>SCPN01000011.1_pt1 | contig 5026450 bp, 4468 predicted proteins | sample 6106831 | NCBI WGS metagenome assembly SCPN01 (sample SAMN10720447, study PRJNA508395) | human gut metagenome | isolation source: Participant 1, 0 month | reverse complement strand
TACCACAGACCTTTGCCGCTTTCTGCGGTTCCAGCGGACGGAGTGCCAAGATATGGGTATTGTTTGCCCTGCCCGACGGCACGACACCGAAGCGGGAGAGCGATGCCGCCTTGTTTCATGCCCACGCCTACCGTATGGCGGTGAAGTGCTACCAGCCCTTGCTGCCGTTTGCCATTACATTGAAAGAACCTTCCCTTACCCAGAGTTGCCGCATGACTCTGGACGGATATCCTTACTACAATCCTGCCGCTGTGCCTTTCTGCCTGGAACAGCCCCTCAGCATGCCCGAGGAAGAGAACTTCCGGCAACGAAAACTCGCAGAAAAGAACCCGCTGTTGCGGCTGCATCCGGACAGTAAAGCCTCGGACACCTTTGCCGTACTCTTCGAGTCGGCCCTTGACCGTGCATTCCGCGGATTGGGCGGCTGGAAACGGGACGGGGATTTACGGATACTGCTGGTGCCTCTGGCCGAACATTGTTTCAAGGCAGGCATTCCCGAAGAGGAAGTAGTCCGTCAGACATTGATGCACTATTACCGGGAAGCGGATGAATTCATTGTCCGTCAAACGATTCATAACCTATATCAAGAGCTTAAAGGCTTCGGGAAAAAGAGCAGTCTGACGCAAGAGCAGGAGAGCGTTTTCCGGCTGGAAGAGTTTATGGGCCGCCGGTATGAGTTTCGCTACAACACCGTTCTGGATGATTTGGAATACCGTCAGCGCGACTCCGTCCATTTCTATTTCAAGCCTGCTGACCAGCGTGCCCGCAGTACGGTCTCCATGAATGCCCTGAAGGAGGGTATCCGCGTATGGGACCGCGACATCAACCGTTTCCTAACTTCAGACTACGTACCACTCTATAATCCCGTCGAAGAATACCTTTACGACACCGGCCGCTGGGACGGGAAAGACCGCATCCGGGCGTTGGCCGACCTCGTTCCGTGCCACAATCCTCATTGGCAGGAGCTGTTCTACCGCTGGTTCCTGGGCATGGTGGCACACTGGCGTGGAATGGACCGGCAACACGGAAACAATACTTCTCCTCTGCTTGTCGGTTCTCAAGGGTTCCGGAAATCCACCTTTTGCCGCATTTTGCTGCCACCGGAGCTGCGTTTCGGCTATACGGACAGCATCGACTTCAAGAGCAGGCAGGAAGCGGAGCGCAGCCTGGGACGCTTTCTGCTCGTCAACATCGACGAGTTCGACCAAATCAGCATCAACCAGCAGGGTTTCTTGAAGCATCTGCTGCAGAAACCGGTTGCCAACCTGCGCAAACCCTACGGCAGCACCATCCGTGAGATGCGGCGGTATGCCTCCTTCATCGGTACCAGCAATCAGAAGGACTTGCTGTCCGATCCCAGTGGCAGCCGCCGTTTCATCTGCATTGAGGTCACCGGTCCCATCGATACGAATGTCACCATCAACTACCGCCAGCTCTATGCGCAGGCTCTGAATGCCGTAGCCAAAGGTGAGCGTTACTGGCTGGATGATGCCGATGAAGCCATCTTGAAGCGGACGAACCGGGAATTTGAACAGCTCACCCCACTGGAACAACTCTTCCACAGCCATTTCCGCGCGGCAGAAGAGGATGAAGAGGGGCAATGGATGATGCCCATGCAGATTCTTTCCGCTTTACAGACAAAGACGCGTGACCGTCTGGCAATCAACAAGGTTGCCGTATTCGGGCGGACGCTCAAGAAGCTTGAAATACCGAACAAGAAGTCAAGGCAGGGGACACTGTATCATGTAATGCCGCTGGATTAAATGCTATGCAGTAACCCCGCACAAGCATCTTCCAGAATGTCTAGCACATACTCAAAACCTTCGGAACCGCCGTAATAGGGGTCCGGTACATGGTCGGCATGGGTAAACTTTGTACAGTATTCCGTCATGCGGTGTATCTTGCTCCATTCGGCGGTTGAAGGGGCACGATCTTTCAGGTCGTCGATGTTGCGGTCGTCCATACCGATAATCAGGTCAAAGTTGTAAAAATCCTCGGTACGTACGGGTCGCGAAAGATGCGTCAGATTGTATCCACGGCGGGCAGCATGGGCACGCATCCGGCTGTCCGGCAGTTCGCCCTGGTGATAGGACAGAATGCCTGCAGAATCGATTAAAAACTCATCCGCACGTCCGGCTTCTTCTATCAGATGTTTCATGACTCCCTCTGCCGAGGAGGAACGGCAAATGTTGCCGAGGCAAACGAAAAGTATCTTCTTCATATTTCTTTAGTTACGAGTTATTTACATCGGGTCTACATCATAATACACTATCAGCGACTTGAAGCGGTCTTCCGCCACCATCTCCTTTTGCACCTGGACGAGCAGCTCGCGGGCACGTGCCATTGGGGCATTGGTTTCTATCTTCAAGATAATCTTTCGGATGAACAGGGTCTGTACGCGTGCTACGGGCGGCTTGTCCGGTCCCAGCACCCGGTTGCCGAAGACGGTGCGGAGCTTGGCGGCCATAGTCTGTGCCATGAGGTCGAGCAGGGTCTCGTTCCGGTTCTTCAGGTAGACATACACCAGGCGGTAGTAGGGCGGGTAGTGGAACATCTGGCGTTCGGCAAGCTGCCCGCCTACCATGGCTTCGTAGTCGTTGGCAATGACTTGCGGGATGATGGGATGGTCGATGCTTTTGGTTTGTAGCACCACCCTGCCGCGCTTGTTCTTCCGTCCGGCGCGTCCGGCAACCTGCGCCATCAGCTGGAAGGCGCGCTCGTAGGCGCGGAAGTCGGGATAGTTCAGCATGGTGTCGGCATTGAGTATGCCCACAATGCTGACGTGGTCGAAGTCCAGACCCTTGGACACCATTTGCGTGCCTATCAGGATGTCCGTCTTGCCTTGCTGGAAATCGGAGATGATGCGCTCGTAGGCGGTACGGGTGCGGGTGGTGTCCAAGTCCATACGGGCTACGCGGGCGTCGGGGAAGAGGGCTTTGATGTCATCTTCTATTTTTTCCGTGCCGAAGCCGCGGTTGCGCAGGTCAGTGCCCTCGCAGGCGGGGCAGATGCGGGGCAGTTGGTAGGTGTAGCCACAGTAGTGGCAGGTCAGTTGGTTCAGCCCCTTGTGGTAGGTGAGGCTGACGTCGCAGTTCTTGCACTTGGGTACCCAGCCGCAGGTGTTGCATTCTATCATGGGGGCGAAGCCGCGGCGGTTCTGGAAGAGGATGACTTGTTCTTTCTGTTCCAGCGCTTCGCGGATGTATTGCAGGAGCAGTGGAGAGAACGGACCGTTCATCATCTTCTTGCGGTGCAGCTCCTTGATGTCTACGGGGATAATCTCCGGCAGTTGTATCTCTTTATAGCGTTCTTTCAGTTCCACGAGGCCATACTTACCGGATGTGGCATTGTGCCAAGTCTCTACAGAAGGGGTTGCCGTACCCAACAGAGTTTTGGCGCCGTACATGGAGGCGAGTACAATGGCTGCATTGCGAGCATGATAGCGAGGGGCAGGGTCTTGCTGCTTGTAGGTGTTTTCGTGCTCCTCGTCCACAATCACAAGACCGAGGTTGCGGAAAGGAAGGAAAACGGAGGAGCGGACGCCGAGAATAATGTCATAGTCTGCTTCCGACAGCTGCTTCTGCCAGATTTCCACCCGTTCGGCATCGGGGAACTTGGAGTGATAGATGCCCAGTCGGGAGCTGAATACGCGTTGTAGGCGCTCTGTGATTTGTGCAGTGAGAGCTATTTCGGGCAGGAGATAGAGCACTTGCTTTCCTTGCCGGATGGTTTCTTCTATCAGATGAATATAGACTTCGGTCTTGCCGCTTGCCGTGACGCCATGCAGCAGGCAGACGTTCTTGCTTTGAAAATTCTCTAAGATGGAGTGATAAGCGCGTTGCTGGTGCTCGTTCAGCGGATTGACGGGGATGACTTCTTTGAGGAGTGCTTTGTCTATGCGACCTATTTCCTGCTGGTAGACTTCGAATACACCACGGTCCACAAGACCGTTGAATACGGCAGGAGTAGCGGAGGTGCGTTGCAGCAATTCAGCTTTGGAGACTTCTTTCACCTCCCGTCCACCGAGGTAGCCGGAGAGTTCCAAGTACTTCATCAGTAAGTCCAGTTGCTTGGGAGCACGGCGCTGCAACTCGTCGAAGAAGATGTGCAGGCGGTGTTCGTTGCGTGCAGCGGCGGTGAGGCGTACACGGGTTTCGGTCTTGGGCTTATAGGTACGGCGCAGTTCTTCCTTTACGAAGATGGCCTCTTTGTCGAGCAGTGACTTGATGACAGAAAGTATGTTCTTGATGCCGGTCTCCTTCTCCAGTTTCGTCACGCATTGCTCCGGGTCGGTAGAGAGCGCGTCCAGTATCTTTTGTTCCTTCTCCGGCAGGCGGACGTCAGACTCGAAATCGGGGTTGTACTCTACGATTGTCTCGCTTTCCAGCTTCAAGCCAGAGGGTAAGGCAGCTTTGTAGACGTCTCCTTGCGTGCAGAGATAGTAATCGGAGAGCCATTCCCAGAACTTGAACTGCCGCGGAAGCAGTATCGGGCGGGCATCCAGCAAAGCGGACACTTCCTTTACTTCGTATTCGGTGGGGGCACAATAGTGCACGTTGCGCACGATGGCTGTATAGTATTTCTTCCGTCCGAATGGCACTACCACCCGGCAACCGGTCTGCACTTCATCCACCCATTCGTCGGGCAGGGAGTAGGTGAAGTAGCTGTACAAAGGCAAAGGCAATATGACGTCGGCAAACTTTTTCATCGTGGGGACAAAGATAGTGGAAAGTGGAGGGAGAATGAAATGAACGGGGGCATTTTTTATGCTGAGGAGAGGAGGAGGCTGTTGTGGATTTGGATGAAGATAAGGGAGAGGTATTGCAGATTTTATGGGTAGGATGGGTGTAGAAGTATGGGGAAACTGGCGTCAGTGTTTTATAAAATTTGTTCGATGTATTAAAATAAGAATGAGTGAGTTGCAGTAAAACCATGGCGTTTTGAGTAGGTGGAAGCAAAATTTGCTTCCACTTTTGGGAGTTACTTCCACAGCGGGGTAAATGCCGATGGACAGGGGGATGCAGGAGGTGGGTGGAAGTGTGGAAGCAAAGTAGGGAGAAAAAAGTAGGAGAAAACAAAATTGTTTTCTCCTACCCTCATAAAGTACGGAAGCTTATTTTTTCAGTTAGGCTTCTCTTTCATCAATTACTAAGAATGAAAAAATTATTTCTTAATAACGAAGTATGGATATTCCTCAGGATTTTCGTGTCCGAAGAAGTCTACCATTGTGAACTTCAAGGTTGCAGTAACATCAGAAGTCGGTGGATTTTGTTCCAATCTTGAAGCAAATACAAATTCTTGAGTAACCTCATCAAATGTTACAGTAAAGTATTCGTCATCCACATTGTTAGAAGCCAAGTGGCATTCTTTGATATTTGCAGCAACAAAAGCAGGCGTGTAGTCTATATCACCTTTCTTGAACTTCAGAATATTAGCAAGAGCAATTCTTGTTACAGAAATGTTATAAATTAAGTCTTCCTTAATTGGATTCTTCTTGGTATCAAAGTTCTTCCATTCAGAAGTGAAACCTTCACCGCATACAAGTCTCAGTTTGAAGTTCTGGGCAGCCGGGGCTTTTACAGTGTAAGAGTGGTCTGCCGTTTCTGATGAAACATTGCTGTACTTATAGGATACGGTTACATCGTACATCTTTCCTTCTGGTTTATCTGCAAACAGAGCTGCTGCTTTATCCTTGTCATTGTTTACATCGAGATAGAATCCATATCTATTAGTATTTGCCTTATCAGAGTAGAATACAATCTGCTTTTCTGCGCAAGTGAATGTATAGTTGAAGTCGATGATTGCGTTGGTAGGATCAGAAACGCCATTGAATGCTGTACCCAGATTATGGATAGTAGTAGTATTCCAGTTAGTTTCTGTTACTTCAACAACCTTTGCGCCTTCTTTGTCAAGTTGGTTGGTCTTAGCAGAGAATGCAGCAGGGAATTCTGGCATCTTCTTGGTTATTTCAATGGCAACTTTCTTAACTATTACATTCTTCTTACTATCGGTAAAGTTGAAATACATCTTATAAGTACCATTATCCTTGAACTTATCCAAATCACCCTTCAATGAAATAACTAACTTGCCTTCCTGTCTGTCGAAGTTTTTATCGAAACCGTCATTGCCATTCGGATTATTCTCTATGTCAAATATCAAATTACCTTCCTCATATTCATCATATTTATCTTCAAACAGTTTCAGAAGTTCTTCGTCCAAATCAATCTCAACATCACGTTCGTAATCACCATCAGGAGCATTCCATACCGGTACGTAATCAGCCTTCAACGTAGTAGTCATAGCATCGATGTCGCCTACTGCTACATAGAATGCCTTACCGTCCGGGTCAACCAAAGAACCGTTATTATTTACTGCATATACGCGGAAACCGATAATGTCACCATCAGCCTTCTCTGCATTGATAGACATTTCAATCTTACGGTTTGTCGTAATTGTATTCAGTCCTTCGATATCTGCCTCATAAGAGTTCCATGCCGTGATTTCAGACGGAGCACTTTCTACGGCACGTTGCGCGTCGAGCACTACATAGAAACCATAGATACCACTGATATCCTCATCATTATAATTCAATTCTACGGTAAACTTTTCACCCACTTTTGTAGAGAAGAAAGAGTTGTTAGAACCTTCTTTGTCACGGTTATCGCCACCCCACCAAAGGTCCTGGTCTCTCCATGTGCCCTGTTTAGTAGTAGCATCAATAGATACATAAGAGCCGTTTTCCTCTATACGGTTTCCATTTTTATCAACATTCCATTTATAGTCATAGAACAGCTTTTTGCTTGCATCAGCAGTTAAAGTTCCATCTTCAGCATACTGGAAACGGTTACGCAGATCATTCACATTCTTGTCGTTGACCTTGAATTCCAGTTCATACTGCGGTGTATATACAGAACCCAGTGTCAATTTATAACCGGTTGTCACACTACGTTCCACGTCGCCCGGTTTGTCTGTTACTGCTACTGCGTAGAGAATATCCTTCAGTTTCTTCACCGGTTCGTCTTCAGCGTTGCCGCTCTTATAGTCAAACTTTGCAGCTTTCAGCAAATTCTCTTCTGTATAGTTGTCCTTGTTCAACTTGAATACGACTTTCCACAGACCATTAGAAGATACACCTCTGGTGGTTACTGTGCCTTTGAACTGCTCCACTTTCTCAACAGTCACCAGTTCATCTAGATTGCCCAGTGCAGAATTGACAAATGAAATCTGTCCTTCGGTCAAGGTGGCATTAGCCGGTGACACACGAATCAATACAGAGTCGCTGATGAATGCTCTTTCACCTTTTTTGAACTCCTTTTGATTAATGATTTCATAAGAATTTGCCTCTACTTCGTCGGAGCTGCCTTTACCAAACACACGGTCTTCTACAGCTTCAGCAGTACGCAAATCCATTATAAAAGGCTCACCTTCAATAATATTGTCAGTTTTGCTGCCGAATGAATAATTCAACAATTCTACATGAGTAACAGCTTTACTGAATGCAGCAGAAATCAAGTCTAATTTAGCGCCTACAACTTCTGTTACTTGTGCTGCAATTTTTGCAGCCATTTCTTCTGTCAGCTCGCCAGCTTGCAATTTTTCCAAATCAGCTTTTAAAGCAGCAATGGCAGCATCGTTGGTTCCTTTATATTCATCCAAAGCGGCAATTTGTGCTTCAATGGCAGCTTTGTTCTTACCAATCTGTTCTGCATTGGCAGCGACATCAGCTTTCAAGGTAGTGATGCTGCTCTGCAAAGCTACATCTGCTGCTGCCAATTTTTCCAATGTTGCTTCAGTAGTAGTTTTGAACTGTTCCAAAGTCTGGATTCTACCTGAAATTTCAGCCAGTTTTTCTTCTATTGCAGCTATACCGGCTTTGTCTGCCTCTTGCAACTCGGCTTTGACTTTTTCCAATTCAGCCTTTGCTGCAGCAATAGCAGCTTCTTGTGCTGCAAGGGCAGACTTTGAAGCCTCGTCTTTTGCAGCAGCGATTTCACTCTGCAAACCACTTTGTGCAGACTGCAAATTGCTGATTGAGCTCTCTACAGCAGTAATCTTGGCACTCAGACCATTTTGACCGTCGATTTGTTCCTGCAAGTTGTTGATGTCATCATCGTAGTCCTTACAAGACGTAAACGTTCCTGCAGTACCAACCATTAAGGCACTGAACAGGATCACACTTAGAAACTTTTTGTTCATAATTGAAAACTTTAAATTTATAAATTTAAAAAATAAAAAAGTGAATAATCTCTCATTTTATATTCCATTCCTATATCCGTTTTGTTATATGATTTTCCGTTACTTCGCAGGTAATGAAATCTTGTTAATTTCGTTAATAACCAAGGAATAAGGAGAAAATAGGTGGGGTTTGTTCAGAATAGTAAAAATCAACCCGTTGGGATATTGGAAAGATAATATATAGTCTTAATCTCCAACATCATAGAAAAGCTACAATAGAAATTATGAAGTTAAAAAGTCTCTAATTCTCAATATAAGATTCTATCTTTCAGTTTATTGCTTACGTTGGGAAACTTTTTGTAAAGCCAATATCAATCCGCTCCTCAAAACTTTGTTTGAAGACTATAAAAAAGAAACAACAAGTTTGCTCTACTTCCTCAAAAGAAGTAATCTCTTTTATACTGGATATCCTTCGTTTTTTACAAAAGAAATTACCCTTTGATTGGCTTCGTCAATCTTTCTGTTGCTGAAAGGCTTCAGATAGGTTTCTGTCACTGTGATGGAAGAGTGCCCCATGGCTTCCGATATGATTCCTGGATGTATCTCGCAGTGGTAAGCTATGGTCGCCCAAGTATGGCGTGCCGCATAACTACTGAGTGCAGACTGCATTCCTAAGCATTGTCTGAGTACTGCCAAACGTTGGTTGAATGCCCTGAGTGCCGACTGGTATTCTCGGTATGCCGCTTCTGTGCCTTCCTCACTTTGCAATATGGGGAATAAATAAGGAGAGTCCTTGTCTTTGTTTGCTATCATTCTCACCATTTGCATAGCCTCCGGCGTCAGTGAGACGGTCAGTGCCCGTCCCGTCTTCCTGCGCCTATAAGACAAGGTGTTTCCTTGTAAGTCCCTTTTGTGCAAATAGGCCAGGTCCACAAAAGGAATCCCTCTTAGCATAAACATCAATACAAAGAAAATTCTTGTTTTCTGTCGGGTGTTGGGAGAATTACCGGTCTGCAGGCTCATCTCTGTCTCCCGTACCAAGCAGCCTATGTCGGAAGCTTCGAGCGCCTTTTTCCTATCCGCCCGTGTGCCGGTATACACATGCTCAAACAGCCTGGGTACATATCGCACCAGCTTTCTGTCCACCGCCCGGTTGTAAACCGAACGTATCGCTTTGACATAGGTGGATACGGTGTTCCAGCTGCAATTCCTCTGCCTAAGGAAGTTTTCGAATCTCTTCAGTACGGTCGGGCTCAGCTTGCGCATGGGCATCGGTTGCCATTTGGTGAATGCCGAGAATACATTCACCGCTGACTGGTAGATGTGTGCCGTTCCCCACCTGCCGCTTTCCGGAGTTCTCCGATGACTGAGGAGAACATCTCTTGTAAGGTAATTTCATTTCTGCTCATTTCCAAATTATTTATAAAAAGGTTTATCCTGCAATTATAAATAAATTGAGAGCAAGTGCAAAGGCATCATTCTGAAATCTGCGAAATGGGAATAATGCCGTATCCGGCAGCTTATTTGTTGGCTAACGTCTGTTTAGTGGCTGATATACCTATCTTGGAAGAACCGTTTGTTATCATTCAGGCTGCAAGTGGCGTCTACCCCGGCTTGTTGCAGGCGTTCGGCAATCTCATTCAGCTTCTTCCTCGAAACCCTTCCGATATAGAACAGACGGTAGCGGTAATCGTTGTCCAGCAATTCCATGACGTGCGTGAAATTCTGTTCGCGGGCAAAGTCGAAGTTTACTTTTCTTAGGTTCTGGTACGGATAGCGGATAGTCCTGCCTACGCTGTGTATGATGAGGCCGTTATTGTCCAACGTCAGGTAGCAGAAGCGGGTCATCAGCATGCTGATGAAAAAAAGACTTAATGCAAACGAAATGATAGCCGGGATGAAGCCCCACCATACGTTGCCACTGATGGAATAATATCCCAATATAAGGAATATCAGGAATAAGACAAAGAACCAGAACATGTAGAGTGACGGACGCTGGTATGTTTCTGTGGGAACCTCTGCGACTGTCCGTTCCCTCGGTGCGTGGTTGTCGAAGGGGATTTCTTGGGAGACCAGGTAGCGGATGACCGAGGAAGGGTGACGGAAAGGAGGCAGATAGATTACTTTTTCTTTCCCTTCCTTTAGATGTAAAGTCAGTATGCCCGGACCATATTTGTCTTTCGCAGCCAAGTTGCTTTTGCGGGGAACCTGGTGGTAACGCTTCATGAAACTGAAACTCTTGATTTGGTGCAGTCCGATGTGCTGGTTTTGCAGCAGTTGTTCGGCTCTTTTCTGTTCTTTACTGGTCACTTCCATAGTTCTTATTTTTTAAGTTCGGGATAACTGATGCGGGTATGGTATATAGTCTTCAGCTTCTCCTTGAATACGTTCTTCACGGTGGCAATATCCTTGAAGGTGATGGGGCATTCCTTGAAATAGCCTTCTGCCACTTGCGAATCGATAATCTTGTCTACCAGGTTGCTGATGCTCTCTTCCGTATATTCGGGCAGACTGCGTGAAGCGGCTTCCACCGAATCGGCCATCATCAGGATAGCCTGCTCTTTGGTGAACGGGTTGGGACCGGGGTAGGTGAATGCCTCCTCGTTAGGGTCTTCACCGGGGTGCTCGTTTTTCCAGGAGATATAGAAATACTTCGTTTTCCCACGGCCATGGTGAGTGGTGATGAAATCCTTGATTACTTTGGGGAGATTGTTCTTCTCGGCCAGCTTCAGCCCGTCCGTCACATGGCTGATGACGACTTGGGCACTTTGCTCATAGCCCAGATTCTTGTGCGGATTGACTCCACCCGATTGGTTCTCGGTGAAGAACACCGGATTCTCCATCTTGCCGATGTCATGATACAGCGCTCCGGTACGTACCAGCTGGCTTTTGGCTCCGATACGGTTGGCCGCTTCCGCCGCAAGGTTGGCAACCTGCATGGAATGCTGGAAGGTGCCGGGAACTGTCTCGGACATGCGGCGTAGCAGGCTGTTGTTGATGTTGGACAATTCGACCAGGGTGACATTGGAGGTAAAGCCAAACGTCTTTTCCACCAGGAAGAGCAGGGGATAGGTGAACAGCAGCAACACTCCGTTGATGACGAAATAGGTGTACATGCTTCCGTTGATTTTTGTCAAGTCGTTTTCTGTAATCAGCTCGAAAGCAAAGTAGACGGCAGCGTAGGTCAATATGACGAGGAAGGCTGTTCGGAACAGTTGCGACCGTTGTGAAAGTTCCCTCAGACTGAAGATGGCAACCAGTCCCGCCGAGAGTTGCAGAAGAATGAATTCATGCGGATAGCGCAGGCAGATGGAGCATATCAGTATGGTGGTGACTTGTGCGATGAAGGCCGTGCGTGAGTCGAGGAACACCCGGATGATGACCGGCAGCATGGCATACGGGATGATATAGACATTGAATATGTTGTTGGCAACCATGATGGCCGTCACCACGCAATAGAACATGATGAGGGCGAAGAGCAGGGAGAGGCTGCCCTTGCGCTTGTAGTAATCTTTACGGAACAAGTCGAGGTAGAGCATGAAACACAGCATGAAGATACTGACAAACAATACCTGCCCCGCCAGCATCAACCGTTTTTGCCCGATGGACTCACTGCGTTTGATGGATTCTTTCCGTAGACTCTCAAGGATGTTGTATGTCTCCTGGCTGACAATCTCGCCGCGGTCGATGATTTTCTGTCCGCTCAGTACGATGCCGTTGGCCCATGAATAGTTGTCGAGCATCTCCTTCTTAGCGGTTTCGGTCCGCTGCTCGTCATAGGTCAGATTAGGGAACAGATATTCGTTCAGCGAGCATTGCCGTAGAACGTCCGGGCGGTAGTGGGCGGTATCGGCCGTGAGTATATAGTTATAGGCATCCTTCACCGAATATACCTTGTTGATGTCCTGCTGGTTGGCCAGTTTGTCGTTAATGACCATGATGGCGGTTGTGCTGTCCTTATGCAGTTGGTTCAGCTCTTCGGTAGAAACGATGCCGGCGCGATATACTTCAGAGAGTTTCCTTCCAGAAAGCGGACGTAGTCGGTGGAGGGAAGCAGGCCGCGCAGGTGGGTCTGATAGTCTGCCTTCAACTTGGCGAGCACACTTTTCTCAATGCTTTGTCCAGCTGGAAATACGGCTGGAAGGCGGCGAGGATACTGTCTTGCTCGCGTTTCACCACTTCATCGGCCTTATAGATGGGGAAGTCGAAGGTGGCCATGAGCTGTCCGTACTTCCAGGGCTTGTCAATGTCGAACTGGTAGTTGAATTTACCGTCACGTGGCAGAAAATAGACAATAATCCCACAGTGCCGATGAATATCAGTGCTCTGTATAGCAAATCTCTGAGCGAGAACTCTTTTTTTGTATTGAAATAACTCATATCGGCTGAAATTTTTGCGAAAAGTACAAAAAAAAACATTAGTGTGGAAAAAAAGGTTTAATTTTGCCGTCTAAAATATTCATAAGTAAGGTAGATTATGACAGAAAGAAAGGTCAGAGTCCGTTTTGCCCCGAGTCCCAGGGGCGTTGCACATCGGCGGTGTGCGTACAGCTTTATACAATTATCTCTTTGCGCGTCAGCATGGAGGAGATTTGATATTTCGTATTGAAGATACTGATTCCAACCGGTTTGTACCGGGTGCGGAAGAATATATCCTGGAGTCTTTCAAGTGGTTGGGCATCCCGTTTGACGAGGGCGTGAGTTTCGGCGGAGATCATGGCCCGTACCGTCAGTCGGAACGTCGGGAAATATACAAGAAGTATGTTCAGATTCTGCTGGAGGCCGGAAAAGCCTACATCGCTTTCGATACTCCTGAGGAGCTGGAAGCAAAGCGTGCGGAGATTGCGAATTTCCAGTACGATGCTTCTACCCGCATGCAGATGCGCAATTCACTGACCCTTCCTAAAGAAGAGGTAGACGCGCTGATTGCTGCCGGTAAGCAGTACGTGGTGCGTTTCAAGATAGAGCCGAACGAAGATGTGCATGTGAACGACCTGATTCGTGGGGAAGTCGTGATAAACTCTTCCATTCTTGATGACAAGGTTCTTTATAAATCGGCAGATGAACTTCCTACTTACCATCTGGCCAATATTGTGGACGACCATTTGATGGAAGTGTCCCATGTGATACGCGGTGAGGAATGGTTGCCTTCCGCACCGTTGCATGTATTGCTCTACCGTGCCTTTGGGTGGGAGGATACCATGCCTGCCTTTGCGCATTTGCCCTTGTTGCTGAAGCCCGAGGGTAACGGCAAATTGAGTAAGCGTGACGGCGACCGTCTGGGCTTCCCGGTTTTCCCGTTGGAGTGGCATGACCCCAAGTCGGGAGATGTCTCTTCAGGCTACCGCGAATCAGGCTATCTGCCCGAAGCGGTCATTAATTTCCTGGCTCTGCTGGGCTGCAATCCGGGCAATGACCAGGAACTGATGTCTATGGATGAATTGGTGAAATTGTTTGATTTGAGCCATTGCAGCAAGTCGGGTGCCAAATTCGACTATAAGAAAGGTATCTGGTTCAACCATGAGTACATCATGATGAAACCGGATGCGGAGATAGCTTGTCTTTTCAGACCGGTGCTGGAGTCCAACGGCATAGACGCCTCCAACTATAGCGACGAGTTCCTTACGAAAGTGGTTTCACTGGTGAAGGGACGCGTCAACTTCGTAAAGGAACTGTGGGACCAGACCCGTTTTTTCTTCGTAGCCCCCACGGAATATGCGGCAAAGGATGTGAAGAAACGTTGGTCGGAAGATACCCCGCATCATGACCGAATTGATGGATGTGCTGCGCGGTATCGGGGATTTCTCCTCCAAGCCTTCCGAAGATATTGTGATTGGTTGGATTACCGAGCGCGGCTATCACATGGGAAATGTGATGAATGCCTTCCGCTTGTCAGTGGTGGGCGAGTGTAAAGGCCCGCACATGTTCGACATTACCGAGCTGATTGGCAAGGAAGAGACGTTGGCCCGCATTCAACGTGCCATTGATATTTTGAAGTGAATAATTCTTCCTCATCCTTAATCCTTAATCCATATAGTATGCTATATGACTTGGCAATAGCCATCTACGATATTCTGGTGCATTTGGCTGCTCCATTTAGCCGTAAGCCCCGAAAAATGATGAAGGGACACTGGGTGGTCTATGAACTTCTCCGGCAGCAGTTGGAGAAGGACGTGCGCTATATATGGTTCCATGCCGCTTCTTTGGGGGAGTTCGAGCAGGGACGGCCGTTGATTGAGAAAATTCGTGCCAAATATCCGGATTACGGTATTCTGCTGACTTTCTTCTCGCCGTCGGGCTATGAGGTCCGCAAGAATTATAGGGGGGCAGACGTTGTCTGTTACTTGCCTTTCGACAAGTCCCGCAATGTGAAGAAGTTCCTGGATATCGTGAATCCCTGCATGGCATTCTTCATCAAGTACGAGTTCTGGAAGAACTATCTGGACGAACTGCACAAGCGCCGTATTCCGGTGTACAGCATTTCTTCCATTTTCCGCCGCGGACAAGTATTCTTCAAGTGGTATGGCGGTACGTACAGACATGTGCTGCGCGACTTCGACCATTTGTTTGTGCAGAATGAACGCTCCAAACGCTATCTGGCGAAGATAGGTATCAGCCGTGTCACGGTGGTGGGGGATACCCGTTTTGACCGTGTGCTGCAGATTCGTGAGGAGGCCAAACATCTGCCTTTGGTGGAGCTTTTCAAGAACAACACGATGACTTTCGTGGCAGGAAGCTCCTGGCAGCCGGACGAGGATTTGTTTATTGAATACTTTAACCAGCATCCAGAGGTGAAGTTGGTTATCGCTCCGCACGTTATCGACGAAAACCATCTGGTAGAGATTATCCGTAAACTGAAACGCCCCTACGTGCGCTATACCCGTGCCGACGAGAAGAATGTCCGTAAGGCCGACTGCCTGATTATCGACTGCTTCGGGTTGCTCTCTTCCATCTACCGCTATGGCGAGATTGCCTATATCGGAGGTGGTTTCGGGGTGGGAATCCACAATACCCTTGAGGCTGCAGTTTATGGCATTCCGGTGATTTTCGGACCGAAGTATCAGAAATTCCAGGAGGCCATCCAGTTGCTGGAGGCAAAAGGCGCTTTCTCGGTGAAGGATTATGAGGAACTGAAAACTTTGCTCGACCGTATGCTGACAGATGAAGTCTTTTTGCGCGAATCAGGCATGAATGCAAGCAATTATGTGACCGGCAACGCCGGTGCAACGGATAAGATAATGAGTATGATAAACTTTTAGAAAAGTAAAGAGTGATAAAAGCGATAGGGCGGTAAAGGTGATGGAATGGCATCCCTTTATCGCCCTGCCTTTTTGGGGCGCCTTGTCTCCCTTTATTTGTACCAGTCGGAATACATCAGATAGTTGTGTGCAATCTTCTGGTTCAGCTCCTTGGCCTGCTCCGGATCTACTTTCTTGATGAACTTGGCGGGGACTCCTCCCCAGATGCTTCCCGGCTCGATGACCGTATTGCTCAATACCAGGGAACCAGCGGCGACAATAGCCCCTTCGCCCACTACTGCGTGGTCAAGGATGGTGGAACCCATCCCTACCAAAGCATAGTCCTTGATAGTGGCTCCGTGGATGGTCACGTTGTGCCCCACGGATACGTGGTCTCCTATCTCTATGGTCGATTTCTCGTACAAGGTGTGGAGCACGCTTCCATCCTGGATGTTTACTCCGTTCCCTATGCGGATTGAGTTTACGTCACCCCGCAGCACGGTGCTGAACCAGATGCTGCAATCCCGTCCCATCTTGACGTCGCCAATGACAACCGCATTGTCCGCCAAAAAACAATTCTCCCCGATTTCGGGAGTGAATCCTCTTACTGATTTTATTAATGCCATTTTTTTAGTGATTAGTGGTTAGGTTACTGCATGCTTCCTTCAGCCATTCCCGTTCTCCTTCGTTCAGGCTTGGCGAAAGTGTCTCGTATACATGCTGGTGATAGTTGTCCAGCCATGCCGTTTCCTCTGCCGTCAGCATCTCTTTGATGATACCTTTTTTGCAGATGGGGCAGAGGGTAATGGTTTCGAACTTCAGGTAATTTCCGAACATGCCTTCACCGTCCTTCACGGTCAGCACCAGATTTTCCGTACGTATTCCATGACTTCCGGCTTTGTAAACGCCCGGTTCGTTGGAAGTGACCATTCCTGGCCGTAGGGTTACCGGATTCTCATTCATGCGGATGCTTTGCGGACCTTCGTGCACATTGAGGAAATGGCCTACGCCGTGCCCGGTACCATGCAGGAAGTTCATGTGGTGTTGCCATATCGGCATGCGGGCCAGTACATCCAGTTGCGCTCCTCGCGTACCTTCCGGGAAGACAGCCATGGCGAGGTCGATATGTCCTTTCAGTATCAGGGTGTAGTCCGTCTTCTCTTCTTCGGTCAGTTTCCCCAGTGCGATGGTGCGGGTGATGTCGGTAGTGCCGTCCAGGTATTGCGCACCCGAGTCCAGCAGCAGGAATCCCTCGGGTTTCAGTGGCACGTCCGTTGCCGGAGTGGCTTCGTAGTGTACGATGGCTCCATGTTCCTTGTACCCGGCAATGGTGTCGAAGCTTTCCCCCATGTAGAGTGGCTGTGCGGCACGGAATTCGTGCAGTTTCTTGTCTACGCTGATTTCTGTCTCGTTGCCTGCGGAAACGGCCTCCTCCAGCCATTTCAGGAACTTCACCAGTGCCACTCCGTCGCGTTGCATGGCTGCGTGGATGCCGGCTATTTCCCGGTCATTGCGGACCGCTTTCAGCAAGGCTATCGGTGAGCGCTCGTCAAGTACCCGGCAGGAAGGGGAGGGCGGAATAAACGGCATAATTCGTCTTTCCCATGTCGAGCATGATGCTGCCGTCCGGTATTCTTGTCACAAAGGATTCGGTGTCCCCATAAGCATGGATGGTGACGCCGGCTTCTTCCAGATAGGCTGAAAGCTCTTCCGTTACTTTCTCGGGCTGGATGAAAAGTGTGTTTCTTGTTCGTTGATTATCAGGTAGCTTACTACTACGGGGTTGCAATGCACATCGTTGCCGCGTATATTGAGTGTCCATGCTATCTCGTCCAATGCCGACACCAATAATACGTCCGCTTCACTCTTTTCATCTCCCGGCGGATAGCAGCCAGTTTGTCCGGACAGCTTTTCCCGGCGTATTTCATCTCGTGGATAAAGGCGGGTGCTTCGGGCATGGGAGGGCGGTCTGTCCATATCTCATTCATCGGGTCGGCAATGCTCTTTACGGTGATGTCGTTTTGCCAGATCCTCTTGCAGGGCTATGGCTTGTGTGGTGGAAAATACCTTTCCGTCTATACCTACAACTGAATTTGCTGTAAGGTTCTCCCGCAGGAAATCGAGGATGCTGGGCGTTTCGGGTAGCATTTCCTTGTATAAGTCGATGCCGCTGCCTTCCAGCTGCTGCTCGGCTTGGAGAAAATAGCGGGAATCTGTCCACAGTCCCGCCTTGTCGCTGGTGATCACCGCCGTGCCTGCCGAACCGGTGAAGCCTGATATCCATTCTCTTGATTTCCAGTACGGTGCTACGTACTCGCTTAGGTGCGGGTCGGTACTGGGGATAATGAAAGCGTCTATGCCTTCTCTTTTTAACAATGCCCGTAGAGCATCTATACGTTGATTGATTGTCTGAGCCATATTTTTATAAATGTAATTAAGTAGGCGTGTAAATGAGTTTATAATCTCTCCATTCTCTGCTTTCAAAGTTACACATTCTCTTTTAAAATGTGCTATGCTTCACGGATTTTAGCGGATTGGCTCAATAAAACATCTTTCCCTTTGCTCATTCGTTTGATAATTAGGAATCATGGGTAATTTTTGCAGAAAGTTTTGTGAATAAAGAAAGTATGTGTAATTTTGCCGCTCAATTTAATCGTGAGATTTTTAAACCATTAACATTTAATTAAAAGAAAATGATTGTAGTACCTGTAAAAGAAGGCGAAAACATTGAAAAGCGCTGAAGAAATTCAAAGAAAGTTTGAAAAACTGGCACAGTTAAGGAATTGAGACGCAGACAACAATTTGATAAACCGTCTGTGACTAAAAGACTTAAGAAAGAACGTGCTGTTTACGTTCAACAACTTCAGCAAGTAGAAGATTAATAATTCGTAAATTCCTTTGAATTATTGAATTCTTTTCATACATTCGTTGCATGATTTTAGATATGTAGCGATATGTTGTTGACAGATTCTTTTCTTGACTATCTTCTGCATGAGCGGAACTATTCCAAAGGTACGGTTGAGTACTATCGGGCAGATATTCTTGAACTGCAGAGGTTTGAGAAGAAATGTTGGGAGACTTGACTCCATTGGATGTAGATGCGGAACTTGTTCGTGAATGGATTGCTTCCTTGATGGACAAAGGACTTGCTTCTAATACGATAAACCGAAAGCTGAGTTCTGTCCGGACATACTATAAATTCCTTTGAGGAGAGGCAAGGTTGCGGTAGATCCGTTGCGGAAAGTGACGGGGCCCAAGAAGAAAAGCCGCTTCCGGTATTTCTGAGAGAGGGTGAGATGAATAGGTTGCTGGATGATATGGACTTTGGTGAAGGTTTTGAAGGGTGTCGCGACCATATGATTATTGAAATGTTTTATGCTACCGGCATGCGACTTTCAGAATTGATAGGGTTGGATGATAAGGATGTCGATTTTCGGCTTCTCTCGTTAAAGTGACGGGAAAACGGAATAAACAACGTCTTATACCTTTCGATGAGGAGCTGGGACGCTCGATGCGAGAATATGTCAATGTGCGGAATGAAGCTGTCCCGGTTCGCTCGGATGCTTTTGTCCGGAAGAATGGAAAAGGCTTTACCGCAGTATCGTAGCATGCCTTGTGAAACGAAACCTTTCGAAGGTAGTGACTGTAAAAAGAAGTCCCCACGTGCTGAGGCACACCTTTGCAACGGCTATGCTGAACAATGGTGCTGATTTAGGCTCGATAAAAGAACTCCTCGGACACGAGAGTCTGGCGACAACGGAAGTTTATACGCATACTACTTTTGAAGAGCTTAAAAGTGTATAATCAGGCTCATCCCCGAGCCTAAAGTAAAAGGAGGTAAGTATGGAAGTAAGAATTCAATCGATTCACTTTGATGCGTCAGAGCAATTGCAGTCTTTCGTTCAAAAGAAAGTTGCTAAGTTGGAGAAATTTTACGACGATATAAAGAAAGTAGAGGTGTCATTAAAGGTAGTAAAACCAGAAACAGCCGAAAATAAAGAAGCCGGAGTGAAAGTATTGGTTCCCAATGGCGAGTTTTATGCAAACAAGGTTTGTGATACGTTTGAAGAAGCAGTGGATTTATGCCTGGAAGCTTTGGAAAACAGCTGGTTAAGTACAAGGAAAAGCAACGGAGCAAATAATTTTCCGCTAAAATTTTGCGGGTAAAAATAAATGCCTAAATTTGCAGCCGTTTCGCTCACACTATGAACGTTACGGTTGCATTTTTAGCTTGCCTCTTTAGCTCAGTTGGCCAGAGCACGTGATTTGTAATCTCGGGGTCGTTGGTTCGAATCCGACAAGAGGCTCGCTCAAGGATGAGTGGAATGAGTCTTTCTTCACGAGGTGGAGATGATATGAGAACGGAAATCGTCCGGGTAAAGTTCACTCTGCGATGATTTAGTAAGGAAAAGAGTTCTTTTGTAATGTAGGGCAAATACCAGAGTGGCCAAATGGGGCAGACTGTAAATCTGCTGGCTTACGCCTTCGGTGGTTCGAATCCATCTTTGCCCACAACTCTTATTCTCCTTGCTGTTATAGCTCAGCGGTAGAGCACTTCCTTGGTAAGGAAGAGGTCCGGTTCAAGTCCCGGTAACAGCTCACAAAGATGTAAAAGCTGATTATTAATCAAATAAATAACAAGTAAAGCTATGGCTAAAGAGAAATTCGAACGTACCAAACCGCATGTAAACATTGGTACAATTGGTCACGTTGACCACGGTAAAACCACGTTGACAGCTGCTATCACTACAGTGTTGGCAAAGAAAGGTCTTTCTGAATTGCGTTCTTTCGATTCTATCGATAACGCCCTGAAGAAAAGGAAAGAGGTATCACTATCAACACTTCTCACGTAGAGTATGAAACAGCTAACCGTCACTACGCTCACGTAGACTGCCCGGGTCACGCCGACTACGTAAAGAACATGGTAACTGGTGCTGCTCAGATGGACGGTGCTATCATCGTAGTTGCTGCTACTGATGGTCCGATGCCTCAGACTCGTGAGCATATCTTGCTGGCTCGTCAGGTAAACGTACCGAGACTGGTTGTATTCATGAACAAGTGTGACATGGTAGACGACGCTGAAATGTTGGAACTCGTTGAAATGGAAATGCGTGAACTGCTTTCAGCCTACGAATTCGACGGCGACAACACTCCGTTCATCCAGGGTTCTGCTCTTGGTGCGTTGAATGGCGTTGAAAAGTGGGAAGAGAAGGTTATGGAGCTGATGGATGCTTGCGACACTTGATTCCTCTGCCTCCGCGTGATATTGACAAACCGTTCTTGATGCCGGTTGAAGACGTATTCTCAATCACTGGTCGTGGTACTGTAGCTACTGGTCGTATCGAAGCTGGTGTTATCCATGTAGGTGACGAAGTTGAAATCCTCGGTTTGGGTGAAGACAAGAAGTCTGTTGTAACTGGTGTTGAAATGTTCCGCAAGTTGCTGGATCAAGGTGAAGCTGGTGACAACGTAGGTCTGTTGCTCCGTGGTATCGACAAGAACGAAATCAAACGTGGTATGGTTCTTTGTAAGCCCGGTCAGATTAAACCTCACTCTAAGTTCAAAGCTTCTATCTACGTTTTGAAGAAAGAAGAAGGTGGTCGTCACACTCCGTTCCACAACAAATACCGTCCTCAGTTCTATCTGCGTACTATGGACTGTACAGGTGAAATCACTCTTCCGGAAGGAACTGAAATGGTAATGCCTGGTGATAACGTAGAAATCACTGTAGAACTGATCTACCCGGTAGCATTGAACGTAGGTTTGCGTTTCGCTATCCGTGAAGGTGGTCGTACAGTAGGTTCTGGTCAGATTACTGAAATTCTTGACTAATAACCAATATAATCTTAATCAGTTCCCGGTATACATCGGGAACTGATTATGTACAAACGGGAGTAGCTCAGTTGGTAGAGCACCGGTCTCCAAAACCGGGTGTCGGGAGTTCGAGCCTCTCCTCCCGTGCTAATATTTTGAAATGAAGAAGATTGTAGCTTATTTTAAAGAAACTTACGACGAACTTGTTCATAAAGTGTCGTGGCCTACGTATTCTGAACTTACTAACAGTGCAGTAGTTGTTTTATATGCTTCCCTACTAATTGCAGTGGTAGTATTTGCGATGGACTTCTGTTTCCAGCATCTGATGGAATTTGTTTATCCACATTAAAAGTAAGGAGAAATGTCTGAGATTGAAAAGAAATGGTACGTTTTGCGTGCTATTAGCGGAAAAGAAGCTAAGGTAAAGGAATACCTTGAAGCTGATATTAAAACAGCGACCTTGGTGATTACGTATCTCAGGTATTGATTCCTACCGAAAAGGTATATCAGGTTCGCAATGGTAAGAAAATTGTGAAAGAGAGAAGTTATCTCCCTGGTTACGTTTTGGTGGAGGCTGCTCTGGTGGGTGAGGTTGCTCATCATCTGAGAAATACTCCTAATGTGATAGGGTTCTTGGGTGGTTCGGAAAACCCGTACCTCTGAGACAGTCGGAAGTGAATCGCATACTTGGTACGGTCGACGAATTGCAGGAATCAGGTGAAGACTTGAGTATCCCGTATGTAGTCGGCGAGACTGTAAAGGTGAATTACGGTCCGTTCAGTGGATTCAGTGGAATCATTGAAGAAGTGAACACCGAGAAGAAGAAACTGAAGGTCATGGTCAAGATATTCGGACGGAAGACTCCGCTCGAATTGGGCTTTATGCAAGTTGAAAAGAATAGTGCAGGTGTTACGCTGTAGTATTCTTCATTAATGTTTATATATATAAATCAATTAGAAAATGGCTAAAGAAGTTGCTGGACTAATCAAATTACAGATTAAAGGAGGCGCGGCAAATCCATCACCCCAGTAGGACCTGCATTGGTTCCAAGGGTATCAATATCATGGAGTTTTGCAAGCAATTCAACGCCAGAACCCAAGACAAAGCAGGAAAGATTCTTCCTGTGATTATCACTTACTACGCAGACAAGTCTTTCGATTTTGTAATCAAGACTCCTCCCGTGGCTATCCAGTTGTTGGAAGTGACGAAGCAAAGAGTGGTTCTGCTGAGCCTAACCGTAAGAAAGTTGCCGAGATTACTTGGGAACAGGTTCGTACGATTGCTCAGGACAAAATGGTTGACTTGAACTGTTTCACTGTAGAAGCTGCCATGAAAATGGTTGCCGGTACAGCTAGAAGTATGGGTATCGCTGTAAAGGGAGTTCCCGGTTAATAATTAATAAACTTCAATTAGAATGGGTAAACTGACAAAAATCAAAAGTTGGCTGCAGAAAAATTGAAGCAGGGAAAGCATACTCTCTCAAGGAAGCTGCTCAGTTGGTAAAGGAAATCACTTATACCAAGTTTGACGCTTCTCTGGATATCGACGTACGTTTGGGCGTTGACCCGCGTAAGGCCAACCAGATGGTGAGAGGTGTTGTATCACTTCCTCACGGTACTGGTAAGGTTGTACGCGTTTTGGTGCTTTGTACACCAGATGCTGAAGCTGCTGCAAAGAAGCCGGAGCTGACTATGTTGGTCTTGACGAATATATTGAAAAGATCAAAGGTGGATGGACTGATATTGATGTGATTATCACTATGCCGTCCATCATGGGTAAGATTGGTGCACTCGGTCGTGTGCTCGGTCCTCGTGGATTGATGCCTAACCCCAAGAGTGGCACTGTAACTATGGATGTTGCTAAAGCTGTAAGAGAAGTAAAACAAGGCAAAATCGACTTTAAGGTTGACAAGAGCGGTATTGTTCATACTTCTATCGGTAAAGTTTCATTTAGCGCTGAGCAAATTCGCGACAATGCGAAAGAATTCATCTCTACTTTGAATAAATTGAAACCGACTGCAGCCAAGGGTACATATATTAAGAGTATTTATCTTTCTAGCACGATGAGTGCGGGCATCAAGATTGACCCGAAAACAGTAGAAGAAATCTAATAAAACGGAGTAATAATGAGAAAGGAAGATAAAAGTACGATTATTGAGCAGATTGCTGCTACAGTGAAGGAATACGGTCACTTCTATTTGGTGGATACCACTGCCATGAATGCTGCTACAACCAGCATGTTGAGAAGAGAATGTTTCAAGGCTGACATCAAATTGATGGTAGTTAAGAATACATTGCTTCACAAGGCATTGGAGAGCCTGGAAGAAGACTTTTCTCCGCTTTATGGTTCTCTGAAAGGTACAACTGCCGTAATGTTCAGCAACGTTGCTAACGCTCCGGCCAAGTTGATTAAAGATAAGGCTAAGAACGGTATTCCCGGACTGAAGGCTGCATATGCAGAAGAAAGCTTCTATGTTGGTGCTGACCAGTTGGATGCTCTCGTAAGTATCAAGAGTAAGAATGAAGTTATTGCCGATATCGTTGCATTGCTGCAGTCACCGGCCAAGAATGTTATTTCTGCTCTGCAATCAGGTGGTAACACCCTCCACGGAGTTCTCAAGACTCTTGGTGAACGTCCCGAAGCGTAAATTTCGGAAAAGAATTATATCAATTTATTTAGTATTTAAACAATTAAAAATCATACAAAATGGCAGATTTGAAAGCTTTTGCAGAACAATTAGTTAACTTGACAGTAAAAGAAGTTAATGAACTTGCAACAATCCTGAAAGAAGAATATGGTATTGAACCTGCTGCTGCAGCTGTAGCTGTTGCTGCTGGTCCTGCAGCCGGTGGTGCTGCTGCCGCAGAAGAAAAGACTTCTTTCGACGTAGTATTGAAGAGCGCTGGCTCAGCTAAACTTCAGGTAGTTAAAGCCGTTAAGGAAGCTTGCGGTCTTGGCTTGAAGGAAGCTAAGGACATGGTAGACGGTGCTCCTAGCGTAGTAAAAGAAGGTTTGGCTAAGGACGAAGCAGAATCATTGAAGAAAACATTGGAAGAAGCTGGAGCTGAAGTTGAACTTAAATAACATTAGCCTGTAAATCAGGTAATTCGGTTAGGAACCCTTCGTGAAAAGGGTTCTTAACCTTTTGTGTATATATTTAAAATTAAGTTCTACAAATCCATTAACAGATGTCTTCAAATACTGTAAATCAAAGAGTTAATTTTGCTTCGACTAAGAATCCGCTTGAATATCCGGATTTTCTGGAAGTACAATTGAAGTCATTCAAAGACTTTCTACAACTGGACACCCCACCCGAGAAACGTAAGAACGAGGGACTGTATAAAGTATTTGCTGAAAACTTCCCATTGCCGATACAAGAAATAATTTTGTTCTTGAGTTTTGGACTACTATATTGATCCGCCGCGCTATACCATTGATGAATGTATAGAGCGAGGGCTTATATAGCGTGCCTTTGAAGGCAAAATTGAAATTATATTGTACCGACCCCGACCACGAAGATTTTGACACGGTCATTCAGGACGTGTTCCTCGGTCCTATTCCTTACATGACGGATAAGGCAACATTCGTCATCAACGGTGCGGAACGTGTGGTTGTATCCCAGCTTCACCGTTCACCGGGCGTATTCTTCGGACAGAGCGTACATGCCAACGGTACCAAGTTGTACTCAGCCCGTATCATCCCGTTCAAGGGTTCGTGGATTGAGTTTGCCACCGACATCAACAACGTCATGTATGCGTACATTGACCGTAAGAAGAAATTGCCGGTTACCACTTTGCTGAGAGCCATCGGATTTGAGAATGACAAGGACATTCTCGAGATTTTAATTTGGCGGAAGACGTGAAGGTGAACAAGACGAACCTCAAGAAGATGGTGGGACGTAAGTTGGCCGCACGTGTGTTGAAAACATGGATTGAGGATTTTGTAGACGAAGATACCGGTGAAGTTGTTTCCATCGAGCGTAACGAAGTCGTTATTGACCGTGAAACTGTAATCGAGCCGGAACATGTTGACATTATATTAGAGTCGGGCGTTCAGAATATCCTCGTACACAAGGAAGAACCGAACCAGTCTGACTATTCTATCATATATAATACTCTGCAGAAGGATCCGAGTAACTCGAAAAGAAGCTGTACTCTACATCTACCGCCAGTTGCGTAATGCAGACCCTGCCGATGATGCCAGTGCACGCGAGGTTATCAATAACCTGTTCTTCAGAGAAGAGATATGACCTGGGTGATGTAGGCCGTTATCGTATCAACAGAAAGTTGAACTTGACGACCGATATGGACGTGCGTGTCCTTACCAAGGAAGATATTATCGAAATTATCAAATATCTCATCGAGTTGATTAACTCGAAAGCGGATGTGGACGATATCGACCACTTGAGCAACCGTCGTGTGCGTACAGTGGGCGAACAGTTGTCCAATCAGTTTGCCATCGGTCTGGCACGTATGTCGCGTACTATCCGCGAGCGTATGAACGTCCGTGACAATGAAGTCTTTACTCCGATTGACCTGATTAACGCCAAGACAATCTCTTCCGTTATCAATTCATTCTTTGGAACGAATGCTTTGTCACAGTTCATGGACCAGACCAACCCACTAGCCGAGATTACTCACAAGCGCCGTATGTCTGCTCTGGGCCCCGGCGGTCTGTCACGCGAGCGTGCAGGCTTCGAGGTTCGTGACGTACACTATACTCACTACGGACGTCTTTGTCCTATCGAGACTCCTGAAGGTCCGAACATCGGTTTGATTTCTTCACTCTGTGTGTTCGCGAAAATCAACGAGCTTGGCTTCATTGAAACTCCGTACCGCAAGGTGGCAGAGGGTAAGGTTGATCTTTCTGACGAAGGTTTGGTTTACCTCACCGCAGAAGAAGAGGAAGCCAAGATTATTGCTCAGGGTAATGCTCCTTTGAACGATGACGGTACTTTGTACGTGATAAAGTAAAATCCCGTCAGGATGCCGACTATCCGGTGGTTCCTCCTTCCGAGGTGGAATTGATGGACGTATCTCCCCAGCAGATTGCTTCTATTGCGGCTTCTTTGATTCCGTTCTTGGAGCATGATGACGCCAACCGTGCATTGATGGGATCAAACATGATGCGCCAGGCTGTTCCTTTATTGAAGAGCGAAGCTCCGATTGTAGGTACCGGTATCGAACGCCAGCTGGCACGCGATTCTCGTACGCAGATTACTGCCGAGGGTGACGGTGTGGTTGAATTCGTGGATGCAACGACTATCCGTATTCTGTACGACCGTACGGAGGAGGAAGAGTTCGTAAGTTTCGAGCCTGCATTGAAAGAATATAATATCCCGAAGTGGCGCCGTACCAACCAGAACATGACGATTGACCTCCGTCCGATTTGCGAGAAGGGTCAGCGCGTGACTGCAGGTCAAATCCTGACGGAAGGTTATTCAACCGAAGACGGAGAGCTTGCACTGGGTAAGAACCTGCTGGTTGCTTACATGCCGTGGAAGGGCTATAACTATGAGGATGCTATCGTACTGAATGAACGTGTGGTTCGTGAGGACCTTTGACCTCTGTACACGTAGAAGAATATTCTTTGGAAGTTCGCGAAACGAAGCGTGGTATGGAAGAGTTGACCTCTGACATTCCTAACGTAAGTGAGGAAGCGACTAAAGACCTTGACGAAAACGGTATTGTTCGTGTGGGTGCCCGCATCGAACCGGGTGATATCCTTATCGGTAAGATTACTCCGAAGGGTGAATCGGATCCTTCTCCGGAAGAGAAACTGCTCCGTGCCATCTTCGGTGACAAGGCCGGTGATGTGAAGGATGCTTCTTTGAAAGCCTCCTTCTTTGAAGGGTGTTGTTATCGGTAAGCGTCTGTTCTCCCGTGTTGTCAAGACCCGCAGCTCCAAGCTGGCCGACAAGGCTCTGTTACCGAAGATTGACGATGAGTTCGACGCTAAGATTGGTGACCTCAAGAAAGTGTTGATAAACAAGCTGTTGAAGCTTACAGAAAATTATACATCGGAAGGTGTGAAGGATTACATGGGTGCCGACATTATTTCCAAAGGCGCCAGATTCTCTGCTTCCGACTTCAGCGATTTGACTTCACCGCTGTTCAGTTGAGCAACTGGACGAAGGATGAACATACCAACGGACTGATTCGTGCATTGGTGATGAACTTCATCAAGAAGTACAAGGAACTCGATGCCGAGCTGAAACGCAAGAAGTTCGCCATCACTATCGGTGACGAGTTGCCCGCAGGTATCATTCAGATGGCCAAGGTATACATTGCCAAGAAACGTAAGATTGGTGTCGGTGACAAGATGGCCGGTCGTCACGGTAACAAGGGTATTGTTTCCCGTGTGGTACGCCAGGAAGACATGCCGTTCCTTGCTGACGGTACTCCGGTAGACATCGTGCTGAATCCGTTGGGTGTGCCTTCACGTATGAACATCGGTCAGATATTCGAGGCCGTTCTCGGGCGTGCCGGAAAAACCTGGGCGTGAAGTTTGCCACTCCTATCTTTGACGGTGCATCTTTGGACGATTTGAACGAATGGACCGATAAGGCCGGCTTGCCTCGCTACGGCAAGACAACGCTGTATGATGGTGGTACCGGTGAAGCATTCGAGCAGCAGGCTACGGTAGGTGTGACTTACATGCTGAAGCTCGGTCACATGGTTGAAGACAAGATGCACGCACGTTCCATCGGTCCGTACTCACTCATTACGCAACAGCCGTTGGGTGGTAAGGCACAGTTCGGTGGTCAGCGTTTTGGAGAAATGGAAGTTTGGGCACTCGAAGCGTTCGGTGCCGCACACATTCTGCAGGAAATCCTGACTATCAAGTCTGATGACGTTGTAGGACGTTCCAAGGCTTATGAAGCAATCGTGAAGGGTGAACCGATGCCTGCTCCGGGTATCCCCGAGTCACTGAACGTATTGCTGCACGAGTTGAGAGGTTTGGGCTTGAGCATCAACTTAGAATAATGGATAATTGATAATTGAGAGTGGATAATGCAAGTTACCATTCTCAATTATCGGTTTTCAGTTTTCAATTTCAATTTTCCATTGTCAATTATCAATTAAATAAATTTATGGCTTTTAGAAAAGATAACAAGATAAAGAGTAATTTCTCGAAAATCTCTATCGGTTTGGCTTCTCCTGAGGAAATCCTTGAGAATTCGAGTGGTGAAGTTTTAAAGCCTGAAACCATCAACTATCGTACGTATAAGCCCGAACGCGACGGATTGTTCTGCGAGCGCATCTTTGGTCCTATCAAGGATTACGAGTGCCATTGCGGTAAGTACAAGCGTATCCGTTACAAAGGCATCGTCTGCGACCGTTGTGGTGTGGAAGTGACTGAAAGAAAGTGCGCCGTGAGCGTATGGGACACATCCAGCTCGTTGTGCCCGTGGCTCACATCTGGTACTTCCGTTCACTTCCCAACAAAATCGGTTACTTGTTGGGCTTGCCCACCAAGAAGCTGGATGCCATTATCTATTACGAGCGTTATGTTGTCATTCAGCCGGGTGTACTGTCCGATGAAGTGGCACAGTATGACTTGCTTGAAGAAGGAGAATACCTGGACTTGCTGGAAAAGTTGCCGAAAGACAACCAGTTCCTCGAAGATTCAGATCCCAATAAGTTCATTGCCAAGATGGGCGCGGAAGCTATCTACGATTTGCTGTCACGCCTCGACCTTGACTCTTTGTCTTACGAACTGCGTAACCGTGCCGGAAGCGATGCTTCACAGCAACGCAAGACCGAAGCTCTGAAACGTCTTCAGGTAGTTGAGTCGTTCCGTGCATCACGCGGACGCAACAAGCCCGAGTGGATGATTGTACGCATTGTACCGGTTATTCCGCCCGAACTTCGTCCGTTGGTCCCATTGGATGGCGGCCGTTTCGCAACTTCTGACTTGAATGACCTTTACCGTCGTGTCATCATCCGTAACAACCGTCTGAAGAGATTGATTGAAATCAAAGCTCCTGAAGTGATTTTGCGTAATGAAAACGTATGTTGCAGGAAGCTGTCGACTCTCTGTTTGATAACTCCCGTAAATCGAGTGCAGTGAAGACCGACGCTAACCGTCCGTTGAAGTCACTTTCCGACAGTTTGAAGGGTAAGCAAGGACGTTTCCGTCAGAACTTGTTGGGTAAGCGTGTCGACTATTCCGCACGTTCTGTAATCGTTGTAGGTCCGGAGCTGAAGATGGGCGAATGCGGTATCCCTAAACTGATGGCAGCCGAGCTTTACAAGCCGTTCATCATTCGTAAGCTCATTGAGCGTGGTATCGTGAAGACGGTAAAGAGCGCCAAGAAGATTGTAGACCGCAAGGAACCCGTTATCTGGGACATTTTGGAACACGTGATGAAGGGGCATCCGGTGCTGTTGAACCGTGCCCCGACACTTCACCGTCTGGGTATCCAGGCATTCCAGCCTAAAATGATTGAAGGTAAGGCAATCCAGCTGCACCCGTTGGCATGTACGGCGTTCAATGCCGACTTCGATGGTGACCAGATGGCCGTGCACTTGCCGTTGAGCAACGAAGCGATTCTGGAAGCACAGATGCTAATGCTCCAGTCACACAATATATTGAACCCTGCCAACGGTGCTCCTATCACTGTGCCTGCTCAGGATATGGTACTTGGTCTGTACTATATTACGAAGCTGCGCAAGGGTGCCAAGGGTGAAGGCCTGACATTCTACGGTCCTGAGGAAGCGCTGATTGCCTACAATGAAGGTAAGTGCGACATCCATGCTCCGGTAAGCGTAATAGTGAAAGACGTTGACGAGAATGGTAACATTGTGGACAAGATGATGCACGATACCTCCGTGGGCCGTGTCATTGTCAACGAAATTGTTCCGGCAGAAGCAGGATATATCAATACGATTATCTCCAAGAAGTCACTCCGAGACATCATCAGTCACGTAATCAAGGTGTGTGGTGTTGCCAAGGCAGCCGACTTCCTCGACGGAATCAAGAACCTCGGTTATTACATGGCCTTCAAGGGTGGTTTGTCGTTCAACTTGGGCGATATCATTATCCCGGAAGAGAAGGAAGCATTAGTACAGAAAGGTTATGATGAAGTAGAGCAGGTAATCAATAACTATAACATGGGTTTCATCACGAACAACGAGCGTTACAACCAGGTAATCGATATCTGGACGCACGTGAACTCTGAGTTGTCCAACATCCTGATGAAAACCATTTCAAGCGACGACCAGGGTTTCAACTCTGTATACATGATGCTGGATTCCGGTGCCCGTGGTTCTAAGGAACAGATTCGTCAGCTCTCCGGTATGCGTGGTTTGATGGCGAAGCCCCAGAAAGCAGGTGCCGAAGGCGGTCAGATTATCGAAAACCCGATTCTTTCTAACTTTAAGGAAGGTCTGTCCGTGTTGGAGTACTTTATCTCTACCCACGGTGCCCGTAAGGGTCTTGCCGATACCGCTTTGAAGACGGCCGATGCCGGATACCTGACCCGTCGTCTGGTTGACGTATCGCATGATGTGATTATTAATGAAGAAGACTGCGGCACGCTCCGCGGATTGGTTTGTACGGCACTGAAGAACAATGATGAAACCATTGCCACTCTGTATGAACGTATCCTGGGTCGTGTATCCGTACATGATATTGTTCATCCTACAACTGGCGAACTGATTGTGGCCGGCGGTGAGGAAATTACCGAGGACATTGCACAACGCATTGAAGACTCTCCAATCGAGAGCGTTGAAATCCGTTCTGTATTGACCTGCGAATCCAAGAAAGGTGTTTGTGCCAAGTGTTACGGACGTAACCTGGCTTCCAGCCGTATGGTTCAGAAGGGCGAGGCAGTCGGCGTAATCGCTGCACAGTCTATCGGTGAGCCGGGTACACAGTTGACACTGCGTACATTCCATGCCGGTGGTACGGCAGCCAATATTGCTGCCAACGCAAGCATCGTGGCCAAGAATCCTGCCCGTCTGGAATTCGAAGAACTCCGTACGGTAGACGTTATCGACGAAGCAGGCGAACCGGCAAAGGTAGTGGTAGGCCGTTTGGCCGAAGTGCGTTTTGTGGATGTCAACACGGGTATTGTGCTTTCCACTCATAATGTACCCTACGGTTCTACGCTCTATGCAGCCGATGGTGAAATGGTAGAGAAAGGCAAGATGATTGCCCGTTGGGACCCGTTCAACGCGGTTATCATTACCGAAGCTACCGGTAAGATTGAATTTGAAGGCGTTATTGAAAACGTGACTTATAAGGTAGAGTCTGATGAATCTACCGGTTTGCGCGAAATCATCATCATTGAGTCTAAGGATAAGACGAAGGTGCCTACCGCACACATCATGACAGAAGACGGCGAACTGATCCGTACATACAACTTGCCAGTAGGTGGCCACGTAGTGGTTGAAGACGGTCAGAAGGTAAAGGCCGGTGAAGTTATCGTGAAGATTCCGCGTGCCGTAGGTAAAGCGGGTGATATCACGGGTGGTCTTCCCGTGTCACTGAGTTGTTCGAGGCACGTAACCCGTCTAATCCCGCTGTGGTTTCAGAAATCGACGGTGAGGTTACCATGGGTAAGGTGAAACGCGGTAATCGCGAAATCATCGTTACTTCCAAGACCGGTGAAGTGAAGAAGTACCTCGTACCGTTGTCCAAGCAGATTCTGGTTCAGGAGAACGACTATGTACGCGCCGGTACTCCGTTGTCTGACGGTGCTATCACACCTGCGGACATCCTGGCTATCAAAGGTCCTACGGCCGTGCAGGAATATATTGTGAACGAGGTTCAGGACGTTTACCGTCTGCAGGGTGTGAAGATTAATGATAAGCACTTTGAAATCATCGTTCGTCAGATGATGCGCAAGGTGGAAATCGACGAGCCAGGTGATACCCGCTTCCTGGAACAGCAAGTTGTTGACAAGATGGAATTCATGGAAGAGAACGACCGTATCTGGGGAAAGAAGGTGGTAGTGGATGCTGGAGATTCCCAGAGTCTGCAGGCTGGCCAGATTGTGACGGCTCGCAAGCTGCGTGACGAGAACTCCATGTTGAAACGCCGCGACTTGAAACCCGTGGAAGTGCGCGACGCTGTACCTGCGACTTCTACTCAGATTCTTCAAGGTATCACCCGTGCTGCATTGCAGACTTCAAGCTTCATGTCGGCTGCTTCCTTCCAGGAAACGACGAAGGTACTGAACGAGGCTGCCATCAACGGAAAGGTGGACCGTCTGGAAGGTATGAAGGAGAACGTAATTTGCGGTCACCTGATTCCTGCCGGTACCGGACAACGCGAGTTCGAGAAGATTATCGTTGGCTCCAAAGAAGAGTACGACCGTATGCTTGCCAACAAGAAGACGGTACTTGATTATGCTGTAGACGAGAAAGTAGAGGGATAGCCTTACAACGTCAATATAATTCTATTAAATAGAGAGGGAATATCCTATAAGAAGGAGTATTCCCTCTGTTTTGTCTTTGCCTCTTCCTTCTGTACTGCAATGCTTCTGTATGTTTGTTACAGTGCTACTGCAAAACGGTTGCAGTGGCTTGCTCCTTTTCAGAACGGATTATTATGTGTCTTTTGAACTTAAATGTATATCATCCGAAAAAAGAGTACTTTTGGTCTATCTTTTAAGAACATTTTAAAACAATTGTGCAACATGGAAAATCAAGAAAACAACAACGGTCAACTCCAGATAGAATTGAAGGAAGAAGTGGCGCAAGGTACATATGCCAATTTGGCTATTATAACTCATTCCAGTTCGGAATTTATTCTCGACTTTATCCGCGTGATGCCTGGAATGCCAAAGGCTGGCGTGCAATCGCGCATAGTTTTGGCACCCGAACATGCCAAGCGTTTGCTGCGTGCACTCGAAGAGAATATTGGGAAATATGAACGCGCTTTCGGACTGATTCGCATGCCGGACGAACAAACATTTCCGCCTCTTCCCAACATCAAGGGTGAAGCGTAAAATCAAAAAACTTGTAGTGCATTGATTATTCAAAACTTATTAGTATCTTTGCAGCCCAAAAGTGTATAGTTTTGAATTAATATAAACAATAATATATAACTAAAACAATTAAAATGCCTACAATTCAGCAATTAGTAAGAAAAGGACGCGAAGTGCTGGTGGAGAAATCAAAGTCTCCAGCCTTGGACTCTTGTCCTCAAAGACGTGGCGTTTGCGTGAGAGTGTATACAACCACTCCGAAGAAGCCGAATTCAGCTATGCGTAAAGTAGCTCGTGTACGTTTGACCAATGGTAAAGAGGTGAACTCTTATATTCCGGGAGAAGGTCACAACTTGCAGGAACACTCTATCGTGTTGGTACGTGGTGGTCGTGTAAAGACCTTCCGGGTGTGCGTTATCACATCGTACGTGGTACTTTGATACTGCAGGTGTTGCAGGTCGTACACAAAGACGTTCCAAATACGGCGCAAAACGTCCGAAACCGGGTCAAGCAGCTCCTGCTAAGAAGAAATAATCTGGTGGCCTGATTCCCAAAATAGGAAAATTTAAAGTAATAACTTACGTTTTAGTTTGTTGGAAATGCTAAAGGTTGAGTAAATTCTCCGGAGGAGAGTTGAAGAAGACAGAAGTAAACAACCAAGAACGAAAACATTATTCTTTCAGACAAATGAGAAAAGCAAAACCAAAAACGCGTTATCCTTCCGGATCCCGTGTTCAATGATGTAAAAGTTTCCAAGTTCGTGAATCACTTGATGTACGATGGAAAGAAGAATACTTCTTATGAAATCTTCTATGCTGCGTTGGAAACAGTGAAGAACAAAATGCAGAACGAAGAGAAATCCGCTCTTGAAATTTGGAAAAAGCTCTGGATAATGTGACTCCTCAGGTGGAAGTTAAGTCTCGCCGTGTGGGTGGTGCTACTTTCCAGGTTCCTACAGAAATCCGTGCTGACCGTAAGGAATCAATTTCCATGAAGAACTTGATTATCTTTGCACGTAAGCGTGGCGGTAAATCAATGGCTGATAAGCTGGCTGCCGAAATCATGGATGCTTTCAATGAACAGGGCGGTGCTTACAAACGTAAAGAAGATATGCACAGAATGGCAGAAGCTAACCGTGCGTTTGCTCATTTCAGATTCTAATGCTATAAGAGACTAACCAATTAGAAGATTAAAAACTTAAAGTAAGGGAATTAGAAAATGGCAAAGCATGATTTACATTTGACACGTAATATCGGTATCATGGCCCACATCGATGCCGGAAAGACAACGACCTCTGAACGTATTTTGTTTTACACGGGTTTGACCCATAAAATCGGTGAGGTACACGATGGTGCCGCTACAATGGACTGGATGGAGCAAGAGCAGGAGCGTGGTATCACTATCACTTCTGCCGCTACCACCACTCGTTGGAAATATGCCGGTAATACTTATAAAATCAATTTGATTGATACTCCGGGACACGTGGACTTTACTGCTGAGGTAGAACGCTCTTTACGTGTGTTGGACGGTGCTGTCGCTGCTTATTGTGCAGTTGGTGGCGTTGAACCGCAATCTGAAACAGTTTGGCGTCAAGCAGACAAGTACAATGTGCCACGTATCGGTTATGTTAATAAAATGGACCGTTCCGGTGCAGACTTCTTCGAAGTAGTTCGCCAAATGAAGGACGTTTTGGGTGCTAATCCATGTCCTATCGTTATCCCTATTGGCGCTGAAGAAACTTTCAAGGGTTGGTTGACCTTATTAAAATGAAAGCTATCTATTGGCATGATGAGACAATGGGGCTGACTATACGGTGGAGGAAATTCCTGCCAATTTAGTAGACGAAGCCAATGAATGGAGAGATAAGATGCTCGAAAAGTAGCTGAGTTTGACGATGCCTTGATGGAGAAATATTTCGATGATCCTTCTACTATTACAGAAGAAGAGGTTTTGAGAGCTCTTCGTAACGCAACAGTACAGATGGCTGTTGTTCCGATGCTGTGTGGATCTTCATTCAAGAACAAAGGTGTACAGACTTTGCTTGACTATGTTTGTGCATTCTTGCCTTCTCCGTTGGATACTCCGAATATCATAGGAACTAATCCTGATACTGGTTTGGAGGAAGATCGTAAGCCGGATGATGATGAAAAACATCTGCTTTGGCATTTAAGATTGCTACTGACCCGTATGTCGGTCGTCTGACTTTCTTCCGTGTTTATTCAGGAAAAATTGAAGCGGGTTCTTATATTTATAATTCCCGTTCAAGGAAGAAGGAGCGCGTATCCCGTCTGTTCCAGATGCACTCAAACAAGCAGAATCCGGTAGAAGTTATCGGTGCTGGTGATATTGGTGCTGGCGTAGGTTTCAAGGATATACATACTGGTGATACATTGTGTGACGAAACTGCACCGATTGTATTGGAGTCTATGGACTTCCGGAACCGGTAATTGGTATCGCAGTTGAACCTAAGACTCAGAAGGATATGGATAAACTGTCAAATGGCTTGGCTAAGCTGGCTGAAGAAGATCCGACGTTTACAGTTAAGACTGACGAACAGACTGGTCAGACAGTTATCTCTGGTATGGGTGAGCTTCACTTGGATATTATCATCGACCGTCTGAAACGTGAGTTCAAGGTTGAATGTAACCAAGGTAAGCCTCAAGTTAACTATAAGGAAGCTATCACTAAGACAGTCAACTTGCGTGAAGTTTACAAGAAGCAGTCCGGTGGTCGTGGTAAGTTCGCTGATATTATCGTGAACATCGGCCCGGTTGATGAAGACTTCAAGGAAGGCGGATTGCAATTCGTCGACGAAGTGAAGGGTGGTAACATTCCTAAGGAATTTATCCCGTCTGTACAGAAGGGCTTCACTACTGCCATGAAGAATGGTGTGTTGGCAGGTTATCCGTTGGATTCACTGAAAGTAACCTTGATTGACGGTTCTTTCCACCCGGTTGACTCTGACCAGTTGTCTTTCGAAATCTGTGCTATCCAGGCATATAAGAATGCTTGTGCTAAGGCAGGCCCGGTATTGATGGAGCCTATCATGAAGCTGGAAGTTGTTACTCCGGAAGAGAACATGGGTGACGTTATCGGTGACTTGAACAAGCGTCGTGGCCAGGTGGAAGGTATGGAATCCAGCCGTTCCGGTGCACGTATCGTGAAGGCAATGGTTCCGCTGGCAGAAATGTTCGGTTACGTAACAGCATTGCGTACCATCACTTCTGGTCGTGCAACCTCTTCAATGGTATACTCTCACCACGCCCAGGTTTCCAACTCTATTGCCAAGGCAGTATTGGAGGAAGTAAAAGGTCGTGCTGACTTAATCTAAAAACTTGAAGTCCCGTAGGCTAGCGAATGACTCTTAGCCTGCGGAACTTCATCTTATATAACTATTTAATAATTAAAGACAGTAATGAGTCAAAAATTAGAATCAAACTGAAATCTTACGACCACAACTTGGTTGACAAGTCAGCTGAGAAGATTGTAAGAACGGTGAAGACAACGGGCGCCATCGTTAGCGGTCCGATTCCTCTTCCTACGCACAAGCGTATCTTTACCGTGAACCGTTCGACTTTCGTTAACAAGAAGTCGCGTGAACAATTCGAACTCTCTTCTTACAAGAGACTGATTGACATCTATAGCTCAACAGCTAAGACAGTAGATGCTCTGATGAAGTTGGAGTTGCCGAGTGGTGTGGAAGTAGAAATCAAAGTGTAAGTATTAAAAATTAAGTGAAATGCCAGGATTATTAGGAAAAAATCGGAATGACATCCGTTTTCAGTGCCGAGGGTAAGAATGTACCATGCACTGTTATCGAAGCAGGTCCTTGTGTTGTTACTCAAGTGAAAACTGTAGAAAAGGACGGTTATGAAGCTGTTCAGCTGGGCTTCCAGGACAAGAAGGAGAAGCACACTACAAAGCCTTTGATGGGCCACTTTAAGAAAGCTGGAGTAACTCCCAAGAAACACTTGGCTGAGTTCAAAGAATTTGAAACAGAGTTGAATCTGGGTGACACTGTTACCGTAGAACTGTTCAATGACGCAACTTTGTTGACGTTGTAGGTACTTCTAAGGGTAAAGGTTTCCAGGGTGTAGTAAAACGCCATGGTTTTGGTGGTGTAGGCCAGACTACTCACGGTCAGCACAACCGCGCTCGTAAGCCGGGTTCTATCGGTGCTTGTTCTTACCCTGCAAAAGTATTCAAAGGAATGCGCATGGGCGGACAGCTTGGTGGCGACAGAGTAACTGTTCAAAACCTGCAGGTATTAAAGGTAATCGCGGAGCACAATCTTCTTTGATTAAGGGATCTGTTCCTGGTTGCAAAGGTTCAATCGTAATAATTGAGAAATAATGGAAGTTAACGTATATAACATTAAAGGTGAAGACACTGGGAGAAAGATTACGTTAAACGAGTCTATCTTCGGAATTGAGCCCAACGACCACGCTATCTACTTGGATGTTAAACAGTTTATGGCTAACCAGCGTCAGGGTACACACAAGTCAAAGGAAAGAAGCGAAATCAGTGGTTCTACTCGTAAAATCGGTCGCCAGAAAGGTGGTGGTGGTGCACGTCGTGGTGACATGAACTCACCGGTACTTGTTGGTGGTGGACGCGTATTCGGTCCGAAACCGAGAGATTACTACTTCAAATTAAACAAAAGTAAAGGCTCTGGCTCGTAAGTCAGCTTTGTCATACAAGGCTCAGAACAACGCAGTTGTAGTAGTAGAAGACTTCTCTTTGAAGCTCCGAAGACTAAAGATTTTGTTGCAATGACAAAAATCTTAAAGTTTCTGACAAAAGCTGCTTGTGATTTTACCAGAAGCAAATAAAACGTATATTTGTCGGCTCGTAATGTGAAGGGTGCTAATGTGCAGACTATCTCAGGGTTAAATACTTACAGAGTATTGGACGCTGGGGTCGTTGTGTTTGCTGAAAGTGCACTTTCTGCTATCGACAATATCTTAATGTAAAAGGAGGCTTAAATAATGGGAATTATTATTAAACCGTTAGTGACAGAGAAGATGACTGCAATTACTGATAAGACGAATAATCGTTTCGGCTTTATCGTGCGTCCTGAAGCTAATAAACTGGAAATTAAGAAGGAAGTTGAAGCCCTTTACAACGTTACAGTAGTTGATGTGAATACAATGAAGTATGCCGGCAAAACAAGAGCCGCTATACTCGTGCCGGTATCATCAACGGACGTACGAATGCGTTCAAGAAGGCTATCGTTACGTTGAAAGAAGGAGATACTATTGATTTTATAGCAATATTTAATAAAATGGCAGTACGTAAATTTAAGCCCACAACACCGGGGCAAAGACATAAAATTATTGGTACTTACGAAGAGATTACTGCACGGGTACCAGAAAAGTCTCTTGTATTTGGTAAGAAATCTTCAGGTGGTCGTAACAACGAAGGTAAGATGACTATGCGCTACATCGGTGGCGGTAGTAAGAAGATTATTCGTATCGTAGATTTCAAGAGAAATAAAGACGGTGTGCCTGCAGTGGTTAAAACAATTGAATACGATCCGAATCGTTCGGCTCGTATCGCTTTGTTGTTTTATGCAGATGGAGAAAAAGATATATTATTGCTCCCAATGGATTGCAAGTTGGTACGACTTTGATGTCAGGTGAGACTGCCGCTCCGGAAATCGGAAACGCACTTCCGCTTCAGAATATTCCGGTCGGTACTGTAATTCACAACATCGAATTACGTCCGGGACAAGGCGCTGCCTTGGTTCGCTCGGCTGGTAACTTCGCTCAGTTGACTTCTAGAGAAGGTAAGTACTGCGTTATCAAGTTGCCTTCAGGTGAGGTTCGTCAGATCCTCAGTACTTGTAAGGCTACTATTGGTAGTGTAGGTAACTCAGATCATGGATTGGAAAGTTCAGGTAAAGCTGGACGTTCTCGTTGGTTAGGACGTCGTCCGCGTAACCGTGGTGTTGTTATGAACCGGTTGATCACCCGATGGGTGGTGGTGAAGGACGTGCTTCAGGAGGACACCCGAGATCTCGTAAGGGATTGTACGCTAAGGGTCTTAAGACAAGAGCTCCGAAGAAACAATCGTCTAAGTATATTATTGAGAGAAGAAAGAAGTAATCTGATTAATTGAGTAAATTATGAGTCGTTCATTAAAAAGGTCCGTATATTAACGTTAAGCTTGAGAAGAAAGTGCTTGCCATGAATGAATCGGGCAAGAAAGTGGTAGTTAAGACCTGGGCCAGAGCTTCAATGATTTCGCCTGATTTCGTAGGCCATACTGTTGCAGTTCACAACGGAAATAAATTTATTCCTGTTTATGTTACCGAAAATATGGTAGGACACAAGTTGGGCGAATTTGCTCCAACTCGTACTTTCAGAGGACACGCTGGTAACAAGAAAAATAAAACAGGATTTATCTGAAATAATAAAGTAATAATATAATGGGAGCAAGAAAAAATATCGGCTGAAAAGAAAAGAAGCCCTTAAGACCATGTATTTTGCGAAATTGCAAAATGTTCCTACTTCCCCGTAAAATGCGTCTCGTGGCTGACATGATTCGCGGGATGGAGGTGAACAGAGCACTCGGCGTTTTGAAGTTCTCTTCAAAGAGGCTGCCGCAAGAGTGGAAAAGTTGCTGCGCTCTGCAATTGCTAACTGGGAGCAGAAAAACGAACGTAAAGCTGAAAGTGGCGAGCTGTTCGTAACCAAGATTTTTGTTGATGGTGGTGCTACACTCAAAAGAATGAGACCGGCTCCGCAGGGTAGAGGTTACAGAATTCGTAAACGTTCAAACCACGTAACGTTGTTCGTTGGTTCTAAAAGTAATAACGAAGATCAAAATTAAGGTAAATGGGACAAAAAGTTAATCCAATAAGCAACCGTTTAGGAATTATCAGAGGATGGGATTCCAATTGGTATGGTGGAAAGAATTACGGCGATTCTCTGCTGGAAGATAGCAAGATTCGTAAATATTTGAACGCTCGTCTGGCAAAGGCTAGTGTGTCAAGAATTGTAATTGAACGTACACTGAAACTCGTGACTATTACCGTTTGTACTGCACGTCCGGGTATCATTATCGGCAAAGGTGGCCAAGAAGTTGACAAGTTGAAAGAGGAGTTGAAGAAGGTTACTGATAAGGATATTCAGATTAATATCTTCGAAGTTAAGAGACCAGAGTTGGATGCTGTTATCGTGGCTAACAACATTGCCCGTCAGGTTGAAGGCAAAATAGCCTACCGTCGTGCCATCAAGATGGCTATTGCCAATACAATGCGTATGGGTGCGGAAGGTATCAAGATTCAGATTTCAGGACGTTTGAATGGTGCAGAAATGGCCCGTTCTGAAATGTATAAGGAAGGAAGAACTCCGTTGCACACTTTCAGAGCAGATATCGACTATTGTCATGCAGAAGCATTGACTAAGGTTGGTCTTCTCGGCATTAAAGTTTGGATTTGTAGAGGTGAAGTTTATGGTAAGAAGGAGTTGGCTCCGAACTTTACGCAAAGCAAGGAAAGTGGTCGTGGAAGCAATAGCGGAAACAATGGCGGAAAGAACTTCAAAAGAAAGAAAAATAATCGCTAACGAATTTGATTTTTAGGAATTATGTTACAACCGAAAAAAACAAAATTCAGAAGACAACAAAAAGGCCGTCAAAAGGGTAATGCCCAAAGAGGAAACCAGTTGGCTTTCGGATCTTTTGGTATTAAGGCCTTGGAAACGAAATGGATTACAGGCCGTCAGATTGAAGCTGCGCGTATTGCAGTGACAAGATATATGCAACGTCAAGGACAGATTTGGATTCGTATTTTCCCCGACAAACCTATCACCAGAAAGCCTGCTGATGTGCGTATGGGTAAGGGTAAGGGTGCGCCGGAAGGATTCGTAGCGCCTGTTACACCGGGTAGAATTATTATCGAAGCCGAAGGAGTATCTTATGAAATCGCTAAAGAAGCTTTGCGCTTGGCTGCACAGAAGCTTCCTATCACAACTAAGTTTGTGGTTAGACGTGATTATGATATTCAAAATCAAAATGCGTAAGAAGTATGAAAACAGCAGAAATTAAAGAGATGCCTACCAGTGACTTGGTAGAAAGAGTTGAAGCAGAAGTAGCTAATTACAACCAAGTGATTTTAAATCATTCTATTTCTCCTTTGGATAATCCTGCTCAGATCAAACAATTACGCAGGACTATTGCGCGTATGAAGACTGAATTACGCCAAAGAGAACTTAACAATAAATGATGAGCTTGATGGAAGCAAGAAATTTAAGAAAAGAAAGAACTGGGGTTGTGCTGAGCAACAAGATGGATAAGACCATTACAGTAGCAGCTAAGTTTAAGGAGAAACACCCCATATATGGTAAGTTCGTTAGCAAGACGAAGAAGTACCATGCTCATGATGAAAAGAATGAGTGCAATATCGGCGATACTGTACACATCATGGAAACTCGTCCTTTGAGCAAGACTAAGAGATGGAGATTGGTAGAAATAATTGAAAGAGCTAAGTAATTATGATACAAGTAGAATCCAGACTTACAGTATGTGATAATAGTGGGGCAAAAGAGGCTCTCTGTATCCGCGTTTTGGGTGGTACAGGTCGTCGCTATGCTTCAGTAGGGGACGTGATTGTCGTTTCTGTTAAGAGCGTTATCCCTTCAAGTGATATTAAAAAAGGTGCAGTGTCTAAAGCTTTGATCGTACGTACTAAGAAAGAAATCCGTCGTGCTGATGGCTCTTACATACGTTTTGATGATAATGCTTGCGTGTTGTTGAACAATGCAGGTGAAATTAGAGGTAGTCGTATTTTCGGTCCGGTAGCTCGTGAACTTCGTGCTACTAACATGAAAGTTGTGTCACTCGCTCCTGAAGTACTTTAATATTGTAAAAGATTTGAGTAATGAGTAAATTACATATTAAAAAAGGCGATACAGTTTATGTAAACTCCGGTGAAGACAAGGGTAAGACTGGTCGTGTATTGAAGGTTCTTGTTGATAAAAACCGCGCAATCGTTGAAGGTATCAACATGGTGTCTAAGAGCACAAAACCGAATGCTAAGAACCCGCAAGGTGGTATTGTGAAGCAAGAAGCTTCTATCCACTTGTCAAACTTGAACCCCGTTGATCCAAAGACTGGCAAAGCAACGCGTGTTGGTAGAAAAGTAAGTGCTGAAGGCACTTTAGTGCGTTATTCTAAAAAATCAGGAGAGGAGATTAAGTAATGAGTAATACTGCTAGCCTTAAGAAAGAATATGCAGAGCGTATTGCGCCTGCATTGAAATCACAGTTCCAGTATTCTTCTTCTATGCAGATACCCGTACTTAAGAAGATTGTTATCAATCAGGGTCTGGGTATGGCTGTTGCCGACAAGAAGATTATTGAAGTGGCAATTAATGAAATGACTACTATCACTGGCCAGAAAGCCGTGGCAACCATTTCTCGTAAGGATATTGCAAACTTTAAGTTGCGTAAGAAAATGCCGATTGGCGTTATGGTAACTCTGCGTCGTGAGAGAATGTACGAATTCCTTGAAAAGTTGGTTCGTGTAGCTCTGCCTCGTATCCGCGACTTCAAGGGTATTGAAAGTAAGTTCGATGGTAAGGGTAACTATACCCTTGGTATTCAGGAACAAATCATTTTCCCTGAAATTAATATCGATAGTATTACTAGAATTCTCGGAATGAATATTACCTTTGTAACCTCTGCGCAAACAGATGAAGAAGGGTATGCCTTGTTGAAAGAATTCGGTTTACCGTTTAAAAACGCTAAAAAAGATTGATAATATGGCAAAGGAATCAATGAAAGCACGCGAAGTAAAGCGTGCTAAATTAGTAGCCAGATATGCCGAGAAAAGAGCTGCGTTGAAGCAAATCGTTAGAACCGGTGATCCTGCTGAAGCTTTTGAAGCTGCACAGAAATTGCAGGATTTGCCTAAAAATTCTAACCCGATTCGCATGCACAACCGTTGCAAGCTGACAGGTCGTCCCAAAGGATATATCCGTCAGTTTGGCATCTCCAGAATCCAGTTCCGTGAGATGGCTTCTAACGGTCTTATTCCCGGTGTAAAGAAAGCAAGCTGGTAATTATTGTTTTTAAATATTGTCAGGGTAGGCCTGATTAATTTAATTTATTTTTTATATGACTGATCCAATAGCAGATTATTTGACGAGGTTGCGGAACGCTATTCAAGCGAAGCACAGAGTTGTGGAAGTTCCGGCTTCTAATTTGAAAAAAGAAATCACTAAGATTCTTTTTGAAAAGGGCTACATTCTTAATTATAAGTTTGTAGAAGATGGTCCTCAAGGTACAATCAAAGTTGCCTTGAAGTATGATCCGGTAAACAAGGTTAACGCAATCAAGAAGCTGGAGAGAATCTCTTCTCCGGGTTTGCGTCAATATACCGGTTATAAAGACATGCCGCGTGTTATTAATGGTTTGGGTATTGCTATAATATCTACTTCCAAGGGTGTAATGACCAACAAAGAAGCCGCTGAACTGAAGATTGGTGGTGAAGTTTTGTGTTATGTATATTAATAGGAGGAATTAGCAATGTCAAGAATAGGAAAATTACCCATTAGTATTCCCGCTGGAGTAACAGTTACTCTGAAAGATGACGTGGTTACCGTTAAGGGACCCAAAGGCGAAATGAGCCAATATGTAAATCCTGCTATCAATGTTACCATCGAAGACGGTCATGTTGTTTTGGCTGAGAATGAAAATGCAATGCTGGATAACCCCAAGCAAAAGCATGCATTCCATGGATTATACCGTTCATTGGTGCACAACATGGTTGTTGGTGTATCAGAAGGATATAAGAAAGAATTGGAACTTGTCGGTGTAGGTTACCGTGCCTCTAACCAGGGAAATATCATTGAACTGGCTTTAGGTTATACTCACAGTATCTTTATACAGTTGCCTCCTGAAGTTAAAGTTGAGACTAAGTCTGAAAGAAACAAGAATCCTTTGATTATATTGGAATCTTGCGACAAGCAGTTACTTGGTCAAGTTTGCTCTAAAATACGTTCTTTCCGTAAGCCTGAACCGTATAAGGGTAAGGGTATTAAGTTTGTTGGCGAAGAAATTCGTAGAAAGTCTGGTAAATCAGCTGGTGCTAAATAATCATTTAAATTGATATTATTATGACAACAAAAATAGAAAGACGAATTAAGATCAAATATAGAGTACGCAATAAAATTTCAGGTACTACTGAATGCCCGCGTATGAGTGTATTTAGAAGTAACAAGCAAATCTATGTTCAGATTATCGATGACTTGTCCGGTAAGACATTGGCTGCCGCTTCTTCGTTGGGTATGACTGAAAAAATGCCTAAGAAGGAACAAGCTGCTAAAGTAGGTGAACTGATTGCGAAAAAAGCTCAGGAAGCAGGTATTACTACTGTTGTTTTCGACCGTAATGGTTACTTGTATCATGGGAGAGTAAAAGAGGTGGCTGATGCTGCCCGTAACGGTGGACTTAAATTTTAATCATTATGGCAGGACTTAATAATAGAGTTAAGATTACAAACGATATAGAGCTGAAAGACAGATTGGTTGCTATTAATCGTGTAACCAAAGTAACCAAAGGTGGTAGAACTTTTAGTTTCTCTGCTATTGTGGTAGTAGGAAACGAAGAAGGCATCATCGGTTGGGGCCTTGGTAAAGCTGGTGAAGTAACCGCTGCTATTGCCAAAGGTGTTGAATCTGCAAAGAAAAACCTGACAAGAGTGCCTGTACTGAAAGGTACAGTTCCTCACGAACAGTCTGCAAAGTTCGGTGGCGCTGAAGTATTTATTAAACCGGCTTCTCACGGTACCGGTGTTGTTGCTGGCGGTGCAATGCGTGCCGTATTGGAAAGTGTTGGTGTAACAGACGTTTTGGCTAAGTCAAAAGGTTCTTCCAACCCGCACAACTTGGTAAAGGCTACTATCTTGGCATTGAGTGAAATGCGCGATGCTCGTATGGTTGCCCAGAACAGAGGAGTTAGTATGGAAAAAGTATTTAGAGGATAAGGAGGAAGAATATGTCGACTATAAAGATTAAACAAGTTAAAAGTAGAATTGGTGCTCCTGCTGATCAGAAGAGAACTCTCGATGCACTGGGACTTCATAAGTTGAATCGTGTGGTTGAACACGAATGCACTCCTTCAATTCTTGGAATGGTGGATAAGGTTAAACACTTGGTTACCATTGTTAAGTAATTATTTGTTGAATATAAAACGAATTACAATATGAACTTAAGTAATTTAAAACCTGCAGAGGGATCTACTAAAACAAGAAAGAGAATTGGACGTGGTCCGGGTTCTGGCTTGGGAGGTACTTCTACTAGAGGTCATAAAGGAGCTAAATCAAGATCTGGATACTCTAAGAAAATCGGTTTTGAAGGTGGTCAGATGCCTCTTCAACGTCGTGTACCTAAGTTTGGCTTTAAAAATATCAATCGTGTAGAGTATAAGGCTATCAACTTGGATACAATTCAGAAATTGGCTGAAGCAAAGAACTTGCAGACTGTAGGTATCAGTGACTTCATTGCTGCTGGTTTCATTTCTGCAAGCCAGTTGGTAAAAGTATTAGGTAACGGAACTTTGACTGCTAAGTTGGATGTACAAGCACATGCATTTTCTAAGACTGCTGTTGCTGCCATCGAAGCTGCTGGTGGACAAGTAGTAAAACTCTAATTCAATGAGAAAAGCTATTGAAACATTAAAGAATATATGGAAAATTGAGGATCTGAGACAACGGATCCTCATTACCATATTGTTTGTGGCAATCTACCGTTTTGGTTCGTATGTCGTTTTGCCGGGTATCAATCCGTCAATGCTGACACAATTGCATCAACAGACAAGCGAAGGTCTTTTAGCCTTGTTAAATATGTTTTCCGGAGGAGCATTTTCCAATGCCTCTATTTTTGCATTGGGTATCATGCCGTACATCTCTGCCTCCATTGTGATTCAGTTGCTGGGTATTGCGGTTCCGTATTTCCAGAAATTGCAGCGCGAAGGTGAGAGTGGTAGAAGAAAAATGAATCAATATACTCGTTATCTGACGATTCTTATTCTTTTGGTTCAGGCTCCTTCTTATTTGCTCAATCTTAAGATGCAGGCTGGTCCTTCTTTAAATGCTTCATTAGATTGGACTCTGTTTATGTTTACTTCTACCATTATTTTAGCGGCTGGAAGTATGTTTATTTTGTGGCTTGGTGAGAGAATTACGGATAAGGGTATCGGTAATGGTATTTCGCTGATTATCATGATTGGTATCATCGCCCGTCTGCCACAGTCCTTATTCCAGGAATTGATTTCCCGTATGACGGACAAGACTGGTGGTCTGGTAATGTTCTTGATTGAGCTTGTTGTTCTGCTGGTTGTTATTGCATTCGCTATTCTTTTGGTGCAGGGAACTAGAAAGATTCCTGTACAATATGCGAAGAAGATCGTGGGTAACAAGCAATATGGCGGTGCTAGACAGTATATTCCTTTGAAGGTGAATGCTGCTAACGTGATGCCTATCATTTTTGCTCAGGCTATCATGTTTATTCCTATCACTCTTGTTGGGTTCTCAAATGTAAATGATGCAAGTGGTTTCGTACGTGCATTGACTGATCATACAAGCTTTTGGTATAATTTGATTTTTGCAGTGTTGATTATATTGTTTACGTATTTCTATACTGCAATTACTATTAACCCGACTCAGATGGCTGAAGATATGAAGAGAAACAATGGTTTTATTCCGGGTATCAAGCCAGGAAAGCAAACTGCTGAGTATATTGACGTGATTATGTCGCGTATTACTTTGCCTGGTTCTTTCTTCTTGGCCTTGGTTGCCATTATGCCTGCGTTTGCCGGTATATTCGGTGTGAAAGCTGAGTTTGCTCAATTCTTTGGCGGTACATCTTTGTTAATCCTTGTGGGTGTGGTGCTTGATACTCTCCAGCAGGTAGAAAGTCATTTGTTGATGAGACACTATGACGGTTTGCTGAAATCCGGACGTATTAAAGGCCGCAGTGGTAATGTGGCTGCATATTAATCTTTTTTGAAGAATGATATTTCTTAAAACAGAAGATGAAATAGAGCTGCTCCGCAAGAGTAATTTGCTTGTTGGAAAGACGTTGGCTGAGATAGCTAAGGTTATAAAGCCCGGAGTGACAACAAAAGAGCTGGATAGGGTGGCGGAAGAGTTCATCAGAGACAATGGTGCTGTTCCAACCTTTAAAGGTTTTCCTAATCAATATGGCGATCCGTTTCCAGCTTCTATTTGCACATCTGTAAATGACCAGGTGGTACATGGTATTCCGGGAGATGATGTGGTACTGAAAGATGGTGATATCGTGTCTGTTGATTGTGGTACTTACATGAATGGCTTTTGTGGCGACTCAGCCTATACGTTTTGTGTAGGTGAAGTTGACGAAGAAGTCCGCAAATTACTGAAGGTTACTAAAGAAGCATTGTACATAGGGATACAGAATGCCGTTCACGGCAAGCGGTTGGGTGATATCGGTTATGCGATACAGCAGCACTGCGAATCTAATTCTTATGGTGTGGTGCGTGAGTTTGTGGGTCACGGAATAGGCAAGGAAATGCATGAAGATCCTCAGGTTCCCAATTACGGAAAGCGTGGTTATGGGACAATGCTGAAGAAAGGCTTGTGCATTGCCATTGAACCGATGATAACTTTAGGTAACCGACAAATACTCATGGAGCGTGATGGCTGGACGGTGAGGACAAAAGACCGCAAGTGTGCAGCTCATTTTGAACATACGATAGCAGTCGGCACTGGTGAAGCTGATATATTGTCATCATTCGAGTTCATTGAAGAAGTATTAGGAGATAAAGCAATTTAAGAAATTAATATGGCAAAGCAATCTGCAATAGAACAAGATGGAGTTATAGTTGAAGCATTGTCTAATGCAATGTTTCGTGTTGAATTAGAAAACGGACATGAGATTACTGCACATATTTCCGGTAAGATGCGGATGCATTACATCAAAATCCTGCCAGGGGATAAAGTAAGAGTCGAAATGTCTCCTTACGATTTATCGAAAGGAAGAATTGTATTTAGATATAAATAAAATTAAGATATGAAAGTAAGAGCATCCTTAAAGAAACGTACGCCAGAGTGTAAGATCGTTAGACGTAATGGCCGTTTGTATGTTATTAACAAGAAAAATCCTAAGTATAAACAACGTCAAGGATAATATTATTATTTTTGCAAAAAAAATAATTTAGTATATGGCTATAAGAATAGTTGGTGTCGATTTGCCTCAAAACAAGAGAGGTGAAGTTGCGTTGACCTATGTATATGGTATAGGTCGTAGTAGTTCAGCAAAAATTTTGGATAAAGCAGGTGTTGACAGAGACCTGAAAGTAAAAGACTGGACGGATGATCAGGCTGCCAAGATTCGTGAGATCATTGGTGCAGAGTATAAGGTTGAAGGTGATCTTCGTTCTGAAGTTCAATTGAACATTAAGCGTTTAATGGATATCGGTTGTTATCGTGGTGTTCGTCATCGTATTGGTCTTCCAGTAAGAGGTCAGAGCACAAAGAACAATGCCCGTACTCGTAAGGGTAGAAAGAAAACCGTTGCTAATAAGAAAAAAGCTACTAAATAATAATTGTTGATATGGCAAAAAAAACAGTTGCAGCAAAAAAGAGAAATGTGAAGGTTGATGCTAATGGACAGTTGCATGTTCATTCATCTTTTAACAACATTATTGTTTCTCTGGCAAACAGCGAAGGTCAGATCATTTCTTGGTCTTCTGCCGGAAAGATGGGTTTTAGAGGTTCAAAGAAGAACACTCCCTACGCAGCACAGATGGCTGCTCAAGATTGTGCTAAGATAGCATACGATCTTGGCTTGAGAAAGGTAAAAGCATATGTGAAGGGCCCGGGTAACGGACGTGAGTCTGCTATTAGAACTATCCACGGTGCAGGTATCGAGGTTACTGAAATCATTGACGTAACTCCGCTTCCGCACAACGGTTGTCGTCCTCCGAAAAGACGTAGAGTTTAAAATTTACCTTTAATAGAAGTGAGACTTGATTTTGTTATTGGATTGTAAACTTTCTCTCTGCAATCGCGGCTGCAACAAACCCAAGTTCATGAATAAACAATTAAATATTTAAAAGAAATGGCTAGATATACTGGACCAAAATCAAGAATAGCCCGTAAATTCGGTGAAGGTATCTTTGGAGCAGATAAAGTATTGTCAAAGAAGAACTATCCTCCCGGACAGCACGGTAATTCCAGAAAGAGAAAGACTTCTGAATACGGTGTTCAACTTCGTGAGAAACAGAAAGCCAAATATACTTATGGCGTTTTGGAAAAACAATTCCGCAACTTGTTTGAGAAGGCTGAGACTGCTAAAGGTATTACTGGTGAAATCCTCCTCCAATTGTTGGAAGGTCGCCTTGACAATATCGTATTCCGTTTGGGTATTGCTCCTACTCGCGCAGCTGCTCGTCAGTTGGTGAGCCACAAGCACATTACTGTAGACGGTGAGGTTGTGAATATTCCTTCTTATGCAGTAAAACCGGGTCAGGTGATCGGTGTTCGTGAAAGATCCAAATCATTGGAAGTTATCGCTAACTCACTGGCTGGCTTTAACCATAGCAAATATCCTTGGTTGGAATGGGATGATAACTCTAAGGTAGGCAAATTGCTGCATGTACCTGAAAGAGCAGACATTCCTGAAAACATTAAAGAGCATTTGATCGTAGAATTGTATTCTAAATAATAATTAATTTCATGGCGATATTAGCATTTCAAAAACCTGATAAAGTATTAATGTTGGAAGCGGACTCTAGATTCGGAAAATTCGAATTTCGTCCGTTGGAGCCCGGTTTCGGTATTACCGTGGGTAATGCACTGCGCCGCATCCTGCTTTCTTCATTGGAAGGTTTTGCTATCACTACTATCAAGATAGACGGTGTTGAGCATGAATTTTCCAGTGTTCCGGGGGCAAAAGAGGATGTTACTAACATTATCTTGAATCTGAAACAAGTGAGATTCAAGCAAGTAGTTGAAGAATTCGAGAGTGAGAAAGTAAGTATTACAGTCGAGAATTCAAGTGAATTTAAAGCAGGTGACATAGGTAAGTATTTGACTGGATTTGAAGTGTTAAATCCTGAATTAGTTATTTGTCATTTAGATTCAAAGTCGACTATGCAGATAGATATTACGATCAACAAAGGTCGTGGTTATGTTCCTGCTGACGAAAACCGCGAATATTGCACCGATGTGAACGTAATTCCTATCGATTCTATTTATACTCCGATACGTAATGTGAAGTATCAGGTAGAGAACTTCCGTGTAGAGCAGAAGACCGACTACGAGAAACTGGTACTTGAGATTACTACCGACGGTTCCATTCATCCGAAAGAAGCCCTGAAAGAAGCTGCAAAGATTCTGATTTATCACTTCATGCTTTTCTCTGACGAGAAGATCACGCTGGAAACAAATGATGTTGACGGCAATGAAGAGGTTGATGAAGAAGTATTGCACATGCGTCAGTTGCTGAAGACCAAGCTCGTTGATATGGATCTCTCTGTACGTGCCCTCAACTGTCTGAAGGCTGCAGATGTAGAGACTCTTGGTGACTTGGTACAATTCAACAAGACGGATTTGCTGAAATTCAGAAACTTCGGAAAGAAATCGCTTACCGAGCTTGATGATTTGCTGGAAAGTCTGAATCTGTCGTTTGGAACTGATATTTCTAAATATAAATTAGATAAAGAATAAAAAATGAGACATAATAAGAAATTCAACCATTTGGGTCGTACTGCCTCTCATAGAAACGCTATGTTGGCTAATATGGCGTGTTCTTTGATTAAGCACAAAAGAATCACTACGACCGTTGCAAAGGCTAAAGCTTTGAAGAAGTTTGTTGAGCCTTTGATTACAAAGGCTAAAGACGATACGACTAATTCCCGTCGTGTTGTATTTAGCAATTTGCAAGACAAGTATGCTGTAACTGAATTGTTTAAAGAAATCTCTGTGAAGATTGCTGATCGTCCGGGTGGTTACACTCGTATTATCAAGACTGGTAACCGTTTGGGTGACAATGCTGAAATGTGCTTCATTGAACTCGTTGACTACAACGAAAACATGGCTAAGGAAAAGGTTGCCAAGAAGGCTACTCGTACCCGCCGTTCAAAGAAAGCTGCTGCTACTGAAGCTACTCCTGCTGCAGAAACTGCTGCACCAGTTGCAGAAGCTCCTGCTGCTGAGGAAGCTAAAGCTGAATAATTCAACTATTCTTTTTATATATAGAAGCCGTTCCAATTTGTTTGGAGCGGCTTTTTATTTCCTATAAATCATCCAAGAAACATTAAAAGATGTGTGCATTAAACAAATTCCTGAAAGAAACTGTTATATTTGCACATAGATATGGCTAAATTCTTAAGATTCATAGGATTCATGGTGCTTGCATTGGCTTTATGGCAGACTGTAAGCGATACATTTGCCAATAAAGCGGCGAGTGGTGGGAATGTTGTGAGTGAGAATACTATTGCCGTACATGAGCAGACTGATGCCTATATTGCGATGCCTCAATTGCCTTATCTGCCGGATGCAGAGCTGGCGGGCATGGGTGGACAATTACATTCGCTGACGTACTCCCGTATACAGCGCATTTCTACCACGGAATATATATTTTCTTTAAAGGACTGGATTGACAAACTGGCCCAGCGAGCGGCTGTTTTGTCTCTGCATCGTGAGAAACTCTATGATGCCACTGCCTATTATCGTTGCCAGCCGGTGTGCGAATATTACATTTTCACGCTAAGGCGTATTCTCATTTAGTGTTTTATTGAATCTTCCTTTTTCCCTTGTGTATGGTCAGACTATGTGTTTTTGCAGGGAAATACTGTATTTTCTATTTCTAATAAATTCATTAAAACATATTATAATTATGGCAACTCAAACTATTGACGCAACTCTTTTTGCGTCTTCACATCCCGATATTGTAAAGCGTACCAGTGTTTCAGGACTTATCTTTTCAGTAGCTATGCTGCTGGTCGGTGTTTTTATTTTTGCATCCATTTTTGAGATGAGTGATAAATCTTCCACTCTCAGCATGGCTTTGATGGTGCTGGGTACGGCATTCGTCTTGCTTGGCGTGTTCCGTCTGTTTTGGAAATCGAAGGAAGTGGTCTATTTGCCGACGGGCAGTGTGACCAAGGAACGCAGTGTTTTCTTCGATTTGAAATATTTGGGCAAACTTACAGATATGATTGAGAATGAACAGCTGAATGGCGAGACTGAAATAAAAAGTAGCGGCAGTGGAAATGTGCGCATGGATGTCATGATTTCGCAGGACAATAAATTTGCGGCTGTACAGTTGTATCAGTTTGTGCCTTACACGTATACTCCGGTAACTTCCGTACGCTACTATACGGGTAGCGATGCGGTTGCAGTGTCTACTTTCCTGGAGAAATGTAAAACAGCATAATCAGTCAAAGAGTTAGACTTGACTTTAACTGTGGTGGGGATTAGTCGGCAACGGCAATCCCCATTTTTTTCATCAGGAAGCAGGCGTTCATATTCTGGGCGATGCCTGGGCGCAAGCGGTAGGAGAAGGTCAGTTCATTGTCTGTAATGTCTGCTTCGAAGCGATAGTTGCGGATGTCATCGGGGAAGAGGTCGATGAGTGTTCCCAGCAGCAGGTCGTGGGTGGCAATGATGCCATTGGCCTGCAAAGTCATGAATTGCTTGATAAGGGCAAAGGAGCCTTTCTGCTTGTCCATGGAGTTGGTACCTTTCAGAATTTCGTCGAGGATGATGAAAAGCTCCTCACCAGCCTGCAGCTTGTCTATGATGAGTTTCAGACGTTTGAGTTCGGCAAAGAAGTAGGACTCGTTGTCGTTCAGTGAATCCGAGGTACGCAGGCTAGTGATGAGCCGGGCCGGGCATATTTCCATTTGGCGGGCACAGACGGGGGCGCCGATGCAGGCAAGGAGGTAATTGATGCCCACCGTACGCAGATAGGTGCTTTTCCCTGCCATGTTGGCGCCGGTGACGATGATGAAAAACGGTCGTTTCACCATGTCGATGTCATTGCGGACACAGCGGTCACGGTTCATCAGCGGATGGCCTAGGGCTTCGGCACGGAGACGGAAGGAGGAAGGGGCATTGATGGGTGCTTCCGTTTCAGAATTGCTTTCTTCTTCTTTATTTAGGTTTCCTTTCCCCTTTCTTTCCGCTTGAACTATCTTTGGGTAAATATAGTCCGGATGATTATAGGCAAATGTTGCCAGTGAGTTGAGCGCATCCATTTGTCCGATGGCATCGAGCCACCCGGGCAGTTCAGCGGCATATTGCTCTTTCCAGGCTTCAATGCGCATGATTTGACGCAGTTCCCAGAAGAAGAGGCCGTTCAGAATGACGTACATAAAGACATTGTTGCGTTGGTCGAGTTCATCCATGAGCTTGTTCAGCCTGCTGATGGAGTGGGAGGCTTTCCGTTTTTCTCCGTCAATCTGTTGTTTTATCTCTTTGAGCAGGGTGGCTTGTGCAGGCTGCTTTTCCATGAGGTGGAGCAGGGCGGCGTAGGTGGAGAGAATTTGCAGTTTTTTGCCATAGATGGCCTGCATCTTGGTGACTTTGCCAGTGAAGCCGAAGCCGGCGATGACGAAGCAGGTCCAGATGATGCCGTAGATACTTGCGGACAGAATTCCTGCCATGACGAGTGCGAGGCAGATGAGGTTGGCTCCCGTCACCAGTACCGGCAGGAGGCGCAGTAATTTCCGGCTCCGGAAGATGCTCGGACTTTCCGCCCATTGGCACAGTTCTGTTTCATCGGCGGCTTTTCCTTTGTACAGCAGGCCGAGGATACGGAAGCGCTGACGGAATTTCAGTTCCGGAGCCAGTTCACTGACGGCTTCTTGTCGGCGGATGATTTCTTCCTTTCTCTCGAGATGTTTCCCCAGCCAGTGGGCGAGGCGGTGTTTCCCGGGCTGTGTGCAGGTACGGTTGATGTACTGGAAAAGGGAATGCGGACCGAAAACATCCAAATCATAGGTGTAGAGATGGGTGGGGTCGATGTATGCTTCGCCGTCATCGAAAGAAGACGTATCGTAATCCAGAGCGGCGAGTTCCTGCTCGTTGATTTCCATCTTCTTTTCCAGATAGTCCTTGCGATGGAACAGCCGGTTGTGGTATTTCATTAAAAATAGGAACGGCAGTAGGGTGATGAGGGCAATGCAGGCCAGTATACCCCAGCTCTCGCTCCAGAAATAGATAATTCCTACTACTCCTGCCACAAACAGCAGCAGGCGCAGGCTGCCGATGCGGTAAATCTTCTGTTGTACTTTATTCAGTTCTTGTCTTGCCTCTTCTGCCGTGTTGCGGTAGACGGCGCTGATTTTATCTATCGTATTTATTTGCTCCATACATGTTAAGTTTAAGGCAAAGATATACATTTCCAATTGTTTTTTCCGCGATTTTTTGTCTACTTCCGATAAAAAATGTACCTTTCGCTCACTAAAACAAAGTTTCAGAAAAGAGGAGGTTGGGATATGAAGAAGAGTTGGTTGTTAGGCGTTCTGATGTTGCTGGCGGTTTTGCCGGTGGGGGCGCAACAGGTAATGTATTCCAATCTGAAAGAGTTGGTGGAGAACCGTGGCGATACGGTTACCACACTGAAGATTGAGAAGCGTACAAAGAACCAGATTTACCTCATGGGCGGTGCCGATTATCGTATTACGGTAGACGACAATCCCGGTCTTTGCCGTTATTTGAAGTCCCGTTGTTATGCTGTACGGGTAGATACCTCGCTTTATGTCAATTGCCGTAAGATGCGCTATAAGCGTTATCGCTTCGGGCAGTGGTATGCACCTGCCATGTGGCTCGGCGGCAAGGTTTACTTCTGTGCACAGCCTGTGGGACAAGCAGCCACCAGTACCATGACTCCCGATGATGCCACACGATTGGGCGGTGAAGTGGGAGACGCCATCAATGCTTCGGGACTGGTGCATGCCCGCGTCTATTACGAACTGAATCCCGAAACCGGAAAGTCCGAGTTCGTGGGACGTGAGCGAATGATGCAATTGCTTGCCGGATACCCGACACTGCACGCCGAATTCGAGAAAGAAACAAGCGAGTCGGCAGAGGTCATCGGCAAGTATCTGCGTGCACTCCGTCCATTAATCACTAATCATTAATCATTAATAAGATGATATTATTGCAAGACGTGCCCGATGGGTACGAATACTGCTTTGCGGGTAACGGAAAGTGCCCCAAAGCCTCTTCCTGCCTGCGGGCGATAGCGGCACAACTGTTGTCCGAGAGTGAAGCCCCCCAACCACAGTCCGTTCGTGCGGTGAATCCTTTTTATGTCAGCAGCTTGTCCGGGTCCTCCACCTGTGCCCGTTACCGCTCCAGCGAGCAGCTGCACTATGCTCGCGGTATGACACGCCTTTTCGACGAAGTACCCACCAAGCTGCTTTTCACCGTGCGCCATCGCGTGATGGGATGCTTCTCTTGCGAACGCTATTACTATCATTGCCGCAAGGGCGAGCGCCCTATCTCTCCCGAAGAACAGCAGCGGATAGCCCGGGTATTCAAAGCGGTAGGCATAGGCACCAAGCCTAAGTTCGACCACTACGAGTATGCGGTAGCTTGGTGACCGGCTGCAAAGTCACTGCACACCTTTTGCAGCGTCACTGCAAACCCGTTGCAGTCGCGCTGCAAAGCAGTTGCAGTATCACTGCAAATAGGTATGCAGTGATGCTGCAAACGGTATGCAGTGGCACTGCAAAATGCATGCACTCACTTTGCAGTGAGAAGTCGCTGTTGTTCACGTTGTTACAGTATGAATACAATGAGGCCTTATCTCCCTCTTTTCGGCCTGCTGTTTACAGATTGCAGAAGAAGGATACGAATACCGGTACACTCATATCAATTAATATTCCGTGGAATATAGCGATAGGAATCACGTCCTTTCCGGAATATTGGGTGATGGAGGGTAGAAGTACATCCATCGAATTGACCCCTGCCGCCGATATAGGTGCCAATTTGCCGAAATATTTCCGGATGAGCGGTGCACCCAGCAAAGCCATCATTTCACGGAAGATATTGGCAAGCAGGGCGATGGTGCCCAGCTCCGTGGCGAGTTGCAGGCCTATGGAAGGTTCCTTGAATTGCGTAATCAGAATGGAGGAAAGCGAATAATAAGCAAATCCGCTACCCACCGCCATGCAGTCGAACACACTCCATTGGCTCAACAGCAGACTGGCGAAGGCAGAGAACAACAGCGTTCCCACAATGGTGGCCATCGGCACCAAAAGCATTTTGGGCCGCAGGCTCTTGACCAGCTCCTTCAGTTTCTTGTTGCTCCCGATGCCGATGCCCACCTGGAACATCAATGCATAGAGCACATACATGGATAAGTCGTGCAGGTCGAACTGAAAATCATTGGCTACTCCCATCAGGCAGCCGGCACAGAAAAATGCAACAACCGTCAAACTTCCCTTCATCTCTTCTCTCCTTTCTTGAAAAATAGGTGAAACACCATCAGTGAGGCCAACATGCTGCCTGTAATGCTCAGTGAGGCCAGTACGGCGGCCTGCCACCCGAATCTTCCCAGATTGTCAACAATCAGACGGTTGGAACCGATGGATACACCGAGTACAAAGAGCAGCAGTAAGATGGTGAGCGAGGCGCTTTTCTCCACTTTTTGCAACATTTGTACGTTACGCATCAGGTATCCGATACCGATTCCTATAAACATGATAGATATAATTGTAAACATAAGTTCTCTTCTTCTTTTTGGTGAATACATAGGTTAGTCCGGTTTTTCCGAATGGAAACCCCATACACGGCATTTCTCCCTCCTTTTCTCGGTAAGGGAAGTGCAAAATAGTAAAATGTAAATTGCAGGGTAGTTAAATGAATCCGCTGAACCAATGTACGTGCACTATGAAATGGCCGCATAAGGTCTTGTTGCCCCATGCAGCATTGCGCGTATTGTATGTTGTAGTTAAGGACTGGTTCATATCGTTTTTTGAATTTCGGCGCAAAGGTAATGCTAGCTTGAATAATTTCCAAATAAATATTCATAATTTGTTTTGTGAAAAGACTCTTCAATATATGGAAGCTCCCGTAAAAACATTATTTTTGCAGGAACATAGAGGAAATACAAGAGTTCCTTTGTTTAGAAATATAGTTTTAAAAAGAAAAGAGACATGAAAAGATTGAGAGATTTAACTGCTGTTCTTGGCATGGTTGCTTTGACTGCTTGCAACAATGCCTCCATTGAAGGCTCTTGGGTGGAGCCGGTTCCGGGAATGTCCGGTATGCAACAAGGTTTCGTTCTTGATGGGGACGGAAGCGCCTCTTCCATTAACATGGCCACCTTGAAATATGAGGCATGGAAAAAAGTAGGAAACCGGTTGTTACTTTCAGGTACCAGCATCGGCAATCACCAGAATATTTCTTTTACGGATACGCTGACAATAGAAAAACTGACGCAGGACAGTCTGACTCTTAAAAGAGGAGAGCTACTCTTGAGGTATGCCAAAACCAACGAAGACTGAATAAAGAAAAAAATGCTTTGATTTTGGTTATTTAGTCTCGGGGCTGGGTTTCAAGAAGTCGTTCCGGCTCATTCTTCTCAGATGCTTCTTTTTGCTTCCGTCATCAATGACGAGGGTCAGCGAATCGCTCCATTGTTGGAGAGAAGATAGAGAAGAGATATCGCATGATACGGTACGGAAGTGATGGCTTGTTTTTGTCCATCCGTCGGGAATGCGCGGATTGTAGCAAAGTTGCAGTCTGAGCGTGTCCGGTTCCTGCTTGGTTGCGTCGTATACCAGATTCACTTCTCCGTTGTGGATTTCGCCGTTTATGTGGTTGAAGGTGGAGAATCCGGCCTGTAAATCCACATAGCCGTAAGAGGCATAATCTATAGACAATGATTGGGGAATAGTACAATTTTCATTGCCGGTGATGTGTCCGGCATCCGCTTCCTCCTGGGTGAGGGGATGAACTGTTTCGTATGCCTCTATTGTATAGACCTGCGCATTGTCGATATATTTCATGCCATTGGTAGAGGTGGTCCAGTCGTCTTCTGTGTAATAAAAGTTGAAGTAACCCCGTTCCTTGCCGGCAAGTTCCTTGCTGTGCGAAACAACCAGACCGGCATAGTGTCTCTGGTAGCAGTAGAAACCGTTTTCTGCATCTCCCACGATGGTGGCCACGTTGGCAAATCCTCTGGAACCGTCGTCCTTCATAAGGTCTGTGCAACTAGCACAGCTAAGCATGCCGATTGTCAGGATGATACTTGATAGTAAGTTTTTCATAGTTATATTCTTTTGGCTTTTAATGATTTTATCTCGTCTTTTTTTGGAAGAGTTTCACAAATATAGAGATTATTTTGATAAAATGTAGTGTGTGGAGGCAAAAACATCTGAAATGTTTGCAGGTTCTGGGATAATCTCTGATAAAAGCGTTGTAACAAACAGCGGGGGGCGGGCGAAGTGTTTTGGTCGGTTTCTGACTAAAAGATAAATAATCCTGGCATTCCATTGCGAATATCGGGATTTATTTCTATATTGCGGCAAATATAGCCTTCGTGGGCTGACACTTTGTAAATCCTTAATCTTTATAGGACATGGAGATAACCTTAAGTAAAACACTGCCTTCCTATCCTTCCTTTGTCGAGGGCATCCGGCGGGCACCCGACCGTGGCTACACCCTTACCCCTGCGCAGACGGCTACGGCATTGAAGAACGCTTTGCGCTACATCCCCAAAGAGCTGCACGAAACCCTCGCTCCGGAGTTCATGGAAGAACTGCGTACACGTGGACGTATCTATGGCTACCGCTACCGCCCGCAGGGCGACCTCAAAGCGAAACCCATCGACGAATACAAGGGGAACTGCATTGAAGGCAAGGCATTCCAGGTGATGATTGACAATAATCTTTGTTTCGACATCGCCCTTTATCCGTATGAATTAGTTACCTATGGTGAGACGGGACAGGTCTGCCAGAACTGGATGCAATACCGGCTCATCAAGCAGTACCTCGAAGTGTTGACGCGCGAACAGACACTGGTCATCGAAAGCGGACATCCGTTGGGGCTTTTCAAGTCCAAGCCCGAGGCGCCCCGTGTCATCATTACCAATGCGCTGATGGTGGGGCTCTATGATAATCAGAAGGACTGGCACACCGCTATGCAGATGGGCGTTGCCAACTACGGCCAGATGACTGCCGGCGGCTGGATGTACATCGGTCCGCAGGGCATCGTGCACGGCACGTTCAACACGTTGCTGAATGCAGGCCGTCTGAAACTGGGCATTCCGCAGGACGGCGATTTACGCGGACGCTTGTTTGTTTCTTCCGGTCTGGGAGGCATGAGCGGTGCGCAGCCCAAAGCTGCCGAGATGGCAGGGGCGGCGGCAATCATTGCCGAGGTGGATGCTTCCCGCATCGAAACCCGCCATACCCAGGGCTGGGTGGGACACGTTACGGATTCTCTGGAAGAAGCCTTCTCGCTGGCTCGACAAGCTATGGACGAGTGTCACCCGGTTTCTGTGGCCTATCACGGCAATGTCGTCGATTTGCTGGAATATGCGGTGCAGAAGCAGTTGTACATAGATTTACTTTCCGACCAGACTTCCTGCCATGCCACCTATGAGGGCGGTTACTGTCCCGCCGGACTGACGTTTGAGCAGCGTACCCATATGCTGCACGAGAATCCGTCGAAGTTCCGGTGTCTGGTGGATGCTTCCTTGGAGCGTCATTTCAAGGCTATAAAAAGGCTGGTGGAACACGGCACGTACTTCTTCGATTATGGGAACTCCTTCATGAAAGCCGTCTACGATGCCGGCGTGAGCGAAATTGCTCGGGACGGAGATGATAAGAACGGCTTCATCTTTCCCAGCTATGTGGAAGACATAATGGGACCGGAACTGTTTGATTATGGTTATGGTCCGTTCCGCTGGGTGTGCCTCAGTGGAAAACATGAAGACTTGGTGAAGACCGACCGTGCGGCGATGGAATGTATCGACCCTACACGTCGCGGGCAAGATTTGGATAACTATAATTGGATTCGTGATGCGGAGAAAAACAACTTGGTGGTAGGCACGCAGGCTCGTATTCTTTATCAGGATGCCGTGGGACGTATGAATATAGCTTTGCGCTTCAATGAAATGGTGCGTAAGGGAGAGGTCGGCCCCATTATGTTGGGACGCGACCATCACGATGTCAGCGGTACAGACTCTCCATTCCGTGAAACATCCAATATCAAGGACGGCAGTAATGTCATGGCAGATATGGCGGTGCAGTGTTTTGCTGGAAACTGTGCGCGTGGCATGAGCTTGGTGGCCTTGCACAATGGAGGTGGCGTAGGTGTCGGAAAAGCCATCAACGGCGGTTTCGGCATGGTGTGCGACGGCAGTGAGCGGGTAGACGAAATCCTGCGTTCCGCTATGTTGTGGGATGTGATGGGTGGTGTGGCCCGCCGTTCGTGGGCACGCAATCCGCATGCCATGGAGACGAGCGAGGAGTTTAACCGTACGCATGCAGACGGCTATTATATCACGATGCCGTATGTGGCTGATGAGAAGTTGGTGCAGAAAGTGGTGAAGGAGTAAGTAAAGTGATGATTTCATTTTTTAGACGCGGATAACGCGGATTTTTTCTTTCAAAAGAATCCCGACGTCTCTGTATTCCGATAAAAAGAATCCACGTCATCTGCGTCTGAAAAATCAGAGTATATATATTTTTTTTAAAGAGCATTATGAATAAGATTATGGAATGCGTCCCCAATTTCAGCGAAGGGCGCGATTTGCAGAAGATAGATAAGATAGTAGCTCCTTTTCGGGGCAAACAAGGTGTGAAACTGTTGGATTACAGTAACGATGAAGACCACAACCGCCTTGTGGTGACCGTAGTGGGCGAGCCGGAACCGCTTCGTGATGCTGTGCTCGAAGCTATCGGCGTGGCGGTAGAGCTGATAGACCTCAATCACCATCAGGGACAGCATCCTCGTATGGGTGCTGTAGATGTAGTACCTTTTATCCCCATCCGGAATGTGACGATGGAAGAAGCCGTTGCCCTCTCCAAAGAAGTGGGCAAGGAGGTTGCAAAACGTTACAGTCTTCCCGTCTTCTTATATGAAAAGTCTGCTTCTGCCCCTCATCGGGAGAATTTGGCTGCTGTCCGTAAAGGGGAGTTCGAAGGTATGGCCGAGAAGATAAAGCAACCGGAATGGCATCCCGACTTCGGACTGGCCGAACGTCATCCCACCGCAGGCACAGTGGCTATCGGTGCCCGCATGCCTTTGGTGGCTTATAACATCAACCTCAATACCCCCAGTCTGGAGATAGCCCATGACATCGCTAAGAAAATCCGTTTCATCGGCGGAGGACTGCGTTATTGCAAGGCAATGGGAGTGGAGTTGAAGGACCGCGGCATCACGCAGGTATCCATCAACATGACGGACTATACCCGCACCGCCCTCTACCGTGCTTTCGAACTGGTGCGTGTGGAAGCCCGCCGCTACGGCGTCAGTATTGTGGGCAGTGAGATTATCGGTCTGGTGCCGATGGAGGCCTTGATAGATACAGCGTCCTACTATCTGGGATTGGAGAACTTCTCCATGGAGCAAGTCTTAGAAGCACGAATGTAACCGAATTAAATAGTACTAACTTAATTCCCCTCCCTACGGGGGAGGGGTTAGGAGAGAGGCTTTATGACAGAAAACCTTATTATATTCAATACCCGTGTAGTGACCCCCCTCGGCTTTTCTGCCCGTTGCGGCAAGGAGATGGAGCAACTGAGCATCATCGACAATGCTACGGTGGAAGTGACCGACGGTGTCATCACCTACGTCGGTCCCAACCGTGGAGAGGAGCGTGACGGCTATTATCAGCACTACTGGCATTACAATGCCCGCGGCAAGTGTCTGCTACCCGGCTTTGTGGACTCACACACACATTTTGTGTTTGGTGGCGAGCGTGCCGAGGAGTTCTCCTGGCGTTTGAAGGGAGAGAGTTACATGTCCATCATGGAACGTGGAGGAGGCATCGTGAGTACGGTGAAAGTTACCCGTGCATGTAATTTCATCCAGCTGCGCAGCAAGGCGGAGGGCTTTCTGAAGCAGATGAGTGCTATGGGAGTGACTACCGTAGAGGGAAAGAGCGGCTACGGTCTGGACAAGGAAACCGAGCTCCTGCAGCTTCGGGTGATGCGTAGCCTTAATAATGACGAGCACAAGCGTGTAGACGTTGTCTCCACTTTTCTCGGTGCACATGCTGTGCCTGCAGAATACAACGGACAGACGGACGAGTACGTGGACTACATTATCCGCGAAGTGATGCCCGTAGTGGTTCATAATAATTTGGCAGAGTTCTGCGATGTCTTCTGTGAGCAGGGCGTTTTCTCCATCGAGCAGTCCCGTCGCCTTTTGCTGGCAGCCAAGGAAATGGGACTTGTCTTGAAACTCCATGCCGACGAGATTGTACCATTAGGGGGTGCCGGACTGGCTGCTGAACTTTCTGCCGTCTCTGCCGACCATCTGCTGCATGCTTCGGATGCGGACATCCGCGCCATGGCCGACAAGGGAGTTGTGGCGACCCTTCTTCCGCTGACAGCCTTTGCTTTGAAGGAACCCTATGCTCGTGGGCGCGAAATGATTGATGCTGGTTGTGCCGTGGCCCTTGCCACCGACCTCAATCCGGGCAGTTGTTTCTCCGGTTCCATCCCCCTGACATTTGCCTTGGCGTGCATTTATATGAAAATGAGTATTGAAGAGGCCATCACTGCTCTGACCTTGAACGGTGCGGCCGCTCTGAACCGTGCGGACAGCATTGGTAGTATCGAGGTGGGCAAGAAAGGAGACTTCGTAGTGCTCAATACGGATAATTATCACTTTTTACCTTATTATGTAGGTATGAATTGTGTCAATACCACCATAAAGGGGGGAGTGCTTTATCCTGTACTTTAAGAAGTGCTGATATCCCCTCTTAATCCTTAATCTTTAATATTTAATATCATGTTAGTTGATTTGACAGTAAAGGAATTTTTGAATAAAGTGGCGGGTAGCGATCCCGTCCCCGGTGGCGGTAGTATTGCCGCTTTGAACGGTGCTATTGCTTCTGCTCTTGCCGCTATGGTTGCTAACCTCACCATCGGTAAGAAAGGTTATGAACTTCACGAAGAGCTGATGCGCCATATCTCCGGAGTTGCCTTGCAGCAAAAGGGGGCTTTTGTAGAAGATATAGACCGCGACTCTGAAGCCTACGACAAGGTGTTTGCCTGCTTCAAGATGCCGAAAGCTACGGATGAGGAAAAGGCGGCGCGCAGTACTGCCATCCAGGCGGCTACCAAGTTTGCCGCCCTTGTTCCCATGCAGGTGGCACGCAATGCGTATGAGCTGATGACGGTTATCATGGATGTAGCTCGCCTGGGCAACCGCAATGCCGTTACGGATGCTTGTGTGGCCATGATGTCTGCCCGTTCGGCTGTGCTGGGCGCACTGATGAATGTACGCATCAACCTGGGTTCGCTGAAGGACAAGGAGTTTGTGTCCAAGCTCCAAAGTGAAGCCGACGAATTGGAACACTTGGCTTGTGCGAAAGAAAAGGAATTGTTGGACGAAATCAATCAAGAGCTGAAAGTATGAACAATGTCTATTATGTAGGTTCCGGTGAGTTGACCTTCGACCTCATCGAACGTATCATCAATGAAAATCTGAAACTGGAGCTGGCTCCGGAAGCCAAGCTGCGGATACAGAAGTGCCGCGATTATCTGGACAAGAAGATTGCGGAGTCGGAAGAACCCTTGTATGGCATTACCACCGGTTTCGGCTCGTTGTGCAGTAAGAGCATTTCGTCGGACGAGCTGGGCACCTTGCAGGAAAATCTCATCAAGAGCCATGCTTGCAGTGTGGGCGAGGAGATACGCCCGGTCATCATCAAACTGATGATGTTGCTCAAGGCGCATGCTCTCTCTTTGGGGCATAGCGGTGTGCAGGTCATCACCGTGCAGCGCATCCTCGATTTCTTCAATAACGACGTGATGCCTATCGTTTATGACCGTGGCTCACTGGGCGCCTCCGGCGACCTGGCTCCTCTGGCCAACCTCTTCCTGCCGCTTATCGGTGTGGGCGATGTCTATTATAAAGGAAAGAAGCGCGAGGCTATCAGTGTGCTCGACGAGTTCGGTTGGGAACCGGTGAAGCTGATGAGTAAAGAGGGATTGGCATTACTCAACGGCACCCAGTTTATGAGTGCCAACGGTGTCTTTGCTCTTCTCAAAGCCTTCCGTCTCTCCAAGAAAGCCGACTTGATTGCCGCCCTCTCCCTGGAAGCTTTCGACGGGCGTATAGATCCGTTTATGGACTGTATCCAGCAGATTCGTCCACACAAGGGCCAGATAGAAACGGGTGCCAACTTCCGCAAACTATTGGAAGGCAGCGAGCTGATAGCCCGTCCCAAGCAGCATGTACAAGACCCTTATTCGTTCCGTTGCATCCCTCAGGTGCATGGGGCCACGAAAGACGCCATCCGTTACGTGGCTTCCGTCCTGCTGACGGAAATCAATTCTGTGACGGACAATCCCACCATCTTCCCCGATGAGGACCGTATCATCTCGGGCGGTAACTTCCACGGCCAGCCGCTTGCCATTTCCTACGACTTTCTCGGCATTGCCCTGGCAGAGCTGGGCAATATATCCGAGCGGCGCATCGCCCAGCTTATCATGGGGCTGCGTGGACTTCCGGAATTCCTTGTGGCCAATCCCGGTCTGAACTCCGGTTTCATGATTCCGCAATATGCTGCCGCGTCTATGGTAAGCCAGAATAAGATGTACTGCTATGCCGCCAGCAGCGACTCCATCGTTTCCTCCAACGGGCAGGAAGACCATGTCAGCATGGGTGCCAATGCAGCTACTAAGCTTTATCGCATTATGGACAATCTGGAGCATATCCTTGCCATCGAACTGATGAATGCCGCTCAAGGCATCGACTTCCGCCGTCCGGCAAAGACTTCTCCCGTTCTGGAGCGTTTCCTGCACGAATATCGCAAGGAAGTCCCTTTTGTGAAGGAAGACATCGTGATGTATAAGGAAATCCATAAGACAGTCGCTTTCCTCAACCGGACAAAGTTTGATTATTAGGAACTTCCCAATAAATCTGCCAGAAACATAATAATTATTAATCTGTTAACAATAAGAAAGGAAACTTAATTGGCGAATTGAGTTTTCTTTCTATATTTGTCCCGTTTTATTCCGATAATGAATAAAAATAGTTTTAGTTTAGAAAGGGAAGAAAAATGGGCGAACACACGAAGCATTCAACATCACGGGTGGAACTGAGGGAACGTATCATTCTGGCCGCCGTAGAATTATTTACAACAAATGGAATAAAAAGTATCACGATGGATGAGATTGCCGCATCTTTGGGTATCTCTAAGCGCACTCTCTACGAAGTTTTTCCGGACAAGGAAACCTTGTTGGAAGAATGTATCCTGAAGTCCCAGAAGGATGGTGATATTTTTGTGAAAGGAGTAATAGAGACTTCCAGTAACGTATTGGAAGTTTTGTTGAGATGTTATCAGTGGAGCATAGAGCGTTTTCATGCCACGAACAAGAAGTTTTTTGAGGATATCAAGAAATATCCCAAGGCTTATCAGCTGATGAAGAACAATCGGAACCGGAGCTCGGAAGATACAGTGAACTTCTTCAAAGAGGGCGTGAAGCAAGGCATTTTTCGTGATGATGTGAATTTCGCCATTATCAATCTGCTCGTGCGCGACCAGCTCGATTTGCTGATGAATTCGGACATCTGCAATGAGTATTCTTTCCTTGAAGTGTACGAATCTATCATGTTCACTTTCTTGCGCGGTATCTCTACGGAGAAGGGTGCCCGTGTCCTGGAGGACTTTATCTGCGAATATCGCAAGAATCAGGTAAAGCCGGATGAAACGAAGGAGTAGTTTTAATAAATAATCTATTTTTGATTTATGAAGATGCAGAGATTTTGGGTAGGAAGAGCACTACTGTTGGCAGTTGCTGTGCTGTATGCCGGCGGCTATGTGCGCGCACAAGAGGCAAAGGATACCCTGACCCTGACCCTTGACCGTGCCTTGGAGATTGCTTTAAGCGACAATCCTACCATAAAGGTGGCGGAGGAAGAAATTGCTTTGAAGAAAGTGACTCACAAGGAGACCTGGCAGAACTTGCTTCCGCAGGCAAGCATTGACGGTACGTGGAATCATACCATCAGTGCGGCACAGATGAATCTTGGCGGACAGTCGTTCAAGATGGGTATGGACAATTCGAATACGGTAAGCGGGGTGCTGAATATCAGTTTGCCCATATTCGCCCCTAGCGTATATAAGGCCATGTCGATGACGAAGACAGACATTGAACTGGCTGTGGAAAAGTCACGGGCTTCTAAGCTGGACTTGGTGAACCAGGTAACTAAGGGTTACTATCAGCTGATGCTGACGCAAGACTCCTACGATGTGTTGCAGAAGAGCTATAAGCTGGCGGAAGACAACTACAACATTGTCAATGCCAAGTATCAGCAGGGTGCCGTCAGTGAGTTCGATAAAATCAGTGCCGAGGTGCAGATGCGCAGCATTAAGCCGAATGTGATTTCGGCGGGTAATGCCGTGACGTTGTCCAAGTTGCAGTTGAAGGTACTGATGGGGGTAACGGCCGATGTGGATATAGAGATTGCCGACAATCTCGGCAACTATGAGACGGAGCTGTTTGCCAATGAACTGAATCAGCCCGCTGCCAATCTGAACAATAATACGACGATGAAGCAGTTGGACTTGAACCGGAAGATGCTCAATCAGAACATCAAGTCACTCCGTGCCAACTTCATGCCTACTTTGGGTATGAACTATTCTTACCAGTACCAGTCACTCTACAACGAGGATTGGAACATCCTCGATTATAATTGGAGCGGAAGTTCCGCACTGATGTTTACGCTGAGTATTCCTTTGTATAAGGCAAGCAATTTCACCAAGCTCAAGTCCAACCGTATTCAGATACGTCAGTTGGAGCAGAACCGTCTGGACACAGAGCGAAAGCTGAACATGCAGATTACCAGCTACCAGAACAACATGGCTGCCAGTTCCGAGCAGGTTGTCAGCAACCGCGAGAATGTGATGCAGGCACAGAAAGCTGTGCAGATTGCCGGTAAACGCTATGAGGTAGGCAAAGGTACGGTGTTGGAACTGAACACATCACAAGTGCAGCTTACGGAGGCTGAACTGACTTACAATCAGTCCATCTATGATTATCTGGTAGCGAAGGCTGACCTTGACCAAGTGCTGGGAAAGGATTATATTGCAGAGAACGAAGAATGAAGAACTAAGAATGAAGAATAGAAATAAGAACAACGATATGAAAAAAGGTTTTCAATGGATGGCCCTGCTGGTTGTTGCCATGTTGGGGGCATGTAGCGGAGGTAGTGATAAAGCTGCTGCTGAGAAGGTGGACGAGAAGCCGAGGGTGAAACTGGCCGAGGTGTCGTCCCGTCCCGTGGAACAGATTCAGGAATACACCGCTACGGTGGAAGCCGAAGTAAAAAACAATATTGCTCCCTCTTCTCCGGTGCGTATAGACCGCATCTTTGTGGAGGTGGGCGACCGCGTGTCGAAAGGCCAGAAGCTGGTCAGCATGGATGCTGCCAATCTGAAGCAGATAAAATATCAGTTGGACAACCAGCAGATAGAGTTCAAGCGTATTGACGAGTTGTATAAGGTAGGCGGTGCCTCCAAGTCGGAGTGGGATACCGCCAAGATGAATCTCGACATCCGTGAGACTTCCTATAAGAATCTCTTGGAGAACACCTCGTTGCTCAGTCCCATTAACGGGGTGGTGACGGCACGCAATTACGATAACGGAGATATGTATAGCGGTGGAGAACCGGTACTGGTAGTGGAGCAAATCACTCCGGTAAAACTATACATCAACGTATCCGAAGGCTACTTTACCAAAGTGAAGAAGGGCGCTCCCGTATCCGTGAAAGTAGATGTCTATGGTGACGAGGAGTTCGAAGGCAAAATCAGCCTTGTTTATCCTACCATCGACCCGGCTACCCGTACTTTCCCGGTAGAGATACAGCTTGTCAACCGTGATCAGCGCGTACGTCCGGGAATGTTTGCCCGCGCCACGCTGAACTTCGGAACACAGGACCACGTGGTTGTTCCCGACCTGGCCATTGTGAAGCGTGCCGGTTCAGGCGACCGCTATGTCTATGTCTACAAGGACGGCAAGGTGTCTTATAATAAGGTAGAGCTTGGCCGTCGTATGGATACGGAGTATGAGTTGATTTCCGGTGTAGACAATAACTCTCAAGTTGTTATTGCTGGGCAGTCTAAATTAGCCGATGGTGTGGAAGTCGAGGTAGAAAAATAATATGGTAATGTGGTAATGTGATAATATGCTAATGTGCCGATGTAGCTACATTGCGCAGCCAATTAGCATATTAGCACATTGGCAAATTAAAGAATTAATCTTATGAGTTTATACGAAGGAGCGGTTAAGAAACCGATTATGACCTCGCTCTGCTTCCTGGCAGTGGCTATATTTGGTCTGTTCTCTCTGTCGAAATTGCCGGTAGACCTTTATCCGGACATCGAGACCAACACCATTATGGTGATGACGACCTATCAGGGTGCCAGTGCCTCGGACATCGAGAATAACGTGACCCGTCCGTTGGAAAACGTGCTGAATTCGGTCAGCAACTTGAAGCATATCACTTCCCGTTCGTCGGAGAATATTTCCGTGATTACGCTGGAGTTTGAGTATGGATATGACATAGACGTGCTGACGAACGACGTGCGTGATAAACTGGACATGGTGAGCTCCATGCTGCCCGATGAGGTCGAAACTCCCATCATCTTCAAGTTCAGTACGGACATGATTCCTATCCTGCTGCTCTCCGTGCAGGCAGAGGAGAGCCAGCCGGCTCTTTACAAAATATTGGATGACAACGTGGCGAATCCCTTGGCGCGTGTGCCCGGTGTGGGTACGGTGTCCATTTCGGGTGCCCCCAAGCGTGAGGTCAATGTATATTGCGACCCCAATAAACTGGATGCCTACAACCTTTCTGTAGAAACTATCAGCTCTATTATCAGTGCCGAAAACCGGAATACGCCGGGCGGTACGTTCGATGTGGGTAGCAATACCTATTCGCTGCGTGTGGAAGGTGAGTTCAAGGATCCCAAAGAGATGGAGAACATCGTGGTAGGTACGCACAACGGTGCTTCCGTCTATCTGCGCGATGTGGCAAAAGTTGTGGACTCTGTGGAGGAACGTGCACAGAAGACGTATAGCAACGGTGTGCAGGGCGCTATGATTGTGGTGCAGAAACAATCGGGTGCCAATTCTGTAGCCATTTCGCAGAAGGTAATTGATATGTTGCCACAGTTGCAGAAGTCACTGCCGAGCGATGTGAAGCTGGGGATCATTGTCAATACTTCCGATAACATCTTGAATACGATAGACAGCTTGGAGGAAACCATTATGTACGCTATGCTGTTCGTTATCTTGGTGGTGTTCGTTTTTTTGGGGCGTTGGCGTGCCACGGTCATCATCTGTATCACCATACCGATGTCACTGGTTGCCTCGTTCATCTATCTGGGTATCATCGACGGCGGTTCACTGAATATCATCTCGCTCTCTTGTCTCTCTATTGCTATTGGTAACGTGGTGGACGACGCCATTGTGGTACTCGAGAATGTAACGACCCATATTGAACGGGGTTCCGAACCGAAGCAGGCAGCGATACATGCCACGAACGAGGTGGCCATCTCCGTAATTGCATCTACGCTGACTATGATTGCGGTATTCTTCCCATTGACGATGGTAAGTGGTATGTCCGGTGTGTTATTCCGTCAGTTGGGATGGATGATGTGTGTGATTATGACGGTTTCCACAGTTTCAGCCTTGTCATTCACCCCGATGATGTGTGCGCAGCTTCTGCGTTTGCAGAAAAAGCAGAGTAAGATGTTCCTTACGCTCTATACGCCGATTCAGCGTGCGCTGGACGGTCTTGACGTGTGGTATCAGAACCGGTTGAACTGGGCTGTGCGCCATCGTCTGACGGTTATGGCAGGCTGTGCCGCATTCTTTGTGGCAAGTCTGTTCTGTGCCAAGTACATCGGTACCGAGTTCTTCCCGGCAGCAGACAATAGCCGCATCGGTATCAACCTTCAGTTGCCCATCGGGGCCCGTGTGGAGCGTGCGGAAGCATTGGCTTCGGAACTGACAAACAAGTGGATGACGCGCTACGGAGATATGATGAAAGTTTGCAACTACACTGTGGGGCAGGCGGACTCTGACAATACGTTTGCTTCCATGCAGGACAACGGTAGTCATATCATTAGTTTCAATATCAGTCTGGTGAGTCCGGGAGACCGTGACGTGACACTGGAAACCGTTTGCGACGAAATGCGTGAGGACTTGAAGGGGTATCCCGAATTGGACAAGGCGCAGGTTATTCTGGGCGGTAGCACAGGCGGCATGAGCGCCCAGGCAAGTGCCGACTTTGAGGTTTATGGTTACGACTTCACCGCTACGGACAAAGTGTCAGCCGAACTGAAAGAGAAATTGTTGCAGGTGAAAGGTGTGAGTGAAGTGAACATCAGCCGTCAGGATTATCAGCCCGAATATCAGGTGGACTTTGACCGTGAGAAGCTGGCATTGCATGGCTTGAATCTTTCTACTGCCTCCAACTATCTGCGTAATCGTGTAAATGGTGCTTTGGCATCTTATTATCGCGAAGATGGTGACGAGTACGACATCCGTGTGCGTTACGCTCCCGAATTCCGTACAAAGATTGAAGATTTGGAGAACATCCTTATTTATACGCCTTCCGGTGAGGGTATCCGCGTGAAAGACCTCGGCAAAGTAGTCGAGCGTTCTGCTCCTCCTACTATCGAACGTAAAGACCGTGAGCGTATTGTTACTGTATCTGCGGTTATTTCGGGAGCACCTTTGGGCGATGTGGTGGCCGATGGTAATGCTATAATTGATAAGATGGACCTACCAAGTGGTGTTTCTATCCAGATTTCGGGTTCGTATGAGGACCAACAGGATTCATTCTCCGACTTGGGAACGCTGGCTGTATTGATTGTTATTCTCGTATTCATTGTGATGGCAGCTCAGTTTGAGTCTTTGAGTTATCCGTTCATCATCATGTTTTCCATTCCATTTGCATTCAGCGGTGTGTTGATGGCATTATTCTTTACGGGAACCAATTTGAATGTGATGTCGCTTTTGGGTGGAATCATGTTGATTGGTATTGTGGTGAAGAACGGTATCGTACTCATAGACTACATCACGCTTTGCCGCGAACGTGGTCAAGCGGTGCTTCACTCTGTAGTCACGGCAGGCCGCAGCCGTTTGCGTCCGGTATTAATGACTACACTGACCACTATCCTCGGTATGGTGCCGATGGCTGTAGGGCAGGGTGAAGGTGCCGAGATGTGGCGTCCGTTGGGTGTTGCCGTAATTGGCGGTCTGACGGTATCTACCATTCTGACATTGATTCTTGTCCCCGTACTCTATTGCTCGTTTGCAGGTGTTGGTATCCGCCGCACGCGTAAGAAGATTAAGAAAGACCGTGAGCTGAATGATTATTACCAGTTGCATAAGGAGAAGATGACGAAACCACGTAAACAATGATTAATCATTATCCGTTAATCATTAAACATTAATCACTAAACATTATATAGCGTGAAATCAGTATTTATAACATTCGACCAAGCGTTCTTTGAACGTATCATGGCATTGCTTGACCGCCACAACTGCCGCGGCTTCAGCTATTGGCAGCAAGTACAGGGGCGTGGCAGTAAGACGGGGGAACCGCACTATGGCAGCCATGCCTGGCCCAGTATGTGTTCCGCCATCATCACTATCATAGATGAGGCTAAGGTGGCTCCGTTGCTCGAAGCGCTCCACCGGATGGACAAGGAGACCGAGCAACTCGGACTCCGTGCTTTTGTTTGGAATATCGAACAGACCATTTAATCGGGTCTGCTCTGTCTATAACCGTTATCCCTGGAGAAAAAATCTTGTTTCTTTGGGGATAATTCTTTTTTGTCCGGAGAGATTTTTTCAACCTATATCTATATCTTTGCGGCCACATTAGGTATGGAAAAGAATTCATTGAAATATACGGGTCTGTTGGCGTTTATCGTATGGGGTGCATTGTTGCTGATGCATCTGTTGCCAAGTATTACGATGGGTGGCCGTGTGCTGAGGCGTGTGGATATCTTGGGGGACGTGCGTCGTCCTTCCAAGCCGGTGAGTGAGCCGGACAGCCTGCTGCCTCCGCCCCCGAAGGTGAAGCCCGCCTTTGTGGACACCTGCCGTGCGGGCATGACGTGCATTGAAGATTACAGCGATTCTACCATGCGTGGCATGACGCGGTTCTATCAGGCGCTCGACGAGCTTGCCAAAGCACCCCGTCCGGTTCGTATCGCCTACTTCGGCGACTCCTTTATCGAAGCGGATATTCTGACGGCTGATTTACGCGAGATGCTTCAGCAGAAATATGGCGGTTGCGGAGTAGGTTTTGTCACCATTACGTCCATGACCAGTGGCTTCCGTCCTACAGTGCGTCATTCCTTCAGCGGATGGCAGAGTCATTCTGTCATGGACTCCGTGTTCTTTGACCGTAGCAAGCTGGGAGTCTCCGGACATTACTTTATTCCGAATACCGGTGCTTATGTGGAACTGCGGGGGCAGAAGAACTATGCCTCCCGTCTGGATACTTGCCAGCGTGCCAGTATTTTTTTCTATAACCGTGGCACAACCACCCTTTCTGTCCGCGTCAATCGTGGCGAAGCAACTACCGAGACTTTTGAGCCGATTGATGATTTGCAGGAGATGACGGTAGAGGGAAATATCGGTTCTGTCCGTTGGACGGTGGAAAGTGCGGACTCCACCTTGTTTTATGGCCTTGCCATGGACGGTACTTCCGGCATTGTGCTGGATAACTTCTCACTGCGTGGCAGCTCCGGCCTTTCCCTCCGCTCTGTTCCCGTGTGGATGATGCGTGAGTTCAATGAACAGCGTCCTTACGATTTGATAATCCTGCAGTACGGACTGAATGTGGCTACAGAGCGCGGACGGAATTACGACAAGTACATTGCCGGCATGCAGACAACGGTGCAGCATCTCAAGGAGGCCTTTCCGCAAGCAGCCATCCTCATAGTCAGCGTGGGCGATAGGGACTATAAGACCGAAGAAGGGGAGCTGCGTACCATGCCTGGCATCAAGAATCTGGTTCGTTATCAACAGAATTTGGCGGCGGATGAGGCTGTCGCTTTCTGGAACATGTTCGAGGCTATGGGTGGGGAAGGCAGTATGGCAGACATGGTGCATGCCAAGCCGTCATTGGCCAATTATGATTATACGCACATCAACTTCCGTGGTGGAAAGCATCTTGCGGGATTACTTTATGAGTCTTTGATTTATGGCAAGGAACAGTATGACAGAAGGAGGGCCTACTATGAAGAGGAGCCATAAGGAGGATTCACGATTGTACGATTTACGATGTACGATTTGCTGCGCGGTGCTGGTGCTGATTGCGGCGATACGGCCGCTCCATGCACAGGACATACTGCCAGGCAGCCTTTCGTGTCATGCCAGTGGAGCGGATTGTGATACTCTCTGCCTCTATTCCCAACGTACGGATACGGTGTCTGTCCCTTTGATAACTTTTCCCGCCGCATTCCGGCAAATGAAGGAGAATGTACTTACCGACAGTCTGGGTATTCTTAATCCTTTCTGGGAGAAGTTGCGTCTGTCTCGGCTGGGCGCTTCCGCTGATACGCTTCGCATCGTACATGTGGGCGACAGCCATATACGCGGCCATATCTTCCCCCGTACCATCGGTGCGTTGATGCAGGACACTTTCGGGGCAGTCTCTTATACCGATGTAGGTATCAACGGTGCATTTTGTACTACTTTCACCCGTCCGGACCGTATTGCTGATATTGCGGCTCTGCATCCCGACCTGCTTATTCTTTCCTTCGGGACGAACGAAAGCCATAACCGCCGTTACAATACAATGCTGCACTATCGCCAGATGGACGACCTTGTACGCATGCTTCGCGAGAAACTGCCGAATGTACCGATGTTGATGACCACTCCTCCGGGCTCTTACGAGAGTTTCCGGCAGCGTCGCCGTCGTCGGACCTATAAGATTAATCCGCGTACTGCCGTTGCCGTGCAGACTATCCGCTGGTATGCCGATGAAAACGGATTGGCGGTATGGGACATGTACGAAATACTTGGCGGTACCCACCGTGCCTGCCTCAACTGGCAGGAAGCCGGATTGATGCGTCCGGACCATGTACACTATTTGCCGGACGGTTACCGCCTGCAAGGCGAGCTGTTCTACCAGGCCTTGTTAAAAGCTTATAACGATTATGTGGAATATTGACGAATTTTTATCCGGATTGAATATAGACTTGGACCGTTTGCGCGATGTCTTCACTTATGACCCGCAAGCCCCGATGATATTCAGCAGTGGTATTTTCCTCTGGCTGTTTGTCGCTTTTATATTGGTTTATCTGTTGTTGCAACGCCGGACGACGGCGCGTTTGCTGTTTGTCACCTTGTTTTCCTATTACTTCTATTATAAAAGTAGTGGCACTTATTTCTTCCTGCTTGGACTGGTGACGGTCTGTGACTTTTTCATTGCACGCTTGATGGCACGCGAGGCTATTCCCTGGCTACGTAAGGCATGGGTTGTGTTGAGTCTGTTCATCAATTTGGGATTGTTGTGTTACTTCAAGTACACCAATTTTCTGGGCGAAACTTTTGCCTCGCTGACGGGAGGCACGTTCACGACAATGGATATTTTCCTTCCGGTGGGCATCTCTTTTTTCACTTTTCAGTCGTTGAGCTATACGATAGATGTGTACCGTCGCCAGATAACGCCTCTGACCAGTTTGTTGGATTATGCTTTTTATGTTTCTTTCTTTCCCCAGTTGGTGGCGGGTCCTATTGTACGTGCCCGTGATTTCATTCCGCAAATCCGCCGCCCGCTGTTTGTCTCCAATGAGATGTTCGGACGTGGAATCTTCCTCATCGTGAGTGGGCTCTTCAAGAAAGCGGTTATATCGGACTATATCAGCGTTAACTTTGTAGAGCGTATTTTTGATAATCCTACTCTTTATTCGGGGGTGGAGAATCTGATAGGTGTTTATGGCTATGCCTTGCAGATTTATTGCGACTTCTCCGGTTACAGTGATATGGCTATCGGCATTGCCTTGTTGCTGGGCTTCCATTTCAATATCAATTTCGATTCCCCTTATAAGTCCGCTTCCATTACGGAATTTTGGAGGCGGTGGCATATTTCGCTTTCCAGCTGGTTGCGCGATTACCTTTATATTTCTTTGGGAGGCAACCGGAAGGGGAAAATCCGCCAATATGCCAATCTCATCATTACCATGTTCCTGGGCGGCTTGTGGCATGGCGCTTCGTGGAATTTTGTACTTTGGGGAATGATGCATGGCGTTGCGCTTGCAGCCCATAAGTTCTGGATGACGCTTATCGGGCGTAAGAAGGGGACGGAGAGCCATGGCATCCACCGCTTCTTCGGAGTGCTTGTCACTTTCCATTTTGTTTGTTTCTGCTGGATATTCTTCCGTAATGCGGAGTTCTCCACATCAATGGATATGCTGAAGCAGATATTCACTACTTTCCGTCCGCAACTCTTCCCGCAGCTGGTAGAGGGTTATTGGGAAGTGTTTGCACTGATGGCATTGGGCTATCTGCTGCATTTTGTGCCCGACAGTTGGGAACGTGCTTGCACAAAAACAGTAATCCGCCTCCCCTTGTTGGGAAAGGCGGTACTGATGCTTGCTGTAATCTATCTGGTCATTCAGATGAAAAGTTCGGAGATACAGCCGTTTATCTATTTCCAGTTCTGATTACTTCTTCTCGGTCGCTGTGGAGTCTGCCTGCTGTCGGAAGGGTTCCCGGTAGTTGAGCCCGTCTCTCCGGTAGAGGCCGATGAGTCCGGCCAGTCGGGTAGTGAAGTTTGTATAATCTTTCTTTTCCAGTTGTGTCCATTGTACTTCGGCAAGGGCGGCCATACGGGGGAGAACCATATACTCTACCTGTTCGCTGGTCGGGATGTATTCTGTCCAAAGGTTGGCTTGTGTGCCGAGTATGTGCTTGGCTTGTTCTTCGGTCAGTGAGGCGGTAGGATTCAGACTGTATACTTTCTCCAATGGGACAAAGCCTCCGATGGCAAATGGTTCGTGCCGGGTATCCTCACTTTGGTAATAATCAAAGTAGCAATAGTCATTGGGTGTCATTATCACGTCGTGTCCCAGTTGGGCCGCCTTGATTCCTCCTGCCGAGCCACGCCATGACATAACAGTTGCGTTGGGGGCGACGTCGCCTTCCAGAATCTCATCCCAGCCGATAATCTGGCGTCCTTTACTATTGAGGAGCTTTTCGATACGTGTCATACAATAGCTCTGCAGACGGTCTTCGGCAGTATGGTTCTTGTCGGCTTTCAATTTTTCGGTTCTGATACGTGCCTGGCATTTGGGACACTTTTCCCAACGGGTGCGGGGAGCTTCGTCACCGCCGATGTGGATGTATTTGGAAGGGAATATGTCAATGATTTCGGCCATGACATCTTCGAGGAACTGCATGGACTTTTCGTTGCCGATGCACAGCACATCTTCGAATACGCCCCAACGTGGGCACACTTCATACGGTCCACCGGTACATCCCATTTCGGGATAGGCGGCCAGTGCGGCAAGCATGTGTCCGGGCAGGTCTACTTCGGGGATGACCGTGATATAGCGCTCCCCGGCATATTTTACGATTTCTTTGGCTTGCTCCTGCGTATAGAAACCGCCATACCGGGTGTTGTCATACTCTTCGGTGTTCCGGCCGATAACGGTACGGTCGCGCCAGGCGCCAATTTCCGTCAGCTTGGGATACTTCTTTATTTCTATTCTCCAGCCTTGGTCTTCGGTGAGGTGCCAGTGGAAGGTATTCATATTGTGAAGTGCCAGCAAGTCTATGTATTTTTTTACGAACTCAATGGGAAAGAAGTGGCGGCCCACATCGAGGTGCATGCCCCGGTAGCTGAAGCGGGGTTCATCCTGGATGCTGCCGGCAGGCAATAGGATAGAGGTGGCTTTGGTTTCGGCGGGGATTGATTTACGCAGGGTTTGTATACCGTAGAACACCCCGTTCTCGGTCTGTCCGTTTAGGGTCACCCGGTCGGCTTTGACGGTCAGCACATAGCCTTCCCGGTTGCTGATGGCCGGATCCAGTCCCAATGTGATGGCGCCTTTGGGCGCTTCGCTCCCCGGGGCAAGGGCTTCTGTCTGGAGGGTGTGGCCGGTGGACTGGCTGATGTATTCGGCCAAAAACTCGGCATTGCGTTTCAAAAGTTCATTGTGTTCGGGGTAGGCGATGATGGTACCGTCATTCAGGTTGAAGGGGGATTCCTGACTCAAGGCAACCTCCTGGGGCAGGGGAATGACTTGATAGTTGGCTGTTGTTTCTACTCCGCATGAAGAGCAGGCCAGGATGAGAGTGCCTGCAAGGAGCATGTGTGTAAGTTTTCTCATGGTATTGAACTGATTAAATTAGTGTCTGACAAATATACTAAAAAAATACTAAAGAGGCAGAGGAGAAGGGGATAAATGCATGCTCATACCTCAGTTCTTCTTTGCTCTGTACTCCTTGGGTGACATTCCCGTGTGTTTCTTGAAATATCGTCCGAAGAAAGACTGGTCGGGAAAACGATATTTGTCGGCAATCTCTTTCAGTGACATGCCGGTGGATTGCAGTGCCATTTTCAGTTCCAATATCAGGTTTTCGTCAATGATTTCTTTGGCAGAATCTTCTGCCACTTGTTTGGTGATGGCAGATAGGTAGCGGGTCGAAATGCAGAGTTGGTCAGCATAAAAAGCGACATCCCGCTGGGTAGTACAGTACGTATGTACCAGATTTATGAACTTTTTGAACAATTCTTCTTTCCGGTTACTGCCATTGATTTGCTCTTCCGTAAAGTAACGTTGAACCTTGTCGTAGGTGTCGAGAAAGAAAATTTGCAGCAGGTTTTGTGCAATGGCTTCGCGATACAGATTTTCAGAATCGCGGTAGATGGCATTGCTTGCCGTGATGAGTCCTGTGATAGCACGAACCGGTTCGTCTTCGGTATGCGTATAGCATGCATTCTCCTTTATAAAATGTATGAAGGGCGGCTCTAAACGGAAGCATGCCGTCTTGAACATTGTCTCGGAATAGGCAAAGAAGTCCACCAGGAAATCTTTACTCGCACTTGTCAGTGAAATAATGGAACTTGGAAGCAGCGTAATGTGCGTATTGGGTACAATATGATATTTTCTTAAATCTATTGTGATATTTGCTTCTCCACGGGTGCAGAACATCAGTGCTCCATTGTTCATTTTCAGAAGACGTTCCCGGAAGAATTCCAGCTTGTCTGTTCCGGCTCTGAACGTTTCTTGTTTGGTAGTCAGTAATGGGTTCATATGTTAGATTGCTTATGATTTGCGGTTACAAAGGTACGAGTTCTTTTTGGATTGTTAAATGGCATGTTCCGAAAATGAACAGTCGTGTACCTTCAATGAAACAAATGGTTGTTCAAAAACGGCATACCTTTGCTGCCGGCTTAAAAAATGAAAGAGAAAGCCGACGTATTATTTTTTTAAGATAAAAAGTATGATAACAAAAAAGAGTATGATGAAACAGATGATGACCGTCATCTGTAGTGCAACACTGGCAGCCTGCGGCAGCGCGCCTGTCGTGCAACCCCAGTCGGAATATCAGGTGATGACTATTTCGACTACCGACAAAGAACTGCAGACAATTTATTCCGCAGCCATCCGCGGACGGCAGGACATTGACATCTATCCGCAGGTGTCCGGTACACTCACCAAACTTTGTGTGGAGGAAGGACAGACCGTGCGTCGGGGGCAAGTCTTGTTTATTATCGACCAGGTGCCCTATCTGGCAGCCTTGCGCACAGCAGAAGCCAATGTGGAAGCTGCCCGTGCCGGCGTGGCCACTTCGCAACTGACATATGACAGCAAGAAGGAGCTTTATGCCCAGAAGGTGATTTCCGAGTTTGACTTAAAGACTTCCTACAACAGCCTGCTGACAGCGAAAGCCCAGTTGGCCCAAGCCGAGGCGCAGCAGGTGAATGCCGCCAATAACCTCTCTTATACAGAAGTGAAGAGTCCGGCAGATGGAATGGTAGGTACGCTCCCTTATAGGGTGGGGACGTTGGTCAGCGCCAGTTTGCCCAAACCACTGACGACCGTATCCGATAATTCTAATATGTATGTCTATTTCTCCATGACAGAGAATCAGTTGCTTGACCTCACCCGCCGCTACGGCTCCAAGGATAAGGCGCTGGCAGAGATGGACTCTATCGAATTACAGCTCAATGACCGTTCTGTCTATCCGCAAGAAGGTAAGATAGAAACTATCAGTGGTGTAATTGATACCTCTACGGGTACAGTCAGTCTGCGTGCCGTGTTCCCCAATAAAGAGGGATTGCTGACCAGTGGCGGTTCGGGCAACGTCATCATCCCGGTACGGAAAGAGAACTGCATCGTTGTTCCCCAGAGTGCCACTTACGAAGTACAGGACAAGGTCTATGTATATAAGGTAGTTGACGGCAAGGCGCAATCAGTTCCCGTGCAAGTGACCCGTGTGAATGGAGGTCAGGAATATATCGTAGAGAGTGGCTTGAAAGTGGGGGACACAATTGTGGCCGAAGGCGTGGGTTTGCTGCGTGAAGGTACCTCCGTCCAACCCAAAACGAATGAATGATAATTTTTAACCGATAGAATATGAACCTCAGAACTTTTATAGAACGCCCCGTTTTTTCGGCAGTCATCTCCATTACGATTGTCATTCTGGGCATCATCGGATTGTTCACCTTGCCCGTTGAGCAATATCCCGACATTGCGCCGCCCACCATCATGGTGAGCACCACTTACTATGGTGCCAGTGCGGAAACCCTTCAGAAAAGTGTTATCGCTCCGTTGGAAGAGGCCATCAACGGTGTGGAGGACATGACTTACATGACTTCTACCGCCAGCAATGCAGGGTCGGTTTCCATTACTGTTTACTTCAAGCAGGGTACAGACCCGGACATGGCGGCGGTCAATGTGCAGAACCGTGTGTCCAAAGCTACGGGGCAGCTTCCTGCCGAAGTAACCCAGGTGGGTGTCACCACCAGCAAGCGGCAGACCAGTATCTTACAGATGTTCTCTTTATATAGCCCTGATGACAGCTATGACGAGAACTTTCTTGCCAACTATATCAGTATCAACCTGAAGCCGCAGATTCTCCGTATCTCCGGTGTGGGCGATATGATGATTATGGGTGGTGACTACAGCATGCGTATCTGGATGAAACCGGATGTCATGGCGCAGTACAAGCTGATACCTTCGGATGTGACGGCTGTGCTGGCAGAGCAGAATATCGAATCGGCCACCGGGTCGTTTGGTGAGAACTCGGATGAGACGTATCAATATACCATGAAATATACGGGACGCCTCATTACTCCTGAGGAGTTCGGCGACATCGTCATCCGTTCTACCGAAGACGGCGAGGTGCTGAAACTGAAGGACATCGCCGATATAGAGCTGGGTAAGGACAGTTATGCCTACAAAGGTACCATGGATGGACATCCCGGTATCTCCTGCATGGTGTTCCAGACCGCGGGCTCCAATGCCACGGAAGTGAACCGGCAGATTGACCGGCTCCTTGAAGAAGCACGCAAGGACTTGCCGAAAGGCGTGGAGCTTACCCAGATGATGTCCAGCAACGATTTCCTCTTCGCCTCTATCCACGAAGTGGTGAAAACGCTGATTGAGGCTATTATCCTGGTTATCCTGGTGGTTTATGTCTTTTTGCAAGACATCCGCTCTACGCTGATTCCGCTGGTAGGTATCGTTGTTTCACTGATTGGTACGTTTGCTTTCATGTCCGTTGCCGGATTCAGTATCAACCTGATTACGCTGTTTGCGCTGGTATTGGTGATTGGTACGGTGGTGGATGACGCCATTGTCGTGGTGGAGGCAGTGCAGGCACGGTTTGATGTGGGCTATAAGTCCTCCTATATGGCAAGTATCGATGCGATGAAGGGCATCAGCAACGCGGTTATCACTTCTTCACTGGTGTTTATGGCGGTGTTTATTCCGGTATCGTTCATGGGAGGGACTTCCGGTACGTTCTATACCCAGTTTGGGTTGACGATGGCGGTGGCCGTTGGTATTTCGGCGATTAATGCGTTGACACTCAGTCCCGCACTTTGTGCCTTGCTGCTGAAGCCTTATATCAATGAGGACGGAACGGAGAAGAATAATTTTGCTTCGCGCTTCCGCAAGGCATTCAACACGGCTTTCGAGGCGGTGGTCGAGAAGTATAAGAAGATAGTGTTGCTGTTCATCAAGCGCCGCTGGCTGGGATGGTCGTTGCTGGCACTTTCGGTGGTGCTGCTGGTATTCCTGATGAATACCACCAAGACCGGACTGGTGCCCGACGAGGACCAAGGAACGTTGTTTGTCAACGTTAGCACCGCTCCGGGTAGCTCGCTCAAGACGACAAATGACATTATAGACCGCGTGGAGAAGCGTCTGGAAGACCTTCCTCAGAAATTGCACTTGCAGAAAGTTGCCGGTTATGGTCTGCTGTCCGGGCAGGGAAATTCTTTCGGTATGATTATCGTGAAGCTGAAACCTTGGGACGAGCGTACGGCAAAGGAAGACCAGGTGCAGGCAGTCGTCAACCAGATATACGCTCGCACGGCGGATATTAAGGATGCTACAGTCTTTGCCATTGCTCCGGGTATGATTCCGGGCTATGGTATGGGTAATGCGCTGGACTTGAATGTGCAGGACAAGCAGGGAGGGGATATGAACACCTTCTTCCAGACCACCCAGCAGTATCTGGCGGCACTGAACCAGCGTCCGGAAATTTCGATGGCATACTCCACGTTCGATGTACGCTATCCGCAGTGGACCGTCGAGGTGGATGCTTCCAAGTGCAAGCGTGCCGGGATTGCTCCCGACCAGGTGTTGTCCACACTGTCGGGCTATTATGGCGGGCAATATGTCTCCAACTTCAACCGTTTCTCCAAAGTTTACAAGGTAATGATTCAGGCCGACCCGAAGTTCCGTTTGGATGAGGCTTCACTGAACAATGCCTTTGTGCGCATGTCCAACGGTGAGATGGCTCCGTTGAGCCAGTTCGTTACGCTGACCCGTTCCTACGGTGCCGAGTCCTTGAGCCGCTTCAACATGTTCAACTCCATTGCCGTGAATGCCATGCCTGCTGAGGGATACAGTACCGGTGACGCCATCCGTGCCGTACAAGAAACGGCGGAGATAGCCTTGCCGAAGGGATATGGCTATGACTTTGGTGGCATCACCCGCGAGGAAAGCCAGCAGAGTGGTACTACAGTCATCATCTTCGGTATCTGTATCTTGATGATTTACTTGATTCTGAGTGCGCTTTACGAGAGCTTTCTGATTCCGTTTGCCGTTATCCTGGCCGTTCCTGCGGGCCTGATGGGGTCGTTCCTTTTTGCCAGGATAGCCGGGTTGGAGAATAATATCTATTTGCAGACGGGACTTATCATGCTGATAGGTCTGTTGGCAAAGACTGCTATTCTGTTGACGGAGTATGCCGCCGAGCGCCGTAAAGCGGGAATGGGGCTGATTGCTTCTGCCGTCAGTGCGGCAAAGGCGCGTTTCCGTCCCATCCTGATGACGGTATTGACGATGATTTTCGGCCTTTTCCCCTTGGTGGTTGCCACGGGTGTCGGAGCCAACGGTAACCGTTCATTGGGTACGGGTGTTGTCGGTGGTATGTTCATCGGCACATTGGCGCTGCTGTTCATTGTTCCTGTCTTGTTCATCAGTTTCCAGTGGTTGCAGGAGCGGCTTCGTCCTGCCCAATCCGTCCCGACGAGCGACTGGCAGATTGAGGAAGAGATGAAAGTAAGCCGGAAGGAGATAGAAGAATCACATTAGTACATTATCGCGTAACTAACATAAAAAAATAATGAAGAAACAATTCATATTATTAGCTGTCGTCGGCTTGGTACTGACCAGTTGCGGCATCTATACCAAATACCAGCGCCCGGAGGACATCACGACCGATGGACTTTATGGACACGATTTGGATGGGCAAAGTCTGGATAGCCTGAGTCTGTTTGCGGCATCGGACACTACCTCCATCGCTTCCCTTTCCTGGCGCGAGCTTTTTACGGACCCGCAATTACAGTCGCTCATCGAACAAGCCTTGCAAGGCAACACTGACCTGCTTTCCGCCCAACAACGTATCAAGGAGGCAGAAGCCACGCTGATGTCGGCCAAACTTTCGTACCTGCCTTCGTTTATGCTCACTCCGCAGGGTGGCGTCAGCAGTTTCGACAATTCCAAAGGCTCGTGGACCTATTCCGGCATTGCCTCGGCAAGTTGGGAAGTCGATATTTTTGGTAAGTTGACCAATGCCAAACGCCGTTCCAAAGCGCTCTACCTTCAAAGCTTGGAGTACGAACAAGCCGTCAGCACTTCGCTGATAGCTAATGTGGCCAATCTGTACTACACCTTGCTGATGCTCGACGAGCAATACCGCATTTCCGAAGAAACAGCCGCCAGTTGGCGCGAAAGTGTACGCACCATGCGAGCCATGATGGCTGCAGGCATGACGAACGAGGCGAGTGTTTCGCAATCCGAAGCCAACTGTCGTCAGGTGGAAGCTTCGCTGCTCGACCTCCGGCAGCAGGTAAAGGAAGTGGAGAACAGTCTCTCCATTCTGTTGGGCGATGTTCCGGGCACCATTGAGCGTGGCCGGTTGGCGGGGCAGGAGTTCCCGCAGGAACTTGCGGTGGGCGTACCTCTGCAATTGCTTTCCCGCCGTCCCGATGTGAAAAGTGCCGAACTCTCGCTGGCATCCGCTTTCTACAGCACCAATGCCGCCCGTTCTGCTTTCTACCCCTCCATCACCTTGAGCGGTACAGCTGGCTGGACCAACTCGGCAGGAAGCATGATTGTCAATCCAGGAAAACTACTCTTCTCCGCCATCGGTTCGCTGACACAACCCTTGTTCAACAAAGGGCTGAACGTGGCACAGCTCAAGATAGCCAAAGCACAGCAGGAAGAAGCCAGGCTCGCTTTTCAGCAAGCTTTGCTCAATGCCGGTAGCGAAGTGAACAATGCTCTGACCCAAGTGCAGGTAGCCCGTGGAAAGACGGAGCTCCGCGCAAGGCAGATAACTTCACTGGAAACTACCGTCCGCAGCACCCGGTTACTGATGCAACACGGCACTTCCACCTATTTGGAAGTGCTCACTGCCCAGCAGGGGCTACTCTCTGCCCAACTGACACAGGTAGCCGACCGCTTTGATGAAATACAAGGTATCATCAACCTCTATCAAGCCCTCGGTGGAGGGCGGGAGTAAAATATACTCTTTCTCATCTTCATTCTCTCGCCCCTCTATCAATCCGGCATTTCTTTTTTTTGTGGGAATCCGATGGTAGAGGGGCTTTCATATAAGCGGGCTATGGCAAAAAAACTACGGTTTCTTGCCGTCAAACCGGGACAAACTTTATAACTTTGCGGCATACGACATAAAAATCTATCTATTATGAACTGCAAATCCTTGTTTTTTCTGGTTGTTTTTTCCCTGACCCTTATATCAGGGGTGTTTGCTCAAAAGAAAGTTTCTATTCTTGGCGATTCCTATTCCACTTTTTACGGTCATGTCTCTCCTGCCGCCAATCTCTGCTGGTATGGAGTTCCCGGCGAAAAGAAAGAGAATGATGTGACAAAGGTGGAGGAAACCTGGTGGTACCGTTTCATCCATGAGCACGGCTTTCAGTTGGAACGCAACAATTCCTATTCCGGCTCCACCGTCTGTCATACCGGTTACGAGAAAGCCGATTACTCCGACCGTTCTTTTATCACCCGTATTCACAACCTCGGCACCCCCGACATAATCCTTGTTTTTGGCGGTACCAATGACAGTTGGGCAGGTGCTCCCATTGGCGCATACCAATATGATGGCTGGACGAAAGCCGATTTGTATAGCTTCCGTCCTGCCTTTTGCTATCTGCTTGCATCTCTCAAGCAGCTCTATCCTGCGGCCAGGATTTATAATATTACCAATTCTGAATTATCCGAAGAGGTAACTGATTCCATGGATGAAATTTGCCGGCACTATGGCATCGAGAATATTCGTTTGCACGACATTGATAAACAATGGGGGCATCCTTCTGTGCAAGGAATGCAGAGTATCGATGCTCAGGTTTGGGAGTCTGTCTCCCCGATATTGGAGGCTTCTGTTTCTTTGCCTGCCAAGAACTAAGGACAGACTCATTGGGAGTTATCCTTTTCTATCCTAAATGCTAATCTTTCCACTGCCGTATTCTTTTCTTTCCACAGCTGTGGAAAGAAAAGAATACGGCAGTGGAAAGAAAGTAAAATCCTTGTGGCAAGAAAAATAATTAGTACCTTTACTGCCAGCTTCTGCCGATTTCGAGAACATTTCTTCCCCAAGTTTGCTGCAAGTTTCCCTCAATTCTCTATAAACCATTAATTTAAATTATTTTATGAGTGCTTATTATGACCTTTATGAAACGCCCGTCCCCGAAGGCGAGGAACCGAAGTCGCTGCATGCCCGTGTCTGTTCCAAGGGAACCATTTCTGGTAAAGAGTTTATGGAACGGGTTTTTCGTGAAGAACATATGCCCCACGCCATGGTTGTGGGTATTGTGCAAGCCATCACCACTACGCTTGGAGACTGGCTGGCAAAGGGCTATACGGTGGAGATAGAGGGACTTGGCTTCTTCAGCACCACGCTGAAGTGTACCCATCCGGTGATGAATAAGAAAGAAGTACGTGCGGAGTCGGTCAAGATGTCCACGGTGAAATTCCGTCCCGGCATCGAATTCAAACGTTATGTGGCAGGTAAGATGGAGTTGGAACGTGCGGATAAACGCTTTTTCCCGGATAAACCGAAAGCAATGGGCGACATGGTTGCCCGTGAAAAAAGCATGATGGACTTTCTGGAGGCTAATGTCTGTATTACTCGTGCAGAATATTCCCGCCTTGTCCATGTCACCGCCCGCCGGGCTTCGAGGGATTTGCAGACATTTATCGATTCCGGCGTGATTCGCAAGCGTGGTGCCGGCCGTTCAGTGGTCTATGTCAAGGGGTGAACTTAGTATATTCCGATGCGCGCGCGTATATATATAATGTGTCCCCTTCCTTCCTGCCTTTCTTTCCCTTTAAAAAATATGCTTTAAAACATATCTATCAATCAGCTAGTTATGAAAAAGTTCACGTAAACCCTCAAAAAAAGCTTGTATATATTTTGCAGATGTCCGTAAAAGCCCTACTTTTGCATCCGCTTTCGGGAACGAAGGCGGCGATGTTTTGACATTCTGACAGTAAAACGGAGCGGTAAGCTTCCATTTTTCTCTTCTTTGCCATAGGTTTCTTTCGGAACTTCGGCCTTGGAAAAGAAAAGTGAAAAAAACTTCCGAAACATTTGGAAGTTATGCTTTAAAGTTCTTACCTTTGCACCCGCTTTTGAAAACGAAAGCAGCGCGAGTTGACATTCTTCTTTCAAGAAACGGTGCCTGGTCCTTCTTCCTTTTTCTTTTTGCCTCCCTTTCGACAAGAGAGACGACGAGGAAAGAGAAAAGAGAAAAAATAAAAAAAACTTCCGAAAATATTTGGAAGATATGCTTTAAAGTTCTTACCTTTGCATCCGCTTTCTGAAAAGAACAGCAATCGTGAAACGAGCGATCTTTGAACAGATTTACATAAACAATACAAGTAGTACAAGAGCAGGTGCTTCGCAAATTAATAATTGGAAACTAATGATTAAGGCGCGTCGTACCTGGGTAAAACAAAAGAACCGTCAATACCTGTTTTATATAAATAGGTAAAGATAAATTTTTTGAATTCGAGCGTCCTGGACAGATAATTAAGCTGCCGCACTTTAATTTTTAATTTGCGCAGTCACGATACTTTTACAATGAAGAGTTTGATCCTGGCTCAGGATGAACGCTAGCTACAGGCTTAACACATGCAAGTCGAGGGGCAGCATGAACTTAGCTTGCTAAGTTTGATGGCGACCGGCGCACGGGTGAGTAACACGTATCCAACCTGCCGATGACTCGGGGATAGCCTTTCGAAAGAAAGATTAATACCCGATGGCATAGTTCTTCCGCATGGTAGAACTATTAAAGAATTTCGGTCATCGATGGGGATGCGTTCCATTAGGTTGTTGGCGGGGTAACGGCCCACCAAGCCTTCGATGGATAGGGGTTCTGAGAGGAAGGTCCCCCACATTGGAACTGAGACACGGTCCAAACTCCTACGGGAGGCAGCAGTGAGGAATATTGGTCAATGGACGAGAGTCTGAACCAGCCAAGTAGCGTGAAGGATGACTGCCCTATGGGTTGTAAACTTCTTTTATACGGGAATAAAGTGAGGCACGTGTGCCTTTTTGTATGTACCGTATGAATAAGGATCGGCTAACTCCGTGCCAGCAGCCGCGGTAATACGGAGGATCCGAGCGTTATCCGGATTTATTGGGTTTAAAGGGAGCGTAGGCGGACGCTTAAGTCAGTTGTGAAAGTTTGCGGCTCAACCGTAAAATTGCAGTTGATACTGGGTGTCTTGAGTACAGTAGAGGCAGGCGGAATTCGTGGTGTAGCGGTGAAATGCTTAGATATCACGAAGAACTCCGATTGCGAAGGCAGCCTGCTGGACTGTAACTGACGCTGATGCTCGAAAGTGTGGGTATCAAACAGGATTAGATACCCTGGTAGTCCACACAGTAAACGATGAATACTCGCTGTTTGCGATATACAGTAAGCGGCCAAGCGAAAGCGTTAAGTATTCCACCTGGGGAGTACGCCGGCAACGGTGAAACTCAAAGGAATTGACGGGGGCCCGCACAAGCGGAGGAACATGTGGTTTAATTCGATGATACGCGAGGAACCTTACCCGGGCTTGAATTGCAACTGAATGATGTGGAGACATGTCAGCCGCAAGGCAGTTGTGAAGGTGCTGCATGGTTGTCGTCAGCTCGTGCCGTGAGGTGTCGGCTTAAGTGCCATAACGAGCGCAACCCTTATCGATAGTTACCATCAGGTGATGCTGGGGACTCTGTCGAGACTGCCGTCGTAAGATGTGAGGAAGGTGGGGATGACGTCAAATCAGCACGGCCCTTACGTCCGGGGCTACACACGTGTTACAATGGGGGGTACAGAAGGCAGCTACACGGCGACGTGATGCTAATCCCGAAAGCCTCTCTCAGTTCGGATTGGAGTCTGCAACCCGACTCCATGAAGCTGGATTCGCTAGTAATCGCGCATCAGCCACGGCGCGGTGAATACGTTCCCGGGCCTTGTACACACCGCCCGTCAAGCCATGAAAGCCGGGGGTACCTGAAGTGCGTAACCGCAAGGAGCGCCCTAGGGTAAAACTGGTGATTGGGGCTAAGTCGTAACAAGGTAGCCGTACCGGAAGGTGCGGCTGGAACACCTCCTTTCTGGAGTGACGTCTCGACTCGATCGTTGGTTCTTGAAGTGATGCTTCCATAAGAACCTCTTGTACTGCGCGTACTTGTTTATTAAAATATACGAGAAAAGTAGAAGCCGAGCCGTAAGGCGAGGGTTTGACTGACAGTCCTATAGCTCAGTTGGTTAGAGCGCTACACTGATAATGTAGAGGTCGGCAGTTCAACTCTGCCTGGGACTACTTCAAAGTTGAAAGCTGAAAATTGAAAACTGAAAATCGGGAACTCTCCGGATTTTCCACTTTCCACTTTCCGTTTTCCACTTATAAGAAGGGGGATTAGCTCAGCTGGCTAGAGCACCTGCTTTGCACGCAGGGGGTCAACGGTTCGAATCCGTTATTCTCCACTCCGTTTTGATTATTGTTTTATAATTGAAACACCGTTCTTTGACATGATGTGACCAAAAAAAAGTAAAGTTAAAAGCTGAAAGTATATATCGACCATACGTGATCGGTAAGACAAAAAGTAAGTAAGGGCACATGGCGGATGCCTTGGCTCTCGGAGGCGATGAAGGACGTGATAAGCTGCGATAAGCTGCGGGTAGGTGCAAATGACCTTTGATCCGCGGATTTCCGAATGGGACAACCCGGTACTTTGAAGAAGTATCATCCTGCATTGCAGGAGGCTAACGCAGGGAACTGAAACATCTTAGTACCTGCAGGAAAAGAAAATAAACAATGATTCCCCCAGTAGTGGCGAGCGAACGGGGAACAGCCCAAACCATCCATGTTACGGCATGGGTGGGGTTGTAGGACCACGCCGTGGCAAGAAAGTTGGTGAGCAGAATGTTCTGGAAAGTACAGCCATAGAGCATGAGCTGCGTATGCGAAGCCAACCGAAGCCTAGTGGTATCCTGAGTAGCGCGGAGCACGAGGAATTCTGCGTGAATCTGCCGGGACCATCCGGTAAGGCTAAATACGAGAGAGACCGATAGTGAACCAGTACCGTGAAGGAAAGGTGAAAAGCACTTCGAACAGAAGAGTGAAATAGTTCCTGAAACCGTGCGCCTACAAGCGGTCGGAGCACCTTTGGTGTGACGGCGTGCCTTTGCATAATGAACCTACGAGTTACTTTTTCCGGCGAGGTTAAGGATTTCAGATCTGCAGCCGAAGCGAAAGCGAGTCTGAACAGGGCGTATAGTCGGAAGGAGTAGACGCGAAACCAAGTGATCTACCCTTGGCAGGTTGAAGGATGGGTAACACCATCTGGAGGACCGAACCAATAAGCGTTGAAAAGCTTCTGGATGACCTGAGGGTGGGGGTGAAAGGCTAATCAAACTTGGAGATAGCTCGTACTCCCCGAAATGCATTTAGGTGCAGCCTTGACTTATACTGGCATGAGGTAGAGCGACTGATAAGATGCGAGGGCTTCACCGCCTATCAAGTCTTGACAAACTCCGAATGCGTGTCAGTTCTATGTCAGGAGTGAGGGCATGGGTGCTAAGGTCCATGTCCTAAAGGAGAACAATCCGGACCAACAGCTAAGGTCCCGAAATGAATACTAAGTTGAACTAACGAAGTCAGATTGCTAAGACAGCTAGGATGTTGGCTTGGAAGCAGCCATTCATTTAAAGAGTGCGTAACAGCTCACTAGTCGAGGAGTTTGGCGTGGATAATAATCGGGCATAAGTATTCTACCGAAGCTTTGGGATGAGAAATCATCGGTAGGGGAGCATTCCACTCTGCGTCGAAGGTGAAGCGCGAGCTTTGCTGGAGCGTGTGGAAAAGCAAATGTAGGTATAAGTAACGATAAAGGGGGTGGGAAACCCCCTCGCCGAAAGACTAAGGTTTCCTGATCAACGCTAATCGGATCAGGGTAAGTCGGGTCCTAAGGCTCAGCCGAACGGCGAGGCCGATGGCAGAACCGGTTAATATTCCGGTACTACCTGTGGGAGTGACGTGGAGACGGAGTCGTGACAGCGCCGCGGACTGACGGAATAGTCCGTTGAAGGGTGTAGATGCTGATTGTTCCAGGCAAATCCGGAGCAAGAGTCGAACCTGACAGTATGGAGCGTTCTTAGAACAATCCAATAGTGCGTGTAATCATACTTCCAAGAAAATCCGCTAAACTTAATCCTGCAGGTACCCGTACCGCAAACGGACACACGTAGTCGGGTTGAATATACTAAGGCGCTTGAGTGATTCACGGTTAAGGAACTAGGCAAACTGACCCTGTAACTTCGATAAAGGGTCCTCGCTTAACGGCGAGGCGCAGAGAATAGGTCCAGGCAACTGTTTAACAAAAACACAGGGCTGTGCAAAATTGAAAGATGAAGTATACAGCCTGACACCTGCCCGGTGCTGGAAGGTTAAGAGGAGATGTCATCGCAAGAGAAGCATTGAATTGAAGCCCCAGTAAACGGCGGCCGTAACTATAACGGTCCTAAGGTAGCGAAATTCCTTGTCGGGTAAGTTCCGACCTGCACGAATGGTGTAATGATCTGGACGCTGTCTCAACCGTGAGCTCAGTGAAATTGTAGTATCGGTGAAGATGCCGATTACCCGCGATGGGACGAAAAGACCCCGTGAACCTTTACTATAGCTTAACATTGAATTTGGGTAATTGATGTGTAGGATAGGCCGGAGGCTTCGAAGCAGGTACGCCAGTATTTGTGGAGCCGCTGTTGAAATACGGCCCTTTGATTATTTGAGTTCTAACCCGTTGATGCGGGGACACTGTTTGGTGGGTAGTTTGATGGGGTGGTCGACTCCAAAAGTGTAACGGAGGCTTCTAAAGGTGCCCTCACGACGATTGGTAACCGTCGGCAGAGTGTAATGGCATAAGGGCGCTTGACTGGGAGACTTACAAGTCGATCAGGTAGGAAACTAGAGCATAGTGATCCGGTGTTTCTGTATGGAAAGGACATCGCTCAAAGGATAAAAGGTACTCCGGGGATAACAGGCTGATCCCTCCCAAGAGCTCATATCGACGGAGGGGTTTGGCACCTCGATGTCGGCTCGTCACATCCTGGGGCTGGAGAAGGTCCCAAGGGTTGGGCTGTTCGCCCATTAAAGTGGCACGCGAGCTGGGTTCAGAACGTCGTGAGACAGTTCGGTCTCTATCTATCGTGGGCGCATGAAATTTGCGTGGCTCTGACACTAGTACGAGAGGACCGTGTTGGACTGACCTCTGGTTTACCGGTTGTGCCGCCAGGTGCATTGCCGGGTATCTAAGTCGGGATTGGATAAGTGCTGAAAGCATCTAAGTACGAAGCCAGCCACAAGATTAGATTTCTCAGGGTCGTTGTAGACTACAACGTTGATAGGATGCAGGTGTACAGGCAGCGATGTCATAGCCGAGCATTACTAATTGCCCGTCCACTTTTTGCCTTCCGTGTATGGAGGTATATACGTTCAGCAATGTATGGACACTTTACTTTTTTCTCATCATGTCTGCCTTATTCAGGTGACTACAGCACCGGGGTTCCACCTCTTCCCATTCCGAACAGAGAAGTTAAGCCCGGTCACGCCGATGGTACTGCGTAACAGTGGGAGAGTAGGTAGTCGCCGTTTTCAGAAGAAGCCTCCGTGTCTGATAAGGATACGGAGGCTTTGTTCGTTTTATATACCTCTCCTCTAACATTCCGTTTCTACCGCTAATCACTATACCTTATTATATATAATTATTCATCATATATTCATCAGATTAATTCCCGAATTAAGGTGCTAAATGAATGATTAAAAACGTTTAAATCAGTATTTTATATCCTATTTCCACTTTCGTATTTCATATATTCTTCGTACCTTTACAGTGTATTAAAAGGTATAGTAAATCCTTTAATCAGTGAACAATTTAATCTTTTTACAAAAGAAAGTAACATAGCTGTAAAACAAATAAGAGAGACATCTGTTATTTATTGTAGAATCATTAGACGACATGAAAACAACTGTAAAGACATTCTGGATATGCATGCTACTGATGTTGACTTGCAGCATTAGCGGTAAAGCCATTGACCTGGTGCAGGTGGATGACAGAATGGCCGGAACTGCTGAAGTTTCCGCTTCTTTATCTTCATGTTCTTCTACTTCCGACAATAGTATTGACAAGAAGAATTCATTGTTCACGAATACCAAGTTCGCATGGACTACGGATGTCGAACTGGGAAACAAACCGGTTTCCGAAACTTACTCTTCTCATCAACAGCGTTTGCGCAGGGTGATTGAAGACAATCTTTTCCTCAGAAACATTCTTTTGATGTTATCCAACCACGAGAATCTACTCGTGCAAGGCCGCTCTAAATTATACTACTCAGATAAAGACCCGTACTATGCATTGACGGGCAGTGATTACTATATTTATACGCTTCGGCGGATTTTGATTTAGCCAACTTTTCTTCTTATTGATTTCCCCCTTTTTCTCCTTATTGTCTTGAAGAGACTGAAGGCAGGTGACCTTTAGTGTACATATATGTTAGTTAAGGTTGCAAGGATGATTACGCCCTATCGGTTCGTAAGCGGGAAGTCGTATCCCTATGCTTTATTTTCAAAACTCTATTTAAATACCAACAATTAAACTTTTCATCATGGAAACTACTCAAAAAAAAGCAGCCTCTTTTAAAGGCATCAGATCCGCCGGTTGGGTAATCGTAATCTGTTTTATCATCGCCGTGCTTATTTTTCACTTTGTGTTGGGAAATCCCTCCAACTTTATGAACAACGACCCGAACAACCATCCGTTGCCGGGTAACTTCCTCGGTACCATCTATAAAGGTGGATTCATTGTTCCTGTAATTCAAACGCTTTTGCTGACTGTCATCGCACTGAGTATTGAACGTTATATTGCCATTGGCGCTGCCTTTGGTAAGGGGTCATTGGTGAAATTCGTAGCTAACATCAAAGCAGCCTTGGCTGAAGGTGATATGAAGAAGGCACAACAAATCTGCGATTCACAACGTGGTTCTGTAGCCAATGTGGTAAATGCCACTTTGAAGAAGTATGCCGAGATGGAGAATGACACAGAGCTGTCCAAAGACCAGAAACTGCTTGCCATCCAGAAGGAATTGGAAGAAGCCACTGCGCTGGAACTGCCGATGATGGAGCAGAATCTTCCTATTATTGGTACCATCACGACTTTAGGTACATTGATGGGATTGCTCGGTACAGTTATCGGTATGATCCGTTCATTTGCCGCCCTTGCAGCCGGAGGTTCAGCCGACTCCATGGCTCTGTCGCAAGGTATTTCTGAGGCTTTGATTAATACTGCCTTCGGTATCTTGACCGGTGCATTGGCCGTTATCTCCTACAACTATTATACAAACAAGATTGACAAGTTGACTTACAGCCTCGATGAGGTTGGTTTCTCCATCGTGCAGACTTTTGCAGCTACCCATAAATAGTTGACTGCTGATAGTTGGAGCTGCGCTGTGACGTAGGCTTCTATTATCTATTCAACGAATGAATTCTCAATTTTAATTTTCAATGAAACGATTATGGGCAGAGCGAAAATAAAAAAGAAAAGTACGTTCATCGATATGACGGCGATGAGTGACGTAACTGTACTGCTGCTGACCTTCTTCATGCTGACTTCTACGTTCGTGAAGAAAGAGCCGGTACAAGTAACGACTCCCGCCTCTGTATCCGAGATTAAGATTCCGGAGACAAATGTACTCCAGATATTGGTCGATCCGAGCGGAAAAGTATTTATGAGTCTGGACAAGCAGTCCGACTTGCGCGAAGTGCTGGAAGCTATGGGGCAGGAGTATGGAGTGACTTTCACTCCGGAGGAAACTAAAAAATTCATGCTGGCGTCTACCTTTGGTGTGCCGATGAAGAGTATGAAGAAATACCTCGACTTGCCGCAAGACCAGCAAGATGCTGTATTGAAGAATGAGGGGATACCGACAGACAGTATTGACAATCAGTTCAAGGCCTGGGTACGCAACGCCCGTGCAGTGAACAGTGATTTGCGCATTGCCATCAAGGCAGATGCCAATACTCCTTATTCCGTAATAAAAAATGTGATGAACTCACTTCAGGACCTCAGAGAGAACCGGTACAACCTGATTACTTCTCTGAAGACCACAAGTGAGGAGTGACAAGCTACGAGTTACAAGTAGAACAAGAAAGGAAACATTATGGCTGAAATACAAGAAAGCGGCAACAAGAAAGGTGGAAAAAGCAAGCAGAAGAAAATGACTGTCAGGGTGGACTTTACACCTATGGTGGACATGAACATGTTGCTGATTACCTTCTTTATGCTTTGTACCTCACTGAGCAAACCTCAGACCATGGAGATAAGCATGCCGAGCAATGACAAGACCATCACCGAGGAGCAGCAGACCAAAGTTAAGGCTTCCCAAGCCATCACGCTGTTGCTGGGGGATGACAACAAGTTGTATTATTACGAAGGGGAACCTAACTACAAGGACTATACTTCACTGAAGGAAACTACCTATCAGGCGGATGGTCTGCGGGCAATGCTTCTGCAACGTAATAGAGTTGCTGTGAACGAGGTGAACAGACTGAAGCAGCAGAAACTGGATCTTAAGATATCAGAGGATGACTACCGGAAACAGCTTTCCGAGATAAAAAGCGGAAAGGATACGCCGACAGTCATCATCAAGGCTACCGATAAGTCTTCGTACAAGAATCTGATTGATGCTCTCGATGAAATGCAGATATGTAATATAGGTAAGTATGTGATAACGGATATTGCCGAAGCCGACGAGTTCTTGATGAAGAACTACGAAAGCAAGGGCGAATTGTCCCAGAACATTGCTGAATGATGTGTAACACCCAAAGAAAGGAAAGAATATGGCTAAAGTAGATTTAAGCTCCCAAGCATGGTGTGACCTCGTGTTCAGTGGTAAGAACAAAGCATATGGAGCCTATAAGATGCGTGAGACCTCTCCCAGACGGCACAACATTGCCGTGATACTGGTAATTGTAATTGCATTGATAGGTTTCAGTATCCCTACGCTGATAAAGATGGCTACCCCCAAACAGAAAGAGGTGATGACCGAAGTGACTACCCTTTCGCAGCTGGAAGAACCGGAAGTGAAGCAGGAAGAGATGAAGCGGATAGAGCCCGTGGCCCCACCGCCGCCTGCATTGAAAAGCTCCATTAAGTTTACCGCTCCCGTCATCAAAAAGGATGAGGAAGTGAGGGACGAGGATGAAATAAAAAGCCAGACAGAACTGACGGAAACGAAAGTTGCCATCTCCATTGCCGACGTGAAAGGTAATGACGAGGAACACGGCAAGGACATCGCCGACTTGAAACAAGTGGTGACGCAGGCCGAACCGGAACCTGAAAAGGTTTTCGATATGGTAGAGCAGATGCCCCAGTTCCCCGGTGGTCAGGCCGAGATGATGCAGTTCATCAGCAAGAATATGAAGTATCCGACCATTGCCCAGGAAAACGGTACGCAAGGGCGTGTAACCTGCCAGTTTGTGGTAGGTGCCGACGGCAAGGTGCGTGATGTGAAAGTGCTGAGAGGTGTAGACCCCTATCTGGATAAAGAAGCTGTCCGTGTGATTATGTCCATGCCCAAATGGATTCCCGGCAAGCAGAATGGTAAGGCCGTATCGGTGAAATATACGATACCGGTGATGTTTAGATTACAATAAGTGTGTGTGTTATGAAAACGGTGAAACAACTTCAGCTTTCAGGCTTACTGGTGCTGCTGACTCTGCTGTCGGCCTGCCAAAGCAAGCCCAAGGACGGACAAACGGATACGTATACCTCCGGTGTGATTGCAATTGCTGCGGACGAAAGTTTCCAGCCTATTGTGCAGGAAGAAATTGACGTGTTCGAAGGACTGTTCCCCTTGGCAGGAATTGTGCCCCGTTATGTGACGGAAGTCGATGCCGTCAACCTCTTGCTCAAGGACAGTCTGCGGTTGGCAATAACCAGTCGCAGACTGACTCCCGAAGAGATGAATTCCTTCAATAGCCGGAAGTTTTTTCCGCAGGAGATAAAGATTGCTACGGACGGGCTGGCATTGATAACCCATCTTGGCAATCCAGATTCATTGATTAGTGTGAAGGACATCCGCCGCATCCTGACGGGTGATGCGAAGCAGTGGAAAGATATCTATCCGGCTTCCCGTCTGGGGGATATCAGTCTTGTGTTTGACAACAAGAACTCCAGTACCGTACGTTTTGCTGTCGATTCCATCTGTAAGGGTGTACCGCTTTCCAGTCAGTTGAAAGCGTTGAAAACCAATAGGGAGGTGATTGACTACGTGGCCCGCACGCCTGATGCCATCGGTATTATCGGCGTGAACTGGCTGAGCGACCGGAATGACAGTACGGGGCTCTCTTTCAGTAAAGAGGTGCGGCTGATGTCCGTCAGTGCTGCTGACAAGGCCATGCCGGACAACAGTTACAAACCCTATCAGGCGTATTTGTATTACGGTGATTATCCGTTGGCACGCAGCATCTATGCCTTGTTGAATGATCCGCGGAGCGCACTTCCGTGGGGATTTGCCTCTTTCCTCGCTTCCGACCGGGGACAGCGGATTATATTGAAGTCGGGATTGGTCCCCGCCACCCAACCGGTGCGCGTGGTGAACGTCAAGGATGAATAACTAAAATGAATGCTAACATGAAACGTAGATTTGTATTTTGTTTGGGAGCGATGCTGTTTGCAGGTACGCTCGCCGCACAAACGCCGGTGCCCGAATGGCAGGCGGGGGTGGATAAAGTAAAAAGTCTGATAAAGACGAATCCGGAGCAGGCTTCCGACGCAGCCGGAGAACTGCTGAAGGGCAAGAACAAGAAAAATGTGGAGCTTGTGACTTCCGTGGCCCGTGCCTATCTGGATGTAGGACAGCTGAAAGAGGCGGAAACCTATCTGGAGATGGCAAGAAAGGCCGACAACAAGGCTCCGGCAGTTTCTGTACTCGAGGGTGACATCGCTTTTGCCCGGAAAGATATCGGAAAGGCATGCCAGCTTTATGAGCAAGCCATCTATTTTGATTCGAATTATAAGGATGCGTATCTGAAATATGCGCAGGCATACAAGTCTGCCAGTCCTTCGCAGGCCATAGAGAAGCTGAACCAGCTGAAGGCCATAGCTCCGGATTGCCTGGAAGCAGACAAGGAGCTGGCGGAAGTGTATTACGCCACCAACCGTTTTGGCAAGGCTGCCGACACCTATGCCAAGTTCATCGATACTCCCGTGGCTACGGAAGATGACATCCTTAAATATGCTTTTGCACTATTCCTGAACCACGACTTCGAGAAATCCTTGGCGGTGGCGCAGAAAGGTTTGCAGAAGAATGCCCGCCATGCCGCATTCAACCGGCTTGTGATGTACAACAATGTCGACCTCAAGCGTTATGACGAGGCAGAGAAGGCTGCCGATGCTTTCTTCAATGCTTCGGATAATGCCGATTATTCATGCTTGGATTACCGCTATCACGGTGCTCTGTTGAGTGCTCTGAAGAAATATGACCAGGCCATTGAGGAATATGGTAAGGCATTGGAGAAGGATGAGAGTCAGGTGGATTTGTGGCGTGAGATTGCCGATGCTTATGAATTGAAAAACGACTATACCCAAGCCATTGCTGCTTATAAAAAGTACTATGACTCGCTGGCACAAGATAAAAAGACGTCCGAAAACTTATTCCAGTTAGGGCGTCTGTACTACGGAGAGGGTACGTCCTCGGACACTCTCTCCGTTCAGTCTGCCGACCGCATGGCGGCATTGCAGGCTGCCGACTCTGTGTTCGCACTTGTTGCCGAACAAGCTTCCGACAGTTATTTGGGAGATATGTGGCGCGCCCGCACACACTCTGCCATGGACCCCGAAACTACAGAGGGATTGGCGAAACCTTATTACGAGAAGGTGGTGGACGTACTGCTTGCCAAAAACGAACCGAGGTACAACTCTGCATTGATAGAGTGTTACAGTTATCTGGGCTACTACTATCTGTTGAAGAGTGACTATGCTACTTCGAAAGAGTACTGGAATAAAATTCTGGCTATCGACCCCACCAATGCCACAGCAAACAAGGCATTGGACGGCATCAAATAGCAATAATTTTAGTTGTTTGTCGTGTCGGGAGGAGTGGAGAGTGATTCTTAGCTCCTCCTTTTTTGTTGCAGGGTCCCCCTTGGAGGCAGTGATTGCTTGCGGTAGTCCGTGGGTGAAGTGCCTAAGTGTGTCTTCACATACTTCCCGAAAAAGGAGATGTTGGGGAAATCCTGATGCTCGGAAATCTCCTTGATAGACTTATTGGAATACTTCAGAAAATATTTGATGTCTTCGACCACATAATCGTTTATCCACTCGAAGGCTGTCTTTCCGCTGACCTTTTTGCAGACGGTGGAAAGATATTTGGGAGTAACACACAGCTTACCCGCATAATAGGAAATAGAACGTTTTTTCACCTCGGTGCAGGCCAGCAGGTCGAGGAATCTCTTGAATAGAATGTTGCTCCGCTTCACCATTTGGCTTTCGGGAGGGGTGCTCAACTGGTTTAAATCTGCCAGCAGCTCATACAGCATGGTGCGTATCAGCGACCTGATGACTTCTTTGTAGTAGGGCAGCTCCGCCTGTTTCATTCGGGCACGTATCACCTTATAGTATAAATCGAACAGTTGCACTCTGTCCTTGTCAATACGTACCACCGGATTCTGGCTGATATAGAAAGCCTTGTTCCATATGTCACTACTTTTATGAAGGTACTTCTGTGTAATCTGGGTCGACAGACAGAACATGGCGCCCTTGAAGTCGGAACTGGTTGTGCAGTTGCTCAGAATCATATTGGGCATACAAATCAGCATCTCACCGGGGTAGATAGCATATTTTTGGGTATTGATGTTTATCTGCAGTCTTCCTTTTACACAGACCACATAGATGTTTGCATTCAACTTGAAATACTTGTTGAAAAGCAAGTTCTTGAAATCTCCAAGTATAGCAATATCGTTGTCGGTATAGTCCGTACTTGTATATTCTGCTATATTGTATGTGTTAAGTTGGTAAATCTTTTCTTCGTTTTTCATATTCATGTCTTTAGCTCCTTTGCAAATGTAAAGCAAGTGGCAGGAAATATAGAGTCCTAAATGGATACAGAAGTGTCCTAATCTTCTTGCGTGTGAGGCTAATTTCGAACCAAAGAATAGAATTGTTCCTTTTTCTGAGCATTTTTTTTCTTGAAACGCTTGTCGTATTGAAAAGAATGTCTACTTTTGCGGTGTACTATTATACTAATACACATAAACAATAAGATATTTAATTCATCCAAGCGTATGTTACAAGTAGAAAACATTTCATTTAGTTATCGCAAGGGGCGGAAAGAAGTCCTGAGCGATTTTTCACTTTCGCTGGAAGCCGGCCGGGTTTACGGTCTGTTGGGTAAGAACGGAGCCGGCAAGTCTACGTTGCTCTATCTGATGAGCGGTTTGTTGGCTCCCAAACGTGGGAGAGTGATGTATCATGATACCGACATGCGCCGCCGGTTGCCCGTCACGTTGCAGGACATGTTTCTGGTACCCGAGGAGTTCGAGCTGCCTCCTATTTCCTTGGTCAGCTATATTGAACTGAACAGTAAGTTCTATCCCCGTTTCAGCAAGGAAGACATGGTGAAGTACCTGCATTTCTTCGAGATGGATATGGATGCTGATTTGGGAGCCTTGTCCATGGGGCAGAAAAAGAAAATCTTCATGAGCTTTGCGCTGGCCACCAATACTTCCCTGCTGCTGATGGATGAGCCTACCAATGGACTGGATATTCCGGGGAAGAGCCAGTTCCGTAAATTCCTGGCTTCGGGTATGTCGGACGACAAGACGATTGTTATCTCCACCCATCAGGTGCGTGACATTGACAAAGTGCTGGACCATGTGCTGATTATGGACAACAGCCGCGTATTGCTGGACGAATCCACTGCCAGCATTTGCAGTAAGCTGTTCTTCTTGGAGAGTGACGACCGGGAGTTGGCTGCGACTGCCTTGTACACGCTTCCCTCCGTACAAGGCAATTTCTTGATGCTGCCCAATACGGAAGGTGAGGAATCGGAGATTAATCTTGAACTGCTGTTTGGCGCCGTACTTGCAGAGCCTGGGAAGATAGCGGAAATGTTTCACACTAAAACAAATGAATAATGATACGCGATACCTTTTTTAGTTTGCATCGCTTTGTGAACGTATGCCGCAAAGAGATGGTGGAGAATTGGAAGACCTATATACTCCGCTCGGTGATGGTCTACGGAATGTTGGCCATAGTCTTTGTCTGGAATGGATACTATCAGTATCACAATCTGGAAGCGGGAGCTGTGGGCATGGACCCTATCTGGGAGTTTGAGTCCAGATTCTTTCTTTGGGGACTTGTCATTTGGGGATGCATTAGCGCCTCGTTTGCCATGGAAAGGATGAAAAGCAAGACGAGTCGTACCGTTGTGCTCATGGCACCTGCCACCATGTTCGAGAAATTCTTTGCCCGCTGGCTGGTGGCTACCTGCGGCTTTATCTTGGTCTTTCTGATAGCTTTCAAGCTGGCGGACTTGACAAGAGTCGTCTTCTATCTTCTGGCCTACCCGGAGCTGCATGTCGTTCACTCCTTTCCGTTGTGGGAATTCTGCTGTAACACGAACTGTTTCTATGAGACGATAGGAAGCGGACCGGCTGTGGTGGGGATATTCCTGAGCTGCTACTTTTTCCTACAGTCTTTCTTCCTGCTGGGTAGTACGGTCTGGCCCAAAAATGCACTTATCAAGACTTTTGCGGCCGGTGTCTGCATCTTCGTTTCATATATCCTGATAGCTGTATTGTGCCTGAAGGCCATTCTGCCTAATAACTTCTTCATGACTGAGCCCTATATTGACAGAGAGGCATCGGGCGGCTGGCTGATTTTTATAACTTCGTTTTTCGCCCTTTTCAACTGGGTGCTTGCCTATTTCCGTTTCAAGGAGTCCGAAATCATTAATCGTTGGTAACTATGAACTTTAAGGAAAGTAAAGCCATCTACCTGCAAATAGCAGACCGCATTTGCGACGAGGTACTTCTCGGGCAATATCAGGAGGAAGAACGTATTCCTTCGGTACGGGAATATGCGGCTGTGGTAGAGGTCAACGCCAATACGGTGATGCGTTCGTACGACTACTTGCAGACGCAAGGAGTGATTTACAACAAGCGGGGTATCGGCTATTTTGTGTCGGTAGGTGCACGTAAGCTGATTCTTTCGTTGAGGAAAGAGTATTTTCTGAAGGAGGAAGTGGATTATTTCTTCAAGCAGATTTTCACGCTGGGCATCTCTGCCGAGGAGTTGTCCGGGATGTATCAGGAGTTTATCAAGAAACAAAAATAAAAGAAGACAGTTATGAAACGAACGACTTATATAATGATAGGAATGCTGGTTACCGGTGTGGCAATGGTATGCGGACTCATGTTCTATGTGGTGGACCGCAATGTCACTCAGAAAGATAATTTTATGGAAATCGGCGGAGAACGGAAAACGGTGCAGCTGCCCTCGTGCAGGGTGTTGAAGCTGACACAGCCTCCGGTGGTGTGGAAACAGAAAAAAGAAGGTATTGTGGAGGCAGAGCGTATGTTCTCGTTCGGGGAAGTGCCGTTGGAGGTAACTGCCGGAGACTCTTTGCAGCAGGGCAGTTTCTCCTATGCAGGGGATATGGAGGCTTTTATGTCGATGACTTCCGTTGGCGATACCCTGCTCGTCACCTTTGACTTTCCGGAGGATAAGCTGGAACAGCATCTTCAGAATGACATTTGGATAAGGGTTCGTTCAGAAGGGATGGAATTGCGGTTGCCTGCGGAGGTACAAGCGGTTGTGGTAGATGTGGAAGATATGGAAGCCAATTTCTACGGACTCCGTTGCGATACGCTCTCTTTCCGCACGCGATACCTTGCCCGGCTGGAAGATTGCCATGTCACTGCGCTTGCGGCGCAGGCGCAGAGCTTGCATCTCAACAGCGGCACAGTGCGCAACCTTTATCTGAATCTGGACGAGATAGCCGACTGGGATGTCAATACCGGTTCCTTCCATATCGATACGGAGCATCTGTCCGGCAGTCGCTATCATCGTTGTCTTTTACAGAAGAATGAATGCCGCCGGGTGTTCTGGACACCGTTAAAGGATGATGCCTCTTTGAGTGTGGAGTTAAAACAAGCAGTTAAAATAGAAGTAGGTGAGTAGCCATAATACGAAATGACTTATCTTTGCACATGAATCAAAAAGTGTAGAGTATATGGCCTTGCAATTGGCATTCGTATTGGTAGCTATCATTATAGGCGCCCGCTTGGGCGGCATTGGACTAGGTGTAATGGGAGGGATAGGTCTGGCAATTCTGACGTTTGGTTTCGGATTGCAGCCTACATCACCTCCCATTGACGTTATGTTGATGATAGCCGCCGTCATTTCTGCCGCATCCTGTATGCAGGCGGCTGGCGGACTGGATTATATGGTAAAGCTGGCAGAACGGTTGTTGCGGAAGAATCCTTCGCAGGTCACCATCTTGAGCCCTATTGTGACCTATTTGTTTACTTTTGTTGCCGGCACGGGACATGTGGCATATTCGGTGCTTCCCGTGATTGCCGAGGTTGCCACGGAGACCAAGATTCGTCCCGAGAGGCCACTGGGCATTGCGGTGATTGCTTCGCAGCAGGCTATTACGGCAAGTCCCATTTCGGCTGCCACCGTCGCACTGCTTGGGTTGCTGGCGGGATTTGATGTCACCTTGTTCGATATTCTGAAAATAACGATTCCTGCTACCATTATCGGGGTACTTGTGGGCGCCTTGTTCTCCATGAAGGTGGGCAAGGAGCTGGCAGACGACCCGGAGTACAGAAAGAGGTTGACCGAAGGCTATCTTGATGTCAAGAAGGTGGAGATAAAGGATATACACAATAAACGGCATGCCGTCTTGTCCGTGCTTATCTTTATCCTTGCCACTGCTTTTATTGTGTTCTTTGGTTCGTTCGACAGTTTGCGTCCTGCCTTCGTGATAGACGGCGAGACGGTGAGACTCGGCATGTCCGCCATTATCGAAATCGTGATGCTCTCTGCCGCCGCCCTCATCTTGCTGCTGACCCGTACCGACGGCATCAGGGCAACGCAAGGTTCCGTCTTTCCTGCAGGCATGCAGGCGGTGATTGCCATATTCGGCATTGCCTGGATGGGAGATACTTTTCTTCAGGGAAACATGCTTCAGCTGACCCAGTCCATCGAGGGAGTGGTGAGGCAAATGCCGTGGCTGTTCGGGATAGCCTTGTTTGCCATGTCGATTCTGCTTTATAGCCAGGCCGCCACTGTGCGCGCACTGATGCCTTTGGGCATCGCTTTGGGCATTTCGCCTATGATACTGGTTGCTCTGTTCCCCGCTGTAAACGGTTACTTCTTTATTCCTAATTATCCCACCGTAGTGGCAGCCATCAATTTCGACCGTACCGGGACTACCCGTATCGGCAAGTATGTGCTGAACCACTCGTTCATGCTTCCCGGACTTGTTTCGACTGGCGTTGCCATCGGGCTGGGGTTGCTTTTCATCAGGATATTCTAAGGGAAACCGCTGCTTTCAATCCGTTGTATATAGGGCTTTGTTTACTTGTGTATAGGGAGTGTTCCCTTTACTCATTACCTTATCAGCGCCTAATGGTCGTGCGGCGATCTGCTGACGGCTGTTAAGCGGGTTGTTGATGGCCGTTAGGCGATTGCATCATGGCCGTTGCATACTGTTGATTCCTTATGTCCGACGTAATAAATACCTTCATTCTCTGAATAAAGCACAGAGGAAAACAGTATTGAAGTCTTGGCTTTGTGTGGCTGTACGCATTTGTTCTGATTGCATTTGAAGGGGAGGAGATGGAATTAATACCGTGTTTGCAGGATATTGATTTCGTGCAGGTACGATATAAATAAGATGTGATACAAGAAATTAATAACTTGTGTTACTTCATGTTAGCTTCTTGTGTGTCAGTATTTCTGTTTGTGAAACGGTGTGGAAGCAAATTTTGCTTCCACACTTTGAGTTGCTTCCACCGCATCTGTAATGCCGATGAATAAAGGGATGTGGAGAGGAGGTGGAAGGAAGCAATTTGCACAAACATTATTTGCGCAAACATTTTTTCTGTCCTTGATGGAATTAAAAATGAGGATAAAACGGTTTATAAAACCTTTTATCCTCATTGTAGTTGCGGAGATCCGACTCGAACGAATGACCTTTGGGTTATGAGCCCAACGAGCTACCAACTGCTCCACTCCGCGATGTTATCGTTTTGTGGGTGCAAAGGTACGGCTTTTATTTAATATGCAAATAAAATGCATGATATTTTTAGTATAACTCTGATGAAATATTTAAAATATTGATAATGAGTGTGTTTTCTCCTTTCTTTTGACTGTTTATTAATTCCTATTTCTTATTAATAATGGCTCAAGCTTATCTGCTATCATGCGATAGGCTTCCGGAGTGATATGTAATCGGTCTTTTAGATAGAGTTCTTCTCTAAGTTTGCCATTAGTTCCATACATCATAGAAGTAATATCAAGAAGAGTGACGTTGGAACTGTTAAAGAGAAAAATCATTTCATATTCTTCATGTTGTTAAATTGTGTAACCTATGGTAAAAATCTTTCTGTTGATTTGCATTATATCACTGTTTTGCGGGAGTATTTAATATCCGTTTTATCTGTTGGTGCAATATATAGAAAGCAGGTTCACCCATAGGACCATGCCCATGCCCGCCGATTTCATAAAGATAAGTGTCTTCATGCCCGACAAGTTTCATCATCCGCCACATGTAAGCGTTTTCCTCATAACGTCCAAAAGCTCTAACTCCCGATCACCGGTTATAAGTATCAAGGGGGCATCTTTTCTGACATGAAATAATGGGGCGAATTCATCGATAGTAGGTTGTAGATTATCAATACCATTCATTTTACGATAGGAAAAATGACTAATGACTTGGCCGCTAAAGGGAATCAGACCTGCAAGGGAATCTGCATCTATACTGTACTCTTTTAACCATTTTTGTCTAATCCAATCATTGCAGTGAGGTAGCCGCCTGCCGAATGGCCGGAAACAAATATTTTCTTTTGTTTCCTCCGTATTTTCTACTTCTTTAAAAGTCCAGGCTATGGCTGCTGCCGCATCGCCTAAACATTCCGAGATTGTTACTTTGGGAAGTAAACGGTAGTTTACAGCTATCACTATCATGCCACTTTTCTTTAATTTGGTTGGAATGGACTTATTGCCACTAGTCAATCCTCCTCCATGAAACCATATTACAGTTGGGCAATCCTTTAGATTTTCAGGATAATAGATGTCTAACTTGCACCGTTCTTGAGCATATGCATCTTGCGATGTTGCATAGGTTAAATTTTCAATTGTCTTGTAGACGGTTTCCTGAGCGTTGGTAAAGGTGCATATGAGAACGCTCAAACATAAAAGTATTCTTTTCATTTTAATAAATAAAATATTGTATGTGATTATTAATCAGGGTTATTTGTTATTAATGAGATAAGGTTCTATTATTTTGGCAAATTCTTTATAAGCAAGTACGCTGGGATGAAGCCTGTCACTAATATAGAACTTTTCAGGTAAAGCTCCATTCTTGTCATATAGACATGATGTTATATCAACGTAGGTAACCTGGTGGCTGTCTTTGAAGTAGTCTTGTATCAGTTTATTCACCTCTCTTTCCTTTGGAATCCAGTCGGGCATAGAAGGGGATGGATGAAAGAAAGGAGAATAACCGGAACGCCAGGAAGATGAATATCCAATAAACGGCAGAAGCACTTAATGTCTTCGAAAACACGTTCGATGGATACGCCATTATAAAGATCATTCGCACCGCATAACAACACTATCTGTGCCGGTTTGTAGGCTACTACTAGGCGTTGATAGTGGTATAAATAGTCGCTGATCCATGAACCGCCATATGCACGATTTAAAACCCTATGATTGGGAAATAACTGCCGGTATTTTTCCACATGCCCAATGAGGAACTGCCGATAAAAGAATGCTTCCTGGTTTAGGAAAATCTTTCTCATCCATGCTGTAATAATTGTCCAGCTGTTCTTTATAGGCGTTTGCTCTGAAATACAAAGAATCTTGAGCGTTTGCTATGCTATACACAAACAGCAGAAAATAAATGATTGATATATTCTTTTCATTCTCTTTAGCTTTTGTAAATATTGGTAGCTCATCTAAGAATCTTCCAATGTTATTATTCTGTTCTTTTAAAAGAAGTTGTTACGAATCTCTTTAGCAATGTAACGTCCTATCAATCGTTGCCCTTCTATATCCGGATGTACTCCATCCTTTAGATAGCGCCACGGGTGTTGGAATTTTCGAAAACTGACTAATACCGCTTTCGCCGTAACAATCAATAACCTGAACGGATAAAGCTTGACTGACTTGGCGCAACACTTCATTTCGTTTCCGATGCATTTCATTTTTGCCTTGTCCCCGGTCTGTATAGGCAACCATACGAATACACGGCATTCCGGGAAGTTCTCAAGTATAGTTTGAATTGCCCATCTTGCCCCTCCTGCCATGGTCGTCACATTAACATCGTCCAGCGTTCTTGCTGATAATGCTTCTGCAACTCCATCAAGTTTTGTATCATTTGAGCCCATTGCAAAACGAAAACATCGGGTGCGGGATAAACACCGTCCTTTACTTCTGAGATAAATTTCTGAATATGTACTTTGGATACATTATTATGTCTCATTTGCAATTCTTTCTTATCTTTTGTAGGCTTCCATCCATCTGAAATTCCGGCAAAGTTGTCACTGTTGTAATCTTGTGTATCAGGATGGCATGCAAAGGTAGACGAACCAACTGCAACATTATGGTGTGATGCAAATCCCAATAAATCGACTACGGTCTTTGACCATTGGTTGCCAGAGGTAGTGCTGCTGCCATCACAACCAAAGTTCAATTTGCTAAAATTTGTTGTTTGTGCTTGGACTATCAGGCATAGTCCCCATCCTAACATTAGAAATATAATTCTTTTCATGTTTTGTTTCTCTTAATAACCGTAATTATTAGCTCCTATTAATTTGTTCTCAGCAATTTCTGCAGTCGGAATTGCATATAGTAAGTTCTTTTGAGCGAATGGTAGAGCGGTTGGCTGAGCCGCAGACAATGAATTGTGTGTCGTTCATAACGTCTAAATATAGTCCCCACCGTAAAGGTCAAATTTCCTATTGAATTCTTGGCAAAATTCCAAAGCACGTTCTTTCAGGACTAGACTTCTTGCCTCTATCTTATCGGTCACCTTATTTGTATATAGGGTTGTAGCTTTTGCCCGTTTTCTTATGACATCAATATCTTTCATTGCAGCTGTTATATCCCCAATTCTACTTCTGCTTCAGCTCTGAGCAGGAATGCTTCTGCATAGCGAATTAAAATTACATCTTGTTCTGATTGTGACGCTTCTTTCTGTTTAAAGAAGGTTGGATTAGAGATATCACCTTTATACCATTTAGTCAGACATGGCACTCCGTATTTATATTCCGCGTTAAAATCAGGAACAAAAGCTTTTAGATTGTCCGGTAGACTCTCTGCATTATATTCGTCCGAGAGAGGGAAAAGAAACCCATTTTGTGGAGGTGTAGCTTGTTAGGAAGTAATGCCATACACCGTGCACAATACGGTCATCCTCTTTGTCAAATTGGGTATATAGATTAGGGGCCATATATATCCATGCGCCACTGCCACCGTAAGGAGCCGGAGTGTAATAGCTATGTAAACCTGATGTTTGAAAGTCTACGTCACTTACACTGGTTGCTCCCCATACAAATTCTTTGTTTTTCCTATTGTTACCACCCCAAAGGTTTAGATACCCTTCTACTAAATCAAAGTCAACACCTCTTCGTGCAATGACCATGTCGCAAAGCTCTTTTGCACGTTGATAACACTGCTGGGCATCTATGTTTTCAGCTCCTTCAACTGCATTGCAGGTATATTTTTATCCACTCCCTTGATATCTACAATTATTTCTGTATTTCCTTTGCAGGTTAATGCGCTGGAACCCATAGTGCAATATACGCGTGCCAATAATAGTGCTGCAGCAGTTTTATCTGCATGCCCCAAGCGCCGACATTGCCTTCTGATGTATAATACATGTATTCTAAGCAAGTTTCCAGGTCATTGACAATTGTGTTGTAGACCATTTCTACGGAAGCTCTGGGACAATCTGTCTCCGCCTCTGAGGACAGTCTCAATGGGACAGCACCGTACATTCTTACCAAATGAAAATAAGCGAATGCTCGTAGAAAGAGCGTTTCACCATACAGCTGTCTGACAGTGGATTCTGTCTGATAAGAATCTGTAGATTCCAGAGCTTCTTTGCTTTGTTTGCCCGACTGATCATTCTATAAAGACACTCCACAAATCATTATTTGTATTATAGGCATAGTGTCCGGTGATATCACCGCTACCTGCAGAACTGAGTACCCAAGCTGGAGCGCCACAATGATCGTTGTCGTAGTCCATCCAGGCCATATACGTCTGTTCCATACACCAGTTATCCCAAAAGTCGCATAGATACCGGTTACTAGTTGTTCTGCTCCTTCTTCAGTCTGACCTAATTTCTCTGATGTGATAGAATAAGGGTTTCTTCCAATGAACAGCTTGTTGCAAATGCTGCCATCGAGCATATCATTATCAATAGTATTTTCTTCATGATTCGTTTTATTAATTAAAAATAACATTAAGTCCCAAAGTAAAGCTTCTCTGCTGGGGATAGGCTCCAGAATCAATACCCTTAAAGAAGGCGTGGAGCCAAAAGAATTAACCTCAGGGTCATATCCGCGGTATTTGGTGAAGGTCAACAAGTTATTGGCAACCACGTTGAACCGTACGCTATTTATGAACTGAAATGGTTTTCTAATTGTATATCCTATGGATAGAGTGCGTAATTTTAAATAAGAGCCGTCTTCTAGATATAATCTGGAAAAACGAATGTCACGTCCTGAATAATTGAATATCTTAGGGGCAATTCCGCTATTGGGATTTATGCTCCATGATTGTTCATATACGTAGTATGGAACGTTCTGGGTCTGTCCCAGGTTATAAAACGTAATGAGTTCATATTGAATACGTCATTTCCTTCCACACCTTGAAAAGAATGCTGAAATCGAAATTCTTCCAGGTCAGGTCCATATTGAATCCATAAAATACTTAGGATTTGCATCTCCAATCCATGTTTGATCCTGGTCTGTGATAAAACCGTCTTCATCAAGATCTTCATATTTAAGTTCACCGATCCAGTCTCTACGAATTATTTCTTCTGTAGCCGCGTCAGAACCGTTCACTGTGTAATCTGGATATTGGGTTTGGAATTGCTTACTATTAATGACTTCCTCGCGTGAGTTCCAGATACCGTCTGTGACAAAACCATAAAATGAACCGATAGAATGACCATCAGCAATAGCATACGGGCGCAAGTTGTTATAGATAGAGTTGGGGAACATCGGGTCTTTGCCAAAATCGCAAATCTCATTCTTGTTAAATGATATGTTGCCACCGAATGACAATGAAAAGTCTTTGTTTTGAATTGCTCTTACATTTAAACTGGCTTCAAGTCCGCGATTGATAACAGAACCGCTATTGGAAAGTATCTGTAAGATGCCGGTGCTTGGGGAACTTGCTTGTATTGCAACAGATCCGTGGTCTTTTATAATAATAATCTACTTCCAATGATATCCGCTTTAATATATCCAATTCAATGCCTGCATCATGCTGCCAAGTAGTTTCCCATGTTAAATCCTTATTTCCTGGATTATATACATTCGTTGCGTATCCGTTTTCAACCGATGTGCCGAATGGATAATTGGCGGCAGCCATAATGGCAAAAGTTTGGTAAGAGCTGATGGCCTGGTTGCCGGAAGCTCCGTAGCTATAGCGAAGTTTTATATTATCAAAGATATGAGATATGCCTTTCATGAATTTCTCTTCTGACAGCCGATGAGAAGCAAAAGGCTGCGCGCTTGCCTTTGGCAAATTTACTGGAGACGTCATCACGTGCGGTAAAAGTCAGATAATATTTGCCTGCATAATTATAGGCAAGCCGTCCGATCAGTGAAAACAAACGTGAGTCCCCTTGCCAGAGGTGGCTGATAGCATCTCACTTGCATCTTGAAGCAGCCAACCATTGGTAGCATCCGTACCGAAGCCTTGTACTGTAACTACTTTGTTATAGTTGCTGGACGCTTCCCAGGAGGTTCCTGCGGTTGCGCTTACATTATGTTTACCCCAAGTTTGGTTGAACATTAACAAATTGTCGAACACCAATGATGACCGCCAATTATCTCCACCGTATGATTTCCCGTTCACATATTTACCTTCGGCCATAGTTCTCGGCCAGTATTTATTGGCATCATTATGAGTATAGTTATATCCAAGAACAGTTCTGAAAATCAAGCCTTTTGTTAGCGTTATATTTAAATAGTTGGAAGTCCTGAAAGAAATGTTTCGATTCTCGTTCAACGCATCAGCGTATCGAGTAGGCACTGCTACCATGCTATATTCATTATCCAAATCGTCTTGGGTTTGTGTTGCTGGATAAGTCAATGCTGAGCGGATAATGCCTTCCGTTCCGTTATTTTGGTTGTTTGTAGCAGTCTTGACAATACTTGAATTTGCAAATGAACCCGATATGGATGTACCTACTTTCAGCCAATCTTTCACTTGTCTATTCAAGTTTAGCTTTATGGTATAGCGTGTATAGTCCGAACCTTCAACGATACCTTCTTGATTCAGATATCCTCCACTTATAGCATAATCGTATCCTTTGGTCTGTCCTGCAATATTTAAGTTGAGGTCATGTGTCACTCCCGTACGGAAAATCTGATCTTGCCAATAGTACGGATCGTTATTGAAGTCGTCAGGTCCTTGCAAATAAGTGCCTTCTGCATTCTCAACTCCGGGAAAGGCAGGTCGGTTTGTTCCCAAGGGAAATTGGAAACTTCTTGGGTGTTGATGTAGGATTGATTTCTGTATGTTGCATAATCACGTGCTCCAAGTACCTTTATCTTTTCACAGGATTGCTGATTGTTGTTTTGTATGAAAATGAAATTTGGTCTTTAACATCTAGTCCGGTACCACTTTTGGTGGTAATCAGGACTACCCGTTGGCACCGCGAGAACCGTAAATGGCTGTTGACGAGGCATCCTTCAAGATTTCAATAGATGCGATGTCGCTAGGATTAAGCGAGGACAAGGCATTATTGTAAGTGGGCGAGCTCGAGTCAAAATTGATTGTGTCATCATTGCTGTCTGCGATGGGTACTCCGTCGATTACATACAAAGGTTCAGTAGAACCTTGAAATGAATTTGTACCTCGAATCTGGATGCTGATTCCTCCACCGGGAGCTCCATCGTTTGAAACCACGTTCACACCGGTCAGGCGCCCTTGTAGTCCTTTTCTAAACTTACTGAGGAGCTTTTAGTAAATCTCCACTTTTACTTGTGCCACAGCTCCGGTAAGATCGCTCTTTTACATAGCCATAACCAACGACAACTACTTCATCCAGCGTTTTGCTATCTTCATGCAAAACAATTTTCATATTACAGTTGCCTTTACTGTTTGTTGCAAGAATCCGATGTAAGATATCGTCAGTGGAGTTCCTATTGGACAATTCAGTATAAACTGACCGTTGATATCGGTAATTGTACCATTACTGGTGCCTTTCTGTAATATATTGGCTCCAATTATGGGTTCTCCATTCTGGTCAACCACTACTCCTGCTATTTTGGGCTTTTGTTGTACTGTTTCTACAGTATGGAGGGAAGTTGCCCATGACAAAGAAGGACTTCCGCAGAATAAAAGAGTTATAAAACTCCTGCCATGAATACATTTTTCATATTTCTCAGATAATTTATTAGATTTATAAAGTTATTAAAAGTAAAACGCTGTTGTTTTAAAGAGAGTAGAATCTCTTTTGATCCATATCCTATCCATTCTCCATAACTAAAATCAATTTAAAGGTTGACACTCCATTTTATTTTTCGTAGCTCAAAACACTGGCGGGTATTGTTATCAACCTTATATACCCGCCACATGTTTGAATCTAAGAAAAACAGCACGAATTACAAATCCGCCGTTCTGTGGACAAAAGTAAGGAAACAATAACCTGAAGTACTCCTAATTTGATTCTCACTCTGTCCGATTCGTGTTTTACCCAAACGGGAAGCGTTTTACCCAAATGGGAAGTAGTTGTACTGTATGTATTTAAAGCAATTTCCTATCTTTGCATACAAACATATTCATCTTATTACCATATGAAGCATTTACTGACAGTCATATTTTGTATGATAGTCTATATCACACAGATTAATGCCCGGCTAACTTTTCAAACATTTGATGTAAAGTCAGGAATTTCAGATAACTATGTTATAGCTATGTTACGTGACCAATACGGGTTTATGTGGTTTGCGACACTTAATGGCTTAAATCGTTATGATGGCTATCAATGCAAGCAATATTGGGTTACTGATTCTGATACTTATAGTAATTGTTTTAATAATATATCGGAGGACGCATCAGGTACTATTTGGGTACGTACTCCCGATCAATATTTCTACTACAATAGAGAGTTGGATAAATTGGAAAGTAACATAGAAAAGCGGTTGAGACCACTGGGAATAAATGATAAAATAGAAATGATACATGTTGACTATGAGCAGAATTTATGGTGCATGACTGGGAATAAGCTATATTATTATGATTTTCAGGATAAAAACTTCAGGAATTATCTTTTCCAGATAAAGAACTATCGCATATAGTTTCCAGACAATCGTATTCTTGCTTGTTATTTTCTAATGGAGAAATCGCACAAGTGGACTGGGAAACAAAACTGTTCGGAAAATTGTTCAATTAGAACTTCCTCGCTCTGGAGAACATCGTATATATATGGATACCCGGCTTAGATTATGGATTTATACAATATATACCTCCAATCTACAGTGTTATGATATTCAAAATAGAAAGATGTTTGAGTTTCCTGGCAAAGAGACTATACAATCGGATATTGTAAAAGCTATCATAGATGATGGGAATGGTAATATCTGGATAGGTACCAATAGTAAAGGCATATACATCTTGAATGAACAGGCCGATAATCCCATGCACATTCATAGAGATTCAGGAACTCCTTTTTCCTTGTCGAGCAATCACATTAATAGTTTCTATAAAGATAATCAGGATATTCTGTGGGTTGGAACGACGAAGCAGGGGTTGCGTTTACTGATTTGAATAATACCGCCTTTGAAATATGTAAAACTCCTGAGCAGGAAGATATCAGTTGTTTTCAAGAAGATAGGAATGGGAAACTGTGGCTTGGATTTGATGGAAAGGGATTGGCTTGCTATGACAGCAAACAAATAAACTATAAGTTGTTTAATACTCATAATAGTAATATTCCCTCTAATCTTATTATAGGTTCATATCTTGATTCCAAAGGCAAGATGTGGTTCGGTAGTTATGGGGTGGCATATTTTATGAACAGAATGGAATCTTTTCCCTTTTAAACAGACTTTGGAACCAATAGAGTATGTCCGGCATATTGCTGATGACAAATATGGGAATTTATGGGTTGGAACGTTTATGCACGGTCTGTATTGTATAGATAACGGAGGAAAATAACGTCTTATACAAAGAGAATTCATGTTTATACACCAATACTATTACAGACTTGGTCTATTCAAGTGACCATGCGATGTTATATATTGGTACTAGTACGGGATTATATGAGTTGAATACTCAAACACAGCAACTTGCTCCAGTGAAAGGGAATGATAATGAAGTGTCATTGATAAAATGCATATTAGTTGCTTATACCGTGATCAACGGGGATTGTTGTGGATTGGAACCAGACATGGAATTCGAATTTATGATGAAAAAGTAGAACGCTTACTCGTCTTTCTACAAATGATGGTGTATCTCATCCTTATATACGTGGTATTGTAGAAGACCATAATAAAAATATGTGGATAGCTACAGATTGTGGCATTACTCACATTATTGTGGTTGATGACCCTACTGCCCAAGAGCTGCAATATCGGTGTTATTCCTATTTTAATGAAGATGGTATTGGGGATATTACATTTAACAACTACTCAATTTATTGTAACCGGAAGGCGAAGTTTTAATGGGAGGTACGGGAAAATATTTAAAGATAGACCCTAATCAGGCTTTGTATCATCCCAACCAACATAAAGTTATTTTTACCGGATTATATTTAGCCAATCAGCGTGTAGACGTAGAGAAAAAATGCATGACGGGCGAATCTTGTTACAAAAGAATATTCAGTTGCTTGATGAAATTACAATGGATTATTCTGATAGTAATTTTGCATTGGAAATTTCTGCAATGGATTATGGAACACAGCATAAGCTTCAATTTGCATATCGGATGGATGCTAAAGAGGAATGGGTCAGCTTTGAAGGAAATAGAATCCATTTCAACAAACTGTCTCCAGGGATATACAATCTGCAAGTGAAAGTTAATGAACTGCACGGTAGTAGGAATCAATATCTTATATGACAATTCTGGTACGTCCACCCTTTGGCTGTCTCCGGTAGCCTATGTTATTTATATGGTACTGTTCTTGTCAGGAGGTGTAGTTTTGCTTAGGCGCCTACGTTCTAGGCATCAACGGATTCTGGTACAACAAAATGGGAACTTGAAGTAGCCCAGCAGCATGAAATGGATGAAGCAAAGATACGTTTCTTTACAAATATAAGCCATGATTTAAGGACTCCATTGTCACTTATCATAACTCCCTTGGAGAAGTTGATACATTCGGAAAAGCCGGTCCAATCAAGGACGATTTGGACTTGATGTATCGAAATGCTTCTACTCTGCTTGATGAGGTAAATCAGTTGTTGGATTTTCGTAAACTTGATCAGCAAAGGTACAATTATCCTTGTCTTACGGAGACATAACTGAGTTTATTGCCGAAACATGCAAGTCTTTCAAGGCGTTATCGCAAAAGCATAATATTGAGTTGAAAGTTTGTATCAACACTTCAAAAATAGAAATGGATTTTGACCGTAACAAAGTGCAGCGAATCATATCCAACCTTCTGTCAAATGCCATCAAGTACAATCATGATAATGGTAGTGTGATAGTTGCTATTGACAAGATATTGGCCGGTGATGGGGAACAGATACATATTCAAATAAGTGACACCGGTATCGGTATCAAAATGAGAATAAGGATAAGATTTTCGACCGTTTCTTTCAGGAACAGCACATTTCTACTACTTATATTGGGAGTGGTATCGGTCTGCATATTGTGAAAGAATATGTTACTCTCCACGGTGGTGAGATAAAAGTAGAGGATAATCATCCCAAGGGACTATTTTACAGTTATCCTACCGATTGCCAAGACATTAAAACTGAATTGTACAGAAGATACATCAGCATTTGATGTGGAAGAACAGTTTCATGCTGATATGTCTTCAGTGGACAGAGAAAAGAACTCTTTACTGATAGTAGAGGACAATGATGACTTTCGTAGTTTTCTTGTCGGTTGTTTGCAAGAATATTATCAGGTATATGAAGCGTCTGATGGAAAGAAAGCTCTCACAGTACTTGCGCAACAATCAATCCATGTGGTAATCAGTGATATAATGATGCCAGTAATGGACGGAATGGAATTATGCCGCAAAATAAAGACTGATATCCGCTATTCTCATATTCCTATTATTTTACTTACGGCCCGTACGGCTGAAGAACATATTCTTAGTGGTTTGAAGGAGGGAGCTGATGAATACATTACAAAGCCGTTTAACTTGGAAATACTTTTATTACGTATAAGAAAGTTGTTGATGTGGACTTTGAAGAACCATGATAAATTTAAAACGAGGGACATCTCTCCATCGGAAATAACCATTAGTTCTTTAGATGAACAACTGATAGAGAAAGCCATTCGTATAGTCGAGGAGAATATGGATAATTCAGAATTCTCAGTAGAGGAACTTAGTGCTCAAATAGGAATGAGTCGTAGTGGGTTATATAAAAGTTAATGCAAATTACAGGAAAATCTCCTTTGGAATTCATGCGGATACTGCGCTTGAAAAGAGGTAGAAAACTTTGGAAGGAAGTCAAATGAATATTTCACAAATATCTTATCAAGTAGGGCTTTCGCCCAAACAATTTGCCAAGTTTTTAAAGAGGAGTTTGGATATTTGCCATCCGAATATAAGAAAAAGAAGAAAAATGAACTTCTCAATAGCTTGGAGTATATTCATTAAGATATTCTTTGTCATTGGTAGCTTCTTATAAGTGAGTAAGAACTACTTGTGGCACTGATTTTACTCTTGTAGGTCAAGGGAAGAATTTGTAGGAAAATGCTGTTAGATGAAAAGAATTTTTATATTTGTAATAGTCAGGAGTATTTTATTTGACTATCAGTGTATTATATAAAACTCGCATGAGAATGGGCAACGGATAAGAAAAGGCAAACTGTTTAGAATCACTATATTCCTCATGCTGTCAAATAACTCTTTATCTTTCTGCAAAGATAGTGTTTTTCCTCTGAATACCGGAATTTTCCGGGTATAATCTTCACGGTGATTTCAAAATAATCCAAATCAAGAATGACATCTGTACCGTAGCCGAGTTCACGTAACTCACAGGCAAAGGTAACTCGTGTTCTTTCGTACAAGCAAGGTCAGGCCCTCCGGGTGGCGTGGAAAATCATCCTCGCCCCGGAGGGCTTCCCGCCAACCTTGCATGTACGGAACACGACCTTTAAAGCCTGTAGTTACGGGAACTCCGGCCCCGAAAAGCCGGACTAACAAAAACAATGTCATGTTACAGGCAACAAAGAACAAGTACGGTATCGAAACGCTCAAAAGACTGAACGTTTCATACGACCATCAGCATTCGCTGACACAGGAAGATGTGGATATGGTCAACAGTTATGTGGAACTCATCGAGCGGACACGTTCGGAAATCATACCACAAATTGGTGACAGGCTGGTGTATGTAACCGAACACGGGATTATTACGGAAACGCCCTTATTGATGACAAGTATGTGAAGGAAGGATATCTTTCCGTATGCGAACAGCCGTATGTACCCTTCGTTTGGGAAGAAAACGGAAACATCCGTCTGAGTGTCAGCGGAGGATCATTTCACTCTGTAAATCCGAAGGAACTGAAATTCATGAAATGGACGGAAGGAGCCTTCAAGGACTGGGGACATTGCGGGCGTGCGCCAACGGGTCGGTGGCATTTATGGCAAGAGTGCCGTTGTGGTTCTATGCCGAACCCAATCCCAAGTACGGAAACTTCACGACCGAAACCTACCGGAAATTTTACCTGAACAAAAGGAATGAGCCGGAAGAAGGCTACCGTTATCATGGCGACGGGATTGCTTTCCGTGATGAAGTCGAGTTCCAGCAATTCCTGCAAGACTACGAAGGAACGGTATTCAAAGGAAACTGGAAAGACCAAATCGTAGTATGGTGTTTTCGCAGGGAATATGTCTTCCTGCCACTGTCGGAATGGGAAAAGATTGATGCCCCGGCAGTGGAGCGAAGACTCAATTTTCATCCCGAGCAGGTGAAGATTGTCAAGGACATGGAGAAGCACATCACCTATTTCCACCGTATCAAATCACAGGATTTCTAACACTAAAAATCAAACAGATATGCAAACGACAACATCATTCAACCCCGGCAACGCTCCCGACCTGCTTTCAGGAATATTGAGCGTGGAAGTGAGAAACGAGGACAAGATTACCGAGCAAGACCGCCTGTTTTGTCAGAACCAGCAGGACATGCTCTACAAGACACTTGACCAAATCGACCGTTGGTACGCCATCTTCAAGGAGGAGGCGGAACAATACCAAGAGGAGCGGAAGTTCCATTACGAGGAGAATGGCAAAGTCTCCATGCGCGACTTCTATTCCTGCCATAACAACCGGGAGGATTACTCGCACAACGAGTTCAAACCGTTCGACATCCTCAATGACATGGTAGACAAGAACCGCAACGCCAACTCGAATTTCGCCAACCGTATCATCGCTTATTTCAACAAGACATACAACGTGTCGGTTCCGGAACAGACCATTGACGAGAAAACACTCCGTATGGGCTTCCGTCCAATCTACGAAACATACGTGGACGCGGTCATTGAACATCTGGGTGGCAAGAGTTTCCGGGAAACGGCAGTGGAAGAACTGCTTGCAAGATTCAGCAAGAACGTCCACCCTTCCTACTGGTGCAAAACCAAAATCGAACAGAAGAAAGATAAGATAGTCTTTCCGGAAGTCGTGCGCTTTGATGATTTCTACCTGCAATACAACGAGTGCAAAATCAGTTACAATTATGATGTTAACCTGGAAAACCTATGTGCCGGTATCGCTTATGGTGCAGATGATGTATTGTGCGGCAGTTCGGACATGATTATCCATTTTAACCGCAACAATGTATCTGTCAATGACTGGTATGACCTCACGACCACCAACGCCGAACAGATCAAGTTTTACAAGAACGGCCGTATCGATGTCAAGTTCAAGGACAGCGCGGCAGCTGGAAGTTGCTTTAAACGCCTTCACCTTGATGAAATCACGTCAAAGAGAACTGATCATGAGACAAAATCAACCGCATCCCGTAAGGCAACCCTTGCGGGTGTTTTCATATTCAACCCTAAGCGATTAAAGATATGTACACCATCATACCCCAACAGATACCGCAGGGCTTGCGAGCCGAGGTCAACGAAAGATTCTTTTCGCCATAGACTCCGGCAAAGACCTTATTCCGGCGGAAAGCATCTACAACTGCTATACCGGTATCGGTGGGCTGCACAATCTGCGGCAGTCCGACTTTGCCAACTATAACGAGTATGCGGAGGCCAAGAAGGAGTTTGAGATGGGACAGTTTTCACTCCGCATGAAGTGTGCCGGGATATGGTGGATATGCTATGTCCGGTTTCGTCAGAAATGATTCTTGATATGTGTTGTGGCATGGGTAATTTCTTCAACCACCTGCCGAACCTTCATAATACCTACGGTTTCGACATAGACGGTAAGGCGGTGGCTGTTGCAAGATACCTCTACCCGGACGCCCATATTGAGAAATGCGACATCCGGCAATATTACCCGGAACAACACTTCGACATCATCATCGGCAATCCGCCTTTCAATCTGAAATTTGATTACAGACTGTCACAGGAATACTATATGGATAAAGCCTACGATGTGCTCAACCCAGCAGGCATCCTGATGGTCATTGTTCCCTGCTCGTTCATGCAGAGCGAATTTTGGGAGAAGACGCGCGTAAGGGATATCAACAGCAGGTTCTCGTTCATCGGACAAGTGAAGTTAAATCCTAACGCATTCGCGTCTACAGGAGTCCATAACTTCAATACGAAAGTAATGGTGTTTCTGCGCCAATCGCTGCATATTGAGATGCAGCCCTACAAAGCAGATGAGTTCATTACCATGTCTGCATTAAAGGAGCGCATCCGCGAGGCAAGGCAGATGAAGCACAAAATACGTTTCGACCTGATGCGCGAGACCAACCGGATTGACAAGGAGGAACTGGAGGTATTCGAGTACAAACTCGCCAAGTACATGTACGAGCTGAAAGCCCACGCCAAGCTGAACAAGCATATCGCCAAGGCAGAGGCACTGGTCACGAAATTCCGTAACCAGAAGCCACCGGAAAATGCCACCCGGGAACAGGTAAACCAATGGGAGAAAACAAGCTGACCACGGGTAAGGTTCTTGGCATCATCCGCAGATATATCACCTCGCAGAATGTTGTTCCGCGCAAGGAAATAGCTTTGGTAAAGACCTCATACGGCTTCAAATTGAAGCAATATGCCCCGCGATTATTAGACAAGGTTTCGCACAAGGCGGCAAGCATCAACGATCTTGTTCTGGAACGAGCAGAACTTCCCATGCCGGAACTGCTGACAGAAAAGAATATGCGTCAGATTCGTGCGGCGGAAAACTGATACGCAGAAAACGCAGGCAATACGAAATCCAGAACCGGCAGTTTGCAGATATGCAACCAGACCCATTTCTGCAAGAATACCTCGACCGCACCACTTTCAGAAACAAGGACGGAGAGATATGCGAGTTTACATTACTTCAAAACACGACCTGAACCTTGTCTTGCAGAAACGCTACGCTTTGCTGAATTGGCAACAAGGTTCCGGCAAGACCGCTGCCGTCTATCACCGCGCCAAATACCTGCTCAAGTTCAACAAAGTAAGAAATGTCATTATATTGGCTCCGGCGATAGCCACCAATATGACTTGGATACCGTTTCTGACCATGAACCGGGAAAAGTTTCGTATGGTACGGAACAATGCCGACCTTGAAACGGTACCCGAAGGTGTATTCCTCATTCTTTCAACCTCTATGCTCCACAAACTGAGACGTGGGCTGTCAAGGTTTGTCAGACGCACATCCGGGAAACTTTGTCTTGTTTTGATGAATCTGACGAAATAACCAATCCGTCATCGCAACGGACAAGGCATATCCTGAGCATTTTCCGCCGTCTCAAATACAAGATACTTGATACGGGAACCACCACGCGCAATAATATCGCGGAACTGTACAGCCAATTCGAGTTGCTGTACAACAATTCCGTAAACATGATTTGCTGGAGCAATAGCGTGTATCACGAAAATCGCGACAAGGAGATTGAAGAAGAAAGTAACCGGCATTACGGTGAGCCGTTCCCGGCGTTCAGGGGCATGTGCTCTTCCGCTCCTGCCATTGCCCGGAAAATCCACCGTTTTCGGCATAGAGAAGCAGAACCAGGACGTGTATAACAAGGAGGAACTGGCGGAACTTATCGGAAGACCATCATCACCCGCAAGTTCAGGGACTTCGCAGGTGAGAAATACAAGATACGCACCCACACTGTCAACCCGTCGGAGGGCGAGCATGAGGTTTACCGCGTCATCATTGAAGAGTTCTGCCGTATCTGTGAACTGTATTATAACAGCACGGGGATACGAAGAAAGATGCCGGTCTCAGGCTGATGCGACAGATAAAGCTGCTTATCAAGGCCTGCTCCGTACCGCACCTGATAGAGGGCTATTTCGGTGAGGGATTCCGAACAAGACAAGGTACATTGAGAAATTGATACGGAAGATTCCCGGCAAGGTGGCCGTCGGCTGTACCTCCATAGCGGCATTCGACCTTTACGAGAACCATCTACGCGAATGTTTTCCGGACCGTCCGCTGTTCGTGGTCAAAGGAGACGTGGCATTCAAGAAAGGCAAGGCATCGTGACGCGGTTCGACTCCACCGTCAACGGCATACTGGTCTGCACGCAGCAGAGCCTGAGCAGTTCGGCGAACATTCCCACCTGCAACGATGTGATACTTGAGTCGCTCCAATGGAACATTCCGAAGATGGAACAGTTCTATTTCCGCTTCATACGCCTTGATTCCAAGGAACTGAAGGACGTGCATTATGTCACCTACAAGGATTCTGTGGAGCAGAACCTGATGGCACTGGTGCTTACCAAAGAACGCCTGAACGAGTTCATCAAAAGCGGTGAAGTGAAGGAACAGTCGGACATTTTCGAGGAGTTTGACGTCACCATGTCCGTCATCGAGAGCCTGCTGGTCAGGGAACGCGACAAGGAGGGCAAGATACATATCAGCTGGGAAGCCAGCGCATAACAAGCTAAAAGAATGAAAGAATATGAGCAACCGTAGATCCCATTCCACAGGCAAAGGTAACTCCGCCCCTTACCGGCTGGGCAAGGTCACGCCGCGAGCGGTTTTCGGGAAAATCATCCTCGCCGGAGGCTCCGGTATTTTCCTGAAAACCCTGCACAGCCGGGTGCGGACCTTTGGAGCCTGTGGAATGAAATCCGGTTCCGCATCAACAACTGTAATGAAAAGATTATGGACTTGAATCAGGCAGAAGTGGCAGTGACCACGCAGCATCTCATCGACATCCGGCAGGAAAAGGACAGCCTGTTGCGTATGTCCGATTTCGGTGACATGGGGAATTCCTATGTACCTGCTCCGACCTCTTCCCGGAAGAGGAATCACCGGAATACAGGTACACGAAATGGGAGGAAATCCCGGCCTCGCTTATCAATCGGGAATGGATCTGTCCCAACTTCTTCGAGATAAGGGAAGCGATGGAACAGTTGGAGGAACCCGACAAGGATTGTTTCTTCGACTGGTGCGACCGCTACGGACACGATATAAAACGGAAGATCCGAACCTGCTGGTAGCGCATTACCTGGAACTGTTCGGGAACGCGACCTATATCGACGATGACCCTTGCCCGGACAGCGGGGATGACAGCCTGCTGTATTATCCGGGCATATCAGGCAACTTTTCGACACGGGCATTCCCGTTTCGAGGTATTCGATGACAATTACGATTAAAAGACAAACGCTTATGAACATCAATTTTCTCGGACCGGTCTTCCCGACAGACAGCTTCACACAGATGGCTTTCGTGGAAATCCTGAACATCATCCTGACCTCCAACAATATCGTGGACGTGAACAGGATGCTTATCGGAAGAAACGTCAATCCCGTCTTCGGCTCTCTGTCGGGACATTTCCGATGGTCTTATGCAAACGACCATTTCACGCTGTGGCAGCGTATGGAATACAATTCGCCAATCTGCTTCGGACAGCGCATATTCAGCATCCATTTCGGTATGCTGGCAAGCCGCGACAGGAAAAGGGACAGCATGACATTCAACTGAAAAGGATATGGGTACAATAATGATAGAAAACAAGGAAATCGCAATGATGGCTTTCGACAGGCTTCGCAAGGAGGACAAGAAGGATTCCGCGCTCCGGCTTGCCCATTGTCTGTTGCAAGGTACAAGCATATCGCTCGGCATAGGTGATATTGACTGGGACATTGACACGGCGATACGACAATGCGGCGGAGAGCCGAGAACCGGTTACAGGTACACCGCGTATTTCCTCTTCAACCGGAAGACGGAGATGGAAAAGGAAAGATATGACGGGATAGTGAAAGAACTATATGGATAATGATACAATACAGAGGCGGCCGGAAGGTCGCTTCTGTCATTATAACGTAAGCGACTGCTCAACTACATCTTGTGTATTCGATTTTTATTGAGGTGCACTCCATTGTAAGTGCGTCTCGATTTTTCATATGCCAACTTATCTCAGGGTTGTTATTGAGTGTCAATCTCGCTTTTCCCGTTTTTCCTGCATTTTCCCGGAACTGTCCCGATTATTTTCTCCATACATCCGGTAGCAGTTCCTTCAGGTCTCTGTCTGATTTGGGTGCCAGATAATAGGGAGTTTACTGATCACATCATTCAGCCACTCTCTGGGGTTGACACCACGTTCCTTACATGAGCCAAGCAAGGAGCAGATTATAGCCGTATTCTCAGCAGCTTCGTGATTTCCGCAGAACAGCATGTTCTTTCTTGATATGACCAGTGGCCTCAGGGCATTCTCACAGCGGTTGTTGTCTATAAAGATTCTTCCGTCATGGAGATACGGTTTCATTCTTGGCAGCAGGGAGTAGGCATAGGCTACGGCTTTCCTATAAGACTTCGTTTTAGAACTTTAGGGTATGTGTTTTAAGCCAGAGTTCAAAGCTGTCAAGTATCGGCTCGGATAGACGTTGACGTAATTCAGCACGTTTTTCATACGGGAGTTCCTGTTTATCCGCCATGTATTCCACATTATACATATCCTGGATAAATTTGAGTCCCTGCATGGCATATTCCGGATTTTCTTCCTTGCACAGCTCTATATGCCTGCGGATATGTGCGAGACAGCCACACAGGCACACGTCCTCTCTATCCTCAAAGGCGTCATAAATAGGATGGCCGTCACTTTGGAGATATCCTTTGAAGTTTTCAAAAGCCTGACCGCAACTTTTGTGAACGCGATCCGTTGTCGTAATGGAAGAAGAGCAGACGCGGCACAGCCGCTCGGACTATCCAGATGTATTCTTTTGCGGCTTTATGCCTCTCATGGTTTATAACCGGAAGCGTGGTCTCGTCAACCTGGAGGTAATCTGCGGCCAGTACTTTCTTCCTGAGTTCCAGATAAAGTGGTCTGAGAAGTTCGCAGACCGGTCTGAACCAGCCGTCCAATGTGTTTCTGGACAGTTTCACACCCAGATGTTCCAGCTGTTTCACTTGTCGGTAGAACGGGACATGATATTCGTACTTCTGTAAAAGGACCTCAGCGAGCATGGAAGCCCCGGGCATGCCTTTATATATGGGCATCAGTGGCATGGGAGCGGTTATTACAGCCTTTTCTCCGTTGTCAACGGCCTCCATTTCATTTTCAGGGCATATGTGGGACGTACCGTGTCTTTCACATAGAGGTAGCCGGGTTTCATCTCAAGGGTCCTGGTATGTTCCTCGCCTATCTTGACGTATCTGCTTAAATCGACATTCTCCGGTTCGATGACGACTGTTACAACCGGAAGGTTATTCATGACGACCCGGTTACGGCGTGGCGTTTTATTGGCGGCCGGGACTTGGGGACGGTAATCTGTTCAGCCGCCCTGCTCCGGGCCTCTTCGATTTCCGCCTCTATCTGTTCCAGGTCGCCATAGTCAAAGGGAGCTTCGGGTCTCCGTTATCGACAGGCTTGCATTTCTCACTCATCTTTCCGAACACCTTCCTCTTCAGCCATGCCAGGGAGGCGTTCAGCTCAACTATCGTACCCGGAGCTCTTCTATGGTCCTTGCCTGGGCCGAGATGATCTCACTCTGTTTACGGTTGATATCCAGCAGCTGTTCCATTGAGGATTCCACAGCTTGTCCGGTTGCATCTTCTTTGCCATTCAATATCCTTTTTGATGATATAAAGATAGCGAAAAGCTATAAGAAAACAAGCCTTCAAGCTGTTTGTTTACAACTGTTTACCAATGCTTTTCAAATTGGAAAGCCGTCTTTGCCTGCCTTTGCTGACATCTTCATTGATGCCTTCCACCATAACGACCAGGTCACTCCAGGTCATGGGGTAAGAACGGGTGGCAGGATCATAGGCGGGTATCTTGAAGGTGCCTTCTTCAAGCAGTTTCTCGTAAAGGACCAGACCGCCCGGTTCGGCATGGAGCAATTTTATCTTGGTCCGGAAACGGTTGTAGAAAATGAATACGTCCCCACTTCTGATGTCGCCTCCCATCCTCTCATGCACAAGGCCGCAAAGAGTGAACATACCTTTCCTCATGTCCGTATAACCGGGGCATAGGAAATATCTCATGCTGTCATTTAGGCAGAACATTGGCATTATATATTTTAGAGATCAGATTCAGGGCAGCTTCACAGCCGGAAGACCCTTTAAACTTCAACTTCAATCCGTTGGGTAATTCCAAGGATATTTCAGAGCTGTCCTTTCCTTTCAAGGGAAAGGGGACGCTAGGCTGGGGAGATGGCAGGGGAGTCTCGTGAGATATACCGGGGATGGCGTGTCGCCATTGATTACTATGGGGACAAAGCTGTCTTTAACCCTAAGCGGGAGGCTTCTGCCAATAACTCCCGCTCCGTTATACCGTATTTTGTTTCCAAAGATAGAATCTACTACGGCTATAACCTTCATTCTCACAAAAATCAGCAATGGACAAACCACTCTGCTGCTGACGGAAAAGAACGGAGATAAATTTTTCTCTGCTCATCATGTGTTTACGTCGCTGCATCATAGGATATTATTTTTGTAGCAAAAGTAAGGAGGAAAATGAACTGTAGAAGATGTACTTACTTAGGCGCTTACTTTATAACGGTATGTACGGGAAAAGAACCCTGCCGTACACAGGTGAATACAAATGGAAGAACAGAAAACACTTACGTTGGGTTTCGTGAAATCCCTCATGGAACAGTCCTATACACTGTTATGGACGGACTATAACGATAACCTCGACAACCACCTTGATGTCATCCGGCGATGTCTGGATAAACAGAATTGCGAGTATCTGCTGGAAAAAGTGGATGAATGGTATAGTGATGCGGAATGTGAAGCAGTTCATGGGATTATGGAGAAACTGAAAGAAGAATGCTTTGTATTCAACGACTTTGACGAACACGAGGTCGATGCCTTTTCGATGAACACGAGGATGCAATCCGGGACGAGATTTACAGCCGGAATGATTCGGATGTGGTGAAAGACCTGATAAGGAACACCGACGACATTCCCATCCGGGTGGAGATGCTTTCCGACTACGACTGCATCAATTCCAACTGGTTTGAATCGCAGGGCGGTTACAGCTACGAGGAATCCTACTTCGGGGACATGATAAACAGCCTGAACCTCAATCCGGCGAAAGTGAAGAAACTCCTGACGGGGCACGGCTGCAAAGTTTACGGACGTTTCCCGAACCGTAAAGGCAGGAACGGAAAGGAACAGGTCTCTTACGAGCAATTTTACACGGAACTTATCAATTCCTGTTGCGGTGCGAATCTGCTGACCTATATCGGCAAGGTAAGCCTGAAAGACTTGTACGATGCAGACTTCTCGCTGAAAGAGGTCATTATCCCCAAAGGGAACTGTTGCGGGCTGTTCAGTTCCACGTATGGCGGCGGAAGCCTTCTTGAAATGGAACTGAAACAGGATGTGAAGCTCAAACTGGAGGTCAAAGGCTGCAATGGCTTCCGGTTCCGCCTGGATGATGAACGCTCAAGTATGACTGTTCCATACAGCATGTGTATGGCGTGGACGATTCATTTTCAACAATGCGGTCAGCATAGTCTCTTAATGGTAAATCAATTACAAACAATCAAATCATAAGAATTATGGCAAAGTATGATGTAAGAGTAAGGTATGCCTTCGAGGGCACTTACACAGTAGTGGCCGAAGACCACGAAGAAGCAGTACAAATGGTGTCTGAGGAGTGCGGGCTGGTTCTGGGCGGTAATATCCACACGATTCTCGATGATGAAGATGTGGACTGGAATTTTGGGATTCACCCGGACACGCAGATTCTTTCCGTAGCTCAAAGAAACGGGAAAGGGACTTCGGCATCCATTGATTTTAGCGGGAGAATTGAGGAATTACGAACGGATATCATTGAGGCGATACGACAATTGCTCCATGACCACTGCATGAACGAGATTCGGTTTCCGCAAGAAGAAAGCGATCCGGTCTGGGTGATATGGTTCGACAAAACGGTGATCCATACGAGTGTCGAGTGACAGGGCTTCGTGTGACCGATAGCAGTCTGACGGTTATTGCCGAAGAAAAGGAAGGCGGTTATGAAGTGGAGTGTTACAGCCCGTTTGAACTTGGGACGAGAAACATTGACTGGCTCCACGAGATGTATAATGCCGTATGGCAACAATTGGAAGGCAAAGAGAATGTTGAACCTGAAACTGAAAAATCATGAAATACCATGCGGAAAATGCAGTCTCCAGCTTCTTCTACTATATGTGGAACGCATGGAGCAAAGAGGAGTGTAAGGTCGTGTTCGGTGGTGACCACTTGCACTTTTGGGAGAAATGGAATGCACAGGCGGAAAATTCCATCCATGGCGCGGCGGAACGGTTCTATGCCGAATTATCGGAATGTAACCGGACGTTGCTGGTGGAACGTGCCGTTTCGCTCTATGACGGTAAGGCTCGCCGGAAACGACCTGATGATTCGGAAATATATGTCTGTTGTGAATGTGGTTCTCAACAGATTGAGATACAAGTTTGGGCGGATGCCAACACGGATGAATATCACAGCGACGTGGAGGATGACAGTAACGGAAGATGGTGTATCGAGTGTGAGAACCATATACATTTTGTTCCAAAGCCGAATTCATCCAAAAATGCAGCTCTGGTGGCAATCCCGTGATTCCATGACCATGCAACGGATTATGGGGTTGAAAGAGTGTGATTATTTGCAGGACGATAATTCACAGGCGTTTGTCAATACCGCCAATGAATGGTGGGACAATCGAGACTATGATGAAAAACGGAATATTTATAAAGAATATAACAATGAATAGTATGGGAGAAAACATCATCACCTTGATCTGCAACTCATGCGGTTGCGACAAGACAGAAGCGCAGGAGTATCTGGATTCCGAACTTCAATACCTGCACGAATTGCAGGAACTGGACGATTTGAGGGAAGGCGACATAGAACTTGCGTGCAGTAACCTCGGCCTTGACCTCGACTATCAGGAATATTTTATCAACCGCCTCACAGGGCATAAAAACTTACGGTTATGACTTATTTTCAGAACGTACACAGTCTGGCGGATTTGAAGAAGGAATACCGCCGTCTGGCATTGCAGCACCATCCGGACAAGGGTGGTGACACTGCCGTCATGCAGCAGGTGAACATTGAGTTTGAAAACTCTTCGAGGTATGGAAGGACTCCACTGTTGTGTCCGCCAGCTCTACCGGCTACGAATACGACTATTCCGGGCCACGGCAAAGGAATACACCGAGTATGTGTATAACGAGTACCGTTGGAAAGGCCGCAATTACAAGGGACAGCACGCTCATGAGATTGTGGAACTGGTACGGGCCTGGCTCAAGGAAACATATCCCAAGTACAGATTCTCTGTCAGACGTGAGAACTACCATTCCATCTATATCAAACTGATGAGCGCGGACTTCGAGGCGTTCACCAAAGAATCCGGCAAGGTGCAGGATTCTATCAACCACTACAACATAGAGCGGAATCCCGACCTTACAGACCGTGCAAAGGAGGTGATGATGAATGTCTGCGACTTTGTCATGTCGTATAACTTCGACGACAGCGATGCCATGACGGACTATTTCCATACCAATTTCTACCTGACATTGGGCATCGGCAGTTACCGGAAACCTTACAAGGTGGAACTGCCTAAACTCGCCTGCAAAGGGAAGGGCAAACCGGAAGTGTTCAAGCATCCCGAAGGTACGGCGCACAAGGCCTTGCGACAGGCATTGGGTACGGCACGGTTCGGCTTCATCGAACACAGGAGGCATATCGGCGAGATGATACTCGGGAAGACCATTACGGCTCACAAGGCGAGCATTATTTCTGGCCGAAAGAGTATTCGAGTGCCAAAACCGCGCAAAAGCGAATTGACAAATTGGAACAGGCCGGAGTGCGGTGTAAACTCACGGGGTATAATGGCGGCTACATCCGGTTCCTCGGCTATACTCCGGAAACGGAAGCCTTGCTGGAAAAGGAACGGAACGAGATCATTATCGCGCATCAGGCTTGGCAGGCAAGGCAAGTAACAACCAACTAAAATCACAGATATGGAACCAAAATATTAAACGAATGGTGGAACAAGCAACCCGACGGATTGAAACAGGCATTCTCGCTCTATCCTGACAAACGATGGAAAGAGTCAGATCTTTTCCTAAAATCAATATCCGTAACTATTGTTACCTGAAAAAGACAGACTGCTTACTGAAGACAAAGAGCGGACGATGCTCGGCGAGATAGTATGCGAACTGGCTGATACTGAACTGTGCCGTATGAACGGAAAGGCACTCGAAGACATGTGTGATACGGATGGAGCTTTTCTGGAAGAATATCAGGAGCAGTTCAACCGTGTGTATGACAATATCGAAAGGAATATATCAGATTATATGTACGAACAGGTAAAAATGAATGAATCATGAAAACCAAAGTATTGAAATACAAGTTTGACGGGAATACCGTCGTGGCTCCTTTATGGAGCTGGGAGCGTATGCAGAAAATGTCTATCTCATTATCGGACAAGAACGAATATGGGAATGAAAACTATGACTATTTCCATGTGGTCTGCAAAGTTGAAAACGTCTATTTCTCCTGCGGGCAGTATTCCCGTGAAATGCTTGGCAGGGAGGAACAAAAGAAAAACTTGTCAAGTATTGCAAAACTGGATCGCGAACACGCTTCAGGATGCGGAAAACGGGAACCATGTCTCCCTTTGTCGATCCGTGTTTTGAAGAACTCGGACTTGACACGGTTCCTTTGCTGCAAGCCCGTGAAGTGTACCAAAAGAAGCAGGAACAAAGAAGGCAGGAACAGAAAGAGAAAGAAGAGGAAAAACGCAGGCAGGAGGAAGCGAAGTGGCAACAGGAACTTGACGAGGAGAAACAAAAGTTTCTGAACGGGGAATATATCCCGGCAAATATGTTTCTTGAAATGACCAAACGGGATGGCTTTGAAATTCATATACGGACCAAAGGGACACTGAACCGTCATATGTGTGTGTTGAACAAATCCGGGAACATTCGTTTCTTTAAAAACGCGGTTGCCGCACACCCGATTTTTCCGGCAGTCACAAGGCTATTGCCGATTACCTGACCTTTCTGGAACCAGTTATCGAAAGCTAACCATCCCCGACATGGCACAGGAACGAATGGACGATTGGATGGAATATGCCAAGGAACTGGCACATGCCGAGCGTGAACTGCGAATTGAACGCTGGGTATTCATTTCCATCGAATGCAAGGATGAAGCCGGCAACCCTGTCCGGCTTCATTCGTATGACCTCCGAGGGAACTGCACGAGCGTTACCGTTGGGTAGTCCGCTGGCGTGAAGCCCGGTTGCAATGCCTGTACCCCAAAAGGCAAATCAAGACCTATTACAGTTATTATGACAGACGTACCGGACTCCGTACAGATTTTAGCTCCTCGCTGTCAAGACTGTCAGCCGCCAAAGCCCAAATCTCCATCGCGGAGCGTAAAGAACGTGAATATATCCAATACCAGCGTACAAACAACCTGTTCTTTGATGAAAATACAGATGAACAGCTGGTAGGGTTCCGTGAAAACTGCGTATGAAAAAGAAAATACACGGCATTGGAACATGAAATCCGTTCTGAGGTGAAATCCATGCAAAATTGAATCGTATCTGACAAAACAGGCAACAACGGGGCTATTATTTTATTTCCCACCCTGCAAAGATAGCCCCGTGCCCTGTGTATCCTTCAAGGTCGGGCCCCTGCGGTTGGCTGAAAGAAAATCATCCTCGCTGCGGCTGCGGTATTTTCTTTCGCCAAACCTTGCCGGATACGGACACGGGACAGTCAGGCAGGCGAGAAATAAAATACCGGCTCCCGGAGCCGGACGTGTTTAACGGATAAAATACAAGAGTCATGAAAATCCTGAATGAAGAACATTTCGAGAATGTAAAGCGCTATGCAGAATCCATCGGTGACACCTCGTTCCAGAAGTGCCTGGACAGGCTGAAAAGCTGGGAGAAGAATCCCGACCATCCCAATGAAATATCGCTCTACTACGACCATGCACCGTATTCGTTCGGCTTCACACAACGCTATCCCGACGGAAGAACCGGCATCGTGGGCGGTCTGCTATATCATGGGATACCGGACAGGTCTTTGCGGTCACATTAGAACCGACCCACGGATGGCAGATACATACCTGATCGGAATAAAACAATAACAGCAACATAGTATTAACCTCATAAATTTCAAGATTATGGCAAATTTGGCAGTATTGGAAAGACAACAACAGTTTGACTTCCAGCAAAACGGAATCGAAGTGATGGACTTCGAGACATTACAGCGTACCTACAAGGAGAACGACATCTACAACAACCCGGTACAGGGCATCTACCATTATCAGGTCATCCAACGCATGATGGATATCTGCGAAAAGCACAACCTGGACTACGAAGTGGAGGAAATCTTTGCCGCCCAGAACCGGAACAAGACACAACCCGGCGTGAGCATACTCCCACAAGTGGAACAAATCCACGGGAAAAGGCGGTGGAAGCGCATATACTCCGCCGCATCTTCACCACCATCCGCATCAAGGACTGGGAAACCGACGAACTGACAACCACGCTTGTCGTGGCTTATCATCAGGACGGGGTACAGGCGGCCATAGGCCCTTGTGTGAAAATCTGCCATAACCAGTGCATCCTTTCTCCGGAAAGAAGCGTATGCAATTATGGAAAGAAAAGGTGACTACGGAAGAGTTGTTCGACACCGTGGACGGCTGGATGGCAAACTTCGAGGTGAACATGAACGAGGACATCGAACGGATACAGAGATTGAAACGCAGAGTTATCTCTTTGGAAGAAATATATATGTATATAGGATTGTTGACGGCATTGCGTGTTTCCCACGACAGCGCGGACAAGAACCTTTCTTCTTCCGTGGAAACCTATCCCTTGAATCAGGGGCAGATATCGGTATTCACGGAAGAGGTGCTGAAGCTGGTAATGACAAAGGGACAGATTACCGCTTGGGATCTCTACAATGTCGCTACGGAGATATACAAACCCGGTAAGACGGACTTTCCGGCTTTGATTCCGCAGAACGGGCGATGGCGGAGCTATTGTTGTCACGCCTGCCCGAAGAAGCGGAAATCATGGACGCCATACCGGTAGGCTGAACGGATGGAAACCATTGAACCACAAAGAGGGAGAACCTGGCGGTCTGATGCCGAATGATTCTCCCTCTTCTTTTACTTCTTAAACAGTAGCATATATTCCACTTTTCTTCTCCGTTCAATGCTCGGAATCACTTTCCCCTTATAGCACCGGAATGAGACATACTCGTTGTAAATGTCCCTGTCCCCGGCTTCCAGCTTTGAATAAGCCTGCTCTTGGGTATCTTGCCATAACCGACCAGACGGTAATATCCCACATTATAAGACAAGGTGGCGACTAAAAGGACGTCCTTTCCAAAACGACTGCACATCCTGCACAGTTTCCTCAAATCAGCCCTCAGCAAAGAATCCGCCTGTGCCTTGCTCATATCCGGTCTGAACTTTTCTCCCGGCAAAGTTTGTGACCCCAACCTACATAGGGCAGATGGTTTCCATGCCAACCCTCGAACCGCTTGATGCAGGCGATGGCCTGCTCGAAAAGCGAATCCGATTTCCATAGTGGAGGGAGGCGAACCGCCTCCTCGGGATGAGCCACCAGACAGTTGCAGGTTAGAATCAGGCATATAGCCGCTACAATCACTCGCATACCGTAACCGTTTCAATGTTCACCAAAGGATTTTTACAAGTTCCCCACCGGTTCGGGGAATTCTGCCGGTTCCTCCCGTATCATCTTCCGCGTCATCCTTTTCTCGTTATTGAAATCAAAACTAAGCAGGAACAGTTGGGCAGGTTCTCCATTGTCCTCGAAATATATGTCAATACTCTGCTGGTCCTCGCACTCGGAAGTGTAGTACAGCCGGAACACCTCCCTGTCAAGCGGATAACGGTCGTTGGGCAGCAACACCATCCCGTCGTCCATGCGGAGCGAGCCTTTGCCGTCAGGCTGGAAATAGCGGATGGTGTACCGTGCATCGGAGAACCGGCCTTCCCGTTTGAGTTCGCACCGTATTTCCACGGTCTCGCCTTTCACGATACGTTTGGGTACTGGCATCGTCTCCACTGTGAAGGGATATCCCTGCTGCACATCCAAATCATTGTCACAGGATACCAGGGCTATTGCCACTACAGTCGCAAGCATTGCCGAAAAGATAGCGGCAAACGCATTCATCTTATTTTTCTTTTCATGTTCATTGTCATTTTAATGGTTGTTGTTTCTATTGTTCAATAATTCCTTCCCAATGTTGCAGGTATTCGTTCAAATCCTTGAATCCCTTGTACAGGAGGAACAGTCCTCTATCTTGTTGCCGTAGCGTTTGCGGAGGGCTTCCAGTGTCCTTCGCCCCGCCTCGTCACGGTCCAGGTAACAATTGACCCGGTCGTACTTGTCAAGGAAACCATACGAGCGTTCCAATAGCGCCACAGAGTTCAGCACGAGGTAGTCATCGCCGCATCCCAAGCCGAGCACCATCCATGAGAGATAGTCGATGAACCCTCGAAAAGGTTACAGGTGTCCGAACCGTTGTCGATGAGCGATATGTCTTTCGGTGACATGCTGCCCTTGAACAGGCGGCTGCGCAACTCATACCCACCGCTGATGTTCCTGAATCCGATGGAGAAGTACCGCTTGCCATGCAAGGTATATCTGACTTCCTCACAGTTCGGCAATGCCACATCGCTGCAAATGCCACGTTCTTTCAGGTAGTTAAGCAGGACTTTGTTATACAATGGGCCGAAGCGGACTTTCACGAAGCAGTTTTCCTCGTCGGGTGCGGATTCTGTACGCTCCTCCTTCGGACGAAAACGGTCTCGGGCGTAATACCGCCAAACACATCCGAAATGAATCCGGCCTGTGCCTTGAAATCACCGCTGCCTGTAAATTCTCCTGCAAGGGAGAATATATCCCCGCCACGCCCGATGCCGAAGTCCTGCCACACATTTTCAGGATATTCACCCTGAACGACGGTGTCCGTTCTTCCCGGTAAGGGGCGGAATACCACCATTCGTTCCCTTTCCGGGCTGTCGGCTCATGTCCCATCCGTGCCAGAAATTCCGTGATGGGGATCTTTCTTATTTCCTCTATGTTCATAAGCCGTGATGTTTTAATTGATGATGAATTTCACGCCCAGCCCGAATTGCATAGTGAACACGGATAATGAACCTCCCACAGGGCACGTTCCCGGACGCTGGCAAGCAGCACGATACGGTCCGTGACATAAGTTTCAAGCTCCAGTGTTATCGCCCCGCCATAGATAAAGGCATCCTTGGCGAGCAACTTCGAGCCGTCATACAACATCTTATTCCCCAATTTACGGTTTCGTAACCGGCCAAAGCCGATCCGCCGATGGAAAGGAACAGTGTCTTGGACGGGTCGGACAGGAATTTCAGGTAGTAACCGCCCTCGGCAGTGAACTGTGCACACGGAACGGAAACGTTCCGATACTCGTAATTCTTCAGCAGGTATTCCGCACCGACAACCCAGCGGTTGGCTTTTTGGTATATCCCGATACCGCGAATCCCACATAGTGATTCAAGGGTGATTTCGAACTTTCCGCGAACCCTCCACGCAGCTCCACGCCTTTCATACCTGGCAGACAGCGTTGGGCGTATGCCTGCCCTGAAAACAGGGCAAGCGACACGACCGCTACTAACATACAGATGACCTTACGCATGGCTACTTCACTTTAAGTTCGTTGATTACCTTCGCCCTTACAATGTCCTCGCTCTCCACGGTGAACGACTGGTGACGCCCGCCGCTTTTCTCGTTCAGCTCCACGACCAATACCTTGCCGGCAGGGATGGTGAACTTGTCAAAGGTGAACACGGTACGTTCGTCCTTATTTCCAGCTACCAAAGTGGCATAGTTGTAAGCTCTGAGAGGAAAACAATCTGCTCCTGGATGGCTGTGCGCTTCATTACCTTCTTATCCACAATCTTGAACGTCACGAAATCCACCTCGAAAGGCACATTCGACTGGTTGCGTACCTGCGTGTGGAAATAGAGCAGCCCGTTGTGGGTGTAAATACCGCGCAGGAGGTACTGGATGCCGAAAGCCTTGCTGCCGATGTGCTTGACATGGCGTTTGTTCTCCTTATGGATGCTCTTGTTGATCAACTGTACGAGCTTGGGGATTCACTGCCCAGTTCCTTCAGGTAGATGTCAAGCGCGTTGTTCGGACGGTTCACCTTGCTGCCGTCATGGATGAAATCCTTCATCTCGATGTTCAGTAGCAGAGGCTCGTCCGCATACTTGACATTGAACGTATAGAAACTTCCGCTTTCGGTGATGACCGACATATTCGTCTCGTCACGGAAATTCTTGACCACAGCTTTCACACGGATGACATTTTCCGCACCGTCAGCCTTTCCTGCCACAAGGTTCGGGGAACCGAGGTCCACATAACGGACGGCGGACGGGAAGATGATGTGCGTGGTCTTGTCGTAGGTCACTTCCAGTCCATACGGAGGAACCATCCTGTCAAAGGTGAGTTTCGGGTCAGACCGTGGTAGAGATCGCCATCCTCCTGACCGGGATAAATGTCCGCTGTCAGCGTGGCATCATGGGTTACTGCCGATGTGGAATCGGTTGCATTCTGTGCAAAGGCACTCACTACTACGCCCGTCATGAGGGCAAACATTACAAAAATCTTTTCATGTTCTCTGAATTTTAATGGGTTATTATTGATTGTCGTTCTGGTAAAGCATCAGGGTATAGCCGGACTTGAGGTGTACTTTTCCTCGCGCATCTTCCGGGATATGTATTGCGACACTCCTGTATGGCGCCCTGCCGAGTTCGGAAAGCAGCTGGTCTCCGGCTGACTGGTTGGTGATGGATATGCTCGTGCCGAGGTTCTGTCCCAAGTTGGCCGCAACCTCCTTGGCGGCATTCGCCTCCATCGAGCCTGGGATGAAGATGCCCTCCTGTCCGTCATTGTCGTACACGGCAAGCTCCACGGGAATGATGATGCCGTCGTGCTCCACCTGTATGATTCCGATGCCGAGCCTTTCGCCCTGTATGCGCCCCTCGCCCGTGACAAGGGAGTTGCGGGAAGGACATACCTGCCGACACGCATCGGCTCCAAAAGCCGTAGCCTCACACTCTGACCGCTTTTATGGTCTGGTTGCCATGCACGCAGGCACGGATGGTGTTCCTCGTATGCCCGTCAGCCGTTTTCCCACGGCGGTATGGAATCCCGCATTTCCGGTCTGAGCCAGCCTTGCCAGCAGTACGGAATCACTGACAGGTTGCGGAAGCGATGACACCACTGGTGTGGAAACCAATCCACGGGAACAGCTTTCGCCTTCCGGCCGTTGGAAACAGGCTCTGTTTCTTCCCGTTTTCCGTGCCTGCGCCATCCTTGCCAGGCGTATATTTGGCTGCCAGCTCGTAGGATTTCTCCAACAGGGCTACCTGCTCCTCGTAGGTCATCTGTGCGGGTTGCTGTACTGCGGCAGCCTGCTTCAATTGCTCCACCTCGGCTTTCAATGCCTCCTTTTCGGGTCTTCCCTCGGTGTCTCATAGAAACTGCCGAGCGTGGCGTTGATGTCGTTATAGGCGGATGTGGACGAAGATATGGCCCCATTCCTGCGGTTTCCATTGCCACGATAGGATGATGCACTTTCGGATTCCCGCTCCTGCGGTATTTCTACAATAGGACCGGTTGTCTCATTCTGCCTGTTTCCATCGGCAAGCGCGGAGAAATCCTCCAGTGTGCGCATCTTCTCTTCCTGCCTGCGTTTCATGTCCGCCTGCTCGTAGGCGGCAATCTTGTCCGCCTCGATACCCGCCCTCTCGGGTCGGGCAGTTCGGAATTGAAACCGGCGTTCCTTTCCTCCTTCAGTCTGTCCTCCTTGGACGGGGCGAAAATCAGCCACATGCAGCCGACAAACAGGAGGAACATCCCGGCAAAGACCAGGTATTTCCTGATTTCCTGCCTCTGTCTCAATTTGTTCGCATCGTTACTCATTGTCTTTCTTGTTGAATTGGTTAAAAACTCTTCCATCTCGCGGATTTTACTGTCCGTAGGGTATCTGCCGGAACAAAGTCCGGTATATCCAGCGGGTTATCTCAATGACCTCCCGTTTGGCGTCCTCCCGTCCAATGTCGTATATGGCGCGGAAAATCATGTAGAAGTTCCCCAATGCAAACAGGACGGTCAGCACGACGATGGTTATCACTCTTTTCCGGACTCAGCCCGGCGCAGACACCGCGCAGTTTTCTTCGGCCAAGTCCCTGATTTTTACAAGTATCTTTTCATACATTCAAAATTTAACGGTCATATACTCTTATGTCCCTGTTCTCCACCACCCGGAAGGCTTCGAGGATGAAGCCGTGCGGATTGTTGTCGCTGCGGGTGGAATTGAGCAGCCTGCCCGCGTGACAAGGCTGCGCTCCGTCACGCTCTTCTCCCGGATGATGGAGAGGCGGGCATACGTCACCACCTCATACGGGTAGGTGTTGAAGTCGCATTTCACGCTGTCAATCCCGATGCGCTGGCTCATGTTGCCGGAGATGACCCGGTTGTAGTAACCCTGTTCCGCCAGATCCCGGTAATGGGCATAGGCGGAGCGGTCGCTCAGGAACATGGCACGCTGGATATTGCCCTCAATCGCACTCTTGTCAGGAGCCAGCGAGAAAAGAGTTCGTGGAAGCGTCTGACATGCTCCCTCGCCTCCACGGGCGGTTCTGCTCAAGTCCTGCGAGAGGGCGAGCATGAGCGACTTCCCTCGTCCAGCACGTAGATTTTCTGCCTCTGCGCCTCGGCAAAGCCGTATGCCTTCCACACCGAATATCCCACAAGCAGGGTACATGCACAGAGATAGACGATACCGAACAGGCGCAGCTGCCTGAAACTGGTCTCGATGTTCTTTAATGATTTGAATTCCATTCCAATGTCGTTTTAAGATGGTTATTACTATTTGATGAGCCTTCCTGCGATGTTGCCCACCGCCGCACCGCCGGCTCCTGCCACCACGGAACCCGTCTTGGATGCCGTCTGGGTCACGTTCTTGCCATAATTGCCGGCACCGCCTCCTGCCTGGATGATCCAGTTGGCCACCGTCGGGATGGTGAAATATCCGATGATGCCGATAATCAGGAAAGTGATGTAAACCCGTTGGAGCCGTCCGGGATGAAGTTCGGGTCGGAAAGCTGTTCGATGTCCTGTTGGAGCATCAACACCTGTATCCGTGCCAGCACACTGCTGAAAAGGTCACTCACCGGAAGCCACAGGTAGATGCTGATATAGCGGACGAACCATTGGCTGAGCGAGGCCTGGAAACCGTCCCAGCAGGACAGGGCGAATGAAATCGGTCCCAGTATCGAAAGTACGATCAGGAAGAATGTCCGCAGCGTGTCGATGACAAGGGCGGCAGCATTGAACATGAGTTCCAGCAGTTCGCGGAAGAAATTCTGCACTGCCTTCTTCATGTTGTACATCGCCCGGTCCACATACATCCCGCAGGCTTCTATCGCGTCCATCACCCCAGTTCGTCCAGCTTGTTGTCGAAGATTCCTTGTCGACCAGGTAGGCCGTCTCGGGATTGCGCTTCATCGCCTCGAACTCCAGCCTGTCCTTCTGCGCCCGGTACTCGTTCATGTCAAAGGTCTGTGCCTCCAGTATCGAGTGTGTCCCTTTCACGATGGGCGACATGACACTGTTCAGCGTACCCAGCACGATGGTCGGGAAAAACATGATACATAACCCTAGCGCGAACGGACGGAGAGGGAAAGACATCCACGGGTTCCGCCCTTGCCAGAGACTGCCATACCCGGTAGGCCACGTAAAACAGGGCGCCAAGTCCCGCGAGTCCTTTCGCCACGCCCGTCATCTGCGAGCAGAGCGGCATCATATCCGTGTAGAGGTTTTGCAGGATCTGATGCAGGTTGTCGAAATTTATTGCCAACAATACCATAAGCGAATCGGATTAGGGATTACCAGTAACGTTCATTCGGTGAGCCGTAAAGTGCCATCACACGGTCCAAATCATTCCGTTTCTTGGCACGCAGGTAGGAAACACCGATGTTCTTGTTGGTGTAATACTGCACCAGACTACGGTATTGCAGCATGTCGGTATAACAGCGGTCAATGATATCCATCCGCTCCTTGTCGTTCATCGAGAGCCCGTTCTCGTTGACCACCGTTTTCAGGTCGTTCAGCAGGTGTGCGCTCTCTTCCAGCAGCTTCGTGTAACCGATCGCGATGGCGCTTAACTCTTCCGGCGTGAAATAAGGGTCATTGAGCATACGCTCGAAACTGTTCACATAGATGTCCGTGATGTCGCCGACCATGAGTATGGTCTGCTGCACCTTACGTGCGTCCCGGACAAGGTTCTTGATTTTGCGAAGTCCGTCGTAATACTCCTTGCCCTGCTTGTAGATTTTACGGTTTCCTGAAAATTATTGAGCATATTGCTCGCGGTGGAAGACGTGTGAACGATATTCTTGGCGGCATTGATGATGCCCTGGGCAAGATTGCGGGGTCGCTCACGACCCATTGCGCTTTCGCTGTAAGGCTGATGAAGAAACAGCCCATACACAGCATGAGGATTTTCTTTTCATGATGTAACTGTTTTAATTGGTGAATAAAATTTGTTGAAAGTCAAAGTCCCATCTTTCGCCTTTTGGACGGCGGGTTACGGAAGATAGGCTTGTGTACCTGCTTCGGACGTTTCGCCTCCGGCGTCTTTTCCTTCCTTTGTCTGAGGGAAGCGAAAAGCTCATCGGCATACGGTCTGCGTCCTGTCATCTTCACAAACCTGGCATCCAGTTCCCGATATGCTTTCTCCGTCTGGCAGGAGCGTTCCGTGGCAGAGGCATTTTGTCTATGCCGTACTTGACGAGAAAGGCAGGAGTGATATGGAGGATGTCATGGACGGAATCCGGCAAGGCGGCAATCTGTCCCAACTTCTCCAGTTCCTCGTTCATCTTGTCGAGATACGGTGTCGGAGGTTTACCGCACAAACTCTCAAAGACCTTTTCGACTGTGCGGGTCAGCCTTGCATCCACTTCCAGAATATCAGGAACTTCACCGGTTTCTCTTTTCCGCTTGTATTCATCGGGAGTCAACTCTTCAAGTTGACGGAACAGTTGGTAATCCTCTGTAAATCCGTAATGGTCACAAATGGGTTTCGGAATGTCCCAATTCTGCATCAATGACCAATAAAGGGACGAGATGACCTCATCGCGTTTCCTCTGATCTGATTTCAAATCGCTATACATACTTGTGATTTTTAGATGATTTATAAAATATTCTTCTCCTGTTTGCTTTCCGCCAACTGCTTGATGGCAAGTTCGATATTACCACCCAGTTTTCCGTAAGCCGCATGAGTTCAAGTTTTCGGTCTCCTCGGTGGTGTAGCACACATATTCCTCAAGCGACACCTCGGTGGCATATACCGCCGACTGTGTACCGCCCAGACCAATCCAGACCTCCTTGTACTTTCGGGAAGGATTGTTCGCCATGTTGATGGAAAGAATTTGCGCACGTTCCTTGTCGGTCAGACCGAGCAACGCCTGTATCTCATCGAACTTGTTCATGTACTTGCGCTGGTCAAGGAGAATCTTGCAGTCGCTGTTGTTGATGATGGTACTCTTGACAATCGGAGACGAAATGATATCCTCGACCTCCTGCGTGACAACGACGGCCTCGCCAAAGAACTTTCTGACGGTCTTAAAGAGATACTTCAGATATTCCGCCATGCCCTCCTTGCTGATGGCTTTCCAGGCTTCTTCCAACAATATCATCTTGCGGATACCTTTCAATTTCCTCATCTTGTTGATGAAGGTTTCCATGATGATAATGGTCACAATCGGAAACAAGACCTTGTTGTGTAGGCTAAGCACCCAACGCCTTTCCATATTACTATGGTAGGTTTTCAAATGCTCGCCCCGAACCGGACTTACACCTTTCAGCGTATCCGGCTCTCCATTAATTCCGTCAGTCCATCCAACCGCCATCCACTTTCTTATGGCAACTCCGACAAAGTGCGATAGTCTTGCGTTTCCGTGCAATCATGTGTTTTTCCCAATCCTCTTTTCCTTGCAGATTTTGAGTTTTCTAACATGGTGCATGTCTAACTTGACATTTTCCTTGCCACATAGTTCACATTTGCAAGCCTTTAGGCGAGCCACAAGGCTTGTTGGTGAACTATGATAGCTTGTTGGCATTCTGTCGTAACATTGCGCATAATCTTGTTTTTGCGTTTGAAACCGTCATGATAAAATTGGCGCATCAAGGTTTTACCTTTATTATTCTTGTAGTACACTGTAAACACCTTATCTTTCTTATACTTCTTGCAGATTTTCACGACCGTACTTTTGTATTTGGCAGCAAAGTCTTGTACATGCTGTACTCCATGATGTACTTAAAAGAGTGAAGTGTATGACAGTTATTTGCAAGTGAATAATAGTTGTAAAACCTCTTATCTCCGAATTGTACCTTTCCAAGATTTCCAAATCATCGTTGTTGATGAGATAGGTGCGGTGTTTGGATTTATACTGTTCTTTCCCATTATGCACATTGATTTTCAGTGCGTCATAGTCCAACAGTTTCTTCCGTACCGTTTCAAGGGGCATCTTCAGATAAATCTTATTGTTGTAAGGTCTCGTCAGTTTGCCAGCCTTGTTCCTCTTGGTTTGTGTAGATTTCCGGACATAGATTTCATATCCGAGAAACTTTGCCGATTTTCTTCCGTGCGTGATAAGAGTTTTCTCTTCCGAAAGTTCAAGGGCGAGCTTTTCTTGCAAGAACACTTTGATGTCTTGCTTGATAGTTTCCGCCTCTGCTTTCGTCCCTATCACAGCACAGAGAAAATCATCGGCATAACGTACATATTTCAGTCGTCTGAAATTCTCGTCCATGTCCACGCCACAAGAAATAGCCGCTCTTCCTTTGTCATAGGCTTTTATTTTCTTGACTATGGATTTGCGTTGTTCCTTGTCCTTTACCTTTTCAAGTTTCAGCACTGCCAACCTTTTCCCATACTCAAATTTGATACGCTCGGGATTGCCTGCCCGTTCTTTACCCTTATCAAAGCGTTGGATATATTCACGTACATAGCGGTCTAATTGGTCAAGGTATATGTTTGCCAGCATAGGGCTGATAATTCCACCTTGTGGAGTACCGCTGTATGTTTTATGATACGTCCAATCTTCAAGATAGCCTGCATTCAGGAACTTGCGGATTAATCTCAGGAAACGTTCATCGGAGATGCGTTTTCCAAAATGGAAATCATTACACCGTGGTTAATGTTGTCAAAGAAACCTTTGATGTCTCCCTCAATAAACCAGCGTGCTCCGTTAAATGTCCGTTGGATTTGTCGCAAAGCCGTATGGCAGCTGCGCTTAGGTCTGAACCCATGTGAGTTCATGTCGAAACTACCCTCGTAAATCGCTTCCAAAATCATTCTGACCACCTCTTGCAGAAGTTTGTCATTGAATGCAGGTATTCCCAAAGGGCGTTTCTTCCCATTTTTCTTGGGAATATATACCCTCCTTGACGGTATCGGCTGATATGACTCGTCTTTTAACGAACTTATCAGTTTTCAATGCGTGATATACTCATGCGGTCAATGGTCTTATTGTCCGCACCTTTGGTCATGTTGCCTTCCTTTGCGTATATACGCTGGTAGGCAACGTAGTACATCTGTTCATTGAACAGCAGGCGGTAAAGCCTCTCAAATTTGTAGTCTGGTTGTTTGCTGTGCTTTGCCAGACTGTTTAATACTCTTTCTGAATTTCTCATAATGTCTCGCACATTTTCATTAATTGTATTAAAAGAATTAACTGCCTCCCTTTGCCATGTACAGGGCGTTACCCTGCTCGGACTACTACGGAGGCTCCGTTGCCATGTCGGATATTCAAAGGTCTGCACCTTATAGCCATTTTATTGGCATTCCGATTTAGGCAATCCCGTTTGCTTGCGTAGTAACTGCCGCTTGACAGATTGTCGGATATGACTTTCGTCCTTTTCTGCTTATTGCAGATGCGTCGTGACAAGTACATGCTACATCCTCCTCAAAGACTGGAAGACGAGTGTCACGATACAACGAGTATGAATTTCCCTCTTCGGGATAATTCAAATAGCTACCTTACGTTGCAGGTACAACGAGATACCGCTTGGACTATCATTCAATCAGTATAGACTTTATCCTTTATCTGTCTTTTCATCCTACCATTCAGTCGCAGTTTGGTAACTAACTGACTTATGGCTTTTCCTGCATGCTACACTCCCCATCGTCTTTCGTTGAATGGATAAGCAGGTGGATGATAGGTCATTTCAATGTACACTTACCTAATCCCTTGCTAATGGGATTGTTACTTACGCAGCCTTGACGGGCGCACCTTTGATATTATCTAACTCAAAGACAATGAAGTGTTTACCAAGCAAATCAAGCTGTTTGTCGGAATTGAGCAGGTAGTCATACTCGCCGCCTCGGTAGTAAGGCTCAAGCACGTTCAGGAAGTTAAATACATCAAAATCCTTCTCGCGGGTGCGCTTCTCTCTTAGGATGTCTTGATACTCGTCACGGATGAACTCGTAAAAGTATTGAAGGAAGGTTTGATGCTTCTGTCCTTGCGGATACTTTCTAAAAGAGGTTCACGGCATTGAAAGCGCCACCTCTTCGGCCCTCGTGGGCGGTTCGTCTTCACGTTTCCACAAAGTGAGAATGAGCGTCTTGATGGATTCCTTCTTTTCGATGTCGAACACACCGTCCTCCACATAGAAAGGATTGAAGGCTATCGGGTCTTCTTCCTTATAGGTGAAGTAGATGCCGTCCTCACCGTGTGTCCGCGCATGGATAAGGTTGCACAATCCCTGATAGGAGTTGCCGGTATCCACCAGCAGCACATGGGTTCCCTGTTCATAATATTGGCGCACCATGTGGTTGGTGAAGAATGACTTGCCCGAGCCGGACGGTCCGAGGATAAATTTGTTACGGTTGGTAATCGTGCCGTTCTTCATCGGCAGGTCGGAAATATCCAGATGGACGGGCTTACCCGTCAGCCGGTCCACCATTCGGATACCGAACGGCGAGAGCGAGTCCTTGTAGGAGGTCTCTCCGATGAACAGGCATAACGCCTGCTCGATGAAGGTGTGGAAACTCTCCTCGAACGGGAAATCACCGGCATTGCCGGGTATCGCCGCCAGAACAGCGTCGGCACATCCACCGTGTTGTGGCGCGGCTTCGCCTCCATGAGTGCCAGCTGGCTGCCGACATCGTTCTTGATGCGCTTGAGTTTTCCCGGTCATCGCTCCATGCCATGACGTTGCAGTGTGCCCGGATAGAAGTCAGCCCTTGCTGTGCGCCTCGTTCAGGTATTCCTCGATCCATTCGCGGTTGATCTGGTTGGAACGGCTGTAACGGGAAAGCGAGTGCATGTTCCTCGCGGTCTGCTCGAACTTGCGCAGGCTCTCCGCCGAATCGTCGATGAAGAGGTACTGGTTCACGACATGGTTGCATGTGAGCAGGATGCCTATCGGCGCGGCGAAGGAGAGGCGGCAGTCGCTCCGGTCGGTAGACAACCGTTCGTAGCGGCAGTCGGTAGCCACGTTTGAGGGCAGGTCCTCCGGGTCGGAAAGGGTGTGCAGGCAGAGATAGTTGTCGCCTATCTTCATCTCCCGGCACCGAGTGACAGGTCCTGCAAACAGGCGGTATCCTCCTGCGAGCGAGAAGTATTTCTCGATGATTCCCGCCGAGGTGTCCGTTCCCGTGATTTCCTCATCCGTCAGGCGTGTCATACGGAGCAGACCGCTGTCGTTGACGATACGCTCGAACTGCTCACAGCTCTCCATAAAACGGGTGACGGTCTCCCTGTCCGTCATTTCCTTCGGGATGATGAAATTCCGCGTGAGGGCGTTGAAGCTGCTGGTCGTACGACTACGCTCCTTGGTCGTCTTGGTCAGGAACAGGTAGCAGGTGTGCTGCAAATACGGGCGTTCGTTGAAATGCCGCTCGAAGCTGCGGCTGAGAAACTCAGGTCGTCCTTGCAGATGTCGGGACGGTAGCTTTCCTCGATGAAGAAGTCCTGCTTGTGCACGATGCTGTAGTTCGGCAGTACCTTGACCGCTTTCGCCCAGGTCGAATGGACGGCCTCGTATTCCGCCTTCGTGAGCGTGAAAGTTCGGGCAGCTCCACCCTGTAGGCCACGGTAATGTCCGCGTCCTTGCTGACGATGCACCCGTGCTCCACCGAGAGCAACGGGAATTTGCTTCCAGCGTCGCTGTTTTCATTACGTTTCTCATACTTTTCTTTTTGGAGGTTGGAGAAATCAACCGAAGGAACTTCCTCCGGTTGATGATGTAGCGAGGATGGCTACGCAGCGCGTGGAGTTTCATAAGCCCCATTCGCCGTACTTCGTGTTCATTCGGAATGTCGCCCAGACAAGCACCGAAGCGGAAACGACACCGAAACCGATGCAGACCCACTGGTCGATACCTGCCATGTACATGATGACGAACACCACGAACAGGGCGAGCAGCCCGCCCACGAAGACGAACAGGTACTGGCTCTTGAGCCCCTTGAACTCCGGGCTGCGGCCTATCCCTTTGTTGACCGGATACTTCGCCATGTTACAGGAAGAATGAGCGTAAGATGGTGGCGGCTACGATAAGGAAGATACATGCGCCGAACCAGCTGGCGGCTGTCTTGCTCGTGTCGGGGTCGCCCGACGAGAACTTGGAATAGACCTTCACGCCCCGATCAGGCCGACGACGGCTCCGATGGCGTAAATCAACTTGGTGCCGGGGTCGAAATACGAGGTGACCATGTTGGTGGCTTCCGTAATGCCGCCGATACCGTTACCCTGGGCGAAAGCCCGACTGTCGCAAACAGCATGAAAGCTGCCGAAAGAATCTTTTCATGTGTCGAAAATTTTAATTGGTGAGACAAAAATCATTTCGACAGCGAATATATAGCGTTTAATTCATTGATTTACAAACCTTACGATGTGTGTCATCGTATGTCATCACGTTACATCGGCAGGGATTTTCCAAACGATAGAAAGAGGATTTTGGGCAGCGGGTGGAAGGAAAAGGCGGAAGATAAAAACGGCCACTCTCCATGAAGAATGAGAAAGCGGCAACATGTCCGAATCACAAAAGCGAAGCCTGAAAACCGGGCGGCTTTCAGACTTCGCTTCATGTCATGTGAACGCTGTTTACTCTGCTGCGGAATCGGAAGAGAGGGCACGCTGTTTCCTCCGTTCCTCCTTTTCTCTTTTGCAGCTTCTTCTTGGCTTCCATTTCCTTCTGAATCTGTTTCAGCGGCTTGACCGTTTCCGGTTCCTCACGCTTGAACCGCTTGAAATAGATGTGCTCTATAAACTGCGAAAGCGGCGCTTTCCACGGTTCCTGCTTGTGGTTGTCTATCTTTCCGAGCTTGTCGGGGTTCAATCCCAGTTCACGGGCCATCTGCACCTGTTTGTCGGAAGGCGGTGGCATTTCTGCGCCACCATCCATTTCTCAATATCGCTTTTGTCACTGCCATAATCATTCATTTTTGCAAAGGTACGAATCCTGCCATTATGATAACGATATGGCTATTTGAATTTTATCCGATGATAGTTTCTGAAAATGAAAAGGCACACCGATATCACATCGACATGCCCCAAACTATGACAGCAAAAGAAACAATTAAACGAATTTATCTATGTTGAAAGCCTCCACCTTCTTGGATGTGGCCTTTCGTTTTGCCAACGGTCTGCCCGTTTCATCCAGATATTCGTTGAGCAAAGACTCTATTTTCTGCTGACAGCCGATTTCATTTTCCAGAAGGTTCAATATTTCCGTACCGGATAACTTGTGATAAATTGTCATGCTCGCACGGAAATCTTTCTGTTCATCCCCGGTTTCAGAAGTCAGCACTTCCACTACATTGTTCATTTCCTCGAATGTCATTGCCGTGTTGAATTCAGGGTCAGGTTCGGAATTAACAGGAGCCATCAATGCTTCCATTTCCTCTTTGGCCAGCCCTCTGTTCTCATGCGCCACATCTTCCGGACTGATTTCTTCATCTTCCTCTATGGGTTCCTTAACCAATGGTTCGGAACGTGTAGGGGTTTTCTTGCCACTTCCGGGTCTTCCAAATAGACAATCTTGGTCTTGCCGATAACATCGTTATCGTCCGCCGGAGATGACCGCGCTACTGTTCCGTGGCTCTCTTGCGCCACTTTTGTTTCCGTCACCTTTTCTTACGCCTTGCCTTTTTCTGGCTTTTTCCGCCTTCTTTTCCCGGTATATCCGATACTCTTTACGGCATTTCCATAACTTGATACGGGCTATACGCATCATACGGCAGACCTTCTCCCATGCGTCATACATTTGCCGGCTGAAGATGAATATCCACAACTGGTAAAGATAAAGGCTGTGCACAAGGCTTTGACAGTGAAATGAATTTTAGTTTCCATAATCAGCTTTCTTTTCTTTGTACAACTTTATAATCTCCGGTTTGCATTTTTCCAAATGCTCGTTCACTATATTATTGATATAGCCGGATATGCTCGCTTTGGGTTCGATGACCAGAAGCAACTGCTTGATCAGGCTGACATTCTCCTGCTCGATACAGACATGTGCCCGCTTTGCCAAAGGTTTACAAGTAAGGTATTTTTCCTTGTAAATGGCACACTGCTTATCAATGCCGGGGGCTCTTCCTTTTCAGGAAGGTTTGCCGGTTCTGTATTCTTCACAGCCTTATTTGATTTGGCTGTATCCTTTCGGTTCAAACCGGATTTTTGCCGAAAGTCATTTGTAGAAGCCTTGCAGAAGCATGAATGGCTGTTACTACTAAAGGAGTACCGCAGTACCGCTGACAACGGTAGTCAAAATGTCAAAGACTGTTCCATAATCATTTCTTGTATAAAGGTTCATTATTGATTTGATTGTGATAGAGGCTGTCTATTTCCTCCTGGTATTGTTCTATATGGAAGGTCAGTATATCATCAATGTATTTTGACATGCTGACCTTGGGGCTACAACCGACAGGAACTTCTGTATGAACCGGTAATTGTCGATACCGATATAAGCCTGCTGCCTTTGCATGACATTCCCTCCATGAGGAACTGCTTGCAGTATGAATCCGTACCGTCCTTTCGTTTTTCTGTTTGCCTGTAATTTTTCGGCAGGCACAAGTTTAGGATTGCCTGTTGCGCATTCGTTCCCATCGGATTCATCAGTGGGCACTACATCATCCACGGATATATCTTTCCCATAATTGGGTATATCCCCGGCCATAATGCCCTGATCATCTCTTCATTCACGGTTACTTGTTTTTGCCATGGTATTTACGGTTTTAATTTTGCCAATAGTTCTTCTGCCAGCTCTGTCAGTCCGCTTCCCTTCAATAGTTTGGCGGGAGGCGGAAACAGGTGCAACGGAAATAGTTCCGGTAGCCAAGGACAGTTCCTTGTTGTAGCGGTTGGTCTCCGGGATGACGGTATCCAATACCGTGAACTCCAGTTTTGTAGGATGATATTGTATGCATCAAAGACCTCCGTAGAAGCACGAGTATCCTTGCGGGTCCAAAAGAGGAATTCCTTCAATGGGGTATCCCTGTTTGCCTTGGCGTAGTCCCAGACGGTGGTGGAGAACGAGAGGCTGCTCTGCATTACAATACGGTCGGGAATAATCGGTGTAATCACATAGTCCATATTCACGATGGTGTTGATTACACCCGAAGAGTTCACGGTTCCGGGCAGATCCACTACAATTAAGTCGTAGTCTCCACTTTTCTTCAGCTTCTCAGCCGCATCACGGGCGTTCTCCGCTTTTGAGCCGACAATCGTGTAGGCTTTCTTCTTAATGCGCTCATATTGGGAAACCATCAGTTGCTTGAAATACTCACTATGCTCAACGGTGCGCATATCCCTTTCTTTCATACGTACCAGACTGTACTGCGGATAATCGCAGTCGATGACAGCCACGTTCAGTCCTTTCAGGTAATGATAATACCCGGCGAGCATAATCGTCATGGTCGATTTGCCGACTCCGCCTTCTGGTTGCAAACGGCAACTAAAACTGTGTCTTTTTCATTGCTTTTTTTTTTATATTAAACATCAATTGGATTCAGTCTTTCAGTCAGTAATGAATGACCGGACATGTGCCGTAATACGGTCTTTACTCCATTCAGTCCGACGGTCATTACTGCACGTCACAAGTCTGTCACTCATACATTCCTTACTGCCTGTGTGCAGTCATCCATTCACTCATTCAGATAGTCAGTCAGTAAGTGGTTCAGGCACTCTTTACTGCACATATCCCGTCATTCACGCTGCAAATAAAAGGGTATTTTTCATACCAGCACTATGTTTCAAAGGAGGTGACGACCTATGTCATCGTTTGTCATCACGTTGCATATAACTCGCTATTTCACAACAATATATACCGCCGTAACTTTGCACCGACAACGGAACGGATACCGCTGCGGGCTTTCCCGAAGCCGAAGAATGAGGCCGGAGGGTCAAACACAATTTGACGGAAGGAAAATTCATGTTCAAGCGAACATAGCAAGTTGTGTTTTGAGGCACCCGAAATAAATTCGGGCACTCAAAACAACTTGCCACTCGCCTGGCTCGGGAAGGATTCACTCCAAAGTCGTGAATCCGGGACAGAAGATTAGAAACTGAAAATATCAATGCGTATGGAAGAAAACAAGAGGAAAAATCAAAAAAAGTGGGTAGAAAACCAAAATCCGACCCTGCCGTGCATCGTTATGTAGTGCGGTTGAACTCGGAAGAGAACGGACGTTTTGACATTCAATTCCAGAAATCAGGATTAAAGGAACGCTCCAAGTTTATCAAGACAATAATTTTCGGTAAAGAAATCAAGGTGATAAAATCGACAAGGCGCCAATGGACTACTACATGCGCCTGACCAATTTCTATCACCAGTTCCAGAGCATCGGCAACAACTACAACCAGACGGTGAAGGCTGTCAAGAACAACTTCGGGGAAAAACGTGCCTACGCCCTGCTACGCAATCTGGAAAAGGCGACGATAGATCTGGTGCTGCTGAGCAAGCGGATTATCCTACTGACCCGTGAATTTGAGGATGCCTATCTGATAAAGAGGAAAAGGGAGGAGGAATGACATGGTGGCGAAAATCAACAGAGGTGTCTCGCTCTACGGAGCAATCACCTACAACCAGCAGAAAGTGAATGACACCACCGCGCGTATCATTGGGAAACCGTATGATTACCGATGTGGCAGGCAATCCGGAACGTGTCATGCAGCAGACCCTTTGGGCGTTTGAGAACTACCTCCTCGCCAACAAGAACACGGAAAAGCCCATCCTGCATATTTCCCTGAACCCTTCTGTGGATGACCGCCTCTCGGACGCTCAATTCGCGGAACTGGCAAAGGAATACATGCAGAAAATGGGGTACGGCGACCAGCCCTACATTGTATATGTACACGAGGATATAGACCGGAGGCATATTCATATCGTCTCCACCTGCGTGAACGAGAAAGGGAAAAGATAGACGACGCCTACGAGTGGAACCGCTCGATGAAAGCCTGCCGGGAGCTGGAAAAGAAATTGGTTGATGCAGGTGGAGGACAAGCGGAAGGAGTTGCTGGAACCGTACATGAAGAAGGCGGACTACCAAAGCGGTGATGTGAAACGGCAGGTTTCCAATATCGTGAAGAGCGTGTTCGGCACGTATCGTTTCCAGTCTTTCGGCGAGTACAGTGCCTTGCTCTCCTGTTTCAATATCGAGGCGAAACAGGTCAGGGTGAGTTCGATGGTACGCCTTATAACGGCATCGTCTATACCATGACTGATGATATGGGCAAGCCGGTATGTACGCCGGTCAAATCTTCCCTTATTGGGAAACGGTACGGTTACGAGGGATTGGAAAAGCGTATCGTGTACAACGCCCGTGAATACCGGAACAAGAAATGGCAACCGAAGATACGGAACGAGGTGGCACTTGCCATGCACGGATGCCGTGGAGACAGGGACGAGTTCGTCCGTCTGCTTGCTGGAAAAGGCATTGATGCGGTATTCCGCGAAAATGACGAGGGACGTATCTATGGAGCGACTTTCATCGACCACAAGAACCGGGAGGTGTACAACGGCTCCCGGCTCGGCAAGGAGTTCTCGGCAAATGCCTTCGAGCGGCTGTTCAACAGTCCGGTCAATATTCCCGATTTGGACGCGCCTATGCCTGACCTTGACCGGCAAGGCGTTTTCTCCTCCGAAATGGAAAGCTCCATCGAACAGGCTTTCGGAATCTTTGGCATTGACGCCAACGGTCCCGACCCGCAGGAAGAGGCTCTTGCCCGCAGGCTGCAACGCAAGAAGAAAAGAAACGCCGCTCCACGGAATATCCTGATTACAGAATTTATAAACGAACCATTAAAATTATATCATTATGCAACAAGAAGATGATTTGAGGGGACTGGCCAAGGTCATGGAGTTCATGCGTGCCATATCCATCGTATTTATTGTCATCCACGTCTATTGGTACTGCTACCGTTCATTCGTGGATATGGGTATCAATATCGGTGTAGTCGACAGGATACTCCTGAATTTCCAGAGGACAGCGGGGCTTTTCAGCAACCTGCTCATTACAAAGTATTTGCCGTCATATTCCTTGCCCTATCGTGTTTGGGAACAAAAGGCGTAAAGAATCAAAAGATGACATGGCAGAAAATATATGCCTCTTTCCTTGCCGGACTGGTACTGTTTTCATGAACTGGTGGATGCTCGACCTGCCGTTCAGTCCGATGGTCAATGCCGCCTTGTACACGGCAACGCTTACTGCCGGGTATATCCTGCTGCTGATGTCGGGCGTGTGGATAAGCCGGATGCTGAAACACAACCTCATGGAGGACGTGTTTAACACCGTCAACGAGAGTTTCATGCAGGAGACACGGCTCATGGAGAACGAGTATTCCGTGAATCTGCCGACAAAGTTTGTCTATCAAGGTCGGAATGGGACGGTTGGATCAATATAATCAATCCGTTTCGTGCTTCCATTGTGTTGGGAACGCCCGGATCGGGAAAGAGTTATGCCGTGGTGAATAATTATATCAAACAGCAGATTTCCAAAGGTTTCGCACTTTATCTATATGATTATAAATTCGATGACCTCTCCGTCATAGCCTATAACGAGTTGCTGAAGAACCTGGATAAATACAAGGTAAAGCCGGAGTTCTATGTGATAAATTTCGATGACCCGAGGCGTAGCCATCGTTGTAACCCAATCAACCCGAAATTCATGGTGGATATCAGCGATGCCTACGAATCGGCATACACGATACTCTTAAATTTGAACAAGACATGGATACAGAAACAGGGTGATTTCTTCGTGGAATCCCCGATTATTCTTTGGCGGCTATTATATGGTATTTGCGCATCTACCAGGACGGAAAATACTGCACGTTCCCTCACGCGATAGAATTTCTGAACAAGCCGTATGCCGATATTTTTACCATTCTTACCTCGTATCCGTCTTTGGAAAACTACCTTTCCCCGTTCATGGACGCCTGGCAAGGGCGCACAAGACCAGTTGCAAGGCCAGATAGCAAGTGCGAAAATCCCGCTTTCAAGGATGATTTCCCCACAGCTTTACTGGGTGATGACCGGCGATGATTTCACACTCGACTTGAACAATCCCGAACACCCTAAAATCCTGTGTGTCGGCAACAATCCCGACAGGCAGAACATCTATTCCGCAGCCCTCGGATTGTATAACAGCCGTATCGTGAAATTAGTGAACAAGAAGGGACAACTGAAGTCTTCCATCATCATAGACGAGCTGCCCACGATTTACTTTCGCGGTATCGACAACTCATTGCCACCGCACGAAGCAACAAGGTGGCGGTCTGTCTCGGATTCCAGGACTTCTCTCAGCTGACACGTGACTACGGTGAAAAGAGGCGAAGGTGATCCAAAATACGGTAGGTAACATCTTCAGCGGGCAGGTTGTGGGAGAAACGGCCAAGAACCTTTCAGAACGCTTCGGCAAGATACTCCAGCAGCGACAGTCCATCTCCATCAACCGTCAGGACACCTCCACATCCATAAACACGCAGATGGATTCCCTCATTCCGGCATCGAAAATCGCCAACCTCTCACAGGGCACGTTCGTGGGTAGCGTGGCAGACAACTTCGGGAAGAGATTGACCAAAAGATTTTCCATGCCCGCATTATTGTCGATAACGAAAGGTGGCGGCTGAGACCAAAGCCTACAAGAAAATTCCGTCATCAACGAGTTCAAGGATGCGGATGGCAACGATATCATGCAACAGCAGATAGACCGAAACTATTCCCAGATAAAAGCGGACGTGGTGCGGATAATCGAGGATGAGATAACCCGTATAAAGAACGACCCTGATTTGAAACACCTGATACCACAGGAAGAAAATGACAAGGATAATGAATAGCCATTGAAAGGCCGCTTTTATTTTAGCCTGCAAAGGTCGTCCCGTGCCTTTGATTGAGCAAGGTCGAGCCCTACGGGTTTCGGGAAAATCTTCCGCGCTCCGCTTGCGGTATTTTCCCAAAGCCTTGCACAATCCGGCACGGAACGGTAAGGCAGGCAAGAAATAAAATACCGGCTCGCCGGTCGGAATTGTTTAACTAAAAACAAGTTATGAGCAATACAAGAGTAGTCAATATCCGCAAGGAATATCTGGATCGCATGGAAAGAAATACAGAAGCAATCACCATTGACAAGACCTATTGGAAAGGGTAGCTTATCCAATCAGGGAAATTCAGGTCGGCAATGACATTTTCAGGGTGTCAGTAAAAGCCTGTACGATGAGTTGGTGAACGATATGCGTAACGGCATTTATGAGGCGATGGAAGCGAATGAGGAGATTGACGGATATTGCACGGATGAGGAACTATGCACACTGACCGATGATGACCTGTACAAAATGTGCTGTTGAAACAAAATGAAATTCAAACAATAAAAATTAAAGGACATGAAAAGAGGAGCAACTTCACACCGATGAAAAGATTCCATGAGATTCTTGACAATTACGGCCTGAAACTGATGGAAGTGGGAACCAACCACCTGAGAGTATTCTTTGGCAACCGGAAACTGTTCGACTACTATCCGCTGAGAATGAAATTGTTTGATTACAGACAGTGGCAGCAATTGACATACCCGTCAGTCATGGACGGTACGGACAAATGGGAAACGGAACTGGAAGGCATCATCAACAACCTTATGGTATCACAGCAATAAACATCGACATTATGAACAAGGAAAACAGACAGACGCTCGTTTGGGACAACATTGAATGGGCGATTTTCGCATTGAGTACGGCATCGAGGAAGAATTGTTTCTGCCGAATGAGGATTTGAGATGATAAGCCGGTTCATCGGCGAGAATTTCCCGAACGGCTATACGATGAGTGTGGATTGGGAATCATGCACGGAGTTCAACCCACGTCCGGCATTCGGGAAATCGTGCAAGACTTACAAGGTGACTTTTGTAACAAACTAAAACTACCTATGAGAAAGCTAACATTAAGCGAATACAATTCCATCCCGAAGGATTACCGAGGGATCTGGACCGTGGAGCGTTGGGACTTGCCGAATTGGGCGGGAAATATCCTATCCCGTACCATCGCGCGGAAAGTCAAGAAGGAAATAGGTAGTCATTTCCTGAAATTCTACTGTGAGCAGGGACGTGAACCTCATTATGCGGACTGCACTATCCGGTGGTGCGACACGCTGGAAACGGAAGAAGTGAGGATTGCGCTGGCTATGGATTCCGACAACGAAAAGGACGATGAGATATTCTTCTACTGCGACAGCTTGGAAGATTTGAAATCACTGGCGGACAAGGGCAAAGAGGATTTCATCATAGCCGGATGCATTGGTTTCGGGATATACGAAGAACTGTTACTAACAACTTAAACATCGGATATGAGAATCGAATGTCAGGGACATTATGAAAAGACCGTCAAGTATGCTGAGAGCATCGGTGACGAAACGCTGAATAAATGTATCGAGCGGCTCAAGCAATGGGAAGCCAATTCCAATGGCAGGTGCGAAATAGAATTGTACTATGATTCCTCGCCATATTCATTCGGTTTCGCGGAAGTGGCGAAAGATGGGACAAAAGGTGTTGTCGGAGGGCTGCTCTATCATGGCAAGCCGGACCGATCCTTTGCTGTAATGATTGAGGACCGTTTCACGGGTGGAGCATACACACCTAAATTGTATAGTTGAAAGTCAAAAGTGCAGAGGTAATCAGTTTATGATTACCTCTGCACTTTTGACTCGCTTTATTTTAATGGCTGTTTCATGATTTCAAAATCAGAAAACCAAAATTCTTATTAACGAAATTAAAATTAAATTTTTGCAGAAAACCACAAAATTCAACTATTATTCCTATATGGCAAATTTAGGTAAAGCAATATCTCTTTCTCGGGTGTGACTTTGATGGAAATGACTTGGGTAGGTTCCAGTTGGCAAGGTAGCAGTTTCATTTCACCAGATTGAATCAAAAGCGCATTGTCATTTAATTCACGTCCAAGTTTTCTTCCCAATCATATATGACGAACATTCCCTTCTAAAAGTTCAACCCCGTCTTTGCTGTTTGTCACAATCAAACCATCTTTGCCGAACCTGACAGACCAGTCACAGCCATGTTCTTTATATTCAAATGTGCTGTCATAACTGACGGTTTCCTTGCCAATCAGCCTGCCGATAAGGATATCCACATTTGTATATGGATTTCTGTTGTAAACAGGTTCTTCCGTGTTCGCGTCACTTTCAGCCCTTAACCTGCAAGCATTGACCATCCCTTTCAACAGATTATCCTTGACAAGAGGGAATGTTGATTCTGAAGATTTGGTTTCCTGCCAATATCCTTGTTTTCTTGCGTAACCGTTTATGCAGTTCTTGGCCGCCACAGTCTTTTCGGGCTCTTTTCCAGTGCCGCATTCAAATATGTGTTTCTTGCCCCGGATCTTTTCCCCGCATTCCGTCTCATTGAAACAATAGTAAATGTACTCAAAATGGAGAAGCAGATAATATTCAAAGCTGCGGCTGGAAAATGCGATATTGACTTTCTTCCCGTCAATTACCTTATCGGCTTCAGCCAAGGCTTCTTCATGCTTCGGATGCTTGTCTTTGTCATAGACAGCCCAAGATTCGTCAACCCTTCCGACAAGATTTGCCGTGCGTACAAGACCCACTTTAACGGTGGGGCTCCGGTTATTACCACATCTTCAGCGGCGTCTTTCCCTTCTGTCTTGATTTTGCGCTTTTCCCTTTGTAACTGCCTCTGGGGAATTATCCGTTTCTTCATCCTGTGGAATGTGAGGCTGTGGAATGGTGCGGACATCCATGCCGTCATTGTCTTTACAATACAGGTCGCACAGGCTCGTAAAGAATAGCGGCTCGGTCTTGTCCCCTTCGCACACTATCCTGATTACATAGTTGCTGTGACGTGTATTTTCGTTATTTCTTGCCATCCTCCACAAAGAGTTTTTCCAATGATTGCAATGAAGGCACTCCTCCAAATTTGTTGTTCAAATACCATTTGGCAAACAGGGTATCTTCCCTCACATCATCAAAGTCCGAAAGTGTGAACATTTCCGATACGCCGAACTTGTCTTTCTCCGTAAACCAGACCTGGTCCTTACGGATGGTATTTTGGTCAAGAAGGTTTACATCATGCGTAGTGAAACCAACTGCGCATCCTTCTTGTTTATCCGTCCATTCCTGAATATATCAACAATCAACTGTGTAATGTAAGAGTGAAGACCGGAGTCCATCTCGTCCACAAAGAACGGACTGCCACTCTGCAACGCCTGCAATATATGGCAACCGATGATGAACAACGCCCTTGTTCCAAAGGATTCCTCCTTCAATGGCAAATCAGTCTTTCCGATGTTTTCGCCATCCTTGTATAACCCATGCTGGCTTGTTACTTCCACATCGCCGCTTCGCTTTTCCAATTGAAAATCTGCCAGTCCGGTATCCGCGAAAGCCAGAAATTCAGCAAGCATCTTCTTGTTGTCAGGACGGGAATAGAGCCACCTGAGTATTTCCTTGTCTTCCCCAAGTACGGTATCTTCATGGAAACCGTTGGAAATAACCATATCCGCCAAATACTTTGCGGCATTGGTTATAGGCTCGCAGGGCGTATCCTTCAAGAACTTTGAAATCAACAGCTGGTTCTTGAATACGTTGAACGGTTTGGACGTGGAAAGACTTGAACCGAACTTGATGGTGTCCGATTCCTTATCCTTCGGACGCAATGTGCGTTCATAAAGTAACGTCTGCTTGCCGTTAGGATAGGATATCAATGACTCAGATTCGATTTGCAGTCTGGAAAAACAGACTGCATACTTATACCTTACTCTTTGTGCAATAAACTCCATAGAAAATTCTATCGGTGCGTCTGCCGTTGCACTGTCGAATTTGAAAGGCTGGTACAAAGCGATATCTTCACCGACACGGTTATCCAGATTCAATACCCAACGCCTGAAACCGTACAGGAATTTTATAATGTTGGTCTTTCCTGAAGCGTTGGCACCAAAAATCAAGGAAATTTTCAATGCCTTTTGTTACCCTCTGCTTTAGTTTCAACCTCACACAGATTTTCGACCTTTGCTTTTGAAGAGGTCGGTTCGGTTGTAAACGAGCATGTGCCCTTGAACGAACGATAATTCTTAAATTCTAAGTTTAATATCATAATTCTGCTACTTTTCTGCAAAATAGCGTTTTAATTTCTTACAGACAACTTTTTATCCGATTTTGCGGATAATCCGTAAAAATAAGACTTAAATTTTGGATGTTCATTTCTAAGCCATGTTCATTAAAATGAACAATACCATAAAATGAATATGAAAAGTACCGCTTCCATGCAATGATTATGCGAAAGTAATGATTTTCTGACTATTTATATGCACCCGTTACACTTTTCCATATCATGCAAGAGCTTGTTTCCATATTCTTCTATAAATAACCATCCTAAGTCACGCTTCACTCCCTAAGTCCCTTTGAGAAGATAACTCGGAGGACGATACCTTTCACGTTCAGGCCTCCGGTTTTCGTGCAAAAATTCCCTACGGTAATTTTTCTTCGAAAAACGTTCCGGTATCGCCGTCCGAGTTGGGTAAAAGGTCGGGACTTAGCAAGCGAAGCGACCTACGACGCATAGAACAAGGTCAAGACAAAACCTGACGGGAGTACTTTATAAAATTCAGACCGTCCCAATTGGGACATCTATCCTATCATAAATCCTTTTCCTTTCGGCCGCCTGTCTTATGAGAAATACAAGGAAGTAGGGACAAAAGCAGCTCGCTCTCAACTCTGCATAATACAGGTTTTCTTTTCCCTCTTCGTCCCTTTCCCTGCTTCGGTTTCTCTCTGCCTTCCCGTACCTTGTGGCCCGCCCTTTTCCCTCTGTTTTTTCCTTTTCGTTTTCGTGCTGTCACCCTGCGGTGAAACGTGATGATAAGTGATGTAATGTGTAGTTCAACTAATTATAAATCAATTATTTATCAAATTTTGCTATATATATTTGCGGTGACAATAGTAGTTATCAACTCTAAAACTCAAAGTTATGGCAAAGAAAAATGTTAGGGACGAACCCTGAAGCCGCAAGTGACCGAGAACGAACAGATGAGTGACATCGTGTTCATCCTCGACAAGATGGAACTGATTTTACAGGCGGTGTCAAAATCGGGAAGGACGGAAATACAGCACCGTTCCGGCGGACAAGGAACACAGCAACTCCTTCCTGAAAATCGACCGGTACGCCAACATGTTCGAGAACTTCATCAAGAATTTCTGGAGCCAGCTCAAAGACCCGACCCGTTTCGGTATCCTCTCCGTCAAGGCGGACACGCTGGACAGCCCGGAAGTAAAGCAGGCCATCGAAGACCTCGCCGCCGGAAAGCAGACAAAAGCCGTGGAAGACTTCCTCAAAATACGAAATCGTTCCACGCGACAAGGAAAACCAAAGTATCAACAATCAAAATCAAGAAGAAATGGCAAAGAAAAATGAGACACAGCAGCAGGCCGCACAGGGTGACGGCACGCAGCAGCCCAAGTACCGCTACAACGAGTCCATGATCAACTGGGAGGAACTGAAGAATTTCGGACTTTCCCGCGAGTACCTCATGGAGCGCGGACTACTTGACCAGATGCTGAAAGGCTACAAGACCAACCAGGTCGTGCCCATCAGCATGAATTTCGGCTCCGCCGTATTACGTACCGATGCACGACTGTCATTCCAGCAGTCCGTGGGAGGCCCTATCGTATTAGGTATCCACGGCATCCGCCAGAAACCCGAACTCGAACGCCCGTACTTCGGTCACATCTTCTCCGAAGAGGACAAGAAGAACCTGTTGGAGACAGGCAACATGGGACGTGTCGTGGAACTGAAAGGGCGCAACGGCGAATACATCCCTTCTTTCATAAGCATCGACAAGCTCACCAACGAGGTGGTCGCCATGCGCGCGGAAAACGCCTACATCCCGCAAGAAATCAAAGGTGTGAAACTGACCGACCAGGAAATCAACGACCTGCTGGAAGGCAAGAAAGTGTTCATCGAGGGCATGATTTCCAATAACGGCAAGGAGTTCGACGCCCACATCCAGGTCAACGCCGAACGCAGGGCATCGAATACATCTTCGAGAACGACAAACTCTTCAACCGACAGTCGCTGGGCGGAGTGGAACTTACCAAGCAGCAGATTGAAGACCTCAATGCGGGCAAGGCCATCTTCGTGGAGGGATGGAGCGCAAGGATGGTGAGTTGTTCTCCTCGTACGTCAAGTTGGACGAAGCCACGGGAAGACCCTCCTACACACGCTACAATCCCGATTCCCGGAGGGAGCGCGTGAAATCTACATCCCGAATGAAATAGGCGGCGTGAAAATCACCGCCGAGGAACAGCAACAACTGCGCGAGGGCAAAGTCATCTTCCTCAACGACATGGTGAACCGCAAGGGCGAGGAGTTCTCCTCCTTCATCAAAGCGGACCTGGAGACGGGACGCCTGAGCTACTCACGCACACCGGACGGCTTCGAGCAGCGTGCCGAGTTCAAGATACCGGAAAAGGTATGGGACGTGAAGCTGACCCGGAACCAGCGTGCCGACCTCCAGAGCGGCAAGGCGGTACTGGTCGAGGGCATCAAAGGCTACGATGGAAAGACCATCTCGCAGTATGTCAAGGCGAACTTCAACCAGGGCAGGCTGGACTTCTACAACGAGAACCGGACCGCAAGCGTGATGCATCGCAGCGCAACGTGGTGGCGAACGCTCAGAAGCAGGGACAGGAACAGGCTGGCCGCAAGTCCAAGGGGCAAGCATAGCCTGAGCATGAATCAAAATGAATGTCAAATCAAAAAGCTGGAATATGAACGTGAACAATAAAACAACACGCCATTCAAGGCGGAAGACGTAAACTGGGAAGAACTCGCGGGAATTGGTATCCTGAAGGACGAGTTGGAAATGTCGGGGAACTTGACACGTTGCTCCGGGAGAGAAGACGAGGGTGATGTCACTCAGCCTTGTGCTGCTGGGCGTGGACGTGGTGATGGACGCCACCCTGCAACTGGTGCGCAAGGACGGTGATGCACTGATCGAAATCCTCGGTGTCAAGCCGGTGGCATGACAAACGCACATCCTTTATAGCAAATTAAAATGTCAAACCGCCGTTTCCCGTTTTCCGGTTCCGGTAGCGGGGAACGGCTTAAATTTTATCCGAACATGAAAGCAATCATAGCAGAAAAACCGAGTGTCGGCATAGATATAGCCCGTGTGGTCGGGGCTACCGACAAGAAGGACGGCTACTGTACAGGCAACGGCTATATGGTCACGTGGGCGTTGGGACACCTGGTGTCGCTCGCCATGCCCGGCGCGTATGGCTACACGAAAACCTCCGCCGAAGACCTCCCGATGCTACCGGACCCGTTCCGTCTGGTGTCCCGCCAGGTCAGGACGGACAAGGGAATGGTGACGGACATCGCCGCCGCCAAACAACTGAAAATCATCGACAGCGTGTTCGACCGGTGCGACAGCATCATCGTGGCTACCGACTGCGCCCGTGAAGGGGAACTTATCTTCCGCTGGATATATTCCTACTTAGGCTATACCAAACCGTTTCAACGCCTGTGGATATCCTCTCACCGACGAGGCCATCCGCGAGGGCTTGGCGAACCTCCGGGACGGCAGCGACTACGACAGCCTGTATGCCGCCGCTGACTGCCGGGCAAAGGCGGACTGGCTGGTGGGCATGAACGCAAGCCGCGCATTGGCGGTAGCCTCCGGCTCGGCGAACAACTCCATCGGGCGTGTGCAGACCCCGACGCTCGCCATGGTCTGTGCCCGCTTCAAGGAGAACCGGAATTTCGTCTCCACCCTTACTGGCAGCTGCACCTCACGCTGAAACGGCAGGACGCGCACCGCATGTTCATCCACACGGAAGAGTTCAAGGAGAAGGATGCGGCAGAGGCGGCATACCGGAAAGTCACTTCCGGTTCTGTGGCGACAATCACCAAGGCGGAACGCAAGAGGACTTTCCAACAGGCTCCGCTTTTATATGACCTGACCGCGCTCCAGAAAGACTGCAATGTCCATTATGACCTGACAGCGGACAAGACCCTCTCCATCGCCCAATCGCTATACGAGAAGAAACTGATTTCCTATCCGAGGACAGGGAGTCGTTATATCCCCAAGGATGTCATGCGGCACATTCCTTCCTTGCTGGAGAAAATTTTGCCATGCCGGAATTCAAGGAATACGGGCAGTCTTTCGACCTGTCAAACCTGAATAACCGCTGTGTGGACGACACGAAAGTGACCGACCACCACGCCCTGATTATAACGGGCATCGCACACGAAGGGCTGTCTGAGGCGGAATCAACTGTTTACACCATGATTGCCGGAAGGATGCTGGAATCCTTTTCACCACCATGCGAGAAGGAACTGCTGGTCATGGAATGTGCCTGCGAGGGAATGGCGTTCCGTTCCCGCTCTTCCTCCATCGTCAGACCGGGCTGGCGCGGCGTGTTCGCCAGAAAGGAGGACAGCGAGAAGGACGAGCCGGAACGTGACGGGGAACGGCGGAGTTTGCCGAAGGCGAGGCCGTTCCGGTCATGGGACATGGATTGGCGCAGAAGAAGACCCTGCCCAAGCCGCTGTACACGGAAGCCACCCTGCTGGCTGCTATGGAGACCTGCGGGAAAAACATCACGGACGAACAGGCGAAGGAGGCCATCAAGGATTTGGGCATAGGCACACCCGCCACCCGTGCCGCCATCATTACCACCCTTGTCAAACGTGACTATATCGCCCGCTCCGGCAAAGCATTATCCCGACCGAAAAGGGATGTATATCTATGAGGCGGTGAAGGACATGCGTGTGGCGGACGTGGAACTGACGGGAAGCTGGGAGAAGACCCTGGCGCAGGTGGAGAGGCATACCCTCGATACGGAAACCTTCATGCAGTCCATCCGGGATTACACCCGCAGGGCAACCGCTGAGATCCTGCGCTTGGAGTTCCCGACCATGCAGGAAAAGTCATTCACCTGCCCCAAGTGCAAGACGGGAAAATCATCCTCCGTTCCAAAATGGCCAGGTGCGACCATGACGGGTGCGGGCTGCTGGTGTTCCGCCGCATCCTGAACAAGGAACTGACCGACACCCACATGGAACAGCTTTTCTCCTCCGGCACCACCAGACTCATCAAGGGTTCAAGGGGAAGAAAGGCGTACCGTTCGATGCCGCCGTCACCTTCGATGCGGAATACAACACGGTATTCTCGTTCCCGAAAACCGGGAACGGAAAGAAAAATAACACCGTCATTCCAATTCGCGGGCAAGGTAGCGCACCGCCTTTTCCACCGGCAAGGTCAGGCCCTCCGGGTTTCGGGAAAATCATCCTCGCGCCGCTCCGGTATTTTCCTCCGAAAACCTTGCCTGTGGAGGCGGTACGCATCCCGGCCCGTGAAATTGAAAAGACTGTTTCACCCGTTAATACCGGAATGTCATGAAAACAAGGGAATATATCGACAAGATTCAAGCGAACAGATGGGTACGGACCATCGCATTGGGCTTTGCCGCCTTCATCGTGTTCAGTTATATGTACACACGGGCATATCCCCGTGTGGGCTGCGGTAGCCATCGTGTGTTTCAGGGGATTCTTCAGGTTCCTCTACCGGATAGCCTGCCTTCTGGTGGCTGCGGCCATACTTTTCTGCATACTCAGTTTTCTGGTATCCTGACAATATTTGACCATGAAACATAACTGCCATACAAAATCAAGTGGAACCTTACAGAACAGGGCTGTCTTCCGGGACGGCTCTTTTGTTTTCCGCCCTCTGTGGAACCGGAAACCATAACGACAGGAATAAAAGAAAGGGATGAAAACACAGACTTGGCATACCGGAAACTACCGGGCAAAATTGGCAAATGCCTTTGTTCGGACGGCAAGGTCAAGCCTTGCGGTTTCGGAAAAATCATCCTCGCCGGAGGCTTGCGGTATTTTCCCGAAAACCTTGCCTTACCGAAGGCATCTGCCGTCAGGCCCTTGTAGTTCACGGGCTGCCAAAGCCCGAATATTCACAATTAAAAATAAAGAGACATGAACCAAGCATTTGCAACAAGCGCACCGCCGGCTCCCATGAGGATGCCCATGCCGGTAACGAGAAGAAAAGGACGGTGGAACCCGAACCTGCCGTCAAGTTCCCGCCACGGGGACGACAGGACCGGTACACATTTCCACCCTGTTGAACCGATACTGGAAATTAGCCGCCATCCCGACAGGAACAGGCTGCTGGCCAAATTGTTCAGTGAAGAATAAAACCCAGTAATAACTTTTAATACATTAAATTATGTTTTACAGCAATCCACCAGATGATGACCGAAGGCGTGGATCTCACGCTTGTCATCCGCAAAGCGAACGGACAACTGACAGTATCTTTACTGCCAAAGTCGAACGGGCTGAAGGACGAAGCCCAGAACCACCTCGTACCACTGACCGTCAGCGGGCTGCCGCAGGAACTGGACGCGGGTTTCCTGCAAGCCGTCGCACGTCCTATACAGAAGACTACCGGATTGATTTCCAACATGGCGCAATTCGAGGCGCAGGCTGAGAAGGCCGCGTCCGAGAGCAAGGCGGCAAAGGAAACCAAAGCGAAGGAAACGAAAGAGGAAAAGGAGAAGCGGGAGAAGTACGAGAAACATTTCAAGAAAGCGGAGGAACTGATCGCCGCCAAGAACCACAAGGAGGCGGTTACCGCGCTCGGCAGGCACGTCTTTACGCCAAACCACAAGACCAGAAGAAAATCGACGAGATGGTGGCGGAACAGACAAAGGCGATGAACAAGGGCAGCCTGTTTGAACTGATGGATGAACCGGCTCCACAGCCACAACAGCCGCAGGCACAACCGGCAGCCGCACCCCAACAACCACGGCAGGCTCCACAATATCCTCCGCAACCGCAGGCGCAGAGACCGATGGCAACGCAGGCTCCGGCGGACAGCAGAGACCGGCAGCCAGCCCTCAGCAACAGCAGGCAATGTGGCCGCCGCAACAACCGCCACAGGGACCGGGACAATATTACCAGCCACAGTCGCAACCCTACATGGGACAGCAGCCAGTACCGCAACAGGCTCCACAACTCGCACACGGGGATACCATGGGACACATTGGCAGGAGCCGGTACAGCACCCTGAAGAACTGTCCCCGCATTATCACGCCGGAGAGGATGAACCCAATTACCGTCCGGAGGATTACGAGGAATATCCCGATTTTCCGCAGTCTATGTTAGAAAATCATGTCTCACAATATCAAGCAGTATAAGATTATGGCACTCGAAGTAACAGGAATGACACGCTCATTCACATTCAAGAAAGGCAGCGGAATGGTAATGCTCGATGACCCCAACCCGTCGGACAGCCCCGAAATGGTCATGAGCTATTACTCCAACTTCTACCCGGAGCTGACACGGCAACGGTACACGGACCGGTCATCAAGGACGACAAAGCCGTGTACGAGTTCAAGACCACCATCGGGACCAAAGGATAGGAAGCATGAAGAAGGAACGAAAGAAAAGAACAACAAGAAAAGGAAACCATGTGTACCATTGGACGAACAACAGTCAAGGCAGCTGGCGAGGCTCATCATCGGCCAGACGCGGAGGAATGTACGGTACGGCGTGAACAGGGAAGAACGGATTGCGGCTCCAAGCGGGGCCGTAATTCTTTCTAAGCACAGCCTTCATACCGCTGGCACAGAATAATCTTACCGTGGATTGTTACGACAGCGGCGAATGCAACAGTATAAACGTAATCACGCGGGATAACTACGAATTCCTGCGTGATTCGTATTTCAGGTATTCCCTGCTGTTGCAGAAGGAAGGCGTACACACGCCCGGAAACAGTGTCGGGGAAGGCATCGCCAATCTGTACGATGAAATGAACACGCTTGTCGGTGACGAACTGCATGTCAATATCGAGCAGGAAGGCGGCAGGCTTTTCTTCCGGCTGTGGAAATACCACAAGTGGGGAAGTTTCACGCTGTATTACTTTCCGGTGAAGTTTCTGAAATCGCTCAACCCTGTCTTGAGGAGGATTGCCATTACCTTTATCCATAAACTGATGAAAGCAAACGGCATTGATACATTCGTGGATTACGAAGAATCGGACTTTTGTTTGAAATGCTTTCGGAGGATGACGGCAGCGACCCGGAGGAGTGGAAAGAACGCATGAAACTGCTGAACTCCTATCAGGAAGGGAAAATCGGCAGGCTGCTCAAACGGGTGGAAACGAAATCTTATTACAAGAACCTGCCGAAAGCGCTTGAGGCATATACTCCACAAAACGGGTTTGAACAGCCTTTGGTCGATGCGATGAAACGGGGTCTCCGTTTCTGACGCCTGCACGGGGCATCATGCAATACGGTTATGACGCCTATTACTCGGAAAATCCGGACTTCCACCCGATGTATCTGCAACAGCAGATAAGGGTCGTGTATGACATCAACGACATCATATCCGACTATCTCGTTGACTATTACAATTCCTATAGCAGGGAGACCTACGACATCACTCCGGTGACTGCCCTTGACCTGTCGCCCGATACCGAAGAACTGTTCAGCATGGACGATTACCCGGAACGGTTCTTTCGGTGGGCGGACGAATTCATATCTTTAATCAGTTGAATTATGTTGGAAACGAATGAACTTACCCAAAACTGAGGACGCTGCTCCATCCGAGGGCGGCGTTGATTGCCTATTCAGGCGAGAAAGACAACTCTTATGCCTCTGACAACAACTATTTTGTTGAGATAAGGGATATAGACGATAACGGAATGATGGGAGAAGGTCGGCCCGTCACGGTGGATTTCATGAACGAACTGGTGCGCGGTTATTCCGAAAACCACAGCACCACGCCATACGGCAGGATTCCGCCCAATATGCTGTGGTGCGACCCGCGCAAGGGCAGTGAGAGGTATATCTGGTACAATCCCCGCAGAAACGGATGATGTTTTCAAGGAATCCCTTCAAGTAGAGAATGCAAAATACAACCTGCCGGGAGTCATTTACGTGGCAGGTGGCAGTTCGTTGAGTATATATGCTTACAAGGACAAGAAACTGACGGAAAAGACGGGTCTTTATGCCGCACCGTTCTTCAACGTGACAGGGGCAAATGTCTGTCTGGGTTCCGCTAAAATAGACAAGCCGAGAGATTTGACCTACAAAACCTGTTGGAGTATTGGGAGAAGAAGTTCTGGCTGACGGAGTTCTCGCACTTGGGTGGCGGAGGCAACCCGACCAGATCCAACCTGGTCCTGGTGACGAAAGCCGCCAAGGACAAGCCTTTCAATACTGACGAACTGAAACCTTTGAATAACTTGAAACTGAAAGACATATTGAAATGAAAGAGTACACTACATAGACAATTATCTGCTGAACCCGCAACACCCGGTCACTGTGAACCTGATCGGCGCGGGAGGAACCGGCTCGCAGGTACTGACCTGCCTGGCACGGCTGGACGTGACATTGCGGGCACTCGGACATCCGGGACTGTTCGTCACGCTCTACGACCCTGACATCGTTACGGATGCCAACATCGGCCGTCAGCTTTTCGGCAGTTCCGACCTGGGGCTGAACAAGGCGCAATGCCTGATTACCCGTGTGAACAATTTCTTCGGCAATGACTGGAAAGCGGTACCGGATATTTTCCCGACCGTACTGAAAGATGCCAGACGGGACGACATGGCGAACATTACCGTCACCTGTACCGACAACATCAAGTCACGGCTTGACTTATGGAACGTATTGAAAGCCGTGCCCGCCTCGAATTACCGTGATTACGAGACACCGCTTTACTGGATGGATTTCGGGAACACACAAAGTATGGGGCAGGTTGTGCTGGGAACCATACCCAAGAAAATAAAACAGCCCGCTTCCGAGTTGTACAAGACTGTCGATTCGTTGAAGGTCATTACCCGGTTCGTGAAATACGCGAGGGTGAAGGAGGCGGATTCAGGACCGAGCTGCTCCTTGGCGGAGGCGTTGGAAAAGCAAGACTTGTTCATCAACTCCACACTGGCGCAACTCGGTTGCAATATCCTGTGGAAGATGTTCCGTAACGGGATGCTGGAATATCATGGGCTGTTTCTGAATTTGGAGACAATGAAGGTGAATCCGATGGTTGTATAAATATGTAATTGATGATTATAAACCGTTTTTCCCTTTGTTGAAGCGTTCCTGCAATACTTTTAAGGTTGTCAGATGATTGCAGGCCGAGTTTTTCGGATATTGCTGCGTTGACATGTGATGTTACTTTCCGATTTTCGCAATATAGAGCACACCTCATTCAGCGATTTTCCCATGATTACGAGTCGATATATCTCTATTTCCGAAGGAGACAGTTCGGGAAAGATTTCAGTCAAGCTGTTCCGTTCCATTTCCATTGCCAGCATAGCCTCTTTTACGTTGGATATGACATTGTTGCGGACTTCATCACTCAATAATTCAAGCAGGTTTTGTCTCCGCCGCCTCGTGTTCCATTTTCGAGAGCCTGATGTACGCCATCACCTGCTCCTTTTATATTCAGAAAGCCGAGAATTTCCTCCTCATCGTGCTTCAGACCGGTGTTTTCATTGTTCAGATTCCGTATATTCCTCACCAGCAGATTACCAAGCACGGTAACAGCTACGACATCACCATGTACAGAGTGGCGAAATTTTTCAGTATGCTGTTATCCGTAATCACAACGCAGGCCATGTACGTAATCATACCTATGCCACCGAGTATATATGGAACTTTTCTGAGCTGTCCTATGAGGGAAAACATGACGTTGGCCACCAGCAGCACCATGTTTCCCACGATGAGCATGATGTTGTATTCCGACCGGAACAGCGCACATAGCAGCATCTCGTTGCAGGTGAACAGCTGGGCTACAACCGTCATCACGCCGAATGTATGCCGCATGGATATCCGGTTTAGTCTGTATGCAAGGACAAGCATCAGTGATATGCCGAGGAATATGCAGTTCAGCATGAGCGGCAATCTGTCCTATGGACCGGACAGTCCGGTCAGGTTTACGACAAGGCCGGTTATTAGTGTCAGTGAATACAGGATGAACGTTATCATCTGTTGTCCGGCAAGCTGCAACGGATCTTTCCCGACGGTCGGAAACATCCTTGAAAATATGGCATAAATCGGGGAATTTTCCATAAAATAAGCTCTTTTAGTTTATATTGGGATAGAAAGTTAACGAAAACCAGCCTACTCTATTTTAGTGCGCATATATTGTGCAGGCGTCATTCCCGAAATCTTGACAAAGCCCTGTAGAATGTGCTACGGCTGTTGAAATTGGCCTCTTCGGCAATCGCATCAACAGAAAGATAAGGTTTTCTTTCATCAATTTGATGGAATACTCTATTTTAGCCTATTCAAATAATCGTTGAAATTATCAGAGCCAGCATATCTCCGCAGTAAGGGACTGAGGTCATTCTTGCTGATACCGACGACACGTATCAAGTCATCACGTCCGAATCCGGGTTTCAAGAAAAGCTTTTGTTCGACAAGCAGGCTTTCCATCTTCATGAAACGAGCATATTCTTCATCACTATTTATCCCCGGAGTTGTCACATCCGTTTTGCGGTGGCTGTTAATTTCTCTTCATCAGGAAAGGATGAGTCGGCTTCGATTTCTATCGTTGGTTCATGAGTATCCTTTGTTTGTGTAAACACCTTACGCAATTCTTCACGTTGTGCTAACAATTCGTCTATCTGTTTGGCCGCGATACGGTTTCGCCTCTTTGTCTTTGCAAATTCGCAAAAGTTATCCAAAAGATGATAAAAGTAAAACCAACAAAATGCACGAACTTACCAGCAAAGCATACGCCGTTCAGACAGAGCATGGGATTTAGCCAACAACAATTCTTTCTCTTTCAGCTCAAATTTGGTAGCGAACTCTTGTGCCTTGCTCTTGCTCTCACGAGTATAAATGCTGTCCTGCACCACGTAGCAACGTTGCATGGAAGCATCGGCCAGATCAAAACGCTTCATACCACGGCAAATCCGTGTACGATATTCAAGCAGGAGTAGATACTCATAACTTATGGTGTCGTTTGTAAAGGCTGACAGGCAGGCTTCGTTAAGTGATGCCGCCTCCTGATAACGACCTGCATCCAGCAGGTAGGGAATACCGAATTGTTTTCCGGTAAGTGTTTGTGAAAAGTGGGAAGACTGATATTTTCCGTATATTTCCTCAGCCTTTTCTTTCTCTCCATTCTTATACAGCAACACGGCCATTTTGGTATAAAGGAATCCGTATTGTTGGTCGATGTACCCGGAGGAGGGCCAGGTTGTTCGCTCATGCGTTGTATGACAATTTCACGCTTGTAGCCAGTTTCGATTGCCTTAGACGTCTGTTCTTGGTTTATGAGAAATGTCATGTACTCACCATAAAGGGTAGAAAGTCTGGACATTTCACGAACATCGTCCGTCCCTCCAGTAAATCCACAGCTTGTTCAAAACATTCTTGTGCTCTTGTATTGTTTTTCATACCTATATAAGTACGCGCCATGGTAGAAAGTATCACTGCCTCTTCTTTTTATAACCTAAAATGCGTGCTTGACGGATAGCTTCTTGACATACGGAAATGCCTTCCTCATACTTATTCTGTGTTTCTAATACTCCTGCCAACATCTCCATAAAAGGCAGACAGCGTTCTGGTATCAAACGTATTGAATCGTTTTGCAACGCACGGCGCACACAAGTTTCCTTGGCTGTCAAGTCGTGCTTGATTTCATAACACATAGCACGTAACAAATCAATCCGGAAGGGAGTGATGCCGGAAACCGAACTTCTCTCGGCCTCGTCCAACAGTTGTAAAGCACTATCGGGATAGTTTACATATATAGAACGAATCGTACGCTCGGTCAACAGACTGTCTGAAACCGTCGCCCCGTACGAAAGGGTTAACCACCCAAAGTATGAAGAATACCAAGATACAACTCAATCTCATTTTACCATATTAAAACACCTACAAAAGTAACAAATCGCTTTGATTAAACCAAAGAATTGACACTTTAGCATTGCTATTCTCTGTAGATTTTTGGTTCAAACTTGTATTGATAGTCATTGTAACTAATTATATGTCAGCACACATGGACAAATTGAGATATGTAGAGACAATTTGAGACAAACGGGCTCGGAAAGTTCGCTTATTTTTGTTGGAGTAAAAAATCCCGATTATTATGAGACGAAACAGAACACCATTCAGACGCTTTTACCTATGGACACAGATGTTGCGTCCATGATTCAAATAGTCGCCATAATCATCGCTTTGGTTATTGTGATGGTGTCTATTGTTTTTAGTGACCGGATAATGTATGGGGAACATATAGAACAATAAGAAGTAAAACAAATACTAATCAAAAAGAATCAAAATGAAAAGAAGTAATTTATGGAGAAGTGTATCTGCCCTGTTGATGGCAGGTTGTATCTGTTGCACCATGCCGTCATGCAGCGATGACGATGCACCGGCAGTCATTGAAGCCGCACAGCCGACTGCATCCGCTTATGAACTGAATGAAGCGGGCGAGGTTGCCTTGGAATTTGAAGTAGTCCCCGGAGACGCCCAAGTAGATGAGGTGACGATCGTAGGAGGAAACAGCGCGTTCGAATCAAAGGTTTCACACCCAAAGGAAATGGCAAATGGCTGTTGAACGCCAAAGTAACCGACTTCACGCAGATCAAGCAAGACAACGCCATCACCCTGTCCGTTGGCCAGACCGGTGGAGCATCCAGCGAGGTTATGCTTACTGTGATTGACCCTACACCATCGAAAACAAGTTCCAACTGGAACAGCCCAAAGGGTTCAACTACTACAGTGCCGACAAAGAAAACTTGTATGCAACCGGCCTTCCGGTAGCCCTCAAGCCTCTGCTGCCGGAAAACCTCGACCTGATCGATACAGAAAACATCAAGGTGGTTGACGGAACTCCATCCCATCCGATAGGCGTTGCCCACTTCATCAAAACTCCTTTGGAAGGCGAGGTTGGTTTCACACTGAGGATAAATCCCGAAAAGCTGGAAGAGGTGCAGAAAGCCATCCCGACATTCAGTCCGCTTGACTTCAATGTGCAGCTCACTTCCAAGAACAACCGTGTAGCCAGCCTGCCGCTGACAACGATGGCTTGCACACCGCTGACAACCGTTGAAGACGACGCGCTGACCGTATCGGTAGCCGAACTGAGTAACCCGGACTTCGAAAAGGAATTCGACATCGATGTAACCCACAAACTCAGACACATCGGTATATTGGAAAAGACGAATTTCGAGGCGGTAGAGATGGGCTTGCTGAATGAGAAAGGCGAACCGGTGGACGACGCGCCTTTCATCGTGGGCTTGTTCGACACAGATGCCAACGGCAATACCAAATGTAGCGTGAGCCTGATGGGAGATGCTGAATTCAACTACGCTCCGGGCACCTACTACTACGTACAGCGTTGCAGCCAACCTTGGAAATACAACGGCAAGACATACAACCCTGTTTGTGCCGACATGAGATTCAAAATCGTCATCGAGTAAACGGATTACCAAAGGATGAAACAATTCTTTGATACGGATTGGTGGAAAAACACGACCGGATGTACGGTGGGTACCATAATCGGTATCCTCCTCACATTCGGGACGAGTTTCCATTTGGAGAACCGAAACAAAGCGGAGATGGCACGGAAGACCGTGCTGCTCACCTTGCACAACCTGGACGCATCCACCCGGAACATGCAGACGCTCTTGGACGAGTTGCAGCAATACGACACGCTTTTCACACGGGCCGCTTCTCTTATGCCCGACCGCTTGGGAGAGATGGGAGACGACTCGTTGCGAATATTCATCAACGCCTTCGGCTCACGCCGATTGCTGATGACGGACTATACCACGAGCAGCATCTTCTCCAACAGTTTCGAAGTATGGCAATGCCTGGACGACGAGAAGGTGATCGGGCGGATAGGCAACTGTTATAGCGTGCTGGATGTGTGCAACGAAGAGTACAAAAGAATGGAAGCATTGCGTATGAAAGCCTTTCAAGCCTACTGGGGCGAGTGTCCGCCTATGGACTACCCGGACGTTGAAAAGGCGGCAAAGGCGCTCCTCATGCGGAACGACGTGCGGTATGTGTTGCAAATACATCCCAACATCACGCAAATGTTGAGAAACACCCACGACATTGTCTGCCAGTTGAACGAGCGCAACAAACAGGTGCTCCGCATCACACAGGAGGAACTGGATGAAGCAGGGAAACTGTTGGAGAAAACTCCTACGACATCGATTCGGACGATATACAATCCCGGAAAACAATTTGAATGAAAACGAAGGAAACGAATAAAACAACAATGAGTAAAATTAAAATAAATATATGGATACTGGCCACCCTGTTGGCCTTGCTGACCGCCTGCCGCGATGAGGCGGATGATGTGATACAACCCGGCATGCTCGAAGGTAAGAATACGCTGACCGAACAGTTTGACATCATCTGGAACGGAATCAACCAAAACTATGTGTTCTGGGAGATAGACCCGACCGATTGGGATGCCGTCTACACCCAGTATCGCCCGCGCTTTGAAGAGCTGGACAAGAAGGAAAACGTTCCGACAGCCGACTTGCAGAAACTCTACGAGGAGGTATGCGGCACGCTGATCGACCATCACATGAATATCAAGGTGAAAACCTGAAGCCCGCCCCGGCGATCAAACGGACATCGTCTCTGTCCATCCCGGCGGGATGGAAGTGTCAAAACGGGAAGACTTCTTTCTGGATATCCCCGCGAAGGCTTCCAAGTGTATCGCAACAAGCTGAAAGCAGCGGGCGCATCACAAACGACTACGAGTTCGTCAACAACAACCCGAAGCCGGCTTTGATCATCTGTTCACCTACGTTATCGACAATGATATCCTTTACCTGAGATTCAGCAACTTCGCAATCATCGAACAGATATCTAAAGCGGACAACCCGGAGAATACCGAAGCACGTGAAGCGAAGGAGGTCTATTGTGAATATATGAACCAACTCGTGTTCAACCAGAAGATCAAAGGAGTCATCGTCGATGTGCGCAACAACGGGGAGGCTTTTGTGGGATATGTTCACCATACTGGGACCGCTGCTGAAGGAAGACATACATGTGCTCGACACAAAGACTAAGATGGGACTGGGACGCTTGGACTACGGCGAATGGAATCCCTTCAATGCACAAGTTACCACACAACGGCAAGTAGGAGAAATGTTGGACTGGGATGGAAAACTGCCCGAAACCGACTGCATCGGCGACCGGAAGTTAGTGTTGCTGACAGACAATTGGTCGGTGAGTATGTCGGAAATGACAGCGGCAGCAGTCAAGCAGCTGCCTTACGCCACGGTGATAGGCCAGCGCACGTTCGGCGGCCTTGGCCCCTTGACTACTAACACCCATACCTCCTTTTCCGGACAGTTTGGCGACAGGAATTTAGAAAATACAAGCTACTTTGTTTATACCAGCACATGGATGTCGCGCACACACGATGGCGAACAGCTGGAAGGCATAGGGATCACACCAGACATTCCGGTGAAACAAGATTTCGAACGGTTTACCAAACAGCACATAGACGACCAGCTGGCATACGCCATCGACTTCCTGCATGGCAAGAAATAAGAGAGCTACATGACATTGTATAACAACTGATAAGAAAGAAAATATGAAACAAAACAAATGGATAATAACCGGCCTGCTGTTCTTTGCTGCCATCTTCCTGCCCGACCAAGCTGCCGCGCAATGGAAAGTAGGGCTAAATGCCGGATATACCTATAACAGTTATAGCATCGACACACAATATGCCTACGACTTCAACTACGACGGCCTGGGCGGTCTGACCGTGGGTATCCCTGTGGAATATGGCATTCTGGATTGGTTGGCGGTACGCGCCGACCTCACTTACCTGCAAAGGGGCACTCGATGTCCCGCGCCTACAACCCCACCTACCGCGACCGCCGCGACCATTACCTCGCGCTGCCCGTGATGGCACGCTTCTCTTTGGGGTGAAAAGGTACGCGGATTCCTCCATGCCGGAGGTTACATGGGCTACTGGGCGAAAAGCTGGGTGCAGGGTATGGAGGAGAGCAAGAGCTCCATACTGGATGACTTGATGGCAGATAAAGACCGGACGTTTTCGTCGCTTACGACCATAAATATGAGTTCAACTCCACGCGCGACAACCGCTTTGATGCCGGTCTGGTGGGTGGCGTAGGTCTATCTTACCGCATCCGCCCGCATATCGAGGTGGAAGCAGAAGGTCGTTGCTACTACGCGCTGACTTCCATCACCAAGGATTATATGAAGCATACCAAACAACCGCAATACAACACCACTTTCGCCCTGCAGGTCGGAGTGAAGTATTGTTTTAACAAACAAGGGCAAGCCTCCTAAAAGCAAAGAGTTATGAACAAAACATCTATACGCAACCTTCTCATTTTAATGGTTCTATCTATTAGCCTCGCGCAGCCGGTAATGGCTCGTGAGGCAACGAAGAATGCCGACGCACCGGTGTCGCTGACGATACAACAGGCAGGACACATGCCCAACGGCTCGCTATTCAACCCACACCCAATTGAAGTGAAAGCCCGGCTCCGCTCCCTGCCGACGAGGCAGTGCTGATGCTCCGCGTGTATCGCCAAAGCGAACAAGCACCTTTAACCAAGCAAGACATCTACCTGACCGGAGCGGCAGAAGGTATCAACCATGCGCTGCATGCGCCATCCGCCACTTGGGCAGATCAGGTGACACTGTCGCCGTTGGCAGGCGGAACACGCCATTATTACACCTTCTCGCTCGTGACTAACCGGAAGGAGTACTTCAGCAACACCGTGGTGGGCGACATCCCTGCCCTGCCCAAAGCAAAGCAGAGGCAAAGGGTGAAATACGCACCCTGCCCGTAGTGTTCCACCTCTTTGACCATCCGAGCTTGCCCCAAATTCGTTTTGATGACGAAACGGTGCGCGAATGGATAGCAGCCGCCAATGCCGTGCTGGGCAATGCCGCCGCGACAGCCGGACTGACCGACACCCGTGTGCGGTTGGAAGCTGCCCGTCAAGCACCCGACGGCACGAAGCTGGCAAAAGCAGGCATACACCATAGCAACGACAACCCTATAATCTGTTTAGACGGTCGTGAGAATGCGTTGAATCTGGACCATCCCGACCTGTATTGGAATCCGGATGCCTACCTCAATGTCGTTATCTTGCCTTTTACGCTGACTGCCAACAACATCTACGGGCAATACCCGCAGTTTCCCGAAGGTTACCAACTCTCCGGTTGCCATACCGTGAAGCAACCCACGCTGCCCCATGTCATCTACATCAACAGCTTAGTGGAACCCATACACGGGATTTCCTTTTCCTGACCGGACTGGGTTCTTACTTAGGACTGACGGAGGAACAGAGTAGCGGTGTCTACGGACTCGACCCATCGAAAACACCCATTTAGGATGCACACCGCAGCAGGCGGAAAGAATCGAATATACGCTGAAGCATGCTTGGAACACAGCTAAATCAATGAAATAATAGAAATAATATTAGAAAATAACCGGTCAATAAACGCTTTTGTTGCGAATGTCGCAACAAAAGCGTTTATCAAAATAACCGAAAAGATATGCTAAAGAAATTACTGGGTTTCGACTCCACGACCATGACACTACGCACGGAGAGCATCGCCGGAATCACCACCTTCCTTACCATGAGCTACATCCTTGCGGTGAACACCTCTATTCTCTCTTCCACCGGAATGGACAAGGGTGCCGTGTTCACGGCTACCGCTCTTGCCACCGCCCTCTCCACCCTGTTGCTTGCCTTCATGGCAAAGCTGCCCTTGGCACAGGCACCCAGCATGGGGATCAATGCCTTCTTCGCCTTCACACTGGTACAGGGTATGGGTTACCCGTGGCAAGTGGCTATGGCTGCCTTGTTTGTGGAGGGCTTATCTTCATTCTCATCACTTTCTTCAACGTGCGCGAGATTGTGCTGAACAGCATACCTGCCACGCTGCGCTACGCCATCTCGGTAGGTATCGGGATGTTCATCGCCTTTATCGGACTAAAGAACGCCGGCATCATCGTCTCCGACCCGGCTACGTTCGTGACGTTCGGCCCCTTCACGCCCGTCTCCGTGTTGGCATTGACAGGCATCCTGCTGAGTGGCTTGCTCGTGGTTAAGCAGGTGAAGGGAGCCTTGTTTTATAGCATCCTGATTTGTACGCTCATCGGCATTCCGTTGGGGTGACTACGATTCCCGAAGGGTTCCTGCCCATCTCCACGCCCCACTCGCTGGCTCCCACCTTCTGTCAATTCGACTTCAGCCAGCTGTTCACGCTCGACATGGCGGTGATCATCTTCACCCTGCTGTTCATGGATATGTTCGACACCATCGGCACACTGGTAGCCCTTACCTACCGGATCGGGATTGTGAAAGAGAACGGCGAAATCCCCGTGCCAAAGAGACTATGCTGGCCGATGCCATCGGTTCCACCTTTGGAGCCATACTGGGTTGTTCTACGATTACCACCTACTTGAGAGTGCTTCGGGCGTTGCCGAGGGCGGACGTTCCGGCTTCACCTCGCTGGTCACCGGAGGGATGTTCCTCTTGGCCATCTTTTCGCCCCCATCTTCCTGCTCATCCCCGGTGCTGCCACGACCGGAGCACTGGTGCTGGTGGGTGTCTTTATGATGGAGTCCATCACTCAAATAGACATGAAGAATATCGCGGAGGCACTTCCTGCGTTCATCACCATCATAACCATGGTGCTGACCTACTCCGTTGCCAATGGCATCATCTTGGGTATGCTCTGTTATGTGTTGCTCAAACTGGGCACGGGCAGACACCGGGAGGTTAGCCCTACCATGTATGTGCTGTCGGTGTTGTTTCTCCTCAAATTCATATTCACGTAAACCCTATTATAATAATGTATATGGAAAGAAGTTTTTATGATTGTACTTGCCGCAATGATGGCAATGGCCGCATTCACTGCTTGTGGCGATGACGATGCGTCCCGGACAATGTCGGGCGGAGAGATGTTGAAAAATATCAGTATGGTAATTGCCGACCAGGCCGATGCCGAAAAACTTTATCAGGCAGAGGAGGATGCCCCTAATATGATACTGGTTGCCGACTCGAAAGAGGCTGCCCACAAACTGTGCGAACGCCTGATTGCCGACACGTGGGACGGCAAGCCGCGCACGGTCAAACTCCCAGACGACTGCGGCATCATCTCGCTTGCGCCCGCTGCGGACGAGAGTATCTTTGCACCGTTTCGTTCACCGGGCTAAAGAGTTGCGACCATCCGGTGTTCTCCCTTACCATCGCTCCCAAGGAGTACTTGGATGGAGACAACCCCAGCCATTACCATGAACAGCGCGAACCGCTATGTGTATGGAGATGTGGCGATTGCAGTTGGTGGACCAATGCCGGTGTGCCCATCGGCAATAAATGCGGTCGTTGCGGAAGCAAGAATATTATCGAACCTAAGAGACAAAGATAAATAATCCATAATAACAAACGAAATGAGAACAAATCTATCCATCAAAGCCCTTTCCCTGCTATTGGCAGGAATGATGACATTCGGACTTGCCTCGTGCAAGGACGACGAAATAGCTTCCGACTTTGACGAGCCGGATGTGAATATCCCCATTCCCACCGAAGATGAGGTGAAGACGACCGTGGAAAGACCTACGCCGTGTTTGGCGAGCAATTTGACGAAGTGACCCCTACGTGCTGAAACGCATGACCGGACAACGCTACAATTATACACCTGCTGACACGGAGATAGCAGACGACGTGGAGGTAGTGTTTATGGATACCAAAGCACTGACCGGTATGAACGAAGAGATGGCCTACGAACTCAAAGAGTTGTACGACCGCGATGGGGTCATTTACATGCACAAGCCCAATGCCTTGGCGCTTGCCTTCCAGATGCTTGTGAACGATGAGTTGGACGACTTCATGGAGTGGATGGAAGAGAATACGGGCGGTGGCAAAATCGACACCCGCACTGCACAAGATGGTGACCCGCTGACGCGTGACAGTTACATCCTCTCGCGCAACAGCTCCCTCGACATGCAGGACATCTACGATGGAAAAGAGATCACCCGTGAAGCAACCGTCACCGAAATAGACGAAAACGGCAAGGAACAGACCCGGACCGTCACCGAGACATTCACACCCACCGAACCCACCGACTACGAGTACGGACTCTTTGCCGAAAGCGTAGCGAAATGGCTGAACGATGATGGTGTCCAGACGAAAACACGTGCCAACGGAGGTGCAGACTTGGAAATGCCCTATACAAAGACCATTTTGGCACCTTGCCGCGTACAACGCATAGGAGACGACAAGCAGATAACCGCCAACGCTGAGATTACAATACGGGCTGCATCGCTCTACTCTCCACAGGAGAATGAAGACTTCTACTATGTGACAGTGGAACAGATGATACCGGTGGAATCATTCGCCAAAGGAGAATATTATTTTAAGAGCCGTACAGGTCCCATCATGACTGCGCAAGTACATAGAGCAAGAGGATATACCTATGGTTCACACGCCATCGATTTGCCCCAATTGGAAGCAGATGGGTATAATGTAACAACCGGTAATCTTCAGCCACTTGCCAAAGGGCGGTGCCCACAACCCTGTCTGTAGATGGATGGGCGGCAGGCTCCGACGTATGCCAGGACAACACGATTGTGGGTAAGCTGGAAAGCACGTATCATCCCGAAGTATTGGCCTTGGCACCGGAAGAGAGACTCACCAAATTCTACTATGAGCCATCTGAGACCCATAATGGAAGCAAATATTGGTTTTACTTTTCGAATGAAGCAGACAACTATTACACATTGAAATTCCTTGACCTATCTCATCCTAACTGTAAGAATGTCGTTACACGACAATCGTTCACCTATAAAGTGAGTAATACGGCAAAGAGGGGCTTAAACCCTTCAAGATGAAGATACACAACAAATTCAGATTCCACGTGGCATGGAAAATGCAATCTGGAGGAGAGTGCTTTAAATATGTCGACATCTACGATGATGTAATCACCGCCTCACTGCCTGCGCCTAACCGGTATATAAGCAAACACACCATTGCCCCGATGAAAAGTATTCCGACTGGAATACCGTGGAAACCCTCCTGAATAGCTGCCGGCAATACAAGGAACTGAAGGACAACCAGTATTGCCGCGATTCCGAGAACTCGCTGAAAACCTACTGGAGAAAATGGTATGAAGCAAAGCAGGCATTAGAAAGAAAAATCTTGACCTTTCGGCTGTAAAGAACAACTATATCATTCGCATGACCAACGGAGAAGGGAAAGAAATAGGTTCGCCCCTCTACATCGGTCCCAACGGTGTGAATCTCTTTGGGAAAGGTAGCTACTACATGAGCGACGGCAGCTTCCTCCCGCCAAAACAAAGCTGACCGAGGAGCAGAAGCGTAACTGTATAGGTATCGTTTGTGTAGGCAGAACAAGCGACAGTGAGCTCCCCAATGGAATCAATGGCTTTGCCATAGCACTGCACGATGCCAACCAGACACCCTGTGCGTGGGGCGACGCTACCCCTTCAGCAAAAGGGCTCTAACAATTGGTTGCCCATTAATCATGGTGCAGGTTACAACAATACCCATAACCTGATGCTGGCTGCCGCCCAAAAGACGGGAAAGAGCCAAGCAAGGAGTGGTATCCTGTCCTGTACTACGCCCTCAACTATCCGGTGGCAAACCCCAAATCCAACAAAGGTTGGTTCCTCCCTTCAAGGAATGACCTGCTGGATGCCACCTCTCTTTCCGACGAGGCATTGAGAAGGCTGGAGGAGATCCGCTGGTGAGAGACCGGGTGTATGCCAGCAGTTCACTCTTTGAGGAGTTAGAGGATTTAGGGAACTTCAATTACAGGTTTTACAATTTGGTGACCACTTGCGTGCTTCGAGGCGAAAACAAGGATGTAGAGTTTGGATACAAAGCGCACTTCAATGCCGAAGATGAGATATTTTACGTAAGACCGTTCATCGCATTCTAATCATTAGAAACAAGACATTACGATATGACAACAAATCTATTAGTCAAATACCTCTCCCTCCTGATTGGAGGGATGATGGTGCTCGTCCTTGCCTCGTGCAAGGACGACGAATTGGCTCCCGACTTCGACGAGCCGGAAGTGAATATTACCATTCCCACCGAAGATGAAGTGAAGACGACCGTGGGAAAACCTACGCCGTGTTGGGCGAGCACTTCGACGAAGTGACCCCTACGTGATGAAACGTATGACCGGACAACGTTACAGTTACAGTCCCGCCGCCACGGAACTGGCTGACGACGTGGAGATAGTCTTTCTGGACTACGATGCGTTGATGGAAATCAGCGAGGAGATGGTGTATGAGATAAAGGAGGTATTCGACCGTGGCGGAGCCGTCTATCTGCACAGGCCCAATGCTCTGGCACTGATGTTCTTCGACCTTGTCATGTACGACGAACTGGACGATTTCATGGCGTGGCTGGAAGAGCAATTGAAGGATGGAGGTGCCCAAACCAAAGCAGGCGGAAAAAGTAACCCGCTGGAACGTGATTCTTACATCATACGCCGCAACGACCATCTTGACCTGCGTGACATCTACAACGGTGAACAGGTTACCATCGAAAGATTCGTTACCGAAGAAACAGAAGACGGCAACGAGCAAACCCACGCCGTTACCGAAAGCCTCACACCGGACGAGCCCTCTGACTACGAATACGGACTCTTTGCTGAAAAGTGGCGGAATGGCTGAACGGAGAAACCAAGACACGCGCATCAGACGGCGAAATGCTGAACTCAGCGGCTCTGGAAACCATCCTCCTCCCTTGTGTCCTCAAACGTCAGTTCGATGAAAAACTTTTACTTGCCAGGCAGAACTCAAAGTATGGGTATCTACCCTTTATAACTTTGAGACCAAGCAGGACTACTATCATGTGCTGTTGGAAGAGACATACCCGGGTGATAAGTTCAAGTTTGGCCAATATTACAGTAAGAAGGTCAACAAATGGGGCCAGCGTCAGAAAGCAGCCGGATATACTTATGGCGGCCTATATGTGAAACCCACACTGGATACGGAAGGTTATACCTTGAAAGATATGTGGAACCCGCAGCCGGAGAACGAAGGAGCGATACAGAAGATAGAAACTATCGACGGATGGAACCTGAACAGCCAATTAGGATACAGTGACGGGCTGACAGCCTTACTGACCGGTGGCTTCACGCACCAACAGACGGTGAGCAATGTGAGCAAGGAAATCAATATAAACCTCCAGAAGAGTGGTACCGGATATTATTGGAAGTATGATATACCGCACAAATACGAATATAGCAAAGGGGCAATATCTGCTGTAACCAATGGCAAGCTAATTTCAGAACCGGACAAGAACTCCATCAGTACCACGGTCTGCAAAACGCGCCAATCATGGAACTGGTTGGTAAACAATACCGAAAGACGTGGTAACAAGGCGTTCTATATGGATCTCGCCCTTACATTGTATGCTAAACACGCCTATTTTGCGAAATTCAGAGCTGGTCATGAAGAATCTGTTTACAACAACCCTAAACTCCGCATCGAGCTACCCGTCCCCAACCGCTTCACCAAGAACTACTCGGTAGTGGCAGACAATTATCAAGATGACAAAGAGATGGAACTTATCCAAACGTTCCTGAACAGCGTCCGAGAGTACAAGGATATTTCAAAGGCTATTGTGCGCCTGAAGAAAGATTCTGGACAGGCAGATGGAGGAGCGTTGGAACAAAATGCTGAAAACGTTGGAGAGCTTCGGTTCTAAGTTCTCCGGTTTGAAAACGCATACACCTTCCGGTTGAAAGACAACAAAGGCAAACAAATCGGTCGCAACCTGCGTATTAGTAATAAAGGAGTAAACAAATATTAAAAATGATGAAACTGAAGACATACATTCCTCTTATCCTCGTCTTGCTGCTCATGCTTGCATGCGACAAGGTGACTAATAACTATTACACCGAGGATCCCGAACCAAAACTCACCCGACTTCGAGCCGGGTGAGTGGCTGACGGAAGCACGCTCACTGTGCTACTACGGTCTGCTTGATGACGGCTACTCGCTCTATCCCGGTTGGTTACTGCAAGCCGACGGGGTGAAACGTGCCTACAGCGACAGCGAGTTCGCCCAAAAGTTTATCACCGACGATATGGGCATCAGCATGCGCAACCCCGGTGCAGGCACCTGCTTCACGTTGCGGATGGACGAAAGTCCCGTATGCCATGCTGCGGTGTTCAACGCTACCGTGCCCGAAGGGCTGACAGACGAGCTAATCCACCTGACCTATCCCGTGAAGTGGAATATCGATGCCCTGTTGCATTGGCATGCTGACAAGCCGGTGGAATTGGCTTGGACCCTGCTCCTGGAAGGTGATACCGTAGACCATTTCACGCAGCAGTTCAACTGCCGCAGCCTGCACTGTTACATTCCCGACCCGGTCTTGCTCCAAAGGAGAATCAGCAGAAAATCAACCTCATCAAGCAATCTGATTTCGGAAGTTATCCCGTCCGGGAAAACGATGAAGTGCTATGTCCTCAGACCGGTGCGTTCCTCATGGGCTACATCGACGAACACTCGGCTTTGGTGGAGCAATTGAAAAGGAGATCCTGAACGACGGTTACCTGCCTACAATCAGCGGCATGGCGAGCCCCAATAGCGAACAATTGTTGAACAGCACGGCACGTGCCTTCACCTATCTGATGATGAAACACCGCATCTTCTATACTGTCTCTGATGGCGGTCAGCTGCAAAGTCCGAATTACACGGCCGATGTGCAATATATACGTACCATCGACGATATTTTCCACAACCAGCAAGGCTACTGTATGGAACTGTCGGCCGCTTTCGCTTCATGGTGCATCAACCAAGGCGTGAAATGCACCGTTGAATTCGTGCCCGGGCATGCTGTCAACCGCCTGTATGACAGAGAGGGCAAAGCATACCCTGTGGATCTGACTATGCTGGCAAGTAGCATGGCCCAATTCCCCATCCTCTCCGACTCACCCGGAGCCACTGACTTTGCGAACGTAGATAGGTTTTACACCATCCTCATGACACGCAGTCAGCAAGATGAAATCAACACCTATCAACAGGGTCGCCAGGACGATCCGGTGAACTACTCTACCATCGATGTTTACCGCCTGCGCCAATGGTTGCCTTCGTTCAACATCGGTGGCAACTATTTACATACCGCGCTGCGGCAGTCGAAGAGGATGCACTGCAGATTGTAGAAAACCCGGTATGGAACATTGACAATAATTTAAATTTTGAAAAATGAGACTAAGAACATTCATAGCCCTCGTCTTGCTGCTTCCGGCACTGTTGGAAGCAGCAGCCTTCGGGCACAAAGCTCGCGTAACAGTTTCCTGAAGGTAGCTGTGGGAGACATCCGTTACGTGGACAAGGCACACAGCAAGAAACAGACCGTAGGCAGCATCCTGACCGATCTGGCTACCACCGCCGTCACAGGTAAGAGTACTACCCAACACGATGAATATGCCCTTCGGTGCGTGAGGCTATCGTGAAAGCGTTAAGCGACGTCACACGATTCCGGGTCATCGACGGAGATTTCCACCTTGATGAACTGGCGGGCAACGAAGAAGCCCTTTATGTGGATGGCACCATCAACAGCATCACCGGCACTTCGCAAGTCACCCTCCACAGTCAAAGACAAGCCTGCCGAACAATCGTACAAGGTGCTTATCAACGTCACCCTCAATCTGAAAGACGCCCGTACGGACGAAGCGGTGGATAGCCACATATTCAGCATGACCGACAGTGACATCTCCTGGATGACTACGGCTGATAAGGCGCTGAACGATGCCATCGACCGCCTGGCTTCCCGCATATCCGAATACTACAACCACCGCTACCCCTTCATGGCAGTATCGTGGAACGTGGTGAAGAAAGAAGGACAAACAACGCACGGTGTACATTGATCTGGGAAACAACTGCCGGGCTGAAAAGGACAACAGTTCAACATCTACGTCTTAAAAGCATTGCCGGACGAGAAGCCCGTCAGGAGATAGGCCGCCTGAAAATAGAGGAAGTGATGGGTGATGACCTGAGTCTCTGTAAAGTTACCAAAGAGAGAAAGAAGTAAAGACTGCATTAGACCAAGAAAAACATTGGTGATCATCAGTCGGTAATTAAGGATAAATGGAAGATAAAAAGGATTATGGGAAAAAGATTTTTACTATATTGTTTGCAACCATGATGGTAATTGCTATATGCTCTTCGTGCGGCAACGACGATGAGACAAAGAACGACATACGGACCGGCGAAGAACAAGTGGATCAACTGATAGACCAACTGATTCTAAATATCGCTCAAATGTGTGTGGACAAAAGAACGGCGAGTTCTACTTGCCTGTCAGCTCGAAGGATGAGGCATACAGGTTCTGTGAGTCGCTGACCGGCGAGAAGTGGGACGGCAAGAACCGCACTGTGACATTGGCTGATGCGTATGGCACGGTTATGCTGAAAGCAGGTTCGGTAGAAGGGCTGTATGGCACGGTTATCTTCCGTGATGTGCGCCATCTGGACGATATGACATTGCACCTGGCCGATCCGGAGTATATCAAGAATGATAATTATGGGATAGACCAGTTTGTCAATATATCTGTAATAGGAACATGCACAAACCCGAAATGCAAGTATGTCTATACAAAGAATGCTGCCGGTGTGGGTTATATGCCCTCAGGCTACAAATGTGACAAGTGTGGTAGCAAACTGAATGTAACAACGAGTTGGGGAGGACGCTGACTCGACAAACTCTAAAAGCAATTGATCAAGATGAAAAGTACAATGGACAGAGTGCCGGCATGGCTGGCACTGATGGCAGCAGCCATCCTCACGTTCACCTTCACAGCTTGCAGCGACGATGAAGATATTGAGAATGAAGTGACTTACACCTACGTTTTCACCGAAATTTCGGCATCACACCCCGACTTTCTCGAAGAGAAGGGAAGATAGAGAACGCCTTCAAGTCTGCCCTCGGTGCTACCGGAAGCAACTTCACGAAGCGGGGTACGGTGGAAGAGTGCGACAAACAAGTTTACGCAGCCTGCGAGAAAGCCTGCAATTCGCTCAAGAGCGAAGTGTGGCAAGGCGATTACCTCTTAGAAGTGACAAACACCCTTACCGAAGAGGTAGTGTGCATGGCTGTATTCAATGCCGACAACGAAAACATCTTCGGTGGTTCCTCGCAGGCTGCGAAAGAGAATACAGCAAAGAACTTTACCAATTTTGTCAAGAAGATATACCCCGACTTCCCCGCTGTACAATCCGGGGTTAACATGCACTGATTTCAAAATGAGGGAGAGTGCTTTGCTTTCATGTATAACCAAATTGACAGAGACGATATTATGGCACAAAAGAGGTTTAGAGGGTTATGCTCCATCTCTTCAGAGTACCTGATAATGAGTTATAAAAGGAGTGATGTCAAGAACGGTTTTCCAAACTGGATATATGGTTTCGGAAGGAAAAGGGCCAACCGAGGTACATCATTACATTTAAAAATCCGAACCAATGATGCTGCCGGTGAAAACAAATGAGACTGCTGATATATAATATTATAACGGTTATGGCGTTATGGCGTCATGCCAACAAAGAAGACAAGAATATGACAAGTATGACGAAGAAATTTTTAACGATTATGTGTACTGCAATGGTGGCAATACTCGCATTTACAGCTTGTAGCAACGATGACGAACCAAAGGCTGTATCAAGTGAAGAGATATTGCTAAACATCAACAAGGTGATTGTTGAGCAGGCTAACGCAGAAAAACTCTACCAAAGAGGTGAGGATGGAAGCACTTTGGTGATGATTGCCGACTCGAAGGAGGCCGCCCATAAGCTGTGCGAGCGTCTTATCCTCGACCGGTGGGATGGTAAACAACGCACGATAAAATTCTCAGACAACAAAGGGTTATTACTCTTGCTCCTGGTACGGATGAAAGCGTCTTTACAACGTTACGCTCAAAGCACTTGATAATTTCGGTGATTTGTTTATTCGCATCGCTCCCGAAGCATATCTGGAGGGAGAGAATTTTCCTTGGGAACGATTCCCTGTATCAGGGTGGGTATGTTCCGATTGCGGATTGGAGACATTTAAGCTCTACAGACCAAAGAAATGCAATAGATGCGGAGGTGAGAATTTTAAATAATAAATGAGACAGATCACAATATTTATAAAATGAAACATTATGGGAATGTTATCATGTATTTGATTAGCATGTATAATCCTTTCCGTATCTTTTGGCAATGACAACGTTCTTGGTAACAGGAGCGTTGTCATCCTGCAATCATGCCGATGAGTTGGAGCCGGTTTCTCCGGTTCCACAGATTGTTTTCTCTTTTCTCCAAGCGGACTAGGCGACATGAGCTATAACGACTGCATCCTCGAAGGCGTGCAGCGGTTCAAGATGGAACATAAAGAGATTGACCTCTATATATATTCGCCCGAATCATTGCCTGAGGCCGAGAAAATCTTCTCCGACTGGCTCAAACGGCCGGAAAGCGACATTCCGGTGTTGTTTGTTCTGGGTAGCAGCGACTATGAGCCTATGGTAGAAAAGCATCTTACCCAACAAGACCTGACTCCCAACAGGAGCCTTTTGCTGTTTGAAAGCCGGAAACAATATGATGACAAACAGATACACACTTTCCAAATTTCTATGTTCGAGCCTCGTATCTTGCCGGAGCAGTGGCAAGGCAATGTACGGGAGACAGGAAACCGCTTGTCTTACTTGCCAACCCTCGGACAGTCCCATCAACATAGCCAAAGACGGTTTTGTTGCCGGTTACGGCAGCGACTGCGATGTGGAGTACCTGGCGGATGATTGGACAGGATATGTGTCGGCTTCGCTCGCTTACCGGAAAATGAGCGATTGGGCGGTTGATTACGACTTCATCTTTCCTGTGGCAGGTGGCTCCAATGCCGGTATCTACCGCTACTCCCGAGAATTTGAAGATTCACCGTACCTCGCAGGTATGGACATCGATCAATCAAGTCTCTCCAACCGGATCACTGGCTCGGTCATTAAGCATATCGACCAATTGATTTACAGGTATCTGACGGAATGGGTCGTCACGGGATTATGCCAGAGAACCAACTTTACGGTCTTGAAAGCGGGTATGCCGACTGGCTGGTCGCATCCCGATACGCGAATAATTTCAACAGTTTAGTCAATGACATACGCCAACAGGCTGTTATTTTCGAGAAAGAGTATTATGAAACGAATGGTTATTAAACTTATTGCACCACTCCTCTGCCTGATCGGTCTGTGGAGCTGTTCGGATGATGAATCTTCCATGTCCTATGCCGATAAACAGTGGACAGAGAAAACCGTTGCCGTGGTGCTCCCGATGGAGAAAGGACTTGCTGCGCATTGGGAAAGAACGTTGGGTATGTTTGCAACCAACTTTGAACGTGCATTCAAAACCACGAGACAGGTATCAGATTGAAGTTTGAATACTACGACGAGGCAAATGCCGATATGCAGGAACTTGCCCAATCGCTGGCTTTCAACGATGAAGTATATGCCGTCATCGGCGGATTGTATTCATCCAACGCTGCAATCCTCGCGGCTGAATTGACCCTTGTAGGCAAGACATTCTTCACACTCGCCACTACAGAACAACTGGTTCGTGCATACGCATCGACAGGCTATCTTTGGGCGATGACCGAAACCGACATTACGCAATGTGAGGTACTTCTCCAAGGTGATTAACTATGGAGGTAAAAGCGTGGCACTTTGGCCAAGGATAATGACAATTACGGGCAGACGTTCATGGATTGGTTCGCATTTCAGGCACGCGAACTCGGGTTGAAGAATATGGGCAGCTATGCTTACACCCCGATAACATAGCGGATGTGTCCCGCCAAGCCATGCAGTCGGGTGCAGAGTATGTGATATGTATCCCCTCTGAGATTGAAGAGATGGGACCGATGCTTGAAGCGCATAAAACACAAAGCCTGAACAGTCAGAGTGTACCGAGGATGTTGTTTTCGGATACAGCCTACGGTGCGGATGTGCTCAAGATTCACGGAGATGCAGCCGAAGGGATAGAGGGAGTCGCATTTGGTGCCGATCCTGAATCGGGTTCGACGTAAGTTATCGGACCTTTTCAATGCCACGCCCACTCTGGGAGAATCACAGCTCCACGATGCCGCCATGCTCATCGGCTATGCAGCATGGCATCAGCAGTTCAATCCGGAGCTGTCGTTACAAAATCACTCAGGGCTGTTGTTTCAGGAGAAGACTTGAACATGGGCAGCTGGACGGGTGAGGATATGAGGCTTGTGGTGGATGCGCTTGCTGCCGGCAAGTCGCCATACGTCCGTGGGGCTTCAGGCCATCTGAGGTTTGATGCAAAAGTCTTTACCAATGTGCTTGCTACGACTTACTATAACTTCAAGGTTTACAACGGGCAGTATATCATCCTCGACTATAACACCAGCGATGGAGGAAACCGCACGGATGCGACACTTGCCGGTTGGAACTGGAAGGCTTCGCAGATGCAGGATTTCAACAATTCAGGAGAATTCGATTACCCTGTACATACCGGCAACTGGGCACTTCTGGTTGCTTCCTCCAAAGGATGGGCCAACTACCGCCATCAGGCAGATGTGCTCGCCATCTACCAGCAGCTCAAACAGGCCGGATATACCGACGACCGTATCATTCTCATTGCCGAGAACGATATAGCCGACAATGTGTCGAATCCTAACAAAGGAGTTGTGCAGGTGACCATCGGAGGAAACAACGTGTACGAGCAAGTAGAGATAGACTATCACATGTCGGAGTTGCAGGCAAAGACATACTTGCCATACTGAGCGGAGAAAAAGCGAAAGACTGCCCATCGTAATCGAATCTACCGCAAACGACAATGTATTTGTCTTCTGGAGCGGACACGGAGTGCCCGGTGCCTTATGCTGGAACGATGATGCCTATGGCATTATGGGTGACCAACTTGACAAGACTTTCCGTCGGATGAGGGAAAGAGAAGCTATCGTAAACTCCTGATGATGGTCGAGGCTTGTTTTCGGGCGGTGTGATGGAGCAATGCCGGAATATTCCGGAATGTTGTTCGTCACGGCTGCCAATGGTGACGAAACCTCCAAGGCAGACGTGTTCAACGGCGAGATGAAAGTATGGATGAGCAACCGCTTTACCTCCACCTTTATTGAGCAGATCACCGAAAACAAGAACATTGCCCTACGCGACCTATATTACCGATTGTTCATCAATACGGTCGGTAGCCATGTGATGGTCTATAACGCTGAAAACTACGGTAACCTTTATTCGGCTGATATGTCAGAATTTATAAACTTCAAAAAATAATCAAAATGAAACAATCTACGTTACGCCTGCATTTACAGCGGTAACATGCGCCTTGATTCCTATATCAACCGGCTGGACAAAGTATTGTCGCATATCCTCGTCGCCCACCGTCAGACCGATAGGCGGCACAACTACATCTACAACGTCTATGTTAATATTTCAGTCAATGATAGTAAAAACAGAGAACGATACCACGCCTGCCGCTTCGACCAGCTAACAGGCTGAAGATCTCATAGAATACACAACAATAGCTCCTGCCGACATCTGAGTAGGATTCCGGATAGCAAAAACATAAATAAGTAAAACAATAAATCATCATTTTCATTATGAAGCAAATACTTTATATCATCAGTATCGCCTTGATGGCAGCAATAGCATTTATATCGTGCAAGGGAACAAGCAAAACAAATCCCACAGAACCTGGCATTCCGAACTTCATCGGCACATGGTACTATGAAACCATGACTCAAACCGTGCTGGGCACCGCCTCCGACACCATGCTTTACGACTACATCAACAACCCGCAAGAACAGCAATTCTACGAAGTCTATACTCCGGACAGCGTGATGACCTTCTACACCATCCAAAATGACACGCTGATGAAAAAGCTGCGGTTTCGATATGCTTTCCACAACGACACCCTCTATATGTCACACCCCAATAAACCGGTGCAAACCGTACATGTAAAGAACTTCACAGACAGCACTGTGACCATAGACTACACTCGCACTTACCGCGACACTCTCTTCTACTGTACCTCCACTACTCGTCGCAGCGAACTGCCTAAGTGGAAATTTGAGAAGTAAAAACAAATAATAAATACATTAGCAAATATGATAAGAAGAAAATACCTGCTACTCTTTGTCGTGTCCTTTACCTTGCTCTTGGTCGGATGTGACAACGACCTCGGATATCAAAGTCCTGACGATGAGTGGACTGCCGAAACGTTGGTATCCGAAGCTGACGTGGAACGCTCCGGTGTGGATGCCTGGTTCCGTTCGGAAACTATCAGCGACCGGATATTCAACCGCATGTGGCTCAAGTCATGGAAAGAGGACTGTCCTTTGAAGCGATCCGAACTACGTTATTTAAAAATGTTGCATCGTAACGCTGACGGTAACCCGCAAAGGGGTGAGATGGTGGTGAACGCTGCCATTGCCGATAAAGTGATTGATGTATTTCGCCGGCTCTACCAGGCAGACTACCGCATTGAGCGAATGGTGTTCATTGACAACTACGATGCCGACGACGAAAGCTCTATGCGTGCCAACAACTCCTCATCGTTCAACTTCCGCTTCATGACCGGATCTACTACCAAAATTTCCAAGCATGGACTTGGTCTTGCCATTGACATCAATACGCTTTACAATCCATATGTCAAGCAAAAGGATGACGAATCCTGGCATATAGAACCGGCTACCGGCGAACCATACGCATTCGACCGTGAGAACAGGACGGATATACCCTATAAGATAGATCATAACGACCTTGCATATCGACTCTTTACAGAAGCCGGATTTGAATGGGGTGGCGATTGGACTTCATTGAAGGATTACCAGCATTTTGAAATTAAAGATACTGATGATTGTTTTTCTGAACATGAAATTAATCTCATTCGTTCACATGACACAACAAGTCTCATGAGGATTTTAACTGTGGACAATATAAATGACTCGATTCTTTTACGCACTGTTTCTTCAGATGTAAGCAAAGAAATGATGGCAACGAAAGAATACGAACTGTTGGTAAACCGTATGTTGGCTACTGTTCGTAATCCTGAAAATGAAGGTGTTGGAATTGCGGCTCCTCAAGTTGGTATTCTTCGTCGCATTGTAGCAGTACAGCGATTTGATAAAGAAGGATATCCTTTTGAAATTCTTGTAAATCCTGAAATCATCAGTTATTCTGAACAGACGCAACTTGGAACTGAGGGATGCCTTTCTATTCCAGATAAAGAGGGTGAAGTTTTAAGAGCGGCAGATATTACAGTCAAGTATATTGATGGAAAAACTTCTGAATCTCGTGAAGAAAAAATTTCGGGATTTACAGCAGTGATATTCCAACATGAGATTGATCATCTTTATGGGCGGCTTTATATTGACTATCTATCATCTGGTTCTCAAGAATAATAAATAATTAATATAATTACTGATGTTGTGAAGTGACGACGAAATTGATTCCTATCATTCTTATGACGCAGCATAGACAAATATCTTTACTATACAAAGTCTTCTTTGGATACATAGTATTAATGGCAATCATCGGTAGTATGGTCGCTATTGTTCTGCACGAGCGTCACCGTGTACAAAAAATAGAAAACGAATCGATTTCTATTTTCCAAACTCAGCACGACATCAATACCGCCCATCGGTATGTGACTGCATTGGTAACTTATGGAGAATCAGTCATGGTATGGAACAATGAGGATTCTCTGGCTTATCGGGAACGCCGTGTGCGTACTGATTCTATGTTGCAAGTCTTGCGTACACAATGTAGTGATTTTATACAACCAGTGCAAATAGATTCACTTCGTACATTATTGGCCGCTAAAGAAGAACATCTGTTCAAAATAATGGAAGCGTCTTGGGAGCAGAAGAGAACGGATAGCCTTCTATTCAATCAGAAACCGACCGTAACGACACAGACAACCACCCGGACCGTTACCCGAAAGAAGAAAGGTATCGCCGGATTCTTCGGTGGCAAGGAAACCGTACAGATGCCGGTTGTTACAACCAGGCAAACCGCACCGGATAAGGAACTGATCTCGTTGTTGAATAAACGGAAACGGGACATAGAAACTTATACGGACAGCCTGCGGTTGTGCAATAGGGAACTCAACCGGAAATTGCGTTTACTTATTACAAGTCTGGATGAGCAGACATGGAACGCCTTCAGGAGCAAGGAAGAGCGTCTGAAAGCTTCCTACGAACATTCGACTTTGGTCATTACCGGCTTGATTATATTCTCAATCATCCTGCTGTTCATTTCGTATCTTGTCATACAACGGGATATTAAGGTCAAGGCAAAAAACAGGAAGCATCTGGAAGAAACGATAGAGCAGAACATCGCGCTGTTAGAGATGCGGAAGAATATCATCCTGACAATCTCCCATGACATCCGTGCCCCTCTGAACGTAATCAGCGGCAGCGCGGAACTTGCCGTGGATACCAGGGAAAAGAAACGAAGGAACACGCACCTGAATAACATCAGGATTGTGTGCCGACATGTTGTACATCTGCTTAACAACCTGCTGGACGTGTACCGCCTGAACGAGGCAAAAGAAACCCGCAACGATGTACCGTTCAACCTGAATGCCCTGTTGGAACGCATCGCCTTCGGCTTCTCCCATGTGGTCAATAACAAAGGCATCCTATTCAATCACGATTTTACCGGTACCGATGTCAAACTTTGCGGTGACGTGGACCGTATCGAACAGATTTTGGACAACCTGCTCAGCAATGCCGTCAAATTTACAGAAACCGGTACAATTAGCTTGAATGCCCGTTATAACGAAGGTGAATTAGTATTGGAAGTCAAGGATACCGGCATAGGCATGAGTGAAGATGCGCTTTCACGTATCTTCCGCCCGTTTGAGCGGTTGGACTCCGTCAGAAACGCGGAGGGTTTCGGATTAGGCCTGCCGATAACAAAAGGTCTTGTCAACCTGCTTGGCGGGACAATAGACGTGACGAGCGGCATTGACCGGGGTAGCACGTTCCGCATTACACTTCCATTGAAAACCACGGATGAAACGGTAGAGAGCGAAAGCCTGATAATCCCACATCCGGCACATTTGCCTCGGAATGTACTTGTCATTGATGACGATACGATGCTGTTGAATGTGATAAAAGAGATGCTGGAGCGTAACGGGATGAATTGTACGACCAGCGTAAGCTCCAAAGATGTGGTCAAGGCGATGCGGGGCAAGGATTATGACCTGTTGATCTCTGATATTCAAATGCCAGGGACCAACGGCTTTGACTTGCTGACCTTGTTGCGCAACTCGAACATCGGAAACTCCCGCACCATCCCTATTGTAGCCATGACCGCACGTGGTGACAGGGACAAGGAGGCTTTTCTCCATGCCGGATTTACGGACTACATCTATAAGCCGTTTTCTTCATCGGAACTTCTCGGCCTGCTTTCGAGGATAAAGACAAACAGGCGGGAGGAAAAACCGGAGGTTGATTTCAGTTTGATCCTTTCCGAGGTCAGTGACAAGCACAAGGCATTGCTTTCCCTTATATCCCAATCAGAGAAAGACCGTGAAGAACTTGATGCAGCCATAAAAAACGGCGACAGGCAGAAGTTGCGTGAAATCACCCACCGTATGCAACCGATGTGGGAGTTCCTACGGATGGCGGAACCTCTGTTGGCATACCGGACTTTATTGAAAGACAGTGAAACAAGCGACAAAGAGTTAAATGAATATACCCGGCAGATAATAGCCAGCACCGCCATGCTCATCAAGGCGGCGGAAGCCGAGATAAAAAGACTGACAAATGAAACGGAAGATACTGATAGTTGAAGACAACGTGGGGTTGTCGCAAATACAGAAAGACTGGCTTTCCCGGGCCGGTTATGAAGCGGTGACAGCCATGAGCGAGCCGATAGCCCGCTCGTTGATACGCCGTATGCAGTTCGACCTTATATTGTCGGACGTACGGTTGCCCGAAGGCGACGGCATTTCCCTTTTGGAATGGCTGCGCAAGGAGAAGAAAGACATCCCGTTCATCATAACGACCGAATACGTTTCCGTTCCGGACGTTGTGCGTACCATCAAACTGGGAGCCAGGGACTACCTGCCCAAACCTGTGTACAGGGATCACCTGCTGGAACTGGCGGAAGATGTGTTCCATCCGGTAGCCACCGTGAGAAAGCAGGAACGGCAGTTGTTCCACCGCACAAGCCCCATGATATTGAAAGTGGAAAAGTTTGCCAGGCTGGTTGCCCCGTCCGATATGTCCGTGATGATACTCGGGGTCAACGGGACCGGCAAGGAGTCGGTAGCGCAGACCATCCATGACAACAGCGAACGGTATGGCAAGCCTTTTGTCGCCGTAAACTGCGGCGCATTGCCCCGCGAGTTGGCCGCCTCGCTGTTCTTCGGGCACGAGAAAGGCGCGTTCACCGGTGCGGACACGGCAAAGAGCGGATATTTCGACCTGGCGAAAGGCGGCACGCTGTTCCTTGACGAGATAGGCACGATGCCGCATGAAATCCAATCCATGCTCCTCCGGGTATTACAGGAGAATGTATATACCCCGATTGGTAGCGGCAGGGAACGGATTTCGGATGTCAGGGTCATTTCCGCGACAAACGAGAATATGGAATTGGCTATCAAGGAGGGACGGTTCAGGGAAGACCTTTACCATCGTCTGAACGAGTTTGAGATTCGGCAGCCCTCCCTGGAGGAATGCCCGGAAGATATCATTCCGTTGGCGGAGTTTTTCCGTGAACGTTTCTCCAAAGAGTTGAAAAGGGAGACATTGGGATTTACGGAGGATGCCAAACGCAGGATGCTTGCCTACCGGTGGCCGGGCAACGTGCGTGAACTCCGAAACCGTGTCAAGCGTGCCGTACTGGTCTCTGAGTCTCCGATGCTTGACGTGGACGGATTGGAAACAACTGTCTGTGTATGTAGAAATGAGGAAACAGACACACTTGCAATCCTGCCTCTGAAAGGTGAAGCATTTGAGAAAGAAAGCATTATCAGGGCTCTCAAAGCCTGCAACGGTCACCGGGAACAAGCGGCTGGAATGCTGAACATCAACCCGGCAACACTGTACAGGAAGATGAAGAAATACGGGCTGAAATGAATTTAACGACTAAAAATAGTGCAAATGTCGCTGAATATGTGTACTTTTGCACTTAAATAGCGAAAAATGCGGCGTACTGTCTAACGGGCAGTTGCCGTTTATATATAGACATAAGACCGCAAGCGTCCTAATGGGAATCTGGAAAATGAACATTAACAGGAACTATTGCGTGATTGCTTATGCTATGCCTTGGCATAGCGTGCATTCACCTATTCCTGTTAAGGGCATTCCAGAGCCTCCATTAGAAATAGCGTGGATTGCACGCTTCTTTTTTACAGTTTCCGGTTGAAAAAGAATTAAAGCTATGGCAAGGATTCAAGTTGTGACGGCAATAACATTGGACGGTTTCCTTCCGGAACCGGCCGGAGCACTTGTGTCCTGGGTAAGAAACGACAGGCGGGGTTTCCCCTTTTGGCGTGAACGCTGCTCGGCCCTTATATTGCCCCATTCCATCCTTGATTTGCTTTGCGAGAAAGACAACAGGGACGATTCATTCACTTACCTTGCTGAAATCATAGAACCGGAATCGGTGGAGCTGCTTCGCGGGCTTTTCCTCTATGATCTTGTTGATGAACTTGTGGTTTACCAGCTGCCGTTTTCTGCCGGACAAGGGATTTCCGTGTTGAATACATTCCGACCACAACATTGGGAACTGCATAAAACCACCTCTTTTTCCAACGGCATCTGCCGCCTTATCTACCGCAAATCTTGCAAGATGTAACTTGCATTTTGCGAAAAACCTTGCATTTTGCAAGAACATTTTTATCACTACTTTTCATACTAAAAATTTTTATTCCACTGTATTTCAATGGAATGCCGATGCCATTCAGTGAAATACATGGTCATTGGTACGCCATTAGCCCTATATGTAGTATAACCTGTTGCGCGACAAGGTGTAAGCAAAACTATTATTTACACTAAAGACAGAATGCATTATGCTACAGATAAACAGCGAAAGTGTCCAAATAATGCTCATGCAAATCATGGAACGGTTCGATAGAATCGACCGTACCCTGGAGCGGATGAACAAGTTGAAAGAGTGTCTGGAAGGCGACACACTTCTGGATAACTATGACCTTTGCCAATTGCTCGGCATCACCAAACGCACGCTGGCACGTTACCGCCAGAAGAAGTATGTCACCTATTACATGATTGACGGACGGACTTACTACAAGGCCTCCGAAGTGGAAGCGTTCCTCAACCAAAAAGGGAAGGTGTTGCCCCCGAAACTGAAAAACCGGATGGATGTTCAACTCAAAAAATGACTGGTATGGAAATAGTATGTATCGACAAACAGACGTTCGATGAACTTCGGGTACGTTTCGGCAAACTGGAGGAAAAGGTAATGGGTATGTGCCGTCCGGTGGAAGACCTCGGCTTAAAAAAGTGGCTTGACAACCAGGAGGTGTGCGAGATATTGCGCATATCCAAAAAGACGCTTCAGGTGTACCGTGACAAGGGTATCCTGCCTTACTCACGCATCAAGCACAAGATTTTCTTCAAAACCGAAGACGTACACAAACTATTGGAATCGAATTACTACCACTTAAAACGAGAACTATGAGCTATCATTTTTTAGAACGGAAAGACCCGCGTGTCGATGTCCTGTTTCAGGGACTTGACAATATGGAGCGGTTAATCGCAGCGATGGAGGACACCCCTAAATCCGTATTCCACGGCGAACGTTTCCTGACGGACGAGGAACTATCCAAAATTCTGAGGGTCAGCAGACGGACATTGCAGGAATACCGCACACTTGGTGTTGTCCCTTACTATCTTGTACAGGGTAAGGCCCTCTACAAGGAATCGGACATCCTTAAAATATTAGAGGATGCCTACAAACGGTGCAAAGAAGATATGCGGTGGGTGTGACATGACAAAACGGAGAAACGGCTCGTTCATAGGGACATGCGTTTCTCCGTTCTTGATTTTCAGATAGCGTGGGGTGTCCTTTTTCTGCCTTTCCGGGTGGTGAAATCCTCCTCGCAAAGTTCAGTCGTACCACAGAAACCGCTTGCTTTCAAAATTTTCATATCCTCGTCCACTTTTTTATCCGTCACCTGCGCGTAAAGTTGCGTTGTAGAAATCGACATGTGTCCCATCATGCGGCTGACCGTTTCTATCGGGACTCCGAGTGAAAGTGTGACATGGGTTCCGAAATTATGGCGGGCCTGGTGGAAGGTCAAATCAAAACCGTACACCTTTCCCAGTTCCCGCGTCAGCAGGATAAAATAGCCACGGCGGTAAACATTGAACACATTATCCCCTTGTTGCTGGTTCCGGTATTTTTCAATGATTCGTAATGGAATATCCAACAGGCGGACGGATGAAAGCGTGTCTGTCTTTTGACGGCGTATGTGAATCCACCACGCACCGTCTTCGGATTGTGTGATATCACTCGTCTTCAACCTTTTCAAGTCCGCGTAAGCCAGTCCGGTAAAGGTCGAAAACAAAAACATGTCCCTCACGAATTGCAGTTGAGGTTTCTCCACGGGAGTCTCCATGAGTTTCTTGAGGTCTTCCAGCTTCATGTGGCGGCTCTTCCGTTGTGGCAACGCAGGGTGGAGACGGCAGTACGGGTCACGGCGGAGCGTTCCCTGGCTGACTGCCAGTTTGGTCATCTTTTTCAGGCGGTACAGATGCTCATGCACGGTCTTGGGCATCATGTGGCAGTCCTTGCAAAGGAACAGTTCAAAATCATCATAGAAATTCTTGTCAAGGCTACGTAGCGTGACATCTTCCACGCCTTTCTTATCCTTGATGAAAGCGGAAAGGTGCTTGTACGATCTCAAGTAAGAATCAAGCGTTTCCTTGATGCGATCCAGCCCAACACGTCTTCTGAAATCTTCGTTATGTTCCCGGAAGAGAGCCAGCAGGGTAAGCGGTTTCAGCCCGACACCCATTACGGCGTTCTTCACCAGTTCCGCCGTGATGAATCCCAGGCTGTTCTTAATCCGGTTGTAATGTCCGGTAATCTCCTCCGTCAATTCGTCTATGGCACGGTTCACTATCACCGCATTCGCACTGCGTCCGTTGGCACGGCCTTTTTCCGGATTCCAGATGTCGGGATTGACGGATACCTTCGTGCCAATCTGTTCCCATTCGGCATCGATGCTCACCTTACACAGCAACTGGCACGTCCCGTCCTTGCGCATCTTGGTACGGTTGATATAGAACAGTATCGCGAATGTGCTGCGATGTCTGATAGTATTGTCTGTATGTTCACTTTTCTTTTTCATGTCGTTGGCTTTTTATCGTTTGTCAAATAACCACGGAGAAACGTTCTGCTATTCTCTCGTTCAATATCCGCGTGTCTGCATTTATCTTGTCATCAGTTACTTTGGCGTAAATTTGGGTCGTCTCAATCCGGGCGTGTCCCAACATCTTGCTGACCGTTTCAAGCGGAACCCCATGTCCGAGCGTGATTTCGGTTGCATAGGTATGGCGGCCGGCATGAAAAACCAGCGGACAGTCTATGTCACAGAGTTTTGCGATACGTTTTAAGTTAAGGTTCATCGTGCTGTTGGAATACATGGGTAGCAGTTTCCCGTCCGGTGCTGTGTCCCTGTATTTCTCCATGACATGTAACGGCAGGTCCAGCAGGGGGATTTCAAACTCGACTCCGGTTTTCCGGCGCGAGCTTCTGATCCACCATGTGCCGTCATCGGCAAGTGACAAATGCTCTTTCGACAGAAGCCGCATATCACTGTACGGGATGCCGGTGTAGCATGAGAATAGGAACAAATCCCGTGTGAGATAAAGGTTCGGTCTGTGAAGAGGCATGGTCATAAGCCGTTGCAGTTCCTCGGATGTGAGATACCTCCGTTTCTGTTTCGGGCGCACGGGTTCATAGCCGGTAAACGGGTAGGTGGTGATGATGCCGTCCGCCACGGCTTCACCAACGATGATTTTCAACTGCACGGTCAGGTTGATAATCGTTCCCGGAGAGAGGCGGCAATCCGTCCGAAGGTGCGAATCGTAATCCTGTATGAAGGAGAGGGTCAATGCCGAAAACGGGATATCCGACAAGTTGTACTTTTCCCGCATGAACCTTTCCACATGGTTGTAGGCGTTCCGATAGCTTCTCAAACTGCCTTCGGTCCGGTTTACACCCACGCGCTTCGCGAAGTTCTCAATAAACGTGCGGAAGTAGCTCAATAACGTTGTCTGTTCACCAGCCATACCCAGCAGCAGACTTTTGACATCATCCGCAGTCACACTGTCACGAACAACCGACAGTTCAGCATAGATTCCCAATGCCATCGCACGGATTTCATCCAGCCGGTTGTTGATTTCCTTCGCCTTCACACTTTTGCCTGAAGCACGCCCCGAACTCCATATTGCCTGCGGCACACGGAGTTTCAGGCTGAAAGCCGCTTCAGAATACTTGCCGATGTTCAGCCTTGCCATTACAGGACACATACCATCGGCATCCGCCTCGCTCTTTTTGAGGTAGAACGACACCTTTACATTCGCTTGATCCATAGCTTTTTACTTTGTTTGCAAAATTACCGGATATCGAGCAAATGAACGGCATGACGAATATAGCGGAATATGGAAAGAAGCTCCATGCGTAACATTCAGAACCTGTATTTTCTCCCTTTAGCAAAAAAAGCATTAACTTTGTACTCGCAAAATATGAGTGAAACAGCGTTCTTTACGGTGATGTCAGTGGCAGTGCATAGACCTTTTTCCAATATTGTTTTCGACCTTGAACAGGCAACGGATAAGTAGCAATTTATTTTCCTAACTCCTCCAAAACAGGTCAAAACCATATAATGGACGAATATAGGTAAAACCTACATATCTCCCTTTTATTCCAACGGTTTGCATTATTCCTGCGAAATCCATCCGTATGTGAGCGAGTTTTGTTATCTTTGTCGTGCTCAACTTAAAATAAATAAGTATGAATTGAAACGTTATAATTTGTAAGTGTTTGATATTCAGAACGAAAATAAATAAGCTTTTTTGCTCAAATAATAAAGCAATGTGCAATTAATCTATGACCGTATCGAAGACAAAAGCTAAATTAGTGGACGTTGCCCGTCAGCTGTTTGCAAAGATGGGTGTTGAAAATACCACGATGAATGATATTGCCCTCGCTTCAAAGAAAGGTAGGAGAACGCTCTATACCTATTTTAAGAGCAAGGAAGATATCTACTTGGCTGTTGTCGAGTCGGAGCTGGATATTCTTTCGGATATGATGAAGCACGTGGTAGAGAAAGATATTCAGCCGGACGAGAAACTGATGGAAATGATTTACACTCATCTGGATGCGGTAAAAGAGGTTGTCTTTCGGAATGGTACTCTTCGTGCCAATTTCTTTCGGGATATTTGGAGAGTGGAGAAAGTGCGCAAACGTTTCGATGCTACAGAGACCCTGCTTTTCAAGGAGGTTCTGCGTGAAGGTATGGAGAAGGGTGTTTTCCAGATAGATGACTTGGATATGACTGCCGAGATTGTGCATTACAGTGTCAAAGGTATTGAAACACCTTATATCCGCGGCCATATAGGGGCCAATCTGGACGATGCGGTACGCGATACTTACGTGACCCGTCTGGTACTTGGTGCATTGGGAAAGAAGTAAGAATACATTTTATAAATAATTTTAAAATAATATGGGATTATTAGATGGAAAAACAGCCATTGTGACAGGTGCTGCACGCGGCATCGGCAAGGCTATCGCTTTGAAGTTCGCTCAAGAAGGAGCAAATATTGCATTCACTGACTTGGTGATTGATGAAAATGCCGAGGCTACGGCAAAAGAATTGGAAGCTTTGGGAGTAAAGGCAAAAGCTTATGCCTCCAATGCAGCAAACTTTGAAGACACTGCCAATGTAGTGGCAGAAATCCATAAGGACTTTGGACGTATTGATATTCTGGTAAACAATGCCGGTATCACACGTGACGGTCTGATGATGCGTATGAGCGAACAGCAATGGGATATGGTTATCAATGTCAACCTGAAATCGGCATTTAACTTTATCCATGCCTGCACACCCATCATGATGCGCCAGAAGGCGGGTAGCATTATCAATATGGCATCTGTGGTAGGTGTTCACGGCAATGCCGGCCAGGCCAACTATTCTGCTTCCAAAGCCGGTATGATTGCTTTGGCCAAGTCTATCGCTCAGGAGCTGGGTTCTCGTGGAATCCGTGCCAATGCCATTGCTCCGGGCTTCATCATGACAGCCATGACCGACGCCTTGTCTGAAGAGGTGAAGGCTGAATGGTGCAAGAAGATTCCTTTGCGTCGTGGCGGCACACCCGAAGACGTGGCAAATATCGCTACTTTCCTGGCTTCTGATATGTCTTCTTATGTATCCGGTCAGGTTATTCAGGTAGATGGTGGGATGAATATGTAATTTAATGATTAATGATTAGTGATTAATGTTTAATGAGAAGTTGGGTGTTAGTCATTAATCATTAATCACTAATCATTAAACATTAACAACCGATGACTGTCGTATACGAAGACAATCATATCATTATAGTCAACAAGACCGCTTCCGAGATAGTTCAGGGAGACAAAACGGGTGATACACCGCTTTCGGAAACTGTAAAGCAGTACCTGAAAGAGAAGTACAGCAAGCCTGGAAATGTCTTTATCGGTGTCGCCCACCGGCTGGACCGCCCCGTGAGCGGTCTTGTTGTTTTTGCCAAGACCAGTAAGGCACTGTCGCGTCTGAACGAGATGTTCAAGAATAGCGAGGTGAAGAAGACTTACTGGGCAGTAGTGAAGAACTTACCCCGCGAGGAAGAGGGGGAATTGGTGAACTATCTGGTGCGAAATGAGAAACAGAACAAGAGTTATGCATACGACAAGGAGGTGCCGGGCAGCAAGAAAGCGATTTTGCATTACCGGCTCATCGGGCGGTCGCAGAACTATTATCTGTTGGAAATAGATTTGAAAACCGGACGCCATCACCAGATACGTTGTCAGTTGGCAAAGATGGGCTGTCCCATCAAGGGAGATTTGAAGTATGGTTCGCCCCGCTCCAATCCTGACGGCAGCATCTGTCTGCATGCGCGGTATATCCGTTTTGTGCATCCGGTGTCCAAAGAACTGATAGAAGTGGAGGCGCCCGTTCCTCCCGGAAATTTATGGAATGGTTTTGAAACGATTTAATCTTACAGTAATGAAGAAAATCACAGTTTTGTCGGGTTTGCTGCTCCTTGCGGGATTGGCTGCCCAAGCTCAGGAAAGAGTTGCTGAGTATAACGTGCGTCCGGCCGTTACGGTGCGCACTCCCCTCCAGGGCGATAGTATCAACTTCAAGGGAGACAAGTTTACTACCGGCAATCTTCTGAAGACGAAGGTCAGTCTCGACTTCGACGGAGGTCGGTATGAACGTATGGTTGCTGATACGGCTGGATATGTAACTGTGGCAAAGGCGGACAAGGACAATCTGTTCTATCTGTTTGCTACCAATCTGCGTGCGGAGCGTTTCATGAAGGGCAAGCTGAATGTATATTCTCCTGCCCGTTTTGAGGTGTTTGTAAACGGTGAATCCAAGCAAGTCAAGGAGACAGCGGAGGACAGCTTGTCGCAGGTCCGTCCTACGGCTGTCAGTCTGCGTATGGACCCCGAAGCGGATTATGAAATAGTCATCAAGTTGCTTTCAAGTGCGGACGACAAGATGCAGCCGATGCTGAAGTGCGAATTTGAAAAGGAAAAGGATTTTGCCGATGTAGCCTGCCGGATGGCGCCGGACATGAAGAGACGTTTCTCTTTGTTCAACACCAATTTCGGCTCCCGTGTGAGCAGGGTTTCTCTCTCGCCCAACGGCAAGTACCTGCTGACCCGCTATTCGGACAATTACGACGTGAAGCGTTCCAGGACCCGTTGTGAGCTGACCGAGGTAAAGACCGGCCGGGTGATATTGCCCAATGCCAATGAAAAGATGAACTGGATGCCCAACAGCAACAAGCTCTACTATACGGTTGTGGGCAAGGAGCAGAACGACCTGGTTGTGTTCGATCCCGCCACGATGCGTGAGGAAGTGCTGCTGAAGAACGTTCCCGAAGGATATTTCAGCTGGTCTCCTACGGAAGACTACCTTATCTATATGCTCACGGACGAGGGCGAAAAGGTGAGTGGCCCGTTGAAACGTCTCTTGCATCCGGACGACCGTATCCCCAATTCTCGTGACCGCTATTATCTCATGAAATACGATGTGGCGACGGGCCTTTCCGAGCGCCTGACCTACGGTAGCCACAATGTCTACCTGAACGATATTTCTCCGGATGGCAAGAAACTGTTGTGCAGCACTTCCAAGCCGGACATCACTCGATGCCCTTTCTCCCTCTCTTCTCTGTTCGAAATTGATTTGGCCACCTTGCAGGCAGATACACTGGCCGCCTGGGATGCTTATCTGGGAAGTGCCTCCTACTCGCCGGACGGGAAACAGCTTCTGGTGACCGGCAGTCCGTCCGCCTTCGGAGGCATCGGCAAGAACTGCGGTGAACATCCCATTGCCAATGACTTTGATACCCAAGCATTCATTATGGATTTGGCTACAAAGAAAGTGCAGGCTATCACGCGCGATTTCAATCCTACGGTGTCTCCCGTGCAGTGGAACCGTGTGGACGGATGTATCTATTTCGATACGACCGATGGGGATTGCAGGCATATCTACCGTTATGTTCCGAAGACGGGCGGCTTTGAAATGCTTCCGCTTGAAGAGGATGTGATTACTTCCTTCACGCTGGCAAACGATAATCCGGCAGTGGCTGCCTATGTGGGTGGCGGGAATACCAGTACGGGCGTAGCTTATACGTATGACACGAAGAAGAAAGTCTCTACTTTGCTGGCTGATCCGATGAAACCTGTTCTCGATAAGATTGAATTGGGGCAGATGGAGGAGTGGAATTTCACAGCTTCGGACGGTACGGAGATAAAGGGAATGGTTTGTCTGCCGCCGTCTTTTGACCCGAACAAGAAGTATCCGCTTATCGTATACTATTATGGAGGAACGACTCCTACAACCCGCGGTATAACTTCCCCGTACTGTGCACAGTTGTTTGTGTCACGTGACTATGTGGTTTATGTTATCCAGCCCAGTGGTGCCATCGGGTACGGCCAGGAGTTCTCTGCACGCCATGTCAATGCATGGGGTGAGCGTACGGCCGATGAGATCATTGAAGGTACGAAGAAATTCTGTGCAGCCCATCCGTTTGTCAACGATAAACGTATCGGATGCCTGGGTGCCTCTTATGGAGGATTCATGACGATGTATCTGCAGACTAAGACGGACATGTTTGCTGCCGCTGCCTCGCATGCTGGCATCAGCAATGTGACGAGCTATTGGGGCGAGGGTTTCTGGGGATATTCCTATAACTCTGTTGCGGCAGCCGATAGCTATCCTTGGAATAATCCCGATTTGTTTACGAAACATGGAGCGCTGTTCAATGCAGACAAGATTAAGACTCCTCTGTTGTTGCTGCATGGCACGGTGGATACGAATGTACCTATCGGTGAAAGTATCCAATTGTATAATGCGCTGAAGATATTGGGTAAGCCGGTGGAATTCATTACTGTGGATGGTGAGAACCATTTTGTGCTTGATTATGCAAAGCGTGAATTGTGGCACAATTCAATCATGGCTTGGTTTGCCCGTTGGTTGCAGGATAGCCCGGCATGGTGGAATGACCTTTATCCGGAAAGACACTGGTAATCCGGTTCCTCCCGAATTTGAATAGGTGATAGGCTGCGGAACTGTTTTGATGCTTCGCAGCCTATCTTGCGCCATAACGTGTTTATAATGAATGGGATGCTGCTTTATTTTCTCTTTACTCGTTTTAAAGTTCCACTTTATCGCTGATAAAGCGACACTTTAGTCGCGATAAAGTGATGCTTTAATGGTGATAAAGTACTGCTTTATCCGCGATAAAGTGGCACTTTAATGCCGATAAAGAAAAATAAAGTTCCTTCCTGTTGGTAATGAGTAGCTTAGGAAGATGAAATGAAAAAAGCCGTTTCCCAGAATAGACAAGGGGGAAACGGCTTTTTTGTTGTAGTGTGCTTACTGTTATTGGGCCACTTTTGCTGTGTCTTGGACGTTCTCGGCTTTCTGCAAAGTATCCGTTACCACAGTGTCGTTAGACAAGGTGGTTGTCTTACTCGGCTGTTCTACCGGAGCCTTAGCTTGAGCCAAGAACGATCCGCCACAAACAAACATAAACAGGGCTGCTACTAATACTAATTTTTTCATAATTCATTTGCTTTAGGTTGATAATATATTGTTGTTAAGTCTAAGTGCTTGCTTGTTGTAGCGCTTGTGGCTTACGCTTAATATAGGTCAAATGATGTGCCAAAAGATGTGCGTGCTGATTAAGATGTTGAAGATTAGCTGCATACGCTTTTGCGCGCTGTGTGGTATAGTGTGGAAAAGTGTGGAATGTGTGGAGGGGAGTGTGGAATAATTCCACGCTTTTTGTTTTTATAACTGAAGAAGAGAGGAGAATAGCGGAATTACCGGCTTATATTCCCCTCTCTCTCAGAGGCTTTTAATAATATCAGTCTTTGTTCATAGTAAAGAAATAGAAGGCATCAGTGAAACCTTCATTATTGGCTCCATTGATTTTTGAACCTTCTTTAAAGAGAGATAATTGGAAAGCTATTTCTGTAATTCTGGAAAGATTTTCTTAGTACCTTATACAAAGGACTTTGAAAGAATTACCCGTTTTTGAGGTAATGACTTGGCAACTGTGCTATTTGCTGCGTTCTGCTTTAATTTACTTATATAAGTCTCTCGTCAAATACAAAGGTAATATATTTTTTTTGATAGAGCTATGAATATACGCGAAAAAGACTGCCAAGAATTTATCCTGGCAGTCGAAAACAAGACAATGAGGCTTGCTATACCTCAATAACCTTTGGAGTATGTCCGCAGGCAACAAGTAATCGCACGAGGTCTGTGGTTCGCAGTTTTAGGTAACTTGTTGTGGTTCCGTCCGAACAACCGTAGGTGTCGCTTTCGAGAACGGCTTTGTCAAAAACAACGCTAAAGAGATGTTCCTTGTCAAGTATGGCACTCAATGCTGTTGCCGCCCCAATGACGGTATGTGCCAGCTCTTGCAGCTTTTCAGCCGGAGCAAATGACACACGGGATATACCTAAGGCTTGGCTGAAATCCTTTGAACGGAAAGGTTTGTCGCCTTCTGTCACAAACAAGTAAAATTCTGTCTGCTGACGGTTGGTGAGGAACAATGTCTTGACCATCTTCATGTCAAGACGGTCGTTTATGGCGGTACAGTCCTCCATTGTTATGACCTCGTCCGTTTGAACACGCTCGAAACGGATGCCGAGAGTTGAAAACATCTCGTAAACCGCTTTCTGAAGATTATTACCGAATGTAATGGGAGCTTCGTTTGATATATTGCTTACCTGTATCATTTTTCGTTTGAATTTGAAGTTGAAGTTGTTGTTGTCTGTTTTGAATAATTCATTACCACAATGGCGGTGAGCAAAAGAACTACACCTGCAATCTGCACTGCTGTCATGTTTTCTCCGAGGATGAGCCATGCGCATATCACAGCAACCGGCAGCTCCACAGTCATGAGGATAGAGCTTAACGGTGCTCCTATTTTTGGTATTCCTGCTGCAAATAAAGCTGTTGGTACGGTAGTTCCGGCAACTGCAAGGAGCATAATCCACAAAGCGAACTCTCCGTTCACGTATTCCCCCTCAATTATTCTCGGTGCATTTATAGCAAAAATCGTAATTGATGAGCCAAGCATAATAGCCATGCTTTTTGCCTCCCACCTCACATTATGTCCGCATTGACCGTTTGCTACTATATATGCACCATAAGTGAAAGAGGACAACAATGCAAGACCAATACCCATAATTGAGTATGAACAAGAATCGATTGACATGATACCGCTTGCCATCACAGTACCAACTAAAATTACTGATACCGCTATAAACTCGGCGCGTGTCGGGCGGCGATGCAGAAAAAGCCACTCAATTAACATACTGAACCATGTGAATTGCATTAGCAAAATAATGGCAAGTGATGCCGGAATGAACTGAACAGACTTGTAGTAAAGGAAGTTTGTCAACCCTATCGCACTGCCCGTAAGCATAAGTGGCAGGATTTCGTTACGATGCAGCTTGTCCGAACTACCTTTGGACGATATAGCTGTGCAGACTGCAAGAATAATGGCTGCTACAAATGCTTGCCAAAAAGATATTTCTGCGGCGGTGAAGCCATCGGCATACGACTTCTTTACGAAAGAAGACATTGTGCCATAGAGGGTTCCGCCAAGCAGAACCATAAAAGAATATTTTAATTTCATTATTTGAGTTGTCAATATGATTAAATAAAAGCATATTTCGAGATTGACCGGACAGCTCAAATAAAAGTGTATAACACCCCTTTCTTACCGTTTACACGGCAAGATGAATTGAATTAAATTCACATACCACTGTCGGGTCAATCAAGCCTGACAGGGAGGATTATTTGTGGTAAAATGGTTGTTGTTATACATCTTGTTCCTATCTTTATGTTTTTAACGCCTGCAAAAGTACAAAAAATCCGTGATATGTCATTCAACAATCACGGACTTTATTTTGATTTACAGTTGTATACCTCTGTTTTTCCTTTGTGGTTGAACAGGTCGGTTCATCATTTGCTGTAACTTCTCAAATTGCTCCTTGAACCACTTCCCGATAGGTCGCAAGTCAATCGTAAGGATAAGCTTTCCATTATCAGAGAATACTTTAGCCTTGACTTCTTTTGCTGTGAATTTCCGTTTGTGTTCTTCCGAATACAACTCACCGCTATATTCAACAGGTTTGCCTGTTAGCAAGGTAGCCGTCTGCTCTTTATTGAAGCCAACAGCAAGACACAGTCTTTCAAGGTTAATCATATCCTTGATTTGCGGAAACCATTTCAAAGTCTTGTTCAACAATACCGTAAGCCTTGAAATCTCACGTTTGAAATTCGTTTCCGTTTGTGCCAATTCGTTGATATGTTTCTGTTGCATCTCCAACAATTGATGGCTGTGGTCGGTCTGCATGGTCTGTATTTTGTCTTGCAGGGCTTCGATTGTTTCCTCATGGGTGGCAACCTCCCGATGCAGGGCTGTATTTTCCTTCTCCAATGTCTTGACCTTGTTACTGCCGAAAAGAGAACCTACGCTCTCAGCAATATTGGTTGCTGCTGTCGTAGCTGCGCCTTTCAGTTTCTCGGTCTGTACCTCTTTCTTGGCTTGGCGGAGTTCTTGTTGTGCTGTTTCTTTCTGTTCCTGCAAATCCACCACTTCCGCTTTGAGACTATCAGCGAGTTTCTTCGTTTCATTGTAATATTGCTGAGTGGACTTGTGCCGTGCCTTTGAGCCGTCTATGCCACGCTGCAATCCGTACTTCGCCATCGCAATGGCGTATGTGTCTTGATAGGACTTCAAGTTCAGCCGTGTCATAATATCATCGGCACACAGCCTTACGGTATCGGTCGGTTTCTTGCGATAGCGTTTCTTCGCCTGTTCCTCCCGTTTTCTTCGCTTGCGCTCCCCCTTGACAATGGGAACAAGCGTTATGTGTATATGTGGCGTTTCCTCGTCCCGATGAAGATGAGCAGCCACAATGTTCTCCTTGCCGAACAGGTCGGCAAAGTATTTCATGTTGTCGGCACACCATTCGTCCAATCTGCCTTCCCTTTCGATGCGTTCCATATCCTCGTGCGTTCCCGACACGTTGATGCGGATAGCCCTCACTTGGTTGTTTCCGATTTTGCGTGTCAGCCCCGCTTCCTCCAATCTTCTTTGAATGGCTGCCGAACGGTCTTTCACTCCATCGGGATAGTCGATGAGTTTTCGGTTTAGGTGTGTCCGTGTTGGGTCGGCGTTCTTCGGTATGATGAAACGCTCGATGTGGGCGGTCGTTCCGCTGTCGGAACCGTGCGCCTTTTCCATGTGCAATACTACAAATCCCATATATGGTTTTCCTTTCTTTTTAGCTTGTGAAACAATGGTCTATTCTTTTTTGTACGGCTCTTGCCGTTGGCTTGGGAGAGTTCAGAGAGGTGCAACCTCTTTGGCTTATTGGGGAATTTTCAGCGTTGCTTGCAATGCGGCTCGGACAAATTCCCTAATAAGCTATGGTATTTTCCGTTGGCAAATATCCGTGTGCCTGCAAGCATTCTTTCATTCGCTACATCTTCAGCCCTCGTTTCTTCGGTGGCTGCATCATCCGCCTTGCGGATTGGACTTGTCCCTCCTGCTTCATCGGCTCTGCCGATTGAGACAAAGGCTTACCGCATAGGTAGTCGTTCAAATCCTTGTATCCACGGTAGTATATGGACTTGTCGGAAAGGCGTTCCCCGAACTTTGCTTTCAGATGCTCACAGGCTGTCCGTCCTGCCGTGTCATTGTCAAGGAAACAACCGATTTTTGAATAGCCAGCCAATATGCCCTCCGCCTTTGCGAGATTGGAGACGGAGTTCAAGATGATATAGTCCTGCGTGGTCAGTCGTGGGCATTGCGGATTGTTCTTCACACGGATGGAAAGGAACGAGAGGTAATCCATGAAGCCCTCGAAAAGATAACACATACTTCGTGGCTCTCCCTGCTGTCGGATATGGGTGATGTCCTTTGGAGAAACACAGCCTTTGAAGTATCGGTTAAGCACCTCATAGCCTCCTGCCATGTTAGGGAAGCCGATGGCGAAGTATGGCTTACCCTCATATATGTAATGCAGTTCTCGACATTCCCTCTTGGTAAGTTCGGCATTTATCCCTCGCTCATTCAAGTAGGACAGCAACACAGGTGAGGACAGTTCCGAAACTTGCAGGTGTCGGAACATCGGCTTTGAAACGGATTGCCGACCAAAAGAGAATGACGTATGATTGGCGGTATGCAGATGCGGTGTCTGTTTGGCGATACGTTCCAACAGATACGGTACATAGTCGGAACGGTAGAGTTCCGAAGCCAATGCGATGATGTTGCCGCCCTTGCCGATGCCGAAGTCATACCATTGGTTGAGTTCGGTGTTTACCTTGAAAGAGGCCTCAGTTTCCTCTCTCAGCGGTGACTTGTACCAAAGGCTGTTGCCCTGTTTCTTGACGGGTGTGTAACCCAAACATTGCAGATAGTCTGCGATTCTGATTTGTTTTGCTTCCTGTATAGTCATAAGTAATATTTCTATGGATTGGATGATGGTTGAAAAACTGTTGATTTGATGAATGGTTGATTTAACGCGCTCACATTCGGAATCATACATACTCAACAACTTCTCAACAAAGTACTCGCCAAAAGAAAAATCAACAATCGGTCGGGGCGTTGTCCTCAACTTCTCTTTTGGTCTGTTGAGATTTTGTTGAGAGCGTATATCCTTTATTATCAGTATTGTTATACTCTTATTCATCAATTCAACAAAAAAACAATGGAATTACAGGGATTCAAGTTGCTCCCTTGTGATGGTGTAGAAGCGTCCGACCCTCCTTATTGGTTCGTACCGACATTCCCGATTATAGTTCAGTTGGTAGGTGGTGTATGTCAGTCCGTTCAGTGCAGGGGTAAGTTTCCAGCACTCCTGCAACACTTTTCGCACTTGATGTTTCTCCGTCTTGACCTGCGTGTTCGTAAGCAACACCAACAGGTCATTCGGACAAAAGGAGAAAGTGTCCGTGCCTACACTTTCCATGATGTCAAGTATAAGCTCGTGCATCTCTATCTCCAATCGGTTGCGGTTGCTGCGGATGATGCGCTGCAAGGCTTCGGTATGCAGCAGCGAGGGTGCGAACCACATACGGCTTTTCTTTTCGGTGGATAGCTGCCTGTGTTGCAAATGGTGGAGAAAAGCAGGTATCTCCGCTTTCAGCTTTTGCAGGAAATCGGTATCATCCGACTGCAAGCGGTCTATCTTGCGCACCCAATAACGTGTTTCTCCTGCATCAATGATGACAGGCAGATACTCATTATTGGAACACAGCACGAACTTGGCGAAGAATGCTATCTCGTTACGGTCTTTGCCTTTGGCTTCCACCTTGTAGGATAATGCCGTGCTTAAGTTCTTCAACCGCTCGCTGTCCTCCCTGCGGCTCAGTAGCACCTCATCCACCACGATAAGGAGTTTCCCTGCCCAGTCGGAATTGAACTGGCTGCGGAAATCCTCGTTGGTGTTGAATGTCACGTTGTTCTGAAACAGGGCTTTCAGGAAATTGAGGAATGTACTCTTGCCTGTGTTGCGTTCCTCCGATACCAACAGCAGGATGGGCAGCTTCTGTATGGGTTGCAGGTAGAGCAGTTGGAGATAGTCCATGCCCAACTCGTATTGCTCCCCGAAGATGTGTTCCACCAACGAGCGTATAGAGGGAAAATCACCCTCTTTCGGTTGGTGGTCTATCGGCTCGTAGAGATTGAGGAACTTGCCGATTACAGGCTGATAACTGACGTGTTCGGGTACAGTGCAGAAACCGTCATACTTGGGTACGCTGCCGATGTAGTCCTTGCCATAGTCTTGGCGCAGGGTCTCGTTATTCCATGCGATGCGTTTCCTTACATACCCTCCGTTCAGTCTCGGTTGTTCCACAATCTTGTAGAGCGTTGTGCCGACACGGATAAATTCTTCCTTTGCCATGCCGACATCTGTGGGCGGTCGGTGGCTGTCTTTTACTTTGTTTGCTTCCATATTCCAATGATTTTAGTTTGGTAAAATGTCAGCTACAAAAGTATAAGTATTTGTTGGATAGGTTGATACGCAAATCGCAGCAGAATGTGGAATAAGACACCTCGTTACAGAAAAGTGAGCGGTTCGGGGCTGTAAAAACGAAAAATCCCGAAGAAACAGGGCTGAAAACAGATGCTTCTTCGGGTGCGTGAGTATGCGTGAATGGCAATACGCCTATGCAAAGTATTTCGGACTTGCCGTATCGGTGATGTTCAGCGAAAAGAATACGCTTGTTTTTTCTTTTCGCAAGTACAGTCTTTCAAGGACGGCTCTGCGAACCTGCTCCGCTCCGAATGTATTGATACGGAAAGCAAGGGCGATGATGGCTTCAAGATTGTAAACCTCCATGCTGTGTTTGTCCGACAGGCGGATGGTACGCTTCACTTCGTGTTCCCTCAAAACTCCGCTTTTGCAGAGAACCTTTATCCCTGCTCGGATTGTCGGAGCAATAACCCCGAACAACTCGCATAGTTCCCACTCGGTCATGGCAATGGAGCCTGTATCGGTCGGCAGGGTGATGTTGCCCTGTCCGTCCATCGTGATGATGCTTCGTTTCATGGCTTTGTCTCGTTATGTGGTTACACTTCCGAATGATGCGTTCAGTTTGTTTCCGAACATCGTGAGGTCGTTGTCAAGTTTCTGAGTGGTAATCTTTGCGTAGATTTGCGTAGTGACAATATTCGTATGCCCCAAAACACGACTTACACTTTCGATTGGCATTCCCTTGCTAAGAGCCAGTGTTCCAAATGTATGCCTCGCACAATGGTAGGAGATTTGCTTCTCTATTCCACATTCGGCTATCACTTTTTTAAGCTGTTTACACATCGTCCAATAGTTGATTTTACCGAATACCAACTTGTCTTCCGACAGATGTTTGTACCGCTCGATTATCTGCAATGGAATGTCAAGCAGTTTCACTTGGAACGGAACATTGGTCTTGTGCCGTTTGGCGATTATCCATTTCTCACCGTTCACTTCCACGATTTCATCCGTTGTAAGTTCTTTCATATCCACGAAAGACAATGCGGTGAAACAGGCAAAAATAAACAGGTCACGTACCAATGCGAGGGTCTGATTGTCAAACTCATGCGCCATGATTCTTTTGATTTCATCCTCCGTCAGATACTCACGCTCCTTTACATTCGGGCTGATGTGGAACTGCGCAAACGGGTTTCTCGGTATCAGTCCGTTGTAATGCGCCCGCATAACGACACCTTTCAACCACATACAATTCAGCCAAATGGTAGCGTTCTTCAATCCACGTTCTGCCGTGAGGTAGGCGGCAAATTCCTTGATGAAGTCGGGGGTAAGTTCCAACATTGACATATCGTTGCGCTTGTAGAATGACTTGATAAAGGCTGCGACATAGTTTCTTGCCCTTACCATCACCTTATATGTGCCGATGCTGCGGTCTTTGCCGACACGTTTCATAAAGTTGGCGCAATCCTTGTCAAACGCCTTTATCAGTGTCTCATATTCGCTGCCGATACCTTGATAGGCATTGCGCACCATTTCAGCCGTAACGTATGCCTCACGGTCTGATATGCGCTGGTAGTGCTTGATGATTTGCGCCTTGATGTTGTCCAAAGCGTGGTTGATGTCCCGTGCTTCAACACTCTTGCCTTTGGCTCGGTTGCCTTTCGCATCCCAAAGCGTTTTCGGGATGCTCCGTTTGCAACTGAACTGCGCCACAGTACCGTTGATTGTCACTCGTCCCATAATGGGGACAATGCCGTCTTTCTCCTTGCTGCCGTTCACGTAGAACAGCACTTTGAATGTACTTCTTGCCATACTCGTTTTTTTGTTTGCAAAGTTATATATCAACGAGTTAGACCTTGATACGCAAATCGGTGACAAACGGTGCAAAAGCGTCCTGTATGTGTTAAATCTCACCTTTCATCGGGTAATGATTTGCAAACCGTTCTCCTGCTTAGCTCTGCATTTCTTTGCTTTTTCGGCATTTTCGGTTTGGCATCATTTGACACCGTAACAACACTGATGTTAAGTCGTTTAGCGTCATTTCTCCCATTTTTCGAGGTTATTCCAGAGATTTTGTGTATAGTTTTTCCATTCACCGGTGTCTATCATATTCATAGAGAGACTGGAAGTGACTTCATCCCATTCAATGGCGAAAACTATTTCATATTTGGCCAGATAGCTTGTGGCAATCAATCCGCTTTTACCCTGTGCCACGGTGATGGCGCGCATTTCATGGCGCTTTCCGCTTTCATCGACTATCATGTCGACAAAGGTTGTATTCCCGATTTTCATGATACGCTTGTTCTCGTCGTATACCAATGGAACCTTTATGCCTTTTATACGACTCAAATCCTCAAAGTAATAGAGGGTGGGGTTGTCATCGTCGCGAGTCAGTCGTACCCCACTTTGTACACGTTCCTCACGTTCTTTGGCGTTTGTGCCGATAGGCCGTTCATATTTGGCTGTATAGGTGCCGGCATAACCGTGGGGACCTAATTGTACGAATATATACTTTTTGTCTCCCAGTACTGATTTGAAGGTGATGCTCCCGCTGCGCAGGTCACCGGTATTCTGCCCTATGGATACGGTGTAGGTATCACCCTTCAATTCTCCGTTCATCCAGGAAGGGGCACTGAAGTCTGTGTCATACTCACAACTGATTTTGGCAGGTATCTGTACCTCGTTGGCTTCGGCAGGGACAAAATAGAGTCTCTCGCCTTGAAGCCCCCAAATGATGCCTGCTTGGTGGACGGTGACTTGAGCTTTCTTTACGCCATCGCTAAGGGTAATAAGGGCGCTTCTACCTTCACGGGCAATTAGGGACTCGACATAAACGGTTACTATATTTCCTGATATACTGGTGGTACACCATTCCTCGCTTGAAGTGGCATTCAGAATACGGTCGGTTTTCACTTCAATGACGCCTTGGGAGGCTTCGGCAGAGAAGTTCACATCGGATTTTACTATTTCCAGTTTTTGGGAGCTTGTCAGTTCTGAATAATCCTCTTCACTGCAGCCGGTTGCTAGTGTGAGGAGTCCAGCAAGCAACCATAATAGATGTATTTTTTTCATTATTGTTCAATTTCTATGGTTAATACTTCTTATCGGGCAATCTTGAACCAGGTATTGCTGTCGGATATACTGCTCATGATTGCTGATGTGGGGTTGTCTATGTCGTCAAATTCCACTTTGTAAGGGCTGTGCTCTCCGATGAATGTAGCGAGGGGTTGCATGAAATTGTATAACTCGAAATCATAACCGGGACCCAGCAGAATGATGCTCACTTGATTGTCCGTCCCGTCAATGGGGCGCATGTCAATACCGTAGGAAATATCGTAGTCATCCATGAACCAGCTGCTTGTCCATCCTATACAGATAGGATAGGTGTCACCTGCCGGGTAGCTGGGATTCTTTCCTATGAACATGCTTGTAATGTCTTCTCCCATTTCGTCCCTATCTTTTTCGTTGATCTCCTGAAGCAATGTCCATAAATTGTCACTCATTTCGGCTTTTTCATCATCAAAGTCGAAACTGAAAGACCACTTCATAGTACCGGCGCAGAACACTTCCATTTGATTAGGACGCGGAAAACTGACATTGGAATCCACTGCTTTCAGTTGCATATCCTCTTCCAGTATAAATTCTTGGAAAGTGCTGCCGTCAATGCTCACCGGCTCATAGAGACGGATGCCCTTATCCGTGAAGAGGTAAGGTCTGTTGGTGCGTTGGGTAACATTGTCTTGTTCGGGGTAATAGGTGAACTGTTTGGCATTCAGCAGGCATGCATGTGTATTGCCATTTACTTCAAGTCTCAAACGTGGACTGGCAGACAGACGGTCGCTCATATCCAACACTTTCTTTATATAAGTACTGGCGGGCTCTCTGAGACGGGTCAGCATCATGCGATTGCCGTGTTTTTTCCCTTTCAGTAGAATGATGTCTTGTCCTACTTCCTTAAAGGAAAATTCATAGTCGCCTTCAAAGCCGGTTGGGTTGTCACTGTCAGTCGGCTCCGACCAATAGTGCAGAAGTGGGTTGTAGGAATCGAAAGTAAGGATTACTTCCTGCTCGGCTTTTACTTGATAGAGTGAGGTGACCTCAGTGCCTGCCGGCCAACTTTCTCCACTGTCGTTGGCATAGGATATCTCGGAAGCAATGGCAGATTTCCCATTTTTGAACACGACGGTGAGGGTATAGCCACCCAGGGAACCGTCAGAAGGATAATAATCCATAATCCAGCCGTTTTCACTGTTCTCAAGCAGGTCGGTATACTCTGTCACTGCTTGGTTGAGTCGTTGGGCAGCTGAAGAGTCGAATAAGTCTGCCTCTTCATTTACGCATGAGCAGATGCAGGCCAAGTTGCATAGTAAATAGAATGTATATATAAACTTCTTCATATTTTTCATAACGATTGATAGTAATTAATCAGTTTCATCAAGTGTAGCGACGGGGCTTAGGTCTAATGTCCCATCGGTAACGTCACTCAGACGTCGCTGGGTGACGTTGCGAAGCTCGTCAAGGTTGATATTCCATGTTTCGCTCATATACTGTCTTGCCATGTTAAGCTTGCGGACGATGAGGCTTGCTCCGTTTTCGCCTGCTTTGGATAACAGTTCTTTCCACTCCGTGGGTTTTATGGAAACGTATATGGCAATTGTTTCTGCAAAATCTTCGTCAGGCTGGCTGCTGGCGTATGCATTGACAAAACCTTTTGCTTGTGCTTCTTCATCATCGGATAGGTACCAGTCATTGTCTACGTAATTGCCTTCGGAGATACGCTGGAACTCTGTATCATAGTTCTTTGTCTGATGAAGGATGTGGACAAATTCGTGGTGCATGGTCTCAAAATAGAGTGAGTTTAGGGTAGCGGCATCGAGAGTAAAGTAGTTCACCATGTAGAGTGTAATCTTCAATCCTCCTTCTGCTTGACCCAGTACGACAGATCCTGTCTCTTCATAGGCAGGAGAGCCTACCATATGAATGATTTTAGGAACATAAGTACAAGTGAAGTCCAGTCCTGCTACTTCGTCATACGCTTCTAGCCAAGTGTACTTCACCACTTTGGCCAATTTCTGTGCCATAATGAAATCGGCAGGTGCAAGTGTATAGTTGAAGTCGGTTTCCATATCTTCCAGCCGATATATCAGCTTGATATTATAGGTATCTGTATAGTTCTTTTTCAGCCATTGGTCGAAGCTGTTCTTTTCCGTGGTCGGTTCGTCGGTGAAAATACTGTTACGGTCCAGTTCTTCTTCCTGGCAGGAAGTGAATTGTAGTAATGCGAACGCCATGGCAATGATATAAAAGTAGATTCTCATAATGTTCAATATCTAGTTGTAAAGGTTATTAATTGCGAGGATTGGGTTCCATGCCAGCGTTGATAACACTTTGTGGCAGTTGGATGGCCCTGCGTGGGTCGTCGGTTTTCAGCTCATCGGTAATAGTGATTTGACTGCCCAATACGGTACGGCGGTAGATTTCAATGCCGTAGCGCTTGATGTCAAACCAACGTTTGCCTTCGTGCAGCAGTAGGATACGGCGTGCATGCAGAATGGCATGGATGAAATTCTCTTGCGTACCCGCTGCCACAGTAAAGTCGGGATGAAGTCGTTTTTTGGGAGTGGCAACTTTCGAAGTATAGTATTCCATACCCGAAATAAGTTTACCTTTGGAGTCGTATACCGGAGTACCGTAAAAGGTATTGATGTCTTCTACTGTAACGTCAGAGGTGGATTCATAGAAAGCCTTTCCCCAAGTGTTGAGATCTGCCAGTGACTTATCATATTCTCCCTTCATGGCATAGGCTTCGGCACGTGTCAGCAAGATTTCATCGGTGGTAAGTGCCGGATACATGACATGGAGATAACCGATTCCGTTAGTCATGTCTGTGAGTTCCATGTATTCGGCCATTTTAGCCATAATCACTTTGGGTATAGCCGGATAAGACGGGATTCGGAAATAGAATTCTTCGCGGTTTCCCCAGGGGGGGTCGGCGCACGATTCAGAAGAGGCAATGGTTACATTGTGCGTGTAGCGTGAACCGGTTTTATAGGGCCCATAGGTACGCGCCCATACCGAAAAGGTGGAATAAAGCAGGAGGTTGGCCCTATCCTTGACGTCTGCATAGGCTTTGGCACGTACGGAGTTGTTACTTTCTTTAGCGCCTATGGTAGCCCAGTCACGCAATACTTCTGCAGGGGTATTGCCTAAAACTTCACCGGCATATTGAATTACTTTGTCATAGTTTGATTTGTCTTTTTGAACGTAGAACAAATAGAAGCGTGCAGCAAAGGCATAAGCAGCTTTGCGGTTGAAGTGGTATTTGGGAACGGAGAGATGTTCATCATTCATTAGGGGCAGTGCCTCTTCTATATCATCTGCCATTCTTTGATAGTCTTCCGCTACTGTGCCGCGGCTGTAGTGGGGAGATACAGCACTTTCTGATTCCGTCATGTAAGGAATGCCAAGATCGGTAGTGCTGCTTTGAGAGTTATAATTCAGGCAAAAAATATTGGTAAGTACCCAATGAGCATAGGCACGGCACATTAGTGCTTCTCCTTTTTGTGGGAGTAAGGATGAGGGAGTTCCCATTTCTTCAATGGCTTGCAGTGCAAGGTTGGCAGACGCTATAGCCTTGTAGCAGTCATTCCATAGGTCATATGGACTATCCATCTCCTTTTCGGTGATGTCTTCCCATAGAGCTGCCTGTTCTTGTAATTTGTTGATGGCGGTATAGGAGGAAAGTCCGTTTTTATCTGTGTTGTCCGAAGACATTTCGGCTATCAGTGCATAATGGCTGTTGGGATATGCCGATACCAATAGGCTGGTAATTTTCTCTTCGGTGTCAACGGTTGCCCGGTTGTCCGGCATTTTGTCCAGATAGTCGCTGCAGGAAGTACATAGGGCGGTACAGATGGCTGCTGCTGTATAAAGTATGATATGTTTCTTTTTCATGCCTAGTATTCTGATAAAGTTTTTCATTAAAAATTAAATACCGAATTTCAGTGTCAGTGTAAACTGTTTGGGTACGGGAGCGGATACACCACCAGTGCGGAAGAATTCCGGGTCTTGTCCATTCAGTTTGTCATCTGCATAAATCAGGAAAAGGTTGGTTCCTTGCAATTTCATGGAAAGGTCGCTTATTCCTATTTTACTGGTCCATCTTTTGGGAAAGTCATAGGAGAACGATATTTCTTTCATGCGGATAAAGTCTCCTTTGGCTACACGCGCTGTGGAATAGTTGTAGGCGTTATAGAGTACTTTCAAATAGCGATCATTGGTGTTCTGGCCATTGGATACAATAACCGGAACTTGGGTCACGGTTTCGTTTCCGGCGGCAATCCAGCGGTTTTTGAACTCTTTTGGCATGGCATCCAAGTCGGAATAGGAGCTGCTGAATACTGGATCAAGACGGATAACATTTCCCATGGAGTAGGTCATGAAGACATTCAACTTGAAACCTTTGTAGCTGAATATATTGCCGAAACTTCCGGTTATGGTAGGGTCTGTAGGTCCTTCGTATACCAGATGTTCCAGATTTTGACTTTGAAAATTAATATCTTCTCCGTTACAAGTCAAATTACCGTCTTGGTCGATAAATGTAGGTAGACCATCTTGGTTCAGTCCTTGGAAATTGTAGGAAAACAGACTTCTTACCGGATATCCTTTCAAGGCAAATCCGCTGCCGGATACTACGGACATGACCTCTGTTTCGGAATCGAGTTTGGTGACTTCGTTTTTGGCATGCGAGAAGATGAAATTTGTGTTCCAGGAGAAATCACGCGTCTTGATGTTGCGGGTAGAAAGGGTGAATTCTACACCATGTGATTTCATGCTGGCCACATTGGCAAATTTGCTGATTTGTCCACCCACACCTTCTGTTTGGATAATTCCTATTAAGTCATAGTTGTTACGTTTATACCAGTCTGCAGCCAAGTTGATTCGGTTATCTAAAAAACCGACTTCCATACCGATATTCAGTTCATGCTTCTTTTCGTAGGTCAGTTCGTCGTTGGCCAGGTTCAGTATCTGGAGTCCGCTTTCCTGGATATTTGTTCCTGGTCGGTAAGGTTTGTAACTGTTAATTTCAATCAGAGAATTGCTGACTGATGATGGGCCCGGGTCACCGGTCAACGAATAGGAAGCTTTGAGGGAAAGGTGGGAGATGGAGTTGCGCAGTGATTCCCAAAAGGTCTCTTCGTGTACATTATAGGCACCGGATATATTCCAGGTAGGTAACCAACGGGCAGTCCGGCTTTTTCCCAGACGGTTGGTCCCCTCGTATCGGATGGTCCCATTTACAGTATATTTCCCTTTATAGGAGTAAGTGGCATTCCCGAAGAAAGCAGTTGAACGGCTGGCTGTATTGGCAAGTGAATAATAGTCTGCACCATCTTCAATGCTTTTTTTGAAGAACTGGTAGACGTAGAAAGGAATTTCTCCCATGGAATATTGCATACCCCATCCATTAAAGTAGGTCTTGTTGCGGTCAATGGAATTGGCCTCAGTACCGGCAAATAAATTAATGATATGATCTTCACCGAAGTTGGTATTGTAGTTCGCTGTAGCCCGGAAGTCATAACTTAGCATTTTGTAGGTGGTTTTTTGGTATATACCTCCTTGTGGCAAAACAGAGATAGGTAAGTCATAATCATAATCCGGGTCGTCGTATAGGAACGGATTGTTGTCACGAATGGTAGCATCGTCCATAGCCCGGTAAGCCATAGCTTGATTGGCGTCATCCTTTATGATATGTTCATTGCCGGTTTCTGAAAATTTGGCGGCTCCTAACACTCCGAGTTCCAGTCCCTTTATGGGTTTCCATTTCAGTTCGCCTTGGAATTTAAGGTCTACCACATCCAGGTTCATGTAATTATTATCCAATTCGTGCCGGATGTTGAAATCTGCATAGTTACGGGTATAGAAGGTGTGTGCATCCAGTGTACGCGATGTATTCATGGAATAGGAGTAAGGGTTGATGTCAAAATCGCGTCTTACTTCACCGGACACAGGGTCTATACTCTGACTTAATGTGCCAGGGGCTTTCTGCTTACGGTAGGAAGCTGAGGATATCAGATTCAAACTCAGTTGTTGGGAAATAGTGTAAGTTGTGTTTACATTAGCGGTATAACGGTTTACTTTGCTTTGTTGGTACCATCCCGGGTCGTTCATGACACTCAATGAAGCATAGAACGAGACCTTGTCTGTACCGGTTGAAACGCTGACCGAATGATTTTGTGTGATGTTGCTGTTAAAGAGCTCGTCGAACCAGTTTGTATTCCGGTATTCTGCGGAGCGTAGGTATTCATTTTCTGCGGCGGGAGTATTGGCCAATGCAAAGGTACCGGTTATCGGGTCGTAGCTATTCTGGAGCTGGTACATTTTACCATAGACGCCGCTTTGGGAGGCACGGTAGGTTTCGGCGAAATTCAGCCAGCCTTTTTGCCTCATTTCCTTGTAGACACCCATCTGTTCTTGTGAATTCATGATGTTGAACTCGGAATAACTTGGAATCAAGCGGAGGGAGAATTCACCGGTATAACTGATTCTGCTCTTTCCGGCCATACCTTTCTTGGTAGTGACAACAATCACACCGGCCATGGCTCGTGCTCCGTAAATGGAGGTTGCTGAACCGTCTTTCAGAATCTGAAAGCTTTCAATATCATCGGAATTCAATCCTGCAATGGCTGAGCTGATTAGTGTTTCTGCATCTCCTGATGAGAGATCGTCGGCGCTGACTTCTGTCACATCTTCCATAATCACACCGTCCACTACCCAGAGTGGCTTGCTGTTACCATATATGGAGGTGGCACCGCGTACGCGGATTTTAGGAGCTGTACCGAATGTGCCGGATACATTCTGTACAGATACACCGGCTGCCCTGCCCTCAAGCGAACGGCTGATGTCAGGCAAGCCGCTTAATTTCATCTCTTCGCTTTTCAAACGGGTGGAAGCGCCGGTAAATAGACGTTTGTCCATTTTCTGCATGCCAGTAACAACCACTTCTTGCAGTTCTTGGGCATCTTCGTGCATCACCAGATTCATGAACTGCTCGGAGGCCTTAACCATTAATGGCTGCATACCTACATAGGTAAGGTTGATAGAGGTTGCTCCGGCTGGCAACTGAAGTTTGAAGTAGCCGTCTATGTTTGTGATGACTCCTGTTGTGTTGTCGGGGGTACTTACGGCCACACCGGGTAATGGTTGGCTGTTCTCATCTGTGACCCGCCCCGTGACCGTACGCGTTTGCTTGTCTTTTTTGTTATCAGTGGAAATGATGCTGATAAAATTCCCGTTTTGTGTATACGTGAACGGTTCATTGCCAATGATTGCTTTGATAGCTTCTCCTACTGAGGTAGTCTTGATGGAGCAAGTTGCCTTGCGGTTTTTGACATCGTCGTAGGTAAATAGGATTTTGTACCCAAAGGCTTTGCCTACCTTTTTCAATGCGTCCGACCATTCTTCGTTGTCGAAAGTGAGCTGAATGGTTTCTTTTTGTCTCTCTTGTGCGGTCGCTTGTGAAATTGCCAGCGACAATAACAAGACAAATAGAAACAAAAATCTTTTTCTCATTGCACTTTTGATTTTAAAATTATACTTTATGATTCATTTAGCTGTTTGGGACCCGGCTATATATAAAGTACGATTGAAATCAAAAAACGGGTATGCTTTTTTAAGAAAAAGTAAAAAATAAAAGGAATAATGGGTGTCAGAGCCGATTATTCAATGATAACTTTATTTTCTTTCACGCTTGCTTTTACCTTATTCAAGCTGTTCAACAAAGTAATGGCTTGCTCTAATGTTTCATGGCGTTTGGCAAGGAAGTGCAGGCGGATGTTCTTGTCTGAAGGGTGGATAAAGATGATGTCTACATTGTACCATCTTCCTAGGTCACGCATAATTTCTACCAAGGGCTTGTTGTCGAAATAGAAGTAGCCATCTTTCCATTCCACATATTCATCCGCATCAATATGGCTGATGGAGAAGTCTCCTTCTTTGTTCAGACAAGCTTGCTCTCCCGGAGCAAGTAGCTTACTTAGGTTATTCTGGCGATTTTTAACCTTTACTTGGCCATTGATGAGCGTGACTAGAGCCTCGCTTGAGGGATAATTGCGGATGTTGAATTCTGTACCGAGTACCTGTGTGTGCAGATTCTCTGTGTAGACAATGAAAGGGTGTTGCTTGTCGTGTGCTACCTTGAAATAGGCTTCTCCTTGCAGATGGACTATTCTTTCGTTTCCTTTGAAACGGGAAGGATAAGATAGCTGGCTTTCAGCATTGAGCCAGACCTCAGTCCCGTCTGATAAGGTCAGTTTGAATTCCTTCTTGCGTGGAGTACTGACTGTTTGCATAGAAACCTCTTGCCGGATGTTGTTTCGGTAGTCCAGCCTGCCTTGTTCGTCATTTTGTGCACCGAATATGCCGGACAATTCATCTGCAGATGTCTGCTGATTGAGTTCTATGTGGTTTCCTTCTTGGTTCTGCAATGTAATTTCTGTCAAGCTGTTATCGGCCAGAAAGATTGTTTCTGGTAATTCCTTCTCTTTTGAATTATTCGGGCCAGAAAGAACTTGGAATAACCATATGCATCCAAGTAATACGGCAGCTGTTATTGCATTGCTGACTATTATCAGTTGTCTGGTTGATAGGCGTTGCTGCTTTTGTTTGAAACGCTTCAATTCTGCCTCCACATCCGGTTGCTTCGTGTTCGTCAAGAGGAAATGATGTCGTAGGGCAACTTCCTCTTTTGTTGTCATCTTTTCACTTTCCGTCGGAAGTGGTTGATTGTTGGTATGTAGTGAATGCTCTTCCATGATGAATATTTATATTATATACGTTTCAGTAGTGAAATCCGGTCCGTTCGGCAAGTCTTTTTCACTGCCGAATAACTCTTTTAGCATTTTTAAAGACTTGGAGATGTATTTCTTCACCGTGTTGGGGCTGATATTCATCTCGTCTGCCACTTGCTGGTAAGTCTTTCTGGCTAAATAGCATTCCTCCAGAATATGTCGTGTCATAGCAGGTAGTTTATCCAGCATTTTACTTATCAAGATGTCTTGCCTCATAGCTTCTGTATAGTCTGTATAGAATGTATCGACTTCTGCAAAATATTCCTTGGTGTATTGTATCTCTACTTGTTGATGACGGAAATGGTCTATGCACCGGTTACGTACCGTTGTGGTGAGATAACCAGATACATTTTCCTGCTTGATATGCTTGATGTCTTCCCACAATTTGGCAAATACGTCACTTACAATGTCACGGCTTGCTTCCGCATCGTTGGTCAGATGATAGGCGTATAAATATAAGCGTGTATAGTGTTGTGTGAAAATCTGGTTGAAGGTGTTTTCGTATAGTAGTTTTTTTAGCATACTTGTGCTTTCTGTATTGAAATAAAAAGATTAACTGTCGGATATGTTATAAAGCTTCAACTTGTTGTACAGCGTTTTGCGGTCAATGCCCAACAGTTGTGCAGCGCGGCTCTTGTTGTTTCCCGTCTGCCGCAAGGCTTCGATGATTTGATGCTTCTCTGCCTCCTCATTGCGGAGAGGGATACCGATGATGGCCGGTGCGGGTTCTTTCAGTTCATTCAGTTCGTTGATAGTAATGAATTTGCCTTGTGCCAGCAAGGTTGCACGGCGTACCATATTCTTCATTTGGCGTAGATTGCCGGGCCAGGGATATTCCAATAGGGCGCGGGATGCCTTGTCATCAAAGCCGGTCAGTTGCTTGTCCATTTCGCGGTTGGCCTGGTCCAGAAAGAAATTGGCAAAGAGCAGGATGTCTTCACGGCGGTCTTTGAGTTGCGGCATGCGTAGGGTGAATTCATTGATACGGTGATATAAATCTTCACGGAACGCCCCTTTTTCGATGGCTTGCTCCAGATTTTCGTTGGTGGCGGATACCAGACGTATGTCCACGCTTATCTCTTTGTTTGAACCTACCGGACGTATCTTGCGCTCTTGCAAAGCACGCAGCAACTGTATTTGCACTTCATAGCTCAGATTACCTATCTCATCCAGGAAGATGGTACCGCCGTTGGCTTCGACGAAAGCGCCCGTTTTGTCGGTCAGTGCGCCGGTAAAGGCGCCCTTTATGTGCCCGAAGAACTCCGAAGCGGCCAATTCTTTGGGAATAGAACCGCAATCGATGGCTACAAACGGCTGGTCGGCACGCTTGCTGAGCTGGTGGATGCGGTGAGCTACGTATTCTTTGCCCGTTCCGCTGGCACCATTGATGAGTACAGACATATTGGTAGGTGAAACCAGTTTCACATAATTGTAGAGTTGTTTGGCTGCGTCGCTCTCTCCCTCAAGGAAGTCGGAGGAGGACAATGAGCCTTCTGCACCCTTCAGAGGCTGATTTTTCATCTTGTCGGAATGCATCGTCTGTTTGGGTGAAACGGATGGTCTGTTTGGGGTAAACGCATCATCTGTTCGGGACGAATGCATCATCTGTTTCAAAGCGGAGGATGATGCATTCAAGGCTTCGCCTATTTTTTTCAGTAATTCGTCCGGGTTCACAGGCTTGGCAATGTAATCGCAGGCTCCCAGTTTCATGGTTTGGACGGCCGACTGTATGTCAGCGTATCCTGTCATGATGATAAGCGGTATTTGCAGGCCGTGTTCGCCCAGCCATTTCAATAAGTCAATGCCATCCTTGTCGGGCAGGCGCAGGTCAGACAATATCAAATCTACGGTTTCCGACTCAATATGTTTTTGAGCACGGGCAATGTTGCTGGCAGAGGTTACTTGGAAACCTTTTTTGCCGAGCCATGTTTTTAGCATCATGCCGTAAGTAATATCATCTTCTACAATTAATATGGATGTCATTGCTTTAGCCTTTTATCTCTTTTATGTAGGCAAAGGTAAGTGCTTTTGTCTGATTTTAGTATATTTGCAAACTTAAATTAAATAAAAAACAAAATGAAAAGAAATCTTATTGTATTATTAACTATACTGGTTTGCGGTCTGACTGCTTGCAAGCCGGGACAAAAGAAAGAGGAAGATATGGAAAAAGAAACGAAGCTGAAGATTGAAACAAGTGCGGGTGACATCACCGTGAAACTGTATAATGAAACCCCGAAACACCGTGATAACTTTATCAAGCTGGTGGAAGACGGCACGTATGAAGGTACGCTGTTCCACCGTGTCATCAAGGACTTTATGATACAAGCAGGTGACCCGGAATCGAAGAAGGCTCCGAAAGGCAAGATGCTGGGGGCAGGCGACGTGGGTTATACCGTTCCTGCCGAATTTGTTTATCCGAAGTATTTTCACAAAAAAGGTGCTTTGTCGGCTGCACGCCAGGGTGATGAGGTGAACCCTGACAAGGCATCATCCGGCTGCCAGTTCTACATTGTGACCGGAAAAGTGTATAATGACTCTACCTTGTTGGGGATGGAACAGCAGATGAATCAGATGCGCTTGAACAATGCTTTCAACGCGTTGGCGCAGAAACACATGAAGGAAATCTACAAGATGCGCAAGAATAATGACCAGGACGGTCTGATGGATTTGCAAGATTCCTTGATTGCGCAGGCAGAGGCTCAGGTTGCCAAGGAACCGGAGTTCAAGTTTACCCCCGAGCAGGTGAAGGCTTATACTACCGTGGGCGGTACTCCACATTTGGACGGTGCATATACCGTGTTCGGTGAAGTGCTGGAAGGTATGGATATTGTTGATAAAATACAGAAGGTCAAGACTGACCGTAACGACCGTCCCGAAGAGGATGTGGTTATTAAAAAAGTGACAGTGATAGATTGATGATAGATTCTGTCATTCCATTTTATGAAAATAAACAAAAAGATATTTGACAACGGTCTGCGGTTGGTGCACAATGAGGACACCAGCACGCAGATGGTTGCCTTGAATATTGTTTATGACGTGGGTGCCCGTGACGAACATCCCGAGCATACGGGCTTTGCCCATCTGTTCGAGCATCTGATGTTCGGAGGTTCGGTGCATATTCCTGATTATGACGCTCCTTTGCAATTGGCAGGCGGAGAGAATAATGCATGGACCAATAATGATATAACTAATTACTACTTGACGGTTCCAAAATCGAATGTGGAAATCGGCTTCTGGCTGGAGTCCGACCGCATGCTGGAACTGGCATTCAGTGAGCAAAGTCTTGAAGTGCAGCGTGCGGTAGTGATGGAGGAATTTAAACAACGTTGCTTGAACCAGCCGTATGGTGATGTGGGACATCTGCTTCGTCCTTTGGCTTATCAAACGCATCCTTATCGCTGGCCTACTATCGGGAAAGACCTCTCTCACATTGCCAATGCCACGCTGGACGAGGTAAAGGAATTCTTTTTTCGTTTTTATGCACCTAATAATGCAGTGTTGGCCGTTACCGGAAATATTTCGTGGGAAGAAACGGTTAGGCTGACAGAAAAATGGTTTGCTCCCATTCCCCGTAGGAATGTGCCCGTAAGGCAATTACCGCAAGAAGTTGTACAGACGGCAGAACGCCGGCAGACGGTGGAACGGAATGTTCCTCTGGATGCTTTGTTCATGGCTTATCACATGTGCAGCCGTGAGGATGCCGATTATTATGCCTTCGATATTCTGTCGGATATTCTGAGCAATGGACGTTCCAGTCGCTTGACCCGCAGGCTGGTGCAGGAGCAGAAGTTCTTTTCCAGTCTCGATGCCTATATCTCCGGTACACGGGATGCCGGCCTGCTGCATATCAGTGGAAAACCATCTGCAGGCGTATCTTTGGAACAAGCCGAGGCTGCTGTCCGGAAAGAGTTGGAAGAGTTGAAATCCGGGTTTGTTGGAGAACAAGAATTGGAGAAAGTAAAGAACAAGTTTGAGTCTACACAGATATTCGGCAACATCAATTATCTGAATGTTGCCACGAATCTTGCCTGGTTTGAACTGACCGGACAGGCAGAAGACATAGACCGTGAAGTGGACAATTACCGCTCTGTGACGGCAGAACAGCTTCATAGGGTCGCCCAACAGACCTTCCGCGATGAAAACGGGATTGTGCTTTATTACCAAAAAGAAAACCTTTAGTATGAAAAATTTATTTGATACGTATAAGCAGCACTACAAAGCATTGCTTCTCCTGGGGCTGCCCATTGTGGTGGGGCAGTTGGGAGTCATTGTGCTTGGTTTTGCCGATACGCTGATGATTGGGCATCACAGCACGGAAGAGCTGGGTGCCGCTTCTTTCGTAAACAATCTGTTTACTCTCTGTATTATTTTCAGTACGGGGTTCAGCTACGGGCTGACTCCGGTTGTAGGGGGCTTCTACGGTAACCGCCGCTTTGCCGAGGCAGGGCAGGCGTTGCGGTGTAGCCTGGTGGCCAATGTACTGGTAGCTTTGTTGCTGACTCTTGTCATGGCTGTTCTCTATTTCAATGTGGAGCGGCTGGGACAGCCCGGAGAATTGTTGCCTCTAATCAAGCCTTACTATCTGGTGTTGCTTGCTTCACTGGTCTTTGTCATGCTGTTCAACGGTTTCAAACAGTTTACGGACGGCATCACCGATACCAAGACGGCCATGTGGATTCTGCTCGGAGGGAATGCGCTTAACATCGTAGGAAACTATATACTTATCAATGGAAAGCTGGGCTTTCCGGAGATGGGACTGCTTGGTGCGGGTATCAGCACTTTGTTCTCCCGCATTGTGATGGTGGTGGTCTTTGCGGCGATTGTGCTTCGCGGCCGCCGGTTTATCCGTTACAGGCTCGGCTTCATGCGGCTGGGGTGGTCGATGCCGATGTTCAGGAAGCTCAATGCACTGGGCTGGCCCGTGGGTATGCAGATGGGTATGGAGACCGCTTCCTTCAGTCTGAGCGTCGTCATGGTGGGCTGGCTGGGGACACTTGCCCTAGCATCGCATCAGATAATGCTTACTATCTCTCAGTTCACCTTCATGATGTATTATGGCATGGGCGCTGCGGTTGCCGTGCGTGTCAGCAACTTCAAGGGGCAGGGAGACGGGCAGAATGTGCGCCGCTCGGCGTATGCCGGCCTTCACATCATCCTGTGTATGGAGGTGGTGTTGCTGGGTATCGTCTTTGCGCTTCGCGGTCAGGTAGGGGGATGGTTTACGGACAATGCGGAAGTGTCCGGCATGGTTGCCGCTCTCTTCTTCCCGTTCTTGGTTTACCAGTTCGGCGATGGGTTGCAGATTAACTTTGCCAATGCCCTGCGCGGCATCTCGGATGTGAAACCGATGATGATTATTGCATTTATATCCTATTTTATTATATCTTTGCCCGTAGGGTACCTTTGCGGTTTCGTTTTCGGTTGGGGGCTGACGGGAGTCTGGATGGCTTTCCCGTTCGGACTGACCAGTGCGGGAGTGATGCTGTGGTTGAGGTTCCGTAAACAGACCAGGGAAAGGATTTGATAGTATGAATAATGTCTCCAAAGTAAAGATTGCCGTAGGCTACACTTTGTTGCTGGCGGTATTGTTTTTTTCCTTGTTTTTCGTACACCGGGAAATGGAGAACCTTATTCTTACTGATGACCGCGATGTACAATGGACAGACAGCGTGCTTGCTTTGATACGCGAGAAGGATACCAATACGATAAAAATGCTGCGCACGCTGAGTGAGGCGAATGACAGCATGGTATCCACCAGTGACATTGAGCAGATAATTGCCCAGCAGGACTCGGTAGTGACCCAGCAGCGTGTGCAGCACCGTATCATTACACATCGGGATACCGTCGTGACACGTCCTCGGAAGAAGGGGTTCTTCCGTCGTTTGGGTGAAGTGTTTGTCCCCCCAAAGAAAGATACGGCTATCCAGGTAAAGACCTCCCTTGAATTTGCAACGGATACGGTGATTGAACCCTATAATCCGGCCGATTCTTTGCATGAGAAACTGCGTGCCGTGGCCCAGCAGAAAAAAGCTGTAAACACTGTTATACAGCGACGTAAACGCTATCTGCAACGCTTGGACCATATGCTGACCGCTCGTATTGACAGCTTGCTGAAAGATTACGAGACGGAAACTCTGCTGCGTGCACGGACGGAAGCCGAGTATCAACAAGCGGTCCGACGCCGTTCGGCCAAGATTATCAGTGGCATTGCCGTAGGTGCGGTGTTGCTTTCCGCTTTTTTTCTTATTATCATCGGCCGCGACATAACCCGAAGCAACCGTTACCGTCGTGAGTTGGAAGAGGCCCGTCGTCGTGCCGAGGATTTACTCGCTGTCCGTGAAAAACTGATGCTTGCCATTACCCATGATTTCAAAGCCCCGCTCGGTTCTATTATGGGCTATGCCGACTTGCTTTCCCGTCTGACGGTGGATGAGCGTCAGCGGTTCTATCTGGACAATATGAAAACCTCATCGGAACATCTGCTGAAGCTGGTCGTTGATTTGCTCGACTTCCATCGTCTTGATTTGAACAAGGCCGAAATCAACCGGGTCACCTTTCATCCTTCCCGCCTGCTTGAAGAGATACACGTCAGTTTTGAACCACTTACGGCTGCCAAAGGACTGGCGCTTCATTGCGACATTGCCCCGGAGCTGGGCGGTACCTATATTTGCGACCCCTTGCGTCTGCGCCAGATTATCAACAATTTGCTGTCCAATGCCGTGAAGTTTACGGACCAAGGCAGTGTTACCATGACTGCCCGTTACGAGGACCGTCGACTGGTAGTTGCCATTGCTGATACCGGTAAAGGTATGGAACCTGCCGACCGGGAACGTATCTTCCAGGAGTTTACCCGCTTACCGGGTGCTCAGGGTAAAGAGGGGTTTGGACTCGGACTTTCCATTGTCCGTATGCTGGTACAGTTGCTTGAAGGCACGATTGATGTAGACAGTGTGCCAGGCAAGGGAAGCACTTTCACCATATATATTCCTATCTATCCCGTAAGGAGTGAAGGACGGAGAATGAAGGATGAAGAATCGGGATGTGCTGCCACGCCGAATGGCAATTCTTCATTCCCCGTTCCTCATTCTTCACTGAAGAATGTCCTCCTTATCGATGATGACCGTATTCAGCTTACCCTTACTGCCGCCATGCTTCAGCAGAGTGGTATAAATTCTGTCTCTTGTTTACAACTGGATGAACTGCTGGATGCCTTGCGCACTGCAACCTTTGATGTTCTGCTTACTGATGTGCAGATGCCTGCTATTAATGGTTTTGATTTACTGAAACTGCTTCGTGCTTCGAACATACCGCAGGCACAGTCTGTTCCGGTGATTGCTGTCACTGCCCGCAGTGACATGCAGCGTGAGGAATTTACGGTGCATGGATTTGCCGGATGCCTGCATAAGCCGTTTACCGTCAGTGAATTGCTACATGAATTGAATATGGAGGACAAAGGGATGGAGGTTATGGAAGTTTCGGAAACTTCGGCTTGCCCGGGGTATAAATTCTCTTCGCTCACTGCTTTTTCGGTCGATGACCCCGAGGCGGCAAAGTCCATTCTGGAAAGTTTTGTGGCTGAAACCCGCCTCAATGCGGAGCGTTTGCAGAAGGCTGTGGAGAATGAGGATGTGGACGAGATGGCTGCTGTCTCCCACAAAATGATTCCCCTCTTTACTTTAATTGGAGCAGCGGAACTGGTTGCATTGCTGAAACTGTTGGAAACTTCTCATGGAGTGCCTTTTACCGGAGAGTTGAAAGAACACGCCCTTGCCGCCCTCGTTTTGATAGAGGATGTCATTACTCAGGCAACAGCTTTTCCGTAATGGGGGAACAGAGAAGAATACGTGATTTTTCTCTGTCGGGAACCAAATGTCGAAAGAAATTGTTTACTTTGTAGGACTTTTAAATACGATGAAAGATTGACGTTCCGATGAGAAGAAAATGGTTGAGAACAGCACTGTGGGTGTTGCTTACTCCTATTATACTGTTTATAATATTGATGATATTGCTTTATGTGCCTCCCGTACAGAATTTGATACGGAAGCAGGCTACGGCAATTGCATCAGGTGCTACGGGTATGGACATATCCGTGGAGCGGATTGACCTTCGCTTTCCTTTGAATTTGTTGGTCCGCGGTGTATTGGTGGTACAGCCTGCCGACAGTGCTGTTGATGTGCAGCATCCCGATACCTTGCTGAATCTTGGAAGTTTGAACGTACGGGTACAGGCATGGCCTTTACTCAAAGGGAAAGTGGAGGTGGATGACATTACCTTGAAACAAGTTGCTGTCAACTCCTCCAATTTAATGGAAGGTATGTGCATCAAAGGAGTACTGGGGCATTTCTTTTTCGAAAGCCATGGCATAGACCTTACAAAAGAAGATGCCATCCTCAATAATATAGAATTGAGCGATACCCATGTGCAGGTGATGCTTGCAGATACCACTGAGACTCCCAAGGACACTACTGACACTGCGTTAAACTGGAAAGTCACACTCCATACTCTGAAGTTGAAGAACGTCTCGGTCGATTTACAGATGCCATTGGACTCCATGGGGCTGAAAGCCCATATAGGAGATGCTGAGATTGCGGACGCTGCTGCCGACCTGAAACACCAGTTCTATGGCTGGAGAAAATTCCTGCTGACTGGAACTTCTGTCAATTATGATACCGGTGGCCCGGGGAGTGCGATAGGCTTCGACCCCTCGCACATTGCTCTTCGCGACATTCGCCTGGGCATTGATTCTGTGATGTACTACGGCAGAGATATGAATGCCGTTATCCGGGAATTTTCCATGTATGAGCGTTCCGGTTTGAGTGTAACTTCCCTGACCGGGCGGTTGTTTGCCGATTCTACCGTTATCCGTATCCCTTCTTTGAAGTTGCTGACACCTCATAGTGAGATGAACCTTACGGCACAGACTTACTGGGAACTGATAAATATACCTACCACCGGCCGTCTGACAGCCCGTTTCAATGCCCGTATCGGCAAACAGGATGTACTGCTTTTTGCCGGTGGCTTGCCGGAAGCTTTCAAGGAAGCCTATCCGTTCCGTCCGTTGGTGATTCATGCAGGTACGGAAGGAAACCTGAAGCAGATGCAGATTTCCCGTTTTACGGCTGAGCTGCCCGGAGCCTTTTCGTTGAGTGGGGGAGGAGAATTCTGGAGCTTGACCGACAGTGTGAAACGCAATGGAAGCATGGACTTCGAAATGCATACGCAGAACTTGAACTTCCTGACCGGACTAGCTGACATTGCTCCCGATGGCTCCATCATTGTGCCGGACAGTATGCACCTTGCGGCACGTCTCGGTATGGAGGGGGCGCAGTGCACTGCCGCCCTGAAACTGAAGGAGAAGGAAGGCGCCTTGAATTTGGACGCCGCCTATAATCTTGCTACGGAAGCCTACCATGCCGACCTTGCCATCAACAACTTGCAGGTGCATCACTTCCTGCCCAAGGACTCTATCTATACTCTTACGGCAAAGATGTCCGCTAAGGGGCAAGGGGTGGATGTGGCATCACGAAAAACTGTGGCCGCTTTGAATGCCTCCTTGGAAAAACTACAGTATGGCCATTGGGACATTTCCGGTGTAGATGTGCATGCCGGACTCAAGTCATCCGTTGCTACCGTCCGTCTTGCCAGCGATAATGTCCTTCTCAAGATGCAGGGAAATGCGGATATGCGTCTTGACCGCAGCTATCTGGATGGCGCTTTGGATTTAAATGTGGAAGAGGTGAATCTGCATAAGCTGGGTTTGGTGCCCCGACCGTTGAAACACCCGTTTGCCTTTACAATGGGAGCGGAGGCACGTCATGATTCTCTCAAGTTGAGGCTTGATGCCGGTGACTTGAATCTGCGTTTCCGCGCTCACAGCACGTTGAAGAAGTTGATGGAACAGTCGGATAAATTTGTCTCTATCCTGACAAAGCAGATTGATGAACGGCGTTTGGACCATGCCGCTTTGCGCCAAGTCCTTCCTTCAGCGGGCATGCATCTGGAAGCCGGTAACCAGAATCCCGTCAGCTATTTCCTGGCTGCAAAGGGTATTTCCTATAATGATTTCAAACTGAGCTTCGGATTTACTCCGCAAGTCGGCATCAATGGACGTACAGCTGTTCACGGATTGCGCATGGACTCCTTGCAGCTCGATACGATATTTTTTACAGTGAAGCAGGATACTGCCCGCATGAAGTTGCAAGGTGGTGTCATAAACGGTCCCAAGAACCCGCAGTTTGTGTTCCGTAGCACACTGACGGGTGAAGTCCGTAATGAAGATGCGGAACTGACTGTGGATTATGTGAATGGAAAAGGGCAGACCGGTGTTCTATTCGGTATTAATGCCCGTCCGTTGACCGAAGGACACGGTCGCGGTAATGGTGTGCTGCTGAACCTTATTCCTGCCGAGCCGATTATCGCTTTCCGTAAATTCCACTTTGCGGACAATAGTAACTGGATTTATCTGCATAAGAATATGCGCGTCTATGCCAATATTGATATGGACAGCGACGATGGTCTGTGTTTCCGTATGCAATCCGACAAGAATGATACCCTTTCCTTGCAGAATATAAACGTAGAACTGAGCCGATTGCGCCTGGATGAACTTACGGAGGTACTTCCTTATATGCCCCGGCTTACGGGATTGTTCTCTGCCGAAGCAAATTATATACAGACTGCCACTTCCCTGCAGGTGTCTGCCGAAGCCAATGTAGAGAAACTGACCTACGAACGCCAACCGGTTGGAGACATCGGCCTGGGGGCTACCTGGTTGCCGGGCGACAAGAATACGCACTATCTGAATACCTATTTTACATATGATAATGAAGAAGTGATGACCGCCGACGGTATCTTGACGCAGAAGAACGGAAAGGATACCCTGGAAGTGTCCACCCGTTTCGAGCATTTTCCATTGAAGATGGCCAATGCATTCATCCCTGACCAAACGGTGGCCTTTACCGGAGATATTGATGGAGGGCTTTATATTTATGGTTCGCTGGACAAGCCTCAAATGCATGGTGATATTGTTTTGGACAGTGTGTCTGTCTATGCACGCCAGGCGGGAGCACGTTACTGGTTCGACAACCGTCCGGTACAGATAAAGGACAATCAGTTGATATTTGATAAGTTTGCCATTTATACCACCAGCAAGAATCCGTTTACGATTGACGGTAAGGTTGATTTCCGGAATATGGAGCGTCCTACTGCCAACCTCAATCTGCTGGCAGAGAACTATACGTTGCTGGATGCACCGCGTACCCGCGAAAGTCTGGTGTATGGAAAGGTGTTCGTCGACTTGCATGCCACGGTGAAGGGGCCGCTTGACGGGCTCACGATGCGTGGAAACATGAATTTGCTGGGCAATACCAACGTAACCTACGTGTTGACCGATTCCCCTTTAACGGTGGAAGACCGTCTCAGTGGGCTGGTTACCTTTACCTCGTTCACCGATACGACGTCGGTAAAAGCAGATGAGGTTCCTGCCATGTCTTTGGGAGGATTGGAAATGTATATGTCCGTCCATATTGACGATGCTGTCCGTCTTCGTGCCGATCTGAGTCCCGACCGTAGCAAATACATCGAACTGGAAGGTGGCGGTGATTTGAATATGCAGTATACTCCCCAAGGGGATATGAGCCTTACCGGACGCTATACCCTTTCGGGTGGCGTCATGAAATATTCGCTGCCTATCATCCCGTTGAAGGAGTTCCAGTTCAATCCCGGCAGTTATGTGGATTGGCGGGGGAATATTATGAATCCTACGCTGAGTCTGAAGGCTACGGAACGTATGCGTGCTTCTGTGGCCGATGGTGACGGGGACGGTTCGCGCATGGTGAACTTCGATGTTTCCATTTCCATCAAGAACAGGCTTGACGCTCCCGATTTGATATTCGATATTTCGGCGCCCGAAGATGCCGCAGTAGAGAATGAACTGCAGGCAATGGGTGCAGAAGAGCGTAGCAAGCAGGCCATTGCCATGCTTGCCACGGGTATTTACTTGAACAGTGGTGCCAAAGGAGGAGGTTTGTCAATGGGAGCTGCCTTGAACTCAGTGCTTCAGAGCCAGATAAACTCCTTGGCGGGAGGTATAAAAGGGGCCAATATCAGTGTAGGTGTGGAAGACCGTACCTCTGCTGAAACGGGCGACACGCAGAAAGACTTCAGTTTCCGTTATTCCCAGCGTTTCTTCAACGACCGTGTACAGATAGTCATCGGTGGAAAAGTGTCCACCGGGGCCAATGCCACGAACGATGCGGAATCATTCATTGACAATATATCGCTGGAATACCGTCTTGATGCGTCGGGTACTCGATATGTCCGTGTATTCCATAATAAAAACTACGAAAGCATACTCGACGGTGAGATAACCGAAACGGGTGTCGGCCTTGTGCTGCGCCGGAAGATGGACCGATTGAGTGAACTCTTCATCTTCAGGAAGAAAAAGATAAAACCGGAGGCTGAAAACAGCGATATGAAAAAGTAGGAATGTGATATGAAACGACTGATATTATATATTGCAGGATTGATATTTCTGGCAGGTTGCTCCACCACGAAGCACTTGCCCGAGGGGGAGATACTCTATACCGGCCAAAAGCCGATGATTGTATTGAACCGCAGTGAAACGTCTGTTGGTGAGATTGCTATGGAAGAGGTGGAAGCCGCCCTTGCTACGGCACCGAACAATTCGTTGCTGGGAAGCTCTACTATCCGCTATCCCTTTCCTTTCGGACTGTGGATTTACAATGGTTTCCAGAAGTATGAGAAGGGATTCGGAAAGTGGATATTCAATAAATTTGCCGCCACTCCGGTGCTTATGTCTACGGTGAATCCCGATATACGCCAGAAGGCGGCGGTTAACTTGCTGCGCGATTATGGCTATTTCAACGGAAGCGTCAGCTACAAGACATTTATCGACCCGAAGGACTCGCTGAAGGCAAAGTTGCAATATACGGTGAACATGCGTAACCCCTACTTTATAGATACGGTATATTATCGTGGTTTCAGCGAGCGTACCACTCGCATTATGGAGCTGGGACGCCGACGTTCCCTTATCAGTTCGGGAGAACAATTCAATGTGGCTGATCTGGATGGGGAGCGTACCCGTATCAGTACCCTGCTGCGTAATGTGGGCTGTTATTATTTCCGTCCCGACTACCTGACCTATCAGGCCGATACCATGATAGTTCCCAATGGGCATGTCCAGATGCGCTTGATTCCCGTTCCCGGTATGCCAAAGGTAGCCGAGAAGCAGTTCCGTGTGGGGCGTAAATCCGTCTATCTTCTTGGAAAGCAGGGGCAGGAACCCAATGACAGCATGGATTACAAAGGCTTGACCATACATTACTACAACAAACCTCCGGTACGTCCCAACATGCTTTACCGTTGGTTGAACTATCAAGGTTATCGGCGGAAACGTCAGATACAGGACAGCGCAGGTATTGCCCGCCAGCGTTCTATGCAGAGTTTGTATAGTTTGTACCGTCAGACCCGTATTCAGGAGCGTCTGGCAAGCGTCGGTATTTTCCGTTATGCGGAGATGCAGTATATACCGCGTGATACGGCGTTTGTGTCTGATACATTGGATGTGAGGGTCATTGCCGCGCTCGATAAACCCTACGATGCGGAGTTGGATTTTAATGTCACCATGAAGAGCAATAACCAGACGGGACCGGGTGCCGCTTTTACGGTGACGAAGAACAATGTCTTCGGTGGCGGTGAAAGCTGGAATGTGAAGTTGAACGGTTCGTACGAATGGCAGACGGGCAAGGCAAGTTCTTCCTTGATGAACAGTTATGAACTGGGTATCTCCACTTCGCTTATCTTTCCGCGCGTGGTGTTTCCTAGGATGGGCGACCGTGAGTATGACTTCCCGGCTACAATGACTTTCCGTTTATATGCCGACCAGATGAACCGTGCCAAGTATTATAAGCTGTTGGCTTTTGGCGGTAATGTCACTTATGACTTCCAGCCCAAATCGACTTCCAAGCACAGTATAACTCCTTTCCGGTTGACATTCAATGTACTGCGCAATCCTACTGCCGCTTTCGATACGTTGCGTGCCGAGAATCCGGCACTCTACGTTAGTTTGCGCGACCAGTTCATTCCTGCCATGGAGTACACCTATACTTATGACAACGCTTCCGTGCGCGGCAAGCGTAACCCCATCTGGTGGCAGACCACCGTTGCGTCGGCCGGTAACCTGACTTCTGCCGTCTACCGTATTTTCGGCAAGCCGTTCAGTGAGGAAGGAAAGAAGCTTTTCGGGGTACCTTTTGCACAGTTCTTGAAGCTGAACTCGGAATTCAGGTACCATTACCGGATAGACAAGAATCAGATGATAGCCTCGCGTATTGCCGGAGGGGTGATATGGTCGTATGGCAACGCTACGACCGCACCTTATACGGAACAGTTCTATATCGGCGGTGCCAACAGTGTGCGCGCCTTTTCTGCACGCAGTATAGGTCCGGGCGGCTATCCTCCCGAGACGGATAGGAAATATACCTATATCAACCACGTGGGTGATATTCGCATAGAAGCCAATATCGAGTATCGCTTCCGTATGATTGCCGACTTGCATGGAGCGGTGTTTCTGGATGCCGGCAATGTATGGCTGATGCGTAAGGACGAAAATCGCCCGAACGGTGAGTTCACCTTGAAGAATTTCCCGAAACAGATTGCTTTGGGTACGGGATTCGGCTTACGCTATGACCTGGACTTCCTTGTTTTCCGTCTGGATTTGGGTATCGGGCTTCACGACCCGTATGATACCGGAAAGTCGGGATATTACAATATTCCTAAGTTCAAGGATAGTATGGCACTGCATTTTGCCATCGGTTATCCGTTCTAAATGTACGTTTTTGAACGGATAGTGGTAAAGAATGAACTAAAACTCCCTTTTGTCAGACATAAATTTTTGTACATTTGCAACCGTTATCAACTGTGATACACTAACCTTTTTAAATAATAACTAATATGAAACCAACTTTATTCTTATTGGCAGCCGGTATGGGCAGCCGTTATGGTGGCTTGAAACAATTGGACGGATTGGGACCGAATGGCGAAACTATCATGGATTATTCTATTTACGATGCCATCAATGCCGGTTTTGGCAAGCTCGTTTTCGTAATCCGTAAAGATTTTGAACAGGACTTCCGCGACAAGATTATTTCCAAATACGAAGGCCATATTCCCTGCGAACTGGTATTCCAGTCCATAGATGACCTTCCTGAAGGCTTCACCTGCCCCGAAGGCCGTACCAAACCTTGGGGAACCAACCATGCTGTAATGATGGGTGCCGATGTAATAAAGGAACCGTTTGCTGTTATCAATTGCGACGATTTCTACGGTCGTGACTCCTTCCAGGTAATGGGCAAATTCCTTGCAGCCCTTCCCGAAGGCTCCAAAAACGTATATTCCATGGTAGGCTTCCGCATCGGCAATACGTTGAGCGAGAGCGGTACCGTATCCCGTGGATTGTGTGGAACGGATGCGAACAACCTGCTGACTTCCGTAGTGGAACGCACCAAGATTCAGCGTATGGATGGCGAGGTGAAGTACATCGACGATAACGGTGAATGGACTGCCACTCCCGAGACGACTCCGGTCAGCATGAACTTCTGGGGTTTCACTCCCGATTATTTTGCTTACAGTGCAGAGTTTTTCAAGAGTTTCTTGAGCGACCCGAAGAATATGGAGAACCTGAAAAGCGAATTCTTCATCCCGCTGATGGTAGATAAGTTGATTAACGATGGCACTGCTACCTGCGAAGTGCTTGATACAACCAGCAAGTGGTTCGGTGTGACTTATCCCGAAGACCGTCAGAGTGTAGTCGACAAGATTCAGGCTTTGGTGGATGCGGGCGAGTATCCTGCGAAGCTGTTCTGAGTTTGTTAACCAAAGGCAGATACCCGTTGGGGCTTATTCTCTGATTATAATCGGACAATAGATTCGCATGCCTCCGCTACTGCCGGATGGTGGGTGACGAAGATACATGTTTTGCCTGCGCAGTCTCTGCGCAGGTTTTTTATTAACAGCCGTTCCGTGTCGGGGTCGAGGGCAGAAGTGGCTTCATCTAAAAGAAGAATGTTTCCGGGGCGTAGCAGAGCGCGGGCAATGGCGATGCGTTGGGCTTGTCCTTCACTGAGTCCACCACCTCGTTCGCTGAGTGGGGAGTCTACGCCGTCGGGAAGGTGGAAGACGAAGTCGGCGGTGGCGGTTTGCAGGGCTTGATATATGGCTTCTTGAGAAGCTTGTGGGTTTCCCATCAGCAGGTTGTCACGGATAGTTCCGCTGAAAAGGGTATTGCCTTGCGGGACATATACGAAGTTCTTGCGGGTTTGCGGAGAGACGGTATGACTGGTTTCAAGTGGATGTTTGGCGGGTATCAAGAGTATCTGTCCCTCTTGTGGCGTTGCCAGTGCCAACAATAGCCGGATGAGCGTTGTCTTTCCTTTTCCTGTTTCTCCGACTATAGCTATGCAGCTACCGGCGGGGAAACGGCAGGAGAAGCGGCTGAATACCGGACGGTCATCGGGAGTGTAGCGAAAAGTCACGTCTTTCAGTTCCAGTTCCGGGGTAGAGGCGAGGAATATGCTGTCACCATCCGCTTCTGCCGGCAGTCTTTCCAATTCCAATAGCCGGTCTATGGCGGTAAGGGCATTGACTACGGAAGGTATCAGGCGTGAGAGGTCGAACACGGGACGCTGGACTTTTCCTACCAATTGCAAAAAGGCGGTCATCGTTCCGAAGGTGATACAGCCTGCGCTGAGGTGAACGGCTCCCCAAAGAAAAGCCGTGAGGTATCCGCCGGAAAAGGCAAGGGCCACTAACATGTGGGCAGAAAGCGAGAAACGGGTACGTCCCATGACTTGGCTGTGGAGCATGTCTTGCAAGTCATCGAGTTTGTCCAGATGCCGTTCGCCTTGTTCCAATGTTTTAATCACTATGCGATGTTGCAGGCTCTCTTGTATGACGGACTGGATGCGACCGTCACTGTTCCGAATATCATGTGTATAGCGTTTCATTCGTCGCATATAGAAACGGCTGCCTGATAGAAAGACGGGCAGGATGGCAACAATCAGCCATGGCAGTGAAGGGTCTAAAAAGTAGAAGAATAGAAAGGCTGCCAGCAGTTGTATACTCGTGACGATGAATGCCGGGACAGAAGAGGTGAGCAATGTGACGATGGCGGTGGTGTCTTGTTCTACCCGGTTCACTACGTCTCCGGTATGGAAACGCTCCAATTCGTTCCAGCGGCTTTGCAGTAAGCGCGAGAAGAGGCGGTGGCGAAGGGCGTTGCCCGTCTCTATCTGCATACGGGTACTTATCCAAGTGTCAGCAGCTCCGCACAGTAATTGGGCAGTCAGCAGGACAACGGTGAGAACGGCGATATGCGTCAGGTTGTCGTCTGTTATTCCGGTAGCGGTGTCTATCACCCGTTTGGTTGCATAGATAAAGGCTAGGGCAAAGGCCACGCCCAGAATGCCGGTGAGGCAACTTAGCAGGATACGTCCGCGTTGTTCGGCAGATACCTCTCGAATATACCTAAGTTTTTCACGTCTGTCCTTTTTCACTTTTTTGTCCTTCTGTTGCTTTTTCATTCCTTTTATTTTCCGGGTTCTTTTATTTCTTTGTCCTTGCTTTCTTGTCTTTTACTCCTTTTGATCGGTTTATTTGTATAGCTATCGTTCCCCCTATCAGAGTCACGGGATACCAGAGTGCTTCGTACGGTGCAAATTGACGCAGTTCGTTGCAGCGTCGGGTGGCGCGGCAGAAGGTGTACCACTTTCCTGCCCAATATCCTTTGGGGCGTGGCTTGATGCGGTTATCATGTTGCCCGAAGTTACCGGTAGACAGGATGTCTTCCAATAATTGTTCTCCTATCTGCTTGGTGCCTTCCAAGGGGAAAGGAAGCCGGTTGGCGGGCAATCCCAGTCGGGTGACGGCAATGTAGCCGAATGCTTGTGCGGCATGCAATAGTCCGAGGTCCTGCAACTGGCGAAGCAGGGTGGTGGCATCTATTTCTTTGTGGCGATTGGCAAGCAGACAAGTCCAGTCGCATAGCTGGCGCAGGCCGATTCCGCTGTTCAGGAAATGTACAAAGGCATGCAGGAAGATATAAAGTGCATTGAAGGTGGCCGGAGGTATGGCGATACTGACGGCCTTCGAGTCCTCTTTCCCGGTTTCGGAGAATAGGGCATAGTCTGTTTCCTGCGGGTACCATTTTCTGATAATCTGCTGAAAGTGCCGGTTGGCAAGCGGACTGTTCAGCCGGAGGATGATGCGGTGGTTCTCGATGTGTACTCCTTTCAAACTGTAGCTGGCATGCTTGTCGGACGCTTCTCCCTCGACTATGGCGCCTTGTTGCAGCAGGAGGCGATTGGCTATGGGTTGCCCTTGTTTTCCTAAATAGATGTCGATGTCTCCGCATTGCCGGTGCAAGGGAGTGCGGTAGTTGGTGCCGATGCCTTGCCCTTTCAGCAGTACGGGATGCAGCCCGGCTTCCCGGTAAAGGGTATTGAGTTCGGGCAGAAGCTGGTTGAGGCGTTTGTTGGCTTGTTCTATCTGTGCAGTCCGGGCAGCCCATTTCAGATAGAGGACGCGTGGAGGGCGCAGTTCGGCCGGCAGACTGCTTATGCCGTCAAAAGTCAGTGCAAGCAGGGCTTGTGAGTTTGCCATGCGGTACACGGTTTCCCAGTCGTCCGGCGAGACCGACCGGAAGAGTTGTCGGTCTGCCGGAGTGCCCCACAGGCCGGAGCGTACCAATGAAAAGAAAGCGTGTTGCATATCCGTCCTTATTCTATGATTCCTTCGCGGTCAAGGGAGTCGATAAACTTCTGCGCATCGCGACGGGCCGATTCGTTATCTACATCATAGCGGCTGGTCAGGGCTTCTGTCACGCTGTCTGTATCGAACTCTTTGTTTTCTATCTCTTGCCAAAGCATGGCGGAAGTTTGGTTCAGGCTGATGACTTTGCTGAAGTCCACGTTCGACGAGCCGTCTTGCATGATGATGTAGTCATCGCCTATCCGGTGCAGGATAAATCCTTGTTTGATTTTCATGGTTATTTTGTTTTATATTCTTCTGAACAGGGCGAGCAGCCAGCGGCGAGCGGGGTTTAGCTTCATCCACCAGTAGGAGTAGAGCTTCCAGACTTTGCCGTCGGCGGTGTACCGTTTGTCTTTTCGCATGGCTTCGGTCATGACGCCCATTACCCGTCCGATGTCGGTTTCTTCGGTCTGGGCGAGGTTGCCGTCGCCTTGCAGGATGAGTATGTCTCCGTTCCGACGGATGATGCGGTGAAAGACGATGCGTTCCGTCAGGTCGCGTGCCAGTACGGTGACGCCCGGTTGCAGCTGTTCTGTGGTGAAATCGCCCAGTGTCACCCGGTCACGGCGGTCCACTAAGAAAGGATTCATGCTGTTGCCCCGCACGGTGATGGTTACTGTATGTCCCTCTTTGATGAGACGCGCCACTTCGGGAAGCAATATCTCGTTGGGAATGCTTTTCTTCATCGGCTGTTCAGTTCATCATTCATAACTTATCCTTCTACCGTCTTTCTGCAAAGTTCCGTCGCTTCACGGTCGGGTAGGCATTTCAGATGATAGACGGGTGCCAGCGTGGCAAGTTCCGTCACAGTGGCGACAATGGCGTTATAGATTTCCTTGTTCTGCTTTAGGCAAGAGCAGGAGGGGAGGAGGGTGGCGAAAGCATGTGCTGCTCTCTCTTGCTCTATTTCATTCTGCGGTGCTTGTTCCAAGCGGACGAAGGCGCCTACGGTCATGGATTCTTTCCGATAGCAAGGTGTCTTTCCGCTCCACGGAGAACCGAAAACAGTGGCTTGCTTGCCGAGGCTGTCCACATGTACTATCGGATTGTCATCGTTCAGTAGATGGCAGTCCGAGAACTGTTGCAGCCAGAGCCCGGTGTGCGTACTTTTGCCCGTGCCGCTTTTCCCTAAGAAGAGGTAGCCTTTGCCTGTTTCAGTAGCGACAACCGAGGCATGCATCAGCAGTGTATGGTGGCGGGCGGCATTGAAGGCATAGAGCATCATCAAGAAGTTGTTCAGTACGAAGTTCGTTTCGTTTTCCGGAGCCGGTGTTTCTGTCCTGCAGGCCGGTAGGTGGATGAAGCATTGCCTGAAGTTATCGTTGCACTCCATCCAATAGTTTTTCCCGCTTTTCCGTGGGGTGATGGATACAAGGTGTGAGCTGTGGGGCAAAGGGCGAATGATGCAATCGGCATCTTCCCAGTTGAAACATATATCATCGGGAGTTTTCGCTATGGTTCGTTTTGTCGTTGTTTCGTCATCGTCTATCTCTGTTTCAAAGATTACTTTTTGCGTCGTGTCTATTGTCGTGATGAACGGAATCAGTGAAGGCAGCGCCTTGAATATATTGAAGTCGGAAGGTTTCACCATGCGAAAGGTGTGCGGTCCTACTTGATAATCCAATATCTGTATTCTCATATGTTTTGATTGTTAGTTGTTATTCATGATACTTTGGGCTACTCAGAAAAATAATGAATGTTTGTGTGAATGAGGAAGATTTGAGAGATTTTTCAACTGTCTTGTTGTCATTCTTTAGACGCGGAGGACGCAGATCTATAAAAGAAAATCCGCTGTCCGCCGCATCTAAAAGATAGTAATAAGGCGATTCCGATATCTCTTCGTTTGGTTTGCGAGGATATATTGCTTCCTTTCTTAGAATTTGGCTTATCGGTTCTCCTGACTTGTTTGGCCAACAATATATTCTTTCCTCCCATCACCGACTTTGTGGGCTGCTGTATATACACTGCCGTCACGGGTAACCTCGTAGCCTGTTACCAAATAGGACTCATTGTCGTCCATATTCGGATTTGCCGGGTTGAAATTGATGAACGTTCCACCGGACACCTGGATGCTGGCAGTGTTCTTGTCTGTATTCTTTAAGTTCAGTACCCAGTATCTGCCATCCGTGTCGTTGTTGGGTGTACCATATTTGCCGGATTCAAATGTTCCTCCATAGATATTGATTTTCCCATTCTCTCTTGCATAAATCAGGTCTATCTGGGTGTTCAGTTTCTGGGTGTTATAGTAAGAACCGCCATGAATATTTACTGTCCCGTATCCTCGGGCTTCAATTACCATGCGATAACCATCGTCTTTCGCTGTAGCAGATGCATCGCACTTCACATTGCCGTTGCCTGAAATGTTTAGTGTTCCGTTCTGTACAGTAAAGATTTGTGTGAAAGGAGTGGCATCAGCTGTTTCTGAGGAATTGATGATGTCGTGGCCATTCAGGTTTAAGTTTGCCGTTGCGTTTGCAGCATTCAATATGTAGCCTGTGGCAAGCTCCGTCTTGGCGATGTTGATATTTGAGAGAAGTTTTATATCCACAGTTGCGTTGGTTGCCATGTACTTCAGTACGCTTGGGTCGGAGAATGTACCGCCGGTAACGTTGATGACCGGTGTATAATCGGTGCCTTCTGTGATGAGTGACTCTGCTTCTGCAGTCAGTGTACCGCCTTTGATGTTTACTGTGGCAATGCCGTATGCTCCACTTACGTTGATGGCGGCGCAGCCCAGTTTTCCAGTGCCATCGCCCCAGTTGCCGGTGCTACCTGTGCCTTTACTGGTAATCAAGGCTGTACCTTCCACATTCAGAGTGCCTCGTTGGATGCATACACCTCCTGCGGCACCATAAACCTTGCCGCCACTGATGGTCGTTGTGCCGGATTGGGGCAGATAGACTGCATAGTCAGCAGTAGAAATGAGTTCTCCGTCTGTGATGTTGATGATGGAGTTCTGCGTCTTGTAATTGCCGTTGCCTGCCACTGCAAACCATCCGGCTTCTATCTTGCCGCCTGTCATGGTGAAGTCTCCACCGTCCGTCACTCCGACGCCATATTGGCCGTTACTGTCCGGAGTCTCTCTGACTGCACTGATGTTGCCGCTTTCCATGGTCATGGAGGCATCTTCACCGGCTATTTCAATCAGACTGCCATTATAAGAAGCCGCTGTATAATCCTGGCTGGCAACTATCTTGCCTTTCTTCTCGGTAGAGCTGTCCTTCAGTGTCATCTTGCCCAAGACGATGATTTTGCCTGTTGCGCTGTTGTCGGCAGTCAGTGTATATCCGTTCAAGTCAAGAACCACGGACTTTCCGGCGGGTACACTGACGCTTTGCCCTGTGATGTCGGCATCGGCGGACAATTTAAAATCTTCGCCGTTGGCGAAAGCGGTCTTTAGGACTGCCACGTCGGATTGAACTACAAATTTGCTGTCGATTGTTGCCGGAAGTGATGCTTCAGTTCCTTTTATTATATAGATTGTGGTATTGCCGGCATCGTGTACCAATTGTTCTACCTTTCCATATATCTTCAAGTTACCGCCTTTTACAGTCAGCTTCTTTACGGTGACGCCTGCATTGATAATCAATGTCTGCTGGGCGGTAGTGGCAGTCACTTCATTGTAAGTGGCTTTATTGCCTACTGCTGCCAATGTAACGGTGGTGCTTGGCATGGTGATGGCTACAGAAGGAGCTTCTTGCTCTGCTGTGGTTTCCGGTACAGCCAAGGATACACTGTTGGTGGCAGTGGCGGCGGGAGCACTTACGCTGGTATTGGTCTTGTCGGTCAGCGTCAACGGAGCGGCAGTACTGGTCGTTGGGGCTGTATTGAACGTCAGGTTGATGTCCGAGTTCTGTAAAACCGGGATGGCGATGCCGTCGTTGCTGCCAGAAGTGGTATTGAAGCTGCCGCTGACTGCAATGTCGGTTACAGTTGCTGCTGTCGGTGCTTCTTGTGGGAGATTTTTTGAATCAGCTAAAGCTGTACTAAGCGCACTGGGGGTTGTAGCATCTACAACAACGCAATCCAAAGGAGGTACTACCAATATGTCTCTTCTCCCTAAGATTTTGTCATTAAGCGTCTTGGTAAAATATACCTTGTCGCTTCCATTCGTCAGTTGGGCAGTGATGGAACTATAAGTACCTGTGGGCAAAGGAATGTAGAAGTTGCGAGACTTTATATCAGCTGAGGCTGTGAAGGAGGCGGTGATTTCCTTGCTTTCATCGCTCGTTACTGCCAGTATCGGGTCTGCTGCGGTTAAGTCTACCGTACAAATACCTGCAATGTTATTGGAGGCAATAATCTTGAAAGTAGTGGCCTCTGCCGGAATCTTGTTGACGGTCAGTTTTATCATGGCTGCCATGTGCTTGAAGGACAGAGCGCTCAGATTGTCGGGATTTGTCACCTTGGCATACATCGGGCTATTGCTGCTGCCGTTATAATTTGTAAGCGTGGCAGGTAGAGTCATGGTCAATGTATTGCCGCTTACGCTCATGTTTTGTTGGTAAGGATAGATGGAGAATACAGCCGTTTCTCCGCTTGGCTTGCTGCCGTTGAAAGTGGCGGAAGTTTGACCAGCACCGCTTGCATATTCTAATTTTGTATTGCTATAATTACTTTCTGCATTACTACAGAACAACCCTAGGGCATCGGTATCTTGCCATAGAATCTTGTATTCATCGTTTACGGTAGTACGGGTGTCGGTACCTGCGCCTTCAAACGTTGCGTTAACGGTGATGTTTCCTTTCCGCCCGCTGTTTTCAAATTCCTCTTGGCTGCAACTGAATGCGGTCAAGGCAGCAGTTGCCATGCAGGCAACTTGCATAAGGTTTCTTAATTTCATCATAATGAAGTCCCCCTTAGTTTTCTACGGTTAAGATGTCATTGATTAGGTCTTCCAAGTCGCTGCTGGATGCCGAATTGTAGCTATGGGTAGAGGTGCTGCCCGAATAGGAGCGCGTAATGGGATGGTAAGGTTCGCCGCTTGTTGCAATGACTCCTTCATTCTCCATTTTGATAACTTCGATAGACGGAGTGATGTATGCTTCTCTACCGTCTGGTGTGTTCTGTTTCATATACACAAATTATTTAAAGGTTAAACAATAAAAAAAACGTGAGTAACTATGTTTGTATATCCTTTATTCAGGCCTTCGCATTGCCCTTTCCCTGGATATACAACAGTCACTCACGTCGTTTGTGTATATACCATCCCCCCTGATGGGAGAAAACCATATAAACATAGACGTGAGCATCCTTGTTGTTATCTTCAGGGAAATTTTCAAAGTTGCGAAGTTTGAATAAAGAAGATAATTTCAATAATGCTCTTACTAATATGTAAATAAACCCACTACGCTATAGCGGATTTGTGACAAAGATAATTGTTTTTTGTTTAAGTGTATCTATGTTTCTCTATTTTTTTTGGGAAAGGCTCACGTCTCTTTCATTTATAGGAGTTAGGAGAGTTATCACTTCTAACTCCCGATAACTCCTTCAAATATTTAGTAACTGTCTGCATTGTCTTTGAGGATGTTTTTCTGAGGAGCATAGCGGCTATGTGGCGAATAAAGAGGGGAAGACAGACCGAAAAGAAGCTGAATAAAATCTTTTTAAGCAAAATTAAAACAGAGATTTGATATACTTTAAACAGAACACCCTGCAAACTCCGGCTTGCTCTGTCCGGCAGTTTGCAGGGTGTCTGCTTGGTTTTCTCGCGTGTACGTAGCTCCTTACGCCACGAACGGAAGTCGATGCCATAGCAATTTTTCATAATAAGACTTTCCATATTTTTGCAAATGTCCGTACTGCCTTTGGCTGAAACAATTTATATAAGTAATTGAAGTTTCGTAAGTGAGTATGCCTGCTGATAAATGGGAATTTATCGCACAGAGCGCGAAGCCTGCTCTCATAACCTATGGAGAGCACGAGTGAAAGCTTGTGGATTTTTATCTAAAACATAGGTATTCCTTTACTCTTCTCCCTTTGTTTGTCTGCTGTGGCATAGGGAATTTATGACGCCTAACGGCCATGAACAACCCTGCTTTCGACCATAAAGCAATCGTTTGACGACCGTAAGCAGAGTTGTTCATGGCCGTTAGGCGTCACTAACTCCAGAGCTATTACAGATGAAGTACGTAGCCCGAACCTATTGCGCACAAGGCGCAAACGTATTATACAACGGTGTAAAAGACATTAGAGTGCATTATTCATAGTCGGCCTTTGATTCCCGATAACTCCTACTATGCTCCTACAGTCCAACTCCATATCCGTTGACTTCACAGTAAGGACAAGCCCGAAAATGCAGGAAAACCGAACCTGCCGATTCATGTAATCTGCATGCAGTATTATGGTAGGGGATAGCAGCTTACTGCAAAACTCAGGCGTTTCAGGCAGGTGGAAGCAAATTTTGCTTCCACCTTTTCAGGTTGCTTCCACCGCAGGGCAAATGCCGATGGACAGGGGGATGCAGGAGGTGGGTGGAAGTGTGGAAGCAAAGTGATGGAAAATTAATCTGGCATTCACACAATAATAACCGTATATTTGTAGCATGGCTGTCTGCCTCCTCTTAAATTCAGATAAAGAGGAGGTAGACAAATGCTTGCTATGAGAAACACATAAATGGTTATAACCAAGTGATGAAACAATTAATTGCATGTTGCGGGTTGGATTGCGAAAATTGCGCCGCCCGTATAGCCACTGTCAATAATGACGATGAGCTGAGAGAGAAAACCGCCAAAGAGTGGAGTGTGCTGAACAATACGCCGGAAATTACGCCGGAAACCATCCATTGTATGGGGTGCCGTGCAGACGGGGTGAAGTTTGCCTATTGCAGCGATTATTGTGCTATCCGCAAATGTGTGTACGAAAAAGGTTTCAATACTTGCGGTGACTGTAAGGAACTGGAAACTTGCCAGGTGGTAGGTGCCGTTCTTCAGCATGCACCCGGTGCAAAGGAAAATCTTTATTAACCGTAAATTCTTTGATTAAATAAAATATTGCTTATCTTTGCAGTATGACAAAGACATTTAAATCGGATTTGGTTTTGTAAACAATCTGTGTTCCATGCACAGATTGTCCCTTTCGTTTACTTTCGGATAACTTCTTTCGAGAGTGTTTTTCTATTGTTATAATTCAAGTTTAATCCGCATATTATGCTGAAGGTGTTGTGATACTTTCCGTATATGCAAAATATAGTAAGAAAATGAGTAACGAAAATAAAACTATCCACGATTTCGAATTTAATTTAATCTGTGACTTTTTCTCCAATATGGAACGGCAAGGCCCTGGCAGTCCTGAAGTGACGTTGAAGGCATTGAGCTTTGTAGACGGTCTTACCGATGAATCCCTTATTGCCGATATCGGTTGTGGAACAGGTGGTCAGACAATGGTATTGGCTGGCCATGTTCCGGGACAGATTACCGGAATTGACCTTTTCCCCGGCTTTATTGACATCTTCAACCGTAATGCAAGGCAGTTGGGCTTGCAGGACAGAGTAAAAGGAATTGTCGGTTCAATGGATGCCCTCCCTTTCGGTGAGGAAGAGCTGGATATGATTTGGTGTGAAGGTGCTATCTATAACATCGGCTTTGAACGTGGCTTGAAGGAGTGGCGTAAATATCTGAAACCGGGAGGGTATATTGCCGTATCCGAGAGTTCATGGTTTACGGACGAACGTCCTGCGGAAATCAATGACTTCTGGATGGACGCCTATTCTGAAATGGATACACTTCCCAATCTGGTAGCCAAGTTGTACAAGGCGGGTTATCTCCCCGTTGCTACATTCATTCTGCCGGAGAATTGCTGGACAGAGCATTACTTTGCTTCAAAGGTTGCGGCCCAGGAGATTTTCCGTAAGAAATATGCCGGTAATAAAATTGCCGAAGAGTTCAGCTCACTCCAAATGATTGAGGATGAACTATACGGCAAATATAAGGAATTCTACGGTTATGTGTTTTTTATTGCTAAGAAGGTAGGTTGATGGCAGACTTCTCTTATTGAGGAATGCGGGTATTCTCATGGCAGAATATCCGCATTTTGTGTTTTGAGTGGATTTTATTGTTTTGAGGATGTACGGAACTTCTGAGGAGGTATTCCCGTATGACGTTTAAAGAATTTGTTGAAGAAGGCCGCATTATTAAAACCTAGACTCACGGCTATATCCTTTATCGGAGTGTTGGCGGTACAAAGTTGTGCTTTGGCATCCATGATGATAGTATTGTTGATGATTTCCATGGCTGTATATCCTGATTCCTTTTTGACAAGGCGGCAAAGAGCTGCCGGTCTCATATTCATTTTCAATGCATAATAGGACACTTGATGCTCCCGGACATAGTCTGTGTGTACCAATCGGATAAAAATGCGGTATTGGTTGAAATGCCTGCTGCCCGGAGTCTCTTTTATTCTAGGGCGTTCCGGACAGAGTTCGGATATACCTTGTAACAGATATGCCAGTAGAGTTTGCAATGAAACTAGACTTGAGGGGCTTTCTGTTCTTTGGTAGAGGTGTGACAAATAGGTCATGAACTCGGCATAAAGCTGGAAGTCCGTTTTCGATAGAGGAAAAATATAGTGTTTGCCTATAATGTGAAACTTATCCATCATGACCTTGCCGGCCCCTGAACTCTGGATAAGTTGTTGGGAAAATATGACGACATATATTTCAGCATCGTCTGACGTGTGTAGCAATTGTACGAAGGTCTCGGGAGGAATAACTAGGAGGGCGTTAGCTTCAACCCTGAATTGAGTATGGTTTATGATAGTTTTCAGAACTCCTTTGGTGCATAGAGCGAAGATACTGGCCTTGGTGTGGTATGGCTTTTCCACTAGCGGATTCAGTTCATTGGTTGTGATATGATTGCAGGCAATGAACTCGTCATTTATATTGAATTCGGATATATTCATGTTGGAGATTTTAAGACGCAAAAATGGGGGATAATAATGTATAAATGACAGAGGTAACAGTTAAAATCAATATTACGCTCAACTTATCTCTGTTAAATAAGGTAAAGTTGTGAATAATAGAATATATACATATTAAAATGGAATATTGATTTATAAGGGTTTGTTTGTGGTATAAGCATTTTAACCCGAACTTTGCTTCTTGTATGATAAACCAATTCTGATGAATCCGAATGTTCCTCAAGAAGTACGTATAATAAATGCCATCTCCGAGCAGTTGTTCAACTCATGGCCCGTCAGCATTATTATGATTGATTTGGAAGATTGTATCTGGCGTCTGAATCAGCAGGTGATGAATGAACTCCAATTGAATGAGCATGTGATAGGGCGGCATATCACTGACTTATTGGAAGTGGTATGTGATAAAAAGAATGTGTTGGAAGCCCTTTTGCTGCAACTTCGGGAGAGGGATGTACGGATTATTCCCTTGGATACCAATTGCTTTATACGTGAATTAAAGAGTGGTATCAGTTTTCTGATACAAGGTGCTATGGTGGGAATTCATGAAGATGGACAATTGGTGAGGATTGTACTCTATTTTAGGAATGTGTTGGAAGAACGGACACAGAAGCATTTGCTGAATATTGCGCTGAGCCGCACCCAGATATTTCAATGGTCTTTCGACATGGAACATAATCTGATGATTATAGAACCGCGTTATTTTGAATATTTGGGGATTCCTACGCGTGACTATACGCTGACGCCTGAGGAATTCGCATTTCTGATTCATCCGGACGACCGGAAGGGAGTGTTTGATGCTTTGGCTTTACAGTTGCGTGGTAATTTGTACGAACGCCCAGTGGAATACCGTCTACGGAGGGGAGACGGCAAGTGGGAGTGGTTTGAGGCGCAATCTACCTATGTGGGACAATTGACGGATTTGCCGTTCCGTATCATCGGTATTTGCATGAGTACGCAGAAATACAAGGATACGGAGAATAAATTGAACGAGGCTTTGCAGAAAGCGCAACGTAGCGATGAGTTGAAGAGCGTATTTCTTGCTAATATGAGCCACGAGATACGTACGCCACTAAATGCCATTGTGGGCTTCTCTACACTACTGGCTTGTGGGGATGCCGACTTGTCGCGGCAGGAGATTATGGAATTTACGTCTTTGATTGAAAAGAACAGCCAGTTGTTAATGGTGTTGATTTCAGATATTCTGGATTTGTCCAAGATAGAATCGAACACGATGGAATTCCATTTTGAGAAGGTTTCTTTAAATGGCATATTGGAAAGCATTTACAGTGCGCAGAAGATGAATCTTCGGAAAGGAGTGGAGCTACTGCTAGACCTTCCGGACCGGGCGGCAGTTATCTATACAGATCCTACGCGTTTGGGGCAAGTTGTCAACAATCTTATCAATAATGCGGTGAAGTTCACTGCTGAAGGACGCATAACCATAGGGTATAGGCTGAAGGACTTTGCTACATTGGAAGTCTTTGTGGAAGATACGGGAACTGGCATGTCGGAAGAAGTTCTGGCGCACATTTTTGAACGTTTCTATAAGGGAGATGCTTTTGTGCAGGGCACGGGATTGGGATTGGCCATTTGCAGGACTATCGTTGAAAGGTTTCATGGAAAAATAGAAGTGGCTTCAACTCTTGGCAAGGGGAGCCGCTTTGCAATTGTCCTTCCGCAGGAAATGCGGGAGTAGTGTTCTCTTTCTTGGATATTTGATGTAATTATGTGAGCGTATGATATTGTATAACGTTGAAAATCGCTACCTTTGCAGTCTTGAACGATAAATTCATTGACACTATGATATCTGTAGAAGGACTGAAGGTAGAATTTAATGCCACTCCTCTGTTCGAAGACGTCTCTTATGTTATCAATAAGAAAGACCGTATAGCTCTTGTCGGCAAGAATGGTGCCGGTAAGTCCACCATGCTCAAGATATTGGCTGGCATTCAGCAGCCCACTGCCGGCATTGTTGCCGTTCCTCGCGAATGTACTATCGGGTATTTGCCCCAAGTGATGATACTCAGTGACAAGCGCACCGTAATGCAGGAGGCTGAACTTGCCTTCGAGCATATTTTTGAGATGCAGGCGGGCATCGAACGCATGAATCGGCAACTTGCCGAACGTACCGATTACGACAGCGAGGATTACCAGAAACTGATTGACCGCTTCACTCACGAAAACGAACGTTTTCTGATGATGGGCGGCACCAACTACCGTGCCGAAATAGAGCGCACGCTTCAAGGGCTAGGCTTCAGCCGCGAGGACTTTGACCGCTCTACAAGCGAGTTTTCCGGTGGTTGGCGTATGCGTATAGAGCTTGCCAAGCTGTTGCTTCGCCGTCCGGATGTGTTGCTGCTCGACGAGCCTACCAACCATCTTGACATCGAGAGTATCCAGTGGTTGGAGAACTTCCTTTCCACCCGTGCCAATGCGGTGGTGCTTGTCAGCCACGACCGCGCCTTTTTGAACAATGTCACTACGCGTACCATCGAAATAACTTGTGGACGCATTTACGACTATAAAGTGAAATACGATGAGTTCGTGGTGCTTCGCAAGGAGCGCCGGGAGCAGCAACTACGTGCTTACGAGAATCAGCAGAAGCAGATACAAGATACGGAAGATTTCATCGAACGTTTCCGGTACAAAGCTACCAAGGCTGTGCAAGTGCAGAGCCGTATCAAGCAGCTCGAAAAGATAGAGCGCATCGAAGTGGATGAGGAAGACAACTCCTCTTTGCGCCTGAAGTTTGTTTGCAGTAGCCGTAGCGGTAATTATCCCGTTATCTGCGAGGATATGGAGAAATCCTACGGTGGGCACGTTGTTTTCCACGATGTGAATTTGACTATCAACCGAGGAGAGAAGGTTGCTTTTGTCGGTAAGAACGGCGAAGGTAAGTCTACGCTTGTAAAGTGTATTATGGGTGAGATTACGGATTATACCGGTAAGCTTACACTGGGACATAATGTGCAGATTGGATATTTTGCCCAGAACCAGGCACAGCTTTTGGATGAGAGCCTGACTGTATTCGATACGATTGACCGCGTGGCCGTAGGGGATATCCGCCTCAAAATCCGTGATATTCTAGGTGCTTTCATGTTCGGCGGTGAGGCTTCGGATAAAAAGGTGAAGGTGCTCAGCGGTGGAGAGCGTACCCGGCTTGCCATGATAAAACTGCTGTTGGAGCCGGTGAATTTCCTGATTCTCGACGAACCTACGAATCATCTTGACATGCGTTCCAAAGATGTGTTGAAGGAGGCTATCCGCGATTTTGACGGAACGGTGATAATAGTCAGCCATGACCGTGATTTTCTGGACGGACTTGCGACTAAAGTGTACGAGTTTGGTGGTGGACTGGTGAAGGAACATCTGGGAGGAATTTATGATTTCCTGCAAAAGAAGCAGATAGAGAGCCTGAATGAGTTACAGAAATCCCCTTCACTTTCCGCTTCGCCCACTGCCGGTAAGGCGGCATCGAGAAATGCTGGTGCAGAACCGGTTCAACCCTCGGCAGCCAAACTCTCTTATGAGGAGCAGAAGGAGCTTAATAAGAAGCTCAAGAAACTGGAACGTCGCGTTGCCGATTGTGAAGCGGAGATAGAGCAGACGGAGGCTGCCATTGCCATTCTTGAGGCCAGGATGGCCACACCGGAAGGTGCTTCGGACATGTCGCTTTATGAGCAGCACCAAAAACTGAAAGAGCAGCTTGACCGCGTGATGGAAGAGTGGGACGCGGCTACTGTAGAGTTGGAGAATCACTAACTATTATATTTTATATGTTTATGAAAGCAAATCATTTGTTACCCATTGCAGCATTCTGTCTGATGACGGCATCCTGCAACACCGGCAAGCAGCAGGCTGAACTTACAGCAGGCATCCAGCTCGCCAATCTTGACACAACGGCTCTACCCGGAACTGACTTTTACCAATACGCATGTGGCGGTTGGATGAAGAACAATCCGATTCCTGCTGAATACTCACAGTACGGTTCTTTTACTATCCTTGCAGAAAACAACCGCAAGCAGATTCAAGGACTGATTGAAGAGCTTGCCGCCACCCAGCACGAAGCCGGCAGCGTGGCACAAAAAATCGGTGACTTGTACAAAATCGTAATGGACAGCGTGAAGCTGAACAAGGACGGTGTAGCCCCCATCAAGGCTGAACTCGACCAGCTGGCTGCTTTGAAGGACAAGAAGGAGCTTTATGCCTTGCTGGGCGATATGCAGAAGAAGGGTATCATCGCCTACAACGTGCTGTATGTTGGCGCTGACGAAATGAACAGTAGCATGAATGCTGTACAGACCTATCAGACCGGGCTGAGCATGGGCGAACGTGAATACTATCTGGAGAATGATGAGGCTACTGCCAAAATTCGTGATGCTTTCCGTACACATGTACAGAAGATGTATCAGTTGGCTGGTTTCGACGAGGCTACTGCCAAGAAAGGTATGGAGGTGGTGATGGATGTGGAAACACGTCTTGCCAAGGCTTTCCGCTCTCGTACGGAGTTGCGTGACCCGCATGCCAATTATAACAAGATGAGCATGGAAGAGTTGAAGAAGAATTATCCTACTTTCGATTGGGATGCTTATTTGTCTGCCATGGGCTTGAAGGATGTGAAGGAAATCATCGTAGGCCAGCCCGCTTCACTGAAAGCTGCTGCCGATATTCTGGATACGCTGCCCATTGAACAGCAGAGCCTTTATCTGCAATGGAAATTGATTGATTCTGCCGCAAGCTTGTTGAACGATGCTATGGCAGAACAGAACTTCGACTTCTACAGCCGCACCATGAGCGGTACACAAGAAATGCAGCCTCGCTGGAAGAGAGCGGTAAGCACTGTAAGCGGCGCGCTGGGCGAAGCTGTAGGTCAGATGTACGTGGAGAAATATTTCCCTGCTGCTGCCAAGGAGCGTATGGTGACTTTGGTGAAGAACTTGCAGGAAAGCTTGGGCGAACGTATTCAGAATCTTGCCTGGATGGGTGATTCCACTAAGGTGAAAGCTCTGGAGAAACTGGCTACCTTCCATGTGAAGATTGGTTATCCCGACACTTGGAAAGACTACTCCACACTGGAAATCAAAAACGACTCTTACTGGGCAAACATGGAACGTGCCAACGAGTGGAGCCATGCCGAAATGATAGCCAAAGCCGGCAAGCCGGTGGATAAGGATGAATGGCTGATGACTCCGCAGACCGTCAACGCATACTATAACCCGACTACGAACGAAATCTGTTTCCCCGCCGGTATCCTGCAATATCCTTTCTTCGATATGAATGCGGATGATGCCTTCAACTATGGTGCCATCGGTGTGGTAATCGGTCATGAGATGACTCACGGATTCGACGACCAGGGTCGCCAGTACGACAAGGACGGTAACCTGAAAGACTGGTGGACCGCTGAAGACGCCAAGAACTTTGACGAGCGTGCCCAGGTGATGGTAAACTTCTTTGATAGCATCGAGGTTGCTCCGGGTGTATATGCCAACGGACGCATGACATTGGGTGAGAATATTGCCGACCACGGTGGTCTGCAGGTTTCTTATCAGGCATTCAAGAAAGCTACGGCTGCCAATCCGCTGCCGGTGCTGGATGGTCTTACTCCCGAACAACGTTTCTTCCTGGCATACGCAGGTGTATGGGCCAATGATATCCGTCCCGAAGAAGTGCTGAACCGCACGAAGAGTGATGTGCACTCATTGGGCGAATGGCGCGTAAACGGTGCATTGCCGCAAATCGGTGCTTGGTATGAGGCATTCAACGTGACAGAAAAAGACCCGATGTTCTTGCCGGTAGAAAAACGTGTATCTATTTGGTAAACCAACAAAATAACCTTTAAAAAAAGGCGGCAGACTGGAAACAGATGCCGCCTTTTTTAATTATACCTAATTTATTGTGTATGAATGTATGTATGAATAAACAAAATTTGTAACTTTGCGCATCAAATACTAATATACGCATACTTTAATACGCAAATCCATGTCTGAAACAAAAAGAATCAAAACAGCTCTGGTATCTGTTTACCATAAGGAAGGTTTGGACGAAATCATTACCAAACTGCATGAAGAAGGTGTAGAGTTCCTCTCAACCGGTGGAACCCGTCAGTTTATAGAATCCCTGGGTTATCCCTGCAAGGCAGTGGAAGACCTCACTACATACCCTTCCATCCTGGGCGGACGCGTGAAGACTTTGCATCCGAAGGTTTTTGGAGGTATTCTTTGCCGCCGCGGATTGGAGCAAGACATGCAACAGATTGAAAAATATGAAATCCCCGAAATAGACCTCGTCATTGTTGACCTCTATCCGTTTGAGGCTACCGTTGCCAGTGGTGCCGAAGAACCTGCCATCATCGAAAAGATTGACATAGGCGGTATCTCCTTGATTCGTGCCGCAGCCAAGAACTATAACGACGTGGTTATCATCGCTTCGCAAGCACAATATCAGCCGTTCCGCGACATGCTGATGGAACACGGAGCCACTACTACCATCGAAGAACGCCGTTGGTTTGCCAAAGAGGCTTTCGGAGTGTCTTCACACTATGATTCTGCCATCTTCAACTATTTCGATGGCGAGGAAGGTTCCGCTTTCCGTTGTTCTGCCAACAGCCAGAAGACTTTACGCTATGGCGAGAATCCGCATCAGAAAGGTTATTTCTATGGCAATATTGATGCTATGTTCGACCAGATTCACGGTAAGGAAATCTCTTATAACAACCTGCTCGACATCAATGCTGCCGTTGACTTGATTGACGAATTCAAGGATACGACTTTCGCTATCCTGAAACATAACAATGCTTGTGGACTGGCTTCACGTCCCACTGTGCTCGAAGCATGGAACGATGCGCTTGCCGGTGACCCGGTATCCGCTTTTGGTGGTGTGCTCATCACGAATGCCGTGGTTGACAAGGCTGCTGCCGAAGAAATCAATAAAATTTTCTTTGAGGTGATTATCGCTCCCGATTATGATGTGGATGCGTTGGAAATCCTCGGTCAGAAGAAGAACCGTATTATCCTGGTCCGCAAGCCGGCAGCTCTGCCTAAGAAGCAGTTCCGTTCTTTGCTGAATGGCGTATTGGTTCAGGACCGCGACCTTAAGGTGGAAACTCCTGAAGAATTGAAGACTGTAACTACGAAGGCTCCCACTGCACAGGAAATTGAGGATATGCTCTTTGCAAACAAGATTGTGAAGAACAGTAAGTCGAATGCCATTGTGCTGGCAAAAGGAAAGCAGTTGTTGGCAAGTGGTGTAGGTCAGACCAGCCGTGTGGATGCTTTGAAGCAGGCTATCGAGAAAGCCAAGAACTTCGGTTTCGACTTGAATGGCGCTGTAATGGCAAGTGACGCATTCTTCCCCTTCCCCGACTGCGTGGAAATTGCCGGCAATGAAGGCGTAACAGCCGTCATCCAGCCGGGTGGAAGCATCAAGGATGAACTCTCGTTTGAATATTGCAACGAGCATGGCATTGCCATGGTAACTACTGGGTTCCGTCACTTTAAACACTAATTCGGATTTACGATTTGACGATTTACGATTTACGATTGAAGTTACATCGTAAGTCTGAATCTCAAATTGTAAACAAGAGGAATATCAATCGTAAATCGTAAATAGTTAAATCGTAAATATTAATGGGATTATTCTCCTTTACACAAGAAATAGCGATGGACCTTGGCACAGCCAATACCATCATCACCACGAATGGCAAGATTGTGGTGGATGAGCCTTCGGTGGTGGCTTTGGACCGTCGTACCGATAAGATGATTGCCGTGGGTGACAAGGCAAAGATGATGCACGAAAAGACCCACGAAAACATACGTACCATCCGTCCGTTGCGCGACGGTGTGATTGCCGACTTCTATGCCTGCGAGCAGATGATACGCGGACTTATCAAGATGGTGAACAACCGTAACCGTCTCTTCTCTCCGTCACTCCGCATGGTAATCGGGGTTCCTTCGGGCAGTACCGAAGTGGAGCTGCGTGCCGTGCGCGACTCTGCCGAGCATGCCGGCGGGCGCGACGTTTATTTGATTTTCGAGCCGATGGCTGCTGCCATCGGTATCGGTATCGATGTAGAGGCTCCCGAAGGCAACATGATTGTTGACATAGGTGGTGGTTCTACGGAAATTGCCGTTATCTCTTTGGGAGGTATCGTAAGTAACAACTCCATCCGCATTGCCGGTGACGACTTGACTGCCGATATTCAGGAATACATGAGCCGCCAGCACAACGTGAAGGTCAGCGAGCGTATGGCTGAGCGTATTAAGATTAATGTGGGTGCTGCCTTGACGGAACTCGGTGAGGATGCTCCTGAAGACTATATCGTTCATGGTCCGAACCGCATCACGGCATTGCCCATGGAAGTGCCGGTATGCTATCAGGAAGTGGCGCATTGCTTGGAGAAGTCTATCTCTAAGATTGAGACAGCCATTTTGAGCGCATTGGAAAATACGCCTCCCGAATTGTATGCCGACATTGTTCACAACGGTATCTATCTTGCCGGTGGCGGTGCATTGCTTCGTGGACTGGATAAGCGTCTGACTGATAAAATAAACATACCGTTCCACATTGCGGAAGACCCCTTGCATGCCGTTGCCAAAGGTACGGGCGTGGCATTGAAGAACGTTGACCGCTTCTCATTCTTGATGCGGTAATGCGGAATTTATTAAACTTTCTCATTAAATATAATTACTGGTTCCTCTTTCTTCTGTTAGAGGTTGCCAGTTTTATTTTATTATTTCGCTTTAATCATTACCAGCAGAGTGTGTATTTCACCTCTGCCAATGGCGTGGCGGGGAAGGTTTATGAAATATCGGGTGGCATCACTTCTTATTTCCATCTGAAGACGGCCAATGAGGACCTGCTCGACCGTAATATGTGGTTGGAGCAGCGGCTTTCCTTTCTGGAAAATGTATTGAAAGAAAAAGGACTGGACTCCGCCAGACTGTACAGCATGGAACGGCTTGCTCCTACGGAGTATCAGATATTTAAGGCGAATGTCATAAAGAACAGCTTGAACAAGGCTGACAATTATATCACTTTAGACCGTGGAACAACGGAAGGTATCCGTCCCGAGATGGGAGTTGTGGATGCCAATGGCGTGGTGGGTATTGTGTATAAAACCTCTCCTCATTATTCATTGGTCATTCCGTTGCTGAACAGTAAGTCAAGCATCAGCTGTAAGATTGTAGGCAGTGATTATTTCGGTTATCTGAAGTGGGAGGGAGGTGACTCCCGTTTTGCCTATCTGAAGGATTTGCCCCGGCATGCCGAATTCAATCTGGGAGATACAGTAGTGACCAGCGGCTATTCCACCGTGTTTCCCGAAGGTGTCATGGTGGGGACAGTGGATGACATGTCTGACTCGCACGACGGACTTTCGTATCTGTTGAAGATAAAGCTGGCTACGGACTTTGGAAAGGTGAGCAATGTGCGCGTCATTTCCCGCAACGGGCAGGATGAACAAAAGGCATTGGAGTCGAGGGCGGACGAGAAGTGACTAAGAAATTAGGGATTAGGGGTTAAGGATTAGGGATTAATCATCTTTATATCTTATAACTTATACACTCAATAACTTGTAACTCGTAACTTATAACTCATTAGCGTTGTTAATTAATTATCTGCATAAAATAGGATGGTTCATAGGCTTGGTACTGTTGCAGGTGCTGATATTGAACAATGTGCATATTGCAGGATATGCCACTCCATTTCTGTATATCTACTTGATACTGAAGTTTGAGTCGGACACTCCCCGTAATGCGTTGATGTTGTGGGCATTCTTTTTGGGGTTGGCTGTCGACGTCTTTTCCGACACACCGGGGATGAACGCTGCCGCTACGGTGTTGCTGGCTTTCTTGCGCCCCACTTTCCTGCGGCTGTTCGTTCCTCGTGACACGCTGGATACACTGGTTCCGGCCATCCGTACAATGGGGATTCTTCCTTTCCTGAAATATCTGGTTGTGAGTGTGCTGATACATCACGGCTTGTTGCTTACCCTCGAATTCTTCTCTTTTGCCCATATTGGTACGCTGTTGTTGAGAATTGCGGCAAGTACCCTGCTTACTGTGACCTGCATTATGGCTGTTGAGGGAATAAGAAAGAAAGGATAAAGGGATTAAGGATTAGGAATTGATGAAAGACTATACACTGGAAAAGCGGAAATATGTAATTGGAGCGGCGGCTATTGTCATCGTTCTTATTTACGTGTTCCGGCTGTTCGACCTGCAAATCATGACTGATGACTACAAGAAGAACGCGGACAGTAACGCTTTTCTGAACAAGATACAATATCCATCACGGGGGGCTATCTACGACCGTAACGGTAAGTTGCTCGTGTTTAACCAGCCTGCCTATGATATTACGTTTGTGCCTCGGGAGGTGACGCAGCTGGATACACTCGACCTTTGCAGTGCCTTGAACATTACCCGTGAGCAGTTTGACAAACGGATGAAGGACGTCAAGAACCGCTGGATGAACCCCGGTTATTCCAAATACACCCATCAGGTGTTCATGACGCAGCTTTCTGCCGAAGAGTGCGGTGTGTTTCAGGAGAAGCTGTTCAAATTTCCAGGTTTCTATATTCAGCGGCGTACTATCCGCCAATATACCTATAACTCTGCCGGCCATTTGCTGGGAGACATCGGCGAAGTGTCCAAGAAAGACATTGAGAACGATGACTATTATATTCGCGGAGACTATATAGGCAAGCAAGGCATCGAGAAATCCTATGAAAAGTATCTGCGTGGAGAGAAGGGGGTGGAGATTCTGCTTCGTGACGCTCACGGGCGTATCCAGGGACACTACATGGACGGACAGTTGGACCGTTCCTCCGTACCCGGCAAGAACCTGACGTTGGGCATCGACATTGACCTTCAGATGTTGGGAGAACGACTGCTTCAACACAAAATCGGTGCCATTGTGGCCATCGAACCGGCTACGGGTGAGATTCTATGTATGGTTTCCTCGCCTACCTTTGACCCTCATCTGATGATAGGGCGCCAGCGGGGAAAGAACCACCGCCTGTTGCAGATGGACAAGCGGAAGCCTTTGTTGAACCGTGCCATCATGGGAGCTTATCCGCCGGGCTCCACCTTCAAGACGGCGCAGGCACTGACTTTCCTTCAGGAAGAGATTATCCACGAAGATTATCCGACTTTCCCTTGTGCGCATGGTTTCAATCATAAAGGCCTTCATGTGGGATGTCACGGACATGGTTCGCCTCTGTCGCTGATTCCTGCCATCGCGACCTCTTGTAATTCCTATTTCTGTTGGGGATTGTATCGCATGTTCGGTGATAAAAAATACGGTTCGCCGCAGAATGCCATTACCGTATGGAAAGACCACATGGTATCGCAGGGCTTCGGCTATCGGCTCGGTACCGACCTCCCCGGCGAACAGCGTGGACTGATACCGAATGCCAAGTTCTACGACAAGCCCTATCGGGGTTCGTGGAACGGTCTGACGGTGATTAGTATCTCCATCGGGCAGGGAGAGATTCTTGCCACCCCGTTGCAGATAGCCAATCTGGGTGCCACCATTGCCAACCGGGGGCATTTCATTACTCCGCACATCGTGAAGGAGATAGAAGACAATGAACTGGACAGCATCTATCGCAATCCCCGTTATCCCACCATCGACCGCGAATATTATGAAATGGTGGTGAAAGGCATGCGTGCCGCCGTAGACGGAAGTACGGGTAGCGCCACTTGCCGCATGGCGGGAGCCATCCTGCCGGGTGTGGAGGTCTGCGGAAAGACGGGCACGGCACAGAACCGCGGCAAGGACCATTCTGTCTTTATGGGCTTTGCCCCGATGGACAACCCTAAGATAGCCATTGCCGTCTATGTGGAGAACGGTGGTTTCGGTGCCACGTATGGCGTACCTATCGGTGCCATGATGATGGACCAGTACCTGCATGGAAAGCTGTCGCCCGAGAATGAGATACGGGCGGAAGAATTCAGTAACCGGGTGATACTTTACGGAGATGAGGAGAGATGATGATTAGGGGTTGGAGATTAAGGATTAGGGATTAGGGGTTAGGGATAAACTGTGGGTGGTTTCAATAGTAAATAGTAAATCGTAAAATCGTAAATAAATTGGTGACAAGGAGAGATAGCATATGGAAATCATTGGACTGGGTGACGATTGTCGTTTACCTGCTGCTGATTGTATTCGGCTGGTTCAGTGTCTGTGGGGCGAGTTATGATTATGGTGACCGTGACTTTCTGGACTTCTCTACGCGTGCCGGCAAGCAGTTTGTCTGGATTATATGTTCCTTCGGGCTGGGGTTTGTGCTGCTGATGCTGGACGATTCCCTCTATGACATGTTCTCCTACCTTATATATATAGGGCTGATGCTGTTGCTGATTGTCACGATATTCATTGCGCCCGACACGAAAGGGTCGCGGTCGTGGCTCATCCTGGGGCCGGTCAGTTTGCAGCCGGCGGAGTTTGCCAAGTTTGCCACGGCGCTGGCGCTTGCCAAGTATATGAGCGCCTACTCGTTTACGATGAAGAATTGGAAAAGCTCCCTTATGTTGGCTTTCCTGATTCTCTTCCCCATGTTGCTGATTATCCTACAGCGGGAGACGGGTTCGGCATTGGTGTACTCTGCATTTTTCCTGATGCTTTATCGGGAGGGAATGCCGGGCGTGGTACTGTTCTCGGGTATATGTGCAGTGGCCTACTTTGTGGTGGGCATCCGTTTTGATGCGGTGATGATTGCCGATACACCGACGCCTATCGGAGAATTTGCCGTGCTGCTGATGGTACTGCTCTTTGCCGGAGGCATGGTGTGGGTCTATAAAAAGCGCTGGGAGCCCACGCGGAATATTATCGGCGGTTCGCTGGGAGTGCTGCTCGTGGCTTATCTGATTTCGGAATACGTGGTACCCTTCAACTTGGTGTGGGTGCAGTGGGGGCTTTGTGCACTTGTTATCGGGTATCTTGTCTTTCTTTCTTTAAGCGAGCGCCATTTATCTTATTTTCTGATTGGGCTGTTTGCTTTGGGTTCGATAGGTTTCCTCTACTCCAGCGACTACTTCTTCAATAAAGTGCTGGAGCCCCATCAACAGATACGTATCAAGGTGGTGCTCGGTATGGAAGAGGACCTTGCTGGTGCCGGCTATAACGTGAACCAGTCGAAGATAGCCATCGGCTCCGGGGGGCTGACCGGCAAAGGTTTCTTGAATGGTACGCAGACAAAGCTGAAGTATGTGCCGGAGCAAGATACGGACTTCATTTTTTGCACCGTGGGTGAGGAGGAAGGATTCGTAGGGTCTACGGCTGTACTGTTACTGTTCCTTATTCTTATTTTACGGCTGATTGTCGTGGCCGAGCGGCAGCAATCTCCCTTTGGCCGGGTGTATGGTTATTCTGTGCTTAGTATATTCTTGTTCCATCTATTCATCAATATAGGCATGGTGCTGGGGCTGACCCCCGTCATCGGTATCCCTTTGCCTTTCTTCAGTTACGGAGGTTCTTCTCTCTGGGGATTCACAATCCTGCTGTTTATTTTCCTGCGGATTGATGCGGGACGTAATCGCCGAATTTAGTTATGACCGTTTCCTTGTGGAACATACGAATGGACTTGATTATCATTACATTGCATTTACACATTGTTTACATCGTAATGTAACGGCCGTTACACCGCATTGTAACGTCCTTTACGCTGTATTGTAACGACTTTTACGCTATATTGTAACGCCCTTTACATGCTAGTGTAACGGTCGTCGTTACATCCTGGCGTAAAAGACGTAACGCTATGAGGTAAGAGGGCAAGTTATGATACCCCGCCCGTTTCCGCTTCAAGGAGACGTGAGTGGGAGACTGAGATGGTTGTTAGAAGAAGGTGATAAAGAACAATAGGGAGTTCCTATCTCTTCAGTTTGATGCCGATGTCATTGATTCCTTGCAGCCTTTCGTCCGGTAGCGTATAGGCCACTTTAAAGAGGTAGGTGCCGGGTTTGCCGATTTGAACGCTTCCTGCGGAGACGGCAGTCTGATAGAGACCTCCCCAGCCGTCACCTTTCCAGATCCCTTCTTTGTCCGCCAGGATTAGCTGTATGGTGTCTGCGGGTGAAGGGATGGAATCTGCGGTGGTGTAGCAGATGGATAGAGGTAGATTCTGATAGGGGTAGTTGCTTCGGTTACGAACTTCCAGAGACAGTTTGTAGTAGGTCAGTGAGTCGGTGACCTTCACGTCGAAAGAGAGCGTGTCTTCGCGCAGCCAGCCTTCGGTGGGAAGGGATTGGAAGGAATGGTATACAGTCTGTTTGTCGCAAGCGCTCAGCAGGCTTGCGACAAACAGTAGTATGATACCTTTCAGGCAGAGATTCCTATTCTTGAGCCGGTTTGTCATTTTGGGCAGGTCTTTCACCTTGAGGTTTGGGCTTATTGTTACGGGGCGGACGACGGTTGTTATTGTTCCGTTGTTGACGTTCGCCTTGTTGCTGTTCACCTTGTTTGGGTGCTTGCCGGTCTTGTTTCTGTCTCGGTTGCCGGTCTTGCCTGGATTGTTCTCTCTGGTTGTTGGATTGGGGAGCACCCTGCTGCTCACCTCCTTGCGGACGACCGTTCCCACTCTTTTTCTTTCTCTTGTTACGGCTGTTGTTGCTGTTCTCGCCACCGTTGCCGTCACCGCCACTCTTGCCTTTCCGGCTGCGGTCAAAGCGTGTGAGGCTCTCTTGTTCCAGCAAGTCCACCGGCTTTTTGGGCTCGGAGCGATGGGTTTCTTCTATCAAGCTGTCGGGCTTGATGCCACGTCTGTTCAAACCGATAATCTCGAAGGCGCGTCTGCCGCTGATGGTCACCAGGTTGGCGGGGATGTTCTTGTCGCTCGAGTAGGTTATCTGGTTGCTCAGAATGTCGGCTTTGAAGAAGAAGAACTCGCCGTCTTTGGTTTCCAGGGTAATCTCGCGTGAGGGCAGGCGTTTCTGTGCTTCCACGTAGCAGTCTACTTCGTAGTTGAGGCAGCACTTCAGTTTGGCGCATTGTCCGGCAAGCTTCTGCGGATTCAGTGAAATGTCCTGGAAGCGCGCCGCGCTGGTGGATACCGATACGAAGGAGGTCATCCAGGTGGCGCAGCACAGCTCGCGTCCGCAGGGACCGATACCGCCGATGCGTCCGGCTTCCTGGCGGGCACCAATCTGTTTCATCTCGATACGCACGCGGAAAGCGTCGGCAAGTACCTTGATGAGCTGGCGGAAGTCCACCCGTTCGTCGGCTATGTAGTAGAAGATGGCCTTGTTGCCGTCTCCCTGATATTCCACGTCTCCAATCTTCATGTTGAGGTTGAGGTCCAGGGCTATCTGACGCGAGCGTATCATGGTGGAGTGTTCACGGGCTTTTGCCTCGTTGTACTTCTCCATATCCACAGGCTTCGCCTTGCGGTAGATGCGTTTGATGTCTGCCTCAGACTTGATATTGGCTTTCTTCATTTGCAGCGGCACGAGACGTCCGGTCAGGGTCACCACACCGATATCATGTCCGGGGGTGGCTTCTACGGCTACGATGTCGCCTTTCTCCAGAGGTATCTTGTTGCTGTTGCGGAAATATCCCTTGCGGGTATTCTTGAACTGAACCTCTACCAGCTCGCTCTCATCGGCATTGCCCGGAATGTCTGCCAGCCAGTCGTAGGTGTTCAGTTGCTTGTCCTGCCTGCCGCAACTCTTGCAGCAGAGACCTCCGCTTCCGTTATGTAGTTTAAATTCCATCATCTATTTATTTACTATTTGACTATTTACGATTTGATACTTTGCATTTCATTATTTTGCCACTTTTCATTGTTTCAATAAAACAATCATTTTGAGAGAGAAGTCGAAAAACACCATGCGGGCGTTTACGTTCTGCTCGATGTGGCGTTGCGCTTCACTTAGTTCGTCCATGATACCCATGACGTTCCGTTCGTTGACAAAGGGGGCGAAACGGGTGGCGAAGTTCTGTTCGGGCAGCGTCATGTAGTTCATCTCCTTGCGGTGCAGGTTGTAGATGAAGTTCTCGCGGGTCATGCGCTGGCAGTAGTCCAGGAAGTTCTTCTGCCGTTCGCGTCCCATGGCAGCAAGCTGCTCGCTCCATTGTTTCATTTCCCGTATCTTGCGCTGGTAGGAGAGTCGCATCAGGCTGACAAAGAGGTTGAAGAACAGTTCGTTCTCTTCGTTCAGATGGATGGTCTCCAATGCTTTGATGAAGTCTCCGTTTGCCAGGTGGGCTATCGTCTCGCTGTCGCGGGGCTGCACTCCGTACTTCTGCTGCAGGGCTTCGGCTATGTCGGCTTCTTCAATCTTAGGAATGTTGAAGCGCTGCGTGCGGCTGAGGATGGTGGGCAGTATCATTTCCGGAGCTTCGGAGATGAGGAGGAATATCGTTTTCTCGGGTGGCTCTTCCAGCAGTTTCAGCAGCTTGTTGGCGCATACTTCATGCAGCTTTTCGGGTAGCCATACGATGGTGACTTTGTAACCTCCTTCACTGGATTTCAGACTCAGCTTGCGGGTTATCTCGTCGCTTTCTTTGGCATAGATAATAGCTTGTCCGTTTTCGGCATCCATCTCGTTCAGCCAGTGGTTCAGCCCGAAGTAGGGGCTGTTCAGCAACAGGTGCCGCCAGTTGGCGATATAGTCGTCGCAGACTTCCTTTTTCCCTTTGGCGCTCTTGACGATAGGGTATACGAAGTGTACGTCCGGGTGCACCAGCTTATTCCATTTTACGCAGGAGGGACAAGTACCGCAGGCATCGGTTTCCGTCCGGTTGGGACAGCAGATGTAGCGGGCATAGGCAAGTGCCAATGGGAGTTTTCCTACTCCGGCAGGGCCACAGAAGAGTTGTGCGTGGGGGATACGTCCTTCCTGCACTTCTTGTATCAGCCTTTGCTTGGCTGCCTCTTGGCCTATTATGTCCTTGAAACTGAACACGGGTTAATTAGTTATAAGTTATTACTTGTGACACTGCCTATTGTCAATTGTCAACTGTTGATTGTCCATTGTTTAGTAGATTTGTTTGGCTACTTCCTTGATGCTGTCTGTAGCTCCTACCGAGTAGAAGTGGAGGCTTGGGACGCCATGGGCTATCAGCTCTTTGCACTGCTGCACGCACCATTCGATACCCACTTGCTGAGCTTCCGCATCGGTGTTGCACTTCAGAACCTCTTGGGTCAGTTCCTCGGGCAAATCTACCTTGAACGTCTTGGGTATCATGCTGAGTTGTGACAACTTCTTGAAGGGCTTGATGCCCGGGATAATCGGGATGGTGACACCGGCTTGACGGGCACGTTCCACGAAGTCGAAATATTTCCGGTTGTCGTAGAAGAGCTGGGTCACGGCATACTCTGCACCCATTTCCATTTTCTTCTTTAGCCAGTAGATGTCTGTATCCATGTTGGGGGCTTCTTCATGCTTTTCCGGATAGCACGCCACACCGTATGAAAACGGGGTATTGGTAACTTTCATCTCGGAGCCGTCCACAAAAATACCTTTATTGAAGTTGTTGATTTGCTCTTGTAGTTCGACGGCGTGGTGGTAACCGTTGCCCACGGGGATAAAAGAGGATTCGTGCTTTGCCTTGTCGCCACGAAGCACCAGCAGGTCGGTGATGCCGAGGAATTGCAGGTCGAGCAGCACGTACTCCGTCTCTTCGCGGGTGAAGCCGCTGCAAAGGATGTGCGGCACCATGGTGATGTTGTACTTGTTCTGGATGGCAGCAGCTACGGCTACGGTGCCGGGGCGGCGGCGCAGGCGGTTTCGCTGGAACAATCCGTTGCCGAGGTCTTTGTACACGTACTCGCTGCGGTGCGTGGTGATGTTGATGTATTTGGGGTCGAATTCCCGTAACGTATCTATGGTTTGATACAGCTTTTCGATGCCCGTACCTTTCAGTGGTGGCAATATTTCAAAGGAAAAAGCTGTTTTTTCGTTACTGTTTATCAGGTCGATTACTCTCATTTCTCTTTCGTTATCTTTGTCCGATTGGCAAAAATCTTGCACATTGGGAACAAAAATACAAAAAAGAAATGAGAAATGCCGAAATTGCCGGCTATTCTTTTATACAGCGGATGGAAAGAGCTTTATAGTAGGGCTTACCGGTGACATGGGCAGCGCTTGATACAAACTCGTCGCTTTCGCCGAGAAAATAAATGGTGCTTTCCGAAAGGGTATGCTTTGTATGATCCCAACTCCAAAAGGCGGTCATTTTATTGGGGCTGTTGTGTCCTTTGTTGTACCACATTCCTACCGGGAAAGCATTGAACCGGGTATGGTTGTTGACGGGGGCAACTTCACCGGATACCATTGCCTGCCATTCTCCTGCTTTTAGTATGGAGGCATCGTTGCCGGTGTAGTTTTTCAGCTGTTCCCAGTCTGCATCCGATGGAATTTTCCAGCCCTCGGGTGCCAGCTCTCCTGCCAGTATGGCTTCTCCATTGTAAAAATAAATGTCATATTTGTCCGGCTTGTAATATCCGGCTTTGTCTGTTCCCAAGTCACTCTGTTTTTTCAAGGGAGCTCCGTCACGGTAGGTGGTGGCATGGAGCTCTTTACCCATCCAGTATTGGGCTCCAATCTTGACAATGGGGTATTCGGTAGACACTCCTTTTCTGATGTCTCGAAGGGTGTAGCATGCCACATTCACTTTGATGGCGTTTTCCGGTTTATCCAGAAGTAGCTTATGGTTATTGTCTATATAGAGCTTGTCTATGCCGGTATATTCCCCTTTAGTGTAGGTAAATCCATAGTCATCTGTATTCCAGCTTATTCTTCCTCCGCAGATGGTGTCTTTACGGTCTGCAAGCTGTAGGATGACTCCATTGCTCAGGTCGGTCTTTTCATTTTCGCCTATGGGATAGGCTATAACGGCTCTGGAAGTCAATGACGCTGATTTGAGATATTCCTTGCAGACTTCTGCAATGGGTATCCCTTCGTGATAAATTCTGTACACATTTGAAAGAGAAAAGGAGAGAGCGGAGATATGTATGGCAGTGTAATCTTCCATATTGTCGGTGTCGATGGGAGGGAGGCTGCTCCATTCCTTGATTTTTCCGGCAAAACTGCTCAGTACGTTGCTGTTGCTCTGCATGGCTGATATGTTAATGATACATTGCGTGCTGCTACTCATTTCCACTTCGGGTATTGCACAACTGTATATACGTCCGCTCCACTCCATAATGAAGGATTGCTTGCCATCATTTATCGTTTGGGGTATGATGATGAATTCCTTGCCGGTAAGTTTGTTGTCTTTGACGCTCCATTCGCCGGAGGCTATGATGTCTTGTGTCCCCGTAAGATTACTGAAAGTCCCGTCTTCCAGATTATAATCGGCCGAGGTCTTGAGCCCGGTTGCGATGATACGCGGATTGGCTTTCAGCAAATCATTGGCAGAGTTGCTTGCGTCGGGTGTCAGAGAGATTGCCAGTTTGGACAGCTTGTGTTGGAACTCCAGGGTTACAGATTTGGTTTTACTGGTGATTCCTTGCGCTTTAGCTACCAAGAAGTCACTTTGTGCGCGGTTTTTCTCATTGCTCTGGTCTATCTGCACAGATACGGGAAGAACGGGTGTACCGGCAGCTACCCCTTCGGTTTGGTAAGGGTGGTAACTGATAAAGTCCAGTGACACATCTCCTTCCGGATAGAATACTGTCTTTTTGGGAACCAGTGTGGAGCCTTCCGTATATTCCAGGGCCAGATTGTCAATATACCGTTTTCCCTTGATGGAGCCGGAGGAAGTGGTTGCAAACAAGCCCATTCTGTCTCCTTTTTCAAAGGCGGTGTTTGTGACCTTGGTACTGGCTTTTTCCATTTTGATAGAGAACGTGATAGGTGTCGTCCCTTCCTCGATTTCCGCTTCTGATTCTTCGTCAATCCGGTTCACACAAGCTGTATTCCCTAAGGACATGCAGCAGAATAAAGAGGCAGCCAAGACTCCTCTTGCAAGAATAAGTTTCTTCATTGTATTATTATTGTGGGGCAACGGTTTTTCCGCTTTCCCAATTATACTCAATGAACCTTGTCTTAAAAATATGGATTTAGCAGAGCTATAACCGGTATGGAAAAGTCTTTTACGCTTTTGGATGCTAATTATCAGTATCACGCTTGATGCCGCAGTGCTTTTTAATCTTATTTTTTAATAACTTTTAATAGGTTTCGGGTACAAATGTAATTAAACGTGTTAAATGAAGAGGGATAAATCGATAAAACTTTTATAATTTATTTATCACACTCTGATTTTTTGCCTAACTTTACACGCTAAAATCGTAGACAGTAATAAGTTAAACCATAGATATAAACTCATGCCTTTAAATTTACCCGATAAACTACCCGCTATCGAGTTGCTGAAAGAGGAGAATATATTTGTCATTGACAATTCCCGGGCAACCCAGCAGGATATCCGTCCGCTGCGTATCGTGATTCTGAACTTGATGCCGCTAAAGATTACAACGGAAACGGACCTGGTGCGTCTGCTTTCCAATACTCCGCTTCAGGTGGAAATCTCGTTCATGAAGATAAAAAGCCATACTTCCAAGAACACTCCGATAGAACACATGAAAACATTTTATACGGATTTCGACAAGATGCGCGGTGAAAAGTACGATGGCATGATTATCACCGGTGCTCCGGTAGAGCAGATGGATTTTGAGGAGGTGACTTATTGGGATGAGATTACTGAAATCTTCGACTGGGCGCGTACGCATGTCACCTCTACGCTCTACATCTGCTGGGCGGCGCAGGCAGGGCTCTATCATCATTATGGAGTGCCGAAGTATGCACTGGATAAGAAGATGTTCGGTATCTTTGAACATCGTACCTTGCAACCGTTGCATCCCATTTTCCGTGGATTTGATGATATGTTCTATGTGCCGCATAGCCGCCACACGGAAGTGCGCCGGGAAGATATACAGAAGGTTCCGGAATTGACGCTGCTTTCCGAGTCGGAGGATGCTGGTGTATATATGGCGGTGGCCCGTGGAGGGCGTGAGTTCTTCGTGACCGGCCATTCGGAATACTCCCCGCTGACATTGGATACAGAGTATCGCCGTGACTTGAATAAGGGCCTGCCCATTGAGATACCCCGTAACTACTATGTGGACGATGACCCGGACAAAGGAGTGCTGGTGCGTTGGCGTGCCCATGCCAATCTGTTGTTCTCCAATTGGCTGAATTATTTTGTATATCAGGAGACGCCGTATAATATTAATGAAATAGGGTGAGTTACTCGTAACTAAACGATGATAAAGCAACGTAAAATAGAGCTGCTGGCTCCTGCCAAGAATTTGGAGTGTGGCATAGAAGCAGTGAATCATGGGGCAGATGCGGTATACATCGGTGCACCCAAGTTCGGTGCGCGTGCGGCTGCTGTCAACTCTTTGGAGGATATTGCCGCTTTGGTGGAGCATGCCCATCTGTATAATGCCCGTATCTATGTGACGGTCAATACCATTCTGAAAGAAGAAGAGCTGAAAGAGACGGAGAGGATGATTTGGGAGCTGTACCGCATCGGTGTGGATGCACTGATTGTACAGGATATGGGGATTACGCGGTTGAATTTGCCGCCCATTCCGTTGCATGGCAGTACGCAGATGGATAATCGTACGCCGGAGAAAGTACGTTTCCTTGCCGATGCCGGTTTCCGTCAGGTGGTGTTGGCACGCGAACTTTCTTTGCAGGAGATACGCGGTATCCATGAGGCGTGTCCCGACGTGCCGCTCGAAGTCTTTGTACACGGGGCTCTTTGCGTCAGTTATAGCGGGCAGTGCTATGTCAGCCAGGCTTGTTTCGGACGGAGTGCCAACCGGGGGGAATGTGCGCAATTCTGCCGTTTACCCTTCAGTCTGGTAGATGCCGATGGCAAGACCATTGTGCGTAATAAGCATCTGCTTTCTTTGAAGGACCTCAACCAAAGCGAGGTGTTGGAAGAACTGCTGGATGCCGGAGCCACTTCGCTGAAGATAGAAGGCCGCTTGAAGGATGTGACCTATGTGAAGAATGTGACGGCGGCTTACCGTAGGAAGCTCGATGCCATTTTTGCCCGTCGCAAGGAATATGCCCGTGCTTCTTCGGGCACCTGCCGTTTCGATTTCCAGCCACAGTTGGACAAGAGTTTCAGCCGCGGTTTCACCCATTATTTCCTGCAAGGAAGGGGAGGGGAGATCACTTCGTTCGATACGCCCAAATCTTTGGGAGAGGAGATGGGCACTTTGAAGGAACAGCGCGGGGGATATCTCACGGTGGCAGGCGTAAAGCCTTTCCACAACGGAGACGGTGTCTGTTTTCTTGATGAGCAGGGACGTTTGCAAGGTTTCCGCATCAACCGGGTGGATGGTAACAAACTCTATCCGGCAGGGGAAGTGCCTCGTATCAAACCCCGTACCCGACTTTATCGTAACTTCGACCAGGAGTTTGAACGTATTCTTACCCGCAAATCCTCCGAACGTAAAATCGGTGTTTGTTGGGAGTTGTCAGATACTTCTTTCGGGTTTAGCCTGACGGCTGCGGACGAGGATGATAACCGCGTGACGCTCTCTTTCCCTTATCCGAAAGAGTTGGCACGTACACCGCAGGTGGATAATCTGCGTAATCAGCTGGGCAAGTTGGGGAATACTCCTTTTGAGATAGCAGGATATTTGTCTGAAGATGCTTCGGGCATCAGGCTCAATCTTTCTGCTAACTGGTTCCTTCCTGCTTCTGCGGTGGCGGACTGGCGCCGGCAGGTGATAGATAAGCTGATTGCGGCTCGGCGTGTTACTTATCGTCGTGAGCTGGCTGTTTGGAAACCGACCAGCCATGCTTTCCCGGCTACTTCGCTGACCTATCTGGGTAATGTGATGAACGGTGCTGCCCGGAGTTTCTACCGTGAGCACGGGTTGTCGTCCATAGCACCTGCTTACGAGGCACAAGCGGTTCCGGATGCTGTACTCATGTTCTGCAAACATTGCCTGCGTTTCAGTATGGGATGGTGTCCCACCTATCAGAAAGGACATTCTCCTTATAGGGAACCTTATTATTTGGTTGGGACGGACGGCAAGCGTTTCCGCTTGTCTTTTGATTGCAAGAATTGCCAGATGAAAGTCATTGCTCATGAAGAGCCGCTTTAATGAAGGATGAAGAATGAGGAATTACTAATAAAGACTTGAAAATGAGGAGTGAGGAACGGGCACATAATGAAAGGCTGGCAAATGACCGGTACCGGGAAGCGGGCAGGGACAAACATCCTTTGCGTTCACTGCGTTCCCTCCTATTCTGCATTCTTTATTTTTCATGCTTCATTGCTTTAGTTTCCTGCCATTATTCCCGTCCTAATCTTGAAGATGAACATCTGTCTAAGGAGACGCGTGATTCGCTGGCCTATCTTTTTGAGCGGCATTATACTTGGAATACCAATCTGGAAGTGCTGGCAGATTCTGTGAATTTGGCTTGTCTGCCCGTGAAGGACTGCTATAATATGCTTTATCGGGGAGACCGCGTGGTGGTTGCCGAGTTCGCCATCCATCCTGCCGACAGTGTGGATAGTGTATGGGTGAAGCTTGCCCATTCGCAGGAAGTGCAGGGTTGGTTGCGGGAGTCCGAAATGATGCATGCCTTTGTTCCTACAGACAGCATTTCGCAGGCCATCTACTTGTTCAGTGATACCCATGCCTCTTATTTTATCATTATTTTTGCCTTGTTTGTGGCAGTCTGGCTGTTCCGGGCTTTTCGGCGCAAGCAGTTGAGGATGGTGTACTTTAATGATATAGACAGTCTCTATCCGTTGTTGCTATGTCTGCTGATGGCGTTCTGTGCCACTATTTACGAATCTATACAAGTGTTTGCGCCGGAGACGTGGCAACACTTCTATTTTAATCCTACCTTGTCGCCGTTCAAGGTACCGCTTGTGCTTTCTGCTTTTCTGATGGGTATCTGGCTGTTTATAGTGGTGTTGCTGGCGGTACTCGACGATTTGTTTCGCCAGTTAAGTCCGGCGGCGGCCGTATTCTATCTGTTGGGGCTGGCCTCCTGCTGCATCTTCTGTTATTTCTTCTTTATCCTGACTACATCTATCTACGTCGGATACTTGTTTTTGACCGCTTTTGTATGGGTATTCCTCAAAAGGCTTCGCATTTCGCTGCTGGCTTCACGCTATCGTTGCGGCAGATGCGGGCAGAAACTGAGGGAGAAGGGAGTCTGCCCACATTGCGGAGCTATCAATGAATAAAAAAGCTTTGTAACTTTTCCATATTCAGTAGGAAAATGTAACTTTGTAGTTGAACTTTTAAAAGGAGGAATTGATTATGAGTAGTTTGGAGTTGGAAGCCGGAAAATTGGAGTTGATTCGTGAGATAGTCAATATCAATAGCAGTACTGCATTGGAGAGCCTCAGAAAATATATGAAGGAGGTTTTGAATAAGAATAGTCATTCCATTCCGACAGCGGCAGATAGCAAATTGCTGACTAAGCGTATGCTTGCAAAGTATGCCGGTAGTTGGAAGGACAATCGTGATTCTGATGAAATCAATGATGATATATATGCATCACGCCTTTCTCGAAAAGAAGAAAACTTTAGCCCCTTTGACGAATGAAACGATATTTGCTTGATACTAATATTTGTGTTCACTTCATGCGTCAGAAATTTGGAGTAGACGAACATATTGAAAAGGTGGGCTGGGAACATTGTTGCATTTCGGAGGTTACGGTAGCAGAGTTGTTGTTCGGTGCAGAGCGAAGTAATAATGTGGAGAGAAACTTGCAGCTTGTTACTGATTTCTGCCAAGATATCAAGGTAATACCTTTGTCCTCGGCTTTATGTTGTTATGCCCGGAGTAAGGCTGCCTTATATAGTCAAGGAACTCCCATTGAGGATTTGGACTTATTTATAGGATGTACAGCGGTGGCTAACCAAATGATAATGGTTACTGAAAACAAGAAACATCTGGAAAGAATACCTAATATTGAAATTGAAAACTGGGTACATAGAGGATAACTTCTCCTCTGTCAGATAGAAACATAGAAACGGTCGTTCGGGTATGCAATGTGTAAGTACCCGAACGACCGTTTCTATTTTCCTTTACTTTCGGAGGGACAAAGCTCTCCAATCAGAACCTGCACCTCAACTCTATTCCCGCCTGCACAGGCCGTCCTTTCTGCATAAATCCGTTCCCCATACTCTCAAAATAGAACGAAGCATACTCTTTGTCCAGTGCATTGCGCACCCAGAAATCAATCTGCCCATGTCCTTTCTGGAAACTGATGCGTCCGTTCAGCGTGCCGTAGAAGGCTTGGCTTACGCTGTTCTCTTCGGTCCAGTAGATGCGTCCGGCACCGGTGTAGTTGGCATTCAGCTGGATGCGGTCCAGCCAGTGCCCCGGACGGATGCGGAAGATGTACTGACCACCCACGTTCATGGTATGCTTGGGAACAAAGGGTACGTACTTGCCGTTGTAGCTGATTTCCTGAAGCTCCCCATTCACTTTCTCGTTGGTGATGTAATCCTTAAAGGTGGCATAGGTATAACCATAACTTGCATTCAGCGTGAAGTCCGTAGCAACGGCAGCCGTCAAGGCAACCTCTGCCCCCTGGCTGCGGCTTTTGCCGGCATTTGCCGTTTCGCGTCCCAGTCCGCTTGGGGCGAAGCGTGAAATCTGCTGGTCGCGGGTTTCCAGCCAGAAGATGGCGGCGTCGGCATGCAGACGTCCGTCCAGCAGATTCAAGTGTGTTCCTATTTCGTAGTTCCAGGTCTGTTCGGGCTTGTAGACGGTGGCGGATTTTGCATCCGGATTCTCTCCCGCATCGGGGAAGTATTTGCCCACCAGCTCTTTGTAGGCATCCGGCACGTTGGGCATAATCGCCTCTTTGCTTTGCCGCATCATGTCATTCTTCAAACTGGATTGCAGCAAGTCGGAGAACATCTGCACGTTGTAGCCTCCCGAACGGTAACCTTTGCTGACCGCTGCATATACATTTCCTCTGTTTCGCGCAAAGTCATACTGCAAAGCAAACTTGGGCAACAGCTGAAGATAATCCTTATCAATGTTTCCTTGGTAGCGCGACTCTACGGTCAGCGCCGTCTCCGGCATCATCTCTATTTCGCGGATGACGACGTCGCCCCGCTTCATTTCTCCCTTGATGCCCACCTTGTAGTCCAGGCTGGTGCCGGAGTTGTAATCCATCTTCATACGCTCATAATCCAGGCGTAACCCGGCAGTGAACGACACTCCTTTCAGTCCGAATAAATCTCTGAAGGTAGATTGATGAAAGAGTGCCCCATTCAGCAGCGGAGTGTTGAAACTGCCCCCGATGGGCATGGTCCGGCTGCTGATGCCCAGTGAGGGCAGGATATTCATACTCATGGATGGTCCCATCTCTACTTGTATTTGCGATGGGATGACACTGCCCAACATCTGGTTCAGCATCCCCATTCCGGCTTCCCTGAAAGTGACGGGAGCTTCCGTATTCAGCCATTGGTAGAAGCCGAAGGCGCCGGTGGTCCATTGCCAGCGGCTGCCGCTTTTACTCTTCAAGATGATTTCCTCGCTCAGTGCGTGGGAGCGTTGTTTCTGTTGCAGGGTATAGATGTCGTTGGCGGTGAAGTCTTGGTCTATGTCCATGCAGTCCTTTAGAAACTGGTAGCCGGTGACCATGCTCAACGTGAAGTGCTGTGCCTGGTATTCCAGGTTCAGACCCGTGTTCAGCAGGTTGCGGTAGTAGTTGCTACGGGCGTTATTGGAGATTTTTCCGATGTAGGGCTTCAGCGGCTCGCTCTGTGCTTCGGGGGCCAGGCTGCCTTGGTAGAAATACGGGTAGCCACCCTGGTCGCTGTATTCGTAGTTGATGTTTAGGTCCACCTTCCAGTTGTCCGAGGGGAGGTAGATGGCGCGGATGCGTCCACCTGCCGATTGCCCCTTGTCCGCTTTCTCGTCCCTCACCGTGTTGCGGAAGAATCCTCCTTGATAATCGTAAAAACCTCCGGTGGAAAAGGCGAACCGTTCCGAAAGGCGGTGATAGTGGGTCAGCGAGGTATTATAGGCATTGTACGTACCTGCCCCCATGCGGAAGTCCGTCCCCTGGTAGGAGAAGGGCGATTTGGTGTGCACCTTAATCAATCCGCCCATGGCATTGCGCCCGTAGAGCGTGCCCTGCGGACCGCGTAGCACGTCGATGCGCTCTACGTCGGCATAGCTGAAGTCGAAGGCTGACTTGTCTATATAAGGTATATTGTCTACATAAAGTCCTACGGAGGGAGTGTTGATGCGCGAGCCGATGCCGCGGATATAGACTGCCGAAGTCAGTCGCGAGCCGTAGTCGGGGATAAACATATTGGGCACTACGGATGTCAGATTCTTGATGGAGTTCACCTGTGCGTTCTGCATGTCCTGCTGCGAAAGCAGGGTGACGGCGGCGGGCTGCTCGCGCAGTTTCCGGTTTTCTTTGGGGGCGGCGATGACGGTTATTTCCTCTACATCCACCACTTTCAAGGTGTCTGCCTCTTCGGCAAGTACGTTGCCGGTTGCCAGGAGGCAGAAGATACCGGTCAAAATTCTATATCTATTCATAAACTGGTTTTTTAGCGCCTGCAAAGTAAAGGGATTCTTGCGGAAGGGACAATCCTCATTTATTAGGATTTCGTTCCTGGAGTGCTAATCTTAAATCGTTCCATCATGCGGAAAATATCGTTCCTCCGTGGGGTAAAAATCGTTCCACCATGGTGGAACGATTTTTACCCCACGGAGGAACGATTAGATGTTGGCACATTAGCACACTAATTGGGGCGAAGTCTTTCTGAAAAGACTTCGCTTCTGATGTATCCGGTTGTAGGATTATATTCTGTCCGCTTCCACATATCCGTGCATCACGGCATAGATAGTCAGCCCGGACACGGACTTGATACCCAGCTTCTCGGTGATATTCTTGCGGTGTGAGATGACGGTGGTCAGGCTGATGTTCAGTTTGTCGGCAATCTCCTTGTTGATGAGACCTTTGGTAATCAGCACCAGCACTTCTATTTCGCGGGCGGAAAGGTCGTGCCCGGCGGCTGTATTTATTGCCATATCCGAGTGTCTGGCGGGTGCCGGCTTTCCGTGGTTTTGTCTGTATTGGTTTCCGTATTGGCGCAGCTGCAGAATGTTTTTTGCCAGATTTTGTTCGTCCTGATAGATGTTTAGCGTCGGCATGCCCGACAGTTGGGGGACGGTTTCACCATTGACCAGCACAATGGTTTTGGGCTTGCGCTCCAGAAAGAAAGCGGTATGCTCGAAGTAAATCTGTGAAGAGATGAAATAATGTACATACATGTCAGGCGTATCATCCATCAGTTCGCCAAAGGAACGGAAAGAGCGGATGATGGCTGTCGGGATGATTTCCTCCAGCAAGTTCTGCAGTCCCAGACAGGAGAGGGTGTTGGAGTCGACGATTGCTATTTCAGGAGTCATTCTCGTTTTTTTTGTTTCTGCAAAAATACGGATTATTTTTTAGGGTTTGTCTGTGCGGGGCTGCAAAATGAAAAATTCTCCTATGCAGAACTATTCTCCCTCTCCTTTTGGGGAACGGGGAGTGTCTCCTTTCGCATATTGGCTGGGGCTGACATTGAAATATTTCTTAAAGACTTCCCGGAAGTATTTCCCATCGCAGAAACCGGTTCTTTCTGCTACTTCAGTCACGGAATATTTCCCTTCTTTCAACAGCTCGGCAGCATGTTTCAAACGGATATTCCGTACGAAATCTGCCGGTGCCTGGCCGGTCAGCGCTTTCAGTTTACTGTAGAAACTGGTACGGCTCATATTCAGGAGCGAGCACAATACGTCCACTGTGAAATCGGGATTATCCATGTTCTCCTCGATATGTCTCTTTACATTCGACATGAATTTCCAGTCGAGACTGTTGGAGCAAGTGGTAGTTGTGGAGGGCTCTTCTTCTGTATTGATTTCCAAATTCGCATATCTCTTGCGCAGCAATGCGCGGTTGGCAAGCAGATTGGCAATGCTGGCTTTCAGTATGTTTATGCTGAAAGGTTTTACAATATATTCGTCCGCACCGATATGGAGTCCTTCGAGAATGTTCTTTTCATCTCCCAGTGCCGTCAGCAGTACTACCGGGATGTGGGATGTTTCAATATCGTTCTTGATGGCGATGCATAATTCGTCGCCTCGCATTTCCGGCATCATGATGTCGGAAAGAATCAGTTCCGGCCAGAATTGTTTTACAATGGTCAGCGCTTCCTTGCCGTTGTTGCATACTTGTACATTGTAAATCGGAGAGAACGACTGGAAGAGATAGTTGCGCAGCTCGTCATTGTCTTCTACAATCAAGATGCGATGCAGTTTGTCATTGTCTTCAGTCCGGAGTTCTCCGGCAAGTTTCAAAGGAACGGTGGGGACATCCGGTTCATAGAAGGTCTTCTTATCCTTAACGGACAGAGTGAAGTTCTTGAACTGTTCTTTCTCTTTGGGAAGGATGATTCTGACAGTACTGCCTTGGCATTCGGTGCTCTCAATGTATATTTTTCCATTGTGCAGGCTTACCAGCTTCCGCACCAGCATCAGACCGATACCGCTTCCCGTTATTTTGGAGTTGATGGCATTTGTTCCACGGAAGTGCATCTTGAACAGTTTTCTTTGTTCTTTGGCGGGAATTCCTATTCCATTATCTTTGACTTCCAGTCTCCAGGAACTTTTCATGTCATAAACAGAAATGAGTATATCGCCATTTTGGGGAGTATACTTCAGAGCATTGGATATGACATTTTCCAGGATAGAGTCCATCTTCTCTTTGTCGAACCATACATTCATGTAGCTGAAATTGCTTTCGTATCTGAAAGTGATATGTTTTATGGTGGCATAGGTCTGGAAATTGTTGTATATCTCCTTGATGTAAGTATTCAATTCATATTCTGCTATGTACAGATGAGGGGAATATACTTCTGCCCGTTCAAAGTTTATCAGATTGGTAGTCATGCGCAGGAGGGAGTTGACATTTCTCAGTGCCATGTGCATATTGTTGGTCTCGGCTTCGTTCAGTGTCTTGTTTTCAAGCATTTCTTCCAGAGGTGCCTTTATCAGTGTCAATGGCGTGCGGATATCATGCGCGGTATTGACAAAGAAACGGGTTTTCTCATCGGATATCTTTTTCTGTTTTCTCAGTGCCATGACACGGAAACCGACAACGGACATCAGTACTGTCAGCAGGACATAGCAGGCTATGGCCCAAAAACTGAACCAGACGGGGCGCGCAATGCTGATGTCGATGCTTCGCTCTTCAAAGTATAGATACGGCTCTTCCTTGGATACCGCCCGTATGTAAAGTTTGTAATCGCCCGAGGCAAGGTTGGTGAAGCGGAGATGCCCTTCTTCACCCAGGCGGTTCCAGTCATCGTAAAAGCCTTCCAGCTTCCAGTAGAAAGTGACATTGTCCGGCGCGTCATAATTGATGGATGAAATGCTGAGGGAAAAAGTGTTCTGGTTGTATTTCAGCTTTAACCGGTCTGTCTGGTTGATGTTTTCCTTCAAGGGGGAATTCGGACTGCCGGGAAAGACAGGCTGATAGAGTATCTGAAAATCGCTGAGTATCATAGGAGAGTAGATGTACTTGGGCAAACGGGTTCCTTCGGGGAACTCGATGGCTCCGTCTGTGCTGCCAAAGACAAAACCCTTGTTCTTGCGTAGCGTTCCGGAAGAGGCACTGAAGCAGGAGGACATCAGCCCTTGCTCTTTGGTCCAGTTGTGGAATGTCTTCTCCGTAGGGTGGAAACAGCTGATTCCGTTTTCGGTACTCATCAGGATATGCCCGTCCGACTCGGGGAGTATGGTGTAGATGTTGTTTGAAATCAAGGCACAATTGTCCTTGTGATAATGCTTGAACGTATTGTCCTTTGCGTTGTAGACAACCACTCCGGAGCCGTTTGTTCCTATATATAGAGAGAGGTCTTCCGCTTGGTAAAGTGTGTTGATGTAGGTCATCTCTTCCTGCAAGGCGACATATTGGAATCTACCCGACTCTTTGTCCAGCAGATACAGTCCGGCACTTGTCCCAATCCACATGTGTCCGTCATCCTTTTCTGTAATGGCGGTGACGGAATTTATTCCGGGATACAGACGGACGGAATTCAGGGACAAATCGAAGCACTTCAGATTATAGAACCCTCCGGACCAGATATATCCTTTGGAGTCTTTTACGATGTCGCGGATATACTTGTCAGGACGAATGTTGTCCGGATTGAGCAGGTAAGGGGAGAAATATTCTACCGAGAGTGTCCTTTTATTTATTTTGTATACTCCCGAAGTATATCCTCCTGCCCAAATAATGCCGGGTGATACCTCGCATAGCGTAATGAAGATGTGATTCTTGTTTTTCAGTTGATGGTCGAAGGAGCTCAGGAATGAATGCCACTGCCCGGTTTTCGATTGATAAAGGCTGATTCCGTTACTTGTTCCGAACCATAGGTCTCCGTCACTGTCTTCAATGACAGAGTGTACCTGGTCGTTGACCAGCGATTGTCTGTTTCCGATAGAATGCTTTATCCAGTTGTAGCTTTTGTACCGGTTGTCTATAATGGTAATTCCTTCCGGGTAGTTGGCTATCCATATCCGCTTTTCTTCATCAATATAAATGTCATTGATGTTATTGCTGTTCATCTCATTGTGGCTTTTGTAGCTGGAGACGATGTACGGTTCCGAGATACACGAGTTCATGTTGATTTTGTGTATACCCATACCTTCTGTCGCTATCAATAGCTCTGTCTGGTTCAGAGGCTTGATTCGGGCAATGTTTACATCGCTCAAATCCGTATTGGAGTGTATAATCCGTTGTTGCCGTATGTCGTAGGCAAAGACTCCTTTTTCAAAAGTACCGATGAAAAGTCTTTGTGATTCTTGGTGGAAATAGAGTGAACTGATTTGGGCCTGGATTTTGTCAAGAGGTTCAAGAGGGACAATCTGCAATGTCTCATTTTCGAGTTTGACATATCGCAATCCCTTGTCGGTACCCATGAAGAAGTGGTTATTGTCCACTTGTTCGATACTTGTAATGCTGCTTTTCAGTTCATTGGACATTTGATGGACCTCTCCGGTTTGTGTGTCGTAGAGAGCGATGCTGTATCTGCTGCACAGCCAAATCCTGTGATTGCAGTCCATATAGCCGTAGCTGATATTGACCGGTGTCTTGGGCAGTTTATATACTCTGTTGAACACATCGTGTTCTTGGTTGTATTGAAAAATACGACCGGCTTTACCTATGACCCATAATTTCCCTTTCTCTTCAAAATATAGCCAACCGAGATGGATGGGGAAACTTGACTCTTTGTTTTCTTCTATTAATTTATAATGCTTGATGTCTTTTCCATTGTACCGGTCTATGCCTTCGTTGGTGAGGAACCACATGTAACCTACCGAATCCTTTTGAATGTCGAAGATTCTGCGGTTGCTCAATCCGTTTTCCACCCCTATGTATTTATATGTTTGCGCCGTAGCTATGAGAGGCAAAAGGAATAGAAAGCATACAATGTTTATGATGAACCTCATAATAAATACAATATAACAACATATATGTGATAATAGTTTACAAATTAAACGAGAAAAAGTGAAAAATCAAAATTTGGATGTAAATATTATAGCTTAATCAAGGAATGCCTTTGCCGCTTCCGCACATCGTTCGCCGTCAATTCCGGCAGAAACAATGCCTCCGGCATATCCGGCGCCTTCTCCGCAAGGGAACAATCCTTTTACGCGTACATGTTGCAGTGTCTCCTTGTCTCTTGTTATGCGTACCGGCGCCGAAGTACGGGTTTCCACTCCAATCATTGTCGCCTCGTTCGTCAAGAAACCACGGCTGTATTTCCCGAATAGCTGGAAACCTTTGCTCAGGCGTTCTGCAATGAAAGAGGGCATCCAGAAGTGGAGAGGTGAGGAAACCAGTCCCGGTGCATACGAAGTTTCCGGTAGGTCGTAACTCAGTTTTTTCTTAGTGAAGTCTGCCATTCTCTGTGCCGGTGCTGTCTGCTTCATATTGCCTTGTTGCCAGCAGAGGCGCTCCAGATACTCTTGAAAATACATCATGCTTAATTGGGAATTGACGGTTGGCAATTGACAATTAGCCGCGCTGTCGTGCTGCATAGAAATTGTAAATTGTAGATTGTCAATAGTAAATTGCTCTATGTCTTCCGGGCGTAGCTCTACCACCATTCCCGAATTGCTCCAACGGGAACCGCGGTTGCTGGGACTCATCCCGTTGACTACAATCTGCTCGGGACCGCTGGCGGCGGGCACAACGAAGCCGCCGGGACACATGCAAAAGCTATATACTCCTCGTCCGTCCACCTGGTTTACAAAACTATATTCGGCGGCAGGCAGATATTTTCCTCGTCCGTTCCGGTTGTGATATTGTATTTGGTCTATCAAGGTGGCAGGGTGTTCCAGTCGTACGCCTACGGCAATGCCTTTAGCTTCAATCTCTACATTGTTGGCGGCAAGCCAGCGGTATACGTCCCGGGCGGAGTGACCGGTGGCAAGTATCACCGGGCCGAGGAAAGTCTTGCCGGTATTTGTTTCAATGCCTTTGACTTCATCCTTCTCTATGAGCAGGGCGTCCATGCGTGTTTCGAAGTGGACTTCGCCACCACACTGGATGATAGTGTTCCGCATGTTTTCAATAACACGCGGCAGTTTGTCCGTACCTATGTGCGGATGTGCATCTACCAGTATGGAAGTGGAGGCTCCATGTTGACAGAAGACATTCAGAATCTTGTCTACATTGCCGCGCTTTTTGCTGCGTGTGTACAGCTTGCCATCCGAGTAGGCTCCGGCACCTCCCTCTCCGAAGCTGTAATTGGACTCCGGGTTAACGAGTTGCTGGCGGCTGATTTGCGCCAGGTCTTTCTTGCGTTCCCGTACGTCCTTTCCACGTTCCACAATGACGGGGCGCAGCCCCAGCTCTATCAGTCGCAGGGCGGCAAAAAGTCCTCCGGGGCCGGCACCTACCACTATCACTTGGGGCTTTCCTTCTACATTATTATATAAGGTATGTTGGTATTCATCCTCTTTCGGCATTTCGTTCAAGTAGGCACGCACGTTGAGGTTGACGTAGATGGTCCGCTGGCGGGCATCGATGCTACGCTTCAAGATACGCGCTGCGGTTATCTCCCGTGCATTCAGTCCTTTTTCGTGTATTAAGTACTCTTTCAGGCGTTGCTCGTTTGCCGCTACTTCGGGCAATACGCGCAGTTGGTATTCTTGTATCATAATGATTATCCGAATAGGGCACGGAATGCTTCTTCCACCTTCCGTACCGGTATCAATTCCATTTTAATCTTCTTCGTGTTCAGTCCTTGCATATTATACTTGGGAAGTATGAATCGCTTGAATCCAAGTTTCTCTGCTTCTCCGATGCGCTGCTCAATGCGGTTTACCGGGCGTATCTCTCCCGACAGACCTATTTCTCCTGCCATGCACACCTCTGGCTCTATGGCCGTGTCCATGTTGCTGGAGAGGATGGCGCTGATGACGGCAAGGTCTATTGCCGGGTCGTTCACTTTCAATCCACCGGCAATATTGAGAAATACATCTTTCTGTGCCAGTTTGAAGCCTACACGTTTTTCCAATACGGCCAGCAGCATATTCATGCGGCGGATGTCGAACCCTGTGGCAGAGCGTTGTGGGTTACCATATACGGCACTGCTGACCAATGCCTGCGTTTCGATGAGGAACGGTCTGATGCCTTCTATCGCGGAGGCGATGGCTATGCCGCTCATACCTTCATGGTCCTGGCTCAGCAGTAGTTCGGATGGGTTGCTCACCTGCCGTAATCCATCTTGCCGCATTTCGTAAATACCCAGTTCGGCAGTGCTTCCGAAGCGGTTCTTGATGCTACGCAGGATGCGGTACATGTAGTGCTGGTCGCCCTCGAACTGGAGTACGGTATCCACGATATGTTCCAGTACCTTGGGGCCGGCTATGCTTCCTTCCTTATTAATATGCCCGATGAGGATAACCGCCGTATGCGTTTCCTTGGCAAAGCGCAGGATGGAGGCGGAACATTCCCGTACCTGGGCGATGCTTCCCGGCGACGATTCAAGGGTTTCGGTAGAAATCGTCTGTATGGAGTCGATGATGACGATGTCCGGGCGGATGTTCTTGATATGGACGTAAATCTGTTCCAGGGAAGTTTCGCATACGATGAGGCAATCACTGGAAGCACTTGTCAAGCGGTCGGCACGCAGTTTCAATTGGCGGGTACTTTCTTCGCCGGAGACGTAGAGGATGCGTTTTTCCGGTATGCGGAGTACGGTTTGTAGCACCAGGGTGGATTTCCCGATGCCCGGTTCGCCGCCAATCAAAACAAGAGATCCTTGTACAAGACCACCACCTAGTACCCGGTTCAGTTCGGCATCATGGAGGTCGATGCGCGGTTCGTCATCGGCTACAATTTCATGGAGGGTTATGGGTTTGGCTTTGGCGGTCTCTATGCCCGATACGGGACGCTTATTCACCACTTCTTTCCGTACCACCTCTTCCACATACGTGTTCCACATTCCGCACGACGGACACTTGCCTACCCATTTGGGAGAGTCTTGTCCGCAGTTGCTGCATACATAAACCGTCTTCTCTTTAGCCATAGTTGTGCATTCTCTTCTAAAATGATTGCCCAAAGGTACAATTTTTCGATGCAGGGCTTGCAGACTCCCATAGAGTTTTTTTATTTTTGTGAGTAGAAAACAATAACATGTTATAAAAGCCATGATAGAAGATATTCTTGCATACAACAAGCGTTTTGTAGCCGAGAAGGGGTATGAGAAATACATCACGAATAAATACCCGGATAAGAAGATTGCCATCCTCTCTTGTATGGATACCCGTTTGACCGCTTTACTGCCGGCAGCCTTGGGCATCAAGAACGGCGATGTGAAGATGATAAAGAATGCGGGTGGAATCATTTCACATCCGTTCGGTAGTGTCATTCGTAGCCTGATGGTGGCCATTTACGAGTTGGGCGTGACGGAAGTGATGGTTATTGCCCACTCCGATTGCGGTGCGTGCCACATGAGCAGCGCCCAGATGATAGAGCATATGAAGGCCCGGGGCATCAAGCAGGAGACGATTGATATGATTCGTTTCTGCGGAGTGGATTTCGAGTCTTGGCTGTATGGATTCGAAGATACGGAGAAATCGGTAAAAGGTACGGTGGAAGCTATTATCAATCATCCGCTGATACCGAATGATATCAATGTCAGCGGTTTCATAATAGATTCTGTGACGGGAGAATTGACCCCGGTGCAGTGATAGTTGTGCTTCACACGGTAATTTCCCCTGCCAGCGGTCGTCCCATCAGTTCGCGTATTTCGGCAGGTGGATAATCGTGCCCCAGAAGGAACATCAGCTTGGTTACGGCAGATTCCGTTGTGCTGTCATATCCGCAGACAACTCCTGCCTGCATCAGTTGGTAACCGGTTTCATAGCGCTCCATTTCAACAGTGCCGGCACTGCATTGGGTGACGTTGACAATGATGATGCCTTGTTCGCAGGCATCATGCAGGCGGCGTAGAAACCATTCCTTTCGGGGAGCGTTGCCGGAACCGTAGGTTTCGAGGACTACGGCCTTCAGTCCTTTAGTGGCAAGTATGGCTGCCACGACATTTTCCTGAATACCTGGAAAAAGCTTCAGTATGGCGATGTTGGTATCAAGCAGATAATGAGGCTCCAGTTCGTGGGGAGTGCCGTGCGTATGAATTTGCACATTATTATATTTAATATGTATACCGGCGGAAGCGAGTACCGGATAATTGAAGGAACGGAAAGCATTGAAGTTCTCCGCGTTCATTTTGGTGGTACGGTTGCCGCGCATCAGGTGGTTTTCGAAGAAGATGCAGACTTCGGGTACGATGGGCTGTCCGTTGGAGTGGCGGTCGGTGGCTATTTCGATGCTGGTCAGCAGGTTTTCCTTGCCGTCTGTGCGGAGCACGCCAATGGGCAGTTGCGAGCCGGTTAGGATGACGGGCTTGTTCAGCCCTTCAAGCATGAAGCTGAGTGCAGAAGCTGTGTAGGCCATAGTGTCTGTGCCATGCAGGATGACGAAGCCTGTATATTGGTTGTAGTTGTTGCTGATGATGCGTACCAGTTTGCGCCAGGCATCGGGGTCCATGTCCGAGGAATCCATGGGCGGGTCGAATTGATAAGTGTCGATACGGAACGCAAATCTCTGAAGTTCGGGAACATGTTTCTGCAACTGCTCGAAGTTGAAGCTTTCCAGGGCGCCGGTTTCTGCATTCTCTATCATTCCGATAGTTCCACCGGTGTATATTAGCAAAACGGAAGTGTTTTCTGGGTTCATGCGCACTTTTCTTTCATGTTTTCCATGCAAATATAATGATATATATTGAGAGTGATAGCAAAATGTTAGAAAAGAATAAACGGATATACAGAAAAAAGGTATGGAAAGTGTGAAAGTGTAAGCCGTAAGTTGTGCATATTTCTTACCTTTTTAGAGGCTTTCTGTATTTTTATCGCAAAAAAGTCGTAAAAAGTGATAGATTGAATGTTTTTATTGTTACTTTTGCAACACTTATCATAAATGATAGAAACAAGAGACTATGAACAAGTACTATCAACATACAGTCACATCCATGTGGACCATGACCCTTAGGGGTTAGGGATAGTATTTTGTGTTTCTACGTGTTACACCATTTTCAAGCAGTTTTTCCATTTAATTAAAGTCAATGCAAGCCGTAGCAGCTTGTTTCCGACACATTGTATCAACCATCTCAACAATATAAAGAGAAATGAAAGTAATGAAATTCGGCGGAACGTCCGTAGGTTCCGTGAACAGTATTTTGAGCGTCAAGAGAATTGTAGAAGCAGTCGATGAACCGGTTATCGTGGTGGTGTCCGCATTGGGTGGCATCACGGACAAGTTGATAAACACCTCTAGAATGGCGGCAGCCGGTGATGCTTCTTACGAGAATGAGTTCCGGGAGATTGTCTACCGTCATGTGGAAATGATTAAGGAAGTGATTCCGGCAGGCGAGGCGCAGGTTGCCTTGCAACGCCAGATTGGTGAGCTGCTCAACGAGCTGAAGGACATCTTTCAGGGTATTTATCTGATAAAAGACCTTTCGCAGAAGACGTCCGATACGATTGTGAGCTATGGCGAACGGCTTTCATCTATCATCGTGGCACAACTGACGGGAGCGGAGTGGTTTGACTCACGCAAGTTTATCAAGACGGAGAAGAAGCATTCCAAGCATGTGCTGGATACGGAGCTGACAAATTCGTTGGTGCACGAAACATTCAGCAGCCTGCCCAAACGCGTATTGGTTCCGGGGTTTATCTCCACAGACAAAATGACGGGAGAGGTAACGAACCTGGGTAGAGGTGGTTCCGACTATACAGCGGCAATTATTGCTGCCGCACTGGATGCTGACAGTCTGGAAATCTGGACGGATGTAGACGGGTTCATGACAGCTGACCCGCGTGTGATTTCCAGGGCATACACTATCAATGAATTGAGCTATGTGGAAGCTACGGAGCTTTGTAACTTCGGTGCGAAAGTGGTCTATCCGCCTACAATCTATCCGGTTTGCCACAAGAACATTCCCATTTTGGTAAAGAATACCTTCAACCCGGAGGGGGCGGGAACTGTCATCAAGCGAGAGGTTTCCGACCCGCAAAGCAAGGCCATCAAGGGTATTTCATCCATCAATGATACGAGCCTAATTACAGTGCAAGGCCTTGGTATGGTAGGTGTCATCGGTGTGAACTACCGTATCTTCAAGGCGCTGGCAAAGAATGGCATCAGTGTGTTCCTTGTGTCCCAGGCTTCTTCGGAGAATTCAACGTCTATCGGTGTGCGCAATGCGGATGCTGATCTGGCTTGCGAGGTGCTGAACGAGGAGTTTGCCAAAGAAATAGAGATGGGAGAAATTTCTCCTATTCAGGCAGAAAAGAACCTGGCTACCGTGGCCATCGTAGGCGAAAACATGAAGCATACGCCGGGTATTGCCGGAAAGCTGTTCGGTACGTTGGGGCGTAACGGTATCAATGTGATTGCTTGTGCGCAGGGTGCTTCGGAAACCAACATCTCGTTTGTAGTGGACAGCAAGTCGTTGCGCAAATCGCTGAATGTCATCCATGATTCTTTCTTCTTGTCGGAATATCAGGTACTGAATCTCTTTATCTGTGGTATAGGAACCGTAGGTGGCAGTCTGATAGAACAAATCCACAGCCAGCGCCAGAAGCTGATGCAGGAGAACGGCCTGCAATTGAATGTAGTGGGCATTGCCGATGCAAACAAGGCCATGTTCAGCCGCGAAGGTTTCGATTTGGGACGTTTTCGTGAAGAACTGCAGGAGAAGGGAAAGGACAGCTCTCTGGAAACGCTGCGTAATGAGATTATCGGTATGAACATCTTTAACTCTGTCTTTGTGGACTGTACGGCAAGTGCAGGCGTGGCTTCCCTTTACAAGGACTTGCTGCTGCACAATGTTTCGGTAGTGGCTGCTAACAAGATTGCTGCTTCTTCCGAATACGAGAACTACCGTGAACTGAAACAGATTGCCCGCCAACGCGGTGTGAAGTACTTGTTTGAAACCAATGTAGGTGCCGGACTCCCCATCATCAATACCATTAACGACCTTATCCATAGCGGTGATAAGATATTGAAGATTGAAGCCGTGCTGAGCGGTACGTTGAACTATATCTTCAATAAAATCAGTGCCGACATTCCTTTCAGCAAGACCATTAAGATGGCGCAGGAGGAACGTTACTCCGAGCCCGATCCGCGTATCGATCTCAGCGGAAAGGATGTTATCCGCAAACTGGTGATTCTGGCACGCGAGGCCGGTTACTGTTTGGAACAGAGCGATGTTGAGAAGAACCTCTTTGTGCCCGATGACTTCTTTGAAGGCTCCCTGGATGACTTCTGGAAGAAAGTGCCGAGCCTCGATGCCGATTTCGAAGCCCGCCGCAAGGTGTTGGAAGCCGAGAACAAGCATTGGCGTTTCGTAGCCAAACTGGAAAATGGCAAAGCATCTGTCGGTTTGCAGGAAGTCGGCGCCAACCATCCGTTCTACGGGCTGGAAGGCAGCAATAACATCATCCTGCTGACCACGGCACGCTATAAGGAATATCCGATGATGATACAAGGCTACGGAGCCGGTGCGGGTGTAACGGCTGCGGGGGTATTTGCGGATATTATGAGCATTGCAAACGTTTAATCCAAATCGTAATATAGAAAGATGAAACACATCATTATATTGGGTGATGGTATGGCCGACTGGCCCGTGAAGGCTCTGGGAGGCAAAACCTTGCTGCAGGCGGCTGCAACTCCCTATATGGACAAGCTGGCACGCATGGGACGTGTGGGAAGGCTGGTGACGGTGGCCGAGGGATTTCATCCCGGCAGTGAGGTGGCGAATATGTCCGTTCTGGGCTATAACCTGCCGAAGGTGTACGAAGGCCGCGGTCCATTGGAGGCGGCGAGTATCGGTGTGGACTTGCAGCCGGGTGAGATGGCGATGCGCTGCAACATTATCTGCATCGAGGGAGACAATATCAAGAATCATTCTGCCGGGCACATTACTACAGAGGAAGCGGATGTGTTGGTAAAATACCTTCAGGAGCATTTGGGTGATGACCGCGTGCATTTCCATACGGGCGTGCAATACCGCCATCTGCTGGTAATAAAAGGAGGGGACAAGCGCATTGACTGTACGCCGCCCCACGATGTCCCTTTGAGGCCTTTCCATCCGTTGATGGTGAAGCCGATGGAGGGTACGGAGAATATTTCGGTCCCCGAAGGCGGTGCAGAGCTTACTCCGAAGCAGACTGCCGATTTGATTAATGATTTGATTCTCCGTTCGCAAGTGTTGCTGGAAAACCATCCGGTCAACATGAAGCGGAAGGCCGAGGGTAAGGACCCTGCCAATAGCATCTGGCCGTGGAGTCCCGGTTATCGTCCGCAGATGGAGCGCCTTTCAGACAAGTTCCCGCAGGTGAAGCGTGGTGCTGTGATTTCTGCCGTGGATTTGATTAACGGCATCGGCTACTATGCCGGATTGCGGCGCATCACCGTAGAAGGTGCGACGGGGCTTTATGATACCAACTATGAGAATAAGGTGGCTGCCGCCCTTGATGCATTGCGGACGGATGATTTTGTCTACCTGCATATCGAGGCCAGTGATGAGGCCGGTCACGAAGGAAATGTCCCCTTGAAGATTATGACGATTGAGAATCTGGACAGCCGTGCCGTAGGTCCTATCTACGAAGCTGTGAAGGATTGGGAGGAACCCGTTGCTATCTCCGTATTGCCCGACCATCCCACTCCCTGCGAACTCCGTACGCATACGGCCGAACCTATCCCGTTCCTCATTTGGCATCCGGGTATCGAGGCTGACGAAGTACGGACATTTGATGAAGTGGCAGCCTGCGAAGGCAGTTACGGACTGATGAAAGAAGACGAGTTTATTAATGAATTTATGAGTTCCACCACAGAGTAACACAGAGTTTCACGGGGTTTTATTTATAGAGAATTCTGTGAGACTCTGTGGTGAATAAAAAAATACCGCAATGAAATATTATAGCACCAACAAACAAGCCCCCGAAGCCACTCTTGAAGAGGCCGTGGTAAAGGGGCTTGCCGCAGACAAGGGGCTTTTCATGCCCTTTACAATCAAAACTCTGCCACAAGAGTTTTACGATAGCATCGATACACTCAGCTTTCAGGAGATAGCCTATCGCGTGGCAGATGCTTTCTTTGGCGAGGATGTTCCTGCCGATACGCTGAAACAGATTGTGTATGACACACTCAGTTTCGATGTCCCTCTGGTCCGGGTGACGGAGAATATTTATTCGCTTGAGCTGTTCCATGGTCCGACGCTTGCCTTTAAGGATGTAGGCGGCCGCTTCATGGCGCGTTTGCTGGGATACTTTATCAAGAAAGAGGGCAAGAAGCAAGTCAATGTGCTTGTTGCTACCTCCGGTGATACGGGCAGTGCCGTTGCCAATGGTTTCCTCGGTGTGGAAGGCATACACGTCTATGTGCTCTACCCGAAGGGAAAAGTCAGTGAAATCCAGGAGAAACAGTTCACTACCTTAGGGCAGAATATCACGGCTATTGAGGTCGATGGTACGTTCGACGATTGCCAGGCTTTGGTTAAATCCGCTTTTATGGACCGCGAGCTCAACGAACATCTGCAACTGACCAGTGCCAATTCCATCAACGTGGCGCGTTTCTTGCCGCAGGCATTCTATTACTTTTATGCCTATGCTCAACTGAAACGTGCCGGCAAGGGAGGCAATGCCGTCGTGTGTGTACCCAGCGGTAACTTCGGCAATATCACTGCCGGCCTCTTCGGCAAGCGTATGGGACTGCCCGTGGAACGCTTTATCGCTTCCAATAACCGCAATGATATCTTCTTCCAATATTTGCAGACGGGTGTTTATACGCCGCGTCCCAGTATTGCCACCATTGCCAACGCGATGGATGTGGGCGACCCGAGCAACTTTGCCCGTGTACTCGACCTTTATGGAGGCAGCCATGCCGCCATCTCCACCGAAATCAGCGGTGCCACTTATACCGACGAGCAGATTGCCGAAACCATGCGGGAAGTGTGGAAGAAAGACCATTATCTGCTCGACCCGCACGGGGCCTGTGGCTTCCGGGCCCTGGCCGAAGGACTGAAACCCGGCGAAACGGGCGTATTCCTGGAGACGGCCCATCCGGCGAAGTTCAAGGATACAGTGGAGAAGATTATCGGTGAAGCGGTAGAGATACCTGCCAAGCTTCAGGCTTTTATGCGCGGTGAGAAGAAGAGCCTGCCGATGTCAAAGGATTTTGCAGACTTCAAGCAATATCTGATGCATGTATAAAGAATGGGACGTCCGTAAAGAAAAACACCGGATTGCTTGACATTGCCTTTCGGATGTTGTATCTTTGTAACTGCAATCTTAGTTCAGATTCAATTTTAAATTAGCATAAAAGGAGAGGCGTCGCTTCTCCTTTTTTGTTGTGTTCTTCCGCCACTTCATTTGCCAAACCTTAGGGTTTGCTCTCCTAAACCAGTACTTTATAAATTTAATCCTCCACTTCAGCAAGCGGAATGGCGGGCATTTGTTTGGAAAATCCCAGTGGTTTTGACGAAAAGCTCGGATGTTTCGGACGAAAAACTCCGAGCTTTCGGATGATATGTTCAGCTCCGACAGACGGTATGTCGAGGATAAACAGATGATATGTTCGGGACGGATACATGGTTTGTTCCGGCTATATGAACGGACGATAATGCGTCTGTTCCGTTAATCTTCCATAAATCTGCTCTTGACAAGATTGGCTGCTTTATTCTGTATCGGGTTCTTCCCGGATGAGGTCTATCATGCTGCCCAACTTATGATGGTTGTTCCATAGCACAAGCACTTCAATCTTCCGGAGACTGTGCCGGTAAAGAAGCGTATAGTCGGGATGCGGGATGATGTACCGTATGTTCTCTGCTTCGGTGGGCTGTCCGATAAACGGATTCAGCGTGACGCGGTACAATGCATTTTGGAATAAGGAGTACAGAACCCCGCCACACCGTTTGTTGCCATCTCTTTCTTGCGAGGAAATCAGCAGGCCCTTCAGCGCCTCTTTGGCGAGGGGCGACCAGATTATTTGTTTAGCCATGCCTTCACCTCCTTACTGATTGTGACGTCCTCTTGTCCTTCTCCCTCATCCAGTTGCCGGCAGGCTTTCTTAAGGTCATGGCGTAGCCGGGTGGAGAATGCGAGGACTTGCTTTGTTTGCTGAGACGATTGTTCTTCTTTAACTTTTGCCATAGTGTTATCTCCTTTTTCTCCTAAAACATTTCAAAGTAATGAATTGTTTGAGGGGAAAAATACGAAGCTGATGAAAGATAAGAAACTGGAAGCCAATCTCAGTATGGTTGCATCGCGCGTCATGGCGGGGTTGAATATGAATGGATTGAAATTTCTGCTCCCTTTGTGGCTGGGTGCATTGACAGGTGTCACGGTGCGTTGTGTCTTTGCTGCCGTGGCATTTTGGATAACAAGCTGGTTTGTAAAGGAGGCACCGGTCACAAGGCGGCAGCGGATAGGGCTGTTCTGTCTGGGAGCTTTCGGACTCTACGGATTCATGTTCTGCTATCTGCTGGGCATCAGTAAGACGACTCCGGTTTCCAGTGCCATCTTCAACTCCATGCAGCCCATTTGGGTCTTTCTGATATCCGTCTTTTTCCTGCACGAAAAGGCTACGCTGATGAAGGTAATCGGCATAGCGCTGGGTTTTGGCGGTGCGTTGTTGTGCATCCTTACGCAAGGCAGTGATGACCTGGCGCACGATGCGTTTACGGGCAACATGCTCTGCATGGTGAGCTCGCTGGTCTTTGCCGTTTACCTGATTGTGAGCAAGAAACTGCTGGAAGAGGTCGGGGTAGTGACGATGATGAAGTACATCTTTGGCGGTGCGGCAGTAACGGGATTGATTGTGTCGTCCATTATAGGCTGGGATGCACCCTTGCTTACGGATGCCTTGCATGGGAAGTGGCACTGGGTGCCGTGGGCGGTGTTGGCGTTTGTGCTGGTTTTCCCTACTTACCTCAGTTACTTTCTGGTTCCGGTGGGCTTGAAGTATCTCAAGACGACGGTTGTAGCCATGTACAGCTATCTGATACTGGTGGTGACTACCGTTGTTTCCCTCACCTTGGGGCAAGACCGTTTCAGCTGGACGCAAGCCGCTGCCATTGCCATGATTTGTATCAGCGTGTACTTTGTTGAAGTGGCGGAAGCGAAGAAGTAGTGACGAATACCAGGTATTCCCCTTCCGCCTCGATGGTGAATTCTGTACCGGTGCATTCGTTGAGTGTGCCTTGCCACCAGTTGGTGAAATCGCTGAGGGGATAGGCCAGTCCTTTGCCATGCAGACCGTGTGCAGTGAAGTTGATGATGGATACTTGCTGTCCGGGATGGCTTGGGAAGGTGCGGGTACCCCGGCAGGGGATGAAGATGCCGTAATCGGTATAGGTACGTACATCGGCTCCGGCACGGAGATAGTCGATGAGCAGGCTGATATTTCCCAGTGTATGGTCTTCACGTTTGCCCGTGGCACCGATGATGGCGATGCGGCGTTTACCTTGCGCCAGCAGGAAATTGACGGCTTTGGTCTGGTCGTTGGTTTCCTGGTCGCTGATGCGGTGCAGGATATGTCCGAACTTCCGGCGGTTTTCATCACTGAGGGAGTCACCGTCGCCGATGATTACGTCGGGAGTATGGCCCCGGCGGATGTATTCGTCCGCTCCGCCGTCGCAACAGACCACGTAAGGCGCTTCTGCCAATATCTTTAAAGGTAGGGGACTTGCAGGATATTCCCCATTCGCCAAAACTACGGCATCAATAGTTAATAATTGCTCGTTGCTCGTTGATAGTTCGTTTTTCATATCTTTCTTAATCCCTAATCTCTAATCCTTCATCCTTGTTCATCATTTTCCTCCATTTGAAGTAGCCAAAGATAGCTATAATTGTATAAAGGCCGTATAGTCCGGCCGTAAAATCGAGTCCTTTGTAGATGTACAGCCCGGTGCTCACTACATCCACCGCAATCCATGCCCACCATTGTTCCACATATTTCCGTGCCAGCATCCACATGCCGATGATGCTCATGGCAGTGGTGAAAGAGTCCAGCCAGGGCACATTGCTGTCCGTGAAGTTCACCAATATCCACGCAATGCCCAAAAGGGCAGCAGCGAATATGACAGTCAGCGGCAGCAGATAGCGCACCGGCATCCGCGTAATGGGGAGTTCCTTCTGTCCTTCTGTTCTTCTGTCCTCCACCTGCTGCACCGGGGCTTTCTGCCGTAGAATCTTCCGGCGCAGAAACGTACCGTATTTCCACATCATCCACCCGTAGATAGCAGCCCCCAGATAGTAGATATTTATCCCGAAGTCGGCATACAGCCCCGCATCGTAGTAGACGAAGATGTAAACGGCAGGCATAATGATGCCCGCTATCCAAAGATAAATGCTTGCCCGGTACTCCAACCAGAGGTAGAGCAATCCGACAAGTGTACCGATAATTTCAAGAGCGTGTTCCATAAAAACAGAAAGACTATCCTCCCTCCCCTTCAAGGGAACGAGGGGTTTTAAAAATTAATAGCTATATGTCCCAGTACATTCGTTCCCGCTTGGGCAGCGTAGCCGGCATAGTTGTAACGGACTTTTCCTCCGTTATCGTCGAGATAGTATCCGCTGCCTGCGTATCCGTTGTTTTCGTATTCTTCATTGAACAGATTATAGATGGTGCACCCTATGGTTACCGACTTTACTTTAGGCAACTTGAAGGTATAGGACAGATTCAGGTTGCTTACGAAATAAGCATCCAGCGTGCACTCCTCTTGCTTGGCGTTACTCATGTATTGCTTGCTGATATATTGTGACTGCAACGAGGCCTCGAATCCCTTGAACGTATAGCCCAGGCGGTTGTTCAGTATGAAGTCGGGAGAGAATGCGATGGGGGTATCCCCGTGTTTGATGACCCATGCCTCCGACCCGGCCTCCTCGTTTTCAAAAAGTGTTTCGGTAAAGTTCTGCACACGGTTCTTGCTGAGTGTGGCATTGATGTCCCATTGGAAACCGCAGTCCAGCCGGATGCCTGCCATCAGCTCGATACCCATGCGGTAGCTGTCGGGCACGTTGCTGGCCATGGCTTCGCCTATCTCGTTCAGCTCTCCCGTCAGTACCAGCTGGTCTTTATAGTCCATATAGTAGAAGTTGGCACCCGCATGGAGCCATGAGTTGGCGAAGGTATATCCCAGTTCGTAGTCGAACAAGCGCTCAGCCTTGGGATGTTCGGTGAAGTAGCCGTCGGTGTAGTTGTTGCGCGTAGGCTCTTTATGGGCTACGCTGAACGAACCGTATAGGCGGTGGTTGCGGTCGATTTGCCAGGACAGTCCGGCTTTCGGGTTGAAGAAGTCGAAGTCTTCGTCAATGTCCAATTTTTGCATTCCCGGAGTGGTGGCAGTCCAGTTGTACTTGTCGTTCAGTCCGTTTATCTTGTAGTTGATGTGGCGGTATTGCAGGTCGAGGTAGGCGCTGAGGCCGCTTACCAGTTCATAATTGGTTTTCAGATAAATATTTCCGTCATTCTTTGTGGCGTTGTTGCGGTAGTAGTCGTGGTCGGGATTCAGTTCGCCGATATAGTTCTTTACCCAAAGCACTTTTCCGAAGTGGTCGCCGTCATAGCGGTTCAGTGCACCGCCCAGCGAGGCATGCAGACGGTCGGCTTTGTAGCTTACGGAGAAGATTCCGCCGCCAAACCAGTTGTCCATTGCCTTCTTGCGGATAAGGTCGCTTACTTCTATCTTGCCGCCGTTGTATTCGAAAGGCGACATGCCGTACTCTGCCAACGAGCGTTCGCCTTTATATTCCTGGTAGTACCCGTCGCCTTTGGTGTAGTGCAGGCCGATATTCAGATTCCATTGCGAGGTGAAATTGTGGTTGAACAGCAACTGGTAATTCTTCTGCGTATAGTTGTCGGTCTGGTCGTCATAGAAATGCAGTGCACCTCCTTCGTCCGTGAGGTAATGCTTCTCGCCGTTGTCGTCTTTATAATATTCTTTGTTGTATACATGGCCGTCCCGGTCGGTGGCGTACATGAATCCGCAGGAATTATAACGCCGTCCGTAACGTTCCATCTCTTCCTTGCTGGCATAGTTCCATGCATGGTAAGTGTGCTCTTTGCCGGCAAAGGTTATCAGTTTGACGGAGGTATTGTCATTGTAGTATCCTCCTTGCAGATAATAGGAGTTCAGTCCCACAGACGCCCGGTCTATATACCCGTCCGTACTGATGTTGGAGAGCCGCGCATCGAACGACCAATGATTGTTGATGAGTCCCGTTCCCACTTTCACCGTCTCCTTGTGCGTATGGAAGGAGCCGTAGGAACCGTTGAATTCTGCATAGGGTTTCATGGAGAAATCACCCGTCTGCATGTTGATGCTGGCACCGAAAGCTCCTGCACCGTTCGTTGAGGTACCTGCTCCGCGCTGTACCTGCATATCCTTGACGGAGGAGGCGAAGTCCGGCAGGTTGACCCAGAATACCGTGTGACTCTCCGCGTCGTTGATGGGAATACCGTTGGCGGTGACGTTGATGCGTGTGCCGTCTGTTCCACGGACTCTCAGCGTGGTGTAACCCACCCCGGCACCGGCATCGCTGGTAGTAATGGCGGAGGGTGTCATACTCAACAGATATGGCAGGTCTTGTCCGAAATTCTGTTTTTTCAGTTGTTCTTTGCCTATATTGGTGAATGCCACCGGTGTGCTGCTTGTGGCACGTGTGGAGATGACTTCCACTTCCTGCAGGTTTATCACCCGCAGACTGTCTTGCTCTTGTGTCTGCGCACAGACACTCAGTGCTGCCGTCAGGAGGCAGGCCGCCATTGCATGTCTCTTCATTTGCAATTGTTTCGTTTAGATGAATACAGAAAAGGGGAACTTTTCTTCTTTTCCCTCCGCCGGCATTACCCGGATCAGGTTAATGGGTATGATCTCAGCCCGTCGTATTAGGGCACCCCTTAGTTGAAATCGGGAGCAAAAGTAGGAGTTTCCGTTGAAAAAGACAAGCTAAGTGAACGAAAATCAGAGTTATTTGTTAATTTTGTAGCGTTAATTTTAAAAATATAGTTATGTTATTATCCTTATTCATGGCAGCCTTTGCCGCCCAAACTGCTGACGATGGTTTCAGCAAGCTACAAATATTTCTTCAGCAATTGATAGATTGGAGTGTAAGTGCCGGTGGGCGTATCATTGGAGCCGTTCTAATCTTTGTGGTGGGGCGATTCTTAATATCCCTTCTTCGGAAAATGCTGGCGAGGTTATTGGCAAAAAGACATGTGGATGCCAGTATCCAGAGCTTTGTGAAAAGTTTGGTCAATATCTTGCTGACAATTCTGTTAATCATTGCCGTTATCGGCAAACTGGGAGTGGAAACCACTTCATTTGCCGCTCTGCTGGCATCTGCCGGTGTGGCTATCGGTATGGCACTTTCCGGAAACTTGCAGAACTTTGCGGGTGGACTGATTGTCTTGCTGTTCCGTCCTTTCAAGGTAGGTGACTGGATTGAAAGCCAGGGAGTGTCCGGAACGGTACGTGAAATTCAAATCTTCCATACGATTCTGACCACAGCCGACAATAAGGTAATCTATATCCCTAACGGTGCGTTGAGCAGTGGTACAGTAACTAATTACAGCCGTGAGGATACGCGTCGTGTAGATTGGGTAATCGGTGTGGAATACGGTGAAAATTATGATAAGGTGGAAGACACCGTGCGTCGTATCATCTCCGAAGACAGCCGTATCTTGAATACTCCCGAGCCGTTTGTGGCTCTTCATGCCCTGGATGCCAGCAGTGTGAATGTGGTGATTCGTGTTTGGGTGAAGAGCGGAGACTACTGGGGCGTTTATTTTGATATGAACAAGAAGATTTACTCCGTATTCAACGAGGAAGGTATCGACTTCCCATTCCCGCAGTTGACGGTGCATCAGGCGAAAGACTGAGTGGGCTACAAGTTTCAATTTACTAGCTATCAGCTACTATAAGTTACGGGCTACAAGTTGTCCTGCATTATCATACTGCAGGACAACTTGTAGCCCGTAACTTAATAGTAGTCGGTAACTCCGTAGTTTATTTATAACTTAATTCTGCCTCTATTTCTTCGCAGACATCTTGTTCCAGGTTGAGCAGCTGATTGATTTCTTTTCGTTTTTCCAAATCCGTGAAATAGCTCTCCACTACTGCATAGATGTTGAAGCCGGTTGTGGAACCCGCAGCCAAATCCAATGACTCAACCATTTTCTCTACTGCTTGATGAATGCGTTTCTTACTGATAAAATGCAGTTCATTACTATGAATTAAGCTCTTTTCCATGATATTTTCTGTTTTAGTTATTGTAGTTATAACATTCTATCAAGCAAGTTAGTTCATGTAGATTGAACAGACTTGACAGTCGACCGAATGATATTTTTCCTATATTTGCAAAAAATATAAACGCGGCAATGAAAGAACTGTTTATAAAAATACTCCGTTTTCTGATGTTTGTACTGGTCGTAGCTTTGGGCTGCATCGGATATAACATCTATGAAGATACGTTGGCTGCTGTGTGGATACCCGTAGGGGTAGGACTTGTGGTGGCAGTCGTTACACTTCCTCTATATAAAAAATGGATATGGCTGACAACGATGGAGCAAAAGGCAGTGAATATATTGTGTCATGTGGTGTGCGTGGGTGTCATCAGTTGTTCGCTTTTTCTGGTAGGGAATTATCAGATGGCGGCTCCTGCTTCGACAAAGGAGGTGACGGTCACCGTACTTGAGAAGCTGATAAAAGAACATGAAAAGAGACGTAAAGTAGGCAAGCATCGTTATGTGTCGGACGGAGTACGTAAGGAGTATTACTTAAAGGTGGCTTTCGAGGATGGAGCGATAGAGACCTTGCATGTTTCCACAGCCACATACAACAAAGCACGAAAAGGCAAACCGAAAGTTCTGACTTTGCAGAAAGGAGGTTTCGGATTGCCGGTGATAACGAAGGGGCTATAGTTTTCATCCCCCCATGCAAGACATCAGATGAGGAACTGAATGCTCTTCTTAAAGATTTCTGCGTACAAAATGTCCGTCAATCCAAATGGTGGCATGGTGTCCTTTGAATTTCAGTAATACATAATTGGGATCTGTCGGGCCTTTGCTGAAGTGTGCGCTGAACCACTCTTGCCACATTTCCTGCTTGGTGGCTTCGTCTTCTATAATCTCCACCTCACCGGTGAGCACTACGCTGTTTCCTTTTTCCTGAAAGCACAAACCTGCTTTTGGATTGGCTGCAAACTCCTTTGTTTTAAGACTGTCTTTGCCGGTCGCCAACCATACGGTTGTGGCCCCTTCCGACTTGATGTTGCTCATTGGAACGGGGCGGGGATATCCCTCTTGGTTGATGGAAGTGATGACGACGGTTTCGCATCTTGCCAAGATTTCTGCTGCTTTCTCGATTAATGTTGCCATATTGGATGTTTTTATTGATTTGATTGCTGCAAATATAGGCATGGTAATAGGAAGAGCTATTGTAAAAAATCGACTTTTATGTTTTCACATAACTCAAAGTCCCTTCTTCCAATGGAGCGGAAGTGAGAAGCTGGCTTGGCGCGTTGCCGGACATCTTTTTGATTTCTTTTGAGAGATGGGAAACATCATAATATCCTGCTTTGATGGCAACGGACAGCAGATTGTCGAAAGAGGTACTTCGCAACAAGTCTACAGCATGTTTGAACTTTATAATCCGACTGTACTCTTTGGGTGTAAGTCCGGTGTGCTGCTTGAATTTCCGTTCGAAATGGCGTTGGCATAGGCAAGTCTCCTCCGCTAACCGGAGGAGTGACAAGTCACCCTTGCATCGGTTGATTTGCTGTATGGCGAACAGCATGCTCCGTTCTGCTTTTGGACTGTATCGGCATAAGGCTTGAAGCAGGAAGTTTTCAATAAAGACCAAGTGTTCTTGAATGGTTCCCTGTTCACCCAGTCTCTCTGCAAAAGAGTGGGTAAAGAGGCTAGTAAGCTCATCGGCGTTTAACCGCAAGTTGGTGAGCTCCTGCAAAGGGAGGTCCATGAAGCGAAGTATTCCGCAAGGCAGAAAACGGATTCCCAGCATATGGACTGTTACCGTATGGGTCACCAATTCGGAATATTTGGTCATGGCTCCAATGAAGTAGGCATGGTAGGGCTGCATAACGAGGCTGTCGTGTACGGCCTTAGGAGCTTCACCCAACGTGAATATAAAGTCAGTGCATCCGTCCGGCAGGATATTGATGTGCATGCCGTATCCGGGTTGTCCTTTAAACTCCCAATATTTGTCAATATAGGGGGAGAGCAGGGGGCTGGGATGATATTCTTTGTACATAGGTTGTAAAGATAGGAATAAACTTCGAAGATAGGGAAATCCCTATGTATAAATAGAGAGAATCACGGAAAAGGAGGTTTTTATCATACTACATTTGCTGTATGGATAAATACTAAAACTTTCTATTATGAAAAAGATGTCAGTTGTTTTAGGCTTGTTACTCGCTGTCTTGGTGATGGGCTGTGGCATTTATGAGAGCTACGGGTTTGATTATAAGCAGTTGAGCAGCATTGAACGTGGTATGAGCTTTAAAGAGGTGTGTACCATTTTAGGAGAGCCTGCATTTAGAGATTTGAATAAGGAGGGAGAGGCTTGGACATTCCGTGCTTATACTCCTGCGGGGTGGTCGGCTGTCAAGGTATGGTTCAAAGACGGAAAAGTGGACGAAATGAAGAGCTATCTGGAGGATACTTATCCGGTTACCACTTCGCGGGACAAAAGTTTCATGGACGAGAAAAAAGAATCTTCCGACAAGAGTAGCGAAACAAAGGTAATAGTTTCGCCGGAAGGGAAACATTACATCAAAATGGGCTCGGTAGTAGTCACTCCCGAAGGCAAGCATATAATAGTACCTTGATTATACCAGCATAATCGTTTCCGGATATAGTATAATGTGAATATACCTTTCTATAAAGTGCTGATATTTATAAAGTTCTATATTTTTTGCAGATTTTAGGTATATGTAGTTCAAAGAATGTTATCTGAAATGAAAAGAATGGGCAATGTTTGTCATTGCTCTGTCTTTATCTTATATTTGAGTAGATAATATAGGATATCATTTTAAGAAAGGAACTAATAATAAGATAATAATATGAAGAATATTGAGAAGGCGACCAATAATATGAAAATGGTATATTCCATTCTGTGCAATCTTAAGAAGTGTACAATCTTTGAATTACAGAAACTGACGAAGTTCAGGGATGTGGATTTGTGTTTGGCCTTGGGGTATCTGCTGCAGAATAACCAGATTTATCAGAAGCGTATTGATAACATGGTTTACTATGGAGTCATCGCAAAATGAAAAGATATACAATAGGTTTACCACACATTTTGCTTACATGCTTGCATGGTGCTTTCTAATTGTTTGTTATACCGCATTTTACGGTATGTAAGCAGACGCTATGCAAGTATGTAGGCAATCTTTGCTTGCATGCTGTTTTTTCTTGTGCAAATGGCTGGTCTTCTTTCCGCAAAGAACAGCTCTTTCTCCTACTAAAAGCTTATTAATGACTATTGTGCACGGTTGTGATGCAACTTCTTCACTATTGTGGTACGGCTTCTTCATGCTTGTGGAGAAGTCGTACCACAATAGTGCGCATGTCTAACTATCATTTATTCAGTGTATTGACAGCCTATGTTAGAGCAATGAAAGACTGATAGACTGTCTTTCATTGGCTGTGTGTTTACCTTCAAAAGAGTGATATGGTGGTAGATAATGAGAGGCAAAAATAAGTCTGCCCGGCTGAATGTGACGCAGGCGATGCTGTTTGTAACGATAGTGGCATTGATACCCTCTGCTCTAATGATGGTCTTTCCGGAAGAGACGGCACGGATGCTCGGCTCTTCCGAACATCTGTTGCCTATGGTGGCGGATTATCTGCTGTGGTTTGTTCCGTCATGGGTCTTTCAGATATGGATAACGGTGTCGCTGTTCGTCATTCGTCTGGACGGTGCTCCAAAGCTGGCTATGTTGTGCAGCCTGATTACGGCTGTAATCAATGTGGTGCTCGACTGGCTGTTTATCTTTCCTTTTGGCTGGGGAGTCATGGGAGCGGCATTTGCCACTTCCATCAGCATCATGGCCGGCGGACTGGTGGCGATGGTCTATCTGCTGTTTTATGCTCGGCGTTTGCGCTTACAACCACTCAAATGGAGTGTCAAGAGCCTGCGGCTTTCCGTGCGGAATATTGGTTACCAGTGCCGTATCGGTTCTTCTGCCTTATTGGGAGAGGCAACGCTTGCTGTGCTTATGTTCGTCGGGAACCAGGTATTTATGTCCTATCTGGGGGACGATGGTGTAGGGGCATTCGGTATAGCGTATTATATTCCTTTTGTTTTCATGGTAGGTAACGCTATTGCACAATCTGCCCAACCTATTATCAGCTATAATTTCGGATTGGGCTACAAGGAAAGAGTGATGGCGGCGGAACGTATTGCGTTGCTGACGGCTGTGGTCTGCGGTGTGGTTGCAACGGTGGCATTCACTGTTTATCCTTATCTGCTGGTCGGTCTTTTCATCAGTCTTGACAGTGAAGCGGCGAAGATAGCGATACACGGTTTCCCCTATTTTGCAAGCGGCTTTGTCTTTTTCATTGTGAATATTGCTGTGGTAGGTTATTTTCAGAGTGTTGAAAGAATAAAGCCGGCTACGATTTTTGCTTTGTTGTGTGGCTTTGTTTTCCTTATTCCGAGTTTTATTCTGTTGCCGAAGTTCTTGGATGTGTCGGGAATCTGGTTGGCAATGCCACTCTCGGAGGCTTTGACAATCATTGTGATTCTGCTTTTTGTTCTGAAGCATCGGTATGCTTATAAAGTTTCCAACTAACTCATTACGTCGTAGGTGCCTTTAAAAGAAAAGCAATTATCTATTTTAGATAATTGCTTTTCTTTGGTGAACCGCTTGGGGCTCGAACCCAAGACCCCAACATTAAAAGTGTTGTGCTCTACCTGCTGAGCTAGCGATTCAGACCTTATTGCTGTTAAGCGGGTGCAAAGATAGGTACTTTTGTTTAAAAAACAAATGGATTAAGGGAAAAAGTTTTGGGAACGACTTCTGCTTTTACTCTTCTTGTTGATTATCAGTCTGTTCAAACTTATGAATTTTTTCTCTGTTTATGATGAAACGTTGATAGTAGGAGAGCATAAGGGTGGTAAGCGGAAGTGCTATAATCATACCCAGCATACCCATCAATGAGCCCCAAATTGATAAAGACAGTAGGATGATGGCAGGGTTCAGGCCCGTAATCTTCCCCATGACACGCGGTACGATGAATCCGTCTTGAATGACTTGTACTATTATGAATACAGCAAGGGCTGATGCAATGATAATCCAGAAGTTCCCTCCCGTATCCGCTGCTTTCAGTATGGCCAGCACGATGGTAGGTATAAAGCCGATAATCTGCAAATAAGGCACTAGGTTTAAAGCGCCGATGAACAAGCCGAGCCCAATGGCCAGTGGGAAATCAATAATCAGAAAACCTATACTGAACAGAATACCTACACACAATGCCACGAATGCTTGTCCGCGGAAGTATCTGTTCATGCCGTCTTTTACATCGTTCATCACACTGACTACGAAAGGCCGGTATTTTTGCGGTACCAGGTGGGTCCATCCTTCGGCAATGCTTTCGTAATCCAGCAATATGAAAACTATATAGAGAAGAATGAGGAAGAAAGTGAAAAAACTGAACAGCAGATTGACGGATTCTGACAACAAGGACCAGAGCCGGGGAACGGTTTCCTTGATGGCGTTCAGCATATTCTCTTCCTTGAACAATTGGGTGACGAACTGGGTGTCTATGTTCTCACGAAGGAATTCAGAGAGTGTTTTGGGTACATTGCCGTCGTGGGTTCCGTTGGAAAAGTAGTCTATTACCAAATCTTTTACCCTGACGAATTCGTCCATCATGGGAGGCACGAGCAGATAGAACGCGGCTCCTCCTGCAATCAGAATACTGAACAAGGCGCAGAAGATGGATATGACCCGGTTCTTGAGCCTTAATCTGTACTGGAAGAAGGTGACCAGGGGGTATATCAGATAGGCAATGAGCCATGCGATGAAGAATGGCAGCAATACGCCGCTCAGACGCTTGAAGAGCATAAGGATGCCGATAATGATGACACCGAGTATGACACCGCGGATAAAACTGTCGAATGTAATCTTTTTGCGTTCCATAATGCTCTGTTTTTTTGTATTCTTTAATGACCGCATTCCTTTTGGTCGGCTTGGATGGCTTGCTGATAGCACTCCCGGCATAGCGGTTCATACTCTTCGGTTTCTCCCAGCAGCACTTGCTTGTCGTTCTTGACGGTGCGGTGGGAGAAAGAGGCGAGTTGGCCGCATTTCACACAGATGGCATGTACTTTGGAAACTTCGTCTGCAATGGCACACAGTCCCGGCATAGGGCCGAATGGAATACCGCGGAAGTCCATATCCAGTCCGGCTACAATGACGCGTATACCATTGTTGGCAAGCTGGTTGCATACATCAATCAGGCCACTGTCAAAGAACTGGGCTTCGTCAATGCCCACTACATCTATCTCTGAAGTGAAGAGCAGAATGCTGGCGGACGAGTCGATGGGAGTGGAGGCTATGGAATGACTGTCATGCGATACGACATCGGCTTCGGAATAACGGGTGTCTATGGCAGGCTTGAATATCTCTACGCGTTGTTTGGCAAATTTTGCCCGTTTCAGTCTCCTTATCAGCTCTTCGGTTTTGCCGGAGAACATGGAACCGCAAATGACCTCAATTCTTCCCCTGCGTTTGGTTTCCTGTATATGATCTTCTGAAAATAATACCATGTTTTCAAGTGTTATATTTAAGCGCAAAAGTAATCTTATGCACTTTAAGTTGAGCGTGGCAAAGATAATAATTCTTTTTCATCTATAGTCTAGTCGCATCGCTTTATAAACTCTTTACGGTTTTGGCTGATATATTTTACAGACTTTTCTTTTGAAAACGTTCCCGGTGATTTAACTGGAAATTCTTTTATTTTATCGGCAAAGATTAGACATTTGTGGCATCATTAAATCATATAAGATACTTATGAAAGAAAATTTATGGCATTGTCTGATAAAAGCACGCAGACAGAAATTAGCGCAAACATTAGTTTGGCTGGCTGTATTGGGGGCAACTCCCATGCTGGCGGCAGAAACATCGACTACTGGAGTTGCAACCGTAGAGCAAGCTGGTACCATTACTGTAAAAGGGCATGTTGCAGACTCCGCAGGAGAGGCATTGATCGGTGTGTCTGTGGCAGTAAAGGGGGGAAGTACAGGGGCCATCACGGATTTAGATGGTAATTACTCTTTGAATGTTCAAAAAGGAAAAACGCTGGTATTTTCTTATATCGGTTATAAGGTACAGGAAATTGTAGTAACTGGGAATGTTCTGAATGTTACGATGAAAGATGATTCGCAAACATTGGACGAGGTGGTTGTTGTGGGTTTCGGTACACAGAAAAAGGTGAATCTGACAGGTTCGGTAGGAGTCGTAGATTCCAAGTCTTTAGAAGCGCGTCCCATTACTAACCTTTCTCAAGGGTTGCAAGGGGTAGTTCCTGGATTGCAGATCTCATTTACGAGTGGTGAATTGAATCAGAGTGGGAGCATGAATGTACGTGGCACCGGTACAATCGGTGATGGTTCTTCCGGCAGTCCCTTGGTGCTGATTGATGGAATGGAAGGAGACTTGAATTCCATTAACCCTCAGGATGTAGAAAATATCTCTGTTTTGAAAGATGCTGCAGCATCATCCATTTATGGTTCCCGTGCACCGTTTGGTGTTGTCTTGGTTACTACTAAAAGTGGTTCTAAGGGAAAGGCTAAGGTGAATTATAATAACAACTTCCGTTGGGTCACTCCGATTGTAGTTCCTGAAATACTGGATTCTTATTCGTTCGCTGCGTATTATAACGAAGCAGCTCTCAATAATAATGGAGGAGCTCGTTTTGATGACCCTACCATGCAACGTATCTTGGATTTCCAGAATGGTATACTGAAAGATCCTGTTCCGGTTAAATCAGATGGAGTAAACTGGGCAGATTCCTGGTCAAAAGGTAATGCCAATACTGATTGGTATGATGCTTTATGGCAGGATCATGCATTTTCTCAAGAGCATAATCTTAGTTTCAGTGGGGGTACGGATAAGATGAATTACTATGTATCCGGTAATATATTGGATCAGAATGGTCTGTTGAAAGTTAATCAGGAAAAATTCCAACGTATGTCTGTCAATGCCAAGATGAATGTCAGCTTGACAAAGTGGGCGCGTTTGAATGTAGGTACCCGATTTACTCGTACTGAATATGGCAAACCTACTAAGATGGGGTCTGCCTTCTTTGAAGATATGCCACGCCAGACCTGGCCGGTTCTTCCGATATATGATAGTAACGGTTATCTGTTTGGTAATTCCAATCCAATCTTAGCATTACAAGATGGTGGGCGTACTACTTCACAGACAGATTATATGTATCAGCAGTTGGGGTTGGTGCTGGAGCCTATTAAGAATTGGGTGACACATATTGACTTTAACTATAGGTCAAAAAGATACGATTGGCATGAATCTACTTATTATACCTATGTGCATAATGCTTTGGGTGAAGCAACGATAAACTCTAAAGGAAACACCTCCGGTGTGCGTGAGAATACGGAAAGAACTGATTATGTTAATTTGAATGCTTATTCAGAATATGGTTTTAAAGTGGGAGATGACCATAACTTTAAGGTAATGGCTGGTTTCCAGATGGAGCACAACAAATGGCATGCTTTCAGTGGAGGAAGACAAGGGATTATAGTAAATGGTTATGATGAGATTGATATAACGACAGGAGTGGATTATAAGGGAAATGCTGTTACTCCTACAATTGGTGGTTCTACCACTCGCTGGTCTACTGCTGGTTTCTTCGGTCGTATCAACTATGATTATAAAGGACGTTATCTGGCTGAAATCAATCTACGCTATGATGGTTCTTCCCGTTTTCGTAGTGACAACCGCTGGAATGTGTTCCCTTCATTTTCTTTGGGATGGAATGTCGCCCGTGAAAATTTCTGGGAATCATTGGCACAAACTGTGAATACATTAAAACTGCGTGGTTCTTATGGGGAATTGGGTAATCAGAACACTTCTAAACCTTATCCTACGTATCAGGTATTGAATATAAGCACTAATGCCGGTACGTGGTTGCAGGATGGCAAAAAACCTAATATTGCCAAGATGCCGGGTCTAATCAGTTCTACATTGACATGGGAACGGGTGAAGAGTTGGAATGTAGGTTTGGATTGGGGAGTATTCAATAATCGTTTGACGGGTAGTTTTGATTATTTTGTACGTAAAACAACGGATATGGTAGGCCCGGCACCGACATTACCGGAGATTTTGGGGACAGATGTACCTAAAACAAATAATACAGACTTGAAAACTTACGGATTTGAATTCAGTTTGACCTGGAAGGATCGGTTGAAGAATGGTTTGGGATATAGTGCTACTTTCCTGTTGTCTGATTCTCAAACGAAAATTCTGAGTTATCCTAATCCCAACTTGACAATCGGCACCTATACTTCCGGTCACTTGACAGGTGAGATATGGGGCTATGAAACTATTGGTATTGCAAAATCCCAGGAGGAAATGGATGCTCATATCGCCAGCTTGCCCAATGGAGGACAAAGTAAACTGGGGACTAATTGGAGTGCTGGTGATATAATGTATGCTGATTTGAATGGAGATGGTAAAATTGACCCGGGTGCCAATAAATTTGATGATCATGGAGATTTGAAGAAAATAGGTAATTCTACTCCCCGTTTTCAGTTTGGTCTTGATTTGAGTGCAGATTGGAAAGGTTTTGATTTCCGTGCTTTCTTCCAGGGAGTTATGAAACGTGATTATTGGCCAACAACAAGAAACTCTTACTTCTGGGGGGCTACTTGCGAAAATGTATGGTATGCTGTTGGATTTAAACAACATCTGGATTATTACCGGGCAGAACCTTATTATGGCCTTGATACTAATATTGATTCGTATTATCCACGTCCTTTACAAGGAAATTCTTCTAAGAATGTCCAAAAGCAGACCCGTTATTTGCAGAATGCCTCTTATATTCGTTTGAAGAATTTGCAGATAGGCTATACCTTACCGTCCAATTTGACCTGTAGATTTGGAATAGCGAAACTTCGCGTATTTTTCTCTGGTGAAAATCTTTGGACAGGTACCAAATTGCCGGATATGTTAGACCCTGAGACTATTTTTGGCGGTGTTTCGACAGGAGCAGGCCTTAATGGACAGGCTTATCCGATTTCGAAATCTTTATCAGTAGGTGTTAATGTAACATTATAATTATTTAGAAAGACTATGAAGTATAATATGATAAAAAATGCAGGAGTTGTGTTGGCGTTTGGTTTGTGTGCAACTTCTTGTAATGATTTCTTGGATGAGAAGCCGACATCTAATATATTTCCGGATGTTTATTTCTCGGATGCTTCTCATTTGGAAGCTTATGCTAATAATTTGTATGTGGATTTTTTACCTTCTCATACGACTGCGGCGGATTATGGGATACATGGAAAAGATAAAGATACCGATAATCAAGCTGCAAGAGGTTCAAGTAGCCGTTACACATTAGATCGCTGGATGGTTTCACAGCAGAATACGTCGGATGGATATTATTTTGATAATATCCGTAAATGTAACTACTTTCTGGAACAAGTCCTACCTAAGTATGAAGCAGGAGCCATCGGAGGAAATGAGGTGGATGTTAAGCAATATATAGGTGAGATTTATTTTCTTCGTGCCCATGAATATTTTAAGCGTTTGCAGCTGATGGGAGATTTCCCGATTGTGACCTCTGTCCTTCCTGACCAGGAAAGTGCATTGATTGAGGCTAGCAAGCGTGCTCCACGCAATGAAGTAGCCCGTTTCATAATATCTGATTTGGACAAGGCTGGCGAGTTGATGAAAAGTACAAGTAAGATTGGCAGAAAAACTCGTATAAGTCGTGATGTTGCTATATTGTTGAAATCCCGTGTAGCTTTGTATGAAGGTACTTGGTTGAAATATTTTAAGGATACTCCTTTTGTTCCTAATGGTCCGGGATGGCCGGGAAAGGCAAAGGACTACAATGCAAATTATGAATATCCTACTGGAAGTGTAGAATCAGAAAGCCTATATTTTTTGAAGATCGCTATGGAGGCTGCTAAGGAAGTGGCGGAGACTTACAAAGGAAGCCTAACTGTTAATACTGGAGTGGTCCCCCAGGATGTAAGTGAACCGGAAAATCCGTTTATGGCGATGTTCTATGATACCGACCTTTCAAAATACAAGGAAGTTTTGCTATGGAGGGAGTATAGCCAGGCTTTGGGAGTATGTCATAATGTGAATGAGATGGTAAATAAGAGCAATTATGGAGTAGGGGTCACACGTGGTTTAGTGGAAGGCTTCTTGATGGAAAATGGTATGCCTATATACGCTGTTGGTAGTGGTTATCATGGAGATTTGACTATTGCTGATGTGCGTAAAGACCGTGACTCTCGTCTAAGTCTTTTCTTGAAAGAACCGGGGCAGAAAAATATTCTGGTAAAGAACTCGGCCGGTACGCAAGCTGTGCCTGTTGAACCGATGCCGGACATTTTGGCAAGTGTGGATAATGGGTGTTATTCCACAGGATATGCTCTTCGTAAAGGAGGTTCTTTCGATCAAATTCATTGTATGCAAAGCAAGGGATTTACTGGTTGTCCGATATTCCGTGCGGCTGAAGCATTGTTGAACTATATGGAAGCAAGCTATGAAGCGAATGGAACAGTAGATGCCACAGCTGCTGAATATTGGAAGATTCTGCGTAATCGGGCTGGGGTAAGTGCTGATTTTGAAAAGACTATCGCCATGACTGATATGCAGAAAGAAAAGGCAAACGACTGGGGAGCTTATTCTGCAAATGTAGTAGTTGATGCTACTCTGTTTAATATCCGTCGTGAACGTCGCTGTGAATTGATGGCGGAAGGTTTGAGAGATATGGACTTACATCGCTGGAGGGCAATGGATCAGATGATTACTACCCCTTATCACATTGAAGGTATAAACTTCTGGGGGGGTGAAATGCATAATGATCCGGCTTATAAGAATCCAAAGACAGGGGAGAGCTTATTGATTTGGGGAGCAGATAACAGAACTTCAAATGTGTCGTCACCTGAATTGAGCAATTATCTTCGTCCATATGAGAAGACTAATACATCTACAGTATTTGATGGATATCATTGGAAAATGGCTCATTATTTGTCTCCTTTGAGTATATATCATTTTGATTATACAACAAAAAGTGGGAACATAGAAGATTCTCCTCTTTATCAGAATCCGTATTGGCCTACTGTTCCTAATGAGGTAGCGATACAGTAAACGTTTTGTGAAACTGAAATTTTTCATTCCTTTATTTGAAAGTAGGAAGAAAATAATATTTTTCTTCCTACTTTTTTCTTATAAATAATACTTCTGGCGTTTAAGGGCGTCATGATATAATATCGTTTTGAAGATGAATATAAAACGTAGTTTATTCATATTTGTTACATTGGTTGCTTCTCAAATAGTAATGGCTTCTCACCTTTGGATAGAAGCTGAAAGTTTTGAAAATAAAGGTGGCTGGGTTGTTGACCAACAGTTTATGGACTTGATGGGCTCTCCTTATCTGATGGCTCACGGAATGGGTATACCGGTTGAGGATGCATCCACAACCATCAACTTTCCGGAAGGTGGAACTTACTATGTGTATGCCCGTACTTATAACTGGACTTCTCCCTGGAGCAAAGCGAAAGGACCTGGCAGGTTCATTCTGAAAATAGATAATAAGAGACTTATGCCAGTATTAGGTGATGAAGGTGAACAATGGCAGTGGCAAAGTGCAGGTAAGGTATCTGTAAAAGCGGGAAAAAGTATCCTTTCCTTGCATGACCTGACTGGTTTTAACGGTAGGTGTGATGCTATTTATATGACCACAGATATGGGAAAGCTGCCTCCTGAGCCAAAAGAAGAATTAGAGGCCTTTCGGAGGAATATGCTGGATTTACCATTTGAGCCGATAGAGTCATCTGAATATGATCTAGTAGTAGTTGGCGGTGGTATCGCCGGTATATGTGCTGCAACCGCAGCTGCACGTTTAGGCTGTAAGGTCGCATTGGTGAATGACCGTCCGGTATTGGGAGGAAACAATAGTTCTGAAATTCGTGTCCACTTGGGAGGAACCATTGAAGTGGGACCTAATAAAGGTTTGGGACGGATGATACGCGAGTTTGGTCATTCTATTGAGGGGAATGCGCAATCAGCGGAAAATTATGAGGATGAGAAAAAATCAAAAATGATTGCTGATGAAGAAAACATTACCTTGTTTGCTAACTGTCGGGCTATCAAGGTTGAGATGAAAGGTAAAAAAATTGATGCGGTTATCATTAAGCATATAGAAACTGGGGAGGAACAGATTTTAAGTGCTCCTCTATTTTCAGATTGTACAGGAGATGGTACGATAGGTTATCTGGCAGGGGCAGATTATCGTATGGGGCGTGAGGCCAGAGCAGAATATGGAGAGGATTTAGCTCCGGAAAAGGCTGACAAGATGACGATGGGAGCATCTGTACAGTGGTATTCTGTTGAAACCGACAAGAAAAGCGGTTTCCCAAGGTTCAATTATGGGATTACTTTTAATGAGGATAACTGCGAGAAAGTGACTATGGGTGAATGGCAATGGGAAACAGGAATGAACTTTAATCAGATTGATGATTTTGAGCGGATTCGTGATTATGGTTTATTGGTGGTATATTCCAATTGGAGCTTCTTGAAGAATGAGTTGAAGAATAATCATGAATATTTAAAACGTAAATTGGGATGGGTTGCTTATATTGCAGGTAAACGTGAGTCAAGGCGCTTGCTGGGAGATTATATCTTGAAGCAGGATGATATTGACAAGAATGTATTTCATGAAGATGCTTCCTTTACCACTACCTGGAGTCTTGATTTGCACTTTCCCGATTCAACAAATGCAAGCCATTTCCCAGCAGCTCCCTTTAAGGCGGAGACCGAACATATACATATATATCCTTATGCTGTACCTTACCGTTGTTTATATTCCAGGAATATTGATAATCTTTTTATGGCTGGACGTAATATTAGCGTAACCCATGTGGCCTTGGGTACTGTACGTGTGATGCGTACAACGGGAATGATGGGAGAAGTTGTAGGTATGGCAGCTTCGTTATGTAAGAAACACCAGGTATTACCGCGTCTGATTTATCAGCAACATTTGCCTGAGTTACGCTCACTAATGCAAAAAGGAGTAGGTAGAAAAAATGGTATTCTTGATAATCAGAATTTTAATCGGCAGGCTCCTTTGGATAGACCCCGAACGTTTTATCTGCAACAATACGTGAAGTGATGAAAAAGGTCTGTATATTTTTTATTGGTATACTTTATTTTGTATGTTTATGTGCACAGTCCTTTAAATATGAAAATATAGCGGTTCATCCTCGCCTATTGTGGCCTTTAGGTGGAAGTGAGGCTATTAAAGAAGCAATGGCCGAATATCCTCAGTTGGCAAGTGTCCATGAACGTATTTTGCGTGAATGTGCTGCAATGTTTTTTCAAGAACCGGTAGAATGTATTTTAGAGGGGAAGCGCTTATTGGGAGTATCTCGCATGGCGTTTAAACGTATTTTTTATCTTTCATATGCATATCGTATGACAAACGATGAAAGATATGCACAACGCGCCGAACGGGAGATGTTGGCGGTAAGTCATTTTAGTGACTGGAATCCTTCTCATTTTCTGGATGTTGGTGAAATGGTGATGGCATTATCCATTGGATATGATTGGCTTTATGATTATTTAAGTCCGGAAACACGTAGTATTATTTGCGATGCTATTATAAGGAAAGGGCTTGATGCAGCTGCTCCAGATGCGAGTTTTTACACTTCAGCCAGTAATTGGAATTCGGTATGCAATGCGGGATTGACTTATGGGGCGATAGCCCTATACGAAGAAATTCCAGGTAAGGCCTTGGCGGTCATAGAGAAGTGCCTGAAGAGTAATCTGAAAGTGCTGGGTGTATATGGACCGGATGGAGGTTATCCGGAAGGCTTTCATTATTGGGGATACGGCACCAGCTTTCAAGTCATGTTGATAGCAGCCTTGGAAAGTGCCTTTGGTGACGATAAGGGGCTTGCCGATGCCCCGGGTTTTTTGAATTCTGCTTATTTTATGGAATATATGATGGCACCAAGTGGAGAGTATTTCAATTTTTCGGATGCAGTTAATGGAGTAAAGTGCAATATGATGATGTTTTGGTTTGCCAAAAGATTAAATGATTTATCTTTGCTGTGGCTGGAGAATCAGCATTTGAAAAATACATCTGTTGAATTTGTTGAAGAGCGTTTATTGCCATGTTTGATGATTTTTGCTCTGAACCAGGATCTGAGAAATATTCAGCAACCGGTACGCCGTTTTTGGTGCAATCGTGGGGCGACACCTGTTTTCATCTATAGAGGTGGATGGGATAGTCAGAAAGATAGTTATCTGGCTGTAAAAGGAGGCTCCCCTCGTACCCCTCATGCGCATATGGATGCTGGATCGTTTGTTTATGAGAAGAACGGTGTGCGTTGGGCAATGGATCTTGGAATGCAGAATTATTTCAGTCTGGAGAGCAAGGGTGTGGATTTATGGAATCAATCTCAGGAAGGACAGCGTTGGGATGTATTTCGTCTCAACAATATGGCGCATAATACTCTTACGATAAATGGTAAACGGCATTTGGTTAATAGCCATGCTACTTTTGAACAGACGTTTGAAACCAATGAACGGAAAGGTGCAAGAGTTGATTTGACAGATGTCTTCGCTGGTCGTATAAAGAAAACGACACGTACTATTTATCTGGATAAAGGAGATTGCTTGATTGTAGAGGATGAATTGACTACAGGTGAGGAACAGGCCATGGTTACATGGATAATGGTAACTCCGGCAGATGCTAAGATTGTTGGTAGAAATCAGATAGAACTGAATAAAAACGGACAGAGGATGTTGCTAACTGTTGAAGCTCTGGAAGATATTGAGATGAAAATCTGGTCAAATAATCCTCTTCATGATTATGACGAACCTAATCCGGGGAGCATACGCGTAGGATTTGAAACGCAACTTGCTGCAAATAGGAAGTCTTTGCTGAAAGTTATGTTGGTGCCTGTTGGATAAATTGCTTATTTATAAATCAATAAAAACAAACTTATGAAACAGAAATTGCTTTTATTTAGTTTACTTGTTGTCCTGGTTTCTTGTTCAAAACAAGAATCAATGGATGAGATGATAGATCGTGTGTTTTATGTGGCTGAACAGCAATATATTGAAATGGATACACGCTTGGATAATAAGACTATGCCACAATCCATTGCCCGGGATAGTACATTCAAACCTTCTACAATTTATTGGTGGTGTAGCGGCTTTTATCCTGGTTCCCTCTGGTATATTTATGAATATACACAAAGCGACGCTGTTAAGCTGTTAGCTGAAAAAAACACATTGAAGCTTGATTCTATTCAATACGTAACCCATGATCATGATGTTGGTTTTCAGTTGAACTGTAGTTATGGCAATGGCCTTCGCCTGACGGGAAATGAAGATTATAGGAAAGTGCTTTATCAAGGAGCAAAGTCGTTGGCTACTCGTTTCAATCCGCTCACGGGTGTTATTCGCAGTTGGGATTTTGTTCCGAAAACTCGTGATTGGAAATATCCTGTTATCATTGATAATATGATGAATCTGGAATTATTGATGTTTGCTTCCAATACTTTTGGAAATGATTCTTTGGGCTATATAGCTAGAACCCATGCAGATACTACTATGAAAAATCATTTTAGAGATGATTATTCTTCTTACCATCTGGTTGATTATGACCCGGCTGACGGACATGTACGTAATAGACAAACTGTACAGGGATATGCGGATGAATCTTCTTGGGGGCGTGGGCAGGCATGGGCTTTATATGGCTATACTATGATGTATCGGATGACAAAGGACCGGAAATATTTGACTCAGGCTGAATGCGTAGGAAATATGTTACTTTCACGCTTACCTGCCGACGGTATTCCCTATTGGGATTTTGATGCACCTGACGGTGATGAATATCGGGATGCTTCAGCTGGTGCGATTATGGCTTCTGCCTTTGTTGAATTGAGTACTTTTACAGAAGATGCAAACGCAGGAAAAAGTTATTTGTCTATGGCAGAGAAGCAGCTTCGTACACTTGCTTCGCCAGACTATTTGGCAGAACCGGGCTCCAATTGTAATTTTATACTGAAACATAGTGTAGGTAATTTCCCGGAAAAGAGCGAGGTGGATGTACCTCTTTCTTATGCTGACTATTATTTTCTGGAAGGATTGTTGCGTTATAAAATGCTACTGAAATAAGAAGGATGGCAGGTTCAGGCATATTGAAGTTCTGGAGTTATAATCTTACTCTATAAAAACAGAATACTCCTCAAAAGTTGGAATAGAATAACTTTTGAGGAGTATTTTTATATTGGATATGTCTGTGTGTATACTTACTTTAGGAAATTGCAATAGCTATTTGCAATCGAAATATTTTAGGTCCCATTCGTTATGCCAATGAATATTGAATCTGTTATCTTGAAAATCAATAGGTAACCATATGTATCGCCCATCAATGGCATTTTGAGGATTCCAACGGTCTCCGATATATATGAAGACATTTTTTCTACCGGACACTGGAAGGATATAAGTACTTTGCGAGTGAAAAGTGGTTTCGCTATTTTCCCCTTGGCAAGGATTGCCCAATTCTGTCCATGGTCCCCATATGGAAGGAGCGACAGCACTACGCGCTGCATTAGGTTTCCATCCGGTACAACCAGAACCCATAAAATAATATAATCCGTCCTTTTTGAAAATGGCAGGTGCTTCCATATATCTGTTAACAAATGCCCGGACATATTTGCCTGTATAATCTAGGAAATCATCAGTAAGTTCTGCTATATGTATTGTGCTGTTGGTCTCTGAGGCAAAAATATGATAAGCTTTTCCATTATCATCAACAAATAATTGCATATCACGTGCCATCTGTCCTTCTTTAAAGTCCCGCCCAAGAATATTCAGTGTATCAGGATGTTCCCCGTTTAATCCACCACCATATAGTTTCTTGTCAATTGTGCTTTGTTTTACAGGACATTTGTGTAAGTCCAGGACATTTACGGGATAACATCCTGGGGTTGTGCGGGTACTCCTGATAAAAGTGTATGGTCCCGTAATTTTATTAGCTGTGGCGATTCCGCTTAATGCTCCGGTGTATCCTTTTCCTTTAGGTTCTAAATGGAACCACATAACGAATTTTTTTGTATTGGGGTTATAAATTACTTTAGGACGCTCAAGGATACACCCTTGTGCAATATCGCTATTCGGTTCTGAGCTGACTTTTAATGCTATGCCTTCATCATTCCAGTTATATAAATCGGAAGATGAATAACAATGTACCCCTACCTGGGCATAATTTCCCTTTTCTCCTTCTATTTTATGCTCCCCAAACCAATAATACTTATTGTTGTAGAAGATAAAACCTCCACCATGAGCATTGATATGTACCCCATTATTATCTAGCCATAATTCTCCAGGACGAAAGGAATGATACTTTTGTGAATATGCAAGTAAAGGCCATAAAAGGCAGATTATGCAAAAAAGTTTTTTATTCATCATTTATTGTAATTATGCGGATGCGCGTTTTGTATGTTGTTGTTTTAAAACTATAGCAATAGGATTGGGATAGTAATGAAGCTTTTTAGCCAAGGCTTGTACCTTTTTACGAGTATTAAGACTGATGTCTTCTTTATTGGCCAAAGCACGTGAAACTGTTGAAGGAGCGATGTTGAGTTGGCGGGCAATCTCCTTAATTGTGATTTTAGGTTGTTTTTCTGCTTTGGAGTTGTTCTTCTGGCATTGTTTGAGTTTTACAGCCATAATATTAGGTTTATAGTTTAGTTCGATGGCTAAATCTGTAACAATTTTCTTTGTCTGGGAGTTAACGTCCCATTGGTCTGCTAAAGCTCTGGATACAGTAGAGGTTGACAGATTCAACTTTTGTGCAATCATTTTAAGAGTTACTTGAGATTTCATAGCTTGTGTATTATTAAAGTTAATAGTTTCTTTTTTTATATTTGCAAAGTTAGAATAGGTTGAATTATAGAACTTTATGTTACGTCTCAAAAACTATCTGATTTGTATCTTTGAGGAATAAACTGTATATTTGTACCATGTTTAACCGATATATATTGCTGATATTAGCACTTGTTTGTTACTTGTCCGGAAACGCCCAACTTTCAACAAGTAAACTGTTCTTCGATCACTTGACTACCGAAGAGGGTCTTGCGCATAATTATATATTATCCATTTTTCAGGATGAAGATGGATTTGTCTGGTTGGGGAGTGATAATGGTCTAAATCGTTATGATGGGCAGCATATTGATATCTTGTCCTCAAATACCAAACCGGCTTTAGGGGGGAACAGAATACGGCGGATTATCCAGGATAAAAGCAAGACTTTGTGGATTCTTCATGAAAATGGACTTGATATGATGGATCATTATACTCAGCATATAAGGTCTTTTTTATATGGGAGGGAGTTAAAGAAACATATCTTGGGATTTGGACTGGACGATAATGGTGATTTGGCTGCATTTACTGAAAGTGATATTTTACTGTATAATTCAAATTCAGGTTCTTTTGATATAAAGCAGACAGCTCCAGCTAATTTCCTTTTTTCCGCATTTGTGAAGTGTGGGAACAGATATTATTTAGGGACCAGACGCCATGGTATTATTGTATATAACGAAAATTGGAAGTTGCTTGAACATATTTATCCGATATCTATTCAAGGAGGGATACTTGAAGATGGCCTGATTAGCCTATTGAGAGTGGATTCCAATGGTTCTATCTGGAGTGTTATGGCAGGTTTATGTATTCAGAAATATGATCCGGTTACGCGTATTGTACAGACTTATCCATTATCTGCGCACTCTGTTATCAATAGAGAAGTAAGGGATATTATTGAATTGAATGCAGATTATATGCTGGTAGGCACATTCAATGGGCTTTATAGATTGCATAAAAGAACTTTTCAAGCTATAGTTGAAGAAGGAGAATTAGGTGAAAAGGGAGCTTTGAACCATTATTCAATATATTCATTATATAAAGATAGTCAAGGGATAATATGGGTTGGTACATATGCAGGAGGGGTGAACTATAGCCATAGTTATAATCAGCGTTTTCAATACTTTGCGCCACCTCATTTCTCGGGCCGTATCAGTATGGCTCGTGAAGATGGGAAGGGGAATATCTGGTTTGGAACGGAAGGAAACGGGTTGCTTTGCCATAATGCAGGAACAGATAAGATTGTACAGTATTGGCTGGAGGGAAAAGGAAGACATTATAGTGATAATATCATTAAGTCTATATGCATAGCTGGAGATACAATCATGTGTGGGAATTGGCGTGGAGAGGTTTATCTGTACTCTATCAAGAAGAATAGTTTCACCTTATACAAAGCTTATGAACGGAACAATGTTTTATATATTTATAGAGATTCACGACAGAATTGGTGGGTATCCATACAAGACTATGGTGTTGTTTGTATTGGTGATGATTCTATTAAATTCCCAAGTTCAAATTTTATTCAAGAGATTAGACCGGGAATATTAGTGTTTGCGACTCAGAAAGAAGGTCTTTACATTTATGACTTGAAAAGGGGGCAGGTTAGGAGTGTGGGTTCAGAAGAATTGGGGATGTCAAAGACCAGTCGATTAGTGTGACCTCTTTCTATCAAGATACAGACAGGAATTTATGGCTGACCACAGAAAATTCGGGGTTCTGGTTTTGGATGGAAACTGGAAGCTGAAGCAGCGCTTTTGGAACCGGAAAGAGGGTATTCTGATAAATTATATTTTGTTGCTGAACAGAAAAAGGTAAGTATTGGATTGTGGGTGCTCATAAGTTATATTTACTCGATTACGCCAAGAACCAAATACATCCTTTTGATAAGAATAATGGATTACAGCTAACGGATATGGATGCTTCAGCTTGTATTGATTCCCGAAATTATTTCTGGTTACCGGGAAATACAGGCTATGTAAAGGTTGATAATTCAACTTTTGCCTTAAATGAAGAACCTTCCTCTGTTATTTTTACAGGATTACGTATTAATAACAAGTTGCAGATGCCTAATGAAGAAAATTCGGTATTGAAGAAATGTCTGTCTGAAACGGAGGTTGTGCGTCTAAGGCATAATCAGACTAATATTTCTGTAACATATGCCAGTGATAATCATATTTACGCTAACAGTAATTGTTTTTCTATAAGATGGAGGAGTTGATCCGGATTGGGTGGATGCGGGAAATCGCCGTGAGGTTTTCTATAGTAATCTTGCTCCTGGTAATTATACTCTGAAAGTGAAGGCTCTTAATAATGATGGAGCAATGGGACTTGAGGCTCGTTTGAAAATAGAAGTCTTGCCTCCTTTGTGGGCTCGTTGGTGGGCTTTTATAATTTATGCTGTTATTCTATTTTATATTTTACAACGCTATGTTGCTTATAAACAAAGAAAACAAAGGCTGGAACATGAGCTGTACTTGAAACAAATAGAGAAAGATAAATCGGAAGAACTTAATAAGGAGTTACAAACCTTTTTACTCAAGTTGCTCATGAATTCCGTACTCCTTTAACATTGATCCTTAATCCTTTGGATGAAATACAAAATAGAATTATACATATCTCCGGGGTAAAAGATGAAATTCTGCTAATTCGTCGTAATGCCAAACGACTTCTGGCATTGGTGAATGATTTGATGGATTTGAGAAAGATTGAGAATGGTAATGGAAAATTAGAATTGTCTTCTTCCGATTTTAATGATTTCATTCAGGAGGTCTATTACTCTTTTCAGACAATGGCACGACAGCGGAGTATCACTCTGCAACTTTCATTGCCTAAGAAACCTATACTGGCCACGTTTGATAGAGAAGGACTGGAAAAGGTATTCTTTAATTTACTTTCGAATGCGTTGAAATTTACACCGGAAGAGGGTACTGTGAGTTTGGTGGTGACTATTACTGAGGGGAATCTCCCAAATACATATTGAAGTTAGAGATACGGGAGAGGGCATTTCAGATGAAGATATTTCTAAGGTCTTTAAGCCTTTGCCCTGTCCCATCAAGATTTGCACGGTCAAATGGGAGGCAGTGGAGTAGGATTGGCTATTGCAAGAGCTATTGTGGAAAAACATGGAGGCGTAATTTCTGTCAGCCGGGTAGAACCGCATGGTACATCTTTTCTATTGACTTACCTTGGAATTATGATAAGCGTTATGAGGTAACTTCGCCAATTTCTATAGAAGACAATGAAGAAATTTTGAATGAGACACCTTTAAGGTAGCATCTATTTCGGATACCGTTTTACTGGTAGATGATAATATAGAAATTCTTGCATATTTGCAAAAGGAGTTATCAAGAGGATTTAGGATACTTACAGCACAGAATGGACGCGAAGCATTGGAAGTGTTGGGAAAAGAGAATGTTTCTTTGGTGGTGAGTGATGTAATGATGCCAGAGATGGATGGTATGGAACTGTGTATGCATATAAAGGATAATCCCTCTTTTGTCACCTTCCGGTTGTATTGTTGACTGCTAAATCAATGACTATGCATGTTGAGGAAGGTTTTCAGGCTGGGGCGGACGATTACCTGGTAAAGCCCTTTAAGATTTCTACTTTAATTATCCGCATTAATAATATTTTAGCCGGGCGTAAGAAATTAAAAGAGATATATGGAAAGCAGCTTTCGTTGAAAAGTGTAGGGATTGAATTGGAACCTGCTGATAAATCTTTTGTTGACCAATATGAGTCCATTGTAAAGAAGCATCTTTCTAATCCAGACTTTGATGTGGAAATGTTGTGCAAAGAAATGGGTGTAAGCAGAGCTAAACTGTATCGGAAGGTAAAAGCAATAACAAATCTGTCTCCGGCAGAGGTGATTCGTAACATCAGATTGGAATGTGCTGCAGAAATGCTTCGTACTTCCGGTCAGACAGCTACAGAAATAGCTTATCTGACCGGTTTTGGAAGCTATAATCATTTTAGTGATTATTTTAAAAGTATATATGGAGTTTCTCCTAAAATTATAAGGATAAATATAGAAATACTTGATATTGTGATTTTATTCGTGCAATAAGTTTAAGGCCCATGATACAGCTGCTTCTCTTTGTTCCGGATACATGAAATGATAGGAATCTGGAACGATGAAAGGAGTTATCGGACAGGTCATCTTGTTCATAACAGAGTAGGAAGTGGTAGGAGGACACGTGGTGTCATTATATCAAAGGACATAAAACTGGCACCTTAATGTCGGTGACAAAGTTGGCTACGTCGTAATAACGTATTGTCTCTATAGCTTTGGGATGGCAGTATTGAGGCTTTTGAACATATGAGGCCATCCTCCAGCTCTTCCGTGAGTATATCCTTCCATATCACATAAGGCAGGATAGAAACAGACAGCTCCTTTGATGCGTGGGTCAATGGCTGTTGTTACGAGGGATAGAGCACCACCTTGACTTCCGCCGAAAGTTACAATGTTTGTGCCATCAAACTCGGGAAGGGAAAAATGAAGTCAACAGCACGTTTGCAACCTATATAAACTCGTTTGTAATAATAGTTTTCTTTGTAGTCTAAACCTTTGTCATGATAGTTTAAGAGAGGACCTCCTCCTATTGTATATGCTTCATTAGGAAGATTTACAGGTATTCCATGAATGCCGATTTCCAAAGTGATGACACCTTGTGATGCCAAGGCTATTTCTCCGTGATAAGCGCGCATTCCTGCTCCAGGAACTTTTAGGATGGCAGGATATTTCTTTGATGTATCTTTGGGCACGCAGAGAATGCCATACATGCGCGAACCAGCCCAGTTGTTTCGAAAGCCTACATGATAGACATTTACGGTGGAAGTACATTTTCTGGAATCAAGGTTATTCGTGGGTCAAGAGGTTGCTCTGCTACTTTTTCAGTTCTTTATCCCAAAATCTTTGAAATCTTTAGGGCGTTGTGTTGTCGGTCGGAGTTCTTCCGGGAAAAACCGATTGTAGCTGCGTCTTCATATTTATGCTTTTGGTAATTGACGGTTACTTTGCAGCGTAAGAAACCTGCTTTTGAGGGTACCTAAAGGTAATTTGAATGTTCCATCTTTTAAGACAATATTGCCTGTCTTGTGAGGTTTCATTAGGTCTTCTGATATTTCATAGTATATTGGGACATCTTTCATGGGGACTTGGTCCTTCCATACACAGATGGAGACGGCGGCATTTTCTCCTGTTTTATATAGCCAGTCTGCGTGATTTGGAGAAACGGTTATTTTATTAGCTTTTCCGGAGGTTGTGGAAATGCATACATTGCCTTCATTAGAAATAAAGACAATAAGACTGAGAAAATAAGTGTCTTATTCATATTCTGTAATATTAAAATTTATATTGAATTCTATTACCAGTTGTCCGTACGGAATAAACAGGCAGGTAGTCCATCTTTGTTATATAAATTTCCATCTGGATTATTTTCCCAATTATATCGTACTGCAATTGGATGTGTCACATTGGGACTCCAGACAATTACTTGGTTACCTTAAGTTGGGCTTGTGCCCAATGAAAGGTTTTATCTTCTCAGCTATGGAAAATCCTTGCAGGCATCCATATCGGCTGCGTATTTCTAATCAGAACCTGTATTCTTGAATGTAATGACTACTTTATTTCCTTTAATCTCCATCTGTTGATACATGGGACTTTCGCTAAATATATCTGTGCGATTATACTCGTGGTGTAATACTTGTAGCGCTACTCTCATTCCAATGTCTTGTTTGTTGTGCGGATGAAGGTCATGAGGCTCTCCTAAGTCACTGGTGACAATGAGATGTGTATCAGAGACGGATAAGGCTTTATATTGTGCTTCTCTTATTTCTGCCCAAAGCGGCTTCTTATTGATAGAGTCAAAATTCGGGAGCTGAATAATATAGAATGGAAGTTCAGTTTTCCAGCGTTGTCGCCAATCTCAATCATGCAGGTGAGCCAATCGGTATAGGGTTCGGCATTCCCCACGTTATTCTCTCCTTGATACCATATTACTCCCTTTATTGATAGAGAAAGAAGAGGATGGATCATTGCATTATACACCAGTGACGGATAGTCATTACGAGCAGCTTTTATTCTTTAGTGCAAAATATTTTGTTGGAGGCAGCAACTTGTCTTCTTTGTATAGCAATTGAGGTGTTCTGAAGAAATGGAATTGGAGGCTTCCAAACTAGTCCAGGTTTCTATAATAGTACCTCCCAAGAGGAATTTATTATACCAATGGGAATATGGGTTTCTTCATGAACCTTTTCGCAAAAGTAGGCTACTCCGGAGAAGCTTCCTACGGTCTCTGGAGAGCAAACTGTCCACTTTGCATTTATAGTATCTATAGGGACTAATTCCATGCGGCGTGGAACATTTAATGTACGGATTTGAGGATAGTTGGCATTTTTTTTCAACTTCAGCATTAGTTACATTGTTTACTACCCATTGCATGTTGGATTGACCGCTGCATAGCCAGACATCTCCAATAAGAATGTCTTTTATCTCTATCTGGTTTTCTTTGCCAAGAACTTGTAATTCATAAGGACCGCCTTCTTTTAGTGGAGATAGTCGGGTTTCCCAATGCCCATCGGTATTCGCGTTTACAACTTGTTGTTGCCCGGCAAAAGTAACTATGACTTTTCTTTGGGGGCTGCTTGCCCCAGATTCGATAGGTTGGTTACGTTGTAATACCATTCCATCTGAATAGATGGTGGGCAATACCACTTTGCCTGTACATTTAAAGAATAAATAAATAGGAATATAAATAGTATCTGTTTCATGATAGATTGTTTTGTGCGAAATTAGAAGGATAAAATAGGAAATACAATATTCACAGCTAAAACTGTCGGAAACGTTTCCGTTTATGAATTTTCTGCTTATTCTTTTGAATATGAGAAGACTGGCCCTGTTCTCTTATTTGCAATCGTTCCCGGTGATTTTATCTTTGAATGGCTTACAGAAGTTTATTGATCTTTTATATTTGTAGCAGATAAACTGCTTTTAATACACTGTAAAACAATAATAAATCATTTTATGAGAAGATTCTTTTAACACTTACACTTTTGAGTAGCTTTTGGGGTTTTGTATAGCTCAAAAGCACTATCTATTGAAATCGCCGAATGGGGAACTTATAATTAATATTGAGGTTGGTGATAAGATTAGCTATTCTTTACAGCATAAAGGGAAATCGGTGATTGTCTCTTCCCTATTTCTATGTTATTAGACTGTGACAAAACTTTAGGGGAAAAATCCAAAGTTAAAATGTACATATGCGCAAAATTAATGAAACGATATCCACGGCATTTTATAAGCGTAACCAGATTGATAATTTCTGCAATGAGTTAGTCATTACTTTTAAGGAAGATTTTCAGTTGAATTTCCGAGCTTATAATGAGGGGATGGCATATCGTTTTGTTGTTACGCAGAACAGACCTTTTATTGTAATAAATGAAGAGGCTACATTCAATTTTGAGAAGGATTATATGGCTTATGTCCCTTTTGTGAGGGAGGGATAAAAGGAAAGAAGAACAGTTTTCAATTCATTTGAAAATGTTTATACTCATCTTAGTTTGAGTGAGATGCCCTCTAACCAAATTGCATTTACTCCAGTCGTCGTTGAGTTGGAAGAGGGAAGAAAAATTTGTATTGCAGAATCTGATGTAGAAAGTTATCCGGGAATGTTTGTCTACAATGAAGAACAATCAACTTCTTTGAAGGCGTTTTGCACCCTATCCAAAGAATTTATTACAGGGTGGACATAACAATCTGCAAATGTTGGTGACAGAACGTGAGAATTATATAGCTAAATGTTCTGGTAAGCGAACTTTTCCTTGGCGCATAGCTATTGTTTCTTCAGATGATAAAGAATTGCTTGATAATGATTTGGTTTATAAATTGGCAGCACCATCACGCATTGATGATACAAGTTGGATTAAACCAGGAAAGGTCGCCTGGGAGTGGTGGAACCATTGGGGATTATCTGGTATTGATTTCAAAGCCGGTGTGAACAATGCCACCTATAAAGCTTATATTGACTTTGCCGCCAAACATGGAATTGAGTATGTAATTTTGGACGAGGGTTGGGCCGTGAATTTAAAGGCTGATTTATTCCAAGTTGTACCGGAAATCGATTTAAAAGAGCTGGTGGCTTATGCTGAGTCTAAAGATATTGGGCTGATTTTGTGGGCAGGATATTATGCTTTTGAACGGGATATGGAAGATATATGTCGGTATTATTCGGAATTGGGCATAAAGGGTTTTAAAGTGGATTTCATGGATCGTGATGATCAGCCAATGGTTGATTTTCATTATCGTGGAGCTGCTATAGCCGCTAAATATCATTTGCTGTTGGATTATCATGGCACATATAAACCTACGGGATTAAATCGTACTTATCCAAATGTTGTTAATTTTGAAGGCGTACATGGACTGGAACAATTAAAATTTGCCGGTAGCGATAAAGTGGACCAGGTTACTTATGATGTGACTATGCCGTTTATCCGTATGGTAGCTGGACCAGTTGATTATACTCAAGGTGCTATGCGAAATGGAACCAAACGTACTTTTCGACCGGTCAATGAAGCTCCGATGAGTATGGGGACACGTTGTCGTCAGCTTGCAGAATATGTAATATTTGAGTCTCCATTATCTATGCTGTGTGATAGTCCGGTATTTTATGAACGTGAGTCAGAATGTACATCTTTTATTGCAGAGGTTCCTACTGTCTGGGAGGAAACTGTTGCTTTGGACGGTAAAATTGGTGAGTATATCTCTATGGCTCGTCGTAAGGGAGATATTTGGTATTTAGGTACACTTACTAATTGGGAAAAGCGTACGATGGAGATTGATTTGAGCTTTCTGGGAGATGGAGAATGGAGTGCTGAATTGTATAAAGATGGTGTAAATGCTGGTACTGTTGCTTCCGATTATATCAAATCGATAATAGCTATTCCTCAAGACCGGAAACTATCTGTTACAATGGCCGAGGGTGGAGGATGTGCACTAAAAATCTATAAAAGTGAATATGAGTATGCTTGCACAGATAAGGACTTTAAGATGGTGGATATGGGGACTTGTATGCATTTGTAATATACAGTATGGTAGTGCTCAAGAATTGCTTGTCAATGTATATGGAAGGCAATATACATTGTTGAACGGTAAATGGAATGCTATAATTGATCCCTATCAGCAGGGACGCAAAACTGCGATTTATAGGAATAGGGCTTTAAAAGATAAGGCAGATTTCAAGGAATATGCTTTTGAAGGAGGTTTGCGTCTGAATGTTCCTTCTGATTGGAATTCACAAATTCCAGAACTTAAATATTACGAAGGAACGATGTGGTACGCACGTAAATTTGAGATAAATAAAAAGTCTGACGAGAATTTATTTCTTTATTTCGGAGCAGTTAATTATCGTTGCAGAGTGTATTTGAATGGAACTCTGATTGGTAGTCATGAAGGAGGCTTTACTCCTTTCCAGTTCAATGTAACTAATGTCGTGAAAGAAGGAGGGAACTTTCTGGCAGTAGAAGTAGACAACACGCGTACTGCAGATGCTATTCCAGCACTTTCATTTGACTGGTGGAATTATGGTGGAATTACTCGTGATGTCATGCTGGTACATACGCCTAAGAATTATATTCGTGATTATTTTATACAGCTGGATAAGTATGATTCGGATCGTGTTCATGCTGAAGTACAGCTATCTGCACAGAATGCAGGTCAGTTGGTGAAGATTGAAATACCAGAGCTGAAAATAGCCAATAAAGTTTTACTGATGGAACTGGTTTGGCTAAGGCTACTTTTCGGGTTCGGAATTTGGAACGCTGGTCTCCTCAGGCTCCTAAACTATACCAGGTGATTGTCTCTTCTGAAGTAGATGAAGTAAAGGAGAATATCGGCTTTCGTAACCTTTATGTGAAGAATACGCAGATTTATCTGAATGATTCTTCAGTTTTCATGAAAAGTATTGGTTTACATGAGGAAATATCTCAACGCCAAGGGCGTGCTTATTCAGAACAAGATGCAATTGCATTATTATCTGAAGCGAAAGGATTGGGAGTAAACATGATTCGTCTGGCCCACTATCCGCAGAATGAGTATATTGTTCGTTTAGCAGAACAAATGGGACTTATGTTATGGGAGGAAATACCAGTCTGGCAGGGCATTGATTTTAAAGATAGCAGTACGCGTCTGAAGGCACAAAGAATGTATACGGAAATGTTGTTGCGTGACCGGAATAGATGTGCTCTTACTTTTGGGAGTTGCCAATGAAACAGCTCCTTCCGAATCTCGTAATGCTTTTCTTAAAAGTCTCGTTGAACTATGTCATAAGATGGATACCACTCGTTTGATAACAGCGGCTTTGACCTACCTAAATTAAATTCCGAGACGAATGCCTTTGAAATGGAAGATGACTTTATTGAAAATCTGGATGTCGTTTCTATTAATAAATATATGGGATGGTATCATCGGTGGCCTATGTCTCCATCTGAGATTCGTTGGAATGTCGCCCTTGATAAGCCGTTGATATTTTCAGAGTTTGGTGGGGAAGCGCTTTATGGTCAATCTGGCGATTCGACAGTAACAAGTTCCTGGAGTGAGGAGTATCAGGAAAAACTGTATAAGGATAATTTGGAAATGTTTAAGTATATACCTAATCTTGCCGGGATTTCGCCTTGGATTTTATTTGATTTCCGTTCTCCTTATCGTTTTCATCCTACAAACCAGGAAGGATGGAATCGAAAAGGATTGATTTCGGATCAGGGTATAGAAAGAAAGCGTGGTATGTGATGAAAGAATATTATGAATCTATAAAATAAGGATATGGATAAATATAGGCTTCTATACGTATTGGTTTTGAGTTGTGTAACAACAGTGTTGCCTGCTCAATTAAAAGATTATAGCTCTCAGGTAGATTCAGTATTGAACCTTATGACTATTCAGGAAAAGTCGGGCAAATGATTCAATATTCGAATAATAAACTTCTCACAGGACCTGCCCTTGACACGAGCAATCGTACCGAAGAAATAAAAGGAGAGGTGGGCTCTGTTTTCAATATTATAACAGTAGAACGGGCTAAACAATATCAGGATCTGGCTATGCAATCCCGTTTGCGTATTCCTTTGCTTTTCGGACTTGACGTTCTTCATGGCTTGAAAACGATTTTTCCAATTCCGTTGGCGGAGGCTGCAAGCTTTAACCTGGATTTGATGCGTAAAACGGCAAATGTGGCTGCAGCAGAAACTTCCTCTTTGGGTATTCATTGGACTTTTGCTCCTATGGTAGATGTTTCTAGAGATGCTCGTTGGGGGCGTTCAATGGAGGGAGCTGGTGAGGATACTTGGTATGGCTCTCAAGTGGCAAAAGCACGTATAGAAGGTTTTCAGGGCTCTAACTATGATGAGAAGCGAACAGTATTGGCTTGTGCTAAGCACTTTGCTGCTTATGGTGCAGCGGTAGGAGGTCGGGACTATGCTGAAGCAGATATTTCAGAACATACGCTTCAGCAGGTTTATCTACCTCCATTTCAAGCGGCAGTAGAAGCTGGTGTTGCTACTTTTATGAATGCTTTTAATGAAATAAACGGTATTCCGGCAACAGCTCATAAAATTTTGCAGAGAGATGTTTTGAAAGGAAAATGGGGATTTAAGGGATTTGTTGTCAGCGATTGGGGCTCTGTGGGTGAGATTGCTAAGCATAGAATGGCGAAGGACAATAAAGATGCAGGACGATTGGCAGCTATTGCCGGTTGTGATATGGATATGCACTCTATGACCTATGCCAAGCATCTGGTTGATTTGGTAAATGAGGGAGAGGTGGATATTGCTCTGATTGATGACGCTGTAAGGCGTATTTTGACCAAGAAATTTGAGCTGGGGCTCTTTGATGATCCTTATTGTTATAATAATAGGGCAAAAGAAATAGAGGATAAGAAAATTGTAACAGCTAATAGAAAGATTGCTCGTGAGGCTGGTTCAAGTTCCATTGTGCTTCTTAAGAATGAGTCTGCTTTACCGATTGCCGCAACGGCAAGGCGAATAGCATTGGTTGGCCCTTTAAATAAGGCTCATAAAGATATGCTGGGCAATTGGTCTGCTTTAGGAAAAGCTGAAGATGTAATAACAGTTTATGATGGATTGCGAGCCGCTTTACCTCATGCTGAAATAACATATATAGAAGGATATGATTTAGAAACCAATGAGTTGAAAGTATTGCCGAAACTGACAGGATATGATGTGATTATTGTGTCTGTCGGAGAACGTGCAATGGATTCTGGAGAAGCAAAGTCCAAGGTAGACATTAATGTTGATGCCAATCAGCAGCGAATGGTGAAAGAGATAAAGGAGGCAACGCAGAAACCGGTAATAACTTTAGTGATGGGGACGTCCGTTGATATTTTCTCAGATGGAACCCTATACGGATGCTATTCTTTTCACTTGGTGGTTGGGTACGGAGGCCGGCAATGCAATAGCGGATGTACTTACCGGAAAATATAATCCATCAGCAAAGCTGCCTATGACTTTTCCTCGTAATGTAGGTCAATGTCCTTTGTATTATAACCATAAAAGCACCGGTCGTGCATGGGCTCCCAATAATCCTTGGGTAAGCGGCTATATGGATGAGAGCGTGTTACCTGCTTATGCTTTTGGTTATGGATTGAGCTATACAACATTTGATATCGCAGCTCCTGCACTAATCAAACAGCAATATAAATCGGGAGAATATATTATATTGACGACTATGGTTAAAAATACGGGAAGTTATAGCGGAAAAGAAACGATTCAACTATATTTGCAGGATGTTGTAAGCTCTCTGACACGTCCAGTGCTTGAACTTTGTGGGATAAAACAAGTAGAATTGGCTCGGGAGAAATTGAAGAAGTAAAATTCATTTTGTCCACAGAGGAACTTGGATTTTTAATGCAGAAAAGAAATTTGTCACAGAACCGGGTGAGTTTAAACTTTTGTCGGCAATAGTTCAGATAATCTGAAGGCTGTAAGTTTTGAACTTATAGAGAAATGATACTATTTTGTTAAACTTCTAATAATAATCTTTTAAAAGGATGAAACGAATGTTGCGTATGATACGATTTATTTTCTTTCTATTGTTTCTATGCATGACAGTTGGAGTAAAAGCAGACGATTTATCTGTGATAAAAAGAAATATATAGAAAGTATTCTTTGTACTAATTCTGATTCTCTGCTTACAACGCTGATGTGTCAAACTCCTCGTGAAAAGATTGTGGGGACCAGATGATTGTTGAATTGATGGAGCGTTATCCTATAGAAGTGGAGTATGTTCAGAATTTAATTCATAAACTGAGTGTAGAAGGTTGCTGGTCCGATTTGGATTTTGCAAGTAATGCAGCAGGGTGGGCTCCAAGAGTACACGCTTCTCGAGTTCTTGAATTATCTAAAGTATATAGGAACCCGAACCATGTTCTATATAAGTCTCAGGAAGTGGCAGAGGCTATTCATAAAGCATTAGCTTATTGGTTTCAAGTAAAGCCGATTTCTTCTAATTGGTGGTATAATGAGATCGGTATTCCTAAGGTATTAGGAGCGGCATTCATATTGTTTGAAGATCAGATGTCTGAACAAGAAAAAGTGAAGCCCTTGTGGTAATGGATAAAGCTAAAATTGGTATGACTGCCCAAAATAGAGTATGGCTGGCTGGCAATGTAATTGTAAAAGGCTTGTTATTAGGGGATATTCAGATGATACAGAGAGCGAGAGATGTTATAAATAGTGAGATAAAATGGCTTATGGAAAGGCTGAAGGCATCAAGGCAGATCAAAGTTTTCATCAACATGGGCCTCAGCAGCAGGCGGGGAACTATGGTGCAGCCTATTTGGCTACAATGAGTTTCTGGGCATATATTCTGGATGATACGTCATTGGCTCTTGAACAAGAGCATTTTAAAATTATCAGTGATTATGTGAATACTGGTGTTAGGAGAATCTTGTGGAAAAATAAGATGGATATCAATAATCTTGGCCGTCAACTTTATAGACAGGCACAACGGCATAAAGGCTTTTCTACATTATTTTCAGTAAATACATTAGCTGGCATCAATAGCAATAATAATAATGTTTATCAAGCACTTATTAATGAGAATTTGGGAAGGACGCCGGTAGGTCTATTGGGACAATATCATTTTGGAAATCGGATATTACTATTCATCGCTGTTCGGATTGGATGGCGTCTCTTAGAATGGCATCTGATAGGGTAATTGGTACAGAATCAGGTACTGATAATGTGAAAGGCTATTACTTGGCAGATGGTGCGCTATATACTTATGTGGATGGAGAAGAATATACAGATATATTTCCTTGTTGGGATTGGAGAAAAGTCCCAGGAGTAACTTGTTATCAAGAGGATAAGCGTGTGCATGTGATGGGGTGGCTTGAAAAACAAAATAAAGGTTCATTTGTAGGTAACGTGAATGATGGTAATGTAGGCATGACTTCAATGGAATTGGTTCGTGATGGACTTTATGCAAAAAGGCATGGATATTTACTCCGGATTATGTCTTGTGCCTTGGTGCGGATATTCATTCGGATAGCAGCTATTTGGTAAATACGTCTATTGAGCAGGCGCTACTAAAAGAAAAACTCTTGCATTTGGAAAAGGTAAATGGAATGCGGTGAAAGATGTCTGTTTTTCAGCAGATAAACCCGAGCGTTTCTTTCATCATCAAACGGGTATATTGTGCTTGATGGAAAAGGGAGAGCTTTTCCGAAAAGAGAACTGGCTTGTGGAATGATATTATGAAGATTTATCCTAAAAGTGAGCAGGTAACGCAAAATATCTATACGCTTTATTTCGATCATGGAACATTTCCACAGGATGCTTCTTATCAGTACATGGTACTTCCTGCCAGCTCTCTTGAGCAAGTCAGACGTTTTGATTTGTCTTCTTTAAAGTAATAAGTAATACATCACAATGCCAAGCTGTACAGATTGATAAAGAAACTTATTTATTGGCGATGTATGATAAGGGAGAAGTTATTTTATCCAAGAAAGTGAAATTTGAGAGTGATAGGAGGGACTTTTATTTTACGTATCAATGCTAACGGTTGGAAGGTGTACGCATCAGATCCTACTCAACGTGAAAATATTTTAGTAGTGGCGGTTAATGGAGAGAAGAAAGAAGTAAAGTTGCCGGATGGGGAATTAAAGGGAACTGTTATTCAAATAGGAAATGAATTCCAATAGAATAGTTAGCTTTAATTATAAAGTATTTCTATGGGAAAAGGTTGTGCTAGGAGAATAGTCATAACCTTTTCTTTGGATGTATTCAAATTCGTCTTTTCCGGATAATGGTAACACTTTTGTTCGCTTTCCGATATTTTTCATTATTTATTTCTACATTTGTAGCGTTAACACGGACTGTGTAAAGGATATGCAAACCCTATTAAACGACATAGAATTAGATATTCAGGAATTGAAATGTTTGATGCAGGCCATTTCAAGTGATGCCAATCCGACATTGAAGATTGTGGCAAAACGGAATATCCAGCAGATGAAGGCACGCTTGGAGGCGTTGCAAGAACTGCTTGAGGAGGCGCCAACGACTGTTGTGTCGCCCCTGGAGGAACCCCTGCTGTTACTACTCCTTTGACCGAACCGGTTTCTCCGGTCGAATCGGTTATTCCTGATACAGTGAAGATGGTATGTGAGGAACCGGAAACAGTTCCTATTTTGGCAGAACGCATCAAGCCTGCCAAGGATTTGAAACATGCCATCAGTCTGAACGATTCATTCCGTTTTGTCCGCGAACTGTTCGCAGGCGATGCTGCACGGATGAATGAAGTGGTACGACGTTTGGGTGAGGCTCCTTCTTTGGACAAGGCTATGGATATTTTGCTTCGGAAGTGCACCCGGATGAAGAAAATGAAGCCGTCGTCGATTTTATGGAACTCCTCAAAAATATTTCAGCTAAACGACCGATAAGTATGGGAAAACTTTATGTAGTGCCTACCCCGGTAGGAAATTTGGAAGATATGACATTCCGTGCTATCCGGATTCTGAAAGAAGTGGATTTGATACTTGCTGAGGATACACGTACCTCCGGCATATTGCTGAAACACTTCGAAATAAAGAATGCGATGCAATCTCACCATAAATTTAATGAACATAAAACGGTTGAAAGTGTTGTTAATAGAATAAAGGGGAGAAACTGTAGCTTTGATTTCGGATGCAGGTACGCCAGGTATATCCGACCCGGGCTTTCTGGTAGTCAGAGAGTGTGTGCGTAACGGCATCGAAGTGCAATGCTTGCCGGGAGCGACAGCTTTGTACCGGCATTGGTGGCTTCCGGACTGCCGAATGAGAAGTTCTGTTTTGAAGGTTTCCTTCCACAGAAGAAAGGAAGGATGACCCGCCTGAAGGCATTGGCCGAGGAGTGTCGTACCATGGTGTTCTATGAGTCTCCCCATAGATTGGTAAAAGCTTTGACGCAGTTTGCCGAACATTTCGGTGCCGAACGTCAGGCTTCTGTTTCGCGGGAAATCTCAAAGATGCACGAAGAAACGGTGCGTGGAACGCTTACAGAATTGATTGAACATTTCACGGCAAACGAACCGCGCGGTGAAATTGTGATTGTAGTAACAGGAATAGACGATTAAATAACTTCATTAACCAAACGTAAAACGAAAGCGTATGAAAAGTTAGCAGTTTTAATTGTATGCACGGCTGTAATGGCTTCGTGTGACAGCTTCTCTGGTGGCAGTAAGAACCAGCTGAAAGCTGAAAATGATTCTTTATTGATGGAACTGACTCAGCGTAATGCTGAATTGGACGAGATGATGGGCACTTTCAATGATATTTCAGAGGGATTTCGCCAGATTAATGCAGCAGAGAGCCGTGTGGATTTGCAGCGTGGTGCTGTGGCAGAAGGCTCTTTGAATGCCAAGCAGCAGATTGCGTCGGATATTGAGTTTATCCGTAAGCAGATGGAAGAGAACAAGGAACAGATTGCCAAATTACAGTCCATGCTGAAGAACAGTAAGAATAACTCTGCCCAGTTGAAGAGGGCTGTGGAGTCCCTGACTCAGGAGTTGGTGGCAAAGACCCAGCGTATCGAGGAATTGCAGGCTGAGCTGGCTTCCAAGAATATCCGTATCCAGGAACTGGATGCTGCCGTAACCGGTTTGTCTACTGAGAAAGAAGAATTGACTGCCGAAAATGAAGCGAAGGCTCAAACCGTTGCCGAACAAGATAAGGCACTCAATACGGCTTGGTTTGTATTTGGTACGAAGAAAGAGTTGAAGGACCAGAAGATATTGACAAATACCGGACTTTTCAAAAGGCCAGGTGCTGAAAGATTCTGATATCAACAAGGACTACTTTACACAAGTGGATATCCGTACGACAAAAGAGATTAAACTATACTCTAAAGATGCTGATATCTTGACTACTCATCCCGCTGGTTCTTATGCGTTGGAGAAAGATGATAAAGGACAGCTGACTTTGAAGATTACAAATCCGAAAGACTTCTGGAGTGTGTCCAAGTATTTGGTAATCCAGGTAAAATAACACTGTTATAGACTGATACAGAACGGACGCAGGTTATTGGAATTGATAATCTGCGTCTATTTTATATATCCCTTTCCTTTAAATTATGGCATCCCAATATAAGAACCTATTTTTGACCTGGACGATACGCTTTGGGCATTTTCCTTAATGCACGCGATACATTCGAAGAGATGTATCACAAGTATGATTATGACCGTTTCTTTCGTTCTTTCCAGCATTTCTATACGCTTTATCAGCATCGTAATGTAGAGCTGTGGGAAGAATACGGCAGAGGGCAGGTCAGTAAGGAAGAGTTGAACCGCCAGCGTTTTCTATATCCTCTGGAGGCAGTAGGGGCGGGGATGCTGCTTTGGCCGAGGCTTTTCTGATGATTTCTTTTCGGTCATTCCCACAAAAGTCGGCTGATGCCGCATGCGTATGAGGTACTGGAATATTTGGCGGGGAAATATAACCTCTATATCCTTTCCAACGGCTTCCAGGAGCTGCAATGTCATAAGATGCGTTCGGCAGGCATTGACCACTTTTAAGAAGATTGTTCTCTGATGACATCGGTGTCTTGAAGCCCTGGCCCGAAATCTTTCATTTTGCACTTTCTGCCACACAATCCGAAGTGCGTGATTCTTTGATGATAGGCGATAGTTGGGAGAATGATGTGGCAGGAGCCAAAGGAGTGGGCATGCACCAAGTGTTTTATAATGTAACAGGGAAGGAAGAACTGCCTTTCCAACCGACTTATCATATCAGTAATCTGAAAGAATTGATGCAGATTTTGTGACATTGAAATTTTTAGTTGTACTTTTGTCTGCAGAAACGTATATTATACAGCTATGGACACAATCTTACCTTTCGCTTTACTTTGTTTTACCTCCTTCTTTACGTTGACAAACCCTCTCGGCACCATGCCGGTGTTTTGACCATGACGCATGGAATGACAGACCGTGAACGGCAGTCGGTAGTATCGCGCGCCACTTTGGTTGCCTTTATTACGATTATGGTTTTACGTTTGCGGGACAGTTCCTCTTTAAGTTCTTCGGTATCTCTACCAATGGTTTCCGTATTGCCGGTGGAGTTATTATCTTTAAGATTGGCTTCGATATGCTGCAAGCCCGTTATACCCCAATGAAGCTGAAAGACGAGGAAATCAAGACTTATGCCGATGATATTTCCATTACTCCTCTTGGAATTCCGATGCTTTGTGGTCCTGGTGCCATAGCCAATGCCATTGTGCTGATGCAGGATGCCCATACCATTCAGATGAAAGGAGTTCTTATAGGAATGATTGCCTTTATTTATCTGATTACCTTTTCATATTGCGTGCTTCCACGCGGTTGGTCAAAATCTTGGGTGAGACGGGAAACAATGTGATGATGCGCCTGATGGGACTTATCCTGATGGTTATTGCCGTTGAGTGTTTTGTCAGCGGAGTGAAACCGATATTGGTGGATATATTGAAAGAAGGAGGCATACCATCACTGGCACACCTCCTCTAAACACTTTATTTATAAAACACATTGGGAGAATTCCCAAGTTTCTTTAGGCTACTATTGATTAATAGCCTGGATTTTGTTCTATGTTCGGATTGGCATTGATTTCACCGACGGGAATCAACGGGAGCGCTTTCTTGGAGTCGCGGTTGAATGTACGCGCTTCTTCGCTCAGTACGTCGTGCCATCCTCTGTCATTAACGTCCGTGTAGCGTGTAACGGTTTCACCTCGGCGCATAACATCGAAGTAGCGCTGTCCTTCACCTACAAGTTCCTTGCGGCGTTCGATGTATATGCGGTCTAATGTGATGTTTCCGCTGGTTACTTGTTTGCTTTCATCCGTTGTGCGGTTGGAGATGATATCGTTCAGCAAGTTGGCAGCCTTGTTCTTGTCTCCGGCTTGAAAGCTGCTTCTGCTGCTGACAAGTAAACCTCTGACAAACGCAGCAATGGGACATTGAGTAACGTACATCTCCGTTTACAGCAGGCATTTTGTTGATGTAAACTTTACGTTTGTCAAATCCTCCTGCTGCCGCTGCCAATAATATGTCGTTACGGATGTCTGCCGGGTCGGATGTAAGCATGTCAGAGAAGTCTTTGTGACAATTACATCTCCATATCCGGGAGAAGCGCCAGCCTTGTCTGCATATAAGTAGGCAATACCTTCACGGTCTGTCCAGTCAGTATTGTTGTTGATGGAAATCTCGAACATGATTTCTTTTGAATGATTGGCATCACTTTTGCTCCATGCAGCAACATATTCTGACGGTTCCCAAAGTTTGTAAGACGAGTTTGATATGATGTCTTCAGCTACGGATAAAGCCTTGCTCCATTCGCCTTTTGTCATATATACACGTACCTGCAAGGCTTTGGCAGCCCAAAGGTTGACATAACCCACTTCATTAGTTTTGGGCAGTGCATTTGAGTTGATTGCATCTGTCAAATCCTTTCAATAGCCTCATAACATTGGGCTACCGTGCTGCGGCTTGGCTTTTCTGTCGATTCCAGCGGGAGGTAGCGATGGGCACACCGAGTGAGCTGCCTTGATCTACCGTATAAGGTTTACCGTAGATACGTGTAAGGTCAAACAGTGCCATGGCGCGCAGAACTTTTGCTTCTGCATCATATTGGTCAATAGTGGCTTTTGCCTCTGCCGCGTCGGTCAGGTTGCCACTTTCTGCTGCCTGAATCAGACGGTTGGCGCGTGCTATGACTACATAAGGCATCTGCCATACGGCTGTTGAGGTGGTGAAATTGTCGGCAGTTGTATATTCCATATAGTAGTAGAAGTTTGCTCTTCCACTTCCACCGTTATATTCATATTGGATATCTTCCCTCTCATGTCACCGTATACGAACATGAGGCGTCCATAATAATTAATCAGGCTACTATTACCTTTAACGGCAGCATAAAGTCCCGTCCGCACATTGGCCAAATCATCGCTGTTCTTGATTGCGGTTTCAGCATCTATTCCGTCTGCGGGTGACTGATCCAGCCAACTGTTGAGGCATGATGAAGTGCTGACTGCCATAGCTGCGCAAAGCGTTGCTGTGTATAATGTCTTTAATATTTTCATTTTCGTATCTTTATTAGTTAGAAATTCAATTCTATTCCGAATGTATATGTTCTCAATGCCGGAGTCTCAAATGTGCATAGTCCGTCTACACGCATTTCCGGATCTACAAATAAGTCTTTAGACTTCCATGTAAGCAGGTTGGAACCAGAGAAGTAGATTCTGGCTTTGCTGAGCCCAAGCTTGCTGATATAGTTTTGCGGAATGCTTACACCTAATGTGAGGTTCTTCAGACGTAGATAATCAGTAGGCATCAGCCAGCGTGAAGACAGTGAAGCTGCGCTTCCATATTCAAATTTAGGCAATGTGGCATTCGTGTCGCCCGGGCCTGTCCACATCTTTGAGATGTCATAGTATGTCGGTACGGCACCACCGTATAGATATGAACCGCCATTGGAGTGCTGCCAAGTGGAGTAGTCAAAGCATCACCACCCAATGAATAAGTGAAAGTGAAGCCCAAGTCGATAAACTTCCATTTGAGGTTGTTGGTAAGACCGCCTTCTATACTAGCCTGATGCTTGCCTACAATAGTTTTGTTGGCTTCAGAGATATTTGTAGTTGTCTTGCGGGCATTCTCTGTTCCGTCATTCAGATAGAACATTTCTTTACCGGTCTCGGCGTCAACTCCGGCGTATTCATAAACATAGTATGAATAGTAAGGTTCGCCTACACGGTGAATCAGCGGTCCTGATACGATTTCATTCTGCTGGCCATCCAATTTGGTCAGTTTGTTGCTGTTGTGTGCCATGTTCAGAGAAGTGGTCCACGTGAAATCCTTGTTTCTGAAATTGGTTGATGTAATGGTCAACTCAAAACCGGAGTTCTTCAGTGAACCGATGTTTTGCGGGTGGTATACCCATAATTGCCATCATAATATCCGCCGACTTGTGATACGGGAGGTCATATATAAGGTCGCTGGTTTTACGCTGATAGTAGTCGAATGTTACAGAGATACGGTCGATGAATGAAAGGTCGAGACCGATATTCCATGTTTTGTTCTTTTCCCATTTCAGGTCCGGTTTGCAATTCCGACGATTGACATTCCTGACTGTCCATTGTATATGATTCCGTATTTATAAAGATTCATATAAGCGTAATAGTCTGATGGTTGCGTTCCGTTTACACCGTATGACACACGGAGCTTTCCATCTGTCAATACACTCTTGACAGGATTCAGGAAACTTTCGTCTATGAATCTCCATGCTCCGGAAACCGACCAGAAACTTCCCAACGGTTTTCTCTTGCCAGACGTGAACTTCCGTCGGTACGATAGCTGAGACCGAGATAATATCTGTCTGCGTAGTTATAATTGGCACGTCCGAGGAACGAAGTCATGCGATAGCTCTGTCTGTTGGTTTCGGCACTTGTTGAACCGGCATTTGTCAATTCGTACAAATCACCCGGATAGTCTTGGCCTGCCATGTAGTTGAAAGCATATTCCGTATCTTGTGTTTCAAAACCAAGCAGGGCGTCAATATTGTGCAGACCGAAAGAGTTGATGTAAGAGAGCTGGGTTTGTGTATTCAGCTGGTCATTACGATTGACGATACGCTGCATGACACCACCGGGGCACCATTGTTTGAGTGTCTGTCCCAAAGAACGTCATTGGTTCCTTGTGCGTAATCATAAGCAATCTTTTCACTTAAATTCAACTTGTCCCAAATATTATAGGTCAACTTGATTGTATTGAATGCCTTCATCAGGGTATAAACGTCGGAGCTGTGTTCTCTTTCATACAAAGGATTGACTCCAAATACGCCGCAACCATTGTTTAATGTGCCGTCTTCATTATAAGGGTTGATGAGGGGCTCTGGAAGAATGCGTAATTGGCCACAGGCCCATCATAGGAGGTCGCTTCATTGGTTTTGTTTTGTCTTACTTTTGAGAATTGGCTTGTAACTTGAACCTCAAAGTCTCCAAACTTATGAGTGAGGTTTGCATTACCAGTGAAACGTTCCAGACCTTGTTTGTAAATGATACCTTCCTGATTGGTATAAGCTACTGAGGTGTAGAACTTGGTACGGTCATTGCCACCAGATACGCTCAGCTGGTAGTTCTGATGAGAACCGTTACGGAAAAGCAGGTCTTTCCAATCCGTCCATCCGGTCGAGGGTTTTGAAGCAAAGTCCTCGATGTTCTGGTCTGCAAAAGTTGCGGCATCTGCATCGGACATGTTTCCGGTGTATAACCCGTAATTCTTGAGACCGGTCCATAAGAGTTCGCGGCGCGAGTCACCGTCGAGCATAGGACGATAATCTATTGCCATGTTTGAGAAACCCCAGTCGGAACGGAAACTTACATTTGTTTTGCCTTGTTTTCCGCTTTTCGTCGTAATGACCACAACACCGTTAGCAGCACGCGAGCCGTAAAGAGAGGCAGCCGCCGCATCTTTGATAACTGTGATAGACTCGATGTCATTGGTATTGAGTGAAGACAAAATATCAGTTCCTGCATCACTATAAGTGAACTCGGATAAGTCTCCACTTGTGACCGGTGTTCCGTCAATAACATAAAGCGGATTGTTTCCGGCATTGATGGAACCCATACCACGTACACGGATACTGCTTACAGAACCCGGATTACTTGAACTTGAGCCAAAGTAACACCAGCGACATTACCAGAAAGTTTGTCGGCAACAGAAAGAACAGGTACATCTTCCAAGGTGGAAGTGTTTACAGTAGAAGCAGCTCCAGTAAATGATGCTTTTTAAATGTACCGTAACCGGTAACCACAACCTCTTCAAGCAGCTCAGAATCGGATTTCAAAATTACCTTTACATGAGGTTTAATCGTTACTTCTTGGGTTTGCATACCAACAAACGAAATCACCAGAGTTTTCGCGGAACTACAATATGTGTATCTTGTTGGTAATAAAGGAGGTACAATAATTCAAGAAAGTTTCAAAGGAAGTGTTCCCTTTGGGAGATACTCTATACATGTTCACTATACATGACAATCTACTTATATGATACTATTTGTAATAGTAATGTGCTGATTTATAATAGTCTGATTCTGTACTAATATGTTATAATCATAACGTTAGGATTTCTTTTTAAGAATGAATGCTTATGTCAACATCTATCGTTTAGTTGTTTTTGTCAATTATTTACTTGTATTGTTTGTTACATCCATGAAAACGTAAAGCATTATATAAAATATTATTGAAATTATAAAGGTTACATAGATACCATCTTACCCATTTATCCATTTTATGCATAGAACACTATGCAATTGTCCTTATTTTAAATGGAGATATCCGTTTGTTTATTCCAAATACAAAAGTAATTGAAGTAAAGAACTCTGTAACTGCGAAAACTACTATTGGAAGTATGTCAAAATGTAAACCTGCCCTTTTCGGATGGAAAAACGATTGTTCAGTCAAGGTTTAGTTCTTTAATTCCCAAAGATTTATGTAGTAAACAATGTTTTGGTTTCTTGTTTGGGATTATATTTTTCTGATGAGGAATACCTATTATGAGAAAATATAGTCTACATGAAATTACGTCGCTTGGGTGGAGATATTTTTATCATAATCAGGAAATGCAGAATATGCTTTTGTGACCCACTCTAGCTCTCATATCGTGCGGGCAATCCAGGTTTGCTGCTTATTGAAGAAAGGATACTCCTATTGTTTCAGTTCTTCTCCATAAAGTTTACGCAGCATGATACGTGCAGGTACACTTTTAATTTCTCCATTGGGCAAGCCTTGTATAATGCATTCATTGCGCAATGCTTTTCTTCAAGCATACGGCGTTCGGCTAATGCCAAACCGAAATGTAACTTTTCGCTCAGTTCTTTTCGTTCATTCTCTGACATAACTTTGTATTTTATTAAATCGTTCAATATGATGTATATGCATCTCCATCCCCGTCCGCCTTCAGCAACAATAATACGGGTGTCTCGCTATTATCTGCCAATAGCCAATAGTCCACACAGGGCATATAAATATTGAAAAGTTATTGATACCTGCTTGATAACGCCGAATCACAACCTCTTTGGGAATGTCGTGCCCACCATTACGTACACGTTGGGCTACACGCTGAATAGCCAAGTCGGGCGAACTCAACCAGAAATATATTAAATTGACTTTATATCCTTGCTCTTGCGCACGATGGACAAGGCGGGTGTAAGTTCTTGTGGCAAGTGTGGTTTCTATAGAAAAGTTTTGTTGATTTCTCAGCAATTCATTAATCCTTTGTAACATCAACCGTCCGGCTTCAATAGCCATACTTTCGGGATTGAAAGGAGATAATCCACGAGCTATTTCATCTGCATTAACAAACTCCTTGCATTCCAGAACATCCGGTAGCACAGTGTAAGATGCCGTAGTCTTACCAGCACCATTACAACCACTAATGATGTAGAGCTGTTTTTAGAATCCATATTCATGCATTTATCTAATTGCAAACATACGATATTTTTATAAGATTATGGATAATTGATAGTTATTGTTTTTAAAAGTTGATTGTTCCGCAGGTATGAGAAGTACAGGACTCTTTTGAGAACTCCACATTTCTCACATATCATCTATCCTTATTTTCTTCTTGATGAAATATCTGTTTACCAAAGTACGTTTTACGAATTGAGGTGGAGCAAAGTACTTGCCTTCCCACTTGCGCTATATAGATAGCCCTCCCCTAGTGATCATTGATGAATACCAAATGGCAGGCAAATATCCTGAGAATAGTGTGGAAACGCTTTTATTGTTCTCCTCTAATAACAGAGGGAATGCTTTATAGCATCCCTCTCTCAAAAACACTTTATTTATAGAATAATTCCGGTAGAATTATTTTCCTCCAAGATTCAACTCATCGTTGTAATCAGTTTCATTCAAAGGTACATCCCATGTCCATTTGTTGACACCGGAGGCAGGAATGGTTTTGCAACGGAAATGTGAGCATTACCACCTTCGGCAAAACTGTGACGGACTATGTCGCGGTTCCATCTCTTGTAGTCGCTCCATGCAAAACCTTCACCCCAGAGTTCCAATTCGCGATAGTCCATAATTTCATTCCAAAGAGCTTCGCCACTCTTGTCGCAAGTGTATTCAGGATTACGTCCGGAAGTGGCATTCAGTTCTACCAGTGCGGCACGAGCAGCAGTCTCGTCATTCAAGAAATAATTAGCCTCTGCCTCTACCAATACCATTTCCGATGAACGGATGAAAGGCAGGTAGCTGACGCCCGGAGTGTCGAATACATAAAACTTCAGTTGTCCCCCAGATACATATAACCAGCCTGATAAGGGGCTTCCAGGCCACTGACCGCCATTTTCTGGCAATAGGCAGCTGCTTCTTCCCAAAGAGCATCTGCTTTTTCTCATCATCTCCCATTCCAAGAATGCCGTAGCCTAAATCCATGGCTGAACCGTCATTGAAGTTATAGCCGGGAATTTGTCTTCGGTTAGGAACAGTGCCTTACGAGCATCGTCGTTGGGAATGCGATTAATCAGTTCACGACCGATAGAGCCTGCACCGGTCTGTTGAGTGCTCGCATAATATCCGTTACATGCATATTGAGTACCATAACTCCAATACCAATTATTCTCTTGTGAGCTACCAAAACTTCCGAAAATCCATTCACTAGTCGGATTACAGAACCCTGCATGATATTCCGCATTGCTCATAAGTGGGTAGTTCTGACGAGCCAGCTTGGCTTCTGTCAATGCTTTGGTATAATCTTGCTTGGTAAGAGCGGCACGGGCGTAGATGGCATGTGCCACATTGATGTTCGGCATCCATACTTGTGAGGCATTACGGTCCATACCGCTTTGCTCAAACAGCATGATGGCTTCATCCAAATCTTTATAAATCTGTGCGTATGTTTCAGCTAATGTGGCATAACCTTGTCCACCGGTAGATTCGTCCAAACGAAGTACTATCCCCTGCGAAGCACCATTGTTGGAATCTTGCCAGCGCCAGCAATAATAGTGTACCAGTTTTCGAAAGCGTATGCACGAAAAGTCAGTGCAGATGCCTTGACAAAATCCCTTTCCGCTTCCGTACCTTCGGCATTGTCTATATTGGCAAGAATGGTGTTGGCATTACCTGCTATGGTATAATAGTAATACCATGCGTAAGCATCGTAAATGGAGTTGGCACGTGTGGAACTCTTGATTGAAGATAGGAGACCAACCGGATGCGTAGAGGTTGTAATTGTAATTTTCACTCGGGTAGCTTTCATACTGAATCATTATGTTGTTCTCACCAGCAAATCCACCTCCAAAATAGGAGTGTTGTGTTGTCATGATTTTGGCGATACCGTTCAATGCCTTCATGGCATTGGCCGTGGTACCTACGGCATCGGTTGCTCCGGTTGAGTCTGTAGGTGCTGTATCCAGATAGTCACCGGCGCAAGAAGACACCAGCATCATACCTGCCAATAGGCTTCCTGCGAACAATTTATTGATAATCTTTTCATTTCTAATACAAATTATATGGTTATACCTTTAGAATTTCACAGTCAGTCCGAAGTTATAAACACGGGCTGTCACATACGTATCGTCCGAACCTCCGTTGAAGGAATACTGCGGATTCAATCCTTTGCGTGAAGTCAATGTAAAAGGTTCTCTACACCGGCAGTCAGCGAAAGGCCTTCTATACCTACACTTTTCAGCCAACGCTTGGGCAAGCTGTAGGAGAGGTTCAGGTTCTTGAATACGAAGTAAGAAGAGCTTGTCAGCCAACGGTCGCTGGTGGCATTCAGGTCGGACGATTTGTAAAAGTCGGCGCGCGGAGTTCCGTTCGGATCAATGCGATTGGCAGAAGTTTCTGTCATTCCCGCAGGAACTTCTTTCCAAGAAGTCAGGATGTCCTTGTGGTAAGCGCTGCCGGCAGCACCGGATTCAGACACACCCATCAAGCTGGCATAACTGCCATCGTATGTTTTACCGCCTAAAGAATAAGTAAACAGCATGTTCAAATCCCAGTTTTTCCAAGAAAGAGCTGAGCTGATAGAACCGTAAACCGTAGGAAGTGCACTGCCGGCCCAGTCACGTTTGGCGTATGAAGTCGCGGTAGCATAGTCCGTACCGTTGATGGTAGTCAATGCACCGGCTTCTTGGGCGGCGGCTTTCTTGTCCGGATCCAGTGTATAGAGAGAAGTACCGGTCATCTGGTCCACACCTTCGAAGTGGTAAGTGTACCATTCGTAGATGGAGTGTCCTTCGGAGTAGTTTTGCATACCATGCAAGATGTCCTTTCCATCGGGCAGTTTCACGATTTTATTCTTCAGGAAAGTAGCGTCTGCGCCGATGTTCCATTTCCAGTCATTGTTGTTGATGACATCGGCATTCAAAGAGATTTCCCAGCCACGGTTGGATACGGTACCGATATTCTTGTATTGCGTCAGGTTCATCGGGGCAGTATCGGCAACCCAAGGATAAGAACCGGCAGAAAGCGGTAGGCGTACCTCAAACAGCAGGTCTTTGGAACGTTTGTCGAAATAGCCTATTTGGAAGTTCAGACGGTTGAACAGACGCCCCTCTACGGCAACATCCACCGTCTGTGTAGTTTCCCACTTGATGTCCGGTGCTGAAAGTGATTGTTTTACCAAAGCGGCTTCACCACCGTTCTTGTCAATGGTATAAAGAGCCATGTGACCATAAAGGCTTACGCCCATATTGTTACCGACTTCACCATAGGACGCGCGCAACTTCAAGGCATCCACCCAATCTACATCTTGCAAGAAAGCTTCTTGTTTCATGTTCCAGCTGGCACCAACAGAATAGAAGTTACCCCAGCGATTGTCCTTGTGGAAGCGTGAGGAACCGTCACGACGGAACGAACCTTCTACGAAATAACGGTTGTCATAATTATACTTTACGCGTGCCAGATAAGACTCCGTCTTGTCCTCATCATCACTTCCGGAAAAATAAGAGTTGTTAAGGAAATTGCCCATAGTAAGGTTTCCGTCTACAGCCATACCGGTGTTCATTCCGGAAGTGTACTTGCGCTCCCAACTATAGTTCTCGTGAGCCACCATAGCTTCCACGTTGTGTACCTGATTAAATTGATAGTTCCAGCTCAGAATTTCCTGCAAGGTTACAGTCTTGTATTGGTAGGCATAACTTGTCAAACGACCGCCATTCGTAGCACCGTCTCCAATTTCGGGATTGTCATATTTCTTATTGTTCGAAGTGCTGTTGTTCAGGTCACCTTTACAGTTAATGAAAGTCCATACGGCAACGAGATGGTGGCAAAAGCTTGTCCGCCCAATACGTTGCGCACACTTTCCTGCTTATTATACAACATTTCGTAAGCGATGTTGCGGTTACTCAGATAAGATGAAGTGGTGTCATAAATTTTGTTACCATCGGCATCCAGTTGGTATGTACCGTCGGCATTGTGCATAAACAACGGATAGACCGGAGCCATATAACGAGTAATGTAGAACGGATTGGCGTAATAGTTGCCACTGGCATTACTGTTATAGTCACGCTTGGTCCACGAGCCAGTCAAGTTCACGCCACCCTTGAACCACTTGTTAGGTGTATAAGTAGTGTTGATACGCCCGGAGAAACGTTCGTAACCTGTGGCTTTTACATATCCTTTCTCATTCAAGTAGCCTATGGAAGAATACACGTTGTATTTCTCTCCCGAAGTGGCGGCGGAAAGATTGTATTCTGACGGTGTCCCGTGCGTTCGATGGCATTCTGCCAGTCCAAGTCGTCATAGCCAGCCAGGCGAGTGGCAATCAGTTTTCCGTTATTGTCAAACAACTTATCACCAGCGGCATTGTAGATATTACGACCGATAGATTCACTAACCACGTGTCCCGTGGCATATGCGGCAGCATCGCTTGCCGACATGCCGGCATTGCTCATCATGGCATTCTTCTTGGCCATCCAGGTAGCTTCCATCCAGCGGTCTGCATCCAGACGGTCGTACTCGGGAATACCTCTGTTATACATACCTTGATTCATTTGCAGCGTAATACTCGGTTTATGAGTGTTTCGTCCGCTCTTGGTTGTAATGATGACAACACCGTTGGCAGCACGGTTACCGTATAATGCAGCCGAAGCAGCATCTTTCAAGATGGACATGCTTTCAATATCATTAGAGTTTAGTTCGGCCATGTTTCCATCGAAAGGGACTCCGTCCACTACATACAGAGGATCTGAAGCACCTGAAACCAATGTACCAAAACCACGGATACGGATGCTGGGGCAGAACCGGGTTCACCATATGTATTGTTCACTTGTACACCCGGTGCGGCACCTTCAAGTGCACCGGTTACGCTGGTTGTGATGCGCTTCTCTATTTTCTTATTGTCAACCACCGAGATAGAACCGGTCAACGATTCTTTTTAGCAGTACCGTATGCCACTACCACAACCTCATCCAAAGCTTCTGCATTGCTTCTCATTGTCACCTTTACACTCGGCTTAATCGCCACTTCCTGCGTCTGCATACCAATATACGAAATCACCAAAGTTTTCGCGGAACTACAATAACTGTATTTTGTTGATAATAAGTAATATATAATAAGCTCCAAAACGCTAAAACAGGGAATACTCTTTCCACAGTTATTCTATATACGTCCACAATAAATAATGCTCTACTTATGTGATACCATTAATAGCTGTAATGTTTTGATTAATAGCTGTTTGTCCCTGCATTAATATATTGTGGCTATAAAATTAGGATTTCTTTTTAAAAGAATGAATGATTATGTCAATATCTATCATTTGAACATTTTCGTTGAATATTTACTTATATTGTCTATCACATCCATAAGAATGTTGTATTTCATGTAAATACTATTTAAAATTATAAAATACCATTCTCATTTCGAATAGAGATAAACATTAGTTTATTCCTATTTCACATAGAAATATTCTGTATTCCTTGTATAAAACTAATGAACTTATGAGATCGTTTCTAAAGGAACCATAGTTTCTTGTGTAAAAGTTCAAAGGGAAATTCATGCTATACAAATATTGTCTCTTATTTGTATTATAATACCATTATCATTATATTTGCGTTATCGTAATGTGCATTACGGTAATGTACATTACGATAACGAAAGAGTTGATATAAAATAAAAGGTGTATTATGAAATTCTATAATAGAGAAAAGAATTGGCTATTTTAAAGAATATAGCAGAACAGTCTCAAGAAGAATCGCAAATGACGGTTTTGGTAGGAAGAAGGCGTATCGGTAAGACCTCACTCTTATTGAAGTCAACGGATGGAAAGCCGACATTGTATTTTTCATCTTACGCAAGGCAGAGAATCTTCTATGCCGTGACTTTATAGAAGAGGCAGAAATGAAGTTGAATTTTCCTATAGGAGAATATTCTTCCATAGGAAAGCTATTCCAACATTTAATGTTACTTTCAAAAGAACGGCCCTTCAATCTTATTATTGATGAATTTCAAGAATTGGATAGAATAAATCCTTCGGTGTTTGGAGAGATTCAGAAAGTATGGATTTGCATAAAGACAGTAGCCGAATGAATTTACTTATAAGCGGCTCTATTTACTCATTGATGCATAAAATTTTGAGAATAATAAAGAGCCACTTTTCAGCCGTGCGGGAAAAATTATACGTTTACAACCATTCAGGGTCTCTGTCATAAAGCAAATATTGGCAGATTTTCACCCAGGTTACACTCCCGATGACCTTTGGCGCTATATACCTTTACAGGGGTAGCTTGGTATATTGATTTGTTCATGAAAAATAAGGCTTTTACCCGTACAAAATGATTCATTTCATGACGGAAGAGAACTCTTTGTTTTGACTGAAGGAAAGAATCTTTTGATAGAAGAGTTTGGTAAAGAATATACCGTTTATTTTTCTATATTAGAATGTATTTCTCGCGGACTGACATCTCGTGGAGATATAGAAACAGCATTGAACGGAGTAGAAATAGGCGGTTATCTCTCACGTATGGAGAAAGATTTCTCTGTAATCAGTCAGCGTAAACCTATTTTGCTCGTCCATCCTCCAAACAAGTCAGATACATTATTGAAGACAATTTTCTATCTTTTGGTTTCGATTTATTTACAAGTATCAGAATTTGATAGAGGCCGGAAACTTAGCCTATCTGCGTAATATTATAGAACGGATTTCCTACATTTTCAGGATTGATGTTGGAGCGTTATTTCAAAGAGATGTACATAGAGGCCGGAAGATATACAGACATCGGAGGATTTTGGGATAGAAAGGGAGAGAATGAGATAGATTTAATTGCTGTTAATGAATTTGAGCGAACCATAGAATTCGTAGAGATTAAACGTAATCCGGAACGGATAGATTGGGGATGTTGAAGAAGAAAGGAGAATATTTTCTCACTATCAATAAAGAATGGAAAAACTGCTCTGTTTCCTATAAAGGACTTTCTTTGGAAGATATGTAACCTTAAATAATACTTCCCTTAAAGTCTTTTGCAAGATTAAAGAAAGAGAAGCCGCTCATTTCACAATGAGTGGCTTCTTAAAAACACTTTATTATGAAATTCCGGTCTATTCAACCGGATGAATCATCATCATAGTTGTCACATTATTATTGTTTGGGTAATGCAACTAGTTAGTCTGCGCAGATAATTCTTTGACAGAAAAATGAAGGAGCACTTAAATGAAAGAGAGAGTACTTCCGTATCATTCTTTGTTGATTCATATAGAAAAATCGGTAAAGGCAAACTACTTTTACCGATTTTTATGACATGTCCTTTGAGGTGTTAATTCTGATCGGTCGGAGAAAGCTGAGAATTGTTCTCTATTTCCGAGAGAGGTAATTGATAAAGGAACGGGCGTTCTTCCTGATTATAACGGAACTTACCGGCAGAGAAATGATTATTGTTTTCTGCACCCCAAGTTTCGTCCGTACGGTCTACAGGAATGTTCAAACGACGATTATCGATGTATTCCAAGCCTTCGCCCCAGAATTCTACACGTTTCTGATAAATGATTTCTATCAAGTCGGCCTTGTTTGTAAAGGTGTAATTATAGTCAGGCTGACGGGTCTTCATGAAGCTATTCAGTTCAGTTATCGCATCAGCAGAGCTCCTTGTGAGCCAAGGCTTCCATCTTTATCATGTAAGCCTCTTCCGAACGCAGGTAAATATAATCTCCCAATTCCCATCCGCTGAACACACCGGCCTTAATGTTATCACGGCCCGTACCGATAAATTTCACAGTCTGATATTCCACAGAAACCGGATACTTAGTATCACGGATCAATGTCACACGCTTACCAGATGCATCTGTTACACCTGTAGAACGGTCGCAGCAGAACCATTGCAGACGAATATCAGTATCCGCGATACGATCTACTAACGGCTTAAAGGCAGCACGCCATACGCCGATGCCGGCATATCCATCGCCATAAGTATCCATCTGCGAGAAGAAAGACATATAAGTCGTACTATTATCTGCTGTAATATCGCTGCCGAATACTACATCCGGCAAACTGATGTTGCTGAATCCTTGCAGTATCTGGTCTTCACTTTGCAATATAGGGAAATTATCAATCACCACTTGCGCATACTTTATCGCTTCATCCCATTCATGGATAACCATGTTTGCGCGAGCCAAATGCATGGCTACTACGCAGCCATCCATATCAGTGGGTGAGGAAGTGCGCGTCATATTCAAACCCTTGAACAAGTCGAAAGCAGTAGTAAGGTCGCTCTTGATTTGTTCATAAATTTGAGCTACAGTAGCACGCGGTTGGTCGCCTTCTGTATCCTCTGTAATAAGCGGTACACACGGGGATTGCGAGAAATCATATTTTCTCCACGCCCCATTTTGTTCCATCTGCACCGGTATAGTAGGAATGCTGATATAGATAACTCAACTGCAAGTAGGCATAGCCCCGGAAACCAAGGGCGATGGCACGATATTTTAAATTGGCAGGATCTTCACTGCTGGGGTCAATCAGCTTAAGAATGTTATTGGCATTGGCTATGACACGATAGTATTCTTTCCACCGGTTGTTGGTCGGAGTATAGTTCTGTTGCCAGTAATCCAGCAAATAATGATACAGACTCATGGCAAAACGTCCGGTCATAATCATGTCGTTGCCCATCAGTGATGTCAAGTAATCAAAGCTCTTCTGACCGAAATAGTTGTGACTCATATCGGTGTCAACAAACTGCTGCATATCAGAATACATGCCTGCTACAGCAGCAGAAAAGCCTTGTCAGGATCTTCCTGAGCCACATTACCCAGTTGGTCTTCAGTCAAATAAGCGGTAACATCAGCGTCTTCAACGCAGGATGTAAGCAGACCTCCGACAAGGAGTGCCTGCATCATATATTTCATAATTTTCATATACAATTTTATTTTTAGTTTAGAATGTAAGGTTGATACCTCCGGAAATCACACGCATCGGAGAATAGCCTCCATATTCTTTATCAGAACCAGACATTGCTACGCGAGGGTCGAATCCCTGACGCTTGGACCACAAGGCAAGATTATCTGCCGTAGCATAAATACGCAGTTTCTCGACACCGAATTTCTGCATCAGATTTTTGGCAATGTGTAACCCAAAGTGATGTTACGAATGCTGAAGTAGCTGGCCTTTATCAGGTTGAGGTCTGACTGTTGGGTGAAAGAATTGGAAGCATTGTTAGCATTCCAAATAGGAAGTGAACCTGTGCCTGTCTCCGGTTAAACGTCTTCCACATATCCTTGTTATGACCTACGTAGAATGAAGAACTCATACCAGACAGATAAGAGTAGTCATAAGCATAGCCACCAATCTGGAAAGCCGTTGCTATAGAAAGGTCAATGCCCTTGTAAGAGAAAGTAGTGCTCAAACCACCGTTGAAATCGGGCAATGCAGATTTGCCGATGAAGCAACGGGTTGCATCTGCATAAGTAGTGGTCGTGGTACGGCCTATCACTTCCTTGTTCATTTGTCTCGTCCATGTACCACATGGCATTTCCTTTTCGTCCATGCCGGCATACATATAAGTATAATATTCAAAGCGGCTCTTGCCTTCGCGCAGGTTGAACGGACCGGAAGTGATACCATTTTCACGGTTTTCTTCGGGCAGCGTCACAATGCGGTTCTTGTAATGAGAACCCACGAGCGATACCGTCCACTTCAGGTCGGGCTGATTGAAGATATCCACATTCACTTCAAACTCTATACCGGTGTTTTCATCGCACCCAGGTTTTCCCAGTTATACGGACGTCCGGCTGTAGAGTAAGCCACAGGACGCTTGAAGAGCATATCGTCCGTACGACGATAGAAATATTCGAATGAACCGTATACTCTGTCGAACAGACGGAAATCTACACCCACGTCAAAAGTCTTCTGCTTTTCCCAAGTCAAGTCCGGATTACCGTAGAATTCCGGTGAATAGCCCAACTCTGAACCATTCCAAGTAACAGTGTACTGGTCTTGGTAAGGTGTGTACACATAGGCATAGTTATAATCTGAAAGAATACTTTCATTACCCTGAGTACCATAAGATGCACGCAATTTCAAATCGTTTAACCAAGACCCCGTTCCCTCCATGAATGCTTCGTTGGAAATACGCCAAGCGGCACCTACCGACCAGAAATTACCCCAGCGGTCTAAGAAACGGGAAGTACCGTCGCGACGGAAGGCTGCAGAAAGATAATATTTGTTGCTATAGTCGTAGTCTGCCATACCGAAATATCCCTCGATGTTATGGTTTGCCGTGTAGCTGTTGATGTATTGCATTTGTCCACCGTTGTCCAATTCCGGATTGTTCGGATTAAAGAAGTTGGTTTTCTGTCCTGCCAAATACTGATATTCATACTTATAGTACTCGTGACCTATCTTGGCCGACAAGTGGTGGTTATCGCCAAATACATTGCTGTAAGCCAGAATCTGGTTGAAGTTGGTAGTTGTAGTGTTGTAGCTCTTTGTACCACGACCACCGAAAGACTGTCCGTCACCGATGAGCGGAGTGTAGAATACTGTCTGGCTGCTGTTCGTGAAATCATAACTGTAGTTTGCTGTAAACTTGAAATTCTTCAAGAATGAAATTTCCAGATATGAGCGTGAGGTCAGGTTATTGTATACAGTTTCACGAATATCCTCTTCATATTGGCTATCACATTCTGGTTAGTAGCCGTAGGACGTTTAGATGTGCCGTCTGTTTCACCGTTTCCGGCATCATACATAGGACTTCCGTCTTCATAATATTTCATGTTACCTTCTGCATCATAGGCATGAACCGGGAAGATAGGAGCCCAAGAGCGTGCCACGTCAAAAGGATTGAGGCTGCTCCGGCATTCTCTTGCACACCGTTCTGGGTAGCTTTGGAATATCCTACATTGGTTCCTACTTTCAGCCAAGATTTCAGCTGGGAGTTTACGTTAGCGCGAGCCGTAAAACGCTCATAGGAAGAGCCTAACACGTAAGAGTCATTGTCCAGAAAGCCCATAGATACATAGTAATCTGTGCGGTCGTTACCACCTGATGCAGATACATTGTACCTTGACGGAAAGCGTTGTCAAACAAGGCATCGGCAAACGAATCATTATAACGCAGACGTGCATTGGGGTTAAGTTTCCCATCGGGTGTTACCAGATACTCTCCTTGCGGGATGATGTAAGCATTGTAATTACCCAGTTCGCCCAGCAAATCCTGACTGGCTGCTAAATTAGAGTCTTCAATGGAGTTTCCGGCTGCCCAATAGGTATTACGAAGGCCATACCAAGATAAACGGTAGAACTCTCCCGGATCGGTAGCCATGTCATAGTCCTTGTATGCACGCTGTGTCACACCCCAGGTACCGTTAAAGTTGATGGCCACCTTGTCTTTGCGTCCGGTCTTGGTAGTAATCATAACCACACCACCAGCTGCACGGGAACCATACAAAGAGTTGGAAACGGCGTCCTTCGACACGTTTACCGAAGCAATATCCGTAGGGTTGATGTCCGACAACTTACCATTGAAGGGTACACCATCTACTACAATTAGCGCATTGTTGCTGGCCGAAATAGAACCGATACCGCGCAATACGATGTTGGCATCCTTTCCCGGCTGACCAGAAGAACTTACAACCTGCAAACCAGCCACAGCTCCTTCGAGTGCATTTGACACTGATGTAGCTTGTGAATTACTGATAATCTCATTCTTTACACTACTGATAGAACCCACTAAATCTTGTTTGCGTTTAGTGCCATAAGCCACTACTGTTACTTCATCAAGTATCTCTGTATCAGGCTTCATTACCACTTTTACGCTCGGTCTGATTACCACTTCTTGAGTCTTCATACCAATGTACGAAATCACCAGAGTTTTCGCGGAACTACAATAAGTGTATATTGCTAAAAACAATTGTTTACGTTTGCTATAGAACAGAGTTTATTCTATTGTATATTATCTATAAAGGTATATGGCAAAGGGAGGTAAGTGGCTCGAAGTACCCATTTCATACCGTTTTGAATAATTAAAAGCTGATAATGAGCGCGTTATTGTAACATTTCATTCTACTCTTTTAATTGGTGATGTACTAATTAACCCAATAAATGTTTTTATTCAAGAATAACGATAGATTATATAGAGGAATTTATCTTGAAAGATAAATTTTATCCATGAAAGTTCCAAAATATTTTTGTTGAGAAATATTTGCTTTACATATGCTATTTATAATTGATGAATATATAATATATACGGCAAGATTCAATTATAATTGAAATATTTTATATCTTTGTATATAAACTAAATCATGTTTGAATATGAAAATTATATCTCCGTCCTTTATACATAAAGAGAATTGAACCGTTTATTGATAAAAGTATAATAAAAGTAATAACCGGCCAACGTAGGATAGGTAAAAGCTACATTCTTTACAGATATCAGATATCATAAAGAAAAACATACCGGAAGCCAATATTATTTTTGTAGATAAAGAGCAACTTTCCTTCACGGAAATTAGGAACTACATGGATCTTTATCAATATGTTTTAAGGAAGGTTACTGGGCATAATCATAACTATCTCTTTGTAGATGAAATCCAAGAGATTGAAGAATTCCAATTGTGTCTGCGGAGTTTATTGAATGAAAATAAATGCGATATCTATTGCACCGGAAGTAATGCTAAAATGCTATCCAGTGAACTTGCTACTCAATTGGCAGGAAGATATATAGAATTTCCCATTCATTCACTTAGCTATGGGGAATTCTTAACTTTCAATCAATGCCAAGACTCCACCGAAAGTCTAAAACTCTATCTTACATCGGAGGTATGCCCTACATTCATAATCTAACAATGGACAAGAATGTCATATTCGAGTATTTGAGAAACGTTTATTCTACTATCCTACTAAAAGATGTGGTTGCACGTGAATCAATCCGGAATGTCTCTTTTGAAAATCTCGTAGCTTATCTGATAGATAATACCGGTTCTCTTTTTCTGCCCAGAATATTAGTAAATATTTAAAGTCGCAACACGTCAACATTCCTACGCAGACAATTCTGAACTATCTAAAGGCACTGTGCAATAGTTTCTTTATTTACAAAATTCAACGAGCTGAAATCCAAGGGATGAAAATCTTTGAGATTGGTGAGAAATATTATTTTGAAGATTTAGGATTGCATAATTCCATACAGCATTTCGATTTTCGAAAAGACATCAACAAGTTAATGGAAAATGTAGTATGCATTGATTTGTTAAGATATGGATATGAAGTATATGTCGGAAAGAGTGGTAATAAAGAAATTGATTTCATTGCTTCCAAAGACGACCATAAAATCTATATTCAAGTAGCGTATATGCTTCCCGATGATGCAACTGTTAGGCGAGAATTTGGCAATCTTTGAAATAGCAGACAATTACCCCAAATATGTGGTAACAATGGATGAAATGCAAAGCGGGGAAATTACAAAGGAATTAAACAGATTTCACTGCGAAACTTTTGTTGGCAGAGGATAAAGAAAACTGTAAATTAACGATTCAATCTCTACGAATCAATATTTAAAGTAAAAAGCCGGCCCTTTGTGTGAACCGGCTTTTCTTATGTAATTTTTAATTTTCAAATTACTCTGTCTCCAAAGAGTTAAGGTATGCTTCCGCACTCAGTAGAGATAAGACGGGTTGGTACAAGGATATGCACCACCGTCTTGATAGTCAGCCATACTTACGTACAACGAATTGGCTGGGAAGGTAATACTACCGGCCTTTTCATTATAAACTCCCAAAGGATAAGAATTTATATTAGTAGATAGGTTGCCATATACAGAACCACCGCTGAACATACCATATCCCCAATCCATACCATATTGAACCGGTTTCAAAGAAGCACCTTCTTTAGTCACATCAATTACGAAAGTATATTCACCTGGAACTACATCAGCCTCTTCATTAAAGGGATAACCGTTGAAACCGCCAACCTCATCTTGTGCAGTCGCAACTTTGGCAAACGGACTGTCAAAACGGAAACGTGTACTGGTAGCAGTTGTAGTTTTTTCAATTTCCACAGCCATCGGAACAGACGGATCTACGCCAAAGAAATTAGCAACTGTACCGTCCAAATAGTATCCGGTACCGATAGATTCCCACTTCAAGATAGCAAAATTTACTGATATTTCATGGTATCCGGAAGAATAGTTGCTGACATCATTACCACTCAAAGCCAGTTGTAGATTATAAGTGATACCCTCGGCAGCTGACGGTGTTTCAACTGTCAACTTGGCTGTTTTTCTCTCCAGCAGCAAATGATACAGTGGAAGGGCATACAAATATATTCTCTTCATTATTTATCACAGTAACATCAACCGTACCGGCAGCATCTGTCAAGGAGCGTGTCAAAGTTAAATCAAAAGAGGTTATTCCCGGCTCAACTTCCACTGTTTGGGTGTAATTGCCCACAAAGCAGATGCCTTGATTACCGTCTTCCAGTTCACCCGGAGTATAACTTTCTGCATCAGGATCGCAAGAGGTAGCTATCAGTGCGATGACAAACAGACTAAGTATCTTATTTATATATTTCATATTCCATATTTTTAATAGTTAACATATACATTATTCTACATCAGGTATTGGTGTAGGTGCCGAAACCAGCGGATTGTTCTCCAATAATGGGTTATATTGTACTTCCTTATTAGGAATACTGTAAATCTGAACCGGATCACCTGCTGTAATATTAAATACGGCAGTAGTCGGGAAGCCGCAGCCTAAACGGTTGACTCCCTTGTTCAGACGCATAATATCAAAATATGCCATACCTTCTCCCCAGAATTCAAGACGACGTTGTTGCCAAACAGCTTCCTGCACAGCTTCCGGTGTAGTGGCTGTACACTGATAAGACGGGTCACGATATGCAGTAACAAACGAGTTAAGGGTAGATACACCGCCACTAACATTACCACTCATAGCTTGTGCCTCAGCCTTGATAAGATACATTTCCTCAACACGCATCAATATTATATCCGTAGCATTGTTGTCAGTTCCCCATTGGTCATTCAGCACCCCATACTTTACTTGTGTATAGGCAGGTGCCTTTTCCCAGTAATGTATGTTTGGGCCGCAGCAGGCAAATTGGCAGATACACCTTCACCGTTCAGGAACCATCCCTTGCGGACATCACTGGCAGGAATCTCACTATAGAGTTTCGGACTGATTCTACGCCATCCACCTACAGAAGCATAACCATAATTCAAAGAGCCCATATGTGAAGGGAAATTACAAATACCGGTTGTACTTACACGGTCCTGTTCTGTAATCAAGATACCCCACATCCATGAATTGTCTTCGATATTAATGAATGAAGGCTTGCTTACATCAGCACGGGAGTATGGAGTGGCAGTAGTTTTGGCCAGTGCAGCTTCCGCATCCTTTAAAGCTTCCGCATAGTTGTGCATTGCCAGATAGACACGGGCACGGATACCGTAAGCGACATCCAAGCTGACATAGCGCTTGTCATCACGTTCTTTGTAGTGGCTGTCAGCAGCTCAATAGCTTTATTCAGGTCTGCCAAGATAAAATCATAAGTTTCTTGCACAGTAGAACGGGCGCAGCCATTGGCTGCAACTTCTGTTGCATTCTGCTCTGTAATCAAAGGCATACCCATAGCGCTCTCATGTCCTTTGTAATTGAACTGATACAACTGTATCAACGTAAAATAGTCAAAAGCACGGACAGCTAATGCCTGCGCCAGATAATATTGTAACGTAGGATCTTCAGTTTCGTTATCTACAGTACCGATTACGTTATTGGCTGTAAAAATCTGATTGTACAATGTACCCCAGAATTCAATGGTAGCTGTACTTGTATTCAAGCAGTCACTGTAATCGGCTGAATTGGAATACCAGTTATAACCAGTAATATCTGCCACCATGTCCGTACCTCTTGATTCCGTGGCCAGCATAATGGTCGGATAACCTATATCACTATGCACATTGTCATCTTCTGTGTAGATTTTGGCATATTGGTGAAATTTGCAGCCACGGCTGCTACGCTGGCTTCCAATCTGGAAGGATCAGATTCAACAACTTCTTCCTTTGGTTAGATGTAATAGTCGAACTCAGCGGTTCTGTATCCAGATCTGTACATCCAGCTACCATCAAACCGAGCATAACATACGGTGTTATCTTATATAATTTCTTCATATTTTTCTGTATTTTATTATTGAACTATTATCAGAATGTTACTTTCAAACCGCCGGAAATAGTACGTATAGGCGTATATCTATCTGTAGAAGCTGTTGTGTAGCTCATACGTGGATCAAGCCCTTTACGGGCAGAGAAAAGAGCCACATTGTCAGCCGCACCGTAAATACGCAAGCTTCCGATCCCCAGACTTCAACCATCTCTTAGGTAAAGTATAGCCCAGGGTGATGTTGTTGATAGAGAAATAATCAGAACTTGTCAACCAACGGTCTGATGAAGAGTTGGTGTATTTATCAATGGCATCTACACGCGGAATATTGGTATTTCTATTCTCCGGTGTCCATGCATTCAAGATATCCTTGTGCCAGTTATATCCCATGTAGTGGGAGTCACCGCCATGCATGAAAGCTTGATAGCCACTATCATAAATCGTACCACCCAACTGATAAGCACACTGGATGGAGAAATCAAAGCCACGGAACTCCAATGTTGTACCGACACCGCCATAGATAGTAGGCAACAGGTCACCGGAAGCTTGTCTATTGGAATTGTAGGCAGCAGACCAATCTTTATCCTTATACTCTACACCGTTTTCGTCCTTTGCCCAATACAGAGCTTCGCCGGAATCAGGATCTACCCCTGCATATTTTGTCAAATACATCTGGTACAAAGATTCACCTTCACGATAAATATAGGAACCATCAATCATCTCTCCTTTCAAATCCGGATGCAGCTCAAGAATCTTATTTTTCATCAATGTTCCATTCCAATTGATCACCCACTTTAAATCATTAGTTTCAATAGGAGTATAGTTCAATTCAATTTCCACACCGGAGTTGCGTACCGAACCGATATTCATAGGAAGTTGGGTATAACCGTTAGACATCGCTACCGGTTTATAATACAACATATCCTTAGTCTGGCGGTTGAAGTATTCGATTGTACCGTCAATACGTCCTCCCAAAAGAGCGAAATCCACACCTACATTGAATGAATTGGATGTTTCCAAGTGATATCTTTGCTCCCCTTGTAGTAGAGCACACCATCAGAGAATACACCGTCAGACCCGCTAACCGTGAACTGATCCAGATACGGATAGTAGTTTGTATATCCCTTATAATAGAGGTTGTCATTACCCTGCTGACCGAAAGAAGCCTTCAGCTTCAGCATGTTGATCCAATCGTATTGACTGATAAAGTTTTCTTTGCCATATCCCATGCTGCACTCACACTCCAGAAGTTACCCCAACGGTTATCCGGATGGAAGCGTGAAGAAGCATCACGACGATAAGAAACACTACCATAATATTTTTCATTGAAATCGTAGCTGGCACGTGTAATGATACCGATTGTGGCATATTCATTGTAACTGCCAGAACCATTCTTGCGGTCGATAACATTAGATGCAGTCCAGTTCTTGTCACTATACATGTTATATCCTAAAATATAGTGACTTTCCGTGTTGAAGTCCATACTTTCATAGCCGGCAAGAATATCCAAGTTATGGTTGCCGAATGTCTTTTGTAATTCAACAGATATTGTTGGTCAAGCGAATAAACGCGTGAGGAGTATTGCATAACAGAACCGCCATAGGAAGCCGACTGACCATAATACTTGTTACCCACACTATGCTGGCGTGTGTTGTCAATATGCAAGCCCAAAGAAGCTGTCAATGACAAACCGTCAATGATATCAATCTTTGCATACCATTTCCCATTCAGAATATCCATCAGATATTTTTCAGTATCATAAAGGAAACCGCTCATAGGATTGGACATGCTCATAAAATTACGGGTGAAGTTTGTACTTGAACCATCACCATAGTCATATACATGATAGCCAGTATTGGCATTATATTGGAAACTGCCGTCTGCATTCCGTACATACATCGGATAGATTGGTGCGATAAAGTTACCAACAAAGAACGCATTACCGGAAGAAGTAGCAGCATCGGTATCCTGATCGCCCGGTGAACGGCTTGTTACATTTGAATAGCTAAGATTAACTCCGAGCTTCAACCACTTTTTAGCCTGATAATCCACGTTCATACGAGTGGAGATACGTTCGAAACCTGAATTTTCAATAATACCTTCATCATTCAAATAACTGGCAGACAGATAGTAGCTTAATTTGTCCGAACCACCAGAAACACTAAGATTATACTCTTGGCGCAAATTACTTTGGAACATCTCATCAGACCAGTTATCCGGTGTATAATAATAGTCACCGTCACTATATCCCAGAGTTGCATAAGGGTTCAACTTGCCGTTCCGGCCAATAAGATATTGTCCATCAGGTATGGTATAAACTTGGTAGCCCAGCTTTGGAAACAAGTCTGCATTGGCCAATTGATAAGCCCGTTCTGCTGTATATCCGCTATTATATAGGTATCCGTTATACAAAGCAGAATATGCAGTCTCCATATAGGTATTTGCATTCTGCAATACATCATAGTTTTTCACTAAGCGGGAGTTGACTCCCCAACGGGCGTCTAAAGAAATCTGCGTATCACCGCTCTTACCTTTCTTTGTAGTAACCAAAATAACACCGTTTGCACCACGTGCACCATACAAGGCAGCAGCTGCGGCATCTTTCAATACGGTCATTGATTCAATATCTTGTGAATTGACAGCGGAGATATCTCCTTCATAAGGAATACCATCCACTACATACAGAGGATTGTTGCTGGCATACATAGAACCGATACCACGAATACGAACTGTCGCACTCGTACCCGGCTGGCCATTTGTACTTTGTGTCTGCACACCAGATACAGTACCGGAAAGTGCATTCGATAAGTTGGAGACTTGACGTTTCTCCAATGTCTCAGACTTGATCACAGAGGCTGAACCTGTAAAAGCAGACTTCTTTGCTGTACCGTAAGCTACCACCATTACCTCATCAAGCATCTCAGAATCGGAACGCATGAATACTTTTATATTCGGCTTAATATCAACCTCTTGAGTCTGCATACCAATGTACGAAATCACCAAAGTTTTCGCGGAACTACAACTCTTTTATTTTATTAATAATCAAGCAATTATACCATGTAATAGAAATCACTATAGCGAAATTTCCTTTCTCACAAGGTATGTGTATAGGGGTACAATGCATAAAACCTTACTGCTGTGATACTATTTGTTGAATTAATGACTTGGTTATCATATGTATATCATAAAGTTAATACGTTGCTTAAAGATTTTAAATGATTATTTCTCTTATATGAAGAATATCTTTTGTCAACATCTATCATCCTAACTGCTTTCGATGAAGCATTTACTCTACATTGTCATTTTATTAGCGAAAGTACTAAAGTCTATGTAAAAGAATATTTCAATAGCTTCAAAAAACAGTAAACTCAAAACTTTGTGATTAGCCAAATAATCAAGACAACTGTTGTTTCTTCATAAGAGTTTTCATCATTTCTGCTTCCACACTTCCACCCACTCCTTGTATTCCTTTATTCATCGGTATTACAAGTGCTGTGGAAGCAACTCAAAAGTGTGGAAGCAAAATTTGCTTCCACACCTCCAACCAGCCTTAAATATTGATAACACACCAATGTCAATCTTCTATTAGCACTACACTATACCTGATTGATTCTCAGTAGTTTCTTACTGCAAAATTTTGCAAACCTATTGCAGCGATACTGCAAAGCTGTTGCAGTGGTACTGCAAACTAATATGCAGCGCGGCTGCAAGCAATATGCAGTGATACTGCAAACAATATGCAGTGATACTGCAAACAATATGCAGTGGTACTGCAAAACGTATGCAGTAAGTTTGCAGCGAGCAAACTGAAACTGAATAGTGAATGAACAGACTTTAAAGGAGAAGTATATGACTAACGATATGAAAGTGTAGTATTGGCTATGCTAAGTTCGTGTTTTTTTAGGCAAAGGCATGAGTGCATGGTTCTTTTCTAAATCATGCACTATAGTCATATCCATTACATTTGTATACACTTGTGTGGTTTTAACACTTTTATGCCCCAATAATTTTTGCACCGTTGTGATGTTTACTCCATTATAAATCAATAGTGTTGCATTAGTATGGCGAGCAGTGTGAAATGAAATTTTTTTTGATAAACCAGCTAGGCGGGAAATCACAATTAAATCCTTGTTCACATTAGAGTTATCCCTTAAATGAAAGAAGCTTTGTAAGTCATCCCGATATTTGTCCAGAATAACAAGCCCTTTTCCTTCGAATAAGAGATAAAGAGGTAATCTGACTTCTGTACTCGTCTTTATGGATTTATAAATTAGCCAGGTTTCTTGACGAATCTCCACGATGTTATCGGGTGATAAACTGATAAAATCAGAATATCTCATTCCTGCATAGCAACAAAACAAGAATGCATCTAAAGTCTTTTGCAATTTAGTATATCTGCCAGCCAAGCTTAATTTCTCCAACTTCTCCAACTCTTCAGGAGATAAGTGCGTATGCTTGTTTTCTATAGTTTTAATCTTGTACTTTCGAAAAGCGTATTTTTGTATCTCCATATAATCCTTGTTGATGGCGACATTTATATGTCGCTTCAGATGCTTCATATGTTTGGCTATCGTATTTGTGTGATAACCTCTTGATTGCAAGAAATATTCAAAGGAGGATATGAATTCGAATGTTAAATCAGAAAAGGTTACATCCTTTTTGAACTGTTGTAATAATGAAAGAGTGGAGAGATGATTTCGTTTTGTGCTTTCTTTTAGAGTAGAGTTTGCTATCTCTTGCCTAAAAAAAGGAATAAAAGCGGTTTTGTTTTCGCTTGTGCTCAAAACATCCTTTAGTAACTCTAATGAAATACGCCTTCCTTGCTGCCACAATTCCAACTCTTTTTTTTCTATCATAGCCATGAACTCATATATCAATCTATTCAGCGCATCTGCATTAGGATGATTCTTCACAATAAGCTTTTTATTGTCCCACTGTTCTGGCTTTAAATAAACTTTGGTTGAAAAATACTTTTTCTTTCTGTCCAAATAGGCTTCTACTTGTACCAATGCCATTCCTTTTTTATTCAGGCTTCTTTTTCTGTTGTACACTAGATTGTAAATAATCTTACTCATTTTACTTGATTTTAATTAATACCAATAACAAATAAGACGATATTCTGTGCTCGATGGGATTAGAATAAGAATTAATATCTCTAAAAAGTGTCTTTTTGTGTTTAGCTATTAATCGGTATTTAGCCTCCGGGAACTCTCAATTTGTTTCAAAATCAGGTCCGTTCTCTGTTTTAGCGGCTTATTTATTAACCATTTTGTTTTAAAATATGTGTATTTCTTGGAAAAATCATCCTAAAAGAGAGAATCATAGTGATAGTAAACATAAGCCAGTTTAGGTTTTTTAAGTGTGAAAAATCTGTTATTAAGCATAAAGTGACATATTTAATTAACAAATTGATAGATTTACAAGGTTTTTTCAATAAAATAGTTGTTCGTTTCAGTTTTATTAATATATTTGCACTTTGTTAGAGTAAAGAAACAATTAATGTAAAGTTAAACTTTAAGAGAGAATTTATGAAAAGAAAATTAATGCTGTTATTGGCCTGTCTTTTTGTCGGAATAGGCCTAGTAACTGCCCAAACCCAGAAGGTTACAGGTGTTGTAATTTCTGAAGAAGACGGGCAGCCAGTTATTGGAGCCTCTGTATTGGTAAAAGGTACACAAATTGGTGCTATTACCGGTGTAGATGGTGATTTTACATTACCAAACGTACCAAGTTCCGCGAAAACTCTGGTAATTTCTTATATTGGTATGCAGACCCAAGAAGTGGCAATAAAACCCAGCTTAAAAGTGGTGATGAAGTCTGATACTGAGATGCTTGATGAGGTAATGGTGGTTGCTTTCGGTACAGCAAAGAAGTCTGCATTTACGGGTTCGGCTAAGGTGGTTGGTACCGAAAAGCTGGAGCAGTCGCAAGTGACGAATGTTACTGATGCCTTGGCAGGTGCTGTGCCGGGTGTGACACTGACTTCCAATGACGGTGCTCCGGGTTCAAAGTCATCCATCAAGATTCGTGGTTTTAGCTCAATCAATGCAAAGAATGACCCTCTGATTATTGTGGACGGCGCTCCTTATAGCGGTGATATTAATAATATCAATCCTAACGACGTTGAGTCAATGACAGTATTGAAGGATGCGGCTTCCAATGCTCTTTACGGTGCTCGTGGTGCTAATGGTGTAATTATCATCACTACCAAAAGGGCCAATATGTCGGGAGAGGCTAAGGTGACTTTTGATGCTAAGTGGGGTGCTAACACTCGAGCGTTGCAGAAATATGAAGTGATTGACAATCCTGGCATGTACTACGAGATGCATTATCGTGCCATGAACAATTATTATAAGTCAACGGGAATGAATGACCAAGCTGCATGGCTTGAGGCAAACAAGAATCTGTTTGGCTCCAACGGTGGATTGGGATACAATGTATATACAGTTCCCGATGGGCAATTCCTCATCGGTCAGAACGGTAAACTTAATCCCAACGCCACATTGGGTAGAGTTGTGAATTATAAAGGACGTGACTATCTGCTGACTCCGGATGATTGGGAAGATGTGGGAATGCGTACCGGTCTGCGTCAGGAATACAACTTCTCGGTGAGTGCAGCCAATGAAAAGTCCTCTTTCTATGTTTCTGTAGGTTATCTTGGAAATGAGGGTATCACTGAAGGCTCTGACCTGAAACGTTTGACAGGTCGTTTGAAAGCCGACTATCAGGCAAAGAAGTGGTTGAAGATTGGTGGTAATATGGGATATGCACGTTTTGATTCTAACTCGTTGAGTAACAATGGTACCAGTTCGTCTACCGGTAATATATGGGCGTTTGTTACCCAAATGGCTCCCATCTATCCCGCCTACGTGCGCAATGCTGACGGCAGCATCATGGTGGATAATAATGGTATTGGAATGATGGACTACGGTAGTGGTATCAATGCAGGTATGCAGCGTCCTTTCATTGCTGATGCCAACCCTATTCTAGACAATAAACTAAATACCAGAAACTCTGAAGGAAATGCCATTAACGGCAACGCCTTTGTAGATATAACTCCTATAGAAGGCCTAAAGGTGACATTCAATGGTGCTTTCAACTTGGATGAGACACGTCATAGTTACGTTTACAATCCTTACTACGGGCAGTTCGACTCCACTGGCGGTACAGTGAGTAAGTATCATACACGTACTTACGATTACAACCTGCAACAACTTGTTTCTTATGCCCGTTCGTTTGGCGACAATAACTTCGATATTCTTTTAGGTCACGAATATTATGATTATCGCTACTATGAACTTGGGGCCAGCAAGTCGCAGATGTTCTCTCAAGGCAATAAGGAATTGGATGGTGCCATTATCGACGGACAAGGTGCTTCTTCCTATAAAGAGCGTCGTAACAATGAAGGTTTCTTCGGCCGTTTGCAATACAATTATGACGAACGCATCTTCGGCTCGGCTTCTTTGCGTCGTGATGCTTCCAGCCGTTTCCATCCGGACCATCGCTGGGGTACATTCTGGTCGGTAGGCGGTGCGTGGCTTATCAACAAAGAAAGCTGGTTTGATGCTTCATGGGTGCAGGAACTGAAGCTGAAGGCTTCTATTGGTTCACAAGGTAATGACAATATCGGTGACTTCCTCTATACGGATAGATTTAACATTATCAACTCTAACAACAGCCTTGGTACTTCATTTAAATCTAAGGGCACTAAAGACATCACTTGGGAAACCAACACTAACTTCAATATCGGTGCAGAGTTCCAGTTGTGGAACCGTGTAACCGGTAGCATCGAGTACTACAGACGTAAGACTTCGGATATGTTGTTCTCATTTACCGTGGCTCCATCATTGGGTTATGCTTCCTATATGGACAACGTTGGTAACATGGTCAATAGTGGTGTGGAAATGGACTTCAATGTGAATATCTTCGATACACGTAACTTTACGTGGGATGTGAATGTGAACATTTCAACCTTGAAGAACCGTATTACGATGCTTGATCCTGATAAGTTGATTACTACTGAGTATACAGCTGATGGAAAAGGATATAAGGGCTATTCTAACGGAAGCTTCTTCATTGGTGAGGATTTGTCTATGTTTACATGGCGCTTGAAGGAGTATGCCGGAGTGAATGAAAAGGGTGAGTCTTTGTTCTATAAGAATGTCAAGGACGAGGCCGGCAATATCACCGGACGTGAAACGACTACGAATCATGCTCAGGCTGACTATTACATCACAGAGGAAAGCTCAATACCTAAGGTGTATGGTGGTTTCGGTACCAAACTGAAAGTATATGGCGTGGACTTCGGCATAAACTTCACTTACCAGATTGGTGGTAAGCAATATGATGGTACGTATGCTTACTTTATGTCGTCACCTTATGGTACGGCTGGTTACAACTACCATAAGGATTTGCTGAACTCATGGACTCCTGAGAACACAAATACTAATATCCCTCGTTTCCAGATGAACGACCAATATTCAGGGGCAATGTCTACGCGCTTCTTGACAAATGCAAGCTTCTTGAATATCCAGAATATTAATGTGGGCTACACGTTACCTTCCAAGTGGACAAGAAAGTTGGCCATCAACTCATTGCGCGTGTATATGTCGGCAGAAAATGTTTTCTATTGGTCTAAACGTAAAGGGTTCGACCCACGTCAGTCATACGACGAGACAACCAATGCTACTTTCTATTCACCGATGCGTACCATCTCCGGTGGTGTGTCATTTGAGTTCTAAACCTAATATATAGATTACAATGATTATGAAGAAGAATATATTCAAACTATTTTCGGTTATGGTCGTATCGGCCACGGTATTGACCGGCTGTATAGAAGAGGTTTTTCCCGAAGATTCTACAGCGACCTCCGATCAGATTGGTGCATCGGCAACAGCGATTGAGGCTTCGCTTAATGGCTTGCCATCGCAAATGGTACAAGGCTATCTAGTGTACGGTAAGCAAACACATGAGACCGACCTTGCTTATCCCTCATTGATGTTGGCCCAGACAGAACTGCTGGGTGATGTCGTGGCTACGGATTACGGATATGACTGGTGGTGGCGCTTCAATGCCAATAATGGTATGAACGACACCGGCTATTATTCATATTTGCCTTACTTCACCCTATATAAGTTCGTTAAATCGGCCAATGACGTGATTGCGGCCGTTGATGTGACTGATCCCACAATTACCGATGAAATGCGTGGGCTTGAAGTATAGCCCATGCTTTCCGTGCATTGGACTATTATACGCTGATGGTACTTTTCGAACCGGTAGAAAACATCTATACCGATTGTAGCAAGGTACTGGGGCTGACGGTGCCCATCGTGACTGAGGCAACAACTAACGACATTGCGAAGAGCAATCCGCGTGCAACCCACGAAGAATTGGTGAATTTCATTCTTGCCGACCTTGACAAGGCAGAGATAGGTCTGGAGTCTTATACACCTGTCAGTAAGAACTTCCCTGACTTGGCGGTCGTATATGGTCTGAAGGCCAAAGTATATATGTGGGATGGTCAGTTTGCTAAAGCTGCCGAGTATGCCCGCAAGGCTATTGATAAGTCGGGAGCAACACCTATGAGCGAATCACAGTGGCATAATCCCACTACCGGTTTCAATACGGCTACTTCTGCATGGATGTGGTACCTTCACCCCACGGCTTCCAATATGGGTAATCTTGCTAATTTCATTGGTCACATTTCCAATGAAGCGGATTGGGGATATGCTTCTTTGTCTAAGCTCCAGATGGCACGTTCACTTTATGACGCGATTCCTGCTACCGATTTCCGCAAATATTCTTACCTTGACCCGGACAGAAGTACTTACGCTTACCAGTCAGTGAGAGGCAATGCATGGCTGGATGAACAACCGGATTATATGTCATTGAAGTTCCGCCCCGTGGGTGGTGACTATAACACTTATTCTGTGGGTGCGGCTGCAGATATTCCCGTGATGCGTGTGGAAGAGATGTATCTCATAGAGGCTGAAGCAGTAGGTGCCAGCCAGAATGTGGCAGCAGGCGTACAGTTGTTGAATAACTTTATGAAGCAGTACCGCCAGAGCAATTACAATTTCAGTACGGGTGATTTGCGTAATTTCCAACTTGAGGTGTTGAAACAGATGCGTATCGAGTTCTGGGGTGAGGGAATCGCATTCCCACGGCTAAACGTCTGAAACCGGATGTCATTCAGAATTATGAGGGTACCAACTTTATAGAAGATATCTTCAAGATAAACTGTAAAGGTGTGAAGCCCAACTGGACATTGATGATTCCTAAGACCGAGGTCGATTCAAATACTGCCCTTCAGGGAATGAACAATCCGGACCCGTCCGGTGCTATTGCTAAACGTCCTACTCCGATAGGGAGTTTGCACCGGGTAACAATTAACCAATGAACTAACTTTTAATAGAATTTGTATATGAATAAGATATTCAATAAATTGTTTTGGGCTTGGCCGTATGCGGTTTGGCTATGACGGCTTGTTCAGACGGTGTGGAGTGGGAGCCTTCTCCGGTTCCTACCGAGGGTGTACAAGCTTATATTTATACTGATAACACTGATTTGACTTATTATCCGAATGATGAACAGGTTTTGTGGTCAAAATCGGCCGTCAGAAAACAGATGCGGCTGCATCTATTCGCTTGACTACAGATGCGGAGAACGTAACAGTGCCGACAACGGTTGATTTTGCTGCCGGTGAAGCACTCAAAGAAGTAAAGATTGCGTTTGACATAGCTGTGGGTACTACTGCATCTTATACTATTACCATTCCTGAAGAAGATTCCTACGTTTATGGTTCACCTAAGGTGACGGTCAATATAAAGCGTGACTATACTTGGCTCAATATAGGTACAGGCTACTATGCATCTCAATTATTTGGCGAGGGTTGGGATCAACCTGTGCTGAAGGCTAAAGAGGCTAACATCTATAAACTGGAAGATTGCATTACGAAAGGATATCCCATCATGTTTACGCTAAGCGATGACAATCAAGAACTGATAGGTTGGGATCCTCAACCTACTGGTTATGACAAGACGGATTATGGTATGCTATACTTTGCAGCAGCAGGTATGGAGCGTAAAGGAAACGTGTTGTCTTTCCCGATGCAGGGCTTAGTAGTACTTGACAGTGGTAAATGGGGAGTACTGTATCAGGGATTCACGGAAACGCTGGAGATGCCGGAAGGGTTCTGATTATCCTGGCAATTAGATAATATGTAATTAGAAATGGCATGTAAGATGAAGTCAAACTTCATCTTACATGCCATTTTTCTTGTCTGTTTTATTTTATTCCCTTTTAAGGCGCTTCCGCCAAAATTATTTATATTTGCTGCCCGAACCAACAATACGTATATATAATAAGGTATAGAAACTATGAAAGAATTTGTAATCTCCGAAGCGCAGGCAGAAACAGCGGTATTGGTAGGTCTTGTCACGAAGACTCAGGATGAGCGTAAGACCAATGAATACCTGGACGAGCTTGCATTCTTGGCTGAGACAGCCGGGCGGAAGTAGTGAAGCGGTTTACCCAGAAGCTGGACCAGGCGCATTCCGTGACCTACGTCGGCAAGGGCAAGCTGGAAGAAATCAGAGAGTACATCCGTAATGAAGAAGAAGCCGAGCGTGAAGTCGGCATGGTGATTTTGACGATGAACTTTCTGCCAAACAGATACGTAACATTGAAGCGGAGTTGAAGATTAAGATATTGGACCGTACTTCGCTCATTCTCGATATTTTGCCATGCGTGCCCAGACTGCCAATGCAAAACGCAGGTGGAGCTGGCGCAATACAAGTATATGCTTCCTCGTCTGCAACGTTTGTGGACCCACTTGGAACGCCAGGGTGGTGGCTCCGGTGCCGGTGGAGGTAAAGGTTCCGTGGGACTTCGCGGTCCGGGTGAAACGCAGCTGGAAATGGACCGCCGTATCATCTTGAACCGTATGTCATTGTTGAAGGAGCGCTTGGCTGAGATTGACAAGCAGAAGTCTACCCAGCGGAAGAACCGCGGACGCTTGATTCGTGTGGCATTGGTGGGATATACCAATGTAGGAAAATCCACATTGATGACTTTGCTTTCGAAAAGTGAAGTCTTTGCAGAGAATAAGCTGTTTGCCACGTTGGATACTACGGTGCGTAAGGTGATTATTGAGAACCTGCCGTTCCTGCTATCCGATACGGTGGGCTTTATCCGTAAATTGCCGACGGATTTGGTAGACTCCTTCAAGTCTACTCTGGATGAGGTACGCGAGGCGGACTTGCTGTTGCATATCGTAGACATCTCTCATCCGGATTTTGAAGAACAGATAGAAGTTGTGAACAAGACGTTGGCAGATATCGGTGCCGCCGGTAAGCCCATGATTCTTGTATTCAATAAGATAGACGCTTATACTTATATAGAGAAAGCGGCTGACGACCTTACCCCAGAACCAAGGAAAACTTGACACTCGAAGAACTGATGAAGACGTGGATGGCTAAGATGGAGGATAACTGCCTCTTTATTTCTGCCCGCGAAAAATCAATATGGAGGAACTGAAGAGTGTAGTTTATCAGCGTGTGAAGGAATTGCACGTGCAGAAGTACCCTATAATGACTTTCTTTATCAGACCTACGAAGAAGAAGTTTAATTTTAGTTATGAGTTATGAGTTATTTGCTGGCAGCGGTTTGAATCGGTAGTGCCGGCAAAGGCAATAACTTATAACTCATAACTCATAACTCGTTATAAGGATGAATTACAGAAGACTGACCGAAGATGAAATTCTCCGGTTGAAGAGCCAGTCATGTCTGGCTGATGATTGGGAAAGTAACCGTTGCAGAAGAGTTCTCAACGGAATTTGTGCATCATAGTGAGGTGTGTTTGGGAGTGTTCCATTCAGAATTTATGTTGCCGGGAGGAATCAGGAAGCATTCCGGTTTGCGGCATGTGACGCTGCATAATGTAACGGTGGGAGATAACTGTTGCATTGAGAATATCCAGAACTACATTGCCAATTATGAAATAGGGCATGACACCTTCATTGAGAATGTGGATATTATTCTGGTAGACGGTGTGTCGAAGTTCGGTAACGGGTAGAAGTGTCTGTCCTGAATGAGACGGGAGGCCGTGAGGTGCTGATTAATGATAAACTCTCCGCACACCAAGCCTATATTCTGGCGCTTTACCGCCATCGCCCGGAGCTGATTGCACGGATGAAGGAAATCACGGATTTTATTCCAACAAACATGCTTCTGCTGTAGGAAGCATCGGGAATCATGTAATGATATTGAACACCGGTTCCATAAAGAATGTGCGCATCGGTGATTATTGCCGCATCTGTGGTACATGCCGTCTGTATAACGGAAGCATCAACAGCAACGAGGTGGCGCCGGTACACATCGGGCATGGGGTGATTTGTGATGATTTCATCATCTCTACCGGGTCTCATGTAGATGACGGAGCTATGCTGAGCCGCTGTTTCGTGGGGCAGGCATGCAAGTTGGGACACAACTACTCTGCCTCAGACTCTTTGTTTTCAGCAACTGCCAGGAGAGAACGGGGAGGCGTGCGCTATTTTGCCGGACCTTATACGGTGACGCACCATAAATCCACGTTGCTGATTGCCGGTATGTTTTCCTTTATGAATGCCGGTTCGGGGTCCAATCAGAGCAACCATATGTATAAGTTAGGGCCTATCCATCAAGGCACTTTGGAGCGTGGTGCCAAGACGACTTCCGATTCGTACATCTTGTGGCCTGCAAGGGTGGGAGCGTTTTCCTTGGTAATGGGGCGCCATGTCAACCATTCTGATACTTCGAACCTGCCGTTCTCTTACTTGATAGAGCAGAATAATACCACCTACCTTGTACCCGGTGTCAACCTGCGTAGTGTGGGTACCATCCGTGATGCCCAGAAGTGGCCGAAACGTGACGGGCGTACCGACCCGAACAAACTGGATTACATCAACTATAATCTTCTCAGCCCCTACACGGTGCAGAAAATGTTCAAGGGACGGGAAACGTTGCAGAATCTGCGTCATGCCAGTGGCGAGCTTTCGGATATCTATTCTTTCCATAGTGCGAAGATACGTAACTCGGCTTTGGTGAAAGGTATCCGCTTCTATGAAATAGCCATTCATAAGTTCCTCGGAAACTCTGTCATCAAGCGCTTGGAAGGCATTGACTTCCGGAGCAATGAAGAAATACGTGCCCGTTTGAAGCCCGATACTGCCATTGGCAGCGGCGAATGGGTGGATATTTCCGGATTGATAGCCCCAAAGAGTGAGATAGATGCGCTGATAGACGGTATTGAGTCCGGCAAAGTCAATCGCTTGAAGTCTATCAATGCCGAGTTTGAGAAGATGCACAGCAACTACTATACCTACGAATGGACCTGGGCGTATGAGAAGTTGGAAGAGTTCTATGGTATCAAGCCGGAAGGTATGACGGCAGAAGACGTCATACATATTGTCGAAAAATGGAAAGAAGCAGTAGTTGGCCTCGACCGCATGGTGTATGAGGATGCTAAGAAAGAATTTTCACTGGCTTCCATGACGGGCTTTGGAGCTGACGGCTCACGCTTGGAAAAGGAACTCGATTTTGAGCAGGTACGCGGCGACTTTGAAAGCAATCCGTTTGTAATGGCTGTGCTGAAACACATTGAGGTGAAGACGGCGCTGGGCGATGAACTGATAGGGCGGATGCAGTGGGTGTCAGAAAATTAATTATGATTTGTTGCGTTTTACTCTAATTAAAGAATTATTTCAATAATAGTTTTACCTTTGCTCGGTAAAGGCGGTTTTGTGCTGCCTTTGCTACCCGAATCACTTTTAAACATTAAATATACGAGTAATTATGGCAACAACACCTCCGTTCAAGTATCAGCCCATGTTCGAGAAGGGAAAGATACTACTGAGTATTATCTGCTTACAAAGATTACGTGTCAGTAAGCGAGTTTGAAGGAAAACCTATCCTGAAGATTGAAAAGAAGGTTTGACGGCAATGGCCAATGCGGCTTTCCGTGATGTATCGTTCATGTTGCGTCGTTCGCACAACGAGCAGGTTGCTAAGATTCTGAGTGACCCCGAGGCAAGCGACAACGATAAATACGTGGCACTCACCTTCCTGCGCAATGCAGAGGTAGCATCCAGGGGTACTTCCTTTCTGCCAGGATACGGGTACGGCAATCATCCATGGTGAGAAGGGACAACAAGTATGGACCGGCTACTGTGATGAAGAAGCTCTCTCACTGGGTGTTTACAAGACTTATACCGAAGAGAACCTGCGCTATTCGCAGAATGCTCCCCTCACCATGTACGATGAGGTGAATACGAAGTGCAACCTTCCCGCACAGATTGACATCGAAGCTACGGAAGGTATGGAGTACGAGTTCCTCTGCGTAACCAAGGGTGGTGGCTCTGCCAACAAGACTTATCTCTACCAGGAGACAAAGGCTATCCTCAACCCCGAAACATTGGTTCCCTTCCTTATCTCAAAATCAAGACTTTGGGTACGGCAGCTTGTCCTCCCTATCACATCGCATTCGTTATCGGCGGTACCTCTGCCGAAAAGAACTTGCTGACTGTGAAACTGGCTTCCACCCACTTCTACGATAACCTACCCACTACCGGCAATGAGTTCGGCCGCGCTTTCCGCGATGTGGAACTGGAGAAGCTGGTACTGGAAGAAGCTCATAAGATTGGCCTCGGTGCCCAGTTCGGCGGCAAGTATCTGGCTCACGACATCCGCATCATCCGCCTGCCGCGTCACGGTGCGTCCTGCCCGTGGGTCTGGGTGTTTCCTGCTCTGCCGACCGTAACATCAAGTGTAAAATCAATAAAGAAGGTATCTGGATTGAAAAGCTCGACAGCAATCCGGGTGAACTGATTCCCGAAGAACTCCGTAAGGCCGGTGAAGGCGACGTGGTGAAGATTGACTTGAACCAGCCGATGGCCGATATTCTGAAGGAACTGACCAAGTATCCGGTTTCCACCCGTTTGTCTCTGAATGGAACCATTATCGTAGGCCGTGACATCGCACACGCCAAGCTGAAAGAACGTCTGGACCGTGGCGAAGACCTGCCGCAGTACATCAAAGACCATCCCATCTACTACGCCGGTCCTGCCAAGACTCCTCAAGGCATGGCTTGCGGCTCCATGGGCCCGACTACTGCCGGACGTATGGACCCGTATGTAGACCTCTTCCAAAGCCACGGCGGCAGCATGATTATGCTTGCCAAAGGTAACCGCAGCCAGCAAGTGACAGATGCCTGCCAAAAGTATGGCGGTTTCTACTTGGGCTCTATCGGTGGTCCTGCCGCTATCTTGGCACAGAACAACATCAAGAGCATTGAGTGCGTGGAATATCCCGAACTCGGTATGGAAGCTATCTGGAAGATTGAGGTGGAGAACTTCCCTGCATTCATCTTGGTGGACGATAAGGGCAACGACTTCTTCAAGCAACTGAAGCCCTGGAATTGCAGCAAGTAAAACAGAAGCCTTTTAGAAAGGCATAATATAAGGAAAGCCGTAACGGAGAAAATCTTGTTACGGCTTTTTGTTTTGTAGAGGAAAACAAAGTGTTTCGCGGCATAGAACACTCTGTTTCATCAAGCAAAACAAACTGTTCCTTTATGTTGAAACAAATTGTTTCAATAGGAAGAAACAAACTGTTCTTTCATGTTGGAACAAAGTGTTCTTCCCTATTGGAACACTCTGTTCTGCCTTGATAAAACAGATTGTTCTCTATAGGAGAATAAAACTGAAACTCGTTTGTTGTCGTATTTTTGTTACATTCTCCTTTTCATTTCTCGGTTAACTTCTTTATCTTTAGCCCTCCAAACAACCTATTTAATAAAACATGGAACCAACTCTTACACGACAAACTCCGGCACAACACATCGTATGGCTGGATGTGGTACGCCTTGTTGCAATGTTTACAGTAGTTTGCTGCCATTGCACAGACCCTTTTAACTTCTATCCGGGCACATCGCCCGACATTGTTGACATCAAGTTCTGGGGAGCTGTCTACGGTGCGGCGCTCCGTCCTTGCGTACCGCTTTTGTAATGATTACCGGTGCATTGCTGTTGCCGGTACGGGGTGACGCCTCGGCATTCTACAAGAAACGTATCCCCGCGTATTCTTTCCTTTCCTCATCTGGTCTGTGATTTACAATCTGTTCCCCTGGATAACGGGACTGCTGGGAGTGGAGCCGAAAGTGATTCTGGATTTCTTCCCTTATTCGGGTGAGGAAGTGATGCGCCAGTCTCTGGCAGTGAGCCTGGGATATATTGCAGAAATGCCTTTTAATTTCTCTCTATTGGATGTACACATGTGGTATATCTATCTGCTGATAGGGCTTTATCTCTATCTTCCGATATTCTCGGCATGGGTGGAGAAGGCCTCGGAACGTGCCAAACTATGGTTTCTTGCAGCATGGGAGTGACACTGCTGCTGCCTTATTATACCGAGTTTGCCGCTCCGTACCTTTGGGGACTTGCTCGTGGAACTCGTTCGGTATGCTGTATTACTTTGCCGGTTTTAACGGCTACCTATTGTTGGGCCATTATCTGAGGAACCATAACTGGACGGGCCGGCAACTCTGTGGCATCGGCATTCCCATGTTTGCCATTGGCTATGCCGTAACATTCCTTGGTTTCCGTCGTATGACCTCCTTGCCGGATTTTACGGATGAGATGCTCGAACTCTTCTTCACCTACTGTTCGCTGAATGTAGTAATGATGACCATCCCGTGTTTATGCTTTGCAAGCGGGCCAATTTCCGTTCGGAGCGCATCAAGAAAGCATTGGCAAACTTGACGCTCTGTGGTTTTGGAGTCTATATGATACACTATTTCTTTACCGGACCGAGCGTAGTCCTGATGCGTGCTATCCATGTTCCTATCTATCTTCAGATACCTTGTGCCGCAGTCGTCGCTTTCTGTACTTCCTGGTTTCTGGTGGCAATGGCATACCGTTGTTTCGGGAAACGGACCAAGTGGGTGCTGGGGTAGTTTGGATGAAAGATTGTTTATCTTTAAAGGAGGAGATTTAGGGCTTATTATCTCCTCCAGATTCTCCACATATAGTAAGCGCAGTGCGTGAATGCGAAAACAAACGAGATAATCAGCAGCACTTTGCTTTCTCCCCATCCCACAGTCTGTTGGTGCCACAGTCCGGTGATGACACAAAGAACGGCAAGGATAAGTCCAATCATGTTCAAGGTCACCTGCCCGTGGCGGGTGTCGCCTCCATGCTCCAGCTTACTGTGCTTCATGCCGTAGCCCACGTAGATGTCCAGACCGATGAGCATCCACAGCACCAGGCGTATCCATGTATCGGCAGGAAGGAACAACATCATGCAAAGGCAAGTAAGAATACCCAGTATGGGGATAAGTGGAACAAGTGGGGTTTTAAAGGAACGGGGCACGTCAGGCATGGTTCTGCGTACTACCAGTACAGCGGCACAGACCAGCGTGAAGGCCATCAGCGTGCCGATGCTTGTCATCTCTCCGGCCAGCCGTGCGGGTACAAAGCTGCCAGCAGGCCCACAAGTACCATGAAGAGCAGGTTGCTGCGTGCCGGAGTACGGAACTTCTCGTTGATATGCGAGAAGAAAGGAGGCAGCAGCCCGTCGTGGCTCATGCTCAGGAATACGCGGCTCTGTCCCAGCAGCGTCACCATGATGACGGAGCAATATCCGAACAGAATGGACAGCACGATGGCACGGTTCAGCCAGGGATAGTCCGGCTGGATGATACCTGCCGCATCAGCCTGCCCCATGTGCTCTATGGCTATGGCAACGGGAGCAATGCCTTGCTGTCCGCTGAAGGCGGTGTAGTGTGCCACTCCCGTCATGACGTGGGCAAAACCATATAGAGCACGGTGCATACCAGCAAGGAGACCAGAATGCCGATAGGCATGTTCCGCTTCGGTTCTTCGTCTCTTGGGCGGCTGTGCTCACAGCGTCGAACCCGAGGAAGGCGAAGAATACGATGGCCGCCCCTCGCAGGATGCCGGAGAAGCCATATTCGCCCAGCACGCCCGTATTGGCAGGGATGTAAGGTGTATAGTTGTCGGTATTGATGTATTTCCAGCCGAGTATGACAAAATCAGTATGACGGAAACCTTCAGGAATACAATGAAGCCGTTGAAGATGGAGCTGCCTTCCGTACCCCGTATCAGGAAGAGGCTCATCAGCACGACGATAAGGAAGGCGGGGATATTTACGACTCCACCATCCCAGGGACAGGCGGTGAGGGCTTGCGGTAGATGTATGTCCAGTCCCTCGAGAAAGACGACCAGATAGCGGCTCCAACTGATGCTTACCGTGGTTGCGGCTACGGTGTATTCCAATACCAGGTCCCACCCGATAATCCAGGCGATGAGTTCGCCCATCGTGGCATACGAGTAGGTGTATGCGCTGCCGGCTACGGGTATCATGGATGCAAATTCCGCATAACATAGTCCGGCGAAGCAGCATCCCAGTGCGGCAATGGCAAAGGACAGTGTGATGGCCGGTCCCGTATAGCCTGCCGCCACCGTTCCGGTGATGGAGAATAGACCCGCTCCGATGATGACTCCACGCCCAGGGCAACAAGGCTCCACGGACCAAGTACACGTTTCAATGTTTTCTTTCCGGAGGCATTCGCCTCCGCTTGCAGTGCCTCGAATGGCTTTCTGATGAATAATCCCATTGTGCTTTAATTCTGATAAATCGGGCGTAAAGGTACGGATTATATTGCTTATTCCATATAGCGCGCTACTTTTCCACTGATTTGCAGTAGGGAGATTTCACATAATTTGGTATCATATTCCGCGGAGAGAATACGTTCTTCTGCATCCAGCAGACTCTTTTGGGCTTCGCGCATCTCGATTCCCGAGAGGTTGCCCAGCATATATCGTTCCATGGCAATCTCGTGGTTCTCCTTGGCAGCCACAAGGTTCTGGCGTTCCAGGTTCAGCATTTGCAGGTTGTTTTGGTAGGCCTGCCATAGGTTGCTGAGGTCGGCGCGCAGGGCCTGCTCCAGTTGCTCCCGTTCCAGGCGAGCATTCTGTACGGCAATGCGGGCATTCTTGCGTTCGCGGCGCCGGTTGCCGTCGAACAGATTGAAGCCGACCGTGACGCCGAAGTTCAGACCGAGGTTGCTGCGGCGGCTGTTGGCAGAGATGTCATACTTGTTGAGGGTGTAGCCGTATCCGCCGTTCATCTTCACGTATGGGTAGTCGCGCGAGCAGACTTTCTTGTAGTCCAGACGGGCCAGGGTATTGTTCTGTTCGGCACGTAGCAGTGAGGCGTTGATGGTGAGGGTGGCGTTCCACAGCTCCTCGAAGTTCAGGGAGGCGGTCACGTTGATGAGGCTGTCTTGTATGATAAACGGCTGGTCTACATCTTTGTTTGCCATGAGTTCGTTCAGCTGGATACGTGAGGTGTGCAGCAGTTCCTGCTGTTTCATGTATTGGGCACTGTCGGCATTGAAGTCCACTTTGGCCTGCTGGTAGTCCAGGCGCGAGAAGTTACCGATGTGGTAACGCTCTTCCACAATGCGCAGGCGCTCTTTGGATAGCGATACGGCATAACGGAAGTTCTTCAAGCGGATTTTTGCTGCACATAGTTATAGTATTCGGCGGCTATGTTGGCTATCAGGTCCTCGATGGCGATGCGCGTATTGGTCTCGCCTTGGCGTTCCAGCTCCTTGAGCCGTTGGTAGTTGGCGGTAATGTTGAAACCGTCGAAGATGGTCCAGTTCAGGTTGATGCCTACATCGAGAGTTTGGTCAAACACTCCGTTGTCCTTGGTTGTCTCTCCGGTGGCTCGGGCTTTGGTCTCGGTATTGTCTATGGTTCCCTTGTAGCCGGCGGAGAGGCCCAGTGTGGGCAGGTAGCCCGCATTGCCCAGTGTGGCGTTGTTCTTGCTGACCTGCTCTTCATTGCGGACAATGCGCAGGGAGTAGTTGTTCAGCAATCCTTGCTCCAGGCAGGACTTCAAGGTGTAGGTAGGCGCAGGCTGTGCATAAAGGCCCAGCGCTGTGCAGGCAGTGGCTATGAAAATTAAAACAATGCGTTTCATTCGGTCTTCAGTTTACTTCGGTTCGTTGATACATAACTATATATGGCAGGCACGATGTACATCGTCAGCAGTGTGGAGATGAGCATGCCGCCTACGACGGCAGTACCCATGGCGATGCGCTGGTTGCAGCCTTCGCCGGTGGCGTAGGCAAGCGGTATCAATCCCAGGATGGTGGAGGCACTCGTCATCAGGATGGGGCGCAGACGTTGCAGGGAGGCGTCCTTGATGGCTCGCATCTTGTCTTCACCCGCTTCCTGCTTCTGATTGGCGAACTCCACAATCAGGATACCGTTCTTTGCTACCAGACCAATCAGCATGATGATGCCAATCTGGCTGAATATATTCATCGTGATGTCTCCGAAATACATGAATACCAGCGCGCCGGCAATGGCGAGAGGCACCGTCAGCATGATAATCAGCGGGTCTTTGAAGCTCTCGAACTGGGCGGCCAGAATCAGGTAAATCAGCACGATGGCAAGGATGAAGGCGAACATCAGACTGGAGGAGCTTTCGCGATACTCCTTGGAGTCTCCGGTCAGTGCGGTACGGAAGGTCTCGTCCAGTGTCTCCTTGGCAATCTTGTCCATTTCGTCCAGTCCTTGCCCGATGGTCTTCCCGTCGGCAAGCCCCGCGGAGATGGTGGCGGACACGAAACGGTTGTAACGGTACAGTTTCGGAGGGCGATACCGCCGGTCAGCTCTATCAGGTTGTCCAGCTGCACCATGTTCCCGTTGTCGCTTCGGATATAGATACCTTTCAGGTCGGCGGGCTTGTTGCGTTGCTGGCGGTTGATTTCGCCCAATATCTCGTATTGCTTTCCGTTCATGTAGAAGTAGCCCATACGCTGTCCGCTCAAGCCGTATTGCAGAGTTTGGGCAATGTTCTTGGTGCTTACGCCCATGATACTCGCCTTGTCACGGTTGATGTTGATGCGCGCTTCAGGCTTGCTGAACTTCAGGTTTACGTCTGCCATCTGGAATACCGGATTTTCGTAGACCTTCGTCATGAACTTGGGGAGCACCTCCTGCAATTTCTCGATATTAGTTGCCTGCAATACATACTGCACGGGCATACCGCCGCGCCGTCCTCCGAATGAGGAGGACTGCTGTACGAAAGAGCGTGCCATGGTCTTTTCTGCACTGCCTTCGACAACTTTTCGGCAACTTCCATCTGGGTATAGTCACGGTCTTTCATGTCTTTCAGTGTGATACGTACGTTACCGCTACCACTGGACACACGCGCTGTTACCGCTTCTGCATCCGGGATAATGGAGTCCACCAGATGATTGATGTCTTCGGTATAGTCGCGGATATATTCGTAAGTCACTCCTTCGGCACCCATTGTATTGATACTGATTTGCGAACGGTCCTCCAATGGCGCCATTTCAGCCGGGATAGTATTCCAAAGGACTCCGATAAGCAGGATGGTGACGATGGTGAAGGGCAGGGCAATCCAGCGCCGTTTCAGGAAGGCGGCCAGTGACTGGCTGTATACCCGGTTCATCCCTTCGAAGAAAGGTTCGGTCTTGCGATAGAACCAGCTCTGCTGTTCCCTTTGATTAAAAGTTTGGTGGCAAGCATCGGCGTAAAAGTCAATGCGGCGAAGGAGGAGATAATCACCGAACCGGAGACCACGATACTGAATTCGCGGAACAGTCGTCCTGTCGTACCGTCCATGAATACAATAGGGAAGAATACCGCCACCAGCGTAATGGTAGTGGAGATGACGGCAAAGAAAATCTCCTTGGCTCCTTCTATGCCGGCTTCTTTCGGTGGCATCCCTTTCTCGATGCGGACATAAATGTTCTCCGTCATCACGATGGCGTCGTCCACCACCAAGCCCACGGCAAGCACCACGGCAAGCATGGAGAGCACATTGATGGAGAAACCGGCCAGATACATGACGAAGAAAGCTCCAATCAGCGAAACGGGGATTACAATACATGGCACAAGCGTCACACGCCAATCGCGCAAGAAGAGGAAAATGATGATGATAACCAGTACAAAGGCCTCATACACCGTCTGCTTCACCTCGTCGATAGAAGCGCGGATAAACTTGGTATTGTCAAAACCGTAGTTGTAATGAACATCTTCGGGAAGGTCTTTCTTCATCTTCTCCATGCGGTCATATACGGCGTTGGCTATTTCAATGTGGTTGGCACCCGGCTGCGGAATTACTACGACACCTACCATGGGCACACCGTTCATCTTCATATAACTTTTGATGTCGGCTGGTCCCAGTTCGGCACGTCCAATGTCGCTGAAGCGGACAATACGGTTACCGTCTTCCTTCAAGATAAGATTGTTGAACTCTTCGGCTGTATGCATCAGACCCAACGTACGGATGGTGAGCTCGGTAGTGTTTCCTTCGATACTTCCGGAAGGGAGCTCTACGTTTTCGTTGTCCACCGCATTCTTTACATCCAGAGGAGTGATTCCATAGCCGGACATCTTGATGGGGTCCAGCCAAAGCCGCATGGAATAGCGCTTTTCTCCCCAGATACTTACACTACTTACATCTGAAATAGTCTGAAGCTGCTCCTTGACAGTCAGGTCGGCTATTTCACTGAGCTCCAGTAGGGAACGTTTGTCACTTTGGAGGGCAACCATCAGGATAGGGTGGCGTCCGCATCGGCTTTGATACGGTAGGAGGGTCACAGTCACGAGGCAGATAGCGCTGTGCACGCGACACTTTATCACGTACGTCGTTGGCGGCGGTTTCCAGGTCAACGGAAAGCTCAAACTCTACTGTAATGCGTGATGAGCCTTGCTGGCTGACACTGGAGAGGAGCGTATGCCGGGAATACCGTTGATGTTCTGCTCCAGAGGCTCCGTTATCTGGTTCTCGATGACATCGGCGTTGGCACCCGGATAGGAGCAGGATACTGATATGATGGGATTGTCTACAGATGGGTACTCGCGTACACCCAGATAATTGTAGCCGATGAAGCCAAACAGCAGGATTATCAGGGTAAGTACTGTCGAGAGTACCGGTCGCCGTATACTTAATTCGGATATATTCATTCTTTACAATTGATAATTAACGGTTGATAATTGACAGTTGTCAATTGATATTGTCCAGTGTTACCGGTAGTCCGGTACGGAGTTGCAGGGTTCCCGAGGTGATGATGGTATCTCCTGCCTGCAAGCCTTGCAATACTTGTACTTCCGCTTCCGTACGGATTCCCGTAGTAATCTCTACCGGCTGGGCTTTTCCCGACTTATAGAGGAATATCTTGTCTTTTCCCATTTCCGGTACAATGGCTTCGGACGGTACGGCAAGGGCGTCCTGAATTTCATCCTTGTTCAGCTTGATGCTGGCATAGCGGCCCGGAAGCACAGCTCCGTTGGCATTGGGATAAAGTGCACGGATTGTCAGGGTATGGGTAGTAGGGTCTATCTTTGATTCGCGTGCATAAACCGTGGCGTGGAAGGTATTTAGCTTTCCTTCGAGAGTGAAGTCCAGTCCGGCGCCGGTCTTTACGTCATTGGCATACCGCTCGGGTACGGCAAATTCCACCTTCAACGGCGAAATCTTGGTGAGTTTGGCTACAATGGTTGTAGGGGAAGCGTAAGTACCCACACTGACTTGGCGCAGACCGATGACACCGTCGAAAGGAGCACGCAGCTCAGTTTGTGCGATGTTCGATTCTATCAGGTCAATGTCGGCATTCAGGGTGGCCAGCTCGGTCTTTACTTGTTCGTAGGCTTCTTTACTGACCGCATCCCTTTCCAGCAGGGCGTTCTGGCGAAACACGCGGTCTTCTGCCAACTTTAATTGGGAGACGAGGCGTTGCAATTGTGCTTGCAGCGGCCGGTCATTAACTTTGGCAAGTAATTGTCCTTTCTTGACGAAGCTGCCTTCTTCAAAATTTATCTCTATGATTTTGCCGGATGTCTCGAAAGAAAGGTCCACTTCCTCATCCGGCAGCAGGCTGCCGCTGATTTGTATTTCATCCTTCAGCAGTTGCGGTTTGATTATTTTGCGTTTACGTTTAGAATTTTCTTACCGCTACGTTGACCGGTCATCACCTTGTCTGCAGCGGCTAATTCTTCATTCTCTTTAGGTAATTGGGAGTAGATTCCTCCTCCAATCAGTCCGGCACCAATCACGATAATGATGCCCCATTTAACTCTCTTATTCATGTTGTAGTATTAGTAGTAATAAAATCAGCCTTAGATTAGACTACGGGAAAAGAGAATAGTTTAAAAGATAAAGAGTTAAAAGTGTAAGAATGTGGATTGGAAAGGTGATAAAATGACAAATCAGTAAGCAGCCCGGTATTTTCCCTCCTCCTTGTCCTCCAGCATGTTCAGATAAGAAGCGTAACGGGATTCGCTGATATAGTGCTTCTCGACAGCCTCGCGTACAGCGCATCCGGTTCGTGGCGGTGGGTACAGTTGCCGTAACGGCAGTCGGCAGATACCTTGAATATTTCCGGGAAGTAGTGGCCTATCTCTTCTTCTTCCATATCGAATGTTCCGAAACCTTTGATGCCCGGAGTGTCAATGATATATCCGTTGCCCGGAACCGGGAACATTTCTGAGAAGGTAGTGGTGTGCATACCTTTATTATGATAGGTGGATATCTCTCCGGTTTTAATCTCTATATCGGGCAGTATTGCCTTGATGAGTGTCGATTTCCCTCCGGAATGTCCGGAAAAGAGGGTTATGCGTCCTTTGAGTTCTTTCTCGATAGTGTCGATGCCTTCCCCTTTCTGGCAGAAACCTTGAAACAAGGATAGCCGATGGTGGTGTAAAGGTTGATGAGACTGTCCAGATAGTGCAGTTCCTCTTCATTGTAGGCATCCACTTTGTTGAATATAATCTTGACGGGAACACGGTATGCCTCGGCAGAGGCGAGAAAACGGTCTATAAAGGTAGTGGAGGTCTCGGGATAGTTCACCGTCACTATGAGCATGCACTGGTCGAGGTTGGCAGCAAGAATGTGCGATTGCTTGGAAAGGTTGGAGGCGCGGCGGATGATGTAATTCTTCCGGTCCTCTATCTCGCTGATAAAGGCCGTACCTTCTTGGTTCAGTATGATGTTCACATAATCGCCTACAGCCACGGGATTAGTGCTTCGTATGCCTTTCAGCCGGAAGTTCCCTTTGATTTTACATTCAATCTCCTTCCGTCGTCAGTCCGTACCAAGTACCAACTTCCGGTGTTTTTATAACGAGTCCCCTCAAAATAATTGAAAGTTGAAAGTTGAAAGTTGAAAATGGAAGGTTGAAAGGCTTCTATACTTGGTATATCGGTTTATTTTCAACTTTCCATTTTCCGTTTTCAACTTAATTAAACGGTCATGATTTCTTTATCCTTTGCAGCCAGCATGTCATCAATCTGCTTGATGAACTTGTCGTGAATCTTCTGCAGCTTTTCTTCACCACCTTTCTGGGCGTCTTCGGCCAGTCCGTCCTTTACGGATTTCTTCAAGGCGTCGATGGCATCACGGCGTGCATTACGTACACTTACCTTGGCAGTTTCTCCTTCTCCCTTACACTGTTTGGCAAGTTGTTTACGGCGTTCTTCCGTCAGTGGCGGGATGCCGATACGGATAATCTCACCATTGTTTTCGGGCATGATGCCGAGACTGGAGTCAATGATGGCCTTTTCAATGACGCGGAACATGCTCTTATCCCATGGCTTGATGGCAATGCTGCGTGCGTCCGGAGTGGTTACGGCTGCCACATTGTTGATAGGAACCATACTTCCATAAGAATCCACACGGATACCGTCCAGCAAACGGATATCGGCTTTTCCGGCGCGGATATGAGCCAGTGCCTCGTCCAGATACATGATGGCCATGTCCATACTTTCTTGCGCTTCGTCTAAGATGTCTTTTACGTCTCTCATATTATTTTCGTTTTGAAATAGCTTTGATTTGAAACTTTGCAAATATAATTATTAAATTGAAAATTGAGAATTAAGAATTAAATAACATTCATTTTTATTCTCCATTTTCCATTCAATTGTGCACCAGTGTACCGATTTCTTCTCCTTGCATCACTTTTTCAGATTACCCACTGTGTCCATGTCAAAACGATGATGGGCAGGTTATTCTCTTTGCACATGCAGGTGGCAGTGAGGTCCATCACTTTCAGACCGCGCTTCAGCACTTCGTCGTAGGTGATGTCGTGGAACTTCGTGGCTGTCGGGTCCTTCTCCGGGTCGGCGGTGTAGATGCCGTCCACACGGGTACCTTTCAGCATGACATCCGCCTCAATCTCGATGCCGCGCAGACTGGAACCGGTATCGGTAGTGAAGAACGGATTGCCTGTACCGGCGGACATGATGACTACTTCGCCTGCTTCCATACATTCGATGGCACGCCATTTATTGTAGAATTCACCGATGGGTTCCATACGTACGGCAGTCAGCACGCGGGCCTTCACGCCGGCAGCTACCAGAGCCGAACTGAGTGCAAGGCTGTTGATGACGGTTGCCAGCATTCCCATCTGGTCGCCTTTCACACGGTCGAACCCTTTGTTGGCACCGCTCAATCCGCGGAAAATGTTTCCACCGCCTATCACGATGCCTATTTGTACTCCCAATTCGTGGATTTCTTTGATTTGAGCTGCGTACTCGGCAAGGCGTTTCTCGTCGATGCCGTATTGCTTTTCACCCATCAGGCTCTCGCCGCTGAGTTTCAATAAGATTCTTTTATAGGTTGCCATAATATATAGTTTTGTTACATTGCTTTGCAGCAAAGATAAAGAATTAAACTGAAAAGTGCAGCAGAATGTGGTAGGATAGTTGCCTAACGCACAGTCTTTAGGAACTCGTCCATGCTGTGATATAACGGAACGCCATAGCGGTTGCAAGTAATCCGCACATTGTCGTAGCGGTAGAAACCGGGTTCACAGATAACGTGCAGTTTGCCCGAACGCATGTGCAGTCCCATCTCCAGCAGGGTGATGGGGGACTTGCTGCTTGCCAGGATATTCATGATTATCAGGTCGGCTTTTTCCAGATGTTCCAGTTCCCAGTTCACTTGATGTTCAAAGTCGGACATTTCGCCGCTGAGTCCCTTGTCCCTTCGGGGATTGTATAGGATGTATTTACCTTGGGGGCGTGCGCGGAACCAGTCGCAGGTTGTCTTTTGCCAGTCTATGCTTTTGCCCATGTCGATGGTGCCTGCCAGGAAAATTCTGGTGTATTCGGCTTCGTTCACTTCGGCTTTGCCTTCATCCGGGTGGAGTACTATAACCTCGGACTGAGCCTGCAGCCCGATAGGAAACAACAGCAGTAAAAGCAGGTAGAGACTTTTCTTCATGGTTGGTGATGGTTTTATAGGATTAGTTTCTTTTCTTGCTTCTTATCGGGAGTCTTGGGAACAGTTTCCTGAAACGGACCAGTTGGCTTGTAATATTGCCTCCTGCGATGACGAACGTTACGGCTACGATAATCATCACCAGTCCGAAGCTTTCTCTGACTGTCAGGCTTTCTCCAAAGACGGCTATTCCGAAGAAGATGGCTGTCACGGGCTCCAATGCGCCGAGAATGGCGGTCGGGGTGGAGCCGATATATTGGATGGCACCGGTAGTGCAGAGGAAGGATATGGCGGTGGGGAAGACAGCCAATGCAAGCAGATTGGCCCACAGATACCACTGGTCCGGTGTGTTCAGTACGCCGGAATAGAGCAGGCGTGCCACAAAAAGCGATAGGCCGAAGAGAAGGACATAGAAGGTGACTTTAAGCGTAGCCACATTTTTCAACGATGTCTGGTTGATGCCCACGATGTATATGGCATAGGAAAGGGAAGACGCGAAAACCAGCAGTGTCCCTATCAGGCTCAGTGTGCTGCCGTCCTCGCTCTTGTAGAGCAGTCCGATACCTCCCAGTGCAAGCAGCATGCAGACGATGGTTTGCAGTGCCAGCTTCTCTTTGAAAACCATGGCCATAATAAGCGCCACCATGATGGGATAGACGAACAGCAGTGTAGACGCTATGCCGGCGGCCATGTAGTTATAGCTCAGAAAAAGCGTCAGTGAGGAGAGGGCCACGAGCAATCCCATGATGATGAGCGGAAATGTTTCTTTCCGCTGTATCTTGAATGACCGCCCTCTCGCCTTTATCATAATGCCCAGCAACGGGATGGCGAAGAGGTATCTGAAAAAAAGTACCGAGTCCGGGTCCATGCCGGCCTTGTACAACGGGAGGGCAAACAGTGGATTCATGCCGTAGGAGGCTGCGGCGATGGAACCTAAAATATATCCTTTGGCTTTTGCGTTCATATCTTTATCTGTAAATTAGCGCGCAAAGGTAGATATTTACTTTGATTTCCTCCTTCTTTTCTGTATGAAAACCGTATGAATTCTACACTTATGCCTTCAGTGTGTAGTCACCGGCTTCTTTCGTCACTACTTTCTGCAGTTCTTCGAGCGTCTTTTCACCGTCCGAAAACTCTACGGTGGCTACAGGAGGGTCCAGGGTTACGGTGGCGTGTATGCCTTCCATACTGTTCAATGCTTTCTCTACATGCATGCGGCAATGGTTGCACATCATGCCTTCTACTTTGAATTCTTTCTTCATGATTGTTTCTGTTGGCGGTTCAACATCTTTGTTTTCTTCTCCTTCATGTATTCTTTTCCGTTTCAGCAGCAGGCTGTTGCTCACCACACTGACACTGCTGAATGCCATGGCTGCACCGGCTATCATCGGGTTCAGCAGGAAGCCGTTGATGGGATAGAGTATTCCGGCCGCAATGGGTACGCCTATTATATTATATATAAATGCCCAGAAGAGATTCTGCCGGATGGTCCGGACGGTGAGACGCGACAGACAGAGAGCTTCCGGTATCTTAGTCAGGTCGGAAGAGATGATGGTCATCTTGGCTACATCCATGGCGATGTCGCTGCCTCCACCCATGGCGATGCTTAAGTCGGCTTGGGCAAGGGCGGCGCTGTCGTTGATGCCATCGCCCACCATGGCAACCTTCCGGCCTTCTGCCTGCAACCGGCTGACGAAGGCAGCCTTGTCCTGCGGCAATACACTGGCCTGGTAGTGGGCGATGCCTGCTTTGCGGGCAATCTCACGGGCGGTGGCCTCATTGTCTCCGGTCAGCATGTGGACTTCGATGCCGGCGGCGTGCAGCTCGCTGACGGCACGGATGGAAGTTTCCTTTATCCGGTCTGTAATTCCGGCTATTGCCAGCACGTTTTCTTCATCGGCAAACCAGATGACGGTCTGTGCTTCCGATGTCAGTCGGGTTGCCTCTTCCTGCAGGGAGGGGGGGATGGCGATATGGTTTTCTTCCAGCAGTTTCCGGTTCCCGGCGAGGTAGGTCCGGCCTTGTGCCCGTCCTTTCACGCCTTTTCCGGTGATGCTTTCAAAGTCTTGAATGTCTATGGAGGCCGACTCCTTGAGGTGGTTCACCACGGCTTCTGCCAACGGATGTTCCGAGAGCTTCTCCAGACTATAGAAAATGTCCGACAGCGCATTGCCTGCAGTGGCGCCAGTACCGGGCGTCATTGCCTGCGTATTCCATATCAGCTTGCTGACTACCGGTTTTCCTTCGGTCACCGTTCCGGTCTTGTCGAGTACCACGGTGTCTATCTTCTTGGCAATCTCCAGGCTTTCGGCATCTTTTATCAGAATGCCCCTTTCGGCGCCCTTGCCGATGCCTACCATGATGGCGGTAGGAGTAGCCAGTCCCAGTGCACACGGGCAGGCGATGATGACCACCGTGACAAATGCCAGCAATCCGTGGGTGAATCCGCCGGTTCCGTCCAGTAGCATCCATGCGATGAAGGCAAGCACTGCGATGCCTATAATGGTAGGCACGAATATCCCGGCTATTTTGTCCACCAGCTGCTGCACCGGTGCCTTGCTTCCTTGCGCGTCCTGCACCATGTGTATAATCTTCGCCAGCAGTGTATCCGTGCCGATTTTCTCTGCCCGGAAGCGGAAACTTCCCTTCTGGTTGATGGTACCTGCAAAGACCTTGGCGTCTTTGTGCTTGGATACTGCTACCGGTTCGCCGCTCAGCATACTTTCGTCTACGTAGGAGCTACCTTCCGTCACGATGCCATCCACGGCAATCCGTTCTCCGGGCTTCACCAGGACGATGTCTCCGGGGCGAATCTGCTCGATAGGGATAACGCGCTCAAAGGAAGAGTGAGGGACAGCGTGTCCTTCATCCACAATGATGGTCACAGTCTTGGGTTGGAGCCCCATCAGTTTCTTGATGGCGGTTGAGGTGTTTCCTTTCGCTTTTTCTTCCAGCAGGCGGCCCAGCAGGATAAAGGCTATGATGACACTTGCCGCCTCAAAATATACATGCGGATGGATGCCTCTGGATAGCCAGAAGTCCGGAAATAGCATGTTGAACAGGCTGAACAGATAGGCGGTCCCCGTACTGATGGCTACCAGTGTGTCCATATTGGCGCTGCCATGCTGCAATTGTTTCCAGGCGCTGGTGAAGAATCCCCGCCCCAGCCAGAATACGACGGGAGTGGACAACGCCCACATGATGGGATTGGCATGGGGCATATCCATGAAGAACATGCCTATGATGACAACGGGCATAGACAAGATGATGGCCCAGGTTGTGCGGAATTTCAATGCGCTGAATTTCTTGTTGTGGGCCTCTTCCGCCTCTTCGAGCGTGTTGCCGTCCTGGTTTATCAACAAGTCATATCCGGCCGCCTGCACAGCCTGCTGCAAAGTCTCGGAAGAACAGCTCGTAGGGTCATATTCCACGGTTGCCGTTGCCGAAGCGTAGTTTACGACCGCTTTCTTGACACCTGACTGATGGTTCAGCGTCTTTTCTACCCGTGCGGAGCATGAGGCGCAACTCATTCCCAATACGGGAAATGTCTCTTGAACTATATTCTTTTCTGCCATAACAATTTTGTATAAGTCATTACTCTTGCTATGAGTGACTTGGTTCCAAATGCAAATACCGTCAGTCTTATTCCGAGATACCGTTGGTTTCACTACTTGAAACCGTCGGTTTCTCGCATTGAAACCGATGGTGCCAAAAGTTGAAACTTGTTTGGCACCGTATACTGGCTACCTGACGCCTTGTTCTGGAGGGTGGAATCCATATTTTATATCAGTCATAGCGATACAAAGATAATGCTTTTTCCCTTGAAATTGTTCATAGCCTACCCCTAACGCCAAGCAGGTTCCTTCTTGCTGGGAAATGCCCGTCGGATGACTTCCCGGCTCAAGCCTGTCTGCACCACTCCCCGCATCAGCAGGTAAGTGAGGAAGGCAAGCCATAGAGCATGGTTTGCCAGGACGGGATGCAGCCCATAATATAAGATAAAAAAGCTGACAGCTGCCGCTGCCATGGAGAGGAGCATTCCTCGCGTGGCGGTGGCACCGATGAAGATGCCGTCCCAGATGAAGGCGGCTATCCCGACGGCGGGCACGGCAAGCGCCCAATAAAAATAGGTGTCGGCAACAGCTATCACTTCTTTGTCATCCGTCAATAGTCCGAGGAAGGCATTGCCTCCCAGCGCATAAACCAATGTAAAGAGAACCGCCATCACCGCTCCCCATCCGAAGAGGTGCCGGACGGTGTCTGTAAAGGCTTCCCGGTTGCGTGCGCCTATGTATCTGCCGCTTAAGGCTTCGCCAGCGTAGGCAAAGCCGTCCATTACATACGAGAATAAGGTGAAGAGCTGCATCAGCAGCGTGTTGACCGCCAGAATAATCTCTCCCTGCGAAGCTCCCGCCGAAGTGAAGAACAACGTGACTGCCACCAGGCAAAGGGTACGCAGAAAAATATCCCTATTCACTTGGAAAAACCGGAACATCGCCTCTTTCTCCCAGATACCTGCCTCTTCTCCCCCTTTAATTTTTAATTTATAATTTTTAATTTCCCACAATCTTTTCAGCCTGCCGTAGTTGTGCATCCAAAGGGCAATGCCCATCAAGAAGCCGGCATATTGGGCAATCAACGTCCCCAAAGCTACTCCTTCTACTTTCATCCCACATAGATAAACCAGTCCGAGGCTGGCAATGATATTGACCACATTCTGTGTGATGGCTATATACATGGGGATACGCGAATTCTGCATGCCGATGAACCATCCCGTCAGTCCGTATAGCCCCAGCATGGCAGGGGCACCCCAGATGCAGATATGGAAATAGAGCGTTGCCATCTCTCTGACTTCGTCCGTGGGATGGATGAGAAGGAAGGCTCCCTGCTTGATAGGCGTTTGCAGCAGGATGAGGCAGAATGCGACTGCCACGCCTATGCCCACAGAACGCAACAGCAGGTGGACTACCTCCGGCAAATCCCGCTTGCCGAATGCTTGCGAGGTCATTCCGCTGGTACCCATCCTCAGAAAGCCGAATATCCAGTAGATGATATTGAACAGCATGCCACCCACGGCAATGGCGCCTATGTAGGCGGGCGAACCCAGATGGCCGACGATGGCTACATCAATCAGGCCGAGCAGCGGCACGGTGATGTTCGATACGATGGAAGGTAAGGCTATTTGCAGTATTTGTCTGTCTCTGGGCTTCATTTATATTATTTAATTCATTAAGGTCGGCAAAGTTAACTATTTTTCTACTTTCAACTATTGATGGTTGCCGTAAAAATGCGTAGTTTTGTAGGTAGATTTCTATGAGACTGATTGGGCTGTTAAACTATATATATACACTAAAAATGAAAACCTTAACGTTGCTTTTCTCCTTGTTCTTGATGTGTCCGCTGTCTGTCTGGGGACAGTCGGCAGATGAGTTGCTTTCGAAAGTGTCCGATGCACTTTCCGAGGGTAAAGATGACTATGCGGTGAGTTTGTTTCGCCAGGCGGCAAATGCCGGTGAGGATAGGACGGAAATGTTCTACTGGACCAATGTGGACAAGAGCAGTGAGGTGGCTCCTCGTCTTGCGGATGTGCTGGCTGTGCACTACAAGGAAATGCGGAATTACGATAAAGCCTACCTCTTCTATAAGGAGTTCTTGCAGCGTCATCCCGAAGACGTACCTGCACTTGTCTCTTGTGCCGAAATGGAGATGATGCGGGGAAAGGAGAAAGATGCCTTAAAAACCTATGAAAAGGTATTGATGCTGGATGCCGACAATCTCCAAGCCAATATCTTCTTGGGGAATTATTATTATCTCCAAGCCGAGAAGGATAAGAAGAAGCTCGAAGAAGACTATAAAAAGATAACTTCCCCCACAAGGATGCAGTATGCACGCTATCGCAACGGATTGTCAGACGTGTTCACCAATAGCTACGGCAAGGCTAAGGCATACCTGCAACGCGTGCTTCAGGTATTCCCCTCCATGGAAGCAGGCAATACGCTGGAAAAGATAAAGAAGATGGAGCTGGAGCTGAAATAGCTGTCCGCATTCCGACTAATAGGAAGGGGCTGTTTGTCTCTTATTTCTCTCCGGTCTCTTTTAATCTCTTCAGATATTCCGAAGGTATGCAGCCGAATTCTTCCTTGAAGCATTGCCGGAAGTAGAACAGATTGTTTATACCTACCTTGAATGCTATTTCCGAAATGTTGTATTTGCCTTCCAGCAGGTATTGCTCGGCGTGTTTCATCCTTATCTTGCGGACATATTCGTTGGTGGAAAGTCCGGTAAGCGCTTTCATCTTGCGGTAGAGGGTGGAATTGCTCATGCACATTTTATCCGAAAGATAGCTGATGTCTATTTTGTCTGAAGAAAGCCGTTCCTCTATCAGCTGGTTTATCTTGTGGATAAACTCGTTGTCCAGCTTGTTGAGCGATTCTGTAATGACAGCCGCTTTATTGCTTATGGCGGCATTGGCGCTGAAATGGTTTGCCAGGTTGCGCCGCGACTGGAGCAGGTTTTCTATACGGCTATGCAGCAGGCTGGCGCTGAACGGTTTGGTGAGGTAGGAGTCGGCACCTACCTGGTAGCCTTCCTCTTTGTCGCGCAGCGAGTCTTTGGCTGTCAGCAGTATAATGGGTATGTGGCTGGTGCGCACGTCTTTTTTCAGCTCACGGCACATCTCGTTTCCGTCCATTACCGGCATCATAATGTCACTGACGATGATGTCAGGTATTTCTTTCAGGGCGCTTTCCTTGCCCAGCTTTCCGTTGGCGGCAGTCTTTACTTCAAAGTGGTCGGAGAAGGATTCGGCTATATAGTCGCAGATGTCCGGATTGTCTTCCACTACCAGCAATATGGGTTTGTCGCTGGATGAAACTTGATTTACTTGTGCCTCTTCTATATGCTGGACGTTGCTTTCCTTTTCCTGCGAATCGGCATGCAGTGCCTGCGGGTAACTGTTGTCGGTAAGCAGGCTGACGTAGAAGGTACTACCTTGATTGGGAGCACTCTCTACGCGGATTTCCCCTTCGTGTAGGGCTACGAGGTTTTTCACCAGAGAAAGTCCGATACCGGTACCCGAAGCCTGGTGTTTGCCGCCTTCCTGGTAATAACGGTCGAATATGTGGGGTAGTGCCTCCGGCTTGATACCGTATCCCGTGTCGCTGACCCGGATTTCCGTATAGTTCACTTCGGCACGTTCCACCTGTCGGATACCGATGCTGATGCTACCCTTTTCCGTGTACTTTAGGGCATTGGATATCAGATTGTCCAGGATGGTCTGGATAATTTCCTTGTCGAAGTATATAGGTATATGCTCTTTCTCCACCACCAGCCGGATATCGACGGCTGGCTTCCGGTTCAGTTCCTTGTACTTCAGGCCTATCTCGCGGATAAGGGGTACGAGGTTGTCCCGACTCACGCAGAGTTTCTTGTTCTGGGTCTCGGTCTTTCTGAACTCCAATATCTGGTTGATGAGGTTCAGTAGCCGGATGGCACTTTGGTGAATGACGGATATCTTCTGTGCGTCTTTGGTGGATAGTGTATCACTTTTCTGTATGTCTTCCAGCGGACCCAGTATCAGCGTAAGCGGGGTGCGCAGTTCATGGGTGATGTTGGTGTAGAAGCGCAGGCGTTCGTTGTTCAGTTCCTGCTCGTGTTCGTGGCTCTGCTTCTCCAGTTGGTACAGTGCTTCAGCATCCAGTCTTTTCTTGTAGGCATAGAGTATAGAGAAAAGGATGATAAGGGACAGCAGGATATAGAATGACTTTGCCCACCAAGTAAGCCAAAGGGGTGGGGCGATGCGGATGTTCAATGAGGTGGTTGCGTCCGACCATGCTTGGTTGCGCATGCGCGTTTTCACTTGGAACTGGTATTTCCCGGGAGGAAGATTACGAAAGGTGACATTATTGGGGTCTGTAAGCGTATACCAGGAGTTCTCGAGTCCTTTCAGCATATAGGCATATTCCACTTGGTTGACCAGGGCATAGTTCTGGATGTTGAACCGGATACTGAAACTATTCTGTGTATATTTCAGTTGCACGTTCTTCTGTCCGTTTAAGGCAATGGTGCTCTGTCCGTTTTCCGGTTTGTTCAGCGGGTCGGTAATTTCAATGTTGGTGATGAATGCGGGTGGTGATTTGCGTTCCTGCAATACAACTTCCGGGTTGAAGTAGCACAGACCGTTTATAGAGCCGAAGTAAAAGTTACCGTCTTGTCCGTAGGCTACACTGCCCCGACTGAAGCTTCCCATGGGGAGGTTGTCGTGATAGTCGTAGTTATAGAAAATGTCTTTACTGTCCACAAGACAGCTGATACCTTTGTTGGTGCTCACCCAAATATTTCCTGCCTTGTCCTCACCGATGGCTTGTATGTGGGTGTTAGCCAGTCCGCTTTCACGTTGGTATACTTTGTAGTTTCTGTCTGTCAGGGAGGGGAAGCATACCAAACCTTCACCCGTGGCCACCCACAACCGCTTTCTGCTGTCTTCGTAGAGAGCATTGATGGTATTGGAGGGGAATTTGGCCAGGACGTTGAAGAGCTGGATGCTTTGGAGTTGAGGGTCATAGAGGCCCAGGCCTCCTCCGAAGAATCCTACCCATACTTGGTCTTCGGAATCCTTCAGCACACAGCGGGCCAGATTGTTCTCCAGATTGTAGTGTGCCTTGATTGTCTTGCTGTCACAATCTATAAGATAGACGCCTTCGCTGGTTCCGACCCAAATGTTTCCCTGCTTGTCTTCATGAAAGGAACGTACGTCAGTGCGTGACTTGTCTTCGGAGAAAATCTGCCGGAAGCTTTGGCTCTTGGGGTTGTAGTAGGCTATTCCTCCATAAAAAAGTCCGAACCATAATCCTCCCTTCGAGTCGCACAAGGCTGCCTGCACCGTATTGCTTCTGAATTTCTTGTTGTCAGCATTGTATATGGCTATTCGTCTTCCCTTGTTGAATACGTTGATTCCTCCTCCATCGGTTCCTATCCAGAGGTTACCGGCTTTGTCCATACAGACACCGGAGGCTATTTTACTGTTCAGGCTGTTGTTGGTGGATGGAAAAGGAGAATATTTATAAGTGCTGAAGAGTGACGGCTCGCGTTTTATGAAGTTGATGCCGCCTCCCCAGGAACCTGCCCATACATTACCGAAGGAATCTTGGAGCAGGCAACGGATACTGGAGTTGGACAAGCCGTATTCATCGTCTCCCTCCCGGATAGAAAGCGCATGAATCTGGTCCGACGAACGGAAAAGCTGTTGGGACAAATCCACTACGGCAATGCCGCCGAATTCCATGGCTATCCAAAGTCTGTTGTCATCCAGTTGGTGTATATCATATACACGGTGCGATATGCAGTTGGTTTTGTCGTCGAAGGGGATGAAACTTTCCGCTTCCGGGTTAAACAGTACCACTCCTCTATCGGTTCCTATCCATATGTTTCCGCTTTTGTCTTTGTAGACACATGTCACTTCGTTGCCGGGCAGGCTGTTGGGGGATTGCGGCTCGTGTGTGAAGTTCTTGACTGTCTTGTCTTTTATGGAAAGTATACTGAATCCCCGGTCCACATGCCCGATATAGAGTAGTCCGTTACCACCGTCTATGGCAGACCAGATATGGTTGCTTGCAAAACCTGGTACGGTTTCGGTATTGTAATGGGTGAATTGCCCGGTTTGCTTGTCAAAATAGTCCACGCCTTTCCAATAGGTGCAAATCCATAGGTTACCGTCGGAGGCGGCAATGATTTTGGTAATGTCGTCCGTAACCAGGCTTTCAGGGTTGTTTTCGTTGTGTCTGTAAGTGATGAATGAATCGTTGGCATAATTGTATGCATTGATTCCGGCACGCTGGGTTCCTATCCATAAGATGGAGTCGATGGGATCGTCCAGCAGACAGTTCAGTTCGTTGCCGGTGATGCTTTGCTTGCCGGTTGTTTCTTCTTTATAATAGGTAAGGAAGCGTATTCCGTCGAATTTATTTAAACCCTCTTCTGTGGCAAACCATAGAGAGCCCCGTTTGTCTTGGGCTATGCTTACCACATGGTTGTTGGACAGCCCTTCACGGATACTCAGATGTTTTATGGTATATGGCTGCGCGGATAGCAGGAATGGCAGGCATAGGAAAATGGAAAGTAGAATCTTCTTCATAACGGGTCGTTTTTCATTGCATGAGTCAAAAGTACAAATAAAATCTTTAGATGATGTGCACAAATCGTGCATTGACAGATTTATATGCCTTCTCTGCAAGATTTATACAGCTGTTGAATCGAAAATTGGCATATGTTTGCATTGCCGATTATTATAAATCGGAACAAAATGTACTTTTTTGTTTAACTTTAATAATAATATTTATGAAGAAGCATTTCTTTAACGCCACTTTCTGGGCGTTATTATCGCTGGCTTTATGGACTACTGGATGTAGTGACGATGACGGATACTCTGATGTAGACGGGCAGATTCCGACAATGACATTGGTGACGGATCATATTGAATCCGGTGCCGGCCATCGTTTTACCATTGAAGGTTCGTTGGCTGACCAGGATGGAATTGTATCCGTCAATCTGCAATGTGCCGATCTTTATCTGAACAAGACCATTGATTTGGTCGAAATCTATGGAGCTCCCCAAACGGAGTATGAGTTGAGCTATTCTTATGACCTCAAGCGTGATGAAATCGGTGAACGCTTCACCGTGAAAGTGACCGTAACAGATGCGGGCGGGCGTGAAGTGTCGCAGGATGTGTTGATAACGATGGATGGGGACTTTGAGAATCCTACATTTACAATTGCCCCTGGTAAGGAGGTTACCGTACTGATAAAGGATGAAACAAAGTTCAACCTGAATTTCATGGTGAAAGATGACCGCATACTGGATTATGTACTCATTGAGATTCCTGGGGTAGAAGGTTTTGAAAGCCGCCGTATAGAGGCTGGCGGGCAATCTACTTTGAGCTTTACGGAGAAGATTATTCTGCCTAATGAGGTGAAAAGTTACGATGTGACTTTGACGGCTGTGGATGCCAGAGGCAATCAGACAGTGACCAATAGTACCATCAGTGTATCTGAAATGCCTGACTTCCCCAAAATGTATCTGGCCGATGTGGCAACCGTAGAGGAATTGAACAGTGATATTTTCGGTGTACCGATGGTGATTAACCATACGGGCGAGTACCAATATCGTGCACGTTATTATAATAAAGCTGCCGGTACGGAAATTTTCTTCTTACCGCAAAAGACAGACTTTACTCCTATCTGTTTTGGCCTTGATCCGGAGGATAATACAAAACTGACGGATGACCCGGAAACGGCTAAACCTATTGTCTTGGATGAGGCTGGTGTTTATTATGAAATAGACATCAATGTGAAAGAGTCTACTTATAGTATGCGCACGTACTCGGTGACAGAGGCTACAAATCCGATGAAATATGAATATGGAAAGCCTTGTTTTGACCGTTGGGAGAATGGGGAATCGTTCATTGATTTCTATATCGGTTGGGGAGGTTCTCCTCAGGATGCGGGAAATCAGTTGTTTGCCCAGGATAAAAATAATCCTCATCTTTTCTATTATCCAGAAAATGGAACTTGGACGCTGGAAGCCGGTGAAGAAATGAACTTCATCATATCCAATTATCATCCCGACGGATGGTGGGATCATGTGGAATGGCGGTGTGACGACTCTCAGAATGTAGAGAAGTTTGGTTACTTCAGTAAGAAAGGGGATGTGAATCCTAATTGGGAAGGCACCAATCAGCGTTGGGAAGACGGCTCGATGGTAGGTGACAACTGGATGAAGCCTACGGTTACGGTGACCGGCAACTACCGCTTTGAGTTTGACGCGCATTTGGGTCGCGGCAAGATTGTGCCTGCTAATTAAAAAGTAACATTAGATTTAAGATATGAAAAAGCAAATTCTATTATTATGTCTTGCGCTGATAAGCCTTTGCGGTTATGCGCAGCAGATAACGGTTAAGGGTGTGGTGACTTCGGCCACCGACCAGCAGCCGTTGATTGGAACTACAGTTCAAGTGAAAGGTACCGGTACGGGTACAATTACCGGTATCGACGGTGATTATACATTACCCAATGTAGACAAGAATGCAGTGTTGGTATTCTCTTCTATTGGTTTTGAGTCTCAGGAAATAGCTGTAGGTGGACGTACTACGATTAACGTGGTACTGAAGGAGGCTGCGGAATTACTGGATGAAGTGGTGGTTATCGGTTATGGTGCTGTGAAAAAGAGCGATTTGACCAGTTCTATTGCTACAGTAAAAGGCGATGAAATCACTGAAACCGTGACCGGTAATGCTATGGATGCTTTGCAGGGTAAGGTAAATGGTGTACAAGTCACCAGTGGTGGTGGCCCTGGAGCTACTCCGAAGGTGCTGATTCGTGGTGTAACTACCGTAAACGGTACGAATCCGTTGTATGTAGTGGATGGTATGCCGGTAGGTGACAATATCAACTTTCTGAATAGTAACGATATTGCTTCCATGGAAGTATTGAAAGATGCTTCGGCTGCCGCTATCTATGGTACACGTGCATCAAACGGTGTCATCCTGATTACTACAAAGAAAGGTAAGACTGGTAAAGCCCGCATCAATTGGAATTCTTCTGTTGGTTTCCAGACCGTGGCCAAACCTAATATTGCCGGTGCGGCTGAATATAAAGAAGTGTTCAATACCCGTTATACGAATGATGGCCTTTCTTCTATCTGGAACGATACGGGTGCTACGACCAATCCCGGTGGTACAGACTGGTGGGATACTGTAGTCAATAAAACAGCTTTGGTGCAGAACCATTCACTTAGTGTTGCCGGTGGCTCAGAACAGTTTGTTTATAACTTTAGCGTGGGCTATTATCGTAACAACTCACAGTTTGATGTAGGTTATTGGGATAAGATAAATATCCGTCTGAATACTGAATATACATTTAATAAGTATGTAAAATTGGGAGTTGATATTGCTCCACGTGTCGAATCATGGGATGATACCCCAAACCAGTTCTCGGCAGCCATGGCTATGGACCCGACAACTCCGGTATTCCGTCCGCAGGACCAATGGGAGGATAATGAGTACAACAACTATCAACGCTCTTACAACAACCAGGAGTGGAATCCCGCCGGTTCAATTGCCCGTAGCAATGCTCATTCTCGCGAGTTGGGTGCCATTCTGAATACCTATCTGCAGGTAAACCCGATAGAAAAGCTGACGTTGCGCACCCAGTTCGGTGCCAATGCACACTATCGCCGTTCTGATTCATTCGTTCCGAAGTTTAATATGGATCCGTTGGAGAAACAGGACTTGAACGAAATCACCCGCCGCAATCAGGAGTGGTTTGACTGGAACTGGACGAATACAGCCACTTACATGGACACTTTCGCTGAAAAGCACAACTTGAATGTAATGGCTGGCTTTACTGCCGAACGTTTTGCATGGTACAATACTCAGGCACGGCGTGATAATGTTCCCAATAATCTGGACCAGATGCAGGAAGTGAATGCCGGACAGCAGGGTACGGACGAGGCCAACGGTGAAACCACTTACAATACACTGGTTTCTTTCCTGGGCCGTGTCATGTACAACTACGATAACCGTTACTACATTTCGGCATCTCTTCGTGCTGACGGTTCTTCCCGTTTCCCGAAGGGCAGCAAGTATGCCCTCTTCCCGTCTGTTTCCGCTTCCTGGCGTGTCATCAGTGAGGCATTTATGCAGGACCAGGACATCTTCAGTGACCTGAAGCTTCGTGGAGGCTGGGGCCGTGTAGGTAATCAGAATATCAACAATAATGCTACCCTTACTTTGTTGAGCGAAACCCAATACTATTATGGCAATACGTTGGCAAATGGTTACTTCGTGTCTACAGTAGGTAACAACCAGTTGAAGTGGGAGACTGTGGAAGATTGGAACGTAGGCGTGGATATGTCATTCCTTGATTCACGTTTGGGTGTAACATTCGAATATTTCCAGAAAAAGTCCATTGACATGCTCTACCAGAAACAGAACATCCTCTCTTTGGGATATGATAACTGGAACAGCCAGATTTGGATGAACATCGGTAGTATGCAGGCCCGCGGTTGGGAAGTGGGACTTACCTGGCGCGATGAAATCGGCAAGGATTTCTCTTACGATCTTGGTCTGAACCTTTCTGCCGTACGCAACAAGGCCATCAAGTTCTCGGGCGACGGTCCTATCAATGTCGGTGGATTCAATAGCGACCAGATTATCCGTAACGAAGATGGTGGTTTTATCTCCCGTTTCTACGGTTACGTGGCCGATGGCTTGTTCCAGAATTGGGAAGAGGTGTATGCGCACACTGACGAACACGGAACACTGATTCAGCCCAATGCAAAACCGGGAGACATCCGCTTCAAGGACCGGGACCATAACGGAGTGCTCGATGCCAATGACAAAGATTATATCGGTAATCCTTATCCTGATTTAATGATGGGTCTGAATATTGGTATGCGTTATAAGAACATTGATTTTGCAGCCAATTTCTATGGTACGTTCGGTAATGATATTTACAATGTCACCAAAGGACGGTACTCCGGTTCAGGCGGACAGAATGTTTGGGCAGGTACACTGGAGAAAGCATGGCATGGAGAGGGTACCGGCAATGATATTCCCCGTTTGTCGAGCAATGACTTGAACCTGAACTATAACCGTGTTTCCAGTTTCTATGTGGAAGATGGTTCCTACTTGCGTTGCAAGCTGTTACAGATAGGCTATACGCTTCCTAAGAAATGGGTTGGAGGTGCTGACTTGCGTCTTTCCTTCTCTGCACAGAATCCGTTTACCATTACCGGTTATTCGGGAATGGACCCCGAACGCCCGATGGTTGACGGTACTACCGACAGCTCTGGCAGTGCCATCAATACCGGTATTGACAACGTGGCTTATCCTAATCCGAGAACATTCTTGTTTGGCATTGACTTCAAATTTTAATTCTTGATTATCCATGAAACGAATATTTACAATAGTAGTTCTGATTGCTTCGCTGGTGTTTACCTCTTGCGAGGACTTCCTGACGGAAGACGTACGCGGGCAATTGAACGTGGACACTTATTATAAGTCCATAGAAGAGTGTGAATCCGCAGTCACGAGCTGTTATCAGGCCATGACATATGGAGGATGGTGGCAAATCAACACCGTGTGGTTACTTTCCGAAATGTGTGGAGATGATGCCTGGATGGGGAATACCTCTCAGTCTCAGAGTGATTATATCTCATTGGCGCATTATCAGGGAAACGGTGCCAGCAATGGCCCTATCTCCAATTTTTGGCAGTACCGTTACAAAGGTATTTTACGTTGTAACATAGCCATAGATCGCATTGCGGCTCTCGAAACCCAAGAGACAGAAACCAGAGACCGTCTGGTGGCAGAAGCCCGTTTCCTGCGTGGCTACTATTACTTCGAACTGGTGAGAAATTTTGGCGGGGTGCCCTTGATGACCAGTTTCCAAATGCCGGAAGAAGTGGAGGGCACAGAACGTGCTACGGCAGAAGCCGTGTACAAATTCATAGAGGATGACCTGATGGCAGCTGCCGAAATACTGCCGCAACGCAGTACTGCGCAAGTAGGGCATGCTACCCGTGGCGCCGCTTTAGGACTATTGGGTAAGGTGTATCTCTATCAGGAGAAATGGCAGGCTGCCCATGATGTGTTGAAGACTGTGATAGATGAAGGCGAATACCAATTGCTTCCCGATTTCGGGCAGGTATGGAATGTCGACTATGACAACAGTGCGGAGAGCCTTCTGGAAATCCAGTATGAATATCATCCCACTTTGGGCTTAGGAGGGGCGCTTGCTACGGTAACCGGTGCCCGTAATGGTCCTGGTGATGGTTGGAGCTGGTGTCAGCCTACGGCAAATTTGGAGCAAGCTTATATTGAGGCCGGTGATACGGAACGTTTGAAATGGACAATAATCAAGTCGGGCTGTACAGAAATTGCTGGCGAAGACCAATTCGAAGATTTCATTGACGCAAGCAAAGCGTTGAATAAGTATCAGGAATATCTTGATAAATATGGTTGGGACCCCAATTGCTATATTATCAATCCCGCTGACCATAAGTCTGCGCGTATCATCCGCAAGTATTTCCTGCCGATGAAATATCGTGCTCAAGGCGATGCAACGGCTTACGCCACGGACAAGAGTCCTTTGAATCACCGTATTCTGCGTTATGCCGATGTCCTTTTAATGTATGCTGAGGCTTGCAATGAACTGGGTGATGACGCTTCTGCCCGTGATGCTCTCAATCAGGTGCGCAGACGTGCCAAGTTGGATGACGTTACGGCAAGTGGAAAGGCATTGCAAAGTGCCATTCGCCAGGAACGCCGTTTGGAATTGGCTTTCGAGCAGAACCGTCTGTATGATATCCGCCGCTGGACTGATACAAATGGTAAAAAGATGATTAGCAATATCCTGGGACCGAACGGATCCTTTGTGAAGTGGAACACAGAAGAGGCAACCCGTGACGCTCTTGAGTGGGAAAATCAAGGTGAAGCAAGTGACAAAGGCATCACTTTCAATGAAAACCGCGACATGGTGTTCCCCATTCCTTTGTACGAAATCACGATGTCCAACGGTTCCATTACCCAGAACCCGGGTTGGAATTAAACACATTCTGATGAAAACAGATTGTTGCAGGAACTGATTATTCAATAGGTCTTTATATTCTGTCGCGGATAGTTTGCAATGGATTATCCGCGGCAGTTTTTTTAATCCGAAACAATATCATGAATTTGAGACACATTTTTATTCTTCCGGCACTGCTTGCTGCAATGGCTTGCAGCGACGATTCTCCCGTTACGCCGGATACTCCAGACACTCCTGAGGGTCCGGACATTACAAACAGCGTAGAGAAACTGGTGAGCATCGATGCCGGACAGACTTTCCAGACAATAGCCGGCTTTGGCGCTTCGGACTGTTGGTCGCCTGCCTTTGTGGGCAAGTCATGGACTTCGCACCGTGCGGGGATTACGGAACTGCTTTTTTCTTCAGAGATTGTGGGCGGCAAGCCGAAAGGAATCGGCCTTTCCCAATGGCGGGTGAATCTTGGTGGCGGCAGTGCCGCGCAAGGTGAAGCCAGCGGCATCGAGGATAAATCCCGTCGTGCGGAATCCTATCTTACGGATGACTTGACGTACGACTGGACCCGTTGCGAGGGACAACGTTACTTCATGGACCGTGCCAAGGAGCTGGGATGTAACAATTTCGTTCTTTTCAGCAATACACCTCCCGTGCAGTACACCTATAATGGAAAAGGATTTTCCGCCAGAGGGGGACTTTCCAATCTGAAACCGGAGCATTATGGTGACTTTGCAGGATATATGGCCGATGTAGCGGCCCGTTATACCGGTGAAGGCTATCACATAAGCCATATCTCGCCCGTCAACGAGCCGCAGTACAACTGGGACAGCGGTCAGGAGGGCAGTGGCTGGACCAATGACGAAGTGGCTGCACTGGCACGCGAGTTGGATATGTCGTTGGATGACCGGGGGCTTTCCACAGACATTCTCTTGGGCGAATCCGGTGATTGGGAGTATCTGTATAAAGTGAAAGGCGATGCCAACCGCAGTAATATATTCTCAGCTTTCTTTACACCCGGCTCTTCCGCCTACGTGGGTGACTTGGCACACGTGAAGAATCTCATTTGCGGACACAGCTATTGGACTGACGGCACATGGGACGGTATGCGCAACGTGCGCAAGCAAGTGGCCCAGGCTGCCGGTCAGTATAATCTGGATGTTTGGCAGAGTGAATGGAGTATGCTGGGCGATAATTACAGCAGTTCCGAATTTGTGGGCTACGAGCAGGCTTCTGAGATGGATATCGCTTTCTACATGTCGAAGGTCATCCACAATGACCTCACTGTGGCTGGGGTGTCTTCCTGGAGTTACTGGACATCGATGGATGTTTCCCGTTGGGGGCATAAGAACCGTTTTCTCTTGATTTCGCTGGTACCTGCCGGTGGTGAGTACGGTGATATAGAGCAGGAGGGAAGCTATCAGGCTACTGCCACTCTTTGGGTACTGGGCAATTACAGTCGCTTTATCCGTCCGGGATACCGCCGTATTGCCCTCGACTTGAACGAATCGCGTACTTTTTTCGGTTCCGCCTGGCTTTCTCCCGAGGGGGATAAGGTAGTGGCCGTCTATACAAACATGTCTGATAAGGCGGTTCGCTTAGGTGAAACGCATGTGGGATGGAGCAATGAAGCGAAGTCAATAGCTACTTATACAACTACCGGTAGCAAGAATCTGGTGGAAGGAACGGTGGCGGCAGGCAAGCAGGTGATTCTGGAAGCCAAGAGTGTGACAACCGTGGTGTATAGCCTGAAGTAAGGAATTAGTTTAACTTCAAAGAAAATCTATATGAAAATGTATTTTAAGAATAACAGGACTGCTCTTATCTTTTTGCTGGCAATGCTGGTCGTTGCTCCGATAAAGGCGCAGGTGGTATTTGGCGATGCCGCAAAATTCAATGACGGATGGCTGTTCCGGCTGACGGACGACTCGGCTATTGTCCGGACTGACTATGACGACAGCGAATGGCGGAAGCTTTCTTTGCCACACGATTGGTCCATAGAGGGGCAATTGTCGCCCACACTGGCCAGTTGCACCGGGTACCTGCCGGGTGGGATAGGCTGGTATCGCAAACACTTCAGGGTTGAAGACAACGCAACACGTCATTATATCTATTTCGAAGGGGTATATAACCGGAGCGAGGTTTACCTGAACGGGCATCTGCTTGGCAGGCGCCCCAACGGCTATGTATCGTTTCTTTACGACATGATCCCTTACCTGAAGGAAGGCGACAATGTGCTGGCTGTCCGTGTAGACCATAGCCGTTATGCCGATTCACGTTGGTATACGGGGTCGGGCATCTATCGCGATGTATGGCTGGTGGCTGCTCCCGATACACATATTGCGCAATGGGGTGTGGGCTGGCATGCCGCTTCGCTGACAGACAAGCAAGCCGTCGTTGCGGTCGATGTAGAGGTGGAGAAGCACAAGGCAACTTCCGACAAACTGGAACTGAAGGCTTCACTGTACGATACTGCCGGAAAGCAGGTGGCACAACGCCGTGTGCGTGTTGCCGATGGAAAAGAGGGCATTGCCAAGCAAAGTCTTGACTTGAAAGTGTCCAAACCCCATCGTTGGAATCTGGATAATCCGTATCTGTATACATTGAAAACCGAATTGCTTGCCAATGGCAAACGCATTGACGGCAGTGAGACCAAAGTGGGACTGCGTACGCTGGAATTTGATGCCAACAAAGGTTTTGCCCTCAACGGCAACTGGATGAAGGTAAAAGGTGTATGCCTACATCATGATGCAGGAGTGCTGGGTGCAGTAGTGCCACCGGAGGTATGGGAACGCCGCCTGAATAACTTGAAAGGGATTGGCGTAAATGCCATCCGCATGAGCCATAACCCACAAGCCCCCGTTCTTTATGAACTGTGTGACCGCCTGGGATTTCTTGTAATGGATGAAGTCTCTGACGAATGGGAGTTTCCGAAACGCAAATGGGTACAAGGCTGGAATGTGGGTACTCCGAGTTATGACGGTACTTTCGACTTCTTCGAGGAGTGGATAGAACGGGACGTAACCGATATGGTACGTCGTGACCGCAATCATACCTGTATTTTCTTGTGGAGTATCGGCAATGAAGTGGATTATCCGAACGACCCTTATTCGCATCCCGTTCTTGATGGAGCTAAAATCAACCAGCCTATGTTCGGGGGCTATAAGCCGGATGCTCCCGATGCCATGCGCATCGGAACCATAGCAAAGCGTCTGGCTGCCTGTGTACGTGCCGTGGACACTTCCCGTCCCGTGACCGGAGCTTTGGCGGGTGTCGTGATGTCGAACGAGACGGAGTATCCCGATGCTGTGGATGTGGTGGGGTATAACTATACGGAAAACCGCTACGACCAAGACCATGCCACTTATCCGGACCGCATTATCTATGGAAGCGAGACGGGTTCGGGGCTTGATGCCTGGTATGCCGTCCGCGACAAGGATTTCATCTTCGGGCAGTTCATCTGGACCGGTACGGATTATCTGGGTGAATCGGGCAGATGGCCGTCCCGCGGTTTGTACACGGGTTTGCTCGATTTCGGAAGTTTCCCCAAGCCACGCGGACATTTCCGGGCTTCGTTGTGGTGCGAGAATCCGGTCACGTATGCAGGAACATATCCGGTATATGTCAATCCCAAGCATCCCGAGCATGTATTCCTTTCGCCCGATGCATGGGACATCTGGAACTATGACGAGGGGCAGAATATACGTGTGGTGTGTTATACCAATGCTCCGCAGGCACGCTTGCTGCTCGATGGCAAGGTGGTGGGCGAGATGAAACCCTATGATGAAAAGACCGGCATCATCTACTGGGATATTCCTTTCCGGGCCGGCGAGCTTCGTGCTGAGGGCTGCGATAAGGAAGGAAATGCCTTGTCAGGCTATTCCATCCGGACATCCGGACGTCCTTATGCCATTTGTGCCACGGCAGACCGCACTATTTTGTCCGGCGACCGCGTCACTGCGCACATCACCGTAGAGGTGGTTGACGAAGAAGGTACTGTTGTGAAACTTGGCGACAATGAAATTACGTGTACAGTTGAAGGACCGGCGCGTCTGCTTGGGCTCGAAGGCTCTGACAACAGTGACATGAGTGATTATACCGATAACCGTCACCGCGTATACCACGGGCGTTTGCTGGCCTATATACAGACTACCGGAGGAGAGGGGCAGGTTAAGGTAAAGTTTGCTTCCCCCCTTCTGAAAGGAACTGAAGTAAAGTTTGAAGTAAGGCAGTAGTACACTGCTATGGACTTATGTTTGTGCCATCGTATTGGCACAGTCGTGCCAGTACGATGGCAAGTCTGTGCCAGTATGGTGGCACAACTTTGCCAATGCGATGGCACGGGTTGTACATTTCTTACAGAATGTATTGCACTTCCTTGAACAGATATTCCCGTTCACTTCCTCCTTCATCCTCCAGCACGAACCGTCCGTCTTGCTCTACCCGCAGCAACCGGGCAAGGAACTTGCCGTTGGCATCTTCATAAGGGTGCAATCCCCGGCGACGGAAAAGGGAGCGGGCATACCGTGTGGATATCTCGTCGGAGTAGACGGCGAAGTCCTCCATTTGGAGACTGTTGTAGTAGATTTGTACACGTCTCAGAATATGGGCAAGGATTTCATAACGGTCGTGCTCCTTTCCGGTGATTTGTTTCAGTGAGACGGGGTTGGGTGCATCACTGTTGAAGACTTCCTGGTTGATGTTGATGCCGATTCCGGCAATGCTGCGCCTGATATGATGTCCGGAAAGGTCGTTCTCTATCAGTATACCGCAGATTTTCTTGTCTTTCCAATAAATGTCGTTCGGCCATTTGATGGTGATTTCATCAGACCATCTGCTCAGTTCTTCCTTAATGGCGAGGGAGACGATTTGTGAAAGGATGAACTGCCGGCGGGCTTCCAGAAAAGAAGGGTAGAGTACAAAGCTGAAAAGCAGGTTCTTGCCTTCTTCAGCTTCCCAGGTGTTGCCGCGCTGGCCTTTACCGGCGGTTTGGAACTCGGCAGTCACGGTTGTTAGTTCGGCAACGGATTCTTGCAACTGGTTGCAAAGCTGGCTGAGGTATTGGTTGGTCGATGCCGTTTCGTCCAATGCCACCAGCGGGAACGGGAATGTGTCAGGGGAGGGCTTCATATTCGGTACGCATTTTTTTGGTGAACTTCTTCAATACTTCTTCCATAGAGTGGTCTATCAGTTGCTTCAACAGTTTGTCGTCGACGTCACCGTCAAGGAACACCTGGTTCCAGTACTTTTTGTTGAAGTGATAGGCACCTTCGATGGCAGCATAGTGCTCCCGCAGTTCGAGTGCATATTCGGGGTCGCATTTCAGACAAATCTTGTTGGCGCTTTCCAGGTCGATAAGTGCAAACATTTTATCCATGACTTTCATCACAAGCGAGTATTCGTCGAACGGAAGGCATTCCGTGACGGCCTTTTTGCTGAGGCAATATTCGCGGGCGGTTTCTATGTTCATGATGGTATTTACGGTTTTACGGTTTACAATTTACGATTGAAATAACTCTTGCTTGTCAATTTTCAACTCTCAGAACATCGGCGGATAGAAGGCTTCTTTGAGATGCTCTATCTTGAATGCACCCGGTTCGCCTACAGCCGTTATGATGTCGAAGCGGACGGGTGCATCCAAGCAGAAGTGCTTGATATAGGCATCGGCCGCTACGACAATACGTCGTATTTTCTGCCAGTTCACGGCATCCTGCGGCTCAATGTAGTCCGTATTGCTACGGGTTTTCACTTCCACAATAATCAGTTCCTTATCTTTGTCGGCTACAATATCCAGCTCAAGGTGATTCTTTCGCCAGTTACGGTCACGTATGGTGTAACCGTTCTGTTCCAAGTATTTGGCAGCGGCGTCTTCACCGGCTTTTCCAAGAATATTGTGTGCACTCATTATTCTGCGTGTCTGGCAGGCATCAGCATGCCGTCGTGTCCAGGACGGAAGATAGCGGGCAACTTATAAGTTTTACCATCCAATGTATTGACCACTGCACTGCGCGTTTGGGGGGCTGGATTTGTACCGGTAATCAGTTCAATGGCCTTGGCATACAGAGGTTCTTCATTGTTTCCATAATCTTTATGAATATAGAATACACCTTGTTCGTTATAAGGATTGGTTTCGTCCATCAATATATCGGGTTCAAATCCTTTTTCATACTCCCCGAATCCTTTGGCGTTATAGCTTTGGAAGGTGATAGGAACAACACGATATGTGTTATTTCGGACAGTGTACTCCTCATATTCCATACCTACGTTCTTACCAGTGGTCTTTTCACCTATAAGTATTACGTCCAAATCTATTCCTTCTAAGGAATTAATGACGAGTTCACTGGCAGAGGCCGTTCCATTTCCGACAAGGCAGTAGACGCGGGGAAGATTGAGGCTTCCGGCTGATAAGGAAGTACCCAAGTTGGGGTAACTGGAGTATGCAAATAATTCATCTTCCCGTTTGTTATTGAGTTTTGCCATTCTTTCATCATTGTATCGTAAACTGCTGAATACTTTACCTTGAGAAGCAGTACCGGCAATACAAGTCGCTATCAGATTAGCTGACATGGTATGCCCACCACCATTGTACCGCAAGTCCAGAATCAAATCTGTGACGTTCTTGTTCTTAAAATCTTTGAAAACATTGAATAATTCTTGGTCAAAGCTTGCCTCGAACCCAGAATAAACGAGGTAACCGATTCTATGTCCTTCTATGTCTTCCTTGACATTACTGAAGATGACGGGGTTGTTGTATGTGGCTTTGGAAGTTATGGTGTATTCCTTTTGCCCGGTAATGGTGCCTCCTTCTACGACATCTTCTGTCAAAGTATAGTTGATAGTTGCATCCGGTAACAATATGTCGTAATAGAAGTTATTAATATTGTTATTATTTATCTTCTTTCCATTTATCAGGCTTATCATTGCTCCTCGTTTGAGTCCAGCTTCGGAGGCCGGTGAATCGGGATATACGCCTTGGAGACAGAAATAAATGGTATTTTCTGCTTGTGTGCCAATGCTTATGGGGGTTATACCGGTGATACCGAAACTATATGCCAGTTCCTTGTTTACAATTTTGGTGGTACGGGTTGAACTAATATTGGGCAATAGCTGGATATAAGAGAAAAGATTATAATATGTCTTGCCGTCGCTACCGACATATGTTTTCTTATCCAATGTATTTGTAGTCAGACTACCCAAGGCGTCATAAAAGAAAGCTTCATAATTTTTTGTGAAGTCAGGTTTTAATGTCTTGTATTCATCGTTCCAGAGATACATTTCCCTCAGATATTCATCAACTTTTGCGTTAATCTCCATATCTTCAGTGGTTTGGGGAACACTGGTCCCCTTTTGTGTAACTTCAAAACTTGCAGGAGAATAGCCGTCTATATTAATGGAAATTCTGGCTGTCCGGTCGGTGGTGGAACTTGTACTTACAGATAATTTCAAGGTGCTTTGTCCTTTTGTACCCGAGGTCGTATTCAGTTTGCACCAATCCGCTCCTGAGGTGACGGAAGCTACCCATTTGGCTGCAGCATTGAAGCTTACAGACAACTCATTATCCTGGCTGATCTCCAGGGATTTTCCCTCTGTCCAACTCTGATTGGTTATGCCGGTATTAAGTTTATTATCGTCATCGTCACTACATGAGATAAAACTTATACTGAACAATGTGAGTAGAAAGAAACTAAGATAATTTACATGTTTCATACCTTTTAAATTTAGAACTCTCCAAAAATACGTTTTTAATTACTAAATTAAAATGTTTTTAAGAAATACTTTAAGTTTACCGGTCAAAAAAATATTTCAGTGCTATTTAAGTGTTTCCGATATAAAAATTACGTAGGTTCGTTTTGTTTTTACAGAAGTAAAAGTAATTTTGCAGGAAATATGAGAAAGAGAGATAAAACGTGTGCGAAAGCAACGCCCGAAGAACCGAAACGCGAGCAGCGCATGGTATGCCTGATGAGCGAGGAAGAGCAGCGGATTGTGGACCGTTATCTGGAGAAATACAAGATAACGAACAAGTCGCGTTGGCTGCGGGAGACTATTCTCATGTTTATCCATAAGAATATGGAAGAGGATTATCCTACTTTATTCGGTGAGCACGACATGAGGAGGTGAAAATTAAAAATTAAAGGGGGTGGCGTTGGACGATAGCTATTATATGAAGCAGGCGCTTTTGGAAGCTCATAAGGCCGGTGAACGGGGAGAAGTTCCCGTAGGTGCAGTTGTGGTGTGCAAGGACCGTATCATAGCTCGTGCCCATAATCTGACGGAGACTTTGACGGATGTCACCGCCCATGCCGAGATGCAAGCCATTACCGCTGCCGCTGCAACTCTTGGCGGCAAATATCTGAATGAATGTACTCTCTATGTCACAGTGGAACCCTGCGTGATGTGTGCCGGTGCCATTGCCTGGGCACAGATGGGGCGTCTGGTGTTTGGCGCCGAAGATGAGAAAAGAGGGTATCAGCGCTATGCCTCGCAGGCATTGCATCCCAAAACACAAGTAGTAAAAGGAATTCTGGCAGATGAATGTGCCGCCCTGATGAAAGAGTTCTTTGCCGCCAAGCGCAAATAATCTCTAATCCTTTATCCCTAATCCCTACTCCTTGATTTCTTCAAAATCCACATACTCTCCCTCGTCTTTGGAGAACAGTTTCTTGTGGCGGGGACGTATTTCACCTTCTTCAGTTTGTGCCTCCTCAGACGATTGTCTATTATCATTGTAGGAATACCCTCCCGGCTGATAATTACCATTTCCTTTTTGGTAGGGACCGGAGTTGGAGGAAGTACGGCGTCCGCCCAATCCGAATATGTTCCGGATGACAGTACCGATAATGCTGAGGCCAATGAGCAGAATGGCAATTATGATGATGAATAAAAATCCTAAAATATGAAACATGGGCTAATGTCTTTTTATGTGTTCGTTTTCTGCGAACTTCAATACAACAACCGTGCCAAAGATTTGTTTATTTACTTTTCCTTGTAATAAGCGAAAGTAGTATATACCACACGATAATTGCAGAAAAGCTGCAGATTCCCAAGAAGATGAGGAACGGAATGCAGACAAGCAGGAAAATGAAGCTTGTTTTATTGTCTTTCCATGACAGATTCTTGAATTTGAGTGAGAACATTGGAATCTCCGATACAAGCAGCCATGAGAAAAGGCAGACCAGCAGCAACAGATAAACCGGATGGAAATTGCTGCTCACCAGCCAGTCGTGAGCGCCCGTCACCAATGAAGCCCAGAACAAGGCGTTTGCCGGGACGGGAAGTCCTACGAAAGAGCTCGTCTGGCGGGTATCGTTGTTGAACTTGGCAAGCCGCAGTGCAGAGAATACGGACAAAAGAAATGCGAGATAGGGGAAAACGCCGGCCAAGCTTTCCATTGCGCCCGAATAGTCCATTTCCTTGAACAAGGAAAATACAATCAGGGAAGGGGCCACTCCGAAACTGACATCATCTGCCAGAGAATCCAAATCCTTGCCGATAATGGAGTGTGCGTCCAGTGCACGTGCCATCATGCCATCGAAGAAATCGAATACGGCACTGAAGATAATGAAAGCGAGTGCCCATTCATATCTGGCTTCGAATGCCATGACACAAGCAATACACCCGGAGAATAGGTTCAGGCAGGTCAGAGTATTTGGAATATGGCGGGTAATGCAGTTTGCCATTGTTGTTCTTTTATTATTTAAGTTTGGCTATCACAGTCTGATTGCCGGTAGTCAGTTGTCCTAGTTTAACGAATACTTCGGTGCCCAACGGTAGAAAGACATCCACGCGGGAGCCGAATTTGATGAAACCCATATGTTCGTCAATATAGCATTCCTCGCCCGGTTCGGCATAGGTCACGATGCGGCGCGCCATGGCTCCGGCTATCTGTCGTGCCATAATCTCCACGCCTTCCGGAGTTTCTATTACTACGGTGGAACGCTCGTTGTCGGTGCTGGCTTTGGGCAGCCAGGCTTTCATGAACTTCCCGTTTTTGTGCCATACCTTCTTTACCGTACCATCTACCGGATACCAGTTGGCGTGTACATTAACCAGACTCATGAATATAGATACCATGATACGGCGGTCGTGGAAGTATTCGTTTTCCTCCACTTCTTCCACCACTACGATTTTACCGTCGGCAGGAGCTACCACGACTTTCTCCGTTTCTTGTCCGAACAAACGGATGGGGCAGCGGAAGAAGTTCACGAGTATGCCATATACTATGAGGCTGATGACCGCTACTACGTAAAAAGGAACTTTGCATTCCAATCCGAAGTAAAGGGCAGTGTTGACAGCCAGAATCAGAACCAGGCTGCCTGCCAATGTATGTGTTCCTTCACGGTGTATGCGTATCTTTTTTAATCTTTTTAATCGACCCATGTATATCGTATTTGCTAATTTAGATAGAAATTATCTGCAAAAATAGGCTTATTTTGAAAATCTAACAAGGATTTGGAGAGAGAAATGTGCATGTTGATAACTTTTTGGGAAATATTTTTGTTAGCTGTGATAGAGGTTGTAATTTTAGGCTCTCAATAGAAAGGATATATATGCAAGATTTTGTTCATTTACATGTCCATACCCAATACTCTCTTCTGGATGGTCAGGCAAGTGTCAGCAGGCTGGTTGACAAGGCCATGAAGGATGGTATGAAAGGCATTGCCGTGACCGACCATGGAAATATGTTCGGTATCAAGGAGTTCACCAACTATGTCAACAAGAAGAACAGCGGGCCAAAGGGGGAGATAAAGGACCTCAAGAAAAGGATTGCCGGTATTGAAAGCGGTGAGATAGAGTGTGAAGACAAGGAAGCGGAGATTGCCGATTGTCGTGCCAAGATGGCAGAAGCGGAAAGCAAGCTGTTCAAGCCGATTGTAGGCTGTGAAATGTATGTGGCCCGCCGAACCATGGATAAGAAGGAGGGGAAGCCGGACCAGAGTGGCTATCACCTGATTGTGCTGGCAAAGAATGAGAAGGGGTATCACAATCTGATAAAACTTGTATCGCATGCCTGGACAAGGGGATACTATATGCGTCCGCGTACAGACCGCAGTGAACTGGAAAAGTACCATGAGGGGCTGATTGTCTGCTCGGCTTGTATCGGTGGCGAGGTTCCTAAGAAGATTATCAATGACCAGCTGGAAGAGGCAGAAGAAGCTGTACGCTGGTATAAGAATCTGTTTGGCGATGATTACTATCTGGAGCTTCAGCGCCATAAAGCCACTGTTCCCCGTGCCAACCACGAAGCCTATCCGCTTCAGCAGAAGGCGAATGCCAAGTTGCTGGAGCTTGCCCGGAAATATGACATTAAGGTTATCTGCTCCAATGACGTCCACTTTGTGGATGAAGAGAATGCAGAAGCGCACGACCGCCTGATTTGTCTGAGCACGGGTAAAGACCTGGATGACCCTACCCGAATGCTTTATACCAAGCAGGAATGGATGAAGACAAAGGCTGAGATGAACGCCTTGTTTGAGGATGTTCCCGAAGCCTTGTCCAATACCTTGGAGATTTTGGACAAGGTGGAATATTATTCCATCGACCACGCTCCTATTATGCCTACGTTTGCTATTCCGGAAGATTTCGGAACGGAAGAGGGCTATCGGCAGAAATATACCGAAAAGGACTTATTTGATGAGTTTACCCAGGATGAAAACGGCAAGGTGGTGCTGGATGAGGATGCCGCCAATGCCAAGATAAAGCGTCTGGGGGGCTACGACAAGCTGTACCGTATCAAGCTGGAAGCCGACTATCTGGCAAAATTGGCATTCGACGGTGCTAAAAAACTGTACGGTGATCCCTTGTCCGACGAGGTGAAGGAACGTCTGGTCTTTGAGCTGTACATCATGAAGACGATGGGTTTCCCGGGATACTTCTTGATTGTGCAGGACTTTATCAATGCCGCCCGCACACAGCTGGGCGTTTCGGTAGGACCGGGACGTGGTTCGGCTGCCGGCTCGGCGGTGGCCTATTGCTTGGGCATCACGAAAATAGACCCGATTCAATACGACCTTCTGTTCGAGCGTTTCTTGAATCCCGACCGTATCTCTTTGCCTGATATCGATGTGGACTTCGATGATGACGGGCGTGGAGAAGTGCTCCGCTGGGTGACGGAGAAGTACGGGCAAGAGAAGGTGGCGCACATCATTACATATGGCACGATGGCGACCAAGATGGCCATCAAGGACGTGGCGCGCGTGCAGAAACTGCCTTTGAGCGAATCGGACCGTCTGTGCAAGCTCGTGCCGGATAAGATTCCCGACAAGAAACTCAACCTGCCCAATGCCATTGCCTACGTGCCCGAATTGCAGGCTGCGGAGGCTTCGCCCGATCCCCTGGTGCGCGATACGATGAAATATGCCAAGATGCTGGAAGGTAATGTACGCGGTACGGGTGTGCATGCCTGCGGTACTATTATTTGCCGTGACGACATCACGGATTGGGTACCCGTCAGCACGGCGGATGATAAGGAGACGGGCGAGAAGATGCTCGTTACCCAATACGAAGGTTCCGTCATCGAAGATACGGGACTTATCAAGATGGACTTCCTCGGACTGAAAACCTTGTCCATCATTAAGGAAGCCGTTGCCAATGTACGTCTGCACCGCGGCTTGGAACTCGACATCGACAAGATATCCATTTCCGACCCTGCTACCTATAAACTCTATTGCGACGGCCGCACCATCGGTACGTTCCAGTTTGAATCGGCCGGTATGCAGAAATATCTGCGTGAGTTGCAACCGAGCACTTTCGAGGACTTGATTGCCATGAACGCCCTCTACCGTCCGGGACCTATGGATTATATCCCCGACTTCATCGACCGTAAGTGGGGACGCAAGCCCATCGAGTATGACATCCCCATCATGGAGAAGTATCTGAAGGATACCTACGGCATTACGGTCTACCAGGAGCAGGTCATGCTTCTGTCGCGTTTGCTGGCAGACTTCACCCGTGGTGAGTCCGATGCCTTACGTAAGGCGATGGGTAAGAAACTGCGTGACAAGCTGGACCACATGAAGCCGAAATTCATTTCGGGTGGACAAAAGAACGGCCACGACCCGAAAGTGCTTGAGAAAATCTGGGCCGACTGGGAAAAGTTTGCGTCCTATGCCTTCAACAAGTCACATGCCACTTGCTATTCGTGGGTGGCCTATCAGACGGCTTTCCTCAAGGCCAACTATCCGGCCGAATACATGGCGGCGGTCATGAGCCGAAGTTTGGCGAATATTACCGATATAACCAAACTGATGGATGAATGCAAGGCAATGGGCATCAATACATTGGGGCCGGATGTGAATGAAAGTAACCTGAAGTTCACCGTGAACAAGGAAGGCAATATCCGTTTTGGTCTTGGCGCGGTGAAAGGGGTAGGCGAGGGTGCTGTGCAGAGCATCATGGAGGAACGCGAGAAGAATGGTCCTTTCAAGGGTATATTTGATTTTGTGCAGCGTGTCAATCTGACAGCCTGCAACAAGAAGAATCTGGAATGTCTTGCTTTGGCGGGCGGGTTCGACAGCTTCCCGGAGCTGAAGCGAGAGCAGTATTTTGCCGTAAATTCCAAGAACGAGGTCTTCCTCGAAACCTTGGTGCGGTATGGTAACCGTTACCAGGCCGACCAGGCTGCGGCTGCAAACTCCTTGTTCGGCGGTGAGAATGTGGTGGATATCGCCACTCCGGAAATACCGGTAGCGGAACGTTGGAGCGACCTCGACCGTTTGAACCGGGAGCGCGATTTGGTAGGTATCTATCTGTCCGCACACCCGTTGGATGAGTATTCCGTAGTTCTGGAGCATGTTTGCAACACTCACATGGCAGAGCTGGAAGATAAGACGGCACTTGTGGGACGCGAAATAACAATGGGTGGCATCGTGACCGCCGTGCGTCGCGGTATCAGTAAAAATGGAAATCCTTACGGCATAGCCAAGATTGAAGACTATTCCGGTTCGGCAGAGCTTCCTTTCTTCGGAAATGATTGGGTGACCTATCAGGGGTATCTGGGTGAACGTACCTTCTTGTTCATCAAAGCCCGTTGCCAGCCCAAGCAATGGCGGCAGGATGAGTTGGAGCTGAAGATAACCTCCATGGAACTGTTGCCTGACGTCAAGGAGAAACTGATTGAGAAGATAACCATTCTCATTCCGCTGAGTGTGCTGAACAAGGCTTTGATAACTGAACTGGCAGAACTGACCAAGGAACGTCCGGGCAGTACGGAGCTTTATTTCAAAGTCAGAGATGAGGATAGCAAGATGACGGTCGATTTGATTTCCCGTCCCGTGAAGCTTTCCGTGGGGCGTGAACTGATTACTTATTTAAAAGAGCGTCCGGACCTTGAGTTCAGGATTAATTAGTTATCTTTGTTGGAAAACGAAGATAGGTTGCACCTCGGCATAAAAAATGAACAAGTTCATTTTGTTTTGCATTCGGTTTGCACTATCTTTGCTTCGAAAGCGAAGGTTGATAAAACGCAATTGACAGTAAATTAATAATTATAGTTGACATTTAATATTAAAAGAAATGGCTTTAGAAATTACAGACAGCAATTTTCAAGAAATCTTGGCAGAGGGAAAACCTGTAGTTATGGATTTCTGGGCGCCTTGGTGCGGCCCTTGTAAGATGGTGGGACCAATCATCGATGAATTGGCTACTGAATATGAAGGAAAGGTGATTATTGGCAAATGTGACGTGGATGAGAACGGTGATGTGGCTGCCGAATATGGTATACGCAACATCCCTACAGTCTTGTTCTTCAAGAATGGAGAGCTGGTGGACAAGCAGGTAGGTTCTGCTCCGAAATCTGCTTACGTGGCCAAGATAGAAGCGATATTATAAGGTACTATTTGACGATTTACTATTTACGATTTACCCTTTTGGCATCATGGCGCCGCCAAATAGTAAATAGTAAATCGTCAAATAGTCAATAACATTAACCCTTTAAGCAATAGTAAGTATGGGAATGGAAGACGATTTTTTGCAGAATGATGTCGATGATGAAAAGACCATCGAGTACATCAAGAATTATTTGCCGCAGGAGTTGAAAGAGAAGTTCTCTGACGACGAGTTCTATTATTTTCTCGATTTGATTGACGAGTACTATTCCGAGAGCGGCATCCTTGATGCACAGCCGGATGCGGATGGGTACATCGAGATTGATTTGGGGAAAATCGTGGACTATATTGTCAAGGAAGCCCATAAGGATGAGATGGGTGACTATGATCCGGAAGAAATCCTTTTCATCGTACAAGGTGAGATGGAATATACGGAATCTTTGGACGAAGAATAGTCTGTATCAAAAGTATAGGAAAATCGCGGATGGGCATGGCTTCATCCGCGATTTTTTGTTTTTATGTGACCGGTGGCGTATTCAGAAAAAAGAAGATGGACGTGCCGATGAGAATGACACCCAATACACCGTAGAACAGGCGGGCTTGTCGCCGCCCTACATTTTGTACGATAAACTGGGTGTTTCGGGCAGTAAAGAACCAGTTCCAGTCCAATATGGCTGCCAGCAAGGCGATGATGCCTGCGACGGCGAAAATCCCTTGAACGATGTATTGGCTCATCAGAAATAAGAATTAAGAATTAAAAATTAAAGCGGGGGAAAAGCATGCCTTATTCAAAGCTCTCTAACGTGACTTCCCGCTCTCCGTTCTCCACTTCTTCGATGGTGACCTTGATGGTGTTGCCCGGCAAGAGTTCCTCTACCAGCTCCGGCCATTCTATGAAGCAGAGGGCGCCGCTGTAGAAGTAATCTTCGTAACCCATGTCATACACTTCTTCCAGTTTCTTGATGCGGTAGAAGTCGAAATGGTAAATCAGTTCGCCGGCAGTGTCGGAACGGTATTCGTTGACAATGGCGAAGGTAGGGGAGGTGATGACGTCGGAAACGCCCAACTCCTCGCAAACGGCTTTGATGAAAGTTGTCTTGCCCGCCCCCATTTTTCCGTAAAGAGCGAAGACGGTATTATCACCCATTTCAGCGATGAACTGGCGGGCGGCTTCGTGAATCTGGTCTAATGACTGAATTTTGATTTCCATTGTGTCTTTTGATTTAGCGTTGCAAATATAGCCAAAAACTTTTTCCTGTCTTGCAAATGGCATAGATAATGATGGAAAAGAATATGATGGATGCACCCGAGGGGACATTCAAGTAGAAAGAAATCATCAGCCCGCCCAGGCAACTGAGGTAACCGATGCCGATGGAAAGCCAGATGATGCGGTGGAGCCGGTGCGAGAACAAGTTGGCGGTCATCTGCGGAACGGTGAGCAGCGAAATGACCAGCACGATGCCCACCATGCGCAGGCATGCCACGATGGTCAGCGCAATGAACATCATCAGTACATATTCGAATACCTGCACCGGAATACCTTGCGAGCGGGCAAACTCCCGGTCGAAGGCTACGTAGATGATGGGATGGAGATACAGCGCGAAAAACAGTATCAGCAGCAGGGCAAGCCCTCCCAATAGAGCGATGTCGCTCCAGGTAATCGTGAGAATGTTGCCGAAGAGATAGGCGGACAAGTCGGGTGCGAATCCCGGCGAGAGGAAAGTGAACATGATGCCCAGTGCCATGCCCAATGTCCAGAATACGGCAATGGCGGAGTCTTCCCGCATGTCCTTCCGTTTGCTGAGCCACTCTACACCGAAAGCGGACAAGACTGCAAACAAGGCTGCCGACAGAATGGGGGAAATGCCGGTATACAATCCCAGGCCGATACCGCCAAAAGATGCATGCGTCAATCCGCCGCTGATGAACACTAGTCTCCGGGTAACGATGTACGTGCCTATCAGCCCGCAAGCAATGCTTGCCAGCAGACTGCCGATGAGGGCATGTTGGAAAAAAGTGTATTGCAGTAGCTCCATTTATTCAATTAAAAATTAAGAATTACAAATTAAAAGTTGGATGTGGAGTGTTAGGAATGGGGGGTGAGACGACGTTCGCCGATAATGAGGAATACTTCATCCTTGATATTCTCCGGCAAGGCTATGCCACGCAGTTGCAGGCTGCGCACCCATCCGGCTACGTCCGTGTCTTGCATGGTGTAGAACACGTCGCGGAACTCGTCTTCCTGCTCGGGAGTATAGGCATCGGGAGCGGTGCCGATGTATTTGTCCAGTTCTTCGTCATCGTAATATTCTATTTGCTTGCTGACGGCTGCCAGCAGGCTGTCACGTTCGCAGATTTCATGCTGTCCGCAGCACTCGGCATCCACTTCCTGCACTTCGGGCATGGCGTCCAGTTCGCCGCGGTCTATCTTCTTCTGCAGTTTCCGGTTGCGTATAATTCCGGCTGTGGCTGCCACGAGGGCAAGGGCAATCAGGCTAATAATCAATATCCACATGGGCTTCCTTTTCTTGAAAAACATGTTCCATTAATAGAACGGACAAAGATACATATTGTTTTGTACACGACAAAATAATGCTTCAGATTGCAGGTAGGTAGATTACTTCCACCCGACGCAGGCATTACTTGCTTGGAACGTAGTGTAAAACTACTTTGGATACATCCTAATCTTAGAATGTATCCTTTATTTCTAAGAATAAAGGTTATATTCTTAAGAATAAAGGCTGTATTTCTAAGAATAAAAGCTTTATTCTAAGATTGCATTGCATTTTGGCAGACTTTAAATCCCGCCTTTTGCAAGTCTTCCCAGTAAGCAGGGTAAGATTTGGTAACGACCTGTGGTTCATCTATCTGTATTTGGGGCAGTACAAGGCAGGCGGGGGCAAATGCCATGGCCATACGGTGGTCTTCGTAGGTGGCGATGACGGGGTCAGCGTCTGCCGGGCAGCGTTCGCCATCCCACAACAAGATGCTGTCTTGCTCGGAGCGCACGACGTAACCCAGTTTACGCAGTTCCGTAATGAGGGCGGTGATACGGTCGGTCTCCTTTATTTTAAGGCTTTGCAGTCCGGTGAAGCGGAAAGGGATGTCCATCAGGCAGCAGGTGACGACAAAGGTCTGCGCCAGGTCCGGGATGTCCACCATGTCTTCGTCGAGACGGGTGGCGGGAGTACCCTTACGGATCAGTTTTACTCCCCGGTCTGTATATTCGGTATGGACGCCGAGGCGGGCAAAGACTTCCGCGCCGCGGCTGTCGCCTTGATAGCTGTGGGCGAAGAGACCGAGCAGTTCGATTTCTGCCGTGTGCGCTTCTTCCTTCGTGCTGTCTTCACTTTCTTTCGCGCTACTTCTGTCTCCCCCTTTCATTTTTATTTTTTCATTTTTAATTCCTTCTATTGCCATCATCTGATACCAGTAAGAGGCGGCGCTCCAATCGCTTTCCACGGTGAAAGGAGTATCTGTGTATCCGCCGGGGCTGACGGTGATACAATCTTTGGAGGCCCAGTCGGCTTGGGCACCGAAGTCGCGCATCAGTTGCAGGGTCAGGTTGATGTAAGGGCGGGAGATGATGTCGCCCGTTAGGTGCAGGCGTAATCCTTGGGGGAGTACGGCGCCAATCATCAGCAGGGCGGATATATATTGGGAACTTACATTTCCGGCAAGGGATATTTCTTCGCCTTTCAATGCTGTGCCGGTGATGCGTAGTGGGGGGAAACCTTCGTTCCCGACGTATTCAATCTGAGCACCGAGTTCGCGCAAGGCGTCTACCAGTATGCGGATGGGGCGTTGCTGCATGCGTTGTGTACCGGTGATGATGCGGGTGCCCGGAGTTACGCTGAGGTAGGCGGTGAGGAAACGCATGGCGGTGCCGGCGGCAAGGATATCTATATGTCCGGGATTTCCGTCGAGGGCGCGAGTCATCACTATGGTGTCGTCACAATCGCTCAGATTGCGGGGCAGGATATTGCCGTGGGCAAGGGAGTGGAGGATGAGTGCCCGGTTACTGATACTTTTGGATGCCGGGAGCTGTATGGCTGCGTGCAGTGAGGCAGGAGCGGAAACGGTATATCGCATGGTCGTATTTGTTAAGTTACGGTGGTAAGGAGTTTTTTTATTGTCACTGCAAAAGTAGGATAAATCTTTGGGAAATGGAAAAAAGGAAACTTGTTTCTGTGGTTTCAATCTTTCGTTTATCTTTGCGGAGGTAAGTCCTGCTATCGGGACGGATAGATATAATTAAGCATCATTCTTATGGAAATAGATTTAACCACCCCCGCCTTGCTGTTTTCGGCCATATCGCTGATTATGCTGGCCTATACCAACCGTTTCTTGTCCTATGCCCAACTGGTGCGCACCTTGAAGGAACAGTACATGGAGAACCCGTCTTCGGTGAAGGCGGCGCAGATTGCCAACCTGAGGAAGCGGCTCTACCTGACGCGTGCCATGCAGGTGGCGGGCATCGGCAGCCTGCTGCTGTGCGTGGTCAGCATGTTCTTTGTCTATATCCGTCTCCATCTGCTTTCGGCCTATATCTTCGGTTTGGCGCTGATATTGCTGATTATTTCGCTGGCCATATCGGTGTACGAAATATATATATCGGTGAAGTCTTTGGAGATACATCTCAACGATATGCACGAGTAGAGGCTCTACGGGATGATGTTCCGTACGGGGAGTTCCAGTTCTCCCCAGTCAATCATGGCATTGAACAGCCTGACAGTAGAGAATGAAGGCAAGTCTTCCGGTCTGATATCTTTTTCCTGCAAGATTCCTTCTTCCAGCAAGGCTGCCCGTTTGGTCCCTTTCAGCAGGGGATGTGCCGGCGTGTACCAGTGGGTACCGTCGGAAAGGGCGATGTTGGCGATGGAGGTGTCTGTCAGCAGGCCTTGTTTCACAATCAGAATGTCGTCGCATGCGCCGCGCAGGGCAAAGAGGCAGTTCAGCGGTTCGCGTCCGGCGCTTTTGTAGGTGTAGTCGATGGTATCGGCCTGCATCAGTGCCAGCGAATGCACGTGCCGCACGGCGTAGGGGGAGTAGCTGAGGTCTTCAATACCTTTTTCACCATACACTACGCGTGCCTTGACGATGCCCGCCCCGGTGATGCCTGCTCCACAGCCGGGAGACGACAGATAATCGGACAGTTGCAGCGGTGTGCTTTCCGGCCAGAAGTGGGCGCGGGTATCGTTCAGCCTCCGGTTGTGGCGGGAAAGGTTGCAGACCCTTCCGTGGTCGATGCGTATGGTTTCAATAAATAGGCACATATATTTTCTGTATTACTTCGTTGTATTCGCTTTCCCACCGGCTTTTGGCGGTGATGCCGCCTCCTGCCTTGAAGTGGAGCTGGCCGTTTTCCTGCTCGATGAAGCGTATCATGACAGCGCTGTCCAGCTGTCCGTCGGCATAATGCCCCATGATGCCGGTGTAGAAGCCCCGGCGGTAGTCTTCGGCCTGGGCGATGATTTCTACGGTTTTGGGCTTGGGGGCGCCGGTGATGGAGCCGGCAGGAAGCAGGCGGAAGATGATGTCGCCCAGGTGTGCGGTGTAGTCTTCGGGCAGGGTGCCGCATATCTCGGAGCTGGTCTGGAGGATGGGGCCCTTATTGGTTTGCAGGCGGTCTATATATCGGTAGGAGGTCACTTCGACGTGTTCCGAAACCATGCTGAGGTCGTTGCGTATCAGGTCGACGATGGTGGCGTGCTCGGCTGCCTCTTTGGTGTCCTGCATCAAGAGCTGTTCCGCATCGGGCAGGGTGGCGTCGATGGTGCCTTTCATGGGGAAGGACTTTATCTTGCCCTTCTCTATGCGGACAAAGATTTCGGGGGAGAAGCAGACGAACCGGTCTTTCAGCCACAGCTTGTACAAGGCTTCGGAGTGGAGGAATATTTCTTCCAGTGTCAGATTGGTGGTGACGGGTACCCGGCAAGTGAGGTTCGTCAGGTAGCTGTTGCCTGCCAGCAGGTTTTGCTTCACGAGGTCGAACGAATGTCTGTATGCGGCGGGGGAAGGGGGAGTGATGTCCCACTGGATAGGGCCGGCGCATCGGGCGGCTGTGCTTCTGGCAAGGGCTGTTGCAGCCGTCTCCGTGTTGCCTGCCTTCGGGAATTGGAAAAGGCAGGTGGCGGGGTCTATCCGGTCGAGGGGCTCAATGTGCGACTGCTCTTGCGCGTAGTCTACGATGAAGAGGAAGGGCACATTGGCTCCGGCCAGTGCGTTCATGCGGGCGATGGTTTCTGTCCGGCTGTACGTCTTCATGCGTCAATAGACTGCGGAGGCTATCACCTGGATTATCAGAATGAGGAACACCATGGCAATGGGATATACCGTGGCATAGGCCACGCTCGGTATGTTGCTGTCCGTCATGGAGTCGGCGGCGGCAAGGCCGGGCGTACTGGTCATGCCGCCGGTGATGGTGCCCAGCAGGTCGAGAATGTTTATCTTGAACACGAACAGGCCTACGCATACTGCCACCAGCATGGGCACCAGCGTGATGGCGGCGCCTACGCCGAACAAGAGCCAGCCGCTTTCCTGGAACGTGGCCATCAGATTCCGTCCTGCCGATGTCCCTACTTCGGCAAGGAAGAGCAGCAGTCCCAGCTGGCGCAGCAGTTGGTTGGCAGGGCCGGACATGGACCACAGAATGGGGCCGGTCTTTCCGATGGCGCTCAGGAACAAGGCGACCATCAGGATGCCTCCCGTCAGTCCCGGAGAGAACGACAGACTGTCCGAGAAGGAGATGTTGAGCTTGCCGAAGAGCACGCCCAGCACGATGCCCAGGGCGATGGGGAAGAAGTCGGTGTCGGACAGTTGCTTGGTGTCGTTGCCCAGCAGGCGTGCCACTCCCTTGATGCCGTCCTTCTCGCCCACCACCATCAGCTTGTCGCCGAATTTCAGGGCGAGGTCGGGCGAGGAGGAGAGGTCGATGCCGCTTCGGCGGATGCGGGTGACGGTGCAGCCGAAGTTCTTCATCAGGTTGAGGTCGCCCAGCTGCTTGTTTATCATATCCTTCTTGGTGAGCAGCAGGGATTCAATCTCCTGCATGTCTACGAGTGGCAGTTCGCCTTCTTCGCGTTCGCCCACGAGGACGGCGAGCTGGTTTAAGGCCTCTTCGCTACCCACGGCTTGTATGTAGTCTCCCTCGTGCAGGATGGTCTGGGCGGTGGGGATGGCTATCTGCTCGTTGTGCTTGTGGCGTGAGATGACGGCTCCGGTCATGGCGCGCGCATTGATTTGCATCAGGCTCCGGTCGAAGACGGCGGGGTTGGTTACGCGGAACAGACAGGTTGTCAGTTCCGGGAACTGGCTGCGGCGTTCCTTCTCCAACCGGCGCGCCTCCTTGTCGAGGTCGATGCGCATGATACGGGGCAGCAGCTTAACGAAGAGAATCACGCCGATAACGCCGAAAGGATAGGCAATACCGTAAGCGATGGATGCCAGTGGGGAATGGGTGCTGTCAATGGCAACGGCGAGTCCCGGCGTACTGGTCAGGGCACCGGCTATCAGTCCCACGACACTGGGAGTATCGATGTCGAAGGCATATTTCAGTCCTACTGCCGTCAGGGCGGCGGAGCAGATGATGAGCAGGGTGATGATGATAAGCGTCTTGCCCTTGCTCCGGAAGGAGTCGAAAAATCCGGGACCGGCCTGGATGCCGATGGTGAAGATGAAGAGCACCAGTCCGAAGTTTCCTAATTCTTTGGGGATGATGACACCGAAGTGTCCGAACAGCAGGGCAATGAAGATGACGGCGGAGACGTCGAGCGAAAGCCCTTTAATCTTGATTCTTCCCAACATGAAGCCTAAAGCCACAATGAGAAAGAGCGCGAAATAGGAGGAGTTTAACAAGTCAGCAAACATAATCAGTTAAAGAGTTAGGAATTTATGTCACAAAGATAGTGCAAAAAAGTGAGATAGAAAAAGTCTTGCTTCCTTGTGGCATATAAAAAAGATGATGTGCCATCAACCGTTTTGACACATCATCTTAATATATATATCGGCCTATATGACCGGTATTCCTGCGTGGGGCAGGGCGGTACTTATTTTTTGAGTTCCTTCAGCAGCTCCTCTACGGCAGCTTTCAGCTGTGTGTCTTCTCCCTTCACGATGGTCTCGGGCGAATTGGCTACTTTGATGTCCGGCTCCAGTTGCGAGTTCTCCAGATAGCTGCCGTCCGGCAGGCGATAACCGACGACGGGGATGCCGAACACGAGCGACGGGTCTTGCAGGCGCTCCCACGACACGCTGGTCATGGTTCCCGGCACGGGCATACCTACCAGCTTGCCGATGCCGCGGTGGCTGTATACCCACGGCGTGCCGTGCGCATTGGAGTAGTTGGCCTCGCACATCACCATGATGGATGGCTTGTTCCAACGGCGGCTGGGCATGTCGCACGCCTCGCGGCCGCGCACCACCTGGGTGAAGTATTTCTGTCCGCTGAAAAGTATCTCTATATCCTCGTGCAAGCGTCCGCCGCCATTGAAACGGGTGTCGATGACGATGCCTTCGCGGTTGTTGTATTTTCCCAGGATGTCCGAGTAGACGGAACGGAAACTGTCGTCTCCCATAGACTCGATGTGCACGTAACCCAATCGGCCACCCGACCATCGGTCAACGTCTGCCGCACGCTGTTTCACCCAGCGGCTGTAGAGTAAATCGCTGAACGCACCGTTCGTAATGGGGATAATGACCTCTTCCCAGTGCTCCTTGGTCTGCGGGTCGAAGAGAGAAACAAGTGTTTTCTTCCGTGCCTTGTTGTTGAGCAGCGTGTAATAGTCCGCATCGGGGGTGATTTCCACGCCGTCTATCTTTTCGATGACTGTGCCGGCTTTCACCCGGGTGTTGGCTGTGTCGAAGGGGCCTTTCTCCACTACTTCGGCAATGAGCATGCCCTTGCCCGTGTAGTTCCAGTCGAAGAACAGTCCCAGGCTGGCAGTAGGTTCGGATTGCCCTTTGGGATAGAAACGGCCGCCGGTGTGAGATACGTTCAGCTCGCCCAGCCATTCGCTCAGCAGTTCGGCAAAGTCATAATTGTTGTCGATATGGGGCAGGAAGCGGCGATAGGCGGCGGTCATCTTGTCCCAGTCCACTCCGTGCATATTGGTATTGTAGAATCGCTTCTGCTGTTGGCGGTACACGTGGTCGAACATGTATTCGCGCTCCGCAGCCAGGTCCATCTTGGCATCTACCTGGAAGGTGATGGGGGTCAGCGCGTCGGATGAAGTGTCCATTTTCTGCATCTTGTGGCTACCCAGCAGGAAGAGGCTCTTGCCGTCCTTGTCCAGCTGCATGTCCGCCCATCCGGCATCCATCTTGTGCAGCAGGCGGGTCTCTTTCTTGCGCAGATTCATCTTCCAGAGGTCGTAGCCGCCTTCGAAGGCTGCCAGGTAGTAGAGTGTCTCGCCATCCTTGGAGATGATGGTGCTGCCCATGTCGGAAGAATTCGGGGTGAGGCGCACCACACGGTCTTCGATGCCTTTCAGCTCTACGACGATGTCTTTCGGCTGGTCATCTTTTTCGTCAGCATTGCTGTCTTTCTTGTCGTCTTTCTTCTTTTTATCCTTGTTTTTGTCTTGGGGGGTGTCTTTTCCGGCAGACTTCTTTTGTTCCTTCTCCAGCTCCTTGCGCAGTTCGTAGTCTTCTTTGCTCAGGCAGTATTTGTCGTAGGCATCTTGGTTGAGGAAGACGAGCATGGCGTCGTTCAGCGAGCCCCATGAGGCATGGGCACGCATGCCGTAGCGTTCGGTGGTGAAGAGGATGGCGTTGCCGTCCAGCGCAAAGCGGGGATAGCCGCTCATGTAGCCGCTATTGGTGAGGTTGATGATGTCTTTGCCTCCCTCTGCGCTGACCAGGCCGATGTCGGAGTAGGGGTCGTGCTTGTTGCCGATGAACTCAAGTGTAAACCACTTGCCGTCCGGCGACCATGCGTAGTCAAATCCTCCACCGGTGCTGTACCAGGTGGAGCCGTCCGTAATCTGGCGCACCTTCTTCGTCTCCAGATTGAGTACCATCAGCCGGATGCGGTCTTCGATGAAGGCGAGTTCCTTGCCGTCGGGCGAGAATTGCGGATAGGCACGTTCCACGGTGGTGGAGGGTAGCAGCACTTCTTCTTCAATCAGCGTGGCGTTCGGGAAGTTAGGGTCTTCCTTGCGGGCTATCTTGGCAAGGTAGAGCTGCCAGTTGCCGCCTCGCTCGCTGGCGTAGGCCAGGGTGCGGTTGTCCGTCGCAAAGGAGAGGCCCGCTTCGCGTGCCGGTGTGTGCGTCACCTGCTTGGTAGTGGCATAGTCTGCCGAAGTGACAAAGACTTCTCCGCGCAGCGTGAAGGCAATCTGTTTTCCGTCCGGGGACACAACGGCAGAGGTGGCTCCGTCGGAAGACTGCAGGTTGGCGAATTGCGGCCGGTCATCGCGCACCAGTTCTATGGCGACTTTCTTCGGGGTGGCATCCGGCTGCTGGGTATAGATTTCGCCGTCGTAACTGTAGCACAACGTCCCGCCGTCACTCATGGAGAGGAAGCGCACGGGATGTGTCTTGAAGCTGGTGATGGGCTTCACCTCTCGGGGCTGTGCCAGCGGGAAGGCATACACGTTGAATGAGCCGCCGTTTCTCTCACTCAAAAAGTAAACCGTTCTTCCATCGGGTGACAACACCGGGTTGCGGTCTTCGCCCGCGCGGTCGGTGAGGTTGGTATGAGTACCCGTCTTTGCATCATACAGCCAGATGTCGCGGGTGATGGAGGAGATGTGATGCTTTCTCCATTCATCTTCAAATCCCTTGCGGTCTTGGTAGAGGAACTGATGGCCCGCCTTGTCGAAGCAGACCGCTTCGGCAGGGGTGCCCAGCACTTGCTCCGTACGCCCTCCCGTTGCAGGTACTTTGTAAAGCTCGGTCATGGCCGAAGTGGGGAAAAGAGCGCTGCTTGCCGGGTCCTGGATGGATGCGGAAAACAAGATATACTTTCCGTCCGGAGTGAATGTGGAGGGTATCTCACCGGTGGAGTGGGTAGTGAGCCGTTGGGCGGTTCCGCCGTCTGCCGGCATCACGAATACGTCGAAGTTGCCGTATCTGTCGCTGGCAAAGGCTATTTGTTTGCCGTCCGGCGACCATATGGGGGTACATTCGTAGCTCTCTTGGGTAGTAAGCTGTGTGGCGGTTCCACCTTTGGCCGGCACCTTGTAGATGTCTCCTTTGTAGCAGAATGCGATTTCCGTACCGTCGGGAGAGATTTGCACATCGCGCATCCAGAGCGGCGTGGCGGCATGTCCGGCAATGGCAGTAAGGCCTAGTGCAAGGATTGCAAGGGTTTTCTTCATAAGTGTGTGGGTTGATGTTAATATAGAATGTTTATAAACGTCATGATGCTGTCCACAAGGCAAGGAGCGAGGTACGTCATTTCATACCTCGTGCCTTGTATATCTGTTCTTTGGCATTGTTGATGCTTTGGAACTTCTCTTCTGCGGCTTTCTTGATGTCTTCGCCCAGCGTTGCCACCCGGTCGGGATGGTGTTTCAAGGCTAGGCGGCGGTAAGCGGCACGCACTTCGTCATTGGTGGCAGTGGGTTCAATTTCAAGTACTTTGTAGGCCTCGTTCAGTGAGCTACCGCCTAGGTTAAGCATGGATTCCACTTCCTTGACGGATAGTCCCATGTACATGGCCACTTCTTTCAAGGCTTCTATCTCCTCGTTGCAGACGTGTCCGTCGCTTTTGGCAATTTCTACCAAGAATACCAGCAGTTGCAAGCGTTCCTCGTATGTCAGGTTGGCGGCAATCTGCGTTCCACAGTCACGGATGGTGTTTTTAAATGCCAGTGGGTTTTGTCTGTCCATCTGCTTGCGCTGTTCGAAGAGGTTGAGCAGTATCCGTTCTCCCTCGCCCACGGCAGCCTCACCGAATGTGCTTCTCAGAAAGCGGCGGACGAATTCCATTTCACTATGCATGATGCGCCCGTCTGCACGGATAATGTACGAAGCCATCACGAGCATGGAGAAGAGGAAACTGTTCCGTTGCCCGGTATAGGTAGTGCCGTGCGTTGGTGCTTCTCCATAATAACTGCCTGCGTCATTTGAATCGGTGTCGAACAATGAACCGAATACAAAACCTGCCAAGGCTCCCAGCGGTCCTCCGGCCATGAAGCCGATGATGCCGCCTATCCATTTAGCTGCTCCCATAATTTTTCTTGTTTAAAGTGCAAAAATAGAGATTTCTTACGAGAATTCCAGTAATTTGATGAGCTATTCCCGCTGAAGCGAATAGGCACCGTCTTCTTTTTGTACATATTCAGCATATTTATGGCAGCAAGTCTGTCATTAAGAAATACTATAAAAATTAAGGAGTTAAGTCTTAGACTTAACTCCTTAATGCTCAACAGTCGGGATGACAAGATTCGAACTTGCGACCACACGCCCCCCAGACGCGTACTCTACCGGGCTGAGCTACATCCCGTCTTTCTTTGAATTGCGGTGCAAAGGTACGTATTTATGGGGATTCTGCAAATTTTCTTCCTCTTTTTTTGTATTAATAATGAGTTTTTTTCTTTTGATATGCGTAATTTGTTGTTTAGTAGTTGATTATCAGCTGCTGTGATGTTGATTGTTGTTTGTATTTGTTTATATACAGTCTACTTTAATATTTTAGGAAAGTTTTAGGGAGAAAACGTGGCAGAAATTAGGTATATATTTTCTTCTGTTAATCAGTATTAAATAGGCGATATTTTTATGAACCTATTTTTCTTCTTTTGAGAAATAACCCTATATTTTTGCTGCACTAAAAAAATGTGATATGGCAACATTTAAAGTGCTTTTGCATTCCTCTAATAAGAGGAAGGATGGAACCTATCCGGTTTCATTGAGAATCATAAAGAACATGAAAGCCAAGTATATTTCACTGGGGCTTTACTCCAAGAAGGAGGAATGGGACGTTATTGGTGAACGTTTCAGATGTGATAAGCGTGTCTGTCCTAATTATAAGGAATTCAATGCGCGAATAGTTCAACTGCTGGCACGCGCTCAAGAAGTCGAGCGCCATTTTGAGTTTGATAGGATTGATTGGACGCTGAATCAATTCGAGGATGCTTTCCTATATAAGGATAAGAAGGGAAAGTTCTTGGATTTCGCATTGTTGTGTATTAAAGATATGAAAGAAACGGGACATATCGGTAATGCAAAAGTGTGGGAAAAGGTCATCTGTAATATGAAATTGTTCGACAAGAAGCTGTCCACACGTTATTTTCAAGAGATAGACATCAAGTATGTTTCCGCCTATAATTCTTTTATGGAAAAGAAAGGATGGTGCGGCAACACCCGTAAGCACGATATGAAGACGTTAAGGGCAATATTGAATCGTGCTATCGTTGCTAAGGAATGTTCTTCGACTTCTTATCCTTTCGGTAAAGGTGGTTTTTGTATTTCCGCATTGGAAGAAGAGACCCGTAAGCGGTATTTGCCTCAAGAATATCTGCTGAAATTGATGAACCGGCAGTTTGAGAACAAGCCCAAGGAAATTGCAAGGCGCTTGTTTCTGTTTTCTTATTTCTGTTATGGGATGAGTTTCATCGATATGGCTAATCTGAGGAAAGGGAATATAAGAGTGGAGGGTACTTCTGTACATATTATATATAAAAGGCATAAGACGGAACACAGTAAGAATGCCAAATTCATTCGAATACCCGTGACTGATGAACTGAATAATCTGCTTCTGTGGTTCAAGTCCAACAGTGTTCTTGTAGGTGATTATCTTCTTCCTCTAGTGTCGAAAGACTATGATGGTGAGAAGCTTTATGACCATTTGCGTCGTAGACTGGCACGCTATAATGAGCGTTTAAAAGAAATCGGCGAGGAGCTTGGATTTACAGAGAAATTGACAAGCTATGTGAGTAGACATTCCATGGCTATGACCCTACAGACTAACGGTGTTCCTCGTGAAATGATAAGTCAGGTAATGGGACATAAAGACCTGGAGACTACCAATACTTATTTGGATAGTTTCGGTGATGTTGAAATAGAGAAAATGACAATAAATTCATTGTATAAAATTAACGTAAATTTATAAAAGAGCATGAGAAAGAAAAAAGAAGAGAGTATTGAGAACTTTTTGAATAAGCTGATACGGGCAAAGGGTTGTTTTGACGTTGCGGAGATGGAAAGCTATATTAAAAGAACCACTTCATATGATAGGGATTTGCTGGATAGGCAAATAGAACGTGTTGAGAAACTTTTGGATACGCGTTATGGACATTATGGAAAAATAACGGAGGAGAATGAAGTTGAGGCCTGGAGACAAGGTTTTTATGTTTTAGAAAAATTAGGTGTTACTCTTGATGATGTACGTCGAATGATTGGCAAATTCAATATTGAGGAGGATTCTCCGATGGGGATTCGAATTCGGCAAGACTGGAATTATCTTGGACATTTACTGAATGATTATTTATATCTAGAGAATGCTAATTTGATTACTTATTTGAAATTGTTGAAAGATAGTCAGAAACGAATAGAAAACCAGAAAATGTACAGCGCCTATTCGGATATGCAATTGGATGCTGTTTATGATTATTTGTGTAAGGAGGAATGGATTGACCCTTCTAAAAATGAGAAATTGAATTTTCGTAAGGTGTTTAGGGCTTGCGGCTTGGATGTTACGCAGAAAATAAAATTTAATACAAGAAAACGTGGAGCTAAAGCTTGTTTACGAGTTGTTGTTGAAGTTTTGACGGGTGGTTTTTCAGCAGTTTTAGTAAATCAATATTTTAGTGATAATGAAGGTAAGGAATTGAATTTGGCTTCTCATAATAGAGTGCCTTCATATGATGACTGTAAGAATGAATTAAAACTACTCCTTGCACAGACTGCCTAGACGTAAATTTATGACTTTGCGACTTTTTAAATCGGTATATAATATTGGTAATCAATAGTGTATGCCGATTGTTGTTGTGCTTTATGTCGCATTTTAAATTTGTATGTCTCTTTTTTATTCCTTTATTTTGTGTCAAAATTAAAAAATATGGGAAAGAAAAAAGAAATACAAATAAATGGTTTGACTGTTGATGAACTGAAGAAATTGATTGGTGAGGTTCTGAATTCCTATTTTGGTAATATGAAGAGTTCTAGTACTGAAATTATTGGAATTGACGAAGTGTGTAAAATAACGGGGCTTTCTAAACACACGGTTTATAAAAAAACGTCGAATAAGGAGATTCCTTTCTATAAATCTACTTTAAGGAGGAGGAGTGTTCTGCGGTTTAGGCGTTCTGAAATAGAAAATTGGATACTGAGGCATTCTATAGGGACGGTTGATGAATACCTCGATGCGCAGGATGCTTTATAATAATATGAATAATATAATTAAAATAATAACAATTTAAAAAAGGAGGCAGTAATGTATGACTCAATAAAAATTGTGTTGTCCGAAAAGGACTTGAATAATGAGATTAGTTTCATGGAAGAGATTCCTTGCAGAATTGTTGTGAGTGTATGTTCAGAGAATAGGGTTGTCGGCTATCTGAGGAACATGCGGGTAGAAGTTAGGGGAACTACTTTGGTGGTAGAAGGTAGTCTGACTAAGTGGGTATTGGGTAATAATTATGCAAAGCCTTTAGAAATATGGGAAATTAGAAGTGGAGTTAAGGCATTGAGTGTGGCTCTTGGTGTCCCTATTGAAAAGGCTGTGGTACAGCGTTTGGATGTTGCTTTCAATTTTCGTGTAAAGCATATGCCTTGGTTGTATATGCGTAGGTTGTTGTATTCGGATGGTTTCTATAGTGCTCATATAAAGAAAGAGACTTTGTATTTTAGTAAGTATGATTGTCAGATGGTGTTTTATGATAAGATAGCTGAAATGAAAAGTTGTAAAAGGACGGATGATATAAAGCAAGGGCTTGAGGATTTTGAGGATTTGAATGTGCTAAGGTATGAATTCAGATTCAAGAAGGTCAAGTCCATTTTCGGTAGGACAATCCGTGGAGAGGATTTATATACTACGTCCTTTTGTTTGTTGGTACTGAAAAAATGGCATGATTGTTATATGGATATACAAAAGACATATGATATAGAGCTTTCTTGTTGTATGTTCAATAGTAAAAAGGCTTTTGAACTTGCATGTGTCGCTTATTGCATGACTAAGTTCAATATGTATGATATACTGGAGGAAGCTTTTATTAGACGGGATATTAGTAGCAAGAACAAGTATGATATAAAGGAGGTGTTGGCGAAGGCTAAAAAGGTGGGGATTGATTCATTTAAAGTAGCTTCCATGATAGATGAGCTGACCTCTAAAATAGAGCATGCATATGTCAAGTTAAGAAGTAGATATGATGTTGCTCCTGAGCGCTTGGAAAAATTGAATAGGTGGGTGGATAGAGGAGTGACTGGAATGCCCAGTTAGAATATGGTTTATATTCGTTTTTCTGCATGGTATATATTGAAGTCGGGTTCCTCAGTAGGTCTGTTATTGATAATGAAATAAAACGCGTAAAAATGCTTTTATATAATCAATGATAATTTCAGTTATGCAGGTGAAAAGTCTTGGGTTGAAGATTTTATGGCAACACTCAAACAGACGAAGTATCGTTTGCAGTTACATTAAGAATTCGTTTTAACAATGGAGGGAAATTAAAAAGTCCCTCTATTGCCTATAGAATTAGATATGATTGATATAAATTCTTTTAATGAAATAACGAAAGCTCAGAGAGCTTCTGTAGGTGAAATAAGAGTATGGAGTGATGGGATTGCTCGAAAGAAGAAAGCAGATGGTAATTGGGTTCCTGTTGAAAAGAATTATAAAAATAGTCAAATAATTCTTCACGAAAATAAGTTTGGTGAAAATTATTCTGAATATGCAGGTAAACCTAAAGAAGCTGTCGATTTTCTGATTGATAAAAAAGGTGGTCAAGTTAGAAACGCTTGGGAGAGAAAAGATATCGGTGACATAGATATTGTCTATGGTAAGAAAAATTTTGGTTTAAATCATATTATAGGGAAACATGTAGGTATAACAGAAGATGGTAAAGAGAAAGATTTTAAAGATGAGAAAGAATTGTCTTTTATTATTGATAAACTCCTCAGAGAAGGTGAATTGGTAAAAGATTTTGTCGATGAAAATGGTTTTAGAAAAAGAATTTTGTCTCTTGGAAAACATGTTTTAGTTATTACACAGACAATTGTAGTAGATGATGAAGATAATCTTAAAGAGAAAAGGTGGATTGTAACTTCTTATGACCCTACACGAACAATGAGAGAAAAAGGTATAAGGAAGGCGATTTCTTCCGAAACCGCCTTTGAGAAAGAGGTGAATGGCAGTAGTCCCTTGCAACATTCTTTAGAGAAGGGCGTGACGTTATCAACTTTCTCTCCCGACTCTCTTTCTGTTCCTAAAGATACAACAAATATAAATATTGAGCAACAATTTATGGGCGAAATTATAGAGAAAGCTAAGAAATCATCCCCTATTGGTACAGAAAAGACGTGGGGAAGTAAAGTTTATATAAATACTGGAGTAGGATGAACATGTTGTTCTGTGTACTTTATTTATATTGGTGTTCATTGTGTTGTTACGCTTTCGCTATTTTATAAAAGATTATGTAATAAATATTTGGGTAGTCAAAAATAATTAAATATATTTGTTCTTCATAAGGTATAAATGTGCTATATACAGTGTGTTAGTATAGTGCATTGAGTATTAATATGAACAAATATTAGGATTATGGCGACTAAAAAGAACGGCTTTAATACTGGAATTGCTAGTGAGTATTTGGTATTGTCCATGTTGTATCGGTTGAATTATGAGGCTTATATAACAATGGGAAATAAGAAAAGTGTTGATATTTGGATAATGAGGGATGATAAAACTGCTGTCTCGATTGATGTGAAATCTGTTCGTGAATATGATTCTATTCCCGTAGGTAATGTGGAGGCAAAAGATAACCACTATGTTATATTTGTGATATATAATAAAAAATTTGAAATTGAAGGTACTCCTACACTGCCTGATTTTTATATAGTTCCTAGTTCATATGTGGTAGAAAACAGGAAAGAATATGAATTGAAAGCTGGTGGAGAACGTTATAATATCTTTAAAAAGGATATTGAAGGATATAAAAATCGTTGGGAGCTGTTGAATTCTTCTGTTAAAAGTGGGAATGTTACACATGGTAAACTGGAAAAAGAAATGAATAGTAAAGAAGAAAAACAATTAGTTAGTTCTCGGTGGAATGACTGCAGTACAATGAGTATTATTCATACTCCTACTGAGGAAGAGAGGGAAAAAGCAATAGATAAAATGATTGATAATGCAATTAAGAATGCAAAGAAATTTGCTGACAATAAAAGGGAGGGTGAAGGTAAGGAGAAGGGTTAGATTAGTCTAATTATAATTCATGTATATAATAGAATGCCGTTTAATGAAAATATTGAATGGCATTTTTTTTGTATTGAATGCTATTGTAAGAATAGATACTATTTATAAGTGTTGGTAAAATAGGGATTGCTTATGGGGAATTGATAGGGAATTGGAGAGCATTTTTTGTTGTCCGCGGTTAAAGAATGTCCGAACTTTATAGTGTACTAAAATAAGTGATACTATGGTTTATTTCGGAGTTGATTTGTATCGATTTTCATTAATTTGTAATGATTGTTTTAGAAAAGTTGTATATAAAAAAGAAAAAGGATATGAACAGATTGTTCTAACTCCTTCTATATCTGAAAGTAATATTAAGTTATTGAAAATTAGCTCTTTGTTTCCCCCAGACGCGTACTCTACCGGGCTGAGCTACATCCCGAATTGCGGGTGCAAATGTACGGCTTTATTTTAAAATAGCAAATATTTATAGTGCTTTTTTTATTGAATGAACTTATAATTTGCAGTTTCAAGGCTTTCGGCCAACGTGCCCTGCTCTCTTTTTACTTGTATGCCTGCTTCGCAAGGCAATGGCTTTGAGCGGGCAGGCATACTTTGAATGAAGTTATTGCAGGTTTAGGCTGTTTCTTACGGAAGTGATAGCCGGACTTTCGGGCGTTACGGATTTCCGGGTACAATAATCGAATTCCGCAGATTTTTCGCCGCTAAATGATTTCCACTTCAGTTTCAATTTAACGGTCTTGCCTTCTGTATCAGGCAGGGCATCCAACTTGAAAGCAACCAGTCCGTCCGCATACCTGCCGTAAATGTCGCCCTTGGCATTGTGGCGGAATTCTACTTCATACGGGTTTTCCGGATTCTCGCTCAGCAGCAGATTGACAAAGTGCTTTGTTTGATAGTCTCCTTGCTGAGTTCTAAAGCGAAGGGTCAGATAACCGTCTTCTGCGATGGTTACCCAATCGTTCACTATTTCCACCGGGTCGGTGCCGTATACGGTATCGTTCTCTTCACCCAAATCCGGGGCGATGGGTTTGGTAAGGATACTGTCTATCCAGTTTATATGTACAGCTTGGGTGTAGATATCGCTGGGCTCGTCCACTTCCTTGTAGTTTACTAAAGCGCGGACTTCCTTCTCGCCGTAGGGAGATTTCGTCATGTTGGTAGGCAGCAGAGTGGTCTTGTCATCCAATTGCAGAAAGACTGTCTGGTCTGCATCGGTCTTTACCGTTACCAGGGCATTGGGGAATCTCATGGCATAATTATCATCGTCGTCCAGGCACGATTGGAGGCTTAAGGAGCTGATGGTTGCAATAGCGATTAAAATTTTCTTGTTAAAGATTGACTTCATTTTCATAGTGTACTCTTTTAAATTAAACATTTGGAATAGGTCTTGCTTTTATAGAAATAGCATATTTGCGAAAACCCTGCATGCAGCATTGTTAATTAATGATAAGAGCCGGAGTAAGCTGGTGCGGAATATTATTCCCCGATACATGAAAGATATTTGTATATCAGGTGGAATATGATTACCTTTGCTGTATGAGATGCACATCTCGCGTGTGTTGAGATGTATGTCTCGAACTGCATGAGATGTGTATCTCGTGCATGTTGGGGAATAGCTGTCCGGCCGTATGGAAACTGGCTTTCTGTTTAGGGGAAGTAACCTTCGGGTGGGGTGTCAGCAGTCTGGTTGCAGTAAGAAACATTATGTTCATTGTGAAAAGAGTATGAGTATAGTCTATTTGGTTCGAAAGAAGGTTTTCCGCACGGCAGAAGGGGTGAAGCAACTCTATTATGCTGTGCAGCGTGTGTTACAGCGGCGTGGAGGTGTGACGGCAGAGCTGCTGGCGCAGCGTATGGCATCCAGAAAAGGGATGAGTTCGGGAGACGTGCAGAGTGTATTGATAGATTTGCCGAAGTTTATAGAGGAAGCGCTGATGGAGGGAGAGTCGGTGACCATTAAGGGGCTGGGTTCCTTCCATGTGGCGGTGACGAGTGACGGGTTTGAGCATCCCGACGATGTGATGCCGGGCAAGGTACGCTTATCCCGTGTCTATTTTCGTCCGGATAAGTCGCTGGTGGCGAGGCTGAACAGCGGGATGGATTTCTACCGTTATCCGCTTAGCCGATATTTCCCTCACGATATGTTGCGACCGGAAACGCTGCGAAAGGAGCGGGCCGAGGGAAAGACGGGAATTCCGGATGAAGACCCAGTTGGGATGGAAAATGATACGGAGGACTTTTCGGGGGAGGAGTGAGCGATGAATGTGGAAGAATTCAGAGAATACTGTCTCTCCTTGCCGGGAGTGAGCGAGAAGATGCCTTTTCCTAATGTGGCCGACAGATACAGCCGCGATGTGCTTTGCTTTTATGTGGGCGACAAGTGGTTCTGCTTTGTCAATATCGAAGTGTTCGACTTCTGCTGCATCAAGTGCCGCCCGGAGGAATCAACGGAGCTGCGGGCAAGGTACGAGGGGGTGAAGCCGGGGTGGCACATGAACAAGAAGTATTGGAACAGTGTGTATTTTAATCAGGATGTACCGGACAGCATTATCCGAGAACTGGTGGCACGCTCCTATCGGCTGGTTGTGGAGAGCCTGCCGAAGAGGGAGCGGGAGCGTTATACCCCCATGCACTCCCTATAAAAGTCGAACATTTCGAAGATAGTCTCCTTGTCTGCCGTCTGGTTGAGACAGATGTCACCCACTTCTTTCAATAGGGTGAAGTTGATGACTCCGGCGGTATTCTTCTTGTCATGCTTCATCAGTTCGTACAGCTGGTCGTACTGTTTGCAGTTGAAGGCGAAGCTGCCATAATTCTCTTTGACGAACTGGATGGTCTGGCGCATCTTGTCCTTCGGGAATCCGGTCTTTATATAAGAAAGGTAGAGTTCGCAGACCAGCCCCCATGCCACTGCATAGCCGTGCAGCACCGGACGCCTTTCGGCAAGGGCGAGGCTTTCGAAGGCGTGTCCTACGGTGTGCCCCAGGTTCAGGGCTTTGCGGATGCCATGTTCCTGCGGGTCTTCTTCTACGATGTGTTCCTTTACCTGCACGGAACGTCCTACCATGGACTTCAGTAAGGCATAATCTATCTTTTCCGTATCGAATGACAGCAGTTCTGCCAGATGTTCCGGGGTACTGATGAGGCCGTGCTTCAGCATCTCCGCATAGCCGGAGAAGAAGTTATGGGCATCGAGGCTGCGCAGGAACTCGGTTTCCAGCAGCACGCAGGCGGCAGGAGCAAAGACGCCGATTTCATTCTTCAGACCGTTGAAGTTGATGCCCGTCTTGCCTCCCACGGAAGCGTCGACCATGGCGAGCAGCGTAGTGGGAACGTTGATGTAGGCGATGCCCCGCTTGAAGGTGGAAGCGGCAAAACCGCCAAGGTCGGTCACCATGCCACCGCCCAGATTGATGAGCAAGGAGTGGCGGCTGGCCCCTTTCTCGCTCAGGGCTTGCCATACGGCAGCCAGCGTTTCCATATTCTTGTGCACATCTTCTGCCCCGATAATAATCTCTTCCGCTTCTTCCAGGGCGGGGATACCGTCCAGATGCGGGCGGCAGAGGCGGTGGGTATGCTCGTCGGTAAGGATGAAAAGCTTGTCATGGGGACACTTCGCTATGGCATGCGTCAGGCTGTTTGCCAGTCCTTCGCAAAGGATTACTTCTTGTTTACTCATCTTGTTAATTACAAATTACGAATTACCAATTACTGATGTTACGGATTATGAAGGAAAGGGAGCCTTCTTCATTATATTGTGGCACAAAGATAGCTCTTTTGGCAATAAAACGTTATCTTTGTCCCGTGAAATTCTATGGGTGGCAAGGTGTTTCCGTCATCTGCCTCCCGCTATTTGTAATTTGTAATTGATTGATAGAAATGAGAGCATTACTTCCCGTTTATTGCCGTCCGCTGGGTTATTTCATCATAGCTCTGGCGTTGTTCCTTCCTTTCATATTCCTATTGTGGGGAAAAGTGACAGATGCCAACTTGCTGTTTTACAAGGAATGCTCCAAACTCTTAATGATGATGGGGGCACTGATGATAATCTTTGCCTTGACGAAGAACGAGAATAAGGAGATAGAGCAGGTGCGCAACAAGTCCACGCGCAATGCCATCTTTCTGACCGTTCTTTTTATCTTCGGCGGTATGCTCTACCGGGTGGCGCAGGGTGACCTCCTTTCGGTCGATTCTTCTTCTTTTCTCATATTTCTTATATTGAATGTGCTTTGCTTGGAATTTGGTATAAAGAAAGCGACAGTTGATAGATTATTTAAGCGGAATGGTCGATAAATAAAGCAAATCGTCATGTGGGGCATTAAACCTTTTGCCCGGAAGTCTGTCAAATGAAACAGTGAATAAAAGGCATTGTTCATTTAAGAATAGACAAAGAATAGACACATGAAGAAAATTATCACGGGGATGGCGTTGCTGTTGGTTACAACGCTGTCTGCATTCTCACAGACCAAAAACATTACGGTATCGGGCCGTGTCGTGGAGGACACCAAGGAGCCTGCGATACAAGCTACCGTGCAGTTGCTTTTGTTGCCAGACAGTGTCCAGGCATCGGGTACGGCCACTACGGCACAAGGTTATTTCACTCTTCCCAAAGTCAGTGCGGGTAAATACGTGCTGAAGGTTTCCTACATCGGATTCAAGAGCCAGTACATCCCTTTACACCTTTATGCTACGACAACTGCCAAGAACGTGGGTACACTGACACTGGAAACGGATGCGGTGATGCTGGCCGAGGCTGTGGTTACGGCAGAAGCGCCGCAAGTGCAGGTGGTGGAAGATACACTGGTATATACCTCATCTGCCTATCGTACCCCCGAGGGAGCCATGCTCGAGGAGTTGGTGAAGAAGCTGCCCGGTGCGGAGATTGACGACGAGGGTAATGTGAAAATCAACGGTAAGGACTTGTCGAAGATTATGGTCGACGGCAAGGAGTTCTTCGGTGGAGACGTAAAGACCGGTTTGAAGAACCTGCCGGTAGATATGATAGAGAAGCTGAAAACCTACGATAAGAAGTCCGATTTGGCACGTATCACCGGTATTGACGACGGTGAGGAGGAGACGGTGCTCGACCTGACCGTAAAGAAAGGCATGAACCAGGGTTGGTTCGGTAATGCCGACGTGGCCGGAGGGACGGAAGACCGCTATATGGGCCGCTTTATGCTGAACCGCTTCGTGGACAAAACCCAGGTGTCGGTAGTGGGTTCTGCCAATAACGTGAATGACCAGGGCTTTTCGGGCGGTGGCGGTCCTCCGCGCTGGCGCAGGAACAACGGACTTACTGCAACGAAAATGCTGGGTGTGAATTTCGCTACCCAAACCGATAAGCTGGAACTGGGCGGTAGTGCACGCTACAACTATCAGGATGGGGATATTGCAAGTATCGGTTCTACCGAGGACTTTCTGCCGGACGGCAACTCTTACTCCAACTCGAACAGCAGGCAACGTAACAAAGCCAAGAATTTCAATGCCGATTTCCGTATGGAGTGGAAGCCGGACTCGATGACGAATATCATTTTCCGTCCCAACTTCTCGTACGGCAAAACGGACAATCTCTCCAATTCTGAGAGCGGTACGTTCAGTTCCGACCCTTACAGTCTGGTGAGTGACCCCAATAACTGGCTGAATCTGGAGAAGATTCTTAATCCGGACGATGACCCGTTGAGGAGTATCCGTATAAATGCTATCAACAGCGGTTCGCTGAGCGACAACAAGAGTGTGTCTACGGATGCAACCTTGCAGTTGAACAGAAAGCTGAATGACAAAGGACGCAATGTCACGTTCCGTGGAAGATTCGGTTATACCAATAATGACAACAACCAGTATACGGAGTCGGAAACACATTACTTCCAGTTACTGAATGCTTTGGGAGGAGACTCCATCTTGGTTCGTAACCAGTACATCACTACTCCTACCAAGAACTACAATTACAGTGCACAGCTGACTTACAGCGAACCGATAGCCCGCGCCACTTTCTTGCAATTCAGCTATCAGTTCCAGTACAAGTATAGCGAGAGCGACAAGACGACGTATGATTTGCAGGGCTTTCCGGATTGGGGATTGTCAACCCAGCTTCCCACGGGATATGAAGAGCATGCGGTGGATAGTCTGGGTAAGTATGCGGAATACCGCTACTACAACCACGATGCATCCGTGTCCTTGCGCTTTATCCGCGAGAAGTATCAGTTGAGCGCAGGTATGTCGTTCCAGCCGCAGCATTCTGTATTGTCCTATAAGCGCGGCGACTATATGATTGATACCACCCGCAATGTGTTCAACTTCGCTCCGAACCTGGACTTGCGCATCCGTTTCTCCAAGGTGAGCCAGCTGCGTATGACATACCGCGGGCGTAGCAGCCAACCGAGTATGGAGAATCTGTTGCCGATTGTGGACAACTCCAATCCGCAGAATGTACGTATCGGTAATCCGGGCTTGAAGCCTTCCTTCACGCACAACATGCGATTCTTCTATAATACGTATAATGCCGAAAAGCAGCGTGGTATTATGTCGCACGTCAACTTTTCGGCAACGCAGAATAGCATCAGCAATAGCCGTGTGTACAATTCGGAGACCGGTGGATGGACTACAACTCCGAAGAATATCAACGGTAATTGGAATGCGTTCGGCATGTTTGGCTTCAATACGGCACTGCCCAATAAGAAGTATACCATCAACTCCTTCTCCAATGCCAACTATCAGAACAATGTGGCTTATCTGACGTCCGGTAAGGGAGCAGATGCCGTGGAACGGAAGAATACAACCACCAACCTGACGCTGGGCGAACGTCTGAATGCCGCCTATCGTAATGACTGGTTTGAATTCGGCTTGAACGGAAGCATCTCCTATTCAATAGAGAAGGATAAACTGACGCCTGACAATAATCAGGAGCCCTATACCTTCTCCTACGGTGCCAATACGCAGATTTCCATGCCGTGGAACATGACGCTCTCTACCAACATTGCCAACCAGAGCCGTCGAGGATATACGGACAGCAGTATGAACCGTAACGAGCTTATCTGGAATGCACAGTTGTCGCAGACTTTCCTGAAAGGGAATGCCACCGTCAGCTTCGAGATGTACGACATTCTGAAGAAGCAGAGTAACATCAGCCGTTCGCTGACTGCAAGCGGCCGCTCGGTGTACGAATATAACGGCGTGAACAGCTATTGCATGCTTCACTTCATCTATCGTCTGAATATTTTCGGCAGCAAGGCCGCCCGCGATAAGATGCAGGGCAGACGCGGCTTCGGCGGTCCGGGCTTCGGTCCGGGTCATGGTCCTGGCGGTTTCGGAGGACGCAGGCCGTTCTAAAGCGGAGGGGATCACCCTCCCCCCTAATCAGCTTGTCATTCTGATACACTCTCAATTCTGTGGCAGGTTTCTTTTTGATTATTTTTCAGACGCGGATGACGCAGATAAGAATTTTAAAAATCTGCGTCATCTGCGTCATCCGCGTCAAAGCGATAGCAAGTATAAGTTTTCAGACAAGTTGGGGGAAGAGGGACTTTTATGTTAATCTCTGTAATCTTCGGTGAAAGTTTCTGTGTTTTTCCTACATTTGTTTCACACTTAATTGTCTGTGAACATGCTTGATTGGAACTTCATTGCCAGCCAGATTGCTACGATAGCCTTCGACATTGTTTATTTCGGTGCCATCATCGGAACGATTGTCGTCATTATCCTCGACAACCGCAATCCGGTGAAAACCATGGCATGGATACTGATACTGATGTTCCTTCCCATCGTGGGGCTGGTGTTTTACTTCTTCTTCGGGCGTAGTCAGCGCCGTGTGCGCATGATAGGGAAGAAGAGTTACAGCCGCTTGTTGAAGAAACCTATGGCGGAATATCTGGCGCAGGACTCCTGTGCGCTTCCCATCAATTACAGTCGTCTCATATCCTTGTTCCGTAATACCAACCAGGCTTTCCCCTTCGATGGAAACCGGGTGGAAGCCTATACCCTGGGGCTCTCCATGCTGCAATCCCTGCTGCGCGAACTGGGGAAAGCAACGAAGCATATCCACATGGAATTCTATATCTTTGAGGACGATGCCATTGGGCGCTTGGTACGTGATGTCCTGATGGAAAAGGCGCGTGCCGGGGTAGAGGTACGTGTGATTTATGATGATGTGGGTTGTTGGCATGTTCCCAACCGTTTTTTTGAAGAGATGCGCGAGGCCGGTATCGAGGTACGCAGCTTTCTAAAGGTACGTTTTCCGCTTTTCACCAGTAAGGTGAACTATCGTAATCATCGGAAAATAGTTGTCATTGACGGGCGCATCGGCTTTGTGGGGGGTATGAATCTTGCCGAACGCTATATGCGCGGATTCTCATGGGGCATCTGGCGGGACACACATCTGCTGCTGGAGGGCAAGGCTGTTCACGGATTGCAGACCGCCTTCCTACTCGATTGGTACTTTGTGGACCGTACACTGATTACGTCTACCCGCTATTTCCCGAAAATAGAAAACTGCGGTACTTCCTTGGCGCAGATTGTAACGAGTGAGCCCGTAGGCCCATGGAAAGACATTATGCAGGGACTTGTCATATCCATTTCCAGCGCAAAGAAATATTTCTATATCCAGACTCCCTACTTCCTGCCCACCGAAGCCGTACTTGTTGCTATGCAGACAGCCGCCTTGTCAGGTGTCGATGTGCGTCTGATGTTGCCCATGCGTGCTGATAACCGCTTGACGCATCTGGGTTCCTGCTCTTATCTGGCAGATGTGCTCTATTCGGGAGTCAAGGTCTATTTCTATAAGAAAGGCTTCTTGCACTCCAAACTGATGGTTTCGGATGATGAGTTGTCCACGGTAGGCTCTACGAATGTGGATTTCCGCAGTTTTGAACATAACTTTGAGGTGAATGCCTTCATCTATGACACAGAAACAGCGCTTCAGATGCGCGAAATCTTCCTTCAAGACCAGCGCGACTGCGTACAAGTATTCCTGAAGAACTGGGTGAAGCGCCCCTGGTATCGTAAGGCTGCAGAGAGTGTGGTGCGGCTGATGGCGCCGCTGTTATAATGAAGAATGATGAATGAAGAATTTCTTGAAGTGTATTCATATCGTACCATTCTTCATTCATCATTTAAATATCGTGAAGTTCACGCTCCCGTATACCCTTCTCTCCACAAAGTGCGGATGTTCCTCGAAACTGTTTTTCTTCCCGTGTTCCAAGACGAAGAGTCCGTCTTCTTTCAGCAAGTTGTTCTCGAAGATGAGATCGGGCAAGGTTTCCAGCCCGGCAAGCTCGTAGGGAGGGTCAGCAAAGATAAAGTCGAACTGCTCGCGTCCGCTTTTGAGGTATTTGAATACGTCACCGCGTATGGGTAGGCACTTGTCCGTCTTTAATTCCTGCATAATTTTGCAGATGAAGGCATAGTGGTCGCGGTCTTTTTCCACGCTGATTACTTGGTCGCAGCCTCTGGACACAAGCTCGATGCTGATGCTGCCCGTACCGGCAAATAGGTCGAGGGCACGGATGCCGTCCTCAAAGTCCATGTAGTTGGAGAGCACATTGAACAGATTCTCTTTGGCAAAGTCTGTGGTGGGGCGTGCCTTGAAGGAGTGGGGCACGTCGAAACGTCTTCTTTTGTATATTCCGCTGATTACTCGCATAGGGTTATGGCTTGCAGGTCAAGATTAGTGGCGGGATTCATGATGAATACCTGCCGGATGAATTTTCGCAGTTCGGGCAGTAGCAGTTCTTTGTCGTTTAGGTCACCGGTCAGGTGCAGCTCATCGCGTTCCTGCTCGAAGCCGAGTTGTTTCCATATATATAATAGGTAGTAGACACGGTCGGGTGTGCTTCTGCATTCAAAGGAATTGGCAAGAAGGAGGCGTCCGCGCTCGTAGCCGTATACGTCTACGGCATCTTTTCGCAAGTGTGCATACATCTTCCGGTTGTTGCCCAAGCGGCTCTTTGAGGAGAAGAACTCAATGAAGGGGCTGGCTTGGGAATAGAACTTGACATCGGGATACTGTTCGCGAAGGAAGGAGCAGACACTCTTATCCATGCCGAACAGTACGACAGTGCTGTTCTTATGCAGTATGTTGTATTGTACGGTTTCGTTTTCCCGTTTAGGATGGTTGTGATAGAAAATGATTTCCGTTTGTTCGTCCTCGAAGAACTCCAGGGGAATGAACGTGAAGCGTTTGTCTGCCATGAGCACATTGACACGGCGGAAGGGGCGTTCCAGCCATGCCAGTTCGCGGAAGGTCTGTTTCAGATTGGCAGTGAGGGAGAGGGACTCGTCCACTGCACGGTCGTAGTAAGAGAACTCACCGTCGCCCAGAGGGTTGAACACAGAAAAAGAAAATCCATCCGTACTGAGACGGATGGATAATGTATACTGTTCCGATTTATTAAAATCAGTCGTTTCTATCATACGTTTGTCGGGGTGAGATTATTCCCAGTTACCGGCGTTGTTGTTAGCTGTTTCCAAGCTACCAATCATCAGACCGCAGTACTTGCCAAGTTTGGTTTGTACGTCCTTGATGTTGGCAATTTCTTGTGCATCCAGACCGTTCAAATAAACTTCGTACGGAGTCTTCACTTCGAGCAGACAGAAAGGAGCACCGGATTTAGCTGTATCGTTCTTGATGGCCATTTCGAACTGTGCACCGTTTCCGAAGGGAACATATCTCATAGAATCGGGGTTGAAGCCTTTCGGGAAGATAGTATCCAATACGGCTACCCACATAGTGTCACGCTTGAAGTTTTCCAATCCCCATTTCTTGACGTCAGCATAGTTACCTGTCTTCTTTGCCTTATTGATGATGTTGATGGCTTTCTTTTCAGTCAGACCGTCTTCCAGCTGCTTATCGTTCAGTTCTCCTTGCTTGAAGATGAACGGAAGTTTCTGGTTTTTAACAAAGTCAATCAGAGAGTCGAAGCTTGCAGTATATTGCTGGTCATGTAAAGTACGATATTCCAATTGTGCTTTACGGATGTCAATCAGACGTGCAATGACGGCTGCGTCTCTGTGCTTCTTTGCTTTTTCAAAGTTGATAGGACCCATAATGCTGGTGTAACAAATATAAATTAGCACCAAAGCACATAAGCCTAAAATGACATTAAATACTGTTTTCATGATAAATATGTTTTTTAGTTGTTATATTCGCACCGCAAAAATAAAAGAAATTAATTTAAAAACGATAGTTCCCTTTACTTTTTTCTGTTACAAAAATGATAAATAACTATTTAGAAAGGCAAATTAAGGAAAATTTTCCTTACCAACCAACTCCTGAGCAAGAAATTGCTGTAAAATCTTTATCGGAGTTCCTTCTGTCACCCCGTAGCGAGGTGGTTTTTATGCTTCGTGGTTATGCGGGGACGGGTAAAACATCGTTGGTCGGTGCCTTGGTGCGGACGTTGGATAAGTTGCAACAAAAGTCGGTATTGCTGGCACCGACCGGACGGGCGGCAAAAGTTTTCTCGGCGTATGCGGGGCATCCGGCGTTTACAATTCATAAAAAAATTTATAGACAGCAATCTTTCTCCAATGAGCTGAGCAATTTTTCTGTGAACGATAATTTGACAACTCACACTTTATATATAGTGGATGAGGCCTCGATGATTTCCAATGAGGGACTGTCCGGTTCCATGTTCGGCACGGGCAGATTGCTGGACGACCTGGTGCAGTTTGTCTATTCCGGCCAGGGATGCCGCCTGCTGCTGATGGGCGATACGGCACAGCTGCCGCCGGTGGGGGAGGAGCAGAGCCCTGCCCTCTTTGCCGATGCCTTGAAAGGCTACGGGCTGGAAGTGGTGGAGGTGGACTTGACGCAGGTGGTGCGTCAGGAGCAACAGTCGGGCATTTTGTGGAATGCCACCCGCCTGAGGCAGTTGATAGCGGAAGACGATTGCTACAGCCTGCCAAAGATAAAGGTTTCGGGGTTTGCCGACATTAAAGTTCTGCCCGGAAATGAGCTGATAGAAACGCTGAGCTCTTGCTACGACCATGACGGGCTGGATGAAACTATCGTGGTGTGCCGCTCCAACAAGAGGGCGAACATCTACAACAAAGGCATCCGTGCGCAGATTCTCTGGCGTGAGGATGAATTAAACACCGGTGATTTGTTGATGGTGGCGAAAAATAACTACTTCTGGACGGAAAAGGAGAAGGAGATGGATTTCATTGCCAACGGTGAGACTGCCGTGGTGCGCCGCGTGCGCCGTACGCGAGAGCTGTATGGCTTCCGCTTTGCAGACGTGACGCTGGTCTTTCCCGACTATAACGACTTTGAACTGGAAGTGAACATGCTGCTCGATACGCTGCATACCGACTCGCCTGCGCTGCCCAAGGCAGAAAACGACCGGCTTTTCTACTCCGTCCTCGAAGATTATGCCGACATCACCGTGAAGCGCGAGCGGATGAAGAAGATGAAGGCAGACCCGTACTACAACGCCTTGCAAGTGAAGTATGCCTATGCCGTGACTTGCCACAAGGCGCAGGGCGGGCAATGGAAGAATGTCTTTCTGGACCAGGGGTATATGACGGATGAATACCTGACACCCGATTATTTCCGTTGGCTCTACACCGCCTTTACCCGTGCCACGGGAACGCTCTACTTGGTGAACTATCCGGAAGAACAAATAGTTTGAAAAAGAGAGGGGTACCGATGCAGTATTCCGGCATTTTTTGTATTTTTGTAGATAGAACAACTATAACTGAACAAGTATGAAGAAGCTATACTCTCTCTTTGCCTTGATAGCACTGCTGTTTACCGCTTCCGGTTGCGAGGACGATTACCGAAGCATGGTACTTTTCGAAGGTGTGGAGCCTATCTACCAGATTGGGACATGTGACAATCTGGTGTCCAATCTTTCTTATTATCTTTCTGAAACAAACGAAGATACAGTGCTGGGCATTGACGGCGGCGACGGTTCCTATAATGTGATTAACGAGCACGAGTCGGTGGCTTCCGTGACTTTTACCGATGATGTCAACGGGTATCAGCGTATCAAGATTCATCCGCTGGCAGAGGGGGAGACGATTGTGAAGGTGATGGATGGTTCCGGTGAGGAAACACAACTGCGCATCACGGTGAAAGGTCGTAGGCAATATACGTTGACGAAAATGGGCTTCGAGTATGGTATCAGTAGTGGTGCACCGACGGAACTGCTGGGTGATGTTTCTAAGGCACTTGCCGAGCGTCCTTGGGTGAAGGATGGCGGGTATTATGTGCTGGTGCCCGAAGATTTCTCCAATAGTATGTGGAAAGGTGTATTGGAAATCTATCCGACGGGAAAAGAGGAGGAACCGCTAATGGGGATATACGAGACAGTTCCAGTGGAAGATGAGAACGGAGATACATATGCATTGTGGCAGTTTACTTATAATGGAGAGAAGAGGCTCTTTACGCGGACGGTCTCGGGAAATGGTAAATGTGTACTTGCGGAAAATGTAACTCCTTTTTGTCCTTCCGGTTTGCTGCCCGAAGGTGCACTGGTGGTTTATCGCGAAATGTTTATACTTCGGATGGAATAAGGTTTTAGTGGAAATCTTGTCAAGAGCAGATTTACGAAAGATTAACAGACGGGAGGCTTAGGCTTCCCGTTTTTGTTTCTGTTGCGCATCATCTGTCTGTTCTGTATGCATCATTCGTTTGCTTCGAATGCATTGTCTGTTTGTTCTGGACTAATCATCCGTTCCCTCCACTTCACTGTCCCAAACCTTAGGGTTTTTCACGGAAACCCCAGGGCTTTGGAGGGTAAATGCCAGCCATTTCACTTGCTAAGGTGTGGCATTTAGGATGGTAAGGTGTGGAGTTTGGGGAGCCGGCATGTGGCATTTCAAATGGAATACCGTGGAGGATAAAAAGAAAAGGAGAAGCAATGCTCCTCCTTTCCCGGTAGTTTAATTTTGAAATATCTAAAAAATGACATTACAAATATACAACATCACAGAGGCGATGTCAAGTGTTTCGCCAATTATTTTCAATTATAATCCTGCCAATTCCAAAACTTTGTCAATGGCAGCGTTCAGTCCGTCAGCATTCTTACCGCCGGCAGTTGCAAAGTGGGGCTGGCCACCGCCACCGCCTTGGATAAGTTTGGCAGCTTCTTTCACCAGGTTACCGGCTTTCAGTCCGCCTGCCACGAGGTTGTCGCTCAGCATGACGGTCAGCATCGGCTTGCCTTCGGCTTCTGTTCCCGCTACGAAGAACAGGTTTTCCGTAATCTGGCCACGCAACTGGAAGGCGATGTTCTTCACTGTTTCTGCCGGCAGGGGAGCACAGAACTTGATGACTTTAACGCCATTGACTTCCTGCACGTTCTTCAGCAGTCTTTCTTTCAGCTGTGCTTCTTTCTCTTTCATGAAGTCCTCTACCTGCTTCTTCAGTCCGGCGTTTTCGTCAATATACTTACGGATGGTTCCGGCAAGGTCGGGTGCGTTGTTGAAGAGCGCCTTCAAGTCGTGCAGCGTGTCCTCGATGGTGTTCATCAGTTCCTCCACGCGTGCACCCGTGTAGGCTTCGATACGGCGCACACCGGCAGCCACGGAGCTTTCGGAGATAATCTTCACCATACCGATGTTTCCGGTTGCAGCCACGTGCGTACCACCACAGAATTCTACGGAAGAACCGAACTGGATAACGCGTACATGGTCGCCGTACTTCTCACCGAACAGAGCGATGGCGCCCAGTTCTTTGGCTTCTTCGATAGGAATGTTGCGGTATTCCTTCAAAGGTATGTTGGCGCGAATCTTTGCATTAACGATGTGTTCCACCTTGCGGATTTCCTCGTCCGTCACCTTTTGGAAGTGTGAGAAGTCGAAACGCAGGGAGTCCGGTGTAACCAAAGAGCCCTTCTGCTCTACATGTTCGCCCAACACTTCGCGCAGTGCAGCATCCAGCAAGTGGGTGGCAGAGTGGTTGGCGGCACAAGCGGCACGCTTGTCGGTATCCACGCATGCCATCATCGGAGCTTCCATGTGTTCGGGTAGCTTCTTGGTGATGTGGATAGGCAGGTTGTTCTCCTTCTTGGTGTCTACCACTTCGATGGTTTCAAACTCGTTCACCAATACACCGGTGTCACCTACCTGACCGCCGCTTTCGGCATAGAACGGAGTCTTGTCCAGTACAATCTGATACAAGGTTTGGTTCTTCTGCTTCACTTGGCGGTAGCGCAGAATGGATGTTTCGTATTCCGTATAGTCATATCCTACGAATTCGGTAGTACCCTCCTTTAGCGTAATCCAGTCACCGGTCTCTATGGCGGCGGCATTGCGGGCACGCTGTTTCTGCTGCTGCATTTCGGCGTCAAACTCCTTGATGTCGGCAGTCATGCCGTTTTCGCGGAGAATCAGTTCCGTCAAGTCGAGCGGGAAACCGAAGGTATCATATAAGGTAAAGGCATCCTTTCCGCTGATTTCGTTCTTGCCGGTGGATTTGGCGTCTGCCATGGTCTTTTCCAGCAGGCGGATACCCGTCTCCAGGGTGCGGAGGAAGGAGTCTTCTTCTTCCTTGATAACTTTGGCAATCAGTTCCTTCTGTGCATCCAGTTCGGGATAAGCGGCGCCCATGTTCTCGATGAGTACGGGGAGGAGCTTGTACATGAATGCCTGCTTCTGTCCGAGGAACGTGTAACCGTAGCGCACGGCACGGCGGAGGATACGACGGATGACGTAACCTGCTTTGGCATTGCTCGGAAGCTGTCCGTCGGTGATGGAGAAGGCGATGGTGCGGATGTGGTCGGCAATTACACGCATGGCGATGTCCGACTTCTCATCTTCGCCATACTTCTTGCCTGCCATGTCTCCGATGGCTTTCAGTATCGGTTGGAATACGTCGGTGTCGTAGTTGGAGGTCTTTCCTTGCAGTGTGCGCACCAGTCGCTCGAAGCCCATGCCGGTGTCGATGACCTTGGCGGGAAGTCCTTCCAGGCTGCCGTCCGCCTTGCGGTTGAACTGCATGAACACGAGGTTCCAGATTTCAATCACCTGCGGGTGGTCTTTGTTCACCAGCTGGCTGCCGGATACTTTGGCCTTCTCTTCTTCCGAACGGGAGTCCACATGGATTTCCGAACACGGACCGCACGGTCCCGTATCACCCATTTCCCAGAAGTTATCGTGTTTGTTGCCATTCAGAATGTGGTCTTTCGGCAAGAACTGCTCCCAGTAAGAAGCGGCTTCGTTGTCGCGTTCCAGTCCTTCTTCGGCGCTACCTTCGAATACGGTGGCGTAGAGGTCTTTGGGGTCGAGTTTCAATACATCCACCAGATACTCCCATGCCCAGGAGATGGCTTCCTTCTTGAAGTAGTCGCCAAACGACCAGTTGCCCAGCATCTCGAACATGGTGTGGTGGTAGGTATCGTGACCCACTTCCTCCAGGTCGTTGTGCTTTCCGCTTACGCGAAGGCATTTCTGCGAGTCAGCAACTCTTTTGTATTTCGCCGGGTGGTTGCCCAAAATGATATCTTTAAACTGGTTCATTCCCGCATTGGTGAACATCAACGTGGGGTCATCCTTAATCACCATCGGGGCCGAAGGCACTATCTGGTGACCTTTACTTTCGAAGAAACTCTTGAAAGAGTCTCTGATTTCGTTTGCAGTCAACATACTCTCTATTGATTTATCTGATTCTAATTTGATTTACCTTCTCTTGTCGTTTTTTGCCCGTTTCTTACTACTAACGACTTGCTACTTAGTCTTAATATTCTTGAAAAAACTGTGCAAAGATAGCTTGTTTTTATTACTTTTGTCGCATTGACAAGCGAAATATTTCCTAAGATGCGCAAAGTTTACTACATTTATAATCCCCAGACGCAGACGTATGACCGTATTTATCCTACCGTGAGGCAGCGGGCGCTGAGCATTCTCCGCCGTTTGTTCATCGGTATGGGGCTGGGTGCGGGCAGTTTCATCGTATTGCTGCTTATCTTCGGCTCTCCGTCGGAGAAGGAGTTGCGAAAGGAGAACAGCAAACTGCAGGCGCAGTACAACGTCCTCTCCCGCCGGCTGGACGAGGCTATGGGAGTGCTGCAAGACATACAGCAGCGTGATGACAATCTGTACCGGGTGATTTTCATGGCCGACCCTATTCCTTCTGCCATCCGTCAGGCTGGATACGGCGGTACCAACCGCTATGAGCATCTGATGGATATGGCTAACTCCGACTTGGTTATCAATACCACGCAGAAAATGGATATGATTAGCAAGCAACTCTATATCCAGTCCCGCTCCTTTGACGATGTGGTGGAGATGTGCAAGAATCATGATGAAATGCTGCGCTGCATTCCTGCCATACAGCCGGTTTCCAATAAAGACCTCCGTAAGACCGCTTCGGGTTACGGTACGCGTATCGACCCCATTTATGGTACCAGCAAGTTCCATGAGGGTATGGACTTTTCGGCTCCCCAGGGCACGGATGTCTATGCCACGGGAGATGGCACCGTGGTGCAGATGGGCTGGCAATCGGGCTATGGCAACAGAATTGTGATAGACCACGGCTTCGGTTATCAGACGGTGTATGCACACTTGCGCGATTTCCGGACGAAGTTGGGCAAGAAAGTGGTACGTGGTGAGGTCATTGGCGGGGTAGGCAGTACGGGCAAGAGTACTGGTCCGCACTTGCACTACGAAGTACACGTTAAGGGAAAAGTTGTGAATCCCGTCAACTACTACTTCATGGATCTCAGTGCCGAGGATTATGACCGCATGATACAGATTGCGGCGAACCATGGTAAGGTGCTTGATTGACGGATGATTTATAGAGAAAGGATTACATCATGCTGAATACAGATAAGAATTTAAAGTTATATTACTCCATCAGCGAGGTGGCTGCCATGTTCGATGTCAACGAATCACTGCTCCGTTTCTGGGAAAAGGAGTTTCCGCAACTCAATCCGAAGAAGGGGGGGCGGGGAATACGCCAGTACCGTAAGGAGGACATTGAGACAGTGAAACTTATCTATCATCTGGTGAAGGAGCGCGGAATGACCTTGCCCGGCGCCCGCCAACGGATGAAAGACAATAAAGAAGCTACGATACGCAACTTTGAAATCGTAGATCGCCTGAGAGCTATCCGCGAAGAACTGGTAGGCATGAAACTGGCATTGGATGAGTTTACTTACGAGGATGTGGAGAGCTTGAAGGAAAATATTCAAGGACTGAAGTAGAATAAATACCACTCCGTTTATTCCTCTACTCTCGTCACTTGTTTTATATTCTGTATCTGCTTCAGGTTATTGCAGATAGTGCGCACGTCGTCTACATCGTGTACATAGAGTTGTATCTTTCCTTCGAAGATACCGTCGTTGGTTTCGATGGTCAGTTTACGGATATTCACGTTGAGCTGGCGGGAGATGACTTGAGTTACTTCGTTCAGCAATCCCATGCTGTCTATACCTTTTATATATATGGTGACGAGGAACGACAAATCCTTGTGAGTGTCCCACTCGGTGGCGATGATACGGTTTCCGTAGCTACTCTTAAGGCGGGTGGCAACGGGGCATTGGCGCTTGTGGATGACAACACGGTTTTGCTCGTCGATGTATCCCAGTACGTCGTCACCCGGAATGGGATGGCAACAGTCGGCCATAATATAGTTCTTTGAGATGGTCTCTTCCGTCAGCTTCAGAATCTGCTTAGTGTTGATTTTCTCTTGCGGTGTTTTCTCTTCCGGTTGTTCTTTGGCATCCTTGTTGTCCTTGTTACCGAAGGAGAAGGTCAGGAACTTCTTCCAGTTGCTGTTCTGCTTTTCCTTGAACACGTTCTTGTCGGCATCGCCCAGCACAACCCGTTTGTTGCCGATGGCAACGAGCAGCTCGTCGCGGGTGTGGAAGCCGTGCAGCCTGGTCAGCTTGTCCAGAGCAGCATCATCCATACGTATATCCTCGTTTTTGAAGAATTCGTTCAGTATGGTTTCACCTTCTTTCTGATAGGCTTTCGCCTCTTTGCGCAGGATGGCGGCAATCTTGGCGCGGGCGCGGGCAGTGGTGGCATACACTTCCCACTCCGGCTGTACGCGTTGCGATTTGGAGGTCAATATCTCTACCTGGTCACCGCTTTGCAGTTTGTGGCTTAGGGGAACCAGTTTGTGGTTTACCTTGGCGCCGATGCAGTGGCTGCCGATGTCGGTATGCAAGGAGAAGGCAAAGTCCAGTGCCGTAGAGTTCTGCGGCATGGTCTTGAGGTCGCCTTTCGGGGTGAAGACGAAAATTTCCGATGCAAACAAGTTCAGTTTGATGGTATCGAGAAAATCGATGGCGTCCGGTTGTGGGTCGTCCAGAATTTCCTTGATGGTACGCAACCATTTCTCCAGTTCGCCTTCATCTTCGCTGCCTCCGCCTTCTTTGTATTTCCAGTGGGCGGCAAAGCCTTGTTCGGCAACGTCATTCATGCGTTCACTGCGGATTTGTACTTCAATCCATTGCCCGTTGTTACCCATAAGGGTGACGTGCAGGGCTTGGTAGCCGTTGGCTTTGGGATGGCTCACCCAGTCGCGCAGGCGGTCAGGGTGGGGCTTGTATATCTTGGATATGGAGACGTAAATGTCGAAGCAGTCGTTTAGCTCTTCCTCTATATTGCGGGGCTCGAAGATGATGCGGACAGCAAGCAAATCATAGATTTCCTCGAAGGGGACATGCTTGGTCTGCATTTTGTTCCAGATGGAGTAGATGGACTTTACACGGGCAAGGATACGGTATTTCAGTCCCATTTTGTCCAGTTGCGCCCGTATCGGAGCGGTGAACTCATTGAATACCTTGTCGCGCTCCACGGCGGTGGCTTCCAGTTTCTCTTCTATCTCGTGGTACTCTTCCGGATGTTCGTACTTGAAGCTCAGGTTTTCCAGTTCTGTCTTGATTTTGTACAAGCCGAGGCGGTTGGCGAGCGGGGCATAAATATAGAGTGTTTCGCCTGCAATCTTGAACTGCTTGTTGGGCAGCATGGAGCCGAGTGTACGCATGTTATGCAGACGGTCGGCTATCTTGATGAGGATAACCCGGATATCGTCGGACATGGTGAGCAGCAGCTTCTTGAAGTTCTCTGCCTGCGCCGAGGCACGGTCGCCGAAGATACCGCCGGAAATCTTTGTCAGCCCGTCTACAATCTGGGCGATTTTGGGACCGAAGATGTTTTCAATATCCTCTACGGTGTAGTCGGTGTCCTCCACCACATCATGCAGCAATGCCGAGCATATGGAAGTAGACCCCAGTCCTATCTCATTACAGACAATCTTTGCCACAGCAATGGGGTGCATGATGTAGGGCTCGCCGGAACGACGCTTGATGCCCTTATGCGCCTGGTTGGCAAAGTTGAATGCTTTGGTTATTATTTCGACGCGCTTGCGGTGCTTGGTGGCCAAATAGTCGTTCAACAGTTCTTGGAATGCCTGTTCGATCATTTCCTCTTCGGCTTTTTCCTTTTCCTTCTGACTTATATTTTCTTCCATATACTGCTTTCTCCTTTCTTCACTTCACTTTTTGCAAAAATAAGCAATTTTCAACACCGGGCAAGCGTTTATGTCTTTATTTATAAATCTTCAAGCGCTTTCCTGCGGAGATTCTGGTACTGCGCAATCCATTCCAACTTTTTAACTGATTGACAGTGACACCGTATTTCCGTGCAATGCTGCCGAGATTCTCGCCACTGCGTATCTTGTGGTAGGTGACATTCCCCGTAGCGGTACTGCCTTTGCTGCTGCGTGCCGTCGAGCGTGTATCGGAAACGGCCACGACTCTGCGGTTCTTGAACAGTTCGTTGCTGCGGTGGGCATAGATGGTGTCTTGCTTGTCAATGAAGGCACTGATGTAGTTGATGGGGAGGCGTAGCGTCTGCGGCTTGCTCTCTCCGGGGATGATGCTTTTCTTGAATTGGGGATTCAGGCTCTTTATCTGGTCCAGGCTGATGCCGCATAGGTCGGAAATCTGCTCGAAATGAAGGTTACGGCTTACTTGCACCGTATCGGTTGCTTCCGGAATGTCGGTTTCCATGGGGCAGATGTTGTGCTTGCAGTAGTAGGTCATTACGTAGTTGGCGGCAATGAAGGCGGGCACGTAGCCGCGTGTCTCTTTGGGCAGATAGTTGTAGATTTCCCAATAATCGGTTTTCCCTCCCGAGCGGCGGATGGCTTTGTTGATGGTGCCCGGACCGCAGTTGTAGGCGGCAATCACCAGGTTCCAGTCTTTGTAAATGTCATACATGTCCTTCAGGTAGCGTGCTGCCGCCCAGGTCGCCTTTATCGGGTCACGGCGTTCGTCTACGAGGCTATTGCTTTCCAGTCCGTATATCTTTCCGGTGGCAAGCATAAATTGCCATAGTCCGCAAGCTCCCGCACGGGATACGGCAGAAGGGTTGAGAGCGGATTCTATGATGGGCAGGTATTTCAGTTCGAGCGGCAGGCCGTAGGCATCCAGTGCTTCTTCGAAGATGGGCATATAGAAGTTGCAGGCGCTCAGCATGAAGGCAACCTGGTTGCGCAGGCGTCCGGCATACATGTCGATGAACTTGCGCACAATCTCGTTGTATGGCATTTCCATGACGGTCGGCATGCGCGACAACCGGTCTATGTATACAGAGTCACTGAACATCGGGTTTACGGTAGAGGTGCTGCAGTCTTTTCCCAAGTCTATGTAATTCTTGGCTTTCCAGTCATTGAGCAGGCTGTCCAGCGGATAGGTCATGCTTTTGGGCAGCTCGATGGATTCCTGGCGTTCCGTGCCGTTTTCGCGGATAAGCACTTCCACGCTTTCTTGCGCATGCATGGCCGGAGCGGTGAAGAGGGCGCAAAACAGAAGCGAGGAACCGAGGATAATTCTTTTCATATATATGGCCTTGTGTATCATAGGTAATAATTTATGCTTTAATTTTCGTTTTTAGAATCGGAAACTGCATTGTACACCGACGTTCCTATTAGAGGAACCGGTCATCTGGCTGTTGATTATGGCAGGTTCCACTTTCATGCTGAGGTCGGGGGTGATGTCAAAGTTGGACAGCTCTGCGTCTACGTATGCGTCGACAACGGACAGCAGGTATACACCGATAAAGGCGAAGATGCTCAAGTCGCGGTATCGCCGGAAGGTGTCCTTACGCTTCCGTAGTGTCTCCGTCAGCTGGCTTTCGGTATAGTTATAGTTGGGAGGCAGCAGGTCGGTAATGGTACTGGAGTTGAAATTACCATTTACGGCATCCTTGTAGGCGGCCGAATAGTCCTTATACATCTTGCTGTTCCACGTAAGGGCATAGGCACAACCGGCAAATCCTCCATAGAAGATGGGCAGTTTCCAATACTTGCGGTTGTAAATTTGTCCACCGCCGGGAATGACGAGGGCAAGCCAGGTGGCTTTTGTGGGATTAGGTACCCACCTTTTGGGGTCGATGGCCTTTTGCAGACTGTCTGTAGGCACGGGCTGTTCCTTCAGGTCGGGGCTGGCAGTCATTTCCAGCATCTTCCGCTTGTTTTCGGCTGCAAGACTGTCGGCAACAGTGAGGCTGTCCCGGTTCACCACGGTGTTGAGTGTATCGGTCTGATGCCGCTGCGCACGCTTGGAAGCGGCACGTGGACGGTCTTGACCATACATAGCAATCCCTGCCATCTGTAAAAAACAGAGCAGCAGGGCAATGGCTAACTGATATATTCTTCCTTTTTTCCTCATTTATTTCTTCAGCGTATCAAGAATGCCGATGATACGTTCCAATTCTTCTTCGTTATTGAACGGGATACTGATTTTACCTTTTCCTTTCTCCGAGCAGGTTAGCTGCACCTTGGTACTGAAAAAGCCCGAGAGCTGTTGTTTCAGCATATTGAATTCTTCGGGCAGTTTGGCGCGCTTGGGGGCAATCTTACGACCACCGCTCTTCACGCTTTCGCCTTCACTCAGTGACTTTACGATTTCTTCCACTTTGCGTACGGAATACCCGTGCTCCAGGATTTCTTCGAAAATCTTCACTTGCAGTTTGGGATCGCCAAGCGTTACCAAAGCGCGGGCATGTCCCATGTCTATCTGCTTGTTCTGCAGTCCCATCTGGACGGGGGCGGGCAGTTTGAGCAGGCGCAGGTAGTTGGCAATGGTGGTACGCTTCTTACCTACGCGTTCGCTGAGGCGTTCCTGCGTCAGTCCGTATTGTTCCAACAGATGCTGGTAAGCGAGGGCTATTTCTACGGAGTTCAAGTCTTCGCGCTGTATGTTTTCGATGAGCGCCATTTCCATGACGTTCTCGTCATCTGCAGTGCGGATATAGGCAGGGATGCTTGTCAGTCCGGCAAGCTGCGAAGCACGGAAACGACGCTCGCCGGCGATAATCTGGTATTCGTCGTCGCTAAGCTTGCGCAGGGTGATGGGCTGTATGATGCCGATTTCGGAGATGGAATCGGCTAACTCCTGCAACGCAACCGGGTCGAATTCATGACGGGGCTGGTTGGGATTGACCGTAATCTTCGACAGCTCTATCTCATTGATAGAGGAGGAGCCTTCGGTCTTTACTTCATCCATGGAGAAGAGGGCGTCTAGCCCGCGTCCTAATGCATTTCTTTGTGCCATCTGTTTATTTACTATTTGACGATTTACAATTTAACCATACGGGATGATTTGTTTGTGCATTGTAAATATGGTATTTATCACTAATCATTAATCACTAACCACTATAATCACTTCTTTTCGTTTCTGCTTATCAATTCCTTGGCAAGTGCCATGTGGTTTTTGGCTCCGGTTGAGTCTGCGTCATAGAGAATGGTGGGCAGGCCGTAGCTGGGAGCTTCGCTCAGTTTCACATTGCGCTGGATGACGGTGTTGAATACCAATTCCTGGAAGTGGCGTTTCACTTCATCGTAAATCTGGTTGGCCTGGCGCAGACGCGAGTCGTACATCGTCAGCAGGAAGCCTTCGATTTCGAGGGCAGGGTTCAGCTTGGACTTGATGATTTTAATGGTATTCAGCAATTTGCTGATGCCTTCCAGTGCAAAATATTCCGCTTGTACGGGGATGATTACCGAATCGGCGGCAGTCAGTGCGTTGACCGTAATCAGACCCAAAGACGGGGAACAGTCTATCAAGATATAATCAAACTCATTCTTCAGCGGAGCGAGTACTTCTTTCAGTATCTTTTCGCGGTTTTTCAGATTGAGCATCTCTATTTCGGCACCTACCAGATTGATGTGGGAGGAGATTACCTTCAGTGTGTCTATCTCCGTGTCATGAAGGGCCTCGCGTACGTCTGCACGGTCAATAATGCACTCGTAGATAGTACATTCCGACTGCTTGATGTCCACACCCAATCCTGAGGAGGCATTGGCCTGCGGGTCGGCATCTACAACGAGCACTTTCTTTTCAAGCGTGGCGAGTGAGGCTGCGAGGTTGATTGTCGTCGTAGTCTTGCCTACACCACCCTTTTGGTTAGCCATAGCAATTATTTTTCCCATAATCTCAATATTTATTGGCAGCGAAATAAGTGATAATTCCGGATAGCGCCTACAAATTTGGAGAAAGATTGCAAAAACGGTTGATAAGTCGGCTGTTTTGTTAATAACTCACAGACGTTTACCGCTGTTTTTCTTCTTGTAAATTGCGCGTAAAGCGTTCTTTCTCTGTTTAGTGGGCAAATATACGTATTTATCTTGAAATGAAGCTGATTTTTTGTCTCGCTTGCAGAAGATTAAGATTTGTAAACCAATGGAAGACATTGGCTTGGACTATTCTCTCTACTTGCATGAGATGTACATCTCGTGTTGTTTGAAACGTGCATCTCATGTTGCTCGAGATGTACATCTCATGCAGATGGACTACCGTGTGGAAGATGGTCGGGGGATAAGTTGTTCCCGGGCAGAAGGAGAGGAGCTGGTGTCAGACCAAGGCTTTGACGAACTCCCAGCAGAAGTACGCACACATCACACATTTCACTACTGTGCCCAGCAAGAATCCAAGCAGCGAGCCCAGCCCCGATTTCAAGGCCTGGTCTGTCTTGCTGCCTCCCATCAGTTCGCCGGCAAAGGCTCCGAGAAAGGGGCCGAGGATGATGCCCCAAGGCATGAAGAACAACCCTACGATGGTGCCTATGAGGCAGCCGCGCGTTCCCCACCGACTGCCTCCGCTGTATTTGCTGCCCAGCATCGGGACGAAATAATCCAGTATCTGTACAAGGACGACTGCTGCCAGCCATAAAAGTAACTGCGTGGTGGAAAACTGCGCCTTGTCCGTGAAATGTAGAAGCAACAAGCCTGCATAGGCTACGGGCGGTCCCGGAATCATAGGCAGGATGCAGCCTGCCAATCCGACAATCAGGCAGAGGATGCCCAAGATGATGAGAAGAATGTCCATAGGTGTATCGTTTCTGTTGGTGAAGATGACAGCGGTTGTTCCCTGCTACTCGAATCGGTTGTATATGACAATGGGGCGGGAGCGGCGTGTGCTCATCGACGGGAACCATATATCGTCGGCTGTGAGGCCGCATTGCTTGATGGCTTCGGCGCAGTATTCCAGTCGTCCGAAGTCGGCATCGACATTGTTTGTACCGAATGTGAATTTGATCCCACGTGCTTTGGCGCGACGGATAATCTCGAAACTGGGAATCCGGTAGCGTGCATTGATTTCCAGAGCGATTCCATGTTGTTGCAATACATCCAATACGCGTTCAATGCGTCCGTCCGTCCAGTACTTGTCGTAATCATGCGCCATAGTATCGGGCAAGAAGGTAGGGTTGGCATAAATGTCGGCAGGCTCGTTGGTCAGAATCAGGACTGTTTGGTCGACAAGGTGGTCCATATACTGTTCAAGCGTAATGTCATCAAAGAGTACTTCTTCGGCCCGGTAGATGCGCGAATTACGTCCCTTGTGGTCTATGATGGTCATGGCGTCGGTAAACAGGTAATCGAAAATCCCCAAGGCTTCCTGCGAGAAAGTTGCCGTCCATTTGCGTCCCTCACCTTGTACACCGCACAGGAATGGCATCCCTTTTACTTCATTAAAATAGTCGTACACTTCTTTGTCATCGGCCAGCATACGTCCTACGCCTCCTTCTCCAGCATTGGGGGCGACACCATAGTTGATACCGTAATTCATGGACATGGCGTGTGCCATTTCCTTCGTCAGCCCTCCTTTCAAGTGAACGTGATAGTCTATAACTGGGAAATCGTGCTGCTGTAGCCTGATTATCTCATCCGTGCGCTCGTCTACCGGAGCAAGCGTGTCGGCTTCGTTGCGTGCTTCCTTGGCAAGCCGTTCGATGGCGAGATTCCGGAATGACACTTCGCCGTGTATGCCTTGCAGGGCAATGGAACCTTGACTCAGCAGTTGCCGGGCGTGCTCCTCTGTGCGATATGGATGTTCGGGTTCGGTATAGCAGACAACTTCGGTTCCGTTAATGCAGACAATGATGTTTTGTCCGCGTACGGTTATCTCGAAGTCAAACCATTCTCCATCTTTTGCGAGTGAGCGATAGAGGTTGCGCACCGAGGCGAGTGAGCCGCTCTTGCGTGTGCCGTCGATGTCTCCGTTACGGAATATCACTTCATAACCGGACTCGCCGTCCGTATGAAAGAGGAGGCCTGCTTCGGAGCCGGGTTGTGTGAGGGCTTCTCCGGTGAGTCGGAAATTTTGGTATTCTTTGTCGTTGAAGAGCTTCCGGCCTTCTGCAATGACCGGGTCTGCCGTGTGAAACGTAGATGTCCCGTCATTCCATTGGTCAAGTGGCTCGGGAGAACTGCTCCTGCCACAGCTTGTCAGGGTTGTTAGAAACAGAATAATTGCGGCAGCTGCCGTCTCGATGCGTGCAGCAATGGTAGAATGGCAAAAAGTGTTCATTATAGCATGGATTTTATGAATGATTATATTCCAATTATTGTCGGTACAAAGTTAGCCTTTTCTGAAAATATCTTTGAATACAAAAGAATTATTATCTTTGTAGTATTCTGTTTAAAGCCTTTTTAGCTACTTTTGCACGATAATAAAAAAGAAAGTTATGGAAAATCAGAGACCTTTGATATTGATTTCCAATGATGACGGCATCATTGCGAAAGGTATTAGCGAGTTAATCAAATTCCTCCGTCCGCTGGGCGAGATTGTGGTAATGGCGCCGGATGCACCCCGCTCTGGAAGTGCGTGTGCGCTGACTGTAACGGAACCTATCCACTACCAGTTGGTCCGTAAGGATGTTGGGCTGACGGTATACAAGTGTTCCGGTACGCCGACTGATTGTGTGAAGCTGGCTTTTCATACGGTGCTCGACCGCAAGCCCGACTTGGTGGTAGGCGGCATCAACCACGGCGACAATTCTTCTGTAAACCTGCATTATTCCGGTACGATGGGCGTTGTGATAGAGGGATGCCTGAAAGGAGTGCCTTCCATCGGATTCTCCCTTTGCAACCATGAGCCGAACGCTGATTTTGAACCTGCAGGTCCTTACATCCGCGAGATAGCCCGGCTGGTATTGGAGAAAGGACTCCCTCCGTTGACATGCCTCAATGTCAACTTCCCCGATACCAAAGAATTGAAGGGTGTGAAGATTTGCGAACAAACCAAGGGGCAATGGACCAATGAATGGGAAAACTTTGCCCATAGAGGAGATGCCCATTACTACTGGCTGACCGGCGAGTTTGAGAACAACGATGCCGAAAATGAGAAGAATGACCATTGGGCGCTTGATAACGGTTATGTGGCAATCACCCCGACCACGGTGGATGCAACGGCATACGGCTTGATTGATGAACTGAAAGCATGGTTCTGAATTAATTGACAATTATCAATTGATATGAAGTATTACTTGATTGTCGGTGAAGCTTCTGGCGACCTGCATGCCTCCCATCTGATGGCTGCATTGAAGGAGGAGGACTCGCAAGCGGAGTTCCGTTTCTTCGGAGGCGACCTCATGGCTGCAGTGGGCGGTGTGATGGTGAAGCATTACAAAGAGTTGGCGTATATGGGGTTCATTCCCGTATTGCTGCATCTGCGCACCATCTTTGCCAATATGAAGCGCTGCAAGGAGGATATTGTTGCGTGGCAGCCGGATGTGCTGATTTTGGTGGACTATCCGGGCTTTAATCTGGATATAGCCAAGTTTGTCCATGCCAACACAAGGATTCCTGTCTTTTATTATATTTCTCCCAAGATTTGGGCATGGAAGGAATACCGCATCAAGAATATTAAACGGGATGTGGATGAGCTGTTCTCCATCCTACCGTTCGAGGTGGAGTTTTTTGAAGGGAAGCACCGGTATCCGATACATTATGTCGGCAATCCGACAGTGGATGAAGTGACGGCTTTTCTTGCTTCCAGCTCAGAGACATTCGACGACTTTGTCCGGGCAAACGGACTTTCGGCCAAACCCGTCATTGCTCTGCTGGCCGGTAGCCGCAAGCAGGAAATCAAGGACAATCTGCCCGACATGCTTCGTGCGGCAGCTTCTTTTCCCGATTATCAACTGGTGCTGGCCGGTGCTCCGGGCATTTCTCCCGAGTATTACAAACGTTATGTGGGTGGGGTGGACGTGAAGATTATCTTCAACAAGACATTCCCTTTGTTGAGGCAGGCAGAGGCTGCACTGGTCACTTCGGGGACGGCAACGCTGGAAACAGCTCTGTTTCGTGTGCCGCAAGCGGTATGTTACCATACTCCGATAGGGAAGGTTATCGCTTTCCTGAAACGGCATATACTGAAAGTGAAGTACATTTCCCTGGTCAATCTCATAGCCAACCGGGAGGTGGTGAAAGAGCTGGTTGCAGATACCATGACGGTAGAGCAGGTACGCTCGGAGCTGAACCGCATTTTGTACGATAAGGAATACCGCCGTCAGATGCTCGAGGGATATGAGTATATGGCATCCTGTCTGGGAGAGGCAGGGGCACCCAAACATGCTGCCCGCGAGATGGTGGCATTACTGAGGAGGAGGGAAGAATAATCGAAAAATTAAGAATTTGTTAAAATGGGAAAAGCCGGTGCAGTAAATGCCCGGCTTTTGTATTTTCTATACAGAAACAAATGAAAAGGACTTTGATTATGAAAAAGCTACATTGGTTATTTATGGCAATATGTTTGGCAGTGATGCCCGCTTTGCAATCATGTGATGATAACGACGGATATTCTTTGGGTAATTTTACCCCGCCTTTGTGGGCTACTGTGCGTGTTACGGGAAATGCCTTTTATTTAAACTGCGATGTCTGGGGGACACTCTGGCCGGTAAATACGGACATTGGGTGGTATGATGCTGTGGATGGGCAGCGTGTGATTACCGTGTTCAATCCTTTGTGGGACAACTATGCAGGATATGACCATGCTGTGAAGCTGCTGCGTCTGCAGAACGTCTTGACGAAAGAGGTGGAGATGCTGATTCCCGAAACCGAAGAGGAATTCGGTAATGACCCCGTGCTTATATATAAAGGTGATATTACCATCAGTGGTGGCTATATGAACATTTTTTTCATGCAGAACCTGCCATCTTCGACTGATAATAAACACCGCATCAGCCTGGTGCGTCCGCAAGAAGATGATGCTTTGTATGGCGAAGATGGATATGTCCATTTGGAACTCCGCTATAACGACTATGATGACTTGACGGGACGTCGTAGTCCTGGTGCTGTCTCCTATAACTTGAACAGTCTGGACATCCCCTCTGAAACCAAAGGCATCAAGTTGAAACTCAATTCAGAAGAGAATGGAGAGGTGGAAGTAACCTTTGATTTGAAAACTGCGGGGAGTAATGAAAAGCTGACTACTAATGTGGATTTGTCCAATATGCAGTTGAAGTAAGAAAGAGTTTGCGAGAGTATATAGTTAGAAAGAGCACCCGTGATTTTGATGTCATTCATCTTGCCCGGGTGCTCTTTTTATATCTGTTTTATGTAAGTTTGGTCATGTGAGCCGTCGTTAGAACATCGTCAAGGCATATAGATAAACAACTGCTGCAGGAATTGCCATCAGGGCACTGTCGAAACGGTCGAGCATCCCTCCATGCCCCGGCAGAATGTTACCGGAATCCTTGATGCCCAATTGGCGTTTCATGAGTGATTCGGTCAGATCGCCCCAAGTGCCGAAAATGACGACAACGATTGCCAGACCTACCCATTGCCATCCTGGCATAAAAGGAAAGAAATGTGCAAAGCCAAGAGAGGAAGCGATGGAGAATATTCCGCCGCCGATGCTGCCCTCCCAGGATTTTTTAGGTGAGATACGTTCGAACAGACGGTGTTTGCCTATCAGCGAACCTACGCAATAGGCACCTGTATCGCTCAACCAGATAAAAACGAAAATGGAAAGCGGTAGAATAGGGTTGTAGGTCACACTGCCCGTTTCCGGGGAATTCTGAAAAGCAAGTACGTTCAGCAGGGCAAAGGGGAGTGCCACGTACAATTGGCTTAGCATGGAGTAGGCCCAGTTACCCGTCGGATTCTTTTTCTTGAGGTAAAGTTCCGTAATCATCATGTAGAGCAATAGTCCCAAATAAGGAAGGAATACTCGTGCTCCTACAGACTGCTGGGTACAGAAACTCATCAATGCAAGGAAAAGGTAGGCTCCCCCCAATGCAGTGATGGTCTTGTTAATGCTTACTTCGCCGCTTTTGCTGACTAATTGGGCAAACTCATGTACGCTCAGTGCGCTGATAATGGTGAACAGTATACCGAACGAAAGGGGGCTGTAAATAATACAGCCCACCAATACTATGACGAATAACACGCCGGTAACGGCACGTTGGATAAAGTTATTTTTCATGCTTTTCTTCTTCTTCCTTGACTTCCTTTTCTGCTTCTATGGCTTTTTGCTCTTCTTCTTGCTCCGCTTTTTTCAGCTCGGCAGCAGTCTTGTTTGCACTGATTTCCTCCGAGCGGGAAGCCCATGGACGTTTCCCAAAGATGTGTTCAACGTCTTCGGCAAAGATTACTTCTTTGTCAATCAGCAGTTGTGCCAGCCGGTTGTGCCCTTCTTGGTTTTCGGACAATATTTTCTTGGCACGTTCGTACTGTTCGTTGACCATCTGCTTCACTTCTTCGTCAATCAATTCCGCAGTCTTTTCGCTATACGGGCGGTTGAAGGAATATTCCTCATTATTATAATAGCAGAGGTTGGGGAGTTTTTCGCTCATACCCAAATAGGCAATCATACCGTACGCCTGCTTTGTCACGCGTTCCAAGTCATTCATGGCTCCGGTGGATATTCTACCTAAGAATAGGTCTTCGGCGGCACGTCCTCCCAAGGTGGCACACATCTCATCGAGCATCTGTTCCTTAGTGGTGATTTGCCGTTCTTCCGGCAGATACCAAGCCGCGCCCAAAGCGCGTCCACGGGGTACAATGGTTACTTTAATCAGCGGATTGGCGTATTCCAGTAACCAGGAGATACTGGCATGGCCGGCTTCGTGTATGGCAATGGAACGGCGTTCGGCTTCGGTAGTGATTTTGGTTTTCTTTTCTAATCCCCCCACAATACGGTCTACGGCATCCAGGAAGTCTTGCTTTCCGACGAACTTTTTGCCGTGGCGGGCAGCTATCAAAGCTGCTTCGTTACATACATTGGCAATGTCTGCCCCCGAGAATCCGGGAGTCTGGCGTGCCAGAAGGTCTACATCCACACTATTGTCTATCTTGATGGGGCGCAGGTGTACACCGAATACTTCCTTACGCTCATTAAGGTCGGGTAGGTCTACATGTATCTGGCGGTCAAAACGTCCGGCGCGCAGCAATGCCTTATCCAAAACGTCCACACGGTTGGTGGCGGCTAAGATGATAACACCACTATTGGAGCCGAAACCGTCCATCTCGGTCAGTAACTGGTTCAATGTGTTCTCGCGCTCGTCGTTGCCACCCATAGCAGCTGCTTTGGCACGGGCACGCCCTACAGCGTCAATCTCGTCGATGAACACGATACAAGGCGCTTTTTCCTTTGCTTGGCGGAACAAATCGCGGACACGGGAAGCACCCACGCCGACAAACATTTCCACAAAGTCGGAACCTGCCAAAGAGAAGAATGGTACGTTGGCTTCTCCGGCCACAGCCTTTGCAAGCAGGGTCTTTCCTGTTCCCGGAGGGCCTACCAGCAAGGCGCCCTTGGGTATCTTACCTCCCAAATCGGTATATTTCTGGGGCTCTTTCAAGAACTCGACAATTTCTTCTACCTCTTGCTTGGCTTCAGCAAGTCCTGCCACATCCTTGAATGTAATCTTGATGGGGGAACCTTTTTCAAACAATTGGGCCTTGGACTTTCCTACGCTGAAGATGCCTCCACCTCCGCCCATGCCTCCACCACCGCTCATGCGGCGGGACATGAAAATCCAGAAACCGATAAGGAATGCAAAGGGGAGAATCTGCCACAAAATGGCACCGAAGTAGTTCCGCTTTTTTTCGTAGTTAATGGAGCCGTCAAAGTGGGCGTCGTCTCTTTCCTTTTGCAGGAAATTACCTAGGCTCTCGCGTGAGGGGGCCTCGGTCGTAATAAGCGGATTCTTGCCTACGCGGCTGGAGTCCTGACGAAATACGTTTCCTACGTGCTGGGGTTTGACGTATGCTTCGACGGAATTGTCGTCGTAGCCGATGACTTTGCTTATATAACCGTCTCGTACATATTGCTGGAATTCATCATAAGAGATGTTTTTAGTTGCCGTACCATTTTCATTGGTCAGGTACAACCCCAGCAACATCATCGCTATAATCATATACAGCCAGTTCAGGTTGAACTTGGGCATATTCACTTTATTGGGTTTCTTGTTGGTATTATTGTCCATACGTTTTGATTAATCGAGGTCAGGAATTTGAGTTAATTTGGCGTCTGCCCATAGGTGCTCCAGATTGTAGAATTCCCTTGTTTCAGGCAGGAAGACATGCACCAATATGTCCGAGTAGTCCATAGCTACCCATTCGGCATTGCGCAGCCCGTCTACGGCAAAGGGCTTGGTATCGGCACCCTTGCGTGTGAAGTCCCTGATGGATTCTACAATGGCTGTCACTTGGCTGGGAGAGTTTCCTTGGCAGATGACGAAATAATTGCATATTGTATCGTCGATTTTTGTCAGATCTGCGATGACGATTTTTTTTCCTTTTTTATCTTGAATACCTTCTGTTATCTGTTGAATCAGTTTCTTCGTTTCGTTCATTATACATTATTATATTAAAACAGTTGACAAATATACGTTGATTTCTCATATCAAACACGCAAAAGAGGAAAACTCTTTCAATTTTTGATTTTTTTTAGTTATATAATCCTTTGGATTACGGTATCTTATCAGTTTTTTGCGAAAAAAATACTCGTTTTTGTTTTGATTTATAGAAATCTTTGTATCTTTGCAACCGCAAAACGGAAATAATAACAATTGGGCTATGGTGTAATGGTAACACTACAGATTCTGGTCCTGTCATTCCTGGTTCGAATCCAGGTAGCCCAACGAACTTACCTTATTTAAGTCAAAAAACCACTAAAATCGCAAGTTTTAGTGGTTTTTTGTTGCTTTTCGACCATGTACGAAAATTTCAGTGTAGGCATTCGGTGGCAAATTCAGTGACAAGGCTTCTGTAAGCCGGAAATATTCTGTAAATTTGTAGCATTTCAACATTAAAGCAGAATTTTATGGCAAAAGAATTAGCACTGAAGTACGGCTGTAACCCTAACCAGAAGCCGGCTCGCATTTTCATGCAGGAGGGGGAGTTACCTATTGAGGTTTTGAATGGACGTCCGGGGTATATTAATTTTATGGATGCCTTGAATGGATGGCAGTTGGTAAAGGAACTGAAAGAGGCGACCGGTATGCCTGCTGCAACTTCATTCAAGCACGTCAGTCCGGCGGGTGCCGCCATCGGCTTGGAACTCAACGAGACAATGAAGAAGATTTATTTTGTGGATAATCTTCCGCTCTCTCCGCTTGCTTGCGCATATGTGCGTGCCCGCGGTGCCGACCGTATGTCTTCCTATGGTGACTTTATCGCTTTGAGTGATGTGTGCGACGAGGCTACTGCACGTTTTATTAACCGCGAGGTCTCGGATGGCGTTATTGCTCCGGGGTATACGGACGAAGCACTGGCTATCTTGAGGGAAAAGCGTAAAGGAACTTACAATGTGATTCAGATAAGTCCCGACTATAAGCCTGCCCCGATTGAACATAAGGATGTCTTTGGTATCACGTTTGAGCAGGGACGTAATGAGATAAAGCTGAATGGAGATGAACTCTTTGCGAATATTCCTACTCGGAATAAGAATTTCCCGGAAGCAGCGAAACGTGATTTGATGATAGCCCTTATCACTTTGAAATATACGCAGTCGAATTCTGTATGCTATGTGAAGGACGGTCAGGCTATCGGTATTGGTGCCGGCCAGCAGAGCCGTATCCACTGTACTCGCTTGGCGGGCAACAAGGCCGACATTTGGTATTTACGCCAGCATCCGAAGGTGTTGAATTTGCCATGGGTAGAGAAAATCCGCCGTGCCGACCGTGATAATACGATTGATGTCTATATCAGTGAAGACCATGACGATGTGCTGGCTAACGGTGTTTGGCAGCAGTTCTTTACGGAGAAACCTGAAGTGCTGACCCGTGAAGAAAAACGGGCTTGGTTGGATACATTGAAAGGTGTTTCTTTGGGTTCGGATGCATTCTTCCCTTTTGGAGACAATATTGAGCGTGCCCATAAGAGTGGAGTAGATTACATTGCCCAAGCGGGTGGTTCTGTACGCGATGACCATGTGATTGAAACTTGCGATAAATATGGCATTGCCATGTCGTTCACGGGTATCCGTCTGTTCCATCATTGATAAGGGGTATAAAAGTAGGCCCGCCCCCACGGCTGCATAGCTGTAGGGGCGGGTTCCTTTTTTATTAAGTCTTATCTTGTTACGTTATCCTTGGTTTTTGATGTTCTCGTCCACCACTTTTATCTTTTCTTTCACAAGCTCGATGTCTGCTTTCAGCTTTTCCACCTTGCGGTTGATTTCTGTCAGCAGACTATTTCCCTTCTTGGAAGAAGTGGTCAGGAAGCCGAGATTGTTTTCATATGTCTGGAGCTCGTTCTTCATATTGTCGAAGGCACGTACCAGCTTCTCACGTTCCCGGTAAAGGGCTTGTGGACTACCTTCCTGAATGGAGCTGATAGTCGACTTGAAATTGCTTAGCTTCTTGTTGGAGGCACTGATGTTGAAGCGTTCAAACAATTTGTCTATCTGACTATGGTATTGCTTATAGATTCGGTCTTTCTCTTTGAAAGGTACATGTCCTACGCCGTTCCATTCTTTCATGAGGTCGCGTACCAGTTGGGTAGCTTCCTCCGTATCCATTTGGTCATCGATAGCATTCAGTTTCTCGATGATGTTTTTTTTCTTTTCCAGATTTTCCTGCTCTACGCTGCGCTGTGAAGAAGTGGCTTTGTTCTTTTGTTCGAAGAAGTAGTCACAAGCGGAGATGAAACGTTTCCATACGGCATCCGAATATTTCTTTGCTACCGGACCGATGGTTTTCCATTCTTTCTGAAGTTTGGTCAGTTCATCGGCAGTTACTTTCCAGTCGGTACTGTCCTTAAGAGCTTCTGCTTTTTCGCACAAGGCACGCTTCTTTTCCAGGTTTTCGTTCATACCTTCCTTCAGGGTCTTGAAGAACTCTCCCTTTTTACGGAAGAACTCGTCGCACGCTTTGCGGAAACGTTCGAAAATCTTCACGTTCATTTTTTGCGGAGCGAAACCGATGGTCTTCCATTTGTTTTGAAGTGCGATGACTTCTTGCGTTTTGCTCTCCCAAGAAGCAAAGTTTGTCAGTTCTTTGTAGTCGATGGCTTCTATGATTTCGCAAATTACGGTCTTTTGGTCAAGATTGTGTTGTTCCACTTCCTTCAACGCTTCGAAATGTTGCTGGTGACGTCGGTTTACGGTTGTAGAGGCAGCTTTGAAACGTGCCCAGATTTCGTCGCGTAGTTCCTTGGCTACCGGCCCTGTATCACGAAATTCTTGATGTAGCTTCTGTAACTGATGGAAAGCTGAAACTACATCCGCTTCATCCGCCAGCTTTTCGGCAGCTTCACAGAGATGTGTCTTGATTTCCAAATTCTTCTTGAAATCGTATTCGCGGAATTCATTGTTCAGTTTCAGAAGGTCATAGAATTTCTCAACATACAATTGGTAGTTTTTCCAAAGCTCGTTGACCTTAGCTTGCGGAACGAGTTTAACTTCGTTCCATTGCTGCTGTAGTTTCTTGAACTCCGTATAGCTCTTGTTGGCGTCATCTGGAGATTCAACCAGCTCCTTCAGCTCTTCGATGATGGAAAGCTTTACCTGCAGGTTCATTTCCTTCTGCTTCTCCAGTTCGGCTGTGAGTGCACTTCTTTTTTCTTTGATGACGGACATGATATTCTTGAACTCTTCCTCCACACAGTCTGTTTGTGGAACAAAGTTCTCCGCGGCGCCTCCGTTTTCAATGAACAGTTTTCTGGCCGCATCCTGCTCAGCATTGTGCAGCTTGTAGAAAGATTGCTTCAAACCGTCTATTTCAGGTTTTGCCACGTTCTCCACGTCTGCAACCACCTCTTTGAGTTTGGCAAGTATTTCCTCTTTCGTGAGCTTCTGAACTGGCTCTACCGGCTTTTCCGAAACGATTTCTTCAGCGGGAGTTTCTGTTGTTGCCGGTTCAGAAACCTCTGCTGCCTTCTTTTCTTCTTCTAATTCCACCGGCTTTTCGGGGAGATTAGTGTCATGAGTGTCCGTCATTGTATTTACTTTTTTAGAAACGGGTTCCTCCCGTTCGGGTTACATTAGGCTACAAATTAATGAAATAAAATGATTACTTCATACAATTTGCCTTGATTTTTTTCTATTTTCTTGTTTTTATGACAGTAAGACAGTGATACCCATGTACAGCATCATGCCTATAATGTCATTGGTAATGGAGATAAACGGGCCGGTGGCAATGGCCGGGTCAACCTTCAGTTTCTCTAAAGTCATGGGGACCAGCGTTCCGAAGATGGAGGCGAACATGACGACTGCAAAGAGGCTGATGGAGACGGAATAAGTGACCGTAGCCGTAGCTCCGAACCGGATAAAATTATAGATGTATACCAGCAGGGAAATGATGGTGGCATTGATGACCGCCACTACTGCTTCCTTGGCTACCTGCTTGAAGGTGTCTTTGGCATCCAGTGAGCTGTTGGCAAGGCCTTGTACGATGATGGCAGACGACTGGGTTCCCACGTTTCCCCCCGTACCGCCAATCAACGGAATATAAAGGGCCATTTCCGGATGGGCGGCGAAAGTCGTGTCGAAGTTACCCAATATCATGGAGTTGCCTATACCGCCTAGCATACCGATAAGTAACCATGGAAGACGGGCGGAAGTTTGGCGCATGACATTATCGTCCGTTTCTACATCTTGGGACAAACCGGATGCCAACTGGTAATCACGTTCCGACTGTTCGCGGACTTCGTCCATGACGTCGTCTACGGTAATCTGGCCTACCAGACGTCCGATACTGTCTACAACAGGAGCTGCCACCAAGTCATACTTTTCGATGATTTGTACCACTTCGTCAATGGGAGTATCTACATGGACGGAGATAGGATCTTTCCGCATCACATGCTTTACCTTGGAGACAGAAGGGGAAGTTATCATTTTCTTTAATGGGAATACCCCTTGCAGACGGTCTTCGTCGTCGATGACGTATACGTAGTAAATTTCATCCAGCTTTTCAGCTTGCAGGCGCATTTCCTTCAGGCACTCCGGCATACTCCAGTTTTCATTGACAGTCACCATTTCCGTACCCATCAAACCACCGGCAGTGTCTTCATCATATTTCAGCAGGTCAACGATGTCACCGGCTTGTTCTATATCTTCGATGTGCGAAAGTACTTCCTCCTGCTTGTCTTCATCAAGTTCGCGCATCAGGTCTACGGCATCGTCCGTGTCCATATAATCCACGAAACGCTTGGCAATGGTCTCCGAAGGTAGAAGCTCCAGGAATTCTTTCCGGATGTCTTCGTCCATTTCAACCAGTACGTCCGCTGCCGTTTCGTTGTCAAGGAGGCGGTAAACGAAGCGGGCTTCCTCCAAGCCGAGGTCATTGCACAGTTCTGCAATATCCGCCGGGTGAAGATCGGTCAAAAGTGTTTTGACGTTTTCCGCGTCTTTCTGTTCTATCAGGCTTTTGACTTTGTCTATGTATTCTTCGTCTATTTCCATGATTGTTCGTGTTTAATCACTAGCCATTAATCATTAATCGTTCTCAATGCCTGTTCCACTTGGTTGGTCAGCTGAATAAATTCCTGTACGGACAGTTGTTCCGGGCGTTTATTAAATAATATGTCCTCCGTCAGTGGACAGTCTTTGCCGAGTATCGGTTTTATGGAGTTCCGCAGAGTCTTGCGTCGTTGGTTGAACGTGGTTTTCACTACTTGCTTGAACAATTTCTCGTCGCAGCCTAAATCGTGCGTTTCATTGCGCATCATGCAGATGACGGCACTTTTAACTTTTGGGGGCGGGTTGAAGACATGTTCGTGTACCGTAAACAAGTACTCCACTTTGTACCATGCTTGTATCAGTACACTTAGGATTCCGTATGTCTTGCTGCCCGGCCCGGCGGCTATGCGCTCGGCTACTTCCTTTTGTATCATACCCGTACAGCAGGGAATCAGATCCTTATATTCCAGCATTTTGAAGAATATCTGGCTGGAGATATTATAAGGATAGTTTCCCGTCAGCACAAAAGGTTGCCCGCCAAACAACCGTTGCAGGTTCATTTTGAGGAAGTCGTCCTCAATAATGTTGTCTTCCAGTTGCGGATAGGCTTCCCGTAGGTAGGCCACTGACTCGTAGTCCAGTTCTACTACTTTGACGTTGCGTTCTTTGGGCAGAAGAAACTGGGTCAGTACTCCCATTCCCGGACCAACTTCGAGGATGGGAATTTCGGGACAGACATCTACCGTGTCGGCGATGTCTTGTGCCACTTTCAGGTCTTTCAGGAAGTGCTGCCCGAGAAACTTTTTAGGTTTAACTACTCTCATGTATCAACTAAATCATTACTTTTGCTCCGTAAATGCAGGCTGTAATGCGAACTACAACCTATCTTTACACGGAGCAAAGGTAGTTCTTTTCAATGAAGAATGAAGAATGAAGAATGAAGAATTTGGGAATATCGTATGAATAAGCTGCTAAAAAAGACATTGAAAATCATCTTACCCATTTTATTAGGTGGTTTTATCCTCTATTGGGTATATCGTGATTTTGACTTTTCAAAGGCAGAAGAAGTTCTCCTTCATCAGACGAACTGGTGGTGGATGTTGTTGTCCTTGTTCTTCGGTGTGATGAGCCATGTGTTACGAGGCTGGCGTTGGAAGCAGACTTTGGAGCCACTGGATGCTCATCCCAAAACAAGCGATTGCGTCGATGCCATTTTCGTATCTTATGCCACCAATCTGGTACTGCCCCGTGTGGGAGAGGTTTCACGTTGTGGAGTACTTGCCAAATATGATAATGTTTCCTTTGCGAAGTCCTTGGGGACGGTGGTGACAGAGCGGTTGGTAGATACGCTTTGCATTCTGCTGATTACGGGGATTACTTTTTTGGTGCAGATGCCCGTTTTTTTCCGTTTTTTTGAGGAGACGGGCACCAAGATTCCTTCGCTGGTGCATCTTGTGACTTCCCCTTGGTTTTATGTGGCTTTTTTTTCTATTATTGGTGTTTTGGTACTTCTCTATTTTCTGTTGCGTATGCTCTCTTTTTTTGAAAAGGTAAAGGGAGTAGTCTTGAATATATGGGAAGGTGTGATGTCACTTAAGAATGTGAAGAATGTGCCTTTGTTTGTTCTTTACACTTTACTTATTTGGCTATGCTATTTCTATCATTTCTATATAACTTTCTATTGCTTCCAGTTTACGGAGCACCTTAGTTTCCTTGCCGGACTGGTGATGTTTGTCGGCGGAACGTTTGCAGTCATTGTTCCCACGCCCAACGGGGCAGGACCCTGGCACTTTGCTGTCATCACTATGATGATGCTTTATGGGGTAAATGCTACGGATGCGGGTATATTTGCTCTGATAGTGCATGGCATACAGACGTTGCTGGTGATAGTGTTGGGCATCTACGGGTCGTTGCACCTGGCGTTGGCGAATAGGGCAAAGAAATAGACGTTTCTTGTGGTGGGTTCCTATATTGTCACTTCTTGTGTTAGAGGACAGAGACAGTACTTATAGAGAGTACTCCTTTAAAAGTACTGTAATACTTCTTTGCAAGTACTTCAGTACTTCCTTATAAGTACTGAAACCTAAAGGTTGTTGGAAGATTGGTTTCTTTAAACGATATTGTTGCTTGGATATAGAAGTGGGAGAAATTCCTAAATATGGTAGCTATATTAGGTGCAGATGTTCTATCGCAATATGTGAAGATGTAAAAGCCATGTTTAAGATAGCTGATGATTTAGTACTTTAGAAAAATCCCGGTTTATTGTACTTTCCGAGAATAAACCGTTATATTTGCGAAAACTAACTTTTTAGAATTATGAGTACAATCTTACAGTTAGCTCCACAGAATGTATGGAAGCACTTTTATTCACTGACCCAGATTCCCCGTCCGTCAGGACATATGGAGAAGATTACCAAATTCCTTATTGATTTTGGAAAAGGCTTGGGGTTGGAATCATTTGTCGACGAGGTCGGCAATGTTATTATTCGTAAGCCTGCCACTCCGGGTATGGAAAACCGCAAAGGCATCATCCTTCAGGCGCATATGGACATGGTGCCTCAGAAGAACAACGATACTATTCACGATTTTACAACAGATCCCATTGAAACCTATGTTGAGGGTGATTGGGTGAAAGCCAAAGGAACCACGCTGGGAGCAGATAATGGTTTGGGAGTAGCTGCCATTATGGCGGTGCTCGAAGATAATAACTTGAAGCATGGCCCATTGGAAGCTCTGATAACCAAGGATGAAGAAACGGGAATGTATGGTGCATTCGGTTTGAAACCCGGAACTATGCAAGGGGAAATTCTGCTGAACCTTGATTCTGAGGACGAAGGCGAACTCTATATCGGCTGTGCCGGTGGTCTTGATATTACTGCTACTTTGGAATATAAGGAGGAGACGCCTATGGCCAATTTCGTTGCTCGTAAGATTACGCTGAAAGGTTTGCGTGGCGGTCACTCCGGTTTGGAAATCAATGAAGGGCGCGGTAATGCCAATAAATTGCTGGCACGCATCGTACATGATTTGCTGATTGAGTTTGACTCCCAGCTGGCAAGTTTTGAAGGTGGTAATATGCGTAATGCTATCCCTCGCGAAGCACATGCGGTATTGGTGTTCAATCCTGAGGATATGGACGGTTTGGAAGATTATATGAAGGAATACGAGGCACAACTGAATGACGAATATGCTCCGATTGAAAGTGGTATTACCCTGAGTATAGAAGAGGTAACTCTACCCACTGCCGTTGTTCCTTCAGAAATCCAGGATAATATGATTAACGTGTTGATGGCTTGCCAGAATGGTGTGATGCGTATGATTCCTACTGTTCCCGATACTGTAGAAACTTCCTCCAATTTGGCTATCGTAATCATTGCAGACGGTAAGGCCGAAGTTCGTATTTTGGCGCGTAGTTCTTGCGATACGATGAAGGATTTCCTGGCAGACAGCCTGACAGCTTGTTTCGCTATGGCAGGTATGAAGGTGGAATTGAGTGGTGGCTATTCCGGATGGCAGCCTAATGTGGATTCTCCTATACTGCATGCCATGAAGCTGTCCTATAAGCAGCAGTTTGGTGTGGAACCTGCCGTGAAGGTTATTCACGCAGGTCTGGAATGCGGTATTATTGGTGCCAATTGTCCAGGACTCGATATGATTTCTTTCGGTCCCACTTTGCGTTCTCCGCATTCACCGGACGAGCGTGCGTTAATTCCTACTGTTTCCAAGTTCTATGATTTCTTGGTGGCTACATTGGAGCAGACTCCTGAAAAGTAGAGAATACTTTATGTAATGAATAGGGGCAGGGTGCTTTATTAAGTATCCTGCCTTTTTTGTCTGTGACAGTTTGTCCTCTTTCTGCCAGAATGTCCCAGACTTATTACAATGGTATGTCAATATCCTTGCACTTTCTCCCTAAAAATTGACCTAAGTCAAGAAATGTGTTATAAAACATGTTTTCTATCCGTTTTTTGCTTGTTGTCTTGAACAAAGGCTCTATTTTTGTGTTGTAAAACATGAAAACAATAGAAAACTAGTAGATTTTTTAAGGATAACAAGATTGATTTTAGGAGGATAACAAAATGAAAATGTTAAAGAGTTTTTTTAAGCATGTCGGCGAAGCCGATAAGAACATTTGGGGTTACGTAATGCTTTAAGCATTCCCCCCCCCTTTCGTGAAGTATTGAATTTTAGTTTTCAGGTATTAGTTTAATTTTTTAAGATTATGAAAAAGAAGATTGCAAATTCATTTAAGCACATTCTTACCGCAGCTGGTAAGAATTGGATGGAGGCAATGAGATATTATAGCCTCCAAATGTGAGTACACTAACATTTAAGTATAGCACAAGGGATATGTTTGCAAAACATATCCTTTTTTGTAGGAGTAGAATAAGATTTTTTATGTCCAAAAGTACATTTGTTTGAACTTTATTCACTTCCTTTGTTATTAATACAAAGACTAACAAACGAATAATTATGAGAGTAATTCAAAGAATTTGTAGCATATTGTTGCTGCTGGTTACATTTGGGGCTTCGGCATTGTATGCGCAGACGTACGATAAGTTGTGGAAGCAGGTGGAGCAGGCTCAAAAGAAAAGCCTGCCTCAAACAGTGATAAAACTGGCTGATGAAATCTATCGGAAAGGTCGGCAAGAGCAGAATGCTCCGCAAATGTTGAAAGCCTACATTTGTAGGGAGACTTATCAAGAGGGGCTGACTCCGGACAGCCTTTACTCCAGTCTGAAATATATGGAATCTTGGGCACAATCGGAGAGGAATCCGGTGAACAAGGCTATTCTACATTCTTTGTTGGCATATGAATATGCTGACTTGATGCGGAAGAATCGCCGTGTCTTGCTGTCATGTACTTTACTGACTGTTGACGAGGTTCCAGAAGATATCCGTGAGTGGAGTATCAGCCAGTTTGTGGATAAAATAGATAGGTGTAACCGTGCATCCTTGCAGGATTCCATCCGCTTGCTCAATACATCTGCAGAACAATATGTGCCTTTTGTGGTGTTGGAAGACGGTAGCCGGTTCTATGGGCACGATATGTACCATCTATTGGTAAGCCGTGCTGTTGATGCTTATCAGCAGCTGGATGGTTTCAGCGTGGATTCTTTGGTACAGACCCGTATCGAAAGGATTTATCTGGATATGATGAATGCTTATCGCCATCGTGCCGGTTCGGAAGATGCTATGTTGCTCTGTTCTCTTGATTATTGGAACTGGAAGTTGACCGGTGGTATCAGCCAGCAGCCTTATCCTACTTTCCGAATGCGTCAGGAAAAGGCTAATCGGGAATATCTTGAGGTTTTGAATAAATTGATAAAGGAATACGGTTCACGAGAGGTTTGTGCCGAGGTTTACATTCATAAAGCCAACCACCTGCGCCGTTTGGAACCGAAACGCGCTGATGAGGCTCTAAAAGTCTGTGAAGAAGGCTTGAAGCGCTATCCTGCGTATAAGCGTATCAATGAGTTGAAAAATATCCGTGAACAGATTTTACAGCCTGAACTCATTCTGACTATGAATGAAAGCGGTTATCCCGGCGATTCGGTGAATATGAGGCTGCATTATCGTAATGTCGAGGGCTTTACTCTCAACTTATATACCACTACTTTAAGTGAAGTACCTTGGATGGACCATGGTATAAATAAAGATACTTATAGAAAGTATGCCCGGAAGTTTTCTTCCACGCATTTTGGCTTAAAGCCGTTGCCAGGCAAGGATAAATTGCCTGAAGATGTCCCTTATCTTGCCTCGGACACTGTATTTGAGTTCATGATTCCTCGGGAAACGGGAGTCTATATTCTTCAAATAGTACCTGATACTGAAACGGCCCGTACAGATGATAAATTTCTGGTATCTACCCGCTTCAAGGTGCTGACATTGGATTTGGGTGACAACCGTATGGAAGTGGCTACATTGGATGCCCGTAGTGGACAGCCGATTGCTGGTGCCAAGGTGAGTTTCTACTCTTCTTATGATGAGAAGAATAGAAAAGCGATGGCAGAGGTACTGACTGATGCCGGGGGGAAAGCTGTATTACCCTGGCAGAGTGAAATCCGAAGTTATGTGGCGCGTAAAGGCAGAGACACAGCCATGATGCCGCAGAACGTTTATATGAATCATCCTTATTACGGTATTAAGGATACAGATTGGAGGCAGATGGCATTGCTGACAGACCGTTCGCTTTATCGTCCCGGGCAGACCGTTCATGTAAAAGGGATAGCTTACAAGCAGAATAGTGATAGCGCCCAGGTACTACAAGGAGTTGATTATGAGCTTGTCTTGTTGGATGCCAACCGCAAGGAACTTGCCACCAGGAAGGGGTGGACTAATGATTTCGGCTCTTTTGCTACGGAGTTTGTACTTCCGGCAGCTTGCCTGAATGGCATGTTCAGCATACGAACCAAAGAGCCTCAATCTACCGTCACTTTTAGGGTAGAGGAGTACAAGCGACCTACGTTCGAGATTGCCTTCACTCCGGTTTCGGAAGCTTATCGGCTGGGTGACAAGGTTGTGTTGAAAGGAAATGTCAAGGCCTTCAATGGCATGATGGTGCAGGATGTGCCATTGGCATATACGGTGACTCGCCGGAATCCGAGACCTGGTTATTGGAGCAATGCTGATAAACCATTATTGTCTGACACCATACAATTGGATACCAACGGGGATTTTTCCATACCCTTGACTTTGGAAGCTCCGGCTGTAGATACAGACGGGTATGGGAGTGTGTATACTTATCATGTGGAGGCGGTGGTGACGGATGAGGCCGGTGAAACGCAATCCGCTTCGTATAACTTGTTGGCAGGTCCTAAGGCTTATTCCTTTGATATTCGCTTGCCTCAATATGTTTGTAAGGAAGACAGTATGCTTTTCACTTTTGGAGTGAATAATGTAATGAATATTCCTCAGCACATTGAAGGTTCCTATTGCCTTTATCCATTTGCAGAACAAAATGGGGCAAGGAATATTGCAGGTTCTGAACCCTTGGATGATGTTGTATTGGAGGGTACCTTCACAGCCAATCGGCTCCAGGATTTTTCGGCTTGGAACAAGCTTCCTTCAGGTAACTATCGCTTGAAACTTTCTGTACGTGATAGTTTGGGACGTGAAGAGAATAACGGGGCATATGGCAGTGACAGTTTCATGCTCTTTTCAAAGAGTGACAAGCGTCCGGCTACGTTTACAGATTTCTTTTATTATAAAGAAAATGAGGAATTTGATGTACAGTACCCTGCCGCTTTTCTTTTGGGGACTTCTTATCGGGATGCATATGTGCTGATGGATGTCTTTTGTGACAGAAAACGCATTGAAAGCCGTGTGTTGCAGTTGAATGATACTATTATTCGTATGGAATTCCCTTATAAGGAAGCATATGGCAAGGGAATCACCATTCTTTTCAGTTTTGTGAAAGCTGGCGAGATGTACAGTCATCAGGTTGAACTGAAGAAGCGGGAGCCGGAACGTGCTCTCGACATGAAATGGGAAGTGTTCCGTGACCGTTTGCGTCCCGGACAGGAAGAAGAGTGGAAGCTCGTCATAAAGACGCCTCAAGGTATGCCTGCTGCGGCTGAGATGTTGGCTACGATGTACGACGCTTCACTGGATAAGATTTATAAGAGTAACCAGATACTACGGGTTTTCTATCCGGATAATCTGTATGGGGCATTCCGTGGTGCGAGCCGTTATAATAGCAATTACTTCTCCGTTTATTTCCCGTTGAAGGCTTGGAAGGTTCCGGTATGGTCGTTTGACTACTTCTGTTCTCCTTATATGGATGGAAGGATGTGGATAGTGATGGTAGAAGACAATGCGCTTTTGGAAGAAGTAAGTGTTGTGGGGTATGGGACTACCCGGAATAGCTCTTTGACCGGTAATCTTAGAATACGTGGTGCCAACCAGCCGATGCTTGCTTCCAAAGCAGAATCCGGGAATGCCGTTGAAGTGAAATATGTTCCTGCACAAGTAGCGGAAGACGCGGTGGAAGATGTTGTTTTTGAATCGGAAACGATACCGGTTGGCGAGGCCTTGCAACCTATTGAGGGGCTTCGCACCAACTTTGCCGAAACAGCCTTTTTTTATCCTCAACTTCGTACAAACGAACAAGGGGAGCTTGCGTTTTCTTTTACGATGCCGCAGAGCTTGACTCGTTGGAATTTCCGTGGTTACTCACATACTAAGGATATGCTGACTGGGATATTGGATGCTTCCGTTGTAACTGCCAAGGAGTTTATGCTGACTCCGAATATGCCTCGGTTTGTCCGCGTTGGAGATAAAACACAGATAGCCGGAACAATAGCCAATCTGACGGGTAAAGCGGTGAAAGGAACAGCAGTATTCACACTGTTCGACCCTATGACGGAGAAAGTTATTGCTACTCAACGTCAGAAATTCTTGGTAGAAGCAGGAAGAAATACTGCTGTCAACTTCCATTTCGAAGTGTCCGACCGCTATGATTTGCTTGGTATTCGTATGGTTGCCGATGGAGGTACGTTTAGCGATGGCGAGCAGCATCTGTTGCCCGTATTAAGTAATAAGGAGTATATTACGGAAACGCTTGCTATGCCTATCCGTGGCGAGGAGACCCGTACGTTCTCATTAGACAGCCTTTTCAACCGTAATAGCCGTACAGCGACAGACCGTCGTCTGACTGTAGAATTTACCGGGAATCCGGCTTGGTATGCTGTACAAGCGTTGCCGGCATTGAGCCTGCCTGCCAATGATAATGCCATTTCTTGGGCTACAGCTTGGTATGCCAATAGTCTGACAGGCTTCATTGCCAACAGCCAGCCCCGCATTAAGACTGTATTTGACAGTTGGAAGGCTGCCGGTGGCACGAAAGAAACCTTCCTCAGCCAGTTGGAGAAGAATCAGGATGTGAAGAATATCCTGCTCAGCGAGTCTCCGTGGGTACTGGAAGCTACTACTGAAGCCGAACAGCAGGCACGTATTGCCACGCTGTTTGATATCAACCAACTGAATAACCGCAATCTTTCCGCTTTTACCAAATTGAAAGAATTGCAGGGTGAAGACGGTGGATGGAGCTGGTATAAGGGAATGTCCGGTAGCCGCTATATAACTGGCTATATTACAGAATTACTTGTTCGTCTTCCTCTGCTGACGAAAAATGAACTGCCTGAAGAAGTTGCCGCCATGCGGCAGAAAGCTTTCGGCTATTTGAATCGGCAGGCTTTGGAAGAGTATCGCAATATCCGTAAAGCCGAAAAAAATGGCGCCAGAATTACTGCCAACTCCGAATCGGCAATGACATATCTGTATCTGATAGCCCTTAGCGGCGAACAAGTGCCGGCAGACAATCAAGCGGCTTACCGCTATTTCCTATCAAAAGTAGGTGCCAATCTTAAAGATGGAACCATGAGCAGCAAGGCGCAGTCTGCCATCATCCTGAATGCAGTAGGGCGTACAGCCGAGGCGAATGAATTCATCGCTTCCCTCAAGGAACATCTGGTACAGACGGATGAACTGGGTGCATACTTTGCTTTCCAGGCAAATCCGTATAACTGGGGTATGCTGCCCATCCCTGCCCATGTGGAAGTAATGGAAGCCCTGCGTATGGCAGGTGGCAACGATGCTTTGGTGGAGGAAATGAAACTCTGGCTGCTGAAACAGAAGCAGACTACCAGTTGGAATTCTCCGGTTGCAACGGCTGATGCTGTTTATGCATTGCTTTGTCAAGGTACTAATCTGCTGGAAAGTCGGGGAGACGTACGTATCACGTTAGGTAACAAAGTTTTGGAAACATTGTCGCCTACAAAGACCATAATCCCGGGTTTGGGTTATGTCAAGGAAACCTTCGCTCAAGGAAGTCCGGAGCTGAAAGCTAAAACCGTCACCGTAGAGAAACGGGATGCAGGCATTGCCTGGGGAGCTGTTTATGCCCAGTATCTGTCACCCATATCTGATGTAAAGCAGCAGGGGGGTGAATTGAATGTAGAGAAGAAACTTTATGTAGAGCGTATATCGGCCGGTGGTAGCAAGTCCTTGCAACCGGTTACGGAAGGGACCGTATTATCCGTCGGTGATAAAATAGTGGCCCGTTTGACTATCCGCTTGGACCGTACTATGGATTTTGTTCAGTTGAAAGACCAGCGGGGTGCCTGCTTTGAACCTATAGGCTCGCTTTCCGGTTATCGTTGGAGTAATGGCCTCGGTTATTATGCAGAAGTGGAAGATGCCGCAACCAATTTCTTCTTCGACCATTTGGGCAAAGGCGTTTATGTCTTAGAGCACAGTTATCGCATAGCCCGTGGCGGAACATACGAAACGGGGCTGGCCACGATACAGTGTGCGTATGCTCCGGAGTATGCTTCGCATTCGGCGGGAGGGATAATTGTAATAAAGTAACAATAGAGTATGGAGCGGAGCGCAATTTGTACAAATTGCGCTCCGCTATTTTAGGTACTCTCGCTAAAAACACCTATTTTTGTCCGACTAATATTGAATGAGAGTGGCAGAATTAGGAAATCTTGATATTAAGAAAAATAGATGAAGCGGATATTGATAACTTTATATGTGCTTGCAAGTGTGGTATTGACTGCTGTAGCGCAAGCTCGTTTTACCTCGAATACAGAGATGTACAGTTTCGGCCAGATAGAATGGAAGCATCCCGTGACTGTGCAATATACCATCACCAATACGGGTGACCAGCCTTTAGTGCTTACAGAAGTGGAGCCGGATTGTGCCTGCTCCGTGGCCCAGTGGACAAAAACGCCTATTGCACCGGGGGCAAAAGGAACGGTGAATGTGACTTTTGATGCCAAGGCATTGGGACATTTCCAGAAATCCGTGGCTATTTACAGCAATGCGCAACCCAATCTGGTCTATTTGAAGTTCAATGGTGAAGTAGTACAGGAAATCAAGGACTTTACCAAGACGCATCCCTATCTTATCGGTCAGATACGTATTGACAAGAACAGCCTCGACTTCCCCGATATTCAGCATGGTGAGCAGCCGGTGATTCATATCGGCGTGGTCAATCTTTCCGACCGTCCTTATGAACCGGTACTGATGCATCTGCCTCCTTATTTGCAGACAAAAGTAGAGCCCAATGTCTTGCAAAAGGGAGAAAAAGGAGTGATTACACTTACATTGAATTCGGAAAGACTGACTGGCCTCGGACTGACTCAAACGTCGGTCTATCTTTCTCGCTTCTCCGGTGACAAGGTGGGCGATGAAAACGAGATTCCCGTTTCTGCCATTCTTTTACCGGATTTCTCCGGAATGACGGAAGTGGAGAAGGCAAATGCTCCTGCCATCAGCCTTTCTACCAAAGAAGTTGATATGAGTGCGATATTGGCAAAGAAGTCAAAAGCACGTCAGGATATTACCATTACCAATACCGGGCGTTCTCCTTTACAGATAAACAAGCTCCAGGTATTCCACCCGGCAGTGGGAGTTAACCTCAAGAAGAGTGTATTGCAACCCGGTGAAAGCACTCGCCTGCGGGTAACGGTAGTGAAGAAGAATATAGGCAAGAAGCGCCGTCATCTGCGTCTGCTGATGATTACCAATGACCCGATGCAGCCGAAAGTTGAAATCAACATTAAAGCAAAACAATAAGAAGTCGTAAAGTCCTTCATAACTCATAACTTATAACTCACAAATAGCCATGGAACATCCCGAAAATAATGAAGCATATAAAGGCTTGGTTGTCAATGCAGGCATTGAGCAACCTTCATCGGTCAATCCTTACTTGAAGAACCGTCCCAGGCGGAAGAAACGCGAGCTTTCCGTATCAGACTATGTGGAGGGTATAGTGAAAGGTGATGTTACGGTACTCAGCCAGGCTGTAACACTGGTGGAAAGTGTGAAACCGGAGCACCAGGCTGTGGCGCAGGAGGTGATAGAGAAGTGTTTGCCCTATTCGGGCAACTCCGTCCGTGTGGGTATCAGTGGTGTGCCCGGTGCCGGTAAAAGTACCTCTATTGATGTATTTGGCTTGCATGTACTGGAGGAACACGGTGGCAAGTTGGCTGTCCTTGCCATTGATCCGAGCAGCGAACGCAGCAAAGGCAGTATTCTCGGTGACAAGACGCGTATGGAGAAACTCTCCGTTCATCCCAAGTCCTTTATACGTCCCAGTCCCTCTGCCGGTTCGCTGGGTGGCGTGGCACGCAAGACGCGTGAAACGATTGTGCTTTGTGAGGCTGCCGGTTTCGACAAGATATTTGTAGAGACAGTAGGGGTGGGGCAGAGTGAGACTGCCGTACATTCTATGGTAGACTTCTTCCTGCTGATACAGCTGGCGGGTACGGGCGATGAGTTGCAAGGCATCAAACGCGGCATCATGGAAATGGCCGATGGCATTGTCATTAATAAGGCTGATGGCGACAATCTGGAGCGGGCCAGGCTGGCAGCAACTCAGTTCCGTAATGCGCTGCACCTCTTCCCGGCTCCGGAGAGTGGTTGGACACCCCAAGTGCTGACTTATTCCGGTTTCTATAATCTTGGTGTAAAAGATGTATGGGATATGGTCTACAAATACATTGACTTTGTGAAAGACAACGGCTACTTTGAATACCGCCGCAATGAGCAAAGCAAATACTGGATGTACGAGACCATTAACGAACAGCTGCGCGACAGCTTCTACCACAATCCGCAGATTGAAGCGATGCTGACTGGCAAGGAAAAACAAGTGCTACAGGGCAACTTGACTTCTTTTGTGGCTGCCAAGAACTTGCTGGACACCTATTTTGCAGAACTGAAGAAATAAGGGCATATCCCTTTCCCTATATCGATGACTAAGGAAAACAACATGGAAGTGGCGCGGCGGTTTACCCGCCGCCTTCATGAACTCCCTTCTGAGGAGCTGGAGCTCATTGCCGGTTTGTTTGTACGCCGTGAGGTGCACAAAGGAGAACTGTTGATTAGTGAGAAAGATATAGCCAGGGATATTGTTTTCGTAGAGAAAGGACTGCTTCGCCAGTTCTATTTCAAAGAAGGCCGGGACATTACAGAGAACTTTGCCTGCGACGGTGACGGCGCTATGTGTATCGTCAGCCTTTTCACCGGACGCCGTAATTGCCTTCAGCTGGAATCCCTGGAGGAAGGCGTCATCTGGAGCATTTCGTATGCAGGACTGGTCGAACTCTCTGAGCGTTATCTGCATATAGCCCGTCTGCTTCGCCATTTATTGGAGGGGTCTTTAATGCTTTCCCAATATAAAGCAGACTCTTGGCGTTTCGAAACCTCACGCGAGCGGTATGCGCGCTTCGTCAGGGATTATCCGGAGATAGCCCGGCGTGCCTCAGTCAACCACATAGCATCTTATCTGTTAATGACTCCCGAGTCTCTGAGCCGGGTACGTGCCGGAGTACTGTGACGGTGGAACGGCTGTTTTATACGGCTTTCCCTTCTTTCTCGAAATCCTTGCGTGACTTGCTTTGTGTCACGATGTACACTCCCAGGAATACCAAGGCTATGGCTATTCCCTTTTCCAAATTGAACACTCCCAATCCTAAGATGATGGCAACGGTTGAGGCCACGATGGGCTGCATGTAGTTGTACATGCTCACCACAGTGGGGCGCAACAGCCTCTGCGCACTCATTATGAAGATATAGGCAAGGAAGCTTCCTCCCACAACCACATATCCCACTTGCAGCAGGGCGGCTGTAGATATTTCGCTCCACTGTATGGAAGCCACGTCGTGGTAAGAGAACGGGATGTAGCACATGGAGGCATAGACAAACATCCATTTGTTCAGGGTGATGGGAGAGTATTTCTGCGACAACCCCTTGAATACGGTCAGATAAATGGAGAAGCTGATTTGGGCGAGCAGGCAGAGAAGGTCTCCGATAAGGCTGCCATTGCCGGCACCGGTGGTCTGGCTGCTCATGATGAGTATAAATGCTCCCATAGCCCCTACAAAGATACCCAGCACTTTCTTGTTGGTGACCGGTTCTTTCAGATAGATTGCAGCCACTATCATGGTGACGATGGGCAGCGTGGTTGTAACGATGGAGGCGTCTATGGGCGAAGTCATGGAGAGTCCGAAGATATAGACACCCTGATTGAATACCAGTGCGAAGAGTGCGGCGAAGAATATCTTCAGCATGTCCCGGTGGTCCACCTGCTCGCGCTTGCAGAACAAGGAGAGGAGCCAGAAGCAGGCAGCTGCGCCTACCATGCGGAATGTGGTTACTGACAACGCGGAAAACTCCACCAGAGCCGACTTGCCTATAGGTGCCATCAGGCCCCATAAGATATTTGCGGTAAGGGCGAACAGATGCCCTTGAATGTTCTTGTTCATACTCTTTTGTTCTTTGCGGGTGCAAAAGAACAACTATTTTCTGAAAAGAGAAAATCTTTCATTATATGATTTTTCTGGTTCATGGGCGTAGAAATAAGAGATTATCGTGTATATTTGCTTCTAATTAAAGCAAGAAACCATGGAAGTACAAGCCAATTACATCAAGCGTATCGAAATACACGGATTGTGGCATCGGTACGATATTGCCTGGGACCTGCGTCCTGACGTCAATATACTTTCCGGCATCAACGGAGTGGGGAAGACCACTATCCTGAACCGTTCGGTCAACTATCTGGAACAGACATCGGGTGAAGTGAAGAGTGACGAGAAGAACGGCGTACACGTCTACTTCGACAATTCTGCAGCCACCTTTATCCCCTATGATGTAATCCGCAGCTACGACCGTCCCCTTATCATGGGCGACTTTACAGCACGCATGGCCGATGCCAACGTGAAGTCGGAACTGGACTGGCAGCTCTATCTGCTCCAGCGCCGTTATCTGGACTATCAGGTGAACATCGGCAACAAGATGATAGAACTGCTCAGCGGTGATGAAGAGCAGCGTAGCCTGGCTCCCTCCCTTTCCCTCCCCAAGCGGAAGTTCCAGGATATGATTGACGAGCTTTTCAGCTATACCCATAAGACGATAGACCGCAAAAGCAACGACATCGTTTTCTATCAGAACGGTGAACGCCTGCTGCCCTACAAACTGTCTTCGGGCGAGAAGCAGATGCTGGTCATCCTGCTGACCGTGCTGGTGCGTGACGATGACCACTGCGTACTCTTCATGGACGAGCCGGAAGCCTCCCTGCACATCGAATGGCAGCAGAAGCTTATCGGCATGATACGCAATCTGAATCCCAATGTGCAGCTTATTCTCACCACCCATTCGCCTGCAGTCATCATGGAAGGCTGGCTGGATGCCGTCACCGAAGTCAGCGAAATCTCATCCCTAATCCTTAATCCTTAATCCCTACCCAAGTGTCCACTTCCCTAAGACATAACCTTACTTCCGCTTATCTGGACGCCGCTCGCAAACTGTCTCCCAAGAGGGCACGCAGGCGGATTGTGGCGTATGTGGAAAGCTATGACGACATCGCTTTCTGGCGGACGCTGTTGTCTGAGTTCGAGAATGAGGAACGTTATTTTCAAGTGATGCTTCCCTCGGCCACCTCTCTGGCAAAGGGCAAGAAGATGGTGCTGATGAATACGTTGAACACATCGGAGCTGGGCCGCAGCCTGATAGCTTGTGTAGACAGCGACTACGACTTCCTGCTGCAAGGTGCCACCAAGGTGTCGCATAAGATAAACAAGAATCCCTATATCTTCCAGACTTATGGCTATGCCATCGAGAACTTCCACTGCTTTGCCGACAGTCTGCATGAAGTCTGTGTGCAGGCCACGCTGAACGACCGGCATATCCTGGACTTCCCCGCTTTCCTGAAGCGTTATTCGCAGATTGCCTATCCGCTGTTTCTGTGGAATGTCTGGTTCTACCGCCAGCACGACACACACACTTTCCCGATGTACGACTTCAACGCCTGCGTGCGTTTGCAAGAGATAAACCTGCGCTATCCTTACCGCAGTCTGGACGAAATGCAAAAGACGGTGTCGGCAAAACTAACTGAGCTGCAAGTCCGTTTCCCGCGTTACATTGATCGGGTGGAGCAGTTGGGGGCAGAGCTGGAACGTCTGGGACTGACTCCGGACAATACCTATCTTTATATCCAGGGACATCATATCATGGATTGTGTAGTACTGAAAATCCTCATTCCGGTATGTACGGTGCTGCGTCGTGAGCGCGAGCAGGAGATAAAACGCCTGGCGGGGCACGACGAGCAGTTCCGCAACGAACTGACGGGGTATGAGAACAGTCAAGTCAATGTGTCCGTGATGCTGAAAAAAAACAGCGGCTACAAGAACCTTTATCTTTATCAGTGGTTGAAAGAAGACATTATGGAGTTCCTCGAGCGGGAGGAACAGTCGCGTAGATAAGATTGCCGTTATGATAAACATACGATTATGGAGATATTGAAGAAGATAGACGACCTTTTAATCGGGTGGGGCATATCCCCTTCCCGGGCTGATATGCTCGACCAATTCATTGCCTTCGCACTGATACTTGCCGTTGCTTTCCTGGCGGATGCCCTATGCCGGAAAATCCTGCTGAAGGTAGTGGCACAACTGGTGAAGAAGACCAAGGCTACGTGGGACGACATCGTATTCGACCGTAAAGTGATGGTGCACCTCAGCCGCATGGTGGCTCCCGTTATCATCTATCTGTTTGTTCCATTGGCATTTGTCGAAGTCGGTTCATCGGCAATGGATTTCATCCGGCGTATCTGCCTTATTTACATCATCATTACTTTCCTGAGTTTCGTTAACTCGTTCCTGAAGGCTGTTTACAGTGTATACAGTGAGAAGGAGCAATTTCGTGACCGCCCTTTAAAGGGGATGTTGCAAACCATGCAAGTCATCCTATGGCTGGTGGGCGGCATTGTGGTCGTGGGCGAACTGATAGGCCGCGACCCGCTTTCGCTGCTTGCCGGATTGGGTGCTTCGGCAGCCATCCTGATGCTGGTATTCAAGGATTCCATTATGGGCTTTGTCTCCGGTGTGCAGCTTTCGGCCAACGACATGCTGAAGGTGGGCGACTGGATTGAGATGCCCAAGTACGGTGCCAACGGTACGGTGATAGAGGTAACGTTGAACACCGTAAAAGTGCGCAACTGGGACAATACCATTACCACCATCCCTCCTTACCTGCTTGTCAGCGACTCCTTCCAGAACTGGCGCGGCATGCGCGAGAGCGGTGGGCGGCGAGTGAAGCGCAGTATCAATATCGACATGACCAGCGTCCGTTTCTGCACCCCGGAGATGCTGGCAAAATATCGCAAGATACAGCTACTGAAAGATTATGTGGAGCAGACGGAGGAAGTGATTGAAAAGTACAATGTGGAAAACGGCATCGATAACTCCATCCTCGTCAACGGACGCCGCCAGACCAATCTGGGTGTGTTCCGGGCGTATCTGACGGCTTATTTGAAAAGTCTTCCCGACGTAAATCAGGAACTGACCTGCATGGTGCGCCAACTCCAGCCTACCGACCGCGGTATCCCGATAGAACTTTATTTCTTCTGTGCGCTGAAGGATTGGGTGCCCTATGAAGGGGTGCAGGCGGATGTATTCGACCATGTGCTGGCAATCATCCCCGAATTCGATTTGCAGGTATTCCAGTCTCCGTCCGGCAGAGATTTCCAGCGGGTACTGCCTGCTGCTTCCGAAGAAAAAGGAGCTTGATTCCGACCATCAAAAAGGCCTATATCTATTGTATTTCTCATAGGGAGTCATTACCTTTGAACCCTATACTGAAAGGTCAGAACATCCCCATCTTTTCTCCCAAAACATCCCCATGTTTTGGGGTATTACATCCGGGTGTTTTGGGTGAAAACATCTCCATGTTTTGGGGCAATACATCCGGGTGTTTTAGGTATTCAGTCATATAGTGAAAGGTATTCGGTCACGGAGTCTTTACCGTAAGGTATAGGCTTTGTGTATGCAAGTTGTAGGTGTGCCTCGCGTCGGGCGGGAATATCTTTCGTTTTTTACGAACCTAATTATAAAGAAAGATTGGTATGTCAATGAATTATGTGGTCCGCAAGAAGGTGGACAAGAGTGGAGACAAGGAAGTGGTGCGCTACTACGCGGCGTCAAAAGTGCTTCAGCCGGAACCGGTGAGCAATGACGAACTGGCCAAGAGGCTGGCTTTTGTCAGCTCTCTGCAGGTGGGCGATGCCCAGTCCGTGCTGGTGCAACTGCCGGATATTATAGCGGACTATCTGGCCAGTGGACGCACGGTGAACATCAAGGGACTTGGAAACTTTTTTCCTTCCATCACCAGCGAACCGGTGGAACGGATAGAGGACTGTACGGCAGATAAAGTGCGCATTTCGCGTATCTGTTTCAGGGCGGCAGGCAGTTTCATGCAGCGCGTTTGCCGTCATCTGGACTTGTTCAGCTTTCAGGTTCAGGAATGAAGAAGGAGCTGAAGAAGAAGTAAACGGTACTTTTAGTTTCTTTCTTGAAACAGCGCGTACCCCTTGAAGCCGGAAGGCATTCGAGGGGCACGCTGTTGAAGAAGTTGTGTGTTTCTTTATAGTCTTGCGAGTGCTTCTTTTTTTTACTTCACCCAGCTTCCGTTCATCCAGCTGCATTCTTTCTTGATGTCCTCGAAAGAACTGTAGCTCAGGTTGGCATTCACCTTGTTGCTTGTCACGGCGATAAAGTCGGCATGGGTGTAGATGCCTTCTTTGCAGCTCAGCTCGGAGGTGAGGGTGATGTTGGTCAGCTTGGAAGTGCCGTTCTTCAGGGCGTTTTCGGTAAGGGCGGTTTCCACGGTCAGGGGTTGGCCTTTGCCGCAGACCTTGGCGTTGTCTATTTCCACTTCCGTGCCGGCACGCAGACGGATGCCTTGCTTGCTGCCGCCGTTGCCGACGAGGATGAGGTTCTTCAATACGGGGTGGGCAACGGGAGTGGCGGCGTTGTTGCTGCCGTTGTTGTCGCACTCCATCAGGCAGTCGCAGTCGTAGCCCAGTGTGGATTCGGCTTCTTGGTAAGCCACGAGGTTGGTGCCTTTGCCGTTCCAGCCTTCGGTCCAGTCGAAGGAGTCGTCGCTACAGCTTACGGCTACGAGGTTGCTCACGTTTACCGAGCCGCCGAAGAACTCAAAGCCGTCATCGGAACCTTTGTAGGCTTGGCAGTGGTCCACGATGGTACCGTTGCCTACGCCGTAGAAAGAGATACCGTTGGCTTCGTGCTCTTCATCGAAGGCAAAGCCGGTGTATTCCAGACGAATGTATTGCAGCGTGCCCGAGTTGTCGGCATCATCGTTGCCGCCGTAAACGGCACCGCCTATTTCAGAACTTCCCTTGCCGCCTTCGGCATTGGTGTGGGCGCGTCCGCAGATGTGGATGCCTCCCCATGCACCCGGCTCTTCTTTTTCGCTGGTCATTACGATGGGTTTGTCCGACGTGCCTACGGCGTTGATTTTACCGCCCTGCTTCACGAGGATGTAGTCTGCGATGTCATCGTAGACGGCGATAATCTTCACGCCTTCCTCTATGTGGAGCGTGGCACCTTCTTCTACGATGTATTCGCCGCTCAGCTTGTAGGTGTTTCCGGCAGCCAGGGTCACGTCGGAGGTGATGGTACCTTTCAGTATCGTACCGTTTTCGATTTCATTGCCGTTTCCGTTGCCGTCGTTGCCGTCATTGTCGTTGTTGTCGTCGCTGCTGCAAGCGGTGAGGATAGACATTCCGGCTACAAAGGCCAGAGAGTAGAATTTCCATTTCATTGCTTTCATGATTCAATTGTTTTAGTTATTATATTCAATTCATCTGTCTGTCATTCAGATTGATTCTCTTAAATCAGCTTGTTTGTCAAAGAGTGTTCTCCGTTCCCTTCAGGGGGAGGACGGGGGACTTTATAGGTTGTAGCTTATTCCCACCTCAAAGTTCGTTCCCTTGTGGTAGCGTTCCACTTCCATTTCCTGCCCCGTGGTGGGCACATCTTGCTTGAAGATGACATCGCGGTTCAGCAGGTCGTTCACTTGCAGCTTCAGGCTGAAGTGCTTGTTCAGGCTATATCCGGCGCTGAAGTTCAACGTGTGCAGCGTCTGTTGCCTGACATCGCCCAGACCCGACACGCCTACCGCATGGATGCGGCTGCCTTGCAGGTTGTAGAGCAGGGCGAGGTTGAGTTGCCTGTCTTCACCGAAGCGCGGCGAGTAGGTGAGGTCGGCATTGGCAAGTATGGGCGATGCGCCTTGCAGCGAACGTTCCTTGTTGGTGTAGGCACCGCTTTGGGGCAGCTTCACGTTGGTGTACATGTAGCTGATGTTGGCACCCAGGCGCAGGTCCTTGACGAGCCGTTTGCGCATCTCTAGCTCCACGCCGGCAGCCATGCCGTTGTCGGCATTCTTGAAGCTGTGCAGCGTGGCGCCGCCTTGCAGGTCTTGGATGCGTTCGATAGGGCTGTCGAGGTATTTGAAGTAGCCGGTCACGGAGAGCATGTCGCCGTCCTTGCCGAAGCGTTCGTAACGTAGGTCGAAGTTGTAGTTGTAACCGTTCTGCAACTCTTCGTTACCGCGGATTTGTGCCGAACCGTAGGACTCTTGGTAGAGGAAGGGTGCCATCTCGATGAACGAGGGACGGGTGACGGTGCGCGAGGCAGAGAAGCGGATGCTGTTGGTGGGGTTCACCGCATATTTCAGGTTCAGGGCGGGGAAGAGGTCGTTCTTGTCTAAATTGCGCCGACGGGAGTACCAGTCGCCGCCGTCGCTGGCGTAGCGCACCCATTGCTTGCTCATTTCGTAGCGCAGGCCGAGGTTCACCAAGAGAGCTTCGGTGGGATAGAAGTCGGTCAGCAGGTAGGCAGAGTAGATTTCGTTTCCGGCGCGGTAGCTGTCTTTGGGCTGCATCACACGCTGTACCACGATTTGTCCGTCGGCAATGTTCTGCTGGTTGAGGAAGCCGTCGGTGTTGTAGATGTCGGTGATGACGGGGTTCAGTTTGTTCAGGTTGTAGTAGAAGCGGGTAGCGTTGTAGTTGCGGTTCTTGTCCTTGTAGTTGAAGCCGAGCTTAAGGTGGCTGGTGTCGTTCCACTTCCAGCGCATGGCGAGGTTGGCATTCCACTCTTCTTCGGCCAGGCTGCCGAAGTAGCGCATAGTCTCTTGGCGGTTCAGTTTGAAGAGCCTGAGACTGCCGTCGTTGTCTTTGACGTACATCACTTGCCGTCGGTCGGGCTCTTCGCTGCCGGTCTTGCTGTACGAGCCTCCCCAGGTCAGTTGCCACCTGTCGCTCTCGCTGAAGTTATGGATTCCGTTCAGTTGATGGTTTTGCAGGGTGTATATGTGCATGATGTTGTTGCTGCCGGTCAGCTCGTGTCCTTCGGCATCAGTACCTTCGCGGCGTTGGTAGGTGTCGATGGCATTGCGGGCGTAGAAGAAAGTGTAGCCTATGCGGTCGCTCCGGCGCAAGGTGTAGCCCAGGTAGCCGAGGGCGGCGAGCTTCAGTTCCTGCGCAAAGCTGTCGTAGGAGAAGTCGTCCTGCACGGTGCCGGTGGCTTCGAGTGTCTTGTAGAAGGCATCTTCCATGTTTTGGTAGCCGTTGCTGGCGCTGAAGGAGGCAAGCAGGCTGAGTGTCTGGTTGCTTATACCGAAGTTCTTGCCGAAACCGAGGTTTCCACCCAGTTCGGGCAACGAGCTCTTCTTGCTGGCGGCAAAGGAGGTATCGAAGATATTGTGGGTCTTCACGTATTTGTCAAACTCCATCAAGGGCATGTCGAGGGCGGCCGCGTCTACGCCGGGTGTCTTCAAGAGCGAACCGCTGCGGTCCATCTGATAGCGGTCTTTGCCTAAGGTGTTGAACTTCCCGCCCGTGTTGAGGCTCAGTTGGAAGAAATCTTCCGGTATGTTTTCTTTGGTGCTGATGTTGATGTGCGCACCGCTGTAGTCGGCAAAGGCGGCTGCGTCATACACTTTGCTGACGGTGATGTTCTGTACGGTGGACGAGGGGAACAGGTCGAGCGGCACCAGCTTGTTGTCTGGGTTGGGCGAGGCGATGGGCAGTCCGTTCAGCGTGGTGGTGCTGTAGCGGTCGCCCAGTCCGCGGACGATAAGTTGTCCGGCGCTGGCGATGGAGATACCCGTTATTTTCTTTACTCCTTCTTCCACATTGCCGATGCCTTTGAGGGACATCTCTTTGGAACCGAGGTTCTCGATGGCGAGGGTCGCTTTTTGCCGTTCCATTTGCAAGGCACGTTCGCCTTCGAGGTTCTTCTTGGCGGTGACCTGCACTTCGCCCAGGGTTTGCGTGTCCGGCTCCATGTCGAAGTTCAGCACGGTTTCACCCTTTATCTCTACGGCATTTATCGTCATGTCTTTGTAGCCGATGTAACGGACGGTGAGGGTATAGGTCCCGTTTTTCAGCTCCAGTGTATAGTTACCATCCAAATCGGCGACGGCGCCTTGTGCCGTTCCGCTCACTTGCACGGTGGCTCCCGTCAGCGGTTCTTTGGTTTGTCGGTCGGTGATTGTCCCTTTGATGGTTCCCGCCGTGGCAGCCATGACGGAAAGTGTGAGGAATAAAATAAGGAAGAAAATCTTTCCCAAGTCTAATTTCATGCTCATCTCTTTTCTTTGTACGTTTTTTAATCCGCTGCAAAGATGAGGTAATGACATTACACCGGTGATACATGGAACATACGTTTCATTTTCAAATCTATTACGATTTGGTTACCGCACATTCTTCCGGATTGTTTGTTATCCTTATATATAGGCTGCTTGGGACGAAAAAGGTCTCTAATGGTTGCTTATTAGAGTTTTATGGCTATTTTTGTATCTCAAACCAATATTGATAAATATATGGCTGTTCATCGTGACGATAGTGAACGTTTCCGGCGCCTTTCCATTCTTGGCCGGATAGGTTGGTGGGAGGCTGATTTTTCTTCAAGGCAGTATCTCTGCTCCGAATATGTCTGTAAGTTGTTAGGCTTGGAAGGGGAATACCTGAGCTTTGAGGATTTCGGTAAAATGATACGCGAAGACTATCGGGCGCGTATCAGCCGGGAGTTCCTTGCCATTCAGAATATGGAGGTCTATGAACAGACGTTTCCCGTCTATTCTACCGAAGGAGTGGTCTGGGTCTACTCGCGTGTGGGATACAAGGAGCGTTTGCCGGATGGTACATTGAAGGCTTTCGGAGTGTTGCAGCGCGTAGAGATGCCGAAGGAGGAGGCTGCGAAGCAGGCTTTGCAAAGAGTGAACGATTTACTTTATCGGCAGACCTCAATATCCCATTCCCTATTCCGCTTCCTGAAAGACGAGGATATAAGTGCGGGCATTTACGACATACTGAAAGATATTCTTGATTTCTTTCGCGGCGGACGTGTCTATATATTCCAATATGATGAGAAGTGCCGGTACCAGAGCTGCACATACGAGGTGGTGGCTCCGGGAGTGGCTCCTGAGAAAGAAATGCTTCAAGGAGTCCAGGCTGACAGCCTGCCGTGGTGGACGTCACAGATTATGGCACAAAAGCCCGTTCTGCTGGAAACGCTGGGGCAACTGCCGGAGCACGCTTACGCCGAATATGAAATTCTGGCGAGACAGAATATAAAGTCCTTGATGGTAACTCCGCTGGTTGCCAATGACCAGGTGTGGGGATATATGGGCATTGATTTGGTAGACCGTACCCGAATGTGGACTAACGAGGATTACCAATGGTTTAGTTCGTTGGCAAATGTCATCAGCATTTGCATAGAGTTGCGCAAAACGAAGGATGAGGCTGTGCGTGAACGTACTTTCCTCAGCAATTTGTTCCGCTATATGCCTTTGGGGTATGTGCGGATGTCCATTGTCTGTGATGAAAAGGACAATCCCTACGGGTATTATGTGACAGATGCGAATTCTATCTTTGCCGATTTTCTAGGAAAACCCGCGTCGACGTTTATCGGCAAGACTGCCTCGTCTTTTTCAAGGGAGGCGGCCCCCAGGCTAGAATATCTGCTTGATATAGTGAACACCGGGACACATAAGGAAATGGACATGTGTTTTGAGCTCACCAACAAGCACTGCCACGTGGTGATATACTCTCCGGAAAAGAATGAAGTGGTGGCGTTATTCCTCGATACGACAGACTCGGTACAGACTCATCTGGCTTTGGACCATAGCGAAAAACTGTTCAAGAATATCTTTGCCAATATACCGGCCGGGGTGGAAATCTATGACAAAGACGGATTCCTGGTAGACATCAACAATAAGGATATGGAGATATTCGGGGTCCGTGACAAACAGGATGTCATTGGAGTGAACTTATTCGAGAACCCGAATGTGTCCGCCCAATTGGCAGAACGTATACAGACTGAGGATATGGTCGACTTTCGCCTGAATTATGCTTTCGACCGGACTGAAGGGTATTACTCCACTTCCAAACAGCCGAAGGATGTGATACATCTTTATACGAAAGTGAGCAAGGTGTATGACAGTAAAGGTAACTTTACCGGCTATGCCATGATTAACATCGACAATACGGAACGGATTGATGCCATGAGCCGTATCTGTGATTTCGAGAATTTCTTCCTGCTTATATCGGATTATGCGAAGGTAGGTTATGCCAAGCTGAATCTGCTCGACCGGAAAGGCTATGCCATCAAGCAATGGTATAAGAATATGGGAGAGGACGAGAATACCCAATTGGCGGATGTCGTGGGAATATACAGCAAGATGTACCCCAGTGACCGCAGGAGGATGCTTGATTTCTTCAGTAAGGCCCGTGTGGGCGAAGCCAAACATTTCCAGGGAGAGATGCGCATTGAGCGTCCGGGCGAAAAGGGAAAATGGAACTGGGTACGTACCAATGTGGTTGTCAATCTGTTTGAACCGGAGAACGGACAAATAGAGCTGATAGGCGTCAACTATGACATTACGGAATTGAAGGAGACGGAGGCTATGCTGATTGAAGCCAAGGAGAAGGCAGAAACCGCCGACCGTCTGAAGAGTGCCTTCCTTGCCAATATGAGCCATGAGATACGTACGCCCCTGAATGCGATTGTCGGTTTCTCCAGTCTGATGGGAGAGACCGGGGACATGGAGGAAAAAAGGCAGTATATGGCGATTATTGAAGAAAACAATGACCTGCTGTTGCAGCTGATTTCCGACATACTGGATTTGTCCAAGATAGAGGCCGGGACATTTGACTTTGTGGAAAAAGAGCTGGACGTGAACATGCTGTGTGAGGACATCGTGCGCTTCATGAAGATGAAGGCCAAACCGGGTGTGGAAGTTCTCTTCGACCGTCATCTGCCGGAATGCCGGATTGTCAGTGACCGTAACCGTTTGAATCAGGTCATAGCCAACTTTGTCAACAATGCCATCAAGTTCACCACTGCGGGAAGTATACGTGTAGGATATGATAAGGTGGATGAAACTCATTTGCGTTTTTATGTGGCCGATACGGGCCTTGGCATTGAGCCGGAAATGCAGGCTCAGATATTCGACCGTTTTATAAAGCTGAATACGTTTGTGCATGGCACCGGCCTGGGGCTTTCTATCAGCAAGAGTATTATAGAGCAGTTGGGTGGCACAATCGGTGTGGACAGTGAACCGGGGAAAGGCTCATGCTTTTGGTTTGTGCTGCCGATTGTATAGTATGGAAATGTGCTAAAATACACACTCACCACAAATTATGCAGATTAACACAAGTCAAAGCTCTTGATTATCAGAACTTCTAAAGATAATTTGTGCCAATCTGTGTAATTTGTGGTAAGTGATGATACCCTCCGGTTATAATCCGAATGAGAACTTATCGATGGATTGATATACCACACTTGCAATACTCAGTACCACAATACCCAGCGTGCAAATGGCCAGGCTGGCACGTGTATAGTTGTCACTGCGGAATGCTGCAATCGGCTCGTCGCTCTTGTTGATGTACATTGCCTTTACAATCTTCAGATAGTAATAAAGCGAGATGATTGTATTGATAAGGGCAATGAATACCAGCAGATGGAAGCCGCCTTCGAAAGCTGCCGCGAAGATGAAGAACTTCGAGAAGAAGCCCGCAAACGGCGGGATGCCTGCCAGAGAGAACAGTGCCAGTGTCATCAGGAACGCCAACTTCGGATTAGTGGTATACAGCCCGTTATAGTCTTCAAGTGTGAACTTGCCTGCTCGCAGTGCCACAATCGTGATAACGGTAAATACGGCAAGATTGGCAAACATATATATCAGCACGTAGTATACCAGCGACGTCATACCTTGTGCGCTTCCGCTGATGACACCCAGCATGATGTAACCTGCTTGCGAGATACTGGAGAAAGCCATCAACCGCTTCAGGTTCTGCTGGCGTAGGGCGAAGAGGTTGGCAATTGTGATGGAGGCGATGATAACCCAGTACAGCACTTCCTGCCATTGTTCCACCATCGGAGCGAATACCTTGATGAGAGTAGCCATCAGCACGAAAGCGGCAGAGCCTTTAGAGATGACACTCAGATAGGCTGTCACCGTGCTTGGAGCACCTTCGTAAACGTCTGCTGTCCAAAGATGGAAAGGCACCAGTGATATTTTGAATCCCATGCCGGAGAAGAAGAATACGAATGCCATAATCTGCAACGGGTCGCCGGTGAGGCGTGCCGGTATGTCGGCAAAGTAGAGAGTGCCTACCGTACCGTAAATCAAAGATAATCCGTATAGCAGCAATCCGCTGGAGAACAGTGCCGTGAGAATATATTTGGCACCTGCCTCGGCAGAATGGTGGCGGTATTTGTCGAAGGCAACCAGGGCTGCCATCGGGATGCTTGCCGTCTCCAGTCCGATGAAGAACATCAGGAAGTGTCCGGCAGAAATCATGAAGTACATACCCAGCAGGGTGGAAAGTGTCAGAATGTAGAACTCACCTTGTTTGATGGCAGTGTCTGGACGGCGCATCCATTCGTGCGCCATCAGGAATACAATCAGTGTACCTATACTGAGGATGGATTTCACGATGCTCTGTATCGGCTGATTGTGATACATGCCGCCGAAAGCATCTGCCACAGGACCGGGAACGATGGTGATAAGTGTGTGTATGGTCAGCAGAGCAACGGGCAGCATTGTGTTCAGCACCGGTTTGCCGTCATTCTTGTGTGCATCCGGACTCATGAAGAGGTCGGCGACAAAAAGGATGACGATGACCAATATCAGCGAAAGCTCTTCTTTGAGCAGGAGGAATTGGGAATAATCCATATCTATTTACGATTTTACGATTTACGATTTACGATTGAAATTACTCTTGGGATTTACGATTTTATGATTTACGATTGAGGTTACTCTTGGGATTTACAAGTCATTTATCAATCGTAAATCGTCAAATCGTAAATAAATCAGTTATTGGCAGCACGCTGTCTCCAATCATGCCGCTAATCCACCATGGTGCCATACCGAGGGCGGCAACGCATGCGATGAGGATAATGACCGCTGTGCGTTCGTCCCAAGTGGCGTCGCTCAAGGTGAGGTGATGCTTGTTGGTGCAGGTGCCGTAGAGAATCTTTCCTACCAGTCGCAGGATATAGACTGCCGTAATCACGATGGAGCTGCATGCAATGACCGTCCACACGCGGTGGAACGTATCGGGATGCTGGAACGAACCGGTGAAGATGGTCATTTCGGCAATGAAACCGCTGAGTCCGGGTAATCCCAGATTGGCAAGACCGGCGATTACATAGCAGACAGCCAGAAAAGGCATAATCTTCATCAGACCGGAGAGTTCGCGGACGTCACGCGTATGGGTACGTCCGTATATCATACCGATAAGGGCGAAGAACAAGGCTGTCATCAGTCCGTGAGAGAGCATCTGCAGAACGGCACCCGTGCAAGCTGTCTGGTTCATCATCAGGATGGCGAACAACACCAGGCCGCAATGGCTGACGGAAGAGTAGGCATTGATATACTTCAAGTCGGTTTGTACACAAGCGGAGAATGCACCGTATACCACGGAGATTCCGGTAAGAATCAGGAATATCCATCCCAGTTCTTGTGCAGCTTCGGGCATCAGGTACATGGCTATGCGGAAACATCCGTAACCTCCCAGTTTCATCAATACACCGGCATGGAGCATGGATACGGCAGTCGGTGCGGAGGCGTGACCGTCGGGGCTCCATGTGTGGAACGGGAACAGAGCGCCCAGCACACCGAAACCGAGGAAGGTGAGCGGGAACCAGATACGTTGCTGTTCGATGGGAATATTGTGCATCTGTGCTATTTCCAATAGGTTCATAGAGGTGGCTCCGGCACCGTAGTAGATACCCAGGATACCGATAAGCAGGAAGGCGGAGCCGCCCATCAGCATCAGTGTCAGCTTCATGGCGGAGTACTCCTTGCGTCCCGACCCCCATACACCGATAAGCAGATACATGGGAATAAGGGCAACCTCGTAGAACATGAACATGGTGAACAGGTCTATCGAGATGAAGAACCCGAACACACCGATGGAGAGGAAGGTGAACCAAAGGAAATATTCTTTAGTCAGCGGTTGCAGCCTCCAGGAGGCGAATGTTCCGGTAAAGACAATGATGGCCGAAAGCAGCAGCATGGCTACCGAAATACCGTCTACTCCTACCGAATAGTGGATGTTGAGTGCAGGATACCAGACCATGTCGGCACGGAACAGCATTTCATCCGTGGCACCAGCGTGGCGTGCATTGAGGTACATCACGGTCAATGCTGCAGAAAGAACCAGCAGAGCCGATGCACCGGTCACCATCACCGCGCGTATTTGTGCGATGTTGCGGCTGAGCCAAAGACCCAGCAGCATCAGCAAGGGGATGAGTACGAATAATGATAAAAAGTTCATCTTTATATTTACGATTTAACGATTTACGATTTACGATTGAAAAATCTCGGGTTATAGCAATAGTAGCAGTATCAGTGCCAGCGTGCCCAGCAGGAATACAAATGTATATTGCTGGATGCGTCCGCTCTGCAGACCGCGTATCTCGTCACTGGTGGCATCGGCGCCCCAAGCAAGGAAGTCGAAGAAGCCGTCCACTACATGGCGGTCCCACCAGGCGATGGGGCGGCAGATGCAGCCGAAGATGATGCGGTGGGTGATGAACTGGTAGACCTCGTCCAGATAGAAGCGGTGGTAAGCTGCTGTCCACAAGCCTTTGAAACGGTGTGCCAATGTATCGGCAACGGGCTGCCGGCTACCTGCATAGATGTAGGTGGCAATGGCTATGGAAACCACCGCTACGGCGATACTTGTACCTGCCACACTCCAATCCAGATGGATGCTATATGCTTCACCGTTGGAACTGATGAAGTGTCCGAAAGGAATGAAACCGGCAACTATCGTAACCACAGCAAGGAGCATCAGGGGCAGGGTCATCGCCAGAGGACTCTCGTGGGGGTGAGGCATGTGGCTGTCGCCCCCATCGCTTGCCGACTTTTGTCCCGGCTCAGAGCCGGCCCAAAAGATACCATAATAAAGACGGAACATATAGAATGCTGTCATACCTGCAATCACTGTCATAATCCATCCCATGATGGGGCTGAACTGGAAGCATGCCGTCAGGATTTCATCTTTGGAGAAGAATCCGGAGAACGGAGGAATACCTGCAATGGCAAGGCAAGCGATGAGGAACGTGATATGCGTAATGGGCATATACTTCCGCAGTCCACCCATGGCAGACATCTCGTTGCTGTGTACGGCATGGATGATGCTACCCGCTCCGAGGAACAGCAATGCCTTGAACATGGCGTGTGTGAACAAGTGGAACATGCCTGCCATGTAGCCCAGTCCCCCTTCGTGTGGGTCGGCTGATGTACATACACCCAGCGCCACCATCATGAAACCGATTTGGGAGATGGTGGAGAATGCCAGTACACGCTTGATGTCACTCTGCACACATGCCACACTGGCGGCATAGAATGCCGTGAAGGCTCCTACGTATGCCACGATGTGCAGCACGCTGGGAGCATATTCTATGAACAACGGGAACATGCGTGCCACCAGATAGACACCTGCAACCACCATCGTGGCGGCATGAATCAGTGCACTGACCGGCGTAGGACCTTCCATGGCATCGGGCAGCCAGATGTGCAACGGGAACATGGCACTCTTTCCGGCACCACCGATGAACATCAGTCCCAAGGCCAGCGGAATCATGGCCGCACCACCCTTTGCCAGCGCCATCTCATTAGGGCTGAAGGTGTATGTACCGGCATAATATCCATAGACGAGGATACCTATAAGGAATCCCAGGTCAGCAAAACGGGTCACGATAAACGCCTTCTTCGAAGCGGCAATAGCCGCCGGCTTCGTATAATAGAAACCAATCAGCAGATAGGAGGACACGCCCACCAACTCCCAGAACAGATACATCTGGAAGATATTCGTTGCTACTACCAGTCCGAGCATGGACATGGTGAAGAGCGACAGGAAGGCGTAGTAACGCTGGAAACCGCGTTCGCCCTTCATGTAGCCGAAAGAGTATATGTGTACCAGCAGCGAAACGGTACTGATGACCACGAGCATCATAACCGAAATCGGGTCGAGTAGGATACCCATGTCGATACTGAGGCTTTCTGTGAAAGGCAGCCATTTGAAGTTATAGGGCATTAGCGCCTCGTACGTACCATCGGCAAGGCGGGGAGCGCTGAAGTACATTCCTGCGGTGAGATAGGAAAGCACTGCGACCACACTCAGTGCCGCAGTTCCGATAAGGCCGGCAGTGCGGTGTGACATCCATTTACCTCCAAGTCCCAGAGCGAGGAAAGAGAGGAAAGGGAGTAGAAGGATTAATATTGTATATTCCATATATACTATGTTTATCAATTATTACTATTCAAGAAACATCGCTTGGCGATTCTTGCTCTTACCACTTCATCTCATCCAGTTTGTTCACCTGGATGCTGCGGATGTTGCGGTAGATGTTAATCATGATGGCAATGGCTACAGCCGTTTCGGCCGCCGAGATGGCGATGGAGAATAAAGAGAAGAAATATCCTTCCAGTCCTCCGGGGAATAGGAAACGGTTGAATACAGCAAAGTTGATGTCCGTGGCATTCAGTATCAGCTCGATGCTGATAAGTATCGCCAGCGTGTTGCGGCGGGTGAAGAACCCGTAGATGCCTGCGAAGAACATGATAGCCGAAACTATCAGATAATATTCCATGTGTATCATAATTCTTATCTTTTACGTGCTATTAATAATCCACCTACGATACATGCCAATAACAAGATGCTGACAGCTTCGAAGGGAAGCAGATAACCATACTTGTCACCGCTCAGCATGTGGTGACCGATGGTCTTGATGTTGACCTCCAAAGGTTCCACGTCGGTGGTGGCAATGAACTTATGCTTCAAGGTGATGAATACTACGATGATGGCACCGCCCACGGTGGCACCCAGTCCGGCAAGGAACCTGCTACGCTTTAACTTCTCGATGACATCGCCTTCGCCACTGGTAAGCAGTATGGAGAAGACGTAGAGCACTACGATACCGCCGGCATAGACCATAATCTGCACGGAACCGAGGAAGGTGTAACCCAGCAGAAAGTAGATGCCTGCCGTACCGAAAAGCACGAACAGCAGGTAGGTGGCCGAGCGCACCATGCGGTGGGTCGTTACCGTCAAGATGGAAAATACGGTGATAAAGGCCGCAAGGAAGTAGAATACTACTGTTTCAAGAGTTATTTCCATGTTGTTTAATTACAAGTTACTATTAACGAATTACTTTGTTGTCTCTTCTTTGGGAGCAGTGGGTTTCTTTTTTTCTTCTACATGGCTGCCTGGACGGTTCAGCGTCATGACCAGTTTCGTGCGGTCGAACACTGCATGCTCAAAATCCTGGTCGAACGTGATGGCATCGTGAGGGCAGGCATTCACACAGAGTTGGCAGAACATGCACGAACCGAGGTCGTATTCGTACTTAACCAATATCTTCTTTTTCTTGCCGTCTTCCGTTTCAACCATCTCGCCGGTCACCTTGATGGTGTCGTTGGGACAAGCCATCTGGCACAAGCCGCAAGCTACACACCGATGTTCATTTTTATCATTATGGGGCATGGTCAGCGTGCCACGGAAACGGTCGGAGAGTTTCAATGTCGAACGGTTTTCCGGATATTGTTCGGTAGTCTTTCGTCGGCAGAATACGGTCATGGTTGTCTTCATACCCGTCAGCAGAGAAGTGACGCCGTGTATGAGTCCGCCGATATAAGAGTTCTTTTCTTTCATTACTTTTGCCTTTATTAAAATTATCCGCAAGGAAATCTTGCTCCGGCGCTACGCCGGTTAGAAATGCAATTTAAATACTACAATTAATACCATCAAAATCAAGTTCACCATAGAGATGGGTACCAGGTACTTCCACTCCAGATTCAGAATCTGGTCAATACGCAGGCGAGGGAAGGTCCACTTTATCCACATCAGCAGGAAGACTACGAAGAAGGCTTTTCCGAAGAACCATACAAAGCCCGGAATGTAATCCATCACTGCGTTGAAGCCGTCCAGGCCTACGATGTGTAGCGGCATCCAGCCTCCCAGGAAGATGGTGGCTGCCACGGAGGCTACGATAAACAGATTCAAATATTCTGCCAGATAGAAGAATCCGAAGCCCATACCACTGTATTCCGTATGGTATCCGGCAGTCAACTCGCTTTCGGCTTCGGGCAAGTCGAAGGGACCGCGGTTGGTTTCCGCATTTCCGGCAATGAGGTAGATGATGAAGGCTATCAATGCAGGGATATGTCCCTTGAAGATGAACCAGCCGTCAGCTTGTCCTTCTACTATTTCGGAGAACTGCATGGTTCCCATCAACACTACCATTGTCAGTATGCTCAATCCGCAGGACAACTCGTAGCTGATAATCTGCGCACCGCTTCGCATGGCTCCAATCAGCGAGAATTTATTGTTGGAACTCCAGCCTGCCAGCAGGATACCCACTACGCCGATACTTGATGCAGCCAGCAGGAAGAACACTCCTACATTGAAGTCCAATACCTCCAATCCCTTGTTGACGGGCAGGCAGGCAAATGTCAGGAAAGAAGCGATGATTACCATGAACGGTGCCAGATTGTAGAGGAACCGGTCAGAGAATTTCAAATCAATGATTTCCTTTGTCAACATCTTGATGACGTCGCAGGGCACTTGGAGCAATCCCCATTTCCCCACGCGCATCGGACCGAGGCGGCATTGGAAGAAGGCGCATATCTTACGCTCCATGTAAATCAGGATAATGGCAAGCACGGCATACATCAAGATGATGCATACGCCAATCACCACGCATTCGAGGAATATTGCCAGACCTTCCGGCATCAGGGAAGTCAGCATCTGGTGTATCCAGTTGGTTACTATACTAAAGTCAAACACGTTGTTCATTTACTATTTACAATTTACTATTTACAATTTACGAGGCGCTTTTTGATTTACAATTCACAATTGTACAATTTACAATTTGGCTGCGCTGTAATTCCGCATGGTAAATTGTAAATTGTCAAATCGTAAATCCTTTTATCTGTCAATATCTGGTACTACATAATCCAATGTTCCGCCAATGGCAATAAGGTCGGCGATTTTAGCTCCGCGGCAAATCGTATTTACGGTCGATACCAATGGCAAGCCCGTACTGCGGAAATGCAGGCGGTAAGGCATCTTGTCGCCGTGGCTTTCGAGGAAGACGCCGAACTCACCGCGGCTACCTTCTACGGCTGCATAATAAGTGCCTTCCGGTACGCGGATAATAGGTTTCATCTTTTCCTGGTAGGCTCCTTCCGGGATGTTGTCTATCAGTTGCTCGATAATCTTCAGGCTCTCCAGAATTTCATCCATACGGATAAGGTAGCGTGCCCATGAATCGCCTTCGGTGCGGATGACTTCTTTAAAGTCCACCTTGTCATATACGGCATATGGCATACGCTTACGCACGTCGCAGGCCCATCCGCTGGCGCGTCCGGTGCCTCCGGTAGCTCCAAAGGCGATGGCATCTTCCCGTGAGAGTATACCCACACCTTTCAGACGTTGCTGGGCAATGATGTTCCCGGTGAATACGTCGTGATATTCGTGTAGGATACCGCGGAGGTAGGGGATAAACTCCTTCACTTTCTTTACGAAGCCGGGAGCAATGTCTGCCTGCACGCCACCGATGGTGTTGTAGTTCATGATGAGGCGTCCGCCGCAAGTTTCCTCAAAGATGTCGAGTATCTTTTCGCGGTCGCGGAAACCGTAGAAGAAGGCCGTTAATGCACCCAGGTCCATAGCAAGACAAGAATAGAACAGCAGGTGAGAGTCTATTCGCTGCAACTCGTCCATGATGGTACGTATGTACTGCACGCGTTCGCTTACTTCCACGCCCATTGCCTTTTCGATACACATGCACAAGGCATGGCGGTTCTGGTGTGCGCCCAGGTAGTCCAGACGGTCGGTCAGAGCCAAGGTCTGCGGATAGGTCAGGCTTTCGCACATCTTCTCGATACCCCGGTGGATGTAGCCGCAGTTGGCATCAATCTTGTCGATGATTTCACCCTCCAATGATACACGGAAGCGCATTACGCCGTGGGTGGCCGGATGTTGGGGACCGATGTTCACCACATATTCCTCATCACCGAAAAGTTGCATCTCCTTATTTTTGATGCTACCGTCGGGATTCAGCTCCAATTCCATGGTAGTGTCCACCGTTTCTTCGTTGTCCATACGCAACGGATTATCTTTTTCCGGCTCATTGTCTTTACGCATGGGATAGCCTACCCAGTCATTGCGCAGATAGAGTCGGCGCATATCCGGATGACCGATGAAAACGATGCCGTAAAAGTCGTAGACTTCGCGCTCGTTGAAATCCGCAGCTTTCCAGATATCGCTGACGGAAGGAAGTTCGGGATGTTCCCGGTTTAGAGTGGCGGTGCGTACCGCTATCCGTTCGCCGGTAACAGTAGATTCCAACAGATAGACTACGCCGAGTCCGCGGGGGGGGGCCGGTGCGTCTTTCTCGTCGGGTATTCCCCAATCCATACCGCTGAGGCATTCCAGGAAGTCCATTTGTTTCTCTTTCCGCAGACGCAGCATTTCGTCGTGCAGGACTGAGGGCTCTATGTATTTTATTTCCATATTTTTAAGTACTGATTAGTGGTTCTCTTCTTTTCTGTTTACTCCACCGAAGTATTTCTCTATTTTCACTTTACGCTGCAATTGCATCATGCCGTAGTAGAATGCTTCCGGACGCGGAGGGCAACCGGGAATGTAGACATCCACCGGCAGAATCTTGTCCACACCGTTCACCACGTGATAGGATTTCTTGAACGGGCCTCCGCTGACGGCACAGCCGCCTACGGCTACTACATATTTCGGATCGGCCATCTGGTCGTAAAGACGTTTCAGAACGGGAGCCATCTTGTTGGTTATTGTTCCGCAAACCATAATCATGTCTGCCTGGCGCGGACTGGCACGGGCTACCTCGAACCCGAAGCGCGCCATATCGTAGCGGGCTGCGCCGAGGGCCATGAATTCGATACCGCAACAGCTGGTTGCAAACGTAAGAGGCCACAGTGAGTTGCTGCGTCCCCAGTTGACGAAGTCGTCCAGTACGCCAAGGGCGACATTGGCGCCTCCGGCATTAAGTTCCCGAACCAGTTTCTCCAACGTTTCGTTGTCTGTAAACTCCTCATAAGGGATAGATTTAATTTTCGGCTTCTTTGTTACTTCCATTCCAAAGCTCCTTTCCTCCAGGCATAAGCAAGGCCCAGAATCAATATAATCAGGAAAAATAAAACACTGAAAAGTCCTGCCACGCCAAGTTCGCGGGTGATGACTGCCCAAGGAAACAGAAATACCGTTTCCACTTCGAACATCAGGAACAAGATGGCAAACAGATAGTAACCTACCCGGAATTGCATCCACGATTTACCGCGGGTAGGGATACCACACTCGTACGGCTCCATCTTCTGTGCATTGTACGAACGGGGTGCTATCGCATTGGAGAGCGCGATGACGATACCCACGAAAGCGATTGCCGTCAATAAGACGACCACTAACAAAGTAAAGTTCATAAACCTGATAAGATTTTAGATATATAATAATAGATACATCGCACCGGAGGACAAAACCTCTGAATTGTTGTCCGGCGAGTCAGGGGCAAGCGTCTGCGCTTGCAGGCCTTCTAAATGATAATCTTTCTTAGCCCGAACACGTAATAGTTCGCGTCGGGTACGGGATGCGGAGACAGATTCAACAAACGGTCGCATTCCGGTGCATAGGCATGCTGCTGCATCTTGTAGATGTACATGCGCAGGAGTACGTTTTTGTTGGTTGGTACTTGCGTATGGTCTACATGTTCTATGCAGAGGGAGTTTGGTGAAAACAAGTCGTAGAACTTCTGGACTGCTTGTTGGGTGGTAGGAGCTTGTGACAGCGTGCAGCATTCTGCTTGTCGGGTGGCAGGAACGCACAAAATGTCTACAGCTCCGGTTGCACTGTCGTGCAATAGGGCTGCAAAGATTATGATTAAACAGTATTTAATGCATTGCTTCATACCACAATTCTCTCTTTCAAGGGCGCAAAGATATAATAAGTATTGTTCAATTTGCTATCCCCGCATAACAAAAAATGATTATTTTTACACTTTTTATCCTAAATCAATTCCGTTTCCAGAAATCCGGTGTGAAAAGCAGCAGTACGGTAAATAACTCAAGACGACCCAGAAGCATTAAAAAGGATAACAGCCATTTAGCTGCATCGGGCAGGGCATTCCACGAATAGGCAGGTCCGGTTTCACCCAATCCGGGTCCCATATTACCGATACTGGAAATGACGCAGCCCATTGATTCTTCAGCCCCGACACCCATAGCCATCATGAGCAGTGTGCCGATGACTATAATGGCGATATAAATAAAACAAAAAGCCAGTACGGTGGAGACAATGGAGGGAGAGATTACCTGCTTGTTTATCCGTACCGGAAGTATGGCATTGGGGTGTAGGATGTGTTTGAACTCGTTTCGTGAGACTTTGGTAAGAATTACCATACGTATACACTTCAAGCCTCCGGTGGTACTGCCTGCACACGCCCCCATCAGCATGATGATGGTAAGCAGCCCCCACAGGACGGGTGTCCATTGCATGTAGTCATCTGTCGCAAAACCGGTGGATGTATGGAGGGAAATTACTTGGAACAAGGATTTGCGGAAGGATTCTTCCATCCCCATGGGACTGGTATAGTAAAGTACGATGGCTATGACGGCAGTGAAGAGCACAACTGAACCGAAATAGAATTTCAGCTCGGCATTGCTGATGAATTTGAATATTCTGAATTGATATAAACATGAAAATGGAGTGACATACCGGTAAGGCATGCAGCCAGGTACCATACAAGCATGGCAGAGCGGTTATGCCGGCATAGATACTCCAAATCCATTTGGCGGTGATACCGATACGGGGATGAACCTTGTCATGTGTAGGGCCGCTTGCCTCGGCGGCGAACACCTGCAGGCCACTGACTCCGAAGATGGGAAGCACTGCAATGGTGAACATGATGATTCCCAAGCCGCCAATCCACTGTGTCATACTGCGCCAGAACAGTATTCCATGAGGAAGTGACTCGATGTCGTCCAAGATGGTGGCACCCGTACTGCTGAAACCGGACATGGTTTCGAAGAATGCATTGGCAATGTCGGGTATGTATCTGCCTATATAGAAAGGCAGCATTCCGAAAAGAGAGAATGCCACCCAGGCAAAGCTGACCAGTACATATCCGTCACGGCGCGTCAGTTGCCGTTCGCCTCCCTTGCCGAGAGCTGCCAGCAATAAGCCTACCCCTGCTGTGATGCCTCCTGCTTTCCAGAAATCGAGCATATCGCTTTCTCTGTAGTAGAAGGACACGCCCGAACAGACCAGAAACATGACTGTTTCCAGCAATAGCAGAATACCGATAATCCGTATGATTGTCTTGAAGTTAATCATTTACCAACTACTCATTCTCAATTAGTTAAAGTATTTTTCGATTTTCTTAATCATCATGTTCAGGCAGAATACCACTACATGGTCACCCGGCTGTATCAGGGTGTTACCCATAACCACAACGCCTTCCCCCTGGCGGATAAGTCCGCCGATGGTGGCTCCTTTCGGGAGGCCGAGGTCTTTTACCGGATGTTTGGTAATCTTCGAGCCGGCCTTAACGGTAAATTCCGCTACATCGGCATTGGCAAAGGTCAGGCATTTCACGTTGCTGACGTCCGCATCCAGCATCATCTGGTAGATGTGGCTGGCAGCAATCATCTTTTTGTTGATGACGGTGCCGATGTCAAGGCTTTCGGCCATGCCTATGTAGTCGATGTTCTCCACTTCCGCTACGGTTTTGCTGACTCCCATGCGTTTGGCGGCAAGGCAGGCCAGGATATTAGTCTCCGAGTTGCCGGTCAAGGCAACGAAGGCTTCCGTATTTTTCAGTCCCTCTTCCACAAGCAGGTCCATATCCCGCCCGTCGCCATTGATAATCATGGTGCGGTCGTCAAGCAGCTCGGTCAGGCGGTTGCAGCGGTTCAGGTCGTTGTCCACGATTTTCACCTGCATGTAGTCCGGGACATATTGGGCGGTTCGTACGGCAATCCGGCTTCCACCCATAATCATCACGTTGCGCACATCGGCATAATCTTCCTTGCCGGCTATTTTGCGGATGTAGGGGACGTATTTTCGTGTGGTGGTAAAGTATACGATGTCATGTAGCTTGATGGTATCGTCACCACGGGGAATCAGTGTCTCGCTTCCCCGTTTGATGGCTACCACGTGATAGGGCAGCTCCGGTCCACCCAGTTCGTGGAGGGGGATGTTCAGTATCTCGGCTTTTTCGCGCATCTTGGTGCCTATCAGTATCAAGGCTCCTCCGCAGAATTCCCACCATTGGCGTACCCAGCTCATGCGGATGGAAGATACGATTTCTTTGGCGGCAAGCATTTCCGGATAGATGAGTGAATCGACACCCAGCTTCTGGAAAAATTCCTTGTTTTTGGGCAGCAGGTATTCGTAGTTGTCAATACGGGCTACGGTCTTTTGTGCTCCCAGATTGTTTGCCAGCATGCATGCGGTCATGTTCCGGCTTTCATCGGGGGTGACGGCTATGAACAAGTCTGCCTCTCCCACTCCCACTTCTTTCAAGCCTTTTATGGAGGTAGGGGAGGCTGTAGCCGTCATCAAGTCAAAGTTGGAGTTCAGTGTGCTCAACTTGTCTTCGTTGTCGTCCATCAGAATGATGTCCTGCTTCTCGCGGGACAGCAATTTGGCCAAGTGTGTGCCTACTGCGCCGGCACCTGCAATAATTATTTTCACTTTCTTTATGGAAATGAAGAATGAGGAATGAAGAATGAAGAATTTGCCATGCGGCGTGCTTGCATCGCGTAGCTGAATTCTTCATTCTTCATTCCTCATTCTTAATTAATAATGTATAGATTCCTTCTTCGTCCATTCCGCAAAGATGATGCAACTCTTGTATGGTGCCGTGTTCTATGAAGGCATCGGGTACACCGATACGTCTGAAATGGGGAATATAGTCATTGTCCGCCATGAACTCCAGTACGGCACTGCCCATTCCTCCTTTTTTGACACCGTCTTCTATGGTGACGACATGCTGGAAGTTGAGTCCTACCTCGTGCAGCAGGGCTTCGTCGAGCGGCTTGAGAAAACGCAGGTCGTAGTGGGCTATAGAGATTCCTTTGTCCTTCTCCGCACGCTCTATGGCACGTGCGGCCACGTTGCCTATGGGACCGAGGCTGATGACTGCCAGGTCTTTGCCTTCTTTCAGTTTACGCCCTTTGCCTACGGGGATTTCTTCCAGCGGACATTTCCAATCCAGCAATACGCCGCGTCCGCGGGGATAGCGGATGACGAACGGACCTTGGTCCGGTAACTGTGCCGTGTACATCAGACGGCGCAATTCATGTTCGTCCATCGGTGAAGATATGGTCAGGTTGGGAATCGGACGGAAATAGGCCAGGTCGAAAACTCCGTGGTGTGTCGGTCCGTCTTCTCCTACCAGTCCGGCGCGGTCCAGGCAAAGTACGACGGGGAGGCGGAGCAGGGCGATGTCATGGATGACATTATCGTATGCCCGCTGCATGAAGGAGGAGTAGATGTTGCAGAAAGGCTGCATTCCTTCTTTAGCCATACCGCCCGAGAAAGTGGCTGCATGCCCTTCGGCAATACCCACATCGAAGGCACGGTCGGGCATGGTGTCCATCAGCTTGTTCATGGAGCAGCCGGTGGGCATGGCGGGGGTTACTCCGACGATTTTCGGATTTTCCTTTGCCAGTTCTACCAGCGTTTCCCCAAACACGTCCTGGAAAAGCGGAGGCAAATTGCTGGTGTCCGCCTTGAGGCGTTCTCCGGTTTCCGGATCGAACTTGCCCGGTGCATGCCAGATATCGGGATTCTTCTCAGCAGGTTCGAATCCTTTTCCTTTTACAGTGTGCAGATGCAGTATTTTCGGTCCCTGCATATCTTTGATGTCCCGTAGGACACGGGCTATGTTTTTCACATCGTGTCCGTTGATAGGGCCGAAGTAGCGGATGTTCATCCCTTCAAAGATATTCTGCTGTTGGGCGGCCATTGATTTCAGACTGTTGGCGAAGCGAATCAGCGCTTTGCGGCGGTCCTCGTTCAAAAGTCCCATTTTGAACAGCAGTCTGGATGTCTTGAAGCGCAGCTGGTTATAGCGGTTGCTGGTAGTCAGGTTGAAAAGGTACTGCTTCATGCCGCCTACACTTCTGTCTATCGACATATCATTGTCGTTGAGAATGATAAGAAGGTTGTTAGGGGTAGACGAAGCGTTGTTCAGTCCTTCGAAAGCCAGGCCGCCGCTCATGCTTCCGTCGCCGATGATGGCCACTACATGGCGGTCCTTTTCGCCTTTTTCGGCAGCGGCAACAGCCATGCCAAGGGCGGCGGAGATTGAATTTGACGCATGTCCGCAGGTGAATGTGTCATAATCGCTTTCCTCTGGTGAGGGAAAAGGACGAACTCCCTTGAATTTACGGTTGGTGGAGAATGCTTCACGGCGTCCGGTCAGTATCTTGTGCCCGTACGCCTGATGGCCTACATCCCAGACTATGCGGTCGTACGGAGTATTGAATACATAGTGCAAGGCAACGGTCAGCTCTACCGTGCCCAGGCTGGCAGCGAAATGTCCGGGGTTACACGAAACCTCCTTTATAATGTCTTGCCTCAATTCTTTACAGACTTCAGGAAGCTCTTCTACGCTGAGTTGGCGTAAATCCTCGGGAAATGTAATGGTGTTAAGCAAGTTATATGTTGTTGGTTCTGTTCTCATTTCTAATCTGAAGATTACAAAATGCAAAAATAGCAAAAGAAAACGGATGACGGGAAGTTTTAGAAGGAAAAAAAGCCTCTTTTGTTCACTTCGGTTTTTACTTTCTCTTTGCATACGCCACATTTCTCGTTCAGCCTGCCTATGGTTAAGGGAAAAGATGCCTGATGGTAAATCGTTCCTCCATGGAGAAAATATTGTTCCATCCTAGGGAAAAAATCGTTCCACCATGGTGGAACGATTTTTTCTCCATATAGGAATGATTTAATTTTGGTAGGCAAAGATATTAATCCTTTCAAAGATTGACTTGTACTCTCGTATGTGTGCATCTATGATAAGAGATGCTCTACACTTGATGTTTGTTGAAAAATGCAATTTTATAAATTATTTATTGCAACTTTTTAGAAACTTTGGTTGTTGTTGATATAATATTATGTATATTGCGAAGTGGAATATGTCCTGTTTATCAATATGTTATACAATTCTGAATTGTATGTGATGGTATTCTTGGTTGTAATATGTGTCGGAATGGGGTGTAATCACGAATTGTTAAATGAATAAACAATGAATGATATGAAGAAAAAGCTTGACTTTAAAGTTTTGGCTATTATGGGCGTAGTGGTTTTTTCCGCTTGCGGTTCTGATAGCGATCTGTTCAACCCGGAAAAGGCGGCAGCTAAGAAAGAGGCACAGTATGCATCGGCTTTTGTGCAGAGGTATGGAGAAATTGCAGTTGATCAGGATTGGGGATTTGGGGTAACACCGACAACGCGTGTTGCTAACACTAATAGCAATCAATGGAAAGATTTTACGGAAGTACCGGGGAGTGTTACGGCTACAGAAAAAGAAGTGGTTACGGAATGGTTTAAAACATATCGGAATCCACAATCCATTGGGGGGGATTGGACCGACTTTTTTGTTCAACATGTAAGTGGCTCACACTCTAATATGGATTTTTTGGTTGCGGCATCAGATGACCATATCAATAATTTTAATGCTACTGAGGGGGCTATAATGCTAATGCAGAATAGTGGAACGTCTTCTTTTGGCTATAGGGCTTCTCTGGATGGTAAAATGCACTATAATTATACTATACAATATATTGAGGGTGCTTATTATGTGGGATTTGACTTTGAAGCTACCGGACAGAACCCAAATCAACAAGTGGCTGCAGATGGATATTATAGTGATTGGATTGTGAAGATCTCTCCGGCCGTATATACGAATGCGTACAGAATCATAGCAGAAGACCTTGGAGACAGTGATGATTTTGACTTCAACGATGTCGTGTTTGATGTAGCGACCAATGGAGGAGCAACTATCATTACCCTGCAGGCTGCGGGTGGTACTTTGCCTTTGTATATTGAGGTAGGCGGTGATAGCCGTGAAGTTCATGGACTCTTTGGCGTTTCTAATACTACAATGGTAAATACAGGTGCTGGGGCAACTAAGGCTCCGGTGATGTACAGAGTTGACGGTACCGGTGCCGTAAATATCAAAGTGGAAGGTCAAAATGCTGAAGTATATACACTGAAAGCGGAGATAGGCAAAGCGCCGCAGAAGATACGTGTAGAGACAAGATATGAATGGACTGCTGAACGTCAGGATATTAATGATAAATATCCAGGTTTTGCAGATTGGGTGGCTGATCCTACGGCTAATTGGTATTAATAGAATATATAGTATTTTTATTTAAGGCAGATGATATAATGAAAGGTTATATCATCTGCCTTTTTATGTTTCGACCGTTATATATTGAAATTTACTATCTTTGTGGCGTAGCAAGCAGTTGGTACATCATTTTTTTCGAGAAAGTGAATGGTTTATTTATTCCGAGCTTATGAATCTTTATACGCCTGTAGAAGTAGTTTCCAGTATGCCCCTTCTTTCGCAAGAGAATAATCTGTTGCTGATGGGTTCTTGTTTTGCGTCCGAGATGGGGCAAAGGCTGGCGGATGCCAAGTTCCGTTGTGACGTCAATCCTTATGGTGTGCTTTATAATCCGTTTTCCATTTCTGCGGCATTGCGTGAAATCATTGCGGGCAGATGCTACAATGAAAACGATATTTTCCTCTTTCATGAACTTTGGCACAGTGCCATGCATCATGGTAGCTTTTCCTCAGTCTCTGCAGAGGAAACATTGGCAGGTATTAACGGGCGTTTGAAAAGCGCCCATGAAAGGCTGGACCGGTTGGATTGTCTGCTGCTGACTTTCGGCTCTGCCTGGGTTTATGAAAATAAAAAGACGGGAACTGTAGTTGCCAACTGTCATAAGCAACCTGAGTCCTGCTTTACCCGCCGTATGCTTTCTGTCAGTGAAATAGTATCTGACTACACCTCTTTGCTTTCCGGCTTGCTGGCGCGGATTCCCCGGTTGAAAGTGTTGTTCACCGTCAGCCCCATCCGCCACGTGCGTGACGGAATGCATGCCAACCAGCTCAGTAAAGCTACCTTGCTGCTTGCCGTGAACCAGTTGCAAGCCACTTTCCCAGAACATGTTTTCTATTTTCCGGCTTATGAGTTGCTGCTCGACGAGCTTCGTGACTATCGCTTCTATGCAGAAGACATGGTGCATCCTTCCGAAACGGCCATTCGCTATGTCTGGGAACGGTTTACCCAGTCGTGCATCTCTGCCGATGCGTTACGGATTATGGAAGAAAGTGAAAATATCCGTAAGATGTTGTTGCATAAGCCATTTTATCCCGCTTCAGAAGAGTATAAGCGTTTTTTAGGACAAATTGTGTTAAAAATAGACCAACTTAACGGAAAATACCCGTACTTAGATTTCCAAAAAGAGAGAGAAATATGTCGTATTCGATTGAAAGCATAACCGAAAGTATTGGCGCACGGCGTATGGGAAACGCGCCGGCTACCATAGACTGGCTGCTCACTGACAGCCGTTCCCTGAATTTTCCTGAGGAAACATTATTCTTTGCCTTGACCACCAAGAGGAATGACGGTGCGCGCTATATTGCAGATTTATATGCCCGTGGAGTACGTAATTTTGTGCTTAGCGAAGAAAGCTTTAGATTAATGGACAATGGACAATTGACAATTGACAATGCTATGCAGCGTGATGATGCGCAGTCAATTGTCAATTATCTCATTGTTCCCAACCCGCTGAAAGCCTTGCAAAAACTGGCGGAACAGCATCGGAACCGGTTCCAGATACCGGTCATCGGTATTACGGGAAGCAACGGTAAGACTGTTGTGAAGGAATGGCTGCACCAGTTGCTCAGTCCGGAACGTGCCATTATCCGTTCTCCCCGCAGTTATAACTCCCAGATTGGAGTGCCTTTGTCTGTGTGGCAGATGAACGAACAGTCCGAACTTGCTATTTTTGAAGCCGGTATTTCCGAGCCGGGGGAAATGCGTGCTTTGCAGAACATCATCAAGCCTACCATAGGTATCCTGACCAATATAGGAGGGGCTCACCAGGAAAATTTCTTCTCGTTGCAGGAGAAATGCATGGAGAAGCTGACGCTTTTCAAGAATTGTGATGTAGTGATTTATAATGGTGACGATGAGTTCGTCAGCAACTGTGTGGCGAAGTCCATGCTGTCTGCACGTGAGATTGCGTGGAGCCGGAAAGATATGGAACGTCCTCTATATATAAGTAAGGTGGAGAAACGGGATGACTGTACTGTCATTTCCTATCGCTATCTGGATATGGATAATACGTTTACTCTACCGTTCATAGATGATGCTTCCATCGAGAATTCGCTGAACTGCCTGGCCGCATGCCTCTATCTGATGCTTCCTGCCGAACAGATTACAGAACGTATGGCAAGGCTAGAACCCATCGCCATGCGGCTGGAAGTCAAGGAGGGAAAAAACAACTGTCTGTTGATTAACGACAGTTATAATTCTGACCTTGGCTCATTGGATATTGCACTCGATTTTCTTTACCGCCGTTCGCAAAGTAAGGGATTGAGGCGGACTTTGGTTCTTTCGGATATATTGGAGACCGGTCAGAACACGCCGACACTTTACCGACAAGTGGCACAGCTGGTAAACAGCCGTGGCATTGAACGCATCATAGGTGTAGGAAATGAAATATCTTCCTGCGCTGCACGCTTTAATATAGAGAAGACCTTTTATCCGGATACAGCGGCCTTGATACGTGCCATTCAGCGTGGGGAACTTCGCCTTGAAAACGAAATAATTCTGATTAAGGGTGCACGTAAGTTCGGTTTTGACTCCTTGACGGAAGTATTGGAGAAGAAGGTGCACGAAACCATTCTGGAGGTTAATCTTGGAGCGATGATTGCCAATCTGAACTATTATCGTGGCAAGCTGAAGCCGGAAACAAAGATGGTCTGCATGGTGAAAGCCTCCGCTTACGGTGCAGGTTCTTACGAGATAGCCAAGACTTTGCAGGAACATCATGTCGATTATCTTGCCGTGGCGGTTGCCGACGAAGGCTCCGAACTCCGCAAAGCGGGCATCACTGCGAATATCATTATCATGAATCCTGAGATGACTGCTTTCAAGACCATGTTCGATTACAAGCTGGAGCCCGAAGTATATAGCTTCCATCTGCTGGACGCTTTGATTAAAGAAGCGGAAAAGGAAGGTATCACAAACTTCCCCATCCACATAAAGCTGGATACCGGTATGCACCGCCTGGGGTTTGCTCCGGAGGATATGCCCCGGCTGATAGAACGGCTGAAGGGACAGAATGCCGTGATTGCCCGTTCCGTCTTCTCGCATTTGGTAGGGAGCGATTCGCAACAATTCGACAGTTTTACACGCCGGCAGATAGAAATGTTCGAGAAAGCGTCCATGGAATTGCAGGAGGCTTTTCCGCATAAGATACTTCGCCATATCTGCAATTCCGCAGGTATCGAGCGTTTCCCGGGGGCGCAATTCGATATGGTGCGCCTGGGTATCGGCCTCTATGGTGTCAATCCCATAGACAATTCCATTATGAATAATGTGAGCACGTTGAAGACTACCATCCTCCAGATACGTGATGTTCCCGAAGAGGATACGGTGGGGTATAGCCGGAAAGGGCATCTCACCCGTCCGTCGCGTATAGCGGCTCTTCCCATCGGTTACGCCGACGGCCTGAACCGCCATCTTGGAAATGGACATGCCTATTGTCTTGTAAACGGCCAACGGGCAGCCTATGTAGGGAATATCTGCATGGATGTCTGTATGATTGACGTGACGGACATTGATTGCAAGGAGGGTGACAGTGTGGAAATTTTTGGTGACCATCTGCCTATAACCGTTCTTTCCGATGTACTCGAAACTATTCCTTATGAGGTGTTGACAAGCGTTTCTACGCGGGTAAAACGTATTTATTATCAAGACTGAAGATAGGGGGCAGGGATTAGGGATTAGGGATTGCGATAAAATTAATCCTTAATCCTTAATCCCTAATCCTTAATTTTCCTATCTTTGCACTATAATTAATCAGATATAACTATGACAAACTTACTTTTATTAGGCTTTCTGCCCAGCGGTTCCGAATGGATAATTATTGCATTGGTCATCTTACTGTTGTTTGGTGGTAAGAAAATTCCCGAATTGATGCGTGGTTTGGGCAAAGGAGTGAAGAGCTTCAAGGATGGCGTGAATGAAGCCAAAGAAGAGATAAACAAGGCTCAGGAAGATTTGGATAAACCGGCTGAAAAGAAATAAAGGAACAAGGGTATTTACTATTTGACAATTTACTATTTACTATTTGATACTCTGAGAAGTTCAGGAGTATGGGTAGGCTTGTTGCCTTTTCCACAGCGCAGCCCAAATAGTAAATTGTCAAATAGTAAATCCCCACAGCGCAGCCCAAATAGTAAATAGTAAATTGTCAAATAGTAAATCCCTTTATGTCAGAAAAAGAACTAACCTTTTGGGACCACTTGGACGAGTTGCGCCGGGTGTTGTTTCGTGTACTCGGTGTGTGGTTTGTATTGGCTATCGGTTATTTTATTGCCATGCCTTATCTGTTTGACAATGTGATATTGGCTCCTTGCCATAACGACTTCATTTTCTATGACTTGCTGCGCTGGATAGGGCAGAGACTGGACTTGCAGGATGAATTCTTTACCCAGGAGTTTCATGTGAAGCTCGTCAATATCAATCTTGCCGCACCGTTCTTTGTCCACATGTCTACCGCTTTCTGGATGTCGGTGGTAACGGCTGCTCCTTATATTTTCTATGAAATCTGGCGCTTTGTAAGCCCTGCACTCTATCCAAACGAGCGTAAAGGGGTGAGGAAAGCGCTGGGTATAGGTACGGTGATGTTCTTTATCGGTGTGTTGCTGGGGTATTTTATGGTCTATCCGCTGACATTGCGTTTCCTTTCCACTTATCAATTGAGCGCAGCCATCGAGAATCAAATTTCCCTGAACTCGTACATCGACAATTTCATGATGTTGGTGCTTTGCATGGGACTGGCATTCGAACTGCCGCTGGTGACATGGCTGCTTTCCCTGCTGGGACTGGTGCACAAGACCTTTTTGCGGAAATACCGCCGTCATGCTGTTGTCATCATTGTTATTGCCTCGGCCATCATTACTCCGACCGGTGACCCGTTTACCTTGACAGTAGTGGCGGTGCCGCTTTATCTGCTCTATGAGTTGAGTATCCTGATGATAAAGGATAAAAAGACTGATGATGAAGCGGAAGAAGTGGAGACAGAGGAATGATGGATTGTGAAGTAAAGGAATATTTTAGTATATTGCTGGAAGCCTGCCACGTTGAGGAAATCTCCTTGGACGTGGCCTATCGGCAATTGCGCGAGTTGCTGGAGCGTTTGTGCCGTACACAGATGCCCGACGGCAGCTTGCAGATGACGGACCTTTCTGCACGTATCAGTTTCGTGGCTTCGAAGGCCGGACTTTCCACCGTGGAACAGAACCGTCTGCATACCTTCCGGCTGACCTCCAATGCTATTCTGAACCGCCAGGCGGAACCGCAACGTGAACAGTTGTTGCGTGATGCCAAGACACTGGCATTCTTTGTCAAGCGCTTGACGGGGGAGGAGATACCTGCCGAACTTTATCGCCTGCTACCTCGTGCGGATGCCACCTATATAGTGGCACCGCCCGCCAAAGAACGGATAAAGCGCATGCGCGTCTGTTTTCAGTATGCCGATGATACTTATTTATATGTACTGCCCGTAGACACTGTAGCCGATGAGCCGTTGCGTGTCCGTTATAATGTACCTCAGATTAATGAAGAGTTTGCAGAAACCTGCCGGATTCTGTGGCGGCATGCCCAGGTCAATCTGCTGGATGTTACGGTGGACGAAGTCGGCATACTCACCCCTTCCTTTATTATACTTGAGCCCGATTACTTGATAGACATCAGTTCGCTTGCCGAATGCTTCAAGGATTACGGGCATCATCCTGCCAATTATATCCTGGCACGGCTCCAGTCGCCAGACAATACCCGTCCGTTACTGTTGGGTAATATTGCTAACCTCTTTCTGGACGAATGGATTCATGCCAAGGAGGCACCCGATTATTTGGCATGCATGAAGAAGGCCTTCCGTTCTTATCTCATCGAGCTGGCAGCATGTGCCGACCTGCGCGACCGGGAGAAGGAAGCCGAATTCTTTTCCGATTGCAAGCGCCATTTCGACAATATCCACCGGACAGTGACAGAAACATTCCGTGCATCCGGCTATGAGCTCGATAGGACTGATGCCGTGCTGGAACCTTCTTACATCTGTGAAGCATTGGGTTTGCAAGGGCGTCTGGACTACATGCAGCGGGATATGACCTCGTTCATTGAAATGAAGTCCGGTAAGGCGGACGAGTATTCCATCCGTGGTAAGGTGGAGCCTAAAGAAAACAATAAGGTGCAGATGTTGCTCTATCAGGCTGTGTTGGAGTATTCTATGGGAATGGACCATCGATGTGTAAAGGCTTATCTGCTCTATACCCGTTATCCGTTGCTTTATCCGGCGCGTCCTTCGTGGGCAATGGTGCGCCGTGTGATGGATGTGCGTAACCGGATTGTAGCCAATGAATATGGCATCCAGTTACGGAATAGCCCACAGTATACGGCAGAGCGCCTGAAAGACATCCATCCGGATACCTTGAATGAGCGCGGTTTGGACAATACCTTGTGGAAACGCTTCCTTTGCCCCTCCATCGATGCCGTAGCGCAACGCATCCGTTCGCTTTCGTCGTTGGAACAAAGCTATTTTTATACGCTCTATAACTTTATAACCAAGGAACTCTATACCTCCAAATCTGGAGATGTGGATTATGAAGGACGTACCGGTGCTGCCGCCCTCTGGCTTTCCACACTGGCTGAGAAATGTGAGGCAGGTGAAATTCTGTACGATTTGGCTATTTGCGAGAATCATGCGGCAGATGCGCATAAACCGTATTTGTCACTCAGAACGAAGCAAATGGTTGCTTCCCGGCAGGAGCGGGTTCTGCCCAATTTCCGTCAGGGTGATGCGGTGGTTCTTTACGAACGGAATACGGATACCGACAACGTTACCAACAAGATGGTGTTTAAAGGTAATATAGAGCGCATATCCGATAACGAGGTCTGTATCCGTCTTCGTGCCACTCAGCAGAATGCGGGTGTATTGCCTGCTGCTAGCCTTTATGCCATAGAGCACGACTATATGGACACCTCCTTTCGTAGCATGTATCTGGGACTTTCCGCTTTCCTTTCTGCCACTCAAAGACGGCGTGATTTGTTGTTGGGGCAGCGCCCTCCCGAGTTCGATGCTTCTTTGGATACTGGTATTGCGACCGCTCCGGATGATTTTTCGCGGATTATTCTGAAAGCGCAGGCTGCCCGCGACTATTTCCTTTTAATCGGTCCGCCGGGTACCGGCAAGACCTCTCGCGCGCTGCGGGGCATGGTAGAAGCCTTTTACCGGGAGGGGAAACAGATTCTACTGCTTTCGTATACCAATCGTGCTGTAGATGAAATCAGTAAGGCGCTGGCTTCCATTGAGCCTGAAATAGACTTTATCCGTTTAGGCAGTGAGTTGTCTTGCGATGACTCATTCCGCCCGTATCTGATTGAGAATGTGTTGGAACCTTGTGCCACTCGGCGGCAGGTGCAGGAGCGCATTGCCCGTTGCCGTGTTTTTGTCGGTACGGTTGCCACGCTTTCTTCCAAGACCGAACTTTTCCGGTTGAAGACTTTTGATGTAGCGATTGTGGATGAGGCTACCCAAATTTTGGAACCACAACTGCTGGGGCTACTCTGTACCCGCAATCCCGCAGGCGCGGATGCCATCGGCAAATTTATTTTGATAGGTGACCATAAGCAGCTACCCGCAGTGGTCTTGCAGTCGTCCGAGCAGTCGGAAGTGTGTGACGAAGCTTTGCAGGCCATCGGATTGTATAATTTGAAAGATTCCCTTTTCGAACGCCTTTATAGGAATCTCTCCAAGGAAAGTGCCAATCGCCAGGCATCAACCTCTCATTCTTCATCTTTTATCCCTCATCCCTCCTACGACATGCTCTGCCGTCAGGGTCGTATGAATATCGAGGTAGCTTTGTTTCCTAACCGGGCTTTTTACGGTGGTCTGTTGGAACCGGTTGGTCTGCCGCACCAGCAGGGAGAGCTGATTCTTGCTCCTGAGCTGTGTGATTGTGAGTTTGCCGGCTTGCTGACTCGTCGTGTCGCTTTTCTGCCTGCCGCAGTCGAACCGCCGGCACAGTCGGCCAAGATGAACCATTCGGAGGCGCGGATTGTGGCACGGTTGGCAGCGGCTATCTATCGGCAGTATGCAGCTGTTTCCGGTTTCAACCCGGCTGTCACTTTAGGTGTCATCACTCCTTATCGCAGTCAGATAGCCTTGATTAAGAAAGAGATTGCCGCTTTGGGTATTGCTCCTTTGGAGGATATATTGGTAGACACCGTGGAACGCTTCCAAGGTAGCGAACGGGATGTCATTATCTACTCTTTCTGTGTGAACCGGGCTTATCAGTTGAAGTTTCTGGCAAATATGACGGAGGAAAACGGTACTCGGATTGACCGGAAATTGAATGTAGCCCTTACTCGTGCCCGCAAGCAGATGTTTATGACAGGAGTGCCGCAACTATTGAAACTTAATCCTATTTATGCCGAGCTCTTGTCTGTAGTTTGCCATTCGTAACCGTCTTATTTAGTAAATCTTAAATATTTTCTGCTTCTTTATAGAGTTTATTAATAACGCTGTGTGAGATAAACCATTATCTTTGCATCACGTTTTTTTCATAGAGATTTAGATTTAAGGTTAGAAGAATTGTGGAAGTCGTGAGACTTCCCTTTTTTTTATCTTAAATTGTGTTCCATTTACAGTTTTTTGTTTTTGACTGTAATTGAACGAAGAAAAGCCATTTCGTGAGAAAAGGCTTTTTTTGTGCGGAGTTTGCAAGGCATGTAATGCAGTTTGCAAACTCCGCATGATTCTGAATATCTATATAGAGACTTCTGATTAGTCCACTATAATCGGTTTGTACTTCGGAACCAGTGCCTTCATGATGCACCAGCCTATCAGGTAGGACACTGCACATACACAGAAGATGATGAAATATCCGGCAGGCTTGCCCTGGAATCCAAGAAATACCATTTGTGTCTTGTCGGCATAGTCGAACAGCAAACCGGAACTCATGTTGATAAGGAATGAGCTGATACCGCCCGCCATACCTCCGATTCCCACAATGGTGGCAATGGTGCTCTTGGGAAACATATCACCTACCACAGAATAGATGTTGGCCGACCAGGACTGATGGGCAGCGCCTGCAATACCTATGATGATAATCGGGAACCAATAGGCTTGTTCGCCAAATACTTCCTTGTTGCCCAATGGCTGTGCAAACAATGCCAATAGCGGGAACAGTGCAAAGATGAACATGGCCTGCATGCGTGCGGCGTAGGGGTTCTTACCGGTTTTGTTGATAATGATGGTGGGCAATTTCCCGCCATAGACGGACAACATCGTGATGGCATAGAGCACAAAGATAAGCATCTGTGCCGTGGGAGTATCTGAGGAGAATCCGTAAACGTCCGAAATGTATGCGGGTGCCCAGAAGAGGAAGAACCACCATACACCGTCAGTCATGAATTTGCCGAAAAATACAGCCCAGGTTTGCGGATATTTGAAACATTGCAGGAAAGAAATGCTCTTTTCATCCTTGGTTGTCGGAGTAGTCGCCTTTTTATCCTCCTCATTGTCTTTGTCTTGTTCTATATATGCCAGCTCAGCTGCGTTTACGTGTGGATTTTCATCAGGTTTCTTGTACATGAATATCCACAGTCCCATCCAGATGAAACCCAATCCGCCGATAACGATAAAAGCCATTTCCCAGCCGTTACCCACGCCCATGCGTTGGAAGTAGCGGGCCAGGGTAGGGATACACAATGGGGCTATCAGTGCTCCGATGGTAGAGCCGGCATTGAATATGGAAGTGGAGAAGGCACGGTCTTTCTTTGGAAAATATTCGGCAGTCACCTTGATGGCGGCAGGAAAGTTTCCTGCTTCACCGATGCCCAGTATGATACGGGCGGCAATGAAGTAGTAAACGCTGGTGATGGCTATGGTAGAGGCCAATGCACCGGTAGCGCTAATCATGTTGGCGGCATTTTCAATGCCGAGGGTCATTTCTGTGGCAAGTCCGCAGAGGGCGTGCATACAAGCGCCGATAGACCATACGGCAATGGCCCATAAATACCCTTTTTTCGTTCCCATCCAGTCGATGAAACGTCCGGCAAACAGATTGCCTAAGGCATAGACAATGGAAAAGATAGCTGTGATGTAGCCGTAGTGTGTATCGGTCCAGTGGAATTCGGGGGAGATGAAATCTTTCCAGGTCAATGAAAGAACCTGGCGGTCGAGGTAGTTGACGGTTGTCGCGAAGAATAGCATGGCGCAGATAATCCAACGGTAATTGGTCATCCGCCCTGCGGTGTTTTGAAATGTACTCATGATAATAGATTTATATTTTGATGCAAATGTAGGGGTTTGTGTGTTGTTCGAGGTGTAATATTGAGTAAAAAGGATGTAGAAAATGACAAAAATAGGCATGGATTATTTAAGTCCATGCCTATCGGACGTTGCAGAGCAACTTTATTTCATATCGATGTATTTGATTTCGTCTTTGTCGCTGTATTTCAGGTTTTCACCGCCCATACCCCAGATGAAAGTATAGTTGCTGGTTCCGGCAGCAGCGTGGATGGACCATTCGGGAGAAGTGATGGCTTGTTCGTTGTGCAGCCATATCAAACGTTCTTCCTGCGGTTCGCCCATCAGGTGACAGATAGCGTTGCCGGGTTTCAGGTTGAAGTAGTAGTAAGCTTCCATGCGGCGAGTGTGTGTGTGGGCAGGCATGGTATTCCATACAGAGCCGGGAGCCAGTTCCGTGAGTCCCATCTGCAACTGGTTGGTACCGCCGTCTTTCACTCTTTCCAGTACATCTTTCACAATCAGCTGGTTTACGATACGGTCGTTGCTGTCTTCCATTTTTCCATAATGGTCGGAGATGCCCAGTGCATATTTCTTGGGGTTGGCTTTCTGAAGCTTGGCATCGGTGGTAATCAGCTGAGTAACATAGGGCTTGTAGGCCGGAGCCGAGTTGATGTAGAACTTGGCGGGATTGGTAGCGTCGTTGCTCTTGAAAGTTACTTCCTTATTTCCGCAGCCTACGTAAAGGGCTTCCTTATACTTCATGGGGTATTCCTTACCGTCTACAGTAACCACTCCGTCACCGCCGGTATTGATGACACCCAGTTCGCGGCGTTCGAGGAAGTAAGTGATTTCCGGACCCAGTTCACGGAACACTTCCAACTTCAATGTCTTGTTCACCGGCATGGCGCCACCGTAAATCAATCGGTCGTAGAGGGTGTAGGTTACGTTGATTTCATCCGGAGCCATGACTTTGTCCATCATGAATCTGCTGCGTAGAAGTTCCGTGTCATAATGCTTCACGTCCTGCGGATGGCAGGCGGTCTGCACTTTGTAATTCACTTGGGCATTGGCTGCCATGGCAACTGCTCCCATCATAAATGCAAGTACTAACTTTTTCATAATTTGTTACTATTTAATTTTTAACTTTTAATTTTTGATTGATTTCTGGTATTTGATAATGGCACGACGGTTCATAATCATCAGGAACAATGTGCATAATACAAGGATACCGGAGCCTATCCATTTCAACGAGTAGGTCAGGTGGAAAATGACCCAAGCAAAGGGGCTGGATGCAAAGTCCAGTGCACCGCCTTCAAAGCCGGCGGGGATATTCACGGCAGCATCTTGTGTCTTCTCGTATACATCGTGGGCTGCTTGTGTGAAATAGGGGGCGAGGTCTGTTACGAAATAAAGACCGATGGTCAGTACAACGAGTCCGATGATGAACGTCTTTACTACATTTCCTTTCGTGATGGGCAGTACCAGCGGGAAGAGGTAGAACATTCCGGCCAGCGACGCCAGAGGCAGGAACTGGTTACCCGGCAGGATGACAGCCAGCAGTATGGTTACGGGAATCAGCAGCAGGGAAACCACCAGCGTTGCAGGATGGCCGATAACCAATGCGGGGCTCATACCGATGTTCAGGCCGACAGCACCTTTGAATTTTTTGGCAATCAGTTCGCGGGTCGCATCGGAAATAGGCTTCAAGCCTTCGATGAACAAAGCGGTGATACGCGGAATCAGCTCCATTACGGCGCCCATCTTGATACCCAAACCTAATATATAAGGTATCTTGTCTACCAGTTCCTGACCGTTCTTGCAAGACAAGGCACCGATACCGCAACCGACCAGAATACCCAGGAATAAAGGCTCACCCAGCAAGCCGAATTTCTTCTTCATGCCTTCCGCATCGATGTTCAATTTGTCAAAACCGGGGATTTTGTCCAATGCTTTATTGATGACTACGGCAAATGGAACGAAACCTGCGCAGAAAGGCTGGGGAATGGAGATACCCTCCATCTTGTCGTAGAATCCCTGGAATTTGTCGGCGGTATAGTCGGCCATAATCAGGGTAATGATGTAGCAGATAATAGCGGCGAAGAAGCCCCACCAGATATTGTCGCTGGCAAAATAAACGACTGCGCCGATAAATGCGAAATGCCAGTAGTTCCAAAGGTCGATATTGACCGTACGGGTCGTTTTCGTTAATAACATCAGAAGATTTACTCCCAAACATACCGGAATGATGAATGCACCCACCGATGTGTTATAGGCTACAGCCGCAGCTGCAGGCCATCCCATATCGAATACTTTCAACTGAAGACCATAAATTTCAACGACTTGGCTCAGAGCAGGACCGAGGCTGCTGGTCAACAACGCAGTGACAACCGACAGACCAACGAAACCGACACCTACCAGCAGACCGCTCTTTAGCGCCTTACTGAATTTGATGCCGATGCATACTCCCAAAATTGTAAAGATTATAGGCATCATCACTGCTGCTCCTAAGCCGATGATATAGCCGAAAACTTGTTCCATTCTCTTGTGATTTAATTAGGTAATTGAGTTTGTTTTTGCAATAGTATGAATTAAAAACCGGGTCAAAAATAAGACCTTTTCTCAATTAATCAAACTTGAAAAGCATAATTATTAGTAAATGGAACGATTTTGGACGAAATTAGTCGTTATCGTGCACAAAATTGCTCGTTTTCGTACACGAAAACCAAATAACACATCTTCTACGTTGAAAAGTACATATCCGTTTGGAAAGAAAGTATTACTTTTGTTCTTGGAAATAAAACTGTTCTAATACAAAAAATGAATGATTGCACGAAGAAGAATTCGATTTGTAAATTTATTGTATTTGCATGTATGTCGATTAAGAGAGTCAGGGGAGGAAACAGATCCTCGTGTACGTGCTTTTTTCTCCAAATTCGGATGGAGTGAACTTTAATACTGTTCGCTGTGTTATTATAAGACATTGAAACAAACTGGACTATAATGATATATTTGATTTTTTTATTGGCAATAGGACTATTGGTCGGATGGAGCTTATGGAAAGCTCCATCCGATATTGATTTATGGGGAAAAGATTTAGAGGATTGATAGTTATATTGGCTATATTCTGAAAATTTACGGGCATATCTTGTGGTGGGAGATAAAGGAGTAATGCAGGTGTTGTTCTGACCATATAAACCCTGGATGATAGCTGTTGTCATCGCTTCCTGCTCCTTGTCACCTCGGGAGGGAGTGCCCTCTCAAAGAGCGGCGATAACGGCAATGTCCGCAGCATTGTCTACGATATGTGCCGGATGAAACTCTTCCAGTTCTGTGCGGGGACGGAATCCCCAGGTGACTCCGCAGGCAGTGACTCCGGCATTGGCGGCCGTCTGCATATCCACTCCGGAGTCTCCCACATATAGCACGTCTTCACGGGATATCCGGGTGATGTCCAGAATGTCATGCACCACTGTTGGGTCGGGCTTCACGTTGACCCCTTCCCGTTGTCCGAAGACGGCGGTAAAACGTATGTTGGGGAAATAATGTGAAATCAGTTTCACGGTAGCCGATTGATATTTGTTGGAAGCCACTGCCAATATCATCCCTTTCTCCTGCAACTGTTCCAGTAGTTCGGGGATGCCGGGGTAAGGGCGGCTTTTATCAGCATTGTGCACGTCATAATAAGGCACAAACTCCTTGCGGACGCGCAGGACGTTTTCTTCGCTCTTTTCCCCTTCCGGGAGGGCGCGCTCGAACAGTTTGTTGATTCCGTTGCCAACCATGAAGTTATAGGCCGATTCCGGGTGAGTGGGATAGCCAAGCGCTTGCAGGGCATGGTTTGTACTTTGTGCCAAATCGGCTATTGTATTCAGTAAAGTTCCGTCCAGGTCAAATATAATCAACTTCTTCATTGCCTTCTCTATTTTTTAGTTTGCTGCAAATATAGGGCTTTTTGCGCTCATGTTCAAATGCTGTCTCGGGTTTCATCAGGTATTTGCAGAATAGGAATCCCTGGGCTGATAATCAGTGTGTTATTACTGCATTCCTGCTGCATGCGTTTTGCAGTAGTACTGCAGATGGAGTGCAGCGTTACTGCAAATATGTTTGCAGTGATACTGCAACTGTATTGCAGTGGTACTGCACAAGCGTTGCAGTAGTTTTGCAGTGGGTGATCGGTGTATTTTTTGCCGTTCTTCCCTTTTCTTTGCACACTTTCGGGCTTTTTATGCAAAAACTTCCTATCTTTGCAGCCGAATTTTACTAAAAATAGGTATGAGTTACAATTTGTTGAAAGGAAAAAGAGGCATTATTTTCGGTGCTCTGAATGAGCAGTCCATTGCCTGGAAAGTAGCAGAAAAAGCAGTAAAAGAAGGTGCAACCATTACTTTGTCGAATACACCGGTTGCTGTCCGTATGGGCGAAGTGTCCGCTCTTTCGGAGAAACTGAACTGCGAGGTGATTCCCGCAGATGCTACAAGTGTAGAAGATTTGGAAAATGTATTCAAACGCTCTATGGAAGTATTGGGTGGCCCGGTTGACTTCGTGCTGCACTCCATTGGTATGTCTCCCAATGTGCGTAAGAAACGTACATATGATGATTTGGATTACGATATGTTGGAAAAGACGCTGGACATCTCCGCTGTCTCTTTCCACAAGATGATACAAGCTGCCAAGAAACTCAACGCCATTGCCGACTACGGTTCAATTCTGGCTTTGAGTTATGTGGCTGCGCAACGTACGTTCTACGGTTACAACGATATGGCAGATGCCAAGGCACTGCTGGAATCCATTGCCCGCAGCTTCGGTTACATCTACGGACGTGAACACCATGTACGTGTCAACACCATTTCCCAGTCTCCCACGATGACCACTGCCGGTTCCGGTGTGAAGGGTATGGACAAACTGTTCGACTTCGCCAACCGCATGTCTCCTCTGGGTAATGCTTCTGCCGATGAGTGTGCGGACTACTGTATCGTGATGTTTTCCGACCTCACCCGCAAGGTCACTATGCAGAACTTGTTCCACGATGGAGGTTTCTCCAGCGTAGGTATGAGCCTTCGCGCCATGGCTACTTACGAGAAGGGACTGGATGAGTATAAGGACGAAAACGGAAATATCATTTACGGCTAATGGAACTCGCACTTTATCTTTTGCCAGTCACGCTGGGCGATACGCCTATTGAAACGGTGTTGCCTCCTTATAATAAGGAGATAATACTGGGAATCCGCTATTTCATCGTGGAGGATGTGCGCTCGGCACGCCGTTTTTTGAAAAAGGTGGACAAGGGAATAGATATTGATGCGCTGACATTCTATACGTTGAACAAGCATACGTCGCCCGAAGACATCTCCGGCTATCTGAAGCCGCTGGTGGAGGGGCAGCCGATGGGCGTAATCTCCGAAGCCGGTTGTCCGGCTGTGGCCGACCCGGGAGCGGACGTAGTGGCTATTGCACAACGGAAAAACTTAAGAGTGGTCCCCTTGGTGGGGCCCTCTTCCATTATCCTCTCCGTCATGGGCTCCGGCTTCAACGGTCAGAGCTTTGCCTTCCATGGTTATCTTCCCATTGAACCGGCAGAGCGTGCCAAAAAGCTGAAAATGCTGGAACAACGCGTCTATAATGAACATCAGACTCAGCTTTTCATTGAAACGCCTTATCGCAATAATAAGATGATAGAGGATATTCTTCATAACTGCCGTCCGCAGACCAAGCTCTGCATTGCGGCGAACATTACTTGTGAAGGGGAGTATATCAAAACCAAGACAGTGAGGGAGTGGCAGGGCAAGACCCCCGACCTTTCTAAGATTCCTTGTATTTTTCTCTTGTATAAATAATAGCTTCCAGGTGCTCGAATTCATATTCCAGGCAACTGCTGAAGAAGTTCCGTCCCAGGTTGTGTTCCATTTGCTGGAACGTCCATAGTTTTCCGCCCTTGAAATTCTTATTGCATAAGATGGAGTCATCGTCCAGGTCTAGCGTGAAGAGATAGACCAGGCGGTTGGTGGCTTCATTCTCAAAATGATACATGAAGTTGAAGTGCAAATGGTCTAATGGGGCGGTGGGAAGCGTTTGCCGTAAAATTCTGTGTGCACCTTGTTCCAATGTTTCTCCATATATCAGGTAACCCTCCATCAGCAAGTCGATTTTGTCTTTCTCGAAAACGTTGCATTTGGGGCGGGGGAGGAGAAACAGCATGCCGTGTGAGGCAACGGCAATCCGGATGACCGGATTGATATAGTCGTTTTTCCGGTTGATGGCTTCTGAGGCGATGGCTTTCCCCATGACATCTCCTTTGGTATTGACTATCGGTACGAAAACCGTGTGGTTCATCACTATATTGAAATAGAAAATGCCGAACTGATTGAACAGAATGCCTGATATAAAGACGAGGGGAGGCGCCACATAAAACAGAATGTGGCGGGTAGTGTCTCCCAAAGGGTAACTGACCAGAACCGCCAAGAAGATAATCAGAAAATGCAGCAGGCTTATGATAAGGATTACGCGTGAGGATACGATGGCGGCTTCTGCCCCTTGTGCAAAAAGCTGCTTGCAGCATTTCTGTGTCTGGGACATGTGGTAGTCCAGAAATCTTCTCCTATTGAGGTAGATGATGAACGGGGGGATGATGGCGCTGATTTCCAGCGTGAACGGAAGCATGAAACGGGGACAATAGTTTACGAGGAATAGGGTTGTTACCGATAATAGCAGTAACATTCCGGTAGTACAGTAAAGTATGATTTGCGGAACATGCGTTCCTCTATGCCTCACCGAATAGATGCTAAACAAGAGTCCTACACCTGCACCGATGTAGATGGACATGTCCTGCGTTATAAACTCGCATAATATGATGGATATTATAACGGGGATGAATCCCAGCGACATATTGAATCTTGATGATAGAATTCTTTGATGGCTCATTATCCGTATTATGATTTTGTCGTTTACATCATAACAACTGGGGAATTTAAATGTTTCCTATTTTACTCCTTTTTTGTATAAAATGAATCTGTTTTTCCGCATGATAAGAGGAGCGTACCAATGGAGCGCTTTCCACTTGCTGAAACCCTTTTTCCAATCCTTTCTCTCTGTAGAGTGCAAATTGTTCGGGAGTAATATATGCTGCTACCGGATAATGCTTGTGTGTGGGTTGAAGGTATTGCCCTATGGTCAGTATGTGGCAGCCCACCCGGCGAAGGTCGTCCATCAGTTCTTCCACTTCTTCCGGAGTCTCGCCCAATCCCACCATAATGCCGGACTTGGTGGTAGTATTGCTTTCTGCAATCTGCCGCAACACTTCCAGGCTTGTTTCATACTTGGCGGCACTGCGTACGAGGGGGCTGATGCGACGGACAGTCTCCATGTTGTGCGAAATGATTTCCGGTTGTGCATCGATGACTTGTGCCACGAGTTCCTTTCTTCCCTGGAAGTCGGGAATCAGCACTTCGACGGTGGTGTCAGGGTTGAGCCGCTTGATTTCCCGGATGGTACGTACCCAGTGCGACGCGCCTAAGTCGGGCAGGTCGTCACGGTCTACGGAGGTGACGACTGCATGGGAGAGTTTCATCAAGGCAATGGACTCTGCCACATGTGTAGGCTCATCGGCATCCAGTGGTAAGGGCTTCCCGCTTGCCGTGTTGCAGAACTTACAGCACCGGGTGCAGATATTTCCCCCAATCATGAAGGTTGCGGTGCCTTTCCCCCAACATTCCCCCATATTGGGGCAACGGCCGCTGCTACAGATGGTATGTAGGCAATGCGATTCGACAATGCGTTTGGTCTCGGTATAGCGCTCGTTGGCACCGATGCTTATTTTGAGCCACTCAGGCTTACGTACTCTTTCGGGCATTATTTCAATTCTTTGTTGAAGAAGTTAGTCAACCGCGTGTATAGGTGTAACCGGGTATTTCCTCCGTAGATACTGTGGTTGCGGTTGGTGTAAACCTGCATATCGAACTGTTTGCCGAGTTGTACCAGTTGTTCGGCATATTCGGCACAGTTCTGGAAGTGTACATTGTCGTCTGCCATGCCGTGTACCAGCAGCAGGTTGCCGTGAAGCTTGTCGGCACGGGTAAAGGTGGAACTGGCCTTATAGCCTTCGGCGTTTTCTTTCGGTGTGCGCATAAAGCGTTCGCCATAAACGGTGTCGTAGTAGTTCCAGTCGGTAACGGCAGCTACGGCTACTCCGGCCTTGAATACCGGTGTTCCTTCACTCATACTCATAATGGTCATGTATCCACCGTAACTCCATCCCCAGATTCCGATGCGGTTTTTGTCCACATAAGGCTGGTTGCCCATGTAGAGGGCGGTTTCCACCTGGTCTTTGGCTTCCTTGATACCCAGGTTCAGATAGGTGCATTTGGCGAATTCGGCACCACGTCCTCCGGTACCACGCCCGTCTACGCAAACCACGATATAGCCTTGTGATGCCATGTAGGTTTCCCAGCTTACACTGAACTTGTCGAGCACTTGCTGTGAACCGGGGCCGCTGTACTGGTACATCAGTACCGGGTATTTCTTGCCGGCAGAGAAGTCGGCAGGTTTCATCATCCAGCCATTCAATGTGGTTCTGTCGGAAGTCTGGAAAGTGAAGAATTCCTTCCGTGGCATGTCATAGCCGCTGATTTCCTGCTTCAATGCCGCATTGTCCATCAGGGTGGCAAGAGTCTTGCCGGTATTGTCGTTCAGCGTAATGACGGTCGGAGTGTCCAGATTGGAATAACGGTTCATATAGTACTTCATGTTCGCACTGAACTGCGCACTGTTTGTTCCGGCTTGTGACGATAGTCTGGTCTTTTTACCTTTCCGGTCAATCTTGTAGATGGCACTGCGCATGGGGCTTTCCTCGTTGCTGCTGAAGTAGAAGCTTCCTTCTTCGGGGTCATAACCCAGGAACTCCTGCACTTCATATTGTCCGGCTGTCACTTGTTTCAGCAGATTGCCGCCTATGCTATACCAGTACAGATGGTTGTATCCGCTCTTTTCGCTGACAAAACTGAAATTTTCCGGATAGAAGACGATGTTGTCGAATACATTCTCGCGGATATAGGTATCGCTTTCATCACGCAGAGCCAGTTTGGCTACCGTGCTGCGAGGGTCGGCAAAGTATAGGTCGAACCGGTTCTGATGGCGGTTCAGTGTCATGACGGCAAGCTTGTTGGGGTCTTGGGTAAAGCGGATGCGGGGAATATAGCCGTCTGCATCTACCGGCACGTTTATCTTGCGGGTCACTTTCGACTTGATGTCGAAGGTGTGTACGGACACTTTGGAATTTACTTCTCCCGTTTTAGGATATTTGTAAGTATACTCTCCCGGATACTTCTCGAAAGGGGTGAAGTGGGGGGCTTGTCCGGCAAAAAGAGGGAAAGAGTAGGAGGGAACATCTTTCTCGTCGAAGCGGATGAAAGCCAGCATCTGGCTGTCGGCACTGAATTCCAGCGCACGGTTGAAGGAGAACTCCTCTTCGTAAACCCAGTCGGGGATGCCGTTCAGCACCTCGTTCTGTTTCCCGTCTTCCGTCACCTGGCTTTCGCTGTTGCCGTAGAGCAGTTTTACAAGGAAGATGTTGTTGTCGCGTACGAAAGCCACCTGATTGCCGTCCGGTGAAAATACGGGCACCTGCTGCGGGCCGCCGTCCGAAAGCTTTTCCACAATATTGTTGATTTTACCGTCCAGATTGCGCTTCAGGCTGTAGATGTAATGCACAGCCGTATAGGAATGGCGGTAGATGGGAGTTGTTTCGGTGGCAATGAGCAGCTTGCTGCCGTCCGGAGCAAAGCTGTAGCTGTCGAATGTCTTGAACGTGCATTCGCGTGCGGTAGCGGCATCAAACAGCACTTCCACGGGTTTTCCCGTTTTGAAGGAGTACTTGATGATTTGTGTCCTGTCCGCATTCATTTGCGAATAATGTTCCCCGTCTCCCGGGATGGGGATAACGCCGGAAATGTTCTTCGGAGTGAACTTGCCCGATACGATTTCTTTCAAATCGAGCGCCTTGCCATTTTGGGCGAAACCTGCCAGCGTACAGAGGCAGAGGAGAAGTGCGATGCTTATCTGTTTCATATCTATCTTTTATGCTTATCTGTTTCCCTATTTTTTCTGGGGAACAAATATACAACAAAGGGAAGATTTATCGAAGCAGTGGGCCGATTTTATTCTTTTTGAACAGAAAAAGCCCGTCCTGCTCCTTGGGGGCGAAGCAGGGACGGGCCTCCGTCACTCATAGATGATGATTGGATGAGATGATGATTGGAATATCTTTCGTTACAAGCACTTGACTTTTCTTTGATATTCTGCAATGGCTGCATCCAGTCGTTCGTGGGCGGTTGTGTCACCCGGAACGTTGTGCGACGGATGGATGTACAAGTGTACGCCACGGTCGGCAAGGATTTCGGCAACGGTAGTGATGGTCATCCATACCATGGTGACGAAACTCAATGTAGACAACGGACCTACCTTGTCGAAGTGGTTCTTCAAAGGTACGGAGGCGTCTACCAGGGGAACGCAGGAATCCACTACGATATCTGCCAACTGGAAGAGGTTCTTTCCGCTGGAGTGGCGGCTGGCCTTGTCGCCCGTTTCGCTGGCCGAACCGTATACGATAACTTTCATGCCGCGCTTCTTGGCTTCCAATGCCATGTCTATATTGACGGCATTGATACCGGTATGTGAGAAAATCCACATACAGTCTTTGGAATCAAAATCATAGTTCTTCATGATTTCCTGGCCGTAGCCTTCTGCCCGTTCCAGGAAGAGGAACTGATGAATACCCATCTGGCCGATAATCTGCGTGAAGAATGTCAGAGGCAATTCGCAAAGCGGGTGGAATCCTACAAAGCTGCCGATACGCGGATACATTTCTTCTACGGGAATTGTTGCGTGGCCGCAACCAAACGTGTGGACCCAACGACCGGCTTCGATGGAATCTGCCATAACAGTGGCTGCTTTTTTGATGTTTTCCAACTGGGTAGCCTCCAGTTTTTCCATAATGCCATGGGCATTCTTTAACCATTCGAGTGCTAACATAACTTTTTTGTTTTTTAAGAAGTTAATAAATTTATTTGAGTGAGCGTTTATACAAAAGGAGCATGACGGCAAGTGAGGCAATCATCAGATAAGGATAAAGTCCGATGCCATTGGCGTATTGGGAAATCATGCCCATCAGGCCGTTCATTGCAGTCTGGCCGACGAGGGCTATGGCAAGCGCCACGCTGAATGCTGTTCCCGATAAGGACGGGTACCGGCTTCCAAGAATGCTGAGTATCACGGGATACGTGGCCGACAGCCCCATACCTACCAGCACCATGCCGACTGCCGCGCGTGCAAAACTCGGCGAGAACATAAGGAAACAGAAGCCTATGGCAGTGAGCGTAAGGCTGTAGGGCAGTACGGTTTCCGGTTTTATCTTCTTGAATATCGCAACCTGCACCATACGTGCCACGGTCAGTCCCGCTACCATGCAGGTCAGTGCAATCAATGCCTGATTGGCCGGAATATCCGTCATCTGCCCAAAGTAACTCGTGGACCAATTGTTGCAGACACCCTCGATGCCGCTTTGGAAAAAAAGAATGAAGCTGAGTAGCAGTAAGCTGCTTTCTTTCAGCAGTCCCAATCCCTCTTTTACCGGGAAACCTTGTGCCTGCTTAGGGGCGGGGAAGCGTACGGGGATGCAGAATATAATGCCCGCAAGCATCACTACGCCAATTCCCAGCAAGATGGTTTCGAATGAATAATGCCTGGAAAGGGAGCCCAGCAACATCGGTATGCCCAATGCGCCCAGTCCGTAGAACATGCCCAGAAAACTGAGGCGTGAGCCTTTTTCAGATTCTCCTGAGATGTCGGATACCAAGGCATTGGTTTCTCCGTTGAGGATGCCTCCGCCCAGGCCGATGCCGACGATGGAAGCTTGCAGCAGTGGCACGCTTTCAAAGAAGGCAAGCCCTTCCATCCCCAGCAGTACGATGATGCAGCTGGGCACCAGCAGGGCTTTATGTCCGAACCGGTCTACGATGGGACCGAAAATCAGGGAACCGGCCAGCATGCCCAGAGGCAGGAAAGTGACCAGTGAGGTTGTCTGCAACCCGCTCAGATTCAGCTTGGCTATGAGGGATGGCAACACTGCTCCCAATGTAATCATGGAGACTCCGAAGAAACACATCCCGATGCACGCTGCCGTGAATACGAGATTCTTGTGATAACTGTTACTCATACAAGTGATTTTTGATGGCAAGAAACGCTGCTCCTATCAGTCCGGCATTACCGGACAACTGAGAAGGTACAAATTCCACCTGCTTGATGCTGAGCGGTTGCGCCCATTTGCAGGCTTCCTTGTAAATGTCATCTATAAAGATACCGGCAGGGCCGAATACGCCTCCGCCCCAAATTATCTTCTGCGGGTTGAGCAGGCTGACCAGATTTGCGGAAGCCATGCCCCACATCTCGACGGCTTTGTGCAATACGGAGATGGCAATAGGGTCTTTTTCATTATAGGCACTGAACACATCATAGGCCGATATGCGGCAGATGGGTTTCTGGCGCAGTTTTCCTTTGTATGCCTTGTTGGCGCGTACGGCATCGCGTACCCGTGCCCCGATACCATTGCCGGAAGCGTAATATTCGAAACATCCGCATGCGTCATACTCTTCCCGATAGGGAGGTTGCAGGGCCATCCAGCCGGTGGCGCCGATAATGTCGTTGGCTCCGTGCAACACGTGCCCGTCGATGATGATGCCGGCACCGATACCGGTTCCCACGGCAATGAATATGGCACTGTGACATTCTTTGGCGGCACCTTGCCACATCTCTCCATACATATAGCAGGTACGGTCACTGTCGATGTATATCTCGATGCCCGGAGGCGTTACACTGCGCAGCTCCTCATAGAGGGGGTAGTTATCCCAGCCCGGTATGTTGGGGGCCCATACCCGGTTGGTTTGGGAGTAAACGATACCGGGGATGCAGACACCTATTCCGTCGATGTGTATACGGCTTCTGCGTGCTACGGTAAGAAGTTTGGCGAGGATATCCGCGGCGAGCTTGCCCACTTCGTGACCGGTTCTTCCTTTCAGGAGCCGTTTGCGGTTAAACATCATGCTTCCGTCCGGAAAGAAAATGGCGCTGGCTATTTTGGTGCCGCCTATGTCCAATGCGATTGTTGCCATGGTGTTATAGTATTTATAGGTTGATTCATTAAGGTTGTATGCAAAGCTATGAATTTATTTCATTCTTGAGGTGTATAAACTGAGGAAATTGTGTGTAAAAAGAGTGTCTAATCACTAAATTGTGTTTAATGTAATTGCGCTTGGATGTACTCTTTCTCAATTAATTAGTTATATATCAGTGGATGAAACATTTTTTAGTGCAGGTGGAAATTCTTTGTTTTATGTTCGTTAACAAATCGGGTGGAAAGTATTCTTGTTTTTGCAGGTTCATCCCACGGAAAAATCCTATATTTGCCACTTACATAAGGAATATGTATGGAAACCAAATCTACGCTCTATAATGAGTTCCCTTTTTTTCTGAAGCGATATTTTCCCTATAAGGTACAGAAAATATCGCTGAATGCCGGTTTTACGTGCCCCAACCGGGATGGAAACAAAGGAGTCGGCGGTTGCACCTATTGCAACAACCAGACCTTCAACCCCGATTATTGCCGTACGGAGAAATCCATTACTCGCCAGCTGGAGGAGGGCAAGCAGTTCTTTGCACACAAATATCCGGAGATGAAGTATCTCGCCTATTTCCAGGCCTATACCAATACGTATGGCGAACTGGAAGACCTGAAGCGGAAATACGAGGAAGCCTTGTCGGCAGACGGGGTGGTGGGCCTGGTCATCGGCACCCGTCCTGACTGTATGCCCGACAGCCTGCTGGACTATCTGGAGGAGATGAACCGGCATACATTCCTCTTAGTGGAGTACGGCATAGAGAGTACCGACGACAAGACACTTTGCCGCATCAACCGCGGGCATACTTTTCATGCCGCCGCCGATGCGGTGGAAAGAACCGCTTCACGCGGAATCCTGACCGGTGGGCATGTCATCCTCGGACTGCCGGGCGAGACGCACGAAAGCATCGTGGCACAAGCCGGTGTATTGTCCCGCCTGCCACTCACTACCTTGAAGATGCACCAGTTGCAACTGATAAGGGGTACCCGCATGGCTCTGGAGTACCGGCAGCATCCTGAAGATTTTCATCTGTTTGATGTGGAGGAATATATCGACCTCGTGATAGACTATATCGAGCATCTGCGGCCGGATTTGGTGCTGGAGCGTTTTGTCTCCCAGTCTCCTAAGGAACTGCTCATTGCACCCGACTGGGGACTAAAAAATTATGAATTTAATCACCGGGTTCAAAAAAGAATGAAAGAACTCGGTGCATATCAGGGAAAGAAGTATGAAATGTGAGAAAAAAGAATTATTTTTGCCGCAACTTTAAATGTGGAATCAATCTAAATAAAGATACAGTTATGAACCCAAAAACAGTGATAAAAGGAAAAATCCACTACGTGGGAGTGAATGACCGCAATAAGCATTTGTTTGAAGGCATGTGGCCGTTGCCGTACGGGGTTTCCTACAACTCTTACCTGATAGATGATGAGACGGTCGCTTTGGTCGATACGGTAGACATCTGCTACTTCGAGGTGTATCTGCGCAAGATAAAGAGCATTATCGGCGAGCGCCCCATCCAGTATCTCATCATCAACCATATGGAGCCGGACCATTCGGGCTCTATCCGCCTGATAAAGCAGCATTATCCCGACATCATCATCGTGGGCAACAAGCAGACCTTCGGCATGATAGAGGGCTTTTATGGCGTGACGGGCGAACAGTACATGGTGAAAGACGAGGATTTTCTGGCTTTGGGGCATCATAAGCTCCGTTTCTATATGACCCCGATGGTGCACTGGCCCGAGACGATGATGACTTTTGACGAAACGGAAGGAGTCCTTTTCGCCGGTGACGGCTTCGGCTGTTTCGGTACGTTGGACGGCGGGTTCCTGGATACGCGCATCAATCTGGACAGATACTGGGACGAGATGGTGCGTTACTATTCCAACATCGTGGGCAAGTACGGCTCTCCGGTGCAGAAGGCACTTGCCAAGCTGGGTGGTCTGCCCATTTCCACCATCTGCTCCACGCACGGGCCGGTGTGGACGGAAAACATAGCCAAGGTTATCGGCATCTACGACAAGTTGAGCCGCTACGCCGCTGACGAAGGTGTGGTCATTGCTTACGGTTCCATGTACGGCAACACGGAGCAGATGGCGGAAGCCATTGCGGCGGAACTTTCTGCACAGGGCATCAGGAACATCGTGATGCACAATGTGAGCAAGAGCAATCCTTCTTATATCATTGCCGACATATTCAAGTATCGCGGACTTATCATCGGCAGCCCCACCTACAGCAACCAGATTTATCCTGAGATAGAATCCTTGCTCTCCAAGATTCTGGTACGCGAAGTGAAGGGACGCTATCTGGGATACTTCGGCTCCTTCTGCTGGGCGGGTGCCGCCGTGAAGCGCATGGGCGAGTTTGCCGAAAAGAGCAAGTTCGAGATTGTGGGCGACCCGGTAGAGATGAAGCAGGCCATGAAGGACATTACTTACGAACAATGCGAAAACCTGGCACGTGCCATGGCAGAGCGTTTGAAGAAGGATAGGAAGTAGTTGAAAATTACCCCTAATTTATTAACCTAATAAAACAATCACAATGAGACTAATCATTCAACCGGATTATCAATCCGTGTCAAAGTGGGCTGCACATTATGTGGCTGCCAAGATCAAGGCCGCTAATCCGACACCTGAAAAACCTTTTGTATTGGGATGCCCCACCGGTTCTTCTCCGTTGGGCATGTACAAGGAACTTATCGACCTGAACAAGAAAGGCATCGTGTCTTTTCAGAACGTAGTGACTTTCAATATGGACGAGTATGTAGGTTTGCCCAAGGAACATCCCGAAAGCTACTATTCCTTTATGTGGAACAACTTCTTCAGCCATATAGACATCAAGCCGGAGAACACCAATATCCTGAACGGCAACGCTGCCGACCTGGATGCCGAGTGTGCACGCTATGAAGAGAAAATCAAGTCCTACGGTGGCATCGACCTCTTCATGGGCGGTATCGGCCCCGACGGACATATCGCTTTCAACGAGCCGGGTTCTTCCCTTTCGTCACGCACCCGCCAGAAGACATTGACTACCGATACCATCATTGCCAACTCCCGTTTCTTTGACAACGACGTGAACAAGGTGCCCAAGACTGCCCTGACCGTCGGTGTCGGTACTGTGCTTAGCGCCCGCGAGGTAATGATTATCGTAAACGGACACAACAAGGCACGTGCCCTCTATCATGCAGTCGAGGGTCCCGTGATGCAGATGTGGACTATCAGCGCCTTGCAGATGCACGAAAAGGGTATCATCGTTTGTGACGATGCGGCCACCGAAGAGTTGAAGGTGGGTACTTACCGCTACTTCAAGGATATTGAGGCAGAGCACCTGGATGCGGAAAGCTTGCTGAAATAAGCAAACTAATAAAAGTTTTGCAATTCCACCCTCACCACCCTCACCGCTTGTCTGCATCTGCTTGTTCATCGGTGTTTCAGGAGTGAGTGAGAGCAATTTAAAAGGGTGAGGGCAAATTTTGCCCTCACCCTTTTTGTTCTCCTGATTTTGGTTGACTGTTTTCAGGACAGGGCGTTATGTGATGAAAACGGGCTCTGCTCCGCTGTAAGGCTTTGGGTGCCAATGTTAAAGATACCAAATACTCACTGCAAAACCAGTGCATCGTTTTTGCAGTGCCGCTGCAACATAGATGCAGTGCCACTGCAACTGTTTTGCAGTGCTACTGCAACGCCTTTGCAGTGTTACTGCAAAAGATGTGCAGTAGGTTTGCAGTGAGGGCTTGTGATGAAAAAGCCATGGGCGTGCTTTCTTTTTTGCGGAATATGTGCTATCTTTGTCATACTTGTAATTTAAACAGTAGCAGCTATGGAATTGAGTGGCAGACGCTATCCGATAGGGATACAGAATTTTGAGCAACTGCGTACGCGGAATTGTGTGTATGTGGATAAGACGGAGCTGGTGTACAAATTGGTGAATACAGACCAAATTTATTTCTTCAGCCGCCCCCGTCGGTTTGGCAAAAGCTTGCTCGTGTCTACGCTGGAGGCCTATTTCCAGGGGAAAAAGGAACTTTTCGAAGGGCTGGCTATGGAACGTCTGGAGCAGGAATGGGAGGTTTGCCCGGTGCTGCACGTTGATTTCAGCTTGACGAAATATACTGAGCTGCGTGACTTGACGGGGCAATTGAATTTGTTTTTATCTCGTTGGGAAGAAATTTACGGAAAAAAGGAAGAGGAAGAGGGGGCGGCAGAGCGTCTGCAAGGCATCATCCTGCGTGCCTACGCCAAGACCGGAAAGCCGGTTGTAGTGCTGATTGACGAGTACGATGCTCCTCTGCTTGACAGTAATTCCGATGCCCTTTTGCAGCAGCAGCTTCGCAACGAGATGCGCAAGTTCTTCAGTCCTCTCAAGGGGTTGGGTCAATATCTCCGTTTCCTTTTTATCACGGGTATCAGCAAGTTCAGCCAGCTGAGCATCTTCAGCGAACTGAACAATTTGCAAAATATCAGTATGCGCGATGACTTCAGTGCCCTCTGCGGCATCACCGAGGAGGAACTGCTGACGCAGTTGAAACCCGATATTGAGCGGATGGCCGAGGCTAATGATGAGACTTACGAGGAGGCATGCTTGCATTTGAAGCGGCAATATGACGGTTATCATTTCAGTAAGGCTTGTGCGGATATTTACAACCCGTTCAGCCTGTTCAATGCTTTCAATTCCAAAGAATACAAGAACTATTGGTTCTCCACGGGCACGCCTACTTTCCTGATAGATATTCTGCGCCATGCAGACTTCGATGTGCGTGCGCTGGAAGGTGTTGAGGCTACCGATGAGCAGTTTGATGCGCCTACGGAACAGATAACGAGTCCCATCCCGGTGCTCTACCAGAGCGGTTATCTGACCATTAAGGGCTATGACCGTAATTTCCAAATCTATCGTTTGGCCTATCCCAACGGTGAGGTCCGTAAAGGGTTCATTGAATCCCTGCTTCCCTCTTACGTGCACTTGCCTGCCCAGAACAACACCTTCTACGTCGTCTCTTTCCTTCGCGACTTGATGAAGGGTGATGTGGAGAGCTGCCTGGAGCGTACCCGTTCCTTCTTTGCCTCCATTCCCAATGATTTGGAGAACAAGACCGAAAAGCATTATCAGACCATTTTCTATTTGCTGTTCCGGTTGATGGGGCAATATGTGGAGTCGGAAGTGAAGAGTTCCGTAGGCCGTGTGGATGTGGTGGTGCAGTTGCAGGATGTCGTTTATGTCTTCGAGTTCAAATACGACGGTACCCCGGAAGAGGCGTTGGCTCAGATTGACAGCAAGCAGTATGCCATCCCTTACCGGGCGGACGGCAGGCGTGTGGTCAAGATTGGTGTGAATTTTGACAGTGCCACGCGGACGATTGGCGGGTGGAAAATAGCTAAAGCGGATTAGAAACTCTTGTAAGTATGCTTATGCCATATTTTTATGGTTTTCTCGTTTTTCTTCAAGTATTTTATCTGCTGCGCAATGGTATCTTACCATTTCTTATCAGGCGAGCACGGTAAGAAGATGATTAAGATTGGTGTCCCTTGTAAAAAAATGCTTAACTTTGGGGCGGATTAGTATTAGACACACCACATGGACGAGAAAAGAGAGAGACGACAAATGCTATTGACATGCGTTGCTATAGGGATTATTGCAGCAATAATTACCGGTTGGTTCTTGTATCAGAACCGGATGGAGTTCTGGAAAACGCAGGCACGGAGTACTTTTCGTGTGGCTTTGGGAGAGGAGTTGCAGAAAAGAAATATGGAGATACCTTTCTATGTGGAGGAGAATATTGACTTATCCATCATGGATGCCAATGACCGAAAGAAGGAACTGATAAAGGTATCTATGATAAGTAAATATGGAGAAAAAAGTTTCATCATACCTTATGAAAAGCATATTCATAATATAGAGCGTCCTTCTGATTGGAGGTTAATACGTTCGATTGTACTTGAAGACCACCCTTTGATTGCCGACTCCTTGAACTTGCTGTGGAAGGAATTGTTGGGGCAGATTGAGTATCCCGGAAAAACGGTAGTACGCATATCTGTGACGGATTGGTGGGAGCATGAGGCTTGTAGTTATTCCGAAGACTCTCTTTATTTGTCAAAATCGGATAGTTTGGATACTCATTATTTAGGATATAGATGCGAAGTGGGTGTCACCGGATACCTTTATGGTCCTTGGTGGATGATTTTTTCTTGGAAGGATATGTTTTTGCTGGGTGCTTTGATTGTCTGTTGCACTTTGCTGTACTTTGTGCACGACTATATGAGTCGGATTTATCATCGTCTTTTTGTCAAGGAAATATCTGTCGTTGTAGAAAAGGAAGTTCCGGTAATTGTCTGCCATGAAAGTCAATTACATATTTATCGGTTGGAGGATGGATTACGTTTTGATGCTGATTTGGATATGTTGAAAAACGGTGATTTGTGTGTGAAGTTGACTCCACTATCGGCCAAATTGCTGCGAGGTTTTTTGGATGCCAAAGACTTCAAACTGTCTAATGATGAAATTCTGAATCTACTATGGCCGGATGGTAACGGTACTTTGAATAATCTGCATACAAATATCAAAAGATTACGTGGATATTTATCTCGAATTTCAAATTATAAGATAGAAAATAAAAACTTCAGTTACCAATTAAAAAATCCCCATTTCATCGAAGAAATCCCAGAGTAAGTAGTCTCTCTACAATAGGCTGGCAATAACTGACAATGCCTGTTTTTACTTGATTGTCAGTTATTGTCAGCCCGAAAATTTGGATGAAGCTTTTGTTTTCTACACCTTTGTCACCATCATTCAAATTGCAGTTATTAATATGAAAAACATGAAAAAGAAAATCTTATTTATTGGTTTGTTTTTGGTAGCAGTCGTCGCATCCTTTCGATTAAATACCAAATGTAAAAAATTAGAGTACTTGATATTGGAGAATATAGAAGCTTTGGCATCCGGAGAATCGGGGAACGATTATAGATGTGCTGGCGTTGGTTCTGTGGATTGTCCGATCAATCATAGTAAGGTACAATATGTAGCAACGAAATATAGCTTTGAAGAACTTTATTAACATATTGTTCTTGTTCATTGCTTTAACGGCATGTACCTCTACTCCCCACTGTGAAGGATTGTCTTATACAGATTTCTCGCAAACGCGGGAACTGAAAGGAACAGTTATTCCGCTGGATACAGCTTTGTTCCGTTACCCTTTCCGTATTCGGATACAGGGAGATAAGGCTGTGGTGATGGATTTGCATGGGACAGACTATTTCTGTCATGCTTTCAGTTATCCGGAATTTCACTACATATCCTCTTTCGGCAAGCGGGGAGAATCTCCCGATGAGCAGATTTCTGTCGAAAATATCCGGTGGTATGGGGAATCTTTGTGGTCTCTCGATGCCAACAAGTCTGAATTAACTCGGTTTGGTTGTGATTTATCCGGTGATTCACTGTTTCGTCAAGAAGCAGTGAACCTGGATAAAGATATTCTTCGGGCTTTGGACTTTGTGATGGTGGATGATTCTACCTTTATTATTCCCGATTATTCGGGAGACAACCGTTTTTGTCGGGTGAACAGGCAAGGCGGACTGTTGTATAAAATGGGGGCAATCCTTTCTTCCAATGAGGATGCCATGAAGCATGCTCGTCCTGCATTGGCGCAGGCATGGCGCAGCTTCATCGATTACAATCCCCGAAACGGAGTGCTGGCGGCGGTCACCCAACTGGGCGAAGTGCTTGAAGTCTTTAACTTGAAAGACAGCACGCACGTGGTACGTATCGGGCCTCATGGCGAGCCGGAATTCAAATTGTCAGAAGGTTATGGCATTCCTACGGGCATCATGGGCTTCAGCGATGTGCAAGTGACGGACAGTGCCATTTATGCCGTCTTTCACGGACGTTCTTTTAAAGAAATAGCCCAGAATGCACGGAAAAGCATCCAGGTGGATGGTGGACAATATATTTATGTATTCAACCTGAAAGGAGAACCTCTCTGTAAATATGTACTCGACCATTGTATCTATGGCATCTCTGTAAATGAGCAAAAAGGGACGATTCTTGCTACGGATGTAAACAAGGATGAACCGATAATAGAGTATACAATGAAATAAAAGAAAAATATAAATAGGAATGGAGAGGAACGGATGGCAAACGTCTTGTTGGTGCATGATGAGCCGTCCGTTCCATAACCCACCCAGAAAGGAGGTCGAGGCAAAGATACGGATTTGGATTGAATAAGCAAAATGTATGCTTTTCCATTGAAAGGATAGATATGGAAGACAAAACAAAATATTATTGATTAAGAAAAATAAAGAAAACAATGAAAAAGATAATGAAAATAGCTTTTGTTGCAGCATTTGCGGCAGTGGCAGGATATGGTGTTTATGCTAACCAACAATCGGAAGCTATGTCTGATTTGATGTTGGCTAATGTGGAAGCGTTGGCAGGTAGTGAAATATCGAATCCAGGTTGTGACCCCAGTTGGGATAGAGAATGTTGTGTTTGCTTTAATGTACATCATACATATGCGTATGCTAATGGTAAAAATAGTTGTGAAACTCGAAAGAATTGTCATTATTAGTGGAATTTGACAGCTTAATGGTTGCTTAAAGACTATAAATAGAGCACTGTAGAATATTTATAAAATTCGTTGGATTATGTAACTATTTTGCGGTGCTCGCTAATAAAAAATAGTATATAATGAAAACATATTATTATTTGCTTATACTTTTTTTCTTGTACGGCTGTGCAAATGAGAAAAAACAGAATGTAGAATATGTGAGTGCAACTTATGAGTTGCTGGATGATGAAATAGCAACTACCATGCCGGGAACCTTACGCGTAGCCGGTGATTTTTTGGTGTGGGAGGACCCTTTTGCGCGCGACTATTTTGTACATGTGCACGAAAAAGAGACCGGTCGTAAAGTGGGAGTGATGGGAAAGGTAGGAGAAGGTCCGCGTGAATTTATCACAGGAGGTATAAATGGCTCATGTATCGACAATCGTTTTTTTGCCGTGGATGCTAATGGAAAGACGCGTGGCTTCTTGTCTCTTGATAGCTTGTCGCAAGGTAAAGATGCGTTTATTCCTATGACGGAAGAGGAACGGTTATCGCGTCCTGCCATGGCTGAATATGCCAAGAATGTGTATATTGGAATTGCGGATGCTGGTGCGAAACATTGTTTTGAAACCCTATTGCATGGGCAGACTTCTTCGTTTGGCAATTATCCCATTCCGCAGGTGAAACAATATTTAGGGGGAGAGAGAGGATATAATGCATCTCGTGGAGTATTTGTCTGTTCTTGTTATGATTTCCCTTATTTAGCATTGTATCAGCAGGGTGAGGATGAATTTTCATTTGTATGGGAATGGCGAACGGATGGTGACGAATACGAGATTCGGAACAATGAGGTGATTTTTGACCGCAGGGTAAAAGGTGTCCGGGGACTCTGTATGAGTAAGGATTTTATTATTACATTGCAACGAGACCGTAGTAAAGATGATACGGATGAATCTACAGTGGGAAGGGATGCAAGCAAATGCCCTCGTACTGTTTTCTTGTATGATTATGATGGAAATTTAGTGAAGATTGTTGATTTGGGTATTCCCGTAATGCGTATAGCATCTGAAGAACAGAGTAATACGTTGTATGCCATAGGGGTGAATCCGGATTTTGTCTTGGTGAAATATGAATTATAAGATAGGGCATTTAATCGTTATTTGCGTTGCACTACTTCTTTGTGTGGCTTGTGGGGAACAGCGTAATGCTGTGGCTGTCGTCTATAAAGAACATTTTCCTATAGATACAATGCTTCCTATTAAGACATATCCGGCAGAAGAATTGGTACGTCCCGCTCGGATGAATAGAATCAACAATCGGGTGATTGCTTTTGGGGGATATGAAGAAGTAGGAATCTATGATTACCCCGATTTAAAATTCATAAAGAAAATGGTGCTTCCCGGTCGTTTTTCTGTTTCTCAAGGAAAAGATTGTTTGTATCTTGAATCGGGAGGAGAAGTGGATGCCTATACCTTGAAAAGTGATTCCTTGTGTAAAACATCTTCTTTTTTTATTGATAAAGTAAGTGAAAATATTGGGACGGTGCAAGAGTTGAATCCCGGGGTGTATATATATGCAGATAGGAGAAAACATCCGGGAGTGTCTGAATATCATGTGACAGATATTCAGACGGGAAGGAATGTCTCAGGGGGGAATTATCCGGAAAATGATATTCGTTTTAAGAATTTGGAAAGCTTTAAATCGGCTTATTATCATTATCTGATGATGAAACCGGATAGGAGTGCTTTTGTGGTTACTTACGCTTCTTTGAGACGTATCCGGATCTATGATCGGAATGAAAATTTGCGGCATGACGTCTTTCTGGAAGGTGGGCTGGGAAATTACAAGGTAGTTCCCGCTCGCCCTTCAGAGCAGTATTGGCATTTTAGTTGTCCGTTTGTAACGGATAGGTATATTTATTTGATAAATCCGAATCAGTTGGGTGCGGGGCCTTTGCTTCCGCATTGCAATTTGTTGGTTTTGGATTGGGAAGGGAATTTGGTCGCTAAATATCGTTTCAGTGTGCTTATCAATGATATATTTGTAGATGAAGAGAGAAAAATTCTTTGTGGAAGTTGCTCTGATTATGAAAGTACACGATTCTTCAAGATGGATTTATTAGATAATTGATTGAAGGTAGTTTATAAATGATAACTTATGAAGAATTTTATAATAATAATCTTAGGTTTTGTGGTATTTGCTTCATGTGGAAAATCCAATAAAGACAAATCTTTTTCTTTGTTACAGAAATGGATAGGAAAAGAATTGAGTTTGCCTGCTAGGTCGGTTTTTACGATTCAAGGAAAAGATACGGTAGAATATTCCATTCAAAACACATATAAAATATTGACTTATATTGATTCTACGGGTTGTACCAGTTGTAAATTGAAACTTGCTGAATGGGAAAAGTTTATCACCGTAGTCGATTCTATACGACCTCATACGGTACAGTTCCTTTTTTTCTTGTGTCCTAAAAATGGAATGGAGATATATCAAACTTTACGGGTGGAAAGGTTTAAACATCCGATTTGTATTGATGAAGGAGACTACTTGAATAAGTTGAATCATTTTCCTGCTGATATGGCATTTCAAACTTTTTTGTTGGATAATGATAATAGAGTTGTAGCTATGGGTAATCCTATCCATAATTTGAAAGTAAGAGAGCTCTATTTGAAGATTATACAAGGCAGAGAAGTAAAATCTGATGATGAAGACAATGTTGTTCAAACAATTGTTGATGTGGATAAAGTTTCGACATCTATGGGGAATTTCGACTGGCAAAAAGAACAGAAGGTTACTTTTATCATGAAAAATGTAGGCGATAAACTGTTGGCAATAGAAGGGGTGGATACGTCTTGTGGCTGTATTTCTGTAGAGTACTCTAAAGAGCCGGTTCGTCCGGGAATGGATTTGAATTTGTCTATTATTTATAAGGCAGAACATCCTGAACATTTTAGTAAAACAGTAAGAATACATTGTAATTCGGAGTCATCTCCGATAATACTTACGGTTTCTGGTAATGCACAGTGAGTGTTTAAAAAAGTAAAAACGAAAATTAATAAGGTATGAGGAAATCTGTGTGGTTGTTTACATTATTGCTTCTTTGCTCTTGTGTGAACAACCATCGTTTGAGTAAAGCGCTTGAACTGGCTGGGAGTAATCGGGGCGAGTTAGAAAAGGTACTTATCCACTATAAAGATAGTGGGGAGAAATATAAAGCAGCTTGCTTTTTGATTGAGAATATGCCTAAATGTTACAGTTACAAAGGGTGGCTGATAGATACGTTGAGATATTGGAAAGCAACTACGGATTCTTTTGGTATCATTGATAGTAGTCAAGTAGCAAAATGGGAGAAATATCCGGCTTCGATGATGAATAAAGAGTATGATATTCATGTTATAACTGCTGATTATCTGATTCGTAATATAGATCAAGCCTTTGTGGTCTGGAAGAAAAGGCCTTGGAATAAAGATCTTTCCTTTGATGATTTCTGTGAATTGATTCTTCCTTATCGTATCGGTGATGAAACGCTTGAAGACTGGCGGAGTGTATACAGCGAGGAATTCTCGTTTTTATTGGACTCTGTTTATATAGGAACAGATGTAATGGAAGCCACGAAGGTTGTTATGGAGAACCTGAGGGAAAGGGGATTTCGGTTTAATAATGACTTTGATTCACCTCATATGGGTGCTCTTTTCCTATTGGAGCATCGGGCCGGAAAATGTGTGGACATGTGTGATTTTGGACTTTATGTTTTGCGCTCATTAGGAATTCCGGCCACAGCAGACGTGTATTTCTTTGAATCGGAATCCCGAATGGGCCATATCTGGGATGTAGTGAGAGATTCTTTGGGAAATTTTGTTAATATAAACTCTTTCCATGTGGCTAAATTTAAGTGGGACGTGGACGGAAGAAGGATAGGGAAGGTATTTCGCTATTGTTATGGTCTACAAAAAGAGAAACTGAAGTTTCTGAGTGTGAAAGATGAGATACCTCCCTTGTTCAGACATTGTTTTGTGAAGGATGTTTCTGAAGATTATTTTAAAGATGATTTGGTGTTGGATTTAAGTGATGTAGAAGACGACTATGTATATTTGGGAGTATTTCGTCCGCAAACGGCAGGAGAGGGAGTGGATATAGCTAAATTGAGGAAAGGAAAAGCGACTTTCAATAATATAGAGGCTAAAATGATATATATGCCTCTTGCTTATGAGAATTCAACCTATAAGCCCATAGGTTATCCCTTTTTCTTTGACGGTAAGGAGGCACATCCTTACATTCCTGATTTGTCTGTAAAGGATACTGTCGTTTTAAAAAGAAAAGCTGCTTTCTTTGACTGGATTAGATACTGTTTCAATATCATGGTAGGCAGTAAATTTGAGGTGTCAAATAGAAAAGATTTTTCAGGGAATGAACCATTTTATTGTATTTGCGATACCCCACATACCAACCGTACTTTTATACATTTGCCAGAACCGGTGAAAGGACGGTATGTTAGGTTCTCTACGCCAAAAGATATACGTATTGAATTGGCCGAGTTGTCTTTCAGTTATGATGGAGTGAAGGTGAATCCTCTGAAAATAGAAGGAGATGTTTCGGAAAATAAGTATCTTAAAATAGATAATATTATTGACGGTGACGTGCTTACTTACTATTTACCTAAAAAGGGAGGTGCTTCTATGGTGATTGATTTTGGTAAGGAGATATGTTTCAATGAATTGATGTATATGCCCAGAAATGATGATAATTTTGTCCGTATAGGCGATGTTTATGAGTTGTTTTATCATGGGGGAAAAGATGGATGGATTTCGTTGGGACAGAAAAAGGCTACCGATACTTTTTTGGTGTATGACAACATGCCTAGGGGCGCACTTTTTTATCTTCATGACATCACACGTGGCAAAGAGGAGCAAGTATTTCGGATTGAGAACGGAAAGCAGGTTTTCATATCAAATTTTGGGAAATGAGGTTTCGGAATAATTTATTCTTGCGTAAGTTGTTGGCTTGGGGCATTAATTTAGTCAATGGATTGTGTTTTGTGGCTTTTGGGGGACTGTTGGCTCAGTTGTTGCTTGCCATTTCCTTTAAGATTCCTTCTGATTCGATGGAACCTTCCTTGTTGGCAGGAGACTATATTCTGGTTGATAAGTGCTCAAAAGGAGCGAGGCTGTTCGATGTGTTTGCCGCATTGGAAAGGAAAGAGGTTAAGATTCATCGTATGCCCGGATGGAGGGAGTTCAAGAGGAATGATGTGCTTGTATTCAATTTTCCTTATCCGGGAAGTTGGGACAGCATTGCCTTTGATGTAATGTCATATTATGTAAAGCGTTGTATAGCAGTTCCGGGAGACACTTTGGAAATCAAGGACTGCCATTATAGGGTGAAAGGGCATGACGGATACTTGGGGAATACTGCTGCACAAGATAAATTGCAAAAATTACTTGACTCCGAGGAATTTGTGAATAGGGGAATAGTGGTTGAAAGTTATCCTTTTGATAAAGAACTGGGCTGGAGCATTGCCGAATTTGGGCCATTGTACATACCGGCTAAAGGAAGTGTAGTAGAGATGGATTCACTGAACCGGATGCTTTATAGAAATCTGATAGAATGGGAACAGAAGGAGAAACTGACGTTCAGGAGGGATACTGTATTATTGGGAGACAGTGTTATAAGCAGATACTGTTTCCGTGAGAATTATTATTTCGTATCCGGTGACAAGATGGAAAACTCGAAAGATTCACGCTATTGGGGACTGTTGCCTGAACCTTTTATTGTAGGCAGGGCTCTACGTATTTGGAAATCGAAGGATGATAGGTCAGGAAGTATAAAATGGGGACGGGTATGGAAGAAAATAGAATAAGGCAAACGGGAAATGCAGAATAAGGATTTTTACATAGGGAGATGGATTACGAAATGTTTGCTGATATGTTTCATGGTGGCATCGTGCAGCCGGTATCCAGCCAGAGTGGAAGAAATGCTTGCCTTGTCGGGTAGTAATCGTGCGGAATTGGAGAAAGTGCTGGAGCATTATGTAGACAGTGCGGAGAAGCGTGAGGCTGCTGAATTTCTGATAGCAAATATGGTAGGTATTTATGTCGTGGATTCTGCTGTGCAAGAACGGCTTGCTCCTTTCTATGAACAATGCGACACCTTGCGGGAGCTTTACAAGGACAAGCAGCGGATGCGTTGGGTGAATGGGGTGGATAGTTTGTGGAGTGCTTTTCGGGATGGAAGGAATGTCGACATCAGTACTGTACCTCTTTTGCAGGTGGTGACGGCACGCCAGATGATAGCCGAGATTGACCTTGCCTTTCGTGTTTGGAAAGAGAATGTATATTCACGGGATTGCCCTTTCGAGGAGTTTTGTGAGTACATACTTCCTTTCTATCGAGGCAGTTTTGTGCTGGACGGATCGCGTGCTGATTTTGCAAATGAGTATAAAGGATTCTTTTCCCGCAATAACAGTACATTCAATGCCGATGTGGACTCGTTGATGCGTCTGCAAGCAAAGATCGCTTTTTCTTCTTTTAATGGGGCGAATGTGCCGGCTGTCAGTTGTGGAGCGCTGCAAAAAATGGGTGGTGGGACATGTGTCGAAAAAGGGGTATTCAACTCTTTGTTGTTTTCTGCTTTAGGTATGCCTATAACAGTCGATTTTGTACCATTGTGGGGAAATAGGGCGGGCGAGCATTCGTGGAATGTGCTGGTGATGAATGGGAAACATTATGCTTTTGATCCCTTTGTGACACATCGGAATTGGTTCCACAATCGGCTTTACGCTAATCTGGGGCTACATGCGATGTTTGGGTTGGGAGAATTTCGCTGTCCAAAAGTGTATAGGAAGACTTATGCCACACATGTAGAGGCTACCTTGCTGGACAAAGGGGTTGCGATGGAGGATATCCCTTCGTTGTTTAGGAATTTCAAGATGATAGATGTTTCGGCACAATACTTTGAAGGGACTGACGTAGAGGTGGAGCTGACAGAGGGCACACCGGAAGATGCTGAATATGCCTATCTGTGTGTATCTGATTCTAAAGGATGGGCTCCGGTACAATTTGGAAAAATAGAGGGTAGAAAAGCTGTGTTCAGGGATATGGGGCGGAACATAGTGTACTTACCTGCTTATTATAGGAAAGGATGTATACTGCCTGCCGCTCCACCTTTGTGGTTGAAGGCGGATGGGGAGACGGTATTGCTGGATGGCAAGACTCCGGGAGAAGACACATTGGCAGTAAGGAATATGATGTTGACACCTTATTGGAATAGCAGGTACGCCAAATGTCTGAGAGATGCAAGTATCACGGTACAGGCTGAGGACGGAAAAGAAGACACGTTGTGTAATTTTGACAGAGAACTTCCGGCAAGGCGTATGGTATACGATATATGTCATGATTCCGGGGTGCGTTTTCTCAAGATGCATCTGCCGACGGATAGCATGGCATTGGGAGAACTCGCTTTTTATACCCGGGAGGGACGGGTGAAGAATCCGCGTATTTCGTCTGCTCTGGAGCCTTTGTCGGAAACCAGGATGGAAACTGTGTTCGATAGGTTTACTGCCACTTGTTTTCGGGCAAAAGTAAAGGAGAAAGTTCTGGAGATAGACTTGGGAGAAACATGCCGGTTGACGTCGGTGGTGATAGTCCCTTATGTGACGTCGCAGATAACTGACGACAGTGTATATGGGCTGTATATATGGAAAGAAAGCGGTTGGCAACTGTTGGAAGAACGGGAAGGGGATAAGTGTGGCGTTTTATTCTTTGAAAATGTGCCGGGAAATGGGTTGTTCAGGTTGGACAGACACATGGGAAATGGTAAGGAATATACTGGCCGGATTTTTGTTTATAAAGATGGAGAAATGTTGTTGATGTAAAAAGAAAATGGAGACGAACGATAGACAGAAAAGTTGGTTGAAAGTGTGGGGAGGCAGATTGTTGAATATGATCTTCTTCTTTTGTATGTTGTTTGTGGTATATTTGGTATCAGGAGTCTTTATAGTTACTTCCTTCAAGATTCCTTCCGATTCGATGGAACCGTCTTTGCAGACGGGTGATTGTATATTGGTAGATAAATGTTCAAAAGGAGCGAGGCTGTTCGATGTGTTTGCCGCATTGGAAAAGAAGGAGGTGAAAATTCACCGTATGCCTGGGTGGAGGAAATTCAAGAGGAATGATGTGCTTGTATTCAATTTCCCTTATCCGGGAAGATGGGACAGCATTGCCTTTGATGTAATGTCATATTATGTAAAGCGTTGTATAGCAGTTCCGGGAGACACTTTGGAAATCAAGGACTGCCATTATAGGGTGAAAGGGCATGACGGATACTTGGGGAATACTGCTGCACAAGATAAATTGCAAAAATTACTTGACTCCGAGGAATTTGTGAATAGGGGAATAGTGGTTGAAAGTTATCCTTTTAATAAAGAACTGGGCTGGAGCATTGCGGAATTTGGACCATTGTATATACCGGCTAAGGGAAGTGTGGTAGAGATGGATTCACTGAACCGGATGCTTTATAGAAATCTGATAGAATGGGAACAGAAGGAGAAACTGACGTTCAAGAGGGATACTGTATTATTGGGAGACAGTGTTATAAGCAGATACTGTTTCCGTGAGAATTATTATTTCGTATCCGGTGACAAGATGGAGAACTCGAAAGACTCACGCTATTGGGGATTGTTGCCTGAACCTTTTATTGTAGGCAGGGCTCTACGCATTTGGAAATCGAAGGATGATAGGTTAGGAAGTATAAAATGGGAACGGGTATGGAAGGAAATAGATTGAGTGAAGTTAGGCAGATAACTGTATGGGTGATGCTTTGGATGGTCTCTATGACCTTATTTTCATTGGTTGGCTTTGATGCCTCCGGTCTCCTTCCGGGAGAAACAGTCGGGCAATGGGTGCACTTTGACAAGACTTCTCTTTGGGGGACAGGATGTATTCTGCTGGTATTTTTCTTTATGACTCGCAATCGTTTGATAACGTTGGATTCTGTGATTTCCTGGACATTGGTTGTTTGGGCTGGCATTGAGGCTGTTTGGGGATTGAGGCAGCTTTATGGTTATGCTGTGTCCAACCATTCCTTGTATGTATTGACAGGTTCTTTCTTCAATCCGGGGCCTTATTCCGGCTATTTGGCCATGATACTTCCGGTCTGTCTGTATCAATGGCTGACCAAGAGGGGGGAGATTCTCTGCTCTGACCGGAATGATGGAAGAAGATGGAAAAAGGTGATGGATAAGGCTGGAACTATGGTCGCTGGTGGTGTGATGCTGCTTATCCTTTGTGTGCTTCCGGCAGGAATGAGCCGTTCGGCATGGTTGGCGGCAGGAGTTTCCTGTCTGTGTGTATATGCTTGGCATATGGATTGGACGGATAAGTTCAGATTATTATGGCAGCAGCAAAGGCAGCGTGTGGTGATGGTAGTGGTCGGTGGATTCTGTGTCTTGCTATTGGCGGGCTATTTACTGTTTGTCTTGAAACCCGATTCTGCACGTGGCCGTCTTTTCATGTGGAAGATAACTTGTCGTGCCATTGCAGAAAAGCCGTTGACCGGATATGGGATTCATAATTTCGCAGCAGCCTACGGAAATGCGCAGGAAACTTATTTTGCAGCAGGTGATTATGAACCGTGGGAGGAACGTGTGGCGGGAAGTCCGGAATATGCATTCAATGAATATCTGCAGGTTGCGGTCGAACTGGGTATTCCTTTGGCTGTATGTCTATTGGTTGTGGTCGTGCTGTGTTTGTATAGGGGAGTCCGTAAAGGACGTTATGGTATCTGTGGGGCCATTCTTTCCTTGATGATATTTTCTTTTTCCTCCTATCCGCTACAACTTCCGGTATTTATCGTTACATTTGGAGGATTGCTTGTGGCGTGCTTGTCCGGTGCCGACCGTTGGCAATGGTTGGGGCTGGCTGTATCAGTAGGCATCATTGGCGGTTTTCGCCTGAAGAATGACTTGCAAGTGGAGCAGGCCTGTCGGGAGTGGATGAATGCGCGGGTGCTGTATAATGCAGGTGCGTATCAATCGGCAGAGAAAGAGTACGGGCGCCTTTATCCTCTGTTGAGGGACCGGGCATCTTTCTTGTTCGAATATGGGCATGGATTGCACAAGCAGCAGCAGTTCAGTAAATCCAACCGTATTTTGAAAGAAGCTTTACAGCGTAGTTGTGACCCCATGATACTGAATGTGATAGGCAAGAACTATCAGCAGATGGGTGATTGCTTGTCAGCGGAAGACTGGTTTATCCGTTCCACCCATCGGTTGCCGGGGCGTATTTATCCCTATTATCTGCTTGCGAAGCTTTATGCGGAACCAGGATTCAGACAACCGGACAAGTTTGAAAAAATGAAGCGGATGGTATTGACGAAAGAGCCGAAAGTGCATTCTACGGCAATACGACAGATGAGGGAGGAAATAAAAAAGATTCAGCTTATTTTTGTCCATATCAAAAAAGATGAATAAAAACGGAAAGTGTTAATAATGAGCGAACTAATTGCTAAAGTGCTATGAAAAAAGTGTCCACATGCAAATATCGGTTCGTTTTTTTGAAACGATTAATTTTATCAATTTATAATTGAGTATGAATATGAAGACACAGAACTATCGATACCTGCTATGCATGGCCGTTGCCCTGCTTGCCGCCTGCTCCGATGCCGGAAAGGGAAAAGAGTCCGAGGAAGGGGTGGCAACCGTCCTGCCAAGTGAAAGCAATGAAGTGACCGTGAAAGTCCTGAAGCGGGCGACCTTTGAGCATGAACTGGTGAGCAACGGAAAAGTAACCGCCGGTGCCATGGCGGATTTGCGTTTTGAGACCACCGGTGTAGTGGCACACATCTACGTGAAGAACGGTGACCCGGTGCGCAAAGGGCAGAAGCTTGCCGAACTGGATAAGTTCCGCCTGAAGAACAAGACCGCGCAGGCCAAGGATGCCTTGGAAAAAGCGGAACTTGAGTTGCAGGATGTATTGATAGGGCAAGGCTATCCGGTGGGGGATGCCTCCAAAGTACCTGCTGACATCATGAAGCTGGCCCGCGTGAGGAGCGGTTACGACCAGAGCCTCGCCCAGTATGAGCTTGCCGCGTATGAAGAGGAACACGCCACGCTGGTTGCGCCTTTTGACGGGGTAGTGGCGAACCTGTTCTCCAAACCGTTCAACGAGGCAAGTACCTCGGAAGCCTTCTGCTCCATTATCGGCACTCAAGGTATGGAGGTGGACTTCACGGTGCTGGAAAGCGAACTGCCGTTGATAAAGAGTGGCGACAAGGTGATTGTTACCCCTTATTCGGATGCCGGCTTCAGGCAGGAGGGGCGCATCACCCAAATCAATCCTCTGGTGGATGACAAGGGGATGGTTAAGGTGAAGGCTGCCGTCAATGGCAAGGGACGGCTGTTCAGTGGGATGAACGTGAGGGTGAACGTGCACCGCTCTCTGGGCGGACAGCTTGTAATCCCGAAGAGTGCCGTGGTGTTGCGTTCGGGCAAGCAGGTGGTGTTTACCCTGAAAGACGGAAAGGCGCAGTGGAACTATGTGCAGACCGGTCTGGAGAATGCGGAAAGCTATAGTATGGCCGACGATGCCCTGAAAGAAGGCGATACGGTCATTGTGACGGGAAATGTGAATCTGGCACATGAAGCATCGGTGAAGGTGGTTGATAGATAATGAGTGATAAGTGGTAATTCAAAATTCATAGTTCAATTGATAAAGTTTTTGATACAGCGGCCTATTGCCGTACTGATGGCATTTACAGCATGCTTCATTGTCGGGCTGGTGACTTACTTCACCTTGCCGGTATCCTTGCTGCCCGATATTGCCATCCCGGAAATTACAGTGCAGGTGTCGGCGCAGAATACCTCGGCGCGTGAATTAGAGAATACGGTGGTGAAACCTCTGCGGCAGCAGCTCATCCAGGTGGCGAAACTGAAGGACATGGACAGCGAGACGCGCGATGGTGCAGGCATCATCCGCCTGGGCTTCGACTTCGGTACGAATACCGACCTTGCCTTCATAGAAGTGAACGAGAAGATTGACGCCGCCATGAACTATCTGCCCAGGGATGCCGAACGCCCGAAGGTGATAAAGGCAAGTGCGACGGACATTCCTGTCTTCTATCTCAATCTGACTCTAAAAAACGACAGTGCATACGGCAAGGTGGACGAACGCGCGTTTCTTGATTTGTGCGAGTTTGCCGAAAATGTCATAAAGCGTCGCATCGAGCAGTTGGCGGAAGTGGCAATGGTGGATGTCACGGGTTTGGTCGAACGCCAGTTACAGATTGTGCCCGACCCGGATAAGCTTGCTGTGTTGGGGCTCTCCATTGAAGACATAGAAAACGTGCTGGCGCAAAACAACGTGGAGCCGGGCAGCATGACCGTGCGCGACGGCTACTACGAATACAACATTAAGTTCTCCACCCTGCTGCGGACAGAGGAGGACGTGAAGGGCATCCTGCTGCGAAAGGAAGGACGTATCATCCGCTTGGGAGACTTCTGCCGGGTAGAGATTGTTCCTGCCAAGGAGAAAGGTGTCTCCATGAGCAATGGCAAGCGTGCCGTTACCCTTGCCGTCATCAAGCAGGCGGACGAGAATATGGAAGACATGAAGCTTGCCATCAACAGCACGATGGACTACTTCAAGAAAGTATATCCTGACATTGATTTTAGCATCAGCCGTAACCAGACGGAGTTGCTGGACTATACCATCTCCAATCTTCAGCAAAATTTGTCGTTGGGTTTCCTGTTCATCTGCATTGTGGCGGTACTCTTCTTGGGGGATGTCAAGTCGCCGTTCATCATCGGCCTGAGCATGGTGGTGTCCATTGTAATCTGTTTCTTGTTCTTCTATCTGTTCAGGATGTCGCTCAATATCATTTCTCTGTCCGGATTGATTCTGGCGTTGGGTATGATGATTGACAGCAGCATCATTGTGACGGAGAACATTTCGCAGTACCGCGAACGGGGTTATTCGTTGAGGCGGGCTTGCGTGGCGGGAACGAGTGAGGTGATTACGCCCATGCTGAGCTCATCGCTGACCACGGTTGCCGTGTTTGTGCCGCTGATATTCATGAGCGGCATTGCAGGGGCGTTGTTCTACGACCAGGCATTCTCTGTTACGGTAGGGTTGCTGGTTTCCTACTTCACGGGTATCATGCTGCTGCCGGTCCTCTATATGCTGGTCTACCGGACGGGGTTGCGCGGCAGGTCGTGGTTCTCCCGCATCCGTATCAACAATCCGTTGAAGGAACATACGCTGGACCGTTTTTATGATGCGGGCATCGACTGGGTATTCTCCCACAAGACGGTAAGTAGCGTATTCTGTGTGGTTTCTATACCTCTTTGTGTCTTTCTGTTCTATTCCGTCGGCAAGGAGCGTATGCCGCAGATAGACCAGAATGAACTGATAGTCCACGTGGAATGGAACGAAAACATACATGTGGACGAGAACCGGCATCGTGTGAATGTGCTGTTCGGACAGTTGCTGGACGAGACTGTGGAACAGACGGCTGCCATAGGCCAGCAGGACTATCTGCTGAACCGTGAGCAGGCTCTCTCTTCTTCGGAGGCAGAATTGTATTTCAAGACTTCCTCGCCTGACGGGATTGCTCCCTTGCAGAAGCAGGCGGGCGAGTGGCTGACACGGGAATATTCGTTGGCGACAGTCTCCTTTTCTCCACCCGAAACCGTGTTCGAGAAGCTTTTCGTGACCGGGGAGGCCGATGTGGTGGCGGAACTTTATGCCCGCAATAAGGAGAAGGCGCCGGCGGCGGAAGAATTGCGCGGACTGGAACAACAGTTTGCGGAGCTTACGGGGACAGCGCCCGTAGGTATCGCTTTCGAGAACCAGCTTGACATAAGCATTTTGCAGGAAAAGCTGTTGCTCTATGACGTTTCGTATGACGAGCTTTACCGTACGCTGCGGACAGCGTTCAAGGAGAACAGCGTAGCTATGCTCCATTCCTACCAGCAATACCTGCCTATCAGCATTGTGGGCGAGGAGCGGACAGTGAACGAGGTGCTGCAGCAGACATTGATACAGACCCGTCCGGACAGTAAGGGCGAAGTGGAGCATATTCCGCTTTGGGAGCTGGTAAAGGTGCGTCCGGCTGAGGACTTGAAGACGATTACGGCAGGACGCAACGGTGAATATATACCGTTCCGTTTCTATGAAGTGGACGATGCTCCGGAGTTGATGGAAAAGGTGAAGCGGGAGGCGGATGCCACGGGTGACTGGGATACGGCCTTTTCCGGCAGTTTCTTCTCCAACCGCCAGATGCTGGACGAGCTGGTGGTGATTCTTTTCATCTCTATCCTGCTGATGTATTTCATTCTTGCCGCCCAGTTCGAAAGCTTCGTGCAGCCGCTCATCGTGCTGCTGGAAATTCCGATAGATGTGGCGTTTGCCCTGCTTCTGTTGTGGATATGCGGGCATACCCTGAACCTGATGTCTGCCATCGGACTGATTGTGACGTGCGGTATCATCATCAACGACTCCATCCTGAAGCTGGATGCCATTAATGAATTACGGAGGGCTGGTATGCCGTTGCTCGAGGCCATCCACGAGGCGGGGCGCAGAAGGCTCCGGCCCATCATCATGACATCGCTCACCACCATTTTCGCTATGGTTCCGCTGCTGTTCTCGTTCGACATGGGCTCGGAGCTGCAGAAGCCGCTTTCCATAGCGATGATTGGGGCGATGTTCGTGGGGACACTGGTCAGTCTGTTCATCATCCCGTTGATATATTGGTTTATTTATAGAAAAGAAAGAGCATGAAGAAATTAAGTCTTATACTTTTGTTCAGTCTGGGAGCCCTTTCCGCTTTTGCCCAACAGCGGATAACGCTCGATTTGCAGCAGACCATTGCCCTGGCGAATGACAGTTCGCTGGAAGCCTTCCGCACCAAGAACATGTATCTGGCCGGTTATTGGGAATACCGCACCTATAAGGCAAACCGCCTTCCCAGCCTGACGCTGAACATGACTCCGGCACAGTACAACCGCGATATCACCAAGCGTTACGACTCCGAACAGGACCTTGACATCTATCGCAGCCAGCAATCCTTCTATGCATACGGCAATCTTGCCGTCAGACAGAATTTCGACTTGACGGGCGGTACGTTCTATCTGGATACGGAGCTGGGCTATATGCGGAGCTTCGGTGGAAACAAGTATACCCAGTTCACCAGTGTTCCGGTTCGTTTGGGCTACTCGCAGAGTCTGGTCGGTTACAATCCTTTCCGTTGGGAACGCAGGATTGAGCCGCTGAAGTACGAAAAGGTGAAGAAGGAGTATATTTACAATGCAGAGCGGGTGTCCGAGCAGGCCACTACCTATTTCTTTGCGCTTGCCATGGCACAGGCGGAATATGACTTGGCCAAGGACAATGCCGTCTCCACCGATACCCTCTACCGCATCGGCATGCAGCGCTTGAAAATAGCCGCCATCAGCCGTGCCGACCTGCTGACGCTGAAACTCGACGTGGTGAACGCCCGCAATACTTTGCAGAATGCCGCCAGTGCCTTGAAGCGCGCCATGTTTTCGTTGGCATCTTTCCTGAATATGGAGAAGAACACGGATATCAGGGTGTCGTTTCCGGGACGTCCGAGGGCGCTGACCATACCGGTTGATGAGGCTTTGCTGGCCGCTCAAGCCAACAATCCGGAATTTCTGGGGCTTCGTCAGGAAGTGCTGGAAGCCGAGCAGACAGTAGACAAGACGAAGAAGGAATCGCGCTTCAACGCCAGCATCAACGCCAGCGTCGGCTTCAACCAGGTGGCAGAGAAATTCGGTGAAGCATACAGGCATCCCATGCAGCAGGAGATGGTGTCGGTCAGTGTCTCCATTCCACTGGTGGATTGGGGCGTGAGGAAAGGCAAATACAACATGGCGAGGAACAATCTGAACGTGGTGAAGACTTCTGCCCGGCAGAGTGAAATCAGCATTGAGGAGGAGGTTATCATGACCGTCAGTGACTTCAACGTCCAGCAAGCCCTCGTCGCCAGTGCCGAAGAGGCCCTCGACCTTGCCATCCTGGCGTATAACGAAACCCGCCAGCGCTTCATTATCGGCAAGGCAGACATCAACAGCCTGACCCTCTCGCTGAACCGCCAGCAGGAAGCGCAACGCAATTACATCTCCGCCTTGCAGGACTACTGGCTGAATTATTACAAGATACGGAAACTGACGTTGCACGACTTTGCCAGCGGATTTTCGCTGTCGGAAAAATTTGATTATAATAACTGATGAAACGAGTTTCTTCCTTCACCGTCATAGTGGCGTTTGTCTGCCTTGCTTTGGTAGGGGTGGCGTTGATACCGCTGCTCCCCGTCAAGCTGAATCCGTCACGCAGCCTGCCCGGCTTCACGGTGGGTTTCAGCATGCCTGGCACTTCGTCGCGGGTGGTGGAGATGGAAGTGACCAGCAAGCTGGAATCCATGCTGGCGCGTATCCGCGGAGTGAAGCGGCTGAACTCCACCTCGGGCAACGGCTACGGCAACATTACTGTGGAGCTGGACAAGCATGCCGATGTCGAGGCAGTCCGCTTCGAAGCTTCCACCATCATCCGGCAGACGTGGCCCCAATTGCCCGAAGGTGTCAGCTATCCCACCATTCACATGAAAGTGCCCGACGAGAACGCCTCACGCCCTTTCATGTCCTTCACACTGAATGCCCCTTCCACTCCGATATTGATTCAGCAGTATGCCGAGGAGCATATCAAGCCGCGGCTGGCAAATATTCCGGGTATCTATAAAGTGGAACTCAGCGGTGCCACGCCCATGGAGTGGAGACTGGAATATGACAGTGAACAGTTGCGCTTGCTGGGTGTGACCCTATCGGACATCAGCGAGGCAGTACAGCGGCATTACCGGAAGGAATTCCTGGGTACGCACAATGTGGATACAGGTAACGGTAGCCGGGAATGGATACGCCTGACACTGGTGCCGGAGAGCAACTCCCTTGGTTTTAATCCTGCTGCCATCACCGTGACGGCTACCGACGGGAAACTGCTCCGCTTGGACGAACTGGTGTCGGCTGTCCGTATGGAGGAGGAGCCGCAAAGCTATTACCGCATCAATGGGCTGAATTCCGTCTATCTATCCATTACTGCGGAAGAAACTGCCAACCAGTTGCAACTGAACCGTGCCGTGATGGACGAGATGGAAGCTGTTCGGCAGGTACTTCCTGTCGGATATGAAGTGCATACCAGCTATGATGCGACCGAGTACATACGGGAAGAACTGGACAAGATTTACTTCCGTACCGGTTTGACGGTACTCATCCTGCTTGTATTCGTATGGCTCATTACTCGTAAGTTGAAATATCTTTTTCTGATAGTTACCAGCCTGGCTGTAAATATAGCGGTGGCACTTATCTTCTACTACCTCTTCGGACTTGAGATGCAGCTTTATTCGCTGGCGGGTATCACTGTCTCGCTGAATCTGGTGATAGACAGCACCATTGTCATGACCGACCACATTCTGCATCGGCGTAATCTCAAGGCCTTCCTGTCGGTGTTGGCGGCAACCCTCACTACGATGGGTGCGCTTGTTATCATTTTCTTCCTTGACGAGAAGATACGGCTCAACCTGCAGGACTTTGCAGCGGTAGTGATCATCAATTTGGCTGTTTCCTTGATGGTGGCATTGTTCTTTGTTCCGTCGATGATTGAGAAGATAGGACTGGTGAGGCGGATTACGGGGAAGAAAAGGCGTCTTGTCTTGCCGGGGCTGACGCAAACATTCAAAACAAGGTTGGGACGGATTTTCAGACGTTTCCCCGTTTATTTCTCCTGCTGCTACTCTGCTCTCATCCGTTTTCTGTGCCGTTGGCGCTGGGCTGTATGCCTGCTGTTACTGTTGGGTTTCGGTCTGCCCGTTTTTCTGTTGCCCGACAAACTGGAAGGAGGGGGAAAATGGGAAGCTGCTTACAATAAGGTATTCGGTTCGGATACCTATAAGGAGTCGGTGAAACCCATTGTGGACAAGGCGCTGGGCGGCAGCTTGCGGCTTTTCATACAGAAGGTGTACGAAGGCAGTTACTTCACCCGTAATGAGGAGGTGGTGCTCTATGCCAACGCCAACCTTCCCAATGGTAGCACCCTCGAGCAGATGAACACTTTGATGAAACGTATGGAGACCTACCTCAGCCGGTTCAAGGAAATCAGGCAGTTTCATACTTCCATCTACAGCCCCCGGCGTGCCAGTATGCAGATTTATTTCAAGAAGGAAGCCCGGAACAGCGGTTTTCCCTATACACTGAAAGCCAATATGATAAGCAAGGCACTGGAACTGGGAGGCGGCAGCTGGGGCATCTACGGATTGCAGGACCAGGGGTTCAGTAATGACGTCCGCGAGAGTGCCGGCTCCTACCGCATCAGGATGTACGGCTACAACTACGACGAACTCTATGAGTGGGCGGAGAAGCTGAAGGCCAAGCTGCTGACGCACCGGCGTATCAAGGAAGTGCTCATCAATTCGGAGTTCTCCTGGTGGAAGGATGACTATCAGGAATTCTACTTCAACCTGAACAAGGAGCGCATGGCGCAAGAGGGCATCGACGCGCAAGTGCTTTTCTCTGCGGTGCGCCCCATCTTTGGCAAGAATCTGGAGATTGGTTCGGTAGCGGCCGAGCAGGGGATGGAGAAAATCAAGCTCTCTTCCCGCCAGTCTGCCGAATATGACATCTGGGCAATGCAGTTCTTTCCCTATGGAGTAGGAAACGGCAAGCATTACAAGCTTTCCGAACTGACTACTGTGGAAAAGGGACAGATGCCGCAGGAGATTGCCAAAGAAAACCAGCAGTACCGCCTCTGCCTGCAATACGAATATATCGGCTCCAATGAGATGGGCAACAAGATACAGAAACGTGACCTGGAGGAGTTCAACAAACTGTTGCCGATGGGTTATACAGCCGAGTCGGACAGCAACAGTTGGTCATGGGGCGAGAAGGACAACCGCCAATACCTGCTTCTGCTGGTGGTGATAGCCATCATCTTCTTTACGACCAGCGTTCTGTTCAACTCCCTGAAGCAGCCGCTTGCCATCATCTTTGTGATTCCGGTTTCTTATATCGGGGTATTTCTTACTTTCTATTGGTTCCGGCTGAACTTCGACCAGGGCGGTTTTGCGTCGTTCGTCCTGCTGTGTGGCATCACGGTGAATGCCAGCATCTATGTCCTGAACGAGTACAACAGCATCCGACGTCGTTTCCCCCGTCTTTCCGCTCTTCGTGCCTACGTCAAGGCGTGGAATGCGAAGGTCGTTCCTATTTTCCTCACGGTAGTTTCTACCATTCTGGGATTTATCCCTTTCATGATAGGTGAGGACAAGGAGGCTTTCTGGTTTCCATTGGCGGCGGGTACCATTGGCGGACTGGTGATGTCCGTCATCGGTATCTTCTTTTTCCTGCCGGTTTTTGTGCTGAAACAGCGTGATTTTCTTAGGAAATGATTACTTTTGCTTGATTTTGTTACCTGAATGGATACTTGAATTTTAAATATGGAAAGTGCGGAGTACTCTTTGGATGAGTTATTATGTCAGTCTCTTCTGTTGTTTCGTCAGTATCGGTTTTATGATTCTCCGGAATGTGGAGAAAAAGCATTCCGGATGTTGGAGGAAGCCCATGTATGGATGGGGCGTACGCAAGAGTGTGTGGATATGGCGAAATGGGGGTGCGTGATAGAGTGTCTTGCGCAGAAATACTACATAGAAGATGATACGGATGCGATTCTGGAAGAAATTGATGCTGCCTTGGTTGCGCATTGGAAGAGGATAGAGAAAATCCATGCAGAAGTCACCACCGTTTATTTATGGCTGGGGTACTATTTCCTGCTACGTTTCAGAAACCGGGAATCCCGTTCCCATTCCCGTTGTAAACAGATAATGTCCAGCTTGTTGTGTGCTTTGGTCGAAATCTTCCGTAAGGTGGAGAAGGGGGGAGCCCCGACAGAAGTCTTGTCACATCTTTCGGTAGATGTTTGGGGAGAGACCGTCTGCTGGATGGAGCAGGTACATGATTCCCGTCTTTGCGAGAAGCAGTCGTCAGCTTTGCTGGCACAACTCTATAACCTGAAAAGTGTGGAGTTGGAAAAAGGTCTGGGAAAGCAGGATGCTTTGCTCCAGCAGATTCTGGAGTTTTATTGCTTTTAAGAGAAAATTATCTCTGCTTAGTTTTATCATTTCTGCTTCCACACTTCCACCCACTTCCTGCATCCCTTTATTCATCGGCATTACAAGTGCTGTGGAAGCAACTCAAAAAGGTGGAAGCAACTTTTGCTTCCACAGCGGAAATACGCCGGAAAGTAAGTTAATGTCTTGTTTGTTAGTGTATTAATAGAATGTACAGCATTTTGCAAATATCTTGTTTACACGATATGCGTTTCGTGTAAACACGGTATTAACTTCGTAAAAGACCGTTTACCGATAGACTGCAGCTGGGCTCATAATAGGAATAAGATAGGTGCACAGTATGGGGAAACTATGAGTATAATAGGTGTTCAACGGTTATGAAGCACCTTGTTGACGGTCGTTAGTCGAGTGGTTGACGGCCGTTGGCAGAGCGCATCACGGCCGATAGGCGCTGATAACTCCGTACAGAAAATGGAAAGGAAGCCTATGTAAGGGGAAACAAGCTCTGAGCTATTTGTTTTGTTTGTCACATTTATCTTGTTTTTGTACATTGTTGAAGCGGTTTTTTGTATCTTTGAAGGGAGAGGCCGTAAAAAAGCTTATTCTCATCCAAAGTTTAATTATATATACATGGATTATGAAGCGATGTATAGTACTGTTCATAACATTCTGCTGTGCAGTTGTTTCTAATGCGCAGACAAATGGCATTGTGACTGATGGGGAAAAAGGATTGCCGTTGGCTGGTGTGAATATTTATCTCCAAAAGGATTCTGTGTATACGCAATGATAATCTGGTAAAGAACATGTTCATATGAAAAAACTGTTATATCTTGGGCTTTTGTCCGTTTGTGTACTGTTAGGTTCTTGCGTAGAGAAGAACGTATCCAATGTTTTTGATAAGGTAGAGAGGTATATGGATGTATATCCTGACAGTGCATTGCTGCTGTTGGAGCAAATTCCTCATCCGGAGGAGCTTCGTGGGAAGCAGCGGGCGGACTATGCATTGCTGCTAACGCAAGCACGTGATAAAAACTATCTGGATAGTTTGCAGTCGGATTCGTTGATAAAAATTGCGGTAGATTATTATAAGGATGATGGTGTAAAAGCAGGAAAGGCATTGTTTTATTATGGTAAAGTGGCAGCTTTGCAAGATAATGATACATTGGCTATACAAGCTTATTTGAGCGCTTTGGCTAAATTGGAGAAGACGGAAGAATATAAGTTGCAGGGATTTGTACATGAATATATCGGTGTTTTGAATACGGACAGAAAGCTATATAAAGATGCTCTCGACAATTATCAAAGTTCAGCGTATTGTTTTCAAAAGGCTGTTGATACTTTAGGAGTTATATATGTTTATCGGGATATTGCTCGTATTTATTATGTAGAACAGAAATATGACAGTGTTTATAATTACATTAATCGTGCTTTGTCCTTGTGTGAGAAAAAGAAAGGATGTATCAGTTTTGAACGGGTAATCCCTTCTTTATTACAAGTAAAAGGGATTGCCAAAAGAAATGAAGGGGATTTGGGAGATGCAATAGCCCTGTTGAAAACTGCGGTAGAGACTGAACAAGATAGGCATTCTATGCATCACTGTTCAATGTCATTGGGGAATATTTATTTGAATCTAAATAAGTTGGATGAGGCTGGAAGATGTTTCGCTTTAGCTTTGAATTCTGAAAATCCTCGTACTCTGGCGGGTGCATATCACTATTTGTATCTGTTGGAAAAGAAACAGAAAAAGTATGCAATGGCTCTCTATTTCAAAGAAAAGTCTGATTCGTTGTTAGTCATTGAACGGGATGCTAAACAAACATCTCAAATTTTGACTTTGCAACGTAAATATGAAAGAGGAAAACTTCTTTTAGAAAAGCAACAGGTTGAACGTGAAAAGCAAATACAGCTTTATTTTTGGATAGCAGTAGTCTTGTTTATTATACTGCTATGCATTGTTTTGTATTTTCTTTTGAGAAAGAGATATGAAGGACTGTTCCGGAAGAATATGCAAATAATAGAAGAAAATGAGTGCATGATTAAACGATATGTTTATGAACTTGATGTGTTGAAACAAAGGGCAGGTGAGATGGCAGAAACAAATAGAGAGAAGATTGCTAAATTGAACCAAAAGATTTTGCTATTGGAGAGTGAGAATAAAAAAATAAGTGAAAATGTATGTGTAAATGGCGTTTATCTCTTGGAACAATTGAAGAAGGAAAAGCTGATTGTGAAGAATATGACCAACCAGGAGAAAGAACAACTCCTTGAATATATAGATTTAATATATGGTAATTTTATTTCTCGGTTAAAGAAAGATTTTAAATTAACTAGTGGCAACTTGATGTTGTTGGCTTTGCTTAAAGTCGGTTTCACTTCCAGTGAATTGATGTTCACTTTTGACTGTGAGATGAATTCCATTTTTACGAAGAAACGGAGGTTGAGGGGAATCTTAAGTTTGGATACAAATGATAAATTGGAAGAATTTGTAGCTCTTTACTAGAATAATCGCTTGATTTTCGTCCACTAATTTAGAAATGTTTTTACTGTCATCTTATTGGTGTATAGAGTATTGACTTGTCTTGTGTTGTCCACTCGTATTTTCTCTAAGAAGTGATTGAATGGCTATCTTTGTAACATTCAAAACTAAAGATACTATGAAATCATTTTTTATTTTGTTAAGTTTATACTACTTTCTTGTAGTAAATGTAGTAAGTGCAGATTCAGTTACTTTTCCTTCGAGAGTAGAAATCGTCATGGATGAGGATTTTGATTTACCGGGTGGTCCGGGGAATGCTCATCGTTCTATTCCTTCAGCTACTCCTTTTTTAGCATTTTTGAATGATGACCATTCCATTGATTTGGAATTCTATCAATCGATAGGTGAAGTGGAAATTGCAATTTCTCAGAATGGGAATGTTGTTTACTCCTCTGCTGAGAATATAGACTCTCCTATATTAAGAAAAGTACAGTTACAGCAAGGTTTAGGTGGTGATTTTTTACTTGAGATAAAGGGCGCGGATGGGGCTTATGCATTCGGTAGATTTACTGTTCATTGATTTGATAATGAATATATAACACTATGAAACAAATCTCATTTTGCATCACTTGCATGAACCGGCTTATTATCGACGAAGTCATAGTGGGAATATGGTTTTTAGGTTAGCGAGTCGGTATGTAATCTGGATGCAGATAATTATCTGGGGAAAGGCTTTGCAGAGTTCGTGATGAAGAAGTTTGAGAATGAAGAAAATATATTCTATATCAGTACTCTTTGTAAACGTGATGTTTTTGGACGAATATGTTTGAAGAAGCGAGGCTTTATTGCAATGAAAGGTTATAATGAGGCTTTGGTAGGCTATGGATTTGAGGATGCAGAATTTTATGATGGTCTGGAGTCGTAATCAGGATATGAAGTCGGGTGAAACTTGTTCGTTTTTAGCTAAAGAAAAGATTGTATAACGCTTCTTTTTAGTAAGAAGCATAATAATTATTTACGTATGAAAAAAAAATTGTAGTGTATGTCTTGATGGCTTTTATAGCTCTATTTTTAATATTTAGATTCGTGTCTATATCAAATAACATAAGTCTGCAAAGAGGAATTGTTAGAAGTGTATCTGCTACAGAGCATAATGATATTGTAATAGAGTTGGAGAATGATTCTTTTTATTATATAAATAGAGGTATGGAAAGTGAAATAAATTATGAATGGTTTCAGAATTATTTGCCAGGCCATGAAATAGAGTTGTATATTCAAAATGAACATTTATTTGGGTCAAATAGTAATCGTATTGTTGAAGTAAGCATAAATGATTCTTGCATATATAAGAAGTGATTTATATTTATTCGCAAGAAAACAGTTGTATGCCAAGAAGGTGATAACTTGTTTGATAAAGAGAACAATCAGCATATTCAAATTCGGGGAGTTAGTTCGGATGGATGTTTTTTTGCTTTATTACAACCGGATGAACTTAGCGATGATAATCAACAGAGAATGGGAGTTGAAGAAGAAGGTAACCCCATAATAGCTGTTCTTTATTAAGAAGTTGATATAAAGATGAAACTGTTTTCCCATGAAGTGTGAAAAATATATCTATGAATAGTTCGTAATTCATTTGTTTTTAGTATGTTTGTGCTATTCGTATATATAGTATGAAATACTAAGGAAGAGAATGTTCTTAATGAAAGTATGAAAAGAAGAGTTAAAGCATTGACTGTTGTTTTGGCAATATGTCTTATAACTGTTTTTATTCGATGTCAGTCGAATGAAACTCCTATTCAGCAACTTGTAGTTGTTGTGAATGGGGATTCTATTGAGATGGTTTTTGTGAAAGGAGGTACATTTATGATGGGATGTACAGATGAGCAGGGATGTGACTGTGAGGATAACGAGAAACCAGCACGTAAGGAGTCGGTATCTGATTTTTACATAGGAAAATATGAAGTTACTCAAAGGCTGTGGAGGGCGGTTATGGATACTGATTCCATTTTGCCGTTTAATGGGGGATGCGGAGATTGCCCGATGGAAAATGTAAGCTGGAAAAATGCGCAGGAGTTTATCGGTAGATTAAATGCTATGACCGGTAAAACATTTCGTCTTCCGACTGAGGCCGAATGGGAATACGCAGCGCGTGGTGGACACAAAAGTAAGCACTATAAATACAGTGGCAGCAATCAGGTAAGTGAGGTGGCTTGGTATGTTGGGAATTCCTCTGGCGGACAATATGGAGAAGCTGGAACTACCCGTCCGGTAGGTCTGAAAAAAAGCAATGAATTGGGATTGTATGATATGAGTGGCAATGTTTGGGAGTGGTGCGGTGATTTGTACACTAAAGAATACAAGCAAGGTGGTAAGTCTATCCATCCGGGATGGCCTTTTGAGGGTACTTATCTTTTTTTCCGCCGAATATTGCGAGGTGGAAGTTGGGGAGGAACAGCAGAGGGGTGTCGGGTGGCGTACATTGATTACGACATTGAGAATTATAGTGACGAGTATGGAGGTTTTCGCCTTGTGATGGAGCCGGAATCGATTAAATAATGTAATTAATGATGATAAGTGATATTTTACTACTTTCAGAGTAATGAATAGAAATGGTATGAGATATATGTGGAAATTCTTTTTATTATTGATGTTGGTTGTAACTTCGTGTTCCGAAAAGCAGATTGATGGCAATGTAATTAATGTTGCGGAAGCAATGAGTAGATTGTCAGAAGGACAATCTGTACAAAATTTGTTTTCCAGCATAAGTTATATTCCTTTGGAGACTAATGAGCAGGCTATTATAGGAAAATATCCGGAGTGCATAATTATGGATAGTGCGATATTGGTATCTTCTGTCCATCAGAATCTGAAACTTTTTGACCGTACTAACGGGAAGTATATTCGGGATATTGGACACGTAGGTACTGATCCGGAAGGATATGCAAAGGATTCATGGGGGAAAGTGAGCTTTTGGGCTGATGCGGTTCGGAGAACCGTTTATCTATTGGGATGGAATAATGATTTCCTACTATATGGATTTGATGGGAAATATAAGGATAGAATTCGATTGCAAGATACAGTCAATTGTATTCTGTCCCAAAATTACTATTTGATGGATGCGGACAGAATTTGGGGACATAATAAAATGAAACTCTCTCCGGAGACGCCATCAGTCTTTTATATGGATAGAAATACGATGTCATTGACCGGTATTGCTACATGGAATTCAGCCCTGCTTCCCATGGATGAGGTTTTGTCGGTTTCAAATTTGTTGGGGGGCAATGTTGCTTATGGAGGTGACTTGGCAATGGCAGAATTTGTTGGTGACCGGAAATATTATACGGCAATCAATAGCCCTTCGTTATGGAAATCTAAGGATGCCATCCGAGTGAAACAAGCTTTTAATGATACTATCTATACTATTTCAGAGCAGGGACTTACTCCATATCTGGTTTTTGAACTGGGTGAGTGGCACTGGAGTGAGCAGCAGCAATTGGATGTAGAAGGATGTGATAAGAAAATAGCCATAGACTATATTCTGGAGAATGCAGAATACATCTATTTCCATTTTCATACAAGCTTATATTTAGAAGAAAGCCAGTCATATTGTGGATTTTACCATAAGGAAAAGAAAACTGTTGTTTGCCAAAAGGGTGATAGCTTATTTGATAAAATGAATAATCAGCATATCCAAATCAGGGGAGTCACTTCGGATGGACATTTTTTTGCTTTGTTACAACCGGATGAACTCAGTGATGATAATCAACGGAGAATGGGAGTAGAAGAGGAAGGTAACCCTATTATGGTCATGCTTTATTAAGTACTTATTCCGTCGTCTTCCCCCTTGCATCCAAATACCCTCTTTTAAACATATCCACGAACAGAAAGAATAGTGATAAGAGCAGTGGCCCGAAGATGACACCCATGAATCCGAAAAGGGACAAGCCGATTACAACTCCGAAGACAGTGATAAGCGGATGAATGTCTGCCATTTTCTTCTGGATGATGAAGCGTATCAGGTTGTCGAGCTGTGAAATGACTGCACCGCCATAGATAGCCAGGCCGATAGCTTGAACCCAGTTGCCTATCAATGCCATGTAGACAGCTATCGGAAACCATACCAGCGCTGTTCCTACCATTGGGATGATGCTGGCGAAGCAGGTCAGGAAACCGGCGAACAAGATGTTGGGAGCACCGAAAATCCAGTAGCCTATCATGGCTACTCCTCCTTGTATGACGGCGAGTAAGGGGATGCCGATGGCATTGGAGCGGACAATCATGTTGATTTCGTGGATGACGTTTTGTGTATTGTCATCGTTGAACGGTAGTAGGTCGTTGACGTACTGTTCCATCTTTTTGCCCCCTATCAGCATGAAGTAGAGTACAAAGACCAGTACGAAGATGTTGACGGCAAAACTGCTGATACCTCCCATGATGGCTTGCCCGATGCGGGGAAGAATTGAAATGACGTATGCCACCGTGTCTTTCCCCAAGATATAGTAGCCGGTTTTGGCTTTAATGATGTTGGCCGCTTCTTCGAAAGGAGCTATAATGGCTTGCGGGTCCAGATTGATGTTTTGAAGATTGACCACAGCCAGCCATACCACCAGCCCAAGCGGAACCAGAAAGCAGAGAATGGCCTCTGCCGTAATGAGGGTGGCAGCTATGCTGCGCTTCATTTTCCGCTTGTCGGAAAGATACATCATCTGCTTTCTCACCAGGATATAGATAGTCAAGGCTCCCAGCAGACCGCCCATGAATGGGGCTATTTGTCTGAAAAGAATGATTCCCAGCCCGATAATGATAGCTATCAATGAATATTTCCAGTATTGTTCTTTTGTACTCATAAAGTTCCTGTATTTCTTAGTAAAGAAACATAAAAGAAGTTGAAAAGGTTTGGAAATTGTGGCCGGAATTCAATATTTATCCTTCGTCCAGCCAGCCTGCCCCCTGGCGTATGATTTCCGGCTCCCCATTGGTGCAATCCACTACGGTAGAGCCTTCCGTACCGCCGATACCGCCGTCTATTACCAAATCGACAATATCACCGAATTTCTCGTCAATCAGTTCCGGGTCTGTGCAGTATTCAATGTCCTCATTGTCATCATGCGGCAATGTAGTTGTCATGATGGGAGCATCCAGCAGGCGGGCTATTTCCTGAATGATGGAATTGTCCGGCATACGGATGCCGACCTCCTTACGGTTGCGGAATATCTTGGGCAGACGGGTGGTGCCGTTCAGAATAAAGGTGAAGGCTCCGGGCAGATTACGCTTCATCAGCTTGAAAGTGGCGTTATCTACTTTGGCGTATTCGCTTACTTTACTCAGGTCGTAGCAGATGATGGAAAGATTGTTCTTCTTGGGGTCGATATTCTTGAGGCGGCAGATGCGCTCGATGGCGCGCTCCTTCAGTCCGTGGCAGCCGATGGCATACATGGTGTCGGTAGGGTAGATAAGGATACCTCCGTCATTCAGTAGGTCGACCACCTGCTGCAGGTCGGCGGGATTGTTATTTTTTTCATAAAGTTTCAGAAGCATGGCAGAAATGGATTTGAGTTTTATATTACATGCAAAAATAGATAATAATCGGCTTATAAACAAGCAATTCACCTTTTTAGCATCTCTTTCTCCAGTTTCTTTATCTTCTTCCAGGCCTCTTTGAATTTGGGACAGAGGGTGACGGCTTTCTCATAGTTTTTCATGGCCGCCTCCTTCATGTCATGCTTCAGGCATTCGTCACCCATAAGGATGTATTCGCGGGCATACTTCACGAGGGCTTTCTCTTTCTCCAATGCTGCTTGCTTCAGTGCACGGTTTTCCTCTTTCAGACGGTTGATGATGTTCAGCTTCCGGCGGATGAGGCGCTGCACGTTCGGTTTCTCGATGTCGTAGCGGGAATGGATGGCTTTGAAAAACTCATCCAGGAAAGTGCCGAAGTCCCCTTTGTCGAAGGCTTTGGCGGCGGCAACGTATTGAACGTCTGCCTGTGCTTGCTTCAAGGCACGGTCGATGGCGGTGCGGTTGTTGAAGCGTTCGGAGAAGCTGACAATCTCCGGACGCACGAATACATCGGCACGGCTGATGGGCTTTTTCAGCTGGATGCCTTCCAGCGAGGTGCAGCGGCTGAGGGCTACGTATGCCTGCCCACCGGCAAACACGCCGCCGGTAAAGTCGATGACTACCCGGCTGAAGGTCAGCCCTTGGCTCTTGTGTACGGTGATGGCCCATGCCAGGCGCACGGGATATTGTGTAAAGGTACCCAGTTCTTCCTCTTCAATCTGTTTCTTTTCTTCGTTGTATTTGTAGCGGATGTTTCGCCACGACTCTCGTTTGACGTCACATTCCTTGCCGTTGTCGGTGATGACGTAGAGGGTCTCTTCAATAGGGTCGAAGCCGCTGATGACGCCGATGGTGCCGTTCACCCAGCGGCGGTCGAAGTCATTCTTGATGAAGATGATTTGTGCGCCCGGTTTCAGTACCAGTTCCTGCGAGGTGGGGAGGCTGCTTTCGGGAAAGTCTCCCATGATTTCGCCGTAGAAGGTGATCGGGTCACCGGGAAGTTCCGCCAGTTTCTTGTCGTTGATGTAGTCCACATTGTCACGGCGGGTGGCGAGGGTGATGTACATGTCGGCTTCCGATTGCTCTATTTGGGTGCCATAGCGGGTGTTGAGCAGCTGAAGTTCGGTAGAGCCGACGGTATTGTTGCGGATGTGGTCCAGCACATGGATGAACTTGCTGTCTGTTTGACGGTATACTTTCTGCAGTTCGATGGAGACAAGGTCTATCTGGCCGAATACCCTGGCAGAGAAGAAATAAGGGGTAGGGTAGAATCGGTTCAGTATCTCCCGTTCATCTCCTTTGACGACGGGTTCCAACTGGAACACATCGCCCACCAATAGTATCTGTTTGCCGCCGAAGGGTTCGCGCAGGTTGCGGGAATAGACGCGCAGGATGCGGTCTACGGCGTCGATGATGTCGGCGCGTACCATGGAAATCTCGTCGATGATGACCAGTTCCAGTTCTTCTAGTAGTTTGCGGTGGGGTTTGGTGTATTTGAAAAATTCGTGGATGCGTCCCCGTTGAAGGCTGAAGTTCGGGTCATCGGGCAGCAGGGGGTAGAAAGGTAGTTTGAAGAAGCTGTGCAGGGTACTGCCTCCGGCATTGATGGCGGCTATGCCGGTAGGGGCAAGCACTACATGCTTTTTCTTCGTATTCGCGCAGATATATTTCAGGAAGGTCGATTTGCCCGTACCTGCTTTGCCCGTCAGGAATACGGACTGACGGGTATACTGAATGAGGTTCAAGGCATCTTGAAACTCTTTGTTTTGTGTATCGGGAACGAAGCTCAAAAGATTTCAGATTTATGATGGATTCCCGACTATGCCGAAATATTTCAGGGCGTTGGCGATGCCGTCTTCATCAACAGAAGTGGTTGTGTAGTTACTGGCAGCTTTTACGTCGTCATTGGCATTGCCCATGGCTACACCGATACCGGCATGGCGCAACATGCTGATGTCATTTCCTCCGTCGCCGAAGGCCATGGTCTCTTCCAGCTTGATGCCGAAGTGGCGGATAATCTGGTCGATACCGTTTTGCTTGGTGTTTCCTTTGGCTGTCACGTCTACGAAGGCAGGATGCCAGCGGCCCATCTCGCAGTGAGGGACGGAGGGCAGGATGATTGCTTCTTCCTCGGCGTTGATAAAGGGAGTCAGCTGGAAGAAGGCTTTGTCGGCATGGCTGTCGGTATAGGGCTTTGCTTCGATGGGGTCCACTTTCAGTTGGCGATGGAAGATTTCCTCCACTACTTCGCCGGGCTGGTTCACGCAGATGTCGCTCTCCCACCAGGATGCATGGGATGTTGCGTTCGTGGCAGAAAGCTGTCAAGGCATCCACTTCCGCTGTCGGTATGGGGCTTTTGTAGATAACGGTGTCTTCTACAAAGCAATAGGCGCCGTTCATCGTGATGTAGCCGTCTATCAGATTCCGTTCCTGCAAGGCAGACAAGTTGTTGATGATGACGCGTGGACGTCCGGTAGAAATGAAGATATGTATGCCTTTGGCTTTGGCGGCAGTCAACGCTTCAATAGTGGAAACGGGAATTTCGTGGGTCTTGAAGCTGACCAAGGTTCCGTCGATGTCAAAAAACAGAGCTTTTATCATAAGGGGTTCTTTTATCTTGTGCGCGAAATTACTTAAAAAAGCGAAGATATTTCGTACTTTTGCGCACAAATAAATGATAAATAACAAATGAAGAAACATTCTTTGAAAGATTGGATGATAGCGGTGCGTCCGTGGTCATTCCCCGCCTCTTCGATGCCGGTGGTGGTGACGTTGGCATATCTGTATTGGATGCAGCAGGACATAAACTGGGTGAACGGCATCTGGGCATTGCTGAACATCGTCGTGTTTCACGCTGCCGGGAATACCTGGAGTGATTATTTTGACTACAAACATAAGGTCGATGCAAAGGACACCTTTGGCGCCAAGACCTTGACCGACGGGATGTTTGCTCCGCGCGAGATATATAGCTTGTCGATGGCATTGCTGGCAGTTGCCCTTGTTGCGGGTGTCGGCCTGCTGTGGCGTACGGGGTTGCCGTTGCTGTACATCGGTATAGGCGGTGCAGCTTGCTCGTTGCTTTATCCACCGCTCAAGTATCGTGCGTTGGGCGATGTCGTCATCTTTTTGGCGTATGCCTTGCTGCCGACGTTGGGCACCTGCTATGTGGCTACGGGAGTAGTTGACTGGAATGTCTTGTGGATAGCTCTGCCGGTGGGACTGATTACGGTGGCCATTCTGCATGCCAATAATACACGGGATATGCGTACCGATGCCCGTGCAGAGATTCAGACACTGGCCATGAAGCTGGGAGGAAAGGCGTCGATGTACGTTTATTGTGCCGAAGTCCTTTTTCCTTTTGGCTGGATAGCCGGCTTGATAGCTGCGGGAACTCTTCCTTTATGGACCCTGCTGGTGATGCCGGCACTGGTTCCTGCCATAGGCAATGTACGGGTGGTGTCCCGTTTTCCCGGAAAGGGAGAAAGTGCCATAGCCGGTCTGGATGAGATGACTGCAAAACTCCAGTTGTTGTTCAGTCTGCTGTTCACGTTGTCGTTCGTTGTAGCCGGTCTGCTGTCATGAAGAAGCTGATTTTTACCATTCTGCTGGCTGCCGTGCTGTGGACGGTCATGTTTTCGCCTTGGACGGCTCCTTTCGTGAATTTCTGGTGGATGATGACCGGTTCTGCGCTCACACTGTCCGTGTTTGCCACCTTGTTCAATCCCGGCTGGTGGCGGGAGGTGAAGTGGAGCTTGCCGAATGTCTTGCTGGGACTTGGCATTGCTGTTGCTTTGTGGGGCGTTTTCTGGTTGGGAGACAAGGTGTCATCTTGGATGTTCGATTTTGCCCGTCCGCAGGTGGACTCCATTTATGGGATGAAAGAGGGAGAGTCTCCTTGGCTGCTGGCAGCATTGCTGCTGTTGCTGATAGGGCCGGCGGAAGAGATTTTCTGGCGCGGCTATGTGCAACGCACGCTTTCCAAACGCTGGAATCCGAATGCGGGTTTTGTGGTGGCTACTTTGATTTATGCACTGGTGCATGCCGGTTCCTGCAACTTCATGCTGGTCATGGCGGCTCTGGTGGTGGGGGCGGCATGGGGGGCGCTTTACCGTTTCTTTCCGAACCGCTTTGCCGCTATTATCTTGTCTCATGCAGTGTGGGATGTGGCGGTATTTATATTTTTCCCGATATGATTATTGTTTACAAAAATAAGGTGGCGGTAATGGATTGTATACTGAGCCCTATTCAGTCGTATACTGAAATAGGTTCAGTATACGACTGAATAGGGCTCAGTATACGACAGAAATAGGATGTATTTATACATGTTGATAATCAGATAGTTGTAAATTCTCTTTCGGGCGGTATAAAAACAAGACAAATTGATGCGTTGAATTAGTGAAACTACAATAAAAAAACAAGCAAATGACTTACAATTTTGATGAAGTAATAGAGCGCCGTGGTACCGACTCCGTGAAATGGGACGGTGTGAAGAGTGTATGGGGACGCGATGACCTCCTCCCCATGTGGGTGGCGGATATGGATTTCCGCACGCCCCCGTTTGTGATGGAAGCCTTGCGGAAGCGTCTTGAACATGAAGTGCTGGGCTATACGTCTGCGTGTGAGGAATGGTATACTTCCATTTGTAGCTGGCTCAGTCGTCGCCACGGTTGGGACGTCACTCGCGAGATGCTGACTTTTGTACCCGGCATTGTCCGCGGTCAAGCCTTCGCATTGCAATGCTTCACCAATCCCGGCGACCGGGTAATGGTGATGACTCCCGTTTATCATCCCTTCTTCCTGGTGACGCAACGCATGAAGCGCGAAGTGGTTTACTCTCCGCTCGACCTGAAAGACGGACAGTATCAGATTGACTTTGAGCGTTTCCGTAAGGATATACAAGGATGCAAAGTATTGATTCTCTGCAATCCCCATAACCCGGGCGGGCGTGTATGGACGATGGACGAATTACGCCGGATTGCTGATATTTGTATGGAAAACCATACGTTTGTCATCTCCGATGAAATTCATGCCGACTTGACTCTGCCGCCTTACAAACACCATCCTTTTGCTACTGTTTCGGGGGCTGCTGCGCAGAATTCCCTCACCTTCATGGCACCCAGCAAAACATTCAATATGCCGGGATTGGGAAGTTCGTACGCCATTATCCTCAATGAGGACATCCGCCACCGTTTTCAGGAGTTCATGGAAGCGGGCGAGTTCAGCGAAGGGCATATGCTGGCCTATATCGGTGCGGCTGCTGCCTATATGCATGGTGAGGAATGGTTGGAACAGCTGCTGGACTATATAAAGGGCAATATCGATTTCACGGAGAACTACCTGCGCGAGCATATTCCGGGCATCGGCATGATACATCCGCAGGCTTCTTACCTGATTTATCTGGACTGCCGGGGATTGGGACTGACTCAGGAGAAACTGGTGGGACTATTTGTAGACAAGGCACATCTGGCACTGAATGATGGCACCATGTTCGGTGAACCGGGTAAGGGATTTATGCGGCTGAATATCGGCTGCCCGCGTTCGGTGTTGGAGCAGGCGCTGAAGCAACTGGAAACTGCGGTTGCAGACAAATGATAGAAAAAACTATATCTCCTATATTATGAATAGATTACCTTTCCTTGGACTATTGTTTGCGTTGCTGTGCCTTGTTGCCTGCCGGCAGATGAATGAGGCACATCTGTTACATCTGGCAGAAAAGCAGGTGAATATGAATGTGGACAGCGTGTATGCCTTGCTGGTACAGATAGAGAGGCCATCGCAACTTTCGGATGAGGAGAGGCTGTTGTATGGATGGCTGAATGCTTATGTGCACTATAAGCGGCACAACTCGATGGCGGAAGATTCCTTGATATTGCCTGCTTCCGATTATTACGTCTTCCGCAACGACACGGCGAAGAATCTGTTTTCCTATCAGTTGAAAGCCTGGTACTGGTATTGGCTGAAAGAGCACGAACGGTGTATAGCTGCCATTGACAGCGGCGTAGCTTTGGCCAAGGCGCTGCAGGACACGGGAAGAATGGCTGATATGCTGATTGATAAGGCATACTGGTATGTGTATGTCTGGAAAGATTATGAGAAAGCGATAGAAACTTTCCGTACCGCCATAGCCTTGGATGCAAGAGCCGAAAGCTTCTTCTCTATGGGAATTGCCATGGGGCTGAATAAGAATGATTCTGCATCCTATTACATGGAGCGCAGCATAGAACTGGCAGTGGAGGCAGAAGATACCAGTAAGATAGTGCATTATTTGCGTAACTATGCCCAGATGCAGGCTTACCTTTTTGATGAACCTTCCGGTGCGATAGCTACTATTCGTCGTATGGAGCAGTATGTCATCGACCCGGTGCAGTTGCGTATGGGAGATCTGGTGAAAGTGGAAGTGTTCTTGAAAGAAGGGCTGCTTGATTCGGCGGAATACTATTTGAATAAGGAAAGGAAACGTGGCGAGGGCCGGAACCGGTTTCTGACGGAAGAGAATATGGTGGCAGTATATAGGGCATTGATAGATTATACACGTCACCGTACGTTTGATGTGCTGGACGTGGCGCGCTATAATGATTCTGTTGCCAATGCTCTTACTGCGTTGCAGAGTACCGTCCGGCGTAAGGATGAGTCGAAGGAGACGCTTTCGCAAGCCAACTTGATTCTGACGGTGGAACGGAAGCAGGCACAGTTGAATTTGTTGCTGGCACTGTTGGTACTGGTGCTTGCAGGTGGCGGTGTGTCCCTTTATGTCCGTAACCGGCGTAACCGGTTGATTGAAGCGGAAGAACGGGCGGAAACACTGACCCGGCTGTTGGAAGATGCGACCAAGAACCAGTCGAAGGAGGAAGACGGACAGTTTTTTCGGAAAATACTGTTGCAGCAATTAGGCATGATACGGCTGGTGGCTAAACAACCTACCTCACAGAATCAGGAGCTGCTTCGCCGCATTTCGGGTATTACCAGCCATGAACTGCCGGTAGAGAGTTTGCTGGTATGGGAGGACTTGTATCCTATCATAGACCGGATTTATGATAACTTCTACACAAAGATGGACAGCTGTTTTGGCGATGTGCTCATTGACAAAGAAAAGCAGCTTTGCTGCCTGCTCTGTGCGGACTTCTCGACGAAGGAGATTAGTGTGGTGACACAACAGAGCATTCCTACCATTTACCAGCGAAAGACGAATATCCGCAAGAAACTGGGGATGGGGGAGAAGGAAGGCATCGTAGAGTTTATAGGCAGCATATAGACCGGAAAAGGCATAATATAGACTTTTGTGAAATTAAAGTGTTGATATGTAGTGATTTGTAGTTTTGGAATATAGACTTTTTATTCCTCGATATAGACCGTTTGAGGCATGTTTTACCCCTACCTTTGTATCAGCGAAATACAAGGTGTGAAATATTGAAATCAAACGCATGATGAAAGAAAAACTACTGAACAACGTTAGAAAAAGAGTGATGGTATGGGTGGCCTTGGCAAGTATGGCAACTCTGCTTCCTGCTCAGACTTACCGGCTTTCCGGTTGTGTGCAGGACGAGAACCGCCAACCGGTAGAGGTGGCGAATGTGCTGCTGAAGCAGGCAAAAGACAGTATCTATATTACCGGTATGCTGACCGACACACAAGGTTGTTTTTCCTTTGACCAGCCACTGGGAGAATACTTGTTGCATATTACCCTTATCGGCAGCGAAGACCTCTACGTTCCCGTTGTGCTGCAAGGAAACAAAAACGTTGGCGAATTGACATTGAAATCTTCTTCTGCCTTGCTGGACGAAGTGATCGTTACGGCCGCGCGTCCCGTTATCAAGCGTCTGGTGGATAGGGTAGTGTTCGATGCACATAATACCATAGCCTCTGCCGGAGGCAGTGCACTCGACCTTCTGCGTGAAGTGCCCGGTCTGCAGGTTGGACAAAACAGTATTGGTATTATAGGTAAAGGGGGTATCAAGGTTTATATCAACGACCGTGAGACGAAGCTGTCAGGAGATGAACTGATAGATTACCTCCGTTCCTATGACGCCTCCCAGATACTGAAGGTGGAGGTGATTACCACGCCTCCGTCCAAATACGATGCCGCCGGAAATGCAGGCATCATCAATATCCGCTTGAAGTCACGCCCCAAAGATTACGTGGGTGGTACGGCTTCCGCTTCCTACAGCGCTGGTGAAAAGGACAATTACGGATATGGCGGGGTAAGCCTGAACCTCAGCAAGGGGCGCGTGTCATCCTTCCTCAACGGGGGTACTACGCAGGGCAACTATGAGACGCGTGAGAAGAATTACCGCTATTTTCCGCAGAACACCTGGAACAGCCGTGCCGACTACACCAATTACATGAATAGCTTCTACCTTCAGGGAGGTGTGGACGTATCGTTGGAACGGGACTGGACTGTAGGTATGCAGGCCATCTATAATCACAGTGCTCCCAAACCGGGCAACGCCCTTTCATGGACGGAAGTTTACGATGCCTCTACCGCCGTATTGGATTCTTTGCTGTACTCCAACAGTGACAAGGATACCAGTTCCGACCGCCTCAATCTGAATTTTCATACCGATAAGGTCTGGGATGACAAAGGCAAGAAAATGACTTGGGATGTGGATTACCTGCGTGACAACCGGGACGAAAATATGGGCTTTCTCTCGAAAACCCTCCTGCCTGACGGTACGGAGATTCCGGGCACAAACTTCGACTACAACTATCTGCAACATCGCAAGGTAGATGTAGTCTCCTCCGCTCTTGATTTCATCCTTCCTTTTGAAAAGTACAAGATAACGGCAGGTGCCAAGGTCTCCTTTACCAACACTCGCAACGGTATCAATTACGATACGTCGGACCCTACGCTGGTGCAGGATGATTATTTCCGTTACAAGGAGCAAATCTATGCCTTATATGCTGATTATAGCCGTGAATATTCCGAACGTTTTTCCATGCAGTTGGGCTTGCGTATGGAGCACACCCGCACTACCGGTATTTCTGAAGCGAAGGATACGGAGGACAAGCACGACTATACGCGCTTATTCCCTACTGTCTATCTGCTTTATTCGCCTACAGACGGGCATGCGCTGAACTTCAGTTTCTCCAACCGCATCTCCCGTCCGTCACAGAATATGGTCAATCCTTTTCCGTTCTATCAGAACAAATATACATATGCCTGCGGACGTGAGGACTTGAAACCCAGCTACACTTACAATGCAGAACTGGGATATACGTTGAAGAACAACTTCAATGTTTCCGCTTATTATTCTTATTCGGACGATGTATTCTTCCAGGTTGTGGACTTGGATGCCGAAACGAATGTGACTTCTTTCCTTTGGGAGAATTTCATGAAGACGCATGCTTTCGGGCTTAACAATTCGTACACTTTCCGTACCAAATGGCTGCAAGCTTACGCCCAGCATGGAGTGAGCTATCGCCGGACTACCTCCAGCGCTGTCACCACCTCTCCCGAGGAGAAAGGATGGGCTTATGACGCCAGTCTGCGCAACACTTTCTTCTTCAATGAAAAGAAGACTCTTCTGGCCACGTTGTCCGGTTCCTATTCTTCCCGTCAGTATCAGGGCATCTATCTGATGAGTCCCACTTACAGCGTCAGTGCAGGTATGCTTTACCGGTTGTTGGACAATAAGCTCAACCTCAGCCTGAATGTCAACAATCTGTTTGTCAGCCATTCCAAATTGGAAACCATGTCCAACGGGCTGAAGATAATTGCAGATAACCAGTTCTCCTTTACCAGTTTCCGTATCGGTGTATCCTATACTTTCGGTGGAGACATACGTAGCAAGGGGCAGCGGAACAGTAACGAGGATATTCAGAGAAGATTATAATAAGAAGTTTATTGCGTGTTGGCAATTGGGAGAAAATACTTATCTTTGTGATACAAGCGATTGTAACAACGATTAATATAAAACCATGATGAAACAGAAACTTCTTTACCTATTGCCACTCTTCCTATTGTCGGGATGCGGGCAGGCTACTTACAAGAATGCATCTCTGCCGGCAGAAGAGCGTGCTGGACTTTTGCTGAAGGAACTGACGCTCGAAGAGAAGGTGTCCTTGATGATGGACAGCTCCAAACCGGTGGAACGTCTGGGTATCAAGCCCTATAACTGGTGGAATGAAGCGTTGCATGGAGTGGCGCGTGCCGGGCTGGCCACAGTGTTTCCCCAACCGATTGGTATGGCGGCATCTTTCTCGCCGGAGACTGTATACGAGGTATTTACTGCCGTATCCGATGAGGCCCGTGCCAAGAATGCCTACTATGCATCTCAGGGAAGTCGTGAACGCTATCAAGGATTGACGATGTGGACGCCTACGGTGAACATCTACCGCGACCCCCGTTGGGGAAGGGGTATAGAGACTTATGGGGAAGACCCTTATCTGACCAGCCGTATGGGAGTGATGGTTGTAAAGGGGTTGCAGGGTACGAACGATGGAAAATATGACAAGCTGCATGCTTGTGCCAAGCACTTTGCCGTACACTCAGGTCCGGAATGGAACCGCCATGAGTTTAATGCGGAAAATATCAAGCCCCGTGATTTGTATGAAACTTATCTTCCTCCTTTCGAAGCTTTGGTGAAAGAAGGAAAAGTGAAGGAGGTGATGTGTGCCTACAACCGTTTTGAGGGCGATCCTTGTTGCGGTAGCGACCGCCTGCTGATGCAGATTTTGCGCGATGAGTGGGGATTTGACGGTATTGTCCTTTCGGACTGTGGAGCTATTGCCGATTTTTACAGAGATTATGGTCATAAGACGCATCTTGATGCAGAGTCCGCTTCGGCGGCTGCGGTGTTGAGTGGGACTGACTTGGAATGCGGTTCGAGTTACGAGGCCCTGGTAGAAGCGGTGAAGCAGGGAAAGATTGATGAAAAAGCAGTGGATGTAGCAGTCAAGCGCCTTTTAACGGCCCGCTTTGCACTGGGTGAAATGGACGAGCCGGAGAAGGTGTCCTGGACCGGCATTCCTTTCTCTGTGGTGGCTTCTGCCGGACACGATTCTCTGGCGCTCGACATGGCGCGCAAGTCAATGACACTGCTTATGAACAAGGATAATACCTTGCCGTTGAAGCGTGGAGGTCTGACTATAGCCGTGATGGGTCCGAATGCCAATGATTCTGTGATGCAATGGGGAAATTATAACGGTATGCCTCCGCACACAGTTACCATTCTGGACGGAATTAGAAAAGCTTTGGGGAGTGATGACCGGCTTATTTATGAACAAGGCTGCGGATGGGTGGAGAGAGCTCAGATACAGAGCGTCTTCAATCGTTGCAAGACTGCCGACGGGAAACCCGGATTCAGTGCACGCTACTGGAATAACGTGACTCGTGACGGTGAGCCAGTCACTACTGCCCAAGTGACCACTCCTTTCCATTTCTGTACATCCGGTGCCACGGTTTTTGCTCCGGGTGTGAACCTTACCGACTTCTCGGCTACCTACAACAGCGTATTCACTCCCGACCAGTCGGGAGAGGTGGTCTTTGACATCTATGCTTATGGCTCAGGGAGATTGCGGATAAATGGGGAGGAAGTGAGAGGATTCTCCAATCAGCACGGTGGGCAGAAGAGTGCTTATACTTTGCAGGTACAAGCAGGAAAAACGTATGACGTTGAATTGGATTTTGAATATTTCCGTAGCGATGCACTGCTGAACTTCGACCTTGGATTTAAGAATGAAGTGGATGTGAGGAAATCTGTGGAGCGTGTAAAGGATGCTGATATCGTGGTCTTTGTGGGAGGAGTCTCTCCGAACCTCGAAGGCGAGGAGATGGGTGTTGAGCTTCCCGGATTCAGAGGAGGTGACCGTACCGATATCGAGTTGCCTGCTGTCCAACGGGAACTGATTGCCGCCTTGCACCGTGCCGGCAAAAAGGTGGTGTTGGTGAACTGTTCGGGTTCTCCCATCGGTCTGGAGCCGGAAACCGGGAGGTGTGGAGCCATTCTGCAGGCATGGTATCCCGGTCAGGCAGGCGGTACGGCTGTAGCCGAAGTATTGTTCGGCGATTACAATCCGGCAGGACGCTTGCCAGTGACCTTCTACCGCAATGTGTCTCAGCTCCCGGATTTTGAGGATTATAACATGACCGGCCGGACTTACCGTTACATGACCCAGGAACCGCTTTTTCCCTTCGGTCATGGATTGAGCTATACCTCTTTCAGCTATGGTGCTGTGGTGCTTGGTTCGGATAATATAAAGTCCGGTGAGAAATTGAGATTGAGTGTCCCCGTAACCAATACCGGCAAATGTGACGGTGAAGAGGTTGTGCAGGTCTATTTGAAGAAAAACGATGATGTAGAAGGACCGAGCAAGGCATTGCGTGCTTTCAAGCGGGTACATATCCCAGCAGGAAAGACGGTCGATGTAGAGTTTGATTTGGGTGATAAAGAGTTGGTGTGGTGGAATCCGCAAAGCAATACCATGTGCGTTTCCGAAGGCAGTTATGAACTGATGGTGGGCGGTAGCTCGCAAACTGCTGGTTTGCTGCGCCGGTCTTTTGTCATTCAGCCTTGATACATCACTGACAGAGTCAAAAAAAGCTTTCCGCTTGAGGGTGAGTTATGACCCTCAAGCGGAATTTTTATATACTGGGAATACATGTTCTTAATAATCCTTAATACTATATGTTAACTCCCTTGTTTCTTTGTACTTCTCTAATTTTAATTGATATATTTGTGATATCATTATGATATCAATTAAATTTATAGAATATGGAAACAAAAGAGTGTGGTTTCAGTGGTTTCAAGATGAATGGCTTTCTGGCCTTGTTCCTTCATTTGGTAGTGCTTACGGCAGTGATAATCTTTGGGTTTATCATTTCTGTGCCTACCTTGATCCTTTCGGTGTGTCTGTGCCTGGTATGGTTCATTATGTTTGCCGGCTATATGGAGCTGGAGCCGAACGAGGCGCGTGCCATGGTGTTCTTTGGCAAATATAAAGGGACGTTCAAGGAGACCGGCTTTTTCTGGGTAAACCCTTTTCTTAATAAGAAGAAGCTTTCGCTTCGTGCACGCAACCTGGATGTGGAGCCGATAAAGGTGAACGATAAGATTGGTAATCCTATTCTCATAGGGCTGGTATTGGTGTGGAAGCTGAAGGACACCTATAAAGCCATGTTTGAGATTGATTCACAAACAATGGCTGCATCCGCTCCGACAGCGGGTAATGCCAACCAGGTCAGTCTTGGCAATGCGGTGGCCAATCGTATGAATGCGTTCGAGAACTTCGTCATGATACAGAGTGATGCCGCTCTTCGTCAAGTTGCCGGTCAGTATGCCTATGATGATAATGAGGCTGATACGGAAGAGTTGACACTTCGTTCGGGCGGTGAGGAAATCAATGAACAGCTGGAGCAGAAACTGAATGAACGCCTGGCCATGGCGGGTATGGAAGTGGTGGAAGCCCGCATCAACTATCTGGCGTATGCGCCCGAAATTGCCGCTGTGATGCTGCGTCGCCAGCAAGCATCCGCCATCATTACGGCACGCGAGAAGATTGTGGAAGGGGCAGTCTCTATGGTAAAAATGGCGCTCCATAAACTTTCTGAAGAAGAAATTGTTGAACTGGACGAAGACAAGAAAGCAGCAATGGTCAGCAATCTGTTGGTAGTGCTTTGTGCGGACGAGGCTGCACAACCGGTAGTCAATACGGGAACGTTGAACCATTGATAAAGGATACGGATGAAAGAGATGGGGGTTATAGGACGATGGGCTCTTATACTGCTCTTGCTGGGCAATGTATATGGGGGCTTTGCACAAGATGCGAATACTGCGCGCGCGCAGCACATTTATGAATTGTTTGTGGCAGGGCAAGGTGACAGTATCCATGCGGCATTGAACCGGGAGTTGCAGGAGAAGCTGGCTCCGGCACTCTTCAATGATTCTTTCCGGCAGGCGGAGAAAATGTTCGGTAAATCCATATCAAAAGGAGAATGGAAGACCGATTCTGCCCAGGGAATTACTATCTATTATTCCGATGTGGAGTTTGAACGCTATAATCTCCGCTTTCTGGTGGCTTTTGATGCTGACGGGGCGCTGAACACAATCCGATTGGTACCTGCGCCTGCTGCCAGCACTGCCCAACCGGTAGCCTATGACAAGACAAAGATGGATGAAAGGGATATTACGCTGGGAGCCGACGGCTACAAGCTTCCCGGAACGTTGACTTTGCCCAAGCGGGCAGTCGGTCCGGATGCATGCAGGGTTCCTTGTGTTATTTTGGTACATGGTTCCGGTCCTCACGACCGTGACGAGACGATAGGTCCCAACAAGCCTTTCCGTGACCTTGCCTGGGGATTGGCGAAACGCGGCATTGCTGTCGTCCGCTATGAAAAACGGACAAAGGCATATGGTGCGGCTTGCGTTCCTGCCGGTCGCGAACTCGATTATGATACTGAGGCCGTGGACGATGCCGTTGCCATAGTGGAGCAGGTAAGGGCTTTGCCCGAGCTGGCTCCTGACAGTGTGTATGTGTTGGGGCACAGCCTGGGAGGTACATTGGCTCCCCGTATTGCCGGGCGTTCGAAAGGTTTGGCAGGTATCATTATCCTTGCCGGACTGGCAAGATCGCTTGAAGATGCTCTTGAGGAACAGTTTTATTATACCTCTTCTTTGACGGATTCTTCAGTCAATGTAAAGGTTCAACTTGATGAGCTGAAACAACAGTTGGCTAATGTCAAAAAGCTTGGTACCGAAGAGTTCGATGAGACAATTCCCTTACCGTTGGGGCAGCCCCGCTCATATTGGCTGTTTGCCAATGCTTACAAACCGGTGGAGGTTGCCGCTAAACTAAAGCTGCCTATATTTGTTCTTCAAGGGGAGAGAGATTATCAAGTGACTATGGAAGACTTCGGTTTATGGCGTTCCGGCCTGTTGCGTTGTAAGAATGCATATTTCAAATCTTATCCGAAATTGAATCACTTGTTGCAGGAAGGCAGCGGCAAGGCGACTCCGTTTGAGTATAGCCATGCTTCGCCCGTCCCGGCATATGTTATGGATGACATAGCCTCCTTCGTGCGGCGCAAGCAGAATACTCTTTGATTGGTACTTGGTTATATCAAAGTAACTTCAATCGTAAATCGTAAATCGTTAAATAGTAAATAAACAGTGGCTAAAAAAGAAACTTCAACCAAAAGCTTTGTCCTCCGTGTGGATGCTGCAACGATGGATGCCATTGAAAAATGGGCAGCCGACGAGTTCCGTAGTACCAATGGACAGCTTCAGTGGATTATCGCTGAAGCATTGCGGAAGAGTGGGCGGATGAAGAAGTCCAAGAATCCTCCTCCGTCTGAAGAGAAAGCAGAGGAGGATTCGTAATAACAGATTCTAAATCGCAGATAGTATGATTAATCTTGGTCCTTATTCCGGCAAGAATTGCCCTAATGTCCGTTTTCAACCCACTGTGATTGACCGTATTCTGGAAGGTACGGCCCTGCTTATCGTGCTCGTTACGTGGATTAGCATTTACTGGCTGTATACCCAAAGAGAAGGTGCCCTGCTGCCCGCCGTCTGGGTGATGGGTGGCTGTTCCATTTTCTGTTTCCTTTTGATGGGGGGATTGGCGTATCTTCCCGTCCGTTTCATCAATTTCCCTATTCGGGTCACCGAGCGCAATGCGGCTGTTCAATATTTGTTTGCCATACGCCTTACCCGGGTGATGAACATCATTCTGTTGTTAGTGCTTTTGGGCAGTGTTTGGGGCTTGTATTATGCATTCGGCAAACTCCTGCTCCTTGTCTCGTTTGTTTTGTTGGGGGTGGCATTTATAGGATACTATATACTGGCGTTTAAATATAAGTAGCCTTACAGTCTGTTTAATAGTCCTTTTTACCACTTACCCTCCTTTCTCATCTTTATTTGTTGTTATAAATCTGCCATTACCTACTAATGGTTACTCTTTCTCTTCTTTTCGTAATTTTTAGGTATTGTTCTCCTTTTTAACTACCTCTACCTTTGCCCCAATAAAATTTAAGATAAAAGATGAGAAAATTAACAGGCTTATTCGTTTTATGTTTTCTGCTTTCTGCCAATGCTTTGCAGGCTGCTGAACCTGAAAAAGTTACTTCTGCAGCAGAGAGTACGGAAATTTCAACAGACAAAGAGAAAAAGGAAAAAGTAGCGAATGATGGCGACAACTACAAGAAATTCCGTTTCGGTGGATACGGAGAAATGGTTGCAAGTTTTAAGGATTATGGTATTAACCGTTTCTATGGTGCGCCTGAAGGCAATCCAGACAAACATAGGAATACAATTTCTATACCCCGTTTCGTGTTGGCTCTGGATTACAAGTTCAATTCCAAATGGATACTCGGTGCTGAAATCGAGTTTGAATCCGGTGGTACGGGTACTGCTTATGAACTTGAGAATACGGAAAACGGTGAGTATGAAACGGAGGTGGAAAAGGGTGGCGAAGTGGCTATCGAGCAATTCCACATTACCCGTTTAATTGTTCCACAATTCAACATACGTGCCGGTCACGTCATTGTCCCGGTAGGATTGACCAACGCCCATCATGAACCAATCAATTTCTTTGGAACTTATCGGCCGGAAGGAGAGACAACCATCCTTCCTTCTACGTGGCATGAAAACGGACTCGAGTTTTTTGGTTCTTTTGGAAAAGGATATGCCAGCTTTGATTATCAAGCCATGATAGTGGCCGGTCTGAATGCCAATGGTTTTGACCGTAACACCTGGATAGCAAGTGGCAAACAAGGCATCTTTGAAGAAGACAACTTTACTTCACCGGGCTATGTGGCTCGTCTGGACTACAAGGGGGTTCCGGGGTTGCGTATAGGCGCTTCGTTTTATTACTGCGCTGATGCCGGTTCCAATTCTGACAAAGCGGATACTTATTCGTCTACCGGTAAGATTCCGGTAAGAATCTACACGGCAGATGCCCAATACCGTAATAAATATGTGATTGCCCGTGCCAATATGGTATACGGAAATTTGGGCAATTCAGCGAAGCTTAGTGAGGCAAATACCAAATTGTCGAATAAATCTCCTTACAGCCGTATAACCCCCATTGCAAAGAATGTAGTCAGTTATGCAGCCGAGGCCGGTTTGAATATCAGCGCTTTCTTCAAAGGAAACAAGAAAGTTCCGGTTATCTACCCCTTTGCACGTTATGAATATTACAATCCGCAAGAAAAGGGAGAGGCTAGCCAGATAATGGAGAAACGTTGTCAAGTAAGCATGTGGACTGCTGGATTGAATTGGTATGCCTTGCCTAATCTGGTGGTAAAGGCTGATTACACCACCCGCCAAATCGGAACAAACAAGGTTTTTGGAACTGGCAAGTATAATAGTGAAAATGAGTTTTCGATCGGTATTGCCTATATCGGTTGGTTTGTCAAGAAGTAGATGAATAGTAATCAATTAATTTTATACAGATGAAGAAAAATTTCTTTTATGCGACAGCTTTGGTATTAGGGCTGGCATTTACGGCTACTGCTTGTAGCGATGATGATGACAACAGTACAGTTAATCCTGCTGACATTGAGTATAATTCGGAGAATGCGGCAAGTTGGCACAACTACATGAGAAATGTGGCGGCTTTGTTGAAGACAGATGCCACCAATCTTTATGATTCTTGGAATACGAGTTATAAGGGTGGGGCAAGTTTTGCAACTTCCTTCAAAGCTCATAATGGTGCCTATAACTTTTCAAGTGCCTGGAACTGTATAGAGCAGGTTATCGACGGTTGTGTTGAAATCTCCAATGAGGTAGGTGAGACGAAGATTGGTGATCCATATAATAAATATATGGCAAACAATGTTACAGAGGCCCTCTATGCTGTTGAGTCATGGTATAGCTGGCATTCCCGTGATGATTATACCAATAATATTTACTCAATCCGCAATGCCTATTACGGCTCTTTGGACGGTAAGGTGAGCGACAAGTCAATTTCAAAATTGGTGGCTGGAGCCAATGTGGAGTTGGATACGAAAGTGTCGGCAGCTATCACTACGGCAGCATCGGCTATTCAGGCTATTCCCCAACCTTTCCGTAATAATATCAACAGTCAGGAAACGGTAGCGGCTATCAAGGCTTGTGAAGAACTGGAAAGTGTATTGGATAAGGAGTTGAAACCTTATATCAGGGACAATAGCACCATTAACAGCAATGAAGCACTTGACCCGATTGTTGAAAATTATGTCAATGTTGTGGTTTTGCCTACCTATAAGGATTTGAAGGAGAAGAATAGTACGCTGTATGACGCTGTGGTGGCTCTTGCCAACAATCCCTCTAACAGTGCTTTTGAGACGGCATGCAATGCTTGGATAACAGCCCGTGAACCTTGGGAGGAAAGTGAGGCGTTCCTATTTGGGCCGGTGGATGAGCTGGGGCTTGACCCGAATATGGATAGTTGGCCTTTGGACCAGAACGCCATTGTCCAGATTCTGAATTCCCAGAAATGGGGCGATTTGGAATGGAGCGAGGGTGATGATGATGCAAAAGTTGAATCTGCCCAAAATGTACGCGGATTCCATACTTTAGAATTCCTGCTTTTCAAGGATGGCAAGCCTCGTACAGTTAAATAAGAATTATTTATAAACAATACTCAAGAAGTAAAGGGGGGGATTTGGAGAATCCTGCCTTTACTTCTTTGGCATGTTTGGATATGCCATTATTAAAAAGTAGATAAAGATGATGAATCATTTAATGAGATATTCATGTCTTCTCCTTTGTTTGTCGGCAGGTTTGACTGCTTGTGATGATGATGGGATTGACGTGTTGGATATAGAGATTCCTGAAGGATACGCTCTGTCTGCCGGAACGTCCACAATCTTCATGAATTCATCCAAGGCCTATGATTCACCGGCAGACTGGGTGTCGGGTGTTTACAACAGTCGCTTTAATGATGGTGACGGGCTTTACGATGATGTGCGTACGAGTAGCAATGGCATGGGAGGGGGGCTTGGCCCGGTCTATGCGGGGTATTCTTGTGGCAGTTGTCATCGTAATGCCGGCCGTACCAAACCGACGCTGTGGAGTGAAGGTGGATCGGGTAGTTACGGGTTTTCCTCGATGCTGGTTTATATAAGCCGCAAGAATGGTGCGTTTTTTCAGGATTATGGTCGTGTTCTCCATGACCAGGCCATTTATGGAGTGAAACCGGAGGGAAAGCTTTCTGTGGAGTATACTTATGAGACTTTTACCTTTCCCGACGGAGAGAAGTATGAACTTTGCAGACCGGTTTATTCCATATCCGAATGGTATGCTGACAGTATAAAGCCTGAAGATATGTTCTGTACGGTGCGTATCCCGTTGAGACATGTCGGTATGGGGCAAATGATGGCTTTGGAACCTACGGAGATTGAAGCGCTTGCTGCAAAAAGTAATTATCCGGAGTATGGTATAAGTGGCCGTTGCAATTACATTACCGAACGTGGTGTGAGAAGCTTGGGGCTGTCGGGAAATAAGGCTCAACATGCGGATTTGACTGTTGAACTTGGTTTTTCAAGTGATATGGGTGTTACCAATAGCCGCTATCCGGAAGAGATATGCGAGGGGCAGTCCCAGGTGAATCAAGGCAGCATGATGGGGCTTTCTTATGCCCAGTTGGATGTTTCTACAGAAGATATGGAAGATGTTGACTTGTATATGCAGAGTCTTGGTGTTCCTGCACGGCGTAATGTGAATGACCCGCAGGTGATAAGGGGAGAACAGAATTTCTATAAAGCCAAGTGCCATCTTTGCCATGTCACCACGTTGCATACCAAGCCTCGGGGCTCCGTGCTGTTGAACGGTACCCGTTTGCCATGGTTGGGAAGTCAGACAATTCACCCCTATTCGGATTTTTTGCTGCATGATATGGGCTCCGAAATTATGGGAGTCGGTCTGAATGATAACTATGTAAGTGGGTTGGCGCGTGGCAATGAATGGCGCACTACTCCGCTTTGGGGTATTGGGCTTCAGGAAAAGGTAAACGGACATACCTACTTCTTGCACGATGGTCGTGCCCGCAATCTTGTTGAAGCCATAATGTGGCATGGGGGAGAGGGAGAAGCATCGAAAAATCTCTTTAAGAACATGAGTAAGGATGACCGTGATGCCCTGATTGTATTTTTAAATTCACTTTAGAACTAATAAGCTTTATATAAAAAGTAATTATGAAGAAATTTTTATATGTCGCCATGCTGGCTGTTTTGCCTTTGACCGCTATGGCGCAACATGAGGAAGATACGGAGAATGGTGTAGTGTCATTGGCCGGAAGAGAAGGTTTTACCATTGAAACAAAGAAAGGTGACTTTGTTTTCAAGCCTTATCTGTTGGTACAAACGAGTGCTAATTTCAATTGGTATGATGATGAAGGCTTGGATAAGGCTTATAACCAAGATAATATTGCCAATTCGGGTTTTTCCATTCCTTATGCCGTACTTGGCTTTACTGGCAAGGCTTTTGGAAAAGTAGCTTTCAATCTGTCCATCAATGCTGCTGCAAGTGGAGGAGCGCTGTTACAGCAGGCGTGGTTCGATGTACAGCTGAAAAAACAATTTGCGATTCGTGTCGGAAAGTTCAAGACTCCATTCTCGCATGCCTATCTGACAACTCTTGGCGAAACACTGCTTCCCCAGTTGCCGGTTTCTCTGACGTCTTCTGTAATTTTGCCTTATTCGTTGAATGCCGTGACGCCTAATATCGGTACGGGATTTGACCTGGGTGTTGAAATTCACGGTCTGGTGGCAGATAAGTTCGGTTATGAAGTCGGCTTGTTCAATGGAACCGGAGCTTCCGTGAATACAGCTTCAAAGACGATGAGTGATGACTGGCATATCCCTTCATTGCTGTATGCCGGACGTCTGACTTATATGCCCAAGGGGGTGATGCCTTCCACACAAGGTAATCCTAACCGTTTGAACGAGGATAAGATATTATTCGGTCTTTCGGGTTCTATCAATGTGGAGAGTGAAAATGAGAGTACCAATGATACCCGTGTGGGGTTGGAATTTGCCATGTTGAAGAACAAGCTCTATCTGGCGGCTGAAGCTTATTATATGAATGTAGGTTTCACCAAACGGCAAAAGATAAATGAATCGTATAGCTTTTTAGGCGGTTATGTGCAAGGTGGTTACTTTGTCGCTCCCCGCCTACAGCTTGCCGCACGCTACGATATCTTCAATCGTAACGGTACGGATGACGACGGTTTCCTGAATATGCCTGCTGTAGGTATGAACTACTTTTTCAGAGGATGCAACTTGAAATTGCAGGCAATGTATCAGTATGTAGCCCGTTGGGGACACGACACGCAGCTCGACCGTGATAATGATAATTTAGGTCTGGCCACTCACTCTGCCACGGTGATGCTTCAATATACATTCTAAATGAAGTCAGGAAAGGATTCGTCTATGAAAAAATACATTCTTTTCTTTTTTCTGCCCGTGCTTCTTATAGGTCTGCATGCATGCGATGAGGGGAGAATTTATGAGAATGCCGTTGTGGCCACGGGTGAAGGACGCACAGTGAAGATGACAGGCCGGATTAGTGGTGTGGATAAGTGGTCGGGCGACTATAGTGTGGTAGTGGCAGGATTTGATGATGAAAGCGATTATGCCATTGTTTCAAAGGTTGTTCCGGCATCCGAATCGGATAATGATGAAATCCAGTTGACAATGTCCGGCATAACGGATGAGGTGACAACTGTCGAGCTATGTGTAATCAATAAGTTGAGGAAGCGCATTGTCAGTTTGGTGGCAATGGAATGTACTGAAATCGCTGATACTATACTTATGGATGCAGGAACAGTTGATGCAAGTATGTACAATGCCATTCAACAAAAAATATTCAATGCCACTTGTACGGCTTGCCATGGTCTTAGCACCACTCCGGGTGGTGGCTTGAATCTGCTGGAAGGACATAGCCATGCTGATCTGGTCAATCGGGCTTCAACGACGGTGGACGGTAAAATGAGGGTTATGCCCGGTAATGCGTCAGAAAGTGTCTTGCATCTCATATTGGGTACGGACATCAGCTCGGATTGGCGTATAGACCATTCTCAGATGATAACCTCATCTGATATGCAGTCTTTGATTGGCAACTGGATTGACGATGGTGCACAGCAGTAATAATGATGGGCCTTACTGGTAATACCGGTACTTTTTTGAACAACAACGACTAATTGATATTTAATATGAAAAATAAACAACAACAAACTAATCAATTGGAGAATACCTTAACCGAAATCTTTAAATATGAGGTAGAAGCGGGTGTTTCAGAATATCATGTAATGATTCATGCCACCAGACCGGAAGCGACTTATGAAGAACAGCTGAATGCGGTGGTCGACACTTACTGCCAACTGCGTGAAAGTGAACTACAAGGTGCTGTTGCCATCTTTAAACGCTACTTTCTAAGTGACGCCGCCAATCAAGCAGATATGCTACTGGCGCTTTCGGCAGAATGTTCGGATTGTGCACTCTCCGTGGTAGAGCAGCCGCCGTTGAACGGTACAAAGATTGCACTGTGGGTCTATCTGCAGAAAGGTGTAGAAACACAGGTACTTCATAACGGATTGTTCGAAGTGAGACATGGCGCCTACCGTCACCTTTGGGGAGGCGGCTCTTTCAATCGTGCAGCCAATTCGGAATACCAGACCCGTCTGCTGTTGAATGACTATGTGATGCAGCTGATGGAACAGGGCTGCAAGCTGGCTGATAATTGCATACGTACCTGGTTCTTTGTACAGAACGTGGATGTGAATTATGCCGGAGTGGTGAAGGCACGTAATGAGGTGTTTGTTACCCAGGACTTGACGGAGAAGACTCATTATATTTCCAGTACCGGTATCGGTGGCCGTCATGCCGATCCAAAAGTGACGGTTCAGATGGATACTTATGCTGTAGATGGTTTGAAATCTGAACAAATTCACTACCTTTACGCACCGACACATCTGAATCCCACATACGAATACGGTGTGAGTTTCGAGCGAGGTACGTATGTGGATTATGGCGACCGTCGCCAGGTGTTTATTTCGGGTACTGCGAGCATCAATAATAAAGGTGAGGTGGTATATCCCGGAGACATTCGCAAGCAGACGGAACGTATGTGGGAGAATGTGGAGGCTTTGTTGAAAGAGGCTGGCTGTACGTTTGATGATTTAGGACAGATGATTGTTTATCTGCGGGATGTTGCAGACTATACCGTGGTCAAAGGAATGTATGACGAGCGTTTTCCGGATACTCCGAGAGTGTTTGTATATGCTCCCGTATGTCGTCCGGGTTGGCTGATAGAGATGGAATGTATGGGAGTCAAGTCTTTAGAAAACAAGGAGTTTGCTCCATATTGATTTTTTACTTTTAATTGATAGCTCTTAATTGAAAAAGTTTCTCATAGCTGTTTATGGTTGTTTGCTGCTCTTACTTGCTGCAACTACGTTTGTAGAGCAGACATACAGTACGGATTTTGTAGAAAAGCATGTTTATCATACGATTTGGTTCTGTTGTTTGTGGGGAGCCCTTGCTGCGATGACTGTTGTTGTGCTTGTAAGACAGCGGTTGTGGCGGCGTCTCCCGACGTTGTTGTTGCATGGCTCCTTCCTCGTGATTTTGGCGGGAGCCATGACTACGTTTCTTTGTGGCCGAAAAGGATATGTGCATCTTACTGTCGGCAGTGAGGTGAACTGCTTTTTGGAACAAGACGACAGGCAGGTTGTAGAGTTACCGTTCACCTTACGTCTGGACAGTTTCCGGATTGAGTACTATCCGGGTACGGATGCTCCTGCAGATTATATCAGCTATATTCACGGTGAGACGCCCGTCTCCATGAACCGTATTCTTTCACGGCAGGGGTTCCGCTTTTATCAGTCTTCCTTTGATGAGGATATGCAGGGGAGCTGGCTGACAGTGAATTATGACCCGTGGGGGATAGGGATTACCTATAGTGGATACCTCTTGTTAGGTGTCTCCATGCTCTGGATGCTGGTCAGCTGGGGCGGAGAGTTCCGCAGGCTGCTGAGGCATCCGTTGTTGAAGAAGGGAGGAATGTTTGTTCTATTGTTGCTGTGTCTGGGAAGTGGGGTACATGCGCAGAAGAGAAGCCTTCCGGCACTGGCACGCAAGCAGGCGGATAGTCTCGCCCGTAAGCAGGTGATTTATAATGACCGTGTGGTTCCTTTCAATACCCTTGCGCGCGATTTTGTACTGAAACTGACGGGAAAACCGTCTTATGGAGGCATGACGCCGGAGCAGGTGATTGGTGGATGGCTTCTGCGTCCGGAAGTTTGGCAGAATGAGCCGATGATTTATATCAAAAACGAGGCACTCCGTCGCCTGCTTCATTTGGAGACACCCTATGCATGTCTGGCTGATTTGTTCGACGGTGAGAAGTATCGCTTGCAGAAGTTCTGGAAGGGGAAGCAAGACCATCATCAGAAAATGACTTCTCTGGAAAAGGCCATTGTAGAGGCGGATGAAAAGGTGGGACTGATTTTGATGCTCCAAAATGGTACATTGATTCGTCCTTTGCCGGAAGACGGGAGTGTGGAGCCTGTTTCCGATACTAAAATACAAGCCGAATTGCTGTATAACCGTATTCCTTTCAGCAAATTGCTGTTCATGTTCAACCTTACGGTGGGGATGCTGGCTTTCTTCCGTCTGCTGTATCGCGGCCTGCATCGTTCGTCGGCATTGTCAGACTCTTCCGGTAGGATTGTAGCGCTCTCTTTCTCTTCGCGTTTGGCAGATACTTTTTTCCCGTTTTCTCTTTATGCGGCGTTTCTCTTTCAGCTCTTCGGGTATGGCCTGAGGTGGTACATCGGTGGGCGAATACCGTTGGGCAACGGATACGAAACGATGCAGTTCATGGCATTGTGTGCGCTGTTCCTGGCTTGTCTGTTTCGGCGGCGCTTCCCGTTTATGGTGCCTTTCGGCTTTTTGCTGTCCGGTTTTGCCTTGCTAGTGTCTTATTTGGGACAGATGAATCCCCAAATCACTCCCTTGATGCCCGTGCTTGTTTCTCCATGGCTCAGTACGCATGTGTCGTTGATAATGATGTCTTATGCTTTGTTTGCCTTTATGATGCTGAACGGCATACTGGCATTGTGTCTTCGCCGTTCAGCCCGGATGTTGATGCTGCTCAGCCGATTGCTGCTTTATCCCGCCGTTTTCTTTTTGGGAGCCGGTATTTTTCTGGGTGCGGTTTGGGCCAATGCTTCTTGGGGGCGATATTGGGCTTGGGACCCGAAGGAAGTATGGGCGCTGATTACCTTTATGGTTTATGGAGCGGCGTTCCATGCGCGCAGCCTACGCATTTTCCGCAGGCCGTTATTCTTCCACATCTATATGATTGTCGCCTTTCTGACAGTCTTGATGACCTATTTTGGGGTGAACTACATCCTTGGAGGAATGCATAGCTATGCCAATGCTTGATTTACGGGTGGTTCTACCTATTTATAATGACTGGCTTTTTTCATTATACCTAATTTGAGCGATTGCGCACTGTCTGCCGATGCCTTATCTTTGCAACATCAGATTTGAATGAATTAGTTAGTCATAATTACGTAACCACTTTTATGAAGATAAAAGGATCCCCGCTTCCCGATGTGATATCGTGAAGCGGGGATTTGTGTATGGCGTGACGGATACTGTGGGTAAGGTTGGATAAGGATACTTGTGGGGCATAAAGAGTCATAGGATGGGGAGGGATGACATAGGGGATGAGCTTTGTCTTCAGGCACAAGATAAACCTTAATCAATAGGCAGAGGGCTTTTCCCGTATGGAGGAGCATACTTTTGCAAGGGATTCATCCGGTTTTTCCCTATAGGCCGCAGCGGGTAGGGAAACGGTTGCCGGAAGAATCTTATAGAGAGTCCTTGATGTCGCTCAATTCTACCAGCTTGTTGACAATAGCGTAGATGGTAAGCCCTGCCGGAGAATGTATCTGCAGTTTGCGTGCAATGTTACGGCGATGGGTAATGACGGTATGGATGGAGAGGTAGAGTTTGTCGGCGATGGCTTTGTTGGTCATGCCCTTCACAACGCAGGTGATGATTTCTTTTTCGCGCTGGCTCAGGGTTTCTTGTTCGCCGTCTTTTTCCTCTTCCTCCTCGGTGTGCAGCAAGTGGTTGATTTTGGAGGTGATGACATCTACGTCATCGCACATGGCGAAGTTCTCGTCATATTCCTTCAATATGTTGTTGTCGATGACGGAGCATACCATAGCAATGTACTTGATACCGGATTTTCCGTGTTCTGCCTTGAAGGCGGGCAGGTCGAACCAGCCACCGAAAGTGGGGTTGATGATGATAATGTCTGCCGGATGCATGTGAATGTAGTTTTGCAGCGATTCCGGAGAAGAAACTTCAATAGGGTGTGCATTCAAGTTGGGAATACGCTTCAAAACAGCCGTCAGACCACTCCGGATGATGACCGAAGTTTCTGCAATGACAATCTTCAAAGAAGTATTATTGTTCATTTTTCAGTTTCCTTTCTATTTGCGCTACGGCGGGAACAAACATATAATCTTCTACCTGGCAGTGGGTGGCAAGGTCTTGTTCGCAGTTGAATATATCGAACAAGACCGCATTTAGGAGATTGTTGTTCTCCTTTTCCGGGTAGTATTTGATGATGATGTTCTTCAGCTCTTTCAGTTTGGTGTCTATCTGATTATGTTTGCTGGCAAAAGTGGCGATGTTGTATTCGTCCGATAGTCTGCCTTGGAGCAATTGCTCTACATAGGTGAATACGGCCTGGTTTTCATATTCCATGTGGCGGCGTACCTCCTTGGCATATTCATCGAAGAACTTCAGGATGAGGTAGGCTACATCGTTTGTACTGGAACAATCGATGGCTTCGATGAGTTTGCGGCGGATGGCCGGCAGGTTGAAGTCGAGGAAATACGTGTGGGCACGCTTCAGATAATCCATAAGGGCGGGAATGGAAAAGTCACTTTCATTGCCGCTGTAAGAGTATTGTTCTTCGTTGATAAAGTTGGCTACGGCGAGGAATGTGGGGCAATCTACGCCTTGCGCTTCGCAGACGTCCTTCACGCTCTTGTCTCCGAATCCTAATGACAGTCCGAAGCGGCTCATCACCATTAATAAGGAGTAATTGTCACAGATGAGGTCGCTCATCTTGTCCGTGGAGCGGTACTTATGTTGCTCATTCATTGTATGTTATTGTTTTTAATTCTTTAATTCGTGCGCAAAGTAACGGCTTTTATCCGAGAACTGCAATCACTATTAGTAGGTATTTTGCTTGTCGGGAGATGGTTGGAGAGTGGTGTTTGCCGGATAAACTAAAAGCTTTAGTTTTATTTAACGAGAGAAATTAGTTTTTGAACTAAATAATTTAGTTATTTGCAGAAAACAAAGAATGTTATGAAAGGATTGACTGCAAAAGAAGAAGAAATCATGGGCTTTTTCTGGGAAAAAGGACCCTTGTTTGTGAAGGAAATGCTGGCATTCTATGAAGAGCCGAAACCCCATTTCAATACTTTGTCCACCATTGTGAGGGGATTGGAGGATAAGGGATTCCTGAGCCATCATACATATGGTAACACCTATCAGTATTATGCGGTGGTCAGCGAGGAGGATTTTCGCAAGCGGACACTGAAGAACGTTATCAGTAAATATTTCAATAATTCCTACCTCAGCGCAGTGTCGTCTTTGGTGAAGGAAGAGGATATATCCTTGGAAGAATTGAAGCAGTTGATACAAGACGTGGAAAAGGGAAGGGACTGAGATTGTTGAGACTCTAATAACTCTGGCTTATGAAAAATATCGGATTGGTTTGTTTGCTGCTGGTAAGTATTTGCTGCGGATTGCAGGCAAAGAAAATCGTAGAGGTACCCTATTTCATGGCATGCAATACGCGTAGCATTGAAGTGGAGCAAGTGACGCTTGGAAAAGATACGACCTGGCTGGCGGTAAGGCTTTATGGTATGCAGGGCGATAAGGTCAGGATTGATTCGACAGCTGTGTTGCGGGCATCCGGAAAGGATTACGGATATTTGGGAAATACCGGTTTTGCCAGGGATGAGTGGACGCATATTCCCGCTTCCGGTGAAATGGCTGCTGTTTTGAAGTTTAGTCCGCTTCCGATGGATACTGAGAGCTTTGATTTTGTAGAGACACCGGACAGTGATGAAGGATGGGTAATTTATGGTATACAGCTCAACGGAGAGAAACCTCGGGTGGATATTCCCGAACGTTTGCGGAATAAGAAACCGGATGAGGTTTTGCCATTGCCCGGACCGGAATTGAATATGGGAAAGACTGTCATAAAGGGGCAGATATTGGGGTATAAACCGGAGTATGGAGTGACGTTACGCTACTATGACTCGCCTTGGTTCTTCATGTATTTCACCGGTAAGGACTTGAAGATAGCGGAGGATGGCACGTTCCGTTATGAGACAGAGGTGCTGTTGCCGAGCGGTGCTACGCTGTGGATATCCCGTTCGAAAATAGAATTGTTTCTCGTTCCGGGTGGAGAACTGGATGTCACAATCAATCTGCCTGAAATATTCTATTCGCAAAGCCGTCTTTTAAGCCGGAAAAGGGATGGTGTAACGGACAACTGTGTTTGGTTTGAAGGAGACTATGCCGGTCTGAATACCGAGTTGCTGCGGTTCGGTGAAATGAAAAGCTTATCGGGAGCTGATGATTTTTATGCAGATATTTGTGGGATGACTCCGCAGGCATATAAAAAGTATCTGTTCAGGCATTATGAAGATATGCAAAAGAAACTTGTAAAAAACAAGGATATGAGCCAGGCTTGCCGTACTTATATTCGGGCAAATCTGGATATGAATCTGTTCAGCCTTATCTATAATTACAAGAGTAACCTTAGTTATGCCCCGATGCTTTCGGGCAGGAAGGGGGTGAAAAGGGCGGACATGACGGTGGACAGTACCTCATACTTCAAGGAAATACTGCAACTGGATATTCTGCATACCCCCGAACAGAAATATTACAATTATTATACGGACTTTGTGAAGACCGCTACCGGAAATTTCCGGGATAAGTTTGTGCAAGACCCTCTTTGGCCGGACATGCTTCTTGCCGGGCGTGCTTCCCGTAATCTGAGCAAGTACATGCCTTTGACTGAGGAAGAGCGTCGGACGGTGGACAGCATCGCTTCTCCCGACCTCAGGCAATTGTTCCTGATGAGAAACGGGAGGATTGAAGCCGAACTGAAATCAGAGTTGGAAGCTACTAAGGGAAAGACCGGATATAAGATTGTTGAGGTGGAAAAGGAGGTAGCGGCAGACAGTTTGTTGCAGGTCATTACTCGTCCTTATCGTGGCAAGATGGTACTGGTGGATATGTGGAACACCTGGTGTGGTCCTTGTATGCGGGCCATGAAAAGCCTGAAACCGTTGAAAGAGGAGCTGAAAGAGGTGGTTTATCTATATATTGTCGACGAAACATCTCCTGAAGGAAAATGGAAAGTAATGATACCGGATATACCCGGTATTCACTGTCGCATTAGTAATGAGCAAAGTACGGCATTGGCAAAGCTGTACGAATATCCGGGTATCCCGACCTATTTCGTCGTGAACCGTGAAGGAGATATTTCCTACAAAGCAACCGGATTTCCCGGAGTGGAGATGCTACGGAATGAACTGACCAAGTAACTGTAAATAGTAAATCGTAAATCCCTAAATAGTAAATAATTCCATGGGTCTGTTTTTTGTTTATATACTCAAATCTTCTGTTTGCCTGGCGATATTCTATTTGTTTTATCGCTTGTTGCTGGCACGCGAGACGTTTCATCGTTTCAACCGTTTTTCATTGTTGGGCATTTTGCTGTTGTCCTGCCTATTGCCTTTGGTAGAGGTAAGTGTGAAGCAGGAGACGGAAGTGCACCAGACGATGCTGACATTGGAGCAGTTGCTGATGATGGCAGATGCAGTGAATGCCACTGAGGCCGGAGCAAGGGCTGAAACGGCAACAGTCACCTGGATACAAGTGGCGCTGCTTGTCTATCTGGCAGGAATCGTTTTCTTTGCCTTCCGCAACGTATATTCGTTGGTACGGTTACTGATGTTGCTGAAATCGGGTAAAAAAGAGGATATTGGCAGCTACTTACCGGGCAGGAAAGAGCGCGTTACTTTGATTGTACACAACTGTGACATCGCTCCGTTCAGTTGGATGGGATATATTGTCATTTCACGGAAAGACTTGGAGGAGAACGGACGGGAAATCCTTATCCACGAGCTTGCCCATATCCATAACCGCCATTCCTGGGACTTGCTGGTGGCTGATGTCTGCATTTTCTTTCAGTGGTTCAATCCGGCATCATGGCTCCTGAAGCAGGAATTGCAGAATATCCATGAGTTTGAAGCGGATGAAACGGTGATAAAGGAGGGTGTGGATGCAAAACTGTATCAACTATTATTAATAAAAAAAGCTGTCGGCACAAGGCTCTACTCTATGGCCAACAGCTTTAATCACAGTAAACTTAAAAAACGTATCACTATGATGTTAAAAGAAAAATCAAGCCCGTGGGCACGTTTGAAGTATCTTTATGTACTTCCGGTAGCTGCCATTGCAGTGACAGCTTTTGCCCGTCCCGAAGTCTCCGATAAAGTGGAGAAGATTTTAAGCGTCAAAGTTAACGATTTGGCTGCAATTGTAGAAACAAAAGTGGTGGAAAGTGCAGGTGACACTACGAAGCCTGCCGATGTGAAGTATGTACCGGCGGAAGTCCGCAAGCAGTTGAAGGGAACTCCGGTCTTCGAGGTGGCAGAGGAGATGCCGGAATTTCCCGGCGGCGGAATGAGTGCTTTCATGGATTATATCAAGACGAATATGCGTTATCCGGCATCTGCCAAAGAGAACGGTACGCAGGGACGGGTCACTGTCCAGTTTGTGGTGGATGAAGATGGAAGCATCAAGGACTCCAAGGTGCTCCGTTCTGTGGATAAGGATATGGATGCCGAGGCGCTGCGATTGATAAACACTATGCCGAAGTGGAAGCCGGGGAGACAGAAGGGGCAGCCGGTGGCTGTGAAATTTACGGTGCCGGTGATGTTCAGGCTGGACGACGACAAACTTGAAAAAACTTCTTCTGCCAATGGTATTACAGTTGAAGGATATGCGGGTAATGGGAAAGAGCCATTGTATATTGTGGATGGAAAAGAGGTGACGCCATCTGTCATGAGTGCATTGAATCCTGATAAGATAGAACGTGTAACGGTTTTGAAAGATAAATCTGCCACGGATTTATATGGAGAAGAGGGACAGAATGGCGTTGTTCTGATAACCCTGAAACAAGGAACTCCGGGTATGGTTATCCGCCGGGGTAATGAGGTGGCAGAGAATGCTAAAGTACAGCATAAGAGTAGTCTTGATTTAATAAAGACTGTCTATATTGATGGAGAAAAGGTTGACTTGGGTACTAAAACTATCGATGATTTAATACCTGCCGAGAATATTGAGGGTATTGAGGTGAAGAAAGAGGCAGGTGGAAAAGGTGAGATTTACATCACTACTAAAAAAACTAAAGCTGTAGAAAAGACCATTGCCAAAGGCAATATGAAAGTGGAAGGCAAAGTGGTGGATGAGCAGGGTGAGCCTGTTATCGGTGCGGCTGTTCTGATAGAAGGTACCACTACGGGAAGCGTTACCGATGTCAATGGCAATTTTGTCCTTTCTGTACCTTCTAAGGATGCTGTATTGGTTGTTTCGTATATAGGCATGGCTACCGGCAAAGTGAAGGTGCAGCCCAAGCTTACGATTACGCTGAAAAGTGAATAGTCTCTAACAACTATGATAAGGAAAATTCTCTCTTTGTTTCTGATTCTGGTAGCTGTGGGGGCAGGGCTTTGCTCTGCCCAGACAGCCGGTAAGAAATATTATTTGGTGGGCGGGCTTTTCTTCGAAGGCATGCCGCCTGGTGTGGGTTCGGACAACGTGGCGGCTTTCATAATACATGAGGACGGCGCGAGACACGAGGTTACGGAACTCCGCTTACGCAAGGGCATTGTGCTGTCTGAGGAGGTGAGAGAATATGCTACTCCTGCCGACGAGGTGCCTGGTGCGGAAGCTTTCTTGATGAGTTACCGTGGAGGAACGGGGAAGAAGTTGCCGATAGGCGGTGCCGTACAGACTTTGAAGAAGGAAGAATGGATAGGAAAGGCTTTTCCGGAATTCAAAGTGAAAGACACAGAAGGACAGGAATGGAGCAAGGCCGATGTGACGGGACGTCCTATGGTCTTGAACTTCTGGTATACCGGCTGTGGTCCTTGTATCCGTGAAATGTCGGAGCTGAACAAATGGATAGAAGTCTATCCTGATGTAACCTATCTTGCTACGACTTTTGACAGTGCTGTACAAATAAAGAAAATTGTAGAGAGCCGTCCTTTCCTCTTTACCCAGATAGCCGATGACTTGTTTTTCTTCGAGACCTTTCATGTGAGTGGTATGCCGGTCACTATACTGGTGGATAAGAAAGGCATTATCCGTCATATAGAACAAGGTACTGGAACTGCGAAACTTCGGTATATGCAGGATAAGTTGCAGAAACTTGTCAGCGAATAATTCTTTCCTGATGAATAGGGGATAAGGATTTCAGAGGATTTCTTTTGCCCTTTCACAGATTATCATACCTTTGCGAATATAAATCTAAGGAAGGCAAGGTTATGATAAAACATCTTTTTTTAATATGGGGACTGCTTGCGGCACTCACTGCTGAGCCGGTTCTGGCTTGTACATCTGCCGTCGTTTCTGGAAAGGTTACTCCTGACGGCCGTCCGTTGCTATGGAAAAACCGTGATACGGACTATCTGCGAAATCATGTTGCTTATATAAAAGGGGAGAAGTATAACTTCATTGCCGATGTGAATAGTGCTAACTTTCCTGCCTTGAAAGAGGCATGGATGGGTACAAACTCCGTTGGTTTTGCCTTGATGAACACCCAATCCTACAATCTGGTGGAAGTGAAAGATGGGGAAGAACGGGGGGCAGCCAACGGGAGGATTATCTACCGTGCCTTGGAGGTTTGTGCCACGGTGGAGGATTTCTGCCATTTCCTCGATACCATTTCCAAGCCCAGCTTGATAGAGGCCAATTTTGGCGTAATCGACGCTCAAGGCGCTGCCGCCATGTTTGAGGTGGATTATTATAAATATACGATGTATGATGCCAATAATCCCAAAGATGCTCCTTACGGCTACATTGCCCGTACCAACTTCTCTTTTGCCGGTGAAGCAAATCGGGGGGCAGGTTATGTACGCTATATGGAGGCAGACAGGGTACTGATGAGGGCTTCTGCAACGGGAGGGATCACACCGCAGGGTATATTTAATGATCTTTCACGTTCGTTTCGCAACGGCATGCTTGATATTGATTTGAAGAACGGGAAATTTAATCGCCCGCAAGGTTCCGGTTGGTTTGTCGACCAGGATTTTATTCCCCGTAACAGTACTTCTTGTTCCATTGTGGTGCAGGGCGTAAAACCGGGTGAGAAGGTGGAACTTACTACGATGTGGACAATGCTGGGATATCCTCCTACGGGTATTGCCGTGCCGCTTTGGGTGAAGGATGCGGATAGACTTCTGCCTCCGATGGTATGTTGGGACAAGGCGTGTGCCGCCGCTCCGCTCAGTGATTGGTCACTCCGGCTTTCCAACAATGTCTTTTGTTATAATCAGGGGATGGGAACCAATCGTTATCTGAATTGGGAAAAACTGTACAATATGGAGAATAATGGCTATATGCAGCAGCTTGTTACGGTAGAGGCAGAGGTGTTTCGCCGTACATGCCTATTGTTGGACAGCTGGAGACAGCAAGGAAGCATTGATTCTCAAGAAATGCAGAAGCTTTATCAAGATGTGGAAGCACTTGTCCGAAAGGCTTATACGCCTTTGATGGAACAATGACAGTATTCCAGTATTTCCCCTTCCTGCTCCGGGTGGAACCAGTGGATTTCCTCGTCTCGTTTGAACCAGGTCATTTGCTTACGGGAATAGATGCGTGAGTTCTGCTTTATCTTTTCGATGGCAAAGGGTAATGTCCATTCACCATCCAGGTACTTGAATATTTCTTTGTAGCCTACTGTATTTAGGGAATTTAGACTTTTATGCGGGTAGACCATGCGCGCTTCTTCCACTAAACCCTCTTCCACCATTTGGTCCACCCGGCAGTTGATGCGTTCATAAAGCTCTTCCCGGTTACGTGTTAATCCTATTTTGATGATACGGAAGGGGCGTTCTTTCTTTTGTTGAGTGCGGAAGGAAGTGTAGGCCTTTCCCGTCATGTAGCAGATTTCCAAAGCATGGACTACGCGTTTGGGATTCTTCAAATCTACTATTTTGTAATATTCCGGATCCAACAGCTTAAGTTCCGCACAAAGTCTTTCTAGACCTTCTGTTTCGTATTTGTGCAGCATGAGCTGGCGTGTATCGGCATCTACGGTCGGAATGTCGTCAATTCCTTTACAGACTGCATCTACATACATCATTGAGCCTCCGGTCAGCAGTACGGTGTTATGCTTTGTAAACAGGTCTTCCAGCAGCTTCATCACTTCCGCTTCGTATTGGGCGGCACTGTAATAGTCTGTCAGCTTCAGGGTACCGACGAAGTGATGCTGTACCCGTTGCAGTTGCTCCGGTGTAGGGGCAGCCGTGCCTATCTTTAAATCTGCATAGAGTTGTCTCGAATCGGCCGAGACGATACAAGTATGGAAATGTTCTGCCAATCGGAGGCTGAGCTCTGTTTTGCCTACTCCGGTGGGACCGATAAGTACGATTAGGGTGTGCATGCGGGTAAAAAAATAGGCACGGATTACGCGGATTACACGGAATATTCAATAACAACCGTGTGTTTCCGTGTAATCCGTGCCTAAAAGAAATCTGTATGGTATGTCTGTTTAATATTTCTCTTCTTCAAAGGAGTTTCCGGCTTCGTCCAAACCGCCGAAACCCTCTTTGTCGAAATCTTCCATATCGAAGTCCTGGTCGCCGTAAAAGTTTTCGTCCAAATCAAGGGAACCGCCAGCAGCTGCCATCTCTTCAAAATCAATGGTCTGCTTGGGAGCTTCACCTGCTTTCTTGGTGCATTTGGCTCCTTTCATTTCCTTTCCGGTAATGATTTCAGAAAGCTCGATGAAGAAGCAGCGCTCAGTCATATAATCGAATACATAGAGAAGTTTCTGCTTCTCGTCTTCAACCAGTTCGCTCAGCTGGGTCTCTTTCATCACCCAACTGTCCATTTCCGGATTGTCATCCATTTCTTCCAGCGTAATTTCTTTCTCTTTCTCCCAGTCATCATCGCAAATGAAGAAAGAAGTCATCTGGTCGTTAGTGTAGCCTGCCGACTTTAGAATCGCTTCATGGAAGTCATAAAAGGTAGCTTCCGGGTCTATCTGTATTTCTCTGACAAAATCGTCCACCTCATCAGAGATGATTGTAAATCTGTAGATCATGATGATTTATAATTTATGATTTCTGACTTTGTGTAAATCATACGTTTTTCATTTTCCTGCGGGGATAATGCCGCGGGCTGATTCACGTATAAAGTTTACGATATAGCTTATTTCCGGTGTCATTTCCATTTCATCCTCGATTTTCTTCAAGGCATCCGTATTGTTCAGACCGCCTTGATAGATAATACGATAGGCATCATGGATTTTCTCAATGGTCTCGTTGGAGAAGCCACGGCGGCGTAACCCTACCACATTGATTCCCGCATAGCAGATAGGCTCGCGTCCGGCAATGATGTACGGCGGGATGTCCTTGCTGAAACGGCAGCCGCCTTGTATCATTCCATAACCGCCCACATGGCAGAATTGGTGCATCAGTACATTGGCACTGATGATGGAATAATCGTCGATGACAATTTCACCCGCCATTTTTGTAGAGTTGCCAATGATACAGCTGTTGCCTATCAGAGCATCGTGGGCCACGTGTACACTTTCCATCAGGAGATTGTTGTTGCCGACGATGGTTCTGCCTTTGGCAGCTGTACCGCGGTTGACAGTTACGTTTTCACGTATGATATTGTTGTCTCCGATTTCAGCAGTGCTTTCCTCCCCTCTGAACTTTAAATCCTGGGGAATGGCACCGATAACGGCTCCCGGGAAAATGGTGTTTCCATTGCCGATGCGTGCACCGTACAGAATGTTGACATTTGCCATAATCTTGTTGTTATCACCGATTACCACATTCTTGTCAATGAAAACAAAAGGAGCAATCTCTACGTTTTCCCCGATTTTGGCTTCGGGATGAATATACGCTAAGGGACTTATCATATTATTTACGATTTAGCTATTTACGATTTACGATTGAGAATACTTGCGATTTACTGTATATACGATTTTATCCGAATGTGATAATTCTCACGAATAATTTGAATCGTAAATCGTAAATAGTCTAATCGTAAATTTTATTATTTGTTCTTAACTATTTGCGCCATAAACTCTGCTTCGCAGACAACTTTTTCGCCTACAAACACATAGCCTTTCATGGTAGAGATGCCGCGGCGTATGGGGGCCATCAGCTCTACACGGAAGATGAGGGTATCTCCAGGTACCACTTTTTGGCGGAATTTCACACCGTCAATCTTCATGAAGTAGGTGGAGTAACGTTCCGGTTCATCCACTGAATTCAGTACAAGCAAACCTCCCGTCTGTGCCATTGCCTCTATCTGCAACACACCGGGCATTACGGGTTCCTGCGGGAAGTGTCCTTGAAAGAAAGGTTCGTTGGAAGTTACGTTCTTGACACCTACAATGTAGTTGGCACCTATTTCTATGACTTTGTCCACCAATTGCATCGGGTAACGGTGAGGCAGAAGTTCGCGGATGCGGTTTACATCCATAATCGGTTCGCGGTTGCAGTCGTAGGTAGGGGCTTGTATTTCGTGCAAACGGATTTCCTTGCGCATCTGGCGGGCGAACTTATTGTTGATAGTGTGTCCCGGGCGGGTAGCGATGATACGGCCCTTGATGGGCTTGCCTATCAAGGCCAGGTCACCGATGACATCAAGTAACTTGTGGCGGGCGCATTCATTGGGCCACACCAAAGGTTTGTGGTTGATATATCCCAATTGTTTGGCGTCCATATGAGGAACACCCATCACGTCGGCCAGCTTGTCATAGTTCTCCTGGGACATTTCGCGTTCGTAAATAACAATCGCATTGTCAAGGTCGCCGCCCTTGATAAGACCGGCTTGCAGCAACGGCTCAATTTCGCGTACAAACACGAAAGTACGGCTTGCGGCGATTTCATCCTTGAACTTCGTCATGTCCTCCAGCGTTGCAAACTGGTTGGGGAGGATGTTGGAATCGTATGATACCAATACATTCAAGCTGAAGTTCTCGTCCGGCAACACGATGATGGAAGAGCCGGTTGTTTCGTCACGGAATTCAATTTTGGACTTGATGATATAGAAATCTTTTACGGCATTTTGTTCTACAGTGCCTACGCGCTCTATTTCGTTGACATAATATTGGGCGCTTCCGTCCAGAATGGGAAATTCCGGTCCGTTTACCTGTATCAAGCAGTTATCGATACCCAATGCATAGAGGGCTGCCATACCATGCTCCACTGTGCTCACCTTTACTCCGTTTTTGGAGATTACAGTTCCACGGGTAGTTTCGGATACGTTGTCTGCAACGGCATCGAAGGTAGGCTGTCCTTCCAAGTCGATACGTTGGATTTTGTATCCATGGTTATCCGGAGCAGGATTGAAAGTAACGGTTAGGTCAAGTCCCGTATGAAGACCTTTTCCACTAAGCGAAAAGCTATCTTTTAGAGTCTTTTGTTTTAACATTGGTTACTTATTTAATAGTTGTTTAAGTTCATTCAATTCTTTGCGGAGCTGGCGCAGTTCCACTTGCATTTCCGGCAAACTTCTTTGTGCGATGGATGCCTTGAAATATTGTTTCAGCTCCATAGGAGGGGTACCGATAAGCTGGCTACCGTCCTTTATGCTACTGGGAACACCAGACTGTGCGCCAAGGTTCACTTTGTTGCCAATATGAATATGACCTGCAATGCCTACCTGCCCGCCGAACATGCACCATTCTCCTATCTTGGTAGAACCTGCTACACCTACTTGCGCCGCCATTACGGTGTGGGAGCCTATTTCATCATTGTGTGCCACCTGAATCAAATTATCCAGTTTCACACCGCTATGTACGATGGTGGCTCCCATAGTAGCACGGTCCACACACGTGTTGGCACCGATTTCCACATGGTCTTCCAGGATAGTGATACCTATTTGCGGTATTTTTTCATAGCCCTCGGAAGTGGGGGCGAAGCCGAAACCGTCTGCACCGATAACGCAACCGGAGTGCAGGATGCAGTGGTTTCCTACCCGGCAATCGTGGTAGATGGTGGAGTTAGCGTAAATAATACAGTCATTGCCCACTTTGGCACCGCTGCCAATCGTGACGTGCGGATGAATGACCGTATTGTCTCCCACCTCTGCGTATTCGCCAATGCAGGCAAAAGGCGCAATGTAAACATCCTTGCCAATTTTAGCTGTCTCGGCAACAAAGGCCAGAGAGTCAATTCCCACCCGCTTTGGCTTGCTTTGCTCATAAAGATTTAGCAATTTAGCAAGACTTTCATACGCATTGTCCACTTTAATCAGGGTGGCTTTCACTTCTTGTTCCGGAACAAAGTCCTTGTTTACCAGAACAATGCTTGATTGGGTTTCGTATATGTAGGGGGTATATTTGGGGTTGGATAGAAAGGAGATGGCTCCCGGTATTCCCTCTTCGATTTTCGCAAAGGTGTGAACGGTAGCATTCTCGTCTCCAACAATTTCTCCTTGGATAAATGTTGCAATTTGTTTAGCAGAGAACTCCATGTCTTATTCTTGTTAGATGGTTTCAAAACGCAAATAACGGACTTTTTTTTTATATTTCCTTGTCCTGAGGTGAATATTTTATACTTATCTATGCAAACGTTGGTAGCATAAGTAGTACTTTTTTACTTTCTTGGACAGAAGAGAGATATTGAGCATATCCGATGCTTCGGCAATATTCTTGATGCTGCCGTCGTTGTAGAGGATGTCAATACTGTCATCTGCCTCGTCGTACATATTCTTCTCGATGCTGGGGGTAGAGATGAAATATCTCGCTTCGGAGAGAGGGATGTTCAGTTGTTCACTGATTTGCAAAGTTAGTTCTTTTTTCCGTTCCTCACTAATAGGTTCGGTAGAAATCTCGACTTTGAAGATGTTTCGGTTAATCATGCCGGCGCTCAAGGTGGACAAAACCTTGTCCGAATGGCGGCTCCATACCTTGAGGGCAGTCCAGATGTCATTATCGTCCAACTGAATGAAATTCTCCAAACATTCGGGATTGTTGTAGAATGCCTCCCGGCTGATGTCGTTGTATAGAAAGAATTTCAAGGCGGGTGAGGCAAAGAGGTCTATGCCGCGGCTTGCCAGTTCCTTGGCGCGGAGCAGGGTGCTAATCAGCATTTTCTCGTAGGCAACGGAGGTTTTGTGCAGATAGACTTGCCAGTACATCAGGCGGCGGGCAGTGAGGAAGTTCTCAATAGAATAGATGCCTTTGGACTCTACTACCAGGTGGTCATCCTTTACATCCAGCATCTTGATAATGCGGGCGGAGCCAATGTTGCCTTCGGTCACTCCGGTATAGAAGCTGTCGCGGCGCAGGTAGTCCAGGCGGTCCATATCCAGTTGCCCGCTTACCAGTTGGTGCAGGAAGCGCTTGGGGTATTCATCCTTGAAAATTTGAATGGCGAGTGTCAACTGTCCGTTCATTTCCTTGTTGATACGTTCCATCAGCATCAAGGAGATGTCTTCGTGGGAGACGCCCTGCACGATGGTATTTTCCAGTACGTGGGAGAAGGGGCCGTGGCCGATGTCGTGCATCAGGATAGCGGCTTCCACAGCTTCGGCTTCGCTGTCGAAGATAAAGTTTCCTTTGGTGGCAAGTTGCTGGATGGCCTCACTCATCAGGTAGAAGGCTCCCAAAGAGTGTTGGAACCGTGTATGCTGCGCACCGGGATATACGACAGAGGACAACCCCAGTTGCTTGATACGGTTTAGACGTTGCAAAAGAGGATGTCGTACAACATCGTACAACAACCCCTTTGGTATGTTGATGAACCCGAAGACAGGGTCGTTGATAATCTTTCTTTCGAACATTAAGCGTTAGTCGTTAATCACTTTTTTCAACTCTTCCGCCATCTGTGCCTGCACTTCTTGGGCTGCTTTTCGGCTGGCGGCGGCGAAGTTCTCTGTCTTGTCCACGTAGATGATGCCACGGCTGGAGTTGACAATCAGGCCGCAAGTCTTGTTCATGCCATACTTGCAGACTTCTTCCAGGGAGCCGCCTTGTGCGCCTACGCCGGGAACCAATAGGAAGTGTTCGGGAACAATCTTGCGGATATCTTCGAAGGCGCGGCCTTGTGTGGCGCCTACTACGTACATCATCTGTTCGTCACTGGCCCACTCCTGGGATTTGCGGAGCACTTTTTCGAAGAGGCGTTCGCCGTTGGTGTCTTCCGTCAGCTGGAAGTCGTGCGAGCCTTTGTTGCTGGTCAACGCAAGCAGGATTACCCATTTGCCTTCGTACGTAAGGAACGGGGTCACACTGTCTTCGCCCATGTAGGGAGCTACGGTTACGGAATCTATATCCAGCTCTTCGAAGAAGGTACGGGCATACATGGCAGAGGTGTTCCCGATGTCACCGCGTTTGGCGTCGGCGATGATGAATTGGTCGGGATAGTTCTGCTTGATGTAGTTTACGGTTTTCTCGAAAGCTATCCAGCCTTTCACGCCCATGCTCTCATAAAATGCCAGATTGGGCTTGTAGGCGATGCAGAGGTCGGCAGTAGCGTCGATGATGGCTTTGTTGAAAGCGAATATAGGGTCTTCCTCTTTCAGAAGATGTTCGGGTATTTTCTTGATGTCGGTGTCAAGACCTACGCAAAGGAATGACTTCTTGCGCTTGATGTTCTCGAATAATTGCTGTTTGTTCATATTATTTTTTAGTTACGGGTTACTTATCACTGCCTTACAGTTCGCTCTCTTTCAGTCTTTCTGCATTTTCCGCCACAATCAGGTGGTCGATGCAGTCTTGGATGTCTCCGTCCATGAAGGCGGCGAGATTGTAGATGGTGTAGTTGATGCGGTGGTCCGTGATGCGTCCTTGCGGATAGTTGTAGGTGCGTATCTTGGCGGAGCGGTCGCCAGTGCTGACCATCGTCTTACGCTTGGAGGCGATGTCGTCGATGTACTTCTGGTGTTCCTTATCGTAGATGAAGGTACGCAAGCGCGAGAGGGCGCGTTCCTTGTTCTTGGGCTGGTCGCGCGTCTCGGTACATTCGATGAGGATTTCTTCGACTATGCCTGTGTTGGGATTCTTCCAGTTGTAGCGCAGGCGCACGCCGGATTCCACCTTGTTCACGTTCTGACCGCCGGCACCACCGCTTCGGAAGGTGTCCCACTTGATTTCACCTTCGTTGATAACTACGTCGAACTCTTCGGCTTCGGGAAGCACGGCTACGCTGGCGGCTGAGGTGTGTACCCGTCCTTGCGTTTCTGTGGCCGGTACGCGCTGCACGCGGTGCACGCCCGATTCATATTTCAGTGTGCCGTATACATTGTCGCCCGTCACGGAGCAGACAATTTCCTTGAAACCGCCGGCTGCACCTTCGTTGGCGCTGGATATCTCCATTTTCCATCCCTTGGATTCGCAATACTTGGTGTACATGCGGAAGAGGTCGCCGGCAAAGATTGCCGCTTCGTCACCACCCGTGCCGCCACGAATTTCGAGGATGGCATTACGGCCATCCTGCGGGTCGGCGGGGACGAGCAGCAGCTTTATCTGCTCTTCCAGTTCCGGTTGGCGGGCTTGGCAGGCATCCAGCTCTTCGCGTGCCATTTCCCGCATCTCCTGGTCTGTTTCGTTGGCGATAATTTCTTTGGCTTCTTCTATGCCGCCCAGTACTTGCATGTACTCTTTGCGGGCATTCATCAGGTCGCCCAGTTCTTTATATTCTTTGGTGAGCTTGACGTAACGCTTCTGGTCCGCAATCACTGCCGGGTCTGTAATCAAGGTCGACACTTCTTCGAAGCGGGCGACAAGCCCTTCCAGCTTTTCGAGTATGGTATTGTTGTCTGCCATATATTTAATACTTGAACTCTCCGAATTCGCTCTTGATAATCAGTTCTTTCTTGTCGCTTTCTTCCACGCGGCCTACAATCTGTGCATCGATGTTGAAACTCTTCGAAATAGCAATCACCTCTTCTGCATGTTCGGGAGAGAGGTACACTTCCAGGCGATGCCCCATATTGAACACCTTGTACATTTCGCTCCAGTCCGTATCGCTCTGCTCCTTGATGGTCTTGAACAACGGTGGAACGGGGAAGAGATTGTCTTTGATGACACGGCAGTTGTCTCCCACAAAGTGCAGTACCTTGGTTTGTGCGCCGCCCGAGCAGTGTACCATACCGTGGATTTGGGGACGGAGCGCATCGAGCAGCTTCTTAACTACCGGTGCGTAGGTGCGGGTGGGGGAAAGTACCAGCTTTCCTGCATCCAGCGGACTGTCTTCGACACTGTCTGTCAGTTTTAGCTTGCCACTGTATACCAGCTCTTCGGGTACAGCCTTGTCATAGCTTTCAGGGTATTTCTCTGCCAGGTATTTGGAGAATACATCGTGGCGTGCGCTGGTCAGTCCGTTACTGCCCATACCGCCATTGTATTCTTTCTCATAAGTAGCCTTTCCGTAAGATGCCAGACCTACAATCACATCGCCCGGACGGATATTGGCATTGTCTATAACATCTGAGCGCTTCATGCGGCAGGTCACTGTCGAGTCTACGATAATGGTACGTACAAGGTCGCCCACGTCGGCTGTTTCGCCACCGGTGGCATAAACGCCTACACCCATTTCACGGAGTTCGGCAAGCAGTTCGTCCGTACCGTTGATGATGGCGGAGATTACTTCGCCGGGAATGAGCAGCTTGTTGCGTCCGATGGTGGAAGATACCAGAATGTTGTCTACCGCACCCACACAAAGCAGGTCGTCGATGTTCATAATCAGTGCATCTTGTGCAATGCCTTTCCACACACCCAGGTCGCCGGTTTCCTTCCAGTACATATAGGCAAGACTGGACTTGGTGCCTGCTCCATCGGCATGCATAATGTTGCAATACTCCGGGTCACCGCCCAAAATGTCGGGGATAATTTTGCAGAAAGCCTGCGGGAAAATACCTTTGTCGATATTCTTGATGGCGTTGTGCACATCTTCCTTTGATGCGCTGACGCCTCGCATCATGTATCGTTGATTACTCATGAGATAATAGGTTTGTTCAATTGAATGTGCAAAGATACATCTAATCTTCTACAACACAAAGCGAGGCACAAAGTTTCTCGCCTTTGTGCCTCGCTATAGAGTTGTGTATTTATCAGAATTGTACCTGGGGAGCTTGTTCCGCTCCTTCTGCCGCTTCGAAATAAGCTCGTTTCTCAAAACCGAAGAGACCGGCAAGGATATTCTTGGGGAAACGGCGAATGGCTGTATTGAAGTTCTTGGCTGCATTGTTGAAGTTGGTACGTGCTACGTTGATACGGTTTTCCGTACCTTCCAGCTGTGCCTGCAGTTCCAGGAAATTCTGATTTGCTTTCAAGTCCGGATAGTTCTCCGTGATGGCAAGCAATTTACCGAGGGCGGAAGTCACCGCACCTTGTGCTTTCTGATATTCAGCCAGCTTTTCCGGAGTAAGGTCTGCAGCATCCACTTTGATTTGAGTGGCTTTGCTGCGGGCTTCTACTACACCTTCCAGTGTTTCCTTCTCGTGCGTGGCATATCCTTTCACGGTATTCACCAAGTTCGGAATCAGGTCGGCACGGCGTTGGTATTGGGTTTCTACGTTCGACCATTGTCCGCTGACATTTTCGTCCATGGTTACGAGTCCGTTATAGCCAGTTACCCCCCAAATGGCGAGAAGAGCTATAACAACGATAATGATAATGGTTGATTTCTTCATACTTTTCATTTTTAGGCCTCACCTCCGATTCCTCTCCGATAGAGAGAGGGGAGGAGGGGAAGGCAGTTATTAATCATTTAATTATATTCTATGTAAACGTTTTATTTTCTTCCAGTATCCTCGAAGGTGTGTCAAAACGGTTGATGGCACACAGATGACACATCCTCGGCGTTAGAACCGGGAACCGGCTCCACCGCCACCTCCCATACCGCCTCCGAAGCTGCCGCCGCTGAAGCCTCCTCCGCCACCTCCGCCGAAGAGACCTCCACCACCGAAGATGACCGGACCACCTCCGCCTCCTCCCCGGTAATTTTCATCGTATGACTGCTGGCGGCGCACTACTTTATGTCCGCAATTGCGGCAGGTGTAGGTCACATCTTCCGTTTTCACTCCATTGCGGCGTGAGATGAGTACGCTGCTGCTACGTTGCAATTTATGTTGTCCGCAGTTGGGGCATTTGTTGGCAGCGCGTTGGGCAAGGATACCTATAATAGATGCCACTGCGAGGAAACCGATAAGCCCCAGTAGGATACCTCCTACGGAGAGGTCATCCTCCTCTTCCGTGTCATTCACCATAGTGCCGTCAAGACGTGAACAGACTGCCTTTACACCCGCTACCATTCCGGCATCCCAATTACCGTCTTTCAGATAGGGAATCATGTATTTGGTCTGTATGCGTTTGCAGATGGCATCAGGAAGGTCCCCTTCCAAGCCGTATCCCGTATAAAACTGGATGCAGCGTTGGTCGGTTACCAGCAGAATGACCAAACCGTTGTTTTTCTCTTTTTTCCCTACTCCCCATTCATTGAGCAGCTGATGTGAGAAATCAAAACAGTCTTCTTGTCCGATGGAGGGAACAACGGCAACTACCGTTTCAATACCAGTCTGCTGCTCCAATGCATAGAGCATACGGTCTATATTGTCACATGCCTCCGTTGATAGGATTCCGGCTGGGTTGCACACATAGCGTGTCTTGTCCTGAAGGTGTACTTTAGGAATATTCTTAGTGGTGTAGACTTCTTGTGCCTGCAAGGATAAGAGCAGGCATAAGAAGGATGCTATAGAAATAAATCGTCTCATACTACCAATATTTGTTGCGGCGAAGATAGGAAAAATCACGTCAATGTATGTATTTCCCTACGAATTTCTTTACATGCTCGGTGTATTCCTGCGGATAATCCTTGTAAGACATGGCATGTGTGGCACCGGGTACAATCCATAATTCTTTGGGTTCGGGCTTGGCTTCATAGAGGGGATAAACCATCCACGTCGGTACAAAGGTGTCGGCATCACCGTGGATGAAGAGCATCGGCAAAGTACATTTCTTTACTTGCTCCAGGGCAGAAGCTTCGCGGAAGTCCCACCCGTACTCCTGCCGGCAAAGCCAGCTTGCAGTATGCAGTAGGGGGAAAGCGGGCAGTCCGAACTGTTCTTTCAACTCCCCGCGAAACTCATCCCATACGCTTGTGTAACCGCAGTCTTCCACAAAACACTTGATGAATGGCTGTTGGTATTGTCCGTGTTCCACTTCGCCGGATACCATCATGGTGGTGGCGGCTCCCATGGAGATGCCGTGTACTACCATCTTTGTACTGCGGGACGCTATGCTGTCCGCATGGTTGCGTCCGAAAAGCTCATCGGCGGTCTCGGTCCATTGCAACACGTCGAGCCGGTCTTTCCAGCCCATCTGTACATGGTTCCCTTCGCTCATCCCGTGTCCGTAAAGGTCGGGCAGCAGGATGTTGAACCCCATCTCCTTGCTGTACAGATAGCCTATCATCAGCATGCGCACGGCATTATCCGTATATCCGTGTACGATGACTGCTGTTTTGAGGGTGGGGTGGGCGGCGGCAACGTAGAGTGCATGCAGCGTCTCTCCGCGGTCGTTCTCGATGTAGAAGTCCTTCAGTGCTCCTGCGGTCATCAGGCTATCCACCCAGGGGTGCAGTTCGGGATAGCGCTCGTACATGAAATCGTAGGATGCGGCTATGTTGCGGCTGCGTGAAACGAGGTCGTCCGGTTTCAGGGAATAGCCCAGCATATAGTACCCTCCGCACAACAGTACGGTGCAGAGGGCAGCCAGACCGAGAATCGAATATTTTATGGCTTTCTTCATTATTTATTCCAAATTTCCCATGCAGCAAAGGCCTGCAGCAGCAACATCTCCAGTCCGTTCTTGGTGACGGCTCCTTGTGCCTGGCCTTTCTTCATGAAGAGGGTTTCGTTTGGATTATATAACAAATCGTAGAGCAAATGGTTGGGAGTCAGTAGCTCGTAAGGAATGTTGGGGCAGAAGTCCACTTTGGGATACATGCCTACTGGGGTACAGTTGACAATCACTGTGTACTCTTGCATGATTTCCGGTGTCAGTTCCTCATAAGTGAGGTATTTATCCTCTTTCTTGGCGCGTGATACGAAGGTACTTTTTATACCCAGGTTCTCCAGCCCGCGATATACGGCTTTCGATGCGCCGCCGGTGCCCAGAATCAAGGCTTTTTTGTGATGTGGTTGCAAAAGTGGTTCTATGGATTGTGTAAATCCTATGATGTCGGAGTTGTAGCCAACCAGTTTCACTTTGCCTTTGGGAAGGCGGATAATCTTAATGACATTGACGGCGCCTATCTTGGCCGTGTCTTTGTCCAGTTCGTCCAGGTAGGGGATGACTTGCTCCTTGTAAGGGATAGTCACATTCAGTCCACAGAGGTTGGGATTTTCCTCGATAACTTCCATGAAATCCTCGATACGTGGAATTTCGAAGTTTACATATTCTGCATCAATATTTTCTGCCTTGAATTTCTCATTGAAATATCCGATAGAAAAGGAATGTTTCAACGGGTAACCTATTAAACCGTATTTCTGCATAATATTTTAGTTATTGATTGAACTATATTCGTTTGTTTATGGAGTACATTATTGGTCGGAAGTAGTTGAGGAGGTGATTACCGGTTCTTTGATGATAACAAAACCTCCGAATTGCAATCCGTTGTCTTTTCCGTTCAAACAGAACTTTCTGTCGAATACGGGTTTATTTTTTGATTTCCAGGTCAGTTTGCTAGAGAAGGTGATGACGTCTTGAGTACCATCGTTCCAGTCTATTATCACTTTTTCGTTATCGAATGTATCGTCGCCATTGAATTCTCCAAAAGTGAGAAAGTATTTGCCAGTTTCAAATTTCATTGTTTGCAGACCGTTGAAGTGTGCAAGGTAAGCTTTGGTTTGGTTTATAGGAACGTCCTTTTCATAAATTTTTCCATTATAGATTGCCTTGATTCCTTGCTTGGCAATGTTGCCGGGAGTTTTAGGATTCAACAAATCATTACCTTGAACATCTTGTACTGCGATATGCAGTTCGATAGGAGCAAAATCCCATATCATATCATCACTTCCCGAATCATCGCAAGCTGTGAAACCGGCAACGCAAAGGAGGGAAATAAATAATAAATAGAGGGTGTGTGTAGCTTTCATAAGGTCTCTTTCTTATATAAGTTTCTTCTTTTTATTTAGTTGCCACATAAAGTGTACATATCCCGAAAGTCAGCCGCTTGAAGTGCACTTCGCTGAAGCCTGCCTTGCGGATAACTCCCTGCATCACTTCTCCTTGCGGGAAGGCGCGAATACTTTCCGGTAGATAGGTATAGGCGCTGTTGTCTTTCGAAATACATTTACCGAGCAGGGGGATAACGACTTTGGAGTAGATGGTGAACAGTTGTTTCATCGGGAAGCGGTCCGGTGTAGAGAGTTCCAGTATGACGAGATGTCCGCCGGTCTTTAGTACGCGGCACATCTCAGACAGTCCTTTGTCCAGCCCTTCGAAGTTGCGGATGCCGAACGCTACGGTCACGGCGTCGAAGCTTTCGTCGGCAAACGAGAGGGAGGTGCAGTCCTCCCGGGCAAATGAAATCTTGTCCGAGAGGTGCGCCTGCTTTACTTTTTCACGTCCCACGTTCATCATGCCTTCCGAGATGTCGGTGCCAATCAGGCTATCGGGTTGCAGTTCGCGGCATGCAAGGATGGCGAAATCGCCGGTGCCGGTAGCTACGTCCATAATGCGCCGGGGGCGGAAAGGACGTAGGTACTTGATTGCTTTCCTACGCCAGCTGCGGTCAATACCCATGGATAGAGTGTGATTCAGCTTGTCGTAGGCAGGAGCGATGTTGTCGAACATTTCTTCCACTTGTTCGCTCTTCTTGCCGTCATTGCCGTAGGGCTTGATGTGTTCTTGGGGGTAATCCATGATTTTTTAATGTGCTAATGTGCTGATATGCCAATGTGCTAATTGGCTGCGCTATTATGCCGCAAGGTCATTAGCACATTGGCATATTATCACATTAAGTAATTAGTTACATTCTTTTCAATGCGTTCGGCAATGTTGCTGGTATCTTCCTTTACAAACTTCTCGCCGGTGATGTGTTCGTACAGTTCGATGTAACGTTCACTGATTGAAGTAACGATTTCGTCTGTCATTTCCGGTACTTGCTGTCCTTCTTTACCTTGGAAGCCGTTGTCCATCAGCCATTCGCGTACAAACTCCTTGGAGAGTTGCTTTTGCGGTTCGCCGTTGGCAAAACGTTCTTCGTAGCCTTCGGAGTAGAAGTAGCGGCTGGAGTCGGGCGTATGGATTTCGTCCATCAGGTAAATCTTGCCGTCGTGCTTGCCGAATTCGTATTTGGTATCTACCAGAATCAATCCGCGTTCAGCTGCAATCTCGGTGCCGCGTTTGAAGAGGGCCATGGTATATTGCTCCAATACGGCATATTCTTCGGGTGTAGCCAGACCTTGTGCCAGGATTTCTTCTTTGGAGATGTCGGCATCGTGTTCGCCAATCTCGGCCTTTGTGGTCGGGGTGATGATGGGTTCGGGGAATTTCTGGTTTTCCTTCATCCCTTCGGGCAGTTTCACGCCGCAGATTTCACGTACGCCGCTCTTGTAGGCACGCCATGCGCTGCCGCAGAGATAACCGCGTACAATCATTTCTACGGGGAATCCCTCGCACATCACACCTACCGTCACCATCGGGTCGGGCGTAGCCATTTTCCAGTTGGGACAGATGTCGGTTGTGGCATCCAGGAATTTTGCTGCAATCTGGTTCAGCATTTGTCCTTTGAAGGGAATACCTTTCGGCAATACTACGTCGAAGGCTGAGATGCGGTCGGTAGCTACCATGACCAACTTTTCACCATTGATGTTGTACACATCACGAACTTTTCCGTGGTACACGCTTTTCTGTCCGGGAAAGTTAAATTCAGTTGCTGTTAATGCTTTCATCTTTGTAATATTTACGATTTGAGAATTTACTGTTTCTGTTCAATCTTGCTATCAGCTTGTTCGGCTTTGCGTCGTTCACGCTCCGCTTTCGCTTCCTTGTCGAACTTCTCGTAGGCCTCCACAATCTGAGTTACCAACTTGTGGCGTACGATGTCTTTCTTGTTCAGCTCCACAAAACTGATGCCTTTTACGCCTTTCAGAATCTTCAGTGCCTGCACCAGACCGGAAGTCTGGGAAGAAGGCAAGTCAATCTGCGTCATGTCCCCCGTGACAATCATCTTGGTGTTCATGCCCATGCGGGTGAGGAACATCTTGATTTGCTGGGTGGTCGTGTTCTGCGCTTCATCCAGAATGACAACGGCATCGTTCAGTGTACGTCCGCGCATAAAGGCGAGAGGGGCAATCTGGATGATGTTCAGCTCCATATACTCTTTCAGCTTGGCGGCAGGTATCATGTCCTGCAGGGCGTCATAGAGTGGTTGCAGATACGGGTCTATCTTGTCCTTCATGTCGCCGGGCAGGAAACCGAGCTTTTCTCCGGCTTCTACGGCGGGGCGGCTGAGAATGATTTTCTTTATCTCCTTATTCTTTAGTGCCCGCACGGCAAGCGCGATGGCAGTATAGGTTTTTCCTGAACCGGCAGGACCGATGGCAAACAGCATGTCATTCTTGGCAAATGCCTCTACCAGCTTCAGCTGGTTCTCGCTGCGCGGGATAATCGGCTTTCCGGTTACGCTGAATACAATGACATTGCCCGACTTTTCCGCTTGCGGGGCATTGCCTTTGATGATGTCTATAATGACCTCTTCTTTCAAAGAATTGTATTCGGCACAGTATTTCTCCAGTTTGGTGATGTTTTCCTCAAATGCACACATTTCCTCCTCATCACCCAATACTTTGATGACATTGCCGCGGGCAACAATGCGGAGCTTGGGATACAAGGCTTTTATCAGCTGCATGTTGGCGTTGTTTACGCCATAAAATATTACCGGGTCAATATCTTCAAGAACAATCAGTTTTTCTATCATTGATATGTTTTAAGTTCAATTCGTTCTTTTAGTGAAACGTTCTGCAAATGTAGTGAAACGTTTGGATACTTAAACAGTTCCATTGGGTATTTTTTTTGCAGTGGCTTCGGGTAGATTGTCGGTAATTGTTGCACGACGATGCCGTTTCCTTTTTTTGAGCATCCGATACGTTGTCGGTTCAGCGTCTGTTCCTTCATGTTGAAGATGATATTGGGGTCGAAGTGCTGCCCGTTGACGCGTGTCTCGAAGTGCAGATGCTCAGTAGAGGCGCGTCCGGTGCGTCCGGTCAGTGCGATGGGCTGTCCGGCTTTGACTGTGTCGCCACAATGTACAAGGTTTTTGAAGTTGTGGCTGTATATCGTTTCCAGTCCGAAGTCATGGCGTACGACGACGACATTGCCGTAGGCGCTATAAGGCTTGGACATCCGTACTACGCCGTTGAAGGCACTCCGTATGGTGTCTTTGGCGCAGGTCTTGATGTCTATGCCGCTGTGGCGTCCCCGCCCCCGTCCGTAAGGGGAGATGACTTTTCCTCCAGGCAGGGGAAAGGAGTATTCCGTGTCCGGAATGTCCTCCAAAGGTAGCTCTATCAGTTCTCTTTGCGAAAACAGTCCCGGAGTGGCAACGCGAATATGGTTGGTTTCCATGGCGGAAAAGACCGTTTTCTTCCCTTGTGCCGTGGCACCAAGGGCTATGAGCAGGAGAGGGACAAGAATACGGATTTTCATTTATTCAAAATATTGTATACTCCCACCGGTAGAGGAAGCATATTTCTCCAACAGTTCCAATATCATTTCGGCTGCTTCTTTCAGACCTTCCTGCCCGTTGTAGCCGTTGACAATGGCAAGGATATGGCGGGTTTCAAGTTTCATCTTGGTGCGTTCGTGGTCGCTGGTCGGGGTACCGATACCGCCTATACGGTCGCGGTAGACGGGCAGCCCTTCTATGTTCAGCATGCCGCGGCCTATACCCTCGAACGATTCCTCGGCACGTCCTATGCCCAGCTCAAGGTCGCTTCCTTGTATCTCGTCGGCATCAAATCCGCCGATAGAGTGGCCCGTACGTAGGGAGACAAGGTTGATAAGGTCTACCAACGTATCTATCTGATAGAGTTCCAATCCGCGCAGCAGTCGCCGTCTCAGTGCTTCGGCCGAGGGACGGTAGCGGCTGGGATCCTTGCCGCAACGTTTGTAGGCTTCGCGGGTGGCGGCAATGACGGGTTGGTACTTGATGCTGTCCGTGGTTTCACGGGCTCTTAGCTCTTGGGTGAAAGTTGCGATTTCTTGCCACAACCCTTCGCAATATGGGGTATTTGTCACTTCGGCAAATACGGCTGCACCGCGGAATTCGGGGCAATTCTGCTTGATTTCTTTAGAAAGTGTGATATGATACATTAATGCAATCCGTTTGAATGGGTTAACATGATTCCCGACAATATCCTTCCGGATTTGATACCCATCCGGCGTGCCGAGAAAAACTCTTCATATTGGGTAAAAGTACATATATTGGCTGTCTCCACTTGTGCGGAAGGTACTCCGAAGTCCAGTAGTTGCAGTCGGTTGGCAGCCCATAGGTCGATATGGTATTTGTGGGTGGCGGGTTTCCATTCGGAGATGTAATCCATCTGGAAACCGTTCTTGCGGAATGCTTCATAGACTTCGTCGCCTACCTCGAAGGCGGAAAGGGAGATGCCGGGGCCGATGCAGGCTATCACTTCTTTGCCCTCTGTACCATAGCGGGCACGCATCTTGTCGAGTGTGTGGCCGAGGATGTAATTCACAGTGCCGCGCCATCCGGCATGAACAGCGGCTATCACGGCATTCTTCCGGTCGTAGAGCAGGATGGGAATGCAGTCTGCCGTAGAGATACAGATGCAGTAGCCCGGTTCACGGGTTATCAGTGCATCAATGCCCTGCAACATGGAGTGGCGTTCTTCTGCTGTTGCTTGCAGGTAAGTTCCGTCAATGACAAGTGCCTTTGTCCCGTGGGTCTGAAACGGGATGACCAGTTCTTGGGGGCGTTGGGGCAGGGAAGAACATACTATTTCCTGGTTGCGGCGTACAGCTTCGGCTTCGTCTCCCGTGTAAGGTGTACAGTTGAGGAAGGCATAGTTACCTTGGCTGCATCCACCGTGGCGGGTGGTTACAAAACAAGAAATGCCGGGATATGAGGCAAGCAGCTCATATCCCAACATTTTCCTATCTTCTGTAAGAGGAATCATTTTTTATCTTCCTCCCAATCTTCTTCGTATTCAAAGTCCTCGAGGTCCTCTATGTCCTCGTCGTCGTTGACGTATTCATAGCTGAGGTCCTCGTCCTCACCCTCTTCTTTCAATTCTTCCTGCAGGTGGCTGAGGTCTTTGGCGCGGTGGGCAATGCTGTCCACTTTGCCTTCTATCTTATTGCTTTCCTTGTTCAGCTCTTCCCAAAGGATGTCTTTCAGCGTGGAGATGCCCATGCCTGCCACGGCAGAGATAAAGATATGAGGAATACCTTCGGGCAGTGTCGGCTCTATCTCGTCCATCAGCTCCTGGTCCAGCATGTCACATTTGGTGATGGCAAGCACGCGTTGTTTGTCCAGCATTTCGGGGTTGAAGGTGCGGAGCTCGTTCAGGAGTATGTCGTACTCCTTGCGGATGTCGTCGCTGTCGGCAGGCACCATGAACAGCAACAGGGAGTTGCGCTCGATGTGTCGCAGGAAGCGCAATCCCAATCCTTTGCCCGCACTGGCTCCTTCGATGATTCCGGGAATGTCCGCCATCACAAACGATTTGTTGTCGCGATAGGACACGATGCCCAGATTGGGTTCCAGCGTTGTAAACGGATAATTGGCGATTTTGGGCTTCGCCGCAGAAACGGATGCCAGTAAAGTAGATTTTCCTGCATTGGGGAAACCTACCAGACCGACGTCTGCCAGCAGCTTCAGTTCCATGATTACCGTCAACTCCTGCATCGGTTCGCCCGGTTGTGCAAAGCGGGGAGCCTGGCGTGTGGCGGTTTTGAAGTGCCAGTTGCCCAGACCTCCGCGTCCGCCTTTCAGCAGGATGACTTCTTGTTCGTGCTCGGTGACGTCGCAGATATATTCACCCGTTTCGGCGTTGTACACCACCGTGCCGCAGGGCACTTCAATCACCTTGTCCGCTCCGTCTTTCCCGAAACTGCGGTTCTTGGAACCGGATTCTCCGTGACCTGCCAGGATGTGGCGATCGTACTTCAGATGGAGTAGCGTCCAGTAGTTGCGGTTACCCCGCAGGATGACATGGCCTCCTCGTCCTCCGTCACCTCCGTCGGGGCCTCCGTTGGGTATGTATTTCTCACGCCGCATATGCGTAGAACCTCGTCCGCCCTTTCCGGAGCGGCAATATATTTTTACGTAGTCAACAAAATTCGATTCAGCCATATTCTGTTTTATTGTTATTTCACTGCGTCAATAGCCTTGCAAACATCGGCAAAGATTTCTTCCAATACGCCGAAGCCCTGGATGTGTTGGTATTTGCCGTCCTGCTTGTACCAGTCAATCAGCGGAGCTGTCTGTGAGTGGTAAACCACCAGACGCTTCTTGATTGTCTCTTCATTGTCGTCTGCACGTCCTGATTCTTGTCCGCGCTTGATAAGGCGTTTCATCAGTTCTTCTTCGGGCACGTCGAGGTCGAGCATTACGCTGACTTCCTGTCCGCGTTCGGCGAGCATCTTCTTTAATGCTTCAGCCTGGGCGATTGTTCTGGGGAAGCCGTCGAAAATCACGCCTTTGCTATCCTTGAAGCTGTCGAATACGCTTGCCAGAATATCAATCATCAACTCATCGGGAATCAACTGGCCCTGGTCGATATAACCTTTAGCAGTCTTGCCCAGTTCTGTACCGTTTTTCATTTCAGCACGGAGCACGTCTCCGGTAGAGATGTGGTTGATGCCATACTTTTCTACAATCTTTTCACTTTGTGTTCCCTTACCTGAACCGGGAGCACCAAAAATTACAATGTTCAACATTTGCTTAGTTATTATTTAATGATTTACTATATTATGTCTGTATCAGTCTACTACAGTATAAATGTCGGGATAGTTGCGCCCGAAGCCGTCATAATCCAACCCGTAGCCCACGATGAAGTCGTTCGGAATATTCATGGCCACATATTCTATGTTTAAATCAACTTTCAGCTTATCAGGTTTCACCAGTAGGGAGGCAATATGAATCTCCCTGGGACCGCGAGTGCCGAGGGTGTCCAGTAAGCGTTGCATGGTGAGTCCCGTATCTACGATATCCTCTACAATGACCACTGTACGGTCTGTGAGGTCTTCATTGATGCCTATTACTTCCTTGATTACCCCGGTAGAGGATACTCCTTGATAAGATGCCAATTTGACAAATGAAATTTCGCAGGGAATCGTGATTCGTTTCAGCAAATCGGCGGTAAACATGAACGAACCGTTCAGTACGCTGAGGAATAGAGGATTCTTTCCTGCCAGGTCGCGGTTGATTTCGTTCGCTACACGGGTTACTTCTTTCAGTATGTCCTGCTCCTTGATGGAGACTGTGAACATCTTGTCTTTTATTTGTATGGTATCCATAGATGGGATGTTTTTAGAAAGTTGGGGCAAAAATACGATATTTGTTTGAAAGTGAAAAGTTTTGTTCTAGTATATTCTCAAAGGGCTATGAATTAGTTGGATCCGTTACTAAAAACCAGTTTATGAATGCATGGTTTTCATCAACGGAATCGGATGCAATTTCAACCTTGGAAAATTCAAATCCGAGAAACTGACAGAACTTTTTTGTAGTACGCGTCAGGAATAGACAGATAAAACTTTCCACTGGAGTAGAGAACAGTCTAGAATAGTGAAATGTAAAAAATAAGTGGTGTGTGTCGGTTGTCGGCTGACAGAACCAGACAGCTATGTCAATAACTTTAGGAAACTCTTATTTCTCAGTTTCTGGAGATATTGTAACTCCGGAGTAAGACGATATTCAGCTCGAATATTTGTAATGCCATAGTTCCCGACGCTGGACTTTCTTGTAATTTTATTAAGCCAAGACGGTGCTCCCACCGATTATGGTTATAGAATTTCGATTTCTTCAGCTTCTTATGATTTTTCTTCCGGTACAAGCTCCCATTGCATGTAAACTTGTCTATAGGTCTTCTGTAGATGTCGGATCCGAAAATTATGTATCTGCAATATCCTTCGAAGGAACAGTGTTTATGGTGAAAATATTACTGATTTTCATTGATTGATAAGATGCTATGCCAGATAATGGTAGCGGAAGACCTCTTGAAGATAGCATCTGTCGTTACTTCTTTCTTGACTAGGTTTTGTCAGAATCTTGTGTCGATACTGCTATTTCTGATTGGTTATGTATGGTTGATGCACTAATGACAGAAAAAAACAATGCTTAGGAGTAAGAAAACAAAGAGAAATATGTTGAAAAATGTACTCCAAAAGTTTTTTATCTAACCTTTGGAGTACATTTTATTTGAGACAGCTTTCTTTCGACTTTTTATTTTTTATGTTGGAGAATTCGGGATTAGCCGATTCTTCTTTCTGCTTTTCTGTTCCTACTCTAGAAGTGTAACTTTCCTAATCTTCGTTATGCTCGTAATATCTCCGAGTATACCCTATAGATTCCATCTTCTCTTTAATTGATAGTTTAATTATTTGCATTCTTGAATTCAATGTAGGGCAATACTGGAAATCGGTTATCATGATACTAATTTATTCTGTCTTTTTATCAGTAACCAATTACAGATTCGCTTTTTTATATATAATAATTGTGTTTTTGGTGTAAGTCTTGTCATTTCCATTATGATGGCAACGGTCGTCTTAAATTTCGAACATTCTGCTCCGTGCCAGCATGCAGGCTCCAACTACACCAGCCTTGTCTTTTAACTTGGAAACAGTCACCGTGGCGTCTTTGTTGACCAGATTCAATGAGTATTTCCTTATTGCCGTTTTGATTGGCTGTACTATATAGTCTCCCGTCGATGATAATGTGCCTCCGATTATTACCAGTTCCGGATTGAATATGCTGATCAGTCCTGCTATTTGCCTTCCCAACTTTTGGCCTATTTCTTCCACTATCTCAATACATAGCAAATCCTCTTTATTGACTGCAGTGATGATTTCGTCCAATGTGGGTGGATTTTCTATAGTTCGTTTTGACAGTATGGAACTTTCTCCTTTACCGATTCTTTCCAATAGGATGCGGTGCAGTGCCGAACCTGAGGCTTCCGTTTCCAGGCATCCTTTTTTGCCGCAATGGCACAGTATTTCATTGTCGAATACATTGACGTGCCCGAATTCTCCGGAAAATCCGGATTTTCCCGTGTATACCTTCCCGTCTATGATGATGCCAATTCCAAGTCCCCAGCTTATATTGACAAAGATGATGTCTTTTTCCCCTTTGACGCATCCTTGCATATGTTCTCCATAGGTCATGGCCCTTGTGTCGTTGTCTATACAGACTGGGTACCCTATTTTTTCATTCAGCACATCTGCCAAAGGACGCTCTGAAAAGTTGAACATACTGAAACTGTATCCTGATTCCGGATTTACTCTTCCAGAGATGTTGATGCAGATGTTCATTATCTTCTTGTCATTGATTTCTGTTTCCTTTATGAAGCCTCGAATGAGTGCACATAGTTCTTCCAAAGCCTCTTGTGTATTTTCGAACTTGTACGGTATGTTCATCCTGATTTCCACCATATCTCCCTTGAAATTGATTAGTCCTATGTTTATGGCAAATTTTTTAATGTCCACCCCAATGAAGTATCCTGATTCTGGGTTGAGCCCGTATAGGCTTGGGTGACGGCCGCTACTAGTCTCCAGTTTTCCATAGTCATTTATATAGTTGTCCTCACACATTTCATTGATAAATTTGGTAATTGTGGGCACACTTAGGTCAAGTTCCTTGGCCAAATCAGTAATAGTGGAGCTTCCATTATATATATAATGTGTGATGATCCTTTTTTTTAAGAGTGCATTCTTGCTCCCGGTTTCCATTTCTTTTAATAAATCCTGCTTCATTAGTGTATATTTTTAAATTATTCGCCTTATTTTTATTTTATATATTGGTATACTAAAGTATATGGGTTAATATTATTGTATTCTGTTTATTGTTTTGCAATTTATTTAGTAATAACCGGTTAATATATGTTAAATATATGGTATATATTAATTAAATACTTTATTAAATATTGCAAAGATAATAAATGTATCTATATTTGTGACGTGATAATTGAATAATAATGGTTAATGTCCATAACGATGAAAAACATAATTGGATTTTTTTCTAAAATATGCATTCAATAGGGCTTTTAATATATAATGGTTGATCTTAATTTTATTAATGATGAAAACACGCAGGGATTTTTTAAAAAAGACCGCTTTGTTTGGTGCATCTGCATTCATGCCCCCTTCATTGTTGGGGCAAGAGAGTGATGGGAATTGTTCTTTTTCTCGGGAGACTACCTCTTCCATGCTGGTTCCCATGGGTGATGCACTTAAAATTACCGGTACATTTTTAGATGAGATATCTCATGATATTCCCCATCAGAATTGGGGAGAAATAGAATGGGATCGGGATTTCCGGTATATGCGGGATGTTGGGATTGATACGGTTATTATGATTCGTTCCGGTTATCGTAAATTCATTACTTACCCTTCGAAGCACTTGTTAAGCAAGGGTTGTTATATGCCTTCTGTTGATTTGTTGGATATGTTTCTTCGACTGGCAGAAAAATATCACATGAAGTTTTATTTTGGTTTATATGACTCTGGTAAGTATTGGGATACCGGTGATTTGTCGTGGGAGATTGAGGATAATAAGTATGTGATTGATGAAGTGTGGGATAAATACGGTGAAAAATATAAGAGTTTTGGTGGCTGGTATATTAGTGGTGAAATAAGCCGTAAGACGAAAGGCGCTATTGATGCCTTTCGTACAATGGGTAAACAATGCAAAGATGTATCCGGAGGTTTACCGACTTTTATTTCTCCATGGATTGATGGGAAAAAGGCTGTTATGGGAACAGGCAAGCTAACAAAAGAAGATGCTGTCTCTGTTCAGGAACATGAAAGGGAATGGAATGAAATTTTCGATGGCGTTCATGATGTGGTTGACGCTTGTGCCTTCCAAGATGGACATATTGATTATGATGAACTGGATGCTTTTTTTGCTGTAAATAAGAAATTGGCTGATAAATATGGTATGCAGTGCTGGACAAATGCCGAAACTTTTGACCGTGATATGCCCATTGATTTCTTGCCTATTAAGTTTGATAAGTTGCGTATGAAATTGGAAGCTGCCAAACGGGCAGGTTATGACAAAGCTATCACTTTTGAATTTTCTCATTTTATGAGTCCGCAATCGGCGTATTTGCAGGCAGGGCATTTATATAATAGGTATAAAGAATATTTTAATATAAGATGACATGAAAAACATAATAAGACAGTTATTGGTATTTTTTGTTTTTGTCGTCAGCTTAAATTTGGCGGCACAAACTCTACCTGTTATAACGGGACAGGTTAAATGTCAGGGACGTGGAGTTGCGAATGTAGTGGTTACAAATGGTTTCGATTGTGTTTCGACCGATGTTGCCGGCAAATATACTATTCCTTATCATCGTGATGCCCGTTTTGTATATGTTACTACTCCAGCAGGTTATTTGCCCCAACGGGATGGTAGCCTCCCTTTGTTTTATCAACGCATTACTAAAGGGACTTCTGTATATGATTTTTCTTTAGTCAAAAATTCTAAGAATGATGACAAGCATCTTTTCTTGGTTCAGGCCGATGTTCAGCTTGGAAAAGACGAAGATGTTACTGCTTATTCAGAATATCTGAGGGATGTGAAGGAATTTGTCGACAAATGTTCGAAATATGATTTATTTATGCTGGATTGTGGTGATATTGTAGGTAATGCCTTGTCGCTTTTTTCCTCATATAAAAAAGCATCGGACGTGTTGGATGTCCCTATGTATCGAGTGATTGGAAATCATGATATGGAATATGGAGTACGTTCTTACGAGCATTCGTATAAATCCTATGAAGAGAATTTCGGCCCTATTTATTATTCCTTTAACCGTGGAAAGGCTCATTATATCGTGCTTGATAACTGTTACTATATCAATAGGCATTACCGCTACATCGGTTATATTGATGAGCGTACTTTGCAATGGATTGAGAAGGATTTGGCCTTTGTGCCGAAGGACCATTTGGTGTTTGTTTCCATGCATATCCCTTCCAGTTCTACTAAGGAGCTGGAATTTAATGCGCTACTTCCTGATGAGACCAGTAATGCTTCAAGCTTGTATGACCTCTTGAAAGGGTACGAGGCACATTTGCTGACTGGTCATACCCATAACAACGGTAATGTTGTATTCAATGATAGCTTGATGGAACATAACACAGCAGCTGTATGCGGTACTTTTTGGAAGGCTGATATTTGCACCGATGGCACTCCCGCTGGTTATGGTGTATATGAAGTTGATGGAAACAAGCTGACTTGGCGTTATAAGAGTGCGGGGTATCCCATTGAACATCAATTCAGGGCTTATCCGGTAGGAGTTTCAGAGGATTACCCTGAGTATATTCTTGCGAATGTATGGAATTGGGATGAAAACTGGAAGGTAGAGTGGTATGAGAATGGGAAATGTATGGGTGAAATGAAGCATTTCACGGGCTTTGATCCGGAAGCAAAAGCCATTTGCTCGGATAAAAAGCGCGTAGAGTATGATTGGATTTCTCCGATAAAAACAGAACACATGTTTCGTGCTTTACCTAAAAATGGTAGTGCTTCAATGGAGGTGTGTGTGACAGACCGTTTTGGTAATGTATATAAAGTTAAACTATAAACAATGATGAAGAAAAATGTAAATATCGGATATTTAGTATTTCTGTCCTTTGTTGCAGCCTTAGGAGGTTTTCTCTTTGGCTATGATACTGCTGTGATTTCTGGTACCATTGCCCAAGTGACTGTACTTTTTCATTTGGATACCTTGCAGCAGGGATGGTATGTGGGTTGTGCGCTGATAGGCTCTATTGTGGGTGTACTTTTTGCTGGCGTGTTGAGCGATAAGTTCGGTCGTAAACTGACGATGGTTCTTTCTGCTGTGTTGTTTTCCACTTCGGCCATAGGCTGTGCCATTTGTGCTAATTTCGATGAGTTGGTTGTATATCGTATTATTGGTGGTGTGGGTATTGGTGTTGTTTCTATTATATCTCCTTTGTATATCTCAGAAGTTTCTGTGGCCCAATACAGAGGACGTTTAGTCTCTTTGTACCAATTGGCCGTTACAGTAGGATTTTTGGGCGCTTATTTGGTAAATTTCCAGTTGCTTGGATATTCAGAAAGTCATGTCGTTTCTGGTATAGGTTTATTTGAAAAAATCTTTGTAGCTGAAGTATGGCGTGGCATGTTGGGGATGGAAACACTACCAGCTCTTTTGTTTTTTACCATTATCTTTTTTATTCCCGAAAGCCCTCGTTGGTTGATTTTGAAAGGTAGAGAAGAACGTGGTCTTAATGTTTTGCAACGAATTTACAACTCGGCTGAGGAGGCTATGAACCAGATGAACGAAACCAAATCTGTTGTATCAGAAACTAAATCCGAGTGGGCATTATTGTTGCAGCCTGGCATTCTGAAAGCTGTGATAATCGGTGTTGCCATTGCCATATTGGGACAGTTCATGGGTGTGAATGCCGTATTGTATTATGGTCCTTCTATTTTTGAAAAAGCTGGGCTTTCCGGTGGTGATTCTTTGTTTTATCAAGTGTTGGTTGGCTTGGTTAATACGTTGACTACTGTCTTGGCACTTGCTATTATTGATAGAGTGGGACGTAAGAAGTTGGTATATTATGGCGTTTCAGGGATGGTTCTTTCTTTGTTGCTTATCGGTATTTACTTTTTGTGGGAAGAGAGTTTGGGGTTGTCAAGTCTTTTCTTGTTGGTTTGCTTCTTGTCTTATGTGTTTTGTTGTGCTGTATCTATTTGTGCAGTGGTATTTGTGCTTCTTTCAGAAATGTATCCTACCAAAGTACGTGGTTTGGCTATGTCTATAGCAGGATTTTCTCTTTGGATTGGAACATATTTAATTGGGCAGTTGACTCCTTGGATGCTCCAGAATCTTACCCCCGCCGGAACATTCTTCTTGTTTGCTGCAATGTGTGTGCCTTATATGCTCATTGTATGGAAACTTGTACCGGAAACGACTGGCAAATCTTTGGAAGAGATAGAACGGTATTGGACACGTATGAAATAAATTGACCTTATGAACTAAAATATAAAAAAATATGGACTTTAAAAAATTAGCAACACAGTATAAGGATGAACTGATGAATCATATTCTTCCTTTTTGGCTTGAATGTTCTCAAGATCATGAATATGGTGGATATTTTACATGCTTGGATCGTCAAGGCAATGTATTTGATACGGATAAATTTATTTGGTTGCAGGGACGTGAGGTATGGATGTTTTCGATGCTTTATAATAAGGTAGAGAAGCGTCAAGAGTGGTTAGATTGTGCCATTCAAGGAGGAGAATTCTTGAAAAAGTATGGTCACGATGGTAACTATAACTGGTATTTCTCATTGGACAGACAAGGAAATCCATTAGTTGAGCCTTATAATATTTTTTCATATACGTTTGCTACGATGGCATTTGGGCAGTTAAGCTTAGCCACAGGGAATGAAGAGTATGCAGAAATTGCCAAGAAAACGTTTGATATAATCTTGTCGAAGGTTGATAATCCCAAAGGGCATTGGAATAAGTTGCATGCAGGTACACGTGATTTGAAGAACTTTGCATTGCCAATGATTTTATGCAATTTGGCTTTGGAGATAGAACATTTGCTGGATGAGGATTATCTGGAAAAGACCATGGAAGTCTGTATCCATGAGGTTATGGAAGAATTTTATCGTCTGGAATTAGGAGGTATTATTGTTGAAAACATACAAATGGACGGACAGCTTTCCGATTCGTTCGAGGGAAGACAAATTACTCCCGGACATGCAATTGAAGCCATGTGGTTTATCATGGACTTAGGGAAACGTTTGGGGCGTTTGGACTTGATAGAAAAGGCGAAAAATACCACTTTGACTATGCTCGATTACGGCTGGGATAAAGAGTTCGGAGGTATTTATTATTTTATGGATCGTAAAGGTTGTCCTCCTCAACAATTGGAGTGGGATCAGAAGCTTTGGTGGGTACATATCGAGACTCTGATTTCTCTATTGAAAGGGTATCATTTGACTGGCGACCAGCAATGTTTGGAGTGGTTTAATAAAGTGCATGATTATACATGGACTCATTTTAAAGATACAGAACATCCTGAATGGTTTGGATACCTGAATAGAAGAGGTGAAGTTTTGCTTCCGCTGAAAGGTGGAAAATGGAAAGGATGTTTCCATGTTCCCAGAGGATTGTATCAGTGTTGGACTGTTTTGGAGGAAATAGCAAATTCATAAATAGAATCTGTATGAGCAAAATCATAGTAGTAGGCAGTTCAAATACGGATATGGTAGTGCATACCTCCCATTTACCAGCACCGGGAGAGACAATCCTTGGTGGTAAGTTTCTTATGAATCAGGGTGGTAAAGGAGCAAATCAGGCAGTTGCAGTGAAGCGATTGGGGGGTGACTTGTTATTTGTGGCGAGAGTGGGCAATGATGTTTTGGGACAGCAGACCTTGCGTGTTTTTCAAAATGAAGGCATAGAAACAAGCTATATTGCTTTAGATAATGAAACTCCATCCGGAGTTGCGTTGATAAGCGTGGACCAATATGCTGAAAATTGTATTGTTGTGGCTTCGGGGGCTAATATGTTACTTGGACAAGAGGATATTGACAGTATGGAAAAAGAGATGTTGGTTGGAGATATATTATTGATGCAACTGGAAATTCCTCTTTCAACTGTAGAATATGCTGCACGGAAGGCTTATGAAAAGGGAGTGAAAGTTGTATTGAATCCTGCTCCTGCCTGTTCTTTGCCGGAATCTTTGTTCCAATATTTATATATGATAACTCCCAATCGGATAGAGGCTGAAATGCTGACCGGAGTTAAGATAAACAGCAAAGAAGACGTGGCTATGGCGGCTGGTGTCTTGTATCGGAAAGGTGTGAAAAATATAATAATAACTTTGGGTAGCGAAGGAAGCTTTGTAAGAGAAGGAGAAAAAACTTATTATGTAGATGCCTACAAAGTGGTTCCGGTTGATACTACGGCCGCAGGAGATACTTTCAATGGAGCTGTTTGCGTGGGTGTTTCCGAAGGGATGAGCTTGGAACAAGCAGTATTGTTTGCATCTAAAGCTTCTTCTATTTCTGTTACAAGAATGGGGGCTCAATCATCTATTCCTTATCGGAAAGAGTTGGATATGAATAATTTAGTTTAATCTGTTAAAAGAAGAATATTGTGGATAGACGTCATTTTTTATCAATGTTAGGTCTGGGAGCAGTTGGTTTGACTCTGCCGGGAGTAGCTCAAGCAGATATTTTAAAGCAAGCAGCTGCCAATCCGAATATAAAACCTATTTCCGGTTCTTGGTTTGAATTTCAGCATCCGGGAGGTAAAGAAGGAGTATATTGGGACAAAGACTTAAGACAGTTTACTGCTGCCCAGTGGAGAGAAAAAATTCGTGAAATCAGTGAGACCGGTATGGAATATTTGGTGATGATGAATGTGGCTGCTCACGGCAAAGCTTTTTTTGATACGAAATTGGCTCCTAAATTTGAAATGGGTTGTGAAGATCCTATTGAAACAGTCCTTTCTGCGGCAGATGAGTTTGGTGTGAAGTTCTTTGTGAGCAATGATTATTGGGGACCGGATCTTGATGCTCATCGGATGATGACAGATAGGGAACTGGGTAAGAAAAGGAATCAATCAATGGAAGAAATCTATAAGAAATATGGGCATCACAAGAGCTTTTATGGGTGGTATTTCCCTAATGAATCGTGGTTAGATCCTTATTTTTGCGATTTTGTGATACCTTATGTCAATGAGTGTGCGCAAGTGGCTAAGTCGTTGAATGCTAACTGTGTGAATATAATAGCTCCATACAATATAAAGAAAGAAAAATGTGATGATTATTTTGTGAGACAGCTTGAACAACTCAATGTGGAAATCGTGGCCTATCAGGATGGAGTGGGAGTAGGTGCAACCAGATTGGAAGATTCTGCCCGTTATTATGAGAATTTGTCGAAAGCGCATCAAAAGGCAGGGCGTTCCAGAATATGGGCTGATATGGAGTTGTTTTACTTTGAACAGACCACTCATGGCAGTTTACTTCCAGCGGACTTTAACAATAGAATAATTCATCAAATGGAAGCTATTTCACCTTTCGTGGACAAAATTTTGGTTTACCAATATCTTGGAATCATGAACAAACCCCAATCTAAGGCTCATGCCGGATTAAGAGGAGAGACGGTAAGGTTATATAATCAATATATGGATTGGTATAACAAACAAAATTTTAAATGAATAGGAATGATATGAAAAGAATTGTATACTTTTTAGTTTCTCTGTTGGGATTTACCAAACTGGCAGCACAAGATCCTGCTGATTTTGTTCTTCCATCTATTATAAGTGATCATGCAGTGATGCAACGTGATGCCGAAGTAAAGCTTTGGGGATGGTGTCCCAGTGTTTGGGATTTGAAGATTGTATGTAGTTGGGCTCCCAATGATACGGTTCATGTATCTTCTGATAAATATAAGTATTGGGAAACTTATATAAACACTCCCAAAGCCGAAGGACCGCACGCCATTCGGTTTTATGGTTGGGAAGGTAAACTTTGCGCAGAAGTGAAAGACATTCTGATGGGAGAAACTTGGCTTTGTTCCGGTCAGTCAAATATGGAGTATTGCTTTAAGTGGCGTGTAGATGACATCACCGATAGAAGTACACTGTTTGACAATAAAAAGATTCGTTTTTTCAAGGTGGCTAAGTCATCCTCCGCGTATCCGGTTGAAAGAATTCAGGGAAAGTGGGAAATTTGTTCTCCCGAAATTGCAGAAGATTTTAGCGTAGTGGCTTTTTGCTTTGGAAAAAGGCTGAATGAAGAATTGGGTAATCTTCCTATCGGGTTGATAGGCTCTTATTGGGGAGGTACAGCCATTGAGCCTTGGATGGACGAATTTACATTGCGTCATGAGAAATTGGAAGAAAAGACTAAAGCATTGACTGCCGGATGGGCACCGACTGCAAATTCTTCTCTTTACAATGCAATGATTCATCCCATTATAAACTACACTATTGCCGGGGTTGTCTGGTATCAAGGAGAAGCCAATAATGAAAGGCATCAGGATTATGGAGTTATGTTTGATGCTATGATTAGAGGTTGGCGTAATGCTTTTCATCATTATTTGCCTTTCTATTTTGTCCAGATAACTCCTTGGAGTGGTTATGCGGATAAAAATGCTGCATATTTGCGTGAACAACAAGCCGATGTGGCTGCTACATTGAGAAATACTGGTATGGTTGTGGCGGGAGACTTAGTAAACGACCTAACAGATATTCATCCGAGTCTGAAGAGACAAGTAGGAGAACGATTAGCTAATATGGCTTTGAAAAATAGTTATCATAAAGAGGATATACAACCGTATTCGCCTATGCTAAAATCCTTTAGAGTAGATGGTCGTAAAGTAATAGTAACAACTACCGCTATTGGCAAACTTGCTTGCAAGGATAAGGTCATTCGTCACTTTGAGGTCGTGGATAAAGAGGGTAATTTGCATCCGGCTAAGGCTTCTATATTAAAGAATGGAGATATCAGTGTCATTGCCGATAAGGTGAAGGAACCGGTAGGAGTACGTTATTGTTTTTCCAATGATGCTATGCCTAATTTATTTGATAGTAACGGATTGCCTTTGGCTCCATTTAGAACAGATCGTAAAAAATGAAAAAGTCTTTATTATATTTAATTTGTTGTTTTATTTGCTTCTCTGCTTTTTCTCAAGCTTCTGATTTGAAGTTTCGTGACGGGAAGTTCAAGATTGTTCAGTTGACAGACCTGCATTGGGTAGAGAGTGATTCTTATAAATTGAAGAATGACAGCACTTGTCATTTGATTCGTGAAGTTATTCGTATAGAAGATCCCGATTTGGTTGTTCTTACAGGTGATGTAGTAGTTTCCTGGAATGCTAAGAAAGGATGGGAGAAATTGACCAAAATATTTGGGGAAACCAAAACTCCTTTTGTTGTGACCTTTGGTAATCATGATGAAGAAACGGATATGAACAATGCTCAGATATTGGACTATCTGTGTACACGACCTTATAACCTGACTTATGATGCTGAAAAAGGACTTTCGGGCTCGGGCAATTGCATGTTGACCGTCCGTTCTTCTGATGCTACATCTGAAAAATGGGTACTCTATTTCTTCGATTCTCACAATAATACCAAAGACCGTTCTTTTGGTTATTATGATTGGATTAAGCATAATCAGATAGAGTGGTATAGGAAAAGTAGCAGTCGGGTTACCGCTCGCAACAAGCGCATATTGCCTTCCTTGGCTTTCTTCCATATTCCTCTGCCAGAGCATGAAACGGCAAGGTGGACATGCCGGGAGTTTGGCGAGAAGCAGGAGGGTGTTTGTGCTCCAAGTGTAAATACCGGATTATACTCTTCGTTTATAGAAAAGAGGGATGTTATTGGGGTGTTTGTAGGTCATGACCATAATAATGACTATATGGTTGATTTAGACGGTAACATAACTTTGGCCTATGGTCGGAAGACGGGTTATCCTTCTGCCTATAATGAAACGCTTAGCCGAGGGGTACGTGTCATTAATCTGCATGAAGACGAATCGGTTTTTGATACTTATATAAGAGATTTGAAAGGAACTTATTTTCATTATCAATTTGAGCAGAAAAATAAGGGCAGTAATATTCCTCGTTTCAGTGGTTCCTTTGTGCAAGAGTTTTTGGTAGCAAATTGGGACAACGAACGTTGGAATCAGGAAATGGATATGCTGAAAGAAGCTGGCATGAAGTATTTGATTTATGCACCTGCATTGCTGGTAGATGAAAAGGGGAAAACAACTACAAATTATCCGTCTGCTCTGACGAAGAAGAAGCAAGGCAATAGAACGCTTGAAAAGTGTTTGCAAAGTGCGCAAAAAAATGGCATTAAAGTATTTGTAGGATTAAACTTTAATGAACGTTGGTGGAAAGTGGATTATGATGCTCGCTGGTTACTGGAGCAAATGGAAATGGGTAATAAGGTGGCAGATGAGCTTGTTGTTTTGTATAAAGAAAAGTATCCGGATGCCATGTATGGTTGGTATTGGGTTTGGGAGGTAGACAACTTGAACTGTATGACTTCTGAGCGTCAATCAATTTTGGCAGAGGCATTGAATACGAATTTGAATCATCTTTCTGAGATTGCTCCGGAAATGCCCCTTATGTTGTCTCCGTTTATGAATTACAAGGTAGGTGGAAATGCTGAAGAATGTGGCAAGATGTGGACGAACGTCTTTGCGCAAACCGACTTCCGTCCGGGAGATATATTCGCTCCTCAGGATTGTGTCGGTGCAGGTGGACTGAATTTGGATAATTTGTGGGAATGGTTTTCTAATTTGAAGAAGGCTGTCAATACTAAACCTGGGCTGAAGTTTTGGGGAAATGTAGAGACATTCGATCAGCGCTTTTGGACTAGCGCTCCTTTAGAAAGGGTTCAAAAACAGTTAGAGATTGTAAATGGCTATGTTGGCAATTTGATTTGTTTTGCATACAATCATTACAATAGCCCGTTTGTAGTTAATCCGGCGTATCATCAGGCATATCTTCAATATTGCCGGACGGGATGTTTGCCTATAATGGATATTCCTGAAAAAGTGAAGAATGCTGCTGTACGAAAGGTGGCTAAGGGAATTGAAGTTTCTTGGATACCGAATGAAATGAAAGCAGTTGACGGATATAGTATCTATCGTGATGGGCAGTTGATTATGAAATTACAAATACGTGACGGACAACTTCCGAGAACTTTTGTTGATGCAGAAGGTACAGTAGATAATGTTTATGAAGTAGCTGTTTATAATGTGATTGGTAAAGAATCTGCTAAAGTAAAAGCTGAATAACAATTGTAAAATTGATAAATATGAAGAATGTAACTTTTATTATTTGGGCTTTTGTTGTACTGTGTGCAGGATGCAGTTCTTCCACTTCAGTTGTGCAAGATGAAGTCTCTATGACTAAAAAACAATTGGCTGATAAAGTGAAAGGTGGTTGGGCAGCGAAAACCATTGGTTGTACCTATGGAGGACCGGTTGAATTTCTGCATAATGGTACTATGATTCAAGACTATACTCCCATAAAATGGTCCAAAGATAGAGTGAAATATTATTATGATACATTTCCCGGATTGTATGATGATATATATGTGGATATTGTATTTGTGAATGTGTTCGACCGTTTGGGTTTAGAGGCACCGGCCGATTCTTTTGCTGTTTCGTTTGCTGATGCCGGATTTCCTTTGTGGCATGCCAACCAAGTTGCAAAATATAATATTAAGCAAGGCATTATGCCCCCCATATCCGGACATTGGTTGAATAATCCTCATGCAGATGATATTGACTATCAGATAGAAGCAGATTTTGCAGGTCTAATGTCACCGGGCATGCCTAATACTGCTTCTGAAATTTCAGATAAAATCGGTCACATCTTTACGTATGGCGACGGCTGGTATGGTGGTGTGTATGTGGGCGCTCTATATTCCATGGCTTTTGTTTCAGATGATATGGAGTATGTGGTAGAAGAGGCATTGAATACAATTCCCGAGCAAAGTGATTTTTATGCTTGCATAAAAGATGTGATTGGTTGGTATCGGCAATATCCAGATGACTGGAAACAGACTTGGTTTGAATGCCAGAAGAAGTGGACTTCGGAAGTGGGGTGTCCCGATGGCGTTTTTGTTCCGTTTAATATTGATGCCAAGATAAATAGTGCCTATGTGGCTATAGGTCTGTTATATGGCAAGAAAGATTTTTATCAGACTATTGATATTTCGGCACGTTGTGGGCAAGATTCTGATTGTAATGCGGCTACTGCTGCCGGTATATTGGGTACAATGCTTGGATATAGTAATATTCCGGAATTATGGAAAGAAAGTCTTTACGAAGTAGAGGACATCCCATTTGCCTATACGGAAGTTTCGCTGAATAAGCTTTATGAGTTAAGTCTGAAACAAGCTTTGCAGGTGATAGAGCAAGAAGGAGGTTCTGTTCAGGGAGAGCAGGTTGTTATTAAAACGCAACAGCCGGTTGCTGTAAAGTATGAGAAAGCTTTTGAAGGTCATTATCCGGCAGAGAAGAAAGCTGTTAACCTTTTGTTACAGGATGCTACAGAGTTTATGTTTGATGGTAACGGATTTGTTTTGAAAGGATATGTGAAGTGTGCTGATGAATCGTATGTTGCGAGTGTTGCGATGTATATAGATGGTGCTTTAGCAGAAACTGCCAATCTTCCCGTTGCTAAATCTACTTCTATAGATGACAGAAGGGTTGATTCGTTTCATAAATACCAGTTGCCTGATACAGCGCACACGGTTGTTTTGAAATGGTTGAATCCTCGTACGGATGCACAAGTTTATTTAGGTGAGGCGGTTATTTATTCCAGCCAGCCCAATCAATTAACCTATAAATAATTAATTGTAATGTATATAGTTGAAAATTATGGATTGGCAGTAGCTCTTTGTTGGGTTACCATGCTTTGCTGGGGTTCTTGGGGAAATACTCAAAAGCTGGCAGCGAAAACTTGGCGGTATGAACTTTTTTATTGGGATTATGTCGTTGGTATTCTTCTCTTCTCTTTGATATGGGGATTTACTCTGGGAAGTACGGGCGAAGCAGGTAGGGGCTTTGTCGATGATTTGCTTCAGGTTGATATCTCTAATTTGGTGAGTGCGTTTTTGGGAGGTGTCATTTTTAATGCATCCAACATTTTGTTATCTTCTTCCATGTCATTGGCTGGTATGTCTGTCGCTTTCCCCGTAGGCGTTGGGTTAGCTCTGGTATTGGGTGTATTTATAAATTACTTTAGTGCTCCTCAAGGTGATGCAACTGTTCTGTTTTCTGGAGTATTTCTGATTGTACTTGCTATTATTTTTAATGGTATAGCTTCTGGGAAAGTTGCTAAAGGAGGAACAGACCAGGCAATGAGGAAAAAAGGGATTATTATAGCTGTGTGTGCAGGTATATTAATGGCATTTTTCTATCGTTTTGTAGCGGCAGCTATGGATTTAGAGAATCTGGAAGCACCGACTGTGGGTATGATGACTCCTTATTCAGCATTGTTTGTATTTGCAGTGGGTATTTTTGTCAGCAATTTTTTCTTCAATACATTGGTCATGAAGAAACCCTTTGTCGGCAAGCCGATTGCGTATAGTGACTATTTCAGTGGAAATGTGAAGACGCATCTTGTTGGAATTCTGGGAGGAACCATCTGGGCATTGGGGACTGCTTGTAGTTATATTGCTGCAGGGAAAGCTGGTGCAGCTATCTCCTATGCTTTGGGACAAGGTGCCACTATGGTTGCTGCCTTATGGGGAATATTTATCTGGAAAGAATTCAAGGGCGCATCTAAGTCAATAAATTTGCTGCTTGTATTTATGCTGATACTTTTCCTTTCAGGCTTGGGGTTGATAATTATATCTGGTGGTAATTAAATTCTTTATTTTAAATAATATACTATGAGACAAAAAAAACAAATGAAAATGTTGGGACTATTGGGATTGTTGGCTGTATTACCAATAATTTCTGCATGTGCGGGAAATAAGGGTTCTGACGAATCTCGAAAAGAAAAAATGGTCCAATCGGTTTCTGTGGTACAGCCTATTACGGGTACATGGATTAATTTAGCCTACAAGGATGTGCGGAATAAGTATACTAATCCACAACATTTCGATAATATGGATCCTAAATTATGGACTGCTAAAGTGCGTGAATTGGCTAACATGGGGATTGAATATTTGGTGTTCATGGAGGTTGCTAATGAAGGGAAAGCATATTATCCGTCAAAGTTGATGCCGTGGTTATATAATGATAAATTGCAAAGCCCCGTTGATGCGATTCTTGACGAAGCTGCCAAACATGGCATGAAGGTTTTTATGAGTACCGGTTGGGCAAAAGATCAGGATGATAATCTGCTTGATCCAGTGATTAAGGAGCGTCAGCTTCAGATTATGGAGGAATTGGCATCTCTCTATAAAAACCATAAAGCTTTCTATGGCTGGTATCTTCCGGTTGAAGATTGTCTTTGCCCTATCTTTGCCGAGCATGCTGTTCAGTCAGTAAATGCATTGACAGAGAAGGCTCATTCTTTGACTCCCGGAAAGAAGACCTTGATTTCTCCGTATGGTATTGGTCTGTCCGAATTTGATCATCCTGATTTTGAGAAGCAGATGGCAAAATTGAAAGTCGATATTATTGCTTATCAAGATGAGGTGGGGTGTGTACGTGACAAATTTACTCTTCCTCGCTTGAAAAAGAATTGGCAAAGGATGCGCGATATTCACAATCGCCTGAATATTGAGATGTGGGCGAACTGCGAAACCTTTACTTGGGAAGAGGGAACCAATGACCGCCAATCTGCTTTGATTCCGGCTGCTTATTCCCGTTTGCTGTCACAGCAGGTAGCGGCTTCGGTTGCTGGTGTCGACAAAATAATTTCGTTTATGTTCGGTGGAATTATCGAAGACCCAAAGTCTGCTTATCAATTGGGACAACCTGTGTGGTCTAATAATTTATACAACAATTATATGGCTTGGAAAGAAGGTGACAGTTTTTGGAAATTATTTGAAGCTACTTTGCTTGACAAGTTGGTCAATTCAGCCAAATCGGAAATGATTGGTAAAGTTGATATGAAGGCACTGGCAGATGGCCGGGTAGCCGAAGAGGATAGTGGGGACAGCCGTTGGGTAAGGTTTGAAAAAGGTCATCATGAGGTAGTGATTGATTTGCAAAAGAATACTTCGCTTCAAAAGGTGCTGGTACGTACTTTGAACTATAATCAGGAAAAGATAGGCGCTCCTTTGAAGGTTTATGTTTACACTTCCCAGGATGGTCAGACTTATAATCTGGCTTCAATAAAGGATGCTCCGTATTTTCCTAACAACAAGCATGATGCTTGGATTGACGCAGTCTTGATTGATAATTTAAAAGAAAAGACACGTTATGTGAAAGTTGCTTTTGACGCTTTGGAAAATGTGTATATGGATGAGATTTTTGTAAATCCAAGTATTCGTTAACCGGGTAATATAATGAAGGAATAATAGGGTCATCCGGAAAATATGAAATATAGTTTGAGATGAATTGATATTATATGGGAATGAAGCCGCCCGGATATGGAAGATGCAGCCATCTTAAACAGATATGTCTAAGTAGAAAAAGTATGATTTCAGGCTAATAGAAACGTCAATTATCGCATTTCATTAATATAATAAAGTGCGATATAAAAAACAATACAATGAAAAAAATCTTAATTTATTAATCCAAAAATGAATCTATGAAAAGATTACACAAAACTATGAATCGAATTGTCGGAGTGCTTTTAATGGCACTTATGATGGTTCCAAGTGGTTTGAAAGCTGAGACGGCAGAAATGCTTCAAACTTCTAAAATTACGGGTGTAGTAATTGACGATTTCGGCGAGCCGATAATCGGTGCTACTGTTCGTGTGAAGAATGCACAGAATGGCGCTGTAACAGATGTTAATGGACGTTACTCTGTAAATGCTACTAAAAATGCGACATTGGTTTTTTCTTTTATTGGCTATAGAACACAAGAGGTAGCTGTTAAGGGTAGGACTACTGTTAATGTAACTTTGAAAGAGGACAGCCAAATGTTGGAAGAAACAGTTGTTATTGGTTATGGTGCTGTTCCTAAAAGAGATTTAACGGGATCTGTATCTTCTTTAAAGAGCGAAGATTTGCTGAAAACAAACCCTGTGAGTGTGAATCAAGGTTTGCAAGGCAAAATGGCAGGTGTAAATGTGTCCCAGTCTGACGGAGCCCCGGGTGCCGGTATAAATATCCAAATTCGTGGTGCCAATTCGTTTACTACCAGTACAGAGCCTTTGTATGTAGTCGACGGTATGCCGTATTCTATGGGTGAAGGACGTACAACGGATTATGGTATGAAACAGAGTAATAATCCATTGAGTACCATTAGTCCACAAGATATATTATCTATTGAAGTTTTAAAAGATGCATCTGCTACCGCTATTTATGGTTCTCGTGCTGCCAATGGTGTTGTGCTTATTACTACTAAATCCGGTGCTGAGGGAAAGGCAAAAGTTCAGCTTTCTGCTAACCTTAGCATCTCTAATCCGGTAAAACGTATTGATGTGCTCGATGCTTGTGATTACGCTTTGTACCGTAATGAACGTATCACGAATGGTCTCTTGTATGACGGTTACTCTGAGGCAGACAGCCAATTGGAATATCCTTTGGTGGGATATTGGGCTCCGGTGAAAGCTCCGGATCCTATTACAGGAGAAATGGTTGTAGTAGGTCAGGAGTATAAGCCAAGTCCATGGGATTACCGGAAGGGTTTTGTCGAAAAAGAAGGAGGACCGGTACGTTATGGAACAAATTGGCAGGATGAAATTTTTCAGACAGCAATAAGCCAAGATTATAATGTTACAGTATCGGGTGGTGATAAGAAAGGTAACTATATGTATTCCGGTGGTTATACTGACCAGCAGGGTGTGATTGTTAATTCTTATTATAGACGTTATACAGCGAGAGCTAACAACAGCCGTAAAATCAATGATTTTTTAGAGTTAGGTACTAACATCAGTTTTGCAACTTCCGATAATCGTTTGGCACGTACCAATAGTGAAACGTATGGTGTAATTCCTGCAGCTATTTCGTTTAATCCTACTCGTCCGGTATTCGATCCCAATAAAGACTCTGGCTTTTCGGAAGATTTCTCTACCGGTTTGGCTAATCCTTATTTGACTGTACATACGGAGAAGAATATCCAAGAGACGTTGAATGTATTTATCTCAAGCTTTGGTGAATTGAAGTTTACCGACTGGTTGAAATTCCGTCAGAATTTTGGTTACGGTTATAGCTATTATGAACGTAATACCTATAATAACCGTTGGACCGGTGCGGGTATAGCTCCTACAAATAGTTATGCAACGAAGTCAGATGATGCTTATGAAAGCATTTCGACAGAGTCTTTGTTGACTTTCAACAAGAAGTTTGGAGTTCATGGCATTAATGCTGTGCTTGGTATGACTTATGAAAACAGCATGTGGCATAGTAAGTGGATGGCTGCATCTAATTTCCCGAACGATATGACTGAAGACAACGTCATTGAAGCAGGAACTAAGGACCGTCGTATGGAAAGTAGTCGTGGAAAGTCTCAGCTGATGTCCTATCTGTTCAGAGCCAATTATAATTTGCTGGACCGTTATTTATTCACTTTTTCTATGCGTCGTGACGGTTCCAGTAAATTGTCAGAGTTAAATCGTTGGAATAACTTCTATTCGGGAGCCGTTGCTTGGCGTTTGTCTGATGAGTCTTTTGTAAAGCAGCTGAATTTCTTCGATGACTTGAAATTGCGTGTCAGTGCCGGACAGACCGGAGGTCAGGGGGTCAGTGCCTATGCTACCCGTTCCCGTTTTGTTGTTTCTAACTACGGTATGGGTGGTTCATTGCAGAGTGGTATGGCAGAATCCCGCTGGGGAGGACCTGCAGCAGCTCTTCTGAAATGGGAGACAACCAATCAGTTTGACATAGGTTTGGACATTGCTTTCTTGAATAACCGTGTTAATTTGACAGTAGATGCCTATTATAAGAAGACAAAAGACCTATTGTTGGATAAGCTTATTCCTATGAGTTCCGGTTTTAGCCGTATTCAGGCAAACTATGGTAATGTAACAAATAAAGGGTTGGAAATTTCCGGTCATTTCATTCCTGTAAAGGCACGTAATTTCTTGTGGTCTATAGATGCCAATATTTCATTCAACCGTAATAAGGTGGGTGGTTTGGATGCCGACCAATATTCTGATGTGGCTTGGGGTATTGAGAACATGTTCTTGGTACGTAATGGTGAGCCTATCGGTACTCTATATGGGTATGTGGAAGATGGCTTTTATGACAATGAGGCCGAAGTCCGTGCAGATCCGTTGTATAGAAATGAGACGGACTCTAAGGTTAAAAGCATGGTAGGTGAAGTGAAATACAAGAATCTTGATGACGATCCTGTAATTGATAATCGAGACCGTCAGATTATAGGTAATACCAACCCGGATTACCAATATGGTATAACCAATACATTGGAATGGAAGAACTGGACATTCAGTTTCTTCTTGCAGGGTACACAAGGTAATGACGTGTTGAATGTCAATCTTAAGAAATTTGATATGGCCAGCGTGGATAATATGCCTTATTTTATTTATAACAATCGTTGGACTGCCGAAAATAGGGCAAATGCCAAATGGCCGCGTGCCAATAGAACCAGTACACGTTCTATGAGGGCATCTGACCGTTACATTGAGGATGGATCTTACTTGCGTTGCAAGAATGTCAGCTTGAGCTACCGTTTCCGCCATCCGATGAAGTTTGTGGAGAGTATTAATTTGGTTGCCAGCGTTTCCAATCTATTTACAATTTCCGGTTATAGTTGGATGGACCCTGATGTGAATTCATTTGGTAGTGACCCTAAACGCAGAGGTGTGGATATGGCTTCTTATCCAAGTGCCCGTACATTTAATTTTGGTGTTCAAATTGGATTTTAAATAATGATGACTATGAAATTTAAGAATATATTAATGGCATTGGGCTTAGGCTCCATGTTGATGACTTCTTGTACGTTGGATGAAGAAGTATATACATTTATTTCAGGTGAAGACTTGTCTGCTGATGGTGAGTATGAACTGTTGGTAAATGGCGCTTACCAACCGTTGGCCTGGATGTTTGAATGGGGTAGTTATGATTCTGCTACTAATTATGATAATGACTATCAGACAGGGCCGGGTTGGGCTTTTAAAGAAACCGGTACCGGTAACTTTTATAACAATGGTAGTATAAATAATGTGTTTGCATATTATTCAACCGCCATTCATCGTGCCAATTACCACTATTATCTGATTGACAAGATGACCAATGTACCTGAGAAAGCCAAGAATAATGCGTTGGGTGAACTTCGTTTTCTCAAGGCATGGTCGGAGTTTGAATTAGTACGTCGTTTTGGTGGTATTCCTTTGTTTAAAACTTCTATTGGTGAAGGTAACAGCAGTTACCAGCCCAGAGCTTCCGTCAAGGAAGTGTATGAGGACATTATAGCCAATTTAAAGGAGGCTGAAACGTTGCTGATGCCTCGTACAGACTCGGATTATAAGAAAGGGCATGTATTTCGTGCGTCAGCCAAGTCGCTGTTGGCTTTAGTCTATGCTACGATTGGTTCTGCTTCGATGGAGAGTGGCAAAGTCATGGTAAAGGGTGGTCCCGGCAAGGTTACGAATCCGGATGGAACAGAATCGGCATTGATGCCTCAGGAAATCTGGCATAACAAGATTCGTCTTCCGGGATATGAAGAGTTCAATTCTCAGGAGTATTACAAACTGGCCAAAGAGAAAGCAGCCGAAGTGATTGCAGAAGGAGAGTGTGTGTTGGCTTCTAGTCAGAAAGAATTATGGAAAATCGACAATAAGAACGGGCCGGAATTCCTGTTTACATTACAGACTTATCCCGAAGGGGATAATCTTGCCGGAAACTATATCAGCGAATCGTATTACGGCTATTGGAAAGAGGATAGAACTCTGGGTTCTGGTTATTATACTTATCGCGATCACTGGCTACAGATGTTCGATGATTGGAAAGATGAACGTATTACATGGGGCATTCTACACCGTTACCCCGATTCTTATAACGAAGAACTGGGCATTTATACCTGGCGTTACTACCCGTTGCGTGACAGTGTATACGTGAACCGTGAAGAGGCTCCGTATGCCGACCAGGGTATTGGAGCTTATCAGAAGACCGACCAGCCTACGTATGGTGCTTATTACGGTTCTCGTTTTACTAAGTTTACGGCAGTGACGGGTGAAATTGACGGTAATCGTAAAGACTTTAACTGGCCTTTTATGCGTTACGCAGAAGTGCTGTTACTGTATGCGGAAGCTGATAATGAATTGAATGGACCTACCCAAGATGCATTCTCTAAGATTGAATTGTTGAATAAGCGTAACAATAGTACGCTGGTAAGCAAGCGTCATGAGAAGATTCCGTTTACGAAAGAAACTTTCCGTTCGTTTATCTTGGAAGAGCGTGCTAAAGAGTTTGCAGTTGAGGGGAATCGTCGTACCGATTTGATTCGTTGGGGTATTTATTTATCGGTAATGAATGCTATCGGTATGGATGAAAACGGTAATTTGAAGAGACGTGAGGAGAAGCATTGGCTGATGCCCCTTCCGCCCGATGAAATTAACGGTAACCCTTATATTGAGAAAAATAATCCCGGATGGTAATCCTATTTATTAACTATATGATGAAAAATACAATGAAAAAGATATTGAGTTTTAGGAAGATGTATCTCGTCGGTGCTCTTCTTATGGGAATTTCTTGGACATCTTGCTCTGACGATAACGGAGTTGCACTTCCTATTGAACTGACCAATGTGACCACCATTGCTGATATGAATACCACCATTGAAGAAGCTGCTTTGGGGGATTTTATAGCTGTTCATGGAACCGGTTTGGATGTTCATAATATCGATTCTATTTTGATTGATGACATTAAGCTGGATATGCAAGAGGTATATACAGAAGATGATATTCTGTTTATAAAGATACCGGTAAAGCTGGCAACCAAGAAAACCGATAAAATAAGTATTTATAATACGGCCGGTTGTTTTGAAATTCCTTTTAAAACGGTAGCGCCCAATTTAAAGCTTTCCCGCATGTTCAATGAATATACGGCACCGGGTGATACGATTATGATTTATGGAGATTTCTTCAACCTCTATGAAATAGATTCGCTCAATGCTGTTGTCGATTTCAATGGAAAGGTATCTCCGGTCATTAAATCGGCTAATAATTATCTGACTGCTAAAGTACCGGTTGATGTAGATAAGAACATAAAAATTAAAGTGAAAGGGGTGAAGTATAATGTTGAGGCGGTATGCCCCGGACGTTACTACGATTGTGATTTTATGATTATGGACTTTGACGAATATTTGCCCAGTTCTATGACAAATGTGGTGACTGATGAGAAAGATCCACAACGGTTGAGCGGTAACTTCTTGAGAATAGATGATAAATCTGAATATAGCTCTTGGTGGTATATTGCAGAAAGAGGCGATATACCTTATACTGATGATATGTTAGGACTTGAATCATGTAAGAATTATGTGGTGAAATGTGAATTCCGCACATCCAATCAATTCATCAAGGACAGAATAAGGTTCTGTAATTATCTTTATTGGGCTGCTCCCACATGCGATTGGGTTGCTACAGACTTTAATATACAGAACTTCAACCGTTGGGAGACAATTACGTTGCCGTTTAATGTATATTTGTCAGAGGATTATCCGGACTACCATCCAGGTTCGTACACAAGCTTCAATATGCGTTTGGAGATAGATCCTGAGATAGCCCGTAATTTTGCATTCGATAATATTCGTATTTGTAGAAAAGGCGATTGATTGATGTGGTAATTGATCATTACGGATAATGGCCGCTTTTGGGGATTCGCGAATTGTGTTCCGAAGTGAACCCTATTCAGTCGTATACTGATTATAGCCCCTCTCAGAGTGTGCCCTGGAGGGGCTTTTTAAAAACATCGCATGCTGGTAGGGATTATTTACAATAAATTGGATCTTGCAGGCGAGTATAATCTCACTTGATTTTACAAAAAACACAAAGAAATGAAAATTAAAAAATGTGCAGCACTTATGGCTGCAATGTTGATGGGCGCTTGGAGCTTGCAGTCTTGCGACAACGGGCCTACTAAAGAAGTGTGGCTGGATGAATTCGGTCAAGATTCCTGTTATGTTCAGGACTGGGGAATGCTTGAAGTCAACCGTTCCGTAGTACATACTCCGCTTACAGTGAATGGAGTTGTTTATGAACGTGGACTTGGTGCCCATTCCATCAGCCGCCTGCTGTACGATTTGGATGGAAAGGCCGTTTCGATCTCCGGTTTGGCAGGAGCTGATGACAAGAACTTGTTTGCAGGCAAACTTCAGTTCAAGATTCTCGGTGACAAGAAGGAACTCTGGAAGAGTGGAGTGATGCAGAAAGGAGACCCAGTAAAAGAGTTTAATGTAAACCTGAAAGGGGTGGACAAAGTGCTGCTATTGGTAGAAGAATGTGGTGACGGCATTATGTACGACCATGCCGACTGGCTCAATGTGAAGATAACGACTCGTGGCGATGTGAAACCTGTTCCTGCGTGGGCAAAACCGGTGGCAAAGGAGAAGTATATCCTTACGCCTCCTGCTCCCGAAAGTCCGGTCATCAACAATCCGCTGGTCTATGGCGCACGTCCGGGTAATCCGTTCCTATGGTCTGTGATGGCTACCGGCAACCGCCCCATGAAGTTTGAGGCCGAAGGGCTTCCGGCTGGTGTGAAATTGGATGCTGTTACCGGTCGCATTACGGGTAAAGCCACAGTAGAGGGAGAGTATAAGGTAACGCTCAAAGCCACCAATGACAAAGGTACGGCCCAGAAAGAGGTAACTGTTAAAATAGGAGATGCCATAGCCTTGACTCCTTCTATGGGATGGAACAGTTGGAACTGTTGGGGGCTTTCTGTGAACGACGAGAAAGTGCGTGACGCAGCCCGCATGATGAACGAAAAACTGCATGCCTACGGATGGGAATACGTGAATATAGATGATGGTTGGGAAGCTGCGTCGCGTACCAAGCAGGGCGAGATACTTTCAAACGATAAATTCCCCGATTTCAAGGCATTGACAGACTATATTCATGGATTGGGCTTGAAGTTCGGTATTTATTCCTCACCGGGACATATCACTTGTGGCGGACATGTGGGCAGCTACCAGCACGAAGAAATTGATGCCAAGACATGGGAACGCTGGGGAGTGGATTATTTGAAATATGACTATTGCGGATATTTGGAGATAGAAAAAGATTCGGAAGAGAAGACTATTCAGGAACCCTATATCGTGATGCGCAAGGCATTGGATAAGGTGAACCGTGACATTGTTTACTGTGTGGGTTATGGCGCTCCCAATGTGTGGAACTGGGCACCGGAAGCAGGAGGAAACCAATGGCGCACTACTCGCGACATCACGGACGAATGGAATGTTGTGACAGCTATAGGTACTTTCCAGGATGTTTGTGCGGATGCTACGGCTCCGGGCAGAAACAATGACCCCGACATGCTGGTTGTTGGCAAGCTTGGTCAAGGCTGGGGAAGCAAAGTGCACGATTCATATCTTACGGCAGACGAACAGTACTCTCATATTTCTTTGTGGTGCCTTCTTTCTTCTCCTTTGCTCATAGGTTGCGACATGGCAAATATGGACGATTTTACGCTGAATCTGCTGACCAACAACGAAGTGATAGCAGTCAGCCAAGACCCCATGGTGGCTCCCGCCAAGAAGATGATGGTAGAGAACGGCCAAGTATGGAGTAAAAAACTGTACGACGGTTCTTATGCGGTGGGCTTCTTCCATGTAGACCCTTATTTCATTCTTTGGGATCAGGAGGATGCTGAAGCTATGCAGATGAGAGAGTATGCTTTTGATTTTGATTTGAAACAGCTTGGCATTGAAGGAAAAGCAATGGTTCGTGACTTGTGGCGACAGAAAGACTTGGGAGAGGTGAACGGCATCTTCCGGACGGAAGTTCCCTATCACGGTGTCACCTTCGTGAAGATTACTCCTGCAAAATAGCAAACTATAAAATAGAGAGACGAATGAAAAAGTTAATTTTATCTTTGTTTTTTTTATCGGCTTTCACACTTCGGGGCTCTGCACAGTTGCAGGGCCTGGAAGTAGTGAAGGTACCGGAAGCACAGCAGCCTTATTCGGGCGAATATATTTATATCCCCGATGTGGAAGGATATAAAACTCTGAAGTGTGATTTTCATACCCACACCATCTTCTCCGATGGAGATATAAAACCTGAAAATCGGGTGTGGGAAGCTGCTATTCGCGGGCTGGATGTGATAGCCATTACCGACCATATAGAATATCGCCCCAATAAAGACTATATCAAGGCCGACCATAACGAATCTTACAAAAGGGCAAAGACTGTAGAGAAAGCTTCCAATCTGATAGTAATTCAGGGAGCCGAGATAACCCGTTCCAAGCCGATAGGGCACATCAATGCTCTCTTCTTGACGGATGCCAATGCGCTGGACGTGGAAGATCCTCTGAGAGCTGTTGACAACGCTTTGGAGCAAGGGGCCTTCATTATGTGGAATCATCCGGGGTGGCCTAACGACACAAGCACTTTATATAATGTCCATAAAGATTTGATTAAGCAAAAAAAGATACATGGAATAGAGGTGGTGAACGGCTTTGAGTACTATCCGAAAGCTTTTAATTACTGTAAGGAATACGGCCTGACATATATGGGAAATACCGATATACATGGCGTTTATAAGCAAACGTATCGTACGGACAAACAAAGTGGACCGATGACGATTGTATTTGCCAAAGAACGTTCTCAGGAAGGAGTGAAAGAAGCTCTCCTTGCCGGGCGTTCGGTAGTGAAGTTCGGGGATATACTGATAGGCTCTGAGAAGAACCTGCTATCTCTGGTCAAGGCGTGCCTCTCTTATGAAGTGAAGGAGGTGAAAGGCAATCAGGCTCTGGTGAAAGTGACGAACAAGTCGACATTGAACTTTGAAATTCTACTGGACAACAAGGCTGGTACTATCCTTGGCAATGCTACAGTAGAGATTAAGGTAAGGCTGGATGATAAAGTAAAGTTTACTACTACACACATCACGGATGATAGCCGGTTGGTGATTGATATAGCATCATTGCGATAGTGGTTTTATAAGACCGATAATCTGATATTTAAGGAACCATTGATTTTGTGTTTTATAATAACTGAAGTTTCTCAAATTTTTCAGATTGTTGATGAACTGTTGTATCTTAATGCTCTCTCTCGGAGGAAGAGCGTTGAGATTGTTTTGAAAGCGCAAAGGTAACTTGCGAAACTTGAAATATTTAATTATTCCTTGAAAAACAATTGTATTATGAAAAACAGATTTTTATGTTTATTATTTGTAGTTTGCACTGTCATTTCTGCCCGTGCAAACAGTACCGATTCTTTGGCTTTGACTCCTCCTATGGGGTGGAATAGTTGGAATTGCTTCAGTTGTAACATTAATGAAAAACAGATTCGTGAGATTGCAGACTTGATGGTGTCTACCGGCATGAAGGATGCAGGATATGAGTATCTCAATATAGATGATTGTTGGCAGGTAGGCCGGGATAATGAAGGAAACATTCTGGTTGATGAAAAGAATTTTCCTTCCGGCATCAAGGCTTTGGCAGATTACATACACTCCAAAGGACTTAAATTCGGTATTTATTCATGTGCGGGAACGCTGACTTGTGCCGGACGACCGGGAAGCCGTGGCTATCAGTTTCAGGATGCACGCACTTATGCGGAATGGGGAGTGGATTATTTGAAGTATGACTGGTGTTTTGATGAAGGCCAGAATCCTCAAGCTGCCTACAAAACAATGAGTGATGCCCTGAAGGCTTCCGGGCGTCCTATCGTATTCTCTATTTGCGAGTGGGGAAACAGCCAGCCTTGGACATGGGCAAAAGGCATCGGACATCTTTGGAGGACTACCGGTGACATTATCAATGCTTTTAAAGGTATTAATTATTGGGGAGGATGCGGTGTCGTAGAAATCATTGACAAGAATGCCGACTTGCACAAATACGCCGGACCGGGACATTGGAACGACCCGGACATGCTTCAGGTGGGTAATGGTGTGCTGACGATGGAAGAGAATCGCTCTCATTTCACGATGTGGTGTATGCTTGCTGCCCCTTTGCTCGCGGGTAATGATATTCGTAAAATGGACAAGGAGACACTTGGAATTTTGACAAATAAAGAAGTGATTGCAGTAAATCAGGACAAGCTTGGCAAACAAGGTGGACGATACATGAAAGTGGGTGAGCATGAAATTTGGGTGAAGCAGTTGTCCAATGGTGAAGCCGCAGTATGTTTCTTTAACCGCGATGAACAACCCTGGAATGTGGAAACCGTTTTGCAGAAAGAAAACCTCTCTTTTGCAGATGTCCGCTTCTGGGAGAAAGAATACAAAGTACGCGACTTATGGAAACATAAGGACATCGGAAGTACCAAGGATAAGATGCAGTTTGATATTCCTGCACACGGTGTCGTGTTGCTGAAGTTGACTCCTAAACAGTAATGATAGATTTAGAAACCATTAATAAAAAAATATGAAGAACATGCATTATGCATCTGTGAAGTGGATTTGCTTTCTGCTTTTCGTGGTAGTAGGAAAGGTGGCGATGGCCGAAGGTATCACTTCGCCTGATGGAAATCTCCGTCTTGAGTTTACCGTAAATGCTTTGGGAGAGCCGGTCTATCAGTTGTTTTACAAAGAGAAAGCCGTGGTTAATCCATCGAAACTGGGCTTGGAATTGGTGGGTGACCCGGGCTTGATGAATGGTTTTACACTTGTGGAAGCCGGGGCTTCAACTTTCGATGAAACATGGAAACCTGTGTGGGGAGAAGTGTCGCAGATACGGAATCATTACAATGAGCTGGCTGTGACGTTGGACCAGAAGGAGCAGAACCGCCATATCGTTATCCGTTTCCGTCTTTACGATGACGGTTTGGGATTCCGTTATGAGTTTCCTTTACAAAGAACTCTGCACTATTTTACGGTAAAAGAGGAGTATACCCAGTTTGCCATGACCGGAGACCATACCGCTTTCTGGATTCCCGGTGACTATGACACGCAGGAGTATGACTATACAGAGTCCCGTTTGTCCGAAATTCGCGGTTTAATGGATAAGGCGGTGACGGTGAATGCTTCCCAGTTCGTTTTCTCGCCCACGGGTGTGCAAACCTCCTTGCAGATGAGGACGGACGATGGTCTATACATCAACTTGCATGAAGCGGCTTTGGTGGACTATTCTTGTATGCATCTCAATCTGGATGAAAAGAACTTGGTTTTTGAATCGTGGTTGACCCCGGATGTTTTGGGAAACAAGGCATATATGCAAGCTCCCGGGAAGACTCCGTGGCGTACCATCATGGTGAGCGATGACGCCCGTGATATGCTTGCCTCCAAACTTACCTTGAACCTGAACGAACCTTGTGCCTATGAAGATGTTTCGTGGATTAAACCGGTGAAGTATGTAGGCGTATGGTGGGAGATGATTACCGGTCAGAAGTCGTGGAGTTATACAGATGAACTGATTGCCATGCGTTTTGGAGAAAACGACTATACGAAAATCAAGCCGAACGGTCGGCATGGAGCCACTAATGAAAGAGTGAAACGCTATATAGATTTTGCCGCCGAACATGGTTTCGACCAAGTATTGGTAGAAGGCTGGAATGAAGGATGGGAAAGCTGGGGTGGAAGTTCGCGCGATTTTGTGTTCGACTTTGTGACTGCCTATCCCGACTTTGACGTAAAGATGCTGAATGCCTATGCACACAGTAAAGGGGTCAGGCTGATGATGCATCATGAGTCTTCTGCTTCGGTACGCAATTATGAACGTCATCTGGACAAAGCCTATCAGTTTATGGCGGATAATGGCTATAACTCTGTAAAGAGTGGTTATGTGGGCGATATAATTCCTCGCGGAGAACATCACTATGGACAATGGATGAACAATCATTACCTCTATGCCATACAAAAAGCTGCCGAATATAAGATTTGTGTGAATGCGCACGAGGCAGTACGTCCTACAGGTTTGTGCCGCACCTATCCCAACTTGATTGGCAATGAATCAGCCCGTGGCACGGAATTCGAGCCTTATGACGGCAACAAGCCTTCCCACACTACTGTGCTCCCCTTCACTCGCTTGATAGGTGGTCCGATGGATTATACCCCGGGCATCTTTGACATTTATCTGAATTTTATGAATCATGACAATCACGGGCAGATTCATTCCACGCTGGCAAAGCAACTGGCATTATACGTCACCCTCTACAGCCCACTGCAGATGGCTGCCGATTTGCCGGAGAATTATGAACCCCATTTGGATGCTTTCCAGTTCATCAAGGACGTAGCAGTAGACTGGGACGACAGTAAGTACCTTGAAGCGGAGCCGGGAGACTATATTACCGTGGCCCGTAAAGCCAAGGGTACGGAGAATTGGTTTGTGGGAGGCATCACCGATGAGCATGCACGCACTTCAGCTTTTGTTCTCGACTTCCTGGAGCCGGGCAAGCAGTACATAGCCACGCTTTATGCCGATGCCAAAGATGCTGATTTTGAAAAAAATGCTACCGCTTATCAGATTAAGAAGGGCATCGTGACGAGCAAGAACAAGATGAATGTGAAGCTGGCACGTAGCGGTGGATTTGCCTTGAGCCTGATAGAAGCTACACCGGAAAATATGGAAGGAGTGAAGAAATGGAAATAAGTTGATTGTTAGATACCATTTTTTATCATTGCTAAAACAAGAATGCCTCTGAAAACACTGAAACAGAAGATACTGTTAGTCCTCTTGCTATTTTGGCGCGAAAGGTGAATCATAAAGGAACGCTTTTTGTCGAGTTGCCATCCTCTGTTTGATGTGACGGGCACTTTCAATAATCCGGGACCGCTGGGCGGGTATCTTGTTGTGGGACTGGTTGTTGCTGTTTTATTGTATGCTTTCTCTTTTGAAAAGGAATACATGTTCTATCAGGCGGATTATTTCAGAAATCATCCTCAATTCGCTTTTCTGGATGTAGCTGACAACGTGACTTATCCCTATAATGAACTGTTGCATATTGCAGTGGAAACCGGAATGTGCGGGCTTGTATTGTTCCTGCTGGTGGTGTCACCGTTTGTCTTTTCTGATGAAAGGACATTGAAAGCCGCATTGGCTGCTTGGCTGATATTCGCCATGTTTTCATATCCGGTCAATGTGGTACCACTTATGATGGACTTTGCATTGTTCATAGAATTGCGTCGTGGCAAAACAGTGTCTGTTCTGGATATAAACAGAATTTTTTGTGGAATTGCTGTTGTTCCTCTTATGGGGTTATTGGCGGTGTGTGGCCATGTAATGTTGTTTTTAATGTGAAAAAAGAGTTGTACTTCGTTGGGTTCTACTTTAAACATGCGATTTTTATTCCACTCCATGCATCATCTTCTGTAATTTCTTTGAAAGCAGGAAGAGGATAAGCGATGCCGTGGCAGACATGACGACGAACACCATGAAGAAATCGTACATTGTCTCGATGCGATAACCCAGCAGCGTCTTTACCTTTCCGGCTTCGGGGTAGAGCCCGCTCAGCGTGCCTGCAAACTTATTGGCAGTGGCGGTGGAGAGGTACCATATCCCCATCATCAGCGAGGCGAAGCGGATGGGCGTGAGCTTGTTCACCATGGAGAGTCCGATGGGCGAGAGGCAGATTTCGCCCATGGTATGGATGAAGTAGAGCCCCGTCAGCCAAATGAGACTCACCTTGATGCCCGGCTGAACATCTTTCACCCCAAAGCAGATGACGAGATAGCCCAGTGAAAGCAGTAGCAGGCCGATGGCTTGCTTGGTGGGCGAGGCGGGCTCCATGCCCCGTTTGCCCAGGGCGCCCCATACGCCCGGCATGATGGCGGCAAGTATCACCACAAAGAAGGGGTTGAAGGACTGAATCCAGGAGGCGGGCATTTCCCACCCCAGGATGACGCGGTCGGTCTGCTCGGAGGCGAAAAGCGTGAGCGAGGCGCCTGCCTGCTCGTAGGCCGCCCAGAAGAAAATGACGAAGAAGGCGATGATGTAGATGACGAAGATGCGGTCGCGCTCCGTCTTGGTGAGTGAGCCTTCCAGCAGGATGCTGACGGGAAACACGATGCAGGCGGTGAAGATGCCGATGCTTATCCAATCGCTCCCGAAACACCAGTAGAAGAAACCGGCAAGCGCGATGGCAAGCAGGGCGAGCAGCAGGTAGTTGCGCATGGGCCGTCCGTTGGCGTGGGCACTCTTCCGGGCGGTGTTGTCTGCCTGGGGCCGCTCCTTGCGGGCGTCGGGGATAATGCCGAGGGGCTTGCCATCGGGGCCGATGAGGTACTTGTTTTTCTGGGTTTCGAAGAGGACGACCGTCAGCACGGTGACGATGGCGGCAATGAGGAAGCCCCATCGGAAGTCGTGAGGGTTGCCCGTCTCGCCAAAATAGCCGCAGACCAGCGGGGCGAGGAAGGAACCCACGTTGACACCCATATAGAAGATGGTGTAGGCGGAATCCAGCCGTTTGTCACCCGGCTCGTAGAGCTGCCCCACCAGGGAGGAGACGGTGGGCTTGAAGCAGCCGTTGCCCAATATAAGGAAAGTCAGTCCGCCGTACATCAGCCAATGCGAAAGCTCACGCGCCTCCAGCATCGAGGCACTGGCAAACATCAGGAACTGGCCGACTGCCATCATCATGGCCCCCCAGAAGACGGAACGGCGGATGCCCCAGTATTTGTCGGCGATGTAGCCGCCGATTAAGGGTGTCAGGTACACCAGTCCGGTGTAGCTGCCGTAGATGGAGGCGGCGTGCTCCTTGTCGAAAAGGAGTGCCTGGGTGAGGAACAGAATGAAGATGGCACGCATGCCGTAGTAGCTGAAACGCTCTGCCGTGCTGGTGGCGAAGATAAGGTAAAGACCTTTCGGGTGTCGGGATGTACTCATTGAATATGCTTTTATTGTTTTGGCTTTTATTATATGTTGAGGGTACAAAATTAGTCATTATTTTGCGTAAGTTAATGGGTATAATTAGAAACTTGCCGACAAGCCTGCGGGAACTTGCCGACAAGCTTGTGCAAACTTATCCGTAAGCCTACGCAAACTTAAAACAGAATTTCTGTTTCTGTAAATAAAGCTTTTGTTTATAGAAATAGAGCTTTTGTTTCTAAGAATAAAGGCTTTGTTCTAAGAATCCTTTGCATTGAAGACAACTTTTCCTTACGGAGCAGATATTTTTTCCCGGGGGACAAAGCAACTTGATAAAAAACGTCTTCTCTTTGTACAGTTGAAATCAAAGCCCTATCTTTGCTCTACGATTTTAAGATAATCCTATTATGAAGATATTTCCTACTACAAGCATCAAGCAACTGGATGCAGATACCATAGAGAATGAACCGATTGCCTCCATCGACTTGATGGAACGTGCCTCACGCGCATTGGCCCGTGCCATTGCCGAGCGTTGGGAGCCGGACACGCCGCTCACCGTTTTTGCCGGACCGGGGAACAACGGTGGCGATGCGCTTGCCCTGGCGCGACTGCTGGCCGGGAAGGGCTACCGGCTCGAGGTGTATCTCTTCAATACGAAAGGGACGCTTTCGCCGGACTGCGAGACGAACAAGGAGCGGCTGGCCGACGTGCCGGGCGTGGACTTCCACGAAGTGACCACTCAGTTTGTGCCTCCTGTGCTGACGGCGGACCATGTGGTGATAGACGGCCTCTTCGGCAGCGGTCTGAACAAGGCTCTGAGCGGCGGTTTTGCAGCCGTAGTGAAGTACATCAATGCTTCGCCCGCCACGGTGGTGTCCATCGATATCCCATCGGGACTGATGGGTGAGGACAACACCTACAACGTACATACGAATATCGTCCGTGCCTATCTGACACTGAGCCTGCAATTGCCGAAACTGGCATTTCTCTTTGCCGAGAACGAGCCGTATGTGGGCGAATGGCAGTTACTGGACATCGGGCTCAGTGAGGATGCCATTCATGATATGGAAACGGACTTCTGCCTGCTGGAGCATGAAGATGTGTCTGCCCTGCTGAAGCCGCGCAGCCGGTTTGCCCATAAGGGGAATTTTGGCCGCGCACTGCTGATAGCCGGTTCGCAGGGGATGGCGGGAGCTTCGGTGCTGGCTGCGCGTGCGTGCCTGCGTTCGGGTGTGGGGCTGCTGACGGTACATGTGCCGTTCTGCAACAACTTCATTGTGCAGACTTCCGTGCCCGAAGCCATGACGGAGCTGGACATCAGCGACACCTGCTTTGCCGCCGCTACTGATACGGACGATTATCAGGCCGTGGCGATAGGTCCGGGACTGGGAAAGGCGGCAGAGACCGAGGCGGCTCTGCTGGAGCAGATAGAGATATGCCAGACTCCGATGGTGGTGGATGCTGATGCCCTGAACTTGCTGGGCGAGAAGCGTAACTATATAGGGCGTCTGCCCAAAGGGAGTATTCTGACTCCGCACCCCAAGGAACTGGAGCGTCTTGTAGGCAAATGCCAGAATTCGTACGAACGCTTGATGAAGGCTCGCGAGCTGGCGAAGAGCGCCGGAGTGCATATCATCTTGAAAGGCGCTTATTCTGCCATTGTCACTCCTGCCGGGAAATGTTTTTTCAACCCTACCGGCAATCCGGGTATGGCAACGGGAGGCAGCGGTGATGTGCTGACGGGAGTGGTGCTTGCCTTGCTTGCCCAAGGCTATGAGCCGGAGAAGGCTGCCTGCCTGGCCACGTATGTGCACGGACTGGCGGGAGATGTTGCCTGCAAGAAGCAGGGGGCAGTGGGGATGACGGTGGGGGATATAGTTGCCTGCCTGCCGCTAGCGTGGAAGATGCTGGAAGAATAAGGAGAGAAGTGTAATTTGGATGGCTTGTCATGTCAACAGAAATAAGATATTTTGAAAACAGAAAAGATTGGCGGAAGTGGCTGGCTGACAATTTCGATACTGCCGATGGAGTCTGGTTTGTGTTTCCTACTAAATCTTCAAGCGAGAAAAGTATTATATACAATGACGCTGTTGAAGAGGCCCTTTGTTTCGGGTGGATTGACAGCACGATAAAGTCACTTGACAAAGAACATAAAATTCAGCGTTTCACGCCCAGGAATCCTAAAAGTACCTATTCGCAAGCCAACAAAGAAAGGTTGAAATGGTTGCTGGAGCATAAAATGATACATCTTGAATTTGAGGATAAAATACGAACTGTCTTGTCGGTTCCTTTTGTTTTTCCAAATGATATAATCGACAGATTGAAAGAGGATGAAAGAATATGGAAGAATTATCAGAGTTTCTCTGACCCCTATAAACGTATCCGAATCGCATACATTGAAGCGGCGAGGAAACGACCGGAAGAATTTGAAAGGCGATTAAATAACTTTATCTGTAAAACGAAAGAGAACAAAATAATAATAGGGTTTGGCGGGATTGAAAAATACTATTAACGCTAATTCTTTTCCGCTTATTTCTCTCTTGTCGTAATGTGGAAGCATCCTTGCTTCAACTCGTACTTGATGTAGCATTTATCGGCTTTCCGCAGGTCACGGAGCACTTCCGAAAGAACCAGTTTTAAGGTATCTGCGCTGACATCCTGCAAAGGACGTCCATCCTCGTCTTCTATTTTCTGAAAGCGCTTCCAACTGACATCGAATGTCGTTCCGTAAAAATGTGCCGAGTTTGGAGAAGCATTGCCGTTACGGCGGCGCAGGCGTTTTACGTCGTCTTGGGTGCGAAGTACGGAAGTCACAATTATCTTGTTTGGATTCAGTCCTTTGGCGGTCAGTGAATCAAGGAAGTTGTGTCCGATGGTATCCAGTAGGCTGGCGGCGCCCGGAATGAGAAAAGGGATGGAATGCGTCAGTGAATCCACGGCATAGAGCTCGTTCGTCGTGATAGGTTGCAGTTGCTCCTTCATCTTTTCTGCTTCCTCGCGGGAGGAAAGCACACGTATGCCGATGGCTTGGGCTACATTGAGATGTTTCTCATTCAAGTCTCCGAACGAGCGTTTGTAGCTGACAACGCCCCGAATGTTGCGCGGTTCGTTCAACTTGAGCGACATGTCCTTCTTCTTACAGCCGGCAAAGGTGAATGTTGCGGCAGCTGCGACAATTATCAGTATAGGTAGGATTCTGGAAGAATATCTCATCTTATAAATGTACTATGTCTGTGAAAAATCTGCGTTAATCTGTGTAATCTGTGGTGAAAACCTTGCAAAGATAATTCAAACCTTCTTAAGTTTGCACTATCTTTGCACACAAAAAAGACCGTGCAACGATATTTTATATACCTGGCTTATGATGGCACCGCTTATCACGGCTGGCAAATCCAGCCGAATGGAGCGAGTGTGCAGGAGTGTTTGATGAAGGCGCTGAGTACCTTGCTGCGTCGCGAGGTGGAAGTCGTGGGAGCGGGGCGTACCGATGCCGGGGTGCATGCCTCACTGATGGTAGCTCACTTTGACAGTGATTCTCCTCTGGACACTGTTTTTATGACGGATAAGCTGAATCGTCTGCTTCCTCCCGATATTTCCGTATACCGCTTGCGGGCCGTGAAGCCCGATGCACATGCCCGCTTTGATGCTACGGCGCGGATGTATAAGTATTACGTCACTACTGCCAAGATGCCTTTCAATCGTCAATACCGTTGCCGTCTGTTCCAAACACCGGACTTTGAACGGATGAATGAGGCTGCCCAAACCTTGTTTGACTATACGGACTTTACCAGCTTCAGCAAACTTCATACGGATGTCAAAACCAATAATTGCAAGATTATGCATGCCGCCTGGACCCGGGTAGACGATGTGACCTGGGTGTTCACCATCCAGGCCGACCGGTTCCTGCGGAACATGGTACGCGCCATTGTCGGTACTTTGCTCGAAGTGGGTCGCGGAAAACTTTCTGTTGAGGGTTTCCGACGCGTCATCGAACAGAAGGACCGTTGTCAGGCAGGAACCTCCGTTCCCGGAAATGCATTGTTTCTAGTGGATGTAGCCTATCCGGAAACTACTTTTTTAGAATAAAAGAGGGATGCACTACAAAAACGTACCCCCCTCCTTTTAATTTTTAATTCTTAATTTTTAATTAACTCTATGTGGTTATTGCTTGCTTTCCTCTCTGCTGCCTTATTGGGATTTTACGATGTCTTCAAGAAGAAGTCGCTTCGTGACAATGCCGTACTGCCGGTACTTTTCCTGAACACGCTGTTCTCGAGCCTGATATTTCTTCCTTTCATTCTGGTATCTGCCTTTGCGCCGTCGGTGTTGGGAGGTACGATGTTTGATGTTCCCGTGGTGGGGTGGGAGGTGCATAAGTTTATTGTTGTCAAGTCGTTTATCGTGCTCTCTTCCTGGATATTCGGTTATTTCGGGATGAAGCATCTGCCGCTGACCATCGTGGGACCGATTAATGCGACGCGCCCCGTGATGGTGCTTGTAGGTGCCATGCTTGTGTTTGGCGAACGCTTGAACCTTTATCAATGGATTGGCGTGATGCTTGCCATAGTATCCTTTTTCATGCTGAGCCGTTCGGGCAAGAAGGAGGGAATCGACTTCAAGCATAACAAATGGATTCTTTTCATCGTGCTGGCTGCCGTTGCTGGAGCTGTCAGTGGGCTGTATGACAAATATCTGATGAAGCAGCTCAATCCGATGCTGGTGCAGTCGTGGTATAATGTCTACCAAGTCTTTATCATGTGCCCCATTATCTTGCTGTTGTGGTACCCCAAGCGAAAAGAAAGTACCCCGTTTCGTTGGGACTGGACCATTATCTGTATCTCCATTTTCCTTTGTGCGGCAGACTTTGTCTATTTTTATGCCCTGAGCTATGAGGACTCCATGATTTCCATCGTTTCGATGGTGCGTCGTGGAAGCGTTGTTGTTTCCTTCCTTTTCGGTGCGCTTTTCTTCCGTGAAAAGAATTTAAAAAGCAAGGCTGTCGACCTCATTTTGGTGTTGATTGGAATGTTCTTCCTATATTTGGGGAGTAAATAAACAAGAGATATATGGCAGAAGACCTATATATAAATGCTGGTAGCAAGACAGAGAAATATCGCGCTTTGCTTCCTCAACTGAAAAATCTGCTGGCAGGTGAAGATGACTTGATAGCCAATCTGGCGAATGTTTCGGCGGCGCTGAAAGAGACTTTCCATTTCTTTTGGGTAGGCTTCTATTTGGTGAAGGGTGAAGAATTGGTGTTAGGACCTTTCCAGGGACCGATAGCTTGTACGCGCATCAGGAAAGGCCGTGGTGTTTGCGGCACGGCATGGGATAAAGACGAGACGTTGGTTGTGCCCGATGTGGATGCATTTCCCGGACATATAGCCTGCAGCTCGCTGTCGCGTTCGGAGATCGTGGTTCCGCTGAAGCGTGAGGACGGTGAAGTGTGGGGAGTATTGGATATTGACAGTGACGATTTGGGCGGTTTTGATGAAACAGATGCCCGTTTCCTTGAAGAAATGATTAAAATGTTATGATAAGAAAACTGAGTGCTTTTTTGATTTTGGCTTTCATCGGATGGGGGTATTTGCAGGCCCAGGAAGCCAAGACGTGTTTTAAGAATATGCCGGATTCTATATGTCCGTTGCTTAGTGCCGTGAACCGTGCGGATTTTATAGACTTTCTGGAAAGTAAGATGAAAGCTGAGGTGACCAACAGCTTTGGTGGTAAATCGGAAATGACGGAACTTGCCCCGGATTATATACATGTGAAGATGACTCCCCAGAGCTCGTGGCAGATGAAGCTCTTGCCTGTCAACGACAGCACGAAAGTGGTTTGTGTGGTATCTACGGTTTGTGCTCCGGCTTGCGACAGCCATGTCAAGTTCTATACGACAGACTGGAAGGAGCTGGTTGCTTCGTCCTACCTGCCGGCATTGCCCGTTCTGGATGATTTTATCGCTGAGGCCGCGGATACGGTGGATGTCTATGAGTATCAGGATGCCCGTCGCCAGGCCGACATGCTGCTGATGAAAGCGGACCTTTCTGCGAAGGATGCCACGTTGGCATTCACTTTTACCACGACCGATTACATGGGTAAAGAAGCGGCGGAGAAACTGAAACCGTTTGTCCGCCGTCCTATTGTTTATACTTGGAATCAAGGGAAGTTCGAGAAATCCTCTACTTCACTTTGATTCTGTCGAATCCCTCTCCATAGACTCCGATGACTGCACTTTGTGATACAAAGGCATTGGGGTCTATGTCTTTTATGAGCCGGAAAATGATGGTGGACTCCCGCTTCTTGGCCAGCACGAACAGCATTTTTATCTCTTTTCCCGTATAGAAGCCCGAGGCGTTGATGACCGTTGCACCTCTGTGAGGATATACCTGGATGTGCTTGGCTATCTCCTCATATTTATCGCTGATGATGAAGAATTGTACGGACTGGCGGGCACTGTTCACCACTTGGTCGAGCACGAAGCTGCATATGTATAGAGTGACGTAGCCATACACCACCTTTTCCCAATCTTTTAGAACAAAGTAACTGGACGAGATGATGATAAGGTCACATATCAACATGACTCTGCCCAGCGTGATGTCGCGGTACTTGTTGATTACGGCGGCAATGATGTCCGTGCCGCCAGTACTGCCGTTGTTGGAAAAGGCGATGCCGATGCCGCTACCGCAGAAGGAGGCACCGATGACACAAGCCATGAAAGGCTGGTCGTGCAGGAGGACAACACCCTCGGTCAGTTTCTGGATAATGGAAAGGAAAAAGGTCAGGGTGAATACGGCAAAGATTGTCTTTACGCTGAACTTCCATCCCAACACACGTAGAGCAAGCAATAGAAGCAGGAAGTTGATGGCGAAGTACGTATATTGGACGGGAAATCCAGTGGCAAAATATACGATGGATGCAATGCCCGGTACGCCACCGGTAGTAATATCGTTGGGAAGCAGGAAGACTGTCCAGCCGATACCGTACAAGACCATGCCTAAGGCAATCATCAGATAATCCCGCAGTTCGCGCATGGTGTTCTGTCGGGAGGGAACGTTTACTATTGTTTTCATTATAATTTTATGTGGTTGTGAAAATGCGGTGCAAAGATACTGCTTATTTAGGGTATAATGTTGAAAAAAAATGCGGATTTTTGCAACCAAACTTTATCTTTCTGCGTCTAATAAATAAAAAGAGGAGATTATGAATATGAAAATGAATTTTTCCATGGACGAGATTCGTCTTAAAGTAGAGGAGTATATAAAGAAAGGTGGCCGGGCAGCCGGTCGTCCCGTACTGACTGCTTATTATGTACTGACTGCAGATTCTACTCCGGAGAGTGAAAAGACAAATATCATGATTGCTTTGGTGGCCATTGTATTTCCTACCAGTATAGAAGACCTTTTGGGACAAGTCTTTATGGTAGGGAAGGGATTTGCCGCAGTTTATGCTTATAAGAAAGTGAAGAAATACATCACTCCACAGATAAAAGACAAGGTTGAAGCTAAATTGGATGAGTGGTTCCATGAGAATGTGACGGAGGTGGTGGAGCCACTTTATCTGGAATGATAATGCACCACAGATTACACAGATTTACACAGATTAATTTATCTCAAGGATTTTTATCTGTGCAAATCTGTGTAATCTGTGGTGGCCCCTTTACCGTTTCTTGCTCAAGAAGCGTCTGGCCAGATATTTCCGTACCGGTTCATCATAGAATTTCAGGCATAGATAAGCCAATAATATGTTCCATGCGTAAACACACAAGGCAACCTGCCAAGTCTGCTCCAACGTGAAGAGCTGGTTCTTGATGAGCCATGCATAGAACAAGTACATAAATGGATAATGTATCACATAGACTGGATAGGATATATCTCCCAGGAACTTGCATATCTGGGTCGATTTTTTATCCGTTGTGGTACCGGAAGCTCCTAACCAGACGAGAACCGGAAAAGCGATGATTACACAGAACGCTTCATAAATGCCATTTGTACAGACCGGTGTTGCACCTTCCAAGTAGGGCACTGAAAACAAGGTAACCAATGCAATGGCACATATCCAGAAAGCACCTTTCACCTTGATAGGCTTGAAGTTGCGCGACAAAAGCATGCCCATGGAGAAAGGAAAAAGCATCCTCAGCAATCCGCCGCCAAAGTTTATTCCGTCCAGTGTCCAGCCTACCCCCATATTTCCGTATCCGGAGATGTCGAAAATGGCGAATGATGCCAATGCCACTCCCAGCAATATTGTCAGTACGGCAAGGGCTTTGTTTGATAAGCGGTGGATAAACAAGGCATAAAGGATGTTGCCTAAATATTCAAAAAACAAGGACCAACATGGACCATTCAAAGGAAACATTTCGCCATTACCACGGACTTCATAACCTGCACCTGGCATTGCGGGAATAAAAAATATAGTGCAAAGAAGGGACAGCATAATCATGGAGAGGGCAATATGTGTTCCGTCCCATTGTACGCATCCTTGAAGACAGAAAGTAATGGCACCCAGGACAGCTCCCATAATGACCATCGGATGGAGACGTATCAGGCGCCGTTTAAAGAAGTTTTTCATTGTGAGGTTCCTGCCCCAACGGTCGTCATAAGCATACCCGATAACGAATCCCGATAGTATAAAGAAGAAATCTACAGCTAAATAGCCGTGGTTGAAGGTTTCGATAATGCTACCACCGGCAAAAGCATAGCCTTCGAATATATGATACCATATAACCATCAAGGCTGCTACGCCACGGAGCCCGTCGAGAAGGTCATAATGTGCTTTGGTGTCTGAAAAGGCAGAAGATGAAATGTGCGACATCTGTTTTTTTCTGTTGTTTGGTTAATGTTTTCGGATCTCAAAGATACGCCATGCGAAGCGAAGTTCTTTTGCTTAAAAGCAAAAAAGAACGGCAATCTTCTATTTTTTTGCGCGTACCCGGCTGAGAGTATAGATGGAAATACCCAGGAAGGCTGCCACATATTTTAGCTTCACCCGATTTATCAGTCTGGGGTAACGGCGGTTAAATTGTTCATACCGCTCTTTGGGAGGCAGTTGGAGCCTTTCCACAAACATATGACTGAGCTCTTTGTTTACGTTCTGATGCAGTATTCTGCCCCAGTTGGCTATATCAATATATGTTTCGTAGAGAGCATTTAACTTGTCTATGTGGATGACGTAGATTTTGCAGTCCGAAAGAGTTTCAATGCTTTCTACTGACGGCTGCTGATAGTACAGTGAATCCATTCCGAAGGTTACATCACCTTCCTGGCTGAACCAAGTGGTGGTATCTTGTCCGTCGTGATGAAATACGGAACGGGTGACCCCTTCCTCAATGAAATAAACCAAACGGTCTGTCACTCCTGCTTGTACTATATAAGTTCCTTTAGGGTAGTGTCTTACCTGCATATTCATCAGCAATGCCTGAAGAGCTTCTTCGGAAACCGGATAGATCTGCCTGATTTTATGAATGATGTTGTTCATTGGAGGGGAGCTTTTTATTCGTTTACAAACTTACATAATTTTATTAACTAAAACTGAACTTTGATATACAAATGTGTGCGTTGCCTTATAAGCGTTTATGGTATAATGGAATTTTTTTTGTAAAAGAGATGTTTGTTCTTTGAATATTGTATCTTTGTAGAAAACAGTAGCGTATGAATAAAATATTGGTAACATTATTGGCTCTAATCGGAGGTAGCTGCATTTCATTCGCACAGATGGAGACTGGAAGAGTTTCCGATACAGTTGAGGATACATTGAGAATAGAAAATGAAATTGTCGCTGTTGATACCGGATTTTACCAGTCAGTAGTCCGCTATGATACGGTGCGCTATAATTTGAAAATGCAGAGTGTTTACAAAAAGGCTTTTCAACTAAAGAATGATGTTTTTGTGGAAAAGATGAAAGAGCCGTGGTTAGATGATATTCTCAGAAATATCTTATTTAAATAACCATGAATTTGTGCTTTGCGTCATTCGGTTGACTTCCTGGTTTAACTCACTCGGTTAAACCACACTAAATTCAGCATTCTCTAAAAACAAAAATCAGATAGAAATCTTGCGATAACTATCTGATTTTCAGAAGAGCGGAAGACGGGGCTCAAACCCGCGACCCTCAGCTTGGAAGGCTAATGCTCTATCAACTGAGCTACTTCCGCAATTTTTTGTGGGCAAAGATGGATTCGAACCACCGAAGGCGTAAGCCAGCAGATTTACAGTCTGCCCCATTTGGCCACTCTGGTATTTGCCCTTTTGCACTTAAGATTCTATCTCAATTCTCTCATTGAGTAGGTTTGTTTCTCAATTGCGGTGCAAAGATACGACTATTTTTGTAAACTCCAAGCAAAATCTATCATTTTTATTGCAGTAATTGCACATTCGTCTCCTTTATTACCCAGCTTGCCACCGGCGCGGTCTTCTGCTTGCTCCATAGTATTGGTAGTAATTAATCCGTAAATTACTGGTACATCGCCACTTGCGTTTAATTGGGTAATTCCTTGGGTAGCACCCATGCAAACATAGTCAAAATGTGGAGTATCTCCTCTGACTACACAACCAATTGCAATAACTGCATCGACTTCGCTGTATTCGATAAGTTGGTTGGCGCCGAAAGTCAGTTCAAAACTGCCGGGTACTGTTTTTACCAGAATATTTTCATCTTTGGCTCCATGTTTTTTTAAGGTGTCTATGGCACCTTTTAGGAGAGCGCCGGTAATATTATAATTCCACTCAGATACAACGATGCCGAATTTCATTTTTTCCGCGCTGGGTACAGAACTGAAATCGTAGTCTGAAAGATTGTGATAAGCTGTTGCCATAAATAAGGAATTAAGAATTAAAAATTAATAATTGAAAATTAAAGGGAGAGGGGAGATAAAAGAGGCACGGACTACATGGATTCACGGCTATTGTGTCTTTCCGTGTTTTCCGTGTAATCCGTGCCTGAGATGTCTTTATAATAAGGTATATTACTTCTTCAACAGTTTGGCTTGTTCGATATACTTGTCGATATCCATTGCCTGGTATGAACGGAAGTATTTATCCTTGATAGTGGTATACGCCTGAATTGCATCGTCATACTTACCTTGCTTTACCAGGATTTCTCCGGCTTGCAGCAGGTAGATGGGGCTGAGGGAGTTGTTGTCGGCTGCGTTGGCGGCTTTCAGCAGCATGGAAGCGGCTTTGTCCAGTTGGCCGAGCTGCGCATAGCAGTTACCCATAGCACCTTTCATGGCAGGAGCTACCATTTGGTCGTCTCCGTCAAAGCTGTCCAATGCTTTCACTGCTTCGTCATATTTGCCGAGGTGTGCATAGCAGAGACCCATATAAGCTTTTGCAAGATTGGCTGCTTTTGTGCCGCTGTATTCGTCTGCCACTTTTACAAATCCGGCAAAACCGATGCTATCACCGTTCAGTGCTTGTGCATAAGCGTCTGCTTCGAAGTATTCTTGCCCTTTGAATAAGGCAGCTTGTGCTTTTTCTTCACGGGGGTCTGCATAAAGGTTCTTGTACATCACTACACCGGCAATGATGATGATTACTGCTACTACAGCGCCGATGATTGCTTTTTTGTTCTTAATGAAAAAGGCCTCCGATTGTGTCAGTGCATCCTCCACGTTTAAGGCTTCATTCGTCTTTTTTTGTTCTGCCATTTTTATATAATCTTTTTGTTATTATTCTTATTTATCTATTTCGACCCGCAAAAGTAAGTTTTTTATAGCTATCAACGAAATTTAGCGGCATCTTTTTTTGTTTTGTATCAGAAAACACCGAAATTATTTCTACTTTTCAATAAGCCGGGCTTCACCTCTGTATTAAAAATAAGCAGGCTTATTTTGTACTGCTTTCGGTTTTGCATTATCTTTGTAACCGAACTCATCGTTACTATAATGATACTGAAACGTATATCTATACTCAATTATAAGAACTTGGAGCAGGTGGAGCTTTCATTCTCGCCCAAGTTAAACTGCTTTTTCGGACAGAACGGCATGGGGAAAACGAACCTGCTGGATGCGGTGTATTTCTTGTCTTTCTGTAAAAGTGCCGGTAATCCCATTGATTCCCAGAATATCCGCCATGATGCCGACTTCTTTGTTATTCAAGGGTTTTATGAGGCTGCCGATGGGACTCCTGAGGAAATCTACTGTGGTATGAAGAGGCGCCAGAAGAAACAGTTTAAGCGAAACAAGAAGGAGTATACGCGTTTGTCGGACCATATCGGCTTCCTGCCTTTGGTCATGGTCTCGCCTGCCGATTCGGAGTTGATAGCAGGAGGCAGTGATGAACGCCGACGTTTTATGGATGTGGTTATCTCGCAGTACGACAAAGAGTATCTGGATGCTTTGATACGATACAATAAAGCTTTGGTGCAGCGGAATACCTTACTGAAGAGTGAACAGCCGGTGGAGGAAGAGCTCTTTCTGGTCTGGGAGGAGATGATGGCACAAGCCGGTGAAGTGGTGTTCCGCAAACGTGAGGCCTTTATCCGTGAGTTTATTCCTATTTTCCAGTCTTTCTATTCATTCATTTCGCAAGATAGGGAGAAGGTGGGATTAAGCTATGACTCTCATGCCCGCGATGCCTCTTTGCTGGAAGTGCTGAAGGAAAGCCGTGCTCGCGACCAGATTATGGGCTATTCGTTGCGCGGTGTGCACAAGGACGAGCTGAATATGCTTTTGGGAGATTTCCCCATCAAGCGTGAAGGGTCGCAGGGACAGAACAAGACTTATCTGGTAGCGTTGAAGTTGGCACAGTTTGATTTCCTGAAACGTACCGGGACCACTGTTCCCTTGTTGTTGTTGGACGATATCTTTGACAAGCTGGATGCCTCGCGTGTGGAGCAAATCATCAAGTTGGTGGCAGGCGACAGTTTTGGACAGATTTTTATAACCGATACCAACCGCGAACACCTGGACCGTATTCTGCATAAAGTGGGCAGTGATTATAAGATGTTCCGTGTGGAGCAGGGAACGGTTGCCGAAATGAAGGAGGAAGAGGCATGAAGCGCAATAATGCCGAACAGATAGGTGAACTTATCCGTCATTACCTCAGGCAGGAAAGTCTGGAGTCTCCGCTGAATGAACGGCGGCTTATCAGTGCGTGGCCCGAAGTGCTGGGGCCTACCATTGCCTCCTACACCCGTGAACTTTATATAAAGAACCAGGTGCTTTATGTGCACCTCACTTCTGCTGCTTTGCGCCAGGAACTGATGATGGGGCGCGAGTTGCTGGTGCGCAACTTGAATCGTCATGTGGGGGCCCAGGTCATAACGAATATCATATTCAGATGAGCATCCTCAGCTCATCTATTCTTTCAATCTTCAGTTCCTTTAATTCCCGGACTGCCCGGTCATAATACATCGGAGTTTCCAAATCCTTGTTGTCATGCGCATCCAGTCCGATGATAGCTGTACAGCCTTCATTGGCAGCGATTCGCCAGAACTCCGGGCACGGGTAGGTGGATAAGCCGTGCGCTTCATTGTAGGCTACATAGCCTATATTGTATTCCAACGGGACATTCAGGCGTGCAGCAGTACGGCAGATGTGCCGGCTTATGGTAGTGCAATGGTGGTCGAACTTCGGATAGGAGCGCATGAACAAGTCCGGATGGGCTAGGCAGGAGAATAATCCGCTTTCCATACCTTCGATAGCGCTCTCTTCGTAAAGTTCGAGCATGTCGCGGCTGTCCGTATGATGGCCGAAGTAGGGGAACTTTTCATCGGTGTGGTAGTGATGGTTTCCGAAGATGATATAGTCCAGTTGGTACTTCTTGATTTGTTCTTTCAGCCAATGGATATATTGGGGGAAGTATTCACATTCAAGTCCTATTCTGATGTCTATCTGGTCGTGGTATTTCTCACGGAGCGTCTTGAGACTCTCCACGTAGCCGGGGAGCTCTTCGGGGAGCATCCGCATGTCGGCTACGTAGTCAGTACGGTATTTCCAGGGAGTGTGATCCGAAAATCCGAGTATCCGGTAACCGCCTTTGATGGCGCTGAGCACATAGTCTTCGTCATTTCCGGTGGCATGCATGCAGCGTGTGGTGTGTGTATGATAATTAGTTTTCATTGCGTTATGATTTCATCCATGCGTATATCAAACGGTTCCGCAGGAACTTCTTCTACGAGTTGAAACGGGAAACAGATGCCGGCTTTGTAGGCTGATGGGATGCGGGGCAGAAGTCGGTCGTAGTAACCTTTACCGCGCCCCAGACGGTTGCCGTTACGGTCGAATGCCACGCCGGGAACCGCTATGAAGTCTATGTCTGCATAGTCGGTAAATAGCTCGCCGGTTGGTTCTTCGATGCCGTATGCGCCAGGTTTCAAGTCTTCGGGTCCGGTGTACAGCCGCAGTTCCAGGTCGTCACCTACAACTACCGGAAGCAGTATCCGCTTTTCGCGGCTCCACTTCCGGATAAATTCGTGTGTGTCCACTTCGTCTTTGAGAGAGTGGTAAAGCAGTACGGTTGTTGCCGCCCTGAAAGCAGGATGTGCCTCGAGGGCGGCAAGTATTTCAGCAGACTGACGCGTAGTGGAAGAGCTGTGTCGGGTCTTCAACAAAGCTACCTGCCTGCGCAGTTCTTTTTTCCTTTCCATCATCTTTTGTATCCTCTATGATTGGTGTCGCTTCCGGGGCTTTGGGGAATGCCTCGCCACGTTCCAGAATATCCAATGCCTTCTTGACGGTAGCATCGCTCTGGTTGATGTAGCGGATGTATTGCTCCCTTCCCAGTATGTTATAGATAATGTTGCCGTAAAGACTTCTTTCCAGTAGCTTGTAAGACTTGTGTATAAGCAGGTTGCGTCGCTTTACTCCCTTGGAGTCTGCAAAACGTACAAACTGCTCCACGATACCTTGGTGGCGAAGGTACTTCAACAAATCTTCTTCATTGTCGTATTCACTCAATTTCGCACGGTTGCGGTCGGTATACTGGAAGCTGAATTGCAGAATCAGTCCCTTGTTGCTTACTTCTATCAGGTAAGAAGATACTCCGGTTGTGTCTTGCGGAACGAATACGTCCGGCATAATGCCACCGCCGCCGTATACGGGTCTGCCCAAACCGGTAGAGTAACGCAGGTTTTCGTCCAGTTTGATGCTGTCTTTGGAGAAGAACTCGCCGTGTTCGTAACGGGTAATCCAGTCCATTTCGTATTTGCTGTCCTTGCCGTTCTCGTAGGGGCGCTGGATGCAACGGCCCGATGGGGTGTAATAACGGGCAATGGTCAGGCGGATGGCAGAACCGTCACTAAAATCGATAGGCTGCTGTACCAGTCCCTTACCGAAGGAACGGCGTCCTACGATTGTTCCGCGATCATTGTCCTGAATGGCTCCTGCAAAGATTTCACTGGCAGAAGCTGAACCTTCGTTCACCAATACTACCAGCGGCAGCTTCTGGCAACTGCCGGTACCGTTGGCATATTCCTCCATGCGGGGATATTTGCGGCCGTGGGTATATACAATCAACTTCCCTTCCGGCAGGAATTCGTTCACCATGCGTGTGGCGGCTTCCATGTATCCTCCGGTATTGTCGCGCAGGTCGATAATCAGGCCTTTGCACTTCTCGTGGCTCAGTTGGGCAATCGCATTCAGCAGCTCCACGTGTGTGGTACGTCCGAATTTGCTGATTTGTATATAGCCATAGTCATCATCAAGCATATAGGCTGCATCAATGGTGTTTTGTGGGATGTCACCGCGTGTGATGGTGAAGTCGAGCAACTCCTTTTCCGTGGCACGCTTGACGCCTAACTTCACTTGGCTTCCTTTCGGACCTTTCAGGTTGCGCATGGCCTTTTCGTTTGTCAGGCCTTTGCCTGCAAACAGACTGTCGTTGACCATTACAATGCGGTCGCCTGCCATCAGGCCCACTTTCTCGGACGGTCCGCCGGGAATCACGCTGTTTACGTGTATCGTGTCTTCTTGAATGGTGAACTGGATACCTATACCGCTGAAGCTGCCTTCAAGTTCGGAGTTTACCTCTTCCAGCTTCTGTGCGGGGATGTAGGTGGAGTGGGGGTCGAGTTCCGCCAATATCTGCGGCATGGCCTTCTCTACCAAATCGGTCATGTTGACGGTATCCACATACTGGTCATCAATAACACGCAGCAAGGCATTCAGCTTGTTGGACGAGCTATTGATGATTCCCAGTTTATTACCGGCAAAATGCCTGGCATAAAACGTTCCGATAAGGATTCCCGCGACTACGCTGATTGCGATGATGAGCGGCATAAAGCGGGAAGTATTTTTTGTACTCATGATGTTTATTTACTATTAGACTATTTACAATTTACTATTTGGCTGCGCGGCTGCGCATGCAACTTTCAACTTTCCATTTTCAACTTTTCATTATCCATTGAAATAAACACTACCTCGATGCCTGCCCGTTTCAAAAGTTCGATACCATCTTCCAGGCGGTATTTCTCGGAGTAGACTACCCGTTTGATGCCTGCCTGGATAATCAGTTTGGAGCATTCTATGCAGGGGGAGGCAGTGACGTACATGGTGGCACCGTTACTGCTGTTGTTTGAACGGGCTATTTTGGTAATGGCGTTTGCTTCGGCATGGAGCACGTATGGTTTGGTGACGTTATTCTCATCTTCGCATACATTCTCAAAACCGGAAGGGGTACCGTTGTAGCCGTCAGAGATAATCATCTTGTCTTTTACAATCAGTGCACCGACCTGGCGGCGTTGGCAATACGAATTTTCGGCCCAAATGCTTGCCATACGTATATAACGCCTATCCAATGCTTCTTGTTTGTCTTTTGTAGAATCGTCCATCATATTTATGCTTTATCGTTGCGGGGTGAATCCCATGACTCTGGTTGTCGGTCCGTCTTTAAAATAGAGGGTCAGTGAATTGGCATCCCCTTCATACTTGTACACGTTTTGCAATCCGGAGATGAATGCCTTGGCCAGTGCATCGCTTTCTGCAGCCCCCGTAACCTTCACACTGATGCTGAGCGAGCCTGAAGCTCCGTCGGCTTTCCAAGTGCCGTTGACGCTTGAGTTGATGCCTTGTCCGTTGACGGTGGTGCCCATCAGTTCTCCATCCAGTTCAGTACCTTCAAAATTGAGGGTGAAGGTGCTTTTCTGATTATATAGCTTGTCCAGACTCTTCTTCATCTCTTCCTCATTGTTGTTCCAAAGGTTTGGATAGAATTGGGCATTGCTGCCTTTATTGGTGAGTCGGCTGAGCTTCCATGTCTTCCCGGTGAATATTCCGATAACATCGTCCTCGTTGTCGCAACCGCTTAGCAGGGGGAGCAGCGAAAACATGAGCAACATGCAAAAGATGTTCCTTATAAGTCTCTTCATTTCTTTATTCCATTTCTGATTAATAATGCGTCGATTGTAGGCTCTTGTCCGCGGAAGCGTTTATAGAGCGTCATCGGATGTTCCGTTCCGCCTTTGGAAAGGATATTCTCTCGGAAGGAGGCGGCAGTCTCCGGGTTGAAGATGCCCGTCTGCTTGAATAGCGAGAAAGCATCTGCATCCAGCACCTCTGCCCATTTATAACTATAGTATCCGGCAGAATATCCTCCGGCAAAGATATGGGAGAATTGTGTGCTCATGCAGGCTTCTGCCACAGAAGGCAGAATCTGTGCTTTTTCCCAAGCCTTCTTTTCATAGGCTTTCACGTCACCTTCAAACGGGGTGTTACGTGTGTACCAAGCCATATCGAGCAGGCCGAAGCTAACCTGGCGGAGGCAGGCGTATGCCGCGTTGAAGTTGGAGGAATCCACAATGCGCTGTACCAGTTCGTCCGGTATCAGTTCTCCGGTTTGGTAATGGCGGGCAAACGTATGCAGGAATTCCTTTTCGATGGCAAAGTTCTCCATGAATTGGGAGGGGAGTTCCACAAAGTCCCAATACACATTGGTCCCGCTTAGGCTTCCGTAGGTGGAATTGGCAAACATACCATGCAGGCTGTGTCCGAATTCGTGCAGGAAGGTTTCTACCTCGCCGAAGGTCAGCAGGGCAGGCTTGTCTTGTGTCGGTTTGGTGAAGTTCATCACAATGGATATGTGGGGACGGCTGTTCTCGCCGGTCTTTTCGTCAATCCACTGTTCCTTGTAGCTGGTCATCCAGGCTCCCGAGCGCTTGCCTGCTCTGGGGTGAAAGTCGGTATAGAACACGGCAAGGAATTTCCCGTCTTTGTCGAAGACTTCGTAGGCATCCACATCCTTGTGATAAACGGGAATATCCGGATTCTTCTTGAAGGTGATGCCATACAGCCTGGTTGCCAGGCCGAATACGCCTTGCTTCACGTTGTTCAGCTCAAAGTAAGGGCGGAGCAGCTCATCGTCGATATTGAACTTCCGGTCTTTCAGTTTATGGGAATAGTACGCCCAGTCCCACGGCATCAGGACGAAGTCTTCTCCTTCCGCTTGGCGTGCCAGGGCTTGCACTTCTGCATATTCTTGTTTGGCGGTGGGCGTGTAAGCCTCCAGCAGTTGGTCCAGCAGCTTATACACGGACTCACTGTTTTGTGCCATGCGCTCCTGGAGGTTGTATTCGGCGAAGTTGTCATAGCCTAGGAGTTGGGCAATCTCCATACGGACATTGGCCAGTTTCTTTACGATTTCCAGATTATTGCTGGCGTTGTCATGCGTACACTTCGTATTGTAGGCCATATACAGCTCACGGCGCAGGTCACGGCTGTCTGCATAGGTCAGGAAAGGGCCATAGCTGGGAGCCTGCAAGGTGAATACCCAGCCTTCGACGCCTTTTTCCCCGGCTGTCTCTGCAGCGGCTTCTACCGCGCTCTCGGGTAGCCCGGCCAGTTGTGACTTGTCGGTGATGACAAGCTTGTAGTCGTTCGTTTCTTTCAGGTTGTTTTCACTGAACTGCAGCGTCAGCAGGCTGAGCTCTTTGCATAAAGCCCGGTATTTCTCCTTGGCTTCTCCCTGGAGGTTGGCACCGTTGCGTACAAAACCATTGTAAATATCTTCCAGCAGCTTGTGCTGTTCCGGGTTCAGCGTCTCTTTGTCTTGCTGCTCGTAAACCGCTTTGATGCGTGCAAACAGCTCTTCGTTCAGGCTGATGTTGTTTTCATGCTCGCTCATCATCGGCATGATTTCCTTGGCCAGTTCCTGCAGGTCATCGTTCGTTTCTGCGCTGAGCAGATTGCCGAATACGGTACCGACACGGTGGAGCATTTCGCCGGACTTCTCATAGGCCAGCACAGTGTTGGCAAATGTCGGGACTTCCGGATTGCGGATGATGGCATCTATTTCCGCATTCTGGCGGCGGATGCCTTCGCGGACGGCGGGTACATAGTCTCCGGTCTTGATTTTGTCGAACGGGACAGTGCCGTGCAGCGTGGAGTATGTTTCAAAAAAAGGATTTTGAGACGATATAGTGTTCATAAAGCAAAGCAATATTAGAGTTAGTATAATCTTCATCATTTTTAAAGGTGCTGATAAAAAACGAACTAGCTGCAAAATTGCAAAAAAAATAGGCGACTTCCGCAGAAGTCACCTATTTTTTATTATTTTCTAACTGTATATTAGCAGTTAACTGATGCCATGTGAGCAATCAGGTCAAGAACCTTGTTAGAATAACCGATTTCGTTATCATACCAAGATACAACCTTAACGAAAGTATCAGTCAAAGCGATACCAGCCTTAGCGTCGAAGATAGAAGTGCGAGTGTCACCCAAGAAGTCAGAAGAAACAACTGCATCTTCTGTGTAACCCAGAACACCCTTCAATTCGCCTTCAGAAGCTTCCTTCATGGCAGCGCAGATTTCAGCGTAAGTAGCGGGTTTAGCCAAGTTAACTGTCAAGTCAACTACAGATACGTCCAAAGTCGGAACACGCATAGACATACCAGTCAGTTTGCCGTTCAATGCCGGGATAACTTTACCTACAGCCTTAGCAGCACCGGTAGAAGACGGGATAATGTTGCCAGAAGCAGCACGACCACCTCTCCAGTCTTTCATAGAAGGACCGTCAACTGTCTTCTGAGTAGCAGTTGTAGAGTGAACAGTAGTCATCAAACCGTCAGTGATACCCCATTTGTCGTTCAATACCTTAGCGATAGGAGCCAAGCAGTTGGTAGTACAAGAAGCGTTAGATACGAATTGAGTACCCTTAACGTAAGTCTTTTCGTTAACACCGCAAACGAACATCGGAGTGTCGTCCTTAGAAGGAGCAGACATTACAACATATTTTGCGCCAGCTTCGATGTGAGCTTGAGCTTTGTCCTTGCTCAGGAACAAGCCAGTAGACTCAACAACGTATTCAGCTTCTACTTCGTTCCATTTCAAGTCAGCCGGGTTTCTTTCTGCAGTGATGCGGATAGCCTGACCGTTAACGATCAATTTGCTGTTTTCAACATCAGCTTCGATAGTACCGTCGAACTGGCCGTGCATAGTGTCATACTTCAGCATGTAAGCCAAGTAATCTACCGGGCAAAGGTCGTTGATACCTACGATCTGAATATCGTTTCTCTTCATTGCAGCGCGGAATACGAAACGTCCGATACGTCCGAATCCATTAATACCTACTTTAATCATTTTGTTTAAACTTTTAAGGGTTTTATAATGTTTAAAAATAAACTTTCGCCTATAAATTGCATTTCTTTATCGAATTGCGGTGCAAAAGTAAGAAAATGTTTTTATATTCGTAGCCAAAATCATAATTAAATAATTGAAAAGATGGGAAAAAGTTCATTTTTACAGGAATTTAAGGCTTTTGCCATGAAAGGCAACGTGATAGACATGGCTGTCGGTGTGATTATCGGCGGTGCGTTTGGAAAAATTGTCTCTTCCATCGTGGCAGATGTGATTATGCCTCCTATCGGGCTACTGGTGGGCGGTGTCAACTTTACAGACTTGAAGTGGGTGCTGAAACCTGCCGAAATGGTGGACGGAAAAGAAATTGCTGCCGTGACCCTGAATTACGGTAATTTCTTGCAGGTCACCTTCGACTTCCTGATTATAGCATTCTCTATCTTCATGTTCATAAAGTTGTTGACCAAGCTGACTGAAAAGAAGAAAGAAGAGGCGCCTGCCGCTCCTCCGGCTCCCCCTACCCCGAGCAAGGAAGAGGTGCTGCTGACCGAAATCCGTGATTTGCTGAAAGAAAAGTAATATCGAAGCGGAACTTCATAGGGGATGTCAAAACCCTCTTGACGCTTTTTTTAGGCGCGGATTACGTGGATTTCACGGATTTATTTTACTGAATCCGCGTTATTCCGCGTAATCCGCGCCTAATATTATAACATGATGAAAGCGTTCATGGCTTTTGATACATCCCCTAATGCATTTAACTCTCCCCGGTACCGCCGGAAACTGTCCCTTTTTATACTAAGCAGTAATCTTACCACAGCTGTGGTAAGAAAATAACATTGCTGTGGTAAGCAAGTTGCATAGCTGTGGTAAGAAAACAGCACGGTTGTGGTAAGAATAGCTTTTAGTATCCTTGTGGATAGTTCTAGCCTGAATTTAAAGCTGTTTTTTGAAAAAAAACGTTTTTCTGTCACATTATCCCTGATAATTCCTTTACTTTTTCTACTTTTGCAAATCATTTATTAAAGTCTATACGGATTTATATGCAAGAGAAGATTATTATTCTTGATTTCGGTTCGCAAACCACGCAGCTCATCGGCCGCCGGCTGCGCGAACTGAATGTCTATTGCGAGATTGTACCTTACAACAAATTTCCACACGGAGATGAGAGTGTAAAAGGAGTTATCCTTTCGGGTAGCCCCTTTTCTGTTTATGATAAGAGTGCATTCAAGGTAGATTTGAGCGGGATTCGTGGGAAATACCCCATTCTGGGTATCTGCTACGGTGCGCAGTTTATCTCCTACAGCAACGGTGGACGGGTGGAACCCGCCGGTACTCGCGAGTACGGACGTGCCCATCTCGGTTCCTTCGATTCGGAGAACGTCCTTTTCAAGGGGGTAAGGGAAAATAGCCAGGTGTGGATGAGCCACGGAGACACGATTACCGCCATTCCCGATAACTTCAAGACTATAGCTTCTACGGACAAGGTGGCGATTGCCGCTTACCAGGTGACGGGTGAGAAGATGTGGGGTGTGCAGTTCCATCCGGAAGTGTTCCACAGCGAGGACGGTACGCAGATGCTGCGCAACTTCGTGGTAGACGTTTGCGGTTGCAGCCAGAGCTGGAGCGCCGCCTCGTTTGTAGATACTACTGTGGCCGAACTGAAGGAGCAGCTTGGCAACGACCGCGTTATCCTGGGACTGAGTGGCGGTGTGGATTCTTCGGTAGCCGCCGTGCTGCTGCATCGTGCCATCGGCAAGAACCTGACCTGTATCTTTGTGGACCACGGGCTGCTTCGTAAGAATGAGTTCAGGAATGTGATGCACGACTACGAGTGTCTGGGGCTGAACGTGATTGGCGTGGATGCCAGTGAGAAGTTCTTCAAGGATTTGGAGGGAGTGACCGAGCCTGAGCAGAAACGTAAAATCATCGGCCGCGATTTTATCGAGGTCTTCGATGCCGAAGCGCACAAGATAACCGATGCCCGCTGGTTGGCGCAAGGCACCATTTATCCCGACCGCATCGAGAGCCTGAACATTACGGGCAAGACCATCAAGAGCCATCACAATGTGGGCGGTCTGCCCGAGGAGATGAACCTCCGTCTGTGCGAGCCGTTGCAGTGGCTGTTCAAGGACGAAGTCCGCCGCGTGGGACGCGAATTGGGAATGCCCGAACATCTGATTACCCGTCATCCTTTCCCCGGTCCGGGACTGGCTGTCCGCATCCTGGGGGATATAACACGGGAGAAAGTACAGACCCTGCAGGAAGCCGACGATATTTTCATCCGGAGCTTGCGCGACTGGAAAGTGCAGGATGCCGACGGCAACGAGACATCGCTCTACCATCAGGTCTGGCAGGCGGGTGTCATTCTTCTGCCCGTACAGAGTGTGGGCGTGATGGGCGACGAGCGTACCTATGAACGTGCCGTTGCCTTGCGTGCCGTTACTTCCACCGATGCCATGACCGCCGACTGGGCGCATCTGCCCTACGAATTTCTAGGCAAGGTGTCCAACGACATTATCAATAAGGTGAAAGGTGTGAACCGCGTAACCTATGACATCTCTTCAAAACCACCCAGCACAATAGAATGGGAATAAGACCGACTGAAATTATTAACTTAAAAAACAATATAGAAGAATGAAGCAGGATATGATTGTGATTCTGGATTTGGGAAGTCACGAAAACACAGTGCTTGCCAGAGCGATTCGTGCGTTGGGAGTATATAGTGAAATCTACCCGCACGACATTACCGCTGCCGAACTGAAGGCTTTGCCGAATGTGAAAGGTATCATCATCAACGGTGGCCCCAACAATGTGGTTGACGGGGTGTCCATCGACGTGTTGCCCGAGATTTATGAAGCAGGATTCCCCGTAATGGCTGCCGGACACGACAAGGCGCTGTGCGAAGTGAAGCTGCCGCAGTTTACGGATGATGTGGAAGCCATCAAGGAGGCTGTGAAATCTTTCGTATTCGATACTTGCAAGGCTGAGGCGAACTGGAACATGACGAATTTCGTCAACGACCAGGTGGAGTTGATACGTCGTCAGGTGGGCGACCGTAAGGTGCTGCTGGCACTGTCCGGTGGTGTGGATAGCTCCGTAGTGGCCGCTTTGCTGCTGAAAGCCATCGGCGACAAGCTGGTTTGCGTACACGTGAACCACGGGCTGATGCGTAAGGGCGAATCGGAAGCCGTGGTGGAAATCTTTGGCAAGGAGCTGAAAGCTAACTTGATATATGTGGATGCCACAGACCGTTTCCTCTCCAAGTTGGAAAACGTTGCCGACCCCGAACAGAAGCGCAAGATTATCGGCGGCGAGTTTATCCGCGTCTTTGAGGAAGAAGCCCGTAAATTGGACGGCATCGACTTCCTGGGACAAGGTACCATCTATCCCGATATTGTAGAGAGTGGCACAAAGACAGCCAAGATGGTGAAGTCCCATCACAACGTGGGCGGTCTGCCCGAGGATTTGCAGTTTGAATTGGTGGAGCCGTTGCGCCAACTGTTCAAGGACGAGGTGCGTGCATGCGGTGTAGAGCTTGGATTGCCGTACGAGATGGTTTACCGTCAGCCGTTCCCCGGTCCCGGATTGGGAGTACGTTGTCTGGGAGCCATTACCCGCGACCGCTTGGAGGCTGTACGCGAGTCGGATGCCATTCTGCGTGAGGAATTCCAACTGGCAGGCCTGGATAAGAAGGTATGGCAGTATTTCACTGTGGTGCCCGATTTCAAATCTGTGGGTGTACGCGACAATGCACGTTCTTTCGACTGGCCCGTCATTATCCGCGCCGTCAATACGGTGGACGCCATGACCGCAACCATCGAGCCGGTGGACTGGCCCATCCTAATGAAGATTACCGACCGTATTCTCAAGGAAGTGAAAACCGTCAATCGCGTTTGTTATGATATGTCTCCGAAACCCAATGCGACTATCGAGTGGGAGTGAGATTGACCAATGATAATGATAGCCTCACCTTAAAAACGGTGGGGCTGTTTTTTTTATAACAAAACAACAAAGAATAGAACAATGAAACTTTTATGTATGATTGCTGTCTTTTTGTGCATCCCCTGGGTAGCCTCTGATGCACAGAAGCAGGACTGGGGAAATTTGAAACGCTATGCAGAGGCAAACAAGGAACTGGTACGGAAGGGAAAACAGAAGGACCGGGTGGTTTTTATGGGCAACTCCATCACGGAAGGATGGGTGGCAAACGATGCCGCTTTCTTTGAAGACAACGGTTATGTGGGCCGTGGTATAGGCGGACAGACTTCTTCCCATTTCCTGCTCCGTTTTCGCGAAGATGTCATCAAGCTTGCTCCGGCGCTGGTCGTGATAAATGCAGGTACCAATGACATTGCAGAAAATGCAGGCGCTTATAATGAAGAATACACTTTTGGAAATATAGTGTCTATGGTAGAGCTGGCACGGGGCAATAAGATAAAAGTGATTTTGACGTCTGTGTTGCCTGCAGCTGCCTTTGGCTGGAACCCTTCGGTGAAGGATGCTCCGCAAAAGATAATGCAGCTGAATGCCAGAATCCGGAAGTATGCCCAGGAAAACAAGATTCCTTATGTCGACTATTACAGTGAGATGGTGGAAGGCGACAATAAGGCTTTGAACTTCTCGTATACCCGGGATGGGGTACACCCCACTCTGGAAGGGTATAAAGTGATGGAAGCCTTGATAAAGAAAGCGATAGACAAGGTGTTGTAGGAAATTCCGGTTCAGGTGGCCTATAAGAGCTTTTTTGCGTCGGGAATCATCATCTCGCCTCTGTGCAGTTCGAGCAGGCCTTTCTCCTGCATGCTGTTCAACGCTCTCGATACTCCCATACGGGTATCATTGACCACCTGAGCCAATTCTTCCATTTTTATTTTCAGTATTTTCCTGCCTGACGGACGTTCGATATGTGTCAGGATAAAGTTGCCGATACGTTTCTCAAGGTTGTCGGTGCTTTCTGCCCAAAGACGGCTGTTCAGGCTTTGGGCGCGGTTGCTGATGATATTCATGTAATTCAGGCGGAATATGTCATATTTGAACAATTCGCTCATGACGAAAGCCTTGCTGATGCTCACTGTGTGGGTCTCGGTTTGGGCGGTATAGGCTGAGACGTAGGAGGTGCTCATCCCGAACAGAGATTGTGGCTCGATGACGTAAGGTGCCTGAAAATATTCCGTGAAGCTGTATGATGTATTCGCAGATGAAGTACATGAGGAGATTTCACCTTTCAATACGAATATCAGTTGACTGCATGTGTCACCGGCTTTCACGATAACTTCGCCGGCTTTATGCTTTGTAAAGCTCAGCTTGACTTTCCCCAGGATATTGGTAAAGTCTTCTTGTGCGAGTCCTTGAAAGAGTGGCAGTTGCAGTAATGTATCAAACATTGTATTCATAATGCTTTTTCTTCTTGTTTTGAAACAAAAGTAGATATTATCAAGGTGTACTGTAAACTCTTTGCCCCTCTTTTTGTTTTTTTTATTGTTTCTTAAACGTGCTATTCAATCCTTGTAGACGAATCCTCATCCTTCTCCTCTTCCTTCTTATCGTCCTCATCCTCATTGTTTTCCTCATCTTCGTCTTCCTCCTCGTCTTCCTCTCCGGCAAACGGATCGGGCCGTTGGGGACCGTATCCCATAAAGCCTATGGCGCATAGCGTGCCTGCTATGGCTCCGCTAAGGTGTCCTTCCCAGGAAGTGGTGGCTTTGGCAAATTGTGGGAACATATTCCATACCAGGCCGCCATATAGGAACGTTATCAACAGTGAAATGGCGATAAGCGGTACATGTTTGCGCAGAATGCCGCTGAAGAACAGAAAGAAAGCCAGTCCGTATATGATGCCGCTGGCTCCGATATGCCATCCCGGTTTCCCTATAAGAAAGGTAAGCGCACCGCATCCTATCCAAATGGCAAAGAAGATGTAGGGGGCTATATGCCGGTAGAAATAGAACAGACACCACATCAGGAAAAAGAGTGGAATCGTATTGGCGAACAGATGCTTGAAACTGCTGTGTACCAGTGGATGTGCGAAAATTCCGAACACGCCCCGCTGTTCCAGCGGATATACTCCCAGTCGTGTGAAGTTCCAATCCATGCCTGTCTCCAAAAACTTCAAGATGTATAAAATGAATAGCAAGAATAGGGGTATAACCGCCGCCAATGCCATTCTGCGTATATCATGCTTCATATTTCGTACAGTGATTGTTATTTTTGTACAATACTACGGAATATTTGACGAAAACCGAAAAAAAACTGACTTTTTATTTTGCCTATAAGCTTTAATTCGTATTTTTGGGCATCGCTACATGGCTTGTAGCGCATATACCGAAATAATTAACCTTTAAATAATGCACAACTATGAGTTATTTACGATTTGACAAGACCCTGATGATTAATCTGCAAGAATCTTTGCCAAGGGAGATATTGCGGACGAATAGGTCAGGAGCCTATCATTGTACAACAATTGTAGATTGTAACACACGCAAATATCACGGTCTGTTGGTGATACCGGTCCCCAACCTCGATGATGAAAACCATGTGCTGCTGTCTTCTTTGGATGAAACTGTAATTCAGCACGGTGCGGAGTTCAACCTGGGGTTGCATAAGTATCAAGGAAACCACTTCAGTCCTAACGGGCACAAGTATATCCGAGAGTTCGACTGTGAAAATATCCCCACAACTACCTATCGTGTAGGAGGCGTCATCCTTCGTAAGGAAAAGATTTTCGTACACCATGAAAATCGGATTCTGATTCGTTATACCTTGGTCGATGCCCATTCGGCAACCACACTTCGTTTCCGCCCTTTCCTGGCATTCCGCAGTGTGCGCGAGTACACGCACGAAAATGCGCAGGCAAGCCGCGACTACCAGTTGGTAGAGAATGGCATTAAAACCTGCATGTATCCCGGTTATCCGGAGTTGTTCATGCAGCTCAACAAAAAGAATGAGTTCCACTTCCAGCCTGACTGGTATCGTGGTATCGAGTATCCCAAAGAACAGGAACGCGGATATGACTTCAACGAAGACCTTTATGTGCCGGGATATTTTGAAGTGGATATAAAGAAAGGGGAAAGCGTTGTCTTCTCCGCCGGTATCTCCGAGATTTCTCCCCGCAAGCTGAAGCAGACTTTTGAGTCCGAGGTGGCCGACCGCACTCCGCGTGACAGTTTCTACCACTGTCTGAAAAACTCGGCGCACCAGTTCCACAACAAGCAGGGCGAGGAGCATTATGTGCTTGCAGGCTATCCCTGGTTCAAGTGTCGTGCCCGTGACTTGTTCATCTCCCTGCCGGGTCTTACTTTGGCCTTAGGCGAGCAAGATGAATTTGAAGACGTGATGAAAACAGCCGAAAAGGCTATCCGTGAGTTTATCAATGGAGAGCCTTCCTCTTATAAGATATACGAGATGGAGCATCCGGATGTGCTGCTGTGGGCTGTCTGGGCTTTACAGCAGTATGCCAAGGAGACTTCGCGTGAAAATTGCCGGCAGATGTACGGTAATCTCCTTGAGGAGATTGTTGGCTATATCCGTGAACGCAGGCATGACAATCTCTTCCTGCACGAAAACGGACTGTTGTATACCAATGGCACCGAGAAAGCGGTTACCTGGATGAACTCTACCGCCAATGGCCGCCCGGTTATTCCGCGTACGGGCTACATTGTGGAAGTGAATGCACTATGGTACAATGCCCTGCGTTTTGTAGCCGATATGGTTCGGGAGGGAGGCAATGAAATTCTTGCCGATACACTGGACGCTCAGGCAGAAATCACCGGAAAGTCTTTTGTAGATGTCTTCCGCAATGAGTATGGCTATCTGTTTGACTATGTGGATGGTTATATGATGGACTGGAGTGTACGTCCCAACATGATATTTACCGTTGCCTTTGACTATTCTCCGTTGGATAGGGCCCAAAAGAAACAGGTACTCGATATTGTGACGAAAGAACTGTTGACTCCGAAGGGCTTGCGTACACTGAGCCCCAAGAGTGGCGGATACAATCCGAATTATGTCGGCCCTCAGATACAGAGAGACTATGCCTACCATCAGGGAACAGCGTGGCCATGGCTGCTGGGCTTCTACATGGAAGCATATCTGCGTATCTATAAAGTGAGTGGCGTGTCGTTTGTAGAGAGATACCTCATCGGTATGGAAGATGAAATGACTTCCCACTGTATTGGCGCATTGCCCGAACTCTTCGATGGTAATCCTCCGTTTGTTGGAAGAGGGGCGGTGTCATTTGCCATGAATACGGCGGAAATCCTGCGTATCTTGAAGTTATTGTCTAAGTATAATTTATAAAAGGAGGAACGAAGATGAAAGTTTTAATGTTTGGATGGGAATTTCCTCCCAAAATATATGGTGGTCTTGCGGTTGCTTCTTATGGAATAACTAAGGGATTGAGTTTGCAGGGTGATGTGGAAACTACTTTCTGCATGCCCAAGCCGACGGGCGAAGAAGAGGACTTCTTGAAGATAGTGGGCATGAACCAGGTGCCTATCGTGTGGCGTGATGTCGATTACAATTATTTGAAGTCGAGGCTGACGCGCAACATGACGCCGGAAGATTATTATTCTTTCCGCGACCATATTTATTCGGATTTCTCTTATATGCACGTCAATGACATAGGCTGCATGGACTTTGCCGGCGGTTATCCCGGCAACCTGCACGAAGAGATAAACAACTTCTCGGTGATTGCCGGAGTAGTGGCTCGCCAGCAGGAATTTGATATTATTCATGCCCACGACTGGCTGACGTATCCTGCCGGAGTGCATGCCAAGATGGTGAGCGGAAAGCCGCTCTGTATCCATGTCCATGCTACGGACTTTGACCGTTCGCGCGGAAAAGTCAATCCTACCGTCTATTCTATGGAGAAGAACGGTATGGATTATGCCGACTGCATCATGTGCGTGTCCGAACTGACCCGCCGCACGGTTATTGAGCAGTACCATCAGAACCCCAAGAAGGTGTTTGCCATGCACAATGCCGTCTATCCTCTCTCGCAGGAATACCAGGACATTCCGCGTCCCGACCATTCCAAAGAAAAGATTGTGACATTCCTGGGCCGTATCACCATGCAGAAGGGGCCGGAATACTTTGTGGAAGCAGCTTCGCTGGTATTGCAGCGTGCCCGCAACATCCGCTTTGTGATGGCCGGTTCGGGAGATATGATGGATGCCATGATTAATTTGGCGGCCGAGCGGGGCATTGCCGATCGGTTCCACTTCCCGGGCTTCATGAAGGGAAAGCAGGTATATGAGGTTTACAAGAACAGTGATGTATTCGTTATGCCTTCCGTTTCCGAGCCTTTCGGTATCGCTCCGCTGGAAGCCATGCAGTGTGGAACTCCTTCCATCATTTCCAAGCAGTCGGGATGCGGTGAAATTCTTGATAAGGTCATTAAGACCGATTATTGGGACATTCATGCAATGGCCGATGCCATTTATTCTCTCTGCACCAATCCCGCTCTCTTCCAATATCTGCAGGAGGAAGGCAAGAAGGAAGTGGATGGAATCACGTGGGAAAAAGTAGGTTTGAGAATCCGCGCCCTCTACGAGGATGTGTTAAGAAACTATGGTAAATAACAAAAACAATAATAGAAATGAGAACTATCTGTCTTTATTTTGAAATACATCAAATCATTCATCTGAAACGTTACCGTTTCTTTGATATAGGTACCGATCATTATTACTACGATGATTATGCCAATGAAACCAGTATCAATGATGTAGCCGAACGCTCTTATATCCCGGCATTGAACACCCTGATTGAAATGGTGAAGAATTCCGGAGGTGCGTTTAAAGTGGCTTTCTCCATTTCGGGGGTTGCGCTGGAGCAGTTGGAAATATATGCGCCGGCTGTCATCGACTTGTTGCACCAGCTGAATGATACCGGTTGCTGTGAGTTCCTTGCCGAGCCTTATTCCCATGGCCTTTCTTCTCTGGCCAACGAGGATTGCTTCAAGGAAGAGGTGATGCGTCAGAGCGCTAAGATGAAGCAAATGTTCGGTAAGGCACCGAAGGTGTTCCGTAATTCCAGTCTGATTTATAATGACGAGATTGGTGCGATGGTGGCAGCTTTGGGATTCAAGGGTATGCTGACGGAAGGAGCCAAGCATGTTTTGGGTTGGAAGAGTCCGCACTATGTATACCATTGCTCCATGAATCCTAACTTGAAGTTGCTGTTGCGTGACTTTAAGCTGTCTGACGACATCAGCCTGCGCTTCTCCAACTCCGAGTGGAACGAGTATCCTTTGTTTGCCGACAAGTACATCAACTGGATTGATGCTTTACCGCAGGAAGAGCAGGTCATCAACATCTTTATGGAACTCTCTGCTCTGGGCATGGCACAGCCGTTGTCTTCCAATATTCTGGAATTCCTGAAGGCACTTCCATACTGTGCCAAAGAAAAGGGGATTACTTTCTCCACACCGACGGAAATTGTTACCAAACTGAAATCTGTTTCCCAGTTGGACGTTCCATATCCGATGTCTTGGGTGGACGAAGAAAGAGATACCAGCTGCTGGCTGGGTAACGTGATGCAGCGTGAAGCATTCAACAAGTTGTATAGTGTTGCCGAACGTGTCCATCTTTGCGATGACCGCCGTATCAAGCAGGACTGGGATTATCTGCAGGCAAGTAACAACTTCCGTTTCATGACTACCAAGCAAAGCGGTGTCGGCTTGAACCGTGGCATTTATGAATCTCCTTTTGATGCTTTCACCAATTATATGAATATTCTTGGTGACTTTATCAAACGTGTCGATTCTCTCTATCCGGTGGATATAGATAACGAAGAACTGAATGCATTGCTGACCACTATCCAGAACCAAGGTGCCGAGATAGAGGAACTGCATAAGGAATTGGAGAAAGCACAGGCCAAGTTGGAGAAGATAAAGGCTGCAGAAAAGAAAGAGAGCAAGGCTACAGCTAAATCTGCCGCAGAAAAACCGGCAAAGGCCAAGGCTCCTGCCAAAAAGCCTGCTGCAAAGAAAATAACTAAAAAGGCTGCTGAATAATATCGGCAGCTTATCCCATCAATCAAAAAAGCCTTCCGCTCTACAATGAGCGGAAGGCTTTTTTATGGAATATCTGTCAGTTACTTGTTGAAACTGGTGTATGTAACTTCTATTTTCAGCGGAGATTCCACTTCGCCTTTTGCATTCTCTTTCGGGCCGCCTTTTAGTTTGGCATATCCTGGCTTGAGGTCGTTTTGGATACCGGTTATGGTTTTGTTGCCGCTGCTGCTTATACTGCTGTCATAGGTAATGGAAACCGGAATCAGCAATACCTTATCCCAGTCTTCATTTTCTTTGTTCCAAGTTTTTTCCCACTCTGTCTCATTCCAAGAACTGCCGGCCTTTTCTTTGGCGGCTTTCTTGGCAGCTTGTTTTTCGTTGATGCAAGTGGTAACCAACCGGGCTATGTTGCTGAATACATATTGATTGGTAGCAAATGCATTGTGGGTGGTTGTAAATGAGGTAATATTATCCCTGACTTTGTTCTCTTCAAAGAAGCTCTTCAACTCCTGCTTACGTATCAACAGCACGTCATTGGGAGCACTCATGCTATATTCGTAGTCACTGTTTATATTGTAATTCGTGAAAGTCAGTTTCACGGCATTCAGGGTGTCATTGGTCAGTTTGTTGTATATTGAATCGTATGGCATGATAGCTTCGGTGAAGATACCGGCAGGAGATTTAATGTAAGTGTGCTGAGATTCGGCAGCCTTTTCCTTTATCAAATCTGAATTCAGGAACTGGTTTGCCTGGATAACCTCTTTGGTAGAGGCAAATACAGTCTGCATGCTATAGAACAAAGAGTCTGTACCATCTTTTTTCTTCAGTGCTACACCGGTAGTATCATTTACGTAGTGGAAACGGAATTGCATATTCAAAGCCACATAATCCACATAGAGGATGGTTCCATCTCCGTAATCGCTCTTTACATATACTCCTTTGAAAATCTTGTCTATGAAAGTTGCGGCGTCTTTAAAGTATTCGGGATGCTCGCGATAAACCTTCAATATTCTGTCTTCGCCGAAAGTTTTCTTGTCCAATGGGAACGTCACATTGGGATAGAAAGTATAATAACCATTATTGTCCTTTTCAAATCTCACAGAATCCGGAACAGACGTATCGAAAGCTGAATAAGCCTTACGTCCGAGCAGGGACTTGGGGTCGTACTTGTTGTAGTATTCTTCTGGATTGATATTGGTATAGCGATTTTTGTCCAGCTTCTTGTCCAGTTCATAGATACTCATCCGGCATGCATTCAGGGAGTCGCCGAACCAACTGGAATAATAGACTGCCAGTTGCACTGAAACTACCGAGTCGGCAGTCATTGTACCAGTTGCCTTGATTGGATTTCCTTCACTGTCCCGTTCGGTCACTTTATACACTTCCGGAAGGGAGAAGTTTTCCGTACAGTTCAGCTCCGTAAGGAAACTTGTTTCGTAATAACCGAATTCCGGGTCGGAAAACTTGCCTATATAGCCGGTACTCGTTTTGGCAAATACGGAATCAACGGCAAATGAACGTGTTGTTACATTAAAAGTAGTAGTATGCGCTGACATGCCGTCAGAATCGGGCAACATACCCAGACCTAATGTTCCGGTGTTGTCATCGCATCCAAAGAAAGTCAGGACTGCCAAAAGCAATGTTCCCAGATATCTTACTTTCATAGTTTTAACTGTCTAAATCAATTTTATTTTTGTTCTGTTTCCCATACCTTGTCGTAGAAGTCGTTGCAGGCTTCAGCAAAGTTTTCGGGAGATTGATATTCCAATACCGGTTTTCCGGATTCGCGGGCATAGTTCAGTACTTCCTCATTGACGTGTTCGCTTTGCTGGATAATGCCGTCGGAGAAGTCAGCAGCCAGTTTGCAAAGTGCTGTGTAGTCAATGGGTTCCTTCAATCCTGCAATATCTTTCTTGGCGATGCCTTTCAACAATAGCTTGTTAGAGAAGTCTGCGTGGAAAGGTTGTTTGAAGTCATCTTCATAAAGGGAAAATATGACCTTGGCATCTCTGAAGGAAGGTTCGTCTTTATAGGCTTTTTTGATGTACAGAGGCGCTAAAGCGGTCATCCAGCCGTGGCAGTGGATGATGTCGGGACACCAACGCAGTTTCTTCACCGTTTCCAGTACGCCACGGGCATAGAAGATGGCACGGGCATCATTGTCTTCATACTCTTCACCATTTTCGTCTGTTACCTGCAAGCGGTTCTGGAAGTAGTCATCGTTGTCGATGAAGTATACTTGCATACGTGCAGACTGGATAGAGGCAACCTTGATGATGAGCGGGTGATCGGTATCGTCAATGATGAGGTTCATGCCGGAGAGTCGTATCACCTCATGCAGCTGGTTTCTGCGTTCGTTGATATTTCCCCATTTGGGCATAAACGTTCTGATTTCTCTGCCTTTTTCTTGAATAGCCTGAGGTAGGTTTCTGCCTACGAGGGACATTTCGGATTCTGAAACGTAAGGGGTAATTTCTTGGGTTATAAATAAAACCTTGTTCGCCTTTGTCATAATAACAATGTTCTCAATTATTCTGCAAAGATATAAAAAAAATCGGGCAATAAAGCAAACAGAGCCCGTCTATAATTCCTTATGAATTGTTAACTGCTTGTTATTCAGTGAGACAGCTGCTTCTGGAATTGCCGGAAAGTGTACTGAGTTTTGCATTAATTTGCGATATTTCTTCTTTATATGCTAAATAATGGTTTATTTTGCACCGCTTTTGCGAACAACCAAGTTATTATATAACCAATTAAAATGGAAATAGTACATACTATCAAGGACTTGCAGGCCGGACTTTCGGCTTTGAGAGCCCAAGGAAAGAAGGTAGGTCTGGTGCCTACGATGGGTGCTTTGCATGCCGGTCATGCCTCATTGGTGAAACGTTGTGTGGCAGAAAATGACGCTGTCGTAGTAAGCGTTTTTGTAAATCCGACCCAGTTTAATGACAAGAATGATTTAGTGAAATATCCCCGTACGCCGGAGGCTGATTGCCGTTTGCTGGAGGAGTGTGGAGCGGCATTTGTCTTTGCACCTTCAGTGGAGGAGATGTATCCGGAACCGGATACCCGCCGTTTCAGCTATGCGCCGCTGGACACAGTGATGGAAGGGGCATTCCGTCCGGGACATTTTAACGGTGTCTGCCAGATTGTGAGCAAACTGTTTGATGCTGTGCAGCCGGATCGTGCCTACTTCGGCGAGAAAGATTTCCAGCAGCTGGCAATTATTCGCGAGATGGTCTGCCAGATGAAGTATCCTTTGGAAATTGTAGGGTGTCCGATTGTGCGTGAGGAAGACGGGTTGGCTCTGAGCAGTCGCAATGCCCGTTTATCTGCCGAAGAACGTAAAAATGCACTGAAAATTTCGCAGACTTTATTTGAAAGTCGTACTTTTGCAGCCTCACATACGGTAGCTGAAACGCAGAAGTTTGTGGAAGACACCATCGCAGCCGCCCCCGGATTGCGTTTGGAATACTTCGAGCTGGTGGACGGCAATACGTTGCAGAAGATTGCCGATTGGGAGGAAACCTCTTATGCTGTGGGTTGCATCACGGTGTTCTGCGGGGAAGTCCGTCTGATTGACAATATCAAGTACAAAGAGCCTGCTGCCTTGTAATTTATAATTAGTAATTCGTAATTTATAAAGATATGATGATTGAAGTGTTGAAGTCGAAAATCCATTGTGCCCGCGTCACGGAAGCGAACTTGAACTATATGGGAAGCATTACGATTGATGAAGATTTGATGGATGCCGCCAACATGATTGCCGGCGAGAAGGTGTATATAGCCGACAATAATAACGGTGAACGTTTTGAAACCTACATTATTAAAGGCGAGCGTGGCTCTGGCAAAATTTGCCTGAACGGTGCGGCAGCCCGCAAGGTGCAACCTGATGACATCGTTATTATCATGTCCTACGCGCTGATGGACTTTGAAGAAGCCAAGTCGTTCAAGCCGACGGTGATTTTCCCCGACCCGGCAACGAACAAGGTGGTGAAGTAGTCTCTTTATTGAAATATGGAAATAAAGCCCTGTTTGCAATTTATTTGTAAACGGGGCTTTGTTTTACTTCTGATTCTTCTCCGCAGGGTTCGTATGAGAATGAGGAGCCGATTTAATCTTGTCGAGTAAATACAGAATCTCAGTTTGGACATCGAAATTATATCTTTGGTAATCCTGATAGGTGGGCATCAAGTCCGGATAAAGTGTGTGGGCACACCGGTCTTTGCCCGGAAAGCATATTTGTATGGAGTTGGAGATAGAGCCTTGCATACCGGTATAGGGTAGCCGGAATAAGGTTTGTTCCATGTAGGTATTGGGGGCTTGTCCGCTGGGTATTCCTACAAGGGTAGCACCCATTTTCCACAGATAGAAAGTGTAGTGGAAAGCTGCACTGAAGGTACGTTCGTTGGTAATGACGTAAATGTGTTCCGGAGTATAGAGCGCCTTTCCTTGTTGCTTTCTCAGTTCTTCCGGCACACTGGACATGCAGTTCTCGATGAAGTCGGTCCGTCGCTGTTCTATGTTTGTGGTGTCTGCTTCGTCCGTACTAAAAGTGTAGTCACCGTAGGCATAGTCTGTTCCGTATGCTTGGTTGAAATCCTGTAAGTTTGTCTGTAGTTTTTGCATGTAGAGGGGAGAGATGATACGATAGAATTCTATATCCATATCCGTTTGCAGGAAGTGGTCGCCGAACAGTTGGTAAAGTGTGGGTAGGACAATTGGAGTCCAGCCGCCGCTATTGTTGCGCAAATCTATGATGAGGGTGGAGGAGGCTTCCTTCTTCATCTCTTTCAGCATATGGGCGAAAACTTCGGAAAGGGACGGGAGTTGCCGAATGGCTTGCAGGGTATCGGCGGGCATATCTTGTTTCAGGATATCCCGATAATAGAATCCTATTTGCCGGTATAAATCTTTCAGCCCTTGTTTTTGCATATACTCAAAATTATCCCGTGCCATGATACTGTTGATATTGATGAGCATTATTTGCTTGTCGTTGTCTATGAACTGATAGGCCAGTTGTTTGTCTGTATAAGCTTTCCAACTGTTATTGTGTTGCATGGGTGTGTTTTGCACTTCCTGCCTTGACAATAAGGGAAGGGTTAATCCTCTTGATTTGCCGTCGGGAGTAAGAAGTGAGAGGTGAAGGTTGTCTTTCATTTCAGGGAAAAGCTGTCTCAAGAAATGTTCCGTAGGCATGGACCTGCATAGATTGGCATAACGGTCATATAGGTTTTCACTGGCTTGGATAGCGGCAGTGCGGGCCAGTACCTCTTCTAAAGAATCTCCGTTGATGGTTGTGATACGGCTACCTAACAAGTCTTTGTACGTTTCAGGGATTCCTTGAAGTATAATGCCGTCGGGGATGGTGCGTACTTCCAGTGCCAGGTAACGCTGATTTGCTTGTTGATTGGCTGTGGGAGGTAAAAGGTAGGTATGTCCGTCTTGCAGATTGGATAGGAAAATGCTTACCTTATCAAAAAAGGTCTGTTTCGTACCGGGAGTCCGGCGTAACTCGTTCTCCAGATGGAAAGCTTGTTCGTAGAAGAATACTTTTCCTCCGAAGCCGCTGTAAGGGTCGGGATGGGTTGCTGCCAGTTCTTTTACCAGATACCGAAAGTCTGAGGCAAGGGAATCCCCGTTTAGGGGCTCTTGGGCGCTTGCCAATAGGGAAGCCAGACAGGGAAGGAGGGATAGATAAATACGTTTCATATTCTTGAAATATTTAAATTGTATGCTAGAAGGGGAAAGTAGAGGAAGAGGTTGTAGTAGAATAAAAAAGGTGGAGTTCGTATGTCTCCACCTTTCATGACAGATTCTTATTTTTTTAGCTGTTCGTTCATCGCTGCTGCTGCCTTTCGTCCGTCTCCCATGGCAAGGATTACGGTAGCACCTCCGCGGACAATGTCTCCTCCGGCAAAGATGGTCGGGATGGACGACTGCATGTTATCGTTGACGGCAATCGTTCCCTTCCGGCCCAATTCCAATCCCTTGATGGAGCTTGGGACAATCGGGTTGGGAGATACACCTACGCTGACGATGGCAAGGTCGATGTCGATGGTTTCCGTGGCTCCGGGGATGGGTACGGGACTGCGGCGTCCGCTGGCATCCGGCTCACCCAGTTCCATTTTCTGAAGCACCACTTGTTTCACTTTTCCTTGTTCGTCGGCAATGTATTCGATTGGGTTGTGGAGGGTCAGGAATTCTACACCTTCTTCCTTGGCATGTTTCACCTCCTCGATACGTGCCGGCATTTCTTCTTCCGAACGACGGTAGATAATTAGGGCGCGCGCTGCACCGAGGCGGCGTGCAGTACGCACGGAGTCCATGGCAGTATTACCGCCGCCTATCACGGCTACACATTTGCCGAAGGGAACCGGTGTATCGGAATCTTCACTTGCCGCATCCATCAGGTTGACACGGGTCAGGTATTCATTGGACGAGAGGATATTGATGGAGTTCTCGCCGGGGATGTTCATAAAGTTGGGCAGTCCTGCACCGGAAGCTACGAATATGCCTTTGAAGCCTTCCTCTTCCAGTTGTTCCACGCTGAGCGTCTTGCCGATGATACAGTCCTTGACGAATTCTACTCCCATTTTGGCAAGGTTGTCAATTTCCACATCCACCACTTTGTTGGGCAGGCGGAACTCAGGAATGCCGTATTTCAATACACCACCAATCTCGTGCAGTGCTTCGAAAACAGTCACGTCATAGCCATACTTCGCCATATCTCCGGCAAATGACAGACCGGCGGGACCCGAACCGATGACAGCTACTTTGATACCGTTCTTTTCCTTGATTTCAGGTATGGAGATTTGTCCGCTCTCCCGTTCGTAGTCAGCGGCAAAACGTTCCAGATAGCCGATGGCTACCGGCTTTTCGTTCATTTTCAGATGGATACATTTGGATTCGCACTGTTTCTCCTGCGGGCAGACGCGACCGCAGACGGCAGGCAGTGCACTGGTTTCTTTCAGTGTCTTGGCTGCTTCGAGGAATTCACCGCGCTCAATGTTCTTGATGAAGCGGGGGATGTCGATACCTACCGGACAACCTTCCGTACATCCGGGGTTGGCGGTCGCAACCCTTTCCTTGCGGCTGTGCGAGCGGTATTCTGCATCGAGCTCGTTCATCTCCACGCGTGGAATGGCAGTCCGTTCTTTGGCTTTCATGGATTTGCGTAACTCCTGACGCCATGCAGCATTACGGCTTTTCTCATCTTCCATGTTTTCACCGGTAGCTTGGCAGGTCTGAGGTTCTTCCAGCTTGTGCATCTCCTCGCGTTCGATGTTTTTAAAAGCGCCCATACGCTTCAGCATCTCGTCGAAGTCCACTTGATGTCCGTCGAACTCAGGGCCGTCCACACATACAAATTTGGTCTTTCCTCCGATGGTGATTCGGCAGGCGCCACACATGCCGGTACCGTCAACCATAATCGTATTCAGGGATACATCCGTGGGGATTTCGTATTTCTTTGTCAGCAAACAAACAAATTTCATCATGATGGCGGGGCCGATGGCGAAACACTTGTTCACCTTCTCGCGCTTGATGACTTCTTCTACGCCTTCCGTCACCAGACCTTTTCGTCCGTAGGAACCGTCGTCGGTCATGATAATGACTTCGTCGGAGCTTTCGCGCATCTCCTTTTCAAGGATGATCAGTTCTTTGGTACGTCCTGCCAGTACGGTGATGACGCGGTTGCCGGCAGCTTTCAGCGCTTGCACGATAGGGAGCATGGGAGCTACGCCTACACCACCTCCGGCACAGACCACAGTACCGAAGTTGTCAATGTGCGTAGCTTGTCCCAACGGGCCGACAACATCCGTAATATAATCGCCTTCGTTCAGTTCGCAAAGACGGGTAGAGGAGAGCCCGACTTCCTGAACCACCAGTGTGATGGTTCCCTTTACCGGGTCGGCTTCCGCAATGGTAAGCGGCATACGTTCGCCTTTTTCGCCCACACGTACAATGACAAAGTGCCCTGCCTTACGTGATTTGGCAATCAATGGTGCTTCAATGACTAACTTAAAGACCTTTTCAGAAAAGTGTTCTTTGCTAATGATTTTATTCATTATCTAATAATTTTGTTGGTGTAATTACGCAATTACTGTCAGATTGATAGATTTTGCAAAGATAGGGGTTATTTGGTAATATCAAAAGAAGAATAGGGTAAAACTGCATGTTGTCACTGGATAACATTCCTTTGTCACTATAATTTGTTCACTTTCTACAGCCTGCCTACTTTTGAAATAAAAAATGAGGAAGAGTATGTATCGAAATGTTTTTTTAGGGGCAATTTTATTGAGTATGCCTTTGGTGGTTTGGTCGCAGCAGGATACGATTGCCGACCAGCGTTTGGAAGAAATTATGGTAACTGCTAAACTCCCGTTGGTAGAAATATCTGCCGGTAAAACAAGTTACCGGATGGATGCGTCAGTCACTCAAAGTACGGGAAGTCTTTATGATGTTCTTGCTTCCCTGCCGGGAGTCGTGATAGATTCCAATGGTAATATCTTGCTGAACGGACAAAGCGGTGCGACGATTCTGATGGATGGCAAGCCTACTTATCTTTCGGGAGATGAATTGATGAGTCTGTTGAAATCTACTCCTGCAACTAATGCTGATAAGATAGACTTGATAACCCAGCCTTCCGCACGCCACGATGCGGCGGGAAGCTCCGGGTTGATTGATATACGTACAAGAAAAATAAGGCTGCGCGGTGTGAATCTGGCTTTGAACGGCAATGGCAGTCTTGGACGGACGGGTGGTGGTTATGGCGGCGTTTCCATGAATGTCAGGGAGAATAAGTTCAATCTTTATTTGAATTATTCGTATTATCAGGGAAAGGATGTCATAGACTTGTTTATCGACCGTGCGTTCGAACGGGATGGAGGAAGAATGATGCAGAACTCTTACCGGAAGCGTAGGAATTATTCGCACTATTTTCGTACCGGATGTGATTATTATCTCAATGAGCGGACAGTTTGGGGAGTCTCGTTGGGTGGAAACTTTTCCCGACAAAAGGAAAATGCAGGCATGTTTACGGAAATCCAAGAAATCGGAGTTGCGGGAAATACTTATAGCTATGCGGAGCAAAACCGGAACAATCTTTCTGTCGGGACCAGTATGGTGCATAAGCTTAAAAGAGAAGGGGGAGAACTCAGCGCTTCTTTTGATTATTTCCATTATTACCGTGTTGGAAACCAGTTGATGGATAGTTTTAAGCCCGATACATTGAAAGGGGATATGAAGGGAAATACCGACTTATATGTCGGACAGATAGATGCGGTTTATCCATTGAGTGAGGTTTGGAAGTTACAGGCCGGAGTCAAAACCTCATTTGTTACGATAGACAATACGGCAGGTTATATGCGTCCGTCGGTTTCCGGCTGGCTGCCGGACGGGGCACTTGGTTCCCGATTCGTATATGATGAGAATATCAATGCCTCTTATCTACAAGTCGGCTTATGAGGACCGGAAAATCTCACGGAGGCATGTACAACATCCACTAATTGCTTTTAACTTCGGAACATCTGTTTCAGCTTTCGTATGGCAGGCGTATTACCCGCCCCAATTATGGTGATTTGAATCCTTTTACCTATATATTTGATGACTATACCCATGAAGGGGGAAATACGAAGCTGCATCCTTCTTTCTCTGATAATATAGAGTTGGGGTATGTGTATCGTGATCAGTGACTCGGTTTGCTATCATGAAGAGCTATCGCGAACAGGAGGGGCGGCGTATCTATGTAATGCCCCAGAATCTGTCTTCCTATGTACAGACGGGTATGCGTGTACATGCCGCCAACCTCTCACCTGTTTCAGACGGAAGGTGAATCTGCGCTACCTCTCAATAATTATGGTTGGACGGAGCAAGGGCAGAAAATGAAAAACCGTATGTTTACCCCGATATTCGGCTGCATGAACCAGTTTGCTTTCACTTCCGTATGGTCGGCCGAACTTTCGGCAAATTATAATGGACGAATGGCACAGTACATCCGGCGCTGGAAGTGAATGTCGGGAAGGCCCGTAAAGATGTACAGGCGGATGTATTCAACACCAATTATCAAAAAGTAGATATTCAATCTCCCGGTGTGCAGGCGTTTGTTGACGAACGGCACAACAAACGTGTGCTGGGTATTGCTTTCTCTTGGCGTTTTCAAAAAGGCAGCGATACAAAAGAAAGCAGAAGGAAAAAAGAAATAGATGAAACAAAAAGAGTAAATTTGTAACTACTATGGGCAGACTGTGGAACAAATGGCTGATGCCGGCATTATTTGCCGTGATTCTTTTTCTATGTATTCGTGTGGCGAATGATATTCCGAAACATGAATACTATTGGGAAAGTAATGAGTGGAATTTCATGTTGAAGGATATGCTTGTGGTACTCTTCATGTCTTACCCTATCTTTTTTCTATTGAAGTATTGGCTTTGTTTGTGCCGGAAGCGGAAGTTGGTGTGGTGGCAGGAATACGGGGTGGTTGTCCTGACAGCTCCCGTCTGGTGTCTTCTGACGATGTGGGTTATCCGCTTTTTGATGGGGGTAAGTCTTGATTTATACGATGTGCCTATTCCCGCCATAGTCAGTATGTTGCTTGGCGGCTTCTTCTATATATTCTTGCGTAATCAGATGATACAGAAGGAAAACGAAGCTCAACGCCTGCAATTGGAGAAGATAAAAAATGACCAGCTCCAGACAGAGCTGAAATTCCTTAAAGCACAATATCATCCACACTTTCTTTTTAATGTACTCAATACGGTTTATTTTCAGATAGATGAGAATAATGAGGCTCCACGGCATACTCTTGAGCAATTGTCCGATTTGCTTCGTTACCAATTATACAATGACGGGGAGAAAGTGCAAGTTCGTGTGGAAGTGGAATATCTGAAACAATACATCAGCCTATGTAAACTTCGTGCTACGAAGCGGCTGCAGTTGCAGGTGCATTTCGATGAAATGGAGGCGCAGGTTGAGATTTATCCATTGTTGTTTGTACCGTTGGTGGAGAATGCTTTCAAATATGTGGGAGGGAACTATTTTATAGCTATGGATATGTGTCTGAAAGAAGGCAAGTTGTGTTTTAGTATTGAAAATTCTATACCGGAACCATTAGTGCACCAGAAAGGAAAACATGGAATCGGCATAGAAAATCTGAGGCGCAGGCTGGAGCTGCTATATCCGGAGCGTCATACGCTGGACATAAATAGAGGAGATACTTTGTTTAGAGTAAAACTTGTGATAGAATTATAGGATGAAACAGGTAAAATGTGTAATAACCGATGACGAGCCTACTGCATGTGAAGGATTGCAACGCTATGTGGAAAAGGTGGATTTCCTTTCTTTAATGGGTGTATGTGAAGATACTATGCAGTTGAACACTCTTTTGCAGACTGAGCAGCCGGACTTGTTGTTTCTGGATATTGAAATGCCTTATCTTTCGGGGCTTGAACTCTTGGCATCTCTTGCCCATCCGCCTCATGTGATTATCACTTCCGCTTATGAGCAGTATGCATTGAAAGGTTATGAACTTGATGTTACGGACTATCTGTTGAAACCGATTTCGTTTGACCGGTTCCTGAAAGCGGTGAATAAAGTACATGGTCTTTTGCAGCAGGAAAAATGGCCGGATGAAGCTAATAATTTTATATTTGTCCGTTCAGACCGTCAGATGCATAAGGTGTTGTTTAAGGATATTCTGGTGGTGGAGGGGCTGGAAAATTACGTCTGTATTTATACGGAAAGCACAAAGCTGCTTGTACGTTCTACCATGAAGCGTATGATAGAGGCTCTTCCTGGTGGAGTATTTCAGCAAGTCCATAAATCATATCTGATAAATTTGGAAAAGATTGAGATGATAGATGGCAATCGGATTATAGTTGGGAGGCATACTGTTCCGGTGGCACGTAATTTCCGCGAGGAGGTGTTTGCACGTATTTTGAAGAATACTTTGTAGTTGCGCAGGAGAAGCTTGTCATGATAAAACTCCGGGCACGAATTACATGGATTTCACGTTTTTTGCTAACCGCAACTGTGAAATTCATGTAATTCGTGCCCGAAAGAAAGTGTCAAAGGCGTATTGCTGCACGTGACTATTATGGCCTTAGTCTATTATTTCAAATCCCGTATACGGAACCAATGCCTTTGGTATGCGGATTCCTTCTGGAGTCTGGTTGTTTTCCAGCAAGGCGGCAACGATGCGTGGCAGAGCGAGTGCGGAACCGTTCAGCGTATGGCAAAGCTCTGTTTTCTTTTCTGCCGTACGGTAGCGGCATTTCAGACGGTTGGCTTGATAAGTGTCAAAATTAGAGACGGAACTTACTTCCAGCCAGCGTTTCTGTGCTTCGGAATACACCTCAAAGTCAAAACAGAGGGCAGCCGTGAAGCTCATATCGCCACCGCAAAGGCGCAGGATGCGGTAGGGGAGTTCCAGCTTTTGAAGCAAACCTTCTACGTGGTCCAACATCTCCTGGTGGGATTGTTTGCTGTGTTCCGGTTTGTCGATGCGTACCAGTTCCACTTTGGAGAATTCGTGCAGGCGGTTCAAGCCACGTACGTCTTTCCCGTATGAACCGGCTTCACGGCGGAAACATTGTGTGTATGCACAGTTCTTGATGGGCAACTGCTTTTCGTCCAGAATCACATCACGGTAGATGTTGGTTACGGGGACTTCGGCGGTAGGAATCAAGTAGAGGTCGTCCACTTCGCAATGATACATTTGCCCTTCCTTGTCAGGCAGCTGTCCCGTGCCGTAGCCGGAAGCGGCGTTCACCACTGTGGGCGGCATTATTTCCGTATAGCCGGATTTGCGTGCTTCGTCCAGGAAGAAGTTGATGAGTGCGCGTTGCAGTTGTGCGCCTTTGCCTTTGTATACGGGGAAGCCGGCACCGGTAATCTTGACACCCAGGTCAAAGTCTATCAAGTCATATTTCTTGGCCAGTTCCCAGTGGGGCAGGGCGTCTTTGGGCAGCTCGGTTTCCATACCACCTATTTTCTCTACTACATTGTCGTCGGCACCTACGCCTTCAGGCACGCTGTCGTAGGGAACGTTGGGGATGGTATAAAGCAAAGTCTGCAAATCGTTGGCAGCCTGGTCCATATTGGCTTGCAAGTCCTTGTTGACTTCTTTCAGCTCGGCCACGCGGCTTTTGGCGGCTTCTGCTTCTTCTTTCTTGCCCTCCTTCATCAGTTGTCCGATGGATTTGGAGAGTGAGTTGGCTTCTGCCAGGTTTTTATCTAGGATGGTTTGATTGGCTTTTCTTTTGTCATTGAAGTCCAGCACTTGTGCAATGGTTTCTTTTGCATTCTTGAAGTGCTTCTTTTCCAGTCCGCGGAGAACCGCGTCGGTGTTTTCTGTAATTTGTTTGATGGTAAGCATATCTTATACTTGTTTTTATGTTATTCGGTTTTGTGAGTGCAAAGATATGGAAAAAACAAATAAAGTGTTGCTTTTGACATAAAAGAAAGGGATGCAACCTATTCGGATTGCATCCCTTTTCCTTATTTCTTGTTCGGAAACTTATGCTTCTGCATTTTCTGCAGGGATAACAGAAACTGAACGTCTGTCTTCCTTGCCCACTTTGAATTGTACAGTTCCGTCTACTAAAGCGAAAAGAGTGTGGTCTTTTCCCATACCGATGTTATTACCCGGGTGGAATTCAGTACCTCTTTGACGAACGATGATGTTACCTGCTTTGCAAGCTTCGCCACCAAATATCTTAACGCCTAATCTCTTGCTCTGTGATTCGCGGCCGTTCTTAGAACTACCGACACCTTTTTTATGTGCCATTTCTTCTTACTGTTTTAATTGATTAAGCTACTACTTCTGTAATTGTTAACTCTGTGAATTGTTGACGGTGACCGTTCAACTTACGATAACCTTTTCTTCTTTTCTTGTGGAAAACAAGAACTTTATCGCCTTTTACCATGTTTGATACGACCTGGCAAACAACCTTTGCACCCTCTACTGTGGGAGCACCTACGGTGATGTTGCCGTCTTTGTCTACCAAAAGAACCTTGTCAAACTCTACTGTTGCACCGTTTTCTGCATTCTGGATGTGGTGTACAAACAGCTTTTTGCCAGCTTCTGCTTTGAATTGCTGACCGTTGATTTCTACAATTGCGTACATTTCTTATATATAATGTATAAGTTAGCTCCGTCGGGTGGTCTCTAATCACTTAGAAAGCACTTGGTCGAACCCGGTGCGGAATAATCGGGCACAAAAGTACTCTTTTTATTCTAAATGGACAAATGTTCTTCTGCTTTTTTGTTCTTTTAATGCAGATTGTACTTTTAGCCTATTGGAGAAAAACTGTTTCATCAAAGAAAAACAGTCTGTGTAGGGATGGTTTCTGTTACAAAATGAATTTCAGAACATAGATACCGGCCAGCATCAGCGCCATTACAAGACACGCGAATATGACGAGTAGCACAAGACTGTAAGTCAGCATGAGGATAGTGCGCCAAAAGCTTCTCCACCAGGTGCAGCGGTACAATTGTTTGTAATTCCAACAGAATAGGACGAAAATAAGCCATAAAGGCAGCTCATACAAATCGTCTACCTTTGCGTACCCGTTGAAAGGCAGCACGATGATGCTCAGTAGGAGTATCTGGCAAGCTATGTAGGCTTGTATGAACACATGCTCCGTGGTATTGTAGTTTAACTTATATTTCCGGCGTCGGAAGGCAAGTTGGGTGGCAAGTGCAAACAAAGGCAGTGTGGCAATGATGCGGAATGCCTTGTTTCCGTGTCCCCAGCTCTTCATCAGATTCCATACTTTCATTAGGAAAGGAGAGTTCTGGAAGACTTTTTCCAGTCTGTCTCCCACTTCCGAGGTGTCGTTTACAAATTCATCGATGAGGTCGCCATCATCGCTGTTCTGTTCGGATACCTGTGTGGCAGAAGTGGAGTCGTTCTTCTCTTCCAGTTTGTTCAAGCTTTTCTCCAGGCTTTTTATAGTGATGGCGAGGGCTCGCTTTTCCTCTTTGCTATAGGTTTTCTCCATCTTTTTGGTAAGCTTCTCTTTAGCGGCAATGATTTCTTCTTTGTCTGTCTGCTCTGTCTTTTCCGTCTTTTCTTTTTTGCTTAGGGCTTCCGGGTCTACCAGTTGCACAGCCATGATATAAAGGGCTGCAAGAATGAAGAGTGTCTGGAACGGGCGAAAATACTCTACACGCTTACCACCGATGAAGTCTCTAATCATGTACCCCGGACGGTAGAGGAGTTCCAGAAGGGTACGTCCAAAGCCATTGTCTATATTGAAGAAGCCTCCGGCAATGTTTTTAAGCGCGTTACTCAACCGATAGCGTGGAGTGTTACGGCTTTGTCCGCAACGGTTACAGTAGTTGCCGGTATAGGTGGTGCCGCAATTCAGGCAGGTGCAGGTTTCGTTGCCAGCGGGAGGAGTTTTTCTCCCTTGTATCAGCTTGATGTGAAATGCGCGTAAGCGTACTGCGCAGGGGTGCCACCATGAGTCGATGAAAGTTCTTGCTTTGTTGGGTAGTATCCTTCTTTTTTGGAGGATGCCCCACAATGTCAGTATGAAGACAACCGGGAAGAAGTTGCTGTCGTCGGTCATGTCCAGCTCTTCAATAGCCAACCAGAAGAGTGTCACTAGAAGGAGGATTTGCCAGACACTTATCCTTTTCTGTTTCCGGAGAGAAGTGGCATGCATGTTTTCCGGCCGGATGGGATTTTCAATCTTGAATATGGAAGGATGCTCCTCCTGAACTGCCAGCAGTTCTTCTAAAGTGTTCATTATTTTCCGGTGTGGGTACTTCTCCAATTCTTTGGCAGTGGTTACTCCGTGGGTGACTCCGGCAAAGTCTACTCCGGCTGCTTGGGCTGTTTCCGCATCTACCGTGCTGTCGCCTATATAGAGGGTCTCGGCTTTGCTGACATGTAGCCGCTTAATGGCAAGGAGTAGCCCTTCGGGAGATGGCTTGGCGGCTTTCACGTCTTCACCACCCACGATGATGTCCATAAAATCTTCAGGAAAATGCTGGTCGAGGAGTTCCTTGATGCGGAATCGATATTTGGTCGAGATGATTCCGATGCGAGCGCCGGAGTCCTTCAGTGCAGTCAGTACGGACTTGGTTTCCAGAAAAAGCACCGTGTTGACAGTCATATGCGTATCGGCCTCTTTTCGGTATTCTGCCTTGAATCCTGCCAGTTGTCCGGCATCTGTCACGCCGGTGAGGATGGAAAAAGAGTCTTCCAGAGTCTTGCCGATAGTACGTTTGATGTCGTCATCCGTCACCTCTGTATATCCGTGACGGGTCAGTACGTTGCGGAAACAAGTGACGATTCCGCGGGAAGAATCAGCAAGCGTATAATCAAAGTCGAAAAGATAGGTCGTGTAATTCATTGTGACTTTTTGTGACAAAGATAGTGTAAAGTATATTTTTACAAAATAAAAAAGAGGATTAATCGGAATTTTGTATTACTTTTGTTTGCATGAATTCTGTAGAAAAGTGACAAGATGTGTAAGTGTTTTATCCGGTTAGGTTGTTATACTATACACGTTAACCCTATAATGTTATGAATTTGATAAAATCTTGTTGTTTGTTTGTGGTCTTTTCATCCTTTCTGGCATGCACCTCGCAGGTGTCGGATGTGAAGAGTGTGTCTTATACAGAGTTTGTGAATCCCTTTATCGGTACAGATTTTACAGGAAACACCTATCCGGGTGCCCAGGCGCCGTTTGGCATGGTGCAGCTCAGTCCTGACAACGGACTGCCGGGCTGGGACCGTATTTCCGGATATTTTTATCCGGACAGTACCATTGCAGGCTTCAGCCATACCCATCTCTCCGGAACCGGCGCTGGTGACTTGTATGACATCTCTTTTATGCCGGTGACATTGCCTTATAAGGAGGCGGAAGCTCCGCTCGGCATTCACTCTTTGTTCTCTCATTCGGAAGAATCGGCAAGCGCTGGATATTATCAGGTGCGTCTGAAAGATTATAATATAAATGTAGAGTTGACGGCCACCGAGCGTTGTGGCATTCAGCGGTATACTTTCCCAAAAGCCGATGCTGCCGTTTTCCTGAATTTGCGGAAAGCCATGAATTGGGATTTTACCAATGATTCTCACATAGAAGCCGTCGATTCGGTAACGGTGCAAGGTTACCGTTACTCTGACGGTTGGGCACGCGACCAGCGCCTCTACTTCCGTACACGTTTCTCCAAACCGTTTGCTGCGATGCAGCTCGATACAGCTGCCATAGAGAAAGAAGGCAAGCGGATAGGGACATCTGTCATTGCACGATTCGACTTTCAGACTAAGGAAGGAGAACAGATTCTTGTCAGTACTGCCATCTCCGGTGTAAGTATGGAAGGGGCGGCACGTAATCTAGCAGCAGAAGTACCTGATGATGATTTCGACAAATACCTGGCTGCTGTGCAGGATGATTGGAACGAACAATTGTCCCGGATAGAAATAAAATGCGATGACCGCGATGAGAAAGTCAAGTTCTATACAGCTTTATATCATTCGATGATTGCTCCTACCATTTACAGTGATGTGGACGGCGCCTATTACGGTCCCGACAAGCAAGTGCACCGGGTAGAGGGCTGGACAAATTACAGTACTTTCTCCTTGTGGGACACTTACCGTGCGGCTCATCCTCTCTATACTTTTATTGAGCCGGAACGGGTGAATGATATGGTGAAGTCCTTCCTCGCCTTCTTCGAACAGAACGGCCGCCTTCCCGTATGGAATTTTCAGGGGGGCGAGACAGATATGATGATAGGTTACCACTCTGTGCCGGTTATTGTAGATGCCTATCTGAAAGGTATTGGGGACTTCGATGCGAAAAAGGCCTTGGAGGCTTGTGTAGCTACTGCCAATATCGATTCCTATCGTGGCATTGGGTTATATAAGAAATATGGCTATGTTCCTTATAATGTGACAGATCAGTATAATTCGGAAAACTGGTCACTTTCTAAAACACTGGAATATGCATATGATGACTATTGTATAGCCCGTATGGCAGAGAAGCTGGGCGATAAGGAGGTTGCGGACGAGTTTTATAAGCGTTCCCGTAATTACCGGAATGTCTACAATCCGGTAAGTTCTTTCATGCAGCCCCGTGATGACAAGGGAGAGTTTATCCGGAACTTCTCGCCGGACGACTATACTCCGCACATCTGCGAGAGCAACGGCTGGCAATACTTCTGGTCTGTGCAGCAGGATATTGACGGTTTGATAGTTTTGACCGGAGGTAAGGAACGGTTTGCCCAGAAGCTGGACAGTATGTTTACTTACAATCCTTCTGCAGATGATGAGTTGCCTATTTTCAGCACCGGGATGATTGGCCAGTATGCGCATGGAAATGAGCCTAGCCATCACGTCATCTATCTGTTCAATGCTGTGGATCAACCTTGGAAAACCCAGAAATATGCAGCCCGGGTGATGCGTGAACTCTACCTGAACACTCCTGCCGGTTTGTGCGGCAACGAGGATTGCGGACAGATGTCCGCCTGGTATGTGTTCAGTGCGATGGGCTTTTATCCGGTAGACCCGGTTGGTGGAAAATATGAAATCGGTACCCCCCTATATCCGGAAATGAAGATGCACCTGCCCGGTGGAAAGACCTTTACGGTACTGGCGCCGGCGGTGAGCAAGGAAAATTGCTACATTCAATCTGTCAAACTCAACGGTAAGAACTATGACAAAAGTTATATTACGCATGAACAGATAATGGATGGAAGTGTTTTCGAATTTGAAATGGGGGATAAGCCAGGTCAGGCATGGTACAGTCCCCGATAACCGGCTAACATATGAATGAACATTTCGACTTGACATATAAATCCCTTTTCCGCAGGTATTATACCAACCTGCTGTTCTATGCCACACGCATTGTGGGGGAAGAAGATGCGGAAGATGTGGTACAGGATGTTTTCGTGGAGCTGTGGAAGCGGAAAGATACCATGAAGGTGGGAGAGCAGATTCAGGCTTTTCTGTATAGGGCGGTGTATACCCGTGCCTTGAACGTTCTGAAGCATCGGGACATTGTGAGTGGCTATGAGGCTGTCATGCTCGAAATCCATAAAAAGAGGGTTGAGTTCTATCAACCTGACAGCAATGATGTGGTGAAACGGATAGAGGATGCCGAACTCAGGAGGAAGCTGTCCGATGCCATCAATGAATTGCCGGACAAGTGCCGGATGGTATTCAAACTCAGCTATCTGCATGATATGAAGAATAAGGAGATAGCTGATACAATGGGAGTGTCATTGCGTACGGTGGAGGCCCACATGTACAAAGCTTTGAAGTTGCTGCGTGATAAACTGGGGTATCTGAACCTGATGTTGGCTCTGTTTTTCATCGGGAAAGTAAGTGTTTTTGCGAGCAGCGTTGTTTTATTATCATAATGAAGGAAAGAATGAATAAGTTGAATGAGGAGATATTGGCCAAGTTCCTTATGGGTGAATGTACGGAAGATGAACTTCGTGAGGTGAACGCCTGGCTGGAAGAGTCGGGTGAGAATGCACGCGAATTGTTCAGGCTGGAGGAGATTTACCACTTGGGGAGACTGGGGGATACTTCGAATACACAAGACATAGAAAAGGCCGAAAAGCGATTGTTTAAAAGGCTGGAACAAGAGAAGACGAAACAATACAAGGTACGGAGGATGGTTGGGTGGATACGGTATGCGGCCGTATTTGTGGGCTTCTTCCTTTTGGGTACTTTCGGCTATCTTTTTTATCAGACTTATAGCCAGCCGGAAACATTACTGGCTGTCACCACTCATGATAAGATTAAGGAACTGAAACTGCCGGATGGAACCAAAGTCTGGCTGAATAAAAACACTACCCTGAAATATCCACATGAGTTTGCAGGGAAGGGAAGAAAGGTTTATCTGGAAGGAGAAGGATATTTTGAGGTGATGAGGAATCCGGAAAAACCGTTTGTCGTACAGAGTGAGGTCATGCAGGTCAGAGTATTGGGAACTGTTTTCAACCTCAAGTCTGACAAGGCTAAGATGTCTGCAGTAGCTACCCTTTTGAAAGGCGAAGTAGAGGTGAAAGGTAATCATGGCGAGGGTATGATTATCCTTGCCCCCGGACAGAAAGCCGAGCTGAACGGAATGACTAGGCGTCTGGTGGTGAAGCAGGTGGATACGGGAATCGAAAACTGGCACAATAATGAGTTTGTCTTTGAGAAGGCTGACCTATACACCATTGCGCGTACATTGGAGAATTCGTATGGGGTGAGGGTAATTCTGGCACCGAACATAGATGTAAGCAAGACTTACTCGGGTACACTGAAGAAAAAAGAGAGTGTAGGGGCTGTGCTGAATCTGATAAAGAATGCCATTCCATTGGAGTATAAAATTGTGGGGAACAGTGTTTTCCTCTCCTCAATGAAGTAGGAAGGCCGCACAAATTCGAGATATGACGAGAAGAATTTATTTAATACTAACAACTTTCTAATATTATGCGAAAATTAATCCTATTGTTTTTTTTTGTGAGCAGTGCTTTATGGCTGCATGCCAAAGACTTTACCCGGTATGTCAGTCCTCTTGTCGGCACGCAGTCTACTTTCGAGCTTTCCACCGGTAATACCTATCCTGCGATCGCACGTCCCTGGGGTATGAACTTCTGGACTCCTCAGACAGGTAAGATGGGTGACGGCTGGCAATACGTCTATACCGCGAACAAGATCCGTGGTTTCAAGCAGACACACCAGCCCAGTCCCTGGATTAACGACTACGGGCAGTTCTCCATTATGCCGGTGGTTGGCAAACCCGAGTTTGATGAAGAGAAGCGTGCAAGTTGGTTCTCCCACAAGGGCGAAGTAGCACTTCCTCATTATTATAAGGTATATCTTGCCGAACACGATGTGGTTACCGAGTTCACCCCTACCGACCGTGCCGTATTGTTCCGTTTCACTTTCCCTGAAAATGATCATTCATACGTTGTTGTCGATGCCTTTGACAAGGGCTCTTATGTGAAGATACTTCCGGAACAGAATCGTATTATCGGTTATACTACCCGTAACAGCGGCGGTGTTCCCGAGAACTTCAAGAACTATTTCGTGATAGAGTTCGACAAGCCTTTTACTTATAAGGCGTCTGTAGCCGATGGCGTCTTGACCGAGAATAAGGTTGAGCAGGAAGCCGGACATGCCGGTGCTGTTATCGGTTTCAAAACCCGTAAGGGTGAAGTGGTACATGCCCGTGTAGCCTCTTCTTTCATCGGTTTTGAGCAGGCTGACCGTAACTTGAAGGAGCTTGGCAATGACAATTTGGAAACACTGGTTCAGAAAGGTCAGGATGCCTGGAACAAGGTGCTGGGCCGTATTGATGTGGAAGGCGGAACCCTTGACCAGTACCGTACTTTCTACTCATGTTTGTATCGTTCCTTGTTGTTCCCGCGTGCATTCTATGAACTGGATGAGGCGGGAAATCCGATTCATTACAGTCCCTACAATGGGCAAGTGTTGCCCGGCTATATGTATACGGATACCGGTTTCTGGGACACTTTCCGCTGTCTTTTCCCATTCCTCAACCTGATGTATCCGTCGGTGAACAGGCAGATTCAGGAAGGTCTTGTCAACACCTATAAGGAAAGCGGTTTCTTCCCCGAATGGGCAAGTCCGGGTCACCGTGGCTGTATGATTGGCAACAACTCTGCTTCCGTACTGGCAGATGCCTATCTGAAAGGTGTGAAGGTGGAGGATGTGCAGACGTTGTACGAAGGTCTCATCAACGGTACAAAGAATGTCCATCCCGAGGTCTCTTCTACGGGTCGCCTCGGCTATGAGTATTACAACAAGCTTGGTTATGTTCCCTACGATGTGAAAATCAACGAGAACACTGCCCGTACTTTGGAGTATGCTTATAATGACTGGTGCATCTACCGCATGGCAAAAGAACTGAACCGTCCGAAGAAGGAGCAGAAACTCTTTGCGGAACGTGCCATGAACTATAGGAATGTATTTGATAAGGAAAGCAAGCTGATGCGTGGTCGTAATCAAGACGGCCAGTTCCAGTCTCCTTTCTCTCCTTTGAAGTGGGGTGACGCCTTTACTGAAGGTAACAGCTGGCACTATTCCTGGTCTGTATTCCACGACCCTCAAGGTCTGATAGACCTGATGGGTGGAAAAGAGTCTTTCGTAGAGATGCTTGACTCTGTATTTATTGTCCCGCCCTTGTTCGATGACAGCTACTACGGCCAGGTAATCCATGAAATCCGTGAGATGACAGTGATGAATATGGGTAACTATGCCCATGGCAACCAGCCCATCCAGCACATGATTTACCTTTATAACTACGCCGGGGAACCTTGGAAGGCCCAATATTGGCTTCGTCAGGTAATGAACCGCATGTATACTGCCGGTCCCGACGGTTATTGCGGTGACGAGGACAACGGTCAGACTTCCGCGTGGTATGTCTTCTCTGCACTTGGTTTCTATCCGGTTTGCCCTGGTACGGACGAGTATGTATTGGGCGCCCCTCTGTTCCGTAAGGCTACCCTCCATTTCGAGAACGGTAAGTCCCTGACAATTGACGCTCCGGATAACTCACCGGAGAACATGTATATCGAGTCTCTCAAGGTGAACGGCGTGGATTATTCCAGGAATTATCTGACGCATGGCGATTTGCTGAATGGCGGTACCTTGAGGTTTGATATGGGCAGCCAGCCTAATATGAAGAGAGGTACGCAGCCGGAAGATTATCCTTATTCTTTCTCGAATGAACTGAAGAAGTAAAGAATAGTAATAATATAGTAAGAAAAGGGTTGCCTCGAAAATAAGTTGATATATCATTTTGTTATTTACTATCTGTATTATAGGTGTTTTTCTTGAATCAGGTGGGAATAATTATTTACTTCGTTAGTAATATTGAGCAAAATGATATATCAACTTGTTTTCGGGGTAACTCTTTTTTTTAGGATTAATGATAAAAAAGATACTTTTTCAGTAAGTGTATTTTCATTGTCTGTTGTTTTATATAGGAATGCGAGAGAATGAATCTCTCGAAGTAATTTATTGTATAACCTATAAATTGTGTTTATGAAAGACAATTATGCTTTTCGGAGTTCGACGTTCATGCGGGCTTTATTAGTTTTGTTGTTCATGGCAGTTTCTATCCAGTGGGGCTTTGCCCAGTTAAACCTGAATGTGTCTCGTGGCACATTGGGGACAGTCATTGAACAAATCAAGTCTCAATCCAAGTATCAATTTTTTTATGACGACAAGCTGGCTGCGCTGTCAGTAGAAAACGTTAAAGTGAACAATGTATCCATTGAAGATGCTTTGAATGTTATTCTCAAGGGGAAGAACATTTCGTATAAAGTGGAGGACAACATCGTTTATCTTTCAGAAAAGACCGCTACTTCACAAGAAGGTAAGCAACAGGGGAAAGAGAGGACTATTACCGGAGTCGTATCAGATGATATGGGGCCTCTGATTGGTGTGAACGTATTGGTAAAAGGTACCAGCAATGGTTGTATTACAGACCTGGACGGTAACTTTACGTTGACCACTACAGAAGCGAATCCGGTACTTGTATTCTCTTATATCGGTTATAAGTCGCAGGAAATTTCGGCGACCGGTTCAGCTTCCATTAATGTACTGATGCAGAATGACACGCAGATGATTGAAGAAGTGGTGGTCACTGCCCTCGGTATCAAGCGATCGGAAAAGGCATTGTCCTACAATGTACAGCAGGTGAATACGGATGCCATTACTTCCAATAAAGACGCCAACTTTGTAAATTCATTGAGTGGCAAGGTAGCGGGTGTGAATATCAATGCTTCTTCATCCGGTGTGGGTGGCGTATCAAAGGTAGTGATGCGTGGTACGAAATCCATCATGCAGTCTTCCAATGCACTTTATGTTATTGACGGTGTGCCTATTTTCTCCGGACGTGGTACTGCCGGAGGTAAGGAGTTCGACTCTCAGGGTTCTTCAGAACCGATTGCCGACATCAACCCGGAAGACATCGAGTCAATGTCAGTCTTGACCGGTGCTGCCGCTGCCGCCTTGTATGGTTCGGAAGCTGCCAACGGTGCCATTGTCATTACTACAAAGAAAGGTAAAGAAGGTAAGGTGAGCCTTACTGTCAGCAGCAATACCGAATTCACCAATCCGTTTGTGATGCCGAGCTTCCAAAACCGTTACGGTACGGGAACCGGTGGTGTGATGAGTACTTCAGGAGCCATGAGCTGGGGAGCACCTTTGTCTGCTGCCAATAATTACAATTACAGCCCGAAAGATGATTATTTCCAGACGGGTATTATAGGTACGGAAAGTATTTCTTTGTCAACCGGTACAGAGAAAAATCAGACGTATGCATCGGCTGCTGCAGTAAACTCCAAGGGGATTGTTCCCAACAACAAATACAACCGTTACAACTTCACGGTACGTAACACCACTACTTTCCTGGACGACAAGATGACTCTGGACTTCGGTGCAAGCTATATTCTGCAGAATGACCAGAACATGACGAACCAGGGTACTTACAACAACCCGTTGGTGGGTGCTTATTTGTTCCCGCGCAGCAACGACTGGTCTGATATCAGCATGTATGAGCGCTATGACGCTGCCCGTAAGATTTATACGCAATACTGGCCGGTAGGTGACGAAGGTATGGTAATGCAGAATCCTTATTGGATTAACTACCGCAATCTGCGCCAGAACAAGAAGGACCGCTATATGCTGAATGCCGGTTTGAGCTATAAGATTCTGGACTGGCTGACTGTTTCAGGACGTGTACGTTTGGATAACTCCAACAATGATTATACAGAAAAGTTCTATGCTTCTACCAATACACAGCTCACCGAGAGCTCTTCACGAGGTCTTTATGGTATTACCAAGACGCAGGACAAACAGTTGTATGCAGACTTCCTGGTGAGTATCAACAAATATTTCGGTGAAGATTGGTCACTCCAAGCCAACGTCGGTGGTTCATTCTCCGATATACGTTCGGATGCAATGAAAACACGTGGTCCGATTGCTGATGGTGGCGATGCCTTCAGCGGCGAACCGGTAGGTTTGACCAACTACTTTGCCATCCAGAACCTGAGTGCCAGCAAGACACAGCGTTTGCAGGAAGGATGGCGTGAACAGACCCAGTCTCTCTTCGCTTCGGCTGAGCTTGGTTACAAGAACACTTACTTCTTGACGCTGACCGGACGTAACGACTGGCCTTCACAGCTGGCAGGTCCCAACTCCAACAGCAAATCATTCTTCTATCCTTCAGTCGGTGGTTCTGTTGTACTGTCTGAGCTAATGCCTAACTTGAACAAAGATTATCTTTCTTTTATAAAGGTTCGTGGTTCATGGGCATCTGTTGGTAGTGCTTTCTCCAGATATTTGGCTAATCCTCACTATGAATGGAATTCAAGTTCCGGCCAGTGGAGTATCACGACCCAATATCCGTTGTACAATCTGAAACCTGAGCGTACCAATTCTTGGGAAATCGGTTTGAACATGCGTTTCCTCAAGAACTTTGAATTGGACGTGACATATTACAATGCCAAGACTATGAATCAGACATTCAATCCGCAGTTGCCCGTCAGCGGTTGGTCGGCCATGTATATCCAGACCGGCGCCGTACGTAACTCCGGTATTGAGTTGTCACTGAATTACAAGAATACTTGGAAAGATTTTACATGGGATACAGGTATAACCTTCTCCAGCAACAAGAATAAAATCCTGACTTTGGCAGATAATGCCATCAATCCCGTTACCGGTGAGCTGTTCTCTTTGAGTACGTTGAACATGGGTGGTTTAGGTGATGCCCGCTTCTTACTGAAAGAAGGTGGGAGCATGGGTGACCTTTACTCCCTGCGGGATATGAAACGTGATGCCAACGGACAGATTTTTGTGGACCAAAATGGAACGGTTGCTACGGAAGCCATAACGGACCCGGATAAATATATCAAGTTGGGAAGCGTACTTCCTAAAGGTAATTTGGCTTGGCGTAATAACTTCATTTGGAAGAATTTCACAGCGGGCTTCTTGATTTCAGCCCGTTTGGGTGGTGTGGTTTACTCACGTACACAAGCTATGTTGGACTACTACGGTGTGTCCAAGGCGTCTGCCGATGCACGCGATTTAGGCTATGTGCTGGTGAATGGTAGAGATAAGGTAAACCCCGAAACATGGTACGGTGTAGTAGGTAGCGGCACGTCTGTTCCTCAATACTATACTTATTCTGCTACCAATGTCCGTCTGCAGGAAGTATCTTTGGGTTACACCATCCCCAGAAAGTTGTTGAATGATGTGTGCGATATCAAGGTTTCGTTGGTAGGCCGCAACTTGTGGATGATTTACAGCAAGGCTCCTTTCGATCCCGAAAGTGTAGCTTCTACCGATAACTTTTATCAGGGAATAGACTATTTCATGATGCCGGCTTTGCGTAACATCGGCTTTAGCTTGAGCTTTAAATTTTAATACCAAACGATATGAAAAAGAAAAATATTATAAATAAATTGATTGTTGCTCCGTTGGTTATGGGCTTTATGTCCTGTACCGGCAATTATATGGATATCAACTCCAATCCTTATCAACCGGGTGATTTGACTCCGGATGATTATGCACTGGGTTCTGCCATGAGTAACTTGGCAAGTACGGTTATCTCATCAGATGTCAATACGGCACAGTTTACTGATTGTTTGTTGGGTGGACCGTTGGGAGGTTATTTTGCCGATTCAAATGCCGGCTGGTCCAATACAATATCCAATTTTAATGCTACAAATGACTGGACGCGTGTGTTCTTGATAAGTGACCGTATCATTTCAACACTTTACGGTAACTTGAGCACAGTGAAACAAGTATCGGAGAATACCAATAATCCGGTTCCTTATGCCATTGCTCAAATCATAAAGGTTGCTGCCATGAGTCGCGTGACTGATGCGTATGGTCCTATTCCTTATTCTAAAATCGGTCAGGATGGCAAGATTACCATTCCTTATGATACGCAGGAAGAAGTATATAACGCATTCTTCAAGGAACTGGACGAATCCATCGAGGTGCTGACTGAAAACAGAAATGCGGCGTTGGTTGCTTCTGCAGATTTCGTGTACAGTGGTAATGTACAGAAGTGGGTGAAGTTTGCCAATTCATTGAAACTGCGTTTGGCTATCCGTATTGCCAATGTAAGCCCTGCTAAGGCTAAAGAAATGGCTGAAAGTGCAGTGAATCACGAGTTGGGTCTGATTGAAACAAATGCAGACAATGCTACATGGAAGTATTTCGGTACAATTAGCAATCCGTTGTTTGTGGCAGTACGTTACAATGAAGAAGCTTCAGGTGGTGATACCCATCCTGCTGCCGACATCATCTGCTACATGAACGGTTACAACGACAATCGTCGTGCCAGCTATTTTGAGGAATCAAAATGGCCTGGAGAGACTTATGTAGGATTACGTCGCGGTATCAACCTCAGTAAGATGAAGGAGTATTTCATCAATTATTCACGTGTGAAGATTTCCTCTTCTGATCCCGTGCTTTGGATGAATGCGGCAGAAGTTGCTTTTTTGCGTGCTGAAGCCACTGCAATCTATGGTTTCAACATGAAAGGAACCGCTGCTGATTTTTATGAACAAGGTGTCCGTCTCTCTTTCGAACAGTGGGGAGCTACCGGTGTAGACAGCTATCTGGCTGATGAAAGCAGTGTACCTGCTCTTTACAAAGATCCCGCCGGTCTTAATACTTATGAAAAGAACCTTTCAGCCATTACTGTCAAGTGGAATGAAGGGGCATCCAAGGAAGAAAAACAGGAACGTATCATTACCCAGAAGTGGATTGCGAATTGGCCGTTAGGTAACGAAGCTTGGGCTGACTATCGCCGTACAGGCTATCCCAAACTGTTGCCTGCAACCAGTGAAGGTAACTTGAGTGGTGGAATTGTTGATAGCGAGAAAGGTGCACGCCGTATGCCTTATCCTTCTGAAGAATATACAAGTAATACTGAAAACGTGCAAGAGGCAGTAAACAGCTATCTGGGTGGACCGGACAACATGGCTACTGACGTATGGTGGGCACGCAAATAATAACAATAAATGCTGAATAATTATGAAATTATATAAGAAATCATTCAAAGGAATCGCGCTGGCAGCTTTTTCCGTATTGGCATTGTCTGCCTGCTCCGACTGGACGGATTCAGAGAGTATTAAACTGAAAGAACCCGGAATCGACAAACAGTCTCCCGAACTGTATGCCAAGTATCTGAAGAACTTGCAGGAATACAAGAATTCTGACCATAAGATTGTATACGGCTGGTTTGATAATAGTGAGAAAGTTCCTTTCAGCCGCGGGCAGCACATGTCGGATGTTCCCGACAGCCTGGACGTAATTATCGCAACTACTCCCGATTTGGCGGAATTCGAATTGGAAGATATTGCAAATGTACATGAGAAGGGAACGAAAGTATTCTATTCCATCAGCTATGACAATATCTTGAAGGAACATACCGACAAGGTGAAAGAAGGAACAGAAACATCTGCATTCTCGGCTTATCTGTCGGCTGAGCTGAACAGACTGATAGCTCTTGAAGCACCTTTCGACGGTATTGTAGCCGAGTATCGTGGTAGCAATCCTATCTACATGTCCGAAGCCGACAAGGCTGAAGCAAAGGCAAATCAGGATACTTTCTTCGGTGTGATATCCAACTGGAAGAGTGCCAATTCAGGTAAGCAACTGGTGTTCCAGGGGTATCCTGCCAACCTGATAGGCCAGTCTGTGCTGTCTTCTTGTGACCATATCATCTTGATTACAAATGATGCCACGGATGTTGCCCAACTGGGGGTAGAAGCGCTTCAGGCCTTGATGGCAGACGGTGTTCCGGCTGACCGCTTCATTGTATCGGCATCTACCGTCTCTCTGGATACAACAGATAAGACTACCGGATATTACAATGCTTTGAGAGCTCTGTCGGAAGCTGCTTATTGGGTGACAGAACCGTCTGCAGAGTTTACAAAAGCTGGTCTGGCTATTGAGAACATGCAGAATGATTATTACAATGCTACCAATACCTATCAATACGTGAGAGAAGCTATCAATATTATGAATCCTGCTCCTAAAAAATAAAAGAATATCATGAAACTGAAAAGTATATATTTAGTATCGATGGCATTATTGGCAGGTGTATTTGCTGCTTGTAATGATAATGACGTTGAGAATTTCGATAATCAGGTGTATATCAACGGCTCGGCGATGACCAGTACTGTGTTGTTGAAAAACACTGTTTCCGATACGGAAGGTTCATTCCGGATTTCAATGGCCCGTCCTGAATCGCAGGATATAACTATTGCCTTGAAGGCGGACCCTTCACTGGTAGCTACTTATAACGCTACCTATTATGACACAGCCGAGGCTCTGCCGGAAAACTATTATACGGTAGAAACTCCGCAGGCTACCATTTTGGCCGGTGCTGTCATTTCAGACGACATCACTGTCAGCTTCAAGAACTTGACGGAGCTGGACCGTGAGAAGGTATATGTATTGCCAGTTACGGTAGACCAGGCAAGCATCGGAGTCTTGAAGAGCTCCGGTACCATGTACTACGTGCTGAAGGGTGCCGCATTGATTAATACGGTTCCTGATATTACCAAGAATCTGGTTTACGTAACTTGGACCAATCCAGATGTAGCCAATAATATGAATAAGCTGACGGCAGAAGCGTTGATTCGTGTAAGCAAGTTTGACAAGATGCTGACTTCCATTATGGGTATCGAAGGTAAGTTCCTGCTCCGCATCGGTGATGCCGGAATTCCTCAAAACCAGTTGCAGGTGGCTACAAGTAGCGGCAATGTGACCGATGAGAGTCTGGTTATTCCGACAAACGAATGGACACATATCGCTGTGACCTACGATGCGGATGCAAAAACAGTTATAATCTACATCAATGGTAAGAATATGCTGGAGACTACTTTGGACTGCGGAGTCGTGAACTGGGGCCAGACCATGACCGATGAAGGTAACGGATTCTGGATTGGCCATTCATACAATCGTGACCGTTGGTTGGAAGGTAATATCTCAGAGGTGCGTATCTGGAACAAGGTGTTGACATCAGCAGAAATCAATGCAAAGGACCACTTCTACCAGGTAGAGCCGGATGCTGACGGACTGGTTTCTTACTGGAAGTTCGATGAGGGCGCCGGTACTGCCATTCACGATTATAGCGGAAATGAGAACAATGCTACTGCAGTGGAATCATTGACTTGGACTGCTGTGGAACTGCCCGCTAAATAATTTAGTTATACCTTAATTCAAATAAAAAGATATTGATTATGAAATATATGAATCATGTAAAATCAGGCTTGCTGGCAATGGCTTTTGCATGTGCAGGAATATGCTTCACCGGTTGTGAAGATGATGTTGTCATCAACACCGGCAACAGTGACAAGCTGGATACTGTGGATGGCGTGTATGGCTATGTAAAGTCTGCCGCCGGTGCACGTGAACTTACTCCGATTTCTGTTTTTGGCGACAAGGTTGCTACCGGACATCTCTATTTTGAACTGAGCAAAGCTGCAGAGCAGGATGTTACGGTGACCTTCAAAGTGGACGAAGACGTTTTGGAGGCTTACAATAAGAAGAATGGAACAAGCTATAAAATGTATCCCGCCGATAAGCTGAGCCTGGCGAACGGTGGAACTGCCACTATCAAGGCGGGCGAACAGAAGTCGGCTTCTGTGGAACTGAATATCAATGCCGGAGGCACAATCGGACAGACTTATGCTGTTGCCGTTTCTGCATCTGCCAATAACGGTGTGGAAGTTTCTACAAACAACCAGGAATATATTTACTTGGTAAAGCCTTTGGCTGCTATTCCTGAGAGTATCAGTAAGGGTGATATACTTACACATTGCTTTGTGGAAGTAAATGACGAGAACATCTTGAATATGGGTGAATATACCATGAAGAGCAACGGAAAGCCTTTCTTTGATGTAGTCAGCATTTTTGCTGCCAACATCAATGTGGATAGCAAGACCGGTCGCGTACATGTTTTCTGCAATGACCAGGTTTCTTTCTTGCTGAGAAATGCGGATAAGTTCATCCGTCCTTTGCAGGCTAAAGGCATTAAGGTGGTGATGACTATTCTTGGTAACCATGACGAGGCAGGTATGGGCAACCTTTCGGAAGCTGCTGCCAAAGACTTTGCCAAGGAACTGAAAGCCTACTTGGATATTTATGGTTTGGATGGCATTGACTTTGATGATGAGTACACCAGTTATAATAACTCCAATCCCAGTCCCGGCTTCGAAAAACGTTCACGTGCCAACTTCGCGCGCTTGGTTTACGAATGCCGCCAAGTGTTTGGCAAAAAGTTGATTGGTGTGTATGAATATGGTTCTCTCGACTCTCCCGACGGCGAGGTAGAAGGTGTGAAAGTAGGTGATATTGTGGATTATATGACCTACGGTTATTACCAGAATCAGAATCCTAATGGAGCCTTTGGCCGTGAAGAGTCTCATTTTGAGAACCTGCCCAAATCCAAGTATGCTCCGTTACCCTGGAAGATTAATGATGAGCTGAACGGAGGCTGGAGCGGATTTGACAAAAGCAAATTCCAAAAAGTGAAGGATGAAGGTTATGGTATTCAGATGTTCTACAACCCCAAACCACTGATGTATCAGTATTACGTGTTGCTTTCGGAAATAAGTGAGGTGCTCTTTGATGATGGAGTGGAATGGAGTGGCAAGTACTGGAGCCGTACCGGTGAAGCTTATCAGGGCAAAATGTTGGGTTATGAAGATTTGGTCGGCGAGTGGAAGGTAACTTCCAGCAATTCCCTCTTTACCTATGTGGATGAAGAAGGTAATCCTCGCTGGTGGGATTGGAAAGGCAGCCAGGAGTTTGAGAAGAATGTGATCATTGAAAAGGATGAAGAAGGTACCGGATATGTGGTTTACAACTGGGGTACTTTCCCCGAAATCACCGGTAAGTATCCGATGCATTGCGATTACTATAACGGTGCACTGCTCATCTATCCGCAAACCATTCATGAGGGCGATGCTGAAGACCCTGTTACCTACAAAATGCATTTCGGTACTTACAGTAAGAATTTCCAGTGGAAGGCATATCCTAACTATGATGATTACTATATGGATGGTGCTATTGCTCCTAACGGTGATATGCATATCTATGGCTTGGGCAACAGATGGGCTATCAATCCCTATAAGTATGTAGGCGGTGAGATTGAGACCGACATCTTCCCCGATGTTCCTTACTTCGTGAGTGAGAACTATACGATGAAGAAGGTACGCTGATGCCGTGTTTTCCGTAAACTGAGGTTTCGGAAAACGGATGCTTGAACCTTTTCATACATGAAACAAAGGAGGGCTTTGCTCAAAGTAATAGGGCGGCCCTTCTCAAGCATTCTCATATAACAAGATTCTATTATGAAGCTATACACCTACTTATACAATAAACAATATGAAGAAAAACATGAAATCTAGTTCCATACTGTTGGGCGGACTTTTTCTGCTGGGGGCGGTTTGCAGCTGTACCCAGACGGCACCGGACTATGCGTCTTACGTCAATCCGTTCATCGGTACGGGTGGACATGGGCATACCTATCCCGGAGCGGTAGTTCCCAACGGGATGATTCAGCCCAGCCCCGACACGCGTATCTACGAGTGGGATGCCTGCTCCGGATATTACTATGCAGATACTACTATCAACGGATTTTCACATACCCACGTCAGCGGTACGGGTTGTGCCGATTACGGGGATGTGCTGCTGATGCCCACTGTAGGTCGGCAGGATTACCACTCCATGGGCTCGAAGAGCCAGCAGATGGCGTACGCCTCTGCCTTTTCCCACGAGAATGAAACAGCCGAACCGGGATATTATTCCGTATTTTTGGACCGCTACGGGGTGAAAGCCGAACTGACCTCTACCAAACGTGCGGCGATTCATCGCTATACCTTCCCGAAAGCGGAAGATGCAGGTTTTATCCTCGACCTGGATTACAGTATCCAGCGCCAGAAGAATGAACAGATGGAGCTGGAAGTAATCAGCGATACTGAAATCCGTGGACGCAAGAAGACTGTATATTGGGCTTTCGACCAGTATATCAACTTCTATGCCAAGTTCTCCAAACCATTCACCTATACGCTGGTCACGGACTCCATGGCATTGGACGAAGGCGGTCCGCTTCTGCCTACAGCTAAAGCTTTACTGCAATTCCAGACGGAGCCCAATGAGGAGGTATTGGTAAAGGTAGGTGTGTCTGCCGTGGATATGGACGGTGCCCGCAAGAATGTGGAAGCCGAAATCTCCGGATGGGATTTTGACGGTGTGCGCCGTGCTGCCCGCCAGCAGTGGAACACTTATCTTTCCAAGATTGACATCGATACGAAGGACAACGACCAGCGTACCATGTTCTACACGGCACTTTACCACACGGGTATGCAGCCCAACTTGTTTACCGATGCTGACGGACGTTACTTTGGTATGGACTTGAAGCCCCATCAAGGCAGGGTGGACGAGCCTATCTACACCATTTTCTCTTTATGGGACACTTTCCGTGCCTATCATCCGCTGATGACGATTATTGATCCTGAACTGAACGAGGCTTTCATCCGTTCGCTCATCCAGAAGTCCCGCGAGGGCGGCGTCCTGCCTATGTGGGAACTGGCCGGAAACTATACGGGTACCATGATTGGTTATCATGCAGCCTCCCTCATAGCGGATTCTTATGTAAAGGGATACCGTAACTTCGACGTGCAGGAGGCTTACAAGGCTTGCCTCCGTACGGCAGAATACGATACGACGGGTATTATCACCCATCCTTTGGTTGTGCCGCATCTGATGCCGCAGGCCAAGTACTGGAAGAACAAGATTGGCTACGTGCCTTGCGATAAAGACAATGAATCTGTGGCTAAAGCTTTGGAATATGCTTACGATGACTGGTGTATCTCCGTACTGGCAGGTGCTTTGGACGACGAAGCCAACCGCGATAAGTATGCGGCCTTTGCCGAGGGATATAAAGTTTATTTCGATCCGAGTACCCGCTTCATGCGCGGACTGGACAGTGAGGGCAACTGGCGTACGCCTTTCAACCCCCGCGCTTCCAATCACCGTAACGATGACTATTGCGAAGGTACGGCATGGCAGTGGACTTGGTTCGTTCCCCACGATGTGGACGGACTGGTGGAACTGATGGGAGGACGCGACGCCTTCATCGGCAAGTTGGATTCTCTGTTCACGGCCGATTCTAAGCTGGAAGGTGAATCGACCTCGGTGGATATTTCCGGTCTGATAGGCCAGTATGCCCACGGCAATGAGCCAAGCCATCACATTGCCCATCTCTACAACTACGTAGGCCAGCCCTGGCGTACGCAGGAGATTGTGGATGAGGTGCTGCATACGCTTTACTTCAACAACCCCGACGGACTTTCGGGCAATGAAGACTGCGGACAGATGTCTGCATGGTACATTCTGAATGCGATGGGCTTCTATCAGGTATGCCCCGGCAAGCCGGTATATTCCATCGGACGCCCGCTGTTCAACGAGGCGACCGTTCATCTGAAAGACGGCAAGTCGTTCAAGGTGATAGCCCATAATAATAGCCGCGACAACAAGTATGTGCGGAGCATTGTGCTGAACGGCAATAAGTTGGAGACTCCATTCTTCACGCATCAGGATATAGTGGACGGCGGTACGCTGGAGCTGACTATGGGCAGTGAACCGTTGAAGTGACACAGATAATATACAGAAGGGATGAGCCGAAAAAATCATAATCCTATATCGTGGGTTCCCACCGTATATTTTGCCATGGGATTGCCGTTTGTGGTGCTGAACATGGTTTCTGTGTTGATGTTCAAGGGGCTGGGTATCGGTGACGCGCAGATTGCTCTGTGGACGTCGCTCATCATGATGCCCTGGACGCTGAAGTTCCTTTGGAGTCCGTTCCTTGAAATGTTCAAGACGAAGAAGTTTTTCGTGGTACTGACGCAGATGGTTACCGGAGCAGGTTTTGCTCTGGTGGCTTTGGCGTTGCAGTTACCGTTCTTTTTTGCGATATGCATTGCGCTGCTGGCAGTGATTGCTTTCAGCGGAGCCACGCACGATGTGGCTACGGATGGTGTCTACATGTCGGAACTGAACAAGCAGGACCAGGCCAAGTATATCGGTTGGCAGGGAGCCTTCTACAATATAGCGAAGATTGTGGCGTCCGGCGGGTTGGTCTGGCTGGCAGGTGCCTTGCTGGTAGGTTTCGGTGGGGTGGAGGGTGCCACAGAGGCAGTCCGCCACGAGGCTACCCGGCATGCATGGATGACGGTGATGCTGATATTGGCGGCGGTGATGCTGCTGCTTGGCTTCTACCACATGCGCATGCTGCCATCGGGCGGTGCGGCCGCATCCGGCGCCAAGTCGGCAAGAGAGACGTGGGAGCAGTTGGTGGCGGTAATCAAGGATTTCTTCTTGAAGAAGCACATCTGGTACTATATAGCGTTCATTATCCTTTATCGCCTTGCCGAGGGTTTTGTCATGAAGATTGTCCCTCTTTTCTTGAAGGCGGAGCGTTCGGCAGGTGGCTTGGGACTGAATGAGCAGCAGATAGGTTTGTACTACGGCACTTATGGGGCGGCAGCCTTTGTGCTGGGGTCACTGTTGGCAGGCTATTACATTTCGCACCGGGGATTGCGGCGGACGCTGTTCTCTCTGTGCTGCATCTTCAATCTGCCTTTTGTGGCGTATACCCTGCTTGCCATGTACCAGCCGGAAAGCGGGTTGCTGATAGGTAGTGCCATCGTGCTCGAGTACTTCGGTTATGGTTTTGGTTTTGTGGGACTGACTTTGTTCATGATGCAGCAGGTGGCGCCGGGAAAGCACCAGATGGCACATTATGCCTTTGCTTCGGGCATCATGAATCTGGGTGTGATGTTGCCGGGCACAATCAGCGGTTTTGTCAGCGACTGGTTGGGGTACGAGGCGTTCTTTACCTTCACGCTGTTTGCCACCATTCCGGCGTTCCTCATTACGTACTTCATACCATTTACGTATGCCGATGAGAAGAAACAACAATAACCAATTAATAATATAGAGCAATTATGAGCAACAAAATCACAATGCCTTGGGAAGAACGGCCGGCAGGCTGTAAGGATGTAATGTGGCGTTATTCGGAGAATCCCGTAATAGACCGCTACCATATTCCGTCGTCGAACAGCATTTTCAACAGTGCGGTGGTTCCGTTTAAGGATGGTTATGCCGGTGTGTTCCGTTGTGACAACCGGGCGGTGCAGATGAATATCTTTGCCGGTTTCAGCAAGGACGGCATCCACTGGGAAATAGAGCATGAGCCAATCAAGTTCAAGGCCGGGAATACGGACATGATAGAGTCCGAATATAAATACGATCCGCGCGTGACATGGATTGAGGACCGCTACTGGATTACGTGGTGCAACGGCTACTACGGCCCCACCATCGGCATCGGCTATACTTTCGATTTCAAGGAGTTCTTCCAGTGCGAGAATGCTTTCTTGCCTTTCAACCGCAACGGTGTGTTGTTGCCTCAGAAGTTCGATGGCAAATATGCGCTCTTGAGCCGTCCCAGCGACAGTGGCCATACGCCTTTCGGAGATATTTACATCAGTTTCAGTCCTGACATGAAGTTCTGGGGCGAACACCGCCATGTAATGGCTCCTACGCCTTTCCCCGAAAGTGCCTGGCAGTGTACCAAGATAGGGGCGGGTTCGGTACCGTTCCTCACGGACGAGGGCTGGCTGATGTTCTATCACGGCGTGATAACCACTTGCAACGGTTTCCGTTACTCCATGGGGGCGGCTATTCTGGATAAGGACAATCCTGCCAAGTTGCTCTACCGCACCCGTGAGTATCTGCTTGCGCCGGCTGCTCCATACGAACTGGCAGGCGATGTACCCAATGTGGTGTTCCCTTGCGCAGCATTGCAGGATGGAGAACGTGTAGCTGTATACTACGGTGCAGCCGATACGGTAGTGGGGCTTGCCTTTGGCTATATCCGCGAGATTCTGGAGTTCACGAAGCGCACAAGTATTTTGTAAGCACCAAGCAGTTGGCGGGCGCTTGGTATTGCTGAAAAGCGTCTGCCGTAACTGTCTTATACTTAGTGTAATGTCACTGCAAAGATACTGCATGCTTTTTGCAGTGCTACTGCAAAGCCGTTGCAGTGCCACTGCAAAGCTGTTGCAGCGCTACTGCAAAGTAGTTTGCAGTGTCACTGCAGACCGTTTGCAGTAACTTTGCAGAGTGCATGCAATGACACCGGCATGGGTAGCGTGCTCACTAACTAATAAAGAACAAATCCTTACTATATTATGAAACGACTGATTACTTTCTGTATCATCTCCTTTGGAATGCTCACGGCATCTATGGCTGCGGAGAAACAGCCGACGGACTATGTGAATCCTTTTATTGGTACCACCAACTTCGGCACTACGAATCCGGGAGCCGTCTGTCCCAACGGAATGATGTCCGTAGTGCCCTTCAACGTGATGGGCTCGGAGGACAACAAATACGATAAAGATGCCCGCTGGTGGTCCACTCCCTATGAGTATCACAATTGTTTCTTCACCGGATATTCGCATGTCAATTTGAGCGGTGTGGGCTGTCCGGAATTGGGCTCTTTGCTGCTGATGCCCACTACGGGAGAGCTGTCCGTGGATTACAAGGAGTATGGAAGCCGCTATAAGGACGAGCAGGCATCTCCTGGATATTACAGCAACTTCCTGACCCGCTACAATGTGAAGACGGAAGTGACGGCAACTCCCCGCACGGGTGTGGCGCGTTTCACTTTTCCTGCAGGACAAAGCCATGTGCTGCTGAACCTGGGCGAAGGCCTGACTAATGAATCGGGAGCTTTTCTGCGCCGGACGGGTGAGTGCGAGTTTGAAGGTATGAAGCTGCTGGGTACTTTCTGCTACAACCCGCAGGCCGTTTTCCCCATCTACTTTGTGATGCGTGTCAACAAGCAGCCTGCCGCTTCGGGCTACTGGAAGAAGCAACGCCCCATGACCGGTGTGGAGGCTGAATGGGATCCCGATAACGGACGCTACAAACTTTACACCGGCTACGGGAAAGAGCTGGCAGGAGATGACATCGGCGCTTACCTTACATTCCATACCGAAGAGGGCGAGCAAGTGGAAGTACAGATGGGAGTCTCTTTTGTGAGTATAGAGAATGCCAGGCTCAATCTGGATACCGAGCAGCAGGGAAAGAATTTCAGCCAAGTGCTGGAGGAAGCCCGTCGCCGCTGGAACGATGACCTCTCGCGCATCCTTGTGGAAGGAGGTACGGAAGAGCAGAAAACCGTCTTTTATACGGCACTCTATCATACGCTGATACATCCCAATATCCTGCAAGATGTGAACGGGGAATATCCTGCTATGGAGAGTGACAAAATTCTGACCACCAAAGGAGACCGTTATACCGTCTTTTCCTTGTGGGACACTTACCGCAATGTGCACCAGCTTCTTACGCTGGTATATCCCGAACGGCAATTGCAGATGGTGCGCTCCATGCTCGACATGTACCGCGAACACGGCTGGCTTCCCAAATGGGAACTCTACGGACGTGAGACGCTGACCATGGAAGGTGACCCTTCCATTCCCGTCATCGTCGACACCTGGCTGAAAGGTCTGCGCGACTTTGATATAGAACTGGCCTACGAAGCCATGCGCAAGGGAGCCACCCTGCTGGGAGCGGAGAATCTGCTCCGACCGGACAATGACGACTACGTGTCATTGGGATATGTGCCCCTGCGGGAGCAGTATGACAATTCCGTTTCGCATGCCCTGGAATACTATATTGCCGACAATGCTTTGTCGCGCATAGCCGCTGCGCTTGGCAAGAAGGAGGATGCCCGTCTGTTCCACGAACGTTCGCTGGGCTACAAGCATTATTACTGTAAGGAGTACGGTACTTTCCGTCCTATCCTGCCTAACGGTGAATTCTATGCTCCTTTCGACCCGAGGCAGGGAGAGAACTTTGAGCCGAACCCCGGATTTCACGAAGGTTGTGCCTGGAACTATACTTTCTATGTTCCCCACGATGTGAAAGGGCTTGCCCGGCTCATGGGTGGAAAGAAGCCGTTCGTAGACAAGCTTCAGCGTGTGTTCGACGAAGGACTGTACGACCCTGCCAACGAACCGGACATTGCATACGCCCATCTTTTTTCTTATTTCAAGGGTGAGGAGTGGCGCACGCAGAAAGAGCTGCACCGCCTTTTGCAGAAGTATTTCAAGAATGCCCCCGACGGAATTCCCGGCAATGATGATACCGGAACGATGTCTGCTTGGGCTATCTTCAATATGATGGGCTTTTATCCGGATTGTCCCGGAGAACCGGCTTATACGCTGTCTACTCCGGTATTTGATAAGGTGACCATAAAGCTCGACCCTAAGTATTGGGGACGCGACCAACTGGTGATAGAGACGGAACGCCCGTCGGCAGAGTCGCTTTATATCCGTGAAATGGAACTGGGAGGAAAAAAACTGTCCCGATATCGTATCACTCATGAAGAACTGGTGCAGAGTGGAAAACTGCGATTTAGGCTTCGATAGGTATTGTGAGTCAGGATAGCATCGGTGATGGTTTAGGTTGCCCGTCGTTGACAGAGTTCATGTCAGTGGCGGGCTTTTCTATGCAGGTTGGCTTCCGGTAGGTTGATAGGGTATTTCGAACCAGAATTCGGAACCTTTCCCCGGAATAGAGCTGACGCCCACTTTTCCGTTCATTTTCTCGGCAATCATGGTGCAGATGGAGAGTCCGAGACCCGTGCCTTGTTTAAAACTGTTTAGCTTGACAAAGCGTTCGAATACATCCTTTTGCTTTTCAGGAGGAATGCCGCAACCGGTATCACGGACAAAGAAGCGAATCCTGTCTTCTTGCGGCAGGTGATAACCAATGTCGATGAAACCTTCTTCCGTATGCTTGAGGGCGTTTGACAGATAGTTGTTCAGTACTTGTCTTACCCGTTTGGGGACTGTGTGAATAATACAGTAATCCGCACCGGGCAGGAGACGTATACTGACTTCGGACGGAAGTTTCAGTTTTGCCATCGTCTGCATTTCATCAAGCGTCTTGTTTACATCCATATCTCCTTCTGTGAATTCGAGAATGCCGGCTTCGATGCGTGACAGGTCGAGAATATCATTAATCAGTTGCAGCAGCAGTTGGGTGTTTTCTTCGATGATATGTATGTATTCCTTTGTATCTTCGTCTTGTATATAATCGGAAAGTATGGAGGAGAATCCGACGATGGCGTTTAGCGGAGTACGTATCTCGTGGCTCATGTTGGCGAGAAAAGCCGATTTCAGGCGGTTGGCTTCTTCTGCTTTCTCTTTGGCTGCCAGCAGTTCGGTGATGTCCAGTGCAGAACTGACAATCCACCTCTCTTTTCCTTTGTTGTAGGACACCAGCGTTTTGTGAAACGACAGAATATACTCTCTGCCTTTGGGATTGACAAAGTGTTTGATGTAGGACTGGGGAATTTCCGACTCTTCAACTTCTTTGTCTGTCTCTTGGATGAAATTATCTTGCATTAGGGGTTTGAACTCCTCTTCATAGTGTCCCACAATATCCTCAGCGGGGACTTCCATCATCTCTGCCGCTTTTTTGTTCCATATCAGGTAACGTCCTTCATCGTTTTTATCTTTTACTGTAGTGGCGATGGGGAGGTTCTCCAGAATACTTTCAAGGAAGAAACGGTATTTTTCGTTTTCCCGGCGTTGGACTTCATCTTCCGTAATGTCGCGTATGAAGGCTATGACATAATTTCTGTTGAGGTAGACCATGCGCACTGCGATATATAGTTTCTCACCACTTTCTATTCTTATCTTTAGGGTCAGGCTGTCCGAAGTGCGGGTATTCAGTACGCGTAACAGCGACGTCATGTATTTCCGGCATTCATCGGCGTCTGTCACTAAATTATTGATATTTAGAACTCTCGGATTCAGGAACGGAAGTCTGTTTGCCTTTTCGGTAGGTGTATTAAGTAGTTTTACGACAATACCTTGTCTGTTCAGCAGATATACTGGAATGTCTATTGCCCGGATAATCTGTCTGTTCAGACTTTTGTATTTATGATTTATCCAGTATAGAAAGCTTGCAGATGTAACGGCAATTAACAGAAATAACTGTACTTCTCCAAATAATGTAAGATGCATACGCGGTGTCTTTCATTTCGTCTGTCCCCATTGACGAAGGTTATTATATAAAAAGCGCGAGGACTGTTATTGTCTATCTGCATTCGAGGCTCTGGAAAATGCCCACACCGTTAATAGACAACAGCCCCCACGCCTAAGTATATAATAACATAGACGTGAAGAAACTGTTGCTATTATCCTGCGGTGTTTAAGAGAATTTTCCAGATTCCGAATAGCAGGGATAATAACTTTCGCTTCTTGCGTTCTTATCGAATCGAGTCAAAAGTGACGTTATCACTATAACAGCCAAGACTTTGGTGCAAAAGTAGTATATTTTTCGGGATGTACGGTATGATGAGGACAATAAAGTGTATATGCAAACAAAGCGTGATGGTATTTGACCGTCACGCTTTGTATAGTCTGCCATTAAAAGTTGTTGTTAGAGAGAATTGTTAGAGGATTTATTTCATGGCTTCTATGGTATATCCTTGTTGTTTCAGAAGGTTCAACACTCCATTGTCTCCGGGCAGGTGTCCGGCACCGACTACGAAAAGGGTGGGGGCTTCCGTCATGATGGCAGGCATCTTTTCAACCCATGCCTTGTTGCGGTTATCCAGCATGGCTTCCATCTCACCGGGCAGCGGGTCGCATGAATTGCCGTCGCGCTCTTCCATCAGTTGCAACATGGCGTCCAGGTCTTGCTTTTCATAAGCGGTAATCAGGCGTTTGCTTTGGTCGATACCTTTCTCAATGTCGCTGATGGCGCAGTAGAGGAGGCTTGCCTGGCGTTGCAGCGTCTGGCTGTTGAACAGAATGTCTATTTGTGACTGGGCTGTTTCCAGACCGCCAATTTTCTTGCCTTGCTGTGCGGCCTGCTGCTGGAAGTAAGTGTCAAGCTGTTCTTGCGGGTTGAAGCCCGGAGTGTGTTTCATGTAGAGCAGGACGACAAGCTGCTGGTTGATGGCAGCCGGTTTCAGTTGTGCCAGCATGGCAATGTCCACCATCATGTTTTCCTTGATGGCTTTGCCTACTTCTTCGTATTGTTCGGGAGTAAAGAGGCTTTGCAGCGTGGTGTCTTTGGGCATCATCATCTGCTGTTGCATGCTTTGCATGAAGGCGGGAGTCGCCATTTCGCTCATCACAACTTCCCCGTAGACTTGGGCGGTTTCGCTCATGGCCTGCGGCATGGCGGCAATGCTGTCCTTTATACTGAGTGGAGAGAGGTGATAAGTACCGAAAATATAGGATGGTTTCTCTAATCCTTTACCGGATACTTTCCATAAAAGTTGTGCATTGGCGCTCAGCGCAATGCTGATGAATAAGAGGATGCCTAAAAGTTTCTTCATTGTTTTCTTCTTTTAATAGTTTCTGGACTATCAGTCGGGACAGAGTAAAGAAAATCACAAGAAGGGAAAAATTAGTATTATTTTATTCTTCCTCCGCAGAGCCAGTGTTGGGTGTAATATTTTTCCCGGAGGTTGCTGACTATGACTCCCTGGCTGGTGCTGGCATGTATAAACTTGCCGTCCTTGAGGTAGATGCCTACGTGTGCCACTTTTTTGCGGGAAGCACGGCTGGTGAAGAACACCAAATCTCCCTCACGCAAGTTGCGGCGGGAGATTTTACTGCTCTCTTTCAGTTGCCCGTCTGTGCTTCTCGACAGACGGGTGTGGTAAACTTTCTTATACAGTTGCGATACCAGTCCGGAGCAGTCCGTTCCACGTTTGCTGTCGCCACCTGCGCGATAGGGGGTGCCTATCCATTCGGAGGCATGGATGTATAGCTTGTGGTTGTCCTGCAGTTCAATATCCACTCCCAAACGGACGGATGCCTGCGCCAGGGCTTTGTAGTCCAGGCGTGGCGCGGAAGTATGGCAAGAACTTAGGCCTATCAATATGATAGTAAGAGCTACTATATAAGAAAGATATTTTTTCATGCTTCCGAATTTTTTTCTTCTACCGTTTTATCTTCTTTTTCCGTTATTTCTTCTACGGCTGCTTCTACTACCGTTTCTTCTACCACGGCTTCTTCCTCCACACCGACGTTGAAGTAAGCTTCCAATTCCTGCTCGGCAGAGTTGTTCTCATTTCGTATATCGCGGATAATAACGCCGTTTTCTAACAATGCAATACGTGGACAAACGTCCACTGTGTGATTCAGGTTATGGCTGGAAATGATGACGGTGGCTCCGTGCTCTTCATTGTATCTTTTCAGCAAGTGTTTGATTACAGACTGTGAACTGGGGTCAAGGAAGTTGAACGGTTCATCCAGAATCAACAGTTGCGGGTGATGTAGCATAGCGGAGATGATGCCGATTTTCTGCTTGTTTCCGGCAGAATAGTTGCGGATGAATTTTTTTTGCCCCATCACTTCGCCGTTCATGAAGCGTTCGAAGGGAAGCAGGCGTTCGTCTACCTCCTCTTTCTTCAGACCGTACATCTTACCGATGAAGTAGAAGTATTCTTCGGGGGTGAGGTAGTCTATCAGGAAACCGTCGTCTATAAAGGCTCCCGTGAAGTTCTTCCAGTCCTCGCTTTTGCTGACGTCAATGTCATTGATGGTTACATTGCCCCGGTCTGCCTGCAGTAAGTCAAGAATAAGCCGGAAGAGGGTGGTCTTGCCTGCACCGTTGTTGCCTACCAGTCCCAGCATATCGCCTTGCCCGATGGTGTAGTTCTCTATATCTACGGCTTTTTTTGTGCCGAAATTCTTTTGTAAATTGTTGATGCGTATCATGTTAGTGGTTGATGTTTAATGATTTCTATTTCTGTCTACTGTCCCTGAAGCCTTCCATATTCTTGTAGCGGCGTTTCATGAGTCGGTGATATACATTCATCAGCCAGAATTTGGAAGTGGCGATGAATGCCACGCCGATGCCGATAAGTATCCAGGGGGTGACCTCTTTGCCAAAGATGGCATTCAGTGCAAAAAGCAGCAGTAAAGGTATGCCGAAAGCACCTCCTGAAATCAGATTCTGCAGACCGGTGCCTATATTCTGCCGGCTGGTCATCTTTGAATTCAGGTCGGTAGTCTTGTTGTTGTAGACTGCCAGTTGGAACAGACAGCAGTATACGGCTCCCGGAATGAATATCAGCCATGCAATGCAACCGAGTACGGATACCTTCCCGGTAACCATACCGGGAATCATCAGAATCGTAGGAATGAGCAATGCAATGCTGTACAGTATGTATTTGGCACGCAGCAGCGAGTAGATAGATTCCTTGCGGCTCATCAGTCCGTCAATGTAATTGCCTTCGTAACCCATCAGTGTGCTGAGGAACATGATGCCGAAGATAATGTAATTATAAAGGACGAAGAAATCTCTCAGACCTCCGTCATACACATCGGAAAAGCTAATGATACTACTGAACATTATCACTACACCGGTGATGGAATAGAGCGAACGCTTACAAATCTTGTTGCGTAGCAATAACTTGAGTTCCAGTCTCATGTATTCGCCTATTTCGCCGTAGCGGTCGAGGAATTTGTATTCGGATACATGTTTTATCCGTGTATCTTCCACTTTGTTCAGTTCATTGTAGATGAGTTTCTGCATCAAGGTGCGGTTGATGAACCACATGAGGGCGATGGCAGCCAGTACACCGATGAATGACAGTATATTGCCGGTGATGAACCCTTCTCCCAGATTGACAAAACAGTCGAAAAGCGGACTGTTGTCCGGAATGAATAGCGCGGCGGCAATGCCACCATATACTACTACCGGTAGTGCCAGCCACCAGATGCGCTCACCCATCAGTGTGCGGCACAACAAGAACCAGTAGTTATTGAATACCATCAGCAGCCAGATGCCAATGCAATAGGTCAGCACACCACTGATTCCATAGAATTTGGTGACGGTGATGATGGAAAACGGAACAAACAGAAACAGCCAGAACAGATTGAAGCCATCCAGTCCGGAACGGATCAGCAGGAAGTCGATAAGACGGTTCCGCTTGATGGGAAGCAGCAGGTAGGGCTTCACTTCCTGGGTGGGTGTTTTTTGGAAAGGCAGGCGTATCAGGAAATCCAGCACAAGGACAAATATCAATCCGGAATTCATTACGTGATAGGCTTCTGTGGCACCGCCGTCAAAGGCGAATGCAAAGGTCGTACCGAAGAATATCAGGTAACCGGCCCAGAAGACAAACATGAAGTACATCCAGAATTTTCCGAATTTACTTTTTTCGTACATCGGATTTCGTTTTTCTGCCAGTTTTCCGTGCTTGCGCAAATCTAAGAAAAGACTCATAGTATTTGTATATATAGAGTTTGTATAAAAAAAGCTGCGCTGCCTTTCATCGAACAACGCAGCCTTCTGTGTGTATGGCTCTCTTATTCTTTGTCAGGAGTTTCAGGACTGATCATTGATACCTCAATCTCGTTCTTCTGCTTGAACAAGTCGTCGGTGAACTTCTGGATGTCCTTCACGGTGATGCTGTTGACAATCTGTTCGTAATCCTTTATCGGATTCATACCGGTGAACAGGTATTCGTCAATGCTTCCCAGCCAGTAGCTGTTCTCCTTCAAGTCTTCGGCATGTTTCTTCAGCATGAACTCCTTCACTTTATTCAAGTCTCCTTCCGACGGACCTGCTTTGGCGATGTTGTCGAGTTCTGCAAAGATAATCTGCATCAGCTTTTCTCTTTTTGCCGGAGCGGTTTCGAATACAATCTGCAAGAGAGCCTTTTCTTTCGGATATTTGCTTAATTGGCCGCCTACATATACACCGTAAGTGCCCCCTTCGTCTTCACGTACCTTGGCTGTATAAACCAAGTCGAGAATCTGGCTGGTCATACTCAGCAGGATGTCATTTTTCAGGTCGTACTTGCAGTCACCGTTGAGCAGGACAAAGTTCGACGCTTTGGCAGTTTCCTGCTTCCGTACGAATTCGTTCTTATAAACTCCCTGGCGCATGTCCACTTTATTGTCCTTGAATGTTTCCTTGCGGTTGATGGCAGGCAGTGAACCCAGGTACTCGGCGATGAGTGGTTTCATTTCCTCCACATTCACATTTCCTACAAAGATAAAGGTAAAATCGCTGGCATCTTTGTAGCGGTCTTGATACATGGACAGAATCTTGTCATAATCCATCTTGTCAATCATGTCCGCCTTTATTCTGGCTCTTCTGGGATGGTGCATGTAAATACCGGCCGAGACAGAGTCACTGAACGCTACCTGGGGATTCATTTCCATATTCTGCAAAGCAGCTTTGTTGCGGTTCTTGTAGGATGCGAAGGCATCGTCGTCACGGCGTGGAGCGGTGAACGTCAAGTAAGTGAGCTGCATCATTGTTTCGAAGTCTTTCGGTGAACAGCTGCCATTGACGGTTTCTGTCTTGTCACCGATACCATAGCTGACGGAAGCTTTCTTGCCGGCCAGAACTTTTTCCAGGTCTACGGCACTGAAATTACCCAGACCACCGACACTCACTGCATCCAGTCCGTTGATGTTGATGATTTCCGAGTCGGGGAACAGGGAACTACCGCCTAGGCTGACTCCCTTCATGCGGATTTCGTCTGCCTTGAAGTCTGTCTTCTTGATAATGACCTTGACTCCGTTGGAGAGTGTCAGCGTTGTAGTGCCGAATGTATCATCTGTCTGCTCGGATACAATCTTTCCGCCTTTCGGGGCTTCGGCCATCAAAGGTTCATCCGACACCTTGTCTACGTAGGCAGTCAGTTTTTCAGCTTTAATGTCTTTCAGAATCTTCTTGATTGCATCTTCTGTCGGCATTTTCAATCCTTCCTTATCCGGACCGAGAATTGCGACTACCTGGTTACTGTCTGTCACGAGGGCTTGCATCATCTGGTTCAGTGCGGCAACCGGAATGGCGGGAGCTATCTGATTGATGATGGCGTATTCGTTTTCGATGCCCGGAATCGGTTCGTTATCGAGGAAATGACGGACATATTCATCCACGTACTCTTCATTCTTGCGTTTGTCACGCTCGTTATAAGCAGATTCCAGTTGGCGCAGATATTCGGCACGGGCACGGTTGTATTCCGTTTCCGTAAAGCCGAATTGGCGGGCGCGTTCTGTTTCGCGCAGGAGAGTGGCTATTCCATTTTCTATGGCATCTTCCTTGCAGACAACGACACCGGTGAAGGCATCTTTGGTTTTGGCAACAAAGAAATCATCGTCATAAGTGGCGGCATATATATAAGGAGGATTGGCGGTCTGTACCAATTCGTTCAGACGCACATTCAGCATATTGTTGATGAGCGTGGTTGCATAATTCTGTACCAGATAGCCCATGTCGCCTTTCTGCTCGTCAGGAGTGGCTTCGTGCTTGTTGAAGATGAGGGCTTGTACATTGGACTGTTCCTTGTCCTGATAAACCAATACAATAGGCTCCTTGTTGTCGTTTACCGGATAGTACTCGCGTTTGGCAGCATTGGGCTGGGCGGGAATATCAGAAAACATTTTCTTGATTTGGGCTTCGATGGCGTCCACATCTATATCGCCAACTACCACAATACCCTGAAGGTCCGGACGGTACCACTTTTCATAGTAGTCTCTCAAAGTTTGCGGTTTGAAGTTCATAACGACCTCCATCGTTCCGATAGGGAAACAAGTGGCATACTTCGTTCCTTCGAACATGACTGGAAGCATCTTCTCCTGGAAGCGTTGTATGGCGCTCATACGGGTGCGCCATTCTTCGTTGATGACTCCGCGTTCTTTGTCTATTTCCTTCGGGTCCAGGGTCAAATCGTTACTCCAGTCGTGCAGAATCAGCAGGCAGGAGTCGATGGCTCCCGGAGTAGTGACCGGCACATTGGAAATGTTGTATACGGTTTCGTCTACGGAAGTATAGGCGTTCAAGTTCTCACCGAATTTCACCCCGATACGCTCCAGGTATTGCTTCAGTGCATCACCGGGGAAGTGGGTCGTTCCATTGAAACACATGTGTTCCAGGAAGTGGGCAAGGCCGCGCTGGTCGGCTTCTTCCTGAATGGAGCCTACCTTTTGGGCAATGTAAAAGTCGGCCCGGTTTGCAGGCTGGCTGTTCTTGCGGATATAATAGGTCAATCCGTTGTCCAACTTTCCGATACGGACATTTTTGTCGACCGGGATAGGCGGCATTTGCTGTGCAAATACCTGCTGAAAATTGCAGCAAAGAATTAACGCTACAATCCATAAACCACGTAATAGATGTTTCATATTATTATGAATTTAAATTGTTCTTGAACTATCTGTCGGACAGCCCTTGGATAAATCACAACTTCTGTTGTTTTTTTCGGATTCCATTCCGGATAAATGGAATTTATCTGACTGCTTCCCGGATGCGGACCAATTTGGTCAGCAGGTCTTCCAGCAGGTCGAGTTTCAGCATGTTGGCGCCGTCACTCTTGGCTACGGCGGGATTTTCGTGGGTTTCGATGAACAGTCCGTCTACACCTACGGCAACACCGGCTTTGGCTACGGTCTCGATAAGTTGCGGCATACCTCCCGTGACGCCACTGGTCTGGTTGGGCTGTTGCAAGGAGTGGGTTACATCCAGGATGACGGGGAAACCGAAGGTCTGCATTTCGGGGATGCTGCGATAGTCGATGACTAAATCCTGATAACCGAAAGTAGTTCCGCGTTCCGTCAGCATGACGTTCCTATTGCCTGCTTCCACTACTTTATCAGCCGCAAAGCGCATGGCAAGCGGAGAGAGGAACTGCCCTTTCTTGATGTTGATGGTTTTTCCGGTTTTGGCGGCGGCTACAAGCAGGTCTGTCTGCCGGCAGAGGAAGGCGGGAATTTGCAGAATATCCACATATTCGGCAGCCATGGTGGCTTCTTCGGCTGCATGAATGTCGGTCACGGTAGGTACTCCGAAGGTGGTGTGCACTTTTTGCAGTATCTTCAGCGCCTTTTCGTCACCGATACCCATAAAGGAATCCAGACGCGAACGGTTGGCTTTACGGTACGACCCTTTGAATACGTATGGGATTTGCAGTTTTTCTGTGATGGTCACGATACGTTCGGCAATGCGCATTGCCATTTCTTCTCCTTCAATGACACAAGGACCTGCCAGTAGGAAGAAGTTTCCGGTAGGATTATTCTTTAATTCAATCATAGGTTGTTACTGATTAAGTATTTTCAATTGGGTATAATCAATGTTATCGCTTCGTGCAGTACGCTGATGTCCAGTGGAAAATGACGGTCGAGAATACGTCCGTCCAAATCGACAGAGGCATTTTGCGCACGCAGCACTTTTACTTTTTGCGTACGGTAGGGCATCACTACCTTATGGTTCAGAATCCGTCCCTGGATAAGCATCCATAGCCCCGACCATAGTTGCAGCAATTCGGGACGGTAAATGACGGAAACATCCAGCCAACCATTATAGGGCACTGCGCTTGGCGCCTGGCCGTATCCCCACGCACTGCCTATGCAGACAGTCATGATGCGTCCGCGTATATGCTCGCCGTTTATCTTGAGATGCATGCGGTACAGCTTCCGTTCGAAGATAATAGATAGCAGTGCCATGAAGTAGGAGAGGAACTTCACTCCCCAGAAACGCTTGCACTGGTCGGTGATTTTCACGATACGGGCTCCCAGGCCTATGTTGATGGCATTGAGAAAGTAGCGTGTCAGATGCTTTTCACCGTCGTAATAATAGCAGGTACCCACGTCTATTTTCCGGCGGCGGTTGTTGATGATGCAATCCACCGCTTTCTTGTAGTCCGAACTCATTTCCCAATAGTCGGCAAAGTCATTTCCTATACCATTGGGGATGATGCCGATGGCTATATTCTCCTTGTCCGGTGCATTGGAAAGCATGATGCCGTTAATGACGTCATTCAGTGCGCCGTCACCGCCTACTACAACAATGGTGCGGTAGCCGTTGTTGGCAAGGATACCTGCCAGACGCTCTACCGAACCGAACCCTTCGGACTGCACATAGTCGTAAGGCACACCTTTGCTGTCCATGTATTCTTTGATTTCTTTCCACCGTTTCTGCACTTTCCGTGTTCCGGCTTTGGGGTTGTATATCACTCCCAACTTTTCGGGTTCTGCACTCATGATTCTATTTACAATTTGACTATTTACTATTTACGATTTAAATCACCCGGTCACTTTATCGTTTCATCATCCTTCCAACTTCTTCTTTACAAAAGCTATCTTTTCTTCCATCGGCCACCGGGCATTCATCCAATGGATGGTAAATCCACGCCGTTCCATACCGCGGAACCAGGTCATCTGGCGTTTGGCAAACTGGTGGATGGCTGTTTCCAGTTGCGTGAACATCTCTTCATAGGTCAACTTGCCGATGACATAAAGTGTCAGATACTTGTATTCCAGTCCGTAATAGATGAGGTCATCCGGTTGGATGCCTTGCTCTATCAGAAGGCGCACTTCGTCTATCATTCCTTCTTCCAGGCGCTGGTGCAGGCGGCGGGTGATTTTCTCCCGACGCAATTCCCGGTCGATGTCCACACCTATGATGAGACTGTTCAGCTGGGGGAAGGAACGTTCGTCTACCGGGGTATGGGCATAATACTCTTCGATTTCGATGGCTCGTATGGCACGTTTGGCTGTGTCCACGTCCGTGGTATTGTGCAGGCTTTTGTAACCTTTCAGTATGTCGGTCAGTTCTTCCAGCGATTTGTCCGCCAGACGGGTGCGCAACTCGGGATTCTCGGGTACGGGCAGCAGACGGTAGCCTTTCAGTACTGATTCGAGATACATTCCGGTTCCTCCACATACAACGGGCAGGCAACCTTTTTGTTTAATAGTCTCGTAAGCATTCAAGAAATCACGCTGATACTCGAAAACATTGTACTTATAGCCCGGGGCGGCTATGTCGATGAGGTGATGGGGAATCTGTTTCCCGTCGACGGTATAGTCAGCAAGGTCTTTGCCGGTGCCCAGGTCCATCCCCCGGTAGATTTGCCGTGAATCGGCACTGATGATTTCCGTATGGAGTTCGGCGGCCAAGGCGGCTGCAAATGGAGTCTTTCCTGAAGCGGTAGGCCCTAATATGGCGATTAAATCATAGTCTGGCATATATAAGTTCTTGTTAATCTCACTACAAAGATAGTGCAAACCGAATGCAGAATAAAATGAACTCGTTCATTTTTTATGCTGAGGTGCAGCTTATCTTCGTGTTAGTGCAAAGATAATGCAAACTGGGAGTATAATGGAAAGAACTTGCTCATTTTTTTACGTGATGCTATACCTTCTTTTCTACTTTGAAGCAGAAAAAGTGAAAAAGGACGTGAAAACGAGCATTAATCTTATTAAAATGTGTTATGAAACATGCTTTTTTTCTTGGAAAGTTTGTCAATGTCCCAAAAGTCCGTACATTTGCAATGTGTTTTTCATAGTATTAGATTTAAGGTTAACAAAGGTTGGAGTACAGCGGTACTCCTTTTTTTATGCCCTAAACTGAACTTTGGCACATTTTTTCTGTACTTTTGCACTATATCTTGAATGAACAAACATATTCACCTTTTATGAAGCTCTGTATATAGCTACGCTCAACGAATAGCCCTGCTTGATAAAGCTATTCAGCTATCTGGCAAACGATGACCCGTTTGCCACAGAGATTGTGTATCCTTTTATTCATGAATTTGCAGGATGGCATGCTGTACTTGTACAGTGTGTTGTTTTGTGCTATTTTATTGTTGAGCAATGCATTATACATATAAACAGATATGGCTTATCAATTTTCCGGTAATGATGAGCATTTTGATGGAGCAGCTGATAAATATAACCGATGCTGTTTTCTTAGGTCACGTTGGCGAGGTGGAATTGGGAGCATCTGCCATTGCGGGGATTTATTATTTGGCGGTCTACATGCTTGGGTTTGGGTTTAGTATCGGATTGCAGGTGATGATTGCCCGAAGGAATGGAGAATGTGATTATGGTAAGGCTGGGAAGATATTCTTTCAAGGTTTCTTCTTTTTATCGGGATTGGCCATTTTGCTTTGTCTGCTGATGCAGGCAAGTTTTCCTTTCATATTGGGAAGGTTGATTTCCTCACCGGAGATTTATCGGGCTGTAATTCAATATCTGGACTGGCGCAGTTTCGGTTTGCTGTTTTCGTTTCCGTTTTTGGCTATCCGTTCTTTTCTTGTGGGAATAACATGCACTCGGGCATTATCGTGGGCTGCAGCCGTTGCAGTAGTGATTAATATTCCTTTGAATTATATTCTGATAATTGTTGGAGGACTGGGAATATCGGGAGCTGCCATTGCTTCTTCTCTGGCAGAGATGGGTTCTTTGGCGATGCTTCTTTTCTATGTATGGCTGAAAATAGATAAAGGGAAATATGGATTGAAACCGGTATATGACGGAAAGCTGTTGGTAGATGTGCTGAGCTTGTCGGTATGGAGCATGCTTCATGCCTTTATCAGCGTGGCTCCGTGGCTCTTGTTTTTTGTGGCGGTGGAACATTTGGGTAAAACGGAATTAGCCATTTCCAATATTACGCGAAGTGTATCTGCTGTCTTTTTTGTAATAGTCAATTCTTTTGCGGTCACTACGGGTTCGCTGGTCAGTAATGCGATTGGGGCTGGAGAAAGGAGGGCTGTTTTCATTATCTGCCGTAAGATACTGAGGTTGGGCTATTCTGTTGGATTTCCATTGATAGGGGTAGCTGTATGCTGTAATCGCTTGATAATAGGAATCTATACAGATAACGAACTGTTGACGGAGCAGGCTTTCATCCCTTTTGTTGTGACGTTGCTGAATTATACCTTTGCCTTGCCAGGCTATGTATATCTCAACGCAGTTGGAGGGACCGGTAAAACCCGGATTACTTTTCTTTTCCAAGTGACTACCACTGTCGTGTATCTGGGGTATCTTTATTGGTTAAGCGCTTGCACTCATGTATCCTTGGCTATTTACTTAACGGCAGAATACCTTTTTGTGATTTTGCTGGCACTGCAATCGGTTTTCTATTTAAGAAGTAAACAATATTAGAAACATATCGAATTATGATGACTAAAATATATCCGCGTACGGGAGATAAGCAAACCGTATATCTTAATGCTGTTGTAAAGGATCCTCGAATAGAGGTTGGTGACTATACTATTTATAATGATTTTGTAGCTGACCCTTTGTTGTTCGAGAAAAACAATGTGCTGTATCATTACCCCATCCATCAGGAGAGGCTGGTTATTGGTAAATTCTGTTCCATTGCTTGCGGTACGAAATTTCTGTTCAACTGTGCCAATCATACGTTGAAATCTCTGTCTACTTATACATTTCCTTTATTTTACGAAGAGTGGGGATTGAAGAAATCGGACATAACGGATGCATGGGATGACAAAGGAAATATTATAATAGGTAATGATGTTTGGATTGGTTATGAAGCGGTGATAATGGCTGGTGTTCATATAGGAGATGGGGCGATTATTGGTGCACGTGCTGTTGTGACTAAAGATGTTCCCCCTTATACAATTGTAGGGGGAACTCCTGCCAAAGAAATTAGGAAACGTTTTGATGAGGATGTGGTGAAGAAATTATTGCGGCTGCAATGGTGGGATTGGTCGATTGATGAGATACGCTGTTACTTGCCGCATCTTGTACAAGGCTGTTGGGATAGATTTCCTTAATAATCCATCATCAGTGAGTTGCCGGTCTTGCCTCGTGAAATGTCAAGGTTAGGCGGTGCATAGCTCTGGTTACAGCTACATAAAGCATACTCTTGTCAATTTCCGAACGGTAATTTCTCTCATCCGTCTGTGGAATAATGACTTCGTCAAACTCAAGCCCTTTTGCCATGTGGGCAGAGGTGATGACGATACCTTGTACAAATGCGGAGCTTTGACTTGATAGGAAGCTGATATCATTGGCATATGATTTCAGCATGTCTGCCATCTCCCTGGCTTGCTGCTCCGTCTTGCATATGATGCCAAGAGACTTATATTCGGATTTCCGGTAAGTGGAGATTAGTCCCATAATGCCGGACAGTTCTTCTACGGCACTGCCGAACTGCAGGATTTGTGGCTTTTCTCCATGCCGGGCAACCGGTTCCAGCTCTGCGTTGGGATGAATCTTTTGCGCAAAATCCGTAATCTCGAAGGTGGAACGATAACTCTTACACAATTTCATGATTTCACTTGCAGTAAGTGACTTTTGGATAGTTTCTGCTGTGGATGAGCCATAAGGATTCACGGACTGTCCTGCATCGCCCAACACGGTTTTCCGGCATGGAAAGAGTTTCTGTATTACTTTGTACTGTATGGGCGAATAGTCCTGCATCTCATCTATCAACAGATGTTTGACTCTGAATGGCTGGTTCCCGTTTCCCTCCAATGCCAAGTGTAGGTATGCCAGCGGTGCCAAGTCTGAGTATTCGAGTGTATGTCCCTTTCGCATTTTGAACATTCCGGGATTATTTGTCCATTTAAAGAAATCTTTGTAGACTTGAATGTCGTTATTGCCTGCAAACATTAGTCTGATTTCTTTTTTCAAAAGGTTTCTGCCGGCGGTGGTTACCGTAAAGGCGTATTGTATTTTCAACATATCCAGCATATAATCAGCCATAGCATCAAATCGTCGGCGTATGGGATAACGGTTGAAACGTAGGTACTGTTCTTCGATAAACGGGGCAGGTATGGTGATGTATTTGGTCAGCTTCACGTCTGCTGCCTTGAAGTAGGTGTTCTCTATGTGGAGGATAAACTTGTCAAGCTCTGAAATGAAACCGAAAGAGGCTTTATAGGCTATTCTGTCGATGAGGCTTGAGGATGGCTTCTCTAACAGTTCATTCACTAACCCGAAGTATGTTTGGTACTTGTATTTGTGTTCCAACACTCCGGAGAGTATTTGTTCCATACTGGTTTCGGGCACGGTTTCTTCTCCAAGTTCGGGGAGGACGTTGGAGATGTAATCGGAAAACACTTTGTTGGGGGAGACAATCAGAATATCTTTTGACGAGATGCTGTCTCTGAAGGTATAGAGCAGGTAGGCTATGCGGTGCAGGGCGATGGATGTTTTTCCAGAGCCGGCCACTCCTTGAATAATAAGCGTGCGGATATCTTCGTTGCGGATAATCCGGTTCTGTTCCCGTTGGATGGTGGCAACGATATTTTTCATCTTGTCATCTGCATTGGAACTTAACTCCTTTTGCAGAATGTCGTCATGGACGGTCAGGGCACTTTCAATCATAAATTCCATTTTGCCGCCCCGAATTCTGTATTGGCGTTTTAGGGAAATTTCTCCTTTAATCTCTCCCGATGGAGACCGATAGCCTGCTTCTCCTAATTCATGGTCATAGAACATGCTCGAAACGGGTGCTCGCCAGTCATGGATAAGGGTAGCTCGACTTTCCGGGTCATAGAAGGTATGGATGCCTATATAGATAGGCATCACTTTGCTGTTTTCTTTCTTTTCCAAAAAATCAATTCGTCCGAAGTAAGGAATGGCAAGTATCTTGGTGAGCCGCTTATGCTTGTTGATTACACTTTCCCCCAAGGCAAAATGGTTCAGGATGCTTTCGCGCATGGAGCGTATCTCGTGTGGGTCGATGTCTTTGTTGGACCAGATATAGTCTTTGTATTCTGCCAAGGTGTCGACGTGGTCTTTCACGGATGCGTCGGTATTACCGATAACCTTTTTCAGAAAACTGATTATTTGCTTTAAATATTCTTTCTCTTGTTTCTCTGTTTGATTGAATGCCATAATTAGTTGTTGCTAAAAGATAAGACAGTGTGCAAAATTAGTGTATTGTATCAAGAAGGGAAATGGCTATTTATAGCTATATACTGGGAAGTTTTATATCTTTGCACATTCAAAAAAGTGGAGGTAAATGGACATTCATGAGCTTGCAAGGCAGAATCAGCAATCTGCATGGAAAGTATTGGAAGATACCTGTATTATTGAAGCATGGGAGCGCATTGGAGCAACCGTTCATTTGGTGGGCTCACTCCGTACCGGGCTGTTGGCGAAAAGTAGGGATATAGATATCCATATTTATACCGATAGGTTGGATGTAGGAGAGAGCTTTTCGGTCATCCGGGAACTTGCGGAACGGTTGCCTTTGCAGGAAATACAATATAGGAACCTTATCCATACGGAGGAAGAGTGCATGGAGTGGCATGCTTTATATAAGGATAGAGAACAGAATACTTGGAAGTTTGATATGATTCACATCCGGAAAGGTTCCAGGTATGATGGTGTTGTAGAAAAGGTGACTGCCGCTATTGCGGAGCGCCTTACTCCTGAAATTAGGAAAACGATATTGCAAATCAAATTCGATGTGCCGGATGGTGTAACGATTCCAGGTATAGAGATTTATCATGCTGTCTTTACGGGAGGTGTCCGCACTTATAAGGAGCTTGAAGAGTGGCGCAAAACAAATCAGTTGGCGGACAGTCTCGGTTGGCTTCCGTAATCTTAGAGGTAGATACCAAGATTTTCTACTATATGGATGGCTTCCATTATATTGTTGGCATCTAACTTGCTTAGGATGTTTTTCCGGTGATTGTTCACAGTATAGATGCTCACTCCCAGCTGGTGAGCGATTTCCTTGCTTAGAAAACCTTGTCGGATGAGTCGTAATATTTCTTTCTCCCGGTTGGATAATTGTTTGTCGGGAGAAACAGTGCATGTTGGAAGCATCTCTCCCGTTTTTCTGTTCACCACCGTCCGTTTGATTCTTTCGATAGGGGTCTGGTCGGGAAGTATGTCCATTACTCCCATGATTATCCAGGCTTTACCATTCCGGTCTGTTTCTATGACTTGTTGCCGGCTACTTACATTGATATACTGTTGCCGTGCATTCAACATACGGAATTGAAATATTTGCCGGTAGTCATTTCTTTCTTCCGGTGGGAGTGAGTAGATGAACTGTCCATGCTCGATTTGGCATTCCGTGAGTTGCATTCTGTCATCAGGGTGTATTCTCTCTTCCAGTAAATCGCCTTGTTGCCTGATTGTCTTTATCCAAGTGGGATTGTATCCGAAAAGATGGGCAAAACTGTCGGATGCAAAATCGTATCTCTCTTTAAATACGTCAACTGTAAAAATACAGCTCTGACTCATTTGTGAGAACGCTTGCACGGATATTCTTTTCTTGTTCCATAAATCATAGTCCACATCGGGACCGCTAATCTGCTGTCTTGCCCATAATTCTTTGGGAGTTGTCTTGTCGGTAGTCATGGAACAAAGATAACTGATAATTTTCTTTTGAGCTTTATCTTTTACGGGATAATATTATTTCTAAGAATATGTTGTAGGGTTGGATTAAGTGGCTACCTTTGTAGGCCGTGTCATTGGGGACGCCGTGAATGAAAAGCAAACGAGTAATAAATTCAATATGTGATAAGATGAAAGATATACCGGCAGACAGCTTAATAAAGAATTATTTTCCTGTAGATTATATAGATTCTTTTTCTAAAGTGATGGTCACTGGGCAGGCTTTGACACCGGAAGATTTTCGCAATCTTGCCTTCAGCCGATTTCCTAAGTGGATTGGTTGGCTCATGAATTTCAGGAATGCGATTGTAAAGCCATTAGGACTGGATACAGCAACCAGATTTACAGATATGGTCTTGGATAAAAATCTGCATGAAGAAATTCTCGGAATGCCGGATAAGCATCTTGATTTCCATGTGTCCATGTGGTGCGGGGAATATCACGAAGGAAAACAAGAACTTCGGATTACTACTGTTGTGAAGTACAATAATTGGCTGGGAAGGGCATATTTCTTTATTATCAGACCTTTTCATGGGATAATAGTAAAGTCTATCTTAAAGCATGTTGCTGGGGATAGGGGGAGTGGGTGTAAATAAATACTCCCATTGAAATATTATCATTTCAATGGGAGTATTTATTTGAGTGGTGCCACCAGCAACCGAAAATCGGTTTGTATAGCACTATTTCTCAATAAGTTATATCTTTATCACGATGTTAGTTGTAGCTAACACTTGAAAAGGGACCCGGAACAACATTTAAAAAGTGCCCCACCCATGGGTATGTTTAACCGAACAAAATTGGTATATTCATAAAAACCAATGGCGTTCATAATATGTACCACATGGAAGAAAGAGATTCCATAATTCTCGCCTATAGGCGTGACGGATTGAGCATCCGTGAGATCGCCCGTCGTAACGGCATGAGCCGCAAGACTGTACGCAAGTATCTCCGGGCTTTCGAACAAGCGGTCGGTGACAACCCCGATGCGGAAGCAATGGACACGTACCTGCAGCAGCCGGTGCGCTATGACAGCAGCAAACGTGTCCGCAGAGTGATGAACCAGCAGGTGATGGAGGCGATAGACGGCTTCATGGCCCGCAACCGGTCTAATGCCGCGGCCGGATTGCGCAAGCAGCAGATGCGCAAGATTGACATGTGGCGCCGGTTGCGCGATCAAGGCATAGAGATTGCCTATTCGACGGTATGCCAGTATGCCCGTGCATTGGAAGTGGCGGTGTCCGCTCCAGCCAAGTCCCCGGCGGCGTTCATCCGCCAGGAGTATGAACCGGGGTTCCGGTGCGAGTTTGACTGGGGCGTGCTGACACTTTGGATTGCCGGTGTCAAGACGAAGCTGCACATGGCCGTGTTCACGATGAACCATAGCAACCTGCGGCGGGCATACCTGTTCTCCCCGCGAGGACACGTTGGCCCTGATGGAAGCACACCGCAACTGCTTCCGTGCTTTGGGGGGCACGCCGCAAGTAATGGCCTACGATAACATGCGGGTGGCCGTCAAGAAGTTCCTTGGACAGGAGCGCGAACATACCGATGCCCTGCGCCGCATGGAACTCCACTATTGTTGCACCCCTCATTTCTGTAATCCGCGTTCGGGATGGGAGAAAGGTAAGGTGGAGCGTTCGGTGGAACATATCCGCCGGCGGGCTTTCGCCTATGATGTCCGTTTCGGTTCGCTGGAGCAGGCGCAGTGTCATCTTGACAAGGTCTGTGACAGGCTCAACGGGGAGGCTTCCAACATGTCTGCGCAAGAGAAGAAGGAGCGCGTACAGGCCGATATTGCGGCTTTGCGGCCGCTTGACCACGGTGACATGGGCTGCTTTGAGCAGCGGCATGCCCGTGTCGGGAAGTATTCCACCATTACCGTCGATGGTGTGCATTACTCTGTGCCTGACCGGCTTGTCGGTCGGGAGGTACCCATAAAGATGTATTCCGAGCGTATTGTCGTGCTTGACGGTCGCGACAAGGTAGCCACGCATGTACGCTCCCGGCGTCTCGGTGACTGGTGTATCGACCTGATGCACTATCTGGGCACGTTCCTTCGCAAGCCTGCGGCGTTGGGACGATCCACGGCCATGCGACAGGTACACCCGGACGTGGCGGCACTGTTTCGCAAACATTTTACGGATTCTCCCAGATCGTTTGTCGAACTGCTCGTGTTTACCCGTGACAACCAGCGCACTTATGCCGACATACTGGCTGCGGCAGACCGTCTGTCCTCCCGGGGACTCAAACGCCTGTCTTCCGAACAATTGAGCGCCGAGATGCTGGCCAGTGACGGCAATGGAACCGCAAACGTCCGTCAAGACGCGGCCACCCTGACCCCGTCCGATCCACAACAGACCGCCATTGAAGAATCGGCCTCACAGACATTGGACACACTTTCGGCGATGATCGGATGTGGCGCCACACAACAACCTGTAAACAAAGTTACCGTCTAACAACATAAAAATTGCATAGCAATGGAACAAAACGAAAATCAAGACTCCATACGCGAACGGATACGTGCGTATGCCTTCGACCTCAAACTCCCTCTGGTACGACGCGACATCGACCTGCTTATACAGCAAGGACTTGATGAACGATGGAACCTGTGGATGTTCACGGCCGAACTCCTGCGTCAGGAAAAAAACCGCTCGGAGAACCAGCGTCGGCATCGCATCAAAAATGCCGCGTTCCCACAGTTGCGATACCTCAACGAAATAGACACGGACGCGCTTCCGCCAGAAGCGCGGAAGGCCTTGCCAAACCTTGAGACACTTGATTTCATCAAGGAAGGGCGCAACCTTATACTATACGGGAATCCCGGTACCGGAAAGACCCATCTGGCTACAGCCTTGGGGATTGCGGCCTGTAACGCGGGATACTCCGTACTGTTCACTTCCGTGCCCAGACTGCTTACGCAGATAAGGGAATGCCGGAACGCAATGACACTAAGGGCACTCGAGAACAAGTTCGAACGATACGACATGGTCATCTGCGACGAGTTCGGATACGTTTCTTGTGACAAGGCGGGAGCGGAGATGTTGTTCAACCATCTGTCACTCAGAACTGACAAGAAAACAACCGTCATTACAACAAATCTCGCATTCAACAGATGGGACGAGATTATTGCAGACAAAGTACTAGTTACAGCAATGGTAGACAGGCTAACGCACAAGGCGATTCTACTGAACATGACGGGAAAATCGTACAGAATGAAAGAAACACAAGATATGATAAATAAACAAATTTAATTAACTTTGCAAAACCTATCGGGTGGTACACGTTTCAAATGCTACCCGGGTCCCTTTTCAAGTGTTAGCTACAATGTTAGTCCCTTGAATAAGGTTTTCACAGCTTTGCACCGTTCGACATTAGTTTGTATCTTGGGTACGATTTCTGAATACAAAGATAGTAATTAAGAAGTAAAAAACAAATAAGTATTAACGAATAATCTTGCCAACTTCACATAGTTTTTGAAAAGCAATACTTCCTGATAGTTTTTGGTATCTATTTAATCCTTTTTCTAACCCATTACATAATTCTTGATGTATATATGTTCCGACACTTAAAGCTGGAGTATTGTATAGAGTTTTAGCATATTGTAAATCAAATGTACAAAGTTGTTCTCTATTTTCTCTAATATCAGATACTGTTTGATTTATTCTATTATATTGTTGTAAATAATAAAAAGAGCATTTAGTATTTATTGAATCTTGGATTTTCATTTTGATAAAAATCTGTTGAGTTTTAATTTCTTGAGCTACTTTAAAAAACTTATCTATTGTTTCAAAATCGGAAGCTTTTAGTTTATTAGCAAACATGTGATTATATTTTAACCAACTATTCTCTTCAAAAATAATTCTTGAATAATATAATGGTTGTTCTGACAAACTGTTTCCTACAATCGCTTCCGCTTTCAATGTTTCAATATTTTCTTCAATATCCTGAATTTGAAGCTTCAATATAGTTGCTGCTGCTTGAAGTGCATTTCTTTTATTATTCCAATAGATAATAGCCGTAACACAAACAGTTATTGTCATTATAATAGTTTGTAAAAAATTTGATTCTAAAAAATTTTGTTCCATAAATATCTATTAAATTAATATATAATATCCTCCAGTTTTGGGTGCGCCTTTAAATTCTATCAAACCTTTGTCTTGTAAAATCTTGATATATCGCATAGTCGTTCTTAAGCTTTTGTTGATATGCTTACTGATTTCAGAAGCATTTAAGCCGGGAGTAGTTACCAATAGATTGAGAATAGCTTGTTCATTCTCGTTTATAGTATCATTTACTATGTCATTTACTATGCCATTTACTGTGTCATAGTTGGCAGAGTTAGAGATTTGGCGTTTGAATACTGCTGTAAACATCCCCTCTGTATGGAATTCCGGTTCAGGCAGATTTGCTTCCCTCATGGCTTCCTGCATACGAGGAATACCGGATGCAACTCTTTCTACTAAGTGCATACGGGTAAATAAACTGAAAATTAACGGATTACGTGTCATGCTTTTATGCCCGAAATCTTTAGCCACAACAGGCAGAAGTCCTCCGGGATTGGAAATCTCTACCCGGTCGTCAAACATTTCTATCATAATGCTTGCACCTTGTTCATAGTAATCACGATGTGACAGAGCGTTTATAATGGCTTCTTTAAATACGGTCAGAGGTATTTCCCAAATTTCTTCTCTTGGTCCTGTTCCCTCTATTTTATAGGCTACTTGCAGTTTACTTTCCAACCAAGCTATAGCCTGTAGGTATTGCTGGTACAATGAACCTCCGAATGTTTTATCATCTATAATATAGACTTTATTCGTTCCCTTGAAAAGAACACACCTTGTGGTAGCATGTGGAAACTTTCGTTCAGGTTGCTTGCCGAAGAACATCGCTGCACCGTTCTTTGCCGTTCCATTCTCGGTAAACAGTTCCAAGTTTTCAAATATTTGTTTGTCGGGTGTGGATGGACTTAGTTTTGCTTCTGTTCGGAAATCCTTAATCATCTGTTCATCTGCATCTGTGTAGATATTGAACCAATGGCAGGGTATATGGTCGAAGAAGATTTTGTTACACTCCTGAAAGAAGCTGCGCATTTCTTCGGCTGTGCGAAGTTTCTGTGAGTTTGCCCCCTCACGGACATAGATAGAACCGGAGAATATATAAGGTTTATCCTTGCCGGACGGAACATCAATCACCCAAACAGTTTTATTCACAATATTTACGGAATACAGTTCACAGTGGAGTGCAGGAGATATTTCGCTGATAGAACCTTGAATAGCAGAACGCTTATCGTTTTCTAAGTTAGTATCTACCACTTGCCCGTTATCATCTACTCCAATAAGCAAATATCCTCCGTCTGCATTGGCGAAAGCACATATTTCCTCTGTCAGTTCACGAACCTTTGAAGGAACACGAACTTTAAACTCCACATTGTAGCCCTCTCCACTGTCAATGAGTGATTGTATGGTTTCTGTATTCAGCATAAGTTTTTATGACAATGATACAAAATTAGTTATTATGAAAATTAATCAATTCTCGTTTTCTTCAGCCATTTTTTTATATCCCCAATCAACCAAATATTTAATGAATGGAATAAGCTCCTTGCCTGTCTTGGTTAAAGAGTATTCGACTTTTGGGGGAACTTGGGGATACATTTCACGATGAATCAAATTATCCATTTCCAACTCTCTCAAGGTTTGTGTGAGCATCTTTGTACTTATGTCGGATATTTCACGGCTCAGTTCACCATATCGCATAACCGTATGTTTTGACAGAGCCCAAAGAATACGTCCTTTATATTTCCCTCCTATCCGTTGGAAAGCAAAATCAAGCACACAAATATCTTTTTTAATGTTCTTATTCATTTTTATTTGAGCACATTAATTTGATAATCAATATTCGATACCTTTTAGTCTGTATCATACTAAATTGTACATACTTGATACAAAGATAGTAAACATTTAATTTTGTGGGAAATATTAAAAGCATAAAAATGAAAAAACAGAAAGCATTAATTCTTATAGACCTCCAAAATGATTATTTTGAAGGTGGATTATATCCACTGGTAGGCAGTTTGGATGCTGTATTAAAAGCGCAAAAACTTATACATTATTTTAGGTTAAATTCCCTACCAGTTATATATATACGGCATATTTCATCTAGACAGGATGCAACTTTTTTTCTACCTGATACTATAGGGGCAGAAATACATAGCAGTGTTGCTCCGATAAAAAACGAAGGTATAATTATTAAACATTCTCCGAACAGTTTTTATCAGACAGAATTAAATAATTTGTTACAATCTAAAAATATCACAGATGTAGTTATTTGTGGTATGATGACACACATGTGCGTGGATGCTACCGTAAGAGCTGCTAAAGACTTGGGATATAAATGCACTATAATACAGGACGCTTGCGCTACTAAAGATTTAGAATTTCAAGGTTTTAAGGTAGAAGCAGAAAAAGTGCAAGCTGTTTTTTTAGCTGCATTAACACCATTTTATGCCACTATTATATCGACTGACGAGTACATAAAATCATGTTTAACGACACTTTAAATTAAAGAAAATGAAAAGAATCCTTGAATTGAGCATATTTCAGTTATTGTCTGAATATACTCAACACAAAGCATCTGTTGCAGAGTTGACAGATGCTATCAATGAATTGACTGCTTATTTAGTAGAAATAAGTACAGTAGAACAGGATTATGCAGTCCTATTACGTTTTTATTCAATGGGATTAAACAAGCTCAAATTGTATCGTATGCAATTTGGGCAAAAGGAAAATACCCTTTACGCAATTTATTGATGAAGCAATAGGAATAATAAATACAGAAATTTATATTATAAGGTTACGAATTAAATATCCCGAACAGTTCAGGACACATTCTAATACACAACCACTTTCCCCTCTCTACCTCGCTGACAAGACAACCCTTATCAACATCATGGAAATGGTAAGCGGTTTGTTCCTCTCCAAAGACATCGTGTATCAGAACGGCAAGCCCGCCTACTTGGTGGACTTGGCGAAAGCCTTTGAATGGCTGTTCAACATCAAGATAGGCGACTGTTACCAAAAACATGAGGACGTGATAAAACGAAAGCCGGGCAAACTGACCGGGTTTCTTAATGGATTGGTAGAACTTATCAAAAAGGAACATGACAAGAAAGGGTACAGATAACCAACGGCTTACGATTTATTTATAGGGGATTCCATTAGTTCCCCTATAATTTCTTTGCACCTGTTTTCTGAACTTTGCTTCATCAATCGATTGACAGACCATAATGTATAATCAGAAAAATGAAGCAATCATGTATATAGACAATGACGATTTCAGCGTATGGATGCAGAAGCTGTACGCCAAACTGGAAGAACTCTGCAAGGATGTACGGGTACTGCGCAATGCCGACAGGGTGCTGCCCGAAGATGACAACCTGCTGGATAATCAGGACTTGTGCCTGCTGTTCAAAGTAAGTATCAAGACCCTGCAACGCTACCGGGCTATCGGTGCGCTGCCGTACTTCACAATCAGCGGAAAAGTGTACTACAAGGCTTCCGATGTCCGGGAGTTCATCAAGGAGCGGTTCAGCGTTACCACGTTGCGCCAGTTCGAGAAAGAACACTGCACGAAGAAAAAGAAGTGAATTAAAAAGCCGGGGCGGTTCTGTTCCGGCTTCGCTTTTGTTTTATGGCTTGCCTAATTTGTCGGCTTGCTCCCTTAGCTGCTCGGCTTGTTCGTTTAACAGCCTTGCCCGTTCCAACGCTTCCGCCTGCTTTCTGCTGCGGTATTCAAAGCCTTTCACCGAATCGGTCAGGCTTCGGATGAAATCGTTGTCCCGTTCCCTGCTGAACCTCGTTTCCAGCAAATCAAGGCTGCTGCCGTCTGCCTTTCCTTTCATCAGGATATAGCGGTATTTTATATCGTTGTCCTGTAACCGCTGCATTCTTTGTATAAACCGCACATTCAATGCAAGCGACACAAGGCAAATGATTATCCCTGCTGAAAGAAGAAAGAACTTGGGCTTCAGACAGGGAGTTACCCGGTATGTCAGTTTGCCGTACCATGAAACGGGCGTTATTTCTCCGGCTGGTGTATCATCAGCCGGGAACAACACCTTTAACCGCTCCTTGAAATATCGGTGCGAGGTCACGATAAGCCCCTTTATATCTTCAAGGTCCTGTTTTTGGTTCCCGGACTGCCCTTTTCCGATACTGCCGATTTGGTTTAGAATCTCCTGCACCATGTTTTCAGTAATGCCGGATTTGCCCTGCATTTCCGAAATGCGCTGTTCGATAACGTCCAGTCGGTTAATCGTTTCCTCCCGGCTGGCTGGCGTTACCTGCTTCTCCTGCCGTTCTTTCAGTTCCGTAACCATGGAGAGAAGCCCCTCCAAAATTAAGTTATTTTCCATGTCCCTATAATTTTAAGTGTCGTTTCTTTTTCTTCTTTTTTCTTTCACCGGGATTGTCGGGCGTTTCATCAGCCGGAGAGGACGGGGCGGAGAACAGACCGCCCAAGCCTGCCAGTAACGGACTGTCGGCTTTGCCCGGTGTCTGCGCTGGCTCCTGAACAGGTGCGGAAACCGTCTGTCGGTTGCTTTCGGTAGTGTTCAACCTCGCATCCCCGAAACATTTATCCAGCTTGGAGAAACTGAAACTGCGGTCTATCTCCGAACCCTTGAACGTGTATTCACCTTTGGAAAAGGATATGCCCTGCACTTCGCCAGTCTGTCCCCTGTACTTGAAATGAATCCCGATACCCTTTTCTGCCAGCCGGGTTTGTAACTGCCGCCAGTTCCTTGATTTCCCGATTTCATCCTTTACGGTATTGTAAATCTCGTATTTGGATTTGTCCGGTTCTCTCAAACGGTGCTGCTTTACATGCTCCTTGCCTTTAGCGAAATAAAGCCCGTGTTTGGCTTTCAGCTTCTTGCATACCAGCTCGTTGCGGTACATGTCGTTCCTGTCCGAAATGGTCTTGCCGTTGTTGTCTATGCGGTTGAACACGATATGCACGTGCGGATGTTCCCGGTCTTGGTGGCGCACGATGATGTACTGCGTATCGGTGATTTTCATTTCACGCATGTACTCCTGCGCAAGCTGTACCATTTTCCCGTCTGTCAGCTTGGGTGCGTCCACCGGGGAATAGCTTAGCGCAATATGTCCGGCTGGCTTTTTCAGGTCGGGGTTCATCCCGGCTTGCAGAATGAAACTGCGTATGATGTCCCGGTTGCTTTCCGCCAACACTCCCTCGGCATGAAGCAAGGTTGCCTGTTCCTTACCGAGTACATAGTTCACGCAGCCTTTAAATCCGTTTCCCTTTCTTATTTTTCCAATCATCCGACAACCGGTTTATGATTTCGACAATCCTGTTCTTGAGTTTCACCAGTTCCACCGCTACCAGTGCGAACCCTCCGGCATTCGCCCGGTGCGCCAGTTGGTTGATGTTGTTGGCTTCGCCCGCCAGCCTGCGGATAGTGTCCGCATCCTGCCTGTTCAGCCGGGGCGTTACCTCTGCCGAAACGACCGCCTGCCGGACGTACTCGCTGACACGCAGCCCGGCTTCCCCGGCTCGCTTCCTGATTGCGTAGAACTGTAACTCGGTCAGTTTCGTGCTGACTACCCTGTTCTGCTTGTCTATCCGGCTTTTTGCCGGGCGACCTCCCGGTTTGTTCCTTATTCCTGTCATGTGTTTTTGCTTTTAGGTGGTATCTTAAAAATTGCGACCAACGGGAGAAATTTTCTTTGCTGTCAAGCAAAGCAAGGTGTTTCGGTCTACCGAAACATAACCTTGCTCTCCCTAATCACACAGCCTGCCGTCGGTTCATGCCGCCAGCCTTGCAGGTCACATCCTTAGCCCTCTCTTTCTTTTTTCACCCGGATTTTGTCTGTTATCATGCTCCGGCTGGGGCTTGTCGGTAACTGTCAAATCTTGGGATTGCTTCACTTTAAGGCTACGCAGATAGTCGTTCAGGTCATTGTGACCGCTGTACAGGTGTGATGCGTCACGTACACGCCATTTGTATTCCTGCCTTATGGCTTCAACCGCTTTCCTGCCTGCCTCGTCATTGTCAAGCATACAGTGTATATGCCCGTAACCAGCCAACGGATATAAGGCTTTATCTACGTTGGCGGTGGAGTTCAGGATAACGTAATCCTGCCAGTCGGTACAGGGCATACCCGGGCTTTTCTGTTGCCGGATAGTGAGGAATGAGAGGAAATCCATAAAGCCCTCGAACACGAAACAGGTATCTCTCGGCTCTCCCTTTTGCCTTATGTGGGTGATGTCTTTCGATGTGCTGCCCTTGAAACGGGGATTGCGAAGCTCATAACCTCCTGAATCATTTTTGAACGCCAGCGCAAAATAAGGCTTGCCACCGATGCGGTAATACATTTCCTGCACGTATGGGGCTGCCGTTCCGGGGGAAATCCCCCTTTCCTGCAAGTAGCGCATGAGTGCCGGATTCTGTAACGGCTGTATTCTGCGTATCTCTATCGGGCTGGTTGCCTGCCTTTTCGTGTCCCTTTCGGGCAGGTCTTTCCCGTGAAAGGAAAAAGAGGTAATGTCGCCCTGCTCCAGTCGGCAGATAGCACCGTAGGCGTTGCACCCGTTCTGCTTCATCACAAGGTCGATGAGCGTCCCTCCCTCGCCAGTTCTGTAGTCACACCATAGATTGGCGTTATAATCCACCTTGAAACTCGGCGTGTTGTCCTCCCGTAAGGGGCTGCGGTACATCCCGTAGCTTTCCTTTTCCGTGACGGGCTGGATTCCCAAAGAGTTCAGGTAATCCTTGATACTGATATTGTTGGCTTCCTTGTAGGTCATAATCTTTATTTTTTTGATGTTGATAAATTGCAGTAGCACAGTAAGAAGTCAGTAAGAAGAAAAGTTGCTATGTTTCTGCGCATAATTCTTTTTCTTTCAGCTGATTATCTCTTATGCAGTAAGATAAGTAAGTTATTTCTTCAAAAGAGGATAGAAATATAACCCTGATAATTCCTGCGTTTTTTCTTTTTCCAAACTTTTCCAAAAGTTTGCGGTTTTATCTTACTGCTTACTGCACTATTGTTAAATATTTGATATACAGGATATAAAATAAAAATATATCTTACTATGGCAGTTACTGCGTTGCAGTAATACCCAATCGTAAAATGACCGTGCTAACCGTAATCGCTGTTTGTACAGGATGTTGGAACAGGCTTTATCCTATACCCATATACCGAATAGGTCTGTTTGTCGATACGTTTCTGTACCCGTTTGAACCCGGCTTTGCGTGACGCTTCTCCCAGCCGTTTTTCAGATAGTTGCATGGGGCATATATCCCGTAAGCGTGCCAGTATCTGTGCCGTTGTCATAAAAAACAGGGTTTCTTCCCCCTCTGTCGGCTTCTCAAAGTATTGTGTCAGCATCTCGAACTCGACCGTCTGCACCTCAAATTCCGTATTTGTCAGGTGTAGTTCCCCAATCTCCGCATCATTGAACCAGTAGCGTACGCCCTGACGGTACAGGTACATGATTTCGGAATAGACGTTATCCATGCGGATGCTTTCTGCCGTGGGCTTGTCTATGCGCAGCACCTCGAACGGCAAAAAACGCCTGCTGCCTGTCGGGTCGGTCAGGAACTCGTTGCCGTTCACCGAAGCCATGAAGCTGGCGAGGTGGGGGGATTCCTCTATGTAAACATCATACGGTCTGCGGTACTTCACCGCCGGGGTGGTGATAAGGTTCTTCAATGCGTTCTCGTTCTGCTTGTTGAGTTCCTTTAGCTGGTCGTCAATGTTGATGAACAGGTATTCGGCTATCAGTGTCAGGATGTCTTTGCCCTGCGGGTCTATCTTCCCGGTGAACAGGTAGTTCTTAAGCGGTGTCGGGCAAAGGTTGTCCAGCCACCACGATTTGAACTGCCCCTGTTTGTCCCCGGTCAATACCAAGCAGGTATGGTTCTGACATCCCGTGTCGTTCATGGCGTTGGCTACCACACCGATAAGCCATTTCGTGAAATATTCCTCCCATTTGCCGGGGTTGGCTACCTGTACTGTGTTCAGAAGCCTGCCGATATGCCCGTGTTCGGCAGGATTCAGTAAGGGCAGGGTGTTGAAGTATTCCCGTATGGGATGTACCTTTCTTGCGAAATCACTTTCCAGTATGGTACGGATGTTCTCGGCAGAGGTGACGATACCAGCGGTTGCGTCTAGCCTGCGCCTGAACGAGTTCAGGACGAATTTCGTAACGGGCTGGTACAAGCCCGAAGAACTTGCAGCCCGGTATTCCGTCCGGCTCTTTACGGTATTGAACCGGAAATCGTACAGGACGTTCAACAGGCTTTCGATGCGCTCGTTCTTCGACTGCCAGCCCTCGATATGCCGTGCATCATCACTTCTTTTCTTTTTCATCGGGAAGTCTGTTAGAAGCCGGGACATACTGCTGCTGCATCCACTTTTTGAGTTCCTCCATGTCAAAACGCAGGGTACGCCCACGCTTGACACACGGTATCATCCCCTTACTGACTAAGTGGTACAGGTAATTGACCGAATACCCGGTTATGCCGCTGGCAACGGATATTTTGACTAACACAGGCTCTTTTCCGTCCTGCCGTTCTTCGGGCTGTACGCCCGTGACCGGGGCAATCATCTTTTCGATGTTCTCCAGCCGCTTGAAAATTTCTTCGAAAGGATTGTTCATAGGTGCTTGTTTTTTGAATTAGCACCACAAATAAAATAAGAAAAATCGGTAAAAAAACAAAGCGTCAGCCGTTTGGAATCGCTTTGCTTCGCTCTGCACCAAATTAATGTCGGCAAATAGAAAACGGCTTTGTGTTCATTAACCTTATTTATTTAGGAAGTGAGGAAAAGACGGGATTTTTGTTATCGGTTCGTTTCTTTCATGTTGTTTTTGGGTTGGTGGTGGACATTTTCGGACACGCAAGGTCATTTATGGACAGAGGAAAACAACCTATTATTCAGCATTATATATTTGCATCAGTGAAGAAAAACGGAGTATTGACAAGAATAAATATATCGGTTATGGAAATAGTGACAATTGAAAAGAAAACGTTTGAACTTTGGAAACAGAGGTTTGAAAATTTTGTGGGGCGTGTGGATGCGCTCTGCGTGCCTTTACGCAGGAAGCGTGACAAATGGCTGGATAACTGCGAGACCTGCCGCCTGCTGAACGTTTCAGCCCGGACGATGCAGACCTACCGTGACACGGGAAAACTGCCTTACTCGCAGATAAACGGCAAGATTTATTACAAGGCTTCGGACGTGGAAGCCTTTCTGCTCGACCAAGTAAGGGACAATTCTAAAAAGTAGGCGTATGGATTTGATAACGAAAGATTCCGAAACCACGCTGGTACTGTTTTCTTCCCTTGACAGGGTACTGGAAAACGTGGAGTATGTGGTAATGAACTATCGACCGGTATTGAACGGTGAACACTACCTGACGGGCGATGAGGTGTGCAGGCGGCTTTGCATCAGCAAACGGACGTTGCAGGATTACAGGGACACGGGGCTGCTGGGCTACGTGCAGCTTCCGGGAAAAATCATCTACCGGGAAAGCGAGATTTTAGACCTGCTGGAAAGGCATTACAGAAAATGAAATCTTGAAAACATGAAATCTTGTTTTATTGATGTCTTGCTTTCTTGAAATATAGCTATCTTGTTTTCCATATTGTTTGATTGAAAGCCAGCAATATTGATTCTTTTCACAATATTGCTGGCTTTCAATTAAATTTACAGTTTTAAATAGTTGCATTTATACCATATATTTTACTGATTTTTATTTGAATCATGTTGTTTCTTCTTATTATTGTCCTGTTCTATTCTTGTAATATTTGTTGATATGTTTTTTATCTCGTGTTCTAAACTGTTTTGACTATTATGTATATTAACAATTTCTTTTTCAACCTCTTCTTGGTTATTTAGAAGAGTGGAATAAGAAAATGTGTACCAAATTGTAGCAATAGCCACAAGTCCAATAATTGTCCATATATACCATTGAATTGGTAATTTTTCTTTGATGTCAATTTGTATATCTTTTATGGAATTCATTATCTCTTTTTTCGCATCATCTATCTTCTTTTCCAGTTCTCTTCTCAAATCAGTATGGGCATTTTCATTTTGAGAAGTGTAATTGGAAAATTTGTCTTCTAATCTATAGTAATTATTCCATAAGTGCTGACCAGTTGATGTTTCAGGAGAATATACTTCAGAACTACTTACTGTATGATTTTTATTATTGGAATATTGAGAATCTGATTCAGAACTTATATATTCAGAATCAGATTGTCTACCTCTTTTTGAATAGTTCTTGATTTTTTTAAAACTGGAACTTAAATCATATTCACTAGCAGCTTTATTTGAAGACGAGAACTGGTTCTTTCTATTTGATTTATAAGTCCCCATATTTAAAAATCAGCCAAATTAACAAATAAATCTTTTTCTACGGATAAGGAAAGGGTATAGATATCTTTTATTAAACTTTTGTCATTTATGTTTTTAAGTTCATTTGTCAAATAGTTATCGGTATCAATAGCGATACCAACATGCTGTACTCTATCTTTGTTCCTAAACTCTCTATCATAAAAATCATCTTCTTGATTTAATGGACCTATTTGATACATTCCATTTTCATATACTAAATTAAATAAAAGGTCTTTCGCCGGATACTTATCGATAAAGAATTTAGATGGGAATGAGTTTTTAAACTTGTTTAGGATTGTATTATAATCACTGGATTTAACTTTGTATGTTCCGATAATTCTACAGCCAATCCTTTTTATAACCAAATCACCTAAAGCTGTTGTAATTGCATTGTATATTTTTTCAAATTTTGAATAAAATTCCTCTATAGAATTAATTTTATTAGATATAAAATTAAACCTATTAAAAGTTACGATAATGGTATTAGAGGTTTCTTCTTTATTTTCATGGTCTCGTATTGTTACTTCTCCTTGTCCAATTTCCCAATGAAAAATGTTGAAAGGTTTAGCTTTTTCGATAAGTTCTACTATTGCTCCTTTTTTATCTAACATTGATACTTTGGGTTCAAATCGCAATTCAATAATAAATTTCCGATTTCCGATATTTTTACTGTCTATATTATCTTTCATGTTTCTTAAATAATAAATTGTCTGCAAAAATACAAAATTATTTTGTGATAAGTAAATAGAATTTGCCTTCTCTATTTGCTAAGTTGTTTCTCGACGATTTGCATATCCCTTAATATCGTTTGGTCTAATACTTTTGCGTAATGTTGGGTCATTCGGGTGGATGAATGCCCCAGCATTTTAGCCACGTTCGGCAGTGATACGTTGTTAGCCAGTGCGATAACCGATGCGAAACTGTGCCGGGCTGTGTGCGTGGTCAGGTTCTTTTTGATTCCGCACAGGTCAGCAATCTCTTTCAGGTAGCTGTTCATTTTCTGATTGCATGGAACGGGCAATAAAGTTCCTTTATCCATACAGTAGGGGTTATCCTTATATTTTTCAAGTATCTGTTTGGGAATGCTCAAAAGCGGGATGTTGCAGATATTGTTTGTCTTTTCACGGGGTTTCACTATCCACAGATTGCCGTTGCCGTCCTCTGAAACGTGTTCGGGGCGCAAGTTATACACGTCTATGAATGCCAGCCCGGTATATACGCAGAAAATAAAAACATCCCGTACCAGTTCCAGCCGTTCAATCCTGAACTCTTTCTGCCATATCCGGTTTATTTCGGCTTGGCTTAGGAACTGTTTGTTTACTTCCACCTCGTGAAACTTGATTCCGGCAAACGGGTTCTTTGTCAGCCATTCGTTGGCAATGGCAAGGTTTATCACTTTCTTAAAACATTTCATGTACCGGATAACGGTATTCTGTGCGCAATGCTTCTCCGTCTTTAGGTATAAATCGAATTTGCGTACCAGTTCCCCGTTTACCTCACGCAACAGCATATCATCTACCTTGTAATCCCGTTTAACCAGTTCTATGAGGTATTTAAGGCAATTGTCATAACGTCTTACGGTGATGTCGGCATAGTCCGTCCCGATTAGCTTCCGGCAGTTGTCGTTATGCTCCTTGAACACATTATACAATGTCTTGAAAGTTTCGTCCTTTCCCTGATAGCGGTTCACTATGGCACGTGCGGAGATAATCTTTCCTTCCAGTTCCAAGTCTTGGTAAATCTGATAGAATTTCACACGCAGGGCATCAATGTAATGGTTTAGTTCCACGGAATTGCGGTCTTTGCCTGTCGATTTCTCTTTTTCCTGCGACCAAAGTGGGACTTTGATACTCCGTTTCAGTTGAAGTTCCACGTATAAGCGGTCATAAGTGACACGTACACGCACGGGTGCTTCCCCGTTTTTTAACAGTTTGCTACGCTTGATGAAGAACAATACGCTGAATCTTTTTCTTTCCATACGGCTCAATTTTTAATGATACAAAGTTAGGAAATCGAACCGAGAACCCTGTTGTGTAAAACAGTGCAACGTGCTGTAAAAGAATGAAGTAAACACCTCGCAGTGGAACATTCCGGGCTTTTGAAAACAGTCCCTTGAATAAGGACGTATGGTTTGCTTCAATCCCACTAATTTTGCCTACTCTTGGAAATGAAAAATCCCTGAACTTCTTTGAAATTCAGGGATTTACATCGTTTTTCTTTTCTTTAAAGTGGTGCCACCAGGAATCGAACCGGGGACACAAGGATTTTCAGTCCTTTGCTCTACCAACTGAGCTATGGCACCATGTTTATCTCTTTTGCGGTTGCAAAGGTAGTGAAACTTTTGGACTATGCAATAGCTTTCATAATAAAAAACGCTGATAATTGGCTATATGGCTAATTATCAGCGTTTATGATTTGAGAAAAAATACTGAAAAAGTTTTATAGTTATGCTTTTTCCGCTTCTTCTTCCTTCAAAGGATTCCATCCTTGTGCTTTGAGTTCAAACTCTTGACCGTCACGGGTAATTAGGGCGCAGCCTAATTCCGGTTTGGTGATATGGCCAATCAGCTTGACGCCTTCCATTTCGGCAACCTTTTCATGGTCGGCAATGGGGACGGTGAACAATAACTCATAATCCTCGCCTCCGTTCAGTGCACAAGTGCTCAGGTTCATATTGAATTCTTCTGCCATTACAGCCGTCTGATAGTCGATAGGAATATGTTCTTCGTAAACTCGGCAACCCACTTTGCTTTGGGTACAGATATGCAGTAATTCCGAAGAAAGTCCGTCCGATATATCCATCATGGAGGTGGGTTGTATACCTTCTTCTGCCAGTTTCTGAATGATGTCACGGCGTGCTTCGGGCTTCAGTTGACGTTCCAGAAGATACTCCTTCCCCGAGAAGTCCGGTTGCAAGTCTTTGTCACCTCCTTTGAGCACCGCCTTTTCGCGTTCCAAAAGCTGTAGTCCCATGTAGGCGGCACCCAAGTCGCCGCTGACGCAAATCAGGTCGGTTTCGCGGGCACCATTGCGGTAGACCACTTTTCCTTTCTCACCCTCGCCTATGCAGGTGATGCTGATGGTAAGCCCAGTATAGGAAGCGGAGGTGTCTCCTCCCACGATGTCAACATCATATTCTTCGCAAGCCAAACGGATGCCGGCATAGAGTTCCTCCATGTCTTCTATACTGAAACGCTTGGATATGCCCAAGGAAACGGTAATCTGCTTCGGTGTGCCGTTCATGGCATAGATATCAGAGAAATTGACTACGGCCGATTTATACCCCAAATGCTTGAGCGGTACATACACAAGGTCGAAATGGACGCCTTCCATCAGCAAGTCGGTAGTAACGAGCACTTCCTTTTCGGCCGGGTAGGAGAGGACGGCGGCATCATCTCCGACACCATATCGGCTCGACTCGTTCTTTAGTTCAATGCCTTCGGTGAGGTGTCGGATGAGGCCGAATTCACCGAGGGTAGCTATTTCTGTTCTCATGCTTTCTTATGCTCTATTAATCAATTCACGCATAATCTCTGTCATTCTCGGTTGCGCCTCGTCCGCAGCTTTCTGCACTTCTTCGTGAGAGACTTCTACGATTTTACCTTCTACCCCCAAGTCTGTAATGACAGATACGCCGAACACTTTGATTCCGCAATGATTTGCCACGATGACTTCCGGCACGGTGGACATGCCCACTGCATCGGCACCCAGAATATGGAACATCTTGTATTCCGCAGGTGTTTCGAATGTGGGACCTTGCGTACCGATATAGACACCGTGCTGAACCTTGATGCCCTTTTCTGCCGCAATGGCGTCGGCCTTACGAATCAGCTCTTTGTCATAAGCTTCGCTCATATCCGGGAAGCGAGGACCGTAAGGTATGTTTTTGCCACGCAATGGATGTTCGGGGAAGTAGTTTATATGGTCGGTGATAATCATCAGGTCACCGATCGCAAAATCCGGATTTGTGCCGCCACTGGCATTGGAAACGAATAAGGTCTTGATACCCAGTTCGCGCATTACACGTACCGGGAAGGTTACTTCCTTCATGGAATAGCCCTCGTAAAAATGGAAACGTCCCTGCATCGCCATGATGTCTTTATGGCCCAGTTTGCCGAAGATAAGTTTTCCGCTGTGTCCCTCTACGGTAGAGACGGGGAAATTGGGGATTTCTTCGTACCTTATCTCATACTTTTCAGTGATTTCACCGGCAAGACTGCCGAGTCCGGTACCGAGGATGATTGCTGTCTCAGGCTGGGTGTGCATCTTTCCCTTCAGAAAGGCTGCTGTTTCTTGAATGCGCTCTAACATAGCCAATAATGTTTTGGTTAAATATATATTGTTGATTTTGTAAGATTTCTATTTCTATCGGCAGCACGTAGATGTACGGCTTTAGTGTTTCGTCCAGTGCGGGATGGAGTTTCAACCTTGCCGCATCTTTCTCCGTGGTGATTATCAGTCTTTTCCACTCTTCCAGGTGCAGGAATTGTTCCTTTATTTGCAATAAATCCTTGGGAGTAAAGTCATGATGGTCATCAAATGCCAGCAATTTGACGTGCGGCGTGTAAGATTCCACTTCTTTCTGCAAGGGGGCGGGGGAGGCGATGCCTGTCACCAGCAGTACTTGCTCGTCTCCGGTGAGGGAGGAGAGCACTTTCCGGCTGTTCGTTTTCTCGGGAAATAGCGGTGTCAACATTCCATAGCGGAATCTGGAGAAATACAGTTGTTGGTATGGATAGAGGTGGAGCCGTTTAGCTATGATGTTGAAGTCTATCGGCTTGATATCATCCGGACATTTGGTAACGATGACCATCTGTGCCCGGTTTTTACCGCTTGAAGGTTCGCGGAGTCTTCCGGCAGGGAGCAAGGCATCATCGCACAGTAACCGGTGAAAATCAGTTAGTAGAATGTTCAGCCCAGCTTTTACATGGCGATGTTGGAAGGCATCGTCCAGGATGATGGCTTCTACAGTGGGATTTTCCAGTTTCAGCAGTTGCTCAATGCCGTGGCAACGGTTTTCGTCTACCGCTACCCGTGCATTGGGGAATTTATTTTTAATTTGATACGGCTCGTCACCTATTTGGCGTACATTGCTCTTGTCATCGGCCAATACATAGCCTCGGCTTTTACGCTTGTAACCCCGACTGAGGGTGGCTACATTTACTCCGTTTTTTTGTAATAGCTTTATCAGATATTCGGTATGTGGCGTCTTGCCAGTTCCGCCCACAGCAAGGTTGCCCACGCATATTACTGGAACGTCAAAACTCTTTGACCGGAGCCAGCCCCAGTCAAAGAGTTTATTTCGCAAGCATACCCCTATTCCATAAAGCCATGATAGGGGATATAGCCAATGATATATCTTGATAAAGTTTTCCTCCATTTATTGAATATTCAGTTCAAAGGGTACACGTGCTTGTATACGGTCACATTTGTCAAAATTCTCCAGGACGCTGAACTGCTGGTATATCTCGCCCATTGTGCCTTTCAGCATACGTGCTTTGATGTAGTTACCCGGATTGGTGTTCATCAGACTTTCAAAGAAACTTTCCTTTTTCGGATAGCTCATCACGGTATAGGCATCTACTCCGGCCTTTGCAATGGCAATGTCCAAAGCTTTGTCCAAACCACCCAATTCGTCGACTAGTCCTAGTTCCTTGGCCTTGCTTCCGGTCCATACACGGCCTTGGGCAATTTTATCCAGGTCTTCCTTGCTGATGCCTCGGCCATCGGAGCAGCGGGTGAGGAAGAGGTCATATCCGTTGTTCACATACATTTGCATCAGCCCTTTTTCCCCGTCATTCATCGGGCGTGTCAGCATGCCGAAGTCTGCGTATTTATTGGTTTTCACTACATCAAAATTTACCCCGATTTTATCAGTCAGCCCCTTTGCGTTGGGGAACATGCCGAAGATGCCGATAGAACCCGTCAGTGTGGTAGGCTCGGCCACGATGGTGTCTGCATTACAAGAAATGTAGTAACCTCCTGAAGCTGCATAGTCACCCATGGAAACAATGACTGGTTTCTCTTTCTTCAATTCGCTGACGGCATACCATATCTGTTCTGAACCATAGGCGCTTCCGCCCGGTGAGTTTACGCGTAATACTACAGCTTTTACATCTTCGTCATCTTTCAGCTTGCGCAGGTCTTTAATCACCTTTTTAGAGTCGATGCCTTCTTCGCTGGAGGCAGAAGATGAACCACCGTCAATTTCTCCATAGGCATAGTATACGGTAATCACATTTCCACTTTTGTCTTTGGGAACATTCTTCTTTACGTTAATCATGTCCTGCAAACCAAGTACGGGCATGCGGTCGTCTTTGTCGATGCCTACCATCGCTTTCAGGTAGTTGCGCACATCATTCTTATATATTAATGTATCGACCAGTCCGCATTGCACACTTTCTTCTGCGGGATAGAACATCAACATGCGGTCGGCAATGGCGTTCAGTGAGTCTACAGATATTTTGCGTGATTCTGCAACATCATTGGTCACTTGTCCCCAGATGGAGGTCAGGTAAGCGTCGATCTGTTCACGGTTGGCTGGGCTCATTTCGGTAGAGATGAAAGGCTCTACAGCCGATTTGTAGGTACCTACTTTGAATATCTGCATTTCTACTCCGATTTTGGCCAGCAAATCCTTGAAGAACATGGGGGTAGCGGCCAAGCCCCTCCACTCGACCATACCTTGCGGGTTCAGCAACACCTTGTCGGCTACACTTGACAGATAATAAAGACCTTGGGAATAGCTGTCACCATAAGTCACGATGAATTTTCCCGATTCCTTGAAATCCTTCAATGCATTGCGTATTTCTTCGCGTGAAGCAAATCCTGCACCCAGCGAAGTCGCTTCTATATAGATACCTTTAATGTCGTCATTCTCTTTTGCTTTTTTGATAGAGGAGAGGACATCATCCAGGCCATAAGTCTTATAATTGTCTCCCATAAGGGCATCGAACGGATTGTCTTGGCTGCGTTCAGCCAGTGCACCATTCAAATCCAGCATCATAATGGAGTTTTTGCGTACTTGCGTTTCTGATTCCGAAGATGATACCATGCTGAAAACCACCAGAATACTGATGAAAACTAAAACAACGACTGATACGATGATGCCGGTAATGGTGGCAAACGTAAATTTCAGAAAATCTTTCATTGCACTTTATTGTTTTTAGTATGCTAACTTTTAAAAGCTAACAAAGATAAATAATTAGGTTGATATTTACCCTATCTGTCGCTGAGTTTTTCGGTTTGTCACAGTATTGTGGGAGATTTCATTCTCTTTTCTTTTATCTTTGAAGTATTTCATTTCGTTCTTTATGGATAGTTAGTTTCTAAAATGCCAGATATAATTGCTATCTCTTTACTTTCTGAGTCTGTTTCTCTAAAAACTAATCTTTCCACAGCAATGTTCTTTTCTTACCACAGCTGTGGAAAGAAAGAAACACGGGTGTGGTAAGAAAGAAACATATCTGTAGTGAGAAAAGTTGTTCAGTAGTTCTCGTTTAGTATCCGGGCTTTCCGGATGTAGCCTTTCGCAGGTTTATTGTCAGTTCTCTTTGGGCTCCTCAAGCGTGGTGCCGGCCGTTCTGTGGTCTATGTCAAGGGGTGAACTTAGTATATTCCGATGCGCGCGCGTATATATATAATGTGTCCCTTTCCTTCCTGCCTTTCTTTCCCTTTAAAAAATATGCTTTAAAACATATCTATCAATCAGCTAGTTATGAAAAAGTTCACGTAAACCCTCAAAAAAAGCTTGTATATATTTTGCAGATGTCCGTAAAAGCGCTACTTTTGCATCCGCTTTCGGGAACGAAGGCGGCGATGTTTTGACATTCTGACAGTAAAACGGAGCGGTAAGCTTTCATTTTTCTCTTCTTTGCCATAGGTTTCTTTCGGAACTTCGGCCTTGGAAAAGAAAAATGAAAAAAAACTTCCGAAACATTTGGAAGTTATGCTTTAAAGTCTTTACCTTTGTACCCGCTTTTGAAAACGAAAGCAGCGCGAGTTGACATTCTTCTTTCAAGAAACGGTGACCGGTTTTTTTTTTCTTCCTTTTTCTTTTTGCCTCCCTTTCGACAAGAGAGACGACGAGGAAAGAGAAAAGAGAAAATAAAAAAAAAAACTTCCGAAAATATTTGGAAGATATGCTTTAAAGTTCTTACCTTTGCATCCGCTTTCTGAAAAGAACAGCAATCGTGAAACGAGCGATCTTTGAACAGATTTACATAAACAATACAAGTAGTACAAGAGCAGGTGCTTCGCAAATTAATAATTGGAAACTAATGATTAAGGCGCGTCGTACCTGGGTAAAACAAAAGAACCGTCAATACTTATTCTATATAGATAGGTAAAGATAAACTTTTTGAATTCGAGCGTCCTGAACAGATAATTAAGCTGTCGCACTTTAATTTTTAATTTGCGCAGTCAAGATACTTTTACAATGAAGAGTTTGATCCTGGCTCAGGATGAACGCTAGCTACAGGCTTAACACATGCAAGTCGAGGGGCAGCATGAACTTAGCTTGCTAAGTTTGATGGCGACCGGCGCACGGGTGAGTAACACGTATCCAACCTGCCGATGACTCGGGGATAGCCTTTCGAAAGAAAGATTAATACCCGATGGCATAGTTCTTCCGCATGGTAGAACTATTAAAGAATTTCGGTCATCGATGGGGATGCGTTCCATTAGGTTGTTGGCGGGGTAACGGCCCACCAAGCCTTCGATGGATAGGGGTTCTGAGAGGAAGGTCCCCCACATTGGAACTGAGACACGGTCCAAACTCCTACGGGAGGCAGCAGTGAGGAATATTGGTCAATGGACGAGAGTCTGAACCAGCCAAGTAGCGTGAAGGATGACTGCCCTATGGGTTGTAAACTTCTTTTATACGGGAATAAAGTGAGGCACGTGTGCCTTTTTGTATGTACCGTATGAATAAGGATCGGCTAACTCCGTGCCAGCAGCCGCGGTAATACGGAGGATCCGAGCGTTATCCGGATTTATTGGGTTTAAAGGGAGCGTAGGCGGACGCTTAAGTCAGTTGTGAAAGTTTGCGGCTCAACCGTAAAATTGCAGTTGATACTGGGTGTCTTGAGTACAGTAGAGGCAGGCGGAATTCGTGGTGTAGCGGTGAAATGCTTAGATATCACGAAGAACTCCGATTGCGAAGGCAGCCTGCTGGACTGTAACTGACGCTGATGCTCGAAAGTGTGGGTATCAAACAGGATTAGATACCCTGGTAGTCCACACAGTAAACGATGAATACTCGCTGTTTGCGATATACAGTAAGCGGCCAAGCGAAAGCGTTAAGTATTCCACCTGGGGAGTACGCCGGCAACGGTGAAACTCAAAGGAATTGACGGGGGCCCGCACAAGCGGAGGAACATGTGGTTTAATTCGATGATACGCGAGGAACCTTACCCGGGCTTGAATTGCAACTGAATGATGTGGAGACATGTCAGCCGCAAGGCAGTTGTGAAGGTGCTGCATGGTTGTCGTCAGCTCGTGCCGTGAGGTGTCGGCTTAAGTGCCATAACGAGCGCAACCCTTATCGATAGTTACCATCAGGTGATGCTGGGGACTCTGTCGAGACTGCCGTCGTAAGATGTGAGGAAGGTGGGGATGACGTCAAATCAGCACGGCCCTTACGTCCGGGGCTACACACGTGTTACAATGGGGGGTACAGAAGGCAGCTACACGGCGACGTGATGCTAATCCCGAAAGCCTCTCTCAGTTCGGATTGAGTCTGCAACCCGACTCCATGAAGCTGGATTCGCTAGTAATCGCGCATCAGCCACGGCGCGGTGAATACGTTCCCGGCCTTGTACACACCGCCCGTCAAGCCATGAAAGCCGGGGGTACCTGAAGTGCGTAACCGCAAGGAGCGCCCTAGGGTAAAACTGGTGATTGGGGCTAAGTCGTAACAAGGTAGCCGTACCGGAAGGTGCGGCTGGAACACCTCCTTTCTGGAGTGACGTCTCGACTCGATCGTTGGTTCTTGAAGTGATGCTTCCATAAGAACCTCTTGTACTGCGCGTACTTGTTTATTAAAATATACGAGAAAAGTAGAAGCCGAGCCGTAAGGCGAGGGTTTGACTGACAGTCCTATAGCTCAGTTGGTTAGAGCGCTACACTGATAATGTAGAGGTCGGCAGTTCAACTCTGCCTGGGACTACTTCAAAGTTGAAAGCTGAAAATTGAAAACTGAAAATCGGGAACTCTCCGGATTTTCCACTTTCCGTTTTCCACTTATAAGAAGGGGGATTAGCTCAGCTGGCTAGAGCACCTGCTTTGCACGCAGGGGGTCAACGGTTCGAATCCGTTATTCTCCACTCCGTTTTGATTATTGTTTTATAATTGAAACACCGTTCTTTGACATGATGTGACCAAAAAAAAGTAAAGTTAAAAGCTGAAAGTATATATCGACCATACGTGATCGGTAAGACAAAAAGTAAGTAAGGGCACATGGCGGATGCCTTGGCTCTCGGAGGCGATGAAGGACGTGATAAGCTGCGATAAGCTGCGGGTAGGTGCAAATGACCTTTGATCCGCGGATTTCCGAATGGGACAACCCGGTACTTTGAAGAAGTATCATCCTGCATTGCAGGAGGCTAACGCAGGGAACTGAAACATCTTAGTACCTGCAGGAAAAGAAAATAAACAATGATTCCCCCAGTAGTGGCGAGCGAACGGGGAATAGCCCAAACCATCCATGTTACGGCATGGGTGGGGTTGTAGGACCACGCCGTGGCAAGAAAGTTGGTGAGCAGAATGTTCTGGAAAGTACAGCCATAGAGCATGAGAGCTGCGTATGCGAAGCCAACCGAAGCCTAGTGGTATCCTGAGTAGCGCGGAGCACGAGGAATTCTGCGTGAATCTGCCGGGACCATCCGGTAAGGCTAAATACTCCCGAGAGACCGATAGTGAACCAGTACTGTGAAGGAAAGGTGAAAAGCACTTCGAACAGAAGAGTGAAATAGTTCCTGAAACCATGTGCCTACAAGCGGTCGGAGCACCTTTTGGTGTGACGGCGTGCCTTTTGCATAATGAACCTACGAGTTACTTTTTCCGGCGAGGTTAAGGATTTAAGATCTGCAGCCGAAGCGAAAGCGAGTCTGAACAGGGCGTATAGTCGGAAGGAGTAGACGCGAAACCAAGTGATCTACCCTTGGGCAGGTTGAAGGATGGGTAACACCATCTGGAGGACCGAACCAATAAGCGTTGAAAAGCTTCTGGATGACCTGAGGGTGGGGGTGAAAGGCTAATCAAACTTGGAGATAGCTCGTACTCCCCGAAATGCATTTAGGTGCAGCCTTGACTTATACTGGCATGAGGTAGAGCGACTGATAAGATGCGAGGGCTTCACCGCCTATCAAGTCTTGACAAACTCCGAATGCGTGTCAGTTCTATGTCAGGAGTGAGGGCATGGGTGCTAAGGTCCATGTCCTAAAGGAGAACAATCCGGACCAACAGCTAAGGTCCCGAAATGAATACTAAGTTGAACTAACGAAGTCAGATTGCTAAGACAGCTAGGATGTTGGCTTGGAAGCAGCCATTCATTTAAAGAGTGCGTAACAGCTCACTAGTCGAGGAGTTTGGCGTGGATAATAATCGGGCATAAGTATTCTACCGAAGCTTTGGGATGAGAAATCATCGGTAGGGGAGCATTCCACTCTGCGTCGAAGGTGAAGCGCGAGCTTTGCTGGAGCGTGTGGAAAAGCAAATGTAGGTATAAGTAACGATAAAGGGGGTGGGAAACCCCCTCGCCGAAAGACTAAGGTTTCCTGATCAACGCTAATCGGATCAGGGTAAGTCGGGTCCTAAGGCTCAGCCGAACGGCGAGGCCGATGGCAGAACCGGTTAATATTCCGGTACTACCTGTGGGAGTGACGTGGAGACGGAGTCGTGACAGCGCCGCGGACTGACGGAATAGTCCGTTGAAGGGTGTAGATGCTGATTGTTCCAGGCAAATCCGGAGCAAGAGTCGAACCTGACAGTATGGAGCGTTCTTAGAACAATCCAATAGTGCGTGTAATCATACTTCCAAGAAAATCCGCTAAACTTAATCCTGCAGGTACCCGTACCGCAAACGGACACACGTAGTCGGGTTGAATATACTAAGGCGCTTGAGTGATTCACGGTTAAGGAACTAGGCAAACTGACCCTGTAACTTCGGGATAAAGGGTCCTCGCTTAACGGCGAGGCGCAGAGAATAGGTCCAGGCAACTGTTTAACAAAAACACAGGGCTGTGCAAAATTGAAAGATGAAGTATACAGCCTGACACCTGCCCGGTGCTGGAAGGTTAAGAGGAGATGTCATCGCAAGAGAAGCATTGAATTGAAGCCCCAGTAAACGGCGGCCGTAACTATAACGGTCCTAAGGTAGCGAAATTCCTTGTCGGGTAAGTTCCGACCTGCACGAATGGTGTAATGATCTGGACGCTGTCTCAACCGTGAGCTCAGTGAAATTGTAGTATCGGTGAAGATGCCGATTACCCGCGATGGGACGAAAAGACCCCGTGAACCTTTACTATAGCTTAACATTGAATTTGGGTAATTGATGTGTAGGATAGGCCGGAGGCTTCGAAGCAGGTACGCCAGTATTTGTGGAGCCGCTGTTGAAATACGGCCCTTTGATTATTTGAGTTCTAACCCGTTGATGCGGGGACACTGTTTGGTGGGTAGTTTGACTGGGGTGGTCGCCTCCAAAAGTGTAACGGAGGCTTCTAAAGGTGCCCTCACGACGATTGGTAACCGTCGGCAGAGTGTAATGGCATAAGGGCGCTTGACTGGGAGACTTACAAGTCGATCAGGTAGGAAACTAGAGCATAGTGATCCGGTGTTTCTGTATGGAAAGGACATCGCTCAAAGGATAAAAGGTACTCCGGGGATAACAGGCTGATCCCTCCCAAGAGCTCATATCGACGGAGGGGTTTGGCACCTCGATGTCGGCTCGTCACATCCTGGGGCTGGAGAAGGTCCCAAGGGTTGGGCTGTTCGCCCATTAAAGTGGCACGCGAGCTGGGTTCAGAACGTCGTGAGACAGTTCGGTCTCTATCTATCGTGGGCGCATGAAATTTGCGTGGCTCTGACACTAGTACGAGAGGACCGTGTTGGACTGACCTCTGGTTTACCGGTTGTGCCGCCAGGTGCATTGCCGGGTATCTAAGTCGGGATTGGATAAGTGCTGAAAGCATCTAAGTACGAAGCCAGCCACAAGATTAGATTTCTCAGGGTCGTTGTAGACTACAACGTTGATAGGATGCAGGTGTACAGGCAGCGATGTCATAGCCGAGCATTACTAATTGCCCGTCCACTTTTTGCCTTCCGTGTATGGAGGTATATACGTTCAGCAATGTATGGACACTTTACTTTTTTCTCATCATGTCTGCCTTATTCAGGTGACTACAGCACCGGGGTTCCACCTCTTCCCATTCCGAACAGAGAAGTTAAGCCCGGTCACGCCGATGGTACTGCGTAACAGTGGGAGAGTAGGTAGTCGCCGTTTTCAGAAGAAGCCTCCGTGTCTGATAAGGATACGGAGGCTTTGTTCGTTTTTGGCGGTCTCATAAACTTTTCTTATATTTGCGCCGAACTAATTTTATATCAACGTTTAAAGCAAATTGAAAGTATGAAGACTAAAGTTTTATTAGCTGCCGTTGCGGTAGCGTTTTCTTTCGCAGTGACATCTTGTGGCAACAAAAAGGCTGCAGATTCTAATGCAACTGAGGCAGATTCTTGCTGTGCTGCAAAAACAGAACAAGTATGTGACTCTGCAAAGGCATGTTGCCAGGCTGCTGATTCAGCAGCGTGTCCTAAGGCTGCATGTGATGGTGCCAAGTGTGACAAACCTTGTGAGAAGAAGTAATTCAGAACTTGTATTGAACTGAAGAATAAGGAAAGGCGTACCTTGAGGTACGCCTTTTTTTGTGATATATTTCAGCGATAAATGAATACAAACTTATAAAATGATATTTTTTATCGGAAAAAAGTAACGAATTTGTTTGTGTGGTACGAAATAATATCTACCTTTGCAACGTCAAAACAAAAAAGAAGATGATTCAGAACTTTACATATATTCTACTGTGTGGTATTATTATTCTACTGGCAAAGTTTAGTGGAAGTGAGTGCTGTGCGTGAATATATATGTAAGATGCAATGATATATGAAGCCTTTCTCACTTCCAAGTGTGAAAGGCTTTTTTTATGGAACATAAATTAAATACAATAAAGCAATGAGTGACAAATTATTTATTTTCGACACAACGCTCCGCGATGGCGAGCAGGTTCCGGGATGCCAATTGAATACAGTGGAAAAGATTCAGGTAGCCAGACAACTGGAAGCCCTGGGGGTGGACGTGATTGAAGCCGGATTTCCGATTTCAAGTCCGGGAGATTTCAATTCGGTCATTGAGATATCAAAAGCTGTGACATGGCCCACTATCTGTGCCTTGACACGTGCCGTACAGAAAGATATTGATGTGGCGGCAGAGGCTTTGCAGTTTGCCAAGCATAAACGTATCCATACTGGTATCGGTACATCTGACTCGCACATTAAATATAAATTTAATTCCAATCGCGAGGAAATAATAGAGCGTGCAGTGGCTGCCGTAAAGTATGCACGTAAGTATGTGGATGATGTAGAGTTCTATGCCGAAGATGCAGGCCGAACGGATAATGAATATTTGGCACGGGTGGTAGAAGCTGTTATCAAGGCAGGTGCGACTGTGGTGAATATTCCCGATACAACGGGGTATTGCTTGCCTGATGAGTATGGCGCGAAGATAAGATATCTGATGGAACATGTCAACGGTATTCATAATGCCATTATTTCTACTCATTGCCACAATGACTTGGGCATGGCTACTGCCAATACAATGGCTGGCGTGCTGAATGGTGCCCGCCAGGTGGAGGTAACCATCAATGGTATTGGTGAACGTGCCGGCAATACTTCTCTTGAGGAAGTGGCGATGATTATCAAATGTCACAAGGACATAGAAATCGAGACCAACATCAATACACAGAAGATTTATCCAACCAGCCGTATGGTGTCCAGCCTGATGAACATGCCGGTGCAGCCCAACAAGGCTATTGTAGGTCGCAATGCTTTTGCCCATTCGTCGGGTATTCACCAGGACGGTGTATTGAAGAATGTGCAGACGTACGAAATCATTGACCCGCATGATGTGGGTATTGATGATAATTCCATCGTATTGACAGCCCGTAGCGGACGTGCAGCCTTGAAGAATCGTTTGTCGATATTGGGAGTACAGCTGGATCAGGAGAAGCTGGACAAAGTGTATGAAGAGTTCCTGAAACTTGCCGATAAGAAGAAAGATATCAATGATGACGACATTCTGGTATTGGCAGGGGCAAACCGTACGCAGAACCACCGCATCAAACTGGAATATCTTCAGGTGACCAGTGGAGTAGGGGTTCGTTCGGTTGCCAGCTTGGGATTGAACATCTCCGGTGAGAAGTTTGAAGCCGCTGCCAGTGGAAACGGTCCGGTAGATGCCGCTATCAAGGCCTTGAAGAAGATTATCGACCGTCATATGACATTAAAGGAATTCACCATCCAGGCTATCAGCAAGGGTAGCGATGATATGGGTAAGGTACATATGCAGGTGGAATACGATAATCATATTTATTATGGGTTTGGTGCCAATACGGATATTATTGCGGCATCGGTGGAAGCGTACATCGACTGTATCAATAAGTTCAAGATGTGATTTTAATCGTAAATTGTAAATAGCTAAATTGTACATAAAGAGATGAATACATTATTTGATAAAATCTGGGATGCCCATGTGGTACAGAAAGTGGAAGACGGTCCCACACAGCTTTATATTGACCGGCTTTATTGTCATGAAGTAACCAGCCCGCAAGCCTTTTCAGGATTGCGCGAACGTGGAATCAAGTGTTTCCGTCCGGAAAAGATTTTCTGTATGCCCGACCATAACACGCCGACGCATGACCAGGACAAGCCGATTGAAGACCCGGTTTCAAAGACTCAGGTAGATACACTAGCCAAGAATGCGGAAGAGTTTGGATTGGCCCATTTCGGCATGATGGACAAGAAGAACGGAATTATCCATGTAGTAGGTCCGGAACGCGGGCTGACCCTGCCTGGCATGACCATTGTCTGCGGTGACTCGCATACTTCCACCCACGGGGCGATGGGAGCAGTGGCTTTCGGTATCGGTACGAGTGAGGTGGAAATGGTAATGGCCTCGCAATGTATCCTTCAGACCCGTCCTAAGACAATGCGCATCACTGTCGACGGCAAACTTGGCAAGGGAGTGACGGCAAAAGATGTAGCATTGTATATGATGTCGAAGATGACGACCAGCGGCGCTACGGGATATTTCGTGGAATATGCCGGAGAAGCTGTGCGTGGTCTGACTATGGAAGGCCGTCTGACCTTGTGCAATCTGAGTATAGAGATGGGTGCCCGCGGCGGTATGGTTGCTCCGGATGAGACCACTTTCGAGTATATTAAAGGACGCGAATATGCTCCGAAGGGTGAGGCATGGGACAAGGCATTGGCCTATTGGAAAACATTGAAGAGTGATGAGGATGCAGTGTTCGACAAGGAAGTCCGTTTTGCTGCCGAAGATATTGAACCGATGATTACATACGGTACCAACCCGGGCATGGGTATGGGTATCACACAACATATTCCTACTACCGAAGGCATGGGAGAAGCTGCCCGGACCTCTTTCATGAAGTCTATTAGCTATATGGGTTTCCAACCGGGAGAACCTTTGCTGGGTAAGAAGGTTGACTATGTGTTTTTGGGTGCCTGCACCAATGGACGCATTGAGGATTTCCGTGCATTTGCCTCCATTGTGAAAGGCCGTCGGAAAGCCGAGAATGTAGTGGCATGGCTGGTTCCGGGCTCCTGGATGGTAGATGCACAGATTCGCGAAGAGGGACTGGACAAGATTTTGGAAGAGGCCGGTTTTGCCATTCGCCAACCGGGTTGTTCTGCTTGCCTGGCAATGAACGACGATAAGGTGCCTGCCGGAAAGTATGCAGTGTCTACCAGTAACCGTAATTTTGAAGGACGCCAAGGACCGGGTTCCCGAACACTGCTTGCCAGCCCGCTTGTAGCTGCAGCAGCGGCAGTGACTGGAGTAATTACTGACCCGAGAACGCTGATTTGATGTACGATTGGACGATTTACGATTAAAATTACTTCGTAAATCAAACATCGTTCAACAAAGGTAAATCAAGAGTATTTTCAATCGTAAATTGTAAATCGTAAATACAAAGATGAAGACAAAATTTGATATAATAACCAGTACTTGTGTACCTCTTCCATTAGAGAATGTGGATACAGACCAGATAATCCCTGCACGTTTTCTGAAAGCTACTACCCGTGAGGAAAAGTTCTTCGGAGATAATTTATTCCGCGATTGGCGCTATCATCCGGACGGTTCTCTGAACAAGGACTTTGTTTTGAACAATCCCACTTACGGTGGACAGATTCTGGTGGCGGGAAAGAACTTCGGTTCCGGTTCCAGCCGTGAGCATGCTGCATGGGCCATTGCCGGTTACGGTTTCCGCGTGGTGGTATCGAGTTTCTTTGCCGATATACACAAGAACAATGAACTGAACAACTTTGTGCTTCCGGTGGTGGTAAGTGAGCCGTTCCTGAAAGAGTTGTTCGACTCTATCTCTGCCAATCCGAAGATGGAAGTGGAAGTGAATCTGCCCGAACAGACCATCACCAACAAAGCTACGGGCAAGATCGAACATTTTGAAATCAATGCCTACAAGAAACATTGCCTGATGAATGGCTTGGATGACATCGATTTTCTGGTTGAGAATAAAGATAAGATAGAAGCTTGGGAGAATAAAAATGAAGCATAATCATCCGAAGATAGAAATCATGGACACTACGCTCCGCGACGGTGAACAGACCAGCGGAGTCTCCTTTGTGCCCCATGAGAAGCTGATGATTGCCCGTTTGTTACTGGAGGAATTGAAGGTAGACCGGGTGGAGGTGGCTTCTGCGCGGGTATCCGAAGGAGAGTTTGATGCCGTAAAAATGATTTGTGACTGGGCGGCACGCCGTAATCTGTTGCCAAGAGTAGAAGTGCTTGGCTTTGTAGATGGCCACACGTCGGTGGACTGGATACATGCGACCGGTTGCCGTGTCATCAATCTGCTGTGCAAAGGCTCGCTGAAGCATTGCACCTACCAGTTGAAGAAGACTCCCGAAGAGCATATCGAGGATATTCTGTCCGTAGTGGATTACGCCAACGAGCAGGATATGGTAGTGAATGTCTATCTGGAAGACTGGAGCAACGGCATGAAAGATTCTCCGGAATATGTGTTCCGTCTGATGGACGCCTTGAAGCAGACCAATATCCGCCGCTATATGTTGCCTGACACGTTGGGCGTATTGAACCCGCTGCAGGTCATCGAGTTCATGCGCAAGATGGTGAAACGCTATCCGCATGCCCATTTTGACTTCCATGCCCACAATGACTATGACCTTGCCGTGAGCAATGTGCTTGCCGCCGTACTTAGCGGTTGCAAGGGACTGCATACTACCATTAACGGCCTGGGCGAACGCGCCGGCAATGCTCCGCTTGCCAGTGTGCAGGCTATCCTGAAAGACCACTTCAATGCCATTACCAACATTGACGAAAGCCGCCTGAACGACGTAAGCCGTGTGGTGGAGTCCTACTCGGGCATCGTCATTCCCGCCAATAAACCGATTGTTGGCGAGAATGTATTTACCCAAGTGGCAGGCGTCCATGCCGACGGTGACAATAAAAGTAACCTCTACTGCAACGACCTCCTGCCCGAACGCTTTGGTCGCAAGCGAGAGTATGCCCTGGGCAAGAACAGCGGTAAAGCCAATATCCGGAAGAATCTGGAGGACTTGGGGTTACAACTGGATGAAGATGCCATGCGCAAAGTGACCGAACGCATCATTGAGTTGGGCGACAAGAAAGAGCTGGTGACGCAAGAAGACCTGCCCTATATCGTTTCGGACGTACTGAAGCACGGAATGGCAGAAGAACGCGTCAGCCTTAAGAGCTATATTGTGAATCTGGCGTATGGATTGAAGCCGATGGCTACGTTGAAGATAGAAATTAACGGAAAGGAATATGAGGAAAGTTCCAGTGGAGATGGCCAGTATGATGCTTTTGTGCGCGCCTTGCGCAAGATATATAAAGTGACACTGGGTCGTAAGTTCCCGATGCTGACGAACTATGCCGTGACCATTCCTCCCGGTGGGCGTACCGATGCCTTTGTGCAGACGGTTATTACCTGGAGTTTTGAAGATACGATATTCCGTACACGCGGATTGGACGCAGACCAGACGGAAGCAGCCATCAAGGCGACGGTGAAGATGCTGAATATCATAGAAGACGAATACGAATCATAAAAAATGGATCTCATGGAGAAAAAGAAATCGTTTTTTGAGAGGCGTCCTTATGTATGCTATGCGTTGTATGCAGGCTTGCTTTTTGCTTTCAACCTCTTTCTGCGTTGGTGGAGCGGCGAGTTGGATGCGGACGAGTATCTTATGTCAGCCATCAATACCCTTATATTGACAGCTGGTTTTGTGTGGGGTGACCGGTATCGCCGCAAGAATCTTGCAAACAAAAAGAAGATAGATGAACTTTTAAATAATAAAGAAAACAATGGATTTTAAAATTGCAGTGTTGGCCGGTGACGGTATCGGCCCCGAAATCTCTACCGTAGGCGTGGATGTGATGACTGCCGTGTGTGAGAAGTTCGGACATAAAGTGAACTATGAATATGCCATCTGCGGTGCAGACGCGATAGACAAGGTGGGTGACCCGTTTCCCGAAGCCACTTATGAGGCTTGTAAAAATGCGGATGCTGTATTGTTCTCTGCCGTAGGTGACCCGAAATTCGACAATGACCCTACTGCCAAAGTGCGTCCCGAGCAGGGCTTGCTGGCTATGCGCAAGAAACTGGGACTGTTTGCCAACATCCGTCCCGTGCAGACCTTCAAATGTCTGCTCCATAAGTCTCCCCTTCGTGCGGAACTGGTGGATGGTGCCGATTTCCTTTGCATCCGCGAATTGACCGGTGGCATGTACTTCGGTGAGAAATACCAGGACAATGACAAGGCGTATGATACGAACATGTATACCCGTCCTGAGATTGAGCGTATCCTGAAAGTCGGATTTGAATATGCCATGAAACGCAGTAAACATCTTACGGTGGTGGATAAAGCCAATGTGCTTGCCTCTTCCCGTCTTTGGAGACAGATTGCCCAGGAGATGGCACCGCAGTACCCCGAGGTGACAACCGACTATATGTTTGTGGACAACGCCGCCATGAAGATGATTCAAGAGCCGAAATTCTTTGACGTAATGGTTACGGAAAATACGTTTGGTGATATTTTGACGGACGAGGGTTCCTGCATCAGTGGCTCTATGGGATTGCTGCCTTCTGCTTCTACGGGAGAGAGCACGCCGGTATTCGAACCTATCCATGGTTCCTGGCCGCAGGCGAAAGGCTTGAATATAGCCAATCCGCTGGCGCAAATTTTGTCTGTAGCCATGCTTTTCGAATACTTCGACCTGAAAGAGGAGGGGGCGTTGATTCGTAAGGCAGTTGATGCTTCACTCGATGCGAATGTACGTACACCGGAGATTCAAGTAGAAGGTGGCGACAAATACGGTACCAAGGAAGTGGGCGCGTGGATTGTAGACTATCTTAAGAAGTCTTGATAACAGTGTCTCATTACCGTTCTGTTCATCAGTAACTTCTCACTGCAAAGTTCTGCAAACCTTTTGCAGTGTCACTGCAAAGCTGTTACAGTTGCGCTGCAAAGCAGTTGCAGTACCACTGCAAACCTATTTGCAGTAACGCTGCAGCTCGTTTGCAGTACTACTGCAAAAAGCATGCACCATCTTTGCAGTGGGAAGTCGCTGATTGTCAGATATGGTTCTTCCTCCTCATCCTGCCTTCTTCAATCGTTTCATATCCTTTCATCCTCTTTATTCGTGTTAAGCTTTGATAGATGGCAGTATAATCTTTCCTTTCCCGCACGGTTTATTTCTTGGAATTTCCATATCTTTGTCAGCATATCCATGTTACGTAAGTGTGTACGGGAAGAATGTATTAGACAGTGAGATTATGGCGAAAATTGCAAAGAACCTGACGGAGTTGATTGGGCATACTCCTTTGATGGAATTGGCTGAATACAGTCGTAAATACGGATTGAAAAGAAATATTGTGGCTAAGCTGGAATCTTTTAATCCGGCGGGAAGCGTGAAGGACCGTGTGGCATTTGCCATGATTGAGGATGCCGAGGCACGTGGGGCTTTGAAACCCGGAGCCACGATTATTGAACCTACCAGTGGCAATACCGGCGTGGGACTGGCGATGGTGGCAACCATCAAGGGATATCATTTGATATTGACCATGCCGGAGACCATGAGTGTGGAACGCCGTAATCTGTTGAAAGCCTTGGGTGCGGAGATTGTACTGACCGACGGACTGGCAGGTATGGCCGGCTCCATTGCCAAAGCGAAAGAATTGCGGGATGCGATACCTGGTGCGGTTATTCTGCAGCAGTTTGAGAATCCCTCCAATGCCAAGGCTCATGAACATACTACGGGGGAAGAAATCTGGACGGACACGGATGGTAAAGTGACTGTTTTTGTTGCCGGTGTGGGTACGGGCGGCACGGTCTGTGGAGTGGCGCGTGCCTTGAAGAAACATAATCCGGATGTCTATGTTGTGGCTGTAGAACCGGCCTCCTCTCCGGTTCTGGAAGGAGGGGAAGATGCACCGCACCGCATCCAGGGGATTGGGGCCAATTTTATTCCTTCCATTTATGATGCTTCTGTAGTAGACGAGATTATTCCGGTGCCCGATGACGAGGCCATTCGTGGAGGACGAGAGCTGGCTTCTACGGAAGGCTTGCTGGCTGGCATCTCATCCGGTGCGGCGGTATATGCGGCACGGTTGCTGGCCGAACGCCCTGAATTTGCGGATAAAATGATTGTTGCCCTACTGCCCGATACGGGGGAACGCTATTTGTCAACAGAACTGTTCGCTTTCGATACCTATCCTTTGGAATAAATACTGAACTATTATATGAAGAAATTTATTTTTTCTTTCCTCTTGTGTGGAGCCACGATGTTTCCTGCCTTTTCACAAACCTATCAGGAACTGAGCGAACGTGCGGTTGCAGCCACGGAGCAAGACAGCTTGTCATTGGCCGAAAAATACATTGAACAAGCTTTGAAAATGGAGCCCGCCAATCCTCATAACGCTTTGCTTTTCTCCAATTTAGGAACGATACAGCGTTGGCAGCACCGGTATGAGCAGGCTCTTGACTCGTATACGCTGGCATTGAACATTGCTCCGCGTGCCATACCCGCCCTGATGAATCGTGCCGCTCTTTATCTAGAGTTGGGAAAGGATGACTTGGCCCGGATAGACTATTCTTTGGTGCTGGATATAGAGAGCGATAATCAGGAAGCCTTGCTGATGCGTGCCTATATCTATATGCGGCAGCGCAACTATAATTTTGCAAAGTCTGATTATGAACGTCTGCTGAAACTTGCCCCCCAGAGTTACAATGGCCGTCTGGGGTTGGCTACACTGGAGCAGAAGGAGGGCAAATATGAAGCGGCGCTTTCGATATTGAATGCCATGATTGCAGAAAAAGGAGGAGAAGCTACCCGGCTGACTACCCAGCAATATGCCGTACTTTACGTAGCACGTGCGGGTGTAGAGCAGGATATGAAACATGTGGACCTGGCCATGATGGACTTGGAAGAAGCCATCAAGCTGGATGCTTCGCAGACAGAAGCCTACTTGATACGGGGGCAAATTTACCTTTCTCAAAAGAAAAAGGAGTTGGCAAAACGTGACTTCGAAAAGGCCATTTCACTTGGCGTGCCGCAAGGTGACCTCAGGGATTTACTGTTACAGTGTAAATAATATTCAACTGTATTTCCGTATCAGTTCCACAAACTCTTTTCCGTATTTCTTCTTTTTATATTCACCGATACCGCTGATATTACCAAATTCTTCTATGGTAGTGGGGCGGGAGGCGCTGAGTAGGTGGAGCACTTTGTCGGACAGTACGATATAGGCAGGAAGTGCTTCCTGGTCGGCAAGGCGTTTGCGGAGAGTGCGGAGAGCCTCGAAAAGTTCCCCACTTTCTGTATTGGGCAATCCCAATGGCAATTCTTTGGTTGGAACTGTAGCCTTGCGTTTACGGCCTCTTGTAGCTTGTACAGCTTCCTCGCGGCGGATGGTGACAAGCAGGGCGCGTGCTCTGCCAAACAAGACATCTGTTCCGCTTTGAGTAATTTTCAGATGGTTGTTTTCATTGTAGGCTATTTCGAAATAGCCGAGTTGCAACATTTGCAGCAGGTAGTCATGCCAATCTCTGGCAGGTACTTCACGCCCGGCTCCAAAGGTCTTAAGGCGATGGTATCCCCTTTCTGTAACTTCAGAACTCATGTTTCCTCGGAGGATGTCCACTAAAATACCGGTTCCTATCTGTTGCTCGGAACGCGCGATTGCACTAAGTGCCTTTTGTACGATTATTGTACCATCGAAACGTTCGGGGGGATTTTTGCATACATCACAGTTTCCACAGTCGCAGGTCGTATTTTCACCGAAATAGCTTAACAGAATGCGGCGGCGGCAGATATCTGCTTCCGCATATTGCTGCATGCGTTGCAGTTTTTCCAGGTTGATGCTTTGTTGTCCGCTGTCCGTTGCGAATTTAGTGAGCAGAATGAGGTCGGCCAGTGAATAGAACAAAAGGGTGTCACTGGGCATTCCGTCTCGTCCGGCACGTCCTATTTCTTGATAGAAACTTTCAATGCTTTTGGGCAAATTGTAATGAATTACCCAGCGCACATTGCTTTTGTCAATTCCCATTCCAAAGGCAATGGTGGCGCATACCACTTGCACGCGATCATTGATGAAGTCGTCTTGTGCTTCATCTCTTCGTGCCGACGACAGTCCGGCATGATAGACTGCTGACTTTATCCCTTGTTTTTGAAGCATTTGTGCCACTGTTTCAGTCTTGCTGCGGCTCATGCAATAAATGATGCCGCTCTCTCCCGGATGGCGGGCGATGAAGTCGAGGATGGCTTTGCTTTTTTCCTTCTGCTGGTAACCTCTTTTTACGGTGAGACTCAGGTTGGGACGGTCGAAAGATGAAATGAAAATTCTCGGTTGGTTGAGGTGTAGCTGTTTAATAATATCTTCACGGGTTATTTTATCGGCTGTGGCAGTAAGTGCAATGATGGGAACCTGGGGAAACAGTTGGTGAAGGATGTCCATCTGTGTATATTCCGGACGGAAATCGTGTCCCCATTGTGAGATGCAGTGAGCTTCATCAATGGCGAAAAGGGAAATATGCATATCCCTTAACAGATAGTTGGCTTCCGCCAATAATTTTTCAGGAGAAATATATAGCAGTTTCAGCTTGCCTTCCATGCATGCACGTCGTAGGGAAGCATTCTCTGTTTCATCATTATTGCTGTTCAGTGCACCGGCCGCGATACCGTTTGCACAGAGCGTTTCCACTTGGTCCTTCATCAAGGAAATGAGCGGAGAAACCACTACCGCCGTGCCTTCACTCAATAGGGCGGGAAGTTGGTAGCAGATGGATTTTCCACCTCCCGTAGGCATCAGTACCAATGCGTCTTTACGGTCCATCAGATGGCGTATGATGTCTTCTTGTAAGGGGCGGAAACTGTCGTAACCGAAATATGTCTTGAGCGTTTGTAGCATAATCTGGCAGTATGTATTTCTTCCGGCAAAGGTACACTAATTATTGCATATACTACAAATGGAAAGTCATCAAGATTTTGTATCATATGAGTTTCTGCAAAAGGTTAAAGTTTCTTATTAATGGCTGAATTGACCTACTTTTCAACCTTTTTCGTTGTTTATTTATCAAAAATATATACGGGAAAAGTTGTGTATTAAAAAAAAATGTCTGACTTTTGTAAAGTCTAAGGGGCTAACCCTTTGGCTTTTCCGATTTTAAACAACCCTAACCAGTTAATTCAATGAGTGATTTAGAAAACAATGCCCAGGAAAAAGGAACGAAGAAACGTCCTTACAACCTGCGCGAAAAGAAAGAAAAGGATGCTGCCTACCGTTCTTTGATAAGGCCGGAATTGGCAGATGAGTTGTATGACAAGATATTGAATATCGTTGTTGTACAAAAGAAGTACAGAGATGCTGATTATTCCGCTAAGGATTTGGCGAAAGAATTGCAGACCAATACTCGCTATTTGTCTGCAGTGGTGAATTCACGCTTCGGCATGAACTATTCTTGCCTGCTGAATGAATATAGAGTAAAAGAAGCGCAGCATTTGTTGACAGACAAAAGATATGCTGACAAGAATGTAGAGGAGATCAGTACGATGGTCGGCTTTGCAAACCGTCAGTCTTTTTATGCTGCTTTCTATAAAAATGTAGGTGAGACTCCTAATGGATATCGTAAAAGACACGCAGAAAAAGAAGCTAAGAAGAAATAATTCTGTATGACTGAATGAATAAAAAGGAAATATTCCGGAACAGTTGTTTCGGGATACTTCCTTTTCTTCTTTTTTAATACCAATCTATATACTCCCGACACATGAAGAAACAACTAATTTCTATGGTGACTGCCCTTTCTCTATTGACGGCTTGTGGCGGAAATCCGAAAACAACTGCTGAGGCAGAAAAAATTGACTATACAGTGGAACAATTTGCAGATTTACAGATTTTACGTTACCGCGTACCAGGTTTTGAGGATTTGTCCCTCAAACAAAAAGAATTGGTTTATTATTTGACGGAAGCGGCTTTGCAGGGCAGAGACATTCTTTTCGACCAGAATGGCAAGTATAACCTGACGATTCGCCGGATGCTGGAAGCTGTCTATACCGGCTATAAGGGAGATAAGAATACTCCTGATTTCAAGGCTATGGAAGTGTACCTCAAGCGGGTATGGTTCTCTAACGGCATTCATCATCACTATGGTAGCGAAAAGTTCGTTCCGGGATTTACTCCCGAATTCTTCAGGCAGGCTGTACAGAGTGTGGATGCAGCTACGTTGCCGCTTGCCGAAGGACAGACTGTGGAACAACTGTGCGAGGAAGTGTTCCCCGTTATTTTCGACCCCACGGTGATGCCCAAACGGGTGAACCAAGCTGCCGGTGAAGATTTGGTTTTGACTTCCGCATGTAATTATTACGATGGCGTGACGCAGCAGGAGGCCGAAGATTTCTATAATGCCTTGAAGAATCCGCAGGATGAAACTCCCGTTTCCTATGGTTTGAATAGCCGTTTGGTGAAAGAGGATGGCAAGATTCAGGAGAAAGTATGGAAAGTGGGGGGCTTGTATGGACAGGCACTTGAAAAGATTGTCTACTGGCTGAAGAAGGCAGAAGGAGTTGCCGAGACTCCCGAGCAGAAGGCGGTGATAGCCAAACTGATGGAATTCTATGAAACCGGCGATTTGAAGACATTCGATGAATATGCCATTTTGTGGGTGAAGGATTTGAACTCACGCATTGACTTTGTGAACGGTTTTACCGAAAGTTATGGTGACCCGCTCGGCATGAAGGCAAGCTGGGAATCTCTGGTGAATTTTAAAGATTTGGAAGCTACCCAGCGTACAGAGTTGATAAGCGGCAATGCACAGTGGTTTGAGGACCATTCGCCGGTAGACGGACAATTCAAGAAGGAGAAAGTGAAAGGGGTGTCTGCCAAGGTAATCACGGCGGCTATTCTGGCCGGTGACTTGTATCCTGCAACTGCTATCGGCATCAACCTGCCCAATGCCAACTGGATACGTAGCCATCATGGTTCGAAATCCGTTACAATCGGTAACATTACAGATGCTTATAACAAGGCAGCTCATGGAAACGGGTTCAATGAGGAGTTTGTGTACAGTGATGCAGAGCTTCAACTGATTGATAAGTACGCAGATGTGACAGATGAACTGCATACTGACCTGCATGAATGTTTGGGACATGGTTCCGGTAAATTGCTCCCGGGTGTGGACCCGGATGCGTTGAAGGCATATGGTTCTACTATCGAAGAAGCGCGCGCCGACTTGTTCGGACTCTACTACGTGGCCGACCCAAAGCTGGTGGAACTGGGGCTTACTCCAAGTGCGGATGCTTATAAGGCTCAATACTACACCTATCTGATGAATGGTTTGATGACACAGCTTGTACGTATCGAGCCTGGTAACAATGTAGAAGAAGCCCATATGCGCAACCGTCAGCTCATAGCCCGCTGGGTGTACGAGAAAGGTGCGGCGGAGAAGGTTGTGGAATTGGTAAAGAAGGATGGGAAGACGTACGTCGTGATAAACGATTATGAGAAAGTGCGTGACTTGTTTGGCCGGTTGCTTGCCGAGATACAGCGTATCAAGTCCACCGGTGACTATGCCGGTGCCCATGATTTGGTGGAAGCCTATGCCGTGAAAGTCGATCCCGCTTTGCATGCCGAAGTGCTGGAACGCTACAAGAAGCTGAATCTTGCGCCGTATAAGGGGTTCGTCAATCCCAAGTATGAAGTGGTGACGGATGCCGACGGTACTATAACAGATGTGACAGTGACTTATGATGAAGGTTATGCGGAACAGATGTTGCGTTATAGCAAAGACTATTCTACATTGCCTTCTGTCAATAAATGATGAACTATGATAGATACTAAAGAGCAGCTGCATCAGCGGCTGAAAGATATAAAGACACAGCTCCGTCTCTCAATGAACGGGGCTGTGTCCCAAAGTATGCGTGAGAAAGGGCTGGTATATAAGCTGAACTTCGGCGTGGAGTTGCCCCGTATCAAGGGTATTGCTGCCGGTTACGAGAAGGACCACTCTCTGGCTCAAGCTTTGTGGAAAGAAGATATCAGAGAGTGCAAAATATTGGCGGGACTTTTACAGCCGGTAGAGAGTTTCCTGCCCGAGATAGCCGATATCTGGGTGGAAGATATCCGTAATATCGAGATTGCAGAACTTACCTGCATGAATTTATTCCAACATCTTCCTTATGCGCCTGCCAAGTCCTTCCATTGGATTGCAAGCGAGGACGAATACACGCAGGTTTGCGGCTTCCTCACCATAGCCCGTCTATTGATGAAGAAAGGGGATATGAACGAACGGGTTGAAAATGAGTTCCTCGACCAGGCAATAACGGCTTTTTTGTCGGGCTCCTATCATGTACGCAATGCAGTCATGACTGCTATCCGCCGCTTTATGCAGCAAAATGAGGAAAATTCTTTTCAAGTTTGCCGCAGAGTGGAGGGTATGGACAATTCTTCTTCTGATGTAGAACAATTACTATACAATCTTGTAAAAGAGGAGGTTTGTTAGATTAGTTCTATGGTTATAGAGACTGATGCGGTAAGGGAATATTTCCCTTATCGCAATTTTTATCTCTTTCTCGTTTGCTTTCCACAAAAAAGGATTAACTTTGTTGGCTGTAAAACTGCGCCGTCAAATGGAAAGTCAGAATGTGAAAGATACAGTTAGGCAGATATTCACTGAATATCTGAATGCGAACGGGCATCGGAAGACTCCCGAACGTTATGCTATACTTGACACCATTTACTCCATAGACGGTCATTTTGATATCGACACGCTCTATTCACTGATGGCCGACCAGGAGAACTTCCGCGTCAGCCGTGCAACGCTTTACAATACCATCATTTTGCTTATAAATGCTCGTCTGGTCATCAAGCATCAGTTCGGCAACTCTTCCCAATACGAAAAATCTTATAATCGCGATACGCACCATCACCAGATATGCACCCAGTGCGGAAAGGTGACCGAGTTTCAGAACGAGGAGTTGCAACATGCCATTGAGAATACCAAACTGAGCCGTTTTAATCTTACGCACTATTCCTTATATATGTATGGGTTGTGCAGCAAGTGTGACCGGGCCAATAAACGGAAGAAAAAGAATAATAACCATAAAAAAGAAAAATGAAAGTAGACGTATTATTAGGATTACAATGGGGCGACGAAGGCAAAGGCAAAGTCGTTGATGTGTTAACTCCGAGATACGATGTCGTAGCTCGTTTCCAGGGCGGACCGAATGCCGGACATACACTCGAGTTTGAAGGGCAGAAGTATGTGCTCCGTTCCATTCCGTCTGGAATATTCCAGGGAGACAAGGTGAATATCATCGGTAACGGAGTGGTGCTTGACCCGGCTCTCTTCAAAGCGGAAGCCGAATCATTGGAAGCGTCCGGCCATAACTTGAAGGAACGCTTGCACATTTCCAAGAAAGCACACCTCATTCTGCCGACTCACCGCATACTGGATGCTGCATACGAAGCAGCCAAAGGCGATGCAAAGGTAGGAACGACCGGAAAAGGTATCGGACCGACTTACACGGATAAAATCAGCCGTAACGGTGTGCGTGTAGGCGACATTCTGCATGACTTTGACAAGAAGTATGCAGCGGCCAAGGCCCGTCATGAACAGATATTGAAGAGCCTGAACTATGAGTATGACCTTGCAGAAATGGAGAAGGCATGGTTCGAAGGTATCGAATACTTGAAACAATTCCAGTTGGTGGACAGCGAACACGAGATGAACAATCTGCTGGCTGCCGGCAAGTCTGTATTGTGCGAAGGTGCGCAGGGGACAATGCTGGACATTGATTTCGGTTCTTATCCGTTTGTCACTTCTTCTAATACGGTCTGTGCAGGTGCTTGTACCGGTCTGGGTATTGCTCCCAACAAGATTGGTGAGGTATATGGTATTTTCAAGGCCTATTGTACGCGCGTAGGTGCCGGTCCGTTCCCGACGGAATTGTTCGACAAGACCGGTGACCGGATTTGCACGCTGGGTCATGAGTTCGGTTCTGTGACTGGACGTAAGCGCCGTTGTGGCTGGATTGACCTGGTGGCATTGAAATATGCCATTATGGTAGACGGGGTTACCAAACTGATAATGATGAAGAGCGATGTACTCGATTCTTTTGAAACCATTAAGGCTTGTGTAGCTTACAGGATAGATGGGGAAGAGATTGACTACTTCCCGTTCGATATTAACGAAACCATTGAACCGGTTTATGTAGAGCTACCCGGTTGGCAGACGGATATGACCAAGATGCAGAGTGAAGATGAGTTCCCGGAGGAATTCAATGCATACTTGTCATTCCTGGAAGAACAGCTTGGTGTGCCCATCAAGATTGTTTCCTTAGGACCGGACCGTGAGCAGACCATCGAACGGTATACAGAGGAATAATAAAACTTACTGATAACCTTAGGCACGGATTACACGGATTTCGCGGCTTCATCTGAAGAACCGTGGGCGTCCGGATAGTCCGTGCCTTTTTTATTTATTGCCATGAAAACACATCTTTTGTCTTTTTTACTGCTGTTGCTCCTTGTACCTTCCGCACAGTCGCAGACTTATCAGCCGACGGAGGAAAATCTGAAATCCCGTCAGGAGTTTCGTGACAACCGATTCGGTATCTTCCTGCATTGGGGGATATACAGCATGCTGGCTACCGGAGAATGGACCATGACGAACAAGAACCTTAATTATAAGGAGTATGCCAAACTGGCGGGAGGCTTCTATCCTGCCAAGTTCGATGCTGCCAGATGGGTGTCAGCCATTAAGGCGTCCGGGGCAAAGTATATCTGCTTTACATCCCGGCATCACGATGGCTTTTCTATGTTCCACACACGTTTTTCCGATTACAATATTGTGGATGCTACCCCTTTTAAGCGGGATATTCTGAAAGAATTGGCGGACGAGTGCCACAAGCAAGGTATTCGTCTGCATCTCTACTATTCGCACATCGACTGGTATCGCGAGGATGCTCCGTGGGGACGCACCGGACGTGGAACGGGACGACCGAATCCGGAGGGCGACTGGAACAGCTACTATAAATTCATGAACAATCAGCTGACCGAGTTGCTCACCAATTATGGAAAAATAGGTGCCATTTGGTTTGATGGCTGGTGGGACCAGGACCAGAATCCGGATTTTGACTGGCAACTGCCCGGGCAATATGCCATGATACACCGCCTGCAACCGGCTTGCTTGGTTGGGAACAACCATCATCAAGCACCGTTTGCCGGCGAGGACATCCAGATATTCGAGCGCGACCTGCCGGGAGAGAACCGTGCCGGTCTTTCCGGGCAGGATATCAGCGCCTTGCCCCTTGAAACCTGTGAGACGATGAATGGAATGTGGGGATATAAGATTACGGACCAGGATTATAAATCCACCAAAACGCTGATATATTACCTGGTGAAGGCTGCGGGTAAAGATGCCAATCTGCTGATGAATATCGGTCCTCAGCCGGACGGTGAGCTGCCTGCTGTTGCATTGGAGCGTCTGGCAGAAGTAGGGGAATGGATGAAGGTATACGGTGAAACCATCTACGGAACCCGTGGCGGCTGCATTGCTCCGCATCCTTGGGGAGTCACTACACAAAGAGAAAATAAATTATACGTGCATATTCTCGAATTGCAGGATAAGGCTCTCTTCCTGCCGTTGGAAGGCAAGAAAGTGAGGAAGGCAGTGGGGTATGCCGACCGTCTTCCTGTGAAGTTCCGTAAGTGTGAAGGAGGGGTGATGCTCTACTTGCCGGAGGTTCCGACGGATATTGATAAAGTGATAGAGGTGGATATTGAAAAATAAATTATAAATCAGAAATCTTTAATTCTTCCTAAAAGATAAAGGAAACGCTGGCATTGCTCACCGTTTCCTTTTATTTTTGGCAGACTATTTGTTATACAATAAGAAACGACTGATTTATTCACAATTTAAAGAAAGAAAATTATGGGAACAGGAATGATATGGATTATTTTTATCGGTATTGCCGCCGTTAGCTGGCTGGTACAGATGAATCTTCAGAACAAGTTCAAGAAGTACTCTAAAATCCCTACCGGCAACGGAATGACGGGAGCGGACGTTGCTTTGAAGATGCTGCACGACAATGGCATTTACGATGTGACCGTGACGCATACTCCCGGACATCTGACCGACCATTATAATCCTGCCAATAAGACAGTAAACCTGAGTGAGAGTGTTTATAGCAGTAACAGCATCATGGCTGCTGCCGTTGCAGCCCACGAATGTGGTCACGCCGTGCAGCATGCACGCGCATACGCTCCGTTGACAATGCGCAGCAAACTGGTGCCGGTAGTCTCTTTTGCCTCACAGTGGATGACGTGGTTGCTGCTGGCAGGTATCTTGCTGCTGAACTCCTTTCCGCAACTGTTGCTGGCGGGCATTATACTGTTTGCATTGACAACTTTATTCAGCTTCATCACCTTGCCGGTGGAAATCAATGCAAGTAAGCGTGCGCTGGTATGGCTTAGCAATTCCGGCATTACGAATTCATATAATCATGCGCAAGCGGAAGATGCACTCCGCTCGGCTGCCTATACGTATGTAGTGGCTGCTCTCGGTTCGCTTGCTACCCTGATTTATTATATCATGATATTCATGGGACGCAGAGATTAAACACATGATGCAGACATAAAAAACAGACCATCTGTTCACCCGAAACAGATGGTCTGTTTACATTAAATAGATGATGTGTCTCTGCCGGATGCATCATCTGTTTTTTTATTCCTGATAGGGCGACTGCCAGAACCAGGCATCGTCATTGACCACGTACTTGGCTTGGAAGAAGTTTTCTGCATTAGGGTCTGAGGGGCAAAGCAGTACATCGTCTGCTTTTATGCTATAGAGATTCTTGGCCATATAGCTGTCTAAATAATATTCTTTGGTAATCTTCTGCTGGTTATTCCAGTTGGCTTCTTCATTTAGGATTACCGGACGACCGTCTCGCAGACGTTCGCGCACTTCTTGCACGCTTAGCATGATGCCGTTTTCATCCATCACCCAGGCATTGTTGGTAGGGTCTACCCATATCCATTTATCCAAGGTATTGGAATAAACTACGTTAATGGAATGGCATTCGCCAATGTATTTTTGGGGTAATTCGCTGATGTGGCGTGCCTTAAATCCCATGGACAGATAACAATCCTTCAGTACATGGGCAAGACCTCCGCAATGCAGACCTCGCGCACCGCCTTTGCAAGCTTCTGCCCATTTTATGATGTTGCTGCCTGCCGGACTTTCATGGTTTCCGTCATGTTTTATGGTATTGTGTATATAAGTCAGTATGTTCTTTATTTTTGATAGTTCGTCGCCTGCGCCTGCCACACTGTCCAACTTGAAGTATTGGCGTACCTCTACTAAATACTTGTTGTTGGGATTGATGTATTCGAAGCGGGGGAGTGTATCAGGGCGCTCATTGTGGGTGTATCCCGGTGTTTTTTGAAGTATGTCGAGGTAGTCACCCACTTTCTTCACTTTGGCAAGCACTGCCTTGAACCGTTTATCGCTGCGCAGGTTGTCTAAGTCGGTATCATTCATCATGTGGTTGTAATCTTGAAATCCATTGTCGTAGGCCAGTTCTAAATTTTTGATGGCTTCACCTTTTTTCTTTAACAAGGATTGGAAGCAGGCTAAATTGTAGTAATAGGACTGTATGAGCCAGCTGTACTTTTTCTGAGTGTTCTCGTCTTGTTCTTTGAACAGAGTTATCAAAGCCTTACCGTTCTTTTCGGCTTCTTTATAGTTTTTCTCATTGACGGCTTGTTGCAGCTTTTGTACGATGGTTTCTTCTTTTTGGTCGAAGTCTTTGGCGTTGCCGGATTGTGCCCGGCTAACACCGATGCCGCATAGCAACAACATGCAGAATAAAATCAGTCTCTCTTTCATAAATGTGTAAGTTTGAAGTTTGTTTTGGTCGTTTTTATGCGACGGTAATGATACAAAGGTAAACATTCTCTTTTCTTAATCAATAAAATACTGTAACTTTGTCGTCCGATTTTTAAAATAATTGAACTGATTATGGCAGCAAAACCAAGTATTCCGAAAGGAACCCGTGACTTCTCGCCCGTAGAAATGGCGAAGCGTAACTATATATTCAATACGATTCGTGAGGTGTATCATCTCTATGGTTTTCAGCAGATAGAAACGCCCTCGATGGAAATGCTTTCTACCTTGATGGGGAAGTATGGTGAGGAAGGCGACAAGCTTTTGTTCAAGATACAGAACTCCGGTGATTACTTTTCCGGACTGACAGATGAAGAACTGTTGAGCCGTAATGCTCCGAGACTTGCCTGCAAGTTTTGCGAGAAAGGTTTGCGCTATGACCTCACAGTACCTTTTGCCCGCTACGTGGTGATGCACCGCGATGAAATAACTTTTCCTTTCAAACGTTATCAGATACAGCCCGTGTGGCGCGCCGACCGTCCGCAAAAAGGACGCTATCGTGAGTTCTATCAGTGCGATGCCGATGTGGTAGGCAGTGATTCCTTGCTGAATGAGGTGGAGCTGATGCAAATTGTCGATACGGTATTTACCCGCTTCGGCATCCGTGTTTGTATCAAGATTAACAACCGTAAGGTATTGAGTGGCATTGCCGAAATCATCGGTGAGTCTGACAAGATTGTTGATATTACTGTAGCCATTGATAAGTTGGATAAGATAGGTCTGGACAATGTCAATGCCGAGTTGAAAGAGAAAGGCATCAGTGACGAGGCTATCGCCAAACTGCAACCTATCATTTTGTTGAGCGGAAGTAATGAAGAGAAACTTGCAACTCTGAAGGAAGTTCTTGCTGCCAGCGAGACCGGACTGAAAGGCGTGGAGGAAAGTGAATTTATCCTTTCCACCTTAAAGAACCTTGGCTTGAAGAACGAAATCGAGCTGGATTTGACATTGGCCCGTGGCTTGAATTACTATACCGGTGCCATCTTCGAAGTAAAGGCGCTGGATGTGCAAATCGGTAGTATTACTGGTGGAGGACGCTATGACAACTTGACGGGTGTATTCGGTATGTCCGGTGTCAGTGGTGTCGGTATCTCGTTCGGTGCAGACCGTATCTTTGATGTGCTGAACCAGCTTGACCTTTATCCGAAAGAAGCGGTGAACGGTACTCAGTTACTGTTTATCAACTTTGGTGAGAAAGAGGCCGCATTCTCAATGAATGTATTGACTGAAGTGCGTGCGGCAGGCATCCGTGCCGAGATTTTCCCCGATGCAAGCAAGATGAAGAAACAGATGGGGTATGCGAACTCCAAAGCCATCCCGTTTGTGGCCCTGGTGGGTGAGAATGAAATGAATGAAGGTAAGGTGACATTGAAAAATATGGAGACCGGAGAGCAGAAAATGGTCACTCCCCAAGAGCTGGTTAGCGAACTGAAATAATAAAAACTGAAATACATTTAAAAAGGAGCACAAAATTGCTCCTTTTTTTGTATATTTATGGCACAAATATAGGTATTTGTAATAGTGGCGTAGGAAAAATGAAACATCCTGCATTTATCTTTGTACTGACAAAAAAGGAGGTTCTTATGGTTTCTGTTGAGCTTAAGCAAGAAAAACACAATGCCCTCGTCAGTTTCCTGATGATTGTCATAGCGGCATTGTTCCTGCTCTATATGGGCAGTTCATTGGTACATTCTACAAAAGCGTTCTGGGAAAATTATTCCATAGAAGAGCTGCTGGAATAGAAGGAATTCAAGTCAAATCACTACCTTTGTCGGCAAAACATATTGCCGATGATACTTTATTTTACCGCAACCGGAAACTCACGCTGGATTGCAGAATTGCTTGCAGAGGCTATGCATGATACTGCCGTCAGCATTGTTGATTGCCTTAAGCAAGGCTCGATACCCGCAGGGCTGTCGACAGCTGACAGACTGGGTATTGTTTTTCCGGTACACTCATGGTATGCACCCCGTGTCTTGATTGATTTTTTGTCGCAGCTCCGGTTGCCGGACTGCTGTTACCGTTATGCCGTGTGTACATGCGGGGACGATATGGGAAAAGGAATGAACCGCCTGGCGGAACATTTTCCGTTGGATGCAGCCTGGTCTGTTGCAATGCCCAATACCTACGTACCGATGTTCGACTTGGACGATGAGGCGCTTTGCCGTAAGAAGATAGAGAATGCACGGCATGCCATTGCTTCGATTGCGGCAGATGTCATTGCACGGAAAAAGGTTTGGAATGTGCATGAAGGCGGTGCTGCCTGGTTGAAAACGTATGTAGTGAATCCTTTGTTTGTACGTTTTACCATTGGTACCAAGGGATTTCATGTAGATGAAGGCTGTGTCTCTTGCGGAATATGCAGAAAGTCTTGTCCGGTAGGCAATATCAGGATGGTAGATGGACGTCCGGTGTGGGGAAAGCAGTGCATTCACTGCATGGCGTGCCTGCATGCTTGTCCCCAGGAGGTGATACAGTATGGAAAAACGACACGGAAGAAGGGGCGGTACCGGTTGACCGACTACTTATAGGCTATCGGGATATCAACTTGTCCTTCAATAGGGCATTCAGTACCTCATCGCGTAGGTTGCGGGCTATCGGTATCTTGTGTGTCCCTATGATGAGCATATTCCCTTCTATGGCTTGTACTTTGCTTGTCTGCACAATGTAGGAGCGGTGTACTTGCATAAACAGGTTGTCGGGCAGAAATTCCAATAAACTCTTTAGGGGAGAATAGGTGATTTCCTTTGAGGAGGAAGTATGTATCAATACGTAGTTGCCCATACTTTCTATGAACAGAATATCCTGGATGGTCACCTTCTTGAGCAGTTTGTCTGTCTTTACGAAGAGGTAAGGCTCGGGAGTGGATTCTTGCTCTTTCTGTAGCAGTTCATGCACTCTGTTCACCGCTTTCAAAAAGCGGTCGAAGGGAATGGGCTTGAGCAGATAATCGGTTACATTCAGCTCATATCCTTTCAATGCATACTGCTCGTAGGCTGACGTGATGATGACTTTGGGAGGATTATGGATACCGCTTAGAAAATCAATGCCGTTGATGTAGGGCATTTCTATGTCCATAAACAGCAACTCTGGCTGTTCTTTTTTCAACAGCTCGTTCAGTTGCAGGGCGTTCTCGCATTCTCCTGTCAAAGTCAGGAAATCTGTTTTTTCAATGTAACCGCGCAATCCTTTGCGTGCAATCGGTTCATCGTCGGTTATCACACATTTTATTTTCATAGGGTGTCAGTTCAATGGTGAGTTCTGCAAAGAAAGTGTTTTCTTCGGGACATATCTTTAATAGGTGTCTGCCGGGATATAGAATCTGCAGGCGCTTCTTCATATTTTCAATTCCCAGGCCACTGCTCTTTTTACGGTGGGCGATTGCCGGTTGGTCTACAGAGTTCCATGCTGTAAAAACAAGCTTATTTTCAATAGCTTTCAAGGAAAAGTGAATCCAATAGGCTCCGCTGACATATTTGAAGGTATTTTCTACTAGAGGCTGGAATAGGAGAGGATGAATCTCCTGTGTGTGGAGGTGTTCGTCGTATTCCTCTGTAAGTACAAGTCGTTCACTCATCCGTAATCGCTGAAATTGAATGTATGCTTCCAGATAGTCGAGTTCTTGCTTTACGGTTACTTTCTGCTTGATGTCATACAGTTGATAGCGCAACAGTTCGGAAAGTAGCTCAATGGAGTGCTTGGCCTGCATGTTGGAGTCTTCTATCTGGAAATAGATGGTGTTCAGCGCATTGAAAAGGAAATGCGGATGATATTGTGATTTCAGTAGTTTGAGTTCTGTATCCAATTGCTCGTTTCGGAGCTTTTCCAACAGCAAGCTCTGGTGCTGGTAGTAATTGGATATTTTCTTGTTGCGGATGATTGTATAGTATAGTACGTTGAGGGGAACATAGATAATATTGACTAAGATATAGTCACTTATAGGTTGTCCTAATTCTATGAGTCCTAACGCGTAGGTGATTGATAGGGTAACGTTGGTCGTTATGAACAGTCCGAGTGTTATGTACGAATACTCTTTGCCTATGGATATTTCTTTTCTGAATATGTATTTATGAAAGATGTTCCGGAGGCAGTAATCCACTATATAGCAAAGTAATATGGTCAAGAGCAGGGCACGTAGCTGGTTGTTGAAGTCAGGCCACCACTCGGTTCCCCGCGAAGGGTCCGTTGCCAGCCTCAGGAAATAGAACTCAATTACTCCTAGGATTAGGGGAGATACCCAACGTAGGAAATGCTTCATTCGGAATTGTTTTAACTGGTTACAAATTTATTCGTTTACTTTCACTTATACTACTTTTAGGGGTAAATTCTTTCGGTGTCTCTCCTTTGTGGAAGCGGAAAGAAAAGCCTACGCCCAGTTTCATTCGCATTTTCTCTTGATACCATCCTTGCTGGGTGGTGCTGAATACATCTATGTGTATGTGGCGTGAGGAGAATAGGTTCTCGGCAAAGAGGCGTAATGTCCCCCGGCCACCGAACATACTTTTGCTGATTCCCCCGGATACGGACCACGTGGGGGAGATGATTGCTTGTCCCTGGGGTGTCTTTCCGTTCCAATAGCCGTTCAGCTCGGCTGTCCATCCTTGGGGCAGATGCAGTTGGTGGCCTATGTAGAGCATGGGAGTAAACTTTTTGTTCCGGTATTCGTCCCCATCCATTTGCCAGGCATACTTCCGGTAGGTGAGGAGCAGGTTTGTATTAATCTGCCACCACGGGAACGGTTTCAGGTTGGCGGCACTCAGCCGTATACCTGCTGAATAGTCGGAAGAAAGATTCATGGGCAGTACCAATATGCGTTTGTTTTCTTCGGCCATGTAACTTTTAGTTATGGGATGCCGGGTATAGGAAGCCAAGAGACTCATCCGATAGCGACTCTTCAGGATATAGGAGAATTCGGTGTTATGGGCGAGTTCCGGTTCCAGGCGGGTATTGCCTTGTTCATACAGATAATTGTCGTTAATGGTGACAAACGGGTTCAGGTCCCGGTATTGCGGACGTACAATCCGTTTGCTGTACAGAAAGGAGAGCTGGTGCATATCCTTCCACTGGTATTGCATTTGCAGAAAGGGGAAGATATGGGTGTAGTGATTGGTGAAGGAAGAGTCTGCACGCAGGGCGTTTCCTGCCAGTTCTCCTTTTATATTGGTATTTTCTACACGTATCCCTGCTTCTATCTTCCAGGATTTTCCGAAAGATGTATTCAACGCTATATATCCGGCGTTGATATTCTCATTGTAGATGAAGTGATTGTTCAGTGACAGTATTTCTTGCCAGTTGTCATATTCTTTATTACAATAGGTGGCGGAGTTGTCGATAGATACAAAGGTAGTCTTGCCACCGATACCCAATGTCGTTTTCTCAGAGAGTGGTACAACAAGGTTCGTTTGTCCGCAATAGATTTGAATATCCCCTTCCATGTCTCCCTTGAGTAGGTTGTTCCTATATATTCCCGAGGATTCTATGAGCGAGAAACTACTTTGCTGGTCCTGCTTGTTGGCGTTGCCGAACAATTGGAAATCAAAGGAAGCATCCCATTTCAGTTTGTTGGGAGATTGATAGCCGGTACTGATTCCGCCAATCAGGTTGTGCTGGCTTGCTCTCAGGCGGTTCCGGGTGATGGAGGAGGAATCTGGAACTGCTGTGAGTGAATAGAAATCCGAGCCCAGCTTTTCTTTTCCCCGCCGGCAGATCCAGCTCCCGTTGAGATAGCCGTTCAGGTTGGTATGCGGAGTCAGCTCATAGTCGGCTGCAATCCTGAAGTTATGTGATTTATACGCGTAGGTACGATAGGCTTGCTGCCCCATATGAAAATCAAGGATTTGTTGGGTAGTCAAGTCTATGTACTCACGGGACATGGTGGTTTCGTTAAGGTCGATTCCCTCATAATAGGCATAATCGGTATATAGGTTGAACTTGTTCTTGCGCAGGTTTAGATAAATGTTGCCATAACCGGAACCGTAGATGTACGCCTGATTGTAACCGACATTCCCGCCGGTAATCAGTCCTTTTATATTTATCCTTTTTATTTCAATGTTTATCACTCCCGTTTTTCCGGCTGCATCGAGATGGGAGGACGGATTGTTTATCAGTTCTATTTTCTCCACTGTCGACGCCGGGATACTTCGCAAGTAGTTTATCAGCGTTTCTCCGCTCAGATAGGTTGTCTTTCCATTCATCAGTACGTTGATGCCTCCTTGTCCGTCCAACAGAATATTGCCGTTGCTTTGAATTTGCACGCCTGGCATCTGTCTCAATGCGTCGTACAGATTGCCTTGTGTACCCGAGATGGTAGCCGAGAGGTTGTAGACCGTTTTCCCGGCCTTCATCTCTACCGGTACTTTTTGTGCAGTAACGGTGATGCCGGACAATGCATAGGAATCTTCCTCCATAAGAATCCTACTCAGTTTGGCGGTTTCTGTGTCGGTGATACTGAAAGGGATATAGCGAGTTTTGTACCCTACGGCTGATGTCTTTAACAGATAACTGCCGTTATGCCGCAGGGGTAGGGTGAAGTGACCTTGTTCTCTGGTGACAGTGCCTTGTACAAAGGAAGAATCCTTTGCATCCAGTCCCACTACGGTAGCTCCTTCTATGGGTAGTTGCTTACTGTCGGTTATTTCACCTTGTACCGCTTGTGCTTGAAGTATGGAGAAGGGCAACAGTAATCCCCACAAAAGAATCGGAATTTGTTTCATCATCATATCCATTTGTTTTCTGCACGAAAGTAGATATGAAGAGGGCGTTAATCAAATAAAAAGGATGAATGGCAGGAAATCCGTGATGAACGGTTGGTTTCTTATCTTCGTTTTACTATTCCCACGTAAACCAGCAGAATGACGTTCATCATCAGTGCGTAGATAATAGCAGGTATTGCAATGATGCCATTGTTGAATACAAACGGACTACTGGCAACAGCAATTGCTTGTGCGGCATTCTGCATACCGATTTCTATAATGAGTGTACGTTGTTCTTTCCGGTTGAGGCGCATGGACTTCGATAGCACTACGCCGCCTCCCATAGCCAGCAGGATAAGAATGGAGATGCAGAGGCCCAGTTTGCCGAATTGCCCGGTGATGGTAGCATGGTGCTGTATGAAGAAGATGGTTGCCAGCAGGATAAGTGCGGGAAAGGCTGTCTTGGACAATATCTTATGAATCCTTTCTGCCATTTGCGGACGGTAGCGCTTCGTGAATATGCCGGCTACAATGGGAAGAAGCATCAGAACCAGGTTCTGCATGATAAGGCTGCCTACGGGGAGATGGATATCTATGTCCAGATTGCTGTCTACAAAGTGTGTGGCGAATTCCATAATCACGGGGATAGTGAACAGCGTAATAATGCTGCTGCATGCCGTCAGTGACACGGACAATGCTACGTCTCCTTTGGCTATCATGGAGAAGATGTTGGATGAGCTGCCGCCTGGCGAGCAGGCTATGAGTATGATGCCGATAAAGAACAGAGGTTCGAGCTGGAAGACATGTCCTAAAGCAAATGCCAGCATCGGCAGTAGGATGATTTGGCCTGCCAGCCCGGCAATAATGGGGCGGGGGCGTTTGCGGAACAGTTTAAAGTCTTCGGTTTGTAATGTCAGTCCCAGTTCAAACATCAATAAGGTAAGAATGGGGAGGACTATCCATATTGCGTTCATAAGTCAAATCATTTTTGAGGCTGCAAAGATAGCAAATATTGTTGTATACTTTGCCATTTTGTCAGCCTTTGTCTGCCAAACAATCAGCTTGTTCGTTTGGCACGGTTTTCGTAAGTTGTTTATCGCTTGTTTAAAGCAAAATTACCATTATAACAAATGTATAACATATAAAACAAAAAGATTATGAACATTAAACCATTAGCAGACAGAGTGCTGATACTCCCTGCACCTGCAGAAGAAAAGACAATTGGCGGTATCATTATTCCTGATACAGCGAAAGAGAAACCTTTGAAAGGTGAAGTTATTGCAGTAGGCAACGGAACAAAAGACGAAGAAATGGTGTTGAAGGTTGGTGACACAGTGCTGTATGGTAAGTATGCCGGTACTGAACTGGAAGTTGAAGGAACCAAGTACCTCATCATGCGTCAAAGCGATGTGCTCGCTGTTTTAGGTTAATTTGTAAATTGTAAATCGTTAAAATGTAAATATAGTTATGGCAAAAGAAATATTATTCAATATCGATGCCCGCGACCAATTGAAGAAAGGTATCGACACACTGGCAAATGCAGTAAAAGTAACCCTCGGCCCTAAAGGTCGTAACGTTATCATCGAAAAGAAATTCGGTGCTCCCCACATCACGAAAGATGGTGTAACGGTAGCTAAAGAAGTAGAGTTGGCAGACGCATATCAGAATACTGGCGCACAGCTGGTAAAGGAAGTTGCTTCCAAGACCGGCGACGATGCAGGTGACGGTACTACAACTGCTACTGTTTTGGCTCAGGCTATCGTAGCCGAAGGTCTGAAGAACGTGACTGCCGGTGCTAGCCCGATGGATATCAAACGCGGTATCGACAAGGCTGTTGCCAAAGTGGTTGATTCTATCAAAGGCCAGGCGGAAACAGTGGGTGACAACTATGACAAGATTGAGCAAGTTGCTTCCGTTTCTGCCAACAACGACCCCGTTATCGGCAAGCTGATTGCAGACGCTATGCGCAAAGTTTCCAAAGACGGTGTTATCACTATCGAAGAGGCAAAGGGTACTGATACTACTATCGGTGTGGTTGAAGGTATGCAGTTCGACCGTGGTTACCTCTCTGCTTACTTCGTTACCAATACGGAGAAGATGGAGTGCGAAATGGAAAAACCGTACATCCTGATTTATGATAAGAAGATTTCCAACCTGAAAGATTTCCTGCCTATCCTCGAACCGGCAGTACAGACCGGTCGTCCTTTGCTGGTTATTGCAGAAGATGTGGATAGCGAAGCGCTGACAACTTTGGTTGTAAACCGTCTGCGTTCTCAGTTGAAGATTTGTGCAGTGAAGGCTCCGGGCTTCGGTGACCGTCGCAAGGAAATGTTGGAGGATATTGCAGTGCTGACCGGTGGTGTTGTCATCAGCGAGGAAAAAGGTCTGAAGCTGGAACAAGCTACTATCGAAATGCTGGGTACTGCCGACAAGGTAACTGTTTCCAAGGATAACACGACCATCGTAAACGGTGCCGGTGACAAAGAGAACATCAAGGAACGTTGCGAACAAATCAAGGCTCAGATTGTTGCTACGAAGTCTGATTATGATAAGGAAAAACTGCAGGAACGTCTGGCCAAGTTGTCTGGCGGTGTAGCTGTTCTTTATGTGGGTGCTGCTTCTGAGGTTGAAATGAAGGAAAAGAAAGACCGTGTGGACGATGCACTCCGTGCTACCCGTGCTGCTATCGAAGAAGGTATCGTTCCTGGTGGTGGTGTAGCCTATATTCGCGCATTGGATGCATTGGAAGGCTTCAAGGGTGACAATGTGGACGAAACCACAGGTATCGACATCATCAAGCGTGCTATCGAAGAACCGTTGCGTCAGATTGTTGCCAACGCCGGTAAAGAAGGTGCTGTTGTTGTGCAGAAAGTACGCGAAGGCAAGGCAGACTTCGGTTACAATGCCCGTACCGATGTTTATGAGAACCTGCATGCAGCCGGTGTGGTAGATCCTGCCAAGGTTACTCGTGTGGCTCTTGAAAATGCCGCTTCTATTGCCGGTATGTTCCTGACTACAGAATGTGTAATCGTAGAGAAGAAAGAAGATAAGCCTGAGATGCCGATGGGGGCTCCCGGAATGGGAGGCATGGGCGGAATGATGTAAGATCGTTTTCCCTGATTGCTTAATCAAATAGGAGAACCGCAGTGTCTTTTTGATAGATACTGCGGTTTTTTTGTTCTATTTACCTTCTTGATTATTAATAAAAAGCGTGTAATATTACAAAAGTGTTACAAAAATGATTAGTTTTCATATCTTTTGTTCGTTTTTGCTGTTAGTAAAATAAAAAATCATATCTTTACCTTTCGTAAAGATAACCTAATCAACAAGAGCTATTAACCTTTTTAATTAAAGAGAAAAATGAACAAAAGCGAAATTGGACTAAATGCTGGGAAAGTTTGGCAGTTGCTTAGCGATTATACCAGATGGAGCTACGATTCTTTAAAGAGGAAGTCCGGACTGAAGGACAAGGAATTGGGAGCCGCATTGGGGTGGCTTGCCCGTGAGAACAAGATTGAAATTCATCAGGAAGAAGATGAACTTTATGTTTCACTAGGGGTAAATGTTTATATCGGATAAAGGGAACCGAGTGAATGGATTGATTGAGGGGCACAGATTTCATAGTGCGGAAGCATTTTCTGCCGGGGGGATGAAATCTGTGCTCCTTTGTTTTTTCATGTTGCAGAATATTCTTTCCTTTGCACATTCTTTTCAATGAACAAAAACAGAAAGATTATGAGAAGTTTTGCTTCAGACAATAATTCAGGCGTACATCCGTTGGTAATGGAGGCACTGAACCGGGCCAACAGTGACCATGCTGTCGGTTATGGGGATGACCCTTGGACAGAAGAGGCTGTCCGTAAAATAAGGGAAGCGTTTACGCCGGATTGCGAACCGTTATTCGTATTCAACGGTACGGGCAGTAATGCGGTGGCTTTGCAGCTGTGTACCCGCCCTTATAATTCCATTATTTGTGCGGAGACCGCACATATCTATGTCGATGAATGCGGTGCGCCTGCCCGCATGACAGGTTGTCAGATTCGTCCCATAGCTACCCCTGACGGCAAGCTGACGCCCGATTTAGTCCGTCCTTATTTGTGCCATTTCGGCGAGCAGCATCATTCGCAGCCCGGAGCCATTTATATTTCGCAATGTTCGGAGCTGGGCACTGTCTATAAGCCGGACGAGTTGCGGGCTTTGACGGATTTGGCCCATCGGCATGGCATGTATGTCCATATGGACGGAGCCCGTCTGGCCAATGCTTGTGTAGCCTTGAATCTTGGCTTTAGGGAGCTGACAGTGGATTGCGGAATAGATATTCTGAGCTTCGGCGGTACGAAAAATGGACTGATGTTGGGAGAAAGCGTGGTTGTCTTTAACCCAGCCTTGAAGAAGGAAGCTTATTTTGTGCGCAAGCAGTCGGCACAGCTCGCATCCAAGCTCCGCTATCTGTCCTGCCAGTTCACTGCCTACCTGACAGACAGCCTTTGGTTGAAAAATGCCGCGCATGCCAATCGTATGGCAAAGAGTCTTTACGACGGATTGAAGGAATTGCCAGGTGCGCATTTTACGCAGAAGGTGGAAAGTAACCAGCTTTTCCTTACGATGCCCCGTCCGGTGATTGACGAGCTGTTGAAGGAGTATTTCTTCTACTTCTGGGATGAGGCCATCCACGAAATCCGTTTTGTAACCTCTTTTGATACTACGGAAGAAGATATCGAGCAATTGCTGCAATCGGTAAAAAGGCTTCTCTGAAATATATAAAAGCTCCTAACCTTCACAGGCTGGGAGCTTACTTCGAAACTTTCCCCTCTTGGGGGTAGGGGAAGGTTTACTGAAAACAAACCGATTGAATATTTACCTTAAATACCTTTGCACGATAACCTTTTTAACTAACCTTTTCAATAAATCCTTGTTAGAGTATGCTTATATACCGACAGCCTCGCGGACCGGTACAAAAGTGTAGCCTTTTCGTTTCAGCGTCTTAATCATCTTGTCCAGATAGCCATTATAGAACTTGTCTGTGCGGCGGTCGTCCGTTCCGAAGTGTATCAGCATTAGGTGTCCGTTCAGACCTTCTTTCTTTTCCACCTCCATAATCTTGTCGTAGATGAATTTGCTGCTCCGGTACTTCTGTCCCATGTCCGGAGTGGTGTAGTCGGCATTGCTCATGGTACCAGGGGTATAGTTGATGACTTGAATACCCATATTCTTTGCCCAGGCGGATATTTCCTTGTTATAGTATTCGTAAGGAGGAATATAGACGGGAGCGTCTTTGTATTCGATACCTGCCTTGCGGAGGGTCTCGTAGCTTTTCATCATATCGTTCTCAAACTCTTCTCGGGTGACCAGCAGAGAATCACGGTCTTCCCACGGCATGTACAAAAGATGTCCGTAACTGTGGCTGCCTACAAAATGCCCTTCGTCGAGTAGGTGTTTCACTACATCGGGATAGAGTTCATAGAACTCTCCGGTAAAAAAGAAGCTGCCTTTGATGCCATGCTTCTTCAAGGTGCTGATGATGGCATCGGCACCGTCTGCTTTGTCGGCGGCAGTGAATACGAGGGTGATTTGCTTTTTTGAGGGATCGGTGCGGATAATGCCTCCGTCCACATATACATTCTTGTCATTTGGGATACCGGCTTGCTTCATTCCATCCTTCTGCATGGCAGAGAGGTAGTACGTGAGGCAGGCGGTTCCGTCCATGGTAGGCTCATTGGTGGAATAGTCGTGGATGGCGTCGTGATATACCATCAGGTCTGGCTGGAAGCGTTCGTAGTCTTGTCCGGGAGTTCCGGGAATTCCCGTCATGTTGACACCGCGCAGGCTTTCGAAGATGGTACGATAGACAGGACCGTCCACCAGTCCGCCGGTAGTATTGCCCACGCCTGCATTCAGCAGTGAGGAGTGGGGTTGCGAGGGATAGTCTCCGTAAAGGGGAAGTTCCACAATCATGCTGGTTCCCCAAGGGTTACAGCCGAACAGCCAGTCGCGCAGGGAGGCTTCCATTTCGGCGTATGTGTCATCGCCGGTGGTTTCACGGTACAGCCGGCATTGGGTCAGCATGGCGGTAGTCAGATTGTTGGAACACCAGATGTAGGGTATACCGTGCAGGAAGGGGCTTTCTACCGCTTTCTCGTACGTGCGTTCAATGCCCGTACGCATGTTGCGGATGAATTCCTTGCTGATGCGGCTGTTGTCCACTTTGGCAAGATGGTAGTGCCCCATGTTCATGAACGGATACCATTGGTAGTGGCGTGCACTGTCGGCGCCCATCCAAGGAGTCACCGGTTCGCGACGTCCGTATTCAAGGGCTTGGGCCAGGTATTTGTTGTCGCCGGTGGCTTTGTACAGTTCCATGGCTCCCAGTTCCATATCGTCCACCCAGTTGTCCTCTTCGTAAATGTAGGGAGACAAGACAGAGGCAGTCTGGCATGCTCCCGGTTTCTTTACGCCTTCCTGATAGGCGGCATCGGCCTTGGCTTCGATTTCTGCTGCAAATTTAGGATAGTAGTCTTTCAGTATCTTGGCGCCTAAAGCGAAGCAGGAGGCAAACTTGCCGGCAGTGCTTGCCACTCCGGTCGTTACATTCTTGAACTCTCCACGTACTTGCGGTTCGCCACTGCAAAAGTAAACGGGGCGTCCTTTACCCGGTCCGTAGCCGTAATCCACCAGGTCTTTGTTAGGTAGGCGCATTCCGGCATGGTCACGGTCGTCGGCTATCTGGTTGTACAGCTCGCCCGGAGCAGGATTCATCCGGTTCAGCCAGTCCAGTCCCCACTTGATTTCGTCCACGATGTCGGGAATGCCGTTGGCTCCCGGATGTCCGGCTGCATCATAGGCGTCACCGAATGATTCCGGATTTTCCTGATAGGCAAACATCATCTGGTAGATGGCATTGGCGGAGGTGGTGGTGTATTGCAGATAGTCCGTAGCATCGTGCCAGCCTCCGCGGACGTCTATATGTTGTCCGGTTTTGGTGGGATGATAGACGATGTAGCCGTCGTGCACGTGGCAGCTGTCTTTCAGGAACGGATTATAGCCGCAGCGTTGCTGCCGCATGTAGTGCAGCAGGTAGTCTGCGGTACCGTTGTAGACTTGTGCATTGATGGGGAAACGGGGGGAGACCGCTTTGCCTGCTTTCAGATAATACGTGCCCGGTTCTGTGAAATCACTGAAGTTCAACCGGTAGGTACTCTTCATGCCTCCCATCTTGCCGGTGGCCTTGGTTGTGTTGAAGGTACGCACCACCTTTCCGGTGAAAGCGTCAATCAATGAATAATTTTCTACGTTTGTTCCTTCCTCGCTCATGAATACAGCGACTTTGACGGATTGCGGCAAATAGCCGAGTTGGTTGATTCTGATCCATTCGCCTGCTTTGCCCGGCAGGGCTACGAGAGCGAATATTACCGTTAGGAGCCAATAATTACTTTTCATAATGGGGGTTTTTAATCTAAGGTTGGGGATTATATATAAAACAAATTTTCCTTATTACAAATAAAGCATTTTCTGTCAATTTTAGGAAGATTTAGGATGAATAATTAGACGATATTAGGTGTCGTTTACACTATTTTGGTATTTTATAGACGTGAAATAAGTGTTTGGTTGAAACTAAATGTTTGTTTATCACGTAATTATTATGCTTGATGATACTTTTTAATTTTCGTTTACCTATTTTAGTAATGCGTAAAACAAATTGGCGTGTTATTTGTTTTATGGTATTTAGACAATAAAACTAATAGACTATGGCTTATATTGATTACTATCAGGTCCTTGGAGTGGACAAAAAGGCATCTCAGGATGACATCAAGAGAGCGTTCCGCAAGCTGGCGCGCAAGTACCATCCTGACTTGAATCCGAACGATGCTACGGCCAAGGATAAGTTTCAGGCTATCAACGAGGCGAATGAGGTGCTGAGTGATCCTGAAAAAAGAAAGAAATATGATGAATATGGTGAACACTGGAAACATGCCGACGAGTTTGAAGCGCAGAAGCGGGCACAGCAGCAAGCCGGGGGCTTCGGGGGATTTGGCGGTGCGGGATTTGGTACGGACGGAGGCGGTACGTATTGGTATTCTTCCGACGGCCAGGAATTTTCGGGCAGTAATGCCGGTGGTTTCTCAGACTTCTTCGAACAGATGTTCGGTCATCGTACGCGCGGAGGAGGCGGTGCCAATGCCGGTTTCCGCGGGCAGGATTATCATGCGGATTTGAACCTCTCGCTTCGTGAGGCTGCGAAGACCCATAAACAGATATTGACGGTGAATGGCAAGCAAGTGCGTATTACCATTCCGGCCGGTGTGGCCAACGGACAGGTCATCAAACTGAAAGGCTATGGTGGCGAGGGCATCAACGGAGGTCCTGCAGGTGACTTATACATCACGTTTGTGATTCCGGACGACTCGGTATTCAAGCGTTTGGGAGATGATTTGTATGTGGATGTGACCGTCGACCTTTATACAGCCCTGCTGGGTGGCGACCAGTTGGTGGATACTTTGGATGGTCAGGTGAAGCTGAAGGTGAAACCCGAAACTCAGAACGGGACTAAGGTACGTCTGAAGGGTAAGGGCTTCCCCGTATATAAGAAGGAGGGACAGTTTGGCGATCTCATCGTGACTTATTCCGTGAAGTTGCCGACAAACCTGACGGAACAGCAGAAAGAGATGTTCCGTAAAATTCAGAGTATGAACTAATGAAAGGAGAACGGATTATGCAGAACGAATGGATTGTCATCAGCGAATATTGTGACAAGTGTCATATAGAGCCCACTTTTATTGATATGTTGTGCGAAAGTGGACTGATAGATGTGGAGCAGGAAGGTGGAGAGCGTTATCTGCCTTTCTCCGAGTTGCCGGATGTGGAACGGTACAGCCGTATGTACTACGACCTTTCCATCAATATGGAAGGGATTGATGCCATCCACCATCTGCTGGCAAGGATGGAAGAGATGCAGCGGGAGATACACTCGCTGCGCGGCAGGCTGAGGCTGCACGGAGAGTATTAATTTTCCTTTCGTCTCTTTGAGAACTTTTGTCCTTTTAAGAAGGGGCAAGCAGGAGGAAGTATTTCAGAAAAAACAAGCGGGCACCGGAGTAGCTAAACTCCGGTGCCCGCTATATTTGCCTTGTCCAAGCAATGCGTTTATTTGCGGTAGCTTTCCAGCTCTTCTGCCTTGAACTTACGGATGAAGTTAAAGTGTTTTTCCACTTCAGCTTCTGCGTAGTTCACATACACCAGAGCCGACTTGCCGAACAGTTCGGGAGCCTTTGTCGCGTCCTGAATGATGAGGTGCGACATGATACATACCGCAGCCATCTCATAGAGGCGACGTGCCACGAAGTCCAGCAATTCCTGATTCTGTGCCTCTTTCACCGCATTGGTGCAGGCTTCGAACTTGTTGGTCATCTCTTTGATGCGGTCCATCAACGGTTGCATTTCTTCGCTGCACGGCACTTGCTCGTAGTCGCGCAAGGTGGCAGAGTATGAGCCGTTTGTTACATAGCGGATAGCAGCTACGGTCTGCAACTGAGTAGTACCTTCGTAGATAGAAGTGATACGTGCATCACGATAGATACGTTGGCAAGCATACTCCAGCATGAAGCCCGAACCGCCGTGAATCTGGATGCTGTCGTAAGCATTCTGATTGGCATATTCAGAGTTCATACCTTTTGCCAGCGGAGTGAAGGCGTCGGCAAGTTTGGCATACTTCTTTTGTTCCTGGCGTTCTTCCGGAGTCAGTTTGCGTTCGCGAGCAATGTCGTCCAGCGCTTTGTAGATGTCAACGTAGCGGGAAGTCTGGTACAGCAAGGAGCGTCCTGCATCCAACTTGGCTTTCATAATAGCCAGCATGTCATATACAGCCGGGAATTCGATGATAGCCTTGCCGAACTGCTTGCGGTCTTTGGCATAAGCCAGACCTTCGTTGTAGGCAGCTTGTGAAAGGCCTACCGACTGTGCGGCAATACCCAGACGGGCACCGTTCATCAAAGCCATAACGTATTTAATCAAACCAAGCTTGCGGTCGCCGCAAAGTTCTGCCTTTGCATTCTTGTAAACCAGCTCGCAGGTGGGAGAACCGTGGATACCCAGCTTGTTCTCAATGCGGCGCACGTCTACACCGCCTTCATTCTTATCGTAGATGAACATGGACAAGCCACGTCCGTCTTTGGTACCCTCTTCTGAACGTGCCAGTACGAGGTGGAGATTGGCGTCACCGTTAGTAATAAAACGCTTCACGCCGTTCAGGCGCCAGCAGTTGTTGGCCTCGTCATAGGTCGCTTTCAGCATTACGCTCTGCAAGTCGGAACCGGCATCCGGTTCTGTCAGGTCCATAGACATGGTCTCTCCGGCGCAGACACGCGGTATAAAACGGCTGTGCTGGTCTTCGTTACCGAATTCGTAGAGCGTTTCGATACAGTCTTGCAGTGACCAGATGTTACCGAAACCGGCATCGGCGGCGGCAACGATTTCGGCACACATGGTGTACGGAGTAATCGGGAAGTTCAAGCCACCGAAACGGCGCGGCATGGTCATACCGTTCAATCCGGCTTTTACCATGGCGTCGAGGTTCTGCTTGGTGCCGCTGGCATATTCCACACGGCCGTTGGCACAGTGGGGACCTTCTTCGTCCACGCCCTCGGCATTGGGAGCGATAATCTCTCCGGTAATCTCTCCGGTGATTTCAAGTACCTTGTCAAAAGAGTCCATAGCATCCGCATAGTCCTGCGGGGCATAGTCATACTTGTCTTTGTCTTGGTAACCGCGTTCTTTCAGTTCGCAGATACGTTCCATCATCGAGTTGTTCAGATGATACTTCAATTCGGGAACTTCGGTATAAAAATTTGCCATAATTTCTTGGTTATTTAGGTATTCTGAAGTATAGGGGTATGGTGAATTTCACTCGCTTGGCCTCTCCGTCCTGATAGCCGGGCGACCAGCGGTAGACGTCGGCAATGGCCTCGAAAGCGCGTATGGCTTCTTTGTCGATGTCATAACGCACGGACTGGAGAATTTTGGGATGGGTCATCTTGCCTTCTTCGTCTACAACGAATCGTAGGATTACCCTTCCTTCTGCCTTTTGCTTCCAGGCGTCTTCCGGATATTTGGTAACATTGGCCACCAGTTTCATGAGGTTCTCTATTCCACCGGGGAAGGATGGAAACACGAAATACGGCTGATGTTCCATTTCAGTTCCGTGCTCGTCGAACATCTTTCCACCGGTACACTGATTCTCTGAATAGTGTTCCTCTCTACGGAGTTTCCCGTCGGGATAGTACTGCAGGAGTGTTCCGTCAAGTTTACCATCGCTGTAGCTCCGGGCCAGATGTATGGCACCGTCGGGATAATACACCATGGTCTGCCCCTCCAGGCGGTTGTCTCTATATACTTCTGTCAGGCTGTCCTTGCCATTTGCATAGAATGATGTATGCAGGCCTTCCCTTATCCTTTTGCGGGGATTGCTTTTGTATTCGGAGAAATGCCAGACATCCTTCTTTTGTCCTTCCAAAGCATACTCTTCCACCTTGATGCACTTCTTGTTTATCTTGGAAACAAGAGCATACTTGACTGCCTGGATGGAGTCGTCCGTCCATTGGTAATTCTTGTCCAACCAGAGCTTTTCTTGAGCGATAGCGGAAGATATACCTGAAAGAAGAACAAATATAAGAATCAGCCCTTTCATGATTACCTTTATTGTTATTTACTGTGTGATTTATAATATTTTATCATCTTCGGGATAACCTCTTCCACCGTACCGTTGATGACATAGTCGGCAATCGTATTGATGGGAGCGTTCTCGTCATTGTTGATGGAGATGATAATACCACTTTCCTGCATACCGGCAATGTGCTGGATTTGTCCGCTGATGCCGCAAGCAATATACAGTTTGGGGCGGACAGTGACACCGGTCTGGCCAATCTGGCGGTCATGGTCGGCATAACCGGCATCGACGGCAGCACGGCTGGCGCCTACCTCTGCATGGAGTTCTTTGGCAAGCTCGAACAACATGTCAAAACCTTCCTTGCTTCCCATGCCGTAGCCGCCAGCAATCACGATGGGAGCGCCTTTCAGGTTGTGTTTTGCCTTTTCTACGTGGCGGTCGATGACTTTTACCACATAATCCGTCTCGGGCACGTACTTGGCAACGTCGTGGTTGATGACTTCGCCCTTATAGTCAGCGTCCAGTATCTCTTTCTTCATCACACCTTCGCGAACGGTTGCCATCTGCGGACGGTGCTCGGGATTCACAATCGTGGCAACGATGTTACCGCCGAATGCGGGACGGATTTGATACAGCAGGTTCTCGTAAACCTTGCCTTCCTTCTTGTCTTCGTGGTTGCCGATTTCCAGTGAGGTACAGTCGGCAGTCAGTCCGCTGGTCAAAGCGGAAGAAACGCGCGGGCCGAGGTCGCGACCGATAACGGTGGCGCCCATCAGGCAGATTTGCGGCTTTTCTTCTTTGAACAAATTGATGAGGACAGAGGAGTGGGGAAGGGAAGTATAGGGGAACAAGCCCGGAGCGTCGAATACGTGGAGTTTGTCTACTCCGAAGGGCAATACTTGCTTTTCAATGCCTGCCAGATTGTTGCCGGCAGCAACTGCCTCCAGTTGACAGCCCAACTGATTGGCTAATTTACGACCTTTGGTCAAGAGTTCGAGACTGACGTCAGCAACTGTTGTGCCTTCTATCTCTAAATATACAAATACATTATTCATAATCTTATCCTATCGTATGGTTAGCTAACAGTTCAACAATCAAATCTTCCACATCCTTATCGCTGCCCGTCAGCGTTTTGCTTTCTTTGGCCTGGAATGAGATGTTCTGAATGGTCTTCACCTTGGTAGGCGAACCGCTCAGACCGCATTGTGCAAGGTCGCCGTTCACGTCGGCAACACTCCATTCCGTGATGTTCAGATAGGGATATTTCTCGTAGAGGCCGGCGTAGGCAAGCTCAGCGCCTTCCTTGGTGATGGCAGCTTTTTCCTGGGCACCGAGGGCGCGTTTGTACTTCTGCACCAGTTTGGCATTGCGCGGGCGGCAGGGAGCGGCACTTCCGTTTACGGTGATGACTATGGGCAGGGGAGCCTCAACGGTTTCCACACCCCCGTCGATATGACGTTTCACGGTAATTTTCTTGGCGGCTTTGTCCACGTTCAGAATCTCTTCTGCGTAGGTCACTTGCGTCAGCCCCAGCTTTTCGGCAACCTGCGGGCCTACTTGGGCGGTATCACCGTCGATGGCCTGGCGTCCGCCAATGATGACGTCATAGTCGCCTATCTTCTTGATGGCTGTGGCAAGGGCATACGAAGTGGCAAGCGTATCGGCACCTGCAAAGGCGCGGTCGGTCAGCAGATAGCCGTTGTCGGCACCACGGTACAGTCCTTCACGAATAACTTCGGCTGCACGTCCCGGTCCCATGGTCAGGATGGTAACGGTGGAGCCCGGATGTTCATCTTTCAGTCGGAGAGCCTGTTCAAGAGCGTTCAGGTCCTCGGGGTTGAAGATGGCAGGGAGTGCCGCGCGGTTGATAGTTCCGTCGGCTTTCATGGCATCTTTCCCAACGTTGCGTGTGTCGGGAACTTGTTTTGCCAATACAACAATTTTCAAACTCATGCTATTAATTATTAGTATTAGTATTTCTTTGTATGTCAGTACCGGGAATAGGAGTAGTAGAATCCTGCTACTGAAATTGGCCGGTTAACTCATTATCAGCCTGCAAATTTACGGAAAGAGTTGGGTTTGACAAGAAAATGGGGTGAAAAATGCACAAGTTGAGGGATTTTGCGCAAATATCAGTTGGCTCTATATCTGTAAAAAAGGTAATAAAACCGGTAATTTATCTACCTTTCCGTTCCCGTTTCCTCTGTACTTTTGCAGCGTCTGGATGATGTCTGCATAACGGGCAGCATCGGATAAACAAGCATTGCTACTTAAATGTTATTATAGAATATGTATATTGAAAAAGTAAATTCCCCTGCTGACGTGAAAAAGTTATCAGTCAGCGAAATGAACGGATTGGGTGGAGAAATCCGCCAGGTGTTGTTAAACAAGTTAAGCTCCCACGGAGGACACGTAGGTCCCAACCTGGGAATGGTAGAAGCTACCATAGCCCTGCATTACGTGTTCGATTCACCAACGGACAAGATAGTCTATGACGTGTCTCACCAAAGTTATACCCATAAGATATTGACAGGCCGCCGGGCAGCGTTTATGAATGCGGACGAGTATGACGAAGTCTCCGGATATTCCGAACCGTCGGAAAGCGAGCACGACTTCTTCGTCATTGGGCATACCTCTACCTCCGTCAGTCTGGCAAGCGGACTTGCCAAGGCGCGTGACCTGAAGGGGGAGGCGGGTAATGTGATTGCCGTCATCGGCGATGGCTCGTTGAGTGGAGGTGAAGCCTTCGAAGGATTGAATGTAGGTGCCGAACTGGGCACGAACTTCATCGTCATTGTCAACGATAACCAGATGTCCATTGCCGAGAATCATGGCGGGCTATACCGCAATCTGCAACAGTTACGCGAAACGGAGGGGCAGACTCCCTGCAACTATTTTAAGGCAATGGGATATGATTATCTCTATGTGAAGGATGGCAATGACGTGGAGCAATTGATAGAGGCTTTCCGTGAAGTGAAGGACAAGAAGCATCCGGTTGTGGTACATATCAATACCTTGAAAGGTAAGGGATACAAATTGGCGGAAGAGCAAAAAGAACGTTTCCATTACAGTGTTCCGTTCGACCTTGAAACCGGCAATCTGACCGGTGAGTCTGGAGAGGGTGAAGACTATGCCGACCTTACCGCCGGTTATTTGTTGCAGGAGATGAAGAAAGACCCGACTGTGGTGGGCATCACCGCAGGTACACCTACGGTATTTGGCTTTACACCGGAGCGCCGCAAGGAGGCAGGGCGGCAGTTCATCGATATGGGCATTGCCGAAGAGCAGGCTGTTGCCATGGCTTCTGCCATTGCTGCCGGAGGTGGAAAACCGGTATTCGGGGTCTACAGCACCTTTATCCAGCGCGCCTACGACCAGTTGTCCCAGGATCTTTGCATCAACAATAATCCTGCACTGATTCTTGTCTTCTGGGGAAGCTTATCGAGTATGAATGATGTTACCCATCTTTGTCTTTTTGATATTCCGGTCATCGGTAATATTCCGAATATGGTTTATCTGGCACCTACTTGTCGTGAGGAGTATATGGCAATGCTGGAGTGGGGCATCCGTCAAACGGAACATCCGGTTGCCATTCGCGTGCCGGCCAATGGGGTTGTCCGCAGGAATGTAGAACCGGAGAAGGATTACGGCAAGACGCTGAACCGTTATGAGGTGTCCCATCGTGGAGAGAAGGTCGCCATATTGGGACTGGGCTCTTTCTATCAGTTGGGCGAAGCCGTGGCTGCCCGGTTGAAGGAAGAGAAAGGAGTGGATGCCACGCTTGTCAATCCCCGCTACATCACGGGTGTGGACGAGGCTTTGCTCGATGACCTGAAGCGCGACCATACACTGGTCATTACTCTTGAGGACGGAGTGCTGGACGGTGGCTTTGGCGAGAAGATTGCCCGTTACTACGGTTCGTCGGATATGAAGGTACTGAACTATGGTGTGAAGAAAGAGTTTATCGACCGTTACGATGTGGAGGAGCAGTTGAAGAAGAACCGGTTGACGGTTCCGCAGATTGTGGAAGATATCTGTAGGATTTGGTAAGAATTGAAAAAGGAGATGCATCAAACTGCATCTCCTTCTTTTATTTATTTAATACCCAGTTTCTTGGCAATATCCTTAGGCAGTGCATCCTTGTGCACAATGATGTTCATTGTTTTATAGCGCACGAAAGCTTTGGAAGCATACCACAGTCCTTTGTACTTTCCGGCTTCACCCCAAGAGTTCTTTACCATATAGTATTCGTTGCCTTCCTGGTCTTTGGCTATACCGTAAATCAGCATACCGTGGTCGTCAGTAGTTTCCCAGTTGTCGTATGCCAGCTGGCGCTCTTCTTGTGTGCACCACTTCTGCGGTTGAGGCTTGCTGTTCAGTTTCTTTTCTTCGGGTTTCATTTTCAGCCAGTGTGCCATGTCCGAACCGCTCAGTTCTTGCACCTTTTCTGCATCGGGCATTACGGCTATACCGTCGCGTGTGAAGCCTTGTTCGCTTACGTCACTACCCCATGCAATGGTGTAACCTTTATTGATAGCATTGTCGAACACTTCCATCAGCTCGTCGATAGGCAGGTTGTAGGAAGAAGCCCAACGCCAGTTGTCTTGTATTTCCAGGACGAACGGCTGGTAGAAGGGATGGTGCGTATAGGAAGTCAGTGAGATATAGTCATCTGCATTCAGTCCGGTAGATTCATAGAAAGACTTCGGAGTGTATTCTTTGCCTTTATAGGTGAACTTTTCAGGACGTTCGCCCAAGTAAATATCGTGGATAGAGGTGATGGCCTTCTTCCAGAGTGGGTTCTTGTCACTGTCGGTTTGCAGGCTGCGCAGTTTGCCTTTGGCGATAGCTGCCACTACGGCATCAGATACGGCTGTCAATTCGGTGTGGTTGCTCAGCGTGTCACCATACATAACGCCCGGACGCATTTCCTCTTCGGGCACCAGACCGAAAGTCTTCATACCATAAATTACATCGTAGAACGAACCGCCTTGTGAGAACGAAACGTCACCATGTGTACGCACTGCCTTGTCGGCACGGTCCAGATAGGTGTTGTGTACGATAAACATTTCAGAAAGGTCGTACTCGCCCTTGCCCATACGGAGCAGTTCGGATTCGATGAATGCCAGTCCGGAGTAGCACCAGCATGTACCGGCACGGTTTTGGTTCTTAACAGAAGTGATAGGATTTTCTTTTACGGTTGTAAAGATGAAACCTTCCTCTTTCGTAGTGTCTTGTGCTATTGTGTTTAAACTTAATAAACCCAATGCAGCCATCAGTATTGATTTCTTCATCATAATTAAAATGTTATAGATTTATAGTTGCAACTGCAAATATAGGTAGAATATCGTAAACAAAAGCTATCTTTGGAGCGTTAATTCTGACACTTATGGAGAAAATAATACGTATCGACGACCGTAGCGGTCTTGTTTTGGAGGGCGGTGGCATGCGCGGCGTCTTCACTTGCGGTGTGCTCGACAGCTTTATGGATCGTGGCATTCGCTTTCCCTATACCATCGGCGTCAGTGCCGGAGCCTGCAACGGACTTTCCTATATGTCCGGCCAGCGCGGGCGTGCCAAGTACAGTAATATCGACTTGCTGGAAAAATACAATTACATCGGATTGAAGTATCTGTTGAAGAAGCGGAATATCATGGATTTCGATTTGTTGTTCCAGGAGTTTCCGGAACACATACTTCCCTACGACTACGAGGCATACTTTCATTGTCCCGAACGTTATGTGATGGTAACTACCAACTGCGAGACGGGCGAAGCGAACTATTTTGAGGAGAAGCGGAGTAAAGAGCGCGTCATTGATATTGTGCGTGCTTCGAGCAGTCTGCCGTTTGTCTGTCCCATTACCTACGTGGACAACATCCCGATGCTGGATGGAGGTATTGTGGACAGTATCCCTTTGATGCGTGCCCGTCAGGATGGATTTACCAATAATGTGGTGGTGTTGACGCGCAATCATGGGTACCGTAAGGAAATTCAGGGAACGAAGGTTCCACCTTTTATATATAAGAAATATCCGCTATTGCGTGAAGCCATCAACCGCCGCAGTATTGTCTATAATCAACAGTTGGAGCAGGTGGAACGGATGGAAGCCGCCGGGGAAATCGTTGTGATCCGTCCACAGAAGCCGGTAGTGGTAGACCGCATCGAGCGTGACATCAAGAAGCTGACGGAGCTTTATGAAGAAGGATACCGGTGTGCGGAACATTTTGCTTTTCGTTTTTGATTCTGAGAGAGTATACTATGAGAGCTGGTGCAATTAGCATCTGCTCCCATATTGTTTTCATTCTTTTCTATTAATTTGCTGCTAAAGCTAAAGTTTATTTAGCAAAAAACACGCGTAGAATACCTTTAGAAAGGGGATGTATCAAAAATACCACCTTTCGTAACATTTGTTATAGGTGCAAATCCTGGTTTCGCTTAATTTTGCTGACACAAAACTCAATTGCAGAATTGGTTTATTACTAACTTTAAATTAATAGATATGTTGAAAAGCATTAGTCTCAGGCTTTGCACACTAATTGTGCTTCTCTTTGCGGGCATCTATTCCTTTGCCCAGCAAGTCCAGGTAAAAGGTACTGTCGTTGAAAAATCGAGTGGTGAATCCATTATCGGTGCTTCTGTCATGGAAGTAGGTTCCAACAGTAATGGAACAATTACGGATATTGACGGAAATTTCACTCTGTCTGTAGCTTCCGGTGCCACATTGTCTGTATCCTATATAGGATATAAAACCGTTACAGTAAAGGCACGGCCCACTTTACGCATTGAGTTGACGGAAGATTCCCAGTTGATTGATGAAGTAGTAGTGACCGGCTATATGTCCGAGAAGAAGGCCAGTTTGACTGGTTCGGTGGCTGTGGTCAAGATGAAGGATGTAGCAGATATTCCTACGGGAAATGTGTTGTCGAGCTTGCAGGGACGTGTTGCCGGTATGAACATTACGACTGACGGCACACCGGGCGGTGGAAATACTTCTACATTGGTCCGTGGTAAGTCATCTTTCCGAAATGATGCCAATTCCCCGCTTTATGTCATTGACGGTGTGATGACCCGTGAGAACATCTCGTCTATCCTTTCTTCCAATGATGTAGAATCCATTCAGGTATTGAAGGATGCCGCTTCCGCTTCTATTTATGGTGCACAGGCTGCCAATGGTGTGATTATCATTACTACCAAACGTGCCAAGAAAGGGGAGACCCGTGTGGATTTTGATATGTCGTTGACTTTGCAGACCTATCAATGTGGCTTTGATATGTTGAATGCAGATGAGTGGGGCCAGGTTTATTGGTCGGCTTATAAGTATGCCAATAATGGAGCTACGCCAAGCAGCGAAATATATGGTAATGGTGCAACTCCCCAACTTCAAGACTATATCGGCCTGAATGGAGCTAAAGTACATGCCGTTGATACGGATTGGCGCGATGTGGTTTATCGCACTGCCTTGATGCAGAATTATAGTGCGACACTTTCAAAGGGCTCTGACAATGGTGCCTTCTCGTTAGCGTTGAACTATCTCGACCATGACGGTCTGGTAGAGAATACGAATTTCCAGCGTATCAATACCCGCATCAGTTCTAACTATCATTATCTTGACAATCGCTTGCGCATCGGCGAGAACGTTGCCATCAATCGTTGGACACAGACCCTCAGTCCGGCCGGTGTAGATGAGAATGCCATCAAACAGCATCCTGCCAAGACGGTTTATGATGAGAATGGCAATTATAACGATGCCATCAATGATGTTTTGGGTGATGCCCCCAATATGGCACGTTTGTTGGAGAATGAAAAACAGAACAAACATGATTACTGGCGTGTCTTTGGTAATGCATTCCTTGAAATTGAACCGATTAAGAACCTGGTGCTGAAAACCAATTTCGGTATGAATTATTATGATGAAACCAACAAAACTTTTGAGCCGGCATGGGCACGCGATGAGGTCAATAAGCTGACTCAATCATCCAACAAAAGACTGGATTGGGTATGGACCAATACCGTGACTTATAGCAAAGCTTTTGGAAAGAACAATCTGACTGCACTTCTTGGTACAGAAGCCAAGAAGAACCATTCGGAATCCATGTTCGGTTATGGTACGGGACTGGCTGTAGAAGATGAAGATTATATTTATCTCGACGGTGTGACTGCCGGTAAGAATGTAGGTGCCGGTGCTTCCAATTATGGCATGGTGTCTTACTTTGGTAAAGTGAACTATGATTATGAAGGACGGTATTTGGCCTCTGTTACGGTGCGCCGTGATGCTTCTTCCCGCTTGGCAAAGGGTAATAATGTGGATTACTTCCCTTCAGTGTCGGCAGGCTGGCGCATTTCAAGTGAGAAGTTTATGGAAGCGACCAGGAATTGGTTGGCTGATTTGAAACTACGTGCTTCATGGGGTGTCAATGGTAATGATATTATTGATAATGAGGCTCCCTATACAAAATACTTGATTAGTCTGAAGGATGCAAGCTACAACATGAACGGTGATGGAACGACTTTGGCTCCCGGTGGTTACAAAGTGAGGTCTACCAATCCCGATTTGAAGTGGGAGAGTACAAGACAGCTCAATATCGGTGTGGACGCCGCTTTCCTGAACGGACGTCTGAGTGCTTCTCTCGATTATTTTGATAAGAAGACAAGTGATATGCTTGTGGAGAAACCGTATATCGCTGTCATTGGCGAGGGTGGTTACTGCTGGTATAATGGTGGTACGATGAACAATAAAGGTTTCGAGATGGCACTGACCTGGAATGATAAGGTAAAGGATTTCCAGTATAATGTAGCATTCAACCTTTCATATTACAAAAATGAAGTGACAGAGCTGACGGAAGAAATTTACTATACTTATGGTGGCGGTAATGGGGTTGACAAGACTTTGGTTGGCCAACCGTTCGGTTCATGGATGGGCTTCAAGACAGATGGAGTGTTCCGTACCCAGCAGGAGGTGGATGAGTATAAATCCAAATATAATGTACAGTTTGGCGCTCCCGGAGTAGGACGTATCAAATACGTGGATGCTGATGGTAACGGTACGATTGATACGAACGACCGTGTATGGTTGGGTTCTGACAATCCGAAAGTGATTGCAGGTCTGAATCTTGGGGCATCTTGGAAAGGCTTTGACCTCAGCATGTTCTTCAACGGTATGATTCGTGATGCCTATAACAACTCCAAATATTATACGGATTTATTCCAATGCTGGACCGGTAATCACTCTACCCGCCTGCTCGATGCCATGCATGCTTACGAGAACTTTGAAAAGACGGGTGTTTACAATAGCAGTGTACCTGCTTTGACCACTCTTAACAGCAACAATGAGCACGAAGTATCTGAGTTCTATATTGAAAATGGTTCGTATATCAAGCTGAAAAGTCTGACATTGGGTTACACGCTTCCTAAAGCAGTTCTCGACAAGATGAAGATGCGTCATGCGCGCATTTATTTCCAGGCTCAGAATTTGTTTACGATTACCGGTTATACAGGTGCCGACCCTGAAGGTCTGGGTTATCCTTATCCGTTGCCCCGTACGTTCTCTTTGGGATTATCATTTGGTTTCTAAACTTTAAAACTATACTATCATGAAATTGAAACATTTATATATGCTTGGCGTAGTAGCGCTGATGACTGCAAGCTGTAATGAAGACCGTTTCCTGGATTTGAAGCCCCAGGGTAGCTTGAATGAAGATATTATGACTTCTACAGAAGGTGCCGACCTTTTGGTGAATGCCGCGTATGCAGCTTTGGGTGGTCCCGAAGGACAGAGCTGGAGTGTATGGTGTCATCCTACTTCCAATTGGACCTATGGTGAGGTACGTTCGGATAATGCCTATAAAGGCGGTGGTGGTGTTGGTGACCTTAATGAAGTGCACCGTATGGAGACATTTGATATGGATGCAACCAATGGATTTCTGGACAGCAAGTGGTACCATCTATATTGCAGTGTACAGCGTTGTAACTCTGCATTGCGCGTTCTGAATGCTGCAACAGATGAGCAGGTGAACGGACGTGTATCCCGTATTGCGGAGATGAAAGTGCTTCGTGCCCATTATTACTTTGAATTGAGCCGCCTTTTCAACAAGATACCTTATTTTGATGAGAACGTTGAGATTTCCCAATATCCGGATATTCCGAACAATGAGTTTACCCGTGACGAGATTCTGAGTATGCTGGCCAAGGAGATGCTTGATGCCGCCGAACTGCTTCCTGCATCACAGTCGGAGGTAGGGCGTATTCATAAATATATAGCACTGGCCTATGCGGCTAAAATCAAGCTGTACCAAGCGTATCAGCAAGATGAGACTACGCATGCCGTAACTTCCATCAATAAAGAGCTGCTGAGGGAAGTCGTTTCGCTTTGCGACCAAGTGACTGCCAGCAACCGTTACGGTTTGCTTGACGATTTCCAGGGATTGGATTTAGTAGCTAATGAAAACGGTAAAGAGTCTGTTTTTGCCATTCAATATTCCATGAATGACGGTACCGAAAGTGCCGGCCGCATCAACTGGAGCAATCTGTTGAATTCTCCGGGTGGAGGCAGCCCTTACGGAGGTGACGGTTTCTTCCTGCCCAGCCAAGACCTGATTAATGCTTATCAGACAGATGCAAACGGTCTGCCCGATTTTAATTATCAGTCAAAGTCTGATTATAGTTGGGCGGTATTGAACAATGGGGTTTATACTTTACAAAACACGACTCCCAATGTAGACCCGCGTCTCGATTTTGTTGTGGGCCGTCCTACTATAACTTGGAAAACTTACCCAGACAAGCCATGTGAGGGATGGGTGCGTGATAAGGAAACTTATGGCTATAATTGCGCGAAGCGCTTCTGGGTTTCTCCGGAAAGTAGTGATATGTTTAATGGCTGGCCTTGGGGGGCTTCACAGTTGAACTGGCAGATTATACGTTACGCAGATATTCTTCTTTGGAAAGCTGAGGCTCTTATTGAACTCAATGAAGGCGATGGATTCGAAACTGCCCGTGATTTGATTAATCAGATACGCAATCGTGCCCGGAACAGTGCCTATGTAAAGGATTTCAACGACCATTCCAAATATGCGGCCAACTACCTTGTCAATCCTTATCCTGCTGATGTCTGGAATCAGGATTATGCCCGTCAGGCCCTCCGTTGGGAAACACGTCTGGAGAAGGCTTTGGAAGGTGAACGTTTCTTCGACCTGGTCCGTTGGGGCATAGTGGAAACAACCATGAACAAGTACATTACCGCGGAGTCAGACAATCGCATTTATTATGCCAATGCGCACTTTACGGGTGGAAAGGATGAGTATTATCCGGTTCCGAACAATCAATACGGATTTTCTGGAGGCAAGTATGTACAGAATCCCGGTTATGCTCCGTTCAACTAATTATATTTTGAAATGAAAACGCAAGGGAGGGGAAACGTTTGTTTCCCCCTCTTCCTTTAAACAATCTTTTATTATGAAACACTTTGCCTATTCTATATTGGGCTGTCTATTGCTTTCTTTGAATGCAGCTTTTGCTCAAAAAACATGGTCGTTTGACGGGCAGGACCCCTTACTTTCCAGTGACGGCAAGTCATTGTTGAATTTGTACACTATAAAGGAAATACCGGAATTTGTTACCGGAGTCGAAGGTAAAGCCCTTCGTACAGACGGGTATTCCACTTGGATGGATACAACCACGGAAGGAGATGTTTCGTCGTTGTCCGGATGGTTTGCTCTGGAATCTTATCCGACGGATACTGCTGCCTTTATGGGAATCAGAGACATGGCAGGAACATCTGTAGCGGTATGTGTAGACCGTTATGGTGAGCTGCTGTTGGGAATGGGGCAGAATGGCTCATACTCTTACTGTTCATTAAAGACAAAAGTCGACCGTTTCAAGTGGCTGCATGTGGTCCTTGATTTGAGTAATGAATCGGTTTGCCTGAATGGGCAGAGGATGAGTGCAGAGGTATGGCCCCGGAACTTGCAGGATGGTGAAATGATACTTCGGGTAGGTAAGGATTTCAGGGAAAAGAAGGTTTGGATGTACGATGTTACGGCTATAAACGGGTTGATTGACGGAATAAGCCTCACTCCCTTTTCCGATGATTCGTCTGCATGGAGAGACGAGATTGCCTTAGGATTGAAGAAGACTCCGGTTTTGGCTATTCCGGAAACCCGTTTTGCGAAGGACTTCAACCGTCCCCGCTATCATCTGTTGCCGGCTGCCAACTGGACGAATGAGACGCATGGTTTACTTCTTTATAAAGGTAAATATCATATATTCAATCAGAAGAATGCTTCTGCAATCTTCCTGGGGCAGATAAATTGGGGACATTTCAGCAGTCCCGATATGCTTCATTGGACGGAGGAAAAGCCGGCTTTGACTCCTGATGCTGCTTATGACAAGAATGGAATATGGTCCGGGCATGCTGTTATCAATGATGACGATATCCCCCAGCTGATATACACAGCCGGTGGAGACAAGATGGGAGTGGGTATTGCTTTTCCAAAAGATACTGCGTTGATAGAATGGGAGAAATATGCGGGTAATCCGGTTATTGCCGAGAAGCCTGCCGGATGTACCCGTACGGACATGCGTGACCAGTATGTCTGGAAAGAGGGTGATGTCTGGTATATGATTATCGGTTTCGGCATTGAGCAGACCGATACACCCCACGGGGCTTTGCTGCTTTATAAATCGGCGGACTTGAAGAGATGGGATTTTGTACATTTGCTGTTTGAGGGCAATCCGGAAGTGGATGACTCCGGTATTTTCTGGGAAATGCCGGTCTTTAAGAAGATGGGCGGCAAGTATGTTCTTTTGGTGAATAGGGTTCCTCATAAAGGCATACCTGCGCGTTGCCAGTATTGGATAGGAGATTTCAAGAATGAAAAGTTTATACCGGACAATCCGGTTCCTCAAAATCTGGAGGTCATCAACCGCTTGCTGTCCCCCTCTGTTGTGGAGACTCCGGAAGGGGATGTTGCTGCCATTGCCATTATACCCGATGAAATAGGAGGGGAGGCCACTTATGAACAAGGATGGGCACATCTCTACAGTATGCCCAGAAGATGGCAGCTGAAAGATGGGAAACTATGCCAAACACCCCATCCCGTGATGAAACAATTGCGTGAACAACCGACGGTTTATTCCAGAAAGGCATTGACTGCTGCGAAACCGTGCATTGTGAGCAGAAGGGAACATCAGCTTGAAGTCAAGGCGACTTTTTATCCCGGTGACGCAAAACGGTTTGGATTTACATTGTGTAAGAATCCGGATAATAGCGAATATAGCCTGATTTATTATGATGTGGAGAAGGAGGAACTTATTGTGGACCAGACGTATTCTTCCTTGCGTGCACACATCCCTTTGAAGATTCGTAAGGATCATTATCGGTTGGATACTGCTAAACCGGTGGAGATTCGTTTGTTTATTGACGGTTCTGTAGTGGAAGGATTTATTAATAACGAAGATGCGTTCACTACAAGAATCTTCCCTTTGAAAGAAAATAGTACGCTATTGGAGCTATTCTCTAATGGAAAAACAACGGAAGTTGCTGCCGAAGTTTGGAAACTGAAAGATGCAAAGGTAAAGATGAACTTTTAATGAAAATACAGAAAATGAAGATACCAGCTATATTGGGTGCACTTTTATTGGCAGGAACATTGTCTGCTGGTGCACAAATGAATTCAGACAGTTTATACAAAGAGCCTTATCGTCCTCAGTATCATTTCAGTCCGGAGAAGGGATGGATTGGTGCCCCCTCGGGATTCATGTACTATCAGGGTAAATATCATATGTACTGGTGGGGCAAAGTCGAATCTACAGATTTGGTACATTACCAGCAGATAACCCCTTATGCCATGACCGGAGCGGATGACAATATCAGTTACTTCACCGGTTCTGCGGTCATAGACAAGAACAACACGGCCGGCTTCGGCAAGGGGGCTTATGTGGCGGCTTACACCGTTTTTGAGAAGGACTCCAAGAAACAGGCGCAGGGCATCTCTTTCAGTCATGACGGAAAGACATTTCATTATTATGAAGGTAACCCGGTTCTGGACCTTTGGAGTACGGAATTCAGGGACCCTACCGTCTTCTGGCACGAGCCGACCCAAAAATGGGTGATGGTTGTAGCCAAGGCCCTGGAGAAGAAAATCAAGTTTTATACCTCTCCTGATTTGAAGAACTGGACTTGGACCAGTGATTTCGGCCCTGCCGGTGACAGTGAAAAGTCTTGGGAGTGCCCGGATTTATTCCAGTTGCCGGTTGACGGGAATTCTGACAAGAAAAGGTGGGTGATGGTCGTATCTGTAAACTGGGCGCAAGAACAATACTTTATAGGAGACTTCGACGGCACTTCTTTTAAGCTGATGGAGAACCATCCTGCAGAGCCTCTATATGTGGACAAAGGGCTGGACTTTTATGCATCCCGCACATTTCAGGATTTTGACGGAACGTTGGATTCCAAAATTTCGATGGGCTGGGTTGCAACCTGGGACTATGCACCGGTAGCTCCATCGAGGTATGGGAAGGGCTTCTGGTCTATTCCCCGCAACCTGGAACTGAAGACATACAAGGAAGGTGTGAGGCTGGTACAGAAGCCGGTGGAACAGTTGCAAACACTTCGCCATAAGCCTGCGTCGGTGAAACGTGCTTTATCGGTGGGAACACAGAGGTTACCCGGCTTTGTTCCCGATGAGAATGTCTACGAACTCGATGCTTCGTTTTCTACTGACGTATCCAACACCTTTGGCTTGAATTTGTGTGTGGGTGAAGGGCGCAAAGTGGTGGTCAGCTATGATACGGATTCACATAATCTGGTGATTGACCGCACCCATTGCTCCGATGTGCAGATTCCTAAATTCAGCCGTATGGCATATACCAGGGTGGAACCGGTAGATAATAAGATACGTTTGCATATATTTGTAGACAAATCGAGTATTGAAATCTTTGCCAATGACGGGAAGGATGTATTCACATTATTAACCTATCCGGGCGAGGCTCAAACCGGTATCGAACTTTTTGCGCAGAAGAAGGGGACGAAGATGGAGTTGGATGCCTGGAGGCTTAAATCAATATGGAGATGAGGAATTTAATTTGTATTATTTTAGACTGAATGTAACATTTGTAGTATGCTTTGAAACAAAAAAGATAGCCTCCTGCTGCTTGGTGGCGTATCTTTGCATGGTAGAAAAACATAATTAATTTAATACCAACAGAAACATGATTCATTTAAAAGACTTTTGGCGGACAATCAGAAGGACGCTTACCGTATTTATATTAGGAACTACCGTGGCTGTCTTCACATGCCAGGCCATAAATCCTCCTTTCGTGATTAAACATCTGGGTGACGGACAGAGTATCGTCCAAATTGACGAGCAGAAGAAGTTTTTGCTGCTGCCGGTGGAAGAGGCTTCTCCGGAGGCAAAATTGTATATGATAGCGGACAATGATGTTGTACGCAGTATGAACGTGCGATTGGCAGTCAATAAGGTTGACTATTTTGTTCCGGTCGATTTGACCGGCTTCGATAATAAACATCTCTCTTTCAACTTCCAGCTTATTCCGGATTCGGCCTTATGCTGGGAAGAAATGAAACTGTCGGATGAATTCGATGTTTCGAACCGGGAGAAATTCCGTCCGGTGTATCATTTCAGCCCGGCTTACGGTTGGATGAATGATCCTAACGGAATGTTCTACAAAGACGGGGTCTACCATTTGTTCTACCAGCATAATCCCTACGGCTCCATGTGGGGGAACATGCATTGGGGACATGCCACCAGTACGGACCTCGTCACTTGGGAGCATCACGGAGATGCCATTTCGCCCGATGCGTTGGGAACAATTTTCAGTGGCTCTTGTGTTGTCGACAAGGATAATACGGCCGGGTTCGGTGCCGGTGCCGTCATTGCCTTCTATACATCGGCAAGCGACCGCCAAGTGCAGAGCATGGCCTATAGCCTTGACAACGGAAAAACCTTCAAGAAGTATGCGCGAAATCCCATCCTGACTTCCACGCAGCGCGACTTCCGTGACCCTAAAGTCATCTGGCACGAAGATACCAAGAAATGGATCATGGTTCTTGCCGTAGGGCAGGAAATGGAGATATACTCTTCTGCCGACCTGAAGAACTGGACGCTGGAGAGCAAATTCGGTGAAGGACAAGGTGCTCACGGCGGAGTCTGGGAGTGTCCCGACCTGCTTGAACTGCCGGTTGAAGGTACGGAACTGAAGAAGTGGGTACTCGTCTGTAACCTCAATCCGGGTGGACCGTTCGGTGGCTCTGCCACACAATATTTCGTGGGGACATTTGACGGAAAGAGATTCGTGAACGAGTCTCCCGCAGTGACGAAATGGATGGACTGGGGAAAAGACCATTATGCAACTGTCACTTGGAGCAATGCTCCTGCAGGACGTGCCATTGCATTGGCATGGATGAGCAACTGGCAATATGCCAACGATGTGCCCACCCGCCAATACCGTAGTGCCAACTCCGTGCCGCGCGACCTTTCGCTCTATACCTCGGAGGGTGAAACCTATGTAAAGGTAACCCCGTCTCCCGAATTGCTGAAACTGAGGGATAAAGGCAGCAAGAAGCGTGCTTTCAAGGTAGACCGCACGTATAATCTGGACAAACTGCTGAATGACAATTCCGGAACGTATGAAATCGAAATGACCATCAAGAACAAGGATGCGGATGTGATAGGATTCCAGCTCTTTAACTCGAAAGGCGAGGAGGTGGAGATGTACTATAACCTGGCGGAAAAGACGTTCACCATGGACCGTACCAAGAGTGGTGAGGTGTCGTTCAGCAAGGACTTCCCTGCAGTGACCGTGGCTCCTGTCGAGGGTGGCAATGAAATGAAACTCCGCTTGTTCGTAGACAAGTCGAGCATTGAAGCGTTTGGCAACGACGGACGTTTTGCCATGACAAATCTTGTATTCCCGTCGGAACCTTACAACCGCATCAGTTTCTATGCTAAAGGTGGAAGCTGCAATGTCACCTCGTTTACTGTGTACAAACTCGGATTAAAATAACAGATAATAATCTTCAGCATGGAAAATACTAAGAATTCTTCTTTGGCAAAGCTCTTTCCGGTCATGCTTTGCTTCTTCGCCATGGGCTTTGTGGATTTGGTGGGCATCGCCTCCAACTACGTGAAGGCCGACTTGAACCTGACCGACTCGCAAGCCAACATATTCCCGTCTCTGGTGTTCTTCTGGTTCCTCATCTTCTCCGTACCTACGGGTATGCTGATGAACCGCATCGGACGCAAGAAGACGGTGCTTCTCAGCCTTGTCATCACGTTTGCCTCTTTGCTTCTCCCGGTTTTCGGAGACGGCTACGTGCTGATGCTGCTCTCGTTCTCATTGCTGGGCATCGGCAATGCGCTGATGCAAACGTCGCTCAACCCGTTGCTTTCCAACATCGTAAGCGGCGAGCGGCTGGCAAGTTCGCTCACCTTCGGACAGTTTGTAAAAGCCATTGCTTCGTTTCTGGCTCCATACATTGCCATGTGGGGAGCTACGCAGGCCATTCCGTCTCTGGGCATGGGTTGGAGAGTGCTGTTCCCGGTCTATATGGTCATTGCGGTGATTGCCATTCTCTGGCTGAGCGGTACTTCCATCCGCGAGGAAAAGGAAGAGGGACGCCCTTCCACCTTCGGGGAGTGCCTCGCTCTGCTGGGCAAGCCGTTTATCTTTCTCTGCTTCTTGGGCATCATGTGCCATGTGGGCATTGATGTAGGTACGAATACCACAGCGCCCAAAATCTTGATGGAGCGTCTGGGCATGACGCTGGCCGATGCCGGCTTTGCCACCAGCCTTTACTTCATTTTCCGCACGGCGGGTTGCTTTCTCGGCGCCTTCATTCTTCAGAAGATGGCTCCCCGAACCTTCTTCGGCATCAGCGTGTTATGTATGTTGGCTGCGATGGTAGGGTTGTTCGTTTTCCATGAAAAGGCAATGATATACATTTGCATTGCCCTTATCGGTTTCGGCAATTCGAACATCTTTCCGGTTATCTTCTCTCAGGCGTTGCTTGCTATGCCACAAAAGAAGAACGAGGTTTCCGGTTTGATGATTATGGGGCTCTTCGGCGGTACGGTATTTCCGATAGCAATGGGCTTGGCAAGTGATGCTGTAGGACAAAGCGGTGCCGTGGCTGTGATGACGGTAGGGGTAGTGTACTTGTTCTTCTATATGCTGCGTATGAAGCGGTAATCTTTGTTCGCAGGCTGCGGACACATATCCCAAGGCTGCGGATATCTGTCCCAAAGTTGCGGATGTCTATCCCAAGCCTTGGGATAGAGATAATCCTTAGTTCTTAGAGACTTTTTAATAGATAATTGGCAACTTTTCATTCTATAGTTAGGAACTTTTTTATTAGGTTTGCAGCGGGTAGGACATTGAGTTTGCCGTGAATAAAATATATCATTCATTAAACAATATAATATTATGAATAAGATAATAGTAGGTATGGGCGAGGCTCTGTGGGACTGCCTCCCCGAAGGAAAGAAGATAGGCGGTGCTCCGGCAAACTTTGCTTACCATGCATCGCAGTTTGGTTTCGACAGCCGTGTGGTCAGTGCCGTAGGTGCCGATGCGGATGGGGACGAGATTCTGGATGTGTTCGCCCGGAAGGGGCTGCGCACGCAGATTGAGCGCGTGCCTTACCCCACGGGAACGGTGCAGGTGACGCTCGATGCCGTGGGCGTGCCGTGCTATGAGATAAAAGAAGGCGTGGCCTGGGACAACATTCCCTTTACCGACGAACTGAAGCGTCTGGCACTGAACACGCGTGCCGTATGTTTCGGCTCTTTGGCGCAACGCAGTGAAACAAGCCGCATCACCATCAACCGTTTTCTCGACACGATGCCCGATGCGGAGGGGCAACTGAAGATATTCGACATCAATCTCCGCCAAGGGTTCTATACCAAAGAGATACTCTGCGAATCCATGCGCCGCTGCAACATCCTCAAGATAAACGATGAGGAGCTGGTGACCATCAGCCGTATTTTCGGCTACCCGGGCATCGACTTGCAGGACAAATGCTGGATTCTGCTGGCCAAGTATAACCTGAAGATGCTTATCTTGACTTGCGGAACGAACGGCAGCTATGTGTTCACTCCGGGAGTGGTTTCCTTCCAGGAGACGCCCAAGGTACCGGTGGCGGACACCGTTGGAGCCGGTGACTCGTTCACGGCAGCCTTCACCGCTGCCATTCTCAGCGGGAAGCAGGTGCCCGATGCCCATAAACTGGCGGTGGAAGTCTCTGCCTATGTATGTACCCAGAGCGGTGCCATGCCGGAATTGCCGGTGGCCTTGAAAGAAAGGCTGGCATAGATTTTTCTTATTCTTTTCACATTTTTCGTTATCTTTGCTCATCTGCAATCTTAAATCAGAGGAAAGTGAAGATGAGACAGCATAACCTTCGGATTTTATTCTTTCTGCTCGTGCTTTGGGGAGTGGCGGTTGCCTGCTCCCGGCGCGAGGCACGTTTCCGTATCGGCGTTTCCCAATGTAGCGAGGATGAATGGCGGCGCCAGATGAACAGTGAGATACTCCGTGAAGCCCATTTCTACGAGGATGTGGAGGTGGACATCCGTACTGCCGTCGACGATAATGACCGTCAGGCAAAAGATATTCGTGAACTGATAGCCGAAGGGGTGGACCTGCTGATTGTGGCCCCTAATGAAGCCACTCCGATAACTCCGGTTGTGGAGGAGGCATACAACCGGGGCATTCCGGTGATTGTAGTGGACCGTAAAATCCTTTCGGACAAATACACGGCCTACGTCGGTGCAGACAACTACGAGATAGGGAAAGCTGTGGGAGAGTATGTGGCCAATGTGCTGCATGGGCAGGGAGATGTGGTGGAAATCTCCGGTTTGGTGGGTTCCACACCTGCCGTAGACCGTCATCAAGGATTTGTGAAGGCTATATCCGATTATCCCGGTATCCGGTTGCTGGCCGCTGAAGACGGTGCCTGGTTGCAACTCAAGGCCGGAGAGAAAATGGATACCCTGCTGAGCCGCTTTCCGCATATCGACCTGGTGTATGCTCAGAATGACCGTATGGCGGCCGGAGCCTATGCTGCCGCTGCCCGAGAGGGGCGGGAAAAGGATATGCGGTTCATCGGCATAGATGCCCTGCCCGGCAAGGACTATGGAGTGGAGAAAGTGCTTGCCGGCGAACTGGATGCCACGTTTATATATCCTACCGGTGGCGACCGCGTGATGCAGATTGCCATGGATATTCTGAACAAGCGTGATTTCCCCCGTGAAACTATCCTGGGCACTTCCGTCGTCGACCACGACAATGCTCTCATCATGAAGATGCAGACCGCCCACATCGGCACCCTGGATGGAAAGATAGAAACCCTGAACGGAAAGATAAACCAGTATTTGGCCAGTTATGCCACGCAGCAGGTTGTCTTGTACGGCAGTCTGTCTGCCCTATTGTTGCTGGTCGGTTTGTTGGTGGCTGTCTACCTCTCCTTGCGTGCCAAGAACCGGTTGAACCGTGAGCTGTCCATGCAGAAAAAGAAACTGGAAGAACAGAAAACTCAGTTGATACAGCAGAAGGAACTGTTGGAAGTGCAGAAGTCGCAGTTGGAACAGCTTTCCCATGAACTGGAGGAGGCTACGCATGCCAAGCTGGTGTTCTTCACGAATATTTCACACGATTTCCGTACTCCGCTGACGCTGATAGCCGATCCCATAGAGCAGCTTCTTGCCAACCGCACCCTCGACGGACAGCCGCGCCAGCTCCTCGAGCTGATGAAAAAGAATGTGCATATCCTGCTTCGCCTGGTCAACCAGATACTTGATTTCCGGAAGGTGGAGAACGGGCGCATGGAGCTCCATCTCGAACCTTTTGATTTGCTCGACAGCTTCCGGGGCTGGAACGACTCTTTCCGCATGGCGTTGCTGAAGAAACATATTGCTTTCAGCTTTGAGGCATCTCCCGATACGGACTTCCGGATGATGGCGGATGCGGAGAAGATGGAGCGCATTTACTTCAATCTCTTCTCCAATGCCGTGAAGTATACGCCGGAGAACGGGAAAATCACCGTACGGTTGTTAAAGTCGGAACAGAACTACAGTCTGTCCGTCTTCAATTCCGGCAGCTACATTTCTTCGACCGATGTGGAAGCCATCTTCGAGCGCTTCTATCAAGTGGACGGGCATCAGGCCGGTACCGGTATCGGACTGGCGCTGGTACGTGCCTTTGTAGAGATGCATGGCGGTAACATTACGGCACGCAGTGACGAGAAAGGCACTACTTTCACCGTCACTTTCCCGCAGCAGGATGTTTCGCTGTACCATCCCACCATAGTGACGTTGCCTGCCGAAGAGCAGGACGTGTCGTCCACCCTGATAGATACGGAAGTGAAGGCAGGCGAAGAGGTGGTTGAGGCCGATTGTCCTACTGTGCTGGTAATTGACGATAATGCGGATATCCGCAGCTATGTGAAGTCACTTCTGTCGAACGAGTTCCGTGTATTGGATGCTGCGGACGGGACAGAGGGTATCCGGCTGGCCATGAAGTATGTGCCGGATGTGATTATCTCCGATGTAATGATGCCCGGTATGGATGGTGTGGAATGCTGCCGCCGCTTGAAGGGGGAGTTGCAGACATGCCATATCCCGGTGATTCTGCTGACGGCCTGCTCGCTGGACGAACAGCGTATCCAGGGCTATGATGGCGGTGCCGATTCTTATATTTCCAAACCATTCAATTCGCAGTTGCTCTTGTCTCGTGTCCGTAATCTTATTGCAAACCGCCGTCAGTTGAGGCAGTTCTTCGGAGATAACCAGACTATCGAGAAGGAAGCCATCAGTGATTTGGATAAGGGTTTCGTCTCCCGCTTCAAATCGCTTGTCGAGGAGAGGATGAAAGATGCGGAACTCAATGTGGAGGATTTGGGACGGAATATGGGTATGAGCCGTGTGCAGCTTTACCGTAAGCTGAAATCGCTGACCAACTATTCGCCGAATGAGCTGCTGCGCCAGATGAGGTTGAAAAAGGCTGCCTCACTGCTTGCCTCCTCTGACATGACGGTAGCGGAGATTGCCTATGAAGTGGGCTTTTCGTCACCTTCCTATTTCACGAAATGCTATAAGGAACAGTTTGGGGAGAGTCCTACCGAGTTTCTGAAAAGAAGGGGATAGCTGTTGTCTATCCCCCTTGTTCTTAATACACGTCTGTTTACTTCTGTAAATGATACTGGAACTTATTTCAGTATTTGAGGCAGGTTTTCCCTTCCCCAGAAGTAGTAAACACAGATTCCAATCCAGCTTGTGAGCAGGATGATAATTGCAACTAATAGTTTCTTCACGCCGTCTACCGGCCACTTCATGATTTCAAGTACGGCTTTGACACACAGAACCACACCGATAATCCAAATGATAAATCCAATCATAACCTGTGATATTTAGTATTGTTAATTAAAAACAAATAGAGACTACGCCTTATTCAGGAGCAGCCTCTATTCTTTATTTAGTAATCGGAATTACTCTGTAACTTCAGCGCCCCAATTTTCTTTGGAAAGACGCTTGTAGCTGTTGTAACGCCATTTAGCGTTTTCTTCAGCAGCCTTGAACAGCTCGTCGGCCTCCTGCGGATATTGCTTCATTACGGATGCGTAACGAACTTCACCCTTCAGGAAGTCTTGGAATCCGCTCCAATCCGGTTCCTTGCTATCCAGCGTGAACGGATTCTTGCCTTCAGCCTCCAGAGCCGGGTTGTAACGCCACAAGTGCCAGTAACCGCACTTAACGGCCTTTTCTTCCTCTGCCTGGCTCTTGCCCATACCTGCCTTCAGACCGTGGTTGATACACGGAGCGTAAGCGATGATGAGTGACGGACCGGGATATGCTTCTGCTTCACGGATAGCCTTTAAAGTCTGAGCCTGGTCGGCACCCATAGCGATTTGGGCAACGTATACGTAACCGTAAGTAGTAGCCATCAGACCGAGGTCTTTCTTGCGTACACGCTTACCGGCAGCGGCAAACTTGGCGATAGCGCCTACCGGGGTAGCCTTGGAAGACTGACCGCCTGTGTTGGAGTAAACCTCAGTATCCAGTACGAGGATGTTGACATCCTTACCGCTTGCGATTACATGGTCGAGACCACCGTAACCGATGTCGTAAGAGGCACCGTCGCCACCGATAATCCACTGGCTGCGTTTTACCAGGTATTGAGACAGACTGGCGATAGTCTTGCAGCTGTCGCACTTGTCTTTGGCAGCTTCTACCATCGGAATAATCTTTTCAGCCAGTTCCTTGCTCTTGTCTGCATCGTACATGTTTTCAATCCAAGCCTGGAATACTTCTTTGTATTCAGCCGGAGTTCCTTCTGCTGCGATGGCATCTTCCATAGCCTTCACGATACGTGCGCGCATCTTTTCGTTGGCAAGCTCCATACCCAGACCGAATTCGCAGAAGTCCTCGAACAATGAGTTAGCCCAAGCAGGACCGTGACCCTTTTCGTTCTTGGTATAAGGAGTAGAAGGTACTGAACCGGAGTAGATGGAAGAACATCCTGTTGCGTTGGCTACCATTTCGCGGTCACCGAACAACTGGGAAATCAGCTTCACATACGGAGTTTCACCACAACCGGAGCAAGCACCTGAGAACTCGAACAACGGAGTGGCGAACTGAGAGTTCTTCACGTTGGCCTTGATGTCAACCAAGTGTTGTTTGCTCTTCACGTTTTCAGCACAGTAAGTCCAGTTGGCAGCTTCCGGCAATTGGCTTTCGAGGTGCTTCATAGTCAGAGCTTTGCCACCCTTCTTCGGGTTGCCCGGACAGACATCGGCACAGTTGCCACAACCCAGACAGTCGAGAACGTCTACCTGAATACGGAATGTCATACCGTCGAATGCTTTACCTACAGCCTTCAGTTGAGTGAAGTTGGCACCCTTCTGCTCTTCAGCATCGAGTACGAACGGACGGATGGAAGCGTGAGGACAAACGTAAGCACACTTGTTACACTGGATACAGTTCTCAGCGTTCCATTCGGGAACGAATGCGGCTACACCACGTTTCTCATATTTGGCAGTGCCTTGTTCCCAAGTACCGTCTTCGATACCCTTGAATGCAGATACCGGCAATAAGTCACCGTCTTGTGCGTTGATAGGACGAACCACTTCGTTGATGAATGCAGGATCGTTGTTTTCAGCCTTGGCGTCGTCTGCCAGATTGGCCCAAGCCGGGTCAACGGTCAGTTGCTTGTATTCGCCGCCACGGTCAACTGCTGCGTAGTTCTTGTTGACAACGTCTTCACCCTTCTTGCCGTAAGACTTAACGATGAATTTCTTCATCTGTTCTACAGCCAGGTCAACCGGAATAACGCCGGTGATACGGAAGAATGCGGATTGCAGGATGGTGTTGGTACGGTTGCCCAAACCGATTTCTTGTGCAATCTGAGTAGCGTTGATATAGTAAACAGTGATATTGTTCTGTGCAAAGTACTTCTTCACCTTGTTGGGCAGGTTCTTGGCAAGCTCTTCGCCTTCCCAGATGGTGTTCAGCAAGAAAGAGCCGTTCTTACGCAAGCCGCGGGTTACGTCGTACATGTGCAGGTAAGCCTGAACGTGGCAAGCCACGAAGTTAGGCGTATTTACCAGGTATGTAGAGCGGATAGGAGTGTCGCCGAAACGCAGGTGCGAGCAAGTGAAACCGCCTGATTTCTTGGAGTCGTAAGAGAAATAGGCCTGGCAGTGCTTGTCGGTGTTGTCACCGATAATCTTTACGGAGTTCTTGTTGGCACCTACTGTACCGTCAGCGCCCAGACCGTAGAATTTGGCTTCGAACATGCCTTCGCCGCCCAATGCGATTTCTTCTTCCTGGGGAAGAGAAGTGAAGGTAACGTCGTCCACGATACCGATAGTGAAGTGGTTCTTCGGCATCGGCATAGCCAGATTCTTGTAAACGGCGAGGATTTGAGCAGGAGTAGTATCCTTGGAACCCAAACCATAGCGGCCGCCTACGATAACCGGAGCATTCTCTGCACCGTAGAAGCAGTCTTTTACGTCGAGGTACAACGGTTCACCGTTAGCACCCGGTTCTTTCGTACGGTCCAGTACGGCAATCTTCTTGGCAGTCTTGGGAACGGCGGCAAGGAAGTGCTTGGCAGAGAACGGACGATACAAGTGAACGGCAACCAAACCAACCTTTTCGCCATTGGCAACGAGGTGGTCGATAGCTTCGCGGGCAGCTTCCGTTACAGAACCCATGGCGATGATAACGCGTTCTGCATCTTCTGCACCGTAGTAATCGAACAAACCGTACTTGCGGCCTGTGATTTTGGAAATCTCGTTCATGTATTCCTCAACGATAGCCGGAACTGCTTCATAGTAGTTGTTGCAAGATTCACGGTGTTGGAAGAAGTGGTCAGGATTTTCGGCCATACCACGGGCAACCGGGTTCATCGGGTTCAATGCACGTGCGCGGAATTCAGCCAAAGCTTCCTGGTCGATAAGCGGAGCGAGGTCTTCGTTCTCCAGCATCTCAATCTTCTGGATTTCGTGAGAAGTACGGAAACCGTCGAAGAAGTTCATAAACGGAACACGGGCCTTGATGGTGGCTAGGTGGGCAACACCTGCCAAGTCCATAACTTCTTGTACAGAACCTTCGGCCAACATGGCGAAACCGGTCTGGCGTGCAGACATAACGTCCTGGTGGTCACCGAAGATACACAGTGCATGGCTTGCCAATGTACGTGCTGATACGTGGAATACACAAGGCAGGAATTCACCGGCAATCTTGTACATGTTCGGGATCATCAGCAACAGACCTTGTGAAGCTGTGTAAGTAGTAGTCAGCGCACCGGCTTGCAGAGAGCCGTGAACGGCACCTGCAGCACCGCCTTCTGACTGCATTTCCTGTACCAATACTGTTTCGCCGAAGATGTTCTTGCGACCTGCGGCAGCCCATTCGTCTACGTATTCAGCCATCGTAGAAGAGGGGGTGATGGGGTAGATGGCAGCTACTTCGGAGAACATATACGAGATATGTGCAGCAGCCTGGTTACCATCACAAGTAATGAATTTCTTCTGTTTAGTCATAACTAAATTGAATTATTTATTTAAGTAAAAAAATCTCTCTCTTAATACAAGAAACCGAATAACCAGAGAGGTATTTGGTTGCCTCGGCCTATTTCCGCCTTATGCAGTACATAAGTAACTCCCGGATTATTCTTTAGCTTTGTTCCTTCCGGACAAATCTTGAAAGGCATCACCTCATCTACCATGAAGGAGATGTTCTTGTCACCCTTGTTCACCTTGTGGTCCTTCCACATTGTGTTGGCAAAGAAAGTGTCCAGTACGTCTTGTTCTTCCACCTTGACGGGATAGATGGAATACATCAGATTTGAATTGTGCATCATTATCTTCGACGGCTTCTTGGGGAATTCTTCTCCTTTCGGATAGACCATATTGATGAGTCGTGCGTCTGCCAGATACTTGATGTAATTCATTACTGTGGCGCGGGAGGTCTGTATGTCGTTTGCCAGTTGGCTGACATTCGGCGCTTTCGGCCCGTCCACGGCCAACAAATATAGTAATTTCTTTATCTTCGAAAGGTATTTCAGCTCAATTTGTTTGATGAGCAGGATGTCTACTTCCACCATCATGTTCATTGTCTTGAGCAGATTCTCCGAGAAGTTACGCTTTTCGAGGAAGAAAGGGTAGAAGCCGTGGTGCATATAGTCCTGCATGTAGTCCAATGGACGTACTTTGGAGAGGATGCCTTTGGCTATCTGTTCGTGGTTGCTCAGGATTTCTTCCAACGGATAGGCGTGGAACTTCATGCCCGTCTGCAGGTTCAGGTATTCGCGGAAGGAGAAGCCGCGCAGGTTGTAGCTCTTCACGATGTCGCGCAACTCCATATTCTCCTCTTTCAGGCGCATCACGGACGAGCCGGTGAACACGATTTTCAGGTTGGGGAAGCGGTCGTAGCACATACGCAGTTCCTTGCTCCATTCCGGGTACTTGAATACCTGGTCTATCAACAGCACTTTTCCTCCGCGACGCTGGAATTCGGCGGCGAACTCCACGATGCCATGTCCGGAGAAGTAGAAGTTGTTCATGTTGATGAAGAGGCAGGAGCGGTCTGTGCCGAATTTCTCTTTGGCATATTGCAGCAAGAAAGTAGTCTTACCTACGCCTCTTGTGCCTTTGATACCGATAAGACGGTCATTCCAGTCTATTTCGTCCATTAGGTCGCGGCGTACGGGGGCATTGGTATGCTCTACGAGATAAGCGTGTGTACGGTAAAATGCTTCCATGCTTTAAATTCGGTTTATCGGGCGACAAATATACGGCTTTTTTATAGATTTGCAAAGTAGAGATGGCAAAATATTATATAACTTTGCACTCTCATACAAAACGTGAGTAATTGGTTAACATTTGAAAGATGAAACTTTATGTGTTCAATCCTGATGCAGATATGGCATTGGGAAATAATGAAGAAAATTATATGGCGCCCGCTACCATCCGCCGTATGGCTGAAGACTTGGCTTTGTTGCCGATTTGGTATGCCCAGCCGGGTAGTGGGGTACTGGCCTCTTCCGCCTATAATGCAGATTATCTGAAACAGATGCAACAGTTGTTCCGGCTGGATGTGCATTTGGTGACAGAGCCGGAGCTGTCCGATTATGCTGATGTGCGGGTAATGCCTTGGGGATGGAACCCCGCTATCCGTAAACGGATGTTGAAAGGCGGTGTTCTGGAAAAAAATCTTCCTACGCCGGATGCTTTGGATAAATATCGTATGAAGGCTGCCCGTAGTAACGCTTTGGCTTTTCGCGCACTTTTCTATTTCAATAAAATAGATTATACTTGTGGTGACGGTTGTTGCTTGGTGGAGGCTGATGGTAGAATGACGGATATCTCTCCGGATATTGTTGATCGTTACAAGGAGGGATGTGTGTTCAAATCACTTTGGTCGGGAAGTGGAAAGGGATTGTGTTGGTGCCGTCATGGCTTTACGAAAAATGTTTCCGATTGGTGTAGTAGGGCGCTGAAAGAAAATAGAGGTTTTGTGATGGAGCCTATATTTGATAAGGTGGAAGACTTTGCCATGGAATTTTATTCGGATGGTCGGGGAAAGCTTCTTTTTGTCGGCTATTCCCGTTTTGTTACGGATGACAAAGGGGCATATCGTGGTAATATCCTTACTTCGGATGAGCAAGTGGAGGAATGGATTCAGCAATATGTACCCTTTGAAGCATTTGTACGCATACGCAATATGATGCAGAAAGCATTGGAAACGAGTTATGCTACATCTTATATGGGTTTCTTGGGTGTGGACATGATGGTCTGCCGTCAGAAGGAAGGGCATCCGTATGCCATCAACCCCCATGTCGAAATAAATCTACGGATGAATATGGGAATCGTTTCCCATGTGCTTAGTGATCATTTCATTGTCCCCGGTGGGGAGGGACGTTTCTCCATTGATTGTTTTCCGACCCATGAAGCTTTGATGGAGCGGCATGAGCAGGATATGCAAAGCTATCCGCTGGTGGTGAAGGACGGCAGGGTTGTTTCCGGCTATCTGCCTCTGGTACCGGTCACTCCGAAGAGCCGTTACCGGGCTTTTGTCTGTGTCACTGCTGCTGAATAGCTTCGCTTTCGTTTCCGCAACGGTCTATGGCTGTCACGGCAAAATATTTTCGGGCAGTCCACGGGCGGATGGGGGCATAGGTATATTCCGTGCCTTGTACTCGTTGTGCCAGGATATTCTCCGGATTGGAGGTATCTACGGGATAGGTGTCCGAACCGTAGATTACATACATCGGAGCATTCCGCTTGTCATTGTCCGTGGCGGGTTGCCAGCTTAGTTTCCAATAGCCGTTTTCCGGTGTTTCCACCGTGAGTCCGGCGGGAGGTGTAGGAGCTACATTGTCTATCCACGGCATGGCGGGTTGCAGGGCCGGGGCGGTATAGAAGTCTTCTTCCAGCGCATCATAAAGCCCTTGTGTATTGTCCATCAGATACTTCACGCGGTAGTGTGCCTCGCCCGCCAGACCGTGGGCGCGGATAAAGTGCATCTGCCGTTCAATCTCGTCCAGCGTCCAGTTCCCTTCGCTGGGGTCGAGGAAGTAGATGCCCAGACCGGGAATGATTTGGCGTCCGTTACTTTGTTCCTGCCAGTCGAGGGCAAAGGGATAGAAATGATTGCCGCGGAAATAGAGCATCGGATAAATCTGGTCCTGGATGCCCTCGCCCAGCCAACCCTGCACGTCTTGATAGACGGTGTGGAAGGCATTCCAGCCACGGGAGGGGTAGCGGGAAGTGTCTTTGTATTTTCCTACCGGGCAGGTGCTGACCTTTACCCAGGGTTTCATGGCTTTTACACCTTTATATATATAGCGTACTATTTCCGTCAGGTTGTCTCTGCGCCATTGGGCAAGGCTGCGTCCTTTGCTGTATTTGCGGTAGTCGTAGCTGTCGGGAAAACGGGGGGCGTTTTCCGGATAGCGCAGGTAGTCGAAGTGTATCCCGTCTACATCGTAGCGTTCCACCACTTCGCGGACAAGACTCATCAGGTACTCTTTGGTTTGCGGATGTCCGGGATTCAGGAAGTATTCGCGTTTGTAGGGTACGCAGATGGCGCGTTTCTTTTTGGTGACGGACTCTTTACCGAGGGCGGCTACATGCTTGCGGTTGCCCAGAGGGATGGTCACCATCCAGGCATGGCACTCCATACCGCGCTTGTGGCATTCGGCTATGGCAAAAGCCAGCGGATCGTAGCCGGGGTCGCCGCCCACCTTTCCGGTCAGTATGGAGTTGTAGGGCTCGATGGCTGATTTGTAGAGGACATCTCCCCGTGTACGGGTCTGGAACAGTACTGTGTTGAAATTGGCGGCTTTCAGTCTGTCCAATATTTCAATCAGTTCGGCCTGTTGCTTGCGGATGCCTTCGGGCGAAGTGGCGCGTGTCTGCGGCCAGTCCAGGCCATAGACGGCAGTTATCCAGGCGGCACGCACTTCATGCTTGGGCGGTTGCGCAGCCAGTGGCAGCAAGACGGCCATATATAGTAAAATGGAAATAATTCGTTTCATTTTTCTCTTTTCTTCTTTATTTCTGTCATATTTCTCGGCGAAGATAAGCAAAACACCCGATTATTTTGTGCTGTTTACTTGGAAACTGTTACATTTGCATACATTAAAGATATTAACACGCCATGATTACATTTACGCTTTGCCTGCTGGCGTTGATAGCCGGCTATTTTATCTACGGACGCTTCATAGAACGCGTCTTTGGTCCCGATGACCGCAAAACACCCGCCCTTACCAAAGCCGATGGTGTGGATTACATTCCACTGCCTACTTGGAAAATCTTTATGATACAGTTTCTCAATATTGCCGGGTTGGGACCTATCTTCGGTGCCATCATGGGAGCCAAGTTCGGTACGGCATCCTATCTGTGGATTGTACTTGGCAGTATCTTTGCCGGTGCAGTGCACGACTATCTTGCCGGTATGCTCTCCTTGCGGCATGACGGGGAAAGCCTGCCGGAAATCATCGGACGCTATCTGGGGCTGACCACCAAGCAGGTGATGCGCGGCTTTACCGTCATCCTGATGATATTGGTGGGAGCTGTCTTTGTGGCAGGGCCGGCCGGACTGCTTGCCAAGTTGACCCCCGACAGCTTGGATACCACCTTCTGGATTATTGTTGTTTTCGCTTATTATATCTTTGCCACTTTGCTGCCGGTAGATAAGATTATCGGTAAGATATACCCGCTGTTCGCCGTTGCCCTGCTGTTCATGGCGGTCGGTATTCTGGTAATGCTTTACGTCAACCATCCTGCATTGCCGGAGATATGGGACGGATTGCAGAACACGCATCCCGATGCGGTTGCATTGCCCATCTTCCCCATCATGTTCGTCAGCATTGCCTGCGGTGCCATCAGTGGCTTCCATGCCACGCAGAGTCCGCTGATGGCACGTTGCATGACAAGCGAGCGCCACGGACGCCCCGTTTTCTATGGGGCAATGATAACCGAAGGCATTGTAGCCCTGATATGGGCTGCCGCCGCCACTTATTTCTTCCACGAGAACGGGATGGGGGAGACGAATGCCTCTATCATTGTAGACGCCATTACAAAAGACTGGCTGGGTGCCGTAGGTGGCGTATTGGCCATTCTGGGTGTTATTGCCGCGCCTATTACCAGTGGCGACACGGCTTTCCGTTCAGCGCGCCTCATTGTGGCGGATTTCTTGGGAATGGAACAAAAATCCATGCGTCGCCGTTTATATATATGCATCCCGATGTTCCTGGTAGCCATTAGCTTGTTGCTTTACAGCCTGCGGGACAAGGATGGATTTGATATGATTTGGCGTTATTTTGCCTGGGCCAATCAGACTCTGTCCGTCTTTACGTTGTGGGCCATTACGGTCTATCTGGTACGCGAGAAGAAAGGACGTTATTATTACGTCACCTATTTCCCGGCATTATTCATGACGGCTGTGTGTACCACTTACATCTGCATTGCTCCCGAAGGTTTCGGGCTCGGTCCGAATTATGCGCTGGGCATAGCCTTGATAGCTGTTGTGCTGGCTGCTATTTGGTTTAATATTTGGTATTTTAAGACGACTAAAAAACTTTGGTAATGAAGAAAATCAAGAAATCTACCGGGCTCACGTTGGCCCTGCTTATTTACGTTTCTGCTACTGCCGCTTATTTCCTTCCCCGCAATACGGAAATCAGCGATACTGAGAAGTATGTCACCGTAGCTGCTTCGTACCTCATTGTATTTGTGCTGTGGCTGGTGCTTCGCAAGAAGGAGGCGCTGCAACGCAAGCGATTCGAAGAAGACAATAAACAACATTGATTATTCACTCAAAAAACAGAACAAGATGAAAAAACTGGCATTATTCGTTTGCTTGCTTGTTGTCACAGTGGCAGCTCAGGCACAGTTTGAAAAAGGTAAGTGGATTTTGAACCCGTCCATCACCGGTTTGGAATTTTCTCATGACACGGGAACCGACAAGACAAGTTTTGGCCTTGAAGCCAAGGGAGGTGCTTTTCTACTCGACAACATCGCCTTGCTGGTGCATGCCGGAGCTGCTTGGAATACCGGAGGATCTGACCTCGATGTCTATACGCTGGGTGTAGGCGGACGTTATTATTTCGACAAGATTGGCGTGTATCTGGGTGCCGATGTCAATGTGGACCGTTGGGATTGGGGACATGATTTGGATGATACCAAGTTCTCTTTCGGTCTGGAAGCCGGTTATGCGTTCTTCCTGACCCGCACGGTGACCATCGAACCTGCAGCTTACTGGAACGTCAATAGCGACCGTTCTAAATTCGGTCTGAAGGTAGGTTTCGGATTCTATTTCTAATCTTATTTTCCTGCTACTGCAAGTTTTTTTGCAGTGCCGCTGTAAATGTGTTGCAGTGGCACTGCATAAATGTTTGCAGCAGTACTGCAAAAGATATGCAGTGGTTTTGCAGTAACGTTTTGCTTAGAGCAATGCTGCATATTTTCTAACTTGTTTCAAGCGCTCCATGAGTGTTTGGTCACTTTCAGCCAATTGCATGTTATAGTCTAGCTGCATTCGCATCAGCAAGCCGGCACTGATTCCCAAGGCTGCTTCAAAGAGCAATGCTGTAGATGTTGTGAGGGGACGTCGACAGTTCAAGATGTCGTTTAGTACCTTATATGAGATGCCGGTTTGTGCAGCAAGCTTAGTTTGGGGTAATTTTCTATTTCCCACCTCTTCTTTGAGTAATTCACCCGGATGTATAGGGCGTTGACATTTATAATTTCCCATATTCATAATCATTTATAGTGGTTCGATAATTCCAGGATATTACATATTGTCACTACGGTTTCAGATGTACTCTGCTTTACTGTGAATTCTATGCGGTATTGGTCATTTACTCTAATGGAAGAAATACCTGCTTTATCTCCTTTCAATACTTCGTAATGAAACGACCGAATGGCGTAAAGCTCTTCGATATTTTGAACGTATTCCAAGGTCTTTATGCGCAACTGATATCGTTTCACCATTTGAGGCTGAAAGCGATATTTCTTATCCTTTGTTTTTCCTTCCTCATATAGTTGTTGCAAGTATTCCTTATCAAAGTGTATTTCCATTGTTTTTAGATTGTTTTCATTGTGCAAAGGTAATGTATATCTCCAATATTCCACTATAAAAGTGGATATTTGTTGGTTGCCTGGATAACGTGAAACTTTTTATATGTTAATGAAAGTAGAGGCTGGTTTTGAACATTATAGCAAAAATCCTTATATTTATACTCGAAGTATGAATCCTAAAAGCAAAATGCCATGAATAGAGTTTGTATTACCTTATTGCTTTGCTGCTTGTCATCTTGCCGAATGAATAAGACGGAACGCATGGAAATGTCTGAAGATTCCATAGATACAGTAAGGATAGACCAAGGGGTGGGAAAAAAAACAGTGAGCGATAGCCTCAAGATAGGGATTGCGGATGATGGTGACTACTTGCAAAGACAATTGCTTGCCATTCACGAAGAACTGAGAAAAAGATTGAATAATACACCATATACACACATTCAGAGGAATGTGACCGGATATGGGGTGGGGTTGCATTGCATCGATATAGATTTGATGGTGAATACTCCCGAGCGGCAGAAAGAGTTCCGGGAGGAGATAATGGACTCCCCCGTTTTCTGTTTTCATGGTGTAGAAGTCCCCGTCATCAACGAGAGAGTAGGCAGGAATCATATTCGTGGCATCCATATCCGTCCCGAATATCCGGTCTTTTCAACGAAAGCTCTCCATGCGACATTCATCCTCAGCAATCACAGTGGCGGAGATTTGACCTGCGGCGAGCATTACTACCTGACGTTCGAAGACGAAAAAGGTACCTGGCGGGAATTGCCGATAAACGCTGTCTTTTGGGACATCGCCTATGTGCTGCGGGATGGGGAGGAAAGGGTTATGAAAGCCTCCCTTTATCCGGATGTGCATCCCAACAAGCCGGGACGCTACCGTTACTTTTATGAGATAACCATCAGGAGGAAACCTGTCTTGATGATGGCTGAGTTCAGACTGACGGACAATGAGGAAGAATGGAGAACGGCGGAAAAGACATCTCTTCCCCCTTATGTTTCGGATGCAGGGAAGGGCGGGAGCCCACAATTGATAACGGAAGAGCCAATGGAAGAACCGGTCTATAAAGTAGTGGAAGTGATGCCCGAGTTTCCGGGAGGCATGAAAGCCTTGATGGATTTTATTCAAAAGAATGTCCGTTATCCAGAAGAAGCCCGTAAGAATGGCATTCAGGGGAGAGTTATTGTCAGCGTGGTGATTGACGGGAATGGTCGTGTGGTGGACCCCGTTATTATGCGCAGCAGGTATCCTGCCTTGGATGAGGAAGCATTACGGATTGTAGGATTGATGCCACAATGGAAGCCGGGGATGCAGCAAGGTAAAGCCGTGAAGGTGGAATTTACTTTTCCGGTTACTTTTAAATTGGAGTAGTGGCACCCGGTAAGATTAAGCACAAAGACACGGAGGCATGGAGTTTTATTCTTTTTCCTTGAATTTAATATCTCTGTGTCTCCGTGCCTCTGTGTTCTATTTAAGGAAGAGAGGGGTGTAATTTCTCTTGCAAGAACTGCCCTGTATAACTTGCCGCACACTTCGCCACTTCCTCCGGTGTACCGGTAGCTACGATGTTTCCTCCTTTGTCCCCTCCTTCGGGTCCCAGGTCTATCACATGGTCTGCACACTTCACCACATCCAGATTATGTTCGATGATGACAATGCTGTGCCCGCGGCGTATCAGGGCATCGAAGGCTTCGAGCAGTTTCTTGATGTCATGGAAGTGTAGTCCGGTAGTCGGTTCATCGAAGATGAACATGGTCGGGTCCGCTTTCTCCTGGCTGAGGTAGAAGGCGAGTTTCACGCGCTGGTTCTCTCCACCGGAGAGGGTGGAGGAGGCTTGCCCCAATTTGATATATCCCAAACCTACATCCTGCAAGGGTTGCAGCTTCTTCACAATCTTTTTCTGTCCGTGTTGCGTAAAGAATTCGATGGCTTGGTTTACGGTCATCTCCAATACGTCGTAGATATTCATGTCGTGGAACTTCACTTCCAACGTGTCTGCCTTGAAGCGTTTGCCGTGGCAGGATTCGCATTCCAGTACAAGGTCTGCCATGAATTGCATCTCCACAGTGATGGTGCCTTCACCCTTGCACTCCTCGCAACGGCCGCCTTCGCTGTTGAAGCTGAAGTATCCGGCACTGTATCCCATCTGCTTGGCAAGTGGCTGGTCTGCCCATAGTTTACGGATTTCGTCGTAGGCCTTGATGTAGGTCACGGGATTGCTTCTCGATGACTTCCCGATAGGATTCTGGTCTACAAACTCTACATTGCGCAGGTTCTGCAAATCTCCTCCGATGGAGGTGAACTCGCCCGGGCGTTCGCTGCATTCGTCCAACTCGCGTTTCAGGGCGCGGTAGAAGATGTCGCGCACCAGCGTACTCTTGCCCGAACCGCTGACACCGGTCACCACGGTCATTACATTCAGCGGGAAGCGTGCCTCCACACCTTTCAGGTTGTTTTCGCGGGCCCCCTTTATTTCTATATAGTTGTTCCACGGGCGACGGTGTTCCGGCAGTGGGATTGTCTCTCCCCCCAGCAGATAGCGCACGGTATAACTGTCACTGTTTTTCTGAAGGTCTTTCATGTCTCCCTGATAGACCACCTCTCCTCCCAAGCGGCCTGCCCGGGGACCGATGTCGATGATATAGTCGGCAGCACGGATAATCTCTTCATCGTGTTCCACTACCACTACCGTATTGCCCAACTGTTGCAGCTGGCGGAGCACGTGTATCAGTTTGTCCGTATCGCGGCTATGCAGGCCGATACTCGGTTCGTCAAGAATATACAGGCTGCCCACCAGACTACTTCCCAGCGAGGTGGCTAGGTTGATTCGCTGGCTTTCACCGCCGGAGAGCGAGTTGCTGAGGCGGTTCAGCGTGAGGTATCCCAAACCGACATCCAATAGGAACTGGATGCGGCTGTTGATTTCTGTCAGGATGCGGCGGGCTATGTCGGCGTCATGTGGGTCTAGCTGCAGGTTGTCGAAGAAGAGCTTCAACTCAGTGATGGGCAAATCTACCAGTTCGGAGATGTTGCGTCCTCCCACGCGTACGTAGTTTGCTTCGGGTTTCAGGCGGGTACCGTGGCATTTGGGGCAGAGCGTCTTTCCGCGGTAGCGTGCCAGCATCACACGGTATTGTATCTTGTACTGGTTTTCTTGCACCATCTTGAAGAAGGCGTTGATGCCCTCAAAGTAAGGTGTTCCTTCCCACAGCATCCGGCGTTGCTCGTCGGTCAGTTCATAATAGGGAGTGAAGATGGGGAAGCCGGCTTTCTCGGCTCCGTGTATCACCATATCCCTCCATTCGCCCATCTTTTCGCCCCGCCAGCATACGACGGCTCCGTCATAGACGGACAAGGAACGGTCGGGTATCACGAGATGCTCGTCGATGCCGATGACCCGTCCGAATCCCTCGCATACGGGGCATGCGCCGATGGGAGAGTTGAAGGAGAACATCTGGTCGTTCGGTTCTTCGAAGGTGATGCCGTCTGCCTCGAACTTGGTACTGAAACGATAGAGGCAGGTACTCCCGTCGGGCTGGTAGAAACGCAGCAGGCAGGCGCCGTCTCCTTCGTACATGGCTGTTTCGGCCGAGTCGGTGAGGCGGCTGACGGAATCTTTTTCTGAAGAGGCTGTCATACGGTCAATCAACAGAAAAACAGTGTCTCCGGTTTTTGGCTTGTATTCGTCGATGCGCATCATTTCACCGTTCACTTCCAGACGGGTGAAACCTTGCTTCATGTCTATCTCCAGTTGTTGTTGCAGCGTGCGGTCTTCGCGCAGTAATATCGGAGCGAGCACGGTATATCTGGTCCCTTCCGGATATTCCAGCATGCACTTCACGATGTCTTCTGCCGAGTGCTTCTTTACTTCTTGCCCACTGACCGGACTGAATGTTTTACCGACACGCGCGTAGAGCAACCGCAGATATTCGTATATTTCAGTGGAGGTACCTACGGTGGACCGTGGGTTACGGCTGCTTACTTTCTGCTCAATGGCAATGGCAGGTGGAATCCCTTTGATGAAATCGCATTCAGGCTTGCTCATACGTCCCAGAAACTGGCGGGCATAACTGCTCAAGCTCTCTACATAGCGGCGCTGCCCCTCGGCATATAATGTATCGAAAGCGAGTGAGGATTTTCCGGAACCGGACAGTCCGGTGATGACTACGAGTTTGTTACGGGGAATCTCTACGTCAATATTCTTGAGGTTATTGACACGGGCTCCCTTTATGATAATCGATGTATTTTCTGCCATATAAAAGTCACTTATGTGATTTAGGATTTGCAAAGATAATGCAAACCGGGGTAGAATAAAACGAACCTGCTGGAAAAATCGTATCAGATAGGCAAGGTTAAGATTTGTTATACTTTAGGATGACTGCTAATTTACATTAAATAAAAGCACTAAATTCGCATCCGACTCCTTTTAATGTCCGAACATGGTAAAGCGTAATATAAAATGGCTTCTTGTTGTGCTGGTGTTAGGTTTATGCCCCTCAATCCTGCATGCCGAAGACCCTTATGGAGAGATGAAAGCTCTGGCAGATAGTGCGCAGAAAGTGTTGGGACAAGACCGATTGCCTTCCATCAATGCCCGGTGGATAAAACTTGCCCGCGAACTGAACGATACGGTACAGATTAGTGATGCCCATAACAACTTGATTTCTCATTATTATCAGTTGGGGGACATTGACCAATTGAAAGCCGCAACCTATGAATATATGGACTGGTGCCGGAAATACCAACGGACACGAGACCGGTATATGGCGTGGCGGCAGTACATTCAGCGTATGACGGAGAAAGGTATGCAGGAGGAGGCGATGGCTGAAACCGTCAGGCTCCATCAGGATGCCGAGCAAGCCCGGGACAAATACGGATTGGCATGTGGCGAAATGTGCATCGGGTATAACCATCGGGTCTTTGGAAACAACGTAAAACTGTGTATAGAGAATTACAACAATGCACTGAAACTTTTCGAGGAGGGCAGCTATTATCGTGACGTATACGTGGTGTTGCTTAATATTATCCAGACTTATCTTTCACGCAGTGAGTATGCGGAAGCCGGCGAGTATCTGAGTAAATTGTCGCAACTGGAGGACAAACTGGACCGTAAACAAGTCGGCATAGACCCTTCCCTGCACCTGCGTTTCTGTGAATTCAGGGTTATAGGCTTATTGGCCAATGAAGGTAGAAAGGCTGCTGAGCCTTATATTGAGGAGACCGACCGCTTCTACCGTCAACATCCGGAGAGCTCGACGCCCGAAGCATGGTTTGGCTATAAGATAATGTGTTGCCGTATCCTCGGTGATTTGAAAGGTAACATTGCTTACGTGGATTCACTCATGGATTATCAGCATTCACTGGGGCTTTGCTATCCTTATAACCATTATATGAAAGGAGAACTGCAGGAACAGTTGGGCGATTATCGTGCGGCTTGCCGCAGTTATGCCAGATATGGCGCCGTGAGTGACTCCGTGCGTACGGCAGAAATGGATGACAAGCTAAGCAAATATACGGCACAGTTTGAAGTGGACCGGCTGAAGATGGAGAAACTGGAACTGAGTGCCAGATTGAACAAGGAAAGACTGATGATAGCCTTGGTCGTTGGCGGACTGGTATTGCTGCTCTTGCTGCTCATTACTTATCTGTATGTCCGTACCCTCTCCATGAACCGCAAGTTGGAAGCTGCACGCAGGGCGGTGGAAAAAATGAGCCAGGTCAAAAGTTCCTTTATACAGCATATCACCCATGAAATCCGTACTCCGTTGAATTCCATTGTCGGCTTTTCTACCTTGCTGGCTCAAGAGAAGCTGGATGATGTGGAGAAGCGCGAGTATGTTGAACAAGTGGAGGGCAACAATACATATCTGTTGAGTCTGATGGAGAACATACTCAATATTGCGGATATGGATTCGCGAGTGTGGGAGATGCCGCGGGAGGAGATAGAAGTGGATGCGTGTTGCAAGGAATGTATTGAGGGCTTCCGCCCGGAACTGAAGCCGGGAGTTGAACTGGAATATGTGCCTGCTTCCGGTATTGCGGCCTTTTATGCAGCCCGGCAATGGCTGAAAATGGTGCTGGTGTCTTTGTTGGATAATGCGGTGAAGTTTACGGAAGAAGGTCATATACGCGTTTCCTGCGAGGAAGATAAGTCCCGGCATGTATTGCGCTTCGTGATAGAGGATACCGGTATAGGTATTAGGCCGGACGAGTCGGACCGTATTTTCGAACGTTTCTATAAAGTGGACACGTTTTCCAAAGGGTCCGGGTTGGGGCTTGCCATAGCCAATGAGATAATGGAGTTGGTGGGAGGCCGGATTTATCTGGATGACACCTATTGCGGAGGATGCCGCTTTATTGTGGAATGGCCGATGAAGGACAAACCTTAATTATAAACTATTTTAAGTATTAAAAAGCTGTAATTAGAGAATGAGAGTAAAATCCCTTTTATGTGTATTCTTCTTGCTGCTAATGGCGGGAGGAGTATTTGCGCAAGTGCAGACCGGGTCTGCCTATCCTAAACGTGAATTTCGTGCAGCATGGATACAGTCAGTAAACGGACAGTTCCGTGGAATGCCGACCGAAAAACTGAAGCAGAATCTGATCGGGCAGTTGAATTCCTTGCAGAAGGCGGGAATCAACGCCATAATTTTCCAGGTACGTCCCGAAGCGGATGCTCTGTATGCTTCCAGACTGGAACCGTGGAGTCGTTTCCTTACCGGAGTGCAGGGTAAAGCGCCCGAACCCTATTGGGACCCTATGCAGTTTATGATTGATGAATGCCATAAGCGTGGTATGGAGTTTCATGCATGGATTAATCCGTATCGCACGAAGACGACCTTGAAGAGTGAGTTGGCTCCCAATCATGTGTACAATATCCATCCGGAATGGTTTGTCACTTATGGCGACCAGTTGTATTTTGACCCGGCACTGCCTGAGAGCCGCCGGCACATCTGCATGGTGGTGAGCGACATCGTTTCCCGCTATGATGTGGATGCCATTCATATGGACGATTACTTTTATCCTTATCCCATTAAGGGAAAGGATTTCCCTGACGATGCAAGTTTTGCACGTTTTGGCGGAGGTTTCAGCAATAAAGGAGACTGGCGCCGGAGCAACGTGAATGTGCTGATTAAGAAACTGCATGAAACAATTCGTGAAATCAAGCCGTGGGTGAAGTTCGGGGTTTCTCCGTTTGGCATTTACCGGAATGAAAGCAGTGACCCGCTTGGCAGTAAGACCAAAGGCCTGCAAAACTACGATGACCTTTATGCGGACGTGTTGCTGTGGGCCCGTGAAGGTTGGATAGACTATAATATTCCGCAGATTTATTGGCATATAGGACATCCGGTTGCCGACTATGAGACACTGGTGAAGTGGTGGGCCAGGAATACGGAAAACCGCCCCTTGTTTATCGGCCAGTCCGTGATGAACACCGTGCAGAATGCCGACCCCAAGAACCCGTCGATAAATCAGCTTCCTCGCAAAATGGCCTTGCAACGGGCCTATCAGACCATCGGTGGCAGTTGCCAGTGGCCTGCCAGTGCGGTTGTAGAGAATGCAGGCAAGTATCGCGATGCCCTGATTGCCGAATATCATAAGTATCCGGCGCTACCTCCCGTTTTCGATTTCATGGATAACGAAGCCCCGGCAAAGGTACGTAAGATGAAACCGGTGTGGACGGAAGACGGATATATTCTTTTCTGGACAGCTCCCAAGTATAAAGAGGAAATGAACCGTGCCGTCCAATATGTGGTCTATTGCTTTAATGACAAAGAGAAAGTGAATATAGATGACCCTTCCCATATTGTAGCCATTACGCGCGATAATTTCTATAAACTTCCTTATGAAGACGGAAAGACAAAGTACCGCTATGTGGTGACAGCCTTGGACCGTCTGCATAATGAATCGAAATCCGTTGGAAAGAAGATTAAACTTTAAAAATTAGGGATTAAGGATTAGGGATTAATCATTAACGTTTAATCCTTAATCCCTAATAAAGTATCAATCCTGCTATTCCACAAGCTACAATCATTCCTATCGGGTTCAGTTTATATTTCTTTGTGCCTATAAATGCCACGAGGAAGATGAGGCAGCTGATGACGAAGGAATATATGTCTTCTTTGGGAGAACTGAAGTTTTCCGAATTCATCAATACCAGCGCGGCTGAGGCCAGCAGACCGACCACTGCCGGGCGGAGCCCACTGAATACCGCTTCCACGGAAGGATGTTTTTGGTATTTCAGAAAGAATTTGCTGATGGTCAGCATCAGTAGGAAAGAAGGAAGCACCACGGCAAACGTAGCAATAATAGAACCTAAAATACCATAGCTTGTACCGTAGCAATCAGCTATCGTAGTATAACCCACATAAGTTGCCGAATTGATTCCTATCGGACCGGGTGTCATCTGGCTGATTGCCACAATATCAGTAAATTCCTGCGCTGTAAGCCAACCGTAACGGGTAACTACTTCACCTTGTATCATAGACAACATGGCATATCCGCCACCAAAGCCGAAAAGCCCAATCTTAAAGAATGTATAGAATAACTGTAAGAAAACCATGATTAGTAATTAATGATAAATGGTTAGTGATTAATGTTGCTATCCTTTTTAATTCTTTAATTTTTAATTCTTCGGACGTTGAAAACGTCCGAAGCAGTATCCTCCTACACCTGCCGCAATGATAATCCAGATGGGAGAGAAGCCCAACAGCCAGATGAGCAGTGCTGAAACCACCGGTATCCATATGTTGTATCGGTTTATCCGGGCCGATTTAGCCATGCTGAATGTAGGGGCTGCAATCAATGCAACCACTGCCGGGCGAATACCTTTGAATATACGTTCCACAATGGTGTTGTCCTTGAAGTTGTGAAAGAACAACGCTATGGCGAGGATGATGAGAAACGAAGGAAGTATGGTTCCCAATGCAGTGATTATGCTCCCTCGTATTCCCCGTAGCCGATACCCTATAAAAATGGATATATTGACGGCAAGGATGCCCGGAGCGGACTGTGATATAGCAAGCAGGTCAATGAAATCTTCTTTGGCTATCCAGTTTCGTTTGGTTACGATTTCGTTTTCTATCAGCGGTACCATAGCATAACCGCCGCCGATGGTAAAGGCTCCTATCTTAAAGAAAATGGAGAATGCTTCAAGATATATATTCATATTCAAAATGTTGTAATTTACTTTATTTCTTTATCATCTTTCTCTTCCTTCCCTCTCTTGGCATACTGGCTTGGGCTCATATTGAAATGTTTCTTGAATACTTCACGGAAATATTTCGCATCACTGAAACCGGTCAGCTCTGAAATCTCGGTGATGGTATGCTTTTGTTCTTTCAGAAGTTGGGCAGCATGTTTCAGTCGAATCAGCCGGATGTAGTCAGCCGGAGCTTGGTCGGTCAGTGCCTTTATCTTATTGTAGAAGCTGGTCCTACTCATATTCAGCAGGTTGCAGAGCACGTCGACGTTGAAGCTTGGGTTGTCCATATTGTCTTCGACGCTCTTTTTGACGGTTGCAATGAATTTCCAGTCCAAGTCGTTGGAGCAGTTGATGCAATCCGTATTGTTCTTCTCGTCGTTCAGGTCCAGGCTGGCATATTTGTGGCGCAACAGTGCCCGGTTAGTCAGCAGGTTGGCAATGTTTGCCCGCAATATACCGATATTGAAGGGTTTCACAATATATTCATCCGCTCCGCTTTGCAGTCCCTCGATGATATTCTTGTCGGTATTCAGTGCTGTGAGCAGGATGATGGGGATATGTGATGTCTCGATGTCGTTCTTCAGGATATGACACAATTCGTCTCCTCTCATTTCCGGCATCATAATGTCTGAAATGACGAGGTTGGGCATATACTCCTTGACAATGGTCAGTGCTTCTTTTCCATTGGAGCATACTTGTATGTTGTATTGTTCAGACAATGTTCTGCGCAGATATTCCCTTAATTCGTCATTGTCCTCTACAATAAGAATTTTCTGGTGGTTACTGTTGTTTTGTGACTGTTGCTGCGTCTTGTCGTAGATTCCACTGGAAGCAGGGGATGATGTAGTAGAGGCATTGATAGGCACTCCGGAAGCCGAATAAACAATCCGTTCGTTTTTGGGTTGAGGGCGTTGGATTGCTTTGCGGAAATGCTTGTTCCCTTTGGGGAACGTGATTTTGATGCAAGAGCCTTTCCCTTCCATGCTGCTGAAGTTGAGCTTTCCTTTATGTAAGTGTACAAGTTTCCCTACCAGAAGTAGTCCGATGCCGCTGCCGGTAACTTTGGAATTGATAGCATTACTGCCACGGAAATGCATCTTGAACAGCTTTTTCTGTTCTGAAGCCGGAATTCCGATACCGGTATCTTTCACCTCAATACCCCAGGTATCTTCTGTCTCGGAAGTAAAGACATGTACATTGCCGCCGTCCGGTGTATATTTCAGTGCGTTGGATATGATATTTTTCAAAATGGAATCCATCTTGTCCTTATCTAACCATACGTTCAGATAACGGAAGCTGCTTTCGTAGGTCAGGTTGATGTGTTTTATGTTTGCGTATGAACGGAAAGCATCGATCGTCTCTTCCATATATGTGCTCAGTTCGTATTCGGATACGTATAGACTTCCGGAATAGGTGTCTGCGCGCTCGAAATTAATAAGGTTGGTGGTCAGGCGCAACAAGGCATTTACGTTTCGCAGGGCTGTATTGATGTTGCTCTGTCCGCTGGAAGTCAGTTGCTCGCGTTCGGTGATTTCTTCCAAGGGTGCTTTGATGAGCGTCAGTGGAGTACGTATATCATGCGCCGTATTGACGAAGAAGCGTATTTTCTCATCGGATTCTTTCCGCTGTTTTCTCAAGACTATTATTCGCAGAGTGATGCTTGCAATGGATATGATAATTACTGCATAGAGTATCAGCGCCCAGAAACTGAGCCAGAGGGGTTGCTCGATAATGATGTCCATACTGCGTTCCTCCAGGACAATACGACGGTCTTCGTTGGAGATGGCACGTACGCGGAGGGTATAGTTGCCCGGACTCAGGTTGGTAAAACGGATGACGTTTTCCTCTCCCGGACGGCTCCAACCCTCATAGAAGCCTTCCAGTTTCCAGGAGTACAGAATTAGGGAAGGATAGTCATAGTTGATGTCTGAGACCTGCAATGAGAAGATGTTCTGGTTGTACTTCAAACGCAAGGTTTTTGTCTCGTCAATATCCAGAATAAGTGGAGAACCTTCATCCTTGGGATAAACGGTCTGATAGAATACCCGCAGGTCACTGAATACCATTTTGAACTTATAGTCGCGAGGCAGGATCATGTCTTTGTTGAATTCTATGGCTCCATCCGTACTGCCGAAAATGAAATTGCCGTTTTTCCTCAAGGTGCCTGAGGCTGCGTTGAAATGGTCAGACTTCAGTCCTTGTTCTTTGGTCCAGTTATGGAATGTCTCTTCGACAGGATAGAAGGTGGACAGACCGTGTTCTGTACTCAGAAAGATATTTCCTTTACCATCAGACAATAGTGTATAGATATTATTGGAAATCAAGGCGCAGTTGTCTCTATGATAATGTCTGAATGTGTTTTTGGTCGTATCATATACCAGTAAACCGGCATTGTTGGTACCGATATACAGCATTCCGTCGGAAGCTTGGCATAGGGAGTAGATGTAGTAGGATTCTACCGGCATCTGGATATAGGTATACTTACCGGTTGCTTTTTCCAACAGGTACAAGCCGGTGGAAGTGCCTATCCACATATGTGTGGAGTCTTTCTCTATGATGGCAGTGATACCATTCAAGCCCGGGAAATGGCGTATATTTTTTCTGGAATAATCTATTTCTTTTAAGTTATAATACCCTCCGGACCAGATGTTTCCTGAAGAATCTTTCATAATGGAACGGATATACTTGTCCGGCCGGATATTCAGATTACTGAATAAAGACGGAGTAAAGAACTCTGTGGACAGTAGTTTCTTGTTGATCTGGTAGATGCCGGAACTATATCCTCCGGCCCAGATGATGCCGGGCTCCACTTCGCACAATGAGATGAAGATATGGTTTTTACTATGGCTTGCGGTGTCGAAACTGCTGAGAAAAGAATGCCATTGTTTCGTCTTGCTATAATAAAGGCTGATGCCGTTATTGGTGGCAAACCATAAATCGCCGTCATGGTCTTCAATGATGGCATTTACCTGGTCATTGATGAGTGACTGTTTATTGCCGATAGAGTGTTTTATCCATTGATAATCGGCATATCGGTTGTTGCGTACAGTTATACCAATGGGATAATTAGCCATCCAGATGCGTTGTTCACTGTCAATGTAGATATCATTGATGGTATTTCCGTTCATTGAGTTGTACCGGTTATAGTCAGCAACAATGTATGGTATAGATTCATAGGTATCGGTATTCATTTTGTAGACACCGGCCCCGTCTGTAGCTATGAGGATTTCATTGTTATTGTAGGCACGGATACAGTTAATACTAACGTCCATCAGTCCGGATGGGATATGCATGACTTTGTGCTTATTCAGGTCATAGGTAAATATTCCTCGTTGGAAAGTACCGATAAAAACCTTGTGAGACGGTTTATGATAGTATAGTTCGTTGATTTGTATCTTCAAGGTGTCCAATTGGTTGCAGGGACTGAGGGTGAGGGTGTTGTTGGCCAGCTCAGCATAATGTATGCCGATGTCGGTCCCGATGAAGAAGTGGGTCGAATCAATCTGTGCGATATCAGTAATTCGTTCTCCTATTTCGTTTTGAATGAATGTCACCTTCTGGGTATTGCTGTCGTACAGATATAGGGCATCTTCATTGCAAAGCCATATTACGCTGTTGGCATCCACAAAACCGTAACTGATAGGGGTTGGACGTCCTTTCACTTCGCTTTCGGGTAGCTTGTATACCAGGACAAAACGGTCGTGTTTTGTATCATAGCGGAACACGCGTCCTTTCTTGCCAATTTCCCATATGGTTCCTTTGGAATCCACATAGAGCCAGTTCAGGTTCATCATGGAATTCACTTCCTCATCTCCATCCATCAGTTTGTACGGCTTGAATTCTTTTCCGTTGTATCGGTCGATGCCGTCGTGGGTAAGAAACCACATGTAACCTTTGGGTCCCTTTTGAATAGCATATACCCGTCTGTTGCTCAAACCGTCTTCCACACCGATGTATTTGTATGTTTGTGCAATGCCTATAATTGGCAATAATAGTAGTATGCAGAAAAAGAAGTACTTTTTCATAATTGTCGAGCGGTTTTTTTGAATGTTGTACTGAGGGAGAGTTGAAAATAAACACAAAAATAATGCTTTTGTTTGAGAAAAGCAAAAAAAGAAAGCGAAGAATAGAAATGTAACAAGCGCGGGATTATTCATAACCCGCGCTTGTTACATTTCTATAAAAAAGGAAGTTCAGTTCATTTTTTATTGGCTTCCACCCACTTGCGTGCATTGACAAATGCTTCTACCCAAGGAGTGATTTGGTCGCTGTTTACGCGGTCTGCGGGGTAGCAACCGTTCTGCCAGGGGAAGATGGCACGTTCCAAGTGGGGCATCATGGCCAGATGACGTCCGTCGGCACTTGCCAATCCGGCTATGGAATAATCTGAGCCGTTGGGGTTGGAAGGGTATTCGTCGTATGAGTATTTCAGCACGACGTTGTATTTGTCCTCGTCGTATGGCAAGGAGAATTTTCCTTCACCGTGAGCTACCCAGATACCCAGTTTGCTTCCACTCAGTGAGCCGAGCATTACGCTGCGGTTGGTGGGGACAGTAACACCGAGGAATCTGGATTCAAACTTGTGTGAGTCATTATGAAGCATCTTGCCGTTTTTCTTGTGCTCGGGATTGATAAGATTAAGTTCCATCATGAGCTGGCAGCCGTTGCAGACACCCAGTGAAAGCGTATCCTCGCGTGCATAATATTTGTCGAGCGCTTCTTTTGCTTTCGGATTGAAGAGGAAAGCACCTGCCCAACCCTTAGCAGAACCAAGAACGTCGGAGTTGGAGAAACCACCGCAGTAAACAATCATGTTTACATCTTCCAGCGTCTCGCGGCCGCTGATAAGGTCGGTCATGGTAACATCCTTCACATCGAAGCCTGCCAGATAGAGTGAGTAGGCCATTTCGCGTTCGCCGTTGGTTCCTTTTTCACGGATGATGGCGGCGCGTATACCTGACGGTGTACGGCGGTCCGGATTAATGCCGTATTGTGAGAACTTGCCTTTGAAGTCCGGCATGAAGGCGAATTCCACCGGTTGCATCTTGTAGTTTTCGAAACGCTTCTTGGCGCAGCCGTTCATGGACTGCTTACGGTCAAGGAGATAAGAAGTAGAGTACCATACATCACGCATATAGTCGATGCCAAACTGATAAGTAACATCGCCTTTTGATACAAGAATATGGCGTTCGTCTGTCGGTTTGCCGAGCTTCACGTAACCTACGCCTGCATCTTCCAGTATTTGCTTTACAGCTTCCTTGTGCTTGTCGCTCACCTGGATAACGATACCCGGGTTCTCTGCAAACAGAATCTTGATAAGGTCTTGCTCCTTGATTTTATCCAGGTTGATTTCCATACCGCCTTCCACATTGGCAAAGCACATTTCAAGCAGTGTAGTGATAAGACCACCGGCGGAAATATCATGTCCGGCAAGAATCAGTCCCTTGTTGACCAGTTCCTGCACGGCAAGGAAAGCATCGCGGAAGTATTCGGCATCCTGCACGCTGGGAACTTCGTCACCTACCTTGCCCAGGGTTTGAGCAAAGGCGGAACCGCCGAGTTTCAGGTTGTCGAAACTGAAGTCTATATGATAAATGGTAGTCTTTTCATTGTTAACCAGCACCGGAGATACGACTTTCTTGACGTCGGAAACTTCTCCACCGGCAGAAACAATTACCGTGCCCGGAGAAATTACTTTGCTGCCGTCGGGGTATTTCTGTGTCATGGAAAGAGAGTCTTTACCGGTCGGTACATTGATTTGCAGGGAACAGCAGAAGTCACTCAAGGCCTTTACTGCCGTGTACAGACGGGCATCTTCACCTTCTTGCGAACGGCAAGGCCACATCCAGTTGGCAGAAAGGGAAACGCTGTCCAGACCTTCGGCAAGCGGTGCCCAAACCAAGTTGGTCAATGCTTCGCTGACGGAAAGAACGGAGCCGGCTGCCGGGTCGGCAAGTGCCGCCTGGGGAGCATGGCCCAGAGAGGTTGCGATACCCTTTTCGCCGCGATAGTCCAAAGCTACCACACCACAATCGCTCAGAGGCAACTGCAATTCACCCTGGCACTGTTGGCGGGCAATCTTGCCTGTTACAGAACGGTCCACCTTGTTTGTTAACCAGTCTTTACAAGCCACAGCTTCCAGTTGGAGCACATTGGTGAGGTATTCGTGTAGTTGGGAAACTTCGTATTGGGGCATTTCGTAGTGACGTTCCACGGTCTTGTCCACCATATAGGTCTTGGGGGAAGAGCCGAACATCTGTTCTACGGCGAGGTCGAACGGACGTACACCGTCAGCTTGCTGGAAGGCAAAGCGATGGTCGCCGGTCGTTTCACCGACTACGTACATCGGGGCACGCTCACGTTCGGCTACCTTGCGTACATGTTCGATGGCCTCTTCCTGAATCAGCAAGCCCATGCGTTCCTGGCTTTCGTTGGCAATGATTTCCTTGGCAGACAGAGTCGTGTCACCGATGGGCAACTTGCTCATGTCAATTAAACCGCCGCATTCCTCTACCAATTCAGACAGACAGTTTACATGTCCGGCAGAGCCGTGGTCGTGAATGGAAACCACCGGATTGGTCTCTTCCTCACAAAGTGCGCGTACCACGTTGTAGGCGCGTTTCTGCATTTCGGCGTTGGCGCGTTGTACGGCATTCAGCTCAATGCCACTGCTGTAGCGTCCGGTATCTACAGAAGACACGGAGCCACCGCCCAAACCGATGCGATAATTGTCTCCACCGATGACAACCACTTTGTTGCCGGCTTCCGGTGTACCTTTCAAACAGTCACGCTGGGTACCGTAGCCTACGCCTCCGGCAAGCATAATCACTTTGTCGTAACCATAGACTTCATCTTTTTCCTTATGTTCGAAAGTGAGCACGGAACCGCAGATTAGCGGTTGGCCGAATTTGTTCCCGAAATCACTGGCACCATTGGAGGCTTTGATTAGTATTTGTTCGGGAGTTTGATACAGCCATTTGCGTACCGGCAGAATCTCTTCCCAGGGACGTCCTTCTTCCGTACGGGGGTAGGAGGTCATGTAAACGGCTGTTCCGGCAATCGGCCAAGAGCCCTTACCGCCGCCCATACGGTCGCGAATCTCACCGCCCGTACCGGTAGACGCACCGTTGAACGGTTCTACTGTTGTGGGAAAGTTATGTGTTTCCGCTTTCAGGGAGATGACACTCTTGATGTCTTTTACTTGGAAATAGTCGGGCTTGGAGTGGTCTGCCGGAGCAAACTGTTCGATAACCGGACCTTCGGCAAAGGCCACATTGTCTTTGTAGGCAGAGATAATCTTGTTGGGATTCTCTTGTGTGGTCTTCTTTATCATTTGGAAGAGTGAAGATTCCTGTTCCACTCCATCGATGATGAATGTTCCGCCGAAGATTTTGTGACGGCAGTGCTCGGAGTTGATTTGCGCGAAGCCGAATACTTCGGAGTCTGTCAGAGGGCGCCCGAGGTCTTTCTCTACCTTCTTGAGGTAATCCATTTCCTCTTTGGAAAGTGCCAGACCTTCCTTTTCATTGTATGCCTCCAGGTCTTCGATGTGTACAATCGGTTCCGGCTGCCGGTTGGTTGTAAATACATTCTGGTCCAGCCCCTTGTACATACGTTGCAGCATCGGGTCGTGGTCTGCGTTCTCATCTTTTACGGGGAAGTACTCTTCGATGCGTATGATGCCGTCCAGCCCCATATTCTGGGTGATTTCTACGGCGTTTGTACTCCAAGGAGTAATCATCTCACGGCGCGGGCCGACAAAATGTCCTTTCAGGTTGTCTTCACTTTCGGGGGTGGCTTCTCCAAAAAGCCAGCAGAGTTTGTCGCTGTCTGCCTGGGGGAGTTCATGATTACATTCTACGGCAATCACACTCTTGGATGGGGTTCTGAAAAAAAGAATCATAGTTATATTTACGATTTTACGATTTACGATTTTACGATTGAAGTTACTTTTTTGAGTATCTTCATCTTTTCTTCTTGGGGACAAAGATACGCAAAATCGGTGGGGAGGAGAAAAAAAGAAAACAAAAAACGCATGCAATTTTACTTGCATGCGTTTTTTTGTTCTGTTTTATAAAGCCGGATGCGTATTATTGTATGACGATTTCATCCGTAAATAAGAATTGCTTCTTCTCTTGTATGGCGTGGAAACGTACATACCGTGCTTCAGTAGGGGTGCCGGTCCAGCCGAAATCTCTGAAAATCACGTCTTTTCCGGCCTCCTCCTCGCTGCAAGTATCACTGCCCAGCAGGGTGAATTCTTTGCCGTCCACTGATGCCCACACTTCTACTTTGGCTGGAAGAAAAACCTGTGGGGTACGGATTTGCATGAAGTTGGCCATGACCCGGTGTATAGCGGTCACTTCGCCCAAGTCGATGGTAGCATCCAAATCATTGGGGCAGAATCCCTGCCAACGTCCGTCCATATAGCTTTTACCGCCACGTAGTCCGTCAAGTAGTCCGGTATCGCCACCGCCTTTATACACATCTTTGTTCTGGTAGTATCCGCCATCCGGCGCATAGGTTATCTTTTTGCCTATGCCTTTGTGGTAGTCGGTGCGCAGCTCGAGGCTTTTGCCGAGTGGCTTATTTCCGTCGAAAAGACGGGCTGTCAGCAATATCGAATCTTTTACGGCAAATGGCTTTTTGTATAATTTGGAAGATGCGGTCGGTTCGGAGCCGTCTGTTGTATAGCGGATGTCAATCGGATATTTTTCGGAGGTGAGGGAGAGCATGATTCTCTTCTTGGCATAGTCAACGGTCTGGCTGGTCTGCACTAGTTCGGACAGGGTGAACGGGTTGTAGCCTTTTGCCTTGATATGGCGTATTTCGTTGTTGATACGTCTCTTGAAACTTTCCGGATGCTTGTTCTTTACGGGAGTCCAGCCTACTTCTGCCAGGGCGATGATACGCGGATATATCATGTATTCGGCATGCTCGTAGGTGGGCAGATATTCTGCCCACACATTGCCTTGCACACCTAATATATATTTGCAGATATCTGTTCCTAATGAATCGGGAGCCGGGTCGTAGGAGTAGGTCTGTCCGATGGGGACGCAGGCGCCAAACGCCAGAGGCTGTGTCTCAGGGTCATCCTGGTAGTGGTCCAGATAGCAGTGGCTCTCCGGTGTCATGATGGCATAATGCCCCATGCGGGCGGCGGCAATGCCACCCTCCGTACCTCGCCACGACATGACGGTTGCATTGGGGGCCAGACCTCCATCCAGTATCTCATCCCAGCCGATGATTTCACGCCCTTTGTCGTTGAGGTACTTCTCTATGCGGGCTATCATATAGCTTTGCAGCTCACTTTCATCTTTGAGTCCTTCTTCCTTCATGCGCTTCTGGCATTTGGGGCATGCCTTCCAGTGGCGTCTGCTGGCTTCATCGCCTCCAATATGGATATACCGGGAAGGAAACAGCCGTATCACTTCATCCAGCACGTCTTCGAAGAACTTGAAGGTCTCTTCGTTACCGATACAGACTTCGCCGGATGTATAAGGCTTGCCGGTGCAGGACAATTGCGGATAGGCAGCCAGCACTTCTCCTGAGTGTCCCGGCATTTCTATTTCGGGGATAACGGTGACATGCCTCAAGCGGGCGTATTCTAAAACTTCGCGTACATCTGCTTCCGTATAGTAGCCTCCATAGGCTCCTTCTTCATTCTTCTCGCAGAAGCGGTGGTCGTATTTCCCCCAATCCTGCAGATTGGCGGCTTTTCTCCAGGCTGCGAATTCCGTCAGGCGGGGATAGCCCGGAATCTCCAGCCGCCATCCGGCACCGTCGGTCAGATGCCAATGCAGGCGGTTGATTTTGTAGGTGGCTACCAGGTCTATTTGTTTCTTGACATAGTCCGTGTTAAAGAAGTGTCTTGAAACATCCAGGTGCAGCCCACGATAGGGGAATCTGGGTTCGTCCTTGATGGTCGTGACTGGCAGTTCCTTCCCGTTACGGGCAAGTTGTGCCAGGGTTTGCAGTCCATAGAAGGCACCTGCAGCGGAGGAGGCCTGAATGTTTACACCTTGTTTGCTGACTGTCAGGTTGTAGCCTTCGGCAGCGATTGGATTATCCGTTGCGTCCGTTATTTCTATCGTTACAAAAGGGTTCTTGTCGACAAGCTTCATGGGGATGGCAAAGTCCGGCAGATAGGCCAGCAGGTCATTCATGTCGGATTTCGCCAGATTGGTCGAGAAGGTTACCGTAGATGGCAGTTCTACTGTTTTTGACGTTGTTTGGGCATACTGCGGATATGGAACCACACCGAGTTCCTTGGGGGCTTCGCATGCCGTCAGTAGTAAGACGGCCATGGAAACGAGTGTTAGAGTTTTTTTTATTCGTTTCATAAGGGGGTATTGTTAAGTTCGGAGGTAAATATACGGAATAATATGTAAAATGGATAATCTTTACTTCTTAAAATCCTTTTCCGTCGAAAAAACGTTAACACTATTCGTTCGTCTCATAAAAAAGTCCGATATTTGCAGCCATGATTCAGATAGAGACCATATTTGACATATTGTGGAAGGGGTTCATTATCGGCGTCATTGTGTCCGCGCCATTGGGTCCTGTAGGAGTATTGTGTATTCAGCGTACTTTGAATAAAGGACGGTGGTATGGTTTCGTAACGGGGATAGGAGCTTCGCTAAGCGATATTGCATATGCTTTGCTGACGGGCTACGGGATGAGTTTCGTTTTTGATTATGTCAACAAGAACATCTTTTACCTGCAACTTTTCGGAAGCATTCTTCTGTTGGCGTTTGGCGTTTATACGTTCCGCAGCAATCCGGTACAGTCCATCCGTCCGGTATCCATCAACAAGGGTTCCTATTTTCATAACTTCATAACGGCGTTTGCCGTCACGCTTTCCAATCCTCTGATTATATTCCTTTTTGTAGGCCTTTTCGCCCGCTTCGCTTTTGTAAGTGAGGGAGTGCTGGTATTCGAGGCCGTTACCGGATACTTGGCCATCGCATTGGGCGCTTTGGCATGGTGGTTTGGCATTACCTTTTTTGTCAATAAAGTCCGTACACAATTCAACTTGCGTGGCATCTGGATGCTGAACCGTATTATCGGGAGCATTGTCATTGTGGTGTCTGTGGTGGGATTGGTGTTTACGCTGATGGGTGAATCGCTGTATTGAGTGGGAAGGTGAAAAATCATAATTCATACATTTTATCGTGAAGATTGCGCAACAACTGAAAGAAAAGAATATAGCCGAATACCTTATATATATGTGGCAGGTGGAGGATTTGCTCCGTGCCAACGGCTGTGACATAGACCGGATACGCCAGAACATCATTTTGCGCTATCCGGAGGAGGAACGGCCTGCGTTGGAAGAATGGTATGGAAATCTGGCAGATATGATGCGTGCGGAAGGCGTAACGGAAAAAGGACATCTGCAAATCAACCGGAATGTCATTCTGAACCTGACGGAGCTGCATGGCGAATTACTGGCTTCTACGAAATATCCGTTCTATAATGCGGCTTATTTCAAGGCACTGCCTTTTATCGTGGAGCTGCGCCAGAAGAGCGGCCGGAAAGAGGAGCCTGAGGTAGACACTTGTTTCGAGGCGCTTTATGGAGTGCTGCTGTTGCGCTTGCAGAAGAAGGAAATCAGTCAGGGCACGGCAAAGGCTATGGAGGCCATCAGCGGTTTCGTCTCGTTGCTTGCCAACTATTATGACAAGGAGAAGCGGGGAGAATTGGAGTTGATGGATAATTGATAATTATGGAGGAAAATATTGTTCATCGTAACATTCTATATATAAGTGTAACTTTATTAAATGAATATTCTGATAACCGGTGCCAACGGTCAACTTGGCAATGAAATGCGAGTGTTGTCGAAAGAAAACGGACAACATGCTTATTTTTTCACTGACGTGCAGGAATTGGACATTTGCGACGAACAAGCTGTGCACGGGTTTGTGAAGGACAACCGGATAGATGTAATCGTGAATTGCGCCGCTTATACGGCTGTAGACAAGGCGGAAGACAATCAGGAGCTTTGCGACAAGCTGAACCATGTCGCTCCGGGCTATCTGGCTGCCGCTGCCGAAGCTTGCGGTGCTGCATTGATACAAGTGTCTACCGACTATGTTTTTGACGGAACCGGACACACCCCCTATACGGAAGAGGCGGCTACTTGTCCCAATTCAGTATATGGTTTTACCAAACTGGCGGGTGAGCAGGCGGTGATGAAGTATTGCAGCCGTGCCATGATCATCCGTACGGCGTGGCTCTATTCCATTTATGGAAATAATTTTGTGAAGACGATGCTCCGTTTGGGACGCGAGCGCGAGACGCTGGGAGTTGTATTCGACCAGATAGGTACGCCGACATACGCCAATGATTTGGCACGCGCCATCTTTGCGGCTATCAGCCAGGGAATCGTGCCCGGCATCTATCACTTCAGCAACGAGGGAGTCTGCTCGTGGTATGATTTTACGTTGGCTATCCATCGTCTGGCAGGTATCAAGAGCTGCAAGGTAAGTCCGCTGCATACGGACGAATTCCCTGCCAAGGCACCGCGTCCGCATTATTCTGTGTTGGACAAGACAAAGATAAAGAAGACATTCGGCATCGATATACCCCATTGGGAGGCGAGCCTTGCCGTCTGCATGAAGAATTTGGAAGAGTGATTATTACTGACTAATTGATATATGGCCAATAACAACGAAATAGAGAGACGGAGAACGTTTGCGATTATCGCGCATCCGGATGCCGGTAAGACATCATTGACCGAGAAGCTGTTGCTTTTTGGTGGACAAATCCAGGTGGCGGGTGCCGTAAAGAGCAATAAGATAAAGAAGACGGCAACGTCGGACTGGATGGATATTGAAAAACAGCGTGGTATTTCCGTTACCACTTCTGTAATGGAGTTCGACTACCATGACTACAAGGTCAACATCCTCGATACTCCGGGTCACCAGGACTTTGCCGAAGATACCTACCGCACGCTGACGGCTGTGGACAGTGTTATCATCGTGGTGGACGGTGCGAAAGGTGTGGAAACGCAGACACGCAAGCTGATGGAGGTCTGCCGTATGCGTAATACGCCGGTGATTATCTTCATCAACAAGATGGACCGTGAAGCCAAAGACCCGTTCGACCTGCTGGACGAACTGGAGGAGGAACTGCACATCCACGTGCGTCCCTTGACGTGGCCTATCGAGAGCGGTGTCCGTTTCAAGGGTGTCTACAATATCTACGAGCATAACCTCAACCTCTACCAGCCCAGCAAGCAGGTAGTGACGGAGAAGGTGGAAGTGGACATCCATACCGAGGAGCTGGACAACCAGATTGGCGCCCAACTGGCCGACAAGCTGCGCGGAGAATTGGAACTGATAGACGGTGTTTACCCCGAATTCGATAAGGAGGAATACTTGAAAGGAGAGCTTGCTCCCGTATTCTTCGGTTCGGCACTGAATAATTTCGGTGTGCAGGAACTGTTGGATTGCTTTGTGGAGATTGCTCCCAGTCCCCGTCCCGTGAAGGCGGAAGAACGTGAGGTGGAGCCGGAAGAACCTAAATTTACCGGATTCATCTTTAAGATAACCGCCAATATCGACCCGAATCACCGTTCATGTATCGCTTTCTGCAAAATCTGCTCCGGGAAGTTTGTACGCAATGCCCCGTACTTGCATGTACGTCATGGCAAGACGATGCGTTTCTCGTCGCCTACGCAGTTCATGGCGCAGCGCAAGACAACTGTCGATGAGGCTTGGGCGGGAGATATTATCGGCCTGCCGGATAACGGTACGTTCAAGATTGGCGATACGCTGACCGAAGGCGAGGCGCTTCACTTCAAGGGGCTTCCGAGTTTCTCTCCGGAGATGTTCAAGTACATTGAGAATGCCGACCCGATGAAGCAGAAACAGCTTGCCAAGGGTATCGACCAGTTGATGGACGAAGGTGTGGCGCAGTTGTTCGTCAACCAGTTCAACGGGCGTAAGATTATCGGTACGGTGGGGCAGTTGCAGTTCGAGGTCATCCAGTATCGTCTGGAGAATGAATACAGTGCGAAGTGCCGTTGGGAGCCGCTCAGTCTGTATAAAGCCTGCTGGATTGAGAGCGATGATGCGGCTGAACTGGAAGCCTTCAAGAAGCGCAAATACCAGTATATGGCGAAAGACCGCGAGGGTAGGGATGTGTTCCTGGCGGACAGCGGATATGTGTTGCAGATGGCGCAGATGGACTTCAAGCATATCAAGTTCCACTTTACGAGCGAGTTCTAAGCTATACGATTTTTGCTGACTCACGGCTATAAATGATGCAAGTCGAAGAAAAAGAGGAGGTACAAAGTAATGAAAAACTTTGTACCTCTTTATTTATTGTGGGAAGAAAGTGTTACCTTTGTTTCTGTAACGATTAATATGCATTGATTATGAAAACTGTTGAAGTAAGCTCGTTCCTTACCGATTTTACACCTTACTCATTATAAACACAAAATTTCAAGATGAAACATACCTCCCTTTTTCTCCTGCTGATTCTCCTTCTGGGGCTGACAGCCTGCTCGAAACCTGCCGATAGAACTTTGATGAACTACGAACAGTCCCTTTCTCATGCTGACTCGTTGGTGCAATGCGGTGCTGTCGACAGTGCCCGGGCCGTCCGCCTGATTTCCGGTTTGCACCGTGAGTATAATCAGATAAAGGAGCTTTCTGATGGCAGGCATGTGCGGCTGAAGCCGGTCAGTGGTTACGAACGTTTTTTCTGGGGAGTGTTTTCTGTGATTATGTTCAGCATTTCCGGTGCTATGCTGTTCAGCCTTATCCGTTTCAAGAAAGAACGTAGTCACCGTAACTATCTAGTCACCCTGAGTGAAAACGAACAGCGCCTGCGCAACAACGAACGCGAACGTGAGGAACTGGAAGAGTGCCTGAAGGAGATGTCGCTGACCGACGAAGAGCGCGAAGAAGTGCATAGCTCGCTGATGAACCTCATGGAACATGGCAGCCGTCTGGATAAGGAAAACGAGTCACTCCGCGCCCGTCTCAAGGAGTATGAAGACAACCCCGTGCCCCGCGAACTGGAACTGTTGAGGAAAGAGGGCGAGCGTGTCCGGATGCTCGACGGGCAGGTGCAGGCGCTTGCTTCCGCCATGATAGATGCGGACGAAGTGGTGAAGCAGTTGCGCATCCAGCCCAAATTCCTTGCGGACAGCCAGTGGGATTACTTGCAGAAGCTTACTGACAGAGTATACAAGGGTGCTTCCAAACGCCTTGTCTTGCGCTTTCCCCAACTTACGCCTGCCGACAGCCAGCTCTGCATGCTTATCCGCCTGCACTTCAGCAATGCACAGATTGCCACGCTCATTGCCGTGTCTCCCGCTTCCGTGTCCCAGCAGAAGTTCCGCCTGAAGAAACGGATGATGCAGGCGGATGGGAGGCTGTTTGCCGATGGGGAGACGCTGGAGGGGGTGATTGGAAGCTGCTGAGGCTTTTTAATGATTTACTTTGTTGCATGATAGCAAATCCTATATCCTTTTTTCTTGCTCATAAAAAAAATCGTAGCTTTGCTGCATTAGATGAAAAAGGAAAGGTAATATGACATTTGTTGCTATACAAAAAGCAGTGTATAAAACTTAACGAACTATTGTTATACACCTAATTCTCTTTTTAACCACACCTTCATCACGGGGTCGGGAATAATGGCTTGACGCTTCTCGATCTCGATAAGCTCTTTCTTGACCAGTGCCCGTTTTACGATGCTGACATTAGCCGATGAACCTAGTTGATATTTCTGCAAAACCTCTTGCGTGGTAAATTCGCTATGTACCCCATCAATAATGGCTCGCAAAAAATTCATTTGATAGGTCGTAAGGCTCTCGGTCTGCTTCTCGAACAACGGTGTATTTTGGTCAATGATATCCTGATATGCCTCCTCGAAATCTTGTTCCGTGGCAACTTTGTCCGTATGAATCCATACCAACCATGCCAACTGCTGCACATACGAAGAGTGATTGTCAACTCTCTGACAGATCTTCTCGGCTAACTCTTTTGAAATCTGTTTGCCCGTAGCCTCGAAACGCCCACAAATATAATCCACCCAATCCGCCGTCCCGATTTTTGTCAAATAGATAGCGTCTCCGAACTTATAGAACGGAAGGCTCCTTTTTTCAAAGAGTTCGTTCATCAAGTGTTTTTTGCTGCCGAATAAGCAGTAAGACACCGATTTCTGCAATTGCCAGATCGAGCGTAATCGCTTCTGGAATGTTTTGGAATCTTTGAATTCGGCAATTTGCTGGAACTCGTCGATGCAAACAACGATATTACAACCTTTCTTCTGCGCTATCTTTTCAGGGAGTTGCAGGATTTCATCGATCTCGTTGCTCTTGGGATTCATTTCAAGCGATATGGAAAAATCCGTCATCGGATCGGTCCCCAACGATATTTTAGGGCTGATACGCGAAAGGAATAATTTGGCATGCTCCAGCCATTCATCCAACTTTGAAGAGGTTTGTTTGAGAATGGCGGAAGCAAATGCGTCATAGAAATCCCTGTCGCTACGGCAAGAAAAAATATCGATATAAACGACTTTCAATTTGTCGGACTGCGCCAAGCGACACGCTTTCTGCACCAAAGAGGTTTTCCCCCAACGACGAGGCGAAATCAGTACCGTATTCACTCCATGCCGGAAATTCAATACCAGTCGTGAGGTCTCTTTTTCCCGGTCGGTGAAATTATCGCCCGATGTCGCGACACCGAATATAAAAGGTTTTTTCTCCATAATCTTCAGATGTTATTCCGGGAGCAAAGATAAGTAATATATCTATTACTAATAATATTATTACTAATAAATTTATTTTAGGCTATGCTTTTCTCTTTAAAGTCCGCTTTCCACCCCTTGATGACGGACTTCTCATCGAAGCCATGCAAGAAAGCAAAACCCTCCGACCGGAGTTCAATATCTATCGGATGCGCGAAATGACGCAATTGGAAAGTGATTTCGATGCAGCAATACGCAGATTGCCACACTCATTGCGGTATCTCCCGCTTCCGTGTCCCTGCAGAAGTTCCGCCTAAAGAAGCGGATGATACAAGCGGATGGCAGGCTGTTTGCCGATGGAGAGACGCTGGAGGGAGTGATTGGAAGCTGCTGAGAATGATAGATTCTTCTTGATTCTTCAAGAATCTCGAAATTTCAAGAAGAATATTACAGCTTGTTTTTCATTAAACTGTCAAATTTGTCCGATTTTATATAATTCCGTTTGACTTTATTTATTTGTAGTTCAGATAAATAACCTAAACCGACCAGTCCTTCCAAATCTGTCCTTGCTGTGAAATTGGAAACGGAAAAACGATTTTCAACCTCCTTTACAGACAAACAAGTGTTAGGCTGCTCATGGATAATTTTTAATATTTGTGCTTGACGCGTATTGATTCCCTTGATGTTTGCAATCAAGACAATGCTGCTGTTCTCTTCCGATTTGCGTTTCAGGTATATCTTCAATTCTTCAAAGGCCTTCTTCATCGTCCGCAAATTGTATAGGATGAAATAAGTCAGATCGTTGTCGTCATATTCTGTATAGAGGTAGGCTTTTTCATAGTTCCTTTTGGTCTTGTATATGGTTCGTGAAATAGACATATATTCCACCAGCCAATACCCCTTTTTGAGCATATACCAGTAGAACAGTGAGCGGGCGGTTCGTCCGTTTCCGTCAACAAAGGGGTGAAAATAGGCCAGCATGAAGTGGATGATGATGCCTTTGATTATGGGATGTATAAATGTTTTTCCGTCTTTGTTGAAAAACGTTTCCAAATCGGCAAGCAAGTTCGGCAATTCTTCATGATGCGGAGGCGTATGGGCAACGTCACCGGTGATGCCGTCCATTATGAGGATGTTGTCATGTTGGCGTATTCGTCCTGCATCGTTTTCTTCGTCGAGCGTGTTCTCGGTCATTGAGCGATGAATATCCAGGAGCTGCCGGACGGAAAAATTACTTTCCGCATTTCTCTTGATTTGGCAGATTGTCTGGTAGCTGTTCAGAATCATCTGTTGTCCCTTGTCTTTGGGCTTTTCACTTTTGCGAAGCATGTCTTTCGCTACTTTTCGAGTGGTAGCAGCCCCCTCCATCTGGCTGGAAGCAATGGCTTCTTCCATGATGGACGAAACAAGATAGGCATTCTTGTTCTCAGAAGGAATCAAGTGCTCACCTGTCAGACTGCCACCGATATTCATGTCGAAATAGTGCAGCAACTCAAATATCTCATCCGTCATCATAAAGCTGAAACGGTACTTGCCGAAATGCAGGGAGGTTCTGTTCAGTTGCCGGAGGTATTTGAGCGCATGCCACAGTTGTTTCCCGCTCAGTCCGCTTTCTGTACGAATGTATTTCACTTTATCCCAATACGGATAATCGGCATTGGCGGATTGTACTTCAGCTAAAAAGTCCGGTTTCAAGGATTCCGACTTTTCCTGTGCATTTGCTATAGGTGGATGCTCTAACATAATTCCTATAAATTAGTTCTTTATGCAAAAATACGGTTTTTTCTGGAATTTCTTCTTGATTCTTCAAGAATCTCGAAGAATCAAGAAGATTTTAGCTGCACTTTCGTCTGCGAATCAGGCATAATCTCACTTGGTGTTTCTCAATTTCCATAAACTGTTTTTTGCCAACGCCTGTTCCGGACGTGGCTTTGTGGGTGGAAAATGTTTACAGAATCATGCTTTGCATACTGCACTTCCGAACCGAAAAGGAAGATGGATTATTTTCACTCCTATACTGAACCCTATTCAGTCGTATACTGAATGCCATTCAGTCGTATATTGAATCCTATTCAGTCGTATACTGAATTACCCCCACTTCAGAAGGTGTTCTGGGGGGGGATGGACTGTGACGGCTTGATGGCTTGAAACGGATGTCTTTGGGTTTTGAAATGTTGTTACAAATAAATATTGAATAGAGTCTGATGCTTTGAATTATGCAAAACACTGGGGGCTTATGGTTTAATCGGGAAAAGGTTGTGACTATTTACTTTAGTCTAACATAATCCATCCGGCCCAATATATAGGGTCCGGTTTTATAGAACGTATGTACCGCTGTGCATTATAGAAAGCATCATGCTTGGACTGTCCTGAAAGGAGACTGGTGTAGAATTTGTTCATCATGGCCATTGTGGTTTGATCATCCGCTTCTGTTAGGCTCATTACGATAGTCTGTACACCTGCCATTTTGAATGCTCGCTGCAACCCAAACACTCCTTCATTGGTCACTTCTCCTTGTCCTGTATGGCAGGCGGAAAGAACAACTAAGTCTGCACCTCGCAAATCCAAGTCTTTAATCTCTTGGGATTTTAGAATGCCATCTTCTACTTCTTCAGGGATAGAGTCTCCTTTCCATGCACGGTTTCCACCCGACAACACTAAACCGGAACGCCATAAGGACATGTCTGTTGGGCTTATGTTTAGTTCGTCTTGCATTAGAATAGGCTTGAAATAGTCTTTCTTCTTGGCAACTTCATTCGGATAGAAGAATCCGTGTGTAGCAAGATGAATAATGTTGTATTCTTGTCCGGACAAGGCCTTAAAAGACTCCTCGTTTCCGCTATTGCCTTTAAATATGTTGGCAGTGATATGGCTCTTTTCCAATAGTTCTTTTATATATTCCACTTCTTTTCGTGTATTGCCAAGCTGAATCCATTTGTGCCCTCTGATAGAGTCTTCTAATAAACCTCTGGATGCAGAAAGGATATCTGTATTATCTTCTTTCTGATATTTGGAGCTTTCGTTTTTCATATCGCTATCTGTCATATCGTAATTTAGTCCACCGTATAATGCTGCTTTTTTATACTTTATGGGATCTTTCTTTAAAGCCAGCTCTCGGGTGGAGGACAGACGATGCATATGATAGATGTCACTCATGATTTTTCCGTTACCAACGGGGAGAGATTCGATGGGAATTTTGTGAAGTATGTCTGAAGCGGAAAAGTGAATGGTATCACCTATAGAAAGATATTGTTCGATAGGTTTCCATATTATGTTGTAAAGCTGATGTGAATGCCAGTCGAATTTAGTAGAATCATTTGTTGAAAGACTAAATGAAACAATTTTTGGAGAATCCCATGCCTTTTTAAGAATTAAAGCTATGTAATTGTGGTTATCCTTCTCTATAGGTACATTTACGAACTCAATAGCTACACTTGATGGAGATAGATAAGATTGAATATCTTTCCATTTGAGTTGAATAAGTTTTCTGATATCAGTATTAAGTATAACTGTTTGTGATAACTTGCGGTTTAATTTTTTAGATTGTCTCTTAAGTAAATCAATCTCTTTTTTATTAGCTGTTCTTTCTTGTAAAACGTTGATTTTTCTTTCAATTGTTAGAAATTCTTTATAGTCATTGTACATTGGGTTATTTCCATAAGATGCATATTGCTCATTGATTTTTGTATGAATTGTGGGATGAATATTTTTAAATCGGAGAGCTGCATCATAAGCTAACCGGATATAATCTTCATCATCTTTATGCTGATAAGCAAAATAAGAGAATAGTTGAGTGAAAAGATAAACATTATTCCAATAATAATTTCTTTCTTTTTGATTGAGTAGTAATAAATCTTTGAATGACATCTTGTCTGTTATGAAAATTAATTCTTCAACTGTCTTCTTTACATTATCATGCAACTGTGCCTTATGATAGTTAAGACAAAGGTCTGATAAATTATTTAAATAGTGTATATTACATTTCCCAAATTCTTTTTTGTATATTTCAGAAGTTTTTTCGAGAAGGTGTATAGCTTTTGGGACGTTCCCAGTTTTTGAATAGGCAATAGCTAAATTATGTAAAAGTGCACCATCCATGTTCTTTTTATTAGTATTTAACATTTGTTCTCCAATAGAAATAGCTTCTTTAAGCATATTGCATTTTGTATAATATGTTATTATACTATTTAGTGATGAAAGGTATTGAGGATGATTGTGTGGCAATAATTTTTTTCTAATTGAAAATACTTCTTCTTCTATTGCTAATAAAATTTCACTAGGGATAATCTCATCTAGAATAGTGCAAATATTATGAATGGTCTGAGCATATATAAGAGACTCTTTTTTATAGTGTATTTTAGCTAAATTAAGGACTTTTTCACATAAGAGTAATAATTGTGAGTCATTTCCTACTCCGTATTTGTAACATGTTGCTAAATCTATAAGCCAGTTTATTATTATAAAACTGTTTTCTCCATATAGGGAAATAATATTCTCTATTCCCTTTTCTATAAAAGGAATAGCTTGAATGTAATTTCCTGTTGTTATATGTATATGAATTAATTCTTTCATAATATCAATATATATAGAATGATTTTCTCCTATAGTATTTTCTAGAATAGGTATTGCTTTTGATACTGATTGTATGTAGTTCTGTATATCTCCTTTACTGAGATGTGCAGATGCTATAATATGTAAAGCTATGGCATGGCATATATTATTTGTCTCTACAAGTTTTTGTGATAAAGATAATGAATTGTGCCCAATCTTGATTGCAGTATCATATTGTCCTATGGTACAGTATTTGATTGCTAGATTATTAAGTACAGTAATATAGTCTATGGAGCAAGTGTCATTTATGGCTTGGAGAATCTTAATAGATTTATAATTATAATCTATGCTTTTCTGCATATTTCCTTTGCTTTTATAGATGACTCCAATATTATCTAGTAGTATTGCATAGCTTGAGGTTGTGTCTGATTTAAGTAATTTATGTAATTTTACAGCTTTCTTTTTATGGCTTATAGCTTTGTTGTACTTGCCTTTTTCATAGTATAGTAAGGCTAAATTATTTTGTGAAGTTGCGTAGTCCATATTCCTTTTTCCAATAGTTTTTGATATAATTTGAATAGCTTTTTTGCATAAAACTATTGCAGAGTCAATTTTTACATTTTCTCGATATCGTATAGAAAGATTATCTAATGCAAAAGCATATTCAAGTGATGATTCTCCATATAAAGATTTAGTTCTCTGTTCTGCCAGTTTACCGTACACTAATGCTTCTTTATATTGGCCCGATTTAGCCAATATATAGGCTGTTTCTGTTATATAACTCACCGCAACACTATCTGGACTATCATATAGTAGGCTATAATGTTTTAATAAATCCCAGGAGAAATCAGAATGTCCGGACAAATAGTAGGCATGTTGTAAATAGAAACACCCTTTTACCCTTATGCTGTCAGGAATATTGTTTTCTTTGATATTTAACTTTAAATAAAAAATTGCTAAATCGTAGTTCTCTTTTTGGGCGTATTCCACTCCCTTTTGAATAAATTCAATAGATGTGCTTTTTTGAGCAGAGATTCGTGTGCTAACTCCAAAAAGTATTAATAAAATAATGATATAATCTTTCATATTATTTTGTAGCCAAAATATTAAGGAAAATATATACTATCAGAGTAAAGTGTGAGAACAGAAGAAAATTCTTTTAAAAAGGCTTCGTAGCCTTTGGTATATAGCAGTATCTTAGGGAATAGATAACCATATCCGTTTTCGTTAAACTTTTGTATTTCATAAGCGTCATCATTAAAGGTTGTAGAAAATAAATCATGAATTTTGCTTATAATGCTGGGTGTGTTTTCAGTATGCTCATAATTAAAAATGTACTTGCAATAGTCTATGATAATAAGCCGTTTCATAGAGTTTGTTTCCCAATAATTTAATAACATTCGATTTATGTGTTTATCATTGAATGAGTATCCAATTATAATAATTTCGTCGCTGCATAGTATGTCACTTGCCATTTTCTGATAATACATGGCATAGGGATTATAATTTAAGGAGGCCTCTTTGCTTTTGCCAGTTGTAAGAAATGTGTTGAAAGAATAGGATTCTGTATCGTAAATAGAAATAAGGCTTAAATTATCCATATTTGCAATTCTTGCTTGATGATTAATAATCTTTATAGGATTAAAATACTTACTATCAAATCGGATATTCCCATGTAAGAAACTTATGGTTTTAGAAGAACTAAAAAAAACATGGGGAGAAAATGCATAGCGATTGTGGTTTTCTCCATTACTTATAAATCCTGTATTGAATGTTTCTTTTATAGATGTATATAAGCAGTCATCATAATTAAGAGAGATTATTGACATTTTATCTTCATTGTCAGAATAATTTTTTAAGAATGATTGCTGAAGTCTGATTAGCTCTGAATAATCACTGCAATGTTTTTCTTCATTATCTAAAATTATAGATAGAAGGACACATCTGTAAAGGAAAGGCAGGATAGTACCTGTTTTGAGTTTTTTATGATATCTTATAACATTGCAAATTCTTAAATCTTGCATTGTGAGTTTGAAGTTTGGAGATGTGAGATAGGGCCATTGATACAATGTTAGTTTATCGAAAGATTCGCAAATGTCTTCAAAATTATAGTCAGGATGTCGTTTAATCAATTTTTTTATTATACGACTAATTTTATGAGCGGAAAGAAAATGAGTATGTGATTTTTCCCAATAGTATTTTAAAATTGGCTTCCATCTTTCTGCCTCTGAAATTTCTTGAGTGATATAATTGGTCGTTAATGGAGTCTTAAAAAAAGGTATGGATGCTCCAGCTCCAAATAGAAATAATTTCATAGTAATGTTTATTTGAATTTTTGTATCATTTTATTGGCTTCCTCATTATATATAGTATTAGATTTAATAATGGTGTTAAATAATTTTATAGCCTTATCCCTTTGATGATTGCCTAAATAGCTTATTGCCAAATACCAATTAGCCTGTTGCCAATATTCTGTACCTTCTCCATCATTCACTAACTGTTTAAGCAAGTCTATTGCTTCAGGCAGTTGCTTGGTCTCTATGAGGCAAATAGCTTTATATATTAGGAAATTTCGGTCAACACTCTGCATAACATTGAATTTTTGTAAAGCATCCTTGTATAGCTTCTTATGATAAGCATCCATGGCGGATATTATTCCCGGGGAGATTGATTCACTTCCTCGTGATGCTAATTCTTGGTCGTATTCCAATGGTGTATAATAGGTGACGAACATATTATTCATTATACGATTGTTGTGGTATATGTTCAGTGAAAATACGAGTACAAAGACAGCCGCAATAGAAGTGATTGGAATCAGAAATTTTCTAATCCCGTCTTTCCTTTTCATATTAGCAGTGAATGACCTTAATGTCTCAATGTCCTGCATGTCCTTTTCATGTCCTATTTGTCTGATTGTCTTTGCAATCAAATCTTCTATCTCTTTTTTTTGTGCATCCATATTACATCAGTATTATATTAGTCCTTTTTTACGGAATACGGCTAAAACTGCATTCCGCAATTTGGTGAAACACCTGACTTTAGTGCTCTTGGCAACGTCGGCATTGTTTAATCCTATTAATTCTGCAAGCGCTTCCATGGAATGGCGTTGCCAGTAGAAGCCAAATAATATCTTGCGACAAGTATCATTTTCCATCTCTTTCACTAATTTGTAGATTTCTTCTTGGCGTTCTATGGCTATGGCATTATTGTCATCGTCTGTAATATCAAGATTGTTGCCGCATCCTATTATCTCATACTCAGGCAATGATTGTACTGAATTTTTCTTCCGTAATAAGTCAATGGTTTTGTTCTTGCCTATTTGGTTGATGTAGGTCTGTAAGGAACAAGTCAATTGCTGTAGTTTGCCTGATGAAATGTTATTGCATAAGGCGATGAAGGAGTCATTGTAGATTTCTTCTCTGTCTTCTTCTCGTATCATGGGGAAAGTGATGTGATTGTATGCAAAGAAGCCGGCTCTCAGTTCGGAGTAGATGCGGCTGACTTCACGATTGTCTTGTATGTGGGATATAATATCTTCTTTCATTGTTCAGAGGGCATAAGAAGATTCAATCATTGGAATTTGCTTTGATGAGAAACTTTTGGCTTGTTCCCATATCTTGGGATAGTAAATTCTATTCCATTGGTTAACCTCTTTCAGCACTTTATATAAAGAGTAGGACAAGGTACCATAATAGCTGTTTCCTACTTTTGTTTCAAAGTTACGTTGGAAAGGTTGGCAGGCACTGATGATACAGATGGGAGACAAACCGTTTTGTTTTCCTTTCTATATGTTTGTTGCCGGGTGCTATATAGAAAGGATTGGAGGAAAAAATAACATTGGTTCCACGGATAGGGGCATCGTCATCTTCTACGTATTCCTCAATACGGTTGGCTGTTCCACTGTGGCAAGCATCGAAAGTTATCAAAACAGAACCATCGATGCCTATTTTCTGCCTGATGCTGATTAAGAACTTCTCAAGTTCGTCATCACGTAAATGATTCTCTCCTTCATAAATGCCTTTTTGGTATGTGGATTGGGCATCATAGGGGATAAGTGCTTCGTCCAACTCATCTGCTTCATCTCCGTTGTCATCTTCCATTTGTTGTCCGTGACAGGAAAAGTGTAGGCAGACGTCATCTCCGGCTTTAAGTTGTTTAATAAGGTGTTGCAGTGCTTGAATAATGTTCTTTTTCGTGGCATGCTTATCTGTCAATGTGTTGATTCGGAATCCCAATCTATCGAACTGCGGCAGTAGTATCTGCAAATCATTATTGCTGTGGATGCTGTTCCAGCCGGACTCTTTGGGATAATTGGCAATAGCGACAATCAAGGCATGTCTCTGTTGCGCCTGACAACAGAGCACGCATAAGAGTGATAGCCATATTATAAAAAAGCGTTTCATCTCAACTCACATATTTTGATTCTGTTTTCTGCCATAGTATTATTATATGGGACAAAAATAGTGATTAACTTTGGTAAATGAAGATTTTGTTACTCTGTTTTTCGACTTTGGTTATGTGATTTTAGTTTAATCGCAAAAAAATATCTTTTCATGTTTACCTATTCTATTCTTGTACGATAAATAAATGAAGAGCAGATAATATTGAAAGTCGTAAATAGTAGGAGGTAATGATATGGTATTTATAACAGTGGCCAATTCGAAACGGATATTGAGAAAATTGGACTGGAAAGGGTTAAACTTGGAAGGTGAGGTTTATGATAGACCCATTCATTTTTTCAATAAAAAGGAAGAACAATCTTTGTTGGCTTATAAGGAATTTCTAATGAATCCTGAAAGATTTGTGAAAGATGTTTATCAAAAAGCCGAAATAAAGGATTCTTATAGATATGTATATGAGGGCGAAGCTCCATGTTATCATCAAACAGAAGATTGCGAACGGCTGAACGCCGAGTTTTGTAATTTTAGAGTTCCAGAAGAGATTAGAAATCGAGGAATAGCAATGGTACAACGTTTTCGTACTTGGTTTAAGAGTAACCGTTATCTTCTCGAAGGGAAAGAGGATGTGTTTGAAATGCGTTTTTATGCCGCTTTTCATATGCGGTTGAAGATAGAAGAAATAGCACCTCTGAAAAATTCGGGAACTACAATTATAAATAATTGGACTCAGGAAGAATTGGAAAGTAAGATAAATGAGAAGCTAAAGCAGGCAGGAAAATATTATTATCAATCTCCTAAAAATACAGCTATTCTAAAGCAGTATGGAAAACTTGCCTATCTGGGGAATTCTCCGAATCAGATAATAAATAATAGAACGGGATATTCGGATGCAGAAGTGAAAACCTTTCTTTGTAATTATGAAGAAAAGTTCAAACGTCCAATAATAGCTATGTTGTATGATTATTATCGTATGAAGTTTAATCCGGAGCTGGCTTTGGATGTCAGATTGTTAGAACAATTGGGATTTAGGGCATGCCATTCTTGTTTCTTTTAATTTTCGTAGTTCGTGATGTTTACCTTTTTGTTTTCTACACGATAAACAAGTGAATAACATAGAAAGCCATGAGTAGTAGTTGGAATGCTGAAGAATCATGTATTGAATTAACAATGAGGGTAGAAGAATTGAACTATACTATTTATGGCTGCACGAATGCACTTCGTGCTTTGAATGGAATTTGTAGTGATACACGTTCCATTTATAAAAGTGAAAGTATTAATTATTAAAACATAAATAGTATGAGCTTATTTGATTATTTTAGAAAACGTCAGGAGTTTTCCGTAGGGGCTCCTGTAATGACAGAAGAAATTGTTGAGAATGGAAATCGGGAAACTGATGAAACAGAATCAGTTGGGAATAGCAGTTCTACGGTGCTAATCAATTATGGTACCGGTATGCCTATTGATTTAATCTATAGTTTCCTAAAGGAAGACTACGAGACGAAAGGTTATGACGATGCATTGTCTAATCCGGATGTCTCGTATAAGGAAATGAATAAATCTATGATTCGTAGCAATCTGGAAATAAAGTTTCGTCAAGTAAAACTGAAATACACGGATAATCTGCGCAATTTGGATTTCCATATAAAATCTCGCTCTGAGGCCGGTTTGGTTGACCTTGTTAAACAACTTGAAATGAAGAAGGAGATGTTGCTTCAGCATATGGAAGAATTAAATAGAATGGAACGGGACTTTCAAGAAAACGTGCCTTATATGACAGGAATGCTCCTGTCTTATGAAAGAGGTTTTTTAAGAGGACTTGGCGCATTGTCATTAGAACAAATTGAAAGGAGGAATTAATTATGAAATGGTGGTTGCAGTTTGGATGTTTTCTCACAGGTTGGAATAGGCGGATTTTATCGCAATGCAGTGAAGCGAGTTTTAAGTATCTGAAGAAATATACAGCGGCTTTGCTGATATTAATTATTTTGTGGGGTTTTACGGGCTTTTGTTTTGCTCAACGTTATGTACATGCACCTTTATGGGGATGTGTTTTTTCATCAGTTATTTTTATAGTTATAGTAATTCAGATAGAAAGACAGATAATATTGGCAGTGAAGACTAGTAAATTCATTTTTGCTTTTCGCTTTTTTATAGCAGTGATTATGGCTGTTTTAGGTTCTTCGATATTAGACCAGGTGATATTTGGTGAAGACATAAAGAGGAAAATGGTGGAGATAACAGATAGGCAGGTTGTGGAGTTATTGCCTTCAAGGTTGAGAGTTATTGAAGATAAGTTGAATGAACTTCAGCAAAATATTGATTCATTGGAAAGTAAAACAGAAATGTTGAATGAGGAGATAGCAAAGGAACCAGTGAAAAAAGCTGTGACTACGACTACCACTTATAAAAATGTACAGCAAGAAGATGGTACATACAAGAAAATACCAGAAACTACAGTCGCATCGATTCTGGTATCGAATCCACTGACTGAGCAGGTAAAAATGAATAATCTTAATTTGAGTAGGTTACGGAAACAACAAGATGAGTTTGTGCAGAAAAAAATTGGAGTGGAAGATAACTTGCGTGGAGAATTGTTGACTAATGTGGGTTTCTTGGAAGAACTGAATGCCATGTTAGAGATTATTCTTACAAGGAAAGAGGCTATGGCGTTTTATATTATCATTTCTTTATTTTTGCTGTCTTTGGAATTATTCGTAGTAGCGGGTAAATTGGGTGATAAGAAATGTGATTATGAGTTGATTATAGAACATCAGTTGAATGTAAAAGCGACAGCTTTGAATGAATTGGTGAAAAATATACATTAAGCTAAGAAGATAAGCGAGTATAAAAATAGTAACCCTAAAAAATGAAGATTATGAAAAAGAAAAGAATGTCAATTAGAGATTGGGAAGTAGTGGAGAATACAATCTCAGTAGCAAATCAAGAAGAAGAGTATAATCAGAGAATGTTGGATAATGCTCTCCAAACTATGGAATCTGTTGAGCATAAAGTAACTGAAAGGATTAAAAAGGAGATACAAAAATGGAAAAAAAGAAGTTAATTATGGATGATGAAATGGTAATGCATGAAATTATTGCTAATCAAGTTTCTATTAGTGAACAAGAAGATGCATACGCAGCACTTGAAGCAAAGTATAATAATGTAGAAGAAGCGGTTGAACAAGATTTGTTAAGAGCGCAATTTGATAGGGTAGATGAGGATTTTGAAGGGCAAGACATGCTTGCTGCTCAATTGGATGGGGTAGAGGATATAGCAGAAAGTGGCTCTGGGTTTGTAGAAGAAATTGAAGATAATGTAATAGAGGAGAATTATATTGAGGAGGATGATTCTGATGGTTGGGGGAGTATAGATGATAATCCTTATTATAATGATAATTTGGATATGGATCAGCAATCTCCGGAGTTCTGGGATAATCTTTGAATGTGTTATGAATATTTGGTTGACTATAGGCGTCGCGTATGCTATTCTTACACTATCAGCAATGGTATGGATTATTGTAGGACACGTCAAGAATAAGAAACTTAAGGATGCTATGGAGAAACATAGGCAAGGATTGCGGATTGAAGATTCCTTGCCTAATGATATATATACTGAGATTGCAAAGAAATTTGCGTTTTGCAGATATAATCAGGATTTTTCTACACTAAGGCCTTTCCTATCAGAAAACGTAAAACTTATTATTTATAAGCACAAAGAACTAAGTGGCATTGCTGATTTTGAATCATATTGGATAGATAAGGAAAAGCGACTAAAGCATGATTGTATCAATGTACGCACAAGTATCAAATTTTGCAATTATTATAGTCATGTAGCAGTGTACGACCAAATAGAGGGTTATAAACCGATGTATGTTCTTTTTAGAGTTAAGGATGATATTGTAACCCATGTGGTGTGTGCGCCAGACCCATTACAAGATTCAACAGTTAGGTATTGGAGTTTTAAACGGTTACCGTTTGCGTATGGCTATATCATGGATAATGTGCAGGAACAAATACCGGGTGAGCCCAAAAGACTTCCTTGCCTGAAGTGTGGCAATTCATCAGAGGGGCTTGTATGGTATAAAGTAAATATAGACCTTAGTCCACTATCTTATGCCGGTGTTGTGTCTGTATGCGAGAACTGTCGGAAAATGGTTGAATTCTACCCCGATGTGTCGATTGACAACGGAGAAGTTCAAGGACAAAAGATTGATAAAGTAGAAAATAAGGTTAGACAGGAGGATGTGTTTATTTTGTCCCAGCTCATAACGAGAAACTTGTATTTTGATAATCCGTTAAAAGATACCAAGTATTTTGATAATCTTGATAAAAACTATGTAGTGGATTCAGGGAACAGGTCTTTTGCAGATTTTTCGGTATGTAAACCTTGCAGTCTTGCCGAATGTGCAGGAGATTTTAATGAGTTCATGCTTTCTCATCTCTTCAAAAAGAATATTCAATTTTATAATGACATAAAGGCTTGTTATGTGCAAGCATACAATGATGGAATCTATGAAGTAGCAAACAATATAGGCATTCTTTTGCTGAATTGCGAAAATAATATGGATGAAGGGTTGAGATGGTTACGTCTTGCGGCATCAAATGGTTCTAAGAATGCTATGCAAAATACCTTCAGTGTATTATGGGGTATTGGTGATTTTGAACATGCTATTGAATATCTATTGAAAGTTTGTGGAGAACCTTGCCCTTCTATTCGCTGCTTGTGGAATTTGGCCGTTTTATATATACTTGGAGAACGACAAAAAGGAAACACACTCATTAAAGATGTGGGCAAAGGAATCTCTCTCTTGAATCAGATTATAGAGTATGATGTGTTGGAGAGTGACGAGAAAGAAATCGAGGAGATGCGAATGAAGGCGAAGGGCCTTGTCCGTCTAATCAAAGAAAGTAATGAGTATGGTTGGATAGGTTACGCATTTCATAGGTATTTGAAATCTCTGCATGAAGAAACAATGCCGCCTGATGGATATAATCATGACGTTTTATCCATTTTGGACGAACTGACTTTTAATGGAATACTGAAAATATATTTTGCACAGCATGTCAGTATAGGAGATAATTCTTGGTTTTATATTGATACCGGTCATTCAACAAAAGCATTAGAAAAGAGACTTTTAATTGAAAAAGTAGGTGCTACATGTTCAGAAATGAGTGCATGGCAAATATATTTGTTGACAACAGCATCAACGGTTTTGCCAGCTTTTTGGCATGGCAATTATGAGAACAGGCAATATGTCTTCTCAAAATCAGACATCTCTAACCTTTCAGGTTTTTGTCGGGGAAATATATTCTCAAAGGTCGATATTTCGAATATAGCCGATGATATTCTACCAGGGGTTGAACTAATAGGAAACATGGCTAAAGTCAGGTGCTGTTATTGGAATGATTGGAAAGGATTAGTTCGAGAAACAGTGAGCATAAACTTCAATGATAGGAAAAGGATTCGCATTAATAAAGAAATTGAATCAGAAGTCTTGTACAAATATAATTGTGGTATACGCTTTTGATACATTGGAGGAAACGTTCGGTTATAATCTTGACCGTACCTGCAATGAGATAAGGGCTACTTATAGTTATGATATTTCTTGTCAGGGTACAGTACCGGAATCTATCATTGCTTTTTTGGAAAGTACGGACTATGAAAGTGCCATTCGACTGACCATTTCTTTAAGAGGAGATGCGGATACGATGGGGGCTATTACGGGTGGCATTGCGGAAGCCTATTATGGTGGTGTGCCTACTGCCATAAGGGAAGAGGTACTTAAAAGACTGCCTGATGAGTTTGTGACGGTAATGAGAGAGTTCTCGATTACAAAATTAAAATGTAAATGATGTCATATTGCAAGGAATAGCTTATAACAACTACCCTGTAGAGACCGGAAGATACAGGTGCCTTCATTATCAGAGGTTTGCGTGTATTGCTTGTAGAGATTACCACCTTATTCTTCTTATTTCAGCTTTATTCTCCCCTTCTTCTTGTAGAGATATGGTTTTTGTAATCCTTTGTTTTTAAGTGATTTATGAAAATCGGTTGTAGATGCCATTTTCTTGTTTTCCCTTGTTTCCTACCCTAACTTTGCAACATCGAATTTGAGAAAAGCAGACGGCTGAATCGTTGAGGCCTCACGATGAAAACTTCTGCTTCTCGGGTGAGACAAGAGAAATCAGATATACATTATTAATTAATCATTTAAAACATTACGATTATGGCATTTTTTAGAAGAATTCAGAAGAAAGTAAACGATTTGTGGTATCCTCAATCAGTAACCTGGGGCAAGGCGGTTACTACCCGTGAAGTGGCAGACGAGCTGTCTGTTCTTTCTACCGTGACCCGTGGTGACACGTATGCGGTGATGGAGAACTTGGGGCGTGTATTGAGCAATTTCATGGGGCAGGGACGTACTGTGAAGATAGACGGTGTAGGCACCTTCTACTATACTGCCACCTCTACTAAAAGAGGAGTGCCGACGGCTGCGGAGGTAAGCGCTTCGCTGATTAACGGAGTGCGCGTTCGTTTCCTACCCGAAGTGGAGCGTAATAGTGGCCGTCAAGTGACTACCCGTAGCATGGTGAATACGAAGATTGTTTGGGAAGAGTGGGGCAAGGCCTCTACCTCCACCGGTGGAAACATCGGCGGTGACGACAGTGGCAATCCCGGCGGCAACGACGGCGACCAGGGTGAGAATCCGTTGGGCTGATTCTCCTTCCTTGAAAGCAATTGATGACTGACACCGTTTTATGCTAAAAGTTTCCCGTACCGCCTCATTGGTTGTGCGGGAAGCTTTACTTTTTAGCATCTTTTATCATTCTTCTCTGCCTTTCTTTAATGGATTATCGTTAATTTCGAGCGATTTTTCGTAAATTCGGCTGAATAACTAATAATTTATAATATGGAAAACTTGAATACAGCACTTCTGCTGATGGTGGTAGGTATGGCAACAGTCTTCGCTATCCTGCTGATTGTTATTAACTTAGGAAAAGCTCTTATTGCACTGGTGAATAAATATGCGCCCGAAGAGGTGACACCGGCTAAAGCTGCGGCAAATGGTCCCGCACCTGTCCCCGGTAATATTCTGGCAGCTATCAGTGCAGCCGTAACAGTAGTGACACAAGGTAAGGGTAAAGTTGCTAAGGTAGAAAAAATCTGAAATAATAATCTTATATAAAAACACACCGAATAATTTAGTATGAAAAAGGAAATTAAGTTCAGTTTGGTATTCAGGGACATGTGGCAGAGTGCCGGAAAATATGTACCCCGTGTTGACCAACTGGTGAAAGTTGCTCCCGCCATCATTGAGATGGGTTGTTTTGCGCGCGTGGAAACCAATGGCGGAGGTTTTGAGGAAGTAAATCTGCTGTTTGGGGAGAATCCGAATAAAGCCGTGCGCGAGTGGACGAAGCCGTTCCATGAAGCCGGTATCCAGACCCACATGTTGGACCGTGCCCTGAATGGCCTCCGCATGAGTCCCGTGCCCGCCGATGTGCGCAAGCTGTTCTATAAGGTGAAGAAAGCGCAAGGTACGGACATCACGCGTACTTTCTGCGGTCTGAACGATACCCGCAATATCATTCCTTCCATTGGTTATGCACACGATGCCGGAATGATTTCCCAATGTTCGCTCTGCATCACCCATTCACCTATCCATACCGTAGAATACTACACGAACATGGCTTTGAAGCTTATCAAGGCTGGTGCCGACGAAATCTGCATCAAGGATATGGCAGGCATCGGACGTCCGGTTTCCCTGGGTAAGATTGTGGCCAACATCAAGGCGGCACATCCCGATATTCCTATCCAGTACCATAGTCATGCGGGGCCCGGCTTCAATATGGCAAGCATTCTTGAAGTGTGCGAGGCGGGTTGCGACTATATCGATGTAGGTATGGAACCGCTTTCATGGGGTACGGGACATGCAGACCTGCTCAGCGTACAGGCTATGCTGAAAGATGCAGGCTTCCAGGTGCCCGAAATCAATATGGAGGCATATATGAAGGTACGTGCCCTCATCCAGGAGTTTATGGACGACTTCCTTGGCTTGTACATCAGCCCGCGCAACCGCCTGATGAACTCCCTGCTGATTGGTCCCGGACTGCCGGGTGGCATGATGGGCAGTCTGATGGCAGACTTGGAATCCAATCTGGAGTCCATCAACAAATACAAGGCAAAACGCAACCTGCCCTTCATGAAGCAGGATGAACTGCTCATCAAGTTGTTCAACGAAGTGGCATATGTTTGGCCGCGCGTGGGTTATCCCCCGTTGGTGACTCCGTTCAGCCAGTACGTCAAGAACCTTTCCATGATGAACGTCATTGCTATGGAGAAAGGCAAGGAACGCTGGGGTATGATTGCCGATGACATTTGGGATATGCTGTTGGGCAAGGCAGGTAAGCTGCCGGGTCAGCTGGCTCCCGAAATCATAGAGAAGGCCGAACGCGAAGGACGCAAGTTCTTCACCGGCAATCCGCAGGACAACTATCCCGATGCTCTGGACAAGTACCGCAAGCTGATGAAGGAGAACAAGTGGGAACTGGGCGAGGACGACGAAGAGCTCTTCGAATACGCCATGCACCCGGCTCAATACGAGGCTTACAAGAGTGGCAAGGCCAAGCAGGACTTCCTGGAGGATGTGGAGAAACGCCGTGCCGAACGTGACAAGTCTCCGCTGGACGATGCCAAACCCAAGACGCTCACTGTGCAGGTGGACGGTCAGGCTTACCGCGTGACGGTGGCATACGGTGACATCGACCTGCCCGCTTCGGCCACCGAAAAGGTGACAGCTCCCCCCGTAGGCGAAGGTCAGGACGTTCCGGCTCCGCTCGAAGGCAAGTTCTTCCTGACAAAGAATGCGCAGGAAACCCCGTTGAAAGTGGGTGACAAGGTGAAGAGTGGTGACCTCCTCTGCTATATCGAAGCTATGAAGACATACAATGCCATCCGCGCAGACTTTGATGGAACGGTTGTTGCCATCTGTGTCAATCCGGGTGACTCTGTTTCTGAAGATGATGTATTAATGAAGATAGGATAATGGAAGATATATTTGCAAAACTCTATGATATGACGGCCTTCAGCAACATCATTGCTGATCCGTCGTTCCTCGTGATGTATGCCATCGCTTTCATCCTGCTTTATTTAGGTATCAAGAAACACTATGAACCATTGTTGTTGGTACCCATCGCTTTCGGTGTGCTTATTGCCAACTTTCCCGGCGGCGAGATGGGGGTGATTCAGGCAGATGAAAACGGAATGGTCATGGTAGGCGGGGTGATGAAGAATATTTGGGAGATGCCGTTGCACGAGATTGCGCACGACCTCGGACTGATGAACTTCATTTATTATATGCTGATTAAGACCGGCTTTCTGCCGCCTGTTATCTTTATGGGTGTGGGTGCGCTGACAGACTTCGGTCCGATGCTCCGTAACTTGCGTCTCTCCATATTCGGTGCGGCTGCGCAGTTAGGTATTTTCACCGTACTGCTTTGTGCTGTGATGATAGGGTTCACTCCGCAGGAAGCAGGTGCGTTGGGCATTATCGGTGGTGCCGATGGTCCTACGGCTATCTTTACTACCATCAAGCTGGCTCCCCATCTGTTGGGACCGATTGCCATTGCTGCTTATTCTTATATGGCGCTGGTACCGGTCATCATTCCGATGGTGGTGAAGCTGTTCTGTACCAAGAAGGAATTGATGATTAACATGAAGGAGCAGGAGAAGCTGTATCCTTCGAAAACCGAGATTAAGAATCTGCGTGTATTGAAGATTATCTTCCCGATTGCAGTGACTACGATTGTTGCTTTATTTGTGCCCACAGCAGTACCTTTGATTGGTATGTTGATGTTCGGTAACTTGATTAAGGAAATCGGTTCGGATACAAGCCGCTTGTTTGATGCTGCTGCTAATAGTATCATGAATGCAGCTACCATCTTCTTAGGATTGAGCGTTGGCGCCACGATGACCAGTGAGGCATTCCTGAATTGGACGACTATCGGTATTGTGATTGGTGGTTTCCTGGCATTTGCATTGTCCATTACGGGAGGTATTTTCTTTGTGAAGCTGTTCAACCTATTCAGCAAGAAGAAGATCAATCCGCTGATTGGTGCTACCGGCCTGAGTGCCGTACCCATGGCAAGCCGTGTCTGCAATGAAATAGCAACGAAGTATGACCCGAAAAACCATGTGCTGAATTACTGTATGTCCAGTAATATCTCCGGTGTAATCGGTTCGGCTGTTGCGGCGGGTGTGCTGATTTCATTCCTGGGATAAACTTAAAGTTTATATTGTTCAAGTGCAAGCTGCGCAAATGTATGGTAGAATATTGCCATGCGATGTGGAGTTTGCACTTGAATGCTTTAATGGAGGATAAGAGTCTATTGACAGATGTCACTGTCTATTTTTAATATGATGTTTTCTATACTAAACTTGTTTTTAGAATATTATTAATTATATTTGCCCTGAAATATTACAGAACGGTAATTTGACCTACAAATCTAAAAATGAGTTCATACAGAATGATAACGGCATCAGTTGTTGATAAATCGGTTATTGATGGTATTAACCGGGGGGATGAGAGAGCCTTTGCAGTTTTGTATAATAATTATTTCACCTATTTGTGTACTTGTGCGGTGGGATATATTTTTGATGCAGATGCAGCTAAGGAAATTGTGAATGATGTGTTTGTCCATATCTGGAATAAACAGACTGAGTTGGAGTTCCCAATTCATTCTTATTTACTGCGTTGTGTACAGAACGGCTGTTTGAATTATATCCGTTCGTTGCGGTCACGTGAGAAAGTATTGGATGAGTTTAAGGAGGATTTATTATTGTTTCAGGAAGAATATTGCCAGAGTGGAGAAACTCCTTTGCAATTGCTGGAAGTAGAGGAGCTGAAAAGGCAAGTACATGTAGCAGTGGCTCTCTTGCCGGAAAAATGCCGATTTATTTTTGAAAAATACCTTTATAAGAATTTATCACCCCAAGAAATTGCTGATGAATGTAATTTATCAGTAAATACAGTTCGTGTACAAATAAAGAATGCCTTTGACAGATTGAAAAAGCATTTAGGACCTGCTGTCTTTATTCTATTCTTATATCTTATCAAGCAATAAGGTTTGAATTGCATATATAATTATCTCACTTATCTTTAAGTATTTAAGATGAGAAGAATGCTTTATACCCCAAATATAATGAAAAAAAACATCTTTTAGATAAATGCTTTCGTTATGAGATGTGTATTTTATATGAAAACAACATAAAAAATTAACTGCATGGAAAGAGATAAGGAGAATTTTGATGGATGGATGATAGATTATATGGCTGGTCGCTTGTCAGAAGAAGACTTGCAACAATTCCATGCACTTTTGAATTCTGATGTCTTTTATAAAAAGAGATTTAAGGAGTTATCCAAAGAATATGCAAAATATCTAATTCCTCATTTTGCAGAGGAAGAGGCAAATAACTATGAAAAGTTATTGCATAGGCTGGACTTGAAGAAAAGAAGTCATAGTCTGGCTTCATCCCAATATTTTTCTTGGAGAAATATGCGCCGTATAGCTGCAACTGTTGCTTTGTTGATTACATCTTCCATTGCATGCTATTATGTATGGAATGATATTAAAAACTCAGCTCAGGATATGGTATTATGTCAGATGGAAGTACCATTGGGTTCTCAAACAAAGGTTGTGTTGCCGGATGGTTCAGTAGTACGTTTGAATTCAGGTTCTGTATTAAAGTATGATCCAGCTTTCGTGCGAAATAAGAATAGAGAAGTCTATTTGGTTGGTGAAGGGTATTTTGAAGTACATAAGAATACTGAAAAACCATTTATCGTGCATACTGAGGATTTGAATATTAAAGTTTTGGGGACGGTTTTCAATATTAGGGCCTATAAAGAAGAACCCAATATAGAAGTTGCTCTTGTTGAAGGAAAAGTGAATGTCTTTTCCCAGTCAGAGGAAAAGGGAAACATTGTGCTGAGACCTAACCAGAGGGCCGTTTATGACAAGAAAACAAGGGTGTTGTTTTCCGATGCAGTAGATGCAGAAGCTAAGGCTTTATGGACTACAGGACGTTTGAGTTTTGTAAATGAGTCATTAGCAGATATAATGAAGGATATAGAACGAAGATACAATGTACATATTATTATTGAAGCAGAATCTATGAAAACAGAAATTTTCTCGGGTAGTATTAGTTCTAAACTATCTTTGGATGAAATTCTAGATTATCTGGATGTGGATGATAAATATAAATGGATGCAAAATGGAAATGTGATCACAATAACAGATAAATGAATTGTTTAACTTAAAAAGATGAATATGAAAACTTGAAAAACACAATTAAAAAAGAATCGGAGATAACATAATTGGTCCCATGTTCCTCCGATTCGTGAGTCAAAAAAACTATTTGCATAATTTTAATCTACAAATGTATGAAAATTAATTATAATCAAGGAATGATTAGCTCTTTTTATCATTCCAAACGATTCTTTATACCTATACGGGCATTTATAATGTTTGTCTTATTCTCTGTTTTGACAACATTTACGATGTATGCTTCTTCACTGCAAGACGTCCGTATTACTGTACAACAGAAAAATGTATCTCTTTCTCAAGTCTTTAGGGAAATAGAGAAACAATCAGGTTTTTCTCTCTTAATAAGGAATAATGATGTTAATATGAATGAGAAAGTTTCCATCGATGCAACGAACAAAACGGTGGAAGAAGTGCTGGAAATGCTGTTTTCCGGTAAAAGTCTCAAATATGAGGTAGAGGGTAAGCGTATTACTGTTTATAGACCTATTAATAGGCAGGGAAGATTATCAAATGAGGCACCCAAATTGAAAGGGCGTGTAACTGATGTTAATAATGAACCCATTATTGGTGCCTCAGTGATGATAGATGGTACTACTGATGGTACTATTACAGATATTGATGGATATTTTTCATTGGAAATACCTAAAGGTGCTACACATTTAAAAGTATCTTATATAGGGTACACTGCTCAAGTAGTATCTATTGGAAATAAAACGGAAGTCAATATTGTTATGAAGGAGGACTCCCAGATGCTGGATGAGGTTGTAGTAGTAGGTTACGGTACACAAAAAAAAGTGACATTGACGGGTGCTGTAGCTTCCATTAAAGAAGCTGAGCTGATTTCAACTAAAAATGAAAATACTCAAAACATGCTGACTGGTAAGATTTCAGGTGTTCGCGTAATGCAGAAATCTGCTGAACCGGGTTCATTCAATAACAATTTTGATATTCGTGGTATGGGGGATGCCTTGATTATTATTGATGGGGTACCTCGTGACAATATGACTCGGTTGTCTCCTAATGATATTGAGTCTATTTCTGTTTTGAAAGATGCATCGGCTGCAATTTATGGTGTGCGTGCCGCAAATGGAGTTGTTTTGATTACGACAAAGAAGGGTACCAAAGACCATGTAGAACTGGAGTATTCAGGAAATATAGGCTGGCAGAATCCATCTGGTTCTGTGAAGACAGTCAGTGCTGCAGACTGGATGACGTTGAAAAATGAAAAGAGTATGCATAATGTGAATGGTGGGGTCTTGGTATATCCGTTGGATGAGATTGCTGCTTATCGTAATGGAACTAAGCAAGGCACTGATTGGTATGATGCTGTTATGCGTCCGTTAGCTCCCCAGACTCAACATACTCTAAGTGCCCGTGGTGGTAATGAAAAGGTACAGTATTATCTTAGTGCGGGTTATATGTATCAGGAGTCATTTTTGCGTAGCGAAAGTTTGGATTACGACCGCTTTAATCTTCGTTCCAATATTTCCACTAAGATAACTGACCGTTTGACTGTGGATTTCAATATGAGTGGAATCATGGACCAAAAGGATCAACCTTATACAAATGCCGACTGGATTATTCGTGCAATGCAACGTGCACCAGCTACTCAACCTATTTATGCGAATAACAATCCGGATTATTTGATGTATGGCTGGATTGAAGGTGATAATCCGGTAGCGATGATGGATGCCGATCAGGTAGGTAGTAAAACATATAACAATAAGTGGTTCCAGTCTTCCATTCAGGCAACATACGATATACCTTGGATTCAGGGTCTACAGTTGAAAGGTATGTTCAGCTATGATTATCAGATTGCAGATAATCGCATTCAAATGAAGACATTCAATGAGTATGAATATGATGCTGCAACAGAAACGTATAATTCCCGTAGGCTTCAGTTCCCTGGAACAAATACTCGTGAACATTTTACCAAACAGTCTTGGTTGTATCATGTTTCATTAAATTATGCACATACTTTTGCTGAGAAACATAATGTAAGTGGATTGCTTTTGTTGGAAGGACAGAGACGCGATGGCGATAATTTCTGGGCAAGACGTGAGATGTCATTGAATTTGGATTATTTGTTTGCTGGAAATTCTGCAAATCAGCAAGGTAATATGAATACAGGTGACAATGATTTGTATCAAAGAGCCAATATGGGTTTAGTGGGTAAGTTTGGTTACGATTATAAATCTAAGTATTTGGCAGAGTTCAGCTTCCGTTATGACGGTTCTTCTAAATTTGGGGCTGGTTCGCAATGGGGCTTCTTTCCTTCAGGTTCATTAGGGTGGCGTTTCTCAGAAGAGGCATTCTGGAAAGAGTCTGGTTTGGCTTTTATCAATAATGCAAAACTCCGTGCATCTTACGGTAAGTTGGGAGATGACAGTGCATCAAGCTACCAGTTTGTAACAGGATATACTTATCCTGCAGGTGGTGGTGCCAGTGACCGTCCTGGTGGCTATGTTTTCAATGGTTCCTATATCAATGCTGTGGCTAATAAAGGGATTGCCAATCCCTATATTACTTGGTATATTGCCAAAACATTTGATATCGGTGTTGACTTAGAAGCCTGGAATGGATTGTTGGGCATTTCTGCGGACTATTTTAGTCGTTCCCGTACTGGTCTTTTAGCTACGCGTGCTACTAGCCTGCCTACAGTTGTGGGAGCAGGTTTACCTCAAGAAAATTTGAACGGAGACTTTACGCATGGTATAGACCTTGAAATTTCTCACTATAACCGTATTGGGGATTTGAATTATAACATAAAAGGACTGTTTTCTTATACTCGTACAAAGAGTACAGATGTCGAACGTGGTGAGTCTGGTAACTCTTATGAAAATTGGAGAAACAACTCGACTGACCGTTATCAAAATATTGTTTGGGGGTATGGAGATGGAGGTCGTTATACTTCCTACAATAGTATAGCGAATAGTCCAATTTTTACGGGATACGGAACATTGCCAGGTGATTATAGATATCAAGATTGGAATGGTGATGGTATTATTTCTGATTTGGATGTCCATCCTATTGGTTATGAAAATCGTCCCTTAATTAATTTTAGTTTAAATATTGGTGCAGATTGGAAAGGATTTGATTTGAATCTGCTGTTCCAAGGTGCAGCGATGCAATACAATCGTTATATAGAGCAATTGCGTGAGCCGATGTGGGGTAATGATTATTCGAATGCTTTGGATTACTTTATGGATAGATGGCATCCCGTTGATCCTACGGCAGATCCATATAACCCGAACACGGAATGGATTAGTGGTGAGTATGCTTACACTGGTACGCTCTCAAATGAATGGTCGGCGTATAATGTACACAATTCAAGCTATGTTCGTTTGAAAAGTGCTGAGTTAGGGTATACATTCCCACAAAAATGGCTTGGAAGGAGTGGAATCAAGAATTTGCGTTTGTATGTAAACGGCTACAATTTATTTACCATTAAGGCTGTGCCCTTTGATCCGGAACATTCTGGTAATGATACCTGGGGTAACTTGTATCCGTTAAACAGAACATTTTCAATTGGTGTAAACGTTAAATTTTAATTAATAAGTAGAAGTATGAAAACATTGAAAAATATATTGTGTATGACACTCCTTTTCGGAATGTCTGCGTGTATTGACCTGGATCTTCCACCGTTGAATGTTATCCAGAATACAGATGTATTTGGTTCACAAAATGGAATTAACAGTTATTTGGCCCGTGTGTATAGTGGAATGCCTATGGAGGATTTTCGTTATTCTCCTGAAAGAGGTTTCTTTAATGGTTACGTAATGACTGGGATGAGTGTAATGGATGGTGAAGCCATCTGTTCTAATCAAGGTAAGGGGGCCCAAAGTGAAAATACTAAATATTGGGGGGATGCTTATAATTCCTTGCGTGATATAAACTACTTTCTAGAAACCCTTCCCCAGTATGCGTCGAATTTTCATGAATCAGATATGAATACTTGGAAAGGAGAAATGTATTTCAACCGAGCTTTTGTTTATTTTGCTTTGGTAAAACGTTATGGTGGTGTACCTATTGTTAATGAGGTCTTGAATTATCCTGGCCAGTCTATTGAAGAATTAAAAATACCTCGTTCTTCAGAAGATGCTGTTTACCAACAGGTCAAGGCCGATTTGGATATGGCATACGAGTTACTTCCGGAGACAAATGAATTAGGACGTGCAACCAAATATGCTGCACTTGCCCTAAAATCGAGAGCGATGTTATTTGCTGGTTCAATTGCAAAATATAATGAGATTGAGCTGGTGGATAAGAATACGGGTTATCAATTGTGTGGAATTCCTGCTGCGAAGGCAACTGAATATTTTAAAGCTGCTTATGATGCAGCAAAAATGTTGGAAGGGCATTTTTCATTATATAAAAAGGAATGGGTAGCAGATAATAAAGAGGCCCAGTATCAGAATTTTGTAAATATGTTTTTTGATGACAATAGTCCCGAAAATATTTTGATTCGTCAATATCTGTATCCTAATTCTACGCATAGCTATGACTGTTTTTCAATTCCTCGTCAATTTATGGTTGGTGGTTATTCCTCAGCTGTAGGTCCTACTTTGGACTTTGTGGAGATGTTTGATGGATTTCCTAAAGATGAAAACGGCCATATCAAGACTACAGAAAATGGAAAATATATGTTGTATGATAACTTGACTGATTTGTTTAAAGATGCAGAACCACGTTTGCGTGCAACAGTTATCCTCCCGGGGGAACAGTTTAAAGGGGAAGCGGTGGAAATGTGGCGTGGCATTTATATTGGTCCGACAGATGGTGGAATTTCTCCGTTGATCCCAGAAGGGACATTAGCTAAATATGAATCAACAGAATGCAAAGATCTAATAGTGACTAGTGCAAATGGCAGTGAACAAACTCCTTATAAACTTTCTAATGGAGAAATGATGAATCCTGCTGGTCGTAGCGGTTGTTTTTACAATGATGAGGCTAGTGCTATCTCTGGTTTTTCTGTACGCAAGTATTTGGACCCTAATTTAGAGGCTTCACTTGTTGTGTTGAATCGGTCGGCACAATCGTGGATTGAATTTCGATATGGTGAAGTTTTGTTGAATCGTGCTGAAGCTGCTATGGAATTAGCAGAAGCTGGTCAAGGGGAAAGTTATAAAGAGGATGCTTATACTTGTATCAATGTGATTCGTGAGCGTGCTGGTGCCATACTGTTGGGTAATGTTGCAGAGACAACAATGGAAATTGTTCGTACTGAGAGACGTAAAGAATTAGGGTTTGAGAATAAAACTTGGTGGGATATGAAACGTTGGCGTACTTTAGACAGAGAGCAGAACAATAGAATTTATAGGATTTTGATGCCGTTTTATGCGGATAAAGCCGGTAAATGGTTCTTTGATGCTCGGTATGATGAAAAGAATACCCGCTATACAGTGGATTCCCGTTGGTATTATTTGGATATACCAGTGGATATAATCAATAGCGATGGATTAGTGCAAAATCCTGGTTATTAATTTACTAAAATTGAGAACAATGAGAAAGATCATTTATTTGTTAGCAGTAAGCTTTATTATGTTGGCTGGAACTTCTTGTCAGAAGTTTGATAATTATGAAGAGCCTCAGGAAACATTAAAGGGAACTATTATTGATAAGGGAACGGGTACTCCCTTTCTTACAGAAACGGGAAATAATGGAGTTCGTATCAAACTTATGGAGTATAGTTGGAGTGATAACCCGACTCCTTACTATTTTACAGTTAAGCAGGATGGCACGTTTAACAATACCAAAATATTTAAAGGTTACTATAATATAGAGCCGGAAGGGGCATTCGTTCCTTTGGTATTGAAAAATTCTAATGGTGAGATTATATCTGATGAAAGTGTGAGCATGGATATAAAGGGTACTGTAGACTTGAACTTTGAGGTAGAACCGTTTTTGCGTGTAGAATATATTGGCGAACCAATGATTGATGGTCATAAGATTACAATTAAAGCTAAGATTACTCGAGGCACTACTCATCCAGATTATCAACAAGCTGTGTCAGATGTGTATTTATTTATTAATGGTTCAAGTCCTTATGTTGGAAGTAATAATTTTGATGATCGTTACGACAAACATCTAAGTGGAGAAGAAGTAAAGGACATTATTGGAAAAACGATTACTTTAACTACTGAAGGAGAACTTCCCGCCGGTAGGACTTATTACCTCCGTATTGGGGCACGTATTGATAAAGATATTGCAGGTGCCAAGCGGTATAACTATGCGGATGTGAAGACTGTCATCATTCCTTGATTGTTATTAGATTGATATTTAAAGGACTATAATCTGTAGGCTTAATCCATTTGTTAGATTATATTGGGCAAATGGATTAAGCCAAAGATAGCTATACCTAAAAATGTATTATAAAAATGAGAAAGAAGATTGTTTTATTTCTGTTTCTTTTCTGTTCTATAATAACTTCAGCACAGCATAAAGTTACTGTATCATCACCTGACAGAAAACTTAGATTTTCATTGCAAGTAACTCCGGAAGATTTATCTTATGAAGTTGATTATAAAAAGCAGTCGATAATTACGAATTCTTTGTTGGGGTTTGACTTTGATAGTGGAGAGTTTTGCAGTAATCTTTTAGTTGGTAAGGTACGTCGTAAATCTATTGATGAAACTTATAAACTACTTGTAGGTAAGGTGAGTATTGCCCGGAACCATTGTAATGAGGCTGTAATTCCTTTGCAGGAGCCAACTACGGATCGTAGGATTAATTTGATTGTAAGAGTATTTAATGATGGGGTCGCTTTTCGTTATGAATTTCCTGAACAAAAAGGATGGAATTCATATGTAATGTATGATGAGAAGACACAATTTAATCTGAGTAGTAATCCTAAGACATTATTGATGTATCTTCCTGGGTACGCAAATACTCATGAAAGTGTTTATGAGCATGTGGCTTACAACGAGATTACCGAACAGCGTTTGATAGAGATGCCAGTGACTTTTGAATTTGGCAATAAAATCTTTGTATCTATCACGGAAGCTGCTATACGTGATTATGCAGGCATGTATTTGATGAAGGAGGAAAATAAATTGATAGGTAAATTGTCTCCGCATCTTGGGCAGGAAAAGGTTAAAGTTGAAGTCGAAACTTTCCCGCATAATACGCCATGGCGTGTAATTTCAATAGCTGACCGTATTGGTGCTCTGTTGGAAACCAATATATTGACTAGTCTAAATGAACCATGTAAGCTGGAAGATACATCATGGATTAAACCATGCCGTACTACATTTACTTGGTGGAATGGTAATGTTGTTCCTGACAGTACTTTCTCTCCTGGTAATAATTTTGATACGAATAAATATTATATTGATTTTGCAGCTCGTAATGGTTTGGACGCTCATGGTATTTATGGGTATGCTGAAACGCCGTGGTATTACGATGATAACTTTAATTTTGGTCATGCAGGTCCTAATGCTGATGTTACTAGACCAATTCCATGTTTAGATATGCCACGTATTGTTGAATATGCAAGGAGTAAAGGAGTAGGGATACATCTTTGGGTACATTGGCGTCCATTGTATAAAAAGCTAGAGGAAGCTTTTGAGTTATATGAGAAATGGGGGGTAAAGGGACTTATGGTTGATTTTATGGAACGTGATGATCAGGAAATGATACGTATACAAGAAGATATATTGAAGTGTGCTGCCAAACATCATTTGTTTATCCAGTTTCATGGTTCCAGTAAACCTTCAGGACTTATCCGGACTTATCCAAATGAGTTTACGCGTGAGGGAGCTCTCAATTATGAAGTATGTAAATGGGACGATGCTGTTAATGCAGATCATGATATCTCCATTCCATTTACTCGTATGCTTGCTGGTGCTACTGATTATCATTTAGGTGGTTTTCGTGCTTTGCCACGTTCAAAATTTAAAATTCAGTATGTCAATCCGTATGTAATGAGTACTCGTTGTCATATGCTGGCTATGTATATTGTTTTAGAAAACCATTTGACTTCTTTATGTGATACTCCTGAGGCTTATGAAGGTCAACCTGGATTTGAAGTGTTATGTAATGTTCCAGGGACATGGGATGAAATATATGTACCGCTGGCAGAAATTAATCAACATGTAACTGTGGCCCGTCGTAGCAGAACAGATTGGTGGGTAGGTACTATTAATAATAGTGTAGCTCGTGATTTACAATTAAAGCTTGATTTTCTTGAAGATGGAATTTATGAGGCTATTATTTATACAGATGCTTCAGATGTAGATGAAAATGCAAATCATTTGAATAAAGAGATACGTAAGGTGACTAAAGAGGATATCATTAGGATGCCGTTGGCATCGGATGGAGGTTCTGTTGTTTATCTTACTAAAGTGCAATAATGTTTCTATAATTTTAATGTCATGAATAGAAGAAATTTCATAAAAAAAGTAGGGCTTTTGGGAGCTGGATATGCAATTAATAAAAATTTAATATTTGCTAACCCTGTAAATGGGGGGATAGCGGATTCTTCTGTTCCCTTTCCTACTGTACGGAAAGAACTTTCTGAAAGAAATTTTAGTAGCCCGGCAATTGAAAAGGCTATTGCTACTTTCAAAAAAGAAGTGAAGAATAAAGAATTGGGATGGCTGTTTGAGAATTGTTTTCCTAATACTTTAGATACTACTGTTTTTTATTCAGAAAAGAATGGGCGTCCGGATACTTACGTGATAACTGGCGATATTGATGCTATGTGGTTGAGAGATAGTTCAGCACAAGTATATCCGTATTTGGATTTTATGTCTGAAGATAAGAAATTGCAAAATTTGATAGCAGGTGTTATAAATAAGCAGGTTACATTTATTTTGAAAGACCCGTATGCTAATGCTTTTCATGATGATGATACCAAATATACGAGATGGGCAAGTGATCATACAGAAATGAAACCTGGTGTTCATGAGCGTAAATATGAGTTGGATTCACTTTGTTATCCGATTCGTTTGGCATATGGATATTGGAAGAAGAGTGGTGATAGCTCTCCATTTGATGCGCAATGGAAAAAATCAATAGAAGTCATATTGAAAGTGTGTAAGGAACAACAAAGAAAAAAAGATAATGGTCCTTATAGCTTTCGCAGAACTTCAGAATGGGCTATAGATGCTGTTCCAATGGGGGGAGTAGGTTATAAAGTAAATCCGGTCGGATTGATTTGCTCTACTTTTAGGCCTAGTGATGATGCTACCGTTTTTCCATTTCTTATTCCCTCTAATTTCTTTGCTGTTGTTAGTCTTATGCAGGCCTCGGAAATGATACGTAAGATAACAAACGATGATGGATTGGCGGATGAGTTGATAGCATTGAGTGATGAAGTGCGTCGGGCTTTGCAAGAATATGCTGTAGTCAATCATCCCCAGTACGGTAAAATATATGCATTTGAAGTTGATGGTTTTGGTTCAGCCTATTTAAGTGATGATGCCAATGTTCCCAATTTATTGTCTCTTCCTTATTTGGGTGGAACAGAACGTCATGATCCTATTTATGAGAATACAAGGAAGTTTGTTTGGTCGAAAGGAAATTCATTTTTCTTTAAAGGTACTGTAGCCGAAGGTATTGGAGGGCATCATATTGGAACTGATATGATATGGCCAATGAGCATTATAATGAAAGCTTTGACGTCCAATGATGATAAGGAAATCAAGTATTGTATACAGACTTTACAAAAGACACATGGTGGAACGGGCTTTATACATGAATCCTTTCATAAAGATGATCCAAAGAAATTTACTAGAAGTTGGTTTGCTTGGGCAAATACCTTGTTTGGTGAATTACTATGGAAGACGTTTACTGAGAGACCTCATTTACTAGAATAATCATTAAACTAAAACGAATAAAAGATGAATATTTTGAAGAACAATTTTTGGGTTTTGGTAGCTATTTTATTACTGACTGGTTCTCAAGTTATAGCTCAGAATATATACAAGTGGACTGATGAACTAGAACTATTGAAAAGAGTAGATAAACTTCCTGAATATCGTACGGATTCTTATGTGGAACAATTTTCTAGTTATGATAGAAAATGGGGTAATGACGATGGATTTGCGGGAACCTATTCTTTTCTGCGTAAAGAAGATAATAAGCTTGTCATTGCAGAAATGGAAGGGCCAGGTGTAATTAATCGTATTTGGACTCCTACTCCTACAGATAATATGTTGTATTTTTATTTTGACGGCCAAAAAGAACCAGGCCTGAAGATTAAGTTTTCAGACTTATTCTCTGGTAAGGTCTATCCGTTTACTAAACCTATTTGCGGCAATGAAATAGGAGGTTTTTATTGTTATTTACCTATCACTTATAAGAAATCATGTAAAATAGTTTTTGATGGTCCTAAATTGGAATTTATCCAAATACAATATCGCTCTTTACCAGGCAAGAAAGTGGAAACTTATACGGGAGAACTCTCGCAGGAGGATAAGGATTTACTTGCAGAGGTCAATAGAATATGGGCAGATATAACCCCTGAGGTATCTAGTTATACTTTAGGAAAGTCCGCGAATACTCAAATTAAAGAAGCTGTGTTTACTATCAAGCCTGGTGAAGAATTTTCTTTCTTTGAGATGGAGGAAGCTGGACGGATTATTGGGTTAGAAGTGGATGGTGGCACTTCTTTTGAAGGAATATATAAAGATATACTTCTTTCTGCTCGATGGGATAATGAGAAAGTGGAAGCTATTTATTCTTCAATTGCCGATTTTTTTGGGTATGCTTATGGAAAAGGAGCTATGCGGAGCATTATAATGGGTAAGCGGGGAAGTACTAATTATTGCTATTTTCCTATGCCTTTTGATAAATCTGCATTACTCAAGATGATTTATAAGAAGAGGGAGGGGATGCGGCAGTCTCCAGTTTCTATAAATGTAAAGGTTTACTACAATGAGCATGAACGTGATATTAAAAAAGAAGGTAAATTTTATTCTATATGGCATCGTGAAAGAACTCCGTTAGGTAAATTTCATTGTTTTCTATCACAGAAAGGAAAAGGACATTATGTTGGTACTATACATCAGGCTCAGGGCTTACGTCCAGGTATGACTCTTTTCTTTGAAGGTGATGATAGTACTTATGTTGATAATAAGATGAGGTTGCATGGAACAGGTTCTGAAGATTATTATAATGGCGGCTGGTATGCTTTACTTGATCGTTGGGATAGAGGCAACAGTTTACCTATTCATGGCTGTTTGGACTATTCGCTTCCAATGGGACGTACAGGAGGGTATCGTTTCTTTTTATCAGACAAAATGTCTTATGAAAAAGAAATTTATCATGGAATGGAACATGGTGAAGTGAATAATAATTTTCCAGTAGACTATACCTCCGTTTCTTTTTTCTATTCAGAACAACCATTATTGGAAAGAGTCGAATTTTCAGATGCACAACGTACAGTTTATCTTCCCACTGTACATACTTATTTCCCACAGTTGATGAAACTAACTTTGGGAGGAGGAGTTCAGGTTGTACATGACAGAGGTATTCGTATGACTACTCAACATAATGGTATGGTGCGTATCATGTTGGATGATGTTCCTGAAGGTAAATATAAAGTACTGATTAATTACTTTGAGAAACCTAATGGTGCAGATTTTCAAATTTGGCAACGTCAGAAACAGTTGTCAGACTGGATTTCGACGAAAGGAGATGAGGAATTGTTTAAGGATAAGATATATGTCGGCGATATTGAACTTACAGAACAAACTAATTCCATAACTGTACATGTAAAAGCTAATAAAGAGGGAAATCAGTTTGAATTGGCATTAATAACTCTTGAGAAAATTGAATAATATAATACTTGGAGTGAAGGAAATATGAAAATAGTAAATAGAAAGGAACTTCTGTTTCTGAACTTTATGGCTTATAGTCTTATCGGAAATGCTGGAGTTATACAGTTGGATAATCCAAAAGGTGAGGATGGTAAAGTACTCACTATTACAAATGTGTGTAAAGTAGCTCGTGTTACTGGGGAGGCTCTTCCTGGTGAATCTATTTATAATCCTAATAATACTGGCTCGGATTTTGATGTTTATGGTTCAGACCTTGGAATAATGTGGCATACCCGTAAGAATCAAGTTGGGCTTTTTTTTGGTGATACCAGTGGGGAGGGCTTTGTTATAAATAAGAATGGAGGTAATGGTTCTAATTGGCGTTCTAATGTAGTAGCTTTTTCATCAGATACGGATTTGACAGATGGATTGAAAATTGATTCTATGTTGTTGGATTCTGAAGGTAAAGCGCGTGAGATATGTGCCGGTGGAAAAACGCATCCTGAAGTGTACCAAACTTCTATTCCTACCAGTGCCATTCGAGCAGGAAAGTTGGATTGTGTTCATTATATGAATATTCGTGATTGGGGAGGACCTCATGGTCGGTGGTTAACTAATTTTTCATCACTTTACACGTCTAAGGATGGTGGAAGTACTTGGGAACGTTGTCATGAAGTTACTTTTTCTCCAGATAGCCATTTTTCTCAGGTAGCTTATGCCAAACGAAATGGCTGGGTTTATATGATTGGTACACAATCGGGGCGTGGAGATGCTGCCTATTTGGCCCGTTTTCGTGAGAAGAATATTCTTGATATGAAGTCTTACGAATTCTGGAATGGTGAACGGAAAGAATGGGTATGTGGTAAAGAGGAAGCTGCTACTCCTATTCTTCGAGGGCCGGTAGGAGAGGCCTCTTTACTGTGGCATAAAAAGTTCAAACGTTGGATTTTGACCTATAATTATGATCCTAATTATGATAAGACTCCTATAACAAAGAAAAGTTGTATCCTTTATTGTACGGCAGAAGATATTACAGAATGGGGGGCTCCCAAAGTGTTATATCCAACTCACTATTGCGCTTATTTACATCCTCTTAAAGATAATGAGGATAAGATATGGTTTATTTCGTCTAAATGGGGACCATATAATACTTTCTTAATGAGTGCAGATTTACATCTGGAATAAACTTTGAAATAAAGGAATTACTATTATGCGAAAATTAATCCTATTGTTTTTTTTTGTGAGCAGTGCTTTGTGGCTGCATGCCAAAGACTTTACCCAGTATGTCAGTCCTCTTGTCGGCACGCAGTCTACTTTCGAGCTTTCCACCGGTAATACCTATCCTGCGATCGCACGTCCCTGGGGTATGAACTTCTGGACTCCTCAGACGGGTAAGATGGGTGACGGCTGGCAATACGTCTATACAGCGAACAAGATCCGTGGTTTCAAGCAGACACACCAGCCCAGTCCTTGGATTAACGACTACGGGCAGTTCTCCATTATGCCGGTGGTTGGCAAACCCGAGTTTGATGAAGAGAAGCGTGCAAGCTGGTTCTCCCACAAGGGCGAAGTGGCACTTCCTCATTATTATAAGGTATATCTTGCCGAACACGATGTGGTTACCGAGTTCACCCCTACCGACCGTGCCGTATTGTTCCGTTTCACTTTTCCTGAAAATGATCATTCATACATTGTTGTCGATGCCTTTGACAAGGGCTCTTATGTGAAGATACTTCCGGAACAGAATCGTATTATCGGTTATACTACCCGTAACAGCGGCGGTGTTCCCGAGAACTTCAAGAACTATTTCGTGATAGAGTTCGACAAGCCTTTTACTTATAAGGCTTCTGTAGCCGATGGCGTCTTGAGCGAGAATAAGGTTGAGCAGGAAGCCGGACACGCCGGTGCTGTTATCGGTTTCAAAACCCGCAAGGGTGAAGTGGTACATGCCCGTGTAGCCTCCTCTTTCATCGGTTTTGAGCAGGCTGACCGTAACTTGAAGGAGCTTGGCAATGACAATTTGGAAACATTGGTTCAGAAAGGCCAGGATGCCTGGAACAAGGTGCTGGGCCGTATTGATGTGGAAGGCGGAACCCTTGACCAGTACCGTACTTTCTACTCATGTTTGTATCGTTCCTTGTTGTTCCCGCGTGCATTCTATGAACTGGATGAGGCAGGAAATCCGATTCATTACAGTCCCTACAATGGGCAAGTGTTGCCCGGCTATATGTATACGGATACCGGTTTCTGGGACACTTTCCGCTGTCTTTTCCCATTCCTCAACCTGATGTATCCGTCGGTGAACAGGCAGATTCAGGAAGGCCTTGTCAACACCTATAAGGAAAGCGGTTTCTTTCCCGAATGGGCAAGTCCGGGTCACCGTGGCTGTATGATTGGCAACAACTCTGCTTCCGTGCTGGCAGATGCCTATCTAAAAGGCGTGAAGGTGGAGGACGTGCAGACACTGTACGAAGGTCTCATCAACGGTACAAAGAATGTCCATCCCGAGGTTTCTTCCACGGGTCGCCTCGGCTATGAGTATTACAACAAGCTTGGTTATGTTCCCTACGATGTGAAAATCAACGAGAACACTGCCCGTACTTTGGAGTATGCTTATAATGACTGGTGCATCTACCGCATGGCAAAAGAATTGAACCGTCCGAAGAAGGAGCAGAAACTCTTTGCGGAACGTGCCATGAACTATAGGAATGTATTTGATAAGGAAAGCAAGCTGATGCGTGGTCGTAATCAAGACGGCCAGTTCCAGGCTCCTTTCTCTCCATTGAAGTGGGGCGACGCCTTTACTGAAGGTAACAGCTGGCACTATTCCTGGTCTGTATTCCACGACCCTCAAGGTCTGATAGACCTGATGGGTGGAAAAGAGTCTTTCGTAGAGATGCTTGACTCTGTATTTATTGTCCCGCCCTTGTTCGATGACAGCTACTACGGCCAGGTAATCCATGAAATCCGTGAGATGACAGTGATGAATATGGGTAATTATGCCCATGGCAACCAGCCCATCCAGCACATGATTTACCTTTATAACTACGCCGGGGAGCCTTGGAAGGCCCAATATTGGCTTCGTCAGGTTATGAACCGCATGTACACTGCTGGTCCCGACGGTTATTGCGGTGACGAGGACAACGGTCAGACTTCGGCGTGGTATGTCTTCTCTGCACTTGGTTTCTATCCGGTTTGCCCTGGTACGGACGAGTATGTACTGGGCGCCCCTCTGTTCCGTAAGGCTACCCTCCATTTCGAGAACGGTAAGTCCCTGACAATTGACGCTCCGGATAACTCACCGGAGAACATGTATATCGAGTCTCTCAAGGTGAACGGCGTGGATTATTCCAGGAATTATCTGACGCATGGCGATTTGCTGAATGGCGGTACCTTGAGGTTTGATATGGGCAGCCAGCCTAATATGAAGAGAGGTACGCAGCCGGAAGATTATCCTTATTCTTTTTCCAGGGAGTAAATGTGTTTAGGGTTCTTTTTTTGAGGTTTTTAGATTGTTAGGGTATGAACGACATCCCAGAAGAATAGTGGGGTGTCGTTCTTTGTTTATTTTCATTCACTAACCACCTTCCCATATTCAGCCACCGCCATCTTCTTTGTCAGATACGCATCAATCAGGTTGGTGTGTGCCTGCGTCCACGAGAGTTGTGCGGACAACACATCTGCCATGCTGGCTTTTCCTTCATTATAAGAGAAGGTGACAAGGCCCAGATTCTCTTCGGCGAGTATCATATTCTCCCGGGCCGTCTTGACTTGCTGTTCAGTTTCCGTCAGTTTTGTGGTGGCTGCGGAGAGCTCTTCCAGAATATTGTCCGTTACATAGCTTTGTTGCAGCTTCTGTATGCCGATATAGGCTTTCTGTTGGCGGTTTGTCTTGAAGCGGGCTCCCCAACGGAAGATGGGGATGCTGACATTGACTCCTACGACGGGAGTATGAGGTACATCCTGCCCCATATAGGTGATTCCCGTATCCCAACCGGTAGCGAGGAACATGTTGACTTGTGGGTTGTAGCGGCTGAGGGCGGCATGCCGTTGCGCTTCACTGCGGGCGATGTTCACGGAGGTACTGGCATATTCTGCCCGGCGAAGCAGCACATCATCCAGGCCCAGAGGTATGATGGAGGCAGTCGGTATATCTATTTCGGCTATGCTGTCTATGGGAGCGTCCGGTTCCGAGCCCATAAGGATATTCAGTTTTTGCAGGGCAAGGGTATGGTTTTGGCGTGCCTTGATGTACTGCAATTCGGCTTCCTTACGTCGGGTGGAAATCATCAGCAAGTCTGTGCGGCTGATGGCACCGTCATCAAAGCGGTCTTGGATGATGTCGTACTGCTGTTGTACAATATCCTGAAAGGTAGCCGCGGCTTTCAGACCGGCACGGGCGGCAGAGGCATTCCAATAGACGGCGTCACTTTGATAGTGTATCTGGTCGAGGGTCAGCTCTGTGGTAAGTTGGTCCAGTGCCTCTTCGGCTTGCGCCACTTTCTTTTGGGCTATTAGGGAACCTCCGGTATAAAGCGGCTGCGTCAAGGTGGCAAGTGCCTGATAGGTATAAGGGTGGTAGTCTCCTTTCGGACTGTTCCATTGGTCCAGATGATTGAGATTGGCGGTACCCTCGGCAGTGATGTCAATCTGGGGCAGGAAACCGGTGGAGGCAATCTTGCGTGCCTCGGTACTGGCGAATGTTTTCAGATGCTGTTGTTTCAGAATCTGGCTGTATGCTTCTACCTTGTCGCGGTATTCTTCGCGGCTCAGATATGCTTGTTGTGCCCCGGCATTCAGTCCGGAGCACAGTAATGATAGAATAAGTATATTTGTTTTCATCATTCAATTGGTAAACTGTAAATTGTTGAATGTTCTCTCACTTGATTTTATGAATGGCGCAATAAGCCACCGGCAGCACGAATAGTGTCAATGCCGAGGCTACCAGCAAACCACCCATGATGGTTGCCGCCATGCCGCCGAACATGGCGTCGAACAATAACGGCAACATTCCCAGGATAGTGGTACCCGATGCCATGGCCACCGGGACAATACGGGTGGTCGTTGCACTGATAACGGCTTCACGCGGTGCTTTTCCGGCAACGGTTTCCGTATCAATCTGGTCCACCAGCACGATGGCATTCTTGATATTCATTCCAATCAGCCCCAGCAAGCCGAGGATGGAGAAGAAGTCGAATGATTTCCCCAATACCACTAGTCCCAGTACAATACCTATAAAGATAAGCGGCAGCATCAGCAGGATAACAATCGGCTTCCGGTAGCTGCGGAACAGAAACAGCAAGGTGACGAACATAAGGAAGAATGTCAGCGGCAGGTTAGCTGCCAGTGCGGCATTGCTTTCTGCCTGGCTTTCCTGCTCTCCGAAGTATTTCATGGTGTAACCTTCGGGCACATCAATCTCTTCTTGCACTTGCTTCCATATACGGTTGAAGGCGGCAATGGCATTCACACCGCGGCGTGGGTCGGCCTGCGCCATCATCACCATCTGCCGGTTGTAGTCTTTCACATTGGAGAACTTGTACTGGAAGTCGAACCGGCTGACGACTTGTTCCAGAGTGGTTGTTTCGCGTGCAGTGCCGAATACGGGGAGTGTACGCAAGTCGTTGATGCGGAAAGAGTCGATAGTTTTATCCTTCAACAGAACGGGAAGTACCTGGTCTCCTTCCCTGTATTCCCCAAGTGTCATGCCGTTCGTACCGATCTGGATACTCTGTGCCATGCTTTGACGGGAGATACCCAACGGTTGTGCACGCTCCTGACTGTAAACGGGATGCCATACCGGTATCTTATTGCCCCAGGAGTTGCGCACGTTGATAAGTTCGCCGTCACGGTGCATGATGTCCAGAGCCTTGTTGGTCAACATGACCAGCGTATCCGTGTTATTGCCGATGAACCCGATTTCAATGGCGGCATCTACAGCAGGAGAGAGCTTGAACAACATGGTACGGGTGATGGCATTGGGATAGTTGGCCTTCATGTAGGCATCAAGGTTCTCTTCCTGCTTCTTGGTATATTTGCTGTCCGTTACTTCCACCAGGATATTGGCGAAGTTAGGTTTGGGGCCGACGGAAGTGGAGGCCAGATAGTAACGCAACGGTGTGCTGCCGAATGTGACGGATACCCGTTTCACTTCCGGCTGCTGCATCAGATGCGCTTCCACCTTTTTCATTTCGGTTTCTACTTCGCGGATGCTGTACCCGTCCGGATAGAATACATCTGCCCGAAAGTAGGGCTTGTCCAGAGAAGGGAAGAAGTTCTGGGGCATCAGCCCCATGACGATGAGGGAGAGGATGAACAGTGCTGTAATGCTTCCAAGGGTCAACGCCTTCTTGCGTATCAGTGTGCTGAGGATGGAGGCGAATTTATGGTAGAAAGGCTTGTCGTATGGGTCTTTACCACCATCTTTAGCCTTTGCTTTCAGTATGAAGTTGCCGAATGTAGTGGTTTGTGTCAACGCCAGCACCCAACTTAATCCCAGGGAAATGGCCAGCACTACGAATAGCGGTTTCACGATTTCGGCTACGGAAGAGGGAGCTAGATACAGTGGCAGAAATGAACAGATGGCAATGAACGTTGCTCCCAGCAATCCCCATTGGGGACCGGTGGCACCGTCTATCAGCGCTTTCCGGCGGTCGATGCCGCGGGCAATGGCAATTTGGGCATTATCTGTCACCACGATGGCATTGTCCACCAGCATTCCCATGGCTATGATGAATCCGGCGAGGGAGGTCCGGTTCAGACCTACGCCAAGAAACGACATAATGAGCAGTGTGCCTCCGATAGAGAATATAAGGGAAGAGCCAATCAGTACTCCTGCACGCATGCCCATCACCAGCATGATGATTACAATCACAATCAGGATGGATTCTATCAGATTGATGATGAACCCGTTGTTGGCTTCTTTGGCAATCACGTTTTCGGGATACAGACTTTCCAGTTCCAGCCCCACGGGGATGAGGGGCATGAGTTCGGCAAGCCTCCGGTCTACCAGTTCACCGGTTTTTACCACATCCTTTGTCGGGTCGGTGGAGATGCCGATACCGATGGCGCGCTTTCCGTTGACGTGCATGATATTGCCGGGAGGTTCCATGTATCCCTTTTCAATGATGGCGATGTCACCCAGCTTGACTTGTCCGCCGGAGGTAGTGATAACCTGGTTGCGGATATCATCGACAGTCGTGTAGGTACCGTTGGCCACAATGCGTAACTGTTGTTCTCCGGCGCTGATTTCACCCGTATTGATAATCTGGTTCTGCGATTGTAGCAGGCTGGCCAGCTGCTTGGGGTCGATACCCATTCCTGCCAGCTTGTTTACGGAGATGAATATATGGATGACCTCTGTCTGTGTACCGAAAAGGGCTACCTTCATCACACCGTCTGCCGTGATGACTTGTGTCTTGATTCGTTCCGCCCAGTTTCTCATTTCTTCATAAGAGAAACCGTCGTCACCCACCAGGCCGTAATAGATGCCGAAAACGTCTCCAAAATCATCCGAGACGGTCGGTACAGAAGAGCCTGCGGGCAGTTGGGGCTGTATATTGAGCACTTTACGCCGCAGTTCGTCCCACTTCTGCGGAATGGATGCGGCAGAGAGTGACGGTTGCAGTTCGAAGGTTATCTTGGAGAGTCCGTACATAGACTCTGACTTTATCTTGTAGACGCCGCTCATCGACTGTATTTCTCGGGAGATGGGTTCGGTGACGAGCCGTTCCACTTCTGCCGGCTCCGCTCCCGGGTAGCGTGTCATGATGACTGCCGACTTGATGACGAAAGGTGCGTCTTCCTTCTTTCCCAACCTGCCGAATGACAGTATACCGCCGATAAGCAGCACAGCCAGAAAGAAGTAGACTATCTTCGTGTTGTCTAATGAATATTGGGCTAGATTCATAATGAATATTTTTTAGATAAATGGGGAATGTAATGTGCCAATGTGATTAATCACATTAGTACCTTTATTGCTTCTCCTTCTGTCAGCTGGTATACTCCGGCCGTCACAACGGTTTCTCCCGGTTCCAACCCTTTAGAAATAAGCAGGTTTGCCTCTCCCGTTGGAGAATAAACGGTCACTTCGCGGCGACTGACTTTATTACCTTCCACCACCCATACATACGTTTTCCGGTTTTCACTGTCGCCAAATACGGCGCTTAACGGTACATTCATCAGCTTTTCTTCCAGAAAGGGAGCGACATCCGATACCAGCTTTATTTTGCATGTGAATCCCGGTTTTACGTCATAACGTGTACGGTCAAAGTGCGGGTCGTCAATTGTTATTGTCACCGGAATACCCGTCCCTGCTGTGGAGATGTCAAGATACTCTTCCAGTCTGGCATCGAAAGCCTCTGTGGGGTAGCTGTCGAACACCACCTTGAACTTTACGTCCTTGGCACGGAGCAGATAGAGATAATCATCCGGTACGGTGAACTTGATTCGTAGCTTCTGTGTATTTACCAGCTGTACAACCCCTTCTCCTGCATTGACACGCTGATAGTTCTCTACCAGCCGTTTTTCGATGGAACCCTCGAAAGGGGCTGTCAGCCGCGTATCCCGCATATTGTTGCCGGACAACTCGTAAGTGGATTTTGCTTTCTGATAGTTGGCTACGCTGATTTCGTATTCCTGCACGGAGATAGCCTGGCGGCCAAGCAGCCGTTTGTTACGTTCCACTTGTGCGGCAGCTGTTTCGTAGGCAGCCTTGTCGGCTGCATATTGCAGGGAGATGTCGCGTGGGTCGATGGCGGCAATCAGTTGCCCCTTTTTTACCCGCTGTCCCTCTACAACCGGGAGGCTGATGATTTGTCCGCTGACGCGGAAGGCAAGTCTCACATATTCCACGGCTTCCACTATTCCGGAGAAGTCTTTGCGGATAACCGACTGTGAACTGACTTGCGCAGTCTTCACCGGTCGGATAAGGGTATTGCTACCCTTTTGTTTTTGCCCGCACGACGTGATGAGCAACGCCATGACCAGGGCGAAAAGAAACATTTTTTTCATTGGTAAACAAGTATATAGTTATTCGTTCAGGTATATATAAAAACATAAAACCGGGAAAACAACCAAATGTTCTCCCGGTTATAGGATAAATGATGATTTAATGTGCCAATGTGCTAATTGGCTGCGCAATGTTTATGCTGCGCTATCACGCCGCAGGTCATTGGCACATTGGCATATTAATTTTCAATTCCGTCCCCCGTTCCAGCGTATATGGGTGTCCGTAGACTTGTATGTCCACTTTGCTGCCTGCTGTAAGCGAGATTTCGATTTCTTTTCCTACCCGTATGTGAAGTGTGTTTTTCAGATAATTCACCTTGAATGAATAGCTGTCCCATTTTTGCGGTATGACAGGGGAGAAACACAACGTCTCCTTCAGCACCTGCATACCTGCAAATCCGCGTACAATGGCCAGCCAGCTGCCGGGCATACTGGTTATGTGCAGACCTTGGTCTGCTTCGTTGTTGTAGTCGTCCAGGTCAAGCCGTGTGGCATGCAGGAAAAGCTGGTAAGCTTTTTCCACTTTGCCGATGCGTGCAGCCAGGATGGAATGGATGTGGGGAGAAAGGGAGGATTCGTGTACGGTCATCGGCTCATAGAACTCGAAATTGCGGCGGACGGTTTCCGTGTCAAAATAGAAATAATAGAGGTAAAGTCCGAGCAACACGTCACTCTGCTTGATGTAGCAAGAGCGCAGAATGCGGTCCCATGACCAATGTTGGTTGATGGGGCGTTCTTCGGCAGGAATGTTATCTGTACTTTCCAGTACTTTATCCATATAGCCGTCATTTTGGATAAAAATACCCCGTTCCTTGTCTTCCGGCAGATACATGTGTTCGATGATGTCTCTCCACCGGGCACTTTCCTTCACTTGGTCGAGATTGGTGATGCGGCGTATGTGGGCATATTCATCTGGATATTGCTGTGCCACCATTTCCAGAAAACGGAGGGTCATCTTGAGGCACTGTATACAGGAATAGTTAGTGTACCAGTTGTTGTCCACATTGTTTTCGTATTCATCCGGGCCGGTAACCCCCAGTATGACATATTTCTGTTTGGGTTGGGAGAAGGATACCCGTTGGCTCCAGAAACGGCTGACGGCAATCATTACTTCCAGGCCATATTTAGCGATATAGTCCATATTGCCCGTCAGCGCTGCATGCTGAACGATGGCATAGACAATGATATTGTTACGGTGGATTTCCTCGAAGGTTATTTCCCACTCACTGTGGCATTCCTCTCCATTGTTGGTTACCTGCGGAAACAACGCTGCACCGTCCTTGAAACCCAGTTTACGGGCGTTTTCGATGGCTTTGGGAAGCTGGTTGTACCGATATGCCAGCAAGTTCTTTGCAATCTCTTTGGGAGTGGAGAGCAGAAAAAACGGTACACAACACAGTTCCGTGTTCCAATAAGTATTTCCGCCATATTTTTCTCCGGTGAATCCTTTGGGGCCGATGTTCAGGCGCGGATCATCTCCCCGGTAAGTCTGATACAGCTGGAATATGTTGTACCGGATACCTTGTTGCGCTTCCGGGTCCCCTTCGATGACGACATCCGTTTCGTCCCAGATTTCCTGCCAGGCCCTTCGATGCTCTTCTACCAGCGTATTCCAGCCTATGCTCTTGGCTTCGCGTGCCTCGGTCATGGAGTGCTCCACCAATTCACTCCGTTCGTGGTAAAGAGAAGAAGCGATGGCGGTGTATTTGATGAGTGTCACGTTGTCTCCGGGTTTTACGTCGGCACCTACGCTGAAACCGGTCTGCTTTTCCTTTTCTATCCGTATGGGGTTGGCAGTGGTTTCCTTGTTGTTTTTGAAGAATTGGTAAGTCATGGCGTAGCACACTTGTGCATCTTCCCGGCGGGTCTGTGTCCAGAGATAGGCACAGCTGCTGGTAGAACCGGAACGCAGTATGTTCCATATTTTCAGGTTTGGCAGGTCGGCATCGTCTACTATATTCCCGTCAAGGATGGGCACGAGTGAGATTCTGCCGGTATAGTTGATGGAAGACACGCTGTACTTGATGAGACAGAGGTTGGGTCTTGCCATATTTGTGATATGCTCTACATGGATGTGGAGCTGGTTTCCGCGAGGAGACGTCACTTCCATGTCCCGGTAGGAGATACCTTCCTTCATATCCAGGCGGCGGTTGAAGCTGTCGACATCCCAGCCTGCCAAATCGAGTTCCTCATCGATGAGGCGCAGGTTGATGCGGCTCCAGTCAGCAGCCTTGGGTATACGGGTGTAATATGGGGGAAATCCGTTCTTCCACCATCCTACGCGGGTTTTGTCCAGGAAAGTGATGCCGGCCACAAATGAACCACGGTAACTGTCACTGCTGTAAGGCTCCTCAAAATACCCCCGTTGCCCGAAACGTCCGTTTCCGAGACTGAATATACTTTCCGACATCCGTTGACGGTCGGGGTGGAATTGGTCTTCGATGATGTTCCATTCATCGGTCTTGAGGTATTTTTTCATGGCGACGTGTTTTCTGTAGTTATCGCCGTAAAGATACGCAATATGCGGAAATAAAAGAGAAGAGTGAGGACAAAAATAGTGAAAGGGGAAGGGAGGGGATTAAAAAAGATAATATAGCACACAGATGACACAGATAAGGCAGATGAACATGGATTATTAGACAAACTTATCCATGTTCATCTGCCTTATCTGTGTCATCTGTGTGCAGAAGTAGGAGCTTGGTTCTATTTCTCTCCCTTAGTCTCTTTAATTAAATATACACAGAAAGCACCTATTATCAGCATCACTCCTGCCAATACAAGCATATTGATTTCGGGGGGCAGTACTCCTTTCGGAGTAAACAAGGACAGAATACTGCCGCCCAAAGCTGCCGCAATAATCTGTGGAATACAGATGGTACCATTGAAAAGACCTAAGTAGGTACCCATATGTCCTCCGCTCAGTGCATTGGTCAAGATGGTGAACGGCAGTGCCAGCATGGCAGCCCATGCACAACCTATCAGCAGGAAGGAAATGAACAACATATACGGATTATGCATAAAATAGGTGGAAATGAAACCTATACCTCCCAGAACAAGGCTGAGTGAGTAGACGCGGCGGCGGTCCTTGAACATCGGTATGCAGATGGCCCAAAGCACAGAGCCGATGGCTTGCACGGCAAACAGTACGCCTACCCAGTCGGCGGCATTCTGATATTGCAGGCTCTTGGTGTCGAGTACTATTTTGGTCACACCATCTACCAGGTGCTCCACTGTAGGGGCGTCAAAAGCATTGGCAGCGATACTGCCGTTGGTATAGGTCCACATGAACATAAAGGCAAACCAGCAGAAGAACTGTACCAGTCCGATAGTCCAGAATGCTTTCGGAGCCTTGATGAGCAGCTTCAGCATGTTGGTCTTTTCATGTTCCTCTTCTTCGGTGATGCCGTGATACTCTGCATATTCGGCAGGCGGCATCTCTTTTACTTTGATCGAAGTGTAGATGACGCAGAAGATAAGGATGGCTGCTCCGATGTAGAATGAGTAAATCACCGAGTCGGGGATTACTCCTTGGGGAGCTGTATTGCTGATGCCAATCCATGCAAAGATGAACGGGAAGAGATATCCCACCAGGCTGCCTGCATTGCAGAGAAAACTCTGGATGGAGTAGGCGAGCCCTTTTTGTTTCTCATTCACCATGTCACCCACCATCATTTTGAAGGGTTGCATGGCCATATTGATGGAGGTGTCGAGGAACATCAGCGATACCAGTCCGAAAATCATGGCTGTACTTACTGCCATGCCGAAGCTTCCGGCATTGGGTAGCAGGCACATGACGAGTACGGCCACCAACGAACCTATAAACAGATAAGGGATGCGCCGCCCGAAGCGTGTCCAGGTCTTGTCACTGGCGGCTCCCACGATGGGGTGTACAATGATACCTGCCAACGGCGGTAATATCCAGAAATAACTCAAATTATGCGGGTCTGCACCCAAAGTGGAAAAGATACGGCTGATGTTTGCACTCTGCAAAGCATATGCAATCTGTACGCCGAAAAAACCAAAGCTGATGTTCCACAGCTTCCAGAAACTTAAATCGGGTTTTACTTTCATGATGGTTTAATATGTTTTATTATTTCGTAGTTCCTCTTATCACCAGATTGGTACGTACTATCTTGTTGTTGCTTTTCTCTTCTCCCTCCAGCCTTCCGGTCAGAATGCTGAAAGCGCTTTTACCTACTTCCTCGCCATGCTGCTCCACGGTAGTCAGCTTCGGGTCGGTGCTTTGCGCAATGGCTCCGTCGGTGAATCCGCAGATGGATACTTCATCGGGAACTTTTACGCCGACCAGTTTGCAGGCATACAGTATGCCCGAAGCTGTCTCGTCGTTGATGGCAAAGAAACCGTCAGGACGGTTTTCGCTTTCCAGCAGGTCGGGAGTGATGGAGATGGCGCGTTCACGGGTGTCGCACAACAGAATCATGCTGTCGTCCACCGGAATTTTATACTTCTTCATGGCATCCAGGTAGCCGTTCCGGCGATTCTTGGTAATCTCTAGGTGGGGAGCCGCACCATAGAAAAGGATACGCTTGCATCCGGTCTGTATCATGTATTCCACGGCTGCAAAGGAGCCGGCATAGTCGTCCACCACCACTCGCTCGGTTTTCAGCCCCGTACATATACGGTCGTAAAAGACAATGGGAATATCGTTGTTCAGCAGCTCCTGGTAATGGTCGTATTGGGAAGTGTCCTTGGCAAGTGAAGCGATGACTCCGCAGACACGGGCGGCAAGGAAAGAATGTACAATTTTCACTTCCTGCTCGTACGATTCGCTGCTCTGCGCCACTATGATATTATATCCGGCATCCGCCGCTGCTTTCTCAATTCCGCTCAATACGCAGGAAAAGAAGTGGTGTACCAGTTGGGGGACAATGACGCCGATGGTATTGCTGCGGCTTGCGCGGAGATTTACGGCAAGTACGTTGGGCTTGTAGTTATGCTCGCGCGCATAGGCATGGACAAGGTCACGTGTTTCCTTGCTGATGTCCGGATTGTCTTTCAGCGCCCTCGACACAGTGGAGGGGGAGACATTCAGCGCCCGGGCAATATCCTTGATGGTAATCTGCGGTTTATTCATGGTATAGTTTTGAGGACAAAGATAAGGTAAACTTCCCTAATCCGATTGCAAAAATAACGTAATAAGGTAAATTGTGCTTATCCGTTGAGGTTTATCGGGTTGTAAGTTTGTGCAAACGATTGCAGATACCCGTATTTTGACAAATTAAGGTGATATATAGTTCTATATTCCCTAAATGCTTATATTTGCAGTACGCAATTAATGATGATAACGCCATGAAACACATGAAGTTTTTGACTTTCTTTTTTTGTATTGCCTTTGCAGTATTTGCATGCAGCAGCAATAATGAGACAGACCCCAATGCTGGTGGACTTCCCGATAAGGAGGAACCTCTGGCTACAGACTTTGCTAAAGGTGCCGACATCAGTTGGGTGACGGAGATGGAACATAAGGGTATGAAATTTTACAATACCTCCGGTGTGGAGACCGATTGTTTCCAGCTGATGAAGGATTTGGGCCTGAATGCAGTTCGACTCAGAGTATGGGTCGACCCCAAAGAACACGATAACTGGTGCAATACGGCCGATTTGGTGACGAAAGCCAAGCGTGCCGCAGAGCTGGGCATGGACGTAATGGTAGACTTCCATTACAGTGACTGGTGGGCCGACCCTGGACAGCAGCATAAGCCTGCTGCATGGAAAGGACTGAACTTGGCCGACTTGAAGAAAGCCATCGCCGGTCATACTGCCGATGTACTTAATGCGCTGAAAGCGGCAGGAGTTACTCCCAAGTGGGTTCAGGTAGGTAATGAAATCCGTCCGGGGATGCTTTGGGATGAAGATGCTGCATTGAGTGGTGCGTCCTATGATGTGAGGGAATGTGATGTAAAGGGTTCCAACAGCACTTCCGAGAAAGTGAAATACCGTAAGAACTTTGCCAATCTGGCTGCTTTTATCAATGTAGGATACGATGCGGTAAAGTCCGTCTTCGACGATGCCATTGTCATCGTCCATCTGGACAATGGATATGACAACGAATTGTATACCTGGTTCTTTAATGAACTGAAAGCCAATGGCGGTAAGTGGGATATGATAGGCATGTCACTCTATCCTTACTGGACGATGCTCGAGCACAAGGAATATACAGCTGATAGAACTATCACCGAGTGTATTGCCAATATTAATAGTGTAGCCCGGAAATACAACTGTGACGTGATGGTGGTGGAAACCGGCATGGAGTGTGCTGACGACAAAGGGAATCTGGCAAGTGCTTCCGTGCTGGCAGAAGGGAAACGCCAACTGGCACGTATCCTGAAAGAGTGCAAGGAGAATACCGGCGGACGCTGCAAGGGCGTGTTCTACTGGGAACCGGAATGCAGGCCGAACCAATATCGGCTGGGGGCATTCACTGAAGACGGCCGCCCCACTGTGATAATGGATGCTTTTAAATAATTATATTAACAAAATCTTTTAAAGAAGAATGAGAAAGACAATACTTATCTTTTCCTGCTGCGCTTTTTTTGCCTTGGCGGCAATGGCGCAGCGTACAGAAGCATTGTTGGAAAAGAACTGGAAGTTCACCAAGGGAGATGTTCCCGAAGCAACACAAACAAATTTCGACGACAGTAAGTGGGAAACAGTGACCATTCCTCATGATTGGGCCATCTTTGGTCCGTTCGACCGCAACAACGATTTGCAGGAGGTAGCGGTTACGCAAGACCTTGAAAAGCAAGCTTCCGTAAAGACCGGGCGTACCGGAGGGTTGCCTTATGTGGGTGTCGGTTGGTATCGTACGGCTTTTGATGCTCCTGCCGACAAGCAGGTCACTCTGGTTTTCGATGGTGCTATGAGTGAGGCTCGGGTCTATGTCAATGGGAAAGAAGCTTGTTTCTGGCCTTTCGGATATAACTCTTTTCATTGCGATGTTACCGGTTTGCTGAATGCCGACGGTAAAAACAATGTGCTGGCTGTCCGTCTGGAAAACAGACCCCAGTCCTCCCGTTGGTATCCGGGGGCGGGATTGTATCGCAATGTCCGCCTGGTTACTACGGAACGTGTCCATGTTCCGGTTTGGGGTACACAGCTCACCACACCGCATGTTTCTGCTGAATACGCTTCCGTGCGTCTGCGTACTACAATACGGAATGCCGGTGATGCGGATGTTCGTATTTCTACTGATATTATTGCGCCGGACGGTAAGATAGTAGCCCGTAAGGATAATAGCCGGAAAATTAATCACGGACAGCCATTTGAGCAGAATTTTCTGATAAATGCTCCGTCTCTGTGGTCCCCTGAGACACCTTATTTATATAAGGCAGTATCTAAGATTTATGTAGATGGCAAACAGACTGACGAATATACCACGCGTTTTGGTATCCGCAGCATTGAGATTATAGCTGATAAGGGATTCTTCCTGAATGGTAAGCACCGTAAATTCCAGGGGGTATGCAATCACCACGATTTGGGCCCGTTGGGTGCGGCTGTCAATGTGGCTGCTCTTCGCCGTCAGTTGACATTATTGAAGGATATGGGATGTGATGCAGTCCGTACCTCCCACAATATGCCTACACCCGAATTGGTGGAACTCTGTGACGAGATGGGCTTTATGATGATGTTGGAACCTTTCGATGAATGGGATATTGCCAAATGTGAGAATGGTTATCACCGCTATTTCAACGAATGGGCAGAAAAGGATATGGTAAACATGCTGCATCATTATCGGAACAATCCTTGTGTGGTAATGTGGAGTATAGGAAATGAGGTTCCTACCCAATGTAGTCCCGAGGGCTACAAAGTGGCTTCTTTCCTGCAGGATATTTGCCATCGCGAAGACCCTACACGCCCCGTTACTTGCGGTATGGACCAGGTAACTTGCGTGCTTGCCAACGGGTTTGCGGCAATGATTGATGTACCCGGTCTTAATTATCGGGCTCACCGTTATGTGGAGTCTTATGAGACTCTTCCACAGAATATTGTGCTCGGTTCGGAGACGGCTTCCACTGTAAGTTCTCGTGGTGTCTATAAATTTCCCGTACAGAAGGGTGCCAGTGTGATGTATGATGACCATCAGTGCTCCGGTTATGATGTGGAGTGTTGTTCCTGGTCGAATCTTCCCGATGAGGATTTTGCTTTGGCTGATGATTATGACTGGACAATCGGACAGTTCGTCTGGACGGGCTTTGATTATTTGGGTGAGCCTTCTCCTTATAGTACGGATTCCTGGCCCAGCCACAGCTCCGTTTTCGGTATCATAGACTTGGCAAGCCTCCCCAAAGACCGTTTCTATCTGTACCGCAGCCTATGGAACAAGCAGGCAAATACCTTGCATGTCCTTCCGCACTGGACGTGGCCGGGCAGGGAAGGGGAGAATACTCCGGTTTTTGTTTACACCAGCTATCCCAGTGCCGAACTGTTCGTCAACGGAAAGAGTTATGGCAAACAACGGAAACTTACTGCTGATGAAAGCCGTGCTTTGGAAGGTCAGGACTCCCTTGCTTTGCAGCGTCGCTATCGCTTGATGTGGATGGATGTTCCTTATGAACCGGGCGAAGTGAAAGTGGTGGCTTATGATGCTTCCGGCAATCCTGCAGAAGAAAAGGTGATTCGTACCGCTGGCAAGCCCCATCATCTGGAGCTGGTTGCCGACCGCACCCACTTGTCTGCCGATGGTAAGGACCTGGCATATATCACAGTCCGTGTCGTGGATAAGGACGGTAACCTTTGTCCGGCAGACAGCCGCATGGTAAACTTCTCGGTGAAGGGTGCCGGAAAATATCGCGCTGCTGCCAATGGAGATGCTACCAGCCTCGATTTGTTCCATCTGCCCAAGATGCCGGCTTTCAGCGGTCAGCTGACGGCTATTGTGCAGAGTGGCGAGCAAGCCGGTGAGATTGTGTTTGAGGCAAGGGCTAAAGGATTGAAGTCCGGAAAGCTGGTACTTTATACTTCAGAGAAATAAATAGCACTATTTGCTTCCACTCTACCACACCTGCTCTGTAACCCTTTGTTCATCGGTGTTTGAGGTGCGGTGGAAGCAACAGAAAAAGGTGGAAGCAAATTTTGCTTCCACCTCTGTTTTTAGGGCCGACATGATGTTAACTTATTGTAATGTAACAAGTTAATATCATGTCGGCCATTTTGTTAATATCGTGTTAATGGCATATTAATATTGTGCAGACACGTTATTCATATCCTGAAAGTATGTTGCTTGGTTTATACATGCATGGCATTTCTTCAGTAAAAGCTTTGTGTTTCTTTTGTTTTGTCTTGATGTTGTGTAGTACTTAACGGTCGTAAAGCGATTTGTTGACGGCCGTAAAGCGATCTGTCAACGGCCATCGACAAATCGCCTAACGGCCGTTAGGCGGTGAAAATCTCTGTACTTCAGCAGAATAAACATATATGTTATGTGCAAGAATGCCACATGTAGAGTGGAGAGAAGCGCTGTATTATGATATATCAAGTGATTTTTCTATCTTGTGCAACCGCATGCAATCGTTTGCACTGTTCGTTTCCCACATTTTACACTCTCTTTATACTTTACTAAAGTAATAAAGCATATTTTTGTTGCGTCATGCTTTGGGTACTTGAAAGACGTTAGAAAGCGAAAGTACGAAAATTATTTTTCGAATAATATATATAGGTAATTAATATTGTTAACTTTAATTTATTAAATGCATGAAGCAAGTTAATCTTAGAATCTGTCAAACGATTCTTACCCTAATGTTAGGGTTATTCTTGTCTGTAGGCGCTTATGCACAGAACATTACCGTGAAAGGGCATGTGAAAGATGCCACGGGATTGGAAGTGATTGGTGCAAATGTCGTAGAAAAAGGTAATACTACGAATGGTACAATTACTGATTTAGATGGTAATTTTACGTTGACTGTTCCTAAAGGCACTACATTGACTGTATCTTTTATTGGTTATAAAACTCAGGATGTGGTGGTTGACTCTCCTACTATTATGGTAACACTGCAGGATGATGCAGAATTATTAAGTGAAGTTGTAGTTATTGGTTATGGTTCTGTTAAAAAGAATGACTTAACTGGTTCTGTAACTGCCATTAAAGCAGAAGAAATTAATCGTGGTGCGATTACTTCTCCTGACCAAATGTTGCAAGGTAAGGTTCCGGGGTTGTTAGTGACTCCCGCGTCTGGTGACCCTACGGGAGGTGCTACAATCCGCATTCGTGGTGCAGCTTCTCTGTATGCTAGCAATGACCCACTGATTGTTATTGATGGTGTTCCTATTACTCCGGAAGGTGGTGCAGGTATGGCGAATCCATTGGCATCGGTAAATCCCAATGACATTGAATCTTACACCGTCTTGAAAGATGCATCAGCTACGGCAATTTATGGTTCACGTGCTTCCAATGGTGTAATTATTATTACTACTAAAAAAGGTAGTGGTGATAAAATGAAGATTAGCTATAATTCGAGTTATAGTTTGAAACAGAACACTTCTACATTGGATGTGATGACTGGAGACCAGTACCGTAATTATGTAAATGAAGTTTATGCAGGCACTGACCGTTTGGCTAATATACAATCCATGATGGGAACCGCTAATACAGATTGGCAGGACCTGATTTATCGTACAGCTTTCTCTACCGATCAGAATGTCAGCCTTTATGGTAGTGTGAAGGAGAAACTTCCATACCGTGTTAGCTTGGGATATACTTATGATGAAGCCACATTGAAAGTTGGTGATAACCAACGTGCCAACATGTCCATAAGCTTGACTCCGAAGTTCTTTCAGGATCATTTGTCTGTGAATCTTAATGCAAAAGGTATATATAATCGTGCCAATTATCCTAACTCAGGCGCTATTGGTGACGCTATTAGTTTTACCCCGACTGTTGCTCCTAAAATGGAAGATGGCAGCTATTTCAATTGGTATGTATCTGATGGTTCTGCTAATACAATGGCAAGTATTAATCCTTTGTCGCAGATATATGATCCTTACAATGTGAATGATACGTGGCGTTCTATGGGAAATATGCAGTTGGATTATAAAATTCATGGTTTTGAAGATCTTCGTTTGAACTTGAATCTGGGATATGACTTTTCACGTACAACTGGTACCACTTACAATGAATTAGGCTCAATTCTTTCCAAAAGAGCTGGTGCAGCCGACTATTATAAAGAGTATGCCAATCAGAACTCCAATACACTTTTGGAATTTTACGGTAATTATAATAAAGAGTTTGGTATTCACCACTTGGATGTAATGGCAGGTTATTCTTGGCAGCATAATTATGTGAAGTATAATCAAACTGAGTATTATAATAATGACCGTTCTAAAGTTTATCTGCAAAAGCCGACTGATAGACGGGAGTATTACTTGCTTTCTTTCTTTGGGCGTATTAATTATTCTATTAATTCCAAATATTTGTTCACTTTCTCATTGCGCGATGATGCGTCTTCACGCTTTTCCAAAGATAATCGTTGGGGACTTTTCCCTTCTGCGGCTTTTGCATGGAATGTGGCAGAGGAAGGTTTCCTAAAAGACAATAATTTCTTCTCAAGTATGAAACTTCGTTTGGGTTGGGGTAAAACTGGGCAGCAAGATATAGGTATGGACCGTTGCTATGCTTATCAAGCAAAATATACCGAATCTTCCGCTCTGACTACTCAAATACCTTGGGGCAATGGATACATTTACACATTGGCACCAAATGCATATAATCCCAATATTAAGTGGGAGACTACTGAAACTTATAATGTTGGTTTAGACTTTGGAATTTTTGGTGGTCGTATTAATGGTAATATTGATGCTTATTTGCGTAAAACATATGATTTGCTGAATGATATCAATACTCCGATGGGCTCTAACTTCTCTAATAAAGTTATTTCCAATGTTGGTGATATGAAGAATATGGGATTAGAGTTTAACCTGAACTTCATTCCTATTGAAAAGAAGGATATGCGCTGGACTATTAATGTGAACGGAACTTGGCAGAAGACAGAGATTACAAAACTGACGAATACAGGTGGTGATGACTATCTGGGTGTTCAGGTTGGTGCAGGTATGAGTAGTATTGGTGGTTATACTTCTCTGTATCGTGTAGGTTATACTCCTTATACTTATTATCTGTTCCAACAGGCTTATGATGAAAATGGAAAAGCCATTGAAAATACATTGGTGGACCGTAACGGTGATGGACAGATTACAGAAGATGACCGTTATGTGACTGGTAAGAGTATTTTGCCGAAATTTTTCTTTGGTATCGGTTCTCAGTTCACTTATAAAAAATGGGACTTTGGTTTCAATGCTCACGGATCTTTAGGGGGGTATGCGCTGAATAAGGTTGCTAAAAATAATTCAACTTCATACTCGGACGACCATAGTAAAGGATATATCAATAACTTGTCTACTTATTGCTTGAAGACTGGATGGACTGGAGCCTTGACCGAGTACCAGCAAGTTTCAGATATGTTCCTGGAGAATGCTTCTTTCTTCCGTCTGGATGATATTAATGTAGGTTATACTTTTGATAAGTTTGCTCATTGGAATGGAAAAATCCGTGTAGGAGCTTCTGTACAGAATGTATTTACCATCACTAAATATAGTGGGCTTGATCCTGAGCTTACAGCAGCAGATGGTGTAGATAACAATTTGATTCCACGTCCTCGTCTCTACACCGTGCGTCTGAATATTAATTTCTAAACTAGAGAATGTACATGATTATGAAAAAGATTATATATAGCTTGGCAATTGTAGCGTCTATGTTGACGCTGAATGCTTGTATCGGAGATTTGGATACATTGCCGTTAAATGAAACGGATAAGACTGCTGGGCAGGCTTATCAAACATTGGAGGATTTTGAAAAAGGATTAGCATATATCTATGGTTCTTACTCTTTGGTTAGCCAGAATGATCCGGGTAGTTCTGACATAGCGGTAGAAGATGCCGGTCAGAGCGAATTGATACGTCAGTATGTTGTATTAAATGAGATGTCTTGTGATGTCTTGAAGTGTACATGGGGAGATAGTTATATTACTGATACACAGAATAACTCATGGACCTCTACTCCTAATGCTGCTACGATAGCGGTGTATACACGTTGCATGGTGACTGTGACCCGTGCCAATGAATTCTTGCTTCAAAGTAATGGTTCCTCTGTAGAAGGAGTTGCCGGTCTTCGTGCAGAAGCGCGTTTTTTGCGTGCGTATGCCTATTATATGCTGATGGACTTGTATGGTAATCCTCCTTTTGCCCTTGAAGAAAATATTGGTGGAGAACTGCCTTCGCAGATAGGACGCACAGCCTTGTTCCAATGGATTGAAAGTGAATTATTGGATTTGGTTTCCGGTAGTGATATGCCGGCTGTTGGTACTGTTGGTTATCCACGTGTAACGAAAGGTACAGCCCAGGCTTTGTTGGCGCGTATGTATCTAAATGCTGAAGTATATACAGGCACAGCTCGTTGGGCAGATGCTCGTTCGGCGGCTGAGGCTACTATTGGTATGGGATACCAATTATGTAATAATTATGAAGAACTCTTTATGCAGGATAACAGTGAAAACGCTAATGCTCAAAAAGAGATGATTTTTGCAATTGGTTACGATCGTGATAGAACTCAGAGTTGGGGGGGGACAACACATTTGGTTTCCGGTAGTTTGGATGATGCCAATAGTGAAGCTATTGCAAAAGAACTGGGATATCCGGAAGGAAGCCATATCGCTCGTGAAAGATGGAACGGATATCATGTTCCGAATGAATTTGTTGAATATTTTGAATTGTCTGGCGTTGAGTGGGGTGGTTCTGGTATAGGATATGATAGAGCTGCCAGTGATAAACGTGCATTCTTCTCTAACGTAGGTTGTGTAGAGGCATTTGATAAGTCAAAAGCAGAAACAGGATGGAGATGCTGGAAATTTTCAAGTCGTGACTCTCAAGGAAACATTTACTCAAGTGATAGCTATGAGAAGTTCTCTTCCATTGATTTCCCGATGATTCGTCTGGCTGAAATGTATCTGATTTATGCAGAGGCACAAGCTCGTCTGGATGGTGGAATAACAACAGATTCTAAAGCATTGGGATATGTTAAGGCTTTACGTGATCGTGCGGGAGTTTCTATGCCTTCGTCCATCGATTTGGATTTTATCTTGAAAGAGCGCGCTCGCGAACTGATGTTGGAAGGACATCGTCGTACAGACTTGATCCGTTATGGGTATTTTACTTCCATGTCATTCCCTTGGCCTTATAAGGGTGGTGTACCTGACGGAAGAACTGCTTTACCATCATATCGTACAATTTATCCGATTTTGAGTACCGATTTGACCGAGAATCCTAATTTGGTCCAGAATCCTGGTTATTAATAAATCAATAAAAAACTGTAATGATAAAACTTTAGCAATATGAGACTATTTAAAAATATAATGCTGTTTGCAGCAGTTGCGACAGCTCTATTCACTTCGTGTGAAACGGATGTGGATACACCTCAAATCAGTACTCCTGAGAGCTTTGTTGCTCCTGTGATCGGGCAGTGCAGTGATATAATTGTAAATGCTGATAATTCAGCGAATGAGAGTGTGATTTTTACTTGGACAGCAGCGGATTTCGGGCTTCCGGTCCAGATTCTTTATTCTGTATACTTGACTTCCGGTGAGAACTCTGCTTTATTGGGAACTTCTTCTACAACTTCCTATGCAATATCTAAGGGAGACTTAAATGGAGTTGTGATAAATAGTTTGGGGGTTGCTGCTAATGAAACAGCCACAGTGTCTGCTTATGTAACAGCTAAAATGTACGGAACAGATAATTATGAGCCTATTGCTTCTGCTGTTTCCAATAATTTTAGTGTAACGACTTATTCTGCACCATTGACTTCCCTCTATTTGTGTGGTGAGTTTAGTGGAAGCTGGGATATTAACAACGCTCCGATTTTCTGGGAAACAACTGGTGGTTCCAATACTTATGTCTGTATGGCAGACTTCTCGAAGACCGCGGCAGGAGATGATGCCACACGCTCTTTCTTTAAGGTTGTAGCGCAGCAGGCTTGGAGTGGAGACAATTGGGGATATAATGATTTGAAACCTTCTTGGAATTGCCCGGAACAAGCTGATGCTAACTTGTCGTTACCACTTTCTGAAGGTAATATTTTTGAGATAACAGTAAATAAGACTGTGATGACGATTGATAAGAAAGCTATTGGCAATAAATTAGGTCTGACAGGTGATTTCAATAATTGGGGTGAGGGTAATCCTGATGCAATCTTTACTTATGACTATTTAAGTAGCAGTTGGAAGACTGAGCCTATTGCATTGGAAGCTGGTAAATCCATAAAAGTGCGTGTTGATGGTGCTTGGACCACAAATTGGGGGGCAACTGGCACAATGAGTACTGCTGTTGCCGGTGGATATGAGCTAGAAGCAGGGAAAGATAATATCAGTGTACCGGAAACTGGTACTTATATAGTTGTGTTCCACGGTAACCGTACTCCTTATGTACTGGAACTTGTGAAGCAATAATAAAGTTTTAATCTTCAAAAATAAAGAGATATGATAAAATATTTAAAATATATGTTCATGGCAGCTATCATTATGATAGCTGCTACGGGATGTCAGGAAGATATTGAGGATACTTTTTCCAAGGAACCGGCAGCTCCTGAACTTGTGAATAATGGTACTATTCTGATGACCAAGAACACAATGTCAGAATCTATCACATGGGCATGGTCGGCTGCTCGTTTTATGAAAGGCGAAACCAGCTACACACTTTATGCGCAGTATGGTGATGCAACTCCAGTAAAAGTAGGTTCTTCTACTAAAGGATTGTCTTTGACCTTGACAAAGAATGAATTCCAGACATTGTTAGGAGGTATTCAAGGCATTCCGGAAAATGCATCTTTTGATTTGTCTTTCTATGTAGAGGCTACAGATGAGAATGGTGGATATAAATCAGCAGCACAATTGATGACTGTTTACTCGTATGGTGATGCTGTTTCTGCGGTGCTTACAGCAAATGCGGCTGATGTAATTCTTGACATCACAGCCCCTGCGGAAGAATTGCAGTTACTGACGTGGGAAGCTGCGCGTTTAGAGTATGGCGAGGCAATCACTTATAATGTTTATATCACCTATAATGGCGGTGAATTGACTGAAGTTGCAACAGGGTTAACCGAAACAGCTTGTTCTAAAACGGTGGATGAATGGAATGAATTGGTGGTAGCTTCAGGTGCGCCTGAAGCACAAGCCGCTGATGTGGAATTTATAGTAAAAGCTTATTCCGAAACTTATCCGGAAGGTATTCCTTCAGCTCCCTTGAGCATTAGTATTACTACTTATAAGGCTACTTATCCAGCATATCTGTTAATAAGTGGAACAGATAAGAAGCTCCCTCATAGTACAGTAACTAAGGGACTGTTTGACTGTTTTGTTAATTTGGAAAGTGGTGTCTCGTTTAAGTTTATTGACCAAGATACACAAACAGAATATGGTAGTGATGATGTTGAAACTACTACTGATGATAAGGGAAATGTTGTAACATCAGGTACTATTGGTAGTGGAGCTATAACAATCCCTGCTGGTTTATATCGTATCAGTGCGGATATCAAATTTGGTACTCTTCAGATTGTTAAAATTAATTCTATGGGAATGATTGGTGCTGCCACACCTAATGGATGGAATGCTGAACTGCCGATGGAATATGATGCAACCGCAAATACTTATTCTGTTGTTACAACATTGACTCAAGATGGAGAATATAAGTTCCGTGCGAATGACAATTGGGGATTTGCCATTGATAAGAATGGTGACTTCCGTGATGGCGGCGATAATATGGTATTTGAAAAGGAAACCGGTGAATATAAGGTTGTACTTGACGTGAATAGCCATCCTTATACAGCGAAAATATTAAGTACCTCATTCCCGGAAAAACTGTATCTTCCTGGAGCTCAAAACTGGAATGTACCCTTTACGTTATATTTAGAGGGTAATGGTGAAGGTAAATTTGAAGGTGGCGTCAATATGACAAGCAATGAGTGGAAGTTCTCTCCGGTTACAGATTGGGGACAAGATTTTGCTGGTACGATCGAATTGAATGAGGCTGGTTATGGGAAGGGGGTATATGGTGGCTCTGGTAATATTAATACTCCGGTGGGCTATTATTATATCCAAGTGGATATGACTACCGGTACTTTTGAAATGCAGCGCATTGATAAGGTTGGCTTGATTGGTTCTTTCAATAGTTGGGGAGATGATGCAGTCTTTGCATATGATGCAGAAAAGAATGTATGGACGTTGTCGGATGTGACTCTTACAACTACCGATGAGTTTAAAATTCGTTTTAATGCTGCCTGGGATATGAACCGTGGTTGTGAGGTGGCCCTTACTCCTGGTACTAAAATACCAGTCAATCAAGATGGAAATAACATGAAGGTGGCTGAAGATGGTAACTATACTATAACAGTAGATATGTCAACTAATCCTAATACAATTACGGTTGTAAAATAAAGAATTTATACTGAGAGATATGAATTGAATCGGCTGTCTGAACACTACAATAGGAATGTCATTTTGTCGAATATGTTATTATTCAAGATAGAGCAAGATGAACGTCGTAATGGAGTGATTAGACAGCCGATTCTGTGTTTATGGGTGTATTTTATTAAAATGAATTTGCATGAAAATGAGATTTGTCCTTGTCTGTGGATTGATATTGTCGGTTGTAACAAGTAAAGCCCAGACAGCCTTTGAAGAAATAAGTGCTGATCCCAATAAAAGCGCCAGTGTATATTATGCCTATCCTGAAATAAGTGAACAATATACTCTTCCTCCTGAAGGATATACCCCTTTTTATATTTCTCATTATGGGCGGCATGGATCGCGCTATCTTATTTCTGATTCTGAATACCAAACAGTAATGGAAATATTGGATAAAGCAGATACTGTAGGTTTTCTGACAGATAAAGGGAAGAGTGTTCGTAGTAGGCTTGAAGTGGTTTGGAGAGATGCAGAGGGGTTGGGAGGGCAGCTTACTCCTTTGGGATATCGACAGCATCGTAGTATTTCTGAACGTATGTTTTATAATTTTCCGGATGTATTTAAAGGTAAACGGAAAATAAGTGCTTGCTCCACTGTTGTAATTCGTTGCGCATTGAGTATGGCTACTTTTTGTGAGACCCTTAAGGGGTTGAATCCTAAGTTACAATTTACTTATGGTTCAGGTGAACGCTATATGCGCTATTTGAATTATTGGAATGAGAATGCTCGTGAGTTTACTTCGGATGGGTCTGATTGGAGGAAAGATTATCATGAGTTTTGTAGAGAGCATATTCATCCGGAAAGATTGATGAGACTTTTGTTTTCAAACCAAAATTATGTGCAACAGCATGTCAATCAGGAGCAGTTGATGATGGGATTATATTGGATTGCATCAGATATTCAGAATACGGAATTAGACTTGTCCTTTTATGATATTTTTGAAAAAGAAGAGTTGTTTGATATCTGGCAGGTAAATAATTATAAGCATTATGTTTGTAATGGAACTTGTCCTTGGGGAAAGGAGATTGTACAAAGAACTTTTGTTCCTTTACTTGAAAATATATTGGATTCTGCAAATGAAGCCATACAAAATGATGAAATGGCTGCTACATTGAGATTTGGACATGATGGAAATGTTATGCCATTGACTGGTCTTCTTCATTTGGAAGGGTGTTATGGAGAAGAAACCAATTCTGAAAACTTCTATAGAGTATGGAGTGATTATAAAATTGTTCCTATGGCTGCTAATGTACAAATTATTTTTTATCGAAAAAGAGGTACGGATGAAATAATTGTCAAGTTTATGTTGAATGAAAAAGAAACAACCATTCCAATAAAGAGTGAAATAGCTCCATTTTATTTTTGGAAAGATGTTGAAAAATTCTATCGTGATTATATTGGTTACTTATATAGAGATATAAAAAAATAGATTATATATCGTAGGTCATGAAAATAAGAACTTTATTTGTTTTATTCAGTTTTTTATTGTGTCAATGGAGTGTTGCACAACAAACTGTTTCATCTGGAAAACTCGTGCAGTATCCTCTGTTCAAATCGGCCATTGTAGCTCCTCGTGATGTTTTTGTTTGGCTTCCTTCAGATTATTCTCCAGAAAACAGATACGATGTCATTTATATGCATGACGGACAAATGCTTTTTGATGCTGCTTCCACTTGGAATAAAGTAGAATGGGGAGTGGATGAGGTTTTGGGAGAACTGTTGGAAGAGGAAAAGATAAGGCCATGTATTGTGGTTGGTATTGCTAATATCGCTCAAAGCAGGTATGAAGATTATTTTCCACAAAAAGCTTTGAAATATCTGCCTAATGGAAACATACCTGAGAACATTCACTTTAATGCGGACAATTATCTCCGTTTTTTAGTAGAGGAAGTCAAACCCTTTATTGATAAGGAGTATTCAACTAATAAGGGAGTAGAGCATACGTTTGTAATGGGTTCCAGTATGGGCGGGCTGATTTCTCTGTATGCAATATGTGAATATCCTGAGATTTTTGGTGGAGCAGCTTGCTTGTCTACCCATCTCACCATGATTATCAGTAGTACACAGCCTACTAAGGAGCAGACTGATTTGTGGTTTTCTGCTTTTGAAAGTTATCTTACCGATCATTTGCCGAAAGCTAATAGCAGACTGATTTATATGGATAGGGGAGACGCGACATTGGATGCTTTTTATCCTCCTTATCAAGACAAATTGGATAAGCTGATGAAAGAAAAAGGATGGACCAAGCCTATGTGGATATCCAAGGTCTTTCCGGGAGCTGCGCATATAGAAACGGATTGGATGAAGCGTTTGGAATATCCGGTGAAATTTTTGATAGGAACTGAGAGATGATAATGAAAGGAATGTATTGTTTTTGATTTATAAGTATGATTCGTAAAGTTTTTAATTGTATTTTGTTTAGCCTGTTGTTTTTTTTGTTACCATTGAGTGCGCAGGATAAAATTCAGGAGGTTGCTCTCGCCTATTTGCATGATGAGGCGATGTCGCCTGATGACTATCTGGTAGCCAAATTCCGGAAGGCAGATATTGTGTTATTAGCAGAAGACCATGGGGTGAAAGAAAATCTGGACTTTGTTTGTAATTTGATACCTAAGTTATACGAGAATAATATTTTACTGGGTATGGAATTTGGGGCATACGAAGATCAGCGACGGTTGGATTCTCTAATCAATGCTCCGAAGTATGATGAGCAAGTGGCTCGCGAACTGATGTTCAATTATAATACCCGATGGGCGATTACTGAATATATGGAAATTTATAGGGCTGCATGGAAATGGAACCGTTCACTGCCCAAAGATGCAAGGAAGTTCCGGATATTGAATATCAGTTATCATTATAACTGGCAGAAATTCTCCGGAGTTAGAACTCCGGAAAATATGCATGAGGTATTTCCATTGGGAAATACAGAAGACTTTCGGTGTGGATTGCTGGAACGGGAAGTTCTGGCGTTAGGACAGAAGATATTAGTATTGACCGGAACTCCCCATGCTTTTACTTTTTATCATTTTCCCTACTATGATTATACGTCTCCGGGTTATGTACGTTACGAACAGAATTTTCTTGGAAATTTGTTGTACTCTAAATATGGAGCAAAAGTAGTTGCAATAGCTTTGCATCAACCTTTCCCGAACCGTTTAAACCGTCAGCCGGCATTACTTTCTCCTGCTTTAGGAAGATTGGAGGCCATAATGGGGAGGATGGACAATAAACCTATAGGGTTTGATTTAAAAGGTACACCTTTAGGTAAGTTGGATGATGATAGTTATTACTCAATGGGATATAATGATTTTACGTTGGCAGACTTATTTGACGGATATATATTCCTTAAGCCGATTAGTGGATTGTCTTCTTGTAGTATAGACTATAAGTTTATGGATGATACTAATTGGAATGAGGCTGTCAGCAATAATCCGGATCCGGATTGGCATCCTCGTCCCCAAACCAGGGAACAATATTGGGAGATGATAAAAGATTTCGTGGATATCAGAAGACGGTATACAGATGTTCAATAGATGTGTTTGGGAACTATGCAAACGTTTCCGTTCTTTAACTCCACTTTTTCATTATAGTCTGTCTATCAGCTATTTTATCTTCCTTATCTTTGAATCATAATAATTTGAAAATCTAATGATATGAAGACAATAAAGCTTCTTTCTTTTTTTTTATTTTGTGTGTTATCATTCTGCTTGGTAGCTTGCAGTGATGATAGTGGTACTACACCGACGCCGGAACCGGAGCCAACCCCGTCAGAATGGACTGTGATAACTGCAACTCCTACAGATTGGGATGGGGAGAAACGTGCGGACATCTCTTATCAGTTACTGGTCTATTCCTTTTCCGATGGCGATGGTGACGGTTATGGCGATATTAATGGCTTAATTTCTAAACTGGATTATATAAATGCTTTGGGTGTGAAGGCTATTTGGCTTTCTCCTATTCATCCGTCGCCTTCGTATCATGGCTATGATGTGACGGATTATACAAAGGTGAATCAAAAGTTTGGTACGGAAAGTGACTTCGACCGATTGGTTGCCGAGGCTCATAATCGGGGCATTAAGATTTATCTGGATTATGTCTTGAACCATACGAGTGTGGAGCATCCGTGGTTTTTGGCTGCAAAATCTTCTACTGACAGTGAATATCGCAATTACTACATATTCTCTCAAGACCCGGAAGCTGACATCAAGGCAGGAAAAATTGATATGATTTCCAGTGAAGGGGGAAACGGATATAATTCGGGAGAATGGTATTCTACGACAGCTTCAACAGATGTCGTAAGCGGACGTTATAAATTTGTACTCGATTGGTCGAATGCTTCAAAACCTACGGTGACGGTGAGCGTTGCAGAAAAGGCGGATACGGATAATACAGACCAGACAACTACTGGTGCCAAGTATCTTTATTATGGTGACCCTGCTGTTTGCAAGAAATTTTATGATAAGGGAAATGGTATTTATGAATTGACAGTGGACTTCTCTTCACCTTGGGGATTCTTGATTCGTACCAGCAATACAGATTGGGGCAACCATAAATATGGTGCTGCCTCTACCAGCACTCGTCTGAAATATGGCGAACCTTTTGCTTTAAAGCAAGGTGAGGATGCTGAAGATATTATGTTTGAGTCTATGAACCTATGGTATTATCACTCTCATTTTTATACAGCTTCCTTTGCCGACCTTAATTATGGTAAATTGTCTGATTTGAAAAGTTCTCCGGCATTCAAGGCTGTGGTCGCAGCAGCTAAGGGATGGATAGACCGTGGAGTAGATGGATTCCGTCTTGATGCAGTGAAACATATCTATCATAATGCTGGAGGTTCAGAAAATCCGACTTTTTTGAGAACTTTCTATGATGAACTGAATGCTTATTATAAACAGAAGGGTAAGACGGAAGACCTTTACATCGTGGGTGAAGTTCTTTCGGGTGCTAGTGAAGTAGCCCCTTATTATCAAGGGCTTCCCGCACTGTTTGAGTTTGACTTTTGGTATCGTTTGGAGTGGGCCATTAATAACAGTACGGGTTGTTACTTTGTAAAAGATATCATGAGCTATCAACAGCTTTATGCTGCTAACCGGACAGATTACATAGAAGCTACCAAACTTTCGAACCATGATGAAGATCGTACTGCTTCCAAACTGGGTAAATCCATTGATAAGGAGAAACTGGCGGCAGCTGTCTTACTGACCGGTCCGGGCGAACCTTATATCTATTATGGTGAAGAGCTGGGACTCTATGGAATGAAGGACAATGGTGACGAGTATGTGCGCGGTCCGATGTTGTGGGGAGATAATACGGTCACTGCTTATACGGATAAGATAGACAAGGGGGTAGCTTCCAGCATAAAGTCTGTGGTGGAACAGCAGAATGATGAAAGTTCTCTGTTGAATGTTTATATTCGGTTTGCCAAACTACGTAATACTTATCCTTCATTGGCTGAAGGAAAGATGTCAAAACATGGCATTTACAATGAAAATAATACCACTGCCGGTAAGACTATTGCTGCTTGGTATATGACGAAGGATACAGAGAAAATGTTGGTAATACATAACTTTGGTGTCTCTGCCACTGAAATTACACTGACGGATAAGATAGAGAAAGCCGTCGGAGTAAATGGGGATATTCAGCAGAAGAAGGACGGGGATGACATTATGGTAAAAATGGGTGCATATAGCACTGTCGTATTTAAAATATCCCAATAAAGCCGTTTTTATTCATACATCTTTATCAGCACCCGATTCAGCCAGTTCCAACGGAAACGGAACCAGCGTCGGGTGCTGCTTTGTTTTCCCCCGAAGCGGAGAACGAACTCACGGTAGCCATGCCTGCGGAAGGGAAGTCCCACGTCCATGAACTCTAAGTGGCGGTATCCGCGTTGTTTGGCATCATCCAGTGCTTTCCATACGGCAAGAATCCCCGGATATTGCAGGGCATAAGTCTTGCGCATGCCACCAGAGAACCATAGATAGGCGCTGTCATCTGAATAAATGCATGCGCTGCCACCGATAATCTTCTCCTTATAAATGACGATGAAGATTTTGCTTTGCTGCCCTTTTGTCAACTGGTTTTCGAGATGCTGAAAGAACTTGATGCTGGGGAAGTGGCGCCGTATCTTGGAAGAATATACGTGGCGCAACATCTGGGCAAAACAGAGAATCTCCTCTTTGGTACGTGCTTCCCGTACTTGGGCGCCGTTTTTGAGCCCTTTCTTTATTTGCCGGATACGTGACGGGCTGAAACGCTCTTCCACCTTTTCGACGCTGTGCAGCGAGTTGCGTACCCGCAGCCAATTGATGGCGATGTATTGGTTGTCTCGGAAAGATTTGTATCCGAACATGGCATTTTCCAGGTTGCGGAACTCGATGAGAAAAGAATCGCGCAATGCTTCATTGGTAAGCCTTTGCAGCATGTCACTGAAGATAATCTCTTTGTCTGCCTCGTTATTGAAATATTCTCCCGTACCGTACACCTCACATCTTTTGATGATGCCGGGTGGAAACATGCGGACACTTTTACGTATGGCGGCAAGCAGTTTCGCAACGGGCTTGTCATCTTCGGATGCCACAATGAGTATGGGGGTATACCCCGGAGTTGCCTCGTAGATTCGGAACAACTCTGTGGAATGGAAGGTGTTGGTGCCTGGCAGGTCAGGAACCTTGCTCCCACGGTAATATGTAGTGAGTTTCAAAGGCATGGTCTGCAAATTTAAAAAATAATCTCGTATCTTTGCAAAAATTATTGTTAATGTGTCGATGTGCACATTAGCATATTAGCACATAAAATCATTATGGAAAGTTTCAGTGAATTGATAAAAGCACGCCGCAGCATGCGGAAGTTTACAGAAGAAGAATTGACACAAGAACAAGTCGTTACTTTGATGAAAGCAGCCCTGATGGCACCCACGTCGAAACGCAGCAATGCATGGCAGTTCATAGTGGTGGACGAGAAGGATAAATTGAAGGAATTGTCCTATTGCAAGGAGCAGGCATCGCAGTTTATTGCCGATGCGGCACTGGCAGTAGTGGTTGTTGCCGACCCGCTGGCAAGCGACGTGTGGATAGAAGATGCCTCCATTGCTTCCATCTACCTGCAACTTCAGGCCGAAGATATGGGGCTGGGAAGCTGCTGGGTGCAGGTGCGCGAACGTTTTACGGCTTCCGGTATGCCTTCCGGCGAGTATGTGCACGAGGTGTTGGATATTCCTTTACAGCTGCAGGTGCTTAGTGTTATTGCTATCGGCCATAAGGGGATGGAGCGCAAGCCTTTCAACGAAGACAATCTGCAGTGGGAAAAGATACATATCAATAAGTACGGAGGAAAGTAACAGTGAGTGCAGCAAAAGCAAACAATAACCGTGATACATATAAGGCCACTGCCATCACACTGATTGTATTCGGCATTCTTTACTTGGTGGACAAATTGGTGCATTTTTCTGCAATCGGCTTGCCGTGGGTGATGAATAAGGATAATTTTCTATTGTATACCGCAGTGATTTTTTTGCTGTTCAAGCATGACAAGTCAGTGGGATTGGTATTGATAGGTTTGTGGCTGATATTGAACTTCGGGTTGATAACTGCCTTACTCGGTACGATGTCCGCTTATCTGCTGCCGTTGGCGTTGCTGGTATTAGGGACTATTCTGTATTGGTTGGCAACAAGATAAGCGTATGGCAGGAAGAAGTATAGAAGATACGTCCATTGCCTTTATCGGTGCCGGAAATCTGGCTACTAATCTGGCAAAGGCTCTTTATCGGAAAGGGTTTCGTATTGTGCAGGTCTACAGCCGTACAAAAGAATCGGCGCAGGAATTGGCACAGACGGTGGAAGCTGCATATACCACGGAGCTGCAGGCGGTTACGAAGGAGGCACAGCTTTATATCGTTTCGCTGAAGGACGCGGCTTTTGTAGAATTATTACCCCAGATTGTTTCTGGAAAGGAGAATGCTTTATGGGTGCATACAGCCGGCAGTATTCCTATGAATATTTGGCAGGGGCATGTAGTGCGTTATGGAGTGCTTTATCCGATGCAGACTTTCAGTAAGCAGCGTGAAGTGGATTTTGGACAGATACCGTGTTTTGTGGAAAGCAACTCGGAAGAGGATGTGCAGCTTCTGAAGGACATTGCTTCTGCCCTATCGGAAAAAGTGTATGAAGCAAGTTCTGAGCAGCGCAAAAGTTTGCATCTGGCGGCTGTGTTTACGTGCAATTTTACCAATCACATGTATGTGTTGGCTGCTGAACTGCTGAAAAAGTACGGGTTGCCGTTCGAGGCAATGCTCCCCTTGATAGACGAGACGGCCCGCAAGGTGCATGAGCTGGAACCGCTTGCCGCACAGACAGGACCGGCTGTGCGCTATGATGAGAATGTCATTGACGAGCATCTGCGGATGCTTGCCGATGAGCCGCAAATGCTGGAACTATATCGGGAGATTAGCGAGAATATACATCGGTTGGCAATAAGATAACCGGATGCCGATGCTTGCCTCTTTTGAACTAATGTTTTGCTGTATATAGGTATATTATAATGAACAAGAAAAAAGTGCAATGAGTACCATAAACTATGATTTGAAAAAGATAAAAGCCCTTGTTTTTGATGTGGACGGTGTGCTGAGTGCCAATGTTATCCCTATGAGTTCGGAGGGTGAACCTCTGCGTACGGTCAACATAAAGGATGGTTATTCCCTGCATTTGGCTGCTAAGCAAGGTGTGTTGCTGGGTATAATTACGGGTGGACGTACAGAAGCAGTCCGCAAGCGTTTTACCTCTTTAGGTTTTGAGGATGGAAATATCTATATGGGTTCTTCTGTTAAAATCCATGATTACCATGACTTCCGTGACCGTCATGGCTTGAAGGACGAGGAAATATTGTATGTAGGTGATGATATTCCCGATTTAGAGGTGATGCGTGAGTGTGGTTTGCCATGTTGTCCTAAGGATGCTGTGCCTGAGGTAAAGGCTGTGGCTCGCTATATTTCGTATGCAGAAGGCGGTTATGGCTGTGGTCGCGACATTGTGGAACAGGTATTGAAAGTGCAAGGGCTTTGGATGGCAGATGAAAAAGCTTTTGGTTGGTAGTTGTTTCAATCGTTAAATTGTAAATCGTCAAATCGTAAATGATATGATGTTAGATAATCTGAAGAAATATAAGGTGATTCTCGCCTCCAATTCTCCGCGAAGGAAAGAATTGCTGGCTGGTTTGGGAGTGGAATATGAAGTAAGAACTTTGCCCGATGTGGATGAATCTTATCCCGAGACATTGCGGGGAGCGGATATTCCTCTCTACATATCCAGGGAAAAGGCGGATGCCTACCGTGATATGATGCATCCGGACGAATTGATGATTACGGCAGATACCATTGTCTGGCTGGATGGACAAGTTCTCGGAAAGCCCAAGAATAGGGAAGAAGCCATGCAGATGTTGCGCGACATGTCCGGACGTACCCATGAAGTGTTTACCGGTGTGTGCATCACTACTACTGAGTGGCAACGCAGTTTTGCAGCGGCAACAGAAGTGCGTTTTGCTAAACTGAGCGAAGAGGAAATTGCCTATTATGTGGACAAATACCAACCCATGGATAAAGCCGGAGCTTATGGTGTACAAGAGTGGATTGGATTCATTGGGGTGGAAAACATATCCGGGAGTTACTATAATATAATGGGGCTCCCCGTACAGAGACTGTACAGGGAGTTGTTGGAGATCTAAACCAGATCCATCATTAGAGGGATATCTTTTTCACTGATTCCTTGTCTGACAAGTGTTTCTTTGTCTTTACCGAACATTTCTCTAAAAATCTCCTGCCCGCCATATTCCAAAGCTGCTTTACTGTAAAGTTCTGCAGCTTTTTCTATTTTGCCCGTTCTCCAAGCAACATGTCCGGCATTGAGATAGTCTGCCGCGAGTGGTTTGGAGGCGAGTATCTTTTCGTAATACTTCATTGCTTGCTCATACTTGCCGTTGACAAACGAACACCAGCCTATAGCACGCCATGCTTTGATACAATTGCTTTCGATGAAATCAAGCTTGAAGAAATATTGCAGAGCCTCTTCATATCTTTCCAGTTCGGCAAGGCAGCTTCCGGCGTAGAAAAGGACATTATGGCTTTCCGGCTGGATTGCCTCCACTTTCTTATAGTATTCCAGTGCAGAGGCAAAGTCCCTTATCTGCCGGTAGCACGTAGCGAGATGGCGGATTGTCCAGACATGGTCGGGCTTTAGTACATCGGCTTTCAGGTAGGCGTCTATCGCTTCCTTATACCTCTTTTCCTTTTGCAGGCAATAGCCAGCCTTTTGGAAAATGTCTGCATTTGCATGGTTCAAGGCTATCAATTCCTTATAAAGCTCCAATGCTTCTGCCGGGTGTTCTTTGCGGAAGTGGAAGTCGGCGATGGTAATCAGCAGCTCGGGTTTGCACAGAATCTCTTTGAGTGCCGGGATACGGTGCAGGGCAATCTCCTCCTTGAAGATGTCACGGAACTCGTGTCTGCGTTGGCTTAACTTGAAGAAACGGTATAAGTCGTGGACATACTGGTTGCTGATGACATCCGGTCGTTCGGCATACTGCCGTAAAGCGGAAGATTTGCTTTCGTCCATGAGTGCATCCAGATCCTGAGAAGTCATCTGGCTGAGCATCATCGTACGCTGTGACTGTGGTATATGTGCCATTGTAAAGCAAAGGGAATACTTGTCACTATTGCAGAAGAAACCGGATTGGAGGATAAGGGAGAGGATGGCATTATCTCCGGTAGGCTTGAATCCGAATTCCTTGATGATGCTGGAGTGATGCATGTCGAACGGATAGAACCAGTTGTACGGTTCCTTAAAGAACGGATAAGTCTTGAGTTGTGCAAACGTACTCATATAGACATCAGCACCTTCCAGCTGTAATTCGTTCATCTCTCGTATCTTGTCTCCCAGTCCGGAACTTTCAAAAGCTTTTTCCCAATCCGGATTAAGATCGTTTTCCTCAGGGTTCTCTTCAAAACCGAACTTCATGTTACGCATGATGTTCACATTCCTCATCATCTCCGGAATGATTTCTTCACGCATCTTTTTGTCTATTTTTTCCGTTTCCTGGCTACGGAGTAGCTCGATGTAAATACGGTTCAGTTGCTTGCCGAAACTGCTGTCTTCGTTGAGCAGGGAAAGGCGGGCTGTCAATTCGGGATAAAGCGACAGACGGGTGGGATGAAAAAGAAGTGCGAAAGCGATACCTACCAACGCCCGTTGGTTTACTTGCGTATTTGCATGCGTTACGGCGTCCAGCAACCATGAGAATTTGCGGGTATCGAAGCATTCCATCAGACTGAGCATGACGGCACTGGTGAACAGGCACAAATCATTGACGGGAAGCATTTCTGATTCCAGTAATCCTTTGGCTTGCTGTTCGTCTTCTGCAGACCAGTCGCTGTTGCTCCATGTGGAAAGGAAAAGAACCTGGGCGGTTTGTTCGTGCCGTTGCAGTACGGCGTCCATGCCTTGGTTATCCGGCATCAGCTGACAAACGGCCAGGTCATCAGGGAAAGATTCCAATACCTTCTGTAGTGCGGCAATATTGTATTCTTTGGGGAGGCGTTCCCGGTTATTGCGCAAGGAATGGTAATAGTGCGTGGAAACTCCGTCAAGGAGAGACAGACGTGCCTGGTCAGCGACTTCCCAAGTTTCGGTCAGGATCTGGCGATATAGTTTCTGACGTTCAGGATCGTCGATTCCTTGGCGCATGTATTGCAGCATGTACTGATAGGATGTCTGAGCTTGTTCCAAGCGGTTGCGGAGTGTCCAGTCACCGCTGTTCCAAAGAAAGGCTTCCAGTTGGGATTGTGCTTCCTTCAGCCGTTGCTGCTTGAGTAGAGTAACGATATGCTGATATTGTTCTTGTATGGCTTGTTCGTTCATAAATCAGTCTCTTTTTGGGTATGTATCTTATAAAACTACAAAAAGGATGCCAAAAAGTTCATAAATTTCCATTTCCCCAGCTCAGAAACGAACTTGCAACTGTGCTTGAAGCAGGTTTGAGTTTTCTCCTTTATGGCGGTTACAGTATGTATACTGGGCTTGCAGACGGCATTTGGGATAGAACCAATACTGTACACCTGCTACATAATTGGTCTGTTTATCGGAAATAGTTTTATTTTTGTTGAAATAGTCATAAGAGGCTATTACGTCAAATTTGGGAAGCACATGGGCAGATACGGTTGCATAGTAACCGTCACTTTTAACGTGTCCGTCTTTTCCGGCCAAGTATTCTGTACGTACATCTACGGATTTTGTTTTGATGGTGGCACCTGCCGACCAGCGGTTTCGGGTGTAATTCTCTCCTATGGCTATGTCTGGATTAATGGAAGAAACGGCTACGGCGCATCCTTTCCCTTTAACAAAGGAACCGCCGACGGACAACCATTTCAATGGATGTACCATAAGGCTGCCTACAATATCTTTCTGATTGTTTTTATCTTTTAGGTTGATGCCTTGTCCGTTCATGATGGCAAGGTTATAAGTCATCAGAGAGTCGAACAAGTCTCCATAAATTAACAATCCCATATCACGACCGCTTGCAGAGCCATACAACGGATCACTGCCATTGATACCGGCCAGGTAATTGACGGCTTGAGAATAACAGTTTATTAATTCGACAAAGCAGGGAGACATCGGGTTCTCAATGGTATACATGGTTTTGAACTGTCCGATACGTGCTGTGAGTTGAGGGAGAAAGCGGTATTCCGTGTAGGCTTCCAGAATTTTTCCGGTATTGGCAAAGCTGTACATGAAGTAAGCCGACCATTTATCGGTGATTTTACCGCGCGCCATAAAGATAACTCTCTTTATATCGAAAGTATTGCTGGTACCTTCGCCCGCATCATCGTATGTATATCCCACTTGGGCATAGCCGGAGAGTGAAATGCGGTCTTTTAAAGTGTTGACTACATCATTCAGACAAGCATCTTGTGCTTTCAGGATGCATGTGGCTGATAAAAGGATGCAGGATAGTAGAATTCGTCTCATTATAGGGATGGATAGTAGTAAAAAAGGCAACCCTTTTTTCAAAGAGCTGCCTTTGGGTGTTATTTTGCTTGTTTTTATTCGTTGATAGCAGCGATACCCGGAAGGATTTTTCCTTCGATTGCTTCAAGCAATGCACCGCCACCGGTAGATACGTAAGACACGCCGCTTGCCAAGCCGAACTTGTTGACACAAGCTACAGAGTCACCGCCACCTACGAGTGAGAAAGCACCGTTCTTGGTAGCTTCTACGATAGCTTCGCCTACAGCGCGTGAACCGTGAGTGAAGTTCTCGAATTCGAATACACCCGTCGGACCGTTCCAAAGGATAGTCTTGGAGTTCTTGATGACATCTGCAAAGATCTTTTCAGTCTCAGGACCGATATCAAGACCTTCCCAGCCATCAGGAATTTCGTCAACCGGGCAGAACTTGGTGTTGGCATCGTTGGAGAAAGAATCGGCAATCTTGGCATCAACAGCCAAAACAAGGTTTACGCCTTTTTCTTTTGCTTTCTTCACCAGGTCAAGAGCCAAATCCAGTTTGTCATTTTCGCAGATAGAAATACCGATTTTGCCGCCCATGGCTTTGGTGAAAGTATAAGTCATACCGCCGGCAATAATCAGGTTGTCTACCTTGTTCAGCAGGTTTTCAATGATTTCAATCTTGGAAGAAACTTTGGAACCACCCATGATGGCAGTAAACGGACGTTGGATATCGTTCAAAACTTTATCAACAGCCTTTACTTCTTTTTCCATCAGGTAACCGAACATTTTGTTGTCCTTGTCGAAATATTTAGCGATCAATGCAGTAGAAGCGTGTGCACGGTGAGCGGTACCGAAAGCGTCGTTTACATAGCAATCTGCATAAGAAGCCAATTTCTTGGTGAATTCTTTCTGGCTTTCCTTAACAGCAGCTTTGGCAGCCTTCTTTTCTTCGTCTGTAGCATCTTCAGCCAAACCGCGGGGTTTGCCTTCCTCTTCAGCGTAGAAACGGAGGTTCTCGAGCAACAACACTTCACCCGGTTGCAGAGCAGCAGCCTTTACGGCAGCTTCTTCGCCCATACAGTCGTTAGCAAATTGCACCTCAACACCCAACAACTCTTCGAGATGCTTCAGAATGTGCTTCAAGGAGAACTTGTCAGCCGGGCCTTTCGGACGACCGAGGTGAGAACCGATAATTACACTACCGCCATCGGCCAAAATCTTCTTCAATGTAGGAAGAGCGGCACGCATACGGGTATCATCTGTAATGTTGAAGTTTTCGTCCAAGGGTACGTTGAAGTCCACACGAACGAATGCCTTTTTTCCGGCAAAGTTAAATTGATCAATTGTCATAATACTCTATTTTATTTAAAAGTGTTACTAATTTCTTTTTAGTGAGCGCAAAGTTAGCATTTATTTCTTTTTTTTGCTATGAAACCGTTGTTTATTCTTTGTCTTTGCCGCTCTCTTTGCTAACTTTATATTTCTGGCAATAATATTTGCACATTAATTGCAAACCGCAGGTATCACATTGTGGAGTACGTGCCTGGCATACATAGCGACCGTGAAGGATAAGCCAGTGGTGGGCTATAGGGATGTCTGTTTCCGGTATATGTTTTACCAATTCTTTTTCGACACTGAACGGGGTTGTACATTTATCTGATACGAGACCCAGGCGATGGCTGACGCGGAACACGTGTGTGTCTACTGCCATAGCCGCTTTATTGAAAACGACGGATTGGATGACATTGGCTGTTTTGCGGCCTACGCCGGGCAGTTTTACCAGTTCTTCAAGGCTATCGGGGACCTCACTTTTAAAGTCTTTCACCAGCATTTGGGCCATGCCTACAAGGTGCTTGGCCTTGTTGTTGGGATAGGACACGCTGCGGATATACTCGTATACCACGTCGGGAGTAGTAGCGGCGAGTGCTTCGGGAGTAGGGAAGTCCCGGTAAAGGGCAGGGGTAATCATATTGACGCGTTTGTCCGTACATTGTGCAGAGAGAATAACTGCTATCAACAGCTCGAACGGATTGTCATAATGCAACTCTGTTTCGGCTACGGGAACGTTCTCCCTAAACCAAGCAAGGATTTTTTCATAACGCTCTTTCTTTCTCATCTTAATTTGTTTTTATGATAGTGAGGAGATACTTTCAGATTGAAATAAAAGATGGAGATAACCGTGAGGCAGGCTCCGAAAAAATATGCCATATCGAAAGAGGTAATCTGTGCGATATAACCTCCTGCTGTCAGGCCTATGCCAATGCCTACATCCCATGAAGTCAGGTAGGTAGAGGTGGCTGTTCCGCGCTGGTTGTTGGGGGCCAGATTTACGAACAGCGTATTGAAGGCGGGGAACATCGTCCCGAAGCCTACTCCCAATAGGAGGGCAACCATAAAAAACAATATGTTTGTCAGTTCCGGGACGGTTTTCATCAATAGTCCGCAGGCGGACAATATGAAGAAACAGCTACATACCAGATATAGTCCTAAAGTTATGACTTGGGTGATACGCCCTTTATCCACTTGTTTGCCGGAGAACATGCGGGACACTGCCATGCCGACGGCCATAAAAGTAAAAAACAATCCGGAATTCAAGGTAATTCCTATTTCTTTGGCATACATGGCTACATAAGTGCTTGTCATGCCATATGGTATGGAGAGCAATAGCAGTGCGATTCCTGCCGGGATACCTTTCAGCAGCACAAAGCGGTCCAATGAGATAGGTTCTCGTTTGACTGGTTGTTTGGGTGGGGTCTTGACGAGGCATGCGGCAACAAAACCGATAGTTCCCGATATGAGCGAGCAGGCAAAAATCGTTTCAAAGGAATAGATGTCATGCATGAAAAGGCCAATCATCGGACCGAAGCTCATGGCTGTGTTGTTCATCAGTCCATAATATCCTACGGCTTCGCCGCGACGAGATGAAGGGGTAATGTCAATCACAATTGTATTTCCTGCTACAGTCACCATTCCAAATGCAAGACCGTGGACAACCCGCAACATGATGAATATGGATAGGACTCCCGCCAACATGTAACCTGCGAAAATGGTGATAAAGATGAAATATGCCACCAGATAAAGAGGCTTGCGGGCCAGTGTGTCGAGCAGGTATCCCGAAAATGGGCGTATGCAGAGCGAGGCAATGGTGTAGCATGACAAGATGACACCTACTGCTGCATTTCCGGTATGGAATACCTCAGTCAGGTAGAATGGAAGAACCGGTAGTATCAGATAAAAGGCAAAATACAAAAGGAAATTGGCAGCCAGGATAAGGCAATAGCCGGAGGTTACAAGTTTGTCTTTTGCCATAGCGAAAAATAGTGGTTAGCGATGAGTGGTTAGTGATGGGTGATTAATGATATGCTGAAAATGCGCAACTTATTAATCACTAATCACTAACCGTTATTCACTATATTTAGTAAGCGCTCTCGAATTCTTTCAAGAAGCGTGTGTCATTTTCAGAGAACATACGAAGGTCTTTCACCTGGTATTTTAAGTTGGTGATGCGTTCGATACCCATACCCAGGGCATATCCGCTATACACTTTGCTGTCTATTCCGTTCAGCTCCAATACATTCGGATCTACCATACCGCATCCCAAAATTTCTACCCAACCCGTGTGCTTGCAGAAGGGGCAGCCCTTGCCGCCGCAGATGTTGCAGCTGATGTCCATTTCGGCACTTGGCTCGGTGAAGGGGAAGTAGGAAGGACGCAGACGAATCTTGGTGTCACTGCCGAACATCTCTTGCGCAAAGAGCAATAAAGCCTGCTTCAGGTCGGTGAAAGATACATTGCGGTCTACGTACAAGGCTTCTACCTGATGGAAGAATGCGTGTGCGCGGTAGCTGATGGCCTCATTACGGTATACACGTCCCGGACAAAGTACGCGGATAGGAGGCTGCGTGGTCTCCATAACACGGCTTTGCACGCTGGATGTGTGTGTGCGAAGAATGATGCTGTGCGATACGTTTTCTGTATCATTTTCGATGAAGAATGTATCCTGCATGTCGCGTGCCGGATGGTCTTCGGCAAAATTCATGGAGGAGAATACGTGCCAGTCGTCTTCCATTTCCGGTCCGTCGGCGATGTTGAATCCCATACGGGCAAATATATCGATGATTTCGTTTCTCACGATGGAAAGCGGATGGCGGGTTCCTAATTCTACCGGGTAGGCTGAACGGGTCAAGTCAATATCGTCACAGCCGGTATCCTGGCTTTCGAATTGTTCCTTCAAGGCGGCAATCTTTTCTTGTGCTTTGTTTTTCAGTTCGTTCAAGCGCATTCCCACCTCTTTTTTCTGTTCGGCGGCTACATTGCGGAAATCTGCCATTAAGTCATTGATGGCTCCTTTTTTACTGAGGTATTTGATGCGGAGTGCCTCTAATTCCTCGGCGTTAGCGGCTTTCAGCGCCTCTACTTCCTGCAGAAGCTGATTGATTTTAGCTATCATATCGTTGTTATCTTATTTATTTTCTAAGTTAAAAACGGTGCAAAGATACAATATTATCATTGTTTTGCCGCCAATTGGGGAAGATTATTTGGTGTCAGTGGTACAAAATTTCATGTGAAGAAGAAATGATAGAGGATGGGAGAAAAAATGATATATATGTAAAAGTCTTCATATTGTTTATGGAAAAAACATAAATGAGCGTTGTTTAGTGACTTTTAAAATATACTTTTCGTATCTTTGCGCCCCGTTTACCGTTCTATGGAGGTAGAACAAACTGGCGGTTGGTATTTATTAACATACGTCAAAGAGAGAGAGTTAACGGAGTAATTGTTGCATTAAAGTTAGAGTTTGAATTGATGAAATTGAAGACAATCCTGCCAGTCGTGGCAGTTGCGGGAGTACTCATGTGTGAGCCTGCCGTATTGTTGCATGCCGGTACATCTGATTTTGCTTCTCCCGAAGCTATGGGATGGTTCCGTAAGAAAAAGAAGAGTGAAACCAAGGACAGCGTTCAATCCAAGAGCGACTACGAGAAATTGACAGGTTCCGGTGCTATTGCCCGCAAGGGAATGTTCAATGTTTACCAGAAGAAGAGCGATTATTACTTTGAAGTGCCGGCAAGGCTGCTGGGACGTGATATGCTGGTAGTAAATAAATTACAGCGTGTTCCTTCCGAACTGAATGAGGCAGGTGTGAACCGTGGTACGAATTACGAAAATCAGATGGTGCGTTTTGAATTGGACAAGGCTGCCAACAAGCTGTTGGTACGTCAGAGCCGTCCTCTTCCGTTGGCGCCGGATGAGGATGCCATACGGCAGTCCGTACTGGATAATTATATTTCTCCGCTGATAGCCGGTTTCAAGATTGAGGCATTCAATAATGACTCTACCATGATAGTGGTCAAGGTCAACGATATTTATGATGGTACAGAGACGAGTATCAATAATGTCTTTACGAATATCAACCTGGGGACTTCGGCCATCAAGAATCTCTCCCGCATTTTATCTATCAAAGCTTTTGAGAACAATGTGGTAGCCACTTCCGAGTTGACAACTAAGGTGACCGAGGGAACAACGACTGTGTTTGTTACGGTCGAAGTCAGTTCCTCTCTGTTGCTGTTGCCGGAGAAACCGATGTTGGGACGTCTGGATAGTCCGCGCGTAGGTTACTTTACCAATCCGTTGTTGAATTACAGTGACGGTCAGCAGCGTGTAGACAAGAAACCGTTCATCACCCGCTGGCGTCTGGAACCGAAACCGGAAGACCGGGAGCGTTACCTTCGCGGTGAATTGGTGGAACCGGCCAAACCGATTGTGTTCTACATCGAGAACTCCACTCCCCGTCGTTGGCGGAAATATATCAAGCAGGGAATCGAGGATTGGCAGGCTGCTTTTGAACGTGCCGGATTCAAGAATGCCATCGTTGCAAGGGAGTTGACGGACAGCATGAATGTGGATAAGGATGACGTGAACTACTCCGTGCTGACCTATGCCGCCTCCACCAAAGCCAATGCCATGGGCCCCTCTATCCTTGACCCCCGTTCGGGTGAGATATTGGAAGCGGACATCATGTGGTGGCATAATGTGCTGGGCATGCTTCAGGAATGGATTACAGTGCAAACCGGTGTCGTACGTCCCGAAGCAAGAGGAGTAAGGCTGCCGGATGAACTGATGGGTGATGCCATGCGTTTTGTGGCATGCCATGAAGTGGGTCACTCGCTGGGCTTGCGTCACAATATGATTGCTTCCTGGACTTTTCCGACAGATTCCCTGCGTTCCAAAACATTTACGGACCGTATGAATACCACTTCCTCCTCTATTATGGACTATGCACGTTTCAATTATGTGGCACAGCCGGGTGACGGCGTTACGGCACTTTCTCCCCATATAGGCCCGTATGATATGTTTGCCATAGAATACGGTTATCGTTGGTATGGTAAAGAAACCCCAGAAGCAGAGAAGGACTTGCTTGCCGACTTTCTGAGCCGTCATGCAGACCGTTTATATAAATATAGTGAGGCGCAGGATGTACGTGATGCCGTAGACCCGCGTGCGCAGAATGAAGATTTGGGCGATGATGCTGTCCGCTCATCTCTGCTGGGTATTGAGAACTTGAAGCGTATTGTTCCTCAAATCATCCAATGGACTACTACTGGCGAGAAAGGACAGACTTATGAAGAAGCTTCCCGCCTATACTATGCGGTTATCAACCAATGGAACAATTACCTCTATCATGTATTGGCAAACATCGGTGGTATCTATATAGAAAACACCGTTGTGGGCGACGGACAGAAAACCTATACTTTCGTAGAAAAAGAAAAGCAGCAAGCCGCCCTGAAGTTTCTGCTGGACGAAGTGCTGACCTATCCCAAATGGCTGTTCGACACGGAAGTTGGAGAGTACACTTACTTGCTGCGCAACACTCCACTGGGCGTAGTGGAGAATGCACCGACACAAGTGTTGAAGAATGCCCAATCCTATATCCTTTGGGATTTGCTGGGCAACAACCGCCTGATGCGTATGTTGGAGAACGAATCGGTGAACGGCAAAAAGGCTTTCACGGTGGTAGAGCTGATGGATGGCCTGCATCGCAACATCTTTGCCACTACGGAACGCGGTGCCTTGCCGGACGTCATGACACGCGCCTTGCAGAAGAACTTCGTAGATGCACTGATTACAGCAGCTGCCGAAAGCGAAGGAGTGAAAATAAACAAAAAACTGATGGACAACCACTTCTTGCTGGACCATCAGACTGCCCTTTGCAGCTGTGACGAGCATGCCGGTAAGACTTTGGATGCCGACCGTATGGGTGCACACCGCGAACTGAACTTCTACGGTTCGCAGATAAACCGCGTATCTGATGTCATCTCCGTGAAGCGTGGTGAGTTGCTTCGCATCAAAGAATTGCTCCAAAATCGTCTGGGTGCATCGGATATAGCCACTAAATATCATTATAAGGATTTGATTTTGCGTATCAATACTGCATTAGGAGTAAAGTGATTTTTCTTTTCAATAGAGTATTAATTAATTTTATATGTAACGCATGAAAAAACGTGTATTAATCGTTTTGCTATGCTTTGTAGGAGCTTTGTCATCTGCTTTTGCTGCAGAGAAAAAAGTCCAGGGCGTAGTAATATCTTCAGAGGATAACCTACCGCTTATCGGTGCTTCCGTTTATGTGACTGCGGAAGACTTGAAAAAGGCGGGGAGTGCTCAGACTACAATGGGGGTCATCACTGATGTGGATGGTCAGTTCTCTATCGCTATACCTGCGGGGATAACCCGTTTCTTTTGTAGCTACGTGGGATATGACGTATTGGAAGTGAAGCTTGTTCCGGGAAAGGAACATTATGAAATAACACTTCATGCATCTTCCCAAATGCTCGATGCCGTTGTTGTGACGGGTTACCAGACAGTGGAGCGCCGCAAGCTGACGGCAGCGGTATCCAAACTGGATATATCGGACGAGACCATCGGTGCAGTAAAAAGTATCGACCAGGCACTTGCCGGACAAATTGCCGGACTTTCTGTCAGCCCGACTTCCGGTGCTCCGGGTGCTCCGGCAAAGATACGCATTCGCGGTACTGCTTCATTGAATGGTACACAAGACCCTTTGTGGGTGCTGGACGGCATTCCTTTGGAGGGAACGGATGTTCCCGAACCGGATGAGCTGAATGACATCACCAACATGAAGCAATCTTCCATTGCAGGCCTGAATCCGGCAGATATTGAGAATATCACCATCCTGAAGGATGCGGCAGCCACTGCCATCTATGGTGCGAGGGCAGCCAATGGCGTCATTGTGATTACAACAAAGAAGGGTAAGGTCGGTAAACCGGTTATCAATTTCTCGTCCCGGTTTACCTATACTCCTACATTGAGCCTTGACCGGTTGAACTTGCTGAACTCAGCGGAGAAAGTAGGATTGGAAATGGATATTATCCGTAATAACTATTCTCCGGACAATCATAAAGGAGGCGTATATAATATTCTTTCCAATTACAATGAGTTGTCTGCTTTTCAGAATGGAGGATGGGATGCCTTGAGCAGTGATACACAAGCTGCCATCAACCGTTTGAAGAGTGTTAATACAAACTGGGGAGATATCCTTTTCCGCGATGCTTTCAGCCAGGAATATAACTTGAGCCTTTCCGGCGGTACGGAAAGGGTTACGTATTATACCTCTTTCGGCTATTATAAAGAGGATGGAAATGTGGACGGTGTGGGTATGGACCGTTTCAACTTGGTAGGAAAGACTTCCTATAAGGTGAACAGTATACTGAAAGTGGGTGCCTCCATGTTTGCCAACCGTCGCAAAAATACCAATTATCTGACAGATGCATACGGTATGTCGAATCCCGTGTTCTATTCACGCAAGGCTAATCCGTATTTTGAACTTTATGACAAGAATGGCAACTATAATTACGACTACGATATTCAGAACAACACTGATAAGGATTTAGGATTCAACATCTTTGAAGAACGGCAGAACACGTCTAATGAAAGCGTGGTGAATTCTTTTTCATCTATATTTGATGCGGAGTTACGGTTCAATGACAAGTGGAAGCTGACTTCCCAGTTTGGCTATCAGTTGGAAAAAACTTCCAGAGAAGAAATAGCGGACTGGGAAAGCTATGCCATGCGCTATTACTATAAGTTGAGCGAATACTCCCAAGGTGGAGAAACCAAACACTTTCTGCCCGAAGGAGGTATGCAGAAGTCTTATGAAAACTCCAATTCACAGATTACTTGGAAGGCGATGGGAGAATATCGCGACAGCTTCAATGATATTCATGAACTGGAAGTGATGGCAGGTACCGAACTGCGCAAGACTTGGTACGAAACCTTGTTCTCGGCAGGATATGGCTTCGACCGCAAGACGTTGACGACCAAGCCGGTGATTTTCCCCAACGAAAGTTACGCCACGTCTTTCCCGCTCCATCAGACGACGTATAAGGAGAATGCTTATGTGTCTTTCTACTCTACGGCCTCCTACTCTTTATTGAATCGCTACACGGTGGGAGGAAGTATCCGTTTTGACGGTTCCGATCTTTTCGGTGTGGATAAGAAGTACCGCTATCTTCCTCTTTATTCTGTCAGTGCCTTGTGGCGTCTGTCACAAGAACCGTTTATGCAGCAGGCCAAGTGGGTAGATAACCTGGTGTTCCGTGCATCTTACGGTCTGCAGGGAAATATTGACAAGAATACTTCTCCGTTCCTGTTGGGTACATATCGGTCGGAGAGTATTTTGCCCGGAGTATCGGAAGATGTAATTATCATTAATTCCGCTCCCAACAAGAAGTTGCGTTGGGAAAAGACGCAGTCTGTCAATGCCGGCTTTGATTTTTCTGTATTGAACCAGGCTATCAATCTGAGCGTGGACTATTATTACCGTAAGGGTACCGATTTGATAGCTTTGCGCATGCTTCCTCTGGAGACGGGCTTTACTTCAATGAACGTCAACTGGGCAAGTATGGAGAACAAAGGTGTGGAAATCAGCTTGTCTACCCGTAACATAACGACAAAAAACTTCTCCTGGTACACAAATTTCAATTTTGCCTATAACGGTAATAAGGTATTGCAGGAAAACATACCGGAGCAGCAGACCACTCCGGGACGTGAAGGCTATCCTGTAGGGGCAATTTTCGCACTGAAGACTGCGGGAGTGAATAAGGAAACCGGTAATATGATGTTCTATAATCCGGAGGGAGAGAAAGTGACCTTGAAGGAGCTTTACCGCCTGAAGGACGAGTGGGGGATAGGTATTGCCTCTTCCGATGTAACTGCAGCCGAAGAGAGAACCTTTTATTCGTATATCGGGAGTAGCGATGCTCCTTATACGGGAGGTTTGATTAATACCTTCAGCTATAAAAACTGGGAGCTGAATGTCAATTTCTCTTTGACGTTTGGCGGGTACGTACGTACGCAACCCTCTTATGACATCATCAATCCGGATTATGGCAAGAACTATAATGCGGATGTGCTGAACCGCTGGACTCCGGAAAACCCGAATGCGGAGCTTCCGGCATTTATGCTGAGTGCTTCCAACCCGGAAGAGTACTCCTGGTATGATTCTAAAACCATCTGGAGAGATTTGGATATCTGGGTGAAGAAGCTGAACTACGTACGTTTGCAGAATCTGCGTCTGGGTTACCGTATCCCTGAGCTCCTGACAAAGCGTTTGGGAATGAACTCGGCAACGGTATCTATTGAAGGACGTAATCTCTTCGTGTTTGGTTCGGGATATAATAACTACATGGATCCGGAGTCGATGTACAATCCTTATGCAACTCCCGTACCCAAGTCGGTTACATTCAGTTTGAACTTGAATTTCTAACTTCAAAAGCAGAAAGAAAATGAAGAAAACAATAAGTCTGATGATAATGGCCTGCATGCTTCTGCTTGCGGCATGCGACAACTATCTGGATATACAGCCTACCGGTAGTGTCATTCCCAATTCTTTGGCTGAGTATAGAGCGTTGCTTGCCCGTTCTTATAAGGACGTGAGTAAATTCAGTGACCGGGGAATGGCTTGTTTCCGTTCCGACGAGATGCAGGTTCGGGATAATGAATATGACCAAAATTATTATATGGATATAGAGCGCTGGAACGACCTTGCTCCCAATGCCTATACCTCATCGTTTGAATGGGCCAAGTATTACAATGTGCTTTTTATTGCCAATCACGTTATTGAGAGCAGAAGTGATATTAAGGAAGGCACTGAGGAAGAGATAAATCAGCTTGTAGGAGAAGCGTATATGCTCCGTGCTTATGTACATTTCTTATTGGTAAATCTTTATGGACAGCCCTATACTAAGGAGGGAGCTTTGGATACCAAATCGGTACCGCTGAAATTGGATACGGATTTAGAGAAAGTCCTGAAACGCAATACGGTGGAAGAAGTTTATACTTCCATCCAAGCAGATATTGACGAGGCACGCAAACTGGTCATGAAGGCAGAATGGGAACAGAGATATTCATATCGTTTCAATGCGGCTTCGGTAGAGGCGTTTCAATCACGCGTATCCCTTTATAAGGGCGAGTGGCAGGCGGCTTGGGATGCTGCTGAGGCAGTGCTTGCCGTGAAGTCTGTATTGGTAGATTTGAATGATGCCGCTGCAACTCTTCCTAACAGTTATAATTCCGTGGAAAATATTACTCCACTGGAGACACCTCTGAGCAGTACAATCAATGGGGCTGCTCTGGCTACTCCGGTTTTTCTCTCCCTTTATGCTGAGAACGACCTTCGGCTGGACAAATATTTTGCTGAAACGGATGAAAAAGGTTTCCGGAAGAATAAGAAGGCGGGAAGCAATAACTACTTGTGTACTTTCCGTGTGGGTGAAATATATCTGACGGCTGCTGAGGCTGCTGCCCGACTTGGAGAACTGTCTCAAGCACGTACTCGCCTGCTGGAACTGATGCGGAAACGTTATGCACCGGAGGCCTACGAAGCGAAATCCGTTGTTGTCAATGCCATGGATAAGGAAGCGTTGGTACAGGAAATATTAGATGAACGTGCCCGTGAACTTGCTTTTGAAGGACATCGCTGGTTTGACCTTCGTCGTTCCACCCGTCCGCGTTTGGAGAAAGTGCTTGATGGTACGCGTTATGTACTCGAAGAGAATGATGCCCGCTATACATTGGCCATTCCGAAAGAAGCCATAGAAGCCAATCCGGGATTGCTGAACTGATAAAGATAAAACTCCCCGATTCTGTATTGACGAGAATCGGGGAGTTTTGTCTTTATGTGGATTGGATATGTATTTTTTACGTACCTTTGCACCGTTTTTTGTAATAGACAGTATAAGATGATACAGAATCAGAGACCTCCTATCCGTAGAATTGCTTTTCCTATTCTTATAGCATTGAGTATTTCGCATTGTTTGAACGATATGCTGCAATCGGTTATTTCGGCAGTATACCCTTTGTTCAAGGAGGATTTATCCTTGAGTTTTGCCCAGATTGGTCTGATTACGTTGGTGTATCAGATGTCGGCGTCCGTGTTTCAGCCTCTAATGGGATTGTTCTTTGATAAGCGCCCCATTGCCTGGTCATTGCCGATAGGTATGGGCTTTACTTTGGTCGGTATCATGAATCTGGCTTTTGCTACTAATCTGTATTGGTTGCTGGCTTCGGTATTCATTGTGGGTATCGGTTCGTCTGTACTCCATCCGGAGGCGTCACGTATTACTTTTCTGGCTTCCGGCGGAAAACGCGGACTGGCGCAGTCTCTATTTCAGGTGGGCGGGAATTTGGGTGGCTCGCTTGGACCGTTACTGGTGGCTTTGCTGGTAGCTCCTTACGGGAGGCATCACATTGCCTTGTTCATGATTTTTGCCTTGATTGCCATCGTGGTGATGATTCCTATATGTCGTTGGTTCCGTTCCTACTTGAACCACATCAAGAAACGCCCGATGCTTGTGGCAGGAAAGATAGAACGCCCTCTTTCCTCAAAGATGACGGTGTTTGCCATAAGTATTCTGCTGATACTTATCTTCTCCAAATATATCTATATGGCAAGTTTGACGAGCTACTATACATTCTATCTGATCCATAAATTTGGTGTTACTGTTCAGGCTTCACAGCTTTTCTTGTTTGTCTTCCTGGTAGCCACTGCCATCGGAACATTGGTGGGAGGTCCCGTAGGTGACAGGGTAGGACGTAAATATGTCATCTGGGCTTCCATTCTTGGAACGGCTCCATTTAGTATGATGATGCCTCACGTAGGGCTTGCATGGACAGTAGTGCTGAGCTTCTGTGTCGGTCTGATGCTTTCTTCCGCTTTTCCTGCCATATTGCTGTACGCCCAGGAATTGCTACCCAATAAGCTGGGTTTGATTTCCGGGTTGTTTTTTGGTTTCGCTTTTGGAATTGCCGGTATCGCTTCGGCTGTATTGGGAGGTATGGCAGATAAGTATGGTATAGAGGCTGTTTATAATGTATGTGCCTTTATGCCTTTACTGGGGTTGGTGGCTTGCTTTCTGCCTAATTTGAAAAAGAGATAGAGATTTTTTATTCCCATTGTCAGCCATACGGAGAGAACGAAAGGTGCGGTCAATGTAATAATTCCCCAATTCATTCCCACAATTTGCAATACAACAGAGAGTAAAACGGAACATGCAGCCCATATACAGCTCATCCAGCTTTTACCTCCTAAAGCAAGGGCACACAATACGCCATTATATCCCATCAGACCCATATTCAAAGCTTCGGAATCCACTCCCAATAATGTGGCTAGGAGGAGGGGGAGAAGTGCTCCCAATATGGTATATACTGCTGCATTCCGGGAATTCACGAGAATGCCTGCAAGGAAAAATAGTCCGGTCATCATGTTTCCTTGAAACATCACCTGGCCTATGCCCATACTGAAACATTGTAAGTAATTTATGGAGGAAGAAGCGGGTGTTTCTGTATCAGAGACGAGTAGCATGTCAGGCATCAGCCAACTGCACAATCCCAGCAGCATCCATACAGAAAGGATAAAAGGGGTAGTGAATCCGGGCAACACGCGTTGCATGTTGAAAAACCGTGCAATGTAGGTAGATGCACACGAGGCAATAGCCATCAGCATCAAGGAACTTACAGTCAGAAGCATAAAGACCCCTACGGCTATTCCTACCAGTGTACCGTTAAAACCATATAATCCATTTTTTATATCATCACAGTCATATCCTGAGATACGGGCTGTCAACGTACTTATTATGTTGCCACTTACAGCCAATAGGCCCATTTGCCATGAATTCAAAAAGATTCCAATCAACATCAATAATCCGGACAATGCATTGTTTTGGAACATGACTTGCCCTATGCCACGTCCTAAAATAAGTAATGACTTGCGTGTAAAAGCTTCTTTCATGAGTTGTCGAATGAAAATGGACTATATGTAAATTTATAGCTCGTTAATGCGTACAAAAAAAACGATTAGACTAATCTAACCGTTTTAATTTTCGTGGAGCGTATGAGACTCGAACTCATCACCTCGACACTGCCAGTGTCGAAAAATGCGCTAATTATCAGTTAGTTATCTCTAAAAGGGTAACAAATCGGGGTAACAACCTTTTTGCAAAGGTACTAGTAATTAGCGTATTATGCAATAATTGGTGGTATAAAAAAACTCTGACTTTCGGGTAGAGAGTAAGTTTTAACCCTACGATTTATCTAGTGAGCTAGTTTTTTGTTTTGTGGGTGCGCCGTGCGGCAACTTCTATTTTAAGGTGATAGTAATAAAAAAAGCTAGCTACTGTTATAGTAACTAGCTTTTATGATTTTCTTTAATTACTCTTTTTGTTCTTTAGGGGTAGTAGCACTATACTTATAAGTTTTAAAAAAGTGTTCTCGCTCATCTTCTGATAATGCGTTAAGTCCTTCTGTTAACACCTTAGTCCTCTTATTAAAACTTTCTATTTCTATTTCTTTTTCGGCTTTCAGTTCCTCTAAGTTCTTTTGCCACTTTATACACTTAGCAATTTGCCGTTCACACTTTGCAACATATTCATTTGCTGTTGCATTTTTGGAAAAATAAACTCCATATTTTTCCATTGACTTTTGTCTTTCTGTCATTTCTTTCATAAAAAATAAAATAATTATATGAAACATTCTGCCTAAGAAGAAAGGAGTAGTTATACACTACAAACTTATTTCTTATTCAGATAAAAGTTTTCTCAAAAAATAGGCTTTTGCAAACCCTTTTTAGGCGGATTTGCTGATTCTTATAAATTATTTTTATTTTTTATTCTTTTTCTTCTTTTTTTCTTTTGCGCACTTTCCAAAAATGGAAAGAGCGTCACTAGTGAACTAGCGGTGCAAATATAGATAGTTTTTAGGGGATTACAAAACATTTTGCAAAAAACTTTATGTGCGTATGGTTGATGATGATTTTTGAAATCCAGCCAACCGAAACAATATTATAATTAATGTATCACTCCGCTTCGCTACGTGATATGGAATCTTGAATAATACCCCCAGAAACTATATTTTATCCTAGAAATGGTTCTTAAAAAGAATGAAGATACTGAAAGAACTCGCCCCTCAAAAGGGGCGAAGTTCGGTTCTTTTTAAGGTTCATGGTAAATTTGAATATATATAACCATTTCCTCTATATTGAATAAAAACTATATTGTAGATTAAGATTCATATTGATGTATATCTATATTCAGGTTAATTTGAAAATCCATATTACCTATATTCAAATTATACTTTCAATATACTATTAGTCAAACTAACATTATAGTTTTAAATTTACTTTTATTACAGAGAACCTTTTCGAGAAGAACCATCTACGCATCTGGCTTCGCCACCTCCCTGAAGGGGAGGCAAGGATGCTAGAACCTTCTCTCAAAGAACCTCTTGCTTCGCTAAAAGTGTATAAATAGGTATTACTACAAGTTTGGGAGTTTTTTTACCTCTCTATATAGGCTAATCGGATTACAAAAAAGCTCCCGAAAATAGTTAGGATATTATCAATGTTATATCCAGTTTTTTCAGGTTGTTTTTCAAGTTATCATACTTGCTTTTCTTCTTCTCCGATTTAGGACAGATAATATAAAGTTGATCCAATGCTATGGTAAATGTCTCTTTTCTACTAGCCATTATATAATCTTTCAGGGATGTATCATGTTCTGCTAGCTTTTGTATATCTGCAACAATCTCTTTTCTGATTCTAAAAGTTCCAGCCTTTTCAGCCAGCCAATCGGATTCATGTTTGGCTCTTTCGATTGGATTATAGATATTATTATTCAGATAGGTAGAGATGCAATTAATAAATTCAGGATTATAATCGCTGCTATACCAAACATCATATTCTCCAGCGTCAAAGTTTCTAATCCCGATTCTGGATAATAATTGGGTGTAATACCACATCCTATAATCTTCAAGTGTTGTCTCGCTTAAAAATGCCTCCCTTACAGAACTGGCAAAAGTATAAGGCATATTCCAATCGCCAAGCAAAATTATTCCCGTATAGCTTCTAAATTCATTCGTACTTTTGGTTTTGCTAGATCCAAAGTAGGTAATTGAATAGTCCATCTCTGGTACATAACCTTTTAATCTTAGTTCTTCATCTATTTTGTTCACCCAGTCAGATTCTCCGCTTGGTTCATCCTCAAAACGCTTTCCAATATCTTTCCATACCACAATTAAGGTTTTGCTTTGAAGTCTGGTTTTCAATATCCCGATTATATTATTAACCGTTTCATTGAATTTAATCGGATCAAACTCATTCCTTCTTTCTTGCGGTGCTGTTATCTCATGGAAATTCACTTTGGCATTATATTTATAATGTATATCCAGCAGTGTAAAGCAACTGGAATCATGCAGTAAAATATCTCCAGCACCTTCATAGATAAGTATATGGGTATTTATAGTTGATTGCCAAAGATTCTTAGGATAGAAAGATATATTCATCTTTTGTTCTCCAGATTGTTTCCAACCTTCCCAATATCTAGGAATACATTCTAGAACCACATCTCTTTTAATCCTTCCGAGTTTATGGGTTGTATTACAAAAATCATCTTCCCCATCAGCAATGAACTCTTTGTATGATTCTTCCAGATCGGCTTTTCCCTTGCATCTCCATGCGCCAGATACTTTTTCAGAGAAACATCCCAATACTGTTCTGGATATACTGACAAAAGGCTTGTAGAACATGGGAGTTTCATCGAAGATAACGTAGGCTCTTAAATCTTCCCTAGCCATCAGTTTTGCAAAATCCCCATCAAATGCAGGTACTTTTGAGGTTGGCTTATAAATCAGAAAATAATCAATAAGATCAGTCCAAAACCTGACGTGGGTTAATATGATTACTTTCTTGTTCATTATCAGTTCTGGAGTTTCACAATATACTTTCATGTTTTCTCTGGCTTCAATCTCACCATGAATAAGAAGCACATCCGAATCTGGCAGAATATTGTTTTCTATAATCCAATGATACATCTTATCGGCTTCGGCTATTGTATCTACACAATACATTATACCTTTGTCGGCTTTAAGTTTGATTAGTTGTTTTATGGATGTCGTTTTGCCAGAGCCGCATCCAGTTGATATAACATACATCCCAGTCTTGTCATCAACTTTAATAGATCCATTTCTAAGGTTCATAGTAAAACCATTTCCACTACTAGGAATTACATTGATAGCATTCATTTGCCGCCTCCTTCCTCTGGTTCATCATCAACAATCAACCATTTATATTTATCAGCCAAGAAGTGCATATAAGAAAGCATGGATTCATCATCGAAAAAAGCATTGTCAAAATCAGGCTGCAATGCTTGTAATATCTTAAACTCATTCCTTATCTGTTCCATGAGTTCAGATTTTCTTTTAATAAGTGTTTCGTTCATCTTGATATGTTTTTTAGTATTAGTTCAATGGTATAAGTTCTTTCAGCCACCTCAACAGATCTGCTTTATATGAAGAAAGGACGATAAACCTCTACCGATCTATCATCCTTTCCAAGTCATATTGAGAACTAAAAAACACTTATACATCAATTAGGGAATAAGGCTTTGAGATACGCATTTCATTGGTTTGCAAATATCCCCAGCCAAACTTTATTTTAACCTCATAACCACACAATAAGGCTTTATTTCAAGTTTCATCCAGTTTACCTTATTCGCACCTAGCAGAACGGCACTTGACTTATATGCTGCCTTAAACTCTTTCTGCTCCATTAAACATGAATAGCTAAATGGAACTATTGGAAATGGATTGGGTAGATGAAAATTATTGTAGCCTTCTCCAGTAATCATAAAAGCGTCTGCATCTTTCATAAGTCCATCAGCCAGATCATCTTTGGAATAATCTGTATATCTCTGGAAAACGGCTGTTATAGTCTTGTCAGTCGTAGTTATTCCGAATATCACCTTGTCTAGACCTATATAGTTGTCTAGGTCTGTTTGTACAAGTCTGGCTATTTCATCATCAGTTTGTATTCCAGTATCGTAGATCTTCGATACTAGAACTATCTTTTTCGATAGTCTGTTATTACCGTTATTTATTCTTTTTGCCATACTACTAATAAGTTATTTCAAGTACAATTCTATCACTATAGATACGTATCTTTATTTCTTCCGTTTTTTGTTCCCCTAACAATTCCAACAAGGTACGGTAAAACCTTATAAATGCACTTTTATGTGTATAATAATGATATTTCCCTATCTTTATCAAAGGATAAATCAATGGCTGTTCTTCCTCTCCAAGTCTGAAAGCTGATACTGAAATACCTGAAACAATATAACAATCAGTATCTATAATCAAATCTTTGTCAGTTGCATCTAATGAATCACGCCAGAATACTAATCGAATCTTGTTTTCTGCAAGTTGATTATATTCTATCTTTATTATTCCATTTGTTTTCTCGTCCAATTTGCCTTGGATCATTTCTTCAATTTCATTTTTGCCCCACCTAGTACATAACATCATGTTGAAGGCTATAAATTTAAAATCCATAATTACTACTTTTGCTTTTCTGTGATACTACTTTTAAAATTATTCCATACTTCTTTTGTAAGAAACCGATTAGTCCAATATAAGAATCGCTTCTTCTTCTTTCACGAGGACAAATCTTCAAAATCTCCTTCAAGTCGATTTCAATAGAGAGACCAGTTGAGAATGAATCACCGAATTTCTGCTTTAATGCTTCTATATCGGATTCATATCTACTTTCATTTGTTTTTTCGATTACATCAGGACAAACTTCATGATCTCTAACCTGACGTTCCAGCGGTTCTTCTAAAGAACCACTGAAAAATGTTCTAATAAAATTCCCCCACATGATAGTAGGTTTTAAATGTTTTGTCATTAGTTAGAGTTTCACGTCTAGGGAAGCGCGTTTTGTCATTTTCAGATAAGGACAAAAAATAACGCACTAAGACTTGTTGTCCTAGTGCGTTTGATACTTTCGGGTTATTTTCAATTTGGGAAGTTTATAAAGATTTTGGAAATCAATTTTGAATAATACCCTTTCTCATTATTAGGATAATGTAATTCTGCCGTTATAAATACTCCATCCTTCAAGACAGTCTTTAAATAAAATATATCCCCATTTTCCGTATAATCAGATACGACAAACCAGTTATCTTTTAATCTATAATAAACAGGAGATTTGGATCTATATTCGTTATATTTATCCTCAATAGTTTCATTTAAGACATTATGCATTCCATATACAATTAAACAGGTATGACTATCCTTAGAGAATCTACAACCATCCCCATTTTCAGATTCATATATATTGCTAAAAGAAGATGGATATAAGACATTGTAGCCAAAACGAGAATTATGGTATTTTTTTAGTGTAGTTTCTTGTGGAACTACATTGTGATTGTCTTTTTGCAGTTCAAAAGGCATTTCAATACCTTTATAGTTAACAAATGTACCATAGAAAGAATCACTAGTAAATCTTCCTTTGAAATCACCCGTTTGTTCTCCTTTATTATTAAATTCAAGCAACACAACATCACCACTATCTGATACACCACCATATAAATGTAAACAACTATCACTACCGTTCTTATCATAGTAATATTTACCATAGATTTTGTCGCCTTGCATTGATAGCTGCATTGTAATAGGGTATTTGTTATTAATTTGACCTTTCAGATAATAAGTATTTCCATTATAAGACGGTGCGATTAATCTTCCTTGTAAGTCGTAATGAATATCAACAAAGGCATATTCACTTGTAGCATTACAATCTATAAATTTAGTCATTACCATTCTATGAGCTATATATCCATCATCATTTTTAGTTATCGCTCTTCCTGAACAAAGCTCTCTAATTTGCCAGTTAGAAGGATTTAGTTCTAATACACACTCTATATGTCCAATACTATTAGCACCATTATTACCAGAAATGAGTAATGTATTATTTTCTTGATTAATCAGTACATCATAATTAATCAACAATACCTCCCCGGCATTATTTGTTGGTAAAGCTTCTGTGTCAAACTGTTTTAGTTCCTTCCTATCCAAGTCATATATTAAAAGGTAGGGAAAGCCATAATCACCTTCACCTTTTAACCTAAAAGTACAATATTGGGATAACTCCGGATATTTATGATCAACTTGTATTTTATCACCATACTTAGTCGTCAGTTCTTGAATAATGGCGTTTGATCTTTGTTCGTATGTATCCGATGTGGATTGCGTGCTATGTTGTTGAGTGGCATCTGTTATACTATTTACTTCCTCTTGTTGAAGCGTTGGTATTACATTTTCATTTTTAGTACATTGCCACACTACAAATACAGCTATAATGATAACTGCAATACCTCCAATAGCAAATCCAATATAAGGCGATTTAGATTGTTCTTCTGCTTTGTTTTCTTCCTGTCGCTTGATAAAACTAGATTGTGGTACCACCAAAGCATAATATTCATTCAATGTTTTATGATAATAGAATTGCTTGATAATTAGTATTAACGGTAAAATCCAAACACTTCGTATTATCAAATCCATTGTAGAATAAATGTCTGTACCTAATAACCTTCCTATCCATGCTATCGTTTGTAAGGTTACTCCATCACGTATTATCATTTCATATAAATCAGTACTCGACTTACATATCCAGCAACAAGCCAATGTATTTAGTATAGCTAATCCTTCAATAATCCGTCTATCCAGTTTTCTCCCAATGCTACCAATTACAATTGCCAAAGAAAAGATAACAGTTATTATGATGAAGATAATAGCAAATGTATGCAAACTGTCCGCTTCACTCATTAAATAGTTGAAATTAGAAGTAGTATTGATACCAGTATGTTCATTTACTAAATCACCAACTACTGAATATTCTTGAACGAAAGAACTTACATCTTCATCCGTTTGCTTATATACTGGTTCAACTTGTAAGGCATAAACACATACCAGACTACCAAAAAGAATCTGCCAAAAGGACATGGATAACAAACCTTTAGTTATTCTTTTTTCAGTAGATGAGTGATATTGATTATGAATAAAAGGAATTATCACCTTATAGAAGATGATAATTCCGATGATTATAGAGATAAACATTACTATGATAAATTAATAACGTTGTGCCCACATAGATATTTTGTATGAAAGCATTGAATATTCTCCTAATATTTTACAATCCTTATTTAATAAAACACTTTTCCCATTACAAATTCCATATATACAATTTTCATTTATTGATGATATTTGTGTAAATGTCTGAGGTATAAGTTTTGTTTCATCCATAGATAGAAGAGTATATTCATTTCCTTGTTTTGCAATAAAAAAATTCCCATTACAATACGTAATTCGTTCATATTTATCTTTTATAACTATTTCTCCATTTTTATTCATAATTCCAAAACCTTGATTTGTTACAAATATAGGGTATCCTTTTTCTGTTATAAAGGTTAGTTTGTACTCGTCATTTGCTTGAACTAATATTTGTCCGTTAATATTTTTAACACCCCAAGTTCCTTCAGAAGTAACATAAGGTACTAAATTCTCATATATAGCATTGCCCCAAATTTCAATAGTGTTCTTTATATAATCTTCATTATCTCCATTTTCATCAGTTATAGTATAAACTTTTTCCCCTTTCTTATTGATATAATATATATCCTTTTTATCATTCATAACTAAAGCATATCCCCTTTGATGTGGAAATGCAAAACGATATTGAAGTGGAATTATTATTTTTCCTTGCATATTGATAAATCCAAATTGATCATCTTCGTTTATAACAACAGCTAATCCATCTTGAAAACTAGATGCTTGTATAATTTCATTAGGTAGTTCAAATACTTTCTCACCTTGTTTATTGATATATGAAATATTCTCACCTTGTTTTATAACAGGAGCTAATCCACCGTAAAAAGCTCCAACACTAGTGTAATTTACATCTATAATTTTTTCAGGTTCATTTATATTATGCAATTCATAAGTACCATTTTGCCTAGGTACAAAAAACATATCATCAGTTACCGAAGTTGGCATACCTTGAAATGTTGGTTGTACAACAATTTTCCCTTCTGTTGTAACAAATCCCCATTTACCATTTTCTGTTTCTTGGTAAGCTAAATGTGTAATACCTTCACGATTTTTATTAGTACTAGTATTACCACAAGCAGATAAAAAGAATGAAATTATCATTCCTAGAAAAAAAACACATTTTGTTTTCATGTTACTTAGCTTTTATGAATTATATTTTGATCTACAATTTGACAATCTTTCCGTCTATTTTGTCTATAAATAAATCAATAAACTCTTGAACGGAATTTCCACAAGGATAATTGGGTGTCAGATACATTGGAGCAATAAATTGATAATTAAAATCACTTCCATCTGCATAGATCGTGATTTTCATTATTATGGATGATATGAAATTTGCATTAATATCCCAAACAAATAGTTTGTTGAATAATTTTTCTATAGTTGGAGTTCGTTTAATAAAATAAATATTAGAACAAGCCTCATAAGCTAAAGTATGCCATAACTGTTGATTAGGTGAGATATAAAAGACTAATAAAACTTCTTGTAAATCAGTTAATGGATTCAATAAATCTTGTTTCAATTGAGATAGTGTTTTTTTGTTCATAGTTATATTCTCCTTATACGCCTATAAGTTCCCAAAGTCAGCAGATTTAACTATGCAAGAAAGGCATGGAACTTGTTCTGCTATTCACCGAAAACGGGTATCGCCAAACACCCAGTAGAAATGAATATGAAGAAACAAATACCCATGCCGTAATGATATGTAAAATCAGATACAGTATGGGCTATACCTAATTACATATACAAAACAGAATGAGCGTTACATTTCTCTATCCTTCTACTTTTGAAATTGGCGATTTCGTTTTCAGGATAAAGCAAAAAACGCTTTCTATGTTAAGTTCAGCCATTTCTCCAGCCGAACACTGCAAAGATAAAGTTTTTTGTTTAATGTAACGCTCTTATTGAGTATTTATTTCTTCAAAGATAAGGCTTTTAGACTGTTCTAGGACAGATAGACTTCAAAAATATCATTTATGTAGGAGAATAAAAAATAAGAGAAAGTAAGTCTGACTTTCCCTTATCCAGTCTTAGAACCCGAAACATCTTTCATTATATGTTTCAGTACACATCCATAAGCAATCCTTTAACCTGAAATTATATTTATCTTCAAGTGTTGATAAGTAACTTTCAAAATCATCGTATCGCTCCGATTCTTCTATTTGTTGCCTATCCAGTTTTATCTTGATTACTTCTCCAATCGAGTAGTCCAAGATGATAATGTAGTTTGTTTCCATTACTCTTTATTGTTTATAAATTGATTTTTGATTCTTTGAACTGTTGAAATACCTATCCCTTGAAGTTTGGCTATATTCCTGATACTATATCCTTTTTTTAATAGGATAATAGTTTCCTTATATTCATCCTTCATTTTCTCTTCTGTCTTGATACTACCTTTCTTCCTTCCTAATTTGCCTCCATTCATAATATAGTTTTTCCTTCCGCTATTCAGACGATATTCTATATTGCTTCTTTCGATATTAGACATTTCAGCAAGGATGGTTATCAAAATAGAAACGATAGGATTTACTTTTCCGTCTTTCTGCAAAGTATAAAGTCCCAAGTTCTGGATATACACAGATACATTTGATTCATGTAGTATTTCCAATGATTTCAGAACTTGCAAAGTAGATCTTCCCAATCTACTAAGTTCAGATAAAAGCAGGTACTCTACAGAATTGTTTCTACAATACTCCAAGCATTCTGTGAGAACTACTCTTTCCTCATTTTTCTTTGCTCCTGAAATATGTTCCTCGTATATGTTCACGATTTCCATATTTTGTTGGTTTGCATATCTTTTCAGATCTTCTATTTGTCTTGATGTGTCTTGCCGATCACTTTCAGACGAGACACGTGCATATATTACAGCTTTTGTTTCCATAATAATCTTTGAATAAAATGATAACATGAAGAAGTGTATTCAAAACCTTTCCACAGATTTATTTGAACACACTCCCTGATTGAACACAAAAAGGAGAAACTACCTTTGTTTTGTAGTTCCTCCTAGAAATTGTTACCTTACATATCAAGTTGGTTATTCGATAAACCAACTATAGGATTCATCTTCATGCTTTAATGCTTCTGTCAGTCCTTTACTTACAGTTGTCGCATTAACGCTGCGATTCAGGAATGAATCTATATAACTGTTCTTGTTCGCACCAGTTATCAGGTTATAGAACTTCCACATACTTATTTCTCCGTTACTTCCAGCAAAATTCTTATCGTGAATGTAGGATTTGGCTACATTGTTTATTTGACTGTCTGTAATTAAAAGTTGTGGTAGTCTTTTCTGTTGGTTCTGTGACAAGTAATTATATAATCGCATTCTTCCCAGAATCTGGCAGAATTGATGTTCACTTAGCATTGTATCGTTTAAAGACTGCATCAGATGAATATGTTTGGCTATATTGTACTGATTGAATAAATCAAGTGCTGCCAGATATAAATCCGCATCGTTACTTGCTTTAACTTCATCTTTGTAACCGTCTGTAAAAATACATTGGTTAGTACATACAAGATTCAAAAAGCCAACTGCCAGACTGAATTTCTGCATTGTCTTTTTGCCTGATAAGTTATCCCTTCCATAGCTTTTGCTGCCTGAAATGGATAGGTTCAAACGATTTCCATTCATATCTTGAAATACGCTAGGTACTTCAATATTGAAAATCATTCTTTCGTAGTACATTGTCTTGTCCGATTCGAGAAGCTGATCTACTTTTTTGTTTATAGCTTCTGGGATTCTACCTTTTACAATGTGGCTAACTCTTATTACGGGATCTTCTATCTTTTCTCCCTTATAAAAATCCCGAACTGCCTCATAGATACTTTCTATGAAACATTGATGTGATATACATACCTCATTATCCTTAGAAAATGTAGGTATGATGCAATCATTTTTGAGGTGTTCCAATGTTACCTCATTTGTATTGGCTTCAATAAATGGAGATCGTTTAGGTTGCTGTTCTTCCTGCTTTTCCGATATAAGAATTGCTTCCTCCGCTTCATTCTTCCAATTATTGTCTAAAGCCACCATGTTTGTAGATGGCATTATTAAATTTACTGTTTCCATTTTTAATCTGTTTTTATTTTCTTTACTTTCTTACTCAAAACCGATCTTAGTTTCTTCCAATTTTTGGCAATAACTAAAACTGATTCAAGCACTATTATCAGAATAGCTTCACCACGTTCATACTTAGTCATGGTTTGCACTCCTGATTAAATCCCTTTACTGTTTTGGGCTTTCTGTGGCTTCTCCAAAAATGTTCCAGATACTCTATGAGTTCTATTACATTTACTATGAAGCCGATTACTTTCATTACTTCTAAAATTTTTCTTGTTTTCATTATTCCTCCTTTATTAAATTGTTTATTAATGTTTTATTATTCTCATTAATAAGGCTTTGAAAGGAGAATAAAAAAGGCAGAAAACAATTTGCTGTTTCCTGCCGTAGAGAATAAAAACGGATAATAACGAAAACATAATTCTTACTTTCCCGATTTGATATAACTGGAGTATATCTACCGAAAATAAGGATTATGTTTTCTGTAGCTGCCAGTATATAACATTATACTGTGCTACCGCTTATCATATCTTACTTCTTATGCTTATTACCGTTTATTCTTTTCTTTCATTTATAAGGTTTTCAAAGGATTATAACCGTATCTATTTTATGATAATATCTCCATTGGGTGTTACTGTTACCAATATATAGGCTTCTCTAGCTGATTTTCCTGCATACTTATAAGTATTATGCGAGTATTGGCAGTTCAAACCTAGTTTTTGTAGGATAGTAATAGCAATTTTAAGCGCATTGAGTTTTGGATCTAATAAGACAGTAGCCTGCAAAATTTCTATAAGTCTTACTTTCAATTCTTCGGGGGTGTTCTCAAAGGATTTCAATATTTGTTGCTTATACTGTTCTACGCGGTTTATATCCTCTAGATACTTATTTATCTCTGCGGTTTTCTCTAAAGCGAGTATATCCACTTTGTTTTGATGAAGGGCTTTCAGTGAAAACAAGTCTTTTGTTCTGAATATTAGTTGTAGTAATTCATCCATATCCATGTTTATTGTTTGGGTAAGAGAAACTTGTTGGGGGTGATTGATATTGCTTTCTTCATCACATAGTTGTACTATTTCGTCTGGACGGTTTGCAAGCGAATCTTTATATATATCTATATATTTATTGGTAGCTTTATCGTAGCCTCCTATTGTTTTTATGGTTTGTCCCGTAAACTTGCTTATTTGTTCATAATTCCATCCACGTGCAACCAGTAGAGATATAAAGGTTCTTCTACCAGTGTGGGTGGCAATACATTCATGGCGTGAACGCTTTACTTCTCTAGGCTCGGATTCACCCTGATAATGAAAAGACTGTAATTCTTCCCCTTTAATGCCTGCTTCTAAAGCAATTCTTTTGATGTTTTTATTAATCATATCTTTTGTTATAGAAGGAAGTTTGCAGTGGTATTTATCTATCAATATCTCCTTTGCTATTTTAAAAATGATTCCTACTTCTACTTTTTTATTTGGTGTTTTCTTGGGTGCAAGGGTGATATAGTATTTGCCGCCAATTTCTTCTACTCGCTCATCTAGTCGTAATGTATCAGTAATACGATGCCCGAATGTACATTCAAGTAAGAAAATGTCACGTACTTCTTCATCACGTTTGCAAGTGGGTTTATAATTGTATAGAAGCATAACTTCATCATTCCTTAATGCTATATGGTTGGGGGAGGATTTATCATTGAATAGTTTTATTTTGAGCGAATTTATTTCAGCTTCCGTAAGGTACTTATTTGCTCTAGCACAAAGTATAATGGCGGATTTTGCATATTTCAAGATTGAATTGATGGTAGGTATAGCATAGGATTGTCCTTCATCATACGTATAATTGTCATGGATATAGTATGCAAAAGATGTGAGAAATTCAGTGGTGAAATATTTGAAGCTATCTACCTTTATATTTTTTTCATCTTCAAGATAGGAGAGGTAGAATTTGAGTGCAGGAAGTCCTTTTTTAATATAATTGTCGGATGTTCCTGATGCTATAGTTGTATCGTTATAGACTGCATCATGGATTACTTTAATAATATCATCGAACTTGTTTTGTTCTTCTTCTGCTGCTTTCTTTGTTTTTTGTCTTGCCATATCGTTGAACTCGTTTAGAAGTAGTTTGACTATATCAGTGCTATTATATTTTGCAATACTACAAAGGTATAGTTTAAACTTGGTAAAACGATCCTTTATTTCCTCTATTTTTTGGTTCACTATTGAATTGTTTATATTGTCAGCATTAGTCAGAATAGGACTAATGTAGGCTTTTTGCAATGATTGATTCCATTGTGTTGGATAGATCTTGGTGTGGGTAGCAAACTTGTACTGTTTACTATTGAATCTAATAATAAAGTTTATTGCAGACGGACGCCTGCTTCTCGGTGATTTTAGATAGAATCTACCGCACAACTCTAAGGGGAAGATCTGCTGTTCCATCAGTGTCGAAAATATACCTGATTTTCAGCGGCTTAATGAAAAACTGGGGTAACAAAAAAGGGTAACAAAAAAGGGTAATGCACTCTCTAAAATACAATATTGAGGCTGTTACGCACCGCATTGCCCAAATAAAAGAAAGCCGCTAACTAATTGATAGTTAACGGCTTTTGAGTGGAGCGTATCGGACTCGAACCGATCACCTCGACACTGCCAGTGTCGCGCTCTAGCCAGATGAGCTAACGCCCCGTTGCCAACGTTTGCAGGCTTGCTTTCGTTTTTGATGGTGCAAATATAATGCATTATTCTGAAATAATTGCTATGTTTGCGAAAGAATTTGAAAAAATAAGTTATGCTGATATATAATACCACTTATCATGTAGAGGAAGGAGAAGACAAAAACTTCCTGATATGGATGCAGGAACACTATCTTCCCGAGGTAGAAAAGAACGGAACATTGTATGCTCCACGTATAGCCCGTATCTTGAGTCATATTGAAGAAGGAAGCATCTGCTATTCTGTTCAGTTTGAGGTAGAAAACTCTGCCAAACTGCATCGTTGGTATCAAGAGCAAGGAGTGAAACTGAACGAGGAATTACTGAATATCTTTAAAGATAAAGTGATTGGCTTTCCTACATTGATGGAGGTAATAGTGTGATACAACCGGTCAAAGAGAAAATAATATTGGGTATAGACCCTGGTACCACCATTATGGGGTATGGAGTATTGCGTGTGGCAGGTGTCAAGCCGGAAATGATAGCCATGGGAATTATCGACCTCCGCAAATTTGGAGACCACTATCTGAAGTTACGTCATATTCATGAACGGGTACTGAGTATCATAGAGAGTTATTTGCCTGACGAGCTCGCTATTGAGGCCCCTTTCTTCGGAAAGAATGTACAGTCCATGTTGAAGTTGGGGCGTGCGCAAGGCGTAGCAATGGCAGCTGCTTTGAGCAGGGATATTCCCATTACGGAATATGCTCCTTTAAAAATAAAGATGGCCATCACCGGAAACGGACAGGCATCCAAGGAACAGGTGGCGGACATGTTGCAGCGTATGCTGCATTTTCCTAAAGAGGATATGCCTACTTTTATGGATGCAACGGACGGGCTTGCTGCTGCCTATTGTCACTTTCTGCAGATGGGGCGTCCCACGGTGGAGAAAGGCTATCATGGCTGGAAAGACTTTATTGCCAAAAATCCGGATAAGGTGAAGAAGTGATAAGAATTGAAATGTAGAATCTAAAAATAATATCATGAAATTGAATGAACTTGCTATCATTGGAGTGGCTGCAACGACGGTTGTAAGCTGCACTCCCGCGAAGACGGAGTATGCTTCGTACGAACTTTACCCTGTCCGTTCGGGTAGTCTGACAGAGATGGAATATACACCTGCTGCCACGCAATTCACATTGTGGGCACCTACGGCGGATGAAGTTCGCCTGATGTTGTTCGAAGCAGGAGACGGAGGGCATGCCTATGAAACTATTTCAATGGAATCCTCTGAAGAAGGAACTTGGAAAACTAAAGTTGAAAAGGACTTGATAGGTAAATTCTACACATTCAATGTGAAAATCAATGATAAGTGGTTGGGGGACACTCCGGGTATCAATGCCGAAGCTGTAGGGGTGAATGGAAAGCGTGCCGCCATCATCGACATGAAATCCACGGACCCCGAAGGATGGGCAGATGATAAACGTCCGGCATTGGCCTCTCCTGCCGATGTGATTCTTTATGAAATGCACCATCGTGATATGTCCATCGACCCGTCGTCGGGTATTGAGCATAAAGGAAAGTTCCTGGCATTGACAGAACAAGGAACGGTAAGTCCCGACAAGCTGGCAACCGGCATTGACCATCTGAAAGAATTGGGAGTGACACATGTACATCTTCTTCCGTCTTATGACTATGCCTCCGTTGATGAGACAAGGCTGGACGAGAACAAGTATAATTGGGGATATGATCCGCAGAACTACAATGTGCCTGACGGCTCTTATTCTACCGACCCCTACAAACCGGATGTTCGTATCCGGGAATTCAAGCAGATGGTGCAGGCTTTGCACAAAGCTGGTATCCGTGTTGTTCTGGATGTGGTGTATAACCATACTTTCAATACATCCGACAGTAATTTTGAACGTACAGTGCCGGGATACTTTTACCGTCAGCGACCGGACGGAACGTATGCAGACGGTTCGGCTTGTGGCAATGAAACTGCCAGCAACCGTCCGATGATGCGTAAATACATGATAGAGTCTGTATTACATTGGATTAATGAATATCACATTGACGGATTCCGTTTTGACTTGATGGGTATCCATGACATCGAGACAATGAACGAAATCCGTAAGGCGGCAACGTCTGTAGATCCGACTATATTTATATATGGTGAAGGATGGGCGGCATCGGCTCCACAGATGGCGGAAGATTCTCTGGCAATGAAAGCCAATACTTATAAGATGCCGGGTGTTGCTGCTTTTTCTGACGAAATGCGTGATGCTTTGCGCGGTCCGTTCAATGACAATCGTCAAGGTGCTTTCCTTGCCGGATTGCCGGGAGGAGAGGAGAGCATAAAGTTTGGTATTGTAGGAGCCATCAGGCATCCGCAAGTAAATAATGACTCTGTGAATTATAGTAAGGCTCCGTGGGCGGAACAACCTACACAGATGATCAGCTATGTTTCCTGCCATGATGATATGTGCTTGGTGGATAGGCTGAAAGCAAGTATTCCGGGTATTACTCCCGTAGAATTGGCAAAGCTTGACAAACTGGCGCAAACAGCCGTATTCACTTCTCAAGGTGTACCGTTTATTTATGCCGGTGAGGAAGTGATGCGTGACAAGAAGGGAGTACACAATAGTTTTGAGAGTCCCGATTCCATCAATGCGATTGATTGGAGACGAAAGGCGGAGCATGCAGATGTATTTGCTTATTATAAAGGTTTGATACAGCTTCGTAAGAAGCATCCGGCTTTCCGTATGGGTGATGCGGATTTGGTGCGTAAGCATTTGGAATTTCTACCGGTTGACGGCAGCAATGTGGTGGTTTACCGTCTGAAAGAAAATGCCAACGGTGATGCATGGGGAGATATTATAGTAGTCTTGAATGCCCGTAAGGAGCCTGCCAAACTTACCGTACCCGAAGGTAAATATACAGTGGTCTGCAAGGATGGCTTTATCAATGAACAAGGTTTGGGCACACTGTACGGCCCCGAAGTTGTTGTTCCGGCCCAATCGGCACTGATTATGTATAAATGATGATTGGATGATGCAGCAACATACAATACACATAGCGGGGGGCGTAGTACGCAACCCGCTTGTTCGTTTGACAGAGCCTGTCACTCTTGATTTCCTGGCAGGAGAACACATTGCCATTGTAGGACCGAACGGAGCCGGAAAGAGCCTCCTGGTGGATATGCTGACGGGAAAGTATCCTTTGCGTGATGGTGAGCTTACCTATGATTTCTCTCCCTCCCTCACGAAAACTGCCTATGACAATATCAAATACATTGCCTTCCGTGATACTTACGGTTCTGCCGATGCCAATTATTACTATCAACAGCGTTGGAATGCCCACGACCAAGAGGATGCTCCGCTAGTACGCGAAGTGCTGGGAGAGGTAAAAGACGATGCCTTGAGACGGCAGCTATTTGAACTTTTCAGCATAGAGCCGATGCTTGACAAGAAAATCATTCTTCTCAGCAGTGGGGAGCTGCGCAAGTTTCAGTTGACTAAAGCTTTACTGACTGTTCCCCGAATTCTTATCATGGACAATCCTTTCATAGGGCTGGATGCGCCTACCCGTGAACAGCTTTTTAATTTGCTGGATCGGCTTACCCGGCTGGGCGAGTTGCAGATTGTCCTTGTGCTTTCCATGTTGGATGACATACCTTCATTTGTTACACACGTTGTGCCGGTAGAGGAGATGAAGGTGGGCGAAAAGATGGAACGTGAGGAGTATGTGCAGGCATTCTGTGCGGGCAATCAGATGCGTATTCAGGAAGAGGCCGGAGCGTTGGAGGAATTGCAGCGGCGTATTCTCGATTTGCCCTACGAACATGCGAATTTCACTTCGGACGAAGTGGTGAAATTGAACGGGGTTAGCATCCGTTACGATGACCGTACTATTCTGAAGGAGCTGGATTGGACAGTGATGCGTGGTGAGAAGTGGGCGCTGAGTGGCGAGAACGGTGCTGGCAAGTCTACCTTGCTTAGTTTGGTTTGTGCGGATAATCCGCAGTCATACGCCTGCGATATCAGTCTTTTCGGACGGAAGCGCGGAACGGGGGAGAGTATTTGGGAAATCAAGAAACACATCGGTTATGTCAGTCCGGAAATGCATCGTGCTTATCTGAAGAATCTGCCTGCCATAGAGATTGTCGCTTCCGGTCTGCACGACAGCATCGGATTGTATAAACGTCCTCATGCCGAACAGATGTCGGTATGCGAGTGGTGGATGGATATTTTCGGTATTGCAGCCTTGAAAGACAAGCCTTTTCTGCAACTCTCCAGTGGAGAACAGCGTCTGGCATTATTGGCTCGTGCTTTTGTCAAGGACCCGGAACTGCTGATATTGGATGAACCGCTTCATGGACTCGATACATACAACCGCCGTCGGGTCAAGAAGATAATAGAGGCATTCTGCCATCGTCGGGATAAAACGATGATTATGGTAACCCACTATGAGAATGAATTGCCGCAAACAATTACTAACCGTTTATTCTTGAAGCGAAACCGCTGACCGGATAATAATTACGTCAAGCAAAGATAATAAAGGACTGGCGGGAACCATTTATGGTGTAAATCGTTATATTTGTAATATCAACCATCTAAACATTTATATCATGAAGTTTTTTATTGATACGGCAAATTTGGAACAGATTCGGGAGGCCTATGACTTGGGCGTACTCGACGGAGTTACCACTAATCCTTCGCTTATGGCAAAAGAAGGTATCAAAGGAGTGGAGAACCAGCGTAAGCACTATGTGGACATCTGTAATATTGTGCAAGGCGATGTGAGTGCCGAGGTGATAGCTACCGACTATGAAGGCATGATTAAAGAGGGTGAAGAATTGGCAGCCTTGAATCCGCATATCGTAGTGAAGGTGCCTTGCATTGCAGAAGGTATCAAGGCCGTTAAATACTTCTCGGGCAAAGGTATCCGTACAAATTGTACTCTGGTATTTTCTGTCGGTCAGGCATTGCTTGCAGCCAAGGCAGGTGCAACGTATGTTTCTCCGTTTGTGGGGCGTCTCGATGATATCTGTGAGGATGGCATTGCATTGGTTGCGAAGATTGTAGAGATGTACCGTTATTATGGATATACCACCCAGGTACTTGCCGCCTCTATCCGTCATACGGCACATATCATGCAGTGTATAGAGGTGGGTGCTGATGTGGCTACTTGTCCGCTTTCGGCCATTAAGGGTTTACTTAATCATCCGCTGACCGATTCCGGTCTGAGGAAGTTCCTTGAAGATTACAAACGCGTGAACGGATAAACTTAAAATATCCTATAAGCCTATCTTTCAATGTAATTATTGACTAATATTGGTGAGAAATAGAATAAAAAGATTTATTTTTGCGCCTTATATTTAGATATACAATAAGGCACCGATGAAAGATAGGCTCATAGGATTTATTAAGACATACTGCTTGTTTGTCTGCATTTTTGTGTTGCAAAAACCACTGTTTATGCTGTTTTACAAATCGCTGTACCCGGATGCCTCGTGTGCGGACTGGTTCAGTGTCATTTGGCATGGGTTACCTTTAGACCTATCTCTGGCTGGTTATCTGACAGCTATTCCCGGTTTTCTTTTCATAACCTCTGTATGGACACTTTCTAAATCCCTTTATCGCATCTGGTGCAGCTATTTCCTCTTCATTTCAGTACTTATCTCCATAATTTTTACTGTCGATTTAGGATTATACGAGTATTGGGGGTTCCGTTTGGATGCTACTCCGTTATTCTATTTCTTTTCCTCCCCTAAAGACGCAGTGGCCAGTGTCAGCATTTGGATGGTGCTGGGGGGAATTGTGGCAATGGCTGTTTATGCTGTCGTGCTGTATGCTGTTTTCTACGGCATCTTGCTGCAGAAGAACCTGTTGCTGCGGATGAAACTGCCTTATCGTCGCCTGAAGGTGTCAGGTATATTGTTGCTGATGACGGGGCTGCTGTTTATTCCTATCCGTGGAGGCTTTACAGTATCTACCATGAATGTGGGGAAAGTCTATTTCAGTGCCGAGCAGCGTCTGAACCATGCAGCTATCAACCCTGCATTCAGTCTGATGGAATCTCTTGCCAAGCAGAAGGACTTTAGCAAGCAATACCGTTTTATGGAAGCTGCGGAGGCCGACCGGCTTTTTAAAGACATGCTTGAACCCGCAGTTGCCGGTGGTCAAACGGAAGAGACGGATTCTGTGCGGCAATCTGCCGATTCGCTGCATACTTTATTCAATACTCAGCGTCCCGATGTACTCTTTGTGATTCTTGAGAGTTTTTCCTCTAGGTTGATGACAGCTTTGGGAGGTGAGCCGAATATTGCCATCCATCTGGATAGCTTGAGTAAGGAAGGGGTGCTCTTTACGAACTTCTACGCCAACAGTTTTCGTACGGACCGTGGACTGGTGGCTATCTTGAGTGGCTATCCTGCCCAGCCCACTACGAGTATTATGAAGTATCCCCGTAAAACGCAGTCCATTCCTGCCATTGCAGGCAGCTTGCGGAAGGCGGGTTATGGTACCAAGTATTATTATGGCGGTGATGCCGACTTTACCAATATGCGTTCCTACCTGATGTCATCGGGCTTTGAAGATATTGTTTCCGACCAGGACTTTCCCGTAACGGAACGTTTAAGTAAGTGGGGGGCGCACGACCATCTCGTATTCAACCGTCTGCTGGAAGACTTGAAAACCGAAGCTGCCGAAGGAACTGCAGAAGAGAAAACTCCTTATTTCCGTGTCTTGCAGACCTCCAGCAGCCACGAGCCTTTTGAAGTACCTTTCCGTCGTCTGGAGAATGACCGGCTGAACGCCTTTGCCTATACGGATAGTTGTGCAGGTGATTTTGTAAGACAGTTCCGTGAGCTCCCCCAGTGGAAGAATACGGTGATTGTGTTTGTTCCAGACCACTTGGGAGCTTATCCCGAACATATCGACAATTTGTCGGTAGAACGCTACCGGATACCTCTGTTGATGGTGGGCGGTGCCATCCGAGAGCCGAGGCGCATTGACGTCTATGGCTCGCAACATGACATTGCAGCCACGTTGCTGGCCCAATTGGCGCTGCCCCATGAAGAGTTTGTTTTCAGTAAAGATATGCTTAATCCCGCTTCCCCTCATTTCGCGTTCTTTACCGTACCCGATGCTTTCGGTATGGTGACAGCGGACAACCAGGTGATATTCAATTGCCAGGCAGGTGCTGTGGTAGTGGATGAGGGCACGGCAAAGGGAAAGAACTTGCCGTTGGGCAAAGCCTATCTGCAGAAATTGTATGACGATATAGCAAAAAGATAGAGGAAGATAATTAAAGTATAAGAGTATAAAGTATGACAGCACTTATGGATGCCTTGCAAGGGGCGATAGATATAGACACAAACATATTCCTTTTCATCAATGGGATGCACAACACCTTTTTCGATTACTTTATGAGTGCCTACAGCGGTAAGTGGGTCTGGGTGCCGATGTATGCTGCCATTTGGTATGTGATGCTGCGCAACTTCCATTGGAAAGTGACTTTGTGCTGCATGGTCGGTCTGGCACTCGTAATTACCATTGCCGACCAGACGGGGGCAACATTGATACGCCCGTATGTGGAACGCCTTCGTCCCGCCAATCTGGAAAATCCCATATCCGACATGGTGCATATCGTAAACGGACATCGAGGAGGGCGTTATGGATTCCCCTCCTGTCATGCTGCCAATACTTTTGGCCTGGCATTCTTTGTCTGGTTTCTTTTCCGTAAACGATGGCTCACTGTGTTTATGATGGGATGGGCGTTGCTGACCTGCTATTCACGTGTCTACTTGGGAGTGCATTATCCGGGCGATCTCATCGCGGGAACATTGGTTGGATTGATTGCCGCATACATTGTATATCGCCTTTTCCTGAAAGTCAGCGGGTATAAGACCATGAAGAAAGTCCCCCATATTTATGCTCCCATATTGGTGGGCGGATTGACGATAGTTGGGATATTGATATATTCCACGGTGATGATATTGCAGGCTCAGAACTGATGATTTATCGTCACCATTGCTTCCCTCGGACGTATATTTAGTCGTGAAGTGTAGCTTTGCGTGGTGGAATACGTTGTGTAAGCATACTCTTTTTTGTTGAACAGGTTGTTGAGGCTTGCTTCCAATCTCCATTTTTTTCTTTTATAGATAAGGGATGCATCTGCGAACACGGTGTTGAGATGTGCGTCCCCTCCTAAGTCATTCCGGTAATGCTCGCCGGATAGCCGTAGGTCTACCTGCCCGATACTGAATGTGAGATGTAGCCGTTGTACGAAGTCCAGTAACGGGGTGAGACGGGTATCACTTCCTATCTTACTGCCGCCATAGCCTAATGTGGCATGATATTCCGCTTCAAAAACATCTGCGGGAGACCAGATTATTTTAGGCTCTGCTTTCAGATAATCATAACGATAGGTCTGCAGAAGACTTTGCCGGTTACCCTCGCTGTCAGCCAGGCGGGTAAGCTGTTCGCCACTGCTGCGACTGAGTAGTAGGGTGAGTGAGGTTTTCAAATGCCAGTCGTATATACCTTTGGACAAAGTACTGCTGAGATTCCAGCTATCGTTATGGTTCGGTAGTTCACGACGAGTGTAGACAATGGCATTTTCGGAAACACTCTGTTCGAAAAGAGTATTCCGGTTGCTGCGGCTGTAGGTTAGTGCGGCAGTGATGAAAAATTCCTGTACAGTGTTTTTGTACTCTCCGTAGAGATTGTAGGTTTGCGTGAGGCTGGTAGGGAAAAGTCCGTTGCCGTCTCGCCAGGTGCGGTAATCAGTTTGGTAGAGTCCCGGATACAAGTCGGAGAAGTCTTCTGCCGAGCGTTTCAGACTGCCATAAAGGGAGAACGTCCAATGATAATCCAGTTTATAGCGCAAATACATGGACGGATTGAAGAACAGGAACGAACGCTGTTGTGAGAAATACCGATCTGCTTTCAGAGGAAGCGAAAGTGTAGCCAGCCATTTTCCACGTTCCAGCTGGAAGTAGGGGGTAATATGCAATGACAGATGCGAAGCATTGAAATCATTGGGCTGTCTTGTCGGAGTATATTTCAGGGTAGCCCGTTCTCCTTGTATTCCTGCCTTATATTGTTGGGTAAATCCATCATACTTTCGTAGATATGCGGCACTGTTATCTGTGTAGAAGTTGTGCTGGTTGAATTTACTTTTTCCTTCTTCGAGTAGTAAGGATGCAGGCTGGTAAGCATACTGTGTCGTCGAACGAAATTCCCAGGTTCCGCTTTCCCGGTTTCGGATAAGATTGAAGTAGTTTCCGGCACTTAGCTGTGACGTTTGCAGAGTTTGTCCCAGTTCCTCCGAACGTCCGCGATTTATTTCTCCGTCTACGGTGAAGCGGTTGGATATATAATTCCGGCTGCTGTTATCTTCATAACGCAGTTCCAGATTAGCGATGTCACTTCTCAGACGATAATGGTAGGTTTCGTCTATTTGTATGGTATCTGTCGGTTGATAATAGATTTGGGTATTTCCCCGTTGCTGTTGGATTAGCTCATGAGTATATCCGGCTTGCAGGCGTAAGCTGCGGTCATCATTCCATTTGTACATACGGTTGCCGTTCAGGGTGTGGGTTTCATTGAATAATAAGCGATTCTTGTCTAATGGTGCGCTGATGCCCGGCTGGGAGAGAAAACCGGAAAGCGGAACTTGTTGCTGGCCATTTCCGGTCAGTTTGGTTTGCTCGTTGCTGAGGTCCTTGCCATTGTTATTCGTCTTGTAATTATAGACACTCTGTTTTCCTTTACCCAGTTGAAGGGCATTCAGTCTGCCTTCCCACAGGATTTTGTTGTTCTCACTCCATCCGGTTCCCAGAGTACCGTTTGCTATCCATTGATCGCGTGCTTTCGGGTCGAGTTTCAGGTTCAATGCCACCTCATCGGAATTGATTTTTCCTTTCAAGGCCTTTACTGACTGATAGTTCTCCATGATTTCCGCACTCTTTACGGCTTTGGCGCTCAGATTGTTGTTGATTTGGTTATAACGTCCGCCTGTCACGTCCATTCCTTCCACAAAGTAGTGGTCGATGGCTTTCCCTTTATACTTAACCTGTCCGTTTTCATCTACATCCACGCCCGGAAGTTTCTTCAATACATCCTTTATGTGCACATCTTTAGATGAAGCAAACTGTGCCAAGTCATATCTCACCGTATCTTTTCGGGTATTGATACGTCCGGGACGTATTTGTACTTCTTTTAATACGATGGCTTCCGGTTGTAGGCTGAGATTCAGGATTCCTGCCGCATTGATATTCCGCATTTCTCTCTTATAGCCTAACAAAGAAATATTGAGTTGCAGCATTCCGCTATGCTTCCACGGCAAAGAAAATTGTCCTTTGGCATCGGTCAATGCATAGTCTATCGTTGTGTGTCCGCGTAATACACTAATCATTACAGCTTCCAGCGGTTGATTGGTTTCTGCATCTGTTATCTTGCCGCTCAACGTCTGGGCGTAGGTAGACGACAAGAAACTAAAGAGAAACAGGAAAAATAGAATGATAGTTTTTTTATTCATACACTGCAATAATTGATTGTTTGGCAATTGAAGTTTGTTGAAATTTTTATACGATTATGGTGATTTCGTAATTTGTTGATTATCAATGCGTAAAAAGAGGATGTTTAAGTATACGACTGAATGGCATTCACTATACGACTGAATAGGGTTCAGTATACGACTGAAATGTATTCAGTATGCGATAGATTTCACGAATGCTTACGGGTGTGGAGAAATATTATCGTTCCAGTGGATTATAAGGAACGTTTTTCGGGTTCTTGGTTGCATTGCCGTGTTCATCACTAACCTTAACGGTGACGTTCGGCATGCTTCCGGTGATAAATCCTACCGGATCGGCATAATAACGTTCGTGCACTTTGTTGTATGCTTTGCGGTTCATCGGTTCGTGCTTCTTTCCGTCGAAAAGTATCGGCCGATATGTGTGGCATTGCTCTACACCTGTGGCAGTGAATGAATAATGCCCTTCACTGTCTTCGGCTTTCAGTATCAGTCCGGGCAGTCCGCAAAGCTTCCATGGACCTTCGCTTATGGGTATTTCTGCAGTAAACCATGCCGTCCATGTACGGCCTTTTAATTGACATTCGGCTTTGCTGCAAAGGTAGGAGAGGACACTATCGTTTTCTGCCAGTATCTTCCACTGCGGACGTTCATCCGTTTCTTCGCAACGCAGGCGCGTCATGCCTGCCACTTCATCGAGGGTCGTTACTTTTCCGGCAGGATAACCTCTGAAGGTTCGTTCGCTCAGTTTGCTTGTTCCGTATTGTTTCAGATGTTCATTAATCGTTTCCTGCGAGGCTTTATTGGCGAAGTCTACTGCCAGTACAGAGTCGCAAACATACTTGGTGTAACTGTAGAACTTAGAGAGATTTTTACCGACTTCCAGCATCATGGTTTCTTCCGTAACATTTTCCGGCTTTTCCGTATTACTGATACAGCGCGTTTCATATTGCACAAGGATTTGTGCTTCACCGATGGTATCATTCTGTATTTTCGTTCCATCAGAAACGATGATTTGTGCCTTCGCTTGTGATGCGAACAATATAGCGAGACACAGATTGAGGAAAATAATTCTTGCACTCATAGTTTTTACATTTTTAGAGGTTTTACATATTGCTTCCAGCGATTATTGTACTGCAAAACTATGCGGATTTTGCTTCAGAAGAGGCTGAAAGTTATTACTGAAATATTACTCAATGCATAATATCTGCCTCGCACGTACCTATATTTGCAAGCTAACTTCTACCTTTGTCGGTACTAAATGAAAGTCTTTCTAAGTGAGACTAAAAAAGAACAATTATGGAACAACGGATTAAGATCGTTTGGATATTCTCCATCGCATCGATACTGCTTATTACCTGCGGACAGGTCTACTGGTTGCGTAATCAGTATCAGTATATGAATGATGAACAAATCAATGGTATTTATGATTGCATCTTGCAGACCACCCAACAGTATGACTCTATCCGTACTCCCCAACCCAAAAAGGTGCTTAGCAATACCAATATGTTCTTCTATCACTTGAGCAAATCCATTGATTTGGAAAAGCGGACCACTATCGACGAATTAATTTTGGGTGTTCTGAAAGGGCGGGACTTGGAGAGCTTGGGCCAAAAGAATATAGAAACTCTCAAAATAGAGCAGCAGGACTCTGCCAGTACAGATGATAAAGAGAGAGAGGCAAAGCGTAGGAAATGGGCATTGGCGTTAGACACCCTTTTGCCGGAAGAGCGGCTCATTGCGAAGGATTCATTCAAAATCAATATGTCCGATAAAGATGCTCCTAATTTGAACTCTATTATTAATCTTTATCGTTTGGAGTTGGATGTGCCTTTTGCGTTGCAGCAATTTGATTCCTTGCTTGCCATACGTTTGGACGAACAAACGTTTACTACGCATCTGGTGGTTTCCGAAGATTCCATTTACCAGTGGAATGCGGAACTGAAACGGCAAGGTACATTGTTCAATCCATATATAGAAGTAATGTATCCTTATAATCCCCTGAAACGCCAGTTTGTGCTTGTTTCCGTGAAGGTTTCACCTCATGTGGTACTTGTGCGTATGGGTTGGCAGTTAGTGGGCAGTACATGTCTGATATTTCTGCTGGGGCTTTGTCTGCTGTTTCAGATAAAAACCATCTTGAAGCAACGGCGGATAGACGAATTGCGAAAAAGCTTTGTAAACACTATGATACATGAACTGAAACGTCCCGTCCAGGCTCTGAAAATGTGTATCGCCTTTCTCAATGACAAGTCTATGCGAACAGATGAGAAAGCGATGGATGAAGTGATTCACGATTCCATGTCCGAGCTGGATAACTTGTCGGCCTATCTTTCAAAACTACGTGATATGACGCGTGCCGATGATGAACACACGCAGCTTTCCGTCCGTACATTTGATATAAAGACGAGTTTGGAAAAGCTTGTCCGGCTTTACCATGTTCCTGAGGGTAAGGATGTTGCTATTGAAACCCATTTCAGTTCGGAGACTCTGGTAACGGCAGACCCGGTGCATGTTTCTAATATTATCAGTAATTTGATAGAGAACGCCGTAAAGTATTCGGGCAAGTCTGTGCATATTGTTGTAGATTGCCTTTTGCAGGATCACCAATTGACGATACGGGTGTCTGATGATGGCATCGGCATTCCGGTTTCCGAACAGAACCGTGTATTCGATAAGTTCTATCGGGGCAGTAATCTTCCAGACCGTTCATTGCCCGGCATTGGTCTGGGGTTGAGCTATGTAAAGTTGCTGGTAGAGGCGCATCATGGGAGCATTTCTTTAAATAGTCAGGCAGGCAAGGGAACAATGATTGAAATTAATATTCCCCAATAAGTCCGTGCTAACCCGCATAATCCCTACTCTAAAATAACCAATGATATGAAAGCCTTGAAAATACTTTTTGCCGATGATGATTTGAAATATTCAATGCTGCTGAAGCGCTTTCTTGAGAAGGAAGGCTATGAAGTGACTTATGCCGGAAACGGGAAAATTGCTCTGGAACAATTTCCGCTCATAAAGCCTGATTTGGTATTGCTCGATATCAATATGCCCGGTTACAATGGCTTTGAAGTGGCTGAACGCATCCGCGAGATGGATAAACACGTCCTGATCTTTTTCCTTTCCGACCGTAGCGATAAGGCCGACCGCCTGCAAGGATTCCAACTGAAGGCGAACGATTATCTTGCCAAACCTTTCTATCCGGAAGAGCTGACAGCGCGTATCCGCGAGCGTTTCACTTCGCAGTTGTCCGGCGTGGCGGAGGATGAGATGTATGCTTTCGGCCATTCCGTATTCAATTACAGTACGAACGAGATTCGTACGGGAAATAGTAAGGTGCTGATTACTTCCCGTCAAGCCGATATCCTTCGCTTGCTGGCGCTGAATGTGAATAAGACTGTCAGTCGCGATACGTTGCTGGATGCTGTGTGGGGCACTGCCTCGTATGCCAACTCCCTTGCCTTGAATGTACAGATGTCCTATCTGCGGCGGTCGCTAAAAAACGACCCGAGCGTGAAGATTGAGTCGTTGATGAAAAAAGGGTATATGCTTGCCGTTCTCTGAAAACATCTTTATCTTTGGATTGTTATACAAACAAGACACTTCAAAAAAAAGAGAGCTTATGATGAGTTTAGGAGGATGGATGAATAAAGTCCTGATAGGTTGGGGGATAGACCCGAAGTTTGCCGATATGTTTGACGAGACGATTATTGCACTGCTGATGGTGGGGCTTTCGATAGGGCTGGACTATTTGTGCCAGGCAATCTTCGTTGGCGGTATGAAGCATTATACCCGGCGCTCTCCCCATCAGTGGAATACGTTGCTGATGAAACGCAGGGTGATACACCATTTGATACATATTCTGCCCGGAATCCTCATTTACTACCTGCTGCCCATGGCCTTTGTGCGTGGAAAGGAGATGCTTGAGTTCTCACAAAAGGTGTGTGCTGTCTATATCATTGTGGCGGTGCTGCTTACTATCAATGGCTTGTTGCTGGTGATGCTCGATGTTTATAACATGAAGGACAAGCAGAAGAACCGTCCGCTGAAAGGCTTTGTGCAGGTATTGCAAGTGCTACTGTTTTTTATCGGAGGTATCATAGTGGTTTCAGTGCTGATAGGCAAGTCTCCTATGACCTTGTTTGCCGGTCTGGGCGCATCTGCGGCTGTACTGATGCTGGTATTTAAGGACAGCATTCTGGGGTTTGTGGCCGGCGTGCAGCTCTCTGCCAACGACATGTTGCGGATAGGGGACTGGATAGCGCTGCCGGGTGGCGTTGCCAATGGAGTTGTAGAGGAGATTACGCTGAACACGGTCAAGATACGCAACTGGGACGAAACCATCTCGACCGTACCGCCGTATACCCTGGTGAACAACTCCTTCCAGAACTGGCGCGGCATGCAGGAAAGTGGCGGGCGACGGGTAAACAAGAATATCTTTCTGGATATGACTACCTTGAAGTTCTGCACTCCGGAAATGCTGGATAATATCCGCAAGGAAGTCCCCTTGATGGCCGACTATCAGCCTGCAGAAGGAGAGGTGCCAACCAATGCGCAGCTCTATCGTATCTACATCGAACGCTATTTGTGCAGCCTGCCGGTGGTGAACCAGGAGATGGACTTGATTATCAGCCAGAAGGAACCCACGACGTATGGGGTACCCATCCAGGTATATTTCTTCTCTCGCAACAAGGTATGGAAAGAGTACGAGCGCATTCAGTCCGACATCTTCGACCACTTGCTGGTGATGGTACAGAAGTTTGACTTGAAACTGTATCAGTATTCCGACTAATATATCAACCGGAACTCCGCATATACAGGCAAGTGGTCGCTGTATCCTCCTTGATACTTCATCCCGTAGTAGGTGCGGAAGGGTTGCTGCCCTCCGTATTTCTTGTCTCTTGTCAGTAGGAAGGGCAGGCAGAATACGTCTGCCTTTGCTTCCTCTGTATATAGCGGTGCGTGTTCTTGCAGCAACGTACCCGATACGATGATGTGGTCCAGCAGTCCCCATTCTCCTTGATACTTGTAGCTGCCGAAGTGCTTGCGTGTTTTGGCTTTTCCTGCCAGTAGATGGTAAAGTTTTTGTGGACGTAGAGAGTCTTGCAATGTTGACGGTGCTGCTGCCTCCAACACCTCCTTTACCGATTTATTCTCCGGATAATCGTTGAAATCCCCTAAAAGGACAATTTGCGGATGTCGGCGTATCGTGTATAGGCTGTCTATGGCATGCTTCACCTTTCGGGCAGCCAGTAGCCGGTAAGGTTCAGACTCTCTTGCCCCTCCCGAACGGGATGGGAAGTGAGCTACCAGTACATCAAGCGTATCCCGGTTCAGCAACAATCCGCTGACGTGAAGAATGTCCCGTGTGGGACGGCTATTCTTCCGGGGCTTGTCTACGGGGAGGCTCTGATAGGAAAGCAGTTTGAAAAGATTACGTTGATAAAGCAGCGCTACGTCGATGCCGCGTTCGTCGGGAGATTGTGTCATCACATACCGGTAGTCTGCTTCGCGCAAGGCAGAGTAGCGGGTAAGGTCGCGCATCACACTGTCATTCTCCACCTCACACAAGGCAACAAGGGCGGGCGGCGTCCATCCTCCGGTGGCGATGATGACGCGGGCTATATTATCCAGTTTCTTTCTGTATTTAGAGTAGTTCCAATGCCGGGTGGCATCCGGCAGGAACTCGTAATCATTCTTTAGTGTGTCATGTCGGAAGTCGAATAGGTTTTCTACATTGTAGCTTACTATCCGAAACGTGAGGGTATCTCTTCCTTCTTGCCCGTACAGACTGATGTACGGGCAGAGAAGGAAGAGTATAACTCCTATCTTATGGATAACGTTCATACAAACTATTTCCGTTCCCCTTTAAGGAACGCGGGATATTTATTTCACCGGAATGTGCTTCAGTATATCCAGCAGATGGTCCCAGAACTTCTGTACGGTAGGAATCAGCATCCGTTCGTCGGGAGAGTGCACACCCTGCAGGGTAGGTCCGAAGGAAATCATGTCCAGTGCCGGGTATTTGTCAAGGAACAGTCCGCATTCCAGACCTGCATGGATAGCTTTTACCTTGGCATCTACACCGAACAAACGTTTGTAGGACTCAACAGCCACTTCCAGGATTTCTGAATGCGGGTTGGGCTTCCAGCCCGGATATCCGTCGCCGAAAGATACGGCTGCTCCACCCATTTCGAATACAGTACGCACCATATTGGCAATGTCTTGTTTGGAGGAGGCGGTAGAGCTGCGCTGGCTGGTCTCGATACGGATGATATGGCCGGATTTCATCTTTACGGAGGCCAGATTGGTGGAGGTTTCCACCAGCCCCGGAATGTCTTGGCTCATGGCATACACACCGTGAGGTGCGGCATAGATGGTTTGCAGCAAGCGCTTGGCGGTATCTTTGTCAATGGCTTTGGGACGGGCTGCTTCCGATTCGAGTACGAATTGGAGGTCCGGGTCAACGACGGCATATTCTGCCTCCACTTCGGCGGCAAAGACATTCAAGTCTGTGCGCAGGGCATGCTTGTCGGCATCGGGTATGGCAATTACCGCGTGTGCTTCGCGGGCAATGGCGTTGCGCAGGTTACCACCGTCTATTTCGCAAAGGTACATGTCGTACTTCTGGGATGCCTGGCTCAGGAAGCGGTTCAGCAGCTTGTTGGCATTGCCGCGCCCCAGGTGTATGTCGCCGCCGGAGTGTCCGCCTTTCAGCCCCTTTATCTGCACTTTGCAGCAGAAATATCCTGCCGGTACGTCCACTTCCCGGTAGGTGAATTCGGCAACGGAATCTATACCGCCTGCACAGCCGATGAAGAGCTCGCCTTCATCTTCGGAATCGAGGTTCAACAGAATGTCTCCGTTCATGAAGCCTTCTTTCAGGGCGAAGGCACCGGTCAGTCCGGTCTCCTCGTCCACGGTGAAGAGGCATTCGATAGGACCGTGCTCGATGCTGTCGTCGGCAAGGATAGCCAGTTCGGTGGCTACACCGATGCCGTTGTCGGCTCCCAAGGTTGTACCTTTGGCTTTCAGCCATTCACCGTCAATTTCGGTTTCGATAGGGTCGGTCAGGAAGTCGTGCTTCACGTCGTTGTTCTTTTCACATACCATGTCGATGTGCGATTGAAGTACGACAGTCTTGCGGTTTTCCATACCCGGAGTAGCGGGTTTCTTTATCAGAACGTTTCCGGCTTCGTCCACCTTCGTTTCCAACTTATGTTTTTCTCCGAATGCTTTTAAGTAAGCAATGATTTTCTCTTCCTTCTTCGAAGGGCGCGGCACTTGGCAGATTTCCTCAAAATAGTGAAATACACCAGCCGGTTTCAAGTCTTTTTTTTCCATAATTATCTGAATTAGCGGCTGCCTTACATGTGTTTATGCAGCCTTCATTATCAATTGTCAAATATCAATTCTCCATTAAATTAACCACTTATTGCTAAATATGGTTAAATTGATTGACTATTTTATTCCCCTTTCTCTTTTTTTAGAGTAAAAAAGGCGAGTTAGTCCAACCAAAGCCCTATATTTGCACCCACAAAAATAGTAAAAACACTATTTTCATGTAACAAAATTAATGGAAATGCTTGATACAATATTGATAACTCTGTTAATAGTTGCTATTTGCATTGTTTTATTGGGTGTGAAGGTCTTTTTTGTGAAAGGCGGGAGATTCCCTAACGGGCATGTCAGTGGCAATAAGGCAATGCGCGATAGAGGTATCGGTTGCGTGCAGTCGCAGGATAGGGAAGCGCAACGCAAGTCCCGTTTTTCCATTGATGAATTGGAAAAAGCCTTAAACGATAGTATGAACTAATTTTAAAAAACAATATTTATCAATTATGAAGAGATTAAACTACCTCATGAACGGTCTGGCAGCTCTCGCACTGATCGTTTTATTTGCTCAATGTGCCGGCAATACTGATAAACAGACAACAAGCGCTCCTGCACAAGCCGGCGGATTATCGGAAATGAAAATTGCTTATGTTGAAATAGATACGCTTTTGGCAAAATACAACTATTGCATAGACTTGAATGAGGCTATGGTGAAGAAGGGCGAGAATGTCCGTCTGACATTGAACCAGAAAGCCAGCGAACTGGAGAAGCAGAAGCAGGAATTCCAGACAAAGTATCAGAACAACGCTTATCTTTCTCAGGAGAGAGCGCAGCAGGAATACAACCGCATTGCAAAGTTGGAGCAGGATTTGCAGAACCTGAGCAACAAGCTGCAGTCTGAGCTGATGAGTGAGAATGAAAAGAACAGCCTGCAACTGCGTGATTCTATCAATGCTTTCCTGAAGGAGTACAATAAGACAAAAGGTTACAGCATGATTATCAGCAATACGGGTTTTGACAACCTGCTCTATGCAGACAGTGTCTACAACATCACCCGTGAGATTCTGGATGGTCTGAATGCAAGATACTCTTCTCCGGTGAAGAAATAATATTTATCCTATGATATAAAAAAGGATGTGCTGAAAAGTACATCCTTTTTTTATAGGCCTCTCCCTCGCCCCCTCCCCCGTAGGGAGGGGAGTTTTGAAGTGTTTGTATTTTGTAGGACTATCTCTGTCCCCCTCCCTACGGGGGAGGGGCTAGGGGAGAGGCTTTTAATGCTCCGATTGTACGCTTTACCCGCTCCGCAGTAGTGATGGTGTGTGTGTATTCATCAATATGTACCGTTCCTCCCATAGAGACGGCGGAATTGTGATAGAGCATGGAGCTTTCGATATTTTCCCTGGCGGAGAAATGAAACTCGCGGATACCGGTTTCTCGGGCAATGTGGGCTATGTTGGCTTCATTCACCCCACAGCCTGCCAATAGGATGATTCGGTCTGATGCTTGTTGTTGGAGTTCTTTCAGAAGGGGAATGCCTCGCTCTGCTGTAGGTTGCTGTCCGGAAGTTAGGATGCGGTTGCATCCTAATGCGATAATATCTTCTATCGCTTTTCGTAGATTTCTGCATACATCGAAAGCACGGTGGAAGGTGACGGACATCCCTTGTGAGGCTTCCATAAGCTGCTCCATCAATGGAATGTCTACATCTCCCTCTGCCGTCAAGCAACCGAACACGACTCCGTCAGCGCCTAGACGGCGGGCATTCTCTATGTCTTTCAGCATGATGCGCTGTTCGGTGGAGGAGTAAAGGAAGTCTCCTCCACGGGGACGGACAATGATATGCAATTTGGTCTGCTGCAATACTTCCCGTGCGATGAGAATATCGCCGTATGAGGGGGTTGTCCCTCCTTCGGGGATGCCTGCGCACAATTCTACCCGGTCTGCTCCGCCGGCTTGTGCGGCAATACAACTCTCTACGGAGTTGGCACAAACTTCAAACTGATAATCTTTCATTTTATAAAGTTATGGTTGTGGTGCAAAAATAAGAAAAGGGTGAATATGGATTCACCCTTTCCTGCATTTATTTTCTTTTCCGATGTTACTTTGCGTAGCTCACCGCACGTGTCTCACGGATAACGGTAATCTTCACTTGACCCGGATAAGTCATTTCGTCCTGAATCTTCTTGGCGATTTCACCGGAAAGGTTCTCCGTCTGCTTGTCGTCAATCTTGTCTGCACCGACAATGACACGCAGCTCACGGCCTGCCTGGATGGCATATGTCTTTGTCACTCCCGGATAGGACATGGCCAGTTGCTCAAGGTCGTTCAGGCGCTTGATGTAGGCTTCTACGATTTCGCGGCGTGCTCCCGGGCGTGCTCCTGAAATGGCATCGCATACTTGTACGATGGGGGCCAGCAGGCTGGTCATTTCCACTTCGTCGTGGTGGGCACCGATGGCGTTGCAGATGTCCGGCTTTTCCTTGAACTTTTCCGCCAGCTTCATACCATAGAGTGCATGCGGCAATTCCGGTTCCTCATCGGGCACCTTGCCTATATCATGCAGCAGTCCGGCACGTTTTGCTTTCTTCGGGTTGAGTCCCAGCTCTGATGCCATCACAGCGCAAAGATTGGCTGTCTCGCGTGCATGCTGCAAAAGGTTCTGGCCGTATGAAGAACGGTATTTCATCTTACCGATAATGCGGATAAGTTCCGGATGCAGACCGTGGATGCCCAGGTCGATAGTAGTGCGTTTACCGGTTTCGATGATTTCCTCTTCTACCTGCTTGCGTACTTTGGCAACTACCTCTTCGATACGTGCCGGGTGGATACGTCCGTCTGTTACCAACTGGTGCAATGCCAGACGTGCAATCTCACGGCGAACCGGGTCGAAAGCTGACAATACGATAGCTTCCGGAGTATCGTCTACCACAATTTCCACACCGGTGGCAGCTTCCAGGGCGCGGATGTTGCGGCCTTCGCGACCGATGATACGTCCCTTTATTTCATCTGATTCGATGTGGAATACGGTTACTGAGTTTTCAATGGCTGTTTCCGTAGCCACGCGCTGGATGCTCTGTATCACGATGCGCTTGGCCTCTTTGCTTGCTGTCAGTTTGGCGTCGTCCATGATGTCGTTAATGTAGGACTGGGCCTGCGTTTTGGCTTCTTCCTTCAAGGATTCCACCATGCGCTCTTTGGCTTCTTCGGCAGAAAGTCCGGAAATGGCTTCCAGCTTTTCTATTTCCTGGCGTTGCATGTGCTCCAGTTCTTCTTTCTTCTTGTCTACGATGGACAGCTGGGCTTCCAGATTTTCTTTCACGGCTTCTGCTTCCATCTTCTTGCGCTGGATTTCTTCCTGGCGCTGGTTCAGTACCAATTCACGTTGTTTCAGCTTGTTTTCTGCCTGTTGTATCTTTTGGTTACGTTGGGCCACTTCTTTTTCCAAGTCCGCCTTCTTGTTCAGGAACTTTTCCTTTACTTCCAGCAACTTATTCTTCTTAATCACTTCCGCTTCCGCTTCCGCATCTCTCAGGATACCGTCGTATTTGTTTTTCAGCCCGTGCTTGAAGAACAAGTACGAGGCAAACCCTCCGACAATGAAGCAGGCAATGGATAATACTATTGTAACTACTGTCATTTTATTAATTTGTTTTTAGTGTATAAATAAAAAAGCACTGCATAAAAGCTTGCTTTGATGAAGGGCAAACTTTTGTACAGTGCGCGAATTTCTCTCTTTTACCGACCCGACGGAGGGATTGTAGCTTATTGTTCCTTGAAATAAGTCTCCAATACCTCTGTCAGTTCCTTTATTTTAGCGGTATAGGGTTCAGTATCATTACGGTCCTTCAACTGAAGGTTTTCTAAAGCGAACTGATAGGCCACCATGGCTATAATTCTCTCTAGAGACACATTCTGATAATGCTCCCGATACGCATTGAGCCTGATATCTACCTGCTTGGCGGCTTCTCTTACCATTTCCTCGTCCTCACGGTTGATTGTGAGAGGGTAGGAGGCTCCTGCCATCTGCAGGTTTATCTTTATCTTATCGTTCATACATCCTCTTCTCTTTATTCATTCAACAAAGCGATGCATTTATCGACTTCACGCACTAATTTGGACAATCGCAGTTTCGTCTCTTTCACGTCACTGCCGTTAAGGCTGATTGTCGTAGCTGTTTTTAGGTTCGTGTAGTTAAGTTCCAGTTCCCGGTATTCAGCTTGTACCTTCCCGTATTCCTCCTCTTTGGCTTCAAGAAGTTGCTTTAGCTCAGCATTTTCGCGTTTTAATTCATCGTGCAGATAGATTAAATGCCGCAGTCTGGCTTCAAAGGTACTTAATAGCTTCTTTTCTTCGTCTGTCATCACTACACCAAAATTGTACACAAAAATACGATTTACTTGGAGATTACAAAAACTTTTCGGAGAAAATGTGTTGTAGAAGTGCCGAAATAACCGAAATGGCCTATGAAAGCTTGGTTTCGGGGGATTGAAAAGGGACGGACTGTTTATCAAAAGATAGGATATGTGGATAGGTGTGGGACTATTGGTTTTCTGCAAGGATTCTCTTCCTTTCTTTTCAAACGCTTAGTATTTCTGTTGCTAACTATTAATCGTCCGACAGTTGTTGAATTATCGTCCAACAACTGTCGGACGATAATTAGACATATGTCGGACGATAATAAAACGGTTATCGGACGATTAATAGTTAGTAAGGCAGGAATTACTTTTTGCTGTTTCCGGAACTACTGCTTGGGAATGATTGGAATAATCTATAGTAAAGGAGGATGCAAAGAAATAAATAAAATAATTTATATAATAGTTTGGTTTATAAAATAAACTAATTATATTTGCAACATCTTAGATTGTCAATCGGGGAATATGTGCTGAAATGAATAAGAATTTAACTGATTAAAGATTATGGAAGATAAGATATTTGATATGGGGAAGCAGAAGCCGGTTGCTGGAGTGGTACGGGATAGTTGGCAGCATCAGCTTTGGTGGATATTTACTGTACTAACGGTGATGTGTTTGTATTGGCTTTCCAATATCGTGTTGTGGGTTCCCTGGAGTCATAGCCCCCGGTTGGGTATGTTGCTGATGCTTACTGTAAACCCTCTTTTCTGGGGGATAGGCATTTATGCTTGCTTGTCTTGTGGGAGTAATGCCGGGAATCTGATGAAGAAGGCGTTGTTTGTATCATTGGTTGCTGTGGGAATATCTTTACTTTCGGATTTTCTGTTTTTTGCAGTATGCATGGAGTCAAAGGATGTATGGCATATCACTACTTTTTATGGTTATGCCTGGTTGGTGATACTGGCTTTGGGTGAGGCTTTCTTTTTGCGTAAAAGCTTGTTGGCCAGATGTTATGTGATGACGGTGAGAGTACTGCTGGTTTTAGTGGGCATTCTACTGTGTTTATGGATTCTTCAGTATACTCTTGTTTAATTCTGAAAGGAGGGAATATGGAAACCTGGTTTGTGTATATGCTTACGGCCAATTGGCTACTGATGCTTTTCTTGATATTGAATGTATTTGATGTTGAATAATAAATCTATTGGTTATGAATGACAGAGTGTTGAATGAGAAGGAGAGTTTGGAACTCATTGCTCAAATGATACAGAATACGAAGTCCCGGATGACTCGGAATTCCGGAGCTCCTTTTCTGATATGGGGATATACGACCATAATAGTGTCGTTATTGGTTTGGTTTCTGTTGAAGGAAACGGGAAATTATCATTGGCAATGGCTGTGGTTTTTGTTGCCGGCTATTTCCCTGCCTTCTACTTTATGGATTGAGCACAAACAGCCGAAGATGATTAAGACTTATATTGACCGTATTGTAGGATATGTATGGGCGGTATTCGGATTAGGGGGCTTTTTTGTTTCCTGGGTTTCCATCTTCTTCTGGAATATGTCTGTCCTTTTTGTCATATTACTGATGATGGGAATGGGGACGGCACTGACGGGACTGATTATAAAGATGAAGGTAGTGACAGTGTGCGGAGTGGTGGGAGCTTTGGCCTCTGTGGGGTGTATCTATGTACACGGTTTCGACCAAATACTGGTTTTTGCATCGGCTTTTGTTTTTATGATGGTGATACCGGGACATTACTTAAACGGAATGGCAAAGCAGGATAAATAAATATTTATTGATTATGGAAGACAAGAAACTGAACGAGAAAGAGAGTTTGGAACTCATCACTCAGATGATACAGAATACGCGTCGGAATTTGGACACAGGTAGCGGAAACATGTTTTTAGTGTGGGGATATGTGAGTGTATTGGTGACATTGACGGTGTTGGCGGGTGTGTACTTTACAAAGAATCCTCTCTGGATGTGGGGATTTTGGGGAATTCCCGTTATCGGGTATTTACTGACATTTCTTTTGATGCGTAAGCGTCAGAAGATGGTAAAATCTTACATTGACAAGATTTTAGTTCAGGTTTGGAGGATGTTTGGACTGATTTGTATGATATTTGTATTGATGGCTACGGATCTTGAACGGTATGAGGTTATTCTTCCTATGGGGGCTATTGTCATGTCGATGGGAAGTATCATTACGGGTTGCATCATTCGTTATACTACATTTTTTATCTTTCCGGCTATGGGGCTTATGTGGGGTATGAAGAGTTTCTTTGATGCACTGAATTCCGGAACGTCATACGTGTCTTTGGTTTGGTTTACCGGTGTGGTGGTCTTTGCCATGATTGTTCCGGGGCATATTTTGAACTATAAAGCCCGGAAAGAAGTTCACAACAGAAAGTGAGGTATAAGATGAAGACAATAAATAATGTTTTGGACAGATTTCTGCTCTCCTGGAAATTTATGGTATGGATGATTGTTTTGCTATTCATTTTATTTCCGGTTGCAATAAAAGAAGTTCAATGGGAATCTGTTGGAAATATGGTATTCTATACGTTGGGACATGCTTTTATTGGGGCTTCCTTTGTTGGGAATATCTCTCTATGCATTGTTGAAAAATAAATGGAAGAATAAAATTTGATATGTTTAAAGAACTGAACCCTTTGCTCCACAGTGAACTGCGGCTTGCGGTGATGTCGTTGCTCATCAGTGTTGAGGAAGCGGATTTTGTCTATATCCGCCAACAAACGAAAGCTACGGCAGGAAACCTCAGTGTGCAGTTGGATAAGCTCAGCAAGGCGGGTTATGTGGAGATAACAAAAACTTTTAAAGGAAAAATGCCTTGTACACTTTGTAGGATTACTCCGCAGGGAGTGGATGCCTTTGAAGAATATATAGAGGCGTTGAAATCTTATCTGGTGGGAAAATTATGATTTTCCTGAGAATTTGATGGGATTGATGGAAAATGGCAGTGTCTGATTAAAAACAATGAGAAATTATGAAAAGGAGTATTGTTTTATTTGTCCTCTTGTCTGCATTTGTAGTAGGCGTATGTATGGTCAATGCGGCTTGTGGAGCCTCATTGTCAAGAACTGAATCTGATGATGTACTGGACGGCATTCAGAAAAAAATTGAACTGGCTATGAACAATTGCTTTGTTCAAAATACTGCAGCTCCGCTCGATAGTCTGTTTACAAAGCTGAACAAACTTGAAGATGGGAATGGTATGGTTCCGTATTGGAAGGCTTATATTACCTACTATAAAAGTGTTTTCTATTTGAAACTTGGAAAGAAGGAAGATAGTGGGAAAGTGATAAAGGAAGCCTCCGCTATTTTGAATGATATAGGGAACAAAACTTCTGAAACCTATGCCTTATTAGCGCTTGTGCAGAGTTTTTCCATTCAGTTTGCTTCGGGTATGGAGGCAGGAAGAATATCTGCTGGCATTCGGGAAAATGCTGGGAAGGCTTTGGAACTGGACTCTACCAATGTAAGAGGTTGGTATGTATTGGGCAGTAACGATTATTACACTCCGGCTAGTTTCGGTGGCGGGAAGAAGGTGGAATATTATTTGAAGAAAGCTACTTCATCTCCTGACAAGAATACAGATGATTCCAGCCTGCCTACCTGGGGAAGAGAATACGCCTATGCTCTCTTGATTCAATACTATATGCAGAACGATAGGACGGATGAGGCCAAAAATTGCTTGCTGATGGCAGAGAAGGAGTATCCGGACAGTTATTTTATCGGCGAATATAAAAGGAAACTGGACGAATAATTTATCATTCTTCTGGAACCACTGTGCATTTAATTGCCTCAAAGGTAGGAATCTTCAAAAAAAGGTTTCTACCTTTGTCTTTTCTTCAAGGAGTAATTTTTTGAATAGGTAGGAACTACAAACAATGAATTGATATGAGAATCTTGGTTACTTATGCCGTACAAGGCGAATTTACTGAATTGAAATTTCCCGGACTGATAGGGGAGGAAGAGGTGCAGGTTGGCTATCTCCGTACCGGTGTGGGAAAGGTGAAATCGGCTTTTTATCTTTCTGAAGCGATAAGCCATGCGCAACCGGACTTGGTGGTCAATGTGGGTACGGCAGGGACTATCCGTCACCAGGTAGGAGATATTTTCGTATGCCGTCATTTTGTGGACCGTGATATGCAGAAGCTGGTGGAGCTTGGTATGGAGTATGAGATTGATTCAATGGATTTGTTGTCCCAAAAAGGATATTGTTTACACTGGCCGGCAGGCGGTGTATGCAATACGGGGGATACTTTCTTGACAGAACTCTCGGATGTGTCCGGTGATGTTGTGGATATGGAAGCCTATGCCCAGGCTTTGGTATGCCGTGCCAAGAATGTTCCTTTCATTTCGGTGAAGTACGTGACGGATATTATCGGGCAGAACTCCGTGAAACATTGGGAAGACAAGCTTGCCGATGCTCGGAAGGGGTTGGGAGAATTCTTCGAAAAATTGGGAGGAGTTTGATTAATGTGCTAATATGCCAATGTGCTAATTGGCTGCGCTATGTGTATATTAGACTCTCACACCGCAGGTCATTGGCACATTAGCACATTAACCACATTAGCACATTCATTTATCTCAACGTCTTGAATGACAGTATATGCCAAGTCACCCCCACAGCGACAAGGAACAATACTATCTTTATTTCTGTTAGTGGAATCAAGAAGAAGATGCAGTAAACCATTGTTCCCCACATCAGTAGTAGGGAGATGATTTTGGCACGTAGAGGGATGGCTTTGTTCTCGCGGAAGCTGCGGATGTAGGGACCGAGGCATTTGTGGTTCAGCAACCATTGGTACAGTCTGGGTGAGCCTCTGAAGTAGAGTGCTGCCGTGAGCAGCAGGAAAGGCGTGGTGGGCAGCAACGGCAGGAAGATGCCGATGATGCCGAGTGCCAAAGAAACTGTTCCCAAAATGATGCAGACGGTTTTCATGCGGCAAATGTAGGAAAAATAATAATATAGATAATATGTATGCGAATAAAGTAAAGAAGGTTGTTGCCGTCCACGACTTGTCGGGAGTCGGACGGGTGTCTCTGACGGTGGTCATTCCCATCCTTTCGTCTATGGGCTTTCAGGTGTGTCCGTTGCCTACAGCCGTATTGTCGAGCCATACCCAGTATCCGGAATTCTCTTTTCTGGACTTGACGGATGAAATGCCGAAGATTATTTCCGAGTGGAAGAAGCTGGAAGTACAGTTTGATGCCTTTTATACCGGCTATCTGGGTTCTCCGCGGCAGATACATATTGTTTCTGACTTTATTGATGACTTCCGCCGACCGGACGGTCTGGTTGTGGTAGACCCGGTGTTGGGCGATAACGGACGGCTTTATGCGAACTTCCACGAGTCCATGATTGATGAAATGAAACATCTCATCACCAAGGCCGATGTCGTTACTCCCAATTTGACGGAGCTGTTCTATCTGCTGGGTATTCCTTATAAGGAGATGAATACGGATGAGGAATTGAAGTCATACCTTCGCCAGCTTTCCGATTGTGGTCCCGAAGTGGTGATTATTACCAGTGTGCCCGTACGGGATGATAAGCATAAGACGTCCGTGTATGCCTATAACCGGAACGGTAACCGCTACTGGAAGGTTACGTGTCCTTACCTGCCGGCCCATTATCCCGGAACGGGGGATACGTTTACCAGTGTCATCACCGGGGCACTGTTGCAAGGTGACAGTTTGCCCATTGCCCTGGACCGTGCCACGCAGTTCATTCTGCAAGGTATCCGTGCTACTTTCGGATACGAGTACGACAACCGTGAAGGTATACAGCTTGAAAAGGTGTTGCATAATCTCGACATGCCGATTCAAATCTGCAGCTATGAATTAATTTAAACCAATCTCATCTTATGAAAAAGAAAATATTCTTGGCAGTGTTTCTCTGTTGCGGCATGTTTGCAGCAATGGCGCAGACTGCTGCCGACTCTCTTGCCATCGTTTCTGCCGATTGGCAGACTGAGCCCCTGCAGAAAGGGATGCTTTATAAAAAGGCAGTATTCAGTTCTTTGTATGGAGTTCCTCAGGAAGTGTCTATTTTTGAAATATCCCCGAAGCGCTACCGTTTCGATGTGCTCGTCCACAATCCCAAGGAGGAGACCAGTATAGCCGCCCGGCATGCAGGTGCGGTGGCGGCCATCAATGGCTCCTATTTTGATATGAAAGCCGGAAATTCCGTCTGCTATCTGCGTAAGGACGGGGTGGTGATAGATACTACCTCTACCGGGGTTCTGGCAACAGTGTCCAATGGAGCTGTACTCATAAAGAAAGGCAGGCTGGAACTGATTCCCTGGAGCAAGCAGGAAGAAAAGGCATGTACTTTGAAAAAAGGCACTGTGCTGGCTTCCGGTCCTTTGATGCTGAAGGACGGGCAAGTGTGCGACTTGTCCGGGACTAACCGGAATTTTGTAGATACCAAGCATCCCCGCAGTGCTGTGGCGCTGACAAGAGAAGGAAAAATCCTGCTTATTGTCGTTGACGGACGTCGGAAGGGAAAAGCGGAAGGCATCAATATACCCGAGCTTGCCCATATGATTCGTGTATTGGGTGGGGAGGATGCGTTGAATCTGGACGGTGGCGGTTCTTCTACGCTGTGGAGTGGGGAGTTGCCGGATAAGGGAATAGCCAATACCCCGAGTGGCAGCGCAGAGCGTAAGGTTGCCAATTCTCTTTGTGTGTACGAATAAGTTAGGGAAGTAAATGGATAAATCTTAAGTTTTTTGTAATTTTGCCGTCGCATCGAGGTGACATTAGATGCGGCAACTTATTATATTAATTAGCGTATTAACAATATGTACACAGTCATCAAACGTATGGAAGTGTCGGCTGCCCATAGCCTGAAACTTTCTTATCGCAGTAAGTGTGAGAATCTGCACGGTCACAACTGGATTATCACTGTCTATTGCCGTTCCAAAGAGCTGAATGCGGACGGAATGGTGGTAGACTTCAGTCACATCAAGCAGGTGGTAAAGGAACAGCTGGATCATCATAATCTTAATGAAGTGCTGTCCTTCAATCCCACAGCCGAGAACATAGCCCGTTGGATATGCGACCAGATACCCACTTGCTTCAAGGTAGAGGTGCAGGAGTCGGAATCAAACATTGCCGTCTATGAGGAAGATTAATGAGATATTCTACAGTTTGCAGGGAGAAGGATACCATACGGGTACCCCGGCTGTCTTTATCCGTTTTTCCGGTTGTAACCTGAAGTGCCCCTTCTGTGATACGCAGCATGAGGACGGCATACTGATGTCCGATGAAGATATCGTAACAGAAGTCAGTAAATACCCTGCCGCTACCGTGATACTGACCGGTGGAGAACCCTCCCTTTGGATTGACCGTGAATTTGTGGATTGTCTGCACCAGGCGGGAAAGTATGTCTGCATTGAAACAAACGGTACCCGTCTGCTGCCGGATAATATAGATTGGGTGACCTGCTCTCCCAAGCAGGGGGTAAAGCTGGAAATTACGCGTATGAATGAAGTGAAGGTGGTGTATGAAGGGCAGGATATTACTGTTTATGAGCAGTTGCCCGCCTGGCATTTCTTTCTTCAGCCTTGCTCTTGCAGCAATACGGCCGAAACGGTGGATTGCGTGATGAAGCATCCTAAGTGGAGACTTAGTTTGCAGACACATAAGCTGATAGATATCCGGTAGGCATTTATAAAACGAATAATGGCTGTAAGCAATGCTTACAGCCATTATTCGTTCATGCACGGGAGGAGAGGCTCGAAGTACAACGACAATTTGTTGTCTTCTTACTATCCTTGATTGTCAACATGCTACGATTTATACTTTTGGTTATTAATCTGCTGTGGTGTCCGAAATTTGTCCGAGGATAAATTTTATAAGTGAATGATTTACTGTATCTGATCTATCGCTTTTTCTATATTTCCCAATTCATTCAGCAATACCGATTCTAAATTGGCAATGGCAGCGGTTTGCATGAAAGCCCCTAAAAGTTCGGGGTGATTCTCTGCATAAGAAGAATCATTGAATTTGTCATTGATAATCTCGATTGCAGAGGTCATGTAGAAGGTTGCTTCTTCTAAGGACTGCTGCATAAGTTCTGAATGTGATAATTTTTCCATATTAATTAAATATTATTTTTATATACTAAACATTGCGTTCATTCCTATCATTTTATTTTCGCTAAATTCTGCTTCTCCTGCAACTATGCTTTTGGAGGTACCATAAATAGTATATCCTATAGGACGAAGGTCTAATATGTCAATTATAGCACTATTCTTTTGATAATTTATGTTTAGGATAATATCATCTTTTATCCCTTGATATTCTAAAAACCTTATAGTGATTAAGTTTTTGTCAGGGTCTATATCTACTTTCATCCTGGGGTTACAGGATATTGATTGTTCTACAAGAGAAATGATTTCTTCATTGTACCTGCTATATTTGCTATATATCCAAATTTTAGGAAATATACCTTTCCCTATTAGTATTGGATAAAATCCTTTATGGTCAATGATAGCTTTGCACCTGATTAGTTCATTATTACATACAACGAGCCTTTCGTATGGCTCGTAATTATTAGGGAGTTTTTGTATATTCATGTTTCTTGTTCAAAATAGTTACGTATCTTTTCTATTAATTTATCACTGGGGGTCTTTTTATATTTAGATAATAAATGACATCCGATTGCTGCTATTATACAGATGGCAATAAACATAATATCTATAACGCTTATCTGTGTATTTTGCGAAATGTTTTCCATTTGTTTTTTGTGATACGCAATGGTAATGACTATGCATATAGCAATGATTCTAATTAATAGAGTTATACTAGCCCAGAAAAATTTAGAACCATAATCCTTCCATCTAGATTGACCGTTGACAAGTAATTCAAATTGTTCTTTAATCAGAGGATAATACTCTGTTTCGATTACAAGGTTTTTTCGAACTACGTCTTTCGCAGAAAGTCGTATGGTAGTATTTCTTTCCATTTTTTTATTGTTTACTCATTAAAACTTGAATAAGTCTCTCCTTCTCGGCCAATAGTTCCTTGAGGTGGGCAATCTCTTTCCGGCACTCACTCAAAGTTATGTCTCCTGATACTTTATTGCCATTTCCAGAAATGTGATGTCCTATTTCGATAGTTGATGTTTCTATTTTTCTATCGAAAAAAAAGTCGATGGGAAGGCGAAAAAAATCAGCTATACGCTCAATCGTATCTCCATTTGGTGTATTTCTTCCATTTATAATATTATCAAGTTGCCCTTTGCTTATCTCCGCATAATTATATACGGATACTTTTGTGACCTTCCTTTCTTCTATTAAATCGCTAATTCTCTTACCGTTAAACATATTTATTCTATTTGTAATAGGTCTAAATAATTAGCCATATTTTAATTAAATGGCTAATTAATTTGCTATTATGGATAATTAATTAAACCTTTGCAGTATAAATATAGCACTAATAATCAAGATAAATATTACAATAATGGAGAAATCTACAAAAATGGTATTTAGAGACCATTATGACAAGCTGTCTGATGTTCAGAAGGATATTCTCAGGAAGAGGGTTCTTGAGGAGAGTGGAATGGCTTATGCCACTTTTTACTACAAGTTACGTACAGATTCGTTCAAACCGCTTGAAATGAAGCTAATTACTGAAATCATAAACTCTTTATTTAAATGATGAATGAATATATTGAAGAAACAATCCGAAGAATGGATGCTGGACTATATAAATTTGGCGATGTGATATTCGAATATGAAGGAATCCCAATAATATGTTATATAGGAAAAGATTCTGTTACCGAAGGATATATAGGATGGGATTTAGAGCGCAACAGATTAGTCTTTTTTACACATAAGAAAGAAGAGGATAGTGTTGAAGAAAGAACTTGTATGATTAATTTTAAAAAGATAAAGAATTATTTCCACAAGAAATGAAGAACTATTTGAGAGCATTTTTGTGATTCGATAAAACTAAATGAAAATAATATTATGGATAAGAAATTTATTACCGCCCAAGAGGCAAACGAAAAAGCCAAGGCTTACTCGGATATTGAGCGTATATGTGAACAGATTGAACGTGCAGCTGAGAAAGGCAATTTCAGAACTTATTTAGAAGTTATTACTCCAAAAGACCAGGCAAAATTGGAAATGCTTGGATATACAGTGACAGAGAACCCCGATGGGAAGTTTCCTATTAGCATCTCGTGGAAGTGACGTATGGAGGCAATATCCAACATCGAGTTCTACAACACGCCCGAAGGGGATGTGATGATGAAGGAGTTTGGACAACCAGCGGTTGTACTTAAGGATTCCGATAGGCCGACCATTGAATATATGCTTTCTGTTATCCGGGATCGATACCCAAAAGCACATGCCCGGCTGATGCAGCTCTATTCGGCCAGCACCATGAACCGGTGGCATTATGAATTTCGGGTAGTCCACCGTTTCATCCGCTGCAACTTTGGCGAATATGACCAATATAACCTTGACATCAACAAGGATGGTTTGTTTGTATTCGAGGAGGTCAAATGCCCGTTACGGGGTGAATGCGAACATGAAGGCGTGATTTGCCGTCCGGAGCTTAATACAACATTGACAGACCGCGAGATGGAGGTGTTCCGGCTCATAGCCTCCAACTGCCAGACGGATGATATTGCGGCAGAACTGCATATCTCGCCTTGTACGGTAAACCGCCATCGGGAGAATATTAAAGCGAAAATCAGGGTTCGTAATGTCGCTGAGATGGTTTCTTACTGGCATCAGAACCAAATGAAATAATTAACCTATAAAATAAAATGAATATGGAATTGAATATTGAGAAAGCGAAAGCATTGTTTCCGGATGCGATTAAATTGCAGCTTCGTATTAATGGACCGGCTACTGTTGTGGATATACGCCGTTTGTTGCCTAATAGTGTCGTCATGTTATCCTGCAAGATTAGCAAGAACTACGCGAATGTCATTTACAGCGAAGGAGCTGCGAAACGTATGTTCCCGGATGTTTCCAAACTCTCCGGAGAAGTGAGCATTGATAAACATCGTATTGCCTATATCTATAGGGATGGCAAGAGAAAAGGTGTCAAACTTTTGCTGAATTTCCTTCCGAAGGCAGATAGGCGGATTATTGATATTCTGGAGATGTCATTCGGGGATAAGATGGTGCAAGTGAGTGAGTATGCTGAGTGCGATATGGGTTGCATCTTCTTTGAGAATACAGAATCGGAGGATGTGGAAAGGGTCTTGTTGGCCTATTGAATGAGTAATGGAAAATGTAAATGATATGACTATGAGATACTTTATAGACAACATCAAGACTTATTCCAATGTCAACAAAAAGGGCAGGGCATTACAGATATACGTGCAACAGTTTGACCGACATCTAATTGCTGACGAATGTTCTTTGGATGCACTGAAGTGTGACATCGAGCACCAGATTAAGGTTATGAATGAGAAATACCCACGCAGCCGTCCGGTTCGGCTCGAGGTATATGAGAATGCCAAGGGTGGGCAGTGGACTATTCTTGTGGAGCATGACAGTGACAGTATTGTTTGTATCATATCCTATAAAAAGGTGATGGGCTATTATGCCTTTGCAGATAAGGTAGATGAATTTGCAAAAATAGGACAGTGATGAGTAATGTGATTGTTTTTTTATGGACATCTCTGATTGCATTGGTGGCCGCCCTGATACTATGTGTCTGGGCAATGCGGAGGGCATCCGACTTTCACCGATGCCTCTTTCTCTTCGATGCCATTGTGCTGGTGATAAATATTGGAGTGGTGGGTTTTGCAATCTGGTGGCTATCTAATATGCGGTAATATGAGAGATATGAAAATGACAGATTTCCCGACATATCCTTGGGAGACCCTTGACGTGTATCAGGACAACAGTTACTGTTACAATATCCGTCCTGGCCAACATGTCGTTGGAGATTTATTCGACGATTCCAAGACGAAGCTGGTATCATACAACAGAAAATCACATGTGCAGATAATCTGTGTATGCGACCCCTACAAGCCGCTTTTCTATGCGCGTGAATGTATGTATGGTGTATATTCGGCGTGGAAAGAAATCGAAGAGGACATCTTTAACCTGGAGCTGATGGGGTATTCTACCAAACAAAAATTCCCACCCCTATGTACATCACACCATTATTTTTAAAGTATGAATGAGAATGAATTAACCAAAGGTGTTTGCCGTATTTGTGGTTGTACCGATGACGATCCTTGCTTTAATCCACGAGTAGGCAATTGTTGGTGGATAGATGAAACCCACACCTTGTGTAGCCATTGCGCTGATGAAGAATTAAGCTGTGACCCTGAAACACGGCACTGCATTAATAGCACTTTTGAATCAGATGAACTAATAAAAAATGGAGATTTATGGTAACGAAAACAACATTCAAAAAGAAATTTCCGGACGTTAAGGTGCAGAAGCTACAGACCAGCGTTGTCTTCAGCAGGCAGCAGGTAGAAGAAACCGTATTGAAGATGTGCGATTCTCTCGGTGTCGGACTGCTTTATTACAATTATGCAAACAGATGGATAACCGTTTATACCTCCGAGAAAATGAAAAAGGCACTGGACTCAATGAAACCGGGTTCTGAGGTATTTCACGAACATTATGGTGTCTATGGTAAAGTGATAAGCGATAAGCCATTTGTCATTTGTGGAGAATTGTGTATCAGGGTTGACTTTGGGGGAATGCCTGACAGTGGAGCATATAGCTGTGTATGTTTTGTAATGTAATCGAATAAATATGAATATAGAACAATGGATTGGGGAGGGATTAGCTGTGCGCTTGTTTGTGCAATACCTATAGTGGACATTATCTGCGATACTGTAAAAAAAGTATTTGAGATGAAATATAAAAAAGGAGATGAAAACTAAGTTGATAAAGAAGCATAATCCGCAATCTTTTTTGGATGATTTGAAAAGGGTACGGGAGGTCATGGTTTACGCAGAGTGCACCAACTCCTACTATCAAATCTAAAAAAAAGACTTGCTGAGAGATGCTGAAAGGAAAGCAATCACATATTATATAACGGATACTAATATTTATTATAAAAAGGAATGTGATGGTAGTCATTTAACGAATAACAAAACAGATATGAACCCAATGGATAATGAGTTACAATGCAAGAGATGTGGGAAGCCGATAAAAGGTGGTTGCTACAATGCTCCCGATGGACCTTTTTGTGTGGATTGCTGGGAAAATAAAATCAGCGAAAAAGCTAAAAAGGATTATGAGAAACAAGCCTTAAAGAGATTGCAGGCTATTGGTTTCGGTTTTAAAACAAATCAGTAATGAATAAAAAAGAAATATCAATGAAAAAAGGTCAGAAGGTGCGCATCCTGCGTACCAATCAGGTAGCGACAATCGTCGAAGTGGAATTGATTCATAAAGGTGGTAAGGTACACCGCTACTGCCATCTGAAGACAGATGAAAAGTCATATTTGTGGTTGGATGCCTCAGAACTGGGGAGTGTGGTGGAGGAAGTGAAGGTCTCGGTAGTTGATGACTGGAACCGGGAACTGCACTTGGTTATATGCCAGGACTACTCCAAGGATAAGATAACACTACATCTTACCGGCAAGAATCCGGATAATCTGAAGGAAGCTTCCGGACTATATGCGAGACTGATGAACTTGTTCATTGGGAGCCTGAAGGAAACGCGGGAACTGTAGGAGCAGATAACGTCCTTGATAACTCTCCTATAAAACAATTCCTTTGTACCCTTCAATGTTTAAAACATGGACTTGCTTCAATATCTTCCGGACGATAGTCGATCCTGGATTCAGTCTTATATAGAACAGGTAGGAATGGAGAGGTTGACGGAATACTATGACAAAGTATTCATCGAGCTGTACGAGATGCTGCCCGGTGAATCTTTCCGGGTACTTGAAAAGGTCAGTCCGGAGAACTATGGCCTTTTCATGAAATGCGTGTATTCATGCTTGTGTGAGTTTGACTTGTATGATATATGCAGCTATTATATCGAAGAACAAGGTACTGTCATTCTTAGAAGGTAGTACCCGAATATAATATACAATGATAGACGAAAGAATCATAGAACAAATCTTAGACCGTGCTGATATTGTGGATGTAATATCCGGTTACGTCGATCTGAAGAAGAAAGGAGTAAATTACCAGGCGTGCTGCCCTTTCCATAAGGAGAAGACCCCCAGTTTCTTCGTGAGCCCGGCACGCGGCACCTGGCACTGTTTCGGATGTGGTAAGGGCGGCAACGCCGTCGGTTTCTTGATGGAGCACGAGACGATGAGCTATCCGGAGGCCGTCAGGCACCTCGGCAAGAAATACGGCATAACCGTCGAGGAAGAGAGGCTGACTCCCGAGCAGGAACAGGCACGCATGAAGCGCGAGTCGATGTTCGTAATCAACCAGCGGTGCGCGGAGCATTTCCGCCAGAATCTGCTGGACCCGGCCAACAGGGCTGCCGCCGAATATGTCAAGGGGCGCTGGGGGCTGGAGTATGCCGAAGAGACGGGCATTGGGTTTGCGCCCGACAAATGGGATGATTTGTTGAACTTCGCGCAATCGGCCGGTCTTTCCATAAACTTGATGAAGGAGATGGGGCTGCTATCGGACAACAAGGAAAAGGCTAAAGAAAGGGGGACGGAGATTAGGACTTTCGATGGTTACCGTAACCGCATAGTTATTCCCATACGCGACCGTTTTCGACGGATTATAGGCTTTACCGCACGTGACATGTCCGGTGAGAAGGTGGCCAAGTATATCAATTCGGCTGAAAATGAAATCTACCATAAACGTGATTCAATTTTTGGAATTGATACGGCCATACGCCAGGCTGCCAAAGAAGATAAATTCTATTTGGTGGAAGGGGCACCCGATGCGATGCAGCTTCAGCGTATTCGTGTCAACAACGCTGTTGCCCCTCTTGGAGGCGATTGGACTGAAAGCCAGATGGAGCAACTGAAGAAGTACGCCACTAAAGTTTGCTTCCTTCCGGATGCGGACCCGCCCAACCCAGATAAAGGTGAGAAACTGGGTGCCGGCATTCGCAACGTGATGCGTAACGGATTGCAGGCGATGAAGTGTGGGTTTGGTGTATCGGTCAAAGAGATACCACTTGGGGAAGCGCAGAGCAAGAATGATCCGGATACCTACTGTACGAGCATTCAGAAGTTTCAAGAACTGAAAGAGGTAGATTTCATTCCATGGTATGCCTCATATATATTCCAAGACATCAATACCACCGAAGAGCGAAGCGATGCTGTCAGCACCATCTGCTCCATGGTGGTCATGGTGAAGGACGAAGTCAAAGAGTCCATGTACCTCAAACAGCTCCAGTCATTCTATGATGACAAGAAGTTGTGGCAAACGGCCATTAAACGGGCCAAGAAGCTTGATAAAGCCAAGCAAGTCATTAATGAGAGCAAAAAGATAGACCGTGACCTTTATCAAAAATATGGCTTCTATGAAGAATACAATGCTTACTTTGCATTGGCTGGGGACAGTGGGAAAGCTGTGCAATGGAGCAATTTCACCATGTTGCCTCTATTCCACATCAAAGATTCCCTCCTGCCCAAACGTCTCTACCGAATCAAGAATCAAAACAAGCAAGAGGAAATCATAGAGATGAAACAAGAAGACTTGGTGTCATTGTCCAAGTTCAAGCAAAAGGTAGAAGGCCTCGGCAATTATATCTGGCTGGCCACTGAAAAAGAACTCACAAAGCTGAAGATGTTCCTTTACGAACAGACCGAGACTGCACTTGAGGTGACACAGCTTGGCTGGCAACGGCAGGGGTTCTTTGCTTTCGGCAATGGGTGCTTTGATACGGAGTGGCATGAGGCGGACGAATACGGCATTGTTCGGCTGAAGGGCGGCAACTTCTACCTGCCCGGTTGTAGCACCATTTACCGTGATGACGTGAAGCTGTTCCAGTTCGAGCGCAGGTTTGTGCATACGACCTACAACAATGTCAGCATAAGATCCTACAGCGAACAGCTGATACAAGTATTCGGTGACAATGCCAAGGTGGGCATCTGTTTCTTAATCGCCTCCCTTTTCAGGGACATCATATCGGGGCAAACCAAGAGCTTCCCCATCTTGAATCTGTTCGGCCCGAAAGGTAGCGGCAAATCAGAACTCGGTCACAGCCTGATGTCGTTCTTCATCATCAATAATAATCCGCCAAACATCCAGAATGCGACTATTGCAGCCTTGGGAGATGCGGTGGCACAATGCGCCAATGCGCTGGTGCATATTGACGAGTACAAGAATTCCATCGACCTTGACAAACGGGAGTTCCTCAAAGGCTTGTGGGACGGAACTGGCCGAAGCCGCATGAACATGGACCGGGACAAGAAGCGGGAGATTACGAGCGTGGATTGCGGTGTCATCCTATCCGGTCAAGAAATGCCGACAATTGACATCGCCCTATTTTCCAGGTTGATTTACCTGACCTTCACCAAAACGGAATTCTCCACGTCTGAGAAACAGGCATTTGACCAATGCAAGTCAATACGCGACTTAGGACTGTCGCACCTTACTTTGCAGCTGTTGCGCTACCGGTCAAAAATGGAGACGGATTTCACGTCCTCCTATCGCCAGTGTATGGGGGATTTGAATGAACGCTTGAAAGGCGAGAGCATAGAAGACCGCATCCAGCGGAACTGGGTCATTCCGTTGGCCGCCTTCCGCGCACTTGAAGCGGTGCTCGACGTGCCATTCACTTACCTGGAGCTGCTGAACATCTGTGTGGGCGGCATCATCCGGCAGAACTGTGAATGCAAGAGCAACAACGAACTGGCCAACTTCTGGAATGTGGTCAGTTACTTGCAGCAGGACGGTGAAATATTCTTAGAGTCGGATTTCCGCATTGATTATTTGTCCGGGCTGAAGACAAACAAGGTCAAGGACCTCGCTTTTAAGCAGCCACGCCCTATCCTGCGTATGCGCACAGACCGCATCTTCATGCTGTATAAGAAGTTCAGCAAACAGGTGGGAGATACCGCTTTACCGACTGAATCGTTGAATTTCTACTTGGAGAACTCCAAAGAATACCTGGGGGTACAAAACTCCGTCCGTTTCAAGAACATATTGAAGGGGGTAGAAGTAACCAAAGAATTGGAGGCCGGTGGACAAAAATATTATAAGAAAACCAGCGTGACCAAGCAGGCCCTCTGCTTCGATTACACGGAGCTGATGGCAAACTATAATATCAATCTCAACATTGATATGGGAATGCCTGACGAAGAGGAAGAAGGGCGGGATAATAAACCGCCGGAGGACAAAACTTCTCCATATAAATTTTAATGTCTATCATAGTTGTGCGGAAGCTCTTGCCTGTGAAGGTAGGGGCTTTTTTCTTGCCTTTTTGAGACAAAAAAGATGCTTTATTTTGGGGCAAAAAATGCTTCTACACTTTCTACACTTTCTACATCTTTATAAATCAGTGTTTTATGTTATAAAAAGATGTTCTACAAGCTTCTACAAATTTCTACAAAATGCTGCTTTTTTACTTTTCTTCTACAAAATGCCACTTTGTATAAGGTTTTTCTACACTTTTTCTTCTATATTGTAATAGTTATATTGTTGATATATAGGATGTTAAACGGTTTGTGGAAGTTGTAGAAGATGTGGAAGGCAAAATGTGCCTGTAAATTGGGGAACTATTTTTCTGACGGAACCAATCAGTTTCGATAAAAAGTTCACTATATTTGCTTATTAATAAATGACTTGAGCTATGAAACCTAATGTAATAATTGAACTCCAACCCTACCTTCACGATTACCTATATCATGAATTCGGATGCAGGCCTACTGATGAAGGTGTGAATGTGACTGCTGCCAATGATATTGGCAAGTTCATTCAGGCCATGGTCACTGTTACGGACAGACCGCCCAAGCAGGCTATCAAGGAGCATCCGATAACGTTGTATCTTCCTATTCAGGAGTGGAACCATTTTATTCTGCAGGAGAACTTCATCTATATACCGGAATGGAAACAGCGTATGCTCCAGAGCTATATCGAAGCCTCTTTCCGCATACGTGTACGGGAATACTTTGTTGCTGGCTATGAGAAGGGGTATAAGCAGGACCGGATTATCCGGGCGTTCCTGATGGCATACAATATCAAGAACAATGCCATCAATTACGATGCTGTCAAGAAGTTCGACTACCGTAATAGGCAGCGGATGGTCAAGGAGGTGAATAGGGATATTCAATTGTCGCTGTTCCCTTGACATTTTTTAGCAGATTAATTATTAAGTAAAAAGCAGATTTTCAGATAAATAACTCTTAAAATATAAGTGAGAAATGAATATCGGTGACAAACGTGCCCAAATATGTGCCATGGGATTTATTCCGGTTGCGGCCTCGGTGGTCAAAAATATGCCGGGTGTGGAAACGATTCAGGTTTCAGGAGAATGGACGCCGATTCCGGTCTCTTCCGGGGAGTTCAAGGAAAAGAACGTTGCCGGGGAATTGACGGAGCAGGAGCTGAAAGCGGTGGTTACTGATACGGGAGCCTTATTTTCCAATTCGCTGCGTGATTTGCTTTGCCGGGAGGGACTGGTCCGCTTGAAATTCACCAATGGTACCGAAAGGGTGGTGGGAACCGACCAGTTCCCGGTAGTGGTGACGCTTCAGGAATCTGGTTCTCCGGCAGCCTTTACCCTCTCTTTCAAGCGCAGCAGCCCTGAGCCGGCCAAAATATTGAAGTCCTTTTAAGCAGTTGGTGCCATCGTACCTTTGTATCGGATTAATAAGGTACAAAAGATAATGGCATTTTCAAACTTATATAGTGCAGTCTGCCGAGGCAAATGGTTCGTCTCCTTCCGCGAGGTGGAATCGAACTTGTTGCTTGTAAACAGACTGTTGGAGCATGGCATAGACAATCAGGATAATAGGATACTTGCCGACAGAGAACCAGTTCCGTTGATGATTGCGGCAGCGGGCGGCCGAACGGCAAGGCTTTCCGGTGGTTATGCTGACGCTCCCAAAGGCAGTACGGCTATTATTCCCGTTCATGGTACCTTGCTTAAATACGGTACCTATTGCAGCTATGGTACAATGGAGTATGCCGACCTCATCCGCGAGGCGGCTGATTCCTCGAATATTTCTTCTGTTTTATGTGACATCGATTCCGGTGGCGGTGCAGTGGATGCCATTGCACCGCTGGTCGATGCCATCCTTTATGCGCGTGGCAAGGGCAAGGCAGTGGTGGCTCATTGTGACCTCTGCGCTTCTGCCGCTTATTATGCCGCTTCCTATTGTAACGAAATCATTGCGGCCAATGAGGTGTCTGCCGAGTTCGGCAGTATAGGTGTGATGATGAGTTTTCCGGATTATGCCAAGTATTATGAGAGTGCAGGCATCAAGGTGCATACCATCTATTCCAACCTCTCTGATTACAAGAACGCTCCTTTCGAGGCAGCCAAGAAGGGGGATTATGCTTCCATCCGTGATGAGGAACTGGACCCGTTGGCCCGCGACTTCCAGGAGAACGTCAAGAAGAATCGGGGAAATTGCTTGAAGCTGGAGACTGAAGGATTACTTCGTGGCCGGATGTTCTATCATAGGGAGGCGTTGGAAGTGGGGCTGATAGATGCTATCGGTACCCAGGACTATGCCGTACAACGTAGCCGTGAGATTGATTCGGAAATGACAATAAACAATTATATCAACTCTAAATCATAGAATTATGTTTGCAAAAGTGATGAGTGTAGTGCTTGGGTTCTTGGGCATCTCTGCCTTTGCCAAGGATGAGAGGGGCAAATCTATCCTGCTCTCCTCTCAGGAAGAGGAACTGAAGAACAAGTACGGTGCCGTATTCGTCGAAGCCTTCAAGAAGGACCTCGCCGAATTTGAGAAAGACGGCAGAAATGCTGAAAGTGCTGTGACCGATGAAGTGAGAGTGCAGCTGGAGGATGAACGTGACAAAAATGCGCAGGAACTGGCAAAGGCACGCAAGGATTTGGCCGACCTCGATGCCAAAGTGAAAGCGCAGGAGAAGGACATCGCCTCGAAGGATGCCCAGATTGCCAAGATGGCCAAAGAACCTGTACCGGATGCGGGGCAGCAGGTTGCAGGAGACAAGAACGAAATGGGTAGCAAGTTCAAGCCGGACATGAGCCTGGCACACAACCGTTATTTGGATGCCGCGTTCAAGGGAGCGGCATATAGTGGTAATTCGACCATTGAGACTACCGAGCTTCAGAAAGAGTTCGGTAAGTATGTTTCTTCCGAGAGACTGGAAATTCTCAAAGGGCTGATGGGGACCACGGAGTCTACCAAGTACATGTCAACTCTGGTGACGGACAAAACAGAGGTTCGTGCGCAGCAGGCTGCCGTTGATTCTGTTCTCCAGCAATTCGTACCGAAGTGGACGCCTAAGGGCAAATCGAAGTTCACTCCGTTGACCATCAAGAACTACAAGTGCAAGATAAACGTTCCCATCACTCCGTCGGACATCATGGAGGACATCCTCGGTTATCTGTATGATGAGAACCTGAAGCCGGAAGATATGCCGGTAGTCAAGTATATCTTGTATCAGCTTATCTTCCCGAAATTGGACGAAGAGCGTGAGGTTGCTTTGGCGATCGGTGAGTTCAAGGAGACCAGTGCCGTTAAAGATGGGGATGCCGCTACGGATGCCAACGATGTGATGGATGGCTATGTAACCCAGCTCAAGAAGCTGAAGAAGGCTAATAATGATAAGATTACCTGGCTGCTTGACGGTGAAAAGCTGGAAGACGTGACCTTGCTTGCCCAAATTGACAAGGCAGTGAGTGAGGTGAAGCCGCTGTATCGGAAAAAGACCATGTTTATCCATGCAGATCCGGATCTGGTGATACGTTACAGCAAGGCATACCGTGAAAAATATCCCTGGCTCAAGAATGAGGACGGTGAGAAAATCAGGGTGGATTTCTCCAGGTTCACGTTCGCACCGCTTGAGGGCATGCGCGGTACCGGAGCCTTCTTCATTACGCCGAAGGAGAACTTCAAGCATTTGCGCAGCCGTGACCCGCAGAGCGCCAAGGTTTGGATGCAGGGTGAGAACTACGACGTGAAGATATTCGCGGAATGGTGGGAAGCTGTCGGTTTCTGGCTGGCAGAAGCTATCTTCGCTTATCTGCCGCCTGAAGAAACAGACAGCTCTTCTGAGGCATCGTCCAGTTCTTCTTCCAGTTCCGGTGCAGGTGTTTAACTATATTAATATAGGAGGTACATATATGTCAGAAACAACATATTCAATGGTGTCGGTGCCCAAGAAGTCATCGAATGCCGGACGTCCGAAAGGGAAGAAGTCCTATATCGAGATTTTCCGCTGGGAAGACGTCAAGACTTATACGCGTGATGAGAAGGGAGTAAAGGTGACGGCATTTGAGATGATGCCAGGTAAAAAGCCCATAGCGGTGTATGCTACGGACTCCACCATCAACATCTACCACTCCAGCGAGGGAGAGGATGATGCACGTGGGTTCATCCACCATGTGGATTATGAACATCCGGGTACAGAGTTGGAACACGATGAATTCGTGAACAACAATATCAATGAGAATCTGGGGGCAATCGTGTTCGGTTGCTCTGGTGAGGATGCGAAGATTGCCGGTACGCCGTGCACTCCGCTGAAGATGACCAAGGCCGATTCCCAGGATAACAAGGAGGGTGACAAGAATACTATCAATTTGGCAAGTTCCTTACGCGGAGGTACTATCGGTCACATCGCCAAGAGCCTTGTACCGGCTACGGACAACGAAGAAATCAATGCCGTTTTGGGATTGGGTGAAGCGTCGTCTTCTTCCGGTGGTTCAGGAGTTTGATTCATTTCTGTTTTAAAGGTTGGTTATTGGAGAGAGGCGTTTGCAGTGCATTCGCCTCTCTTTGTGTCCTTTTACGAACTATGTGGAGACGATATTTTTGTATCGTATTAAAAACTTTAAATTATGGCAACAAAAAAGAAAACAGCTAAGACCGAGGATGTGGCCGTAGAACTGAAACTGGTAGAAGAGAGTGTGGAACAAAAGGATGTGCAGGCCGTCGATAAGGCGGTGGATGCGGTGGAGGAACCGGCGCCGGCGCGGTCGGTTCAAGACCATGTGACAGTGGTTATTCCTTATTGCAAGGAGTTTGCACAAGGCAAGGAACTGCTTTTTGCACTGCGTTCCTGGCAGAAGAATGTACGCTTCGGCATCAATGTGGTGGTAATCGGTGACCGTGAAGATTGGTTCAGCGAAGAGATTACCTTCATTGAGCACAATCGCGTCTCTGACAATGCACAGGTTGATACGCTGGCCAAGCTGAAAGTGGCTATGGAATCGCCCGAAGTGACCGGACGTTTCATCTGGACCAACGATGACATCTATGTGATGAATCCTATCGACCTGGCTCATGTGGCGCTGCCCAAAGTCAATGGAATGCTCGTTCCGCTTAGATTCAAAGGGCTTTATGCCGAGAATATGAAGCGGACGAAGGAACTGCTGGAAAAGAGTCAATTGCCTTGTCTGAATTATGGTACGCACACACCCATGTTGTTGGATAAGGGATGTCTGGCCGCCATGTTCGAGCGATTCCCTGAACTGGAGGAGGGGGGCTATCTGTTTACTTCCGTCTATTATAATTCTCTTCCTTATCCGACACAACCCGTATATCTCAACTGGCCGACAGACCAGGTGTTGCTTCCGGTGGTTTCACAAAAGCCGGATGAGAAGAAGGTACTCGACCTCTTATCCCGCAAGATGTTTATGAACAATGCGGTATCAGGGTATTCACCATGGTTGGAAAAGTTTTTGGAAGGGGTGTTTTCGGAACCGTCGGACTTTGAGGGCTGAAGGGCATTGCCGGAACCGTCATCACGGAAAGGACCCGAGTCTTTCCGTGATGAGTTTCCGTTTCTCAATGCCCCCGGCTGTCCGATGGAGTTGGAGGCACTCGCTTCCCGCAAGTTCAGCAAATACCATGCCTATGTGCGGTTACATGCCAGGCTGAGGGATTGTACCTCCCTGCAGGAGTGCGCCGATGTCAGCCGCCAGGTGATTGATAGCTACATGGATAACCGTATGATATGGCAGGAACTGAACTATTACAAGGAGCATCACGCTTTATTGGGTAAGCACCCGGCTTTTGCCGAGTTCCGCCGCAGAAGCGAGTTGCTTCATCTTCCGGTCAAGGAACTGGTACGACGGCAGCAGCAGGTCCAGAACAATATCTGGCGGGTCAAGTCTGAGTTGGCCAAGGGTGACAAGCCGCATCTGGATGTTGTCCGTCGCGAACGGTTGGCAGGGTATGAAAAGGAATTGGCCGACATTGACAGATTATTGGAATGAGCTATTACTTCAATCTTGAAGAATTGCGGCAGAAGATGTCTGATTCCCGCTTCTTTTCCCGTCGGTTTGAAACCATGTTGACATTCAAGCTGAACAGTTTGAAAGAGTTGTGTGGGCGGCTTCCACGGGAGAATGAGGCGTTTTTCATTGAGACAAAGAAAAGCTTTACGGCATTCACTTTCATTGTTTATCTGATTAAGAATGCCGGGCAGGTGAGGCACTTGTATATAGCGACCTATTCCACCAACGAGCGTATCATCAACGCGTTGCTCCGTTGGCGTGAAAAAGGGTTGATTGGCAGTATTCATCTGCATATATCGGAGACCATCAAGTTTCGTATGCCGAAGATATACGAGAGGTTGATGCAGCTCCATCAGGATGGAGAGATAGAGCTTTCATTTGCATGGAGCCACAAAAAGATTACCTGCCTGGACACATCGGCAGGTTTCTTTGTGGTCGAAGGCTCCGGCAATTATGGCGAGAATGCGATGGAAGAACAATACGTATTCCTTAAAAACAAAGAAGTATATGAGTTTCGTAGCGGACGAATTGGTTAAGTGGCGTGACAGCCCGGCATGGTATGACCGTATCGACCTGGACGAGTTCGAGCGGTTGGCAGGTATAGGCTATGAGCCGCGGCAGATTGCCATGTATTACCATGTACCGGAGAATGATTTTCTCTGGTACTTCAATTTGGTAGGCTCACCGTTGAAGTACCATTATGAACGTGGGCAACTGCTTCAACGGGCCAAAGAGGGGCTGGCCATGGCCGCCAGTGCGGAGACCGGTGACAATGTGACCCAGGCACAGCGGTTCGACAAGTTCCGTCAGGCGACCGGGTACCGCAATTCCATTAACAAGATATTTTATGACGATATAGACTGATGTTCGATAAATCTTACTTTGAGACCTTGCAGGATTACCTTGCCTCCGGCTGCACCATGGAGTTGACGGCCGAGGAGCTGGACTACTACAACGTGCTCTATGCACTGGTAGGTATTAACCGTAAATATGGCAAGGATAATGCCGTGGCTTTCCTGATGCACGAACCGTTTAATGTGGAACGGATGCGTGCCCGGCAGATGTATAGTGAGGCCATTAATCTGTTCTACCTTTGTGATACCATCGAGAATGATGCGCACCGTAACATGATGTATGACAATCTGATGAAGGCGGCCCAGGTGGTACTTCAGAACGCCACCAGCGCCAAAGATATGGAGGTGTACGGCAATCTCACGGTACAAGCGGCAAGAATCAAGCAGTTGGATAAGCCGGACCCGATAAAGCCGAAAGAAATGGATGAGAAACCGATCAAGGTCTATGACCTCGACCCGAATGCGGTGGGATTGCCTTCTGCCAACCGCAACCTGCTCGCGGCACAGATTGACGGTATGCAGGATATTCCTGCACGGGAGAAGACTCGTCTCAAGAGAGATGCCAATATAATTGATGTTGATATAGAAGAGATGCTCGATGACCAGGAAGAAAAAACTAAAGATATCGGATGATGTGGAGGTACGCTATTCCAACTGGATGGCGCAGCTCATTGCCGTGATGATGCCGTGGTCGCTCTATTGGATTGCAGGACGTGCATCGGCCAAGACGGTGCAGGTGCTGGCTGAACGGGTGCAGGAGGTGGCGCAGGACTGCCCTGGTGCACCGTTCGCATGGGTGGCCGATACGTATTCCGATTTGCATAAGAATGTGGTTCCCTCGCTGGTGGACGGATTGTCGAAGCTGGGGTGGGAGCAGGGCATCCATTATGTTATGAACCAAGAACCGCCGAAAGAGTGGCGCGACCGCATGTACAACGTATGTTCCGACTGGCGCAATACCATGGTGTTCTACACCGGTTTCAACTTCACCTTCATCTCTTTGGACCGTCCGGCCATCGGTGCCGGTCGTTCCTATGTGGGGGTGTTCGGTGATGAAGTGAAGTATTTCCCGGAAGAGAAGTTCACGAACTTGCTGAAGGCCGTGCGTGGGTTCCGGGTCAAGTATGGTGATAGCGTATGGTACCGCAGCCGTACACTGACGACGGATATGCCGAATCCGAACCACCTGGGTGAATACGACTGGATTCTCAAGCTGGCCAAGCAGAATGACAAGCGGAAAATCCTTCTCATGTTGCAGGCCGGGTTTGTCTATAACGAGACGAAAAAAGAGTATGTGGCGGCCATGCAGCGGTACAAGGAATTGAAAGAAGCTTTCCGGAAAGACCGTTCATTGCAGGCCAAACTTGATACAGCAGAACGTTCCATGGTGCTTGCAGGCAAGAACATGAAGCGCTGGGAGGAGCGCTGGATTAAGACACGCCGGGGCGTATCTTTCTTCTTCATCTCTTCCTCCTATGTTAACGTGGATGTACTGGGTGAAGACTGGTTCAGCGATGAATTCGCTGAAGGACTGGAAGGTATTCTTTGCAACATCCTTTCCATTATCCCCAAGCTGGAGGCAAGCCAGATGTTCTATTGTAACCTCTCGATGAAGCACTTCTATGCGGACGGATTCCTGAATGAAGTGATAGAGCAGCACCCGTTCGGGTGGGAGCAGGACTGTACGGTGCTCCGGTACCTGGATAAGAATAAACCGTTGGAGGCAGGCATGGATTCCGGCAATATGCTTTCCATGGTGTTCGGGCAACGTAGTGGGCGTGTGATGCGTGTACTCAAAGAACTCTATACATTGCCGCCTAACTCCGTGCGTGAGCTGGCCGATAAGTTCCTCTATTATTTCAAGCCGCACAAGCGCAAGATACTGAAGCTTTATTATGACCGCTCCATGAACAACTACAAGGGGGTGGGTACGGATATGGCCACACAGATAAAGAAGAACATCGAGACGGATGCGGAGGGCAGACGTACTGGATGGCAGGTACAGCTGATGAGCTTGGGGCAGGGCAACATCGGTAGCAATCTGGAATACCGGTTCTTCATGGACTTGCTCAGCGGTAACTTGGAGCGCACGTTGTTTACACTGTTGATTGACCAGCACAACTGCCCGAATCTCAAGTCGGAAATGGAGGTGACAGAAACCAAGGTGGCTACCCGGCCGGACAGCTCCAGTGTGATAGTCAAACAGAAGACTGGAGATAAGCTGCCTGCACATAGATTGCCTAAAGAATCCACTAACCTGACCGATGCCTTGAAGTATTTCATCCTGCGCAAAGAGATTATCCGCATCTGGAGGATGGGCCGCAATGTGTCCGGTGCCGCTTCGGTGTGACATTTCTTTTCTGTTTGCTTTGGCTCTGTTGTCCGTGAGGATGGCAGGGCCTTTCGTTTATGGGAGAGGCCGAAGCGGGTGGGATTGGGAGCATCGGGTACAAATTGTAAAGGTTTTGTCATATTTCCGAATCTGAAAGGGCGCTTGCGACCGCAAATCACCGACGGCGCGGCTCGGGCAGCAAGCTGGCTCATCCCTACAACAGAAGTTGCAGGGATGGGTTTTCTTTTTGGTTTTCAAGGAGGTGGATTTTTGATTAGGGTGTTTCTGTACCCAAAAACGCCCTATTGGGAGAAGAAGTCACCCCGATACGGGGTGGGCGCGCGAAAAATCCCGTTATACAAGTCTGGTTTAGGTGCCGGTGGCGGTATATCCTATGTCAAACTTGCATAACGGGATTTTTCGCGTCTTAGCGGTAGAAAGCGGTGCTTTCTGTCTGTTTTTATGAAACGCCCCTCCATCAAGAAGGGCAGAGCGGTAAGCGTTCCGCTTGGCGTGCCTCCGTTTCTTTTCCGCAACTCCTTTTCATTTCCTGCATCTCTGTATGCGGTCAGGTAGTCTTTTGAGTCCGCAAATGTAGGGCACCGGTCTGACAAGCAAGGTCGGGCGTTGTCCGCTAAAAAATCTCCACCCCTACGGGTAGTATTCAAGCCTTCGGTTTTAGTCGGAACCTTGCGGAATGTCATCCTCGGCACCTCAATTATTGCGGCATCAAAAGGCAACCATACCGCACGTCATACAGACACGCCGGAATAAAAAAAAAGTCGTTCCGGGAAACGGAGTAAATTAAAAAAGGCTCCACCCGACGACTCCAGAAATCCAGAATAAATTAAAAACTTACAGTTATGGCAGCAAAAAGAAACATCCCCGAAGCATGGAAAAATCAATGGTCTAAATTCATGTTTAATTTCTTTGACTACTTGCCTACCAAGTACGAGGCTAACAAACGGGAGTGGTCTATCCGCAGGATGATATGGGATTTTAAGGACGGGAAGCGCAGTGCGTCTGTGGCAGAACTTGTAGCGAAGAAGATGCGCGAGCAGTTCGGTGCGGAGGTTTGCAACGTGACGTTGGTCTGCATACCAGCCAGTAGCGGAGAGAAGAACGAAATCAGATACAAGGCTTTTGCCGAAGAGGTGGCACGGCTGACGGGGTGCAGGAATGCGTACAAAGCAATTACCATTGAGGGTGGACGGCTTGCCATCCATGAGACGAAAGCGGCCAAGACGGTGCAGACGGTGGAGGTCATCAAGTTTGACAAGCGTTTTTTCAAGGGTAAGAAATGCCTTGTATTCGATGATATACTGACGCAGGGGCATAGTTACGCACGGTTTGCGTGTGCACTTGAAACGCTTGGGGCAGAGGTTTTGGGAGGCTATTTCTTAGGCAAGACAATTCTTTTATAACAATTTAATCCATACAATTATGAATACTCTTTTTGATAACGATTGCCGCTACATGAGCGACAGCGAACTGATTTACGAAATCAGCAACAACAGACAGATTGTTTCGGACATCGAACGCAGCAACGAAGTGATAGACCTTGAAAAATTGTTTTCCTCTTTGACTCCTGGACGCAGGAGGGTAGCCGTGGCAGCCGTGGAGATGTACAAGAGACAACTGTCGCAGCAGGTGGAACGCAGGCAAATAAGGATGAGCAAAGACGTATACGAACTGATGGAGCCGTTGATAGGAGATTTGCCGAATGAGGAATTTTGGGTAGTGTCGATAAACCAAGCCGGACGGCTTATCAAGAAAGTACGCATATCGGTAGGCGGCATTGACCAGACTTCAGCGGATATAAGGCTGATTATGCGAGTGCTGATTGATACGGGGGCAGTGCAGTTCGCAGCGGTACATAACCATCCGAGTGGCAACATCCGACCGAGCAATGAGGACAAGAGACTGACGGAGCAGCTTAAGAAGGCGGCAGGGTTATTAAATATTAGGATGATAGACCATGTGATTATAACGAATGGTGGATATTACAGTTTTGGCGATGAGGGGCTGATTTGACGGAGGGGTGCAGGGCGCACCCATTCCGTTTGCTCGCACGCTCGCAAACGGAATGGGGCCCGAAAAGCGGAATGACTGGTCGTGTTACCGTTCCTTCAACCACGGAGGGAAATAAAATGATATAAAAAATAATATCATTTTTCTGCCAGATAGTTTTGTGAATGATATAAATATTTATATCTTTGCAGAGTCAAACAATAACAATTCACAAATGAAGAAATACAAAGTCAGAGAAGTAATCAAGTTGCTCGAAGCTGACGGATGGGTGAAGTTGAAAGGCTCTGGAGGTGACCACCGGCAATTCAAGCATCCTACGAAAAAAGGCAGGGTGACAGTAAGAGGCCATGAAAGTGAGGTATTAAGCCAATTTTTATTAAACAGTATTTGGAAACAAGCGGGGTGGAAATAACACCCTGCTTCAAAGATAAGGAGAAAATTATGGAAAAGATTAAAGTTAAGGTTGACTGGTGCGATAAGAATTTCGGTGCAGTTACCGAAGATGATGTACTATGCGGCATGGTTGTTGCTACTTCCAAAAGTTATGAGAGCCTGATGATTGAACTATCTGAGGCTGTCCGTGAACATGTGGAAGGACTATTGCAGGATGGCGAAACGCTTCCTGAGTGGCTTGTTAACGGAGACTATGAATTCGATGTGGAATTGGGAGTTGCCGCACTGCTCCGTAAGTGCGAACAGTTTACCTCCTTGGCTGCCATATCCCGTGTCTCTGGCATTAACCAGCAACAGCTTTCCCATTATGCCAGTGGGTTGCGTGTTCCCCGCATTGAACAAAGAAGACGCATTGTGGATGGTATTCACCGTATTGGAAAAGAATTTTTATCCGTTGTGTAGTTATTGTTTGACAGCGTATTATACAATGTGATTTTCGAAGGCTTCCATGTGATGTGGGAGCCTTTTTTGTTACAAATCATGAAGGAGATTTTGATAGATTTCAGAAGCGGAGCAAAAAACTCCGCTTCATTTTTGCCGTTACAAATATTATTCCCATATTCGCAAAGTAGTTATGATAAGATAGTACAATGTAAAACGGGGGCATACGGATTATGTTGTAACAAAATATTTTAGATCGCGATTCGATAGAGTTTACTTAGTAGCGGCATGCCCGTCGTGAACGGTAAACTCTATTTTTTTGCTTCCATTTGCTTGAGTAAAACCTCCATCTATCAATGATGGGATTTGGTCTTTCTGAGCATCTATGGTGGCGCATAGTTCTTCAAAAGTACGATGGTTGGACTTGTTTTTTCGAAACAAGAGTTTGAACAACTTTCCAAAGAAGGAAAGGTTGTGGACGCTCGTAGAGGTGGTTTGGTTGTAGGACGTTCGCATGATGAAGGCAATATTTACATGTTGAAACAATATGGTGAAGGCTATCGGGTAATCAATCACATGGAAGGAGGGGAGTATGTGATATGTCACGAAGCCCTTATGACACACAAAGATAGGATAATATCTATGAACAGTAAAAGGATGAAGTGTAAATTTGTGGATATAGATGTATTGAGGCATACCCCATTGCTTGTGACAACTCAAAAAGGTAATTTCGATAAGTTTTTACTCTTTGACGAGAGGGTGCAGTTTGTGGTAAATAAAGGCTCTACTTGCTATTACTTAGAGGAACTGAATTGGTTGAATGAGCATTATTAATTAAATATCTAAATGTATGAAGAAATGTTTGTTTTTGATGCTGATGTTCATCAGTATGGGAGTAGTAGCGCAAAAACCTTATAAAGTATTCTGTGAATTACTCGGTACAGGAAAACTGTTCAGTAATAAAGTCACTGTTACAGTTGATTTCGGGCAAGAAACAAGCTTTTGGTTTGGATCATCTAATCAGTATTTGGTTGATGATAACGGAAAAGCGATTAAATTTAATTCTATGGTGGATGCCATGAATTATATGGGCAAACGAGGTTGGGAATTTGAACAAGCTTATGTTGTAACAATCGGCAATCAGAATGTATATCACTGGCTTTTGAGCAAAGAGATAACGCAAGATGAAGCTATTAATGAAGATTTTAATACCAAACAGACTTTCTTTGAAAAACAAAAGTCTGAGGAAGTACAGGAAGAGCTTTTTGAACAGAAGGAGAATGTTAAAAGTAAGAGAAAACGTTCACGTGTGATAAGGGATGATGTCTATAATTAATAATTGGATAGCGGAGCAAAAAACTCCGCTTTTCTTTTGTTGTTTCAAAATAAACTCCCATCTTTGCAGTGCTCAACATTTGAATCAGGCGACGATGTTCGCCAACCGATTGCCGTTGGCATTTTTTGTGCCTATCGGTTATCTATATAGTTCCGACCCCCGTGTGGAGTGCTTAATGGCCTCCCAGCCTGATTCAGGTGTTGAGCAACGGGAAAGCGGAACTTTCTTTGTTTATAAGTTTTTCCGATTTTTTGGAGAAGGTTCCCTTTCCCGTCTTTAATAACATATTGTTTCATTTTAATTGCTCAACAAAAATGAAAGAACTAACTATCGGTACGCAGTCCGTACCTGCTCCACGCACATCTGTGGGCGAATCCGTTAACGCTCTTACCGAGCAAGTCAATAACATTCAGCGTCGCTACTATCGTAGCATGTCTCCTGATTGTGAGCTTAACAGTTCTTCTGACCGTTGGTATTTCGGTGCCATCCTCTCTATTTGTATCGGGCTTGTTTTCCCACCGTTGTTTGTGGTGTCTGCATTGTGCGTTTATAAGGCAAAGAAGTGCCGGAAAGGGGGTGAGGTATGACTAAAGACGAATACATCGCATTCCTGGAAAGCGAAAATGCGCGATATTACAAAGAAATCCAGCAACTTACTTATGAAAAAGGGCTTCTTAAGGGTAGGCTTATGGGGATATATGAGTGCAACCCCAGGCTGGGCATGGAAGTCATAAAGGGAGGCAAGTATTATGCATTGGTACAGAAAGGAGGCGTGAGGTATGACTGAGACAATTATAAATGGGGTCGTATTGGATGATTCCATAGCTAAGCGTTTATCTGATTTGCAAAATGGTCAGGCTACATTTCTTGCAAATCTGTTGGATGACAGTATTGGCTTTCTCCTTGAATATAATAGCTTTTTCACCAATAACTCAAGCGGTTTTGTAGATGTCTTGGCAGTCCTGCATCATGCACGTACCGAATTATTGGGGATTGTTCCGGAGAAGAAAGGAGGCGTGAAATGAATGAAGCTGCAAAGAATAGCAAGAATATATACCGGATGGAATATCAGCTTGAGGTCCCGGTATCAGCAGGGTTGAAGCCATTGTTCCAACAGATTGAAGAAATACGGTCTGAATTGGGTATAGAGCCTTCGGCTGATGATATCTGTGTGTTGTTTCCGTGTGGAAATAAATATACTCGTTGTTGTGCCAAGGCTTTGATATATTATTCTCGAGAGGATGCCTTATTGGTTCTGACTGGAGGCATGAGCGAAGAGGATTACATCATGCGTCATATATGTTCGACTACAGATGCTGACGGCAATGTTCTGACGCATGAGGATGGTGGTTTAGATGACTTTGCCGTAGAGGATATTTTCTAAGAAACATTTTTTTTTACATTTGAGAAGCCGGTGGTCCGTGATGGATAGCCGGTTTTTTTGTGTCCTTTTTCGGATAAGTGGTCTGGGGTACTTTTGCAGTATGGGAGCACATGCAGAACGATTATCGCAAAATAATAACCGCAGCAGCTGGTGGAGCAAGAAGAACCGGCTGGCTGATAGGTTTCCGCTGGACATCACGATAGAGGGTGATACCGGCATTACGCAGCAGTTCGAGCGGCAGCAGGATGCGAAAGCGGTTGCGGCATTCAACGGTCGGATACGCGCCTGGGGTAAGAAGGTGAACGAGGCGTTGCAGGCGAGCGTATCGAAATGGATTGATGAAGATAAGAAGCTTTCGGCATCCATCAGGCAGAATTACCGGCATTGGGGCAAGGTGCCGGCCAAAGGTGAGGAGATTACGAGCATCGGTTTTGGGTTCAATGCCGACGGACTTTATGTTCATTTGGGTGTAGGCCGTGGGTATAATATGGAGGGTGGTACACGGGTAATCACCAAGAAAAGCAACAAGGATTGGAACCGGGAGCCGAAACCTTGGTTTAATCCCGTGATTGAACAGCATATACCGGAACTTCAGCAGATAGTGGTGGATTATTGCGGTTCGCTGTTCATTAATACAACGAGAATTTATATCAATAGATAGTTATGAGTGAGATAAAGAAGATAGGCAATTTCAGTTTTGTGGATACGACTGCCGGGCAATATGCCATTAACATGAACTGGAGCCAGAGTATGAGTCAGTTCTTTAATGCTGGCTCGCAGGACTGGGACGGTGACCCGGTATCGGTGGCCGGTGTACGTGTGGTTCCATGGGGCCCGGACAACAATATGCCGAATGCCATCCGTGACTTGCTGGAGAAGAACAACCTGGGTCCCGGTATTCTGGACCGTAAGGTGGGGTTGCTGTATGGGCAGGGGCCGATGCTTTACCGGGTGAAGATTGAGAATAACGAACGCATCCAGGAATGGATGGAGGATGCCGAGATTCAGGAATGGCTGGATAGCTGGGACTACAAAGGGTATATACGTGACAACTTGGTTGAATACACGCACATGAACGGGCATTTCACCAAGTATTATATGGGCAAGGGAGTGCGTATCGGCCGCCCATGGGTGCAGCGATTGGAGTCACTGCACAGCGAAGAAAGCCGTCTGGTGTGGCCGGAGAATGACAGCCGTAGGCTTGAGGATGTCACGGAATACCTCACCGGTGATTTTGATTCCTTCAAGAGCCGCACGTTCCGCAAGTACCCGGCTTTTGACAAATGGAATCCGACCCGGTACGAAACAGCCATTAAATACCATTGCATGCGGAGCTTTGGCCGTAGTATGTATGCGATTTCCTGCTTCTATGGGTCGGTTCCCTGGCTGGAGAATGCGAACAACCTTCCGGAAATTATCAAGCATCTGAATGAGAACATGATTGCAGCCGCTTATGTGGTGCATTCTCCGCAGGAGTACTGGAACCAGAAACATGAGCTGATTATGGCCATGCACGAGGATTGGGATGAGACGAAGATTCAGAAGGAAATGGAGCGGCTGAAAGATGAATTGACCGAAACCATCGCCAATGTGATGGCTGGCAAGAAGAATGCCGGCAAGTTCTTCAGCTGTGTCGACTTCGTGGATGCCGACGGTAATGCCCAGAGCTGGAAGATAGAGCCTATCGAGATGAATATCGACAAGTACATCGAGGCGCAGGCGAAGATTTCACGCATCGCGGACAGTTCCACTACCAGCGGTTTCGGGCTTTCTCCGGCATTGGCCAACATCATCATTGACGGCAAGAGTGACAGCGGCAGCCAGATGCTCTATGCATTGAAGATATTCTACGGGGCTGACACACAGATTCCCGAGGATATTGTACTGGAGGCAATCAATGATGCCATCCGTATTAATTTCCCGCATAAGAAGGGGATTTTCCTCGGTATTTACCGGAAGGTTATCAACAAGGAAGAGAATGTATCGACGCCGGACAGGGCGGCAAAACAAGTATAGGCATGAGACAGAAGGATATTGAATTCCCGGACTGCTGGGAGGAGGTGAAGCCGTTGGAGTGGCTGCACCTGCTGAAGAACCGGGAGAAGCTGATGACGAAACCGGGCATCAGCTTGCTGGACGTGAAGCGCGAGTGGTGTGCGTATGTACTGAAGAATAGGGGATATGTCTTCCGTTCAAAGGTGCAGGATATGCTGCTGGTAGACCATCTGGCAGAGACATTGGCATGGATGTGGAGAATGGAGGGAGACGCTGTGGTACTGGCGTATGACTCGACTGTGAATCTGATACCGGAATGGCGCTATCTGCGCGGTCCGATGAGTCATGGGGCGGATTTGGCTTTTGGTGAGTTTCGTCATGCGGTGGCTGCGGTCAATAGGTATAATGTCGGGCATGACCCGGTAGACTTGCAGGCATTGTGTGCCATCCTTTATCGTCCTCCGGTGGAGAAAAAAGGCTGTGTAGAGCGTGAACCCTTTCGTGAACAATATATGGGCAGATACATGGGGCTTGTGGAGCACATGCCGGTGTGGATGAGATGGGGGATTTATGCTTGGTTCTCCTACTTCTGTGAATACTTGTTTTCCGGAACTTTCATCATTGACGGACTGGAACTGTGCTTCGGACCGGTATTTTCCCGTGGAAGGGACAAGGATGCCCGGCAGAATGATGTGCAGAGCCTGGGCATGAACTCGATACTCTTTTCTGTGGCCGAAAGCGGAGTGTTCGGCAATGCGAGGGCTACCGATGATACGCTGCTGCTGCGTGTGATGATGAAGTTGCTCGATGACAGGCAGCGGGCAGACGAACTGATGAGGAATCTAAAAAAATGATGTTATGATATTCAACAAAGACGGCCAAGGTGCCAAAGAATTGCGTGAGTTGACCGCCAACTATTACGCTAACAATGATTTCACCAAGGTTATCGGTGAGATAGAGCTGGCTACTGAAGAACTGGCGCAGTTGGTCGGTAGCAAGGTGATAGAACTGGCAGAGAACTATTATCTCAATCCGGAGAAAGAGGGTACTGATACCGGGATTGTACGCAAGGTGCAACGGCCGATTGCGCTGTTGGCCACATTGCGGCTGTATCAGAAGAATGACCTCAGCCATGAGGATGACGGGCGCAAGTTCAAGGTGGCTACCGACGGCAGCGAAAAACTGCCCTGGGAGTGGCAGTTGGACCGTGATGACGCGCTACATCTCGAAGAATACTACAAGGCGGTAGATGTGCTGATTCGTTATCTGAATGACAAGGAACTGAAAGAGTGGACGGATAGCGACATGTATAAGTCTACTCAGATGTTGATAATCCGTAATGGGGGTTCTTTCGATACCTATTTCCCGATAAATAAGAGTGAGCGTATGTTCCTGCTGCTTCTGCCTTTCATCAGAGAAGCCCAGCAGTTGACGGTGAAGCGGGCATACGGTGCCGGTTGGGAGGCACTGCTTGCAGAAAGCTCGGTACCGGAGACGGACGCGCATTTCGCAGCATGCAAGGCGGTGGCGTTACTGGCCATGAGTATGGCGCTTCGTCGCTTGTCTCTGGGAGCGATACCGGGGGGAGTGATCCGCAGGTTTGTGGCAGAAAGCGGTATGAATGCAAGTGAACCGGCATCGCTCGATGATGTGGAGCGTGTGGCCGGATGGATGGCAGACGATGCTGCCACTTGGATAGATGAGATGAAGCGGGCGCGTGACGGTAGTATGACCGATTACGAGCTGCTGCCGAAAAATGACCGTAGAAACAAATATTGTCGTTTATGAATGTGATACAGAGACCCAGGGCACGGGAGTTCTGCGCCACCATGCAGGACTACATCATTGACACGGATGTGACCATAGCCTTTGCCGTAAAATATGGCGGTAAAAAGATACTTGATGAAGAATATGTACCGGATGCCGACAACCAGGTGCGAATCCGAGGGCTGGGCAAGTTCTGCGAATTGGCATTGTGGGGCGTGTGGTGTCTGGACTATGCACCGCAGAGCACCGCTTCGGGGACGTTCACCTTCCTTATCAACGAGACAGAAGACGCGCAGAGCTACGTGATGTTCAGCCGGATGCAGACCCGGAAGGATGCCGCTTCTCCGGGAATACTGAGTGAGGTGGCTGCCAAGGTGACACGTATGGGGGCCAAAGAGTATGTGAGCGGTTATCCGCAGAATGGAGGATATGACATAACAGCCTTTTTCAATGACGGCAGCCAGGAGAGCAAGTCATTCCCGGTATCTTCTTTGGAGCCTTTCACGGTGGATGTGAGTCCGGATACTGTGCTTCCCGGATTTTCCAAATCGGACATAGCCAGTTATACGGTGGCCATGCTCGGAGGCTCCATGCAGTTTTACGTTGATGGTACAAGGTATGTGGATGTATGGTGTTTCCGTTTCAAGAATGTGTATGACATGCCTGAGACTTTAACGGCTACCGGTGAACTGAAACTGACCGGAAATAATGAGAGTGATGCAGCAGCCATGTACGGGGTACAACGCAAGTTCGGTGTCAAGGTTACTGATGAATACACGGTCAACTCCGGCAGCATCATGCTACAGAGTGATTATAAATTATGGCACAACATGCTGAATGCGCAAGAAGTGGAGATTCTCGTGGATGGCGAATGGCTGCCTATTGTGATTACGAAACAGAAATTTGAACGCTCCTTCAGGCGCAGTGTATTGAAAGCGGTGGAGTTCAGCTTCACCATGGCGAATCCTGAACAGAATAATTTGATAGGGCTATGATAAATATACAGAGATATAGGGAGATGCTGGTAGAACTGAAAGAGCGCGTCAATAAGGTCAGCCGGACGAAGATTGACGGGACAGTGATTGCCGTCAGCGAAAAGCATCTTGTCAAGAAATTGAGAGACTGTACGGGGTTGATGCTGTGTGCCAACTACCCGGATGCAGTGTCGCAGGGCAATGAGGATAATTATCGGGAACGGAATAGCTTGTTGTTGTTCCTGATTGAGAAGGTTCCGTCGGGTCAGGAGACCGACGAAGAGGAACTGCTGCATTATGCACGCATCCAGCAGGTCATGCAACTGCTTAAAACCAAACTCCGGGAGATGGATTTCTTTTGTGGAGAAGTGAAGGGGGCAGAGAGTATGACAGTGGAGTGGGAGTACGATGTGTTCGGCGGCTGGAACGGAATGAGTATAGGACTTAACTTGGTTGATTATGACTGAATTGTTTATTGACGGTGTGCAAGCCGTACTTCCGAAGGATTTTTCCATTCAGGTGAAGCGTGAGAATCCGTTGATTACCAAGAATGGAGAATATACCTACGAGATAACATTGCAGCTGACTAATGCTACCAATGCGGAACTGTATGCGCATTTGAACCGGTTGAACAGCGTGCAGGAGGTGAAAACCAAACGCGCTGCCATATTGGTAGCTGACAATAGGGTGTATTGCAACGGTACGGAGATTATTACCGGTTGGACCGATGATACGGTATCGCTCCAGATTGCGAGCGGCAATTCCGAACTGAATTATTTTGTCGGCGGTGACTTGCTGATTGGAACTCTGGAAATGAAGCGGACGGATGTACTGACGACGGATATGTTTCCCCATATTGAGAAAACCTATCCGGAAGTGGAGTATTGTCTGGCGCCGGTACTTGACCAGGATACCGGCAATATACACAACCAGTGGTGTGTCAAGGCAGAGGCAGGTGCAGATAACCGGAATTTGGGTACGGATGATATGTTCGATGTGACACCGCAGCCTTATTTGTGCGCTTACATCAAGGAGCTGATGAGGGCACTCGGATATGGGTTGACGGAGAACCAATTGGAGAATACGGTATATAAGGATGTGTATATCTGTCATACGGTACCAACGGTATTGTGGAACAAGATGCTGCCGGGCTGGAGCGTGAAGGATTTCCTTGAGCAGGTGGAGCGGTTGTTCAATGCTGTATTTCTGGTTGACAACCGCAAGCGTACGGCCAGGCTGTTGCTGAGAGGGAACTATTTTACCGGAGGCACTTCCGTACATGTGCGGAATGTGGAGGATGTGTATGAGGTGGAGGTTGAAGAGCCGGATATTGAAGATTCTGCTTTCTCGAATGTAGCATATAAGGTGGAGGATTCCGAGTTCTGGAGATGGAATGTCTTGCCGGAGGCGGTTAAAAAAGGAGCGAAGAGAGAGAATATCCCGGAGGATATACCGACCGACATGCGAAGCATTACGGGATGGTTCAGTGACGAATCCCATAAAAAGCCGGATATTATCTATACACACAAGGCTGATGGCAAGGAGTATGTGTATCTGCGTGACTGGGTGGATGAGGATGGAAGACGTTCGTCTCCGGTGTTTGTCATGGTGGATAGATTTGCCGGCATTGAACGCGAAGGTGTTTCCAATACCGTAGAACTGGAGATGGTTCCCACAGCTTTTCAAAGTGTTGGAATCAACTATTACGGCGGTGGAGGAAGGGGAGAGGACACTACTCTTTGGATTTATCTTCCTTCCTTATCCGGTAATGGCAATGCAGATAAAACAGAGCCGGCACTGAGTATTGAAGAGCAAATTCAGAATGGCGGAGGAGAAGAAACGGAATCAAAACGTGGTATCTGCCTGGCACTCTATACGGGATTGCAAGGCTTAAGTGTCGTGTACAATGGCGTCTCTATGAAATATCCGGTTCCTTATATAGATGAATATACGAAAAACCATACATCCAGAGATGAGTCTTGGTGGCAATATGTTAGGACAAACAGTATTGGGGCAAGTTTGTGCCTGAATGTGCTTGACGGGTTGCTGTATCAGACTAACTATGATATTGACTACACCAAAGCGGTGAAGGTCCAGAGCCATGACCCGAATGTATATGCCGCTCACCAAGTATTTGAGATACGCAACAAGCGATATGTCTGCAAGGAGATGGAATTCACATTGGATGCGTTCGGTCGTAAGGGAGCTTGGACCGGTACGTTCTATCCCATCCGTATCAGCGATACTGAGGCTGATGTCCGGTGGATATTGGCTGATGGCCGTTGGCGTGACGGAGGGGTGTGGCTGGATAATGGCCGTTGGCTTGACGGATAACACTTTTTGTTCATAAGTGCTGGCCTGGTAGTCCGTGATGGATTGCCGGGCTTTTTCATGTCCTTTTTCAAGGTGACGCTTGAAGATACCTTTGTCCTGGATTAATAGGTAAAGATATGGCGGTTAACATACAAGACTTTAGAATGGCAATCCGGATTGATAATTCGGAGGCGAAAGCGAAGTTTGACGAGACCAAACGGCAGATTGATGCTGTCAAGGCTGAAATGGCGAAACTGCGGGCAGAAGGGAAGGAGAATTCAGCGGAATACAAGGAGCAGAAAGAGAATCTGGATAAACTGAATGCCGCGCTCGCCGTTCAACGTATAGAGGCTGGAAAGACTGCATTGTCTTACTCGGAATTGCGCAAGGCTGCGGCTTCCCTCAAGAGGCAGATGGATAATGCCACTCCCGGCACGGAGAAATGGAAAGCGCTACGGGCTGATTATCTGCTGACCAGGCAACGGATGAGAGAGGTGGAGGTGCAGGCACGTGATACCCGTTTTTCTCTTTCCAAAATGGCTGATGGGGTTAATAGGTATGCAGCTATGGGGGCAGGAGTTGTCGGGGCTCTTACCGGGGTGGCCTTGACTGCCCGCAAATGTGTGGATGAATATGCGGAGATGGAGGAAGCCGAAGCGCAAGTTATCAAGTACACCGGTATGACCCGAGATGAAGTCAAGGGACTGAATGAAGAGTTCAAGGAAATGGATACCCGTACAGCGCGTGAGAAGCTGAATGCTCTGGCCGGTGATGCTGGTCGTTTGGGGATTACCGGGAAGAAGGATGTATTGGAGTTTGTCGATGCGGCCGATAAGATTAATGTGGCACTGGGTGAGGATTTGGGGGATGATGCGGTGAAGAACATCGGCAAGTTGGCACAGATGTTCGGCGAGGACCAGAAACTTGGGTTGCGTGGGGCGATGTTGGCTACCGGTAGCGCCATTAATGAGGTGGCACAGAACTCCAGTGCGGCAGAAGCATACCTGGTAGGATTTACTGCTCGCGTGGCAGGGGCGGCGAATCAGGCGAAAGTCTCTCAGGGTGACATTCTGGGATATGCCTCTGTACTTGACCAGAACATGCAGCAGCAGGAGATGGCGGCTACAGCTTTCCAGACGCTGATGATGAAGATGTACCAGGAGCCAGCCAAGTTTGCAAAGATTGCAGGGCAGAGCGTGGAGGATTTTACCTCTCTTATCAAAAAGGATGCGAACGAGGCGATACTTCAGTTCCTGGATACATTGAATAAAAAAGGAGGGCTTGACCAGCTGGCACCTATGTTCAAGGAGATGGGGCTGGATGGTGTCCGGGCTTCTGGTGTCATCAGCACGATGGCCGGCAAGATAGATGACATTCGTAAAGCGCAAAGATTGGCCAATGATGCGTATCGCGACGGTACCAGCATCATTAAAGAGGTCAATGTACAGAACAATACGGTTCAGGCGGGGTTGGATAAGGCGAAGAATAACTTCAAAGATATACGGGTGGAGCTGGGTGAAAAGCTCCAGCCGGTGATGAAGTACATGATAACGACGGGCGGTCTGACGGTGAAGGGATTGGGAACTATGATTTCCATCTTATGGAAGTACAAGGGGGCCATTGTTGCAGCCTCGGCTGCTGTTGCTGCCTATACATTGGTCGTAAAGGCAGACACTATGGCCAAAAGCTTGTGGACCACTATAACCAAAGGCGCTACTGCTGCGGCGTCATTGTTTAACAAGACATTGAAGGCTAATCCGTTGGGACTTGTAGCTTCGGTATTGGCTGGTGTCGTATCATATCTGGCTATATTCAAAACCAGGACCAATGAGGCGACTGAGGCTCAGGAAGCCTTGAATGCCAAAATGGAGCGCTATGAAACGCTGATGGGACGTATTGCCGGCATAAAAAGCAAAGCCGATAATCTGGATTTGCTGGATGATGACCAGAAGCAACGTACACGGAGCGAGACTGAAGCAGCCATCAGCGAACTTAAGGACCGCATGGCTGAAGAGATGGCGATTCACCGTAAATGGTTCCAGGAACAAAAGGCGGAAAAGATGAAATGGATTGGCGATGACAAGTCTTTGGAAAAGGCGGTTATCGGTGGGTTAAAACATCAACTGCAAGAACGCCTAAAATTATATGGTAGCTATGCTGTGAAGAAAAAGGAATTGGAAGCGATTCTTGCAAAGCTGCCCGAACAAGAAGTAGATAATCCGGTACCAGAAGGAAACAGTAATGAAGTAGATGATAATGGCCTTGACAAAGAACTGAAGGCCCGTGAAGAAAGGCTGAAAGAGGGCTATAATGCAGAGATAAATCTGCTGAAAGAAAAGCTGCTGAATGAAGGCATGGCACAGCAGGAATATCAGGAAGAACAATATAAGGCTGAAATGGCTTATCTCTGGAGCCGGAAAGCTCTACTGGTGGAGTATGGCAAGGACTCGTCCGAAATCCAGGGGCAGATTTATGACAAGATGATTGCAGAAGCAGACCGGTTGACAGAAGCGTCTAAGGAGGCCGATAAAAATGCCCAGTCTGATAATCTGGCCACTATTGACGAAGAATATCAGTTACAACGGACTGCATTGAAGCAAGCATATATTGCAGGTGACATCAAGCGGGAAGCTGATTACTTGGAACAACTGAAGGATTTGGAATACCAGTACCTGGAGGAACGTAGAGATATGTTGGCGGCCTATGGGGAAGATATATCTTCCATTGATGCAAAATTGCAGGATATGGATTTGGCAGATGGCAAGGAAAACAAGAATAAACAGCGTGAACAAGGTTTCAAGGAGATAGATTCCACTTCTTCCTTTTCTCAGAAAAACGATATTCTTCAGTCAATGTACGATGCCGATTTGATAACGTATGAAGAATATCAGGCTGAGAAGACCCGTATTGAGGAAGAGTATGAGGATGAACGGATGAAATTAGTTGGTAAGGCTTTTGACATTATGGGCGATGCAGCTTCTACATATAGCCAGCTTGTAGCCAATATGCAAAATCGGGAAATTAGTAAGATTGAAAAGAAATATGATAAACAAATTAAGGCAGCACAAAAAGCAGGTAAAGACACCACTAAACTTGAAGAAGAAAAAGAAGCTGCCATTGACCAGATTAAAAAGAAATATGCTGATAAGGAATTTGCGGCAACTATAATGCAAGTAATAGCTAAGACTGCACAAGCAATTATGGTTGCGTGGACTGCTGGTCCCATACTTGGCCCTATACTTGGGGGATTGGCTGCAGCTCAAGGTGCTGTTCAATTAGCCGTCGCCAAGCAGCAGCGTGATGAAGCGAAGGGGCTGAAATCCGGTGGTTATGTGGATGAGTATGTGGAAGGCTATACCAAGAACGGTAATCCTGATGATGTGGCTGGTGTTATTCCGGTACATAAGAATGAGTTTGTGGCCAACCATGAAGGTGTGGCCAACCCGCATGTGCGCCAGTTCTTGGATGTGTTTGACATTGCACAGAAAAATGGGACTATCCGTATGCTCAACACGACGCAGATATTGGAGCAGGTTCGTACACGTAGCGGCAAGTATGGCGGTGGTTATGTTGATACGAGTGATTACTCTATGGCGTTGTCATCCGACAAAGGTAACGTCTTGTCTGGCTTGACATCGGAACAATGCTCGCAGATCGTGAGGTTGTTGGTTCGCAACAATGAGTTGCTCGAAATTCTCGCAAAAAAAGAATTGGTGGTTGATTCCCGTAAGGTACGTGATGGTATAAAAAGGCTCGAAGTCCTGGAGGGCAATGTCAGTAGGTAGTGTCCTTTTTTTATGGTACCGGTACAGATAATTTTGCAACATGAATGTATTCCAGGCAATAGATGAAATGAGGCAGTTGTCCTCCGAAGGAAAAAGCTTTTCTTTTTCTTTCATGAGTTATAGTTATGAGCGTCGCAAAAGCGATGGGGTCATAACAGTGAATAATGCACGTCTGCGTAAGCAGAGCCATAAAGAGAACAATAGGTTTGCTGATTATATGCTGAATTTTATCAATCTGGATACCATGGAATATGGCATGTGCTGGCAGCCTCTATTGCTGTCTTTTAATGATAATGAACTTGAATTGGGTTGATGGATACCAAGTTTGAAAATATAGTACCTTGGAATGGCTCGAATGATACCGGGCGCGATGTTCGCTTAAAGTGGGAACGAAACTTTAAGCGCATAGCGGATGCCTTGAAGGAATTGTCTGATACGGATAAGCAGATTATAAAGGATATTTTAAAAGAAATAGATAAAATATTTCTGCATAAGGATAAAGAGGACGGTACTCCTTTCCCCATAACCTTCGGAGATTGGGTCAAGTTCGGTGAATTCATCACTGGTATTTCCGGAGGGTACATCGACAAGAATGGCATCCTTGAAATGGAAGAGGGCATATTCCGCAAACGTCTGTTTGTTCCGGAGATTGCCTATAACCGTGTGACCTATTTCAAAGGCAGGATGTGCGCCTCTCCCGGAGGTGGATGTACGGTCAAGGAATGGAGCGACAACGGTGACGGTAGCTATACGATTACACCCGATTTGACGGATGCCGATGGACTGAGCCAGTTTGTCGATGACATTCTGACCACCTACTTCGTCACCAAGAACGCCGAAGGCAAGCTGCAGGGGTTCGAGGAGATGAAGTTCCGGGTGACTTCTGCCGATTACACTGCCAAGACATTCGTCATGACACCCAAGCCGGGTACTGACTGGAAGCCTGGGGAATCTATGGTACTTGCCCAGACGGGTAACTTTACAGATGAGGATAGGCAGACGTACATCCTGATTGATACGGTTAACGGCAACAACTGTATTACTTTCTTCGACCACGCTAATACATGGGATGTCGAGCCTGCACAAGAGATGTCGTGGATTGGCAAGAAGAAAGGCCGTACCGTACATGGTATTCCGGCTGACAACTACTCGGCTGTTTTTCGCCACGTCATCATGTCCGGCAAGATATTCCAGGTAGATGACATCACCGGCGAGGCTTTCCGGGTGCCGCTATTCAAGGGGACGTGGAAAAAGGGTGAGAAGTATGCCTATTACGATGAGGTGACGCATAACGGCAGCTCATGGATATGTGTCAATGAGAAAGGCACGTCTACAGAACCGGCAGACGGCAATGCTGACTGGCTGAAATATGCGGCAAAGGGAGAAAGCGGCAAGGGTATCAAGTCTACCGATGTGGAATACGCGATATCGGTGTCGAATGTCATTGCCCCGGTGGACGGTTGGCAGACTACCTCTCCTGAATGGGAAGCCGGCAAGTATATCTGGTCCCGGACGAAGATTGTCTATTCTGATGACGAAGTCAAGTACACCCAAGCGGCTTGTATCAGTGGTGGGCAGGGAGCTGACGGCAAGGGCATCAAGTCCATTACCGAAGAATACTACCTTTCCTCTTCATCGGCCACCACAACCGGAGGCGAGTGGCAGACAGACTCTCCGGCGTGGAAAAACGGCTGGTATATCTGGACCCGGACAAGGATAGTCTTTACTGACGATACTTCCACCACAACGAACGCCATCTGTGTGACTGGCAGCAAGGGTGCAGACGGTACAAGCATTACCAATTGCGGTGACTGGCAGACCGGCAAGCATATACCTTACATGGGTATTACCAAGATGGCCGGACGTGTGTTTTTATGTGTCGCTCCTGATGGTACCGACAATCCTCCGATGTGGACTCAGACGACCAATGAGGGGCGCCGTATCCTGCAGACGCAGAACGGTGGAAAGAGCTACGGTTATACCATTACCGGGGACTTGAATACGGCTGAATATGAACTGCTGGTGGAGAACGGCCAGGACGGGCGTGACGGTAGGGATTATGAGTGGATATTCAAACATACGACAGAGAATGTGACGCCTCCTACGCCAGCCACCTCGCAGGTGGATGACTACGTGCCGTCCGGCTGGCATGATGACCCGATTGGGGTGAGCGAGAGCCTGCCATACGAGTGGGCTTGTTGCCGCACGAAGAAGGACGGTGTATGGAGTGCGTTCAGCCCGGCAGCCATCTGGGCCAAATGGGGCTTTGACGGTGAGTCGGCCATTGTAGCCGATTTCGACAACGAGATGGAAAGCATTGCCTTGACATACGAAGGAAAGACTGTTTCGCAGTCCGTGCTCAATACGACCGTCGGCATGTGGTATGGTACGAAGAAACTACAGCTCAAGTCCATCTCATGCGTGACGCCCTCCGGTGTCACGGAGAGCTACAATGTCAATACGGGTGTGATAGCGTTTACCGTGGCTTCCGGCATCCCGATGCCCGCCCGCTCGCAGGTCAGGATTACTGTCACGGCTACGGTACAGGGCACCGATATCAGCCGTGAGCTGGTGTTCACCATCGCCGGTGTGCGTGCCGGTAATCCGGGCAGTGATGCGGTGCTCTATAGACTGGTGCCTTCCGTCTCATCGGTAAGCAAGCGGAAGGATGGTACCTACAGTGTGGCAAGCGTGTCATGTACACGCACCAAGTCTGTGGCGGTAGCACTTCCATCACGACGGATGGTGTGCTGAAATACAGTAAGGACGGTGGTTCGGAGGTCGAGATACAGAACGGCACGGCCATTTCCCCGAAAAACTTCACGACGCAGTTGCAGTTCGTTTATTACGTGGGTGGGCAGGTCGTGGACCGGGAAACTATACCCATGGTTGTGGACGGTACCGACGGTAATCCTGGAAAACCTGGCGGTGACGGCGAATCAGTCAAGGCTGGCGGTGAGTGGAGAACCGCTAATACTCCATATAAAAAGCTCACCATCTGTACGATGGGGAGTCGCTCCTGGCTCTCCAAGGTTGATACATCGAATCCACCTCTATGGACTCAGACAACTCATGACGGGAGGCGAATCACTCAGACCCAGAACGGCGGCAAGTCCTACGGTTATATTATTACCGAAGAAGTGAACACCGACGAATGGGAACAACTGACATCAGACGGCGGCATGGTCTATCTCATCAGTACATGCAGCAATATACGGGTGAGCAGTGCCGGGTCTTTGGTGCCTTCAGCTTTTCGGGTCTATGCCAAGCGGACGCTCGGCAGCGCCACATTGACTTATCCGGACGGATATCTGGCAGCGAGAGGCTACAGCAACGGGATATGGAGCGCCATCGCAGGACCTTCGAGGGCATCCGAGATTACGGTCAATGCTTCTGCAGGGTATTCCACTTTCTCTGTCCGCTGTTATCAGAGCCAGGCGGACGCTTCGGCATGGAATGACAGCTTTATAGCCGAGATGTCCGTGGGTGTAAGTTATGACGGTTCAAGCGGACGGGATGCCAGTGAGCCGCGTCCGAGAGGTTTTTTCGCCAAAGGCAACACGTATGTGTGGAATGAAGATTACCATGACATCGTACTGGCCACATTTAACAATCGCACCATTCCGTTCAGGGTACGGGCATACGGTACTTCTGTCACTGTCGCACCCACCTCGATAGACGGTGATGCGAATTGGGAGGCGCACAGCAGTTTATGTTTGTAGCTATGGATATGGCTTTAGCGAGAAAAATACGTGCTGATGAAATCCTTGTGGATGATTTGGTGGTACAGAACGTATTGGCAAGGGATAAGAATGGAAATGTCACTTGTAGCATTGATGGTGAGACTGGAGAAGTCAATGTTCAAGGAAAAATTACAGCGACAGCGGCATTCATAAAGATACATGGGTTTAGTTCCAATGAAGGCTACTTTTACCTGAACCCCAATTTTGGTTCGGATTTTGGCAATGGGCGTCCCAGTAGAATAGGCCAAAGTGAATACATGCTTCCCAGCTCTGCCCAATGTGTGGGTATGAAAATATCCTTGATCATATATAATAATTCTTCAGGGAGCACATATGGCTATGTGTCAGTTGTGACATCGGACGGATTTAATGATATGGAGTTGGTTGACGGTCAATACCATTATTGCAATAAGGCTCATATCACAGAACCTGGTGTTTATGAATTCATATCATTGGGAGGAGTCTGGATTTCAACCAATAAAAATGGCATTTCGTATTCGTATGCTGATTTGGGTGACCATGATTACGAAAACCCGGTTAATTAACAAACTAATATAAATGGAAAGATGTATGAGAGTTTTTTATGAAAGCAAGACAGTTATCTTGATGTGAGAACTCTTTTTGAGTTCTTCAGATATTATGGAAAAATTTGATTTATAATTTACAAAACGAGACTAAAAACAAAATGTTAAATCGGGTAATATTTCCATCCGGAAATTATGCCCCTTAAATGTATTAAGTATGGCAGATGATATTAAGGAAAATGCGATGAGTGGTGGCACTCCGGCACGGCTGCGTGGGCTGGATGCAAATGGTAATAGCATATCACCGACAATTCAAGAGGTGGCAGAAACTTTCGGTAAAGGATATGCTGCAGATTTGAATAACGAAACAGATTATGGAATTTCTGGCATGTTTAACGCTGATACTATTAATCATCCACCCATTTCATCAGATACTTTTTTTGGCATATACTCAAATCATAGAGCAAAATATATAACAGGAGGAGTGTTTTTGTATCAAATAGCTGTTACAGAAAATATGATAGGAATGTATGTAAGACGATGCTGGAATGGAAATTGGAGCGAATGGAAGTCAATAACTCTTACCTAATCTGATAATAGTATTTATTGCCCGTTCTGACCGAGATGGCCGGAACGGGTAATAAGCTTTATTCCAAGTTATCCACACTTCCTTATTTATGGATGAAATTACCTCAAAACCTTAAAATATAATATCATACTTTCCCACACATTTTGAGTTATAAACAGACGGGCATCTCTGACTGTTGTGACAATTCTTTAGAAAACCAACATGAAACCAAAGTTTCTGTTTTGTAAACTTCATTATCTTTGGAAATGGAAATAACATGTTCATAATCTGATAATCCGCCTGATATATAAAATATTGAAACTATATGTGTGCCTAAAATTCCAGTATCAACTTCTATTCCTTTTTTGGTAGATATAGATATTGGTTCTCTTATTAATAAGCTATCAGCTATAAGTTTAATCAAATCGCTCTTCTTTATCAGCACGCTGTCATTGCCTCTCAGCCTCACATAGTCACGCCACTGACCGAAGTCATCCATTTTCTTTAATATCTTCTGTAATACATTTAAGAAGGATATGGCAAAAAGTACAGAGTAAAAAAGCAATGAACTATTCAGTAAAAGATATTTTCTTCCATGTCAGTTGAACCTCTTCTCCTACTGGAACAGATATGTCTGATGAATAACCAATATTAACCCCATTTTCGCTAAATTCATATACAAACCTTTTAAGAATAATGTTGGTCGTTGAAACCCATTTGTCCCCTTTAATATTTCTTATCCCTTTTAAAATACAAACATTCCCAGTACTATATCTAGTCCCAAGTGCTGACATGATACCTTTTGAATATTTCCCAGCAATCCATAGACTCCCATTTGTGACTTCATCATCACCAAGAGTCAAGATAGTAAATGCTGCACTTAGTAAGTTGATTAAATCCGTTTTCTTAATCTTCCCCTGGCTATTCCCTTTCTCCACATACACATAGTCTGCATCAGTCACTATCTGGAACGCATTCATTGCTATGTCTTGTTTCTCTGCCATATCTTCCTTACATTTAAGGGGCAAAGAACACGGCAGAGAAATGAAGGCTTAAAAGCTCTTTTATATTTAGGTATTATTTATCAACGTCCAATCTTTTAAAATCTCTCCATTGCTACGAATGGTTTTAATATATATTCTTGCAGAGTTGGTAATCATATAAAACCGTTTAAGAACCCTGTTAGCACTTGAAACCCAGTCCCCATATTATCTAAATTATCAGTAGATGAATATACACCAGTACTGATTTTATTATTGTATCCTTCACTTAATATGTTCTTACCTTGTTCAAATCCATTAGCTTGCATAAGCCCATTGTTTGTCTCTGTTGCCACCGGCATTGCACTTATTACTTCTGTCAATGTCGGACTAATACTGTTGCCGTTTTTATCCAGTCCACGTAACCGTGCCGGAGTTCCACCACTCATCGCATTTTCCTTAATATCATCTGCCATACTTAATACATTTAAGGGGCGAATCCTCCGGATTATGAAAACTTTATGTTCGATACTTTATTAATTGCATATAAATTCTTACTTTTAAAGGAGAAAAACAGAATCCTATGAATTACGGTTACATACGGGTCAGCAGTGAAAAACAGACCGTTGAAAACCAACGGTACGAGATTATGCAATATTGCAAGCGCAAGGGGCTCATTATAGATAAGTGGATTGAAGAGAGTGTGTCTGGTGCCAGGCATCCCAATGTGCGGAAATTAGGCAAGATACTGAATACGATAGACCAAGGCGATACCATATATGTTACGGAACTTTCAAGGCTTGGACGCTGTGCGTATATGGTTATAGCTATCATATCTCATTGTCTGATAGCCAAAGCCAATATTGTGGAAATCCGTGATGACAAGCTTATTAAAGATGATTCAGATTCTGTGCAAGATACGTTTTTAAAGGTCTTATTTGCTCAAAGAGAGCGGGAAGATATATCAAGGAGAACCAAAGCCGGACTTGCCAGGCGGGTAGCCATGGGGATGAAGCTTGGACGAAAACCAGGTGTTCAGAATTCCCATTATAAATTGACTGGAAAGGAACGGCTAATAAAAAAGATGTTTGAATACGGATATTCCAAAGCCGCCATTTGTAGAAGGCTGCAATGTAATCCGATAACTTTGGATAGGCATCTTATAAGGATGTGCTATTTTCTACCTTGTAATTGAGTTTTATATCTTTGCGTGAAAAATGATTTACGCGTATATTAGAGTCAGTACAGACAAACAAACGGTTGAGAATCAGAAATTTGAGATAGAGAGATTTTGTAAGATAAGAGAACTGCAAATAGACAAATGGGTGTCGGAAACCATATCCGGTACCAAGTCTGCAAAAGAACGGAAGCTTGGCGCTTTGCTGAAAAAACTTAAAAAGGGTGATACCCTTATTTGCTCTGAAATTAGTCGTCTTGGGCGTCGTCTGATGGAAGTGATGAGCATTCTAAACACTCTCATGCAAAAAAAAATCACTGTTCTGACTGTAAAGGAGAAGTATGAGTTGGGTAACAATATACAGTCTCAGATACTTGCCTTCGCTTTTGGTCTGTCAGCTCAGATTGAGCGTGATTTGATTTCGCAACGGACCAAAGAAGGTCTTGCCAGGCGTGTTGCCGAAGGACAGAAATTAGGGCGGCATAAGGGTGGGCATAACTCGCATTACAAGCTGACGGGCAAAGAAGGATTGATTAAAACTATGCTTGAATACGGATATTCTAAAGCTGCCATTTGTAGAAAATTGAAATGCAATCCTAAAACATTGGATGACCATTTAAAAAGGATGCAATAAGTAATCGGATTTCAAATATAAATTCCTATATTTGCTTGTAGAAATGCATATAAACACCAAGAGCTTGGTGGCAACTTACGTTGTCATCGAGCTCTTTTTTTTATGTCCTTTTTCGAGGCGGCAGATGCTGGTAGCTTTGCATTGACATCCCATGTCAGTGGAATATTATGGAACATTTCATATATGATGATGGCTTACTTCTTTTAATAATTGTTCGACAAAAAAGTGGTTGGTAGTATTAATAATTATATGGTATTTGAAAATGGATAGATTATTGACATTAGACCAAATTCGTGTGATATGCGTGTCGTTATTTAGTTCGACATTAGCGTATCTGACACCTACCCAAGGCTTCCTTATAGCTTTGGCGGTGATGTTTGCCTTTAATATCTGGTGCGGTATGCGTGCCGATGGCGTGAGTATTATTCGGTGCAAGAATTTCAAGTGGAGTAAGTTTAAGAATGCATTGGCAGAATTGCTCTTGTACCTGGTTATTATTGAGGTGGTGTTCGTCTTCATGGATTCAATAGGTGACGGTGAAAGTGCTCTCATTGTTATAAAGACTATTACATATGTTTTCTCATACGTGTATTTGCAAAACGCATTCAAGAACCTGATTACAGCATACCCGAAGAATAAGGCTTTCCGGATAATCTACCATTTGATAAGGTTTGAGTTCAAGCGTGCGATGCCCTCGCACGTCCAGGAAGTGATTGGAAGAATTGAAAATGAAATTGATAAGGAGGAAGAAAAATGAAAGTATTGATTGACAACGGACATGGTAGTAATACTCCCGGTAAGCGTTCTCCGGACGGCCGGTTAAGGGAGTATGCCTATACCCGTGAGATAGCTGAACGGCTGGTAATGGAGTTAAGGAAGAATGGCATTGATGCTGAGCGTATCGTCAAGGAAGAGATAGATGTTCCACTGGCAGAGAGATGCCGTAGAGCGAACGAGTATAAGGCTTCTGAGGCTATACTTGTTTCTATCCACTGCAATGCTGCCGGTAATGGAAGTGATTGGATGTCTGCCCGTGGTTGGGAAGCGTGGACTTCTGTTGGCAAAACAAAAGCGGATAAGTTGGCGACTTGTCTGTACGAGAATGCCGAATACTGTCTGCCGGGAATGAAGATACGCAAGGACATGACGGATGGAGACCAGGATAAAGAAAGTGGGTTCTACATACTGAAGCATACCAAATGTCCGGCTGTACTTACAGAAAATCTGTTTCAGGACAATAAAAAGGATGTGGAGTTCTTGTTGTCCGAAGAAGGTAAACTGGCAATTGTGAATATGCACGTATGGGGTATTATGAAATATCTGGGACTATGAAAAAGTTACCGTGGATATTAATTGTACTGCTGGCAATTGCTTGTGTGACGGCTTGGTTCCGTCCGCATGAGCAGCCTCCGGCTGAAGTTCGTGTAGAGACGAAGATAAAGACGGTTGTCAAGGTAGATACGATGCTTATCTCTGCACCGATGGCTGTGTTCTGGCGTTGGGTCGCTGATGACACCATATATATAAGGGACACGCTGCTACATCGCAAGGAGGTGGTGTATGCCGATAGCAGCTACCGGGCAGTGGTGAGCGGGTATGTTGACCCAAGGCTGGATAGTATGGTGGTGTATCCGAAGACGGTGTATCAGACGGTGACGAATGATACATACCATCCGGTCGCCATCAAGTCGAAGAAGAAGCGTTTGGGATTAGGGTTGCAGGCTGGATATGGCTATCCGGGTGGTTTTTATGTCGGTGGTGGGGTGAGTTATAATTTGTTTATGTGGTAGAAAAAACATACCTTTGTTGCTGTAGTAGTTTTACTTATCATTCATTTGATAAGTGGCCCCGGCTTCCGTCGGGGCTTTTCATATTTATAAAAGAAATGGTATCTGCTTGTTTCAATGAAAACGGAATTGATAGAGAATATAGGTTTTACAGAGGAGGAATACAATGCCAGGACTTTGGGTGAGGGTGTTGCCTCCTTTGATGAATTCATAAATGCGATAGTCGCATTTGTGGAAGAAAGTGGCGGCAGTCTGGAGGATGCCGTTGATATGGCGAACGACGCGTATTTTCAATTATAAATGATTATATAAAGTAGCTATGGCAGAAGAAAGTAAATATGCTTACGACGAGGAATCCGTCAAGGCAATAATCGAATGGGCACAAACAACCCAGTTACCCAAGGAGGTGATGCTAAGTGAGGCAGAACATATCTTTGACACCTCTCTGTATGTTAATGCGAATATCTGCGATATTAAGCAGCATTATCCGGATGCTTTCTATAATCCGGCTATTGATAGATTGTATCGGTTGAAGGAATTTGTAGAAGGAGTGGCTGAATAAGCTGCTCCTTTATAGTTCTCCGACAAAGTGTTTTGTTTCTTCATGTACCGTCAGAGAACTTCCTTTCAAATATTTGTTGGTCGTTGATATATCTGTATGCCTTGCCTGATCACGGGCAACTACTATACCGGCAGAGTTAGCTAAGTCACGGATTCCGGAATCTTTGAAGCTGTAAAATAAATAGGTATCTGGTAACTTTAAAACTGAACGGATCTTATAGAATCTGTCTCTAATCACTCGGGTAGTAATCTTCTTATAGCCAGGTTTGAAGCCTTTACTGAATAAATAGCAATTGGTATCGTTATCGAATATATGCAAATCAATCATTTGCTTTATTATTTCATCATTCAATCCGACCATGCCATCTCGTCGATTTTTAGATATGTTTGATGCTACAAGTATCTTTTGTTCCTTTAGGTTTATATCGCATAACTTAATGTTTGTCAGTTCTTCTGGACGAATAAATGTGTAATACTCCATTCGGCAGACAAGAAGATAATAAGGATCATTTTCAGACAGATATTTAGTGATTCGCTTTAAATCCTCCGGAGAGATTGCAGTGCGTTTTTTATCTTCTTCCTTGAGTGACTTTATACGTTCGCACGGATTAGTTTCCATATATTGTTTTTCGACTAACCATGAGCAGAATGATGAGAGCCATATCTTATAATTGTTTCGGGTACGGGCGCTTGAATCACGGTCAAGTAGGAGATAGTCCAGGAAATCACTAATATAGGTTAGGTTGAATTGGTAAATGTACATGATTGGCAAGGTGTGGTTTTGCATATAATCACAGAGTACACGTAGTCTCTTATTGTAGTCTGTGAATGTATTGGGTTTGATGCTGCCGGCTTTTTGCAGTTTATCAAGGTATTTTGCATACATCTCAATCACATCTTCCACTTTTGCATATTGGCGAGAATTAGACAAATCTGCCCATGGGTTCCATCCGGAACGAAGTCTGGCGGTAACAGTTGCAATAATATCAGCAGCTCTTTTTCTACGTTCGGTGATTTTGCTTATTCCATCCAGCATATATTTCTTGCGCTTCATCTTTTGTTCTGCTGGGTCGTATGCAGTGAAATCCACATACCAGTTCTTGCCAGTATGGAGGGTGGGTAACGTATAGCTTACTATGGTTGCTAAGGAAGAACCTTTTCTTTTTTTAGAAAACATTTTTTTCTACGTTTTTCAAGTATGAAAACGTAGGATGTTAGACAATCAAGAATTAAATCTGTCCGACTTTCGTCCGACCTAAACGGATAAAACCGTTGTAAATTCGTGATTTACAACGGTTTGTTGTTGCACGGGAGGAGAGGCTCGAACTCCCGACACCCGGTTTTGGAGACCGGTGCTCTACCAACTGAGCTACTCCCGTGTTTGCGGCTGCAAAGGTAATGCAAACTTTCAAATATGCAAGTAACAGACGTACTTATTTTATAAAGAAAGTTGCTTACAACATCTGTAAGTCCTGATACATAATGCGATACGCTGCTGCTTTTTTTTCCAGTGCCAGCGGGTAGGCTCTTGAGGAAGAAGGCATCCGGTAGAGGCGCATCGGATGGTTTTCGAAAAGAAACTCCGTGAAGTCGCCTACTTTGGGCTTGTCGATGGAAAACTGCGTGCACAGCGTGTCCGTTGCCTTCTCGCCGGTGGTGACGATAGCCTTGCATTGCGGTATCCGGTGCAGTAGGGCAGGAATGTCCGTAGGCTGCACTACTTCCAGAAACTTGTCCGAGGCATTGTCCTGCAGGCGCCGTATGGCAGAGGCTGTGTCGAACAAGGCAATACCCTTTTTCTGCAGGAAACTGATGAGGCGTTCTTTGCAGAAAGCCTTCTTCGTCTTGTCTACAAAATAATCCTTGTCATTGAAGAAAAGGAACCCGGTAATCCTCCACATGTCATTGTTCCAGTTGGGGTAGTAAAACTCCATGGACCACCGCTTTTTCTGCGGAGGAAAGCTTCCCAGCATTAGCAGACGGGCGTTGCCGGGAAGGAAGGGTTCTAAAGGGTGTTGTTCTATTTCCATACTTTCCAATTTCATTGTTCTGCCTGCAAAAGTACGGAATATATCTTGGATATGCTATCTTGCAATGTCCTGATTGCTCATTCTGTCGGTGATTTGGAAGGGGAAATCAGGATATTCGTAGAGGCTGAACCGGGATTCTGTCTTGCCTTCCGTATAGTTCCAGATGGTGGCATATTCTTCGGCGTCTTCTCCCATGGCCTGCAGTTGGCGGAGGTAGGAGGCTATGGACTTGTTCTCTACGATATATATTTGTCCCAGCCGGTCTATTATAGGGCTGTGGCGCCGGGTGCTGTCATGGTCGAAACGCAGGATGCGCTTGCCTTCGGGAGTGATGCCTACCATGTTGAAGGTCATGCTCTTGCCGATGGCGGGCAGGTTGAGCACATTGCGGTCGGTGGCGAGGAAAGGCAGGTGGTGCGTTTTCAGGAAACGCCGGATGCAGGCTGCCGGGTCATGGACGGTTCCAAGCAGTACGGACAGATTATGGGCATCTTCCTTGGTCAGCTTCCCGAAGCGCTTTTCTTCCCGTTGCTCTTGTACGGAACGGCTGTTGGGGGTAAACACGGCATTGTTTTCTTCAAAACCTTTCACGGAGAAGGTGTAGTAGCAAACCACTCCCAACTGATTGAGCACTTGGCGCAGGCGGGTGGTATGCCCTCGGCGGGATGCAGCTACGTTGTATACCAGTTGGTTATCAATGAGCCAGCCTGCCGCCAGCAGTTTGCGTATTCCTTCGGCAGCTTCCGGAGTGACTTCGAGCGGGGTTTGGAAATGTGTCTGGATAATGAACTGGCGGATGCCGATGGTAGACGCCTTTTCCTTGAATTCCCTTAGAATCTCCACCAGCCCGTCATTGATGCGCATGGGCAGGTAGGCGGGGAGGCGTGAGCCGAGGCGTACACGTTGCAGCTCTGCATACTTTTCTCCCTCGGGCCGTTCCTGATTGGCTTTCCGCTTGCGGACTGCCATGCGGTAGACGGCGTCTAATATGTTGCCCAGCGTCTTGTTTTGGCTCATCAGTGCGTCACCGCCGGTGATGAGAATGTCCCGCAGTTGCGTGTCTTCCTCAAAATAGGCCATCAGCCGGCGCAGCTTCTTTTCCCATGTCTCCTTGGGACGCAGGGTGTCAAACTCAAAATTGAGCCGTTTGCTTTGAAAGTCGTACATACGCTGACAAGATGCGCAGAGTCCTCCGCAGGCGCGTCCCATGGTGTCGGGGATGAGGATGGCCACTTCCGGATAACGGCGGTGGATGTTATGCCCGTCGGGCAGCAGCCAGCCGGCGGCATTAGGCTTGCCGGGTTCCACCATATCTTCCCGTTCCCAGGCACGTATCTGTCCGTAGGTTTCCACCAGTTGGGGTGAATAGAGTATATAGCTGCGCAGAGCCTCGTCGTCGTATCCGCTGCCGGTGCAGTTCAGCAGTGACAAATAATAGGGGGTGGCGAAGAAAGGCATTCCCTTCTTACGGGCTTTTGAGAGCAGGTACATGGTTTCGGCAGAAAGGGAGTTGCCGAGAAGACGGTTTAGCTCCGTAGGGCTTTTGACGGCCATGGCAAGATGGAAACGGAAGTCATTCCACCATTCGCTGACGAGGTTGAACTTCTCCTCGTAGCTGAGTCCCTCTTCGAAATGGAAGCGGGAAGCCGGGTTCTTGCGGTGCTCAATCTTCTGCACCAGTGCATGCAGGATGCGTTCCTTGTTCTTTGCACGGATATGCTGCACGTCTTCATCCAGTCCGCTGGGCCAGCGTTCGGTCAGGGTTTTGATTTTCTGTGCGGAGGGCAGGGCGGGGGCGGGTTGGTGGAGGCGTTTGAACTGCTGGAACAAGTCGATGAACAGGTCCGTTTCCGTTTCCTCTTCCCATTGTCCCGTGAGGAAGGAATGCAGCATTGATAAAGTTGATATGGGCAGCTGTTCTCCGATGGAGAGCTCGTGTACTTCCTGCCCGTCAAATTCAATCAAGAGTCGAATTTGCTTACCGGCCTCGCTGTCCACTTCCGGATGTCCGGCAATGTACTCCGCCAGGTTGGCCTTGAAGGCTTCCGCATCGTCGCTTTGAACGGCGATGCTGACCAATTCAGGGAGTTCGTGCCGATAAAGTTGTTCCAGTTGTGATAGAGTGAGTGCAAGCATTTTCTTTTGTTTCATAAGCGGTTGTTTTTTTGAAGTTAATATTTATGATGGTTGACGCGGGGTGCGTCCTTGTGTTCCGTGAGGGGAAAATGATTTCATTTGCTAAAAATAACAAAAAAAAGCGGGAAATTTCTTTCCCGCCTTCTTGTTTCTAAAGTTCTTTAGAATTCTTTTTCTTTTATTTCTCTTCGTTGGCTTTCTGTTTCGGTTCCTTTTTGGCCAGCATCACTACGTTGTAAACGTACTCGGTCATCCATTGTTCCGAATATCCCAGACGCTCTTTGTACTGGCGTACTGCCGCTGCCGTCTTGTGTACATCGTCCTTTTTCCATACGGTTTTTGTACAGACGTCGTGTACGGTTTTTTCGGTCATGCTGCGCAGTGCTCCCTTGAAGATGGAAGGCATGCGGAATTTCCACTGCATCAGGTTTCCCATCAGCATCATCAAGTCATTGGAGAAGCCTTGATACATAAAGAGATAACCTTGTACGTCGTTCTGCGTACGGCAGTGCTTCTTGACGGAAGTATCAATTTCCTTGAAGAAGTTTTCACTGATGCCGTAGTCCTGCATCAGCATCTTGCGCGAAGCGGCCTTTTCCGCTTGTCCCAGGCGGCCTCCCTGCGTGGGGATTTTGAACAGACGCTTGAAGTTGGCTACATCCGGCACAAAGCGGATATTGGTGATGCCCAGGTTGGCGGCTATTACAGACTGGAAGTAGACGCGTGTCAGTGACACGAAGTCTTCCACATTCTTCGAAGATACTTCTCCGGTATTCTTGTTGAATAGTTTGGCAAATAAACTCATATCAAATTACGAATTACTGATTACAAATTACAAGACCGCAGGTCATCCGGCGGTTCCGGCTGCAAAAGTACGAAATAAGTTGGTTATCACCAGCACTCTATGTCTTTTTCTACCTCTTTCAGGCGGTTCTTGGTGAAAACGGGGTCTTTGATACCGGCGCTTTTCTGTGCGCGGTAGTCTTCAAGCAGCTTGAAAGCGTATTTTCCGAGCAGGCTGATGGCGATAAGATTGCAGAGCGCCATGAGTCCCATAGTGACGTCGGCAAGGCTCCATGCCAGGTCGAGGGTGGCAACAGCACCGAACATGACCATGCCGCCCACCAGTATACGGTAGATGTTGAGCACCCATTTACGGTGGGTAAGGTAGCGCACATTGGCTTCTCCGTAATAATAATTTCCCAGAATGCTGCTGAATGCGAAGAAGAACAAGGCTACCGCAACGAAGATGGCTCCCAAAGGTCCTATCTCGTTGGTCAGCGCATGCTGGGTAAGCTGTACGCCGTTTGTGGAACCATCCAGTGGAGCACCGCTGAACAGAATGATGAAAGCGGTGCAGGTACATATAATCAGCGTATCGGTAAATACTCCCAGCGTCTGAATCAAGCCTTGCTTCACGGGGTGGCTGACGTGTGCGGTTGCCGCCACATTGGGGGCGGACCCCATACCGGCCTCGTTGCTGAACAGCCCGCGTTTGATGCCCTGCATCAGCGCCATGCCGACACCCCCTCCCAAAGCCTGCTCCCATCCGAAGGCGTGGCCGACAATGAGTGCCAGGACTCCCGGCAGCTCTTTGATGTTCAACAGAACGATGATAAGTGCCAGTGCAATGTATCCCAACGCCATGATGGGGACGATGATGCTGCTGACTTTGGCTATGCGCTGTACGCCTCCAAAGATGATTGTCAGCGTGAGTGCGGTGATGATGCCTCCCACAACGGCATGGTCGAACCCGAAAGCACCTTCGAAAGCGGCACACAGTGTATTGCTCTGTACCGAGTTGAATGCAAATCCGAAGGTAATGGTGATAAGTACGGCAAACAGTGCCCCCATCCACGGCTGTTTCAGTCCCTTACGCATATAGTAGGCCGGGCCGCCGATAAAGGAGTCTTTGCCCTTTATCTTATACAATTGGGCCAGTGTAGATTCTACAAACGAGCTGGAAGCACCCAGGAGGGCAATCACCCACATCCAGAATACAGCGCCCGGACCGCCTACTGCAATGGCGGTGGCAACCCCTGCAAGATTGCCCGTACCTACACGGCTGGCAATGGAGATGGCAAATGCCTGGAACGATGAGATATGCTTTTCCTTGGCATCGCCTTTCCCGCCCGAGTCGCCCAGCAGACGTACCATTTCCTTTATCATCCGGAACTGTACAAAGCGGGTTCTCAGCGTAAACCATACGGCGCATCCCAACAGCAGGGCAACGAGGATGTAGGTCCAGAGCAGGTCGTTTATCAGATTTATTATTCCCATAATGTATATGTACAGTTATCTATTTGTAGTAAAAAAAACTCACACAAAACAAGTGCTACCCTCTGTCGTTACTTTAGGCTGCTTCTGTCGTTATTCAAGGCTACCTCTGTCGTTAACTGAGATAGATTTCTTGCAAGTCAGTGATAATCAACGTGGTATGAGCTCGTGTGCTGCGATTTGTACCATGGACAAATCTGGACAAACCTGACGGAATCTCCTTGCCTATTTCAGCTTGAAGTGAAATTTGTGTCCTTCAAACACCGGTTCCACTATGTCATAACGAACAAACTTTGCCAGCAGATGTTCGGCGGCGCGTCGGGAAAGATGCGCCAGGCGGCAGTAACGGTTCAGTGAAAGGCGGTCGTTTTCTTCCAGCAGATTGAGCAACAGTTGTTCCCGTTCGGTATATTCTATCAGTTCTCCTTTCGGACTTCCGCTTTGCTGCCAGACGCGCAGATGGACGGGAGTAGCCAGGATGTTTTCATCCTTGATGCGGAGATAGGCCAAGTATTTTCCTGTTTCGTCCTTGGCATATACCGGCTTCCGGTCACTTTCCTCGATTTGTACCACCAGCACACTGCGGCCTTCCACCAGATAGGTCTGCATGGTGTAGTTCACTTCGGGGCTGCAATAAAGTCCGGCAGCCGCTTCTATCATATATTGTTCTTCGTCCGAACGGACACCGGCAATTTTCCCGTTATCTTTCACTCCGATGAGCAGTTTTCCACCGTCTGTATTGGCAAAGGCTGAAAGGGTTTTGGCTATCTTGCGGGCGTCGGATATTTCGAACTTGAAATCCTGCTGTTGGTGCTCTCCTTCGGCTATGAGAGCGTGTATATATTCGGTGTCAGTAAGCGTTTTCATGCTTGCAAAAGTAGATAAAAAACGCGTAAGAGCCCCTTTTTGCGGCGATTTTACCGAATATTTCAAAAAAAATATCGTTTTTCTGCATTTATTTCAAGAAAGAATGTATTTTTGCCAGACATTATTAACGAAGTAATTTAAAAAGGATTATGAAAGAATTAGTTGAAAAAGTAGCTGCATTGTATGCAGACTTCTCAAAAGATGCAAACGCTCAGTTGGAAAACGGTAACAAGGCAGCAGGAACTCGCGCTCGTAAGGCTTCTTTGGAAATCGAAAAAGCTATGAAGGAATTCCGCAAAGCATCTTTGGAAGCTTCTAAGAAGTAAGAAAAAAAGCATATTTGATGCTGCGAAAGACTGCCACTACTGGCGGTCTTTTTTGTTTTTGAAAAGTATTATTGTTACTTTTGGCGCAGGTATTATGGATGAAAACGTTCTCAATAAATTGAAGATACTGGCAGAGTCGGCAAAGTATGACGTCTCTTGTTCCTCCAGTGGTACGGTGCGCTCCGGCAAGGCGGGTATGCTGGGGAACACTGTGGGCGGTTGGGGTATCTGTCACAGCTTTGCCGAGGACGGTCGGTGCATTTCCCTGCTTAAAGTGATGCTTACCAATTATTGCATCTACGACTGCGCCTACTGCATCAACCGCCGCAGCAACGACCTACCGCGTGCCACGCTGTCGGTGACCGAGCTTGTGGACCTCACCATGGAGTTTTATCGCCGCAACTACATCGAAGGGCTTTTCCTGAGCAGTGGGGTGGTGCGCAATCCCGATTACACGATGGAGCGTCTGGTGCGTGTCGCCAAGGACCTCCGTACTATCCATCGTTTCAACGGATATATCCATCTGAAAAGCATTCCCGGCGCCAGCCGCGAACTGGTGAATGAGGCAGGGCTTTATGCCGACCGTCTCAGCGTCAACGTCGAGATACCGAAGGAAGAGAACCTGAAACAGCTTGCCCCGGAGAAAGACCATAAGAGTGTATATGCGCCTATGCGCTACATCCAGCAGGGTGTCCTTGAAAGTTCGGAAGAACGCAGGAAACACCGCCACGCTCCCCGTTTCGCTCCTGCCGGACAAAGCACACAGATGATAGTGGGCGCTACCGCCGAGACGGACAAGGATATTCTGTATCTTTCGTCGGCCCTCTACAAGGGACCTACGATGCGGCGTGTCTACTATTCGGGCTATATTTCCGTCAATACCTACGATAAGCGCCTGCCGGCATTGAAGCAGCCCCCTTTGGTGCGCGAGAACCGCCTTTACCAAGCCGACTGGCTGATGCGCTTCTATCAGTTCAAGGTGGAGGAAATAGTAGATGATGCCTATCCGGACCTTGATTTGGAGGTTGACCCCAAGCTGTCCTGGGCTTTGCGCCATCCCGAGCAGTTTCCGATTGATGTGAACAAGGCGGATTATGAGATGTTGCTCCGCGTGCCGGGCATCGGCGTGAAGTCGGCACGGCTGATAGTGGCTTCCCGGCGTTTCTCCAAGATAGGCTTCTACCAGTTGAAGAAGATAGGGGTGGTGATGAAGAAGGCGCAGTATTTCATTACCTGCTGCGAATTGCCGATGCGCACGGTCAATGAGCTGACTCCGCAAGGGGTACGCAGTCTGCTGTTGCCCAAACCGAACAAGAAAAAAGTGGATGAGAGGCAGTTGATGCTTGATTTTGGCGAATGAATATCTTTTTATACGATAAGACTTTTGAGGGATTGCTGACTTCTGTTTTTGAAGCCTATTCCCGCCGCATTTTCCCCGATACACTGTTGTTGGAGGGAGAGCCTCTACCATTGTTCTACGATGAAATATTTACAGTGATAACCGATGAGGAGAAGTCCGGTCGCGTCTGGCGCGGATTGCAGAAGAAGCTGTCGTCTGCGGCACTTGCCTGCCTCGCCCAATGCTGGCTGGCAGAGGAACCGGAAACTCCCATGCTGCTGTTCCGCTATATCCGCAAGGCGATAGATGCTCCTCGCTCCATTGAAACGAACTTTGCCGACCCTGATGTGCTGGAGTTCTCCCGTATGTGGAAGCGGGTGGATTGGGAGCGTATACGCCTGCTTCAGTTTGTCCGCTTCCAGAAGGCTGCGGACGGTACTTTCTTTGCTGCCATCGAGCCCGAAAAGAATGCCCTTCCCCTGGTGACGGGGCATTTCAAGGACCGTTTTGCCGACCAGCGTTGGTTGATTTATGACATCAGGCGAGCCTATGGGTACTATTACGACTTGAAGGAGGTGCGCCAGGTGACTTTTGGTGAGGACAGTCGCGAAGGACATCTTGTCACCGGCATGCTCGACGAAAGTCTGATGGACGGAGACGAACAGCTTTTCCAGTCTCTCTGGAAAACCTATTTCAAGGCAATCTGCATCAAGGAACGCCTCAATCCCCGGAAGCACAAGCAGGACATGCCCGTGCGCTATTGGAAATATCTGACGGAAAAACAGCAGTGATTCCCTTTATTCGATTTTCTCCACTGTCACTTCGGGAAATTCCTGCATCAGTTGCAGCAAATATCCCTCATCATAGCCTTTCTTGGATTTGATGACCATGGTCACTTGATAGTTGGTGTACTCTCCCTGCACTTGCCGGTCCAGGTTGTAGGACACCACCAGATAGTCTTTGGAGTTGAATCGCCGGGACACTTGCGGCAGTATCTCTTTACTGGAAGTGGAAAAGGTTATCACGGAACTTTTCATGCCAATGCTTTTGAAAATAAGGCTCAACAGTTCGAGCCCTGCCAGAGTCAGCAGGGTGGCGGCAATGCTGATGGCGTACATTCCTGCACCTACTGCCAATCCGATGCCTGCAGTAGCCCATATTCCTGCGGCTGTTGTCAGTCCCCTGACTATCTGTTTCTGGAAAATGATGGTACCCGCACCGATGAATCCGATACCGCTGACTACTTGTGCGGCAACACGGCTGGGGTCCAGCGTCACACTGCTTTCCTTGATGATTTCCTGAAAACCATATTGGGATACAATCATGATGAGCGCGCTTCCCAATGATACCAGGAAATGGGTGCGGTAGCCTGCTTCTTTGGCACGGTATTCCCGGTCCAGTCCGATAATGGCACCCAATATTCCGGCTACCAGCAACCTGAGCACAAAATCAAAGTTTAACATCATCATCGTATCCTCTCTTTCTTTTTTATTAATTGATGACCCAATTCTTATTGTGGGGCACTGTTTTCTTGGGGGTGTAATGCATTCCGGCTTGTGTCGGTATTTTTAGTATGTATGTACGTCCGCTTTTATTCATCAGCGAGGTATCCCGCAGCCACGGATTGGCATCTTTCAGTTGGGCATAGGTGATGCCTTTATCTTTGGCAAACTGTGCCAGGTTGCCGATGCCCGTTGTGACGGTCACTTCCGTGTAGGGGATGGGCGGATAAAGATGTTCCCGTTTCAACAGAAAGCCGTACTGCTGCGGATTGCTGATGACTGCTTTGGCTGCCAGCAGGCGGAACATGTAGCGCGAAGTCTCTTCTACCAGCCATAAGTCGACAGCCTGGTCCACCATTTGCTTCTGCAGTTGTGTGGAGATGCGTCCTTGCCCGGCATTGTAGGCAGCGGCTACGCACAGCCAGTTCCCGTATTTCTGATAAGCATCTTTCAGGTACTTGCAGGCTGCTTTGGTCTCTTTCTCGATATGGTATCGTTCGTCGATGTTGCTGTTCACCTCCAGTCCGAATTCGCGTCCGGTGGCAGGCATGAACTGCCATAGGCCGGCGGCACCCGCAGGCGATTTGGCAAGCGGGTTCAGGTTGCTTTCTATCACAGCGAGGTACTTGAAGTCATCGGGAAGGCCGTTGGCTTTTAGTATAGGCTCTATGACGGGGAAGTAGCGGTTGGCACGCTTCACCATGAGCATGGTGGTGGAGTGCATGTAGGTGAAGGACATCAGTTCGCGGTCCATACGTTCGCGGTGGTCGTAGCGAAGCAGGTCAATAGCTTGTCCGGCAAAAGTGATCTTGTCCGGTACGCTGGGGGAGGTCACGCAGTAGGGAACTTCGGATTTCACGGAATCGCGTTCGGGATTCAGCGTACTGCTGCCTGCGAGGAAGGGGAGGCTGGAACCTGCGCACAGTGCAATGGCAGCGGTAAGCACGATATATTTTGAATTTTTCTTCATGTCTGTATGTATATTTCTGTTTGGAGACGTGAAGATACGAAATCAATTCGTTATAGGCAACCTTTCCCATAGCCATCGTGGAATCATACGCCAAAAAAACACCAGTACCCGGTAGCGTCCGTCAATGACAACTACCCGTCTCTTTTCTCTTAAAGCCTTGATTATGTGCTGTGCTACACGGTCTGCTTTCATCAGCATCGGGTATTTTCCGCTTTTCAGTAAATCGGTGGCAACAAATCCCGGACGGATGTCGGTGAAGTGTATATCAAGATGCTGCATCCGGGCAAGTTGTGCCAGCGCTTCGATATAGGTATTCTGGAAGCGTTTGGTGGCAGAGTAGGCCGGTGCAACGCCCAGTCCTTTAGTGCCTGCAATGGAACTGATGACAGCAATATGTCCGGAGCCTTTTTCCTTGAAATAGTTGAAGGCGGCAGTCACCATGCGGGTAAATCCCTCTACATTGGTACGTGCCGTGTTCAGTTCGATGTCCGGTTGTAAGTCCCGGTTTTGATGTCCCACGCCGGAACTGAGGAAAAACAGGTCCATGCCTCCCAGCTTTTTTATCAGGTTATGGAGGTGTAGAGTCGCTGTCTCTTCCGTAACGTCCAGCTGTTCCGTGACTATCCGGTCGGGTGCGGTGGCTTGCAGGGCATGCAATGCTTCCTCTCTTCTGCCGGCAATGCCTATATGCCAGCCTTGTTGTACAAGTATCCTGGCTACTTCTTGTCCGATGCCTGAAGTGGCACCGATGATGATGGCTTTCTGCATGATGATAGGGGATTATCCGATGGCGGTTGCTACAATTCTTCTTCCTCCGCCCCGGTTGCGGAACTCGCAGAGATAGATGCCTTGCCAGATACCCATGTTCAGACGCCCATTGGTGATGGGGATGGTGAGGCTGGTTCCGCTGAGGGTTGCCTTGGCATGGGCGGGCATATCGTCATCGCCTTCGCATGTATGTTGGTAATAAGGTTCCCGTTCTTTTACGAGGCGGTTGAAGATGGCTTCCATATCTGTCTGTACGTCAGGGTCTGCATTCTCGTTGATGGTGAGGCCTGCGCTTGTATGCTTGATGAACAGATGCAGGATTCCGGCAGGCGGAAGCGGTGGAAGGTTGCGTATAATCTCCTCTGTCACCAGGTGAAAGCCACGCCGGCGAGGGGTCAGGGTAAATTCTTTCTGTGCGGTCATAAATCATTGTTTTTCGTTTGTTGTCAGGATGGTCTTGTCCGGCAGGGCAGTTCCACGGTGAATGTGCTTCCCACTCCCATTGTCGAATCTACGGTAATCACTCCATTCATTTTCTCAACGATGGATTTGCAGATGGAGAGTCCTAATCCGGCACCTTGGGCAAAGGAGTCCACCTTTTCGAACCGTTCGAATATCATTCCCAGTTTTTCGGGGGGAATACCGCATCCAGTATCGGAAACACTGATTCTTATGCTGTCTGTGTCCATTTCGTAGCACACTTCGATATGTCCCTGCACGGTGTTTTTCAGTGCATTCGATATGAAGTTGTTCAGTATCTGTTTGATGCGCATCGGGTCGTGCTCTATCTGGCCGGGGGCTGCCGGATGCCTGGCAAAGAGTTTCACTCCTGCCGGAACGTTCCGTTCGTACTCGGTAATACTTTCCTCGATGAGTTCTGCCGGATTGAACCATTCGGAATGGAGCTCTATATGTCCGGCCTCTATCTTGGAAAGGTCCAGAACGTCGTTGATTAGTTTGAGCAACAGTTGGTTGTTGTGGTTTATCAAAGAGATGTACTGTTCCCTTTCCTGCTCGTTTTCCACATAGTGCAGCAGGCTGGAGAAACCGATAATCGCATTTAGCGGCGTGCGGATTTCATGGCTCATATTGGCAAGGAAAGCGGATTTCAGCCGGTCTGCCTCTTCGGCCTTTTCCTTGGCTTGTATCAGCATTGCTTCCGTCTTCTTTAATTGGGTGATGTCATAATTGATGCAGATAATCTCTATGATGTTCTGTTCAGGCATGTAGCGTTCTACAATGATGTTGACGTGGGTCCACATGAAAGAACCGTCTTCTTTAAGAACACGTACTTCCCGGCTGAGCTTGTGTGCCAGTCCTCTCTTTACGTTCTGTAGGAAGTCAAGCATGATAGTACGGTCGTCTGGGTGGAGATGATTGTAGGTTCCGATGATTTCGGACAACGGTGTTTCTGTTTTCTCACCCAAGTTCTTGTACCAGCTGCGTTGGGCATAGCCTTGCTCATTAAGAAGGTCATAATTGGCATATCCCACTTTGGCATAGTCACCTATAAGCTCAAAGTGGCTCTCGAACTCTTGTATTTTGTTGTAAGCGACGGTCGTTTCCGTTTTGTCTGCGTTGATTAGCAGATAGTTGGTCAGGTTGTGATTATCGTCGTAAAGGCTTGTGACTTTGGTTACAAGGTCTATGGTGCCCGTCTTCTTCTGTGTCTTGTAGTAATTGCCTATTTTAGAGAAGTCATACCGGAAAGTGAAGTCTGCATTTTCATGTTTTCTTAACTTGCTTTTCATCTCTTCCGGGAAAATCGGATTCTCGAAAATATTAATTCCAAGTAGATCTTCTTTCTGTTTGAGATGGAACATTTCCTGCTCTTTGTCATTCATATCTATCAATATTCCCTCTCGGTTATAGAGCTCAATTCCTACCGGAAGATATTTATAAATATTATGGAGGAGACGGTTACGCTCTTGTAAGGCTTGGGATGCCGATGACATGTCGGGACCGTCTTGTGTTTCGGCAATGCCGTAGACTTTGACATTACCGTTTTCGTCGGTTCTCTGCAGGCATATCTTGCTTCTTATCCACGTTGGACCCTCTACTGTGTTGAGCAGATATACAGTCTCTTGTGTCTGCCGGATATTGTCGAAGGAATGTGTGGTAGTATGCCGTTGTTCCTCTTTCAGGATACGTTTGTTGAAATCTTTAAAGCTGATGGTTCCATCCTCATCCAGTCCCAGCAACCGGGAGATATATTCGGAGCAAATGTAGCTTTCGGTCTTTAAATCAGCTTCCCACCATCCCATATTGGCATTGGTCATCATTGCTGACAGTAAGTCATAATCAAATTTAGAATTCATACCGGAATCTTTAATAGTGATGTTTTTGTTCTGCCACAACAATTAAGATATTGACAAAGATACATTATTTCCAAATTAATCTGTGATGAACGGAAATAAAAATAAGGGTTATATGTGTTTTTGGGAAATGGGAAAAAGGTACCCGAGTTTTTGTACTTGCCGGAATAAGACGTATATTTGTTGCAATTTTTACATTCTAACAAGAAAATGCCATGAAGCGTATTGGACTCTTTGTAATAGTTTTTTTCTGCATATCACTCTTACTCCATGCAAGCGGCCCGCGTGTCTTGTTTATCGGAGATTCTATCACGGACGGTAACTGGGGAAATGCCTGCGGGATGCCCAAACCGACTGCGGAACGAAGCCTTTGGGATATGAACCATATTTACGGTAGCGGCTATATGTATTTGTGTGCAAGTCGTTATCAAGGAGATTTTCCGGAAAAGGAATATGCTTTTTTTAACCGTGGCATCAGTGGAAACACTCTCCGGGATTTGGAGAAACGCTGGGAAGAGGATGTCATTGGAATGAAACCGGATGTGCTTTCCGTCTTGGTGGGGACAAACGATGTACATTACTATCTGCAGGGTGACAAAAAAGAGCCTTTTGATTTTGAAGGATGGGAGAAGTGTTACCGTTCCTTGCTTGACCGTTCTTTGCAGGCCAATCCGGAATTGAAGATAGTGCTGGGCACTCCTTTTGTTGCCAATGTCGGCAATATGCGTAAGAGTGAGGACTTTGCAGAACGTGATAGTCTGGTGCGTCGCTGTGCCGCCATCGTAGAGAGGATAGCGAAGGACTATCAGACGGTATTTCTTCCTTATAACGTGATGTTCGATGAAATTCTGGGTACTGCTCCGACTTCTCAAGACACCTATTGGATTTGGGACGGTATCCATCCTACTCCTGCAGGGCATAAACGAATGGCGGATATGTGGATAAAGCGCGTGAATTTATAATTTATCAATAAAATAGAGAGTAATGGAAAAAGTGATTATCAACTCGTACGAGGATTTTGAAAAGCTGGTAGGCCAGCAAATCGGTGTTTCGGAATATGTAGAGCTTCCTCAGGAGCGTATCAATCTGTTTGCTGATGCGACATTGGACCATCAGTGGATACACGTCGATACGGAACGTGCCAAAGTGGAAAGCCCTTTTAAGAGCACTATTGCACATGGGTATCTCACCTTGTCCATGTTGCCATATCTGTGGAACCAGATTATTGAAGTGAACAACCTGAAGATGATGATTAATTATGGTATGGACAAGATGAAGTTCGGTCAGGCGGTATTGTCCGGACAGAGCATCCGACTGGTTGCCCATTTGCAATCTCTGTCGAATCTGCGCGGCGTGGCAAAGGCGGAAATAAAGTTTGCCATCGAAATACAAGGTGAAAAGAAGAAGGCATTGGAAGGGGTGGCTATATTTTTGTATTATTTCAATTGATTATGCGTAAGATGGTATGCCCCCAATGCAAGGTGGGGGCATTTTTTGTGATGAACGGACAAGGTGAGCGCCTGCCGGTCTACATCTCTGACAAAGGCGAGATTGTGCCTAAAGACAGCACCTCTTCATTGGAAGGATACGACCTGGATACGGTTTATTGTTTGTGCTGTTCCTGGCGCGGAACTCCGAAACGTTTGGTGAGATACTGATGGACATATTCCTGCCACAAATGGCAGAGTGCCGCCACGGGATGGTATAACAGCATCCGTGGTCCGGCATACCGCATGACTTTACGCATCCGTTCTTTCATTTCGGGCTTGTAGCAGTGAATGCTGCATTGCCTGCAGGTGGATTTATTCTCACCGAAAGGACAGCGTGAAAGACGAATGCGGGCATATCCCAGCAATTCCTCGCATCGGGGACACAATTGCTTGTTACCTTCCTTTTTCCGGCAGTAGAGGCGGACCATCCGTTCTACTGTCTGTTTTTCCTGCTCGATACGGGATGGCATGTTTATTGTTTGGACTGCCAGCGTTTCAAGGTCGGGAAGAATTCTTTCATACCGGCAATGGCTTCCTCTTTAGTGAAATTCATTCCGGAATCCTTGTTGAATTCGTCGGTGAACTGTGCACAATGTTCTATCATTTCGTCCATAGTGCAGTCTTGTGCAAAATTGCCGTGCTGGTAGCAATAGGTGCAATATTCCTCGTTGAGGCTACCGTCGGCATTGGTTCCGAGTACTTCTGCAGATGACAAGGGCATTCCGCAGCTTTGGCAAAGTTTAGCTTCCATAATGTGTGGAGTTAAGTGATATGCAAATATAGGATATTATTTTGGTTGAAGCGTCCTTTTCAGATAAATCATGTCTTTCAGTTGCTTGCCTCCTTCAAATATGGGGTGGTCGTAATTATCGATAAAGAAATCGGGTACCCGGTGTGAGTATGCAAATCCGCAGCTTTCATAGAAGGGGATGGTTAGCGGACTGTCTCCAGTGCCGACAAGCATAGTATGGCACCGGTCTTTATAATGTTCAAGAACGAATGCTATCAGTTGTCTTCCATATCCCTGGCGCTGGTATTCCGGATAGACAGCTATGCTCTTTATTTCGTAGATTCCTTTATCCTCGCAGGTGATTACACAAGACGCTTTGACTGTATCATTATCGGATAGGATGAACATCTCTCCCCGTTCCAGATAACGGTCAATCATGGACTCTTGTTCGTCGGCAAGCAGCAGCAGGTCAAGATATTGCTTTTTGTTGCCGGATATGGGATGTATTCTTATCATATTTCTGAATTTCTGGTGTGAAGTTAGTCATTTTCTATTGAATTACAATGGATATCTCTTTTTAACTGTTGAATGGTTGAGAGTTGCCGGTGAACAAAATCTGCCATACGCCGTTCTTCTCATAACATGATAATCTGATGAAGTTATGAGTAAGTTGAAATTCTCTTTTCTGGTTTTGATGCTGATGGTATCAGTCTCGGCTTCTGCCGATTGGGCGCCTGCTGATGTACAAGCTGCGCTAAAGAAAATGTATCCTACGGCGGATGATGTTGCTTGGTCGCATGATGAATCTTATTATGTGGCAGATTTCCTGATGAACGGTTTTGATACGAAAGTCTGGTTTGACGGGCAGGCGCAATGGGTAATGCAGCAGACGGACTGGGAGACAATGGACGAAGTGCCCCCTGCCGTTTACAATGCTTTTGCCGCCAGTGAATATTCCGGAGGGATGGTGCAGAATGTCACTTGGGTACAGTTTCCCAAATGGCAGTCCATCGTGGCGGTAGAGGTAGGGATGGCAAATCTCCAGACGAAATATCAGATATTGTTTACCCCGACGGGCGAAATCATCCGTGCCCGTAATGTCACCTACATATACAATCCGCTCGGCGCAGCCACTTTCTTGTAACGTCTGTTCGCATACCTGCTGAATTTATCATATCTTTGCCTTCCCAAACCAGACTTTTATGGACAAAGACACTTTTCAGCAGGAGGTTTATAATGTAGTGGCCGCAATCCCTCCGGGGCGGGTGGTGACGTACGGACAGATAGCCTATCTTGTCGGAAGACCTCAATGTTCGCGCATGGTGGGACATGCTATGCACAATGTGCCCGACGGCATGTGTTTGCCCTGCCATCGGGTAGTGAACAGCCAGGGCAGGCTGGCACCGTGCTGGGCGGAACAGCGGGCTTTGCTGGAGGCAGAGGGCGTGACGTTCAGAAAGAATGGGTGTGTGGACATGAAAAAATGCCAGTGGGAATTCATGAAAGAGCAAATACAATAAGATTATGAAATTTATAGGTGCACATGTATCGGCCAGTGGGGGAGTGGAAGCGGCTCCCGTCAATGCCAGTGAGATAGGGGCAAATGCTTTTGCCTTGTTTACCAAGAACCAGCGTCAGTGGGTGGCAAGGCCGCTGACGGAGGAGAGTATCAGGGTGTTTAAGGAAAATTGCGGGAAGCTTGGCTTCGATTCCCGCTATATCCTGCCTCACGACAGTTATCTGATAAATTTAGGGCATCCCGAAGAAGAAGGGTTACAGAAAAGCCGTGCCGCTTTTCTGGATGAGATGCAGCGCTGCGAACAATTAGGGCTGAAGTTACTGAATTTTCATCCGGGCAGCCATCTGAATAAGATTTCCGTGGAAGAGTGTCTGGACAAGGTCGCTGAATCCATTAATCTTATATTGGGCAAGACGCACGATGTGGTGGCTGTCATAGAGAACACAGCCGGGCAGGGTAGCAATGTGGGAAATGAGTTCTGGCAGCTGGGACATATCATTGACCGGGTGGATGACAAGTCTCGCGTTGGAGTTTGCCTTGATACCTGCCACACGTATACAGCAGGCTATGATATAGTGAATGAGTATGACAAGGTGTTTGAGGAGTTTGACGCAGCGGTAGGTTTCGGCTATCTGCGCGGTATACACCTGAATGACTCCAAGAAAGCACTCGGCTCCAGAGTAGACCGTCACGACAGCATCGGCAAGGGGCTGATAGGTATGGATTTCTTCCGGCGCTTTATGCAAGATGTGCGTTTTGACGGTATACCTATTATTTTGGAGACGCCCGATGAATCGCTTTGGGCAGAGGAGATAAAACTGTTGAGAAGCTTTGTCTCCTCTGATTGAGAGACTATGCCCTGAATACACATTCTATACGGTTACCGTCCGGGTCGAGGACGACACTTTCAAAATATCCGTCGCCGGAGGTACGGGGCTCTCCTGCGATGGTATATCCCGCTGTACGTAGCCGTTCTGTCTGTCGGAGGACAGCTTCCTGGCTGTCGAAGGCAAAGGCAAAGTGGGTCAGTCCCAGTCTGTTTTCCTCAATAGGGGTATTCTGTATGTCCGTACGGCTCATCAGTTCCAAATCCGTTCCTTCATCGAAGTGAAGGAAATAAGATTCGAATCCTTTTTGGGGGTTGATGTACTTTTCATTGCTGCTCCCGTTGAAGTAACGTGTGTAGAACTCTTTCATCTCTTCCAGTCGGAAGGTCCAGATGGCGATGTGATGTATCTTCATAAGTTTGCTAAATTATAATCTGTGTTCAATCTGAGTAATCTGTGGTGGGGTTGGTAATTGCAGGTGCAGAATAGGGAAAGGCTTTCCCGTTGGGGCGGTTTCGTCCCAGCCGGCCACTTGGAATCCCATATGTTGGTAAAATCGGCAAGCTTGTCCGTTCTGCTCGTTTACATCCACTTTGTGGATGTGTTTTTGGTGGACGGCGTACTCCATGAGCCGTTTTCCGTATCCCTTACCTTGTTGGTCGGGGCGGACAAACAACATCTCGATGAGTTCATCGCTCAGTCCCATAAAGGCGGCAATTTCTTCTTTTTCGTTGCGGATGATGTAAAGCTCTACGGCAAGAAAGTACTGCTCTCTTATCAGCGGTTTGTAAAACTGTATATCCTTTTCTGCCAGGAAGTGATGTGTGCTGCGGACAGAGGCTTCCCAGACGGTCAACAGTTCGTCATAATCTTGTGGGGTAGGTCGGAGTATCATCATTTATTGCATTACTTTGCTGGTTATTAATCAGTAGACAGTCAGAATTCGGCTTCTTTGGTAATCCTTACGGTTTCTCCCGTTATAGGGTGGGTAAATTCTAAGTATTCGGCATGCAGATAAAGCCGGTCTGCTTTCTCCCCGTAAAGTTCATCACCGATAATGGGGCAGTGCAAGCCAAGCGGGTGTGCTGCATGTATACGTAGCTGATGGGTTCTTCCCGTGCGCGGATAGAAAGCGATACGGGTCCGTTTCCCGTCCAGACGTTCCAGAACTTGATAATCGGTGATGGCGGGCTTTCCGTGTTCGGTGTGTACCATTTGCCGTGGGCGGTCGAGGGGGTTCAGGCAGAGCGGGAGTTCTATTGTGCCTTTGTCCTTTGGGACAATACCCTCGAGCAATGCGACATAACGTTTCCTGACCAGGCGGTTCTTGAACTGGGCCTGCAGGTTCTGGTGTACACGCTTGGTCTTGGCAATGAGCATTAAACCGGAAGTGGCCATGTCGAGACGATGCACCGTCAGGGGACCGTCAGCTTCGGGATATTGCTCACGCATCAGGCTATAGACGGAGACTGCATCTTCCTTGCCGGGAACAGACAGCATTCCTGCCGGTTTGTTGATGACCGAAAGCCATGGGTCCTCATAAACAATCTCCAAATTTTGGGAGGGTACCTGCATTCTTTTCAACATGGGGTTTTCCTCTACTTGTAGACCTTGCAGCATGTGTTGCAGTATAGGTTCGCACTTTCCTTTGCAAGCCGGATAATAGTGGCCGTGATGGCGTATCTCTGTCTTGGGGGAATCACCCCACCAGAACTCGGCCATGGCAATAGGTTTCCATCCGTGCAGATAAGCTTGTTGCAGCAGTTTGGGGGCCGCACATTCACCCGCGCCGGCAGGAGGTGTCTTGTGCACGGTCTGCCCGAATATCTCACAGAGATTCTTGACTTCTCCCCGGTAATTCAGCATCCCGAACTGTTCGAATAGCTTTTGCTGCAATGCTGCAGAGCGGGTTTTACGTTCAGACTTCAATGCTGAAATCCGTCTTTCCCAGTCTTCTGTCTGCGTTTGCAGTGTGGTAATCCTTGCTTTCCATGAACGTTCCAGGCGTTTATATTCTGCCTTTTGGAACTGGCTTTCCCGTATCAGTTCGGCTTCTTCCTGCGCATTGAGTTCTTTTTCTTTTCTGCGCTGTTCTCTGGCTGTTTTGGCTTCTTTCAACTGTGCTTTGGCTGTTGCCAGTATGTTTTCTGCTGACTGAATGGTCCGGGCAAGCTCTGCTGATAAGGCGGCATATGCTTTGTCTTTTTCCAGTTGCCGGATGTTGCGGTTGATGGAAGAGATGTTCTCTTCTTCTATCTTGAAAAAGCCTTGTGGCTGTAGCAAGTCATATACGGGAGGAACAAAAAAGGGATGTAGGTTCTTTCCGGCCAATATGCCTGAGAATGCAGCTAAATATCCGGTTTCTCCATGCTCGGTTTGTACAATCAGTACCCCGAACATTTTGCCTTGGCGCAGTTCGTCCTTCCATGCAGTTTGTCGGGTAAGATAGCTTTGTACTTCTTTGGCTGCCAATATACATAATGGGTGCGGAGTATAGCAGAAAGGATAGGTGAACCTTTCCGGAAGCGGAATGTCGGTTATGGAAGTAGTAAAACGGTGCAACATCATGTTGCAAAGATACTATATTTCTCTCATAACAGACCGTTTGTACTGCAAATCTTTATTTCGTTGTATATAGGTTGTATCGCTTATGAAGAAAAAAACATCTTTGGGAAAGTTTTACTTATTCTCCGTTTATACAAATATGTATATATGTGTGAATTAACTTTGTTTTTGATAAATTGGCAACTCTGTTATCCTTAAAAAATGACTATTAATCTGTCTCGGATATTTTCTTCTTCCATAGACTTCTTTTTGTATACTTTAGATGTTATGCCGTCGTATGAATACGGATGAAGAGCTTTTGCCTTAGTGATACTTGTAAAATAAATTAAGTTATTGCCTTTTTTGTTTTATTGGGGAATGGTTGTTTTTTAAACTTCCTGGATATATAAAAGAAACTTATTTCTCTTTAAAAAGTTGTATATTAGCGCCTTAAAGTTTTTCAAAAGATTATATGGGCAAAAACAAAGAGAAATTAAACATATTCTTGCTTCATTTTTTAGAACGGTTGAATAGCAATGAACCCAATGAAAGGAAAGTTATTGAATCGTTGACCGATTTCTGCAACTACTATGACTTTACGAAAGGGTTTATCTATCAGACTGACGGATTCCGTTATTTCTTATTGAAAGAAACGATTGGAAATGAAGGTGGGACTATGAAACCCCGTTTCGATATGGGAGAGTTGAAAAAGGAGCATGTCGATGCCATGAAAGCTCGGGATAAACCTTTCTATGGAAACAGAAATGCGGATGCTTCATGGGATGATATTGACATTCTTGATTTCTACGGTGAGGATTCTTTGTTAATCAGGCATTTTGAAGATACTGAGGGTAAAATCATCGGATTCATAGGTTTTGCAGGCAGGGAGGAAGAGACCTATCTCACGGAAGAGGAGTTGCAAATCATTCATCTCTTGCTGGGCTCGTTCTCTAAGGAAATTGCGGTCAGGGAATATAAGGAAAGGGAAGTGAGGGCCAGCAATACATTAGGCAGTATCATGAATAATATGGGCGTTGATATTTACGTCAACTCTTTCGATTCCCACGATATGTTGTATGCCAATAGGTCTATGGTGGAACCATATGGCGGTATCGAGCATTTCTGGGGGAAAAAATGCTGGGAGGCCCTCTACTCGGACAAGACGGGGGAGTGTGAGTTCTGCCCAAAGAGGCATTTGATAGATGAAAACGGACACCCCACCAAAGTCTATTCGTGGGATTATCAACGGCCATTTGACAAGTGTTGGTTTCGCGTGTTCAGTGCAGCCTTTGCTTGGGTGGACGGGCAGATGGCGCATGTCATTACCAGTGTGGATATCGACCATCAGAAAAAGATAGAGGAGGAATTGCGGGTCGCCAAGGATAAGGCCGAACATCTGGACTGCTTGAAGTCTGCTTTTCTGGCCAATATGAGTCATGAAATCCGTACTCCGCTCAATTCCATTGTCGGTTTTGCAAGCATCATTGCCGAACTGGACGCTAGGGAAGAACGCCAGGAATACCTTGCCATCATGCAGGAGAATACGGAACTGCTCTTGCAACTGATATCCGACATTCTGGATTTAGCAAAGATAGAAGCGGGAACACTCGATTATAATATGGGGTATGTGGATGTCAGTGACTTCTGTAAGGACGTGATGCGCAACTATGATATAAAGGAAGACAAGGCTGTACCGGTTCTGTTGGCTCCCGACTTGCCCGATTACCGTATCTATACCGACAAGAAACGTCTGATGCAGGTGGTCACCAATTTTATAAACAATGCTTTGAAGTTCACCAGTGAAGGGCAGATCCTTTTGGAATATCATCCGGTGGAAGGTACCGGTCAGATAGAGTTTTCTGTGACGGACACCGGTATGGGTATTGCTCCGGATACCGTGGCTACTGTGTTCGACCGTTTTGTAAAGCTCAATACCTTTGCGAAGGGCACGGGTTTAGGCTTGTCCATCTGTAAAAGTATCATTGAGCATCTTGGCGGGACTATCGGTGCTGAGTCGGAATTGGGAGTCGGCAGCCGTTTTTGGTTCAGGCATCCGTGTGCCGAATGATTTTATTTCACTATATTTGTGCGAACTTCAATATTTATGGATAAAAAACTCTGTACCGATGAAAAACAAGACATGGACGTGCCTGGTTGTTGTGTCAGCAGCATTGCTGATGGCGGGTTGTGGCAGCAGGACAAAGAAACAAACAAATGAAGATGTAAGTATGGATAGTGTCGGTGTAACATGCAGTGGCGTAAAGACCTTGCAACTAGAGGGAGTGCAGGCCACTTGGATTCAGGATAATGCTGGTGAGCATTTGATGCCGAGAACGATTTTCCCGGATGCAAACGATGAATTGATGGAAAGTTTGTCGCTTCAAGGCGGTATTCCTTCTTCCATGAGCACCTTCCTGGTAGATACGAATGGTATCCGTATCCTTTTTGATACGGGAATGGGAGCTCCCGGCAGTCGTCTGTTGCCCGGATTACAATCTTTGGGTATCTCTCCGGCAGATATTGGATATCTGTATCTTACCCATTTCCATGGCGACCATATCGGTGGAATGATGAAGGGAGACAGTGTAGTCTTCCCGAATGCCGAAGTGTACGCATCAAAAGTGGAATATGATGCCTGGATGGCAATGCCTGCCGAAAGGAAGGCGCAGGTCGTAAAGACGATGGATGCCTATAAGGAACGGCTGCATCTGTTTGAGTTTGGCGATACCTTGCCGGGCAATGTGGTTGCCATGGAGGCAGTCGGTCATACTCCCGGTCATACGGTTTTCCAGAGTGGCAAGTTACTGGTGATTGGTGACCTCATCCATGGTGCGGCCCTTCAGTTGGAGCATCCGGAATACTGCGCTTCCTATGATATGGATAAGGAAGCTGCCGTGAAAGCACGCAAGTATTTCCTCCAATATGCCAAGGACAACCAATTGACGATGGCAGGTATGCATCTTCCTGCTCCGGCCTTCAAATAGAATGGGAGAGTGTCAAAAGTATATGAGTACTTTCATTATGCTATATTTAGGCGCGGATAGTTCTGAGCCCCTCGTTATTCCTTTTTACTTTTAGAAGCGGCAGTCTTGTTCGATGTATGTCATATATTCGTCGTAACTGATGTGCCTGCCTCCCATTGTTTTGAGGTGAGGGGTTTCGAACTGGCAATCTATTATGACGCCTCCATGTTCCTTGAAGAATTGGGCCAGATGGATGAGGGCCAGCTTCGAGGCGCTGGGAACGAGTGAGAACATGCTCTCTCCAAAGAAACAATGTCCCAGGGTCACTCCGTACAGCCCACCTACCAATTGCTCTTCTTCCCATACTTCCACGCTGGCGGCGAATCCTTGTTCGTGCAGGTGCGTATAGGCTTCCATCATCTTCGTTCCGAGCCAGGCACCTTCTTGTTCCATCCGCAATTCTCCGCAGGTTTGTATGACGTCTTGGAAAGCTTCGTTGAAGGTGATTTCGTACTTTCCTTTGTTGATGAGCGTACGCATGGAGTGGGAGATATGGATTTCGTCCGGAAAGATGACGAAACGGTCCATCGGGCACCACCATTGTATCAGCTCTTTCCGAAATGCGTACCAGGGGAAGATGCCGTTGGAGTACGCCAGGATGAGGCGGTCAATGGATAGGTCACCGCCCACGGCGAGCAACCCGTCGGGATCACCGTAGTGAGGGTCGGGGAAAGCAAGTTTATCCGTCAGTTGAAAGACCATATCGTTATTCGGTTGCGGGTTGTAGTTTCAATGCTCCGTTTTCCACTTGCACGCGGACTTTTCCTCCTGCCTTCAATGTGCCGAACAGAATTTCGCGCATCAGCAAGGGTTTCAAGTGGGCGGCTATCACGCGGTCCATCTCCCGGGCGCCGTATTCGGGAATAAAACCCCGTTGGAGCAGCCATTCGTGTGCTTCCTGGCTCAATACCATTTCCACCTGGCGGGAAGATAGCTTGCTGCCTAGTTCTCCGAGTTTCTTGTCGAGGATAAGTGATGCCATTGGGCGGTCCATGTCATGGAAGACCACCGTGGCAGAGAGGCGGTTGATGAATTCGGGCTTAAAGGTTTTCTTGACTTGTTTCAGCATGGCTTCTCCGGCGGTGACCTGACTGTTGAAGCCGATGGACGCTTGGCGGGCATATTGTGCTCCGGCATTGGAGGTCATGATGAGGACCACGTGTCGGCAGTCGGCTTTCCGTCCTTTGTTGTCAGTCAGTACGGCATAATCCATTACTTGCAGCAGGATGTTGAATACGTCGGGATGGGCTTTTTCTATCTCATCGAGCAGTAGCACGCAGTTTGGGGTCTTGCGTATGGCGTCGGTCAGCAGGCCGCCGTCCTCGTAACCCACGTAGCCGGCAGGCGAGCCAATCAGTTTGGCTACGGTATGCTTTTCGGTATATTCGCTCATGTCGAAACGTTGCAGGGCGATGCCCAGCTCGGCGGCGAGCACTTTGGCAACTTCGGTCTTTCCTACTCCGGTGGGGCCTACAAAGAGCAGGCTTGCCAGCGGTTTGTTTTCGTCCAGCAGTCCGGCTTTGGACATTTGCACAGCTTCCACCACCTGACGGACGGCTTCTTCCTGCCCGTAGATGCGGGAGCTGATGCGTTCGTGCAGGCTTTCCAAGGCGGTGGTGTCGTCCTCTTTCATGGCGAGGGCATTGACTTTGCAGGTACGTGCCAGTATGTCGGTTATCAGTGCCTTGTCCACGGTCTGTTCCTCGGAGCCTGTGGGTGTATTTCCCGGTAAGCTCCTGCTTCGTCCACCAGGTCGATGGCTTTGTCGGGCAGGAAACGGTCGCTGATGTAGCGGGCGCTTGCCTTTACGGCATAGGGGATGACGTCGGGCTCGTAGGTGACGCCGTGGTAGGTTTCGTATTTCTCTTTCAGGCCTTCTACGATATGTATGGCTTCTTCAATGTTCGGTTCCAGTATGTCTATCTGCTGGAATCGGCGTACCAGTCCCTTGCTGCGTGCGAAGTAGCGGTTGTACTCGTCGTAGGTGGTAGAGCCGATGAAACGTATTGCCCCGGTTTCCAGATAGGGTTTCAGCATGTTGGAGGCATCCATAGAGCCTTCGCCCGTGCGTCCGGCGCCTATCAGGTTGTGTATCTCGTCGATGTAGACGATGGCATTTCCCTCACGACCGATGCCTTCCATGATACTTTTCAGCCGCTTCTCGAAATCGCCGCGATATTGTGTGCCTGCCAGTAGACTGCCCAAGTCCAGCTCATAGATGCGGAAGCCGGCAAGCCGTTCGGGGACGTTGCCCGCTTCGATACGGGCGGCAAGCCCATAGGCAAGGGCTGTTTTGCCTACACCGGTTCGCCCACATGCAACGGGTTGTTCTTTTCTTTGCGGCAGAGCACTTGTATGGTTCGCTCCAACTCCATCTCCCTGCCGATAAGCGGGTTGTGGTCTGCCAGATGGTCGTTGAGGCAGGTCACGTAGTTACGCCACGGTTCTGTTTTCTCTTGTTCATCGGGAGATGGCATACCGCCTGCTTCTTCTGCCAGCTCCGCTTCTTCGTAGTGGGTAATGAGCAGACTGAGGAATTCGGGCAGGTCGCCGCCGACTGCTTCCTTCAGGAAATGGCATGCCCAGGAATCTTCCAGTTGCAGCAAGCCTTGTATCAGATGAGGAACATCCAGCTCTTCGGCGCTGGAATACTCTGTCACCGTATAGGCATGTTGCAGGAGTGAGCTGAGCTGGACGGAAAGTCCCAACTCGTATTCCACATTGTCGGGGACAGTGTCCACTTCTTCCGTCAGATAGTTTTCCAGCGAGATGCTGAGCTCCACATAATTGTAGAAGGTATCTTGCAGGGTGTGGATAAAGGGTTCCTGCTCTATAATGGCGCTCAGCAGATGTTCGGGCATGATGAACTCGTGCCGGTAAGACTCGGCCTTTCTTTGTGCGGAAGCGAATGCTTGGTTTACGAATATCGTATTTTTTATATCCATATTGTTTCTTTCTTCTTATTCTTCTTCCTCCGGGGTGACGGTGAGCCGGAGGGGGAAACCTTCATTGCGTGCCATGCGGGTGGCTTTCTGTACTTTGGAGTGGGCGATGTCGTATGAGTAGATGCCCACTACCGCGGAGTTGCTCTTGTGCACCTGCAGCATCAGTGTTTCCGCTTCTACCGATGATTTGTAAAAGACGGTGGTGAGTACTTTTACCACAAACTCCATGGTGGTGAAGTCATCATTGTAGATGGTGACTTTAAAGCGTCGGGGTTCCCGTAATTCTATGCGTTCTTTTTCTTTGAAAGAAGATTGCTGTTGTTCCATTTCTTTGAAAACTACTGTTAAGACATTGTTCTACCGTTGTGTGGGCAACGAAAACTCCTGCCAGTCATATTCGTCTCCGTACTCGTCGGCTATGGCTATGCGTATGGTGACGTTACCCGTCTTTATCCGTTCTCCGGCACTGATGTTGGCGGTGTATTTCACACCGTTGCGCGGAGTTATTTGCTCTATCATGACCGACGGCGATATGTAAATACGCTTCATGCCCGTGGTTTCCACCACCACCGGCACTACGTTGTAGGCTGTTTTGTTTCCTTCGTTCATGATTTCAAAAATCACTTTACAGTTTTCGCCCGAATTGATGACGTGGTTGCGGCTGTCGTCAATGAAACGTATATTCCGTATCCTCAAGTGGTCGATGGCCGATGCTTGCGGCTGTCTTCCGGATTGCGGGGGATAGGGCTGTGTCCTTTCTATCCGGTAGCTGTACTCCTCCTGCTTTTTGGGGGCTGTGGCTGCATTGGCAATGGCAGCTCCCGCAATGGTTCCTATGATGGTGCCGATGGCGGAACCCCGGTATCCTCCCCGCCAGCCTCCGTTGCTGTCTCCTATCAAGCCGCCGATGGCACCGCCTACATTACTTCCGATGGCAGCTCCTGCGAGCACTGCGTTAGGGTCGCCTACAGCCATCTGGCTTGTGCCGCATCCGCTGAGGATGATGGTTGCTGCCAGGATTCCTATAAAAGACTTTTTCATGTTCATATCCTATAATTATTATATTGGGCAGATTGTTTTATAAAAGGGCTATTCCCAGTAAATCATCTTTTTGGTCATGCCTCCGTCAATGGTGATGTTTTCGCCATTGATGAAGTCGTTTTCGTCTTGACATAGGAATACGCACATACGGGCAATATCTTCCGGTTTACCAACCCGTCCGGAGGGATGTTGCGAATGGTCTTCTGCCCGTAATTGTTCATAATCGTGTGTCTGAATCCAGCCCGGAGAGATGGAGTTGACCGTGATGTGCCACTCTGCAAGCGATAAAGCCAACGCATGCGTCAACGAATAGATGCCTCCTTTGGAAGCTGCATATCCTTCACTGCCCGGTTCACTCATCAGATAGCGCGTAGAACAGAGATTAATGATTCTTCCGTAGGTATTCGTGTTGTTTTGACTTTTGCGGTGTACTGCCAACGCATGTGAAGTAATGAACACCGGACGTAAATTTACAGACAATATTTTATCGAAAGTCTCCACACTCGTTTCTGTGATGGGAGAGAATTCACTGATGCCGGCATTGTTTATAATGATGTCAATATCCCCCCATTCCTTGAAAATATTTTGCAGGCAAAGTTCCAATGCTTCTTTGCTGTTTAGGTCGACGGGATAGAACTGTGCTCCGGTGGCTTGGGCGGTTTGCTGCCCTTTCAGTTCATTCTTGTCACAAAAGGCTACTTGGTAATTAAGCTTGCAGAAAGCTTCTACAATGGCTTTGCCAATACCCCCTGCACCTCCGGTAACGAACACTTTCTTTCCACCTTTTTTGAGGGGAAGTGTCGGCTTATGTAGCGTTTGTGCCTTACCGGATTTTTTCGCTTTCTCCCAAGCTGCTTTGCGTGCCCGGTATTGCTCGTACTGATTTTCAAGATAATTATCGGCCATATATGTTTCCGGTTTTATTGTTTAACTGTCTTTTCTCCGAATAAGTTCACTATATTGATACAAGCCTTCATCTCTCTTCCTCCTTTTTTCCTTGAATTCTCTTTACTTGTTCCTCTATTTCCTCAATCGAAGGCAGTTGACTTTTAATATCTTCGGGAATCAGCTTAGACAGCTCATACTCTGATATGCCGATAGGCTGATTTGTTGATTCCAGTGCATATTGCGCCATTACTTGGTTTTTTGTCTTGCAGATAAGCAAGCCGATGGTGGGTTATCGCCAGGTTTACATTTTAGATGGTTTACGGCACTGATATAAGTACCGAGTTGACCTATAAATTCAGGTTTGAACTTCTGCACTTTTAGCTCGATTACGCAATAACAACGCAGTTCCAAGTGGTAAAAAAGCAAGTCGGGATAGATTGTTTCATCGCCTACTTCCAAAGGCATTTGACGCCCTACGAATGCAAATCCTTTACCCAATTCAAGCAGAAAACGAGTGATATTTTGTGTCAAAACCTTTTCTAACTCTAATTCTTGAAAATCTTTGGTAATGGTCAGGAAATCGAAGTTATAGGGGTCTTTGAGTGTCTGTAGAGCTAGGTCACTTTGCGGTTTTGGTAGCAGACGACTGAAATTGTTTACCGCTTTGCCTTGCCGCTCATAGAGATTGGTATCAAGAAAGTTGAGCAAAACGGCACGACTCCAGCCGTTTTCTACAGTTTCATTCAGATAGAATAGAGCCTTATCCACTTCCTTGCATTGGGAGATGATATAGAGATGATGCCCCCAAGGGATGGAGAAAATTTCTCTTCACCTAATTTGGAAACAACTTGTTGCCAAATTGTATATGGCTCATTATAAAATAGATACCACTGCTTTATACTGCGTATGTTTCTATATGAGAACCCTTTCATATCAGGAAATTCTGCCATCAGCTCACGACTCAACTCTTCGAGAAATCCGCTTCCCCAAGTCATTTCTTTCTGCCGTTCTATAATTTCTGCCCCAGTTGCCAGTAAAGGTGAAGCAGTTCGCTGTTCACGCGTACAGCCGCTTTAATCTGTGCACTACGAATGTCTTGTTTTAGGTGGTTTACCCAATCCTTGAACGGTTGATTTATAGATAGTGCTGTTTTCATATTTTTATTTTCTTCATCGTCATATTCGATGTTTCTATTTCACAAAGTTAAGAAAAAGAATTTATTTCAACTGTAATCCTTTCCGTCTTTTCTACCTCTCCACTTTTACCACACAATATACCATCTCCCCCTCTCTTTCCTTTACCTCATCCCGTGTTGCTGCAATATCCTCCCGAACACGTTCACCCGTTTTGCAGAGAATAGGTATCGCACTATGTCACTGTATTTCCTCCTATATTTTCGCAGGCGATAATTATTCCCCTTGTAGGGCTTCAAAAGGGAATCCGTCTGTTTCCCTAAGGAGAACGGTTTGTTTCAATATGGAGAACAGTTTGTTTCATTAGTAGGAAACTGTTTGTTCCGTTAAAGAAAACAGTTTGTTTTATTGAGTGCGAACAGTTTGTTTCATAGTATGTGAACACTTTGTTTCTTACTGTTGTAACAAAGTGTTCACCGTTGTGAACTAAAGTGTTATCTATATTTTCAGTGATAAAATGACATGAAAAGGGGGCTGAAGATTACCTTTCTACCATTTGTATTCTTCGCTGTAGGAGTCGAAAGCCGGTTCTCCCGGAATGTTGTATTGGTGGAAAGTTCTGCGGATATAGTTCTGGTCTTCGGGGGAAAGGTAAGATTCTTCCCGGTAGAAGCGGTAGTATTTTCCGCGGCCGAAATGGGCTATCAACTGGCTTTTCAGAGGTTGGAGATTCTTGTAGGGAACTTCATCGAGCAAGTGGCTGATTCCCCATGCGACATGTATCTTTTGTGTCGATTGGAAATAGGCGCATTGGCTGCTATCCTCTGGAATACACAGTGGATTGATGATGCGGATGGACGGGTACTCGGGGGTATCGCGAAGGGCGGCTAAGCGATGCAGGCAGTTGTCGGCTTTCGGGCATTGGTTGTTGAAACAGCGTGAGTAGTTGGCAGGTGCTAAAGGTTTCTCGGAAGAATGTTTCATGTTTATATATACTTTGATGAAGCGACAAAGATAGCACTAACTTTTTGATATAGCCTTCTGTTCTCTTGTTTGAAATGCCCCCTCATTGAAAAAACAGCAGCCGGAACCACTGAATTCAGTAATTCCGGCTGTACCGTTCTTTCTTATAAGTATGGATGGACTATTTCACCTGGATGATGTCATAATTCAAGTCACTCACAGCTTCCTGCAGGCTGTCGTTGACAAGGCGCAGGGTTGTGTCGTTCACTACTACGAAGTACACCGGAGTGTCCCCGTCGTTCGGGGTCAGCTTGATGGCTGTTTTCTTCTTGTTGTCGACGTCTTTCTGGATAACTTCTTTCTTTCCTTTGGAAGTAAAGCTCTTGTTCTTTCAGGGCCTTCGGCATCCAGATAAGTTGTTACCAGCGTGTAGCCGCTTTCTCCGTCGGGACCTACACTGTCTACGCTCAATACATACTGGATGCCCGGACCGTCGGCGGCGGGAAGGATTCCTTCGTATACGGCTACGGCAGACGAGTCATTGCCGGTAACAGCCATTACACTTTCGTCCATGGCGACGGCGTCATTGTTCTGAGTTCCTTTGATTGGCAGGATACCAATGCAGCGGCAAGGGCTGCAATCATCATTACTTTTTTCATTGCTTTAATGGTTTAAGTTAATTATAAAGACGCAATAGCGTTTGTTATTCATCTTCTTCTTTCTTGATGACGAGCAGCTTGTCCACCCGTCCGCGGTCCATATCCACCACTTCGAAGTCCAGGTTTTTGTAGCTGAACAAGTCTCCGGCTTTCGGCACCCGTCCTATCAAGAACATGGCAAGACCGCTCAAGGTGGTGAAGTCTTCTTCTTTCAGGTCATCATAGTTCATAATGCCCATCGCCTCCATAAAGTCATCCAGATTCATGGAAGCTTCCACCAGCATGGAACCGTCTTGACGAACAACGATTTCCTCTTCTTCCGTTTCATTCTCTTCGAGGATGTCTCCGAAGATACTTTCCGTCAAATCGTGCAGGGTGATGATACCTTCTGTATTTCCATACTCGTCTACAACAACTCCGAACTTGTTTTTGTTCTTCTTAAACAGCTCTAAAACTTTCTTTGCATACAAACTTTCCGGAATAAACAAAGCAGGGCGTGCAATACTACGTAAGTTGAAGGGTTGTTCGCCGCCCATCATCAAGATGATGTCCTTTACGGAAACCACACCGATAATCTCGTCCTTTCCCCGCTCCACCAGGAGATATTTGCTGAAGTGTTCTTCGTGGATGATACGCAGCACCTCTTCCGGTGTGTCTGTGGGATGGAGCACGACGATGTCGCGGCGATAGGTCATCAGGTCATTCGCTCTTTTGTCCGAGAAGCGGAACACGTCACGCAACATTTCCGTTTCGTCTTTGTCGATGACGCCTTGTTCCGAGCTTTGGTGCAGAATCATCTTCAGTTCGTCTTGTGTCATTTGGCGTTCTTCGCCGCTGTTCAGTCCGATGAGTTTGTTCATCAGTTTGGTGGAAGCGCTCAGCAGGCATACAAACGGATAGGAAATCTTGGTCAGCACAATCATGAAGGGGCTGAGCATGGTGGCCCATCGTTCCGGGTTGTTCAAGGCGATGGACTTGGGCACCAGTTCGCCTATGATGAGCGACAGATAGGTGATGATGGCTACTACGGTAATCATGGCGAGAGTCTTGGCATAGGCGGCTACTCCCGGAATGAGGGCGAACAGCGGTTCTACGTCATCAGCGATGGTGGCACCACCATAGGCACCGGATACGATACCGATAAGAGTAATACCGATTTGGATGGTGGAGAGGAATTTTTCGGGTTCTTCCAGTTGTTTCAATACTCCTTTGGCTCTTTTGTTCCCTTTTCCGACAAGAGTTTCAAGGCGTGCTTTACTTGAGGAGACTAAAGCGATTTCATACATGGCAAAAATGCCGTTCAGAATAAGTAAAAGTAGAATGATAATAAACTCCATAGTGGATTTTGAATAGTTTGTGAGGCAAAGATAATGATTTTTCAGTATTTATTGTTAATATTGCCATCCGTTAGAAAAAATAAACAATAAATAGATGAAAAAAAGAATTATTGCCTTGGGGCTTTTGTGGTGTCTGTCTGCCGTAATGTTGCAGGCGGCACGTGTAGACACGGTGTTGGTGAGAAGTGCAGCCATGAATAAGGATGTAAAAGTTGTGTATGTATTGCCTGATAAGGCTATCGGCAAGCAGGCTTGTCCGGTGGTTTATCTGTTGCACGGTTATGGCGGCAATGCGCGGAGCTGGGTGCAGCTGAAGCCGGAATTGCCGCAGATGGCGGATGAGAAAGGAATCATATTTGTATGTCCGGACGGCAAGAACAGTTGGTATTGGGACAGTCCGGAGAATCCTGCCTACCGTTATGAGACTTTTGTCACCTCGGAATTGGTGAAGTATACAGACGGGAACTATGCTACCATTCCCGATAGCAAGGCGCGTGCCATCAGTGGATTGAGTATGGGCGGCCACGGTGCTTTGTGGAGTGCTATCCGTCATAAGGATGTGTTCGGTGCGGCGGGCAGTATGAGTGGAGGAGTGGATATACGGCCGTTCCCCCAGAATTGGGAAATGAACAAGCAGTTGGGAGAGTTTGCTGCCAACAAGGCATCTTGGGATGCGCATACGGTGGTCAACCAGCTGGATAAGATTGTAAATGGAGACTTGGCGCTAATCATCGACTGCGGTGAGGCCGATTTCTTTCTTGAAGTGAACAAGGACTTGCACAACCGGCTGCTGGCAAGGAAGATAGACCATGACTTCATCACCCGTCCCGGTGGACATACCGGAACGTATTGGAACAACTCCATAGACTATCACGTCCTTTTCTTCGACAAGTTCTTTAAGAAGTAAGTAGTTTATTATTCGATGGTATAGTTCACGGTGCGTGTGTAGTCCTGCTCGTAGCCGTTCCTTATATGCCTGACGACTGCATGGCAGGAAGTGACGATACCCCGGTTATCTAACGTATAAGTATAGGTGGTGGTCTCTTCACTTTCTCCGTTGCTGTCCGGGATGAGTTGGGTAATCAGATAGTTTGCAGGTTCTCCCAATATCTTCCCGTATATGGCAACCGCATGCATGGAAAGCGGATACATGTCCGTAATGAATAGGCTTGGTATTTCGGAGATATTTGCAATTTCATTGCCTGATGGTGTGGTAGCCGTACTGTTGTGCTCAAAAGTGTCAACCTTTTGCTGTATGCGCAATGCCCGGAAGTTGCTGTAGTCTATTGTAATGAATGAGTATTCTTTTCCGTCGTTCAGCTTTTCTGTGATGTTTTCCAGATAGTATTTGTCTTCGGTGTTGATGAGGTAGGAGAAGGTGTAAGTACGGGTATTTCCTGCCATATCCTGACTGGTACAAGTGGTGGCATAACCTTTGTCATTCAGCGTGTAGGTTGATACTGTACCTGCTTCGTCGGTTATCACGGCTTGATGGTCCTTGTATTCGACAGTAGTGGTATTCTCTATCTCGAAGAGTTCGTCTCCTGCTGTAAAGCTCTGTTTGCCGGTGTAGCTGGTCAGCCTGCCTGCACTGTTGTAAAGGTAGGTGTGGGTGGCAGTAACCGGTTGCGCATCGCTCTCTATCACTTCTTTGAGTTCGATTTTGGAGAAAGGAGTGGTGGGGTAGGTTGACGGCTCCGGTTCTGGCGTATCATTGCCATTGTTATCATCGCTGCAAGCTGCCAGTCCGCCGAGCAACAGCAGGCTGAACATGATTCCCGAAAATCGGGTGATGATTGTAACTCTTCTGTTTAGTTTCATCCTATTGGTCTTTTTATTTGATGCGTACGGCATGGCTTGCCCGACGTTCAATGGAGTTTGCGAGTGGTCACTCTTAAAGAACGGGTATCTTCTTGTGCGGGCGGTTGTATGCTTCCGTCGATGGCGCCGAGTGCAGTGCTCAATAAGGCTTCGTTGGTATCTCAAAGGGCAGGAAACGTGACATGTCGCTCATCTCATTCACTACATATCCCGAGTAGGCCGGTTGGAATCCGGATTCATAATCAGATTTCCCTTCCGAATTGTATATCTTGCAGACGATGGGATTCATCGTTATCATCAGTTCGGGGCTGGAGAAATTCCTGGAACCTACATTCTTGCCTACGGTAGTACCGCCGATGATGACAACATCCATATACGGGTCGAGGCAGTTAATCACCATTTCGGAGGCGGAGGCAGTCTGGCTGCTGGTAAGTACGTAGAGAGTATTCAGGTTTAGGTTTGCTCCGTTTCCGATGAGTCCGGAGTTCAGGGTGAACGGTACTATCTGCGGATTGAAGCGGTTGTTGAATTCCAGGTACCCCAACTCTTGTCCCAAGGCGGAGGAAGGTGCAAGCATGGTACACAGCAATTCTGCGCAACTCAGTAATCCACCGTTGTTGTAGCGCAAGTCAAGGATGAATTCGTTGACTTGCTGTGATGCGAAATATTGGAATGCGCTGCGCAGGTCGTTGTCATATTCATTACTGTTGTCCGTGGGGCCGGAACTGAAGTGGTTGTAGACCAGATAACCTATTTTCTTGCTGCCTGATGTATATACATTCTTATAGTGCACCGGGTTGTCGTTGACGGGACGCGCCGATGCTATCTGTCTGGGTTTGTCGTAAGCAACGATGGCATTTTTCTCCACGTCGTAATAACCTACTGTAAGTTCCATGGCACTACTTCCATACAGTTTCTTATAATTCTGTTCAGTAATAAAGTTCCCGTCCATCTTCATAATCCAGTCACCCCGTTTCAGCCCGATTTCCGAGGCCGGGCTTCCGTCGGCAACGTAAAGAATCTGTGCAACAATGGCATTCTCTTCTCCTTCTACTTCTATCTGGTTGGTAGTGAACTGGAATCCGTAGCTGTAATCCGTATAGGGGATGCTGCGGGTAGTGGTGACGCTGACCAGACTGTCGATGGTGGAGAATTTGTCTTCTTCGGATTTGAGCGAGGCAAAGAAAGTGAAAGGGGCTTGAAAATAGTTCAGGTCGTTGGTATGGGGGATAGCGTCTACCCAATAGTACCACACACGCATGGTATCGTCAATCCAGCGGTCTGTCTGGGTCTGTCCGGCATACTCTTTCCAGCGGTCCACCCGCAGGAAGTCAGATAAATGGGAAGAATCAGGGTTCCCAATATGAGTATCAGTATATTTCTTGCTTTCATGGGGGCAAAGATAGTGCAAATTGAGTGCAGAACTTTCATGCTTGCATGAAAAAGTTTTGCCGAAATGCAGTCTATCTTATCTAAAGATAGAAAATTGCTTGCTTATCTACCACAATTGTGGTATAAAATTCCCTAATCTGTGTCATTGTCTGCCCCGGCTTATCGCTCTATCTTTGCAACATCCGAATGAGAAACGGTTTATTCACCTAAAATACAAACGACAATGGAAACAAAGAAATTGCACTTTGAGACTCTACAACTTCACGTTGGACAAGAACAACCCGACCCGGCAACTGATGCCCGCGCCGTACCTATCTATCAGACAACTTCGTATGTATTTCGTAATTCGGCCCATGCGGCAGCCCGCTTTGGCTTGCAGGACCCGGGGAATATTTACGGGCGGTTGACGAATTCCACCCAGGATGTGTTCGAGAAACGTGTGGCGGCTCTGGAAGGCGGTGTTGCCGGATTGGCCGTAGCCTCGGGTGCGGCAGCCATCACTTATGCCTTTGAGAATATCACCCGTGCAGGCGACCATATCGTGGCAGCTAAGACCATCTACGGCGGAACGTATAATCTGCTGGCTCACACATTACCTGCCTACGGGGTTACCACTACTTTTGTGGACCCGGGCAATCTGGACAATTTCGAGAAAGCGATTCAGGAGAATACCAAGGCAGTATTCATTGAAACGCTGGGAAATCCGAATTGCAACATCATTGACATTGATGCCGTTGCTGAAATAGCACACCGTCACCGGATTCCTCTGATTATAGATAACACCTTCGGTACTCCTTACTTGATTCGTCCCATAGAGCATGGGGCAGATATTGTAGTCCATTCGGCAACGAAGTTCATCGGAGGGCATGGTACGTCCTTGGGTGGTGTTATTGTAGATAGCGGCAAGTTCGACTGGGTGGCCTCGGGGAAGTTTCCCCAACTGACGGAACCGGACCCGAGTTATCATGGAGTACGTTTCGTCGACGCTGCCGGTCCTGCTGCCTATGCCATCCGTATCCGTGCCGTATTGTTGCGTGATACCGGTGCCACAATCAGTCCTTTCAATGCTTTCATTCTGTTGCAAGGATTGGAGACGTTGTCGCTTCGCGTGGAACGTCATGTGGAGAATGCCTTGAAAGTGGTTGAATTCTTGAAGAAGCATCCCAAAGTGGTTGCCGTGAACCACCCGTCCCTGCCCGAGCATCCTGACCACGCGCTTTACGGGAAATACTTTCCGAATGGAGGCGGTTCTATCTTTACGTTTGAGGTGCGGGGCGGTGTGAAGGAAGCGCAGACGTTTATTGACAGTTTACAGATATTCTCGTTGCTTGCCAATGTGGCTGATGTGAAATCCCTGGTTATCCATCCTGCCACCACTACCCATTCCCAATTGAGTGCACGGGAATTGGAAGAACAAGGCATCAAACCGGGCACGGTCCGCCTCTCCATCGGGACAGAACATATCGATGATTTGCTGGACGACTTGTCCCAGGCATTTGACAGAATTTAAAGAATAACAGTATACGATAGAATGAATATTGCTGTATTATTGTCGGGAGGTGTAGACAGCTCCGTGGTGGTACATCTCCTTTGCGAACAAGGTTACCGTCCTTCTCTATTTTATATCAAAATAGGGAGGGACGATGCCGATTATATGGACTTCTCTGCGGAAGAGGATATGGAGATGGCTTCTGCCATTGCCCGGCGTTATGGATTATCGTTGGAAGTAGTGGACCTGCACCGGGAGTATTGGGACCAGGTGGCGGCTTATGCCATTGATAAAATAAGACGTGGCTTGACTCCCAATCCGGATGTGATGTGCAACAAGCTGATAAAGTTCGGGTGCTTTGAGCAACGTGTGGGAAGGATTTCGATATCACGGCAACCGGGCACTACGCCACTACGGTGTTGAGGGATGGAAAGACATGGCTCGGTACCGCTGCCGATTCCGTGAAATACCAGACCGACTTTCTGGCACAGATAGATTATCTGCAAGTTTCAAACTGATGTTTCCATTGGGCAGACTGATGAAGAATGAGGTTCGTGACATAGCCCTGCGTGCCGGATTGCCCAGCGCCAGACGTCGTGACAGTCAGGGCATCTGCTTTCTGGGAAAGATTGATTATAATGATTTTGTGCGCCGTTTCCTTGGCGAAAGGGAAGGGGATATTGTGGAGTTGGAAACGGGTAGAAAGTTGGGCAAGCATCGGGGCTATTGGTTTCATACCATCGGCCAGCGTAAAGGATTGGGGTTGGGTGGAGGACCGTGGTTTGTTGCCCGCAAGGATGTGGAGGAGAATGTGATTTACGTGTCCCGCGGATGTGATACGGCATTGCAATACGGCTATGAATTCCGTATGTACGATTTTCATTTCATTACGGATAATCCCTGGAAGGGAGCGCAGGAAGAGGTGGAGGTGACTTTCAAGATACGCCATACGCCGGAGTTTGTCAAAGGCAGGTTGCAAAAGGAGGCGGAGGGTTACCGCATTGTTTCGGAAGAAAAGCTGCAAGGCATTGCTCCGGGCCAGTTCGGAGTGGTGTATGATGCTGATGCCCGGCTGTGTGTCGGGAGCGGGGAGATTTATATATAATATTCCACCAAGTCTACGATGCCTGCCTTCATGGCATATTTGGTGGCTTCGTGCGCATTGTTTACACCCAGTTTCCGGAAGATATTCTTCCGGTGGCTGTTTACCGTATGGAAGCTGAGGTTTCGTTCGGCAGCTATTTCTTTGGTTGTTTTCCCCAGGGCTATCTCTTTTAGGATGCTCCGTTCGGCAGTAGTCAGTAAATCATCTTTGATGGTAGGATGAGTGGGGGAGGAGGAACCGTTGCCTGCGAGCAGCAGGTTACTGACGTGATTACAGATGAATCGCTCCTTGCGTGAGGCGCATTGTAGTGCGGTCAGTATCTCTTCTTTGGAATTATCCTTCAGCGCTACGCCGAATGCCATGCTGCTGAACAATACCTGGCGCAGGAACGGTAGGCTCAATTCGTCGGAAAAGAGTAGCCAATCGGCTTCCTTGAAGCGTTCGTGAAGTACCATTAGCTCTTCGGCTCCCGAAAAATCAAAAAGGGTATAGTCCAGAATGACAACGGCGGTGGGATGCAGGCGTAGTTGCTGTATCAGTTCTGCCTTGTTGTCGGCTTCCAGCAGCAGGGAGGTGTCTTTCTGTCTGCCCAATAGGAACATCATGCCTGCTTTGGTAATATCTTGATTGTCTGCAATGATAAATTCTCTCATGACATTGGTATATAAAAAACTCCGCTACAAATGTACACTTTTTAGTGTGATTTGTGGCGGAGTGGGAATATATATATTTATATAAGGGTTTTACCAGGAACGTCCCTTGAATATGTTGGATTGTTCCAGCGGAACCAGGTTCCCGCTCAAAGTCATGGTGTTGGAGTTGAAGTTCGGGCTGATGGTTACGGTTGCGTTATTCCCGCCATTGGTCAGCGTAAGGAATATCTGGGCGGAAATGCCGATACCCTGGATGCTGAAGTTACAATTCACGTTGCCCCGTTTGTCGGTAGTCATTTGGATGTCCGATACGGTTCCGTCTACTGTTACACCGCCAATGCCGTTAGGACCTGGGTATACGGTGTTGAAGGCTACCTGCACGGTGCCACGTCCTTGGTTGACCAATACGAAGTTGGTGTTGGAGTTTACAAATGCGGTCTGTCCGTTGCGGAACATCACTTGGTCTGCCTCCATTACGAACTGGTGAGCTTTCAAGGCCGCCATTGCGTCATCGTACGAAATGGCATCCTGTGCTTGTTCTTCAGCTTTCAGGCGTGCACGTTCTGCGTCTCTTTGGGCTTTACGGTCTGCGCGCTTTTCAGCTCTACTCTCTTGTGCATACATGGTCGTTGTTGCCATGCTTACCAATACTACTGCTGCTAATGCAATAAACTTTTTCATAATCGAATCTTTTTTTGTTTAGGTTTAAATAAATTGTTCGTTATAAGTTTATTGCAAGAACAATGCCTATCCAGGATTGTTCACCGGTTTTTTAATTATTTTATATCCGATAGCAGCAATAAAGATACTCATTACCGGACTGATAAGGTTGAAGAAGCAATAGGGAAGGTAGGTCAGTGTGGGTACACTCAAAATGGTGGCTTGCGTCATGCCGCAGGTGTTCCATGGGATAAGCGGGGAGGTGACGGTAACGGCATCTTCCGTGGTACGGCTAAGTAGCCGGCTTTCGTAGCCTTTCTTTGCGTAAACGTTGCTGAACATGTTTCCGGTGAGGATAATGCTGATGTACTGGTCTGCCGTGGCAAGGTTCAGGAACAATCCGGAACATACGGTGGATGCTACCATGCTGGCTGTATTCTTCATGAAGCGGACGAATAGGGAAGTGATGCTTCCTAGCATGCCGCTTGCCGTCATGGCTCCACCGAAACACATGGCGCAGATGATGAGCCAGATAGTATTCATCATTCCTGCCATACCTCGTGTGGCAATCAGTTCTGTCAACATGTCACTGTCAGTTTGTAGACTGGTACTGCCATAGAATGTCATCATTATCCCTTTGAACATATTCCCACCTTCCGCTATCTCATTCAGTAGTCCCGGTTGGAAGATGAAGGCGAATATCCCTGCCAGCAGAGTGGAGAGAAAGAGTGTGATGACGGAAGGCACTCTCCGGGCAATCAGTATTCCCGTAATCACGGGAACAGCCAGTAACCAGGGAGTAATGTTGAATTTGGCGTCCAATGCTGCCGTAAATTCCGCGATCTGTTGTGTATTGTTCGTTTCGTGTGTGAGTCCCATTACTGTAAAGATGACAAGGGTGATGAGGAGAGAGGGGACGGTGGTGATCATCATATAGCGGATATGGCTGAATAACGGTGTTTCCGTTACGGATGAGGCAAGGACTGTGGTATCCGATAACGGTGAAATTTTGTCTCCGAAATAGGCTCCCGAAATGATGGCACCGGCTATCCATCCCTCTTCAAAACCTTGTGCCTTACCTATGCCCAAAAGGGCGATACCGATGGTGGCGATAGTGGTCCATGAACTTCCCGTCATTACTGATACCAATGCACAAATAATGCAGGTAGAAGCAAGGAAAAAATTCGGATGGATAATCTGCATACCATAATATATAAGGGTAGGTACCACCCCACTTATCATCCATGTGCCGCTCAAAGCACCGATAATCAATAGAATAATGATAGCTGTGGCAACACCTGAAATGTTGTTGGTGATGGCAAGTTCATAATCTTTCCAAGGGATGCGGTAGAAAGCCATGCCGATAAAGACACACATACCAGTGGTGGCAAGCAGGGAAATCTGGCTTCCTCCACTCAAGGCGTCACTTCCGAAAGTATGGATGGTGGCGAACAGCATTCCTACGAGAAAAGCGATGGGAAATAGAGAAACGAGTGGAGAGGGTATTTTCTTTGCTGAATTCATAGGGTTGTTTTTGACTATGCTTGGTTGACGAATCTATTATTAATCTGTCGTTTATAGTTTGATGCGACAAAGGTATAACAATTCTGTTCAATATCTTCCTTATCCTTTGCATGACAAATAAAAATTATCAAATCTTTGCGTTTGCTTGGAAAAATGATAGTATCCTTGTTATTTCTTGCTGTAAAGGGTGATAGACAACGATATTATTGTTAAAATAACGCCGGTGCCGACCACGCCACTCCATCCCCAAGTCTGCCAACTGCTTCCTGCAAGGAAGGTACCCAAAGAGCCGCCGATGAAGTAAGTGGTCATGAAAATCGTATTTACCCGATTGGAGGCAGACGGGTAGATGTCGAAAATACTGGTCTGGTTGCTGAGTTGGATACATTGCATGCCTATGTCTATAAGAATGACACCGGTAATGATACCTGCATAGTTGTTTCCGCAGAAAAAGAGCGAGGCCCATGCAAGCAGAATCATTCCGCAACCGATAAAGTTGAAATTGCGTATGCCTACCTTTTTTACATATTTTCCTACAAAAGATGCGGTTAAGGCTCCGGCAATGCCGCAGAGCCCTAGTATGCCGATGACATCGCTGGATGCATGGAACGGGGCTTCTCCCATTTTGAATGCAAGGCAGGACCACATGGCAAGGAATGAGCCAAAGGCCAGTCCTGCACGTATCGAGTAGATTCGTAGAGAGGGGTATTCTCTTACTAATGAGAAAAGAGACTTCATCAGCCCGGAATATTTGCCTTGGAAAGTCGGTTGTATGTCCGGTAGTACCTTTAATACAACGATAGCGCATAGTAACATCATTCCAGCGGCGATGAAGTACATTTCACGCCAGCCAAGCACTTCACCCACAAATCCGCTGACAACACGTGATGCAAGTATTCCAGTCAGTAATCCTGAGATGACGACACCTACATTCCGTCCCTTGTTTTCGGGGCGTGAGAATTGCGAGGCAATCGGTACAAATATTTGGGGTATCATGGAGCAGATGCCGGTAATGAGTGATGCTGCCCAGATGATGTAGATGTTCGGTGCCATGGCAATGGCTAGAAGGAAAATATGAGTAGGAAGAAATTCGTCAGGATGATATTCTTGCGTCGATAGAGGTCTCCTAATGGGACGATGAACAATAATCCCAGCGCATATCCGATTTGTGTAATCATGGCAATGAGGTTCGTTTTGAATTCAGAAACTTCCAATTCATGCCGCATGATATTAAGCAGGGGTTGATTGTAATACAAGTTGGCTACGGACACGCCAGCTACGATAGCAAGTGTCCAGAGTATATGTGCCGGTAATCCTCCGTTTTCTTTCAGTTCTTGTTTCATGCTGCAAAGATAATGTCTTTCTGTTTCATGCGCAAGATATGTGAGTATGATAAGAATATGTGTGAAGTGGTATCATCTTTTTAGCCTTTCCGTTTGTTATACTATTATTTTGTTTGAGAATAATTGATTGGAGCTATCTTGGATAAGCGGAATGTTGTATTGATATTTAAAGATACGTTGGGCATGGGAAATGAATGGTTTAGAGAGTTGCTGGGTATGAAATACAGGTGGACGAAATGCAGGCTCTTCTAGCAAACGAGGGTTGGTAAGGTGAATTCGATGACTCAAGGAACCTACCGTTCCCCCATTAGACCGCCTCCTGATGACATACTTGGGATTATCCTGCTATTGACTGAAAACTCGGGTATATATTAGTATGAATCATTATTACTTAAACTTATAATAGTATGAAACATTTATCGATAATAATAATAGTAGTGTCATTATGCGTTTTCCTGCTATCCATCGGTGTATATCATAAGGTTCCCTGGTCTGTTCTGCCAATAGTGGCTAGTGGAATCTGTATATTATGTTGGCTTTTGTTCCATTTGCTCTGTATCAGTGAAGAAAGAGATTTACTGAAAGAGGGAAATCAGTATTTCATTGATACCTTTCAAAACATACGTAATCCCATTTCTTTGATTAAGACACCGTTAGGGGCAGTTTACGAAGGAGACTGTCCGGAAGACATAAAGAAGGAACTGGCTGTTGCACTTCATCATATAGGCGGGCTGGAGCAGCACTTGATAGCGTTGATGGGGTTGAAACAACTATTTGGCAATTCTGGTAGCCTGGTAGTTGCAGAACATGAAATCGGCGCATTTATGAGGAAGAAAGTGTCTTTTTTACAGTCTCATGTGGATGGGTTGCAGATGAAGCTGGATTTGGTTCCGGATTTTGACTATGCAAGCGCTTGGTTTGATCCGGGAAAGATATCTCCGGTTATCGACCGGTTTGTATTGAGTGCCATCGAGTGTTCTCTGCCGGAAACGCACCTCTCGATGCAGGTTTCGTTGAAGGGAGATTACTGGGCAATCAGGATTAAGGATACAGGCAACAAGCGATTTCTGAAATGTTGCAGATGGTACTCGTCGCGGCTTCCTATTCTGCGACCTCTGCATGGCAAGCAGTATGGCATGGGCGGTGTGTTTTTTGACAAGTTGATGAATATATGTGACGGGAAAATACTGACTTTGGAAAAGGAGGCTCTGCTTCGATTTCCCATAAGATGTTCGTGTGCGGTTTCGGGGGGGTATACATCCTTAAATATTCCGGACACTTTTCAGGTGAATGAGTCGGAAATGGCTTTCCATGGTTTCTCGAAGAAAAAAAATATGGATAGACCTTTAGTGATACTTGCGGATAATGACAAGGGATTCAAGGATTATCTTGAGAAACGTTTATCGGAATGTTTTGTAGTGAGGAGCTTTGATGACGGTCAGGAAGCATTGGAGGTAATATGTGAAGAGTATCCGGATTTGGTGATTTGTGATATCATGTTGAAAGGTATGAGCGGTGAGGAACTTTCTTCTAAACTGAAGACGTCGAGGGACACCTCCTTTATTCCGGTGATATTGATGGGGGCGCACATTGATGTGAAACGGCGGGAAAAGCGTTGTTCTTCTCAAGCTGATCTCTTTGTATGTAAGCCCTTTAATCTGGAGGACCTTAAAGTGGAAATATCCATATTGATAAATAATAGCCGTTTTCTTCGGAAGACATTTCTTCAGAAAGTTTTTGGAGAAGATTTTTTAACGAAACCTATGGAGCGGGCTCAGCAGGATGCCAATCTGGCATTTTTGAATGAAGTGAAGCTTTACATTATGGAGAATATGGATAAAGAGGATTTGACAGTAGATGATATTGCCTCCAGGATGTGCATGAGCCGGACAACCTTTTATAATAAGTGGAAGTTGTTGACGGGAGAAGCACCCAAATATTTGATTTCGAGAATCAGGATGGAGAAGGCACGGGAACTTTTGGAAAGCGGAAAATTTTCTGTGACTATGGTTGCTGAAATGGTGGGTATGCGAAATCTGAAAAACTTCAGAGGCAGGTATAAGGAGTATTTTGGAAAAACACCGAAGGAGTTTATGAAAAAAGTATGATATTTATCTGAAGAAAACTTTCATAGAAAGGCTGTCACATATTAGATAATGGACAGCCTTTGTTTTGAAATGGGAGATAGGAGAACTGAACATCCTAAGCTATCTATAAAGGAAAATCTCTCATCGTTTTCGTTTTGGGGATAACTGGGTATATATGATTAGCTTTACTTGCCGATGCAGCATATTTACACTATTGAGTGTTAGCGTTTTGCTCTTTTAAATGGTACAAACCTTGTTTTTACAATTACATTGAAAGTATCGGGAAATTCAATGTGTTGATTTTCAGGTTTTTCGATATACGTGTTGTACCGCATTTTTTCAGCCTGTTTGCGGGAGTCTCCAATCAATTTTAGAAGATTGATTTGGTGGGTGTTACCGCATTGGGGTTACAAATGGTTTGCAGCGACAAAGATATGAAAAATGGGGTACATGGTTCAAAGAAAGTGCAGAACTTTTGTACAAGCATACTTCATATTTGATTATTTGTAGTGCTTTTGTACAGTAATGAAAGAACCGCAAAGTGAATTCAGTTAAAAAGTTTACTCTATTTTACTTATTCAAAATCTGAATTGTATTCCTCTGCTATTGCATCACTTGTCATTATCTCTCAAATAGTTTAATGACAAAACGTATATCTGTTTTTCCGATTTATCATCAAACGGTTCTTCTTCAAAACCTCCAAACTTGTGAACAATACCAAACCCAGCTTGCTCCAGATATGAATCCAATTCTTGAGGGAAAAACAATCGCATATCCAAATTTTGGGTTGAATGAAACTCTTCGTTTATAAAATAGTACCACTCAATTCGGTTGATTTGGGTTGCACACTCGTAACGCATGGTTTGTTTTATTAAAACTTCTCGGCCATCGTCCGTTGTGTATTCGGCAATCATGGCTTGGCCTTTTTCGTTCTCGACAATATACTGAATGTTGGGATTAAAGCAATCCAACAGAAATAGCCCTCCTTCTTTGAGATGGTTCCTAACACATGCTAACGCCTTAAACAGATCTTCGTTTCGATATAAATGGTGGATTGAGTTAAACGGAATAAAGATAAAGTCGAATTTCTCTTGCAAGTCCAGTGTTCTAATATCCGCTTCAATGAAATTAATCTCTAATCCTGCTTCGGTAGCTTTCCACTTTGCTTGCTCAAGCATTGACGGAGTGTAATCTACGCCACAAATATTATATCCCTCCTGTGCAATTGGAATAGTGAGCCTACCCGTACCACAGCAGAGTTCAAGTATTCGAGCCTCTTTGTTGGTAGGAAGCCACTTTTTATAGAATTGCAAATCTGAGAGAAAGGTATTCAATCTATCGTAAATATTTGCGTCGTATATCAACTCGCCGACTTTATAATCTGTTTTCATTTTAGAAATTTATATAGATAGTAAAGTATTGTATCGTGTTGTTCTCTTTTTCCTTTGTTATCCATATCCCCATGTTTAATATCATCTAATTGAATAACTGAGATATGATACTTTTGTTGTTCTTCTACTGTCGGAATTACATTTTCGTCTGCTCCGTAGTCTGAACCTCTCAACGTATAAACTTTAGGAGAACTGCATCGTGGCATTACCATTCTTCTGTGATCTAAAGATATAATCTTTTGAGCCATCGTTGGATGTTTGGCTGCAAATAACATTGCCATATCTCCACCGTTGGAATGTCCCATAATAGTAATGTTATTCCAACTCAGTTTGGGCTTGAATTTCTTAAACTCTTTGATGGTAAACAATATATTCTCAACACCTCTTTCCCAGTTGGGCATTCGTGTTTTCATAAAGTTGCCACTCATCGCTAACGGCAGGTCATTTGGCAATTCATGCTGAATACTTATCACGTAATAACCTTTCATAGCTAATGGCTTTGTTAAGCATGAGTATGATATATACGAATCAGGAGCATTTTGTCCATATCCATGATTGAATATAATGACCGGAGTATGTTTGTTTACGTGTTTTGGTTCATATATAGCAATTGGAACAATGCGCTCTCTTTGTGCATCATATAAATTTACTGTATATTCAGTTTGCGCAAATAGCCGTAAAGTGCAAAACAAGAATCCTATGAGGAGTATGTTCCTATTTTTCATTTTGTTCTTTTAATCTTTATACTGTTCGTTGATTATACTGTTTTAAAAATTCCATTTCACCGGCTTGTTTTAATAGTTTTTGATTGGCAACAAAGTCTTGTCCATATTTCAGCCATCGTTTTGCGAAACTTTTAAATTTTGCACATGGAAAGGCTTTACATTGATAACAATGAGTGATTCCTTTTTCGGTACAACAAAGATGAAATGTTTTACATCTCTCACACCTTTCTTTGTTTTGCTCAGCGCCTAAACAGGGTTTCTTGTCTCGCGTATAAGTGGGACAACCACCACAAAATACACCGCAGGCAGGAACACGACTGTAATAGGTTTTTATAATGATGCTCTCTGGAATATTCCGTTTAAAATATACCATATCTTTCAGCAACACCCCATCTTCAAACATCTGATGATCGTAGTTGTCAGTGAAGAAGTTTTCTATTCGATGTGAATATTCAAATCCACAACTTTTATAGAAGCTAACAGAACTTGGCACATCACCCGTGCCAACTATCATCTGGGTGTACTTTCCAGCATAGTGCTTAACTAAATAATTTATCAGCCTCTTACCGTATCCCTGTCGTTGTGATTCGGAAGTCACTGCAATATTCTTGAGTTCGCAAATTCCGTTCGTTTCATCTGCGACGACACAAATAGCCTTTACACCATTGTCATTAAGCACAAACATGTCTCCACGCTCTAAGTAACGGTCGATCATAGATTCCTGCTCGTCAGCAAGTAGCAATAGGTCTATGTATTGTTTCTTGTTTTCTGTTAGTAGAATTATATCCATTTTTATTCGCTACATTATAATAGCACTGATATGTTTTCCATCGGGTGCAGTTGTTGCAAATTTTGCAATAACTAGCTTTGTACCCAGTACATCCTTTAAAAATATATTTCAATTGTTTGAGCTTTCGTTGCAACTTCTATGGTTACTCTACAACCTCCCAATGCCCCGATTTATTAGAACCAACACGCTTAATTAAGCCTTTCTCTTTCAATGTAGCCATGATACGTTCACCCTGCCGTAAGGATACCGAGAGCGATTCTGCCACCTCTTTTGCAGTTATCCGATTATTAATTCGAATAAGTTCTAATGTGCGCTGTTCGTTTATACCGACATTTATACCGACATCGACACGAGGCTCTAAACCTTCATCTTCTATGGAAGCCTGATAATTACGAATTGTCTGCTCCAAGTTGCGTATATGTTCATCAAACATAAAGTTGTGAAATAGCTCTATATCATCGTTTTCACGAGTAGTGATAAGAGCCTCAATATATTCGGCTTTACGGTCTTTGTTGATATTGGTGGGGATGAGCCTAAATTCAAACTGCAATTGATTCATAAGCAAACGAGACATTCTGCCGTTACCGTCAGCCCAAGGGTGGATAGTTACTAAATGAAAATGTGCATCGAAGCTCAATTTGTAGCATTCTATAATATTTGCCTTTGAAAGAGCCTTGCGTCTTTGATTTATATTTTTGCAGAGTTCCGATAACTTTATTAGCACCTTAGAGTAGTTCATATAAGAACGTCCTCCGGTGCCTGCCGTGACATTCAGTAAATGTAGATCTCCATTTGCAGACGAAAATTCCCCCAAGGCAGTTTGATAGGTTGTTCCTGTATTCTTCAAAACCACAGAAGATAGCTTCTTAAGCATTTCAACAGTAATATCACTATGGCTCTTTGCAAAAGCAATAGATTGCTCGTATGCTGCTTTCAGGTCTAAGTTCATTAACTGTTCGGTCATTGAACGATCTTTTGCGCTGATGCCCTCATCGAATAAAAGTTGGTTTTCTATTTCGGTGACGGTAGAACCCTCAATAGCTGTTGAATGGGTAATAATAGAGTAGAGATAGAATTTATTGTAATCTATCTGTTGATTTATACCCAGTTCTTTGAACTGGGTTAATAGAGATAATAACTTTTTCTTTCTGTTCATTATTCCATAAATTATTACTTAATGTTAATTCAAGATAGATTTTCCTCTTCTATATTCAACCCCAACTGCATAGCCGACTCCTTTACTACTTTGTAAACCTGTGCTGACTCATCCAATGGATTTAAACTTGTGGTTTTAGCCTTAAAAGATATTTCTATTTCCAAACCATTATTTTTGAGAGGAACAACAAAGCTGGAGAATAAATCAGTCCAGCGTTCAACTGGTACTTTCCCAGATACTTTGATGGACTTGAATTTCCGTATCTCATCAACAGATTGGGAGGAGTCCGTTTGCTCTGATTTCTCTTCGGCTGCTGAATTCCATCCAACAGGTTGTTCTTCGGTAGAACTTTCTTCAGGCTCTTGTTGATTATTAATAGATTTATCAACTAACCAATATTGCGGATCGGTAACATCTAAGAATGGAACAGATTCATGATGATAAATGCGATTGTAGTTTCCTTGTTCACCACAAGCTACATTAAAATCACCATTCTCGCAATACCTTTGAATACTTTGACTGACAGTTTCCACTCCACAAATCATGGGTTTGTCATCAAAGCGTAGAAAGGCCTCATATAAGTCGTTAACTTGTATGGGTTGCTCTATTGTAGGGTATAAGCCACTGCTGCGTAGAGTTCCTAGGCCAATTGACTTTTCAAGTAGCCATTCTTCTTCTTTTATATTGTTAAAAAGATTGCTACTTAGTTGCGTGTTAAAATCTTGCGCAAAATCTTTAATCTCAATTTTCTCTAATCCCTCGCTTACAGAGTATTTACATACAATATTATAAGCTGCAATAAGTAAAGTATTTGCTTGTTTATCGTATTCGGCTTTGCGCTCTAAAATATCTTTCTTCTGTTCTGGTTCTATCTGCCCACTATATTCAGCTTGTATTTTCGCACAAGCCAAATACTCAAGTAGCTTACTATGTAGCATACCTAAACCTATTTCAGAGCATGCCAAATATAATATAGTATTCCTATATATGCGACTACTATTGCCTTTATTTTGAGCTATTTGCTCAATTTGCTTTTTGGTTTTGGTATTTATACTTCCTGGCTGTGTTGCATACTCAGGACCGAGTATCACCAACGTAAGATTTTTCTGTTCAGGAATATCATTGGCTGGATTAACCAGCACCTTTATTTTTGATATGTTACGGGTTTGTGCATTTAGCCGATTGATGATTTCTCCCGAAATATCCGCTTGGCCTATTTCTGCTTTAGCCTGATTTACCAAAATATTGATATTAGGTTTGGATTGAAACCAATAACTGCGTGAGCCAACATTAGTGGAATAGAGATAATGAGCTACTTGTTCCAATTTGTTTAATGCACTATTTACTTCACTATGATTGAATGCACTAGGTTTCAAAATACATAGTTTTAGTTCTTCAATAGTCAATCCTTTGTTTTGTAAATTACCCAATGAAGCCATTAATATGGTGGTGGCTATACCTTGGGTCAAGTTATATTTACCGATATTGTTGTTAGGATCTTCATTATCTATTTTATAAGCATTGCTTGAGGTACCTATGACATCAGCATGAATCACTGTTTCCCACTGACTTCCCATCAGACTGGTTATAGTACCTGTCAATGTTGGCAGATTACTAAGGTTGACGTCTGAGGTATGGATTAATGCCTGGGTACCAGTTAATGATCCCCGTCGTGTCCACAAATCCTTCACGATGGATGCTAATAATCGTAATACTCCACGAGTACGCTGGAAACGAGAATCCTGTCCCCATTTTAAACGAAACATATCAATCAATTCTGGATGGAAGGGATAAGATTTGCGCATCTTGTTAATATATTCCATGCGGTCGGCTTGATTGGGTAAATCGGAACGTCGATTATGATATGTATTCTTGTAACGGTTTAAAACAAGCTCTATCACTTGTGGATTCCCAATATTGTCGAATAAACGACGGCGAACGACTTCAAATATTTCTTCATCTTCGACGGGTTTGATACTTGTTCCAACCCGGACAATACGATTTTCTAAGGCAGTCAGTATCTGTTGACCGATAGCCGATGAAGCAACTTCCGTTGCGCTAGCGGGTAATGTGGCAATTAATACGCAGCGAGGTACGGAAGATACCACCTCGGTCAGTGTTTGCATAAAACCAATAGTCTGATCGGATAGACTTCCTTTTCCTATCATGACTGCCGATGCTTTATTACAATAGTCTGCTAACTCATCAATTAGTATAAGAGCAGGGGCTGACTTTTCCAAAATGGGTCGAAATAAATTGGCTGCCGGCGAAATCCGTTCTATGTCATTCTTTTTAATTAAGTTGTATCCTTCTAAACCTCCTAATTGATAAGCTAGTTCTCCCCATAAGGTATTAATGGTGATTCCATCATCGGTGGTTCTGCCTTGTGATACATCAGTGGTATTATTGGTAAACACTGCTACTTGTGCATTCTCAAACTGAGGAGCTACTTTACTGTCTAAAATATGTTGAGTATAAGCTGAAGAGAGCAGAGATTTTCCAGTTTTTGTAATGTGGTATAAAGAGATCAGCGTATGCGTTTTACCGCCTCCGAATCCAGTCTGTAGAGAGATAACCCGATTATCGGTTTCTTCACCGTTCAACGCGCGGACAACTCGGTTAGCTATATCGCGCAATCCAGCTGTGATATAGGTCTTTTCAAAAAACATGGTCGGATTGCTATACACCTCTTGTCCGATGCCCATAGCCACTTCGCTAAGGTTTGCTGCAAAAACAGATTCATCCAGTGAACCGTTGCGGATGTCATAATGAGGATATACATTCGTATACCAGGCCGGTAGAGGGGAGTCTTCGGAGAACGAAACTGTAGAAGAAGCTTCTGTGGTGACAGGTGTCTCTATTTGAATAGTAGGTTCATTTCCTCTATTTTTTATTGTATCTATTTCTGTCACTAAATCAGGCATCTGAAGTAATTTAGCTACTAGTTTCATAGTGCCAAAAGCTCTATCTATCTCGTCTTCATCCAATGGCTGATAGTGGTTGCATTTATTACGTACTTCTTGTATCTCTTGCAGATAGCTAATAAGTTTATTTGCCTCCTTGCTACTCCCTAATTCATCGGTTAGTTCTTGCTTAAAGGCAATGGCAAAGCTTGAGAGATTGCTATAATCTACCAGTTGCTTACGGTCACTATCTGCGGATAGCGACTGAACAGCTTTATTCCAGGTGTTTTGTTTGTCCGGTTTAAGCCGTGCAAAGAATACGCCTTCCCAAGGTTCATTCTTAAATTTCTCCAGTAAGAACCCCACGACGAATGGACGCATGGCTTCAATAAAAATACTGAGTGCTTTGGATAAATTATCATTCATAATCATTCTGTATTTATTAAAATCCTAAATTCATTTGTGTAGCCTGACCAGTTATATCCTTCTGGCAAGACTGTATTAACTCCTCACTATTGGCAAGCAGCTCATTTACTTGTTTCAGGTCATCTCCATCGGGTAGTAACTCTTTCAGGGAGGCCAATACACGCCAAAAACTATTATTAGCTTCAGAACCAACCAGCTTAATAAGACGCAATAGTTTAGGGCGATTTTCTTTTGACCATAACATCATCGCTTGTTGTACTTGGTCTATTAATGGATCACTGATGTTAGTGCCTTGTACTTCGCCTGTAATTCGTTCTGTGTAGGAGGCCAAATGCTGCTTATTTCCATCTTTAATAAGTAAATGATGATGGAATATGTCGCTAACATCTATATTCATGCCGATGCGTGTGAATTTTGCAGCATCATCAAAATCAGTTTCTCCCATACCGTTCATTTGCAACCAGCCAATGTAGAATTTGGTATATTCATCTCCTTCAAAACCTCTGAGCAAAGCATTGAAAGCTGCTGTTTTTGCCAGTTCTAAAAGTTCCGCTACAGTCACTTCGCTTCCATCAGCTTTCTCTACTTTTTCATATTTGCCGAATTCACTTACTGCTTGTCCAAAGCATGCGGTTAATAGATCGGCACCACGAAAACCTAATCCATAAAGTTTTTCTACTTCTGTATTAACTTTTTCTTCAATGGCTCGTTTCACTTGTTTGAAACTGCCATAGCCTAAGCGCTCGGAGGGGCGACAGGAAACGGTAACGGAAGACTCAAGAGCAGCACTTGCCAGTCCCAAACTTCTATTTGCCATTTCTGTATCCATAGGCCAGCTACCTGTAATGTTCATGCGGGCACTTAGAATAGAATTACACAACGTGGTCCATGCTTCTGTTGTTTGGTGGGCAAACATTATACTGACAATATCAGACGTTTGTTGTTCTATTGCATCAAATATATCTGTGAGTTTCTTTTCAAAGTATAATTTAGCTTCTTGTTCGCTATTGTTATGATGATGTTTTAGTGCAGTACACTCCTCTGATTTAGGTGTTTGTGGTGTTGAAAAGTTTAATGAATATGTGTCATTTAATGTTCGCTTTAACCAAACGTAGAAAAAGTCTGATATATCCGCATAGGCAATCGCATCATAATATGGAGGGTCTGTAATCACAGCTGTCAGTTTTTTTTCTCCAAATTGTTTTTTTTCTCCACTGGAAGCATTTTTTAATATAGTCTCAAAAGAAGAATTACTTTCTGATTCTATATATCGCAGTATCCATTCGAGTTGGTTTGTTGCGCTGCCAGAACTACTACAAAAAGGATTGGATTCCGGATAGTCGAAAACCATAGCAATAGCTTGTCTGCTGAATGGATGCTCAATAGTTTCACGCCCGTTATGCCATCTTCCCAATGAAGTATTAGCCACAGCAATTCGATCAATCCAGATTGCTAAGTAAGTGTAAAGAGCTTGAGTATATTGCGTTGGTTCTATTTTCTTTTTTAAAAGAGAGAAGCTTTTTGTAAATGCCTGGAGCATGAATAGTTGACGGTCAGAGAACATGTCGCCATAAATTTCTATTCCCCATCCTGGAGTGTTGAAATTTCTATTATTTTCAACAGCCATTCTATCTGTAGGCTTATCTATATTTTTAGATTGTGGCTTAATGTATTCATTTTTGGTTGGCGATCTGTATAGCTTTCCTCTATTTGTTTCAGAAATGATTGCTAATAATACTTCTTTAGATGTTTTTGCCTTAAACTGTAGTTTTACCTGATTTACAGTTGTAATGCTTCCACAACAAGGACAAGTCATATTTCCCCGATTATTCCATCCACTTTTTATAGGACACATCCCTTCCTTAATTTCGAATTGAATATCTGTCCCATTAATGACAGGATTCAAATACACCTTCTTTGATGAAGTATTCGCCAAATAGAATTGCTTTAATAAAGGAACTTCCGCTTTACAGCTTGGATTAGAGCAAGTAGCAGTTCTTGCCCAATAGTAAGCGATTGGTTTGTTCCCATTTTCATCGGCAGGATATAAATACCCTACTTCCTTCTCTGTCATAGCCAACAGTTGTTTGGCATAGTATTCCACATCAAAAGAAAGTCTGTTGGGAATATCTATAATGCCGTTGCAGATAGAAATACCTTTGGTAATGAGTATATCTATACCTTCTTTTCCGTAAATACGACGAAACTCCTCTTCTGTATATCGTATGGGCTTCCCATATTTCTGTGGAAACTCTACACTTCCTTTTTCAATGATATGGGCAACCGGATTAATATCATTGCCATAACTACGACATCCCAAACGCGCTGTCTCTAAGGGTATAGCACCTCCACCTGCAAATGGATCGAACACACTTGGCATCTGCTTTTGAAAACAATCAATTGCAGTTTTCAGTGCAGCCTCCTTTTCTTTTATAATATCAGTTTCCAAATGACGGTCTATGCAAGTATAGAGATTGTTTTCTGCTTCTTCAATAGCTTGATAGGCTGCATCAAATGACTGACTTAATGAAATAAAAGAAGCATCAGGATTCTGTTCTGCATTGTATGCAACCCAAATTAACTTTCTTGCTTTTGCTAGAACAGCTTTATCGTTCTTACTTTCCCATTTTATTAGGCAACCTTCACTTAACTGTTCTTTCGAAGCTGTACTTTTGCCTTTCAACATATTAGCCTGACAGACTGGAGAAAACTTTCCTATAAACATCAGCAAACGATTGCGCAGATTGTCCGGCATTGGATCATATATCGCCGTATATGGAATATCCGGATAAGGTACATAAAGTGGATCGTTACTTAACAACTCCTGTATAGCATCTTTAAAAGCCAGCGGACATTGCTCATCCAATGGGTCTGGTACCAGACTGGCAAAGATTACAGCCCTGCACACAGGAAGTGGACGGCGTGCCCACCATAAATGTAAAGTAGAAATATGGCCGTGACGAATAGATTTATCACGTACACTCTCAGCCGATATTTCCTTAATCGGCATAGCTACTTCTATCAGTTTTTTTGCTTTTGTCATATTTATGTTTTCCTTATTTTTCAGTTTTATTTCTCCATTCATCCAGTGGCAGATAGTATTGTACTCCTTTGTCTTTCCGCTCAAAGATGAGCTTCTTGGCTGGGTTTTGAATACGGTGCAATTGTGGTTTAGATTTGCAATTCACTACAATATAAAGCCATGCACTGTTTCCCAGTTGTGCCAACCGGTTCATTTCATTCTCCGACAGCATAACCCCATCAATCCCTGAACGACCTTTGACCTCAATATATCGTTTAATATCTAACTTGTTAACGCTTCGGATATCATATCCTAAGTTTTGGCTGGAAACATCTTCCGCTTGCCATTCATTGGCAGCCTCATATTCGATAGCTATATTCATGGCTATGGCTTCTACTTCATCGTCTCTTTTCATGCCGTAATGTTGCTCATACTCCATTTGGCTGAGGGGGACGACATAGGCACATCCCAATATTTCCGGAGCTTTGGGATTTATTTGAACCATTTGCTCCATTTCGCGGATGCGTTCATCTTTTTTGCGGAGTAGTTCTGCTTTTCGTTCCATCTTATGCAATAACTTTTCCTGTATTTTTACATCTCCCAATAAAACCTTACCTTGCAATTCATTAATTTCTATGTCTAAATCCATGATAATCTGACTGAATGCAGTCTGCAAATATTCTTTTCGCTTTGCGGCATCTGCTTCTACAATCTCCTGTGTAGAGGTGAATAGAGGTAAGGTGATATTCTCGAATGCCCATTCGGTGACTTCTTCGTTACCTATAACAGCAGGAGGAGTGATTTGCTTGGCAAATTGAAGGGGTGCATGCAGATCCAGAAACTTGGCCGGTGAAGTTGCATGAAATACTCCATTATTAGTTTGATAAACAAAACTAAGCTGTTCATTTGCTATACTGTCGTCTCCTTTATTGGGACGATTGTCTGTGATTTGATTTTTAACATAAAAAGCAAAATAGTCTTCAGTATCTTCCGGTGAAACGAGAATCGTACCTTTCAGCATTTCGTCTCTGAAAGAATCGCGCACACAATCAATGAGTGCATCAAACAAAGCGTTACCCGGATTGATATAGTGTACCTTACCCAATATGGCATTGGTATTCTGATAGTCGAGAAATATATGTTTATCGAAACAGAACAATAATTTATTGATATTCTCAGCGTAGATGTTATAATCATCTTTTAGACGTTTGGAAAGTACATCCGGAATGTTTTCCATTTGATAAATTCCGTCTTGTATCATCCTGTATTTTCCTCCTAAATAGCTGAAAGTTCTTTCAAAAAAGAAACGAATATAAATCGGTTGCAATCGTTTCTCGTCAGAATGTTCTTTGAGAATACGGGCATCTTTATAATCGACTTCACTATGGGCGATTACTTTTTGTTGTTCTTCTATCTTATTCCGGAATACTTTCTCAATGATGATTTCATCCTGTTCTATAAACTGATCAAAAGAAGATTCTTTTCCATCAAAAACGGAAGTTATAATAGCATCCAGACTAACATCCTTCAGTACATCTTGAATAACATCATAAACGCGGTCATCACCCATGCTTTGACGAATAATATCCAGCTTTATCAGTAAACGAGACAATACTTGCCCTTCCCGTGTGTTGTCCGCCACCATATTGAAGACCAGTACATCATTTTTCTGTCCATAGCGGTGGATACGTCCCATGCGTTGCTCTAAGCGATTAGGGTTCGAGGGGATATCCCAATTTATTAGTAATCTACAAAATTGAAGATTGATACCTTCGCCGGCAGCATCGGTTGCAATGAGTATTTGGGTTTCGGGAGACATGAAATCCCATTGTGCCTGACGGCGTTCATCAACAGATAAGCCTCCATGAATGACTGCTACTTTATAGCCGTTATTGCTTAGGCGTTCTCTCAAATAGAGCAATGTGTCCTTGTGCTCTGTGAAAATAACGAGTTTTTCGCCATTGATAACTCCTTGGCTTTTCAAGAGTTCTTTTAGCTCAATGTATTTCTTTTCTTCTTGATTTTGATTGTATAGGCTGTTTGCCATCTCATACAGACGTTTCACTTCTTGAGCTTCGGTCTGTATCTCTGCTAAACTTTTTGAAGTGGTGAACAATTTAAATTTTCGAGGGTCAGATAGGATACCATCCAATGCATCTCGTTCATCGTCCTCCAGGTCATCGTATTGGTCGATGCTATCCACATCAAGTTCTTCTAACTTCTGGCGTTGTTTCCATATATTAGGATTCTTGCCTACTTCATCTACTATGCCTTGTAACGCAATCCAACGTTTGTATAATGTGTTTTTGATGGCAAAAATAGAACTGACTAACCGTCGTTGCATTACAGCCAAAGCCAAAGATACATGGATGTTCCTTGTTTCGGCTGCTTCTTCTTTCTGCTTGGTCAAATAGTTGGTAACATTGTCATAAAGTCGCTTTTCTTCAGGTGTCAATTGAAAAGATACTGTTCTGGTATACCGATTTTTGTATAGATTGTTACCATTCCAGTCTTTCATGTCCTCTTTTAATCGGCGTATGAAAAACTTATTCAGCCCATCTTTACTTAATTCTTTCACTCTGTCGGCAGCAATATCCTCTGTTGCAAAAATATCTTCGTCTAATAATTGGAGAAGTTTCTTGAACGTATCAGTTCTTCCTCTATGTGGGGTAGCTGTCAACAACAAGATGTGCTCACATTGTTGCGAAAGTAAGTGAGCAGCTTCATATCGTTTTGATTTATATGTTTTTTGTCCGTATTCATAAGCCGATAGTTTATGAGCCTCATCAAAGATAACCATATCCCAATTCGTGTTGCTGACAATGTTCAACACATCCTCTCGGCAAATGAAATCAATAGAGGCTACCACTTTATTTGCTGAGCGAAAAATGGTAGGGTCAGCATTAAAAATACTTCTATTGACAAGCGTAAACGGAATATTAAATTTTACTCCCATTTCATCTTCTTGCCATTGTTTGGTCAAGCCGCCTGGTGTGATAATAAGTATGCGCTCAATGATCTTTCGCATCAATAGCTCCTTCAATAATAAGCCTGCCATAATTGTTTTTCCTGCACCTGTATCATCTGCCAGCAAAAAACGTATTTTAGGTTGGGGAAGCAAAAATTTGTATACAGCTTCTACTTGGTGGGGTAGTGGATCTACAACACTACAATTGATGGCAAATAGAGGATCAAATTGATAAGCGGAGTTTATTCGTTCTGCTTCTGCAAATAATACAAATTTACCGGGATCGCCCTTGAAATTGAACTCTCCATCAGATGTCAATACTTCTAAAGAACTGAACTGTTCTTCTGTAATTACCTTGGAACTGCTTTTGTTCGTATTTACTCCTGTAAATTTGAGCGAATACATAGTTCCTAATTTCTGTATTTTGTTAACAACAACAGCTTCTGTTGGTATTAGATTCTTTATTATATTTCCGACTTCAATCATTGTTAGAGGATTTTATAAGATCTTTTACGTCCATTTGAAGGACTTCTGCTATCTGAAATAAAACTTCCAAACTGGGCTGTCTTCTATTGCAAACATAAGAATTGACAATACAGAAACTTTTTCCAAGTTTTTCTGCCAGCCAGGTTTGTTTGATACCTTTTTCTTCAAGCACTTCTTTTATCCGATTCATGGGTTTGTCCATCACAAAATTCTTAATTGTTAAACAAAGATATAAAACAATCTGCTATAAAAAGAGAAAAGAGGATGATTATTTCTCTCAAGATGCTAAAAATAGGTAGTGAAGTATCTAATTGTTTTGCTTCTTTTTCCGGCATCACAGGTTTGCTGCTATCTGTTAGGGTTAGAACGCTCTTTATACAAAGATGGAGAATGACAAAAATCTCCATCTTTGCAATGTGTTGATACTCTATTTCTTCTGCTTTATACTTTCAGCTTCTTTGCGAAGTTGTTCGGCTTGTGCCTCTTTGAGGCGGGCTTGTTCGAGGTCACGGGCTCTCTGCTCTACACATTGTTCGTGATCCTCAATCATTCGACGTATGGAGCGTTGCTTCTGTTTGTCGGGCTCATACTCAAAGATGGTTTCAAGTTTCAGTAGGTTTTCGGATGTGATCTCTCCGAATGCTTTGATGTAGCGGAACTTGATGTCGTTATTACTCAAACGGCTGTTTGCTGAGAATTGATAGACATTGTAGCATACTGAGCTGAATAGTGCCACACCAAGCGAGATCAGTGCGATGACCACCTTTGAGGATTTTAACTCTATGGTGTGCAGATGCTTTTGAACAGGTAGGGGTTTATTCTGCTGTTTTTCTAACTTCTGCCCAAGTTCATCCAATTGCTCTTGGTGCTTTTTGAAACCCTCTTGGATAAGCTCTTTTGTATGAGACGCATGGTTCTCTAACTCTGACAGATCCACTTGTTGTGGTATAATCGGTAGCGCAGGTTGATCGGATTTGGCATTAGCCAGAGATTCAACCAATTTCGAAAGGTTACTAAACTGTTCTGATATTAACTTTTTCAAGTCCTCGAACATGGAGATGATAATTTTTATATCCATAATTTTTTGTTTTAATTTGTTATCTTCTTATTCCTTTTCTCTTTTTCTTTCGTTGCATCTGGCGACGGAAAGCTTCTTCTTCAGGATCGTAGGCCGGGCAGGGAGTGAGCAATCCATCGAATAATCCACCGATGCTGCTTGATAAACTATTCGTATCAGGAGAGGTAAATTCCTGTTGAACTTTCTGGGGCGATGGCTGGATGATTGCTTCTTGCTTCTGATCAGCATGGGCATTCTGCTGCAATGCAAAATTAATCTTTGAGAAGCTGAACTGCTGGTCTACCTTTGAACCATTGAAGTGATAGCCGTTTTTGCTGAACTTGATGCCTTGCGGCTCATTGGTTCCGCTCTTCATCTTAAATTCAACGGCGATGCCTTCTTTATTCAATCGATTTAATAGTTCACGCCAGCTACTGCATTCTGGAAGAGCTGTCTTTAGGGCATTGTAAATCTCATACTTGGTTTTATCAGGCTCTTTCAACCGGTGCTGTTTTACTTGCTCTTTGCCACTTGCGAAGTACAGACCGTATTGGGCCGTCAGCTCTTTACAAATTTTTTCGCTGCGGATGCGGTCATTCTTATCTGAGATGGTGCGTCCGTTGTTATCCACCCGATTGAATGCGATATGCAAATGTGGGTGTTCCTTGTCATGGTGTCGACCAATGATGTACTGCGTGTTGACTATTCCCATCCGGTCCATATAATCGTGTGCGATGCGAGCCATTACTTCATTAGAGAGTTTGTCTCGGTCTTGTGCCGAAAAATCCAAAGAGATATGCCCGACAGGTTTACTTACTCGTGAGTTTAGTTCTCGTTGTGCCTCGAAACTCTGGGCTATAGAGTCCAAATTCTTTAGCCGTACACCATCTGCTGCCAATAGATTGGTTTGCTTTTCGGGATCGAGAATGTATTTTACCACACCACTAAACGAGGTGCCTTTTACTATTTTCGCTATCATTGTTGTATCTGGTTTAACAGGTTGTCAATCTTGTCGGCTAAGAATAGATATTCCATGCGTGCATCCGGATAACCTGCAGCATTTGCCTTGTGTGCGATCTGATTCAGGTTGTTTGCCATACCGGATAGCTTACGGATATGATCCATCCATTCGGGTGAGAGGCGTTGCCTGATTTCTGCCTTCAGAATGATGGCTCGGATAAAATCACAGGGTGAGACTTCGGCTTCCGAAGCTCGTTCCTTGAGGGTGTAATACTCTTCGGTGTTCATCTTTAGATTCACCCGATAAGTTCGTTTTTCGACTAACGATTTGGTGGGTCTTCCACCTTTATTATATGCTTTCATGCGTTCATTTTTTTTAGTTCAATTTGCAGACCATCGGGATTAAAGCAAGGTTTTGGGACGTCCAAAACATAAACTTGCTACCTCAAAATCTACGATTTTCTTTTAAAGCTTGAAGCCTCTTCTTTTTACTGTACTAACAGGGTGAACAGGTTCTTCTATAAGCACTAATCCCAGCTCTTTTATCAGCAGATTAAGAGATGGATTCTTAGCGATCATACCTTGCAAAATGGTTTGCGGTCGTTTCACCTCCAATATGAAGTCGGCAATGTCGAATCCATTTTCCCGTTGTTCTGGAGTGGCATTCTTTTCCAAATAATCGAAGAGCTTCACGGTAATTCCCATTCGCTGCATTGTGGCAATTCGGGCCGACCAGTCGTCGGTGGCTCCCAGGTCTGGAAAGAGCACGACGTTTCTACCTTTGAGCACGCTGAGATTCTCCTCTCGGAAACAGCCGTTCTTGCCACCCGACGCGATCCACAAATATTGTGGCAGATAGGAGCTGGCGATCAGGGCACTCTTTTCGCTTTCGACAATGGCCACAGACTTTGTGCTATCTTTGGTCAATAGGTGTTCGCCAAAGAAGCATTGCTTGAGGGTAAAGTCATCCTTATGAATAAGGGAGTGTACCCACGTAATATGATTGTGCGGCTCTTTGATGCGTCTGCCGTTGGCTGGATTATAAAGCATGATTTTGCCGGTGCGGACTTTGCCTTGTATGTCCGTTTGCCAAAATACTGTTGAACCTTGCCAATGGTTGGCTGTTCCTATCCGATAGAGTTTCATCAGTCGCAATGATTCATCCTCTCCAAACTGAGATAATAAGAACTGGAATAGTTTATTTTCCTTGTAATGACTCATCGACTGTTTTACCAAAGCTTCGTCTACATAGCTTGTTGGTGATGGCGGTAGAGCAGGGCGAAACGGACGCTCACGCACTTGTGTCTGTTCGCATTGTTCGGGATTCTGTTCAAAGTATGTTTTGGGTGTGAGGTGGTAACCGCACTTTTGTTCACGGTCGCACCGCCCGACGTATTCGGGAAAGGAGATGGCTCCCTCCGTATCGATATATCGGGAAAAACATCTTTTGTGCTTACACTCCGGACAGGTGTGTCGAGAGGCTATACTTTTGTAGGGTTCTAATATAAATCTGTGTGTCATCGATTCTTTTTGTTAGTGCATTTTCGACATTTTCTGCATTTTGGTTTTTCAAAATGTGGATAGTGTGGATAATGCGGTTATACTTTTCTGTATTCTCCATGCCGATCTTTTTGAAAAAGGGTTCCTGTGTGTTTACTCAGGAACTCTTTGAAAGCCCGCTCTTTCATTCCTTGGCTGGCTGCTATCTCTACACCTTGTGCAGTGGTGAAGAGTTCGGGAAGTTGAAATAGAACGGATTGTTGCTGTACTGTAAGAGCCGTTTCGTTCATTAGATTTTGCACTCTGGTAGCGGTTTGTTTGAAATACTCCGTCAGCAGAATTGCTCGTTGAACGGTTTCCGTGTCTACTTGATCTTTGCCGCACTCCCCGCAAAGCCAACGGGTTATCTGTATCACCAAGCAAAAGCGGATGATATAGATTTCCAGTTTGCAATATATTCCCAAAGGCATTTCATTACTAAGGTTATCGCACAGGTCTGCATGTTCATGTTGCCATTTATACAGGAGCTTGCGAGCCTCGTCGCCGAAGGTTACGATTGAAGGCTGAATCTCATTGTTTTCATCAAATGAACACTCGATGTTGATAAGCCTATTTAGTAGTGTATGCCATTGAGATTCTAAGTCGGGAGAAATATCTTTCTCGTTCCATCGAGCTTTTTGCTGGATGGTAGGCATGATAAACAGAATACGGTCGATAAATCCATTGCTCGAACGGTCGCCATGAGCTAAATCACTGAGAATCTTTTTCTGGATGGTGCCAATCACAGGAATGAACGGACGAGTGATGAAGACGGAGCTTTTAGTATTCTTTCGGTCCGAAATAACAGTCTTAGCGCTGAATACCGACAACCAGAACTGCTCTTCGGAACCGTTGTTGTAGCGATTAAAGTTCTTGAACCATGCCGAAAGTTCATCCGACCAGAGGCAAAGCCCACGTTTATTCTGTGCATGGATATAACTTAATCCTTCAGGCGTAATGTCCGAAACCAGAAAGCGTTTGCGGATAGGCTCTTGTGGAAACTCCTCTACGCCAGCATCCATACGCTCCTTTTTGCTCATGGATATATCTTGCTCATATTTAGCATACAACTTTCCAAACTCCAGATTCTGCTGATAATCGAAGTTGATAAAGGGCTTCATGGCAAAACTGAGGGGATGGCTTTTGTTAGCACCCGGTCGGCCAACCAATGCAACAAACAGAATGGCACTCTTCACCCAGCCTTGTTTCATTTGAACAAGGTGGGTATTACCTATTCCTGCGGCAATGGCTGTCAGGATAGAGGCAGCCGTGTAATCGATCGGGTAACTTTGACATTCGTACACTTCGTGTATAATCCGTTGAATTTTTGATGGAAATATCTCAACCGGGAATTCTGCTCCTGTAAAGGACATATTCATTCCCATTGCCTGATTGATAATTCCTTCGGGAGTTATTGATTTCTCTTTCATAACTCTGACGGATTAAAGGTTAAAGCCTGATTTCGGTTTGCGACGTACTCCGTTTTGCATCGAGGCCAGCATCTGGTCATAGTTCTGCTCAGCCGTGTTCTTTCGTCCGTTTTCGATCCATGCCAGTAGTTCATCCTCATAGAAATAAAGCTTCTTTCCTTTCTTATAAGAGGGAAGTATCCCTTTACGAACAAGGGCATAAATGGTCGGCTTTGCTTTTTGGATAATGCGACAAGCATCGTCAATACCAACCAGCAAATGCTTTTCGGACTGCGGTGGCTGAAGTTCCGATACCAACTGTTTTAACTCTGCGACCTGTTTGGTCAGATAAGTTATCGCCTGCGGTAACTTATCAAAAGTGATTTCCTGTTTACACATAAACTCTTGATTTTAATAGTTCGTGTGCAAAGAAAACGAGTGATTATACGGTGAAATTAGTCACCAAGATATAACTGGGTAATAACTTATCAGTGGTGATTATTACCATATGCCAGTAGTTTACGGCATAAAAAAAGCGACCACGTAAAAGTGATCGCTTGATATAGACTAAGAAATATAATTTATAACTCTTCTTTGATTTTAATAACGCAAGTTCCTTCGACTCTGAGCTTCCGCTTGATGGTGGAAATTACGCTATCATGTAGATCTTTAGCGAAAACGTGCTTGATGAAAGTTGCTGTCTCAATACCCGATTTTTTAAATTGGTTACCGATATTCCAACCAAAGTGCATCAGGTCAATGGATTTTAGTTTGCTATCAACGGCCACAGGGTTACTTATCTGTTCGCATTCCTGTTCTGTAGCGGATTGGAAAAAGCGGATATGCTTGTAAAGTTGTTGCAAATCCTTCTCGCTCATATACAATGCCATCTCTTGCCCAGTATAAGAGAGCACCCGTTCCAAAGTTTGTACCTGCTCTTGCACAAATTTATGTTGCGCGGCTTGTTTATATTCCCCGTAGTTAAGCACGGTAGGCTCCTTCTGCTCCTGTTCTTGTGGAGCTTCTACAAGCGTTTCCACTACAATTTCAGGCTCTAATTGTGGATGTTTCTTTCTGAAAATTCGCTCTACGACAGGCAAAAGACAATCATTCAATATGGATTGGAAACTAAAATAGAAGCCACCAAGCAAAAGGCAAGTCACGAAAAAGACCATAAGAGCTGAGAACTCATCCATTTTGAGTTCTGTTACTGCAAACATACGGGCCAGTACAGCAATACTCAATATTGATGCACATAAGAAAGAATATATAATAATGTAGTCGGTTTTTTTAGTTGTCATATTAATCAATAGTTATCATTTGTGCGCAAATATATACTAATAACTTATTGATTCCAAAATGTTTGTGCAATTGTCCGCATTTGGCGTTGATATGGCTGTGTTTGTCTCCCTTATAAGGTAAATGGCTATCTGTTTTGCCAGAGAATTAGATGTATTCTTTGATTCTGCTTTCAAAGGTATTTCCGAATAAATCCATTTCGCTGTTCGCTATTCCTAATTTAGTTGCCAATGCTTTCCACCCTTTTACGGCTGCTACTACCTCTGAGATAATCTTTGTGGCTACGTCTTGAGGTAACATATAGTCTTCACAAGCATCTGAAAGAATTGCTAAGTCGGCTTTGCTGGAAGAGTTGGAAATAAGTAGGCTCTGATATTCATTCAGCGTTGGATTCATATCGTAAGCAGGCGATAGCGTCCAACCTTTAGCTGTGAGCAGAAACCCGTGGTTGCGGAAGTGATCGTCCGAGTTGCCGATGCAAATGTTAAAAGCTACACGTCGATATAATTCTTGAAGGTTCTTGTTTACCTCCGTACAATTTTGAAGTATGAAGTCTACAATATCCAAGTACCCGTTTCCGGTGCTTGCGTTGGTTCCATCCGAAAGTCCAAGTAAAGTCATCGCAGAAGCAAAATGTATTCGTCTGCCGTCGTCGGTTCTATCAAAGCGACGTGATAAGAGCGTGTGGTACTTGTCGCTTGTAGAAATTACTTGCGTAGAGGCCGCATTGATTCCTGCTTTCTTAGCCAAAAGGTGGCAGAAGTGTTCCCAAAGCCCTGCGTTGTAATCATCTTTGCGAGAGGGGAATTTGGCAACATACAACACTTTGTCCGTATCGACTACACTGGCTTTCGGCCTGGCTCCACCCAATGAAGAGCCGGGTTGTACTAATTGAGTGAGCCACTTTTTATCGGGTAGCTTGTTTCCTTCTTCGCTTTTTTCAATTTCCCTACTGGCATGAATCAATTCACGAATGCTGGTTAATGGTGGGATGCGTAGGGTGTTGCTTGAGTTGATAAAGTCTCCATCGGGTGTCTTTTTGAAGCGAAATCCACCCATGCGCGATGAATCATCAATCCCCAGCAGATAATCAAACGAGGATAAGCGGCGGACAGGTCGTTTCTCTTCGGTAGCCAAAATCTGCTCCCTACGGTTGAGCAACGTGCGACCCCAACGATCGGGCAAGGCATCGGAGAAGCATCCGAAAATATCTTTTTCCAGTTGTGTGTATTGTAATCCTTTATAGTTATTCAGGTCTGCGCTAATAAATAGGTTGCCATATCGCTTCAGCCATTCATCATTAAACTGAAAGGCGTAACTATCCGAACCACGAAGGGATTCATAACTTAACTCTCCAATGAGTTCAATCTCTTTTAGCCAATCAAAATCGGCATATACCAATAGTTTTTTCATTGTTTATTCCTTTTTAGATGCACGTTCACGATTCTTTAAAGTCAAATCTTGCAATGATTTTCCCAATTTATCCTCTTTGGCAAGCCAGAGAATATCTTCATCCAGTTGCAGAGCATAAAGCACACGAAGATAGATACCTATGGCAACGGTAGGCACTCCCTTTTCGATGCGTGATACCGTGAGGGGTGAGCAGGTTGCTCGTTCAGCCACCTGTGCCACACTCAGATTGCGACGTAGACGTGCTAATTTGATTTGCTCACCTACAATCTCCATTTTTTGCTCTAGTTTTCGAGGCAACTTAGTGCCCATTGTATTCTTTGCCATAGTTGTAACATATCATATAATATGCAAATATAATGCTATTTGTTTATTATATGATATGTTGATGAAATATATTTTATTTCAGAGAAATCTTATTTGCCGACTCACGTTTCTTTTCGCTCACCAGCTCCGCATATATTTGTGTTGTTGACACATTGCGGTGAGTGAGCATCTTGCTGACCGTATAAATATCTGTACCTGCGGCAATTTGAAGGGTTGCATAGCTATGGCGAAAGCAATGGAACGTAATGTGCTTCTGTATCTTAGCTTTCTTAAGCCAATTTTTTAGAGGGTAATTTATCATACTTCGACTGAGCCCCTTGAAGACTTTACCCGTTCCTACTTCTCCGCAAAGTTCAAAAGCTTCATGGCTGATAGGGAGCGTAGCTTCTGTTTTGGTCTTTTGAGTACGGATACGAATGCAGTAACCTTGATCGGGAGCGATGCCAAAGTCCGACCATTGCAGGTTCATTATGTCGCTGATACGAAGCCCTGTCAAGCAGGAGAATAGAGAAGCGGCTTTGAGAACGGGGATATCACAAGGCGTGGTGGCTAATTGCTTCACCTCGTCCAAAGTCAAATACTCTTTCTTTACGTCCTCATATTCAATCTTCTCTAAGAAGTCGTTGATGTTCTCACGGAGTAGTTTATCACGATAGGCGATTTTCAGCAGACCTCTGAACGTGGAGTAGTAGCCTGCTGCCGAATTGAGCGATACTTTATGTTCGGTGTGTTTTAGCTGTTTGGCATTCAGAAGGTAAGCCCGAAACCGTTTACAGAGATCGACATTCACTTCACCAAAGGTACATTTGCCCTGTACGAAGTTTGAGAAATGGGCGTAGACTACCTTCCATTTCTGATCTTTGGTACGCATCATTTTAGCGAAATAGGCAAGGAAATCGGCTTTCATTTTATGCTTGTCTAAGAAACCGAACTCCTCATTGATTAGTGATTGCACCCGGATGCAGCGGATGGCTTCGGCTTTGTTTAACATATCGTTGTTGAACTCACGCTCCATCTCGTTCTTTGGGTGGGCGTAGATGTAAATGCCGAGATACTCCCGACGGCTCATAATCATTGTTTCGGGATGGCGAATTGCCGGATAATAATCGAGGTAAAGGGAAATTTTTTCGTTACGGATGGCTCTTTGGCGAACCGTAACTTTGGTACATGTGTGCGTCATACGATTGTTATTTAAATGTTTATACTTGTTTTATGATTGCAAAGAAAATTGGTGATATGATGGTGACTACCGTCACCGCTTAATAACTTACTCTATTTTGGGACCACCCAAAAGTCTGTCAAGCTCCGGTCGGGAGATCTTGACGTATTTACCGACCTTCACTCTGGGGATATTGTGGTATTTGGCGTAATGATAGAGTTGATCTCGTGTGAGATTGAACTTTGCCATTGCTTCTGCTACCGTATAATATTGTGGCTCGTCGGGTTGTGCTACGCCTTTAGCTATGTCGAAATGCTTTTTGGAGTAGCTAATCATGATGCCCTCTTTCTTTTTGGGTATAGCATTCTTCGAGGCAAGTGTGTAGATGGATGCCAACGTCATATCAAACTTCTCCTGAATTTCCTGTACGGTGTACCACTCGGTGATCTCCGGATTAGCAGCTTTCTTCGAGAAATAATTGTCGATATGCTTTTTGCTCCAATAGGTTTTGCCTCGATTGAAGGTTCGTGGAATATTGTGTTTCTTAGCTACAACGAATATCCATGAATCGACTACATTATATTTCTCTTTGACTTCGACCGTGGTGTAGAACTCGGTGATAGGGACTTTCTCTTTGGGCAACCTTTTATTATAAGCAGTCGTGTTCTCGAAAAGAGTATCAATGTCCTTCCTTCTGATAAGTGTCTTTCCTTTAAACTGAACAGCTTTTATAGTCTCGTCCGCCAAATAACGATAGATGGTCGCTCTACTAATCCCTAAAAGTTTAGTGGCCTCAATGGGATTAAAGAACTCTCTGTGCTCTAAATCCTTTGTTGCCTCATTCTGTTCTTTAAGAGATAACTCTTTTTGATAGGAGATAATACGCTCTTGTCTTACCCTCTCTTTGTAGGCTAAGCTGGCACACCTGTGTGAGCAATAGGATGTGCTCATTTTGTGGGCTGTGAAAACCTGTTCACACCACTTACATTTCTTCTTGATGTCAATGTTACTACTCATTTTTTCGCTTGTTATTTCGCCAAAACTGTCTCATGGCGTCTCACCACGTCTCATGATGTCTCAATTCTCTACTACCTATCCAGTGAGAAATAGGTTGCAAACCTCCGAGACCCAAATACGGTACAAAAATGAGCTGAAAAACAAGTATAAACGATAACCATCGTCCATACGAGCAAAAAGAAAGGCGCTCAAAATGAACGCCTTATTAATCAATAGTAATCTATGCTAATCGTTGGTAATCACCAATTACTTGCCGATGCAAAAATGTTCGAAAATATTCCCAAGTACCATATCGTTCGTAACTTCCCCTGCAATATCGCTTAGATGGAAAATACATTCGCGGATATCTTGTGAAACAAAATCTCCGGATAGATTTTCTGCTATCCCTTGTTGGACCCGGTGGATGGCTTCCAAGGCATGGGTCAAAGCCTCGTAGTGGCGTATATTCGTGACAATGACATCGTTTTGGGTAACCGTGGGCAGGTTAGCGGCAGAGATTAGCATTTGCTGAAGCTTGTCGAGGTTGGTACGCCCTTTGGCAGAGATGGAGATGCATTGCACATTAGTAGCGGCCAGGGTGAAACTGGGGGTGAGGATGGTTGAGGCATCCTGCACCAGATCGGCCTTGTTGAATACGAGAATGAGCCGTTTCCCTTCGCAACGGGGAAGTATCTGGGTAGTTAGTTGTGGTATCCGTGAGACGGCATTCGTGGCATCAACTATCCAGAGCACGATTTCCGCCTGCTCCAATTTCTGGAAGGTTCGCTCAATTCCTAGGTTCTCGATGGTGTCGTTCGTTTTGCGTATACCTGCCGTATCAATAAATCGGAAAGTTATCCCACCAAGATTGACTGTGTCTTCTATCACATCGCGGGTTGTCCCGTGTATGTCGCTTACAATGGCTCGTTCCTCGTTTAGTAGTGCATTCAACAGGGTGGATTTACCAGCGTTCGTTTCGCCGATGATGGCTACGGGCACGCCGTTCTTGATGGCATTGCCTACACTGAAGGATTGTACTAAACGGGAAATTACCTGCTCTATGCCGTCTGCTAGGAGACATAGCTCGGAGCGGTCTGCAAATTCCAGTTCTTCGTGGTCGCTGAAGTCCAGCTCCAGTTCTATGAGTGATGTGAAGTGCAGCAATTGGTCGCGTAGTGAGGCCAGCTCTTTACTGAACCCACCGCGCATTTGGCTCATGGCGAGGCGGTGAGTGGCGGCAGAGGTGGAGGCGATGAGGTCGGCCACGGCTTCGGCCTGGCTTAGGTCCATTTTGCCGCCCAAGAAGGCCCGTTGCGTGTACTCACCGGGAGCGGCCAGGCGGCAACCATTACCGATGAGCAGTTGCAACACCTTCTGAAGAATATAGCTCGAACCGTGGCACATGATTTCCGTGCTATCCTCGCCCGTGTACGAGTGGGGGGCACGGAATAAGCTTACAAGTACTTCGTCTATGATGTTTTCTTCTTCATGGATATGACCGAAGGTAAGTGTGTATGGCTTGGCATCCTTCAGCTTCTTCCCCTTCCGGGCAGGGGTAAATATGCGGGATGTTATCTCTATGGCATCCGGTCCGGAGACACGGATGCATCCTATGGCTCCCCCTTGGGCGGTGGCTATGGCACAAATGGTATCTTGGTTCATTTTATCCGGCTTATTTTTATTCAGCAAAGATAATGGTTTCTTTACAAAAAAGAGAGATGGTGATTCAACTTATGGGCTTTTATCGTAACTTTGTGCAAATCGATAATGGATAGATGCTTATAAAGCCTAATCCGCCTCTGTGCCCATTGTGGGTATAGCAGGACATTGCTACACTATACAGACCAGCAACGGGCACGTCAGGCAGGATGTGATGAAGTCATTACTAAACCTTACTCCTAGGATTGGCTGAAGGAAAGGGAGGAGCATTTCTTGAAGGATACTTAGATACGGTCGAGTACTGTTTTGATAAGAGTATCTATCGTATTTTTGTATCCCGTGTTCGCTTCTTTTATCAGGCGGTTGGCAATGACCATGCATACCGTCATGGCCTTGTGTCCCATCAGACGGCTCAAGCCTGCCAAGGCAGAACTTTCCATCTCGAAGTTGGTGATATGGTAGCCGTTGTATTCAAATTTTTCAATCTTCTCGTTCTGATGCGGGTCGGCAAGCGGCACGCGTAACTCGCGTCCTTGAGGTCCGAAGAAGCCCCCGGCGGCAATCGTTACGCCACGTACCATGTCGTCTTGTGCGATGCGGTCTATCAGTTCAGCACTTGCATCAATGACGTAGGGGGCAGGGGCACACATGTTGCCGGACCATCCCATATGGTTGAGGAAGGCACGCTCCATGGGTAGGTCGCACACGGAGTTGCGTCCGGCATAGAAGTTGAGCAGACCGTCGAAACCGATGGATTTTTCAGAACATACAAATGTACCCACCGGAGTGTAGGGTTGCAAGCCGCCGCAGGTGCCGATACGTACCAGCTCAAGGCTACGTAGGCGGGGCTTTTCTTCGCGCGTCTCGAAGTCGATGTTTGCCAGGGCATCCAGTTCATTCATCACGATATCGATGTTGTCACATCCGATACCGGTGGAAACCACCGTAATACGTTTCCCTTGGTAAGTACCGGTGATAGTCTTGAACTCGCGGCTTTCCACTTCACATTCCTTGTTCTCGAAATGGGAGGCAACCAGTGCCACCCGTCCGGGGTCACCTACCAAGATGACTTTGTCTGCCAGCCATTCGGGCTTTACGTGAAGATGAAATACAGAACCGTCTTCATTGATGATCAGTTCGGAAGAGGCGAAATATTTTTTCATTTGATTGAGCTTTTAATCTTTTGTTTATAAATAGAAACGCCGGGAACCGATTCTTGTTCACCGGTTCCGGCGTTTCTGTCAGTTACTTTTCGAGTTATTTGCTCAACGGCTGGCTGGTATTGCCCGTCGTCGGTTTGGCAATGTTTTCGCGCATGGAAGTGTCGGCTTCTATATTCTTCATCCGGTAATAGTCCATGATACCCAGATTGCCGTTGCGGAATGCTTCGGCCATGGCCTTGGGTACTTCCGCTTCTGCCTCGATAACTTTGGCACGGGCTTCCTGGGCCTTTGCCTTCATTTCCTGCTCTGTGGCTACGGCCATGGCGCGGCGTTCCTCTGCCTTGGCTTGAGCAATGTTCTTGTCGGCATTGGCTTGGTCTATCTGCAGGGCGGCACCGATATTCTTACCTATGTCAATATCAGCAATGTCAATGGACAGAATTTCGAATGCTGTTCCTGCATCCAACCCCTTGCGCAATACCAGTTTGGAGATAGAATCTGGATTCTCCAATACCGATTTATGATTCTCTGACGAACCGATGGAAGACACAATACCCTCGCCTACACGGGCCAGAATCGTGTCTTCTCCGGCACCTCCCACCAATTGGCGGATATTGGCGCGTACCGTTACACGGGCTTTGGCAATCAGCTGGATACCGTCTTTGGCAACAGCCGTCACGGGAGGGGTGTCAATTACTTTGGGATTAACGGACATCTGTACGGCTTCGAACACGTCACGGCCGGCAAGGTCGATGGCGGTTGCCATCTGGAACGGCAGCTCGATATTGGCTTTAGAGGCGGATACCAGTGCGTGTACCACCCGCTCTACGTGACCTCCGGCAAGGTAGTGCGCTTCCAGTTCGTCGCGCGTGATGCTTTGCAATCCTGCTTTATGAGCTTCAATCATGCCGGGCACAATGATATAAGGAGGGACATTACGGATACGCATCAGGAAAAGTTGTACCAGCGAGATGTTTACTCCCGATACTTTGGCGGACAGCCACAAGAAGAACGGTACATAATGGAAGAAAAGTACCAGGAAAATAATGCCTCCTATAATGAGGAAGGCGGTTAAATACATTGTGCTTGAATCCATGAGATTAAATATTAATTGTTAGTTATAAATAATAGGTTGATTTCAGAAATTTCACTGCTTGAGCCGTTCCACTAAGAGGACTCCGTCGGCAATACGGTCTACGATAATCGGAGTCTTTTCGTTCAGGAAGCCGTCTGATGACTTTACTTCCACGATGTCTCCGTTGATTTCGGCATAGCCGATAAGAGCCAGGCGGGTAGTGGTTACGCCTATATCGCCTACCTTGACTTTTTCCTCGGCACTACGGTCTACTTTGGAGGTGATGTTTTTTTTCAATGCAATTTTGTCGAGTGTCTTGGAGCGCATGAACCATACCAACGAGCCGATACAAGCCAGGGCAGATATGATAAGCGTAATGACACCTGCCGTGGTGCCCATATAGGCAAAGGCATAGTAGTTGGCAAAGATGATGCAACCTCCTGCCAGAAAACCGGCAACGCTGATGCCCGGAATTACGAATAATTCCACTAAGAACAAGATTACTGCTCCTATAATCAATGAGGCGATAATGAGTATATCCATAGTTGTCTTTATTTGGTGGCTTGTTTTTCCAGGTTGCGCACTTGAATGGCAGTTTGCTCCATCTCAGTGGACAATTGCCGTACACGTTGCTCCAGGTCGAGGATGGCGGCGGACATCTTGTCCTTTTCCTGCTTGTTGGCTCGGGAGTATTCCGAACGCATATCTTCCAGTTTCTCCTGCAGTTGCTTGTAGCTCTGCTCCAGCTGATTGTATTTGCCATACAAGGCTTTGGCCTGCGGGGAACGGAAATCGTCCAGCTGGTAGTAGGTGGAGTGGTCGTCAATGATGAATTGGAAATCGTGCTTCTTGGTGGTCCGCGGCTTTGCGTTGGCAGCGGTCCGAAGCCTTTCTCGGGCGGCCTTTACCGCATCGGTGTCCGTCCATGTGTCCTTGATAGAGTGAAGTTGCGCCAATGATATCATCTTGTCCGGGTCCATCCCTTCGTAGTTGTACACTTGCTTGGATGAGTTGGGAATGAATACATAGATGCACACTTTGCCTTCGGGCTGGTAGCGGTCGGAGGCAAACCATCCCAAGTCGTTGAATTCGTCAATGACGTACATATAGTCGTTGTAGGGCGAATTGAACGGCATGCCCACATTTTCCGGCATCAGATAAGAGTCGGTATTCGTATTGTAACGGGTGACGAAAATGTCATATCCTCCCATCGAGCCAGGGCCATCCGAGGCATAGTAAATAGTGATACCGTCCGTAAGTACATAAGGGTAGTCTGCATTCATGGCCTCGTTGATGCTTCCGGGCAACAAGCTGCCATCACTCCATTTGTCCAGCAACTTGTTGCGCGAAAGGATACTGAGGGTGCTGTCCGGTTGCATTTCGCTATAATATAGCTTATTGCCCAGCTCCGTTTCGTATACCGTTCCGCCTTCCTTACCGGAATCATTGAAGTAGGTGTCGTACATGAACAGCTTGCCCGATTCGGGGCTGATTTTGTATGCATCCAGGAATTTTTCCTTGTCTACCACAAAGCTGTCGATGAAGCAGACCTCTTCCACGCCTTTCAGCATGCGCAAGTTGGATTTGCTTTTTTCCAATAATTGTTCGGCCTCTTCGGTGGAGCGTTTTCTCTTTCTCAGGTCGGAAATGTAGGTCTCATAAGTCTCGATGGCATCTTCGAACCGATATAGATCATTGTATGCCCGGGCCAAATAGAGTTGCCCGCTGGGGACGCGTCTCTTGACGGCGCTTTCCAGGTGTTTCAAGGCTTCTGCGGGTTCGCCGGTTTCCAGGCAACATACACCGTACCATAGGTTGTAATTTCCATTGCCAGGTTGTGTCTTGACGAGTTTTTTGAAGGCGGGCTTGGCTTCTTCGTATTCTCCCTTCTCGTACAAGGCTTTGGCTTCTGCCAGGCTTTGTGCGGAAATTGTTATGCTCAAAAGGCCGAATAGAAAGAAAAGGATATATTTTTTATTCATATTGATACATGCTGATTTGTTCAGAAGGTCAAAAATACAAATTTATCGTGAATAAAGCTGGTTTCCGTAATTCTATTTTGTTAATTCTTCTTTAAATCGTTCTTTTGCCTTACTTTTGCAACCGGAAGAGCTATAATTCATAACTTATAACTCATAACTCGTATCAATGGCACAATTTACTGAAGAAGAAAAGATGTTGCGCCGCATAGACAAGCGGTTTAGCAAAGGTGTGGTGGAATATGGGCTGATAGAGGACGGCGATAAGATTCTCATCGGGCTTTCGGGAGGCAAGGACTCTTTGGCGCTGGTGGAATTGTTGGCACGGCGTGCCCGTGTCTATAAACCCCGTTTTTCCGTTGTCGCCGTACATGTAGTGATGAAGAATATACCTTATCAAAGCGATGTGGACTATCTGAGGGAGTACGTAGAGTCGTGGGGAGTGCCTTTTGTTCTCTTTGAAACGGAGTTTGATGCCACGACAGATACCCGCAAGTCTCCTTGTTTTCTTTGCTCTTGGAATAGACGGAAGGCATTGTTTACCGTAGCCAAGGAGCAGGGATGCAATAAAATCGCGTTAGGCCATCACATGGATGATATTCTGGAGACCTTGCTGATGAATATCACCTATCAGGGAGCGTTCAGCTCCATGCCTCCTCGGCTGGTAATGAAGAAGTTTGATATGACGATTATCCGTCCGATGTGTCTGGTACATGAGGCGGATTTGATGGAGTTGGCGCAAGTGAGGGGGTATCGTAAGCAGGTGAAGAATTGTCCGTATGAGTCACAATCCAGCCGTAGTGCAATGAAAGGCATTCTGAAACAATTGGAGGAAATGAATCCTGAGGCACGCTATAGTCTATGGGGGAGTATGACGAATGTGCAAGAGGAATTGCTGCCTGCAATCATTAATCATTAATCATTAATCACTAATCATTAATCACTATATGAAAGCATTTTATACCATTTTGCTATTGATTGTATCTAATATTTTCATGACGTTTGCCTGGTATGGGCATCTGAAGCTACAAGAGACAAAAGTCATCTCCAACTGGCCGTTGTATGCCGTGGTGCTGTTTTCCTGGGTAATAGCTTTGGCAGAGTATTCTTGCCAGGTTCCGGCCAATCGGATAGGCTTTTTAGGCAATGGAGGCCCGTTCTCATTGATGCAACTCAAAGTGATTCAGGAAGTAATCACTTTGATAATCTTTACGGTGTTTACAACAGTCCTTTTCAAGGGGGAAACGCTGCATTGGAATCATTTTGCCGCTTTTGTATGTCTGGTACTGGCGGTATATTTTGTATTTTATAAATGATGGGTTAATCGCATTTGCACATTATTTCATATACTTCTCCATTCCTCTTGTTAAGAACGTTTGAAGCTTTCCTTCTTCATCCGTATAAATGAAACAGGCGTCGATATCCGGATGTGCATCCGCCACGCGTTCTGCTTCTTCCAGCCCCATCACCATGAATGCCGTGGCATAGGCGTCTGCACTCATGCAATCTTTGGCGATGACGGTGGCTGACAAGATGCTGTGCTGTACCGGATAGCCGGTACGCGGGTCGATGGTATGCGCATATTTCTTTCCGTCTTTATAGTAGTAGTTGCGATAATTGCCCGATGTAGCCATGCCTAAATCCGTGACTTGCAGCACTGCTTGCAGTTCCTGGTTCACTGCCAGTGAGTCGTCTATCGGCTTGTTCAAACCGATGCGCCAAGGTCCATTTTGAGGGTTTTGCCCGTGAACAACCACTTCTCCGCCTATATCGACCATAAAGTTGCGGATACCCTTCTTCTTCAGAAGTTGGGCTATGACATCTACTGCATATCCTTTTGCCACAGCGCTGCACGAGAGCATTATACGCGGGTCTGTTTTCACCACTTTCCCTTCATCGGACAATTTTACTTTTTCGTATCCTGTCATCTCCAGCAGGCTGTCTATCATGGCAGAGTCGGGGAAGTTACCCTTCTTGAACCCAAATCCCCAGGCATTGGCAAGAGGGGCAACGGTGATATCGAAGGCACCATCGGTCTCCCGGGAGATTTCCATGCTACGTCGGAAGACGTTGGTAAAGAATGTGTCGGGCACAATGTCCTCGTTGCGGTTGATGCGCGTAATGGTCGCCGTATCATTGAAAGGGGACAAGGAACCGTCGAAACGTTTGAGTTCCGCTTCTATCTCCGCCTTCAGATTTTGGTCACATTGATAAGTCACTTTATATACCGTACCGAATATCAGTCCGTTATCCGTCTGATAAGGAGTGACTTGGTTGTGGCGGGCAAGTATCCAGATGGTTCCCAGTACCAGTAGGGCAATCCATAAAAAATTCCGTTGTACTTTCTTTTCCATATCCTATCTGAGTTTTTACTTTTTAATTAAAAGAAGAGATGCTCTACCAATATCTTGGTACCGATGATGACGAGGATAACCCCTCCCCAAAGTTCGGCGCGCAGTCTGCGGGCTATGCCACATCCGAAACGGATGCCGAACATCAGGCCGACCATCGACAAGGCGAATGATACAAAACCGATAATCCCGATGGGGGAAAGAATAGCCGAGAATTGCTTGATACCGAGGAATGCAAACGAAACACCTACCGCCAATGCATCGATGCTGGTTGCCACGGCCAGAGCGAGCACCACCTTCAGGCTGGTAGGGTCATACTCGTGCTTGCAACCTTCGTCCTTGAAGGATTCCATTATCATGCGTCCGCCCAGGAAGGCAAGGATACCGAATGCAATCCAATGGTCAATACTTTCTATCAGGTGGCTGAAAAAACTGGCGCCTATCCATCCCAGCAGAGGCATCAAAGCCTGGAAAAAGCCGAAGCTGATGGCCATCACCAGCATAGGGCGCAGCCGGGCGCGTTTCAATATAATTCCGCTGGCTATAGAAACGGCGAAACAATCCATCGCAAGTCCTACGGCCAGTAGCCAAATCTCTAACCCTGTCATAAGTCGCTTAAAGAGGTAGTTTATAAGTTATCGTATAGGTTACTCCCATCGTGTTGGAGCCATATTTCCCGAAACCGGGCACATACCACGGGTCACCGTATTCATCGGCCGAGGCAGACAATTTGAACTTGAAGCGTAGTGACCAGCCCATGTACAATGCCTTCCAGACGTGCGCCCGGATACCGACACAAAATTCCGCCCATTGCATGGAGCCTTTCATTCCTTTATGGTTATAGGGCAGGCTGCCTCCCCATATCTCGTCGTCCAGATTCGGATTGCCTACGATGCCACCATATATCGGGTCGTCCAGTCCCAAGGCGTCTACATCATACTTGAAGCTACTTACACCGTAACGCAAGCCTACGAGTAGCATGTGTCCGTGCTGCTTCTTGTATAGCGTGTTATAGTCCATTCCTATGCGGAAGTAGGGGGCATTGCTTTTGTAGTGTATGCCTTTGTCACTCCAGGTGTCCGTGGAGCCATATCCCAATTCGGCAATAGGGAAGAAGCGGTTCTTGAGGTTTACGTCCACGGATACTTCGGAACTCAGAAAATCTCCTCCAAATACGGAGCTTCCGATTCCCCACAAGTCCAAGCCGACGGACATGCCGTTGTATAACGGATAGTGCACTTCTTCTTTCGCGTCCTTCTTCTCCTTCTTGGGAGGTGCTCCCTGGGGGGGAGCGGTAGGATTCCCGTTCTGCGCCCGTAGGGGGAGGAACATCAGCAGGCAGAGTGCCAGACTAATAGAATAACTTAAGATTTTCTTTTCCATAGATGCCTGCTTCATTGTCTTTGATGTATATCGAGTCCAGAGAGATGCGGGTGCACGTTACGTCTGTGATGGCCTGCTTCATCTGATAGCCGCAATCCATCGATAGAAAATAGGGGGTGTTGGTGTGGCGTATCACCATCGTGTCACTCTTGGTCCGGCTATACTTGAATATCAGCTTGGTGGAATCCTCCGTATAGCGCAGTGGCAGGGAGATGTCGTGTACCTTCTTCTGGTTGTTGATGATGATGGAGTCGGTGCCGTATGCTGTGACGGTGAGCGAGTCGAGCGTGTCGTTCTCCACGTATTGGGTTTCGGGGTCTACTCTATAAAGAATGCAATTCACCATGGGGCGTGCCGTCATGGAGCAATCTGCCTCCTCCGAGCAGGAGATAGCTATGCTTATTATCGGGCAAAGGATAGCTCCGAGTATGACAAGTCTGACTAATTTTTTCATCGTTAAATGGTTTTCTCTATTTGATATTTGTTTCGTTCCGGGGCATTACGTGAAATCAGCTCTCCGAGGAATCCTGCCACGAATAGTTGTGTGCCGATAATCATGGAGGTCAACGAGAGGTAGAAGTAGGGAGAGTCCGTTACAAGACGGTAGGGCATGCCATGGTGCATGTAGTACAACTTGCTGACACCTACTATGACCACGGCTATGAAGCCGAAGATGAACATCAATGAACCCAGCAATCCGAAAAAGTGCATGGGCTTGATGCCGAACCGGGAAAGGAACCAAAGGGAAAGCAAGTCCAGATACCCGTTTACAAATCGGTTCAGCCCGAACTTGGTCTTTCCGTATTTGCGTGCCTGGTGGTGCACCACTTTCTCGCCGATTTTCTTGAAGCCGGCGTTCTTGGCCAGGTAGGGGATGTAGCGGTGCATTTCGCCGTATACCTCTATATTCTTGACCACCTCTTTGCGATATGCCTTCAGTCCGCAATTAAAGTCGTGCAGGTTTTTGATGCCCGATACTTTGCGGGCGGTGGCATTGAACAATTTGGTGGGGAGGGTCTTCGACAACGGGTCGTAACGTTTCTGCTTCCAGCCCGATACGAGGTCGTAGCCCTCCTGGGTAATCATGCGGTAGAGTTCGGGTATTTCGTCGGGACTGTCCTGCAGGTCGGCGTCCATGGTTATCACGACGTCGCCTTGTGCTTGTTCGAAACCACAGAACAATGCCGGCGACTTCCCGTAGTTGCGGCGGAACTTAATGCCCCGTACCTTGTCCGGAGCTTGTGCCTGCAATTGCTCGATAACCTGCCACGAACGGTCGGTACTTCCGTCGTTAACGAAAATCACTTCGTATGAAAAGCCGTTGGCATTCATCACCCGCTCAATCCATGCGAACAATTCGGGGAGTGATTCTTCTTCATTATATAGTGGTACGACAACTGAAATATCCATTGATGTATGATTTTTCTATTTTACAATTGAAATAACATTTCTTTTTGCTGTTCCGTCACTCTGCCGGAGCGTCGTCTTTCTTGCGTCTCATCACGAACAAGGCGGTGGGGAAAGCCAGTATCGAACCCCAAAATACATTGGACGATATCATCTGTAGCGTAATGTCGATAGGGCTGAGCAGTCGGGCTGTCTCCAGAGCTTCCTGATAGGTGGCGATGTACGAATCCATTCCCGGCATGTTGCTTTGGGCAAGCGTGTCTACCATCGTTTCGCACGTGTTTATCACATATCCGTGGTCTATGAACCTGAAGTAGATGTAGTGTGCCACGGCGGCAAGCAGCGCAGCAAACATATACATGAAAACGGTGAATATCCATGCATGCAGGAAGCTGATGCCGCCTCCGCATACCTGATTACGATACATCCGTGCATAATAATATCCCATAAAAGGTACGCATAGCGTGAGTCCCATGAAAAGGAAAAGTAAAAAAGGAACCGACAGCCCCACAGGAAAGAGTATGAACTTCAATATCCAGAAACCTCCCATATAGGTACCGAACAGCATTGCGTATCGTTGCATGTAACCTCTATTTTCTGTCATCTTTCTTAGAAATAATGTGCAAAGGTACAAATATAGTTGGATTCAAGGGCAAGCCGATGTGTAGATTTTAAATAAATTAGAGGATTCTTTGCGGGGCAAAAAGAAAAAAGCAGGTAACACTTTCGTATCATCTGCTTTTCTTTCGAGCCTCTTGTCGGATTCGAACCAACGACCCCGAGATTACAAATCACGTGCTCTGGCCAACTGAGCTAAAGAGGCGGGTGGGTAAGCTTGCTATATCGCGCCGCTACAACCAACTACCTTTGCTGCGATCAAGCCCTGGAGGATTCGAAGGGAGCTGGCCGTATAGGACTTACCCGTTTTTGTTTTGCGGTTGCAAAGGTAGACATTATTTTGAAATCTGCAATAGCTTGTGGCGATTTTTTTATTTGTTTTTTTAGATTCTCTGTTCTATTCCTCTTCATGGCCTTCTTATATAGACACTTTGGAGGGGAGGTACGGATTCTTTCCGGCATTACGATGGACAAATATTCCTTTTACTAGAAAGTATTCGTCCGACATATGTAACCTTATCGTCCGACGGCTGTTGAATTATCGTCCGACAGCTGTCGGACGATAAGGTTACATATGTCGGACGAATACTTCTTAGTATACCGGAATCTAAAGTATAGTTATGCAAAAGATTGCCATTTGAGAAGAAAATAGTAATCGGGGACGAAAAAACAGATAGGCTATTGTGTGCTACCTTGAAAATAAGCATTATTTTTGTGCAACTAACTATATAGTCATTATACGCATGAACAAACACATATTGTCATTCTACCTTTTTTTCTGCCTTTTTCTTTTTCCCCCTTTGGTCGAAGCAATTGCCGGCTGGAATAGCTTTATCGTCAATTTTGATAAAAGTGTTTATGGTAAGGGGACCCAGACTTGGCAGATAGCACCCTATGATGACAAGTGGGTATATTTCGCCAACAAGAACGGTATGGTGCAATTTGATGGCAATGTCTGGAATGTGTTTCCATTGAACAATGCTTCCGATGTGCGTTCCGTTCTGGCTTCTGCCACCCAAAAAAGAATTTATGTGGGGGGCATCAATGAATTCGGCTATTATGAACCGGATACGGACGGTTCTTTGGCCTATCATTGCATGTCCGATACTTTGGAGAGTTCCGTTCGTTTTCTTGGAAATGTGTGGGGCATCCATGAGACAGACAATATCTTGTATTTCCAAGGGGACGGGTGCGTGGTGAAGTACCTGAACGGAAAATATACCGCCATTGAAATGAATGCCAAGATAGACTGTTCCAATATGGTCAATGGCATCCTTTACATCGGTACGGACAGAGGCGTATGGCTTTTGGTTGGAAACACTTTTTTCCCTCTTCAGGGGGCCGATGCGTTGGCTTCCAAGCGTATTCGTGGCATTATACCTTATAAGAAAGGTGTTCTGGTGGTGACTGCATACAACGGACTTTACTATTGTGACGGGCGTACGATGGAACCATTTATCACCGGTGCCGAAGAGTTTATGCGTGAGAATGAAGTCTTTTGCGTAGCCAAAAAGGATGATAAGATTGCCTTGGGAACCATTCATAAAGGATTGGTACTGGTGGATTGCAGCACCATGCAACTGAAATATTTCAATGAGAACAACGGCTTGCGTAACAATACGGTGCTTTCTGTCTCCTTCGATACAACCGGAAACCTCTGGGCCGGTCTGGATAGCGGCATTGACTACGTCTGTCTGAGTTCTCCTTTTACGAATCTCTATTCCTATCCTTATTCCTACGGCACGGGATATACGGCGGCCGTAGAAGGCGGCTATCTTTATTTAGGTACCAATCGGGGTTTGTATTACACCTCTTATCCGGTACAGATGAACGGCGATTTGCCGGATATCCGTCCGATGCCCCAATCCAGCGGACAGGTCTGGAACCTTTGCCGTATAGGTGATGAACTCTTCTGTCTGCACGACCGTGGTATTTTCCTTATCAATGGCACTTCCGTAAAACGCGTGACGGATATTGCCGGCGCCTGGTGTTGCCAACTTGTGGCAGGACGTACGGACCTTATGTATGTCGGGGTATATAACGGTATTTATTTGGTTGGGAAAAAGAATGGAGAATGGCAGGTGGTTGGCAAGATTGAGGGTATGAACGATTCTTGCCGTCTTTTTGAGCAGGAAAGCGATAAGGTGATTTGGGTGTACAATACAGACCACGTTACCCGTGTGGATTTGGATAATGATTTGACAAAAGCTGTCCGTATAAAGGAATATAGCGCGAAGGATGGTTTTCCGGTAGGACGTGATATGTATATAGCGAAGATAGAAGACCGGGTGTATTTTGCCACTCCCCGGGGAATCTATAAGCATAATCCTCATAAAGATGTCATGGAGCCTTGTCCGGATATGAACAACCTTTTGAATGGCACCGCGGCCTATTCGCGTATCTTGGAGTATCACGATAAGTTGATTAGTTTGAGCCCTCACGAAATCTGTATTGCCAATCTGGGTACCTATAAGCGGGGGGCGAATACAAGCATTAATCCCATCCAGCAATCGCTGATTGAACTGGTACCCGGTTTTGAAACGATTATTCCTCTTTCAGATTCGCTGATGGTGGTTCCTAATGAAGGAGGTTTCGCTTTATTCAGCATCCCGGCCGTAAGAGAGCGTCAGGATCGTAGCCACTCCTTATATATAAGGAACATGTATCTGTCTTATCCCAAGGATTCATTGGTATATACCGCAAACTTTTTAGGAGAGAAGCCGGTTCCGGTGATAGCTTATTCCATGAATTCCGTTCGTTTTGACTATGCCCTTTCTTTTTTTTCGGTAGGGGATGATATCCGTTTTCAATATCGTTTGAATAAGGGAGGCTGGTCCGATTTTACAACGGTACGCACCAAGGAGTATAGTAATCTGTCGGAAGGTGAATATACGTTTGAAGTTAAGGCGGTCTTTCCTGACGGTACGACATCATCGGATACAATTGCTTTCCGTATACTTCCGCCGTGGTATCGTAGTGCTGCTGCATACGTTTGTTATATCATCTTGGCTTTGCTTGCCTTATGGTATGTCTATCGCTGGGATGATGTCCGTGTGAAGCGGAAGAAACAGCAGGCGGTGGTCGAGAAGGACAAAGAGTTGCACGATATGGAAAGGGAGTACGAAGAGGAGAAAGCTCGTCAGGAAAAGCAGATTATGCAGCTGGAGAAAGAAAAATTGGAATACGATTTGCAACATAAGAGTCAGGAAATGGCCAATCTGATGATAAACTTTGTCCGTAAGAATGAAATGCTGACTGAAATCAAGTCAGAGATACTTAAAGTATCCGCCTTGCTGAAGGGTGAGGGGGCTCGGGAAGGAAAACAGCAACTCATACTTATTAATAATAAAATAGACGGTAATATACAGAGTGATGAGGTTTTGAAGCGTATTGAAGACCAGTTCGATTTGATACATAACAATTTTATGAAACGTCTTCATGCCAAGCATCCTGAACTTTCCCACAACGAACGCATGATGTGCGCTTATCTAAAGATGAATCTTTCCACGAAAGAAATAGCGCCTCTATTGAACATTTCGGTTCGTGGAGTTGAAACAATCCGTTATCGTCTTCGTAAGAAGTTCGCTTTAGAGAGAGAGGATAGTTTGACGGATTATTTAAGCAATAAACTGTAGTCTTTAGATATTAACTTCCTTTAAAAGAAGGAAGTGCATGGAAGGGAGGAATTTAATATTCCTCCCTTTTGTGTTCTATAACATGTTGTGACGTAATACTTAAAAGTATATATTAATTATTGATTATTAATAAGTTATTTGTTAATGACGTATTGATAACGTATTTGAATTTCAGATTTGACGTATTTAAGAATGATTGTTTCTTATTTGTTTTATTGCATTTTACTCTATGTTTGCACTGTTCGATTGAGAACAAAACCGAGAAACGTTAATCTTAATTTAGTAAAACTTATGAAAAAGTTATTATCAGTTTTATTTCTGTTAAGCTTTACCTTGGCTTCTGTATATGCCCAAAATATACAGGTAAAAGGTACAGTGGTAAGCGGTTCGGATAATGAACCGTTGCCTGGAGTAAATGTGGTAGTTAAAGGAACTACCAATGGTGGAATTACTGATTTGGACGGTAATTTTACATTGTCGGTTCCTGCCGACGCAACACTTTCTATTACCTATATTGGTTTTAAGTCACAAGAAGTAGCGGTAAATGGAAAAAATTCCTTGAAAATAGTTCTTCAGGAAGATTCAGAAACGCTGGACGAAGTAGTAGTGGTGGGGTATGGTGTTCAGAAAAAAAGTGTGGTAACAGCATCTATTGCCAAAGTTAGTAGTGAGGATTTGGAAAACAAATCTCCGGTGCGTATGGATAATGCATTGAAAGGTTTGGCTGCAGGTGTGGATGTAACTTCAGCTTCTGGTCAGCCGGGTGATTCTCCTCGTGTACGTGTACGTGGTATTGGTACTATCAACAATAGTGATCCGCTTTACATTGTAGACGGTATGCCTATTGGGGGTGGTCTTGATTTTGTAAATCCTAATGATATCGAGTCTATCGAAGTGTTGAAAGATGCTGCTTCTGGTGCTATCTATGGTGCGCGTGCTGCTAATGGCGTTATTCTAGTAACTACCAAAAAAGGTAAGATGGGTAAGGCACAAATTAATTACAATTTTTCTTATGGTTGGCAGAGTGCATGGAAGAGACGTGATGTGACTAGTGCGACAGACTATGCTATCCTTCAGAATGAAGCCAATGTGAATGGTGGTCAGGCTCCAATTTATGCAGATCCTTATAATTTGATTGATGCTAATGGAAATTCTATCAAAGGATTTGGCACTGATTGGCAAGATCTTGTTTTCTATGACAATGCTCCGGTAGTGAATCATGATGTGACAGTTAGTGGTGCATCGGAAAAAGTAAATTATTATTTGTCTTTGGGGTATTATTCACAAGATGGTATTGTTGGTGGTAATCACGGACATTCTAATTATGACCGTTTGACTATTCGTTCCAATACTCAATATAATCTAATTGATGCATCTAAAGAACGCGGTTTCCTTAATAAATTGGATTTAGGTGTAAATTTGGCTTATATGCGTACGCATTCAACAGGTGTTGGTACTAACTCTGAATTCGGTTCAATTTTGGGATCGGCTCTTTATCTGTCTCCTATTTTGACCCCTACATTGACTGGTGATGCAGCTGAAAAGATGATTGAAACTTATAAAGATTTTGATTTGCCTCGTGATGCAAATGGTGATCCTTATACAGTACCTGGCTATGGAGGAGCTTATCAGGAAATGAATAATCCGCTGGCTATGATGACATTGACTCCTACAAAGAATTGGTCGCATAAGTTTGTTCCAAAGTTTTCTATTGATCTTCAATTGTGGGATAATTTGAAGTATCACTTCAATTATAGTGCTGATATGGGATTTTGGGGTAATGAAGGGGCTACTAAGAGCAAGTATTATCTCTCAGCTAATAATAAGGCAACACATACTAATGCATCTTCATTCAAGGCACAGAATGTGACATGGCAGATTGAAAACACATTAACTTATGACAAAACTATCGGCAAACATACATTTGGTGTTGTATTAGGACAGTCTGCTCTTAAATATAAGGGAGATCAACTTGGTGGTAACCGTTGGAATCTGGTGAATCCTAATAAACCTTCTATTGATTATGCTACAGGGAATGTTGAATATACAAAGGATGCAGATGGTAATATTACTGGTGCTACAGTTCAGTATGGCGTTTATGGAGGTCCTTATACAGAACATAGAATGTCGTCTATGTTTGCTCGTTTGAGTTATAACTATAATGAACGCTATATGATTCAGGCTACAATCCGTCGTGATGGTTCAAGTCGTTTTGGTATTAATAATAAATATGGTACGTTCCCTTCAGTATCTGTGGGATGGAATGTGACAAATGAAGAGTTTATGGCTGATACGCGAGAATGGTTGTCTAACTTAAAGGTTCGTGCCAGTTGGGGTAAGAATGGTAATGATAACATAGCCGAATTTGGTTATACTTCATTGACGGCCATGGGTAACAATGTCCTTTTGGGTAAAGATGCCATCAAATGGAACGGTTCTAAAGCACAACGTTTGGCAAATCCTGATTTGAAATGGGAAGAGAGTGAGCAAACTGACTTAGGTATTGATTTGGGATTCTTTAATAATGCTTTAACATTCAGTGCTGACTATTACATAAAGAAAACCAATGGCATGATTATTACGATGCCTATCCCGAGTTATGTAGGTGAAACTAAACCTCTTGGTAACGTAGGTGATATGGAAAATAGTGGTTTTGAGTTTGAACTTGGCTATAAATGGAATATTGCTGATGCTAAATTTGCAGTAAAGGGAAATGCTACTTATCTTAAAAATGAATTGAAGAATTTGGGAAATGATACTGGCTATATGGATTTAGATGGTATTCAAGGATTCTCTGGTGGTGGTACACGCGGTTCTAACGGACAACCTTTCCCCTATTTCTATGGTTACAAGACTGACGGTGTTTTCCAGAATATGGATGAAGTTCGTGCTTATGTCAATAAAGATGGTAAAATGATTATGCCGGATGCGGTTCCTGGTGATACACGTTTTGTGGATGTAAATGGTGATGGTAGCATCTCGGCAGATGACCGTACTAACATTGGTAATGGTACTCCGGATTGGACTTATGGTTTGAATCTTAATGCTGATTGGAAAGGCTTTGATTTTAATATTTTCTTCCAAGGTGTAGCTGGTGCTGATGTGTTTGATGGCACTTATCGTACAGATGTTGCTTCTGGTAACTATCCTTCTTGGATGTTGGGACGTTGGACTGGTGAAGGTACTTCTAATAAGTATCCTCGTCTGGCTGTCGGTAATGCAACGAACTGGATGGTATCTGATCTTTATGTTTGTGATGGTTCATATCTTCGTCTTAAGAATATTACTTTGGGATATACATTGCCTAAGACTCTTACTCGCAAACTTACTATTGAACGTCTGCGTGTGTATGTGCAAGCTGAAAATCTTGTGACTTGGACCAAATATTGGGGATTTGATCCTGAAATTTCTTCAGGTGCAACTTCTCTTGGTGTTGACCGTGGTATTTATCCGCAGGCTCGCACATATACAGTAGGTGTAAATGTTTCTTTCTAATCTAAAAATAAGAACTATATGAAAACAAATAAAATATTAGCAATAGGCTTACTTGCTGCCGCTACAGTGTTGACTACCGGTTGCAGTGACAGTTTTCTTGAGGTGGAAAATCCGACAGGTGAACCATTGGAAGATTATTATACTACGGATGAGCATATTCAGGAAGCTCTGATTGCCGCCTATGACCCTCTCCATTGGCCAGATTGGGGATTGGGACAGTACAATGCCTTGAATATTGACGGTGAAATTATGGGCGATAATTTTTGGGTAGGTGGTGCAACCAAGACCGATATGCAGAATTGGCATATGTTATTTAATTATGAAGCTAATGAAAATAATACACTTGGCTCTCTTTGGACTGTGGATTATTCTGGCATCAAACGTTGTAATGACTTACTGAAATATCTTGATTGGGGTACTGATGTTACTGAGGCCAATCGTAAACTCTATGAGATGCAAGCCCGTTTACTACGTGTTTTCTATTATAATATGTTGTGGCATTATTTTGGTAATGTACCTTTCTATTTGGAGAATCTTTCCGAACCTCCTTATACGGCTCCGCAATATACTGCCGATCAGGTTTATGCTGAGTTGATCGCAGAACTTGAAGCTGTAATTGACTCTAAGGTGTTACCTTTGAAATATTATAAAACAATCAAAGAAGGTAAAGAAGTTGACGACGAAGGTCAGTTGGGACGTGTCACTCAAGCTATGGCTTATATGGTATATGCTGAAATGGTAATGTATCAGAATGATGAAAGTCGTTTCTCAAAAGCTTTAGGTTATATGAAGGAGCTTATTGATAGTCCTAGCTTTAGATTGAATCCTAGTTTTGCCAACATCTGGGAAACGGAAGGTGAATGGTGTGACGAATCTATCTGGGAAATTAATTATGAGCAAACTAATAACGAACGTGGCTGGGGAAGTCCGTTAGCTGTTGGTGGTACAGTGCTTCCTACTCTGATTTCTCCTAACTCTTTCCCAGGTGATGATGGTTGGTCAAAGGGTAATGATGGCTGGGGATTTATGCCCATGCGTCTTGAAACTTATCAAATGTTTAGTGAACAAGACAAACGTCGTGATGCAACTTGCTGGGTGATTGCCGAAGATGTAGAATATACGAAACGTTATCAAGATACTCATATTTGGTTACAAAAATATCGTCCGTATGATAAGAACTTCAAGCAGTCTTCCGGTGACCAGAATTTGAACTATAATAACAATTATCGTTATTATCGTTATGCTGAGACATTACTAAATGCTGCAGAACTTTCTCTTCGTACAGGTGGAAGTGGTACAGGTGAGGCTAAGACATGGTTGAACGAAGTTCGCACCCGTGCCGGTTTGGCTGGACTTGCAAACGTTACGGTTGACGATGTACTTACAGAACGTCGTTTGGAATTTGTAGGTGAAGGCAAGCGTTATTTTGATTTGGTACGTGCTGAAGGAATCAGTGGAGCATCAGCCAGCAATAAGGCTACTACTGCACTGATCCCCGATCAATATGGTTACCGTACTAATTCTTGGACTGCAAAGAAGAAATATATTCCTATTGCACAGGGAGAGTTGGATTCCGATCCGGCTTTGGTTCAAAATGCTTATAAATAGTTTACCATAACTCCATTAATAAATAATTGATATGAAAAATATATTTAAATATATGGCAGGCGTGTTGGTTGCTGGTTTTGCAATGACTTCATGTTCGCCTGAAGATTTTACGGGAGCCAATGGCAATATCCCACAAGCATCGGATTATACTGATAACTTTAAAGTTACTGTAGATCAGACAACCAATTATGCAAACTTTGAATTTACTTCTGCTCCTGGAGTGTCTCCAATTTGGATAATTGACGGCGCTTATCAAGCCTCATATGGCTTTTCCAAATATTATCGTAAAAAAGGTTCATATACAGTAGAATGTAAAGTAAAGAACGCAAATGGCATTAGTGATGGTTCGATAACCAAAACCTTTGAAATAGAGAAGACTATTATGAACGGTTTTGGTGGTTTTGTGGAAGATAGTGAATTTAACATGTTTAAGGGAGTAACTTTCAATGTGGCATCTTTCTACTATGCTCCAGGATGGGGGCAGATTGCAGATCCAAAATATACTTATCAGAATGGTGCATTTGTTGTTTCCTTACCGGAAGCTACTACCGATCAGTGGCAAGCTCAGATGCATGTGGAATTGGATAAGGTAATTGCTTTGTCAGTGGATAAAACCTATGATTTTTCGGTGATAATCACTTCTACTACCAAACATCCGGGCGTGACGGTTAAAGTACAGCAGAAAGGTGATGACAATACGTTTATCAATATGCAGCGTGTGGCTTTAGATGCTAATGAGCCTAAGTGTATATGGTTCAGTAACGTACCCGGTGTGAATATTACCGACTTGAAGTTTGCACTTGATTTTGGTGGTAATGAAGCTAATACGGATATTACTTTGGAAAGCTTTGTCTTGAAAGACCATGCTAATGATGACGGTACGGAAATTCCTGAAGTACAAGAGCCTGAACCTTCTTGGGTGAAGGTGGATAGTGAAGACAATCTTTGGAACGGGGCAACCTTTACCAATACTTTCTTCTATGCAAACCCGGATTGGAGTGCTAGACCTAATCCAGATTTAGTGGTGGATGGAAATGCTTATACACTCACTTTCCCTGATGCTACTGAAGCACAATGGCAGAACCAGTTCTCGTTTGTTACAGATTTGTCAGCCGATACAGAAACTGCCTATGATTTCTGTGTCACTCTAAATCCTAGTACTGATTTGAAGGGGGTAACAGTAAAACTGGTTCAGACTGATGAACCTGATGTCAAACATGATGATAACTTCTTCTTTGCAGAACAGACGGATTTGTTGGGTAATGAAGATAATAAATTTTGGGTTGCAAATAAAAAGGCGCCTAAAGATATGCATGCTATATCTTTAGTCTTGGATTTTGGTGGAAATCCTGCTGACACAAAAGTGACTATTAAAGATATTATTTTCCAGACTCATAGAGATTGATGGCTAGTATTAGATAGAATATTGGTCTGCTAAAAGCAGTGAATAATAAAAAGGGGGAAGGATGTGTGTTATCTTGGCAATTGCTGGAGTTTCATCCTTTCCCTTTTTCTCTACTTATGTTGTAAAATATATATATATATATGAAATACTATTGTCTATTATCTATTCTTTTGTTTTCGTTGATTGCTTGTGGCAGTAGCGATGACAAGGAACCGCAATCCGAGGATGTTACCATTAAATGTTCTCCTGAAAAGATAGAGGCTGTTGCACAAGCTAGCCAATATGTGGTGAATGTGGTTTGTTCTGGTAAAGAGTGGACAGCTTTTGCCTCTGATGATTGCAGTTCATGGGTCAAAGTAAATGTAATGGGTTCTTCTTCTAGCCAAGGCACAGCGACAGTTATAGTCAGTGCTCATACGGGTACTACTTCTCGTACTGGTACGGTGGTGGTTAAATCTGGTGCTACTCGTGTATCTATTCCTCTTACGCAAGCGGCTCCTTTATCAGTGTCACAGACTGAGTTGTATTCTAATTCTATAGGAGAATCTTTTGTCTTATCTGTTATTGCTTCTGGCGAATGGAATGTGAAATCCAATGATAGTTGGATTAGCGCAGAAAAAAATAGTGGGGAAATTGTTGTGACCACTTTAGCTAATGATGCAAAGATTTCCCGTACGGGTACAGTTGAGGTTGTGGCTGGTGCAGAGAAAGTAACGGTAACAGTTATTCAAGAATCGGCTGAAGATCTGGATATCAATACTCCTGAGGGGTATCGGTTGGTTTGGCATGATGAATTTAATGAGGGTACATCTCTTGGCAATGATTGGACACACGAGGTTCAAGGAGCAGGGTGGGTAAATAATGAACTTCAAAATTACGTCAATGGTTCTGCTGACGGAAAGCGTGTGACAGAACTTGTGGACGGTAAGTTGAATATTAATTGTTTCAAAGGCTCCGATGGTAAAATTTACTCTGGTCGTGTGTATGCTAAAGTGAATACTGGTTGGGAATATGGCTATTTTGAAGCACGTATCATGTTGCCTGAAGGCAAGGGGACGTGGCCGGCTTTTTGGATGATGCCAGTTGGTAATGACTGGAATACTAACCCATGGCCCATGTGTGGTGAAATAGACATTATGGAGGAAGTGGGAGTCGTACCCAACGAAGTCTCTTCGTCTATCCATACGCAAGATTATAATCATACTATAGGTACGCAGAAAACACATGCCATGACTATAGAACAGGCAGAAGGAGAATTTCATCTCTATGCTTTAGAGTGGACAGAAGATGCCATCACTACATACGTGGATGGCAAGGTACAGTTGGCTGTTACCAAGCAACAATTGGGAGCTGGTCATAATCAATGGCCTTTCCATTATGCTTTCTATCCCATTCTGAATCTGGCTTGGGGCGGTGATTGGGGTGGAATGAACGGTGTGGATGAGTCTGCTCTTCCTGTAACGATGAAGGTGGACTATGTACGCGTGTTTCAGAAAAAATAGAGCCTTCATATTTAAATAAAATTTAAATATGAAGGCTGAATGTTTTTTATTTATAACATAAATACCTTATGCTTTAGGACAATTGATAATGAAAAAAGAAAAAATATTTATTTTTATCTGTTTAGTTTTGTTGTCTGCCTGTTCTCCTTCTTCTTTAGACGGCATTGTAATAGAGAAAGCGGCAGACGGTTATAAACTTTCCATTGACGGAAGAGAAACCTATATTAAAGGCGTAGGCGGCACATATCGGTTGGACATTGCCGCCCAGAGTGGTGCCAATGCCTTCAGAACCTGGGGAGGTAATGTGGAGGAGATAAAGAAAAACCTGGCATTGGCTTCGGAGCACAACATGTACGTAATGCAGGGAATAGGCATGACCAAAGACTCTATACGCTATTACGATGATGAATATAAGAACAAGATGCGCGAAGAAGTCCGCTTGTTGGCAGAAACGTTCAAGAATGATACGAGTTTGCTGGCTTGGGGTATTGGCAATGAAATTGAGTTGGGAAATGCTAATATAGCTGCCGCATGGAATTTTGTGGAAGAACTGGCACAGCTGATTAAGTCGATAGACAAGCGTCATCTGGTTTCGACAGTGATTTCCTACAATCCGTCGGCATTGGACTCTGTGGCAAAGTATGCTCCGTCTCTCGATTATGTGGGCATCAATGTATATGGTCCGATGGGAGAGGTGCAGGCTGTTGTTGACCGGTCGGACTACAAGGGTGCATTTATGATTACCGAGTGGGGACCGACCGGTTGGTGGGAAACAGCGTCAACCGAGTGGAAGGCACCCATAGAGCAGACCAGTGAAGAAAAACGGCAGGTATACGAAGAGCGTTATACGCAATATATTTCTGCCAATCCCCGTTGCTTGGGCTCTTTTGTATTCTTGTGGGGACAAAAAGAAGAACGTACTCCTACCTGGTTCAGTATGTTTGTAGAGGATAAGGTGGATTCACTGCCATTGAAAGGAGAGAAAACTCCCATGGTGGAGGCCATGCAAAGAGTGTGGACCGGCAAAGAATTGGATGAAACGGCTCCGGTAATTCTGGGTATGATGACTGTCAATGGGAAGAGTGCTATTGATAATGTCCGCATCAAGGCAGGTGCTTCATTGAAAGCAGAGGTTGCGGCCATAGACAAGGAAAATGATTCTCTGACTTATGTTTGGGAAGTGCTTAAAGAAGCTACAGTGCTGGGCTTTGGAGGTTCTTATGAACCGCGTCCGGAAAGAGTCGGTGAGGTGGTTATGTCAGATAAAAATGTGTATGAGACTGCAATTAAAGTTCCCGGAGAATATCGTTTGTACGTATATGTACTTGATAATACGGGCTTTGTCTCAACAGCAAATATTCCATTTCAAGTAATAGATTAAAGATGAAAACAATGAAAATGCTCTCTGCTTGTTTATTGCTGCTTCCTTTTATATCTTGTACTCAAGTGCAGGATACAAAAAATGATGCAGTCATCGAGCAGAAAATAGAAACGCTGTTGTCCAGTATGACATTGGAGGAAAAAATTGGGCAGATGAACCAGATTTCTTCTTATGGCAACATAGAGGATATGAGCGGATTGATAAAGAAAGGTGAAGTCGGGTCTATCCTGAATGAAGTAGATCCGGTGCGTGTCAATGCCTTGCAGCGTGTGGCAATGGAGGAGTCCCGCTTGGGCATCCCCTTGCTGATGGCGCGTGATGTGATCCACGGTTTCAAGACCATATTCCCTATTCCCTTGGGACAAGCGGCATCTTTCAACCCGCAGGTGGCTAAGGATGGTGCACGGGTAGCGGCTGTGGAGGCTTCTGCTGTGGGTATCCGCTGGACATTTGCACCGATGATAGATGTGGCTCGCGATCCCCGTTGGGGGCGTATGGCCGAAGGATGTGGCGAAGATACTTATTTGACTTCGGTGATGGGTGTTGCTATGGTCGAAGGTTTCCAGGGAGATTCGCTGAACAGTCCGACTTCCATAGCCGCATGTCCTAAACATTTTGTAGGTTATGGTGCTGCCGAGGGCGGGCGTGATTATAATTCCACTTTCATTCCGGAGCGTCGTTTGAGGGATGTATACCTTCCTCCTTTTGAAGCTGTGGCCAAGGCAGGGGCAGCCACTTTCATGACTTCGTTTAATGACAATGACGGAGCACCGTCTACCGGAAACACTTTTATTTTGAAAGATGTGCTTCGTGGTGAATGGGGATTTGATGGAATAGTAGTGTCAGACTGGGCTTCGGTAGCCGAAATGATGGCACATGGCTTTGCTGCCGATTCTAAAGAGGCAGCAATGAAGGCGGTGAATGCTGGTGTGGATATGGAGATGGTCAGCTATACGTTTGTCAAGGAATTGCCGGAATTGATAAAAGAAGGTAAGGTCAAGAAGTCTGCTATAGACGATGCCGTGCGGAATATTCTGCGTATCAAATTCCGGTTGGGACTGTTTGATAATCCTTATGTGGATGAGAAACGGATAGAGGAACTTTATGCTCCTTCTCATCTGGAGGCTGCCAAGCAAGCTGCTGTGGAATCGGCCATCTTGTTGAAGAACGAAAAGGAGACATTGCCTTTGCAATCTTCGGTAAAGACGGTTGCTGTGGTAGGTCCGATGGCAAATGCACCTTATGACCAATTGGGTACCTGGATATTTGATGGTGACAAGACAAAAACCGTGACACCGTTGAAGGCTATCAAGGAACTGGTGGGGGACAAAGTGCAGGTGATATACGAGCCGGGTCTGACTTATAGCCGTGACAAGAATATGGCAGGTGTTGCCAAAGCCGCTGCTGCCGCTGCACGTGCTGATGTTATTTTGGCGTTTGTAGGCGAAGAGGCTATTCTTTCAGGAGAGGCGCATTGCCTGGCCGACCTGAACCTGCAAGGTGCGCAAAGCGAACTGATTGCCGCTTTGGCGAAAACAGGAAAACCGGTGGTTACTGTCGTAATGGCAGGGCGTCCGTTGACCATAGGAAAGGAAGTCGAACTCTCGTCAGCTGTACTTTATTCGTTCCATCCCGGAACCATGGGAGGACCGGCATTGGCCGACTTGCTGTGGGGTAAGGCTGTGCCAAGTGGCAAGACTCCGGTGACTTTCCCGAAGATGGTAGGACAGATACCGGTTTATTATGCTCATAACAGTTCCGGACGTCCGGCTACGCGGAATGAGGTTTTGCTGAATGACATTCCGTTAGAAGCGGGGCAGACTTCGTTGGGATGTACTTCTTTCTATATGGATGCAGGTTTCGATCCGCTGTATCCGTTTGGCTACGGTCTGTCGTATACGACGTTCAAATATGATAATGTGAAACTCTCGTCTGCCAATCTGAAGAAGGAAGATGTGCTGACTGTGACTTTCGACCTTGAGAATACCGGAAAGTATGAAGGTACCGAGGTAGCCCAGCTTTACGTGCAGGACAAGTTTGCTTCGGTGACCCGTCCGGTGAAAGAGCTGAAACGCTTTGCTCGCGTCACATTGAAGCCGGGTGAGAAGAAAAATGTATCGTTTGAACTTCCGATAAGTGAACTTGCTTTCTGGAATATAGATATGGTGAAGACGGTGGAAGCCGGAGACTTTGCTCTTTGGGTGGCACCGGATAGCCAAAGTGGAGAAGAAGTTTTCTTTAAGGTAGTAGATTGATTGTTGATTTAAGGTTAAAAAGAGAAGGGGCGGACCGTGACGGTTCGCCCCTTCTGCTTTCTTCTTTATAAGCCCCGCCTTCCGGCAAATAACTCATCACTTATTACTTATAACTTATAACTTTCTTATATCCATACACCGCATTGCTTCCCAGTTCTTCTTCGATGCGAAGCAGTTGGTTGTACTTTGCCATACGGTCTGAGCGGCTCAGCGAACCGGTCTTGATTTGTCCGCTGTTGGTAGCTACGGCTATGTCTGCGATAGTCGCATCTTCCGTTTCACCGGAACGATGGGAAGTTACGGTAGTATATCCGTGGCGGTGTGCCATTTCGATGGCATTCAGTGTTTCGGTCAGCGAACCTATCTGGTTTACTTTAATCAATATGGAGTTGGCACAGCCTTTTTCGATGCCCATTGCAAGGAAGTCCACATTGGTGACGAACAAATCGTCTCCTACCAACTGGCAACGGTTGCCGATACGGTCGGTCAGTTTTTTCCAGCCGTCCCAGTCGTTCTCGCTCATGCCGTCTTCGATAGAGTCGATGGGATACTTGTTGATTAACTCTTCCAGATAGTCAATCTGTTCGTCGGCAGTACGTTTCTTGCCTTTTTCACCTTCGAATTTGGTATAATCGTAGATGCCATCATGGTAGAACTCGGAAGAAGCGCAGTCCATGGCAATCATTACATCTTTGCCCGGTTCGTATCCGGCAGCCTTGATGGCGGCAATGATGGAGTTCAAGGCATCTTCTGTACCCTCCAGATTAGGAGCAAAACCTCCTTCATCGCCTACTGCTGTGCTGAGGCCACGGTCTTTCAGGACTTTCTTCAGTGCGTGGAACACTTCGGCACCCATACGCAAACCTTCGCGGAAGGAAGTGGCACCTACGGGGCGTATCATGAATTCCTGGAAAGCAATGGGAGCGTCACTATGCGAACCGCCGTTGATGATGTTCATCATCGGTACAGGCATCACATAGGTATTTGTACCACCGATATATCGGTAGAGTGGGATGTCAAGGTAAGCGGCGGCAGCCTTGGCTACAGCAAGAGATACGCCGAGGATGGCATTGGCACCCAGATTGGCTTTCGTTTTGGTTCCGTCCAGTGCAAGCATGGCATGGTCGATACCCATCTGGTTGAGGGCGGACATACCGATGAGCTTGGGAGCAATGATATTATTGATATTGTCCACGGCTTTCAGGACACCTTTGCCTCCGTAACGTTTTTTGTCACCGTCACGCAGTTCCAATGCTTCGTGTTCTCCCGTGGATGCTCCTGACGGGACAGATGCACGGCCTATGAAGCCGGATTCCAAGGTTACGTCTACTTCTACAGTTGGGTTACCTCTTGAATCGAGGATTTCACGTCCGATAATCTTCTCTATTTTCATATTCAGTCAATTTTAATTATAAACTATCTTACTAACAAATGAAAACAAGGAATTGTTTTTCGTTTTTAATCCTTTATTGTAATGCCTAAAAGAGTAGTCAACTCCATGGCTTGGGAAGTATTGACGATGGCTCCCCGTATGTCGGGCAGGTTGAGGCGTATACCTCCTATGTGCGAGTCGCTCAAGTCGATTCCTCTTAGAGGGGTGTGTGAAAACTCGGATTCTACCAGCTCACAGTTTTCAAAGGCGATGGAGGCAAGTTTGCAGTCGTTGACGTCGCTGTTGCGCAAGTCACAAGAGGTGAAGCGGGCTTGATTGATTTTACTCATGGAAAGATTGAGGTATCTGGCATTGCAGTCCTTCATTGTCAGATGGTTCAATATTGTTTCCGGCAGATTGGTTCCCACCAGTTTGCAGGATATGAATTCCACTCTGAACAGAGAACTTTCGGCAAATGAGATGTTGGAAAGGTCGCAATGTTCAAAACGTACATCAGTGAAATGGCAGGATTTCAGTTTGCAGGCGCTGAATTGGATATGACTGAAAGTACAGTTGGTGATGCTTTTGTAGGAATACTCCATGTGTTCCTCTGTCCGTTTACCGAAGTGAAGGTCTCTGACAGTTTCTTCCGTATTCAGCCATTCTTCCAATGATTTGGAACTTTCACTTTGTCCCTCTAAGGTAGGAGGGATGATGCGTACGGGAGGCATGACAAAAGGCTTGCTGGGTTTCATAGGGGTGTTTGGGTTATATACAGCGTCCGAAGGCGCCGCCGGCGAAGGCTGCCAGGACTCCTAATGTGATACTTAATAAGGTATATAAGGCAAACATTCCGTAGAATTCTTGCTTTATCAGAATCAGTCCGTCATTGCTGAAAGTGGAGAAGGTGGTGAATCCTCCGCACAGACCGGTAGTCAGCAACAGCCGTACCTCAGTAGAAAGGTTGAAACGGGCGGATAAGGTATAGAATAGCCCGATGAGGAAACTTCCGAGGATATTGACTGTGAATGTAGCCCATGGGAAAGAGTAGGGGACTATGCGCTCGTGGAGCATCATCTGCACGCAGTAGCGCAGTACGCTGCCGGTACCGCCGCCAAGGAATATAGCTATCAGTAATCTAGTCATAGGTTTTCTGGGGTTGGTTTTGGCTGCAAAGGTAGTGAAGACAAAGGAATTTCAGTAAATCATAGCCCGAAATTTCATAAAGCGATTCTGTACTGGGGGAAGTAGTTATTGGTGGGATGTATATAATTTTGATATTTGATATGAGTGATTGCCAATCTTGGTTCCGGATAGTTCGTGATGGGGCAGAAGCGATTTACTAAATCTTGGAGGAAGATTTAGTAAATCGTTGCCGGAGATTTAGTAAAATGTCCGGGAGATTTTAGTAAACGAGTAGAAGGGGCTTTGGAAGGATGACTGGTTTGTCTGTATTTTTGGATACGGTAATAACTTGTGAAACTTGAGCCACTCTTGAAATTGAGGTCTTAACCGTTCAAATGCCATATTGTAGAGACCTCTCTAGAACCTTGTCTTGATAATCAGCGATTTATTTTCATTGGCTGTAGAGATTGTATCCATTCCTTCTCATTCTCTTCCTGCCTTTCTTTCTTCACTTGTAGAGAAGGGTTGTTCTTAATTTGTTGTTTTTTAGAGTTTTAACGAAATTGGTTGTAGATGTCATTTCCTTGTATTCCCGTCATTCACACCCTAACTTTGCAACATCGAATTCAAGAGAATGAAAGTTTATCGTTGAGGCCTCACGATGGATCTCCACTTCTTGAAAGAGAGGAAAAGGCTTCGGCCTATTTATTACATTATTATATTAACTTTCTAAAACATTAAAAATTATGGGACTTCAGTATGTAGTGGCAAAGAGAATCTTTGGTTTTGACAAGGACAAAAATGTAAAGTATGTAGCTAAATCCGTAGGAGCGGGTGAATTGGATTTTGATAAGTTGTGTGCCAAAGTGAGCCGTATTCTTGGTATTCACAGAAAGACGGTGGACTTAGTGGCTGCAGGACTGGTGGACATCATGTCGGAAGAAATAGACGATGGAAAGACTGTTCGTTTAGGTGATTTCGGATTGTTCCGCCCTTCTTTTGTAGGGAAGAGTGCTGATACGGAGGCTGGCGTTTCGGCCAGTAACATTGTCCGTAAACGTATTCTGTTTTTTCCGGGGAAAGCTTTTAGTCAAATGTTGGGCAATATGAGCGTCACCAAGATGGTGGTTCCCGATACGGACTATACGGATGGAAGTAGCAATGGTGGAGGGGATAACTCCAATCCTTCGGGAGGCAATGACGGGGACCAAGGTGAAAATCCTTTGGGATAATTCCAGTGCACGATTAAAGTTGTAAAAATATGGAGGGTGAAGTTTTCGTAGCGATACTTCTCCTTCTATTTTGTTTGTAGGCAGGATATTGTTCAAGGGAAGTTGGTTTTCATGCAAACGTTTGCCGACAAATCATCTATCATTTTAGTTTAATTGCGTCAGAGTGTATTTCTTTCCTGCCTATATTTGCATCTGGAACATAATTTTATAAATATAGCATGAGAAACATGAAAGCAATCTGTACAAAATTAGCCTGCTTCCTGCTCGTTTTGTTGGTGAGCGGTGTAGCAATGGCAGAGAGTATTACCTCTCCCAACGGACAACTTCAATTGAATTTTTCGGTAAATGCGCAAGGCGAACCCGTTTACGAACTTTCTTATAAAGGAAAGCCGGTGATTAACCCTTCCAAATTAGGACTCGAACTGAAGAACGACCCCGGTCTGATGAATGGCTTCACGATGGAGGATGCAAAGACTTCCACTTTCGACGAGACTTGGGAACCGGTATGGGGTGAAGTAAAGCAAATCCGTAACCACTATAATGAGCTGGCTGTGACGCTCAACCAAAAGGCGCAGGATAGGAACATCATTATCCGCTTCCGTTTGTTCGACGATGGTATGGGCTTCCGTTATGAGTTCCCTTTGCAGAAGAACTTGAACTATTTCGTGATTAAGGAGGAGCGTACTCAGTTTGCCATGACTGGCGACCATACAGCCTTCTGGATTCCGGGCGACTACGATACGCAGGAATATGATTACACAGAATCCAAACTTTCTGAAATTCGCGGGTTGATGAAAGGGGCCATTACGCCTAACTCTTCACAAACCCCGTTTTCGCCCACCGGTGTTCAGACTTCTTTGCAGATGAAGACTGCTGATGGTTTGTACATCAACTTGCACGAGGCTGCTTTGGTGGATTACTCTTGCATGCACTTGAATCTGGATGATAAGAATTTTGTTTTTGAATCTTGGCTTACTCCCGATGCAGTAGGCGATAAAGGTTATCTGCAAGCTCCCTGCACGTCACCGTGGCGTACGGTTATCGTAAGCGACGATGCTCGTGACATCCTTGCCTCTAAAATCACGCTGAACTTGAACGAACCTTGTGCTTACGAGGACGTTTCCTGGATTAAGCCCGTGAAATACGTAGGTGTATGGTGGGAAATGATTGCAGGTAAGAGCACCTGGGCATATACAGACGACCTTCCCTCCATCAAACTGGGTGAAGTGGACTACTCCAAAATGAAGCCCAATGGCCGTCACGGTGCCACTAACGAAAATGTAAAAAAGTACATCGACTTCGCAGCCGAGCACGGTCTGGACCAAGTATTGGTAGAAGGCTGGAATGAAGGCTGGGAAGACTGGTTTGGCAAATCCAAGGATTATGTATTCGATTTTGTGACCCCTTATCCCGATTTCGACGTGAAGATGCTGAATGAATATGCCAAGAGCAAAGGCGTGAAGCTGATGATGCATCATGAGACATCCGGTTCGGTGCGCAACTACGAACGTCACATGGACAAGGCCTATCAGTTTATGGTGGATAATGGCTACAATGCCGTGAAGAGCGGATATGTAGGTAATATGATTCCCCGTGGTGAACATCATTATGGGCAATGGCTGAACAACCACTACCTCTATGCCGTGAAGAAGGCAGCCGACTACAAAATTTGTGTAAATGCGCACGAAGCTGTACGCCCTACCGGTTTGTGCCGTACTTATCCTAACTTGATTGGCAACGAATCTGCACGAGGAACTGAATATGAGGCATTCGGCGGTAGCAAACCGTTCCATACCACATTGCTTCCATTCAACCGCTTGATTGGCGGTCCGATGGATTATACACCGGGTATCTTCGATACCAAACTTGACTTTATGGGCGATTTGCCCCACGGACAAGTGCAGACTACACTTGCTAAGCAACTCGCTCTGTATGTAACTTTATACAGCCCGTTGCAGATGGCTGCCGACTTGGTTGAGAACTACGAAAAGCACATGGATGCTTTCCAATTCATCAAGGATGTGGCAGTAGACTGGGACGACAGCAAGTACATTGAAGCAGAACCGGGTGATTACATTACCGTGGCCCGTAAGGCAAAAGGAACCGGCAACTGGTTTGTTGGAGGTATTACAGACGAGAATGCACGTACAGCCAACTTTACGCTCGACTTCCTTGAACCGGGCAAGCAATACGTAGCCACTCTCTATGCCGACGGTAAAGATGCTGATTACAAGGAGAACCCTACTTCTTATCAGATAAAGAAGGGTATCGTAACCAGCAAGACCAAAATGTCCGTGAAGGAAGCGCGTAGCGGTGGTTTTGCATTGAGCTTGATTGAAGCGACTCCGGCTGACAAGAAAGCTGTGAAGAAGTGGAGATAATTTAGGGTAGAAAGAGTTTTTATTAGGCATTAGTGAGGCCCCGCAGAAGTCCAATCTTTGCGGGGCTTTTTTTGTGTTAGGGTAAGCTCATTCTTATACCGTAAAAATAGCATCAAGACCCGAGTTTTTGGTAAGTCCGTTCTTTGGGGAAACCTTTATTTTTGCACTCAGATGACAGATTGCATAATCATTAAAAATCAGAGATATGAATACGGATAAGAAAATCAGTCGTCGGGAGGCTTTAAAGCGTATGGGATTTGCCCTGATGAGCGGTGCTATCGCATCTTCCGGCCTACTCTCGTTGGCATCCTGCGAAACAAAAAGGAGTAAGCGTATCATCTTTTATTTTACCGGAACGGGTAACAGTCTTTACATCGCCCGTCAGTTGGCTGGAGAGAACGCAGAATTGTTGAGTATCCCTCAGATGGTGAAACGGGGGAAGTATGAATTTGAGGCAGATGAAATCGGCATCGTTTATCCCATCTACGGTCATATGCCTCCCTATATGGTACGGCAGTTCATTCAGAAAGCAAAACTGAAGGCAGAATACAAGTTTGCTGTCCTCACCTATGGTGCAAGGAAGTGCGATGCGGTAGAGATTTGGGACCGTATATCCCGTAAAGCCGACAATGCGTTTGACTATATCAACACTATCATCATGGTGGATAACTGGCTACCCAACTTCGACATGAACGAGCAACTCAAGATAGACAAGCATATCCCCGAGAACTTGCAGAAGATAACGGCAGATATCAACAGTCGGCAGCATTGGCACGAACCGGTGACGGAGGAGGAACGGCAACAGCACCAAGGTTTTATGCAGCGGAGTGGACTCGACCCCGAGGTGGGCTTCCTGATGAAAAGCGAGAAGTTCTTTACCGTGACCGATGCTTGTATTGACTGTGGCATCTGCACCTACGTTTGTCCGCGCAGCAATTATGAGCTGACGTCGAGAGGAGTGAAGACGTCCGGTGACTGCGAGTTCTGTTTTGCCTGCATACAGAATTGTCCGCAGAAGGCTATTCAGTTCATAAAGCAGGAAGATGGCTCTTTTCCTGACGGAACGGAGAAGAACCCCAATGCCCGCTATCGTAATGAGCATATTTCGCTAATAGATCTGAAACGGGCAAACAATCAAAAACTATAATCATTAACCTCTGTATTTTGTCGGATTTACACCCAGATGTTGTTGTACGTAACGGCTAAAATAAGCAGGAGAGGAAAAACCGAACATATCGGAAATACGGACGAACGTTAGTGATTTGTCGCGCAGCAAACGCGAGATGTCGAGTGTGGTATAACGGTTTATCCAGTAGTTTGCTGTATAACCGCTTACTTTCTTGGAAACTTCCGAAAGATATTTGGAGGTGACACATAGGCAGTCGGCATAATAGGTCACTTCACGATGCTCGCGGAAAGTTCCGTTCTCCAGCATGTTGAGGAAACGGCTCATGATGGAAGCATTTTGTACAGAGATATTGTCCTCGCCATATAGATGGGAGTGGAAATCGAAGAAGTCGAGTATCAACATCTGTGTGGAGGCGATAAGCATATCGCGATGGAAATGATGGTCTGTATTCCGGAGTCTGTATTCCACTTGTTCAAAATCCCGGAGACATAGCTCTTGCTGTTCGGTAGTCAGGGACATGATAGGATTGAGAAATAGGGAAAGTTGCCCTTTCATGCCGTAGTTGTTCTGTGGTGTACTCAGCACCACAAAGCCCGATGCGATATAGATGACCTTTACGCGAAAATCTTCTGAAGGTTGAATTTTCTCTACCAGTTTTCCTTTGCGGACAATCATCAGGTCGCCGGCACGTAGCTCGCGCTCCTCTCCATTGTACTTCAATCGGCAGATTCCTGACAGACAGAGGGCGTGTGCAAGATAGCCACTGTATGCGTCCGTCCCCAGACCTTGAAGAGTATCGGCTATTATAATATTTGCGGTTTCTCCCATTATACAGTTGTTTGGTTTCGATCACAAAAGTATATGTTTCCAATAATATAACTTCTATTGTGGGGCAAGAAATATATTACCTTTTTTATTCATTTCAAATCTGCCCGAATTTCGCAAATTCTTCATACCTTTGCACCCGTTAATTTTAGAAACCAATAACAAAACAGAACTTATGGGAGGTTTTTTCGGAACAGTCGCCAAGGCAACAAGCTGTGTGGCGGATTTGTTTTACGGCACAGATTATAATTCACATTTAGGGACAAAACGTGGTGGGTTGGCTACATACGATGCAGAAACGGCGCAGTTTACCCGTTCCATCCACAATCTGGAAAGCACCTATTTCCGCACGAAGTTTGAGGATGAACTGGACAAGTTCAAAGGAAATTCCGGAATAGGAATCATCAGCGACACAGACCCTCAACCCCTTATCCTCAACTCCCACCTTGGCCGCTTTGCCATTGTAACGGTAGCCAAAATAGTAAATCTGCAAGAACTGGAAACAAAACTGTTGGCCCAAAACATGCACTTCGCCGAACTCAGTTCGGGCAAAACCAATCAGACGGAACTTATCGCCCTCCTTATTATACAAGGGAAGACATTTGTCGAAGGAATTGAAAATGTGTATAAGCATATCAAAGGTTCCTGCTCCATGCTGTTATTGACGGAAGACGGCATCATTGCCGCTCGCGACCGCTGGGGACGTACTCCGATTGTGATTGGCAAGAAAGACGGAGCGTATGCCGCCACAAGTGAGTCGAGCAGCTTTCCGAATCTTGGTTATGAGATAGACCGTTATTTGGGACCCGGAGAGATTGTTCGCCTGCGTGCCGATGGTGTGGAACAGATGCGCAAGCCTGATGAGGGAATGCAGATTTGTTCCTTCCTATGGGTATATTACGGTTTCCCCACTTCCTGCTACGAAGGTAAGAATGTGGAGGAAGTGCGTTTTGCCTCCGGTTTCAAGATGGCACAGACAGATAAGTCAGAGGTGGATTGTGCCTGCGGTATTCCTGATTCGGGTGTAGGTATGGCGCTTGGGTATGCCGAAGGTAAAGGAGTTCCTTATCATCGTGCCATTTCCAAATATACTCCGACTTGGCCTCGTAGTTTTACTCCCAGCAAGCAGGAATTGCGTTCGCTGGTGGCAAAGATGAAGCTGATTCCCAATCGTGCCATGCTCGAGGGTAAGCGTCTGCTGTTCTGTGATGACTCTATTGTCCGGGGGACCCAGTTGCACGACAATGTGAAGGTGCTGTATGAGTATGGTGCCAAGGAGGTGCATATCCGGATTGCTTGTCCTCCATTGATATATAGCTGCCCGTTTGTAGGATTCACGGCTTCCAAAAGCGACATGGAACTGATTACCCGTCGTGTCATCAAGGAACTGGAGGGTAACGAGAATAAGAATCTCGATAAGTATGCCACTACCGGCTCACCCGAATACGAAAAGATGGTGGACGTTATCCGCGAGCGTTTCGGACTTTCATCCTTGAAGTTCAATACGTTGGAAACTCTGGTTGAAGCTATCGGATTGCCTAAGTGTAAGATATGTACGCATTGTTTTGATGGTAGCAGCCATTTTTGATTGACATTTTGTCCTTAAGGAATAAAAAAGGGGCGTGAATTGCTTGGCAGTTCACGCCCCTTTTTTTATCTTTACAGCACAAAATAGTGGTTAATGATTAGTGATTAATGATTAATGCCATTTGGATAATGCTTTTCGCCAATTACTAATCACTGACCATTAATCACTAACCATTAATCACTAATCATTATTCATCATGACTTTAGTAGAACGTTTTTTAAAGTACGTAAGCTTCGATACTCAGTCCAGTGAAGAGACTGAGATTACTCCGAGTACTCCGGGGCAAATGGTGTTTGCCCGGTATCTGAAAGAAGAATTGGAAACTTTGGGTCTGGAAGAAATCACGTTGGACGAAAATGGTTATCTGTTCGCCACTCTTCCTGCCAATACAGACAAGCCGTTGCCCGTCATCGGCTTTATTGCCCACATGGATACAAGCCCCGATATGAGTGGCAAGAATGTTTCTCCGCATATTGTGCAGAATTATGACGGTAAGGACATTGTTCTTTGCGCCGAAGAGAATGTGGTTCTTTCTCCTGCCCAGTTCCCCGAACTGCTCGACCATCAAGGGGAAGATTTGATTGTGACCGACGGCAAGACCTTGCTTGGTGCCGACGATAAAGCCGGTATTGCCGAAATTGTATCGGCAGTGGTATATCTGAAGGAACATCCCGAAATCAAGCACGGTAAAATACGTATCGGCTTCAATCCGGATGAGGAAATCGGTTTGGGCGCCCATAAGTTCAATGTAGAACAGTTCGGTTGCGAATGGGCTTACACCATGGACGGCGGAGAAGTGGGTGAGCTTGAATTCGAGAACTTCAATGCAGCTTTTGCCAAGATAAGCTTCAAGGGACGGAATGTGCATCCGGGCTATGCCAAGAATAAGATGATTAACTCTATCCGCGTTGCCAACCGTTTCATGTCCATGCTTCCGGCTGACGAGGCTCCGGAGCATACCGAAGGTTACGAAGGTTTCTATCATCTGATAGGCATTACCGGCGAGGTGGAGCAGACAACAGTCTCTTACATTATCCGTGACCACGACCGCACCCGCTTTGAAGAGCGCAAGAAGGAGATGGAACGTCTTGTGGCAAAAATCAATGAAGAATACGGTCCGGGTACCGCTACTCTGGAACTTCGCGACCAATACTATAATATGCGCGAGCAGATTGAACCGGTGATGCATATCATCGACACCGCTTTTGCCGCCATGAAGGCAGTAGGTGTAGAGCCTCGTGTAAAAGCCATTCGCGGAGGTACGGACGGCGCCCAGCTCTCTTTCAAGGGCCTGCCTTGTCCCAATATCTTTGCCGGTGGCTTGAACTTCCACGGCCGCTATGAGTTCGTGCCTATCCAGAACATGGAGAAAGCCATGAACGTCATCGTCAAGATTGCCGAGCTCGTAGCCAGCAAATAGATAATTCATAACTCATAACTCTAATAGTTCCATGAAAACCACTCCGTTTACCGAAAAACACGTCTCGCTGGGTGCCAAGATGCACGAGTTTGCGGGATATAATATGCCTATCGAGTATTCCGGCATCATTGACGAACATCTCACTGTTTGCGGGGGTGTCGGTGTATTCGACGTCTCACACATGGGAGAATTCTGGGTGAAAGGTCCCCATGCTTTGGACTTTCTGCAGAAAGTGACTTCCAACAATGTGGCTGCCCTCACACCGGGGAAAGTACAGTACACCTGCTTCCCCAACGAAGACGGGGGCATTGTGGACGACCTTCTTGTCTATCATTATGAGCCGGAGAAATACCTGCTTGTAGTGAATGCGTCGAACATTGAGAAAGACTGGAACTGGTGCGTGTCTCATAACACGGAAGGCGCTGAATTGGAAAATGCTTCCGACCGCATGGCACAGCTTGCCGTGCAAGGACCGAAGGCTATTCTGGCTTTGCAGAAGCTGACTTCCATTAATCTTTCCGACCTTCCTTACTATACTTTTACCCACGGTGAGTTTGCCGGAGAAAAGGATGTCATTATCTCCAATACCGGATATACCGGTGCGGGTGGTTTTGAACTTTACTTCTATCCGGAGGCTGCCATGAAGATTTGGGATGCCGTGTTTGAGGCAGGCGCGGAGTTCGGCATTAAGCCAGTTGGTCTGGGTGCGCGCGATACGCTTCGTCTGGAAATGGGATTCTGTTTGTATGGCAATGATTTGGATGACACCACTTCGCCCATTGAAGCGGGTTTAGGATGGATTACCAAGTTTGTGGAGGGAAAGAACTTCACCAATCGCCCGATGCTGGAAAAACAGAAAGCGGAAGGCACTACCCGTAAGTTGGTGGGATTTGAAATGATAGACCGCGGTATCCCCCGTCATGGTTACGAGCTGTATAGTACAGACGGTACTGCCATCGGTGTGGTTACCTCCGGAACTATGTCGCCTACCCGCAAGATTGGTATCGGAATGGGGTATATCAGACCCGAGTACAGCAAAGTCGGTACGGAAATCTGCATTGACATGCGGGGACGTAAGCTGAAAGCTGTGGTTGTGAAGCCGCCGTTCCGCAAACAGTAATTTGAATGAATAACTAAAATAAGAAGAATGAAGAATTTGTCATGCGGCATCATCGCGCAGTCAAATTCTTCATTCTTAGTTATTCCTTTCTCTATATTCTGCTTATCCTGTCCAGCATTTGGTTTGCCCAACCTATCTCTTTATTGGTCCATTCCTTTTCGGTTCCTTCTATGCCCTGGCCTTCGTAGGCCGAAAGCAAGGTGATATATTCTTTCAGTATATCGGCGGCTTGGGCTTGTTTGTTCATGCGCATCAATAATAGTATTTTTTGTTTATATATGTCCAGATTGGGGCTTGTTCCTGCCATCTCCTGGGCTTTATCAAGCATGGCGAGGCAGCGGTTGTTCACTTCTTCCGTATTAGACAGTGCCATTTCCGCTTTTACCAGGATGATGTAGTCATTGTCCGTGGCTAGTCTGTTGTCAATGTTCTTGCGTATCAGCCGGGCAGTTTCCTTATAGCGCTTGTTGGCGTAGTTCATACTTGCGTTGAAAGAAACGACATCGCTGGTGGTCCGTAGGTAGGGGCGGGCACTCAGGCTATGGGATTCACCGGCCTTTTCTATACGCTTTTGCAGGTTGCCGATGCTGCCGTAGCGAGGAATGTCCTTGTTGCGTTGGTGCAGGTTGTAATACCCTATAATTTTACCGAGGGCCGATGCGATTCCGTCGGGATTATATCCCTTGAATGCCAGAAGTTGGCGCGCAAGGCGGTCTGAAGAGATTTCCTGGGAAGTTTTGTATTTCATCCCCAACCGGTCCGTTGCCGGAATGCTCAAAAGGGAAGCGATGGCTCCGATATCTGCCACCAGACTGACGGCATAAGCATCTTCATTATCGTCCCAGTAGGCCACATCGAGGGCTGCACTGGCGGTAGTGGCAAAGACATCTGCCCAAAAAGCTGCACGCTTGGCACGCCGCTCGGCACGGTAAATGTTGTTTACCTGATGGTCGAGGACGAAATGTCCCAGCTCACATGCGATGACGGCGGCCAGTTCGTCTTCGGAATCAAGAGTGCAGAGGAGGCCTGTACTGATAACCATGGAGCCGTTGGGAAGCATGAAGGCATCTGGTTCGGGCGACTGGATGATACGTATGTTCAGACTCTCCCCGCGATTGCTGTCAATGGTGGTGGCGTTCAACTTGGAGAACACTCCCTGCACGTACGAAACGATGTAATCTTCCTGATAGGCTATCTCATTCAGTTTGTCGAGATACTCCAGGCACTCTTCGTCGATTTCCTGGCGCAGTTTGTACTTGTAGCCGCGGTCGCTGAAATATTCGTAAAGATGGTTTTTCAAGTATATCTGCTGCCAGAATTCCCGGTCGGTTTGCGGAGCGGATATGGCAATGTGCCCCATCTCATTCAAAGGAATGGTCTCTTGTATGCCGTTCATTTCGACAGCATAGCAAATGTTGTTGCTGCTTTCACCGGGATTCTTCATTTTGACAACCCGGCGGATAATGACCGGTGTACCGGCGGGAGATTGCCGGTACTCTTTTGTCAATTCTCCTTTGACAGCGATGTTTCCGCTTAAATCTTTGTACTTTTTGGGCTTGGCAAATCCTGCCGTTGCGACAAGGATTGTCAGGATGAATAGGGTGGCGAGTCGTTTCATGATTAGTATATGTTTTCGGTTTTGATGATACAAAAATAGGGAAGTGTTTTTCTCCTTTCTCGTTTTTTTCCCTATTCTGTGATAGGAGATTCCCTATTTATCGGTCCTGCAGTGGGAGGCGGAAACAAAAAAGGGAACCTTTCAGTGAAAGACTCCCTTTTTTCAGTTTGCTTGAAACTGATTATTTCTTACGGTTACCGTAACGGCTCATGAACTTATCAACACGACCGGCAGTGTCAACCAGCTTAGACTTACCTGTGTAGAACGGGTGAGAAGTGCTGGAGATTTCCAGCTTTACCAGCGGATAAGTTTCACCTTCGAATTCGATAGTCTCTTTCGTGTTGCAAGTGGAACGAGACAAGAATACATCACCATTTGACATATCTTTAAATACTACCGGACGGTAATTTTCAGGATGAATACCTTTTTTCATTTTGATATTTTCTTTTAAAAATTTATATTCTGTTACTATTTTGGTAATAAATAGTGTAATGGTCTTCTTTTCAGAGCGCAAAGATAGTGCAAGTTGGAGACTCTACAAAATAAATTCAGATTTATTTTTATTTAGTAGGTTTATCGCATTTTATTTCTGATTTTTGCAGGACTTAATCTTGTGAATTTATGAGGAAACTACTTGTCTTATGCTCTTTCTGGCTGTGCGTGGCAACGCTGGGGGCACAAAATGCGGAACGGAAACTGTATAGTGTTGCGTTCTATAATCTTGAAAACCTGTTCGATACGGTTCATGATGCCGGTAAGAACGACCATGAGTTCCTGCCCGACGGCAGTTACCAATGGACGGTAAAGAAGTATGAGTCTAAACTGCAGAACCTTTCCAAAGTGTTGGGTTCCCTTTCGCGTGATTTAGTGCCGGAAGGTCCGGCATTCATCGGTGTGGCAGAGGCGGAGAACAGCCGGGTGCTGGAAGACCTCGTGAAGCAGCCGGCCATTTCCAATTATGAGTTCGTGCATTATGAAGGACCGGACAGACGGGGTATAGACTGTGCCTTGCTGTACGACCCGAAGCAGTTCAGCGTTACCCACTCGAAGTTGGTGCTTTCCACTCCTTTTGAGGGGGATACGGTGCACTTGACGCGCGGCTTCCTGATTGTGGACGGACAACTGGCGGGAGAGCGTGTCTGCGTGATAGTGAACCACTGGCCCTCCCGTGGGGCGAAGTCACCGGTGCGTGTGCATGCAGCCAGGCAAGTAAAGGCCTTGAAGGACTCTCTGATGCGTAGCGACAAGAAGCTGAAGCTCATCGTGATGGGGGATATGAATGACGACCCGATGGATGAAAGCATGGAGGTGCTGGGTGCACGCAAATATCCGAAGCAGGTGAAGAAAGGCGAATTCTACAATCCCTGGTGGGAGACACTGGAAGACAAGGGAGTGGGGACATTGCTCTATCGGGGCAAGTGGAACTTGTTTGACCAGATTGTCATTTCGAAACCGTTGCTGAAGGCTAAGAAAGGGTTGCGCTATGATCACAATGAAGTTTTCATCCGCGATTATCTGATTCAGCAGGATGGCAAATACAAAGGTTCCCCCTTGCGTACGCATGGAGGCAGGACTTGGCTGAACGGTTACAGTGACCATTTGCCGACCATCATCTATCTGAAAAATTAGTATTACATAATAATGTGTAAACAGATGCCGGAGAGCAAACATGTTCTCCGGCTTTTTTGTTGATAGAAGTATAGATGGCAAAAGTATGGCTGGCAGAGATAAATGCAAAGAGTTTGTAATATAGAGATTACAATAATCTGTTAAATGAAGCCAATAGCTTTAAAATAGAATGGATTTGGTAGGATGAGCCGGATATTTTATTCCTCTCAAGTTCTTTACTTTAAAGGATAATGATTACTTTTGCGTAGAATTTTAATTCACTAACAATAAAATTTAAACAAAATGGTTAATTACAAAGATTTAGGACTGGTAAACACAAGAGAGATGTTTGCTAAGGCTATCAAAGGTGGATATGCTATTCCGGCATTCAACTTCAACAATATGGAACAGATGCAGGCTATCATCAAGGCTGCAGTTGAAACAAAGTCTCCGGTTATTCTTCAGGTATCTAAGGGTGCCCGTCAGTATGCCAACGCTACGCTGTTGCGTTACATGGCTCAGGGTGCTGTTGAGTACGCTAAGGAATTGGGTTGCAAACATCCTGAAATTGTTCTTCACCTCGACCATGGAGATACATTCGAAACTTGCAAGAGCTGTATCGACTCCGGTTTCTCTTCAGTAATGATTGACGGTTCACACCTTCCGTACGAAGAAAACGTTGCACTGACTAAGAAGGTAGTTGACTATGCCCATCAGTTCGACGTAACTGTAGAAGGCGAACTCGGTGTATTGGCCGGTGTAGAAGATGAAGTTTCTGCAGAACACCATACATATACTAATCCTGAAGAAGTTATTGACTTCGCTACCCGTACAGGTTGCGATTCACTGGCTATCTCAATCGGTACTTCTCATGGTGCATACAAGTTCAAACCCGAACAATGCCACGTTGACCCTGCTACCGGTCGTCTGGTTCCTCCTCCTCTGGAATTTGCCGTTCTGGATGCTGTAATGGAGAAACTCCCGGGATTCCCCATCGTTCTTCACGGTTCTTCTTCAGTTCCTCAGGAAGAAGTTGATACTATCAACAAGTATGGTGGCAAATTGGAAGCTGCTATCGGTATTCCCGAAGAGCAGTTGCGTAAGGCTGCCAAGTCTGCTGTTTGCAAAATCAACATCGACTCTGACTCACGTCTGGCTATGACAGCTGCTATCCGCAAGACATTTGCTGAAAAACCGGCAGAATTCGACCCGCGTAAGTATCTGGGCCCGGCTCGTGATAATATGGAAAAACTGTACAAGCATAAAATCATCAACGTGCTTGGTTCAGAGAACAAATTGGCTCAACTGGACTAATCGAAAGATAATCCGAATATAGTGTCAGCCCTTGCAATATTGATGTTGCAAGGGCTGATTTGTTATATATAGGCCGGTGTTGTGGGATGGTTAAGTTCGCCGGTTATTTCAGAAGCGGATGTTTCAACGTGTACAACAGTCTGTTTCCTTTAACAAAACAGTCTGTTTCCCTTAACTGAACAGTTTGTTTCAATAAAGAGAACACTTCGTTCCAATATGCAAAAACACTTCGTTCCAATACGTAAGAACACTTTGTTTCTACATATCTGAACACTTTGTTTCTCTATACTGGAACAAAGTGTTCACCGTTATGAACTAACAGATTAGCTATATTTGAGGCCGGTGAAAGGCATATCCCCGTGACACCTGTTCCATACTAAAAATCCCTTGCAGATGGCTGGCAGGAGAAGTGTCTGCCAGCTATCTGCAAGGGAGATTTGCAAGAATGAGCTCTCTGTGTGGAGTACGCGTTATAATTCTATCACTAATGATTCTCTGGGGCCCATCTTCAGCTCTTCACCGAAGGTGATGGCCTTGCCGCTAAGAATATCTTTTCCCTGCTTGCTGTTTTTCAGGATTTCCTTGTAGAATTTCAAAGGAACGGTGGTCTCTGCATCTGTACCGTTCAGCATCACGAATATCGTCTTGCCTTCGTACTGGCGTGCGTAGGCATAAACACCATTCTGTACCATGAACTGCACCATGCTGCCTTTGGCAATCACATCGTTTCCTTTACGCCAGTTTAGGATGGTCTTGTAGAAGTCGTAGCACTCGTTCTGTATCTTGGTACGTCCGGCTGGGGTCAGTGCGTTTGTTGCGTCACCGGTCCATCCGCCGGGGAAGTCCTTGCGGACATAGCCATCGCTCTTGCTCTTCACGCCATTCATCATGACTTCCGTTCCGTAGTAGAGTTGCGGAATGCGGCGGGTGGTAAGCAGCAGGGTAGAGGCTTGCTTCAGCATCGGAAGGTTGTCGCCTTCGCCCAGGAAGCGGTCGGTGTCGTGGTTTTCGATGAATGCCAGTACGGAAGCGGGGTTGGGGTAGAGGAAGTCGTATACGAAGTTATTGTATATGCGGTCCAGTCCCTTGAACCAAGTTTCGGTCTGTTCATTCTTGGCGGTATTTATCTTGTCGAAGAAGCTGAAGTCCATAACGGTCTTGAGGTTACTGTTCTTGGGGGCTGATAGCTTGGAATCCTTCTGCCACCAGGCGGTGTAGGCGGGTTCGGTAACCCAGGTCTCGCCCACGGTGTTGTAGTTGGGATATTCTTCGTTGAGCTCTTTCATCCAGTTGCTCATGGCATCATAGTCGGCATACGGGTAAGTGTCCATGCGGATGCCGTCGATGTTGGCGAATTCAATCCACCAGAAACTGTTCTGTACCAGGTAGCGGTAAACGTGAGGATTCTTCTGGTTGAGGTCGGGCATGGAAGGTACAAACCAGCCGTCGTTCATCTGGTCGGCATCGTACTGGGAAGTATAAGGGTCTACGTGCGGGGTCAGTTTGAAGGAGGTCTGCACGAAGTTGTTTTCGTGGTCGGGGTTGTTGAACCAGTCTTTGGAGGGCATGTCCTTAATCCATACATGCTCTACGCCGCAGTGGTTGAAAATCATGTCCATTACGATTTTGATGCCGCGTGCATGGGCTTTTTCAATCAGTTGCTTGTATTCTTCGTTGGTACCGAAGCGCGGGTCTACCTTGTAGTAGTCTGTGGTGGCATAGCCGTGATAGGAACCGCCGGTCATGTTGTTTTCCAGTACCGGAGTAAACCAGAGGGCTGTGACGCCGAGGTCGGAGAAGTAGTCCAGGTGTTGTTCGATGCCGGCAAGGTCACCGCCGTGGCGTGCATTGGGGTCATTGCGGTCTACCTTGTACTCGGCCATGCCCGCAATCTGGTCATTGTCCGGATTGCCATTGGCAAAGCGGTCGGGCATCAGCAGGTACAGTGCGTCGGAGGCGTCGAAACCTTTATGTTCGCAACCTTTCTTGTTGCGTGCCTTCAGTTCATATTCCTTTACGAGTTTCTTTTTTCCTTCAGTGAAGGTGAGGTTGAATTTGCCGGTTTTACATCCTTGTCCAGTTTCAGATAGACCAGGAGGTAGTTGTTGCTTTCCAGCTTGACGGTGCTGCTCAATGAGACGCCAGGATAATTGACGGATACTGCCGCGTTGCCGATGCCTTCGCCATAGACCATCAGCTGGAGTTCCGGTTCTGCATGCCGGTGTACCAAAACGGAGGGTCGATTTTGTTCACATTCATAGCTGCATACGTACTGAGGGAGAGTAAGAGTGTTCCCAAGATTAAGAATACTTTTTCATGATAGTAACTTTACGGTTAATTTTGCGCTAATTTAAAACAAATAACGGAGAAAGTTAATCTTTCTCCGTTACTGTACTTTATTATATTATGCAAACGTTTTCATTGGGCTATTTGATGGGGTTACGCTGGCGGTATCGACCTTTCCCTTGAAGAAGTCCTCTTTCTTGCGCTTTTCTCTGATGTCCTTCAGCCAGTTTTCGGCGGCATTGTATCGGTTGTCTTCTCCGATGATGGGAACTCCGTCCGCATCTACTTCCTGCACTTTGTCCTTGCTGTTTTCGGACGGGTTTTCAGGTATGCCGTCAGATATCTCTCTGCTTTGGACACATCTTTCAGATAGTAATAATAGATAAAGGCTGCGTCGTAGAGCAGTTTGTGTTTCTGCCGGTCGTATTTTCGTATTGCGTCAGAAGGGTATTCGCCTGGTCGGTGTATTGAAATGCCATCTTGTAGCAGTCCGCAAGCCCCACATATAGGTGGGACATGACACTGTCGCTGGGCATGGCGAGGCTTACGGCAGTTTCCAGATAAGTCACTCCATCCTCTTTCCATGATGTCTTGGAGCAGGCGCGTCCCAGATAATAGAGAACGTTGATGTTGGTATTGTCATCTTTAAGAGCCCTTTCCAGCAGGTCGTGTGCTGGGTAGAAGTCTTCGAGGGCATAATAACTGATTCCGGCGTAGAAGCAGGTTTGGAAAGAACTGTCTTTTCCTGTAACAGTTGTTCATATCTTTCTATTGCTTTGGGGTAATCTTTGTTCAGGCAATAGGCTTGGGCATTGATGCGGTTCACAAGGACGTTGGTGGAGTCTATGGAACGGTATTTCTCCGTTATGCTTATGGCGTCTTCATACTGGTGGCCTGCTACATAGATGTTGCCGAGTTTGGCAGCAGACAGGTAATCATTGGGATATCTTTTCTGTATGTCCAGATAGGCATCTATCACATGCATGATTTCTGTGTTGTCATAGACTTGCCCCATACTTTCGGCTCTAAGGTGTAGTACATAGGCGGAACTGTCCCTTTCTGCCAGCAGGTTACTTTCCTTTAGAGACTCACGGTATCTCTTCATGTTCATCAGCAGACTGATATACTGGATGCGTGCGTATTTATTGTCCGGATTTATGTGGAGCGCATTCTGGTAGTAATCCAGTGCCTCGCTATATTTGGCTAGTGATTTGCAGCATTCGGCAGCTTCAATGTATGCCCGGGATTGAGAGAATCCTGAGCTACGACTTCCTGAAATACGCTCAGAGCTTCAAGGTTATTGCCCAGCCCTTTCAGCGCTTTCCCTTTGGTAGAGTAGGGGACGGTCGGGTTTCTTGATCGATCAGCATCAAGGCTGTTTCATAATCGTAGTTGGCCATCGCCTCTTGAATGGGATTTGTGGTCTGTGCCGCCAGAAGCGAACAGCATGCACTGAAACATAAGGAGATAAAAGCTTTCGCATACAGTATATCATTTATATGAGGTTAAACTGACTGCAAGTTACTAAAAGAATGTATTTACGAAATAATCGTAATCTGTTTTAGATAGATTAACGAAAAAGCCCCTCAAAATGAAGGGGCTCTAAAATAGTTCAGAATTCAAGCCGGATAACGGAATGAATAAATGTATTACATTAAGAATCCCAGCAGGATACCTGCTGCTACAGCGGAACCGATTACACCGGCAACGTTCGGGCCCATGGCATGCATCAGCAGATAGTTGGTAGGATCGTATTCCAGACCTACTACTTGGGAGATACGTGCAGAGTCGGGTACGGCAGATACACCGGCATTACCGATCAACGGATTAATCTTGTTGCCTTTCTTCAGGAAGAGGTTGAAAATCTTCACGAAGATGACACCGGATGCTGTGGCAATGACAAATGATAAGGCGCCCAGACCGAATATCTTGATTGAATCAAGGGTTAAGAACTCGGATGCTTGCGTAGAAGCACCTACTGTCAAACCAAGCAGAATAGTAATGGTATCAATCAGCGGACCACTGGCTGTGTTTGCCAGACGACGTGTAACTCCACTTTCTTTCAGTAAATTACCGAAGAACAGCATACCCAGCAAAGGCAGACCGGATGGTACAAGGAATGTGGTTAGTAACAAACCGATAATCGGGAACATTACTTTTTCCGTATGTGAAACCACACGGGAGGTTTCATACGGATAAGACGTTCATTTTACTGGTCAGCCAACGCATAATAGGCGGCTGTATCACCGGTACTAATGCCATATATGAATAGGCTGATACCGCAATGGCACCCATTAAGTTAGGAGCCAGTTTGGAAGAGAGGAAGATGGCAGTCGGACCATCGGCACCACCAATGATACCGATTGCACCAGCCTGCATCGGGTCAAATCCTATGGCAAGGGCAATCATATAAGCACCGAATATACCGAATTGGGCTGCTGCACCAACCAACATTAATTTGGGGTTCGATATCAAAGCGGAGAAATCCGTCATGGCACCGATACCCAGGAATATGAGTGGCGGGTACCAACCGGAGGTTACCCTGGTACAGAATATTAAGTACGGAACCTTCTTCATAGATACCGACTTTTAATCCGGCTTCCATATTGAAGGTATATTACCAATCAGCATACCGAAACCGATAGGAATTAATAGCATCGGCTCAAATTCCTTGGCTACAGCCAAGTATATGAAAACAAACCTACCAGAAGCATTACCACATGTCCTACCGTTGCATTGGCAAAACCTGTATAAGTCCAGAAGTCGGCAAGGTTGTTTCCTAAAATGTGATAAATTCTCCCATATTATTCAATAATTACGAGGTCAGTACCTTCGAGAACAGAGTCCCCTTTGTTTACATTGATGGCTGTAATCTTACCGTCTTTATCAGCATTGATATTGTTTTCCATCTTCATGGCTTCCAAAATGATGATAACTTGTCCCTTCTTTACTGTATCGCCGACATTTACTTTGATATCGAGGATTACACCGGGAAGCGGAGATTTTACACCTGACTTGCCGGTAGAAGCAGCGGCCGGTTTTACTACCGGAGTAGCAGGAGCAGCAGGAGCGGATGTGGCTGCCGGACGTGCTACCGGTTTAACGACTACCTTCGGTGCTTTTCCATTTCAACTTTGTAGGGAGTACCGTTCACTTCTACGTGAGCGATGTTGTCTTCAATATCTCCAATGGCAACTTTATATACGTTACCGTTAATTTTATATTTATATTCTTTCATCGTTTTATTTTATTATGGGTGACTTACTTTTGTGAGGAGTCTCACGCAACGTATAAATCTTTGAACTCCACGGTGAGTAACTGCGTTTTACACGGGTAATGGTAAGTATCGTGTCTTCCACATCGTGTACATCGCTTTGGAATTCGTGCATGGCCATTGAAATGGCAGCAAAACTTCTCCGGAGCCTGCCCCAGTTGTTTCTCTTTTGCTTCTTGTTTATCAGTAATACCTTTAGCTTTCATAGCATTGCGTTTGCTGAGGTTAACTGATATTTTACCTATAATCTTGAAGGAGATGTAGAGTAATATCAGCCCGCAGAATACAACGCTCATGGCAGAAATAGCCATACCGATACCTACGCTGTCATGCTCTTCGAATTTTTCCATCTTGGCATTGCTGTCGATAGTCTTGTTGTTGGTACTCGGAGTGACATATTTATCTTCGCTTCCACCCTTTACTTCCCATTGGTCGGCTGCATCACTGACACGGGCATAGGATTGGTTGGCTTTTAAAGTACCGGCAGGCACTATGACTTGATCAAGCAATTTCTTGCCGGAATCATACAACCCAATCCAGTTGGCATTTGTGGCATCCAGTTTGAAGTTCGTATGAAATGTACCGCGTCTTGGTTCTCCATCAGCCCAGAAAAGTGCATGCTGACGTGGTTTTATGAGTGTCAGAACGTCACCTTTGGGAATGAAATAACTGGCAGTATCACCCGGCTGGCTGCTGAATTTCAGATAGCAACCTGCAAGGTCGGCGCTGCCGTATGATCTGTTGAATATTTCAATCCATGCGCTGTGCACACCGTAGTCATCCTGATAGTTGCTCTCGTTGTTGACCAGCACTTCATTCAGCAGCAGTTTGTTGTTCGATTTCTGTTCTTTGCAAGAAGAGCAAAGCCCAACACCAGCATCAATGAAAGGAATATTCCGATTTTGTTTTATTCATAATCGTTCTTGTTTTAGTGTGAAAAGCTTGATTACAAGGGAATATTACCATGCTTCTTAGCCGGGTTAGTCAATTTCTTGGTTTGCAACTGTTGCAGGGCACGGATGATGCGGAAACGTGTGTTACGCGGTTCGATAACATCATCGATGTAGCCATATTTAGCTGCATTATAAGGATTGGCAAACAACTTGGTGTATTCAGCCTCTTTTCAGCCAGGAATTGAGCCGGATTTTCCTGCTCTTTGGCTTCGCGGGCATATAATACTTCTACAGCACCTGCACCACCCATTACAGCGATTTCAGCAGTAGGCCAAGCATAATTCATGTCGCCACGCAGCTGCTTACAGCTCATCACGATGTGCGAACCACCGTAGGATTTACGCAGTGTGATGGTAACCTTGGGTACAGTAGCTTCACCGTATGCATACAGCAGTTTGGCACCGTGCAGGATGACGCCGTTGTACTCCTGGCCGGTTCCCGGAAGGAATCCCGGTACGTCTACCAATGATACGATAGGAATATTGAAGGCGTCGCAGAAACGGACGAAGCGTGCGCCCTTGCGGGATGCGTTGCTGTCGAGCACACCTGCCAGATACTTCGGCTGGTTGGCAACGATACCTACGGACTGTCCGTTGAAACGTGCGAAACCGATAATGATATTCTTTGAATAATCTTTTGGATTTCGAGGAACTCACCATTATCTATGATAGCGCCAATTACCTCGTACATATCGTACGGTTTGTTCGGGTTATCAGGAATGATGTCGTTCAGGGAATCTTCCAGACGGTCGATAGGGTCTGTGCAGTCTACATAAGGAGCTTCTTCCAGATTGTTCTGGGAATGTAGCTCAACAGTTTGCGGATAAGAGCCAAGCCTTCTTCTTCAGTCTGTGCAGTAAAATGAGTAACACCAGATTTGGTGGAGTGAACGCTCGCGCCACCCAGGTTTTCCTGGCTTACGTCTTCTCCGGTTACAGTCTTTACTACCTTCGGACCGGTAAGGAACATGTAGGATGTACCTTCCATCATCAGCGTAAAGTCAGTCAATGCAGGAGAGTAAACGGCACCACCGGCACAAGGACCAAAATACCGGAAATCTGCGGAATGACACCCGAAGCAAGTATGTTACGTTGGAAGATTTCAGCGTAGCCAGCCAAGGCATTGATACCTTCCTGAATACGTGCACCGCCCGAGTCGTTGATACCGATACACGGAGCACCCATTTTCATGGCTTGGTCCATAATCTTACAGATTTTCAGAGACATGGTTTCGGACAGTGAACCGGCAGAAACTGTGAAGTCCTGTGCGAAGATATAAACCAGACGGCCTTCGATTGTACCGCAACCGGTTACTACACCGTCACCGGGGTAGTGTTTCTTTCCATGCCGAAGTTGGTGCATCTATGTTCTACGAACATGTCCATTTCTTCGAAACTGCCTTCGTCGAGAAGCATGGCTATGCGCTCGCGAGCTGTATATTTACCCTTCTCGTGTTGCTTTGCAATCGCTTTTCACCACCACCGAGACGTGCTGCAGCGCGGCGGTCTATAAGCTCTTTAATCTTTTCAAGTTGATTACTCATGAATTTATATTCTTTAAGTGTTTATACAATTTATGATTTGATGATTTTACAGTCTTGCTTATTCCGGTTTCTCGCAAAGCTCGGTCAGGACACCGAGAGTTGACTTCGGATGCAGGAATGCAATGTTCAGACCTTCTGCACCTTTGCGGGAGCTTTGTCTATAAGGCGGATACCTTTTCTTCGACTTCGGCAAGCGCACCGGCCACTCCGTCTTCAACGGCGAATGCGAGATGATGCATGCCACCGTTACCGTTGTTCTTTTCGATGAACTTGGCAATTGTGCTTTCGGGAGAAGTAGGTTCCAACAATTCGATCTTTACATCGCCCACTTTCAGGAAAGCGGTTCTAACTTTCTGATCTTCCACGGTTTCGATGTTGTAGCATTTCAAACCTAAAACGTTTTCGTAGTACGGAAGGGCTTCTTCAATGCTCTTAACGGCAATGCCCAGATGCTCAATGTGTGAAATCTTCATAACTATATAAATTAATGTTAGTATTGTATCCTTTTAATAAAGGTATAAAGCAGCACAAAGAAAGAGAATTCTTCCTTAATAAAGAAATTTTTCATCAATTAATTCATGGATAATTGAACTTTAGAAGGATTTTTCAGACTTTAGATAGAGACCGGTTGTTTTCCTGATATCGTCCGCTAACGGACATCCCCACTGTCCGAAAATGAACACTTACCCCTCTATGAAACCTTTCCGGCCACTTGGCACACTCTTTGCTTTTCTGTTTGCGACAATTTTAAAGATTGAACATGAAAAGAATATTTTACTTGCAGTTTGTTTTGATGCCGTTGGCAACCATGGCGCAGAATGATACTTTGGGACATGAACGCAATATTACGCTGTCGGAGGCCATTGTACTGGCCCGTACGCAGTCTGTGGATGCTGCTGTGGCATTGAATGAATTGAAAACCGCGTATTGGGAATACCGTACATTCCGTGCGGACTTGTTGCCGGAAGTGAATTTCACCGGTACACTACCCAACTATAACAAGTCCTACAGTACCTACCAGAATTCCGACGGCTCCTATAGCTTTGTTCGCAACAATACACTGGGGCTGTCCGGACAGCTTTCGGTAGACCAGAACATTTGGTTTACGGGGGTAAGCTGTCACTGACTTCTTCGCTGGATTATCTCAAACAGCTGGGTTCCGGGAGAGAAGCAGTTCATGTCAGTCCCCGTGAGCCTGGAGTTGACGCAACCGGTCTTCGGGTGAATACCTTGAAGTGGAACCGCCGTATAGAGCCCGTACGCTATGCCGAGGCAAAGGCCGAGTTCATTTCAGCTACGGAAGAGGTGACGATGAAAACCATCACTTATTTCTTTGAGTTGCTGCTGGCCAAAGAATCGCTCGCTACCGCCATGCAGAACAAGACGAATGCCGACCGCCTTTATGAAGTGGCCATAGCCAAACGTAAAATGGGACAGATATCCGAGAATGATTTGTTGCAGCTTAAACTGAATTCATTGCAGGGCAAGGCCGACGTGACTGAGGCAGAGAGCAACCTGAATGCAAAATGTTCCAGCTCCGTTCTTTCCTCGGGTGTCCGAGCAGGAAAGCCTGAATCCGGTGTTGCCCGCCACTGTTCCCGATATAAAGATGGAGTATGACCGTGTGCTGAACAAGGCACTGGAACGCAACTCCTTTGCACAGAACATTCGCCGCCGCCAGCTCGAAGCTGATTATGAAGTGGCAACGGCACGCGGAAACTTGCGCAGCATCGACCTCTTGCCAGTGTGGGCTATACGGGGCAGAACCATGAATTCTCTTCAGCCTACCGGGACTTGCTTGATAATCAGATTGTGCAGGTAGGCGTCAAGATTCCTATCCTTGACTGGGGCAAGCGCCGCGGCAAGGTAAGGGTGGCAAAGAGCAACCGTGAAGTGGTCTTGTCCAGAATCCGTCAGGAACAGATGGACTTTAACCAGGACATCTTTTGCTGGTGGCTAACTTCAACAACCAGGCGCAACAGCTGGACATAGCCAAAGAGGCGGATGTCATTGCTGAGAAGCGTTACAAGACTAGTGTAGAGACCTTTATGATAGGTAAAATCAGCACCCTGGACCTGAACGATGCACAGAACTCTAAAGACGAAGCCCGTCAAAGCATATTTCAGAGCTGTACTACTATTGGTATTACTTCTATCAGCTCCGCAGCTTGACCCTTTGGGATTTTGAACGCGATACGGAATTGGAAGCTGATTTTGAAGAGGTGGTAAGAGGATAAGTCGACGGGTTGCAAGTGATAAGTTATGAGTTATTTGCCGGTAAAAGTACCGTATATGCGATATTATAGGTAAATAACTTATAACTTATCATTCATAACTCTGCTTTTACTTATTTTGCGGGAAACAAACTACAATTTTATGATACTGATAATAGACGACGATAGTGCTGTGCGCTCTTCCCTCAGCTTTATGCTGAAGCGTGCCGGATATGAGGTGAAAACGGCTCCGGGCCCTCGCGAAGCTATGGACATAGTGAGGGCCGAAGCTCCCGCCTTGATTTTGATGGATATGAACTTCACTCTTTCCACTACCGGAGAAGAGGGACTTACCTTATTGAAGCAGGTAAAGGTGTTCCGTCCCGATGTGCCCGTTATTTTGATGACGGCATGGGAAGTATCCAGCTTGCCGTGCAGGGTATGCAGGCCGGCGCATTCGATTTCATAACCAAGCCTTGGAACAATGCTGCTCTTTTGCAGCGCATCGAGACGGCCCTTGAGCTTACGGCCGCCCCGAAAGAGGTGCCGGAAGAACAGACTACCGCATTGAATCGCAGCCATATTATAGGTAAGTCAAAGGGTTGATGGAAGTGTTGAACACAGTGGCCCGCATAGCCCGTACCAATGCTTCGGTGCTGATTACGGGCGAAAGCGGAACGGGCAAGGAGCTGATTGCCGAAGCCATCCATATCAACAGCCAACGTGTGAAGCAGCCTTTTGTCAAGGTGAATCTCGGCGGCATCTCGCAGAGCTTGTTCGAGAGCGAGATGTTCGGCCATAAGAAAGGGCGTTTACCGATGCCAGCGCCGACCGTATAGGGCGTTTTGAAATGGCAAATAAAGGTACTATCTTCCTCGACGAGATTGGTGACCTCGACCCTTCCTGCCAGGTGAAACTGCTGCGCGTGCTTCAAGACCAGACATTCGAAGTGCTGGGCGATAGCCGTCCCCGCAAAGTCGATGTGCGCGTTGTGTCCGCCACTAATGCAGACCTCCGCAAGATGGTGTCCGAACGTACTTTCCGTGAAGACCTTTTTACCGTATCAACCTGATTACCGTAAAACTGCCCTCCTTGCGGGAGCGCCGTGAAGATATTCCTTTGCTGGCACGTCACTTTGCCGACCGTCAGGCAGAGGTGAACGGCTTGCCGCGTACGGATTTCTCGGCCGACGCTCTGAATTTCCTTTCCCGCCTGCCTTATCCGGGCAACATTCGTGAGTTGAAGAATCTGGTGGAGCGTACCATTCTGGTCAGCGGCAAGCCGGTGCTGGATGCCGCGGATTTCGATGCCCAATATCTGCGTCACGACGAACCGGCCAAAGCTGCCGAAGGTACTTCTTTGCAGGTATGACCTTGGATGAAATAGAGCGGCAGACTATCTTGCAGGCGTTGGAACAGCATAAAGGGAATCTCAGTCAGGTGGCAGTGTCATTAGGCATCAGCCGCGCTGCGCTTTACAGACGTTTAGAAAAATATAATATTCAAGTCCCGTGCGCATAAAATTCTTTTCTTCATACTTGTCCTTTTCTGCTCGGTCTGGGTGGAATGCTGGTATATTTGCTGAGTGGGAAGCCGCTTTTGTATCTGTACGTATTGGAGGGGCTCATCGGGTTTATCCTTATCTATCTGATAGTATTCTATAATAAGATAGTGAAGCCGATGAACACCATAGGCAGCGGTATGGAGTTGCTGCGCGAGCAGGATTTCAGTAGTCGTCTCAGCCGGGTAGGGCAGTACGAGGCAGACCGCATTGTGAATATCTTTAACCGAATGATGGAGCAGCTCAAGAATGAACGGTTGCGCATGCGCGAGCAGAATCACTTCTTGGATTTGCTGATTCAGGCATCTCAATGGGGTTATTATCCTGACAATGGACGATGAAGTGTCGCAACTGAATCCGATGGCGGTAAAGATGCTCGGTGTCCGTATGGAGGAGGCGATGGCAAAGCGGCTGGACCAGATGGACTCCCGTTGGCTGCCGAACTTTCGTCCATTCCCAAAGACGAGACGGCAGTGGTCCGTCTCAATGACGCGAATATTTATAAATGCACCCATTCTTCTTTTATTGACAGAGGGTTCAAACATCCTTTTTCTTGATAGAGCGTATGACAGAAGAAGTGATGCGTGCCGAGAAGCGTGCCTATGAAAGGTAATCCGCATGATAGCTCATGAAGTGAACAATACCACTGCGGGCATCACTTCCACACTCGATACAGTGGAGCAGGCACTTTCTACAGAAGATGATATGGAGGACATCTGCGACGTGATGCGCGTCTGTACGGAGCGTTGTTTCTCGATGAGCCGTTTCATTACCCGTTTTGCAGATGTGGTAAAGATACCCGAACCTACCCTGGCACCCGTCCAACTGAATGAGTTGGTGTCCATGTGCAAGCGTTTCATGGAAGGAATGTGCAATGACCGCAATATAGAGCTACGTCTGGAATGCGACCCGGAGGTGGGAATGGTGCGTATGGATGCTTCTCTTTGAGCAGGTGCTTGTGAATATCATCAAGAATGCTGCCGAAAGTATAGAGGGGATGCCGGAGAAAACGGACAGCAAGGTGAGATAATAGTAAGGACCACTGCCCCGCTTCTGTCGAAGTCGTTGACAATGGTCCGGGGATAAGTAAAGAGACCGAAGCTAAACTCTTCAGCCCCTTCTTTTCCACCAAGCCGAACGGGCAGGGAATTGGCCTGGTGTTTATCCGGGAAGTTTTGAGCCGTCATGGTTGCACGTTCTCCTTACGTACCTACAACGATGGATTGACCCGCTTCCGTATACTATTTAATTGAAATTTGAAAGTTTTACCTTTCACCTTTCAATTTTCAATTTTACCTTTCGCCTTTCCATTTTAAAGAATTCTTTTGCATACTCCTCCAGTATCTTTTAATGCCTTGGCCGATGGTTGCATAGTCTTTCTCGTCCAGATTGGCGAGTGAGGCGCGTACGCTCCATTCGGGGCCGTCAAAACCACCGCCGTTCAGCAGCACCAGAGAGGTTTCTTTGGCAAGGCGGAAGACTACGTTCAGCGGGCTGTAGGTACGTTTCAGATATTCTACAAAGTCGTCCCCATAGAACTTCTTTGCCCAAACCAGCATGTCGATTTCTGTATAATAACCTACACGCAATGGGTCTTCCGTCAGCGTGAAACCGGTATTCTCCCAAAGGGCATGCAATCGGCGGCGGATAATCTCCTGCATCTTTGCTTGTATTTGTTTTCCTTGTCCAGCAGGGCAAAGGCGGCGAAAAGGCCCATCTGCATCTGTTGTGGCAATGACAGTCCGGCGGTATGGTTCAGTGCCACCTGACGGCTGTCGGCAACCATACGGTCGATAAACTTCAGTTTTCAGGTTCCAGAGTGAGGGTGGAGTAGCGGTGGTGCAGAATCTCCCGTTTCTCTTTCGGCAGTTTGGCTATCAGCTTGTCGAACAGGTTGAATTCGTGCAGGGCAATGACCGCATTGCGCCATCCGGTGGCACCGAAGTATTTGGAGAATGAATAGACGCAAAGCGTATTGTAGGGAATTTCTGCCATGAACGAACGGAAGTGTGGACTGAATGTACCGTATACGTCGTCTGTAATAATCATCAGATTAGGGTTGTCATTCCTGACGATGCTCACGATGCGCGCCATTGTATCCGGACTGAGTGTGTAGCTGGGCGGATTACTGGGATTGGTGACAAAGAGGGCCTTGATTTTAGGGCTTTTCAAGCGGTCTATGTCTTCGTCGCTGTACTGCCAGAGGTGCATCCCTTCGTTATTCATGCGGTTGGCATGTATTTTGGTCACTCGAAACTGGTAGCGGCTGAGTTGTGGGATTTCAATATAGGGGTAAAGGCAGGAACCATGAGGACGATGCCGTCCCTTTGTTCAGCAGGAAGTTTTCCTGCAGGAGTCGAAGATGTAGCATATGGCGGCTGTTCCACCTTCGGTGGCAAACAGGTCATAGGCACCCCGGGAGGACGGTTGTCGCACATCTCTTGCGAAAGGTAATCTTGCACAAGGATTTCCGTAAAATGAAGGATGCGGTCGGGCACGGGATACTGGTCGCCTACAATGCTTTCGGCCCATTCGTGTACAAGGCTGTCGGGGTCGGCGGCATGCTGCATCAGCAGGTAGTTGTAGGTTTGTTCCAGCAATTTGGCGCCCGGTACGTTATTGTTCTTTTCAGGAAGGCTTCGAAGCGAGAGGCAATGCCTTTTTCGGGGATGCCTGCAATTCCCTCGGCAAATCCATGATGCGGCGGCACTCTTCCAGGCCGAAGCTTCCCAACAGGAAGAAGGCTTCGCGTGGAGCGGTTGCAATCCAGTTGGGGTTGCCGCGCCCTGCGTTCAGCATGGTACGGGCGGTTTTCTTCAGACTCTCGTCTGCCATGTCTATCAGGCGGTTCTTCAGTTCGAAAGGACTGATAGATTCCATTTTCTTTTCTAAAAGTTTTGTATCCATAAGCTCAAGTTTAGGTTCGTTATTTATTGTTTTCAGTCATTCGGCGAATAATCTCTGTTCATGCGGTATACTATTTCTTTCCTTGCTTGAAATTAATCGTCCGATATATGTTTCCTTTTCGTCCGACAGTTGTTGAATCATCGTCCGACAGCTGTTGAATTATCGTCCGACAGCTGTCGGACGAATAGCTATTAGTGAATGGGTATATAGTCGCTTGCATTTCCGGCAATAATTCTTTGAATGATTTGGATTAGTAAGTATTGGCACAGAATCGTCTTATATTAGCAAAACGATGACTACACCCCATATTATTAATAAGGTATTGCCCACGGCATAGGTCACGGTGTATCCCAGAGCAGGTGTCTCACTCTCAACGGCATCCTGCACCGCGCCTAAAGCGGCCGTAGTGGTACGTGCCCCGCGCAGACGCCCAAAGCCAGTGCCGGATGGAACTTGAAAACATACCTTGCCAGCAGCAAGCCGATAATCAGCGGCAGGGCGGTGGCGGCTGCTCCACCAGAAACAGACTGATACCTACGTCGTGGAAGCCCTGCACGAAACTGGGACCTGCCGAAATGCCCACTACCGCAATGAACATGTTCAGACCGACATTGTTCAACACCCATTGCGAAGGTTCGGGAATGCGCCCGAAGGTGGGGTGCTTACTGCGGAGCCAGCCGAAGAACAAGCCCGCAATCAATGCGCCGCCGCTTGTGCTCAAGCTGATGGGGATGCCGCCGATATGGACGGAAAGTGCTCCGAACAAACCTCCGACAAGGATACCCAGGCCTACGAATATCATGTCCGTCTGGTTGGTAGGGCGGTCTATATACCCCAGACGTTTGGCTGCTGCTTCCACTTCCTGCCTGGTACCTACCACTTCGATGACGTCGCCGGCATCTACTACCGTTTGTGCCAGCACGGGAATGGATATTCCGGCGCGCTTGATGCTCCGGATACTGACACCGTGCATGAACTTTTCCCTTCGGATAACTGCAACCGTCTTGCCGGCAACCGTCTTGCGTGTGATTGTAACCGGTAACTTTTCGGCAGGAAAATCCAGGAGCTGGGCATCTTGTACTTCCGGCCCTATCCAGCTTTCTTCGCCTATGATGTATTCGCGGCGTCCGCTTAGCACTACTTCGTCTCCCGGCTCTATCTGTATGTTCATGCTGACTTCCACCACAACTCCGGATTTGCGGAGGCGTTCCACAAATAGACGTTTGTCGTGCTGTCGGAAGTAGACTTCCAGGTCAATCACCCGCTTTCCATTCTTGAACCATTCGTTTTCGACCCGGTAGGCACGGAAAGTGACGGGGCGTGCCGCCGGCATGAATCCCGGTTCGTCAGCCAGAGAGCTGCCCATCTTCGCCTCCAGTTCCTTGCAGGCGGCTTTCACCTTTCCAGCCCGCCTAGCATCTTGGGACCGATGGATGATAGGACCCATGCCGAGCCTGCCGTACCGAAAATGTAGGTGACGGCGTAGGATACGGAATGATGTTGACGTAACTTTGTCGTTGGGCCTCGTCCAGTCCCATATTGGCCATGGTGTCTTCTGCCACTCCGATGACGGCGGAGATGGTTTGCGAACCGGCCAGCAGTCCGGCAGCTTCACCGGCATTGTAGCCCATCATCAGGGCCAGCAGCCAGGTCACTAACAGTACGGATACACACATCAGTACGGCAAAGCCCACTTGGGGCAATCCGTCCTTTTCAGTCCGCGGAAGAACTGGGGACCCACTTTATAGCCCACGGCAAAAGGAAAAGCAGAAAAATACCGACTTTATCGGACCCGGTACGGCTATATTCAGTTGCCCTACCAGTACGCCTACAAGCAGTACACTGGTCACTGTGCCCAGCGTAAACTTACCGATACGCAGTTTCCCAGCCAGAATCCCAGGAATATAGTGAGGAAAATGGCAAGTTCGGGGCGTTCCCTGAGCTGGTTGAAAATCCATTCCATAATCAAGTTGTTTAGGTTATATATTGGTTGTTCCGATGCTTTCTGGAGCGTCGTTTCGCTATACAACGGCTTTTAACGGGAAGTGTTTTATACAAAGGAGTTTTTAGAACATTTATTCCGTAAAACCGAACTTTAAGAAAAGTTTTCTTCCGTACCTTTGCCATCCAAATTAGGTAAAACAAGGTATGAAGTTGTTTTTAGGGTATTTCTGCTTATCCAGCTGGTTACTCTTCCATTGAGAGCACAATATATGGTGCAAGGCGTTGTCACCGATTCGTTGACGAAGGAGCCATTGCCTTATACGTCAGTTTATCTGAAAGGAACTACGGAGGGAGGGATGACGGACAATAACGGCCGTTTTTCCTTCAAGACCTATCGCCCGGAGGCCACGCTGGTCATTTCGGCCGTGGGATATAATGAATATGTCCGGCTGATTCATCCTGCAAAGTCTTCTAAGTTCAATATAGCCCTTTCGCCAGCCACTTATGCACTGGATGAGGTGGTGGTGAAGCCGAAACGTGAACGGTATAAGAAAAGGATAATCCCGCAGTGGAGTTTGTACGCAAGATGATAGAGCATCGGGATGACTACTCGCCCGACGAACGCGACTTCTGGAAACGTGACCGCTATGAAAAGATGACTTTTGCCATCAATAACTTCGACAGCCTGAAGCAACAGAAGTGGCTTTACCGTAAGTTCAAGTTTCTGACGGATTATGTCGATACCTCTGCCGTTACCGGCAGGCCGGTATTGGCCATCTCCAACCGTGAGTTGCTTGCCACAGACTATTACCGCAAGTCTCCGCATAGCCGGAAACAGTGGGTCACCGCCCGCAGGCAGGCAGGAGTGGACGAAATGCTTTCGCAGCAGGGTATGGAACAGGCTATCAGTGTCACCATGACCGATGTAGACCTTTATGAGAACAACATCACCTTGTTCACCAATAAGTTTGTCAGTCCGCTATCCTCCCTTGGGCCGTCTTTCTACAAATATTATCTGATGGATACGCTTACCGTTGCCGGAAAGCCTTGTGTTGACTTGACATTTGTCCCTTTCAACTCCGAGTCGTTCGGTTTTACGGGACATTTATACGTCATGCTGGACAGTACCTATTTTGTAAAGCGTGCCGTCATGAACTTTCCTCAGAAAATAAATCTGAACTTTGTGGACTACATGAAGATTGAACAGAATTTTGACCGCGCGGAGGACGGTACGAGGCAGTTGCTCAATGAGAGTATCACTACGGAGTTCAAGTTGGTGGACAATAGTGACGGTATTTATGCCAAGCGGGATGTGTATTACAGAAATTATCAGTATGAACCGGATGACAAGGCTCTGCAGGCTTTCCGAAAACCGGAAAAGGTGATTGAAGAGACATCGGCTTCCAGCTATTCGGAAGCATATTGGGATGCCAACCGCCAGGTGGAGGTCAGCAAGAAAGAGACTTCGGTGGACAAGATGATGGCCCAGTTGCGCAGCTATCCCGTTTATTTCTGGACGGAGAAAGTGCTGAAGGTGCTGTTCACGGGTATATTCCCGCTCCGAAGGAAAAGAACCTTTGTTCTATATCGGTATGATGAATACCACTATCAGCGGAAATACACTGGAAGGGTGCGCTTGCGTGCCGGCGGTATGACGACGGCATGGCTCAATCCGCATTTGTTCGGCAGGGCTATATGGCATACGGTTTTCGCGACCATCGTGTAAAGGGACTCGCCGAACTGGAATATTCTTTTCATAGGAAGAAGGAATATGCCAATGAATTTCCTATACATTCGTTGAAGCTCCGTTACTTGTCAGACGTCAATCAATATGGACAACACTATCTTTATACCAGTCAGGATAATGTTTTCTTGCCTTGAAACGTCAGAAGGATGACCGTATCGGTTATCAGCGGAAGGCGGAACTGACCTATACCAATGAGTTCCATTCCGGCTTTTCCGTGCAGATGACGACGCGTCTGCGTAAAGATGAATCATCCCATCTGATTCCTTTCGTCAAGCAGGACGACCATAATACGTATGTAAAAGTATTTCGACCAGTGAACTGGAATTGAAGCTGCGCTATGCTCCCAACGAGAAATTCTTCCAGACCCAATGGAACCGTTTCCCCGTTTCGCTGGATGCTCCGGTCTTTTCGCTTACACATACCATGGCTGCCAAAGGGGTACTGGGAGGAGACTATACCTATCACTATACGGAAGCGGGTTTTCAAAAGCGTTTCTGGTTCTCGGCATTCGGTTATACGGACGTTATCCTGAAAGCCGGAAAAGTCTGGAATAAGGTTCCTTTTCCTCTGCTTATCATTCCCAATGCGAACCTGTCCTATACCATACAGCCCGAGTCCTATTCACTGATGAATGCCATGGAATTCATGAACGATGAATACGCTTCCTGGGATGTGACCTATTACTTGAACGGCTGGCTCTTCAACCGTATTCCTTTGTTGAAAAGTTGAAATGGCGTGAAGTGCTTTCCTGTCGCGGCTTGTATGGGAATTTGAGTGATAAGAATAATCCGGCTTTTCAGCAGGATTTGTTCCGTTTTCCTGCCGGCAGCACTACAATGGGGCATACGCCATACGTAGAGGCAGGTGTAGGTGTTGAAAATATTTTCAAAGTATTGCGTGTCGATTATGTATGGCGTTTGACTTACCGAAATTTACCAAATATCGACAAATCCGGGCTCAGAATCAGTCTACACATGACATTTTAACTTAAATCTTACTAATAGGACATTAAATCGGATAAAATGACTAATCCCAATTGAGTAAAATACCCTAAATTTGAGCAATTTTTAAACTCTAAATAATACAATGGCAATGAAAGAAAACATTAAGCCGGCAACCGGACGCCTGGGCGTGCTGGTAGTCGGAGTAGGTGGTGCGGTTGCAACCACCATGATTACCGGTACATTAGCTGCTCGCAAGGGCTTGGCAAAAGCTATAGGCTCAATCACACAAATGGCTGCTATGCGCATGCAGGATGGCAAGGAAAACTTATCAAAGACATAGTGCCTTTGGCTGATTTGAATGATATCGTTTTCGGCGGTTGGGACATTTTCCCGGACAACGCCTACGAAGCTGCTATGTATGCCGAGGTTTTGAAAGAGAAAGACTTGAATTTGGTAAAAGACGAACTGCAAGCCATCAAGCCGATGCCTGCTGCATTCGACCACAATTTTGCAAAACGTTTGAACGGTACGCATATTAAGAAGGCTGCTACTCGCTGGGAAATGACAGAGCAGTTGCGTGAGGATATCCGTAACTTCAAGGCAGCCAATAACTGCGAGCGTATTGCTGTGCTGTGGGCTGCAAGTACCGAAATATATATTCCGCTGTCCAAGGAGCACGAATCTCGCTGCTTTGGAACAGGCAATGAAGGAAAACAATACTGAAGTCATCTCTCCGAGTATGTGCTATGCATACGCTGCCATTGCAGAAGGCGCTCCGTTTATTATGGGTGCTCCTAATCTGTGTGTGGATACTCCAGCCATGTGGGAATTCTCCAAGAAAATGAATGTGCCCATTTCCGGTAAGGACTTCAAGAGTGGCCAGACTTTGATGAAGACGGTGCTTGCTCCGATGTTCAAGACCCGTATGTTGGGTGTAAGCGGCTGGTTCTCTACGAATATTCTGGGTAACCGTGACGGCGAGGTACTCGACCAACCGGAGAACTTCAAGACAAAGAGGTCAGCAAGCTGTCTGTTATCGACAATATCTTCGAACCGGAGAAATATCCTGACTTGTACGGTGATGTTTATCATAAGGTACGCATTAACTACTATCCTCCTCGTAAGGATAACAAGGAAGCATGGGACAACATCGATATTTTCGGCTGGATGGGCTATCCGATGGAAATCAAGGTTAACTTCCTGTGCCGTGACTCCATTCTTGCTGCTCCCATCGCGCTCGACTTGGTTATTTTCAGTGATTTGGCATTGCGTGCAGGCATGTGCGGCATCCAGACGTGGCTGTCTTTCTTCTGCAAGAGCCCGATGCACGATTTCGAGCATGAGCCGGTACACGATTTGTTCCAGCAATGGCGCATGGTGAAAGAGACTCTCCGCAACATGGTGGGTGAAACAGCACCGAGTTATCTGGATTAAAAACAGTGATAAGGTGATAAAAATAAGGTGGTAAGGTGATAGAGTGATAGCACTTTACCACTTTATCACTTTATTACTTTATTGCATTTATCACTTTACCGTTTTATCGCATTTATCACCTCATTACTTTTTGATGAAGAAACCCTCCCTCCTCCCAGTCATTATCGGTACGGGCTTTGGCTCGGGCTTTTCTCCTTTGCACCCGGCACTGCGGGAGCTTTGCTGGCTACGCTTATCTGGTTCGGGTTGTCTTATCTGGTTTCAAGTGTCTGCCTTTGTGGCTGACAGTAGCATTGATTTTGGTATTTACACTTGCCGGTATCTGGGCTGCCAACCGCCTGGAGGTATCTTGGGGCGAAGACCCTTCGCGCGTGGTGGTCGATGAAATGGTCGGTGTGTGGATTGCCTTGCTTGCGGCGCCCGCCGGACATGTATGGTATGCATTGGGAGCATTTGTCTTGTTCCGTTTGTTTGATATATTCAAGCCCTTGGGCATTCGCCGTATGGAAAGTCTGCCGGGTGGAATAGGGGTAATGATGGACGATATTCTGTCCGGAGTCTACGGATTTATAATTTTGATTGTGGCAAGATGGATAATCAGTTGAAATCAAATGGCAAAGGTGTGTCGTGGCGCCATTCTGTCTGGATTTTCTTCAAGGCCCAGATTTCTGCGCAGTTCGCGAGCTTTGTCGATTTTCTGGTGACTATCCTTCTGGTAAAGGCTTTGCTGTTTTTATCTTTATGCCACATTCACGGGTTCCGTGGTAGGAGGCATTGTAAACTGTGCCATTAATTACGGATGGGTGTTCCATGCCGAAGACTGTAAGAAAACGCATGTTGCCGTGAAATATCTCTTTGTCTGGGGAGGCAGCATTATACTGAATACCTGGGGCACTTTTGCACTGACCGAGTGGCTTACGGGCATGACATGGGTCAATGGGCTGTTGGGATATTATATAGACAATGTATTTATTCTGTCAAAGATAATAGTAGCAGTGCTGGTAGCTTTTTGGAACTACCATCTGCAACGTTTTTCGTTTATCGTAATCACAATATAAAAGGCTTTCTGAAACATTATTTAGAGAACAAAAAGACGAATATGAATTATAGAGATTGGTTGCAGCAGGTGATATACAAGATTATCAATCCTGTGGTGCATGGTATGATTAGAATTGGCATTACGCCTAACTTTATTACGACTACGGGCTGGTGCTGAATATCGTGGCGGCTGCCTTGTTTGTGTATGCCGGGTGTACAAGAGTGGTGAACTGGCCTATGTAGGCTGGGGAGGCGGTATTGTGCTCTTTGCCGGGTTGTTTGACATGATGGACGGACGTGTGGCACGCGTGGGTAAAATGAGTTCTACTTTCGGTGCGCTCTACGACTCCGTACTCGACCGTTACAGCGAGCTCGTGACATTGTTCGGCATCTTCTATTACCTGATGCTGCAAGGCTATTTGTGGGGCTCCATCATTACATTCATTGCGCTGATAGGTTCGCTGATGGTGAGTTACGTGCGTGCCCGTGCCGAAGGTTTGGGGCTGGAGTGTAAAGTCGGTTTCATGCAGCGTCCCGAACGCGTTGTGCTGACTGCCCTCGGTGCCATGTTCTGCGGTATCTTTGGTGATTGTACCTTGTTCGACCCGATGCTGATACTAATTGTGCCTATGGCAGTGATTGCAATATTGGCGAATTTGACGGCATTTGCCCGCTTGGCGCATTGCTATAAACTACTGAAAGACAAGGAATGAAAAATAGTTTGTTTCCCTCTGTGAGAGAGGCAGTGCTGGTGATTGTCATCACAGCGTTTTTCCTGATTCTGACAGCGGTCTGTATCGGGCTTCGTCCGGAACATTTCCTGATGGCGGGGGTATTTCTGTTATTGTTCTTTGCCGGACAGACAACCCGTAAGTTGGCAGTGGCGCTGTTGCCGTTTTTCATATTCGGCATTTCGTATGACTGGATGCGCGTATATCCCAATTACCAGGTGAATCCCATTGATGTAAAAGGACTTTATGAGGCAGAAAAATCCCTTTTTGGCTTGTCTGTAGACGGTGCTGTCCTTATCCCTTGTGAGTATTTTGCTTTGAACCATTGTCCTGTTGCCGATTTCTTTGCCGGGATATTCTATCTCTGTTGGGTACCGGTTCCCATTGCATTCGGGGTGTGGCTCTATCTGAAGGGTGACCGTAAGGTATATCTTCGTTTTGCGATGGTGTTCCTGCTGGTTAATCTCATCGGTTTTGCCGGCTATTACATCCATCCCGCTGCTCCGCCCTGGTATGCCATGAATTATGGTTTCGAGCCGATACTCGACACTCCGGGCAATGTGGCCGGCTTAGGACGTTTTGACGAATTGCTGGGATGCTCCATCTTCAACTCCATTTACGGAAGGAATGCCAATGTATTTGCAGCAGTGCCCTCGCTCCATGCCGCCTATATGGTGGTGGCTTTGGCCTACGCGGTTATGGACCGCAGCAAAAAGTGGTTGATAGCGTTGTTTGCGGTGATTATGGTCGGTATCTGGTGGACGGCTGTCTATTCGGGACACCATTATCTGATTGATGTGATGCTGGGCATCTCTTGTGCATTGCTGGGTATTTTTGTTTTTGAGAAAGGACTGATGAAGTGGGGAGCGTTCGGACGCTTCTTTGAAAGATACAGTCGATACATTAAATAAGGTATACAATGAATAATTTTGTTTTTTATAGTCCTACAGAGTTTGTCTTTGGCAAGAATACTGAAGTGCAAGTCGGTGCATTGGCGCGTAAGTATGGTGCACAAAAAGTGATGATAGTATATGGAGGCGGTTCTGTTGTACGGAGTGGTCTGCTGGATAGGGTGAAGCAATCCTTGCAGGAAGCCGGTGTGGCTTATTGCGAAATGGGAGGTGTCCAGCCCAATCCCATTGACGGGAAGGTATACGAAGGTATTCAGCTTTGCCGTCGTGAGCAGGTGGATATGATGCTTCCTGTGGGAGGTGGTTCGGTCATAGATACGGCAAAGGCCATTGCTGCCGGAGCCCTCTATGATGGTGACTTTTGGGATTTCTTTATCGGTCGTGCCAAGGTGGAGAAAGCGTTGAAAGTAGCCGTGGTGCTGACTATCCCGGCTGCCGGAAGCGAAGGTTCGGGCAATACGGTAATTACCAAGACAGAGACACTCCAAAAGCTGGGGCTCTGTGCCCCCGAGCATTTGCGTCCCGTATTTTCCATCATGAATCCTGAACTGACCTACACCCTTCCGGCTTATCAGACGGCTTGTGGTATTGCCGACATGATGGCTCACATCATGGAGCGTTATTTCACAAATACACCGGATGTGGAAATCAGCGACCGGCTTTGCGAAGGCACCTTGACAGCTATCATTAAAGAAGCTTACCGGGTGAAACAGCAACCGGACAACTATGCCGCGCGTGCCAACATTATGTGGTGTGGCACTGTGGCGCATAACGGAACTTGTGGGGTAGGGCGTGAGGAAGACTGGGCATCCCATGCACTGGAACATGAAATCAGTGCTATCTATAATGTAGCCCACGGTGCCGGCTTGGCTGTAATCTTCCCTGCCTGGATGGCTTTTATGGCGGAACATAATCCGGCAAAGATTGCCCAGTTTGCCCACCGCATTTTTGATATACCCAAGTCCGAAGATTTGGAAGAGATGGCTTTGGCTGGTACCGCCCGCCTGAAACACTTTTTCCGTTACATGGGCTTGCCGGTTAGCTTTAAGGAGTTGGGCATCGAGCATCCCGATATAGACCGTATGCTCGTCAGTCTGCGGCGCAATAAAGGCGAACTGCTTGGCAACTACGTGAAGCTGACCATGACTGATTGCAGGGAAATCTATCGTTTGGCTTTATAACGAAAGGCATGTTTGGGGAGAGCTCCCCCAAAGCAAGAGATAAAAAAGACGGCGAAGATAAATACCCTTCGCCGTCTTTTTTATTTGATTTCGATTTCTTCCTTCATGTCTATCTCTTCCCCTTGCAGGTCGTAGAATACATATTCCAGGAATGCTAATTTCTGGTTTGGAATAATCTTGATACCGAATCCGTACTTCATCTGCCACTTCCGTTTCAAGGAGACGAGTCCCTGATTGACGTAGGCTGCGATGTACGGGTGGATGTGTAACGAGAATTTCTTTATCTTCAATTTGTTGACCAGGTAGTCAATCTTACTCTCTAAGGTGTCCGTAAAGAGGATGGACGATTTGATGGTGCCTTTACCGAAGCAGGTGGGGCAGGTTTCCGTCGTATTTACATCCATAGCCGGGCGTACACGCTGGCGTGTAATCTGCATCAGTCCGAATTTACTGAGCGGCAGGATGTTGTGACGTGCTCTGTCTTTCTGCATGTTGGCACACATACGTTCGTAAAGCTTCTGTCGGTTTTCGGCTTCATTCATGTCGATGAAGTCCACTACGATGATACCACCCATATCCCTTAGTCTGAGCTGGCGTGCCAGTTCGTCGGCTGCGCCCAGATTCACTTCCAGTGCGTTGGCCTCCTGCCCGTTGGCATTCTTGGTGCGGTTACCGCTGTTCACGTCTACTACGTGAAGCGCCTCAGTATGCTCAATAATCAGGTAGGCACCACTTTTGTATGAAATGGTCTTGCCGAATGATGACTTGATTTGTTTGGTGATACCAAAATTGTCGTAAATGGGGAGTTGACCTTTGTACAGCTTCACGATTCCTGCCCGTTCAGGGGCGATGAGGGTTACGTAATCCTTGATTTCGTGGTACACAGCCTCGTTGTTCACGTGGATGTTTTCGAAGGAAGGATTGAACAAGTCGCGCAACAGTCCTACGGCACGGCTGGTTTCTTCGTAAATCAGTGTCGGAAATTTGGTGGCCTTCTGTACTTTTGTAATGGCATCTTCCCAATGTTTCAGTAATACTTTAAGCTCTCCGTCGAGTTCGGCAACACGTTTTCCTTCGGCCACGGTGCGGACGATGACGCCGAAGTTTTTCGGCTTGATACTCATCAGCAGTTGCTTGAGGCGTGCGCGCTCTTCGCTCGATTTAATTTTTTGTGATACGGAAACCTTGTCATTGAAGGGAATCAGCACGAGGTATCTTCCGGCAAAGGAAAGCTCGGAAGTCAGTCGCGGCCCTTTGGTAGAGATAGGTTCCTTGACAATTTGCACCACTACTTCTTGTCCCACCTTGAGTGTGTTGGAAACCGTTCCGTCCTTTTCAAGGTCGGGAAGTATGGTTGCTTTGGTAATGGGATTCAGCTTCTTCTTGTCGCTTAAAGTTTGCTTTACGTACTTCTCTAACGAGTTAAATTGAGGACCTAGGTCCAGATAATGAAGAAAAGCGTCTTTCTCGTAACCCACGTCCACGAAGCAGGCATTCAGGCCGGGCATCAATTTTTTGACGCGTCCCAAATACATGTTGCCCACCGAAAAGGAGATGTTTCTTCCTTCGCTCTGGAGTTCCACCAGCTGCTTGTCTTCAAGCAGTGCAATGGATACCTCTTTGGGCTGTACGTCTACAACGAGTTCGCTTGTCACAATAATTGGCTTTTAAATGATTCAATTTACTACTTAAACAAAGAACAAACCCGCGAGACATTTTGCTTCACAAGTTTGTTCTTTATTTTGTCCTTCAGACTAAAAATTACTTTTTGCTTTTATGTCTGTTCTTTCTTAGTCTTTTTTTACGCTTGTGCGTAGACATTTTATGTCTTTTTTTCTTCTTTCCGCTTGGCATAGCTTCAAAATTTTATGGGTTAATACTATTGTTTATTATTTCTTCACTGAGAGGGTGAACGTTTTTGCAGGCTTAAATGCCGGAATGTTATGTTCCGGAATGATTATTGTAGTGTTCTTGGAGATGTTGCGAGCAGTTTTCTGGGCTCTTTTCTTCACTACAAAACTACCAAACCCGCGGAGGTAAACATTTTCATCTTTGGATAAAGATGCCTTTACTGCGTCCATGAATGCTTCAACGGTTGTAAGTACGGTTGTCTTATCAATTCCGGTGTTCTTTGTAATTTCGTTTACAATATCAGCTTTAGTCATTTTTCTTTAAAAAAAATATTATTACTATAGTTTTCCTAATTTTTTGGACTGCAAATATATAGCTTTTCCGTGGCTCTAAAAAATATATTTCGGACAATTTTCTAAAAAAGTCTTGGCATTAAGCTTTGTTAGGCTGAAAATGAAGTATTTTTGCAGCATGAATATTTTTAGCGGAACATTGTTGGACTGGTATGCGGAGAACAAACGCGACCTTCCGTGGCGAAATACCACGGACCCTTATCTGATATGGATTTCTGAAATCATCTTACAACAGACAAGAGTGGCGCAGGGGTATGAGTATTTTCTGCGTTTCATAAAACGCTTCCCGGATGTGGTGTCGCTGGCTGCTGCGTCCGAGGACGAAGTGATGAAATATTGGCAGGGCCTGGGGTACTATTCGCGTGCCCGCAACCTGCATGCCGCAGCCAGAAGCATGAAGGGGACATTTCCGAAAACCTATGCAGAGGTACGTGCTTTGAAGGGAGTGGGGGATTATACGGCAGCGGCCATCTGCTCCTTTGCCTATGACATGCCTTATGCGGCGGTCGACGGGAATGTGTATCGGGTGCTTTCCCGCTATTTCGGCATTGATGTTCCCATTGATTCTACCGAAGGGAAAAAGACTTTTACCGCTTTGGCGGGTGAGGTGCTCGATAAATCCAGGCCGGCAGATTATAACCAGGCAATTATGGACTTCGGAGCCGTGCAGTGTACGCCGCAGTCGCCCAACTGTCTGTTTTGTCCTTTGTCCGGCAGCTGCCGGGCATTGTCTGAAGGAAAAGTGCAGCAACTGCCCGTGAAGCAGCACAGAACCAAGACCACCAACCGCTATTTTAATTATATATATGTACGCATGGGCGCGCATACCTTGATACATAAGAGGACGGAGGACGATATCTGGAAAAATCTCTTTGAATTGCCTCTGGTTGAAACGGAAAAAGATTTATCCGAAGAGGAATTTCTGGCATGTCCGCAGTTTCATGCGCTGTTTGCAGAGGGAGAGGTGCGGATGGTCCGTACACTGCTTCGGGGGGTGAAACATGTATTGTCCCACAGAGTGATTTACACCAACTTCTACGAGGTTACTCTGCCTGATAATTCGAGCTCCTTCTCAAGTTACCAACGGGTTGCAGTCGAAGATTTGGGTCGTTATGCGGTGCCCCGCCTTATACATGCTTTCTTGGAGAAATATGTATAAAAGTTGTTTGTATTCTTGCATGGTGTGAATATTCTCGTTAATTTTGGCAGCAAATTAATAAAATAGAAGCTTATGTCAGTAAATAAAGTGATATTGATAGGAAATGTGGGACAAGACCCTAAAATAACCTATTATGAAGGTGGAAACTGTGTTGCCCAGCTTTCTTTGGCCACTACGGAGAAAGGATACACTTTGCAGAATGGTACGCAGATTCCGGACCGTACCGAATGGCATAACCTGATATTCCGTGGCCGTTTAGGCGAAATCGTTGAGAAATATGTGCATAAAGGCGATAAGCTTTACGTGGAAGGTAAGATACGTACCCGTTCTTACGATGACCAGGGAGGCATCAAGCGTTATGTGACTGAGATATTTGTCGACAATATGGAGATGCTGACTCCGAGAACGGCAACTCCCGGTGCTGGCCCTTATGCGCCGCAGGCGGGAGCCGCCCCCCAGCCACAACAACCAGTACAACCGCAGGCTGCCCCTGCACAAGATAACCCGACGGACGACTTGCCGTTCTAATTGTTTAACTAAAACCAAGATCTTTGGACCCAGACGCTTATTTATGCCAGTTGGCAGATGTTTTTAACGGTATATCCGTACAGACTCCTTCTATTTCGGCCGTTGTAGCCATTGTGTTGGCAGGTTTGCTTTTGCTTGTTTCCGGTTTTGCATCAGCTTCCGAAATAGCCTTTTTCTCTCTTTCTCCGTCAGACCTGAATGCAATAGCGGAGAGAAAGCATCCTTCGGATGAGAAAATCAGTAATCTGCTGGACAACAGCGAACGTTTGTTGGCAACGATTCTGATTACGAACAACTTCGTGAATGTAACCATAATCATGCTCTGCAACTTCTTCTTTATGAATGTGTTCCAATTTCATTCTCCCATTGCAGAGTTCCTCATTCTGACAGTAGTCCTTACATTTTTGCTGTTGCTTTTCGGTGAAATCATGCCTAAGATATATTCGGCTCAGAAGACGCTGGCTTTCTGCCGTTTTGCCGCTCCCGGCATCACGTTTTGCCGTTCCGTATTCTATCCGATGGCATCTATGCTGGTACGTTCCACCTCTTTCTTGAATAAGCATATGGTCCGCAAGAACCATAACATATCGGTCGATGAACTCTCGCATGCGTTGGAGCTGACCGACAAGGCAGAGCTTTCGGAGGAGAATAATATTCTGGAAGGTATCATCCGCTTTGGCGGGGAAACGGCCAAGGAGGTCATGACCTCTCGCCTTGATGTGGTGGACCTGGATATCCGTACCCCTTTCAAAGATGTGGTGAAGTGCATCGTAGAGAATGTCTACTCCCGTATTCCCATCTATGCGGATAGCCGTGACAATATCAAGGGGGTACTTTATATCAAGGACTTGCTTCCTCATCTGAACAAAGGGGATAATTTCCGCTGGCAGTCGCTTATCCGGCCCGCCTATTTTGTGCCCGAAACCAAGATGATTGATGATTTGCTGCGCGATTTTCAGGCAAACAAAATTCATATAGCCATTGTGGTCGATGAGTTCGGCGGTACGTCGGGCATTGTCACCATGGAGGACATTATAGAGGAGATTGTGGGCGAAATTCATGACGAATACGATGATGAAGAACGTACATATGCCGTACTGAATGACCACACTTGGGTATTTGAAGCCAAGACCCAGCTGACTGATTTCTATAAAATAACGAAGATAGACGAGGAAATGTTCGATGAGGTGGCAGGGGATGCCGATACGCTTGCCGGACTTCTGCTGGAACTGAAGGGGGAATTTCCTGCTCTCCATGAAAAGGTGACCTACGGCCGTTATGAGTTTGAGGTGTTGGAGATGGACAACCGCCGTATCCTGAAAGTGAAGTTCACAGTAAATGCCCCGGCAGAACCCAACTCTTCTTCCCTTTAATTTTTAATTATTAATTTTTAAATTGTTCCGTGCCCCTCTTCTTGCAACATACCGCTCTTCCCTGTCGATGGGGAATTTGGAAAACGGAGGAATCTCCGGAGGAATTGCTGGCCATGCTTCCTCATCAGGAAGTATACCGGGAAGGTATGCGGCGCTTCACCGCGGCACACCGCCGTTTGGAGTGGCTGGCTGTCCGCGTATTGCTTTATACTCTGTCGGGAGAAGAGAAAGAGATTGCCTATCATCCCAGTGGGAAACCTTATCTGGCGGATGACTCCGCCTCTCTCAGTATTTCGCATACGAAAGGTTATGTGGCTGTTGTCTTGGGATTGCCGGGTCGGGAAGTGGGTGTTGACATCGAGCAGTATGGTGAGCGGGTAAGGAAGGTGGCACATAAATTCATGCGCGAAGATGAACAGCCATCCGTGTTTCGCGGAACCGACACTTGGTCACTGTTGCTGCACTGGTCGGCTAAGGAGACCATGTTCAAATGCCTGAATGCTTCCGAGGTTGATTTTCGCGGGCACATGCGCATTCTGCCTTTTGCTGTAAATGAAAGCGGCGTATTCTCCGCCGAAGAATATCGTACGGTGGAGAAACGCCGGTTCACTATTCATTATTATTTGTTTCCGGATTTTGTCTTGACATTGAGTCTGTAAATCTCTTACAGCCTTTCCAGTTGTACCGTGAAGTGTCTCATCAACGGAGCTTCCCAGGTGATGCGCACTCCGCGGGTAATACTTTCCCGTTTGTCATATACATTTTTCAGAGCGGCTGCCACCACATCCATGTGGTTGTCGGTATACACACGGCGGGGGATGGCAAGCCGGAGCAAGTCCAGGCCGTTGAAGCGGTTTTCGCGGGTCACCGGGTCGCGGTCTGCCAGCAGATAGCCGATTTCACAACCGCGTATGCCTGCTTCCAGATAGAGCTCAGCGGTCAGTGTTTGTGCCGGGAATTCTTCTTTGGGCACATGTGTCAGCACTTTGGGGGCATCCACAAATATGGCATGGCCGCCTGCGGGACGTTGGTAGGGTATCCCGTACTCATCCAGTTTCATGGCGAGATAGCCCACCTGGTGGATGCGGGTTTCCAGATTGTCGAATTCGGTATTCTCGTCCAGGCCGATAGCAAGGGCGTTCATGTCACGACCGTTCATGCCTCCGTAAGTAAGGTAGCCTTCGAACTGCACGCAGAAGCCTTTGGCACCTTCATACCAGTCTTTCCGGCGGGTGGCTATGAATCCGCCCATGTTGACAATACCGTCTTTTTTGGCACTCATCGTCATACCGTCGGCAAGGTCAAACATCTCGCGGGTAATTTCCTTTATGCTCTTGTTGCGGTAACCTTCTTCTCTCATTTTGATGAAGTAGGCATTTTCCGCAAAGCGTGCCGAGTCAAAGAGAACGGGCTTGCCGTACTTGTCGGCAATGGCGCGGACTTCGCGCAGGTTCTGCATGGAAACCGGCTGGCCGCCTGCAGTGTTGTTGGTTATGGTGACGATGACGAACGGTATCCGTTCGCTATGTTCCTGTAATGCTTTTTCCAGTTTTTTAGGGTCTACATTGCCTTTGAAGGGAATTTCCAGCTGTGTCTGTTTGGCTTCGTCTATGGTGCAGTCCAGAGCCAATGCCCGGCGTCCCTCGATATGTCCTTTGGTGGTGTCGAAATGGGAGTTTCCCGGCACAATGTCGCCCTCGTGCACCAAGTAGGAGAAGAGTACATTTTCGGCAGCGCGTCCCTGGTGGGTGGGGATAATGTATTCAAATCCGGTGAGGCGGGTGATGACTTCTTTCAGTTTGAAGAATGAGGTGGCTCCGGCATAGCTTTCGTCACCCAGCATCATGCCTGCCCATTGGCGGTCGCTCATGGCGCCGGTGCCTGAGTCGGTGATGAGGTCGATATAAACTTGTTCCGATTTGAGTTGGAATACGTTGTAGTGGGCTTCTTTCAGCCATTGTTCGCGTTCCTGGCGGGTACTTTTACGGATAGGTTCCACCATTTTGATTTTCCATGCTTCGGCAAATGGTAATTCCATAGACTCTGTATCTTTAATAATTTGACAATAGGTTAACGGATAAACCGATTATTGCAGTTTAATGTGCCGAATTTAGGCAAAATCTATGTAATAACCAATTTAAATATGACTTTTTGTAATGTAAATGTCCGGACGAAATCACTTCGGCCGGACATCATCAAATAAACTTGGCAGAGTTTATTACCTTCTTTACTTTCTCTGAATTAGGTTTGATGAATGAAATGATGGACGGTTTGTCCGGCTCATTAGACTCAACGCTTTTTCCTCGAAAGCAATGATAAAGTATGCATGGCAGGTCTTCTGACTTGTTTCTGTTGCAGGCGCCTTCCCAGAAGAATATTCCAGTGGCATAGAGTAATTGTCTGCAACGTTGCACGAAACTTACAGCAGCGGGACTGTCCAGGATTTACACCTGATTCCCTTTTAATCGCTTTCCCAGAAGAGGGGGAGCGAACCAATGCATGACAAAGATACGGATTCTTTTTGAGAAAACAATTCTATGAGTGATAAATTTTCTTCCCCGCTCTCTTTCTTTTTGCCGACAAATTGGCAAGGTTTTGCCACCCTCTTGGCAAGACTTTGTCACCGCGTTGGCAAAACTTTGCCATAGGCATGGCAAAAGTTTGCCAAAAGCATGGCAATAGGTTGGCAAAATTACTCTCTGATTGATAGTGACTTAAGGCGATTTAAGCAATCCGTCATGTCGGTAAGGTGAAAAGATACCAATACAAGCCACACTTGCCACAAGAACCTTCTCCAGAGGTATGCAAAGCATTTTGTTTGGTGTGGTAAAACGGGCTGTTATCTCTCTTTTGCCAGTGTGAATACAAACTCCAGTCCTCCACCTTGGTTGTTTTTGGCAGAGATGGTGCCTCCGTGAATAAGGACTGCATTCTTCACTATGGCGAGCCCCAAGCCGGTGCCGCCCAACTTGCGCGAGCGTCCTTTGTCTACACGGTAGAAGCGTTCGAACAAACGGTTCAGATGTTCGGGAGAAACGCCGATGCCGGTATCGGCAAAACTGAAATAGTAGTAATTCTCGTCTTCGCGGAAACAACTGATGTTGATGTGTATGTTGGTGCCGGCATAAGCGATGGCGTTGTCCATGAGATTGCGGAAGATGGAGTAGAGTAGAGAGTAGTTGCCCCGCAACTGTATCTTCGGTTTTAGGGAATTGACAACGGTGATTTGCTTCTGTTCCAGTTCCAGGGACACTTCGTTGACGATGTTTGAAACCAGCATGCTGATGTCCACCTTTTCCATATCAATCATGTTGGCGGCTTCGTCCATGCGGGTCAGTACGGATATGTCGCGCAGCAGGCGGCTCAGGCGGTTGCTTTGCGCGTAGCAGCGTTCCAGGAAGACCTGCATCTTTTCGGGTGCAATGTTTTCGTTGTTTACGATGGTTTCCAGATAACCTTGTATGCTGCTTACGGGGGTTTTCAGCTCGTGGGCGATGTTCTGGGTCAACTGCCGTTTCAGCCGTACTTGCTCTTCTTCCTGGGTGATGTCGTTGATGGAAATTTCAAAGCTGAGGTCTTGGAAGATGATGCACTCCACGATGAAGGTGCGTCCGTTCTTGTTGATGTGTACGGACATCCTTCGTTCTTCGTTGTAGGAGGGGCGCTTCTGCGCCTTGTTGATGAAATCCGTTATCTTCTGGAATTCGCAGATGGAGAATATCTCTTCGGTAGTCTGCAGGTTGGAGTCTGAAATCAGATTGCCGTATTGGGTGAACAGATTGTTTACCAATATCTCCTTTTTGTCTCTGTTGAATACGCCCAGTCCTTCGCGGGAGGTTTGCAAATGGGTGATAAGCTTTTCGCGCTCAATGTAAAGCGCCTCTTTGGTTTCGCGCAGGCGCTTGTATATCTGTATGATATGCTGCGAAATCTCTCCAAGCTCATTGTGCGGAAAGGCGGCTTGTATGTCCATGTCTATAGGTTCGTTCTTGTCGGCTCTTTTGGCAAACTCGCGCAGGTGGTTGATGGCGCTGCCTAGTTTGGAGGTGAATTTGTAGAAGACGGATATCAGCAGCAGTGATACAATGACCGTGAACCAGATGTAGTGTGGGTCGGCAGCCAGATTGTTCATCAGGTTGACGTTGTAGGGGAGGGCTGAGCGGATGATGCAACCTTCGTAGGCGGTGGCAGAATAGAAATAGGTCTTGCCGGTGGTTTCGGAGATGCGCCGTAGGTCGTAGCCCTTGCCGTCTTTCAGCGCTTTCTGTACTTCGGGGCGTTTGATGTGGTTGTCCAGTTCATGGCTGTCGTTCTGGGAGCTGTCGAACAATACGTTGCCATGAAGGTCTACCACAGTGACGCGCAATTCCTTGTTCACATGCTTGGAGATGTAGCTGTCCAGCATGGAAGTCCATAGGCTGTCGGGGAGGTAGCGAAGCTCCTGGTGCAGTCTGTCGTTATAATCTTGCAGCTGCATGTCCAGCAGCTCCACTTTGTATTCCTTTTCCCGCTGATACTGGTAGGCGATGAAGCAGGCGGCGAATACGAGGAACAGCGAGATGACCGAAAGGAAAAGCTTCCGGCTGAAGGACAGAAAGTGTCTGTCGTTATTCGGCTTCGAAACAATAACCATATCCCAAGCGTGTTACGATACATTTGCCATAAACTCCGATTTTCTTGCGCAGACGTGTGATGTTCACGTCGATGGTGCGGTCCAGCACATATACTTCGTCGCTCCAGATGCGGTTCAGTATATCCTCGCGCGAGAATACGCGTCCTTTATTCTGCAAAAGCAGCAATAAGATTTCAAATTCTTTTTTGGTGAGCGGTGCCTCTTCGCCGTCAATGCAGACTTTCTTCTTGATGATGTCCAGTACCAGCGTCTTGTAGACAATCTGTTCCGGTGCATGTTCCGTTTCTCCTTGTCGGGTGCGTCTAAGTACGGCTTTGACACGTGCCGCCACTTCGCGCAGCGAGAAGGGTTTGGATATGTAGTCGTCCGCTCCCAGGTTGAAACCGGTCACGGTGTCATTTTCCGTATCTTTGGCGGTAATGAAGATGATGGGTATCTGGGCTGTCTTCTTGTCCTTCTTCAGCATGCTCGCCATTTTGAAGCCGGAAATTTCTCCCATCATCACGTCCAGCAGTAGCAGGCTGTAGCTGCCAATGTCCATTCTCAGAGCTTCTTCAGCGGAGTTTGCCGTATCCACTTCGTAACCTTCGTTTTCGAGGTTGAACTTCAGAATTTCACATAAGTCTTCTTCATCGTCCACTACTAAAATCCGGTAATCGTTCATTGCTTTGTTGTTTATGTATGACAAGGATAAAACAATTCTCTTGTCACAAAGTTAAACTTTATTTCTTTTTATCGGCAAAAATAGTGCAAACCGAATGCAGAATTTTCATGTTTGCATGAAAACTTGTGCTGAGATGCAGGCCATTTCTACTTTCTGGGTACAAAAGTGAGGCTAATTTGTTACGGAATGATGAAACAAGTGTTACATTTGGGTTACATTAAATTCTCGTTTATCTAAAAGCCCTGTCACATATAAAATATTATCTTTGCTTCGTAAATATTGAATTGTATGAAAGAACTTATGTATATCAGGAGTTTCTCTAAAAGGCGTTTGCCGGTTATTGTGGGAACTCTGCTTTTAGTGATAATCGGCTCTGTCTGGCTGAATACGGCTCCTTTCCGTTCGGGCTTTGATATCGCGGATGAGCTGGGCGGTAATATATTCCCTTCCAGTATCCTTTCAGTGGCTACCACCGATGCTCAGGTCATAGTGCCGGTAGACTCCATGTATGTAGGTAATCCGAAGTCGTGCATCGCTGTCCGTGTCCGTTCGAGGAATGCTTATAGCCGGGTGCGGGTAGAAGTTGCGGAGACTCCGTTCTTTTCCCGTTCAGTGTCGGAGTTTGTGTTGGCAAAACCGCGTACGGAGTATATTATCTATCCTGATATCATATGGAATTATGAGGCTCTGAAGAATAACAACCAGGCGGAACCCATTAGTGTGGTCGTTATGGTAGAGATGAACGGTAAGGATTTGGGGCAGAGGGTGCGTACTTTTTCCGTTCGCAGCATTAATGAATGTCTGTTGGGGTATGTCACGAATGGTACAAAATTCCATGATACCGGCATCTTTTTTGCAGCATATGTAAATGAGGAGAATCCTATGATTGACAAGCTGTTGCGTGAAGCGCTGGATACGCGTATCGTCAACCGTTTTTTAGGCTATCAGGGAGGTGCCGAAGTGGTGGACAGGCAGGTTTATGCCTTGTGGAATGTACTGCAGAAGCGTAAGTTCCGTTATAGCTCGGTCTCCAATACGAGCCTTTCCAGCAATGTGGTCTTTTCACAGCGTGTGCGCACGTTCGATGACGCCTTGGAGTCCTCGCAAATCAACTGTGTGGATGGAAGTGTGCTTTTTGCTTCTCTGCTCCGTGCCATCAACATAGAACCTATATTGGTGCGCACCCCGGGGCATATGTTTGTAGGATACTACACGGATTCCAGTCATAAAGACATGAATTTCCTTGAAACGACCATGATTGGTGATGTGGATTTGGATGATTTCTTTCCGGACGAACAGTTGGATTCGACGATGGTGGGAAAGTCGCAGAACCAGATGTCGCGCATCACCTTTGACAAGTCCAAGGAGTATGCCAATAAGAAGTATGCCCAGAATAAGGAAGGCATTCATTCCGGCAAACTGAACTATATGTTTCTGGAAATATCCAAAGAGGTGAGAAGGAGAATACAGCCGATAGGGAAATGAGGCGTAGAATGCAAACAGCCGATTTTCACGAACCGGCCGTTCCAATCATCATCTATGAATGAAGACCGTTGAGAGGCTTCAATGAATTAAATCTCACACTCATGCTACGTGCTGTCATGAAATAATCTGTACCATTATATATGTCACCACTACTGATATGGAAATTCCACAACATGGAAAGAGACCAGTTCTTATAAGTGAAACTTGTATATATTAGTATTATGCTGAAAAATAAAATGTTAATGTAGATTATATATGGAATTTATTATTGTTAATAGTCTAACACTATTTTTTGATGAACTTATGAATCATTTTGACTAATTTGCTTTTTAGAATCCTTATCCATACCAATATCCCCACGTAATCAAGTTCTTTTTATATAAAAAGATTTATGAATATGCTTTAATGCGTAAATCAAATAGTTCAAAACATCGCTATATATAAATGATAAATGTGATGTGTTTTTCGTTTTTTCGCATCATTGAGATATATTATATACAAGTACGGCATTAATATGATTAAGAGTTAATGCTTTGAATAATTACTAAATAGATATTTAAAACTTTGCAAAAATATAAATGCAAATGTTTTAATATTTATTTAGTAATTTTTAATTCGATTGATGATGTAATTTCTAAATTAATTCATATGTTTGCAAACAAATCCAAATAATAGAGCTTATGAAAAGAAATTATTGCTTATCATTAGTGTTGCTTGCATTGTTTGGGGTGTCTGCACCTTTTGCTGCTAATGCAGCTGTTGAAAGTGTGCTAAGTTCCCAAAGTACTCAGCAAGCCAAGAAAATCACAGGTAAAGTTTTAGATGCGGCAGGCGAACCCATCATCGGCGCCAGCGTGTTAGTAAAAGGTTCTGGTACCGGCGCTGTGACGGATATTGATGGAAATTTTTCTGTAGAGGCGCCGGTGGGTAGCACATTGGAGGTATCTTTCATTGGCTACAAAACAGTGACATTGAAGGTGACGAACGCCACTACTTATACTGTGAGTTTACAAGATGACTCGCAAGCGCTGGACGAAGTGGTTGTGACGGCAATGGGTATCAAGAAAGAGCGCAAAGCTTTGGGATATTCAATGGAGGATGTGAAGTCGGATGAATTGATGAAGATGAAAACTGCCAATCCTATTTCATCCCTTTCGGGGAAAGTGGCCGGTGTGAATGTTACTCAGTCATCCGGTGCCGCTGGTGCGGGCGCTCAGATTATATTGCGTGGAGGAACGTCGGGTGCTGAAGGCAAAGACAATCAGCCGCTCTTTGTGGTGGATGGTGTTATTTTTGATAACTCTTCATCAGTGGTGGGCAATTCGGCTTTCGATGGTTCTATGCGTTCTGCCTCTACTACTTCCAATCGTTTGATGGATATAAACCCCGAAGATATAGAAAGTATGTCGGTGCTCAAAGGCCCTGCAGCTGCCGCTTTATACGGTTCACGTGCAGCCAACGGAGTTATTCTTATCACTACCAAGAAAGGTAAAGAGGGCGTGGTTGAAGTGAATATCAATTCTAAGTTTACTGCTTCATGGGTAAAGAGCCTGCCGCAAACGCAACGCCAATATGCCCGTGGATATATGGAAGACCAATATGATTCAAAGAAGAACTATACTGGTACTGTGTTTAATGACTTTGCTTATACTTCGTGGGGAGAGAAGTCGAACGCAGCTACTTATGATAACATAGGTGATTTCTTTCAAGGCGGAAACATTTTCGATGAAAGTGCCAGCGTAGCCGGGGGTACCAAGAACAGTAAATTCTATCTTTCAGGGTCTTACTATGATCAGGTAGGTGTTGTGCCCGAAACCGGATACAAGAAATATGCTTTCCGTTTCAATGGTGAGCAGAAGGTGGGGATTTTTACCTTTAACGCCAGTGCCGCATATAGCGATGCTCATACGGACCGTACTTTGACGGGTGCCGGACTTTATAATTCGAGTGGTAATGGTGCTCTTTATGGTGTGTACAACTGGTCTCCTTTCGACCGAATGACCCACTATCAGAACGAGGATGGTACCCGTTATCGTTTGTTTGGCGATCGTCTTGATCCATGGGACGAACGCGACAACCCCTATTGGATTGTCAATCGTAACCACATGTATGACGACATCGACCGTTTCAATGGGATGCTCAGTATAAAAGCCGATATTGCCAAATGGTGGTTTGTTTCTTATAAAATAGGTATTGACCGTTATACCCAAACTGCTTCCAACCGTTTGGCTGCCAATGGCGTGCTTAAACAAGTGTGGCAAAAAGGTATGATGAGTGACAACACCCAGCAGTTCCGCTATATGAGCCATGACTTTATGTCGAACATGAGCCATAAGTTCGGTGATTTCGATTTGAATCTTTTGTTGGGTGCCACAATGGACGAAACCAAGACAGACCGTAGCTCGATGATGGCTTGGAACTTTTCCGTTCCTGATTTTTTCTCATACGCCAATGCCAGTAAAGACAATAAGCAATTCACACATGCAGCTACTAAGAAACGTTTGGTAGGAGCTTTTGGAGAATTCCGTGCATCATGGAAAAATATGCTCTATCTCACTGTGAGCGGTCGTAATGACTGGACTTCTACTCTTCCTCTTGAAAACCGTTCGTACTTCTATCCTTCGGTAAGCGGTTCATTCGTATTTACTGAAGCCTTGCAGCGACTCGGTTGGCTGGATGACAGTGTGCTCAACTTTGGTAAATTGCGTGCATCGTGGGCCAAGGTAGGTAAAGATACCGGTGTGTACGAATTGGAAACTGCCTTATGGCCTACGGGTACCTATCTTGACGGTACGGTAGGTGTGGGAAATACTTGGACACGCGGTAATGACAAACTGAAACCGGAAATGACCAAGTCTACCGAAATAGGCGTGGAATTGAGTTTCTTCAAAAACCGCCTGCACATAGACTATGCTTACTATACCAACGATTCATATAATCAGATTCTTGCTCCTCGCGGTCCGCAATCTACCGGTTACATCTTTTGGAGTATCAATGCGGGCAATGTGTATAACAAAGGTATGGAACTCTCTATTTCGGGAACTCCCATACAGACTAAGGACTGGACATGGGACATTGGCTTGAACATGGCAGGTAATCGTGGTACTTTGGACGGGCTTCCCGAAGGTATGGGCGTGATGTATGTTACCGATGTGCAATATGCCGGTATGCAGGCAGCCTCGTTCAGCGGTGGAGATTTTATGGGTATTGCCGGTACCAAATGGAAACGTAATGACGCCGGTGAGGTGATACTCGACAAAAACGGTATGCCTACTTATGACAAAACCCTTGTAGCAGTAGGTAATCGTGAGTCATCGTTTACCGGTGGATTGAACAATACCCTTACTTGGAAGAATTTTACTTTCAATATGCTATGGGAATTCCGTGTAGGTGGCGATGTGGTCAACGGTACTCAATATGCTATGGATAACAGCGGTGTGAGCCAGTTCTCTGCCGATGTACGCAATCGTTCTCTCACTGTAACGGGTGTCAATGCCAATGGTGACCCAGTGACCAATACTTGGGAAGCCGATAAAACCTATACTTTTAATGGAGTACAAATGAGTGGCTACAACATCATTAAGGATTACTATCAGAACTATTACTCCAAGGAGTCAGCCAACTATATTACCGATGTCAACTCTTTGCGTTTGCGTTCTGTTTCATTGAGCTATGAGTTTCCTAAAACGTGGCTTTCCAAGATTGGATTTGTAAAGCGTGCTTCGGTATCGGTAGCTGCTACCAATCTATTGCTCATCACCAATTACGACGGTGACCCTGAAGTGGCTGCCGCCGGTGCAGGTGTAGGTGGCTCATCATCAGTAGGATTTGACTACTGCGGTGTACCTGCCACTTCTACCATGTCGTTTGGCTTGAATCTTACTTTCTAACTCTTAAAAAACAGAAGCAATATGAAACTATTCAAATCTATGATATTATGTAGTGCGGGTGCCCTTATTACTTTGTTCTCGGGGTGTAGTGACTGGCTCGATGTAAATGTCGATCCCGAAAATCCCACAGCCGGAAATGCGACCTATGATTCACGATTGGCACATATTGAATTTTATACCAACAGTGCCACTCAGTTTGCTGCTTGGCGTTCCAGTATGTCTATGGGCGATTGGACACGCTATTATGACGGCGGCACTTATTGGAGCATGTCTTATTGGAGTCCTCAGACCGGTGCCGTTACCACTCCCTACCAATGGTGGTTCTGTGGAGCTGCTGTAAATATTCCATTTTTGATTGACAAGGCTACGGCAGCCGAGGCTTGGCATTATGTGGGTGCAGCTCGCGTAATTCGTGCCTATGGTTTTATGCTTATGACAGACCTTTATGGAGAAATGCCTTACAAGTCGAGTGAGGCTGAAGCCGGTGTTACTCCTACCTATAATGACGGAAAAACAATCTATTTGGGCTGTTTGGCCGATCTTGACACCGCTATCGAGATGTTCCAAAAAGAGCAAGGGTCTGCGACAGCTTCGTTGGCTGTAGGCGATATTTGGAATGGTGGTAGTGTAGACAAGTGGCTTAAATTGGCATATTTACTTAAAGCACGTTACATTAACAAGCTTATTAAAAAGGGTGAAGGCAGTTATCTTGAAGGGAAATACGATGCCGCAGAAATCTTGGCTTGTCTTGACAAGGCTCAGCAAAGCAATGCCGACAATACCGTATTCAATCATATTGATGCCAATAATTCGCATGATGTATTGGGATGGGACGAACCGGTTGATTATTCACCGCTCTTTTCTGTATGTGGCATGAATGCCGGCTATATGCCTACCAAGATGCTTTACGATAATCTGACAAATTTTGCCGGAAGTGGAATAGAAGATCCGCGTGCCGATAAGATTTTACCTTGGGCATATTCGAAGCAATCAAGTAATTCACCCGCAGAGGTGAAGTTCAAAAACGGTTGGCGTCGTTCTATGGGTGTAGACATGATTGGCAATGATAGTCCCAGCCTTACCGGCGGACCGTTGCGCTCGAACTTCTCGGCAGCCAAAGGTTGGTGGATTGACAGTGAATCTTCTACCCGTAAGGGGGACACTATTTATGTAGAGTGTACCAGTCAGTGCAAAGCTTATCAAGGACGTCCTGATTTACTTTATCGTCGCGATGGCACTGATGCCTCTCGCGAATCGGGAACTTTCTATACTCGCGTGTCTTCTCCCACCTATATTGGAACCTATGCCGAAGCTTGTTTCATACGTGCTGAAGTACTCTTTAACCAAGGTAATAAAGGAGCGGCTTTTAATGCTTATAAGAAAGGTATTGCAGCCAGTATCGACGGTATGAACGATAAGTTGAAAGTGTGGTGCCGTGAAGATGCCAATTTGGAAGCATGCCCCTCGTTCTCTCCTATGACGCAAACCGACATTGACAACTATTTGAACAATGGTATTGGCACTGAAGAGAATATTACTTTGGGCAAGATTCTTACTCAAAAGCGTTTGGCATTGCATTTTTCCATGGAAATTTGGAACGATATGCGTCGCTACGATTTTAATCCGGAGCTTTTCTTAGGCTGGGGTATTCCTGCACGCTATGGCGTTGATGCTACTGCCCAAAAGAATATTCCGCAAGGTAAACAGTTCCGTCGTTGGCAGCAATGCAGTCATGAACTCAACTACAATACGGCCAATCTGCAAGCTATCGGTGCCACTGTTCCGGGAGCTGATACTTCAATTGCACTTTGGAATGCTGCCGAGGACGTATGGACTTTACCCGTATGGTGGGACAGTGCCCAAAACTAATTTTTCATTGCATTTTATTTTGTGATACAAATTCATTATCTTTACGCCCAAAATGTGGATTTTAAGATATAGTTAAGATATTGAAGGCTCTAATGGTCTTCATTCATAGATGATGATTGGAACAGCCGGTTCGTGAGAATCGGCTGTTTTTTTGTTTCGTTTGTTTGCATATCAACGGCGGTAATATGTTACTTTTGCCCTAAAACCGAAGATAGGCTGCACCTCAGCATAAAAAATGGACAAGTTCATTTTATTTTGCATTCGGTTTGTACTATCTTTGCGAGAAATAGCTGAGATGGTAGGAACTGTCTTTGCAAAGATTAGTCTATATATGGAACAAAGCAAGAAATTTATCTCTCCGGGGGCATGGTTCTCCATGACTTATCCGGCAGACTGGAATGAATTCGAGGACGGGGAAGGCTCTTTCCTTTTTTATAACCCCAATGAGTGGACCGGTAATTTTCGCATTTCGGCTTTCAAAGGGAATGCTACATATGGCAAGGACTCCGTGAAGCAAGAGTTACGGGAAAACTCCTCTGCCATTCCGGTTAGGATAGGCCGGATGGAATGTGCATATAGTAAGGAAATGTTCGAGGAAGAAGGTGCGTACTATACTTCCCATTTATGGATAACGGGCGCGGATGAAGTTGCCTTTGAATGTTCGTTTACGGTGAAGAAAGGAGAGCCAGTTGCAGAAGCGGAGAAGATTATCGCTTCGCTGGAAACGCGGAAGGATGGAGTGAAGTATCCAGCGGAGATAATTCCGGTGCGCCTTTCGGAAATCTACCAGATTAATGAAGCATACGAGTGGGTGGATACTACTATAAAGGAATTGTTGAAGAAGGATTTCCAGGGAGCCGAGGAAGACATTGCCAAGATGCAGCAGATGATGGAAGAAAGCAACATCAGCCCTAAAAAGAAAGATGCGTGGCTGGCTTTTGGCATTGTGCTTTGTGTTATTTTCGCCAATGAAGTGGACGGTATGGAATGGCGTACCTTGGTGGACGGAAACCGGGAAGCGCCCATATTGCTGAACACGTCTACCGGTGAATGGATAGACCCCATGAAGCTGGTTTGGAGCAAAGTAAAGGCAGGAGGTAAAGTGAATCTGCTGGAGATATACAGCTCCTTGTTCTAAGGTCCGGTCATCTCGGTACTGTGATTTTCAACTTTCAATTTTCAATTTTCATTTTTCAACTATTAAAGCATTGGCAGCAGTAAATTCAATTCTTCAGGTGGAAAACTTGACCAAGTCGTTCGGTGACTTGGTACTATTCGAAAATATTTCTTTGGGCTTGTCCGAGGGACAGCGTGTCGGGTTGATAGCCAAGAACGGCAGTGGCAAGACGACATTGCTCAATATCCTTTCCGGCAAGGAAGGGTATGACAATGGCACCATTTCCTTCCGTCGTGATTTGCGTGTGGGTTATCTGGAACAAGACCCGCAATATCCCGAAGAGCTGACCGTGCTCGAAGCGTGCTTCCATCATGGCAACAGTACTGTCGAGTTAATCAAGGAATATGAACGTTGCATGGAAACGGAGGGGCATCCCGGCTTGGACGAAATTCTGGTGCGTATGGACCATGAAAAAGCTTGGGAGTACGAGCAGAAGGCGAAACAGATTCTGTCTCAACTTAAAATACGTGATTTCAGTCAGCACGTAAAACATCTGTCCGGCGGGCAGTTGAAGCGTGTGGCACTTGCCAATACCCTTATCACTGAACCCGATTTGCTGATACTGGACGAGCCTACCAACCACCTTGACCTCGATATGACGGAGTGGCTGGAGGAATATCTCCGCCGGAACAACCTCAGCTTGCTGATGGTGACGCACGACCGTTATTTCCTCGACCGGGTATGCTCCGAAATCGTAGAGATAGACAACCGGCAGATTTATCAGTATAAAGGCAATTACAGTTATTATCTGGAGAAGCGCCAAGAGCGTATCGAGGCCAAGACTGTGGAGATAGAACGTGCCAATAACCTCTACCGCACAGAGCTGGAATGGATGCGCCGCATGCCGCAAGCCCGCGGGCACAAGGCACGCTATCGGGAGGATGCCTTTTACGAGTTGGAGAAGGTGGCTAAGCAGCGTTTCAACAACGACAATGTAAAGCTGGACGTTAAGGCTTCTTATATAGGCAGTAAGATATTCGAGGCAGACCATCTGTACAAATCCTTTGGTGACTTGAAGATTCTGGATGATTTCTCCTACATCTTCTCCCGTTACGAAAAGATGGGTATCGTAGGGAATAACGGTACGGGCAAGTCGACCTTCATCAAGATACTGATGGGGTTGGAGCAGGCAGACAGCGGTACGCTGGACATTGGCGAGACGGTCCGCTTCGGTTACTACTCGCAGGACGGCTTGCAGTTTGACGAGCAGATGAAAGTGATTGATGTAGTGCAGGACATTGCCGAAGTCATAGAACTGGGCAACGGCAAGAAGCTGACGGCATCGCAATTCCTGCAACATTTCCTGTTTACTCCCGAGACACAGCACAGCTATGTCTACAAGCTGAGTGGGGGAGAACGCCGCCGCCTCTATCTGTGTACGGTCCTGATGCGCAATCCCAACTTCCTGGTGCTGGATGAGCCGACCAATGACCTCGATATTGTGACGCTGAATGTGCTGGAAGAGTATTTGCAGAATTTCAAAGGATGCGTGATTGTGGTGAGCCACGACCGTTATTTCATGGACAAAGTGGTAGACCATCTGTTAGTGTTCAACGGACAAGGGGACATCCGCGACTTTCCCGGCAACTATACACAATATCGCGACTGGAAAGATGCGAAAGTCCATCAAGAAAAGGAGAAAGAGAAAGAAGCCGCCAAGGCTCAGGAGGACAAGACGGCGAAGGTGCGTCTGAACGAAAAGCGGCGCATGTCTTTTAAGGAAAAACGCGAGTTTGAACAATTGGAGCAGGAGATAGCTGACCTGGAAACCGAAAAGAATGCAATTGAAGAGGCTTTGTGCAGCGGTACTTTGTCTGTGGACGAACTGACGGAGAAGTCGAAACGTTTGCCGGAATTGTCGGACTTGATTGACGAAAAAACATTGCGCTGGCTGGAGCTGAGTGAGATAGAATCGAACTGAAGTTCGAAATTGAAAATTAAGAATTAAAAATTAGAACTGAGAAAGTGGGAAATCTGACGAATTATCATAGCCATAGCCTTTATTGTGACGGGCGTGCCGGCATGGAGGACTTTGTGCGTTTTGCATTGAGTGAAGGTTTTACATCTTATGGCTTTTCATCGCATGCTCCATTGCCTTTTTCTACGGCATGGACTATGGAGTGGGATATCATGGACGACTATCTATCTGAATTCCATCGTCTGAAGGAGAAGTATGCCGGACGTATCGAACTGTATATCGGTCTGGAGATTGATTATCTGAATGAAGCGAGTAATCCGTCCATCGCCCGTTTCAGGGAGTTGCCGTTGGACTACCGTATTGGTTCTGTACATCTTCTCTACAATGACAAAGGGGAAGTGGTGGATGTAGATGTACCTGCGGATACCTTTAAGACCATTGTAGACGGACATTTCTGCGGTGACTTGGAGCATGTGGTCCGTCTCTATTATGGTAGGTTGACGAGGATGCTTGAGCTGGGTGGTTTTGATATTGTGGGCCATGCCGATAAGATGCACTACAATGCAGCATGCTATCGCCTGGGATTGCTGGACGAGCCTTGGTATGATGAGCTGGTTAGGGCGTATTTCGCAGATATTGCCCGTCGCGGCTATCAGGTAGAGGTCAATACCAAAGCCTATCATGACTTGGGCACTTTCTATCCCAATGAGCGGTATTTCTCCTACCTGCATGATTTGGGTGTACGTGTGCAGGTGAACAGTGATTCACACTATCCGGAACGGATAAACAACGGACGTCCCGAAGCTTTGCGTGCCTTGAGGAAAGCTGGATATGAATCGGTGATGGAACTACACGGAGGAGAATGGAAAGAGATGCCTATCGTGTTTTGAGTGAATAGGATACAAAAACTCCTGACTTGCCTTTTTGTAAAGGTAGTCAGGAGTTTTTCTTTCTATTATGAACTATTCTGTTTTCAGTAAAAAGTCATCAATCGCCTTTTTGTAGGTAGCCTTATCGGCTGCTCCGCGGAAGAGCTGAGGCTCTCCATTCATAGGGATGAATACAAAAAGAGGGATGCTTGTTGCATTGAACAACGCTGCCAGTTCCTTTTCCTTATCCACATTGACTTTGTAGACAACGATTTTATCGGCATACTCTTTGGCCAGTTCCTTCATAATGGGAGCCACCATGCGGCAAGGTCCGCACCAGTCGGCATATAAGTCTATGATGGCAGGCTTGTTTCCCTTGTATTTCCAGTCCTGGGATTTCTCATAGTCGAACACATCCTTGATGAACATGGCTTTGTTCATGACGATAACTTCTCCGTTTGTTTGAGCATAGGCCAGCATGCAAGAAAACACGAGGGCAACCATTGCTATAATCTTCTTCATTTCTTCTTGTTAAGAGTTTTGTTCTATAACGGCTTTCAAATCCTTACCGCTGATGACACCCGAATGGCGCCATACGGCTTCACCTTTCTTAAATACGATAAATGTCGGTACTGCTTGTATGCGGTAGCGGGCAGCAAGCTCTTCGTGCTGGTCTACATCTATTTTGGCGATACGGGCAGCATCTCCTATTTCGTTTTTGAGTTCCTCCAGTACCGGATGCATGGCCTTGCACGGGCCACACCAGGTTGCAAAGAAATCAACTAAAACGGGCTTTTCTGATTGTATCAATTCTTCAAACTTTTCCATAATTTTTTCCTTTCTGTTTTTATTTATTTGTAATGATAACAAAATAGGAGGAGGATTTGTTCGCTAAATCATTATTTAATCGTCATCTCTTCAATGAGATGCGAAGCTCCCGCGTATTTGTCGATGATGAACAAGGTGTAGCGGATGTCTACACATGCTGCTCGTTGGGAGGACGGACGGAAGGCAATGTCGCCAGTCAAACCTTCGTAATTGCGGTCAAAGCCGGTACCTATCAGTTCTCCTTTGGCATTGAACACTGGGCTGCCGGAGTTTCCACCGGTATTGTCTGTGTTGACAATGAAGCAGATGGGCATTTCGCCGTTCGGCATGGCATAACGTCCGAAATCCTTTGCCTGATACAGCTGTTTCAGTTTGGCGGGGACTACAAACTCCCAATTGTCGGGATCTTCCTTCTCCATAGCTCCTTTCAGAGTGGTGTAGTAATCATATTTCACACCGTCTGCCGGAGCGTAGGGGAGCACTTGACCGTAGGTCAGGCGCAAGGTGGAGTTGGCATCCGGATAGATGGGCTGGCCGTTGGCAAGCTTCATGTCCATCATTCCCTTTACCCATACCTTGTGGGCGGCATTGTAGTTTTTATTGGCATCCATCATGGCAATGGAGGTCTGAAGCAGGCCGTCCGTGATGGAATATTTCAGCAAGACCATCCAGTCTGTATTAATCTTGTAGAGGCTGGGCTTGAGGATGAACTTGGCAAAGTTCTCCTTGTTGCCGAAGATAGAATGTTCAAAGCAGGCGTCGATGAAAGCGTCGCTGTTGCCTTTGAAACGCTTGTCTATGATTTGGAAAATACCGATGCGTTGTTCGGCAGGGATATACTTCATGTAGATTTTCAGCATTTCCTTGCCAACAATACGTTCCACTTCGGGGAAGGGGACAGAGGCAAAGTAGCGGTCGGCTGCCTTCTGAAGGCTGTCTTTAGCTGCTGCAATCTGTTTCTTGTCCTTGTTCTTCAAGGCAGATACCAGTCCTGCGGTGCTGGGGATACGCATGAAATCGAGTCCCGTCACCAGTGCTTCTTGAATGGCTTGCTGGTGGTAGAGGGCTGGACGGCGTTGCTTTACGATGGCGCGTATCTGGTCGAATGCTTGCTGATAGCTATTGTCGTTCAGCGAGCGTCCGCGTGCCAGGAGTGCCTCTTGCTGTGCACGTTTAGTGTCCAATACTTTCAGACGGACGAGACCTTCGTTCATACCGATGGCATTTTTCCAGTAGTTGGCAGAAGATGCATACTTGCTGGCATAGTGGATGCGTACGGCATCGTCTTGCAACATTTGTTTCATCAGAGCTTTCTGGCGGACATCGCGCACGTGGTGGCGCATGAAGTTGGTGGTTTGCATACGCTCTTCCACCTCGTCGGAAATCATGTAGCGCCAGTTGCGTCCGGGGAATCCCATGACGAAGGTAAAGTCGCCCTCGCGATAGCCGTCAAGGCTGATGGTGAGATGTTTCTTCACTTTTAGGGGAACGTTGTCTTTGCTGTAAGCGGCGGGTTTCCCGTCTTTGTCGGCATAGATGCGGAAGATGGAGAAATCTCCCGTGTGGCGGGGCCACATCCAGTTGTCGGTGTCTGCGCCGAACTTGCCGATGGAGGAGGGGGGAGCGCCTACCATGCGGATGTCGCTATAGGTGGTCTTTACGAACAGATAGTATCTGTTTCCACCGTAGAAGGCTTTCAGTTCCAGCTTGCGGCCGGGTGTCAGGGCGATGCCTTCGGACTTGGCGAAGCGGTCGGCTACTGTCTTCAGGTATTTGGGAGACAGATAATTGGTGCCGTTCGGGTCGTCGTCGGTTTTCAGTTGTTCGTTTACGTAGTCTGTCACGTCCAGTATCCGGTCGATGTAGGTGACGGTGAGTCCCTTGCAGGGAAGCTCCTCTTCGCGGGACATAGCCCAGAAACCGTCGGTCAGGTAGTCGTGTTCCACCGAGCTGTGTTGCTGTATGGCGCCATAGCCGCAGTGGTGGTTGGTCAGTACCAGGCCTTCGGCAGAGATGACTTCGCCGGTACAGCCACCGCCGAAATGCACCACGGCATCCTTCAGGGCAATGCCGTCGGGATTGTAGATTTGGTTGGTGGGGATGAGCAGTCCGAGTTCCGTCATGGCTACTTCGTTCTGCTTTTGCAGGTCGGTGAGCATCCACATACCTTCGTCGGCGTGTGCGGCAAGGACAGAAGATGTAATGAATAATGATAATAGGATTCTTTTCATGGTGATGTGCGTTAGAAGAGCATCTGAGAGGGGGGCTATTCAGTATACGACTGAATAGGGTTAAGTATACGACTGAATGGCATTCACTATACGACTGAATGCCATTCAGTATGGGAGGTAATCTCTCAGAGGCTTTAATTTATTCTATAATGTTCATTTCTTTTATCAGATGACTGCAATTGCCCAGTTTGTCGAGGATGAAGAGCACGTAGCGTATATCCAGTGCAATGCAACGCTGCAGGTCATTGTTGAAGTTGATGTCACCGCTCAGAGATTCCCAGTTGCCGTCGAAAGCAGTACCGATGAGCTGTCCTTCGCCATTGATGACGGGGCTGCCGGAGTTACCGCCGGTGATGTCGTTCGTCGTGAGGAAGCAAACCGGCATGGTGCCGTCTGCCATGGCGTAGCGTCCGAAGTCTTTCTTTTGAATCAGTTCTTTCAGCTTGGCGGGTACCACGAATTCACGGTCTTCGGGATTCTCTTTTTCAAGGATACCGTCGGTAGTGGTATAGTAGTCGTAGTGTACGGCATCGCGTGGGCTGTATGATTTTACATTACCATAGGTCAGACGCATGGTGAAGTTGGCATCCGGATAGGAGGGGACGGGCTGTTTCATTTCACCCAAGCCACGGATGTAGGCCTTGTGGAGCAGTTCCATTCCGCTTTCCAGTTCCATGTATTGCTTTCCGAGTTCCTGCAGCTTTTCGTTCTTGGAGCGCGAGTAAGCCGTAGCAGGGTCTTTCTCGATGGCTTTCACGGTGGGCTTTGCCAGGAATTTATCCAGGTTCTTGCGGTTGGAGAGGATGGAGTTGTCGTAAATGTTGTCTACGTATGCGTTGTAGTCGCCCTTGAACTCTCCGTTGATGGTTTGGTAGAAGGAGGGCAGCTCGTCGGCGTTCAGTGCCTTGGCAAGGGCGGGCAGGATGGCTTTGGCTACGGCGCGGTCCACTTCGTGGTCGTAGTCTTTATTGTGGATACCATCGTATGCATTTTCCAACTGCTTCTTCGAAGCTTGCAGCAATGAGTCGTTCTTCTCTTCGAGCGCTTTCTTTATGTTATCCATAATAAGGTAGGTACTGCCGAATTCGATAGCACCGCGCAATGCTTCGTTGGTATAGTAGAGCTGGCGCAGCGTGGGGGTGCTTTTCTCGATGATGGCATCAATTTTCTCTACCACACCCTCGTATTCGGGTTTTCCTTGGGCAAAGGCGGCATACTTTTTCTCGATTTCGGCTTTGGCGCCCAACACGTCATTGTCGATGATTGCCTTGTTCATACCAATGGAGTTCTTCCAGTAGTTACTGCTTCCGGCAAACTTGCTGGCATACTGGATGCGGGTCTTGTCACTGGCATCCATATACTTGCGCAGCACTTCGAGGCGTACGCCGCGCATATCAATCATTGCCTGATTCACGGCGTTCATGCGTTGCTTCACTTCGCTCTGGGTGAGGTAACGTTCTGTGCTGCCGGGGAAGCCCATAATCATGGCGTAGTCACCTTCGTTCAGACCTTTGATGGAGATGGGCAGGAACTTCGGCGTTTTCAGGGGTACATTGCTTTCACTGTATTCAGCCGGCTCTCCGTTGGCATCGGCATAGATACGGAACATGGAGAAGTCGCCCGTGTGGCGCGGCCACATCCAGTTGTCGGTCTCACCGCCAAACTTACCTACCGAGGAGGGAGGAGCGGCAACCATACGCACGTCGCTGTATACCTTATAATAGAACATATAGAATTTGTTTCCTGCATAGAAGGGGAGTGCGCGCACTTCAATGCCCGGTTTACCCTTCAAATCGCTCTTCTCCAGTTCCTCTTTTGCCAGTTTGTTGAGGAACGGGGAAGTCAGTGCATCGATTTCCGTCACTTCGCCTGCCTTTATTTTAGCGTTGACAAGGTCGGTGATGTCTACAATGCGGTGCACGAAACGGAATTTCAATCCCGGGGTGGGCAGTTCTTCACTGCGGTTCATGGCCCAGAAACCATCTGTCAGATAATCGTGTTCCACGCTGCTGTGCTGCTGTATGGCACCGTATCCGCAATGGTGATTGGTCAGAATCAGTCCTTCCGGAGAGATGATTTCGCCGGTACAGCCACCGCCAAAGATACCTACAGCATCTTTCAGTGACACGCCGTTGGGATTGTAAAGGTCGTCAGCCTCCAGCTTCAGTCCTTGCTTTTTCATCATGTCGATGGAGTTCTGCTGCTTCATCAGTTGCAACAACCACATTCCTTCGTCTGCACGCGCAGAGCAGACTGTCAGTGCGGCAATGGCCGCAAGCAAACCTTTCTTAAATGTAATCTTCATATAATCAATTATTAAGTAATGTCTTTGAATTTCATTGTCATCGCTTGTGGGCTTATGGCTTTATGGCATTGTTTCTTATTGCTTCCATAATGTTTGCAGGCGGACGCTGGTTCATCAGTTCGTTCTTCATAAAGTCCATGTATGGGGCTGCGTGACTGAAGAACTTATGATATCCTGCACAAAGGTAATTCAGTCCCGGCTCTCCGTCGGCTGTACGTGCAAAACGGTTCTTTGGACATTCGCCGTTGCAGGCAAACAGCCATTCACACTCCCTGCATTGGGTGGGGAGCGATTGTTGCTTCATCAGTCCGAAGGCTTGTTGCCGTTCGCCGTACATCATCTCCACCAGTGTATTCTGATGGATGTTGCCCAGTTTATATTCGGGGAAAACAAAATGGTCGCACGCATATACGTCTCCGTTGAACTCCATGACGCCTGCATGGCCGCAAGTCTTTGCCATGGAACATACACCCGGTTGTTCGCCTATCCAGTTGGCAAGGGTAGAGTCGAATAACTGTATGTAGTAAGTACCCACGTCCTGCTTTACCCATTCGTCGAACAAGGCGCATAGGAAGTCTCCCCATTGTTCCGGCGTGACGGAAAAGTCTGCCAGCTGCGTGCTCTTTTCCTTGTCTGCCAGGGAGGCAAGATGGCGTCCGTCCCCATGAGGGGCAATGCGCTCCACGATGGGGGCAAACTGGATGTAATGGCATCCTATCTCCTTGAAGAAATTATAGAAGTCCAGCGGATAGTCGGCGTTGTAGTCATTGACCACTGCCATTCCGTTCCATTCCACACCGTGCTTTTTCAGCAGGTTGATGCCCTGCATCACCTTGACAAAAGAGGGCTTGCCCTGCTTGTTCTTCCGGTATTCGTCATGGAACTCCTGAGGCCCGTCTATGGAGACACCCACCAGCCAGTTGTTTTCTTTGAAAAACCGGCACCATTCATCGGTCAGCAACGTGCCGTTGGTCTGTATGCAGTTGTCTATGGTGCGTCCGTTGGCATATTTCTTTTGCAGCTCCATGGCACGTTTGTAGAAAGAGAGCGGACGCATCAGCGTCTCTCCGCCATGCCAGGTGAACAGAACCTGGGGCATGGTCTGCGAGTTGATGTACTCCTCGATGAACTTTTCCAGCAGTTCCTCGCTCATCACATGCTTGGGGTTGTCTCTATATAGTTTGGATTTCTCCAGATAATAGCAATAATCGCATGCCAGATTGCATACCGCACCTACCGGTTTCAGCATTACATAGAGCGGTTTGGCAAAAGGTGCATAGGTTGACATGTATATTTTCTCTATTTTTATGATTTATAATTGTGCAAAAATACGTAAACCGAATGAAAAATCCTTTCTTTCTATTCGGTTTATAAGGAATATTAATACCTTTGCTGGGTGTAATTCAAAAATCGTTTCTTGCATGATTAGAATGAGTGTGAACCGCATTTTACCCTTTTTGCTCCTGCTTGTGCTCTTTACTTCTTGCAACCGCAAGTATAAGATAGAGGGCAGTTCTTCGGTAACCAGCCTTGACGGAAAGATGTTGTTCCTCAAGACGCTTCGGGACGGGCAATGGGTGAACGTCGACTCGGCAGAGGTTATCCATGGGCATTTCAAGATGAAAGGCCGGGCCGATTCCGTGATGATGGTGACTCTTTATATGGACCACGAGGGCATTATGCCTTTGGTGCTGGAAGACGGCAAAATCGTGGTTTCCATCTCCAATACTCAGTTGATTGCCAAAGGGACTCCTTTGAATGACAAACTGTACGAGTTCATAGACAAGCGCAATTCCCTGGAAGTGAAGATAGAGGAGCTGGAACGGAAAGAGGCGCGTATGGTGCTGGACGGTGCCAATCTGGATGACGTGCATGGGCAGTTGGCAAAGGAAGGCGAAGCACTTGTGAAGGAGATGAACGACTACGTCCGGCAGTTCATTGTAGATAACTTTGAGAATGTGCTGGGCCCCAGTGTATTCATGATGATGTGCAGCACACTGCCCTATCCGGTGATGACTCCGCAGATTGAGGACATCATGAGAACTGCTCCCTTGTCTTTTAAAGAGAATACTTTGGTGAAGGATTTCCTTACAAAGGCGAAGGAGAACATGCAGCTGATTGAAGAGCAGAAGCGCATGAAGCAAAATGCTTCTGTAGGAGGACAGAAATAAACAGGAATGAGTTGATAATGACAAACGGGAATGCCTGAATATCTTGATAGGATATTCAGGCATTCCCGTTTGTCATTATGTCTTTATCTGTCCTGGTCTTCGTTCTTCACCATCCCTTTATACTTTTCCGGCAATGCACTCTCCACTGCCGCATAAGCCTCGTTCATGCTTGCCTTGATGTTTTCTGCCCCTTTCCCTTTGGGGGGAATAGGTTCATGGATGGTCAGTATCATCCGGTGGCGGTGTATCCACTTTCCGGTGCGTGGAAGAATCTCGAACGAGCCGTCTATAGTGACGGGCACCACTTCCAGTTGCAGTTCATCCGCCAGCTGGAAAGCACCTCTCTTGAAGTAGCCCATGTGCCCCGTGAAGGTACGTGCCCCTTCGGGAAATACTACCAGTGACACGCCGTCTTTCAAAGATGATTCTGCCTGCCGCATGGTGGCAAGCACCTTCTTGGGGCTGGAACGGTCGACGAAGATATGTCCTGCGCTCTCGCATGCCTTGCCGACAAACGGGATTTTGCGCAGGCTCTTCTTCATCATCCATTTGAAGTTCCGTCCCAGGAATCCGTATATCAGGAATATGTCGAAGGCACCTTGGTGATTGGGCACAAACACGTAGGAAGTACGTTTATGTATTTTCTCCCTTCCATGTACCTCCACCGGAATAAGCAGTATATAGCAGATGAGCTGTGACCAGATTTTACCGGGATAGTAACCCCAGATATGCGCTCCTCCTATCAGCGAACCGATGATGGTGACCAATGCTGTAAGGATAGTCAGTACCAATAAAATGGGCAACGCAAAGCAAACCTGATAAATAATATAAAGTATCTTCATAGGTGTCGGATTTTTTATTGCTACAAAGATATACCTTTTTCTTATTTCGTCACTCTTTCTCTCTTACTAATTTTAGTACTGTAATTTCCGGCCATGCCCCGAACCGGAACGGCAGTCCTACATAGCCGATGCCAATATTTACGTACAAAGCCCTCTTGCCTTCGTAGTACATTCCTCTCCATTCCGGATAGATAAGTTCGGCAAGGGAATGTCCGAACAAGATGCCTTGCATGGCGTGGGTGTGTCCTGCAAGCATCAGTGAAATATCCGATCGGGGCAGTACCTCGCGCCTCCAGTGGGTAGGGTTATGGCTGAGCAATATTTGGAACATTCCCTCCGTGCCCTGCATGGCTTGCGGCAAGTCTGCAAATTGGGAGAAAGGAGGCTCCCCGTCGTTTTCCATACCGATGAGGGCTATGCTGTCACCTTTGTGATGAAGGATGTCATGCTCATTGTTCAGCAGTTTCCATCCCATTGCTTTCTGCTGCCGGATTAAATAGTCCAGATTGGCGATTTCTGCTTTCGGGCTTTGCCAGTGATAGTATGAGCCATAGTCATGATTGCCGAGGATGGAGTATACTCCGTCCGGTGCATATAGTTGGGAGAGTATTTCTTGGAAACCATCCAGTTCGTGGCTCTGCTGGTTCACGAGGTCACCGGTGAAGACAATCAGGTCCGGCTTCTGTCCGTTGACTAAATCGACCAACTGTTTGATGGGTTCCGGATTGCCTTGCCAACTGCCGATGTGTATGTCCGATATTTGCACGATGCGGTAGCCGTCGAAACCTTCCGGAATATTGGCAGAACGGTATTCCACTTCTTTTGTATCGAAACGGGTGATGCCTGCCAGGGTACCGTAAAGGATATTGAAGAAGCTGACGACAGCCAAAACCAGTCCTATAGCGGTGAACGGGCTGCGGGGACAACGACGGATGATGAAGTGTGCCAGTACTCCCACCAGCGAGCAAAGCATGAATATGGTTTTTGGAAAGACAAACAGCATGATGGTAATTGCCAGTCTGCCTATGGCCTGCGTATGGTTTGACATCGCATTGTCGCCCGTAAGGAATATGAAGTAAACATAGCCTGCCGCTAATAGCAAGGTGGGAAGCCAATAAAGGCAGTGAAGGACTGCCTTTCTGGTTTTTCTTACTACATAAACCAAGTAAATGTAAAGGTCGGGGATGAGAAGGAAAAGGATGAAAACAAGAGTTACTCGGTGCATATATCTTTCAATTCTTCAATGTTCTTTTTAATATTGTCCAGATGTTTGTAAATCACTTTTTTGTAGAGAATATAGATAATTAGCGCGTCAAATACTACGAAAAGGGTAATCAGTAGGGCTTGTACGCTGGCTGGTGCCAGATGATATTCCATCACCCAATAGTTGAGGATATTGAAAAGGATAATCCAAATGGAGATGCCCATCACTTCATATCTGGTCCATTGGCGGAAGGTGGTCATACGGCGACTGACTTCGGCAACCCCCATTTCATCAATACGCGTGTCCTTGTTCCAGCGGTATGTTTTCCAGTCCCACCACATGCCTATGAGGATGCTTATAGCGATGAATCCCAGTAAAGCGACAATCTTGCCTTGCAGCTGCTCATTGAAGCCGAAGGTGGGCAGCAACAGCCATATAAGCAGAAGGGCTGCCAGACCTACCGCTCCCATTCCGATAGAGAAACGCTGTATGACTACGAGTCGTCCCAGACTTTTGCGGGTATTGGCCTTGTAGCCGGCAATCAGTTCGGTAATCTGCTGTTCGTCAGCAATCGGTTCTTTCTGCAACTGTTCATTCAGTGCGTTCCATGATTTCTTCAGTTCATCCAGTTCCATATATTTATTCCTCCTTATTCATTTTTTTCAATTTGTCCTTGATGCGGCTGAGTTTGGTGGCAACGTTTGTCAAGGTCAGCCCGGTGATTTCGGCAATTTCTTCGTAGCTTTTCTCTTCCAGATAGAGCAGTATGATGGACTTTTCCAATTGTCCCAGTCGGTTTATCATCCGGTAGAGCTGCCGTAGCATGGCTTGTGTCTCGTCGGTTTCTTCAGTCCGGTCGGCTTCCTGGGTGAGGGTGACGATTTCGGGGATGTTCTTTTCTTTGCGGATAAAGCTGATGCACGTGTTCAGTGCGATGCGGTAAATCCATGTGGAAATCTTACACTCCCGCCGGAACTTGGGAAATGCTTTCCATAAGTTGAGCACCACTTCCTGATACAGGTCGTTGAGGGTAGCATTGGGCGTGGTGTACAGATAGCACACCTTATATATCACGCGCTCATACTCCCGTACCACGGATACAAACTCTTGTTCTGCATTTTCCATCTTTTAGCTTCTTTCGAATTGCTTTTGCACTGTTAGTCGCATTGTGTGGCGATAAATCACAGTTCAAAAAGGATTATTTTAATGTGTTAATGTGCCTATATGCTAATGTGCCAATGACCTGCGGCATGGTAGCACAATATACATATAGCGCAGCCAATTGGCACATTAGCATATAGGCACATTAGCACATTATTCATATTGTAGTGGCTAAAAACTTCCGCATATCCCCTATTGGCATTCCCCGGCGGCGGGCGTAGTCGTCCAGCTGGTCTTCTCCAATCTTGCCCACTGAAAAGTATCGGGATGCGGGATGTGCCAGCATCATGCCGCAGACGGAGGAGTGAGGGTGCATGGCTCCATGTTCAGTCAGCGTGATGCCTATCTGCTTCATGCCGAGCAGTTCGTCCAGCAGGAAATTCACGGATTGGTCGGGCAGGGAGGGGTATCCCACAGCGGGGCGGATGCCTTGGTACTTCTCGACCAGCAAATCCGGAATGGACAAGGACTCATCGGGAGCATACCCCCAAGCCTCCTTACGGACATATTCGTGCATCTTTTCTGTGGCGGCTTCGGCAAGGCGGTCGTTCAAGGTTTGTACAAGGAGGTGTTTGTAAGGGTCGTTCTTGTAAGTCTCTTCGGCCTCTTCACTGATGGTGGAGGCGAAAAGCCCTACGGTGTCGGGTGTGCCCGAAGAGAGGGGACGTACAAAATCACTCAGACAGAGAAATGGACCGCCATCGGGTTGTGGTGCCTGCTGGCGGAGCAGTGGGAAGGTTGTTCCTTCTATCAAGAGGTTATCTCCGTCTGCATTTGCCTGGCAAAGCCTGAAGATGCAATGGATGGAGATTGTTTCGTCCAGTCGGCCGAGCATTCTATTGGCTTCCTTGAAGAGCTGCATGGCTTCGGAAGCTTTGGTACGTTCCTCCTCGGGAAAGGTTGTCAGCCAAAGTGCACGGCAGGAATCGCAGCCATGGATGTTGGCAATAGCCGCAAAGCGAGGCTGGAAGCCCCAGGCATGGAAGAAATAAATCCAGTTGATGTAAGGGGTTACTTCATGAATCCGATACGAAAGCAATTCATGCCCCGGTGCCAGTATTGTCCTTTTCATCCCATTTAATCCTTAATCCCTAATCCTTAATTCCTAGCCTTCACTCCCCAAATCTCAGTTCCTCGCCACGATAAGCGTCGTCCACCATGCCGTCACTATAAACGGGATGTCCGTTGGCAAAAGTCCTTTCCACTTTCCAGTTGAAGGTATGCCCTTCCAATGGGCTCCAGCCGCATTTGCTCAAAACTTTGTCGGCTGTCACTTCCCACGGGGCATCGGGGCGTACCAGCACAAGGTCTGCCCGGTAACCTTCACGGATATAGCCGCGCTCGTTGATGCGGTAAATTTGTGCGGGAGCATGGCACATTTTTTCAACGATGGTCTCGAGTGTGAATATTCCCTCATCTACCAGTTGCAGCATGCTGACAAGCGAAAACTGTATCATCGGCATGCCGGACATGGCCTTCAAGGCACCCCCTTCTTTCTCGGCGAGCAGATGGGGGGCATGGTCGGTGGCTATAACGTCTATCAGGCCGGAGTTGACGGCTGCACGCAGGGCATCGCGGTCGGCTTGCTTCTTAATGGCAGGATTGCACTTGATACGTGTGCCCAACGTGCGATAGTCACTGAGCGTGAAGAGGAGATGGGCAACGCATGCTTCGGCGGTGATATGCTTCTCGGAAAGTGAATAGTCATTGAACAGTTGCAGTTCCTTGGCTGTGGACACATGCAGAATATGCAGCCGTGCACCGGCAATCCTTGCCAGCCGTACTGCCAGCTCAGAAGATGCATAGCATGCTGCCGAGGAGCGGATGTAGGGATGCTTGCCTATGGGAATATCATTCTCTCCGGCAAACATTTCCTTATACTTGGCAATATTGTTCTTGATGGTTTCCTGGTCTTCGCAGTGGGCGGCAATCAGCATGTCTGTACCGTTGAAGATGTTCAGCAGGCTGTTCATCTTGTCTACCAGCATGTTTCCGGTACTGGAGCCCATGAATAGCTTGATACCGCAGACGCGGTGCTTGTCCAGCTTGCCGAATTCGCTGTAATTGTCGTTTGTTGCGCCGAAGTAGCAGGAATGGTTTACGATACACTTCTCGTTCAGCAAATCAAGTTTGGCGTTCAAGGCATCCAGCGTAGTGGTCACCGGATTTGTATTGGGCATATCCATGATGGAGGTCACACCACCTGCGGCAGCCGCACGGCTTTCGGTGAGGATGTCCGCTTTGTGGGTCAGCCCGGGATCGCGAAAATGTACATGGTCGTCGATGATGCCAGGCAACAGATAGCATCCGGTGGCATCTATGGTCTCGTCACAAGGGGCGGAGAGCGGTTTCCAGTTGGTCAGTACCTCTGCAATGCGCCCGTCTTCTATCACTACGGAACCTTTCACGGATTGTCCTTCGTTGACAATCGTAGCGTTATGTATCAATGTTCTTTTCATATCTTCCTAATATTTATAGTAAACCCCTATCACTCTATCACCCATTACTTCATCTCCTTATCTACGGTAGGATATTTATGGAACCAACTGTTCCATTTCAACCGAATCACTCCGAATACGGCTTCACCAAAAATACTGCTGTTCATTTTGGAGGTGCCCAGTTCGCGATTGATGAAGATGACAGGCACTTCCTTTACCTTGAAGCCGCATTTGTAGGCGGTGAATTTCATTTCTATCTGGAAGGCGTATCCTTTGAAGCGGATGCCGTCCAGATTGATAGTCTCCAATACCCGGCGGCGATAACATACGAATCCGGCTGTAGTATCGTGGATGGGCAGCCCGGTGATGAAGCGTACATACTTGGAGGCAAAATAAGACATCAGTACACGTCCCATGGGCCAGTTCACTACGTTCACACCACTCACATAACGTGAACCGATGGCTACATCGGCACCCTCTTCGGAGCAGGCGCGGTAGAGTCGCGGCAAGTCTTGGGGATTGTGGCTGAAGTCGGCATCCATTTCGAATACATACTCATAACCTCGTTGCAATGCCCACTTAAAGCCGGCTATGTAGGCTGTACCCAGTCCTAACTTTCCTTTGCGCTCCACCATGAAGAGGCGTTCGGGAAACTCCTGCTGCAAGGTCTTTACAATGGCAGCCGTTCCGTCGGGCGAACCGTCTTCAATGACAAGGATGTGAAAACCATGTTTCAGAGCAAAAACGGCACGGATGATATTTTCTATATTCTCCCGTTCATTGTAGGTGGGGATGATGACAATGCTGTCTGATGTTTGCATACTTATAGGTAATGGGGGTTATAACTGGGAACAAATGTAATACATTTCTTTTTTATCTGGCAGCATTTTCACACAAATCTTGATTTTGCAAAGTTCTGGCGCCACGACTCTTTCATTTATGTAGCTCCTTCTAACTCCTGACTATAAGGAATGCAGGTTAAATCAAAGAACCATATGCTTGACTTTGAACTTTAGCCTCAATCTTTAGCTATTCCCGTTTCAATCATTAACAGAAAACATTCAAACTATTAAAGAAAAACTTTCGAAGTATAAAGGATAAAGTGGGTAGATATAGGGAGAAAAAGTGCTCTTCAGTCTTGGTCTGTCTATCCCAAGCCTTGGGATAGACAGACCAAACCCTGGGATACATGTCCGCAGGCTGGGGATAAACTTTGTGTAACATAACTCCTGAATAGGGATTGTACAGGCTGTGTTATTCATAATTGGAGGAAAAGAAGTTTCATTGCCTTCCCCGATAAATAGGGCGATACAGAAAAAAGGTGAAGGATGTGCAGGCTGACAGCAGAAAGATTATTTCAGAGAACATAGTTGCCGACAGGTCAAAGCTAAAGATTATTTGTGTATTTTTGCACCGAATTTATTTCGGTAGGATACCTTATGAGGGGCAATACCGGGGGAAAAAGCGCAAAGCAATGAATATAACTGAACTGCAACAATCTTATGCTTCCCATCCCAATGTAGAGGGGGTGTGCAGGCTTCTGAAAGATAACTCTGTCCGTCACCTATATTGCGGAGGTTTATATGCCTCTGCCGCTTCTTTGTTTTCGTCTGTATTGGTTCAGCGGGCTACTTGTCCGCTCGTTTTCATTCTGGGCGATATGGAGGAAGCCGGTTATTTCTATCATGATTTGACGCAGATATTGGGGACAGAGCAGGTATTGTTTTTTCCTTCTTCGTTCCGCCGCGCCATCAAGTACGGGCAGAAGGATGCGGCAAACGAAATACTTCGTACAGAAGTGCTGAGTCGCCTGCAAAAAGGAGAAGAGGGGCTTTGCGTGGTGACCTATCCGGATGCGCTGGCCGAAAAGGTAGTCTCTCGTAAGGAACTGGGAGAGAATACACTGAAACTGCATGCAGGCGAGAGGGTGGATATGAACTTCGTGACGGACGTGTTGCGCAGCTACGGCTTCGAATATGTGGACTACGTCTACGAGCCGGGGCAGTATGCCGTTCGTGGCAGTATTATCGACGTCTTTTCCTTCTCTTCCGAATATCCCTTCCGTATAGACTTTTTCGGCGATGAGGTGGAAAGCGTCCGTACCTTCGAGGTGGAAACACAGCTCTCGAAGGAGAAGAAAGAAAGCATCGTGATAGTTCCCGACTTGAGCCATAGCCTAGAAAAAAAAGGAAGCGGCGGCATGGTGTCGTTCCTCGATTTCCTTCCGTCGGACAGCTTGCTTGCCATGCGCGACTTTCTCTGGTTGCGCGAACGCATCCAGACCGTGCACGACGAATCGCTCACCCCACAGGCCATCGCCGCCCGTGAGTCGGAGGAGAATGGAGCCATCACGCTGGAAGGCAAGCTGATTGATGGTGGCGAGTTCACCCTGCGCGCCCTCGATTTCCGCCGGATGGAGTTCGGTAACAAGCCAACCGGAACGCCGGATGCTACCGTCTCGTTCCATACTACGGTACAGCCTATCTTCCATAAAAACTTCGACATGGTGGCAGAGAGTTTCCGCGAATACCTCTCCCGTCACTACACCATCTACATATGCAGCGACAGCCTGAAACAGACCGACCGCATCCGTGCCATCTTTGAGGACCGTGGAGACAACATATCCTTTACCGCCGTGGAACGGACGCTGCACGAAGGCTTTGCCGACGACACTTTACGTATCTGTATCTTTACCGATCATCAGCTGTTCGACCGCTTTCACAAGTATAACTTGAAGAGCGACAAGGCACGCAGCGGCAAGGTGGCCTTGAGCCTGAAGGAGCTGAACCAATTCACCCCCGGCGACTATGTGGTGCATACCGACCACGGTGTGGGGCGTTTTGCCGGACTGGTACGTATCCCCAACGGTGATACCACGCAGGAGGTGATGAAGATTGTCTATCAGAACGAAGATGTGGTGTTTGTCTCCATCCACTCTCTGCACAAGGTTTCCAAGTACAAGGGAAAGGAGGGTGAAGCGCCTCGCCTCAACAAGCTCGGCACCGGAGCTTGGGAGAAGCTGAAAGACCGCACCAAGACGAAGATAAAGGATATTGCCCGCGACCTGATAAAACTCTACTCGCAACGCCGCGAGGAGAAGGGGTTCCAATACAGTCCCGACAGCTTCCTGCAACGGGAGTTGGAAGCCTCCTTCATCTATGAGGATACCCCCGACCAAAGCAAGGCTACTTCCGACGTGAAGGCCGACATGGAGAGTGCCCGTCCGATGGACCGCCTGGTGTGCGGTGACGTGGGCTTCGGCAAGACGGAGGTGGCTGTTCGTGCCGCTTTCAAGGCTGTGGCGGACAATAAGCAGGTGGCTGTACTGGTGCCCACTACCGTACTTGCCTATCAGCATTTCCAGACCTTCAAGGAGCGCTTGAAAGGCTTGCCTTGCCGGGTGGAGTATCTGAGTCGTGCCCGCACCGCTGCTCAGGCAAAGGCTGTAGTGAAAGGGCTTGCCGAAGGGGAAGTGAATATTCTTATCGGTACCCACCGTATCCTGGGAAAAGACGTTAAGTTCAAAGACCTTGGTTTGTTGATTATTGATGAGGAGCAGAAGTTCGGCGTCTCCGTCAAGGAGAAACTCCGCCAATTGAAGGTGAATGTGGATACGCTGACCATGACGGCTACACCCATTCCCCGTACCTTGCAGTTTTCGCTGATGGGTGCGCGCGACTTGAGCGTCATCCAGACACCGCCGCCTAACCGCTATCCCATCCAGACGGAAGTGCACACCTTCAACGAGGAAATCATTGCCGACGCCGTCAATTTTGAGATGAGCCGTAACGGGCAGGTATTCTTCGTGAATAACCGTATTTCCAATCTGTTTGAGTTGAAGGCCATGATAGAGCGGCACATTCCCGACTGCCGTGTCTGTATCGGACACGGACAGATGGAGCCTGCCGAACTGGAGAAGATAATCTTTGATTTCGTCAATTACGATTACGATGTGCTGCTTGCCACTACCATCATCGAAAGTGGCATCGACATACCCAATGCCAATACCATTATCATCAACCAGGCGCAGAACTTCGGCCTCAGTGACTTGCACCAGATGCGCGGACGTGTGGGGCGGAGCAATAAAAAAGCTTTCTGTTACCTGCTGGCACCGCCTTTGTCCTCCCTTACTCCCGAAGCAAAACGACGCCTGCAAGCCATCGAGAACTTCTCCGACCTGGGCAGTGGCATCCACATTGCCATGCAGGACCTTGACATCCGTGGCGCAGGCAATATGCTCGGTGCTGAACAGAGTGGTTTCATTGCTGACTTGGGCTACGAGACGTATCAAAAGATTCTCTCCGAAGCTGTGCACGAACTGAAGACCGACGAGTTTGCCGACCTTTATGCCGAAGAACTGAAAGCAGACGGAGGCGTCATCAGTGGAGAACAGTTTGTCGACGAATGCCAGGTGGAAAGCGACCTCGAACTTCTGTTGCCTGCCGATTACGTGACTGGCAGCAGCGAGCGTATGTTGCTCTATCGCGAGTTGGACGGATTGACACTCGACAAGGATGTGGATGCTTTCCGTTCCCGCCTCGAAGACCGCTTCGGCCCGATTCCTCCCGAAACGGAAGAGTTGCTGCGCATCGTTCCCTTGCGCCGCATAGCTGCTCGGCTCGGGGTGGAAAAAGTCTTTCTGAAAGGTGGGCGCATGTCCCTGTTCTTCGTCTCCAATCCGGATAGCCCGTATTATCAGAGCCAGGCATTCGGCAAGGTCATTGCTTACATGATGAAGTACACCCGCCGTTGTGACCTGCGCGAACAGAACAACAAACGGAGTATGCTGGTGAAGGATGTCAGGACGGTAGAAGAAGCTGTCTGTGTGTTGCAGGAGGTAGTGGCAATGCAGGTGGAAGAGTAAACTGTTGCCACTCCTGCCACTAACGTCCGAACTGCAAAGCGAATCCCAAATTGAAGAAAGTGATGTTGTTTTTGAACCAGCTATGGTCTACTCCGTCATCATAGCCGTCCGTGTTGTAAAGTCGTGCATCGGGGTTGGCAAACCAGTCTGCTGTCAGGAAATCACAGCGAATCATACCCGAGAGTTTACGGCTGATGCGGAACTCATAGCCTGCTGCGAAAGTTATTCCACAATATCCTTTATGGAAAAGGTGTCCGTTCCGTTCACCGCGTTTATATGTCCGTTCCTGATAGTTCATATACCCGATGCCGAACGAGAGGAACAGTCCTTGATTCCCGTTGCTCCACAAGGGCCGATATGTGATGTTGGGGCGTATGCAGTGCAGATGTGCCTTATCCGGCAGGCGTGCCATGCGTAGATAGTCATATTGAAGTCCTGCGGCAAATAGGGGCGTGATGTAGTAGCGGCCTTCTGTCATCAGGTCATATCCCACCCGGTTGCCATTCTTGCTGAAGAAGTCGTTACGGTTTCCCTCTACATGAGGTAAGGATACACCGCCACCGAAGATGATACTGTAATTTTGCGGCAGGCATTCGCTTTGTGCCAGCAGACCTGTCGCTCCGATGGGGAGTAGGGATAGGCAGAGGAGGAGGAATCGTTTCATGCAGTTGCTGTGAGTTTCTTGGAAATATCGTATTTTTATCGTTTCCCGTATAGCTTGTCTATCAAATCCGTCCGTCCTATCCGGCGCAGTTCGTTTATGATGTTCCTGCGCTCTTCGGGTTTGTACCAGAAGAAGAATTGGCGTTGAGCCAGTTTCTCGCGCTGCGTTTTGGCACTGAATACCGGTTCCAGCGTATAAGGATGGAAGCCCGTGTACCATGCTTCGGTGGCAACGGTCATGGGAGTAGGGGTAAAGTCTTGCACTTGCTCCAGATGGAAGTCCAGTCGCTTGGTGATGACGGCAAGTTCTGCCATATCTTCCTCCTTGCATCCGGGATGGCTGCTGATGAAATAAGGAATAAGCTGCTGGCGTAGTCCTTCTTCATGGTTAATCCTGTCGAATATCTTCTTGAACTCACCGAACTGGCTGAACGGAGGCTTGCGCATGATGTTGAGCACGCGGTCTGACGTATGCTCCGGTGCTACCTTCAGGCGACCGCTGACATGGCGGGCAATGAGCTCGCGGGTATATTCCTGCGTACTTTTGTTAGTGTTCGGGTCCTTGCTCTGGTGCAGCAGCAGGTCATAGCGTACACCGCTGCCAATGAAGGACTTCTTGATGCCGGGCAGGGCATCTACGGCATGATAGATGTCGAGCAGCGGACGGTGGTCCGTATTCAGGTTGGGGCATACCTTGGGGTAGATGCACGACGGGCGTTTGCATTTCCTGCAGACGGCCTCATCCCGTCCCTTCATGCGGTACATATTGGCCGACGGGCCTCCCAAATCGCTCAAATAACCCTTGAAGTCTGGCAGCTCCGTGATGGCTTTCACCTCTTTCAGAATGCTCTCCTTGCTGCGGCTTACGATGAATTTGCCCTGGTGTGCGGAGATGGTGCAGAAGGCACATCCTCCGAAACATCCGCGATGCAGGTTGACGGAGAACTTTATCATGTCGTATGCCGGAATACGTTTTCCCTTGTATTTGGGATGGGGTAGGCGCGTGTATGGCAAGTCGAAAGAACGGTCGAGTTCAGCTTCCGTCAAAGGGGGATAGGGAGGATTGACTACTACCGTCAGCTTGCCGCTCTTTTGCAAGATGCGGGATGCTGTATATTTGTTGCTTTCCTCCTCGATATGACGGAAGTTGGCAGCTTCTTTCTTTTTATCTTTCAGACATTCTTCATGGGAAAAGAGGGTGATATCCCCTTCTTGTACCACTACTTCCTTGTCAAGGTAAACCATTTGGGGAATATCGGCGATGAGCTTTTTGAAGCTTGGGGCGTCCATCTGTGTCTGTTGGCGTTTCAGCCTTTCCGCAAGTTCCACCACCGGTTTCTCTCCCATACCGTAGATGAGTGAGTCGGCTCCGCTGTCGAGGAGGATGCTGGGGCGTACACGGTCCTGCCAATAGTCATAGTGCGTCAGGCGGCGCATGCTTGCCTCGATGCCGCCCAGTACGACGGGGACATCGGGGAATAGCTTCTTTAATATCTGGGTATATACAATGGAAGGGTACTCCGGACGCATATCCGGACGTGCATCCGGGGTATAGGCGTCATCACTGCGCAAGCGTTTGTTGGCAGTATATTTGTTGACCATCGAATCCATACAGCCGGGACTGATGCCGAAGAACAGACGGGGACGTCCCAGTTTTTTGAAGTCGCGCAAGTCGTCGCGCCAGTTGGGTTGGGGGATGATGGCTACGCGCAATCCTTCTGCTTCGAGGATGCGGCCTATGACGGCGGCTCCAAAAGAAGGGTGATCCACGTAGGCGTCACCGCTGAAAAGTATTACATCCAATTCGTCCCAACCACGCAGTTCCACTTCTTTCTTGGTAGTAGGAAGCCAGTCTGTAAGGCGATATTCTTTCATTTGCACATTAAAAACTGTAATGTCATCCGTTCTCCGTCGTAAATCTCACGGAAGCCTATCTGCTGCTCGGAAAGATACTCTTTCATGTCATTGAAGGCAGCAGCGTCGTCCATGATGATTTCCAGCTTCTCGCCTTTTCCGGCCTCGCACATGGCTTTGATGGCAGGGATTAAAGGGCTGTAATGCTGTTGTCCGCAGGTGTCGATGGTTTTCATTTATTCTTCTTCTATGGTGTCTTGTTGGGAAAGCCATTGCAGATAGAGCTTGATGAGCTGTTGTAGTCCGAAGGCCTTCATGTTGTTGTGATAGATAACGTCGATACAGAGGTCGAGCAGGTCTTTGCTGTCTTCCTCTTGCGAGGCGATGAGGGAGCGGATGTTCAGTTTCAACTTGTCGAGCACGGTTTCGTCCACAATACCGTTGCTGTCGATGAGATGGCGGAAGAGGCCGTATTTCTCGATGGTGGCAAGATTCTCTTCAGAAACTTCTAAACTACGGGTTCCGCTGGGGTTGGCTTGTATAGTGTACATGATGTTTAATGTTTAGTGGTTAATGTTTAATGATTAATGGAAGCAAAGATAGTTTTTTCACTACAGATTACACAGATTTTCACAGATTATTTATAGGGATTGCTATTTTGTCTGTGTTAATCTGTGTAATCTGTGGTGAGAAAGCGGAGTATGGATGCCATAATTACATTTCTGGATGTTTCTTCCCGGATGCTTTCAAAAGGGAATCCCATGACAAAAGTGCGATAATCACTGCCTTGATAGGCTACGGCGGCGGGTGTGTTGCCGATGGCATAGGTCATGACTGGAAAAGCGGGAGACATGGGCAGGATGCAATCAGGGGAAGTGACCGGATAGCTTTGCTCATTCGGCAGGCGGGGAAGGGTGAAGGTATGCCCCAGTCCCCGGACAGCGATTTTGTCCCCGTCTGTTTTCAGAGAGTTGCCATGCCGGTACTTCAAGATATTCTGAATAAATTCTTTATTGCCCTGCGAGCTGTCCATATCGCTGCCTACGTAGGCACCGCTGACCAGGAGATGACCTCCCGACTGGCAATAGGAAGTCAGTATGCGCTGCATGGGCGAGGAGAATGTTTTGTAGTAGGTATTGCGTGCCGGATTGCTGGAATTGTCTTCTTTCTCAAGTCCGAGGATATAGTCCACTATCGGATAATCCTCTAATGAGAGGATGCCCTTTTCCACAGCCTCGTCGCTGCATGAGACGAAGCTGTAATTTCCGGCTGCCTGGATGGCTTTGCCATGTACGAAGGGGTAATCGAAAGTGTTTCCGATGATTTTCATGCCTTCGTATTCGTCACTGCTCTCTCCCAGACGTCGTCCTGCTTCCTTCCGGCTAAAATTCTGCTGGGCGCCGCAGAGGGAGATGTCATAGAGATAGGGTACGCCGGGATCTTGTGACAAGTCGAAGCCTGCCGCATCGGGGGTGTCTATAACGGCAGGCCCGCTGATGCGGTCAAATCCGTTGACGATAAGTATCTGTCCTTTTTCACGCTTTGCCTTGTAGGCGGCAAGAATTTCCGAAGGGAAGCTTTCGCCACCCCGGTTTACGGCGGTTACTTTAAAGGAATAGACGATGCCCGGTTCTATTTTTACGGTGTGGGATGGGGAGCTGACGCGTACGCCATTGTCAAATCCTCCACGACCGATACGTGTATATACAATGTATTCACGTGGTTTGGCAGTCGGCTCCAACGGGTCTTCCTCTCCTTGCCAGGAAAGCTCTAAAGTATTCTTCTTTTGACCGAAGCGGATGGCAAAGTGGCTGACGGGAAGGGGTTGGACAACGTAGTCTCTGCCGTGCTGGCTGCATATGTATTGCAGAATGGCTTTATAGAGCGCACGCCCGACGGTGAACTTGAAGTTAGGGTCATGTCCCAAGCGCATATCTGCGAAGTTCTGGTGCGACAACAGTTCTACGATGGTGGAAGGGACGGCGGGCAGGCGTGTTTCACTGTAGTTGCGGTTCCATAGGCTGCGGCGTGTCCAGTCTACGTTGAAGGTAGAGCGGATATCACGCTGCAACTGCGTTAGCAGAATGTCCGAAAGGTCACGGGAGGCATGGCGGTCTGTACCGGCATGCAGTCGGCCGTTGTTGAAGTTGGTGGTATAAATGCCGAGAGTGCCTATAATCTCATCTTCCTTACTGAAACCGGCATCGCTATGCAGGGCCATACTCATTTCAAAGGGGATGCCCAAACCTTCTTCCGTCGGGTTGAATAGTGATTTTCCTGCAAGGTAATTCACTGTACGGGAACGTACGTTGATGTCGTCGTTCATATCATTCTTTCCCTCATAGCCTCCATAGACGGGATAGGGCATGCCTGCCCATTGGGCAAAGTAGCGTGCGCCTTCCAGGTATCTGGGCAAGCCGCTGGTTTGTCCTCCGCGGGCAATGTTGCCCATGCCTCCTCCAAAGCGGACGGCATCGGCACAGACCACGCCTTTCTCTTTGCTTTCGTTGCTCAATACCACCATGCCGTAGTCGTTCCGGCCTTTGTCAAAAGTGAATGTGCCGAGGTACACCCATGTGCCGCCTCCTATTTGCTGGTTCACCTTGAACTCCGTGACGCCTCCATTGTGAAATACAAGATATTTGGCATCGCTTACGCTGCCCGGCAGTGTTTGGTAAGATACGTATACAGCATATTCTCCCGTTTCCGGAATATCGGGTACCCATTCGGCAAAAGCCTTGTCTTTCTTCTTTTCAGTTTTGGCAAAGCGTGCCGTGCCGGAGAGGAAAGGGTTTTCATTGTCCTGATAGATTCGTTTCCGTTGGGCAAATCCGGGTCGGGAGGTCTGTTCCCAACGTGCTTTCCGGCTTTTCACGTCCAGATAAAGGGAACCTTGTCCTCCATGTCCGCTCAGGCTACCGTCATTGTCTACGATGACTTCCTGCTTCTGCGTGTCCCTTTCGCGGGGAGTGAATACATTGGCTCCTGCATTCTCCAGCATGGGCAGGAGGTAGGGCAGGATGAAGGATTGGGTGAACTGGTCTTCTGTAGTGCAGAACAGCCTCGGGCGTTGCCATCCCCATTTGTCCTTGTCATTGATATAATATTTCCCGTGGCTTTGCCAAAGGGCGATGTGGCGTCCTTCCAGTCCGCGGGTGATGTCGTAGGGGCGCGAGGTACGGGTTACCCAGGGTGTACCTTTGTATTCCAGGTGGCTGAACAGACGTGCCTTGTCTTTCTTCCCTTTCCGGTAGAGGTTGGGGATAAGCTCTTCGATGCTCTTCCCGTCAGCAAAGACGGTGAGGTCGAAATAGTTCACCGGTCCTGGCAGGATTTGTCCCAGATGGCGGTAAATGGCATCAACGGTTTCAGGCCGTAGAGGCTGGTAGGCAAAGCGCTCGTTTGCATAGACAAGCAATTTCTTCTTCCGGAAGTCAATGCGGAAACTATCCAGCTTGCAGGTACCGATGTTGGCCGTATGGGTGGTGTATTCCCTAAAGAATGTCTGGAGGCGTTCTTCCACATTCTGCTCTAGTTCTTGTGCTGGAAGGAGGAATCCACACAAGAGCCATATGCCGGTTAGGATAAGTTTTTTCATACTGATGAAATATTGAAGTTGCCAATATCTGCTTTTACCAGACGGTGGTGCGTGCAAAAGTACATAAAAGAAAGCTTCACTGATGAGCGGGTTACTTTCTTTTTATTATTTTGCAGACATATAAGTAAGTCTTAAGAATTAAAAAGCATTAATCGGCAATCTTTTTCAGTTCTGTCAGTTCCGTAACTTTGTCCGGATAGAGGATGGCGTTGTGCGCAGCCATTTGAGCTGCTTTCTTATGGATTGGGTCCATTCCTTCGGGAGAATATGGGTTTTCTGTTACATTCTGATGGGTCAATGCCTCAAACCATGTGCAGGCAGCTGTATATCTGCCTATGGTTAAGTCAAGGTGGTATCCGTCCCTATTCATATGGTCGCCGATAAAGGAGGTACGTGCATTTTGTATGGCGGTTCCCGAAGGGATAATTTTCTTGATACCCACCAGGTTGGCGGCTTTCTTTACTGCATCCACAATGCTGGTGTACATTTTCATTTGGTTCTGGTCATAGTTTTTGAATCCGGTGTGGTTGGCATTGGTAGCATAAGCCCATGTCTGGTGCATCATTAATACGGTTTCCTTTCCAATTCGTTCCCTGATATAGTTAACCAATTCAGGTAGGGAAGCTTTGTAGCTGTCATAGATACCAGACAAAGGGCTGGCCTGCTGAACACTGATATAGTCCCATTTCTCATCGGCCAGTGCTTTCTCAATAGTCATTGACCGGGTTTCTGTTTTTTCCCCGTCTTTCTCTACTTTGCGATAGGCATAGGTCGGAGCGTTGTTGCGTATGTTTTGTACGTGCCGTTCCAGTGAACATCCTCCGATAAACATATTGCCGATAATCATGGTGATACCTTCAGCTTCTCCCAGTTCGTGCAAATATTGCTCTACTGCATCTTGTGAAAAGCTGTTGCCTATTGCCAATACTTTGATGGTGTCGTTATTGGCATGGCATCCATTTGCAAACAATGTAAATGGCGTGAGTAGGAATAAAATGACAAGGATGTTGATAGCATACTTTTTCATAATGGTGTTTGTTTTTAAGTTTTGTCGTTTCGATAAATAAGTAACAAAATTATTTGATTGTTTTTATATCTGCAAATATTCCTTGGGAATATAAGAAGGCTGAGACATGAAAAAATGAGATGCATTGCCGGAGCAATACATCTCATCCTATTGTTAATATTTTATCCGTTTATAGCGGAATGTATTCCACAAAGGCTTCCATCGCCTCATAGGAAGCAAGTCCGAGGCTGTCATACAAGGCAGCTGTTCCGCGGTTACGGTCCTCGCTGCGTTGCCAGAACAAACGTTCGTCATTGCCCAGGAACGGTGCGCTTTCCATCTGCGATTGATGCTTCAGGATAGAGTTACGCTTGGCACGCAGTTCTTCCGGGCTGATGGGCACAGCCATCTCGATGTTTTCGATTTCCCATTCGGCCCATGCACCGCGGTACATCCAGATGCGGCATTCCTTCAACCATTTGGCACCTTCTTCTTTTTCCAAGTCAATGGCGGCAAATACGGCGTCCGTACAAACACGGTGTGTGCCGTGCGGGTCGGCCAGGTCGCCGGCAACGAAAATCTGATGGGGTTTCACTTCACGCAATAGGTTGCGTACAATTTCCACGTCTGCTTCGCTGATAGGATTCTTCTGTATCTTGCCCGTTTCGTAGAATGGCAGGTCAAGGAAATGACAGTGATCCAGAGGGATATTATTGTATGTACATGCAGTGCGTGCCTCGCCACGGCGAATCAGTCCCTTGATGGTCAAGATGTCGCGTGTATCCATGTCACCGTCTTTCTTCTCCTTCAAGTATTTACGGATTTCAGTATATTTGTCATTGATGACCTGGTCTTCGCTGTTGTTGAAGATTTGGTTGAACCCGTTGATGAAGTGCAGGAAGCGGATAACTTCTTCATCGCCTACGGCAATGTTACCGGAAGTTTCGTAAGCCACATGCACGTCATGTTTCTGCTCTACCAGACGACGGATGGTGCCTCCCATGGAGATAACGTCATCATCGGGATGCGGAGAAAATACGACCACACGTTTTGGATAGGGCTTTGCACGCTCAGGACGATAGGTGTCGTCAGCATTCGGCTTGCCGCCCGGCCATCCGGTGATGGTATGTTGCAGGTCATTGAATATCTTGATGTTCACGTTATAGGCTGAGCCGAACAATGCCAGCAGTTCGCTCAGACCGTTTTCGTTGTAGTCCTTGTTGGTCAGTTTCAGAATGGGTTTTCCGGTGAGTTGGCACAACCAGACGATGGCACTGCGGATGAGCTTGTCGTTCCATTCGCAGGAGGTTACCAGCCAGGGGCGTTGGATACGCGTCAAATTGGCGGCGGCAGACAAGTCGATAGCTACATGTGCATTGTTGTGAGTCTGCAGATAAGATGCAGGGATAGTATCTGTTACCGGACCTTCAACGCATTCTTTCACCTTTTGCGCTTTCTCCTCACCCCATGCCAGCAGATATATTTTCTTTGCCGAGAGGATGGTGGCTACTCCCATGGTGATGGAGCTGATGGGGGTATTTTCAATGCTACCGAACATCTTGGAAGCTTCATTGCGGGAGTCGTTGTCCAGCAATATCAGACGAGTGGTAGAGTTCAGGCGTGAACCCGGTTCATTGAAACCTATATTACCTACACGGCCAATGCCCAGCAAAGCGATGTCTAAGCCACCGAAACTTTCAATGCGCTGCTCGTAAAGACGGCAATATTCAAAGATGGCGTCTTTGGCGATGGTGCTGTCGGGGGTGAAAACATTCTGTTTGTCAATGTCCACATGGTCTATCAGCATTTCCTTCAATGCGTTGAAGTTGCTGTTGATGGCATTGGGAGCTAATGGATAATATTCGTAGAGGTTGAATATGACTACGTTGCGGAAACTTAATCCCTCTTCCTGGTGCATACGTACCAAGTCTGCATATACATTGCGCGGAGAGTTACCGCCTGCCAGTGCCAAGACACAGAAACGTCCCGCCTTTTGCTTGTCACGGATTAACTGTGCAATGTCAAGGGCAATCTGGTTGGCGCCTTCTTCCGCAGACTCATAAATATCTGTCGGGATTTTTTCCAGTCGGGTCAATACCGACCGTTCAAATGCATTCTCAGGTCTATAGTACCTGGGGGAGACTCTGTTGAGAGTGATTTGAGAGCTTAGATTGGTTTTCATAAAATTTATTATTAATAAATGATTAAGTATTGAACTGTTCTTTCAATCAACAAATATACGAAAAACAATGTTCATCCGCATATTGCTGAAGATTAATTAAGAAATACTGGTCGTCCCATATCTCATATGGGTTTTGACGGTTGTACGGAAAGTGTCTTCGGTCATTCCATAAAGTCACGGCCAACCGCCACCGTGAGTATGGATTTTACGTTGGGTCAACATAGGATTTAGGGGTTAGAATTATTAAATTAATCATGTTGTCGCTTTGACATTGTTTCGAAGGACAAAAATAGGTACTTTTTGGAGAAGATGTACTCCTTCTTTTGGGTATTTTCATTAAATACTCTAAAAAAGAGGATTTGGTGCATTTTGTATAATGTCTCGTTCGTTTGGGGTATAAGTGAGGATAATCATATAAAAATAGACCATTCATCGCACTTTTTGTCGTTTGGGTTTGTTATATTTGTGTGTGTTTATAAACTCTAAAATATCAATGTATGAAAAGCTGGAAAGTAGAAGCAGCCATCATAGCCGTGGGGCTGCTTTTGTTGGGAATCATGGTAAAAGGCGGTATCAACAATTTTGTGAATAAGGACCGTGTGGTCAGTGTGAAAGGGCTGGCCGAAATGGAAGTGCCTGCCGACAAGGTAGTCTGGCCTCTTGTCTACAAAGACATAGGTAATGACCCTGCACTGCTTTATGCCAATATGGAGAAGAAAAACGCTGCCGTCGTGAGTTTCCTTGAAAACAACGGTATTGAGAAGGAGGAAATCAGTATTGCACCGCCCGAAGTGATTGACATGCAGGCCGAACGTTACGTTGACCGCAACGTGGCCTATCGTTATAATGCCACGTCTGTCATCACTGTCACTTCCAAGAATGTGGATAGGGTGCGTAAGCTCATGTCGGGGCAGGCTGAACTCTTGAAGCAGGGTATTGCCATCACGGGAGGGGATTATAAATATAATGTGTCTTATGAATTCACCGGTCTCAACGAAGTGAAGCCCAGAATGATAGAGGAGGCCACGAAGAACGCTCGTGCTGCAGCCGAGAAGTTTGCCAAGGATTCGGACAGTGAACTGGGGAAAATCCGCAATGCCTCGCAAGGGCAGTTCTCCATAAGTGACCGCGATGCCTATACTCCTTATATAAAAAGCGTACGTGTAGTGACTACTGTGAACTATTATTTGAAGAAATAACGAACTCGTCCGCATCTTTCCAAGCGGGAAACTTTAGCCTGAACTCCTGCAGGGAGGAAAGGTTGAGGGAGGCGGTGGCAATCGCCTCTTCGTTGTCGGGCACAGTGGCAAGCACTTCCCCCTTCGGAGAGTAGACCACACTGCCTCCGCTGTGTGGAATGTCTCTGCCGTCCTTGCCGATACGGTTGACACCGCAGACATAACTGATGTTTTCCAGCGCGCGCGCTTGCAGCAGGATGTCCCAGACTTTCCGGCGGGGAATGGGCCAGTTGGCGACGTAAATCAGGAGGTCGTATTCATTGCTCGTATTGCGGCTCCAGACCGGGAAACGAAGGTCATAGCATACAAGCAGCAGTATGTTCCAGCCGCGATATCGGATGATGGGACGCCGGTTACCGGAGGTGAAATGTTCTGTCTCGTGCCCCATCCGGAAGAGGTGGCGTTTGTCGTAATAGTAAGCATTGCCTTCGGGCGTAAGGAAGAATGCGCGGTTGTAGTAGGATGGCTTTCCGCCTTCCGAGGCTGTTTCGCAGGCAATATAGCTGCCGGCAAGAGCAAGCCGGTACTCTTCGGACCATTGGCGCAGTGTTGCGATGGTTTCTCCCGTTGTGGGTTCGGCCAAGCTGGCGGTGTCCATACTGAAGCCGGTGGAGAATGTTTCCGGTAAAACAACAATCTCCGTTGTTCCACGAAGAGTTTCTAACTTCTCGCGGAGACGACGGAGATTTTCTTGTTTATTTTCCCAGACGATGTCTGTTTGCAAGATGCTTATTCGCATGGCATTAATGCTTAATACCTGATTAGATATTTCCTAAATCAAAATTTTCGGGATTTTTTCCTTTAAAGTTCTTGAAGTACAGTTTTATCTCGCGCATATCCTTTTCGATGTCTCCGGTAGGCATGACAGCCTTGGTAGAGGAGATGGTCTTGGAAGGATAATCAATCCCGATAAGCATGATGGGCACTTGTGCTTTAAGTGCTATGTAATAAAAACCTTTCTTCCAGTTGGGATTGGCTTTACGGGTTCCTTCCGGTGTAATAGCCAGGTGGAAATGCTTGCTGTTTGCAAACTTTTCGGTCATTTGGTCCACTAAGGAAGATTTACGTCCCCGGTTCACCGGAATGCCGCCAACGGCTTTGAATATCAGTCCCAGAGGAAAAAAGAACCATTCCTTTTTCATCATGAAACTGGTCTTGCGACCGATGGCACCATAAAACAATTTACCGATAAATAAGTCCCAATTGGAAGTATGGGGTGCCGCACAAATTACACATTTGTCGTAGTCGGGCACCGTCACGTTTGTCTTCCAGCCCAGCAGGCGATAATAAATGAAGCTATAAAAGGCTTTCTTCATCTTATTTCAGTTTGCCCATTGCGTCAATAATTTCGTCTACTTTTGCATTGAAGTCAGCACGAAGTTTTTTGTAGAAACCTTTTACATTTCCTGGCTCGGTGTGGCTGATGCGGCTTATGAATTCATCTTGCATTTTCAGAATTTCAGCCATCAGTTCATCGGCTTTTTGTTTGTCTGTTCCAGGCACATATAAGCTGTTTACAAGACACTCTGTGAACAATTCACCTGCAATATAGTTTATATTCTTCTTTAGTTCTTTTCTACTTGCCATAATCTTTACGTTTAAAATGAATAATCTGAATTATTTTCGGTAAAGATAATGTTTTTCTTTGTTAGTGTAGAGCAAAAAAGGGTTTTTATGTGTTTTTAATTTAGTAGTTTTGTGGAATTATTCCACAAACTGTGGACACATTCCACAGGGAAAAATGGAGGATGCCACCATGAATAAAGAACTGCCGTCTGCTTTTCTGCTTGATATATAGTTTGTTAGACGTAATGGATGAGATAGTGATAGATTGGCATCGGATTTGCTTTAATAGAAAGAAACAGGGTTAAATTTAATATACAAACAAGCATGAGACAGTTTTTTACGAAAAAAGAATTGAAACTAAAGAAGAAGAGGTTGCTGATGATGGTTGCCTGCATGGCGGTATTGTTGGCAGGTTACGTTATTCTGACTTGGCCTAAGAAGGTGGAATCGGAAGCTCCTACCGTGATTGTGGAATCTGCGGAAAAAGGAGATGTGGAGATATATGGCGAGTACGTGGGACGTATTCGCGCTCAGCAGTTTGTAGAGGTACGTGCGCGTGTGGAAGGGTATTTGGAGAATATGCTTTTCGCAGAAGGAACATATGTCACCAAGAACCAGGTACTTTTTGTGATAAACCAGGACCAGTATAGGGCAAAGGCTGACAAAGCTCGTGCACAGTTAAAGAAGGATGAAGCGCAGGCATTGAAGGCAAAGCGCGATTTGGAGCGTATCCGCCCCCTCTATGCGCAGAACGCTGCCAGCCAGCTGGATTTGGACAATGCCCAGGCTGCTTACGAGACTGCAGAAGCCTCAGTAGCGATGAGCCAGGCCGATTTGGACCAGGCTGAATTGGAATTGGGATATACGTTGGTCCGTTCTCCGCTATCGGGACATATCAGTGAAAGAAATGTGGATTTGGGAACATTGGTCGGACCGGGAGGCAAGTCCTTGCTGGCTACGGTTGTGAAAAGTGATACGGTTCTGGTAGATTTCAGCATGACGGCATTGGATTACTTGAAAAGCAAGGAACGGAATATCGATATAGGGCGTCAGGACTCTACACGTTCCTGGCAACCTAACATTACGATTACTTTGGCGGATAATACTATCTATCCTTATAAGGGATATGTGGATTTTGCCGAACCTCAGGTAGACCCGCAAACCGGAACTTTCTCCGTGCGTGCAGAAATGCCGAATCCTGACAGAGTGTTGTTGCCGGGACAGTTTACAAAGGTGAAGCTGTTGCTGGATGTACGTGAGGGTGCGGTTGCTGTTCCTCAAAAGGCAGTTACCATTGAGAAGGGTGGTGCATATATTTTTGTGATGCGCCGAGACTCTACGGTTGAAAAACGTTTCATTGAGTTGGGACCCGAATTTGGCAACAACTGGGTGGTAGAGCGTGGTCTGGCTGCCGGAGAACAAATTGTGACGGAAGGTTTCCACAAGCTGACTCCGGGTATGAAGGTACGCGCCCAGGCTGCCGTTCCTAAAAAGGAGGAAGAACAGACGAGTGATTCTCTGAACAGGCAGGCTGTTTCTGAAACGAAGCAGACCGCTCCTGCTGAGAATAAATCAAAGGATAACAACCCTTCAAAGTAATGATGCCATGAAAGTAAGTTTCTTTATAGACCGCCCGGTATTCTCAGCGGTGATATCGATTGTGATTGTGATTGTCGGTATCATTGGCCTGACGATGCTGCCGGTAGACCAATATCCGCAGATAACGCCTCCCGTAGTGAAAATCAGCGCTTCCTATCCGGGAGCCAGTGCGCTGACTGTTTCGCAGGCGGTGGCAACCCCTATTGAGCAAGAGATAAACGGTACTCCCGGTATGCTGTACATGGAGTCCAACAGTTCCAATTCCGGTGGCTTCTCGGCTACGGTCACTTTCGACGTGTCTGCCGACCCGGATTTGGCTGCCGTAGAAATACAGAACCGTGTGAAACTGGCGGAGAGCCGTTTGCCGGCCGAAGTGATTCAGAATGGTATTTCTGTGGAAAAGCAGGCTCCCAGCCAGTTGATGACCATCTGTCTGACTTCCAGTGACCCGAAGTTCGACGAAATTTATCTGAGTAACTTTGCTACTATCAATGTGCTTGACTTGTTGCGCCGTATCCCCGGTGTGGGACGTGTTTCCAACATCGGCAGCCGTTACTATGCCATGCAGATATGGGCGTTGCCCGACAAACTTGCCAACTTCGGCCTGACGGTGCAAGACTTGCAGAATGCCTTGAAGGACCAGAACCGTGAGTCTGCTGCGGGTGTTTTGGGACAACAGCCGGTGAAGGGACTCGACATTACTATCCCTATTACTACCCAGGGACGTTTAAGTTCGGTAAAGCAGTTTGAGGACATTGTAGTCCGTGCCAATGCCAACGGTTCCATCATCCGTCTGCGCGATGTGGCGCGTGTTTCATTGGAAGCATCTTCCTATAGTACGGAAAGTGGAATCAACGGCGAGAATGCTGCCGTGCTCGGTATCTATATGCTTCCCGGAGCTAATGCCATGGAGGTTGCGAAGAATGTAAAGGCTGCTATGGAGGAAATCAGTGCAAATTTTCCTGAAGGGATGAGTTATGAGATTCCCTTTGATATGACGACTTATATTTCCGAATCCATTCACGAAGTGTACAAGACGTTGTTCGAAGCGCTGATTCTGGTTGTGCTGGTCGTATTCCTTTCCTTGCAAAGCTGGCGTGCGACGGTGATACCGATTGTTGCGGTACCTATTTCCCTGATTGGTACCTTCGGTTTCATGCTTATTTTCGGCTTCTCTCTGAACATACTGACTTTGCTTGGATTGATTCTCGCTATCGGTATTGTGGTGGATGATGCCATTGTGGTGGTAGAGAATGTGGAACACCTCATGGAGACGGAAAAGCTGAGTCCTTATGAAGCAACCAAAAAGGCGATGAACGGATTGGCAAGTGCTTTGATAGCCACTTCATTGGTGCTTTGTGCCGTATTTGTGCCGGTAAGTTTCTTGAGCGGAATCACCGGACAGTTATACCGCCAGTTTACCATTACTATCGCCGTTTCCGTGTTGCTTTCTACGGTAGTGGCTCTGACACTTAGTCCAGTCATGTGTTCGCTCATATTGAAGCCCGACAGTGGAAAGAAAAAGAACATAGTTTTCCGTAGAATCAATGAGTGGTTGAATTTGGGCAATCACAAATATGTGGCTGTCATCAACCGGGTCATCAGGAATCCTCGCCGCTTGATGAGTGCATTCGGTCTTGTGTTGGTAGCCATTTTCATCATACACCGTCTGGTGCCTACCAGTTTCTTGCCGGTGGAAGACCAGGGCTATTTCAAGATTGAGCTGGAATTGCCGGAAGGTGCTACTTTGGAGCGAACCCGTGTGGTGACGGACCGTGCCGTGCAATACTTGGAGAAGAATCCCTATGTGGCCTATGTGCAGAACGTGACGGGTAGCAGTCCCCGTGTGGGTAGCAATCAGGCGCGCAGTGAGCTGACGGTTATCCTGAAACCGTGGGAAGAACGTAAGGGGATTTCCATCGATAAGATAATGGAGAATGTGGAGAAGGATTTGAAGGAATATCCCGAATGCAGGGTCTACCTTTCCACACCGCCGGTCATTCCGGGATTGGGTACTTCGGGAGGTTTCGAAATGCAGCTTGAGGCACGTGGAGACGCCACGTTTGATGACTTGGTACAGGCAGCAGATACGCTGATGTTCTATGCCCGGAAGCATAAAGAACTGGCGGGACTCTCATCTTCCTTGCAGTCTGAAATACCGCAGCTTTATTTTGATGTGGACCGTGATAAGGTGAAAATGCTGGGTGTGCCCCTGGCGGATGTTTTCTCTACCATGAAGGCTTATACCGGTTCTGTATATGTGAATGACTTCAATATGTTCAACCGTATATATAAGGTGTATATCCAGGCTGAGGCTCCTTATCGTGAGCATAAGGACAATATCAACTTGTTCTTTGTAAAGGCAAAGGACGGAGTGATGGTGCCGCTTACCTCTTTGGGAAATGCCTCCTATACCACCGGACCGGGCAGTATCAAGCGTTTCAACATGTTTACCACTGCCGTTATCCGCGGTTCTGCGGCACAAGGCTACAGCTCCGGTCAGGCAATGGAGATTATGGAACAGATTGCGCGTGACCACCTGCCGGACAATATCGGCCTGGAGTGGAGCGGCCTTTCCTATCAGGAAAAAAAGGCGGGAGGACAGACGGGCCTTGTGCTTACGCTGGTGTTCCTTTTCGTATTCCTCTTTCTGGCTGCGCAATATGAAAGCTGGACGGTACCTATCGCTGTATTGCTTTCGCTGCCGGTAGCCGCTTTGGGTGCCTATCTGGGCGTTGTGATATGCGGATTGGAGAATGATATTTATTTCCAGATTGGCTTGGTGATGCTGGTGGGGCTTGCGGCAAAGAATGCCATTCTGATTGTGGAGTTTGCTAAGGTGCAAGTCGACAAGGGAGGAGACTTGATACAGTCTGCCATCCATGCTGCCCAACTCCGTTTCCGGCCTATCCTGATGACTTCCCTTGCTTTTGTGCTGGGTATGCTTCCTATGGTATTGGCAAGCGGACCGGGTTCGGCAAGCCGTCAGGCCATCGGTACGGGTGTCTTCTTCGGAATGATATTTGCCATTGTATTTGGTATCGTGCTTGTACCGTTCTTCTTTGTCCTGGTCTACAAGACGAAAGCCAAAGTGCAGCATAAGATTAAGAAAGACTGATTTAAAATACTACATTATTTATGAAAAGAAAGAATATATATATCACTTTGTTGCTGGGTATGTTTGTTCTTACATCATGTAAGGTGGGTAAGAGCTATGTACGCCCGGAGATGGCATTGCCGGATAGTCTGGCGCAGCAGCAGGATAGCATGAGCATAGCCGATGAACGGTGGCAAATGGTCTATACGGACAGCACACTGCGTGCTTTGATAGACCGTGCTCTGGAGTATAACAAAGACATGCTGATTGCGGCTTCCCGTGTGAAGGAGATGGCTGCCCAAAAACGTATCAGTATTGCCAACCTCCTGCCGCAACTCACCGGAAAAGTGGAGGCCGAGCGCGAAGTGGAGAATTATGGTGGTCATAGCCGTGATGTAGGCAATACTTATGAAGCCAAGGCATTGCTCTCTTGGGAACTGGACCTTTGGGGAAATCTGCGGTGGAAGAAGGTGGCTGCTGTGGCCGAATATCTGCAAAGTGTGGAAGCACAACGTGCGTTGCGCATGACTATTGTTTCCGAAGTGGCACAGGCTTATTATGAGCTGGTAGCCCTTGATACGGAACTGGAGATTGTGCGCCAGACACAAAAGGCACGCGAAGAGGGAGTGCGCTTGGCCCGTATTCGTTTTGAAGGCGGACTGACCTCGGAGACCTCTTATCAGCAGGCTCAAGTGGAGTTGGCTCGTACGGCTACTCTTGTTCCGGATTTGGAACGCCGTATCTCTCTGAAAGAAAATGATATATCCTTCCTTGTGGGGGAATTTCCTACCCGTATCAAGCGTGTTAATTTTCTGCAGGAATTGGATGTGCCGGAGTCCTTACCGGTAGGTCTGCCTTCCGATTTGTTGGAACGTCGCCCCGATGTCCGTGCGGCGGAGCAGCAGTTGAGGGCTGAACATGCCAGAGTGAAAGTTGCTTATACCAATATGTTCCCTCGTCTTGCCCTGACCGGACAATTCGGGTTGGAAAGTAATGTGCTGTCCAATTTTCTGGAATCTCCTTATTCCTTATTGAATGGTGCTGTATTGACTCCACTCTTTGGGTGGGGAAAGAACCGTGCTGCACTGAAAGCGCAGAAAGCTTCTTTTGAAGCCGAAGTGCATAGCTATGAAAAGACAGTGCTGAATGCTTTTAAGGAGGCAAAGAATGCCATTGTGGATTTCAATAAAATAAAGGAGGTTTACCAACTGCGTGCCAAACTTGAACGCTCTGCCAAGGGATATGTGGATTTGGCACAGTTGCAATACATCAACGGCGTCATCAATTATATGGATGTGCTCGATGCCCAGCGTGGTTATTTCGATGCCCAAATAGGGGTGAGCAATGCCATCCGTGATGAACTTATAGCTATGGTAAATGTCTATAAGGCGTTGGGAGGCGGCTGGCAAACGGAATGATGATTTGATTAAAGAAAAGAGCAAGGACGTGTATATGCCATCAAATATTTCGGTACATACACGCCCTTGTTCTATAATTGGCTTATTTCATCTAGGATTCTGTATTTTGAGTTTCCTTTTCTATTTTCTTTTCCTTCGCCTTTTCTACTTCAAGAGCTACGTTTACAGCATTCATGCCTTTAAGGCCACGTTCGAGGTCGAACGTCACAATATTGTTTTCTGCTATATCTGTCAGCACATTGTTAATGTGGAAAAAGTATTTTTCGACCCCGGATAAGTCCTTGATGAAGCCGAAGCCTTTCGATTCATTGAAAAACTCGATACGTCCTCTGCGGATGACCGGTTCTTCCTTGTCTTTTTTGGGAGTTGATATGACGATTTCTTCCAGCTTTATTTCTTCTTTGGGAGTGTTTTCTGCCGGAGGAGTAGAGGTTATCATGCCGTTTTCGTCAACATAGGCAATCATATCTTCAAAGCTATTGGCTTTGTTGGATAGTTTTTTTTCTTCTTTCTTTTTTTGTTTTTCAGCTCGTCGGGCGAGTCTTTTCTTTTCATTTTCACGCTTGTCTGCGGAGATGGATTTGGCCATGTATTTTTATTTATTGAGTTATAAAAAAAGCAGGGGGCATTGTTACAACACCTCCTGCTCTTGTCAGTAGTTAAGAATATTAATATCTTCTAGAGTTGTAACCGCCTCTTCTGTCGCGATTGCCGCCATTGGAAGGTCTTTCTTCGCGGGGGCGTGCCACGTTTACCGAGATTTGTTTGTGGTCAAATTCAGCACCGTTCAATTCGTCAATGGCTTTTTGGCCTGCTGCATCGTCCGGCATTTCTACGAAACCGAAACCTCTGGATCTTCTTGTTTCTCTGTCTGTAATGATTCTTGCAGAAGAAACTTCTCCGTACTCTGAAAATAAATCGTTTAAGTCAGCGTCTGTTGTGCTGAAATTTAAACCTGAAATGTAAATGTTCATTTGAAATTTTAATTAATTGTAATTATTAAATTGGAGTATGGAGAATAATTATGGAAGAGACCGCCTAATAATAGTTGTATATTAAAAGAAGAACAATGCGATAACGACTCGTAACTCAAACTTTGCGGCAAAGATAACACAATAAATCAGTTAATTGCTTTCTTCTCCTTTTTATTTTAGGATAAAAAACGATAAATGTCATTTTATACATTATTTCGGCCTCTCGTTTGCATATCTTACGAAAAAAAGCGAAATTTGCGACGCTTTTAAACGGAACTTTACTAACACCTTTAAATAATTAAGAGAAATGACTAAAAGTGCATTGCAAATTGCAAGGGCTGCCTATCAGCCCAAACTTCCGAAAGCGCTGAAAGGAACTGTTAAGGCTGCAGAAGGCGCAGCTACTCAGTCTGTTGCTGACCAGGAAGAAATCAAGAAATTGTTCCCCAACACGTACGGAATGCCTTTGATTAAGTTTGAAACTACCGATGAGGTGGTTAACTTCCCCGCAATGAACGTGGGTGTTATCCTTTCCGGTGGACAGGCTCCTGGCGGTCACAATGTGATTTCCGGTATTTTCGACGGTATCAAGAAGCTGAACAAAGACAGCAAATTGTATGGCTTTATTCTGGGTCCTGGCGGCTTGGTTGACCATAATTATATGGAACTGACTGCTGACATCATTGATGAATACCGCAATACGGGTGGTTTTGACATCATCGGTTCGGGCCGTACCAAGCTGGAAAAGGAAGAACAGTTTGAGAAAGGTTATGAAATCCTGAAAGAACTCGGCATCAAGGCATTGGTTATCATCGGTGGCGATGACTCCAACACTAATGCTTGCGTACTGGCTGAATACTATGCTGCCAAGAATTATGGCGTGCAGGTAATAGGTTGCCCCAAGACCATCGACGGTGACTTGAAGAATGATATGATTGAAACTTCTTTCGGTTTCGATACTGCTTGCAAGACTTACTCTGAAGTAATCGGCAACATCCAACGTGACTGTAACTCTGCTCGTAAATACTGGCACTTCATCAAGTTGATGGGACGTTCCGCTTCTCATATCGCTTTGGAATGTGCATTGCAGGTTCAACCCAATATGTGTATCATCTCTGAAGAGGTTGAAGCTAAGGATATGTCTTTGGACGACATCGTGACCAGCATTGCCAAGGTCGTTGCTGAACGTGCAGCCCAGGGTAACAACTTTGGTACGGTTCTTATCCCCGAAGGATTGGTTGAATTCATCCCGGCCATGAAGCGTCTGATTGCTGAGTTGAACGACTTCCTTGCTGCCAATGCAGAAGAGTTTGCTCAAATTAAGAAATCTCACCAACGCGATTATATCATCCGTAAACTCTCTCCAGAGAATGCTGCCATCTACGCAAGCTTGCCCGAAGGCGTGGCTCGCCAGTTGTCTTTGGACCGCGACCCGCACGGAAACGTACAGGTATCTCTGATTGAAACAGAAAAGTTGCTGTCCGAAATGGTTGGCACTAAGCTGGCTCAGTGGAAAGAAGAGGGCAAGTTCGTAGGCAAGTTTGCTGCACAGCACCACTTCTTCGGTTACGAAGGACGTTGCGCTGCTCCGTCTAACTTCGACGCTGACTACTGCTACTCTTTGGGTTATGCAGCATCTGCATTGATTGCTAACGGAAAGACCGGTTACATGTCTTCTGTACGCAACACTACTGCTCCTGCCGAAGAATGGATTGCAGGCGGTGTGCCCATCACTATGATGATGAACATGGAACGTCGCCACGGTGAAATGAAGCCGGTTATCCAGAAGGCTCTGGTGAAGCTGGACGGTGCTCCGTTCAAGGCATTCGCTGCTCAGCGTGACCGTTGGGCTATGGAAACAGACTACGTTTATCCAGGCCCTATCCAGTACTTCGGTCCGACAGAAGTTTGCGACCAGGCTACGAAGACTTTGCAGCTGGAGCAGGCTAAATAAGTTGATGCATCAACAAGTTGACAATAAAACGGAGGGGCGGTTCATTCCGCCCTTTCTTTTCCTTTGCTCATGGCAACCAAGACCTCCACAAATATCCGGCGTAAAACTACTGCCGCCCGTCGTTCTTCCTCTCCGCGGAGCAAGAAGAAAATGCAGCCGCGTACCATGCCCGTATGGTTGCGCAATCTTTTGGCGGTCTGTATCATTCTTGTTTTTTCTACCGGCTTTTACTGGTTTTTCATTCGTCCTTATGCTTATCGCTGGAAGCCTTGTTATGGTCAGAAAGGTTACGGTGTATGTATGCCTTGCAACTATGAGGTGCATGGCATAGACATATCCCACTATCAGGGAAAGATAGATTGGGAACTCCTGACACATAATAGAGAAGCCAAATTTCCTATCCATTTTATTTTTCTGAAAGCTACCGAGGGTGGCGACCATGGTGATGATACGTTTACGCAGAACTTCGGCCAGGCGCGTAAATACGGTTTTATCCGTGGTGCCTATCATTATTTTATCCCTAAGACCGATGCCCACAAGCAAGCCGATTTCTTTATCCGTACCGTGCAGCTGGTAAAGGGAGACCTGCCTCCCGTACTCGATGTGGAGACTACCGGCAAGCAGTCACCGCAGGAACTTAAAACGGCAGTCAAGACTTGGCTGGATAGGGTAGAGGCGCATTACGGCGTAAAGCCTATTCTTTATACTTCCTATAAATTCAAGAAACGCTATCTCAGCGATTCCATTTTCAATGCTTATCCTTATTGGATAGCCCATTATTATGTAGATTCCGTGCGCTATGAGGGCAAGTGGCACTTTTGGCAGCACACCGATGTAGGCACTGTGCCCGGTATCGAAAAAGAGGTGGATTTGAACGTCTTTAACGGGACACTGGAAGAGTTGCAGGCGCTTACATTGCAGAAGTAATCCGTCGTTACTGTCTTTCATCTGTCCGATAGTGGACATGTGTTCATTTTCGGACACAGGCTTAGTTTCGTTTTTCTTTGATAATCTGATTGTTGGCAGTTTGGTCTGTCTTTTGCTTTTTATCATACATTAATATGTATCTGTATGATAGGAAAATACTTGCAACAATCTTTTATGATGCTGAAGCAGCAACCCTTGTTCAGTTGCTTCTATATTGTCGCTACCGGACTGGCTATCTCTATGGTCATGGTACTGGCTGTCTTGTATTATATAAAGATAGGGGATATCTATCCTGAGACCCATCGTAGCCGTATGCTTGTTGCATCTTCAGCTCATATGCAATATACAAAAGATACGGACTGGAATACTACCTGGAAATTTTCCATCCCTTTTGTAAAGGATTGCTTTTACTCTTTGGAGGGAGTGGAAGCTGTGACTGCCGTGAGCGATGCCGATAGCTGGTTTGTGAAAGTAGGGAATGTGAAGCGTCCTCTTTCAGCACTTGTGAAGCTGACCGATACCGGCTTCTGGAAAGTATTCGATTTTTCCTTCATTTACGGACAACCTTTTACTGATGCCGATTTTCAGAGTGGCATGCGTACAGCGGTTATTTCGGAAGATATGGCTCGCCGTGTTTTTGGAAAAGGGGATGCCGTGGGGGAGTATATCAAACTGAATTATACGGATTACCGTGTATGTGGGGTCGTGAAGTCGCCAAGCTATGCCATGAAGCTGAGTTACGCGCAAGTCTGGTTGCCTTATACCTGCCAGCCTGCCTATGTGAGAGACAATAACCAGTGGGGAGTAATCGGACCGTTTCAGGTGGCAGTTCTTCTGCCCTCGGCAGCAGATGCCGACCGGGTGAAATTGCAGGTAGATGAATATGTACGCAAATTCAATACTCTGCCGCATGATGATTATCATCTGGTGATGCACGGTCAGCCTTATCTTTATTGGAAGACGCTGTTTTATGTCAATGACATGGACGACTTGGATTTCTTTGTGATAGTCCGGCAAATGGGATTGTGGCTGCTGATGCTGTTGTTAGTACCTGCACTCAATTTGTCAGGAATGATTTCCTCGCGCATGGAGCGCAGGCTTCCTGAGATGGGAATACGGAAAGCATTCGGTGCTACCGGGGAACGTCTTTTCTCACAGATTGTATGGGAGAATCTTTTGCTGACGTGCTTGGGAGGCATTATGGGGCTGATACTCTCTTTCAGCATGGTGTACTTTGCTAAGAGTTGGTTGCTGACCATGCTTGACGGAGGAACGCAACCGTTACCGGACAGTGTTCAGATGAGCATAACGACGGATATGCTGTTCAATCCTACCTTGTTTGCAGTTACGTTTGTGGTTTGTGTGGTACTGAATTTACTTTCGGCATTGATACCCACCTGCGTGGCTTTGAAGAAAGATATTGTTTATTCGCTCAGCCGACAAAAATAATAAGTTATGTTACAACAAATCATGAATATGCTGTGGAACAGCCGTCGGCACAATCTGTGGATTATGCTGGAACTGGTGGTGATAACGATAGTCAGTTGGGCTGTTCTGGACCCGTTGTTTGTCTTGACATACAACCAGTCCATCCCGAACGGTTACGATGCTGAAGGACTCTACCGTCTGGAGGTGACGCGTAATAAGGCGGATACACTTTCCGTTCCTGCCCGGGACTTTGAACGGATTATGCAGGGATTGCGCCATCACAAGGACATTGAGTCAGCTACATGTGTGCTGTCCGGAGCCTATCCCAGTTCTCCGGGTAATAATATGAATAGAGTTTTTAAAGATTCAGTAGAGGTACGCATGACGTATATTCCCTTTTTTACGAACTCCGGCTTTTTCCGGACTTGGCGTTTCCGTTCGGCTAAGGATGGTGCTTGGGAGACACTTGAGAAGCTGGAAGTTCCCAAAGGCAGCGTGATAATGTCGGAAGATGCCGTCATGTTGCTTTCCGAAGGCAAGGATTTGATCGGGCAAAGCGTGTACAGTACTTATGATTCCACGGAAATTCGTGTTGCAGGAATCATGAAGCCTATTAAAATGCGGAACAGTATGCAACCTTATCTGGTACGCTTGGTTTCCTATGGAAATGAAGAACAGATGCCCTCATGGGCCTTTGATAGCGGGCTGCGTATATTTTTTCGGACAAAGGCGGATGTTTCCGAAGGGCGTTTTATAGAAGAATTCATGTCGTGGGTGGATGATAACCTTTCGTCCGGTTCGTTGGTGTTCACGAAACTGACTCCTTTCCATGAAGTGCAGCGTGAAAGTGATTTGCAGGAAGGAGCTACGAACGAGATACGGATGAAGTATGCTTTGGCCTATTTCTTCATGATAAATTTGCTGTTGGCTGTAAGCGGTACCTTCTGGCTGCATACACGGACTCGCCGCGAGGAAATAGGTATCCGCCTATCCTATGGAGCCTCTCCCGGAGGTATCTGCCGAATGTTGATAGGAGAGGCTTTTATCATGACAACCATAGCTGTCTTTGTCGGTTGTTTCTTGTATTTCCAGTGGGCCTATTATGAAGGATTCTATACGCTGGATGACGGCGTGCCGGGATATGGCGACCTTTACCTGACCAATCATTTCTTTGCACATTTCTGCATCGTATCACTGCTGGTATATGTGGTGATGATGGCGGTGACATGGCTTGGTGTATACATTCCAGCGCACAGTATCAGCCGTATATCGCCGGTAGAAGCGTTACGGGATGAATAAATGCTCATTTTCTGAACTTCACCGCTGCCCATCGGTTCTTCTCACGATGGTGGACAAAGTGCAGTCCGTTACGTTCGGCTTCTTCGCGGATGACGGGAATGTCATCTATGTAGAAACCGCTCATCAACAACTCCGCTCCGGGATTCATGCGAGCTATGTAGTGCTTCATGTCCGCCAGGAGGATATTGCGGTTGATGTTGGCGATAACCATATCAAACGGACCTTTGCTTTTCAGAGAGGAGGCATCGCCTTGGGATACGGCAATGTTGTCCACTCCATTCAATGCTATATTTTCGAGGGAGTTGCGCACGCACCATTCATCTATGTCGATAGCCGTACAAGGAGAGGCTCCACGCATGCGTGCCAGTATGGCAAGGATGGAAGTTCCACAACCCATATCGAGCAGTGATTTGCCTTGCAGGTCACTGTCCAGCAGTTCGCCGATGATGAGGCTGGTGGTCTCGTGGTGCCCCGTGCCGAATGCCATCTGCGGATTGATGACGATGTCATATTCAGCCTGGGGAACATCATTGTGGAAAGTGCTGTGGATGACACAGCGGTCTCCGATGACGATGGGCTGGAAGAAGTTCTTTTCCCATTCTTCGTTCCAGTCTTTATCTTCGGCTTCCACATAGCTGTATGCTATTTGCGTGTCGGGCAGGGGGAAGTCGGCAAGTGCCTCTTTGAGGACGGTTTCGCTATAAAGGTCTTTCTGTATGTAAGCGGTGATGCCGTCGGTCTGCTCGACAAAACTTTCAAAGCCGGCTTCGCCCAAGACGCCGGAAAGTACATCGTTGACTATTTCTGTGCACGGAACGGTGCGGAATGTAAATTCTAAATATTTCATCGGAATATGATTGTTTGTTAAATACAGAACATGATTTTTAGAAGCAAACCAGTTTCTGCGTATATTTGTTTATCTTTCTGCAAAGGTAATGCAAACCGAGGGTAGAATAAAACGAACGTGCTCTTTTTTATCCGGCAGGGACTTTGATTTATTGAATGATAGGGTATTTAGGGAATTCCCTATAAATCTTTGGGGAAAATCTGCTGCATGGGATAAAATCCGGCGTTATCTTTGTGACGTGAAGAAATAGATAAACGTAAAATCCATAAACCAAACTAATATGAAAAAGATTGTTTTTTTATCGCTTTTTGCCTTGTGCCTTCCATGGACACTGGTGGCACAAAGTATAGATGACGACCTTTACTACACTCCTTCCAAGAATAAGGAAGAGAAAAAAGAGGAGGTGAAGCGGGAGAAGAAAGTCGCTGCTCCCGTAGAAGAGATTGTAGTAAAGTCGAATGTACCGACCACTGTCTATTCATCGCCGGGAAGTACCACTGTTGTTGTAAAAGACCGTAAGGGAAACACCCGCGATGTGGACGAATATAACCGCCGTTACGACTCCCGCGACAATGATTTTGTGATGGAGAACGATACCCTTTACATCAATGAAAAAGAAGATGACGGCTTGGACGGCGAATGGGTGAACGGTGAGTTCGAAGGTTCGCAGGATGATTACGAGTATGCTACCCGTATTATCCGTTTCCGCAATCCCCGTTATGCCATCAGCATCAGCAGCCCACTGTATTGGGATGTGGTCTATGGCCTGAATTCCTGGGATTGGAACGTGTACACCGATGGTCTGTATGCATACGCTTTCCCTACATTTACCAACCGTTTGTGGTGGGACTGGCGCTATAACTCTTATGGTTGGGGCGGCTATCCTTACTATGGCTGGGGATGGAACAGCTGGTACGGTCCGAGCTGGAGCTTTGGCTGGGGTGGCTGGTACGGCGGTGGCTGGTGGGGACACCATCATCACCATCACTATCATCCCGGATATTATCCCGGTGGCGGTGGTCATTGGGGAGGCGGTGGCCATTGGGGAAATGCATATACCAATAGACGTTCTTATGGTTCGAGCCGTTCTTCATATGCCGGAAACAGAGTATCGTCTTCCACTTCCCGCCGTTCTTCTGTTGTAAATGGAGGGCAGACTGTACGTCGTAGCAGTACTACTTCCGGTCAAGTGAGACGTAGCAGTACCGGTACGTCAGCCCGTCGGGTGGTGGGTACAAGAAGTTCGTCTACAGTTCGTTCGGGTTCTTCTGCAACTCGCTCAAGTGTAAATCGTTCGAGTGCAGCTTCTACCCGCCGTTCCACTTACACCCGTCCAAGCAGTACGCGTAGTAGTTCATATAATAGCAGTGTAGAAGGAGTTCGCAGCAGTCGTTCTTCCGGTGTACGTTCTTCTGTTGGAACTTCAACACGCAGCAGAACTTCATCGACTTATAACAGAGGTTCAAGCACTGCGCCGACACGCAGCTATTCTAATGATAACAATCGTAGCAGCAGTCGTTCATATTCTGCTCCTGTACGTTCATCCGGTAGCACCCGTTCTTCTTCCAGCTTCTCTTCAGGCAGTAGCTCACGTTCCAGTTACTCCAGTGGTGGTGGCGGTGGTGCCAGTCGTTCCAGTGGCGGCGGTGGTTCCAGAAGACGGTAAGTATAAGTATGTTTTAATCTAACAAGACTAAGAATTATGAAGAAGATAACCATGATAGCCCTTGCTATGTTTACAGCTGTAGGCGCAGGGGCACAGACAATATATGATGCAACGAATATTGCACAGAAGGAATTGAATGGAACCGCCCGTTTTGTCGGAATGGGCGGAGCTATGGGAGCATTGGGTGGTGATATTTCTACCATAGGAACCAATCCTGCCGGTATCGGTATTTATCGTAGCAATGATGCTATGCTTACCTTTGGCTATTCAATGACGGGTACAGAAAGCAATTATGTAGGTAATAAATTTGAAACGAACAAGAACCGCTGGAGTTTTGATAATGCCGGTTTTGTGATAGCTTCGAAGATAGGCAATCATACTCCTTTGCGGTATGTGAATTTTGGTTTTAATTACCACAAATCAAAGTCATTCTATAAGAATATGACGATGCAGGGGTTGATGGGAAGCATAGATAATCAATATGTATCTCAAGTGCGGAGTATGGCGCAGCAGGCTACGGATGCAGCTTATGCGTTCTATCATCGTCCTCAATATGATTACCCGGATCAAGGAGCTTATTTGGACTATGGTCGCAAGGATATTTATCAACATAATTATGCTGGATGGCTGGGGACTATGGGGTATCAAGGTGCACTTGTTCTTGAGGATATAGAAAGTGAGGACTATAATACTTATCTTCCTTATATTCCTTCCGAAGCGGATGCTTATTTCTTGTCGCGTGAGCGTGGCGGTATTGACCAATATGATTTCAATATTTCCTTCAATATAAATGACCGTTTTTACTTTGGTGTTACTCTGGGTGCTTACGATGTGGATTACAACAAATATTCTCTCTATGATGAAATGTATGCCTACAAATGGGAGGGCGACGGGCAGATTTATGAGGAAGGCTACTCTTTGGAGAGCTTTAACCGTATACACGGTTCGGGTTTCGACTTCAAATTCGGTGCCATCTTCCGGCCGATTGAGGATTCTCCGCTTCGTATAGGTTTGGCTGTGCATACTCCTACTTATTACAAACTGACTTATACTACGGGAGCGTTGCTGACTTCGGATTTGTTTTTACCGAATGAGGCTGGGGATGAAACTCTTACTCGTACCACTGTGGATACTTATTCTGCATTAGGCGGTAGAGATATGGACCGTGATTTTAAGCTGCAAACCCCGTGGGTATTTAATGCAAGTTTGGGCTATACAGTCGGTAATAATCTGGCTTTGGGAGCTGAATATGAATATGAGGACTACTCAAGCATGAAGTTCAAATATCCTGAAGGTGACGAGATGGCATGGGAAACGGGTGAGGCTGACCTCTGTATGAAGGGGGTAAGTACGCTTCGTTTAGGAGCAGAATACAAGCCGATACCTGCTTTCTCTCTGCGTGCCGGTTACAATTACAGTACTGCAGCCTATAAAAAGGATGCTATTAAGGCATTGCCTTCCAATTCTATAAATACAGATACGGATTTTGCCAATAGCAAATCGATGAATACTTTCACTTTAGGTATCGGTTATCGCTTTTCTTCGTTTTATGCGGATTTGGCTTATAAATTCGATACTTATAAATCTGATTTCTATCCGTTTTATAATGATATAAATGGCTTGGTAACACCGCCAACAACGGAAGTTACCAACACTCGCAGTAAAGTGCTATTTACATTGGGCATGCGTTTTTAGAAGAACAATTTTCATTGCAGATAACCTTTCATTGTCAATACCTTAGGGTATAAAAGAACTCCCCGGAATGTACAAATACATTTCGGGGAGTCTTGTGTTATAGGGGAGGGATTACAGATACCATGCCACGCCAAATGAATAGGGAGATACTTCCGGTCCCTTGTCTTTCTGGAATAATCCGTATGTGGAGTAGCGCAGGTAAATGCCGATATTACCATAACCGGCTTGTGCCAGCAGGTTTATGCCGACGGGCTGCACATACATACCTTTGCCTACGGTTTTCTTCTTGCCTCCGTTGATGTGTGAGAATGACTTCACGCTGTGACGTATCTCAAATTCGGGACCGGCATTGAAGAACACTTTGTTTCTTCCCACTCTTTGCTGCCATTCCATCAATACGGGTACACGGAAGAAGAAATGGCGCAGACGGCTTTTATTGTAACTGGTGTCTTCGTTGCCTGCGGTGAAGATGCTGGTTCCGTTTTCCTTCAGCAAGGCATAGTTACCGTCGATATTGAAAGAACGGTATCCCCAGCTGACTCCCAGGTTGATTCCCCAATGCGGGTTCTTCTTGAAGTTGTGATATACGGAGAGGATGTTGAAGCCGAATTCCCATGACTTGGATAAGTCGAGTCCCATCTTGTCGCTTGCTCCGAAGGAAAGGAAGTCGTTAGCCAGCCGGCTGTAGCCAATATACAGACCGGAACAGTGCGGTTCGTAAGCATTGTATCTTCTCTTTTTGGGGATGAATGGCAGGGCGTCGAGGAAAGTGCGCTTGTCTGCATCCACTTTCTCGAGATAGACTCCTTCATAAATTTGTACTTCTTTCTTTTCTCCGTCTTCCAACTGCTCTTCGTACACCTTGATGCGCATGTCTCCTTTTCCTTTCCGGATGATGATGGAGTCGCCTTGTGTCTGTACTGTAGCTTTCTGTTCAGGGTCAGTCTGTTGTTGTGCTGCCATGCGGCCGGCCGGCACAGCAAGCAGGCAGGCCAAAATCATAATTCTGGTTTTCATATCGTATATTGTTTTTAGTGTTATTCCGATTTGTAAAGCATATCCATCATTTCCTTTTCACTGAGCAGACCCTCTATGTAAATCAAAGTGCCCATGGAGTCTTTTCCTATCTTGAAAATGATGTAGCGGTTCAGCTTCTTTCCATTGCGTTCCACCTCTTTCAGTTGGTAATAAGCGCTGCGCAGCACACCGCTTTCCATTACCTCCTGCGCCTTCTTTGCGTTATCTTGCTTGTCGTGTACAATGGCCTGCTGAATTTCCCGGCGATAGGGGGATACATTCTTGAACACAAGGCTCTTGTAGGTAGTCATGCGGTAAGATTTCAGGATACTGCCGTTCAGTTCTACCCTGGTCACGTCCTTTTGCTCGCCATACTTGCTGAATAGGTCGGCTATTTGCAGTCTCTCTTGTGCATGTACAAAGGCTGGCAGGCAAATCAGCAGGGAAAAGAGGCACAGACTACGTATGCAAATCAGTATAGATGTTTTCATAACCTTGTTATATTAGTGTTGAAACAGTAAGTTGCTTAAATCTTCATCCGTGAAGCTGGCGTTCTGCAGGGCTTCTAGTGCTTTGGCTTCCACCAGTTTCTCGTCTGTATACCGCTGGCCGTCGATGACGACATAATTTTCGGGAACACCGGAAAGCGGAAATATAATCTTAGCTACCCCGAGAAGCAGGAGCAATCCGGCGGCAATGCCGCTGACAGCATAGAATGTGCGATAGAGACGGAAAGGCTTCCGCTGTGCGGGTACTTCCTTTGCCGATTCTGTTGTTACGGATTTTTCCTCTGTCGGTTCTGCCATTGAAGTTGCTTCCCGGTTCAGATAAGCGAATAGGGGGCGGTACGTTTGCAGGTGCTCCGGCACTTCCTCTTCGGTAAAGAAACGGCGCAGTTCACGCTCTTCTTCGCAGGAAGTTTCCCCTTCGAAATATTTATCCAGCAGTTCATCTATCTTCATGGCTCATTTCTCCTTTCTTTTCTTTCTTGTATGGTTCGCAGGTAAACGTCTCTCACTTTCTTCCGGGCTCTTGACAGATTGCTGCGGATGGCTTCCGGTCCGCATCCCGTGATTTCGGCGATTTCGTCCGTTTCGTATCCTTCGATGTCCTTCATCCGCATGATGGTGCGTTGAAGATTGGGCAGCGAGTCGATGATTTCGTGCATCAGACGGATTTCATCTTTGATTTCCAACAGCCGTTCCGGTGTTCCGGTGGGGGATGCCGCCTGCACTATGTCGAGAGATAGGGTGTCGTTGCGTTTGCAGCGCCACATATCTATACAGATGTTGTGCGTCAACGTCATGGCAAATGCTTCGATGCTCCGGTATTGCTCCAGTTCAAGCCTTTTGTTCCATAGCTTGAGCAGTACCTCCTGGACGGCATCTTCTGCATCCTCCGGTTCGTCGGTCAACTTCCGTGCATAGTTCAACAGCTTGGCACGGAGTGGAAGAACGGTTATTTTGAATTCTTTGAGTTCCATTTACACAGATAAGACGAATGGGAAATACAAACGTGACATTGTAAAGTGAAAAAAGTTGGAATAAAAAAAGGGACTTACTAACATTAGCAGTCCCTTTTCTTCACATTACTATAAAAGTATAGGATTATTTCTTGAAATAGCGGTTGTACAGACCTTCGAAACCTTTACCGTGACGGGCTTCGTCCTTAGCCATTTCGTGAACGGTGTCATGGATAGCGTCGAGGTTCAATGCTTTGGCACGGGTAGCGATACGCTTCTTGTCTTCGCATGCACCTGATTCTGCGTTCATTCTCTTTTCGAGGTTTGTCTTGGTGTCCCATACGCAGTCACCCAGCAGTTCAGCGAATTTAGCAGCGTGTTCTGCTTCTTCCCAAGCGTAACGCTTGAAAGCTTCTGCAACTTCAGGATAGCCTTCACGGTCTGCCTGGCGGCTCATTGCCAAGTACATACCAACTTCTGTACATTCGCCCATGAAGTGGTTGTTCAGGTCTTTAATCATTTCGTCGTCGCAACCTTTGGCTACGCCGATTACGTGTTCGTCGGCAAATACCAGCGGGCCGTCAGCTGTTGCTTCTTCAACTTCTACGAACTTGCTTGCGGGAGCTTTACACAATGGGCACTTTTCGGGAGCTGCATCTCCTTCGTATACGTAACCGCATACAGTACATCTAAATTTTTTCATTTTCTCTCAGATTTTAATTAGTTGAATTAGTTATTCTTTGTTGTTCTTAAACGTTCTTCTTCTATGCAATGTTTACAGATTCCTTTATAATAGTAGTGGATTTCCTGCACATCGTGCCCGTCCATATCCATGTCGACCACTTTCTTGATGTTGTTATTGCACATCAAGTCATAAATCTTTCCGCAACGCTTGCACAAGAAATGACCGTGCGGGCTGGTATCGGCATCATAACATGTGTTACGCTCGTCGATAGTCAGGGTTTGTGCGGCACCTTGCTCGCTCAGTAGTTTCAAGGTATTGTATACCGTTGTTTTAGACAGTGTCGGTATGGAGGGAGACAGTGCCGTATAGATTTCATCCACCGTGGGATGCGTACGATGCTCTATCAAGTAATTCATGATGGCTATGCGCTGTACTGAAGGCTTGATATTATGATTCTGCAATCGTTTTACTACATCCATATAATCTAAAGTTTCAAACTTGTAATTATTACATTTTTAATTCACTTGCAAAGATAGGAAGTTCCTATAATTCTCCAAAAGATTTTTGGAAAATTTTTAGTTGCGGTCATTAAATTAGTCAGTTTCTCGTGCCGATATAGATAAAACGTTTTTCCCTTATCTCTCTTAATCAGAATTTTGCCGTATCTTTGCACCGAATAAATAATATAGCATCCTTATGAATTACGGATATGTAAAAGTAGCGGCGGCTGTGCCCCGTGTCAAGGTGGCTGACTGTAAGTTCAATGCCTCAGAGATTGAAAAAGAGATTATTATAGCCGATGGGAAAGGTGTGCAAATCATTGCTTTTCCGGAGTTGTGCATTACCGGATATACTTGTGGCGACCTCTTTGCCCAGCAACTTCTGCTCGAAGAGGCGGAAATGGGGCTGATACAGATTCTGAACAATACGCGCCAGATGGATATCATTTCGATATTGGGCATGCCCGTTGCACTGAACGGTGTGTTGCTGAATGCGGCGGTTGTCATTCAGAAGGGGAGAGTGCTGGGCGTTGTCCCGAAGACTTATCTTCCCAATTATAAGGAGTTTTATGAGAAGCGCTGGTTTACTTCCGCATGTGATGTGGCAGAAAACAGTGTGCGCCTTTGCGGGCAGATTATTCCGATGGGGAGAGACCTGCTGTTCGAAACGGCAGATACCACTTTCGGAGTGGAGATATGCGAAGATTTGTGGGCACCCATACCGCCCAGTTCCACGCTGGCACTGCAAGGTGCGGAAATCTTGTTCAATCTTTCGGCCGACAATGAAGGTATCGGCAAGCACAATTATCTGCGCTCGCTTATCAGCCAGCAGTCGGCACGGTGCATTGCCGGTTATGTATTCAGCTCATGCGGTTTCGGAGAATCCACTACGGATGTGGTGTTTGCCGGCAACGGACTGATTTATGAGAACGGGACTCTGCTGGCGGCAAACGAACGCTTCTCTTTCGAAGGGCAGGTGGTCATCAGTGAAATTGATGTGGAACACTTGCGTACGGAGCGCCGGGTGAATACGACCTTCGCGGCTTGCCATGCAAATTGTGTTTCGGCCCTTCCGGTACGAATCTTTACGGAGTATGTCAACAGCAGGGATTTGAACCTGACACGTACTTTTGAACCGCATCCATTTGTTCCGCAGGGGATAGCGTTGGACGAACGCTGTGAGGAGGTATTCTCCATCCAGGTGTCCGGACTGGCGCAACGTCTGGTGCATACTAAAGCGAAAAGTGCCGTTATCGGCATTTCGGGTGGACTGGATTCTACGCTGGCGCTGCTGGTTTGCGTAAAGACTTTCGATAAGTTGGGATGGTCCCGCCAGGGTATTGTCGGTGTCACCATGCCGGGATTCGGAACGACCGACCGTACTTACACGAATGCCATCGACCTGATGAACTCCCTCGGTGTGACTGTCCGCGAAGTCAGTATCAAGGAGGCCTGCATACAGCATTTCAAAGACATAGACCATGATGTCCATGTGCACGACGTGGTTTACGAGAATGCGCAGGCACGGGAGCGTACCCAAATCTTGATGGATATTGCCAACCAGACCTGGGGAATGGTTATCGGTACGGGCGACCTTTCGGAACTTGCTTTAGGATGGGCCACTTACAACGGCGATCACATGTCGATGTACGGTGTGAATGCCAGCGTCCCCAAGACTCTGGTGAAGCACTTGGTGAAATGGGTGGCAGAGCATGATATGGACGATGCTTCACGTGCTACCTTGCTCGATATTGTGGATACTCCCATCAGCCCGGAACTGATTCCGGCAGATGAGAACGGTAATATCCAGCAGATTACCGAGGATTTGGTGGGGCCGTATGAGCTTCACGACTTCTTCCTTTATTACTTCCTGCGCTGCGGTTTCCGTCCTTCCAAGATATTTTTCCTGGCAGCACGCACATTCAAGGGGATGTATGATGAAGAAACCATCAAAAAATGGTTGCAGACTTTCTGCCGTCGTTTCTTCAACCAGCAGTTCAAGCGTTCCTGTTTGCCGGATGGTCCGAAGGTGGGCAGTATCTCTCTGAGTCCGCGCGGTGATTGGAGAATGCCGAGCGATGCTTCGTCGGAGATGTGGCTAAGGGAGGTGGAAGGACTCTAATTCTTTACTTCGGGTATGCCGTAATATCGATATGGGTATTTGATGACTGCATCTTGTTTGCATTCTTGCTGCATGTATTTTGCAGTGCGACTGCAAACGTGTTGCAGTATCACTGCATAACTGTTGCAGTCGTACTGCATATCGGTGTGCAGTGCCACTGCAACGGCTTTGCAGTGGCACTGCAAAATGTATGCAGGATTTTGCAGTAATAAGCTGTTGATTAATAACTAGTTGTAAAAGTAGGGATATGCTGCGTGTATGGAAAAGTGCAGCTTAGTTTCGTTTCCCGTAGTATCGTTTGTAGATTTTCTTGTATTCTTTTCCCTTTTTGAAACTATCCAGCCATGTGTTGAGGCTGTCCAGCAGGATAGGGGACTGTTTGCTTACTCCCCAGGAATAGAATTGCGTGAAGCTGATGGCGGTATTGATGTCTATTTGAGGAATGCTGTCGGCTGCGGTACGGGCAATGCTTTCGTCGCATACGGCATAGTCGATGTCTCCATGGGCTACCAAGGCAATCAGTTGTTCGGAACCGTACTTCTCTATTTCCTCAACGTAGATGGTGTCGCCTATCTCATTTCCCAGGTTGCGGATGCGTAGTATGGAAGGGGAGCCTTTCACTACGTGCAGTGTCTTTCCAGCCAGGTCCAGTTGGCTTTTGATGAATAATGACGAGTCGGAAATATTCTCAAGCTTGCGTTGCACCAGCACTTGCTTGTTCAGCACAATAGGGGTGGTAAGCAGCAAGGAGTCTTTCAGCTCACTGGTGGCGAGGATGCCGTAGGCAATCACGTCATATTGCCCGTCGGCCAGGCCTTCCAGCCGCTTGTTGAAGCTCATTTCCGGTGATATGGCCGCTTGCAGCCCGTGGTCGCGTGCAAAAGCTTCTATCAGCTCGTAGTGGAAACCGGACAAGGTGTCATCATCCACATAGAAACTGATGGAGTTGTATTCCGTCGAAGCATGTATGATGCCTTCGGCAGCTATCTCGGCATAATCGCGCGGATGACCTTTCGGTTTCTCTTCTTTCTTGATGAGATAGTGGGCAATGAGAGCCGCTGCAATTCCCAGAAGTGCGTATTTGAGCAGTCTGCTTTTCGTCATACAGTCATCTGTTAGTCATAGAAATTCCATGAGACGCCAATTTTGAACAAGCGCGGATTGATGGGGTAGTGCGGCACCAGGAAGGAATTGGCGCTTCCCATACCCGCGTTGACGTGATACATCATGGCAAAGATACGCGTCCGCTTCAAGTGCAGGTTGGCATATACGTTTACGATGGGGTAACCGCCTATTTCCACCAAATCGTCCGTAGGTTGCAGATGGAACTGCTGGACGCCGGGTGCATAGGCAGGTGCGTTGTACTTGGTGAAGTAACGGACATCGGCACCCAACTGAACGGTCAGCACCTTCTTGGCGAGTTTAGCCAGTATGTAGAAGTTATGGTAGAGCGAGAGTTGGGGCAATGGAAGTACTGTTTCATTGCTCGTCTTCTGCCAGGTCACCTCATTGTCCAGGTGGAAGACACCGAGGCGGAAGTCTTGTTTCAGTGTGGCGGACAGCACTTGTATGTTGCCTCCGTTCTGTTCGGGCAGGGCGCTTTGGTTGAAGTAGGTGTAGTTCTTGATATTCTCTACGCCGGCACGGAGATTGGTTCCCCAACGGGAAATGTTCAGCTCGCCTTCCACACGCGTACGGAATTCCTTGTCCATGTTGTCGTTGTCCCAGTTGTAGTGGTTGGAGTGGTAATGGCGCATGTAGAAGGAAGGAAGCGTGTTGCTCACATAACCGCGGGCGTAGAAGTTCACCGTATCTTTCCATAGACGGAAGTTCAGGTCCAGATTGGCGTTGACGCGGAACTGCCCGATGGCTTTGTCTACCAACCCCACTTCACCGTTTACGTTGTAGTGCAGCAGTTTGCCTTCGCGCTTGGCGAGTTCGCCACCCAGGAAGATTTCCTGCTCGGTGTAGCGGATGCGGCGCATGTCGGTAAGTGTGTCCGTATTCATCAGGTCGTACCGGCTGAACTTGTGGGAGATATAAGCCGTAAGTCCGGCTTTGGCGTATTTGTTGAAACCTTCCAGCAAGGCTATTCCGAACACGTTCTTTACACTGAATGCTGTGGTGGAGTCGTTGCTGTAATTCTTGTAAAGCTTGTAGTCTTCCGGGAAGAATCCTTCGGGCTCGCTTCCCGAACGGAATTGGTGCCGCGACCGCTCTACTTTCAAGGTATGGATAAAGCTGGTGACGGGGACGAACTCTTCTTCGAAAAGTGAGTCGTTGTCTGCGGTAGAAACAGACGGCAGGCTGTCATTGGCAGCTGCAAGTGTGCTGACCGATTTTGATGCTATGCTGTCGTTTGGCAATGCTATGTCGTTGTTCGAAGCGGATATTTCGGCTTCAGAGGACGGGGAGGATGAGGCTTTGGGTGCGGATACCGTCGGTTTGCCTTCTTGTGTGTTCCGTACTCTCCGCGTAAAACCAAGACGATAGCGCTGTGTCAGATAGATATAAAAATCCTTGTTACGGTTGGAACTCTGTTCCAATTTGACCGGGATAGTGGTGGACTCGTATTCTTTCTTTCCTCCGGACATGTTTTCGGGGCGGGTGATGTATTGGTCATCTGCAATACCGCCGTTCTCGTTCATCTTCAGGAAAAAGTTGTTGTAGACTGCTTGTACCTGGTATTTCTCGCCGATATAGCTACCGAACAGTCCTGCATTGAAGTGCGAGGTGGACTGGTTCTGGTAATAACCGCGCCCGTACAGATAGTCGATGTTGAAGCCAAATGCCAACTGCTTGTTGACGTTGACGGAGAAATAGGACTTGAAGCGTTCTTCACCGTTCACTTTGTTGCCGGCCTTGTAGTAGGTAAGATTGGTGTAAGGCACGTTGCTGTTGGTGAAAAGCACCTGGTCGGGACGTGTGAAAAAACTGGAGAAGGGAGCCATGAAGATGGTAGGTTCGCTTTCCTCCCGTTCGAAGAACAGACGTGAGAGACGTGGAGAACCTAAATTTCCCAAGTAGTTGTAGTGGCCGAACATTCCTTCCACCAGATTGGTGCTCTGGAAGTTGAGGCTGGCTGTGTCGGCAGGTATGATGGTACGGTTGCCCAGTGTCTCACTTAGTTTCCACATGTAAAGCTTGGGTGGAAGACTTTGAATCTCAGTATTGGTACTGTCTTCCAGATTGTCCGGCTGGGTATTCGGGTCAATCTGGTTACCGAACCGGTCGCGATTGTTCATCGGGTTTAAGGTGTTTTGCGCCATAGCCCCCCATATCCCTATAACGGACAGAAATATATATGTCAGTACAATTCGTCTCATAATTAGGCGCAAAGATACAATAAAAAATTATTTGCTTACTGAATTCAGCCTTTTTTGCTTCTTTTAAACTGTCTTGTTTTCTGTTTTGTTCTATACTGCTTCCGGTTCTCTGCCCTTGAATCCATACTTTTTCCGGCTTGAAATGAAATAAGCCCTTGCAATAAATCAATATCACAAGGGCTTATCCGTTTTTCTTTATCTCTTATTCTGGCGTAAAGTTCCTCCTCTTATGGGGAGTGGCTTTACATAGCCTTTCATTTCATTTCCTGAATAAGTTCCATTCCTTTCTTGATAGCTTCTTCGTTCATCGGTATCAAGTGGTGGTGGCGTTCGGGCAGTGTCTTCTTCAATCCTCTGAGTACACTGTCCAGTGTAACCATCGGCTTGATTTTCAATAATCCACCCAATACAATCATGTTGAATGCCTTGGCGTTGTTCATTTCATTGGCGGCATCCATGGCGTTGATGCGGTAAACGTGGATGTCCTTACGCGTCGGCGGGTTGATGATGCCGTAACCGTCGTAGATAAGTACGCCTCCGGGTTTTACCTTGCTTTCGAATTTCTCCAGTGACGGCTGGTTCAGGATGATGGCGGCATCGTACTTGCTTAAGATGGGTGAGGATATTTTCTCGTCACTTACGATGACTGTTACGTTGGCTGTACCACCACGTTGTTCCGGTCCGTAAGCCGGCATCCAAGTCACCTCTTTGCCTTCCATCAATCCGGAATATGCCAAAATCTTTCCCATGGACAATACACCTTGTCCACCGAAGCCTGCTATAATGATTTCTTCTTTCATTGTTCTTCTGTCTTTAGCATGATTATTTATCTTTCAGGTCGCCCAGCGGATAGAAGGGGAACATGTTCTCTACCATCCATTCATTGGATTTCGCAGGAGACATCTTCCAGCCGGAGTTACAGGTGGAAACGATTTCCACAAGGTTGGAACCTTTGCCTGCCATAGAGTTCTCGAATGCTTTGCGGATAGCCTTTTTCGCTTTGCGGATGGCGGGAACGGACTGTACGCTTTGGCGTGTCACGTAAGCGGTTCCTTCCAATTGTGCAGCAATATCGGCCATCTTCAGCGGATAGCCGTGCAGATGCACGTCACGTCCGTAAGGGCTGGTCGATGTCTTCATGCCTACAAGGGTAGTGGGAGCCATTTGTCCCCCGGTCATACCATAGATGGCATTGTTGATGAAGATGATGGTGATGTTTTCGCCGCGGTTCAAGGCGTGGATGGTTTCGGCAGTACCGATACAAGCCAGGTCGCCGTCTCCTTGGTAAGTGAACACCAGGCGGTCTGGCCAAAGGCGCTTGATGGCAGTGGCAAGTGCGGGCGCACGTCCATGGGCGGCTTCCTGCCAGTCGATGTCTATATAATTATAGATGAACACGGCACATCCCACGGGGGAGATGCCTATTGCTTTGTCTTCCAGTCCCATTTCTTCGATAACTTCGGCTACGAGTTTATGAACTACGCCGTGACTGCATCCCGGGCAGTAGTGCATGGGATTGTCGTTCATCAGAGTCGGTTTCTTGGCAACCAGATTCTCGGGCTTTATAATATCTTCTTTTGTCATAATCACTTCTCCTATCTGTTGGTGAACCGTATGAAAAACTCCATCAACTTGACGAATATCGCCGCGCCGCAGACGTAGATGAACAGCTTGAAGTCATCTTTTGCAGCAAAATATATAATGATAGCTGCCAAGGCAAGTACCATGAAGAGAATGTTCAGTACGTTTCTTATTTTATCAGGATTCATTTCTTAATCAGTTTTTCTTTCAATGCATCTACTATCTCATCCGGATCGGGAACAATGCCGCCGAGGCGTCCGAAATGTTCCACTTTCACTTTACCGTTCACGGCAAGGCGGACATCTTCCACCATCTGTCCGGCATTCAATTCTGTAACGAGCATACCTTTCACCTTGTCGGCATACGCGACAATGGCTTTGGTCGGGAACGGCCACAACGTGATGGGGCGGAGCATACCTACCTTTATTCCTTCTTCGCGTGCCAGCTCCATTGCTTTCTGTCCGATGCGTGCCATAGAGCCGAAGGCTACAATCAGGTAGTCGGCATCATCGCAATGAATTTCCTCGAAGCGAACCTCATTCTCTTCTATCTGCTTGTATTTGGCCTGGAAACGGATGTTGTTCTTTTCCATTTCTTCCGGTTTCAGTTCCAATGAGGTGATGACGTTGGGTTTGCGGCCGTTGGTTCTGCCGGTAGTGGCCCATGGGCATTGTTCGATGACTTCCGCATCGGTGCGGCGTGGCTTTTGTGCCGGGAGCACCACTTTTTCCATCATCTGGCCGATGACACCGTCGGCAAGGATGATTGCCGGATTACGGTATTTGAAGGCAAGTTCGAATGCCAGTCCTACGAAATCTGCCATTTCTTGTACGGAAGCCGGAGCAAGGGCAATCAGACGATAGTCACCGTGGCCGCCTCCTTTTACTGTCTGGAAATAGTCGGCCTGGCTCGGTTGGATGGTTCCCAGACCGGGACCGCCGCGCATAACGTTTACAATCAAGCAAGGCAGCTCGGCACCTGCCAGATAAGAGATACCTTCCTGCTTTAGGCTGACACCGGGGCTGGAGGAGGAGGTCATGACCATTTTACCACTTCCGGCACCGCCGTACACCATATTGATAGCTGCCACTTCACTTTCTGCCTGAAGAACCACCATGCCGGTCGTCTCCCAGGGTTTCAGTTCGGCAAGAGTTTCCAATACCTCCGATTGCGGAGTAATGGGATATCCGAAGTAACCGTCTGCACCGCAACGGATGGCTGCGTGGGCGATGGCTTCGTTTCCTTTCATTAATACAACTTCTTCTGCCATATTCTACTGATTTACAGATTTATTCTACTTTTATTTTATATACTGAGATACATCCGTCCGGACATACTGTGGCGCACGAGGCGCAGCCGTTACAAGTATCTTCCAATATCTGGTGGGCATAGTTATACCCTTTCACATTCACCTCCTTGGTGAGGGCTATTACGTTGAGCGGACACGCTACCACACACAAGTTGCAGCCTTTGCAACGTTCGGTGTCTACTACGATTGCTCCTTTGATTTTTGCCATAATTTACGTTCTTTATTTATTGATTGTACATATCCTTGTTGTAGAAGTTCAGGATGTCCATAGCCATTTGATAGGCATGTTGTGCCGGGCTTTCGGGGTTCAGGTCGATGGCATACTGATAGTTGTTCAGTGCTTGTTGCCAGTTGCCTTGTTTCCGATAGGCATTTCCCCGCAGGTAGTAAGCTTCGTCTTTGCCGGGAAAGTCTGTTTGCAGTATTTCGTCAAGCTGCTGGATGGCTTGCTCTACATTTCCCTGGTTGATAAGCTCTTTTATGGTATTCAGTCGTTCCATATCTAAAAAATATCCGGGTTATCGAACCACAAAGATAGTTTTTATTTGAAGACAATGAGCATCTTCACTGTGAAAAATAAGAAAAAGGGGCAAATAAAAAGCCCGAAGTTTCTCACGATTCTATCAGAATGTCAGAGCTTCGGGCGGATATCATAAAGAATGTGATTCTACTGCTTTACAAGTGTACCGGTATCTTGTCCACTCTTCGTTGGTGGCGTCCGCCTTCGAATGGTGTACTGAAGAATTCCCTCATAATCATGTCGGCTTCTTCGGTACTGATGAATCGCCCTGGCATGACAAGCACATTGGCATCATTGTGCTGGCGTGCCAAATGGGCTATTTCTGCCGTCCAGCAGAGGGCTGCGCGGATACCCTGATGCTTGTTCAGCGTTATGCTGATACCTTCACCGCTTCCGCAGATGGCAATTCCCGGATAGCACTCTCCGGCTTCAACGGCCAGTGCCAAAGGATGTGCAAAGTCGGGATAGTCGCAACTCTCGGTTGAGTAGGTCCCGAAGTCCTTGTAAGCCCAGCCTTTGGCTTCCAACCAGCCGCGAACATATTCCTTCAATTCGAAGCCTGCATGGTCGGAACAGATTCCTATTGTTTTCATGATGGTCAGTTAATATACCAATGTGCCAATGTGCTGATGCCTGCAGCTTGTAGGGCGCGGGCAATCAGCACATCAGCACATTGGATAATGATTATAACATTGCTTTTACTTGTTTGTAAACGTTCTCTGCGGTGAAACCGAGCTTTTCGTCCAGCACTTTATAAGGTGCCGAGAATCCGAATGATTCCAATCCCCATACTTTACCGCGGGGACCTACCAGCCCTTGCAGTGTGACGGGCAGACCGGCTGTCAGGCCGAATACCTTGGCACCACACGGGATAATGCCTTCTTGATATCCCGGAGCTTGGCTACGGAACAGACCTTCGGAAGGAACGGACACGATACGCACCTTGATGCCATCCTTGCGCAGCAATTCAGTACCGGCTACCAATGTGGCAACTTCCGAGCCTGAAGCAACGAGGATTATATTTGGATTTTCATCGGAGCCGGCTACAATATAAGCGCCTTTGGCAGCTTGTTCGTAATCGTTGCCTTCGGGCAGGTTGGCGATGTTCTGGCGGGAGAAAATCAAACCGGTTGGGGTTGTGGTATTTTCCATTGCCAGTTTCCATGCCACAGTTGTTTCTTCTGCATCTGCCGGGCGGAGTACCAACATGGAATTATGTCCCTTGTGGTTTTTCAGTTTTTCCATCAGGCGGATTTGGGCTTCCTGCTCTACCGGTTCATGGGTAGGACCGTCTTCACCTACACGGAAGGCATCGTGTGTCCAGATGAACTTCACGGGAACTTCCATCAGGGCTGCCATACGTACGGCAGGTTTCATGTAGTCGGAGAATACGAAGAAAGTTCCGCAAGCGGGGATTACACCGCCATGCAGTGCCATACCGATACAGCAACATGCCATAGTCAGCTCGGCAACACCGGCCTGGAAGAATGCACCGCTGAAGTCACCTTTCTTGAAGGCATGTGTTTTCTTGAGGAATCCGTCTGTCTTGTCGGAATTGGAAAGGTCGGCAGAAGCAACAATCATATTTTCTACTTGAGTGGCGAGAGCACTGAGCACAGTGGCAGATGCTGCGCGGGTGGCAACGCCTGCTTTCTGTTCGATGGCGGCCCAATTCACTTCGGGAGCCTTGCCGGAGAAGAACATTTCCAGTTTGGCAGCCTTTTCTGGATTGGCTTTTGCCCATGCGGCTTTGGCTGCATACTTTTCAGCCATGATTTTCTTCAGCTCAGTTGCACGCTTGGCATATAGTTCGGCCACTTCGGGGAAGATGACAAACGGATTTGTCGGGTCACCACCCAAATTCTTGATAGTGTTTATATAAGCGTCGCCGCCCAGAGGAGCACCGTGCGTGGCACAATCAGCCTCGTAGCTGCTGCCGTCTGCCTTGCGGGCACCTTTACCCATTACGGTATGGCCGATAATCAGCGTCGGACACTCTTTCTCAGCTTTGGCTTCGTTCAGTGCACCGCGGATGGCATCGGGATCGTTACCATTGATTTTAATGACTTTCCAGCCCCAAGCTTCGTATTTCTTGCCGGTATCTTCGATGGTCACATCCTTTGTCTCGGTAGAAAGCTGAATGTCGTTGGCATCATAGAACATGATGAGATTATCCAACCCTAATGCTCCGGCGATACGGCCTGAGCCTTGGGAGATTTCTTCCTGGATGCCACCGTCAGAAATATAAGCGTAGATGGTCTGTGGCATTACTTCTTCGAAACGTGCCTTCATGAACTTGGCTGCGATGGCTGCACCGACTGCAAATGTGTGTCCCTGGCCGAGCGGTCCGGAAGTGTTTTCGATGCCGCGCATGATGTCACGTTCGGGATGTCCCGGAGTAGGGCTTCCCCATTGGCGGAACTCTTTCAGTTCGTCCAGCGTGAACTTGCCGGTCAGGGCCAATGTAGAGTAAAGCATCGGTGACATGTGTCCCGGGTCGAGGAAGAAACGGTCACGACCTTCCCAAGCCGGATTTTCAGGGTCATATACCAGGAACTCTGAGAAGAGTACATTTACAAAGTCAGCACCACCCATGGCACCGCCCGGATGCCCGGAGTTGGCTTTCTCAACCATGGATGCAGCAAGGATACGGATATTGTCCGCCGCACGGTTCATAAGTTTGTTGTCGTTCATATTGAATCTAATTAATTTTGAATATTATCAATAGGTTATTTGGTCCTTGTAGGTTTTCCAAGGGCAAAGATAACTCTTTATGCGTAATTCACAACACTCGAAGAGTGTCTTTTTTATCAGTATTACTGCCTTTTTGCTGCTAAAATGATACTAAACGTATTTAGCTGATTTTGTGCGGTGCACGGTAGTTTTACTGTAACTCAATAGTAACGATTGATTTGGCCGGAAGTTTAATCTTGAGAATATCTTTATTGATTTTTACCTCTTTGAACGGAACGGGTTTCACATTGTCGGGATTTTCAAATGAATTGTAGTCCGTCAGATTGGTGGAAGTCAATATTTCACCAACTGCTTTCTTGGCTTTCGTTCCAGACAGATTGATGGTCACTTCCTGTGCATTGTCTGCATCTACGTTGGACATGGAAATGTGTATCTTGCCGTTTGGGTCTTTGGAGGCGGTAGCGCTGACCATTGGTATTCTGCGGTTGTCGCGTACATCCATCATGTCGCAGTTCAGCTCAAGAGGAATGTAGGTGGCATCCTGGTGTACATTGTACATTTTGAATACATAATAAGTGGGGGTGAGTACCATGTTTTTTCCGCTGGTCAGAATCATGGATTGCAATACATTGACGATTTGGGCAATGTTTGCCATTTTCAGACGGTCGGTATATTTATGGAAGATGTCGAAGCTAAGGGAGGCGACAAAAGCATCACGCAATGTATTCTGCTGGTACAGATGTCCGGGATTGGTACCCGGTTCAGTGTCCCACCAGGTTCCCCATTCGTCAAGCATAAGAGCTACGTTCTTTTGAGGGTCGTATTTATCCATAATGGTGCAATGCTTCTTGATGACATCTTCTATTTCGCGGCATTTGCCCAGTGTCCAGTAATAATCGTCTTTACTGAATCGGGTGGCGGCGCCTTTACTGCCGTTCCATCCGCTGACGGTATAGTAGTGCAAGGAAAGACCGTGCATACGGCCGCCTACGCGGTCCATCAGCACTTTGGTCCAGTTATAGTCGTAGTCGCTGGCACCGCTGGCTATCTTGAAGAGGCTATTGCCGTCATAGTTGCGGCAGTAGGTGGAATAGCGGCGGTAGAGGTCGGCATAATATTCGGGACGCATGCTCCCACCGCAACCCCAGCTTTCGTTACCCACACCGAGGTATTTCACTTTCCAGGCTTTGTCGCGACCGTTCTGGCGGCGCAGGCGTGCCATGGGGGAGTCTCCTTCGGAGGTCATGTATTCCACCCATTTGGCAAGTTCTTCTACGGTACCACTGCCTACGTTTCCGCTGATATAGGGTTCACAACCCAGCATTTCGCAGAGATTGAGGAACTCATGGGTTCCGAAACTGTTGTCTTCGATAGTGCCTCCCCAGTTGTTGTTCACCATTTTGGGGCGGTTTTCTTTAGGGCCGATACCGTCCATCCAGTGGTATTCATCGGCAAAACAGCCGCCCGGCCAGCGGAGGACGGGTACACGGAGCTCCTTCAGTGCATTGAATACGTCGGTGCGATAACCGTTGATGTTGGGAATATCGGAGTTTTCACCTACCCAAAGTCCGCCATAGATACAAGTTCCCAAATGCTCTGCAAATTGGCCGTAGATTTCTTTGGGAATGATTTGCCCGCTCTGGTCTGTGTGTAAAGTGATAGTGGCACTTTTCTGTGCGAAGAGTGACAACGAGGTGGAGAGAAATATGCTACTGATAAATAACTTTGTGTTCATAGTTTTTTAGTGTTATTAAATACTTAGTTCTTGAATCTTACTGCTGCTTCTTCGATGGGCAAACCTGCTTTATAGCTTTCAATGTAGGTGTTGAATCCGCTTACATCTTCGGCTGTCGGTGAGATTTCAATACCGGCATCTCCGGTGAATACATGCTTGTCCAGGAAGTCGGCAAGGGATTGGCTGTTTCCGTTATTTGCGAGGTAGGAAGCGAGGAGGGCAATACCCCAGGCACCACCTTCGCCGGCTGTTTCCATAACGGAAATGGGTGAATTGATGGCAGCTGCCAGTATTCTCTGGCCTACTCCTTTGGTTTTGAAGAGTCCTCCGTGACCGGTGATTCTGTCTACTCTGATTTTCTCTTCATTGAAAAGGATGTCGTTGCCGATTTTGAGAACTCCCACTGAAGCATACAGATGGGTGCGCATGAAGTTGGCAAGGTTGAACTTGTCGTTTGCCGAACGTACAAACAGTGGACGTCCGTCTGCCAGTCCCGTTATAGGTTCGCCTGATATGTAGTTGTATGAGATGAGGCCTCCGCAGTCTGCATTGCCTGTCAGGGCGTGGTTATAGAGCTTTCCGTAGATTTCGTCCATATCTACGGGGATACCCATCAGTTCCTGGTATTCTTTGAAAATATTGATCCAGGCATTGAGGTCGGAAGTGCAATTGTTGCAATGCACCATAGCTACGAGGCTTCCGTCGGGGGTGGTTACCATGTCAATCATTTCGTAGGGCTTGGACAATTCTTTCTCCAATACAATCATTGAGAAAGAGGAGGTGCCTGCCGATACGTTTCCAGTGCGCTGCTTTACGGCGTTGGTGGCAACCATGCCGGTTCCTGCGTCACCCTCGGGCGGACAGACGGGAATTCCTGCTTTCAGATGTCCCGATACGTCGAGGCGACTGGCTCCTTCGGGAGTAAGGAAGCCTGCGTTTTCACCGGCCGACAATACCTTCGGCAGAATATCTCGAAGCCTCCAGTCGTATCCTTTCGGAGCAATAAGTCTGTCGAACTTATCCACCATTTCAGAAGAATAGTTTTTGGTGATGGGATCGATGGGGAGCATACCGGAGGCATCTCCTATGCCCAGTACCTTTTGACCGGTTATTTGCCAGTGGACAAAACCTGCAAGGGTGGTCAGGTAATTGATGGATGGAACGTGTTCTTCATTATCGAGGATGGCTTGGTAGAGGTGGGAAATGCTCCAACGCAGAGGGATGTTGTAGACAAATAGTTCGGATAGGGCTGCGGCAGCCTGGCCGGTATTGGTATTTCTCCAGGTACGGAAGGGCACAAGGATTTCTTCTTTTTCGTTGAATGCCATATAGCCGTGCATCATGGCACTGACACCGATGGCTGCCAGGGTTTCTATCTCTGTATCGTAAAGGCTCTTTACATTAGCACGAAGGTCTGCGTAGCAATCCTGCAACCCATACCAGACAGCTTCGACGCTATATGTCCACAGTCCGTCGACTAACTGATTCTCCCAAGTATGGCTTCCCTGGGCGATGGGTTTGTTTTCCTGGTCAATCAAAACCGCCTTGATTCGTGTGGAACCGAGTTCTATGCCAAGGATGGCCTTACCTGCCTCAATGGTTGATTTTGCATCTAATTTCATGGTATTAATGATAATTTACGGATTTATAGTACGATTATAAACAACGGATTACTAATTGCAAACTACTAGTTACGTTTGTGGTACGTGTAATTAGTAGTCCGCAATCGGTAATCCGTAATGATTATCAGCAAAGTGCCTTGTTCAGCATATAGTAGACTTCATTCATGCGCAGTTCTTTTTTGAACTCGCTGATGGTGGTATTTTCATCGATGACTACCATTTCGATGCCGGCCATTTCGGCAAAGTCTTCCCAATATTCCACCGTCAGGTCGTAGGAGAAGCTGGTATGATGTGTACCTCCGGCCAGAATCCAGGCTGCAGCGCCCACCTCGAGGTTGGGCATTGGAATCCACAGTGCGCTGGCAACGGGCAACTTGGGCAGAGGCTTGCTCTTGATGCATTCTACTTTGTTCACAATGAGGCGGAAGCGATTGCCCAGGTCTACGATGGTAGCGGCTACACCTTCACCTTGCTTGCTGGTAAATACCAGGCGGGCTGTTTCGCTGTCGATACCGATGCTCAGACGGTGCACTTCCAGTTTCGGCTTCTGTTCGGCAATCAGTGGACAGACTTCCAACATGTGTGCCTGCAGGATGGCGCTCTTTTCTCCGTCGAAGTTCAGCGTATAGTCTTCGAGGAAGGAGCACCCCTTCGGCATGCCTTGACTCATCACCCAAGTGGTACGGTATAGTGCCGCAGTTTTCCAGTCGCCTTCGGCACCGAAGCCGTAACCTTCTGCCATCAGTCGCTGTGAGGCCAGTCCGGGGATTTGGTCAAAGTCGCCCAAATCGTTGAAGTTGGTGGTGAAGCCTTTGGCACCCGTGTCTTTCAGCACGCGGCGAATGGCGATTTCGGCCTTGGCGGAGTTCCATACTTTGGTGTAGGCTTCCGTACGTGCGTCTTCCAGTTCGGGAGCGTGGTCGTAGAGCTTGAAGTATTCTGCTACGAGTGCCTTCACGTCCTCGTCGCTGACAGCATTGTAGTATGTCATCACATCATTGATGGGATAGTAGTCCACATGATAGCCCAATACTTGTTCGGCACTGACCTTGTCACCGTCTGTCACAGCCACGTTGTTCATCTGGTCGCCGAAGCGGATGATGAGCATATCCTGCGCATCAGCCCATGCGGCAGCTACGCGCATCCATGCGGCAATCTGGTTTTGGGCTTTTTCGTCCTGCCAGTGGCCTACTACCACTTTGCGGTTCTTTCGCATACGTGTCACGATGTGTCCAAATTCGCGGTCGCCGTGAGCCGATTGGTTTAGGTTCATAAAATCCATGTCCATCGTCTCCCAGGGAATTTCCTTGTTGAACTGTGTATGGAAGTGTAGTAATGGCTTCTTCAGTTCCTGCAAACCGTGAATCCACATTTTGGCAGGAGAGAAGGTGTGCATCCAGGTGATGACTCCGATACACTTATCGTCGTTGTTGGCGGCTTTGAAGGTAGCGGTTACTTCTTTGGATGAATTGACCGTACCTTTATATACTACCTTTACGGGCAGTTTCCCGGAATCATTCAGACCTTTCACCATTTCATTACTATGTGCGTCTACTGCGATAACTGCGTCACCTCCGTACAAGAGCTGTGCTCCGGTTACGAACCATACTTCATATTGTTCAAATGTGTTCATACAATTTATTTTTATAGTTTATATTTAAAGAATGATAGTTATTTCTGTCCATAATAAGCGTTAGGACCGTGCTTGCGGCTGAAATGTTTTTCTATCAGCAGCGGATTCATGGTCAGATTGGGGTTCACGGCATAGGCTATACTTGCCATTTTTGCCACCTGCTCCATCACTACGGCATTATGTACCGCTTCGTGTGCGTCTTTTCCCCACGAGAAAGGACCGTGGTTCTTTACCAATACTCCGGGAGTATGTACCGGGTTCAGCCCCTCAAAGCGTTTTACGATGACATTTCCCGTTTCCAGTTCATACGCTCCTTCCACTTCCTCCTTCGTCATGTCTGCTGTGCAGGGTATGGCGTCGTGGAAGTAATCGGCATGTGTTGTCCCGATATTCGGTATGTCACATCCGGCTTGTGCCCAGGCTGTGGCGTAAGTAGAGTGCGTGTGCACCACACCGCCGATTTCGGGGAATGCTTTATAGAGAACCAGGTGGGTCGGCGTGTCTGAAGAGGGCTTTAACCGTCCTTCCACGACCTTGCCGTCAAGATTCACTACCACCATATCCTCTGCTTTCATTTCATCGTAACTCACCCCACTGGGCTTGATGACTACCAGACCAGATTCGCGGTCAATGCCCGATACATTGCCCCATGTGAAGATAACCAATCCGTGCTTCACCAGTTCAAGGTTAGCATGGAATACTTTGTCTTTCAGTGCTTCCAGCATATTATTTAAATTACTAATTACAAGTTGTTGAATATTAGGTTCTCAGAGCTTAAATTTCGGAGCTTTGCGGTATGCCTTCTCATTAAACTGATATAAAGCAGCTCCACGTTTGGACCCCGTTTTGTCTATTTTGTCAGTTTTTTCTATATAGTCCATTTCTGCTATGCGTTTTCGGAAGTTCCGTTTGTCAATGCTCTCGCCGTATATAGCTTCGTATAAGCTTTGCAGTTGTGACAGCGTGAACAGTTTAGGTAGTAGATTAAAGCCGATTGGTTCGGTGGACGCTTTTTGTTGCATCAACTTCCGAGCTTTCTCCACCATTTGCGGATGATCAAAGATTAGCGCTGGTAGTTCATTGATATTTACCCAGAAAGCATTGTGTTGCTGTACGGATTCTTTGTCGTATTCGTTGATGTTGATGAGCGCATAGTAAACAATGGAGACTACGCGTTCTCCTGGGTCACGATCTATGGCTCCGAAAGCTTGGACTTGTTCCATATATACATCTTCCAGTCCGGTTAGTTCATTCAGGACTCGTTTGGCTGCATCATCCACGCTTTCGTCTTCCTGCACGAATCCACCCATCAGCGACCATTCGCCCATTGCCGGTTCGAAGTTACGCTTCAGCAACAGCAGGTTCAATTCTCCTTCATTGAAACCGAAAATAATGCAGTCGATACCTACATAAAGTTTTGGATTTGAACTATAGTAATTACTCATATCTTAATTTTTGTTTAAGGGGTATGCTGCATGGATATATATCATAGCAACATACCGATTTACCAGAAATACCAATAAAAAGCAGCAGTAATACCCAGGATGATAAGGGTATGAATGATATCCCATTTATTCCAACTCGCACGTGTAGCTGCTTTTTGTTCAGGAGTTGAAGTTCCGAATACCAGCCCTTGAATCTTTTCAGCGCTTGGGGCAGCTGTAAACATGCTGACTGCGATAACCACTACGATGCAGAACAAGAACATCCATCCGCAGAAAAACAGCCAGTTCATATCATAGAACAGATACTTGAAGGTACTGCTTGACACATCTCCTACATTGCTGTAATATACTTTTGCCCCCAGACGGGTTAAACCGATAATCATTCCGGCAATCAGTCCCCACATACCGCCTTGTGCAGAGGTGCGTTTCCAGCAGATCCCCAAGAGGAAGGCTGCGGCAATGCCTGGTGCTAATACAGATTGTACATCTTGTAAGTAGGTGTAAAGTACATCGCCTACACTGCGCATAATGGGAATCCAGAGTATACCCAATATCACAATCGCAACAGTTGCCATCTGTCCAATTCCTACCAACTTTTTCTCAGAAGTGTTCGGCTTGAAACGTTTGTAGAAGTCAATGGTGAAAAGCATAGCAGATGAGTTGAACAAAGATGCGAGAGAACTCATCAATGCTGCAAGAATACCGCAAACAACCAAACCTTTGACTCCTGCAGGAAGCAATTTTGCTACTAGAGTTGGGAAAGCAGCATCTGCATTGGCATTTCCGTTTGCCAGCATAGGTAGAAAACCTTCTCCCCCGGTTCCGAGATATTTTTGGTGTAATGCGAAAGCAATCATGCCTGGGATAAGGAATAAGAATACGGGCAATAATTTCAAGTAAGCTCCGAAGATGGTACCGCGCCGTGCTTCCTTTTCATTCTTTCCGGAAAGTACGCGTTGCACGATGAACTGGTCTGTACACCAATACCAGAATCCGATAATGGCTGAACCAATCAGTGCACCCAACCAAGGGAAGTTAGGGTCGTTATTACTGCGTATAAGTTCTGTCATTGTGTTGCCATAATCGTTCACTGTGACTGCACCGCAGATTCTCATCATCTCATCCCAGCCTCCCAATTCTTTGAAGCCGAGTACAAGGATTATCAGTGAACCTAACAGCAAGATGGGGGTCTGCAGGATGGAGGTATAAAGTACCGACTTCATTCCTCCGAAGATTGTGTAGAGCGCAGTCAGTATAACCAGACCGATGGCGGCAATCCAAAAGAAGTCGATTCCCCAAAGTTCTTTTATACCGAATACTTGTTGGAATACCAATCCTCCTGCATAAACCGTCACGGCAACTTTTGTCAGTACATAGCTGATTAAAGATATTACAGACAATATTGTACGTGATTGTGGATTATAGCGGCGTTCTAGGAATTCAGGCATTGTGAATACCATACTTCGCGAATAGAACGGTACGAATACCCAACCTAAGATAAGGATCATCCAGCCTTGTATTTCCCAATGTGCCATCGCCATACCGCTGGAAGCACCGGCACCGGCTAATCCGATTAAGTGTTCCGAACCGATGTTGGATGCAAAGATAGATGCACCGATAGCGAGCCATGTGGCATCACGACCACCTAAAAAATAGTCTGCTGAGTCATTCTGTTTCTGTTTGACAACCCAGACAATAATTCCAATTAAAGCCAGGAAAAAGATTCCAATGACTAACCAATCTAATGTTTCCACGATAATAAATGATTTATAAGGTTATTGTTATTTTTCTACGGAAAATTTGAAAACACATTCACTGTTGTAAATTTGTCCGGGTTCCAGTACGACAGAAGGCCATTGGGATTTGTTGGGGCTATCCGGATAATGTTGTGTCTCGAGGCATACGGAAGCGCGTTGGTTGTAAGTAATGCCTTTTTTACCTTTTACGGTGCCGTCCAGGAAATTCCCGGTATATACTTGTATACCTGGCTCATTGGTATAAACTTCCAGGGTGATGCCGCTTATAGGCGATGTCAGTTTGGCTGCCACTTGGGATAGGTCACCTTTAGTATTCAGTACCCAATTGTGGTCATATCCGTTTCCATTCTTTATTTGTTCAAAGTCCGTCCGGTTGATGTCTTGTGCCACACTCTTGGGAGTGGTAAAGTCCATTGGTGTTTCTTTGACGGAGATGATGTCACCCGTTGTCATGAAAGTACTGTCTACCGGAGTATAGTTGTCTGCATTGATGTATAAGATGTGGTCTGTTGCTGCCTTTGAAGGATCACCTGATAAATTGAAATAAGAATGGTTAGTCATATTGATAACCGTCTTTTGGTCTGTTGTTGCACTGTATTTTATATCAATGGCATTGTCATCCGTTAACTTGAAAAGTACTTTTGCCGTAACATTACCCGGGAAATTCTCGTCTCCATCCGGTGAAATGCGGGTGAGCTCCAGAGTTGTGCTGTCAATGGGATTGGCACTGTATACTTGGTATTGCCATCCTTTGGGGCCACCGTGCAGGCAATGTCCGAAATTGTTCTGTGGTAACTGTATGGTATCTCCGTCAAGAACGATTTTCCCTTGGTTAATCCGGTTGGCGTAGCGTCCGATAGAAGCACCAAAGTCACTTGGAATGTTGATGTAATCGGCAATGCTGTCAAAGCCCAATACTACATCCTGCATAACTCCATTTTTGTCGGGTACCATAATGGATACAATACGTCCTCCAAAGTTTGTGATGCATACTTCCATGCCCGCTTTATTCTTCAGCGTATAAAGCTGTGTCTGGGCGTCATTGACTGTTGTTTGGAATTTTACTGGATCAAGACCGGACAGCGTAAGCGTTGTTTCTGTCTTTTGATTGCACGCAGTTAGCATCATTGCGGCAATTCCTGCAAGTAGAACATGTCTTTTCATGGTTTTGTATTTAATGTAAATGAGATGATTATCTTTCTTTGGGTGTAAAAGTAACACTTTTCTTTAGTGTAGGCTGTACACTTTTATATGTTATGCAACATAAGTGTCAAGAAACATATCTGTGCCAACTGGCTGTACAGATAGATGTGTTCGGAATAAACTTCTCGGATGATTTTGTTTTTAGAGTGGAAAACGGTGGAATAGGGGAGAAGAAAAAGGCGCTTCCCTGCAAAGGGAAACGCCTTTTATTTGAATGCTGATGTCTATTATTCTAATCTGCGGGCACCGTCGCTGATGACTACATCATATACTTTTGGGCTTCTGCCGAACTTCTTCTTGAATTCATCTTTTGCTTTTTCGATGAATGTACTGTACAATTCATCCTTTACCAGATTGATTGTACATCCACCGAATCCACCGCCCATGACACGTGAACCGGTAACTCCACAATCGAATGCAAGGTCATTCAGAAAATCGAGTTCTTCGCAGCTTACTTCATACAACTTACTCATGCCATGATGTGTTTCATACATCTTTTGGCCTACAGTTTCATAATCGCCTTTCTCCAGGGCGTCGCAAACGTCGAGTACGCGTTGAATCTCTTCGATGACATATTCTGCACGCATATAGTCTTCTGCGCTGATGTCGGCTTTGGCTTCTTCCAGCATGCCCATGGTAACGTCACGCAGGAATTCTACGTGTGGATGCTTCTTCTGAACAGCGGCAACAGCAGCTTCGCAGCTTTGACGACGTTTGTTGTATGCTGAAGATGCAAGTTCGTGTTTCACTACAGAATCTACAAGAACCAGACGATAGCCTTGCGGGTCGAATGGGAAATACTGATATTCCAGTGAACGGCAATCCAGGCGGATGAGGCTTCCTTTCTTTCCGAATACAGAAGCAAATTGGTCCATGATACCACAGTTTACGCCACAATAGTTGTGTTCTGTAGATTGTCCCACTTTTGCCAATTCAAATTTGTCTATCTTGTTGTCACCGAACAAGTCGTTCAAAGCATAGGCATAGGTACTTTCCAAAGCTGCTGACGATGACATTCCTGCACCCAGAGGCACATCGCCTGCAAAAGCGGTATTGAAACCTTTTACATCTACACCGCGTTTCATCATTTCCCGGCACACGCCAAAGATATATCTTGCCCAGCTTGCGCGGGGTGCATCTTCTTCATTCAAGCCAAATTCCACATAATCTTTCAGGTCGATGGAATAAGCTTTTACTGTGTTTGTGCCGTTGGGCTTTATTTCTGCAATCATTCCCTTATCGATTGCTCCGGGGAATACAAAACCACCGTTATAGTCTGTATGCTCACCGATAAGGTTGATGCGACCCGGAGAAGCATAAACAGCTCCCGTTGTTCCGTCAAAGTGCTTGATGAAACGGCTTCTTACGTATTCTATATCCATGATATTTATATTTTATAAGGTGAATAAATAAATTACCTATATTTTCTTGTTAATCGACCTTGATGTCCTTATTGACATTTTTGCAGCCTACCAAACCGTAGAACAACAGATAGCCAAGGGCTGCGATGATAACCCAGTAACTCGGCATGAAACCTGCAATGTCGGCCACCAAACCTTGGATAACGGGCAAGATGCCGCCGCCGCATACCAATACCATGAACAGACCGGAAGCCGCTGCCAGATATTTACCCAATCCTTCTACGGCCAAATTAAAGATACCACCCCACATGATGGAAGTACACAGACCTACCAGTACCAGATACATTGCATTGATGGGTACTTCTGCAAATCCGAAAGAGAGACCTCCCGTAGCACTTTGTTGGAGTACCGGCAGATTGACAAGCGAACCGGTAGATGAGAAGATGGCAAGGAATACCAAAAGTAAGCCTAATGCGGAAGTAAAGGTAAGCATTGCCTTACTGGAGATTTTTGCACCCAATGAAGCGCCGGCCAGACGTCCAATCAGCATGAGGAACCAATATGTACCTACAACAAAACCGGAAATGGTGGAAGAAATGCCTGCTCCTCCCTTTTCAATCGGATCGGTCAAGAACAAGTTCAGAGTACCCGGTACACCAACTTCGACACCTACATATACAAAGATCGCTATAGCTCCCAAAATGAAGTGGCGGAATTTTAAAGCGCCTGACATCAACTTACCGATAGGTTCTGTTGAAGTTGCAGCATTGGGTTCCGGTATGGGCACAATCAAAAGAACGAAGAACGCGATGGCAAATACAGCCATTGCTGTGTACATTACAGGGAATATCTGAGAGATAGTAGCTTTTTCAATGGAACCGGCAATCAGGATACCTACGAACATCGGAGTAATGGTGGCCATTACGGAGTTGAAAGAACCACCCACTTGGATAAGCTGGTTTCCTTTGTTACCTTCGCCGCCGAGCTTGTTCAGCATCGGGTTGACTACCGTATTAAGCAAACACATGGAGAAACCGGCGATGAAAGCGCCAATCAAATATACGGCAAAAGCCATATCAGGGCTTGAATGACCTGATAAATATTGGATACCTACACCGATAAAGCCTACAGCTACTGCTATCAATGCCGTTTTTTTATACCCTACCCGTTGTAGTAAGATGCCGCTTGGTATTCCCATCACTGCATATGCAATAAAGTTACCAAAGTTACCCAACATCCCTAAAGCGTTGGATACTGAAAACTGATTTTTCAGTACGATTCCCATAGGGGCAGCAAGGTTGGTAACAAATGAAATCATACCAAAAAGGAAGATCATCGTGATAATTGCGATGAGTTTACCATTCTGTTTTTGTTGTGTCATGGTTTTGTAAAATTAATAAGTTTATAAATTGGATTAGTTATTTCATTCTTGTACACCAAACTTGTAGATTGTCACTTGCTGGTACTCATCACCCGGTAGCAATACTGCCGACGGAAAATGGGACTTGTTGGGCGTATCGGGAAAACACTGGGCCTCAAAGCAGACTGCACTTCTTGCAGGGAAAGTGGCTCCATGGGCACCTTCAAAGCCCCCGAGCCAGTTTCCTGTGTAGAGCTGGACGCCATTTTCAGTGGTATATACTTCCATCGTTCGCCCGCTGTTGGGCTCTATGCAGGTGGCTGCAAGGCTCAGCTCTCCACTTTCAGTCTTGTTCAGTACATAGCAATGGTCATATCCTGCGCCATTCACAATTTGTGTATGTTTCTCATCAATTCGTTCACCAAGAGTATGGGGAGTACGGAAATCCATAGGAGTACCTTCTACCTTCAATATCTCTCCGGTAGGAATGGATACTTCATCGATGGGTACATAAAAATCTGCGTTGATGGTAACGATATTGTTTAAGACTGTAGGGGAGGGATTGGCTATACCGGCAAGATTGAAGAAACCGTGATTGGTCAGATTGACGATGGTGGCTTTATCGGTAGTAGCCCGGTATTCGATGACCAGAGCATTGGTCTCATCCTCCAGGCGATAAGTCATTTCTACTTCGAGATTTCCGGGGAAGCCCTCTTCGCCGTCAGCGGATGTGTAGTTGAAGATGACTGTTGATGGCTCTGGCTGGACAGCATCCCATACACGGGTATGAAAACCAGTCGGACCACCATGCAGTGAGTTGGGACCATTGTTGATTGCCAATTGGTGCTCTTCGCCGTATAAAGTAAACTTTCCTTTAGCTATCCGGTTACCGTAGCGTCCGATGGTAGTGTTTAGAAAAGGTTCCGGGCTGTTGATTACATGTTCAATACTGTCGTGTCCTAATACAACATTGGCATATTTGCCATTTTTGTCGGGTACCATGATGGAAAGTATTGCACAGCCGTAATTAGTAACTGCAACTTCCATTCCCTGGGCATTCTTCAGGATAAACAAATCTGTCTTTTTGTTATTTATATCCTTTTGAAAGTCTTTTTGGTTCAAACCGGACAAATTACTTTCTGTTGGAGTAGTGTTTATCATATCCATGGTATTAATTAAATTTCTTGCAAATAAAAAGAAATTCTTTTGTTCCCCCAAGTAATTGGAAGGAAATGTGGAGAACATTTTAGGAAAGTTTAGCGTTTAACAAATGGAATACAAATTGATATTTTTTGTATGTTTGCCCCCGGAATCTAAAAAAATCACATCATTAACAGAAAGTTCTAATAAAAACAACGAATGTATCCTCTAAAATTTGAGCCTATTCTGAAGCAGACGCTTTGGGGAGGCGACAAGATTATTCCATTCAAACATTTGAATGATACCCTTGCCAATGTAGGCGAGAGTTGGGAAGTGTCGGCAGTAGAAGGCAGTGAGTCTATAGTGGCCAATGGTACTGACAAAGGATTAACGCTGCCGGATATGGTCAGAAAATATAAGGAAGACCTGGTAGGAGAAGCCAACTATGCACGTTTCGGAAATAAGTTCCCTTTGTTGATAAAGTTTATTGATGCCAAGTTGGACTTGTCGATTCAGGTACACCCGGGTGACGAGTTGGCTAAGAAACGTCATAACAGTTTTGGTAAAAATGAAATGTGGTATGTTATTGCTGCTGACCAGGGTGCCAAGCTGATTTCCGGTTTTGCAGAGCAGATTACTCCGAAAGAATATAAGGAACGAGTGTATAATGGTACGTTTGCGGATGTTCTGCAGACTTGCGCCATTAAACCGGGCGATGTGTTTTATGTGCCTGCAGGTCGGGTACATGGAATCGGTGCGGGAGCTTTTGTAGCAGAAATACAGCAAACGTCGGATATCACTTACCGTATTTTTGATTACAATCGTAAGGATAAGGATGGTAAATCAAGAGAACTGCATACAAGCCAGGCCATTGATGCCATTAATTTTGCAGATGTGCAGGACGATTTTCGTACGGAGTACGAGCAGGTGCAGAATGAACCGGTAGAAATGGTGGCAAGCCCGTATTTCACGACTTCCATCTATGACATGACGGAAGAAATCACTTGTGACTATTCTGAACTGGATTCTTTTGTTATTTTTATTTGTGTGGAGGGTTCTTGCCGTATTATTGATAATGAGAAGAATGAAGTTTCCGTACAAGCGGGCGAAACAATCCTGCTGCCAGCTGCAACCCAAGAAGTGACGATTGTGCCTGAAGGAGCAGTGAAGTTGCTTGAGACGTACGTATAAAAGTGCTCAGACTATATCGGATAAAAAAGAGGGGATGACTGTTATGGCCATCCCCTCTTTTTTTATCCGATATTCTATCTCTTTCTTCCAAATATTTTTCTGAATTTCTTCATTACCTTTACCCCCAATACTATACCGTCAAAAACAGCCATACCCGTGTTGAATGCTCTCATCATGGCATTTGCCTTGTTGGTAGCTGGTTCCAGCGGAGCAAAAATTTCTTGTGTAAGCCCAGTCATGATTTCTTTCTGGAGTCGTATTTCTTGTAGCAGCATGGCTTTTTTCTGGGCGATGCTTTCTAAAGTGACGGGAGTCGTATTGGTCGTATTATCCATGAATATTTCGAATTAATTGTCTAAGAATAATTCTGCGATAAGTTTTACTGTCGGATCAATAATGAGCTTTTTGCGGAATAGGACAAGCAGAACGATGAGTAGGATATGGAAGCACGTGATAAGTGCAAAACTCATCATTAGCCCGCCTACCAGCGGAGCTAAGATATAGACCAGCGTAAACGACAGATGAAACAGAACCACTACGCCGAGTATGACGACCAATAGCACCAATAAAAGTGTAGAAAGCAGTTTGGATAGTTTTTCGGTGACTTCCAGTTTGGTATATTCTTTTTGCAGCTCCAGGTATTTCTTGAATTCAATGAAGAGCTGCTGCATATTTTCTATACTTTTGTCGTCTGCAAACATAGTGGTTCTGTTTTTTACCTTATTCCGTTACCTCACCTTTGATTTCCGCAGCAATTTCATCTACCAAGTCTTCCATTTCGCTTCGGTTCAGACGAATCCCTTTCTTACGGAGAATTTCTGCGATTTTGTTACGGGTGTCTTCTCCTTTTTCAGGAGCAAATAAGATACCGAGGGCTGCACCTACTGCGGCGCCACCCAGGAAAGCTGCTAAAACATTTAATCCTTTCATAATGATATTCCTTTCTTTTTTGAGGTTCGTACGACAAAACTAACAAATTTTTTTGAAACTTTGTTCGGAATATCAGTTTTTTTATGATTGTCTTTATCTTCCAACTCCTTTTGGGGTGTTGTTTTGCGAGGTTTGCTTTTTTCTTCTCCAAAAGTCTCCATTCGTACGGCTCCCGCGATAGATTTTGTTTTCCTTGGTTTTGGCCTTAATTTCTTCAGTCTTGATTTTCTGGGCTTTTAAACCATCGGCGGTGACAAAAGGGTGTTCTTTTATTACTGGGATACTTTTCCCTATCAATTTTTGGATATCTTTCAGGTAAGGCAGTTCTTCCGATTCGCAAAAGGAGAGGGCAATACCGTCGTGGCCGGCACGTCCGGTTCGTCCGATACGGTGCACGTATGTTTCCGGAATGTTGGGCAACTCATAGTTGATGACGTGTGATAGTTGGTCCACGTCGATACCTCGTGCTGCAATATCGGTTGCTATCAGTACACGCAGTTCATGGTTCTTAAAGCCGGTCAGTGCTCGCTGTCGGGCATTCTGCGACTTGTTTCCATGTATGGCTTCGGCTCTTATTCCGGACTTACTAAGGGTACGTGCAAGTTTGTCTGCTCCATATTTAGTTCTGGTGAAGATAAGTACGGACTTGATAGCCGGATTCTTCAGCAGATGAATCAGTAAGTCTTTTTTCTCTTTTTTCTCAACGAAATAGACTGATTGGGAGATTGTGTCAACCGTAGACGATGCAGGGGTGACTTCCACTTTCTCGGGGTGCGTCAGCATGGAGTTTGCCAAGGTCTCTATTTCCGGAGGCATTGTGGCCGAGAAGAAGAGAGTCTGCCGTTTTGCGGGCAACAACTTTAATATGCGTCGGATATCATGTATGAATCCCATGTCTAGCATCCGGTCCGCTTCGTCCAATACGAAGAACTCGAGCGCTTTTAGGTTAATGAAACCTTGGTTGACCAGGTCTTGCAGTCGTCCGGGAGTTGCAATCAGTATTTGTACTCCACGTTTCAGTTCGTCTGTCTGTGGCTTTTGTCCTACACCGCCGAAGATGACGGCATGTCTCAATCCGGTATACTTACCATATGCACTGAAGCATTCTCCTATCTGTATGGCCAACTCGCGGGTCGGCGTCAGAATGAGTGCTTTGATACTTTTGCGGTTATCCGTTTTATATAACTTTTGCAAGATAGGGATGGAAAATGCGGCGGTTTTGCCTGTTCCGGTTTGAGCACATCCTAATAAGTCTTTTCCTTGAAGTAATATAGGGATCGATTTTTCCTGGATTGGGGTAGGGGTGGAATACCCCTCTTCTTGAAGAGCCTTCAATATAGGTTCTATCAAATTCAAATTTTCAAATGTCATGTAATCAATTAAGTGAGCCTCATGCTCTGTTTATATTTGGCAAATATACGTCAAGTCTTCCGGGAAATCTCTTTTTATGGAGGGGTTTAATTATATTTAACTAAGGATGCTGAGGTATAATCGCATGTTATGGTGTACTTTTGTTCCATATTTAGATAGTGGCATGGAAAAATGATGAAATTGCATTTAAAATATCTTTGGATTGTATTGGTGGCTTGTACTTTGACCGCTTGCATGAATGGTGGGGGGGACTTGGCCGGTAAGTGGCAGTTGCGTCAGTATCAATATGCCGACGGTACATCAGAGAAGGTGGACAGTGTATTCTATAATTTTCAAAAAGGAAGTTTTTCTGCCATATGTTTGTTGAAAGATGGAGGGTTGACTACGTTTTTTGGAAATTATTCTTTGAAAGGTGCTGAAATTTCCATTATTTTGTTGCCTGAAAGCGTTAACGATAAAAATTATGATACTTATTTCGGGTGGCCGGAAGGAAAATGTACCTTTAAAGTAGAAGATTTGTCCTACTCTTCATTGCGTTTGGAATATGAGGGCACGAAATCTATTTTTCGAAAATTTTGAGATAAAGAATAAGAATAGACGATTTTACTAATAAAAACAATAGAAAAGATGAAAAAATTAGCCGTATTGGGAATGGGAGTATGCATAGCTCTGGCATTCTCTTCTTGTAAATCAAGTGAAAGTGCTTATAAGAAAGCATATGAAAAGGCAAAACAGCAGGAATTGGCCGAGCCGCAAACAACTGCCCCTGCTGAAGAGGTGGCTCCAGTGGTTACCGCTCCAGTAGAAGTAAAGGTGGTGGAAAGTGCACCTGCCGGCATGCGTCAGGAAAAGGTGACTGTGGTATCAGGTGGTACCAGCTTGAAAACCTTTAGTGTAGTTTGCGGAGCTTATAGCGTGAAAGCTAATGCGGAAGGTGTGAAGCAGGCATTGGTGAATGAAGGCTATACTGCAATGGTGGTTTACAATGCAGAAAGAAACCTGTATCGTGTAGTTATCGGTACATTCGATGACAGAGCATCCGCCGAGAATCTGCGCGACTCTTTCAAAGCTAAACATCCTTCGAATGATGACTTCCAGAAGGCATGGTTGCTGTATAGCGTCAATTAATAGAATTCTTTTTGGTAATTCATAACAGAAAGGAATGTATGTTTCCTTTCAAGATGAGGCAGTAACTGCGAAGTTACTGCCTTTTTCATGATATGCCGAAAGAATGTGAAGGCTGGCGCTGTCGCGTGTTTGGTTTGGCAAAACAAAGTGTTTTCTTTAACAGAACAGTTTGTTTCATTAAAGAGAACACTTTGTTTCTCTTAACAGAACATCTCGTTCTATCGCATAAAAACAAAATGTTTTTATATACTGAAACAACTTGTTTTTAAAGGTTGAAACAAAGTGTTCAGTACTGTGAACTAACGGACTAATTGAGAAAAGACCCAGATAAACTCATGTTGTCACAGTCTCTTTAGTTCCTCTTCCTTCGTGAATATTTCACTCTATTTCTCTGCCCCGGATTGATTTTCATGATTGTGAAAAGTGCTTATAATATTCTCTCTTTCGTTTAAAAGAAGTTATAAAACCGGAGGTGGAAACTTTCGGACCTAAAAAAGTTTTTAATTTTGTGCCTTATCTTTGAGAAGAATATAGTATGGAACAACAATATATACTGAATGCGATTGATGCCGCTTTGCAGGCTGGCGAGAAAATTCTCTCCATTTACGATAATCCGGCATCGGATTTTCAGGTAGAAAAAAAAGCGGATAATTCTCCTCTTACTATTGCCGACCGTAAGGCTCATGAAACTATCTGCCGTTTTTTGGCTGATACACCTTTCCCTCTGCTAAGCGAGGAAGGCAAACATTTGCCTTTTTCGGAACGACGGAGTTGGGAAACTTTATGGATTGTAGACCCTTTGGACGGTACGAAGGAGTTCATCAAGAGGAACGGTGAGTTCACAGTGAATATAGCTTTGGTGCATCACTCAGTACCGGTAATGGGAGTCATTTATGTGCCGGTAAAAAAGGAGCTCTATTTTGGAGTGCATGATTCGGGTGCTTATAAGCTATCCGGTATTACTGCACGTGATGGAATGTCGTGGGATGAACTGCTTGCGAAAGCTGTCCGGCTGCCGGAAACAAGCGTGCACGAACGGTTTGTAATTGTGGCTTCCCGTTCGCATCTGACGCCCGAGACAGAAGATTATATCGAGAAAATGAAATGCAGCCATGCGGAAGTTGAGCTTATATCAAGTGGAAGTTCCATCAAGATTTGTCTGGTAGCTGAAGGCAAGGCTGATGTATATCCTCGTTTTGCCCCTACGATGGAATGGGATACGGCGGCTGGGCATGCTATTGCACATGCTGCCGGAATGGAAATTTATCAGGCGGGGAAGGAAGAACCTTTGCAATATAATAAGGAGGATTTGCTGAATCCGTGGTTTATCGTAGAACCCAAGCATACCGAAATAAAATAACGACTTTATGACATTTGAGATATTGTTTGTGCTGCTGGCATTGTTGGGCATGGTGATTGCCTTGGTTCTGGATAAAATGCGTCCGGGCATGGTGCTCTTTTCTGTCGTAGTATTGTTCTTGTGTGCAGGTATCCTCACTCCTAAGGAGATGCTGGAAGGGTTCAGTAATAAGGGGATGATGACTGTTGCCATGCTGTTTTTGGTCAGTGAAGGCATCAGGCAGTCGGGTGCTTTGGGGCAAGTAATCAAGAAGCTGCTTCCCCAAGGTAAGACTACGGTCTTTAAAGCGCAGTTCCGTATGTTGCCCACCATTGCTTTTATTTCAGCTTTTCTAAACAATACTCCGGTGGTTGTTATCTTTGCTCCCATTATCAAGCGTTGGGCCGAATCTGTAAAATTGCCTGCTACCAAGTTCCTTATACCCCTTTCTTATGTGACGATACTTGGCGGAATCTGCACCCTGATAGGGACGTCGACCAATCTGGTGGTGCATGGTATGATATTGGAAGCCGGATATGAAGGCTTTACTATGTTCGAGTTGGGTAAAGTGGGCATTTTCGTCGCGATTGCAGGCATCCTTTATCTGTTCGCTTTTTCCTCAAGGCTTTTGCCGGATGTTCGTACGGATGCGGTAAAGCTGGATGAGGAACCGGAGGAGCATGGAGATTTACATCGGGTGGAAGCTGTACTCGGCGCCCGTTTTCCCGGTATCAACAAGAAACTTGGTGATTTTAACTTCAAGCGGCATTATGGGGCCGAAGTGAAGGAGATTAAGCGTAGCGGTCAGAGCATTGTTGGAAATCTGGAAAATGAATATCTCCGCGAAGGGGATACGCTGGTGGTGATGGCTGATGACTCTTTTGTAAAGACCTGGGGGGAATCTTCGGTGTTCGTGTTGCTGGCCAATGGCAAGGATACGGAACCAGTGCCCGGAAAGGGAAAGCGCTGGTTTGCCTTGGCTTTGCTGATATTGATGATAGTGGGTGCAACGGTTGGTGAACTTCCGGTTGTCAAGGAAGCTTTTCCGGAAATCAAGTTGGATATGTTTTTCTTCGTTTCCATTACTACTATCATTATGGCCTGGACAAAGATATTTCCGGCCCGCAAGTATACCAAATATATATCTTGGGATATTCTGATAACGATTGCTTGTGCTTTTGCTATCAGCAAGGCGATGGTGAATTCCGGAGTGGCAGATGCTGTGGCGCGTTTCATTATAGGCATGAGCCATCATTATGGCCCCCACGTGTTGCTGGCTGCTGTGTTTATCATAACGAACTTGTTTACAGAACTGATTACGAACAATGCGGCCGCGGCACTCGCTTTCCCGTTGGCACTTTCCATCTCTTCACAGATGGGAGTCAGTCCGATACCTTTCTTCGTTGTAATTTGTATGGCGGCTTCCGCCAGCTTCTCCACTCCTATAGGGTATCAGACTAATTTGATTGTACAAGGTATCGGTAACTATAAGTTCACGGATTTTGTACGCATCGGGTTACCTTTGAATATCATTACTTTCCTGATATCCATTTTCTTGATTCCTTTAATTTGGCCATTTTAAAAAAAAGAAGAAATAATAACATATGGAAGAAAACAACCACATATATCCGATATTTGACAGAATGCTGATGCGGAAAGACAAAGAAGACTTGTTGAAGCAGCACAGCGTGATGATTTGGTTTACCGGCTTGAGCGGCTCCGGCAAAAGTACGATAGCCATTGCCTTGGAGCGCGAACTTCATAAAAGAGGATTGCTTTGCCGTATCCTGGATGGTGACAACATCCGCAGTGGCATCAACAATAATCTCGGTTTTACGGAGGCCGACCGTGTGGAGAATATCCGGCGTATAGCCGAAGTTTCCAAACTCTTTCTTGATACGGGTGTTATAACAATCGCGGCTTTTATCAGTCCTAATAACGATATTCGTGAAATGGCGGCTGATATTATCGGACAAGACGATTTTCTGGAAGTTTATGTCAGTACCCCGCTTGAAGAGTGTGAACGCCGTGACGTGAAGGGACTTTATGCCAAGGCACGTAAGGGAGAAATCAAGAATTTTACTGGTATTTCCGCGCCTTTTGAGGAGCCGGCTCATCCGGCTCTGACGTTGGACACCTCTGTTCTCAGCCTGGAAGAATCGGTCAATAAACTGTTGGAACTCATTTTACCAAGAATTCAGAAGAAATAAGATATAATGAAAGAAGAATATAAATTGAGCCATTTGAAGGAACTCGAAGCAGAGTCCATTCATATTATCCGTGAAGTGGCAGCGGAGTTTGAAAATCCGGTGATGCTGTATAGTATCGGCAAGGATTCTTCGGTTATGGTGCGCTTGGCCGAAAAGGCGTTTGCTCCCGGCAAAGTGCCGTTCCCGTTGATGCACATCGATTCCAAGTGGAAGTTTAAGGAGATGATACAGTTCCGTGACGAGTATGCCAAGAAGTATGGTTGGAACCTGATAGTGGAAAGCAATATGGAAGCTTTCAATGCAGGTGTCGGGCCTTTTACGCATGGCAGCAAGGTGCATACGGACTTGATGAAAACGCAGGCTTTGCTCCACGCATTGGATAAGTATAAGTTTGATGCGGCATTCGGTGGTGCTCGTCGCGACGAGGAGAAGTCACGTGCCAAAGAGCGTATTTTCTCTTTCCGCGACAAGTTCCATCAATGGGACCCCAAAAATCAGCGTCCCGAATTGTGGGATATTTATAATGCCCGGGTACATAAAGGAGAGAGTATCCGCGTATTTCCGTTAAGTAATTGGACGGAGCTGGACATCTGGCAATATATACGTTTGGAAAACATCCCTATTGTGCCGTTGTATTTTGCCAAGGAACGTCCTTGTGTGGAGATTGACGGAAATCTGATAATGGCGGATGACGACCGCTTGCCGGAACAGTACCGCGACCAGATAAAGATGCGTATGGTGCGTTTCCGTACGCTGGGTTGCTGGCCGTTGACCGGTGCTGTGGAAAGCGATGCCGATACCATCGAGAAGATTGTCGAGGAAATGATGACCACCACCAAGAGTGAACGGACGACCCGTGTCATTGACTTCGACCAAGACGCAAGCATGGAGCAGAAGAAGCGCGAGGGATACTTCTAAAGGAATTAAAAATTAAGAATTAAAAATTAAATCATTAAGGATGAACGATTCTACACTTGATATAAAGGCTTTTCTTGATAAGGATGAGCAGAAAGACTTGTTGCGCTTACTGACTGCCGGTTCTGTGGATGACGGAAAATCCACATTGATAGGCCGTCTGTTGTTCGACAGCAAGAAACTATATGAGGACCAGCTGGACGCACTGGAACGCGACAGCAAGCGCATGGGAAATGCCGGCGACCACATTGACTACGCCCTTTTGCTGGACGGCTTGAAGGCGGAGCGCGAACAAGGCATCACCATCGACGTGGCATACCGCTACTTCTCGACCAACAATCGTAAGTTTATCATTGCCGACACTCCGGGACACGAGCAATACACACGCAACATGATTACCGGGGGCTCTACAGCTAACTTGGCAATTATTCTGGTGGATGCACGTATGGGTGTCATTACGCAGACGCGCCGGCATACTTTCCTGGTGTCGTTGCTTGGCATCAAGCATGTGGTGCTTGCTGTCAATAAGATGGACCTGGTGGATTTCTCCGAAGAACGTTTTAATGAGATAGTCGATGAATATCGGACGTTTATAGCTCCATTGGGTATTCCTGACGTAAACTGCATTCCGCTGTCAGCTTTGGATGGCGACAATGTGGTGGAGAAATCGGAACGTACTCCTTGGTATGAGGGTATTTCACTTCTTGACTTTCTGGAGACGGTACATATTGACAACGACCATAATTTGAAGGATTTTCGTTTCCCGGTTCAATACGTCTTGCGCCCCAATCTCGATTTCCGTGGTTTTTGCGGTAAGGTGGCTTCGGGTATTATTCGTAAGGGAGATGAAGTGATGGCATTGCCTTCTGGTAAGAAGTCGCATATCAAGAGTATAGTTACATACGACGGCGAGTTGGATTACGCCTTTCCGCCCCAGTCCGTCACCCTGACTTTGGAGGACGAAATAGATGTGTCGAGAGGGGAAATGCTGGTACATCCGGATAACCTGCCCGTCATGGACCGCAATTTTGAAACGATGCTGGTTTGGATGGATGAAGAGCCGATGGATATCAACAAATCATTCTTCATCAAACAGACCACCAATATAAGCCGCACCCGCATCGACAGCATCAAGTATAAAGTGGATGTCAATACGATGGAGCATCTTTCCATTGACAACGGAAAGTTGAGCAAGGAAACATTGCCGATGCAGCTCAATCAGATTGCGCGCGTGGTGCTGACCACTGCCAAAGAGCTGTTCTTTGACCCTTATCAGAAGAATAAGGCTACCGGTTCGTTTATCTTGATAGACCCGATAACCAACAATACCAGTGCTGTAGGTATGATTATCGATAGGGTGGAGGATAAGGACATGCACTTAGCTGAGGACCTGCCTATACTGAATTTGCCTAAGCTGGGTATAGCTCCCGAACATTACGAAGCTATAGAAAAGGCTGTGAAAGAGCTGGAACGCCAGGGCGTGGCTGTACGGATAGAGCGCAGTACTTCTTTATAAGTATTGCAGTTCTCTCTCGGTATCACCGGAAGAAAACCATAACATATTAATATAAAGATAATAATGGGATTGTTAGAATTCAATAAGCTTCCGATAAACACCCTGGTAGGTGCGGATTGGAAAACATTCAAGGATATAACGGGCGGTCGTGACATCGGTGCTGCCTACAAAGGCAAGTATCGGCTGACAAAAGCTGTTTGCCGCCTGCTGTCCACTTTGGCTCCTCTGCAGGACAGACGCTATGAAAAGCTTCTGGCAGATAAGCCCTTGGAGCATGATCCGGTATTCATTTTGGGACACTGGCGTAGCGGAACTACGTTTGTGCATAATGTTTTCTCCTGCGACAAGCATTTCGGCTACAACACGACATACCAGACTGTATTTCCGCATCTTATGATGTGGGGGCAGCCTTTCTTCAAGAAGAACATGAGTTGGTTGATGCCGGACAAACGTCCCACGGACAATATGGAACTTGCCGTTGACCTTCCGCAAGAAGAGGAATTTGCTTTGGCAAATATGATGCCCTACACCTATTATAATTTCTGGTTTCTGCCCGAATATCAGCAAGAGTATGCCGATAAATACCTGCTGTTTGATGACATCACAGAGAAAGAGCTGAAAGTATTTGAGGAGACTTTCGTCAAACTGATAAAGATTTCTCTTTGGAATACGAACGGAACCCAGTTTCTTAGTAAGAATCCGCCTCATACGGGACGTGTGAAAGAGCTTGTCAAGATGTTCCCCAATGCCAAGTTTATCTATCTGATGCGTAATCCTTATACTGTTTTCGAAAGCACACGTAGTTTCTTTACTAACACCATTCAGCCGTTGAAACTGCAGGATATCAGTCATGAGGAGCTTGAGAAGAATATTTTGTCCATTTATGCCAAACTGTATCATAAGTACGAAGCGGACAAGGCATGCATTCCTGAAGGAAACTTGATAGAGGTGAAGTTTGAGGACTTCGAAGCGGACGCAATGGGAATGACTGAACATATCTACAAGGCTTTGTCCATTCCGGGCTTTGCAGAGGCGCGTGCCGATATTGAGAAGTATGTAGGCGGAAAGAAAGGATATAAGAAGAATAAATACAAGTATGATGAGCGTACAGTGCAGTTGGTTCAGGATAACTGGAATTTTGCGCTGGAACAGTGGAAGTACGATTTATAATGATTGTCAATTATCAATGAGAGAAATGATTCAAAAGAAAATTCGTATGTTGGGAGTGCTGTCTGCCATGCTTTGTTGCGGAGCCGTTTCTGCGCAGCAGCACGAGGTAGAGATGATTCCTTTCGGAAATATGGATCAATGGATTGACCGCCAAATCAAGGAATCCGGTATTATTGGCGGTGCCACGAAGAATGTGTATGCCATCGGCCCTACTGCTACTGTCACCGAAACCAAGGCATACAAGAATATGGGAGGTTCGCCGTGGGCGACATCCAATGTGATGGCCCGGGTAGCCGGTATCACGAAAACTAATACTTCTGTTTTTCCGGAAAAGCGAGGGGATGGTTTCTGCGCCCGCATGGACACCCGTATGGAGAGTGTGAAGGTTTTTGGAATAGTAGATATCACGGTGCTGGCTGCCGGCTCTATGTTTCTGGGTGAGGTGCACGAACCTATCAAGGGAACCAAAAATCCGCAGAAAATGCTGAATTCCGGCATACCGTTTACAAAGAAACCTATCGCCATACAGTTTGATTATAAAGTAAAGATGTCCGACCGCGAGAAGCGTATCCGTGCAACGGGCTTTAGCCGTATCACAGATGTGGAAGGAAAGGACTTCCCGGAAGTGAATCTGTTTCTGCAAAAGCGTTGGGAAGATGAGAAGGGGAATATCTATGCCAAGCGCGTAGGAACGATGGTCGTAAGATATTATACTACTACCGATTGGCATAATAATGCCACTTATTCCATCATGTACGGTGATATTACCGGTGACCCTGCGTACAAGGCCCACATGATGCGTCTTCAGGTTGAAGAACGCTATGCAGTTAATAGTAAAGGAGAGAGCGTACCTATTAAGGAGGTTGCCTGGGGAACGGAAGATGATGTGCCTACTCATTTGTTGTTACAGTTTACCTCCAGCCACGGTGGTGCTTACATAGGTTCTCCCGGTAATTCGTTGTGGATTGACAATGTAAAATTGGTATATTAGAATAAAAGCAGTTAAAGTTGGATGTCATACTTTAGCTGCTTTTTTAATGGAGTCACTGAGACTTTGGGTTACTTCTTATTTCTTATTTCAGATGAATTTTGTATGTCAGCCCTCCACTGAAATATTTCATCCTCTGCATTTCCACCTGCACATGCAGATGCTTGAACAACAGATAGGTGGCTCCCAAGGCAAAGTCCTTGGAGTCATATTCCGCTATCACCCTCAGCTGCGGATGGAAGGACGGATTGTAGGTGACACCCAGTGCAAAGCCATTCAGCTTGTACTCCTTGCGGTTGTTGTAAAGGTAGGAAAGATGGACACCAATCTCCTCTTTACCCACAACGGGTATATGCTTGGAGGCGGCAATGTAGAAACGGCTGTAATAGCCGTTACCTTCCGTGGTGCTAACTTGGCCGCCGCCGGAGGAAGTGAACGGGTCGGACGTCCCCAGCACGACAGCCGGCATGTATTTCCAGAACTGCCCCTCCTTCAATACACGCAGACGGGCGGAAAAGTAGCGGTCCTGGTTCGTGAATCCGCTGTACCCGTATGGCTTCAATCCTAACGCCTCCGCCTTGAAGAGCGTACACGTGTAGGCCACTTCCAGAAAGGGAAAGACTGTGACATTCAGGAAGTAGTTGTAGGTATGATAGTACCAGGTGGGTGGTGTGAGCTCCTTGTTCAGGAAGTTACCGCCAACCATGAAAGTCTTGTCACGCTGCATCTCCGCAGAGGGTGCATGCAACAGCCCGGTCGTACCATACGACAACTGGGAAAAGGCCGAAAGGGAAAGGCTGCAAAACAGAACGATAAAGAATAGCTTAAACTTCATCATCACATATAAATTCAGTCGCTGATAAAAAATGGATTGCTTTATGACATGCATCGGACATAGTACCAAAAAAAGGCGTCTGAGTCCCAGACGCCTTCATTTTTAGAGTCTATTTGTCACTTGGAGTTATTATTCCAGGATAACTACACGGTTCAGGAAGTTCTTGCCGAACATGTTTTCAGTACCTCCGAATCCTACGAGCTCAAGTTGGTCTTTACTTACACCTTCTGCAATCAAAGCATCGTAAACAACCTGAGCACGCTTTTCAGACAGTTTCTGGTTCCAAGAAGCGCTACCGGTAGCCTTGTCGGCATAGCCTGCAACCTTGTACTTCTTGTCCGGATTAGCCTTCAGAATCTTGGCTGCCAGTTCGATGTTAACCTTGCCATAGTCGTCTAGACGGGCGCTGCCAATCTTGAAGAAGATGGCACGCGGACCGGCAACTTCAACTTCCTTGGTCACTTCCTTAACTTCAGGTTTAGCGTTGGCCAGTGCATTCTTGCAGTTAGCCAGGTCAGCCTGAGCCTGAGCCAGTTCACTTCTATATCTGTTGATTTCTGCATTGACTGCGTCTTCGTCAATCTTAGAAACCGGAACGAACTTCTTACCGCCGAAGATGTAGCTAACGCCTGCGGTCAGCATACCTGTACCTTCAGCCTTGCGATGGCTGCTGATATTGCCGAATACAGACGGAGCAATAGCACCGCGAGCTTCTACGTCAATGGCCCACTTAGTGTTGATATTGAACTTCAAGCCCAAACCAGCAGAAGCGCCTACACGTGCTCTAGCCTTTTCATCTCCATCAGGAATCATTGTTCCATCGTTTTGAATCAGCACATTAGCTGACTTTGCAACAGTCACTTGAGGACCCAAGAATCCATAAACTTCGAAGAAACGGTTAGGATTAACGCCTGCGAACAATGTAGAAAGATTGATCATTGCATCAATGTTACCACCAAAGTACGTCTTATTATGTTCCCAATATGAGTTATCCAGACACAAGTGCTGAGTAACACCATTGAACTGAGCACGTACACCCCATGTCGGAGTAATCAACTTACCAATTGATACGCTGAAATGCGGAGCCAATTTATTGAAACCATCATTGTTGATAGCGTGGACACCACCACCTACACTCACGAAGATATTATCACTCCATTTCGGAGTGTAGTAGTTCGTTTTTTCTTGTGCATTCAGATTTGCTGCACAAGCGCCTGCTAATAATAAGGAGGCTATTACTAATTTACTTTTCATTATTCCTTTAGTTTTAAATTAAATACTAACTAAAACGATTTTAGTAAGCTGCACCGTCACCGATACCACCACCGGCATTGTTATCACCACCATGTCCATGACCATGACCATGATTTATTGGAGTAAAGGAAGGAGTTACAACTGTCCTAACGACCTTCTTAATCTTCACATTAGGAATAGTATACAATTTACCATCTACAATAGTAGATATTGTATTATCAGAAGTTTCGTATTCAGTAACAGTATTCAACGTTACAAGCGTCTGAGCAGGAACCAAAACTGTCTTAGTAGCATCTACCTCTGTAATACCCGGGCTATAAGATTTAACCAAAGCTTTCAACACTTTCTTTACATCAGCATCAGACAATGCTTTTGTAGCAGGCAGAGCATCAATATATGCATTTACAGCAGGAAGATTAGTAATTTCCTGACCAACTTTTGCTTTATATGTAAAATCCATATTTTTAGCCTTATCACCAGTATTTTTACCACCTTCTTGTGTTTTAGGCTCTTCAGTAGGTTCAACTGACTCTTCGTCTTGCTTAACCTCAACATCCTTAGCTGCATTCAATTCTTGTTGCATAAAAATGCTTACCGGAATCAAAGCGAACTGTCCTTTGTTCAAAGCAGGAACAACAGCTTGGCCTTCACCGCCCAAATAGTCTACTTTTGTTGCAGCAAAAGTTCTTGTTACAGCAGCAATCTTACCGTCTGCACCAGCAGGAATTACAAAAGGATTGCTTGCGATAGCAGCACCATTTTCTGTAATGCTTGCACCCTCTACGATAGAGCCATCAGCCAAATCATATACAGTAATTGCCACCGTAGCACTTGCAGGTTCTAATTCTACTGGTGCAACATTAAATTCCTCTTTTTCGCAGCTTGTAAACATTACGCTTGTCAAAGCCACTGTAGCCAATGCTAATTTAGCATTTACGCCACTTAAAAAACTTTTCTTTTTCATCTCAATTAATTAATTAAAAATTTAACAATTCTGACTTAATAAAATATGGGTTAAAACTATTTTCTTCCATTATATTATCACTTGCCTCTGCCTTGTATTCCTTATAATAATACCTTTCATTACCTGCATTATAAGAAATACCCATATTGGTAGAAGTATTCATACGCGGTACATATCCTTTCCTTTTATACTTATAAGGAGGCAATGCCACTTGAAACCGGAATCCTCCATTCGCTTTAGCATGCTCTGCCTTCATGGCATAAAAACCGATTGAGCAATAACGGAAATGACGAATCATATCGAATTTAATCCCCTTTTCCTTCAACAAATACTGTTCAGCTTTCAGTGTGAACTGTGTATTAAATCGCGGCCAATAGAAATTTCCACCCAAAGACCACGTCACACGCCATAATGAAGGATCATATTGGAACTTAAATCCGTCCCAACGTCCAGCTCCCGTATATCCTATTCTTGCCAACAAAGAAAAGCGCTCATCCTTAAAGGGTCGAAAGAAATCTACATCAGCACCATATCGGTTGCCACTAAAATAACCTACTGAAAATTTACCAAAAACGTTATAAGGCAATCGAAAACGTTGTGAAAGAGTCAAGAAACCCGGATGAACCTTTCCTTCCCGAGCCCCATATCCATCATTATAAACCGGTATCTTCACTTGTGCTGTGGCTTTCATACCCTTCCATAACGAAATTTCTATTGCAGGGCTCAAATCAAATAGAACTTGATAAATCTGCGTAATAATCACGTTCTTGAAAGAGAATTCCGGATACACCAATACATCAATCTTGAACAAAGAACTATTTTTCAACTTTATTTTCCGTGCATTTTCCCAAGCATCGCCCAATTCATAGCTCACATTCCAGTCATTACGCTCCGCTTGAGGCACCGAATCCCCCTTTAGGGGACAATAATAAAGAGAAATTTGGGGTACATTATTGTCCAGAACAATTATCCGACATGACTTTTCTTCCGGAAATGACATTATATACTTTACATTATGTTTGATATGATATACAGTTTGCTGAATATCAATAGCCTTTTATGTTTATTTGTTTTTTTTCAAACAATAAAGTATCTTCCTCTTGTTTGCTATTTAATAGTTAATTGTTACTGGCTTATTATTATATTTGCCCTTTTAGCAGTACTGTATTGTGTGGTGTAAATGTTTAATAATTAATAAATTGAATACAAAAAGTAAGAATGGAAATAATTTTGGGAATTGAGAACTTGTTACTATTTTGTTACTACTAATAATAAACTGTGTATTTTTATTAAAAGAATATGAAAAAGCTATTGAAAATAAAAGAGCCAATAAAGGTGAGAACAAAAAAGTTAGTAAATGGATGTCAATCCATATATCTAGACATATATATGAATGGAAGACGACAATACGAATTCTTAAAGTTGTATATTATCCCTGAACATAATCAAGCTGACAAAAAACGAAATGTGGAAACGCTAAATTTAGCAAATGCGATTAAGTCTCAGAGGATTGTGGAAATACAAAATCAAGCTTATGGATTTAATCGTAACAGATTGTCCGATGTGAAGCTGACTGACTATATGAAATTAGTAGCAGAACAAAGTGTAAACAATAAGGTGCGAAAAAGTACAATACATGCTGTCGTATGTCATTTGAAAAGATATACACCGAATGGAATATTGTTAAGGAAGGTAGACAAAGCCTATTTATTGGGGTTTATAGATTACTTGAAGAGAGCAAAACAAATACATAGTCAAAAAGAAAAAATGTTACATGTTAACACCCAACTTTATTATTTGAAGATGCTACGTTATTGTTTGAACTGTGCTGTCTATGAAGATTACATAACTGTTAACCCAATGGATAAAATAAAGAATGAGGATAAGCCAAAACGTTGTAGAACAGAAAGGGATTATCTCACAATAAAGGAATTAACCAGATTAGTTCATACTCCTTTTTATAATACCTTATTAAAAAAAGCATTTCTATTCAGCTGTTTTTGTGGATTGAGACATTGTGATATTATTGCATTGAGATGGGAAGATATACGTTATGATGAAAATGGAAATGCACTATTGAATATCATTCAGAAGAAAACGAAAGAAGCCATATCGCTTCCACTCAGTTCAGAAGCTATAAAACATTTGCCAAACAGAGGAAATGCCCAAGAGACGGAAAAGGTATTTGCCGGATTGGTCTCATTAGGACGGAGTAATGAAATTTTGCATAGATGGGTCGAGCAGGCTGGGATATCGAAACATATAACCTTTCACACAGCACGCCATACACATGCAACAATGATGCTGACGTTGGGAGTAGATTTATATACAGTCTCCAAGTTATTGGGACATACCAATATACAGACAACACAAATTTACGCAAAGCTTGTGGATGAAAGTAAAAAGAAGGCCGTCGCTTTGATTCCTAATATAACATAAGAGCTAGTTGAATTCGAAATACAATTTGCCATTTTGTATTTTTAGTCATCACTTCGTGTTCCTAATTCACTTAAAAGATATTAGGAGCCTAATAAATGCTGCTAAAACTCATTATGTAAACTGTAAGTGTCATTGATTTGTTGATCTTTGATTAAAAAATGATAGATATTTTTTATTCATGCAAATAATTGCATTCCTATTTTGAGTTATTGGCGTTAAAATGAAGAATACTGAACATCAGCTGCTTTGGCTCCCTAAAATGGATTTTAAGATGAATGGAGGGCTATTTCAAAGAAGTGGTTTATCATTTTATGAAAAAAACTGTTTTTCTACCGAGAATAAGTTAATATCTTGTTTGCTAGATATTGTATTTTTGTTTGCCGGATATTAACTTGCTACATACAAAAAACAAGTCCTTTAGAGAAAGTATTACATAAATATCTGTATAAATGTAGGGTATTTGTATTTTCATCCTTATTTTTTTGCGGATACTTTTTCTATTTTTTCTTTTTCGCAAGAAAAGTAGATTAGTAGAAATTGCTAAAAAGTGACTATTTGACACAAAATATAACATTCTATATGACAATTGTACATCGTTAATTCAAAAGTTTTAAAATGGTAATAGACTTCATATAAACATTCAGGGGCTTTGTTAGAAGCTTTTGAAGAAAAAACGAGATTATTTCATCTTTTCATATAAAATTCTTTGGTATTATTAAAAATGTGTCTATTTTTGCACCATATTTTGTGTTATACGGACACGAAAAATGGTTGAAAAAATGAGGTATAAAAACTCTAACATAAGAAAGTGCCTAAATACTAAAACAATAGCACAGTGTGCAGCGTTCTTTTTATACTGTTTGCTCCCTTTAAAAGGAATTTGCCAAACGGGGGAAAGTACTGTAGATGCTTTAGTGAAAATGGGATTTGAAAATGTTGGATGGACAGAAGATGGCAATGAACGTGTTTATGTTCTGCAAAACTCTGCATATCGTTTGCAGGGTGTAGGCATAGGTAAGGCGGTAGATATTATTCAAAAGATGGGTTTACCGGAAGAAAAGTCATGTCGGATAATAGTTCTGGACAATAATGTACCCCAAATTTCTCTTTATTATTGTCCCCTAAAGGGGGATTCGGTGCCTCAAGCGGAGCGTAATGACTGGAATGTGAGCTATGAATTGGGCGATGCTTGGGAAAATGCACGGAAAATAAAGTTGAAAAATAGTTCTTTGTTTAAGATTGATGTATTGGTGTATCCCCAATTAGCTTTCAAGAATCTGGTGATTACACAGATTTACCAGGTCTTGTTTGATTTGAGTCCTGCGATAGAAGTTTCGTTATGGAAAGGTATGAAATTAACGGCACAGTTGAAAATACCGGTTTATAATGATGGGTATGGAAGGTTTGAAGATAAAGTTCATCCAGGACATATTACAATTTCACAGCGTTTTAGATTACCGTATAATGTGTTTGGTAAAGTGACTGTGGGATGTTTTAGTGCTAACCAATATGGAGTGGACGCCGAATTTTATCGCCCTTTTAAGGATGAACGCTTTTCCTTAATGGCTCGGATTGGGTATACAGGAATGGGATATTGGAGCGGATTTCGCTATGTATATGATCCTTCGACAGCACTTGTTACTTGGTCTTTGGGCGGTAGCTTTTATTGGCCGCAATTTAATACTCAGTTTAATCTGAAAGCAGAACAGTATTTGTTGAAGGAGAAAGGTGCTAAATTTGAAATGATTCGCCATTTTCGCTATTGTTCGATTGGTTTCTATGCAATGAAAGCAGAACATGCAAAGATGAATGGAGGCTTCCGATTTCAAGTGGCATTACCTCCTTATAAATATAAAAGGAAAGGATATATACCTCGTGTGAATACCTCTGCTAATATGGGCATTGTTTATAATGCAGGTAATGAAAGGTACTATTATAGACAGTATAAAGCGGAAGTTAGTGACAATATAATGGAAGAAAATAGTTTTAACCCATATTTTATTAAGTCAGAATTGTTAAATTTTTAATTAATTAATTGAGATGAAAAAGATTAAATTCTTAAACGGCATAAGTGCAGTATTTGCGTTAGCCGTAGTAGCTTTAGCTACAACTTTAACTTCTTGTGAGAAGGAAGAGTTCAACGTTAATGTAACTCCTACTAATGCACAAGCTGTTATTAGTCCGATTGTGCTTGCTATAGAGGATGGTGTTACTACTGATGTAACTGGCCAAGCCACTATCGCACCTGCAGAGTTGACATTTACTGGTAATCCTACTCTGGCTGCTAAGAGTGTTGATGTTACAGCTTCTTATAATGGTTTGAGTACAACTATTACAGTTAAGGTTCCTGCTTTGCAAGCTGGGCAATTTGCTACTCTGACTCCGACTATCATTCTTCAGGAAGAAGATGCTGAGACTAAGATTGTTGCAGTACCCACTACATCTACAAATGAAAAAACAAAAGAAAAAGTGTGGGATAATTATGAACTTTATTGGTATTCTATCCCTTCATTTACTTATGTAGAAAAGAGCGGTGCCAAAGTTGTAGAAGGTTCAAAAAAGATCAACACAGACGATCTTATTGAACGTGCTGCTATTGAATCTTTCTTCAATACGCTTGAAAATACCTATACGGAACATGTTGAATCAACAAAAGATGGTGAGTATTCTGTTTATGCTAACTCAAGAACAACGGCTTCTATAACTTATACAATTGTAACGACTGAGTATAATGTTGTGAAACAAGCTGTGACTAAGGCTGATGCTGACGCTTTAGGCTCTATCAAGGTTGATGACTATACAACTTCTGAATTATATGTTCATGAAAATCAAGATATTCCCGGTCACGGTCATAGCCACGGTCATGGTCATGGTCATGGTGAAGGCAATGCCGGTGGTGGTGTTGGTGAACTTGATTAATAGAAGTTTTAGTTGTTATTTATCTTAAACTCAAGAGAAAATGAAAAGTAAATTAATGATAGCCTCCTTACTATTGGCAGGCGCTTGTGCAGCAAATCTGAATGCACAGGAAAAAACGAACTACTACACTCCGAAATGGAGCGATAATATTTTTGTCAGTGTAGGTGGTGGTATCCACGCCATCAACAATGACGGTTTCAATAAGATTGCTCCGCATTTCAGCGTGTCAGTTGGTAAGCTGATTACTCCGACTTGGGGGGTACGTGCTCAGGTAAACGGTATTACTCAGCATTTGTGTTTGGATGATGCATACTGGGAACACAACAAGACTTATGTAGGTGGTAACATTGATGCAATGATCAATCTTTCTACATTGTTTGCCGGTGCTAATCCTAACCGTTTCTTCGAAGTTTACGGTTTCTTGGGACCTCAAATTTCTGTAGCAAAATCTCAAAATGTGGATGTTACAATTAGTGCTGATGGTACTTCGCAGTCTATGGCTCCTGCCGGTGAAGCAGAAATGCGTGCACGTATCGGCGCTTCTGCCGGTTTGGGCTTGAAGTTCAATATCAACACCAAGTGGGCCATTGACGTAGAAGCTCGCGGTGCCATCGCTCCGTCCATTTTCGGTAATATCAGCAGCCATCGCAAGGCTGAAGGTACAGGTATGCTGACCGCAGGTGTTAGCTACATCTTCGGCGGTAAGAAGTTCGTTCCGGTTTCTAAGATTGACGAAGACGCAGTCAATGCGGAAATCAACAGATATAGAAGTGAACTGGCTCAGGCTCAGGCTGACCTGGCTAACTGCAAGAATGCACTGGCCAACGCTAAACCTGAAGTTAAGGAAGTGACCAAGGAAGTTGAAGTTGCCGGTCCGCGTGCCATCTTCTTCAAGATTGGCAGCGCCCGTCTGGACGACTATGGCAAGGTTAACATCGAACTGGCAGCCAAGATTCTGAAGGCTAATCCGGACAAGAAGTACAAGGTTGCAGGCTATGCCGACAAGGCTACCGGTAGCGCTTCTTGGAACCAGAAGCTGTCTGAAAAGCGTGCTCAGGTTGTTTACGATGCCTTGATTGCTCAGGGTGTTGACAAAGACCAGCTCGAACTCGTTGGATTCGGTGGTACTGCCAATATGTTCGGCAAGAACTTCTTGAACCGCGTAGTTATCCTGGAATAATATACTCCAAGTGACAAATAGACTCTAAAAATGAAGGCGTCTGGGACTCAGACGCCTTTTTTTGGTACTATGTCCGATGCATGTCATAAAGCAATCCATTTTTTATCAGCGACTGAATTTATATGTGATGATGAAGTTTAAGCTATTCTTTATCGTTCTGTTTTGCAGCCTTTCCCTTTCGGCCTTTTCCCAGTTGTCGTATGGTACGACCGGGCTGTTGCATGCGCCCTCTGCGGAGATGCAGCGTGACAAGACTTTCATGGTTGGCGGTAACTTCTTGAACAAGGAGCTCACACCGCCCACCTGGTACTATCATACCTACAACTACTTCCTAAATGTCACCATCTTCCCCTTTCTGGAAGTGGCCTACACGTGTACGCTCTTCAAGGCGGAGGCGTTAGGATTGAAGCCATACGGATACAGCGGATTCACGAACCAGGACCGCTACTTTTCCGCCCGTCTGCGTGTGTTGAAGGAGGGGCAGTTCTGGAAATACATGCCGGCTGTCGTGCTGGGGACGTCCGACCCGTTCACTTCCTCCGGCGGCGGCCAGGTCGGCACCACGGAAGGTAACGGCTATTACAGTCGTTTCTATATTGCCGCCTCCAAGCATATACCCGTTGCGGGTAAGGAGGAGATCGGTGTCCATCTTTCCTACCTTTACAACAACCGCAAGGAGTACAAACTGAATGGCTTTGCATTGGGTGTCACCTACAATCCGTCCTTTCATCCGCAGTTAAGGATGATAGCGGAATATGACTCCAAGGACTTTGCCTTGGGAGCCACTTATCTGTTGTTCAAGCATCTGCATGTGCAGGTGGAAATGCAGAGGATGAAATATTTCAGTGGAGGGTTGACATACAAAATTCATTTGAAATAATTAGTGAAAAAATCAGAGGAGGGGATGTTTGATACTATCAGACATCCCTTTTTCTGTATTATATATGTAAGATTAACGGCGGAATTCAAATTTTAATCGTAATTTTGTAGCCCATTATGAGTAGAATAATAGCCATAGACTACGGTCGGAAACGCACGGGAATAGCCGTGAGTGATACATTGCAGATGATTGCGAATGGACTGACAACTGTGCCTACACACCAATTGTTGCAGTTTCTTCTTGATTATGTGGCTAAGGAGCCGGTAGAGCGTATCTTGGTAGGCTTTCCTAAGCAGATGAACAATGAGGCTTCGGAAAATATGAAGAATATCGAACCTTTTGTCCGTTCGCTGAAGAAGAAACTGCCTGACATGCCGGTTGAATATGTAGACGAGCGTTTTACTTCTGTTCTGGCTCATCGGACGATGCTTGAGGCCGGATTGAAAAAGAAAGACCGCCAAAATAAAGCACTGGTGGATGAAATCAGTGCAACTATTATTCTGCAAACTTATTTAGAGAACAAACGTTTCTCTTTTTTATAATGTATAGAAAGTAATTTGTAATTAGTAATTTGTAGTAAAGGAAATGATTTTACCCATTTATGTGTACGGCCAGCCCGTATTGAGAAAGGTAGCAGAGGATATTGCCCCGGACTATCCGAATTTGAAAGAACTTATTGAGAATATGTTTGAAACGATGGACAATGCTGAAGGTGTGGGACTTGCTGCACCGCAAATAGGTTTGCCTATCCGCGTAGTAACCATTAATCTGGATGTCTTGTCTGATGATTTGCCAGAATATAAAGATTTCCGCAAGGCGTATATCAATGCCCATATTCTGGAAGTGTCCGGTGAGGAAGTTTCTATGGACGAGGGTTGCTTGAGCCTTCCAGGAATTCATGAATCAGTGAAGCGTGGCAACAAAATACGCGTGCAATACCTGGACGAGAACTTGGAACCGCACGATGAGATTATCGAAGGTTACCTGGCACGCGTGATGCAGCACGAGTTCGACCATCTGGAAGGAAAGATGTTCATCGACCATTTGTCTCCGTTACGCAAGCAGATGATTAAAGGAAAACTGAATGCCATGTTGAAAGGCAAGGCACACTGCACTTATAAGGTGAAAACCGTAAAGAAATAAGTTTAACCATATAATATGGTATAAAAGGCTCAAAAAATATAAAAAGTGTTCCGCTAATCCCGACAAGTAAACGAAAAACGTTACTTTTGTTTCGTTTACAAGCATTTATAAAACAAGATGATAAAAAAAATACTGACGGCTATTTTGCTGTTACCCACATTGTTGTATGCACAAATCAATACGGAACGGGTGATGACCATTGCTCGGAATGCATTGTATTTTGAGGATTACGTGCTTTCTATCCAATATTTTAATCAAGTAATCAACGCGAAACCTTATTTATATGAGCCTTATTTCTTCCGTGGACTGGCAAAAATCAATTTGGATGACTATCAGGGAGCGGAGAGTGATTGTGATGCTGCGATTCAGCGGAACCCTTTTGTGGTAGGTGCTTACCAAATCAGAGGATTGGCACGTATCCGTCAGAACAAGTTTGACGAGGCGATTGAAGATTATAAAACTGCCATCAAATACGACCCGGAGAATGTGGTGCTTTGGCATAATCTTTCCCTTTGCCATATTCAGAAAGAAGATTATAAGGCGGCTAAGGAAGATTTGGGTACGCTTCTGACAATTGCCCCCAGATATACACGTGCTTATCTGATGCGCGGGGAAGTCTCCCTGAAACAGAACGATACGATACAAGCTTTGCGTGATTTTGACAAAGCCATCGATATGGACCGTTATGACCCGGATGGATGGGGGGCAAGAGCCATTGTACGCCTCCAGCAGGGGAAGTATAAAGAGGCTGAAGCTGATTTGGACCAGTCTATCCATCTGAGTGCAAAGAATGCCGGTAACTATATCAACCGTGCCTTGGCGCGTTTCCATCAGAATAATTTGAGAGGCGCCATGAGTGACTATGATTTGGCTTTGGATATTGATCCGAATAATTTTCTCGGGCACTACAACCGCGGTTTGCTGCGTGCCCAGGTGGGCGATGACAACCGGGCAATAGAGGATTTTGATTTTGTGTTGAAGATGGAACCGGATAACATGATGGCCACCTTCAATCGTGGTTTGTTACGTGCGCAGACGGGGGATTACCGGGGAGCTATCAGTGACTATTCCAAAGTGATTGCAGAATATCCTAACTTTATGGCCGGCTATTATCAGCGTGCCGAAGCCCGTAAAAAGATTGGCGACCATAAGGGAGCCGAGCAGGATGAGTTCAAAATCATGAAGATGCAGATAGACAAGCGTAACGGTGTTTCTTCCGGTGACAAAAAGGAAGGTGACGACAGTAAGGATGTTGCGGATAATTCCTCGGAAAACTCCAATGGAGATGGCGGGAAGACCCGTAAGAAATCCGACAAGAACATGGAAAATTATCGGAAAATTGTAATAGCGGACGATTCGGAAGTTGACCAGCGTTATAAGAGCGATTATCGCGGACGTGTACAAGACCGAAATGTGACCATCAAGCTTGAGCCGATGTATGCTTTGACTTATTATGAGAAACTGAGCGATGTGAAACGTATCGTACATTATCATAAGTATATTGAGGAACTGAACCATTCGAAACTGTTCCCGAAGCCACTGCGCATCACCAATATGGAAGCTCCGCTGACGGAGGAACAAGTACGCTTCCACTTTGCTTTGATAGACGCTCATACGTCTGATGTGGTGGCTGACGAGAAGAACGCCAAGAAACGTTTCATGAGAGGTCTGGACTTCTATCTGGTTCAGGATTTTGCCAGTTCCATAGATGACTTTACAAAGAGTATCTTGTTGGACGACACTTTCTTTCCGGCATACTTTATGCGTGCTTTGGTGCGTTATAAGCAACTGGAATATAAAAAGGCCGAAGCCACAATGAGTGAAGGCGCCACTTCGGGTACAACGGAAATGAAGAAGCCAGAAGTGACGGCCATCGATTATGAAGTTGTGAAGAATGACCTGGACCACGTTATTCTATTGGCTCCTGATTTTGTCTATGGCTATTATAACCGTGGCAATGTGTCTTCGTTACTGAAGGATTACCGTGCCGCCTTGGCGGATTATGACAAGGCGATTGAGCTGAGTCCCGATTTTGCTGAAGCATACTTTAACCGTGGGTTGACGCACATCTTCCTGGGGAATAACAAACAAGGTATTGCCGATTTGAGTAAAGCCGGAGAGTTGGGCATTGTCTCGGCCTATAATATCATAAAGAGGTTTACAGATACACGGGAATAACATTTTTTTGCTAAAAAATAGAATATCAAAAAGAATTAGCTATTTTTGCGTTCTGAAAAATGAAATATACATATAAACTATGATAAAGATAACATTTCCAGACGGCTCTGTTCGTGAATATAACGAAGGAGTAACGGGACTGCAGATTGCAGAAAGCATCAGTTCGCGATTGGCACAAGACGTGCTGGCTTGTGGCGTGAACGGAGAAATTTATGATTTGGGGCGTCCTATCATGCAAGACGCTGAAGTGGTTCTTTATAAATGGGAGGATGAGCAGGGTAAGCATGCCTTTTGGCATACCAGTGCCCACTTGCTGGCCGAAGCTTTGCAGGAACTCTATCCGGGCATCCAGTTCGGTATAGGTCCTGCTATCGAAAACGGTTTCTACTATGATGTGGACCCGGGTGAAACGACTATCAAGGAAGCTGACCTGCCAGCCATTGAGAAAAAGATGGCTGAACTGGTGGCTAAGAAAGAAGCAGTTGTCAGACAAGACATTGCCAAGGCGGATGCTTTGAAGATGTTCGGTGACCGTGGAGAAACTTATAAATGCGAGCTGATTTCCGAATTGGAAGACGGCCACATCACAACTTATACGCAGGGTGCATTTACCGACTTGTGCCGTGGCCCTCACTTGATGACCACAGCGCCTATCAAAGCTATCAAGCTGACTTCCGTTGCCGGTGCTTATTGGCGTGGACAGGAGGACCGTAAGATGATGACCCGTATCTATGGTATCACCTTCCCGAAGAAGAAGATGCTGGATGAGTATCTTGTTCTGCTGGAAGAAGCCAAGAAGCGTGACCACCGCAAAATCGGTAAGGAGATGGACTTGTTCATGTTTTCTGACACCGTAGGTAAGGGGCTCCCGATGTGGCTACCCAAAGGTACTGCACTGCGTATCCGCTTGCAGGACTTCTTGCGCCGCATTCAGGCCCGTTACGATTATCAGGAAGTAATGTGTCCGCCCATCGGCAACAAATTGCTTTACATCACTTCTGGACACTATGCAAAATATGGTAAGGACTCCTTCCAGCCCATCCACACACCGGAAGAAGGAGAGGAATACTTCTTGAAACCGATGAACTGTCCTCACCACTGTATGATTTACAAGAACTCACCCCGTTCTTACAAAGACCTGCCTTTACGTTTGGCAGAGTTCGGTACGGTTTGCCGTTACGAGCAGAGTGGCGAGTTGCACGGTTTGACACGTGTACGTAGCTTTACGCAGGATGATGCGCATATCTTCTGCCGTCCGGACCAGGTGAAGGATGAGTTCCTCCGTGTAATGGACATTATCTCCATCGTGTTCGAATCTATGGACTTCGAGAACTTCGAGGCACAGATTTCCTTGCGCGACAAGGTGAACCGCGAAAAATATATCGGTAGCGACGAGAACTGGGAAAAAGCAGAACGCGCCATCATCGAAGCTTGTGAAGAAAAGGGGCTGAAGGCAAAAATAGAATATGGAGAAGCCGCTTTCTATGGTCCTAAACTGGACTTCATGGTGAAGGATGCCATCGGTCGCCGTTGGCAGCTGGGTACCATCCAGGTGGACTACAACCTGCCGGAACGTTTCCAGCTGGAATATACCGGTGCCGACAATCAGAAGCACCGTCCCGTAATGGTTCACCGTGCTCCGTTCGGCTCCATGGAACGCTTCGTGGCTGTGCTTATTGAGCATACGGCCGGTAAGTTCCCGTTGTGGCTGACTCCCGACCAGGTTGCCATCCTGCCTATCAGCGAGAAGTTCAACGACTATGCGCATGAAGTGAAACAATATTTGAAGCGATATGACATCCGTGCCATTGTGGATGAACGCAATGAAAAGATTGGTCGTAAGATTCGTGACAATGAGATGAAGCGTATTCCGTACATGCTGGTTGTAGGTGAAAAGGAGGCTGAAAACAAGGAAGTTGCTGTCCGCAAGCAGGGAGAAGGTGATAAAGGAACCATGAAATTTGAAGAATTTGCCAAAAAAATGAACGAAGAAGTTCAGAATATGATAAATAAATGGTAACTTTGCGCCCAATTGTAGAAGCATAGCATATATTAGATGTTCTAAAGTTCGCTTTTACTTAACAAAAACATTAATTTGGGAATAGTAAATAAGAAACAAACTGGAAGTAAACGTTATTTAATGAAGAATGACAGCTTAAAAGGGCAACATCGGATTAACGAACAAATCCGGGCCAAAGAAGTCCGCATAGTGGGCGATGAAGTAGAACCAAAAGTGTATCCGATAGCGCAGGCTTTAAGACTTGCTGAAGAACATGAAGCGGATCTCGTGGAGATTTCTCCAAATGCACAACCCCCTGTTTGTCGTATTATTGATTATTCTAAATTTCTTTATCAGTTAAAGAAGCGTCAGAAAGAGCAAAAGGCAAAGCAGGTAAAAGTGAACGTGAAGGAAATACGTTTTGGACCTCAGACAGATGACCATGACTATAACTTCAAGTTGAAGCATGCTAAAGGCTTTTTGGAAGATGGTGACAAGGTGAAGGCCTACGTATTCTTTAAAGGACGTTCCATCTTGTTCAAAGAGCAAGGTGAAGTGTTGCTGCTCCGTTTTGCCAATGATTTGGAAGACTATGCGAAGGTAGACCAGATGCCGGTTTTGGAAGGAAAGAGAATGACAATCCAGCTCTCTCCGAAGAAAGTGGCGGCACCTAAGAAGAGCGCGGCTCCCAAGCCTGCAGAAGATGCGCCAAAGGCTGCGTCGGCTGAAACCGAAGAAGAATAAAGAAGTGAGTAACGCCATAGGTATAGTGCGTTGCCATATAATTTAATAATTAAAAAGTTTAAAAAGATGCCAAAGATGAAGACTAACTCCGGTTCTAAAAAGAGATTTACTCTTACCGGAACAGGTAAAATCAAAAGAAAGCACGCTTTTCATAGTCACATCCTGACTAAGAAAACTAAGAAGCAGAAAAGAAACTTGTGCTACTCTACACTTGTTAGTACAACAGATGTAAGCCAGGTGAAAGAGCTCTTAGCAATGAAGTAATTGAAAAGCGTACAAAAGTATTAAAGTTATTAACCGAATGCATTAGCTTTAAGTCCGCTGCGTGAAGTAACGGCGCTAACATTCAAAAACAAGTAAAACTATGCCAAGATCAGTAAATCATGTTGCTTCTAAAGCAAGAAGAAAGAAAATTTTGAAATTGACCAGAGGTTACTTTGGTGCAAGAAAGAACGTTTGGACCGTTGCCAAGAATACTTGGGAAAAAGGTTTGACCTATGCGTTCCGTGACCGTAAGAACAAGAAGAGAAACTTCCGTGCTTTGTGGATTCAGCGTATCAACGCTGCCGCTCGTCTGGAAGGTATGTCTTACTCTAAGCTGATGGGCGCTTTGCACAAAGCTGGTATCGAAATCAACCGCAAAGTGTTGGCTGATTTAGCGATGAACCATCCGGAGGCTTTCAAGGCTATCGTTGCTAAAGCAAAGGCTGCATAAAAACAGTTAGCAGATAAATTGCGAGGTGCTGATTACTCTTTTGGTAGTCAGCACTTTTTGTTTTCTGATACTCCGGGGAGGGGTTAAAACTTGAAAAGGACTTGAAACAATTTACTGCTTTTACTTGTTTCTTTCATAGAAACTCATTACCTTTGTTATAGAAAAAATAGCCGCATTGATTGGATCGGGAAACTCATCAATTTTTATGAAATACCGAGACAAGCTTCGCTTCTCAATGGCGGGCCACGCCCTTCGGGGTAACTCTTGAGTCGGTGGATTACAAAGAGGAGGAGCACTCAAATCATGTCATACGGAGTTTCATCACATCATCGGTGCGGCTTTCTATAAAAGAGGAACGGTAATCTGTTTGGATAACCGTTCCTCTTTCGTTTTATGCGGATGTGGGTGATTGTGAAACGATGATACGTGATGCTGAAACAGATGATGTGTCAAGGGAAGATAGATGATGTGTTTATACAAGACAGACCATCTGTATCGGGTGAACAGATGGTCTATTTTGAAAAGAGTTTTTTTTACAGTTTATTTGTTGTCCCGTAAGTCTTTTACCCTGACGGCTTTTCCTTCGCTCTGCGGCAAGGAGCCTTTCTTTACCAACCGTAACTTCGGAGTGACCAGAATCTCGTCTTTCAGCTGGCGGGTAATGGCTTTGCTAATCTTTTGCAGCTCGATGTAATTGTCGGTAGAGAGGTCGCTAAGTTCAACTTCCACGATCATCTCATCCTGGTTATTGACCGTTTCGAGCGTGATGAGATAATTGCTGCCCAATTCGGGGAATTGTACCAGCACCTTTTCCACCTGCATGGGGAAGATATTGACTCCCTTGATGATGAACATATCGTCGCTACGGCCTTTGATGCGGTCTATACGGATGTGGGTACGTCCGCAAGGGCACTTGCCGGGCAGGATGCGGGTAAGGTCGCGTGTACGGTAGCGGATGAGGGGCATCATCTCTCTGTCCAGCGTTGTCAGTACCAGTTCGCCGATTTCACCTTCCGGTACGGGTTCGCCGGTTTCCGGGTTAATGATTTCGACCAGGTAGCAATCTTCCCAGAAGTGCATGCCGTCTTGTTCGGTGCACTCGAAGGCTACGCCGGGACCGTTCATTTCAGTCATACCAAAGCTGTTATAGGCTTTGACGCCAAGCATGCGTTCAATCTTTCTGCGTTGCTCGTCTGTGTGGGGTTCGGCACCGATAACAAGCGTTTTCAGACTTGTGTCGGCGGGGTCCATCCCTTCTTCCTGGAATACCTCTGCCAAGCGGATGGCATAGCTGGGAATGGCATGCAGGGCAGTGGTCTTGAAGTCGGTGATGAACTTTATCTGACGCTTGCTGTTTCCGGCAGCGGCAGGAACAGTCAGCGCACCCAGACGTTCGGCTCCATACTGAAAGCCCAGTCCTCCGGTGAACATGCCGTAACCGGAGCTGTTTTGGAAAACATCCGTCTTACGGATACCTACCATATAGAGGCAGCGTGCCACTAAGTTAGCCCAAGAGTCCAAATCGTGTTGGGAGTGTACGATGACCGTCGGCGTGCCCGTAGTGCCACTGGAAGAATGGATACGTACTCCGTCCTCACGCATATCGCCTGCTACTAATCCAAAAGGATAATTGGCGCGCATATCGGCCTTGGTAGTAAACGGTATCTTACGTATGTCTTCTATAGACCGGATGCTGTCGGCAGTGATGCCATGCTCTTGGAATACCTTTTTATAATAAGGAGAGTTGGCGGCAATGCTGACAGTCTTTTTTAACCGTTGCAGTTGCAGTTCGCGCAACTGCTCACGGGGCATCGTTTCAATCTCTTCTTCCCAGTATTTGTTATTCATGGTATGTTGAAATTTAGAGTCAATTATAGTTTACATCAGTTTTTCAGCAATCTCTTTGCCGGCAGCCAATGCTTTGAGGTTCAGCTCTACAATGGCGTCGCCCTTGCGTTGGAAGATTTCGCGGATGCTGTCTTGCACCTTTGCGTAGTCGATGCCGAGGAAGGGGATGGTGGCGCCCAGCAGTACGATGTTCGCTACGCGGGGAGAGCCGACTTCTTTTGCCACTTCGTTTACGTTCAGCATGATTTTATGCGGCAGCTTGTTGATTTCGGCCTTGATGTCTTCTTCTGCCGGATAGTTGGGAATGTTGATGAAGGGGGCTTCATTGGTCACCAGCCAACCTTCGGGGCTGAGGTAGGGGAGGTAGCGCAGTGCTTCCATCGGTTCCAGGGAGATGATGAGGTCGCATTTTCCTGTGGGAATGAGGTCCGAAGCGATGGGTTGGTCGCTGATGCGCAGGTTGGACTGCACGTCGCCGCCTCGCTGGCTCATGCCGTGTACTTCTGCCTGCTTCATGTAGAGTCCGTCCTTGAGGGCTGCTTTGCCGATTACGGTGGCGATGGAGAGGATACCTTGTCCTCCTACGCCGGAAAGTATGATGTCTTTTTTCATGGCTTTACTTGTTTCTTTTTTTGCGTGCTAATGTTTGGATACATTCTCTGCGGGGGATGATGACGGATACGCCGTGGTGCTCGATTTCTTCCCGGATGATTTGCTTCATCTCTTCGTAGTTTTTCTTCAAGGGCACTACGACGCGGATGTGTTCGGGAGCTACACCGATGCCGGCGCAGATGGCTTCCAGACGTCCGGTGCCGGCAGAATCTTGTCCTCCGGTCATGGCGGTGGTTTCGTTGTCGGAGATGACGATGGTGACGTCGGCGTTTTCGTTGACGCAATCCAGCAGTCCCGTCATGCCCGAGTGGGTGAAGGTGGAGTCGCCGATGACGGCTACGGCAGGATGCAGGCCGGCATCCGAAGCACCCTTCGCCATGGTGATGGAGGCGCCCATATCCACGCAAGAGTTAATGGCGTTGAATGGGGCATTGGCTCCCAGCGTGTAGCAACCAATGTCGCTGAACACCTTATAAGTGGGATATTCTTCTTTCAATACTTGGGTCAGCACCGTGTACATGTCGCGATGGCCGCAACCCTCGCACAAAGCGGGCGGGCGCATCTCTACCAGAGAAGGAACGCTGAATTCAGCCTTGTTCTCCTTGCCTACGGCACGTGCCACGCTGTCCGGGCTCAGCTCTCCGTCTTGTGAAAGAGTGCCGTCCAAACGGCCTTTTACTTTGATGCCGATGCCCAGATAGCCTTTCAGCTGTTTTTCTACGAACGGCTGTCCGTCCTCCAGTACCAGAATCTCGTCACATGCTTCTACCAGCTGCATCAGCTGTTTCTTGGGCAACGGATATTGTCCGATTTTCAGAACCGGATATTCGCAACCTTCGGGATAGTTTTCCATTAGGTAGTTGTAGCCGATGCCGCATGCCACGATACCCAGCTTTTTGTTGGGGCCGTCGGTATATTTGTTGTAAGCGGAGTTTTCAGAAGCTTTGATAAATTCGTCCTGGCGTTGCAGCAATGCTTTGTAACGTTTGCGTGCATTACCCGGCAGGAGGATGAACTGACGCGGGTCGTCGCTGAAGGAAATCTCATTCTGCGGTTGCTGCTCCTTGCGCTCTACGCCGGAACGGGAGTGTGCCAGGCGCGTAACCATGCGCATCAGGATGGGTTCGCCGGTCTGTTCGGAGAAGCTGAATCCGTTGTACGCCATGTCGTATGCTTCTTGCTGGTTGCTTGGTTCGTACATCGGGATGAGGGAGAAGTCGCCATAGAAACGGCTGTCCTGCTCATTCTGTGAAGAGTGCATACTGGGGTCGTCGGCAGCAATGACTATCAGACCGCCTTTTACGCCGGTAATGGCGGAATTGATGAAACAGTCGGCAGCCACGTTCATACCCACGTGCTTCATGCACACCAGTGAACGCTTGCCTGCAAAGGACATGCCCAGGGCAGCTTCCATTGCAGTTTTCTCGTTGGAGCACCAGCGGTTATGGATGTTCTTTTCGGCAGTAATCGGTGCCATCTGAATATATTCGGTGATTTCCGTAGAAGGAGTGCCGGGATAGGCATATACACCCGAAAGTCCGGCGTCTAATGCAGCTTGTGCAATGGCTTCATCGCCAAGTAAGAGTTGCTTGCTCATATCTGAATATTTAAGTGTTAGTCATGGATTAATATTTGACGCAAATATAGGATTTTGCTTTTATTTTATCAGCAGATTACTTGAAAATCTTTCTTTCGTTTAATGCATTCCAATATTTTCTTGCATTTTTCATGTGCTCGGCATAATTGGATGCAAAGTTATGGGTGCCCGAGAAGTCCTCTTTGGCACACATGTAGAGGTAGTTGTGTTTCGTATGGTTCAGCACAGCATCCAGCCCGATGGGTGAGGGGATGCGTATGGGACCGGGAGGTAGTCCGGTGTTGAGATAGGTATTGTAGGGGGATTCTACTGCCAGATGGGCATTCGTAATTCTCCGCAAGCCGAAGTCCTGCAAGGCAAATTTGATGGTAGGGTCGGCTTGCAGGGGCATGCCGGTGTGCAGGCGGTTGATGTAGAGCCCTGCCACCATTGGTTTTTCGGGATTGTTGTTTGTCTCTTCCTCGACGATGGAGGCGAGGGTGCAGACTTCCGTCGGGGTCATTCCGATGGCGGTGGCTTTGTCTAAGCGTTCCTGGTTCCAGAACTTCTGGTGCTCTTTTTGCATTCTTTCGAAGAACTCTTCTGCACTCATGTCCCAATAGACTTGGTAGGTTTCGGGGATGAAGAGGCAGGGCAGGGTCTCTTTGTTGTATCCCAGTTTTTGTTGGAATGCGGAGTCGTTCATCAATCCGGCTATTTCGGCGGAGTCTATCATGAGCTGTTTGCCTACGCTGCGTGCCAGCCGGTCCAGTGTGCGTACGCTGCCGACGGTGAGGTTCGTAGGTTCTTGATATCCGCGGTACAGACGGCTGAATACGTGATATACGTTTTCCCCCGGCCGGATGGCGTAGCGTCCGGTGTGTATATTTTCGGAATATTTCTTGTATTGGGCCATCCAGCGGAAGCCGGTGAAGCTTCGAGGATGGCCTTGTTGTTCCACCTTATTATATATGGAGTCGGCGGTGTCGTCGCGGTCTATATAGATATAGACTGTCTTTTTCGGATGGAATTGCGGGGCAAACAGATAGTAGTATACTGTTCCTGCACAAGCTGCTCCAATAAGAATCAGTGCGACGAATGTTCCGATAATGATTTTCTTCTTTTCCATTTTGTTTTACTGCATCTTTAGTCGGGCAAAGTTAGTAAAAAATGGAGTGAAAACCATCAAGTCATATCAGTTAATTCGATAGCTGACAAAGGCTATGCGTTTGCTGTCCGGTGCCCATGAGTTGACATTGATGGTGCCTTGTCCACCGAAAAGCTTTAACAATGTCTTGGGTTCTCCACCGTTTGCGGGCATTAGGCGCAGCTCTACGTTCTTGTTTGCCAGGTGCTCTCCCGGTTCCAGGTCACCTTTGTAGTAGGTGATGAATACAACGGATTTTCCGTCAGGGGAGATGTGGGGGAACCAGGAGTTACGGGTTTCGTCAAAGGTCATCTGGGTCTGTTCGGAGCCGTCTGCCTTCATGCGCCAGACTTGCATGAGTCCGGTGCGTACGGAATTGAACCAGATGTATTGTCCGCAGGGGGAATATTCCGGTCCGTCATCCAGACCTTCGGCAGTGGTCAGGCGGGTTTCTTCACCTCCTTCCGCCGGGATGGTATAGACGTCATAGTTGCCGTTTCGTTCGGCGCAATAGGCAAGCTTTTTGCCGTCGGGGCTCCAACCGTGGAGGTAGCTGGGAGCCATAGGTGTTATTAAACGGGGAGTTCCGCCCGTGATGGGAAGTGTATAAATGCGCGATTTATAGTCTTCTTTCGTCCCGTGGCTGATGGCTATCTGCTGTCCGTCGGCCGAGAGGACGTGGTCGTTGTTGCAGTTTTGGGCAAATCCGGTGTTTATCAGTTCCGGTTCGGCAGGCGAGGTGGGGGAAAGGCGGTAAAGCTTTCCGTCGCTGTTGTATAGCAGCCATTGCCCGTCGGGCGTCCAATTGGGAGCTTCAATCCGGTAGGGAAATTCTTTTACGACAGTCCGGTTACCGTTGGTTACATCCAGTATTTCGAGGACGCTGGTAATCTCGTTTTTTTGTTGAGCGGTTGCGGTCAGTGCAACAGTTGCAAAGAAGGGGATTAGATAGGGTTTCATGTTCATATCGTATTTAATAAATCTCCGCAAGATACATTTTTTATTGGAAACTACATAGTCGGAGCATGCTTTTTTCAGAGAGAATCTGTAGTGATGGTCGAATGCGTAGTGCTTATCATATGAATAGTTTCCGGTATTGCGCTGAATACCTTTGAGGGCTACGATAGATTATGTTTTTCCTTGCAGAGAATTATTCGTCCGACGGTTGTTGCTTATTCGTCCGACATCTGTTGCATTATCGTCCGACAGCTGTCGGACGATAATGCAACAGATGTCGGACGAATAATTCTTAGTAAATGTGGAAATAAAGCGTAGTAAGGCTAGCTCAAAATCTCTCAAACATCCATTCATCTACCTTCAGCTCCTTGCCTTTAAACACGAAATAAAGGTCGTGAATGCCGTCTTTGTCTGTGTCTATCTTTGTAGAGACAGTCTGCAAAGAGTCTGAATTGAAGGAGGTGGAAGCAGCGGGTGGGCGTTTCCACTGAAGAATTTGGGTGATTCTATCGGACGCGTGTCTTTCTTTCCTGAATCGGAAAGCGCCCACACATCGTTTCCTGCGGATATAGCCGCCAGCAGCAAAGCCGCTGTAAATAATTTGATTCTTTTCATTTTTTTATAGTATGTTATAGGAATCTATGGTAGCCTTTTGATTTTGGCTTGTGTTCTTCAATCACCTCAATCCTTTATTTAAGATTGAAAAATTGGGTTATTGAAAAGTTGCCGCAAATATTGGGGATTACTATGTATAATATAAGGTGTATTATGCTTTTAATAATGTACCTATATGTTTCAAGTTATCATTGTAATCGGATGGTGCTGTTTTAAACTAGCTTTACTTGCTTTGGGATAATTATGCGGCTATGGATTAAACTGTTTGGAAGGGCATTGTGTTTTATGCAAATATATTCGTAGAAGAGCGTTTTTTATTCTAACGATTCTTGAAAAGAAAAAGCACTGATTATTCCAGATAATCAGTGCTTGAATATCGAGCCGCTAGCCAGACTTGAACTGGCGACCTACGCGTTACGAATGCGTTGCTCTACCAACTGAGCTATAGCGGCAATAAGCTTTTGTTTACGGGGTGCAAAGGTACATCTTTATTTGAAAAGGCAAAAAGAATCTCTGTTTTTTTTAGAAATATTTTAGTGGGATAATTTTCTATTTGAATGTCTTGAACTTTATTGCCATAAAAATTGGATAATAAAACGAAAAGAAGCATCTTTGTCGTAGGTCCTATAGCAAATAAGTCTGATACTGATTATGAATTTAAGAATCTATTATAAATATCTTTCTTCACGCATAGCGTCCAAATGGACGGTGCTGTTGGTAGATGTAATTATCGTTGTGATTTCCATGCTTTCTGCATGTTTTTTGCAATATAGGCTTTCGTCCGTATCTTATGAAATTTCTTTGTATGTATGGCTGACCATTTGGGCTGTTTTGTGTAATATCTGTTTCTTTCATATTCTCCGTACTTATGTGGGTGTTATCCGTTTTTCCTCTTTTGTAGATATTTATCGTGTGTTTTGGAGTCTTACGATAAGCTATGTTGTACTGTTTTTAGGGAATTGCTGTTGGTCTGTTTCGGGGCTTGGAGAAACTTTGCCGAACAGCATTCTGTTTATGGCATATATGTTTACCTTCTCTCTGATGGCTTGTATGCGCATTGCTGTGAAGATGCTTTATGAAGCTATTGCTTTTGATGCACGTCATTGCGTGAATGTTTTTATTTATGGATTCCATGGGACTGGAGTCAATGTTGCAAAATCCTTGAGAGTTAGTCGTAATAATCATTATCGCCTGCGTGGCTTTATTTCGGACGAACCTGATATGATAGGTAAACATACGATGGGATGCAGGGTATATCCCAATGATGAGCAGCTGTTTGACCGTCTAAAGAAAAAGAAAGTGGATACAATCATTATCTCTCCAAGCAAGGTGTCGGATTTGGAAAATTCCGGAATGCTGGATAAACTGTTCTCTCATGATATTCATGTAATGACCGTTCCTCCCTTAAGCGATTGTATGGACGATGGACTGATAAAGGACATTCAAATAGAAGATTGGCTCCGTAGAGAACCGGTACAAGTTGACATGCGTAAAATTACGGCCCATATCGAGGGGCGTAGAGTAATGGTTACGGGAGCGGCGGGAGCTGTAGGAAGGGAAATCGTCCGCCAGTTGGCTACACTGAATCCTTATCAGTTGATTCTGGTAGATCAGGCAGAATCCCCATTGTATGATGTACAGTTGGAATTGTCTGATCATTGGAAGAATCTGGAGGTCCGTGTATTGGTTGCAGATGTTGCTAACCGTACGCGTATGGAGGCTATATTTGAAGAAACACGTCCTCAACTTATTTTTCATTCTGCTGCGTATAAGCATGTACAACTGATGGATGATTTTGTATCGGAGGCAATTCAAACGAATATATCGGGGACAGTGAATATTGCGGACCTGGCGGCAAAGTATAGAGTGTCCCGTATGGTTATGATATCTGCTGCTAATGCACGTCATCCGGAGAATGCTATGGAATATAGTAAGCGTGTGGCGGAAATATATGTGCAATCATCTGATTGCAGGTTGAAACGCGACACAAGGGAAACTGATATGTTCATAGTACGTTTGGGTGAGGTGTATCCGACGAATACTCATTGTTTGATTACCTTGTCTGAAGCTTGTATGCTCACCCTGGAAGTGGGAGTCATGGGGGATGGGGGAGAAGTGTACATTGTGGGAGGGCCTGGGGATGGACTTTTGGATTCTGTAATCGGTGAAAAGATAAAGCGTGAAAAGGCATCTGTTGATGATTATGAACATGTGCGGGAAGAAGTGCTGGCCTTGGTGCAACATAGTTATACTGAAAAAAAGGCTATTTTGATTGGACTAATGAAAAAAATAGTGCCAATTTTTCCGCTTTCTTCTACCCGATGAAAAGACGTGAAAGTGACAGCTTTTTAATGCTTTTTCTGAAACTTAGAGGTGGAATAAATGTATATTATAAAAATAATATATTACCTTTGTGCCCGATTTATATTTATTACAAGAACTCAAAAGATTAATCAGAATATCTTATGCGTAGATTAATAACACTATTCTTTTTGGTATTTACTTTGTCAGGGGTAGCTTTTGCTCAGCAGATGTCAGATGATCAGGTTGTTCAGTATGTAAAAAGCGCTCAGCAGATGGGCAAAAATCAAAAGCAGATTACTACTGAATTAATGCGGCGGGGAGTGACAAAGGAACAAGTTGAAAGAATTCAGAAAAAGTATGAAAACTCTAAATCTGGAAGTCCGCAGAGCAATACCCAAGATGAGAAGCGTTCTCGTCAACGTGGTGAAATGAGTGGCGTAGTCAAAGGGCTGCGTACAACTTCGGAAACTTATTCTGCCAGACAAACGGATGTTGCAGGGGATTCTTTACAAATGATGGATAATCGTTCCTTGTCTCAAGAGAAGGAAACAGAGGATCCGACTTCGCAAATTTATGGTCATAATATTTTTACTAACGATAATTTGACTTTCGAACCCAATGTGAATGTTGCTACTCCCGAGAATTATCGTCTGGGGCCTGGTGACGAGGTGATTATTGATGTGTGGGGAGCTTCTGAAACAACGATTCGACAAACAATCTCTCCGGAAGGAAGTATTCTTGTGAATAATTTAGGACCGGTTTATCTGAGTGGCAAAACTGTAAAGGAAGCCAATAATTATTTGAAACAAGAATTTGCCAGAATATATTCTGGAGTAACCGGAAATGTTCCGTCTACCCAAGTTAAACTGACATTAGGAGAAATACGTTCTATTCAAGTAAACGTTATGGGTGAAGTTGTGGTGCCCGGAACTTATACCCTCTCATCATTTGCTTCCGTATTTCATGCTTTATATCGTGCAGGTGGTGTGAACCCGATTGGTAGTTTGCGCAGTATTAAAGTGATTCGCAATGGAAATACAATAGCGGATTTGGATGTTTACGATTTACTTATGAAAGGAAAAATGAAGGATGACATCCGTCTGCAGGATGGTGATGTAATTCTTGTGGATCCTTACCAGTCACTGGTACAGATATTAGGTAAGGTAAAACGTCCGATGTTTTATGAAATGAAACCCACTGAAACCGTAGGTACATTATTGAAGTATTCAGGTGGTTTTACGGGTGATGCTTATAAGAAAGCATTACGTATAATCCGTAAAAGTGGACGTGAGCATCAAATTTATAATGTGGATGAGATGGATTATTCCGTATTCCGCGTAGATGACGGTGATAAGATAACGGTTGATTCCGTTTTACAGCGTTTTGAGAATCGTGTGGAAATCCGCGGTGCTGTATATCGTGAAGGTTTGTATCAGTTGGACGGTACGATGAATACAGTGAAGCAGCTGATTAAGAAAGCGGAAGGACTTCGCGGAGATGCATTCTTAAACCGTGCTATAATCGATCGTGAACTTGAAGACTTGTCGCATGAGGTTATACAAGTAGATGTGAAAGGTTTGCTGAACGGGACGGCTGCAGATATTCCTTTGCAGAAGAATGACATTTTATATATTCCAAGTATTCATGACTTGAAGGAAGAAGCTACACTTACCATTCATGGTGAAGTTGCCAATCCGGGTACATATCTCTATTCTGATAAAATGACAGTAGAGGATTTGGTGTTGCAGGCTGGTGGCTTGTTGGAGGCGGCGGCTACAACAAAGGTTGAAGTTGCACGGCGCATGAAAGATCCGAAGAGTACATCTTTCAGTACTACAGTAGGCCAGAATTTCTCTTTTGATTTGAAAGATGGCTTATTGGTGGGAGAAGGAAGCCAGGATTTCCATCTTGAGCCTTTTGATGAAATTTATGTTCGTAAGAGTCCGTCCTATTTTAAACAACAGAATGTTATGGTGGGTGGAGAAGTCCTTTTTAGCGGTAATTATGCACTATCGAAAAAGAATGAACGTTTGAGTGACTTGATAGCTAAGGCTGGTGGAGTAACTCCCGATGCTTATATAAAAGGAGCGCGTCTTATACGTAGGATGACCGAAGAAGAATTCCGCCGTAAGGAAGATGCTCTGCGTATGGCGCAAGCGGGAGGCGGAGATTCCATATCTGTAAAAAGATTGGATTTGTCCGATACCTATTCTGTAGGTATAAATCTGGGAGAGGCCTTGAAAAATCCTGGTTCAGATGCTGATATGGTGCTTCGCGAGGGAGATGTATTATTTGTTCCGGAGTACGTAAGTACAGTGAAAATCAACGGTGCTGTAATGTATCCGAATACAGTTTTATATAAAAAGGGTGAAAGCTTGAAATATTACATCAACCAGGCTGGTGGTTTTGGTAATGACGCCAAGAAACGCAAGGCCTATGTAATATACATGAATGGTACAGTTTCTCGTTTAAGAGCAGGAAACAAGAAAGCCATTGAACCAGGTTGTGAAATAATTGTTCCAAGTAAAGAACAGAAAAGGAAGATGACTACCACTGAAATTCTGGGAATGGGAAGTACGACAGCTTCTATTGCAGCGATGATTGCGACTATGGTTAATCTCTTTAAGTAATTTGAATTATGAGCGAAGAAAAAATACAAAACATAACCTCTCCACAACCTGAGGAACAAGAAATAGATTTGATAGAACTGGCCCAGAAAGTATGGGCTAGTCGCAAATTGGTTTTTAAGGCGTGTGGTATCGCTGCCCTTGTTGGACTGGTTGTTGCATTTAGTATTCCTAAGGAGTATTCTACAAGTGTGACGTTGGCTCCGGAGAGTGGTGGTAAATCTGGTGGCGGAAGTATGGGAGCCCTTGCAGCCATGGCGGGTATCAATTTGGGTACTTCTTCTGGTGAAGATGCTTTGTCACCCGAACTTTATCCTGATATTGTAAGTTCTACTCCTTTTCTGATTGAACTGTTCGATGTTAAAGTCAAGGATCAGAAAGCAAAAGTAGACACAACTCTGTATGCTTATTTGAAAGAGGAACAGCGTTCTCCTTGGTGGAGTGCAATTTTCTCCGCTCCTTTTAAGGTGTTAGGATGGACATTGTCTTTGTTTAAGGATGAACCGGAAGAGGGGGATGCAAAGCTGGATCCTTTTCGTCTTACTAGAGATGAGTCTGCCATTGCAGATGCTTTAAGTAAACGTATCTCTGTTTCCGTAGACAAAAAGACAGGTGTGACAACCTTGTCTGTTACTATGCAGGATCCTTTGATATCTGCTTCGCTGACGGATACCGTGATGCATTGCCTGCAGAACTACATCACAGATTATCGGACTAATAAGGCTCGTCATGATTTGGCATTTACCGAAAAACTTTATGGAGAAGCAAAGGCCAGTTATGAGTCTGCCCAGAAGAAATACGCAAATTTTGTAGATGCAAACCAGAATATAATATTGCTGAGTTATCGCGCAGAGCAAGAGCGTTTACAGAATGAAATGAATTTAGCCTATCAAGTATATACACAAGTGTCTCAACAATTGCAGATGGCAAGAGCTAAGGTGCAGGAGATTACACCGGTATATACGGTTGTCCAGCCGGCTACGGTACCTTTGAAGCCTGCAAAGCCCAATAAATTGATGATTTTGATTGGCTTCATGTTCTTGGCAGGTGTCGGCAGTGTGGGATGGATATTATTTGTAAAAGATTTATTAAAGGGATGGAAAAAGCAAACAATATGATGACGGATAATGATATGATGTGCTGGTATGCATTGTACACAGCACCCAAGTCTGAACATAAGTTGATGCAGCGTTTGAATGCTGCGGGATATACTACATATTGCCCGATGCAGGCTGTGTTTGTAAAATGGAAAGGGCATACCCGGAAGGTGATTACTCCTCTTTTTTCCGGATGTTTGTTTGTTGCCGGTAATGTGTCGGAAGTTACCTCATTGGCTTCCTTGCAGAAGGCTGCTATATTAGTAAATAATGAAGGAAAAAGTTTGTCTATTGAGGCGTGCAAAGCAGAACTTCCTGCCAAGTTTGCCCAATTGCTGAAGTTATGATGAAGCTGATAACAGAAGAGCTGCTGGATACCGTTACTTCACGAGCTAAGGAGAACTCCCGTTTACGTATGAATTATAATTTTCATGCGTCTATGGATGCTCCTATTCATCGGTTGCTGAATGCTTTGGAACCGGGAACTTATCTTCCTCCTCACCGTCATACAGATAAGGAAGAAACTTATCTGGTTTTGCGTGGAAGTCTGCTGGCATTTTTTTATGATGATGCCGGTAATGTAACAGATAAGGTATGCCTCAATCCTTCGGAAGGTAAATATGGTCTGGAGATTCCTTCTAATACATGGCATAGTATTATTGCCTTGGAGTCAGGTACTGTTATTTTTGAAATTAAAAAAGGCCCATATCAGCCTCTACCCTCAGAGGATTTGGCTTCGTGGGCTCCTCAGGCTTCTGATGTGGAGGGAATAAAGGCTTTTATGAAGCGGATGTTGGAGCTTTAACATTTTCCCCGATAAACCCATAAGAAAGCCTCCCGATATATTTTATTGTATACCGGGAGGCTTCTTTATGTACCATGTTATTAGTCAAACAGGCTCTTGAACTTTTTGAATATTTTCTCTTTAATCGAAGTGTTCGGCTTGAAGTTATCCGATTCTTCCATCTCCTCCAATGCTCTCTTCTCATCCTTGTTCAGCGTTTCGGGTACGTATACGCTGACATTTACCAGCAAATCTCCCGTGCCGTATCCGTTCACGTTGGGTAAACCTTTGCCGCGCAGGCGGAGCACTTTTCCCGGTTGCGTACCTGAGTCAATTTTTACTTTCACCTTTCCATCAATCGTGGGAATTTCTACCGCACCACCCAAGGCTGCTGTCGGGAAGCTGAGGAGCAGATTGTAAATCAAGTCATTTTCGTCGCGTATCAGGTTCGGGTCTTGCTCTTCCTCTACAAGAATCAGCAGGTCACCCGGCATACCGTTGTGCTTGCCTGCATTTCCTTTTCCCCCCATAGAGAGTTGCATACCTTCTGCAACACCTTTCGGGATTTTTACGGTTACTACTTCTTCACCGTATACAATACCTTCACCGGCACATTCCTTACACTTGTTTTTGATGATTTTGCCTTCACCGCCACAAGTCGGACAAGTGGTTCTTGTTTGCATGGTGCCGAGTATGGTTTGCTGGTTACGGATTACCGTGCCACTGCCGTTACAAGTCGGGCAGGTTTCGGTGCCGCCGTTGCCTTCGGCTCCCGTACCATGACAGTGGGTACAAGGCACGTATTTCTTCAGTTTGAATTTCTTTTCCACGCCGGTAGAGATTTCCTTGAGGTTCAGTTTCACCTTGACACGCAGGTCCGAACCACGGTAACGGCGTTGTTGTTGTGCTCCACCGCCTCCGCCGAAACCTCCAAAACCGCCGAAACCTCCACTGTGTCCGCCAAAGATGTCACCGAACATGGAGAAGATGTCGTCCATGGACATGCCTCCACTGAAGCCGCCGAACGGACCACCATTACCGGCGGCACCACCCAGTCCGGCATGACCGAACTGATCGTAGCGGGCACGCTTGTCCGGATTGCTTAGTACGTCGTATGCCTCTGCCGCTTCCTTGAATTTCTCTTCGGCTGTTTTGTCGCCCGGATTCTTGTCCGGATGATATTGGATGGCTTTCTTGCGATAGGCTTTCTTTATTTCTTCTACCGTTGCTGTCTTTTCGACTTCCAATACTTCGTAGTAATCTCTTTTTTCCATACAGTTTTATGTTATTCTCCGACTACCACTTTGGCATGACGGATCACTTTGTCGTTTAGGATGTAACCGGTTTGTACACAGTCCAGAATTTTGCCTTTCAGTGCTTCATTGGGTGCCGGAATCACGGCGATGGCTTCGTGATAGTCTGTATCGAGCGGTTGTTCCTTTGTCTCTATTACCTTAACGCCGTTTTGTCCCAATACAGACATGAACTTGTTGTAGATAAGTTCAACGCCTTCTTTTACGGCGGCTACGTCGGTGGCTGTCTCCATGTTTTTGAGGGCGCGTTCAAAGTCATCCACAATGGGTAGGATACTGCTGATACTCTTTTCACCACCGTTCAGGATGAGTTCTGCTTTCTCCTTCATGGTACGTTTGCGGTAATTGTCAAACTCGGCAGACAAGCGCAGGTATTTGTCCTTCTGCTCTTCAATCTGTTCATTGGCCTTTTCCAGTTCCTGGGCGAGCTTTTCTTCTTCTGTCAGGGGAGCTTCGTTTTCTTGTGAAGTTTCTTGTCCGACAGTTTCTTCGTCACATTCGTTAGGAGTAGCTTGAGTTTTCAGCTCCTCTTCCTGGTTGTTTTCTTTTTCTTTCGGATTCATATTGTTATGCTTATTATTCTTGTAAAATGATTTAGCTTTCATTGCTGTTAAGGGTTTAAGTTAATACGATATTAGTGCTCCAGCAAAAACTTTGCCAAAACGGATGTTTTTGCCGAAAACGCTGCAAAGGTAATACTTTTATGTCAGATTGACAGCGCTTCTCTGTGTCTATTCATGGAAAAATAACTATCTTTGCACTCGCAATTCGCAGACTAATAGGTATTAAATAGTAAATTGTAAATAAATAAATCGTAAATATAAAGATGATTACAGTCTCTAATGTCTCAGTACAGTTTGGTAAAAGAGTGTTGTTCAATGACGTAAACCTGAAGTTTACAAGTGGTAACTGTTATGGTATCATCGGTGCCAACGGCGCCGGAAAATCTACTTTCCTGAAAACGATTTCCGGGGAGCTGGACCCTACGACGGGCTCCATCATGCTGGCTCCGGGAGAGCGTCTTTCCGTTTTGAGCCAGGACCACTTTAAGTGGGATGCTTTTACGGTGATGGACACGGTGATGATGGGACACACGGTGTTGTGGGATATCATGAAGCAGCGTGAAGTGCTGTATGCCAAAGAGGATTTCACAGACGAGGATGGGCTGAAGGTTTCCGAATTGGAAGAGAAATTTGCCGAGTTGGACGGCTGGAATGCCGAAAGCGATGCTGCCGCCTTGTTGAGTGGTTTGGGTATCAAGGAAGACAAGCATTATCTGTTGATGGGTGAGTTGAACAACAAAGAAAAGGTGCGTGTCATGCTGGCGCAAGCTCTCTATGGAAATCCTGATAACTTGCTGCTGGACGAGCCTACCAATGACTTGGATATGGAGACCGTGACTTGGCTGGAAGAGTACCTCTCCAACTTTGAGCATACGGTGCTGGTGGTAAGCCACGACCGTCACTTCCTCGACTCCGTTTGTACGCATACGGTGGACATCGACTACGGAAAGATTAACCTCTTTGCCGGTAACTATAGCTTCTGGTACGAGTCCAGCCAGCTGGCGCTCCGTCAGCAGCAGAACCAGAAGGCAAAGGCCGAGGAGAAGAAGAAAGAGCTGGAAGAGTTTATCCGCCGATTCAGTGCCAATGTGGCAAAGAGCAAGCAGACTACCAGCCGCAAGAAGATGTTGGAGAAACTGAATGTAGAAGAAATCAAGCCGTCATCACGTAAGTATCCGGGCATCATCTTTACGCCCGAACGCGAACCGGGTAATCAGATTCTGGAAGTTTCCGGTTTGACGAAAACGCTGGAAGATGGTACGGTGCTGTTCCGCGACGTCAACTTCAACGTAGAGAAGGGAGACAAGATTGTATTCCTTTCGCACGACCCGCGTGCCATGACCGCCCTGTTCGAGATTATCAACGAGAATATGAAACCGGATGCAGGTACTTTCAACTGGGGTGTGACTATCACCACCGCTTACCTGCCGCTGGACAATACTGCATTCTTTAATACAGACCTGAATCTGGTGGACTGGTTGAGCCAGTTCGGTGAAGGCAATGAAGTCTATATGAAGAGCTTCCTGGGACGTATGCTGTTCTCCGGCGAGGAGGTGCTGAAGAAAGCAAGCGTATTGTCGGGAGGTGAGAAGATGCGTTGCATGATTGCACGTATGCAGCTGCGCAATGCCAATTGCTTGATTCTGGATACACCTACCAATCACCTCGACTTGGAGTCTATCCAGGCATTCAACAATAATCTAAAGACCTATAAAGGCAATATCCTTTTCTCATCCCACGACCACGAGTTCATTCAGACGGTTGCCAACCGTATCATCGAATTGACTCCGAACGGTATTATCGACAAGATGATGGAGTATGACGAATACATCACTTCAGACCACATCAAGGAGTTGCGTGCACGTATGTACGCAACAAAGTGATAACGGAAGCTAAGGACTAAATAAGCATATTTTAAATCGTTCCATCATGAGGAAAAAATCGTTCCACCATGGTGGAACGATTTTTTTACCACGGTGGAACAATATTTCTGCCATGATGGAACGATTCTTCTTTCATATCTTTTTGGTTTAATAAAGGCTTGTGCGATATTGAAAAAAAGAAGAAGGTGTGTTAGAATGATTTTTAGCTATCATTCTGACACACCTTCTTTTGCTATTAAAAGAGTCTCTTTGTTCTTATTAAGGCGGGGAATAGTCTGAGTTATTGTTTCTCCTTATATATAATTTTGCCTTGGCTTTCGCCGAAAAGGTTGTCGCCTAGCGTGGTAATCTTATTCCCCGTGGCAAGCACATAGCGCAGGTTGTCGCATCCCATAAATGCTCCGTACTCAATGGCGGTTACACTGGCAGGAAGCACCAGCGTGCCGCACAAACGGCCGCAGCCACTGAATGCACGCTGTCCGATGCTTCTAAGCTCTTGCGGGAGCCGTACGTTCAGCAGATACTTCTTTTGGGTGAAAGTATAGTCGGGAATTGCAGTGGCATTACTGTTGGTCATGTCGATGGAAACCAGATTGGGCATATAGTCGCGTATCAATGTGAAGTCGGCTTCGTCCATTTTTCCTTCAACGGTCAGAAAGTTAACGTCTTTGGGCTGAAATCCGGCTCTTAACAGTTCGCTGGCAAGGCTGCCCATTTTACCAATCTGCACATTTACTGTCAGTGGTTCTCCTTCAATGAATGCAAAGGTTTCCCATTTCTTTTTGGTACGATAGGAGTCACTGCATCCCAATGGAACAAATATGGCTGTAACGCTATCGGCCAATGCTTCGGACAACAGATTGGGAGCCGTTTTCTTCCGTATCTGGCATATCTTGAGATTTTTGCATCCCTTAAAGGCAGCATCTTCGATGTTCTTGGTCTTGTCGGAAAGGATAATCCTGGTCAGCGTCTCCTTACCTACAAATGTACTGTCGTCCATTTGCTTGCAGAAGGCATATGCCGGAATGCAATTGGCAGGATATACATAAAAACGGTTTGGATAAGTCCCGTTCTTGCCTGCATACATGCTGATGGAGGCATTGGAAATGTCCAGCAGTTGCAGGTTTTTGAATTCATCCCGTAGATGCCTGAAATCTACGGCATTCAGCTTGCCCTGCAGGGTCAGTTGGGTGATTTCATTGGCTTCCGCTTCTGTCATCAGTTCCACCAGGGTACCGGGTTTGGCCACGTAGTATCTTTTGGATTTTTGTGCCGAGGCATTCAGCATTAACGCCAGTCCGGCAACGGCTAAAAGTATTTTTCTTAGTTTCATGTTTGTCGATTCCAGATTGATTTTTCAAATATAAGAAGAAACCGGCAGGAATACATGAAGTTTTTTCTTTTTATTATTATTTTTGTCGGATATTAATCAAAATGAGATACAAATGGAGACGGAAGAAACGGTGAAGGAAGAGTGTGTTGCTATGAGTAAAACAAAACGTATTTGGCTGGCATTCGTTGATATAGTACTGTTTACTGTACTTTTTATGATTTTTCTGTTTTTGTTTGCCATACCTTTTGCGATTGCTTTCCCTGAGTTGAAGACACAAGCTGGTGGGATGAGCGTCTATTCAATGATGTTGAATGAAGTCTTGATGTTGGCCAGTGGGCTTATTGCCGCTTGTATGGTGCTGGGCTTCAGGAAGCTTTCTTTTTCGGGCTTGGGCTTGTCTTTGAAGGGATGGGGCAGAAGCCTGCTGAACGGAGCTTTGCTTGTCGTGTTCTTGTATGCAGTTGGTTTTGGCTTGTCTTTATTGTTGGGGGCTGTGGAAGTGGCAGGGGTCTTGTTTTCTCCCATTTCGTTGTTGTCGAGTCTTTTGCTTTATTTTTTAGTGGCAGTTACGGAAGAAGTTATTGGACGCGGTTTCATTTTAGGGCGTATGCTGGATGGAGGCGTCAATAAGTTTGTGGCATTGCTTATCTCTGCGGTGTTATTTTCGTTGATGCATCTTTTCAATCCCAGCTTTGCCTTCGTCCCGTTTTTGAATATCATGCTGGCGGGTTGTTTCTTGGGAGCTTCCTATATATACACGCGCAACCTCTGTTTCCCCATTGCCTTGCATTGGTTCTGGAACTGGATTCAAGGTTCTGTTTTGGGATATAAAGTCAGTGGAAATGAATTTAGCAATGAGAATCTGCTGATTCTTCACTTTCCGGAAGAAAATCTGATAAATGGAGGAACTTTCGGGTTCGAAGGCTCTATTCTGTGTTCACTACTTTTAGTGCTTGGTACAGTAATTATCTTAAGACACTATTATAAGGGATTAGTGATTAGGGATTAATGATTAATACGGAAACCATTAACCACTAACCATTAATCACTAATCCCTAATCACTAATTCTGTTCCACTCCTTTCATTGTCAGCTGTATGCGTTTCCGGTCCATATCTATGCTGAGTACCTTTACGCGTATATGTTGATGAATGGACACTACTTCATTAGGGTCTGATATGAATCTGTCGGCGAGTTGGGAGAGGTGTACCAGTCCGTTTTCCTTGATGCCTATGTCGACAAATGCGCCGAAGTTGGTGATGTTTCCTACGATGCCGGGCAATTCCATGCCTTCGCGCAGGTCGTTGATGGTGCGCACGTTCTTGTCAAATTCAAATATCTTTATCGGTCCGCGTGGGTCACGTCCGGGCTTGTCCAGCTCTTGCAGGATGTCTTTCAGTGTCGGCATGCCCACGGTGGGGGAGAGGTAGCGTTCGGGATTAATCTTCAGACGCAGCTCCCGGCTGGCTATCAGCTCGGCTACGCTGCAACCCAAGTCCTTTGCCATTTGTTCTACGATACAATAGCTTTCCGGGTGTACGGCAGTATTGTCCAGCGGATTCTTTGCCTGCGGAATGCGTAGGAAGCCGGCACATTGCTCAAACGCCTTGGCACCCATACGAGGTACTTTCATCAGTTCCTTGCGCGAGGTGAAGGCACCGTTTTCGGCACGATAGTTCACAATGTTCTGTGCCAGTTGCGGACCCAATCCCGAGATGTAGGTCAGTAGATGGCTGCTTGCGGTGTTCAGGTTGACACCTACCAAGTTTACACAGTTTTCTACGGTCTGGTCCAGTGATTTTTTCAGCTTGGTTTGGTCCACATCATGCTGGTATTGCCCCACACCAATAGATTTCGGGTCAATCTTTACCAACTCTGCCAGCGGGTCCATCAGTCGTCTGCCTATGGACACAGCACCGCGTACGGTGACGTCGTAGTCGGGAAACTCGTCCCGTGCAATTTTAGAGGCCGAATAGATGGAAGCTCCCTGCTCGCTGACGATGAATATCTGTATGTCGCGGTTGAAGCGCTGATGTTTCAAGAACTCCTCCGTCTCGCGGCTGGCAGTTCCGTTACCTATGGCTACGGCATCTATCTTATAAGACTCTATCATCATTTGCAGCTTGGCAAATGCCTCTTTCTGCTTGCTGACCGGAGGGTGGGGGTAGATGTTCTCATTGTGGAGCAGATTTCCTTGTGCATCGAGGCACACAACTTTACAACCCGTACGAAATCCGGGGTCTATACCCATCACACGCTTTTGCCCCAGTGGTGAAGCCAGCAACAACTGACGGAGGTTTTCGGCAAATACCTTGATGGCTTCCTCATCAGCACGTTCCTTACTTTGCGTGGCGAATTCCGTCTCTATGGATGGCTTCAATAGGCGTTTGTAGGAATCCTGCACGGCTTCCGCCACTTGCTGTCCGCAGGGGTTGTTGCTCCGCACGAATTGGCGTTCCAGCCGTTCCACGCACTCCTCATCGTCTGGGCTGATGCTGACTTTCAGCAGGCCTTCCGCTTCGGCACGCCGGATGGCGAGCAGGCGGTGGGAGCTGCATCGCTTCAACGATTCGGAGCAATCGAAGTAGTCGCGGTATTTGGTCGCTTCCTCTTCTTTGCCTTTCACCACCTTGGCGGTCAGTGTGCCTTGGCGGGCAAATGCGTTGCGCACGCTGTTTCGGGCACGTTCGTCTTCGCTAACATGCTCGGCTATGATGTCACGGGCACCTTTCAGTGCATCTTCCACGTTCTTCACGTCTCCTTTCACGTAACTGGCGGCGCGTTCCTCCGGATGGGGCTCACGTTGCAGCATCAGCAGGGTGGCGAGGGGTTCCAGTCCTTTTTGGCGGGCTGCTTCGGCACGTGTTTTCCGTTTGGGTTTGTAGGGAAGGTAGATGTCCTCCAGTAGGGTATTGTCCCAAGTCTCCTCGATACGTTTCTGAAGTTCGGTGGTCAGTTTACCTTGTTCCTGTATGGTGTTCAGGATGGTTTCTTTACGTTTGGCGATTTCGCTCAGCTTTTCGTAATGGGTCTTTATGGATTCAATCTGCACTTCGTCCAGTCCTCCCGTCACTTCCTTTCGGTAGCGGCTGATGAAAGGAATTGTCGCTCCATCTTCCAGCAGGCCGAGGGTCTGGCTTATTTGTCTTTCTGATATGCCGAGAGCGGCAGATATCATTTGATGAAAATCTTGTATCATTTTGTATCTCATTTTATAATAGGTGCCAAAAGTACAAAAAACAATTGTTGTTTTTTCTTTAGGTTCCAACTTTTATCTATATTTGTCAAAGCTATGGAGCAATTAAACGAATCAATCAATTGAAACACATATATCGTACAATATTACCATGCGTGGTAGCGCTTTTCTGCTGCCTTTTGCCTGCTTTCTCGATTACGGGAGAGCATCCGGTATTGATTATCAGTTCCTATAATCCGGATGCCGGTCGGACTTCCAGCAATATCTCTGACTTTATGGAGGAATTCCAACGTTTAGGAGGGACGAATACCGTTGCATTGGAAAACATGAATTGCAAAAGTTTTTCCGAAGCTCCTTTTTGGGAAAAGAGAATGGCAGGGCTATTATCCAAATACCAGAATGATAAAAGTCCGGCATTGATTGTTCTTATTGGGCAGGAAGCTTGGGCTGCCTACCTTTCTTTGGAAGACTCTGTACGCGGCAATACTCCGGTAGTGAGTGCGCTATCCAGCCGGAACGCCATATTGTTGCCGGGAGATACCATCGATTTGAAGACTTGGATGCCTGAATCCGTAGATTTTTTCACGGATTTTCCGGATTCGCCTATCAAGGCCGGCTTCGTTTATGAGTATGATGTGGAGGCGAATATCAACATGGTAAAGCAGATGTATCCTGACACCGAGAATATCGCTTTTATATCAGACAACAGTTATGGTGGTGTTGCTATGCAAGCTTATGTAGTGAAGGAAATGAAGAAATTTCCCGAATTGGATCTGATACTGCTTGACGGACGTGTCAATACAATATATACTATTTGTGATAGGTTGCATGAACTGCCGGAACATACGGCAGTATTAATGGGGACGTGGCGCGTGGATATGAATGATGGCTATTTTATGCGTAATGCTACTTATGCCATGATGGAAGCTGCTCCAGCCTTGCCCACATTCTCTTTGAGTTCTGCCGGTTTGGGATACTGGGCTGTGGCAGGCATCGTTCCTGCCTACCGTGCTTTGGGCAAGGAGATGGCAAGACAGTCCTACCGCCTGCTGACCACCCCTCAGGATAGTGAGACCCATATGGAAATCATTCCGAATGAGACCATACTGGACGGTAAACTTGTGAAGGAAAAGAAACTGAATATCACCGGCCTTCCGCAACCGGTAAAGATGCTGAACGTAACCCCTTCTTTCTACGAACAGTACAAGTATCATATCTGGTCTGTCGGTGCTGTTCTGTTGGTGCTGTTGGGCGGTTTGTTCGTTTCCCTTTACTTTTATTATCATACAAAGAAGTTGAAGGATGAACTGGAGGTATCCGAGGGTGCCTTGCGCGAAGCAAAAGACCGTGCCGAAGAATCCAGCCGTCTGAAGAGTGCTTTCCTTGCCAATATGAGCCACGAAATCCGTACGCCATTGAATGCGATTGTGGGCTTCTCGGACGTGCTGTCTGCCGGAGGAGCCTCGGAAGAAGAACAGCGTGGCTATTTCGAGATTATTAGGACCAACTCTGATTTGCTGCTTCGGTTGATTAATGACATATTGGATGTGTCCCGTTTGGAGGCCGACCGCGTCATCCTTTCTTTGGAGAGCTGCAATGTAGTGCAGATATGCCAGCAGGTAGTAGCTTCCGTGGCCCAGGCACGCAGGTCGACCAATCAATTCTTATTTGAGTGTGAACGTGAGGTAGTGGAGATGCGGACGGATGTGCAGCGTTTACAGCAGGTTGTGATAAATCTGCTTTCCAATGCGGACAAGTTTACAAAGGAAGGTACGATAACCTTGAAGCTGGAGCCGGATACGGCGGGGAATGTTGCAGTATTCTCGGTGACTGACACCGGTTGCGGCATTCCATTGGACAAACAGAAACGGGTGTTCGAACGTTTCGAGAAGCTGAACGAATATGTGCAGGGAACCGGCTTGGGCTTGTCCATCTGTAAGCTGACCGTTGAGAAGTGGGGCGGCGAGATTTGGATAGATCCTGCCTATACGAATGGAGCGCGGTTTATGTTTACCCATCCTATGAACTTATAAGAACCGACAAGAAATAAGGAAATATAATGAAAAGATTTAGTTGTTTTTTTATCTGGATTTTTGTCCTGACAAGCATACTGCCTGCGCAGGAAAGAGAGGTGAAACTGAAAGTCGTACAGACCAGTGATATACACGGAAACTACTATCCCTACGACTTTATACGCCGCCGGGAGGCAACCGGCAGTCTGGCACGTGTGCATGCTTTGGTGCAAAAAGAACGTGAGGCTTATGGCAAAAATCTGATTCTCTTGGACAATGGTGACATTCTGCAGGGACAGCCCACAGCCTATTATTATAATTACATAGATACCGTTGCCCCTCATCTGGCAGCGGAGATGATGAATTTCATGGGGTATAATGCCGGCAATATGGGTAACCATGACGTAGAGACCGGCCGTACCGTTTTCGACCGTTGGGCAGGTGACTGCCGTTTTCCGATATTGGGTGCCAATATTGTGGATACTGCTACCGGAGAAACCCATTTCAAACCCTATGAGGTGCTGGAACGTGACGGAGTGAAAATTGTGGTTCTCGGTATGATAACTCCTGCCATCCCCGTGTGGCTTTCAGAGAATCTGTGGAAAGGGCTGCGTTTCGACGATATGGAGGAGACTGCCCGCAAATGGATGAAGATTATCCGTGAGCAGGAAAAGCCTGATTTGGTTATCGGTATGTTCCATGCCGGCCAGGATGCCCAGCTGATGGGAGGCAAGTATCGCGAAAACGCTTCCGTAGAAGTGGCGTGCAACGTGCCGGGATTCGATATTGTCCTAATGGGGCACGACCATGCGCGCGAATGCAAGAGGGTGTGCAACATAGCCGGTGACTCGGTACTGGTGATGGACCCTGCCAGCAACGGTGCCGTTGTGAGTAATGTGGATATAACCTTGAAATTGCGTGACGGCAAGGTTGTTGGCAAGAAGATAGACGGCATACTGTCCGATACGAAAGACTACGGCATCAGCGAAGAGTTCATGCAACGCTTTGCCCCCGAAAATGAAGCTGTGCAGAATTTTGTTTCCAAGAAAATTGGTTCTTTTACCGAGACTATCTCCACACGTCCTGCCTATTTCGGCTCTTCCGCTTTTATAGACCTTATCCATGAGTTGCAGTTGGCAATCAGCGGAGCGGATATTTCTTTTGCGGCTCCTTTGTCCTATGATACGGAAATCCGTAAAGGAGACATTTTTGTGAACGATATGTTCAATCTGTATAAGTACGAAAATATGCTTTACACCATGCGTCTGACGGGAAAGGAGATACGCGATGCCTTGGAGATGTCGTATGATTTGTGGACCAATCGGATGAAGTCTCCGGACGACCATATCCTGCTCTTCCGTGAGAAACGTCGCGAAGGTGCTACGGATAGGGCCTCATTCAAGAATTTCAGCTTCAACTTCGATTCTGCGGCGGGTATTATCTACACGGTGGATGTGACCAAGCCGGATGGTGAGAAAGTAACCATTCTCAGCATGGCAGACGGTACCCCGTTCGATATGGATAAAATGTATAAGGTAGCGGTGAATTCTTATCGCGGAAACGGTGGCGGCGAATTGCTGACAAAGGGTTCCGGCATCTCGCAGGATGAATTGAAGGAGCGCATCATCCACTCTACGGATAAGGACTTACGCTATTATCTGATGCAGTACATCGAGCGAAAGAAGGTGATTGAACCGCGTGCGCTGAATCAGTGGAAGTTTATTCCCGAAGAATGGGTGGCTCCGGCTTCCATGCGTGATTATGAGTTCTTGTTTGGCAAAGTTAAAGAATAATTCACTATCTTTGCGGCTCAGAATCTATAATGTAAGTTTTTGGACGTGAAGCAGAAGAAAAAAATTATAGGCGCATTGAGCTTGCTGGTACTGTTTATCATGTACCAGGCAAGCATCACCGCGTTCACTCACGTCCATTATGTGAATGGGGTGATGATAACGCACTCGCACCCTTTTCATGGCACACACTCTCACTCCCAGACTTCCCTGCTGGTCATCGGGCATTTGTCGGCATTCTACTCTTCCGGAGTGGATGTGTATGAGGTTCAGCACCCGATGCGTCCTTTGCTGGCCATGCTCAGAGCCAAACCGGCAACACCTACTGTTAAGGGGGAAGTGATACGTACCCTTTCCCTTCGCGCTCCTCCCGCTCTTTTTTCATAGTCATTAGGTTTAAAAACGCCTGGATTTTTTGTATGTAGATACCAGGCATTTTAGTCTCGAAGTCCGGCATTTCAGTGAACGAAGTGCGGCATCTCGGATGATTATCTTTTTTCAGACTTGAATTATTTTTTTTATTTAGAGCGCTAATTTGATGAAACAATACATTTTGGCGTTGGTACTTGCAGTGGTAAGTGCCAGCGTAGCTTTTGCCGTAAATCCTATAAAAGAAGGCAATATGATTTCCGGCCATGTGATAGTGAAAGGTACGGAGGAAAATATACCGTATGCCACGGTTTTGATTATCGGCAGTGGTCAGGGAACGGTTTCCAATGAAGAAGGACAATTTGAGTTCCGCAAGCTTCCGGCGGGAAAATACAAGCTCCGTGTGTCGGCAGTGGGCTACAAGACCCAAGAGAAGGAAGTGACGGTGAGCAAGGACTTTACTGCCGTCATACATTTCCCGATGGAAGAGGAGAGTTTCATGACCGATGAAGTGGTGGTATCCGCCAACCGCAACGAGGTAAGCCGCAAGGCAGCTCCGGTAGTTGTAAATGTGATGAGTACCAAATTGTTCGAGATGGTCAACTCCACCGACCTTGCCAAGACACTGAACTACCAGTCGGGCTTGCGTGTGGAGAATAACTGCCAGAACTGTGGTTTCCCCCAGGTGCGCATCAATGGCTTGGAAGGTCCGTATTCGCAGATATTGATAAACAGCCGTCCCATCATCAGTGCATTGAGCGGTGTGTACGGATTGGAGCAAATCCCCGTGAACATGATTGAACGGGTAGAAGTGGTGCGTGGCGGAGGCTCTGCCCTGTTTGGCGCCAATGCTGTGGGAGGAACTATCAATATTATAACCAAAGACCCCATCAACAATTCCTTCCAGGTATCGAGCATGTTCTCCAATATGGACGGCAAGTCCTGGGAGCAATATATGGGTGGCAATGTGTCTCTGGTAGCCAAAGACAATTCTTACGGCATCGCCTTTTATGAGAGTTACCGCAACCGTAACCCCTACGACCGCGATGGCGATGGCTTTTCCGAGCTGGGCAAGCTGAACATGAATACCTTCGGTTTCCGCGCCTATTACCGTCCTACGCATTTCAGCCGCATCAATCTGGAATACCATACCACTAACGAACTTCGTCGCGGAGGCAACAAATTCGATTTGCAGCCGCACGAGACGGACATCACCGAGCAGACCAAGCATATCATCAATAGCGGAGGCGTGAGCTATGATTTGTTCTGGAAAGAGTACAAGCATAAGATTTCGGCTTACACCTCCATCCAGCACACCGACCGCAACAGCTACTATGGTGCCCAAAAGAACATGAATGCCTACGGCAAGACGAAAGACCTGACCTGGGTTGCCGGCGGCATGTACGTGGGCAATATGGACAACTGCTTCTTTGCCCCCGCCACCTTCACCGGCGGACTGGAATATCAGAACAACTCCCTGCACGACATCATGACCGGCTATCATCGTGACATGGAGCAGGATGTCCGCATTGCCAGCGCCTTCGTGCAGAATGAGTGGAAGATGAACGTACTGACCATGCTGGTCGGCGCCCGCCTGGACAAGCACAACCTGATAGACAAGCTTATTTTCAGCCCCCGCGTCAACCTGCTCTACAAGCCGACAGATGATTTTCAGGCACGCTTGACTTATTCTACCGGTTTCCGTGCTCCGCAGGCATACGATGAGGACTTGCACGTGACGGCAGTAGGCGGCAAGGGAGTCCAAATCAAACTCGCCGATAACCTGAGTGAAGAACGCTCCAACAGTTACAGCGGTTCGGTGGACTGGACTGCCCATCTGGGTCACTGGCAGGCAAACATCCTGGTGGAAGGTTTCTATACAGACCTGCGCCACGTCTTTGTGCTCGAAGATATCGGCAAGAACGAAGTAGGGGATGTCATCAAGGAGCGCCGCAACGGAAACGGTGCACGCGTATATGGTGCCAATCTGGATGTAAAGATTGCCCATGGCAAGGAGGCGCAGTTCCAGCTCGGATTTACGGCACAGCGCAGCCGCTATACCCATGAGGAAGCCTGGACGAAGGTGGACGGAGAAGACCTTACCACCAAGCGCATGCCCCGTACACCTGATTATTACGGGTACTTCACTTTCTCCTCCGCACCGGTAAAGAATTTTGATTTCTCTCTTTCCGGTACCTATACGGGAAAGATGATTGTTCCGCACTACGCACCGGAAGATGCTCCCGAGGGTGCCTTCTGTAATATCACTTCAGACCGCATGGAGCATACTCCCCAATTCCTGGACCTGAATGTGAAGCTGAACTACACCTTTGTGCTTCACGACCATATCAAACTCCAGTTGAACACGGGTGTACAGAACATCTTCAACAGTTTCCAGAAAGACCTGGATAAAGGGGAATTCCGCGATGCGGGTTATTTCTACGGACCGACGCAGCCGAGAACCTTCTTTATCGGTTTCAAGATAATGAACTAAAAGTTTCCATTTAAGAATTTTTAGAGCTAAATTCCGCAAAATAGTCCTACATTTGTCGCCAAAGCACAAAAACCATGGATACTAAGAGAATACGGAATGTAGACATTTCCCAGATACATCATTTGCCGATGATTGATTTCATCGGCAATGATTTTGCTATTTTTAATGACATCAAGGACATGCCTTTGAGCTCTTATCCCACCCGTTTGAATGCTGCTTGCCTGACTGTCTGCTTGAAAGGGTGGTGCAAACTGGAACTCAACCTGCAGCAATGTGAAATGCGGGAAGGTATGTTGGGTATTATTCTTCCCGACCAGATTGTTCTGCAACGCGAGCGTTCCGATGATTTTTCCGGTCTTTTCATTGCCGTCTCAAGGGATTTTATGGATATGGTGATACCTACCATGCAACAGCTTTTCCCTATGTTTTTCATGATTAAGGAGCGGCCCTTCGTTCACATCACTCCGGAGGAATCCCAATCGTTTCAGGAGTATCACTCTTTTCTTTGGAGCAAGGTGAAGCTGAAAGACAATCCTTTCCGTAAGGAAATCACTCAGGGGTTGCTGTTGGCCCTTTTTTATGAGATATATAATATCTATCAAGGACATGTCATCCAGGAACGCATTCCCAAAAGCAGGAAGGAAGACTTGTTCGAGCGCTTTATCCGTGCTATTTCCGAGTCCTATAAGGAAGAGCGCAGTGTGTCCTACTATGCTGATAAGATGTTCCTCACTGCCAAGCACCTTTCCACCGTAGTGAAGGAAATCAGCGGAAAGACGGCGGGCGAATGGATTGACAGTCTCGTCGTTTTGGAAGCCAAAGCCTTGTTGAAGTCTTCCGAGCTGAGCATTCAGGAAATTGCAGACGAGCTGCACTTTGCCAACCAGTCGTTCTTTGGCAAGTATTTCAAGCATCACACCGGTATGTCACCTAAAGAATATCGCCGGCAATAGGTTCAATGTGACGGAATAATGTTTATTTTTGCGGTAAAGATTTACCCCCAAAATAAACTATCATGGAAAAAAGAGAAATTGACCTTACTGTTTCCTGCTATGGAAAGGTGAAAGGAGTGAAGTATGACGTTGTCATCCTACCTTGGGGAGCTACGGAGCCCCATAATCTGCATCTGCCTTATCTCACTGATTGTATTCTGCCGCATGATATTGCCGTAGATGCGGCTGCACTGGCTTTGCAGAATTCCGGTGTACGCTGTATGGTGATGCCTCCCGTACCTTTCGGTGCACACAATCCGGGGCAGCGCGAACTTCCGTTCTGCATCCATACCCGCTATTCCACCCAGCAGGCCATTCTGGAAGACATAGTTGCTTCCCTCTATGCACAAGGCATGCGTAAGCTGATTATTCTCAGCGGTCATGGCGGCAACAACTTCAAGGGAATGATTCGTGACCTGGCGTTTGTGTATCCCGATTTTCTGATTATCGCTGCCGACTGGTTCAGCATCGTCCCTCCCAAAGACTACTTTGAGGCTGTTGTCGACGACCATGCCGGCGAGTCTGAGACTTCCGTCATGATGCATTACCATCCCGAGCTGGTGAATCTGGCTGAGGCCGGTGACGGAGAGTCCCAACCGTTTGCCATTCCTTCCTTGAATGAAAAGGTTGGCTGGGCTCCCCGCCATTGGGATAAGGCTACAGTCGACAGCGGGGTAGGGAACCCCAAAAAAGCTTCTGCCGAGAAAGGAGAACGTTATATGAAACCGGTGGTGGAAAAGTTGGCGAAACTCTTTACGGAAGTCGGCCTGGGAAGTCTGTATTGATGTACTTGGCTTCCGGCTATATATAAAAATAGGCAATAACCGTTGTGGATATTGCCTATTTTTTTAGTGCACCCTAAAAACTAATCTCTTTACTCTTATAAAAACTAATCTTTCTCTATTTCGAGTACAAAATTAGAAGGTTTTTGCGGGTTATGAATTGACATAAGTCAAAAATCTCATTCGGATATTATTTTTTCAAACGTGCCCAAAAGCCCTTCTTTTTCTGCCGGACCGGTTCACTGTTTTCGCGGAACAGTTCTTCGTAGGTCACTCCGTCATGTATCATGCGGTAGATGCTTCCCCAGTCAGGCAGTCCACCTAGGTTGCGGTCATCGATAAAGAGATCGGCTTTTACTTTGCGTGAAAAACCGGTGTGTGCGATGTCTTCTTCCGGATAGTTCCGGTTGACGGCATAGAATTCCACACCCCGTTTCCTACACCATTCCACAGCTTCCTCCAGGAGCTTCCCTTCACGTACCGACCATAAAATCAGCCGGTGACGCTCGTTTATCAGCATCTTCAACGTAGCGGTGGCAAAGGGAATTTCTTCTCCTATCTGGGGATAGCGGTGTTCTACAATGGTACCGTCAAAATCAACGGCTATGGTCATAAATGAATAGCTTTTATTGGTTTCAGACTGTGGAGAAAATTATCCTTGACCGCCTGTGGTGCCGCCTGAGTGCTGGCTGACCGGATTGTTTGAATATTCTTCCTGATGTCCCGTGTAGCTTTTCAACTCTACTTTTACGTCTTTGCTCTGGTTGCCTACCACTACTTTAAAGGTATATGTTTTCACGCGTACCATACGCTTGCTGCCATACAGCAGTACATGGTTGCCACTGACACTTGCAGTCAGCTTTTGTTCAATTTCATAAGAACCGTTCGTACCTCCCTCTTCAGTTTCAATGTAGTTGTTGATGTATGTGGCCAGTGCATCGGATGCTCCTGCAGCTTTCAGCGCTTCAGCCGGAGAAACGGTATAGTCCCATCCGTTCTTGATTTTAAGGGTCAGGATGATGTTTTCCAGTGCATCGTAATCTCTGTTCTCAATCTTGATTACCTCGGCTTTTCCATTCACTTCGTTGTAGCCGTCTGCTACACTGGCGGCAGCTTGTTTGGTAAATTTCACTCTAGGTGAATATTTGCCGGCTATCTTCTCGCCTTGCGGAATGGTAATGATGTAATTGTTATTGTTGAATCCTACGGTTTTAGCAGCGGCTCTGGTTGCAGGTGCCTCGCTGGATTCCACTTCCATGTTTTCCGGATCAAAATAGCCCAGGTTGGCATCAGTCGACGGATTGGGAATGGCAATGATAATATCTTCCTTGGCAACAGCGTCAGCCGGCTCTGTCTTGATGGCTACGTTATTTACAGAAGCCTTTGATGCTTCCGGTTGTGTGGAAGTTGCCGGATTGGCCTCACGTGCCTCTTCAAACACGACGGCTGCAATCTTGGTGTTTTCTTCCGTACCTCCGGTGGGTATGTTGATGGTGGCGGCATTCTCCTTTTCCGGATTTTCTATTTTCGGAGCCTCAATGGTGCTTCCGTCAGCCTCCTGCATCTCGCCGAATTCTATGGTTGTTGACATTTTTACATTTACCACCATCAAGCTGTGGTTGGCTGTTCCGTCTGTAAATTCTGCTGTGGCCTCGTAGTCATCATGTCCTTCAGCTGTTACAGTGAGCGTGTAGATGCCGGTTTTGTTCACAGTCAGTGAGTATACGCCTTTTGCATCGGTTGTGGCAGAGTATTCGCCGCTTTTTACGGTGGCTCCTGCCAATGGACCGTTGGCATCGGTAATGGTACCTGCAATGTAGTAGGCTGTTTGACTTCTCAGCGGGTCTTCCACTTCTTCATACTTCTTGTCGTCATCGTGGCAAGATGTAAGGACTGTTGTGCTGAAGGTCATTGCAAACATCAATGCACCTCCTAAAAATAAACTTTTCTTTTTCATAATTTTCGTCATTTGATAAAACTAATCTGTTTAAATTATACTTATTTCGATTTTTCTTTTTGCAGTTCCTTTATAAGGAAATAGCGTATATAGTCCGGCTGGTAGAAGTTGCTGCTTCGGTTTTCGTTAGGGCGTGTACTGTAACTTTTTCCCAGTTGTTTTTCTATGTACTCTCCATCTGCCACCATGCCGTATGCCCATGCAAAGTAGTCAGCCGGTTTTACTCTGAAGAATCCTTTTCTACTCCATTTTTTTCTCGGCAGGGGGATGGCAAAATGAAATCCTCCGTTTATCTCTCCGTCTGTACAAAGGGCATACAAGCCGATGGCATACTCTCCAAAGTGCCGCGTACAGTCTCCTCTCACTCCATAATCACCGTAAATATATCTTCCTGCTTTCAAGTCGAACTGCAAGTTGAGGCGTGGTTCGTAGTACGAAGCATTCAGTGAGGCATTGATACGCTGTTTTCTGCCTATATACCAGCCGTCTTCCCGGGTGATGGCGGAGAAACCGGTGGAGCCTGCCGTTCCGCCCAGTTCCCAACGTCCGTTGTTGGTGCGGTATTTTATTTCCAGTTGTGCACCATATCTGTTGTTGGTGAAGTTACCCACCGTCATTTTCCCGAAGATGTTGTGCCTGAAGCGTACATCCTGCGATAGAGCTATGATTCCCGGTCTTATCCGTTTCATCTCTCCACTCAGATTGGTGGCTACGGGCAGTATCACTTGTGCGGTCATTTTCCCACCTTTCCATAGAGCCATTTCCACTGCCGGATTCAGGTTGATGGCATATGTATACAGTTCGTCAAACGTATTGTTCTCCAAAAACAAATCGGGGTATATCACCAAATCCACCTTCCAGGCAGACGGCACTTCTTCCTGACCGGCATTTTTCAATGCCTTCATGGCCGCATCCGTATCTACCGTAATTCCCATTTGCTGATATACTTGTGTCAGGCTAATTTCTCCGTTTCTGTATGCTGCCGTCAGTGTATCCGGCAGATTGATGCAAAGCCTGGGAATCCGGTTTTCCAGTACCACCAATTGCAAATCGCCCTTCGTCTTGCTTCCCAAGCAGGCATCTATGGCTTTGCCCACTCCGGTGTAGGTACTTCTATATACGTTGTTCTCAAAACTTACAGTGGTTACCCCTGGGGTCTGTGCACATCGTATATTTTCCATACCGATGGCTTTCAAGCTCTCTGTCACTTGGGCATCTGCCATTGCAGAAATACCACAGAACCATACTGCCAGTATCCACTTCAAACCGCTTTTTCTCTTGTTCTTCATCTTATTCTCCAATCCCTAATCCTTCATCCCTAATCCCTTATCCCTCTCTTAGTGCAACAACCTGCATTCATACCGTATTCCTCCCGATATGCTGTTGAATTCTCTGGTAAACACATGGATGGAGAAATGCTTCCATAATCTGGCGGCGGCTCCCACATTGAAACCTTCCGAATCATATTCGGCCATGACAGTCATTTCCCGGCAGAAAGCAGGAGAGTAGCTGATGCCTCCGAAAGGACCGTCTTGTATACTGTGTTTGTTCAGTGGCAGGTAATATCCAGCAGTCAGTGTTAGTCGGTCTCCTTTTGCGATGGAGAAGCCTTTGGTCAGTACGCCATATATGGTTGCAAAGTAGTTGGTTCCAGTGTCTTTGAAAGGGTCATTGGTACCTATGACTATTGCCGGATGATATTTTCCTTCCTCTATCGGACGTATACGTGCAGATAAAGAACGGTCTTGCTGGAAATATCCTTTCTTACCGTCATACCGGGTGGTTTTCAATAGCGTACACCGATAACTCAACTCCAGAAAAGATAAGAATGTGATGTTGACGAAGTAATTTCCGGTGTTGAAGTTAAACGGTGTCATGCCGTTCGGAAGATAATTGCCGCCCCCCATAAAAGTACCGGTCTCCTGCATATCTGCTGTCGGGATGTTCAGCAGTCCGGTGTTGCCCATGGAATATTGGGCCTGCACCCCCATACAGCAACCAAGTAGCAGTAGGAGCAGGCACCATTTTCTTATTCTCGTTTTCAGCATGTCCGAGGAGGGGTGTTTTCGCTATCCATTTGTGCTCTCATATAGAGCTTCTTCACAAATGCCATGTCATGTGTCACCATGATTTTCACCAGTTCTTCAAAAGAAGTCTTGCGTGGATTCCAACCCAGCAGTGTTCTGGCTTTGGTCGGGTCGCCCAGCAGTTGTTCCACTTCGGCAGGACGGAAGTATTTGGGATCCACTTCCACCAGCACTTTACCGGTTTTGGTATCAATGCCCTTTTCATTCACACCTTCTCCTTCCCAACGCAGTTCCACACCGGTTTCCTTGAAGGCAAGTGTAGTGAAATCACGTACGGTATGATATTCTCCGGTAGCTATGACAAAATCCTCCGGAGTGTCGTGCTGCAGAATCAGCCACATGCACTCCACGTAATCTTTGGCATATCCCCAGTCGCGCAGCGAATTCAAGTTACCCAGATATAACTTGTCCTGATATCCTTGGGCTATACGTGCTGCCGCCAGTGTAATTTTGCGTGTCACGAAGGTTTCTCCGCGCCGTTCGCTTTCGTGGTTGAAGAGAATGCCGTTTACAGCGAACATGCCGTAGCTTTCCCGGTAATTCTTCGTAATCCAGAAGCCGTATTGCTTGGCCACACCATATGGACTGCGTGGGTAGAACGGGGTTGTCTCCTTCTGTGGTACCTCCTGCACCAGACCGAACAGTTCGGAAGTCGAAGCCTGATAGATTTTCGTTTTTTTCTCCAGTCCCAGGATACGTACTGCTTCCAGCATACGCAGGGTGCCTACGGCATCTGCTTCCGCAGTATACTCCGGCACATCGAATGATACTTTCACATGGCTTTGTGCCGCCAGATTGTAGATTTCGTCCGGCTGTACCTGCTGTATGATGCGGATAAGCGAGCTGCTGTCCGTCATGTCCCCGTAGTGCAGGTTTACGAGACGGTTCTTCTTCATGTCACGCACCCATTCATCCAGGTAAAGATGCTCTATGCGTCCGGTGTTGAACGATGACGAACGGCGCAGAATGCCGTGTACTTCATATCCTTTTTCAATTAGGAACTCGGCCAGGAATGAACCGTCCTGACCGGTGATGCCTGAAATCAATGCTATTTTCTTATCCATGATTCGGGTTTTAAAATCAGTTTTTATTTATGTTATGATGTAAATTTCTCTTTTGTGATATTCCATAAGAATAAGCAGTTCCCGATGATATATCTTCTCCACATTCTTTTGGGTTCCTTTATCAGCCGGTACAGCCATTCCAACCCGTGTTCCTGCCACCATACGGGAGCACGTTGCACGTTTTCAGCAAAGAAGTCGAACACAGCGCCAATAGTACCGATGGGACCGTTTACCTCCAGTTCTTTTAGGTGTGCATAAGTCCATTTCTCTTGTTTGGGAGCGGTCATGCCCACCCAGAGCAAATCCGGCTGTGCCCGGTTTACGGCGGCTATCATGGCTTGATTGTCTTCTTGGGTGAATTCCGGCTTGTAGGGTGGGGAATAGGTTTCTACCCGGATATTGGGATATAACCGGACAGCTTTTACCTTTATTTTCCTCAAGGTGTCTTCGCTACTTCCCAGAAAGAAGCAGGTTCCTCCTTTCCGGTTCAGCTTATCCATTTCGTACAGAAACAAGTCCCATCCCGCTGTGCGCTCTATCTTCTCATGTCTCAGGAGTTTGAATGCCAGTACAATGCTTGCTCCGTCCGGAATCAATGCGTCTCCCCTCAGCAAAGCTTCTGCAAAGGCAGGATCTTTCAATGCTGTGTTATACGAGTGCGCATTGATGGTGTTAATCAGCAGTTTGCCTTCGGGCAATGCGTCAAGCTCACTTCTGTGTCCCAGAAGCGAAATTGTCTTTAACTTCAACATGTATAAAAGGAATGATAATTTTCCGCAGAGTACGCTACGCTATCGCCTGTCACATGGAAAGGTATTTTGAACAGAACGATGTAATCATGTATGAAAACTGCGCAAATGTAAAGATTATGTGTGTAATATACAAGAGGAATGTGAAAAATGTAATTTAGTTGGTCTGATGATTGATGCAGATACCTTTCAGATACCATTCGTACAAACGGTGTATTCCTTCGTCTATTTCTATTTTATGATGCCATCCCAGGTTATGCAGTTTGGTCACATCCGTCAGTTTGCGCAGTGTGCCGTCCGGTTTCGAGGCATCCCATTGCAGCTCACCTTTGAATCCTATTTCGGCTATAATCTTTTCAGCCACTTCCTTTATGCTGAGTTCCTTTCCGGTGCCCACATTGATGTGGCAGTTGCGTATTTCTTTACTGTCCGGAGCATATGTGTCTTTAAAGTCCACATTCAGCAGTACATGTACACTGGCATCTGCCATTTCTTCGCTCCATAGGAATTCACGCAACGGTTTGCCGGTTCCCCACAAGGTGACCGCTTCCGGGGTTATTCCGAAGTTGGCAAGCTCTGCCAGAATCTCCTCGTTGCCATAGCTGCCGTTTACCCCTTTCACCGGACGCAGGTCGATATCTTTGCGTACAGCATCCCAATCCCCTTCGTTGAGGCATTTGGCAAGGTAAATCTTGCGGATCATGGCAGGCAGTACATGGCTGTTTTCCAGGTGGAAGTTGTCGTTCGGTCCATATAGGTTGGTAGGCATCACGGCTATGTAATTGGTTCCGTATTGCAGGTTGAAGCTTTCACACATCTTCAGCCCGGCTATTTTGGCTATGGCATACGGCTCGTTGGTGTATTCCAGCGGAGAGGTCAGCAGCACTTCTTCCTTCATGGGCTGCGGAGCTTCACGCGGGTAGATGCAGGTGCTTCCCAAGAAGAGCAGCTTCTTTACTCCGTGACGGAAACTCTCGCCGATTACGTTCTGCTGGATTTGCAGATTCTGATAGATAAAGTCCGCCCGGTATTGCAGGTTTGCCATGATGCCACCCACGTGGGCAGCAGCCAGTACCACCGCTTCCGGTCGTTCTTCATCGAAGAATTTCTTTACGGCGGTTCCGTCCAGCAAATCCAGTTCTTTGTGTGAGCGTCCTACTAAGTTTGTATAACCTCTTTGTTGCAGGTTGTTCCAGATGGCGGAACCTACTAAACCACGATGCCCCGCTACAAAAATCTTTGCATTTTTTTCTAACATGACTAATACCCTAGTTATAAAATTAATTTTTTCTATTTACTTCTTGTATGAAGCTATACATTCTTTTAAAATATCTTTCATCCGGTTTTCAAACTTTTCCAAAGTGAATTCCCTTTGAAATTTTTCTTTACCGGCTTTACCCATTTCAGCACATATCATGGGATGGTCTATTAAATATTCTATCTTTTCTGCCAGCTGTTGCGGACTATGTTTTTCCACGATAAATCCGGTTTTGCCTTCCTCTATGATACCAGGTATTCCTCCCTCGTTTGTGCTGATGCAGGGTAGTCCCTGTTCCATAGCCTCAAGAAGTACTAATGGGAAACATTCATTATGATAATAAGTGGGAAATATAAATAAGTCTGCTTGTTTAAGAAAAAATTCTTTTTCTTCTCCATATTTGGCTCCGTGTGCCTGTATATACTTGTCTAGATTTTTGTGTTTTACCTTTTGGTTGAATTCACTTTCCGCAATGTCACTCCACTTTCCAATGTAATCACAATGAAATGAATAACCATCGTTCTTTACGATATTTAGTGCATCTATCAAATCCCATACCCCCTTTTCCCTTAACATGTTGCTGAGGAATAATAATTTGAAAGGGGTGCTTCTTTTCTTGGAAAAATCATAAGTTACGTTTTGTGGAATGCCATTGGGACAGTATACCACCTGTTCTGGTTTTACAAATTTTTGGATGTCATTGTAGAGTGGGGGAGCCAGTAGTATTATCTGTATATTCTTGAAAAAGGCTTTGTATAACCATTTGTCCGGCCATCGCCCTTCTCTTGATTTCACACCTTTGTTATGAAAATGTATTATGATTTTCTGTCCCAAACATTTTAGCAGGAATAGGGTACAAAAATCTTTGTAGAAAGCCCCACCTTTGGTATTGGGAGTCAAATAGCATAATTGTGACTTTATTCTCTTTACGGTTTTTGCTATTTGTATCTGTTTTTTTAAGTAAACAATAAGTTTCCTTATTCCTCCTTTTCCTATGTCATTGATATCTTTGGCAAGAGTTAAGTTAAGATAATGGCAGTCAAAAGCTTCATTTATCACTTTGCTGTCATGGATATATTCCCCCATCATGGATGCACCGTGTACGGGTGGGGGCATGTGCATTATAAAAAGAACTCTTGGTTTCATGTTTCGTTTAATCAAATTCAAAGTATAGACTTCAACCAGTGTGCTATGGCGAGGTTACCATTATCAGTTTGATGCCTTTCTCTTGGCATATATTGATGATGTACCTATTGTTTATGTGAACTTTACTACTTCCGGTGATACTCCCTGTATTGCAGCAACTTCGCCAACATCCACCAAGTAATAGGAGTATGTTTCGTCATATTCATGAGTTTACCAATGGGGTCCTTCACAAAATATCTGCCATATTTCAAAGCCTCTTGACGGCTCAATGTCAAACGACCGGAGAGAAGTTGGCAATAAGTGAGGTTGCGTGAAATACGACCACGGGCTTTTAAATAACCTGCAGGTAGTTCATTGGGCAGGCGTGTAACAATGCGCTTTTCCCAATCAGCAATACTGGGCGCGCTGTTCCAGCGTATCATCATTTTGTTTAACCAGCCTTGACTACGGGTCACGTCTCCACCATCGCTTACAAAAAGAATTTCCGGGATAAATCCCCATTGTCCATAGGTAGATACCATAGCCCAAAACTCCAAATCTTCAGTGATGCGAAGGTCTTTACGTTGTCCTCCAATTGTATTAATCACTTCTTTGCGGATTAAGACACTTCCTGTACAGACATGCATGTGCTTTGCCCAGAAAGTGAAAAAATCTTCTAAGATGAAAGCTTCTTTATACTCTTGGTAGCAACTGGGGATTTCAAATGAACCGGAGACAGTGAGGTGACGTTGCGCAACATTTACTGCCACACAATCAGGATGGTTGTCCAAAAATGAAACAGTTTTTTCGATAAAACCTTGTTCCCAATAATCGTCTGCATCCAAATAAGCGCAATAGCGACCTTGTGCTGTCTTAATCCCATTGTTACGGGCAGCAGAAGGTCCTTCGTTTTTTTGTCGTAACAATGTGATGTTGGCTTCTTTTCGGGTTTTGATAATCTCTATGGAATTATCTTTGCTCCCATCATCAATGAGAATAACCTCTATAGCGTAAGATGTTTGTTGGTTGAAAATAGAATCTAATGTGCGGTTAATGGATGGGGCGGCATTATAAACCGGTATGATTACAGATAAATCTATCATAGCATTTTATGGATGTGTACATATATTTAACAAATTATCCAAGTAGGCTTTCGACTTAATCAATTCACGTTGCTTGATGTGATTGATCTGTTCGTAATCGAAAGGGTAATCATAAGCTTTTTCCCATTTTTCGGGGTTGTCCAATATACATTGGTTTATTCCGAAGAGGGTCATCAAGCTTTCCATACGTGAATTCACTTTATGTCGATGTCTGTTAAATACGAAGACAGGTTTGTTGAACATAATGGAGAATGCCGTGCCATGAAACGAATTGGATATAAATGCTTTGCAATGATAAATCATCGAAACAAACTCACGAGGGCCTGCTTTCATGAAGTTTCTGTCGGCATAAAGCAACGGATAAGTATCTGCTATGACATAAATCTTCAGGTGGTGACGGCGTGCATACTCCTTGGCAAAACGTTTCAACTCTTTATTTCCTTCAAAGTCGTAAATCAACAGATAATCTTCTTTGGGAACATTCGGCATCATCAATTGTTTCCATTGTTCTATAGGGAGTAAGAATATGGGGTCGAGCACCCATGTCCCTTCTATTCCCATACTTTTCAATATGTCAAGGCCATGTGATTCACGGACTGCTACAGCATCAAAAGTTTCCAATGACTTTTTTATGCGTGCTTTGTTTTCTGCATCGATATCCAAATAAGAAAAGCTGGCTGCATACGAAGCTTTATGCCCTTGTTTGACAAACTCCAAGAAGAAAGCTGGATCGCGTCCTGTTTCATAAAATACATTCCAAATCTGGTCACTACCCACAATGTAGCAATCTGCTTGTGGAGGATTATAAACCAGAGCTTTATAAGAAGTGTATCGCATCGGGGTTTCTTTCAGTATTTGATGGTTGAATGCATCAAATACTCTCTTACGTCCAAGTGTCGTTTGTCGTTGTAGAAACTTCATTACCCGATAAGCTGCCCGTGTTATGGCATATCTACTCAATTTGGATTCTGGATTCACCCACTTATAATTATACTTACGGGTAAGGTAATCGGGTTGATAATTAATGATTTCCACCTCATACCCTAAGTCCATAAGATATTGTTGGAGTGCATAAGCCTGCAATGATGCTCCGTAATTATAAACATCGTATGTGGTTAGTGTGTTAATCTTCATTTTATTTATTGCAATGTTTTTGGGCAATACAAATGGCATCCATAATGCTTTGAGCAGCTCTTTCTGCAGTATGCTTACTAACTATTTGTTTGGAAATCTCGCCCATCTCTTTTAATCGATCTTTATTTGAAATGATTTTTTGCAAAGTATCAATGATAGACTGTTTATTATATGTATCAAATACCCATCCGTTTTCTTGAGTAATTAATTCTGGGTGACATCCATTGTATATTGTAGTGGCAACGGGTAAACCGCAAGCCATTGCTTCCGGAATGACTAAGCTCCAATTGTCTTCTACTGTTGGCAATATGAAGCAATCTGCCGTTTTGTAGTATGTGGCAATTGAATCATAGTCAACTGCCCCGGTCAGAACGATGTTTCCAATTCTTTCATCTTTAATACGCTGTCGCAACTTTTCTTCAAGTGCTCCATTGCCTACATATACCAATGTCGCTTCAGGCTCTTTGGGGCTGAATTCTTTCCAGGCATCCAATAATTCTTCCACTCCTTTACGTTCTATCAGTTGTCCCACAAAGAGCAGCATGGTTCCCTTTATGCCTAATTCTTTGCGCAATTGATAGCAAGCTGTGTCAGTGGTTTGTTTCACTGCCAACTCCATTCCTGTAGTATCTGCCACCATGTGCCCGTAAGTCAATCGGCTTTTATCCCATCCTAACAACTCTTTTACATACTCTTCAGTCAGTTGTCCGTTGCAGTCAATAGCATCTATCCATCGTGACACAAATTTGCGATACCATATTCTTAATTTTCCGGCATTTCGTTCGGTGTGTTTTGTCCGTTCGTAACACATCACGTGTGGAATGCCTTTCAAGGCTCTTATGGCGAGTGCTGCATACGTCCATTGCATGAATCCATCGGATACAAGTACGTCAGGTTTACTCTCAATCACCTGCTTGATAAGTCCCAGACTTATCGGGATTCTGAAAGAGGTATTGCTTTTAGAGGCATTGTCTATTTTAGGTTTGTTGCCTATACGAAGCTCCTTTTTCCTTGCAATGGCTCTTTCGCCTAAAACAGCCTTTATTTTTTTCTGTGTTCGTTCCGGTGGCACATCTTTATAGTAAATCACAGTGAGGTTGTGCCCGCACAGTTTATCCAGTACTTTGAACACCGGTATGCGGTAATCCAAAAAACTGCGTGTAATCCAAGTGATTCTCATCTTTTGTATTGTATGGTGTTAATAAGAATAAATATGTTGGTCACAGGCATTAGCGTAAAGTTCTAGTTCGAGCTGAAAGAGCACCATCACAATTTTTTTGTTATCATCGTTTTATTTTATTATAGGCATAAGCCAGCATCGAAGGTATGGCTACTCCTATAGTCATATATGCCAGGCTCCATCCCCACGAGTTCCCGTAGTCTATGACCGGAAATTCTGCTAAGTGCCCTATGTTGTATCCATAGAATTCTATTTGTGCAAAATTCACAACTTTGAAGGCAAGAAAATGCAGAGCCATTATAGAGAAAGAGTGGTCGCCGATGTATGCCAATGCTCGTTTTAATTTTGTTTTACTCAATAAGACAGACTGTATGCGGATAATCCTGCCAGTGTGGGAATTAATGCCAGTGCTATGATGCTTTGGCTTTGTATATTAGTGGGTTGCAGCCTTGCCATTACTCCATAATTCGTGGCAAGAGCTATGAGTGCAAATCCCGTTGTCATTACAATTGTGTGAGTCGTTGTGTTCCATTTCTCCGCTTTCACACGGCGCTTGAACCAATACCCCATCCATATTATGAGTGATAAAACCATATAATGCCATATGCAATAAGGGCTTTTAATGTGCAGTTGCAGAGCCATATAACCGATAATAAATATTAATATAGGATATCCCCCCCCCTATATATACTTGTATTATGTTGATTTTCAATACTTTATTGGTTGATGATTGTATAAGTATCGTAATGATGGAAGTGAGCAATAGGGCAGGGCAGAACCACATCGCTACTATTAGTGGTTCGGAGCTGGTCAAGCGTATGGTCAGATAGAACAGCTCTTTTCCACTTTCTGCTATGGAGTATTCGTTTCCTGCGCAATGTATTTGGTACAGTATATTATGCAGGATAGCAAACAGTAGTCCGAATTCCACGAAAGGTACATAGAGGCTTTTTATTCTTCCTTTTAAAAGATATAATTTTGAAGATTAAAATTAAAACAACAATTATCTATCAGCATGCATAACCCCACCATAAGCATCATGAAAGGTATTGCCATCATTGGCGTAGTCGCAGGTCATTGCGGAGTATCGCAGTGGACGGAAAATTTCGTCAACCAATGGCACTTGGCGGTCTTCTTCTTTGTGGCAGGCATGTGCTTCAAAGAAAAATATACCTTACACCCCAAGTTGTACATCAAACGAACTTTTTTCTTTATGCTTATTTTGTCACAAAATTCTCGAATGACATTGATTATTTTTTCTTTGAGAGTATGCATGGGTATCATGTTTTTCCATTTAGTCATAGATTGATATTTGAAAAAATTGGCTTTATATGCAGAACATTGGCGTGATGCTATGGTTTTACACCCGTAAAATGAATTATCACCAGATAATACAGATATTTTTTATTGATGTCCATTTCAAATTCTCTTTCACTGAAATATGCTGCATGGAAATTAGCCATGAAATTATACCTATAAGGCAAATGTTTCTATTTCCCTTGCAACACTGCATTTAATGTATCTTGATCGAAATGCATAGGCTTATTGGGGTTAAGGTATTCGAAACATTTCTTCGTTATTTCTTGTTTTCTCCATTCTTGCAAATCAATAAAAAGTACACCATGATTTTTTCATCTTTTTATTCTCGAAAACAGATGTCATGAGCACACTAGCAAAGCGTGTGCACTTAGAATCAAAGCTGCAAGTTATATGTATCATTTCCATAATCTAAATAGTTTGATGTTTCTAATATATTTTCCTGCTTTTTCCTTTTATCTTAAGGTGGGTTCTATCAATTCATTTTTTAGTTTCTTTTAGGGCATCAGAACCCTTTAACTGTTTTGGTAATCATTCTATTTTCCACCACGACGATTTTATTGGCTGTTTTTCAGTCGATAAAAAATAAATGTTGGCAAGGAAATAATTTAGTTTTAATATTCAGATTTATAAAAACATGGTATAAGGGACTTCTTGTTGCAGTCCTTGCCATGAAGAATACATTACCATTAGCAGAGTTAAATATGCGCTAATTTAATTCTGTCAACGGGCAAGGGTTACTAGAACCTTCTGTATTCCTATGAATGAATTTAACGGATTGTCCATCCAAGATTACATAATACTCTAATATAATCCTTTCCTATATTATTCCCACCGATGCTTGGTATGCATATTTCAGGTAGAACCCATAAATTACCATTGGCAAGCTTAATGCCGGCTCTGAGATTTCTCACATTGTTACGAAATTCAGGAATATTTCCAAAGGACACACATATATCCGCTCTTTGGGACAATCTTTCTGTCTTTTCTTTTCTGCATTTCCGACTAATGAATCGCACATTACCATCATGTTGCCAAATGGAAACGGATGCTTGTACATCATAATTGTATTGGAAATCTAAACCGCTATCTTTATTCATATTCAGTTCTAATGCCAATCCAAACCACTTTCTTTGGTATCCTCCATGCAGCAGAGTACCATATGTATGCCAGTTCCCGGTGTATTCCGAACCATAATAGACAGTACCGTAAGCTTGCCAATAGTTGTCAGAATAGTGGTATCCTACAAAAGTTTTTCCACTCTGTTCTCTAACAGCCACATTCAGCAAACTCTGTTCATATCCAACAATCCATTTGTGCCGATTACCTTTTATATAGCATACATGGACATACTGATTGTCTCGAAGTCCTAACTCTAGATTTTGAGCATTAGCTATCATTCCTATACCTAATAGAACCAAAGTCAATAATCTTTTCATAGTTTTTTTCTTGTAATATCTGTTAAAATTTTATAGCCGTAATCATTTAGATGTATCCCTTCACGAGTGAGATCTACTCTAATCATTCCTTCTTCTTGTAATGCTTCATAGCATTTTACTACTTTGACTTTGGGGTACTTCTGCATTCTTACACTTATTTCTTTATTGAAAGTTTTTATGTATGCATTTTTTTTCTTATCATTAGTTGGCAGCACTTCCAGCAGTAGTATTTTTTGTCCATCAATATTTTTTATTACTTTTTCATACGTTTCATAATATTCTGTTGTTGGGACACAGCTCATGTCATTTGTTCCAATTTCTACTATCACTATAGCATTGTGTTCTTCTATCTGAAAATCTATTAAGTCTCTTATACTTCTGCCATCAACACCATAATTTTTTGTAATCCTATTAGGAAACGAATACTCTACATCCCAGTTAGCGATGTGTGAATCTCCAACAAAACACAAGGGTGTATCGTCCATGTCATTCTTTGAACATGATGTAAATAAACAGTAGCACAAAACCAAATTCAATAATTTTATAATGATATTTTTGTAATACGTCATCTTTCTTTTATTATACCTTTGTTATTGTTTAATTTTGATATATCTATATTTGCTATTTTATAAGAAGAGATTCTTCTTGTAACTCGTGCTCTCTTATTTTGTCAAATCTTTTATGTCATTTATAAGTCTCTTTGTCATTAATTGTTGACCTTCTACATTCAGATGCAGAGGGTCGAAGAATAGTTCAGACTGGCGGTTGTATATTTTGTCATAGTCAATGAATTTTATAAGAGAGGAACTATTTGCTAAGGATTGGAAGTAGACTAATATCTTTTCATACTTTTCTTGTTGACTTTCGGTGAGTTTATAATAGGAAGGCGATTGCAGTAGCACCACATGTATTCCCTTTGAAGTAATATGTCTGATAGTCTCTTCAAGGTTGCGCATTAGGGTTTGGTCAAACTTGATAGGTCTTTCCCATTTATCTTTTCCTCTCTCATATATATCTTCTGTAAGAAAGCTAGTCTTGTAGTTACGGTCGTCATTTTTCCATCCTCTGAAAGACTGTTTAATCAAATCATCGCTATATCGTGATAACCGGAAGATTTTATGTCCCCAATATTTTATGTCATCTGTATTTTTATGAATGAATTCACCTACATAAGGTTCATCCATCCAAGGATAGAAAAGCATAAAACTATTTAGGCTTAGTCCATCATTGTTGAATGAGAATGGATCAACTGCTAACACCACGCATTTTAGTGACTCTGAATACTCTGAGTTGACATACATATTAGTCATCATCATACGTACATTGATGCCTACTCCTGCTCTTGTGTGTTTTGTAACTTTGCATTTTAGAGCTTCCTCTATCACATTTTTGTTTAGTCCCATCATCAGTTGGCTATGTCCTATTATTAGCACTTTACTATGCTCATTGAGTCCCATACCTTTGTCAAGTCCATATTTCAGCATTCTATGGCCTGCATAGTCGGCAACACAAAGTAGCATTAAGGCTACTGCCAATTTTATGTACTTATTCATCTTGTTTCTTTACTTATCCATAAATGTTGTTGAGCATCAAATTTTAGAACTGAAAATAGACAAATGATGCTCCTGATTGCCCAACTAATGTAATCAATAAGACCATACTTACCATAAAAGTAAGATTATTTGTACGAAATGCATCATCGCTACTTTCTGTTATCGTTATTTTTCTGTAATATAATAACAATTCAAATATTAGTCCTATCGCTAATGTTATCGACATCATCATGAAGATAGATACCGCTGAACCAAAGTACAAGGATTGCCATGAGTTGAACATACAAGACAGTATGGTAAGGGCATGAGTAATATTCTCGGCTCTAAAGAAAAGCAATGAGATACTGAACACGCTGAAGACGATAATCCCTAGGGTTACATTCACAAGTTTGTTGTTGTATGTTCTTTTTCCAATCGTATAATGTTCAATAATCTGATAAATTCCATTTATCAGTCCCCAAATTATATATGTCAATGCAGCACCATGCCATATACCACTGATAAGAAACACAATGACAATATTCAAGACCCATCGCCATTCTTTTACTCTATTACCTCCGAGAGAGAAGTAAATGTATTCTGTAAGCCAAGAGGTTAACGATATATGCCACCTTTTCCAGAAATTATTTAGTGAAGTCGAGAAATATGGGAAATCAAAGTTCTTCTTAAGATTAAAACCTAACATCCGACCTATGCCTATTGCCATGTTGCTATAGCCGGCAAAGTCGCAATATATCTGAATACTGTATAGCATAACTGCCAATATCACTGTATTGCAACCATACATTTGAGGAAAGGCATAAACCGAGCCTACATACGTTGCCAGCCTGTCGGCCACAACTATCTTCATGAATAGTCCCCACAGAAACAATTGAAGGCCATTCACTACAAGATTTATATTCCATGTTTGCAATGATTTAATCTGGGGCATCAGGCTTCGAGCCTTTTCAATCGGGCCACTAAGTATCGTTGGGAAAAAAGCTGTATACAATGTAAAGTTCAATAAAGATGGCTTTTCTGTTTCCTTTCCCCGATAAATGTCTATAGTATAGCTTAATGCTTGAAATGTAAAGAACGATATTCCTACTGGGAGAGAAATTCTCCCAAACACTTGTTCCTTTATTCCCAGCAAGTCATTTAGTATAAAATAGGTGTATTTGAAAAATGCCAACGGCAACAAACTCAGCACAATTCCTATTGTAACTATTATTTTTCTATTTTTATTAACCATCATCTTTTTGATGGCAAGAAAATTCACCATTGTTACATACAACAACAACAGCAAGAACTTTGCATCAAACATTGCATAGAATATATAACTGGCTGTCAAGAGGAATATATTCTTTACAATCTTGTTCTTGGTCAGATTCAGCAAATAGAATATGGCAAGAACAGGAACGAAGAACAATATAAAATTTAAATCGTTAAATAACATGTACTTTTATTCTGTTAATTAAATCCATATTTTTTGTTGTAAACTTACGAGCTATCAGTTTATTGGAAGCCATAATCTCATCCCAATCCTTCATCTGCCACTCGTATGGATTACCTCGTTTGAAGTCCACAAGCCGCATACAACCTTCATATTCTTCTTTCGTATTGTAGAATCGCTCACGGAAAGGAGAATTGTATAATATACTTGCTTTATACACTTCATCTGCGGCGTATGTGTATTTGAATCGTTTGCGAATGTAATTTTCTTTAGATAGTATATATTCAACTGCATCCTGTGGCAAACTACACCAATTGGCCCCTTTCGCCAAAGTAGGGAACTCCCTTGTAGATCTTTTAACCCCAAGTACCTTTTGAGCCTGTGTTATTCCCCAATGTAAAATCTTCTCGCACTTTGCAGAAAAGCTCCTGCCTCTTAGATTTTTTGTAAACAAATGATAGTATTCTATCTTGCTCTTGGTTCGCCATGCATTTACCATCAAACCTAAAAAGATTTTACCATCATGATTCTCAAAAAACTCATGAATGTAACTCTGATTCTTTATTGGAAGGTCTATACCGGAAACAAGATGATAATAACTGTATGGACCATGACGATAGGCTTCGTTGTATAGAGCTAACTCAGACCATATCTGTGTACAGTCTCCCCAACGTACATCCACACGTTTGTCATCAGGTACCAAATAAAGATTAGAATTCTTAGGTTGATACATCACCGAATATTTTACTTTCCTATCAAGATGAAGTACTATGTCATTGTCTGGATAGTCAAGTGTTTCAATCAAAGATTCCAAAACAGGGAAATCTTGATGAGCAATAATCATATATACGTGTTTCATCTGGGAAAGATTATCTTATGTAATTTTGTATGGTAAATGAACTTGGCTATTAGATATGAGGAGACTAAGGTGATGAAGTATGCCATGCTTCCATAGCTTGTTATTGGTGGGAGTGTTTTGTCTAAGGCTGTGCTGATAAACATGTGAATTAAATAGATGCATAAAGAATATTTACCTATACTTCGTAATACTGGATTACAAATAATTCTTCTTAGCGATAGTATTGCAAAAAAAGCAAATATAGGCAATACTTCCATTATTAATTCATTCTTGATGTTTATGAAATAAAGAACTGATATTACTATAAATAATATTCCTCCAATGTGTTGGACATGTGGCATATAGGTCAAACATTTTTTCGTAATCCACCCTAAATATAGGAATTTAATAGCGAAAAATAAACCGAAAGGTAAATTATTCTTTTGCCATTCTTGAATATCCCATGGCAGAAAAAACATGCAGCAACTCACTGTCAATAGTAAACATTTCAAAGGAATAGATATATTGCAAATAATCTTAAGAATGGAAAAACTTGCAAATGATGGGAGAAACCATAGGAATATGAATCCCACGCTTTCACGTAAATTCAATGGGCTGCCTATGAAATAGCTCTTGATGGTTTGAATCCAATTAATATTGAAAGATTTTTCTCTGATTATGAACAAAGTCAAGCAAATGATGAAAAAAATAGAATAGGGAACATAGTTTCTACGTAAAATGGAGAGTATGTAATCCAAGCTAATGGTTTTATTAGGAGAAAAATAAACCCATGGAAGAATGAAAAAGCACATTAGATGAAACGAATATAAATATAAGAATAGGGGAGAACCTGATGGTGCCAATACATGATTGTGTCCTAAAACAACTATCATTATTAATAATCCTTTTATAGCAGTAGATTCATCTCTGCTGATTGCTGTTGACTCTTTTATTTCCTTCTCGTTTTCCATACATATTGGGTTAATATATATTTCATATTTAATTTTTTTTCTTTGCTCCTTAACATATTAAGAGTAATTATTACGCACATCATAGGAGGGAATGTGTGATTCCAGTCAGAGCCACATAAAGGGTATGACATATTATTAATCAGAATGCCACAAAATGCAGCAAAGAGGATTGCTGCTTCTGTTTGGGCAGAATTCTTTAATCCATTAATTATTGTATTAAGAATAAAAATCAAAAAGATAATCATTCCGATAATACCTGTATTCACAAGGACAGATAGATAACCATTGTGGGCAGAGAATATCATCGCATGCCCTCCTAAAAGGAAAAGGTTCCTCTCGCCTACAATAAAACCATGTCCTAACCATGGGGATAGTTTCCATCCACGGATAAATTCTTCCCACACTTTATATCTTCCTGTGCCACCTTCTATGGAAGCTTCGCTTTTTCCATAGAAAATAAGCTCATTTATATAGTCGCCAGCAAAGGTATACAATAGAAATGCTATGCTAACAACTATGACACTTTGCGTTATCATTATACCTTTCTTGTTTGAAGACAAGAGAACGACCATTCCACATATAAACGCGATGTATGTCCCAGAACTTGTTCCTAATATTAGTGGTATTAAATTAGCTACTATGAAATAATTAATGTATTTAGAGTGATAGTTTTTTTTTATACCTATAGCAAGGATTGTTCCTATCATGGCGGAGGCGCTGTATGAATTGGTGTGTTGAAAACCTTGTGCTATACCGCCACATAAAGCGGCAATCGTAGCTATATATAAAATATAGATTAGACATAGGTATTGGTTGCGGATTTTATATAGAACGACCGAAAAAGCCAGATATGACGATATTACTTCCAAGTCTTTTAAAACAACCGAAGAAAAACTGTCTAGTCCTGTAATAGCCCAGAAAAAACTGCACATACAGAATATGGCATAGATTAAATACCATTTTGTTTGGCTTATTGCAACCTTTAACTTTTGGATATTTCTATATACTATCCAAAAGTTCAAAAGTATGCATCCTAACATAAGGAAAGTACTTCCTGAAACGCTCGTGTCTCCCATATTACGACCTTGGTTAAGAATTGTTTTTCTAAAGATATGGAAGATAAAGATGACTGTTTCTATCTGAATACTCTTGGGATATAAAAGTTTGAATTGTTTATACGGATTGAACATTATTTATTATTCTATATATTAACAATCATAGCAAATCCACTGATACAAATGAATGACTAAACGATTCACTTTTTTGTATCTTCGAAAATAGATAGTAGAGCTGTGTTTTTCGGCTTCTCGTTTTACGCCAATATTTTGTTTGGTACTAGAACCTTCATAATGAATGACACACGTTGAAGGAACGTACCACACGTCCCAACTTTTGGTACTGAAGCGTTCAGCCAGAATAGCTTCTTCATAGTATAAGAAAGTATCGGAATCAAAACCGTTAATTGCTTCAAATTTTGATTTATCTACTAACATGAAGGCTCCGCATACCCAATAAGTTTTCCCTCTCTTTTGAGCGAGTTCGTGTCCCATTTCATTTCTTTTGATATGCTTCTTTCTAAAAGGTTTGAATATTTTCCATGCTATTAGGCGTAATGGAGATATGTATTTATCATGAGGATTCTGATCACGTCCGTCAAGTCCAATAATGCGGGGACCTATACACGCAATGTTGTCATTTGAATACATTTCTGAATATAAGGTTTCAAGAATTCTTCCATCTTTTATTTCAATGTCATCGTTTGAGAATAGATAATGTGTACATTCATCTCTATTTTTTTTTAAAAACTCTACACCCAAATTATTCCCTCTTGCATAACCGAGATTCTCATTCGAATAAATAATGTCATATTGAAAACCTACGGATATCTTGTTTCTTAAGTCATTACAATTATTTTGATTAGCATCATTATTTACAATAACAAGTGAAAAAGGTGTTGTAAGCTTTATTAATTCGTTATTTACAAATCTTGCAGTCATATCTGGATTGTGATACGAAACTACAATAATACCTATGTGTACATATTCCATTTTAATATTATTTGTTTTTGTTTACGGCTGACTCCGGGGAGTTACGCTTAATTGATTTATTTATTTAATAATGTAGCTATTTTGACGAGAATACGGCCGAGAGTGGATCTTGTAGCAATATTGTAAGACATGGCCAAGGATATTGAATATCGAATGTTCAGCATATCCGTTTCACTAATTTTTGCATTTCGTCTCATTAAATAATCATTTGTTTCATGAATACATTTATCAAAGTTACTGCTTACTCCGTTGGGTTGCTGAATGGCAATATGAATATCTGTTATGCTAATTATCGCATCATAATCGACGACTGCCTCATACCAGAAAATCCAATCACTCACTATTTTATAATCGGTGTGATACCCTTTTGTCTTTTCAAGCATTGATTTCCGAATAAATGTACATTGGTGAGGAAATGTGTCGGCAAAGAAAAAGTACTTGTTTATTAAATCTAAATAAAAATGTCTACTATGAGAGAACCCAAATCGAGTAATGTGTTTTTGTCTGCCTATAATTAGGTCTTCTGAATAATTGTTGTTTCCAAAGACCTTATTTAATACTTTATCATCACAAAAATAGTCTCCTGAATTAAGAAATAAACAGTAATCTCCTGTTGATTGTACTACGCCCTTGTTCATTCCGTAATAGATACCGCCATCATGTTCACTGCAACTATAGAAGCGAGTAAATTTAGCAAACTTTCCGGATTTCTGATAATCAGAAATAATATCTATAGAACCATCTGTTGAACCACCATCTATTATTATATATTCAATGTTTTTATATGTTTGACGTAAGACACTTTTTATTGTTGCAAGAAGGCCATTGCGATTATTGAAGTTTACTGTAATGATACTGATTTTCTGCATTTTTTTTATCTAATAACTTATTATAAAAACTCATCAAATGTTGTATATGTGATTGAATTGTGTATTTGTGTGTCACTACCTCAAATGCTTTTTCTCTCATGTGTGTATCTGGATTGTTCAAAGCATATTCCATTCTGTTCATAAGTTCTTCCGTTGTTTCAAAACGCAATCCTATCTCTTCTCCTATTACTTGAAGGCCATTGTCAAACTGTTCTTTAGTACCGGCTGTGTTGCGCCCAATGACAAGACAAGAGTTCAACATAGCTTCTGCTGTTATAAAGCCAAAAGCCTCAGAGGGACTGGCTACCACAAGAAATCTTGCTTTTTGCATTAACTGATATACATCATTTCGTTCACCGAGAAAGAGCACGGATTCTTCCAAGTGATTTTCAGAAACAAATGTATTGCATTGTTCAAGATATTGTGGATTAGAAAATCCGCCTGCCAATAATAATTTGATATGGGAGTGATTTTTATAGAACTTACAGAAAGCTTCAAGTAACATCAATGTACCTTTTGCAGGTTCTATTCTCCCAGCTGCAAGAATATAATTTTCCTTGGCATAGTCGATGAACTTCTTCTGCTGCGGTATGTCGAAAACACCATCATATATTACTTCGTCTCTCTCCTTCTGTAATTCGAAAAAGTCAAATATACCTTTAGTGATAGCTATGCAATGATTCCCTTGTTGTTTAAGTTCTTTCTTGAACAAAGAGAAGGAGGGCATCATATTCATATCCATTTTTATATACTCCCTAAGATGCCAAACATGAGCGACATCCATTTTCTGGCACACTTTCAAAGAAAATGTTAGAGGTCCGCAATTACAATGTACAATATCCGGACGAAATTCATTGATGATATTTTTCAAATCCTTTCGTGCTTTCTTCCTTTTCCAAAACTTTTTATAAAGGCCTTTACAGAATTTCAAATATCCTATCGGATTCCACCTGCCATATTTCCGTATGGGTGCTATAGGATAAACCATTATCTCATAATTGGAAAAAAACAGACGACAGTTGCATTGCTTGAGTTCGTCTATAAGCCAACCCTTTTGTGCTGGTAGCATGACTCCAACTTCAATTGTTGCAGGTAAGCCCTTTATAATATTAAGCAAGGCTATTGATGCTCCACCGATTTCCACTACATGGGCAATATATAGTATTTTCATGATACTTTATTCTTTAAGGAATACTTTTCCTAACTTCTCTATATAAGCTCTACCCCATTTCATGTCGGGCTCCAGATAGTTCCCTTCTCCCCATTCATTCCATGCCTTAATGAATAATAGTTTTTCTGTTTGTGGGTGGGATTCTACATATTGTGCCATGTCTTTAGCAAATGTGGCAAACTTTTCAGGCGTGCTTCCGTGCAGGATGATACCGGAGCCACCACTTCGAGGTGAATGATCGAAATCAGGAATGATACATGGTGTATAATCATCATGTTCTTTAAAAAACTTGATAGATTCATTGGTATAGAATGTGTAATCTATATGATATGTAGCTATTTTCATTTTTGCTAAGTGTGACATGATTCTTCCACATAAAGTCTGATGATGTTTCCAATACAATAATGGCATGGTATCGAATACGATTGCATCATACGGTAAAGCCTTTAGGCGAGCCATCCAGTCTTCATATTGGCAAAGTGCAAAGAAATAGAATCCTTTTAGATTATGTTTCACTGCAAGTTTATTCCATGTATCAACAAAAATCTGAACATCAGGAATATCCAAAGGTGCAAATACTCCAAATATCATGCGACCATCATTCGTTCGCATATAACGGTCATCCTTAAATGCAGGAAGCATTTCATAGAAATGTGCCGTATAATCCTCAACTCCTGGATATGTCTGTTCTATAAGCAATGTATTGGGCTTGGTGGGATCCCAAGTCTTCTTGTACCAACTATGATTGGCCCAACATAGGCAGAATGGAAAATCAGGAGTCCCGCTTTCAACAACTTCTCTAAAGACTTGCTCCAAAAGCCGCTTGCCATTTCCAAACCAGTAGTGCCAATAACAAAAACCTTCTATTCCAGCAAGACTGGCCAACTCTGCCTGTTTTACCCTGACAGATGGCATACGGAGATCGTAGAAACTCAACTCGCCAGGTAGCCGGGGCTGATAGTGTCCTTTAAATAAAGCACGGCTACGAGCAACGTTTGTCCATTCTGTAAATCCGGGTGACCACCATTCATTGTTTTCTGGTGTGGGAAAGAACTGTGGTAAATAAAATGCTATGGGTCTGACTTTTTTCATCTTGATTTCTATAGATTTGCTTTTTGAAGAGCTTGTTTTGGATTAATACTTTCCAACTATCCACTTTATATATTTGTTTCTATAAACGATAGGAATAAGGAAATAGAATGATATGTACGAGAATATTATCACTACCATATAAAAGAGAAAGCCTGCGTATCTATCATGTGGTTGGAAGCCGATATGAAGAAGCATAGCATAGAGCATCAAGACTTGTCCGTTCCATAAATAGACAAGAAGTGACCCCATGCCAAAAGTCTTGAAAAAGGTGCATCCTATCATCTTCTTTGACAGCCATAATACAAATGCGGTTCCGCCTAATACGTTGAAGAACTGAATAGGAAAGTTTATGAATGTCAATTCTATGCTTGCGTCTTGTGATGGAATACACCATATACCCTTATTGGCAAGTATGTTTTCCACCAGAATTGTGATGATACCACCAATAGGCTTAATGTACTTTTCAATCGTTTCCATGTGGCCTTTTGCAAGGATTCCGAGATAGAGATAAGGTATTAAGACAAGGGTGTGTTGATGTTTGAGATACTCGGGGAAGCAATTGAAAGTGTGGAACAAGATTCCCAAAAGATAAGCTGAAATAACAATAATGATTTGTACCTTTTGAGAGGTCTTCAGGATAAACCACATAAATATCTTTGCCCAAAAGAGAGCAACGATAAACCATTCACCTCCTGTGATAAACCAGTTGTCTAAGTTAATGAAATCCCTTATTATCAAACACCATTTCCCCCCAAAAAAAAATATTCCATAAGGCATTTCCAAGAAAACTAAGTAACATTCCTGGAATGAGAATCGTCTTCAGCCATTTCCGCAGATTCTGTCCAAATGATTGGTCGAAAGACGAACAGAAATCTGTTATCAAAAAGAATGCTTGCATGAAAAAGCATCCGTAAATTTTGAATGTCTTTCCCAAAAGATGCATCGCTTCTTCATCGACTCCGACAATGTTACCATATATGTATGAATGTCCGTATAGCAGGCACATAGTCAATATGCCCTTGGCAACATCTATATACTCTATCCTTTCCTTCATGATTGTTTTTTGATAATTCTTGCAGGGTTTCCGCCAACCACACAATAAGGCGGTACATCTTTTGTCACTACAGCATTGGCACCTATCACAGCGCCATCCCCAATAAATACTCCTGGCAATATGGTTGCCTTATCTCCAATCCACACATTATTCCCGATGATGACTGCCCCTTTTGATACTAAAGGTCTGTTTATAGGAGATAATTTCAGTGATTCCTGATCTGTAGCGCCATGTGAGTTGTCGGTAATCGTCACCCATTTGCCTGTCAGACAGTTATTCCCGATTGTAACCTTGTTGATGCAAGTGATATGGTTATAAGCACCAAAACGACAATTATCCCCTATACTGAGTTCTGGGTGGGGTAATAGTCTTTCATGACCTGTCAATTCCCAACTATCTTCTGTGCCCCACACAGTCAAATATAGATAATCAGAAAATGCTGTATTATTACCAATCTGTATGAATCGATTACCTTTGATTTCATTTACTATTCCAAAACAAACATTATATCCAACCCTTATTCCTCTAATACGCTTTTGAGATTCACGCCATTGCTGGTGCCTAATCCATACTATTATACGTTCTGCTATATTAATGAAAATTCCCATGTGTCTATAGACTTTTGTTTATTTGCCAACCAGGTGAATATATAGGATGTTTTCCTAAATGTCCAAACAGAGCATCCTTTATTGCGTCTAACAGCATTTTTCTACTAATGGGGCCTTTAGTATGTTTTGCTCTACGAATATCGTTGATTATTTTATCTATCGCACAAAGCTTATAATGCTTTATTAACATATGTATATAATTGCGTGAGGCATAATAATCTCTCCATGTAAAAAAGCTTTGTTCCTTCCATGCTGTCTCTTGTCCGCTATCATGCAATATTTTAATTGATGGAACACATGCAATTCTGCCTTTTTTGCGTAGTCTCATAGAATGTTCGCCATCGTCTGCATATATAAAATAATCCTTATTGACAAGACCTACATTTTTTAATACATCAACTTTCATAAACGAGCCTACATACGACAAAACGTCAATGTCAAATATGGGTTTTGTATAATCTTCCAGAGTAGGTTCTTTAAGAACAAAATGATACCCCTTTTCTATTAAAATACTTAGCCTATGGTGGCAACAGATACTTCTATCAGAATTCAAAACCGCAGCACAAACTGCAGAGAATCCTGACATATCATAGTTGCTCACAAATTCATAGAATTTTTCAACCATATCAGAATCGGGATAAGCATCATCATCCGCAACAAATATCCAATCAGGCTTGAGTGACATCGCTTTTTTTTCGCCAAGATAGAAACCTCCCGATCCACCAAGATTTTCAGTAGCATTAATTAAAATGGGAGTGAACTTTGCATTATTTTTGTTTTTATCAGTCCATTCCGCAAGGAACAAGCCTGTTCCGTCAGTACTACAGTTATTTACTATTATCAAATTCCGGAAATGGACAGTTTGGTCGCTGTAGTGTTGTAGAGTTTTTCTTAACTTATCTAAGCGATTGAAAGTTACAATTACTATATCAAGATTAATCATGTTGTTGTTAATATATTTAAAATCTTAAGATTTTATTCATATATGGAATTTTGGCTCTATCCTTTAATTATGATTAATGTTAAGCAAACTAAAAAATGATAAATTAATGCTCTTGGTTAATAATCGAATAGCACTAATATCTTGGATGTAAAATTAATTGCAAATTGATGAATGGTATATGTAAGTAAAAAGAGTTGATGAAGTCCTTGTTCTATTTTTATGCTTTCTATTGATTCTCATTATGTACAAAAATGATATAATATTTAGTATTTATATATATACAGAACTTTAAAATGTTCACGGTATTCATTTCAGTATAATCGTAAATCCATTCTTTTATAGCTATATTTATTAAAAAAGTAGACTGTCTAGATAATGACAGAATGTCGACAAAATATAATTGGTTTGGACTAACAAAAAGATTTATTCGAATGAAGGCACATGGTTCCTAACATTGCTGCTATTTTTGCCAAATTAATTGAAGAATTTCTTTCCCTTTGCATATATCTTTGATTTTAATAGATTTACAACTAAGTTTATGAACAAATCATCCTTGCGAATATATAAATATAGAAAATAAATAGTTACTCCTGCTGATGCTGAACACAGCATAGATACAATGGCAGGCATTGCGGTAATACGTCTTATTGCTGTGAGTGCCACTAGCATTAGAAGCCCACCAATAATATAGTTTGAGTATCTTTTTATAGAGTAATCAATAGGTAAGTATTTGCGTCCAACAATTATCATGGTAAATGTGACCATAAACTCAGCTGCACAAGTTGCAATGGCAGCTCCGTCATTTGATAAGATAGGGATAAGTAGCATATTGAGGGTGAAATTCACTAATGCTCCTGCCATTGTACATCTGATTACAATATTTTCCTTCCCTTGCGGATACAACATCTGTATACCAAGAACATTTGATAGCGCAATAAATAATAATATAGGTGATAATATTTGTAATGTCAAGACCGCGGGAGTGTATGAAGGACCGCAAAATAACTTTATTAAGGTAGGAGATGTTACAAATAACCCTAAAAATAATGGGAAACTGAATGCTACTACGTAATCAACAGCTTTTTGTGATAATTTATTAAACTCTTTTGTTTGTCCATTTTGTATAAGGTTTGATAATCTGGGCACCATTACGGTTCCCAAAGATGTCACAATTCCCAGTAGCACTTTTGTTAGTTTGCTGGCACCGATGTAATAACCTACAGCTGATGTGTCCTTTAGAAATCCTAACATGACAGTGTCCAAATTTATATAGATGCTTACGATCAAATTCAAGATAAATATTCGGAATATAGGTGATAAATGTTTCTTTATGTCAAGAGACTTGAAACTGACAAGAGTGATGTTTACGTATTTACGGAGCCGAATGAAATTGAAAATATTATTTCCGACACAACTTAGGACTGTATATGCGGCATAATACATCAAGTCATCTTTAGTATGTACAAATATAAATAGAAGAATAAGACATATAAATCTGATGGAAAGGGCTCTAATTGTTATATACTTAAAATCTTCAACTCCTTGGTAGAACCAATCGCATCCTATCGTAGAAAACAGCATACTTGTACTCAATAATAAAAATAATGGTATATCTGCCATTACTTTAGGTATTGAAAATGCTATGATAAAGACTACTATATATCCAATGAATGTGAAATAAAAATGTAGTAATAGGATTTCAATGGTCGTTTTACTTAATTCTTTTTGATTATCTCTAACTCTTGCTGTTTCGCGAATGGCATACATTGGTATACCAAGACTTGTCAAGAGGGTTATATAAGATACAATCGATGAGAGGAAATTAATCTGTCCAATACCATCTGCCATAAATATTCTTGCTGCATACGGAAACGTTATGAGTGGGAACAGCATAGATGTTATTGTGTTGATTAAATTGAGTATATAATTTGTTTTTACTGAATTTGACATGAATAAATTCACTATTTTTAGGGTTAACTCATATGTTCAAAAAGATTTAGGTTCCGATATTATTTGCTGTTCTTTTCCCAAATCTCTCTTCTTTTTCTGTATAGTATACGTATGGAATCTCTCATCCAATGCAAATTCGAAGGGCAATTTTGCAAAAGGCTCGAATTGACTACTATTGAGAGAACAAATTTCCTATAACTTCATTATAAGAATTCCTTAAATAGTATTCTTAGTATTGTTGCAATTGGCACAAAAGACTGTCGTATGGATTACCGTTATTGTTGACATTGCAGATTGCATCCATGTGTAAATATTAAAATTTGTATAGTTACACCTTAAGATTTTTAAAAACATGGTTCGATTGTATTCAAGAATGAATATTCTTCCTTTTGTATCAATACATTTTAATGAATATTTATATCCAAAGCTTGTCTGATAACTTTGTCCATGTCATAGTATTTATATTGTCCGAGTCTTCCTCCGAAAATGACATTATGCTCTTTCTTGGTCATTTGACGGTATTGTTCTGCCAATGCATTGTTTCGGTTGTCATTCACAGGATAGTAGGGCTCCATCCCATCTGTGTACTCAGTAGAATATTCTTCACTGACAATAGTTTTGGGACATTCAAATATTTCTTGTTCAAACATCTCAAAATGTTTATGTTCTATTACACGGGTATATGGTACTTCATGTGAGGTGTAGTTGACAACCGCATTTCCTTGGTAATTGGGTGTATTTTTGATGTGTGTATTAAAAATCACTGTACGCCAATCCATTTTTCCAAGAGCATAGCCAAAGTATTCATCTAAAGCACCCGTATAAACAAGATTATCAGCTATATCTCTCCACGATACCGAATAGTGTTTATCAGTATCTGGGCAAATTGTTTTAAAGAAGTCGGTGTCTATTTTACATTCTACGCCATTCAATAGACCTTCTATCAACTTATTGTAGCCTCCAACTGGGATACCTTGATATCTATCATTGAAATAGTTGTTGTCGAATACAAATCTTATTGGTAATCGCTTAATAATAAATGTCGGCAGTTCAGTACATTTACGTCCCCACTGTTTCTCTGTGTATTCTTTAATAAGAGTATTAAATATGTCTTTGCCTACAAGAGCCAGAGCTTGTTCTTCCAAATTCTGCGGATTACGGCCGTTAAGCGCATCCACTGCCTCGACTTTTTGTTCCTCAATCTTTGCTTTTGCCTCTGCTGGAGTTTTTACACCCCACATCTGTGTGAATGTGTTCATGTTGAACGGAAGATTATACAATTTCCCTCTGTAGTTAGCTATAGGAGAGTTGGTATATCTATTGAATTCAACAATAGAGTTCACTAGATTCCATACTTCGTTGTCAGAGGTATGGAATATATGAGCTCCATATTTATGCACATTGATACCTTCTATTTTTTCACAATACACGTTTCCGCCAAGATGTTGGCGTTTGTCGATTACTAGGCACTTCTTGTTCTTTTTTGCTGCAAGATGTGCAAATGTGGCTCCGAAAAGGCCAGAACCTACTATGAGATAATCGTATTTTTTTTTCATATACATTCTGTAAAATTATTATATAGGAAATGCGGATAAGTTTGGTTGATTCGCTTGAAAACACCAATACTATAAATATTTCTTATATTTGGGTAATCATTCTATTTCCCATGATAATATTATCGGCTGTTTTCATCTGATAAAAAACATTGGAAAATATATTATTTTAACATTCAGCTTTTAGATTATGCAACAAGGGCATGTCAGTAGATAATGTGTGTTAAGGCGGAAAATAGAATGGTTTCTAGATTTGAGTGCTTACTCAAATCATCTGATTATTTCTTCTTTTTTGTGGAGGAGTGCCTTTGTTGCAATTTGCTGGATTTAGATTTTATATTTTCCAGTTGTTTAATAATGCTATCCAGCTGGTTTTCTGCTTTCTTTTGTCCGGCTTTGATAAGACTGTCAGTTTGTATTTTGAACTATTGACCGAGTGAATCCATCCAGATAATGACGGAAGAGTAATCGGGGGAACTTTTTACTGATTGGTAAAAAGATACAGAACTCACCAGTATGAATATTTGTCACCTTTATTGAGTGTCTATAAATTTGCGTTGAACCTTAAAGATGTATATAAATCTAATCCTTGACAATGTATCCAAAGCTTTTGTACTCCATCAGCAGTTTTCTCAATTTTTTCCTTTGTCGGTGAGTTCCCACGTTTCACCTTCGGAGGCGATGATATTATACTCCGCTCAAGGCAAACATACCGTCTGAACTTTTCAGAAAATCATCGGCGGATTTTATGTAAGAGGCGTTCTCGTCTATGAGTGTAATTGCCTCCTCTATTCTTTCCAACAAGGAATGTATGTTCCTTCTGCTTTTCCTAATTTTCGTACCGTTGTTTCAAAATCAGGTTGACATCTGTGTCACTCTTTAAACATAAGAAGTTGTAAGTTCTTACTGTGTGGCGGGTGTGCCAAAATATATCCTCTTTTAGTTTCCGTAAATTTCAAATAGAGTCCCGACTTTGGAAAGGAGTTCGTTCAATATGGTTAACGTATCGGCTTCAAGCAACGGATAATTGTGAGAAATTTCATTTCTTAGTTCACGTATGAGTCCATTCATTAGCGCTTGGAATAATGAGATAGTGTTCCAAACGGTTCAGAATATCGCGCATAGGCATTGCGGCTATGAGCGCTTCGTTGATGTGGAGAATATGCTTGTCGCATACGTCGAATTTTTGTTGCAAACGTTCTGTTATTTCTTGTTTCCTTTCTGTCATATCAGTTGTATTCCTTTTTTCTTGAGCCTCGTATGCCACCAATGAATCTTCATGGTTGCCGATGATATCTATTTTTGATCGCCTAATTGTAACTTCAGGCGCAAAATTATGCGGATACGTGCCAAAACACCTTTCTTTTCATTTTCAGTCTGGATTAGCAAGTCTATGTCGCCTCCTCTTTTCTGGTCATTCAGACAGGAGCAGAAAAGAAGCACTTTTACACCTTCACCATATATCTCTTTGGCTGTGTGGATAATTGTTGGTATCTCTTTATTTTGTAAACGCATACGTTTCTGATTCCTTTCCGCTTTTTCTTTGCATCACGGATTTACAGAATATCTTCTGCAAATTCTCTGAAAGATTTACATTTGCCGGAATTTATCAAGCCTTGATAATCTTGTTTTAAGAGAGTGGAAGTTATGCTGCAAACATCGCTTTCATGCTTGCCGTATTGTTTACCGGCTAATTTATAAATGTTTTCCAACACTTGCGCCGGGTGGTAATGCGTAATTTCCGGATCAACGGTAATATCTAATTTCAATTGTTTGAGAAGTAGTTCGGGGGTTAGTGTTACATCTATTTGTTGCAGAAATTGGTACATACCCAAGAACCAAGCTTCAACTTCCATGATTGCAAAATGAAAGCGGAGCAAATCTTGATGACTGGAGCACCGGATGACTTCTTGCCGTGCGTTTTTGAATCGCTCGTTTATATCCTCGTTGATTTTACGGGTTTGGACAGCCTGATGATAATCATCGCCAAACATGTCACTTAAACCTACAATTAATTGGAAACCGGCATTTTTCAATCTTTCGGCCTCTTTCAGCATTTTGCTCATGACGCTACGATCATTGCCGACATTATATATCTGATAGAAGTTCTGGCTCTCACGGCTTCCAAAGGGATAGGGGACATCGTTCGTATTGCCGGAACGGAACTCATAACACTCAAGTCCTAATTTATTTCCATCATATTCATACCAAGTACACAAGAAGTCGCGTACAAAGATATATTCAGCTTGTCCTTCAACGAATATGGCTATTTTCCGTTCATTCATTTTTTGCAGTTTTGGACGTATGTCGTTGAATATAATCGGATGATATGAAGTCAAAATTGCTCAGACCCGTGAAACGGAAATCTTCAAAAAGTTCCGGATTATTCTGGATGTTAATAGAGGAGATTTGGCTTCCTTTCCGTTGCAGTATGTTCCAATATTTTAAGTCGACGACATCCATCAGGAAAGTGTCGTTGGAGCTGGCTATTAACTGGATATTATGCTCCAGACAGAACTCAAACAGCAATTTGCCTAATTTGGTGGAACGTTCATAATCCAGTCCTTCGCACAAGTCGTCTACCAGGAGCAATGAGGGGGATGCTTGGCGTGAAAGATATTCGATGTATATCAGTAGGTACAACGTACGGAACATGCCTTTGGATAGAAATCTGTCAATAAGTATACTTTTGACTCCTTCTTCGTGGAATACAACTTTTTTAAAGGTGTCTCCTATGGTTAGGTCCTCTATTTTCGTTATAGGATAGTCAAGGCTCTGAGCCTCTGAAATGATATGGCTTACCGCGTTCTGAGGCAGGGACTTGAATAGTGTGTACAAATCTTGTTGCTGTCCCAAGATATAAGACATTGTACTGTTATCGCCTGCCACGTCCATTTCATTGAAAGACAAACCACATGCCTGTTCTGCCCATAACATGATTTTTTCGATATACGGATATTGTACAGTATCACGACGCACGTGCAGTATCAACTTGTTGGCGGGAGGATTAATGGCTTCTTGGCGTAATGTAGCAGTTTCTTTGTCTCTTTGCAAGTATGTTTCCCCGTTCACAGATAGACTCTCGTAAGTTATCTCTCCTTTTGAACAGATGAAACTATAAATGATTATATTTTTACCGTCTTCAAAACATAAAAAAGCACTGAGATTCTCATGCCTTAAAGAATCATTTTGTTGCAGGAGGAAAGATATCACATTTCCCAGTGAACGGATTGTTTTGGATTTGCCCACAGAGTTTTTTCCAACCAGTAAATTTACCGTTTGCAGAGGAAGTTCCTCTGTTATTTTCCAACTGGTTTCTGAATATGAAAAATGAGTTAGTCTCATATTTATAATTGTTTCTATCTGCAAAGAAACAAATTTCCTTCCGCTTTTCCTAATTTTCACATCGTTGTTTCAAAGTCAAGTTGACACCTGTGTCACCCCTTAAACATAAATACATGTTACGCGCGCGAGGCAAATTATCAATATGCACAAACTTGTATTGTTTGTGTGTGATAAATATCAGCCTATAGAAAGTATTGGAAAAAGGGTGCCACAAGTGTCATCGCTTTGGGTGAAGTTAAGGTTTTAGGACTCCTGTATGGATTCTGTAATGCCTCAAATCACTTTCCAGGCAATCGGCTACTTCTTGTTCGAACCTTTCCCTTTCCGAATTTGTTTTCTGAAAAGACCTCCAGAAATGCGTTATGGCATGTATCTGGTTGATGTTGTTACTCAGCCCTTTTTTAAAAGGTTGTAAGTTTTGGTACTCATCATCGTCTCTTGGGCGATGGTTGCGTTGGTCAGACGTCTGCCGTTAACCAACTGCTCACTCTGGAGTTTGCAGAGAAAAGCTCCGAATGCCGGTGCGACCGGCTCTTTCTTTGTCATGTTGACTCTTTTAATTGTTAAACAATAATAAAAACAAGCGGAATCATTTCCATATAGTGGAAATGGTAAAGCTTGTATATCCGGGTTCTTATGTGTTCCTTCGCATCGCAATTTTAATTATAAACAGAATCAGCAGATATGGAAAAACATCATGTCAGCCTTTTCAGAGGCTATTCGGACACAGAACCGATAGAAACTTCTCTTGAAGAAGTGGTCAATATCATCAAATGCGACGCTGCCTTGCGAGACCGCACCGAAAAACATCGCTACTACCTGCAACAGGAACTGAAACGGGATGCCGACCGGGAGAAATCCGGTTGTCCCTGCTTTGCAGTCGCCGTCAGCTTTGAGGGTGGGAAGACCCGCGAAAATATCCGTACCTGGACGGGATATACTTTGGTAGACCTGGATCACGTCACTCCCGAACAGATGTCTGCCACACTGGCATTGATTTGTGCTGACGAGCATACATTGCTGGCCTATACCACCATCAGCGGTCATGGCATCCGTATCATCTGCCATATCGAGGAGTTGAACGGAATGGAAAGCGGGAAGGCTTTCAGACAATATACCAAGTGTTTCAATGCTGCCAATGAGTATTATTCCCGTTTGGTAGACTTCAAAAGCGACAGACAGTGCAAGAATGCCACCCGCATCAGCGGACTGGCTTCCGACCCCAATGTGTATTATAATCCGGATGCCGGTTCCCTTGTGGTGCAGAGCACTCCGAAAGCGCCCCGTCCGCGGGATGGCGGTGCCGGAGCCGTGCCGGCCAAGCGCAACAAGCGCCTGGAAAAGGCTGTGAAAGCTGCCGGAAGCCTCCTGGAAGAGGAGGGGGTGAGCTACTGCGAACATCATCGTAACGAATACGTGATGCGGATGGGATATCTGCTCAACCAATACGGAGTGGCGCAGAAGACAGCTGCAGCCTGGGCGCTGGAACGCTTTCCCGATTACGACGGGGATGTGGTTGCCGTTATCGCTTCCTGCTACGCGAATACCGGAGAGCATGGCACTCGCTCCCTTGTCCGCAGGGGAGAGGGCGATGAAAAGTTTGCCACGGTGGCGGATATCGAGCAGTTCCTTTCCGGACAGGCAAGATTCCGCAAGAATACGGTGAGCGGCAAGTTCGAAGTCCTGATGGCCGATGGCGGAGAAGAGTATGCGGAGCTGACCGACCGCTGCGTCAACACGTTGTGGAGCCGCATGAACAAGGCAGGGATGCTTGCCCGCATTGCGGACGTACGTTCCGTACTCGATTCGGAGTACACACCGCTTTTCAATCCCTTTGTCTCCTATATGGAGGGGCTGCCTGCCTGGGACGGTGCTACCGACCCTATTGCCCGTCTGGCTGCCGGCGTACACGTGAAGGATGACCAGGAGCTTTTCGGTGTCTACTTCAAGAAGTGGCTGGTGGCCACCATTGCTTCGCTGCTCGACACTAAGGTGGTGAATCATGAGATTCTGGTATTCATCGGCAAGCAGGGCATCTACAAGACCACCTGGATGCAGCGCCTGCTTCCCACCGAGCTGCAGCGTTATTTTTATGTAAAAAGCAACAATCAGCGCGTCAGTAAGGACGACCTCTTCACGCTGACTGAGTTTGCCTTGGTATGTCTGGAGGAGCTGGAGGAAATGACCTCCGCGCAGGTCAGCCAGCTGAAGGCCATCACCGCCATGAAGGTGGTGAACGAACGTGCCGCCTACGGACACTTCAAGGAGAGCCGTCCGCACATTGCCAGCTTTTGCGGAACAAGCAATAATGTCACTTTCCTCAATGACCTCAGCGGTAACCGCCGTTGGCTTCCCTTTGAGGTAGAGGCCATTGACAATCCCTTTGACTGCCCCATAGACTATGCCGGGGTATATGCGCAAGGATATGCCCTCTGGAAGAGTGGTTTCCATTATTGGTTTGAACCGGAGGAGATTGCTGCCATTAATCTTCATAACCGTAATTTCGAGGTGCCCTGCCTGGAGCGTGAGCTGGTGCAGGTATATTATCGTCATCCCAATCCGGGCGAGCGTTGCGTATTCCTCACCAATGCCCAGATGCTGGGGCGTATCAACATGGGTATCCGTCAGACTTTGAGTGCCACGCGCCTCGGCATGGTGATGAAGCAGGAAGGCTACGAAGCCGTGCGCTACAAAGGATGCCGCGGTTACCGCGTGGTGGAGCTGAAGGGGGAAGAGATTGCCAATGAGCAATACCTGAAGGGAAGAGCGACGGAATAGGGTTTAGTGATTAATCGCTAATCACTAATCACTAATCACTAATCACTTATCCCTCATCCCTATTCCTACGGTCTTCCCAAATATCTGAATATAAGTTCCACCTGCAGGGAGGTGAATATTTTCTGGGAGCCTTTGTAGCCGGTATGCCGCAGGGCTTCGTCCAGTTCCAAATTCAGCTTCATCCATTTGGACAAGCGGTTGAGTGCGGATGCCGGTGAAATGGTGGGGGCGTATGCCTCTGCCAGTTCACGTTTGTAATAGGGGCGGACGGGCCACTCTTTGCCGGGGATATTTTCGTAGTCTTCAACGTACTTCATAAACAATGCTTTAACTGGTTATTACACTGTAAATGTACGGAATTTTTTCTGTATACCCATTGCCGGAACCCGGTATAATCTTACCTAATCTCACATTTTCCCACATCCCTTCATATCACTTCACCGCATCTTTTATTCTGCCCGGAGGTACGTCGTATCTTTGTTCTGTCAGACGATGAAGGGTGAAGATTAGTAATCGTGACGCGCGAAGATTAGTAATCGTAAGCCCCTGGGATTAGTATCGTCTCCCTATCTTTTAATTTTTAACTTATAATTTTTAATTTATGATTAACTACAGTATCGTGATGCGTGGCAATCCTACCGATAAGACGGTTGCCAAAAAAGCGTACGCAAGTGCGCAGTATTCGGAAGTGATGGACATCAACCGCTTTGCCGAGCATATAGCCAGTCATGGCTGCGTGTACAAGCGTTCGGATATCGTTGCCATCCTCACCATGTCCGTGGATTGCATGCGGGAGCAGTTGCTGGCCGGACAAAAAATCCAGTTGGGCGACCTGGGGAGTTTCTACATCAGCATCAACAGTATCGGCGCGGCTTCTGCCAAGGAGTTCAATCCTGCCATCCATATCCGTAGGCTGAATGTGAACTGGACCTGCGGCCAGCGTTTTGGAGAGCTGCTGGAGGAGGCGGAATTCAATCTGGTGGCAACCCGAAGTGCAGCCCGTGCCGTGGTGAAAGCCCTGAAGGCCGGAAAGACTACCGTGGACCTGACCGGAGCCACTGGCGGGGGTGAAGATGCCGGTGGAGGCAGCAACCCGGGAGGCGGTTCGGACGGAGACCAGGGGGAAAATCCGTTAGGATGAAACGAAAAGACAAAAGAGAGAAAATAAATATGTTCTTCTGTCTAAAAAATGCAGCTAACCATAGTGTTTAATTCCTTAATTGCAAATTGTTATGAGTGAGAAAACAAAATCAAAATCTGTATGGGGCATTGTCCTTAAAGTGATTATTACCGTGGCCACTACATTGGCCGGAGTGTTTGGCTTGACTTCCTGCATCAACCGTTAGCCGGATGAAAGCAGGCAGTTTCTATCAGAACTATCGGGAGGTAACCCTCCTGGTAGTTCATTGCAGCGCTACGCGCTGTGACCGTCACTTCTCGGTGGAGGCGCTTCGCCGCAGTCATCTGGCACGGGGCTTTGCCGATATCGGTTATCATTTCTACATCACCCGTGACGGCGAGGTGCATATTTGTCGCCCGGTTCATCAGATTGGAGCCCATGCCACCGGCTGGAACGACAAGAGTATCGGCATCTGCTATGAGGGTGGGCTCGACGAGAATGGTGTCCCTGCCGATACACGTACCTATGCGCAGAAATGCTTTTTGCTTGACTTGCTTCGGCAGCTGAAGACCGACTATCCCAATGCCCGTATTTCAGGGCATCGGCAACTCAGTTCCTCTATCCATAAGGCTTGTCCTTGTTTTGACGCCAAAAGCGAATACGAGACAATTAAAAATTAATTCTCTCCACGTATCCTATCGGCATGTCCACATGTGCGCAGCCCAGCATATCCAGCCGGACTGCCACTTTGCTTTTTCCTCCTATCATGACCAGTTCTCCCTCCAATCCGGCAAGGGGGCCTTTTATTACTTTCACGGCATCACCTGCTGCCAGAGGTGTACTGCAAATCTCTACAGCCTCCGGGCTATAATCCAGCATAAAGCGGAAACGTTCCATCTGTTCCTCGGGAATGACGGCGGGACGGCTTTCACCGCGCAATACCATGTACCGACTGATAGCTTGTAAGGTAAGCGGCAGGGGGCGTTCCTGCGGAGTGACATGCACGAAAATCATCATCGGGATGACCAGGCGGTCCACTTTCTTGCGCCGGTCGCTCCATTGGCGTATTTCGCTTTGTATGGGTAAGTAATATTCCACTCCCATAGCTTTCAGCCGTTCGGCAGTCTTCTTTTCCAGACAAGACTGCACGTATGCCACCAGCCATTGGCGACGAGGAATAATATGAGGGGTGATATCAGTATGGTTCATGTAAAATCCTTTAAAGGTGTATTTCTATGGTTCATAAATAGTTGAGGTTCGGGCGCGCTACGCGGTCGCCTGTCACATTGGAGGGGCGGGGTTAATTAAAAATTAGAAATTAGAAATTAAAAATTAGACACTCGATTATTTACTCTCAACTCTTAATAGCTAGTCGCTAACTCAACTGTATCCGTATTTCTTACCGTAGCCGTAATACTTTCCGTATTTACCATAGCCGTAGTAATAACCGTATTTTTTCTTCTTCATATCGATTCCGTTGACTACTGTGCATAAGTTGGGGAGACGATGATGCTCCTGAAGCTCGTTGATGAGCTGGTAATCGGTCTTATGCGTATAATCTGCACGACAGACGTAGATGCTGGCGTCCGCTACGCGCGAAAGGATGAGCGTGTCGGTCACCATGCCGATAGGGGCTGTATCCAGTACGATATAGTCATATTCTTTGCGTAATGTACTGATGGTGTCTTCCAGTGACTGGCGTGCCAGTAGTTCCGTAGGATTGGGTGGGATGGGACCGCCCAATAGCAGGTCGAGGTTGGAAGTTATGCCGGAAGGCTGTATCAGCGCATGAAGGTCTGTGGATTTGGGGGCGGCAAGGTATTGGGTGATTCCTTTTTCTTTGTGTGAAAGATGGAACAACTTGTTCAATCCCGGTTTGCGTATATCCAATCCTACCAGAATGACCTTTTTGCCGAGCAGCGCCAGACTGAGGGCGAGGTTGGAAGCTATGAAAGTCTTGCCTTCACCGCTTATGGTGGAGGTAACCAGGACGACTTTCTTATCCGGATCGCCCATCATGAAGAGCAGGTTGGTGCGCAGGCTGCGGAAGGTTTCCGTCATGATGTCGTTGTCGTTTTCGCGTACGGCAATGGCAGACTCTTCATGCTTGTTTGAACCGGTAAGGGGGATGTCACCGATAATGGGAACCTTTGTGAGCTTTTCCACATCGGTATGCCCTTCAATGCGGAAACGGAGCAGGTTCAATAGGAAAATGATGCCCAAGGGAATGCCGATGCCGATGACAAAGGCAATCATATAGATTTTTTTGCCTTGGGGAGAAACGATGCCGGCAGGCATGGGCTCTTCGATAATGCGTCCATTGTTGGCGGTTGCAGCCAGTGTGATGGCGTTTTCCTCGCGTTTCTGCAGCAGCATGATGTAGAGGGTGGCCTTGATTTCCTGCTGGCGTGCGATACTCATGAACTCCTGCTCCTGCTTGGGGGCGTTGCTGATGCGGCTTTCGTACTTGCGCGACTGTCGGTCGATGTTGCTCCGGGTGATTTGCAGGCCTTTCAAAACACTGTTTACGGTGGTTTTCACATTGTGGCGCATGGCCTCGATCCCCGTGTTCAGATTGATGATGGCGGGATTGCTTTCGGAGGAGGTACGTAGCAGGCGCTTACGCTCCACGATGAGATTGTTGTACTTGTCTATGGCGGAGGTCAGGTTCATGTCGCTCAGTCCTACGTTGGCAGGGATGATCTCGTCGTTGTTTGCAGGATTGTTGATGTAGTCGCGCAGATAGTTCACGAGGTTGATTTGGGTGGCGTTCTCTGCATATTGCTGTTCGTACTTGGAACTTTCCTGAAGGGCAAGCTGCGCGTCGCTGCTGATGTCGGTCAGTCCGGCGCGTTGCTTGAATTCCGCCAGTTCGGTTTCTGTGGTGCCCAGTTCGTGGTTGATGATGCTGATACGTTCCTCGATGAAGTCGGCGCTTTTCTGGGCCACTTCATTCTTTTCGGTGTTGGTGTCCTGATTATAGAGTATTATCAGTTCTTGGGTGAAATCGGAGGCTCGTTGTATATGGGTGTTTTGTACACTGATGGTGGCAATGGTACTGGTATTGGATATAGGGGCTACGGTCAGACCTGCCCTATAGCCTGCTGCTGCGGCAGTGGGGGTACTGATGATAGCCTTCAGATTGACGGGCTCTTGCGGAGCAGGCAATGAGTCATTGTGCGAAATGGTGATGACACCTACCGGGAGTGGTAGAATGGCAGGTAGTTCGTCGAAAGATTTGGTCGTTTCTTGCTTGTCTCCGTTTTGTATATAAAAGGCTGTGACAGTCAGTTGGCCGGTAGGGGAGTATATCAGTTCCAGCCGAATGTTCCCTTCCAGTTTGTCAGCTTCCTCGGCGGTCATGAACACATCAAGAGGGGAGTTTTTGTAAAGTGGAACATCGTAGCCGAAAGATTGTTCGATGGCGATGTTGGTATAAAGGTTCAGACGTGACACGACTTTCTTGATGAGTGTCCTTGATTTCAGAATTTCCAGCTCATTGTCAAAGTTGCTGGTCATGGAAAGCATACCAAAATCCTGCATGGCAGACAGTGCATTGTTGGTACTTTTCTTGTCGTCTTCTTTAATTAGGATAGAAGATGACACTTCGTAGACAGGTATTTGGTAACGGAGATAAGCAAAGGCCAGGCCAGTGCATATCAATACGCTTGCCACAAACCAGGGCCAATGAATGATGTATTTGAAAAAGAGGGCTTGGAAATCTGTTTTTTCCTCTTTTTCGTTTAAAAGGTCATCGTATAAATCTTCTTTCATTTTTTGAGGATTAAAATTATCTTACAATGTTGACAATCAGACTTGCGAGTGAAACAAGGGAAGTAATCACAGAAACCCAGATAGTGGTACTGTTACTGACGCTTGCACTCTTTGCCTTGGTTTTATTTGGAGCTATATAAAGGATATCATTCTGCTGCATGTAGTAGTAGGGAGAATGAAGAATATTCTGCTCGTTCAAGTTTAGGCTGATGACATTTCGCTGGCCGTTACAGTCTTCGCGGATGAGCTTGACGTTGTTTCGTATACCGTAAATGGTCATGTCGCCTGCCATGGCAAGCGCCTCGAAAATATTCACTTTCTCATTATTGATAGTGAAAGTTCCGGGACTGTTCACTTCACCGAGGACAGAAATTTTGTAGTTGGACATACGTACAGTGACAATAGGTATTTCTTTGAGATAAGGACGAAGCTGTTCACGGATAAGGTTCTCGGCTGCATTTTTAGTTAAGCCGCCTACTTGCAGTCTGCCTATCACGGGGAAGTCTATCTCACCTGCATTGTCTACGAGATATTGTTGCAGGGCTGGTTGCGATGTAGTGCTGGCATTGGATTGTGCTATGTTATTATAGGTCTGCATGGTCAGGTTGAACGGTGCGGCAGCTTGCGGATCAGTGGTGTTTATGGTGATATTCAGCAAGTCTTTAGGTTGGATACGCGCATCGTAGAGGGTATCCTGCTGATTGACTTCATTGATGACGATTTCCTTATAACTCTTATCTGTAAGTGATTCGTAACTTTGTAGATAAGGTACTTTTTTGTAAGATTGGCAGCTTGCCAATGTAATTGCCGCCATCAAGATGGCTATACTTTTCTTGTTTTTCATTACTGCTCCTTTTAATTTTTGATTTTCAATTTTAATTCTCAATACGCTTCTTTCTCGCCTTGAATGGCGTTTCTGATTGTCTTGTATATAATGTATAAATCCAATAGAAAAGTCCAGTGTTCCAGATACCATACATCGCGCTGTACACGTCCCTCCATCTGCCAGAGTTCTTTGGTTTCACCACGGTAGCCGGTGACTTGGGCCCAACCGGTGATGCCGGGCTTTACCAGATGTCTGACCATATATTTGTCGATAAGGCGTGAATATTCTTCTGTGTGTTTCAGCATATGGGGGCGTGGCCCTACAACGGACATTTGCCCCAGTAACACATTGATAAATTGGGGAAGTTCGTCAATGCTGGCTTTACGGATGAAATCTCCGATTTTTGTTTTGCGCGGGTCATTGGCGGTGGCTTGTAGTTCGTCACTGTCTATGTTGACACGCATCGAACGGAATTTGTAACACCAAAATTCATTTCCATTCTCTCCGCTTCGTTTTTGTTTGAAGAAGATAGGACCGGGGGAGGATAGCTTGATAGCGGTACCTATGATGATGTAGACGAAGGGGAATACTGTACACAGAAAAACGAGGGAGAAAAAGAGGTCGAAGGCTCTTTTCAGTAGGCGATTTTCCATTTGTGCCAAAGGTTCCTCGCGGATAGTGAGTACGGGGATATTGCCAAACATCTCGAAGTGCATGCGACGATGCAGGTAATTGCGAATATTAGGTACACTATAGAAACGAATCAAGTGATTTTCGCAATAATTGATGATTGGAAGTATTTCATGGCTACGTGCAGAAGGCAAGCAGCAATAGACTTGTTCTATATGGTGTTGCTGTAAATAAGTGACAACTTCTTTAGGCTGCCCTAAATAGGGGACATCTTCGGGAAAATCATCAGAAGGTACATCACAGAAATAGCCGGTAATGCGGAAGCCCGTGGTGGGATCTCCGGTCATTTCTTGATAGAGTTCTGTCATGTTTTTGTTACTGCCGATTAAAATGACGGTACGTGAGTTACCTCCATGTTCTCGATATTTTTTCAGTAAATACCGGAAAAGAAGGCGATATATAGCGAGGCAGATAAAGAAAATACTATAAAAGCATGTAAAAAAACGGAGTGAACTGGTACCTATATCTGCTAAAGTAGCCAAGCTGATGAACAGCGTGGCGTGAAAAGTTGTATTACGGAGAGCCCGACGTACAATGCGTTCCGGACGTACAATACGTTCATGCAGTACGACGCCATTGGAGTAATTGCAAAGTAGATAGACTAGATTCAATAATACCAATAGCTGGGACAATGAATGTGTAAATTCATTGCCCAGTGTTTGGTAGTCAAAAATGTGATATAGCGAGATGAAAATGATGTTCAGTAAGCATAAGTCACCAAAGATAATGACGAACTTAATCACTTTATTGAAATGGAGAACTTGTTTCATAATTCACACTAATTCAATAGCTTTTTTCTTTCTCAATGGTATTGAAAGAGAAAAAACTGTTCATTCTTGTTTGTTTAATAATTCTCTTACTTACAAGGTAAGAGGTGGTATTTTATTTGGAGAATAATCTTATAAACCAGCCATTAAAAGGTATTTTACATTAAAAGACTATATATGTAATTAAAATGTAAAACGATATTTTATCTCATAATTAAATTTAATTTTTGAATTCAAAATGGGGGCTTTTATGTAAATATATAAGACTGAAATACAAGTGGCTGCAATGTGTCTTATATCTATATATGAGATAAATATGAATTAAAAAATAAATCTATTTTTTTGCGATTGTAGTAATCTTTTTCATATCTTTGCAGCCACAAAACATATTCTCTTACCTTGTAAGTAAGAGAATAAAATTGGATAATAAAAGTACTCATACAAATAATTTTACAAATTCAAATTTTAGCTTTTTTTTTGTTTGGATGGATTGTTGCAATCACTTTTTTATTTGCTTTACTCATCGCATTGTTGTCAAAAGAAGCGAGGTAAACATGAGTTACCTTTTCAGAAGTATGTCCTAAGCTTTCACTAATCACAGAAATGGCCACTCCTTCGTCTTTGGCAGTGGTGGCCCAGCTATGGCGGGCTACATAAGATGTTAATGGAATGCTTAACCGTAACATCTTCGAAAGTGTGTGTAAATGTTGGTTGTAGAGCCGTAAAGCACTTTTGTATTGTCTGTAACCATCTTCCCCGGTTAGTGATAATATCGGTAGCAAATAGGGGGAAGAGGCGGCTTCGTTTTTATACCTATTTATAATCTGTGCGGCATACGACTCTATATGTACGGACAATTGCTGACGGGTCTTATGGCGGTAATAATAAATGGTATTGTGCTTGACATCCGTTTTGCGGAGATGTACAAGGTCTACGAACGGAATGCCTCGTAAGTAAAAACTTAACAGAAACATGTCGCGGCTGAAACGCAAGGCGGGTTTCTTCTCCAAATCAAGATTTACCAAGCGCCGGATTAGTAAAGGAGAGATGGCCCGTTTGGCGGTAGGCTCATAGCCAGTGAATACATAGGCGAACAAATCGTCTATACTGTGTGTGAATGGAATGCCTTGTTCGGCAGCTTGGTGAGAGATGGAACGGAGCATACGCATATAGGTGGATATGGTATTATGGCGCCGCCCTTCGCCGAGCAGCCGGTCTTCGTATTGCTTGATGAGGCTGGGGGTGAGATCTGCAAAAGTGATGGAACGGTGGCCGATGAAGCGGAAAAAGCTGTTCACTGTACTGGTATATATACCGGATGTACTGTATCGTCCGGCTTGTTTTGTCCGCTGTATCAGGGAAGCGGAAAAATTATGTATAGTATTCATAATCTGAATTTTAATATTTTAAATACATATAAAACAACCTTGAGCATGAAATGATTGTATGGCAATCAATGCACGCTTAGGGGAGAAATGGTAAAATTTCTATATAAATTCAGATATGTATTCTCCGGGCAGACAGGAGGAGGGTTACAGTATGCCCGAACGTACCCGACTCAGTGTTTCGGGGGTCATCAGCAGATAGGACGCAATGTGCGACAAAGGAGCCCGCTTGATGACTTCGGGCTGATGTTCCATGAGCTGGTTATAGCGCTCGCGTGCAGTCTCAAACCGCCAGGAGTCAGCCTTTATCTGTGAAACAATCAGGGAATATTCCAGAATCTTCCGATAGAACATGTTTATTTCCCATGAGATTTCGGTAAGTGTCAGCAGCTTGTTGTATGGCAGCAGGTATACGACACTCGGCTCGAGTGCCTCAATCATGAGGTGGGTGGGTTCCTGCTTCAAGGTACTTTCTATGCAGATGATGATGCAGCCTTCATAGGAAAAGTGTTCGGTGACGTCTTTACCGTTTTTATAATAGAATTGGCGCAACATGCCTTTTCCTACAAATACGATATTATGGCTTATCTGCCCTTCATTGAGTAATAATGCGCCCTTTTCTACTTCCTTGCGAATGAGGATTTCCTCTATCAACCTTCTTCCCTCGGGAGCCATGCCTGGATAGCGGGAGTTGATAGCGGCATCTACGGTTTCTTTCAATAGTGCATCCATAAAGCCATAATTTGTTTGTTCAAGGGGCAAAGATAAGGTTTTTACGAGAAAAAATCAGCTCCGTATGAAACTTTTGTTTACCCATTTCATGCCATACCAGCGGCGGACGAAAATGAAGCCGCGGATATTCTCGTCCAACAGGAAGGCTACCCACATGCCGCAGATACCCCAGCCGAAGGGGAAGCCGAAAAGGTATCCCACACCTACAGCTACACTCCACTGCACCACCAACCCTACGTAGAAGGGGTAGTTGACATCTCCTGCCGCACGAAGGGCGTTGGTGGCGAAGATGTTGATGGGGCGGCCTATTTCGAGGAGTACATCTATAATAAGGATGGTGGCCCCCATACGTATGATGTCGGGGTTGGACGTGAGCCAGCCAAAGATGGCATGCCCCGAAAGGGCGAGGATGCAGGACAGCATGACGGTTATCATGACGGATTTCTTCATGACGTATTTTCCCATAAGGAAGGCTGCGTGAGGTTTCTTCTCGCCTATCAGATGCCCGATACAGATGGCGCCGCCTTGTGCCATGGAGATGCTGAACAGATAAGCGAACATGATGATGTTGACACAATAGGTACGGGTGGCGAGCGCTTCCACTCCCAGCATGTTGATGAAGTAGGTGATGACGACTTGCGACGAGCTGTACGACAATTGTTCGCCGGCGGAGGGCAGGCCTACCTTCATCAGGTTCTTTAGTTCTATCCACGGAAAAGGGCGGAAGTATGCCACTGGGAAACGGTGGATGTGCTTGCGGAACAGTATGACGAACAGTATAATCATGGAGACACCCCGGCTGAAGGCTGTGGAGATGGCAGCTCCTTCCACACCCAGTTCCGGAAAGCCGAAACGGCCGAAGATGAGGGAGTAGTTGCCGATGATATTGAGGATATTGACCACAACGGTGACCATCATCGGGTAGATGGCTTTGTTGGCACTGCGCAGGGAGGCGGAGAGGGTGAGGGATAGTGCCTGGAAGAAGGCGAAAGCGCCTACGATACGCATATAGTCCATGCCGTCCTGCATCAGTTCAGCGGTGAGCCCCATCAGCCGGAGGATGGGATGGGCGCAGGAGAACAGTACCAGGCTGACCGTGATACCTACCGCCAGGTTGACGAGGATGGATACGCCGACTACTTGCACTACTTTCTTGTGTAGTTTCGCACCGAGATACTGGGAACACAGAACGGACGTTCCGAGGTTGATGACTTCGAAAACGAGGAAAGTGAGCATGATAATTTGGTTGACTACCCCTACGGCGGCAACACTGTTGTCCGAGTGGCGGCTCAGCATGATGGTGTCCACCGCACCGAGCATCATGATGAGAAGTGTCTCTATAAAAATGGGGGCGGCCAGCTTGGCAAGCCGCTTTTTCAGGCTTTCTTGTTGTATCATTGTCCGTGTATGTGCACTATACTTTAAAAATCGCGCAAAGATAAGGAAAGGTTGAAAAGGACGGTTTGATATGTATCAAATTTTTTTTTCTTGTTTTAGGGTTTGAGTGTTAACGTGTTATCTCAAATTGTATGAAAACGGTGAAAAAAATATGTAGGAAAGATTTGCACAGTCCAAAAGTTTGCCCTACATTTGCACCGCATTTGAAAAGAATGCTGGTTATAAAAAAGGAAGTTTGGGTGAGTGGCTGAAACCACCAGTTTGCTAAACTGACGTACGGGTAACCGTACCGGGGGTTCGAATCCCCCAGCTTCCGCCAGATGCACTCTTAGCTCAGTTGGTAGAGCAACTGACTCTTAATCAGTGGGTCCAGGGTTCGAATCCCTGAGGGTGTACAAGACAAATGCGAGGGTGGGTTCATCTAACGGTTAGGATACATGCCTCTCACGCATGGTATACGAGTTCGATTCTCGTACCCACTACTAAAACAAGAAAGCGGTTGACTGATGAAACGGTTAACCGCTTTTTGTTTTTTATTTTTCTGTTGTAATCCGAAAATAGTTTCTATATTTGCACCCGCTATGGCGAAATGTATATTCTATATCTTGTTAGGGTTGTTCCTCATATCGAAGTTCACTTCCGTTTCTGATGATATGGAGGGATGTAAGACACTCCCTACTGCGGATGTGCATTATTTCTCCGGAGCCCAGCACAGCTTGTCGGGGGCAGATGGCAGACAATGCCAGGAAAAAGGGGAGGACGCGAATTATAATTGCCTGGCAGATGCCGGTTGCATAGGAAATACCTTCTCATTACGGCATGCCTCTTGCTCGAAATTGTTGAGGCTTAATCCGACTTCATTGCCGCCAGGTTGGAGAACCCTGAAAACTCTGCTCCCGGAAGAAAAGACAACTTCTTTCCCTTTACTTTCCATCCCCATAAGATTTCATATAGATATTATGTATATACGCTGAGGCGTATTCTTATTTAGTACTTTCCCTTCCTCTCTTTCGGGAGCCGGAGAGATTGCCCGTCTCCCCATGCCGAGTTTTTCTCTATTTTTTAAGTACTGATAATCAATATATAATGGATTTTCTATTAGATTTTATTCTCCATATCGATCAGTATATGATTGATATAGTGCAGGAATATCATATGTGGGCGTATGCCATATTGTTTCTGCTGATTGTGGCCATTATTGTGGTTTCCATACTGCCGGCCGTGGTAGAAGTGCTGCGCAAGACTGAAACAACGAAAACAAAAATAAATTAATATACTTAGTACATTTATCCATTATGAAGAATTCTTTTTTTAGCCGGTTCACACCGAAAGAACCGAAATTCTTTCCTTTGCTGAAGCAATTGTCTGAGATTTTATTGTCCTCGTCGGCTCTGTTGATAGAAATATTGGGCCATGACTCGCCTGAGAAGAGGGCGGAAGATTATAAACGAATCAAAGATTTGGAGCGCGAGGGCGATAAGCTGACCAATCTGATTCTGGATGAACTGGGCACTACTTTCATTACTCCTTTGACCGGGAGGATATCCACGACCTGGCTTCGGGCATGGATGATGTGATTGATGGAATAAACAGCTGTGCCAAGCGTATCACTATCTATAATCCGCATCCTATTTCGGACAAGGGGAAAGAGCTGGGACATATGGTTCAACAAGAAGCGGCCCTCATCGGCCAGGCCATGGATGAACTGGAGGCATTCCGCAAGAGTCCGGATAAGCTGCGCGCATATTGCAACCAGATGCATGACATAGAAAACCGGGCAGATGATATTTATGAATTTTTCATCACCAGGCTTTTTGAAGAAGAGAAGGACTGCATTGAACTCATCAAAATCAAGGAGATTATGTATGAGCTGGAAAAAACGACGGACGCAGCCGAACACGTGGGCAAGATTTTGAGGAGCCTGATTGTGAAATACGCATAAACGAACGGACGCATGGAACTATTAGTGATTATCATTGTACTGGCTCTGATATTCGATTATATCAACGGTTTTCATGATGCGGCCAATTCTATTGCCACCATTGTGTCTACCAAAGTGCTTACACCGTTTCAGGCGGTGATATGGGCGGCTTTCTTCAATTTTGTGGCCTTTTTCATCGCCAAGTGTGTCATCGGCGGTTTCGGCATTGCCAACACCGTATCGAAAACGGTGATGGAGCCCATTACTTTGCCTATCATTCTGGCTGGCGTGATTGCGGCTATTGCCTGGAATCTGTTCACTTGGTGGAAGGGAATCCCTTCCTCTTCGCACACGCTTATCGGAGGTTTTGCCGGAGCTGCCATCATGGCACACGGTTTTGAGGCCATCCAGTTGAGTATCATTCTGAAGATTGCGGCATTCATTTTTCTGGCTCCCTTGATTGGTATGGTGGTGGCATTCGGTTTTACGTTGTTGGTCTTGTACATTTGCCGCAGGGCGCATCCCCATACGGCGAGGTGTGGTTCAAGAAACTGCAGCTGGTGTCTTCGGCTTTGTTCAGCATCGGGCACGGTCTGAATGATTCACAGAAGGTAATGGGTATCATTGCTGCGGCTATGATAGCCGGACATCGGAAGGACTGGGAATGGGGATAAACAGTATTGATGACCCGCCGGACTGGGTGGCATTCTCTTGTTTTACGGCCATTTCACTCGGTACCACGTCCGGCGGGTGGAAGATTGTGAAGACCATGGGGACTAAGACTACGAAGGTGACGCCACTGGAAGGGGTGATTGCGGAAACTGCCGGTGCGTTTACGCATTATCTGACGGAGTATCTGAAGATTCCGGTAAGTACGACACACACCATTACGGGAGCTATTATCGGAGTAGGGGCCACGAAGCGGCTTTCTGCTGTGCGTTGGGGAGTTACGAAGAGTCTGATGACCGCTTGTGCTGACTATCCCCGTCAGTGCTTTGCTGGCAGCAGGGATTTATTGTATCGTATCCCTTTTTTATTGAAGTGCTGCCGCATAAAAAATAGACGGGTTCGTTTTATTTTGCATGAGGTTTGCACTATCTTTGCAGCCTGAAACTGTAAAATAGAATGCACATTGGACTGGCTATATAGTTTATTCGTCGAGCACTCCGCCTTGCAGGCGGTTGTGGTACTCTCACTGATTTCCGCTATCGGATTGGGATTGGGGAAGATACATGTTTGCGGCATTTCATTGGGAGTGACGTTTGTATTTTTGCCGGCATCATTGCCGGGCATTTCGGGTTGTCCATAGACCCGCAGATGCTGAATTATGCGGAAAGCTTCGGGCTGGTGATATTTGTGTATGCTTTGGGTTTGCAGGTGGGACCGGGTTTTTTCAGCTCTTTCCGTAAAGGAGGGGTACAACTGAATATGCTCGCCAAGGGTGTAGTGCTTATCGGCACCCTGCTGACTGTACTGGGCAGCTATGGGTTGGGAGTATCCCTGCCGGATATGGTGGGCATACTTTGCGGTGCCACGACAAACACACCGGCACTCGGTGCGGCACAGCAGACATTGAAACAGATGGGATTGGAGTCCAGTACCCCTGCTTTGGGGTGTGCGGTGGCATATCCGCTGGGGGTGGTAGGGGTCATTCTGGCCGTACTGTTCATCCGTAAGACGCTGGCGCATAAGGAAGACCTGGAATTGAAAGAGAAGGATGACGTGAACAAGCCTTACATTGTTGCGTTCCAGGTGCACAATCCTGCCATCTTCAACAAGAGTATCAAGGAAATAGGCGGGCTGAACAGCTATCCGAAGTTCGTGATTTCCCGCTTGTGGCGGGATGGGAATGTGAGTATTCCTACCTCGGAAAAGATTATAAAGGAAGGTGACCGCCTGCTGGTGATTACCTCGGAGAAAAATACGCCGGCTCTGACTGTGCTTTTCGGCGAGCAGGAGCATACCGACTGGAACAAGGAAGATATAGACTGGAATGCCATAGACAGCCAGCTGATTTCGCAACGTATCGTGGTGACGCGCCCGGAGTTGAACGGCAAGCTGGTCTTCCATCTGCGTAATCATTACGGTATCAATATCAGCCGGGTTTATCGTAGCGGCGTGCAGCTGCTGGCCACAGCGGAACTGACCTTGCAATTGGGTGACCGCCTGACCGTAGTGGGCGAAGCCGCTGCTATACAAAATGTGGAGAAGGTGCTGGGCAATGCTGTGAAAAGCCTGAAGGAACCGAACTTGGTGGCGGTATTTATCGGCATTGTCATCGGTCTGGCTTTGGGAGCAATTCCTATTTCCATTCCCGGCATCAGCGCTCCCGTGCGGCTCGGATTGGCAGGAGGCCCTATCATCGTAGGTATTCTTATCGGGACATTCGGTCCGAGGATGCACATGGTGACTTATACTACGCGCAGTGCGAACCTGATGCTCCGTGCATTGGGATTGTCTCTTTACCTGGCTTGCCTGGGACTGGATGCAGGTGCCCATTTCTTCGATACGGTATTCCGGCCGGAAGGGCTGTTATGGATTGCTACGGGTTTTGCGTTGACTGTGGTTCCGGTATTGATTATGGGTATCGTTACCTTCAAGTGGCTGAAGATAGATTTCGGAACAATGGCGGGTATGCTGTGCGGAAGCATGGCAAACCCCATGGCGCTGAACTACGCCAACGACACCATTCGGGAGACAATCCGTCTGTAGCTTATGCTACGGTTTATCCGCTGTGCATGTTTCTACGGGTAATTATAGCCCAAGCTGCTCATGTTCTTCATTAATGGATAATGAAGAATGAGGGATATTATCAACTGTCAATTATCAACTATCAATTAAATAACTATGGGAAATATAACTCCGGAAAGTATTGTCAATGACTTGCGTTATTTGCAATTATTATCACGCAGTTTTCCTACCATTGCTGATGCCAGTACAGAAATCATCAATCTGGAGGCCATTCTGAATCTGCCGAAAGGTACAGAGCATTTTCTGACGGATATTCATGGCGAGTATGAGGCTTTTCAGCATGTGCTGAAGAATGCATCGGGGGCAGTGAAACGTAAGGTGAACGAAATATTCGGGCATACACTGCGCGAAAGTGAGAAGAAGGAAATCTGTACGTTAATTTATTATCCGGAAGAGAAGCTGCAACTTATCAAGGAGCAGGAAACGGACCTGGATGACTGGTATTTGATAACACTGAACCAGTTGGTAAAAGTATGCCAGAACGTTTCGTCCAAATATACCCGTTCGAAAGTACGCAAGGCACTTCCAGCAGAGTTCTCGTATATCATTCAAGAGCTGTTGCACGAATCGAGCATCGAACCTAACAAACATGCCTATATCAATGTCATAATCAGTACCATTATCTCTACGAAGCGTGCGGATGATTTTATTGTGGCGATGTGCAACCTTATCCAGCGCTTGACCATCGACTCGCTGCATATCGTGGGCGATATATACGACCGCGGACCGGGTGCGCATATTATCATGGATACTCTGTGATTATCATAATTTCGACATCCAATGGGGTAACCACGATATTCTGTGGATGGGTGCCGCATCGGGTAATGATGCTTGTATAGCCAACGTAATCCGTATGTCGATGCGCTATGCCAATTTAGCAACGCTGGAGGATGGTTATGGCATCAATCTGTTGCCGCTTGCAACGTTTGCCATGGATACCTATGCGGATGACCCTTGCACCATCTTTGCGCCGAAAATGAACTTTGCCGATGCGGAATACAATGAGAAGACCTTGCGGCTGATTACACAGATGCACAAGGCGATTACGGTTATCCAGTTGAAACTGGAGGCGGAAATCATCAGCCGCCGTCCTGAGTTCGGTATGGAGAACCGGAAACTGCTGCATCTGGTGGATTTCGAGCGTGGTGTGTTTGTATACGAAGGCAAGGAATATCCGTTGCGCGATGTGAATTTCCCCACCGTAGACCCGGCGGACCCGTATCGTCTGTCGGACGAAGAGCGCGAACTGATGCACCGGATTCATTCTTCTTTCATGAACAGCGAGAAGATGAAGAAGCACATGCGCTGCTTGTTTACGTATGGCGGCATGTATCTGGTGTGCAACAGTAACCTGCTTTATCATGCTTCCGTGCCTCTGAATGCGGACGGCAGTTTTAAACATGTCCGCATCGGCCAAAAGGAATACTGGGGACGTAAGTTGCTGAAAAAGACCGACCAGCTGATACGTACCGCTTACTTTGACGAGGACGGTTCGGACGAGAAACAGTTTGCACTGGATTATGTCTGGTACATGTGGTGCGGACAGGATGCCTTCCTTCGATAAAGACAAGATGGCTACCTTTGAACGCTATTTTGTGGCCGACAAAACATTGCATAAGGAGACGAAAGGGCATTACTATGCTTTGCGCAACGAGGCTGAGGTGTGTGACCGCATTCTTGAAGAGTTCGGCGTGAAGCCGGGGCCACATTCGCATATCATCAACGGACATGTACCGGTAAAGACCATTAAAGGTGAGAAACCCATCAAAGCGGATGGTAAGCTGCTGGTGATTGACGGTGGTTTTTCAAAAGCCTATCAGCCGGAAACGGGAATTGCGGGATATACGCTGGTATATCATTCCCACGGCTTGCAGTTGGTGCAGCATGAGCCGTTCCAGAGCCGTCAGAAAGCCATTGAAGAAGGACAAGACATCAAGTCTACAACCCTGGTTGTCGAATTCAATTCGCAGCGTATGATGGTGAAGGATACGGATAAAGGAAGTGAACTCGTTACGCAGATTCAGGATTTGATGAAACTGCTGGTGGCGTATAGGACGGGGCTGATTAAGGAGAAACAATAATTTATAATTTCAGTATCGTCACCCCGCCCTCTACAATGATGCCTTTGTCATAGGTTTTCCCTTGGGTGTAGTAGCGGCTGCCGCCATAACCGCCGGTGAGGAATATGCCAAAGCGCTCGGTCAGGTGGTATTCCAGATTGACACGTGCCTGGAGGGCATAGAGACGTGCCGGAATGCCGTAGTCCTTGTTCTTGAAGGTTTCTATATGTTGGTATCCCAGATCTCCGCTGATGAACAGCTGTTTGTAGAGCGGTAATTCAAGACCGGCACGGTAGAAGAGGGCAGCGGAAAACTTATCGCCAAAATCCAGATAATGGGTACCGCCACCGAGGATGGTATAGAAGAGCCGGTTCTTGAAACGGGCACCTACATTCAGCTTGGTGGCATTACCACCGAGAAAACATCAGTTGAACTTTTGTTTGGGGATTGGCATTGACTAATCCCAACTGGAAACCATCTAATTTTTCTTTGTAGTAGTTGAATAGACCTATTTGAAGCCCTTTGGCACGTATGGCCATATTGGCAGCGCCTATTTGTAATCCTCGGGCTGTACCACCCACCACATTGCCCAGGCCGGAAACCTGAACACCGGTCATATCTCCGGTGGTGATGTTGGTAAGGGCGGACATCTGCATGCCATTCAAGTCTTCACCGATTACACTTAGCAGGCCGGCCCTGAAAATCCTTTGAAATTTCCACCGGAAATATTGGCGAGTCCGGCAAAGTGTATGCCGGAAGCACCTTCTCCGCTGATATTCAACAGGCCGCCTATGGAGGCGCCACGATTATAGTCCCCACTGATGTTTGCCAGACCGGAAATGATGACGCCTTGCGCATGGTTTCCGGTGATACCTACCAGTCCCGAAACGGATACTCCGATAAGGTTGTTGCCATTGATGTTGGTAATTCCTGCTATCTGCATGCCTCGCATGCTTCCCCCCACCATATTTGACAGACCTGCCATCTGTACACCGTTCACATCCCTGCCGGTTACACTGCCAAGAATATTCATGCCGAGGCCATTCAGACGGTTCATGGAGGAGAACACACCCAGATTGAAGCAGGTGCTTCCTATGGTATCAGTCCGCTGTGTGGAGATGTTTTCCATAAGGAGATATTGATACCTACCGGGCCATGGTCTGTTCGTGGAGAGCGTTGTTTCCGGAAAGATTTCTCGGAGGATTTCTGAATCGTATCCGGCTGTACGCCCGGATTATGTTCTTGGGCAGAGCTGTCCCTGCAAAAGCAGGGACACAAGGAGGAGGAAAGGTTTCGTTTCATACTTTTTTCTATATTTCGTCCGGCCAGGGAGCTGGTTGGCGGGTGGCACGCAACAGAGGGCGCTGCGCATCCACAGACCGGAGGTAATTACTTAATTTCCGTGACAACTCTTTGACAACTTCAGGCTTCTCTCGGGCCATATCATGTTTTTCACTGATGTCGGCGGGGATGTTGAAAAGTTCCCGTCTACCGTCACCGAAATAATACACCAGCTTCCACTCGCCCGAACGGATGGAGCAAGTGGCTCCGATGCCCGGGCCGGAAGGACCAGCTATTGGGATAATGCCAGTAGATATCACGGTCTTTCATTTTACCTTTTCCGGTGAGCAATGGCATGAAACTGATGCCGTCGCGTTGCTGTACGGTTGTATAGTTGTCTACGCCTGCCATCTCAAGGATGGTGGGGAAGAAGTCCTCTATCATCAGGTAATGGTCGCATTGGGTTTGGGGCGCTACGATGCCCGGCCAGCGGACAATCATCGGTTCACGTATGCCTCCTTCGTAGGCGGAACCTTTACCACTGTTGAGCGGATAGTTCTGGACATGCAGTTGTCCGGCGCGGGTATGGGCCGCCAAACCGCCATTGTCGGACATGAAGATGAGGATAGTGTTTTCCGTCAGGTTGTTCTTGTCCAGATAATCCATAATGTCTCCCAGACTTTTGTCCATACCCTCAATGAGAGTAGCATAGGCAGCTTCTACCGGAGGAAGGCCTTTGTCCAGGTACTTCTGGTAGAAACGCATGTCAGGTTGTATAGGGGTATGGATGGCATAGTGTGCCATGTACAGAAAGAATGGCTTGTCAGTCTGCTGTGCATCGTCCAGGGCCTTCATGGCCTCTATGGTAAGGGCTTCACTTAGGAAAGTGTCGGTTCCATGATATTTCTCCAGACCGGGTACGGCAGCCAGCGGGCTTTTACCGTCTGTTTTGTTGCCGAAATTCTCCTTGCCATAGTAGCTGGCAGGTGAACCGGCAGCATGTCCGGCTATGTTCACTTCAAACCCCATTTTCAACGGGTCGGCTCCGGGAGTGCCTTCAGCACCGAAGTGGGCTTTTCCGCAATGAATGGTGTGATAGCCATGGTCTTTGAGCACTTCGGCCAGGAGGTGACTTGTGTGGTCCGTTCCACGCCAGGCTCTTGACAAATGCCGTTAACGTTCCATTCCGGATAAATCATGACCGAGTCGGGTTGTTCATGGGTAGTGTTCTTGCGGAGGGTCCAACTGGTGACTCGATGCCTGGCAGCATTCATTCCCGTAAAAAGGCTGACACGCGTAGGTGAACTGATGCTGCATGCATAGGCCTGCGTAAACATTTTGCCTTGTGTAGCCATCCGTTCCATGTTGGGAGTATGGTACGTATCGTTGTACTTGGTACGCTGTGTCCAAAAGGGGAGGGACGTGTCTTGCCATCCCATGTCATCCACTAGGAACAGAATGATGTTTGGCTGCTCTTTTGGAGCAGGTACGGCATCCCCAGGCGGCATGCCATACGCTTCTCCCGCCATTCCGCATATCGGAAGCATGGCGGATAATAATAATTCGTTTCTCATTTAGATAATAATTTAGAAAGGGTTAGATAGGTTGTAGTTTAATTGTTTTTTACATTATCCTTTGGCCTCCTGATACAAGAAGCGTTTGATAGATTTCTTCGGCGTTTTTTCAAATTCTTCAGGATAGATTTTCATTTTGAATATCTGGCTGTATGCGGGCAGTTCTGCATTCAGTGCCACACGGTTTTCCTCCATGACGCGTTCGATGTCGTCATTGTTCAGCCCATGGGCAAAGGCATCATCGAAGTCGGGGTAAACCAGACCTACCAGTTTCTCATTCTGCTGCACGATGATGCTTTCGGCTACATACGGCATATTGTTCAGTTTGTCTTCTATCTCTTCCGGGTAGATATTCTGACCGCTCGGACCAAGGAGCATGTTCTTGCTGCGTCCCTTGATGCTTACGTTGCCTTCGGCATCCATCAGGGCAAGGTCTCCGGTGTGCAGCCAGCCGTCTTTGTCGAGTACCTGTACGGTGGCCTCGTCGTTCTTGTAGTAACCAGCATGACATTGGGACCACGGCAGACAATCTCTCCCGGAATGTTTTCGGGATCGGATGATAGGATTTTCACCTCCATACGCGGTGCGGCCTTTCCGCAAGAACCGGGTTTGAAGCGGGTCCAATCCTCGTAACAGATGATGGGGCCGCATTCCGTCATTCCATAGCCTACCGTATAGGGGAAATCTATCATCTTTAAGAACTGCTCCACTTCCTGGTTGAAGGCAGCTCCTCCTACAATGATTTCTGCAAAGTTTCCGCCAAAGGCTTGAATCATTTGTTCGCGTACGGTCGCCTTTATCTTGTCATTGATGATGGGTACTTTCAGCAACAGCTTCATGGCGGGAGTTTCCAGCTTGGGTAGTACGCTCTTCTTTATAATCTTTTCGATAATGAGCGGAACAGCCACAATCAGGTTAGGCTTCACTTCGGTGAAAGCCTGGAAAATGATTTTGGGGCTGGGCATACGAGTGAGGAAGAATATGTGGCAACCTACGGCGAATTCATACAGAAACTCGAATGCAAGTCCGTACATATGTGCCATTGGCAGCATGGAGACAATCTTGTCACCGGCTTTCAGCGGCAATACTTCGAAAGCAAAAGTGGTGTTTGACCAAAGGCTGCGGTAGGGCAGCATCACTCCTTTGGAGTAACTGGTGGTGCCGGATGTATAGTTGATGACCGCCAGTTCGTCGGGCTGGTCCTTGTGATAACTGACATGTTCCTTGCGGAAGTTCTTGGGGTATTTCTTACCGAACATTTCGTTGAGATGTTCGCGGGCATAGTCCAACTTTTCGCTACGGGAGACAAGAATGTAGAAGTCTGCCATCATCATGATGCCCTCCAGCAGCGGCATGGCACTTTCGTTGAGGTTTTCCCAAACCTGGTCGCCTACGAAAAGCAGTTTGGCTTCGGAATGGTTCACGATGTTGTGTACATTGTCTGCCTTGAACTCGTGAAGGATGGGGACGATTACCGCACCGTAGGTCAATGTTGCGAGGAACGTTACGCCCCAGTGGGAACTGTTGCGGCCACAGACGGCAATCTTATCGCCTTTCTTGATGCCGCTTGCCTCGAAAATGATATGCAGCTTTTCTATTTTGCGGGCTACGTCCTTATATTGTAGAGTTGCTCCCTTGTAGTCGGTCAGAGCGTCTAAATCCCAATTTTCCTTTATGCTATTCTCTATATAGGCGATAAAACTTTGTTCCATGATATTAATTGCACATTTGGTTGAAAATTGTGCAAATATAAGGGTTTATATATAGAAAGCAAACTTTTAGGGAAAATAGTTTTTATGGCAGCTATTTGCTAAAACTCGACAGTTATACCTAAAGTAGGCAGGATAGTGCCGCTTTCCTGCTTGAGGTATTTCATTTTATAGCGCTGTTCGGCAACAGGAGCAGACGGATTTTCGATGATGCCCGTACTCATTATCACATCCGGCTGCTTCAGTTTGTTGCCGGTGATATTCTGTATGTCCAGATAGATTCCTATCATGCAGTGATGGAAGTAGAAGGACTTGTCCACACGCAAGTCTAACTGGGCAAAGTTGGGAAGCCGCCCGGTATTATAGTACGCATAGTCGTAGTAGGGCTGTCCTTTGGCATCCCATGCTTCTACGAGTGATGATTTGTCTTCATCATAGGGAGTGTAGGGGCTGCCGCCTATATAGCTTAGCTTGCCTCCTATGCTCCAGCGCCGGGGCAGGTTGTATGTACCGCTCATGTTGAGTATGAAACGGTTGTCCCAGGTGGATGGAATGAAGTCTCCATTTGGACGGTTGCGGTATTCGCTGCGGTATAAGGTGAAGGAGGATACGAGATTGAACTTGCCGGATGCCTGCCAGCGGAACATGGTTTCCAGTCCGTAGGCCCTGCCGCTGGCTGTAGGGACGAGTGCTTCGTTGCCGGTGACACCGTAATCGTTTCCTTTGCATGCCAACGGAATGTTGTCTTGGAGGGAAAGTGGCATACGGCTGTAACGCTTGAAGAAACCTTCTGCAGAAACCATGAACCGGTCTTGCAGGTGCCAGTCCACACCGAGGCTGCTTTCAAAGACCTGCATGTACTTCAGGTTTTTGTTGAGATATTGCCCTTCATTGTCTTTATATCCCAAAGCGGTGTAGGGAGGCAATTGGTGGTAGAGGCCGGTACTTCCGCTCAGGGTCCATTGTTCCGAGAGTTTGTAGGATGCAGAGAGGCGTGGGGAGAACTGTTTCCATAGCTGCCGCATCTTTCGGTTGTAAGTGTTGCCGTCCATACGGATACCGGCAGAAAGGGCCAGACGCTTGTCGGCGGTGGTATAGTTGGAAGAGAAAGCCCCCAGCCGAAGATGTTGAGTGAGGTTTCGTAGATGGAAAGCGTACCCGAATGACTGCCGTATAGTCTTTGCCTGCTGTGGTTTGTATAGATGGAGTTGTTCAGTTCTGCTCCTTCTTTTAGGGTCCATGCTCCCAAGCGCGTTTGGTTTTCGAAACGCAGGGTGGTCTTTTGTTCTGTGGAGCGTAGGCGCAGGGTCAGGTTGTCTTCGGAAGAGTCATCGTTGTTGCGGTATTTCAGATTGCGGTTGTTCAGGTAGTTATGGCTCAGTATAAGGGATTGTACGTGCCTTCCATTGTAGTGTCTGTAAGAGGCTCCGAGAGTGAATGTTTCCTGATGGATAGTGGGGAGATAGCTGAGCAGATATTCGGCATCTTCTCCTTTTTCATCGGTATTCAGTTTCATCTTGTCAATGCCTGCAAGACCAAGCAGGGTCAGCTCGCTGTGCTCGTTGAAACGGGTTTTTGTTTTGAATTGTCCGTCAATGAAATTGGGCAGGAAGGGCAGTCCCAAAGCCTTGAACAAAAGTTGCAGGTAGGACTGGCGTGCGGAGAACAGATAAGTGGTGCGCTGCCCCAGATGGCCTGCTCCGCTGAGCGAGACTTCCGATGCGCCGATGGTGGCTTTGAACGCCTGCTTGTCCGGATTTCCGTCCTTGAGGCGGAAGTCGAGGACGGAACTCAAGGCTCCGGAGCGGTTGGCGGGGAAGGCGCCCGTATAAAATGTAATCTCGCGTATCAGGTCGGCATTGACAATACTTACCGGTCCTCCGGATGCACCCTGAGTGGCAAAGTGGTTGATGTTGGGGATTTCGATGCCATCCATATAAAAGCGGTTTTCGGAAGGAGAACCACCCCGAACAATCAAGTCGTTGCGATAGCCGATGGGAGAGAAAGAGACGCCGGGATAGGAGCGTACGATGCGCGAAACATCCCGGTTGGCTCCGGGACTTTTCTCTATTTCCTGCAAGCCGATGATACGCATGCTGACCGGGCTTTCGATACTTCGCCGGAAGGGGGAAGGCACCACCACTACTGTGTTCAGCAGATTGGCATCCTCTTCCATCTCTATCTCGATGAACGGGGTTGAGGCTGAAACGATATATTCGGGGGTGGAAACAGTCTGGTATCCTATGCAGGATGCCTCAAGGCTATAGATGCCCGGAGGTACCTGCTCTATCTTGAATGTGCCGAGTGAATCGGTGGATGCCCCTTTCCCGGGGATGCCGGCAACGAAAACGTTGGCGTAGGCCACGGGTTGTCTGGACTGTCTGTCGATGACTTTGCCGCGAACGGAATAGGTCACGGGAGCTATCATGGCATTCATGGTTGGGCTGATACCTGATAAAAGTATCAGCAATATAAACAATACAGTTCCCACCTTGTACCGTATGGCATTCATGGCTAATCAGACGTCACTAATTACTTTCCCAAGTACCATCGGTACATGCGTTGCACACCTTCCTCGATATCAATCTTATGATGCCATCCCAATGCATGTAACTTACCGGGATCGGTCAGTTTGCGCATGGTGCCGTCGGGTTTGGAAGTGTCGAAGGTCAACCGGCCCTGATAGCCTACGATGTTGACAATCAGCTCTGCCAACTGGCGGATAGTGATTTCCTTGCCCGTACCGATATTGATGTGACAGTTGCGGATTTCCTTGTCGTCCGGCTCGAAGGTATCTTTGAAGTCGACGTGCTCCATGACGAAGACGCTGGCATCTGCCATCTCCTCGCTCCAGAGGAATTCGCGCAAGGGGGTGCCGGTACCCCATAATCTCACTTCTTCTTCGCTGATGCCGTATTTCCGGAGGATATTCAGAATGTCCTCTTTGCTGCTGTCGCCGTTGATGCCTTCCACCGGACGCAGGTTCATGTCGTGGCGTACGGCATCCCAGTCGCCTTGTTTCAGGCAGTGGGCGAGGTGTATCTTGCGTATCATGGCAGGGAGCACGTGGCTGCGTTCCAGGTCGAAGTTGTCGTTGGGACCGTAAAGGTTGGTGGGCATCACGGCAATGTAGTTCGTACCGTATTGAAGATTGAAGCTTTCGCACATTTTCAGTCCGGCTATTTTGGCGATGGCATAGGGCTCGTTCGTGTATTCCAGCGGAAGTGAGGAGTGCGTCTTCTTTCATCGGCTGTTCGGCATCACGGGGATAGATGCAGGTGCTGCCCAGAAGAGAAGTTTTTCACTCCGTGGCGGAAGCTTTCGCCGATGACGTTCTGCTGTATCTGCAAGTTCTTGTAGATGAAGTCGGCACGGTAGATACTGTTGGCCATGATGCCACCCACAAAGGCGGCGGCAAGGAATACATATTCGGGCTGTTCCTCGTCGAAGAAGCGGCGTACGGCAACTCCGTCGAGCAGATCGAGTTCTGTGTGGGTCTTGCCGATGAGATTGGTGTATCCTTTCTCCTCAAGATTTTTCCAGATGGCAGAACCTACCAGTCCCCGGTGGCCTGCTACATATATTTTGGCATTTTTGTCTAACATTGTTGTCTGAAAGTTTAATAGTTCATTCAAAGCTCTTTGCTTCTTAAATACAGTTTCTTCACAAATTTCATGTCGTGCTCTGCCATGATGCGTACCAACTCTTCAAAACTGGTCTGCCTCGGATTCCATCCCAGCAGTGTTTTTGCTTTGGTGGGGTCGCCCAGCAATTGTTCCACTTCGGCAGGCCGGAAATATTTGGGGTCGACTTCCACGAGGACTTTTCCGGTCTGTGTGTCGATACCCTTCTCATCCACTCCCTGGCCTTCCCAGCACAGAGTGATGCCTACCTCTCGGAATGCCAGTGTCGCAAATTCGCGTACGGTATGCATTTCTCCGGTGGCAATGACGAAGTCTTCGGGGGTGTCGTGCTGCAGGATGAGCCACATGCACTCGATGTAGTCTTTGGCATATCCCCAGTCGCGCCGGGCATCCAGATTGCCCAGATACAGCTTGTCCTGGAAGCCTTGGGCGATGCGGGCAGCCGCCAGTGTGATTTTTCTTGTCACGAAGGTTTCACCTCGGCGTTCGCTCTCGTGGTTGAAGAGTATGCCGTTTACAGCAAACATGCCATAGCTTTCGCGGTAGTTCTTTGTAATCCAAAAGCCATACTGTTTGGCTACGCCATAGGGGCTGCGGGGATAGAACGGGGTCGTTTCGCTTTGCGGCACTTCCTGCACTTTTCCGAAGAGCTCGGAAGTGGAGGCCTGGTAGATGCGTGTCTTCTTTTCCATACCGAGAATGCGTACGGCTTCGAGCATGCGCAGGGTGCCTACGGCATCGGTTTCGGCGGTATATTCGGGCACGTCGAAGGATACTTTGACATGGCTTTGGGCGGCAAGGTTATATATTTCGTCCGGCTGCACACTCTGGATGATACGGATGAGAGAGCTGGAGTCTGTCATGTCTCCATAGTGCAGGTTAATGGTACGTTTCTGTTTCATGTCGCGTACCCACTCATCGAAGTAGAGGTGTTCGATGCGGCCGGTGTTGAAAGAGGAAGAGCGACGCAGGATACCGTGCACTTCATATCCTTTCTGCAGGAGGAATTCGGCAAGGAACGAGCCGTCCTGCCCGGTAATGCCGGAGATAAGGGCTTTCTTCATAATGTATGCTTCTTGTTATTATGTCTTTTCGGACTGCAATATTCGTTATTTTCCACGAGATGGCAAAATATAAACTATTTCTTTCCCATCACTTTGTCGATAATCAGTGCGATTGCCCCGTCGCCCGTCACATTGCAGGCAGTACCGAAGCTGTCCATCGCTATGTATAGTGCAATCATCAGCGCTTGTGCCGACTCGTCGAAGCCCAGCATGGATTGCAGGATGCCCAGTGATGCCATGATGGCGCCTCCCGGTACCCGGAGCGGCTACCATAGTGATGCCCAGCATGAAGATAAATCCTGCAAATAGAGGGAAATCATGGGGCATGCCTTGCATTATCATCAGTGCCAGGGCGCATGCCACAATCTTCAATGTGCTGCCCGACAGATGGATGGTGGCGCAAAGTGGGATGACGAATCCGGCAATATCGGCAGAGACGCCGTTCTTCCGACTTTGCTCCAATGTTACAGGGATAGTGGCGGCACTGGATTGAGTGCCTAGAGCCGTGAAGTAGGCAGGCATCATTCGTCCCAGTAGTTTGAGAGGGTTCTTGCGGACAAACAGTGCCGCAATGCTGTATTGGAATACCAGGAGAAAGATGTGAAGCAGGAAGATTACACCGATAATCTTAATAAAGACCATCAGGATGCCGAATACTTGTCCACTGTGCGTCATGTTGAGGAAAATGCCGAAAATATAGATGGGAAGCAGCGGCAATATCACTGCACTGATCATGCGGATGACAATCTCTTGAAAATCGCGTGCCGCATTTTTCAGTACCTCACTTTTCAGATGAGCCAGGCCCAGCCCCAGTGTGAAGGCAAGTACGAGTGCGGTCATAACATTCATCAAGGGCGGGATACCCACGGAAAAATAGGGAAGAATGCCTTGAGACTCACTGACTTCTTCTAACGGCACCCCGGTTTCTATGAGGGAAGGAAATACCGCCATACCGGTGAAATAGGAGAGAAAGCCGGAGAATAGGGTAGCTCCGTAAGCAATGAGCGCCGTGACGACCAGCATCCGTCCGGCTCCTTTGCCGATGTCGGCAATGGCAATCGTGACCAGTCCCACAATGATGAGGGGGATGGAGAAGTTCAGGAATTCACTGAAAATGGCATTGAATGTTACGAACAGCCGTACCAGCGAAGCCGGTAGGAAATTTCCGAAAAGTATACCTAAGATAATGGCAATGATGATGCGTGGCAATAGTCCGATGTGGAAGTTCTTCATGAGCATTGGTTTTCTGTCTGGTTGAAAAATAGGCTTTCGCTGACAAAAGTACTATTTTATTTTCGTAATTCATACGAACAAATGCTGTTAGCATTTTGTTTCCATATAAAGACAAAATTTACATGAATATGAAGAATTTAAATAAAACAGACATTGGACTTATCGGTCTGGCAGTTATGGGCGAGAATTTGGCCCTCAATATGGCAGATAAGGGATGGAATGTTTCGGTATATAATCGTACGGTTCCGGGAGTGGAAGAAGGGGTGGTGGAACGTTTTGTGAACGGCCGCGCCAAAGGGAAAAAAATTGAAGGCTATACAGATATAGCCGAATTTGTAACTTCCATTGCCATACCCCGCAAAATAATGATGATGGTTCGTGCCGGCAGTGCGGTGGTGGAATTGATGGAACAGCTGTTTCCCCATTTGTCCGAAGGGGATATCCTGATTGACGGTGGTAATTCCAATTATGAGGACACCAACCGGCGTGTGGCATTGGCCGAAAAGAAAGGCTTCCGTTTTGTGGGAGCTGGAGTTTCCGGTGGAGAGGAAGGAGCGCTGAACGGCGCGTCTATCATGCCCGGAGGATCTGAAAGTGCCTGGCCTGAGGTGAAGCCTATCCTGCAGAGTATTGCGGCAAAAGCATCTGACGGTACCCCGTGCTGCCAGTGGATTGGTCCTGCCGGTTCCGGTCATTTCGTCAAGATGATACATAACGGTATCGAATATGGAGATATGCAGCTTATTGCCGAAGCTTATTGGGTGATGAAGAATCTGCTTGGTCTGGACAATGGACAGATGGCGGAAATCTTTGCTGATTGGAATGAGGGTAAGTTGCGTAGCTATCTCATTGAAATTACCGCCAACATACTGCGTCATAAGGACAAATCAGGAGGTTACCTGATAGATAAGATATTGGATACCGCCGGACAGAAAGGTACGGGCAAGTGGTCCGTTATCAATGCGATGGAGCTGGGCATGCCGTTGGGGCTGATTGCTACGGCTGTGTTCGAACGTAGTTTGTCGGCACAGAAGGGCTTGCGTGAAACGGCTTCCAAGCAATTTGTATGCCGACGCTCGCAGGCGGTGTACAACAAGTCGGAGATGGTGAAGGATATCTATTCCGCACTCTATGCTTCCAAATTAGTGTCATATGCTCAGGGATTCGCCGTGTTGCAGCGTGCATCCGACGCTTTTGCCTGGAACCTCGATTTGGCATCCATCGCACGCATGTGGCGGGGCGGCTGCATCATCCGTAGTATTTTCCTGAACGACATAGCTACGGCTTTCGAGGCAAAAGACAAGCCCAAACATCTGCTGTTGGCTCCTTATTTCAAAAATGAAATGCAGCTGTTGCTTTCCGGCTGGAAACATCTGGTGGCACAATCCATGAAAGAGGAACTTCCGGTGCCTGCATTCTCGTCCGCCTTGAATTATTTCTATTCGCTGGTGTCTGCCAAGTTGCCTGCCAATATGATTCAGGCGCAACGTGACTATTTTGGTGCGCATACCTTTGAAAGGACAGACGAGTTGCGTGGACAGTTTTTCCATGAAAATTGGACGGGACACGGAGGAGATACGAAATCGGGTACGTACAATGTGTGAGAAAGGGGGAGAAGATGATGAATAAATTAGTGATTGTTATATTCGGCGCTTCGGGTGACTTGACGAAGCGCAAACTGATGCCGGCGCTCTATACTTTATATAGTGGCGGGCGGTTGCCGGAAGGATTCTCCATTCTGGGGATAGGACGCACCGAGTATACGGATGCCCGTTACCAAGAATATATAATGAGTGAATTGAGTAAGTTCGTAGCTTCCAAAGAGCAGGTGGAAGATAAAATGAGGGATTTTTGCAGCCATCTGCATTACCAGACATTGGATCCCGCCGAGGTTGAAGGCTATCATCTGCTGGACGGACGTTTACAAGAGTTTACCGGTGAGCAGAAACCGGACAACCTGCTGTTCTATCTGGCTACTCCACCTTCCTTGTACGGTGTCATTCCCTTGCACTTGAAGGCGGCCGGTCTGAACCGTCCTGATACGCGTATCATCGTTGAAAAGCCGTTCGGTTACGATTTGGAGTCAGCCAGAAAGCTGAATAGCATTTATGCTTCCGTTTTCAAGGAGCATCAGATTTACCGCATCGACCATTTTTTGGGTAAGGAAACGGCGCAGAACATTCTCGCCTTCCGTTTTGCCAACGGAATCTTCGAACCGCTATGGAACCGTAATTATATAGACTATGTGGAGATTACAGCCGTAGAGAATCTGGGTATCGAAGGACGTGGCGGATTCTATGAAGGTGCCGGAGCCCTGCGCGATATGGTACAAAACCACCTCATACAGCTTGTGGCGCTCACTGCATTGGAACCGCCTGCCGTTTTCAATGCCGATAATTTCCGCAACGAGGTGGTGAAGGTCTATGAGTCATTGGCCCCCTTGACAGAGGAGGATTTGGAGGAACACATTGTCCGCGGACAATATACGGCTTCGGGCTCGAAAGCCGGGTATAGGGAAGAGAAGAACGTGGCACCTGATTCGCGTACCGAAACGTATATTGCCATGAAAATCGGTATTAACAACTGGCGGTGGAAGGGTGTTCCTTTCTATATCCGTACCGGCAAACAAATGCCGACAAAGGTGACTGAGATTGTTGTACATTTCCGTGAGACGCCCCATCAGATGTTTCGTTGCGAGGGTGGACATTGTCCCCGCGCGAATAAGCTGATTCTCCGCCTGCAACCCAATGAAGGCATTGTGCTGAAATTCGGCATGAAGACTCCCGGACCGGGATTTGACGTGAAGCAGGTGATGATGGACTTCAGTTATGACCAGTTGGGCGGGTTGCCTACCGGCGATGCCTATGCCCGTCTGATAGAGGATTGCATACAAGGTGACCCTACACTCTTTACCCGCAGCGACGCGGTAGAGGCTTCATGGCGCTTTTTCGATCCCGTGTTGCGTTATTGGAAAGAGCATACGGATGCTCCTTTATATGGGTATCCCGTAGGTACGTGGGGACCTTTGGAAAGTGAAGCGATGATGCACGAACATGGTGCTGAGTGGACCAATCCGTGTAAGAATTTGACTAATACAGATGAATATTGCGAGTTATGAAAAGTTATGTTTACCATTCGGCTACAGCTACGGCACATGCGTTGATTGAACATTTGATTGCGATGATGGAGCGTGAGCCGGAAAAGACCTTTTATTTTGCATTCAGTGGGGGAAGTACTCCTTCGCTGATGTTTGACATTTGGGCCAACGAGTACAAGGAGGTGACTCCTTGGATGCGGATGCGGATTTATTGGGTGGATGAACGGTGTGTGCCGGCAGAGGATTATGAGAGCAATTATGGTACTATGCGCCGTTTGCTGTTGGATGAAGTAGGCATGCCCGATGAATACGTTTACCCTATTTATGGAGTGAACCGCCCGGAGATTGAAGCAAAGAACTATTCGACGCTGGTTTGCCGCACGGTTCCGCTTTGGGGTGGCTTCCCGGCCTTCGATGTCGTTTTGCTCGGTGCTGGAGACGACGGGCATACCTCCTCTATCTTTCCGGGGCAGGAATATCTGCTTTCTTCCTTTCATCCTTATGAGGTGAGTGTCAATCCCTATAATGGGCAGAAACGCATAGCCATGACCGGCTGCCTTTTGTTTGCTGCGAAGAATCTTATTTTCTTTATTACCGGCAAGAATAAGGCGGATGTGGTCCGCGATATTCTTGATTCCGGGGATACCGGTCCGGCAGCTTATGTGGCCCACCATGCCGAGCGTGTGGAATTGTTCCTCGATGCTCAGGCTAATGGCGGGAAAATGTCTACTTAGATGTGCCGCTCTCCAGAATGCTTACGATGGAGAATAATGTAAAGCAGATGCCCCCCAAACCAGCCAGTACACGTGCAGGGACAAAATAGGCATTGTGCAGGCCTGCCATCTCAAACAGAAAGGCGGAGAGAAACAGACAAGCCAGGGCCGTGAAGACCGGAATCAGCGGGATGCGGTTGGCCAGCTTGAAAGTGTTCCGCCAGATGGCGGCAAGTAGTATGACTTTGCTGGAAATGCTGTAGCATACCAGTCCCAGGCCTATCATAATATATCCTGTGGAGGAGAGTGCCGGATTGCTGTTGGCCAAGACCAGAAGTCCCCAGAGAATGCTGATGCTGCCCATTATCAAAACAAGGGCCGGCCATTGTTTCCGTTCAGCCTTTGTATAGTTGTTGCGTATCTGGCGGACGATGGTTGCAACCAGCGCCACCAAGCTGGAACAGATACAAGCAAGTCCTGCCATGACATGGCCTGCTACATAATATGCATTGTGCTCGCTGCTTTTTGACAATAGCCATAAGGCCCATATCCATGCCATTACTGCCATAAGGGTGGCAACTGCTATCAGGATATATCCCTGGGAGGAATTGAATGCATCGGCAGGTTGTAGCTGGTCGGTACGTTCCGAGTTGGCGGGAATGAGGGTGAAGCGGGTGGAGGCTGTGGCTGTGGTAGCTACACAAGCTGTGATGAAACCGACTCCGCAAATCACGTGTCCTGCCACGAAATTGCTTGCCGTGGCAGCTTCGTGCATGTAACTCCAACCATAGATTACTGTGAGTACGGCTGCCAGGTAACCGATAACCGGAAGTGCGTATCTGACTATCGGATTGTAGGTATGAATGATTTGTCTAATGATTGTTGCCGCTGTGGCGAACAAGGCAATGCAAATCATCCCTAAGGAAAATACTACCGGACCGGCCACAAATTTTGCCGAATCCAGTCCTTCGTGGAGCACAAAGGCTCCGTAGCCGAAACAGAAAGGGCCATCAACAAGGGTATGGCCCTGAAAGAATACTGATACCGTAATTCATAACTGTTGTTTTTAGAGTTTCCCCTTCAAACAGCGTTTCTGCAGCTTTGTTCCTCCTTTTAAGATTTATTTGTGATGAGAAGTGTTTCCCTGTCCGTATTTAGGAGCCAGCCTCTCCTTTTTCCAGCTGCCATCCGCTTGTTGGGAATAGAGGAAACGGTCGTGTAGCCTGCTTTCCCGTCCTTGCCAGAATTCAAAACGGAAAGGGGTGACGGCAAAACCTCCCCAGTTGTCGGGACGTTTGATACTTTGCCCTATCCATGTTGCCGCTTCGCGGACGAACGCGCGCATTATCTCCATACGGCTGCCGATGACGTGACTTTGGGGTGAAATCCTCGCCCCGATTTTACTTTTGTAAGGCCTGCTTGCAAAATAGGCGTCAGAATCGGCAGGAGCGCATCTTTCAGCTTTTCCTTCAATGTGTATTTGCCTTTCCAGTTTGTGCCATACGAAAGATAAGGATATATACGGATTTGCAGTCAGTTGCCGGCCTTTTCTGCTTTCGTAGTTGGTGAAGAAGATGAAACGGCCATTTTCCACCTCTTTCAGCAACACTGTGCGTGTAGAAGGATGCCCGTCTGTCGAGACTGTAGCTACCGTCATGGCGGTGGGCTCGTACTCATCACTATGGATAGCATCGTTCAGCCAATGGTCGAATTGCTCAAAGGGATTGTCGTTGAGGTTACCCGGTGTCAGCCTGCCTTTCTTATATTCTCTTCTGATGTCAAAGAGTTGTGATTTCATTATCGTGTGGTTTTATCAGGAGTGATATATTGTTTTTCTATGTAACAGTCTGAGAGGGCTGAATGTTTTTGTTTTTCTGCGGAAAGAAAAATATGGAAGAAGGAAATGGCTGTGTTGATACTTAAAAAAATGGGGGTGTGTCAAAATTCACCACAGATTACACGGATTAACACAGAATGAGCTTAATCTACTGATAGTCAAAGATACTTATCTGTGCAAATCTGTGTAATCTGTGGTGAATACCAGTTTCGACACACCCTCGGATATTGGAGATTACCTTATGAAGACAAGTGGAAAGTGGACACTGGCATGTCTGCTATTGTAATTTAAACATTACGGGAACTGTGAATTTACAACGGACCGGTTTGCCTCGTTGCTCACCGGGTTTCCATTTGGGCATGGTGGAAATCACACGGATAGCTTCTTTGTCCAGATAGGGATCTACGCCTCTTACTACTTTTACATCTACGATGCTGCCGTCTTTGTTGACAACGAATTGTACTATTACGCGCCCCTGGGTTCCGGTCTCTTGTGCAATAGTCGGGTATTTTATACTCTTACCCAGATATTGCATCAGACTCATGCCATTATAAGAAAACTCGGGATTCTTCTCTACAACTTCAAAAATCTCATCCTCTACCGGAATCTCTTCATCTACGGTTGGAGATATGGGTTTGATGATTACAGCTTCACCGATTTCTTCGGAAGAGGCAATGGCTGTTTCTTTCACATTGTCATTATCATCCACAATTGTCAATACCTCGGCAATTGCAGGAGCTTGAGGGGGTGGTGGAGCTACTAATTCGGGTTGCTCCGTGATAGGAATTTCAATTTCCTGCTCAAATACGTTCTCGGTAATAGCACCGCTCATGTCAATCCTAACATCACGCTTCGACCATTCAAATGCAACGAACATGAAGACCAGCACAATTACATAACCTACAAGTAGCCAACTTGACTTCTTGTTTTCCAGGCTTGCTTTGGATGTTTTCTTGATTTCCATAATTTACAAGATTATTACCGTATAATGGTTGTCGCGAAACTAACATTATACAGATGTGATTAGTAAAATCATAAAACATGCGTGCCCACTTGTTTCTGTATTAAAGATAAGAAAATGAATGTTATGTTGGTGTTTGATATGTAGTTATATATAGTTTTTTAAATTTGCTTTGATAATTTTTCTGCTTGTGGATTAAATAGTGTTGATATGTAAAAAGCACTTCCAACGTTCGCTTACGGAGGAAGTGCTTCACACAAAAACTAAACTAGACTTATAGTATTGGAAATACCACTATAATCTGTGTATCACTTCTTTATAGGCTGGTTTAAATCTGATGTCGACAATAAATAGGAAAAATCAGCTCATGTTTTGTTGTATAACGTTACTTTTCTCAATGTTCTCTAGAACCTCGTCGATGAAAAGCGAACGATAGTGCGGACATTCCAGTACACCCTTTTCTTTCGCTTCCCGGTACACCTTGGAGAACAGTTTTGCTTTCTCCTTGTCGGTGGTCGGCAACTTATCTATGGGAGTGGTAAGAAACCGACACCCCCAGCCTTTACAGGTAGGAGTGAGTTGGCAATAGTTTGTTCCCTCACAAGTGAACGCACATTGAGATATTATGGTTTTCATTTGTCTAATTTTACAGCTATACCTTCAATGATATATTGGTCTTTATTTAAATTGTTCCCTTTTAGGTTTATGATGGATGGCGTTTACTACGAAAGTTGGCAATGGATTGAACTACTATACTTAGCCAAACATAATCTAATATTCTCTATAATAGTCATATCACAAATCTCCCTTTAATGCACTATCTTTGATTTCTGCTATCATATAACAATCTCTCAGTATCTTTTCAACCTTTTTCAGATCTTCATCAGTGGTTTTAGGTCCCATCATTATTTCTAAATCTTCTAAGGCTTCTTGTTTTAATGGAATATAAAGAGCTTTTTCGCTCAACTCCATTCCATTTTTATAGGCAGCACCAAGAGCCAACGGAAAACTCAAAGGGTGACTGCTCATTAAGGCTGGTTCAAACGGTTGTGCGTGAATAATGAAACGGCTTTCGTTCTGTAATGCCCATTCTCTTTTCTTGTAAATACCAATATTGTCATATTTAAACGCAAATCCTTGATCAAAGCATTTGATAGCTTCTTTATAATATGGCTCAATATTTTGTTCATATTTCACCTCAACAAGATTAACTTTATTAATATAAGAACTGACTACAAAATTTTCAAAATAATATTCCCTATTATTATAAAATGACCTATTAACAGTTCCCACATCGTAAGTTTCAAACATATCCTCATCCAAACTTATCCTTACACCTTTATTTCCCTTTCCGTATCGATTCCATAAATCAATATTTTCCACTTCCAGCTTAGTCCAACAACTCACAAAAGTATATTTGCCTAATTTAATATTCGTATCATAAACTGTTGAATCGTATTTATATTCGGCTTTATCATCTACTTGATCCAAACGATTAAATTTTATACTTTTGTTCTTGAGAATCATTTCTAATGCTTCAATAGAAGTATAATGATATATTTTCATACTTAGAGCTAATATAAGTTTATCCTATTTTATTTGATTTTTGAAAATTATTTCCTTTATATCTGATGCAATTTCTTCAAACCTGTCTTGAGCCTCCTGATATGCATCGGTAATTTTTATATTTTCAGTCCTCACACTTTGAGCCTTTCTTATATTTTCATTATCATCATTTTTTATATACTCGGATATTTCATTATCGTCAAAACTCTTAATATCTCTGTATAGGTTTTCTAAATTATACATTATTAAAGTGATTAATTTATGGTCATTAGCTGTGGCAGCATATTTCATGGCACAATACCAAGATAAAAATGCTGAAAATGGTTGTTCTTTTGAAATTACCATAGCCTGAACTATATTAATATAGCTCTGCAAAAAATTAAATTGAAGATTGTTGTCTGACCGTGATTTTTTTAATTCGTTTTTTGTTTGCGATATTAGGACTTCTAATTCTTGTTGTTTAGATGATATTTGGATAATGTGATTATTATACTGATTATTAGAATCTTGTATCTTTTTACTTATATCTATAAAATTATAGATTTGGAATCCTACAATTATAGTTGCACATATACCCATTAGACCTCCTATAGCTCCTATAAACGAATCATTTGTTATAGCAGTTCCGTGTTGAATAGTAAAATACAATGAAACCCAAACGCCTATTGATGAAACGATGGATATTGTGGACAACAAGGTAGACCATTTACTATGGCTTGTATTAATATTATTAGAAATAGAATTTTCATTCCCGTTAATATTCACTCCTAAAACATTGCTGTTGGATATATTGCCTGATTTTTGTTTCATAGTTTGTTTTCAATAATGGATATAAGCCTATCAATTTGTTCTTGGAACTTCTCTGTAGTTTTCTGATTATTTTCTACTATCTTGAGCAAAGTGTTATACGCATTAGGGTTGATATGTATTTCTCTACCATTTACATTTACCCCTGAAACATTACTATTAGATATATCCCCAACGCATTGCACTGGTTTCAGCATATTCCCTTTTTCGTTAATAATCCAATCTATGTTCAATTCAGGAAATGTGTTAGAAATTAATTCTAATTTCTCTTTTCTAATACTATCTCCCACCTTGGAAACAAATCCATTCCCAAGCCCGCATAGCGACTCAAATCCTTTGTTTGTAAGATTTTTGTAGCTTATAAACTCTTGAAGTCTATCCCTCACACTCATATTAATAATTATTAAAATAGAAATTATTTCTATTTATTGGTGCTTTTATTAGAAATTATTTCTATCTTTGCAACATCAACGTCAACAACGACTACAAAATAATGAAAAATAGTTGAGTTGGCAAAATTAAAGTAATACCTAAAAAGGAGTAAGACAATGAAAAAGTACGATTTACACAAGATTATGAAAGCGGCTCACGAGATATACAGAAAGTATTTCAAGCTATACCAGCTTACTCACGGTGTACAGACCTTCGGTGATTGCTTGAAACTCGCTTGGGCTAACGAAAAGAAACGTGTTGCTAATGAAGAAGCGAAAAAGGCTGAGAAAGAAGTAATGAAAGCAGCTTTGGTACGACCGGAAAGAAGAAGTTCTTATGATTACTGCAACGCTCCAGCTTCAGCTTACTACAATCAGAACAGCAAAGGGGCCTTCGGTTCCCGTTACGTAGGCGATTAAGATAATTATTCGCAGAAAAGGCAGCTACATATACCATGCAGAACAGCTGTACGCTTAACATGAATACTTGCGCAAGTGGCGTGCAAAGCCTTGCATGGGCGAATTGAAAGATTCTCCGTCCGGTCATTGAGCCTACCCCTTTGATGGGAGGCGGAGAACGAGATGGAGTGATTGCCCTAAGCAATCCGTTCCAGAAAGCGATACTGGCGCTTACCCTCAATCCCAGCATAGAGGACGCGAGAGATACCCGGAGTAGCAAGAATTTGCGACGATGTCTGAATGGAAGTTCAGAACGAGCGAAAGATTTGCAACGGTGCGAAATAGGAAGCCGACATGCCCCGAACGGTCATGCAGCGAAGTACAGTAGCTGATAACTCCGGTGGGAAGAGCAGAGAGAGCTTATCGGGGCACAAACATTAATTAAAACTGAAATGAGTAATGATGATAAACTTAAATCTATTCATACCTCCCAAGAGTAATAATAGCTTTGTTGGATGCTATAATAGGCATATTATGTTGTAAATAGCAATGTGGCAATAACCTTTGCTTTCGTACGAATAATATTTAATACTTATGATTATGAAGGATTTTTCAACAGCAATAGGTGTCCCTTATAGTATTACTTCTTTTATGAATGCAGAATCGACACATATTGACGGATATAGAGGTGAGATTGTTCTCAATGGAGTAATAATAATGTGTGTAGAATAAACGAGGTGTTTTGATGTATTATGCTTATCACAAAGGGTGGAGGAATTACCTTAATACTAAACTCATAAGGAGACACCCTGAGATGTTTCAATTGGTTTCTACAGCTTATACCCTAATTACAGAGGTGAAGACAGAAAATGGTGAAGATGCGTTTCTTCTGAATGAACTATAGAGAGGGGAGTAAATAATTTAATAAACGTGAGTAAAAACGAACTTATGAAAGCAATTATAGAAAAGCAAGTGACAATACTTCCTGCAAATAGCGGGTTTGTCAGTAAGAGTGATACCGGGAGAGAACCTTGCATAGTAATTATCAAGTTGTTTTCAATCCCGATATACAGAAAAGAAGTAATTATACCCAAATGAGTTTTAGTAACTCGGAATATGGAAATTGGGTTTTGACACTCTTCAAGGCTCCTTCAAGGAAGTAGATTTCACACCCACCTCCTTTTAGAGGACATACACTCTGAATTGCATCAAGATTGATGATGCACTTTTCCCCGTTAACAGGGATTTCAATGAATTTACTCATACTTACTTAATTTTAAATGTGACAATGCAAAGTTAAGTAAATCTCCCGAATAAAGCGTGATGCCGCCAATCGGATTGGCTCGGGAGAACTCAAGTACTAATTATTAAAAATTTATAGCGATGAAAAAGCGAATAATCACAGAAAACTACACTCCGGCTTTGAGAGATATGGAGGTAGGGGAAGTTCTAACTTTTCCGGTTAAGGCGTATAACTCCATAAAGGGGACAATTATCCCTCGATTGAGATTGGAGTTCTGCGTTGAGGATGCTGACTGGAAAGTAGGGGAGGTTAACAAGAGGAAAGGTATTTTTGATGTGGAAAGGGTCGCGTGATGGTGTCTCTTTCTCCTACGGAACTGCTTGTCGCGAATGAGTACTGCAAGGGGCTTGCCGACAAGGAGGTAGCGGACAATCTGAATAAATCGGTTTGGACTGTCAAGACCCAGAAAAGAACGATATACCGGAAGTTGGGTATTTCCAAAGATACGGAACTGCTGCTGTATATGATTTGTGATAGGCTTAAGCGTGATTTTGACTTGAAGGAATTGCGCAGGCACGGACTTGAATTCCTCTTCTCTATTTTATTCTTATTGATGCAGGTTACTTGCAATGATATTGACTTACGGAGAATGAGAATACCATCACGGGTACGGACAGCTATGCGATATATAAGGACTGGCCGAAAGAATAATAACGACTTTATTTTTTAACGGTATGATATACGAAGTGAATGGTGATTTACGCAGTTCCATGTTGATTGACGGGACCGCGGAGGCGAGATTGGCAGACATCCTCACTATTATGGATAAGCGTACTTTCCCAAAGAGAGAATCTGAAAAAATAGTAGGAGGTCCGGGCAGGTTAAGAGCGTTGGTAAATGCTCAAAGAGTGAGAGTTGAGTATAAATCTAATGGGAGAAGCTATTACAATGCTTCGGATGTGTTGAGCTTTGCAAAAGTAAGAAAGGGAAAGAACAATGAAAAGAAGAATCATTATAAACGTGCTACTGCTTAACGTATTGGCACTACCATGTTTATTGATGTTTAATGATGTAGACTCGGTAACGGGAGACTGGAATTATGGTATAAACCTTTTTGGCCTTGTGTATTCGTATTGGTTTTATCACAATGTCCTGAAAAAGGTGTTCAAGATATAGACCTCAGCGGAGGAAGTGTTTCACACATAATTAGATTGATTTAGAATTAGACATGGGAGCTGTCTCTACTCGTGAGAGCAGGGACAGACACGGGCAATTAGCTCAGCTTGGTAGAGCGGTACATGTAGTTAGTATTGGTAATTTGTCATGGTATTGTTTAAAGGTTTCATGTACAGGTCGCGGCGTTCAAATCCCGCATTGTCCACAAGCTTTTTATTGTTTAATATATAATTCCGTTGTAAAGGACAACGTGAGGTGAGAGTCCTCATTTAAGTTTTTATTTTGCTTTTGTTTTAAGTGACTATCCCGGTGTGGCTTGGCCGCCTATCCGGGAGCAACTTTGTTGACCTGCCTGCCCGGTCTGTGAAGATAGAGCTGGCGAACATGGGCGTAAACGCTGGTTGTGTTTCCTTATTGTGGATAAGTGCACAATATACGCTGTAAGGGCTTGTTGGTTTATGAAGCTTCAATCGGCAAGTTAATCATGATTGCTGGCACTGCCCAATTATGGTTTGGTGGGTTCGATTCCCGCTACGCCCACAACCTTTTATGAGAGAAAATCCGCTTTTAGTCCGAGAGTAGGGCGAAGATAGCGCAGGGAATCATCCGCGCGGCATCGGTTAGCCGTTGACTCTATCTGAAAGGTAATGCGAAATCGGATAGGATTAGGAGTATTTGTCGTTTGCGCCCCGGAGAATACGCTTCGGGGCTTTCCTTTGGCTATTTTTTTATTAACCACTTTAATATTTTCTATTATGGGACTTATCAAAAGACCTAACGAGCTGACCGTTAAGACTACCTTGTCAGCACTGATTTACGGCCAACCTGGCATGGGAAAAACAACTCTTGCATTATCGGCTCCCAATCCGGTATTGTTCGATTATGACGGCGGTATTCACCGTGTCAATGCCGCCCATCGTGTACCGACCGTCCAGATTACAAGCTGGGACGAGACGAACCAGGTACTTTCGTCCGAAGAAATCAAGGAGTTTTCCACTATTGTGATTGATACTGCCGGAAAGATGCTTTCTTTCATGGATAAGGCGATTATGGCAGCGAATCCGAAGATGAAGAAAGCGGATGGTACCCTTTCCCTGCAGGGTTATGGAGTACGTAAGAACATGTTCATCAACTTCGTTAATCAAGTCACACTCATGGGCAAGTCTGTTATCTTCGTGGCTCATGAACGGGAGGAGAAAGTAGGCGACGAAAAACAGATACGTCCGGAGATTGGTGGCTCATCTGCCGGTGATTTGATTAAGGAGTTGGATTTGGTTGGTTACATGGAAGCTATCGGTAAAGATAGAACTATTTCTTTTGACCCGTGCGAGAAGTTCTACGGCAAGAACACATGTAATCTTCCTTCTCGTATCAAGATACCCGTTATCATTGATGAGTCCGGTACCGTAACGGGTGAGAATGATTTCATGACGAAAATCATCAGTACTTATAAGGAGTATCAGACGAAGCAGACGGAACTATCTTCCGAATATGATGCGGTTCTTGATGCTATCCGTGACGCAGTGGAACAAGTGACCGATACACAATCTGCCAATTCTGTTCGGGAAGCTTTAGACACCATGACGCATATCTTTGACAGCAAGGTACGGGCAGGCATGATGCTCAATGAGAAGTGCAAGAGACTTGGCTTGAAGTTTAACAAACTCAGCAAAAGGTATGAACCAGCAGCCTAAATACAGATTCTACCCGTCACTGCTCGATAAATTCGAGCAGTATTTACGGGCTGATGAACAAGTAGAGAGCTTCTGGAATGTCGATAATGAAACGGGGGAATATAAGAAAAGTCCGGAAGTAATTGAAGCGGAGCTGAAGCAAAGCCTACTTGATGCGATAAACCGTGTCCCGTTTGAGAGTGAGGCAGCTGATAAAGGAACGGCCTTTAATGCTGTCATAGACTGCTATATCCACAAGAAAAAGCATATACCAAGCGAACGGGAGCCATACACCATTATCGGTGATGGAGAAACGAATACCATTCAGGTATATTTTCCAGCTACTGATATCGCGCCAGAGCGTAATTTCTTATTTGACCGTAGCTGGTGTATAGAGCAGTCGAAGTATTTTTCCGGTGCATTGTCCCAAGTCTTTGTGTCCGCAGTCATTCCCACTCGCTATGGTGATGTGGAACTTTATGGGTATATAGATGAGCTCGTTCGTGATACTGTATATGATATAAAGATGACATCTAAGTATGATTTTGGCAAGTATGAACACGGCTGGCAGCGCCATGTATATCCTTACTGTCTGATTGCTTCCGGTCAGATGGAAAGCGTGAAAGCGTTTGAGTACACTGCCTATCAGATGAAGGGCGGTACCAGTCGGACACCACTAATTAGCGGAACGCAATACCCGGAATACTACACTTATAACCATGAACAGACGATTAAGCTGCTTACGGCACACTGCGAGCATTTCATAGAGTTTTTGGAAGCAAACCGAGACATTATTTCTGATAAAAAAATTTTTGGATTAGAGTAATGGCACAAGAAGCAATTCTGGAAAAGGTCAACGGCGAGGTACACATAAGCAAGTCTTTTGACTTCATGTGTTCCCAGCTTCGTAATGGTCGGTATCGTGTAAAAATCGAAAGGTTCACAGAGCCAAGGACGCTGTCACAGAATGCGCTTATGTGGTTGTGGTTTACTTGTATTGAGCAGGAGACCGGGACGGACAAGCAGGATGTACACGATTACTATTGTAACCGCTTTCTCAGAAGGACTTCGTATTTCAGAGGAAAAGAAATGGTCATTGCCGGAAGCACATCGAAACTCAATACAGTGCAGATGACTGACTTTCTAAATAAGGTTCAGGCCGATGCTGCTGCCGAACTGGGAATAACGCTCCCTCTTCCGGCTGACCGTTACTATAACGAATTTATCAACGAGTATAAAGACAGGAGGTAGAAATGAATATCACCAAAGCAAAAATCACGAAAGACAACACGCTTGTTGCCTCTTTCAAGAACGAGAATGAGGACAATGTAACCATTGAGGGAAAGAATCTTATCCATAAGGATTTGCGTGCAGCGTTTAACGAATTGATTCCTCACCTTGCTTTCCTCTGTGAGCAGAAAGAAGCTGATGGAAAGGACTCCATCGATGAACTGCCGGAAGAAATCTTCTCTACATTCGAGGTCACGGGCTACACAGTTAGCGGTTCGGATGACAATGAAGGTGTGGTATTGGTTGGAAAACGTTTTCTTAAAAGTAAGAAGGTGCTTAACCTTATAGCTCCGTTTACCATGTTCAACAATGAGAACGAGGAATATAAGCATGCATTCGAACTGCAGCAGGCAATTGAGGCATGTAATTATGAGGTGGAACAGTATCTTACCGCTAAGAAATGGGCGGTAGTCCAGCAGGAACTTCCGTTCGATGGGGATATTCCTACGGACATTGCAGCCGACCCGGTGGGAGATGCTGCATTTGAAGAGGAAGCGAATGAGTTCCTTAAACAAGTGGTGGAACAGAGTGGCACTACTCTGACGATTGACGGGAAGAAAGTGAAGCCGAGAAACAAAAGTAAAAAAGTGAAGATTAAAGAGCCGGCAGCTTGATATGGCAGCACCTTTTTGTATCACCAAATATCCGGACGGCTTCAAACTGAAATTCATGTATCATCCGATGTTGGTTAAATGCGTGAACAATATTCCATCAGTCAAGGCTAACGCAAAGAAAGCATATCTTTTCAATGAAAAGGCGTGGTGGGTTGACCTGGCTGATGAATGGTATGTTGATACAATGGCGAAATGGGCGGTACAGCAGGGATTCTGCGGTTCCGTACAACGGTCGGAGCAAAGAAAGGCCGATATGAGCTTTGACATTGCTCCGATGCCGCAGCTGACCGTTCCCCACGGATTGCTGCTTGAACCGTACGATTACCAGAAGGAGGGCATAGCCTATGCTCTGGCCCATAAACGGTGTATCTTCGGTGACCAGCCGGGACTCGGTAAGACCTTGCAGGCAATAGGCACGGTGACGATTGCAAAATCCTATCCGTGCCTTGTTGTATGTCCGGCAGCACTTAAAATAAATTGGCAGCGTGAGTTCAAAAAATTTGCTGGAAAGCAGGCGCTAATCCTTGATGACAAGAACAAAAATACTTGGCAGCGCTTCATTGAAACCAAGTGTTGTGACATCTTCATCACTAACTACGAGAGCTTGAAAAAGTTCTTTGTATTGGATGTGAAGAATGATACGCGGTTTACGCTGAAATCAATCACCTTTGACCCACGTATAACCCTTTTCAAGTCTGTAATCATTGACGAGTCGCATAAGTGCAAGTCTACCAAGACCCAGCAGAGCAAGTTTGTTGAGGGCATTTGTAAAGGCAAGGATTTCATTCTTGAACTGACGGGAACACCGGTAGTAAACGATAATACTGACCTTATACAGCAACTCAAGATAATGGGACGGTTGGAGGATTTTGGAGGGTATAAGACATTCACCGAACGTTTCTGTAATGGGCCGAAGAAAGCCTCCAATCTGAAAGAACTGAACTGGCGCCTTTGGAATACCTGCTTCTTCCGGCGTGAAAAAGCTAAAGTGTTGACGCAGCTTCCAGACAAGACACGTCAGTATATTGAGATGGATATCACTACGCGGTTGGAGTATGAGAAAGCGGAAAGCGACCTCATACAATATCTGCGTGTCTACAAGAATGCGGATGATGAGAAGATAGCCAAGTCCATGAGGGGCGAGGTAATGGTTCGTATGGGCATTCTGAAAGCCATCTCTGCACGTGGGAAAATCAAGGCGGCTGCCGAATTCATCCATGACGTGATAGATGGAGGCGAGAAACTGATTGTCTTTGCCTACCTAAAAGAAGTAGTGTTGGAACTGAAGAAGATGTTTCCCAAAGCTGTAACGGTTACGGGTGAGGATAACGCTACGCAGAAACAGATGGCCGTCGATGCTTTCCAGAACAATCCGGATTGTACGTTGATTATCCTTAACTACAAATCGGGCGGTACCGGGCTCACCTTGACTGCTTCCAGCCGTGTAGCCTTCATCGAGTTCCCATGGACTTTTTCTGACTGTGAGCAGGCGGAAGATAGGGCACACCGTAATGGGCAGAAGAATAACGTTAACTGTTACTACTTTCTTGGTAAGAATACCATTGATGAATACATGTACGGTGTTATCCAGCGGAAGAAAGGTATAGCTAACGGTGTCACCGGAACGGACGATGTGGTTAAGGAGAATGTGGTAGATATGGCTATGGACTTATTCAAAGGAAGATTATGAGAAAGAAACAAACTACCCCGCAATCGGAAAGTCAGATACAGCATAGCTGTCTGACTTGGTTCCGGATTCAATACCCGTCTTTGAGTCTTATGTTGTTTGCTGTCCCAAATGGTGGCAAGCGTGATGCCAGGACTGGAGCACAAATGAAGTACGAGGGAAGTGTAAGGGGTGTTTCCGATTTGATACTGCTTGTACCTAAGAAAGGATTTTCCGCTCTTTGCATCGAAATGAAGAGACCGAAAGGGAAACAAAGCGAGGAGCAGATAAGATGGCAGAGAGAGGCTGAAAAGTTCCGAAATAAATATGTGGTATGCCATTCTCTTACTGAGTTTATGAATGAAGTCAATTCTTACCTATTATGACCTATATAGATTATATCAATCAGTTTTGGCAAATTCGACGATATAAGCCGATGACGGCATATGAAGCAGACTTTTACTTTTTTCTATTGAAAGAATGCAATATCCGGAACTGGCTTTGCCCATTTGAATTACCAACACGTCTAATCCAAGCTGAATTAGGTTATAGTAACAAGACTATAATTGATTTGCGCAACCGATTGAAGCAAAAGGGGCTGATTGAATTCATTGAAGGCAATAGGAGAGAAAAGGCAGCGGCTTATATTTTGGTTTCTGTAGGTAACCAAAGTAGTAACCAAAACGGTAACCAAAGTGGTAACCAAAACGGTAACCAAAATGGTAACCCTTTATATAAGACTAAGAATAAGACTAAGAGTATAGGGGAAGATAACTCTGGCGAGTTATTCCCACCCGACCTACCACCGACAAAGAGACCCGTTAAGCCTAAAGTGGAGTTTATACCACCGACCGCCGAAGAGGTGAAAGAGTATTTCCGTGACAAACTGTCGGACTGGGAGATGCAAGCGGATATTTTCTACAACCATTTCTCCGGTCTCGGTTGGAAAACTGCTACTGGTGCCAAGGTGGAACGTTGGGACAGTCGGGCCAATCTTTGGATAATCGAGAAAAAACAGCAGGACAATGGAAAAACAGAAAGTCAAGCCCAAAGACAAAACAGTCGGGATGCTGATAAAACAGCAAAGGCAAGAAACCTCCTTGACGAATATGCAGCCATCGAGCAGGGAAGTAATGCTATCAGCCATCAAGGAGAAATACCCGACCTTTAGCAAGGCTTCTGCCGCATATTCAACGTCTCTTCAGCCTATGCTTCTTGCAGATACCGAGAAAGCATACAGTGAGAAGTCCCCCACGCTGTCAGACCTTGAACGGATGTACGGATATGGTTCCTCGTCTCTGTGGGTAAAGACGCAGTTACTGACCATTGATTTTGCTTCTTCCACGAAGGAGGGGGCCGATGAAAATGCCTTGAATGAGTTCTCTGGGCTGTTCGTTGGCCAGTATCACTACATTAAACTGACGGAGTTTATCTTGTTTGTAGCACGGTTCAAGTTGGGCAGATACGGGAAATTCTACGGTTACTTCGACACGATAACTGTTGGCGAAGCATTTCGGAAATTTCTTCGGGAACGGTCAGATGAACTGGATATTATCATTCGTCGACGCAATAACCAAGCTTTGGAGGAACAACAAGCTCCGGTAAAACGGAATCACCAACCGCCCGATGATTTACGGGTAAAACTGAATTTGAAATGAAAGATACGAAACTGATAGCGACTATTCTGTCAATCCTGGCAGCGTATGCCGCTTTTTATTTTGTCTGCTACTGGATAGCGGACTATTGTTTAAGGAGTTATTTGTAACGTAATTATGGAAAACAAAACTTTCAAGGACGTAATCAAGAATCATCTTGACGGACGTGCTAGGACTGACGAACTGTTCGCCAAGTCCTACGCAAAAGAAAACAAGAATTTGGATGAGTGTTGTTCCTACATCATGGGCGAGGCGCAGAAACGGGGTAATGCTGTAGCCATGACAGACGAGGAGGTATTCGGGATGGCTGTTCACTACTACGATGAGGATGACATTAAAGTGAGTAGGATGCCTGCTGGAACCCGTGCGTCCATCTCCGCACTTCAACCCGTAGAACTGACGGAAGAGGAGAAGAAAGCGGCTCGTGAAGCGGCGATAAAACGTTTGACCGAAGAGCAATATGTATCGCTTAGGAAAAAAACGTCACGGGCAAGGAAAGGAGCAACTGAAGTACAACAGATGTCATTGTTCTAAATTATGGATGGTATTCTGTCTGGTAAGATTTGCCCTTATTGTGGTAATCGTACCGAATATGTGGATAGTTCTGTTATTTATGGACGTTCTTACGGGATGATATATCTATGCTGGGATTGTATGGCTTATGTCGGTGTGCATAAGGGTACAGACCGAGCGTTAGGACGACTGGCAAATACAGAACTAAGGGAAGCCAAGAAAGAAGCCCACTTCTATTTTGACCAAATAGCTAAGACCAATCTTATCAATAAGATTTGGAAGAAACATATCCCCAACACTTCAAATAGGAATAAAGCTTATTTGTGGTTATCTATTCAATTAGGAATACCACATGAAGTTTGCCACATAGGAATGTTTGGTGTGGAGGATTGTAAACGAGTTGTTGATTTATGTAAACCGATAGTGAAAGAATATGAAGCCCTACATCATAATTTCCATGTCCCTAATAACGTATAGCGACAGGAGGATACCTCTCGAAATAGTAGAGAGCCATATACTGACAAAGCCTTTGAAGGCAATCAAGGAGAAGCTGCTTGACGCTTTCTTCACGATGAAAGACAAGCCGGTGAATGTTGAACTTAAAATAAAGCATATATGAATAAAAAGAGGGATTATATTACAGTTACAGCCGATGTGGATGTATATTTGGATGATTACTTCGATGATTTTATGGATTTAGCCTCTGATGAAGATTTGATTCAAGAAATAGAAAAACGAGGGCATAAGGTATATAAGAAAGAATGTTGCATTACCCCTTTTGGAAAACAGCCTATTGAATTTGATAATCCAACCGATTTAAAGAGGCATTTGTGTGATGTAGTTAATGTTGGCTATTGCATATCCAATGAAGAACTTATTAATGAAATAAAATCAAAATTACCATAGCTCTTGAAGAAATGAAATCAAAATACTTCGCAAGGAAAACAACAAACCAACTGAACATACCACATGAAGTTTGTCATATTGGTATGTTCGATGTGGAAGATTGCAAGAGAGTTGTTGAACTGTGTAAACCATTGATAGGACAATGAAACCGAGGACGAAATTAGAGAAGCACTCAGTGGCATTGGCAGGCAAGTTACCGCCATTGACGGATGCGCAACGGAGATATGCCATTTCTCTGTTCCCTCAAGTGGGTTACTACTTGAAGAAAGGTGAAGTGTGGTGCCAGTGTTGCGGCTATATCGACACGGTGAGTAAACCGATGCTGGCTGTGTCGTTGGAAATGGAATCTCACATTTGCCCGAACTGCGGGAAATCATTGAATTTGGAACACAGACATGGCAGGAAGGCCAATTCCGAAGAAAAGCTTTATTCGGTAGTGCAATCCTTCCGTGGCATGATGGTAGTACGGACGTTCGATGTACTGCGTGATAATGTGTACGGTTGCGATACCCGTATGTACATCCATGAGGTATTCCAGAATTGGATAACGGATGACGGCAAGGAAGTGATAACCGGGAAGAAATACACCCGTAGCCCGTTTCATTTCAGTTGGGATTACGCTAGCAAGACAGATGCCAAGCAGCACAACGGAAGTGCTTCCGGGTATTATGAGATGAACGATGTCTTTGATGTGACGGGAAATTTTCTCTATCCGCGTGCATCAGTCACTTCCTTGCTTCGGCGCAACGGCTGGACCAATAGGATTTTGAGACTGCCACGGGTTTCGGTAGTGAACGCTATATGTCAGCTACTTACCAACCCTTTAGCCGAGAATCTGGTAAAGACCGGGCAGTTGTCCGTCTTTGAATACATGTTACGTAAGGGCAACTACGAGATACCGTTCCGTCATGCGTTGAATATCTGCAACCGGAACCGTTACATCATCGAGGACGCTTCTTTATGGTTCGACTATCTGGAAGCGTTGTCCTATCTCAACCTTGATACCCATAATGCCAAATATGTTTGCCCTTCCAATCTTCGGGAAGCGCACGACAAGATGATGGAGCGCAAGCGCAGGGCGGAGGTGAAGCGTAATGCAGAGAAAAGACGTAAGGAGGCTGCTGAGTGGGAGAAGGTGTATAAGGAGGATAAAGGGAAGTTCTTCGGTGTGTGCTTCAGTGATGGTGAGATAATGGTGACGGTGATAAGCAGTGTTGCCGAGATAGCGGAAGAAGGTGCGGCAATGCACCATTGCGTATATGACAATGGCTATTACAAGAGGCCGGATTCTCTGATTCTTTCTGCAAAGGATACCGAAGGGAAACGCATCGAGACTGTGGAACTGAATTTGAAAACTTTGAAAGTAGAGCAGTCAAGGGCGGTATGCAATGGTGTTTCGCCTTATCACAATCGTATCATTGGTCTTGTGGAGAAGAATATAAATCTAATTAAACAACGAATGACAGCATGAAAGAATATATAGAATTTCTGAAAGACAAGATGGCCATCAGCCATCAGACCGGGTTCGAGGTCAATCCGGATGAATTAACCCCGTCGTTATATCCTCATGTGAAAGATACCGTTCGTTGGGCGGTGTCCGGCGGTTGCCGTGCGATATTCTCCAGTTTCGGTATGCAGAAAACCGTAACTCAGTTGGAGATACTTCGGGTAGTCCTGAAACACAAAGGTGGCAAAGGACTGATAGTCTGTCCCAAGCGTGTAGTCGTTGAGTTTCTTACACAAGCGGAACAACATCTGCACATGAAAGTGACCTATGTACGAACTATGGCTGATGTGATGATATGTCCGACTGACATCATGGTTACGAACTACGAGCGTGTGCGCGACGGTGAAGATGGTGTAAGAATAGAACCTTCCTACTTCACCGCAACATCATTGGATGAAGCGAGCGTATTGCGTGGTTTCGGTACCAAGACCTATCAGGAGTTCCTTCCCTTGTTTGCGGATGTTCCCTACCGCTTTGTCGCCACCGCCACGCCATCGCCCAACAGATATAAGGAACTGATACATTATGCCGGTTATCTCGGTGTGATGGATACCGGGCAGGCGCTTACCCGTTTCTTTCAGCGTGACAGCACGAAGGCGAATAACCTTACCCTTTATCCGCACAAGGAGAAGGAGTTCTGGTTGTGGGTAAGTACATGGGCGTTGTTCCTCACCAAACCGTCCGACCTTGGTTACCCCGATACCGGATATGAATTGCCGGAACTGCGTGTACATGAAGAAGTGGTTAGTGTTGATAACTCCACTGCCGGAACCGACCGTGACGGACAAGTGAAGATGTTCCGTGAGGCTGCTCTCGGACTTGCCGACGCAGCGAAAGAACGTCGGGACAACATGCAGGAAAAGATTGTCCGTGTGGTGGAAATCATTAACCGTCCTGAAAACAAAGACGATCATTTCCTTTTATGGCATGACCTGGAGAATGAACGGAAGGCTTTGTGTGATGCCATACCCGGATGTAAGGCTGTGTACGGCTCGCAGGATGATGAGGAAGCCGACGAAGTGATAGCGGACTTTAAGGACGGCCGTCTGAAATATCTGGCTGCCAAACCGGAGATGCTTGGTGAAGGTTTGAACTTCCAGTACCACTGCCATAAGGCAATCATGTTCATCGACTACCGTTTTAACGACAAGTTCCAGGCGATAGCCCGTATCTACCGTTTCATGCAGCAGCATCCGGTTGACCTTTATCTGGTCTATGCGGAAAGTGAGGGAGAGATATACAAGAGCTTCATGCAGAAGTGGGCGCAACACCGCGAGATGGTAGCCAAGATGACCGATATAGTCCGCGAGAACGGTTTGTTCGGCTTGCAGGCAGAGGAGAAGATGATGCGGTGGATGTTTGCCAGCAGGGAAGAAAAGTCCGGCAAACTGTGGAGGGCAATCAATAATGACAATGTTCTTGAATGCCAGACTATGGAAAGTAATTCGGTGGACTTGATTGTAACCAGCATCCCGTTCTCCAACCACTATGAGTACACTCCGACCTATAACGACTTCGGGCATAATGAGGACAACGGCAAGTTCTTCGAGCAGATGGATTATCTTACACCGGAGCTTATGCGTATTCTTAAACCCGGTAGGTTAGCTTGCATCCATGTGAAAGACCGTGTACTGTTCGGCAACGCTACGGGTGACGGTATGCCCACTATCGACCCGTTCAGTGAAATGACTGTATTCCACTACATGAAACACGGTTTCCGCTACATGGGGCGCATCACGGTGGATACGGATGTGGTAAGGGAGAACAACCAGACTTATCGGCTTGGATATACGGAGATGTGCAAGGACGGTTCAAAGATGGGTATCGGTTGCCCGGAATATGTTCTTCTCTTCCGAAAGTTGCCTTCTGATACCTCACGAGCCTATGCTGATTTGCCGGTGACAAAGAATAAGAGTGAATATTCGCTTGCCCGTTGGCAGATAGATGCCCATGCAAGTTGGAAATCTTCTGGTAACTCTCTATTGAGCTATGAGGACATGAAAGGAGCCGGAATAGATAAGATACGCCATCTGTTCAGGAACTACGAACGTGAGCATATATATAACTACGAGGAACATGTATCATTCGCTGAGGAATTGGAAACATACGGAAAGCTGCCTAAAACGTTCATGGCCGTTGACCCGGTAAGCAAGAAAGATTGGATATGGGATGATGTCATCCGTATGCGCACGCTCAATACCAAGCAGTCGCAGAAGAAACGGCAGAATCATATTTGTCCCCTTCAGTTAGATATTGTCGAAAGATTGATTGAACGGTATTCAAACAGGGGTGAACTGGTGTTTGACCCGTTCGGAGGTATCGGCACCGTTCCCTATTGCGCTATCAATCTGGGGAGGAAAGGTCTGTCAACCGAACTCAATTACGACTACTGGAAAGATAGTCTTTCATATCTGTATGAGGCAGAGATGGAGGTCAGCGCACCCACATTGTTCGACTTAATGAATGATGCCGTATGAACATTCACCAGATAGTTCCCCGTTCGGATTGCACCTCCTTCGCCAAGTGCGGCAAGCACTCACTTGCCTATTGCAGGAGGTACGGTGCGTCCGAATGCGGACCATGTGAAATCGTGAGGAGGAAACCCCGTAACCGGGTGGTGGTTGACGGAGTGGAGCGTAAACTGTGCACCCGTTGCGGTAGAGCACTTCCATTATCCCGGTTCTTCGATAGAATAGCCCGTCGTAACGGTAAGGAATACCATCTGAAAGCGTCATGGTGCAAGATGTGTATGGCAGAGGTACAGAGCGAGCGGAATAGAAAAAGAGAAATGAATTGAGATTAACGTGTGCAAAAAGAAGCCATTTCTGCACATGAAGTATTAACACGAGCGGAAACCGGTGGCTTTTGCTCATAACTGAATAGTAAGGAATTATGCAATACATATTAACAGAACAAGAATATAGAGCTTTAACCCCTATTAGTGAGGTAGATAAACTCAAAGAAGATGTACAGCTTCTGAATGAAAAAGTTATGGAGCTTAGTGAACATCCATGTGGGAGTGATGCAGATTATAGAAGCGTAACTTTTTATTGTGATGATTGCCCGATTGGTGCATTTGGTACTGGTACTTGTACAAAGAGACAACAATATTCTAAATAGTTATGAGACAGACAGTAGAAGAAGCGGCAATGAACTTTGCCAATTATGAATCCAATAATTTAGATAAACTGCCTTTTAAGGTAAAAAATGTGGTCGATTATGACAATGGGCTGACGAGAGGTTTCAAGGCTGGTGCTGAATGGCAGGCAAAGCAATCACCGTGGATAAGCGTAGAGGATGCAATACCTAACGAACTAGCAAAAGGCATGTGTCAAGTGAAATATGTTGATGGTAGTATTGATGAAATGGCAATGCGAGAAGTGAATAAATGGATATATCCCTACATCAAGACTGGATATGTTACTCATTGGAAACCTATCCCCTCATTCGATGAGATACTCGAAGCAAACAAGGATGTACTGGAACGGATTAAGGAGAAAGGAGATTGATTATGGAAAAGAAAGTAAAATTGTGAAATAGAAATTAGAAGTATATTACCAAACTTAGATTCAATATATTATGGACATTTAGTAAGGACGAATAGCTCTATGTGCATGTATTTACAGCATATTGGCAGGCCGCCAATCAACAGCATGAACAAACTACATAAAAGAGGAATTGTAAAACTGAGTATGTAGTTTGCTGAACAGAAATATCTATTCCAACCTTTTTTCCTTTCTCCTAAGTCTTCTCGTATGAGTTTGGCAGTTATAGAACTTCTGTCCCTGTATTTGAGTGTTACTTCCAACGCTTTTCTGATTTTAAGGAGTGTACAACAAATAAATGCTGATATAATAAAGCCTAAAAAAGATAATATTATCAGTATAGTTAATTTATATTCAGCTTGGATAGCATCTCCTAAGAAAATAGCGACTTCTATACTTAGAAAGAGGGTAAAAAACAAAATGAAGTAGTTAAATCTGGCATAAAATATATTCTCTATATGCTTTCTTTCTTCCTCTATTTCTACTAATCTGTGTGGTGCTACAAAATACTTAGATTCATCCGTTTCAGTTTTCATTCGATTTGAGATTAAATTTTTCCGCAAATGTAAATATAAAAAATAATTTATGAAAGCAATAACCATAAAACAACCTTGGGCATCCTTGATAGTCCACGGTATTAAAGACATTGAGAACCGAACTTGGCCGTGTCCTAAGAAATACTTAGGGCAGAGGGTGCTGATTCATTCAAGCGCCGTCCCCGTGGAAATGATTAATCCTAATAGTGTATTTACGAAAAGGCAATGGGATAGCTTTTCACTTGGATTCCAGAGTGAGATTATTTGCGGCAATGGATATGTAAATTCTGCTATTATTGGAAGTGTCGAAATTGTGGATTGTGTTGTGGATTACTCTTCCATCTGGGCAGAGAAAGGAGTTTATAACTGGGTACTGGCTAATCCTATCCTTTACTCCAAACCTATTGAGAACGTGAAAGGGAAACTGTCTTTCTGGGACTATTCCGGTATTAAAGAGGTAAAAATTGAGTGTCCGGAATGTGGCAGTATAGAAATAGCTGTCGAAGATTATACGACGGCTCCGTTCCCGACTTATCTGCATAGGTGTAATAAGTGTGAACATGTGATTATGGAAAGTGAGTGGAATGTAATAAAGTAGGATATGGAATTTGATTGGGGAGGGTTTGTTGTAACAGTTTTGATAATTTGCGTTACTGTATATAATTGTTTAAATAGCTATTGGAAGCATAAGTATAGGGACGAGAACAAAGGTGACTGATAGATACAAAAAAAGGCTATCTATCCCAGACAGCCAATCTTTTTTATTAACCTTAATCTAATACTATGAAAAACACATTGCAAAGGTACGGATTTGTGGGAGTTGTGCAAATTATGAGCCTTTGTGCTGCTATCTTATAACATGGTTTAGTAGGTAGATGTATATGTTGACTATTAATGCTTTAATTGTCAAATAAGGCTTTGGAAAATCAGAATATCATTATCTTTTTCAGGTAAAAAGAGTGCTATATGTATTGAAAGCTTCTTTCAGTACTAATGATGGGTCAATGTCCGGTACTTCTCCTTTTGCAAAGTCTACTATTCCTATATTGATATTGATTATTGCTTTATATTCTTTATTGTAATAAGTGTACTCACCTTTTTCAAAATTGTGATAATCAGCTAATGCTATAAATATTTTCAAAATATACTCAGATTCTTCAATGCTGAAATTTGATTTATTAAGTTTGTTTATAGCAGATTCCATATCCTTTATTGTGCTAAACATTGTCCGAATAAAATCGAAAACAACCAAATTGGGAGACATATATACTGGTGTTCTCCTTCGTCCTATATAAACCAATCGATCTCCTTTAAAATCTTTATTAATATATTTCAGTAATGTTCTTATATTAATAGACCCATTTTTGACAAATGCGGATAATATACTACAGCAGGTTATATGTGAATAATAGCTATTGTTATTTAGACCCACTTCTTTATCAGATTTGGTTGTTGCAAGAATATGTGCTATGGCTTTTATAATTTCATTTGTATTATTAAAATGGTATATTTCTTTACTATAGAATTTATCAATGTATCCATTGAAATCTACATTTATTCCATATTTGGCACTATAAATGTTTCTTATATTATCAATATCGCATACTAAAATTATTTTGTCAAATCCAAATTTGTGCTCTTTAGTACCACAAAAATCATTATGTACTGATAATATATTTAATATTCTAAAGATATGTTCAGGGTCGATACGGTCTAAATCATCAATAATGAGGACGATTTGCTTATTGGGACTATTATCGGTTTTGGTGCTTGATACAATAGAACGGATGATTTGAGTTATTGTATTATCTTCATAGATGCTTCCTTTCTCTATGCTAATGCTATCGAAGAATTTCTTGACATGGGATTCTTCATTTTTCGAATTATCTTTTGCATATGTTTCGATGTTTTCTTTCAGTGCGATACACCTGTCTATGATATCTGTGCCAAAAGTAATTTTTTCTGCTATAGAAAAAAAATTCCCCCAAAAATCTTTAGGATGATTTACCATATAAAAATATGCGGCATTGCTTAATGATATTTTTTGTTTCTCAAAATCATAGGGGACTTTTTCTAATAACTGCATTAATATGTCCACTTTGATATACTCAAAAATATCTTCGTTATTAGCAACAGAGTAATTAATTGGGGTTAGATATATTCCAGTGTATTTATCTTTGTGCTGATTAAAAAAATTATTTAGAAAATATGATTTTCCTATTCCAAAAGCTCCAGAAAAGATAATGTTCTCATTGTCTTTTTGTTTTAGGAAATCAGCAAAACGTTCGGTTTCTTTAGATATACTTATTTCCATTTTTATATTGATATTTGATTTGTCTCAAAGTTAATATCTTTTTTCATATTAAGCAAAACCTTCTGCCAAATCTTGTCAGTAACTTCTTTGATACCAGATAGTCCGTTCGTGGATTATTCGGTATCTTTATTTTCGTAACGTAAAATAGTGTGCCAATGGAGATAATTTATAGAAAAATAGAAGACCTTAAAAAACTGGGTAACAATCCCAGAACCATATCAGAGGAGCAGATGCGGATACTCAAAGAGTCTATTCATAGTAATCCGGACTACTTCGAAGCACGTCCCATCATACTCTCTGACCGGACTGGGGAACTGGTGATTATAGCCGGAAACCAACGGTATGAGGCCAGTGTAGAACTAGGACTTTCTGATGTGCCGACGGTTCTGCTTCATGGGTTGACAGAAGAACGAGAACGGGAGATTATTATCCGTGATAACGTGAATAATGGTACATGGGACGAAAAACTATTGAAGGAGTGGAATGCAGAGTCTTTGATGGATTGGGGATTAAACTTTGATTTTGACTATGATAGTCTGGTAGATAGTGAAAGTGATGCCCGGAATAAATACACGAAAAAGATTGAAGCTCCGGTGTATGAGCCTAAAAGCCCTGTATGCCCGGAAATAGATTCTCTCTATGACAAAAGTAAATATGAAGAACTGCTTTCGGCTATAGACGATTCAGATGTCCCGGACCGTGTGAAGGAATTTCTTCGGATAGCAGCATTGAGGCATATAGTATTTGATTACGGACAGATAGCAGAGTTCTATGTTCATCAAGAGAAAGAAGTCCAGGAACTGATGGAGGCATCTGCACTGGTAATAATAGATTTTGATAAGGCGATAGAGAACGGTTATTCTCGGTTCAAGGAGGATATTTATGAAATAATGCTGGAGGATACCGAAGATGAGGAGTGATTTTGTAGTGTTTATACTGACGCATGGCCGTGCCGATTCCGTCATCACAGATAAGACTTTGCGGAAGTGTGGCTATACGGGACCAATTGTTTATGTGATAGACAATGAAGATAAGGCGGCCGCAGAGTATTATGCGAGATATAAAAACGTTGTAATGTTCGATAAACCGAAGATTGCAAAGACTTTTGATGAAGCGGATAATTTTGATGATCGCAGAGCTATTGTTTATGCGCGCAATGCTTGCTTTCAGATAGCAAGGAAACTTGGTTACAAATACTTCATAGAACTGGATGATGATTACGATGTTTTTTCTTTTACTTACGGCAGAGATGGTACAGTCAAACAGAGGGCAATAAAGCAATTGGACGTGGTATTTGAAGCTATGCTACGTTTTTATGAAAGTATTCCGGCTCTCACTTTGGCTATGGCTCAGAGAGGCGATTTTGTAGGAGGAAAGGAGAACGATATTTTGAAAGGCGAGAAGATGAAACGAAAAGCGATGAATTCTTTCATCTGTTCCGTAGATAGACCGTTCCAATTCGTTGGTCGCATTAATGAAGATGTGAACACCTATACCACACTTGGGAGCAGGGGATGTCTGCTTCTGCAGGTTCCACAAGTGGCGCTAAACCAGAAGCAGACACAGAAGAATAAAGGAGGTATGACGGATATATACATGAGTCAAGGGACGTATGTCAAGAGCTTTTATACGGTTATGATGATGCCGTCTTCTGTGAAGGTGGGCGTGATGGGCCATAGCGAGGAAACGAAAAGATTGCACCACGTGATTAATTGGAATAACACTGTTCCTAAGATATTGGACGAACGATTCAAGAAGAAATAAGATGGCGGCACCGACGGGAAATAAATTTTGGATGTTAAGGAGCAAGCATGGGAGGGATAAACTCTTTTCCACGCCAGAACTCTTATGGGAGGCGGCATGTGAGTATTTCCAATGGTGTGATGAAAATCCCTGGTTGTCCAAAAAGGCCATTCAAAAGACTGTTCCGGTAAGAAGGAAGAAAGGGAAGAAAGTGGAGACAGTCAATGAGCAACAAGTACAACAAGAGGTTTCCCCGACTTCCCGTCCGTATTCCCTAACCGGTTTCTGTATTTATGTAGGTGCTTCTTCCAAGTGGTGGAGCACTTTTCGTTCCGAATGTAGAAATAAGAATGATGAAGATTTTTTGGAGGTCATCGCACGCGTAGAGGAAACCATCGAGACGCAGCAGTTTGAAGGAGCGTGCGTTGGAGCTTTCAATGCGAATATCATTGCCCGAAAGTTAGGGCTTGCTGACAAGCAGGAAGTGGACCATACGAATGCAGGAAAAGAGTTCAAAGGATTTAATTTTCTACCATATACAGAAGATGCGGAGAAAGTCAAGTAATGGGATATAAGATCAATATAAAGCAGAGGTTAGCCTATAACTACCTTCGTGACGATGTTACGAAGTTTCTGTGTTATGGTGGCGCCGGTGGAGGTGGAAAGTCATGGCTTGGGTGTGAATGGCTTATGCAATGTGCTTACTATCTCCCGGGCACTCGATGGTTCGCTGGCCGAAATAATTTGAAAGATAGCCGTGAGTCTATCTCTGTCACTTTCGACAAGGTGGCAAAGTGGCATCGATTCACTGACTACAAGCAGACCAATGACGGTATACTTTTAGGGAATGGGGCGGAAATCATCTTTCTTGACTTGACATATTATCCCGTCAAAGACCCGATGTATGAGCGATTGGGCTCCAAGGAGTTTACTGGAGGGTGGATTGAAGAAGCCGGGCAGGTTCACCACCTCGCATTTGAGGTTTTGAAGACGCGTATAGGACGGCACTTGAATGATGTGTATGGAATATCCGGAAAGATACTTATCACTTGCAATCCGAAGAAGAACTGGCTTTATCGTGAGTTCTACAAACCGTGGAAAGAAGGCAAGCTGAAAGCCCCATACGCTTTTATCCAAGCATTGGTGCAGGATAATCCCTATGCTACTGAGGACTACATAGATACGCTCCGTAATACCAGGGACAAAGTGACAAAGGAGCGCTTGTACTATGGTAATTGGGAGTATGACAACGACCCGACAGCACTTTGTGATTATGATGCTATTTGCGACTTATTTACTAATGAGCATGTAATATCGGCTGGTTTATCGACGGGGGCGGCTGACCTTGCCATGAAAGGACGCGACCGCTTTGTCGGGGGGCACTGGGTGGGCAATGTGTGTTATATTCGGTTAGACCAGGAATACAGTACGGGTAAATCCATTGAGACAGACCTTAAAAACATGATGATACAGTGGAAGATTCCACGTAGCATGATGGTAGTTGATAGTGATGGACTTGGAAGCTACCTTGAAAGTTATTTGAATGGTATCAAAGAATTTCATGGTGGTACCCGACCGATTAATCCAGAGTACGACAACCTGAAATCTGAATGTGCATTTAAGCTTGCAGAGCTAATAAATAATCGGCAGATAAGAATTATATGTACGGAAGCGCAAAGAGAGCGCATAATGGAAGAATTGTCCGTCTTGAAGCAAGACCATATAGATGCCGATACCCGGAAGAAAGGGATAATCAGCAAGGAGAAGATGAAAGATATACTCGGGCATTCTCCGGATTACCTCGACATGTTGATAATGGCAATGCTTTTTCGTATAAAACCGATACCTAAAAGACCAAAAGCAAAATTAGGACAGATATGACAGTAAAAGAGTTTTTGATATTGAGTGACGTGGCGAGCAATGCTACTGAACTGTTGGAGCAGATAGGAAAGTTGCCTAAACCGGACTTTGTCGCAGGTGTCAGAGTTCCGGAGACTCTGAACGACCTCACCATAGGTCAGTTGATGGAACTGCAATCCGTACGCAATGGAATAGATTGTATAATGGTTCCATGCCGTGTTGTCCTTGGTTTGTCTATTGATAAGATAGAGAAGTATGAAGCAGCGGATATTTTGGGATTCTCCACATGGATAGCTAGGGAAGTTGAACGTATTACCAAGCTCTTTGAAACTACAAGCGTGGCACCGACTCCGGAAGAAAGACGTGCCGGAGTGGATAAGCTTTCGTTCGGGTTGTTTGGCTTGGTGGATTACTATGCTACCCGTATGGGGATAACTGACCATGAGCAGGTAGAGAGTGTTCCATGGGTAAGAGTGTACAAGTGTCTTGACATGGATGCGGAGAAAATACGTTATGAACGTCGATTACGAGAAATATATCAGAATAAGCAATGAATACAAGTGTAGAAAGGAAGATAGCTTCTGTTGCAGAAAAGCTGGAAGGAGTCACCTATTTGTTCGATAACTGGGCGACTGCCAATATCCGGTTGGATAAGATGCCATTGCCGGCCATTATAAATTTGCTTCCTATATCCGGGAAATTCGTCATATCAAGAACACAGCTAAGGGATTCTCCTAACTGCATGATAGCATTTGCTGATAAGACCAAATTTGATTTCGATGGGGTGGAGAATGATGAGGTTATTGAGAGGTGCAAAGGGTATGCAGTTCAATTTATCCGTGAGTTGAATAGGAGCGGGCTGTTTGAGTGGGTAAGCGATGAGGTCCCTTATTCCGTTTTCTATGATAAGCTGGATGTAAATGTTACTGGAATAGTAATAGAATTGAAACTGAAAGAGGTTCAAGGAGTACCCATGTGTTAGTTATGGAAGACAGAAGAAAGGACGTTAAAGATATACTGAACGAGGAGTTGGATAAACTTCGGCAGCGTATCATTGAGAATCATATACAAGCTGGACAGCGTGCAAGCGGAAGAACCATCAAGAGCCTGCATGTCGTAGTAGATGATAATCATGGTGTTTTATTCGGTAGACAGGCTTTTGGAGTTCTGGAAACAGGACGCAGACCGGGAAAAATCCCAAAAGGTTTTTGGCAAATAATTCAGCAATGGGTGGTGGATAAGAGGATTCAAGTAGAAAAGCCTAAATCGTTTGCTTATCTCGTAGCTCGTAAGATTGCAAATGAGGGTACTAGGCTTTATCACTCTGGAACGCATGAGGATATATATTCAACGAGTGTTACACAAGCGATACGGGATATTATGGACCGTGTGTTTGGTGTTTTTCTGAACGATGTACAACATATAAATTTGCATAGTAATGAGGACGCATAAGATAGGAAATACTACAATCGAGTATCCGGATGAAATATCTTTCTGTTTCAATCCGGTAGTGATAAATATTAGTGGATATACTTGGGCATGGGTGGAAGCAACGATAACCGACGTACTTACCGGAAAGGAATATAAGGAAAAGCGTGCATTATTTAAAACCGCATGTTTCTTTGATCTGTCTTTCTATATGCAATCGGCTTTTGATGCAACGGAGTTTGGCAAGATTAACTATCAATCCTCTATTCCACAAGATAGTCAGCTTGGGCGTCTGTTCTCTGTTGAAGTGGATATGTATACGTCTGATAGCACTATCGGAGAAAGTTTCCAGTTTAATACTTTTATTATTTGGGGCGCAATGAAAGTCGGCGAAAGATATAATGGTGACCGTATTCTAACATGGTTTAGGAACTTACCATTTACGGTCGGTATGTATACTGCGGGGGCCGGTACTGTTAGTGTGACTGCTGACGGTCAAGTTTTGCCGTCCATCATATTGTCTGACCGCAAAGTGTATAATCTTACTTTACAGGGTATTGATGCGAATAGGGATGTTGTTTTGAATCTCCCTGGAACCAGTACGGGAGCAAGTGTATTCGATAATACCTTTGACTTTACTTTTCACGCATTGACGAATGTGGCCGCAAATGTGAGGCTTTTAGTTGATGAATGCACGGATGGAATTTATTTACGTTGGATAAATCGTCATGGCTTTTATTGCTATTGGTTGTTTAAACGTGGTGATGAAAGCAAACAAATTGCCAATGATGGTGAATTCATTCGTAATAATATGCAAGACTATAACTATGTTAATGGCTATCATGGAGGTTCAGGACGTAAGCAGAGAAAAACAGAAGAGAATGCATTGTTGGTGTGTGCTCCTTTAGTGGACTCTGAAACGTTTGACTTCTTGTTTCAACTCGCGTTGTCACCCATCGTTGATATGTATGCAGGTAAAAATGTGAATGGAGTTGATAGCTGGAAGGCGGTGAATGTATCTGTTGGTAATTTCAATAAGACAAAAGCCGTATTGCAGGATTTCGTAGCAACAATCATATTACCAGAAACAAGAGTACAAAGCTTATGAGAAACGATATGCTATTCATTGGTGATAAACTGATGGATTTGGATGATGATACCAAAGTAACGCTCAATTTCAAAAGTAATATATTTACGGATTTGAGTAAGATTATAAGTAATAATTCTTATACTATCAAACTTCCGAATACTATACGTAATCAGTGTGCAATCATGCATGCTGATTTACCTTCATGCGACATCGTTTATCCTAGAATTAAACTGAATGCTCGTTATTTTCGTAACGGGATAGAGATACTCAATAACGCAACTGCGGTCTTATTGTCTACATCGGATGTTTTTGAATTTGCTCTTTCATGGGGTAATGTCTCTAGATTTGCAAATATTATAAGTGGAAATAAAACGCTACGTGATTTGAAGGATAGACACAATTATGAGGTCATTGCTGATGATGATTTTCCAGATTATCATGTATTTTGGAAAGTAGGTTCTTTTGAAGGGGATGCTTCCGGTAATTTTTTTATTCCTAAAGTAGACTATGGTATACGGCGGGAAGATACAACAGGGTGGTATCATCCGGGGTGTAAGGTTACCTGGATTTTGTTACAAATTATGAAAGATAATGGTGTCACTTTTACGTTTCCTGCTAATCGCGCTTTTATGTTAAGTAGATTGTTTGTACCCTTATTAACTCGTAATGATAGCAGAAGTTATGCTGCAAAAAATGCATTACATGCAGAGTTTAGTTACTATGTACATGGACGTCTTGATAAGGGAGAACCGGAAAAATTGTATTTTGCAGATAAGTCGTTTTCAAGCTATTATGGGACTATAACCAAGTTTAAAAGTAGTTCTGGAAAAATTTATATTCAAGGCTTTAAACTTAATGCTCCGAATATGAAGATTTTGATGAATGGTAATGTGTCGTTTGATGTATCCACTTCTATATACCCTAATGGAGCATGTCTGGTTGCTTATTACATTATGGATGATGATACAAGAGTCGATATTGCAACTATAGATTATAGCAAGATTGAGAGGCATAACACAAATAGTTATACTATCTATTTTGATTTTACAGATATAGAGACAGATACGCTAGAGGAAAGTAAGGAGATTTTGTTTGGATTACTTGACGCAGGGTGGATTGATGATGGTGGTATATCTATGGATAATTCATTTAGCATTACAGCTATATGTGATCAAGTGATGCCTTCGATAGATGATGAGATAAATGCAGGATATGGGCACTTCCCGATTATTGCAAATTTGCCCGAAATAAAACAGATAGATTTTATTAAAGCTGTTGCTGCAATTCTCGGTGTTTTTGCTGTTCCTGGTAAGAATGATTCAAATTCCATTGAGTTTGTTTCTGTAGATACTATTAAAGAAAATGAAACAAGAGCATATGATTGGACAAAAAAGGTTGTTGCTACTTATAGGGAGAATAAACCTAATATGTTGGAATATAGGCTGAATGATTTCGCACAGCTGAATTATCTGCGTTACAAAGAAGACTCTACGGTTAATGGCTCTTATGATGGAGCATTACAAGTATTAGATTACACTTTGGATTCAGAGCGTGATATTCTTACACTTCCATTTGCTGGTACTGATATGGCAGGTGGCGTTGCGTCTATAAAGTTATATAAGTATGACAGTGATGGTAAATCTTCTCTAGAGAAAGTGGAGCCAAGAATTTTACTTTGTACAGATGATGCGGATGTTCTGAAAGGAACATTTGAGGAACTTGATTTTTCTTCTGTGATTAACTCTTATTACAAAAGTTATAGTGAGGTCATTTATATGCCTAAAGTAATCACAGAAAAGATAGAAATAAATGATATTGAGTTGAGAGACTTGGATATGACTGTTCCAATTTACTTGGCCCAATATGGTAGATATTATGCCATTATTTCCATTAAGGCGGAAGATACAGGAATATGTGAATGTAAATTGTTACAATTGGAGGTGTAGTTATGGGAAATAGCAATGTAGAAGAAAAGATTCTTGATATTAGAGTACGTTATGATGATGCTATCCGTAAAATTGCGGAGTATCGTTCACAGTTGGATGTACTCCGAAAAAGGGAGCAAACTTTAAAGGATGACTTGAAGGCTGGGCGGATTAGTCGAGAACAATATAATTTGAAATTGTCTGAAACGAAGATAGCAACGCAGCAATATAATGATGTTATTCGGATGCTGAATAAGCAAGTTCAGAATCAATTAAAATTAGAGAAGGAACAAGAGGGTAGCCTTGTGGCTTTACGAGCAGAACTTTCCAATGCTACCGCTGCATATGACGCATTGAGTAGAGAAGAAAGAGAAGGCACTAAAGGTAAGGAACTGCAGAATCATATTAATGCAATCACCGAGGAATTAAAGGAAGCAGAGGAGGAAACGCAGCGTTTTTATCGGAATGTAGGAAACTATGAAGCTGCTATTTTAAAGGCTGCACAATCAAATATCCCATTTCTTGATTCAATTATTAAAATGCAAACAGAACTTGGGGGAGTGAAACAAGCTTTTAATGTTGGGAAAACAGCTGTTATAGGATTTAGTAAGCAATTATTAGCTTTACTGACGAATCCGATAGTTGCTATTCTTGCTAGTATTGCTGCAGCGATAATGCTTGTATCCAAAGCTATTAATTCCAGTGAAGAAGCGTCAAATCGTTGGAACATTATTGCCGCTCCATTATCAAGGTCACTTGATTTTCTTTTGAACATAGTTCAACGATTAGCGGGAGGTATTCTATCTGTTGTTGAGTCTGGAGCAAAGATGATTGGATGGATAGCTAAGATGGCAGAAAAATTGCCTGGCATAGGAAAGTATATCAGGGACATTAACGATGCCAATAGAGAGGCTATCAAACTAGCTAAGGAAGAAGCAGCCATAGCAAAACAAGCGCGAACGGACCAAGTACAGAATGCTAAAGACCAGCTGGAGATCGCACGTTTGCGCCAGCAGGCGAAAGACAAGGAGAAGTTCACGGCAGAGGAGAGACTTGCTTTCGTAAAGCAGGCTAATAAGCTTGAAGAGGAGCAGGCAAAGCGGAATGTGGATTTGGCAACGAGAGAGTTTGAGCTTCTTCGTAAGCGTTCAGAATGGGCAGAAAATGATGCAGAGACAAATGATAAGTTGGCTGAACTTGAAGCTGCAAAATACAATGCGGAGAAGGAGTATTTCTCTAAAACTATGGAATTACTTGAGCAGGAGAATACGATTAGAGGAGAAATAGTCACAGCGCAGAAAGCTGTGTCAGAGAAAGTGGCTGCCATCAAAGAAAAAGAGCGCGAGGAAATCCGAAAAGCAGAAGATGAAGCCTTGAAGATAGTCAAGGATGCCCAAGAAAAACAATTTATTGAGACTAAGAGAGTGTATGAGCGTCAGATAGAGGATTTACGTATCCGTTTACGTACTGAAATAGGGCTTACAGCAACTATGCGCCAAGCACTTAATCAGCAGATTATTGCACTTGAACAGCAAAAAAATGATGCATTACAGCAATTATCAGAAGAACAACTGATGAAGGAGGTGGAGAACCGGCAGAAACTAATCTCTCTGCAACTTGAATCCGTAAAAGCTGGAAGTGAGCAGGAGTACCAACTAAAAATACAGCAGTTGGTTGCACAGCGTGACGCAGAGCTGGCCAACAAGGAGTTGACCGAGCAGATGAAGATTGCCATCACTGAGAAGTATAACAAGTTAATAGATAAACTTACTGATGAAAGGCTAAAAAAAGAAGCGAATGCAATAAAAGAAGCAATTTCTCTTGATATGGAAAATGCATTATTGCAGATGCAGGTTGACGGTGCGTCTACTCTTGATATTCTGAATGAAAAGGCAAGGATTTCCTTGGAAACATTTAATAATGTAAGAAGGGAAGATTATGATAGCGAAGAAAAATATCTGAATGATAAGCTGAAAGCGCAAGTAAGCTATTTGCAATCTAAAAAAGCTATAACAGAGGAAGAAGTGAATATTGCAACCAAAAAGATGGAAGTACTCTCCTCATTGGCGGGTAGCCTCTCCGAGTTGGTAGAGCAAGCTGCAGGAGATAATGAGAACATGGCCCAGTTGGCGAAAATACTGGCTATTGCGGAGGTTTCTATCGCACAAGGGGTAGCCATTGCCAAAGCCGTAGAAACAGCTACCCGCTCATCTGCAACATGGATTGACATGCTTGCTGCGATAGGTACTGTAGTGGCATCTGTAACTACTGTTATGGGAAAGGCTATGAAATCGGTGAAAAGTGCTAAATTTGCACAAGGAGGTAAAGTTGAAGGGCCAGGTTCCGGTATAAGTGATTCCATACCTGCTATGTTGTCCAACGGTGAAAGTGTAATGACGGCTGCTGCAACCTCGATGTTTGCTCCGTTATTGTCGGCTTTCAATCAGATAGGAGGAGGTATTCCCATTAATGTAACAGCTTCTTCCAATCAGGCGTTAGGAGAGGACATGTTGGCCAAAGCTGTTGCAAAAGGTATGATGATGGCGCCTGCTCCGGTGGTTTCTGTGGAAGAGTTTACCTCTGTTGCTAATAGGGTTAAGTACGTTGAAAATCTTGGTAGTATATGAAAGCATATGAACTATTGATATTGAATAAAAGTCTTCTTCAAATGATGGGGGACGCTTCGCTTGATGTCGGGGATGTGAAATATATTCCCGTGTATCAAGAGTATGTTCGTCTGTCAAAGGAGGGGCATAAAAAGACTTATATCATGCAATATTTATCCGATGAGTATAATATTGCGGAAAGGACAATTTATCGGATAATAGATAAGTTCTCAAGTAAAGTGGATATTTAGGGGCGGAATTATTCCGCTCTTTTTTTGTTTTGAAAAAGTTGCTGACAAAGCGTGTCAGTGGAATAGACTTCTTATTTTCTTCAAGCCGTATCATGTTTTCTACCTTTGTTACAAACAATTATGTGATATGGCTAAATTATACATTAACAAGGACATTGTAGCCGATAAGGATAAAATGGAAAATTGGTATTTGACCGGTGACGAGGGGCTTTCGTTTCCGGATATCCAATACTTTCTTTCATGGCTTGACCCGGCTGACCCTAAAATTGATATTGAAATCCATTCGTGCGGCGGTGATACGGTTGAGGGGTATGCTATTTATGATGCATTACGTGTGTCGGGCAAGGAAATATCCTGTACCGTTGTTGGACGATGTGCTTCTATGGCTACCATCATTTTGCTTTCTGCTCCACTTGAACGCAGAAAAGCTTATCCTCATGCAAAGTTTCTCATCCACAAACCATATTTGGCAAGATATGATGATTTATTGGACCTTGAAACTATAGAATCCATCAAATCAAGTCTGGAAGCGGAAAAGGATAAGATGATGGCTGTATATGTTGAACGGACAGGAGTTGAATCGACCATTTTGGAGGTCCAGATGAACAAGGAGGCATGGTTTGGCGGTGAGGTTGCAAAACAACTTGGATTTATATCTGATGTTCTTATACCGACTACAGCAAAAGGAACTGATTATAAACTTAATAGTGAGAAAATGAACAAAGAGAAACAAGTAACGGTAAAGCAATCTATCATTGACAGACTGCTTGCGAAATGTGGCTACCAGAAGATAGAAGACATTCCGGTAGTATCTATGGAACTGACAGATGCCGAAGGTAATACACTGACGGTGGAACGTGAAGAAGGAGAACCGCAGGTGGGAGATGCGGCATCCCCCGATGGCGAGCATGTTATGCCCGATGGTAAGACTATCATTGTAACAGACGGAGTGATTACAGAAATCAAAGACCCGGAAGAAGCAAACGGTGACGAGGAGATTGAAGCTTTAAAGGCGCGCATTGAAGAACTTGAAGAGGAAAATGCGGCATTGAAAACCAATGCCCGTACAGTTGAGGACAATAAGATACTGAATGCTGTAAAGATGGCAGGAGGTGAGAATTGGCTAGCAAAACATTGTTCAACCTATAGAGTCTCTTTGCGTACCCAATCCTTCAAGAATACTGTTGAGACACAAGCAAGTGCAGAGGAGACACCTATTCAAAGAAAGTTGAGAGAGGAAAGAGAGAAGAGAGCTAAAAAGTAAAGAAAGGAGAATTGAGTATGCCTATTTTAGATTTTTCAAAATTGACGCCAGACAATCAGGCGGTGAAGGATTTGAAAGACTTGATTGAACTGACAGTCTTTCAAAATGAGGATATGGAGCGTTTTATGACGTTCATGCCTAAAGTGACCAATGGCAAGAAAGTTGGCTTCATTGGTGAGATGGAGGATGTAGGTATCGCAGGCGCCGGATGTGACCCTGAATATCAAAAAGTGGCTATCGCTGCTGCCCAGAAAGTATGGGAAATTGGCGACTGGCAAGTCCCGTTGGAAATGTGCTATGAGGATTTGGAGAATACTATTGCAAAGTACTGCTTGAAGACCGGTACCAATATTGCGGACCTTACTTCTACTGAATATATGGATGGGATTGTCCTTCCAAAACTGACGGAAGCAATGATGAAAATGTTATGGCGCTTTACTTGGTTTGGAGACAAGGATGCTGCTAATATTGACGGTTCCGGTCAAATTACGGATGGATTGAATGTAGAATTGTTCAAGACATGTGACGGTTTCTTTAAACGCTTGTTTGCCATATGTACGGAGAATTCCGGCCAGCATACTGTCATTTCCGCTAATTCCGAAGCATCCTACGCTTTGCAGAAGTCTAAAATGAAGGAACTGGGAGCTGCTACATCTGTATTTGACGCGATGCTTGAAGATGCGGATAGTCGTATTTTCCAAAAGTCCGGACATGCGATTTTTGCTACAAAATCATTGTGTGATTCTTTGTCACGTGATGTGAGGGAGAAATATAAGGTTATTATGCCTTGGACGGTCATTTTTGACGGCCTTGAAGTAGGAGAGTATGACGGCGTTACGGTCGTAAAATGTTCTATTTGGGATAGATTTATTCAAGCATATCAGAACGATAAAACGAAACTGAACCTTCCTCACCGTGCGGTTCTGTGTTCTCCGGACAATTTAATGTACGGTTGTGAAGGCGATAACCCGATATCTGACCTTGATATTTGGTTTGAAAGAAAACCCCGTAAGAATTATATCTATTCTACTGGTAAACTCGGTTCTATGATTGGCGAGGACAACTTGGTGCAAGTAGCATATTGACAAAAGGAGGTATTCTATGGGAGTATGTGATGATATTTTAAAGAAAGATATTGTTCCGTCGTGTGATGATCCAGTAGTACAAGGATTGGAGCAGGAAGGGGTAATAATGAATCGTGCGGATGTGGACTTTGCAGCCACAGTATTCAATTCTACAAAAAAGAATGTGATTGAAACGCTGGCTATGAAAACCGGGAAGAAGGCTTATAAGGTTGTTGTTCCTGGTAAAAATCCATTTACGGGTACAAAGACCTCATTAGTGGCTGGCACATATCGTAGTTCGTTTACCAATACTGTCGCGATTGTGATATTGGCAAACGACCCGGATGTATGCGCTGATGTTATTGACGGATTGGCTAACGGTACCTATGTTGTGGTGTTGGAGAATAAATATAAGGGTTTACAGAAAGAAGGAAACCCTGGTGATGCCGCTTTTCAGGTGTATGGTTACTACCAAGGGCTTACAGCTACAGCTATCGACAACGATAAGTATAGCGAGGATACTGAAGGTGGATGGGCTGTTACCTTGGAAGAGCAGAAAACGCCTAAATCTGCATTATTCTTGTTCAAGACGAGTTATGAAGCAACTAAGACAGCTGTCAATACCTTGACGGCTGAACCGGCAGCATAGGAGGGAATATGCTTGTCTTGGAGGTGGTTGATAAGTTGAAGAGATTGGGGGATAAGGTCTCCCTTTCTTCTTCTGATAAATCAGACATTGAACTGATGTTTCATGAAGTTCTTGGTAGGACATTTATCAAGACCTCATGTGGTGATTGCTATCGTGATGCTGTGATTGAAATGTATTCGTACTTAAAAAGATATGGAAAAATGAAAGAAAAATCAAGTTATGCATTGAAAAATGGTGTATTGCTCCAAGTAGGTTTTGGAAGTAGTGAAATGTACACCAACAACAATCTTACTGACGAAGCGGCAGAAAGGTATCTTGCGGAAAATCCTAAAGGGATAGTCTTTTTTGCTTCAACGCCTTCCGATTGGGAGAAAAGGGTTGAAAGACGGATGACTCCTGCTTTACCATTGGATGAAACTTTGGTTTCAGAATTGGTGAAAGCCTTTGAAGTGGAAGGTGCTACTTCTGAGATTGTGAGAGATGCGTTCAAGACTTATAAACTGAACGGGAAGAAAGTTACAGCTAAAGTATTGGATGCTCATATTAAAGAGGCTCAATCTGTGGTTGGCTCTAAACAGACTACAGAAGCCGTAGAAACGGTGGAATAATGAATAACCTCACGGAACGATGAACGTAAATGAATTAAAGAAGAAGAGTAATAGGCGTGTTGACACGGGCTATTTACGTAATCTTGGCATCCAAAGCTACGGTGATGATAATTTATATCCCCAACATCTAAGAAATATCATCGCTGCGAGTTCAACGGGTAGCGAATGTGCAGAACGTTATGCCAATTTCATAGAGGGAAATGGGTTTCGTGAGGTTGCTTTTTCTGAATATGTGGTTAACCGCCGTGGAGATACGGCAGATGACATCCATGCTTTCGTCTGCAAGGATGTTGCTGATTACGATGGGATGGCGATACATGTTAATTATAATATGTTCGCAGATATAGTGGAAGTACAGCACATCCCCTTTGAAAATTGCCGTTTGTTGGAGGAGGATGAATCCGGATATATCGCAAAAATCGCAGTTCATCCGGATTGGACAGGAAAGAAAACCCGTCAGGGAAAAGCCATAAAGGTAATACCAGAAAATGTGGAGTTTATAGATGTATTTAATCCACGTAAGGAGGTGGTCTATGCGCAAATTCGGGCTGCCGGAGGGATTGAAAACTATAAGGGGCAGATACTATGGATTAGCAACACAGGGAAATTCGTGTATCCTATCGGAAGAGCTGACCGTGTGATTACGGAAATGAGTACGGATGAGGGATTAGCCAATGTGAAGTATCGTAATGTGCGTTGTAACTTCATGCCTTCCGGGATGATAATTACAAAGAAAGGTGCTTCTTCGGTACGTTTTGATGAAAACGGAAATCCTATAAAAGAGGATAGGACTAATGAAGATACTGGTTTTTCTGATACTATCGTGCAATTACAAGGAGACACCAATGCGACAAAGGTCTTAGAGGTAACCTTGGAATCTGATGAAGAAAAACCGGAGTTTGTGGATATTAGTTCTAAAAATTATGATAAGGAGTTTACCGTTACTGATGCCAGTGTGGTTGAACGTATTTATTCGGCTTTCGGGCAGGAGCCTTGGTATTGTATCCGGATTGGTAAGGTTGGTTTTTCTGGGGATATATTGGAAGATGCTTTTGAATACTATAACTCTATTGTGTCAAAGCAACAACGCATGATTGAACGGGCTTTTCAGAAAATTTTTGCGCATTGGTATGAACCTCTCAATCCTTCCAATGACTTTAGTGTACAACCTCTTAAATATATAAGAAATGCTGCGATGTCTAATAACAACAGATGAGGTCTATAAGTTGGCTCGTACGATGTCAATACACATCGATACGGAAAAGATAGAGGCATATATTCGGGAGTCGGAGAACATTGATTTGAAGTCAGCTTTGGGTGATGCTTTATTCTTAGATGTGAAAGAACATCCGGAAAATTATAGTGAGTTGCTTAATGGTAGTTCTTATACCATAGAATGTGGAGGCAAACGTTCCTTTGTAGGGCTGAAAACGACATTAGCATATTATACCTATGCTCGTATCGTGAAAAATGGAGATGGAAATGTCACCCGTTTTGGATTTGTCAATAAAGATAACGAATATTCATCGCGTTCTGATTTTAAGGAGAAACTTATGGCTTATAATGATGCTTTCTCTGTTGCTGATAGGTATATGAAAGAATGTGTTCGGTATTTGAATGATAATAAAAAAGACTTTCCGCTGTATAGGGGAAGTGGAGGGATTAATGCTAATCGTGTAACTTTTAGAGTACTTGGTGAATAATGCCTGATACACTTGACATATTAAGGAAACTTGCTCTACAGATAAGGAACGCCTCTTCTGAGGGAGAGAATACCGCAGAGAGGGTTGGACGGACATTTATTGGCATTCTTGAACTCATTCAACAAGGAATGAGCATCGAAGAATTATCAAAGGTGTTCCTTCGAAAAGACCAGGCTGACGGCACTCCCTTCCCCATAACCTTCGGAGATTGGGTCAAGTTCGGTGAGTTCATCACCGGTATTTCCGGAGGGTGCATCGACAAGAACGGTAATCTGGAGATGGAAGAGGGCATTTTCCGAAAGCGTGTGTTTTTTCCGGAAGTAGCCTATAACCGTGTGACCTATTTCAAAGGCAGGATGTGTGCCTCTCCCGGAGGTGGATGTACGGTCAAGGAATGGAGCGATAATGGTGACGGTAGCTATACCATAACCCCTGACCTGACCGATGCCGACGGTCTGAGCCAGTTTGTCGATGACATTCTGACCACCTACTTCGTCACCAAGTCACCTGAAGGCAAGCTGCAGGGGTTCGAGGAGATGAAGTTCCGGGTGACTTCTGCCGATTACACTGCCAAGACATTCGTCATGACGCCGAAACCGGGTACCGACTGGAAGCCGGGGGATGCGATGGTACTCGCCCAGACGGGTAACTTTACAGATGAGGATAGACAGACGTACATCCTTATCGATACGGTGGGCGGCAACAACTGCATTACTTTCTTTGACCACGCCAATACATGGGACCCGGAACCGGCACAAGAGATGTCGTGGATTGGTAAGAAGAAAGGCCGTACCGTGCATGGTATTCCTGCAGACAACTACTCGGCTGTTTTTCGCCACGTCATCATGTCCGGCAAGATATTCCAGGTAGATGACATCACCGGCGAGGCTTTCCGGGTGCCGCTATTCAAGGGGACGTGGAAAAAGGATGAGAAGTATGCCTATTACGATGAGGTGACGCATAACGGCAGCTCATGGATATGTGTCAATGAGAAAGGTTCGACTACAGAACCGGCAGACGGTAATGCCGACTGGCTGAAATACGCGGCAAAAGGAGAAAGCGGCAAGGGTATCAAATCTACCGATGTGGAATACGCGATATCGGTGTCGAATGTCATTGCCCCGATGGACGGTTGGCAGACTACCTCCCCAGAATGGGAAGCCGGCAAGTATATCTGGTCGAGGACGAAGATTGTCTATTCTGATGGCGAAGTCAAGTACACACAAGCGGCTTGTATCAGTGGTGGGCAGGGAGCTGACGGCAAGGGCATCAAGTCCATTACTGAAGAATACTACCTTTCCTCTTCATCGGCCACCACAACCGGAGGCGAGTGGCAGACAGACTCTCCGGCGTGGAAAAACGGCTGGTATATCTGGACCCGGACAAGGATAGTCTTTACTGACGGTACTTCCACCACAACGAACGCCATCTGTGTGACTGGCAGCAAGGGTGCAGACGGTACAAGCATCACCAATTGCGGTGACTGGCAGACCGGTAAGCATATACCTTACATGGGTATTACCAGGATGGCCGGACGTGTGTTCCTCTGTATTGCTCCTGGTGGTACCGACAATCCTCCGATGTGGACTCAGACGACCAATGAGGGGAGACGCATCCTGCAGACGCAGAACGGTGGAAAGAGCTACGGATATACCATTACCGGAGACTTGAATACGGCTGAATATGAGCTGCTGGTGGAGAACGGCCAGGACGGGCGTGACGGTAGGGATTATGAGTGGATATTCAAGCATACGACAGAGAATATCGCTCCGGCAACCCCTGCCACCTCGCAGGTGGATGACTATGTTCCGTCCGGCTGGCACGATGACCCGATTGGTGTCAGCGAGAGCCTGCCATACGAGTGGGCTTGTTGCCGCACGAAGAAGGACGGTCTATGGAGCGCGTTCAGCCCGGCAGCCATCTGGGCCAAATGGGGCTTTGACGGTGAGTCGGCCATTGTAGCCGATTTCGACAACGAGATGGAAAGCATTGCCTTGACATACGAAGGAAAGACTGTTTCGCAGTCCGTGCTCAATACGACCGTCGGCATGTGGTATGGTACGAAGAAACTACAGCTCAAGTCCATCTCATGCGTGACGCCCTCCGGTGTCACGGAGAGCTACAATGTCAATACGGGTGTGATAGCGTTTACCGTGGCTTCCGGCATCCCGATGCCCGCCCGCTCGCAGGTCAGGATTACTGTCACGGCTACGGTACAGGGCACCGATATCAGCCGTGAGCTGGTGTTCACCATCGCCGGTGTGCGTGCCGGTAATCCGGGCAGTGATGCGGTGCTCTATAGACTGGTGCCTTCCGTCTCATCGGTAAGCAAGCGGAAGGATGGTACCTACAGTGTGGCAAGCGTGTCATGTACACGCACCAAGTCTGTAGGCGGTAGCACTTCCATCACGACGGATGGTGTGCTGAAATACAGTAAGGACGGTGGTTCGGAGGTCGAGATACAGAACGGCACGGCCATTTCCCCAAAACTTCACGACGCAGTTGCAGTTCGTTTATTACGTGGGTGGGCAGGTCGTGGACCGGGAAACTATACCCATGGTTGTGGACGGTACCGACGGTAATCCTGGAAAACCTGGCGGTGACGGCGAATCAGTCAAGGCTGGCGGTGAGTGGAGAACCGCTAATACTCCATATAAAAAGCTCACCATCTGTACGATGGGGAGTCGCTCCTGGCTCTCCAAGGTTGATACATCGAATCCACCTCTATGGACTCAGACAACTCATGACGGGAGGCGAATCACTCAGACCCAGAACGGCGGCAAGTCCTACGGTTATATTATTACCGAAGAAGTGAACACCGACGAATGGGAACAACTGACATCAGACGGCGGCATGGTCTATCTCATCAGTACATGCAGCAATATACGGGTGAGCAGTGCCGGGTCTTTGGTGCCTTCAGCTTTTCGGGTCTATGCCAAGCGGACGCTCGGCAGCGCCACATTGACTTATCCGGACGGATATCTGGCAGCGAGAGGCTACAGCAACGGGATATGGAGCGCCATCGCAGGACCTTCGAGGGCATCCGAGATTACGGTCAATGCTTCTGCAGGGTATTCCACTTTCTCTGTCCGCTGTTATCAGAGCCAGGCGGACGCTTCGGCATGGAATGACAGCTTTATAGCCGAGATGTCCGTGGGTGTAAGTTATGACGGTTCAAGCGGACGGGATGCCAGTGAGCCGCGTCCGAGAGGTTTTTTCGCCAAAGGCAACACGTATGTGTGGAATGAAGATTACCATGACATCGTACTGGCCACATTTAACAATCGCACCATTCCGTTCAGGGTACGGGCATACGGTACTTCTGTCACTGTCGCACCCACCTCGATAGACGGTGATGCGAATTGGGAGGCGGCACAGCAGTTTATGTTTGTAGCTATGGATATGGCTTTAGCGAGAAAAATACGTGCTGATGAAATCCTTGTGGATGATTTGGTGGTACAGAACGTATTGGCAAGGGATAAGAATGGAAATGTCACTTGTAGCATTGATGGTGAGACTGGAGAAGTCAATGTTCAAGGAAAAATTACAGCGACAGCGGCATTCATAAAGATACATGGGTTTAGTTCCAATGAAGGCTACTTTTACCTGAACCCCAATTTTGGTTCGGATTTTGGCAATGGGCGTCCCAGTAGAATAGGCCAAAGTGAATACATGCTTCCCAGCTCTGCCCAATGTGTGGGTATGAAAATATCCTTGATCATATATAATAATTCTTCAGGGAGCACATATGGCTATGTGTCAGTTGTGACATCGGACGGATTTAATGATATGGAGTTGGTTGACGGTCAATACCATTATTGCAATAAGGCTCATATCACAGAACCTGGTGTTTATGAATTCATATCATTGGGAGGAGTCTGGATTTCAACCAATAAAAATGGCATTTCGTATTCGTATGCTGATTTGGGTGACCATGATTACGAAAACCCGGTTAATTAACAAACTAATATAAATGGAAAGATGTATGAAAGTTTTTTATGAAAGCAAGTTAGCGAAATGGCTGCTGTGGCAGGACTACAGCACCATCACATTGGGATGCTTCGTCTTTACCAAGAAAAGCAAGGAGGAGATACGGCAGAGTACACTTAACCATGAGGCGATTCATGTAAGGCAGTGGGAAGAATGCCTGATTGCTTCGGCAGTCCTGCTGACGGTAATCATGCTGTTTACCGGATTCAACTTATGGGTATATCTACTTTGCCCGTTGTGGTTCTATCTCCAGTATGGTGTGGAGTACGCAATATCCTACATGTATCACTTATGCCGTAACCGGTGTTGGATAAATGTAGGTGATAAGGCTTACGGAAATTCCGCGTTTGAAATGGAAGCGGAAGCCAACGAAGAGGTAGACGGTTATCTTGATGTGAGAACTCCTTTTGAGTTCTTCAGATATTACGGAAAAATTTGATTTATAATTTACAAAACGAGTTAATTATTAAAATGTTAAATCGGGTAATATTTCCATCCGGAAATTATGCCCCTTAAATGTATTAAGTATGGCAGAAGATATTAAAGAAAATGAGATGACTTCGGTCAGTGGCGTAGACTATGAGAGGGCTGAAAGGCAATGACAGCGTGCTGATAAGCGATTTGATTTAATCGCAATAGCATTTTAATATATTATATTCCAGGGAGGTGAATTATTATAATCTGTTTAATTATGATAAAAATGTCTTCAAAAGGTTATTTCAACTTTTGTTGAATGAACTGGTAATAGTTCCATGATATTAATTTCTTCTCTGAAAAAACAGACAAAATTTGTGTTTTTAGAAATGAGAGATAATACGAGATATATTATCAAAAATACAAGGGATAAATATCAAAATGTTGTCATTACATTTATAGAATAAATCTATTTAGTTTACCAAATAGGAAGAACTTTTCCTACCTTATATTTTTCCGTCATATCCTTTGCCCCTTAAATGTATTAAGTATGGCAGATGATATTAAGGAAAATGCGATGAGTGGTGGCACTCCGGCACGGCTGCGTGGGCTGGATGCAAATGGTAATAGCATATCACCGACAATTCAAGAGGTGGCAGAAACTTTCGGTAAAGGATATGCTGCAGATTTGAATAACGAAACAGATTATGGAATTTCTGGCATGTTTAACGCTGATACTATTAATCATCCACCCATTTCATCAGATACTTTTTTTGGCATATACTCAAATCATAGAGCAAAATATATAACAGGAGGAGTGTTTTTGTATCAAATAGCTGTTACAGAAAATATGATAGGAATGTATGTAAGACGATGCTGGAATGGAAATTGGAGCGAATGGAAGTCAATAACTCTTACCTAATCTGATAATAGTATTTATTGCCCGTTCTGACCGAGATGGCCGGAACGGGTAATAAGCTTTATTCCAAGTTATCCACACTTCCTTATTTATGGATGAAATTACCTCAAAACCTTAAAATATAATATCATACTTTCCCACACATTTTGAGTTATAAACAGACGGGCATCTCTGACTGTTGTGACAATTCTTTTAGAAAACCAACATGAAACCAAAGTTTCTGTTTTGTAAACTTCATTATCTTTGGAAATGGAAATAACATGTTCATAATCTGATAATCCGCCTGATATATAAAATATTGAAACTATATGTGTGCCTAAAATTCCAGTATCAACTTCTATTCCTTTTTTGGTAGATATAGATATTGGTTCTCTTATTAATAAGCTATCAGCTATAAGTTTAATCAAATCGCTCTTCTTTATCAGCACGCTGTCATTGCCTCTCAGCCCTCTCACATAGTCTACGCCACTGACCGAAGTCATCTCATTTTCTTTAATATCTTCTGCCATACTTAATACATTTAAGGGGCAAAGAACACGGCAACATAAAGGTTATGCAATTTCCAAAGCTTTATTCAGTAAAAGATATAGATTTCCAAGATGTCCAAATACTGTTTTCATGATTATGTACTCTAAATTTCATAGGGTACCCAGTATGTGACACTTTGAGTTGAAAATAACATCCCGCTACTTCTATTGATAAGAAAATGCCATTAATGCCTGAGCCGTCATTGGAAGAGTAGGAATACCCGAAACATGTTCCAACGTTTTTCAAATCATCATGGCCTACATTCCCTGCATTTTTTATCGTCATTGATAGTAATGTGGATAATGATATCAGCACGCTATCCTTACCTTTCAGCCCTCGCAAGAAATCTATAATGCTGGACACAGTCATTTGGTCTTCTCTTATATCTTCTGCCATAATCTTGTACATTTAAGGCAAAAGATTGGCAAAATAGAAGTCTTAATTTCTCCATATTTGGTAAACTTGACAGAATAGAATTTTGTCAATTCCTATTCTGCATATGAATCCAATTAAACATGCTGCAGATATGATGAAAATTATATTCACCATATTTGTAAAATCCAAATAGATTTTTGTCTGTTACATAGAAAATATATATATTGATTTTGATGGAACTAATCAACTATTATCCCCTTCAACCTTCTGCAAAAGCATAGAATAATATACTTTTTGATGGGGTATTATTATAATTATTAACCACATTAACCCAGAAGGGCTTTGCATAATTAACACCAATGCTCCTACCTTAAGGATATAGGAGAGTGATGTATGTAAAATGCCTCTTTGCGTCATTAAAGAGGAAGGGGTTATCAGCACGCTGTCCTTACCCTTTAGCCCTCTCACATAATCTACGCTACTAACCGGAGTCATCTCATTTTCCTTAATATCTTGCTCAGCCATATTCTTACATTTAAGGGGCAAATCTTCCGGGTTATGAAAACCTATTATCTCATATTTTATTTTTTCGCCGATATTTTATTACTTTCTCGCAAAAAAACAGCTATGAATTACGGTTACATAAGGGTTAGCAGCGAAAAACAGACCGTTGAAAATCAGCGGTATGAGATTATGCAATATTGCAAGCGTAAGGGGCTTGTTATTGATAGGTGGATTGAAGAGAGTGTGAGCGGTGCCAGGCATCCTAATGTGCGAAAGTTAGGTAAGATATTGCATAAAATAAATAAGGGAGATATTATATATGTTACAGAGTTATCAAGACTTGGACGCTGTGCATATATGGTTATAGCTATTATATCTCATTGCCTCATGGCCAATGCCAGTATTATTGAAATACGGGATGATAAGTTGGTAAAGGATGACTCGGATTCTGTTCAGGATACATTCTTCAAGGTTCTATTCGCCCAAAAAGAGCGGGAAGACATATCTCGTCGAACCAAAGCAGGGCTTGCTCGTCGTGTGGCTGAAGGCCTGAAATTAGGCCGGCCATCTGGTGGAAAGAATTCGCATTACAAGCTTACAGGAAAGGAACCTCTCATTAGAACTATGCTCGAATATGGTTATTCAAAGGCAGCCATCTGTCGTAAGCTTAAATGCAACCCTAAAACATTGGATGACCATTTGCGGAGAATGTCAAAAAAATAATGTCCTTTTTGAAGGCTACATCCATATCTATCTTTGCATTGACATTCTGTGTCAGTGGAAAATCCCGAATTGGCAGCATGTTTGACATAGGCTTACTTACTTTTGTGGTTGTCTGACAATTTGATGGTTATAAATAAAGTAATAAAATGGGTATGAATGATTGGGTTATGCTGGTGACCGCACTCGGTGGCATCGAGGGCATCAAGCAGCTTATTAAGTGGTGGATGTCGCGCAAAACCAATGCGCGTATTGAGGACGCACATGCGGATGTCGAGGAGTTCAAGGCATTACGGGAGTACAACGAGTTCCTGCAGAAGCAGCTTTCGGAGAAGGAACAGCGGTTTGTGGAGCAGACTGACCGGCTCCGTAAGGCACAGGATGAGCTGTTTACACTGAAGGAGGCTAATTCTGACTTGAAACTGGAACTGGCACTCAAACGGTGTGAGAGAAAGAAGTGCGGTGATAGAGAACCGCAAAATGGGTATTAATTGAATAAGGAGGAAAATTGAAATGGCGAATGTGAATCAACTTGCACCGTTTATCCTAAAATGGGAAGGCGGTTTCGTGAATGACCCGGCAGACCTTGGAGGTGCTACGAACATGGGTGTGACTATCGGTACGTGGAAGTCATGCGGCTATGACAAGGACGGCGACGGTGATATAGACGTGGATGACCTGCGTTTGCTTACCCGTGAGGATGTCGTTAAACGGGTGCTCAAGCCGCATTATTGGGACAGATGGAAAGCTGACGAGATTAAATCGCAATCAGTTGCTAATATATTGGTTGATTGGGTGTGGGCATCCGGTGCGCATGGAATAAAGATACCTCAACGTTTGCTTGGTGTTACTGTGGATGGCATTGTTGGACCTAAGACACTCGCTGCGGTGAATGCCAGGAACACGCGTGAGTTGTTCGACATGATTAAGATTGCACGGTTCGATTTCATCGAGGATATATGCCGTTCTCGTCCGGCGAACAATAAATTCAAACGGGGGTGGATGAATCGGATTAACGATTTGAGGTTCGAGGAATGAAAAAGTTACCGTGGATATTAATTGTACTGCTGCTTATAGCTTGTGTGGCGGCTTGGTTCCGTCCGCATGAACAGCCTCCGGCAGAAGTGCGTGTAGAGACGAAGATAAAGACGGTTGTCAAGGTAGATACGATGCTTATCTCTGTACCTATGGCTGTGTTCTGGCGTTTCGTGCCGGATGATACGACACGGATAGGTGATACCTTGCTTCATCGTAAGCAAGTGGTATATAGAGACAGCTCGTATCAGGCTGTGGTAAGTGGATATGTAGACCCTCGGCTGGATAGTATGGTGGTGTATCCGAAGACTGTGTATCAGACGGTGACGAATGATATTTATCATCCGGTCGTCATCAAGCCGAAGAAGAAGCGTTGGGGATTAGGGTTGCAGGCTGGATATGGGTATCCAGGTGGTTTTTATGTTGGGGTTGGGGTGAGTTATGACTTGTGGCAGTGGTAAACGATTTATTTTTACGCTTTCACTTTCAATTTAACACTATGATGTAGTTTATATTATAGTATAAATATTTATACTATAATATAAAATGTTTGTTGTTGTAGTTGTTGGATGAATAATTTAGCTTATATTTGTATTTGATTAAAATAATCAGATATTTATGAATGTAGAAAATAGCTACACAACTATAAAGTTTAAGTCTTTAGATAAAGAATTGTGGCTTAGAATGATATCAAAGGTGAAGGCTGAATATAAAGCGGATATATATAAAAAATATATTCTGTTAGAATTTAATTCAGAATTAAATTCTGAAGATTTTGAACCAATACATTTTGTAACACTGGCGTGTCTGATTCAGTTCTTTTATGAGAATAAGCATCAAGTTGCTATAGTTTCTGGGAATGATTCTATACGAAATATGTTGTTTTCTGATTTATGCATTCAAGAGTATTGGAGTGGTGGAAAAAATCACGTAGATTCTGTTAGTGATAATATTTTTAATCTATGGAGAATAATTGAGACGGAAAAAGATTTGTATGCGAAGAATGTAGAACGATATTTTAAAAATAATTTTTTTAAAGGGAAAGACCTTAGTGTAATATCTTTAAGTATGATTGAAGCATATTACAATGTGTTTGATCATGCAGAAGCTAATGGAAATGCTTTTTCCTTAATAAAATATGATAAAGATAGCGAATTGTTGCATGTAGCTGTTTGTGATTTTGGAAAGGGCATAGCTAAATCTGTACGTGATTTCACCCCTGATATAACTAATGACAAAGATGCTTTATTGAAATCTATTGAGGCCGATTTTACGGTTGGTTCAAAATCTCATAATAAAGGTAAGGGGCTGGATAACATTTTATCTTGTTCTAGTGTTGTTAGAATATTCTGCAATAATGCTTTATTGTTGAAGAGTGACGCTGGAATTAGGATATTCGATGTTGATTTCCATTTTTTTGGAACATTGATTTATCTTAAAATAGATTTATCTCTTACTGAAGATGAAGAGATATTGGAAGAATTTGATTTATGATAATATAGGAGGATAATAATATGTGTACAATTAAACTTAATGATGTAATGAATGGTAGAGATTTTCCTGATGCAGGAAAATGTCTATATGATTTGATTGTAGATAATATCAATCAATGTAGTAAGATTACTATTGATTTAGAAGGTATATCGTCATTACCCTCTATGTTTTTAAATGTATCAATTGGTCGATACATGGATGAATATGGCTTGGATAGTTTGAAAAATAAAATATCTTTCGTAAAAATCACGAAAGCACAGGCTGAAAGAATTAAGGAATATATTGATAAATATGTAAAAAGATAGAAATGGTGTTTTTACATATATTGGCCCCGGCTTCCGTCGGGGCTTTTTATACAAGAAATGATTAGTTAAAAGTATTCCAGTGCCTACTTTCTTTTATATCTAAGTTGATATAAGCTCAGATATGATTATCTGAAAGTAAGAACAAATAATAATAGTATTAGATATGAAACAGAGAAGAAATAGGTCTGAGTCCAACTATAAACGTGCAAAGATTAATTCGTGGTGCAGGCTTTTAGAAAAGGATTTTGATTGGGATTATACGTTTTTATTGGAAATAGAGCGCAAGAAAATAATAGAAATGTATGAATACTTTAAAAAGTGTACGCGTTCGGATAAAATGCCTATAGTGGCAAGAGACTTGCAACTTTGCATTGGCCTATTGGATATTGTGCTCGAAAAGGATAATTTGCTGTTGGAATTTTCAGGAATGAAGACTATACGTAGAGATGACGGTATGTATGAAATGGTAGAAAGTCCACATATAATAGCTTGTAGGAATTTGTACATTAACACTAAAAACGCATCAAGGTTCTGTCTATTCAATTTCCCAACAGATGATTATGATATTGAAATTATTCATAAAGAGGAATTGAGAAGATATAAGGCGTGGTATCTATATAATAAAATCAGAACTTACAAGTTGTTTTCTTGGTGGGATTAGGTAATAGGCATCCATCGTTCTTACATCGTAAGGTTTTGATAGGTAAAGCAGTCCAATAAGCTACCTTTTTTCTTTGGCTTCTCTCTGCTATGATTTATCTTTGCAAAAAAATATGGCATACAATTATGACGAAGAAAGCGTGAATGCCTTAATGAAATGGGCTGAGAACGCACAATTGCCCAAAGAAGTGACATTAAGCGAATCGGAACACATCATCGACACCTCTCTGTATGTTAATGCGAATATCTGCGATATTAAGCAGCATTATCCGGATGCTTTCTATAATCCGGCCATTGATAGATTATATCGGTTGAAGGAATTTATTGAGTCAAACAATTAGCTATATAGAAATGACCTCTCCTATTTTAGATATAGAAAAAAGTAGCGTTGACAAATATTTGAGTAATATGGTTCAAGACTCAAATCATCGTTTTAAATCATGGGAATATTGCTATACGGTATTCGGTAATTCAGATTCAGTAGATTATTTATCTCTTCACCTTGCTTTTTATTTAGCGAGTTGGGGAATGTATAGAGGTAGTTGTGGAATACTTTGGAAAGATTATATGATTCATATGGATGCCGTAAACATAATAAGGAAATTTCATTCCCTACGAAAAGAATGGTTTACAATGGATGATGTTTCTCAAATAATGGAGTTGTACAATGCGCTCAAGGATTACTACAGTAAAATCACATATTATAAACCGGAAAATAAGACTTCATCCTTAAACCTTGCTGCGACAGATACTCTGATTACTAAAATCATGTTGGGAACCATTGGCTGTGTTCCTGCATTGGATGACTTGTTTAAGCGGGCATTTCATTGTCAAGGCAAGCAGTTTGACGAAGATTTATTAAAACGGATAATTGATTGTTCCCAGAGCAATAAAGATACAATACAGCAATGCCAAAGATATATTTCTGAAAAACTTCACTACCGCTATCCATCAATGAAAGTTGTAGATATGTGTTTTTGGCAAAAGGGATTCGATGATTTAAAAAACAGAGTAACCAAGAATGGTAATTAGATGAGGTTTTAAAATTAGTGAGATTATACGAAGAGAAGTATCGTCACCCAAGTCTTACACGTTTTTCAGTTAGTAACAAGTATGATTTGTTTCCTGGGAAAGAGAATCTGGAAAACTGCTGGCCCCAATGCTACCCATATGCCGATAGGCCTGGAATCTATTTGATTATGGACGATAAGGACAATGTGCTATATATAGGTAAATCATCCGTTGCCATTGGCATTTGTTATGATGGTGAAGGGAAATGTCGGGTTAGAAACCCTTATTGGAGCACGTCACCTAAATATATTGTAGCTATTGCAGTTCCATTTGATTCGGCTTTTGAATGTGCCGCTTTAGAAGAATTCTTATTAGCCAACGTGCAGACGACTGATAATTCCATTTTTCAAAGATAAAAATGAATATGACTTTTGTTGAATTTTAATATTATGGCAGAACTCAAATATACGTATGCTCTTGATAAGAATGAAAATTGCATTGGTATTGAAAATGCTCAGAAAGGAATAGAATATCGATGTCCTCATTGCAAAGGAGAAATGGTTGTAAAAGAAGGTTCTATTAAAGTAAAGCATTATGCTCATAAGATAAGACCACAAAACTGTAGCTACGAAACTTATCTTCATGCTCTTGCCAAGAAAAGAATTGAAGAGTGGTTTAATTCAGATAGTGCATTAAATATCTCTTTTAGAACAAAAGATAGATGCTCTAATTTTGAACATTGTCTATGGAATCATGATGACTATACTTCTTCTTATTATTGTGAGAAAGAATCGAGCCAATCTTTTAACTTGAAGAATTATTACAATGTAATCACTCGAGAAAAAACATATAAAGGTTTCCGGGCTGATTTACTTCTTTCTGATTCTGAAAATAGACATGAGCCTATTTTTATTGAGATTTTAGTTTCACATCAATGTGAGAAGGAGAAGATAGAATCTGGGATGCGTATTATTGAAGTTGCTCTAAGCTCTGAATATGAATTAGACGATATTATAAGAAATGGAATGATTTCAGAAGATGAGACAACAATGTTTTATAATTTTAGGCGTAAAGATGGGATTACTAGAACATGTGGGATGCAACTCAATAAATTCGTATTATTAGAATCAATGAAAGGTTTATATAATCGTACTAGTTGTAATGAATATACCCATCGATATTCATCTGCTATATTTGAGATTACATTCGATTATTATACTAATCGTACTATAGATCCTTTGACTTTTGGTTGGGTAATTGCCTATAAAAATTATGAAAATGTGAGAAATTGTTTCTTATGTAAATATTATAAAACGAATTATTATACGAGCGAGAGGATATGTTGTTTGTATAAGAAAAAAGGTATTGAAAGGCATTGCAAATCCAGTGAGGCTTTAAGATGTAATGAGTTCAGTATTGATAAAAATATTATAAATGAAAACTGTGATTATTTGTCATATATTACATATAATATCTGGAAAAAAGGTATGGGGAATGAGGGAATAGATTATATAAAAGGAAAGGTAGCCCAATAAGTTGCCTTTTCCTTTGTTCATATTTCAGTAACAATTCATACCTTGTGTATGACATGTCGGGGCTTTTTCGTTTGCGTGCCCTTTCTTTTATAAAAATTCCCTCAAGTCACGTAGGGAATTTCAGAAAAGCAGTTGTCTTTATAGTAGAATCCGGTATATAGTGTTAGTATAGTCCTTCTTTCAGCCATTGCAGTTTCTTTATACTGGATTTACAGAATGTTCCAACATTGTGTGCTCTAATTGATTGTATATATTGAAAGGAACATGCTGGACCTCAGCTTTTATGCGGCTGAGGTTTTGTCGGAGACAAGAGCGCGTTGTTGAACGTGCGATGGAAATATGTGTTTAACCAAATTATTAGTTATGAAAAAAGAGTTTTGTATGGTAATTGCATTTGCTATGGCTTTAGCCGGGTTATTTATGCTTATGTTTATGTCATTTGATTAGTGAATGTCTGTTTGTTGACTGTTTTATAGAAGGGGCAGCTTATTCAGCTGTCTTGTTCCATTTCCCAGGAATTAAGTAATCCATATTGTGTAATTATTCCCCATGTGTGGTACTCAGTTCCACATATTTCCACACATAATTATTCCTTCTTGTTTTTATAATATGCTGATGTATAATGTATTATGTACTGATGTACATCATGGCATATCGTTTGTCCTATAGTTAATACAAAAACTATATTTATTTACTTAAAACTTACGATTATGAAAAAAGTATTGGTAGCATTAGCAATGGTTATGGGATTAGGCAGTTCAGTAGCATTTGCTTACGTGGTTTCTGGAACACAGTCTGTAGAGCAAACTCAGCAAAATCCTCAGGATGAGTTCACAAAAGTGGAAGTAAAAGACTTGCCTCAGGCAGTTATGAATGTCTTGGCTAAGGACTATGAGGGGGCTGTAATAAAGGAGGCTTTCATTTCCGAGAAAGAAACCGGTAAGATTTATAAGGTTGTGTTGACCATCACCAAGGAAAATCAATCCACTGAAGAAGTAACGGTACTTCTGAATGAAAAAGGAGAAACTGTAGAATGAATGGAAACTCTGTAGTGGTTCGGATTCATCTACAGAGATGATTTGAGATACTTTTATGTCTATCTCGTTAATGCGAAAGGGGCGGCTGAATAGTCGCTCTTTTTGTTTATATTGTAATAATAGTTCGTTTCTTTTTTGTCAGAAATTCCTATTATAGAGGGTTGTTTTATACAAAATAATGTTTATATTTGTATTCTAATCCCTATTGTATTATGAATGACAAACAACAACTTCTAATTGATTGTATTTCCCTTCTTCCCGTTATAGGCATTCTGGTTTTGATAACTGTTGCCAATGACCAGCTTGTTACTATGGTTGCTGCCTATGTGCTTTGCGGAGAACTCTTATGTGTATTGGTTAGCAGGATATTAAATTTGTACTATATTGATGTGGCTTTTGTTTGGTTGGGTGGGATTATGCTTTGGCTGTGGTATTGGCTCTGGTTGGAGTCAAGCCATGTAGTGATGGAGATTGTGGAAAGGACAGTTGAATGAATCGCTTCTTTTTCAGTAAAAAATCCCCGTAGCGGCTCAACTACGGGGATGGTGTCAAATAACAGAGTATCAATATGAGATACTAAGTGAGCCTATTTTTTGAGATATGTCTTGTAGTGCATTGTTGAATGTCTGTAATTCTTCTTTAGTAAAGCGTGCCGGTTTCCCGTTTACCAGATTGCCATTTAACCTCTGATATAACCACGAACGGCTCTTGTTGAAATATTTTTTCGCAAGATAGCTTAGAGAAACTATTTCGGCAACTTCTTGTAATTGCAATTTGATTGCACTTTCTTCTATAACGTCCAGTTTCCTATCAATGTTCTGTAAGCGTTCTGATACGAAATCTGCAATAGCTTTTTTATCTTCTTCCGAATTGTACTTGGCGGCTATTTCTCTCATTTTGGTATAGAACTCTGGAGAGTCTGTACCAAGTAGTGGCTTTAATGCCAGTAATTCATCTTTCAGTGTCATATATTTGTTTTTTAGTGCCCTCTCCGGAGAGAGGGACTTTGTTTTACTTCTTTTTTTCTAACTCTTTCAATATTTTGTCGATTGTCAGTAATCGGTCTAATCTTTTATCAATCTCTTTTTCTTGGTTAGTTCCGGTAACTTCGGCAATAAACCTTAGCTGGTCTAATTCTTTTTTGAGGAATGCTCTTTGTATAAGCAGGTCCTTTTTAATTTGTTCGTTACTCATGTTGATAACTTTTGTTATTTGACATTACAAAGATAATAATCTTTTGGTTATTAAACAACTATTGCATGAATTATTTTCGTTATTTCGCATATTTTTTCCATATTTGCAGTGCGTTACATACTTTTAAGAGACAGGTAGGAATTCTGACCGGTCTATCACGGGTGTTTTTATAATGCCCGTGGTTTTTCTTATACGGTTCCGACCCCCGTGTTGTCGCTGTAATGGTGGCACTGTGCCTGTCTTGGTATGTAACGCAACGGGAAAGCGGAACCGTTCTTTTTTCCGCTCCTTAATCCGGTTGCGTTATGGGTAAACCTGAATCATCCTTTCCGAAACTCACTAAGTCCTTTATTGGTTACGGTCACTATCAGTTGACAGTCACGTTTTCCGATTGTGTGAAAACCGCGCTGACGGGAAATATGGACTTAATAGACCGCTTGAACTCCGACATAGAAAAGGAGAGGGAAGAAGCTACTGCCGAGGCAATAGCTTTCGTCCAAGAACAATCACTTTAGACTGTCGAAGATTTTTCTCATTGCATCATCCGCATGTTTTCGCATGACCCTAAAATAGTTGAATATTGGTCTATTGGTTTTCATCGACTGGCCGATGCAGTATTCAAGTATTTCTAGGGAGATACCTAATTCAAATCCGTGCTGGACGAATGATTTACGGGCTGAATAATATATCACATGTTTCTTTATGCCAGCTATCTTGGCAAGTTCTTCCATTTTACGTGATACCACGGAGTAGCATTGCCCGAATGTTTTGTACTTGCCAAACACAAGTTTTCCGTTTTTTTGCATGTATTTGTTTATGATTTCTCTGGCTTCCGGTTGGATTGAAAATGCGGTTTTGCTTTCACCGCTTTTCTTGTTCTTTGTTTTCCGTCGGTAATATTCTATCCAATCTTTACGGAAATCAATGTCAAGCATATCTATAAGGTTGATTCCACCGAGGTAATAACTTAGCATAAATATGTCGCGTACTACACCTATGTTGTATTTGGGAATTTCCATATCCCGGATAGCTTTTACTTCGTCAATAGTAAGGTCTAGTTCACGAATATTAGCGGATGGCATTCGGCAGAACTCGAAAGGGTCAATCTCATATTTCACCATATTGTGCTTCTTTGCATAGTTGATAATCACTTTGAGTAATGTCAGATATATTTTGATAGTGGTAGGGGATAACCTCTTATCCTCAAGGTCCATCTCGAAATGCTTTATATTCCGAGGTGTAATCATAGAAAGTAATAAGTCACCTTGTGACTTAATGAAGGACTGGCAGGATAGCCTATATAACTTCTCTGATTTACTTCTTTTCTCTTCTGCGAGTTCAGATAGATAAGAATTCATAGCTGAGGAAAATTTGGCATTGGTATGGTCTTTCTTCTTGATGATGATTTCCCGGAGTTCGGAACATGAATATACATCCACATCATAGATGTTGTCTATGACTTTTTGGTAATGGTTGAGCAGGTTTCGGAGCTTCATGTTCATAGATGCAGCTTCGGGGTGATTGACAACTTGACCGTCTTTAAATTGGGACAAGTCATCGATGATACAGTTTGTAGGAATGTACCTGGTACCGGAGTTGTGTGCCAGAGATATTCTTACTTTGTGCTTTCCGTTGATAAGCACTTTAGCTGGTACGATACAAAGTTTAAGTGTTGCCATCTTTTTGTTTAATAAAGTTGCGACAATTTGGTTATTAAAAAATACTGTCCGACAATTGTCCGACAATCAAATTTTGCAACCTGCTGCGAAATGATGGAAATCTGCTTTTTTCGTAAGTGCTTGATACACCTAAAATAAAAGCACTTCCAACGTTCGCTTACGGAGGAAGTGCTTCACACAAAAACTAAACTAGACTTAACTAAACTATTCTATTGGGGGAGTTTCACAACTCCTATCTGTTCGGTGCAAAGATAAAAAAACATATTTTAATATGCAAAAGGATTCTATAATAAATCGACGTTTTTTCCGATTTTATCGACGGATTAGTCGATTTTTTTAGCTTCTTTGGTCTAAAAATTCTTGAAAAGCTTGTTTATAGCTGTCACTTATCGGGATGTAATTCTTTCCGAACACGATGCGGCCACGGTCTATAATACGTATTTTATTCTTCTGAACAATGTAGGAACGGTGGACGCGCATGAAACGCGAGGCAGGCAGAAGTTCCTCCATTGCCTTCATGCTCATGAGAGACAGGATAGGCTTGGGAGAATCCTCCTCGTAGATTTTGAGATAGTCTTTCAGCCCCTCTATGTACAGAATTTTACTCAATTCGATTTGCACCAGCTTATACTCGCTTTTTACGAAGATGCTCTGAATCTCTTCCTTGGGCTGTTGCAGCAATTCAAACCATTGCACAGCCTTGTTGGCAGCCTGCAGAAAGTCGACGTAGGAGATGGGTTTCAGCAGGTAGTCCAGCGCATTGACTTTGTAGCCGTCTATGGCATACTGGTCGAAGGCGGTGGTAAAGACAATGCGGGTGCCGGAATCGACCATCTTCGAAAATTCCAGTCCGTTCAGTTCGGGCATCTGGATGTCGAGGAAAAGCAGGTCGATGTGCTTCTCGGGCAACTCCTTGATGGCTTGTACGGCACTGGAGTATTTACCGACCAACTCCAGAAACGGGGTCTTGTTGACGTAGCTTTCCAGCAACCCCAGGGCGAGGGGCTCGTCGTCTACAATGGCGCACTTCAGATTCATATCTTTATAATTAAAATAGATTTATACTCTTTCATGTCCTCACTCACTCCTTGCTGCCAGTCGTAACGGTCGGGATAGGTCAGTTCCAGACGCTTGCGCACCTGTTCCAGGCCGATGCCGCTTCCGCTTTTATCTGCCACGCTTTTGGGATGATAGCTGTTGGTTATTTCGCAATGTATCTCTCCGGGGCTTTCACTGAAGTGGATACGGATAAAGCTGGGCTCGGTGGGGGAGATGCCATGCTTGAAGGCATTCTCTATGAGGGAAATAAAGATGAGCGGAGCTATTTCCGTACGGCTGTCCGGTCGGACGTCTATCTTTGTTTCCACATGGACGTTGGCGGAGAGACGGATGCGCATCAGTTCGATGTAGTTGCGGATGAAGTCCATCTCCTTGTCCAGGGTGACGAAGTTCTGCTGATTGTCATACAGCACATGGCGCAGCAGTCGGCTCAGTTCCTGCACGGCAGTCTGTGCCTTGTCGGCATCGAAGGCGATGAGGGCGTAGATGTTGTTCAGCGTATTGAGCAGGAAGTGCGGGTTGAGCTGGTTGCGCAGGTTCTTCAACTCGGCTTCCGTGCGGCTTTTCTCGGCTTCGCGGCGGGCGGCGTCCATCTGCGCCCAGCGGCGGCTCAGCTTGATGGCAGCGCTGAGGCCGGCGGTGAGAATCATGGTCGAGACGTCGCGCAAGATGAATATCCATTTGGGAGGCCCCATGTGCTGACCGTCATCATCGCCGCGCATATGGTTTTGGAATGTGTATTCTTGCCAAAGGTGGGCGCCGGTGGTAATGCAGATGATGAGCAGTGTGTTCAGCAGGAGATACTGCCGGATGCGTCCCTCGAACAAGTAGCGGGGAATGAGGAGGCAGTAGTTGATGTAGAATACAAGGAAGAATGAGAGGGTACTGCTGCTACCGTGGCGCAGATAGTCCGCAAGGCTGATATTGAAGCCGCTGCGTGTCATCATCAGAAAGGGGAAACCGATGACGATACCCCAGACAATGATGTGTATCAGGGTTTCGATGCCGCGGCGGCGTGGGTTAGGGAGCTGTTGTTTCATCATGATACAAAGATACGGATTTTAGGTGGATATTGGAAATATCCGCCGCCTGCGAAGCAAATCTCTGTTCGCAGGTTGCGGATAAGCGTTTCCAGGTTGCGGATATGTATCCCAAGCTTGCGGATGTCTATCCCAAGGCTTGGGATAGAGATTATCCTTGGTTTCGCATAACTTTTTTCCCTATTGCCGGAAACTTTTTTCCTAATACTTAAGAACTATTTGGCTAACTTCCGGCAAGGGAGAAAAGGTTATTCGTAGCGTATGGCCTCTATCGGGTCGAGGTCCGCAGCTTTCTTGGCGGGATACCAACCGAAGAACACTCCGGTGACGGTACATACGGCGAAGGAGAGGAATACACTCCACGGCTGGATGAAGATGGGCCAGTGGGCAACGCTCTTCACTATCCAGCTGGCTCCGCATCCGATGATGACGCCGATGATGCCTCCGGTGATGCTGATGAGGATAGCTTCGATGAGGAACTGGCTCAAGATGTCGACACCGCGGGCGCCTACACTCATGCGCAGGCCGATTTCGCGCGTGCGTTCCGTCACCGATACGTACATGATGTTCATAATGCCGATGCCGCCCACTACGAGCGAAATGCCGGCTATGCAGGCAAGCAGCGTGGTCATCAGGTCGGTGGTGGAGTTCAGCATGGTGCTGAGTTCCTGCTGGCTGCGAATGGTGAAGTCGTCGTCGTCACTCTCCTTCAGCTTGTGGTTGCGGCGCAGTATCTCGGTGATTTCGTCGGTGGCATTGTCCGTCATGTCCTCGGTGAGGGCGGAGGTGAAGATGCCGCTAAGGTAGGTCTGTGCCAGCAGGCGTTTCATCACGGTGCTGTAAGGGGCAAGCACTCCGTCGTCCTGGTCCATGCCCATGGAGTTGTAGCCTTTGACTTCAGCACGCCCACCACGCGGAAGGGCACTTGGTTGAAGCGGATGATACGTCCCACAGGGTCCTCTCCTCCGGGAAAGAGGGTGTCTTGGATGGTCTTTCCTATGACGCACACCTTGGCAGAGGTCTGTATGTCGGCTTCGGTAAACATCTCGCCGTTCTCCACGCTGAGCTGCCGGATTTCGAGATAGTCCGTGCCCACGCCGCTCACGGAGGAGGGGTAGTTGTTGTTGCCCGCGATGAGCTGCCCGCTGGAGGAGACATTGGGGCTGACGGCAGCCAGGAAGTTGGTTTCGTTGTGCAGGGCTTCGTAGTCGGTCAGCTTCAAGGTCTGCATGGCGCTGGGGTCTTGGCGGACACCGCCGCGCATGTCGGCACCGGGGTGAATCATAATCATGTTGGAGCCCATCTCGGAGATTTGCGCCTGGATGCTTTTCTTCGAACCTTGTCCGATGGCAAGCATCGTGATGACGGACGCCACGCCGATGATGATGCCCAGCATGGTGAGGAATGCGCGCAGCTTGTTGTTGTTCAAGGCTCGCAAGGCTATTTTGAAAAGGTTTGTTCCGTTCATATCGTTTTAATGGAAAGTTTAAAATTAATCCCTAATCCTTAATCCCTTATCCCTCATTCCTCCTCCTGCTTAGGCAATGCTGCCAGGGCTTCGGCTGCATTCTGGATTTGGGTGTTGATGGTATCGTCCTTGATTTGTCCGTCGCGCAGCACGATGTTGCGGCTGCTGTACTGGGCTATTTCGGGGTTGTGGGTGACGAAGATGATGGTGCGTCCTTCGGCATGCAGCTTTTGGAACAGTACCAGAATCTCGAAAGAAGTACGGGTGTCCAGGTTACCCGTAGCTTCGTCTGCCAGGATAACGGCGGGATTGTTCACCAAGGCACGGGCGATGGCTACGCGTTGCATCTGGCCACCGGACATTTGATTGGATTTATGTTCCAGTCGGTCGCCCAGCCCCACGGCTTGCAGGGCTTCGATGGCACGTCTCCGCCTTTCGGAAGCCGAGACGGAGGAGTTATACATCAGCGGTAGCTCCACATTTTCCACGGCAGTGGTTTTGGGCAGCAGGTTGTAACTCTGGAATACGAAGCCGATTTTACGGTTGCGTAGTACGGCGCGTTGAGGCTTGCTCATGGTGCGTACGGAGATACCGTCCAGCAGGTATTCGCCGCTGGTGGGCGTGTCCAGGCAGCCGAGGGTATTCAGCAAAGTCGACTTTCCGGAGCCCGATGTACCCATGATGGTGACAAACTCGCCTTCACGGATGGTGAACGAGACGCCGCGCAGGGCATGCACGGTTTCGTCCCCCACCTGGAAGTTGCGTTTGATATTTTGAAGTTCAATGACTGCTTTATTCATAATTCTTTTTTTGTATTATTTTCCGCTCTTCTTCTTACTTCCCGGAGGGCCAGGCATGAACGGACTCTTCTCACCTCCGGGAGCTTCCTGGCTCATGTCCGGAGCGCCGCTGCCGGGCATGCTGCCGATGGTGGCTTCGGTCACCACTACGGTACCTTCGTTAATGCCGCTGATAATTTCCGTGTTGACTCCGTTGGAGATACCTATCTTCACCGGACGGGCGGTAAAGGTGTTGCCTTCGCGGGTCCAGAGTTTATGTTCCCCTTCGCAATCCTTCACGATATCATTGTCGCCGATAAGCGGTTTTTCGGGGTTGAAGCGCAGGGCACGGGCAGGAGCGCACAGTACGTCTTTGCGGTCGAGGGTGAAGATGGTGACGTTGGCTGTCAGGCGTGGTTTCAGTTTCAGGTCCGGGTTGTGGGCGGAGATGACTACTTCGTAGGTCACAACCGTGCTGGTGCTGGTGCTCGACGTGCTGCTTGAGCTGGCATCTCCCAGACGAATTTGTGTGACCACTCCTTCGAACACGTCATTCGGGTAGGCGTCTACGGTAAACGTGGCGCGCTGTCCCTCTTCCACACCGCCTATGTCCGCTTCGTCCACGTCGGCCACAACCTGCATCTGCGTCAGGTCGGCAGCGATGGTGAACAGTGTCGGTGTCTCGAAGCCGGAAGCCACGGTCTGTCCTGCTTCCACGTCGCGGCTGATGACTACACCGTCGATGGGAGAGGTGATGGTGGCGTAGGAGAGGTTGCGTTCAGCCTTTGCCAGTGATGCCTGGCTGCTTTCGTAGTTGCTCTTGGCCTTCTCGTAGTTATAGACGGACTGCTCATAGTCCGTGGCGGCGATGAGCTGCTTTTCGTTCAGCGTCTTGTTGCGCTCGTAGAGTTTTTTCTGGTACTCGTATTCGGCCTTTGCACCGTTGTAGGCGGCGCGTTGCGAAGCGAGTTCGCTTTGCAGTGTCACGCGGTCCATCTCGGCAATGAGTTGGCCTTTGGTTACTACGGAATTGTAGTCTACATGAATCTTGTCGATGATACCGCTCACCTGGGTACCCACTTCCACTTCCGTCACCGGTTCGATGGTCCCCGTGGCGGTTACGGATTCGGAAATCTCGCCTTTATGGATGGTTGCTGTGGCGTAGGTCACCTTGTGCTTGGCCTTGGCACCACCGAAGAGCCATACGCCGCCGCCCACTATGATTACGGCAGCTACGGCAATGAGGATGATTCTTTTTTTGTTCATATATATATAAGGTATTATAATTCGATTTTTTCTCCTTGATAAAACTTCAGTAGCTGCATATTCAGTATGGCCATGTATTTGGCTTGCAGTGTCTCCTGCTGTGCGCTGAGCAGATTGCTTTTCTCAGTCAGCAGTTCTACGGTATTCTTCATGCCCAGGTTGAACTGCTCTTGAATCAGTTCATAGCTGGTCTGCGTACTTTTCAGTTTCTCTGTGGCGGCGGCGTAGCGCTGCTGGGCGCTGTTGGCATCGAGCCAGAGGGTTTCGATGGTCTTGTACAGCGTTTTTTGGTCGTCCAGCAGGTCCAGTTCGCTGGTCTGCTTCTGAATCTTGGCTTTCTCTACGGCACTCTTGGTCTGCCGGTTGCTGAAGATGGGCACGCTTACGGTGAAGCCCAGCGAGTTGTTCCAGTTCTGTTTGACTTGCTCGCTGAAGGTGAAGTCATTGCCGTTGGCATGGCTGGTTCCGATGCCGGCGCTGAGGCTCAGCGTAGGCAGATAGCCAGCGCGGGCAATTTTGATGTCGAGGTCGGATGTCTGTATATTCAGTTTGCCGGCTTCTATTTCCGGACGGAGCACGAGGGCAGAACGGTAAACGTCCGTTTTGGTGGGCAGGGGTGCCAGTACGTTTTCCGTGCCGAGTGTGGGGATGTAGAGGTTCATCTCGGATTCGCCGTCCAGTTCCAGGAGTTGTTTCAGTTGTAGTTTGTAGTCTTGCAGGGTGGCTTGTGCGGTCACCAGTTGGTACTTGTCGGTGCTTACCTGCGCTTCCAGTTGTGCCAGGTCGCTTTTGGCTATGCTTCCTGCTTCGAGAAGCTGGCGGGCGCGTTCGCATTCGGCTTGGCTCACTTCCAGGGTCGATTCGTTCACTTTCACGGCTTCGGCGGCGTAGAGTATCTGTACGTAGGTTTGTGCGATACTTTCTTCGATGCTGTTCTCGCTCTGTGCTACGCTAAGTTCGGCAATGCGGTTGTTCAGTTGCTGTTGTTTGATGGTGTTGAGGCGTTTCCCGCCGTTGTAGAGGGTCCAGTTGGCATCGATGCCGTAGCTGCCGTTATAGGAAGTCTTGCTCTGGCTGCTGGTGATGTTGTCGCCGTCGATGATGGTGTTTGTCTCGCTCTTCGGGCGATTCACGACACGCTGGCTCACACTGGCCGAAAGGCTGGGGAAGAGAGCGGCTCGGGCGGTCTTTACATCTACCTGGGCACTTTCCGCACTGAGGCGGTTCTTGCGGATGGTGATGTTTTGCTGCAAGGCATAGTCGATGCACGCTTGCAAGTTCCATTGGGCGGGCAGGCTGTCGGCTGGCTGCTCGGAACTGCCGGGTATCTGCGTGGAAGTGCCGTTTTGGGCGGCCACTCCCATACAGCTTGCCATACATAGCGCTATCACTGTCAATCTTTTTACGTTCGTCATATCTTCGTTATTCTATGGTTTTACATTTGCAAATGTAGTAGGGTGGAGAAAGGATTGCAAAAGTGATAGACGTTGGGGAAATTTTCCTCGCCTAAAATCTTTTTTGTACCGATGAATGGGAGAAGTCTTTTTTCTGTTCAACTTTTCACCTTTTTATTTGTTCTTTATATAAAAGTATTTTATATTTGTAATCATTATAATTTTATCGGCATGAAACAGACTGCGGTAAACATTTGGCGTTTTTATTTGGAAGGTTTTCGAAGTATGACGTTAGGGCGTACTTTGTGGCTTATCATTCTTGTGAAGTTATTCATCATGTTCTTCATTCTCCGCCTTTTCTTCTTCCCACGGTTTCTGAATACCCCCGTGGTGGGCGATGACAAGGAAGGCTATGTCAGTAATGAGCTTATCCACCGGAGTCTGGGCGACTAAACACGGAGACACAGAGTTTATTTCCTTGCCCTTATAAATTCTCCGTGTCTCTCTGTTCTTACCCGATAACTTAACAACTTAATAACTCATAACTTATAATTCATAACTTGATTCTTATGCTTGGACACATTGACACTTCCCTGATTGACTGGTCGAGAGCCCAATTTGCCTTGACCGCCATCTATCACTGGATTTTTGTGCCGCTGACACTTGGACTGGCGGTAATTATGGGCATCATGGAGACAGCGTACTACCGTACGGGTGACGAATTTTGGAAACGTACTGCCAAATTCTGGATGAAGATTTTCGGTATCAACTTTGCCATTGGTGTAGCAACCGGTATTATTCTGGAATTTGAATTCGGTACGAATTGGAGTAATTACAGTTGGTTTGTGGGCGACATCTTCGGTGCGCCGCTTGCCATCGAGGGTATTTTGGCTTTCTTTATGGAAGCAACGTTTATCGCCGTCATGTTCTTCGGCTGGGATAAGGTGAGCAAGCGTTTCCACCTGGCATCTACTTGGCTCACGGGGCTGGGCGCCACGATTTCTGCCTGGTGGATTCTGGTTGCCAATGCGTGGATGCAGAATCCCGTAGGTATGGAGTTCAATCCCGATACGGCACGCAACGAGATGGTGGACTTCTGGGCTGTGGCAACTTCGCCGATGGCTGTCAATAAGTTCTTCCATAGCGTGCTGTCCGGCTGGGTGCTGGCTGCCGTGTTTGTAGTAGGCGTAAGCTGCTGGTATCTGTGGAAGAAGCGCGAGAAGAAATTTGCGCTGGCAAGTGTAAAGATTGCCGCATGGGTAGGTCTGTGTGCCGCTGTGCTCTCTGCCTGGACGGGTGATGGCTCGGGCTATCAGGTGGCGCAAAAGCAGCCGATGAAGCTGGCTGCTATGGAAGGCTATTATGAAGGGCGGCAAGGTGCCGGATTGGTAGCGTTCGGGCTGCTGAATCCTGCCAAGCAGACACCGCAGGACGGAGTAGACCCATTCCTTTTCCGTGTGGAAATCCCTAAGATGCTGTCGCTGCTTGCCGAGCGCAAGATGGATGCTTTTGTTCCCGGCATCAATGACCTGCTGAAAGGCGGATATCCGTTGAGCGATGGTACCGTAGCGCTTTCGGCAGAGGAGAAAATAGAAAAAGGAAAAACGGCTATCGGTGCGTTTGCCGCCTATCGTGCAGCCAAGGCTGCGGGCAATGAGGCAGATGCAGAGGTGGCTGCCAAAGTGTTGAAAGATAATGTAGCCTATTTCGGTTACGGTTATATCAAGGACGTGAACGAGCTGGTGCCCAATGTGCCCCTTACGTTCTACATGTTCCGTGTGATGGTGATGTTGGGTGGGTACTTCATCCTCTTCTTTATTGTGGTGCTGTTCCTGGCCTATAAGAAAGACTTGTCGCGGATGCCATGGATGCATTGGGTGGCTATGCTCACCATTCCGCTGGGCTATCTGGCTGGACAAGCCGGATGGGTGGTTGCCGAGTGTGGTCGCCAGCCGTGGGCCATCCAAGATATGCTGCCCACGAGTGCCGCCATCTCTAAGCTGGATGTAGGCTCCGTGCAGACCACGTTCTTTATCTTCCTGGTACTTTTCACTGTCATGCTGATTGCTGAGGTGGGAATTATGCTGAAGGCCATTCGCAAAGGTCCGGAAACCGAAACGCACACACCGTCACATAACTCATAACTTATAACTCATAACTCACAATGAATGCTTATATATTTCTTCAACACTATTGGTGGTTTGTAGTCTCCTTGCTGGGAGCACTACTGGTATTCCTGCTGTTCGTGCAGGGAGGTAATTCGCTTCTGTTCTGTCTGGGGAAGACGGAGGAGCAGAAGAAGATGATGATTAATTCTACGGGACGGAAGTGGGAGTTCACGTTTACAACGCTTGTCACGTTTGGAGGCGCGTTCTTTGCTTCGTTTCCGTTGTTCTATAGTACCAGTTTCGGAGGAGCTTATTGGTTGTGGATGATTATTCTGTTCAGCTTTGTGTTGCAGGCTGTCAGCTACGAGTTTCAGTCGAAGGCGGGAAATCTGCTGGGCAAGACAACGTATCGCACGTTCCTGGTGATAAACGGAGTGGTAGGTCCGGTATTGCTGGGTGGGGCAGTGGCCACGTTCTTCACGGGGTCTAACTTCTATATCAATAAAGGGAATATCGCAGATGCGGCAATGCCGGTTATCAGTCAATGGGCTAACGGCTGGCATGGGTTGGATGCGTTGCTTAATCCGTGGAATGTGGTGCTGGGGCTGGCTGTGTTCTTCCTGGCACGTATCTTGGGAGCGCTTTATTTTATTAATAATATCAATGAGGATGATTTGGTGAAACGCTGCCGCCGGGCACTTTGGGGAAATACGGCGTTGTTCCTGGTATTCTTCCTGGCCTTCGTCATCCGTACGCTGCTTGCCGACGGCTATGCTGTACGCCCGGAAACGGGAGAGGTGTTCATGGAACCTTACAAGTATCTGACGAACTTCCTGCAGATGCCGGTAGTGCTGCTTGTATTCCTGGTTGGTGTGGTGGCTGTGCTCTGGGGCATTATCCGCACGCTGTGGAAGCCGGCATTCGACAAGGGTATCTGGTTTGCCGGTGCAGGGACGGTGCTTACGGTATTGGCACTGCTGCTTGTGGCAGGCTATAACAATACGGCCTATTATCCTTCTACCCACGACCTGCAAAGCTCACTCACGTTGGCAAACAGTTGCTCGAGCCAGTTCACACTGAAGGTTATGGCTTATGTCTCTATCCTTGTTCCTTTCGTTCTTGCCTACATCTTCTACGCTTGGCGCAGTATCGACAATCGCAAGATTGATGCGAAGGAGATGGAAGAGGGAGGACACGCGTATTAATTAAAAATTAAGAATTAAAAATTAAAGGAGGATGTGTCATCTGTGTGCTATTAACTGTTTTGATACATCCTCTTCTTATTCTTTTGTCCGCTTCTCATTTAGCTGGAATTTGGGTACCAGTTTCATCAATCGTAGAATCTGTCCTTGCCTTTTCTTTATGTAAGGGGAGGGGTGTGCTGAGTCGAAGCGTATGGGGTTGGGCAATGTTGCCGCTATTAGTGCGCACTGTCCGGCAGAGAGCTTGGCTGCTGTAGTCTTGAACTTGTATTTGGCGGCAGCTTGTGCGCCATAGATGCCTTTTCCCATTTCGATGGAGTTGAGATAGACCTCCATGATACGTTCTTTGGACCAGAAGAACTCTATTAGTACGGTGAAGTAGACTTCCAGTCCTTTACGTACCCAGGAAGACTGGGGCCATAGGAATACATTCTTTGCCGTCTGCTGGCTGATGGTGCTTGCGCCCCGTTTCCGTTTTCTTGTTTCATTCTCCTTTATCGCTTTCTGTATCTCGATGAAATCGAATCCGTTGTGTGTGGCAAACCGGTTGTCTTCCGAGGCAATGACGGCCATAGGCAAGTGAGGGGATATCTTGTCGGAAGATACCCAAGTGTGGTGCCAGCATGGACTTTCACCCTTAAAGACCTGTTGCACGCTGCGAATAACCATCAGTGGCGTGATGTAGACGGGTACAAAACGATAAGCCACTACCGCTAGGATAGTGGAAATAAAGAAGAATAATATGATGTTGCGGAGGAACCGCAAAGGCTTCGGGAGTTTCATGGAGAGAGTGCCAATGTGATTAATGTGTTAATGTGCCAATATGCATATTGGCACATTAACACATTAATCACTTTACCATATTAATTAGCTGCCTCCGCATTCTTAATCATCTGTTCGCTGGCATACATATATACCTCTACGCGTCGGTTCTGGTCGGCAGACAGACTTTCGTCGTATTCGTTGTATCCCACGCCTTCCACTTTCTTGAACTGGGCCGGAGATACGCCGCAATCCTGCAAATAGTTCTCTACGGCATAGGCGCGGTTCTTGGAAACTTTCATGTTGGCTTCGTAAGTACCCACTTTGTCGGTATGGCCGATGATGGCGATATCGGTTGTCGGGTCTTCCTTCAGAATCTGTGCGAGTTCGCGCAGGGAAGCCTTTGCCTCGTTGCTCAGTGCTGCGGAGTTGAAGCCGAAAAGAATACCTGCCGCAAAGGATACTTTGACAGCCGGCAAGCCGTTGGCATCCGTCACCTGCTCCACTTGGGCGCCTTCAATCTTGGCAGCTTCGGCAGCCTTCTTGTCCATCTTGTGTCCGATGGCAACGCCGGCACCCGTACCTACTGCAGCACCTACCGCAGCTCCAATGGCTGCCCCCTTGCCTTTACCTATCAGTCCGCCGATAATGGCACCTGCTGCTGCACCGGAGCCACCGCCGATTATTCCACCTTTGGCCTTGTTGTTCATTGTGCCGCAACTGCCCAGCAGCAATGCGCCGCACAAAAGTAATACTGTAAATTTCATCTTCTTCATAACTCTTTTTCTTTAAAAGTTGACTTTATCTTTAATGTTGCAAATTTATGTATATAATAACCATATTCTTCTTTCTAAAGTTCGCCAGTTCTGTCCTTTTTTAGAGAATTTTCCTTTTGATGAGGACGAACCAGGCTGTCAGTATAAGACCTTTGGCAACGGTCGTTCCACTTACTGCCCACCAGATGGCATCCACTCCCATACCCATGTGCACCAGCAATAACGCCACCGGAATACGCATGTAATTGCATCCGATGCTGACAATGGCAGGCGGCACTGTCCGTCCCAGTCCGTAGAACACGCCCTGCATGGTAATTTCCATCATCATGAACATTTGCGAATAGCCGTCGATGCGGAGGAAATCTCCGCCCACACGGTAGGCTTCGGCCTCGGGTACGAAGATAGAGAACACCTCGCTGCCGAAGAAGATGAACAGTAGTGAGCAGAGGCTTCCGAATACGCCCGTCATCCACATGGTGGTGCGCCATGCTTGCTTCACGCGCGACTTCTGCCCCGCGGCATAGTTCTGGGCGATGAACGTACTCAGCCCCGTGGAGAATCCTTGCGAAGTATTCCAGGTAATGGCCTCGATTTGTCCACCGGTGGTGAATGCCATTAGTCCGATGTGTCCTCCCTGCTCCGAGGCGGTGCGCGAGAGGAACATGTTGACGAAGGCAAATAGCGTGTTCAGCGTAGCCACGGGCAGCCCGAGCTTGAAGATGCGCCGGGTGTACTTCTTTTTCAACGGAACGATAAAGGAGAAACCTCCGAGCACGGCGCTTTTCCCCCGGAGCTTGTAGACGAAGATGCCGAATACTGTAGCTTCGGAAAGCCATGTGGCAAGTGCCGCGCCCACTGTTCCCCAACCGAAGCCGAAGATGAACAGAGGGTCGAGGAGGATATTCATAATCAGTCCCGTTCCGCTGATGTAGAACGGAATCTTGCTTCGTCCTGCCGCGTTGTAGATGCCCGTGAAGGCAGCGGAGAGAAAGACAAACGGCAGTCCCGTCGACACGATGCGCAGATAAGTCACGGCGGCGTCCGTGATATGCTGTTTCAGCTCGAAGATGTTCAGAATGGGGCGGGCGAAAAGGAAGAGCAGACCTCCCCAGCAGACGGAGATGAGCAGGGCAATCGTAATGTTGTGCGAAGCAAAGCTGCGTGCATCCTCTTCGCTGCGTGCACCGATGGACTGGCCTACGCTGACTTCGGCGCCTACTTTATTGAGCAAGGCGATGGAGCCGGACATCCACGTCAGTATGCCTACCGCACCTACTGCAGCCACGGACTCACTGCCCAGACGCCCTACCCATGCCATGTCCGTCAGGCTGTAGGCCATCTGTATGAACGAGGTGGCCATGATGGGCATTGCCAGCGTGAAAAGCTGGCGGTTGATGGGGCCTTGTGTCAGATTCTTTGTTCCTTGCACGTTGACGGGTTTTTAGGTAAACAATGTGTTGTTCATCCCCTTTTCCGCTTTCTGCGGAGACGGTGGCGGCGTTTCTGCTTGTACTTTCGTATCTTGGCATATACCAGCCAGATGAAGAGCAGACCGAAAACGGCGAAGATGAGCAGCACGATGCCTGTGTTGAGATTGTCACCTTTCACGCGGCTCCACATCTCGAGCACTAGTTCCGTGCGGTCGCCGAAGTCGCGTATCATGGCGCAACGTTCCACTACACAGCGGTCAGGGTACTGGACCGGGTCTATCTGCAGGCTGTCGGCTCCGGGCAGGGGGCCGAAGAAGTAGCTGAGGTCGGAGTGCACGTCGAGCGTGGTATCGGTCTTGGCCTCCATGATTTCCGGTGTGGCTACGGCGCTGACGTAGCCGATAGCATCCATGTTGCGCAGTGCCACGGAAGGCTGGCAGAGGTAGTTGATGAAATAGCTTGCCGCCTTCACGTTGCGGGCGTAGCGGGGGATTACCCAGCCGTCGTACCAGATGTTGCTGCCTTCGCGGGGGACGGTGTAGTCCAGTTCCACACCCACGGCATCGGCCTCCTCGATGGCCCAGACGGCATCGCCGCTCCAGGTGAAGTTAATCCACGCCTTGTTCTTGGTCATCATTTCCTTGCCGAAGTCGGCTTCCCAGCCGGCGATGTTGGGTTTCATCTCCTTGAGGCGTTGCTCGGCCAGAGCGATGGCCTGCGGGGAGTTGTCGTTCATCAGTTGCTCTACTGTGACGGTGCTGTCGGCCAGCTCCCGGGCGTGGACGTAGATGATGGCGGTACCGTAGGCATCGCGGTAGCTGTCCTTCATCAGTATTTTGCCTCGGTTTTTGGAGTCCCAGAGGATATCCCATGTGCCGGCCTCTTCGGCGGTAATAAACTTTTTGTTGAAGAGGATGCCAGCGGTGCCCCACATGTAGGGTACGGCATAGTCCTCGGTCTGGCGTTCCGGTTGCGAGGTCTTGTTCAGCTCGTGGCGAATGTAGGGCGACACGTTGGGGATGTAGTCCGGCGTGTGGCCGAAGTTGCGGTCGATGGGTAGCAGGAGGTCTTTGCGAAGCATACGTTCGATGATGTACTCCGAGGGGCATACGACGTCGAAGTCCTCGTGCCCGCGCTCAATTTTGGTGAGCATGATTTCGTTGATATCGAACACCTGGTAGATGATACGGAGGTCTTCGCCCGTCTGCTGCTTGTACCAGTCGGGAAATTCGGCAAGCACATCTTCATCGATGTAGTCCGCCCAGTTGTATATCTTCAGTACACGGCTGCGCTCTTCTGTAGAGTTTCCACAAGAGGAGAGGGATGCGATGCAGCACAGTAGAATCAGTATGTTTATTATCCTTTTCATCATCTTGTTCCTGACAATTGATAACTTATAACTCATCACTCACATCAATCGTTTTTTGTCCGTTCGGCCCGCTTGTTGATTACAATCAGTAGCACCAGCACCGTCACGAAGATGATGGTGGACAAGGGGCGCAGTTCCGGCGTCAGTCCACCCTTGCGCGCATCGGCGTAGATGTAGGTGGAGAGCGTTTCCAGCCCCTGGTTGCCGATGGTGAAGATGGTCACGGCAAAGTCGTCGATGGAGAGCGTGAAAGCAAGGATGAATCCGCTTATCATACCCGGAAATATCTCCGGAAGAATAACCTTGCGCAGTGCCTGGAACGGTGTGGCGCCCAGGTCGAGTGCTGCCTCGTAGACATTCTGGTTCATCTTCTTGAGCCGTGGCATTACGCTGAGCACCACGTAGGGTGTGCAGAAGGTGATGTGTGCCAGTACCACTGTGGTGAATCCTTGCGATATGCCGAAGCTGACGAACAGCAGGAACAGCGACACACCGGTGATAATGTCTGCATTCATCATCGGGATGGCATTGGCGAAGTTCATTACCTGCCGTGTGCGCGAGCGCAGATTGAAGATGCCGATAGCTGCAATGCTGCCCAGCGCCGTGCTGGCGGTGGCAGCAAGCAGGGCAATGGCGAATGTGTTCCAGATAGCATTCATCAGCGAGTGGTGCATCCCGCCCGTAAACAAGGAGCTGTACAGCTTGGTGGAGAACCCCGTCCAGTTGCCCAGCACCTTTGCCTCGGTGAAGGAGAATATCATGATTATCAGGATAGGCGAGTAGAGTAACGCCAGCAGCAGCCACAAGTAGCCGCGGGTCAAGATTCGTGTCATCATATCACACCTCCGCTTTCATTCGATGCCTCGTCCTCCTCGTTGGTAAAGAGGATGGTGATGCCTATCAGCAGCAGCATGATGAGCGAGAGGGCGGCACCGTAGTTCCACATTCCGTTGTAAATATTCTCTTGCACCGTGGTGCCGAACAGTTTGATGTTGTTCATCGTCAGCAACTCGGCAATGGCAAAGGTAGAAACCGTAGGCATAAACACCATCACTATGCCGCTCATCACTCCCGGCATGGAGAGCGGCAGAATCACCTTGCCGAATACGCGGGTAGGAGAGGCTCCCAAGTCCTGCGCAGCCTCAATCAGATTGTGGTCCATCTTCTGAAGGGTGTTGTAAATGGGGTATATCATGAACGGCAGGAAGTTGTAGACCATACCGAACACAAGGGCACCTTCGCCCAGCGGCAGGTTCAGGAAGTCGAACAGCGCTACTGTGGCAAGCGTACGTATCAAGATATTCACCCACATGGGGAGGATGAACAGCACCACCATGGTGCGTGAGGTGTTGAATTGTTTCTGGCTCAGGATATACGCCGCCGGATAGCCCAGCAGCAGGCAGACCAGCGTGGTGATGACGGCTATTCCGATGGAGTAGACAAACGTGTTCATCGCTTCGGGGTGCATCATGAACTTGCGGAAGTTGGCCAGCGTAAACGCTCCTCCGTCGTCCGTAAAGGCGTAGAGCACGATGAGCAGTAGCGGTACTATGACAAATATAAGCAGAAACAGCGCGTAGGGTACCGTCCAGTTGCGCCGGCGCATAAAGAAATGGGATAACTTATTGAGCACTTCCTTCCTTATTAAGAGATTGAACAATCCGTATATTTTGAGGGGCGATGGTGATACCTACACGGTCGCCGTCGTCCCACACGTCGTTGGTGTCGACAAAGATATCTTCGTCCCAGTCCGTAAACACGGTCAGGTGGTAATGGTTTCCTTTGTAGAGGATGAATTTCACTTCACCCGTCAGACGGCCGTCCTCTTCGTTGTCCTCGAGGATGACGTACTGGAAGTCCACTTCCACTTGTACGCTACTGCCCGGTTCGATGCCTTGCACGGGCAGGCACTCGAAGTTGCAGCCTAGGAACTCTACATGTGTCTCGTCCACCAGCTTTCCTTCGAAGGTGTTGCAGGTGCGTTCCTTCTTCATCACATGGATGTCGAAGGGCTTCACCAGCAGACCGACTTCGCGTCTTGCCTCGAAGGCATGGTAGTCCTGCACCATCAGCTCGTAGCCTTCGCGCGTCTGCACCAGCATTTCGTAGTGCACACCCTTGAAGATGCAGCTGGTTACGGTGCCCGTCAGCTGTGCGGCGTCGGATACATCGAAGATGTAGATGTCTTCGGGGCGAATCACTACGTCTACCTGCATCTGCTCGCCAAATCCCGTGTCCACGCATTCAAATTCGTGTCCGCAGAAGGTGACGGCTTTATCCTTTATCATAACTCCGTTCAAGATGTTGCTTTCACCAATGAAGTCTGCTACGAAGGAGTTGATGGGTTCATTGTAGATGTCCGTCGGCACGCCTATTTGCTGGATGCGTCCTTCGCTCATCACGACGATGGTATCGCTCAAGGTCAGTGCCTCTTCCTGGTCGTGGGTCACATATACGAAGGTGATGCCCAGCTTCTGGTGCATCTCCTTTAGCTCCATCTGCATGTCCTTGCGCATTTTTAGGTCCAGGGCGGCAAGGGGTTCGTCCAGTAGCAGCACTTCGGGTTCGTTGACGATAGCTCGGGCAATGGCTACGCGCTGTTGTTGCCCGCCGGAGAGGGAGTCTACGTCGCGGTCCTCATAGTCCGTCATGCCCACCATGCGCAGGGCTTGCTTTACCTTCTTCTCGATGGTGGCACCGGGCAGCTTCTTCAGCTTCAACCCGAAAGCAATGTTGTTGAACACGTTGAGGTGGGGGAAGAGGGCGTACTTCTGGAACACGGTGTTCACCGGACGCTTGTGCGGCGGTGTCTGCGTGATGTCCTTTCCGGCAATGGTTATCACTCCTTCCGAGGCTGTCTGAAAGCCTGCAATGAGGCGCAACAGTGTTGTCTTTCCGCAGCCGGACGGTCCCAGTATTGTTACAAACTCGCCCTTACGGACAGACAAATTCACATCATTCAGCACGGCCTTGTCTCCGAAGAATTTCGATACGTGCTCCACACTGATGATGCAATCGGACTTTTGCATAAGCGTCTTTTACTTTATCCAAACGAATTAAACAAATCTCAGAAGAAAGCTGAAATAAAATCAAAACAGTTTCTCAAGCTTTCAAAAAAGCGGGTGCAAAGTTACATAATTTATCGGGATTTTTCGCCTTACTCTAAAATTCATTATTCCTATGAAGTTAAAATAATAAGTAATACCTTTGTTGGCAGTATTGATATTAAAACTTAATAACATGATGGAAAAGAAGATTGTACTCATCACCGGAGCCTCCTCGGGAATAGGGGAAGGCTGCGCGCGTAAATTTGCCATGAACGGTTACCGGCTTATACTCAATGGCCGTAATGTGGAGAAACTGAATGCTGTAAAGAAAGAATTGTTGGAGAAATATGGAGCCGATGTGTATCTGCTTCCTTTCGATGTCCGCGACCGGCAGGCTGCCCGTGCCGCCCTCGAATCCCTTCCGGAGGAATGGAAGGCGATAGACATACTGGTGAACAATGCCGGACTCGTCATTGGGGTGGACAAGGAACATGAAGGCAATCTGGATGAATGGGACATTGTCATCGATACTAACGTGAAAGCCTTGCTTGCCATGACCCGCCTCGTGGTTCCCGGTATGGTGGAGCGTGGCCGTGGTCATGTTATCAATATGGGGTCCATTGCCGGAGATTACGCTTATCCGGGAGGCAGTGTGTACTGTGCCTGCAAGGCCGCCGTCAAGGCCCTTTCCGACGGACTCCGCATCGACCTGGTGGATACCCCGGTACGCGTAACGAATATCAAGCCGGGGTTGGTGGAAACCAATTTCTCCGTCGTCCGTTTCCGTGGTAACCGGGAGGCGGCCGATAATGTATATAAAGGTATACGCCCGCTGACCGGCGACGATATAGCCGAAGTGGTCTATTTCGCCGCTGCCGTCCCCGAGCATATCCAGATTGCGGAAGTGCTGGTGATGCCTGCCAACCAAGCCACGGGGACAATTGTCAGCCGGAAATAGAATTTGTATAAGGATATGATAAAATGATACTATTTTATCTTCGGGGAAACGCCTACATTTGCGCACAGCTAAATGAATATAGAATCTAAACAAGAAAAGCATGAATTTCAAGAAACGAACAAATTTTCTCTTTGGAGCACTGCTGCTGACCGGCAGTTTGTTGGCTCAAAACGTATGTGTATCCACTCCGAAAACCTCTTTGGTGCTTTCGGCTCCTGAAGGCGGTACACTGAGACACTTGTATTATGGTAACAGACTTTCTGAAGCCGACTTGCAGAATATCTCTGCGGCAGAAGCGAACCATGCAGCCTATCCCGAATATGGATTGAATGCTCCCGTGGAGACGGCCCTCGCTGTGAAGCATGCCGACGGTAACATGACCCTCCAGCTCGAAGTATTGAACGTGACTACCGAAAAGGAAGGGAATGCCGTGACGACTGTCGTGGCACTGAAGGATAAGGTGTATCCCTTCTTCGTCAACGTCTGTTACCGTGCCTGGCAGGATGCCGACGTGATAGAATCCTGGACTGAAATCTCCCATCAGGAGAAGAAGCCGGTGGTGCTCAATCAGTTTGCTTCCGGCTATCTGCCCATCCGCCGTGGCGATGTATGGCTGTCCCATCTCTCCGGTTCCTGGGCCAATGAAGGGGTTTTGACGCAGGAACCTCTCACTCCGGGCATGAAGGTTATCAAGAATAAGGACGGTGTGCGCAATTCTCATACTGACCATGCCGAAGTGATGTTCTCCCTTGACGGCCGTCCGCAGGAGAACACGGGCAACGTGATTGGTGCAGCCCTCTGTTACAGCGGCAACTACAAACTCCGCATTGAGACACACGATGATGAATATCACCATTTCTTTGCCGGAATCAACGAAGAGAACTCTACTTATTCCTTGAAGAAGGACGAGCTTTTCCGCACTCCCGAACTTGCCCTGACTTATAGTAATGAAGGCTTGAGTGGCGGCAGCCGTAACTTCCATCGCTGGGCACGCCTGCACAAACTGGCGCACGGCACTACCCCCCGCAAGATTCTTTTGAATAGTTGGGAAGGCGTGTACTTTGACATCAACCAGCAAGGTATGGACCAAATGATGGCGGACATTGCCTCCATGGGTGGCGAGTTGTTCGTGATGGACGATGGCTGGTTTGGCGACAAGTATCCCCGTAAGAACGACAGCTCATCACTCGGCGACTGGGTGGTGGACAAGAACAAGCTTCCGAACGGCATTGAAGGCTTGCTGAGTGATGCCAAGAAACATGGCGTCAAGTTTGGCATCTGGATTGAGCCGGAGATGGCGAACACTACCAGCGAACTCTACGAGAAGCATCCCGACTGGGTACTTAAAGCTTCCGAACGTGACGTTGTGTTGGGACGCGGCGGCACGCAGGTAGTGCTTGACCTTGCCAATCCTGCCGTGCAGGACTTCGTTTTCGGTGTGGTAGACAACCTGATGACCTCTTATCCTGAAATAGATTACATCAAGTGGGACGCCAATATGTCTGTCCAGAACCACGGTTCGCAATATCTGACGAAGGATAATCAGAGCCACATGTACATCGAATTCCACCGCGGCTTCGAGAAAATCTGCCAGCGCATCCGTGCCAAATATCCCGACCTTACCATCCAGGCATGTGCCAGTGGCGGCGGTCGTGCCAACTACGGAGTGCTGCCTTACTTTGATGAATTCTGGGTGAGTGACAATACTGATGCCCTTCAGCGTGTCTATATGCAGTGGGGAACTTCCTATTTCTTCCCCGCCATCGCTATGGCATCGCATATCAGTGCTGCCCCCAATCATCAGACGTTCCGCACCATTCCTCTGAAATATCGGATAGACGTTGCCATGAGTGGTCGTTTGGGTATGGAAATCCAGCCCAAAAATATGACGGAAGAAGAAAAGGCTCTTTGCAAGAATGCCATTGCCGAGTACAAGACCATCCGTCCCGTAGTACAGTTGGGAGACATTTACCGCCTGCTCTCTCCTTATGACAAGCAAGGTGTGGCTTCTCTGATGTACGTGGCTCCGGAGAAGGACAAGGCAGTCTTCTATTGGTGGAAGACGGAACATTTCTGTAACCAGCACCTGCCGCGTGTGAAGATGGCCGGTCTCTGTGCCGACAAGCAATACCGGGTGCATGAACTGAACCGTATAGATAATGTTCCCTTGAACTATGAAGGAAAGACTTTCAGCGGTGCCTATCTGATGGCAAACGGGTTGGAGATTCCTTACACACATAAGGTGGACTACCACAAACAGACCGACTATTCAAGCCGTGTGCTTTATCTGGAAGAGGTGAAATGACGTGAATAAAGGTGAGGTTTAGCCGCGTAAAGGTGAACTTGAGCGGCGTAAAGGTGAGGTTGATGGGTACAGTTGGTACAGTGGTACAGCGTCTCTTCTATCTCACACACGCATGTATATAAATAATGTACGCGTTATGAAGTAATGTACATAAGCACATGTGTGTGAAGCAGAAGAGGCGCTGTACCCACTGTACCAATTGTACCACTGTTTGGATGTCCAACTTTTCTTTTCGTACCCTTTTGGGACTTTCAGGTAAGATGGAAACATAAAAAAAGTCCCACAATACATTGATATTGTAGGACTTTTTTCTTTTTGTCGCCTTCTGACTTTGTTTCTATGTGAACCGCTTGGGGCTCGAACCCAAGACCCCAACATTAAAAGTGTTGTGCTCTACCTGCTGAGCTAGCGATTCAATCCTTCATTGCTGTTAAGCGGATGCAAAGATAGATACTTTTTTGAAAATTGCAAAATAATATCATCTTTTTTCTTATCTTTGTCCCCATTAATCCTTGATATTAATCATTATCACTGAACATTAATCATTAAATACATGGCAACAGTAGACGATAAAAAGATTATCTTTTCTATGGTTGGGCTGAATAAAACCATTCAGCAGAACAACAAGCAGGTACTGAAGAACATTTACCTCTCGTTCTTCTACGGGGCAAAAATCGGTATCATCGGTCTGAACGGTTCGGGTAAATCGACCCTGCTGAAGATTATCGCCGGATTGGATAAGTCCTATCAGGGCGAAGTGGTGTTCTCGCCGGGATATTCTGTGGGATATCTGGCTCAGGAACCGTACCTCGACCCCACCAAGACCGTGAAGGAAATTGTAATGGAAGGCGTGCAGCCCATTGTGGACGCGCTGGCAGAATACGAGGAAATCAACCAGAAGTTCGGCTTGCCCGAATATTATGAGGACCAGGACAAGATGGACAAGCTCTTCTCCCGTCAGGCCGAATTGCAGGACATCATCGACGCGACCGATGCCTGGAACCTCGACAGCAAGCTGGAGCGTGCCATGGATGCCCTCCGTTGTCCGCCCGAAGACCAGTCCGTAGAACATCTTTCCGGTGGTGAGCGCCGCCGTGTGGCCCTTTGCCGCCTATTGTTGCAGAAGCCCGATGTGCTTCTCCTCGACGAGCCCACTAACCACCTTGATGCCGAATCTATCGACTGGCTGGAACAACACTTGCAGCAGTACGAGGGTACGGTGATTGCCGTGACGCACGACCGTTATTTCCTTGACCATGTGGCAGGCTGGATTCTTGAACTGGACCGTGGCGAGGGCATCCCCTGGAAGGGGAACTACTCCAGTTGGCTGGAACAGAAAACTAAGCGCATGGAGCAGGAAGAAAAGACAGCCAGCAAGCGCCGCAAGACACTGGAACGCGAGCTGGAATGGGTACGTATGGCTCCCAAAGCTCGTCAGGCAAAGGGGAAAGCCCGTCTGAACTCCTACGACAAATTACTGAACGAGGACGTGAAAGAGAAGGAAGAGAAGCTGGAAATCTTTATCCCGAACGGCCCCCGTCTGGGCAACAAGGTGATTGAAGCCAAGCAGGTGGCAAAGGCGTTCGGCGACAAACTGCTGTTCGACGACCTCAACTTCATGCTTCCACCCAACGGCATCGTGGGTATCATCGGCCCCAACGGTGCCGGTAAGACCACGCTTTTCCGCCTTATCATGGGACTGGAAAAGGCAGACAAGGGCGAGTTCGAGGTAGGGGAAACCGTAAAGGTGGCCTACGTGGACCAGCAGCATAAGGACATCGACCCTAACAAGAGTGTATATCAAGTCATTTCCGGTGGAAACGACCTGATTCGCATGGGTGGACGCGACATCAATGCGCGCGCCTATCTGTCCCGTTTCAACTTCTCCGGTGCCGACCAGGAAAAGCTCTGCGGAGTGCTTTCCGGTGGTGAACGCAACCGCCTGCACCTGGCGCTCTGCCTGAAGGAAGAGGGTAATGTGCTTCTGCTGGACGAGCCTACCAACGACATCGACGTGAACACGCTTCGCGCCCTCGAAGAAGGTTTGGAGGACTTTGCCGGATGTGCTGTGGTCATCAGTCACGACCGTTGGTTCCTTGACCGTATCTGTACGCATATCCTCGCTTTCGAAGGAGACTCCAATGTGTTCTTCTTTGAAGGTTCTTATTCAGAATATGAGGAAAATAAACAGAAACGTCTTGGGAAAGAAGAACCCACCCGTGTACGTTATAGAAAGCTCATGAATGATTGATTTCGGTGCGAATTTGAAAGTATATTCTTTTACTTGTTGACAATACGAAAGCCCTGCTGTAGAATGCAGGGCTTTTTTTGTTTAAAAATATCTCAAAAAAGCCTTTCTACCTTCAAAAAATGTAACATAAATATAACATTAATCTCGTTTTTATTAGTTATATTTGCGACTTAAAACATAAATTAATGTTTAATTAACACTATCTATTAACAAAAAACAGAATTATGAGAAAACATCTAATTCAATTCCTGTTGGTTGCAGTGTTGTCGGTATTTAGTGCCGCTGCATTTGCTCAGACTACAGTGAGAGGTCAGCTTGTTGATTCAGAAACAGGTGAACCGTTAGTGGGTGCCGCCGTCATGGTGGAAGGTACTACACAAGGATCGGTGACCGACATTGATGGCTATTTCAAGCAAAGCGTTGCTTCGAATGCGACATTACTATTCAAGTACGTGGGTTATAAAGACCAGAAGAAGAAGATTACGCAGAAGGGCGCTTCTGTGGATTTGGGTGCTATCCCAATGGAACCGGATGCTGTGATGCTGAAGGACGTAGTGATTACATCGTCAGTGGCGGTTGCCCGTAAGACTCCGGTAGCGGTGTCAACGATAACCCCGGTGTTTATTGAAGAAAAGTTGGGTACACAGGAATTCCCGGAAGTTCTGAAGTCTACTCCGGGTGTTTATGTTACAAAAGACGGTGGCGGTTATGGTGACGCACAGACCCGTGTCCGCGGTTTCGACAGCGAGAACGTGGCTATGATGATTAACGGTGTGCCGATGAACGGTATGGAGAATCAGAAGGTATACTGGTCCAACTGGGCCGGTCTGGCCGATGTGACAAGCTCCATGCAGGTACAGCGTGGTCTGGGGGCTTCCAAAGTTTCTTCTCCGGCAGTGGGAGGTTCTATCAACGTTATTACCAAGAGTACCGATGCCAAGAAAGGCGGTTTCATCTCTTACGGTATGGGTAATGATGGTTACAACAAGATTCTGTTCAGCGTTTCTTCCGGTTTGAGCAAGGACGGTTGGGCATTTACCTTATTGGGTGGCAAGACCTGGGGCGACGGATACATCCAGGGTACGGACTTTGAAGGTTACAACTATTTTGCCAGCCTTTCCAAACGTTTCAACGACAATCATCAGTTGACGCTTTCTGCTTTTGGTGCTCCGCAGTGGCACAATCAGCGTAACTATAACAACGCATTGACCATCAAAGAATGGCAGCGTGTTCAGCAATTCATGGGTGAGAAGAGTGCCTATCGTTACAATCCTACTTTCGGTTATCGCAAGGGACAAGCCTTCAACTCAAACCGCAATGCCTATCATAAGCCTCAGATTTCCTTGAATCACTTATGGCAGATTGACCATAAGTCAAGTTTGAGTACAGCTCTTTATGCTTCTATCGGCCGTGGTAACGGTTACAGCGGTACTGGTACTTCTGCTTATCGCAGCAAGTGGTATGGTGCCAGCAACGGATATACCAACGATGAGTTCCGTCTTGCCGACGGTACTTTCAACTATGATGCTGTCGACGCGTTGAACCAGGCAAGTACCACCGGTTCGCAGATGGTGATGGGCAAGGCCATGAACAACCACGAATGGTACGGTTTGCTTTCTACTTATACAACTAAGTTCGGCGAGTATCTGGATTTCTATGGCGGTGTCGACTTGCGTTATTACAAAGGCTTGCACCAGAACATCATTACCGATTTGTTCAGTGGTTCTTATTTCATTGATTCCAATCGTGACAATGTGTCTGCTGCCAATAACATTGCTGCTGCTGATCCGAATTTTGCCAAGAAGAAACTGGGTGTAGGTGACGTGGTTTACCGTGATTATGACGGTTATGTAATGTCCGAGGGTGCGTTTGGCCAGTTGGAGTACAACCGCGATAAGTTGAGCGCTTTCGTTGCCGGAGGTCTGTCAAACACCAGCTACTGGCGCTATGACCGCTTCTATTATGACGAAGCCCATGCCAAGAGTAGCAAGAAGCACTATCTGGGTGGAAATATCAAGGGAGGTGCCAACTATAACTTGAACGAAACGCAGAACATATTCTTCAATGCAGGTTTTATTACGCGCGCGCCTATGTTTGATACCTCTTTCATCAATTCACAGAATTCCCACGACCGCAACCAGGATGCTAAGAACGAAAAGGTAATGTCGTTCGAGGTGGGCTACGGTTTCCGCAATAGCTTGGTGGCTGTCAATCTGAATGCTTACTATACGCAATGGATGGACAAGAGCCTTTATGATTCTTACACAGCACGTGACGGTAGCCGCGCCACTCTGAATATGACCGGTGCCAATGCCAAGCACATGGGTGTTGAGGTGGATTTCAATATCCGGCCGACCACTTGGATGACCATCAACGGTATGTTCTCTTGGGGTGACTGGCGTTGGGACGGACTTGCTACCGGTTTCTACTACAATAATGAAGGACAGATGTACAATCCGAAGACAGAAGAGGTGATTGCTGCCGGCAGTGCCAATGTAGAAGACTATCGTTATAACATCCGTATGGATGATGTGAACGTAGGTGGTTCTGCACAGACTACCGCTGCTCTCGGTGTGACGGTGCGTCCGATGAAGGGATTGCGTCTCGGCCTCGACTGGAACTATGCAGCACGTCTTTTTGCAGACTATGACATCGAAGCTGACCAGGCCACTCCGGGCAAGGAGTATCAGGTGGCAAAACCCTGGAAGGTGCCTTCTTCTTATACGTTTGATTTGAATGCCGGCTATACGTTTGATTTCGGTAAAGTCTCCGCTACTTTGAGCGGCAATGTCAATAACCTTTTCGACCAGGAATACATCGCCGACGCATGGGATGGTTCTACTTGGGAAGATGCGATGGTGCTCTACGGTTTCGGACGTACGTTCTCCGTAGGTTTGAAGGTTAAATTCTAACTTAAACAGACATTAACGATATGAAAAATAAATATTACTTATATGGATTGTTTGCAGCGGCTCTCACATTGACCGGCTGTGACTACAACGAGGATCATTTTCCGGGCTACAACGAGCTGGCCCAGCCCAAAGATGTGTGGAACGATACCATCACATTGGCGGATGCTGACTATAAGACAATCGCCGGAATAGAGGCAAATAAAGAATTGGCCCTTTCCAAGGACCCGGAAGGAGAGACCTTCAAGGCGGCTTTAGAGGCTGTGGCAGGCAATAAATATTTCACCGAAGAGGCTCCTGCCGTATGGTATCTGCCTGCATACATTGCCAGCAAGTATCCTTATATGGACGACAATTCCAAGGTGACGGTTCATTATAAGAATTATGAGAATCTGCCGGAATATCTCAAGGCATTCAACGGGATGAAGGCATATGATATGAACAGCGATGACTATAAGGTGGTTTGGGGAGATAAGGTTTCTGTATCTTATATTTCTCCTTCTACATTGAACAAGATTCCTGCTGCATTGAAAGAGGGGGTTGCCAAACCTGCCGATGGTGAAATGCGCATGGTGAACTATGCTTATTCTGAAACCGAGCCCAGCTTTGGTGGTGGAGAGGGTGAACCAGAAGTTACCTACACGCCTATTTCGGAAATCGTAGCCGGAGAAAGTGCTGGTGAGTATAATGTGAAGGGAGAAGTGATTGCCACTTACGGTCGTGGTTTCCTGCTGAGTGACAAGACCGCATCCATTCTAGTTTATCTGAATGCTCCGGCCAATTATTCTGTGGGTGATGTGGTGACCGTTACGGGCACTACTTCCAAATATTCCGGGCTGATGCAGTTTCCTCAAACCTCTACGCTGGCTTTGGTGGAACGCAGTGAGGAATTTGCTTATCCGACAGCTCAGGCTATGACCGGTGCCGAGATGGACGCATGGACTGCAAGTGCTGCTGTGAAGTATGTTTCCATTACGGGTAAGCTGACTATCAATAAAGAGAAAGGTTATTATAACCTGGTCGTAGATGGAGCGACCCGTCAAGGTTCTCTCTCTTATCCAGTAGCTGGTTTGGTAGATGATGCTTTGGACGGACAGAACGTGACTGCAATAGGTTATCTAATAGGTTACAGTGGTAGTTTTGTGAACATGATGACCACTTCAGTAGTTGCCGCAGGCAGCCAGAGTGAATATACACCAGTAGGTGTTGTGGCTTTGTCAGCAGCGGGTGATTATAAGGTAAAAGGTACAGTGGCAGCCCTCTATGGTAGAGGCTTCTTGCTGAATGACGGTACTGGTTCTATATTGGTTTATCTCAACAAAGAATCCGGATACAAGGAAGGTGATATTGTGACTGTATCCGGAGCTACAACTGCTTATGCCGGATTCATGCAGTTTGGCGCAACCAGCCAGGTAGAAAAAGTGGGTGAGTCGAAGTTCGCTCGTCCTGCTGCTCGTGTCTTGACTGGAGCCGATATGGACGCTTATCTGGAAATGCCATATGTGGCTTATGTAGAATATGAAGGAACCCTCAAGATTGACGGAAATTATCTGAATGTGACTATCGATGGTGCAGAGACTGCCGTAGGAAGTATCTCTTATGCTTCCAGCGGTCTGGTTGATCCGGCTTTGGATGGCAAGAAGGTGGTTGTTACCGGTTACTCCATTGGTGTGAGCGGCGGCAAGTTCTTCAATACAATGGCTACTTCTGTGAAAGACGCTGCGGTTGCTGCCAAGACTCGCGCTGCTGTTACCCGTGCCTCTGTCAAGGCAAATGCTTCCGCTCTCTATCGTTATAATGCCTCTTCCCAGTCCTGGAGCAAATACTCCACTGACGAGGCCGATGTGGCTGTGCTGCAGCCTGCCGACTATGACCAGATGGGTTACTCTTACGTCAGCAAGCCTGCAGAAACAATGCCTATTTATTTGAAGCAAGCCTATCCGTATGCCAAGGTAGACGATGTGGTGGCTGTGGCTTACTATGCAGATAAAGACGGCAACCTGGCAGTGACCGAATTCAAGTTCAATGGTACAACCTGGACAGAGACTACTATTGCTGCACCAAGTACCATTACTTTCCAAAAGGCGAATGGCGAATGGGTAGAGGCCCGTGTATATTTTGAATCTACCTTCTTGGGTGGTGATGGCGGCGGCTTTGTAGCCGAAGACATCGAGTTGTCAGGATTGACGCAGGTCTGGACCCTTGAAAGTTCTTATGGATGGAAGGGTACTGGCTTCTTAAGCGAGAACAAGAAGACTGAAAGTTATCTGGTATCTCCGGAAATTGATTTGAGCAAGGCAGCTACGCCCTCTGTTGTATTTGATTGTGCCATCAACTACTTGAAGGGTGCCGATCGTAGCGAAAACTTCAATCTGGTGATTGCCACCGATTATGCAGGTGATGCAGCTTCGACTTCCTGGAAGACCCTGGAAGTTACCGGCTGGCCTGCAGAAGATTCCTGGACGTTCGTGACCGTAGAGCCCGTCTCTTTAGAAGAGTACGTAGGAAAGAAGATTCGTCTTGCTTTCCATTACCAAAGTACATCTACCACTGCTTGTACGGTAGAAGTGAAGAATATGTCTGTTAAGGAATAAACGGATAGAATCTATATGAGAAGGAGGAGTTATGGGGGTGAAGGCTCCTCTAACTCCTTCTTTCGTCTAGGATAAGATGTTATAAACTTATTCAAAAGAATATTTTGCAAATGAAGAAATTATCTTTAATGTTTTTATTGCTGGCGGCAGGACTCTGTTTTACCGCTTGTGGCGATGATTCCGATGTACCTGCCAATGGCTATATCGAAACTACCGAAGAAGGCTCGGCAACATTTGTATTGAAGGGCTATGAGAGTGCGTCCGATGGTTTTAATCTGTTTGAAGCCGAAGGTCTTGACAATTCTTTCTACATTGAGGAGAAGATGTTTACGGGCAGTGCTTGGGGCTTTGTGAAAGCAGCAAGCGGACCGTTGTCTGCTATGAAAGAGATTCCTTCTGCCGATGCTTGGCAACCCAATGCAGAGGTGATGGAAGGAGCCAATTACTGGGCTCGTAGCAAAGGAGCGAAGAAATATACATTCTTGAAGATGCGTGTAGCTTATATTCAAGGCAACAATGTTGCTTTGGAATATGCTATTGCCGGCACCGAGGATCGTGATCTCTCGGAAAATAAGAATGCCAATCAGCCGCAGGGAGACCAAGTCTCTATGACGGCACTGGAGGTTCCTTTCTTGAATCCCGACAACATCTATGCGGACTACTTTGTGACCTATGAGGACAAGCAAGTGCAGAATTTTGTTTTGGAGTATGTGCCCGGAAAGAAACATTCCGCTTGGGTGGCTTTCAGCTTTGATAGCGTCACCAGCCAGGATAATGTGAAGCGGACAGATGCTTGGAATCAGGATGACCCCAACATTGACAATTCCGTGGAACCGAACGAAAGTATGCACAAGAGCGATGGTTACGACAAGGGTCACCTCTGCGCCAGCGAGGACCGCGTATATTGTGAGGATGCCAACAAACAGACTTTCTACTACGCCAACATCTCACCGCAAATAGCCTCATTCAACCAGAAGTACTGGATGTATCTGGAACAGCAGGTGCAGAAGTGGGGACGCTCTACGCGTGAAGGTACTTATGATAAGGTGTATGTAGTGAAGGGCGGCACGCTGAATAAGCTGCTTACCAACTTCACCGGTACAATGAAGGGTGGAGACGGTAAATATCCCGAAACCGATGCTGAAGGATTTACCATCCACGGACTGGCAGTCCCAGCCTATTACTACATGGCCATCCTTGCGGAGAAGGGTGATACCTACCATGCCATCGCCTTCCTGGTGCCGCACTCCGAACTCCTGCCGCAGAAACCTACGGCCGACGATTTCCAGGTATATGCCGTGAGCATCGACAAACTGGAGCAGGAAACCGGCATCGACTTCTTCTGCAATCTGCCGGATGTAATTGAAGACGAAGTGGAGAAGGCTTACAACAAAGCGGACTGGGCCTGGTAAGCTTACTGATATAACAAGAAAAAAGGGGGACTTTCCATTGGTGGAGAGTCTCCCTTTTTAGTATGACGGGCATGTCATGATTTAGGTAGCTTTCTTAAAAGCTGTTTTTGTTTTGATGGAAACTGACTTCTTATCCGTATCTTTGCATATTGATTAAAAAAGAGATATTCATGGAACTTTCGGATATACTTCATAATTTGAAGATACAAGAACTTACTCCGATGCAGGAGGCTGCTAAGGAAGCCTATCAATCAGCTAAAGATTTAGTACTTCTTTCGCCCACCGGTTCGGGTAAGACACTGGCTTTTCTCCTTCCGCTGGTACAGACCTTGAAAGCGGATATACAAGGTGTGCAGGCTCTTGTACTAGTACCTTCACGCGAATTGGCTTTGCAGATAGAAACTGTGTTCAAGTCTATGGGAACTCCTTTCAAAGCTATGAGCTGCTATGGCGGACGCCCTGCCATGGAAGAACACCGGACAATGAAAGGCGTTCATCCCGCTGTCATTATCGGTACTCCGGGACGTATGAGCGACCATTTGAGGAAAGAGAATTTCAATGCCGCCACTGTCGTCACTCTGGTGATAGATGAATTCGACAAGTGTCTTGAGTTCGGTTTCCATGACGAGATGGCAGAGGTTATCGGGCAGCTTCCCTCACTGAAAAAGCGTGTGCTTCTCTCGGCCACCGATGCAGAGGAAATACCGCAATTTGCCGGAGTAGGAGGTGATTCCCCGTCTTCCGTCTCCCGGCTCATGAAGCTTGATTTTCTTGCTCCGGAAGCCCTTGCTCCGCGTCTGCGGCTGCATAAGGTCGTTTCTCCGGAGAAGGACAAGCTGGAGACCCTCTATAACCTGCTTTGTACTCTCGGCTATCATTCCACTCTGGTATTCTGCAATTATCGTGAAAGCGTGGAGCGTGTTGCCGGGTACCTGCAAGCCAGGAAGTTCCCTTGCGACATGTTTCATGGCGGTATGGAGCAACCCGACCGCGAACGTGCGCTTTACAAGTTCCGTAATGGCAGTTGCGCCGTGCTGATATCTACAGACCTTGCCGCCCGCGGACTGGATATTCCGGGTATTGAGAATGTGGTGCATTACCATCCTCCCGTAAACGAGGAAGCCTATACACACCGTAATGGACGTACCGCCCGTTGGGAGGCATCGGGAAATGCATATCTTGTCCTGCATGCCGAGGAGCGGGTACCCGAGTACATTTCTGAAGACATCGAAACGTACGAGTTTCCGGAGACGCTTCCCAAACCGGCCAAGCCCCGATGGGCTACCTTATATATAGGTAAAGGGAAAAAGGATAAGTTGAACAAGATAGATATTGTCGGCTTCTTGTATAAAAAAGGAGGAATGGCGCGTGAAGATGTCGGGCAGGTGGACGTAAAGGAACACTATGCCTTTGTAGCCGTGCGCCGCAGTAAAATGAAACAATTGTTGACGCTGGTACGCGGTGAAAAAATCAAGGGAATGAAAACTGTTATCGAGGAAGCAAAGTGATTTATCTTATAAATATTCATTTTATTTGCGCTTATTCTTTTGAATATGAAGTAATGAAACCGCCTTGCTTTTAGTTTCTCTAAAAGTATTATCCTTGATAAGTAAAGATAACAAAATGGTGCATATATCTTGTATAAACCATTAAAAAGTAAGCTAAATGCGGCTTAAAAATAGAATTTCATCAGGAAAGGTTTGTTTTGAAGAAATATTTCCGTAATTTCGCAAAGTCGAAAGACATTAATGAACGAAATTGTATAACCAAAACAAACTTCAAATGAAAAAGCATAATTTCAATGCAGGACCTTCTATCCTTCCTCGTGAGGTGATTGAGAATACGGCACAAGCTATTCTTGATTTCAATGGCTCAGGCCTCTCACTGATGGAAATCAGCCACCGTGCCAAAGACTTCCAACCCGTTGTGGACGAAGCTGTGGCATTATTCAAAGAATTGCTCAATATCCCCGAAGGATATTCGGTACTGTTCTTGGGCGGTGGTGCCAGTTTGGAATTCTGCATGGTACCCTTCAACTTCCTTGAAAAGAAAGCTGCTTACCTGAATACGGGTGTATGGGCCAAGAAAGCCATGAAAGAAGCTAAGGCATTCGGTGAAGTAGTTGAAGTCGCTTCTTCCGCTGAATCTACTTATACTTATATTCCGAAGGACTATACAGTGCCTGCTGATGCAGACTATTTCCACATCACTACCAACAATACAATCTACGGTACGGAACTGAAAGAGGATTTGGACGTAAACGTTCCGATGGTGGCCGATATGTCTTCTGATATTTTCTCCCGTCCCATCGACGTATCCAAATATATCTGTATCTATGGTGGTGCGCAGAAGAATCTGGCTCCTTCCGGTGTTACATTCGTCATCGTGAAGAATGACGCGCTGGGTAAGGTATCCCGCTATATCCCGACCATGCTGAACTATCAGACGCATGTGGATAGCGGCTCTATGTTCAATACTCCTCCCGTTGTCCCCATCTATGCAGCCCTGCAGACATTGCGCTGGATTAAGGCAGAGGGTGGCGTGAAGGAAATGGAACGCCGTGCCATCGAAAAGGCCGATATGCTGTATGCTGAAATTGACCGTAACAAAATGTTTGTGGGTACGGCTGCCAAAGAAGACCGTTCACGCATGAACATCTGCTTTGTGATGGCTCCCGAATACAAGGAATTGGAAGCTGACTTCTTGAAGTTCGCTACCGAAAGAGGTATGGTAGGTATCAAGGGACACCGTTCTGTAGGTGGATTCCGTGCATCCTGCTATAATGCCATGCCAAAGGAAAGCGTGCAGGCTTTGATTGACTGCATGCAGGAATTTGAGAAACTTCATTAATAATATTGTTTTTCACCACAGATTACGTAGATTTGCACAGATTGTTTTTATGATTAAACTCTGTGATAATCTGTGTCATCTGTGGTGAGTCTTTTTAATATCATGAAATTATGAAAGTATTAGTTGCAACAGACAAACCGTTTGCCAAAGTGGCAGTAGACGGTATCCGTAGAGAAATAGAAGCAGCAGGTTACGAACTCGTGCTGCTGGAGAAATATGGCGAAAAAGCCAAGCTGCTGGAGGCTGTGAAAGATGCCAACGCTATCATTATCCGCAGTGACATCATTGATGCTGAAGTGCTGGATGCCGCCAAGGAACTGAAGATTGTGGTGCGTGCCGGTGCCGGTTATGACAATGTGGACCTGGAAGCAGCTACTGCCCACAATGTATGTGTAATGAATACTCCGGGACAGAACTCCAATGCTGTGGCCGAGTTGGCTTTCGGCTTGATGGTGATGGCTGTCCGTAATATGTATAACGGTACTTCCGGTACGGAACTGATGGGCAAGAAACTGGGTATCCACGCTTATGGTAACGTGGGTCGCAACGTAGCCCGTATTGCCAAAGGCTTCGGTATGGAGATTTATGCGTTCGACGCTTTCTGCCCGAAAGAAGTAATCGAGAAGGATGGAGTGAAGGCTGTGGGTTCTGCCGAAGAGCTTTACTCTACTTGCGATGTCGTTTCCCTGCATATTCCTGCAACTGCCGAAACGAAGAATTCCATCAATTATGCATTGGTGAACAAGATGCCGAAAGGCGCACTGCTGGTGAACACAGCCCGTAAGGAAGTCATCAATGAAGCCGAGCTTATCCAGCTGATGGAAGAGCGTACCGACTTGAAATACATGACCGACATTATGCCTGCTGCCAATGAAACATTTGCAGCCAAGTTTGCCGGACGTTATTTCTCTACACCGAAAAAGATGGGTGCCCAGACTGCCGAAGCCAATATCAACGCAGGTATTGCTGCTGCCAAGCAGATTGTAGGCTTCCTGAAAGACGGTTGCGAGAAGTTCCGCGTAAACAGGAAATGAGATGAATAGTAAGACTACCTATAAATGTTCAGTTCTTTATTTAGCAATAGGTGCTGGTATATTTTCATTAAGTAGTATATTCAGAAATGAATTGTCAGATTTCGCCCTCGGTTTTTGCGAGGGCGTATCTATTGTACTGATATTAGGTAGTGCAATTTATCTGGTAAGATATTTCGTGAAAAAGAAACCTCAATAATCCATATAAAACACTCTCTTATGGCTATAATTAAACCCTTTAAAGGGATTCGTCCCCCTCAGGATTTGGTGGAACAAGTAGCGTCCCGTCCTTACGACGTATTGAATTCTGCAGAAGCACGTGCAGAAGCGGAAGGTAATGAAAAATCCCTATATCATATTATCAAGCCGGAAATAGATTTTCCCGTCGGTACGGATGAGCATGACGAACGTGTTTATCAGAAAGCTGCAGAGAACTTCCGTATGTTCCAGGAGAAAGGCTGGCTGGTGCAGGATGATAAAGAAAACTATTACGTCTATGCCCAGACCATGAACGGCAAGACACAGTACGGTCTTGTTGTCGGTGCCTATGTTCCCGATTATATGAACGGTGTTATCAAGAAGCACGAGTTGACTCGTCGTGATAAAGAGGAGGACCGTATGAAGCATGTCCGCGTGAACAATGCCAACATTGAGCCCGTATTCTTTGCCTATCCCGATAACGCTGCGCTGGATGCCGTCATTTCCCGTTATACAGTCGGGAAACCGGTATACGACTTTATCGCTCCGGGTGATGGTTTCGGTCATACCTTTTGGATTATAGACAAGCAGGAGGACATTGATGCCATAACCCAGGAGTTTGCCAAGATGCCCGCCCTCTACATTGCCGATGGGCATCATCGCAGCGCCGCTGCCGCTTTGGTGGGTGCGGAGAAAGCCAAGCAAAACCCCAATCACCGTGGTGACGAAGAGTACAACTATTTCATGGCTGTGTGCTTCCCTGCCAACCAGTTGACTATTATTGACTATAACCGGGTGGTGAAGGACTTGAACGGCATGACTCCCGAAGAGTTTCTGGCTGCTGTGGGCAAGAATTTCATCGTGGAGGAGAAAGGTGAGGACATCTATAAGCCGTCCGAACTGCATAACTTCTCCCTCTATTTGAACGGAAAGTGGTACAGCCTTACTGCCAAACCGGGTACTTATAATGATAACGACCCCATTGGAGTACTGGATGTAACCATCTCCTCCAATCTGATACTGGATGAAGTGCTCGGCATCAAAGACCTCCGTTCCGACAAGCGTATTGACTTTGTAGGCGGCATCCGTGGTCTGGGAGAGTTGAAGAAGCGGGTGGACAGTGGTGAGATGAAAGTGGCATTGGCCCTCTATCCCGTTTCCATGAAGCAGCTGATGGACATCGCCGATACGGGCAACATCATGCCTCCCAAGACAACTTGGTTTGAGCCGAAGTTGCGTTCGGGACTGGTGATTCATAAACTGGACTAAATGAATTGATATAAACTGAAACGGGGATGTCTTCCACTAAAAGACATCCCCGTTTTTCGTTCAGAACTCTGGAAGCTTAGGAGTGTGATGTTTGAAATACAGTTTTCTCATCCACCGGTCAAACAGGATGAAAAGCGGAATGGTCAGAATCAGTAGGAGATAAAAGCAAGGAATCTGGATACTTTCTGACTGTGGGAGGGTGGTGGGCGTAAAGGCTTCCCGGATGCTGTCTCCGAAGTACAGAACCAATCCTGTCCCACTGACACCTATCAAGAAGATAGCAGCGGCAATAGTTGCAAGCAGAATTCTTCTTTCTGATTTCTTCTCGCGCAGACGTATGGCTTCTTCTACCTTCTGCATGGTGCGGTAGGTAAAATTGGACGGCAGGCGGAAAGTAGTCTGTTCTCTTACCGCCTTTTTCAATCCTCTATCTTTTAGTTCTTCGTTCATACTTTTTCTTGTTTCATCAACACATAAATCTTTTTACGTATACGGTGTAGCTTCACTTTTGCGTTGCTTTCCGTCAGTCCCAGGATGAGAGCGACCTCATTCAATGTTTTTTCTTCATAATAGAACAGGCTTATCAGTGCCTGTTCCTCGGAATCGAGTTGCTCCATGGCTCTGTTCAATTTGGCAATTTGCTCTTCCCCTTCATCATTTAAGGCTTCATCTACTTGTGTATCGGATATGTTGGCAAGCAGTGTATCATCCATGACAAAGGTATCAAATTTCTTTTTCCGTGCACTCGAGATGGCCGTATTATATGCAATCGAATAAATCCACGTCGAAAAAGAACTGGTGCCCTTGAAAGACGAGAGATGCTGGAAGGCTTTCAGGAAGACATCTTGGGTCAGTTCTTCGGCATCTTCCTGGTTGGAGACGATACGGGCCACCAGGATGAATACCTGCTGGCCGTATGTGTTGAGAAAATGCTCGTAAAGAGCAGTCTCTCCCCTCAAGATGCGCTGGATGATATGTCTCTCGTCGTCTTTCATTTTGTCTGTTAGACGCAAGTTTGTTTGGTTGGTTACAGATTTTCGGAAGAAAAAATATTTTTCCGGAAAAGTGTAACCTCATGTAAACTGCCGCGTCTAAAGGGTACAAAGAAACGAAATTACTAATTTAAATTGAAACGAATATGATGGATTTTATTATGGTGCCTGCGGTGATGACAATCATTACTTTAGGAGTTTACAAATTGTTTGAGCTGTTTGTTTGTAAGAAGGAAAGAATCATGCTGATTGAGAAGATGGACGAGCGGGGACTACTCCCTCAGATGGATACGCCTAAATTACGTGGAAGTAGCTTTTCGTTCTCTGCCCTGAAAATAGGATGTCTGTTGGCTGGTATGGGACTTGGGTTATTGCTGGGTTATCTTATCTGCTATGTGACGATTCCCAATTACTTTACTGCGGACAGAGACTGGATGTATAGGGAGACTGTTTCCCTTATTTATGGGGCTTGTGTGCTGGGTGTTGGTGGAATCGGACTGATAGTGGCTTTTATTACAGAACTAAAACTGAACAAGAAGTAAGGTTATTATGTAGAAAATGCCGACCTTTGCTGAAAAATTAAGAGTATGCAATGAAGGTATTGATTCTTAACGGTAGTCCTCGTCGTCATGGCAACATGTCGAAAATGTTGGAGCTGATGAAGCAGGAACTTGAAGGCTGCGGAGTTGGAACAGTTTATATAGACGTTCCACAGTTGCAGGTACATCCCTGCATCGGTTGCATGAAGTGTCGCAGTTCATTGAAGTGTTGTCTGCCCGAGGATGGGGCACAGAGAGTGTTGCAGTCTATGAAAGAAGCCGATGCAGTGATAATCGGTGCCCCTTGCTATTGGGGAAACATGCCGGGAGAAGTGAAAGTGCTTTTCGACCGTATGGTTTACGGTATGATGGGGGAGAACTCTTGGGGAATGCCCCTTCCGTTTCATAAGGGTAAGAAAGCGATTGTGGTAAGCACTTGTACTACCCCTTATCCTTTCAATATTCTCTATAATCAGACGCACGGTGTGGTGAAAGCTTTCAGGGAGATTCTGAAATGGAGTGGTTTCAAGATTGTGAAAACCATTGAGAGGGGAGGTACTAAGAAGCATCCTGAGCTGACGGAAAAGGATATGCGGAACTGCAAGAAAGCAGTGCACAAATTATTGTAAAGTATTGAAAAAGTCAATATGAGTAGAAAAGAAGAATATAAATTGCAGAACGAACAGTTTCTGGAGCAGTTGCGTACGGCAGAAGGAATCAAGGAATTGCCTTGCGGCATACTTTATCGGGTATTGGAGGAAGGCAGAGACGGTCTGACACCACGTCTCAACAGTGTAGTATCTGTGCATTATAAAGGCACTCTTATCAATGGGCGTGAGTTCGATAATTCGTGGAAACGGAATTGTCCGGAGGCTTTTCGTCTGAATGAAGTGATTGAGGGCTGGCAGATTGCCTTGCTACGAATGCATCCCGGAAGTCGTTGGATTGTATATATCCCTTACACCATGGGATACGGTACACGTACCAGTGGACCCATTCCGGCGTATTCCACACTGATATTTGAAGTGGAATTACTAAATATCTCGTGACACTGCTGAACAATTTGCTTTTTTATCTTGTTCTCATATAAGAATTTAGAAAAACTCAATAGGTATGAATATAGATAAGAAAGCAGGGCATATTGACCCGAAAGTAGCATTGTCCCAGGCAGAACATGAAAAGGGAACAGTACCCGGACAACAGATTGGCCTTTACGGTAATGCAGACAAGAGAGATGTTCGTCAGGTCGTAAAGATTCTGAATCCTGACAAAAACAGTATGGAGAGCAGAGGTTAACCCTCTGCTTTTTTTATTACATGCCTCTTTCTTCGTCGAGTCCAGATGATTTGTTGGAGGGTTTTGTATCTTTGTACCCGGAAATGAAACTCTTAAAAACAAAAGCAGGATGCTACGGAAAGGAGACCTCACTCAAGGAGGCATAACCGGTACTTTATTACATTTTACCCTACCCATGATGGTAGGGTCTTTTTTGCAGCAATGCTACAACATTGCAGATACGCTCATTGTAGGCCAATGCATTGGTGCAGGGGCGTTGGCGGCGGTCGGTTCGGCATACACATTGATGGTTTTCCTTATATCCGTTTTGCTGGGACTGGCGATGGGCAGTGGCACTGTATTCTCTTTACATTATGGTGCCGGAAACCATGTAGCACTGCGTCGTAGCATATTCAGTTCGTTTGTACTGATAGGTATCGTGACACTGATACTGAATGTAGCCGTTTTTATCTGGCTCGATCCTATTCTCCGGCTGTTGCAGGTTCCGCAAGACATATACGGCATGATGCGCAGCTACTTGTGGATAATCTTCTGCGGTATAGTTTTCACCTTTATCTATAACTTCTACGCATCTCTGCTGCGTGCAGTAGGGGATTCTGTCACTCCGCTTTGGTTTCTGGCAGTTTCTGTCGTTCTGAATATAGCGCTCGACTTGTTTTTTATCCTACAACTGGATTGGGGGATTCAGGGTGCGGCTGCGGCCACTGTCCTCGCTCAAGGAGTAGCTGCTCTGGGCATCATCATTTATACTTACAGAAGGCGTCCGGAACTGCGATGGCATCATGAAGATATGTGTTTTGACCGTACTTGCTTGAAGGAAATAGCTTCCTTCTCTACACTGACTTGCGTCCAACAGTCGGTGATGAATCTGGGAATCCTGATGGTACAGGGACTTGTCAACAGCTTTGGAACAGCGGTAATGGCAGCTTTTGCGGCAGCTGTGAAGATTGACTCTTTCGCCTATATGCCCGTGCAGGAATTTGGGAACGCCTTTTCCACCTTTATTGCACAGAACTTCGGGGCCGGACGTTACGACCGTATCCACCGGGGTGTTCGCAGTGCATTTGTCACGGCTGTTGTTTTTTCGCTCCTTGTGTCCGTATTGGTTTTCATCTTTGCCAAACCGTTGATACTTATCTTTGTCCGTCCGGACGAAACGGAGATTATTGCGGTGGGAGTGGCGTACCTACGCATTGAAGGTGCTTTCTACTGTGGCATCGGTATCTTGTTTTTGCTGTACGGATACTACCGGGCCATCCGTATGCCGGGCATGTCTGTTGTGCTGACCGTGCTGTCGCTGGGCACCCGTGTCGTTCTTTCCTACTGGCTGGCCTCGATGCCCGAGGTTGGGGTGACAGGCATCTGGTGGTCTATCCCCATCGGCTGGCTGATTGCCGATGTAGTTGGTATCTGGTGCTATCGGTATGTTAAAGGAGTTAGAGGGAGTTAAAAGAAAATCCGGCAAATTTGCTCCACTGTCCTTTGGATATTTTCTTGAGCAAATTCAGGCTGCATGGCCTGCTCCAAAGAGACGGGAGAGGGGGTAATGGAGAATACGCCCCGGAATCCGGCTGCATTCAGTATCCCGGCATCCTCTATCGCTCCTGCCAGCAGGATGACGGGAATATGTTGCCTTCTTGCTTCCTGCAAGATGCCTGAAGGTACTTTCCCCATAAGAGTCTGCCGGTCCGATTTCCCTTCTCCAGTGATGATGAGGTCGGCATCCTTAATCTTTTCTGCAAAGTCCAGAGTTTCCAAAAAAAGCTCTATGCCGGGTTTCAACTGTGCATCCAAAAATGCGTGGAGACTGCCGCCCATGCCGCCTGCCGCACCGGCACCGGGATGCAAGGATACGTCTTTGCCGGTAGTGTGGAATATGACGTCCGAAAGATGCTGCATGGCAATATCCAGTTCCTTTACCATATCTGCGTCTGCTCCTTTTTGGGGAGCGAATATGTGGGCTGCTCCATTGGGACCGAAGAAAGGATTGCGTACATCACACGCCGCCGTGAAACATGCCTTTTTCAGTGCGGGATGGGCGGAAGAGCTGTCAATGGAGCTGATTGCCGATAGAAGGGCACCGCATAGGGCGATGCCTTTTTTCATGCTTCCCACTTCGTGTCCTTCTTTATCGAAGAAACGGAATCCCAATGCTTGCAGCATTCCCAGACCGGCATCGTTCGTGGCGCTCCCTCCAAGTCCGATGACGAAACGGAGGCATCCCCGTTCCAGGGCATCGCGTATCAGTTCGCCCGTTCCGAAGGTGGTGGTTTTCATCGGATTCCTTTTGTCGGCAGGAACCAGAGGCAGTCCGCTGATGGCGGCCATCTCTATGAATGCGGTATTGCCGTCTCCGGAGATGCCGTAGCTGGCATTGCACGGTTGCATCAACGGGTCGTGGGCACGGACGGTGATACGTTTTCCGTTACTGGCTGCAAGCAGGACGTCGAGCATGCCTTCTCCACCGTCGGCCACGGGGAGCACGATGGTCCGGCATTCGGGACATGCGGCATGTACCCCTTGGGCGGCAGCTTCTCCGGCTTCTGCCGAGGTGAGACATCCTTTAAAGGAATCAAGGGCAATCACTATCTTTTTCATAAATGCGGTCTTTTATAATTTCGTCATGCTTCGGATGACAAGTTGTACAATTACAAAGGTATATACAAAATTTCATTTCTTTTTCATGCAAGCATGAAAGTTCTCTCTTCGGTTTGCATTATCTTTGCAGCATGAGCGAAGATACGTATAAAACCATCGTTGCCCTTTCCGAGGGCATTTACACTGAAAAGCGCAGCAAGTTCATTGCTATTGCCCTGCCGGTGCGTACAGTAGAGGAGGTGAAGGCGCATCTGGAAACTTACCAGAAGAAATACTACGACGCCCGCCACGTGTGCTATGCCTACATGCTGGGCCATGAGCGGAAGGACTTCCGTGCCAACGACAACGGCGAACCATCGGGTACGGCAGGCAAGCCGATTCTGGGACAAATCAATTCCAACGAACTGACGGATATTCTCGTCATCGTAGTGCGCTACTTTGGCGGTATCAAGTTGGGTACGAGTGGACTGATTGTAGCTTATAAGGCTGCTGCCGCCGAAGCCATTGCCGCTGCCACCATCATTGAAAAGACGGTAGATGAGGAGGTGACTTTCCTCTTCGAATACCCCTTCATGAACGATGTGATGCGAGTAGTGAAGGAGGAGGAGCCGGAAATCCTGGAACAGTCGTATGATATGGACTGCCGTATGACGCTCCGTATCCGCCAGTCCATGATGCCGAAGTTGCGGGCACGGTTGGAGAAAGTAGAAACATTGAGGTTTGAATAATACAACAAATGGGATAAGAGCCCCTTTCAATAGGGAAGTTGTTCGTTTCCTTTAACGGAACAAGTTGTTTTGTCCTTCGGAACAGACTGTTTTCTTTGCGGAAACGGTACCACTTCTTATGAAAGGCTGACTCCCCCCCTTTAAACAAAAGAAAGTTTATGGCATTTAGTGCAACAAAAAGAGAACTGGGCGAGCTCTACACCTTCTTTCGCCTGCTGGCGGATGGAGCTGTGTCACTGGGTACACCGAAAGCTGAAAAAGACGAAACCCTGCGCTGGCCTGTTGCCTTGATACAGAGGGAAGAGCATGACGGTACGCGCCGTTACTATATCGAAGCGCAGGAAGTGCGCGTTGTCAGCGGAACTGCCGGGAAGGACGGTTCGTTTGTTCCGGGCGAGAAGGAGGAACTGCGTTTCCCCCGCGAAGACTTTGGTGATGCGGCAGAGTTGGTTCTGCATCTGCTGAAGAACGTTTCGGGCGAGGAAGTGGAAGTGACTGAAGGCTTGGAAGCCTTTCTGGATGCTGTCAATATCTTCGACCTGGAAGCAAAGACGGAGGACCGTACCGACTTCTCCGTTGCCTTCTGGCATCCCGAAGCACCTCTAACGGGCTTCAATGTCCGTTGTCGTCTTACCCCGATGAATCCGTTGCTGGACGGAGGGCGCACGGCGAATCTGAAGCTGGAGCAAAGCGGTGTCAAGTTTGCCGTGCCCACGGTGAACAAGGTGAATGCCCTGCCGGAATCTCCTACGGAAGTGGCAGAACGCATGATGATGATTGAGCGACTGGGCGGCGTGCTGAAGTATGCCGACGTTGCCGACCGCGTGTTCCGCTGCAACTTGCTGATGATAGACCTCCACTTCCCCCGCATGCTTGCCGAGATGGTACGCTTGATGCACTTGGACGGCATCACCCGCATCAGCGAATTGACGGAGCGCATCAAGGAGATGAATCCGTTGAAGATAAAGGACGAGTTGATAAACAAGCACCGCTTCTACGAGTTCAAGATGAAGCAGTTCCTGCTGGCACTTGCCCTCGGCATGCGCCCTGCCAAAATTTATAACGGTACGGACTCTGCCGTCGAAGGCATCTTCCTGACGGACGGCAGCGGGCAGGTACTTTGCTACCACAAATCCCGTCCGCAGGTCTTTGCAGACTTCCTTTATCAGAACACACGTTTGGAGAAAGGTGCCGTAGAGAAAGATAAATACGGCTTCTTGGAGCGCGAGAACGGCGTCTGGTACTTCAAGCTGAATGTAAAGATTGGGCTGGTGAAACGGTGAAACAGCCCCACTGAACACGTACTGATGTGCATTATCAACTATCAATTCTCAAATAAATAAATGAACGAGACATTACAAACCATCAAGGCACGCCGCAGCGTCCGTGCCTATACGGAACAGCAAGTTTCCGCAGAAGATTTGAACCTTATCCTTGAGGCGGCTACCTATGCTCCCAGTGGTATGCATTTGGAGACGTGGCACTTTACTGCCATTCAGAATAAGGAAGTACTGAAAGAGTTGAATGATAAAATCAAAGGCGCCTTTGCCAAGAGTGACGACCCTCATACACAGGAACGTGGACATAGCCAGACTTATTGCTGCTACTATCATGCCCCCACGCTGGTCATTGTCTCCAACGAGCCTACCCAATGGTGGGCTGCTATGGATTGCGCTTGCGCTCTGGAGAATATTTTTCTTGCAGCCAAGTCCCTCGGCATCGGTTCCTGCTGGATTAACCAGTTGGGGCAGACCTGCGACGACCCCGATGTCCGCGCTTTCTTGACAAAGCTGGGTGTACCCGAGAGCCATAAGGTATATGGCTGCGCAGCCCTGGGATATGCTCCCGCCGATGCTCCGGTGAAGGAGAAAAAGGTGAAGGAAGGTACGGTGACCATCATCCGCTAAACAGAGATACCCGCAGGAGAGGTGGCGGTTAGGTAATTAATCATACATGAAGCAAAATAACGTATAATTCCGCCACTCTCCGTTGGGCTTCCTCTTCACAGAGGAAATGGGTTATCGCTGCATATTGATGATGCCGCTGTCTGTATCACTGTTGTTCAGCCCCTTGTTGCCTGCCTTGTGCTTGCGTCCGAACTCGAATGTATAACCCACGCGCAGCACGACCATCTGTCCCGTCTCCCTGACGAATGTCTCGGAACGGAAAGGAGCCACTTTGCTGATTCTTTCTTTTCCCACTTTATAGTTATTGGTGAAAGGAAACATAATACCGATTCCCGCCTGAAGGTTACGCCGGGTGTACATTGCCATGAATGCCGTCTGGTTTTCGTTCTTCTTGATGGTTTCGCCGAAGAAATTGTTCTGCACTTTCCGGAACTGCCCGAGCAGCGAGAAGTCTTTATATTGCACTTGTGCCATCACGCTGTAATAGAATTCATCGTACATATGGCTATAGTTCAGGCCTTCCGACCAACTGCGCGTATATCCTCCCGAAGCATAAAGCGTCAGGAAATCTTTCAGTCCGAACAGTGTAGCGCCATTTATGCCGGCCATCAGTTCCGTATTCAGGCTTTGGAACGACCGCTGGTTTTCATCCTTCAGTATCAGTTTGCCGTCCTCCACGAAGATGCTTTCCATGATGGGATTGTCATAATACTGGTGGCGTACGCTCAGATTGGCATTGAACTGCTTCTTCGAATAGCTGTAAGACAAGGAGTTCGTGAACTGTTGATACGTTTTCAGCAACGGGTTTCCGCGGACTATCTGTATCGTATCCATCGCCTGCTCCACATCCGTCAGCGAGCCGAGCGACGGTATGGCAGGACTGATGTTGAACCGGTAGCGCAGGAATCCCGCCTTCTTCAGATTATAGCTCAACCGCACGGTGGGCGTGAAGGTATAGTAAGCATGGTCTTCCTCACTTTCCTTGAACCAGGCACGTGTCATTCCTACACTGCCCGCATAGCTGAAGTCCTTTACCTTGCCCTGTACCTCGAAGAAAGCGGATGTCTGCGACTGGTCCATCTTCGAAGTGATAGGGTTGGAACCTTTATACTCATTCTCTGTCCGCATCTGATAGTGGCGGGCACCGCCGCTCAGCTTCACCTCCTTGAAGCTCTTTTCATAAATGGCTTCGCCGATGACGGAGCGCTTGTCGCCGTCCACTAATGTCTGGATGTCTGCCAGCGGTGCGTTCTCGTCTTTGTACTCCTTGTATTTCCGGTTGTTCTTGGTATGGATGAGCGTTCCCGTCACATTCATCTGGATGCTCTGCTGATGGGGCAGGGTATGCTGGAAGTAAAGGTCGAGCGCCGGAGAGTAGCTGGATGTGTGGTTGTTGACGTACGAATAGATGGACTCCGTGCTGCCCACTGCCCACATCTTGTTCAGTTCATTCTGGTAGGGGGCATTGCTGAGGTTGTTACGGAAGATGGCATTGAATACATATTTGTCCGCTTTCGTCAGATTGTACGTCAGATTCAGGTTGTTGATGAAGCTCAGAGAGGGCGACTCGTCTTCGATGCCTTCCTTGATGCGGTCGATGGTGCGGTCGCCCAGATAGAAGGTTTCGTGGGATTCGAGGCGGCTGTGATACTTGCCGTTCTTGTTGAAGTAGTCGATGCCCCATTCGGAGTTCTTGTAATTGAACTTCGCGTTCAGGAAATTCTCTCCCCATAGGGTGTGGGGCGAATCGGAGAGTTGGAAGTTCACGACACCGCCCGTTTCGCGGCGGCGCAGGATAATGTTGACTACGGCGCCCAGTTCATCGTCTCCGTACTGCTTGCCGGGGTCTTCGATGAACTCCACACGCAGTACGTCTTTGGCTCTGACGGCCGCTATCTCCTTGTCTGTCACTTTAATGCCGTTGATACGGGTTTGTACGGCCCCGCCACCGCTGACGCTCATGCTGTTGCTCAGATTGTCCACTTGCAGACGGGCAATGCCGAGATTGTTCAGCAGGTCGTAGGCACCGAACGAGCGTTTGAGCTGGCTTTCGGAAGGCAGGATGATTTGCCGGTCTACCCGTTGCAGCACATTGCTGGCAGATACCGTCACTTCACCGAGGCTCACGGCATCTTCCTGCAACTGTACATCGCCCAGGTCGAGGCTTTTATTCAGTTTCAGCAGTATGTTTTCACTTTGGAGGCCGATGAAGGAGATGGAAAGGCGGTAATCGCCTGCCTTGATTTTATGGAGGGCGAACTTGCCTTGTGCATCCGAGGTTACTCCGGTCACCAAAGTAGAGTCTATGGTCCATAATGACACATTGGCGGCTATAACTGCCTCTTGCGAGGCGTCCGTGACGCGTCCTTTGATGGAGAGGCTCTGTGCCTGCGTACGGAGTACGGAGAGGGCAAGCAATAGTAAAAAAAGTTTAGTTTTCATAATCGTTTGTATTAGTCTGTTACTGTTGGATAGGGATGTAAAAGTCACTCTTCCCGCTAAGGGAAGATGCTGAAGCTTGTATATCAGTTGTTTATACTTTCCTCGTCTGTCCGATGAAAGTTAGGAATGCATGAAGGAATAAATCTCGTACATCAGTGTCGAAACTTTGACAATCGTAAGTCCGAAGAGGAGTCCGAAGGTAATCCATAATGCAGTCTTTGCGTATCTCTTCATGAACCGTCTTTTTTAAGTTTGTTATATCGTTCTGTTATTTCTTCTATACTGATGCCGAGCAGCTCCATGCTGTGGAACATGTCGGCAAGCTGGTTGTCAAAAAACTCTTTCTTCTGTATTCGCATCACTTTCTTCACCGCATCTTTGGAGAGGTAGAACCCCATTCCCCGTTCCGGGTAGATGATGTCCTCCGTCTGGAGGTATTCATAGGCCTTCAGCACGGTGCGCGAGTTCACTGCCAGTTGTGTGGAGAGCTCCCTCACGGATACCACCCGCTCTTCTGCCCGCCATTCGCGGGTGAGAATCTTGCTGAAACAGAAGTCTACAATCTGCTGGTATATCGGCTTGTTGGTCTTGAAGTCCATAGGCTACAGTTGTTTTTCTTTGAGCAGGAAGTAGCTCGATACCCATGAACCGAGCAGCACACTGATGGGAGCCGCATAATTGCAGAAAGTCACGATGGCTTGTGCACCGGCCGACAACGGATAGTTGGTGTGGGGCCATGTGGCAATGTTATCCATCCAATATCCGTCCGCTCTGGCTTCGGGCATGAGGGAGGCCACAAAAGTTACAATTCCTATGCAGACGGCAATGGAGCCTACAAAGATGGTGAAACTTTTCAGCAGGACTTGCCGACTGAAGGCGAAGTAGCCGATGAAGGCGGAAGCATGCAGGATTACATTGGTCAGTATCTGGGTGTTGTGTATCCGGAACATCGTGATGTGCGTTGCGAAATACTGCAGGAACTCGCTGCCGCTTAAGGACAGCAGACCTTTGAGGCAGGCTATCAGTAGACCGCAGAATAGGGGAAGCAGCAGCAGGTATTTTATCCAGATATGCAGGAACTTCTCGAATGCCGATGCCGGCAGCAGTATATCGAGAGTGGAGCTGCGTTTGCTGAATTTTGTTTCCAGCAGGCAGGGGGCCATGAGGATAAAACATAGTACGTAGCGGGAGAATTCGGTGGCAGAGGTATGTTTGCCGTAATAACTTCCACCGCGGTTTATGTCGTAGAGAATGCACAGGATGCAGATGAACGATACGACGGCTGCCGACCAAAGCAGGTGCCTGCCGGTCTCATTCCTTTTATATTGTTCCAGTAGCAGGAAGCGTTTCAGATTAAAAGTTGCGTTCATAGTTCTGTTTGTATGATGGATTTTCATTGAAACATGCTCTTTATCTTTTCCGGTTGTTGCAGCACCGCTTTATACAGCAGTTCGATGTCCGGTGTGTTCTCTTCTCCGTCCTCGTTGGGGAGAATGGAGAAATGGCCCGACAAGTCTTGTTCGCTGTAGATGCTTTCTGCCGGCAGGATGTCCGTACGGGCAAAGAGAAGCCGGTTACTGATTTCGTCCAGCGAACGGTTCAGTAATATTTCGCCTTTGCCAAGGATGACGAGATGGTCCAGCAGATTCTCGAAGTCGTGCGCCTGATGGGTGGAGATGAGCAGCGTGCTTTCATCGTCCATGCTGCGGCTGATGATACGTTTCAAGGCTTGGCGGGAGGTGATGTCCAGCCCGTTTGTCGGTTCGTCGAGCAGGATGTATGGAGTATGCAGGGCAAAGGCGTATGCCAGCATTGCCTTCTTCTGTTGTCCGTAGGAGACGGAAGAGAGTTTCTGTTTCCGGTCGATTTTCAGCTCTTCCAGGTTCAGGTCGAATTCTTCCCGATTGAAATGTGGATAGAATACGGAATGGCGTGCAGCGAAGCTGACGATACTCTCGGTTGGCATCTGCAACTCTTCGGGCAGGAAGAAGTAACGGTTCAACCCTTCGGGCTGTCTCTCCGCCGTGTTTCTTCCGTCTATGCTGCACTTTCCGTTTTTGGGGAAGAGTAGTCCGCAGATGAGATGTATCAGCGTCGTTTTGCCTACGCCGTTTTCTCCCAGAAGTCCATATATGCCGTTTCCTATTTCCAAAGATATGTTGTTGAAAATAAGTGGATTGGACTTGTAACCGTAGCTCGTATTCTCTATCGTTATCATAATTTTATTAGTGTTGCACTGATGTACAACACTGCAAACGTAGGGTAAGTTATGGAGAAAAGCAAGGGAAAGAGATACTTATTAACTTCTTTTAGCGGTTGTGCGCTTGCCGTTTGCTTACAGCATCTTCACCAGTATGTCCCATACAGCCAGCATGTGGCAGGCTGAACCGCCCAATACAAAGAAATGGAAAACCGAATGCATGTACCGTGCCTTGCGCAAGGAGTAGAAAGCAGCTCCCGTGATGTAGCATACTCCTTCGGCAATAATCCAGTAGCAGGCTGTAGGGGAGAGGGCGAAAAGCTGCTTGAATACTACCAGTACGGACAGTCCCATCAGGATGTAACACACTGTTTCCACGTAACTGTGCTCCTCCATCTTGCGGAAGCTGACAACAGTGCCGATGATGGCGCATAGCCAGACGAAGCCGAAAAGTCCCCAGCCGCCGTCTTCTCTCAATGCAATGAGCGTGATGGGGGAATAACTGCCTGCAATGTGCCAATAGATGGCTGCATGGTCCCAATGCCGCAAGCGTCGTTTCCACGGATTATGATGTTTCAGGGAGTGGTAGAGTGTGGAGGCAAGATATGAACCGCCCATGCCGAACAGATAGAGCCATACGCCGCATGCTGCCCAAAGATTCTGTACTTGGTAGCATTTTATCAGGAATAGTGTACTTACAATTACTCCCATGGCAATGCCGATGCCATGGGAGATGGAATTGATGGTTTCTTCTTTTTTACTATAAAATAGTCCGTTACGCTTTCTTTTCATCAGTCGAAGCATCCATAGCATGTGGGCAACAGTTTACGGTCTCCCAACGTGTTGTCTACACGTGCCACGTTCACCCAGAACTTGTTTTCGCGCACGCTTTCTATCGGGTAGGCTGCCTTTTGGCGGGTATAGCTGTGCTCCCACGTGTCGGCTACCACTTCGTATTCGGGGTGCGGGGCATTCACCAGCACGTTGTCCGTCTTGTCGGCTTCGCCGTTCTTCACTTCTTGAATCTCGTCCCAGATGGTCAGCATCACCTGCACGAAGTTATCCAGTTCGGCAAGGCTTTCGCTCTCCGTCGGTTCAATCATCAGTGTGCCGTGTACCGGGAAGGAGAGGGTGGGGGCATGATAGCCGTAGTCCATCAGACGTTTGGCGATGTCGTTTTCACTGATGCCCGTCTCTTCGTGCACCTTGCGGCATTCCAATATCATTTCGTGTCCCACGAAGCCGGTAGCACCGCGGTAAACAATGCCGTACGTATCCTTGAGGCAGGCTGCCAGATAGTTGGCGCTGAGGATAGCTATCTTCGTGGCCCGTGTCAGTCCTTCCGTTCCCATCATGCGGATGTAGCCGTAAGTGATGGGCAGGATACCTGCGCTGCCGAAGGGAGCTCCGGACACCTGGTTGGCTGCATTGCCGAACAATTTGTGTCCCGGAAGGAACGGAACCAGATGCTCTGCCACGCAGATGGGGCCTACGCCCGGTCCGCCGCCACCGTGAGGAGAGGCGAACGTTTTGTGCAGATTCAAATGGCAGACATCCGCACCGATAAAGCCGGGATTCGTCAAGCCTACTTGGGCATTCATATTGGCGCCGTCCATATATACCTGCGCACCGCAGGCGTGTATAATGTGGCAGATTTCCACAATTTCCGTTTCAAAGATACCGTGTGTGGAAGGGTAGGTAATCATCAAGGCGGCGAGGTCATCCTTGTTTTCTTCCGCTTTGGCACGCAAGTCGGCCATATCCACATTGCCTTGTGCGTCGCAGGCGCAGGTCACGGTGGTGAAGCCAGCTTGGATGGCGGATGCCGGGTTGGTGCCGTGTGCGGATGCAGGTATCAGTATTTTATTGCGGTGCCCTTGTCCTATGCTTTCCAGATAGGCGCGGATGACGCGAAGTCCGGCATATTCGCCTGCCGCACCGGAGTTGGGTTGCAGGCTGACGCCGGCAAAGCCGGTAATTATCTTCAGCTCTTCACTGAGGTTGCTTATCAGTTCGCGGTAACCTTCGGCCTGGTCTTCGGGCACCAGAGGATGCATGTTCATGAATTCCGGACGGCTGAGCGGCAGCATCTCTGCGGCGGCATTCAGTTTCATGGTGCACGAGCCGAGGGAAATCATGGAGTGTGCCAGTGAGATGTCCTTGCGATCGAGGCGCTTGATGTAGCGCATCATCTCCGTTTCCGTATGGTATTTGTTGAATACTTCGTGTGTCAGATAGGCGCTTTGGCGCTTCATCTCCGCGCTGATGCTACTTGCCATGGGTACGTCGCTTGTCTTTTCCCAATCCCTTCCGGCGGCAATGGCAAAGATGGAGAGCAGTACATTGACGGCAGCTATATCCGTAGTTTCGTCAATGCTCATGCCTACATCTCCATTCTTGAAATAACGCAGGTTCACTTCCTTGCTTAGAGCGATGGTACGTATCTGCTGTGCCGAAATGGTGTCGGGCAGTGCAAAGCGGAGCGTGTCGAAATATTGTGCATTGACCTGCTTGTACCCCAGTCTGTTGATGCTCTTTTCCAGGAATACAGCAATGCTGTGGATGCGTTCTGCAATGGTGCGGATGCCTTCCGGACCGTGATATACGGCATAGAATCCTGCCATTGTAGCCAGCAGTGCCTGCGCGGTACAGATGTTGGAAGTCGCCTTTTCACGCTTGATGTGCTGCTCGCGGGTTTGCAGCGCCATGCGGTAGCACAGCTTGCCGTATTTGTCTTTCGACCAGCCGATGATGCGTCCCGGCATATTGCGCTTGTACTCGTCGCGGGTGGCAAAGTAGGCTGCCGACGGCCCTCCATAGAACATCGGGGTACCGAGCCGTTGTGTGGTTCCGAAGACGATGTCAGCTCCCCATTCTCCCGGAGGGGTGAGCAGGGCGAGGCTCAGAATGTCGGCGGCAACGGCCACTTTGCAGTTGGCTGCATGGGCTTTTTCCACGAAGGCGCGATAATCTTCCACGTTGCCGGCGGCGTTGGGATATTGCAGTACGCAGGCGAAGATGTCCGGTGTGAATTCCATTTCATGGTATTTTCCTATACGCAGCTCGATACCTTGCGGAATGGCGCGGGTAGTCATTACTGCCAGTGTCTGCGGGAAGACGGCTTCGTCTACAAATACCACGTTGGCGCCCGATTTCTGCATGTCGCGCGGACGCAGGGCATACATCATCGTCACGGCTTCGGCTGCGGCAGTTGCTTCGTCCAGCAGGGAGCAGTTGGCAAGGGGCATGCCGGTGAGGTCGCATACGGCAGTCTGGAAGTTCATCAGGGCTTCCAGGCGTCCTTGTGAGACTTCGGTCTGATAGGGGGTATAGGAAGTGTACCAAACGGGGTTCTCGAATACATTCCGTTGGATAACGGCAGGAGTGATGGTGTTGTACCATCCCATACCGATATAGGTTGTGTAAAGTTTGTTTTTGGCAGCCAGCCCTGCAATATGTTGTCCGAATTCGTACTCTGTCATTGTCTTGGGCAGAGCCAGCGGTTCTTTCAGGCGGATGTTGGCAGGAATGGTTTTATCAATCAGCTCGTCCAGGCTTTTCACTCCTATTTTTTGGAGCATCTTCTCCTCGTCTTTTTCGCTGATGCCGATGTGGCGGTAGGCCAATAGGTCGTTTTTCATGGCTGTAATGATTTAAAAGTTTGCTGTATATTTACCGGAAGAACGGATTCTCCGCTTTCTCTATTCCTATGGTAGTCGGTGCTCCGTGTCCGGGATAGACAATCGTGTCGTTGGGCAGGATGAACAGACGGCTGCAAATATGCTCTATCAGTTCGTCGAAGTTGCCGCCGGCAAGGTCGGCACGGCCGATGCTGCCTTGAAACAGCACATCCCCCGAGAACATGCAGTGGTCTGCCGCGCAATAGTACACCAGGCTGCCCGGCGAGTGTCCCGGCACATGGATGGCTTCCAGTTCCGTATTGCCGAAGGTGATGATGTCTCCATCGTGCAGATAAGTGCCCAGGGGCACGGGGGCTTCCTGCAGTTGGAAGCCGAACATGCGGCTTTGTTTCGGCGCTTCGTCAATCCAGAACTCATCGGCCTGGTTGGCTTCGGCCTTCAGACCGAACTCTTTCAGCATGAAAGGATTGCCGAAGATATGGTCCAGATGCAGATGGGTATTCAGCAGATGTTTCACATTCAGCCCATTCTTGATGATGAAGTTTTTCAAGGTCTGCTTTTCTTCCTCATAAAAACAGCCCGGGTCAATGACGACCGCTTCATTGGTTTCGTCCCAAAGCACATAACAGTTCTCCGGGAACATATTAAATTCGAATCTCTTTATTTTCATATTATGTATTTAGATTTATCCCCCTACATATACTACTTTCTTTGTCTCGAAAAACTCCTCTTCAAAGAACTCCTTCAGGTCCCACAGCGTAGTCTTGTTCTTGACGGGCATGGTTTCGTTTTCCAATTCGCCCCCCTTGAGGCAAATCAGTCCGTTGGGCAATGCATTCTGCTGTTTTGGGGAGATGTTCTTGCGGATAATCTTCAGCAGGTCTGTCAGTGGCATCACGGCACGGCTCACCACAAAGTCGAACTTCCCTTTTTCCTCTTCTGCGCGGGCATGGCGGAAGGTGACGTTTTTCAGCCCGATGCTGTTGGCTATTTCGGAGGCTACGCGTACTTTCTTTCCGATGCTGTCCACCAGATGGAATTGTACTTCGGGGAAAAGGATGGCAAGCGGGATTCCCGGAAAGCCTCCTCCCGTGCCGAGGTCCATAATTTGTGTCCCCGGTCTGAACCTGATTACCTTGGCTATGCCCAGAGAGTGCAGCACATGGTGTTCGTACAAGTTCTCTATATCTTTGCGTGAAATGACATTAATCTTAGAGTTCCAGTCCAGATAGAGGTCGTAGAGCGCGGCAAACTGCCATTTCTGTTCTTCCGTCAGGTCCGGGAAATATTTGAGTATTAAATCCATTGTGAATTTTATGTTGATAGACAATTGATTACAGTTCCTATTCGCCGTCTGTTTTTATAGCGCTGCTCAATACAATGAATTTACCGTTCATCAGAGGGGCTATGTCCTCATAAGACAACGTGATTTTGGTTGCTCCCATTACGTATGGGGCAATTTCATATACATTATAATAGAAGGTGATTCCCGTTGGGTCCAGGTAGAAATTCTCGATGGGCTCCAGATCGCCGGTGGTGGCGTAGCCCATGTCCTCCAGCTCTTGGCGGGTGCTGACGTTGTTGTCTGCCATCAGCTGTTTCCAAAGCAAGTCGGTCAGCGCTTCCTTATAGTCGCCTTCAAAGAGGTCGTCCAGGCGGATGGGGCTTAGGGTCTTTAGGTCGAGGTTGAGGAAGGTGGACATATAGATGCCGTGTGCGCCGCCGGTATATTCGTTGTAATCTATACGGTAGGTCAGCATCAAGGTATTGCACAACTGCACATGGCTTTCGATTCCTTTATAATAGGAATACCAGGCTCCTATGCTCTGCTCGTCCTGCTTGTCCTCCTCGTCTTTCTTGTACATCGGCTCCAGGTCATTGCGGTAGTCGCCGACATATTTCTCCGTATATTTCTTGACAGCTTCTTCGGGTGTCATCGCCATGTACTTGTCGCCGAAGCAGGCGGAGAGGAAGAAGGCGTTCAGACTGTCTTTCAGCCTCACGTCGGATGACTGGCTGGCGTAGGCAACGTTGAGGATGAGGTTGCAGGCCGGCTTGGCTGTGTCTCCGAAGAGATGTACGGTTTCGTTTACTTGTATACTGTCGAACTCCAACGCATATGCGTTTTTGTTCACGGTGTTACCGCAGGAAAAGAAAAAGCCGCTTGCCGCAAGCAGAAGGACAAGTAGGCTGACAGTTTGCTTTTTCATATTGAATTTCGTTTATAAATCAACATATCAATCAAAAAACTTTATCGACAAATATAGAACTTATTAACGAACTGCACACATAAAAAAGGAAAAATTAATTCCGGCAAACGGTTAAAACTTTCTATCTTTGCAGCGCTTATGAAGGAACTCCGTTACATACTGGCTGTACTCTTTTCCTCCCTTATCATTATAAGCGGAGTGGGGATTTCTGTAGTTCAGTATTGCTGTGCCGGATGCGAGACGACGCAAAGTTGCTGCACTTCCGGCTGTTCCAAATGCCATCATGCACATCGTGGTTCACAAAAAACGTGCAAGGATACCGGTTGTACAGCCGTCTACTACAAGGTGGATTTCGTGAAGCATGCACACGAGTCTGTTTCGTTCGTGCCATCCCTTACATTGTTTTGTGAGCAACTGCCGTTGTTTGATTACTCCTTGCCGCAAGTGGCCTGTACTCCGGAAGTGCATTTCGGGGCACCGCCATATGTCGTCGGCTCGCGTCATTATCTGGCGCTCTATTCCACGCTTCTCATTTAGTGTTGTTTTATACGGGGCAATGACATGAATTGTCCGGAGGGAACTGTTTGTTTTTTAATCACTTCTTTAAGTATAAAACAGAAATGAAATATAGTTTGATAGCCATCCTTCTGTTCTCTTTCACCGCCTTGCAGGCGCAGGTAAAGGGAACGGTAAAGGATAATTTGGGCGACCCGATTGCGGGTGCCAACCTCTTCTGGCAGGGAACTACTCAAGGCACCACCACTTCGGTGGACGGTACTTTCTCCTTGTCCAAACCCAATGACAAGCATATGCTTGTAGTCAGCTTTATCGGTTTTGAGAACGATACGATACACGTTAGTAACCGCAATGAGACGCTCGACATTGTCTTGCGCGAAGGGGTGGAACTGAGCGAGGTGAATGTGGTCAGCCGTAAGTTGGGCACCATGAAGCTGCGTAACAGTGTGATGAACGAAGATATGATAAGCAGCGCCGAGTTGAGCCGTGCCGCTTGCTGTAATTTGGGAGAGAGTTTTGTGACTAATCCCTCGGTGGACGTCACTTACTCTGACGCCGCCACCGGTGCCAAGCAAATCAAGCTTCTCGGCTTGTCCGGTACGTATGTGCAGATGATGACGGAGAATATCCCCAACTACCGCGGCTCTGCCGCCCCCTACGGACTGGGTTATGTACCCGGGCCATGGATGCAGAGTATTCAGGTGAGCAAGGGCAGTTCGTCCGTGAAGAACGGCTATGAGGCCATCACGGGACAAATCAATGTGGAATTCAAGAAACCCCAGTTGCCCGAGGCCGATTGGTTCTCCGCTAATCTCTTTGCCAGCAGTACCAACCGTTATGAAGCCAATGCCGATGCCACGGTGAAACTCTCCAAACGCTGGAGCACCTCTTTGCTGGCGCATTACGAGAATGAGACCAAAGCTCACGACAGCAACGACGACGGCTTTGCCGACATCCCCCGTGTGGAGCAGTACAACCTCTGGAACCGCTGGGCATACATGGGCGACCGCTACGTTTTCCAAGCAGGCATCAAAGTGCTTACGGAAGACCGCAACAGCGGACAAGTCGGTCATGGCAAAATGCCTCTGACAGACCCTTATAAGATAAGTATAGGCACCGACCGCTACGAAGCTTTCACCAAGAACGCCTATATATTCAACAAGGAGAAGAACACTAACCTGGCATTGATTCTCTCCGGCTCCCTGCACAAGCAGGATGCCTTGTACGGACGGAAAATCTACGATGTGGACCAGCACAACGCTTATGCCTCCTTGCTGTTCGAGACGGAACTGACCAAGCGTCAAAGTCTTTCTGCCGGACTGAGCTTCAACTATGACTCCTACGACCAGCACTACCGCCTGGACAATGACGCCGCACAGCCTTTGACGAAGAAATTCACCAAAGAAGCCGTCCCCGGCGCCTACGTGCAGTACACCTACAACTGGGACGATAAACTGGTGCTGATGGGTGGCATCCGCGGCGACCATAGCAGCGAGTACGGCTATTTCGTCACCCCGCGTTTCCATGTGAAGTACAATCCCAACGAGTATGTACATTTCCGTCTTTCGGCAGGAAAAGGATACCGCACGAACCATGTGCTGGCCGAGAATAACTATCTGCTGGCAAGTAGCCGCCGGATAGACATCGCCAAACGTCTTGACCAGGATGAGGCCTGGAACTATGGCGCAAGCACTTCCGCCTATATTCCCTTGTTCGGCAAAACCTTGAACCTGAATGCGGAATACTATTACACGGATTTCAGCAAGCAGGTGGTGGTAGACATGGATACGGACCCGCATGCCGTTCTGTTTTACAACCTTCACGGCCGTTCCTATTCGCAGGTAGTGCAGGTGGAGGCAAGCTATCCGTTCTTCCCGGGTTTCACCTTTACCGCGGCTTATCGTTGGACGGATGCCAAGACGAATTACAACGGAGAGCTGATGGAGAAACCCCTTACCAGCAAATATAAAGGTTTGCTGACGGCTTCCTATCAGACACCTTTGGGATTGTGGCAGTTTGATGTGACTTTGCAACTGAACGGTGGCGGGCGCATGCCGGCTCCATACGAACTGACAGACGGCAACTGGTCGTGGGAAAGGCGCTATGGCGGCTTCGAGCAGTTGAGTGCCCAGGTGACGCGCTATTTCCGTCGCTGGTCTATATACGTCGGTGGCGAGAACCTGACAAACTTCAAGCAGAAAAACCCCATCATTGATGCTTCCAATCCCTGGGAAGCAACTTTGACGCTACGATGGTGTGGGGACCGATGCATGGGGCAAAAGCCTATGTAGGTGTCCGTTTTAACTTGCCGAGAATATAATATTATTTATTAAATCAATAGCGAAACAATGAAAACAAGAAGATTTTTAATGACTTTGGCAGTTGTACTCTTCTGTGCATCTGCCGCAATGGCGAAAGACATCCGTACAGCCGTGTTCAAGGTAGCACAGATGAAGTGTGAGAACTGTGTAAGGAAGATAAACAATAACATCCGTTTTGAGAAGGGACTGAAGGACTTCCACACAGACCTGAAGACAAAGACGGTAACCATCACGTATGATGCCGACAAGACCAATGTGGAAAAGTTGAAAGAAGGTTTCCAAAAGTTCCATTATGAAGCGGAGTTTGTCAAGGAAACCAAGCAGGACGATAAGAAGTAATTGAACAAACTGCTCATTCCAGTTGTTGCTTTATTAAAGCGGAACAACAACCATCTAAAAAATAAATCGAATGAGCAATATAATTACTAAGGCACATCCCGTGCCGGATATGCACAGCACGGGATTGCGCGTCGTCGGTGCATGGCTTTTTGCCATCGTACTGATACTGTTTTCTACAGTCTTTGTGCATGTACCCTATACCCGTGAAATACAGATGGTACTGGCAATTCCGGTACTGCTGTTTTTCGGCGCTCCTTTTTATGCCGGTGCCTGGAAGGGAACCCGGTCGGGCCGCAACAATATAGACCGTCTGGTGGCGCTTACCACCTCTGTGGCTTTTCTGTTCAGTGTGTTCAACACTTTCTTCCCGGATTATTGGCTGGGCATCGGGCTGGAACCGCATGTCTATTATGGGGTTGCCGCCGTCATCATCGCCTTTTCCCTGACCGGCGAGTTTATGGAGGAACGTGCCCGGCGAAATGTGTCGGCGGCTATCTGCCGGTTGGGAGGCTGGCAGCATAACGCAGCCCGCGTACTGCCGGAGAAGCAACGCATTGACGACCGCGTTGCCGAGCTTTTTGTCCCGGTCATTCTCATCATTTCCCTGCTGACCTTTTTTATATGGGTGTTCTTCGGAGGCATAGATGTAGTGTCACACGGTCTGTTTGCCGCTTTGTCCGTATTGGTGGTGGCTTGTCCGTGTGCGGTAGGGCTGGCCACTCCAGTAGCTTTGGCGGCGGGCCTTAATAAAGCTGCCCGCAATCATATCCTTATCAGGGACACTTCCGCTTTAGAGCAGATGCGCAATGTGGATGTGGTGGTATTCGACAAGACCGGGACCTTGACAGAAGGGCATCCTACGGTAATAGGCTGGCTGTGGGCGCAAGGGCAGGAGGAGCATTATAAAGATGTACTGCTTGCTGCCGAGTCTACTTCGGACCATCCTCTGGCAGAAGCAATCGTTACGGCCCTGGAAGGGGAGGAGCAGGTTATCCCTGCCCACCTGGACGGTTTTGAAAACATTACCGGAAAAGGTGTCAGAGTGGCCTATCAGGGTGCGGAATATTGGGTAGGAAGCCATAAACTGCTGAAAGATTATCAAGCCAATTTGTCGGATATCCTGGCCGATATGCTGACACAATATGAATCGGACGGAAACAGTATTGTCTACTTTGGGCGTGAGAACGATTTACTTGCCGTTATTGCCATCAAGGACCAGTTGCGGGTGACTTCTATGGAAGCTATCCGGGAACTGCGTACCCAGGACATCGAGATATGCATGCTTACGGGAGACGGTGAGCGTACAGCTTCTTCCGTGGCCGGCAGTTTGGGTATCATGCGTTTTGTGGCCGATGCCATGCCCGATGACAAAGAGGATTTCATCCATAAGCTGCAGCTTCAGGGTAAAACGGTTGCCATGGTAGGTGACGGCGTGAACGATGCGCAAGCCTTGAGCTGTGCTGATGTAAGCATTGCCATGGGAAAGGGGACCGATACGTTGATGGACACCGCCATGATTACCTCAGGACTTCAGACCTGCTGCTGTTGCCCAAAGTTTTCCGGTTGTCTCGCCAGACTGTGAGCCTCATGTACCGGAATCTGTTCTGGGCTTTCATCTATAATACAGTGGGTATCTTTGTCGCGGCCGGAGTACTCTATCCCGTCTATGACATCCTGCTGAGTCCTGCGCTGGCAGGTGCTGCCATGGCTCTTTCCTGTGTATCCGTGGCTTTGAGCAGCCTTCGTCTGAGTTCCAGGTTCTGACGGCTGTATTCTCAGCTGTTCCTATACTCCAGCGGACTCATGCCCATGTGCCTCTTGAAGTATTTTCCAAAGAAAGAAGCACTGGGAAGTTCAAGGAATAGGCAATCTCCTGAATGGTCATGTTGGTTGATTTCAGCTTGGCTTTCACGTCTACGATGACGACGTGGGCGATGATGTCCAATACATTTCTGCCGGTCACCTGCCTCACGGTGGTGCTGAGGTGTTGCAGGGAGATGCCCAGTTTGTCGGCATAGAATTGCGCGCGGCGTTCGCGGGTATAGTTTTCGATGACGAGCTGCACCAGTTCGCGGCATATTTCCTCTTTCCGGCTCTTATTCCCTTTTTGCATCTGCGGACGGTGGCAATACATTCTGTCTATGCCGCTGAGGAGCATGTTCAATGTGCTTTGAGCCATTTTTGTATCGGGAGGATAGGGACCGGTCGTGATGCGTGCCCATAAGGCAAAATAGTCCTTGAAATAGGAGGCGACGGTAGGGTTGACAGCCAGTACCGGATACTCCAGTATGTTGGAGAAGGAGCTCAATGTAGACTGGATGAGGTTGACTCCATTGAGGCAATGGGAAGAAAACCCCACGAATCCCAGGCACACTTTTTCCTTTTGTTCGTAAAACTGTATGATGGTTCCGGGAAGCAGGGTAATGAAATCCCCTTGCTTGATTTCCGTATCCATCAGATTGATGGATACCGTGATGGAACCTTCTATGCAAAGTGCAAAGATGCATGCTTTCAGGCGGCACGACTGTTTGTATATGTTTAGAATGTCTTCCGTTACTTCAGTCCATGCAATCATGTCTACTGGCAGGTCGACTTGAGGAAATTCCATACGCTTTGTCGTTTAGAGTTCGCACAAAGGTAATTCTTTTCCGGGAAAAAGTAACGGAAGACATTCTGTTTTTAAAATGAAATGTTCTTTTTTTAAAATGTAACGTCCATCTTTACGACGAAAGTACGTGGCGCGCCTACTGCCATGGGACGATAGCTGTACTCCTTGTTCAGCAGGTTGTTTATCATGAACTGGAAAGCTACTTCCTTGGTGGCTTTCACCCCGAAGCGCATGTCCACTGTGGCATAGTCCGTATTATGCTTTTTCCAATAGGATGCCAGGGTTTCCCCGTTGGACGAGCCGAATAGGATGCCGCGCACGTAGTCCAGCAGGTCAGGTTCACTTTTGCTGCGTTCGTCCAGCATAATATAGTCCACGGCAAGTATCTTGCTTTTCCAGTTTACGTTGGCACCTATGTTGATGCGTTTCCACTGAAAGTCCAGCGTGGCCTTGAAACTGTGTTTCGGACGGTATTTCAAGTACTTGCCGTCATTGCTTTTCTCCTTCATCTGAAGCGGGTCGGTATAGGTGTTCTCCAGGGCATTGCGTTTCTTGTAGTCGGCATCCCTCGGTTCGGTATATACATATCCCAGGTTATAGAGCAGCTTGGCGTTTTTGTTGAAGGTGTACATGCCGTTGGTGCTGATTTCCATTCCATAAATCTGTGCTTTGGACACGTTGTGGAACTGTGCCCCGATGCCGAAACCCTTGCCGTTCTTCAGCATTTGTATGGCGTCTGTAACGCTGTTTATCATGCTCAGGTCCGCATTGTTGAATAGGCCGAACTGGAATTCCACCATATCCTTGTATTGGGTATAGAAAGCGGCGACATCTGCAAATCCTTGTAAATTGCCTGCCTTGTACCCTTGCTTGAATCCCAGCTCGGCATTGAATCCTTTTTCCGGCTGTACGTTGTAGTTGGGATATACACCTACACCTCCGATGTCTTTGCGAAGGTATTTCTCGGTGATGGAGGGATTACGGTAACCCTGGCCGAAGCTGGCACGCAGGAAGCTGTAATCGGCTAGCTGGTAGTTCAGCCCGGCACGGAACACGGGGCGGAAAGGAATCTTGCTCCCGAAAACCTTTGTGTCGGCTTCCCGGTAGTGCTTGTCTATCCGGTAGTATTCGGCACGTACACCGGCCGATACGCTGAGGCGGTCCCAGAAGCGCTGGTCGTATTGCATATAGGCGGCAACATTGTCACTTTGATGTACTTCTTCCGTTTCGCCGGAGAAGGTGCGGATATGTTCGTAAGTCAGACCCGTGGTGATTTGTACGCCGCCGTCCCATTTCTTGTTGAACTGATAGTCCAGATAATAGTCGTAATTCTTGTCCGTCCGTGTTGGTGATTGATTGCGCTTCGGATTGAGTACACCGGATAGCCAGGGAACCAGGTCGCTGGGTAGTTTCCCTTCAAGCAGTCCTCCCATGTCAGACGGCAGGCCGTTGCTCATTACCCAAGAGATGAGGTCGCAATAGTCGGCAGTGGTGGCATTGGGGAATATGTTGTCCAGAGAGCCGAAGACACCGTCCATCAAATCACTCAGCTTGTCGCTTCCCAGCCATTTGATAACTCCGGTCATCAGTGGCTGGAGGGCTGTGTAGTCTCCATTGGCAATGTTCTGGATGACTTGTGCGTCGGTGCCCATGTTGCCCAGAATATCCGTAATGGAGGCGGATTGTGTAGGGCGTACCACATTGTCCGCACTGTAGTAGAAACGGCCCTTTACTTTGTGTGAAGTACCTCTTTCAGGATTGGTGAAGTTGAAGAAAGGGTCAATGCGGAAGTTGTTGGACTCACGTCCCATATTAGTAAAGGGAGAGGGGCGGTAGGCCTCGCCGGGCGAGCGCCAGATGAAGAAATCCCCGTACTTGTTGGAAAGGAAATCCACGTTGAAACCGTAGTTCATCAGTTTCATACCCATATCCGGCTGATAGTAGGTGAGGTTTCCGTTGATGTGGAAACGTTTGTTGTAACCTTGTTGGCGGTAGCCCTCGTCGGTAAAGAGATTCAGTCCGCCGCTGACGTCAAAGTTACCGATGCGGCGGGAGTGGGTGAGGTCGAAACCTTCGTAGAGCGGATTGCGTACACCGCTGAAAAGGCTGTTGCGCAACAAGGGCTTTACCGGATATTTGTCCTCTTTCCAGAAAGATTTGTCACTCCATTGGTAATCGCTGTTGTCGGGGTCGTCATAGATTCCTACATAGGCACTGAAACGGGTCTGAGGGGTCAGTCCCGGCCGTGCGGTGCGTATGTTGATGATGCCGTTCAGGGCCGACGAACCATAGAGCACGCTGGAGGCTCCTTTGATGACCTCTACCTGCTGCACATTTTCCAGAGGTACGCTGTTCCAGTTGATGACTCCGTTTTGGGGGCTGAGCACGCTCATCCCGTCTACCAGTACCAGGCTGCGGGCACCTACGCTGTAAGTCCAGCCGCCACCGCCTCGAATGCTGGGTTGCTTGTCGATGATATCGACCCCCGGAATGGTCTGCAGTGTCGAGGTGATGTCTGTGGGAGCCTGGCGGGCAATGTCACTGGCCTTTATCAAATCCATGGAGACCGTCACATCGCTCAGCTTCTGTTCAAACCGTCCGAGACCACGACATCTTCCAGCAGGTTGCTTTTCCTTCATGTACACGTCTTTCTGCATAATGTCTCCTTTGCTGATGACGATGGGCATTGGCACATCCTCATATCCCACGTAGCTGAATACCAAATCTACACCTCCCGCCGGCAGGTGTACTTCGTATGCACCGTTTATGTCGGTCACTACGCCTTGCGTGTCTTTCAGCTTGTAGGTGACCGATGCCCCTGCAAGCGGTTCATTGGTCGTTGCATCATATACGTGCCCCTTCAATATCTGTGCAGATATGGAAAAGCTGAACAGTAACGCTGCGAATAGCGTTATTAGAATTCTTTTTTTCATAAGTCTGTCTTTTTGTGAATAGTTATATCAGAATGTTTGCAAAGTACGTGAGATATTATCAGATTATCAAGGTGTATTTTTATGAATAGATGCTACATATTTAAGATAAATTCGGGGAGTGAATTCAAAAAAGTGCTATATTTGCTTGCATGAAACTGGAAATATCAGATTGGAACATGATTCCTTATGCCGGGGCATGGAGCCGGCAGACGGAATGGTTTGACGCACTTGTACACGCCAAGCAGGCAGGAGAGTGCTATGTCAATCATATTGTGCTCTGCGAGCATCCCATGTCTATACATTGGGGCGTAGCGGGAAAGAAAGGAATATGCTGCTGGGAGAAGAACAACTGCGCAGGATAGGGGCTACGCTCTATCATATTGACCGTGGTGGAGACATTACGTATCATGGTCCGGGACAGTTGGTCTGTTATCCTATTCTGAACCTCGAGGACTTTTCTTTGGGGTTGAAGGGTATGTGCATCTGCTGGAAGAGGCGGTAATTCGCGTTTGTGCTTCGTTTGGCATCGCTGCCGGACGCCTGGAAGGCAACGGGCGTATGGCTGGAGGGCGATACTCCCCGTGCCCGTAAGATTTGTGCCATCGGCGTGCGCAGCAGCCATTTTGTTACCATGCATGGGCTGGCACTGAATGTGAATACCGATTTACGTTATTTCAGCTATATCAATCCCTGCGGATTCATCGACAAGGGGGTCACTTCTTTGCAGAAAGAACTGGGACATGAAGTGCCGATGGAAGAGGTGAAGGAGTGTCTTTGCAAGGAGCTGGTAAATCTTTTGTCATGAACTATCTGGCACATGTATTCCTTTCCGGTCCGAACAGAAAAGTACAGTTGGGCAATTTTGTAGGCGATGCTGTAAAGGGAAGCTCCTATAAGAATTATCCGCCGGATATAGCCAAGGGTATTCAGCTTCACCGCGCTATTGACGACTATACCGACCGTCATCCGGCTGTCTGCGAGGTGGTACATAGGCTTCAACCTGAATTCGGACGCTATTCGGGGGTATTGCTGGATATTTATTTCGATTATTTGCTGGCTTCCCGTTTCGAGTCGTTCTCCGGAGTTTCCTTGAGGAGGTATACCCGGACTTTCTATCTTTCCCTCCTCATCAATTACCGCTATCTTCCGGTACGGTTCAAACGTTTCATCTGGCATTTTATCCTGACCGACCGTTTGCGGAAATACGCCACTCTGAACGGAATAAGAGAGTCTTTGAACATCATGGTGGAATATCATCATATTGATATATCCGTAGACAAGGCTATTCGTTACCTTGAAGAGCACGATGAGGAACTGTTTGCTGTGTTCCAGCCATTTTTTATTGAATTGCAGAGGTTTTGCACTGAATACCGGCATAATTATAAGGTACAGTTTTAAGGACGAAGAAGAAATTCATATCGTGTCGGCAAGGAATTAATTTCCTGCCGGCACGATATTTGTTTTTTGTATCACACGTTATTGATTTCCTGCATGACATGTTATTGATAGCTTGTGCCCTGTGGAATCAGCTTCCCGTACTCCGCTTCTCTCTTGCCAGTACCGAGATGATGTACCCTCCCTTGCTGTTCACCTTGCTCCAGTTCGTCCCATTGAATATTTTCCAGACGTAGTTTCCCAGCCTGCCGTAGTCCGATAACTTCAGTATCTTCCTGATTTCCTCCCGGTCGGTGATGTAGAGCTTTTCCAGATTCAGCATGAGGCATTCCAGGTTGTGCGTATTCCTGTTGTAGGCATATCCGGGAATGTCTAAATCAGGATTTCCCTGCGCTCCTCCGCTTTCCCCCGGGGAGTAAGAGGGGGAAGTGCTTTACTTTCTTTTGCTTTGCTTTCTTCTACTTTGCTTTCTTTGCTTTGTTTGGAATTGCATGCATTTTCAGGGAAAATGTCTACATCCTGCGTGCAATTTTCCCGTTTTTGCGTGCAAGTCTTGTCCTTTTCCGTTTTATCCTCTTCCGTCTCTACCAGCAGATAGGGCAGGGTGGTGAGGTCCCTTTTCCTTCGTTTGGTGGCTTCCAGCCATACCTTCTGTATTTCGGTAGAGGTCAGTACCCCTTGCTCCTTATAGGTTTTGGGGTCGAAAAAGGCTTTTTCCACCAGGATGTCCACGATTCCCTGCATCTCCTGCTCGTTGATGTCCTTTCCCGCCTTGTTTGTGAACAGTGTGCATTGCTCTGCGTTCCATTTCAGGTAATATCCATTTTCCTTGTGTATCTTGCACAGCAGTTTCATTACCGCCGCCGTTCCTTTCAGTCCGAACCTGGCTTCCACCAGTTCCACTGCTATCTCTTCGAATAGATTTACTTTGAGGGGGAAATATAGCATTCCCCCGTACATCATGGCCATTGTTTTTAGTGTTTAATGATTAGTGATTAATGGTTAATGGTTAGCATATGGGGCTCCATTCGAGGAAGTTTTCCAGCTGGAAAGTTCTCCATGCCTGCAGTTCCACGTCCCAGAAGGCTATGGTGCTTGTCACTCTTGTGATGTCATAATCTCTTCTGAAGTCTGCCTTGTAGGGCAGTAGGGTGGCTTTCGCCAGCCTAAATGTCCCGTCCTGCTTGTGGTAGGCTATGAGTGCGTGTCCGTATTGCATGTGGTCTATCAGGCTTTCTATCCGTTGGGCCATCCATGTGGCGCATGTTTCCGTGTAGCTCTTTTCCAGCATGATACGTATTTTCCATAGGTTTCTCAGTGCCTCGTGAAGTGGGGCGTGCTTTGTCAACTTTCTCATCTTGTTGTCTTTAAAATTAATAATTGTATTAGTTTGGCAGGAGGTACGCTTGTATATAAAAAAGATGCAGCATTCATTGAGAGCGGCATCTGCAGGCGGTAATGGCTTCATCCTTACCAAAGTGGCGGCAAAGATAAGTGGTTTATTCCTTAAGTTGTTTATATTTAATTATTGTCAATAAGTTTTGTGGTTTCTGCCCTTTTTTGTTTTATTCCCTATATCTCTCCTGCTACCTTCATTTCCCGCCACACTTCACCGAACTCTTGTATTATAGTGTTTTCTGACAGTCTTTTATAGTCTGGCGTTCTGAAGTCGAAATGTGAGTATGCCCATTGTGCCAATGCCTTGTTGCTTGTCGGCTTTTCTTCTATAAAGTATCTTGATTTTTTCCATAGGATGATGTCTTTAATGACTTCTTTCCTATATTGTGGCAGTATTCCTATAACCTCCCCACTTGAGGGACGTCCTACTCCCGCTTTCGGAGCTGATATGCCGTGCTTTACATTCGTTTCTAGGGGGTCTCTTTTTGTTTTTTTTCCTTACTTTGGAGTGTCTCTTTTGCCTTCATTTTTCTAATGTTTTTGGGTTAATAATTAAAATTACTGTAGTTTGTAAAATAAATGCAAAGGTATATCAAGTTTTTTGTTTTTGTGGAGTAAGGATGGAGATAAAAAGCTGGGTTTTATCCTTATGATGGGTTAATGCGTTGATATATAAATGGAAATGACTTTGACTTGGAAGTGTTTTTTAAACGTTCGTTTAATGGACACAAAGATAAGACTGTTTTTTATATCCTCAAAATGTTTAATAAAAATATTTTGGAAAACCCATCGTGTCTCAGTTTAATTTACAGTAATTCAGTATATTAAGTATCTTATTTAATATTTAAAATTTCCATTCCCTTTTATTAACTCATTCCCTATTTCATTTCCTGAAATTTGACGTCCATTAAACGAACGTTTAAAAAACGCTTTTTGTTTGTAATCCGTTCGTTTATAGTCTCTTACCAGAAGGTAATGACGAACTGCAAAAAAACTGTTGGCAAGAAGGGCACAATGCTTGCTGTATTTTACATAAAGTGCTCGCAAATGATTGAATACCAGTTATATACCAAGGGTTCAAAGCCCCAGAGGAACACTCTTTTGTGAACAAAACAACGAAAATGGGAACGGATAACGAGGTTGAAGTCTGGCATGCCATGCGTGCCACATACCGCAGGGAGCTTGATGCGGTGCATCTTCTCGAGAAGGAGAACCTCGGCTGTTTTGTCCCCATGCAATATAAGGTAAGTATCCGTAAGGGTAAGAAAGTCCGTACTTTGGTTCCCGTCATCCGTAATCTGGTTTTTGTCCATGCACGTCCTTCCGACGTACAGCGTGTTAAGTCTCAAATTACTTATTTGCAATATATAACCGATACTCGCAGTGGTCAGAAGATAATTATTCCCGACCATGAGATGCAGCGCTTCATCGCCGTTGCCGGAACCTATAACGACCATTTGCTTTATTTCCAGCCCGAAGAGTTGAATCTGTCGAAAGGAACTAGAGTCCGTATTACGGGTGGTGACTTTGCAGGTCAGGAGGGTATTTTTCTGAAAGTAAAGGGTGCACGTGACCGTCGTGTGGTTATAGAGATACAAGGTGTCATTGCTGTTGCCATGGCCACCATCCATCCGGACCTTATAGAAGTGATCGGCTGAATTATAATTCATAATTTACAACTCATAGTTTACAATTCATAATTCAAAAAATGTCCTCCTCCCTTTTCGAAGAAGCAATTAATCTCCAGCGTGCTGCGCACGAACTGATGTATTTAGGTATGGACGGTAGTCCTATCTATAGTGATGACCTTTCCCGCCGCAACGGTGAGGTTTACCGCTTGACTGCGGCTTTGTATGGTTCCAGTGCTCGAGGTACTACTACGGAAGAACAGGCAAACGTCTGTCTTGCTCTCTTGATGGGTTATAACGCATCGTTCATTGACCATGGCGAGAAGCAGGATCACCTCCAGGAGATATTAAACCGTTGTTGGAATCTCCTTGATACCCTTCCCGCTTCGCTGTTGAAACTCCGTCTGCTTACTGCCTGTTATGGAGAAGTGTTCGATGAGCTCCTGGTCGACGAAGCCCGGAAGATTATTTCTTCCTGGGACTCCGCATCGCTCACTGCCGAACAGCAGGAAGCTGTCGAGGAATTCTGGAATGTAGTTGACAATCCCTATCCGTGGGAATATCTTGAGGACTAAAACAGGTGAAAGTTTTCTCGCAAGGCAAAAAAAAAATGGAGTGGAGAATGTAAGAGACACGGGAAAAGTTAAAGGCATATAGAGCCAAACATACAAGTGATATATTCATGTAATGAGTGAAAAGGATTCCACGCATTGTATTACGAAAAATAGCTTCCAGAGAAACGGATTATATGGCATTTCTGCCAATGAATATAGTAAAATAACTTATTATTTGATTAAAATATAACTCAAAGTGGGTTATACCCCTTTAGTAGATGCCCAATATCTATTGAATATCCGGGAAGCGTGGTACTAACTCTTTCATTACTACGCGAAGTAATAAATATAAATCACCTTTGGTTCCACCTTCCCGGATTAGTTTGATTTTTTCAGTGTGTGACATATAAGAATCTAACAAACATTAAATTATGCGTCGAATCTTATTTCTGATTTTATGTCTTTTTATTTTCTTCGGTTCTGCCTATGCCCAGCGCATGTCCGACGAGCAAGTGGTTGAATATGTGAAACAAGCACAGGCAGCCGGAAAATCTCAGAAGCAGATGACTGCCGAACTGTTGCGCCGTGGTGTGACCCGCGAACAGGTGCTCCGCATCAAGGATAAATATGAGAACTCGGGTGTTGCTGTCCCGGGTTCCGAAGCTCCCTCACAGATGCGCAAGCGTTCGGTTGCTGTGGGAGAATCCTACGAGGCTGCCGAACTGGATGACCAGAAAGCGGTTGTTGATGAGAGACTTGAAAGCCAGTCCGCCCCTGAGGCTGCCGGCATACAGATTTTCGGTCATAATCTGTTCCAGAACCGTAATCTCTCCTTTGAACCTAGTGTGAATCTGGCTACTCCGGCAAATTATCGGCTGGGGCCCGGTGACGAGGTGATCATAGATATTTGGGGAGCTTCCGAGAATACCATCCGCCAGACCATCAGTCCCGAGGGTAGTATCCAGGTGAAAGATCTCGGTCCCGTTTATCTGAACGGCATGACTGTTAAAGAAGCCAACGCTTATCTGCAACGGGAACTGTCCAAGATCTATTCCGGTATCGGAGGGGGGGATCCCAATTCACAGATCCGTCTGACTTTAGGCGATATACGTACCATTCAGATTCATATTATGGGTGAGGTCACGGTGCCGGGTACTTATACACTTTCGGCCTTTTCTACGGTTTTCCATGCCTTGTACCGTGCCGGTGGTGTGAATAATATCGGTAGCTTGCGTGACATCCGTCTGGTTCGTAACGGAGAGACGATAGAGCATTTGGACGTCTATGAGTTCATCATGCAGGGCAAGATGAATGACGATGTCCGTCTGCAGGAGGGCGATGTGATTATCGTGAGTCCCTACCAATCGTTGGTCGAGATAGTAGGTAAGGTGAAACGTCCCATGTATTATGAAATGAAGCCTGCCGAGACGGTTGCTTCCTTACTGAAGTATGCGGGTGGCTTTATGGGAGATGCCTATAAGAAGGCTGTACGCATCATCCGTAAAAGCGGACGTGAACATCAAGTATATAATGTGGATGAGATGGACTATTCCGTATTCCGTTTAGACGACGGTGACTTAATGACGGTTGACGCCGTACTCGACCGTTTTGAGAACAAGGTTGAGGTCAGTGGTGCCGTCTATCGTCCGGGGCTTTATCAGTTGGACGGTGAGGTGAATACGGTGAAGCAGCTGATAAAGAAGGCTGAGGGACTCCGGGGAGATGCTTTCCTTGCCCGGGTCCTTCTGGACCGTGAGCGTGAAGATCTTACGCACGAAATGGTTGCCGTTGATCTGGAGGGTATCATGAACGGTACGGTTTCTGATATACCCCTTCAGAAGAACGACCATCTGTATGTTCCCGGTATCCATGACTTGAAGGAGAGCGAGACGGTCTCCATTTATGGTGAGGTGCTCAATCCCGGTACTTTCCTGTACTCCGATAACTTAACGATAGAGGATATGATTGTCCAGGCGGGAGGTCTTACCGAGGCTGCCGCCACTACCTGTGTGAGCGTGACGCGCCGCATCAAGGATCCCAAGAGTACTGCCTACAGCAGCAAGCTTGCGGAGACATTCACCTTTGACATCAAGGACGGTCTTCTGACGGATGCCGGTAGTTTCTACCTGCAACCTTTCGATGTAGTCCAGGTTCGTCGCAGTCCTGCCTACCAAGTTCAGCGCATGGTGACGGTTGCGGGTGAGGTGCTTTTCAGCGGCAGCTATTCGTTGTTGAAGAAGAATGAACGTCTGAGTGATGTGATAGGTCGTGCAGGCGGAATTACTCCGGCGGCATATATAAAGGGGGGACGTTTGATTCGCAAGCGCAATGATGAGGAACGTCGGCGTGAGACGGATGTGCTTCGCATAGCTCAGAGTGGTGAGGGGAAGGATAGCATCTCTGTGGACAAGCTTGCCATCTCTGAGACTTACGCAGTAGGCATCGATATGGAAAAGGCTCTGTTTAATCCGGGAAGTGACTATGACATTGTCCTGCGTGAGGGAGATATCGTTTATATTCCTGAATACGTCAATACGGTGAAGATCAGCGGTTCAGTGATGTATCCTAATACAGTAACCTGGGAGAAAGATGCCAAGCTGAAACATTATATCAATATGGCAGGTGGTTATGGCGAAAATGCGAAAGAAGAAAGCATACATCATTTATCTGAATGGTACGGTAGCCCGTGCTAAGAAGAGTGACAGTGATTTAATCCAGCCGGGTTGTGAGATTGTGGTTCCCACGAAGTCTGAGAGGAAGCGTCTCCAGCTTTCCGAGATTATGGGGATGAGCTCCATGACTGCGACGATTGCGGCGATGGTGGCTACGTTGACTAATGCTTTTAAATAATAAATAAGTGGAAGATATAAAAAGAAAGGATGCTGATATGAATGACGGACAACAGAATAAACATCCACAGGAAGAGGAGATTGATTTGCTTGAGCTTGCCTTGAAGGTCTGGGCAGAGCGCAAGTGGATATTGAAGTGTTGCGGCTATGCAGTGATTGTGGGACTGGTGATTGCTTTCAGTATTCCGAAAGAATATACAGCTACAGCTACAATTGCTCCGGAGTTGTCGGATGGAAAGAGTGGGGGAGGATTGTCTTCTCTTGCTGCCATGGCAGGATTTAATATAAATACTTCTTCTGGTGCTGATGCTATCTATCCTGATTTGTATCCCGATATTGTGAGTTCTACTCCCTTTATTACTGGCCTTTTCAATATTCCAGTGAAAGACCTAGAGGGGAAAATAGATACTACACTTTATTGTTATTTGGACGAGTATCAACGTTCTCCGTGGTGGAGTGTGATAACTTCTGCTCCTTTCAAGGCTCTTGGGTGGGTCGTTTCTTTGTATAAGGATGAAGAAGAAAAAGAAGGAATGCAGTTGGACCCTTTTCATTTAACAGTAAGAGAATCCTCTATTGCAAAACTTCTGAGTAATAGTATCAGCGTTTCTGTTGACAAGAAGACAGGACTTACTACTTTGTCTGTTACGATGCAGGATGCCCGTATTGCTGCCTGTTTAACAGACAGTGTGATGTGCCGTTTGCAAAATTATGTCACAAATTACCGCACAAATAAAGCTCGTCAAGACTTTGAATTCCAGAAGGGACTTTTTGAACGGAAGAAGAAAGAATATGAAATAGCTCAAGAGAATTATGCAAAGTTTGCCGATGCTAACAAGAATATAATTCTTCAGAGTTACCGTGCTGAACAGGTACGTTTAGAGAACGAGATGAACCTTGCCTATCAGGTTTATACAAGTGTGGCGCAGCAATTGCAGATGGCTGAAGCAAAGGTACAGGAGATTACTCCGGTTTATACGGTAGTCGAACCTGCAACGATTCCTATTCGGGCATCAAAACCAAAGAAAGTGATACTATTGATAGGTATTGTTTGTATGGTTGGTGCTGTTTGTGTAGGTTGGATACTTTTTATAAAAAATGTAGTAGCAGAGTTAAGGAAGAAATAAAGAAAGGATTATCATCAATTCTATATGTTGATTTACTTGCTTTCCTGTGTCCCCCATATAATTATCTTTTGATTGGGATAGTGATAAAGAGAAGTTAGTTAAAAAAGCTATATGTTATGTCTGCAATCTATTATATAGGACATTATGATTTAAAGGATGAGCCTCGTAGTGTTTCACCAGCGGCTGTTACTATGATGGATTATGTAAGTGAAGTGATACAACGAGAAGGCTTTCAATGCAATATTCTTTCTTGTGCTTCTGATGTTGCTTCTCATATTGAAAGAAAGTTGTCTTAAATGATGGTCGTAAAGTTGTGTTTAAACCTTGTTTTGGTAAAGTAGCAAAAACTAATTTTCCAAAATGGTTGCATTATGCATATAAACGTAAAAAGTCATTATTTCAATTCCTTGACGACCATATAAATGATGGGGACACGGTTATTCTCTATCATTCATTGGTGTATATTGATGCTATAAAAAACTTATTTCCCGGAAAAAAATCATTTGATTATTCAAGTATGTGAAATCTATTCTGATGTAATCAATGATAATCGACAAAAGCAAAGGGAATTAGATTTCTTTAAATTGGCAGACGGTTTTATATTTTCTACGGGCTATCTTGGTAATCTGATTAATATCGATAATAAACCTTCATGTGTATGCTTAGGTATTTACAAAATAGAACATTCATATAGTGCAGCATTCTTAACTAATGATTGTATAAATGTTGTATATGCAGGTACTTTGGACTCTCGTAAAGGAGGTGCAACGGCAGGAGTGTTTTACCTAAAGATTATACTGTTCATGTGCTTGGATTTGGAAGTCAAGAGGAAATTGACCATATATGTTCAATCATAGAGGAAGCAAATGCTCAAGGTAACGGTAAGGCAATTTTTGAGGGAGTAAAGCGTGGCTCTGAATTTAACCATTTCGTACAAAATTGTAGAATAGGATTAAGTACCTAAGAGCCTACAGCCAAGTTCAACGCTACCTCGTTTCCTTCAAAGGTATTGATGTATATGGCTAATGGACTCAATGTGGTAAGTATTGATATTCCGGCTATCAAGCAATCAGCTGTAAGCCCCACTATAACATTTTACTCAAAACAAGAGCCTGATAAAATAGCAAAAGCAGTTGTGGAGGCTGTATATAATCCTAAAAGTACAACTGAAATCTTAAAGAGGCTAGATAAAGAATTCGGAGAAAAACTTGCGTTTTTGCTTAATTATGAAGTTTAGTAGCATAAATAGGAGGCTGAATACCAACGAACGCATAATAGCAAAAAACGCGGTCGTTGCTATGGTTTTAAGAGGTTTAGGAATTTTTGTGTCTTTTGCCATGACTCTAGCCTTTATATGATATTTTAACAATAATGAGGTGTTGGGACTATGGTTTACGATTCTTTCAGTCTTGATTTGGATTATAAATTTTGATTTGGGGATTGGCAATGGCATAGGAACTTTTTGGTAAAGGCTCTCACGGACAACGACCGCATAGAAGCACGTCGTGTTATTTCTTCTGGTTTTATATCAGTTGGTGTTTTGTCTGCCGTGTTTTTAATCGGAGGCTTGGTATTTCTATATATTATAAATCTGAATAGGTTTTTCAATATATCTCCATTAACAATAACAAACGAGACATTGCTTTGGTCATCAGCACGTGTCTATATAGGTATAGTAATATCATTCTTTCTTACTAATGTAAAGACTGTGTTTTATGCATTGCAAAGTTCGTATATTAACAATATATTATCATTTATATCAAGCATATTAATGCTTATATATGTACTTTTATTTTGATTTACAGATAGTAATGAAGCTTTAAAGGCTATACTTTGGTGTATGCGCTCATTATAAATGTTCCGGTACTGTTGGCAGGTATATGGGTATTTATGAAGAAAATGCGTGACTGTATTCCCACGCTGAGATTTGTTACTTACACTGCAACTAAGAATGTACTATCTTTAGGAATGGTGTTTTTCATGTGTCAGATATTCTACGCCATGATTATGAATACTGATCAATTCTTGATTACCAAATTTTATGGTCCACTTTATACGGCCGATTACACTTTTTATTATCGTGTAGTAATGTTTTTGGCTACTGTATCAACATTGGCATAAACTCCGACTTGGGCTGTAGTAACCAAAGCTTGTCAAGAAAAAGATTATAAATGGTTATGTAAACTTTTTTGGGTTATCAAATTGTCTGCTTTGGGGCCTATGATTCTAAAATTTGCCTTGATTCCATGTATACAATTCATTATGAATATTTGGTTAGGTAAAGGGTAGATTAATGTGGAGATACCTGTAGCATTTTCATTCGCTGTTTTTGCTAGTACATTTATTTATTCAGGAATGCTTTCAACAATGGTTTGTGGCTTAGGACGAATGAAGTTACAATTATATTCCTATGGGATTGCAGTTGCCGTGAAATTTGTAGTAGTCGGACTCCTTTATGAAACTTTCGGTTGGCAGATGGTGGTTTGGATTAATGCAATAGTATTAGGCTTGTATTGCATTGTTCAACAAATTGATTTGGATAGGTACTTTTCCCACATGAAACAAACAACGGTTTCTTAAAAAAACTATATATTATGTCAGTATTTAAAGATAAAGTGTTGCTGATTACGGGTGGCACCGGATCGTTTGGAAATGCTGTGTTGCGACGTTTCCTCAATAGCGATATAAAAGAAATTCGCATTTTTAGCCGAGATGAGAAGAAACAGGATGATATGCGTCACCATTTGCAAAATCCAAAGGTGAAGTTCTATATCGGCAATGTGCGTGATAAGTTATCGGTCGATATAGCAATGGGCGGTGTGGATTATGTTTTTTCGGCTGCTGCACTCAAGCAGGTACCGTCGTGTGAATTTTTCCCTTTGGAGGCAACAAGGACGAATGTCATCGGAACGGAAAACGTTCTATGTTCAGCCATTGAGCATGGTGTGAAAAGCGTAGTGGTATTGTCAACTGACAAGGCTGCGTACCCGATTAACGCTATGGGTATCTCTAAGGCTTTGATGGAGAAAGTTGCTATTGCCAAGGGGCGCGAACTGGGCGAGGATGCAAAGACCACAATATGCTGCACACGCTACGGCAACGTGATGGCATCACGAGGATCGGTAATTCCGCTATGGGTGGAGCAGATGATGGAGGGTAAGCCCATTACTATCACTGACCCAGAAATGACTCGTTTTATGATGACTTTAGATGATGCTGTTGATCTTGTGATTTATGCATTTACCCACGGTAAAAATGGAGACTTGTTTGTACAAAAGGCTCCGGCAGCTACGCTCGATGTACTTGCTGAAGCACTTAAGCAGACCTACGCTAAAATTGACCCTAAATATGGTGAGACAGAGGTAAAGGTAATTGGAACACGTCATGGTGAGAAGTTGTATGAAACGCTCGTTACTCGTGAGGAAATGGCGAGGGCCATCGATATGGGTGATTACTACCGTATTCCTTGCGATACTCGTGATCTCAACTATGATAAGTTCTTTACTGAAGGTAATGAGAAAGTTTCTAAGATTGAAGACTATCATAGTCATAATACAGTACGTTTGGATATTGAGGGCATGAAGGAGCAATTGATGCGTTTACGTTTTGTTCAAGCAGATTTGGGTATGATTGAGACAGATACCAAACGAGAAATTCGTAGTGAATAATGATTATTACTAAGAAACTGTTTGATGATTTGTCGTATGAAGCAGTAAAATCATCTATACTGAGAGTAAATTACGATCTGCGTAATTCCGATTGTGTTCAATCGCGACGCATGCTTAATGCTTTAGAACCTGGGACACAACTTCCAATACATCGTCATCTTAAAACTTCTAAAATATGTTTGATACTTCGTGGTGCTGCGGAAGAGATATTTTATGATGATAGCGGAAAAGAAAAAGAGCGTTTTTTGCTTAAATCTAATTCTGATTGTGTGGGAATCCAAATTCCAGCTGGAGTTTGGCATCGAATAGAGGTTCTTGAATCAGGAACTGTGATTTTTGAGGCCAAGGATGGTACATACGAACCTATTTCTACTGAAAACATAATGAATATATGAAAATATTGGTAACAGGTGCTAAAGGATTTGTTGGTAAGAACCTTTGTGCGCAACTAAATAATATTAAAACGGGAAAAGCGCGGAATTATGCTGTAAAAATTGATGAAGTATTTGAATATGACATTGATTCTACACACGAGGAACTTGAACGGTATTGTCGCGAAGTTGACTTTGTGTTTAATTTGGCTGGTGTCAATCGTCCCAAGGATGAGAAAGAGTTTATGGAGGGTAATTTCGGTTTTGCTTCTACTCTGCTTGATACTTTAAAGAAATATGGCAACACCTGCCCCGTAATGCTTTCTAGTTCTATTCAAGCAACGTTGATTGGTCGGTATGCTCAAAGTGATTATGGCAGAAGCAAGTTAGCAGGCGAGAAACTTTTTTTTGCGTATGGAGCACAACACAAAGCCAAGGTACTCGTTTATCGTTTTCCAAATCTGTTTGGTAAATGGTGTTGTCCCAATTATAATTCTGCTGTTGCTACTTTTTGTCATAATATAGCAAATGATTTACCTATTCAAGTGAATGATCCATTGATGCAATTAGAGTTGCTGTATATTGATGATCTTGTTGAAGAGATGATTGCTGCACTTGGTGGTCAGGAGCATCACTGTGAATTTGATGGAGGAGAAACTGTACTAGACGAGAAGGGGCGTTATTGTGCCGTTCCGGTACGTTATAAGGTTACATTAGGTGAAATTGTCGAGATGCTTAATCGCTTCAAAGAGATGCCCAAAACTTTGGAAATACCGAATCTTACTCCGAATGGATTTGAGAAGAAATTGTATTCTACCTATTTAAGCTATTTGCCTAAAGAAAAAATGATATATGATTTGAAGATGAATGTAGATGATCGTGGTTCATTTACCGAAATTATTCGCACGGGTTCAGCAGGTCAGATGTCGGTTAACATTTCAAAACCGGGAGTTACCAAAGGTCAACATTGGCATCATACTAAAAATGAGAAATTTGTGGTGGTCAAGGGACGTGGTTTGATTCAACTTCGTAAAGAAGGCTCAGAAGAAATTCTGAAATTTGAAGTTTCTAGCGATAAAATTCAAGTAGTAGAAATGATTCCCGGTTATACTCATAACATTGTTAACCTTTCAGAAACTGATGAACTTGTCACACTAATGTGGTGTAATGAGGTTTTTGATTCTAATCATCCCGATACATATTTTGATCCCGTATAAAATGAAAATAGATTATAGTGACATTCAGTTTACAGATAATGGTAAACTCAAACTTCTTATTATTGTAGGTACACGTCCAGAGATTATTCGTCTTGCGGCTACTATTAATAAGTGTCGTAAATATTTCGATGTTATCCTTGCTCATACAGGGCAGAACTACGATTACAACCTTAATGGGGTGTTTTTTAAAGATCTCAAACTTGCCGATCCAGAGGTATATATGGACGCGGTGGGCGATGATCTTGGATCAACAGTAGGTAATATTATTAGTTGCTCTTACAAGCTAATGGTCGAAATCAAACCTGATGCTTTGCTCATTTTGGGGGATACTAACTCTTGCCTCTCGGCTATTCCAGCTAAACGTCTTCATGTTCCTATTTTCCACATGGAAGCTGGTAATCGCTGTAAAGATGAATGTTTGCCCGAAGAAACTAATCGTCGTATTGTCGATATCATTTCTGACGTGAACATCTGTTATTCCGAACATGCTCGGCGTTATCTTGCTGACTGTGGCTTGCCTAAAGAACGTACTTATGTTAGTGGTTCACCTATGGCAGAGGTACTTCATGAAAATTTGGTTGAGATTGAAACTAGTGATATTCATCAACGCTTGGGACTTGAGAGGGGTAAATACATTCTGTTGTCTGCACATCGCGAAGAGAATATTGATACTGAGAAGAACTTTCTTTCTTTGTTTAATGCCATTAATGCCATTGCCAAGAAATACGATATGCCTATTCTTTATAGCTGTCATCCTCGCAGTCGTAAACGTCTTGAAGAAACTGGTTTTTCACTTGATTCGCGCGTGATTCGACACGACCCTCTCGGTTTTCACGACTACAATTGTCTCCAGATGAATGCTGCTGTTGTTATCTCAGATTCAGGTACGCTTCCCGAGGAATCTAGTTTTTTTACATCAATAGGACATCCATTTCCTGCCGTATGTATTCGTACTTCTACAGAGCGTCCAGAATCACTTGACAATGCGGGGTTCATTCTTGCTGGTATTGACGAAAAGAGTCTTCTGCAGGCTGTTGATATTGCACTTTCTATGGATACAAATGGTGATTATGGTACTCCTGTTGATGTATATGTAGGCGAAAATGTAAGTAATATAATCGTAAAACTCATCCAATCTTATACGGGTGTGATAGATAAAATGGTTTGGAGAAAGTAGATATTGTTTACTTGTTGGGTAAATAATTTTAGTAAAGATATGATTGCTTATGAAAATCATACAAATTAATATTTTTTTTGTAAGCAGTCAAAAAATGGCTATTGATTGAAGGTTCTATCTTCGCTGCCAACCAAATTTGTAGAATAATGTATAGCAGTGAAGAACTTGAAAGATTTTACTTTCAGTACCAGACGGATGCTTTGCCTCATGGAGAATCTCTCCAATCTTTTTGTGTTAAGCACAAGGTTCCTTATAACATCTTTCAGAAATGGTTCAAGGATACTCGCAGAAAAGTAGTTGAAATTCGGATTGCTGGCTGCGTAACTGGCTTGAGAAGGGCAAGAAATACCTGGACGGGTTGGTCTGTGTATTGAAGTCCATTGCCCTGGAAAATGACTCGATAGTGAACTGCGATGAGACCTGGTGCAAGGTGCGCAAATATGACCACTATAAGAAGTGCTATATTGGGGTGCTGGTCAACAAGGCTCAGAAAACAGCCATTTTCTTCTATGCGAATGGCTCTCGCGGTCATGAGTTACTTACAGACTTCTTGGGTGATGCGGAATTGAAGAGTATCATGTCTGACGGATACACTGCTTATGTATTTATCGGCGATGAGTTGAAGTCAGCCCAGTTTAAGGATACCGTGCATCAAGTTTGTATGTCCCATGCAAAAAACAAGTTCGTCAAGGCAGGTAATCAAGGTGGTGAACCGGTAGCCGGACGTTTTTCAACCCTTCTAAAGAGATTCTTTTCGAAAGAACATATTTATGATGATGCCGGACTTACTCCGGAAGAAAGTTTGCGGGAAAGGCAAAGTCTGGAAACGAAGGAACTCCTGATAGAATTGCGCAGCCTGTTGGACAGTGAACTGTCAAAGGATCCAGCATTTAGAAGCCGGTATTACACAGAAGCTCTTAATTATCTGAACCGGTTCTGGAAAGAGATATTCGCTTACTTGGATGACGGTGAACTGCCGATAGACAATAATCTTGCTGAGCGAACTATTCGAAAGCTGACTACTCAACGTAACAATTCACTTCATTATGGCAGTGATGCCGGTGCTGAGATGGCTGCAACTTATCACAGTGTAATAGGAACGGTAAAGCTTCATGGCAGTTCTATCTGGAACTTCATCGGAACTTTTTTCAAAAACATCTTTAACGGGTGCAGGGATTATGTTAATATGGTTCCTGACAAAATCACTTTGGCTACCAGCCAATGTTAAATTCAAAACTAATTAATTAACAAAATTCGGTTTAGGGCACTGAAAAGTGCCCTAACAAAGGGGGATGCCCTAAATTGAGTGCTTACAAATTGAGTGCTTACCCAAGTTCTCTTTATAAAGAACGCTAAACTGGTGAATACGATAAAATACTTTAATTATGAAGAATCAGAGTGATAAACTATATAGGAGTAATAATCTGTATTGAACCTTATTCTTTTTGCAGGGAAGGGCCTCCTGTTAATTCAAAACAAGAAGATGTTTATAAAAAATAAATTCATATCCGACCATGTGACCAAGCGGTCACAGTCGATGTTCCTCAACGATATTGAGGCAAATAGAGAGAAGCTCACGGCCGAGATTCAGGGTAAGAGCGTGTGTGTGATAGGCGGAGCCGGTTCCATTGGTAGTAGCTTTATCAGAGCCGTGCTGCCCTTCAAGCCATCGAAGCTCATAGTGATAGACCTGAATGAAAACGGACTGGCAGAGCTCACAAGAGACCTGCGCAGCACCTACGGAATGTATGTCCCGGAGGAATTCCGTCTCTATACATTGAACTTTGCAGATCCTATTTTTGAAAGGATATTCCGCGAGGAGAAAGGCTTCGACATCGTAGCCAATTTCTCAGCTCATAAGCATGTTCGCAGTGAAAAAGATAAATATAGCGTTCAGGCTCTGATAGAGAATAACGATATTAAGGCCAAGAAGCTGATGGACTTGCTTAGCATTTATCCTCCCAAGCATTTCTTCTGTGTATCGACAGACAAGGCTGCAAACCCTGTAAATATCATGGGAGCCAGCAAGCGTATCATGGAGGATTTGGTCATGGCTTATAGCCAGAAATTCCCCGTAACCACAGCAAGATTTGCAAATGTAGCTTTCAGTAATGGCAGCCTTCCTGACGGATGGCAGCATAGGATGGAAAGTAAGCAGCCGTTGCCTGCCCCAAATGATGTGAAACGTTACTTTGTAAGTCCCGAGGAAAGTGGTCAGATTTGTATGTTGGCTTGTATTCTCGGCAATTCAAGAGAAGTATTCTTCCCGAAATTGGGCGAGAAGCAGATGCTCACCTTTTCTGCCATCTGCGACGACTACGTTAAGGCTCATGGATTAGCCAAGAAGGAATTCTCCAAGGATGAGGATGCCAAGAAGTATGCTTCAGAAATGCCCTACGACAGCAAGGATTACCCTGTCGTTTATTTTAAGTCAGATACTACTGGCGAGAAGGCCTACGAAGAATTCTTTATCCCTGGTGAGAAACTGGATATGGATAGATTCAGTGCATTGGGCGTGATAGAGGAATCCAAGCGCCGCCCCATGGCCGAAGTTGATGCCTGGTTTGACAAGGTAGAGAAGATTTTCCATGAGCCAACCTTCACCAAGGAAGAAATAGTAGCTGCCATCAAGGAGTTCATCCCCAACTTCGAACATGAAGAGAAAGGTAAGAACCTTGATCAAAAAATGTAACATTACAGATTGATCAGATTAAACGGATTATTGAATCTGAGGAATCTGATCAATCTGTAGCGAAAAGAAAGATAGATTATGACCAACAGAGAAAAATACAAGTTCGACGATTTTACTTTCACGAACTATAGGAAACTTATTCAACTGGCGAAGGCGCAGGGCTTTGAGTTTATCCTGCACAAGGATGAGTTCAAGGCTGAACGCAAGGATATCATTTGGCGGCACGATGTGGAGTTTGAGCCGGATCTGGCTCTAAAGATGGCGCAGATAGAGCATGAGGAAGGCGTACAGGCCACCTATTTCTTCCAGCTCCACAGCGGCTACTACAACCTCTTCGACCAGCACTACACCAAGGTGTTCCACGACATCGAAGCACTGGGCCATCACTGCGGCCTTCACTTCGACTGCCGCTACTGGGGCATCACCGACGAGGTGCAGCTCAATGGCTTCATCATGCTTGACCGCGAGTATCTGGAAAAGACGCTGGGAGTAGAGCTTGACACCTTCTCGTTCCACAACACTACGCCCTTCACACAGAGCTGCCTGGAATATCGCTACGGCGGCCTCATAAACGTTTATTCCTCCTATTTCAAGGAGCATTATAACTATTGCGGAGACTCCCTTGGCTACTGGCGTTTCGACCGTCTGGAGGAAGTGCTGCAAGACCCGAAGGTACAGCACCTGCAGGTGCTCACCCACGATGCCAATTGGGCAGATGAACCCCTTTCGCCCCGCAAGCGTTTCAGCAAAGCTATGCGTAACCATGCCGAGCGGCTCATTGCAGGTCAGGTGAACGGGCTCCATTCAAAGGGCATGCTCTGTCCCGATGACGACGAGGACTGATGAAGAAGTGGCGCACCTTATCCAGTGAGTACCTTTCTCGGGAACCTTTCCTCACTGTCCGTAAAGACCGTGTCCTTACCGACCTTGGCATTGATATCTCCGACTTCTATGTGGTGGAATATCCCACGTGGGTGAATGTCATCGCCATCACGGAAGAAGGCCACATTATCATCGAGCAGCAGTATCGCCACGGCATAGACCAGATATGTTCCGAAATCCCCGCCGGCTGCTGCGAAGAGGGTGAACAGCCCCTGGATGCCGCAAAGCGTGAACTGAAGGAAGAGACCGGCTATGTTGGCGGCGAATGGACGGAATATGATGTTTATGCTCCCAACCCTAACACGATGAACAACCTCTGCCATACTTTCCTCGCCGAAGGAGTGAAGAAACTGTCAGAGCCGGACCAGGAGCCCACAGAATCTATTGCAGTTCATCTGAAGACCAAGGATGAAGTCAGGCAGATGCTTCAAGACCATCAAATTATTGAGGGCATCATGGCCGCCCCGCTTTGGCGCTACTTCTCAGAAAATGATTAACTCCACGAATAACGCTAATAACACGAATATAAACAACCACAGATTTCACAGATTAAGAAATTAATTCGTGTCCATTCGTGCAATTCGTGGTGATTAAATAAAAACACAAATCTTAGCAAATCGGAGCAAATTATTAATGAGCAATTTGTTTAGATTAGTTTCATTTTGTGTTTGTTAAATCTGTGTAATCCGTGTCATCTGTGGTTCAAAAAGAAATCTGTTTAATCCGTTCAATCTGTAGAGAAAAAAATATCTGGGTTATCTGTGGCGATTAGAGCCATTCGAGTTATTCGCGTTATTAGTGGCGCAAGAGCAAACAATTATTAAATTTATAAGAAAATGGCATATCAAATTCCATTATTTAATCTCAATTTCGATGAGCGTGAGGCTCAGGCTGCGTATGATACCATCAAATCCGGCTGGATCAGCACGGGGCCAAAGAATGAACAGTTGGAGAAGATGTTCGTGGACATGTTCCACGTTAACTATGCGGTGAGCATGAGCAACTGCACGGATGCGCTGCACCTGTGCTGTCTGGTGTGCGGCATTGGCCCCGGCGACGAGGTCATTGTGCCGAGCCTTACCTTTGCGGCAAGTGCCAACTGCGTGCGTTATGCCGGCGGCACTCCTGTGTTTGCCGACATCGTTGGCCCGGAGCATATAAATATCGACCCGGAGGACATCCGTCGTAAGATTACTCCCAAGACCAAGGCTATCGTGGTGGTTCACATGGCTGGATTCCCTGCGCGTATGGACGAAATCATGGCCATTGCGAAGGAGCATAACCTCAAGGTGATTGAGGATGCCTGCCATGGGCCTCTGAGCGAGTATAAGGGCAAGAAGCTCGGCACCATAGGTGACTGCGCAGCTTTCTCGTTCTTCAGCAACAAGAACATCTCCACCGGCGAGGGCGGCATGTTCATCAGTAACAACGAGGAGATGGCCAAGAAGGCTCGTCTGCTCCGTTCACATGGCATGACCACCATGAGCTATCAGCGTGCCAGCGGTCATGCCACAGCCTACGACATCGTGGCGCTGGGCTACAACTTTCGTCTGGACGACATCCGTGCCAGCATTGCCATTGAGCAGCTCAAGAAGCTCCCCGGTGACCTGGAGGTACGTGCCAAAGTGCGCCAGCGTTATGTGGAGCTCCTTTCCAAGGTGAAGGACATGGTGGTTCCCTTCGCCGACTGCAACGAGTTCACCAGCAACTATATCTTCCCCACGGTGCTCCTGAACAGAACCCGTGAGCAGCGCGATGCCATCCGCGACTACCTGCACGAGCAAGGCATCCAGACCAGTATCCACTATCCCACCATCCACCGCTTCTCGGTGTATAAGGAGTGGGGCGCACAGCTTCCGCAGACCGAGTACGTCAGCGACCACGAGATTACTCTTCCGATGTATGCCGCCCTCACCATGGAGCAGGTGGAGTTCATCTGCAAGACATACGCGGATGCGTTGGACACAATAAAGTAACGCTACAGATTTAACAGATTAAACAGATTTCAATTCTTATAAAAGCTGTTTCAGAAATGGACGATGACAACAAAGAGCAGTGTATCAATTATATGTATGCTGCAAAGAAGTTAGTTGGATTATTGGTAAACTTCCGTTGCTCGTCAATTCAAAAAGAACGCTTCGTAAACTTTGATCTCTTGAACAAAGAAATCTGATAAATCTGTTCAGCCTGTAGAGAAAAATGCTACAGAACACCCGGATGAAAACAAATCTGTTGAATCTGTCTAAATCTGTAGAGAAAAGGTAAGATGAAGAAGAGTATTTTAGTCTTTGGATTGGGATTCTTGCAGAAATCGCTCATTGAGCAGTGCAAGAGTCTTGGTCTGTATGTTGTCGGGATGGATATCACTGATGACGCTTTGTTGCGAGATGAGGTGGATGCCTTCGAGGTTGTCGCTGGAGATGACTTTGAGGGCTCACTCGCCGTGGCAAAGAAATATGCTGTCAGCGGAGTCGTGTGCGCAGCTACCGACAAGCCACTAGTCATGATGGCACGTGTGGCCGAGGCGTTGCTGCTGCCTTTCTACAGCGTTGACACCGCCAAGTGGAGTACCGACAAGCTCCTGATGAAGCAGCGGTTTGAGCTGGGTGGAGTGCCCCATGCCAAGGGCAGGCTTATGGGTTGCATTGAGGAGTTCGAGAGTGAGGGCTGGAATTATCCCGTGATAGTCAAGCCTCGCGACAACTCAGGCAGCCGTGGCGTTATCTATTGCGAGAACGAAGCTCAAGTGTGTGAGGCCATGACCGAGGCCATGCAGTACACCAAAAAGGGCAATGTCCTTGTAGAGGAGTTCATCGATGGTCCTGAGTACAGCATCGAGAGCCTTCACTACCATGACGAGACTCATGTGCTGCAGTTCACCCAGAAGCAGACCACCACGTTCCCTTACAATGTGGAGCTTGGCCATATCCAGCCTGCCGACTTCACCGAGGAGCAGCGCAGCGAGATACGCACCATCATCGGCAAGATTGCCCAGTGCTTGAACTTCGACGGCTGTGGTTCCCACACCGAGCTCAAGGTCAGCAGCCGTGGCATCGTGGTCATTGAGACCAGTCCTCGTCTTGGCGGCGACTTCATCACCTCCACCCTTGTGCCCCTTTCCACCGGCATCAACATGGAGCGACTCCTTGCTCGTATGAGTGTGGGAGAGGCCATAGCCGATGAAGAGTTCCTGCCGAAGTTCCAGAAGAGTTCCGGCGTGGTGTTCTTCGAACTCCCCGAGGGCAGGATAGAGAGTATCGGCGACATCGACCGTCTTGGCCAGATTCCAGGCTGCAAAGCATGGGAGTTCGACAAGCACGTCGGCGACGAGGTGAACAGGATTACCAGCAGTCTCAACCGCTATGGCTATGCCATCTTCCAGACAGAAGGGAGAGAGCAGACGATAGAGAGCATGGAAGAGGCAAGGAATATAGTACGTAAGTTAGTGAAAGTTGATATGTTAAATAATTTAACGTGAGGGGCCTTAATTAAGAGAACTTTAGATAGGCACTCTTATACCTCAGAGGTCATTGTTGCAATGGCTGCTTAATGGAGGAGTGCTTTATGAAAAGGGGATTAATATTAGGAGGAAATTTTCTCCAGTTGTCTGCTATACGCAGGGCGAAAGAATTAGGCTATTATGTGATATGCGCTAACTCTTTTGCCGATTGCATGGGTCGTGATTATTGTGATGAGTTTCATCAGATAGATACTACCAGTGCCGATGAGATAATGAAAGTTGTAGTATGCAGCAAAGCTGATGGCTTACTCTCGTATGCTTCAGACTTTGCGGCACTTCCTGCCGCTATTGTCTGTGAGAAGCTGAATCTGCCAACAAATCTATCACAAAGTGTTGAGATATTGACTAAGAAACACCTGTTTTGTTCTTTTCTCAGAAAAATAGGATTACCTTCACCTAATTCTCAGTCATTTACTAGAAAGGATAAAGACCAGGCATTTGGCTATATGCATCAAATTGGCTTTCCTGTGATGATAAAGCCTGTAGATGCTGTGGGGTAGTAAAGGAGTAACGAAAGTTTCATGTGATGAAGAGTTCAATAAGGCATTTGAGGATGTTGAGGATGCAACACGTTACTCTCAGACTAATACATGCATTATAGAGAACTTTATTCAGAGAAGAGGCTTCCAAATTGATGGCGATGGTTTTATCTCTGATGGTAAAATTGCCTTCTTTGGGGTGATGGATCAGCATCATAATATGGAACGTAATCCCTATGCTCCTATTGGCTTGAGTTATCCATCTATTCAGGAAGAGAAATATCGTAAAGATGCTCAGTCGCAAATACAGCTGATATTTGACAAACTGGGAATGCTTTTTGGTGGTTTTAACTTTGAATATATCATCGGGGAAGACGACAGAGTTCATATTTTGGAGGTAGGCCCAAGAAATGGAGGCAATTTGATTCCTGACACTGTGCAATATGCCTGTGGAGTAGATATGATATCTGCTTCTATCTGTGCTTGTGTTGGTGATGAATATAAAAAATTCCTCAAGCCGACTCATGAAGGAGTAGCTTCTTCATACGTCATTCATTCTATGACAAGCGGAACTTTCTTAGGAATAAGGTATCATGATGGTATAGAAAAACAGGTAGTTTATAAAGCTATCTTTAAACGAGAAGGAGAACAAGTGAACTCATTCCATGTTGGACTTGATTGTTTAGGAGGAATGGTAATTAGATTTGATAATGTGTCCCAGATGAATGATGAGATGAGTCGCATTTGGGATTTAATAGAAATACAAACATGTTAAGAATTGTTCTGATAGGTTCCGGCTATTTTGCTGAACGAATATTAGACATAATAAGCACTTTAAATGATTGTAAATGCTTATGTATCAACGCTCAAGAAAATCAATGGGGGAGGCAAAAACAGCCCTCATAGGCTCTGGTGATTTTGCTGAGCAAGTAGCAGACCTTGGCCGAGAATCGGAGATAGAAGTGGTCGGAATGTTCGACGGCAACAGACCGAAAGGTTCTCTTGTAGCAGGCATTCCTGTGCTTGGCAATGACGATGACGTTGAGCCGATGTTCAAGGATGGAGTGTTCGATGCGATATTCATCTGCATTGGATATGCACGCTTCGACTTGAAACAGAAGCTCTATGAACGTTTCGTGGGTAAAGTGCCTATGGCAACAATCATCCATCCTACAGCAGTCATCAACCCTTCTGCCCGTATAGGTCAGAATGTATTGATTTCCGAATGTGCCATCATCAGCAAGGACTGCATCATTGAGGACAATGTTTCCATTATGCCTGCCGCATTGCTGAGTCATGAGGCGCATATAGGCAAACACTGCTTCATAGCAGGTAGAACGGCCATGGCCGGGAAAGTAACCATTGGAGAAAGAAGTTTCATAGGATTGAACAGCAGTATCCGTGACCATGTTACCATTGGTCATGATGCCACGGTAGGCATGGGAAGTGTCGTCACAAAAGACGTTGCCGACTTTGATACCGTGTTTGGCAATCCTGCAAAATCAAGAAATAAAACTCGTAATGATATGAATAATAATATGTTAAACAATTTAACATTGGGGGGGTAAATTCCTAACTGTTAATGCTTTATGCTGCCTATCGTTCTGCGCAGAAAGGAGGGCAGCATGAAAAAGAGAATAATTGTATTGGCTTCTGGCGGTGGGGGAACGATGAAGTTCCTGCATAGATACTCACAGATAGCAGATGCTCCTTATGAAATCAAAAGTATAATAGCTGATAGAGATTGTGGAGCAGTGGACTATGGAAATGCAAACGGTATGATGACAAAAGTTATTAAACCATGGCGTAGCCGTATTCCAGAAGTAGTTGAGGATATTCGTAGTATTAACCCCGACATTGTAATAACCAATATCTCGAAGATTTTACCTGAGGAGGTTTTCACATGTTGCAAGGCTACTTTCATTAACCTTCATTATTCTCTCCTCCCATCTTTCGGGGGGGTGATAGGTTTCAAAACTGTTGAGATGGCGAAGGAGAAACAAAGTAGAATAATCGGAGCTACTTGTCATTTGGTTACAGCAGAACTGGATGGTGGCCCTATCCTTGCGCAAGGAGCAATGCCTGTTGACTGGTCAGAAGAAATTGAATCAATAGAGAAAAACGTATTCAGAATAGCATGTAAGAGTATTCTTGTGGCAATTATGAATCTATGTGATATCAAGAATAGTATGGCTTCTTCTGATGGATTTATGTATTCTCCTTCATTAAATTTTGATGATAAATTATTAAATGAGAGCTTTTGGGCAAGTACTCTTTAGAATTATTTGTAAGTGGTAATAATGCTAAGCAATTTATATATGAATTTAAATAAAATACAAGACAGAACGATTCTTCCGTCGGCGTCTCTTTTGGCGGCGATGACGCAGATGGACAAGGCGCATGTGAAGAATCTCTTCGTGATGGACGGGGAGAGGTTCCTGAGCCTGCTGACAATCGGGGACATCCAGCGTGCCATCATCAAGGGCTATCCCATCACCGACCCCGTGCAGGGCATCTTCAATCCCAACAAGATATATGCCTCGGTCGGTGAATCGCAGGAGAGCATCAAGGGCAAGATGCAGCGTCTCCGTGCGGAGTGCATGCCCGTGGTGGGCGAGGACGGAAGCCTCGTGGACGTGGTGTTCTGGAAGGACATCACCGAGAAGGAGCAGGAGCCAGCACGCGAGAAGATAGATCTCCCCGTGGTCATCATGGCGGGAGGTCTGGGAACACGTCTGCGCCCCATTACCAACGTCATCCCCAAGCCCCTCGTGCCCATAGGCGAGAAGACCATCCTCGAGGAGATTATGGACCAGTTCATGGGCATAGGCTGCCGCAAGTTCTACCTCTCGGTGAACTACAAGTACGACCTCATCAAGTACTACATCGACAACCTGCCCGACCACTACGACATCTCCTACTTCAAGGAAGACAAGCCCCTGGGCACCATCGGCAGCGTGAGCCTCCTCAAGGGTAGCATCGACACTCCCTTCTTCGTGAGCAACTGCGACATCGTCATCGACCAGGACTACCGCGACGTGTACGACTACCACCGTAGCAATCACAACGACATCACCATCGTCACCGCCGTGAAGAGCATCCGCATCCCCTACGGCGTGATAGAGACAGGTGAGGACGGCCTCATGACTGCCCTGAGGGAGAAACCCGAGCAGACGTATATGATCAATACCGGCGTGTATATCCTGAACCCCGACCTCATCGACGAGATCCCTTTCGGCGAGAAGTACCACATCACCGACCTCATGGAGAAAGTCCATGGCCGCGGTGGCCGAGTGGGTTGCTTCCCAGTGAGCGAGAACAGCTGGAAGGACTTGGGGGAGTGGCCGGAATATTTGAAGATGATAAAAGTGTGGTAAGAGATATGGAAAAGAAAACACCAATAGTAGTTCCTGTCCTCGTGATAGGATTCAACCGCCCTGACATACTGAGGCAATGCATTGCGAAGCTACGCGAGTCAAAGCCTCAGAATATGTACTTTGCTTGTGATGGCGCAAGAGCCGACAAGGAGGGCGAAGATGCAGTAATAAGGGAAGTCCGCTCCGTTATGGAGAACGATATAGACTGGCCTTGCGAGAAGCATTACCGCTACAACGAAAGAAATAAAGGCTGTGAAGTCACAGAGAGTGAGGCAATCAGCTGGGTTCTCAGTGAGAATGAATATATCATTGTCGTTGAGGATGATATCATTGCTCCCTATTCGTTCCTGAAGTTCGCTCAGGAAATGCTCTATCTCTACAAAGATGCTGAGAATGTTTATATGATTAGTAGCAACAATCAGACGCCTATGCCGCTCCCTAACAATGAGGATTATTGTTTCTCTAATTATGGTCATATATGGGGGTGGGCTACTTGGCGCAGAGCATGGAATCATTTCAATCTGTATGTCAATGATTTTGATAATACTGTAGCTCGTCTGAATGAAAGGACAGACTTGACAAAACTTGAAAAGGAAAGCCTATGTAGGCTATGTAACTATTTGAAACATAATGTTTTAATGGGGGGGTACATGGGATTACGTTTGGAGTTACATCAAGTCGCGTGATGGTGGCTTGAGTATTGTTCCTCGTGTGCATCTTTCCTCAAATGTTGGCGTGGTAGGTCTTCATGCCAAAGGTCAAAGCAAGTCACATTACAGAAAGTATGATGAGGAATTTGTTGCCAAGGTACATCCAAAGGAAATAAAGAGAAATTTAAAATACGACGAATATCATTACAGGAAACATATAAAAAGTCCAAACATCTTTGTCCGGCAGATACTGCGGGTGCGAAACTTTGTAAAGGGGTATTTCTTGCAGAGTTAGACTGCTGATTTGATATTTGCTGGATTGAGATTCAAAAATAAAATTCTCAAAATGAATTCAGCAAATATCGAAAAAAAAATCCCCAGTTGGGCGACTCGCAAAGAATTAACAACCCCCGTCCTCTATATGGTCTTCAATAGACCGGAAATCACGCAGGAATCATTTAATGCCATACGAGAGGCAAAACCAAAGAAACTCTACGTGGCAGTGGATGCTCCGAGGGTAAACAGAAAAGATGATGAAGAAAATCAGGCAAAAGTTATTCAGATAGTGAAGAACGTGGATTGGGATTGCAATGTAAAGTATCTCATCCATGAGAAGAACTTAGGGTGTTCACGGGCTGGAATAGCCGCTTGGAATTGGTTGTTTTCGCAAGAAGACAGAATGATTTTCGTTGAGGACGATGGTGTTCCTTCCGTTTCGTTCTTTTACTATTGCCAGGAACTGTTAGAGGATTATAAGGATAATGACAAGATAGCTTATATCGGTGGTGTCAATTACGGCATGAAGCGTGGCGAAGCCTCGTACTTCTTTACCCGTCAATGTGCCGCTACATACGCCATGGGAACATGGAAAAGGGTATATGACCTTTACGAGTACGATATGGCTTCCTATCCTGAGTATCGGAATAAGAAATCATTTAAGGAAGCTTTTTCCAACAAAAAGTCGTACTACGGGCATCTTCTGATGTTTGACAGTTATGTAGATAGTCTTAAGAAAGGAATTCAGCAGAACACATACGATGTTCAAATGCTGTATCTGGTACACAAGTACGATAAATACAGCATTTATCCTAACACCAATATGGTCTCGAACATCGGCCTTGCAGGAGGTGCAAACAACAATGTTGATGTTAATTCCGCTTTTTATAAGGCATATCACAACAGACCACGATTTGAGTTGATAGAGCTGAAACATCCTGCAGAGATCTCAATAAATAAGGAATTTGATGCAGAGATGGCAGAGTATAGGCAATCCTTTCTTGGTCGAAGCCGATGGCAAAATAGTTACATATGCTTTGTGCATTATGTAAATGCTTACTTTCATGGGTTGTATAAGTTCATAAGAACGATAAAAAGAAAGTTTTGAAAAAATAATCAATTAATTGATATAAAATGAAGATAGTTAAAGTATGTTTAATAGAGATATTAGCTCTCATAAAAGACCAACTTATTTCTGTTGATGGTATTAACGATGATGTTTATATTGACAACTTGGCTGATACCAGACATGTAACTCTTACTACTTTGGATTGGGTAAACCCATCAAAGGAAAATAAGCAAGAAATAGCAGAGAATTCTAGCGCAAGGGTGGTATTAGTTGATAGTGATGTCGAATATAGTGACATTATGTTCAAAGCTTCTAAAGTATTAATTCATGTGCAAAATCCTAAGATAGCATTAGCTCAAATAGGAAATCACTTCTTTTCTAAGCGTCCGAAAGCGGGTATTCATCCTACAGCTATAATAAGTACTTCTGCAAAAATTGGAAAGAATGTTTGTATAGGGCCTTATTGTATTGTAGAAAACTCTGTAATTGGGGATGATAGCATTATAGAAGCTAATGTTCACATTTATGATGATGTTGAAATTGGAAGAGGTTGTGTTATAAAGTCAGGGGCTGTTATTGGTGGTGAGGGTTTTGGATTTGAACGAGATAAAAATGGAAACCGTTTTCGCTTCCCTCAGATAGGAGATGTAAAGATTGGTAATTATGTGGAAGTAGGTGCTAACACTTGCATTGATCGTGGTGCCCTGTCAACTACCATGATAGGTGATTATACAAAAATAAACAATTTATGCCATATTGCTCATAATAATGTGATAGGCAAGAATGTTGTTATTGCTGCTGAAGTTAATGTCTCTGGCGGAAATATTATAGAGGATGATGTTTGGGTCGCGCCAAGCTCTTCCCTCCGTGGTTATTTAAAAATAGGCGAGGGTGCCACTGTCGGAATGGGAGCTATAGCAATGAAAAATATTCCTGCTAATGAAGTTTGGGTGGGCAATCCTGCTAGAAAATTAGAAAAGCATTAGGTTATAACAGGATTTAACATGCTTTTTGTTTAATTTGATGAATCAATATATCAAAAGGTTTAGGGCTTATATTCAGAATGCATCTTGGTATATGGGCGCATCTCTGTTCGTAGCATTTATCGGAATTGTTCTTAACCCTTTGTATGCATCAAACCTATCCCATACTGATTATGCTATAATTGGATACTATTCATCGTTTAATCTTTTTCTCTATCCTATATTACACTTTTGCTTATTTTCATATTATAGCAGACAGTATTATTTTACTCCAGAGGAGAAAAGAGAAAGATTGGGCGATACGGTTCTTTTAGCTTCTATGTTGTTGGGGCTCGGGTCATTAATTCTTTTTACATGTTTTTTTTATGTGTTCCATCAAGTATCTCATGTTGAATTTGATTTTTACCCCTATGCTGTTTTAACGTTTGTAGAAGTTTACGTTTTGAATATTAGTACATTCTATAAGACAAAACTTAAGATACGAAGAAAAGCAAGACCGTTTGCAGTTTTTTCTATCGTAGCATGTCTTATCACTACGATATTAACATTATTGCTGGTGGTTTATTATAAATATGGAGCTGTAGGAAAGTTATGGGCTGCATTGATAGCTTCGAGCATAGTGGCTGTTTATTCGATAGCTCATTCATTAAACAAATGGGAGATAGACAGGCAGATTCTGAAAAAAGGTTTGAAATTTACATGGCCATTAGTCCTCGGTTCTTTTCTATGGTATTTCATTTCCGGTATTGATAAATCATTTCTGGAAAAAATACACGATGTGCATACCTACGGTTTGTATTGTGTGGGATTGTCCATTGCTTCATACATGAGCATCTTCTTTAACACAATTAGTAGCACTTTTCTTCCTGACCTTTATCAGTCGATTGCAGAGAAAAGACATAAGAAGCTATTCGGTATATGTTTTATGATTGTTGGTAGTACAGCGATTTTTAATTTTCTTTTTATAATTTTTGCTCCTTTGTTGATAGATTTGCTCACAGCAGGTAGATATGCCGATGCATATCCATTTGCTAGGATCTTTGCAGTTTATAACATCCTTTTTGCTGTATTCTCTATTATTGAGAATATTGTAATAGGTTATGGATTTACAAAGCAAACTCTTTATGTTAAGGTATTGGGTGCTGGTCTCGCAGTTGGTATATATTACTTAATGATTAAATTTTGGTCATTCTCTGGCGGAGCCTGGGGGCAGTGTGTTGTGATGATATCGCTTTCATTTTTATTGATGTTATCGTTCTTTTATAAAATTAGAGCATCAAGAAATATTAATTTGTAGCGTTTTAAGTCATGAATTGCTACTGTAATAATTGTTACGATAATGGAGAAAATAAAGTTGGCATTTATATGTAAATTCTCAAATGCAGAAATTAGGAGGCATCAAACAATTAAAGATTTCCGTTTTGAGAATTTTTTGCTTGCCCTTCTTAAAAAAGAAAAGAAAAAAGTTATAGACTATGGACCATGGATTCCTCTTTTCTTAAAGGCATTTGAGAATGATAATAACATTGAAGTTCATGTTATAGCTCCATATTCTTATCAAAAAAAGAAGTTATGTGAATTTAGACTTAGAAATATTTATTATCACTGTGTTGGCTATAATCAAAGTTCTTTACTTCATTATTCTAAGTTGCTCTTATCATCGTATAGAAAAGATATGTATGAACATGTGAGAAATAATATTATAAACGTGGTTAATAAGATTAACCCTAATTTTATATGTTTGAGTGGCGCTGAGAATATGGAATATTCTCCTGTCGTGTTGCAGTTTGATAACATTCCGGTATTAGTTTTAATGCAAACATTTTTAAATAGTTCTCTACGTAAGAATGTTAATTTTGCAGGAGGAGAGTTTCGAAAATCCTATGAAAGAACCGTAATTGCGAGGGCTGATTATATTTGCTATGCGGAACATGAATCAGAATTGGTTAAAGCTATCAATAATAAGAATCCACTACTTAAAATTAGTTTTCCTACTCAAGAGCCTGTTTTGAGGAAAGTGGATGTTCTTTATGATTTCGTTTTTTTCTCAGTTCGATTGACTCAAAAAAAAGGTATAGAAGATGCTATAGTAGGTTTGGCTAGTGTTTCTCAAAAATATCCAAATGTTAAAATGTGCGTTATTGGAGGATATGATAAAAAATACAAGGATACTCTTGATGATTTGATCAGAAACAGTCATCTTGAAAATAATATAATATTCTTAGGACTTCAAGAAAGTTCCTATGATGTTTATAATTTGGTCTCTTCTTCTGCTATAGCAGTCTTACCTGGTCTAACATCTGTAAATTCAACAGTAAGAGAATCTCTTTTTCTTAAAAGACCAGTGGTTACTTATAAATTGTCTTCAGATTATGAATTATTCTCAGAAAATGGAAAATATGTTCGTTATGCGGATTTAGGTGATAGAGATCGACTAGGAAAAGAAATGCTTTATTGCTATGAAAACCCTATGGAAATGGAGAAGCAAGTAAAACGCGCTTATGAATACGCTCAAAAGAATCTATCTTCTTCACCAAGGTCTCAACATTTGTTGAGCGTAGTCAAAGCTTCCTTCAGTAATTATTATTATGGTACAAAAATACCTTCTAATCTTATAGTATAAATTAGGATGAAAATATGAAAAGTAGCTTAACATATTATACGAGCTTGGTTTTTTTGATTTGTTGTATGGCTTTGATAATTACTAGTGTAGATATTTTCAAAGCCTATGTACCATTGAAAGGCATTACAATATTGATACCGATGTTAGCATTGGTAGTAATGTGTTTTAAAGTTCTTGCTTCGAAGAGATCTTTTGTTTTTCTTTTGTTTTTTTCATTTTATGTTTCTATAGCTGGAGCTTATGGAGAAAAATCTATTTTTAGTATTTTATATGTATTTCTTTTACCTGTTATCCTGTATTTTGTTATACAAAGTTTTAATGATAATAAGAAATTATATTTTATTCTGATATTTCTTATCCCTTTTAGCATAGCACTCATTCCAACAGGTATTATACTTCAGCAATATCCGCTGGCTTTGAGAAGCCAATCAACAGATTTAAATTTTGATTATACTTTTTTTACTGTAATAATGGCAAGGTATGGTCTGATTAACTACCATATAATTCAAGGTGTCTGTGTCTTGATTCCGATACTTACTTATGCTTTTAAAAATATAAAAGGAAAAGTGCGTTTTTTGCCATTATTGTTAATCTTGTTGATATTTGCTATTCAAATAGAAGGTACTGTGACAACATCATTGGTTTTAGGTCTTGTGATGTTCTTTTTTTGTCTGTTTTCTAAAAGAATAAATTTTAAATGGATAATAGCAGCTCTGTTGATTGTCGCCTTTCTGTTCCAAACGGGGTTAATCAGCGATATGTTGGGCTATAGTAGTAATATGTTAGCCGACAATCAAGATTTACAGCAAAGGGTACTTGAACTCAAGGATGTCATTGATGGTAATGAAGCAGAAGGAGACCTTGGCTCTCGAGTTGATAAATATAATCTAACTATAGATGCAATATTCGATAATCCGATATTTGGAAATTCAAAATCTAATATTGGAGGACACGCATATTTTTTAGATATGTTGGTATATTATGGTATTTGGGGAATGTTATTATTTGTATCATTTATTATTACTTTTTATTTTTATTGTAAAAATTCTATGTCTATTTCAATACGACCGTATTATACGTTGGGTTTTCTCTCTTTTGTAATTTTTGGATCTTTTAAAAATATGGCTGGTATTGATTATTGGATGTTGACTTTTTGTATATTGCCATTACTTTGTGAGGTTTTGGATTCTCGATTAAATAATGCTTAGTATGACTTCATACCATACAAAATCTAAGTTTATTATAAGTTGTTGATATAAAGATTTATTGGTGATAGTTGCAAATAATATGAAGTTTTTTTCTGTATTAAATGATTGATTAATTATGAGTGTAAAAAAAAATGTTGCAGTGTTGTGTTCGAATTACTATCCAATCATGGGCGGTCCTGCAACTTGTATTGACAAATATGTGAGTTCTTTGTCTGAGAGCTATAATTTTTATATCATAACGAGAAATGATTCTATTAAAGAACCTAAATCTGATAAATATAACATAATATATTTCAGTAGCCTAAGACATCTTGTAATAACAAGATGTAAGTATAATATAACACATCATAGTTTTACATTTTTTTCAAAATTATTGTTGCTTCTGATAAATGCATTCCGATTGTTTCAAATACAATATGCATTTCCTGATGCTAATAGGTGGGAAATAAATGCAAATTACGAAAAATTGAAAGAACTCAATAAAAACGTAGGCATTGATGTCGTGATTGCTGTGTCAAATACTTTTTATGATCAATTAGCAATGCTGAAGTTTAAAAAGGAATACCCTTCAATAAAATGGATATGTTTCATAACAGATCCTTATGCAGAAAACTATATCTATTATAAATACAAATTGTTTAAGGGACTTTGGAAACGAGCAAATCTCAAAAAAGAACAAGATATTTATAATGTTTGTGATTATGTTATGGTAACGACAGAGATGTTTATTTATATCCCTAAGGCATTTCGAATAAAACGAAATAAACTTTTTCCAATACAATTTACGTTAGATCCTCAGATGGAAGGATTTAGTAATCCTTCTATGAATTCGAAAGTATGCAAGTTGATATTTGCGGGAACTCTGTATATGAAAATAAGAAATCCTGAATTTTTCTTGTCTGTCATTTCTAAGGTTAAAGATGTGAGTTTAGATTTGTTTGTTCGAAAAGGTGAATGTGAGCAAATTATTAATCGATATGCTAAAGATAATATACATAGAGAATATTTTGTGGATAAAGCGAAATATATCGATATGTTAAAATATGGATACGACGTTCTTGTTAATATTGGCAATGTCAGTACTCTTCAAGCTCCAAGCAAAATGCTAGAGTTGTTGTCGACTGGAAAACCAATCATAAATTTTTATTTTACAGAAGATACTCAATTTAATATGATAGAGAAATATCCACTTGGCTTAAATATTAAAAATGGAGATTTAGATGCTGTTAGAAAAATAGAGAATTTTTGTCATGAAATGAAAGGAAAGAGAATGACTTTTAAAGAAGTCGAGGTTTTGTTCCCAGATAATAATATTGATAGTCAAGTAGGATTATTAAAAAGATTAATTGAATTTTAGTGTATAATTATATGATAGCAATTTTATTGTCCGCATATAATGGAGCGGATTATATTGGTAAACAAATAGATTCGTTGCTCTCCCAAACATATCAAGATTTTACTATATATATTAGGGATGATGGATCTAACGACGGAACTATTGGAATCATTGATTCGTTTGTTAATAAATTTCCAGATAAGGTAAAACATGTAGATCGGAATGGTGATAATTTAGGTGTCGGCCAATCTTTTATGTGGCTTTTGGAGCATGCGATGGCAGATTATTATATGTATTGTGATCAAGATGATGTGTGGCTACCAGAAAAGGTGGAGTTAACTCTTAAGAAAATTCAGGAAATAGATAAAACCGGACATGCAGAGATGCCTTGTTGTGCTTTTACTGATGCAATAATCGTTGATGGCCAGTTAAATCATTTGTATGATTCTTTGTGGAAATCAAACTATCGTAATCCTGAAGATGCTAAAGATGTGTATCGCTATGCTGTTTATCGACAGGCAGCCTTAGGATGTACTATGATATTCAATAATGGGGCAAGGCGATATGCTCTTCAAAATAAGCAATTCCCCTTTAGAAGGGGGCAGCATGATAGATTTGTGGTATATCTTTGTGCAGCGTTTGGGAAGGTAACCTATTTGGATAAGCCTTTAATAAAATATAGGCAACACGGTAAGAATGTAACGTCATATATAAATAAAACGCAAACAAGATTTTCTGTAGTGGAAAATATACTGTTATCACCTAAAAAAGTGCATTCACACTTATCAGATAATTTTGGTCGATTAAAAATGCTCCCTATTAATGTGAGCTATGCAAAGATTTTCGTAATGTTAATACAAAAGTGGATATTTACGAGCAAATGGAAGAAATAGTAATTAATGGAAAAATAAAGAAACTGATAATAATTGGTGCCGGCGGTATGGGTCGCACCATATATAGTAATGCGCTGGAGTGCGTTGGCTATGGTGAGGTTTATGAAGTAAAGGGATTCATTGATGATGATCTCAATGCTTTGGATGATTTTGAGAATTATCCCCCAGTGCTGGGAACAATAAAGGATTATCAGCCAAAGGAGGATGATGTGTTTACATTCTCTATAGGAGGCGCATCACGCAGGGCATGTCTTGAGTCTATCATCAATCGTGGTGGTAAGTTTATCAACCTAATTCATAAGTCTGCTAAATTGCTCACGAATGCTAAGATTGGAACAGGCAACTTCATAGGTGCATATACTATTATTGGTAATGATGCCGTGGTGGGCAACTATAATATGATACAGTCCTATTCCATCATTGCACATGATGCTCATATCGGTGATTTCAACAGAATTGATACGCATGTAACGTGCGTGGGTGGAATAGTCGTGAAAGATGATGTTAACATCCATACATCTGCCGTCATCAGTCATCATGTGATTGTTGAATCAGGTGCGCACGTTGGTGCTCTAAGCTTTGTCATTCGTAATGTCGAAGCTGGTACCACTGTCTGTGGCAATCCTGCAAGAAGTATGGTTCCAAGAATTAATAAGGTATGATACTAAAAGGAAAGAATGCAATAATAACTGGAGCAAACCGAGGAATTGGTTTGGCTACAGTTAAGAAATTTGCTCTGGAAGGATGCAATGTTTGGGCATGTGCAAGAACTCAGAATGATGAGTTTGAGAGTGCGTTGCAGGGGCTTGCCTCACAATATGGAGTATATATTAGACCAGTATGTTTCGAATTGACTGATTATGCAGGCGTGAAGGATGCAGTGAAGGCAATTGCGGCAGAGAAGAAAAATGTTGATATTCTTGTTAATTGTGCTGGCATATCATTCTCAGGCAGCATAATGATGACTTCAATGGATAAATTGAAGCAGGTTTTTGAGGTGAATTATTTCTCACAGATTAATCTGATACAGGTTGTATCCAGATTGATGATGCGGCAGAAATCAGGCTCTATTGTAAATATTGCATCCGTAAGGGGCATAAACCCCATTGCCGGTGCTATGGCATACGCCTCAAGTAAGGCCGCATTGATATGCTCAACCAAAACGATGTCGAAAGACCTTTCTCCATTCGGAATTAGAGTGAATGCCGTTGCGCCAAGCCTTACGAATACGGATATGGGCAATAACAGAAAGCAGAAAGACCTTGATAGATTTGTTGCGCATACTGCATTGAAGAGAATGGCCCAGCCGGAAGAGATTGCAACTGCAGTTGCTTTTTTGGCAAGTGATGAAGCTTCGTTTGTTACAGGCGAGGTGCTGACAGTGGATGGTGGTCAAATTTAAATAATCGATAATTATGGCAAAATTGATATTAAGAGACGGTACTGAGCTGTCTGATTATGGTAAACCTTACTTTGTGGCAGAGGTGAACTCCAGCCACAATGGAGATGTGGCAGTTGCCAAGAGGATGATTGATGCTGCCGCAGAAGCTGGATGTCAGTGCGTGAAGTTTCAGTCGTGGTCGGCAGAGTCGCTTTATGCCGCTGAATATTATAAGGCAAATCCTATCTCAAAACGTTTCTTTGTGAAGTTCTCACTGAGCGAGGACCAGCTGATGGATATGGCGAAGTATTGCCGCAGTAAAGGTGTGCAGTATTGTTCAACTCCTTATTCAAAGAAGGAAGTCGATTTCCTGTTGGATGAATGTGAGGCACCTTTTGTGAAGATAGCTTCGATGGAAACAAACAACCATCCTTATCTGAGATATATCGCCAAGAAAGGTGCTCCTATTGTGTTTAGCACGGGTATGAGTACCATTGAGGAAGTGAAGAAGGCCGTTGAGGTGATTGAGGATGCTGGTAATTCTCAGATTTGTCTGCTGCATTGCATCAGCATTTATCCCCCAGAGATGAATACGATACATCTTAATAATATATTAGGACTTCGTGAACTCTTCCCGAATTATCCTATCGGATTCTCAGACCATAGCATTGGGTGTCAGATTGCAAATGCAGCAACAGCTCTTGGTGCGGCATTGATTGAAAAGCATCTTACCCTTGACCACAAGAAGATTGGAATGGACAATCAGATGGCTATGGAGCCTGAGGATTTGAAAAATCTTGTAAATGGATGCAATGATGTCTGTGAGGCTATGGGCAGCAAGGAAAGAGTAGTGCTTCAGGCTGAGGTAGAACAGAAGGCAAAAATGCGTAGAAGTGTGATTGCAGCAAGAGATTTGAAGGCTGGTCAGGTATTGACAGCTGATGACCTTGATGCAAAGCGCCCCGGAACAGGTATATCTCCTGATAGAATTGACTCAATGATAGGCATGACCGTTACACGCGACATTACCGCAGATGAGTTGTTGAAAGAAAGTGATATCAAATAATTATAAACGTTTAAAATTAAATTAAAGTCATGACAAATTTAGAGAAGTACACCCAGACATTTTGCGATACACTGGGTATTACAGAAGATCAGACCAAGGGGCTGGAGTATCAGGGGGTTGAAGCATGGGATTCAGTAGGTCACATGACATTGGTGGCTGCTCTTGAAGATGCATTCAACATTTCTCTCGACACAGATGACATCATTGATCTGAGCTCATTTGAGAAAGGTCAGGAAATTCTGGCTAAGTATGATGTTAAGTTTTAATGGACGCATTTAAGCTTAACATTGATGGTAAAGACATATTGCTCTACAGGTGCACCTATGCTCCTGTGAAGAGCAATATGTTTATCATCATTCGTGGTAAAGATGCGATAGTGATTGATCCAAATGATAATCCGGAAGGTCTGAAGCTATTGAAAGATAGAGGGGTAGAAGTAATTCATATTTTATTGACACACGAACATTTTGACCATACGGTGGGTGTTCCTGTGTTGCAACAAGCGTTTCCTCAAAATGATTTGTTCTGTCAGGAAGAGGCAGAGAAATACATATCAAGTAAGAGGGGAAACAATCCAATGCTTATAGCCTTTGTTTTAGCTGAGCAGGATAAAAAAGACGGTGGCGATAGATATAAGCAATTCAAAGCAAATTGCAAAACCTATACTCTTCATGCTGATACAACATACGGAGAGTCTGCTGATAGAGTAGTGTGTGGTGTGAAATTCCATTTCATACATACCCCCGGACATAGTGGAGGGAGTGGATGTATTGAATTAGGGCAATATGTTTTCACGGGAGATAGTCTGTTGAAAGAAGACCAGACGATATTGAGATTCCCGGAAGGCGAAAAAGAAAAATATAAAAGCATAACTCTTCCCTATCTGAAGAGTTTGCCAATGGATACGATAATACTTCCGGGTCATGGAGATCCGTTTATAATAACAGAAAGTAAATTCTTATGGGATTAAACGTAATAACCGATAGGGGAGAACACTTCTCCAAAGAAGAGCTCAGAATAGAGATGGACAAGTTTGGGCAGCAAATGCCTGAACGCAGCTTGATATTTCTGCTATGCTCAAATACAATAGGATCATTGATTGGCTATTTGGGATGCTTGGAGCATCGTATTGTGCCAATTATGCTGGACAGCACAAAGGATTTGGATTCTCTGCACAACTTGCAGAATGTATATCGCCCTAACTATGTGTGGGCTCCTACAGATGCAAAGTTCGTGGAGGGTGATACTCCAATTTATGAGTGCCAAGGATATGGCCTTTATAAGGGCGATAGTGAGGATGCAAATCTTTATAAAGACCTTGGGCTTTTGCTTACTACTTCGGGCAGTACGGGCTCTCCTAAGCTGGTGCGTTTAAGCTATGAGAATGTAAAGGCTAATGCTGAGAGCATTGCTGAATATCTGAGTATTGATGAGAATGAGAGACCAATTACTTCTTTGCCGATGTATTACAGCTATGGTATTTCTGTAATCAACAGTCACTATATCAAGGATGCAACATTGCTACTTACAGACCATCCAGTGATACAGAAGTTATTCTGGATGTTCGCTCAGGATGAGAAGGCTACTTCTATTGCAGGAGTTCCTTTTACATACGAGATGCTTCGTAGGCTCCGTATCTTTAAGATGGATTTGCCATACTTGAAGACTATGACGCAGGCAGGTGGAAAACTCAATGCCAAACTTGCAAAGGAATACATTGAGAATGCCCAAGCAACTGGAAAGAGATTCTTCGTAATGTATGGTCAGACCGAGGCCACGGCTCGTATGAGTTATTTGCCACTCGATAAAGCATTGGAAAAATATGCTTCAATAGGTATTGCTATACCTGGTGGCAGATTTGCCATACTTGATGTGAATGGTAATGAGATTACAGAGTCTGATGTCGACGGAGAACTGGAATATTGGGGCAAGAATGTGTCACTTGGTTATGGCGAATGCCGTGAAGACCTGCAGAAAGGCGATGAGAACCATGGTGTGCTGAAAACTGGTGACGTAGCTCGCAGGGATGCAGACGGTTACTACTATATTACTGGCCGAATGAAGCGATTCTTAAAGATTTATGGAAATCGTGTAAATCTTGATGCAACAGAGCAATTCCTAAAGGCTGTAACATTATCAGTGGCTTGTGTAGGAGTTGATGATAAGATGACTGTATTCATCACCGACGAAAGTAAAAAGGACGCAGTAAAGGATTTACTCATGCAAAAGACTGGTATCAACACACGCGCATTTGATGTACGTGTGATAGATGCAATACCTATTAAATCATCTGGAAAATTAGATTATCGAGTGCTGCAAGCGCAGTTATAGTTCAAAATGGTTTAAAGTGCTACGCACGTTCAAATTAGTTCAAAGTAGCTACTGCAAGAACAATTTTGAACCATCTTGAACAACATAGAACAATTTTAAACAAAGAATTATGACAATAGATGAAATACTGCATATTCCTCCTTATTCATTGGATAGGGATGCGAAGAGAAAGATGCTGAATGAGCGTATCGGTGAACTCACCCGATACCATTACGAGCATTGTGAACTGTACAGGAAGATGATGGATGCGGTGGGGCTGGATATAAACAATCTGCCTGAATATGACGAGCTGCCATTCCTGCCTGTGCGACTGTTCAAGGAGTTTGAACTGCGCTCCGTACCGAAGGAAGAGATTGCGAAGACGATGACTTCGAGCGGTACTACTGGTCAGCAGAAGTCGCAGATTTTCGTGGACAGAACTACTTCGGCCAATCAGACCAAGGCTCTAACAAAGATTGTTTCGGCATTCATCGGAACTCACCGTGTGCCGATGCTGATTCTGGACACTTCGGCTGTGATAAAGAACCGCAATATATTCTCTGCCCGTGGTGCCGGAATCCTTGGTTTCTCGATGTTCGGTAGTAAGCGTATGTATGCGCTGGGCGAGAACATGGAGTTGGACGTGGAGGGAATGAAGAAATTCCTGGAGGAGCATAAAGGCGAGACCGTCTTTATGTTCGGATTTACGTTCATGATTTGGCAGCACTTCTGCAAGAAACTCATTGAGAGCGGCTATAAGCCCGATTTGAGCAAGGGTGTGCTGATTCATGGCGGTGGCTGGAAGAAGCTTGTGAACGAGCAGGTTTTGCCAGAGGAATACAAGAAGACGCTGAACGAGGCATGTGGTATTCTGCCTGAGAACGTGCACGATTACTATGGCATGGTGGAGCAGACGGGAAGCATCTACATGGAGTGTGAATGCGGCCATCTGCATGCGCCTGCATTCAGCGATGTGATTATCCGCAGACCGATTGATTTCTCTATTGCCGACAAGGGCGAGAAGGGCATCATCGAGGTGGTTTCGGCATTGCCCGAGAGCTATCCTGGTCATGTGCTGCTCACGGAGGATGAAGGTGCCGTGCTTGGTGAGGATGACTGCCCATGCGGAAGAAAAGGCAAGTACTTCAAGGTATTCGGAAGAATCAAGAATGCAGAGATAAGAGGTTGTAGTGATACATATACCACGCCTTTAGTTCCTAAAGTTCTAAAGAAATAATTATGAGTTACGATATATCAGATGTTAATGTATTATTTCCTGCGAAGATAGATTGGCAGGAATTTGAGAAATATCAGCCGTGGGAGCCTTTTGCAGATGAAGTGCTGGAGTTCCTTTCGGTGATGTCGGCATCGCTGCTGAAAGACCGCGAAAGCAGGCTTTATCCTGATGTGGTGACGTTCGCTTTCTTCTGCCGCAAGGGCAATTTGAAGAAGCTGAAGGAGCAATACACCGATGATAAACTGAGGCTTGGCCGAGGCATAGTGTTCCATATCGGCCCATCGAATGTGCCCATCAACTTTGCCTATTCGTTGGTGTCGGGAATGCTGGCAGGAAACTACAATGTGGTGCGCTGCTCAAGCAAGGAGTTCCCACAGGTGGACATGGTGGTGAAACATCTCGCTGTGACTGCTGAGGCAGTGCCTGAGGTAGGAAAACGTATCGCCGTGGTGAGATACGGTCATGAGAGTCAGGCCAATGATTACTTCTCTTCCATCTGCCAGGCTCGTGTTATTTGGGGCGGTGATGAGACCATCTATCGCCTAAAACAGAGCAAGGCTCCTGCACGTTCAATCGACGTGACATTTGCTGACAGATACAGTTTTGCAGCCATTAATGCCGACAAGCTCGTGTCTGAGCAGAATATGGAACGACTGGCTGAGAACTTCTACAACGACACTTATCTCTTTGATCAGAATGCCTGCTCCGCTCCGCATCTTGTGGTCTGGCTGGGCTCTAAGGAGAACATGGCCAAGGGCAAGGAACTGTTCTGGAAGGCTGAGTATGACATGGTTCAGAAGAAAAACTACAATTTCCAGAGCGTGATGGCTGTGGATAAGCTCACCGATTTCTATCGCCAGAGCCAGGCCATGGAGATTTGCTATACAGAGACCAAGGATAATGAGCTGGTACGAGTTCAGCTATCTGATGAATTGCCTTCGAACATTGATGATTACCGCAGTAAGTGCGGCTATTTCACGGAGTATGATGCAAAATCGCTTGATGAGATTGCGCATATCGTGAAGTATAAGTATCAGACCATGGCTTGTTACGGAATATCAGCCGAAGATATTCGCGAGTTTGTGCTTAAGAATCATCTGATAGGCATAGATAGATTCGTACCGTTCGGTGACACCACGGCATTCAGCCTGACTTGGGATGGATATAATCTCATTCAGATTCTAAGTAGAGAAGTGACTATTTAACAGTATATAATTATGATAGTATCAAAAATTAGAATAATTCTATGGAAATATGCGGATGCTATTGTTCCAATGATTTATAGAAAAGTGTATGGAGTTGATATTGCCAAAAACGTGCAGATATCACAACATGCATTTATAGATAAGAATATAAATTGACAAGATGTTAATATATAGGTGTTTACGTGCTTTGTGGGGTGAAGGTCATAGCTCACGATGCTAGTAGAAAATTAAAGGCTGCTGTTTGTATAGGTAAGAATTGTTTTATTGGCCTCAATGCTATCTATTATTTTGCCTGGAGTCACTATTGGAGATGAAGTAGTAATAGGTGCTGGTGCTGTAGTGTCGAGAAATATTCCAAGCCACAGTATTGCTGCTGGTAATCCTTCCTGCAAGGGTATTGCGAAAGAATGTTCGATGTGATAAGTGGGGCGTAATAATTGATAGAGGAGAACTCGTTAAAGTTAATCAAAATGTATAGATATTTTTTTAAGAGAGTGCTGGATTTTATCATTGCATTAGTAGTTTTGATAATTCTTTTTGTCCCATTGTTGGTAATTACTATCTGGTTGCATTTCGCAAATAAGGGCGCAGGCGCGTTCTTTTTACAAGAAAGGCCTGGAAAAAATGAAAAATTATTTAAGGTAATAAAGTTCAAGACGATGACGGACGAACGAGGTGAGGATGGAAAATTGTTGCCAGACAAAGACAGAATTACAAAAGTTGGTAAGTTCGTTCGATCCACATCTATTGATGAACTGCCTCAGTTTGTCAATGTTCTTAAGGGTGATATGTCATTGATTGGTCCAAGACCGTTGCTGGTGGAATATCTTTCTTTATATAGCCCAGAACAACATCGAAGGCATGAAGTAAGGCCTGGAATAAGCGGATGGGCTCAATGTCATGGTCGTAATGGGATAAGACATACAGAAAAATTCAAACTTGATGTCTGGTATGTAGATCATTGTTCGTTTAAAACAGATTTGCAGGTGATATTCATTACTATAAAGTCATTGATAATGCGAGAAGGAATCTCTCAAGAAGGGCAGGCTACAATTGAGCCTTTTAATGGTCACAACTGATGGATGAAAATAGAAAACTACTGCTATCTTTGTTGCGATAGGACTCGGATGCGATGATGCAATTGAAATGTCTGCAAAACATAGTGTTTCTCCAGAGATAAACCATGCGGAAAAATCCAAGACAAGTGATCAGCCTCAGACAGTATCAAAAATCGATAATGACAATCCTGTCCGTATTTGGATTGACATTCGTATAAGCAATGGATTGCATTTATCCCAAAAGAATTTAAGCTACCAGGATTTAGTCCACGTGTTAGAGAAGCTGGAGGGCTTATGCTGAGTGTTATCGGTCTCAATCATTTTTAATGTTCGTGACTTTACCGACATGCGTTGTAAGCATAGCTGTGTGTTTTCTGTCATTCGCGAGCGGCTTCACCGGGAACCAAGTGATGGAGATGTCTTCATTGCCATGTCGCGCAATCGAAGAATAGTCCGTATGTCTTCATTCGATAACCGTTCATACAGTCTGTTCGAAAGGAAGTTTGTTGCAGGCTATCAGTTCATGAAAGTAGAGCGTAATGGAGCGGATATTGTCTATCGGATTGACAGGAAAGAACGCGATTTGTTCAATCGTCCTGACGGTTATAAAACGATGGGAGTATCCGGAGAAGCGATAGAGCATCCTTCTGACTTGACAAAGGTTCCCGGTCGCATCATTGAAAGAAGAATGGTACGTGTATTCAGTTTCTGTACTTTCCTGTTTTGAGATGGTTCATTATGCAGAGCCTGGCAAAAAGCCCAAGTGGGGTTATTTCCTCTCTGAAGGACATCCGGAGGTGATAACTAAATTTGAGGGGACTAAAGCTACTCTTGAATTCCTGCAGGCCATAGCCTATGAAGTTTATGTAAAGAATGTGACTTTTGGTCTTCTTCACCAATGGCTGACAGATATGGGAATGACCATATCTAAAAACACATTACATAACTGGCTTAAGAAAGGCAAGAAATACCTGGATGAGCTGGTTTGTGTATTGAAGTCTACAGCTTTGGGAAAAGACTCGATTGTGAACTGCGGTGAGACCTGGTGTAAAGTGCATAAATATGATCATTATAAGAAGTGCTACATTTGGGTTCTGGTCAACAAGGCTCAGAAAACAGCCATTTTCTTCTATGAGAATGGCTTTCGCGGTCGTGATGTACTTACAGACTTTTTGGGTGATGCAGAATTGAAGAGTATTATGTCCGACGGCTGCAATGCTTATGTATTTATCGGCAATGAGTTGAAATCAGCCCGGTTTAAAGATACTATACATCAAGTTTGTATGTCTCATGCAAACAATAAGTTCGTTAAAGTAGGTAATCAAGGTGGTGAACCGGTAGCCGTACGCTTTTCGAACTTTCTTAAGAGATTCTTTTCGAAAGAACATGTTTATGATGAAGCCGGGCTTACTCCGGAAGAGAGGTTACGGGAAAGGCAAAGCTTGGAAACGAAGGAGCTCCTGATAGGATTGCGCAGTTTGTTGGACAGTGAACTGTCAAAGGATTCAGAATTTAGGAGTCAGTATTATACAGAAGCTCTCAATTTTCTGAACCGGTTCTGGAAAGAGATATTCGTTTACCTGAATGACGGTGAACTGCCGATAGACGATAATCTTGCTGGGCGGACCATTCGAAAACTGACTACTCAGCGTAACAATTCACATCATTATGGCAGTGATGCTGGTGCTGAGATGGCCACAACTTATCACAGTGTAATAGGAACGGTAAAGCTTCATGGCAGTTCTGTCTGGAACTTCATCGGAATTTTTTTTAAAATATCTTTAACGGGTGCAGGGATTATGTTAATATGGTTCCTGACAAAATCGCTTTGGTTACCAGCCAATGTTAAATTCAAAACTAATTAATTAACAGAATTCGGTTTAGGGCACTGAAAAGTGCTCTTTCAAAGGGGATGCCCTAAATTGAGTGCTTACGTAACGAGTTCGCCTACCGGATAGACTGGAGGAGGGAGATGATCTTCCTGTTAGAGAATCCCGTAATTAAATCGTTAAAAATATCATGATTATGAATATTAGGAGTAAAGTATGGGGGATTTTAGTTGATTTATATCCTCGTTATCTCCGTTGGAGATACGGAATGGATATAGGTAAAAATTGCAGAATTTCATGGAAAGCTCATTTAGATAAGTCAATTAATCCTAAAGGTATCCATATTGGGGACAATACTTGGGTGCTTTCTGGTGCTATGATATTGGCACATGATCATTGTAGAAGTTTGAAAGCTGATACATATATTGGGAAAAATTGTGTGATAGGAGTTAGATCAATAATCATGCCAGGATTATCTATTGGTAATCAGGTAGTTATAGGGGGGGTAGCGTGGTTACAAAAAGTATTCATTCGAATTGTATTGCAGCAGGAAATCCTGCAAAGATATTGAAAGAGAATGTAAATGTTCAAAATGGAAAAATATTAATGAATTGATTGACGGATGTTATGCTATATTCTTACTTTTTAAAACGTACGATTGATTTTATTGTTGCTTTCTTTGTTTTGGCAGTTATCTGGCCCATATTACTTCTTCTGATAATTTTCCTCCATTTCACCAATAAGGGTGCCGGTGTCTTTTTCACCCAGGAGCGCCCTGGTAAAAATGCCCGGATATTCAAAGCCATAAAGTTTAAGACAATGACAGATAAGCGGGATTCTGAAGGAAATTTGTTGCCGGATGCTGAACGCCTGACAAAGATTGGGAAAATAGTCCGTTCTCTTTCTATAGATGAATTGCCACAACTAATAAATGTATTAAAGGGGGATATGGCATTAGTTGGCCCCCGTCCTTTATTGCCGAAGTATCTTCCTTTATATTCAGAGGAACAGTTCCGTCGCCATGAAGTCCGTCCGGGAATTACGGGGTGGGCACAGGTAAGCGGACGGAATGATATCAGTTGGAGACGTAAGTTTGAGCTGGTGTGGTACGTGGATCATATTTCTTTCTGGCTGGACGTGAAGATTATTCTGCTAACCATAAAGAAAGTGTTCGTTAGAGAAGGGATCAATAAGGAAGGTAATGCTACCACTGAGGCTTTCAACGGTCATAACTGAAATGAACATCCATCAGATTGTCAATTCTGTTTTCACCTCCAATGCTTATATACTGTCTGTTGAGGGGAAAGATAGGCATGTATTGATAGATATTGGGGATATTGCTCCTATAAAGCAGTGTGTTCAAGAAAAGTGCGGAACGGTACAAGCCTTGTTTCTGACTCATACTCATTACGACCATATTTATGGTATAAAAGATTTATTACGATAGTATCCTGATTGCATAGTTTACACTTCCTCTTTCGGCAAGGAGGCTTTAGGTTCGGATAAATTTAATTTTTCCCGTTATCACAATGATCCTGTAATATGGATGGGAGATAATGTGACGGTTTTACATGAGAATGATAAAGTGGAAATATTTCCGGGAATTTTCGTGGAAGTGTTTGAAACTCCCGGACATGATAAAAGCTGCCTTACCTATAAAGTCGAGAACAATGTTTTCTCGGGTGATTCATATATCCCGGGTGTTAAAGTCATTGCCTCATTCCCTAATAGCGATAGGGAAGATGCACGGATCTCGAAAGAACGTATCATGGAATTAATAAAGGATTGCAGTCTGTATCCCGGTCATGGAAACATTTATGAGTAAATTATCCCGATATCTGGAAAAGATTTATAAAGCCGTTTCCTTTCTTTTTATTCCCCACTATGTGAGGAATCCGAAGTCTGATCATTAAATAATCATATATATATTTATGGATAAAAACATTTATCTCTGCCTTGCCCATATGAGCGAGGAGGGTATTGAACAGAAATATGTAAAAGAAGCCTTCGATACGAACTGGGTGGTTCCTCTCGGTCCTAACGTGAATGCTTTTGAAGAGGATTTGAAACGTTTTGTAGGCGAAGGCAAGGAAGTGGTGGCACTTTCGGCCGGTACGGCGGCAGTACATTTGGCTCTGTTGGCTTGCGGAGTGGGACAGGGTGACGAAGTGATTGTACAAAGCTTCACATTCTGTGCGTCTTCGCATCCGGTCACTTATCTGGGGGCTGTTCCGGTATTTGTGGATTCTGAGAAAGAAACTTGGAACATGTCTCCGGAAATGTTGGAAGAAGCCATCAAGGACCGCATTGCCAAGACTGGCAAGAAGCCAAAAGCTATTGTTCCTGTGGCATTGTACGGCATGCCCTATGACTGTACACGTATCATGGAGATAGCCGATAGGTATGCTATTCCAGTGGTGGAAGATGCTGCCGAAGGTTTTGGCTCCCGTTTTAAGGGACAGGTACTGGGGACGTTCGGCAAGTTCGGGGTGCTGAGCTTTAACGGTAACAAGATGATTACTACCAGTGGCGGTGGTGCGTTGATTTGTAAAGATGCCGAAAGCAAGAATCAAATCATGTGGTATGCCACGCAGGCTCGTGAGGCTTATCCTTATTACCAGCATGAGGCGATAGGGTATAACTATCGCATGAGTAATATATGTGCAGGTATTGGTCGTGGTCAAATGACCGTTGCCGATAAGCATATTGCACATCACCGGCATGTGCAGGCTCTCTATAAGGAACTGCTTAAGGATGTGAAGGGGGTATTGCTGCATGAAGCTCCTTCGGCTGATTATGACTCTAATTTCTGGCTTTGTACAATCACTCTGGATTCTTCACTTCGCATCAAAGGGCAGGAAAATGCTTATAAGGATGTTGTCAAGACTGCCGTAGGTGGTGCTGCTGGTGTGATTCATGCCGTAGAATGTGCTACAACAGATTGCCAGCCCAACGAGAATGTGGAGGCTTTGCGTGCTTTTATGCTTGGCAAAAAAATAGAGGCACGCCCGGTATGGAAACCGATGCACAAGCAGCCGGTCTATAAGGATGCTCCGGCTTATATCAATGGGGTATCCGAAGCTATTTTTAAAATCGGTATGTGCCTTCCTGCCGGGCCGTGGGTGACTGATGAAGATGTATATTATATTGTGGAGTGTATAAAAGAGGCCATAGTAAAATAATAGATGAAAATACAGCTTTTTTAACTACGACCTTGACAACGCTGTCGGTTGCCAATACGTTTGTCAATGCGGATTTCATCTATACCGTTGTCTGTTCCGTTCTAGTCTTCTGCTTCTTCAATTTCTGCAAGCGTGCCAAATATTCACCGCCTGATGCTTCATGAGAATATTGGACTACCGCATCGCAAACATCTTATCAGATTATGGCGAATGAGCTGAAGATTCCCCATGTCATAGTATCTTCGACCTATATGGCAGTACAGGCAATCATCATCGTAGGATATCTTGATTAAGTTGGCTTGCCTAATCTGTTAGATTGTAAATCAATACTTTATGAACTTATCTCAGAAAACAGCTTCAGCGAGGCTGTTTTCTTTGTTTACAGGCAAATATATCCTCACCTTTGCATTGTTGATCAACAATACGAGATGAAAAACCATGTTGAATTAAAAATGTAAAAAGGAGAAAGAAAGTATGCCTTTATTTTATTATGCAAGACAGTCGTCTCTGGCGACGAAAGAGGGTGCCAAACTTTGGCATCTGAGTTTGAAGAAAGTGGGAAGAGCCGTGGATGCGCAACAGCTGGCTGAGGTGATTGCCGAGAAGTCTTCCCTGACTCCGGGTGATGTACATAATGTAATCCGTAACCTGATGACGGTAATGAGGAGTCAGTTGCTGAACAGCCGTACGGTGCGTCTGGATGGTTTGGGCACATTCACCATGAAGGCCCGTACGCGAGGTAAGGGAGTGGCCCAATCTGAAGATGTGAATCCCAATCAGGTGACTGCTCTACGCTGCCAGTTTACTCCGGAATACACGCGCCCGGCTGCCATCGGCACTACGCGTGCCCTGCTCCAGGGTGTGGAGTTTGAGAAATGGACGGGAGTGGTGACTGACGGTAAGGATGATGCCGATGATGGTGGTAATTCCGGTGGCGGTTCCGACGGTGACCAGGGAGAGAACCCGTTAGGATAAGATGTATTTACTAGTTTTGAAAGATTAAGACTATGAAAAAGAACGTTTGGGACAAGATTTTGAAGGTAGTGATAGCTGTTGCTTCTGCCATATTGGGAGCTTTAGGTGCCAATGCAATGAATGTATAAATTGTAGATTTATATAGAATAATAGGAGAAAGGCGGTGAAGGAAAAGCACTTCATCGCCTTTTTGTTATTTTCTTCATTTATAATTCCCTGCCAACCAAAAAATCTTATTACCTTTGCAGGTCACTTTTGGAAACAATAAAAATATAATGATATGAATATCTCTTATAATTGGTTGAAAGAGTATGTCGATTTCGATTTGACACCGGATGAAGTTGCTGCGGCACTGACCTCCATCGGACTGGAAACGGGAAGTGTGGAAGAGGTGCAAACCATTAAAGGCGGACTGGAAGGACTGGTCATCGGCGAAGTGCTGACATGCGAAGCTCATCCCAACTCAGACCATATGCACGTCACTACGGTGAATCTGGGACAAGGTGAACCCGTGCAGATTGTATGCGGCGCTCCGAATGTAGCTGCCGGACAGAAAGTGGTAGTAGCCACGTTGGGTACAAAACTGTATGACGGTGACGAATGCTTTACCATCAAGAAATCAAAACTTCGTGGAGTGGAATCTGTCGGCATGATTTGTGCTGAAGATGAAATAGGTATCGGTACGGACCACGCGGGCATCATCGTACTGCCGGAGACAGCTGTTCCGGGTACGCTTGCCAAGGATTACTATAACATCAAGAGCGATTACGTGCTGGAAGTGGACATCACTCCCAACCGTGCCGATGCTTGCTCACATTATGGGGTGGCACGCGACTTGTATGCCTACTTGATACAGAACGGTAAGCCGGCTACTTTAAAGAAACCTTCGGTAGACGCTTTTGCGGTAGAAAATCACGACTTGGATATTAAAGTAACTGTAGAGAACAGCGAGGCATGTCCCCGATATGCAGGCGTTACGGTGAAAGGGGTTACAGTGAAAGAAAGCCCCGAATGGTTGCAGAACAAGTTGCGTATTATCGGCCTGCGTCCTATCAATAATGTGGTGGATATTACCAACTATATCGTCCATGCTTTCGGCCAGCCGTTGCACTGCTTCGATGCAGATAAGATTAAAGGCAGTGAGGTGATTGTAAAGACCATGCCGGAAGGTACTCCGTTTGTAACTCTTGATGGCGTGGAGCGTAAATTGAACGAACGCGACTTGATGATTTGCAACAAGGAAGAGGCGATGTGTATTGCCGGTGTATTCGGCGGTCTGGATTCCGGTTCTACGGAAACCACCAAGGATGTGTTCCTTGAAAGTGCTTACTTCCATCCCACATGGGTGCGCAAGACAGCCCGTCGCCATGCGTTGAACACAGACGCTTCTTTCCGTTTTGAAAGAGGTATTGACCCGAATGCCACTATTTACTGCCTGAAGCTGGCAGCTTTGATGGTAAAGGAACTTGCCGGAGGTACCATTTCTTCTGAAATAAAAGATGTGTGCGCCGCTCCTGCCAAGGATTTCCGTGTGGAACTTGCCTATGAGAAAGTGAACTCACTGATTGGCAAAGTTATTCCGGTGGATACCATCAAGAGCATCGTGGCAAGTCTGGAAATGAAGATTGTAGACGAGACAGCCGAAGGGCTTACACTGGATGTTCCTCCTTACCGTGTGGACGTGCAGCGCGATTGCGATGTAATAGAGGATATCCTGCGTATCTACGGATATAATAATGTGGAGATTCCGACTACCTTGAAGTCTTGTCTGACTACCAAGGGTGAATATGATAAATCCAACAAACTGCAGAACTTGGTTGCCGAGCAGCTGGTGGGCTGTGGTTTCAATGAGATTCTGAATAACTCATTGACTCGTGCCGCTAACTATGACAACTTGGAGTCTTATCCGTCAAAGAATCTGGTAATGTTGCTGAATCCGTTGAGTGCAGACTTGAATGCCATGCGTCAGACACTGCTTTTCGGTGGATTGGAAAGCATCTCGCACAACGCCAACCGTAAGAATGCAGACCTGAAATTCTTTGAATTCGGTAATTGTTATCACTTCAACGAGGAAAAGAAGAATCCGGAGAAAGTGCTTGCCGCTTATTCCGAAGACTATCATCTTGGTTTGTGGGTGACTGGCAAGAGGGTGACCAACTCATGGGCTCATCCGGACGAGAACAGCTCGGTATATGAGCTGAAGGCATACGTTGAGAATGTTTTTGCCAGATTGGGGCTGCACATGCATGATTTGGTTGTCGGCAATCTGACTGATGACATCTATGCTGCCGGTTTATCCGTACAGACAAGGGGTGGAAAGCGGTTGGCTACTTTCGGTATTGTAACAAAGAAGCTGCTGAAGGCATTCGATATTGACAACGAGGTTTACTATGCCGATTTCAACTGGAAAGAATTGTTGAAGGCCATCCGCAATGTGAAGGTGAGCTATACGGAAATCTCCAAGTTCCCTGCCGTGAAACGCGACTTGGCGTTACTGCTCGACAAGAAAGTGCAGTTTGCGGAAATCGAGAAGATTGCCTACGAGACGGAGAAAAAGCTGCTGAAGGAGGTTTCTCTCTTCGACGTTTACGAGGGTAAGAATCTGGAAGCCGGTAAGAAGAGTTACGCGGTGAGCTTCTTGCTGCAGGATGAGAATGCCACGTTGAACGATAAGCAGATTGACAAGATTATGTCCAAACTGGTGAAGAACCTGGAGGACAAGTTGAATGCCAAGCTGCGTTGATTCATTATTTAGAATTTATAATTCATAATTTAAAATACAGTTCCAATGGGAAGAGCGTTTGAATATAGAAAAGCTGCCAAATTGAAAAGATGGGGTCACATGGCAAAGACCTTTACAAGACTGGGTAAACAAATTGCTATTGCGGTGAAGGCCGGTGGTCCGGAGCCGGAAAACAACCCGACACTGCGTTCGGTTATCGCTACTTGTAAGCGTGAAAACATGCCGAAGGATAATATTGAACGTGCTATCAAGAATGCGATGGGTAAGGACCAGAGCGACTATAAGGGTATGACTTATGAAGGATACGGTCCTCACGGTGTAGCTGTTTTTGTGGATACACTGACCGATAACACTACCCGTACAGTAGCCGATGTGCGTTCCGTGTTCAACAAGTTCGGCGGTAACTTGGGAACAATGGGTTCACTGGCTTTCTTGTTTGACCACAAGTGTGTGTTCACTTTCAAGAAGAAAGACGGTATCGATATGGAGGAACTCATTCTTGACTTGATAGACTATGACGTAGAGGAAGACTACGAAGAGGATGAAGAAGAAGGTACTATCACTATTTATGGTGATCCGAAAAGCTATGCAGCTATCCAGAAACATTTGGAAGAATGCGGCTTCGAAGATGTCGGCGGTGAGTTTACTTATATCCCGAACGATATGAAGGATGTGACTCCCGAGCAACGCGAAACCATCGACAAGATGATAGAGCGTCTCGAAGAGTTTGATGATGTACAGACGGTTTATACTAACATGAAACCGGAAGAAGGCGGAGAATAATGACATATACATACAAGACGCAAGGTACGTGTAGCAGTAACATCGAACTGGATGTGGAAGATGGTATTGTGAAAGAAGTGGCATTTTGGGGTGGATGTAATGGAAACCTGCAAGGACTTTCACGTTTGGTGAAAGGCATGCCGGTAGATGCGGTGATTGCCCGTTTGGAAGGAATTCGCTGCGGAAGACGTTCCACTTCCTGCCCCGACCAATTGTGCAAGGCATTGCACGAGATGGGGTATTGAGCCTACTGCCTGAAAGAATGGATGAGAGCCCTTGACATTGAAAGATGCCAGGGGCTTTTTTTGAACCTAACATGGAGGTATTTGTTATTATTTGAGTATTTTTACGCTCTTAATTGAACAGACACAATGAAGAATATTTTTAAAGACTTGAAACGGAGAGACCACAAACGCTATCTGGGCGGTCTGGACGTTTTTAAATATATAGGTCCCGGACTGCTGGTGACTGTGGGCTTTATTGACCCGGGAAACTGGGCGTCTAATTTTGCGGCTGGGTCTGAATTTGGCTATTCATTGCTGTGGGTCGTGACTTTATCCACTATCATGCTGATTGTATTGCAGCATAATGTGGCGCATCTTGGCATTGTAACCGGCTTGTGCTTGTCCGAAGCCGCTACCAAATATACTCCTTCCTGGGTATCGCGTCCCATATTGGGTACGGCAGTGCTGGCTTCCATCTCGACTTCGCTGGCAGAGATATTGGGAGGTGCCATCGCTTTGCAGATGCTGTTTGACATTCCCATCATATGGGGCTCTATCTTGACTACCGTATTTGTAGTCGTCATGCTTTTCACTAATTCCTACAAGAAGATAGAACGTTCCATCATTGCTTTTGTTTCGGTCATCGGGCTCTCCTTTATCTATGAGCTGTTTCTGGTGAAGATAGATTGGCCGCTGGCTGCACAAGGGTGGGTGACCCCTTCGTTCCCGCATGGGAGTATGCTGATTATCATGAGTGTGCTCGGTGCGGTGGTGATGCCGCATAATCTGTTTCTGCACTCGGAAGTGATACAGAGCCATGAATATAATAAGAAAGATGATGCGTCCATCCGTAAGGTGTTGAAATATGAATTGTTCGACACGCTGTTCTCTATGATTGTGGGATGGGCCATCAACAGTGCCATGATACTGCTGGCTGCGGCAACTTTCTTTAAAAGCGGCATTCAGGTGGAAGAGTTGCAGCAGGCCAAATCCTTGCTGGAGCCGTTGCTGGGGAGCAGTGCTGCCGTGGTTTTTGCATTGGCATTACTGATGGCGGGTATATCTTCTACGATAACCAGCGGTATGGCGGCAGGTTCTATCTTTGCCGGTATTTTCGGAGAATCCTATCATATCAAAGACAGTCACTCGCAGGTGGGTGTGATTCTGTCGCTGGGCATTGCACTGCTGCTGATTTTCTTTATCGGAGACCCGTTCAAAGGACTGCTGATTTCACAGATGATACTGAGCATCCAGCTGCCGTTTACGGTTTTCCTGCAAGTGGGACTGACTTCTTCACGCAAAGTGATGGGGCAGTATGTAAACAGCAAATGGAGTACATTTGTACTTTATGCCATTGCTGCGGTGGTCACTGTGCTGAATATCATGCTGCTGGTATCCGAGTTGACATCTTGAATAATTCATTTTTAAGAAATCAAATAAGTAGTATGAAGATTATTACATATAACGTAAATGGGCTGAGGGCTGCCGTGACAAAAGGTTTTCCCGAGTGGCTGGCACAAGAGCAGCCGGATGTGCTTTGTTTGCAGGAAACAAAGCTGCAACCGGAACAGTATCCGGCAGAGGCGCTGGATGCTTTGGGGTATAAGCATTATCTATATTCTGCACAGAAGAAGGGGTATAGTGGAGTCGCTATTCTGAGCAAGCAAGAACCGGACCATGTGGAATATGGTATGGGTATCGAAGAATACGATAACGAAGGGCGCTTTATCCGTGCCGACTTCGGCGATGTGTCCGTTGTGAGTGTTTATCATCCTTCCGGTACCAGCGGCGACGAACGCCAGGCCTTCAAGATGGTCTGGTTGGAGAAATTCCAGGAATATGTATTGGAGTTGGAACGTACGCGTCCTAACCTTATTCTTTGCGGTGATTATAATATCTGCCATGAGGCAATAGATATTCATGACCCTGTCAGGAATGCCACCAACAGCGGCTTTTTGCCTGAAGAGCGGGAGTGGATGACGCGCTTTCTCAATGCGGGATTCATAGATTCCTTCCGTTGGCTTCATCCCGACAAGCAGGAATATACGTGGTGGAGCTATCGCTTTAATTCGCGTGCCAAGAACAAAGGGTGGCGCATTGATTATTGCATGGTGAGTGAACCGGTGCGCCCGATGTTGAAGGAGGCGAGAATATTGGGTGACGTTGTCCACTCGGACCATTGCCCGATGTTGTTGGAAATTACAGAATGATTATGGAAACAAAAGACAGAATCGAAAAAGCTGTGGAGCTTTTCAAGAGTGGCTATAACTGTTCGCAATCGGTAGTGGGAGCTTTTGCAGATATGTATGGTTTTACAGAAGAGCAGGCTTTCCGGATGTCCGCTTCTTTTGGTGGTGGCATAGGTCGTATGAGGCAGACATGCGGTGCTGCATGCGGCATGTTCCTATTGGCCGGATTGGAAAAAGGAGCTGTGGAAGGCAAGGACCGTGAAGGTAAGGCGGCAAACTATGCGTTGGTGCAGGAACTGGCTGCTGAATTCAAGAAACGAAATGGCTCTTTGATATGTGCTGAATTGTTGGGGTTGAGAAAACCGGAAGGTTCGTCCGTTCCGGAAGCCCGTACCGAGCAGTATTATGCTAAACGCCCGTGTGCCAGGATGGTAGAGGTAGCTGCCCAAATTTGGACCGAATACCTGGAAAAAACGTCCTCAAAGTAAGAAAAAAGAACTTTTTTACTCCTTAGTAAGAAAAAAAGTGCCTAATAACGTGTTGTATAACATAAATATACCTATCTTTGCAGCGATATAAAAACACCGACATCTCTATCTTTGGAGATGAGGATAACGTTTAACTAAAAGCAAATAGAAATGTTAAAAGAAAAAGCTGGTAATGTTGCAGGACAGATTTGGACTGCACTGAATGGCACAGATGGCTTGACTCACAAGCAAATCAAGAAAGCAACTAAACTGATCGACAAGGACTTCTTCCTGGGATTGGGCTGGTTGTTAAGAGAAGACAAGGTCTCTACTTCTGAAGTGGAAGGCGAATTGTTTGTAAAGCTGAACTAAGCGAGGAATTGATTGGAATGTTATAAAAAGATGCGTTGGTACATGAATATGTTATCAACGCATTTTTTTTATTTGCTCTGTTTTCACTATCTTTGCGCACCCAATTAATAGATAGTTATTGACAATGAAGAATATACGAAATTTTTGCATTATTGCCCATATCGACCACGGTAAATCAACTTTGGCAGACCGTCTGCTGGAATTTACCAATACTATACAAGTAACTAACGGACAGATGCTGGATGACATGGACCTTGAGAAGGAAAGAGGTATCACCATCAAGAGCCATGCCATACAAATGGAGTATACATATAAAGGCGAAAAGTATATTCTGAACTTGATAGACACTCCGGGACACGTGGACTTCTCGTACGAGGTGTCACGTTCCATTGCCGCTTGTGAAGGAGCCTTGCTTATTGTAGATGCTTCGCAAGGAGTGCAGGCGCAGACCATTTCAAACCTCTATATGGCGATTGAGCATGATTTGGAGATTATTCCCGTCATCAACAAATGTGACATGGCAAGCGCCATGCCCGAGGAAGTGGAGGATGAGATCGTCGAACTGTTGGGCTGCAAGCGTGATGAAATTATCCGTGCTTCTGGCAAAACAGGCATGGGAGTGGAAGAGATTCTGGCTGCGGTCATTGAGCGTATCCCTCACCCGGAGGGTGACGAGGAAGCTCCGTTGCAGGCGTTGATTTTCGATTCTGTCTTCAATTCTTTCCGTGGTATCATTGCATATTTCAAGATAGTGAACGGTGTGATTCGTAAAGGGGATAAAGTGAAATTCTTCAATACAGGCAAGGAATATGATGCGGATGAAATCGGAGTGCTCAAAATGGAAATGATGCCACGTCCGGAGTTGCGTACGGGGGATGTGGGCTATATCATCTCGGGTATCAAAACCTCTAAGGAAGTGAAAGTAGGTGATACGATTACGCATATTGCCCGTCCTTGCGAAGAGGCCATCGCCGGTTTTGAGGAGGTGAAGCCGATGGTTTTTGCTGGTGTGTACCCCATCGAGGCAGAAGATTTTGAGGACTTGCGTTCTTCTTTGGAGAAGTTGCAGTTGAATGATGCTTCGCTGACTTTCCAGCCTGAGTCTTCATTGGCTTTGGGCTTTGGTTTCCGTTGCGGTTTCCTTGGGCTGCTCCATATGGAGATTGTGCAGGAACGCCTTGACCGTGAATTTGACATGAACGTTATCACCACCGTGCCCAACGTTTCCTACAATATCTATGACAAGCAGGGAAATATGACTGAAGTGCATAACCCCGGCAGCATGCCCGACCCTACCATGATAGACCGTATTGAGGAGCCTTATATCCGCGCCTCGGTGATTACCACTACTGATTACATCGGCCCTATCATGACTCTTTGTCTGGGCAAGCGTGGCGAGCTGGTGAAGCAGGAATATATTTCAGGTAACCGCGTAGAAATATACTATGACATGCCTCTTGGCGAAATAGTTATCGATTTCTATGATAAATTGAAGAGTATCTCTAAGGGATATGCCTCTTTTGACTATCATCCCAACGGTTTTCGTCCTTCCAAACTGGTGAAGCTGGATATTTTGCTGAACGGTGAGCCGGTGGATGCTCTTTCTACCTTGACACACTTTGACAATGCCTACGAATTGGGACGCCGGATGTGCGAGAAGTTGAAAGACCTGATTCCGAGACAGCAGTTCGATATCGCCATTCAGGCTGCTATCGGTGCCAAGATTATTTCCCGGGAAACGATTAAGGCTGTGCGTAAGGACGTAACGGCCAAATGTTATGGTGGTGACGTGAGCCGTAAACGAAAATTACTTGAGAAACAGAAGAGAGGTAAGAAGCGTATGAAACAGATTGGTAATGTGGAAGTACCTCAGAAAGCCTTCCTGGCAGTCCTGAAGCTGGATTGATGTCGAAAGAATGAAATCTTAAATCAAATATACTTCTTTATGATTATTTTACGTACTGTGAAAAACTTCTCGTCGCTGAATATAGCGGCGAGCATCTTGCTGTTTTTGATGGCTATTTTGGCGGCCGTTATTGCTAATTCGCCGATGGCTCCGTTGTATCAGGGCTTTCTTTTGCAGGAACTGCATCTGCGCATCGGAGACTTTAATTTGTTCTCCCATGGCGGTCATCCGTTGAAAATGATTGAGTTTATAAACGACTGCTTGATGACTGTTTTCTTTCTGGCTGTGGGGTTGGAGATAAAGCGGGAACTGCTGGTGGGTGAACTTTCTTCCTTTCGTAAGGCTTCTTTACCCTTTGTAGCGGCATGTGGCGGTATGTTGGTGCCGGTCATTGTCTATTCACTTTTGGTCGTTCAGGGTACTCCGGAAACGCGCGGTATGGCTATACCGATGGCTACGGATATTGCTTTTTCATTGGGTGTACTCAGTCTGCTGGGTAAACGGGTGCCTTTGAGTCTGAAAATTTTCCTGACGGCATTTGCAGTGGTCGATGATATTGGCGGCATTCTGGTTATTGCCATTTTCTATAGTTCCGAAGTGGCATACGGATATCTTATTGTAGCTGCTGTCCTTTATTTCTTCCTTTACTATATGGGGAAATTCGGTATGACACAGAAGATATTCTTCCTGCTTATCGGGGTAATTATTTGGTATTTGTTCCTTCAGTCGGGCATTCACAGCACTATTTCCGGAGTGATACTGGCCTTTGTAATACCGGCCCGTCCCCGTTTGGATGCCGGGAAATACATTAAACGCATCCGCGACATTATCGGTGATTTTCCGGTTACCAAATCAGATAATATTATATTGACCAATGAGCAGATTGCCACTCTAAAACAAGTGGAGCGCGCTTCTGATCATGTAATTAGTCCTTTGCAATCCTTGGAAGACAATTTGCATGGTGCGGTAAACTTTGTGATATTGCCGCTCTTTGCCTTTGCCAATGCCGGTGTGGTGTTCAGTGGAGGCGGTGGCGTTGTTGGAGCTGTTAGTATAGCGGTGGCTGCAGGATTGCTTCTTGGCAAGTTTATCGGTATTTTTCTGTTTACCTGGCTGGCGGTCAAGAGTGGTTTGTCCTCAATGCCTCCGGGAATGAATTGGAGAAGTGTTGCCGGAGTATCCTTGTTGGGGGGTATTGGCTTTACGGTATCTTTATTTATTGCCAACCTTTCTTTTGCAGGAGAATATCCGGATCTGCTGAACCAGGCGAAGTTTGGTGTATTGCTGGGAACGATTGTTGCCGGTATGTTGGGATATATGGTACTGAATGCGGTGTTGCCGAAGGTTAAGAACAAATAGATCTCCACTTTGGAATACTGGACGAAGAATCGGTTCTTTAGGGATATTCGGTAAATCCTCTGAAAGATAAGTTGGGATGTGTCAATGATTTAAGAAAACGTATTCTTTGTTACAGAAACAGAAGAAATAGTCCATTATTCTTAAAAAACATTCGTATCTTTGCTGATACAAGTCGAAAAGGACCTTCCGGATATGAAGCACATAAAGGCAGTTGCCGGATACATATTGATTCTTTCTCTCTGCCTCGTGTGTGCACACCCTGCCCATGCGGAGACACGGCGTATTGCGCTGATACACTCTTTCGAGCCGGGCTATCCGCCTGCTGCGAAGGCTCTGGAACTGTTGCAAAAAGAGTTCAGCCTTCTCGGCTTGGACTGCGATGTACGCGAATACTATCTGGACTGCGACCGCTACATGGAGGAGGCAGAAAACCTCCGTATGGCCGGTTTCGTGGACGACCTCTCTGCCTGGGGAGCCGAGTTGATAGCCGTGCTCGACGACCAGGCTGCCTATGCGCTGATGGCATGCAGACACCCGTTGGCGCATGAAATACCCGTTGTGTTCAGCGGTGTGAACTATCCCAACATATCTCTGCTCCTGCAATACCCCAACATCACGGGCTATGCCGACACGCCCGATTACTTGCGTACCATACGCATGATAGAGAGTATCATGGGAAAGTCGCGCATCTGCCTGATGAACGGACAAGTGTTTCTGGACCGCAAGATATGGCATGCGTTGAATGAGCAGTGTCGTGGGCAGGGGGTCGCCATCGTGACCTCTACCGAGGGTGCTTACTTTGCCGGTTCCTCCTATCACCGTGTGCGCGAGAGGGAGACTATCAGTCCTATACTGAAACGGCAGAACATAGACGTGTTGCTGGACACCACGAAGATTGTGCGCATGACGAGCGACTCCATAGCGATACGCCATCTGATGTGGCTGGGACGCGGCGACAATACGTTGCTGCTCTACACCAAGCGAGACTATACCACCAAGCGTGTGGGCATGCTCTTCGACAATCCCACGTTTCAGACCATCAACGAGGGCTTCGGCTTTGCCGACTACTTGCTGGGAGGATATTTCACTCCACTGGAAAGCCAGATAAGATACATGGCGACCGGTATCAAGGAACGCCTCGAAGGGCGGATGCCCCGGCAGCAGGTGACGGAATGCGCCAAGCAGTACGTGCTGAACTGGCATGTGCTGCAGAAGTATGGCATCCCGCTCGAGAGCATTCCGGCAGAGTACACTGTGATGTATATCCCTTTTTCGGAGCGCTACCGCTATCCTATACTTATCGGTTCCATCTTGGGCGCAGTCTTCGTGCTGACGGTGATAGTCTTGCTCTCCTTCAGCCTGCTGCGCGAACGCAGGCGCAAGCGTGAGGCATTGCGAAACCTCCTCTACGAGCATGAGACCCTCTGCCTGGCCATCGAAGGAAATTCTACCTACGCCTGGCGACTGGAGGGAGATTCCGTGTCCTGCGACTCGCAGTTTTGCGAGCTTATTCATCATCGCCCCGGCCGTCTTCTGCTCGATGAAATCACTCCCTACATCCATCCCGATGACTTACCCGCCTTCCGCAAGAACATAGCGGCAAGGCATGAACGCACGCACCACAAGGGGCAGTATCGCTGTAACTTCACCGGTGAGTTCCAGTGGTGGGAGTTCAGCTACAATACCATCCACACCCCCGGACACGCACCCATCATAGCCGGATTGCTGCAGAATATCCAGGAACTGAAAGACCACGAGCAGGAGCTGATAGAATCCCGCGAGCTGGCGGAGCAGGCCGAACTGAAACAGTCGTTCCTCAACAACATGAGCCACGAGATCCGCACTCCGCTCAATGCCATTGTCGGCTTCTCGGACATGCTGGCCAATGAGCCGGAGTTTTCAAACGAAGAGCGGCAGGAGTTTGTGGACATTATCAACACCAATACCAAACTGCTGCTGAAGCTGGTGGGCGATGTGCTGGAACTGTCGCGCATCGAGTCGGGTAACCTCTCGTTCACCTTTCAGCGGGAGAGCGTGTGCCGGTTGCTCGATGACGTCTATCAGACGCATAGCCTGCTTATCCGGCCGCCGTTGCAGTTCCTCAAGGATTTCCCTCCCGAAGATGTGCAGGTGAATGTAGACCCCATGCGACTGACACAGGTACTCACCAACTTCCTGAACAATGCCAACAAGTTTACGAAAGGAGGCAGCATCCGGCTGGGGTATTGCTGTCCGTCCGGCATGAGCGAGGTACATCTTTATGTGGAAGACACCGGCATAGGCATTCCGCACAGCGAGCAGAAGATGATTTTCGAGCGTTTCTACAAGCGCAGCGAGTTTTCCCAAGGCGTCGGGCTGGGCTTGTCCATCTGTGTGCTCATTGTCGAAAAGATGGGAGGACGCATCGAACTCCAGTCCGAGGAAGGCCGTGGAAGCCGTTTCACAGTGGTACTGCCTTGTATTGAATAAATCCTTAAAAAATGTAATCGCGTTGTAATGCCTTTATATATAATTTTGCGTATCTTTGCCAATGTTTTAAGAAATATAACGTTTTAAGAAACTAATTTAAAAGACATTATGTTAAAGAGAGTAAGAATTATACTGACGGTGCTGCTGTTACTGGCCACCGTGGGTGTAGATGCGCAGGTCACCACTGCCTCTATGGCAGGTAAGGTGACGGATGCAAGTAATGAGCCCATTATCGGCGCCACTGTCCAGGCTGTTCACCAGCCTTCCGGTTCGCGCTACGGAACCGTGACCAACGTTGACGGACGCTATTCCATCCAGGGTATGCGCACCGGTGGTCCCTACCGGGTGGAGATTTCCTACATCGGCTATCAGACGGTTATTTATAAGGACATCACCCTTCAGCTGGGTGAGGTATACAACCTGAACGTAGAGATGAGTGAATCTTCCGAGTTGCTGAACGAAGTGATTGTGACGGCTGCCAAGACCAAGTTCACCGCTGAAAAGACGGGTGCCACTACCAATATCTCGTCTGCACAGATGACGCAGCTTCCCACCGTGAACCGCAGCATCAGTGACATTGCCCGCCTTTCTCCCTATGCTAACGGCATGAGTTTTGCCGGCGGTGACGGACGTTCCACGAACTTCACTATCGACGGTGCCAACTTCAACAATAACTTCGGACTTAGCTCCAACCTTCCCGGCGGCGGCAACCCTATCTCCATGGATGCCATCGAAGAGGTGCAGGTAGTGGTGGCTCCCTTCGACGTGCGCCAGACGAACTTCATAGGCGGCGGCATCAACGCCATTACCAAGAGTGGTACGAACACGTTCAGAGGTACTGCCTATACCTATTACCGCAACCAGGACATGCGCGGTAACCGCATCAACGGCGAGGACCTGGGAGCACGTTCCGACGAGTCCAAGACTACCTACGGCTTCACGCTGGGCGGTCCTATCATCAAGAACAAACTGTTCTTCTTCGTGAACTACGAAAAAGAGAAGACTCCGGGAGAGGTTATAAAGTATCGCGCGCGCGAGGACGGTGAAGATGCGAAAGGTATGGTGTCCCGTACACTGAAGTCGGACATGGAGAAGGTGTACAACCATCTGAAGGACAAATACGGCTATGATGCAGGCTCCTACACCAATTTCCCTGCCGACGAGGAGAACACCAAGCTGCTGGCCCGCATCGACTGGAACATCACGGACCGCCATCGCTTGAGCCTCCGCTACAACAATACGAAGAATACGGCTTGGAATGCCCCGAACGGCAACTCTTCCGATACGGGATATCGCCTGAACAATACTTACCGCGTAGGTACACAGTCTATGGCGTTTGCCAACAGCATGTATTCCATGGACAACAAGGTGCAGTCTTGGGCGGCAGATTTGAACAGCCGCTTCACCGATAAGATTTCCAATCAGCTGCTGTTCACCTACACCAATATAGAGGACATGCGCGGCACCAACTCTTCTCCTTTCCCTTTTATCGACATCATGGCAGGCAAGGACGAGAACGGAAACCAGATTCTGGAACCGTATATGAGCGCCGGTTACGAGTTGTTCACCTACAACAACGGTGTGAAGAACAAGATTACGAACATTACCGATAACTTCACCTTCTTCACCGGTAACCACAAGCTGACGGCAGGTCTTAGCTACGAGCACCAGTTTGCCAACAACGCCTATATGCGTAACGGTACGGGATATTACCGCTATAACAGTCTGGAAGATTTCCTGAGTGGCGCAGCTCCCGAATCATTCGCTTTGACTTATGGCTTCAACGGTGTGGCCAACCCCAATGCTCAGGTTACCTTCAACCAGCTTGGTTTCTATGCCCAGGATGAATGGAACCTCGGCAACAGTCTGAAACTGACCTACGGTATCCGTTTCGACAACTTGATGTTCGACAACGACGACCTCCAGAGAAACGATGCCATCTATGAGCTTGACTTCGACGGGCAGCACATCGACACTGGCAAGTGGCCGGATTCCAGATGGCAGATTTCTCCCCGTATAGGTTTCGTTTGGGACGTGTTCAAGGACAAGTCGCTGAAAGTACGTGGAGGTACGGGTGTGTTTACCGGACGTCTGCCGTTGGTTTTCTTCACCAATATGCCGACCAATGCTTCTATGGTACAGAACTCCGTTACCTTTAAGACCCAATATGACAATGGAAAGGTGGTGGGCCATGATTCCCGTCTGGACCAGTTGGCAGGTGGCATGATTACGGACATGAACCAGATAATCGACAAGTTCAACCTCCCTACCACGATTGAGAAACACGTGGCGGGAAGCAAGATTTCCGGTGTGGCTCAGGACTTCAAGATGCCGCAGGTGTGGAAGTCGTCTATCGCGGTGGACTATCAGGTACCCGTATCTTTCCCCTTGACCGTGACGGGAGAGTTCATGTTTACAAAAAATGTGAATGCCGTTACCATCAACAACATCAATATCAAGAACCCCGACGAATGGAAGTACAATAAGCTGACCACCGTCAAGGGCGCTGATGGAAAAGACGTGACAACTACGGAACTGCTGCATACGGGTATGCAACGTTTCAATGGTGCGGATAACCGCATGGTGTACTCTTATTCTCTTTATGACAACCCCGACAAGAATGTGAAATATGCAGGCGACTTCGTGCATTACAATGGCAAGAATGCCGTGGTACTCGACAATACATCCAAAGGCTACGGCTATACGGCAAACATCACGGTGAATGCCCAGCCGGTGGATGACTTGATGCTGATGCTGGCCTATACGCACACGGAGTCCAAAGAAGTTTCCGGTCTTCCGGGCAGCGACCCTATCTCCACTTGGCAGGGATTGAACACGATTGATGGTTCCAATTATGTGGATGCACAACGGTCACAGTATGTGGTTCCCGATAAGGTGATTGCTTCTGTGGGCTACTACATCCCCTTCAGACACAAAGGCCTGCTTCGCGGCACACACCTGAATCTGTTCTATTCCGGCTATTCTTCCGGCGGTTACAGCTTCTGCTACACCAACGACATGAACGGCGACGGCATCAACAACGACCTGATGTATATTCCGAAAGATGATAGTGAAATCAACTTCAAGACAGAGGAAGACCGCGTTGCTTTCTGGAAATTCGTAGAGCAGGATTCGTACCTGAAGAATCACAAAGGACAGTATGCTGAGGCTTATGCCGCTCGCGCTCCGTGGGTACACCGTTTCGATTTCCGTCTGCTGGAGGACTTCGAATTCAAGATTGGCAAGACTAAGCATTGCTTCCAGTTGAGTTTCGACATCATGAACGTGGGTAACCTCATCAACTCCAAATGGGGTATCTCCAAGACCAACACCGTTTCCAACAGCAACCGAATCCTGAAGTATGAAGGGGTGAAGAGCGCCACTGACCTGACTCCGGTATTCTCCATGTATAAGGTGAACGGTGAATATCCTACCAAGACTTACGACACCTATCAGAACTACAGCGAATGCTGGAAGTTGCAAGTCGGTATCCGTTACGTGTTCAATTAATCGGGTGCAGATAACCTCCGCTGAATGGCGGAATATGATAAGGTAAGGGCTGTTCCGGGATTTCCGGGACAGCCCTTATTGTTTTTGGCTTTCTTTACTTTATTGTATTTCAACCTCCATAATCACAGGATTGTGGTCGCTGCACAAATCCAGGTCTGGAGAGTAGTATGCAATACCCTTCAGGCTGGGGGAGTGGAAGATGTAGTCAATACGCAACATGCGTTTGGCATAGCGGTAGGTGTACATGTATCCGTTTCCGGCAGTGCGGAATCCGTCTTTGAGGGTTTTCCTCAAATGATGGTAGGTGTAGGAGGAAGGTATTGAGTTGAAGTCGCCGCATAGCAGCACGGGATAGGGGCTGGTCTTAGCGTAGTGGCTGATGACGTAAGTCTGCGTGGCCCGCTTCATGAAGTTTTCGTGCAGGGTGCCTGCGGCATCTTTGGCTGCCTGGACTTCGCGGCGGGTGTCGTCGGTGGCCAGCTCGCGTTCCCACTTCCTGCGCTTCTGGCTAACGCTGGTGGTCTGCAGGTGGTTGTTTATCAGACGTATGGTATCCGTACCCATCACTACATCGCACATCATGCTACAGTTGGAGCTGTGCTGGTAAGTGATGAAACGGTGGTTCGCCAATGGATAGCGGCTGAATACGGCGATAGGCAGTACGCCCTTGACGGAGTCTTCAGAAGGGATGAGCGCGTGTGACCAATGCGAGAGTACGCGCCGTATGCTGTCTGTGGGGAAGTCACTGTTGTCTCCGAACTCCTGGAAGCACAGCACATCCACGCCCTCCTGCTGCATGTACCGGGCTATCTCCTTGCAGGAATAACCGGTAATCTCACCTCCAAAGTTGTGTATGTTGTAGGTGGCTATCTTCAGATACTTGCCTGCCGGGGTCTTGTCTTTCGGCAGGTGGAGCTGGAAGACAGACGTCAGATATCCCCAGTTGCAGAAGAATGCCACCAGCGGAACCAGTGCCCAGCGCTTACGGGCCAATGCCCAGCAGAGTGCCGTTATCAGATTGACAATCAGGAGTACGGGCACTGCCAGCCCCAGTAATGACATGATGACGGAATCGACCGGAGCTACATTTCCTGAGAAGGCTGCCACTATGGTGATGGTGGCCAAGACGAATGTCGCTGCTATCAGACAGATGTAGAACAGACCTTTTACGGCGGACTTTCCCATGTTGTTTGCTTATTTATTCACTACGTTCACCGGCTTGCCGTCTTGGTAGGCCTTGATGTTCTCGAGCATAATCTGCATGAGGCGTTCGCGCGCGGCGGTGCTTGCCCAGGCAATGTGCGGAGTGATGTAGCAGTTACGGGCAGAGAGCAACGGATTGTCGGCACGGGGAGGTTCTTGCGAGAGTACGTCTACGCCGGCGGCATAGATGGTACCGTTGTTAAGTGCGTCGGCAAGGTCTTGTTCGTTGATGAGCGGGCCGCGTCCGGTATTGATGAGGATGGCGGTGGGCTTCATCAGTCGGAGCCGTTCTGCATTTACCATCTCGCGGGTGGAGTCGGTGAGGGGACAGTGCAGGCTGATGATGTCACATTCGCGGAACAGCTCGTCCAGCTCCATCTTGCGGATTTCGGGAGGAAGCTGGAAGTTGGTCTTGGAGGTGTATGCACATACCTTCATACCGAAGCCGATGGCGATGCGGGCGGTGGTGAAGCCGGTGTGACCCAGGCCTACGATTCCGAGCTTCTTTTCGCGCAGTTCGATGAGCGGCGTGTCCCAGAAACAGAAGTCCTTGCTTGCTGTCCAGCGGCCCCGGTGCACCTCTTCGGAGTGGTGTTGCACTTGCTGGGTGATGTTTAGGATGTGGGCAAAGACCATTTGGGCTACGGAGTCGGTGCTGTAGGCGGGAATATTGGTGACGATGATTCCGCGTTCTTTGGCGGCAGCGGTGTCTACGATGTTATATCCGGTGGCCAGCACACCGATATACTTCAGTTCGGGCAGTGCCGCCATGTGTTCAGCGGTGAGTACAGTTTTGTTGGTCAGCAGGATTTCTGCACCAGCAGCGCGTTCCAATACTTCCGCAGGGGCGGTGCGGTCGTAGATGGTGCACTCGCCCAAGGCTTGCAATTCGTCCCAGCAGAGGTCGCCGGGGTTGGCGGCATAGCCGTCTAATACTACTATATTCATGGAGTTATGAGTTATGAGTTATTTGTTGTGGGGATTTTCTGTATCCGACTTTTAATCTCTAATTTTCAATTTTTAATTTGAATTGATAGTTTACCATTTCTTTTCCTCTCCCCAGAGTTGCTGCATCCGTTCCTTATGTTTCTGCTCGGCAGGGTTGAATTGTGGTTCCCAGATGCGGCGGTCTTTCAGTTCGTCGGGCAGGAATTGCTGCTTGACGAAGTTGCCGGGGTAGTCGTGGGCGTACTTATACTTCTCGCCGTAGCCCAACTGCTTCATCAGCTTGGTGGGCGCATTGCGTAGGTGCAGGGGGACGGGGAGGTTGCCCGTTTCGCGTACCAGTTCCAGGGCATTGTTGATGGCCATATAGGCTGAATTACTCTTGGGGCTGGTGGCAAGGTATATGGTGGCTTCTGCCAGGGGGATACGTCCTTCGGGCCATCCCACTTTCATCAACGTGTCGAAGCAGGCGTTGGCAAGCAGCAGCGCGTTGGGGTTGGCCAGTCCGATGTCTTCGGAAGCGGAGATGACGAGGCGGCGAGCTATGAAGGCAGGGTCTTCACCGCCTTCTACCATGCGTGCCAGCCAGTAGATGGCGCCATCCGGGTCGCTGCCGCGAATGGATTTGATGAAGGCGGAGATGATGTCGTAGTGCATCTCGCCGTCCTTGTCGTAGGCAAGAGGGTTCTGTTGAAGGCGTTCGGTCACCATGTCATCCGTGATGAGGACAGGGTCGGTGGCTTCGGAATCTATCACCAGTTCGAGGATGTTGAGCAGCTTGCGGGCGTCTCCTCCGCTGAAGCGGAGCATGGCAGTGGTTTCTTTCAGTTCTATTTTCCGTTCCTTCAGCACGGTGTCCGTGGTGATGGCACGTTGCAGCAGTTCCAGCAGGTCGTCCTTCTCCAGTGACTTCAGGGTATAGAGCTGGCAGCGGGATAGTAGCGGGCGGATGACCTCGAACGAAGGGTTCTCCGTGGTGGCGCCTATCAGCGTCACGGTGCCTTGCTCCACGGCTCCCAGCAGCGAGTCTTGCTGCGACTTGCTGAAACGGTGTATCTCGTCGATGAAGAGGATGGGACTGGCTTGCGAGAAGAAGCGGTTGCTCTTGGCACGCTCTATCACGTCGCGTACATCCTTCACACCGCTGGTCACGGCACTAAGTGTATAGAAAGGGGTTTCCAGCTTGTTGGCGATAATCTGTGCCAGGGTTGTCTTTCCCACTCCCGGAGGGCCCCATAAGATAAACGAAGAGATACGTCCTGCATCAATCATCTTACGCAGCACTGCACCCGGTCCCACTAAATGTTTCTGACCGATATATTCATCTAATGTTCTTGGTCTAAGCCGTTCTGCTAATGGTTGCATAGTATGTAACTCTTAAAAAATCATTAATATCATGAAGCGTATACCGCCCTTCTTCACTCCCGGTATATCCGTATAGGTCAGTCGGCGTACATATTCTATGTGGAGCAGCTTGAAGATATTGTAGATACCTACACTGGCTTCCACATAGGGAGTCTTGCCCATGACGTGGCTGGTGGGTACACCGTCGCGCATGGGGAAGAGGAACAAGTCGGGATTGTTGCTCTTGTATGGGTTGTTCTTGTCCGTCAGCGTGCCCCACAGACCACGGATGCGGAACATCTCACGCCACTTCAGCTTCTTGATGAGCGGGATGCGGTTGAAGAGTTTTCCGTTCATGTCGTAGCTTAGGTTGAGGGAGGCGTAACGGTCGTTCAGGAACTCCATGTTGTTGATGAGGTTGAAGGACTCGTTGTTCTGCGTGATATACGAGAGGTTCGCCATCGGTAGGTTCAGCAGGGGGAAGGGAACGGTGTTCCATTGCGCACCGGCACGTGCCGTTACGTCCAGCTTGCCCCACGAGCCGAGCCAGAAGCGCTTCCGGATGCTGGCTTCCGTCAGGTTGAAGTTGTACTCTCCACCCAGCACACCCTTGAATCCGGCGGTGTGGGAGAGGGTGAAGGTGGGCGCATCCAACGATACGGGCACGCGGCGCTGCTTGGTGTTGACGAAGGTTTCACCGGGAGCGTAACGCAGGGTCACACCCAGCTCGGTAGTGGTGATGTCGTGCACCAGCGTATTCTTTTCATCCCACTGTCCGGGTGTTTCTCCGTTGTTCTTCCAGTATTGCAGTTGCCCCGCAGGCTGGTCGTTGCGGTGGCGTGCCATGGCCTGGACGGAGAAGCCGGTATTGGTCTCCAGCTCGTAGGTCAGCGTGGCGTCGCGCATGTAGGACATCTGGTCTACCGTGGTCCATTTCCAGCCGACAAATAAGTTGTCCTTGTCCGTGGCGAGGTACTTGTCCATGGGAGACATCACGTCGTAGGTGTACTTGAAGGCGATGTAGTGCTTCGGGAACTCCCACAATACGTATTCGCGTTTGTTGAAGGAGTAGGCCACCTGCCCGGAGTAGAACCATTTCTTGTCCTTGGTTCCGTAGGCGCCGTAACCGCTCAGGCTCCAATGCGGGTCGAGGTTACCGGTTGTCATACCGCTCAGACGGAAACGGGTGCCGTTGACGTAGTTGCTGGTTATCATTGTATTGATAGGACCGAAGTCGAACTTACTGGGATGTTTCTTGCTGCCCGTTTCCACGAAGTTCTCAATCAAGGCTTTCGCTCCGAAGATGACGTACTTGAAGCCGGGAATCTGTTCGATACGGTTCATGAATACGTCCATCGTGCTCTCCTTCTTGGTGAGAGGCACTTGGCGCACTTTCGCCCAATACTCGTCGCTCTTGGCAAGCATGTTCGCCTCCTTGATGACATTTCCTTTCAGGCGGAAGAGGCGGGGTTCTATCTCTGTGAACTGATAGTCGGTGTATTTGGTGGTCCGTTGCACTTCCAGGCCTTGAATACCTTTCACGAAGTGCAGTTCCACGGTCATGTCGTCGTCGGTCAGCACCCAGTTGCTGTCGGGCAGTTGTTCGAACTGCTGCACGATGTCGAGGTTTTCCACGAAGTTGACACCTGTCTTCTTGGGCAGGTTCATGGTACATTTCTTCACGGCATAGGTGGAGTCCTTCACCACGTAGAGGTGCCCCGTGAAGCCGAAGTCCTGCGGGTTCTGCGGAACGAAGGTGAGGTGCACGCACTCCTGCTTATCCACCATGAGCGTGTCCATCAGATAGTATTTGTAGAAGCTGATGGCTCCGCGACCGATGGGGCTGACGAAGCGGCGTTGCAGCAGCCGGATGTCGTCGTCGTAGATGTTGATGTCGGAGAATACGTCCGTAAGGATGGTCCCCAGCATGTCTCCGGTGTTGAAGAACTCTTCGATACCGGTGGAGTTCATGCCTTCGATGATGGTCTTTTCGCTCTTGGGGCTTTTACGGAAAATGGTCTTGCTGGCCGTCTCCTTGATGGAGATGGGCAGAATCATCTTGTTGGTCTTGGGCGATACTTCCACCTGGTCTTTGAAGAAGGAGAATTTCTTGTAGATGCCTTTCTCCATTTTGTCGGGGGTGACGTCGTTGAGCGACATCTTCATCTTTTCGTACTTCTGGTACTGGTAGTAGTCGTTCTCTTCCAGTTTCAGCGCCTTCTTGTTCTCGATGACCTTCTTCATGAACTCCACGGCGGGGTTGTTCTTGCGGGAATATTTCTCCTTCTTGGGCTTCACCACGACCTCGGAGAGCATGATGTCGTCCGGTTGCAGTTTGACGTTCAGCACCCGGGTGCCGGGCTTCAGTTTCACTTTCTTGGTGATATAGCCTACGGCGGAGAACGTCAGCTCATCCCAGCCTTTGCGGGTTTCCACCTGGTATTCACCGTTTGCGTTGGAGATGCCGCCTACACCTTTCCCTTCATACTGTACGGTGATGTACATCAGCGGTTCGTTCGTGAGGGAGTCTGTGATGACACCCTTTATCTGGGCGGATGCGCTGATGGAGACGAACAGTGACAGCAGGAAAAGGGCGTAAATTGTATATCTTTGCTTCATAAGTTACAGATAATTCGGGCGCAAAGTTAACAAATTAAGGTTAATCAAGAAGCAAATATAGACTAAAGAAACGGGAGATATGGTTAAATGAACGTGAAAGTCGTATGTCTTGTTTGCCGGATACAGATAAAAAACGTACAGAATCCTTATAGAAAAGTTGCCGGATATAAAGGATAAAGTTGCACAACGTATGGAGAAAGTTCTATCCCAAGCCTTGGGATAGAAAGACCCAAGCTTGGGATAAGCGTCCGTAGGTTTGGGATAGACGTTTGCAAGCTTGGGATAGTATTTATGGAGGATTATGAATTGTTGCCGTTCAGTAGTGTCTGTACGATGCGTTCCGCCGTTCGTCCGTCCCAGCGGTCGGGCAGGGTGGTGTGCTTCCATTCTCCGTGCAGCAGCTTGTCGAGCGAGGCGGAGAGAGCGAAGGAATTTTCGCCTACCAGCTCGTTGGTACCGATGCGCCAGGTTTCGGGATGCTCGGCATAGGTATTGAGGGTGATGCAGGGGACGTCGAGGAAGGTAGCTTCTTCGGCGATGTTTCCCGAGTCGGTGACGATGCCCCGTGCCTGGTTGATGAGGAACCCGAAGTGCAGGTAACTCTGCGGAGGCAGGATGTGCAGGTTGGGGGCATTCAGTTCCAGCGACTTCACTGCCTTTTGTACGTAGGGGTGCAGCGGGGCGACGATAGGCATGCCGCCGGCCTTCTCGATGACGGTCTGGAGCAGGGAGTGCAGTACGGCTTTCTTCTCCAGCAGGTCGCGGCGGTTGAGGGTGAGCAGCAGGTAGTTCCCTTTCCGCAGGCCGAGGCTGGAGAACCACATGGGCTGCACCAGGCGGTGGCGGTTGAAACGGATGGTGTCAATCAGTATGTTGCCCACGTAGTGGATATATTCGGGTATCATGCCCTCCTGGTTGAGGTTGCGGTTGGCCACCATGCCGGCGGTGAAGAGATAGTCGGAAATGGCGTCCACGATGGTGCGGTTCACCTCGCGGGGCATGTTCATGTCGAAAGAGCGTGTGCCGGCTATGACGTGCGCCACCTTCAGTCCGCGCTTCTTGGCGACGATGGAGCAGCTCATAGTGGCGGTCATGTCATCTACCACCAGTACGACTTGTGCCGGATGCCCGTCCAACTCCCGCTCGAAGGCGAGCATGATGGAGGCTGCCACCTGCGAGTGGTTGTGTCCGGTGACACCGAGGTAGGCATCCGGTTTCCTCATGGAAAGGTCGGAGAAGAGCGAGGCATCCAGGCTGGTGTCATCCTGCGGACCGGTGTAGACGATGCGGTAGGAGATGTTCTTTCCTGCCTCTCTGGCGGCGTCGATGGCGCGGCAGATGGGGGCTATTTTCATGAAGTTGGGGCGTGCGCCCGATACGATTGTTATTCTCATTGTCGTAGTTGGTGAAAAATGATACGACAAAAATACGTTTTCTTAGGGAAATTATTTGTTACTTTGCCTATTATTTTCAGAGTGTCTGTTGAAAATACACACTTATTCAATGTTTAATTTATAATTTTTAATTTTTAATTCTCAAAGTGATAATGCCAACATTTGTTCAGATACTCGATTTCATTGGCACATTTGCCTTTGCCATCAGTGGCATACGCCTGGCCTCGGCCAAGCGGTTCGACTGGTTTGGAGCGTATGTGGTGGGTTTTGTGACGGCCATTGGCGGCGGTACGATACGCGACCTGTTGCTGGACGTCACCCCGGGCTGGATGACGGATCCCATTTACTTGATTTGTACCGGACTGGCCTTGTTGTGGGTCATCCTCTTCGGTAAACATCTCATCCATCTGCACAATACGTTCTTCATATTCGACAGTATCGGCCTGGCACTGTTCACGGTGGTCGGCGTGGGCAAGAGCATCGCGCTGGGCTATCCCTTCTGGGTGGCCATCATTATGGGCAGCATCACCGGGGCTGCGGGAGGTGTGATACGTGACGTATTCATTAACGAAATTCCGCTGATATTCCGGAAGGAGATTTATGCGATGGCTTGTGTGGTGGGAGGAACCTTCTACTGGATGTGCCATCTTCTGGGGATGGAGTCTTTCGTGTGTCAGATTGTGGGCGGTGTGACGGTGTTCGTTACCCGCATACTGGCGGTGAAGTATAGGATTTGCCTGCCTATCCTTTCGGGCAATGAAGAGGAGCAGGAAGGGTAGTCCGTTATCCGTTGCCTGAGAACCTCCGGGATTCTCAGGTGAAATTCCGGGCAATGTGCAAAAGAACTTCAGGTGTTAAAAATAAGATTCCCCGGCATTTGCAACCGAAATGTCGGGGAATCTTTCATATTCCTCGTTCTCCTGATAAGGGGGAAAGAGGATGGGATTGCTAAGGGGATAAAACAAGGTTAGAACAATGCATCCTTCGTGTTGAAAAGTTTGCGTTCGTTCAGTTTCACTACCTTGCCGAATTTTTCCAGTCGCTTCAGGTCAATGTTCTTTGGGTTGCCCATGATGGAAATGCAGTAAGGTTTGTCTTTGATGTTCTCTTCGTAGAATTTCACGATGTCGTCAAAGGTCAGTGCATCTACTTTCGGCAGGTTTTCCTTTGCTGGGTCGTCTGTGTAGCCTCTGTAGCCCAAGTCTACCAGTTCCATGGCTTTGTTGCGGAAGCTGGGGTGACTGGTCAGCATGGCTTGGCGGAGGTAGCTCTTGATGTTGTCGATACGTTCCGGATTTTTCGGCATGTCGTTGACGAGACCCATCAGTACGTCCAATGCATCGTTTGCCTTGTCGTTCTGGGTACCGATGTAGCCGCGCAGATAGCTTGCTTTTCCGGCTATGCCTTGCGTGCCGACGAATGCGTAGGCTGTATAGGCCATGGAGCGTTTTTCGCGGATTTCGTTCAGAACGATGCCGGTGAAGTCAAGACCGAAGTATTGGTTGAATGCGCTACGCAGCACGTCGTCCTTTTTGTCAGCCTTCTGCATCGGGATGTAGAGGTGGATTTGGGCTTGTTCTGCATCGTTGTTAGGCAGGAAGTAGACGGTGTTTTCGGTCACCGGCATCATGTCCTTTGCCTGTGGGGAGTTGGACGGGCGTTCGTTGGCCACCAATGGGAGGTTCTTGCTCAGGATATCGTATACTTGGTCGAAGGGGAGTGTTCCGGTGAAGAACACCTTTGCCTCGTAGTTGGAGGCGCGGTTGATGTCGCCCGTCAGTTCTGAAATCTGTAATTCGTAAATCTCCTTGTCGGTCAGTTCCTTGATGTAGTCTGATTTCTCTCCGTAGAGCATGTACTGCCGCAGTGCTTCGTTCAGGATGCTGACGTTGTCTTTGCGCTGCTGGCGCATACCCATTGCCGAACCTTTCAGACGTGCCAGTTGCTTTTCGTCCAGTTTTGGCATCAAAATCTGGCGTGAAAGTAGCTGGCAGGCTTGCGGCAGGGTGGCTTCGTAGCCCTCCATGATGATGTAGAGGTTGTCATCATCGGCTGTCACGTGGCAGGTTGCGTTCAGCTTGCTGAGTTCTTCTTTCAACTCTTGCGGTTCGTAGGCCCCCATGATGCCTGCGTTGTTCATCAACTGGGCGGCATAGCCAAGTTTTGGGAATTCGCGTTCACCGGCTCCGTATTGTACAACCAACTGGAATACGTTATTCTCCTTGTTGGGTGTGTAGTACATCTTTGAACGGTCGTTCAGTTGCTTGATTTGCACTTCGCCGTAGTCTGCGAATTTCTCCTCCATCTGTCCGATGGGCAGGTTTTTGAATTGTGTTGCATAGAGCGATTCTTTTCCTATCGGAGGTTCTACGGGTTTGTAACCCGGCTTCTCAATCTTGGCGTTCTTGTCAGGCTTTCCTTTTTCGATATATAGGGCCAGGTAATTGTCTGACAGATATTTCTTGGCTACTCGCTTGATGTCGTCAGTGGTGATGGCCATAATCTTGTCCTTGTAATTGAGTATGTCGCCCAAGTCCTGCTCGTTGTAGAAGGCGTTCATCAGTATCATGGCCTTGTCCTCGTTCGACTCCATTTCCAGGTCGAACTGGCGGCATTTCTCGGCTTTGATGGCATCAATTTTCCAGTCCTCGAATTCTCCGTTGGCGATTTGCTGGATGGCTTTCAAGGCTTTCTTTTCGGCGCTCTTGGTCGACTCGAAACGGCGCTGGTTTTCGTCGTAGAGGGGAATGGCCGCTACGATGGCGCGTCCTTGTTCGCGGAAAGTACGGGTGTAGGCTCCGGCGCTGGTCAGTTCACCGTCCAGTACCAGCTTGTCCATAGTTCCGGTCTGACTGTTGTTGTTCAGCAGTGCCAGGGCGATGTCCAGAGCGTCTTCGTCGGGATGTCCGGCAGGTACTCCATTGAATACCATTGCCACTTGCGGGTAGAATCCTACTTTAGCCGAATACTGTTTGCGGCCCTTTATTTCGAGGTTCTGGTAGACCTTGCGCTCGGGTGAGGGTTTAGCAGCCAGACGTCCAAAGGCGGCATTGATGCGTCCGCTGATTTGTTGGGCTTTGATGTTTCCTACGAGTACCAGTACCATGTTTTCGGGGACATACCATTGTTCGTAAAATTCAATCAGCTTGCTCAGGCGGGGATTCTTCAGATGTTCGGGCAGGCCGATGATGGAACGGGAGTAAGGATGTCCCTCAAAAGCTTTCTCCATCACGAACTGGTTCTGTGCACGTCCCTGGTCATCTTGTGAACGGTTATATTCTTCGTACACGTTTTCCAGCTCCGACTGGAAGGAACGGAATACGGGATGCAGGAAACGTTGTGAGGAGATTTCCAGCCATTTGTTTATCTGATAGGCAGGGAAGGAGCTGTGATAGAAGGTCCAGTCATAGTAGGTGCCTGCATTCACCCCTTTGGCACCCATGCTTTCCATCAGGTTGGAGTATTCGTTGGGAAGTCCCAATTTTCCAGCTTTGACGGTCAGCTCATTGATTTCCTTGCTGATGGCTTCTTTTTTTGCCGGGTCGGCTTCTTCGGCCATCTGGTCGTACTTGGCGATGATTTCCTTGTAGATCGGTTCTTCTTCCGTCCAGTTCAGCGCGCCTATCTTGTCTGTTCCTTTAAACATGACGTGCTCCAGGTAGTGTGCAAGTCCCGTGTACTCTTCGGGGTCGTTGATGGAACCGGCACGTACGCCTACCAGTCCGAACACGTCCGATTTGGATTCATCTTCCCATATATATACGGAAAGACCGTTCTTCAGCTTGAACGCCTTCAGTCCTTGTCCGAAGGAGGGCAGGGAAATGATAAGGGTAGTCAGCAGAAGAAGTGACTTAAATTGAAATGATTTCATAAAATAAAGTGTTTTTATGTAATAAAAGTGTTTTCCTATATGTAGGCAAAGCTATAAAAAAATCACGTAACATTTACGAAATCTTCGGAAAAATGATAGTTTTCAGTATATAATATCACCCGTAAACTATCAGAGAGGGGGGTGTAAACTGTCAAATGATAGTTTTCACCCCTAATAAAAACCGTATTCCGTCCCCCGGGGCTTCAAATCTTCCTTATACTTGCAATCGTAAAACCTAAACCATTATTTACTATTTAAAAATTGAGCAAAGTATGAATACTTACAGTTTTAGAAAAGATTTGCTTGCAGTGCAAGAAGAACTGCTTCGCTTTGCATACAAGTTGACAGCCGACCGGGAAGAAGCGAATGATTTGTTGCAAGAGACATCTCTCAAGGCTTTGGATAACGAAGACAAATTTGAACCCGACACCAATTTCAGAGGTTGGATGTATACCATTATGCGCAACATCTTTATCAATAATTACCGGAAAATAGTTCGCGAACAGACTTTTGTGGACCAGACGGACAATCAGTATCACCTCAGCATGCCCCAGGACTCTGGTTTTGCCAGTACCGAGGGTGCCTACGACCTGAAAGAAATGCATCGCATCGTCAATGCCCTTCCACGCGACTATAAAGTCCCTTTCTCCATGCATGTGTCCGGTTTCAAGTACCGCGAGATTGCCGAACGCCTCGGCCTTCCGCTCGGAACGGTGAAAAGCCGCATCTTCTTTACGCGCCAGAAGTTGCAGGATGAATTGAAAGATTTCATCTGATAATAATTTGATAGTAGCAATATGATATATAACATATTGCTTATGATGAATTTTTAAGGGTTATTCTTGACTATATGTCAGAATAATCCTTTATATTTGTATATGTTAAGTTAACCGAAGGAAAATCTCTTATTATTGACTATGATGAAAAAGGAAATTAAATTCAGTCTTGTTTACCGGGACATGTGGCAGTCGTCCGGTAAGTATCAACCCCGGGTAGACCAGTTGGTACGTATTGCTCCGTTGATAGTTGAAATGGGTTGTTTTGCACGCGTTGAAACAAACGGAGGAGCTTTTGAGCAGGTAAACCTTCTGTATGGTGAAAATCCCAACAAGGCTGTACGCGCCTTTACCGCACCTTTTAGGGAAGCAGGCATACAGACGCATATGCTCGACCGCGGGCTAAATGCACTGCGCATGTATCCCGTTCCGGCAGATGTGCGCCGGCTGATGTACAAGGTGAAGCATGCCCAGGGTGTGGACATTACCCGTATCTTCTGCGGATTGAACGAGACGCGGAATATAATTCCTTCTATCAAATATGCTCTGGAAGCGGGCATGATACCGCAGGCTACGCTCTGCATCACGTATTCTCCCGTCCATACGGTGGAATACTATGCCAGTATTGCCGACCGGTTGATTGAAGCCGGGGCACCTGAAATCTGCTTGAAGGATATGGCGGGCATCGGACGTCCGGGTATGCTGGGACAGCTTGTCAGAACCATTAAGGAGAAGCACCCCGATGTGCTGATACAATACCACGGGCATAGCGGTCCCGGACTTTCCATGGCTTCCATTCTCGAAGTCTGTGAGAACGGTGCCGACATCATCGATGTGGCGATGGAACCCATGTCGTGGGGCAAGGTTCATCCGGACATCATCTCCGTGCAGGCCATGCTGAAAGACCTGGGTTTCCAAGTGCCCGACATAAACATGAAAGCCTACATGAAAGCCCGTGCCATGACGCAGGAGTTCATTGACGATTTCTTGGGTTATTTCATGGACCCCACCAATAAACATATGTCCTCACTCTTGCTGAAGTGCGGTTTGCCGGGTGGCATGATGGGCTCCATGATGGCCGACTTGAAGGGAGTGCATTCCGGCATCAACATGATACTGCGCGGTAAGAACGAGCCGGAACTCAGTCTGGACGACCTGCTCGTCATGCTGTTCGACGAAGTGGAATATGTATGGCCCAAGCTGGGTTATCCTCCTTTGGTGACTCCTTTCAGCCAGTATGTGAAGAATGTGGCTTTGATGAACCTCATGCAGCAGGTAAAGGGAGAGGAGCGTTGGACGATGATAGACAACCATACGTGGGACATGATTCTGGGCAAGAGTGGACGCCTCCCCGGTACTTTAGCGCCCGAGATAGTGGAACTGGCTAAGTCCAAAGGCTTTGAGTTCGTGGATACGGACCCGCAGCTGAACTACCCGGATGCTCTGGATACATACCGGAAAGAGATGGACGAAAACGGTTGGGAATATGGCGATGATGACGAGGAACTCTTCGAGCTTGCCATGCACGACCGGCAGTATCGCGACTATAAATCCGGCGTTGCCAAGAAACGTTTTGAGGATGACCTGCAGCGTGCCAAGGATGCGGCGATGGCCAAAAACGGATACTCGGAAGAAGAAATCAAGAAGCTGAAGCGTGCCAAGGCAGACCCGATAATCGCGCCTTCCAAGGGGCAAGTGCTTTGGGAGGTTTCCGTCGAAGGTCCTTCTTCTGCTCCTTTCATCGGACGCAAGTACCAGCATGATGAGGTGTTCTGCTACATCTCTACGCCGTGGGGCGAATACGAGAAGATATGGACCGGATTTACCGGACGTGTGGTGGAAGTCTGTGCCAAGCAAGGGGATGTGGTCAATAAAGGGGATGTGATTGCTTATATCCAGCGAAGTGATATTTTTGCATAAAGTGGAGGATGACTGTTTTTCAGTCATCCTTTATCATCCAGCCATTTCTTGATGGTTTCCTTCAGCACTTCTTGAGTGAAGGGTTTGGTAAGGAAGTCGTTGCAACCTGCTTCCAGGGCAGCTTGCTTGTCGTGCTCGTAGGCATAGGCCGTAAGGGCGATGATGGGGACGTCCGGTACCAGTTCACGGATGATGCGAGTGGCGTCGATTCCGCCAAGGTTGGGCATTTTCATGTCCATCAAGATGAGGTCGGGGTGGACTTCCTCGAACATCGTTACGGCTTCCATGCCGTCTTTGGCATGTTTCAGCCGATAGAGTCGGCCTAAAATGGCGTTAATTAGGATGAAGTTGCTTTCTGTATCTTCGGCAATCAGGATGGTCTTGGAAGGAGGGGTAGGGAGTGCTCCGACCTCTTCATTCTTCGGGGAATCTCCGGGGGCTGCATTTTTGCCCCTCTGCTCTGTGGAGTGTGTCTCTGCTGTCGTTTCCTGGTTGTCCTCTTCTTTCTTTTCCGCCTCTGTTTTGCTGGTGGATTCCAGCGGGAGAACAAAAGTAAATGTGGTGCCTTTACCCACCTCTGAAGTGACGGATATGTTGCCACCCAGACGTTCGATGATGGTTTTGCAGATAGAAAGTCCCAATCCGGTGCCCTGGGCAAAGTTGTTCACCTTGACGAAACGTTCGAATATCCGGTCCACCTTGTCCGGTGCAATGCCCATACCCGTATCGGTGACGTGGAATGCTACATACTTGCCTTCCCGGCGATACCCGTAACTGATGTGCCCGGTGGTGGTGAACTTGAAGGCATTGCCTATCAGATTGGAAATGACCTGGAAAATCCGGTTCTTGTCTCCGTCAATCACGATATTCTCGTCAGAGGGTTCGTATATCAGTTCCACTCCTTCGGGACAGCGGAAAATATGTGCGTCGTGTATCTCCTTGCAGAGTGGATGGAGGCGTACGGGCGTGATGGTGAACTCCACGATGCCCGATTCTATTTTTGATAAGTCGAGGATTTCGTTAATGAGCTGGAGCAGGCGTTCGTTGTTCGATTCCACTATTTCGTAATAGCCTAGCCGTTCTTCCTCGTCGGTACTTTCGGCAATAATTCGTGAGAAGCCTACAATGGCATTGAGCGGTGTGCGTATCTCGTGGCTCATGTTGGCGAGAAAGGCAGATTTGAGCCGGTCGGAGGTCTCGGCTTTCTCCTTGGCTACGAGCAGTTCCCGTTTCATCTGTTCCATTTCCGTGATGTCCCATTCGATGTTCAGCAGGATGGGGGAGAAGTCGTTGCTTTCAATCTTCATCTTCCGCTTGTCCAGATAGATGGAGTTACCGTTTCCGTCGCGTTCTTCCGCAATCCAGTGCATCTCTTTGCCGGTTCTGGCTATTTCGATGTCTTGCGCCCTCTTTTCCTGAGCAGTCTCCAGAGGATAAAAATCGAAGTCGTCCTTTCCCAATGCCTCTTGTATGGGGATTTCGCGGTTATACGATTCGCGGTTGCGGTAGAGGTACTTGAAGTTGTTGTTGATGTCCTTCACAACAATGCCTGCCGGGAGGTTTTCGATGATTTTGTCCAAAATCTGGTTGAACTGTTTGATTTGCTGCTCATGCCGGATGCGTGTCGATACGTCTCTTCCGAATGTCCAGATGGTTCCTTCCCCTTTGTCGCTTGTCACCCAATAAGCGTTTCCTTCAATGGCGAGTACTTCCGGACGCTTGGGCAGCGGATGGTAGACGATGTATCCGTGGTTCGTCTCTCCACGTTTGACACGGTTGGCAAACTCTTTCCAGGATGTTTCATCCCTGCCGTATGAGGGCAGGTCGTATATCTTCATCCGGGTGATGTCTTGGCCATTACCGATGCCATGCCGTTCCTTGAAGCAACGGTTGCAGAATATCAGCGTGCCGTCTTCGTGTGCCGAATAAATGTCCTCGGTGGAGTTGTTGATGGCATGTGTCAGCAGATTGATGTCGTTGCGCCGTTTCTGTATGTCGGTAATGTTCTGTATGTATCCTTCTATAGTGACATTCCCGTCTTTCTGCCGTTCGCGGGCAAACGCTTTGAGGCGGATATAGAAAATGTTTCCTTTGAGGAAGATGCGGTAGTCCACGCTGTTTTCCATCTTACCTTTCAGATTCTCTTTCATCCAGCCGGTAAAGCTTTTCCGGTCTTCAGGAAGGATAAGTTCCAGATAATTGTCCATATTGATGTGCTGCACCTCTTCCGAACACATGATACCCGTATGGCCTGCATAACAGAATATGCGGGTCTGGGTATCGTATTGCCAGTTTCCGATGAGGGCGGCCTTTTGTATTTCGTTGAGCTCGTGGTTTTTCTTTTCGAGTTCCAGTTTGCGCTGGCTGCGTTCTGTGATGTCGCGGTACTGGCAGAGGACCATGCCGTCGTACGGGTACATGATGCATTTAAAGTAATAGGTAGTGTGACCCAGTGTCATTTCGTAATTATGGACTGAACGTACCTTTTGCGTCAGTACCTTCTTGAACTCCGGATATACTTGGTAGTAAGTGGACGGCGGTATCAGTTGGAACAGATTCTTGCCCAGCAGCTTTTCTTCCTTCATGAACCAAAGGTTTACATTGTGCACTGCGATGTCCATGCAAATGCCGTCCCGGTTCAGAAGGAGCATGGTATCTGACGTCAGCTTCAACAGTCTCTCGGCGTTTTCAGCTTGTTTCAAAATGTTTTTCATTCTTACAGTATTAGTTTCATGCCCTTCTGGCCTTCTCCCATGCGCCGCTTGCATTGCCTGTGCGCTTGTGCAGGTAGTTGAATCCTCGTATGACGTTGACGTTCATGAAGAGGAAATAGTAGGGGATGAAAAGTATCTTGTTTTTTATATGCTTCATTGAAAGGTAGTACCCCCAACTTCCCATGAGGTAGAAAAGAGCTTGTAACAGCCAGATGATGGCATACAGTAATGGCGTGCTTGTCGTAAAGATGAGAATTGTGTTGAGGGGAAGCAATAGGAACAATAGGATAGGAGTGAGCGACCAGCGCAGCACCCGGTGGGAAATATATTGGAAACAGAATGTGCCGTAACGGAATGGGTTGAGCAGCGGACGCAGCCGCCAGATGGATTGCAAGCCCCCGGCAGCGATGCGCACCTTGCGCTTTTCTTCTTCGCGCATGTCTGCCGAGCCGCTTTCTACGGCATAGGCATTGGCACAATAGGCAATGGTGTGTCCCTGCATGACGATGCGCAGGGAGAGTATGAAGTCGTCGAGCAGCGTATCTGTCTGCATTTCCTCGAACAGCTCGCGGCGCACGGCAAACAGTTCACCCGCTGCGCCTACTGCCGAATAGAGGCGTGCGTCGAGCGCTTTGAGGGTGGATTCGTATTTCCAGTATAGCCCTTCTCCCCCCGAGGCAGCATTGTCCTTGCTTTGCACGGCGATACGTTTTTCGCCTGCCACGCATCCCACTTTAGGGTCGGTGAAGGCGTGCACTATCTCCCGCAGGGCTTCGCGGTTGAGGTGAGTATTGGCATCGGTGAACACGACAAGGGGCGTTTCTACGAAATGTATACCGCGGTTCAGGGCGGCTGTCTTGCCTTGGCGTTGGGGTTGGTGGAGGACGATGGCTTGCGGCCAGTGGGAGAGGCGTTCGTTGGTATGGTCGTTGCTGCCGTCGGTCACCCAGAGGATGCGTAGCTTGTCGGCGGGATAATCCAGCTCCAGGCAGTTGTGCATTTTTTCATCCACTACATCTTCTTCGTTGTAGGCGGCGATAAATAGCGTCAATGGGGGTAAAACATCGTCGGCAGGCATCGGACGGGGCGCAGGCTTACGGAAACATTCTTTTATCTTGACCAGGATATATAATAGTATACCATATCCTATATAAGTATAGAACACTATGAATAAACTTATCCAGAAGAGTACTTCAAGGGCTTTCATGTATCCGCTCGTTTGCTTCCTTTTTTTGATAAAAAGAAATGTGATTGCCAAAAGTATGGATAATCTTTTACCGATGCAAGAAAAAGAAAAGAAAAATAAAATGTTTGTTTCTCAAGGTGTTCCGATGTTATAAGGAAGTGGGCTTCCTATAGAGGTGAGCTTGAATAACCTTGTGAGTGAGAGGCGATTAAAGGCTTTCAATCATCATTCTCCATAGGAAAGGGATGGGCAGGTAGGCAGGGCGTTACTCAAAACGCTTCTGTCATATTGAAGTAAAACAACATCTGGTTGTTTACCGTGTTTTTGCCTAAATCCAGGCGGACGTTCATGCGTGGCTGTACCTCAATGCGCAGACCTACACCATAGTTGGGCAGTACACCCTCTATCTTGCCGGGAGTGGGGCCCATGAAGCCGCAGCCGGTCCAGGCTACAAAACCTATGTGGTTGAGCATCCGCTTCACCCAAGTGCTGCGGTCGGTATTGAGCATCTGTCTGTACTCTGCCATGACCACATGCGAGGACTTGTCGCGATATTGCCCCATGTAGTAGCCGCGCAGGTCGAAAGGCGTTCCGGTGAGGGCATATTGCGTCAGAGGGACGTCACCGAACACGTTCTTGGTCTGTGCCGTCCACGCGAGTACCCTGCGCTTGCCCAGTGACTTGTATTGGCGGTAGTCTATCTCTAGGCGGTAGAAGGTCTGGTCGCTGCCGATGAACTTGGCGTACATCATGCCGCGGAAATCCAGATACATGCCACGGTAGGCGTTGGCAGGGACGTCACGGCTGTCGTATGTCAGCAGGAAACCGAGGCCGGAGTTGAAGTTGTTATAGCCATTAGCCGTACCGCCTGCTTCTTTGTACGAAGGTTCGTCCACCAAGAACTTGCCGGGCTCCGTCAAGTGGTCGTAATTGATGTCGATTTGAGGTCCGGCAAAGATATTGCTGTTGCCCAGTCGGAAAAGGAACCAGGGGTTGATTTGCACGCCGCTGTACCGGTATTTGCTGGTACTGTCGCTTCGTACATAATCTTTATTGGTATTATAGCCGATGCCGTAAAAGTTTTCTTCCGTATTTTTATAGCTGAACTTTCCGAAGATACGGAAACGGTCGCCCTTAAAGAAGAGTTGCGGTTTGGAGAAGAGATTGATGCCACCGTTGAACATGAAGGCGATGGCCATGGGCACTACGGAGCGCAGCTGCGTGGTGTCGCTGGGGTTCATGCGGAAGGTCATTAGGGCGCTTCCTCCCAGCACGGCACCGAAGTCGGGGGTGTAGCTGGGTCCGCCCAGAATATTGTAATGCAGATTCCGACGCGCTACCTTTTGCTTGCGTAGTTCTTTTTTGGTCAGTGCAGGAACGCTGTCGTTTGTGGCGGCCGCAGTCTGTTCCTGGGCATAAAAGGTGGTGGCGAACAGCACCAGTGCGATAATGCTTAGTATATATCTTTTCATGTCGTACGAAATGTGGGTGCAAAGGAAACTATTTTATCCCGAATAGTTTTCACTGTAATAGATAATAAATCTAAAGATGTCACTAAAATTATCAAAAAAGACATTACTTTTGTCTGCTTCACGAAGCAAGACATCAATAACTAAAAACACATAATCTGAATGAAGAAACGATTTTTATCTGTAATTGTTCTGAGTGCCGCACTGTTCTCTGTGCAGGCACAAGAGGGAAAAGGGGGTATCAGCCCCGAAATGCTTGGACAAATCAAGCAAAGTTATCAAGGCACGGCTGCCGACAAGGCGCTCCGCAATGCCATAGGCAATAATGACATCCGTAAACTGGCACTCAACCAGGAGAATATGCAGGGCATGGATACCCACTTCTCCATCAAGGTAGAATCCAAAGGCATCACCGACCAGAAGTCGTCTGGCCGCTGCTGGCTGTTTACGGGGCTGAATGTGATGCGTGCCAAGACCCTTGCCGAATACGGTTTCCAGTCTTTCGAGTTCTCCGAAGTCTATCCCTTCTTCTGGGACCAGTTGGAGAAGGCAAACCTCTTCTTGCAAGGCATCATCGACACCTCCAAGAGTCCCCTGACTGATAAGACCGTAGAATGGCTCTTCCAGCATCCGCTGAGCGATGGGGGTACCTTTACCGGTGTGGCCGACATTGTTTCCAAATACGGCCTTGTTCCCAAAGATGCCATGCCCGAAACAAACAGCAGTGAAAATACCTCCCGCATGGCCAACCTCATCTCTCTGAAGCTGAAAGAGTATGGTCTGCAACTGCGTGACATGGCTGCCGCCGGTGCCAAGCCCGAAGCTCTGGAGAAGGAGAAAACTACGATGCTCGGAACCATCTACCGCATGCTGGTGCTGAACCTCGGTGTACCTCCCACGGAGTTCGACTATGTCCGCCACGATGCCAAGGGTAATCCTGTGGAGACAGAGCATCACACTCCCATGTCTTTCCTTGAGAAATATGGAGACAAACAACTGCTGGCCAACTACGTAATGCTGATGAACGACCCCAGTCGCGAGTATTACAAGTGCTATGAAATAGACTATGACCGCCACCGTTACGACGGCAAGAACTGGACTTATGTCAACCTGCCCGTAGAGGACATCAAAGAGATGGCCATTGCCTCCTTGAAGGACAGCACCATGATGTACTTCTCTTGCGATGTGGGCAAGTTCCTGAACTCCGAACGCGGTCTGCTCGATGTGAAAAACTATGACTACGAATCACTGATGGGCACCACCTTCGGGATGGACAAGAAGCAACGTATCCAGACTTTCTCCAGTGGCTCTTCCCACGCCATGACCTTGATGGCCGTTGACTTGAACAAAGACGGAAAGCCCGTAAAGTGGATGGTAGAGAACAGTTGGGGAGCCGCTTCCGGTTATCAGGGACATCTCATCATGACCGACGAGTGGTTCAATGAATACATGTTCCGTCTGGTAGTGGAGACAAAGTATGTTCCCGCCAAAGTGATGGAACTGTTTAAACAAAAGCCCGTCTGCCTGCCGGCATGGGACCCGATGTTCGCTGAAGAAAAGTGATGATAAGGATTAGGGGTTAGGGATTAAGGATTAGTGGGCTGCACTATGATTCCGCAGGGTATTAATCCCTAATCCTTAACCCCTAATCCTTGTTCTCGTGTTCGTTAACGAAAGGGATTACGGAAATTTCTCCGTAATTCCTTTCTTTTTTACTCTTTATTCACGTTCTTTTTTGCTACTTTTGCGGCAAATTAATGAAACCATTATTTTAAATAAACGCATGGCAAATGTAATTAAGTTACGTAAAGGCCTTGACATCAACCTGAAAGGCGCTGCTGCCCAGGAACTTGTGTCTGTTAAGGAACCGGGATTCTATTCGCTGGTTCCCGATGACTATACAGGCATCACTCCGAAAGTGGTGGTCAAAGAGCAGGAATATGTGATGGCCGGGGGACCCTTGTTTATCGACAAGAATCATCCTGAATTGAAATTTGTTTCGCCCGTTAGCGGCGTAGTGACAAGCGTGGAGCGTGGTGCACGCCGCAAGGTGCTGAACATCGTCGTAGAGGCTGCCACTGAGCAAGACTATGAGGAATTCGGCAAGATGGACCCGTCCAAGATGAGCGGCCAGCAAGTAAAAGAAGCTCTTTTGCAAGCAGGTATGTTCGCTTTCATCCGCCAACGTCCGTACGACGTTATCGCTGATCCGACGGTAACTCCGAAAGCTATCTTCATTTCGGCTTTCGACAGCAATCCGCTGGCTCCCGATTTCGAATTCGCGCTGAAGGGAGAAGAAGCAAACTTCCAGACGGGACTCGACGCTTTGTCAAAGATGGCAAAGACGTATCTGGGTATTAGTGTAAAACAAAAGTCTGCTGCTGTTGTGCAGGCAAAGAACGTTACCGTAACAGCTTTCGACGGACCACATCCGGCAGGCAACGTGGGTGTACAGATTAACCACATCTCTCCGGTAGTGAAGGGTGAAACGGTCTGGACCATCAGTGCCGAAGCCGTACTCTTCATCGGACGTCTGATGAATACCGGTCGTGTGGACATGACCCGTACGGTGGCTGTAACGGGTTCCGAAGTGTTGAAACCCGCTTATTGCAAGCTGAAAGTCGGCGCTCTGTTGACGAACGTTTTCAAAGGTAACGTGACTACCGACAAAGACCTCCGCTACATCAGCGGCAACGTGCTGACCGGTAAGAAAGTTTCTCCGAACGGCTTCCTCGGCTCTTTCGACAGCCAATTGACCGTAATTCCCGAAGGAGATGAAATCCATGAAATGTTGGGTTGGATTATGCCGCGTTTCAATCAGTTCAGCGTCAACCGCTCTTACTTCAGCTGGTTGATGGGCAAGAAGGAATATGTGATAGATGCCCGTATCAAGGGTGGTGAACGTCACATGATTATGTCCAACGAATACGACCGCGTATTTCCGATGGACATCTTCCCCGAATACTTGGTGAAAGCAATCATTGCAGGTGACATCGACCGTATGGAGGCTCTGGGCATCTACGAAGTAGCTCCCGAAGACTTCGCTCTCTGCGAATTCGTATGTTCTTCCAAAGTGGAAGTGCAGCGCATCGTACGTGCAGGGCTCGATATGCTTCGTGCCGAAATGGCATAATCGGGGCGTATGGCAAATCGTAAATTGTAAATCGTAAAATCGTAAATATATTAATGAAAGCGTTAAGAAATTATCTCGACAAGATAAAGCCGAACTTTGAGGAAGGCGGCAAATTCCACGCATTTCGTTCGGTGTTTGATGGCTTCGAAACATTCCTGTTCGTGCCCAATGCCACTTCGAAATCGGGAACGCATATTCACGACTCCATTGACAGCAAACGCATCATGTCGATGGTGGTCATTGCGTTAGTACCGGCGCTGCTGTTCGGTATGTATAACGTAGGTTACCAGCATTTCCACGCTACCGGTGCTGCCGGAGGCTTCTGGGAAATGTTCATCTACGGTTTTCTGGCTGTATTGCCAAAAATCATTGTATCTTATGTAGTAGGTCTCGGCATTGAGTTCGTAGTGGCTCAGTGGAAGAAGGAGGAGATTCAGGAAGGTTTCCTGGTTTCCGGTATCTTGATTCCGATGATTGTTCCGGTAGATTGCCCGCTGTGGATTCTGGCGGTGGCTACTGCATTTTCTGTAATTTTTGCTAAGGAAGTATTCGGTGGTACGGGTATGAACGTGTTCAACGTAGCTTTGATTACCCGTGCATTCTTATTCTTTGCTTATCCTACGAAGATGTCCGGTGATGCCGTTTGGGTATCGGGCGACAGTATCTTCGGTCTGGGACAGTCGGTAGATGGTCTGACGGTAGCTACTCCGTTGGGTGCAGCCGCTACCTCGGGCGCCGTTCCGGAGTTCTCCTGGGACATGGTGACCGGCCTTATTCCGGGTTCTATCGGTGAGACAAGCGTTATCGCCATCGCTCTGGGTGCCATTCTGCTGTTGTGGACGGGTATTGCAAGCTGGAAGACGATGTTCTCCGTATTCGTAGGCGGTGCCTTCATGGCATGGGTGTTCAATGCAATCGGTCCCGACACTCCGATGGCACAGATGCCTTGGTACGAACACCTCGTGCTGGGTGGTTTCTGCTTCGGTGCCGTGTTCATGGCTACCGACCCCGTTACATCGGCACGTACAGAGACCGGTAAGTATATCTTCGGATTCCTGATTGGTGCCATGGCTATCATTATCCGTGTGCTCAACCCCGGTTACCCCGAAGGTATGATGCTTGCCATCCTGCTGATGAATATCTTCGCTCCGCTGATTGACTACTGTGTGGTACAGGGTAACATCAGCCGTCGCGAGAAACGTGCAATCAAGTCTAACAATTAAATACCGGAAAAGAAATGAATACCAATAGTAATAGTTATACTATCATTTATGCTTCGGTAATGGTTGTTATCGTTGCATTCCTGCTGGCATTCGTAAGTTCTTCCTTGCGCGAGACGCAGAACAAGAATGTGGAACTTGACACGAAGAAGCAGATTCTTGCTGCACTCAACATCAAGGACGTGAAGGATGCCGAAGCTGAATATAATAAATATGTAAAGGGCGATATGCTGATGAACGTTGACGGTACTCTGACAGAGAATACCGGTGCATTTGCTACCGCTTACGAGAAGGAAGCCAAAGAAAATAACCGTCTGCACGTATTCGTGGCAGAGGTTGACGGTGAGAAGAAATATGTATTTCCCGTTTACGGTGCCGGTCTTTGGGGCGCTATCTGGGGATATGTTGCGCTGAACAGCGACAAGGATACCGTTTATGGTGTTTACTTCTCTCATGCCAGTGAGACTCCGGGTCTGGGTGCCGAAATCGCCAGCACGCATTTCCAGGGGGAGTTCCCGGAAAGAAAACGTTGGAGAACGGCGAGGTAGTCCTCGGTGTTGTGAAAACGGTAAGGTAGAGAAACCTGACTATCAGGTGGACGGCATTTCCGGTGGTACCATCACTCTGTAGGTGTGGATGCCATGTTGAAGGCTTGTCTGAGCAGCTACAAGAACTTTTAACTAATAATAATGAGGAGGAATAAGAATATGGGACAATTGTTTTCAAAGAAGAATAAAGAAGTATTCTCTACTCCGCTGGGACTGAACAACCCCGTTACCGTGCAGGTATTGGGTATCTGTTCTGCTTTGGCTGTTACTGCCAAACTGGAGCCTGCCATTGTGATGGGTCTTTCAGTGACGGTGATTACAGCATTCTCCAATGTAGTGATTTCACTGCTGCGCAAGACGATACCCAACCGTATCCGTATCATCGTTCAGCTGGTGGTTGTTGCCGCGTTGGTAACTATTGTAAGTGAGATTCTGAAAGCTTTGCTTACGATGTAAGTGTGCAGCTTTCTGTATATGTAGGTCTGATTATTACCAACTGTATCCTGATGGGACGCTTGGAAGCATTTGCCATGCAGAACGGTCCCTGGGAATCTTTCCTTGACGGTGTGGGTAATGGTTTGGGATATGCCAAGATTCTGGTAATCGTAGCCTTCTTCCGCGAGCTTCTGGTTCGGGAACGCTGCTCGGTTTCAACATCTTGAACTATGAACCTCTGCAGAAGTTGGGCTATGTGAACAACGGCTTGATGCTGATGCCGCCAATGGCGTTGATTCTCTGCGCTTGCATCATCTGGTATCAGCGTGCACGTCACAAAGAATTGCAGGAAAAGCAGTAATAAATAAATGAAGAATGAAAAATGAAAGAATGAAAAATGGGCTGCTCTGCTGCAGTACAAGTTCTCATTGCTTTAATTCTTTAATTCTTTAATTCTTAATTTATCGAAGAGATATGGAACATTTAATAAGTTTATTCGTCCGCTCTATTTTTGTGGACAACATGATATTCGCGTTCTTCCTCGGTATGTGTTCTTACCTTGCCGTATCGAAGAATGTGAAGACTGCCGTAGGACTGGGTATCGCCGTAACTTTCGTGTTGGTGGTTACGCTTCCGGTCAACTATTTATTGCAGACCAAGGTGCTGGCTGCCAACGCAATCATTGAAGGCGTTGACCTCAGCTTCCTGAGCTTTATTCTTTTTATTGCTGTAATCGCAGCTATCGTTCAGTTGGTGGAAATGATTGTAGAGCGTTTCAGCCCTTCGCTGTATGCTTCACTGGGTATCTTCCTGCCGCTGATTGCTGTAAACTGTGCCATCATGGGTGCTTCCCTTTTCATGCAGCAGCGCATCACGCTGGGTGAGAGCGACCCGAAATTCATCGGTGGCATTGCTGATGCTGTCTCTTATGCGTTGGGCTCCGGTATCGGTTGGTTGCTGGCTATCGTAGGCTTGGCTGCCATCCGTGAGAAAATGGCCTATTCTGACGTTCCGGCTCCACTGAAAGGACTGGGCATCACGTTTATCACTGTAGGTCTGATGGCAATGGCATTTATGTGTTTCTCTGGTTTGAACATCTAAAAGAAAGGAATAAAACAATGGATATGAATATGATATTAGCAAGCATTGGAGTATTCCTCGTGGTTGTCATCCTGCTTGTTGTTATCCTGCTGGTTGCCAAGAATTTCTTGGTGCCTTCGGGTAATGTAAAACTGACTATCAATGGCGACAAGGAACTGGACGTAGCTTCCGGTTCTACATTGCTGAATACGCTGTCTGTAAACGGTGTGTTCCTTTCCTCCGCTTGCGGTGGTAAAGGTTCCTGCGGACAGTGCAAATGCCAGGTAATGGAAGGTGGGGGTGAAATCTTGCCTTCTGAGACTCCGCACTTCAGCCGTAAGCAAATACAAGATCACTGGCGTCTGGGTTGCCAGGTGAAAGTGAAAGGCGATATGGCCATCAAGGTTCCCGAAAGCGTACTGGGCGTAAAAGAGTGGGAGTGCGAGGTTATCTCCAACAAGAATGTGGCTACGTTCATCAAAGAGTTCATCGTTGCATTGCCCAAAGGTGAGCACATGGATTTCGTTCCGGGTTCTTATGCGCAGATTAAGATTCCTAAATATTCGATGGATTATGATAAGGACATTGACAAGAGCCTTATCGGTGATGAGTATCTGCCTGCATGGGAGAAATTCGGTCTGCTGGGCTTGAAGTGCCGCAATGACGAAGAAACCATCCGTGCCTATTCTATGGCCAACTATCCTGCCGAAGGCGACCGCATTATGCTGACGGTACGTATCGCCACGCCTCCGTTCAAGCCGAAAGACCAGGGCCCGGGCTTCATGGATGTAATGCCGGGTATCGCTTCTTCTTATATCTTTACCCTGAAACCGGGTGATAAGGTAACCATGAGTGGCCCTTACGGAGACTTCCATCCGATATTCGACTCCAAGAAGGAGATGATGTGGGTCGGTGGTGGTGCCGGTATGGCTCCGTTGCGTGCACAGATTATGCACATGACGAAGACACTGCACACTACAGACCGCGTGATGAATTACTTCTACGGTGCACGTGCATTGAATGAAGTGTTCTATCTGGAAGACTTCCTGCAGATTGAAAAGGATTTCCCCAACTTCAAGTTCCATCTTGCACTGGACCGTCCCGATCCGGCAGCCGATGCAGCGGGCGTGAAGTATACTCCGGGCTTCGTACACAACGTAATTTACGAGACTTACTTGAAAGACCACGAAGCTCCCGAAGACATCGAATACTACATGTGCGGTCCCGGTCCGATGTCGAAAGCTGTTGAGAAGATGCTCGACGACCTCGGCGTTCCGGCTCAGAACCTGATGTTCGATAATTTCGGTGGATAATCTTCCTTGTCCGTCTTGAGATAAAAAAACTCCGGCTTGGCCTTCAGGGCTTTGCCGGAGTTTTTTGTTCGGGGCATTTCCTCTCTATTGAAAGAAAGTGGAGTGGATTCTTCGTCGCTTTTTCTTTATTCCTTGATATGAATCGGTGCATTTGCCAGAATGGCTGTTACTTCTCCGGTGGTAATTCCTGTTGACACAGACCTCGTATGAATGGTTCTTGGTGAAGGAGAATGCGGTCTTTCAGAGTTTTCATGTTGGATGTTTTATTGAATGTTATCGTTTTCCTCTTCTGTTTCTTCTTGAATGGTGTCTTTGGGCAGCAATCTTGGAGAAATGCGTTTCTTGGGAGTGAGGCTCATGCCTTTCAGCATTTCGGCCTGGCGTACTACACTGCCGTTACCGTCCGAGAGCTGGTTGAAGGCTTTATCGTAATCCCTTTGCAGGCTGGCCAGCCGGTCGCCGATACCGAGGAAGGTGTCGGTAAAGCCTGCGATTTTTTCATATAAGATGGTGCCGCGCTTGATGATGGCCTGCACATTCTTTACCTGGTTCTCCTTCTTCCAAAGGTCGAGCGAGAGGCGCAGGGCGCTAATCAGGTTGGTGGGGCTCATTAGTACCACCTTTTTGTTGTAGGCATATTCCCAGAGGTGGGCATCGCTTTGGATGGCGAGGAGGTAGGCACCTTCGGTGGGGATGAACATCATAACGAAATCCGGTGATTGGGCGTCGTAATGCGAGTAGTCTTTATGGCTGAGCTCGTCGATGTGGGAGCGGACAGATTGCAGGTGTGCTTTCAGGAAGTGTGCCTGCTCCTCCTTGCTTTCGGCAGAGGTGTAGGCAGCATAGGCAGTCAGCGACACTTTGGAGTCGATAATCATTTCCCGTTCGTCGGGGTATTTCACGATGATGTCGGGCTGCATCTTCTGCCCGCTTTCCTCGTTGATGATGGCTTCGCCCCGTTCGTCTTTTAGAAACTCCTGGCGGAAGTAGTGTTCGCCTTCAATCAGTCCGGAGGCTTGCAACAAACGTTCCAGAATCATTTCGCCCCAGTTGCCTTGCATTTTGGAGTCTCCTTTCAGGGCACGGGTCAGGTTGTTGGCATCTTCGCTGAGGCGGTTGTTCAGTTCCACCAGTTCCTTGATGCGTTCACCCAGCGAGAAGCGTTCTTTGGCTTCGGTGCTGTATACTTGTTCCACCTTTTGGCGGAAGTCCTTCAGGTTATCGCCCAGCGGGCGGAGCAGATTGCCCAGGTGTTCGGTATTCAGCCTGGTAAAGTCTTCGGCTTTGCTCTGGAAGATACGGTTGGAGAGATTCTCGAACTCGGTGTTCATGCGCTTGTGCAACGCTTCGGCTTCTTCCTTCTGCAGCTTCAATAATTCTATTTCCTTCTTTGTCCCGCTGATTTCTGCCCTCAGTGCGGCAGACTTGCGGTCTGCCGCCAGATAGCCGACTACGGTTCCGATGATTATCCCTATAATCAGTAATACTATCTCCATAGGTGTTTTGAAGTGTCCGCCTTATTGTGTCAATATTTCGTTTCCGTCTTCAGTAATCAGGATTTGGCTTTCCCATTGGGCAGAAGGCAGTCCGTCGTCTGTGCAGACGGTCCATCCGTCGGCTTCGTCGATAAAGACTTCGTAGCTTCCCATGTTAATCATCGGTTCGATGGTGAACGTCATGCCCGGCACTATCAGCATGCCCGTACCACGTTTGCCGAAGTGTTCCACATCCGGTTCTTCGTGGAACTTGACGCCGCAGCCATGTCCGCAGAGGTCGCGTACCACGCTGTATCCGTTCTTTTCCGCATGCTCCTGGATGGCGGCGCCTACGTCACCGAGGCGTGCCCAGGGCTGTGCGGTCTGTATGCCTATGTCACGGCATTCTTTGGTGACCTGTACCAGTCTCTGCATGTCGGGGCTGACTTCGCCAATCATGAACATGCGTGATGCGTCGGCAAAGTAACCTTTGTAAATGGTGGATACATCGACATTTACAATGTCACCGCTTTTCAGGAATTCCCTGGTGCTGGGAATGCCGTGGCACACTACATCGTTGATGCTGGTGCACACACTTTTGGGGAAGCCTTCGTACATGAAGGGGGCGGGGATGGCGTCGTGGTCTGTGGTGAAGCAATACACCATATGGTCAATTTCAGCTGTGGACATGCCTTCGCGAATGTTCTCGGAGAGATAATCCAGCAGGGCAGTGTTGATTTTGGCGCTTGCGCGGATACCGGCCAACTGCTCCTCGGTGCGGAGTGCGCTTCGCATCGGCAGTTTATATCCTTCTTTCTTATAATGTTGAATTTTGGCTTCTACTTCGTCGGAATAGTTTTTAGGAGTAAACCGGACTCCTTTCATGAACTTTTTCATTGTCTTTTCTTTTTTATGAGACTGCAAAAATACACAATAATGCAGGTGCTTGTACTATCAAGAGCCGAAAAAACATTCGTTTTCTTTATCCCGATACCAGCTTAGAGGGTATTCACCACTTCTATTTCGCTTCTTGAACTGTCTATCCTCCGTACTTGTATCTGGGTCTTTATGCGCTCTTTCAGTCCTTCCACGTGACTGATGATGCCTACCTTCTTGCCGCCCATCTGGTGCAGTTTTTCCAATGTGTCCATAACGGTGTTCAGGTAGTCGCTGCTCAGTGTGCCGAAACCTTCGTCGATGAACAGTGTGTCTACCGAGAGGCTCTGGCGGCTGAGGGAAGAAAGTCCGAGGGCAAGTGACAGAGATACTAGGAAGCTTTCGCCGCCCGATAAGGTGCATGCCGGACGTGCCGCACCTCCTTGATGGAAGTCGCGCAGCAGGATGGTGAGCGAACCGGCCTGGCATTCCAGTTCGTAGCGGTCGGTCAAGCGTTGCAGATAGAAATTGGCGCCTGCCAGCAGTTCTTTTAAGACGAAGCTCTGGGCTATGTTGCGGAAGTTCTTTCCCCGTTCGTCACCGAAGTGGTGGCAGAGGCGGTCCCACTTCAGATACTCTTCGCGTAGCCGGTCGGCACGTTCCTTTTCTTCCTTTATCCGGTCGATGTTACGGGTGTTTTCTTCCAGGCGTAACTTCTGCTGGCCGATGGATTGGTTGCCGACGGTTATCTTTTCTTCGAGATTCGCGATGAGTGCATCCAGGGTTTCGAGGTTCTCGTTTTCTTCTATTTCGGGCTTCCGGCTGATGTGCTCTTCCACTTGTCCGGTGGCCAGATGAAAGGCGGTCGATGCAGCTACTTCTTCCTCTTTAAGTGTCTGCAATGAGGCACGCAATGCTTCTATCCGGGAGCCGGACCAAGCGGATAGGACGGTGATACGCTCCTCGTCGAGAGTGGGGTTGGCGGCATAGAACCCGATTAAATCCTTTTGCAGCTTTGCCATTTGGTCTGCGGTGGAGGATATGCTTTGTTTCAGTCCGCTTGCTTGTGTATTCAGATTATTCCAGGCAATCCCCAGGTCCTTGATTTCCATTTCCTGTGTTGCTGCAGGTGCGTTGCGCCAGTCGGGGAATGCGGCATCGATGCTTTCCTTGTTGATGTTTATCCCTTCCAGCTCTTTGTGGATAAGGGCAATGGCGGATTTCAGTTCTCTTTGTTTTTCCTGCGCCAGCCGGTAGTTGCGCGTAGCTTGCGTCAGGCGGTCAATAAAGGAGAGGGGGGAGTTCTCCCATTCCGTGTTCCATCCTTCCCAGAGGATGTGGGGAGTGACGCGGTCCATGGTGGCACGTATGTTCTCCTTTTCGTTGGCGGTGAGCGACTCGTAATTGACGATGTTGTTTTTCAGCTCATTCAGCACTCTGTCGGCAGAGTTGAAGGCTTGGCGTGCAGCGTCCACATGTTTTTGGCATTCGTCCTTTTGCCGTTGCAGAGTTATGATTTGTGCGCTGAGCATTTGAACTTCAGTGAGCTTTTCGTTCAGTTTGTCTGCTTCCAGCTTGTTCTCTTCCAGTAGCTTCTTCAGAGCGTCGCCGGTGGTTGTGGAGAGGCCGATGCCGTTGCATTGGGCGCATTTGGCTTGTGCGTTAGTACGGGCAAGGTTGTAGCTCCGGAGCGCTCTTGCTGTGGACTGACGGGCATTCTCTGCCAGCGTTCCGTAGGTCTTGGATTCTGTCCGGTTGTTGTTCAATGTCTGCTCGGCTTCCTTGTATTCTTTCTCTTTTGTTTCCAGGGAGGTGCGTATGGGAGCAAGGACAGACTGGAAATCTTCATCTTTGCAAAGCGATTTTATTTCTTGTCCGCACACGGGGCAAGTATCTCCGACGGCAAGCCGGGAGCGTGCTTCCTTTGCCCACTCTTCTACGGCTTCCTTTTGCTTGTCGTAGAGGGTGCGGATGTCATCATAACTTGTTTTCTTGCTGTCGAATGCCGTTTGCAGGAGGACGTATTGCTTTTGGCACGCCTCCACTTTGGCGTTCAAAGCCTTTTCGTTTTCCTTTGCCTCGTTCAGTGTCCTTTCCGTTTCAGCCAGTAAAGACAAGGCGCTCAATGCTTGCAGCAGGTTCTCCCGTCCGGCATCGAGTTTGTTTTTCTTGTCTTGCAGGGCAGGGCGGTCCATGGTTTCAAGCTGCTTGTTCCGGAGGTTTATTTCGTTTTGCAATGTATGGTTCTCTTGTTCTTTCCGGGTGAGGGCAGCTTCCTTGTCGGTACGCTCCTTGACTTTTACGGGTTGTTGCGCGGCAAGTCTTTCAAGGTGCGCGTTGTAGGTGCCGATGCGTGTTTGGGCATCGAGTGCGGATTTTAGGCCGGTAATGATGGATTGGCTTTGCTCGAACATGGGCAGTAAGGGCGAATGCTCTTGCAAGTACTTCTCGGCACGATGCAGCTTGTCTTCTTGCTCTTTCAGGAAACCGCATAGCCACTTGCTTCCTCCGTCCAGCCGGGCAAAGGATGCTCTTAACATTCCGGCTTGTGCATAGTTCTGTTGTTGTTGCTGTTGCTGCTGTTTCAAGGTAGAGAGCCAGTTGCGGGCATCGGCGGTGGCGTTCCATTCCTTAATCAGCAGTTCTTTCTGTTTGAATTCGTCCGATTGCAGTTGCGCTTGCTTTCCTTCCCACATCTTCTTTTGCTGTTCACGGGTGAGGAGGAGTTCGGAGTATTTCTTCAGCCATTCCCGTTTTGCGAGGACGATGGTTTTCTGCTCATTGGCTTCCTTGACTCCGGCATTTTGCGTGGCTATGGCTTCCTTGATTGTGGCGACTTCTTCTTCTGTCAGGATGTGGATGCCTTCCAGCTTCCGGTTCTGGTTTTCGTATTCCGTCCGTCTTTCCTTGGTGGCGGCATATATTTCGGCACCTATTTCGGAGTAGATACTTGTACCGGTCAGCTTTTCCAGAATGTCCGATTTTTCGCTTTCCTTGCTTTGCAGGAACTTGGTGAAGTCGCCTTGCGCCAGCATGGTGGTGCGGCAGAATTGTTCGAAGGTCAATCCCACTGCAGCTTGTATTTCTGCCTTTATCTCGTTCTTTTTGTTGAGCTGTGCGCCGCTTTTCTTGTTTTCCAGTGTCCAGCGCACATCCTGCACAGCTCCTGAAATCTTGCGGTGTGCCCGTGCCACGTACCATCGGGCGGTGTAGGGCGTTTCGTTCGAGCCGGTAAACTCCAGCTCCGTCCATGCTTCACTGGTGTTACGGCGCATCAGTTGCCGGCTGTCGTTGATGGCAACATCTTCCTTTTTGGCAGAGAAAGTCTGGCTCAGGTCTTTGTATTTTTCGTTCTCGGCATGGTCCATGCGGGGCGTTTCGTTGTAGAGTGCCAGGCAGATGGCGTCGAGAATGGTTGTCTTCCCTGCACCCGTCTCGCCGCAGATAAGGAAAAGGGATTCCTCGCTTAGCGGTCCGTTCTCAAAGTCGATGACGGCATCTTCTATGGAGGCAAGGTTCTTTATGGTCAGTTTCTGGAGTTTCATGGTTCGGACAAATGATTAGGAGTTGTTCTTGCTTTTCACTTTTTGCATGACAGTCTCCATCAGCTGGCAAAGTTCTGGGTCCATCTCTTCTCCTTCGGTTTCGCGGTAGTAGAGTCTGGCTATTTCCAGGGGAGACATTTCCTGCATCTCTTGGATGGAGATAGGCTTGCTCTCGTCAGTGTCGGCCTGCCGCTCTCGGGTAGTCTTGATGTAGCAATATTTGCATGCCTTGCCTTTGGCGGCGTTCGAGGCTTTTTCGTTGCAGTCGGGGGGCAGGTAGCCTTTTGTCAGCACATTCAGACGGAGGTATGCAGGTTTCTCTTCCGGATATTCTTCCAGTAATTTCAAGGCGTCTTCGAAAGGTGTCGGGTCATGGGGAAGTGTGACGAGCGGAATCGGATTTTCAATTTCCCTTGTACTGATTTGTGGCTCTGCCCCTTTCTCCAACTCGATGATGGAGACGGAGTGCGGATAGGTTTCGTCGAAGCTGACGGGGAGGGGAGTGCCGCAATAGCGTGCGTGGTGATGACTGCCTTTGATGTCCTGCGGGCAGTGGATGTGCCCGAGGGCGAGGTAGTCGTACCCTTCTCCCATAGCGCTGAGGGGAACATACTCTATTCCGCCGATACTCTCATCGTGCCCGCTACGGTCGCTGCCTTCAATGGAGAGATGGGCCATGAGGACGACGGGAAGCTGTGCCGTATTCCGTTTCTTCACTTCGTCCAGCAGTGCCTGGAAGAAGCGTGCCTGCCGTTGGTCGCGCGGTGTTTCAGTGTCCAGCAGGGGGAAGTTTTGCGGATAGACGTGGGGCACGGCAATGACGTAGCCTATTGTCTTTTTTTCATTGTTTATCTCGATGATATGCTTGTTCAGATTCACTTCCTCGGCTGTACGTTCGATGTTTCCCACGACATTCAGGCCGAAGTGCTGCCAGAGGCTGCTGTCTATCTCCAGTTTCGAGCTGCTGTCGTGGTTTCCGGCGGTGACTACGATGGCCATTCCGGGGCAGGCTTGATGGATGTTCAGCATGGCGTCGGTGTACATCTTCTGCGTGGCGGCAGCGGGAGAGGAGTAGTGGTAGATATCTCCGCTTACCACCATGGCGTCGGGCTGCTCTTCGGTTACTATGCGGGTGAGTTGCCGTAGGAAGGATTGCTGCTCGGCGGTGCGGTCGTAGTTGTAGAGGGTGTGTCCCAGGTGCCAGTCGCTGGTATGTAGTATTTTCATTGTTTTTGTTACTTCAATGGATGTGGGTTATGGTTTCCTTAGAATATAAATCTTGTGTGTTCCTCGTCCTTTGTAGTCGATGCCCGATTCGGGATTGGCTATCCATTCGCGCAACTCGCGGGAGGCGGCGGACTTCAATAAGCCGGTCAGTTGGCAATAGTCGGCTTGGGTCATGAAGCTGTTCTTCTCCAGGTATTTTTTTGCCCGTTCCAGCCGTTCCTGCGGAGAAAACATTTGTGAGGAGCGTTGGAATTTGTCGGTGGAACGTTTCAGGTGGCAATGGCGAGCGGTACGGTACAGCAGTTCCTTGTCTGCCTTGAAGTGAATGTCCTTCAGGCAGATGCTGACGGCGTTTCGCTTGGTGTCTCCTTCTTCGCCCGTCTCCCGTTCACGGTCTTGCCGCAGACCGAGGGCAGGGGTGAATACTCCTAAGTTGTCAATCTTCACGGAGTAACCTTGCCCCATTTGGTAGGCTATTTCGTCGGTGATGGCTTGTACCAGTCCGATGATGTCTCCTCGTGTGAAGGATGAGGCGTATGCTATCTTTTCGGTGATGGTTTCCAAGTTCACCTGCCCGTATAGTTTCATTCGTGGGTAGAGGATGCGTTTGCCGTCTTCTCCCGGCAGGTTCAGTTCCTGCATGTTGTATTCTGCCATGATGGTAGCGTTGTTATGAGGTTCGTTTGTTTGTTGGGGCTTACAGAGTTTGTCCCAAGGTTGCGGATGTGTATGCCAAGGTTGGGGATTTCTATCCCAAGGCTTGGGATAGACAAACCAAGGGCGAAGGTAATTCTTTATCTCTATACTTGCAAACTTTACTATTAGTAGTTAGGAAGTTTTTTATTGGTAGTCGGGAAGTTTTTTGTTATAGGTTTGAGAGAGGAATTGAAAAAAACGTTATCTTTGTTACATAAGAGAAGTGCATGAATGATGAACAAAACTAAAATTAAGCGATATATGAAACATTATCCGGACTTATTATTGTTGTTTGCCTTATTGTCCGTTACCACAATGATTAAAGCACAAATATCGATAAGACCTTATAGCGAATGGGAAGCAACCCAGTTTGTTGCAGTGAACGGACATCAGCCCGAAGACTATGTAACGCCAGATAATAATTGGGAAATACTATACAATTTACGGACTCCACGTACTCAAGCCGAACTTCGTGAAATGGGTATTAAATGCTCTGATAGCCAATTATTGTTATTGGAAGTAGGTGGACTTGTCAGTAAAACAAAAGGGAAATGGGAAACTACTATACCCATTCTCGACAAAGAACAGACCAATTCTCTAAGAAGCTTAAGTAAGGAGATTGCTGAATCCATGTATGTCAAAACAAAGGCAGACTTTATATCATTGGCACAAACTATCAGTGAAATGGGATTCAAGAACAATGTACTCTCACTTGTTTTTTCATACCTTCTGGATGGAAAAATGTGGACAAAGTTAGTCTTGTTTGAGGATGTTGACAATTATACAAGCTGGAGTGGCTGTTACTGGGTATTATACGAATCAAGAAATGGCTTTGCATGCGGTACGAATGGTTTCGGAGAACAGAATTTGATTTTGACTTACATCAATAGCGGCATTGCTCCTGACAACGACATTATGGACCATTGTGCTGATGAAATAGCACAATTCGGAAAAGTAACAGATGCCAAACTCGTTTCTCAGTTAAAACCTTATGGGCTGGTAGATGATAATGGAGATGTATTATTTCCTATTATAAAGAAACGGCAAGACCGCTTTCATCAAATAACTGAAAAATTGGTAAACTCTATCAGTGCGGAACTAAAGAATAATTGTGGCTCCTTAGCAAGCCAATATGGTATTGACAATGAAAAAGTGGCAATGGTGATGCTGTACCATGAAGTCATGTGGGATTTGGTAGATAATCTGATTCAAGATAGGATAATCTTCACTCCAGCTATTTTCAAAGATGAAGAATCGAATAAAGAACGATTGAATGAAGTCGTTTTCTTCATAGAAGGAGGATTAATGCAATAATAATTCGATAGAGAAAAGGACATTTGACTTTGAAGAGTTTTCTGTAAATGTATTTCAAGTGCATAGAAAATAGCCAATTAAAAATAAAGAATTATGTACGAATGGGCCAATGAAATGAACTGTGCCGTAACTGTATGCGACACAAAGGGAATCATCCTATATATGAACGAGAAAGCATGCCGTACGTTTGCCAAACACGGTGACCTGATAGGCAAGAATCTCTTTGATTGCCACAACCCGCAATCGCAAGCCAAGATACGCGAACTGCTGGAGACGGGGGGAGTGAATGCCTACACCATTGAGAAGAACGGTGTCAAGAAAATGATTTATCAGACGGCATGGAAGCAGGACGGAGTGGTCGGTGGCCTGGTGGAGATTTCGATGGAAATACCCGGAGAGATGCCACACTATATGAGAAAATAACAAAATGATATATGATATGAAAACACTTTCTAATTCAGAACTGACAATTAAAGTTTCACCGCATGGAGCCGAGTTATGCAGTATCTTGCATGATGGAAAAGAATATCTTTGGCAGGCAGACCCTGCTTTCTGGAAACGGCATTCTCCGGTGCTTTTTCCCATTGTAGGCAGCGTTTGGGAGAATGAATACCGCCACGAAGGCGTTTCCTATGCATTGACGCAACACGGTTTTGCCCGCGATATGGATTTTGAATTGATGCTTGAACTGGAAGATGAAGTGCGTTATCGACTGGTTGACAGTGAGGAAACACGCAAGAAATATCCTTTCCCGTTTTGCCTTGAGATAGGCTATCGGATAGAGGGAAAGAAGATTGAGGTGCTTTGGAAAGTCATCAATACCGGAACACGCGAAATGCACTTCCAGATAGGGGCCCATCCGGCTTTCTATTACCCGGACTATGATACGGAGACAACGGACCGTGGATATTTCGGCTTTGATAAGACGGAAGGTTTGCACTATATCCTTATCTCCGAGAAAGGATGTGCCGCTCCGGATAAGGAATATTTGCTTGAGTTGACAGATGGCCTGCTGCCTTTGGACATCCACTCCTTTGATAAAGATGCCCTGATTCTGGAAAACAGTCAAGTGAAAGAAGTTACATTATATAATAAGGAGAAGAAGCCCTATCTCAGTCTGTATTTCGACACTCCGGTGGTGGGGTTGTGGTCGCCTCCGGCCAAGAATGCTCCGTTTGTCTGCATCGAGCCGTGGTACGGGCGTTGTGACCGTGCCCATTATAAGGGCGAATATAAGGATAAGGACTGGATGCAGCACTTGGCGCCGGGAGGAGTCTTTAAAGGTGGGTATACAATTGATATAAGATAAAAAATGAAGAAGGATACTGAAAATAATTCGGTATCCTTTTTATTTGGAGAATGCAATGTCATTATCTTTGCGCCCGGTAAAAAATATAGGTTGTTTTTTAAGGTATGAAGAAGAGTCTTATTGCATTGGCGTTCGGCACATTGGGGCTAGGGATTGCCGAATTTACGATGATGGGTATTTTGCCCTATGTGGCTACTGATTTGGGAATCAGCATTCCCGTGGCCGGTCATTTCATTTCTGCGTATGCGTTGGGTGTTTGTTTTGGTGCGCCCATGCTGCTCCTGGCCCGTAAACGCCCGTTGAAGCAGATTCTGCTGGTCTTGATGGCATTAATGATTGTGGGTAATATTTGTGCGTCTATGGCACCCAATTATTGGGTCTTGCTGTTGGGACGTTTTGTTTCCGGACTTCCTCATGGCGCTTATTTTGGGGTGGCTTCCATTGTTGCGGGAAAATTGGCTGATAAGGGGAAAAGCTCGGAGGCGGTTTCAATTATGATAGCGGGAATGACTGTGGCCAATCTGTTTGGGGTGCCGTTGGGTACTTCGTTGAGCCATACACTGTCTTGGCGTGCCACGTTTCTGCTGGTAGGTGCCTGGGGATTGATAACATTGTACTACATTTGGCGTTGGGTACCGCAGGTCGAAGGACTGAAAGACACGGGATTTAAAGGACAGTTCCGTTTTTTGAAGAAGCCGGCGCCGTGGCTCATATTGGGAGCTACGGCTTTGGGCAACGGTGGCGTATTCTGCTGGTATAGCTACATCACCCCGTTGCTGACCGAGGTTTCCGGTTTTAGTGCGGAAAGCATTACGGCGCTGATGGTACTGGCAGGATTCGGAATGGTTGCCGGCAATCTGGTCAGTGGGCGCATGTCCGACCGGTACACTCCGGGAAAGGTCGGTACGGTGGTGCAAGGGATGATATGTGTTATTTTATTATTGATATTTTTACTCTCGCCCCATCCGTGGTGTTCGGCAATATTGATGACACTCTGTACGGCAGGTTTGTTTGCCGTCTCCAGTCCGGAGCAGGTGTTGATGATTCGTGTGGCCCCTGGAGGAGAAATGTTGGGAGGCGCTTGTGTGCAGATGGCCTTCAATTTGGGGAATGCTATCGGAGCCTATATCGGAGGTCTTGCCTTGAGTGGAGGATACCGTTATCCCGCATTGGCAGGCGTACCGTTTGCACTGATGGGATTTATTTTATTCCTTGTCTTCTACAAGAAATTCCAGGATAAGTATTAAGTGTTTCATTTTTTTTGTGTATGTTTGTCCGCAAGTATTAACTAAACTCGATAACTTATGAAGACTTTGAATTATGTGAAGATATTGCTGTTGTGTGTATTTACGATTGGGCTGGCGTCTTGTGGGGATGATGTATATTATACCATGCAGAATAGCGACGACAAATTGTGTGGGAAGACGTGGATAGAAGAATATCAGACGGAAAACAAAGATGGAGTTGAAGTGTTATGCAGTCATCAGCTGAAGTTTGCCAAGGCTGATAATTCTGGACAGGAAATCTGGGAGTATTATCGCGGAGGCGAGTCCCGTCCCTATGAAACGACTTCACGTACTTTTACTTGGAAATGGATGGATAAGTCTATGGAGGGGTTGACTCTGAATTATGGTGCCGGTGAAATCAAGTACTTTGATAATGTATGGGTGCGCGAACATTATTTATCCGGTAAACTGGATGGAGTGGTTGTTATGATGGTAGATGCTAATTATAAATAAAGTATGGCTTATGAATAATATGTTGAAATACACAAAAATGTTATTGTTGTTTGTCCTTGTATTAGGATTGACATCATGTGATAGTGAGGAAGAAACGGAATATAATCTGCCCGGTGAATGGTATACATCTGAAGAAATAGATTTCGGGGCATATACTTGGGGTAGGGGGACGATTATGACCTTTAACGCGCGCAACCAAGGTACTATTGGTTCATATGGCGACCCGAATTATTTGCTTTTCAGATGGAATTGGGTTAGTGGGGCTTACAATCTGATGGAATTGGAATTCTATGATGATGGCAGCATGGCTTACATTGAAGGAGCCATGGCTGATTCTTATTCTTTCAGTGGTACTTGGTATAATAGCTGGAGGGAATATCAAGATAATATTCACGGACAGCCTTTTCGTATGCGTCGGCAATGACGACATGCTTATCAATAAAAAACGGAACAAATCAATTGCTCCGTTTTTTATTGTATGTCAGCTTTTTACTTATTCTTCAAAACCAATTTCTTGAACTCTCCCGGATAAGGTGTTTCAAACCGCATCAGCTCTCCCGTGACGGGATGATAGAAACAGAGTTTGAAAGCATGCAGGGCCAAGCGTCCGATAGGATTTACGTCTTCCAGTCCATAGCGTCCGTCGCCGATAATGGGATGCCCCAAATCCTGCATGTGTACACGTATCTGGTTTTTTCGTCCCGTTTCCAGGTTCAGTTCAACAAGAGAGTATCCATTGGCTCGTTTGATGGTACGGTAATGCGTAATGGATTCTTGTCCCCCGTCATCTGTCGGACTTGAATATACATACAGCTTGCGGTCCGTCAACCAAGAAACTACGGTTCCTGCATCTTTTTCCATCTCGCCGACCACTACGGCTACGTATCGCCGGTCTGTTACAATGTCATGCCAGTTATCGCGTAGTGTACGTTGGGTCTTCTCGTCTTTGGCAAACATCATCAAGCCGGAGGTGTCACGGTCCAGGCGGTGCACGATGTGTACACGGCGCTGCTTGCCCGAGCGTTGCACGTATTCATTCAAGATGGTATAGGCGGTACGTTCCTTTTGCCGGTCAGTATTGACGGACAGCAAGCCTTGCATCTTCTCTATCACGATGATGTAGGCGTCTTCGTATACAATCTTCATCAGTTTATGGTTGAACTCTTTACGTCCCTTCTCACGGCTGATTTGTACTTTCATACCCGGTTTCAGGGGAAAATTGTATTGTGTAGTGATAACGCTGTCCACATATATAATGCGTTTGCTCAGCAATGATTTCAGCTTGGTGCGGCTGGCGTCCGGCATTTTAGCTGCCAGAAACTCCATGAGCTCCATCGGTTCCTTCACCATGTAGTCCGTATATTGTGTGCGGGCTCTTGCTGTAATTTTTTCTTTTGCCACGACTGGTTTTAATTTACGATTAGACAATTTACAATTTACGATTGAAAACTACTTGGACTTTCAATCTTTTAATTCCAATAATACTACGTTTTCCACATGGTGGGTGTGCGGGAACATGTCTACCGGTTGAACGGCCTTCACTTTATATTTCGCATCGAGCAGTTGCAGGTCGCGCGCCTGCGTAGCCGGATTACAGCTGACGTATACGATGCGTTTGGGCTCGGCAAACAGAATGACATCCACTACATCCTGGTGCATTCCGGCACGGGGAGGGTCGGTGATGATGACATCGGGACGGCCGTATTGGTTGATGAAGTCTTGTGTCAGCATGTCTTTCATATCTCCGGCAAAGAACAATGTGTTTTTAATTCCGTTAATCTCGGCATTGACCTTGGCGTCTTCAATGGCTTCGGGCACATATTCTATGCCGATTACCTGGCGTGCGTGCTTGGATACGAAATTGGCAATGGTACCCGTGCCGGTATAAAGGTCATAAACAAGCTCGTTACCGGTCAGTCCGGCAAAGTTGCGCGCTACTTTGTAGAGGTTGTAGGCTTGTTCGGAGTTGGTCTGATAGAAAGATTTGGGACCTACCTTGAAGCGCAGTCCCTCCATTTCCTCGAAGATGTGGTCTTTTCCCTTGAAGGTGTGTACCTCGAGGTCGGTGATGGTATCGTTGCACTTATTATTAATAATGTATAGCAGGGAAGTGATTTCGGGGAATGTATCTGCTATGTATTGCAGCATTTGCTTGAACAGAGCCATTTCCTCCTCTTTCTCTATCTTGCAGATGAGGATTACCATCAGTTCGCCGGTGGTAGAGGTACGCACAATCATATTGCGTAGCATTCCTTCATGCGTACGCAGGTTGATGAAGGAATAGTTGTGCTGGTAGGCATAGTCGCGTACCGCATTGCGGATGCGGTTGGATATATCGTCCTGCAACCAGCACTTTTCTATGGCAAGCACTTTATCGAAAGCATTGGGAATATGGAAGCCTACGGCATTCATCTGTTCGTACACTACATTCTGCTGAACCTCTTCTGTCGTCAGCCAACGTTTGTTGGAAAAAGTGTACTCCAGTTTATTCCGGTAGAACTGAGTTTTTTCTGAACCTAATATCGGAGAGATTTCCGGCAATTCGATTTTGCCGATGCGGGTGAGGTTGTCCGTTACTTGTTTTTGCTTATACTTGATTTGCTCGGAATAGGGGAGAACCTGCCATTTACAACCGCCGCATACACCATAATGTTGGCAGAATGGAACTGCCCGTACTGCCGAATATTCATGGAATTTCACAGCCTCGGCTTCAGCATAATGATGCTTTTTTCTCTTAATTTGCAGGTCAACTACATCGCCGGGGACGACATATGGTACGAAAATCACCAAATCATTGACTTTTGCGATGGCTTTTCCTTCGGCAGCCACATCCGTAATTGTCACCTTCTCCAGTAGGGGAAGTTCTTTTCTCTTTCTTGCCACTTTTACACCAATCTAATAAATTCTTCGGCAAAAATAGACATTTTTTCGGGATTTCTCTCTATGAAATGAAATATTAAAGATTGCAATGTCGAAATTGCATTTTAGCATAAAGTTTTTTCTGAAAAAGTTTTCTAGTCTGCGAAATATACTTAGATTTGCGAGCAGAAAAGAGAAATCACTATCAAAAACTTTAAATTTATATTATGGACAAAAAAAGAGTTTATACCTTTGGTAACGGCCAGGCAGAAGGAAAGGCCGATATGAGAAACCTTTTGGGTGGGAAAGGTGCCAACCTTGCAGAAATGAACCTTATAGGGGTTCCGGTTCCTCCGGGCTTTACAATAACGACAGAAGTTTGTACGGAATATTATGAAATGGGGCAGGATAAAGTCGTTGCTCTGTTGAAGAATGAAGTTGAACAAGCCATTGCCCATGTGGAAACACTGATGCGTTCCAAATTCGGTGATGTGGAGAATCCGTTGCTGGTTTCCGTACGTTCGGGTGCGCGCGCTTCCATGCCGGGCATGATGGACACTATCCTGAATCTTGGCTTGAATGACGAAGTGGTGGAAGGCCTGACGCGCAAGACGGGCAATGCACGCTTTGCATGGGACTCTTACCGTCGCTTCGTGCAGATGTATGGCGACGTGGTGCTGGGCATGAAACCGGTGAACAAGGAAGATGTAGACCCGTTCGAGGCTATTATAGAAGAGGTGAAACATGCTAAAGGCGTGAAGCTGGATAACGAGCTTGAGGTGGAAGACCTTAAGGAACTCGTGAAGAAGTTCAAGGCTGCGGTGAAAGAACAAACCGGAAAAGACTTCCCGACTTGTGCCTACGAGCAGTTGTGGGGTGCCGTTTGTGCCGTATTCAACTCCTGGATGAACGAACGCGCCATCTTGTATCGTAAGATGGAGGGAATTCCTGACGAATGGGGTACTGCCGTAAGCGTTCAGGCTATGGTATTCGGTAATATGGGCGAGAGCTCTGCTACGGGTGTTTGCTTCAGCCGCGATGCTGCTACCGGTGAAGACCTTTTCAATGGCGAGTATTTGATTAATGCACAAGGTGAAGACGTGGTTGCCGGTATCCGTACTCCGCAACAGATTACAAAAATCGGTTCTCAACGTTGGGCTGAATTAGCCGGTGTAAGCGAAGAAGAACGTGTCAGCAAATATCCTTCCATGGAGGAGGCTATGCCGGAAATCTATAAGGAACTGGATGCTTTGCAGACAAAACTCGAAAATCACTACCGTGATATGCAGGATATGGAGTTTACAGTACAAGAGGGTAAACTCTGGTTCCTCCAGACCCGTAACGGTAAGCGTACCGGAGCCGCTATGGTGAAGATTGCCATGGACTTGCTCCATCAAGGTATGATTGACGAAAAGACTGCATTGATGCGTTGTGAGCCCAATAAGTTGGACGAACTGCTCCACCCGGTATTTGATAAGACAGCTCTGAAACAAGCTAAGGTGTTGACTCGTGGTCTTCCCGCTTCTCCGGGTGCCGCTACGGGACAAATCGTATTCTTTGCCGATGATGCTGCCGAATGGCATGCTGCCGGCAAGCGTGTGGTGATGGTACGTATCGAGACTTCTCCGGAAGATTTGGCAGGTATGGCAGTTGCCGAAGGTATCCTGACTGCCCGCGGTGGTATGACTTCGCATGCGGCAGTGGTTGCCCGTGGTATGGGTAAGTGCTGTGTGTCCGGTGCAGGTGCCTTGAACATCGACTACAAGGCGCGTACAGTGGAAGTGGATGGTGTACTGTTGAAAGAAGGTGACTATATCTCCTTGAACGGAAGCACCGGTGAAGTATATAAAGACAAGGTGGAGACAAAAGCGGCTGAGCTGTCCGGTGACTTTGCGGAACTGATGGATTTGGCAGACAAATATACGAAGCTGCAGGTTCGTACCAATGCGGATACTCCTCATGATGCCGCAGTAGCACGTAATTTTGGCGCTGTGGGTATCGGTCTTTGCCGTACGGAACACATGTTCTTTGAAGGCGAGAAGATTAAAGCCATGCGCGAGATGATTCTGGCAGAAAATGCAGAAGGGCGCCGCAAGGCTTTGGCTAAGATTCTTCCCTACCAGCAAGCTGACTTCAAGGGAATTTTCAAGGCAATGGAAGGCTGTCCGGTGACGGTGCGTCTGCTTGATCCTCCTTTGCATGAGTTTGTTCCCCATGACCTGAAGGGACAGCAGGAAATGGCAGATACGATGGGCGTGAGCCTCCAGTATATCCAGCAACGTGTTGAGGCACTTTGTGAGCATAATCCGATGTTGGGTCATCGTGGTTGCCGTTTGGGAAATACATATCCTGAAATTACACAGATGCAGACGCGTGCCATCCTGGGTGCTGCTTTGGAATTGAAGAAGGAAGGTGTTGAAACCCATCCTGAAATCATGGTGCCTTTGACCGGTATCTTGTATGAGTTCAAGCAGCAGGAAGAAGTGATTCGTGCTGAGGCTGCCCAGTTGTTTGAAGAAGTGGGTGACAGCATCGACTTCAAGGTAGGTACAATGATTGAGATTCCGCGTGCCGCCTTGACTGCCGACCGCATTGCTTCCTCTGCCGAGTTCTTCTCATTCGGTACGAACGACTTGACTCAGATGACATTTGGTTATTCACGCGACGATATCGCTTCCTTCCTCCCGATTTATCTGGAGAAGAAGATTCTGAAAGTAGACCCGTTCCAGGTACTCGACCAGAATGGTGTAGGACAGTTGGTGCGCATGGCTACTGAAAAGGGACGTGCTATCCGTCCGGATTTGAAGTGCGGTATCTGCGGCGAACATGGCGGTGAGCCTTCTTCTGTGAAGTTCTGCCACAAAGTTGGCTTGAATTATGTCAGCTGTTCTCCGTTCCGTGTGCCTATTGCACGTCTGGCTGCGGCGCAGGCTGCCATTGAAGGCTGATTTCAATAATACTGAATAATGACATTTATGGGCTGCATGCTTTACTTGGTAATGGCATGCGGCCTATTTTGTTGGAAAAAACTGTAGTTTCTATTAATTTATTTGTATTTTCTTTAGTATATTTGCTTCCCATAATTTTATAGTTTCCAATAAGCAAGCAAAAAACGATGATATTGACAATTACGGCAGCATACGATGTTTGGACGAATGACTTCTATCAGAATAATGAAGCATTGGTATATAGTTTTGGGATAATTGTCATTCTGCTTTTGGTCATCATGATAATCATTTCCATCAGCAAGAGCAAAAGGTTGAAGACGTTGCAGCGCATCAATGAGGTTGCCGAAGAATCCAACCAGCTGAAGAATGCTTTCATCGCTAATATGACTCACGAAATTCGTACTCCTTTGAATGCCATTGTAGGCTTTACAACTATGCTTGCCGAAATGGATGATCTGGACAGAGAAACCCGTATGGCTTTTCTGAAGGAGATTAATGATAACAAGGACTCGCTGCTGCAACTGGTCAATGACTTGCTGGACTATTCGAAGATTGAGGCAAATACTCTGGAATATAACGATGGAGAAGTGGATGTAAACGCGCTGATTGATGAAGTCTGTACGACGGAGAATATGCGCTCGCATCCCACGGGCATTCAGGTGGAGTTTGTAGAACGGCTGCCTCAATGCCGTTTGGTGGTGGACCGCGTGCGTTTTGCCCAAGTCATAGGTAACTTGGTGAGGAACGCCTTGAAGTTTACGGAGATGGGCAGTGTGAAAATCGGTTGCAGGAGATTGAGCAACCATAACTTCTATTTTTATGTGGCAGATACAGGCTGTGGTATCGATGAAGTGGGAAGACATGCCATCTTTGAACGGTTTGTGAAGATGAACTACAATATCAAAGGTACGGGGTTGGGGCTTTCCATCACCAAATCTATTGTGGAGCACTATGGGGGAGGTATCGGTGTGGAGTCTAAGAAAGGGGAAGGCTCCACCTTCTATTTCACGTTGCCTGCCGGTATTGAATACAAAGAGTACGGTAAATTTTGATTTGCCAGTCCAAGAAGGCTCAATCAGCCATTTTCTTCAACTTCTTGAAGTGGCGGATTACTTCCAGATAATCGCGGTCGGTGCAGGCATTGAATTTATTCCATAAGTCACCCATTACAACGGCACCACCGAATCCGTAATCCTTAATCTCCAGTATGTTGTCGGGAGTAATGCCTCCCAAAGCCATGACTCTACTGTCTATGACCTTACTTTTTCCTGCTTGCCGCAACTCTTCGGCTGTGAAGCCGGACGTGACTCCGGACTTTGTGATGCAATTATATATCGGGCTTAGGAACAGATAGTCATAGAAATGCTTCTTGTTCTGCACTTCGTCCAGTGAATGGCAGGTGCAACTGATGTGGCCCGAATAGTCGTGGGGCTCTTTGGGATTGCGGGTGTTTAGATGAATCCCCATCAGGCTGAACTCTTCCTGCAGGTAGAAGTGCTCATGGGTAATGATGCGCTTATGGTATTTTTCGGGTATCAGCGTTAAAAGCCGTTCTGAATACATGGCGGGAGTTTCCGGCTTCCTCAGATGTAGAATATCCAGCCCCTCTTCGAATAGTGCCGTGATAATCTTGTCTTCTTCCACAAAAAATGTGGGTGCTGTTACTACGATGAGTTTCATTTCTTTTGTTTAACTTTTAAGTTTAGCAAAGTTAATGAATACTTATGGTAGAAGCCAAAGAATTTCTTTAAAATATGTTAGATGGCTATTTTAAACAAGAAAACGCATTCTTGAACCTTAGTTGCTCAAGAATGCGTCATTAACATGTTTAGTGGGACCTTGTTGCTTATTTCAGTCTTTTACCTACTACATCCCAGTCGATGATGCTCCACAGTTCGTTCACATGGTCGGCACGGCGGTTCTGGTAATCAAGATAGTAGGCATGTTCCCACACGTCGAATCCGAGTAGCGGAACAAGACCGGCGCGTACCGGATTGCTACCGTTGGCTTCTTTGGTGATGTGGAGTTTGCCGTTCTTGTCGGCAGACAACCAAGCCCATCCGGAGCCGAACAAGCCGACAGCTGCCGCGTTGAATTCCTTCTTGAAATTCTCAAAGCTGCCGAAGTCGCGTTTGATGGCTTCTGCCAGCTTGCCGGTAGGCTCGCTGTGGGCAGGCTTCGGAGCAAACTGTAAGAAGTATAATGTGTGGTTCAACACTTGTCCTGCATTGTTGAAGATGGCACCGTCCGGTGCTGTGGCAACAATGGTTACCAGGTCTTTGCCTTCAAATTCCGTTCCCGGAACGAGGTTGTTGAGGTTGTTCACATAGGTTTGCAGATGTTTACCGTAGTGGTAATCTATGGTTTGCTGACTGATTACAGGTTCCAGTGCATTGTTGGTGTAGGGAAGTTTTGGCATTTCGTAAGTCATAACTGTTATCATTAAAATCGTTAATATTGTATTCATAAGTTTCAATTATTTAATTTTGGAACTTTACTATATAAACACTATAACCTATAGAAATGTTCGTACGTCTCCGAAGCTTTTTTTATCTTTGCCTCCGTAAAAACAAAGGAAGAAAAAATATCATCATTTTAAGATTATACGGATATGCCCGATTATATAGAGGAACTGAACGAAGGACAACGGAACGCGGTGTTATACAATGACGGTCCGTCACTGGTGATAGCCGGTGCCGGTTCGGGAAAGACGCGCGTGCTGACTTACAAGATTGCTTATCTGCTGGAGAATGGCTACCAGCCTTGGAACATTCTGGCATTGACCTTTACCAACAAGGCGGCGCGCGAAATGAAGGAGCGTATAGCCCGTCAGGTGGGGCCGGAGAGGGCGCGCCATCTGTGGATGGGAACCTTTCACTCCATGTTCCTGCGCATTCTGCATGTCGAGGCCGGGCATATCGGCTTCACTTCGCAGTTTACCATTTACGATACGGCAGACAGTAAAAGCTTGATACGTTCCATTATCAAGGAAATGGGGCTGGATGAGAAAGTGTACAAGCCGGGGATGGTGCAGGCGCGTATCTCGAATGCCAAGAATCATCTGGTTTCTCCGGCAGGCTATGCCAACAACAAGGAGGCTTACGAAGGAGACCGTGCAGCCAAGGTTCCGGCGCTTCGCGACATCTACCAGAGATATTGGGAGCGTTGCCGGCAGGCGGATGCGATGGACTTCGACGATTTGCTGTTCTACACATTCCTGCTGTTCCGGGACCACCCCGAGGTGTTGGCGCGTTATCAGGACCAGTTCCGTTACATTCTGGTAGATGAGTATCAGGATACCAATTTTGCACAGCACAGCATTGTGCTGCAACTTGCCAAGAACCATCAGCATGTCTGTGTGGTGGGGGATGATGCACAGAGTATCTACTCCTTCCGTGGTGCTGATATTGACAATATTCTCTACTTTACGAAAGTATATCCCGATACGAAGGTCTTCAAGCTGGAGCAGAATTACCGTTCCACCCAGACCATTGTCCGCGCGGCCAACAGCCTGATAGAAAAGAACCAGTGGCAGATACGCAAGGAAGTGTTCTCGGAAAAGGAGAAGGGAGAGGCCATTGGTGTGTACCAGGCATACAGTGATGTGGAAGAAGGGGATATTGTGGTGAATAAGATAGCTGAACTGCGGCGTGAAAAGCGCTATGCCTACTCTGATTTTGCGATACTCTACCGTACCAATGCGCAGAGCCGTATCTTTGAGGAAGCCATGCGCAAACGCAGTATGCCTTACCGTATTTACGGAGGCTTGTCGTTCTATCAACGCAAGGAAATCAAAGATGTTATTGCTTACTTCCGTCTGATAGTGAATCCCAATGATGAAGAGGCTTTCAAACGTATTATCAATTATCCTGCACGGGGTATCGGAGATACGACAGTGGGAAAAATCATTGCTGCCGCCACCGGGCACAATGTAAGTTTGTGGACCGTGCTTTGTGAGCCGTTGGCGTATGGCTTGAACTTCAATAAAGGTACGGTGGGAAAGTTGCAGGCATTCCGCGAACTTATATCTGCCTTTATCACAGATGCTGCGGAGAAGAATGCCTACGAGATTGGTGCTGACATTATTCGCCAATCGGGCATCATCAATGATGTGTGTCAAGACAGCTCTCCCGAGAATCTGAGCCGTAAGGAGAATATAGAGGAGCTGGTGAACGGTATGAGTGATTTTTGCGCCCAACGGCAGGAGGAAGGAAACCCTAACGTGTTGTTGGGTGACTTCCTTTCGGAAGTTTCCCTTCTTACCGACCAGGATTCGGATAAGGATGGGGACGATGAGAAGATAACCCTGATGACTGTACATTCGGCCAAGGGATTGGAGTTCAAGAATGTGTTTGTAGTGGGGATGGAGGAGAATCTTTTTCCCAGCAGCATGGTGGGTGACTCTCCCCGGGCATTGGAGGAAGAACGGCGGCTGTTCTATGTAGCCATCACACGTGCCGAAGAACACTGTTTCCTATCGTATGCAAAGACGCGTTTCCGGTACGGCAAGATGGAGTTTGGCAGTCCCAGCCGTTTTCTGAAGGATATAGACGTACGGTTCCTGCGCCTGCCTCAGGATGCGGGAATGTTCCGCAGGGTAGAGGAGGAAGCTGCCGTTTTCCGCAGGGAGAACGCCAGAGGCTTTGCGCCTGATAAGGAAGATGCTCCGTATGGAGGAAAAGAGCGTGTGTCTGTACGGCCGAAGCAGCAGATTATTGCGCCGACCGTTCCACGTAACCTGAAACGGGTGGCGCCTTCTGCAAATACGGCAAGTACATCGCCTTCTGCCGGCGCGTCTGCCAACCGTGTACAGCAGGGACAACTGATAGAGCACGAACGTTTCGGCCTGGGTGAAGTTTTGAAAGTGGAGGGCGAAGGAGACAATGCGAAAGCCACCATCCGCTTCAAGAATGCGGGAGACAAACAACTTTTGCTGCGCTTCGCGCGTTTCAAAGTTATAGGGTGATGAATATTGTTTACAAAAGAATGACTTTGCAGAAGGGCGGCATCTGTTTTACTAAATATTCCCCGGAGAATTACTAAAATGAGGAGGACGATTTAGTAAATCTTCTCCGAAGTTTTACTAAATCGTTGGAGAGGGCTTGTCAACCCCTTGTGGCGTGTTTATTAGGATGGAATCATAAATGGTAAAAAAAATATATATAAAATGACAAATAAAGACTTTTCCCTTTTCCCTTCTCCCTGCTATATTATGGAAGAAGGATTGCTGAGAAAGAACCTCGCACTGATAAAAAGTGTGGCCGACCGCGCAGGTGTGGAGATAATCCTCGCTTTCAAATCATTTGCCATGTGGCGTTCCTTTCCCATTTTCAGGGAGTATATAGACCACTCTACGGCAAGTTCTGTCTACGAAGCCCGTCTGGCATTGGAGGAGTTCGGAAGTAAGGCACATACGTACTCGCCTGCCTATACCGAGGCCGATTTTCCGGAGATAATGCGGTGCAGCAGCCATATTACTTTCAATTCGCTTTCGCAGTTCCACCGCTTTTATCCGGTAGTGGTGGCGGAGGGAAGCGGCATTTCCTGCGGTATCCGTATCAATCCTGAATACTCTGAGGTGGAAACGGAGCTTTATAATCCCTGCGCACCCGGTACCCGCTTCGGTGTAATGGCCGACCAGCTTCCCGAAGAACTTCCGGCGGGTATTGAAGGTTTTCACTGTCATTGTCACTGCGAGTCTTCTTCCTACGAACTGGAACACACATTGGAGCACTTGGAAGGAAAATTCTCCCGCTGGTTCTCACAGATTAAGTGGTTGAATTTAGGAGGCGGGCATCTGATGACGCGTAAGGATTATGATGTAGAGCATCTTGTCCGTCTGTTGCAAGGCTTGAAGGGGCGCTATTCGCATCTTCAAATCATTCTTGAGCCCGGTTCCGCTTTTACTTGGCAGACCGGTGTGCTGAGCTCGGAGATAGTGGACATCGTGGAAAACCGCGGCATTCGTACCGCCATTCTCAACGTTAGCTTTACGTGCCACATGCCGGATTGCCTGGAGATGCCCTATCAGCCTGCAGTGCGTGGAGCGGAGATGGGCGATGCGGGCCCTTACGTCTATCGCCTTGGAGGAAACTCCTGCTTGAGCGGCGACTATATGGGACTGTGGAGTTTCGACCATGAGCTGCAGATAGGGGAGAGAATCGTCTTTGAGGACATGATACATTACACCACTGTAAAGACGAATATGTTCAATGGAATTCACCATCCGGCCATTGCAATGTGGACAAAAGAAGGAAAAGCTGAAGTTTTCAAGCAATTTTCTTATGAAGATTATCGTGGGCGAATGAGTTGATAATCAAAAGTCTGCTTGTATGCCTGGCGAAAATGTACACTTTTCTGTGTGAAAAAAGTCTGCGGAATGTTTGCAGGTTTAAGGAAAATATCTACCTTTGCATCCGCAATCGCGGAAATAGCTCAGTTGGTAGAGCATAACCTTGCCAAGGTTAGGGTCGCGAGTTCGAGTCTCGTTTTCCGCTCAACGCAGTTTAGATTGCAATTACCTATGCCCAGGTGGCGGAATTGGTAGACGCGCACGTTTCAGGTGCGTGTGTCGAGAGGCATGCAGGTTCGAGTCCTGTTCTGGGCACCAAGGTAAAGCAGTCGGTTCTTTGAATTGTTGAAAGTAAGTTGGAGAGGTGGCGGAATTGGTAGACGCGCTACTTTGAGGGGGTAGTGACAATTATGTCGTGGGAGTTCGAGTCTCCTTCTCTTCACGCTTTTATACATTGCGGAAATAGCTCAGTTGGTAGAGCATAACCTTGCCAAGGTTAGGGTCGCGAGTTCGAGTCTCGTTTTCCGCTCTTTCAGATGTATTGAAGATGACTTATGCCCAGGTGGCGGAATTGGTAGACGCGCACGTTTCAGGTGCGTGTGTCGAGAGGCATGCAGGTTCGAGTCCTGTTCTGGGCACTTTACTCCTCAAAAAAGGAGAGTCATCCAATGCGGAAATAGCTCAGTTGGTAGAGCATAACCTTGCCAAGGTTAGGGTCGCGAGTTCGAGTCTCGTTTTCCGCTCTTTTCAGATAAAAAAATCCCGCAAGCATTGTTCGGTGCTTGCGGGATTTTTTTGTTGTATGGAAGTTGTTGTTACAGTTTCTGTAATGAGAATCCGAGCATCATTCCGTCGTAGCTGTTGGCCAGCGAGCCGATACTCTTCAGAGTGGAGTTGCTGCTTTTGCTGGAGAGGAAGGTTATCAGTTTCAGTAGCTTGTCCGATTCGAACAGCAGGTCCATAGTTGTGGAGGTAGCGTTGACCTTGGCATTCATACCTATCAGCTTGGCGAATTTCAAGTTGACCTTTTGGGTGGATGCATTGTAGGAGTAGCTTCCCTTCATGCTCTTTTGCCCTACTTTGGCGCTGAATGTGCTGTCGGCGTTGAATGTGAATGACATTTGCCCGGCTTTGATGCCTACTTTGGCAAGCTGTTCGTCCAGTTTCTTTTCTGCGGCTGTGGCGGCAACGGCACCGCCGGCTTTCTGCAGCAGGTTGTCCGATTCGAATTCAATGGCGGAGCCGGTATACGACCAAGTGCCGGTCATATCCGCTGTTGACTTGCCGGTCACGGCATTTACCGCCTTCTCTATATTTTCTTTGTTGAACAAATCCTTGATGGATTGTGCGTGACTATTGCCGGTCAGCAGTAGTGCGGCAACAAACAGTTGCCAAAAAACTAATCTTTTCATTTTACTTATGTCTATTGTTTGCTATTCAGGCTTTTGTTGATACTTTCGATATAGTCCAGCAGCTCTTTCCGTCCCATGCGGTTTTCAGAAGAGGTGATGAAGTAGGGAGGCAGCTCTTCCCACTGTTCCTTCAACTGTTCCAGGTATTCGTTGATGTGGGTGTTCAGTCTGCCGCCTTTCAGTTTGTCGGCCTTTGTGAAGACGATGGCAAAGGGTACGCCGTTCTCGCCCAGCCATTCCGTAAACTCGAGGTCGATGGCTTGGGGAGCCAGCCGGCTATCTATAAGAACAAACAGACAAGTCATCTGTTCGCGTTGCAGTATATAACTTTCTATAATACGTTTGATTTGTTCCTGCCCTTTCTGTCCCCGTTTGGCATAGCCGTATCCCGGAAGGTCTACAATGTACCAACTCTTGTTGATGAGGAAATGGTTGATGAGCATGGTCTTTCCCGGTGTGGCAGAGGTCATGGCAAGCCCTTTTCTCCCGGTCAGCATATTGATGAGACTGGATTTTCCTACGTTGGAGCGTCCGATGAAAGCATATTCGGGAAATGTGCCTGCGGGGCATTTCCGCACGTCTGTGTTACTGATGACGAATTCAGCGTTTGTAATATCCATTTTGTTGCCTTTTTGGGGTTTTACGTGTGGCAAAGGTAGCACTAATTTCATAAGTTTGCACTATCTTTGCCCAGAAAGCGAAGATAGGCTGCACCTCAGCATAAAAAATGAACTCGTTCATTTTATTCTGCATTCGGTTTGCACTATCTTTGTGGCCAATAGGAGAATTTTAAGTATGAATGGACAGTTTCCCTCTACATTATTGGAGAAGGCGGTAAATGAGTTTGCCAAGTTGCCCGGAGTGGGACGCAAGACGGCTATGAGGCTGGTTCTTCACCTGCTCCGCCAGGATACGGCAGTGGTGGAAGCGTTCGGCAATGCCATCGTGACGCTGAAGCATGAAGTGAAATATTGCAAGGTATGCCATAATATATCAGATACGGAGACGTGCCGCATCTGTTCCAGTCCGCAACGGGACGCTTCTGTGGTTTGTGTGGTAGAGAACATCCGCGATGTGATGGCTGTGGAAGCCACACAACAGTTCCGTGGTTTGTATCACGTGCTGGGAGGTGTCATCTCGCCGATGGATGGCATTGGCCCCGGAGACTTGCAGATAGAAAGCCTTGTGCAGCGGGTAGCCGCCGGCGGCATCAATGAAGTGATTCTTGCGCTGAGCACGACGATGGAGGGAGATACCACCAACTTTTATATCTACCGCAAGCTGGAAAAACTGGGCGTGAAGCTCTCTGTCATAGCCCGTGGCATTTCCATCGGCGACGAATTGGAGTATACGGATGAAGTGACTCTGGGACGCAGTATTGTGAACCGCACTCCATTTTCCGGAACTGCCTGATTGTTTGGGCCATTATCAATTATTCATTATCCACTATCAATTTACTAAATGGAAGAACAAATAAAGAAGACCGCAGCGCGTGTCCGAACAACTTTTGCCTATTTCTGGATGCTTCCCATCCTGCTCGTTCTACTTGGAGAAACCGGAGGCGGATGGGTAGGTATGTATGCCGGAGATGTACGTGCCACCTATATGGCTGAGACAGTAACCATTCTGCTGGCTGCCTCTTGCGTACCCATAGCCTTGAAACTCTTTTCATGGGTATTAATCCGGAAAATAGATGTAGTGACGCTTCCCGAAGCCCTCCGTCTCTATGCGCTGTGGAGTGGCGTGCGGCTGGCATTGCTTGCCATACCGGTGCTTGCAGGCTTTTTCACCTATTATATCATGTTGAGCAGTACGGGTGCACTGTGTGCACTGATAGGACTGACGGCTTCTCTGTTCTGCCTGCCGGGTGAGGGACGCCTGCGTAAAGAACTGCATATCAATAAAGAAGAAGAAATGTAACCGACTGGAAGATATGAATAAATCTTATTTCTGCAGTGAAAGGGTGCGTCTCCGTGCTATGGAGCCGGAAGATCTGGAAGTGATGTATGCCATGGAGAATGATTCCCAGACTTGGGATGTGACGAACTTCACCGTGCCCTATTCCAGATTTGTCTTGAGACAATATATTGAGAATTCCGAGTGCGATATGTTTGCCGACCGCCAGCTGCGTATGATGATTGTACGTGCAGAGGATGATGTGGTGATAGGTACCATCGATATTACAGAGTTTTCTCCCATGCATGCCCGGGGAGAGGTGGGTATTGCTATACGGAAGGAGTATCAGGGCAATGGTTATGCCAAGGAAGCGCTGCGTTTGCTGTGCGACTATGTTTTCAGTTTCCTATATCTGAAACAGTTGATAGTCCATATCTCGGTGGATAATGAGGCAAGTATCTGCCTTTTTGAATCCTGCGGTTTTGTGCGTTGTGGGCTTTTGAGGGAGTGGTGGCGCGTAGGAGGATGCTATAAGGATGTCGTGCTGTTGCAACTTCTCCGAAGCACTAATTGAGCGTTGGAATCTGAGGGAAACGCGACCATATTTCATATTTTGCTCCCAGCTTGCACAATGCCTTCTTCCAGAGTGTGCCGCTGGCCGCCTCGTTCATTAGCGAACTGATGTTTTCTTTGCCTACCAGCCAGGTGTTTTCTTCAATTTCCCGGCCCAGTTGTTCGTACTCCCAGCCGGAGTATCCCAAGAAGAATCTGATTCTGCCTTGAACGGGATTTCCCTGCATGATGTAGTTTTTAATGGCTTCAAAGTCACCGTTCAGGTAGAAGCCTTTGCCGATGGACAGCGCTCCGGTAATACCCTCGAGCGTGTGCAGATAGAACAATGTATCTGTGCTGAGTGGTCCTCCTTTATAGATAGGTATACTTTCCGGGCAGTCGAAGTCTTTCAGCACATCATTCAAGAATAGGGGGAGCGGTTTGTTCAGAACCAGTCCCATTGTGCCGTCATGTGTATGGTCCACCAGTAGAATGACGGATCGTCCAAACATATGGTCACACAAAAAGGGTTCGGAAATCAAGACCTTTCCCTGGGCAGGAACCACATGGTTTGTTTCTATCTTGAATAGATTTATATTGCTATACATGCCCCTAATATACATAATATTCCACAATAAACCAAAGTTCTTCGCTGTTTTTCATTTTAAAAGTTTCTTTTCTCAGATTTTATGGCTTTTTTTATTCGGAGAAAATACTTAAGTTTGCAAGTAATTGGCAATTTAATGCAATGAAATATACTACATTATATACGTTAATTTTAGGGCTGTTTTCTATAGGATGGACGGATTGCCCGGAGGATTTTATGGAGCGTATGCAGCGTCCGGGACATTCTGAAATACAGCTTTCTAAAGTGACGATAAGTGGCCGTGTGCTGGATGAAAGCGGGTTTCCGTTGGCCGGTGCCACTATTCAAGAGAAAGAAACTGCCAATGGTGCGATAGCGGATTCGGAAGGAAAATTCACTCTGGTGGTTGCCGATAATGCAGTGCTTCGTGTTTCGTTTATCGGCTACATGTCCCAGGATATTGAGGTGGAAGGACATTCGACCTTTCATATCACACTAAGAGAAGATATGATAGAGCTGGATAACGTTATTGTTACCGCTTTGGGTATCGAAAAGAAAGAAAATTCTCTTTCTTACGCCACAGATTTAATAAAAAACGAGGAGTTGACGCGAGTAAAAATGCCCAACTTAATTACTTCGTTGACCGGCAAGTCGGCAGGTGTGCGTGTCAATCAGGTTTCTTCCGGTCTGGGAGCCTCAGCCAAAGTCAGTATCCGTGGAATCCGTTCGGTGGCGAGTGACAACCAACCGCTGTATGTGATAGACGGTGTTCCCATTCTGAACTCCACTTCCGAGCAAGCATACTCTGCCATAGGCGGAACGGCCAATGCCGGCAACCGTGACGGAGGAGACGGCATTTCCAATCTGAATCCTGAAGATATAGAGAGTATCAGTATCCTGAAAGGAGCTCCCGCGGCAGCTTTGTATGGTAGCCAGGCTGCCAATGGGGTGATACTGATTACTACAAAGAAGGGGCAGTCGCACGGGCAGCGCAGTGTTTCTTTCTCGACGAGCCTAATGTTCGACAATGCTTTTGCGCTACCCAAGATGCAGAACCGCTATGGAGTAAGTGACGGTGTGGACAGTTGGGGAGAACGGGCAAACCTTCCCGAATACGATAATCTGAGAGACTTCTTCTCTACTGGTGTCACCTCCATAACTTCCATCTCCTTGAGTCACGGCAATGAGAAGTTGCAGAACTATTTCTCCTATGCTAATACTACGGGGCATGGCATCATTGGGAAACATAACCTTTCGAAGCACAACCTCACTTTCAGAGAGACTTCCGTTCTATTGAATTCCCGTCTGAAGTTAGATGGCAGTATGAACCTGATGCGCCAGGTGGTGAAGAACAAGCCTACCGTGGGTGGTTTCTACATGAATCCTTTGGTGGGGCTCTACCGTTTTCCACGGGGTGAGGATATTGCTTATTATAAGGAGAACTTCGAGGTTTATGATGAGGCTAGAAACTTGAACATACAGAATTGGCATACCTCCTACGAGGATTTTGAGCAGAATCCCTACTGGATTACCAATCGCATATTGAGCAAGGAGAACCGCATGCATGTCATAGTCTCCTTATCCGCCAATCTGAAGATAAACGATTGGTTAAGCCTGCAGGCCCGTGGCAATGTAGACTATATTAACGACAAGGTGCGCCAGCAGTTCTATGCCTCTACCGCTCCGGCGTTGGCGGGAGCCAATGGGCGTTATATCGAGATGGACTATCAGGAAACCCAATATTACGGAGACGCCATACTGATGATGAAAAAGCAGTGGGATGCATTCTCTCTCAACGCGGCGCTCGGTGTCAGTATCAATGACAAGACTGTGAACTCCACCCGCTATGACTCTAAAACAGCTTCGCTGAAATATGCCAATGTGTTCAATCTGGCCAATATCATCATGAATGGTTCTGCCGGGCTGGACCAGAAGATTGATGCGCGGCGCCAATTGCAGTCCTTGTTTGCGACGGCACAACTGGGCTACAACGAGTTTGTCTATCTTGATTTGTCGGCCCGTAATGACTGGTCTTCCACGCTGGCTTATACATCTCATGAGAAAAGCGGGTTCTTCTATCCCTCCGTGGGATTTTCGCTGATATTCAATAAGCTGATGACTTTACCCCAATGGGTGTCACTGGCAAAGATAAGGGGGGCATACAGCATGGTGGGCAATGATATTCCCATGTTCATCACAAATCCTTCCTCGCATATCACGGCGGGTGGAGAGTTCCTGGCAAGTGATGCCGCGCCGTTCAAGGATATGGAACCGGAGATGACGCACTCCTTTGAGGCGGGTATAGAAGCGCGTTTTTTAAAGAACCGCATTGGTTTGAATGCCACTTTCTATAAGACGAATACCCGGAACCAGTTCTTCAAGCTTCCTACTCTGTCGGGCGATAAATATGCCTACCGTTATGTCAATGCGGGTGATATACAGAATGTGGGGTGGGAGATTTCATTGGATGCCGTTCCTTTGCTGACAAACCATTTCAAGTGGAAAACAGAGGTGAACTTCTCCACCAACCGCAACAAGATAATTTCACTGCACGAAGCGCTGAAGGAGTTTCTTTACGGTCCTACCAGCTTCTCGTCCAGTTATGCCATGAAATTGGTGAAAGGGGGCTCTATCGGTGACATCTACGGAAAAGCTTTTGTACGTGACGATGCGGGCAATATCGTTTACGGCACGGAAGGAGACAATACCGGCATGCCTTTGGTGGAAGGTGATGGCAATACGGTGAAAGTGGGCAATGCCAATCCAAAACTGATGCTGGGCTGGAATCATATGCTGTCTTACAAGAATTTTTCTTTCTATTTTCTGGTGGATTGTCGCTTTGGAGGCGATATTTTGTCCCAGACGCAGGCGGATATGGATATGTATGGCGTTTCTGAAGTCACGGCCCGGGCCAGGGACAAAGGTTATGTAATGCTTGAAGGTAACCGGATAGATAATGTGAAAGGATTTTATAAGAATGTTGTAGGCGGACGGGCCGGGGTGACGGAATATTATATGTATGATGCCACGAACATCAGGCTGCGTGAGCTGTCCGTGGGCTACCAACTGCCTGCTGCCTGGATGGAAAAGACCAAAGTCCTCAAGCGGGCACAACTGTCCTTTTCGGGACGCAACTTGTTCTTCTTCTACAAAAAGGCGCCTTTCGACCCTGACCTGGTACTCTCTACGGGCAACGATAACCAGGGAATTGAAGTCTACGGTATACCTACCACGCGTAGTTGGGGATTTTCTTTGAAGTGTGAATTTTAAGAGGGGGAGGGAGACTTGATATGAAGAGGATTATAGTACTGATTGGCATGGTTTTCGTGTTTCTGGCTTGTACGGGAGACTTTAAGGAAATCAATACGGACAAGTCCGGCGTGACGGACGAGGACTTGCAGGCCGACTATAACGAACATGGCATCCGTCTTGGAATCATCCAGCAAGGCATCTATTTCAATTACGACTACGGAAAGGGGAAGAACTGGCCTTTTCAATTGACCCAGAATTTGAATGCCGACATGTTCAGCGGTTACATGCACGATGCCAAGCCTCTGAATGGAGGTTCGCACAATTCGGACTACAACTTGCAGGATGGATGGAACAGCGCCATGTGGGGACATACCTATGAGTATGTTTTCCCGCAGATATATCAGTCGGAGAATGCCACACGTGACCGTATGCCTGCCTTTTTCGGCATTACCAAGATACTGAAGGTGGAAGTGATGCACCGTGTCACGGACTATTACGGCCCTATTGTGTATAGTCATTTTGCCGATCCCGAAGCCCGTTATATGCCTAACACGCAGAAAGAGGTCTATAGTGCCTTTTTCTGTGAACTCGATACGGCTGTTGCTGTACTTTCCGATTATATTGTCGAGCATCCGGGAGCTTCGGAGTTTGCGCGTTTCGATATGTTGTTGGACGGTGATTATGACTCTTGGATAAAGTTTGCCAATTCGTTGCGGATGCGGCTTGCCATGCGCATTGCGGTAGCCAGTCCGGAGAAGGCAAAAACGGAATTCCGTAAAGCGATGGATAATGAATACGGAGTCATTCGGGAGGCGGACGAGTCGGTGGCGGTTTCCACGGCGAGTGGATATACCAATCCGTTGGGCGAGATAAACCTTGTTTGGAATGAAGCTTATATGGGAGCGCCGATGGAGTCCATACTGAACGGATATGAAGATCCCCGTCGTGAAATCTATTTTGCCACTTGCCAGAATGAACAGTTTGCAGGCGAGTATCGCGGCATTCGTCAGGGTACATGCTTTGCACATAACTATTATAATACACTCTCAAAATTGAAAGTCACCCAGCAGACTGATGCAGTGTTGATGCCGGCAGCAGAAGTCTGGTTCCTGCGTGCCGAGGCTGCCCTACGGGGATGGACCGATGAGTCGGCGAAAACCTGCTATGAAGAAGGGGTAATGGCTTCTTTCCGTCAGTATGGCATCTTGCAGTCCGACGCTTATCTGGAGAGCGACTTGTTGCCTGCCGATTTTGTGGATACCTACGATATGGAGAATGATATTACCGCCCGTTGCCAAGTTTCGCCACGCTGGCTGGAGTCAGCGGATAGGGATACGAAACTGGAGAAGATTATTACCCAAAAATGGATTGCCATGTTTCCCGAAGGGTGTGAGGCTTGGGCTGAACAGCGCCGGACGGGGTATCCCCGGCTATTCCCCGTACGCTTTAATCACAGTAAAGACGGGTGCATAGATACTGAGACAATGATTCGCCGTCTGAACTTTCCCGGCGGACTGAAGACGGAGAATGCCGAGCAGTATGCCGCTTTGGTAGAGGCACTGGGTGGGGATGACAATGCCGGTACCCGATTGTGGTGGGATACCGGCATCAACTGGTAGAGATACCTTATTTATATAGGGATATTTTTTATTGGATGGGGTGATTCTCGGCAAAAATTGCCATACGTTCGTCCAACTGGTCGTACTGATGGTCTTGGATAAAGGAAGTGCAGGCACGCAATCCTTCTTGATGGCTTCCGGTGGTCACCAGCGAAATGGCGCTTACACCGTAGTACATTAGTTCCCGCGCAAGTTCTCCGCTACTCATGCCCGGATAACCGATGGTGAAATAGAAACCGTCGGCAACGGGATCACCCAAATCATTGTCGTATACCAAGTGGAAACCGTGGCGCAAGAAGATTTCTTTCAGGCGGCGGGCACGCTCACCGTATACTTTCACTTCATCAAGGAAGTTGTATTGACCTTCATTGGCTGCTTTAAGCATGGCGGCAAGAGCATACTGCGCAGAGTGGCTGGTGCCGGAGGAGAGCGCATAGAGTACGCGGTGGATGAATACTGTGCCGAAGGTGCCGCCGCCGTAGCGTTGTGTCAACCCGGGATAGGCCCGATGATACAGTTTGTCCGAAATGCAGCTGACACCGATACGTTGACCGGCATAGCTGAAAGTTTTGGAACCGGAAATGAGCAGCACGTAATAGTCCGTATAGTGTGCTACAGAAGGTTGGTAAGGCGCTTGGAACGGTTTGCTCAAGTCTTGGCGGAAGTCCATGGCAAAGTAGGCGAGGTCTTCCAGCACAATGACGTCATATTGGGTTGCCAGTTCGCCGATGATGCGCAACTCTTCTTCTTTCAGGCAAATCCAGCTGGGGTTGTTGGGATTGGAATAGACGATGGCGGAGATATTGCCTTTGCTGAGGTAACTTTCCAGCTTCGCTTTCAACTTGTCGCCACGGTAGTCATATACGTCAAAGGTTTCATATTTCTGTCCCATCACGACCAGCTGCTGCTTCTGTACCGGGAAACCGGGATCGATGAAGAGAATGGTATCCTTTTTCTCATCGCACTGGCTACATGTGAGAAATGAAGCGAAAGTTCCTTGCATGGAGCCGGTAACTGGTACACAACCTTCGGGGGCTACATCTACATTGATAAAGGCTTTGATAAAACGTGCTGCTTCCTCTTTCAAGGCGGGAAGTCCGTTAATGTCCGGGTAGAGGCTGGCAATACCATTCTGCAATGCCTCCACCTCGGCCTTTACGCCGACGGCTGAGGGGGGGAGTCCGGGTACACCCATTTCCATTTTTATGAATTCCACACCCGATGCCGCTTCGGCATTGGCTGCAATGGCTTTTACTTCACGGATGGTTGCTTTGGCAAAGTCTGTGATATGAAAATCTGCGATAGTTTCATCTATCAACTTACGTTCAATAGGAGTATTTCTCATGATTTCAATATTAATTTAGTTTTGCAAAGGTAACATAAATCTCTTATAATCAAGCTATGTTAAAAAAAAGATGATTTTTTTTCTTTCAAGCTATTGCAGATATAAGAATTTTGTCTACCTTTGCAACCGCAATCGAGAGAGATAGCAACGAAAGAATGAAATAATGGTGCGTTAGTTCAGTTGGTTAGAATACATGCCTGTCACGCATGGGGTCACGGGTTCGAGTCCCGTACGCACCGCGAAAGCAAATAGCAAATTAAAGCAAAGCTCTGAAATTCAAGAATTTCAGAGCTTTTTTTGTTTTCTGTATCGGCAGAGAATAACGATTAAAAACAAATCATGCGTGGGATTATTCGTGGGATTTCTGCCAGTCTTACTATACTCATCTGATGAACTTGAACTTTCTTGCGGTATAATCGGGAATTCGGGTACAAATATCCGTAAATCATATACACCTTCGCTTGTGCTATCGCGGTACCTTTGTCATCAGAAGTTTAACAAGAAAAATAGAGTAATATAGCGTATGGCAAAAACAATTTTAGGAGTTCTGTCACTGCTTGTCATAATGTCGTGCAGTATTCCCGTAAAGGAGAACACCGTTCAACCCAATATAATGGAAACGAACAAGAAAAATCTCGGAAATCTGTTGGCGCTCTATCCCAAGCCGATGACGGTTGTTGGGGCGGAGGTTGAAGGGAAAGTAAACTGGCTAGTGGTAGGGCATACGGGTGTTATTGGACATGAGCGGATACTCATCAGCATGAGTAAAAGCCATTACACTAATCAAGGGATAAAGGACTCAAAACGACTTTCCGTCAATCTAGTGAGTCGTGAAATATTGCCGAAAGCTGACTATGTGGGAAGTGTAAGCGGTGCGACGGTCGATAAGTCGGAGGTGTTTGCCTACCATATTGGCGAAAACGGTACCCCCGTTATAGACGCATCACCCCTCACCATGGAGTGTGAGGTGGTAGACATCTATGAAACTGAAGGTTTCGACAATTTCATTTGTGCGATAGTCAATACATACGCTGCTCCTGAAGTGCTTGATAATAATGGGAAACTTGACTATACGAAGCTGAAACCCGTATTGTTTGAATTTCCGACCTATTCCTACCTTGCCACGGGAGAGATTATCGGCAAATGCCTGAATCTGGATAAGCAGCCGGGTATGTGCGCCAAAGAGCCGATGAGTGCTGACGGTATCGTGCGGTTGTCGAAAATCGAGGTTTATCCGCAGTATCTCGACGAGTATATGAAATACGCAACCGAAGTAGGCGAAATCTCTCTGCGCACCGAATCGGGCGTGCTGACTATGTATGCGGTCGGCGAGAAGGAGAATCCCTGTAAGGTGACTATTCTCGAAACTTATGCGAGCCATGCGGCTTATGAAAAACATATTGCATCAGAACACTTTCAGAAATACAAGCAAGGAACGTTGCACATGGTCAAATCATTGGTCTTGTCTGACCAGACGCCACTTAATCCGGCTAACAAGCTCAATAACTTCATGCAATAAATAGAACGACTATGAACAAGATTTTTTTAATTTCAGTATTCAGCATTTTAACACTCAATGTTATGGCACAAGAAAAGATAGTACAGACAGCAGGACGCACCCAGTTGGGTGAGTTTGCTCCTAAATTTGCGGAACTAAACGACGATGTCCTCTTTGGCGAGGTCTGGAGCCGCACCGACAAACTCGGTCTGCGTGACCGTAGTTTGGTAACTATAACTTCTCTTATCAGTCAAGGAATCACGGATAATTCGCTCGTGTTCCACCTTCAGTCGGCAAAAAAGAACGGCATCACCCGTACGGAGATTGCTGAAATCATCACCCATATCGGATTCTATGCCGGTTGGCCCAAAGCGTGGGCAGCGTTTAATCTGGCCAAAGGCGTATGGGCAGAGGACACCGCCGGTGAAGATACCAAAGCCGCGTTCCAGCGTGAAATGATTTTCCCCATTGGAGAACCGAACACAGCATACGCACAGTACTTCATAGGTAACAGCTATCTTGCTCCCGTTTCACGTGAGCAGGTTTCCGTCTCTAACGTCACTTTCGAGCCTCGTTGCCGCAATAACTGGCACATACACCGTGCTACTAAAGGCGGTGGACAGATGCTTATCGGTGTTGCCGGTCGTGGGTGGTATCAAGAAGAAGGCAAGCCGGCAGTAGAGATTCTACCCGGTACGGTTATCCATACCCCTGCAAATGTGAAGCATTGGCACGGTGCTGCTTCTGATGGTTGGTTTGCCCATCTTGCTTTCGAAGTTCCCGGTGAGGATACTTCTAATGAATGGCTAGAGCCGGTGACGGATGAAGAATACGATAAACTTAAATAACACCACCCACACTCCCGTAATTCAAGCGATTACGGGAGTTTTTGTTTTATGGAGCTATGATTTAGTAGCTGGAGGGGACAGCATAATCCGTAATTTGGGTATAGATACCGGGGATTTATCTACACGGCATATGACGGATACCGCCTATTTTTGCATTATCATTAATTTGGTAATAAAAATTAAATAGGAGAAATTATGACTACGAACGAATTTAAAGAATATGTAAAGACGCGTCAAGCGCTTAATACGGAGGAGATACACCGTTTTATGGACGAAATGAGCAGTGAAGCCAGGCGTATCACTTTCCGGCTGAACACCGCATACTATACGCCGGACGAAGTACGTGAGTTGCTATCCGAATTGTTCGGTTATCAAGTTCCGTCATCGTTCCGGGTATTTCCGCCGTTTTATGCCGATTTCGGGAAGAATATAACAGTGGGCGAAGGCGTATTTATTAATGCCTGCTGTCATTTTCAAGACCATGGTGGTGTGATAATCGGCGACGGATGCCAAATTGGGCATAATGTAGTCTTTGCAACGCTCAATCATGGTTTGCCTCCGGCTGAACGCCAAACTACCTATCCGGCACCAATTGTACTAGGCAAGAATGTCTGGGTAGGTTCTAATTCAACGATTCTTCAAGGAGTGACAATTGGTGACAATGCTGTGGTGGGAGCTGGAGCGGTCGTGACGAAAGATGTGGAAGCAAATACAATAGTAGGTGGTGTCCCCGCAAAATTGATAAAGAGAATAGAATAATAAAATTGAAAACAAGATGAAAATAATATCAAATACAGCATTTGGCGGAGAAAGACCTTTGTTCGAATCGCATGACTTACGTATGGAGAATGTAGTTATCCGTGCTGGAGAATCAGCCATCAAGGAATGCAGCAACATCGAAGCTGTTGATTGTCGGTTCGAAGGAAATTATCCCTTCTGGCATGTTCACGGATTTGTTATCGACCGTTGTTTTTTCGATGTCGGCGGGCGTTCGGCACTGTGGTATTCCGACCATCTGAAAATGACTGATACGCGTATCGATGCACCCAAAATGTTTCGCGAGATGCACGACATCGAAATAGAGAATGTAGAGATAAACGATGCCAATGAGGTGTTCTGGCGTTGTAAAAATCTGAATATCAAAAATCTGAAACTGCATGGAGGAACTTATCCGTTCATGTTCAGCAGCGACATCCGCATAGACGGATTGGAAAGCGACAGCAAGTACGTTTTCCAGTATGTGAAGAATGTGGAGTTGCGCAATGCCAAAATCACTACGAAGGATGCCTTCTGGGAGGTGGAGAATGTGACAATCTACGATTCTGAACTCAACGGCGAATATCTCGGCTGGCATTCGCACAATCTCCGGTTGGTGAATTGCCATATAACCGGTGAGCAACCGCTCTGCTATGCCCACGACCTCGTACTGGAGAATTGCACCTTTGGTCCCGACTGCGACCGGGCTTTTGAATATAGTTCGGTGCAGGCAACCATCAAAGGAACAATAGGCGGGGTGAAGAATCCACGGACAGGCTGTATCACTGCCGAAAGCTATGGGGAAATCATTCTCGACGAAAATATAAAGGCGCCTGCCGATTGTGAGTTGAGGCTTTGGGATGGTAACTGGATTTATAAATTATGAAATACGATTTCGATACAATCATTTCGCGTCGCGGGACGAATTCTTATAAATGGGATATTCCCGAAGAGGAGAATGTACTGCCCATGTGGGTGGCGGATATGGATTTTCGTACAGCACCCGCTATTATCGATGCCTTACAAAAGCGGGTGGCGCACGGTATTTTCGGTTATACAAAAGTACCCGAAGCCTATTATGATGCGGTTGTCCGGTGGTTCGATGACCGGCATCGCTGGCAGGTTGATTCCCGGTGGATTATCTATACGAGTGGTGTCGTGCCGGCTCTGTCAGCCATTATCAAAGCCTTGGCCATGCCGGGTGATAAAGTCATCGTTCAGACTCCTGCCTATAATTGTTTCTACTCATCTATCCGTAATGACGGATGCGAGTTGTTTGCCAATAATCTCATTTATCAGGATGGCCGCTACGTAATCGACTTTGCCGATCTTGAAAGGAAAGCTTCCGATCCGAAAGCAAAAATCCTGCTGCTGTGCAATCCTCACAATCCGGTCGGACGGGTCTGGACTCCGGAAGAACTGCAGCATATAGGTGATATTTGTTTACGGAATGAGGTGTTTGTCGTGGCGGATGAGATTCATTGTGAACTGACTTACGAAGGATATGACTACACACCCTTTGCCTCCTTGTCCGAACGCTTTTTGCAAAATTCCGTCACTTGCGTTTCGCCGAGCAAGGCGTTCAACCTTGCCGGGTTGCAAATCGCCAATATCATCGCAGCCGATGAAGAGGTGCGCCGCCGTATTGACAGAGCCATCAATATCAACGAGGTATGCGACGTCAATCCGTTCGGCGTAATCGCCACAATGGCAGCTTATAACGAAGGTGGGGAATGGCTCGATGCCTTGCGGAAATATCTGCGGGGGAATTACGAATACCTCCGCTGCTTTTTCGGAGAACGGTTACCACAATATCCCGTGCTGCCACTCGAAGGAACTTATTTGGTTTGGATAGACTGCCGTGCCTCCGGTATCAGCTCAGATGCTGTCGCCTTGCGTTTGCAAGAACAACAGCATCTGATGGTCAATTCCGGTACGATGTACGGTCCCGGTGGAGAGGGCTTTATCCGGCTGAATATCGCTTGTCCCCGGGCTCTGCTTGCTGATGGACTGGAACGGATGGCCCGTTTATTCTATCGTGAAGTCTTCTGATTTAAATCCGCTGTAATACCTACCGGCGAAGGCGGTGAACTTCAGGACACAATAATCGGGATCAGTCACTCCTTCGGGGTAGTACATAGTGTCGCCTTCCTGCCATATCATTTCCTTACTGGTGCTGTCCGTCAGTATCTCCATCGTGCCGCGCAGCATTACGCCCTTGAAGAAGCGTGTGTTGCAGACGTAAAGGCATGCCCGGTTATTTTTGAGAAATTGCGAAACGCGCATCGACGAGGTGTTCGTTGATAGGTAAATGTGTTTGATCCCTTCCCTTTTGCGGGTTTGCAACATGGCCTTGATGTTGGGAAAGCCTTCGGCATCCACCGAACCGACAAAGATGGTTTTTTCCTTGTCAATCATGTTTCCTACTGTTTTTTCTGCATCTCTCATTGTTCGTTTTTTTTATGGGTTATTGTTTCAAGGGCAAAGATAGCCGGTAAGTGGAACTTTTGTACAATAAAAAAGAAGGAGGATATGTCACTTTTCACGGTTTCTCCATTTTCCGGTAGGCGAGGGGAGTATACCCTATACATTGTCGGAAACTACGTACAAAGTAGGAGACGGTTGAGAAATGGAGTTCGGAGGCTATTTCTGAAATGGGGAGGTCGGTGTAGGTGAGCAGACGCTGGGCTTCGTCTGTAACCTTGTTGAGTATGTACTGCTTGGCGTTGATGTTTATGGCCGAAGAGAGGATTTCGTTCAGATAGTTGGGAGTGATGCATAGTTTATCGGCATAGAATTGTACAGAATGCTGCTCCCGGAAGTGCTCCCCAACCAATTCGAAGAATCGGCTGAGGTGGAAGCTGCTGATATCTTTATGTGGCTCCTTACCCGTCTCCGGAGGGATAGAGGTGCGGTAGACACGGTTGAGTAGCATGAGGACCTCGTAAAGTAAGGCGCGTAATATGCCCGTATCGTGTGGGTGGAAGGAGTCGATTTCGACCTTTATGTCGTGCAGAAGTTGGAGTATTCGTGCATAGAGCCCGTTCGGCAGTTGGAGTTTGTCTACCATTTTTCCCATTCGGAAGAACGGGAGGTGCTGCACGAATAGTGGGTCTTTGAAGAAAGAGGTCAAAAAGGTATCCTCAAAAATTAGAGCATGACCATTACCGATACGGTCTGTGTCCCAACTGCGCACCTCACCTGGTTTGGAGAAGAATACATCACCGGGAGCTGCTAAGTGTGTCCGGTTACCGATAGTGAATTCTCCTTCTCCTTCTGTGATGAAGGTGATGTCATAGTAGGTCAGAATATGTACCTTTCCCTGGGTCAAGAATTTCCGGGTATACTGCAAATCAACGACATCTATCAGAAGTTCGCTTCCGTACTTAGTTTTGTAGAAATTGTATCGAGGGATGGCATTTTTCATGGCTTAACATTGTATGATGGCAGTAAAGTTAGAGAAAAAGCTGCTCCGTACAATAGCGAATAGGAAAATGTTGGGTAAAGACCGGGAGTTTTGTTTATCTTTGCACCCGCAATTATCAATCGCCTTGCAACGATTGTCTGGAATTATCATATTATGAAACAGAAACGAATACCATTGGTGGGCGGACAATACCTTGTGCCCTTCATTTTGATTACCTCTCTTTTCTTTTTGTGGGGATTTGCCCATGCCATTCTGAATGTACTGAACAAGCACTTTCAAGAGATACTGGATATTACGAAGACACATTCGGCCTTTATACAGATGACGATGTATATGGGATACTTCATCATGGCCATTCCTGCAGGACTTTTCATCAGTCGCTTCGGATATCGCCGGGGTGTGGTATTCGGTCTGTTGCTCTACGGCATCGGTTCGCTGCTCTTTATCCCCGGGCAGCATTATCTGTCTTTTAATCTTTTCTTGTTTGCATTGTTCGTGATAGGTTGCGGACTGACGTTTCTTGAAACTGCCGCCAATCCTTATGCCACAGAATTGGGCGCAAAGGAAACTGCTGCCAGCCGACTGAATTTCGCACAATCCTTCAATGGTCTGGGATGTATCTGTGCACCGGTACTGGCTGGACTGCTACTCTTCTCGAAGGATGGGCAGACGGGCTCGGGTAATGTCGCATTGCCCTATATCTGCATGGGGGTAATTGTGTTGCTGGTAGCGCTGGTCTTTTCAAGAATCAAGTTGCCCGAGATTGAACATAGTGTGGAGGTGGACGAAGCTGGTAATAAGGTCGGATTGTGGTCACACCGGTTTTTCATTTTCGGGCTGATAGCCTTGTTTGCCTATGAGGTCGGCGAGATTTCCATCAACAGCTTCTTCATCAACTACGTGGTGGAGCAGAATTGGATGAATGCCCGCGAAGCTTCCGTAGTGCTTTCTTTCGGTGGACTGGGATTATTTATGTTGGGACGTTTTGCCGGTAGCTGGATTATGGGACGTGTGCGTGCCGAGAAAATGTTGTTGGTGTGTGCTACGGGGACAGTAGTGACTACTTCGTTGGTACTGCTGAATGTAGGGATGATATCGCTTGCTGCTCTGTTGTGCGGATATGCGTTTGAGGCTATTATGTTTCCCACGATTTTTGCCCTTTCCTTGCGCGGGCTGGGCAACCATACCAAGAGGGCTTCTTCTTTCTTGATGATGTCTCCCGTGGGAGGCGTGGTAGGTCCGCTGTTGATGGGACTGGTGGCAGACCATACGACGATGGTGTGGGCGTTCATCGTACCGCTGGTTGCCTATTGCGTGGTGTGGGCATATGCCCGCAAGATGGTGTCCGTCTCTACCGCTTCTTCAATATAGAAGGAAGCCTGCGACTCCGGCAAGGATTATCAGTAAGATAGGGTGGAGGTCCCACTTCCACGTCACGCCGAAAGCGGCTGCAAAGATAAGTATGCTTTTGTAATCTATGAAATTTTCCTTGTTCATCAGCAATAGGGCAGCAGCAGCTATCAATGATACGGACATGGGCAGCAGTCCCGACATTGCCGCCTTGATGTATTTGTTGTCCTTGCATTTCACGAAGAAGTAAGAGATGAGCAATACCAGGATGAACGAGGGAAGACATACTGCAATGGTGGTCACGACAGCTCCCCACACGCTTTGAGTAACTGCATAGCCCACATAGGTGGCACTGTTGATGCCTATCGGACCAGGCGTCATCTGCGAGATGGCCACTACGTCCGTGAATTGTTGTAGGGTGAGCCAGTGATGGTGGTCCACCACCTCATATTGGATGAGGGACAACATGGCGTAACCGCCTCCGAAACCGAACATTCCGATTTTTAGATATACCAATATCAGCTGCCAATAAATCATATCTGTAATTTTCTCAGTTTATCTTTTAACCATAATGTATAGAGCATTCCTCCTGCAATTCCTGCAAGGACAATGTATACGGGGGATAGCCCGAATTGCCAGATGAGTATGGTGGCGATGGCTGGAAGCACCAGTTGCCAATACTTCAGCTTCAGTGCCCGTGCAGCCGAAATGCAGGGTATCACAATCAGTGCGACTACTGCCGGACGGATACCGTTAAAGATGCGTATCATCACCTGGTTGTCCTGAAAATGAGCGAAGAACATGGCTATCAGCATCATGATGACAAAAGAGGGGAGGATTGTGGCAAGTGCACACACCAGGCTACCTTTTACTTTATGCAGCTTGTAGCCGACGAATATGGATATATTGACAGCAAAAACACCGGGAAGTGACTGGGTCAACGCAAACATTTCCATGAAATCTTCTTTACTCATCCATCTCTTTTTTACGATTTCCCGTTCAATGAGAGGTATCATAGCGTATCCGCCACCGATAGTGAACATTCCTATCTTGGCAAAGGTCATAAAAAGCAGTAAATATTTCATTATTTCTCTTCGGGTGACTTTCTTTTGCAAAGAAACCCAAATTAATCAACATATACAAATTAGGGGGATAATATTTATTTATTAATATTTTATATTACAGGGCTATATTCTTAAATCTATTTAAAAGGAGAATATTCCGTCGTAAATAAGCTTTATCTTTAACACGTAATTACAAATAATATAAATGTAGATATGATACAGATAGTGCAATTACATGGTACGGATAAAAAGCTGTACGAGCTTGTAGCCCCTTTGGTTATGAGCCCGGAAGTGCTGAAACAGAACTACAATTACCCTTTCCGGACATCGGAAGAGTACGAGTGGTTTGTTGCTCTGGATAATAAACATGTTGTAGGTTTTGTGCCGGTGGAGCACAAGAAGTATGAATGTGTCATCAACAACTATTATATTAAGGAAAGGAATGTTGACACGCTAAAATTGCTTCTGGAAAAGGTACTTGAGAAGCAGGGCGAGGAGAGTAGTCTGACGGCTGTTAGCTTTGTTGAAGATAGGGATGTCTTCAGCGAGCTGGGCTTTTTGGAAGACAAGGTATGGACCCGTTATGTGAAAATGAAGAAAAACAGATAATTATGGCTACACCCAAAAATGTGTATGAACTGGCGCAAGAACGTCTTGATGTGATTTTTAGGGAATTTGACACGATATGCGTCTCTTTTTCGGGAGGAAAAGATAGTGGAGTGTTGCTGAATTTGTGCATAGACTATATCCGCCGGAACCGGCTGAACCGTAAACTGTGTGTATTCCATATGGACTATGAGATACAGTACAGCATGACCATTGATTATGTGGACCGGGTATTGGAGGCGAATAAGGATATATTGGAGGTGTATCGTGTTTGTGTGCCTTTCCGTGTAACGACTTGTACGTCGATGTACCAGAGTTACTGGCGTCCGTGGCAGGAGGATTTGGAGGACATTTGGGTAAGGAAGATGCCGAAAGGCTGCCTCACTAAAGAGACGTTTCCTTTCTACACTCCCGAAATGTGGGATTATGAGTTCCAGATGCACTTTGCCAAATGGCTGCATGAGAAGAAGGATGGAGTGCGTGCCTGCTTTCTCATAGGCATCCGTACGCAAGAGAGTTTTAACCGCTGGCGCAGCATCCATCTGAACCGGAAGTATCAGATGTACCACAATTACCGCTGGACCTCGAAGATAGGCAATGACATTTTCAATGCTTATCCCATTTATGATTGGAAGACGACGGATATCTGGACGGCCAATGGCAAATTCGGCTTTGACTATAACCATTTGTATGACCTATATTATAAAGCCGGAGTCAATATCGAACGCCAGCGTGTGGCAAGCCCTTTTCTTTGTGAGGCACAAGAGAGCCTGAAGCTGTATCGTGTCATCGACCCGAATACTTGGGGAAGAATGATAGGGCGGGTCAACGGGGTGAACTTTACCGGTATTTACGGAGGGACGCGTGCTATGGGGTGGCAGACGGTCCGACTGCCCGAAGGGTATACGTGGAAAGGCTTTATGCAGTTCCTGCTTTCCACCTTGCCGGAAGAGACCCGGAGGAACTACTTGAAAAAGCTTACCGTCAGCATTGAATTCTGGCGTACAAAAGGGGGGTGTCTGGCTGACGAGACCATCCAGAAGCTGAGGGATGCAGGAGTGTCCATTGAAGTGATAAATACCACGAATTACAAGACAAACAAGAAGCCGGTGCGCATGGATTATCTGGATGATATTGACATCGCGGAATTCCGGGAAATTCCCACTTATAAGCGGATGTGCATATGCATCCTGAAGAATGACCATGCCTGCAAGTACATGGGTTTTGCCTTGAACAAGGAAGAGGCATACAAAAGAGACAAGATAATGGAACAATTCAAAAATATGATGTTATGAGCGTAGATAAAAGTCCGGTATATAATGTAAAGGCAATTCCAATAGAGAAAATACAAGCAAACGATTACAATCCGAATGTAGTGGCACCGCCCGAAATGAAGCTTCTGGAGCTTTCCATCTGGGAAGATGGTTTCACCATGCCTTGTGTCTGTTACTATGATGAGGAAGAGGATAACTACATCCTGGTGGACGGTTACCACCGTTATCAGGTGTTGAAGACATCCAAAAGAATTTATCAGCGCGAAAACGGGTTGCTTCCCGTGGTCGTGATTGACAAGGAACTTTCCAACCGTATGGCGTCCACTATCCGTCATAATCGTGCCCGTGGTACGCATAATATCGAGTTGATGTGCCATATTGTTGCGGAATTGGACAGAGCCGGTATGTCTGATGAATGGATAATGAAGAATATCGGAATGGATCGCGACGAAGTGTTGCGTTTAAAGCAAATTTCGGGTCTGGCAGACTTGTTTGCGAACAAGAACTTCAGCATTCCGGATAAGAAAGAAGAGTATGTGGCGGATAAATAAATGAATATTTCAGGGGTGGATTTTTTAATCTGCCTCTTTATATTCATTAACAAGTGAAATATTTCGTTGCAAACTTGCATAATTTAGTCAAATCGCCTACATTTGTCAGCATCAAAACAAACAGAATAGGTCCTATGTGCTTTAAGGCACTATAAAAAACATTACATGAAGAAAATTTTGGTTAGTGGCGGTGCTGGTTTTATAGGTTCTCATCTTTGTACCCGATTGATAAACGACGGGCATCAGGTGATTTGTCTGGATAATCTTTTCACCGGTTCGGAAGGAAATATCACTCATCTGAAGAGCAATCCCCGCTTTGAATTTGTACTGCATGATGTGGAAACCCCTTATGAGGCAGATGTGGACGAAATCTATAATCTGGCTTGTCCTGCTTCTCCCATCCACTACCAATATGATGCCATTAAAACCATCAAGACTTCTGTATTGGGCGCCATCAATATGCTGGGACTGGCCAAAAAGACGAATGCCAAGATATTGCAGGCTTCTACCAGCGAAGTGTACGGTGACCCCGTTATTCATCCCCAAGTGGAAAGTTATTGGGGAAATGTAAATCCAATTGGCCTCCGTTCTTGTTATGATGAAGGGAAGCGTTGTGCCGAGACATTGTTTATGGACTATCACCGCCAGAATGGAGTGCGGATCAAGATTATCCGTATATTCAATACGTACGGTCCTCGGATGTTGCCGAATGACGGACGGGTGGTTTCCAATTTCGTGGTTCAAGCATTGCAGAACCAGGATATTACAATATACGGTTCGGGTAATCAGACGCGAAGTTTCCAATATGTAGATGACTGTATAGAAGGTATGGTGCGGATGATGAACACGGAGGACGATTTTATCGGTCCGGTAAACTTGGGAAATCCGAATGAATTCTCCATATTGGAACTGGCGGAAAAGGTCATTAGGCTGACGAATTCCAAGTCGAAACTGATTTTCAAGCCACTGCCTCATGATGATCCCAAACAGCGTCAGCCGGACATCACTCTGGCAAAGGAAAAGTTGGGCTGGGAACCGACTATAGAGCTGGAAGAGGGTTTACAGTATATAATAGAGTATTTTAAGGAATATCGTTCCTAACTAAATAGTAATTTTGATAACGGGAAAAACAATATAGAAAGATGAACATGGAAATAAATCCTTCCGAATACAAGATTCTCATCGTTGACGATGTGATGTCAAACGTTTTATTGTTGAAAGTGCTTTTGACAAATGAGAAATTCGCGATTGCTACTGCAAGTAACGGGCGGCAAGCGTTGGAACAGGTGGAAAAGGAAAATCCTGATTTGGTTTTGCTTGACGTAATGATGCCGGACATGAGTGGTTTTGAAGTAGCTCAACATTTAAAGTCAAATCCGAATACAGCTGATATTCCAATCATCTTTCTGACCGCACTGAATAGTACGGCAGATATTGTGAAGGGGTTTCAGGTTGGCGCGAATGACTTCATCTCTAAGCCTTTCAATAAGGAGGAATTGATTATCCGTGTTACCCACCAAATATCTTTGGTAGCTGCCAAACGGTTGATTTTGAGTAAGACGGAAGAACTGCAACGTACTATTGCCGGGCGTGACAAGCTTTATTCGGTGATTGCTCATGACTTACGTTCTCCGATGGGATCCATCAAAATGGTGCTGAATATGCTGATATTGAACTTGCCATCTGAGAAAATTGGCGCCGAAATGTACGAGCTTCTGACGATGGCTAATCAGACTACGGAGGATGTGTTTTCATTGCTGGATAACCTGCTGAAATGGACAAAGAGTCAAATCGGTAAGTTGAATGTGGTTTATCAGGATGTGGACCTCGTCGAAGTGACAGACGGTGTCATTGAGATTTTCAGTATGGTGGCAAGCCTGAAGAAGATAAGAATCCACGAGATGAAACCGGAAAAAATGATGGTCAACGCTGATATTGACATGCTGAAGACAGTGGTCCGTAACTTGTTGAGTAATGCCATTAAGTTCAGTAAGGAGAACTCAGAGGTACTGGTGAAGATGGAGGAAGTAGATGGTATGGCAGTTGTCAGCGTCCAGGATTATGGCTGTGGCATCAGCGAGGAGGGGCAGAAGAAGTTGTTGCATACTGATACGCATTTCAGCACGTTCGGCACGAACAACGAAGAAGGCTCGGGACTGGGCTTGTTGCTATGCAAGGATTTTGTCGTGAAGAATGGCGGTAAACTGTGGTTTACTTCCAAGGAAGGCGAAGGCTCCATATTCAGCTTCTCTATTCCGGTGAAGAAGTGATAACGAAGAAAATAGAACGGATGGTCCGTTGAAGTAAAACAGACCATCCGTCAGACTCAAATAGACCGTCTGTTACGGTCGTGCAGACCATCTGTTTCTTATGAACGGATGGTCTGTTTTTTTATCTCTTACACAGACTGCGGAAGTCGCAATATTCACATTTCCGGGTATCCTCTGTTTGGCTGAATGTTTCTTCTTGGCTGAATATCTCCTGCAGGAGTCCGTGCAGCCGTTCGCGAAACTCGTCTTCGAAGAAAGCGAAGTTGTTGACCGGTACCTTGGGTTGTCGCGGCGCTCCCATTTCGATGACCGGGGAGTAGCTTTCGGAAGCTGCCCGGTGGATGTAAAGTAGGGAAGGGGCTACCTTCAGCGATTGCTTGCGGCAGAGGATGGCGGCGTACAGAAACGTCTGGAAAATATAGTTGGGACGGTTGTCGGCGGGAGTAAACAGTTGTTCTATATTTTCAGGAGTCTTGGGAGTACCGCCTGTCTTGTAGTCCACGATACGTAGCGTGTCTCCTTTGCTGTCCAGGCGGTCGATGGTACCGCCTATCTGTAAGGCAAGCTTTCCTTGCGGAGTATCTATTTCCATCATTTCTCTGACGTCCTGTTCCATACCCTCCATACGGAACGGGGCATATTGCAGGTCATTGCGCAGAAGCTGGCGCAGGTAAGAGGCAATGACTTTGGAATGGATAAGCTGCGTACCGTTATATTCCGGTTGCTCCGTAAGGGGCACATGGAAGAACTTTTCTTTAAAAGCATTGTCCACATAGGCTTGCAGGCGGACATCGTCTTTCAGTAACTGTTCCAGGTCTTCTTTACGTATTTCCCGTCCGTTGGTTGTCAGTTCGTTGTACACCAGTTCGGCAGAACGGTGGAAGATGGTGCCGAAGAGGGCGGAGTCTATTTCGGCGCTTACTTCATCGAGAGCCTTCAGGCCGGCTACGTATCGGTAGTAGAATTTCAGCCGGCAGTCCAGATAGGCATTGAGGGCAGAGGGGGAGAAGAACGCTTTGGGACGTCGGTGGATGTCGTAGGCGTCGAACATCTGTTGCAACATCTCCGGTGTCTTGTGAATCTCAATTTCCAGGGCTTGTTGTGGAGATTGTCCGGCTTCAAGGTACTCAAGGGAGATGTTGTGCGGCGACTCTACCAGGAATTGCAGCATGAAGCGGGACATCTCCCCGCGGTTCAGTCCGTCCGAAGAGATGTTATATAATAAGGTGACGTTTTCTGCCCGTTGGATGAGGCGGTAGAAGTAGTAGGCATAGACGGCATTCTTGTGTTCTATGGTGGTCATGCCGAAGGCCTTCCTCAGGTTGTAGGGAATGAAGGAGGAGTCGCCTCCGGCTTTGGGCAATTGCCCTTCGTTGAGGGAGAGCATGATGAGGTTGCGGAAATCGAGGTTACGCGTTTCCAGCACCCCCATTACTTGCATGCCGATGGCGGGTTCTCCGTGGAAGGGAATGTTGGCAGAGGTAAGCAAGCGGTTCAGCAGTCGCTTCAGCGTGTCTGTGCGCACACCACTCAATTCGCCGGTCTCTATCAGGCTGAGCAGGCGGTTGACGAGGGTGTAGCTTTTGAACAGAGACTCGCGGTACAGCTGGTTGAAGATGTCTTCCACGTCTTTTTCCTGGCGGTAGAGGACGGCCACTTCGCGAAGCAGTTCGGTGAGGTAGCTGCATAGGGCGGCGATGCCGTTCTGTGGTGTAAAGACTTGTTCAAGGAATGCGTCCTGCTTCAGCTCCGAGGGAAGGGGATAGAAGCGGTTGTCCCGGGTAAGCTGTTTTTCCAGTGTTTCGGCATTGGGGGAAAGTTGCCGGGTGTAAGGGTGTTTCAGCAGCGTGATTACGGTTTCGTAGATGTATCGTCCGGTACCTGCATGGTAGCCGGTAGTCTGTAGCTCTACAAGGGCGTTGATAAAACTGTACACCGGAGTTTGGGCAAGGGGAAATCCCATTGTGATGTTGACGTTCTTTACCTCTGCCGGAATGGAGTGGAGGACGGGAAGCAGTAGGGATTCGTTGCAAAGGACAACGGCAGTGTCTTTGAATGAAGAAGGGGTTCTTAATTCTTCATTCCCCCTAATCCATTGCGGCAAGTAGCGGGCTTGTGCATTTTCGGTAGAAGCGGAGATAAAGCGTACGTTCTTGGGTTTCCGCAGTACATCAAAAGAAGTTTCGGGCAGTTGGTTGGGAAACAGCTTTAGGTTGCGGAGGATGAATTCGCCTGCTTCGTGGGTATAGGGCGGCTTTTGCTCAAGGGGAAGACGGGTGTAGAACACGTCGTAATCCCAATAGAACATTGCTTTCCCGGCATCCTGCAAGAGCTGGAAGAAACGGGTTTCTACTCTATTCAGCACGTTGAAGCCGACAAATACATAGCGGTCGTAGCGCAGTCGGTCGGTGTCGAGTTGCTCCATGACATTGCGGTACATCATGCCTTCGTAGGCGATGCCCAGTTCTGTAAGATTGCGGCGGTAGTGGCGGTAGATGTCGCCCAGTTTATCCCAGAGGGAGATGAATTTGGCTTTCAGCTCCGTGCGCTTTTCTATGGAAAAGTTCTGGAAGAACTGGCGGATGGCTTCTTCTTGTTCTTGGTCGAGGAAGTCGTAATCGTCCATAATGTTCTTCAGTTCTTGCAGGTTGCTGAAGAGTTTGTCGGCATCTACAAGGTTTTTGTCTACGTCATCGAAATCGCTGATGAGCAGTTCTCCCCAGAAGTAGAAGTCATCCAGAGTTTCTTCGCTGCGGGTCTCTTCGCAGAACACCTTATACAGTTCGCATACCAGGCGGATAGGGTCGCCGGACTTCAATGGAGAGAGTTGCCGGAACAGTTCGCTGATGCTGACGTAGGCAGGCGACCACAAAGGGCGGTCCGTTTCAGTTGCCAGATATTCGTTGAAGAACAGACTGGCACGTTTGTTGGGGAAAACGATGGCGGTACGCGAGAGGTCGTTTCCTATTTTGGCGTAAAGGTCGCGGGCGACCAGTTGGAGGAATGTTTCCATGATTTAGTTGATAATTGATAATTAATAGTGGATGGGGAGTGAGTTATACCGGTTCTATGTTGTTCTCCTCTACATACCACAAGTAACCCCGTATATTTTCTGCGACATACCCCATGCGGACCAGCAGTTGCATGTATCCCTGCACCTGCTTGTTGTACTTCTTGTTTGGCTTTCCGAACTTGAAGTCCACCACTACGATTTCTTCGCCACGCATCATCACGCGGTCCGGGCGGCGTGTCCGCAGTTCACCGTTTTCCTGCCAGATGATGTCGCATTCATTGAATAGCTGCCACGTTCCTGAATACCAGTCCTTGACTTGAGGCAGGGAGAAAGCGCGTTGGGTGAGATTGCGTATTTCTTCTTCCGTCTCACTCCGTCCAATCACACCTTCAAAGACGAGCTGGCTGATGGCATTGTCAATGTCTTTTTCCGTTTCGATGGCAGAGAATAGGGTATGCAGCAAACGTCCCCGGTTGATGAAGCGCTGGCTGGACTCTGCTTCGTCCACTCCTGCTATGAAGTCTGCCGAACGGTTGGATTGCCGGAACTCGATGTCGTGGAGCATGCTCTCCATGTGGACGGGCAGTTTGACCGGCTTTTGCGAAAGTCTGTTGACTGGTTGCTGTTCGTAAACCTCAGGTTTACGTTCGCAGTATAGAGGTTTCTGTTCGTAGTATAGAGGTTTAGCTTCGTCGTTAGCAGGGTTGTCTGCGTCATGCTGTGAGACGGGGACGGGGGAAGGGCAAATCTTGCCGTTCTCATATATGGAAGCCTCTTCGTCCCAACTGCCTGCTCCGTCTTTGGCTATGTGGGGCAGGGTGTTGGCAAGGAGTTCGGATATGGTTCCCTTCTGTTCCTTCCGGCTCCAGAGGATGAGGTTCTTGCCGGCACGGGTAAAGGCCACGTACAGCAGATTCAGATTGTCTACCCACAGCTGAAGACGTTCGTGCAGATAGTCCTGCCGATATATGGATTCCGCCATGGTGGTGGAATAGTTCACCGGTACTAAGCTGATGGCATTATAAGGCTCTTCCGGTGGGGCGCACCACACCAACTGGTTGTTGGTTTCGTTCTCCAGCTTCCAGTCGCAGAAGGGAATCAGTACGGTATGGAATTCCAGTCCTTTGGACTTGTGGATGGAGAGGATGCGTATGCCGTCCATCTCACCGCTGGGGATGGTTTTGCTGCAAAGGGTTTCGTCCCAGTAGCGGATGAAGCTGGCCAGTTCGGAAGAATTGCTTTGCAGATACTCCGTCACAGCATCGAAGAAGGAGAAGAGGTAGGCATCCTGCTTTTCAATGCGGCTCATGCCGAAGATGCTGAACAGTTCTTCCAGTAACTCATACAAAGGCATCAAGCGCAGCGTTTCCCGTCGGGAGGTAAAGGTTTCGGGCAGGGGAGTGGCTATGATGAATCCCGACTGCTCGTCATTTGTCATTTGTAATTTGTAATTCTCCATCAGCGCAGCCTCCGCAATCTTGTTCTCCGGATTCGATAGGCAGCGCAGGGCATCCATCAGCATGCAGATGGCAAGGGAGGCATCCAGACGGAAAGCTTCGTCGGACACGACAGAAAGATGCAGTTCTTTGTCAAAATAGTCGGCTATCGGCGGGATATTCTTGTTCTTGCGGACAAGGATGGTGATATCATTCAGTGTTACGCCCTCTTCCAGCAGCCGTTGCACCTCTTCTCCTAAAGCGAGAAGGGTCTGCTCTGTATAGTTGTGTTCATCGTCCGGTTCCAGGAAGGTGGCTTTTACGTAGCCGTACTCCGTGCTCTTGGGCGATTCCTGCACTACGTCGGCATAAGCGCGTTTCAGGGGTAGGCAATCCTCTTTCAGTTCGTTCAGGTGTAATGCATTGAGGTAGTCTATGGCAGCGGTAAATACCTGGTTGTTGAAACGGATAATGTTGGTTTCGCTACGCCGGTTTGTTTTTAGGGTTTCCACACGGACGGGGAAGGAGTTTAAGTTTAATTCTTTATTTCCCAAGCTGTTCAGTATTCCCCAGTCCCCGTTCCGCCAGCGGTAGATGGACTGCTTCACATCTCCCACAATCAGACTGTCGGCTCCTTGCGAAAGTCCTTCGAGCAACAGCAGACGGAAGTTGTCCCATTGCATGCGGCTGGTGTCCTGGAATTCGTCAATCATGACGTTGCGTATGTTGGCGCCGATTTTCTCGAAGACGAACGAAGAGTCACCCTCGCGCACCAATTTGTGCAGCAGGGCGTTGGTGTCCGAAAGTAGAAAGCGGTTATGTTCTCGGTTCAGTGTACGTACCTCCTCGTCAATATGGTTGAGGAGTTGTAGTTTGTTGAGATGCTGGAGCGAGAGACGGCAACTGTTCAGGGTGCGGTTGCGTTGCGGACGCATTCTTTCGGCTTCCTGCAGTAGAGGTATCAGGCTGGTTTTTGCCAGACAGATGATGTCGTCCTTTCGTGAGGATGTTTTCGTTGCCCAGTTTTTTGCATCTGCCAGGCTGTTTTGCAGGGTGGCGTTCAGCACATCTTTGTCAGACAGTCTGCCGTCGCGCAGTTTGCGGAAGTAACTGCCGATGCCTCGGGCACCTCCTTTCAAGTCTTCGGGAGTGAGGGCATGCCCTTCCAGTTCGCCTTCAAACTGGTCGTAGAAACTTTTCATCTGTTCCAGAGCCTCGGTTTCCATATCGCGCAGCACATCCCGGTAGAGTTTCAACGTGTTCGGAGTACGAAGGCATTGCCGTAGTTTTTCGCCGCGTTCTATGTAGCTTTCATCGAAGATGTTTCGTCCGAAACTTTTCACCTCATTCGATACGTTCCAGCGTTTGTCGTCGCGGATGCGTTCGTCGATGTAGTCCAGCAGCCATGCCAGCACGGGAGAAGTGGGGGTAAGCTTCTCGATGAGGCTGTCTACGGCATCACTCAGCACTTCACTGTTGTTCAGCTCTATGTTCAGGTTAGGACTCAGTTCCAGTTCGCGGGCAAGGTTGCGCATCACGGATTGAAAAAAGGAGTCGATGGTTTCCACGCGGAAACGGCTGTAGTCATGCAGCATGTATTGCAGTGCCATGCCGGCCCGTTGACGAATCTTCCCGTCCGTCAATCCGTCCCCGCCTTCTTCTTTAATTTTTAATTTATAATTTTTAATTCTCTCCAAGTATGCTTCGGAAGAAGGTGCTCCCTTCCAGATACCGTAAAGCTGTGTCAGTATGCGCTCCTTCATCTCTGCCGTAGCCTTGTTGGTGAAGGTTACGGCAAGTATCTGCCGGTAGGCGCGTGGATTGATTATCAAATGCTTGATGTATTCCACAGCCAGCGTAAAGGTCTTGCCTGAGCCGGCAGAGGCTTTGTATACTAATAATTCCATGTAAATTGCTGCATTGAGTATGTATCTGCAAACGTACACAAAAATAATGAGAAAAATAAATGCTTCCCTGCTTTCTCTTATAGAAAGAAGTGGGAAGCATCCATTATTGAGGGGCTATGTGTAGGGGCTGTGCTACATTACCGGCGTCTGGAAAAGAAATACAAATCCTTTGCTGTCTTTCAAATCCTTTATGGCATCTCCGGCATAGATTTCTCCGTTTGTCAGTGAGAGTTTCTTGATTCCTGCATTCGGGCTAAAATCGATTTTCTTCAGGTCGAGCCAGAACAAGTTAGGGGTCAGTGTGGACTCAAAATAATATACTTTGTTCTTCTGGTCGGATACAGAACGCCAACGGGTGGAGGAGATATGGGGCTTGTCCGGTGTGGTGATACCGAACGGTACAGAAACATTGCGCATTACGCTCAATACACTGGGTACAGCAATCTTTGCATCCGCTGTTTGCGGAATGGCATTGATGTAGAACGATGCGCGTACAAAGCGGTCACTGGAGCGGTTGGTTCCCGGCAACATATTCAGTCCGCCTACCTCTTTCCAATAGTCGTTGATAGCCAGCTGGAGTTCATATTTGGGAGAGTTGGTCATTACTTGATACTGCTTGCCTTCATGTATCTCAAGGTTTCCGTCTATGTATTCCAGGATAGCCGTGTTTCCGGTTTCATCTGTGATGGCCAGATGCAGGGTGGAAGCGGCTCCGTTGGGCAGGTCTGGTGCATCAATGCGGAAGGATTCTTTTTTCAGTTCATCCACAGCTTCGCGTACGGTTGCAAAATTGTCGAGTACGTATTGCGTCCAGATACTGATGCCCATAATCGGGCGGTTGTCTCCCGGGCGGTGGTAAACGGACTCCGGAAGGAAGAGCAGGCTGGCAACCAGACCTTTCTCGTTCATACCGTCGCAGGTACCTATGTCATAACCGGCGGCAATGACGCTACCGTACTTGGAAGTCCAGTTCACTGTATTCCCTTTGTTGTAGCCTGCCCTTTGCATGCCTCGTGGGAATACATAGATGTTACTCATAAGGTCTTCTTTCCAGTCCATCGTACGTCCTGTAATGACTGTATTGTCAGGACCGATGTAGGTGGCTCGGGTACATGCTTCTGTTTGTTGCACACTCATGGAGGCTATGGCAGCCAGTGCAACAGCTATTGTCTTTATTGGTTTATTCATCTCGCTTTTGTTTTTATGAATTAATACTCTATTTCATAGAATAACAAAAGGAGGGGAGTATAGTTTGAGAAAAAGAGGTGAAATCCCTTACTCGTCTTTTTCTTTCAGCAATTCCTCCATCTTCAGCACCTCGTCCCGATACTGTGCGGCTTCGATAAAATCGAGTTTCTTGGCAGCCTCCTGCATAAGCTTCTTGGTACGTTCGATACTCTTTTCCAGTTGCTTGCGGCTCATGTACTGTACTATAGGGTCGGCAGCCATCGTAGATGTACTTTCTTGTTCCACATAGGGGCGGGGAGTGCTGGAAGTGAACTTCTCGCTGCTGAGGACGGCTTCGCCGGAAGCCTCGTTGGTGGCAAACACATTGAGGTTCTTGGCTTTCTTGATTTGCTGTGGTGTGATGCCGTGCTCTTCGTTGTACTTCAACTGCTTCTCGCGACGGCGGTTGGTCTCGTCGATGGTCAGTTGCATGCTGTCCGTTATTTTGTCGGCATACATGATGACCATACCGTTCACGTTACGGGCGGCACGTCCGGCAGTCTGTGTCAGTGAGCGGTGGGAACGAAGGAAACCTTCCTTGTCTGCATCGAGAATGGCAACGAGAGAGACTTCAGGCAGGTCGAGTCCTTCACGCAGCAGGTTGACACCGACAAGTACATCGTAAATGCCCTCGCGCAAGTCACCCATAATCTTCACACGTTCCAAAGTGTCTACGTCGCTGTGGATATAATTACACTTCACGTTGTTGTTCAGCAGATATTCCGTCAGTTCTTCAGCCATTCGTTTGGTGAGGGTGGTGACGAGGGTACGCTCGTTCTTCTCGATGCGCAGCTGTATCTCTTCCATCAGGTCGTCTATCTGGTTGTGGCTAGGACGTACCTGGATGATAGGGTCCAAGAGCCCGGTCGGACGGATGACCTGCTCTACTACGATGCCTTCGGATTTCATCAGTTCGTAATCTGCCGGTGTGGCGCTGACGTAAATCACTTGTTTGGCCATCTCTTCGAATTCATCGAATTTCAGCGGGCGGTTGTCCATGGCTGCCGGCAGCCGGAATCCGTACTCCACCAGGTTTATCTTGCGGGCGCGGTCACCTCCGTACATGGCACGTATCTGCGGGACGCTGACGTGGCTTTCGTCAATGACTATCAGGAAATCTTCGGGAAAGAAGTCCAGCAGGCAGTAGGGGCGGGTACCGGCAGCACGCCCGTCAAAGTAGCGCGAATAATTCTCAATGCCGGAGCAATGTCCCAATTCGCGTATCATTTCCATATCATAGGTCACCCGTTCCTGCAAGCGTTTGGCCTCGAATGGGCGGCCTTCGTTTTCAAACCATTGCACCTGCTTGTGAAGGTCATCCTCTATTTCGTGTATGGCACGCAACGTGGCTTCCTTGGTGGTCATGAAGAGGTTGGCGGGATAAATCTTGTAGGCATCGAACTTGGCGACGGTAACGCCGCTCATAGGGTCCACTTCCTCAATACTGTCTACCTCGTCTCCCCAAAAGGTGACGCGCAGCAAGTTGTCGGCGTAAGCCAGATAAATGTCCACCGTATCGCCTTTCACGCGGAAATTGCCGCGGTTCAGGTCAATGTCGTTGCGTACATAAAGACTGTCCACCAAGCGTCGCAGGAAGACATTGCGACTGAAATTCTTGCCTTGCTGTACTTCGATGACGTTGTTGTAGAAGTCTGCCGGATTCCCCATGCCGTATATGCACGAAACGGAGGATACCACCACTACATCTTTCCTGCCCGAAAGCAGGGCAGAGGTGGCGGCAAGGCGCAACTTGTCTATCTCGTCGTTGATGGCGAGGTCTTTTTCTATATAGGTGTCCGATGATGGCAGGTAGGCTTCGGGCTGATAGTAGTCGTAGTAGGACACATAGTATTCTACGGCATTGTTCGGGAAGAATCCCTTGAACTCGCTGTACAACTGGGCAGCCAGCGTCTTGTTGTGGCTCAATATCAGCGTTGGCTTGTTGATGTTGGCGATGACGTTGGCTATGGTGAATGTCTTTCCGGACCCGGTGACACCGAGCAGTGTCTGTGCGGGAAGTCCCTCGCGCACGCCCTCGGTCAGCTGTGCGATGGCCTCCGGCTGGTCACCGGTGGGCTGGTAAGCGGATGTCAGTTCGAATTTGTTCATTTTCTCTTCTTAGGAGTGGCAATATTCGGTAAAATCTTTGAGATAAACAAAATTTTTTTGTTTACTTTGCAGCTATATTGATAACAACCATTAATAATTGTAATACAACGAAGAACATGATTTGGAATGAAAGCATCGAATGCATGGATCGCGAAAGCCTTCGTAAAATCCAGAGCATTCGTCTCAAAAAGACTGTGGAGCGTGTGTATCATGACACTCCTTTTTATCGTAAGAAAATGCAGGAACTGGGAGTTACTCCCGATGACATAAACAGTATAGATGATATTGTAAAACTGCCTTTTACTACCAAGTACGACTTGCGGGACAATTATCCCTTCGGCCTCTGTGCCGTACCTATGAGCCAGATTGTGCGTATTCATGCCTCTTCCGGCACAACCGGAAAACCCACTGTGGTAGGCTATACCCGAAAAGACCTTTCAGCATGGTCCGAATGCCTTTCACGGGCCTTTACTGCCTATGGTGCCGGTAGCTCGGATATTTTCCAGGTGTCCTACGGTTACGGACTTTTTACCGGTGGACTGGGTGCGCATGCCGGTGCCGAGAATATCGGCGCTTCCGTCATCCCGATGTCCAGCGGCAATACGGAGAAGCAGATTACACTGATGCATGATTTCGGTTCTACCGTACTTTGCTGCACGCCCTCATACGCCCTCTATCTGGCAGATGCCATCAAAGACTCCGGTCTTCCCCGTGAAGAGTTTAAGTTGAAAGTGGGAGCCTTCGGCGCCGAGCCGTGGACCGAAAGTATGCGTCGGGATATTGAAACCAAGCTGGGTATCAAGGCATTTGATATTTATGGGCTTAGTGAGATTGCCGGTCCCGGTGTAGGTTACGAATGCGAGTGCCAGCACGGTACCCACCTCAATGAAGACCATTACTTCCCCGAGATTGTAGACCCGAAGACCCTCGAGCCAGTTGCTCCTGGTCAGACCGGCGAATTGGTGTTCACTCACCTTACCAAAGAGGGGATGCCGCTGTTGCGCTACCGTACCAAGGACCTCACCGCCCTGCACTACGATAAGTGCTCCTGCGGACGTACACTGGTTCGTATGGACCGCATCTTGGGACGTAGCGATGACATGCTGATTATCCGTGGTGTCAACGTGTTCCCCACTCAGATAGAGTCCGTCATCCTCGAAATGCCGGAGTTCGAGCCTCACTACCTCTTGCTGGTAGACCGCAAGAACAATACCGATACCATGGAGTTGCAGGTTGAAGTTCGTCCCGAATACTATTCCGACGAAATCAACAAGATGCTGGCTCTGAAGAAGAAGCTTGTGGCCCGCCTGCAGAGCGTACTCGGTCTCGGCGTAGATGTCCGTTTGGTAGAACCACGGAGTATTGAGCGCAGCGTAGGTAAAGCCAAGCGCGTTATCGACAACCGCAAATTGTAAATCGCCAAATTGTACATTGTACATGGTAAATCGTAAATTGTCAAATCGTAAATAAACCTATGGTAGCAAAACAACTTTCCATTTTTCTGGAGAACAAGTCCGGTCGCCTCACAGAGGTGACTGAAGTTCTTGCAAAAGAAGGTGTCAACCTTTCTGCTCTATGTATTGCAGAGAATGCCGATTTCGGTATCCTTCGTGGCATTGTTTCCGAACCGGATAAAGCATATAAGGCTTTGAAAGATAATCACTTCGCAGTGAACGTAACGGATGTAGTAGGCATCAGTTGTCCCAATATCCCCGGTTCATTGGCGAAAGTACTCCGTTTCCTCTCCGATGAAGGCGTGTTCATCGAGTACATGTATTCCTTTGCCAATGGTGAAACGGCCAATGTCATCATTCGTCCCAACGACATGGATAACTGTATCCGTGTATTGACAGAAAAAAAGGTCGATTTGCTGGCGGCAAGCGAACTCTATAAACTGTGAAAACGAAGGATTAGGGAGGAAGGATTAGGGATTAGTGATTAGTGATTAGTGATTAGTGACTGTGCTATCAACCTGCATAGTCCTCATCCCTAATCTTTCACCATTCATCCCTAATTCCTGCCCGTTCGTCTGGTTTTTGAAAAATTAAGGCTCGTATCGTTGCTTTATTCGATGCGAACCCCTATCTTTGCGCATTATTTGAACAAAAGTAATGAAGAAGAACATCCTAATAACTCTGCTTGCAGCATTGCTGCTCTCCTCGTGTGGAGAATACAACAAATTGCTGAAAAGCACAGATTACGAATACAAGTACGAAGCGGCAAAAAATTACTTCGCAAAAGGCCAGTACAACCGTGCTGCCACTTTGCTCAACGAATTGATTGCCATTCTCAAAGGTACTGATAAGGCAGAGGAATCCCTCTATATGTTGGGCATGAGTTACTATAACCAGAAGGATTATCAGACTGCTGCGCAGACTTTCATTCAATACTACAACGTTTATCCCCGCGGCACATTCACCGAACTGGCACGTTTCCATGCCGGTAAAGCCTTGTATCTGGATACTCCGGAGCCGCGTTTGGACCAATCCGGTACGTATAGCGCCATCCAGCAGTTGCAGATGTTTATGGAATACTTCCCGCAAAGTTCCAAGAAAGAAGAAGCGCAGAACATGATATTTGCCTTGCAGGACAAGCTGGTAATGAAAGAGTATCTGTCTGCAAAGCTTTACTATAACATGGGTAATTATCTGGGCAACAACTATCAAGCTTGCGTCATCACCGCCCAGAATGCCTTGAAGGATTATCCTTATACCAACCTGCGTGAAGACTTGTCCATTCTTATCTTGCGTGCCAAGTATGAATTGGCAGTGTATAGTGTGGAAGATAGAAGAGCCGAACGTTACCGTGAAGCGGTGGATGAATGTTATGCCTTTAAAAACGAATTCCCTGAAAGCAAGTATACGAAGGAAGCCGACCGAATCTTCAAGGAGTCACAGAAAATGCTGGGCGAGGGAGGTGAAGAACAAGAGTAATTAATAATTTGTAATTAATACTATAGATAAATTTATGGATTACAGAAAGACAAATGCTCCTACTACTACGGTGACCCGTGATATGATGGAGTTGTGTGAGGATACCGGTAATGTATACGAAAGCGTAGCGATTATCGGAAAACGTGCCAACCAGATTAGTGTGGAAATCAAGAACGACCTTTCCAAAAAGCTTGCTGAGTTTGCCTCTTACAATGACAATCTGGAAGAAGTGTTCGAAAACCGGGAACAGATTGAGATTTCCCGCTATTACGAAAAACTGCCGAAGCCGACATTGATTGCAACACAAGAGTATGTGGAGGGTAAGATTTACTATCGCAATCCGGCTAAGGAAAAAGAAAAATTGCAGTAATGATACAGCGTATTCAATCTGTTTATTTGTTGTTGGTAACCGTCCTGCTGGTTGTGGCCATCTGCATGCCCGTAGGACAGTTCATCGGAGCGGACGGAGTGACGGCGCATGTTTTCAAGCCTCTGGGAGTGGCTTTGGCCGACGGAGGATTTCAGTCTACTTGGGGCTTGTTCGGAATATTGCTGCTCAGTGCACTGGTTGCCTTCTGTACGATATTCCTTTTCCGTAACCGTATGTTACAAATACGCATGACGATTTTCAGCAGCATCCTGCTGATAGGTTACTACATAGCCTTCTGCGTATTTATGTTTATTTTGAAGGGCGATTTGGATGCCACGGCTTTCCAGCTTGGATGGGCGCTTTGCCTTCCGGTGGTAGCCATCATCCTCAACTATCTGGCCTTCCGTGCCATCTACAAAGATGAGGTGATGGTGAAGGCTGCAGACCGTTTAAGAAGATAAGAAGGTTTATCTACTTGATAATAACAAAAGGCAGACCACGTATCCCGAATGAAATACGTGGTCTGCCTTTTTTATCGTTTCTGCTTGGGGTTCAGCCGTTCCCATTATACTGTTCCCATTAGAGGAGATAGTCGTTCCTACGAGTGAAACGGGTGTTTCCCTACAAGCATTACTTCTTCAAGTCAAAGAGATAAGTTACCTTGGCCGTAATGACTCCGTGTGCGGAGCGTGAGAAAAAGTCCTTCTTGGTGCTGCCATAGAAATCGGACAAAGCATAGTAGTATCTTCCTTCTACAATGAAATTGCCTGCCTTGGTGCGCAGCTCTATGCCTGCTCCGCCTGCAATGCCGTAGTCGAATTTGTTGTCTATGGCCTTGCCGTGCTGTTCCACGGTGATGTTGGTGTAGGAGTCTGCTACAGTGCCGTCCCAGTCGCCGTCTATCTTTTCGCTGTCGCCAAGCAGGAAGCCTATCTGCGGACCGGCATGGATGAAGAATTGCAGACCGCGGTCCTTGCCGAAGGCCAGATGTGCCAGGAAGGGTATTTCCACATAGTTCATGGTGCGTGTGTAGCTCAGTGTGGGATAGTCCTCATAGTACTCGTCCCAACCGTGCTGCGAGAAGTTCAGCTCGATTTGTGCACCGCAAATCATGCTGAAATATTTCTCGGAGATGTATCGGGCTGTCACACCACCGTTGATGCCTATCAGATTCTTCTGCTTGACAGAGGGAGAGAAGCTTACGCTATTCAGATTGATGCCTCCATTGACGCCCACAGCGAAGTTGTGGCGTTGCTCGCCCACCTGCGCATGCAGGGGCAATATACATGCACACATCAGCAGGGCGAATATGATGATTGTTCTCAGGTTCATGCTATAAGTTATAAGTTACAAGCTACAAGCTACGAGTTAATAGTTATATAGTGGATTATCAGATGATTAATCATTAATCCCTAATCATTAATCAAAGTCCAGCTTCACCAGCTCAAAATTCTTGGTGAAGTGCACAAAAAACACTTTCTTGTTGATGAAGCCCCCCCAGTTGTTTACCCGTTGGAACTTGAAGCCGGTCTGGATGGGCACCAGGTCCAGCCCCTGCATGTTCTTCTCGAAGGAAGAGCCATAGCGCGCAAGTCCTTTCAGGAAGAAATAACCGGTATCGAAGCCTAACATGCCGAATTTGGGATAGCGTTCGTCCATCTCCTTGCCATACCATCTGCGGTAGCTCTTGGTGAAGTTGATGGCGGCAGGAAGCAGGTTGTTGGTATAGAAAGAGGAATAGAAATAGGTGTCCAGTTCGAAGAAGGCTTCCAGGTGGTCTTTGGTGTAGGTCTGCCACTCCGGATAGCCGAACAGATGGACACGGCTTTCGGGTTGCTCGCGTACCAACAGCGTCAGTTGGGGAAGTATCTTAATCAATGTCAGGTTGCTGCCGGATGTGGGGATGAAGATATTCTCACGGTCCGTGCGTAATACTGTTTTCAGGGATTCTACAGTGACATCCTCTTTCAGGCTCTTCATCGGGATGGAACGGTTGCGCAGTTCGTCTTTCAGTCCCTTGATGAATTCTGCCTTGTCCTTGGCGCCCTGGCTGGCTTCAATGAAGATGACGTTGGCGTTGGGGAACTGGCGCACAAAGTGGTCGTACACCTCGGAGTACAGATAGGATTGGGGAGTATTTATCTGATAGACCGCCGGATTCTGGAATACCGTGTTGTCTTTCGATGTGAATGGTATCACCAGGCGCGTGTCTTGTTTCTTGGCAAATTCGGCCAGCGGCTTGATGTGCTGTTGGTACAGAGGCCCGAAGATGATGTCCATGTCCTTCATCTCGCTTTTACCCAGGATGGAGTTCAGCGAGGCACTTTCGGGACCCGAATTGTAAGTGTACAAGTCAATGGAAGTGCCGGTACGTTTCAGGCTGTCTACGGCCATCAGCAGGCCTTCGTAGTATTCCACCATACGGGAAGACTCGCTCTTTGATACCCCGTTCAGGAAGGGGAGGATGACGGCAGCCTTGATGGTGCTGAAGCGCTCTGTCTCTTTCCTGTTTTCACGGAATAGCTCGCTGTCGGTAGGCATTGCCTGCGGCTGCGCGCTTTGCTCCGCTTGCGCCTTGGGATAGGGAATGCAGAGGAAGGTTCCCTTCTTTATTTTGTTTTCACCTTTCAATTCCGGGTTGGCGGCTATCAGTTCGGCTTCGCTGATGCCGTATTCACGGCTGATGCTGAATACGGTTTCTTTCCGTTTCACCTTGTGCATGTCACGGCATCGTGACTCTACGGGGCCGGGAATATTGTTGTTGACAACCACAGTGTTGCTTTGGGTCTCAGCTGGGGCAGTGGTCTCGGCTTCGGCTGTAGAGGGAATGAGGATGACTTGTCCGATACGGAAATTCTCGGCGCTCAGTCCAGGGTTGGCGTCACAGATGGCTTTGGCAGATACGTTGTATTTCACGGTCAGCCGGTAGAGGGTCTCGCCGGATGCGATGGTGTGGTATGTTTCTTTTTGTGCGTTGGCGGCACTGCGGGGGATACGCAGCGTGCGTCCGATGAATATTCTCTCGTCACTGCCGGGATTCAGTTTGATGATGTCTGCCTGGCTGACGCCGTACATGCTGGCGATGGAGTAGAGACTTTGTCCTTTTTCGATGGTATGCAGGAAATAAGATTGGTTCTCTTGTGCCACTGCACCCAGCGTGCATGCGCCGGCAAGCAGCAGGGAGCAGATAATGCGGTTAATCGTTTTCATTCAGTAATCGTTGGTTTATGTTTACAATTTCCCAAAGTAGCTGCAAAGGTACGAATATTGTGGCATTTCTGCCAAAGGATTGCGTTAAGAAATAATATTGTGCATTTCAAAACTGAAAAATAGCGCTTTTCGGCTGATATTCGGGGGGAAACAGTTATTTTTGCAGTTAAAACGATAGGATAAATTAACATGCAAGAAGAAACAGAATATATCAATGTATATGGTGCGCGCGTGCACAACCTTAAGAATATCGATGCCGAGATTCCCCGTAACAGCCTTACGGTGATTACCGGACTGAGCGGAAGCGGCAAGTCCTCGCTGGCATTCGATACTATCTTTGCCGAAGGGCAGCGCCGCTATATCGAGACTTTTTCGGCATACGCCCGTAACTTCCTGGGAAACCTGGAGCGTCCGGATGTGGACAAGATAACGGGACTGAGCCCGGTTATCTCCATCGAGCAGAAAACCACCAACAAGAATCCGCGCTCCACCGTGGGCACTACCACCGAGGTGTACGATTACCTGCGTCTGCTCTATGCCCGCGCCGGCGACGCCTACTCCTACCTCTCGGGCGAGAAGATGGTGAAGTACACCGAAGAGCAGATACTGGACCTCATCCTGAAAGACTATAAAGGAAAGCGCATCTACATCCTTGCCCCGCTGGTGCGGGGTCGTAAGGGACACTACAAGGAGCTTTTCGAGCAGGTGCGCAAGAAAGGCTACCTCTACGTGCGTGTGGACGGCGAGGTGTGCGAAGCCCTGCCCAGTATGAAGCTGGACCGCTACAAGAACCACGATGTGGAGGTAGTGATAGACAAGCTTGCGGTGGCAGATAAGGACGACACGCGCCTGAAGAACAGCGTAGCCACCGCCATGCGCCAGGGCGACGGGCTGCTGATGATACTCGATGCGCAGACCGACAGCGTGCGCCATTACAGCAAGCGGCTGATGTGTCCCGTGACGGGCTTGTCCTATCGGGAACCGGCACCGCACAACTTCTCCTTCAACTCCCCGCAGGGCGCATGCCCCAAGTGCAAAGGGCTGGGGGTGGTGAGCCAGATTGACATCGACAAGGTGATTCCCGACCGCGAGCTCTCCATCGCCGGAGGTGCCATCGCACCCTTGGGGAAAGCCAAGAACAGCATGATTTTCTGGCAGATTACCGCCTTGCTGGAGAAGTATGAGGCAACGCTGAAAACTCCGGTGAAGGAGCTGCCGGAGGATGCACTGGACGAGGTGCTCTACGGCTCGGACGAGCGCATCAAGATAAAGAGTTCGCTGATAGGCACCTCTTCCGACTACTTCGTGACGTTTGAGGGTGTCATCAAATACATTCAGATGTTGCAAGAGAAGGATGCTTCCGCCACGGCGCAGAAGTGGGCGGACCAGTTTGCCAAGACTGCCGTTTGTCCGGAGTGCCATGGCGCCAAGCTGAACAAGGAAGCGCTTTCGTTCCGCATCCACGACAAGAACATCTACGAATTGTCCACGATGGACATCAATGAGCTGTATGACTGGCTGGCAAACGTAGACCCGCACCTCAGCAGCAAGCAGCAGCAGATTGCCGGTGAAATCTTGAAGGAAATCCGTACGCGGCTCAAGTTTCTGCTCGATGTCGGTCTGGATTATCTGTCGCTGAACCGCAGCTCCGTCAGCCTGTCCGGTGGAGAGAGCCAGCGTATCCGCCTGGCTACGCAGATAGGCTCTCAGCTGGTGAATGTGCTCTATATATTGGACGAGCCGAGTATCGGCCTGCACCAGCGTGACAACCAGCGCTTGATACACTCCCTGAAGGACCTGCGCGACATTGGCAACTCCGTCATTGTGGTGGAGCATGACAAGGACATGATGCTGGCTGCCGATTACGTCATTGATATGGGTCCGAAAGCCGGTCGCCTGGGAGGGGATGTCGTCTTTGCCGGCACTCCCCGAGAAATGCTCCGGACGCATACGCTGACTTCCCAATACCTGAATGGAGAACGTGCCATCGAGGTACCTGCCAAGCGTCGCGAGGGCAATGGGTACAGCCTGTGGTTGCGAGGCGCCAGGGGCAATAATCTGAAGAATGTGGATGTGGAGTTCCCGTTGGGCAAGCTGATTTGTGTTACCGGTGTGTCTGGCAGTGGCAAGTCCACGCTTATCAACGAGACGTTGCAGCCTATTCTTTCGCAGAAGTTCTACCGCTCCCTTCAAGACCCTTTGGAGTATGACAGCATTGAAGGACTGGAGCATATAGACAAAGTGGTGAATGTGGACCAGTCTCCCTTGGGACGTACGCCGCGTTCCAATCCTGCCACCTATACGGGTGTGTTCTCGGATATCCGCAATCTGTTTGTCGGCCTGCCCGAAGCGAAGATACGCGGGTACAAGCCGGGACGCTTCTCCTTCAACGTCAGTGGCGGACGCTGCGAGGCTTGCCAGGGCAACGGCTACAAATGTATTGAGATGAATTTCCTGCCAGATGTGTATGTGCCTTGCGAGGTGTGCCACGGCAAACGCTATAACCGCGAGACGCTGGAAGTGCGCTTTAAAGGCAAGTCCATTGCCGATGTGCTGGATATGACCATCAACCGTGCGGTGGAGTTCTTCGAGAATGTGCCCCAGATATTGAATAAGATTAAGGTTATCCAGGAAGTGGGATTGGGCTATATCAAGCTGGGACAGTCCTCCACCACGCTCTCCGGAGGTGAGAGCCAGCGCGTAAAGTTGGCTACGGAACTCTCCAAGCGTGATACGGGCAAGACACTCTATATCCTCGACGAACCTACCACCGGACTTCATTTTGAAGATATCCGCGTACTGATGAATGTACTGAACAAACTTGTTGACAAAGGAAACACCGTCATCGTCATAGAGCATAATCTCGATGTCATCAAGATGGCGGACTACATCATTGATATGGGTCCCGAAGGTAATCCTGCGGAACACCCGAAGAGGTGGCGAAGAGCGAGAAAGGCTATACTCCGAAATTCCTGCGTGAAGAGCTGGGGGATAATTACTAATTACTAATTTTGTAACTTGTTATGGTGAAAATTAATAAGACGAATGCAGCGCGGCTGCTCGACAAAGCCAAGATAGCCTATGAACTCATTCCCTACGAGGTGGATGAGAACGATTTGAGCGCCGTACATGTAGCCGCCAGTTTGGGCGAGGACATCAACTGCGTGTTCAAGACACTTATTCTTCACGGCGATAAATCCGGCTACTTTGTCTGCGTCATCCCGGGTGAGCACGAAGTGGATTTGAAACTGGCGGCAAAGGCATCGGGCAACAAGAAGTGTGACCTCATTCCGGTTAAGGAACTTTTACCTCTGACGGGCTACATCCGCGGAGGTTGTTCGCCCATCGGCATGAAGAAGCCTTTCCCTACCTATATCCATGAAACGTGCCTACGGTTTCCGTATATCTATATCAGTGCCGGACAACGTGGTTTGCAGCTTAAACTGGACCCGAAGGATTTGGTAAAAGAAGTGCGTGCAGAAGTTTGTGTTCTTTTTAATGAATAAATCTTCTATTTCTGCCGAGATATTTTAATTTTATAAGGAAATATTCAATAGAATTTATATATTTGCAGGAATTATTCAAGAAATCAATCCAATTACTAATTCTAAAAACTAATTTTTATGTTCAACAAACACCCTAAAGGTCTGATTGCCGCATCCTTTGCTAATTTGGGCGAGCGTTTCGGCTTTTATACCATGATGGCCATTCTTGTACTTTTTCTGCAAGCCAAGTTCGGACTGGATGGAAAAGAGGCAGGTTTGATCTACTCAACATTTTATTTTTCTATTTACATTCTTGCATTGATAGGTGGTATTATTGCCGACAAGACCCGTAATTACAAAGGTACCATTTTTGCCGGTATTGTCCTGATGGCGGTAGGCTACTTGATGCTTGCCATCCCGTCTCCTACACCGGTTGCCAATAAAACCTTGTTTTTGGTGATTACTTGTGCGGCCTTGTTTGTCATTGCTTTCGGAAATGGTCTTTTCAAGGGAAATCTTCAAGCGCTGGTAGGGCAGATGTACGACAATCCCCAATATTCCAGCATGCGTGATTCCGGTTTCTCCTTATTCTATATGTTCATCAATGTAGGTGCCATCTTTGCTCCGTTTGCCGCAGTAGGCGTACGTAACTGGTGGCTGTCCACATTCGGCTACAATTATGATGCCGACCTGCCTGCCCTTTGCCACGGACATCTGGCAGGAACGCTGACTCCCGAAGCTGTGGACACTTATAGTGCACTGGCAACGAAAGCCACTATTTCCGGAACACCCGTAACGGATATGACGGTATTTGCCAATGAATATCTGAACGTGTTTACCACTGGTTTCCATTATGCATTCGGTGTAGCTATCTTGGCTATGGTTCTTTCTTTGGTAATTTTCGTCATCAACAGAAAGAAATTCCCCGATCCCAGCAAGAAGGTGGCTGCAAAAGCGGGCGATGCCACTGCAGTGGAGATGAGCGCACAAGAGGTAAGACAGCGCATGTATGCATTGTTTGCCGTATTCGGTGTGGTAATTTTCTTCTGGTTCTCGTTCCATCAGAATGGGTTGACACTGACGTATTTTGCCAAGGAATATACAGATTTGAATTTGTTCGGCATGGCTATTTCCGCTGAGCTGTTCCAGTCTTTGAACCCGATTTTCGTTGTATCTCTGACACCGGTCATCATGGCTGTCTTTGCAGCACAGCGTGCCAAGGGTAAAGAGCCTTCCACTCCGCGGAAGATTGCCATCGGTATGGGTATTGCTGCCACCGGCTTCCTTATAATGGCTATCGGTTCTTATGTAAGCAACTTGCCGATGCACAAGGATATAATCGCTTTGGGTACCTCTCCGGTGAAGGTGACTCCGCTGTTGCTGATGGTTACCTATCTGATATTGACTGTTGCCGAATTGTACATTTCTCCGTTGGGCATTTCATTCGTGTCCAAGGTGGCTCCTCCCAAATATCAGGGTATCATGCAGGGCGGTTGGCTCGGCGCTACTGCCATTGGTAATCAGTTGCTCGTTATCGGTGCTATCCTTTACGAAAGTATTCCTATCTGGATGACGTGGACGGTATTTGTAGTAGCGTGCTGCATTTCCATGTTCACCATGCTGTTCATGCTGAAATGGCTTGAAAAGGTGGCGAAGTAATCGGAAACGAAAGATAAAACTAAAGGCTGCGCAATGTTCGTAATGAACTGCGCAGCCTTTAGTTTTTGGAGGGCTTTTAATGCCGGGACTCAGATTTCCAGTCCCATGATGTAGTCATTCATGTAATATCCGTTTCCTATCGGGAAATCCCCTTCACGGAGTTTCCGCATTCCCATATGTTCGTAAAACTGCAGTGCCTTGTTGTTACGGTTCACATTCAATTCCATCAGACAAGGGCCGGGATGCACTTTCTTGATGTACTTGATGGCTTCGCGAAAGAGGAAACTGCCGCAATGTGCACCCTGGTAATAGGGGAGCACATAAATCTTTTGCAGGTGGAATAAATCTTCTCCTTGCTGCTGTACGGACACATAGCCCGCCGCTTCACATTCTTCGTAAGCCAGGAAATAGACGTGGCCTTCCTCTTCCATTTGTTTACGGATATTGTCCAATGAATACATCCATTCCATCATGTAGTCGGTCTGCTCGGGAGTAAGGATATCCTTATACGTGACGGGAAATATTTGCTGCGCAAGTTTCTGAATCAGTGCGCAGTCTGCTGTCGTTGCTTTTCTTATGGTAAACATATCGGTTGTATTTATACTGTTTGGGGTGTAAAGTTAAGCCTTTTTTGTGAAACAATCGTTATCTTTGCAGACCGTTACCGAACTAACTAATTCTGATTTTAAAAATTATGGCATTTACGAGCAACATTATGATTGTCCGCCACAGATTGCTGAAGGAACTGGTAAAGCTGTGGAATAACAACGAACTTGTGGATAAAATAGACCGGCTGCCCATCGAGCTGAGTCCGAAGAGGTCCAAGCACGCGGGACGCTGCTGTGTGCACAAAGAGCGCGCGGTGTGGAAGTACAAGTCATTGCCGCTTCTGGGACTCGATATGGAGGACGAGACGGATGAGTTGACCCCCTTGTCGGAGTACGCTGCCCGTGCACTGGACAGAGCGGAAAATGGCAGGTCGAAAGACAACATCATGTGTGTGATTGACGAAGCTTGTTCGGCATGTGTGCAGATTAACTACGAGATTACGAACCTCTGCCGCGGATGTACGGCACGCAGTTGCCAGGTGAATTGTCCCAAGAAGGCAGTGCATGTCAAGGAGAGCGGGCAGGCATGGATTGACCATGATGCGTGTATCAGTTGTGGCATCTGCCATAAGAGTTGTCCCTACCATGCCATTGTTTATATTCCCGTACCTTGTGAGGAGGCTTGTCCCGTGAAAGCCATCAGCAAGGATGAGAAGGGGATAGAGCACATCGACGAAAGTAAGTGCATCTACTGCGGAAAGTGCTTGAACGCATGCCCGTTTGGAGCTATCTTCGAGATTTCGCAAGTGTTCGACGTGTTGCACAGAATCCGTAAGGGTGAGCAGGTGGTGGCTATCGTGGCTCCGTCCATTCTGGGGCAGTTCAAGACGACTATTGAACAAGTGTATGGCGCACTGAAACAAGTGGGCTTTACGGATGTCATCGAGGTGGCGCAAGGTGCGATGGATACCGTCAGCAACGAGGCGCACGAACTGATTGAGAAGTTGGAAGAGGGACAGAAGTTTATGACGACTTCCTGCTGCCCGTCTTATATAGAACTGGTGAACAAGCATATTCCTGCCATGAAGCCCTACGTGTCGGGCACCGGTTCGCCGATGTACTATGCCGCACGCATTGCCAAGGAGAAGTATCCGGATGCAAAGGTGGTCTTTATCGGTCCGTGCGTAGCCAAGCGTAAAGAGGCGCAGCGTGACGAAGCGGTGGATTTCATTATGACTTTCGAGGAGATGGCTTCCGTGTTTGCCGGACTGGATATTCAGATGGAGCAGGCGAAGCCCTATTCCATGAGTTTCACTTCCGTGCGCGAGGCACATGGCTTTGCCCAGGCAGGCGGTGTGATGGGTGCTGTGAAGGCTTATCTGAAAGAAGAAGCGGATAAAATCAATGCCGTGCAGGTGGCTAATCTGGATAAGAAGGCTATCGGTTCGCTGCGTGCTTATGCCAAAACCGGTAAGGCTCCGGGACAGTTCATCGAAGTGATGGCATGCGAGGGCGGTTGCATCACCGGACCGTGTGCACACAATGAGATAGCTGCCGGAAAGCGTCAGTTGACACAAGAGTTGGCTAAGAAAGAGGAAACGTATTGAAATATTTGATTGACAAACTGCGGAGCAATCGCAGGCTGGATGCCGAAGAGTATAAAGCCTTGCTTCTTTGCCGGGACACAGAACTTGCAGCCTACCTGCAGGAGCTTGCCCGGGAAGAAGCGCTTGCCCGCTTTGGCAATAAAATCTTCATTCGCGGACTGATTGAGATAACCAACCGTTGCCGCAATAACTGCTACTATTGCGGCATACGGAAGGAGAACCGGAACATAGTCCGTTATGAACTGGCGCAGGAGGAGATTCTTTCGTGTTGCCATGAAGGCTATCGGTTGGGCTTCCGTACCTTTGTGCTGCAAGGGGGCGAAGCGCAGGCGGTGAAGGATGAGGGGATGGTGGAGACAGTTGCCGCCATCCGGCAATCCTTCCCGGATTGTGCCATTACCTTATCTTTGGGCGAAAAATCGCGGGAAGCCTACGAACGTTTCTTCCTGGCAGGTGCCAACCGCTATCTGTTGCGGCACGAAACCTGCAACGAAGGGCATTATCACCGGCTTCATCCTGCTGAGATGTCCCTTTCCCATCGGTTGCAATGCTTGGACTGGCTGAAAGAGATAGGCTATCAAGTGGGAACCGGAATCATGGTAGGCAGTCCTTACCAGACGGTGGACCATTTGGTAGAAGACATTCTCTTCATCGAACGGTTTCAGCCGGAGATGATAGGCATGGGACCTTTTCTTCCGCATCACGATACTCCGTTTGCCTCTTTTCCGCCGGGAGATATGGAGTTGACGCTGAAGTTGCTTTCTATCTTCCGGCTGATGCATCCCGCGGCACTGATACCTGCTACCACTGCCCTGGCCACACTTGCTCCGGACGGACGGGAACGGGGAATATTGGCTGGCGCCAATGTCGTGATGCCTAATCTTTCGCCTTCTCATCAGCGGACGAAGTACTCCCTTTATGATAACAAAGCTTCTGCGGGTGCCGAAGCGGCAGAAGGTTTGCAAAAATTGGAGGAACAACTGAAAGGGATAGGCTACGAGGTATCAAAAGAGAGAGGAGATTATGAGAATGGAGAATTGACCGTTGATAATTGATAATTTTCAAATCTTCATTCTTTATTTTAATTACCAATTGTCAATTTACGAAGTGTATAACATAAAGTCAAGACAAGCAGAAGAATTCATCAATCACCAGGAGATATTGGATACATTGGAGTATGCGCAGGTAAACCGCAACAACCGTCCGCTCATCGAAAGTTTGATTGACAAGGCTGCTTTGTGCCAGGGACTTTCCCATCGGGAGGCGGCCCTACTGCTGGAATGTGACGAGCCGGAACTGGTGCAGCGCATCTATCATCTGGCATGTGAAATCAAACGGAAATTCTATGGCAATCGCATCGTGATGTTTGCCCCGCTTTATCTTTCCAACTATTGCGTGAACGGTTGCGTCTATTGCCCGTATCATGCCAAGAACCGTACCATTCCCCGCAAGAAACTCTCGCAAGAGGAGATACGCCGCGAGGTTATCGCCTTACAGGATATGGGGCATAAACGCCTTGCCCTGGAAGCCGGAGAAGACCCTCGAAACAACCCTATCGACTATATCTTAGAGTCCATCCGCACCATCTACAGCATCCACCACAAGAATGGGGCCATCCGTCGGGTGAATGTCAACATAGCCGCCACTACAGTGGAAAACTATCGGTTGCTGAAAGAGGCAGGCATCGGCACTTATATCCTTTTTCAGGAGACTTACAGCAAAGAGCATTACGAAGCCTTGCATCCCACGGGACCGAAAAGTAATTATGCCTACCACACCGAAGCGATGGACCGTGCTATGGAGGGTGGCATCGACGACGTAGGTATCGGCGTATTGTTCGGTCTGAACACCTATCGTTATGACTTCGTAGGACTGCTGATGCATGCCGAACATCTGGAAGCTACCTTTGGCGTGGGTCCGCATACCATCAGCGTGCCGCGTATCTGTCCGGCAGATGATATTTCGACCGAGGATTTTCCCGATGCCATCTCGGATGAGATGTTCTGCCGTATTGTGGCGGTTACCCGCATTGCGGTGCCTTATACGGGAATGATTATTTCCACCCGTGAGTCGGAAGCCGTACGCCGTCGGGTGCTCGAACTGGGCGTTTCGCAGATAAGCGGCGGTTCGCGTACCAGCGTGGGAGGCTATGCCGTGCCGGAAGCCAAAGAGGAAGATTCCTCCCAATTCGATGTGAGCGACCGGCGCACGCTGGATGAAGTGGTGAGCTGGCTGCTCGACCTGGGACATATCCCCAGCTTCTGCACCGCCTGCTATCGCGAGGGACGTACCGGAGACCGCTTCATGTCGCTCGTCAAGCGCGGACAGATAGCAAACTGCTGCCAGCCCAATGCACTGATGACATTAAAAGAATATCTGGAGGACTATGCCTCCTCCGAAACTAAGGAGAAGGGCATACAGCTGATTCGTGAGGAGATGGAGCATATCCCGAACCCCAAGATACGGGCGATAGCCGAACGTAATCTTCAGGAGATAGGGGAGGGGAAAAGAGACTTTAGATTTTAGATTTCGGATTTATGAATAATACACCTCGTTCCAACCGCCTGCACATTGCCGTCTTTGGACGACGGAACAGCGGAAAGTCCAGCCTTGTCAATGCCTTGACCGGGCAAGACACGGCATTGGTATCCGCAACGCCCGGCACTACTACCGATCCCGTGACCAAAGCCATGGAAGTATATCCTTTGGGCCCGTGCCTCTTTATCGATACCCCCGGTTTTGATGACGACGAAGGCGAACTGGGCGGTATGCGCGTGGAGCGTACCTTAAAGACGGTGGAGAAAGCAGACATCGCCCTCTTGCTTTATGAAGCTGACGGAACGCTGGAACAGCAATGGCTAAAGCTGCTGGCAGCGCGCGAAATCCCCGTGATACTGATACTGAATAAAGCCGATTCCCGTCAAGACACCGCTTCCGTGGTTCTTCGGATTGAAAAGGAGTGCGGGCAGGCTCCCGTTGTGGTCAGTGCCAAAGAGGGTACCGGCATTCAAGGCATTTTCGATGCTATCCTCGAAAAGCTTCCCGAGAATTTTGGTGAGCAGACTATCACGGGCAATTTGGTAAGTGAAGGAGATGTCGTCCTGCTGGTGATGCCCCAGGATATACAAGCCCCCAAAGGTCGTCTCATTCTTCCGCAAGTGCAGACCATCCGCGAACTGTTGGATAAAAAGTGCTTAGTGATGAGCTGCACCACCGACAAGCTGCAAGCCTCCCTGCAAGCCCTTGTCCGTCCGCCTAAGCTGATAATCACAGACTCTCAAGTGTTCCCCATCGTCTATCAACAAAAGCCTGCCGAGAGTAGTCTTACTTCCTTCTCGGTTCTTTTTGCCGGTTACAAAGGAGACATCAATGCCTTTGTAGAGGGAGCTGCCGCTATTCATAGCCTGACACCCCAATCGCGTGTACTGATAGCCGAAGCCTGCACCCACGCCCCGCTGACCGAGGACATCGGCACCGTCAAAATTCCCCGCCTGCTACGAAAGCGCATCGGCGAGGAATTGCAGATAGACTTTGTATCTGGAAATGACTTTCCCAGAGACTTGTCCCGATATGATTTAATTATCCATTGCGGCGCTTGCATGTTCAACCGGAAGTACGTTCTCAATCGTATAGCCCATGCCCGCGCACAGCACATCCCCATAACCAACTACGGAGTAGCAATTGCGAGTCTGACCGGTATATTGGATAAAATTGTTATCCATCGGTAAATATCCCTCTCCCTCTTTGTTCATGTTACTGATGTAATAGAGTAGTGTGAACTACTTTTTTTTGTTAATTATACTTAATATAAGGTACTTTGTAATGCAAGGTACTGATATAATACATATATTTGTGCCATACAAGGAACAACAATAGAATGAATGAGGACACTCATTACTCTATTGCGCAGCAAAATAGTAAATCGTAAATTGTCAAATAGTAAATACCATTATGGATGTAAACAATGTAAAGTCGCAAATGCGCAAGGGCATGCTTGAATATTGCATCATGCTGCTGCTTCACAAGGAGCCGGCTTACGCTTCGGATATCATTCAGAAGTTGAAAGAAGCCAGACTGATTGTAGTGGAAGGTACACTTTATCCGTTGCTCACCCGTCTGAAGAACGACGACTTGCTGGGTTATGAATGGATTGAGTCTACGCAAGGTCCTCCACGTAAATATTACCGGTTGACGGAAAAAGGAGAAGTCTTTCTCGGTGAACTGGAAACATCCTGGAAAGAGTTGAACGAGACGGTGAATCACATTAGCAATTCTTGAAATGACCACAGAGAATATGCCGCATTCGCCGAATGGTAAATAGTAAATCGTAAATAGTCAAATTGTAAATAAATAGTGTGTTATGAAAAAGACATTAACTGTAAATTTAGGTGGAACCGTTTTCAATATTGATGATGACGCATACCGTCTTTTGGATAATTATCTGAGTAATCTCAAGATGCACTTCCGCAAGGAAGCAGGTGCCGACGAGATTGTAGATGATATTGAACGCCGTATTTCCGAACTCTTTGCCGAGAAATTGTCGGCCGGTTCGCAAGTAATCACGATAGCCGATGTGGAAGAGGTGATTGCCCGCATGGGAAAGCCGGAAGATATGGAGGCGGAAGGAGAGAGTGCTAGTGCCGATTCCGGCAGCACGAGTGCCGGGGGCGGCTATGGTGCCGGTGCTTGGAACAGCAATACCGCTTATGGCACTACACGCCGTCGTCTATACCGCAATCCGGATGACAAAATGCTGGGTGGTGTCATCAGTGGAATGGCTGCCTACCTGGGATGGGATGTAACTTTACTTCGACTGTTACTGCTTGTCATCTTGATTTGTGGGGTAGGGACATTGATACCGGTCTATATCGTGTGTTGGCTGGTTATACCGGAAGCCCGCACAGCAGCCGAGAAGTTGAGTATGCGTGGCGAGGCCGTTACGGTGGAGAATATCGGAAAGACGGTGACGGACGGTTTTGAGAAGGTTGCCAATGGGGTGAATGATTATATGAGGTCGGATAAACCCCGTACTTTCTTGCAGAAGTTGGGAGATGCATTGGTGATGATTGTCGGCTGGTTCTTGAAAATCTGTCTGGTGATATTCGCCATTATTTGCAGTCCGATACTGTTTGTGTTTGGAGTGGTATTCGTGGCGCTGTTGTTTGCTGCGATAGCGGTGGCTGTTGGTGGTGGTGCAGCTCTCATTTCCCTTTTCCCGATGGCTGATGTGGTACTGCCTACTTCTCCGCTGTCTGCCATTGTGATGTACATTGCAGGTATCTTGTTGGTAGGAATTCCTTTGGTCAGCCTTGTGTGGGCCATCTTTAGCCAGATATTCAAGTGGCAGCCGATGAACTCCGGCTTGAAGTGGACGCTGGTTATCCTTTGGATTGTAAGTGCAGCTTGCTTCGGAATCTGTTTTGCAGTGCAGGGGGCTACTTTCCCGGAATTGGGTATCTTTAATTTCTGAGAATAGTAATTTCTTTTTTAATTGATATCGTGTTTGTGGAAATCAGATTTCTATAAACACGATATTTTTTTATTGGGTGTAATTGGTTGTTATACAGTGAAATATTGCGTTTGGAAAAGGCGTTTTTTAAACGTTCGTTTTTTGAACGTCAATATTTAAGAAAATTAAAGAGGGAAGATTACTTAAAAATTAGTAAAAGGAAGAAGTTAGAGAAATACAATGCAATAGGCTTACTGACAAAGTATTATACTCACTAAAAAGAAATTTATAGAATATTTTTATTAAACATTTTGCGAGATTCAAAAATACACGTTATCTTTGCGTTCATTAAACGAACGTCTATTGAACGCTTTTTGCTTGCAATAGATTCGTTTACAGCATTTTACCTGTCAGGTAATGAATGACTGCAAAAAATCTGTTGACAAGAAGGGCATAAAGCTTGTCGTATTCTACATAAAGTGTCCGCAAGTAATTGAATTTCAAGTGTATGCAAGAGGTTCAAAGCCCCAGGAGAACACCCTTGTCTGAACAAAAGCATAAAATGGGAATAGAGAAAGAGGCCGAAATCTGGTATGCTATGCGTGCCACCTACCGCAGAGAACCGGATGCCATGCGTCTGCTAAAGAAAGAAAATTTGGGCTGTTTCATTCCTATGCAATACAAGATATGTATAAAAAAAGGGAAAAAAGTCCGTGCTCTGGTTCCGGTCGTTCATAATCTGCTTTTTGTCCATGCCCGTCCTTCCGATGTGCAGCGTGTCAAGTCTCAAGTCACTTATCTGCAATATATCACCGATACCCGCAGTGGGCAGAAGATTATTGTCCCAGACGGTCAGATGCAGCGTTTCATTGCCGTATCCGGCACTTACGATGATCATCTTCTTTATTTTCAACCGGATGAATTGAACTTGTCCAAGGGTACCAAAGTCCGGATTACCGGCGGTGAATTTGAGGGGCAAGAGGGGATATTTCTGAAGGTAAAGGGCGCACGTGACCGTCGCGTGGTTATCGAAATACAAGGTGTCATAGCTGTTGCCATGGCCACTATCCATCCCGATCTTATAGAAGTAATCGGCTGAACTTTAATTTTTAATTTTTAATTCTATAATTGCTTATGTCTCTTTCCGAAGAAGCAATCACTCTTCAGCGTGCTGCGCACGAACTGATGTATTTGGGTATGGACGGCAGTCCCGTCTATAGCGATGACTTGTCACGGCGGAACGGTGAGGTCTACCGTCTTACCATGGCTTTGTACCGGTCGGGTGTAAAAGGCACTACCATCGAAGAGCAGGCAAATGTCTGTCTTGCCCTTCTTATGGGTTACAGCGCCTCTTTTGTGGACCATGGCGAAAAGCAGCGGCATGTCCAGAAAGTGCTGGACTGTTGTTGGGATGTGCTCGATGCCCTTCCCGCTTCCTTACTGAAGTTCCGTCTGCTTACCGCCTGCTACGGTGAAGTGTTCGACGAGTCTTTGGCCGACGAAGGCCGTTCCATCATCGCCTCCTGGGATTCCTTATCACTTACTCCCGAACAGCAGGAAGCGGTTGATGAGTTTCAGAATGTGACAGACAATCCCTATCCGTGGGAATATATCGATGAATAAAACTTTTCATTATAATGCTTAACAATAAATCCGTATTGATTACCGGAGGAACGGGTTCCTTCGGAAAGAAGTTTGTGGAAACCATCCTCCGTGATTATCCGCAAGTAAAGAAAATCATTATTTACTCCCGCGATGAGCTGAAGCAATTTGAGCTGAAACAGAAATATCCCGGTCATAAGTATCCGCAACTGCGTTTCTTTATCGGTGATGTCCGTGACCTCGAACGCCTGACGCGGGCTTGCGAAGGAGTGGACGTGATTATCCATGCAGCCGCCATCAAGCAGGTGGATACCGCTGAATACAATCCCGAAGAGTGCATCAAAACCAATGTACACGGTGCGCAGAATGTGATAAAGGCTGCTCTTGCCACCGGTGTACAGCATGTGGTGGCCCTTTCTACCGACAAGGCATGTGCCCCCATCAATCTTTATGGCGCCACCAAGCTCACTTCCGACAAGCTGTTTACTGCTGCCAACAATATCAGCGGTTCCAAGAACATCAGGTTCTCCGTAGTCCGTTATGGCAATGTGATGGGTTCCCGCGGTTCCGTAATCCCTTTCTTTATCAACAAGCGTGACAACGGGGCGAAGGAACTTCCCATAACCGATATGCGCATGACCCGTTTCAACATTTCGCTGGAAGCCGGTGTCGCTTTGGTCATGTATGCCATCGGACATCACCTGGGTGGTGAAATCTTTATTCCTAAGATTCCTTCCTATCATATCCAGGACGTGGCTACCGCCATTGCACCCAATCTGCCGCAGGTGGAAGTGGGCATCCGTCCGGGAGAGAAGCTGCACGAGGAGATGATTACTGTAACCGATGCTCTTGATACAATCGATTTGGGCAGATATTATGTCATTCTTCCTTCCGTATCTTTCAAGCACAGTCGCGAAGAGTTCATCAGACATCACAATGCAGTACCCGTTCCCGACGGTTTCCACTACAGCAGTGACAACAATACGGAGTGGGAGACAGTAGAGACTATGCGCGAGAATATAAAGAAATACGTTGACCCTAATTTCGAGGTGAAATGATAAGCAAGCCTATTCCATACGGTCGTCAGCATATCACAGATGAGGATATCCGGGCAGTCATCGATACCTTGAAAAGCGATTACCTGACACAAGGTCCCAAAATCAGGGAATTTGAAACGAAATTTGCCGAATATGTAGGTGCACAATATGCCGTAGCGGTGAACAATGCCACTTCAGGGCTTCATCTTGCAGCTACCGCACTGAATGTAAAGCCGGGTGACAAGGTGATTGTCACTCCCATGACCTTTGCTGCCAGTGCCAACTGCATCCGCTATTGTGGCGGCGAGGTGGTATTCTGTGATATTGACAAGGATACTTACCTCATGGATATCCGTAAACTTGAAGCCATGCTTAAAGCTTCTCCCCGCGGTACTTACAAAGGTATTGTTCCGGTTGATTTTGCAGGCTATCCTTTGGATCTGGAAGAGTTCAGAAAGCTTGCCGACGAGTACGGCTTGTGGATTATCGAGGATGCCTGCCATGCTCCCGGCGGCTATTTCATGGACAGTAAAGGCAAGAAACAACATTGTGGTAACGGTTGTTTTGCCGACTGTGCCGTATTCTCTTTCCATCCCGTGAAACATATCGCTACGGGTGAGGGAGGCATGGTGACCACCAACAGCAAGGAGCTCTATGACAAGCTTTGTCTTTACCGTACGCATGGCATTACGAAAGACCCTGCTTTATTGCACGAGCATCATGGTGGCTGGTATTACGAGATGCAGGAGTTAGGGTATAATTACCGTCTGACTGATTTTCAGGCTGCCTTGGGTATTTCTCAGCTGGAGCGTGCGAAAGCAGGTCTTGAACGCCGCCATGAAATCGTGAAACGATATAATGAAGCGTTTGCTGAGATAGATGGCATCAAGACCCCATTCAATGCTGCCGATGTCTATCATGCTTATCACCTTTATATCATTCAAGTGGCTGACCGCTTGGGTCTTTATAATTATCTGCACGAGAACAATGTCTATGCGCAGGTTCATTATGCTCCGCTTCATCTGATGCCTTACTATCAGCAGTGGGGCAATAGGAAAGGCGATTTACCTATAGTAGAAGAGTATTACGAACATTGTCTGAGTCTTCCGATGTATCCCACGCTGACGGACGAGGAACAGGAGTATGTGATTAAAAAGGTTATAGAATTTGTAGCGAAATGAAAAATATAGCAATCATTCCTGCACGTGGCGGCAGTAAACGTATTCCGCGTAAGAATATCAAACCCTTTATGGGTAAACCTATTATTGCATATTCCATAGAGGCAGCTTTACAAAGCGGTCTTTTTGACGAAGTAATGGTTTCGACCGATGATGAAGAGATAGCGGAGATAGCTTGCGGATACGGGGCCAAAGTTCCTTTTATGCGCAGTGCTGAGACCTCGAATGATTATGCCGGTACGGCCGATGTAATTCTTGAAGTTTTAGAGATGTATAAAGAGCGAGGCAGGGAATTTGATACAGTTTGTTGCATTTACTCAACAGCTCCTTTTGTCACTCCTGAAAGGCTTCGGGAAGCATACGGAAAAATGAATTCGGAGATTGACTCCGTTTTCACTTGTGTGGCTTATTCCTATCCTATACAGCGTAGCCTTCATATTGTAGACGGGAGAATCGGTATGGTTTATCCCGAATACATGAATGCACGTTCCCAAGATTTAGAGCCGATTTATCATGATGCCGGCCAATTCTATTTCTCTCGTACTGCTCCTTTTGTGGAGAGCCGGACTTTTTGGGGGAAGAACACAGCCGGGCTGGTACTTTCCGAACTCGAAGTGCAGGACCTCGATACGCTGACTGACTGGACATTGGCGGAGATGAAATATGAGTTACTTCATAGATAAAGAATAAAAAAGAAGCATTCTTCTTTTGATGTTTTCTTCATTTGTTTTTTTGTAGCAAAAGAAACTGTATATGGACGAAAAAGAATGCTTGAGTAAGTTGTCACCCTTTTTGTTTTGGGACATTGATATGTCTCAAGCTTCTATGGATGCCTGCCCTCAACAAGTGGTTCAGCGAGTACTTGAGTATGGCAATCTTGATGATTGGCGTTTGATACGTGCGTATTATGGTTTGCATCGCATTGTAGAGTTATGTAAGCAGATGCGGACACTTGATCCGGTTTGTCTTTCTTATATTTGCCTCTTGTCCGGCACGTCAAAAGAAGAATATAGATGTTATCATACGGCACAGTCGAAGCCCACACTCTGGAACTCTTGTGCCTGATGTGGTGAAGAATTTCCAATAATTTCAATTTAATTCATTTCCCTTCCTTGAGAAAAATCTACTTCCGTGCCGATGCAAGCGCTACTATCGGTTACGGCCATTTTATCCGTACCTTGGCTTTGGCCGATATGTTAAAGGATGATTTCGATTGTACCTTTTTTACTTGTCATCCTACCCCTTATCAAGTAGAGGAGATGGAGAAGGTATGTCCTTTCATCCCCTTGCAGGAAGAAACGCATTCTGCTGATTTCCTTTCCCATCTGCAAGGTGATGAAATCGTGGTGCTCGACAATTATTTCTTCACTACCGATTACCAGCGTGCCATCAAGCAAAAAGGCTGTCGCCTGGTGTGCATTGACGATATGCACGACAAGCACTATGTGGCCGATGTTGTGATTAATCACGGAATAACCAATGGAAATTTATTTAGTACAGAACCTTACACGCAGTTGTGTTTGGGTTATGCTTGGGCACTGTTGCGCTTGCCGTTTCTACAATTGCCACAAATACAGCGGAAAAATAGAAAGATAGAAAAAGCCATTGTCTGTTTTGGTGGTTCCGACAAGAATGATTTGACCACTCGCTTTGTATCTTTTTTGCAAAAAGAAAAGACTGTGAAACAGATAATTGCGATAGTAGGTGATAAATACCAATTGGATACATTGCATTGCTCTTCAAAGGTTTCTTATCAGCACAATTTGTCTGCATCCGAGATGTCAGAGCTCTTTAGACAATCAGATATTGCTTTTGTGCCGACCAGCACAGTGTGCTTGGAAGCATTGTCCCAACAATTACCCGTTGTTGCCGGATATTATGTAGACAACCAAAAGGAAGTTTATGCTGAATATGCCGCAAATAATTTAATATATCCTTTGGGGAACTTGTTGAATTTGGACTTTGCAGAGATGAATTATTCTTTGATTGTAGAAAAAATCAATTCTTTGCATACAATGGATTTTTCTTTAGTGTCATTGCGTTATAGAAGGCTGTTTCAAAATATGTTTGTTCCTATAGAGATAAAGAAGAATGGACTGAAATTTGTTGATTATAGAATTTTGGATAAAGACAAGCAATTATTGATATGGCAGGCAAGAAATGAAGAAAAGGTGCGTATTCAAATGGCGCATACGGAGCCTATTCTTTGGGAATCCCACCTGAAGTTTGTAGACAGCCTGAGTGTTCAGTATAAGAAGATATATATGGCCGTTTATCGGGAAGAACAACTTCTTGGTTCTGTAAATATAGAATATAGTTCAGCCACGCATTTGGAGCGCGGGCTATTTATATTGCCGGAGTTTTGGGGAAATGGAGATGCTGTGTTGATTGAAAACACCTTGTCTGAATTTCTTCAGGAACAGCAGGTGACTTCTGTTATGGCAAAGGTATTGAGGAGTAATAGCCGGTCGTTGCACTTTCATTTGAAATTGGGGTATAGACAAATATCCAATGATGATGAATATGATTATTTAATTAAAGACTTGAACAAATAGATGAGTAAGGTAATGATAATAGCAGAATTATCTGCTAATCATAATGGAAATAAGCAAATAGCTATAGATACTATCGTTGCTGCCAAGAAATCCGGTGCCGATGCCGTAAAGTTGCAAACTTATACGGCTGACACTATAACGGTGGATTGCCGTGCTGATGATTTTAAGATTAAGCAAGGTACAATCTGGGATGGAACTCGTTTGTACGATCTTTATAAGCAAGCCTATACCCCTTGGGAGTGGCACGAAGAATTGTTTCGTGTGGCCAAGGAGGAAGGACTTATCTGTTTTTCATCACCGTTTGATAAAACTGCGGTAGATTTCTTGGAGTCCTTGGGCAACCCTATTTATAAGATTGCCTCTTTTGAAATTACGGATATTCCTTTGATAGAGTATGCCGCCAAGAAGATGAAACCGATGGTGATGTCTACCGGCATTGCCACTGAAGAAGACATTCAGTTGGCTGTAGATACTTGCCGTGCGGCGGGCAATGATGATATTACGCTGTTGAAATGCACCTCCTCTTATCCTGCCCCCATTGAGGAAGCCAATCTGTGTATGATAAAAGACTTGGCAGAGCGCTATGGAGTGAAGTCCGGTTTGTCCGATCATACCATTGGCAGTGTGTCTGCCGTAGTGGCTGTGACACAAGGTGCAACCATGATTGAAAAGCATTTTATTATCGACCGTAGTATTGGCGGCCCCGATGCCTCATTCTCAATGAACGAGCAGGAGTTTGCCCAAATGGTGAAAGATATACGCATGGCCGAAGCGGCTATCGGCTCAGTATCGTATGAACTTACTGATAAGATGAAGTCGGGAAGGGAGTTCTCCCGTTCGCTCTATGTAGCCGAGGATATGAAAGCCGGAGAAGTGATTACAGAGCAGAACGTTCGCTCCGTTCGTCCGGGCTTCGGTTTGCACCCTAAGTATCTGAAAGATATATTGGGAAAGAAAGTAAATCAGGATTTGGAGAAAGGAACGAGATTTGCATGGGAGTTCGTGAATAGTTAGAGGTCATCAAAAAAGAGAATATTGTTACTGCAATTCTTAAAAATAAAACTATCTTTGCGGTAGTCTAAACACTAAAAACATAGTCTATATGAATCGCAAGGAATTGGTGAAGCGTCTGAAATATATGATAAAGAGTGTTGCTCCCAACTCTCAGACTATTCTTTATGGTTCTGAGGCACGTGGAGAGGCAAAACAGAATAGTGACATTGATATTCTGATTTTAGTGGATAAAGATACAGTTTCTCCTATGGAGGAGGATGTCATTACTGCTCCAATATATGATTTGGAAATAGAAACAGGTACTATTATTAGCCCGATTGTGATGACTCGTAAAGCTTGGGAGGCAGCAAAGAGAAAGACTGTATTTTATTATAATGTAATGAAAGATGGTGTGTTGCTGTGATGGAAGAGGATATAAAGCGTGATATTGTCAATTATAGGCGTCAAAAGGCATGTGACTTGATGCATGATGTTGATGTCTTGATAGATAATGAACTATGGAATTCTGCTGTAAATAGGATGTATTACGCTTGTTTTCATATGGTTTCAGCATTGTTGATTTTGCATGGAATTGAAGTGAAAAGTCACATGGGAGTTCGACAAGCTTTTGGACTTCATTTTGTAAAGACGAATTTGTTGTCGTCTGAATGCGGGCGTATCTTTTCTAAAATTTACGATAAAAGGCAGTCAAGTGATTATGATGATTTCAAAGAGTTTACCAAAGATGAAATTGATAATTTGTATCCTCAGATTTCATTCTTGATAAGTGAAGTTGATAGATTGATTACAGAAAAATAGATTTCCTTCTTCCCCTCTTTTTTTAGTATCTTTCATCCCCCTTCGTTAGCAAAATACGAACAGATTTTGTTCCTTTGCAAGTAAACAATGCCCCTACGGAACGGATGACAAATATCACCCCGTTGCTTTATCAAAGCGGGTATGTGACGATAAGGAATTATTCTCCGCTTACACATCTTTATACGCTGGATATCCCCAATAAAGAAGTGCGCATGGGGTTGATGAAATTGGGTATAGAATGAAGAAGGGAGCCTTTTACAGCCCCCTATACTCCCTTTCCGCATCGAAGCACGGACAAGCTTTCGCCGGATTCAAATCATGGTGCCCCACAATCAGCGCCCGTGGAAAGATACGCTTCAACTCACGTAGCAGTGCCAGTAACGAAGCCTTCTGTTCCAGTGTGCGGGTATCGGCAGGAAAACTTGCAGCATCCAGTCCTCCTTCATAACAGATGCCGATAGAATGGCGGTTGTGATTGAGGCAATGCGCACCTATTTTTTCCAACGGGCGGCCGCGGTGTATTTCGCCGTTGCGGGTCAGATAGAAATGATAGCCGATGTCACGGAAGCCGCGGTGGTGGATGTGGTCGCGGCGGCAATCCTCAAAGCCCAGGGCCACGCCTTGAGGCGTGGCTGAGCAATGAACAATGAGCAGGGTAATCGTACGCATGGCTATTTGCAAGCGCCTAGACCTAAAGCTCCCGCTATGGCGGTAGCTACGGTGATGATTACTTTGAGGACAATGCCCCACACGGATTTTGACTTTTTGTCTTCACTCATGATGATTGGTAATTGATAATTAGTAATTTGTAATTATTCTCATCCTAACGGATTCTCGCCCTGATTGCCGTCACTTCCTCCGGAACCGCCGTCGGAACCACTGCCATCGGGAGCTTTTCCGCCTACGGTGTACAGGGAAGATTCCTTCAGCTGTCCATCCAGGTTGATTTGGGCATTACTCAGTTCGCCGGTGGCACGGGCGCGGAGCTTCAGCCCCTTCACGTTGTTGGCCAGCGAGAAGTCGGCAGCGGATTGCGCCCCTTTCTTGCTGACGATTCCTACGGAGAAGATGGCAAGGTCATCCAGTTTCACGTTCTTGCCGTCCAGAATCAATTCTTTGGTGCAGGAAACCATGTCTGCCAGTACCCCCTTGATGACACCACTCGAATAGGGGGTGTTGTGATTGGACATGTGCTTGGCCAATTTTTCGATGTCGAAGGTTTCTTCGATTACGGGGCGTGCATACCAGAGGCCTTTCAGTGGGCTGTCTTCGCCCGTCACTTGATATTTTTTGTAACGAATCATACAATTAAAATTTAGAAGTTAAAGGATAAAAACATTTGCTGTGTTGAACTCAACGATGCAAAGATAAGGCTGTGGATACGGGCGTTTGTCGGTTTTTGCAGGTTCTCGTCTGTTTGGGTCTGTTTTAGTCGGTTATTTACGCTTGTAAGTTTGATAATGTCATGATTTATAGTTACTTTTGATGAAATATAAATCGTAACTGTCAACTATGGATTCTTTTGTCATACGTACATACGGGCGTACCGAATTGGCCCAAATCTATTGTCCCAATCTTTGTCCGGAGGCTGCCTTCCGCAAACTGAAACACTGGATAGACCTTTGTCCCGATTTGCGTGACGGACTTTCCGCTTTGGGCGGTTCTTCCCGTTCCCGCTCTTATACGCCTGCCCAAGTGCGGCTGATAGTGGCTGCACTTGGAGAGCCTTAAACCTGAGGTTGGATGGCGTAAAGGTCAGGTCGGGAATCGTAAAGGTGAGGTTGGTACACTTGGTACAGAGGTTCATCCATCCTTTCGCCTCACACACATACGTGTGCGTGAAGCGAAGTGAATGTCAGACTTTTGGTTTCCGGTAGTTTCCCTTGCCATCTACATTTTCCACCAGCCCGTGTTTCTGCATGCGTTTGAGCCAGGTGGAGGCGGTTTCCGATTTGATGCCCATCTCTCCGGCTTTCTGCAGGAAAGAGGCCCGTGTGAATTCTTCTTCCATGCTGTCTACCAGCGCATCCCGGTCGGCATTGCCGCGGCTTGTTACTTCGGTGTTGGGCAGGAAGGAGAGGATATGGGTGGTATGCCGGTAAAGGCTTTCGGCCAGTGAGAGTACGGCATGAAAGTCATCGGAAGCAATGAGGAGATTCCATCGGCTGACAATGTGGTCTTTCAGATTGTCTGTGGCTGTGTGAGGGTCGGGCGACACGTAAGGCGAGGCGGTGATTTCCCCTTGTTCCATTGCGCGGAGCATGGCCACCACTTCCATGATGCGGCAGATGTTGATGGCCAGACGTGCCACGCTGCTTGACATCTCGTTTCCGTTGGCCAGTCCGGAGCGTATGAAAAGCCGGGAGAAGAGCCGGTTGAATTCATCTTTCTGTCCGTCCGTAAGGTGAAGGGTGAATATTCCGTTCATGACAATGGTTTTCAGTTTGTCCTTCCATTCCATGCCCAGAGCCTTGAAGGTATCTTCAAGATTGCTGTCATTGCGGTCGAACTGGTTTTGCCAATGATGTATGGCAGGCATGTAGTAGAATACCTGGCGGGAAAAGAGCCCGTTCTCAGCAGTGGGAATCAGGGGTTTCACTTGTGAGGGAGTGCCTGACAGAAGTACGGAAAGATAAGTTTTCTTTACCTCTCGGTATTCGTGGTCGGTGCGCCGGTTGTAGGACAGTCGGTCGTGGTCGAAGGCTTTGCGCATGGTGTCGCTCCAGTGTCCGTATTCCGAACCGATGGCGGTGGAGATGGTGTCGGCTTCGCTTTCGCATATCAGTCCGGTACCGTCGGAGTCCATCAGGTTTTGCAGGATGCCGGTTCCGGTGTTGTTGCCCGAGATGAGGAACATCTTGTTGAGAGGCATTACGGGAGTCTCCGTTTTTCCACGTTCCTTGCCCAGTGTGTCGTATTTTGCTTTTTCGCGGCGGTAACATGCCATGCTTTCGTTTACCTGCCCACGTATTTCATCGTGAATGGGCTCGGCAAGCAGGCGTACCAAGGAGAGCACTCCTTTGCCGGATGCAGGTAGGGCTACTACAAAGGTTTGCAGGCAGGGGGACATCATTTTTCCTCCGTAGGAACATCGGACGTGTTTTCCCATACTGGCACCCAATACGGTGATGGCACCCAGTAGCAGTACATCGTATTGGGCGGGGGAGGTTCCGCAGCTCATGATGCGATTCAAGGGATAAGGCCAGTGGAGGTGTTCGTCGAAAGTGGGTAATGGAGACAGTGGTTCAATGCCCGATGCGGACTCTTCCTCGCGTGCGCGTGTGTGTGAGGTAGAAGAGAGGGGTGAACTTTGTGTACCAAGTGTACCAATGGCAGGTGCGGCTTCATGCTGAATCTTCACGCCGCAAAGCTCGGCCAAATGAAAGGCGGTTCCCAGATGCACGTCGTTACGGCCGGTCTTCAGGGCATTGCTGAAGAGCTTGTCGGCTGCCCGTCGGTCGTACTTGGACGACAGGCTGCACAGACTTAAAAAATCATGCCGTCCTGCTTCTCCGCAGTCGGTGGCAATGGCAAATGCCAGTTGTATATATTCTTGATAGGTTGGAGCAATGTCTGCTCCTGCATTTCTGACTGCTTCGGCCAGAAGGTGCAATGAAGATAGTGGTTCCATCGGATTTGGTAATTTATAATTAGTAATTTGTTGTCGGTGATTTGCAATGACTCATAATTCGAAGTTCACAACTTTTCTGAGCAGTGCTTTCGGGTCATGGCAGAGGAAACAGGCACGTACGAGGTCTTTCCCCGAAGTGTCCACTCCTTTTCCGGGTTGTGTATTTTCGGTGTCATACATGCAGTGGACGTAATTCATGGCCCAGCGCACCGCCTCCGTGCTGTCTTTTCCGATAGGGCAGGGTACAAAAGCCTTTACACCTCGTCCGGTAGGGCTGATGAACACCAGTACCGGTGCGAGGTAAGGGTCTTTGAACAGTAGTTGCTTTAGGCGTCCGGCTTCGTCAGGCGAGTCGAGATGGTCTACGTCCACCACCACCAGTCCGGAGGGTAGCTTCAGGCAGTCGCTCCGTCGTCGGGTGAATACACCGCAGGGGGTGACGTAGGGTAAGGTTTGCTGTTTCAGCATCCGGCAGTTGTTATCATCGCCTTGTAGGGCAGCTTCGCGGATGGCTTGTGTTAGGGTGATCAGCCGTTTGTTGGCTGTGATGAGTTGGTAAACTTCGTTCAGTTCTAAAGTACGCAGGGGGGTAAGCGTGGCGCTTTTCACGGTTTTCCCGGTCGCTCCGTCCTTCATCGGCGAGATGGGTGGCATGAAAAGCGACATATTAAAAGATTTTGGCATATTATATGTTTAAATGGTTGGCTCAAAGGTATTCATTCTCTTTCGTTGAATCTTTCCCACATGTAAGAAAGATTTTAAAGGAACAAAGTAAATAATAACAATATATAACATAGTATTCTATCTAATTACTTAAAATTTATCTAAATGGGCAAAAATTTTATTCACCCTTCATTGGGCTTTTTTATCGAGCGAACGAGAAAACAGAGTGGAGTCACTATTGAAACTCTTTGCAAGGATTTGCATATTTCTCCATCCACGTACATAGACTTAAAAAAAAGGGTGTAACGCCCCACTTAGTACATACGAAACTCTTCTGCGATACTATATCGATGAACTGGAGGAACTGGATGATGACGAAATCAGGAAATTGGCTGGGGAATGGGTGGAGAAATGGCTGGAGGCTAGGAAGAAGGGGGAGTGATGATTGGATTGGTTGATTATTACTGATAATTAAAGGAATCTATATAAATGATTAATTTTACAGTAGGTCCGGTGCAATCTTCTGATGCTGTACGGGCCATAGGTGCCGAACAGGTGCCATATTTTAGAACAGCAGAGTTCTCAGAAATGATGCTTGAGAATGAGCGTCTTGTTAAGAAGTTTGCTAATGCGACTAAAGATAGTAAGGTTGTTTTCATGACATGTTCTGGCTCTGGTGGTATGGAGGCTGCCATCATAAATTGCCTTACGCCACAGGATAAGGCTCTTGTAATCAATGGTGGTAGCTTTGGTGAGCGTTTTGTGGAATTGCTTACCCTTCATAAAATTCCCTTTACGGAAATTAAGCTTAAGTATGGTAGAGCTTTGAAGCCTGAACATCTTGCTGAATATGAGAGCAAGGGTTACACTACTTTCCTTATGCAGAAGCACGAAACTTCTACGGGGGTACATTACGATATCAATCTTGTTTCTGATTTTTGCAAACGTAATAATTGTTTCTTGATTGTTGATACAATCTCTACCTTCCTTTGCGATTCATTTGATATGGCGGCAATGGATGCAGGGGTGATGATTACTGGAAGTCAGAAGGCTCTTGCTTGCGCTCCGGGTATTGCAGTTATGATTCTTGCTCCTTCGGCTATTAAACGTATAGAAAAGGTCCAATGTTGCTGTCAGTATCTTGATTTGAAGCTTGCTCTTAAAAATATGGAGAGAGGGCAGACTCCTTGGACTCCTGCTGTTGGTATCCTTCGTCAAATTAATGTCCGTTTAAAAGAAATTGAATCTGCAGGTGGTGCGGAGGTGGAGATTGCGCGTTGTGCAGAATTGGCTAAGTATTTTCGTGATAAGCTTGTTGAGAATAATCTTCCTTTTGAAATTGTCAGTGAAAGCCTTAGTAATGCTGTCACTCCGCTCCATCCCATAACTCAATCTGCTTTTAAAATTTTCCTTAAGATGAAGGATGAGTATGGAATGTGGATATGTCCTAATGGTGGAAATATGAAGGATACAATTTTTCGTATAGGTCATATTGGTCATCTTCAGAAGGAGGATTACGACAAACTGATTGCTGCATTTATTGATTTAAGAGAAAAGCGATTTATCTAAGGTTATGAAGAAGGTTATTACTTACGGAACATACGATTTGTTTCATCAGGGGCATTATAACCTCTTAAAACGTGCGAAAGCTTTAGGTGATTACCTCATTGTGGGTGTTACCACAGATAGTTTCGACTTGGAGAGAGGCAAGATGAACACGTGCAATAACGTGATGGAACGTATTGAAGCGGTTAAATCCACAGGTCTTGCAGATCAGATTGTGATAGAAGAATATCGTGGGCAGAAGATTGATGATATACAGAAATATGGAGTGGATATTTTTGCAATCGGTTCAGATTGGGAAGGCTATTTTGACTATCTCAACGAGTTCTGTAAAGTGATTTATCTTCCTCGTACTCAAGGGATATCATCTACTTTGCTTCGCCAGAAATATCCTATTGTCAATATTGGCATTATTGGTACTGGCAGTATTGCTTCACGTTTTGTTCCAGAGTCGAAAAATGTGAATAGTGCGTCCGTTTCTGTTGCATACAATCCTAATCAAGAAGAATGTGTTTCGTTCTGTGAAAAATTCTTGATTCCTATAGTTGCTCGTGATTTAGAAGAGTTGTATGAAAATTGCGATGCCGTTTATATTGCATCTCCACACTATACTCATTATGAATATGCAAAGTCTGCTTTGAACGCGGGAAAGCCTGTTCTTTGTGAAACTCCATTTGTATTTAGTAAGAAGCAGGCAGAAGAACTCTACTCGATTGCAGAGAAAAAAGGTTTATTGCTTCAGATTGCACTCAAAACTGCTTATTGTCCTGCTTTCGGGCACTTATTCTCTCTGCTCAAATCCGGTGTGATTGGTGAGATCGTTGAGGTAAATGCTTCTGTAACCACTCTTACAGACGAAAATTCAGCAAAGCTTGACAGTAAACATTTTGGCGGTAGTATGAGCGAGAATGCTTGTTTTCCTCTGCTGCCTATCTTTAAGTTTTTGGGGACAAAGTTCCGAAACATTAATTTTTATTCAAAGATGAAGAATGATGTGGATATGTTCACTAAGGCTGTTTTTCGTTATGATCATGCTGTTGCTTCATTTCAAGTAGGCTTGGGCGTTAAGACAGAAGGTTCTTTGACTATTGCAGGAACCAAGGGGTATGTGTATGTACCAGCTCCATGGTGGAAGACTGATTACTTTGAGGTTCGTTATGAAGACCAAAATTATAATAAGAAGTATTTTTATCCATATGTAGGTGAAGGTTTACGTTATGAAATAAAAGACTTTGTAGTCGCAATCTTAACGGATGGTTATTACTTTAGTAAGGTGTCGAAGGAAGAGAACCTTATGATGGCAGAGGTTCAGGAAATATACATATTGGGGAAGAACGTGTACAAGTTGTAGTATTGTTATTGACAAGTTAGGGCAGTTAATTTGTAATCAAGTAAATGGGGATTTATTATTTTTTATTGTGGATAGGTGTTATAGGAACATTTCTGAGTCAGGATAGCAGATTGAAGAGAACGGGGTTTTATATTATTTTCATATATATTCTTGCACTTTTCGTAATGGTAGTATTTAGGTATGACGTAGGAACTGATTACTTGGAATATACGGATTATTATTATCGAATTCATTCTTTGTTTGAATTGACGAGTGAAGATTTTTTTGTGGAACCTGGTTATGTGCTGTTATCCTCCTTGTTGCGTTCTATTGGTGCTCCATTTGAACTCCTTTCATTTATTCTTTTTTTGATAATAGTTTGTAATCTAAAAAGAGCCATTGCTTTTTTTTCAGATAATATACCTTTGTCAGTCGTATTATATGTATTTCTATTCTTTTTATCTTTCCATTTTAACTTGATTCGTCATGGGGTGATGGTGAGCTTTGTTTGGAAAGGGTATTCCTGGTGGTTTGTCGGTAAAAAGAAAAGAGCATTTATTTCTCTTGTTTGTGGTGCCATGTTTCATGCGTTAAGTCTTTGCTTCTTATCATTATTGTTTATCCATTTAAGAAAATATCCCATCTATATATATGCAGGTGTTTTGGTGTTTTCTTTTATTATATCTGCTCATCCCGATTGGCTCCTTTCTCTATTTGATACGTTGCTTTCTTCTATAATAGGTACTGACAATAGATTGTTTTTTTATTTAAATGGGGGACATTCAGGAGTTTTGAATGAGACAGGGGTTACGATAGGAATGTTCTTTAATCTCACTCTTTTTTGTGTTTCTTATTTTCTACTTATAGACAAAAAAAGTATATTTCTCTATAATATCTTATTTATAGGTATTACTTTTTTTTTATTATTCAATTCTTTTGGTGCTATTTCAGAACGTATAGCAAGCACATGTTATGTAGCAAATATTTTTATTCTCCCATCTGTTTTAAATCTGATGTATGTTAATAAATGGCGTTTTTTGTGTTTAGCTGTTATTCTTTTGTATGGAATTTTAATGTTCAACAAAGAAGTGTCAAAGGAATCAGCTAATTATATACCTTTTACTACGATTTTTTCAATGTAACCTAATTGAAGGATTTTGCAAAATGTTTCGTTCTTACTTTTCACGAGTGCTTAAAGAATCATTCCTTTTATTGTCACTCTATAACACTTATTATCGCCTGAGAAACAAGAAACGGTTTTGGAAAGAGATTAACCGTCGTCAGGCATTGAGCATGTTTGATTATAAGGAATTAGTAAAACCTATACCTTATTATCCAATAGAGGCTATTAAGGATTCTAATTTTTATGGTCAGGCTTATGCTTTGAAACAATACTCAGGTGTAAATAAGTTTGGATGGTCAATAGAACATGGACTTTATGTAGATGATTATGTGCCTATGGCCGCGTGGTGTAAAACGACCAAACGTATCATGACTTTCAGCAACATACGAGTGAAGGGGCTTGGAAGTTTACATAAACCCGTGATTGCTATTGGCCCTTACATACATTATGCTGAATGTATGTTGAATAGTGAAGAGATGAATTCCTTGAAAAAGGAATTAGGCAAAACTCTTCTTTTCTTTCCTACACATACATGCTGTGAGGGTGGCTTAGAATATGAAATACATTGTATGATTGATGAATTGCTAGAACTTAAAGAGAAGCTTGGATTTGATACTGTAATTGTGAATATGTATTATTTAGATGAAAATAAAAACGGTTTTGGTGATTTATATAATAAAGCTGGATTTAAAGTGACCACTGCTGGTCATCAGTTGGATATAAACTTCTTGAATCGTCTGAAAACGATTATCTTATTATCTGATTATACTTGTTCAAATAGTATTGGTACTCATACAGGATATTGCGTATATCTCGGCAAACCTCATCTTGTAATTAATCCTGTACAAACCTTGGAAGAAGTGAATCCTTTATGGCGTGATTTATGGGAAACTTTTGAAAAAGATTCATCACAAGCACAAGTGGATAAACGACTTCTTGCCTCCAAATATTGGGGATTTGATTGTGTTAAAAGTAGGGAAGAAATGAGGGCTCTATTAATAAATAATGGATGTTGAATATCTTAAATAGGTAAAGTTGAAACGGATAATAATAGATAAAATATTATCAAATAAAATCTTGGTAAAGAACTATTTTTTTGTTTCTATACTTAATGTATTAGCTTTGTTTTTACCATTAATTACTTATCCTTACATTATTAGTAAACTGGGTGATGAATTATATGGCTACATTGTATTTTCGTTTACGGTAATTACATATATTGAAATGGTGGCTGCGTGGGGATTTGATATCTCTGCGGTGAAAGATGTAGCCCAATATCAACATGTCAAGCACAGATTGAATGAGATTGTATCATCGGTGCTTTACATTCGCTTTATATTTTGTATGTTTTTGCTGTTGCTATTAGTGGGAGCATTAATGTTATTTGATGTAAAGATGAAAATGCTTTATATCCTTTTTTCAGGACATTGCATAGCTTCTGTATTATTCCCGGGTTGGTTTTTTCAAGGAATACAAGAACTGAAGTATGTTACCTATTTTCAGTTGATTTGTAAACTTGTTTTTGTGATATTGATGGTTGTATTCATTCATTCGAAAGCCGACTATCTGTATTATCCTATTTTGTTCAGTCTTGGTAGCTTGTTTGGCACTGCTTATGGATTGTATGTGATGTTTGAGAAATATAAGGTTAGGCTGATAGGGGTAAAAATGCGCAATGTGGTGTATCGTTTCAAACGCTCTACTTCCATTTTTTATTCACGTATTGCTGATATGATAATAGAACGAAGCAATGCTATTTTGCTTGGTAATTTTATTGGTATGCAGGAAGTGGCATATTATGACTTAGCTAATAAGATAGTTCGTTTAGGTTCTTTTCCTATAATGATTCTTAATCAAGTTCTCTATCCTAAAGTGGCATCTGAACGTAATTTTCGATTAATGCGTAAGGTTATGGCAATATCTTTTTGGGTTGCTATACTGATATGGGGGCTGTGTGTGCTGCTGGCACCTTGGGGAGTTGAACTTCTGGGCAAAGGGTTGATGGAACCCTCTGTTGAAATAGTATATATTCTTTCTCCGCTGATAGTTACCAATTCTATCATTTATTTGCAAGGTAGTCCCATCTTGGTTGCAGCTGGCTATTTTAAAGCATTTAACATAACCATGTGGTGCTCTTTGGGGGGTTACGTTGCATGCATGTTATTTGTATTTATTTTCAACTTGCATACCAATCTTTTATCAATTTTGATTATACAGCTTATAACTAATATTTCATTATTAGTGGCAAGAGCATATTACATTAGAAAATTTAAAATATTAAGATAATGCTGAAAGATGACCGTGAAAAAGGTAAGAATGTGAATGAGCAAGCCAGGCTTGTTATGCTTAAATTACTTAGAGAGTTAGATCGCATTTGTACAAAATATGATATTCCTTATTGGCTTGATGGAGGAACTTTGTTAGGAGCTATTCGCCATGGTGGATTTATTCCTTGGGACGATGATATTGATGTAGCGATGTTGCGTAATGATTATTATCGTTTTTTAGAAGTTGCAAAAACTGAATTACGCGATGATATCTACCTGCAAACCAGAGAAACAGATTCTGATTATCCCATGTTTTTTGCGAAATTACGTGATAAATACAGTACTTTTCATGAGCCAATGTATGAACGATTGAAATGTCATAAAGGTATATTTTTAGATATTTTCCCTTTTGATTATGTAAAACATTCATGGTGGCAATCGCATCTGAAATTATTTCTTCACGATACCAATTATTCAGTAGTAAGACATGGAGCTTTTTTGCAACGTACAGTGGGGTATTTGATGAAACGTTTTATTAGATATTCACATATTCCTCTTTATAATTGGCTCAATGACTTTTTCCATGCTGAAACAATGGAGGAAGCCGATAGCTTGGCTTGGGCCATGGAAATAAATGAGTATAAGCTTTTATCCAAAGATGTTCTTTTCCCTTTGAAACGTCACGAGTTTGAAGGAGAGATGTTTAATATCCCATGTAATTATGATACTTATTTGCGCGAATATTTTGGCGATTATATGCAATTGCCTCCTCTTAACAAACGAGTCAGTCATAATAATGGAATAGAACCTTTTACACGCTGTAATCACAAAGAAAGTTTAGAATGGAATGAATGAAAATAGGAGTATAATGAAAAAAGTAACGATTATTTTCCCCGGATGGATAAAAGCACCTAATGGGGCTGCACAGTTTGTCTTTGGGTTAAGAAGTTGCATCAATGATTTTGCGAATCAGGGAATCGGACTATCAACTTTCACACTTGACGATGTACATGGTGAAGTAAGAAATTTTTCTAACAATGATAAAATCAAGAGGAAAGCGTCACTAAAAAACAAGTTAATGAGATATGCTAAATATAGCCATCTCATGACGTATGCTATGATTTATTTTTCTGGATTACGATATTCCAAACGGATAGTAGAAGCCTTCGATGAAATACCCAATGATGAATTGCCGGATATTATTCATTTCCAAGACTTGTTTGCTTGTTATTACTATTTGAAGCGTAAAAGAAAAAACAAAAAATCTGTGTATTTGACACTGCATAGTAATGGCTCTTTATGGTCAATGTATGAAGAGTATTACCCTTTGTTTCGTTCTTGTTTTTTTGGTATTATGAAACGTAGGATAGAGGATGTTGTACTGAATAGAGTGGATAAAGTAAATTTTGTAGCCGATTTCCCACGTTGGAATTTTTGTCATCTTTACCCCCACATATCTTCGCAAAAGACTTCATTTGTCTATAATGGCATCCCTGATATTGAAGGTGGAAGTAAGTGTATATCTTCAACCAATCAGACTAGGTTAGTATGCGTAGGAACATTGTGTAATCGTAAAAATCAAATAGGCATACTTCATGCATTATCTAAATTGACCTCTGAACAACAAAAATCTTTTTCCATGACTTTTGTCGGAGATGGTCCTTCGCGTAATATTTTGGAAAAAGTAGCAGCTACACTTTCTGCTGATATTTATTTTGTGGGCAACTCAAACCAAGTAAATGACTATTTGACTAACTCGGATGCTTTTATTTTGTTTTCTAAAGACGAAGGATTGCCAATATCAATTATTGAAGCTATGCGTTGTGGTTTGCCCATTATATCTACTCGTATAGCAGGTATTCCAGAAATGATTGTTGAAGGTATTTCAGGCTATTTGGTAGATGTAGATGAACAACAACTCTCTGAGTTGTTTGAAAAGATATTGATTGACAGACCTGATTTTGTAAAAATGGGGAAAAAGTCAAGAATTATTTATGAAGAAAAATTTTCTCAAAAGGCTATGATATTATCTTATGCGAAATTATGGCAGAAGGCTTGAGAATAGCTATGGATTCTTAAATAATTCATCTTATATAAATGTCACCTAACTATTCTGTATTGATTTCGGTCTATTATAAAGAAAGGCCGATTTATTTGAAGTCTGCACTTGATAGTGTACTGAACCAAACGCTTCCTCCTTCTGAAATCATATTGATTAAGGATGGACCTCTCACTGTTGAATTAGAAAAAGTTCTATCTTCTTACGATACTAATTTGCTTAAAATTATTCCTTTGCCTAATAATTTAGGATTAAGCAAGGCACTTAATATAGGCTTAAAGCATTGTAGCTATGAGTTTGTGGCTCGTATGGATACAGATGATATTTGCTATCCATCTCGTTTTGAGAAACAAGTTCTTTTTTTGCAATCACATCCTACGATAGATATTGTGGGGGCCTATGCGACTAAAATTGACGAATGTGGAAATAATCTTGAAGAGGTTATAAAGGTTCCTGTTTCGCATGAGGATATTGTTCGTCTGGTCTGGACTTGTCCCTTGAATCATCCTACTGTGATGTATCGAAAAAATGCAATCTTATCAGTAGGTGGGTATAAACCTGATGCCGGTCCGCGTCAGGATGATTATGATTTATGGTTCAGGTGTGCAGAAAAAGGATTGCATTTTGCCAATATTTCGGAACCATTGTTGCATTATCGCTTCTTTGCTGACAGTGTGAGAAAAAACAGTATAGAAGTAGGGTGGCATAGAATGAAAATAGGTTTACGTGGCTGTAGAAGACTTCATTTGTCTTTCATTGCATATATTGGAGTTTGTATACCCTTTGTCCGTTCTTTATTGCCATATCCTTTAAATGTTTATTTTCAAGGGCTGATGAATCGCATGAATCCCCGTAAAATGAGAGAGTAAATAGGAATATCTTATATGCTATTTCTGGCAAGTAATAAATGACCTACCTTTGTCCTCGGTAAAGGCTTTGTCCCTAACTGGTAATCACGTTTCTGGTCAGTATATTTTATAGAATAATTCCATGAACATATTAATCACTGGAATCCACGGCTTTGTGGGCTCCAATCTTGTTGTTGCCCTAAAGGAACGTCATAGCCTTTACGGGCTGGATATTGTCGCTCCTGAAAAGGAGGGGGTGGTAAAGACTTTTTTCTGGAAGGATATTGAACCGGCTTCTTTTCCGATGCGGAATCTTCCTGAATTCGATGCCATTATTCATCTGGCTGGTAAAGCCCATGATACGAAAAACCGGTCCGCAGCCCAATCCTATTTTGATATTAATACGGGATTGACCCAAAAGATATTTGATTTTTTTCTGGAATCGTCTGCGAAGAAGTTCGTATTCTTCAGTTCTGTGAAAGCCGCTGCCGACAGTGTGGTGGGTGATATGCTGACCGAAGATGTGGTGCCTGCTCCGGTAGGGCCTTATGGGGAAAGTAAGATAGCTGCCGAGAATTACATCCTTAGCAAGTTGAAAGTTGAAAATGGAGAATTGAAAGCTAATCTGTATGATGACAAAAAGGTCTATATCCTGCGTCCTTGCATGATTCATGGTCCCGGCAACAAAGGCAATCTGAATCTTCTTTATAATGTGGTGAGGAAAGGCATTCCCTGGCCTTTAGGGGCTTTTGAGAACAGAAGGTCTTTTACTTCAATAGACAATCTCTGCTACGTGGTGGAAGGTCTTTTGACCAAGGAGGTGGCGAGTGGTATCTACCACATGGGAGATGACGAGGCCTTGTCCACAAATGAACTGATAACTTTGATGTGTCGGGCTTTGGAGCGTAAGCCGCATATCTGGAAGATAAACAGAGGACTGATGGAATTCTGTGCCCGGCTTGGGACTCTGCTCCATTTGCCTTTGAATGCAGAGCGTCTGCGCAAGTTGACAGAGAATTATGTGGTGAGCAATGCGAAGATAAAGGCTGCCCTGGGAATTGACAGAATGCCGGTGAGGGCAGAGGAGGGGATAGTGAGAACGATAAAATCGTTCTCAAATATAAAAGTAAACAATTAAAAATTAAAGAGGAAAATACTGCTATGTATTATCTGCTAATATTGGTTCTGCTGTTTTTGGCAGAACTTTTTTATTTTAGGATAGCTGATAAATGCAATATCATCGACAAGCCCAATGAGCGGAGTTCTCATACGAAAGTGACTTTACGCGGTGGTGGGATTATCTTCTATTTCGGTGCGTTGGCCTGTTTCCTGACGAGTGGCTTTGAATATCCCTGGTTCCTGCTTGCCTTGACACTGGTGACGTTCATCAGCTTTGTGGACGATATAAAATCCACCGGACAGATGACAAGACTGCTTTTTCATTTCTCTGCCATGACCTTGATGTTTTATCAGTGGGGGCTGTTTTCCTTGTCTTGGTGGTGGATAGTCATTGCCTTGATAGTCTGTACGGGCATCATCAATGCCTACAACTTTATGGATGGCATTAACGGTATAACCGGTGGTTATTCTCTGGTTATTCTTGCTGCGTTGGCCTATATCAATAAAGAGGTAGTGACTTTTGTGGAAGCGGATTTTATCTATACCGTTATCTGTTCTGTTCTTGTCTTCTGCTTCTTTAATTTTCGTAAGAAAGCCAAGTGCTTTGCCGGTGATGTGGGTTCCGTGAGTATTGCTTTTATCCTTCTTTTCCTGATAGGCAGGCTCATCATTGAAACGGAAGATTTCAGTTGGATAGCCCTTTTATCCGTTTACGGTGTAGACAGTGTTCTGACTATCATCCACCGTCTGATGCTTCATGAGAATATCGGCTTGCCGCATCGCAAACATCTGTATCAGATAATGGCGAATGAACTGAAAGTTCCTCATGTAATGGTTTCTTCTATTTACATGGCAGTGCAGGCAATCATAATCGTAGGATATATAATGTGTTTAGGTTACGGTTATTGGTATTTGGCAGGTATAATTCTTTTGCTTTGTTTTCTTTATATCTGCTTTATGAAGAAGTATTTCGGATTGCACCAGTCGACGTGAGTAATACTGAAATGATGATTAGTAGAATAATGAAAGGCGATGGAGACTAAAATCTCCATCGCCTTTCGTCTTTTTTTGAAATATAAATCGTACCTTTGTGATACACCAATCAGGTTATAATAACATGGAACAGATGCGTAAACTGCCGATAGGCATACAGACTTTTGATAAACTACGTGAAGGGAATTTTCTTTATGTAGATAAGACGGCTATGATTTATCAAATAGCATCTACTTCTACTCCTTATTTCCTGAGCCGTCCCCGTCGATTTGGCAAGAGTCTGCTTCTTTCTACCTTTGAAGCCTACTTTCAAGGACGCAAGGATCTGTTTCAAGGTTTGGCCATCGAACAGCTGGAAAAGGAATGGGAAGAATACCCGGTTTTGCACTTGGATTTGAATGCCCGGAAATATGAAACTGCTGCTGACCTGACGGCTATGCTTAATCAGTATCTGGAGAAATGGGAGCTGCTCTATGGTCAGGAGAAGAAAGACCGTAGTCCGGAAGAGCGTTTTGCTTACGTGATAGAGCAGGCATGCATGCAGACAGGAAAGCAGGTTGTTGTGCTGATTGATGAGTATGACAAGCCATTGCTTCAAGCGGTCTTGGATGAGAACTTGCTGGATGAGTATCGGAAAATATTGAAAGCGTTCTACGGTGTCTTGAAGAGCGCTGACCGTTATCTTCGTTTTGTTTTCCTGACCGGAGTGACCAAGTTTGCGCAAGTAAGTGTGTTCAGTGACTTGAACCAGCTGAATGATATAAGCATGGATAGAGCATACAATGCTTTGTGCGGCATTACACAAGATGAACTTATAAAAACATTTGGCCCGGAAATACAACGGTTAAGTGAGAATGAAGAACTGACTTTGGAGGAAACGATTTTTCGTTTGGCAAAGAAATATGACGGCTATCATTTTTGTGAAGATACTTCGGTGGGGCTTTTTAACCCTTTCAGCCTTCTGAATGTATTCCAGAAATTGAAGTTCGGCAACTTCTGGTTTCAGACGGGTACACCTACTTATTTGGTGGATTTATTAAAAAAGAGTGACTATGATCTTCGCCTTTTGCTGAATGGCGTAGAGGTTACTGCCTCTGCCTTCTCTGAATATCGTGCAGAAGCTAATAATCCTCTGCCTATGATTTATCAGAGCGGTTACTTGACTATAAAAGCTTATGATAAAGAGGTTTGCCTTTATACGCTTCAATTTCCGAATGATGAAGTATGTTATGGTTTCCTCAATTTTCTGGTTCCTTTTTATACTAAAGTTACTGATGATGAAACTGGTTTCCACATCGCTAAATTCATGCGTGAATTGAAGAGTGGGGATGTGGAGGCGTTTATGGAGCGTCTTAAGATATTCTTCTCCGGTATTCCGTACGAGTTGAGTGATGATACGGAACGTCATTATCAGGTTATTTTTCATGTAGTGTTTACTTTGCTGGGACAGTTCATCCGGTCCGAGGTTCGCAGCAGCCGCGGCCGTGCGGACGCAGTCGTTCATACCCCTACCGCTATTTATGTTTTTGAGTTTAAACTGGACGGTACGGCCGACGCAGCTCTGAAACAAATAGATGAGAAGGGGTATCTGATTCCTTATACCTTGGATGGCAGAAAATTAGTGAAAGTAGGTGTGAACTTCAGTAAAGAAACACGGAATATTGATGAATATATTGTCGTAAAGGAATAGGAACGAACAATCATATATATGGAAAAGGCGATGGAGAATCAAATCTTCATCGCCTTTTCCATATTATAGTATTTCATTTTATTTCTTCATCCTCAGCACCCGTATTCCCGTCCACTTATTATTGTCTTTCAGCATTTGGGATAAGGGGACTTTGGAGACGACCACTTTCTTGTCGGTAGAGGAAGCGTGTACCAGCAGGAGTTTGCTATCCGCATAGAAAGCGATTCCCATGTGGGCTACATCCAGCCCCGGAGTGTTGGTGGTGATGGCTATGATATCGCCGTCTTTAATCCACGGGAGACCATCGGCGGGAAGTTTGGCTTTGGGAAGATAGTGAATTTCCTTGCCGGACAAGGATTGTTCAATCTTTTTCATTTTGGCTACGTTCTCCGGAGAATTTGCCAGCTGCTTGTAGAGTTGGGGGTGGGAAGACATGTAGGAGATGGACAACCGTTCGGTGTCGGGACTCATGGCGCCCGTTACATCCTGAAGGAAGCCGTTGCGTACGCCATTGTTTATCCAGTCGGCAATATAATGCAGGCGGGAAGTGTACCCGTCGATTTTACCGTTACGGTAACGGATTTTTTGCAGGTTATCGGCGAAAGCGCTTTCCGAGATGTCCCCGTCGGCCAATTTGGGGGTAAGCGTCTCTGCCAGTACATATTCCACCAGCGTGGTACAGTCTACTTCATCGCAGTTGATGACGAGTTCTTCGGGACCATCTGCTTCCAGCGTATGGGCTACGTATGGCACATCCAGATACTTTATTCCATTGCTCAACATATCTTTCCCTCCCTGGGCAGAAACGGAAGTTACCATGGCTGCGGCGCAGAGGGCGCTGAACATAAATTTAGTCATTGTTTTCATTTTTCTTTCTTTTGATTATTATTGTTCTTGAACGTAAAAAGGATGCAGCAAATTTACTACATCCTTTTTATAAAAGCTTAATCCGGAGGGATTAAATTCAATATTGCCGGATTAAATATTTATAATCTTCCTTTTTATCGAACGGAACAAGGGTAAAACCGTATTCGATGGCATTCTCCTTGCCCGGACGGATCAGATAGGGTTCATGGGCGGTTGCGCCCCAACTGTCGTCTCCACCGACACCCATCATGCGGTAGTCAATGAACAAATCGACCATCTTTTCCGGCAGAGGGTCGGTGAGGTGGCGGTGATTGGTCTTTTCGGTACGCGGGGCACCGTTGTCAATCGTATCGCCGCTATCCATGCTTTCCAGGGGATAGTTGGAGGCGTTCAGCTCAAAGGTGCGGTCGGCGATGAGCAGCAAACCACGTTGCGTCTTATCGGTAAGAGCGCACCAATAGATATCCGTGCGATGGTTGTTCTCCTGTGGGCGGACATACGGCTCGTACATATCCTTGACCGGGATGGCGTACTCTCCGATGAACTGGGAGGTACGGCGGTCTCGGTAATTCTCTTTCGGACCGCGACCGTAGTAGGTCAAGTCTGTAAAGCTTTCCGGCAGCTGCATCCGCAGGCCTACACGCGGTATCATCGGGGCTTGGTCTCCTTCGGCCATGAACCGGTTGTCTACCTTGATGACTCCGCTGGAATATATCTTATAGGTGATGTCCCAACGGGCGTCTGTCTGCGGAAAACGGTAGGTCACCTTTATTGTCGTGGCATTGCTGCCCGGAGTCACTTGGAAACTTTCGGCTTTTGGTTCTTGATAGCTTGCCTCTTTCCAGGCTTTGAGGCGGACGGGGAGGTTGGCTCCATAATCATTGTCCGTCGGTGCACGCCAGAAGAATGGGCGGGGACCTTGACCGTTCAGTATGTACTCGTGCTTCTTGTACAAATAGGAGGTGAGTAGGCCGCTTTGCTTGTCGAAGGTGGCTTTGAAGTCGGGACCGAAGAACGCCACCAAATTTCCTTCTTCCTTAGAAGTGGCGGGCTTCTGTGCCGTAGCCTCTTTCTTGTAGAAGGTATGGACGTAGGTCTGTTCGCGTGCAATGACCGTGCCGGCCGGGAGGAAAGGTTCTGCCGTCTTGATGGCTGCATAGAACTCGATGCGTACATCTCCCGTTGTCTGTTTCTCTTTGGGTATGCCGTTCAGAAAGCCGGTGGTTACCGTCTTGCCCGGTGCAGCATGGATATTTTCAATCTTGCCACGGTAGACTTCCTTTCCATGGTCGCGGATGATGTAGTAGAAGTCGTACTTGTCGAGATTGGTGAAAGAGAAATCATTGCGGATTTTCACGGTGGAAGTCTGCTTGTCGAAATCAAGGAACTTGATGTTCTGGTATACTTTTCCCATCTCTTCTGTCTGCGGCTTGACACTGCGGTCGGGGTATACCACGCCGTTGATGCAGAAATTGCCGTCGGAGGGCGTGCCGTTCTCGCCATAATCGCCGCCATAGGTCCAGTATTTACGGCCGTCGTCTGTTTGGGCGGCAAAGCCCTGGTCTACCCAATCCCAGACACAGCCACCCTGGAGGATGGGATATTTTTCGATGATGTCCCAATACTCCTGGAAGTTGCCGAGGCTGTTGCCCATGGCATGGGCATACTCGCAAAGAATGAGGGGACGCGTCATCTCCTTGTTCCGGGCATACTTCTCCAGATAGGAAGGGGAAGCGTACATCGGGCAGTAGATGTCTGTATTCCATTCCAACAGTGCGCGTTCATACTGGATGGGACGACTGTCGAGCGTCTTCAAGGTGTTGTAGGTAACGTAGAAATTCAATCCGTTTCCGGCTTCGTTGCCCAGCGACCAGATGATGACTGACGGATGGTTCTTGTCCCGTTCGTACATATTCATGGTACGGTCGAGGTGGGCATTCATGAAGAGCGGATTGTTTCCCAGCGTGCCGCCTACACGCAGGTCGTAACCCATGCCGTGGCTTTCTATATTGGCTTCGTCGATGACGTAGATACCATATTCGTCACAGAGTTCGTAGAAACGTTCCTGCTGGGGATAGTGACAGGTGCGGACGGTATTGACATTGTATCTCTTCCAAAGCTCGAAATCTTTCTTCATCAGTTCTTCGGAGACATAGTGACCGGTATTCTCGTTGTGTTCGTGATAGTTCACGCCTTTCACGAGGATAGGTTGTCCGTTTACCAACAGTTGCTTGTCCTTGATTTCCACTGTACGGAAACCTACTTTGCAGCTTGTCGCTTCAATCACATCTCCGTTCGGGCGCTTCAAGCTGACGACGAGGGTATAGAGGTTGGGCGTTTCGGCTGTCCATTGCAGGGGTTCCTGGATGGTCTTCTTGGTGAATTCCACTTCCGTTTGGTCACCGCTGACCTGAGTAGAGGACTGGGCTATCTGCTGGTCGTTCTTGTCCAGCAGGCGGTAACCAACGACAAATGGGGAATTTTGTCCGCTTTCATTGGTAAACTGCACCTTTACCTTGAGGATACCGTTCCGGTAGTTCTCATCCAAAGGAGACTCCACCTTGAAGTCCGTGAGATGGATTTGAGGCTGGGCATATAAGTAAATGTCCCGTTCGATACCACTGATGCGCCAGAAGTCCTGGCATTCCAGATAGTTGGCATCGGAAAAGCGGTGTATCTGAATGGCAATGACATTCTTCCCTTTCTTGGCAATGGTGCTGACGTTGAAACGCGCCGGAGTCTTTGCATCTTTACTCATGCCTACAAACTTGCCGTTGAGGTAGTAGAAGGCTGCCCCGCGTACGCCGTCGGCACTCAGGAAAATTTCCTTATCGTCCCAGTCTCCCGGAAGAGTGAACTCGCGGCGGTAGGTGCCGGTGGGATTCCATTCTTGGGGAACGTATGGAGGATTGGGCTTGTCCCAATAAGGAGGATAGCCCGAAGAACAAAATTCATAAGGCTGGTTCACATAGATGGGCGTACCGAATCCCTGCAACTCCCAGTTTCCGGGTACATTGATGTCCGGCCAGCGGCTGGCGTCCACACGGTCCATCATGAAGTCCGTGGGGCGGTCGGCGAAGGTTTCCACATAATGGAATTTCCATTTCTCGTTAAGGGACAAGCGGAAGGTTCCGTTCTTGCGGTCATTGATGACGGCATCAGCCTCCGTGACGTAGGAGGTGAACGTGCTGCGGGCAGGCTCCCGGTTGATGCTTGTCAGCTTGGGGTTGGTAATCTCTTCGTAGCGATTGTTCTCCTGAGCAGTCAGGGCAAAGGGAAACGCTGCGAGGCAAGTGAGTAAAAAATACTTTTTATTCATAATTGCTTTTATTTCTTTGTGGTAGGTTCAGAGACCGGGAATACGAGCCCTTCACGCAACCACTTCTCCAGTTCTTCCGTCCATTGACGCTTGTAGGTGAAGTTGTCCCGGAATCCCCAGCCATGTCCGCCGGTAGGGTAGGCATGCAGGCTGGCAGGCACTTTGTGGTCACGCAAGGCGAGGAAATAGCCAATGCCGTTGATGGGTGGCACTGCGTCGTCGTCCGAAGAAAGCATGATAAAAGCCTGCGGAGTGCGTGGGGATACTTGTCTTTCGAGGGAGTATTTTTGTTCCAGCTCCTGAGATGGATTTTCTCCGATAAGGTTCTTACGGGAACCTCCATGGGTAACGCCTTTCTGCATGGAAATCACCGGATAGAACAAGATCTGGAAGTCGGGACGGGTCTTGTCACTGCTGTATAGTGTGGCAAGCGAAGCTGCCAGATGGCCGCCGGCAGAAGCGCCCATGATGCCTACACGCTGAGGATTGACACCCCATTCGGCGGCATGTTCGCGTACCATGCGGATGGCTTGTTCGGCATCGGAAAGGGGCACTTCATGGTGCCCGTTGGGCATACGGTATTTCAGTACTGCATAGGTGATGCCTTGTGTGTTGAACCAGGGAGCCATGTCGTGTCCCTCGTGCTTCATGGCCAGCCCCCCGTAGCCGCCTCCCGGACACATGATGATGGCCATGCCGTTGGGGTGGGAGGCAGGGTACACCGTAAGGGTAGGGGTGGTGACATCGGACACCCATTCGTTGTTATGGTTCTGTCCGGAATTGGTCAGTTCGTTGTTATTGGGGGCACCGTTGGGCCATAGGGGCAGCTCAACGGGCTTTTGTGCAGATAACATGGTCGCTGCAAATAGAAAAGATAAAAGTAGAATCTTTTTCATGTTCTTGGTATTTAAAAGTTATTTGGTTTTCATGGAAGCTTTGATGAGGTAGAATATCAGAATGGCATAAGCACCCAGCGCCAGCACTTCGGACCAGGTGTTCTGCAACCATGCATCGTTTACGAGGTTGATTCCTCCGAAACGCATGGCAGCACTTGCCACACCCATCAATGCACCGCCGGCAATGAAACCGGAGGCAAGCAGGGTACCTTTCTCCCCGCGTTCGGCATTGAGAGCGGCATCCTTGCTGCGGCTGGTCACGTACCAGTTGATGGCACCGCCCACTACCAACGGAACATTCAGTTCCAATGGGATGAACATACCCAATGCAAATGCCAGTGCGGGAATCTTGCAGAAATTGAGGATGACGGCCAGCACTGCACCGATACCGTAGAGCGGCCAGGGCGCACCCACACCGTTCATCAACGGTTCGATAACGGCCGCCATGGCATTGGCTTGCGGAGCGGCCAGCTGTCCGCTGGTGAAACCGTATGTCTTGTTTAGGATAATCATTACACCACCTACGGTAGCGGCAGAAACGATGGTTCCGAGGAACTTCCAGGTCTCCTGCTTGGCAGGCGTGCTACCCAGCCAGTAACCGATTTTCAAGTCTGTGATGAAGCCTCCCGCCATGGACAGTGCCGTACATACAACACCGCCCATCACCAGTGCCGCAACCATCCCTTCGGGACCTTTCAGCCTTACGGCTACCATGACTACGGATGCCAGGATTAATGTCATCAGCGTCATTCCGGATACGGGGTTTGTGCCCACAATCGCAATGGCATTGGCTGCCACGGTGGTGAACAGGAAAGCGATACCTGCAACAAGCAGGATAGCTACAATGGTATGTGTCAAGTTGCCCTGCATCACATCGAAGTAGAAGAAGAGAACAACCAGCAGCAGCGTGATGATGGAACCGATGGCGATAATCTTCATAGAGATGTCCCGCTGTGTGCGTTTCACACTGGCTTCCACGTTGGACTTACCTCCCATTTCCTTGGCAGCCAGTCCTACGGCACTCTTGATGATGCCCCAAGACTTGATAATGCCGATGATACCTGCCATGGCAATGCCACCGATACCGATGCTCTTGGCATAGTATTTGAAGATTTCTTCCGGAGCCATAGCGCCTATGGTTGCCGTGATTTCGGGGTTCCATTGGTTCAGTACGGAATCTCCCCAAATCATGGACATACCGGGGATGATAATCCACCATACGGCCAGTGAGCCGGCACAGATGATGGACGCGTATTTCAGTCCCACAATATAACCCAGACCGAGCACGGCAGCACCCGTATTAACCTTGAATACCAGCTTGGCTTTCTCGGCCAGCATTTCGCCGAAGCCGCATACGCGGGTAGTGAAATTCTCGTTCCACCAGCCGAAGGTTGCCACGATGAAGTCGTATAGACCTCCGATAATACCAGCCATGAGTAATGGTTTTGCCTGGCTGCCGCCCTTTTCACCGGAGACGAGCACTTGTGTGGTGGCTGTCGCCTCGGGGAAGGGATACTTGCCGTGCATGTCGCTCACGAAATATTTGCGGAAGGGGATAAGGAAGAGAATACCCAGCACACCTCCCAGCAGGGAACTGATAAAGACTTGTGCAAAGGTGACGGTGATTTCTTTCGGATAGGTCTCTTGGAGAATATAGAGTGCCGGAAGGGTGAAGATGGCACCTGCCACGATGACGCCCGAGCTGGCACCGATAGACTGGATAATGACGTTTTCGCCCAATGCGTTTTTGCGTTTGGCGGCACCCGATACGCCGACGGCAATGATGGCGATGGGGATGGCGGCTTCGAATACTTGTCCCACCTTCAGCCCCAGATAGGCGGCTGCGGCCGAAAAGAGGATGGCCATCAGAATACCCCATGTCACCGACCAGGCATTTACTTCTGAATACTTCTTATCCGGGCTCATCAGAGGGTTGTACACTTCTCCCGGTTTCAGTTCACGGAACGCATTTTCCGGTAGTCCGGTAATAGGTTCTTCTTCTTGTTTCATAGGTTTTGTAGTTTTATGTTTTTCTTTAATAGACTTCAAAGAAAGCAAAAAAAAAGGAGATTTAAAAAAATCTCCTTAATTCTGTATGGTAAAATGCTTATTTGGCATCTTTAGCGGTCATGTCCCCTTCGATAAATAATCGCATGATTTCCGTTTTGGCATTGGTGCGCAGGGTAATGGATTTCTTGAAGTGTCCGGGGTATCTTCCGGTTCCATTATAAGTTACTTTCACTGTTCCAGTCTTTCCCGGTGCTATCGGTTCTTGTGAATATTCGGGAACGGTACATCCGCAGGAAGCTACAGCCTGATGGATGACAAGCGGAGCATCGCCTACGTTCGTAAACTTAAAGGTGTAGCTGACCACAGGACTGTTTTCGGAGAATGTGCCGAAGTTGTGGGTGGTCTGTTCGAATTTGATGTCTGCCTTTCCTTGTGCATAGGCATAACCGATGCTCATAACCAGCAGCATCATATAAAAAACGACTTTCTTCATGTTCTTATCTTTTTTATATTTCAACGGCGCAAAGGTAACCCATTTTCATTAAAATAATGCCTATGGCGTGCGAAATTGTATTAAATCGGGCTCAAAAGGTCTCTGTACGAATGATAAGCAGGGAAAAATAGGGGAAGCGGATGGTCGCTATCCGCTTGCTGTCATTGATATACTTCTCTTCCGGAGTGCCTACATTCTCAAAATAGTGATACCGGTATTCGGGATGCAGGCGGATGCAGCGGTGAATCTCATCGGTGCATCTGGACAGCTTCATGATGACAACCGCACTGTTTTCGCTTGTCAGTTTCTCTATCTCTTCTGTCGTAGTAATGCCGGGTATCACCGTCAGCCGCTCTTCCTGGCTGGCCACATGGAGCCCGCCCAGTGCGCCGGCGGCAATGAAGGCGGGGATACCGGGGATGTGCTTCACGGGGATGCCGTCTGCCTGCAGTTTGTCATATACATAATGTATGGAAGAGTAGAATCCGGCATCTCCTTCGGCGACGATACAGACCTTCTTTCCTTGTTGCCGGAGGGTGGAGCTCTCCATATAGACCTCGTCGTAGGCGCTCAGGGCTTTTTCGCGCTGTTTGCTCATGGGGAGTGGAAAGCGGTGCACCGTGTTTTCCGGAATGTCGAGTTGCAATAGGATGTCGGCTGCGCGTGAAACTCTGTTTCCATCTTTGGCCAGTGTCTCGGGACAGAATATACAGTCGGCTGTCTGCAGGGCTTTCAAGCCTTTTACGGTAATCAGTTCCGGTTCGCCGGGACCGAGAGATACAAATATGACGGGGAACATTTGCATGAAGACATTAAAGGTTAAAAATTAAAGAACAGCAAAACGGCTACAAAAGTGGGGAAATAATCAGTAGCAAACAAGATATTTGCTATCTTTGTTATTTACTAAAACAATCTGTTTTTTATGGATTATCAACTGAACACCCGCTTGAATGGCAACATAGCCATGACTTCCAGCTACCATGAGCGTGCGTCGCTGCAACGTGACAAGACTCTGTATAAATTCATTTGGGTACAGAGCGGTACGCTGACTCTGGAAATAGACCATATCCCCATGCGCCTGGAAAAGGATGAAATCGTGACCTTGACCCCGTTGCATCACCTGGAGGTAAAGGAGGTGGACGGTGAATACCTGACGTTTGTATTCAACAGCAATTTTTATTGCATCTATGGACATGACAACGAGGTCTCTTGCAATGGATTCCTTTTTTATGGCTCTTCCAAGGTGATGAAACTGGCACTTTCTGCCGGGCAGTCTTCCAACTTGCATGACATAGTCCGCATTTTCCGGCAGGAATCGGTCATCCATGACAACCTGCAGGAGGAGATGCTGCGGATTGTCTTGAAACGTTTCATCATTACCTGCACACGCATTGCGCGCCAGCGTTTTGGGGTGGGGCAGGAGAAGGAAAAGACGTTTGACATCATCCGGCAGTATTACGTATTAGTGGACCGGCATTTCAAGGAGAAGAAGCAAGTGCAGGATTATGCCGATATTCTTTGCCGTTCTCCCAAGACACTTTCCAATCTGTTCTCGACCTGCGGGTTGCCTTCCCCTTTACGGGTGATTCATGACCGCATTGAGGCAGAAGCCATGAGATTGCTGCTGTATACCCACAAAAGCGCTAAGGAAATCAGCTCCATTCTGGGCTTCGAAGACTTGTCCGCGTTCAGCCGTTTTTTCAAGAAAATGACCGGCGAGAGTGTCTCGGACTACCGGAAAAGAGTGAAACGGGAAGAATTGCCAACTGTTGCGGAATAATTGCCATTTCGTACGTGGTGGAAAACAAGGAACTTTGCAAAAACAAAAATCAAGTCATATTACTGAAACCATTTAAAAAGTAGAACAAAGATGAAAACGAAATTGCAAAACTTGTTTATGGCTGCGTTGACGCTGGCCGCTTCCACTCAAAAGTTGGGTGTTAATTTGATTCGTGTAGCCATCCTGGTTATTTTCGTATGGATTGGTGGGTTGAAATTCTGGAATTATGAGGCTGAAGGGATTGTCCCTTTTGTGGCGAACAGCCCGTTCATGAGCTTCTTTTATACAAAGAGTGCCCCGGAGTACAAGGAGTATAAGCTGAAAGAGGGCGAGTTCAATGAGGCGAAACATCAGTGGCACGTGGAGAACAATACGTATGGTTTCTCTCACGGTCTGGGCATTCTGATTATGGCCATCGGCATCCTGACATTTCTGGGGATATTCTCTCCGAAAATCGGACTGGCGGGAGCCGCACTTGCCATTGTCATGACGATGGGTACCCTCTCTTTCCTGGTGACAACCCCTGAGGTGTGGGTGCCCGACTTGGGAAGCGGGGAGCACGGCTTTCCGTTGCTGACGGGGGCAGGGCGCTTGGTCATCAAGGATACGGCCATTCTTGCCGGTGCCATTGTCGTACTGTCTGACAGTGCAAAAAGAGTATTGAACCAATTAAGGAAATAGACGTATGAAACAGTATGATGCCATTATCATCGGATTCGGCAAAGGCGGAAAGACGCTGGCTGCCGAGTTGGCAAAACGGAAGCTGGACGTTGCCGTAGTGGAGCGTTCGGAAAAGATGTACGGAGGGACATGTATCAATATCGGTTGCATTCCCACAAAAACATTGGTGCATGCGGCAAAGCATGCGGACAAAGACGCTTCTTGGGAGGTCAAGAAGGCATACTATCGTCAGTCCATTGCAAGGAAGGAAGAGGTCGTCTCTTTCCTGCGTCAGAAGAACTATCACAATCTGGCCGACAATCCTCATATAACGGTCTATACGGGTATCGGCTCCTTTGCAGGTCCGGATGTGGTGGAAGTTGGGATGGTGGAAGGGACATTACAATTGCAAGCTCCCCGGATATTCATCAATACGGGTGCCGAAACCGTCATTCCACCGATAGAGGGGATACAAGGTAACCCACGGGTATATACCAGCACCTCCATTATGGAACTGACTGAGTTGCCGGCACAGCTCGTCATTGTAGGTGGGGGATACATCGGACTAGAATTTGCTTCCATGTATGTTTCGTTCGGTTCGCAAGTCACGGTGCTCGAGGGCTCTTCCGAACTGATATCCCGGGAGGACCGGGACATTGCGGACAGTGTCCGGGAGGTATTGGAACAGAAAGGAATCGTTTTCAGGCTGAATGCACGCGTGCAGTCCGTGAAAGACTCTGACGTCATTTACCGGGATGCGGTCACGGGAGAGGAACATCAGTTACACGCAGATGCCATCCTGCTGGCTACCGGCCGGCGTCCGAATACGGCTGGCTTGAATCTGGCGGCGGCAGGTGTAGAGGTGAATGAGCGCGGTGCCATTGTGGTGGACGACTATTTGCAGACTACCAACCCCAAGATACATGCTATCGGTGATGTAAAGGGCGGTTTGCAGTTTACCTACATTTCTTTGGATGATTACCGCATTCTGCGCGAAGACCTTTTCGGGGCGGGAGAACGCAAGGTGTCCGACCGTGACCCGGTGAGCTATTCGGTATTCATCGACCCGCCGCTTTCACGCATCGGGCTGAGCGAAGCGGAAGCACGCAAGAAGGGATTGAATATAAAGGTCAACAAGCTGCCGGTAGCCGCCATTCCGCGTGCCAGGACTTTGGGCGATACGAACGGACTCTTCAAGGTGGTGGTGGACGCCGATACGGACAAGATAGTGGGATGTACGCTGTTTGGTCCGGAATCGAGCGAGGTCATCAACCTGGTGGCAATGGCTATGAAGACCGGGCAGGAATATACCTTCCTCCGTGATTTTGTCTTTACACATCCCAGCATGAGTGAAGCACTGAATGACTTGATGGGCTTTTAAAGATTATTTAGGCACAATATCCGTCAATTTGCAGGAAGAGCATTTGCGTATCTCCCCAAAAATGACGAATATTGTGCCCGAATTCTATAAACCCCAATAGTCATGACCCGGATATCTGCCATAGGCATTGCACTGCTGTGCATTTTATGCGTAACCTCTTGCGGCTTAAAATCAAGACAGACTACTACCGAATCTTCTTCCGAAACGGGCTATTCTCCGGTTACGACAGACACGGCAGCTACCATTGTACCGTGCTATGCCAAAGGCTATACGGTGAAATATCTTCCGCACCATGTCCGTCTGGTGGATATACACGACCCTCAAAAAGAAAGCAGCAGCACTTTCCACTATGCGCTGGTACCGAAAGGCATAAAGCCTGTCGGCATACCGAGCGACTATACGGTGATTGAAACGCCGGTAGAGCACGTCATGTGCATGACATCTCTGCAACTTTCCAACTTCATCCGTCTGGATGCCTGCGATTATGTGGTGGGCATCACCAGTACGCGCCATCTCTTCAACAAGGAGATGAACGACCGTTTGAAGTCCGGCGAGACCGTGAAGATTGGTATCGAAGGGAACTTTGATAATGAAGTGATAATGAGCATGAATCCGGATGTTATCTTTATCTCTCCTTTCAAGCGGGGTGGATATGATGCCATGCGGGAAATCGGTATTCCACTGGTTCCCCATTTGGGATATAAGGAGATGACCCCGTTGGGGCAGGCTGAATGGATAAAATTCATCGGCATGTTTATAGGCCAGGAAGTGGAGGCGAATGAAAAGTTTGCTGCGATAGAGAAGCGCTATAACGAATTGAAGGAGCTGGCTGCCAACGTGAAGAAGCGTCCGATGGTATTCAGCGGCGAGATACGGGGTGGCAACTGGTATGCAGTGGGAGGAAAGAGCTTTCTTGCCGAACTGTTCCGTGATGCCGGTGCGGATTATTTCTTGAAAGACGATCCCCGTTCGGGAGGTGTCACGCTGGATTTTGAAACCGTATATAGCCAGGCGGAGAGTGCCGACTATTGGCGCATTGTCAACAGCTATGACGGGACATTCACGTATGATGCCTTGAAGTCCCTCGACCCGCGTTATGCCGACTTCCGTGCGTTTCGTGAGAAGGGAGTGGTATACTGCAACATGCGTGAGAAACCCTTCTACGAAAGTATGCCCATGCAGCCCGAAATTGTATTGGAAGACTTGATACATGCTTTCCATCCCGATTTGTTGCCTGACTATAAACCGACTTACTACGAACTGCTGAAATGATAAAAAGACCCGTACTTCCGTTGATGTTGCTGACACTGGCATCTATCTTTCTTTTTTTCCTGCTGAACCTGCTTTTGGGGTCGGTTCACATTCCTCTGCGCTCCGTGTGGAACATATTGTGGGGAAATACGGATGAATCCGTTATTTGGCAGAATATTATCTGGAAGTCCCGCGTGCCCCAAGCGTTGACGGCATTGGTGGCGGGAGCAGGGCTGTCGGTCAGCGGTCTGCAGATGCAGACGGTGTTCCGCAATCCGCTGGCAGGGCCTTCGGTATTGGGCATCAGTTCAGGTGCCAGCCTGGGTGTGGCTTGTGTGGTATTGCTGTCCGGGGCGATGGGCGGTGTGGCATTGAGCCGTTTGGGGTATATGGGCGAGGTTGCCTTGTCGGTTGCCGCCATTATCGGTGCGCTGGCTGTGATGGCGCTCATTGTCTATGTCTCCCAGAAGGTGAAGGGCAACGTGACGCTGCTGATAATCGGTGTGATGATAGGCTATGTGGCAAGTGCCGTCATCGGCGTATTGAAATATTTCAGTGTGGAGGAAGATATACGTGCATATGTCATTTGGGGATTGGGTAGCTTTGCCCGTGTTTCGGGCGACCAGATGGTGCTGTTTGTCTGCATCATGGCTGTGCTGCTTCCGTTGTCCTTCCTGCTGATAAAGACGATGAATCTGTTGCTGCTGGGCGATGGCTATGCACGCAATCTGGGACTGAACATCAAGCGGGCACGCCTGCTGGTTATCTCATGCTCCGGTGTGCTGGTGGCTATTGTAACGGCCTATTGCGGTCCGATTATGTTTATCGGGTTGGCGGTTCCCCATCTGTGCCGTGCCATCTTCCACTCTTCGGACCATCGGGTGCTGATGCCTGCCACATTGCTGGTAGGCGCTTCCCTGGCATTGGTCTGCAATCTGATAGCCCGTATGCCCGGCTTCGAGGGAGCTTTGCCGGTCAACTCGGTGACGGCACTGGTAGGTGCGCCGGTAGTGGCTTCTGTACTTTTAGAAAACGGAAAGGAGAATTGAATGAATAAGGAAACCATACATATAGAGAATCTTTCCATCGGTTACCCCGGTAAGGGGATGTGAAAGTGGTGGCAGACGGCATTTGCGCCGGAATTAACAGTGGTGAGCTGACTTGCTTGTTGGGAGCTAATGGGTGGGGAAGTCCACGCTGCTCCGTACGTTGTCCGCCTTCCAGTCAAAACTTGGAGGAAACATATTTATTGAAGGAAAAGAGATTGGGGACTATACCGACAAGCAGCTTTCGCGCGTCATTAGTGTGGTGCTGACGGAGAAGTGCGATATACGCAATATGTCCGTCGTAGAACTGATAGGTCTGGGACGCAGCCCTACACCGGTTTCTGGGGAACTCTTTCGAAAGAGGACAAGACTGTGGTGGACAAATCCATCGCCCTGGTAGGCATTCCCCACCTGGCGCACCGCATGGTGCATACGCTGAGTGACGGTGAACGGCAGAAGGTGATGATAGCCAAGGCGCTCGCCCAGGAAACTCCCGTCATCTATCTGGATGAACCGACAGCTTTCCTTGATTTTCCCAGTAAAGTAGAGATGATGCAACTGCTTCACCAGCTCAGCCGGCAAACGGACAAGACGATTTTCCTTTCTACTCACGACCTGGAACTGGCCCTGCAGATAGCGGACAAAATATGGCTGATGGACAAGGTGAACGGCGTAACTATCGGTACTCCGAGGACCTTTCGTTGAACGGCAGCCTGAGCAACTTCTTTGCCCGTAAGGGTATTGCCTTTGATTTGGAAACGGGACTGTTCAGGGTAGCCAATGAATATACCTCCCAGATACGCTTGGCGGGCCACGGGCAGAAGTATGCCATGGTGCGCAAGGCACTCCAGAGAAACGGGATTCTGGCAAACCGGAATGTTGAATCGGAGATTTATATCGAAACCGGAGATTTGAAGGGAGACGGCAGCTTCGTATTCCATCGACCGGGCAAGGAGCCGGTAACGGTGTACTCCATTGAGGAATTGCTGCAAATAGTCTTGTCATTCCATTCCCTATGATGCACCATTCTGCAAAGGATAATTATGTCCACTTAACGACGACTCCGGTCCCCAGCTGATTACGTCATTGGCTGTGCCGACCATCATCAGCATGCTGGTGACGTCTTTCTATAACATGGCAGATACCTATTTTGTGGGTAAAATAAATACCCAGTCTACGGCTGCCGTAGGTATCGTGTTTTCTGTGATGTCCATTATCCAGGCTGTGGGATTCTTCTTCGGTCATGGTTCGGGGAACTACATCTCCCGTAAGTTGGGGCGCAGGAAACGGAGAGTGCCGAGAAGATGGCATCCACCGGCTTCTTTTGCCTTGTTTATCGGAGCGGCTCTGGCTGTGCTGGGATTGTTGTTCCTTACACCGCTTTCCCTTGCTTTGGGGTCGACGCCTACCATTCTTCCGTATACGGAGCGCTATTTGGGAATCATTCTGCTGGGTACTCCTTTATGACCGCCTCATTGGTGCTGAATAACCAAATACGTTTTCAAGGTAATGCGGCGTATGCCATGGTGGGATTGTGAGCGGGCGGTCATCAACGTGGTGCTCGACCCTATCCTGATTTTTGTATGCGATATGGGCATATCCGGTGCCGCACTTGCCACAGTAGTCAGCCAGATATGTAGTTTCATCCTTTGCTATATATGGGGCGCAGAGGAGGAAATATACGTATACGTTACAGAAACTTTACGCCTACACTGGCTTTCATCAAGGAAATTATTGGGGTGGAACTCCGTCACTCACCCGGCAGGGACTGGCAAGCGTGGCAACCATTTTGCTGAACGTGGCGGCCGGTGCATATGGTGACGCAGCTATTGCAGGGATGTCCATTGTGACGCGTATCTCTATGTTCATCAATGCTTTCCTAATTGGTTTCGGGCAAGGCTTCCAACCGGTATGCGGATTCAATTATGGTGCCGGGCTGTATGCCAGAGTGCGCCAAGGATTCTGGTTCTGTGTGAAGGTAGGCTTTTTTTTTGCTGGTTTGTGCGGTGGCAGGTATGGGATATGCCGAGGAGATTGTCTCCATCTTCCGCAAGGGAGACCCTGCTGTTGTAGCTACCGGTGCGGCAGCATTGCGCTGGCAGTTCATCACCTATCCGTTGGGGCATGGATTGTGGTCAGCAACATGATGCTGCAGACTATCCGCAAGCCCGTACGCGCTACGATACTTTCCTCTGCCCGTCAAGGGCTGTTCTTCATCCCCTCATCTTCATTCTTCCTTATTTCTTAGGACTGAAAGGGTGGAAATGTGCCAGGCGGCGTCGGACATGCTGACCTTCTTCCTCGCCATTCCATTGACCTGCGGGGTGCTGGCGGAGATGAAGAGGAAGGAGGCGGAACAACTGCAACAGCGGCAATCTTGAAGTTTCTGCGTCCCTATTCAATTTTCACGGGAACTATCGGTTGCCGCTTCACTTTATCGAGGGGAGCTGCATGGTACTCGATGCGCCCGAAGTCTATCTGTCTCAAATCAATGCTTCTGATTGTACTGTTGTACATGGTGCGATAGTAGATGATACCGTTTGTCATATCTGTGGCCGATGTCCATTGGGTGGCACTTGGAATATTGGCAGGAACCTGGCCGAGGGAAACTCGATGCCTACGGGTATATCAAAGTTATTCAGTATCTGAAAACATTGGAGAACGGTTTCCTGTGCGGTATTCTGTGGTGGTGTAGAAGTCTGGTAGAAAGCGGCACGGATAAAGCGGGAAGGGGAGTCACATCTCCCGGAATTCCCAAAAGCCGCTTCCCGAACCGAAAGGGGCTATAGTCACATTGCCCAGCGATTTGCTTTCGGCACTGCCCGGGTAGAGGTTCACATAATTGTTTAAGTTGGTCATCTGCCAGTCAAAGCCGGGGAGTTTGTCAATACTCCCAGTTTGTTTTCATAGAAACGGGCTGTCCGTCGATGAACTCCAATACCAGTTGGCGGCCGGTCTTGTCTGCAATCCGCCAATGTACGGTGGAGGCGCGCGGGTCAATGGCTATGACCGTCACATTTTCAATAGCCTCCTTTACCTCGTCCACAGTAGAAAAGCTTCCCAACAGCCATGATACCAATTGTAAATCGGCTATGCTCGACGCTTTTCGTGTGGGTCGTACTCCTCATATTTGCCATATCCGGGAAAGTAGAACAGCCCGGCGGAGAGCCCGGCTTCATTCAGACCTTCGGCCACGAACTCCTTTTGCTCCACTGCCAGGCCTACGTAGCCATAGCGTGAGGTGAACTCCATGCCGGACAGACTGCCTCCGGGTGTCAGTGATTGTTGCGAATAACCGCGCGGTACGATGACGTACTGGCTGTTCAGCTCACTGCCTCCCCATTCAATGGTGCGGGCTACGACGTGCGCATTGTCTTTGGCCGTCAGGGTGATACCGGTACATGCCTCTGCTGTTTGAGGGGCGAAGGTGAGTGCTGTCATTGCTGCCAGCAGGATAGGAATTCTTTTGCCATATTATTCAGTTTATATTGTTGAGTATCTGTTTGTATACTAAACAACTCTGTATGGCAAAATGTTCCCTTACCAGAACCGGTACCCCAGCGTGAAGAATGCGGCGAAGTTCTTGGGAAAATATCCTCCTTCTTCCGAATGACCTATCATCTGGTTTATCTGCTCATTGACTTTTACCAGTCCCACTTGTGTCTCTGCACCGATGATGAATCTTCTGTATTCAAAAGTAAGTCCCAGGGCAATACCTGCATCGAAACGGTTGTTACCCATTTTCCCGTCTACCATGCTGCCGAAAGTGTCTATCTTGAACTGGTATCCTCCTGCATACTGCTGCTGCTATAATCGTAAGTCTCACCGGAAGTCTTGCCTGCCACACCTATGGCCGCATAAGGGCCGAAGCTCAGCGAGGCATGATAATCCTTGCCCAGATGGAGGCGGGCCGCTATCATGAGGGGATTTGCAGATACAGTTCATGCATTTTGGCCTTGCCTATGTGGCTTATCTCGTCTTTACCGCCGATGGACACAAACTCCAATGCGGATTGCAGCACCCAAGTCTTGTTGAGGACATATTCTGCACCGACACCAGCTTTGTAAGCTATTTGGGTGTCACTACTGGAGTGTTTTCCATGAAAATGGGAGGTACCGATTCCTGCTTTTGCATGAAAGGACAGCGGGCTTTGTGCCAGGCCGGTCAGTACGGTCATTGCCATACAGACGGTAATGATTATCTTCTTCTTCATGAGTAAATTTTTCCGTTTTCGGTTATGAGTAATACTGTTAGTTCGCCGTTGGGCAGCAAGGGGTCACAGTGCCGGTGACAGAGCTCAATCAGTGCCTTGCCAAACTTTTCCAGCAGCTCTTCGGGAATGATGTCCCAAAGTTCGCGCGCCAGCTTCATCTGTCCGATGGCGGCAAGTATTTCTTCGCTGCATCCCGTCTGGCGTGCCAGGTCTTGAATGAATTCCTTATTCATGGTCACTTTCTTGCTGTGGGTATCTAGATTGCCTTCGGCCAGTTTCACGGCCTTTCCCATCATCACGCCGAGGGTGACGTGCGGTACTTGCTCTTCGGCTGCTATTTTCAAGGTTTCGCCGATAAAGTTGCCGTAATGCACGAAAGCCTGGGTGGGGAGGTCGGGATAATACGCCTTGATGAAACGTTCGCTCTTTGCGCCGGAGCTGATGACGATACGAGGGTTCCGGTTGCCTTTGCCACTTCCATGGACTTCCGGATGGAATTGATGAAGGCTTCCGAGGAGAATGGCTTCACGATGCCGGAGGTCCCGATAATGGAAATGCCTCCTTCGATACCGAGGCGGGGATTGAAGGTGCGTTTGGCTATTTCTTCTCCACCGGGGATGGAGATGGTAATGAGAATAGGATTGGGCTGTTTGGCAATATGGAGGCGTTCAAGCCATAGCTTGACGTTCTTCTTTATCATTTCGCGTGGGGTGTCGTTGATGGCAGAGCTACCGAGCTCAAGTCCCAGACCGGGCATGGTGACGACACCTACGCCTTCGCCGCCGCAGACGATGATGTTGTAGTCGTCCTGGGAGTGTCTTCCGGCAGCGGGTCGTCTATGCGGAAAGGTATGGCTATATTGGCCACAACTTTCATCCCGTTGGTGATGTCCGGGTCGTCGCCGGCATCCTTGATGACGGTAGCGCTTGTCTCGAACATGCCGTCACCGTTTTCCAGAAGGTCGGAGTGGGGAATATGGTGCTGAGGCTCTACGGGAACCTGGATGGTTTCTCCGTTGGGAAGAACTACCGGAAATTCCGTAGGACGCTTTTGAAGTAGATATTGAATACATCCCAGGTGGCGGCTACGGCGGCAGCGGCGGCACATGTTCCGGTAGTCAGTCCGCTGCGCAGGGGAAGAAGTCGGGTAAATGTTTCTCGATTATGCGGCGCAGGCCATGCTCGCCGTTTACACAGATAAACTTGCCGGATGTCTCGGGACGGCGGATGGCAAAGATGCGTATACCCAGTTGCCGGGCAGCTTCCACCTTCTCGCAGAATCCGCCGGATATCCCGCTTTCTTTGAGGAGGATGGCTTCGGGATGAAGCTGTTTCATCAGGACTTGCTCGTCTTCTCCGGGCGTGTAGTAGTAGAGGTTCTTCTCGGAGAAGCCCTGTTCCCGGGCGAGCTTGCGCGAGCTGTCGCGGTCGAGGATGCGGAAGTAACAGCAGGCGTTCTGCCACAAAGGCTTCAGCTTACCTATGGTCTGTACGCCGGTCAGTGCAAGTAAGATGAAAATCTTTTCTTTCTGTATCTTCTCGATGGCATCGTCATAATCCCTGCACCAGGTGATGTGTTCTTCATCGCGTTTCGGGAAGATACGCTCGAAACGGATGACGGGGATATTCGATTCCACGGAGACTTGTTCCAGAGTCTCATGCAGCTGTGTGGCAAAGGGTGCGCGGCGTCTATCAGCAGCTTTATGTGATGCTGTGCACAGAATGTTTCTATTTCTATTGCATCCATAGCGCCTTGCAGGCGGATGCCATTATGCAGAAGTACGTCCTGCTCATCCCCTTTGGTAGAATAGTAGAAAGTTTTCCGGCTTCTTCAAGGGTTTGGATGGCTATGCGTCCTTCGGTGGTTCCGCCAAATATTAATATCATGTTTGAATGTTTATGGGTGATTAATCGTTGATTTATTTCCGGTACAGATGCTTGAACTCGTGTGCATAGAGCCGTGACAGACCTTCACGGTTGCCGATGGCTTCGCCTACGACAATCATGGTTGTCAAGGTGAGGTTATTTTCCTTCACTATCCTGGCAAGGTCTTTGAGTTCCCCTTGAATATTTGTTCGTCTTTCCATGTCAAGTGGTAGCAGACAGCTACGGGGTAGTTTCCGGATATTCCTGCAACAGTTCTTCCTGCACCTGCTCCGCAATGCTTGCACTGAGGAAGATGCACATGGTACTTTGTGAGCGTGCCATGAGATGTAGCTTTTCGCGTTCGGGCATGGGCGTACGTCCTTCGCCGCGTGTTAGGATGATGCTTTGCACTTTTCCGGAATGGTGAACTGCGACTTCAAGGCAGCTGCCGCCGCCTGGAAGGAGGATATGCCGGGGTGATGTGGTAGCTCATGCCGTGCTGGTCAAAGTAGTTCATCTGTTCCTGAATGGCACCATAGATACAAGGGTCACCCGTATGCAGGCGTACGATGAATTTTCCCTTGTCATAGAACTTCTTCATCACTTCAAATTGTTCCTCCAAATCCATGGAAGCGGAGCTGAGTACGGTAGCTCCGGCCTTGGCACAGAGAGTCAGCTCCCTGGGAACGAGACTGCCGGCATACAGAATGAGGTCGGCGCGTTCCAGCATTTGGCGTCCGCGTACGGAAACCAGGTCCGGGTCGCCCGGGCCGGCACCCACTATTTCGATGTGGCCCTGGCGCACAGTTCTTATGTCGAGGGCGGCGGCCACGGTATAGTTCTCTCCTTTCTTTTGGGCACCAGCAGCCAGGAGTTGTTTGCACTCAGCAAGGCGGCGGCTTCGCTGACGCTGGGGTACCCATGTGCTTCATGACGGTTTTACTGGGATGGGGCACCTCTATCTCTGCCAGTTCCTCGGCTGTATAGAAGTAGACCGGGAACTTCTTTTGGAGCGCTTTCACTACCGGTTCGTCACTTTTGGCTTTAATCGTGGAGATGGAGGCGATGCTTTGGGGCATGATGCCGTATTCCTTCAGCGTGTTCATAATCTCTTTCTCCACTTTCCGCACGGGACCTGCCAGCCGGGCAAGGCCGATGCCGAGGTGTACGACACAGGGCACGTAGCATATCATAGGCATTTCCGGGAAGTTGGGGACTTGGGGAGATACGCACAGAATCAGTTTGAAGCGTGAAGGTTTAATGTCCTGCACCCGGTAGAATACTTCTACATGAGGCGGCAGGTGCGCCTCCATCCAGTCCGTGCCTTCATTGCGCACCGTGAGCAGCAGGGCGGTGGGCTTGCCGGAAACGAAGAGGCTGATATGCTCGTTCATGCATACTCTTTTTCTCTTCGGGCGTCTTGGCAAGTTCTGCCAACAGGAGGGTGGAGGGCTCGGCGTTGATGACCGGAAACCACCCGAAACGTTGGGGCAGGGTATCGAGTCCCCATAGACCGGTGCAGTCGCTTTGCGTGGTGACTACCGGTTCGGCCCCGAGGATATTCGCTACCTGGTGGGTCAGTTCGTTGGCTCCTCCGATGTGTCCGGAAAGTACGGAGATGGCAAATTTACCGGTACTGTCCACGCAAACCACGGCAGGGTCGGTATATTTGTTCTTCACGCAAGGAGCGATGGTGCGGACACAGATTCCCATGGCGCCAATGAAGACAAAGGCATCATAGCGGTTGAAGTTTTCCGCCGTAAATTTGCCGGCGGATTCTATATGTGCATCCCTCTTCGTGCCTGAGGGTGAAGATTTCGGAGTCGGGAAGTTCGTTGAGTAGTGATTGGGCTATGCTCAAACCGGCTTCGGAGATTAGAATAATAGCTGTTTTCATAATGGTATGTTTAAGAAAGCGTGGCTTTCATAATTTCAATGGGGTTATATTCGTTCAAGGCGATATGGGTGGAAGGGTGGAGCACCATTCCGTTCCGCTCGATTCCTCGGCAGAACGCCTCCTTGCTTTCTGCCGATACGGAGTTGAAGACGATGCAGCCTTCGGGGTGCAGCACTTGTTTCACTTTCTCTATCATTTCCTCCAGATGTCCGCCGTGTCCACCGATGAAGACGGCATCGGGGCGGGGAGTGAGGTCGGTGTACAGGAAATCTCCGGTTACCGCCGTAATGCCCGGTGCGCCGAAGCGGCGGGAGTTGGTGTCCATCAGCTCTTTTCCTTCGGGGCGTATCTCGAAGGAGATGACGGCGAGATGAGGAAATTGCAGGCGGGCTTCGATGGAGACGGAACCGGTACAGAAACCGATGTCCCAGAAGACGCGGCGGCGGTTCAGTTCCAATGCCTGCAGGGTGAGCAGGCGGATGGGAGCCTTGGTTATCATGCGGGCGCGTCCGTCAAGATGTGCAAACTCTTCATCGGGGATGCCGAAGGGACGGACTGGAAAGTCCGGGGCTTGTACGCTGCCGTGCAGGAGTTTGTGCGGCATTGTCCGAGATGGCTGTCCAGCAGCAGGCAGTTGGGATGTTCGAAGTCACCGGAAACTGCTTCCTGGGGTGTCATCCGGCGTATGCGTTCCTTTTCGGGATTGCCGAGATGCTCGCCGATGTATAGTGTGTAGTGGAGTACCCGTATTCCAGCATGCGGGCGGCAATGGTGACCGGGTATGTTCGCGGTCGGTGAGGATGCCTATTTTGGGTGCATGCTCTATGAGGGCACGGTCGAACTCCTGCCACGGGCGTCCTGTCAGGGAGACGGTGCGCATGTCGTCATACGGCATGACGAGGCGGTGTGCCAATGTCTGCAAGGAATTGAAAGCGGGATAGAGCAGAATGTCTGCCTCGGGAAGCTTACGCTTTATGGTATTGGCAAAACCGAAGAATAACGGGTCACCGGAAGCGAATACAATGATGGAGTCGTCCGTAGCCGTCTCTTCGAAGTGGGCAAATATTTCTTCATAACGGGAAAGACACGGTCCAGCGGCACGGTGACGGAAATCCATTCGGCCCCGGTAGGCAGCAGAGGACCGACAATCTCCTTATGCCGTATGCCGCCGGAGAAGATCTTCCCTTTCCGTATCTGTGTCAGAGCTTCCGGCAGAAAGAAGGGGAACGGTTGTCATCCATTCCTATGATTATAAATCTGTGTTTCATTCAATGAGTAATCTTATGAAAATATCAAGTAATGTAAGGGGCATAACAAGTAATGTTATCGGTCGTAACAAGTAATGTTATGGAATGTCTCTTTCACTTACACATCCCTGCCCGGGCGCAACTGCTCCGCATCGTTGTAGCACAGCACGGAGTTCACCAGCGTGGCAGCCAAGTTGCTGCCTCCCTTACGTCCTTCTACGATAATCTTGGGTATTTCCGTAAAGGGTTTCACCATGTGTTTGGACTCCTGCACATGCACAAAGCCTACCGGTGCGGCAACAATGCCCGCCGGATGTGCCTTGCCCTTACGTATCAGGTCGCAGAGTTCCATAAGTGCCGTAGGTGCATTGCCGAATACAAAGAAAGCATCGGGATGCTCCTCCACAGCCAGGCGGATGCCTGCCTGGGTACGGGTGAGGCCTTTCTCTGCAGCCATCGTCGCCGTGCGCGGGTCGCCGAGGTAACATTTCACCTCTATGCCCAGCCGCTGCAAAGCTCCTTTGCGGATACCGCTGGCTGCCATCGTGACGTCTGTGACAATCGTCTTGATTCCGCCTTTCTCGATGGCTTGATACAAGGAAGCCACGGCACCTTCGTCCGTATGCAGCAGATGCTCCATTTCAAAATCGGCGGTGGTATGTATGGCATGGAGTAAAGCCCATTTATGGTCGAGGGGAATATGCTTGTTCTTCAGTTCCTTTTCGATGGTACGGAAACTGCGAATCATGATGTCTTGCCCGATGCCCGTGGCTTCGGTATTCGTGTCCCGGTAATAGCCGCGCGGAGTGATGAAGGCTCCGTTCCATTCGTAGGACTGTGAGTTGCCTATCAATACGACTGTAAACATATCCACCTCTTCGGGATTGAAATCTCCCAGCGTGGTGATGTGTACCGCTTGTTCCGGGCGTCCTGCTTGGCGTACATATCCCACGGGTGTTTCCGGTGAGCGTCCTTCCTGCAGAAAGAGTTCTTTCAAGCGGTAAAGCTGCCAGTAGCGTCCTTCACTTTTGGGGTTGTAGACTGCCGTCACGAAGTCGGCGGCAGCGGCTGCGGTGATACGCCTTTCAATACGCTCCCAGGGAGTCATCAGGTCTGAAAGGGAGATGACACAGAAGTCATGTCCTACGGGAGCTCCCAGCAGTGAGGCTGCCTTTGGAAAGCGCTGATGCCCGGTAGCGAAACGATTTCCACGTCGCTGTTCCTTTCCCGCTTCATCTCGTAGACAAGCGGCGTCATACCATAAATGCCCGCATCCCGGAACTGATGACGCAGACCGTCTTTCCCTGCTCTGCCAACTCGAAAGCCTGCTCGGCACGGGCGCGCTCACGCTTCATGCCGGTATCTATGCATGTTGTTGAGGGGTGGAGATAAGGGATTACAAATTGGAAATAATACTTATATCCCACCACTACATCTGATTCTTGCAAAGCGGAAATTACGGCGGGAGTCATATCCGATTCATTGCCCGGTCCGATGCCGGCAACAATTATTTTGGGGTGTTTCATATCCATATGTTCTATTGGCATACAAAGATAGAACTTATATTTGATGAAACCGAAAAACTCTGCGCTAATCGGCGTAATCTGTGGTGAAACTTTATTGTCTAAACCTGCAAGTGCCGGTATTCGCTCGGAGTATAGCCTACGTTCTTCTTGAACACGCGGTTGAAGTGCTGCGAATACTGGTATCCCAGTTCATAGGCAATCTGGCTGACTGTCTTCCCGCTTCCTATAATCATTTCTTTGGCCAGGTCGATGATTTTGTTCTGGATATATTCCTGCGCCGTCTTTCCGGTTTCCTTCTTCACCAAATCTCCGAAATAGTTGGAGGAGAGGAACACTTTGTCTGCGAAGTATTTCACGGAAGGCAGTCCTTCGGTCTGCGGTTTGTCGCTCTGGAAATAGTCGTCTATCAGTGCTTCGAATTTCATCAGGATATCTTTGTTGGCTGCCGAGCGGGTGATGAACTGGCGTTCGTAGAAACGCATGCAGTAGTCCAGCAGCAGTTCGATGTTGCGTGCAATCAGACCCTTGCTGTGCTTGTCGATGGGGCGTTGGATTTCCATCTTAATCTTCTTCAGACAGTCGAGGAAGATTTCTTTCTCGTCTTCGGACAAATGCAGTGCCTCGGTAGAGGAATAGGAAAAGAAGGAATACTGCTTTATTCCCTGTCCCAGCGAGGTGCCTTTATCAGGTCGGGTGGAACAGCAGGCCGGAGGCGCTGGGCTGCATACCTTCCGGCATGTTGACCTCGGTCACCTGGCCCGGGCGAAGCTGGTTACCGTGCCTTCCTGGTAATCGTAATACTGTTTTCCATAGCGTATGTCTCCGCATTTGGTGTTTTGAGGAAAAGGGCGTATACGCCATAGTTCAAGGTGAAATGCCTGGGATATCCAGTGGCTTCGGACAAATCGACTACGCTGACCAGCGGATGCAGGGTTTCGAGACCGAACATCTTGTTGTATTGGTCTACAGCATTGAGCTTGATTACTTCTTCCATAAACGTTCCTGTTAGTTTTGTACAAATGTAGAGAATAATCCGGAAAGTACCATATCGCAGGAGGAGGAATCCGTAATATGGTTACAAATGTCCGTAATCTGTGTACATTGAAAGAGCTACACCCTTTGTCCGGAATGGTGTAGCCATCCGGAGCAAAGGGTGTAGCCTTGGTATGTAAAGGTGTAGCCCTTTACGCTTGCTGGTTATCAATCTTTTAGCATGGCTTTGATGTGTTCCATATAGAGCTGGCGGATGGCTTTGTTTTCGCCCAGTCCCTGCATGCGTACATTCACTTGATAGCCTTGCTTTTCAAGTTCCGTCTCCACACGCCGGCAATATCTTCCTTGGTATGGTTGCCGCATACCAACAGCAACGGAACCAATGTCACGCTCTTGGGGCGTGTCTCTTTCAGTTGCAGCAGGGTTGCGTCCAGGGTGGGGTATCCTTCAATGGTGCTGACGTGGAAGTTCTTCAGTCCATGGGCTTTCATCATGAAGTCGAGCATGGCGTAAGTAGCCGTGCTGGGTAGCTGGTTGCCGTGCCCCACATAGACAATGTCTTCTTTCTTTCGCAGCTGTTCGGCGGTCAGTATACCGATTACCTTCTCGCAGTCTTCGACGGAGTAGAGCAGGGATTTCCACTTTTATCTCCTTGAAGAAGGGACGGAGCTTGTCTGCATCCCTGCGGACGGAGGTCATCTCACTGCCTTCTATCAAGGTGGTGCTCTGGACGTAGATGGTCCGGTAGCCTTCGGCGCGAAGTTTCAGCAGTGCATCCGTAGGGCTGTCTTTGTACACACCCTCCTTGGCAAGTCTTTTCGTACAATCGGCGAGATGTATGCTTCGCGCACTGTAAACTGCGGAAAGGCTTCTTGTGCCTCACGGGTCACGACGTCGAGCGTCAAGGCACGTGTCTGAGGGTCCGAACTGCCATAATGGGTGATGAGCAGAGCCGCCTTCTCCTCTTGTTGTGCGGAGGAGAAGAGGCTGATGCCGAGTAAATAGAGAGTGATGAAAAATGTTTCATAATTGTTGTTGTTTCTAAATGCGTTATGGAGAGATTATTTTAGTCTGAGTGCCAGGCTGATTACTACCGAACGTCCCGGAGAATACAAGGCGAAGTTCTTGTTCAGCGGGCGGTTGTCTTTCTTGTTGAAGATATTGTCTATGCCGATGCCCGGTTCGATGACAAAGTTGCGGAAGCCGTCGAAGGTATGGCGGGTATTGAGGTTCCAGATGCCGTAACCGGAGCATTGCCGTCCGCGTCACCCGGATAATAGACTTTGCTTTGCAGACGACCGTTCAGGTTGAGGTTCAAGGTATAGTCGCTCCAGCTGTGTGTATAGTTTCCGGTGATGGTGGCTGTATGGCGTATGCTGCGTTCGATGTTTTGCCATTCGCCTCCTTCGTTCAGACCGCGTCCATAGGCGTAGGTATAGTTTCCGGCCAGGGTGAAGCCCGGGAACAGATTGCCGTTCAAGTTCACTTCAAAGCCTTTGACGGTAGCTTTCTCGAAATTGAAGTAGTTCTTGACACTTAGGTTTTCGTGGATGAAAGGTCACCGATTTCGGGGAACTCTTCACGCAACTGGTTCTGCTCTGCTTCCGGTAGGTCATCGAATTTAGTGGATTTGGAAGTTACCATGTTCTTTACATAGTTCAGGTAACCGGTGACGGAAGCACTGAAACGGTTGGTGCGGTATTCCATGTTGATGGAGTAATAGTTGCTGTGTTCGGGGTCGAGGTTCTCGTCACCCAATGAGATGGTGGCTCGTGTACCCATTGTCTTCTTGAACATGTGGTAGTAGAGCTCGTCAATTCCCGGAGCGCGGAATCCGGCAGCATAGGTGGCACGTACATTGAAGTTGCCTATGTTGTACATGGCTGCCACTTTGGGGTGAAGCGTCCGCCCGTCTGTTCGTGATGGTCGTAGCGTACACCCACAACACCGGTCAGATGGTTCCAGAGCTTCACTTCATGCTGTCCGTAGGCTGATGCCGTATAGACACTTTTGTCCAAATCGGAGTCGGGACGGCGGAGCACCTCACGGCGATAGTCTACACCGAACACCGTAGTGCTGTTGGTTGTAAAACCGAAGATACCTTTCAACTCGGCATCATGGAATTTCTGAAGCTTGGTAAGCGCATACTGTCCGGGCAGGTATCCGCTGTTTTCTATCAGGTATTTGTAGCGTGATGCGTAATTGTTTCCTGAATAGTCAAACTGGATAACGTTGCGTTTACTCAGTTTGTATTTGGCGCCTGCCCCCAGTTATAACCTTCGTAGGTAGTGTTGTACTTGCTTCCGCCGGTGATATCTTCGCGTTCTACCGGACGTTCGAGTCCGCGGTTGTAGTATCCGCCGTTGGCATAGAAGGAAAGCTGTTCCGTAGCATCATAGGTAAACTTCTGCGAAAAGTTATTCGAGCTGTAGCCCAGGGAGAGCGGGGCAATCGTTTCGATGATGTCTTCTCCGTCTTCTGTCAGACGGCTGTTTTGCCAACCGTCGGAGTGGTCGTATTTATAGGAAGTATAGGACCCTATTTTCCTTGGGCGATGTCCAGATTCAAGCCTTGGGAGAATTGATTCTTTCTCGTATAGCTGCTATTGCTGCTGAAGGCTACCACATCTTTAGGCTCGTTGGTAATGATATTGATTACACCGCCGATGGCATCCGAACCATAAAGGGAAGAAGCGGCTCCGTTCAGCACCTCGATGCGCTTGACGCGGGTCATGTCTATTTGGTTGAGGTCGATGTTACCGGTGATATCTCCCGTAACCTTGCGTCCGTTCACCAATATCAGTACGTGCTTGTTGGAGAGTCCGTTCATCATCAGATAGGAACCCATCGCGTTCGGACGGAAGGAGAGCGAGGGCACCATCATGGTCAAGGCCTGCTGGAAGTCAGTGATACCGGCACGCTTTATTTCGTTGGCAGTGATAACCGATACCGGAGACGGAGTGTTCTTCAGTCGCTGATGTGTACCCGTACCCGTTACTACGACCGGGTTCAACTCGTGAGTTTTCTTGGTCATATCGTCGCTGTCACCTTTTCGGCTTGTGCATAGGCACCGGTGGCGATGATTCCTCCCATAAGGAGAGCTGTGAGAAGTCTTTGCTTTATCATATATTGTTTTATTTTATATAACGCTGCAAAGGTACATACCATTATCGGAGGGTGAAATACTTAATAGTTGTTATACTGCGATGGCAGAATAGCTATAAGTAGGTACTGTATTCCCTTATTCCGGCACATAGATAATCTCTCCATTTTCAAGCTGATAGGCAACTCCCACTTTCTTTCCTCTTTGCCGGAGGTCTTTTGGTCTTCGCTGGGAGTGTATTTCTTGATTTCCTGCCCTTCTTTGGTAATGATTTCCATATTCTCCTTTCCGGGATTCTTCACCATGGTGAAGTCTTCTTTAGAAAACATCTCCGTCATATTGAAGCGGGAGACGAGAGCCACCATCAAGGCTACGGCAAAGACCATCGCTACGTCAAAAGATTGGCTACCGTACCCATGGGGTCGGAGTCCGAATCGCTGTGCAGTAATCTGTTTCTCTTACTCTTCATAGTTTTCGTATCGTTAGTCCGTTATTCCTTTTCGGCCGTTTGGCGACTTATCACTTTGTACAGATATTCCAAGTCGTTCATTTCGCGGGCATACCAGCGTTGTTTCACTTGCAGGGTAATGACGCCGACAGCAGCAATGACCAAACCTACCACTGTAGTGGCAAAAGCCACCTGCATATTGTAGGCCATGGAGGAGATGTCTCCTTGTGCCAGCCCCACCAGTGCGGGACCCATCGGGATGAGGGTACCCATCAGCCCCAACATGGGACCCAGTTTGATGAATGTACGCGAACGTCCCAACTCCTTCTCGGCTTCCACTTCATAGTTGGCAAGCAGGTGTTCGCAGTAGGCAGCGTCGTCCCGGTGTGCGGACAATTTGGACAAGCTGCGGAGGAGAGGGAGTTGCCTGCCGATGGGAGTTGCTGCAGCAGTCCGTCTATATTCTCTGGGGTGATGTTCTCCAGTGTTTCAGTGAATTGCTTCTGTAATTTCATCCGCTGGTAGAACTCGCCGAAGAAACCTCCCGCAAGGATAATGGCACGTAGAAAGAATAGCAGCAGCAGGACTATGACGGGAACCAGCAGCCCGTTTGAAATCCAGAACAGTGTGTTTGAGATTGTTTCCATATATCTTTTAGTTTTAATTCTTAAATTCATTTCAATAGCCCGTAGCAATGATGCTCAATATGACAATGAAAATATTAACAATGAACAGTACTTCCAAGCGCAGTGGTTTGTCACCGATAGCATGCCGCAACAGAAAGCTTCCAGCACAAACTGCAAAGTAACACCGGCTGCTATCCATGAGAGACTGCCGAAATCTATTCCGGAAAAGTGAAAAGCAGCAGTGCCAGGCCATAGCATATTACTCCGCCTATCAGTATGCCGGGATATAGCTTCAGGAAGAGGGTGACTGCTTGTTTGAATGCCGTGTTGCGGGTACGCATTTCTGCGAAACAGTCGAAACAGAAAGTTATCATTACGGCGGCTTCCAGGGTGACACATACCGACAAGTTTAACATCTGTGGACGGGAGGCAAAAGATGCCACCACGGTCTTGGACTGTTCCGTCATCCATGGAGTCACCAGCCACGCAAAAGGCACAGCCTGCGGCAACTGTCCACATTCCCCAGCGTGGATAGAACCCCACCTTTAATAGAAAATTGAGGGCAATGAATAGGGCTAACAGATGAATGACGTATTCCATAATACTCTGTTTCTATTTATTCTTTTCCTTCTCTTCAACAGTACGACCAGTCCGATGAAGGTGATGACGACAAGACTGCCTGCAATCACTCCGTTCACTCTGTTCTTACGTACCGTTTGTTCGGAAGTCAGTTTGTGTTCTTTCAGTACGACATCCTTGCCATCGGTTGCGGATGCTTCGTGTACCTCCTTCATGTTCTGGGTATAGGTCTGCTTCTCGCTATTGTCCAACTGGTCGGCAACGAACGATTGAGCTTGGCATTGTCACAAACGAACTCTGTGCAGGCGGCACCCTTCTCGCGTGTGATTTGTGCATGTAGGGAGGCGGTGGTTTTCAGTTGCTTATCAGATGCTTTCCAATAACCTTTGCGGGCACTTTCCAGCATGACGGCTGTCATAGCCTGGAATGCGGCGGGATTGACGCGGAGGAAGTACTCGTGAATGCCCAGCTTATTCTCATCCTTTATATACATTCTATACAAGTCATTGAACAGTTCTTTGTCCATGGCCGACGGACGCATGACGTGCCAGCCGAAGATGTTGCGGAAGATTTCGCCGAACATCTGCGCCGAACCTTCCCGCCTTTCATCCGCTCTTGTATAAAGGTAGGGTTCAAGATGGTGGAACGTGTCTCTACGGCAATGGCCTCTTTGGCATCCTGCATGCGGCGGTTGGTCCGGTTGCGGTAGTCTGCCATATAAGCATCCGGTTCCTTGCCGGTCACGGTTTTGACGGTGAGCGAGAGTCCACCCGTAAATTCGTATACATGATCCAGGGAGATGGGGCCCCATGTGTTACTTTGACGGGGCTGGATGACAACATCCGTTTCGGACAGTGCCGAGGCAAACAAACCTTCCTGGACGTCTCCCCAATTTCCGTCGTCCCCATAAGAGGCACCCATATTGTTGAGGTATCCTTCGGCTATCTCCTTTCGCTTTCCACGAGCCGCTGTGCTCGGTATAGGCCATCATACCGGTACTGTATCCACTGTTGATCGGTCCGAATACACGCATCACAGACATTTCACGGGCACGTTTGGGGAAGTTCCCTTTCCACCAGTAATTTTCCTGCAACAGTGTACCCGATGCCACATAGTTGGGATAGGTCTCATCTCCGGCTTCCGATGCCAGACGTATAGCATCGGTCAGTAACTTCAAGCGGGAACCGGCTATGTCGCGTAGCTGTCCGGACACTTGTACCAGCACATTGATGCGCGGACGCCCCAGTTCTTCACTGGGCACCAGTTTCAGGTCAACCACTCTGCCTTGGGCGTCGCGTACGGGTTCTACTCCCAGCATCCAGAATACCTGGGCCAGCGTAGCTCCTTCCGTATTGATGAATTCGCCTGCCCAGAAGGTATAGCTTACTTTCCGAGGATATTCGCCGTGCTTGCTGATGTACTGTTTTAAAGTCGCTTCTGCCAATCGCTTTCCATCTTCCCAAGCCCTTGGGTTGGGAGTATTCTCGGCGTTGATGCTGTACATGTTGCGTCCGGTGGGCAGAACGTTCGGGTTCAGTACGGGTCACCTCCCGGCGCAGGGAATACGGTCCCCGCTGAGTGCACGCACCATGGCATTTTGCTCGTTGGCGGTGGAGGCCAGCAACTGTTCGCGATAGAGTAGGGCGGGGCGAAGCTCCGGTGCTACAGATGCAGTATCCTTGGGTGGATTCTGGAGTAAGGCGGTCAGTCTTTTCCTGGCAGCAGGCAAGTAGTGGTGGGCTATATAGGTAAAGTCTTGCAACTGCTCTGTGGTGATTTTACCTTTATCGCGGTCCTTGCGGGCCGTTTCGTATGCCAGCGGGTCGGCAGCGACGGCGAGTGGTGGTCAGCAGGTCGCGGTCAGAATAAGGCTCATTCATGGTGTAGTACGCACCCAGTATCTTTCGTTGGCTATCTCTTCGGTGAAGGCATCCAGACGTTCCAACTCCTCGGCTGTGTAGGGGTCACCGGATATGGAATCCAGGTTGAGGTCACGGTGCAGTCCCAGGCGCATGGCCTCTTTTGATGCCCATTCCCAGGGTACGGTGTTTGGCAGTCCCTTCGTCCAGTACTTTATGAATATCTTCCAGCAAGGCCGAATAGCGTTGGCGCATACCGCTTTCCACATAGGGTGGAGTGAGGTGGGTGACCAGTACGGCATGTGTCCGACGTTTGGCAATGATACCCTCGCCTACGTTTCCGGTGGTATAGAAATAGAAGTGGGGAAGGTTGCCAATCAGTACATCCGACCAGTCGGACTGTGACTGGGCCACATTCTTTCCGGGAGTATATTCCAGGTTGCCGTGGGTGCCGAAGTGAATCACCGCATCTGCCTTGAACCCTTTTGCATATACAGATAAGGAGCCAGATAACTGTGGGCGGCGCCACCGGCATACCGTGCACCAGTTTGAACTCATCATCTCCCAATGCCGGGCGGGGCTGGGGAAGAGCAGGATATTACCGAATTGCAGGCAGGCAATGGCGATACTATCTTCTGTTGCCAGCAGGTTACCGGGGCATCTCCATATCTGTCCGTCACTTCCTGATATTTCTCGGGAAGGAGTACTTCGTGTGCCCATTGTTCGTATTGCTCGGTAGACAACCATACCGGGTGTGCCGTTTTCAAAACTGTTCTTGCGCCCCTTTGGCATACGAACCCATGACGGCACCGTCACGATGTATTTGCTTGCCGAACTCCTCTACAGTGGCAGGCAGTCCGCTGACATCGTACCCTTCCGAACGCAGGCGTTTCAAGAAGTTATAGAGTGAAGGAATCACTTCCATACCGCTTGCCAGCAGGGCGTCTTTTCCCGGAGTCTTGAAGTAACAGATAGCAACGCGCTTTTCTTTGTTGGACATGTCTCTCAAGGACATGTACTTGGTAATATGGTCCACTACGGCATCTATCCGTTCATTCTCGGCGGTGTACAGATAATATCCCTGCTTGTTTTCGTTTTGGGTGGCGATGGGGCAGCATGCCTCCGTCTATCTCCGGCACCACTACACGGGCGGTCAGTGTGCCGCCGCTGACGGGGTATTCGGGTCCAGCCATTCCTCGTGGGCTGAATCAGTGGGAAGGGCATGAATAAAGGAATGTTTTCCTGGTGCAGCCAGTTGATGAGTGAGTCATTGCCCAGCCGTCCCATAGGCAAGTAGACTACTGCATCGGGATGGAGGGTGCGTATCATATCGGCACGCGGTTGGCCTCCGGCAGTGAAAGGATAGACATTGAAGCCTGCTTGTGTCAAACGCGTGATGAGGGAATCTACGTGGGCACGGTTTCCTTCCATCGGAAAGTTGAGTCCGGAAATCAGGGCAAGGTTGCGTCCGTCCTCATGGTAGAGATTTTTCTTTCAGATAGGCAGTCACCTCTTGCGGAGTACTGAAGTAGCAGCTGTATTCGCGGTGGTAGAACATGTTTTCCAGCAATGGGATGGGAGGCTCGTAATCTTGGTATCCCCACCGGTGGGGAGTGGCGATGTGGCGCAGGTAGAGTAAGACATTCCGGTAGTTGTGCTTGTTGCCGTTCCTGAGATACTCCCGTAGCGTATGCTGTTGTTCATTGGTAACATTGTGATTGAGGGAGAGGGTGAAATTTCGTAACGTATTCGTAAAGACTGGTACTCCGCTGGCACCCACCCGTTCCACTTCGGCAATCTGGCCGTCGTCAAGGTATAGCCCTCTGCTGTACATCACGATGGCATCATAGCCGGAAAGGTCCTTCACCTCTTCTTTTATGCAGGTGACTTTTATCCGAGCGCAGTCATTGTTCAGGGCAATGTCGGCAGCTTGTGCCAGGGTTGCGTTGATAATAAGTATACGTGTAGGAGCAAACCAGTACTGATAGGCCGCAAAGCTACAGACAATCAATAGGGCTATGCTGCCGAGGAATATTCCAAGTCTTTTCTTATTCATACAAGTTTATTCTCGTTAATAGTGTTTTGTCTTTTATGACATTTTCTTCTTATATAATTCACACTTAACGCCACACCCGTGATGCAAACGGCTGTACCTCCAAGCAGCAATACCCAAAGCACAGTCTTGCGCAGGGTGGCATTGGAGTTCAGACCGGGCAGACGCATGCGGTGCAGGGCTGTATAGCTCCAGTATTTCCAGCGGGAGGAGGTGTCTACATGGTGGATGATTCCCGTTTCCGGGTGAATGTAATAAACGCTCCGATCCGGGTCGTCCACCGTAATCTTCCAGACGGGAAGCTGGGGACGTCCGCGATACATATTGCTCATGTCGCGATAATAGGTCTCGAAATGTTCGAGCAGGGAGATATGTATGCCGGGGATATGTTGTGAAGAATCACGCTGGGAGGTATAAATGCTTTCCACGCCTTTCAGGATTTCTTCTTCGAGAGTAGTAACGGACGCGGCAGGCTGTCGGCGGCATCGATGTAATACTCGTTTTTCTATCTTTACGATGTAGTAGGGATGTTCGCGGAAATTGCGCCACTCTATCTGCAAAGCTTGGGGATAGGCGGCTATGACACGGCGGTAGTCCAAGGGATAGTTTTCCGGCGTGGGCCACGGGCATGGAGTATGCGCGTAGGGCTGCCTTTCTTCAATGCCGGTTTATGAATCCATTCTGGGATATCTGCCAGAGACATCATACCACTGAAAGTAAAGGTCAGTACAAAATGCCGAAAAGAATTCCGCTGACGTAATGCCAGTGATACCATCTTTACGGTAAGGGGAGAATTTGGAGTGACGGTTACGGTGTGTTTTGCGCCATACATCTACAGTTACCCAGATGCCGGCAATGACCATGAGACAACCCAAGGCGGAGAGCCAGATGACAGTTTTGGTCCAAAGGACGGTATCCTGCCGCAACCAGGTGAAGTATACCCAGTGGGGAATGGCAGCCATGCCCAGAAGCGTTCGCTTCTGTTGGAGAACTGTAAGGCCTCACCGTTTTGTGAACTCAGATAGAGCTGTGTCCCGGCATCATCGGCAAAGTATATTTTATAAATGGGCATTTCCTTTTCAGTTCAGCGAAGGGAATCCATTGGTCCAGAGAGTGGAGGGTGTCGATACGGGTAATGGGAGAAGAACACCACAAAGCTGCTGTCCGGTGCAGGTGCTCACTGTCCAGAGGTGGTCGTGAGATGGCGGAATCAGCAAGGAAATGGAACGTACCTTTGTGGTGCTAAAGCTGAACTCGGGGTGTCCGGCATTGAGGTTTAGCATCGTGGACCTGACCTTTACGCCATGAGGCAGACGGGCCGTGACGGAGGAGATGTCCGGAAGTGAATCTCCGTTTTGGGAGAGCATTTCCAGCTTTGCATTTTCTCTTTGGCGCTGACACGGGGAAAGCGGTGGTACATCATCACGAAGGCGGAGAGGAACCACATAAGAAATAGGATACAGAGCAAAGTGCCCAGTATCCTATGAATAGAGTACATCAGTTTGGTGATAACATTCATTGTCGTTTGCGTTTTCCTGCAAAAGTACAAGATGATTCAAGAACACTAAATACCCACTAATGGGTATATTATTCAGTGTCTTTTCCGGCAGCGTAGGCCGCCTTCTTCGTCATGATGTCCAGCATGCGGTGCTTCAGTCCGAAACGGATATGGTCAATGAATATTTCTTGAATCTCCGGAACTTGTCCCAGCCCTTCCAGCTGTGTACTGACGATGAAGTCTTCTTTCTCGAGCCTCTCCTTCCACTCTCCGGCAATGTCGTTCTTGGCATGGTCTCCGGCAACAAACATGAAGGGGATGAGGGTCACACGTTTGACTTTCCCGGCTTTCAGTTGTGCCAGCATGGTGTCAAAGGTAGGATAACCTTCGATGGTGCCCACATGGAAATTGGTCAGTCCGCCTGCTTTCAGCATATAGTCCATCTGACTGTAGATGGCAGTGGCAGGAGTATAAGTGCCGTGGCCCACAAGCACGAAGTTTTCTTTGGCAGCCTTTTGCCTTGTGCCGGGACGTTGTAGCGGTTGCCCAGAATATCTGCCACCTTCTCTGCATCTTCTATAGAGTAGAGCAGGGGAGTACCTACGCGTATTTCCTTGAAGAAGGGCAGTGCGCTTTCCACATCCCGGAGGAGTGATTCCATTTCTACTCCGTCAATGATGTTGGTGCTCTGCACGATGAGGTGTGTGTAACCTTCGCTGCGCAGTTTCAGCATGGCATCCAGTGGAGTCAGCTTCGTGGTGCCGCGCTCTTTCAAGCGGCGGATAATGATGCGCGACGTATAGGCTTCTTGGAACTTCAACTCCGGGAAGGCAGCTTGTGCCTTGGCGTTGATGGCATCAATGGTGAGGGCACGGGTATCGTCATGCGTAGTGCCGAAGTGCACCATGAGCAGGGCGGCCTTGTCACCGGGTTTCATACTTGCAAGCATATCGCTGTGCTCGTAATTGCCTCCCCGTGCGCATGGCAGAGGAGGGAGGTGCTTAGTAAAAGTAATAAAGAAAAATCTTGTTCATAGATTATTTATCGTTTTCAACAACTCTAAGCATATCGAAATAATAACCTTCGGCAATTTCTGCGCCTTTTCTACTTTACCGGTTGCTATGTCATAGATGTAGATACAAGGATTGGCTTTTTCTGTATTTACGCCGATGTATGCCTTGCCGTCTACAATAGCGGTGCGTTGTGCAAATCGTCCGCCACTGTAAGGTATTTCTTGTCCGTTATAACTCAAGCGTTCTTGTGTTCCGGTATTGATGTTGATGATAGAATAATAGTGGCTGTAACTGTCGATGGCAGTACCGGCTGCATCATTACGTGCATACACGAGGGCTTTACCGTTACCCAGGTTTTGGATGGTGAGCAGTTTACCGTCGGCGTTGGGATATCCCTCATAGCTTGCATCGAAGTCTGTTTCACCTTTCCTGATGCGGAGCAGATGACCTTGTTCCATGTCATTGGCATCGGTGAATGCAGCCAAGTAGAGGTTACCGTCTGCATCATACATCACGCAACTTTGCATCAGTTCTCCGTAAGCGCTTCCCGCCATTTCTCCGGCAAGGGTGTTGACCTTGTTACTTTCCACCTTCATGTCCGAGGGATTGATAACTGCTGTCAGGAAGTTTGAGGTTGCTTTTCCACCTCTGCCTGATTTGTCTTTACCAAAGTAGAAGTAATATAGTTTACCGGCCTTTTCGTTGTAGGTCAGAATGCCGGAAGCTGTGAATACTTTTGCTCCTTCTGGCAAAGGAAGGTCCAGTGTTCCTTCGGCAAGGATACGCATGTCGTCGGTGTTCAGCTTGGTCCAGATAACTTTATCTGCATCACCATTGGCTGCCATGATAACCAGGGTATGGTCATCCAGCCAGGCATGTGTGTAGCCGCGTACTTTGAAGGTATTCTGTACAAATGTCTGTTCTTGGACTATTTTGACGGAATTACCGGTTACCTGCAATTTGGTAAATCGGTCGTTTGAGTTTGGCACTTGATAATAGTATTTCCCTTTGACAATGGCTTCCATGGAATAAGTGTTGTTTTCACTTCTGAACTCAACGCCGTCATTCTTTATGTCAATGACTCCCATATCTGCCGTAAGGCTGTTTACACTTTTACAATGGTACCGTCCCCTTGGTTCATACCACCGTGTTTGCCGATAGTCATAAAAATATCAAAGTGATAATCGGAAAGTTCCGGTTGCGGGTCTGGATCCGGGGGGGGCTGGATCGTTGTTGTCGGAACATGCACTGAATGATAAGGTCATGGCTATGGCCATAAGGATACCGGATAAAAGATTTAGTCGTTTCATTTTAAATAAAATTAGTTAGTTGATGAATAATCTGAATTTGGCGAAGAATGCTCGTCCGGGCTTTTGCAGTTTATAGTTGTCATAGACCAATTTGTCGAGTAGGTTCGAGCATTCCAGCGAAATATTGTATCGTCCTCGTTTCCATGAATAGGTGATGTCGGCATTGCAAATGTGCTGTGCCGGGATGCGTGCCTTGCTTTCGCGAGAGCCATAGGCCTCCCATGTCAGGAAGAACCAGTGCACCCACCGATAACTGCATCCCAGCCGTAATTTGCTTTCGGGCAGAACCACATTGTGGAAAAGATAGCTTGCTTCTGCACTTCCGAAAAGCCATGGGCGGTTGGGTACCCGGTTGTTGTAGGTTGCAGAAGGTTTTCCGTCAGTCTTGTATCTGTTCTGGTCGCGTGCCTCTTGAAAACTGACATTGGTGGCAAGCTGTAACTTGCTTTGCCAGTCGTAACGTACTTCTCCTTCTATGCCCTTGATATGTACAGCCGGAACATTCTCATATTGCATCATACCTTCTTTGGTTTCTACGGTGGCTTGGATATAGTCGTCCACATAGCGTAGGAAACCGTTTGCTTCATAATAAAGTGTATGGCCGGGGCGGGATGCCATGTGCCGAAGATGCCCAGATTGACGTTGTCACTGCTTTCGGGTTTCAAGGCTACATTGGCATATATGGTGGTACCGTTTCCCAATAATTCGCGGGCAAGGGGCAGCCGGACGCTGTGTTCATAGGAAATTTTAATGGATAAAGGTTCTATGGCTGTGTAGCGTGAACCGATACCGTAGCCCCAATACTTTTGGTTATCGTCCCTTTACATCCTTCGACCCGGTGATGCTGGATAAATCCGTTTGCCGGATATTCAGATGGTTGATGTAGTTCTTTACAAAAGGTATTGCTCATTTTTCTTCGAGAAGGGATTGATTGTAGGAGAAGCCTGTCACATGTTTTGCCAGAATATCATTGGAGGCTTCAAAATCAGTATCCGCTTCATCATAGCGGTCATTGCCGATGCGGCTTAATAGATAGTTTAGGTTGAGGGAGTGATGGTTGTCCAACCGATAGTCCAAATTGGCGCGGCCAATGGTCAGGGACGTTTGTAATGGCGCATCGAACGGCCCGTCCTGTGATTTCGTTACGTGAGCTTACGATATAATCTCCGTTCCAGTCATACTTACGGTAGGCTGTATCTGTGGTCAATGAATGGTCCCAAGTGTGCGAGAGTGCGGCATTCAGCTGCATGTTCTTCCAAATGAAATTATGCTTTTGATAGCGGGCTGAAATGTTCCAGGCATCGGAGCCTCTTTCTGCCATTCCATATACCTTACTCTGTACAGAGCCAGTCTGCAACTCCTTGTCTACTTTGGAGTAAGAGGCGGAAACAAAAGCATCTGCCCAGGACTTATTGGAAAAGCCGATTTCCATTTGTCCGAACAGTGAAAAATAGTCATCATGGAAGCGTCTACGGTCAGTCAGAATGTATTTGCGGCTGTCTTCATCCCAGACTTCGACATCTCTCATCATATAATCGTTTTGGAGTAATTGACCCCAAAGGTAGGTTTAATGATCAGTCCGGTTCGAGGCTCTACAAACTGGGCATTCAAGTCTGCCTTGTGAGTATGGAAGGAACCGATACCGTAGGAGACATCCAGATAGTTCTTCTTCTCTTGCTTCGTAATGATATTGATGGCGCCTCCCAATGCATCTGTACCCAGACTGGCAGGTACTACTCCTTTATAAATTTCAATCCGGTCTATGATATTGACCGGCAGATTCGCCAATGAAACACCGCTGCCTTTTGTATCCAATGGTATTCCGTCCAGAAAATAACGTATGGAATTACCAGACATTCCATTGATGGAGAGGTCGAAGTCCGAGCCAACTCCGCCTTCTCTCTCACCTTGATGCCCGTTGTACGGTTCACCAGGTCGTTGAGGTTATTCAGTGAGTTTACTATCGGCTTGATGTCGAGTGCATTGACAGCAAAGGCTCCTTCCTTCACTTTCTGCGTTTGGGTCTTTCCGTAGACCTCGACAGAGCTCAGCGTTACGGCACTTTCCTGCAATGTAAAGTTCTGTTTTATCCTGCCGGATGTCGAGGGATTGTTTCACGGTTTGGTAGCCCAGGAAGGAGACGACGAAGGTGTGTTTGCCCGGAGCGACTTGCAGTGAATATTGCCCACGGTCGTCCGTATAAGTGCCGGAGGTGGTGTTTTCCACTGCGATGGTGGCTTGGGCTACCGGTGTCCCGTGCTGGTCTATGACTTTTCCGGATAAGGTGACCTTATTCTGTGCCATACTACCTGCAGGCAGTAGGCAGATAAATGTAAATAGCAGTCCTGTGATGAATCTCATTTCAGTTCCTTATAAGCGTTCGTAACTTGCCCTCAAGGAAAAATGAACAAAGAGAAAGATTCCTTTATATGGATAAAGAATGCCTCGACTCAATGTTTTGTTGCTTTATTCCCCGAAAGCACTAAAACTATGTTGTCTTGGCAGGTCTTCTGACTTATCCCTCTTTGAATGCCTTCCCATCCGCCGGGCGGACAGTGGCTTGTAGAATATTCAAAGATTTTGGAAGGACTTACAGCAGCGGGTCTGTTCAGGATTTGCACCTGATTCCCTTTTCATCACTCATCTCCAACAGAACCGGGAGAGGTGAAACCAAAACTGGGACAAAGATAACAAAACTATTAGGTTTGCGAATACTCCTGATAATTTTGTTATCTTTGCCCGCGAATTGGTTCCGGATGCATGTTTCCATCATCTGGATTAAAAGGGAATCGGGTGTAAATCCCGGACAGTCCCGCTGCTGTGAAGCTCCGTTTATATCATGAAAACACCCTTGCCACTGATATGCATTGAAATATCGGGAAGGCTTCAGGATTAGGAGTCAGTCAGAAGACCTGCCATTCATTAAAGGCTGCCTTTGCTCGTGGGTTAGGAAGACAGTACGAAGATATTAGTTGAACATTTAAACAAGAAATGGAATGCCTTTGTTAAAGGTATGTCCGCATTGTGGTGTGACTATATATATCCTTTATATATTAAAGAAAAGTAAAATGATTAAGAAAGTATTGATTGCCAACAGAGGTGAGATTGCCTTGCGCGTCATGCGTTCGTGCCGGGAGATGGGACTGCTTACGGTTGCGGTCTTCTCCGAGGCCGACCGCACCTCTCATCATGTGGCATATGCCGATGAGGCTTATCCGATAGGACCGGCCGTGGCAAAGAGAGTTATCTGAATATTGAAAAGTGATTGCCACGGCAAAGCGATGCGGTGCCGATGCCATCCATCCGGTTACGGCTTTTGTCGGAGAACTCGGAGTTTGCACGCCGTTGCAAGGAGGAAGGGATTATCTTTATCGGTCCCGCCGCCGAGACGATGGAGGCGATGGGCGACAAGATAGCTGCCCGCAAGCGAATGATTGCGGCAGGCGTACCCGTGGTTCCCGGAACGGAACAACCTTTGCAGAGTGCCGAAGAAGCCGTGCGCATCTGCAACGAGATAGGTTATCCCGTGATGCTGAAGGCGTCTATGGGTGGCGGTGGTAAAGGTATGCGCCTTATCCATAACGAGAGCGAAGTGGTGGAAGCCTACAACACGGCACGTTCCGAGTCCATGTCCTCCTTTGGAGACGACACGGTCTATCTGGAGAAGTTCGTGGAAGAACCGCATCACATCGAGTTCCAGATATTGGGTGACAACCACGGCAACGTCATCCACCTCTTCGACCGCGAATGTTCCGTGCAGCGCCGCAATCAGAAGGTGGTAGAAGAAAGCCCGTCACCCTTCCTTACGCCGGAATTGCGCCGGGAGATGGGGAGAAGGCGGTTGCCGCAGCCAAGGCAGTGAACTACTCCGGTGCAGGTACCATCGAGTTTCTGGTAGACAAGAACCGTCGGTTCTACTTCCTCGAAATGAATACGCGCTTGCAAGTAGAGCACCCCATCACGGAAGAAGTGGTAGGCGTGGACCTGGTGAAAGAGCAAATCCGCATTGCTAACGACGAGGTGCTGCACCTCAAGCAGGAGGAACTGTTCCAGCGCGGCCATGCTATAGAGTGCCGCATCTGTGCCGAAGATACGGAAAACAACTTCATGCCGTCTCCCGGTGTCATCAAGCAACTGACGGAACCGAACGGAATCGGTGTCCGCATTGACAGCTACGTGTATGACGGCTATGAGATTCCCATCTACTACGACCCCATGATAGGTAAGCTCATCGTATGGGCAACCACCCGCCAGTATGCCATCGAGCGTATGCGCCGTGTGCTCTACGAGTACAAGATTACGGGCGTAAAGACCAACCTTGCCTATCTGAAGCGCATCATGCACGTACCCGACTTTGTGAAGGGAGAGTACAACACCCTCTTTATCGAGAAGAACGCCCGCATGCTGGTACGCACCAACATTGCCAACGAAGAGTTGGAGAACATCGCCATGATAGCTGCCTATATGGACTATCTGGTTAATCTGGAGGAGAATGTTTCGGCACAGCTACCCGATGCCCGCCCCATCAGCCGTTGGAGGGAATTTGGCTTGCAGAAGGGAGTGCTCAGGATTTAAGGAATGGATAATTGATAATGGAGAATTAATAATGGAAATACATATAGGAGACCGTATCGCAGACATTACCTTGGTGGGTAAGGAAGGGAATAAGGTACAACTTACCATTGACGGAAAGCCCTACGAAGTGGACATTGTGATGGCAGAGAACGGAAGTTGCTCCATCCTGCACAACGGAAACTCGTTCAACGCAGGCCTTGTGCGCGGCGAGGGCGGCAAGAGTTATGACATCAGCATGCTCCAGCGTTCCTTTCATGTGGACATCGTGGACACGCAAGCCAAGTATCTGCACATGAAGAAAGGAGCCGACGAGAAGCAGGGCGACAAGATTCTGGCACCGATGCCGGGCAAGGTAGTGAGCATCCCGTCAAGGTGGGCGACCGACTGGCTGCCGGAGACATTGCCGTGGTGCTGGAAGCCATGAAGATGCAGAGTAACTATAAGGTAAATGCCGACTGCATCGTCCGCAACATCCTCGTGAGCGAGGGCGAACCGGTGAATGCCAACCAAGTATTGATTGAATTGGAGTTGATAAAGGAGGAATAATCCCGAGTCGCATTCAGTCCGTATATTATAAATCACTAAATTGTAAATGCAAATATGAACAGAGAAGAAATATATCGCCAGTTTGAGGAACTGGATAAACGTGCCTCGCTGGGTGGGGCGTAGACAAGATAGAGAAACAACACGCCTCCGGCCGCATGACTGCCCGCGAACGTATTGACATGCTGCTGGACAAAGGCTCGTTCAATGAGCTGGACAAGTTCGTGAACCACCGTTGCACCAACTTCGGCATGGAGAAGAAACAGATTGCCGGAGACGGCATGGTGTCCGGTTACGGAAAGATAGACGGCCGCCTTGTATTTGTCTATGCCTACGACTTCACGGCGCATGGCGGTTCGCTCAGCGAGACGAATGCCGCAAAGATTGTAAAGGTGCAGCAGCTTGCCCTGAAGAACGGTGCTCCCGTCATTGCCCTCAACGATTCGGGCGGCGCACGCATCCAGGAAGGTGTGAACAGCTTGGCAGGCTATGCCTCCATCTTCTATCAGAACACCATTGCGTCGGGTGTCATTCCGCAGATATCCGCTATTCTGGGTCCGTGTGCCGGTGGGGCATGCTACTCTCCGGCGCTTACCGACTTTATCTTCATGGTAAAGGAGCAGAGCCACATGTTTATCACCGGTCCGGACGTGGTAAAGACCGTGACCCACGAGGAGGTGGACAAGGAGGAACTGGGCGGTGCCTATACGCATAGCAGCAAGAGCGGCGTTACCCACTTCATGTGCAATACGGAGGAGGAGACACTGATGAGCATCCGCGAGCTGCTGAGTTTCCTGCCGTCCAACAATATGGAGGATGCTCCCTTCACTCCCTGCTCCGACGATATCCATCGCCGGGTAGAGGCGCTTCAGACCGTCATTCCTGAGGACCCGAACATGCCCTATGACATCAAGGATATTATAGAACCGGTGCTGGACAACCAGTACTTCTTCGAAGTGATGCCTCACTTTGCCAAGAACGTCGTTATCGGTTTCGGTCGTCTGAACGGGCGTTCGGTAGGTATCGTGGCAAACCAACCTGCCTATTTGGCGGGTGTGCTCGATATTGATGCCAGCGACAAGGCGGCACGCTTCATCCGTTTCTGCGACTGCTTCAACATCCCGCTGATAACCTTCGAAGATGTTCCCGGCTTCTTGCCCGGAACGATGCAGGAGCACAACGGCATCATCCGCCACGGCGCCAAGATTGTCTATGCCTATGCCGAGGCCACCGTGCCCAAGATAACGCTGATTACCCGCAAGGCATACGGCGGCGCCTACATCGTGATGTCCAGCAAACCGACGGGTGCCGACGTGAACCTGGCTTATCCGCAGGCGGAAATCGCCGTGATGGGTGCCGAGGGTGCAGTGAACATCCTCTACCGCAAGTCCTCTGCCGAAGAGAAGCAGGAGATTATCAAGGAGTATGAAGACAAGTTCTCCAACCCTTACCGCGCCGCCGAGCGTGGCCTCATAGATGAGGTCATCATGCCGCGTGACACCCGCTACAAGCTGGTGCAGGCATTGGAGATGGCGCACAACAAGAATCAGAGCAATCCACCGAAAAGCACGGCAACATGCCTTTATAATAGTAGTTATTTTTATGTGTGAAATGCGTATCCCGGAGAAGTGATTTCTGTGGGGATACACTTTTAAATAGAGAATTAAGAATTAAACAATAAGGCTGAAAAGTAAAACTAAAGATAGAAACTATGGAACTATTAAGAAACCTCTTTGAGGGTTATCCCAACCTTTGGGGCGGAGGGTGGCACACTCTGTCCTAATTCTGTCCCTGGTCATCACCTTCGGTATCATGCTGGGCAAGTTGAAGGTGGCAGGCATCTCGCTGGGTGTCACCTGGATTTTGTTTGTGGGCATTGTCTTCGGACATTTCGACATGAACCTCGACGAACATCTGCTGCACTTCCTGAAGGAGTTCGGCTTGATACTGTTTGTCTATTCCATCGGTCTGCAAGTGGGACCGGGATTCTTCTCCGCTTTCAAGAAGGGCGGACTTACGCTGAACATGGTAGCAATGCTTTCCGTCTTCCTCAGCGTGGTTATCACCATTGTGTTGCACTTTGCCACCGGAATCCCCATTACTACGATGGTGGGTATCTTGTCCGGAGCCGTGACCAATACCCCGGTCTGGGTGCTGCCCAGCAGGCAAACAGTGACCTCAACGGGTGGATGCTCCGGAAATCGCACTCGGATATGCCGTTGCCTATCCGCTGGGTGTGGTGGGCTGCATCCTGGCGCTGCTAGCCTTGAAGATTTTCATGCGGATTAATACCCAAAGAAGAGGAGGATGCCGAGCACGGGCTGGGCCATCTGCAGGAGCTGACCGTGCGTCCCATATCGGTAGAGATACGCAATGAGGCAATAGACGGCAAGCGGATCAGAGATGTGAAACCATTGTTGAACCGTGCGTTTGTCATCTCCCGCATCCGGCACACCGGCAGTCAGGAAACAGAACTGGCGAATGCCGATACGGTGCTGCACATGCAGGATGAAATTCTGTTCATTGCCAACCCGAAAGATGTGGAGGCCATTGTTGCCTTCTTCGGAAGAAAAATTTCGGTGGAGTGGGAACGGGAGGACAAGAACTTGATTTCACGCCGCATCCTCATCACCAAGCCGGAACTGAACGGCAAGTCTCTGTCTCAGCTCAAGATACGTAACAACTTCGGTGCCTGCATCACCCGTATCAACCGTTCGGGCGTGGATCTGGTGGCAACTCCCCACTTGCAGTTGCAGATGGGAGACCGTGTGACGATTGTAGGCAGTGAGCTTGCCGTGAGCCATGCGGAGAAGGTGCTGGGTAACTCGCTGAAGCGTCTCAACCATCCCAACTTGATTCCTATCTTCCTGGGTATTGCCCTGGGATGTATCTTGGGCAGTCTGCCGTTCATGTTCCCGGCATTCCCCAACCCGTGAAACTGGGACTGGCCGGCGGACCGTTGGTGGTTTCCATCCTCATCAGCCGTTTCGGGCCTCAATATAAGCTGATAACCTACGACGATGAGCGCCAATCTGATGATACGCGAAATCGGTATCGCCTTGTTCCTGGCCTGCGTGGGGTTGGGTGCAGGAAAGGGATTCATCGATACCATTATCTACGAAGGCGGCTATGTGTGGATTGGCTATGGGGCCATCATCACGGTCGTTCCGTTGCTGGTGACAGGATTCATGGGGCGCTATTTCTGGAAGCTGAACTACTATACGCTGATAGGTGTGCTGTCCGGAGCTAACACCAATCCGCCTGCATTGGCCTATTCCTCGGACTTGACATCCTGCGATGCCCCTGCGGTGGGATACGCCACGGTCTATCCGCTGGCTATGTTCCTGCGGGTGCTGACGGCTCAGTTGCTGATACTGGCGTTGGCGTAGTTTCACCATAGATAATCTATGGTACATAGGTTGATTTGATAACAAGTAATGTAAAGGGAGCTAACAAGTAATGTTAGGCTGCTTTACATTACTTGTTTTGTTTGTAGTATTCCTCCGCTTGTGCCAGTGTCTCCGGTTTGCCGATGTCGAACCAGCGGAATCCTTGCAGCGGATAGCCTTGTATGTGCACCTTTGTGCAGGCGGACAAGTAGAAAGGAATGATGGAGAACTTGCCGTTCCACTGCCCATCGTCCATCAGGTGGAAGAGGGGAGATGATGTGGATACCTCCGAAGGCGAGTTCCCGGTACTTCGTTTCCCGGTAGTCGAAGCCTGCCGGTTTCACCTCTCCGGTGGACTTGTTTATCCAGCCGTGCAGGTGGTAGTCGTCGTCAAAAGGAGATAGCGGGAAGTCTTGCGCTCGCTCACAAGCAGGGTAGACTCCGCATCGCTCTCCAGATGGTGGCGGTAGAGACCTGCAAGGTCAATGTCCGTCAGAATATCCGCGTTGTGCACCAGGAAAGGTTCTTGTCCGTCCAGAAGGGGCGTGCCTTTTGATGCCTCCTCCGGTGTCGAGCAGCATGCCGCGTTCGTCGCTGATGTGAATCTCCGTGCCGAAGTTGTCGTGGGCACGGAGGAAGTCGATAATCTGCTCCCCGAAGTGGTGGATATTGACCGTTATCTCGTTGAATCCTGCTTCCTTCAACCGCAGTATCACCCGTTCCAGCATGGGCTTTCCTGTTACGGGAACGAGGGCCTTGGGCATGTGGTCCGTCAAGGGCGCAACCGGGTGCCCAGGCCGGCGGCGAAAATCATGGCTTTCATATTGGCATATTCTCACATTAGCACATTAAACTTTGGCCTTAAACGTCTGTTCAATATTCTGTTCTCTATGTATCAGGTTCACTTGCACGCCGAACTTCTTGTGCAGATGTTCCGCCAGGTGTTGTGCCGAATATACGGAGCGGTGCTGTCCGCCGGTGCAGCCGAAGCAGACAGACAGATTGGTGAAGCCGCGTTCCATGTAGCGCTTCACGGAAGCGTCGACAAGGGCGTAGGCATGCTCCAGGAATACGGCTATCTCGCCGTCGTCTTCCAGGAAGCGGATAACGGGTTCGTCCAGTCCCGTGAAGGGTTTGTAACGCTCGTACTTGCCGGGGTTGTTCACAGCGCGGCAGTCAAAGACGAAACCTCCTCCGTTGCCCGTGGAATCTTCGGGGATACCTTTTGTAGGCAAAGCTGGTGACTTTCACCACGAGGCGACGCTTTGCAGGTCGTCTGTAAACTGTTTCAGATCGGTGAGTTCGCGCAGAATCCGGCAGAGGTAGGGATATTCTGGATAAGGTTCTTGGAGCAGTTGGCGAAGGTTCTCGATGGCGAAGGGACACTTTGTATGAAGTGGGGCTTCTTCTCGAAGTAACCGCGGAAACCATAGGCACCCAGCACCTGCATGGTGCGGAACAATACGAAGTGGCGAAGCTGGGCATAGAAATAAGCCTCGTCCACGGGCTGGTACTTGCGCAGGGCGTCGATGTATTCCTTCAGCAACTCTTGGCGCAGGCTGTCGGGATAGTTTGCTTTGGCCTGCCACAAGAAGGAGGCAACGTCGTAGTAGACCGGACCTTTGCGTCCGCCCTGGAAGTCGATGAGCCACGGTTCGCCGTCCTTTATCATAACGTTACGGCTCTGGAAGTCGCGGTACATGAAGGTGGCGGAGCTGCTACGGAGCAACACGTCTGCCATCTTCTGGAAGTCGTCTTCCAGCCGGTCTTCCTGGAAGTCCATTCCCGTAGCCTTGAGGAAGCAGTATTTAAAGTAGTTCAAGTCCCACAGAATGCTGCGGCTATTGAACTCTGCCTGCGGGTAGCAGTAGGAGAAGTCCATGCCGTCGGCTCCGGCAAACTGTACGGCGGGCAGCAGACGGATGGTCTTGCGCAGCAACTGTTTCTCTTCCTCACCGAATACGCTGGTCTTGCGGCCTTTCTCGATGGCATTGAATAGGAGCGAGTCGCCCAGGTCTTCTTGCAGATAATAGATATCATCTTCGGAGCGGATGAACACTTGCGGTACGGGCAGTCCTTTCTGGCGGAAATGTTCTGCCATGTAGAGGAAGGCGCGGTTCTCCTCCACAGACTCTCCGCTGACGCCGATAAGTGTAGGACTTCCGATGAGGCGGAAGTAACGGCGGTTGGAGCCGGAGTTCGTCAATCTGTTCCGGTTCGTGTCCGGTATGTGCGATGTAGAGTTTCTTAAGTTCTTCGGTTATCATGGTGGTATGTTTTATTTTCGCAGCTAAGATAAAACTTTGTCGGAGATATGCTTACCTTTGCAGGAGGAAAATATTTAATTTGATAGCTTCATAATGGATTCCATTCCTCAGTTTCTCATAGCCGCCCCTACATCGGGCAGTGGAAAGACCACCGTCAGTCGTGGACTGATGGCATTGTTTGTGAAGAAAGGTCTGAAGGTGCAGCCTTTTAAGTGCGGTCCCGATTATATAGATACTAAGTATCACGAGGCGGTATGCGGCCGTCCTTCCATCAATCTGGATACTTTCATGGCATCTCCGGAGCATGTCCGCAGTCTGTATGCACGCTATTCGGCAGATGCTGATGTTGCCGTGGTCGAGGGATGATGGGGATGTACGACGGGTACGACCGCGACCGGGGCTCGTCGGCAGAAGTGGCACGGCTCTTGGGTATTCCTGTGGTGCTGGTGGTCGATGCCAAGTCGGCTGCCTATTCCATGGCTCCTTTGTTGTCGGGTTCATCAATTTCCGTCCGGATATACGTATTGCGGGAGTTATCTTCAATCGTGTCGGCTCACCCCACCACTACCGGATGCTGCAGGAGGTCTGTGAAGACTTGAACGTGACTTGTCTGGGCTATCTGCCCAAGCAGAAGGAACTGGAGCAGGAGTCACGCCATCTGGGGCTGGATTTCAGCCGTTCTAAGGAGACGGAGGGGCTGGACATGCTGGCAGGCTTGCTGGAGGAACATGTGGACTGGGAACTGCTGCTCTCGACAATCGGGCTTCCATTGCCTGCGGCGGCTGTGGAGGAGAAGTCGGTACTATCAGAGCCGGGAAGCTGCATATCTCGGTAGCGCGCAACGAAGAGTCCTTTTCCTTCCTCTATGCGGAGCATCTGGATATTCTGCGCCGTATGGGCACGGTCACTTTCTTCAATCCGGAGCAGGACCGGGCTATTCCGCAAGAGACGGATTTGCTCTATCTGCCCGGCGGCTATCCGAGAACCGTCTGGAGGAACTTGCCGGGGCAAGGCTTGCCAGGAGTCTATCCGCAGCTATATAGAGGCCGGTGGCAGGACGCTGGCAGAATGCGGGGATGATATATCTTTCGCAGTTCGTTCTTTCTGATGGGGATACGGACGGGGAAGCGCCGGGAGCTGTGTAGGCAATATTGGAAATGAGATGGTAGGAGTATTGCCTTTCAGCATTACGAACGAGCGTAAACGCAGGAAATTGACATTGGGATACCGCCGGTTCGACTATAACGGATGGCGGCTTAAAGGACACGAATTCCATTATACGCAGTTTGCCGTGCCCGAAACTGATGGAAAAGAAGGTGGTGCGTGCAGTCTTCCTCCCTCGATAGCGCAGGTCTACAATGCCAAAGGAGGGAAGGTAACCACTCCCGTCTTTCGCTATAAGAACCTGATAGCCAGTTATACGCATCTGTATTGGGGCGAGGTGGATGTGATGGCTTTGTTCGGTGAACTCTAATCTTGTAGAACCTCCTCTGAAACCGGTTTGTTTTAGTGAACAAATTTATTTATCCCTATATATTCTTTATAATTTTCTTATATAATTTACTTTGTACTCATAAATTTTCCCATCAACGTGGCCTTTTCAGGATATGCGTAGGGTGCGGATTTGAAAATCAGATTTATTATGAGTAAAAAGAGAAGAATGTAGAAATGGGGAGCCCCATGAAGATGCCGGATTTGGCATCTTATATGCAGACGGTGATTGAGCAGTTGGAAGCGGATAAGAAGCGCTCGGCGGCACATACCTATACGTATGCGTTGAAATCTATCGCGGAGTTTTACGGTGGAGCAGGAATGCCGATGCCGGTGGACGAGGTCTTTACGCCAGGTAGGTTGAAGGAGTATGAAGAATGGATGAGACGGGAAGGAATGAGGAAGCGGAAAAGAGAGCCTAAAGGGTTGAGCTTGAATACCATTTCCACCTATATGCGGAACTTGAAGGCGGTATATCACCGGATGGTCGGCGAAAAGGTGCTGCCCTATAACCCGAAATTGTTTGATGACGTGTACACAAAAGTGGAATCACAGACTAAACGGGCGTTGGAACTAGAACAGATGAATACGTTGCTGTGTACAGACTTAAGAAAATTGCCTTCGGATCTGCGGTGTGTGCTGGCTTATTTTTATTGATGTTCCTATTCCGAGGAATGCCGTTCATTGACCTCGCTTATTTGCGTAAACAAGATGTGAAAGGGAACCGCATTGTATATAGCCGCCACAAAACAGGACGGCAGATGACGGTGCGTATTCCCAAAGAAGCGATGGAACTGATGAAAGAGTTTAAAAGCAAGAATCCGGATTCCATCTATCTCTTTCCGATTCTACACAGACAAGAGAGCAAGAAGAAACGGGCCGGGAAGGTGAAAAGGATAAAGAACTGTATATGGATTATCTTCGGGCTCTTCGTGGCTTCAATCTGAAACTGGAAAAATAGCGTCTCTGTTGCTGCCAGGTGTGAAGCTCAGCTCATATGTGGCGCGCCATACATGGGCTACGTTGGCTTTTCATGCAGGAATGAGTATCGGCATCATCAGCAAGGCATTGGGCCATTTCTCTATCAAGGTGACGGAAACATACCTGAAACCTTTGAGAATGAAAAGGTGGATGCGGCCAATGAAGAACTGATAATCTCGGTCGCAGGATACAATGAAAAGAAAGTTGCATGAAAAATGCCGTCTGACAATGGCTCTGGTAAGGAAAGTGTTACTTACCAAGTAACGGATAGTTTGATTCACAAAGATTGGAATTCTTCCTCATAAATCCAAATAATAGTTTAGTTTTCTATAAAAATCTTATCATTTTATTTGTTTACCGACACAACACACGAAAAATACATATTGTTCCGGTGTGTATTCTGAAAAACACACAAAGTGCTCCTCCATTTCTGATGCCTCAAAACGGAATATATTTCTTTACATCATTATATGACTCCCAAAACAGCTTTTATTGCGGATAGAAGACTATCCGTTACTTGGTAAGTAACGGCTTGACAAAGCAAATTATAATGATACTTATAAAAATAAAACACTTGCTTTTGCATCGGGAAACATGCTGCTATTGTGGGTGTTTTACAACTTCACCTTCTTCATGTTGGTCGCTTGTAATCACCGTGAGCAGGTTTACTCCCTTGAAACTGAAATCATGATCAGTGCCGATTGGAGTCGGTCGGGATTGAATGAGAAGGAACAGGATTATGGTGCCACCACTGTATTCTATCCTACAGACGGCAGTAGTCCCATTATGGTACTGATGGGCGACCGAACGTATAAGACTGTGTATCTGAAAGAAGGACGTTATGACGTTGTTCTCTTTAACCGTTCATTTGACGATTTTGGTAACCTGGGCTTTAGGGGAGAAGATGCCTACCGGACGTTGGAGGCACATGCCACAAATGTGGTGACAAAGGATGTCCCTTCCACGGAGATAATCATTATGGATAGTCCCGACGAACTTGCAGCCGATTGTATGGAAAGTTTTGAAGTGACTCCGGGCATGTCGGGAAACTATTCATCGGGCATGACTAACTGGGGGGAAAAGATTGACGGTAGTAAAATGGTTGCCAGCTCTGTTTCCTTCCCAAAACTGACTCAAAAGATAACAGTTAAAATCCGTATTAAAGGAATGAACAATATACGTAATGCCACTTGTAATTTGGATGGTATTGCAGAATCTGTGTTTCTCGCTTCGGGACAGATTTCAGAAAAGACTGTGGCGCAGGAGTTTTGTCTCGGTAATCCCGTTTATAATTCCGGATCGGCGACGGACGGAACACTAAGCGCCTCTATCAGCGTGTTTGGTTTTGATACGGAGATTTCACATAACCTGCATTTGAGAGCAGAATTGGTGGACGGGAAAACCACATTTGAAGAAAGTTTTGATGATCTGAAAATAAGCCAGTTGGAAGAAGGAGATGGAAGAATGAGCATTTTCATCGACATGACGTGCGAAAAAAGTACCGAATGTGAAAGTTGAAGGAAGTTCGGGTTTTGACGCCAACGTGGATGACTGGGAGGATGAAGTGAACAGTGATATAGATATTTGAGGACATAATTAATATTAATTGAAAAATGAATAGAAGATGGGAACGAAAAGTTTATTGATGGCAATGGCAGCGCTGACGATAGCCGGTTGCTCGCAAAATGAAGTTACGGAGATAAATCCGGATGCAGACCGGACAATCGGTTTGGATGTATATACGGGAGTACAGACCAGAGGAACGGAAACCACTACGTCCACGCTGAAAGAAGCGGATGCCGGTTTCGGTATTTTGCCTATAAAACAAGCAAGGAAGGATGGGATAGTGAGAAAGCGAGTACAACACCCGATTTTATGTATAATGAACATGCTACATGGACTTCCGGTAGTTGGGGTATGCTTCTCTGCGTTTTGGCCGACGAATGATGATAAAATAACTTTCTTCGCTTATGCACCTTATGAATCCAATCCGGGAGAGGGAACAGACCAAAAATAATTTTATCGGCACAAAGTGATAAAGAGGCTCCTAAAATCACCTTTGAAGTAAAACTTCAAATAATTGGAAAGATATGGTGGATTTAGTAACGGATTGCCGTACTGCCATAAAAGACTTGACTTCTGAGAGCAATGTCGGTAACAAAGGAACAGTCCAGTTTAAATTCAGCCATGTGCTTACCCAAATAGCCAATGTCAAGGTGAAGCCGGACGTGAATCTGGGCGCTGAAACAAGAATCTTTGTAACAGGATTAAAACTGTCTCCGGAAGTGGAATACTTTACAACAAAGCGGTTTATGATTTCGGTACTGATGCTTGGAATGCCATCTCACCTTCCGCATCCTATTTTTCGGCTGAGCAAGACCTTAGTGAGTTTGTGAATAGAACAGGCATTGACCAATGGGGTATAAGAAGAGTGCTGTCGACGTGAGTAGTAATACCGATGCAACAGCTTTGTTCTCAGAAAAGGAAGCTCTTTATTTCATTCCTGTGAATAACCAAAACGGTACAGCCAAGGAAGGGATTTGAGCCTAAAGATTAGTTATGATGTTGTGACAAAGGTGAATGATAGTAGTAATCTGACAAGTACTGTGACGGATAAAGAAGTCAAATTGCCGCAAGGAACTTTTAAAAAGGGACACAGCATACTTACGTGTTGACCATCAAGATGAATGCTATCAGTATTGCTGTTGATGACAATATGACGGGATGGACCAGTAATGGGGAAAGTAACATTTAGGTAGAAGGAGTATGAAAGGAAAAGCAGAAGATATAGGGATGAAGCGGTTGTGTAGCATCCTCCTTGCATTACTTTGTTGTTGGGAGCATGCAGTGGGGAAGAAAGTAAGAACGGACTTCCGCAGGAGAATCTTCCTATCGGCTTTTCTGGAGTTATTACAATGACGAGGGGAACCGGGAAATTTGCCACTGCCGGTGAACTTAATAATGTGGGAGTGTTTGCATATTTTACACATGGAAAATTCAACGAGAATACTGCCATACCGAATTTTATGTATAACCAGCTTGTGGAAAAACAACAGGATGAGGGAACATGGTCTTATAGTCCGGTCAAGTTCTGGCCGGACAATTCCACCACGGATAAAATCAGTTTCTTTGCTTATGCCCCTTACGTGAATGAAGTGGAAAATGGTTACCTCTCTTTTCAGAATGAAGGAACGGCAAGCGGATTTCCGGTGTTGGGGTATACCGTTCCGATAGCTGTAAATAATCAGATAGATTTTCTTGCCGCAACTCCGGTAATGAATCAAAGCAATGGTAATGTAACTTTCAAACTGCACCATACACTGACCAAGGTCAATGTCTATATAAAAGTAATGATAATACGGAGGAAAGTCAGTAACTTCCTTCTCGATTACGGGAATGAAGAGTGGATTGCTTACCTATTATAATCCTACAGCAGATAGTGACATAGGCTGGAAGTGGACATATCCATCGGCTGATGAAAAGGAAAACTTTACCACCGGTATAATAAGTTTTCCGGTACCGGATACAATTATAGAAGAAAAGAAACTGCTTGCAACCTTCTTTCTGCTTCCTGCGGGGCAGGAAGTAAGTTCAATATTTCTTATCAATATACGGCCAAAGATAGTAATAATGCTCTTGTTGTTCAAACTGTCAGTATGGAAAACCAGTCTTTGCCTCTGACTGATAATTGGGCTTCGGAAGGGCCGTCAGCTATACTATAGGTATAGCACGAAAGGCAATTACTGTGATACCGGAGAACGGTCCCGTATCATGGGAAGAGAATGCTGAAACCGAGACAGTTATTGGAACGGAAGCAAAACAAGAGACTGATTGACCTGACGGGGTAATTCTGGACTTCGCAAAAGATGCCAATCTGTTTAAAGTAAGATAATATGAAAAGATATATGAAATTTTTCACTGGAATAGTCTTTTGGGGCATCCTTTTAGTGTGTAGTGCATGCACTGACGAATACGAAGCAAACAATGGAGGTATGAAGGAGTGCTGTGAGGGAGTACCCTTTACAGTCCGGGCTATAGTCGCTGATTTTGAAGAGCTCTCCAATGCAGGAAAGTCCTCTACACGTACCTCTGTAAGGGACGAACATTTTAAAATGGAGTTTGTCGATGGTGATTCGATTGGTGTTTTGCCATAAAGGACGGTGCTATAATGGATAATATTGATAATGCCAAATTGGTTTACAATATGTCAAGCGGCAGTTGGAATCCGGTGGGAAATGGTACACTTTATTGGTATGATGGAGTGAGTTATGTCGCTTACTATCCATATAGGAAGAATATCACAATAGATCTCTCAAAAGGTATGGACGGAGCTATTGCTTCACTGACCGGGAATGAAAACTGCAACCTGCGAAGGACCAGTCCACAACAGAAAAGCATATTGTCAGCGATTTGTTGGTTGCCACCGGCGTACCTGCTATTGACAATTCTTCCGGAATAATCCTGAACTTGCTGTTTCAACACCAGTTTGCATTGCTTGTGTTGCAACCGCAAGTATACGTAGGTTGTTTTGCACCAGAAAAAGCAGGCTTTGTTTACCATAGGGAATCGAGGGTTTTAGGAACAGACTCGGCGGCTATTAATGTGAGTCTGAACGGTATTACTCCATATCAGATAGATTCTTTGAAATATTGTGCCATTGTTCCGCCGCAAGCAAATGCACGGGTTACCGGAAACTATATGACTACCGATGGCAGAGATGATACGAATATAAAGATAAATTATTCGGGCAGCTCCATCAGTTTTACTTCTGGAAAATGCTATACCTTGAAGGTTATTAGTCCCGTACCCGGTAAAGGAAGTATAGAAAGAAAGCTTTATCCCGGGATTTTGTCTTTCAGAACGAAATCGATAAAAGAATAGAAGTACATCCCGGAAACGGGAAGTTGGAAGAAGATGGGAAAATCTATGATTATGAAAATGCTATCGGAATGGTAATTACTTGCGATCCGGAAAGGATGACAGACGAGAGGTGTAATAAAAAGGATGGAATCATGCCTATGTGATGATGTTGGATAGTTTGAAAGAAGGGAATTGGGGACCGATGGATTTAATCGAAGCGGATATTGATACAATATCAATAGCTGATGTGAAGTCAAAGCATGATTTTAACAGAATTAAGAATAACATGAACGGGTACTCTGAAACTTTACAAATGCTGGCAAATCATGAGGGTGATGCATCTTTGTAAGCGACTGTCGTGCTTTTATCTGGTGAAAACTTACAATAACAGCAATAAGGTGCCGGATGGGATCGAACGTAGTCCGTGGTTTCTGCCAAGCATAGGGCAATGGTTTGATGTATTGGTGAATATTTGTGGAAAATCTCCGGAAAACTTTCGGCACAATACCGGTAATGGTTTACAAGACGAAAAGTGGGGACTGGAAACGTTAGATAAATTAGAAGGACAGTTATCCAAAGTTGGTAAATCGTTACCGCAGTTTAACGTGAACTACAGACTTGGTTTCAGTTGCAGTTCTCAATATGATAAAGATAGAAGCTGGATGCTTCTCTGGCATATTGATGATCCCTTATATAAGTGGGAAAGGGTTTGCTTACAAGGATATAATAAGACTTCTGCATGGCATGTCCGGCCGTTTTGCATTTTAATCATTCCTTGATTAAAAATAGTCCTAATCTAAGTTTGAATTCATTATGAAAAGTCCGGATAGCGCATTGATATTTTATGTAATTTCGTTTGTGTTCTCGAAATAGTGGAGTATCTTTGTTTTCATTTAAATATATTATGATTATGAAACTGAATACTTATCGCTTGTCTTCTTTGGAAGACCCTACTGATGAACAACTGCATGCTTTGATGGAACAAGTGGCTGTTGCGGCCCGTGAAAGTTCTCGCAAGGCAAAAGAGAATTGGAGCGGAGAATGCAAGAGGTGAGAGAAAAATTGAAAGCATATAGAGCTAAAATGTAAGTGATATATCCATGTGATGAACGAAAAAAATCCGACACTTTGTATAGTAGCTGGTCCGAATGGTTCGGGTAAAACTTCTACGACAGTGCAACTGCTTCATAATGAATGGGCAGAAAATAGCCTTTACATTAATCCTGATAATATAGCGCAAGAACAATATGGTGATTGGAATTCTCCCGTTGCAGTATTGAAGGCAGCAGAATTGGCGACTAAAATGCGTTATGAGTGTTTAAGGAAAAGGCAAGATTTTGTATTTGAAACAGTCTTTTCCTCAGACGAAAAACTTGCATTTGTTGAAGAAGCAAAAAAAGCAGGATTTTTTATTCGCATTTTTTTTGTCTGTACAAATAATCCTGAGATAAATGTACGGCGTATTACACAGCGCTATTTGAATGGAGGGCATGAAGTTCCCATTTCCAAAATTATTTCCCGTTATTATAAATCGTTATTGAATATAGGTAAAGCAATATCCTTGGTTGATAGGGTATATGTCTACGATAATTCAATAGAAAATCAAATTCCTCGATTATTGTTCCGCACTGTAAACGGGACCCTCTTCAAACAATATGTAGAGGAAATCCCGCAGTGGGCACAGTTCCTTATCAAATAGAGAATGAAAAGAGTCTATACCAAAACTGGAGACAAAGGAACAACAGGTATTCATGGTGGCACGCGCGTGCCGAAAGATGACATCCGTATCGAGGCAAACGGATGCCTTGATGAATTGAATGCCGTGATTGGTATCGTGCGCTCCATGCTGGCGGCAGAAGATGGTTGGCAGGAGTTGCTGCATGCTGTCCAGCGGGAACTGATGGTGGTAATGAGCCATGTGGCCACTCCCTCGGGAGTGGTAAATCCTAATCCGCTTTCTGCCGCAGAGCTCACGCTACGCTGTGAGCAGGAGATGGATGCCATGACCGTCCTGCTGACGGACAACGGCTACTTCCTTTTGCCCGGTGGCACTCCCATATCAGCCCAACTGCAGTTTGCCCGTACCGTGGCCCGCCGTGCCGAACGCCGTTTGTGGACACTCCATCGCCAAGACCCCGTGAACGAGGATATTCTGCGCTTCATCAACCGCCTTTCGGACTTGTTCTTCGTCATGGCCCGCATGGAGATGCAGCGGCAGGACTGGCCGGAAGAGAAATGGCAAGAGTTTGCCTACAAAAGGAAAAGACTGTAAGCACTTATCGCTAACCGCCGGGAAGCTGTTTTCAGCATAGGGGTTCTATTTGCTGTCCGAGCCTTAAATCATACAGACATGCCCGTACTTCCGCTTCGCTGCCGATATGCTTTCCTGCATCGTCGGACAGCTTCACGCATTCGCGCCATTCCTGGTTGACGTTCATCTTGCATTGCGTCAGTTTCATTACGATGTTGGAGGGCTTGAATCCGGTATCATTCGTCAGATTGGTGCCGATGCCGAAGGAGCAGCGGATTTTGCCCCTGCAATGCTCCTGGATGTCGAGTGCCTTGCCAAAATCGAGCGCATTGCTGAAGACGATGGTTTTAGTGGTAGGGTCGATGCCCAGTTCGCGGTAGCGGGCAACGAGCTTGTCGGTGAAATCGAATTCATCGCCGGAGTCGCAGCGTACACCGTCGAATAGTTTGGCCTGCTTGCGGCTCAGGTTACTTAAGAAAATGCCGGAGGTATAGGTATCGGACAGTGCGATGCCCAAGTCACCGTCGTACACGTTCACCCAGTTTTCCAAGGCCATGTAGTTGGCGTGTTTGTAGCCGAACTGTGCGCCGTGGAACATGAACCATTCATGCGGATGCGTCCCCATAGGCTTCATGCCGTATTTCATGGCGAAGTGGCAGTTGGAAGTCCCGGTACAGTATTCGGCGGCTTCCTTCAGACGGTCTATGACTTTGTCCTGCACTTCGAACGAGAAGCGTCTCCGGGTGCCGAACTCTGAAAAATACAGCTGGTGTCGGTTGGAGAGTGCCACCTTTTCGGACAGTTTGCAGAGTATGCCGTCCATGTCGGCCACGTTTCCCAAAGAACGGTTCTTTATTTCGGATACGATGGCAAGCAGAGGGACTTCGTAAAGGGTGGCCTTGTACAGATAGTCCGTGATTTCAATGTTCAGGTGCCGGTCCTCGTCCAGATGGATGCTTACCTTCTCCGGCTGGAAGCGGAAGGAGGAGAGCCACTCCCAATAGACCCTCGGCAGGAAACGGCAGTGGCGGGTCATGTACTCCAGCTCTTCGGCAGTGAGTACGGTTTGTGTCAGGCTGTCCACCGCCTCTTGCAGTTCCTTCAGAAACGTGTCCGTATAGGCGGTGTCGTCTCTGTCCTTAAAACTGAAAGTACCCATGGCATAGGGAAACAATTTGATGTAGGCATACGAGGTGGTGAATTTGTAAAGGTCTGTATCGAGTATGGTATGAATCATGGCAGAATATTCTTTGGTTTACGATTTTGGGGATGAAGATAGTGAAAATTTCTTATTTGACCAGCCTCTATCTGTTAACAACGGCATATTCCTATTAAACCATGTTATAAATAAGGCTGTTATGGGCGGAAATTTTGGAGAATTCGGAGAAGTCCGTATATTTGCAATGTGTTTTTCATAGTATTAGATTTAAGGTTAACAAAAGATTGGCTGTCTGGGATAGATAGCCTTTTTTTATGCCTTCACTTTTCCTTTTCCGTAGAGGTGGCGTGTAGTGCAGAGCGCCAAAGTTCCATAGACCAATACTTGTATCCACATCGTCAGCATCTGCGGCCATACGTCGGCCAGCGTTCCACCCATTGAATTCAGTTTTACAAAAGCAAGTACGGCAGGACCTGCCGGAAACAGATAGTGGGCTATCTGCCAATACCACGGCATCAGCTCCAGCGGATAGGACACGCCCGAAAGGAAGATATAGCCCACAGAGAAGAAGGCTATCATCAGCAACGGCGCTTCGGAGTCTGTAAACCAGCGGGAGACGGCCAGGGCAAGGAAACTCGTGCCCAGCAGGAAGGGTATCATCATTGTGACGATGTCTCCTCCGCTGCCGATGTGTGGGATGCTGAACAGGTGCGGCAACAGTCCCAGCAGGAATAGGGAAAACACCACGTAGAGCATGAAGTATACGAAGGTCCTGCCTCCGACAATCCGTAATGTATCCTTCAATGAGTCGGCACGCATCAGCCGTATTCCTTTTCTTCGGGCTTCCGCTTCCTCGCCCGTCAGCATGGCAATCACCATCAGCATCGTCTGGAAGATGATGACAATTAGGACGGCGGGAATCAGATAGGAACCGTAGCCCTCTGTATAGTTGTAGAGCGCCGTGCCGGACACGCTGACGGGAGCGGACGAAGCCACTGCCAGCAGTCCTTGCGGAGGTAGGAATACGGTGCCCTCCATGCGGTGGGCATCGTTCACGACAAGCATGACGCGCGCACTGGATTCTTGCAGTCCTTTGAAGTTGAGGAAAGCGTCCGTGGCGGCATAGAGTACGAAGACCGAAGTCTCGCCCCGTGCCACACGTGCCTCGAAGTCGGCAGGCAGGTAAAGGATGCCTGCCACGTCGCCCTGCTTCATCCATTGGCGGGCTTCGAGGATGTTGGGTGTCTGGCCGTAGACGGCGGTCTGGGGAGTGGCATCGAGCAGTCGGATGTATTCGCGGCTGAGGGCGGAGTGGGAGAGGTCTACCACTGCGACGGGAGCCTTGCGCACCAGGTTGGGGGCGTACATGTAGTTGTAGAGCAGTCCGTAGAGGAAGATACCGCCTGCCAGCACGAGCAGGATGGCGGGATTGGTGGCGATGGCATGCCACTCGTGGCGGATGACGGAAGCTGTTGACAATGCGGTAGGTGGGCAAGGTGATGGGGAGGCGGGGATTGCTTCTTCCCTCGTTTCCTTTTTTATCCACCATTTCAGCAACGGCAGTATCAGTAGTGCTGCCAGCAAGAAGATGAAGAGTGTAGCTACCGACTGCCAGAAGTAGGCAAACCCTGCATCGAAGTAAATCATGGCTTGTGCCGCCTCCGTGAAGTGCCGCACGGGGAAGAGGTAGGAGGCGGCATGCACGGGCGCATACATGGCTGTGACGGGAAATGTGACCCCGGACAAGGTAGCTCCCAACGACCCCACCATGGATACTACACTGATGATATAGGCAATCTTGGGAAAGACAGAATAGATAAAGACCGCCAATGCCTGGGTAGCGATGATGAAGAGCACGGTCACTGCATTCATCAGCCACAGACTGCCAGCGAAGGGGATATGTAGCGGGCCGAACAGTACATAGTTTGCCAGGATACCGATGGACGAGAAGATGAGGGTATAGGGCAGCAGTTTCCCTGCTACGGCAGTGAGGATATTGCCTCGTGCCATCTCCAGCCATTCGCCGGCGCTGCCGAATTTCAGTTCGCTGCCTATGGAGTAGACGGTGGTGAGCAGGATGAGTATCTGGAACAGTACGAAAAAGAAAGGCTGGCTCAGGTAGATGGAGTAGTCCATGTCCGGGTTGTAGAGGGGATGGGTACTGGCTTCTACGGGGAGCAGAAAGGTCTGTATCTGTTCTCCGCTGACTCCCAGAGCTTCGGCCTGCATCACGATGGGCGAGAGCGCCACGGGGGCAAGCGTATTCTCGAACGCTGCCATCAGCTCGCTGCCTACCGAAAGAAGGGCATAGTGGTAATAATAGGTGAGCGTTGCGCCAGTTCCCGTCACCGCCTTCTGTTCGAAGCGGGGCGGGATGACGAGGTAGCCGTATATGTCCTTCTGTTGCAATGCCCGGCGGGCGTCGGCTTCGTCGGTGAAGTGCTCCGTCACACGGAAGGTGGGGGCGGCAGAGATGCGCCGGGAGATATTGCGCGAAGTGGCAGTGTTGTCCAGGTCGACGATACCTACGGGAATGTTCTCCATCTGTCCGTTTCCAAAGATGGTGGCCATGAAGAACAGACAGAACAAAGGCAGCACGACGCAGACGCCGAGGTATAGACGGCGGGAGGTCATGCGGTGCCATTCGCGACGGATAACCATGCGGAGCGCTTTCATTGCGTAGCCAAATTCTTTATCTTTCATTTTTCATTCTTCATTTTTAAAAGTACGGACATCCCCGGTCTCAATCCCTCTACCTGCTGTGTGGGACGTGCGTGTATCTCGAACGTCTGCATGTCATAGCTGCCCGTCTGTTTGGTGGATTTCCAGGTGGCGAAGCTGCCCAGCGGACTGATGTAATAGATGCGGAATTCAATGTCCTTGCCGTCGATGGCGGGGACATCGGCACGGAAAGTGCCTCCCATCTTGAACTGCGGCATCAGGTCCTCGCGTATGTTCAGTACCACGTGTGCATCGTCCATCACGACAAGGCTCATGATGGGAGTGCCGGGGGCCACCAGCTCTCCGCGTTTGGGGAAGATGGTGGCTATCTGGCCGTCTTCGGGAGCAGTCAGGCGGGAGTCGACGAGGAGGGAGGAGACTTCATCGACGGTGCTTCGCGCCGCTTCCACCAGGCTGCGGGCCGAGGCGCGGTCCTCGCTCTGCGCTCCGTCTACGGCCATCTGGTATTGCTCGTAGGCGGCACGTTCGGCGGCTTGGGCGGCTTTGTACATGGCTTCCACCTCGTCACGCCGCTGGGAGGTGACGACACTGTCCTTATAAAGCGTTACAATGCGCTGGTAAGTGGTCTTGGCGAGGGCAAGGTCGCTCTGCGTCTTGTTCCAGAGTTGCCGGGCGGTGGCCACAATCTGGCGGCGGGTACCGGCGTCTATCTTCTTGTTCTGCTCCTGGGCCACCTGCTCCAGGGCATTCACCTGGCGGTATTTGGCTTCGATGGTGGGGCTGTTGATGACGACAAGCGTATCGCCTGCCTTCACCCAGTCGCCCTCTTGTACGAGGAAGGAGTCCACACGTCCGGGCAGCTTCCCGCTGATACGTATTTCCGTTGCTTCCACTTGTCCTTGCAGGACCAGGGGCTGCCGGCTCATGAGTAACATGCCGGCAAGTGAAATGATGACCGTTGCAGCCAGGATAATGACGAATGCAATGCTGATGCTTTTATTATTGATTTTCATAAAGGGTAGGTTTTAATAAGTTGTCTCGAAATATTTCTCGAACCGTTCCGGCGTTCCGCAGATAGCCAGCAGGTTCATCAGTGCCACATCATATTCGTAGTAGGCTGCCAGACGCGCCACGCGGACGGTTGCCAGCATCGTTTCCGCATCTACGACCTCGGTACTGGTTGCCATGCCTTCGGCAAAGGATTTCTTGCGGATTCGCACCAGCTCTTCGCTCAGCTCGATGGTGGTATTTAAGGCGCGTACGTTGTCTTGTGCCTTTTGCTGTTGGGTGTAGAGCTTGTCGATGCCTACGCTCAGGTCTTCTTTGGCTTTTTCTTGTCCCAGGGCAAGGGTCTGCTGGGCTATCTTCGACTGGCGGATGCGCTTCTCACGCGCCAGTCCGTCGAACAGGTTCCAGGTGAAGCCCACACCTACGATGGTGCGGGGGACAAGATTGCTTTGTATGCCGTGGGCATAGAGGGTCTGCTTGCCGAATACGGCGATGTCCGGCAGGTAGCCGCTCTGGTCGATGCGGAGCTGCTGGCGGGCAATCTGTGACTGCAGTTGCAGTTGGTTCACGGTGTAGTTCTCCACCCGCATGGCTTGCAGGAACTCCTCTTTGGCGGGCAGTTGGTCGTTGATGAAAAGCTCCGAAGTAGGATGGATGCTGCATGTGTCTTGCAGGTTGAGCAGGGTGCGCAGGGCACTTTGTACGACGGAGGCCTCCTTCCGGGCAGCCTCCAGTGAACGGGCAGCTTCATCCATATTCACTTGGGCAAAGAGCCGGCCTGCCTTGTCTATCATGCCGGCAGCTTCCAGTTTAAGGGCATTCTGGTAATGGCGTTGCAGGCTGTTGTAAGTCTCCTGCCGCACGCGTACTACCTCTTGCGCAAGTTTCAGCCCGAAGTAGCTTTCTGCCAGCAGGGTGCGTTGCGTGGCATCGGTCTGTCCCCGGTTTTCGCGGGCAATGTCTATCATGGTGTTGCCTATCTTCGAGGCCCGGATGCGCTTGCCGCCGGAGAATACGACCCATTCGGCGGTCAGGCCGACGGAAGTCAGGTTGCGTGGAGCCAGTGGAAAGGCAAGGGTATGGGAGCCTATCTGGTCGAGTATGCTGCTGATGAATTGGTCGTCCGGCACGATGTTGTGCACAAAGTCCTTTGCCGGGTTGGTGAACTGGGAAAGGGGCTGTTTTACCTCTATCTTTTCGGAAAGATGCACGAACGTACCGGCACCTTGCAGGGAGGGGTACCAGAGGGCATTCAGTTTGTCACGTTCCGCACGGGCGGCTTCAATTCCCTTGTCGGCTATTTTCAGGCTGCGGTTGCCGTTTTGCATCTGCCTTAGGGCATCACCGAAGCTAAGGGGAAGGGAGGTTTGTGCGGCCACTCCACCGATGGCAAGCAGTACGCAGGCAGCAGCCGGAAAGAATCTCCGGCATAATAGATTATTCATAAGTTCGTTCGGTTTAGGGGTTCTTGTTTCTCTAAACAAGAGGAGGTGGGAATTGTTCAGTAGTCATCTTTTTGAATAGAACGTTACAAATATAGGAATAGTTTCCGAAGATATGGCTTATGAATGGGAGAGATATTCGGATTTGCACTATCTTTGCATTCGCTAAAATGGAATTTATGGAGAAACTTCATCCGATTATGTTTGCCGGGACGGGCAGTGATGTGGGAAAGAGCATCATTGCTGCCGCCTTCTGTCGCATCTTCAAGCAGGACGGCTATCAGCCCGCACCGTTCAAGGCACAGAATATGGCGCTCAATTCATTTGCCACTCCCGAAGGGCTGGAGATAGGCCGTGCCCAGGCTGTGCAAGCAGAAGCCGCCGGAGTGCCTTGCCACACGGACATGAATCCGCTACTGCTGAAACCACAGTCGGACCATACCTCGCAGGTTGTCCTTAACGGGCGTCCTATCGGCAACCGCAATGCTTATGAGTATTTCCGCAAGGAAGGACGCGACGAGCTGCGCCGGGAGGTTTGTGCTGCCTACGACCGCCTTGCCGCTCGCTATAATCCCGTTGTGCTGGAAGGCGCGGGAAGCATCTCCGAAATCAATCTGCGGGATACCGACCTTGTCAATCTGCCGATGGCCCTGCATGCCGGAGCCGATGTAATTCTTGTGGGCGACATTGACCGTGGCGGTGTGTTTGCCAGCGTCTACGGTTCGCTGATGTTGCTTCGTCCCCATGAGCGGGAGCGAATTAAAGGAATTCTTATCAACAAGTTTCGGGGGGATATACGTCTCTTCGAGTCGGGCATTACGATGCTGGAGGAGCTTTGCGGCATTCCCGTTGTCGGGGTGGTGCCTTACTACCGTGATATCTACATTGAAGAAGAAGACTCCGTGGCGCTTGCCGCAAAGTCTGTCCGTGCCGAGAAGGGAAAGGTGAACATCGCCGTCATTCTGCTGCGCCACCTCAGTAACTTCACCGATTTTAATGTCCTGGAACGTGACCCGCGCGTACATCTCTTCTATACCAACAATGTGGATGAGTTGGCAAAGGCCGACGTCATCCTGCTGCCCGGCTCCAAGAGCACACTTGATGACCTTTACGAATTGCGCCGTAACGGTGTGGCGGCTGCCATCATCCGTGCCCACCGTGAAGGTGCCACCGTGATGGGTATCTGCGGCGGCTATCAGATGATGGGGCAGGAGGTGCTCGACCTTGAGCATGTGGAGGGGGACATCGAACGCCTGCCCGGACTGGGGCTGTTGCCCATCAGTACCCGCATGTCGGGAGAGAAAGTGACCCGTCAGGTGAAGTTCGGTCTGTGCAATCCCCATTCTCCATCTTCCACTCTCCATTCTCCATTCATGCAGGGCTATGAAATCCATATGGGAGTGACCACCCCTGTGGAAGGTACTCCCGATTCTCCCTTGAATCTTCTGGAGAACGGCTCTACCGACGGTTACTACGTGGACTCTACCTGCATGGGGACCTATATTCATGGCATTCTCGACAATCCGGAATTCATAGATTTCCTGCTTGCGCCTTTTGCAGACAAACTGTCCGGGAATGCCGGCGCTTTCGATTACCATACATTCAAAGAAGAACAATACGATAGGCTTGCCGAGCACGTGCGCCGCCACGTCAACCTGCCGCTTATCTACCAAATATTGACAAAGAACCATGATTGAAGGACACGGAGACGATTCCTATAAATACAGCCGTCCCATTACGGCAAACTTCAGCTCGAACGTTTACAGCAGGGTGGACCTCTCTGCCTTGAAGGCGCATCTGTGTGCCCGGATTGACGGCATCGGCAACTATCCCGAACCGGAGCCTTACACGCTTGAGTCCTGCCTTGCCCGCCACCACCGTCTTCCTGCCGAGGCAGTGTGCGTGACGAACGGAGCTACCGAAGCCATCTATCTCACCGCACAGACTTTCCGCGGGACAAACACCGCCATTGTGCAGCCCACTTTCAGTGAATATGCCGATGCCTGCCGCATGCACGGCCATCGGGTCACTTCCCTCTATCGGCTTCCTGCGGAGAGCGAGGGGTATCGCTTGCCGGAAGAGGTGCGCATGCTGTGGCTGTGCAATCCCAATAACCCTACCGGAACGGTTGTGGAGAAGGAATATCTGGCAACACTTATCAGTCATAATCCGCAGGTATGTTTCGTCATCGACCAGTCCTACGAGTTTTTCACCTTGCGTCCGCTTTTCTCTGCTGCCGAGGCGGCGGAATTTCCCAACGTTCTGCTGCTGCACTCCATGACCAAGCGTTATGCCGTTCCCGGTCTGCGACTGGGATATGTCACCGGAGCCCCCCACCTGCTGCACCGCCTGCGTACCAACCGTATGCCCTGGTCGGTCAATCAGCTTGCCATTGAGGCAGGGCTCCATCTGTTGGAACATGATGTTCCCAATCCGCTGGATGTGGCGTCTTACTTGCAAGAGGCTGCCCGCCTGCGCAGTGCGCTTGAGGCATTGGGAGGACTGGAGGTATGGGCCACCGAAACCCATTTCATGCTGGTGTGCCTCCGTATGGGCAAGGCTTCCGCCTTGAAAGACTATCTGGCAGGGGAGCATGGTATCTTGATTCGGGACGCCTCCAACTTTGACGGGCTGAATGAGCGCTTCTTCCGCATAGCCGCCCAGAGCCGGGAGGAGAATGACAGGCTTGTAAAAGCAATAGGACAATGGCTTGAGGAGGAATAACCGATGGAAGAAGATGTACTTATACTTTTGGGTGTCGCCTTCAACTTGAACCTGCCGCTTCTCACAGCCTGGCTGCTCGACCACTGGCTGGGTGACCCGGCGTGGCTACCCCATCCGGTGGTGGCTTTCGGCAAAGCCATTTCTTTCTGTGAGCACCGGTTGAACCGGGGCGATTTGCGTTTTCTGAAAGGTGCGTTTGTGGCGGTGTCTCTTGTCTTGGGGGTATACGTCATTACGCTTTTGTTGCTCCGCTTGGCGGCACTCTTTTCTCCGGGCATGCTTCTGACGGTGCAAATATTGCTGATATTCTATTGCTTGGCGGGCACTACGCTGGTTCGCGAGGTGCGTATGGTGTTCAAGGCGGTGGACCGTTCCTTGGAGGAAGGGAGGATGCAAGTGGCACGTATCGTAGGGCGTGATACGTCTGCACTCTCGGCGCAGGAGGTGAGAACCGCGGCATTGGAGACTTTGGCAGAGAATTTGAGTGACGGGGTAGTTGCCCCCTTGTTCTGGTATCTGCTGTTGGGAGTTCCGGGCATGCTTGCCTATAAGATGGTGAACACGCTGGATTCCATGGTCGGCTACAAGAATGAACGCTATCGTCGGTTCGGCTGTTTTGCTGCCCGTTTGGATGATGTTGCCAATTATATTCCCGCCCGTCTGACAGCCTTTCTGATGGTACTGGTTTCCGGTCGCCTTTCCTTGTTTGCTTTTGTGGGCAGATATGGCAGCCAGCATGCCAGTCCCAATTCCGGTTATCCGGAAGCCGCCCTTGCCGGTATTCTGGACTGCCGTTTCGGAGGTCCGCACAACTATTTCGGCGAGGAGGTATGGAAACCTTATATCGGTTCTAATGAACGGCCTCTGAAGACGGAAGATATGCGTGTGGCTGTCCGCATCAACCGGCGTGTGGAGTGGTGGATGGTAGTTGCCGTAATAGTGACATCGACCTTGGCTTCCTTTTGTTTTTAAAATGTTGTTATTTTAACTGATTCTTTGTCCGTTCCAAAAAGATATAATATCTTTGCAAGACCGCGTTGCATTAAAAATGTAACTTTTAAAGCAGACAAAGTCTTATAAATGAGGATAAAGCAACTATATATATTCCTTTTCTTTATTTGGTTCGGGAGCACAATAATTGCATCGACAACAGATAAAGCGGATTCTTGGACTAAAGAAAAGGAAAGTATAGTCCATGAGGTCATCTCCACTTTTCACAACAGCCTCGGTTTCGACTATCTGACCCGGGAGGAGTGTGACTCGCTGAATGCCGACGGCCTTTTGTCCCAATTGGATGAATCCCAGCGCTATTACACCTATTTCGAACTGGAAAGAATACTTATAAAATCCTCCCTTTTCCGTGGAGAAATCCGTATGGCCATTGCCCAGAGCGACCAGATGTACTCCAAAGCCCGCGCGCTTGCCTACCCCTTCGGCAATGCCCTTGCGCTGAATGCCATGGGAGAGGTGTACAGCTATACCGGCAGGCTCCGGGAAGCCGGTGCCGCTTATGAAGAGTCCTTGAGACTGCTGGATGGGATGGACGGGGAGGATGTGCATATCCGTATGCTACTGGTGGAACTGATAGATTATAACCTGCGCATACGGAATGTAAACGGCGCCTCGCGTTATCTTGCACGTCTGAACCTCTATCCGGAAGACCGGCTTTCTCCGCTGGAGCTGGCCATGCGCCACATCTCCAATGCTTCCTGCCAATTATTCAAGGGTGACTTGAAAGCTGCCAGCCATTGTCTGGTACAGATAGGCCAGCTTGAAACGCAACTGATTCCGGAGATACGGCAATACCTTCTGATTATAGATGCCCGTTATCTGGTGGCCACCGGAGAGCATGAGGCAGCCTTGGCCGCCTACAATGATTTCCTTCAAACCGAATATGCCCGGATAAACCATAACATCTACAAGGAAGCTCTGCTCGAAAAAGCGGATTTACTGGTGAAGATGGGAAACAAGGAAGAAGCCTACGGACAGTACGGCAAGGTCTTTTCGTATATCAAGACTTCGTTCGAGAAGAACTATCCCAAGGAGATAGACCGGCTCTGTACCCGTTTCCAGGCCGACCAACTGGCCTACCAGAACGAACGCGACCGCATTGTATCCATGCGTTTCTATCTGGCAGGCATCATTGTGTCCGTACTGTTTCTGATATTCCTCCTGGTGCTGGGCTGGAAGAAGATATTCCGTTTGAAACGTTCCCAGATACGGCAGGAGGCGATGAAGGAGAAAGCGGTGCAAGCCATACAACGGAAGAATATGTTTCTTTCGAACATGAGCCATGAGGTACGTACGCCGCTGAATGCCATTGTCGGATTCTCGGCGGTACTGACGGATGAGGACGAGTCATTCGATGACGAATCGCGCCGGGAGTTCTCCGAAATTATCAAGGTGAATTCCTTTCAGTTGCTGAAACTTATCAATGACATTCTGGATTTCTCGGATTTCGAGAATGACAACATAACCTTCAACATCCGCACGCATGATGCCGTGAAGTTGTGTAATGAGGTCGTGGAGACCGTGATGGCCTCGCGCAAGCTGGAGGTTGAAATGCGTTTTGACACGGATTTGTCCGTCCTGATGCTGGATACGGACGATGCGCGCCTCCGCCAAGTCTTGATAAACCTGCTGGTGAATGCCACCAAGTTTACGGAACAAGGCTCCATCGTGCTGGAACTGAAGATGGCTGATGCCGGTACGGCACTTTTCTCCGTGACGGATACCGGATGCGGCATTCCACCGGAGAAGCAGCACTTGATTTTTGAACGCTTTGAAAAGCTGAATGATTTTGTGCAGGGAAGCGGACTGGGCCTTTCCATCTGCCAACTGATTGTGAAATATATGAACGGCAAGCTGTGGGTGGACAGTGGGTACACCCGTGGCGCGCGTTTCTGTTTTACGCATCCTTTGAAGTATAATCCCGCATTACACGGAGGAACGGCGCAATGAAACGAATACTGATTCTCATCCATGTTTTGTTTTGCGGATATATCTGTCCGCTGCTGGCAGAAGACACGGGGGCTGTCCGGTATCAGGACAGCATCCTGAAGGTTGCCGATACCCTGCCGGCCACCCTTGTCCGGCTGACGTATCTCCGTGACATGGCCTACAAGCACCAGTATGCTCCCTATAACATGACTTTTTCCACCCGTCTGTACGAGGAGGCGCGGCGGCAGAAGAACGCTTTCTATGAGAATATGGGCGCTTACTATCTGGCGGCATGTTATGACAAGAAACACGACCCGGACAGTCTGTCGTATTGGGTGGATGTGCTGAAGGATTTTGTCCCCCAGGTAGGCACTTACGATTATTATCTGGAGCAGAAGGCTGCCATCAGCCGCGCCCTGGCTTCCAAGAGACAGATAGAGAAAGCGGTGTATGTGGCTAAGGAGACGTTGGAGGAATCAAAACTCCACCATAGCAATAACGGGATGATAGCGGCGTATAACAGTCTGGGATGTGCCTACGGAGTGTCCAGCCGCCCGAATGAGGCACTGGACTCTTTCTTGGAGGCTTACCGGAATTTCTCTCCCCAGACAAAGGCCAGCCTGAAGGTGGATATACTGTCGCGTATTGCCCAGGTATACGGCAATGGCGGTAAAGACAGCTTGAAGCTGCCCTATTTGCATGAAATGGACATGACGTTGCAGACGGTTATTTCCAAAGAACCCGAGACAAGGAAGAACTGGAGCAATTTCGAGATTGACTGCGAAGTGAAGTATATCCTGCACTACATGAACCGGAAGAACTTTACAGTGGCGCATGAGCATATCGAGAAAGTAAAAAAACTGCTTGAGCCGCATGTAGATCCCGTCTTCTGGCTGAATGTCCAGTTGATACAGCTTCAATACTATGCCAAGACCGATGAGTATGACAAAAGCATCGCATTGATAGACGAGGTGACCCCTACGGTACTGAACAACTACGTCTCCACCTTTGCCACTTTGATAAACTACAAGGCGAGTACGCAATATGACAAGGGGGACATTGACGGGGCCATCGAGACCCGGCGCTACCTCATACGCAAGCAGGATTCGCTGAACAATGCCTTCTCGGCCAACCAGTTGAAGCAGGTGAAGGAGATTTACCACATTGACGAGCTGCTGTTGGAGAAGCAGAAGATTCAGGACATGAATTACCGTATAGGATTTATATTCCTGGGTGTCTGCCTGCTGCTGATGCTGCTTTTCTATCTGTATACGCGCTATGTCTCCGGAAAGATTGCTGTCGTAGAGAAGAAGACGGCTGAAGCCGCTTTGCAGGCAGAGACGGACAACATCGCGAAGGAACGTCTGAAATCGGAAATCAGCCATGATATACGTACTCCGCTGAATGTGGTGGTGGGCTTTGCCGAATTGCTGACCGGGAAAGAGGAGCTGGATAAAGAGACTAAGAGGGAGTACGGACAGATGATTCAGACCAATGCGGAAAGTCTGCTGAATTATGTCAACAGCATTCTGGAGTTGTCCCGCTTGGAGTCCGGCAAGATTCAGTATGAGGACGAGGAGTGTGACATTATTCAGTTGTGCAGTGAGGTGCTGGATAAAGTGAACGGCCGTGAGGAGAGCACTGTGTCTGTCAGCCTGCAGACCGACCTCAAGGAACAGTTTGCGAGGACGGACCGAAGGTGGTTCGATACATTGCTTGTCAGCATGCTGACTCCGTCAGAGAATGACACTGCCCGTTATGAGGCGATTATCCGCATCAGACGGGACCGCACTAGGTCGGCCCTCTATTTCGACGTGGTCAACGCCCCGTTTGCAAAGGTACATTTTGAGAATAAAACGAGCTTGATTCGCCATGAAATCAATGCCCATTTTATTCATTATTTTGGAGGTATCTACAAGGTGCAAACCGAAGCGGAGGAAGGCCCTACTATTTCGTTCACTATTCCTTGTCGAGATTGATGCGGACGATGCCGCCGTAGGGCGTCAATGCGTCGAAGGCTTCTTCGGCTTTAAGGATTCCGGCATAGAGTTGTGCGCAGATTAATACGCCTCCGTGTGCGAAGATGGCAACGCGTGTATAGGGCTTCTTCTTTAATTCGTCCAAAAACTGGCTGACACGCCGGTATTGCATGGTAAAAGATTCTCCACCGGTAGCTGCCACGTTCATGTAGTCGGCATACCATTCCTGCAGGCGTGGGTCCTCATTCTGCTCGAACGGCTTCATCTCCCAGTCGCCAAAATTGATTTCCATAATCCGTTTGTCCCGTTCTGCATCGGGATAGCCGCAATAGGTAGCGAGGCGCACGCAGCGGGTTAGGGGACTGGTGTAGACGTGATCGAACGGAAGGTATGTCTTCAGGTTTTCTGCTGTTACGGCGGCTTCCGCTTCAAACGTAGGTTTCAGGGGAACATCGGTCTGTCCGTAGCATACGCCCGGAGGGACATCTACCGAAGTGTGTCGAATGAGTATTACTTCCATCTTTAATTTTCAGTTGTTAATTTATAATTAGAATAAGGCTTCCCAAGTAGAAGGACAGTTCGCATAGCAGGAAAGTGGCCCCGCAGCAGTCACCCGTATATCCTTGTAGGCGCCGCTTCATCAATCGGTAGAGCAGGAAGAAGGTGAGCAGTGGGAAGAGGGTGGCAATCCACAGCTTTATAGGCAGCAGCAGTACGAAAGGAAGCAGACCGCAAAGAAATCCGGCCAGTAACTCGTGCCAGCTCATGCGGTTGTAGACGGTCTTGCTTTTGCTGTCTTCCTCTTTCCGGGCATAGGGCAGGTAGTTGACAATCTGGGAGGCACAGAACTTGGACCAGCAGTCACCGCTGAGCACAAGGATGCAGAGAAGTCCCAGTGGCAGGTGATGAAGTTGGAGCAACAGCAGGAAATAGCATATCAATCCGATGACACCGTAGCTTCCGATGTGGGAGTCCTTCATGATGGCAAGTGTCCGTTCGCGGGTGGTACCGCCACCGAAACCGTCGAAAAAGTCTGCCAGTCCGTCTTCGTGCAGGCAACCGGTGACAAGCAGGCGTGCGATGAGGGCAAGAATCCATGCCAATGACACCGGCATAATCTGTCCGGCAAGCCACAGCACTGCCGCCATCACGCCTCCCGTCAGCCAGCCTACAAGCGGCCAATAGGGAACCACATGCTTGAAACACTCTGCCGGTACTTCCTTGATTTTCCAGAAGGGCAGTCGGGTGAGCATGATGAATGCTGCTAAGATATTATTCATGTTAAAAGTATTTGGTGATGGAGGCATGTGCAAAGTTATCCATTTCATTGAGCATCCGCACGGCCGAGTCGACAATGGGATATGCACAGATGGCCCCTGTTCCTTCTCCCAAACGCAGCCCCAGATTCAGCAGCGGACGGGCATGCAGGGCGTCGAGTACCAGTTTGTGGCCCGACTCGTCTCCGCAGTGTCCGAAGATGGCGTAATCCGTCACTTCCGGGTAGAGCCTGGCGGCGGCAAGCAGGCAGTTGGTCATGATGAATCCGTCAACAAGGATAATCATCCTCAGCTCGGCAGCTTGCAGCATGGCGCCTATGGCCATTACCATTTCCAGTCCACCAAAGTAGCGGATGATGTCCCGGGGAGAGCCGTCGCCTTTGTAATTCTCCATAGACTGCTTCAACACTTCGTATTTGTGGCGGATGCCCGCGCTGTCGAGTCCGCTGCCTGCGCCGACACATTGTTCCAGAGGAATGCCGGTAAAGCAGGTCATCCACAGGGAGGATGAAGAGGTGTTTCCGATACCCATTTCACCGAAGCTGAGGACATTGCTGCCTTCTTCATGGCATTGGCGCACCACCTCGGCACCCCGTTCCAGGCACATCTCCATTTCCTCTTCCGTCATGGCTGCCTCGTGCAGATAACTCCGGGTGCTTTTGCGCACTTTCATATTGATGATGCCTTTCTCGTAGGGGAGGTCGTAGTCTACTCCTGCATCTACTATTTTCAGGGTAAAGCCGTGCTGCCGGCAGAGGAAATTGACACCTGCCCCTCCATGAAGGAAGTTGCTGATTTGCTGCCAGGTGATTTCCTTTGGAGACAGACTGACACCTTCTTCTACAATGCCGTGGTCGGCGGCGAAGATAATGTTTTGCGGATGTTTCAAGGTGGGGGATAATGTCTGTTGTATGAGTCCGATTTGGAGTGCCAGTTCTTCTAAAATGCCCAATGAGCCTTTGGGTTTGGTCAGGTTGTTGATTTTGTCAATCAATGTGGGACGGATTGACTCATCCGGGCGGGTGATATGAAATGTTTTCATCAGTCTGTTGAATTTTAATTGTTTGTTGTTTTATGAATGAGTGTTTTTTACGGTAAGTGGGATGCCGGATACCATCAGTATCACTTCGTCGGCACGGGCGGCTACATATTGGTTCATCCAGCCTTGCATGTCCGTGAACTTTCGTTGCAGTTCGTTCTCGGAAGTTCCTCCCATACCTATTTCATTGGTTACAAAGATGAAGGTTGCGTCTTGTGCCGTGAAGCGGTCGAACTCTGCCTTTACTGCGGCAAGTGCCCGGTCGGTATCTGAATGCAGGTCGAAGAAAAAGTTGGTACACCATAAGGTGATGCAGTCTATCAGGACGACCCGCCCCTCCAGCCGGTGGCGGCTGAGTTCTTTCTCCTCTTCGATGTTTGTCCATTCCGATCCCCGGCGTTCCTGATGCCGGATTACCCTCTGGCGGAATTCTTCGTCCCAGATGCGTGCCGTGGCAAGATAAACGGGAGTGGGAGAGAGCTCGAGTGCCAGCTTTTCCGCATAGGTGCTTTTGCCGGAACGTGCTCCTCCGGTGATGAGTATGATTCGTTTCATTGGTATTTAGTCTGTATTTTGAAAGAATATCTTTGTTTTCCCGAGCAAAAATAAGAAATATTTGACGAAACGTTTGTTTTTTTAGGAAGGAATTTATTAACTTTGCCACCGTTTTTAAGGCATGACCTTGGAAATGTTTATGCGGCAGTAGCTCAGTTGGTAGAGCATCAGCTTCCCAAGCTGAGGGTCACGAGTTCGAGTCTCGCTTGCCGCTCTTTATAAAAGGCTGAATACTTAGTTATTCAGTCTTTTTCTTTTTTAAGAACATTCATTCTCAGGTATTAATAATTCTTCTAAACTATTTTTTAAGCTGCACTTATATTGTTTTTCCCCTTTTTCTGTTTTTCTTATTGTTTGTTCGCATATGTAATATAGCCGAAATATATATTACATCGTGAATAGTAAATTTGCAAAAATGCAACACTTTAAAAGTTAATAAATATAAAATAAGTGATAATATATTCTTTATATGTTGCTTTTATTAAAAATTATCCATTTATTTGTCTGACAAATAATACTAATAGGACTAATAATAACACGATTTAATATATGGAAAACTTAAAAATTGATGGGCAGTCGATTACTTTGGTAGACCAAGTGGAAGACAAGTTATTGAATTATTTCAGAAGTCAGGACTTGAAAGTGGGTGATTCTATCCCTAACGAAATTGAGTTGTCGTCAGCGTTGGGGGTAGCTCGTAGTGTTCTTCGGGAAGCTCTTAGCCGTCTGAAAATGATGGGAATGATTGAAAGCCGTACACGTCGTGGAATGATATTAACTGAGCCTTTCATCTTAGGGGGAATGAAGAGAGTGGTTGATCCCCGTATTATGAGCCAGGAATCACTTCTCGATCTTTTGGGATTTAGGGTTGCCTTGGAGATAGGAATCAGTAGTGACATATTTCATAATATTAAAGAGCAGGATATTATGGAACTGGAAGAGATTGTTAATGCAGGCGTTGCATTGGGGAACAACGAATATGCCAATCTCAGCGAATATACTTTCCATTCAAAACTATACGAAATAACGGGGAATAAGACGATTGTACAGTTCCAAAGCATCATTCATCCGGTTATGAACTTTGTAAAAACCAATTTGAGGGAACGGGTGGAAGCTATAAATATAGAACTGGAGAAAAAGGGAAAGATTGTAACTCACACCGATTTATTGAACTTTATCAAGAATAAGGATGAAATGGGCTACAGAAATGCTATCGAGCAACACTTTTATGTCTATAAGAAGCTGATTTATGATAGGGCAGTGTTAGGAGAACAGAATAAGGGTCAATCACAATAAAAATATGACAAATGACACGGATTGTAAATAATTGTGTTGCATTGGTATGCCTTTGTTTGTTTTGGGGGCAAAGCCTAAGAGCTGCAGATGCTTCTCATTCTGAGCAGATAAAGTGGGGCAACGAGAGTGTTTTTAATGAGGAACACAACACTTTGGGACTCTTTTCCGGAGTACTTGGCGGACAAATTGTCTTGGCAGGCGGCACTTCCGACGATTATAGCCGATGGGGAAGAAATGCGGTATGCCTTTCTGAAAATGCCGGATTCGCTTTGTATGAAGATGTGTTGTCCAAGCCGTTGGCTTATGGCGCTTCCATAACACTCTCTGACGGTATCTTGTGTATTGGAGGGCGTGATTCTTCCCAATGCTACGAAGATGTATTTTTTGTCACAATGCAGCAGGGCAAACTGAATGTTTCGGAAGATTGGCCGCCACTTCCTTTTCCGTTGTCTAACGCGGCAGGAGCACTACTGGACAATAAGGTATATTTGTTTGGAGGCAGGAAGTCGGTAAGTCCGTCCAGGTTATCGGATTCTTTTTTTGTGCTGGACTTGTCGAACAAGTCCAGAGGATGGAAAGAACTACCGGGCTATCCGGGATGCGTCCGGGAAGATGCAATTCTCGTGGTACAGAACAACGGCGTTTCCCCTTGTCTGTATTTATTAGGTGGACAGACGGAAACGGAAGAAGGGTTGTCTTCTTGCTTGACTGATGGATATGTCTATAACCCCCAATTGGGTAAATGGAGTTCATTAGGTTCGGATTTTCCGAAAGGAATATGTGCTGCTGTCGCCAGCGGAGCCAACCATATACTTCTTTTTCAGAAAGAGCCGGAAGATACACAGCATCTTAAAAAAGAGAATACTTTATGGAAATATCATACAATTACGCAGACTCTTGTCAAGTCTGAATGTATTCCAGGTACCTATGACACCATGCAAGTCTTGCAAAGAAACCGTTCCTTCGTTATACTCGGTAGCAATGCCAGTTCCGGAACGAATAGACTGTACAGCCTTCAAGGGGATATTGTTCCTTTGGAAAAGGGGTTGGGACTTGTCAATATCCTTGTGATTATCGGTTATTTTGCCGTATTGGCCGGAATTGGAATTTACTTTTCACGGCGCCAGAAAAGTACGAATGACTATTTCAAGGGTGGAGGACGCATTCCGTGGTGGGCTGCCGGGCTGAGTCTTTTCGGAACCGCGTTGAGTGCCATCACCTTCATGGCTATACCCTCCAAGGCATATGCCACGAACTGGAGTTATGTGTTGTTCAATACCGGTATTGTGTTTGTTGCCCCCGTTATTGTTTATGTCTTTATTCCTTTTTTCCGGAAATTGAATATAACGACTGCCTATGAGTATCTGGAGATACGTTTCAATGTCTTTATCCGGATTATTTGCAGTCTGGCCTTTATTATTTTCCAGGTAGGGCGTATGGGCGTTGTGCTTTTTCTGCCCTCCATTGCTTTGAATGTGGTGACTGGATTGGATATATTCCTATGTATCGGTATTATGGGAGTCTGTAGTATTCTATATACAATGATAGGGGGAATAGAGGCGGTTGTATGGACAGATGCCATTCAAGTAATTATACTGTTGGGAGGAGCGATATTTGCAGTGATATACATCTCGTGTTCTCTTCCCGGCGGATGGGGTGAAACGATTGATATTGCCGTGGCAAACGGTAAGTTCGATTTGGGAGCGACGAACTTTGACTTGAAGGATGCTACGATGTGGACCGTCATTATTGCCGCATGTTTTACCCATCTTACCACCTATGGGACGGACCAAAGTATGGTGCAGCGCTATCTCACTACCTCTTCGATGAAAGAGGCACGGAAGAGTGTATGGACCAATGCGATATTGACTGTTCCCGCCACACTGATTTTCTTCTTTATAGGCACTGCGCTTTATGCCTATTACAAAGTGTATCCTGAGAATCTGAGTATCAGTATTCCTAACGGCGATGCCATTTTTCCGTGGTATATTTTTACCCAATTGCCGGTCGGTATTGTAGGGCTGCTTATTTCGGGCATCTTCGCAGCGGCAATGTCCACTTTGAGCGGCAGTATGAATTCGGCAGCCACAGCTTATATAGTAGACATTTATTCACGTTTCTTTCATAAGGGAGAGGGGCAATGAATTGCGTGCGGCACGTATGGCAACTTGTGTGATAGGAATCATTAGTCTATCTTTGCTTTTCTTATGGCAACATGGAATATCGCTTCATTGTGGGACGAATTCAACAAGATACTCGGGCTCATATTGGGTAGTATGGGAGGACTGTTCATGTTGGGCATGCTTACCAAACGCGCCAATTCCGGAGGAGCAATCATTGGTATAGTTGCAAGTATCATCGTGCAATTGTTTGTTGCCAGATTCCAGACGTTCCATTTGCTTTTGTACACGGCGTCCGGCTTTATCTCATGTTTTGTCATAGGCTATCTGGCGAGCTTGTTCTTTAAGAAAAATAGGTTTGAACCTATCATTAATTATAATATAATTTTATTTATGAACAAACGACTTTTAACAGGATTAATCGCTGCACCATTTACGCCAATGCACGAAGATGGTTCCTTAAATTTGCAGGTGATCGGGCCGTATGCAGAGTTTCTGATGCAAAAGAAATGTGTGACGGGAGTGTTTATTTGTGGCACGACGGGAGAATCCGTTTCTCTGACAACAGAAGAACGAAAGGCTGTTGCGGAAAAATGGATGGAGGCAGTCAAGGGAAAACTGAAAGTGATAGTGCATGTAGGTGGCATGTCGCAGGTTCAGTGTGCCGAGCTGGCAGCCCATGCGCAAGCTATTGGAGCTGATATGATAGCAGCCATGGCGCCCTGCTTTTCAAGCCCGGTTCTGTGGAAGAGCTGATAGGTTTTCAAGCCGATAGCTGCATCGGCTTCCCGCTTGCCGTTTTATTACTATAACATGCCGTCCATAACCGGGTTTCCTTGCCGGTACACAAGTTCCTTATAGAGGGCAAGAAGCAAATTCCCAATCTGGTGGGAGTCAAGTTTACTCATAACAACCTGATGGAGATGCAGCAGTGCATTCATGCGGACGGTGGGGCGTTCGAAGTCTTGCATGGTTTTGATGAGATACTGATTACCGGATTGTCGGTTGGAGCCAAGGCTGCCGTAGGCAGTACCTACAACTATGTTCCGGGTATATACAAAGCTGTGATGGAAGCCATGGAAAGGGAGACCTTGAAACAGCCCGTGAAATGCAATGGAAATCTGTTGAAATCATTGATGTGCTGATAAAGCATGGGGAGGAGTCAGAGCCGGTAAGATATTCATGAAACTGGCAGGAATAGACTGTGGACCATGTCGATTGCCGATAGCTCCTTGTTCTGAAGAAGAGCTGGAGGAGACAAGAAACGAATTGAAAAATACGGAATTCTTCAAATACATTAATTAACTAAAACGATTGCCTATGGAGATATTGCAACAATACATCCAATGAAAAACTCATTGGCCAACTTAAGTTTGACCCCCAAGGGAGGAAACGAGTATTGGCACTTCCGTTTCCTTAAATAAATTACTGAAACAATTTATTATTAAAATCGTAACAAAGATGAGAAAAATATTTCATTTTCACCTCATAACTTTTCTACTATTTTGCCCATTTTGCTTTGGGCACAAGAATTTAACCTATCAGGTGTAGTAGTGGACAATACTGGTGAAACTCTTCCAGGAGTTTCCATCGCTGTGAAGGGTACGACTCGAGGAGTTATTACGGATATGAATGGCGCTTTCCAGCTGAAAGTAAGCAAGGGGAAACTCTTGTATTTTCCTATGTGGGCTATGATGAACAGCAAATCCTGATTACTAATCAAAAGATTCTTAACATCCGGATGGAACCGACCACCATGGGGCTGGATGAAGTGGTGGTTGTAGGTTATGGTACCCAATCCAAGCGTACCGTAACATCCGCCATCAGCAAGGTGGATGGAGAAACATTGAAGGCAACTCCTATCAATACTGTGGGAGAAGGGCTGAAGGGTAAAATTGCGGGTGTACGCGTGTACAATGAGAACAATACTCCGGGTGCAGAGGCTACGTTCTTGATTCGTGGTGGTTCATCTATCAGTCAGAGTAATTCTCCTCTTATATTAGTTGATGGCGTAGAGCGCAGTACAGCGGGTATCAATCCCAATGACATCGAATCTATCGAAGTCTTGAAGGATGCCGCTTCTTCTGCTATTTATGGTTCGCGTGCATCGAATGGAGTTGTCCTGATTACGACAAGAAAAGGAAAAGCGGTGCTCCTCGAGTGACGTTTGAGGCTTCCTTTGCAAACGAGAATGTGGAGCGGATGATTGAGTATCTGGATGCTACCCAAGCTGTTACTATCATGCGCGATCGTTGGGCTTCCGGACCCAGTCCGGAAAAGTTATACCTTGACGGATATGCTTATAGTTCCGGCAATACGGATGCTTCAAGTTTTCTACCCGTTACCTGAGGGATGGAGAGAGTATTCCGGCAGGATGGAAGTCTGTGGCTGATCCGTTGGATCCCAGTAAGACTTTGATTTTGAAGATAATGATTGGGCCAGTACTTGTTTCAAGAATGCTCTTTGGCAAAATTATTATGTGGGGATAGAAGGAGGTACGGAGAAATTGAGCTATGTGGGCAGTATTGGCTATATGAAAGATTCCGGTGTAGGTGTAGGCACGGCATTCGACCGTTTTAACGCCCGTACTAATGTAACTGCCAAAATCAGAGAGAACCTGACTTTCAGTAGCAACATAGATTACAGCCAGACGAATAGCGAAGAGTATGCCAGTCAGTATCAGGTGATTTCCGTGGACTGATGACCCCGGCTGTTCAACGTAAATATTGGGTGTCTGACAATGAATGGTACGGAACCCCGACGCCAGGTCCAAACTCTTCGTCTCCGAATCCGAGCTTCTACTCGTATTTTAATGATAACAATCAGCGTACGAACCGTTTGGGGTTAGTCGGCTCTCTTGATTGGGAAGTTTTGAAAGGATGGCATGCTGTGGGCACCGCTTCTTTGTTTACGCAAAACAGCCATGGAGATACATTCATGCGTGCCAACCCGATGAATGGAACGCGGAAGGCGACTACCAACATGACGGATGAGCAACGGAAGAAACTGGAATTCTACACCAGCTATACAAGAACGTTTGCCGATAAACACAGCATCAGTGCGATGGTAGGATATTCCTATCAGCAATATTTGTACAAGTATGTGTATGCTGCCACTACCGGACACAGCTCCGACAAGATACCGACATTGAACGGAGGTTCTGTTTATTCCGATGCAACGTCGACCAAGCAGGAAGATGTGAATATCGGTTATTTCGGCCGATTGAACTATGATTATCTGAAAAGATATATGTTGACTGCTACTTTCCGTGAGGACGGCTCTTCCCGTTTTGCCAAAGGCAACCAATGGGGATTCTTCCCGGATTGTCTGTCGGATGGGTTATGAGTGATGAGCCTTTTATGCAGAATATCGGTTTTATAAGTAATTTGAAGTGGCGTGGCAGTTATGGGCAGACCGGTAACAACTCCATCGGCTATTACGATGCATTAGGATTGTATGCCATTACCACCAGTTACGATCAAAGTGCTGCGACCGTTTCTTCGGCCATGCCTAACAAGGCTCTTGAATGGGAGACTTCCACACAATTGGATTTAGGTTTTGATTTAGGCTTGTTCAAGAACCGCATCATATTGGGTATAGACTATTTCAATAAGATTACGGATAACCTAATTACTTCCAAAGTATTGCCCAATACGTCGGGATACGGTTCCATCCTTACCAATCTTGGAAAAGTACGTTTCCGTGGTTTCGATGCTGAAATAACAACACGTAACATTGTCAAGAAGGATTTCACGTGGGAATCTAAATTCACCATTACTTACGTAAAGAACAAGGTGCTTAAACTGCCCGAAAACGGACGGGACAAGAACCGCCAGGAGGATACTCTGTAAAATGCAGGATGGCACGACCAAAGAATTCGGAGGTGTTGCCGAGGGTGAACCGTTGGGGCGTTTCTATGGATATAAGAAAGACTTTATCATTACAACTCCCGAGCAGGCTGCCAATGCCCGTTATGACACCTCATCCAAAGGTTGGGACTGGACCACGAAACAGAAACTGGGTGTCGGAAAAAGACTATCGGAGACTATGAGTGGAAAGACCTGAACGGAGACAATATCATCAACAGCAATGATATGTTCCTGCTGGGAAATACGATTCCCCATACCACCGGAGGTTTGAACAATACTTTCACCTACAAGGGCTTCACTTTGAATGTCTATCTTGATTTTGCTTTGGGGCACTCCATTTCCAATGGTTATCTGCAACGCCAGATGTGTAATTTCATGAATGGAAACACCAGCCTGCCTGCTGAAATCCTAAAATGCTGGAATGTGGGGATGACCCGAGTAAGGCCAAGTATGCCCGTTTCTCAGGCAATGACTCCGATGAGTTGAATAAGAATTTCCGGGACAACTCCGATGTTTTCACCCAGAAAGCCGATTATCTCTGTATCCGTGAAATCTCTCTGCAATATGCTCTGCCTCAGGCATTGCTGGCAAAGATTGGTCTGAAAGGGCTGGTATTGACCCTGGCCGGAAACAATCTGCATTATTTTACGGAAGTAATAGGTCTTTCTCCCGAAGTAGGTGCATCAAGTACCTATTCCGGTAGTTTCAACACCTATCCGCCTATCCGTAAGTTCTCTATCGGATGTAAAGTTACTTTGTGATAAAAGAAGTTTAATACGAAAATAAGAATTATGAAAATAAAAATATTATCCGGCATTCTTCTTATAAGTGGGGTCTCGTTTTTACATCATGTCATGGAGACCTGAATGTGATACAGCCCAGCCAGTTCACCAGCCTATCCATGTGGACAGAGGAGAGCGATGCTACGAGTGCGGTAAATGGAGCATATACTCAATTCCGTTCCGCCTTTTCCGATTTGCTCAACATCTATGGAGAGATGCGCTCAAACTGGTATGAGAGTGGGGCGGTAAATGATGCGTTTTTAATAGAGTGGGTACAAACGTATTGCTGAGCGGTGATGCAGGTACAAATTGGAGTAGCATATATACTACCATTAATAGTGCAAATTTGATTCTGAAGCATACTCCGGAAATCTCTTTCACCAATGAAGCTACACGTAATGAGGTGATGGCCAATGCCTATTTCCTACGGGCATATTGCTACTTTACGCTGGTGCGGGTATTCGGTGACTGTCCGTTACTGACTTCCGGCTTTGAGTCAGAAAAGCAGGAGGACATGTATCCCAGCCGTACGGCGGCCTCTGAAGTATATGCTCAGGTCGAAACCGATATAGAAGAAGCTTTAAGGTTGATGCCCGCTTCTTCCAAGCTTCTCCATAAGGCATCTCCGGCAGCCATCAACATGTTGCGTACTGAATATTACTTATGGAAGGCAAAGCGTCTGGGAGGAGGGAATGCGGCTCTGAGTACGGCGCAGTCTTCTGTTGATGCGGTATTGAAAGCCGGATATGCACTTCTTCCCACGTTTGCCGATATTTTCAATTTAAACAACGAAGCCAATTCTGAGCTTATCTGGACATTGCCCTATATCGTCAATGAAAATGTGACTCCGGGAACATCCCCAACTTTTCGCCTATTATCTGGCACCTAACGGTGACAGAACCCGGCTGAGGGAAGCCGGATATACCGAGGATGAGGTTCCTGCCGGTTCCCATGCCCAGTATGTTGTGCCCACGCAAGCCTATTGCGATTTCCTGGCTGAGGATGCACGTGACACGCGTACGGATGTTTCAGTACGGGTATTCGAGGATAAGTTCCTGACGGAAGAAGTACAGATTAAAAGGATGGTTGTGAAGTTCAAAGGCTCCTTTGCCAATGATACGCGTAGTTTTGACAGTGATGTCCCCGTCTATCGTTTGGCCGAAGCCTATCTTTTGAAAGCTGAAGTGGAAAATGCCTTGGGAAATACGGATGCCGCTTTGCAGAATCTGAATGTAGTGGCCAAGCGTGCTTATGGGGTAGACAACTACTACACGGCAAGGACTCAGGATGCCATAGACAATGCCATTATCAGCGAAATACTGAAAGAGTTTGTCGCAGAATCAAAAGCATGGTGGGCATACCTTCGCTTTAATAAGGAATTCGAGCTTATTGAGACCTTGAAGGGGCGTGAAGGGAGAAGAATGTTACCTTGTGGCCTATTGCTCCTGCTTGTCTCAATACTAATCCGAATATAACACAAACGGAAGGTTACAAATAAATATTGGGATGATATGAGATATAAGACTATACTTTTACTGGTCTTGTCTGCTTGGGGCATCATGGCATGCCAAAATTATACGGATAAGATAGCGGTGGAGATTCGGCAACCGGTATATCCGGTGTTGACATTGAAGGAGCATAATCCGGTATTGTGTCTGCGTCTGATTAGGAACAGCGGCGTGGCATATCAGTTGGAAAAGATAAATTTCACTTTGGATGGAACTGTCCGTTCCGGTGATGTCGTTTCCGCTTCGCTGTTCTTGGATGAGAATTGTGGGCAGGTTTGTGCAAGTGCCAAACCGGTGAACAAACAATTGAGTTTTAAGGTAGGCCGGCAGATAGAGGAAGATACACTGACATGCTGGGTGACACTCCGACTGAGGGATGATGCGGCGCAGGCTACAAGCAAGATTGAAATCTCATGCAGCAGTGTCCAGACAGACTTGGGGCTGGTGGGCATCCGCCAGTTGCCCGCAGTAAAGCCGCTCCGTATAGGAGTGGCCTGCGGCAGCCGGGTCAGGACGGGGTACACACTCGCATTCCCGGATTGGTGACTTCGACGAAAGGTACCTTGTTGGCCTTGTATGATGCACGCAATGAAAGAGATGACGATTTGCAGGGCGACATTGATATTGCCATCAATCGCAGTGAAGATGGAGGGCGGACTTGGCAACCCATGCAGACTGTTCTGGATATGAAAGAATGGGGCGGGCTACCTCAGAAATATAATGGAGTGAGTGATGGTTGCATCTTGTCGGATGATTTCACCGGAGACCTCTATGTCATAGGGTTATGGATGCACGGAGTCTTGGACCCCAAGACGGGCAAATGGATAGAGAATCTTACCGATACCTCGACCGTATGGAATCACCAGTGGCGTGCGCACGGTTCTCAGCCGGGATATGGTGTCAAACAAAGTTCTCAATTCCTGATTAGTAAGAGTACCGACGACGGACTTACCTGGAGTGAGCCGCGTAACATTACCTGCCAAGTAAAAGGAAAAATGGTGGCTGCTTGCTCCCGGACCGGGTCGTGGCATCACAATGGAAGACGGTACATTGGTATTTCCGGTAGAGGGCGGAACGAAGACGGGCTTCAGTTCTCTACAATCATGTGGAGTAAAGACAAGGGCGAAAACTGGACCGTAGGCGAACCGGCCTACTACAATACCAACGAATGTCAGGTGGTAGAACTTTCAGACCATTCCTTGATGTTGAACATGCGTGAGCGCAGCAACCGGGGACGTCAGGAAGGTAATGGGCGGGCCATTGCCGTCACTGCCGATTTGGGAAAAACGTGGACGGAACATCCCACGTCGCGCAGAGCTCTCATTGAACCGGCTTGCCAGGCATCCTTGCTGCGCCATGATTATATTGAAGACGGAGAAGAACGTCATGTATTACTCTTTGCCAATCCTAATTCAAAGAGCGCCGTAACAACATTACCATTAAGGTGAGTTTCGATGACGGGCAAACTTGGCCCGAGGAGTATTGGATGTTGTTGGATGAAGGTAGGGGGCGGGGTACTCTTGCATGACTTCCATTGACGAGCATACCATAGGTATCTTTTATGAGGGGAGCCAAGCCGACATCCAGTTCCAGGCTATCCCGCTGAAAGAATTATTGAAGAAATAAAAGTATAACACCTTAAAAATAGACAAATATGAAACGCAGTGAAATCAATCAATATATCCGCGAAGCCAAAGCATTTATGACAAAGTATCACTTCATGCTGCCGCCATGGGTGGACTGGACTCCGGACGACTGGAAAAGCAAAGGACCGGAATGTAATGACATCCGGGAAAGAGCCATGGGCTGGGACCTGACCGACTTCGGCTGGGGCGATTTCCTGAAAATCGGCCTGACTCTGGTAACCCTCCGTAATGGAAGTCTGCAGAAGAAAGACAAACCCTATTGTGAAAGATTATGTTTGTCCGCTGCGGACAAGTTACTCCACCCATTTCCATTGGCTGAAAACGGAAGACATCATCAACCGGGTGGAGGAATCCTCTGCATGCGTCTGTGGAAGGCCGACAAGGAAACTGAAATGCTGACAGAAGAACCGCTTGTCGTTTCCATCGACGGAGTCAGTACACGGGTAGCTCCCGGAGAAACGGTGCGTCTTGCTCCCGGACAAAGCATTTGTTATGAGCCTTATCTCTACCATACTTTCTGGGCCGAGGACGACCATTGTCTGGTAGGCGAAGTCTCTACAGTGAACGATGACATGAGAGACAACCGTTTCCTCACCCCAAGGGGCGTTTCCCGCAGATAGAAGAGGATGTTCCGGCCGAACATCTGTTGTGCAACGAATATCCCGAAGTTTAGAAAGTATGAAAGATAAGACCAACCTGACGGGATTGAATCCTGATAATTTCCGGTCCGTAATCAACGGAAAGGATATCGGCCTTTATATACTGCGCAATGGCAGCGGTATGGAGATGTGCGTCACGAACTACGGGGCCATCGTCTTATCCATCATGGCTCCTGATAGTCATGGTAAGTTTGAAAATGTCGTCATAGGCTTCGATACGCTGGAAGAGGCCCGCAGGCAAAGCAAGGACTATTATATAGGAGCTACTATAGGCCCCGTAGCCGGACGCATATTGCACGGCGCTTTCCGTGTAGGAGAAAAGATTATCACTTACAGCTTAACTCTGTTTCTAATACTCTGCACAGTGGTGATAACGGTTTTCACACGGTGGTGTGGGAAACACAGCAACCGTGTGAAAACCAACTTCCTCCGTCATTTCCATGCCGATGGAGAAGCCGGTTTTCCGGCAATGTTACGGTAAGGATGATGTATACCTTGACGGACGACAATGGGTTCCGTATAGATTATGAGGCGGAGACAGACCGCGACACCTTGTTCTGTCCCACCAATCATGCCTATTTTAACCTGGCGGGCATGGGAACTCCCACTACTTCCATTGAAGACCATCTGGTGAGGATAAACGCGGATTTCTACCTGCCTATCGACATGAATACGAACAATACCGGTGAAGTCAGGGCAGTGGGCGATACGCCTTTGATTTCCGCGACTACCATTCCATAGGCGAACGCATCAACCGGAAAGACTTGCAGTTGCTCAACGGCCACGGTTATGACCACTGTTTTGTCTTGAAGAAACCTGCGCTGCATGAGCTCTCTTTCGCCGCCACCTGCATCAGTCCGTCCAGTGGGCGCAGAATGGATATCTATACCACAGAGCCGGGCTTATCATGTACACCGGCAATTATTTGCCGGGTTTCACGGGCATGCATGGCACTGTGTATCCGCGTCGTAGCGCCGTCTGCTTTGAAACCAGTGCTTTCCCGATACACCGAACAATCCGCATTTCCCTCCATCGTATTACGTGAAGGAGACCTTTATAAACAGACATGTATTTATCAATTCAGTACGCAACCATGAAAACAGAATCATTCTTTGTTTGGGATGCCTGCTGGCATTCCTCCAGCTCCGGGCACAAGTCAATACCAACCAGCAGCATTTGTGCAATCCTAATTCTTTTCCATCGTCCTGCTGGGCGACCCGCAAAACTACGTGAAGTATGACTATAACCAGCCGGTTTTGAGCTGATGACGGCGTGGACCGCTCATCATATAGACTCCCTTCGTGTAAAGGCGGTGCTTTGTACGGGCGACTTGGTAGACCAGAATGAATGTATTCTACCTCCCTTCCCGCGTTTCGGGAATCTTACGAGCCGGGAGCAGTGGACATTTGTGTCGCGGGCTTTCGGGCGGTTGGACAACAAGGTCCCTTATCTCATTTCTACCGGAAACCATGATTACGGCTACACCCGTTCGGAGAACTCGATGACCCGTTTCCCTGAATATTTCCCGATAGAGCGCAACAGCCAATGGAAAAGACCATCGTGGCTGCAACCAATAATAGAAACGGCCTGCCTACGCTGGAAAATGCCGCAATGGAGATAACGGACGAGCATTGGGGAGGATTTTGATTATTGCCGTTGAATTTGCCCCACGTGATGAGGTCTTGTCATGGGCAAGGGAGCTGGTGGCTACCCACGCTTCAAAGACCACACAGTGATTCTCATCACCCATTCCTATCTTACCGGCTTCGACAGCAAGCGCATCACCAAAGAAGGCTATAAGATAACCCCGTCCAATACGGGCGAAGGCATCTGGCAGAAGCTGGTGCAACCTTCCGCCAACATCCGTCTTGTGCTGTGCGGACACTATGCCACTCCGAATGAACGGTTGGACTATACCACGGGATTCCGTACCGACAAGAATGCAGCCGGACACGATGTGCACCAGATGATGTTCAACTGCCAGGCGTTGGGTGGCGGCATGAGTGGAAACGGGGAGACGGCTGGCTGCGTCTGCTCGAATTCCTGCCCGACGGACATACGGTGCAGGTCAGGACCTATTCTCCGCTTTTCGGCTTTTCTCCTCAAACCAAGGACAAGGCATGGCGTACGGAATCTTATGACCAGTTTCAATTCACGATAAAATAAAAATATGAAGCGTATATCAATTATTTATTCATTAATACTCTTTTGTATGTATTTATCAGCACAGACAAGTCCGGGTGGACTTCCGGAAATGCGAAGAAATGGATGAAAAGTGCCGTTTGGTCCAATGGCTGGACTGTCTCTCCCCATAAATCAGTCAATGCTGTTGAATTTGCCTGCCAATACCATAAGAATAAGGATGTCTGGGATGCTGCATTCCGCTTTCTTGCCGAACATGATTTGGAAGCGCTGTCCATTGGCAATCATGTCATTCGGGAAGGGAAATGCTGGGCTACGGTCAGCGAATACATTCCCAAAGAGGTGGAGAAGGGAATATTGAAAGTCACCTCCGTTTTGTCGACCTTCAGTATGTACTCTGGGGAAATGAAAAGATGGGGCTGGCAAGTGACGTCGAAGTACGCCAGGCGTATAATTCAAAAAGATGTTGCTTTTATACCTCTTCCCGGATAAAACACTACTCTGCCGATGCCGGCAGTTTCTTCTTGTTTTCCCTTCGGACATTCACCAGCCTTCTGTTCGGGGAAAGGGGAACTTGTTAAAAGCAGGAAGATTGTGATTAAAATAGAATATGTAGATTAGTGTGTTTTCGGTTCTATTAAAAATACTATTTGTTTTCAAATAAATTTCCTTTAAAATTTGTACTTTTGCCGACTGTTTAGAGAAATCAACGAAAACTTTAAAAACGAAATAGAATGGCAGTAGAATTGAAAGACCTTACCAAACGTAGTGAGAACTATTCTCAGTGGTACAACGAGTTGGTGGTAAAAGCCGATTTGGCAGAACAATCGGCTGTACGCGGCTGTATGGTGATCAAGCCCTACGGATACGCTATCTGGGAGAAGATGCAACGTCAGTTGGACGATATGTTCAAGGAAACGGGACACGTCAACGCTTATTTCCCTTGCTTATTCCGAAATCATTCCTCAGCCGCGAGGCGGAACATGTGGAAGGCTTTGCCAAAGAGTGTGCCGTCGTGACGCACTATCGTTTGAAGAACGATCCGAATGGCGGCGGTGTGGTGGTGGACCCTGCTGCAAAACTGGAAGAAGAGCTGATTATCCGCCCCACTTCCGAAACCATCATCTGGAACACCTACAAGAACTGGATCAATTCATACCGCGACCTGCCTATCTTGTGCAACCAGTGGGCAAACGTGTTCCGTTGGGAAATGCGTACCCGTCTGTTCCTCCGTACCGCCGAATTCCTCTGGCAGGAAGGACACACGGCACATGCCACCCGCGAGGAAGCCGAAGAAGAAGCGGTAAAGATGCTGAATGTATATGCCGAGTTTGCTGAAAATACATGGCGGTGCCCGTGGTAAAGGGCGTGAAGTCTGCCAACGAGCGTTTTGCCGGTGCCCTCAACACCTACACCATCGAAGCGATGATGCAGGACGGAAAGGCTTTGCAGAGCGGTACTTCCCACTTCTTGGGACAGAACTTCGCCAAGGCGTTCGATGTACAGTTCGTCAATAAGGAGAACAAGCTGGAGTATGTTTGGGCTACCTCCTGGGGTGTTTCCACCCGTCTGATGGGAGCGCTTATCATGACGCATTCCGATGACAACGGTCTGGTACTTCCTCCGCACCTGGCTCCGATACAAGTAGTCATCGTACCTATCTACAAGAATGCGGAGATGCTGGCTAAGATTGACGAGAAAGTGGCAGGCATTGTTGCCAAGCTGAAGTCAATGGGTATTTCCGTGAAGTACGACAATGCCGACAACAAACGTCCGGGCTTCAAGTTTGCCGACTATGAGGTGAAGGGTTCCCGTCCGTCTGGTGATGGGTGGCCGCGACCTGGAGAACAATACAATGGAAATCATGCGTCGCGATACACTGGAGAAGGAGACGCGTTCCTGCGAGGGTATCGAAGAGTACGTGAAGGATTTGCTCGAGGACATTCAGGCAAATGTCTACAAGAAAGCGCTCGATTACCGTAACAGCCGCATCACCAGCGTGGACAGCTACGAGGAATTCAAGGAAAAGATTGAAGAAGGCGGCTTCATTCTGGCTCATTGGGACGGGACTACCGAAACCGAAGAGAAAATCAAGGAAGAGACCAAAGCAACCATCCGTTGTATTCCTTTCGATTCATTTGTTCCGGGTGACAAGGAACCGGGCAAGTGTATGGTTACCGGCAAGCCTTCTGCCTGCCGCGTGATTTTGCACGTTCCTATTAATAATACCCACCCGGATTACGCGGATTAACACACAGATGATTTTAGGAGTTCTGATAATCAGAAACTTTTATCTGTGCTAATCTGCGTAATCCGGGTGATTGTATATCTTGATACGTCCTCTCGGTTTTAAATTTATAGAGTTATCTCTCATCATGAATTGATGAACAGCTATTTATATTGCTTCAGAAATTCTGAGATTGTTTTACGTACAGTTTCCGGAGATTGTTTTGCTAAAAGATTTACTTTGTCTTGTATCTTTTGACGTGTTTTCTGTGCCGTCAACATGCCAAAATTATTCTCTACATAAATAAGTATCTCTAAAAGTGCTCATAAGCCAACTTAGACCAGACTATTTCCATCCCATGCGTTCATTTATCATACTCTCTATTTGGGAGTTTGATATACAGTGTCCTGCTTTATTCTCTTCTAAGGCAAATAGAAGGGCTTCAGCCAAAGCATCTCGGGAATACTGTTGATAAAGTCGTCCATCGGTATGGCTGATTGATGATAAGTTGCCATCATCGGTTCTTGTGCCGTTTGTTTGGGAGAGTCCTGCTCTTTATATGGTTTAATTTTACCCATTGCTTTTATTTTTAATCAAAGGTAAACTGAATAAATGAAAACTCCTAATATTCAATCCATTTATTTTCCACTGCATCAAAGCCAACCAATCTACATACTATTGTAACCTCCTTCACATCTTCTCGTAACAACTTTCCCTCATTTTGCAAAAAGAAAGGAGGCCCGAATATGAAACTGAACAGAAATGACTATACCGTAGAGGCGGCAGCCGGCGGTGGTTTTACGCTTATTTTATGAATAATGTGTTGTGCAGCGCCTACGGTGAAACGCCTGACGAAGCCTGCGAAACCTGGAACAGATTGTTGACGATTTTGTCAGTGATATGTATATGGTCGAGGAATTTGTCTGATATTCCGGCATCATATGCCGACCGAATTATCCTTTTACGTATTTATTCCATAAATTCTCTTGAAGTCATGTCTGCGCGATGCCGGTGTCATCTCCGAGGAGTTCGATTTGGAACGTCTGCTGGACTTCTCGGAGCATTTTCGCCCGAACATGGCTTTCCGCTATTGGGTGCGTAGCTGCGACTGGCGTATCCTGCGCTGTATAGAGGGAAGAAAGAGGAAACCTTTTCGGGGTTTCCTCTTCCTGCCGTCCTTTCTTTCCGGCGACTTAAATGCTCACGTTCATCGCATTGGCTCCCAATGCCCCTAAGATGGCGGAGGCTACTGCAATTACGACTTTCAGAATTTTATCCCAGATACTTTTTCATGCTATATACGTTTTAAAAGTTGAACATACGAATCGGTAGTAAAATCAGTCATACTTATCCCAACGGATTTTCGCCCTGGTCTCCGTCCGAACCGCCTCCGTCTCCCGAGCCGGAACCGCCGCCGGAGCTTCCTCCTTCACCGTCTCCCTTGTTCACCAATGCTTCCAGGTCGTAGAAGTCAATCTTCTGCCCGGCACGCGTGGCGGCGATGTCTGGTCTTACGGTGCTGGAAGGCCGGAAATTGATTTTCACCGCTTTGATGTTCTTGGCGGTGCACTCCTTTACATCCAGTACGCCTGCCGTACGCGCCGACAGGCTGAATACGCCGAAGTTCTTGATATTCACCGACTGGCCGCTGTAGAGGGTTGTTATCATGGCCTCCACAAAATTGGTCAATACACTCTGGATGTCTCCCAGCGTCAGCGAACTCTTCTCTTTCATCACATACGCAATGTCGTCCAGCGTCGCATTGTCGCCCAGTGTCACCAGCTGCGGGTAGAACTTTGCCACCGCATCTGCCTTTCGAGGATCTTTCCTCGCAATTTTCTTGAATGGTACTCCCATAAACAATTAAATAATTAAAATTAACAATTAGAAATTAAAGTCCCGTATTGCAATACTTTGCTCTTTCTCCTTTAGGGGAAGAGGGTGCTGCAAAAGTACTCCTCCGGCTTTTTCTGCTCATGGCTTTCTTCGGGTTACGCCGTCTCTTTCCCGTTTCCTTTCTGTTCAAAAAATTCTTCGTCCGATGCCCGTTTATGTCTGTATATGCTTGGTCATATCACTGATATTCAGTATATTTATGGTGTAATAATCAACCAATAACATAAGGAATGAAAACAGAAAGAAAAGAGGGAAGAGGAGGAAGACCTTCGTCCGTTCCGCATCCACGCCTATTCGAAGGAGGAGCTTGCCATGCTCTACAATCCGACTTACTGCATCAGCAATGCCATCTATACCCTGGCGGCATGGATACGCCACAACAAGGCGCTGAAGGGTGAGCTGGAGAAGGTGGGCTACAACAGTACCGGCGCACCTTCACTCCGCTGGAAGTGAAAGTGCTGGTGAAGTATCTGGGAGAGCCCTGACAGGATGCCGGCCGGAAATAGGGTAGCCTTGTAAGGAAAACGCCAATATATGTAAAGCCCGTAACAATATATGTTGTCATGCACAACAATATATGTTACGGGCTTCTCTCCTTGAATGCCGGTTACTGATATAGCTGGATGTCCACTACCTCATATTCGGTCGTCTCCTGCTCGTTGGTCCGTGTGCCGAATCCGTACTTTTCCAGTGCCTGCACCAGTACCAGCTGGGTGTGCGGGTTCACCTGCACCTTCCCGAATATGCTGAGCTTGGTCAGTATGACGCTGGCAGGGAGCCATTTTACCTGCAGGTCTTCGGGCAGCGGTTTGCGGAAGAAGACGAAGAGGTTCTCCTCCACGGGGTCTTTCATGCGGTGCCGTTCGTTGTGCTTGTTCAACTGTTCTATCTCCTCGCCCTCGTACCAGTATCTGAAACCGTCTTTCAGCAGGGCGAGCGCCTGGGCGTAGATGCCGGGATGGTTCACCGGGTGTGGTAGTCTATGCCGGTGACGGTGATGGGGAGGAAACGCCGGTTTCCGCCGATGTCCTGCAGGCACTGCCGGTTGTTGGTGCTCGCGATGAAGGAGCAGTGGCGGGGCAGGGTGAAGGCTTCGATGTCGTAGGCCTTGCGCTGCGTCACGTTGTCCTGCGCGATGATTCGCTTCAATGCTGCCAGCTCGCCGGGCTTCACGCCTTCGAACTCCTCCATGTTGATGATGATTCGCGTGGCGAGCAGGCGGGCATCGTCCTTGTTGCTCGGGTCTATTATGCCGTTGTAGAAGTACTCTTTCCACTCGGGCGGCAGCAGGCGCCGAATCCAGCTGCTCTTTCCCTTTCCCTGCTCGCTGTAGAGGATGATGACGAGCTGGTTCATGTCCTCGTCGCTCAGTGCGCAGGCCACCAGACCCACTATCCACCGTTTGAAGCCCTTCTGCCATAGCTCCCGGTTCTCGGTCGTCAGGGTGTCGGCCAGCCGGGCGATGTAGTCCGTCCCGTCCCAGGGGAAGCGCGTACAGATAGTCGGTGTAGGGATTGAACTCCTTGGCGTAGTTGGAGTCTATCACGGCTCTGAGGAAATTCTGGTAGCAGGAGATGCCGGCCATCTGCAGGTCTACGAACATGGTGTTGTAGTCCTTTCCGCGCATGGGGCGGTAACCTTTCCGGCATCTGCCGACGGGGTGTAGGGCATGAATTCGAGGCGGTCCAGGATGAGGTTCCTGCGGATGCCGTAGTGCTCTTCCAGAAAGCTCATCACTTGGTTGATGACGGGCTTTTCTCTTCCTTCTTTGTGGCGGCTTCGCTGGTTTTGTCGGTATAGATGTAGGCATTGTGCAGGGGATTCCACGTCGGGATACTCTTGCCCGAACTCGTTTTCGCCAGTCTGATGGCTGTCTGCTCGTCCAGTCCCTTGCTGTAGCATTTGTTGCCCAGGGCGAAGAGGAAGTTGTCGCGGTTGCCCGCCCGGAACCTGGTGGTGCGCTTCACGGCGGTCACGGCTTTGGAGAATATCAGCTTCTCCCAAGGCTTTGCGCCCTGCGGCGTGGCGGCAACGGAGGCGGGGGGGTGTACCGTTTCGGCAGCCGTCCTCTTCTTGCCGCTTTCCTTCTTCGCAGGCGGGATGATGCGTGCCGGCAACGGGAAATCTGTTCCAGCAGTGCGGCATTGATATAGGCATGCGGGTCGAAGGACATGAAGTATCCCCGCGAAATGTCCTTTCCGCTTCCGTCCACCTCTACTCCGAAGGGCCTCGTAGTGCTCTTTGGCGGCGCTGTACAGCTTCAGGTGTATCTCCTCGAGCGTGGCGTAGGTCACCTCGCCCTGCCGGAGACGGTCATACAGACGCCGGGTGTATTCCGTCTGCATGAAGACGAACAGCTTGTAGCCGTGCCTTTTGGGGAGAGGAAACTGCCCAGGGTGTGCGGGTCTTCGTTGATGAGGGTCCGGGTCTGCTCCAACTGTCCTTCTTCCAGGTCGTCGATGTCGAGCGTGATGACGGGGTTGTAGCGGGTGATGCTCGGTGCGAGCCTTCTTTCCCGGTAGTTGGCCGTGAGGGTCCTGAAGGGAAGCTGCTTCTTGACGTGGTTGGCTTCCTCCACCTTTCCCTGCGCCACGAGGCTGGCGATTTTGATGATTAACTTGGCATGCTTGCCGTTTCTTATGTCAGCCATGTCCTGCGTGAAGGTTGTCTCCCCGCTGACGGCGCTGAAACCACGGTAGGTGGTCACTGGAATGTTTTCCATTCTACTTGTATTAAGTTTGCCTTATTGGCGGCGCAAAGATGCCGTTTATTTCCTTAGGAAGCAAAACGGCCATCCGCAGTGGGACAGCCGTTTTTACAATTTGAATTCCTTGGTCCGTTTTACTCCTTGGGATATAGCTCATTGAAGAGCTTATATATCTCATCCTCAATGCAATCGGGTTCAGCGTATTGCCGCTTCCGTCCGCGTCCATAAAGTTTACAAGTAGATGCAGCAGCTTGGCGAAGGGCTTACCCCTTCAGTCCGTGTTCCTTTGGGGATTTATCAGCAGTGGGATGAAGGGTGTCAGGAAAGCCTTCCGCTCCTTGTATTCCACGGTTAACGACTTGTGTTCTACCATAGAAAGCAGGTCGATGGCCACTTGCACCTCTTTGCTCTCTTTGGTGTACAGCACTTGGTAATCTCTCCCTTTGATTTGCATCACGCTAATTGGCGTTTTTGTTCTCATAATTACAATTTGAAAATACAATTTTATATTAAGTTAACGAATCGGGTGCAAAATTAATAAAAGAGAAGTCTGTGCACTATGTATTACACGGATTGGCACGGATTTTTGTAGTTTCTGTGCGTATCACTTTTGTGTATGTCCGTGCGTATCATCCTTTGTTTCCGTGAGTATCCGTCACTCAGAACGTAGCGAAGAATTTTTCTCTGTGCTCCTCTGTGCCAATCTGTGTAATCTGTGGTGCCCTCTCCGTGAACAAGTGAAGCGTGTGTGTAGTCTGTATGTATAGGGTGAGGTACCGGAACCTATGGTTATATATGTAACACACCCTTTCTTTAAAAGATAAGAAATGACGCGCGTGCGCGTGTATCTTACCTAATAGGCGTAATTCTTTGATATATAGTGTGATGATGTCTGCATTAAAAAGATTATCATTTTATCAATCAGAATATTTTGTACTTTCATTTCTTGACGTTACCTTTGCGTTCATTAAACGGAACGTGTTATAAAACATTTCTTTCATCATAAACGTTTCGTTGATAACGGCTTATCGCAAGATAGCTTGAATATAACTATTTCGTCGCCTTCCTTCCGAGATGGTGGAGGGTTTTGAAATAAAATGAATGCATATAGCCTATTTAAAGTAACCGCATTACATTACTTGACCGGGAGGTACTTCGCTACTCCGGTGTCCCCAATCATATTTTTCGTGAACGAGAATGCAGAAATGCACTGGTATGCAGTGCGTGTCACCTATAGCCGAGAGCTTTTTCAAGGATTACCTGGATGCAGCGGGCATTGAAAACTATATTCCCATGCGCTATGAGTATGTCGTGAGGAAAGAGCGCCGCCTGCGCAAGCTTGTTCCTGCGGTCCATAACCTGGTCTTCGTCCGCTCCACCCGCGAGCGTATGGATGAAATAAAGAACAAATCGGGCATGAACATCCCCATCCGCTATATCATGGACCGCGAGACCCGCCAGCCCATCGTCATCCCGGACTCACAAATGCGCAGCTTCATCGCCGTGTCTGGCACCTACGACCAGGCTGTGCTCTATCTTGAACCCACCGAGCTGAACCTCTCCCAAGGAACCGGGTACGTATCACCGGCGGCATCTTCGAAGGAGTGGAAGGGTGTTTGTGCGTGTGCGCCATGACAGGAGGGTGGTGGTGAACATCGAGGGGTGATGGCGGTGGCGACGACGTTTGTGCATGCGTCGCTGGTGGAGGAGATCGAATAATAATTTGTAACAATATTGCCCGAATCTTTGAAAATAAAGCTGTCCATGGTGCGAAGTGGAGCTTTATCGATAACATATCAATTCCGGTGTTACCTTTTGGTAGGCCTGATATTGGCCCGTCTCTTGACTCCTGCCGAATATGGCATTATGGCCATGATAGCTATCTTCATAGCGGTGTCCAACTCCATTGTCGACAGTGGCTTCTCTAATGCACTGATACGGAAAGTACGTATTGAAAGGTAGACTACAATACGGTTTTCTTGTTTAACTTGATAGTCAGTATTGTTTTATACATCCTTTTATATGTAGCTGCTCCCGCTATCAGTCTGTTTTTAAAGAACCGGTTTTGATAGATGTGTTAAGGGTAATAGGGCTGATTCTGATTGTTAATGCATTGGGTATCATTCCCGTACCATATTAGTAAGAGGTATTGATTTTAAGACACAGACCAAAGTATCCATAATCTCTTCTGTTTCAAGTGGATTGGTTGGCATAGGCATGGCTATAGTGGGCTTTGGAGTATGGAGTTTGGTGTGGCAACAGCTTTCCCGGCAGATTCTGAATTCTCTGTTTCTTTGGATATTCTGTAAATGGATGCCCCAATGGGAATTCTCCGTAAAAGCTTCAAGGAAATGTTCGGCTTTGGCTATAAGCTCTTGTTGTCCGGATTATTGGATACTCTTTACAAGAATGTTTATTATGTGGTTATAGGCCGTTGTTACAGTTCTGCACAGTTGGGGCAATATACTCGTGCAGAGCAGTTCAATACGATATTTTCCAGTAATCTGACCAGTATTGTCCAGCGTGTCAGTTATCCGGTGCTTAGTTCCATTCAAGAAGAACCGGAGCGCTTGCGCGAAGCTTATCGGCAGATAATAAAGACTACAATGCTTGTGACATTCGCTTGCATGCTGGGACTTGCAGCTGTGGCTAAACCTTTGATTATAATTCTGATCGGTGAGAAATGGTTGACTGCTGTTTCCTTTCTGCAGATTATTTGTTTCAGTGGTATGCTTTATCCGCTTCATGCCATCAATCTGAATATCTTGCAGGTGAAAGGACGTTCGGACTTGTTTCTGAAATTAGAAATCATAAAGAAGACCATTGCGGTGTTTCCTATTCTGATAGGTATTTTTATGGCATCGAATATATGCTGTGGGGAGTGTCTTAACCTCTTTCATAGCCTATTTCTTAAATAGCCACTATTCTGCCGACTTGATACGCTATTCTACCATAGAACAAATCAAGGATGTGCTTCCGGTTTTGCAGTTTCTTTGACAATTGCTGCTGTCATGTGGCTTTTCCTTATTGGATATATCCGTTTATATTCAATTGCCCATTCAGATTATTGTTGGTTTGACATTAGCTTTTGCTGTTTATGAAAGATTAAGATTACCAGAGTATCTTGAGGTAAAACGGCTTGGGTTGTCGGCTCTTCACAAAAATAGAAATCAGTATATATTTTTATAGTAAGATGGAAAATAAAGTGATTACAGTTACTTCTCCATTACTTCCTTCGCTTGACGATTTCATTCCTTATTTACAGGATATTTGGAACCGTAAGTGGCTGACCAATAACGGTTATTATCATCAAGAATTGAGAAAGCCTTGTGTGAATATTTGAAGGTGCCTTATATCAGTCTTTTACCAATGGCACACTGCCTTTGATGTGTGCTCTGCAAGCATTGCGTATTACTGGTGAGGTGATAACAACTCCGTATAGCTTTGTAGCTACCACTCATGCTTTGTGGTGGAATGGAATCAAACCGGTATTTGTGGATATTGATCCAGAAACTTGTAACATTGATCCGGACAAAATAGAAGCGGCAATAACCCCAAGACAACGGCGATTATGCCGGTACATGTTTATGGCAAGCCTTGTGATACAGAACGTATCCAAGCGATAGCGGACAAATACGGTTTAAAGGTCATTTATGATGCTGCCCATGCTTTTGGGGTAGAAGTTGCTGGAAAGTCAATTCTGAATGCCGGTGATATGTCAACCTTGAGTTTTCATGCGACCAAAGTTTACAATACGATTGAAGGTGGTGCTCTGATTTGCCATGATGAGAAGACTAAAAGCGTATCGACTATTTGAAGAATTTCGGTTTTGCGGGGAAACGACTGTCATAGCTCGGGTATCAATGGCAAGATGGACGAAGTACGTAGTGCTTATGGTTTGTTGAATTTGAAACAAGTGGATGCAGCTATTGAAGCTCGTCGTCAAGTGGCTATCATGTATCGTAAAGGCTTGGAACATGTACCTGGTATCACTTTTATGGAAGATATGCCCGGAGTCCGTCATAATTACTCTTACTTTCCCATATTCGTGGATTCTGAGAAATATGGCATGACACGCGATGAACTTTATTTTAAGATGAAGGAACGGAAAGTTTTAGGTAGGCGGTATTTCTATCCTTTGATAAGTGAATTTTCTACTTACCGGGGCTGGAGTCAGCACGGCAAGAGAATTTATTGGTGGCACATAAAGTGGCAGAGAGTGTGATATGTTTGCCGATGTATAATGGTTTGTGTATTGATTCTATTAAACGTATTATAACCATAATAACTAATCATGAATAAAGAAATTTACATTTTAGGTGTTGGACATAATACTCCTGTTTATATTGATTTGGTAGAATCTTGTGGATATACTATAAAAGGATTGTATCATTACAATGAAGAACTTACTGGAAAATTAGATCATGGATATCCTATTATTGGTTCATATAATGATCTTTTCTCACACGAGACATTATGTGGAATGAATTTTGCTTTAAGTCAAGGAAATAATGAAATAAGGGCTGATTTATTCAAGAAAATACGAGATAAAGGTGGAAAAATTCCTACTTTAATACATCCTACTGTACAAATATCTAGATTCAAAAATAGGTATAGGATGTGTTGTTCATATCAATACAGTGATTCATCCCGATGTTGTAATAGGTGATAACACAGTATTGAGTTATAATGTGTCAATATCACACAATACTTATATTGGTTGTAATTGCTATTTTGCCTTTGGTGCATTAATAGGTGCTTATGTTCATATTGCAGATAATGCTTTTGTAGGGATAGGTGCTTTAATAGTAAGTGGCAAGGTACATGAAATAGGTAAAACGCATATATTGGTGCTGGTGCTGTGGTTACTCATAATGTTGAAGAATATACTGTTGTTGCAGGAATGCCTGCAAAAGTTTTAAGGACACTAGAGCATTGAATATTTTTGTTTATAATCTTGAGGAGTAATGGAAAATCCTGTATTAACAATTCAGTGCATAGCTTATAATCAAGCTCCCTACATTAGGCAATGCTTAGAAGGTTTTGTATGCAGAAGACAAATTTTCGTTTTGAGGCAATAGTTCATGATGATGCATCAACAGATGATACTGCACTGATTATAAGAGAATATGCAGAGAAGTATCCAGATATTATTAAACCTATTTATGAAACAGAAAATCAATATTCAAAAAGATGGTTCTCTTAGACGTATAATGAATAAACATACTTGTGGAAAGTATGTAGCATATTGTGAAGGAGATGATTATTGGACTGATCCTCTAAAATTACAAAACAAGTTGATTTTTAGAAGCTAATGTTGATTATGGATTAATTTATGGAAAAGCAAGAGTATTTGTTCAGAATAAACAAAAGTCTCTTTATCTTCATTTGGACGTCAGACAAGTTCGTATGAACAATTACTTTTAGAAAATACAATTCCTACCTTGACAGTTTGCTTTCGCACCATATATTTATTGGAATTTATGGAAATAAAAGAAATGCATAATAAAATGTTGGGAGATTATCCTTTGTGGTTATATATTGCTTCAAAGTCTAAATTAAAATTTGCAAATGAAGTTTTAGGAGTTTATCGTAAGTTGGAATTATCAGCATCTCATTTTGATTCGTATTTAAAACAATTAAATTTTATACAAAATGGAGTTGATATACAATTATGGTTTGCGGAAAAGACAAAATTGAAAGAATATTTTCAAAAGCGGATATTAGTGAAATATAGTGTAGATGCTTTTATTTGCTTTTGTTGACTTGTAAATATAGGGAAGCTTATCAAGCTTTAAAATACAGCTGTAAAGGTTTGAATATATTTTTCCTACCTTTTATATTTGTTCAGTTGCTTGGATATAAAAGTCCTCTGATAGTATGCGGAATTGAGAGAGCTAAAAGATTTATTTTAAATAGAATAAGATATTATTAGAGTATGAAATTATCTATCGTTATACCTGTGTATAATGTTGAAAAATATGTATCTGAGTGTCTTGATAGCTGTTTGGAACAGAATGTAGATATAACTGATTATGAGATTATAATCGTTAATGATGGTTCTACCGATAATAGTGCTAATCTTATAAATTTATATGCAAAACAATCGAATATAATTATAATCAATCAAGAAAATTTAGGGCTTAGTGCTGCTAGAAATGCAGGAATGAAAATCGCTAAAGGGAATATATATGGTTTGTAGATTCTGATGATTGGATTGAGCCTGGAATTTTAAAACGTATTTTATTGGCTATATCGTTATGTGCAAAAGATTGTTTTAGATTGAATTATAGGACAGTTACAGAGGCTGGAAAAATATTGAAAGATTATACACCCTTAAAAAGGTGATGAATCTTGTCAGACAGGGATGGAGTTTCTATCTAAAGATTTTTCTTTTCATTTTATGCATGGTCTTTTGTGTTTAATAGATATTTTTATTAAAAATAATTTCTTTTACAGAAGGACTTATTTTTGAAGATTTGCAATTAATTCCTCGTGTATTGAGAAAGGCTAAATGTGTTAAAGAGCTTCCCTTTATAGCATACAATTATCGGCAAAGAAAGGACTCTCTTGTAAATTCTGTAAATGAAAAAATGCTTGATAGCGTTTTTATATTTTGAAAAGCTATCAAAATTATATACCATCTATAAGTAATGACAAAGAGAAGAAATACTTTATATTATTGTCAAATCGTATTAAAATAATGTTTTTAGTCTTATTGGGAAATTTTGAAAATAGCATAAAAAAGAAGATATTTGTTGGATTTTAAGAGAGAATATCCTTCTATAAAGATATTGATAGGAATGTCTTTAAAAGAAAAGATTTGTGCTATTATATATAATTTTTCACTACAATTATTATGTGGGTTGTTTGATATTAAATATCTCTTAAAATGATATTGACAATTTTGTTGTGTTTTGTTGTATATTATTGCTGTTTTCTTTGGAAGTTTCCTGCTGTTTCTAACAATAAATTGAATGTGTACAAAGAATGTGGTTCTATTCTGAATCGCATTTTCTTTTATTTAGTTCCAGTGTCATTAATATCTTTGATAATCGGTTTAAGATATGATGTTGGTGTTGATTACTTAGCATATAAAGAAATTTATGAAACACGTTTTGTGGGAGGATTTAATGAAAGTTTGGAAAATATAGAATTTCTTTATGCTGTTATTTCTTTTGTTGCTATAAATTTGGAATGCCTTATTATCTATTATTTGTAATTATGGCTTTTATTCCTTTTTTTTTACTATAAATCATTTCACTGTTTTCGCTATCTATTTCCATATGCTACATATTTTTAATTTCCTTGGGAATCTTGTTTTGGTATCTCAATATTCAACGTCAGGCAATTGCTTTTTATATTGTTATATTCGGTCAATTATATTATAAAAACGGTTGTTTTTCTGTTGTGTTGTTTAATTGCAGCAGGTTTTCATGTGACCTCTTTTATTTTATCCCTTGCTTTTTGTTTTATTATTTTCCTCAACGTCAACTTTTGTCTTCTAATTTTCTTGTTTTGTTTATACTTTGACATGGCTTTTCAAGTTATCTACAACATTTTCTTTTGAAATGATAACTCCTTTCTTATCTGGAAGATATGCAACTTATTTAGAAATTATGAATGAGTGGGAAATGGAAGGAGGTAGCGGTATTGGATTGATAATATTGCATTTGGTTGATATAATTCTAATTTTAAATTCTTCTATATTGTTTTATAAATATAGACAAGAGAGATTTGATATTTATTTTCGAATTTATTTTGTAGGTACTATTATTGCAAATATTGCTGGAGTGAATATGGTACTAAGTCGATTGCCTTTTGTTTCACTTCAATGAAAATTATTGTTGCAAGCTTTTTATGCTATGTATTATCAATATGGCGATATAATAGTTTTCTTAAAAGGAAGTTCTCTTTGGTGCTATTGGTTGTTTTACAGTCTTGCTATTAGGAGCAAACATCGCGAATACTCCTTATTGTTTTGTATTTCAATAATGTTATGTATATATTGCTTCAACTGAACGTAGTTGCTAATTGGGGTCTACTGGGCATATAGTAGAAGAAATTGGAAAATTGGCAAAGTCTCATAATTTTGAAAGTTATATTGCTTATGGTCGTGATACTAATTCGAAAAGCTTGTCGAAATTAATCCATATAGGTAATAATTGGGATGTGAAATATCATGTTCTGCAGTCTCGATTATTAGATAATCATGGTTTGGCTTCTAAACAAGTAACGCGGACATTCATAAAACAAATAGATAGCATAAAGCCTGATATAGTACATTTGCATAACATTCATGGTTATTATCTAAACTATGAGATATTGTTTGACTATTTGGCTCAATTGGATATTCCCATAGTATGGACTCTCCATGATTGTTGGGCATTTACAGGGCATTGTGCATATTATTCTTATGTTGGTTGTAATCGTTGGCGTACATTATGCCATGATTGTCCTCAGAAAAAAGCTATCCAAGTTCATGGTTTGCTGATCGCTCTGAACAAAATTTCCGTGATAAATTGCATGCTTTTACTTCTGTGAGGAATATGACTTTAGTTCCTGTTTCTGCGTGGTTAGCAGAAGAGGTGAGATTGTCTTTTGAAAGATTATCCGATACAAGTGATTCATAATGGGATTGATACAGATGTATTTAGTCCGAAACAAATTTGTAAATCCAATCTAGGACTTAAAGATAAGTTTATGATATTGGGAGTTGCAAGTGTATGGGAGACTCGTAAAGGATTGGATGATTTTATAAAACTTCGGAAGCTTTTATCTGATGATTATAGTATTGTGTTGATTGGATTGGATGAAAAACAAATCAAGCAACTTCCTAAAGGAATTATTGGGATAAGGCGTACAAATAGCATTCAAGATTTGGTTGCTTATTATTCTGTAGCAGATGCCTATTTCAATCCGACTTGGGAAGATAATTTTCCAACTACTAATTTAGAGTCATTGTCGTGTGGAACTCCGGTAATAACATATCATACTGGTGGTAGCGTGGAAGCTGTAGATGAACGAACAGGTTTTGTTGTGGAACAGGGAAATATTGCAGAAGTTGCAAATATTGTAGAGTTTATCAAAGAAATGGGAAAAGAACATTGGACTTTTGTCTGTCGAGAACGGGCAAGGAATTTATATGATAAAAAGAAAGATATATGGAGTACTTGCATTTATACGAAAAGGTGGTAAGTCTTTAATCATAATTTTATTGTATTATTTTTGTAATCTATAGTAGTTATGTCTATATTCAAAGACAAAGTTTTATTAATCACTGGCGGTACCGGTTCCTTCGGTAACGCTGTATTGCGTCGTTTCCTTGATTCAGACATCAAGGAGATTCGTATTTTAGTCGTGACGAGAAAAGCAGGATGACATGCGTCATCACCTGCAAAATCCCAAAGTAAAATTCTACATTGGTAATGTCCGTGACCGCCAGTCTGTGGACGGTGCCATGATGGGAGTGGATTATGTGTTTTCTGCCGCTGCTTTGAAGCAGGTTCCCAGCTGCGAGTTCTTTCCGTTGCAGGCTGTGCAGACCAATGTGATCGGTACGGACAATGTACTGGAATCCGCCATAGCGCATGGTGTAAAGAATGTGGTGGTGCTTTCTACCGACAAGGCCGCCTATCCCATCAATGCCATGGGTATCAGCAAGGCCATGATGGAGAAGGTTGCCATAGCCAAGGGCCGTGCGTTGGGTGAGGAAGCTGGTACAACCATCTGCTGTACCCGTTACGGCAATGTGATGGCAAGCCGCGGTTCTGTAATTCCCTTGTGGGTGGAGCAGATAAAGAACGGCAGGCCCATTACGGTAACGGACCCCAACATGACCCGTTTCATGATGACGCTGGACGATGCCGTGGATCTGGTAATCTATGCGTTTGAGCACGGGCATAACGGTGACCTGTTCGTGCAGAAGGCTCCTGCCGCCACCTTGGATGTACTGGCGCAGGCCTTGAAGGAAACATACGCGCAGGTTAATCCGAAATACGGTGAGACGGAGGTGAAGACCATCGGCACGCGCCACGGCGAGAAACTGTATGAGACGCTGGTAACCCGTGAAGAGATGGCAAAGGCTGTCGACATGGGCGACTACTACCGCATCCCCTGCGACACCCGTGACCTGAACTATGACAAGTTCTTCACGGAAGGCAATGAGGATATTGCCCGTATAGAGGACTATCACAGCCATAACACCGCCCGCCTGGATGTGGAGGGCATGAAAAGCTTCTTTGAAACTCCGTTTCATCCGCGAAGACCTCGGAATGGAGGAAAAGGCGAAGAGCGCGGAAATCAAGAGTGAATAAGTCTTTAATTTGAATAATACAACAGGAAAGAAAGAGGGAATGTATTGTTCCTTTAGAAAAAACTATCTTTGCCATATTGAAACTAATAATTGAGAATATGGCAGCAACAGTATTAAATTCAGTTCAACAACATCTTTTGAAGATGTTTGCTTTTGATGGTTCGGAGGAGCGATTGAATGAAGTTAAAGAAGTGTTGACCAAATATTTTTCTCAGAAGTTAGATGACCGCTTGAATGACTTATGGGATTCGGGAGTTTTAAACCAAGAAAAACTTGATGAACTGAGAAAAATTGATGTCCGTACACTTCCGAAGAGATGAATAGAATTGTATTAGATACAAATAGCTTGATACAGTGCATTTCTCCCAAAAGCAGGTACCGTAAGATTTGGGATTGCTTTTGGATGGAACGAATCAGTTATGCGTTTCTGATGAAATTCTTAATGAATATGAGGAAATATTAGAACGTTTGGCAGGTGTGGAAATAGCTAAGCTGGTGATTGATGTCATTCTCAATAATCCTTATACTTTGTTCTTTACTCCTTATTATAACTTCAATCTGATAAAATCAGATCCGGATGATAATAAGTTTGTGGACTGTGCAATTGTGGCTAATGCCAAGTTTATTGTTACGGAAGATCATCATTTTCATATATTGAAGCAATATAATTTCCCAAAAGTAAGTTTTATAGGTTTGGATGATTTCTGTCATTCACTATGAATATCTTCTCTTTTCTGTGACAAACAGAACCCATTAGTTTATGAAAATCTTAGTAACCGGCGCCCGAGGGTTTGTCGGCCGGAACCTTGTATCCCAGCTGCACAACATCCGTGACGGGAAAGCCCGTAATTACGGCATTGCGGGTGAGGAACTTGCCATCTACGAATATGACATGGACAGTGACCCGGCCGAACTGGATGTCTATTGCAGACAGGCTGACTTTGTCTTCAATCTGGCGGGCGTAAACCGTCCCAAGGATGCGTCTGAGTTTATGAAGGGAACTTCGGCTTCGCCTCCACGCTGCTTGATACATTGAAGAAGCACGGCAATACCTGTCCGGTAATGATTTCCTCTTCCACGCAGGCCACACTCGACAACCCTTACGGTGAATCGAAGCGGGCAGGGAGCAACTGTTGTTCGAGTACTCCAGGGAAACGGGTGCAAAGGTACTGGTGTACCGCTTCCCGAATGTGTTCGGCAAATGGTGCCGCCCCAACTATAACAGCGCGGTGGCCACTTTCTGCAACAACATCGCCCATGACCAGCCCATCCGGGTGAACGACCCTTCGGTGGTGATGCATCTGGTTTACATAGACGATGTGGTGGACGAGCTTATCTTTGCCCTGAGCGGCAGGGAACACCGCAACGGTGATTATTGCGAAGTGCCCGTGGTTCATACCATTACCTTGGGCGGCATTGTGGAACTGATAAGGTCTTTCAGACAAATGCCCGGTACCTTGTCCGTCCCGGATTTGAGCGATGCCTTTACAAAGAAACTCTATTCCACATACCTCTCATACCTGCCTGAAGAACGGTTCAGCTATCCCCTGAAAATGAATGTGGACGACCGCGGCAGTTTTACAGAGATTATCCGTACTTCCGACCGCGGGCAGTTCTCGGTGAACATCTCCAAGCCGGGCGTTACGAAAGGCCAGCACTGGCACCATACCAAGAACGAGAAGTTTGTGGTGGTGAGCGGGCACGGTCTGATACAGCTCCGCAAGATAGGTACGGAGGAGGTTGTCAGCTTCGAGGTAAGCGGCGGGAGGATGGAGGTCGTGGAGATGATTCCCGGTTATACGCACAACATTGTCAACCTTTCGGAAACGGAAGACCTAGTGACTTTCATGTGGTGCAACGAGTGTTTCGACCCGGCACGTCCGGACACTTATTCTGAAAAGTCTGAAACGAGTTAAAGAATACAGGAACAGATGGATATAAAATTGGATTATTCGCAAGTCAGGTTTCAGGAGAACGGCAGACTGAAACTTCTGATTATAGTGGGCACCCGTCCGGAAATCATCCGCCTGGCGGCTGTCATCAACAAATGCCGCAGTTATTTTGACTGTCTGCTGGCCCACACCGGCCAGAATTACGACTATAACCTGAACGGTGTCTTCTTCCGTGACCTGAAGCTGAAAGACCCCGATGTGTATATGGATGCCGTCGGCGATGACCTCGGTGCCACGATGGGGAATATTATCAACGCCGGCTACAAGCTGATGGTGCAGGTGAAACCTGATGCCGTGCTGGTGTTGGGAGACACGAACTCCTGCCTGAGCGTGATAGGCGCGAAACGTCTGCATATCCCCATCTTCCATATGGAGGCAGGCAACCGCTGCTTTGACGAGTGCCTGCCTGAGGAGACCAACCGCCGTATTGTGGACGTCATTTCCGATGTGAACCTCTGCTATTCGGAGCATGCCCGCAGATACCTGAACGCTTCGGGCGTGGCGAAAGAACGTACATACGTAACCGGTTCGCCCATGGCGGAAGTCCTGCATGAGAATTTGTCCGAAATAGAGTCCAGCGATATTCACCAGAGATTGCATCTCCAGAAAGGTAAATACATCCTGCTTTCCGCGCATCGGGAAGAGAACATTGACACGGAGAAGAACTTCCTGTCCCTTTCAGCGCGGTTAACGCTATGGCCGAGAAATATGACATGCCCATACTTTACAGTTGTCATCCCGTAGCAGGAAACGTCTGGAATCAAGCGGCTTTGCACTTGACAGACGTGTGATTCAGCATGAACCTCTCGGTTTCCACGACTACAACTGCCTGCAGATGAACGCCTATGCCGTTGTGAGTGACAGCGGCACCTTGCCTGAGGAGAGCAGTTTCTTCACTTCTGTGGGGCATCCTTTCCCGGCTGTATGCATCCGTACGAGTACGGAGCGTCCCGAGGCTCTTGACAAGGGTATCTTTGTTCTTGCCGGCATTGATGGGAAATCCTTGCTTCAGGCTGTAGATACTGCTGTGGAGATGAATAGGAATGAGGACGATGGCCTGCCGGTGCCCGATTATACGGATGAGAATGTATCGGCCAAGGTTGTGAAGTTGATTCAGAGCTATACGGGGTGGTGAACAAGATGGTCTGGAGAAAATAATGGTGAGACATGCCTAAGAAAATCTTGATACATAGCCTGATTTTCAGTCCGGATGGAGTTTCGACAGCCTATCTTTATAATGATATTGCTCTGAAATTCCAAGAAAACGGTTATGAAGTATTGGTATTGACAACTACGCCTCATTACAATGTTGTGGAATCACAACTGGCAGCACAACCTCTGAAATGGAAGGTTTGGGGATTTGTAAAGAAAGCTGTTTTCATGGAATCAGAGTTCTTCATGTACCCCAGAAGAAATTCAGAAATACATTTCTGCGTGTCCTGGGATTTGTTTATTGGCATATTATCTCTTTCCTGATTGGTTTGTTCCAGAGAAATATAGATGTCATACTGTCACCTTCCCTCCTTTGACTATCGGTGTAATCAACATTTGGCTGGCGAAAATCAAGGGATGTAAAACCATATATAATGTGCAGGAAATATATCCTGACATCTTGAAACGAAAGGACGGGCTTGTTATAGAACAGCTACGTAGGATGGAACGGTATGTTTATAATAACTCAACGGCCGTAACGACAATAGACCAGGTATTTTATAATGTAATAGCCGGAAGGTTTAAGGATAAGTCCAAGCTTTGTATAATACCTAATTTTGTAGATACAGAATTGTATAATTCTCAAGGTGGAAATGTAGAATGTCTGAATCCCCATTTTTCCCTGCCACAGATTCTTTGAAATTGCTTTATGCCGGGAATATTGGTTATGCCCAGGATTGGGAGCCCTTAATTTGTCTGGCAGAAAAGACGAAAGGGCTTCCATTGAATACTTTATCATCGGTGAGGGAGTCATGAAACCCGTTCTTGAGGAGAAAGTACGTGAGTTGGAGCTGGATAATGTGCATATTTTGCCCTATCAGCCCAGAAGTTTGATGCCGTCCATTCTTGCCTATTCAGACATCCAGTTTATTTTCATGAACCCTGAAATGGAGATGCAGGGATTCCTTCCAAGGTTTATACAATCATGGCATGTGGTAGGCCTTTATTGGTCTGCTCGGGAAAGGATACGCCTATCATCAATTTCCTGCAGGAACATGGCTGTGCAAAATTGATTACAGAGAAGAGTTTGGAAAAGAAGGTGGGAGAAATGGTGGATTGGCTGAATTCCGTCTCAAGAAGCGAACTAGCTTTACTGGGTCGAAATGGTGTAGAGGTGATTAAGCGATTATATTCAAAGGATGTGGTAACTCAAAAATATGTAGACTTGGTTGAAGCTTTATGAACATACGATATTTATCAGTCAATAATTAGGATAACTTGATATTTCCGGATATCTTTGTGGAAAGATTGGATGTATGAGGAAGAACAAGCCATATAAGGAACAAGAACCGATGGTGCCGAATGTTGGTGAACCGGTAGTTGTATATACGGGTAATGAGAATAATCCGAATATCGTTACGGAAGGACGTGATGACATTAGGCATGCTATTTCCGGTGAAGAATTATTGGATAGACTTTGCCCTCGTATAAAGGCTTTGTTTGGATGAGAGTCGTATTCGCTCCCGAAGTAGAGGAGGATTTGTATGGGCTTATAAAAATACTTGTTGAGAAGGAGTATTTGGGTACTTATCCTTTGCTATTTCTTATGTGGAAGAACTGATAGCTGATATTCAACAGAACATTCATTCTAAATTAAAAAGAAAGCGCCCGCTTTTTGAGCGTTATGGTAAGGATATGTATTACATCACTTACCAACGTAATTCTAATACGACGTGGTATGTTTTTCTCTCTCATTGGAGATACTTATTTTATTAAATACATAACTAATAACCACGTTTCCGGTCAGTATATTTTTAGCATATTTCAATGAACATACTTATCACTGGAATCCACGGCTTTGTGGGTCTAATCTCGTTGTTGCCCTAAAGGAACGTCATAGCCTTTACGGGCTGGATATTGTTGCTCCTGAAAAGGAGGGTGGTAAAGACTTTCTCCTGGAAGGATATTGAACCAGCTTCTTTTCCGATGCGGAATCTTCCTGAATTCGATGCCATTATTCATCTGGCTGGTAAAGCCCATGACACGAAGAACCGGTCTGCTGCCCAAGCCTATTTTGATATCAATATGGGATTGACCCAAAAGATATTTGATTTCTTTCTGGAATCGTCTGCGAAGAAGTTCGTATTCTTCAGTTCTGTGAAAGCCGCTGCAGACAGTGTGGTGGGTGATATGCTGACTGAAGATGTGGTGCCTGCTCCGGTAGGGCCTTATGGGGAAAGTAAGATAGCTGCCGAGAATTACATCCTTGACAAGTTGAAGGTTGAGAATGGGAAATTGAAAGCTAATCCTTATGATGACAAGCAGGTTTATATCCTGCGTCCCTGCATGATTCATGGTTCCGGCAATAAGGGCAATCTGAATCTTCTTTATAATGTGGTGAGGAAAGGTGTTCCCTGGCCTTTGGGGGCTTTTGAGAACAGGAGGTCTTTTACTTCGATAGACAATCTTTGCTATGTGCTGGAAGGACTGCTGACTAAAGAGGTGGCGAGTGGTATCTACCACATGGGAGATGACGAGGCCTTGTCCACAAATGAGCTGATAGCTTTAATGTGTCGGGCTTTGGAGCGTAAGCCGCATATCTGGAAGATAAACAGAGGACTGATGGAGTTCTGTGCCCGTTTTGGGACTCTGCTCCATTTGCCTTTGAATGAAGAGCGTCTGCGCAAGTTGACAGAGAATTATGTGGTGAGCAATGCGAAGATAAAGGCTGCCCTGGGTATTGACAGAATGCCGGTGAGGGCAGAGGAGGGATAGTGAGAACGATAAAATCGTTCTCAAATATAAAAGTAAACAATTAAGAATTAAAAATTAAAGAGGAAAATACTGTTATGTATTATCTGCTTATACTGGTTCTGCTGTTTTAGCAGAACTTTTTATTTTAGAGTGGCTGATAGGTGCAATATCATCGACAAGCCCAATGAGCGGAGTTCTCATACGAAAGTGACTTTACGCGGTGGTGGGATTATTTTCTATTTCGGAGCGTTGGCCTATTTCCTGACGAGTGGCTTTGAATATCCCTGGTTCCTGCTTGCCTTGACACTGGTGACGTTCATCAGCTTCGTGGACGATATAAAATCCACCGGACAGATGACAAGACTGCTTTTCATTTCTCTGCCATGGCCTTGATGTTTTATCAGTGGGGACTGTTCTCCTTGTCCTGGTGGTGGATAGTCATAGCCTTGATAGTCTGTACGGGTATCATTAATGCCTACAACTTTATGGATGGCATTAACGGCATAACCGGCGGTTATTCTCTGGTTATTCTTGCTGCGTTGGCTTATGTCAATAAGGAGGTGGTTACTTTTGTGGAAGCGGATTTCATCTATACCGTTATCTGTTCCGTTCTAGTCTTCTGTTTCTTCAATTTCCGCAAGCGTGCTAAATGCTTTGCCGGTGATGTGGGTTCGGTGAGCATTGCCTTTATCCTTCTTTTCCTGATAGGCAGGCTCATCATTGAAACGGAAGATTTCAGCTGGATAGTCCTTTTATCCGTTTATGGTGTGGATAGTGTACTGACTATCATTCACCGCCTGATGCTTCATGAGAATATCGGGCTACCGCATCGCAAGCATCTGTATCAGATTATGGCGAATGAACTGAAGATTCCTCATGTCATAGTCTCTCTGGCCTATATGACAATACAGACTCTTATAATAGTAGGATATATTTATTGTCAACGGTATGGCTATATCTTCTTGATAGGGTGTATCTTACTGTTGAGCGCAATATACGTACTCTTCATGAAAAGTATTTTCAAGACATATCTCTTGAATTACTGTCTTCCATTATACAATTTCTGCAGTCACCTGAATACCCAAAGCTTTGGCAATACGCTCGATATCACGCTTCTTTGTTTTGTATTGCTGCAGGTCATAAGAAACCGTCCGTTGCCTAATGGTTTTTGAGCGCGCTGGTATTTCTCATGAAGTGTGTTTGATATCAAGGGAATCTTGCATACCTTGATATTTAAAGATTGCACTTGTTCCACACCTACTGTCATCACAAATTGCCGGAAAGTCTCGGCTGCTTGTGTTTCTTGAATTACTTTCCCATTACCAAAAGTAATTTTTAACCGAGATATTGGAGTATTGCTTTCCGTATCATTGGTTACTTGGTACAGTTTCTTTGCTGCTTCAAGAAATCTTGGAAATAATGTTCCCCACTGGTTGTTGACAACAATTTTTGTTCCGTCTGCCAATAAAATAACTTCATCAGGCTTAAGAAAGTAGCGTTTCTTTAAATCGGGATGAGATTTGATTTTCTCTTGGACTTCTATCAAAGTACGTATTACACCTAATGCTTTACTGTGTAAATTGGATGGAAAGACTTTCTCCAGCTCAACATAGTTTATGTTGGGATGGTCTTTGATATAATGCTTGATTACTTCCAATACAAAACGTCTTTTGACATAGAAGTTGATTCCATCCAATGAGAATTTTGTGTGGTCTTTGGAATCACTTTCTTTATGACTGTTTTGTGAGTTCTTAGATGTTTGCCCTTTTAAGCTGTAATGAAGGGAGAATGCTCTTATTTTCGTAATGTATTGTAAGCGTAAGATTGGCAAATTCTTCATTAATGGCGGATTCCTCAAATCCTTCAGCTGTAAACTTGTCTTTGAGCAACGAAATCATATTCTTTACCCCATTGCCTTCGGATAAGAATTCTGACACCCTCCTATGCAGATTATTACGCGCTTGGATTTTTTATATTGCTCATTACAGAATGTTTCTATTTTTCCCAGATTGAATTTGTCGTAGCTCAATAAGTCACAGATGATGGAACCATTTGTATCTTCTTTTAATTTCCGCTGTAAATACACAAATGGGATTCTCTCCATCATTGGGAATGTCATAGTAAAATTGTATCTTTTCTCCTATATATAATCCGACATTAAGTTTCAACTGGCGCATATACGACATCAGTTGATTTTCTTGTCTTTCATTTCGTATATTAGACGGACGCTTTATTTCAATAGGGAGTACGGGGATTGTGTGTCATGCTCGTTCTTTCGCCAAAGTACAATGTCCGGGCGTATGGAGTTGCTATTGCCTATCGGTAATGTATATTGGGATACCATTGTTCCATTGGTCTTCTTCCATCCAAGAAATTTCAAGCAGTTCTCTATTTCCCGCTGGTAGTCACCTTCTACCGAATTTGTTTCAAAATACGGTATCAGTGTTTCCACAATCTCAGGCCAATTTTCATTCATCTTTTATCGGGTTATATTAGGACATATTGTTTACACTTCTTTGGAGTGTGCATAAAGCAAATGTATTGACTTTATTTGAACTGCCCAAATTATAGTCATAAAAATGAATCGGCGGTGTACGATAAAACAAATAATCCCGGATTCTTGACAAAGAGTCCGGGATTATTTGTTTTATTGTTTTGAGGGGCTTTACTTAGCCGGCTTCAGCCATTTGTCCAGCCATTCAAAGAAGGTACGTTGCCACAGCACGCCGTTTTGAGGCTTCAGCACCCAGTGGTTTTCGTCCGGATAGATAAGCAGTTCGGCAGGAACGCCACGCATCACGGCTGCATCGAAGGCGGCCATTGCCTGGTTGGCAAGGATGCGGAAGTCCTTCTCTCCGTGGATGCAGAGGATAGGGTGTCCCATTTGTCGACGAAGAGGTGCGGGGAGTTGGCGAAAGTGCGTTGTGCCGTAGCGTTGTTCTTTTCCCAATAAGCACCGCCCATATCCCAGTTGGCAAACCATTTCTCTTCCGTTTCCAGATATTGCATTTCCATGTTGAAGATACCGTCGTGTGCGATGAATGCCTTGAAGCGTTTGTCATGGTGTCCGGCAAGCCAATATACGGAGAAGCCTCCGAAGCTGGCGCCTACGCAACCCAGGCGGTCTTTGTCGACGAAAGGTTCCTGGGCCATTTCGTCAATGGCAGTGAAGTAGTCCTTCATGCACTGGCCGCCATAATCACCGCTGATGGCTTCGTTCCACTCTACACCGAAGCCCGGAAGACCACGACGGTTGGGAGCTACGATGATATAGTCGTTTGCCGCCATAATCTGGAAATTCCAACGGTAGCTCCAGAACTGGCTGACGGGACTCTGAGGACCACCTTCACAGAAGAGGAGGGTGGGGTACTTCTTATTAGGGTCGAACTGTGGAGGATAAATCACCCAGGTCAGCATCTGCTTGCCGTCGGTGGTCTTCATCCAGCGGGCTTCCACCTTACCCATCTCCAGCTGGTCGTAAATCTGCTTGTTTTCTGTGGTCAGTTGCACTGCTTCTGCAAAAGCGTCGCCGTTGCGTGCACTGTTTACGGCATAGATTTCGTCGCCCATGCTCATGGAGTGGCGTTTGGCGATAATCTTGTCTCCGCAAAGGGCAAGCGAAGCATAGTCGTACATGCCGTCGGTGAGCTGGGTAAGCTTGTCATTTCCGGCAAGGTCGATGTTGTAAATCTGTGTCTCGCCATGCCATACACCGATGAAGTAGATGCTCTGGGAATCTTTGTTCCACAAGAAGGCGTCCACGTTCGATTCGAAAGCTTTGCTTACAAAACGTTTCTCGCCGGTCTCGAGGTTCATGATAAACAAGCGGTTCAAGTCGGCTTCGTAGCCGTCACGCTCCATGCTCTGCCAGGCGATGTATTTGCCGTCGGGAGAGTATTGGGGATTCGTGTCATATCCCTTGTTTTCTTCCGTGATGTTTTGGTTTCCTTGGAGGCAAGGTCGTAGATATAAATGTCGGAGTTGGTGGAAATGGCATACGCCAGTCCGGTTTTCTTACGGCATGTATAGGCCACCTTATCAGAAGACGGGCTCCATGCCAGCTGCTCGATACCGCCCCAGGGCTTCATCGGGCTTTCGTATGGCTCTCCCTCAAGAATATCAGTGACATTGCTGATGGCATTGCCGTCGAAATCGGCAACGAATGGATGGGGAGCAGTAGTCACCCATTCGTCCCAATGCTTGTACATCAGGTCGGTAACGATGATGCCGGTGGCTTTAGGAAGGTCCGGATGTTTGTCTGCCGTACTCTTCACGGTCTTTACCTGGGCAATGAAAGGAGTTTCTTGCCGTCGGGCGAGAAAGAGAACCCTTCGATGTCTCCCTCGTATTGAGTCAGCTGCTTGCGTCCGCTGCCGTCGGGATTCATTTCCCATACCTGGCTGCTGCCGCTTTCGTTGCAGAGGAAGGCAAGCTTCTTGCCGTCCTTGAACCATGTGGGCTGTCCTTCTTGCCAGGCGTCATGCGTTATCTGGGTATTGCCACTACCGTCGGCATTCATGACGAAGACTTCGCTGTTACTCTTGTTCTGGGGCACGCTGTAATAGGATACCGTGTAGGCAATTTGCTTTTCGTCGGGAGATACGGCTACACTGCCGATACGTCCCATCGCCCAGAGTGCCTCGGGTGTCATACGCTTTCCTTCAATCTTGATGTCCGACCGCTGGATGAGCGCTGCTGCGTCCTGCTGCTGTCCGGCATCTTTGTTCCTCCGCAGGAGGCCAATGTCATGGCTGCTGACATAAGTAGTAGATTTACTTGTTTCATATATGTTTTTGTTTCGGTTATTTCAATGCAAAGATACTAAATTTTCCTTCCTTGCCAATTCCACGTTTGATATATAGCCAGCAGAAAATGAGAATAAAGCTGGAATAAACCATTTCCGAGGTCCAGCAGATGGCCACGTCGAGTTGCAGAATCAGAATAATGTAGGTGATATAGGCTGTGTAGATGACCAGCGTTGCCAGCTCCATGCCCAATGCAGTACGCGTATTGCCGGTTCCGGAAACTGCCTGGAAATAGACATTGGCGGGAACCAGAAACAGATAGGTGGAGCACATCACCCAAAGCGAATGCACGGCAGCGTCCTGCAGGTCGGGTATGTCGGTATAAATTCCCAGAATCAGCTTGGGGAACAGCGCGAAAAGCAATGCCAGCGGAAGTACGAAAACATAGGCTATGCGTACGTGCTGCCGGATAGTGCCTGCCACGCAATCGGAGTGGCCTGCACCGATGAGGTTGCTGACCAATGAACCGCAGGTAGAGGCAAATGCCATGAGTACCATGAACAGTATGCCGGACACATTGCGGACAATGTTGGTCACTGCCAGCGAGCGCTCTCCCAGATGCTCCACATAAAGGAAGAAAAGGAACCAGGTGGAGAGGGAGAAGAAATTCTGTATCATGGTCCAGAAAGAGACGTTCAGCATCCGTTTCAATACGTCCAGCCGGAACTTCGGAATACGGTCCAGCCCGTACTTGCAGCAGTCGATACGGCTACGGGTATAGAGGATGAAGAATAACAGCGAAACCAGCTCGGCCAATGAGGAGCCGATGGCGGCTCCGGCAATGCCGAGTGCAGGAAAACCGAATTTACCGAAAATCAGGATATAGTTGAATACGACATTGCTCAACACCATGACGATGGAGTTCAGTGTCAGTGTCTTGGTCTGGGTGGTTCCCAAGAAAAAGGCACGGAACATGACTGCGCTGAACGAGAAGAAGGCACCGAATACACGCCAATGCAGGTAGCTGGTGGCTGCTTCGTAGATATGTTCCGAAGCGACGATGCGTTTCAGGATAATCGGTGAGAAGCAATAAGATAGCAGGAACATGACTGCCGCCATCCCGACTTGGAAATAGATGCCCTGATAGAACAAGTCACCGATTTCCTTATACTGCCGTTCGCCGTTGCGCCGGGCAATGAGTATCTGTGCCCCGATGCTGAAACCGAAGGCAACCATGAAGATGACCATATAGAAGACACCGGCGATGGCAGATGCTCCCAACTCGACTTCGCCTACACGTCCGAGGAAGGCGGTGTCCGTCATACCTATCATCTGCTCCATAAGGAGGCTGATTAGGATAGGGTAGGCTATGAGCCAGATTTGTTTGTAAGTGTATTTAGTCTGCATAATTTAGAGTCTGTGAATTTTTTCGTTGGTGTAAGGATAAGAAAGCCGGGCAAATGTCATTGTCCGGCTTTCTGCAAAAGAATATTTTGAACGGTAGTCTTACTACTTTTTGTTCTGTTTTTCTTTCATCATCTGTTCCTGCTGTTTCTGCATGGCTTCCAGACGAGCGGCGAAACCGGTTTTCTTCATCTTCTTCGGGTCTTTCTTGTTGGCTTCCAACTGAGCAAGAAGGGCTTCCTCATTGGTTGTCTTGCGCATGATGAGCGTTGTTACCACACTGACTAACGTAGAGATGAAGTAGTAATAGTTCAATCCCGAAGGATAGTCGTTCAATATGAAGAGGAACATGATAGGCATCAGGTATGACATCCACTTCATGGCAGCCATCTGCGGATTGGCACCCGTATCCTGTTGCTGCATCATGTACTTCGTGTTCAATATGTTGGTAACCGTCATCAGCAGGCAGAACAAGCTGAGGTGGCTTCCCAGGAACGGGATATGGAACGGGAAGTTGATGAACGCATCGTAAGTGGAAAGGTCGTCTGCCCACAAGAAGCTCTGCTGGCGGAGTTCAATGGCACTCGGCACGAACATGAACAAGGCCATCAAGATAGGGAACTGTATCAGCATCGGCAGACATCCACCCATCGGACTGACTCCGTACTGGCTGTAGAGGCCCATCACTTCCTGCTGCTTCTTCATGGCATCTTCCTGCTTGGGGTACTTCTTGTTTATCTCGTCGATTTTCGGTTTCAGTACGCGCATCTTGGCAGAGGACATGTAGGTTTTCCACGTTGCGGGGAATACTACAGCTTTTACGATTAACGTCATGAACAACAGTACGATACCCATGCTCAACCCCCAACTGGACAACCAGTCGAAGATGTTGATGGTGAACCATTTGTTTATCCAGCGGATGAGCGGCCAGCCCAGATAGACCAGACGGTTCAGCTCCCACTTCTCGTCACGCCCCTTGTCGAGTGCGGTCAGGGTCTTGTAGTGATTGGGGCCGAAGTAGAAGAACAGCTGGGTAGGTTCCTTGCCAGCAGGGTCGAACTTCGTGCTCATCTCCGCAGAATAGTCCTTAATGTAGCCGCTGCCTTGAGTCTCCATCTTGGAACTCAGTTTGGTCTTTTCAAAGTCGGCATCTGCCAAAAATACTGAAGAGAAGAACTGGTTCTTGAAAGCAATCCAGTCCAGGCGTTCCGGAACTTCCTTTTCGTCGTTCTTGTTGGCGGACAGATAATCGGTACCCTCTCCGGTGATTTTGTAAGTCAGTTCAGCCAGACGGTTCTCGTAGGTGTAACCCTTCTCTATCTGACGGGCACGCTGAGACCACTCGATGTCCACATAATTGTTGGTAGCCGCCAGCTTACCTTCCATATTGACTGCCTGAATAGTAAAGTCTATCAGGTATGTGTCATTGTGCATGCGATATGTAAAGTCGATATAGCTGTTGCTGTCTGCCGACAAACGCATGGTGACGGTACTGTCCGTACGGTTTACTGCGGTGAAATAATAGTCTTCCGTCTGGATAGTCTCTTTCTTGTTGTAAAAGAGGAAATTCATGGAAGCGTCATTGCCGCTGAACAGTGTGACGGGGGTCGTCTTGTCTTGTCCCATGTATTCCTTCAGCGTGGCCGAAGCTATGCGCCCGCCTTTTGTATCTACGGTTATTTCTGCCAGGTTGTTCTGGATGGTTACCTGCGAGTTGGTTCCTTGACGGGCGTCGAAGAAGAGGGCAGTGGAGTCAACGCTTGCTTCCGCTCCGCTTTCATTGGCCAGGGCTGCTTCCGCCTTGGCTTTCAAGTCGGCTTCGCGCTGTTGCACCTGGGCTATGGAGTCGTAGTAACGTTGCTGTGCTTCCAACTGCTCCTGGCTGGGACGGCTCAGAAAGCTGAAACCTACTAACAATATCGCTATCAGAACAAGACCTGTGATGGTATTTTTATCCATTCTTTGTTGATTACAAATTACTTATTACAAATTATTTCTTTTCGTTTTCATTTTCGATGGCGGCCTTCACGAATGCTACGAACAGTGGGTGCGGATGCAATACCGTACTGCTGTATTCGGGATGGAACTGGGTACCGACAAACCACTTCAATGCGGGAATCTCAACAATTTCCACCAGGTCCGATTCGGGGTTTATACCCACACACTTCATGCCTGCTGCTTCGTAGGCATCCTTGAAGCTGTTGTTGAACTCGTAGCGGTGACGGTGACGTTCCTGGATATGCTCGGTACCATATGCCTCGTATGCCTTACTGCCTTTCTGCAGAACACATTCGTAGGCACCCAGACGCATGGTTCCACCCATATTGGTGATGGACTTCTGCTCTTCCATGATGTCGATGACATTGTGCGGTGTCTTTTCGTCCATCTCGCGTGAGTTGGCATCGGCATAACCCAGTACGTTACGGGCAAATTCGATGGCGATACACTGCATACCCAGACAGATACCGAAGGTGGGGATGTCGTGCGTACGCGCATATTTGATAGCTACGAACTTGCCGGCAACGCCGCGTTCGCCGAAGCCTGGACCGATAAGTACGCCTGCCATGCCTTTCAGGGCTTCTGCCACATTCTCGTCAGTCAGCTTTTCACTGTTCACGAAGTCTACCGATACCTTGCGGTCATTGTAGGTTCCTGCTTGTGAAAGGGCCTCGCGGATGGACTTGTAGGCATCCTGCAAGTCATATTTGCCCACCAATGCGATGTGCAGCGGGGCAGTCTCTTCGGCTTTGTGACGGCGTTCGAGGAAAGCGCGCCACGGTCCCAGTCCCGGAGTGTCGCCGACGGGAAGTCCCATTTTCTTCAAAATGGTAACGTCCAGTCCCTGGCGCTGCATCAAGATGGGCACCTCGTAGATGGTAGGCGCGTCGATGCTTTGCACCACGGCATTCTCGTCCACATTGCAGAACAGAGCCACTTTCTTGCGCAGGGTGGTACTCAACTCATGTTCCGTACGCAGTACGAGGACATCGGGTTGGATACCGGCACTTTGCAGTTCCTTTACGGAGTGCTGGGTGGGCTTGGTCTTCAGTTCACCGGCAGCTGCCAGGTAGGGGACATAAGTAAGGTGTACGCACAAGGCGTCTTTTCCCAATTCCCACTTCAGCTGACGGATGCTTTCCAGATAGGGCAGAGACTCGATGTCACCCACTGTACCGCCAATCTCGGTAATAACAAAGTCGAATTTGTATTTGTTTCCCAGCAGTTTTACATTACGCTTGATTTCGTCTGTAATATGGGGAATAACCTGGATGGTCTTTCCCAGATAGTCACCCCGGCGCTCTTTGTCGATGACGCTTTTGTAGATGCGTCCGGTCGTGATATTGTTGGCCTTGGTGGTCTGGATGCCCAGGAAGCGTTCGTAATGGCCCAAATCGAGGTCGGCTTCGTGGCCATCCACGGTAACGTAGCATTCGCCGTGTTCATAAGGGTTCAGTGTACCCGGGTCGATGTTGATGTACGGGTCAAACTTCTGGATGGTTACCTTGTAACCTCTTGCTTGCAGCAATTTACCGATGGAGGATGAGATGATACCTTTACCTAATGAAGAGGCAACACCACCGGTGACGAAAATATACTTTGTTTCTCCCACAACTATATTATTTTATTAATTGTTTAATCTAATGCCAAGAGCCTATACGGCTTGTCGTTCAGGGTGCGCACTGCTCCCGTCAGTACACGTAGAACTTAAAAAGCGCAAAATTATAAAAAAAAGAGGAAGTAGAGAAAGTTTCGATGAAACAATTATTAAAAAATACGATTTCATCGAAGAAAGTCCTTCTTGCCTTTTTCTTATGGCTTTTCTATGTTTTCTAAACATTTTAAGCTAAATTTGCGCTCGAAACATAGACTTTAGGGCATTATGAAGAATAGACACATTGCATTTTGGTTAATTGCTACGATGATTTCTTCGTCGGTGATGGCACAGAATACGCTGGATACCGCCTCGAAGAACAGTGGACAGGAAACAACTGCCAAAGCCGACACCTTGCCGGATATAATGAAAGAATACATGATTCTGAAATTGAAACCGGAAGGTATGGGGTACAGGCTGGATACTGTTTCCATATTATATGAAAGGTATATCGGAGTGCTGGATTATTTGAATGACCCCACGACTCCGGAGCGTTATATACCTTCCAATCCGAACTACTATAGGTTGTTCCTTCCCCTTACCTATTATTATGCCCCCATGAGACGCCTTTCCAAGGTGGACTGGCATTTCCAGGTGCCTGATACGGTGCCTGCCCTGACGCGCGAGATGTTGCCGTTCGACACACTGAGTTTCACCTCAAAGGACCGAGCCAACAAACTGGTGGACCGTACGCTGCTGAACACGTATGTAGATTGTCCCAATCTGGTTGTAATGACCGAGAAGGAGGTGATGAAAGGGAAGATATTCAAGGATAATATAGAGAAGGAGGTTTCTTCCAAGCCGTCCGTCGTGAAACTGTTTGCACAAGAGAATATGGTGGGAGTGAAGGAGGAAGCCGACGTGATTATCCACAAGCCCAACTGGTGGGTGACGGGTGGAAACGGTTCATTGCAGATTACCCAGAACTATATCTCCGACAACTGGTACAAGGGAGGTGAGAGCACTAACGCCGTGCTTGCCAACCTGCAATTGTTTGCCAACTATAATGACCGTGAAAAGGTGCAGTGGGAAAATCTGCTCGATGCCAAGCTGGGCTTCAGCTCCGCACCTTCCGACGAGTTTCATAACTATCTGGTAAGTACCGACCAACTCCGGCTGTACAGTAAACTGGGTATTCAGGCTGCGTCCAAGTGGTATTATACCATCACGACTGAGTTTAAGACCCAGTTCTGCAATGGCTACAAGGCCAACAGTGAAGAGCTGGTTTCGGCTTTCTTTGCTCCGGCGGACTGGTCGAGCAGTATCGGTATGGACTACAAGTTGAAGAAGCAGAAATTCAGCTTGTCCGTTTTTATGGCTCCGCTGACGTACATGCTGCGCTATGTAGGAAATAAGGGGGTGAATGAAGTGAGTTTCGGTCTTGATGAGGGCAAATGCGTGAAGCATAACTTCGGTTCGCAGATACAGCCTACACTTTCATGGACCATCATTCCTTCCATCACGCTGGATTCCCGCTTGGACTTCCAGACCAGTTATGAGTGGACACGTATTGAATGGGAAAACACGGTGAACTTTGTGCTGAACCGCTATCTTTCCACCAAGCTCTATGTGCACGCCCGCTATGACGACAGTGCCAAGCCGACGGAAGGGGACAGCTATTTTCAGGTAAAAGAATTGCTCAGTTTCGGTATCAATTATAAATGGTAAATAAACAAATGGTCTGTTCGGAGTGAACAGATTATCTGTTTTGGTTAGTCAGACGGTCTGTTTTTCCTTGACAGACCGTCTGTTTTTTGTCTTTTTGTAGTCTGTGGCAGGTGAAAAAACATAAAAACATAGAAAAAGCACGTTTACGAACACAGAAAATGCATAGGAAAGGTTTGCAGTTCACAAATAATGCGTAAATTTGCCGCGATTTGTAATGCACACTTTGCAAAATGGCGAATACTATAAAACATCAAGGTATTGTGGAAAACATAAACGGTTCTCATCTCCAAGTGAGAATCATCCAGACTTCAGCGTGCGCTTCGTGTAGTGTCAAGGGACATTGTACCTCTGCGGATACGAAAGAGAAACTTGTCGATGTGGCCGATGCCAATGCCGCATCCTACCAGCCCGGCGACCGTGTATGGGTGACGGGCGAACTTTCAATGGGAGTGATGGCAGTTCTGTTTGCCTTTATATTTCCTTTCCTTATTCTGATAATCTCACTATTTGTCTTTATGGCTATCTGGAATGACGAGCTGCGTTCCGCGCTTTGTTCGCTAGCACTTCTTGTACCTTATTATTATATATTGTGGCTGAACAAGTCGCGGATGGGTAAGAAGTTCTCATTCTCCGTACGACCGATGAACTAACTAATAATAAAACAAATAATTAATAAACAACTAATTTATGAATGTAATTCTGATTGCAGTGATTTCATTGGGAGTTATAGCGCTGGTATCGGCCGCTATTCTTTACGTGGCTTCCAAGAAATTCGCCGTGTATGAAGATCCGCGGATTGCCCAGGTAGCAGAGGTGCTTCCCCAGGCAAATTGCGGTGGATGTGGTTACCCCGGTTGTAGCGGATTTGCAGATGCTTGCGTAAAGGCAGGTTCGCTGGATGGTAAACTTTGTCCGGTGGGTGGACAGCCCGTCATGACAAAGATTGCCGAGATTCTGGGCTTGGATGCCGCTGCTGCCGAACCTATGGTTGCGGTGGTGAGATGTAATGGAACTTGTGCCAACCGTCCTCGTGTGAACCAATACGATGGCGCCAAGAGTTGTGCCATTGCGGCTTCTCTCTATGGTGGTGAAACGGGTTGTAGTTATGGCTGTCTGGGATGCGGCGACTGTGTGGCTGCCTGCCAGTTCGATGCTATCCACATGAATCCGGAGACCGGACTTCCCGAAGTGGATGAGGAAAAGTGTACGGCTTGTGGAGCTTGTGCCAAGGCTTGTCCGAAATCTATTATTGAAATCCGTCCTCAAGGCAAGAAATCACGTCGTATTTACGTACAGTGTGTAAACAAGGACAAGGGGGCCGTAGCACGCAAGGCTTGTACCGTGGCATGTATCGGTTGCGGCAAGTGTGTGAAGGTTTGTCCGTTCGAGGCTATCACGCTGGAAAACAATCTGGCTTACATTGACCCCAATAAGTGTAAATCCTGCCGCAAGTGCGAGGAGGCTTGTCCGCAAAACACAATCATTGCCCTCAACTTCCCGCCGCGCAAACCGAAGGCTGACGATGCAGCTCCCCAAGTAAAGGTTGCAGCTCCTAAAGCTGAGGTTGAGACTCCTAAAGCAGAGGTTTAGACTTCCCAAGTTGAGGTATGAATTAATAAAGTAAATAAACGACTAAAAATACAGAATTGTATGTTGAAGACATTTTCAATTGGTGGAGTCCATCCACACGAAAATAAACTTTCAGCACATCAGCCTATCATCAAGGCGGAGATTCCGGCCAAGGCCGCTATCTTGCTGGGACAGCACATCGGTGCTCCTGCCAAGCCTATCGTTGCCAAAGGTGATGTTGTGAAAGTGGGTACAAAGATTGCCGAGCCCGGCGGTTTTGTATCAGCAGCCATTCATTCGTCTGTCAGCGGGAAAGTCGCTAAGATTGACACGATTGTCGATGCCAGCGGTTACGCCAAGCCTGCTATATTCATTGACGTAGAAGGGGATGAATGGGAAGAATCCATTGACCGTTCCGAAACGTTGGTGAAGGAATGCAGTCTGACCTCCGAGGAAATCGTGAAGAAAATCGCTGATGCCGGTATCGTAGGTCTGGGCGGTGCATGCTTCCCTACGCAGGTCAAGTTGTGCCCTCCTCCTGCATTCAAGGCAGAGTGTGTCATCATCAACGCCGTAGAGTGCGAACCGTATCTGACTGCCGACCATCAGCTGATGCTGGAACATGCGGAAGAAATTATGGTAGGTGTATCCATTCTGATGAAAGCGGTAAAGGTGAACAAGGCATTCATTGGCATTGAGAACAACAAGCCCGATGCCATCCAGCTGATGACGAAGGTTGCTTCCAGCTATGCAGGTATCGAGGTGGTACCCTTGAAGGTACAATATCCGCAGGGTGGTGAAAAGCAGTTGATTGATGCTGTCATCAGTCGCCAGGTTGCAGCCGGTGCGCTGCCTATCTCCACGGGAGCTGTGGTGCAGAATGTGGGTACCGCATTTGCCGTTTACCAGGCCGTACAGAAGAACAAACCTCTGTTTGAGCGTGTCATTACCGTGACTGGTAAGTCGTTGGCAAAGCCGTCCAATTTCCTGGCACGTATCGGTACGCCGATGAAGCAGCTGATTGAAGCTTGCGGCGGTCTGCCCGAAGATACGGGCAAGATTATCGGCGGTGGCCCGATGATGGGTAAAGCTCTGGTAAATACGGATGTACCGACAGCCAAAGGAAGCTCCGGTATTCTGATTATGAACGAGAAGGAAGCCAAGCGCGGCGAAGTACAGCCTTGTATCCGTTGTGCCAAGTGCGTGGGAGCCTGCCCGATGGGGTTGGAGCCGTATCTGCTGGCTACCGTTTCGGCCCACGGAGATTTTGAAAGAGTAGAGAAAGAAGACATTATGTCGTGTATAGAATGCGGTTCATGCCAGTTCACTTGTCCTTCCAACCGTCCGATGCTGGATTATATCCGCTTGGGTAAGGGTAAGGTAGGAGCGATGATCCGTGCACGTCAAGCTAAAAAATAACGAAGTATGAATAAATTAATCGTATCCCTTTCGCCCCACGTTCACGGCGGTGACAGCGTGAAGAAGAATATGTACGGTGTGCTTATCGCATTGATTCCGGCATTCCTCGTTTCGCTTTACTTTTTCGGACTGGGTGCGCTGATTGTTACGGCCACTTCCGTAGCAGCCTGCTTGTTCTTTGAATGGGCCATCGGCAAATTCCTCATGAAAAAAGAGACCACAACCATCACCGACGGCTCTGCCATCATTACCGGTGTGTTGCTGGCCTTTAACCTGCCTTCCAACCTGCCCATCTGGATTATCATCCTTGGTGCCTTGTTTGCCATCGGGGTAGGCAAGATGTCCTTCGGAGGTTTGGGTTGCAATCCCTTTAACCCTGCACTGGCAGGACGTGTGTTCCTGTTGCTTTCATTCCCCGTGCAGATGACGACATGGCCGGCTGTAGGCCAGTTGACAGCCTATACGGATGCCACGACAGCTGCTACGCCGCTGGCTATTATGAAAGGTGTCATCAATGGTGCTCCGGGCATGTCCCTGAGCGACCTTCCGGGAGCTTTCGACCTTCTGATAGGTAATAATGGAGGATGTCTCGGTGAGGTGAGTGCCTTGGCGCTGCTGCTTGGTTTGTTCTACATGTTGTGGAAGAAAATCATCACCTGGCACATTCCGGTATCTATTCTGGTGACGGTATTCGTGTTCTCCGGTATCATGTATCTGGTCAATCCGGAACTTTATGTATCCCCGGTCGTACAGTTGTTGTCCGGTGGTCTGATGCTGGGTGCTGTCTTTATGGCTACGGACTACGTGACTTCTCCGATGAGCCACAAAGGTATGCTGATTTATGGTGTTTGCATCGGCCTACTGACTGTCATCATCCGTCTGTTCGGTGCATATCCGGAGGGTATGTCGTTTGCCATTCTGATTATGAATGCGTTCACTCCGCTCATCAACACCTATGTTAAACCTAAACGCTTTGGGGAGGTAGCGAAGAAGAAATGAAAAAGTTAGAATCATCCTTGAAGAATATGTTGCTGGTACTTACGGGCGTTACCGCAATCTCCGTAGCGTTGCTGGCTTATGTAAACGAATTGACGAAGGAGCCCATTGCGCAGGCCAATGCAAAGACCTTGAGCGATGCCGTAAGTGCGGTGGTTCCGGGCTTCGACAATGACCCCATCGCCGAGAAGAAGATGCAGGAAGTAAACGGAGTACAGTATTCTGTATATCCTGCCACCAAAGGCGGAGAATATATCGGAGCTGCTGTGGAAGCTGTTGCCATGGGTTTTGGCGGTGAGCTGAAAGTGTTGGTCGGTTTCGATGCTGAAGGCAAAATCATCGACTACTCCTTGTTGTCGCATGTGGAAACTCCGGGGTTGGGATCCAAAGCTGCCGACTGGTTCAAGAAAGGCAATAAAGGTGACATCACCGGCATGAATCCGGGTGAAGCTGCATTGACAGTGAGCAAGGACGGTGGTAAAGTAGATGCCATTACAGCGTCTACCATCACCTCACGTGCTTTTTTGAATGCAGTGAATGCGGCTTATGCTGCCTATGCCGGTCAGGAAACTGCCGACGGCACTACCGGCGCTACTCAAAAGAATGTTGAACAACCTGCTGATTCCGCAGCTCCCGAAGCTGTGGATACACTCAGCGCTAAATGAGAAAGGAGTAGAAGATATGAATAATTTTAAAGTTATGATGAACGGGATTATCAAAGAGAATCCTACGTTTGTACTCCTGCTGGGTATGTGTCCTACACTGGGTACCACTTCCTCTGCCATTAACGGTATGGGTATGGGACTGGCTACAATGTTCGTGCTGATATGTTCCAATGTGGTGATTTCTGCCATCAAGAATCTGATTCCCGATATGGTGCGTATCCCTTCATTCATTGTAGTCATAGCATCATTTGTGACACTGTTGCAGATGATAATGCAAGCTTACGTTCCTGCATTGTACGCCACACTGGGCCTGTTCATTCCACTGATTGTTGTAAACTGTATCGTATTGGGACGTGCCGAGGCATTTGCTGCCAAAAACAATCCGGTGGCTTCCTTGTTCGACGGTCTGGGCATGGGCTTGGGCTTTACCATTGCACTGACATTACTGGGTGCCGTGCGTGAGTTCCTGGGAACCGGCAAGATATTCAACTTGAGTATCCTTCCTGAAGAATACGGCATGTTGGTATTTGTCCTTGCTCCGGGTGCATTCATCGCATTGGGCTATCTCATTGCTTTAATCAACAGTATGAAGAAGAATTAATAATGAAAAATTAAAAATGAAAAAATTGAGAACGTATCGGCGGTAGGCTGCCGGGCTTTTAATTTTTAGTTTTTAATTCTTAATTTAATGATTATGGAATATATATTGATATTTATCTCGGCAATCTTTGTAAACAACATCGTATTGTCGCAATTCTTGGGAATTTGCCCGTTCTTGGGAGTTTCCAAGAAAGTGGAGACTGCATTGGGCATGTCGGCAGCGGTGGCATTCGTGCTCACCATCGCCACTATCGTGACATTCCTTATTCAGAAGTATGTGCTCGACGCTTTTGATTTGGGCTATTTGCAGACTATTACCTTTATCCTGGTGATTGCCGCATTGGTGCAGATGGTAGAGATTATCCTGAAGAAAGTTTCTCCTTCTCTGTATCAGGCCTTGGGCGTGTTCCTGCCGTTGATTACTACCAACTGCTGTATTCTCGGTGTGGCTATCCTTGTTATCCAAAAAGATTATGATTTGCTGACGGGAGTGGTTTATGCATTCTCCACGGCACTTGGTTTCGGCTTGGCACTGACACTGTTTGCAGGCCTGCGCGAGCAAATGAGCCTGGTTAGTGTACCGAAAGGTATGCAGGGTACTCCGATAGCTTTGATTACTGCCGGACTGCTGGCAATGGCATTCATGGGCTTTTCGGGGGTTGTGAAGATTTAAAGAAGAAAAACCGGAAATAAAGTGGAAGGGGGATAAACTAAAATTTATCCCCCTTTTTCTGTTTTTATTAATTTATTTCCTTACATTTGTGGCGTATTGATAACCTAAAAGCTAAATTATCTATATTTAATATGAAAGGGAAAATCTTAGTTACGGGTGGAACCGGTTATATTGGTTCTCACACGGTGGTGGAACTTCAAAACGCAGGTTATGAAGTTGTTATTATTGATAATTTGTCAAACTCCAGCGCAGATGTTGTAGATAACATAGAGAAGGTATCGGGCATCCGCCCTGCATTCGAGGAATTGGATTGCTTGGATTATGCCGGTCTTGACGCTGTGTTTACCAAATATAAAGGCATTAAAGCCATCATTCACTTTGCGGCCAGCAAGGCTGTGGGTGAATCTGTCCAGAAACCATTGCTTTACTATCGTAATAACCTGGTTTCACTGATAAACCTGCTGGAATTGATGCCGAAGCATGGAGTGGAAGGTATCGTATTCTCTTCTTCCTGCACAGTTTACGGCCAGCCGGACGAACTTCCGGTAACGGAAAAGGCACCTATTAAGAAAGCTGAGTCTCCGTATGGAAACACGAAGCAAATCAATGAAGAGATTGTACGTGATACGGTTGCTTCCGGTGCTCCGATAAACGCCATCTTGTTGCGTTACTTCAACCCGATAGGTGCACACCCCACAGCATTGCTGGGAGAGTTGCCTAACGGTGTACCGCAGAACTTGATTCCTTATCTTACCCAGACCGCTATCGGCATCCGTGAGAAACTGAGCGTGTTTGGTGACGATTATGATACTCCCGACGGTTCTTGTATCCGCGACTTCATCAATGTAGTCGATTTGGCCAAAGCACACGTAGTGGCTATCCGCCGTATCTTGGAGAACAAGCAGAAGGAAAAAGTGGAAGTATTCAATATCGGTACAGGTCGTGGACTTTCCGTATTGGAACTGATTAATGCTTTCGAAAAGGCTACCGGTGTAAAACTGAACTATCAGATAGTAGGGCGGCGTGCCGGTGATATTGAGAAGGTATGGGCAAACCCGGAATTGGCAAACAATGAACTGGGTTGGAAGGCAGAAACAAGTATTGAAGATACTTTACTTTCTGCATGGAAATGGCAGTTGAAGCTTCGTGAAAGAGGTATTCAATGACAAACTTTGAATTTGTGTTTTTTAACAAATAGGCAATAAACAAATGCCTCCCCGCATTTGTTTATAATGTGCAAATCAGCCTGAAGCTGTTTATGTATATGTGAATATCCGTAACTAGTACGTATGCCTCCCCGGCATAGACAGGTAAGATTGCATAGTAGTTTTGTCGTGTTTTATTTTGTGTTTGTGTTGTGAATAAGCCTTGTCGAGAGACAAGGCTTATTTTTTGTATATTATATACAGAACCTCTGTTGTCAATTCAGTGTTTTTTTCATAAGATGGGTGGGCAATTCCTTTTTCTTGCTAATTGTTAACTGATGTTATCATGTCTGTAACAATTTGTTCCAATTGTAGTATTAATCGTTCAAAATAGTCTTTTTTGTTCAAAAAATGCTATACACGGTAACAACTACATGCAAATTGTTTATATATTTGCGTTGTTGTTTATGTAACTATTGGGATGAACAAACCATAGCTGACAAACGTTAATAGGTACGAGTACATAGCTGATGAAAGACGCGACTTGGCTGACTTGTTAATGAGGATACACGCGACTTACAACTTAGTATTGGGAAAAATAATTAAGGAAATATAGAATAAAAAGATTGCTTATGTCACAGATTGTCGGACATATCTCACAGGTAATCGGGCCTGTAGTAGACGTCTATTTCGAAGGAACGGAGGCAGAAATGATGTTGCCGAGTATTCACGACGCACTGGAAATAAAAAGGTCGAACGGCAAAAGACTGATTGTAGAGGTACAGCAGCACATTGGTGAAAACACGGTGCGTACTGTTGCTATGGACAGTACGGACGGCCTGCAGAGAGGAATGACAGTGCATCCGCTGGGAGGCCCCATCACCATGCCGATAGGTACACAAATCAAAGGCCGCCTGATGAACGTAGTGGGCGACTCTATCGACGGCATGAAGGAGTTGGACCGTACCGGTGCTTATCCCATCCATCGCGACCCCCCTAAGTTTGAAGATTTGACTACCGTACAAGAGGTGCTTTATACAGGCATCAAGGTTATCGACTTGCTGGAACCATATAGCAAGGGCGGTAAAATCGGTCTGTTTGGTGGCGCCGGTGTAGGCAAGACGGTGCTTATCCAAGAGCTCATTAATAATATTGCGAAGAAGCAGCACGGCTTCTCTGTGTTTGCCGGTGTAGGAGAACGTACACGTGAAGGCAACGACCTGCTGAGAGAAATGATTGAATCCGGTGTTATCCGTTACGGAGAAGAATTCAAGAAAGGTATGGAGGAAGGCCATTGGGATTTGTCCAAAGTAGATTATGACGAAGTGGCCAAATCACAAGTGTCTTTGATATTCGGTCAGATGAACGAACCTCCCGGTGCGCGTCAGTCCGTGGCATTGTCTGGGTTGACGGTGGCCGAGTCCTTCCGTGACATGGGAGCGGAGACGGACGGTCCGCGTGACATTCTGTTCTTCATTGATAATATCTTCCGTTTCACCCAAGCCGGTTCCGAGGTTTCGGCCTTGCTGGGCCGTATGCCTTCTGCCGTAGGCTATCAGCCGACACTGGCAACGGAAATGGGTGCCATGCAGGAGCGTATTACCTCTACAAGAAACGGCTCCATCACTTCCGTGCAGGCTGTATATGTGCCTGCCGATGACTTGACGGACCCGGCACCTGCCACAACGTTTACCCACCTCGATGCCACCACGGTGTTGAGTCGTAAGATTACTGAACTTGGTATTTATCCTGCTGTGGACCCGTTGGAATCTACTTCACGCATTCTCGACCCACACATCGTGGGGGTAGAACACTACGAAGTGGCACAACGTGTAAAACAAATATTGCAGCGCAACAAGGAATTGCAAGACATTATCTCCATCCTTGGTATGGAGGAACTCTCTGATGCCGACCGTACGTTGGTGAACCGTGCACGTCGTGTGCAGCGTTTCCTTTCACAGCCGTTTGCCGTTGCCGAGCAGTTTACGGGTGTCCCAGGTACAATGGTTTCCATTGAGGACACTATCAAAGGCTTCAAGATGATTCTTGACGGAGAGGTGGACTACCTGCCCGAACCTGCTTTCTTGAATGTGGGAACCATTGAAGAAGCCATTGAGAAGGGTAAGAAACTACTGGAGCAGGCAGGGGGAAAAACGATTAAAAATTAAAAGTCTGGGAGCTTTGATGATGAAAAAGTTGCATTTGAATATTGTTTCACCGGAGAAGGAACTCTTCAACGGGGAAGTGGAAAGTGTTACATTGCCGGGCACTATGGGCTCTTTTTCTATCCTGCCGCAGCATGCACCGATTGTATCATCGTTGGGAACGGGGAAATTGATTTACGCAACGGACGGTGAGGAACATGAGTTGGATATTCAAAGCGGATTCGTGGAGATGAGTAACGGAAGGGTTGCCGTCTGTATAGAACAGCAATAGGCTATTAAAAAATTAAAAATTAAAAAATAGAGGTTGTTGGCGTGACTATTACTAAGAGAAACTACTTATTGCATACAGCGCTCTTGACGGTATTGATAGGAATTGTAGGCGGTTGGGCGTATTTTTCGATAAATCCGCATCACTATTTCGGCGGTTATCCGCTGATTCCGCTTTTCTTCTTTGTTTTCGGAGTATTCATGATTAATATGACCGAAAGCTGCCGTCACCGGATGCCGGGACGAATGTTGCAGATTTATCTGCTGATGCGTGTGATGAGAATGCTGGTCTCCATGATTGTGATGCTGGTTTATTGCGTTGCAGTACGTGAGGAAGCCAGGGCGTTTTTGTTGACGTTTATAGCCAACTATCTGATATATTTGATTTATGATTCCTGGTTCTTCTTCACTTTTGAGGCGAATCGGAAACTGAAAAAGAAAAGTAACAATGAAAAGATTGCGTAACATACTGACTGTAATTCTGCTGGCACTGGGCATGTTGCTACCCGCCACGGTGCGGGCCGAGAATACGGTGGACGTGAAGGAGATTGTCTTCGGGCATATCGGCGATTCTTACGAATGGCACATCACGACGTGGGGCGAAACTCACGTTACGATTCCTTTGCCGGTAATAGTGCATAGCTCTACCACCGGATGGCATGCCTTTCTATCCTCACGTCTGGAGGAGAACGGTGGAAGTTATGAAGGCTTTTCCATCGCTCCCGCAGGAAGCAAGTACGAAGGCAAGCTGGTGGAGTATGATGCCACCGGAAACGAAATACGCCCGTTGGACATCTCCATCACGAAGGTGACACTGGCTTTGCTCATCAACAGCGCATTGCTGCTTCTCATCATTTTGAGTGTGGCGCACTGGTATCGCAAGCACCCGCAGAAGTGCCGCTCCCGGTGGTTTCATCGGGTTTATGGAGATGTTTATCATGATGGTGAACGATGATATTATAAAGAGCTGTGTCGGTCCGAAGTACCGTAAATTCGCACCTTACTTGCTGACGGCCTTCTTCTTTATTTTCATCAACAACATTATGGGGCTGATTCCTTTCTTTCCCGGAGGGGCCAACGTGACGGGAAATATAGCCATTACGATGGTATTGGCCATCTGTACTTTCTTGGCCGTGAATATCTTTGGAACCAAGACTTATTGGAAAGATATCTTTTGGCCGGATGTGCCCTGGTGGCTGAAGGTACCGGTCCCCATGATGCCGTTTATCGAGTTCTTCGGTATTTTCACCAAACCGTTTGCTTTGATGATACGTCTTTTTGCCAATATGCTGGCAGGGCACATGGCAATGCTGGTGCTTACCTGCCTGATATTCATCTCGGCCAGTATGGGACCTGCTTTGAATGGAACGCTGACCGTGGCATCGGTGTTGTTCAATATCTTTATGAATGCACTTGAGTTGTTGGTTGCCTTTATCCAGGCATATGTGTTCACCATGCTGTCAGCCGTGTTCATCGGTCTGGCGCAGGAAGAGCATAAGGAGAAGGCGGTGAAGTGATACGATTATTGGGAATATAAATATTAATAAAAATAACCATTTAAAAACTGAAAGTTATGTTACTATCTGTATTATTGCAAGCTGCTGCGGCAGGTGTGGGAGTTAGTAAACTGGGTGCAGCCATTGGTGCTGGTTTGGCTGTTATTGGTGCTGGTGTAGGTATCGGTAAAATCGGCGGTTCTGCTATGGAGGCCATTGCCCGCCAGCCGGAAGCATCCGGAGATATCCGTATGAACATGATTATTGCCGCTGCCTTGATTGAAGGTGTTGCTTTGTTGGCAGTAGTTGTGTGTTTATTGGTATTCTTTTTATAATGTACAATCTACCATTTACCATTTACAATTTGTCCGTGCAGCATCAACGCGCAGCCAAATTGTAAATCGTAAATTGTCAAATAGTAAATAAAATTATGTCATTGTTATTACCCGATAGTGGTCTGCTGTTCTGGATGCTCCTTTCATTCGGTGTGGTGTTTGTGGTGCTTGCCAAGTACGGTTTCCCGTTATCACCAAGATGGTGGAAGGTCGCAAGACCTACATCGACCAGTCTTTGGAAGTGGCACGCGAAGCAAATGCCCAGCTCTCCAAACTGAAAGAGGAGAGTGAAGCGTTGATTGCTGCTGCCAACAAAGAACAAGGACGTATTCTGCGGGAGGCGATGCATGAGCGTGACAAGATTATCGTCGAAGCACGCAAGCAGGCGGAAGCCGCCGCGCAGAAGGAGCTGGACGAAGTTAAAAAGCAGATACAGCAAGAGAAGGAAGAGGCCATCCGCGATATTCGCCGCCAGGTGGCAGTCTTGTCCGTAGATATAGCCGAGAAAATTATCCGCAAGAATCTGGACGAGAAACATGAGCAGATGGAGATGATAGACCGGATGCTGGATGAAGTGCTGGCCGCAAGTAAAAACAATTAATTCTCAAAGAAATGGATATAGGAATCGTTTCGATGCGTTATGCGAAAGCATTGATGGAATATGCCAAGAGCATGGGGGCAGAAGATACTCTGTACAAGGAGTTTTGTATGCTCGACCGTAGCTTCAGGAAACATCCGGATTTGCGCATGGCATTGGAAAACCCCATCCTGACGATACGTGAGAAGTTAACACTTATCTGTACCGCTGCTGTGGGGGATGCTCCTGCGGGCCGTGAGTTTGCGCGTTTCATGACCCTGGTGTTGAAGAACCGGCGGGAAAACTTTCTCCAGTACATCTGCCTGAGTTTTCTGGATTTGTACCGGAAAGACAAGCATATCGGTGTAGGAAAGCTGATAACAGCCGTTCCCGTCAGCCAGGAAGTGCGGGAGCGCATCCATGACAGTGCTTCCTCCCTGCTGCATGCCAGCATGGAGCTGCAGACTGAAGTGGATCTCTCCATTGAAGGTGGTTTTATCTTCGACATCAACGACTTCCGTCTGGATGCCAGTATTGCTACGCAGCTTAAGAAAGTGAAACAGCAGTTCATTGATAGGAATAGAAGAATCGTGTGATTTACGATTTGACAATTTACAATTTACTTATTTAATAGTCTTGTGATGCGTAAGTTGTAGAGGTCAAACAGTATATGATTCGGGTTCTTTCAAATAGTAAATAGTAAATTGTAAAATAGTAAATACTAAGATGTTGTCTGAAAATATAAAAGTAAGCGAAGTCTCCGATATTCTCCGCAAGCAACTGGAAGGGATTGACACCCGCGTACAGTTGGACGAGATTGGCACGGTACTGCAAGTCAGTGACGGTGTAGCCCGTATCTATGGGTTGCGCAATGCCGAAGCCAACGAGTTGTTGGAGTTCGACAACGGCATCAAGGCCATTGTGATGAACCTCGAAGAGGATAATGTGGGTGCTGTGTTGCTTGGCCCTACGGATAAAATCAAGGAAGGCTTCATTGTAAAGCGTACCAAGCGTATTGCTTCCATCATGGTGGGAGAGGGTATGCTGGGCCGTGTAATAGACCCTCTGGGTGCGCCGCTCGATGGCAAAGGACTGATAGGCGGAGAACTTTATGAAATGCCGCTGGAACGCAAGGCGCCGGGAGTTATCTTCCGTCAGCCGGTGAATCAGCCGCTACAGACCGGTCTGAAGGCTGTGGATGCCATGATACCTATTGGCCGCGGACAGCGTGAACTGATTATCGGTGACCGCCAGACCGGTAAGACGGCCATTGCCATCGATACCATCATCAACCAGCGTGCCAATTTTGAAGCTGGTGATCCGGTGTATTGTATTTATGTAGCCATTGGTCAGAAAGGTTCTACCGTTGCCTCTATCGTGAATACCCTGCACCAGTACGGTGCGATGGACTATACCATTGTGGTGGCTGCTACGGCGGGCGACCCGGCTGCATTGCAGTATTACGCTCCTTGCAGGCTGCCATCGGAGAGTATTTCCGTGATACCGGCCGTCATGCGCTGGTGGTCTATGACGACTTGTCCAAGCAGGCGGTGGCCTATCGTGAAGTGTCTCTGATTCTGCGCCGTCCATCAGGACGTGAGGCCTATCCGGGTGATATCTTCTATCTGCACTCCCGTTTGTTGGAACGTGCGGCGAAGATTATCAGCCAGGAGGAAGTGGCACGCGAGATGAACGACCTGCCGGACAGTCTGAAAGGCAAGGTGAAAGGTGGCGGTTCGCTGACTGCATTGCCCATTATCGAAACTCAGGCAGGAGACGTGTCTGCCTATATCCCAACGAATGTGATTTCAATCACTGACGGGCAGATATTCCTTGATACGAACCTCTTCAACCAGGGTAACCGTCCGGCCATTGACGTGGGTATCTCTGTGAGCCGTGTGGGTGGTAATGCCCAAGTCAAGGCTATGAAGAAGGTGGCAGGTACATTAAAGATTGACCAGGCACAGTACCGGGAGCTGGAAGCGTTTACCAAGTTCAGTGGCGATATGGACCCCGTGACGGCATTGACCATCGACAAGGGACAGAAGAATACACGCCTGCTGGTACAGCCCCAATACAGCCCGATGCCGGTAGAAAAGCAGATTGCCATTCTTTATTGCGGCACGCACGGCTTGTTGAGGAATGTTCCTTTGGACAAGGTCAGCGAGTTTGAACGCAACTTCCTTGAGTCTCTTGAGATGAACTATCGCATGGAGGTACTCGACGTTTTAAAGACGGGTGCCATCAATGACGATGTCTGCAAGAAGATTGAGGAGACGGCAGAGGCGGTTGCAAGGCAATTCATGTGATTTACGATTGGACGATTTACGATTTACGATTGGAGTTACTCTATATGGTAAGTTGTAAATCGGACGCAGGCAGAAGTTACCTCAATCGTAAATCGTAAATAATTAAATCGTAAATAGATATATGTCTTCACTGAAAGAGGTAAAAAATAGAATAAGCTCCGTCAAGAGTACACGCCAGATAACATCGGCTATGAAGATGGTGGCATCTGCCAAACTGCATAAGGCGCAGGGGCGGATTGAGAATATGCTGCCTTATCAACGGAAGCTGCATGAGATTCTGACGAACTTTCTGCGTACGGATGCTTCCTTCGAGTCGCCCTATACCGAGAAAAGACCCGTGACGAGGGTAGCGGTCGTGGCGTTTTCGTCCAATAGTTCCTTGTGCGGTGCATTCAACTCGAATGTGGCGAAGATGCTGGAACGGACTTTGGAAAGTTACCAGTCGCTGGGCAAGGAGAATATTCTGATATATCCCGTTGGGAGAAAGGTGGAGGAAGCCGTCAAGAAAATGGGATATGTGCCGCAAGGCAGCTATCAGTTGATGGCAGACAAGCCTTCGTACGTTGAAGCGTATGAGCTGGCGGAGAAGCTGATGCATGAGTTTGTGGAAAAGCAGATTGACCATGTGGAGCTGATTTACCACCACTTCAAATCGATGGGTTCGCAGGTGTTGCTCCGCGAGAATTATCTGCCCATTGACCTGACGCAAGTGGCGCAGGAGGCGGCAGAAGATGTACCGGAAGATGCCCGCAGTTTCAATAATGATTACATTGTGGAACCTTCCGTCGGCGAGTTGATAGCGGAACTTCTGCCAAAAGTGTTGAGTCAGAAGATATTTACCGTGCTTCTCGATTTCAATACTTCGGAGCATGCTGCCCGTATGCTTGCCATGCAGACGGCGACAGACAATGCCAATGAGCTGATTCAGGATTTGACGAAACAGTATAACAAGAGCCGTCAGCAGGCCATTACGAATGAGCTGCTCGATATTATCGGCGGTAGCTTGAAATAGCCCGGATTGCCCCGTAAAGGGCTTTCTCAGGATGGGTACAAATAAATGGAATAATAGGACAAGGATAACGAAATAACCGTTATCTTTGTCCTATTATCATATATGTCTACTGATGAAATCCGTATCATTCTGAGAGAGAGCGGATTGGTTGAATAATAAACATATCCATGGAGAATAATCCTGAAATAGCGCTTGCATGGCAATTCATTGAAAACACAGGCACTCATCTTTTTTTGACCGGCAAGGCAGGTACCGGTAAGACAACTTTCCTGCGAAGACTGAAGGCGGAGAGTCCGAAACGGATGATTGTACTTGCACCGACGGGAATTGCCGCTATCAATGCAGGCGGTGTCACCATCCACTCCTTTTTCCAAGTACCTTTTGCTCCTTATGTGCCCGAAAGCTCATTCAGCGCAGATGGCAAGGCAACCTACCGTTTTCGTTACGGGAAAGAGAAAATCAACATTATACGCAGCATAGATTTATTGGTCATCGATGAAATCAGTATGGTCCGTGCCGACTTGCTCGATTCGGTGGATGCCGTCTTGAGGCGGTTCCGCGACCGGAACAAACCCTTTGGCGGCGTGCAACTGCTGATGATTGGCGACTTACAGCAGCTGTCTCCCGTAGTGAAAGACGATGAGTGGCAGATGCTGCGCAAATACTATGACACGCCCTATTTTTTCTCCAGCCAGGCTTTGAAGCAGACGGAATACTGCACTATAGAACTAAAGAAAGTCTATCGGCAGAACGATGGGACTTTTCTTGAATTACTGAACCGCATTCGCGAAAACCGTTGTGACGGGCAAGTGTTGGAAGCCTTGAACCGCCGGTATATTCCCAATTTCGTACCAGATAAAGAAGAAGGATACATCCGCCTGGTGACCCACAATTATCAGGCCCAACGGATTAATGACCATGAGCTGGAACAACTTCCGGGACGCTCGTATGCCTTTCGTGCCAAGATTGACGGAAAGTTTCCCGAATATTCCTATCCCACGGATGAAGTACTGGAACTGAAACGCGGTGCCCAGGTAATGTTTGTGAAGAACGACACCTCCGGTGAGCACCGTTACTACAATGGCATGATTGGAGAGGTGACAGCCGTGTCGGCAGATGGAATTGAAGTGCGCAGCAAGGGAAGCGATGCTACCTTCTTACTTCAGGAGGAAGAGTGGACGAATGCCAAGTATGTGCTCGATGAGGAAACCAAGGAGATTACAGAAGATATTGAAGGAACATTCCGGCAGTATCCGTTGAAACTGGCTTGGGCAATTACCATCCACAAAAGCCAGGGACTGACGTTTGAACGTGCCGTGATTGATGCCAGCGCCTCCTTTGCGCATGGGCAGGCGTATGTGGCTTTGAGCCGCTGCAAGACATTGGAGGGAGTGGTGCTCAGTGCCCCGCTTTCTGCAAGAGCCATAATCAATGACAATGCAGTGGAAACCTTCACGATGGAGGCACGGAGAAACGAGCCGGACGAGAAACGCTTCCGTTCCTTGCAGCAGGCCTATTTCCTGGAACTGCTGTCGGGCCTGTTCGATTTCCAGCCTATGGAGCAGGCTTTGCGGCGGTATGTGCGGTTGATAGACGAGCACTTGTACAAACTCTTTCCCAAGCAACTCGCAGCCTGCAAGGAGGAAGTGGAACGTTTTCACGACAAGGTGACGAAAGTGGCCCAGAAGTTCAGTATCCAGTATACCCGCCTGATTGATACTGCGCAGGACTATGCAGCCGACCCGGCTTTGCAGGGGCGCATACACTCTGCCGCCACTTATTTTCAAGAGCAGTTGCAACCGCTGGATGCGGTGATGGCGAGTACGGTAACTTCTGATAATAAAGAGTTGAAGAAGAAGCTCCGGGATGCCATGGAGGAGCTGGAGGAAGTGTTTGACATGAAGACTGATTTGCTGGATTATGTGCTGGAGAATGGTTTCCATATGGCAGGATACTTGAAGCAGAAAGCACTGCTTTCCATTGATGATTCGGCTTCGCAGAAGGGTAAAGGCAAAGGGAGAAGTGCTTCTGCCAAAGAAGGGCAGGGAAGCAGTAAGCAGGCTGATAAAGAGAAACGTCCGCGTGAGCGGAAACGCGATGCTGCGGCTGTTGAAGTACCCACGGATGTGCTGCATCCGGAACTTTACAACCGCTTGGTAGCATGGCGCAATGCAGAAGCTTCCGCATTAGGGCTGCCCGTATACACCGTCATTCAGCAGAAGGCAATTCTGGGCATCAGCAATCTGCTTCCTTCGGATAAGGCCATGCTTGTACGCATTCCGTATTTCGGAAAGAAAGGGGTGGAGAAATATGGAGATGTGATTCTGGAGATGGTACGTGTGTATCGCAAAGAGAAAGGACTGGCAGAGCCGGAGTTGCTGTAGTCGAATCTGCTGCCATCCGCACCTGCATTATTTACCATCCGAACATCAGCTTTATCCCTTCCTCCAGCGTATACGGCCGATACCCCAGTTCCCGGCGTGCCTTTTCTATACTCAGCCCGCTGAAACGGGGACGTGGTGTCTTTTCGTTCATCTCCTCCGTAGTGACGGGACGGATGAGCGAGCGATTCAGCCCCAATACGTCCGCTACCCGATAAGCGATGTCTGCAATGGTCAGGCACTCGCTGCCACAGAGGTGGTAGATGCCGTTTTGCGGGTGATTTATCAGCTTCTCCACTCCTTGCGACACGTCTCCCACGAAGGTGGGCGTACGCCATTGGTCGGATACGACGAACACTTCCTCATTGTTCCTTAATCTGTTTGCCACCAGTTGGAGCACATTGCCATGCTGTCCGGGCAGGGCAGCACCGTACACCACCACTACACGGACGATGGCATAATCCCTGCAAACGGCAGCGATACGTTTCTCACCTTCCAGTTTGGTGTAGCCGTAATAATTAACGGGAGCGGGAATATCCTCCTCCGTATAGGGCCGGTCCGTAACACCACCGAAAACGAAGTCGGTGGAAAGATGGATAAAACGGCTGCCTCCCGTCTCACAGCATTCTGCCAGGTGCTCTACGGCAGTGATGTTGACGGCATCCGCTTCTGCATGGTGCGTTTCGCAATAATCGGGGACGGAGAGGGCGGAGGTATTGATTACAACATCCGGCTGTACTTCCTGGAAAAGCTTTTCCACCGCCTGGCGGTCGCATATATCCGTACGGATAAAGCGATAGTCGCCCGAACGGGGACAGATGTCGTCGTGCAGGGAACAGCCCGTTGTCTGGTAAGACTGATTACGGGATAAATCGTCCAGGATGCGCCTGCCGGTAAAACCGTTGGCGCCTATCACCAATATTTTCCTTTTCATAATTACGTTTATAAATGCGCGATTGAAGACAGACAAAAGAAGCATGCTGGGGCTGCCAGAGTCACATTGTCACTTCGGCCCCTTTCAATATGGATAGTTCCTTCCCTGCTGCACTTCAATGCGTATACCGAAGGCTCCGTTGGCAGACTTCAGCTCGAACGCCCCTTTGAAATTGTTCTTTTCCCAAGGCAGTGCGGAAGGGTTGGGCACTTTCCAGCCGTCCTTGTCATATTCGCCGTACGTATGGATGCGCATGCCGTTCTTCAAAGTGAAACTTCCCATTTGCAGGTTGTCGGTAGAGCCCCAGAAGCCCGTCAGTCCGAAGGGATTCGAACTGAAATACCGGGAGTTGCTGAGTGAGAATATGTTCGAAAGACCTTGTGAATAAGTCACGTTCGGGTTCAACCGGAAGATGCGGCTATAGTCTTTGCTGGCATCCGGTATCTCCAAAGTGAATTTGGGAAGAGTGGGGGCGGACAGATTCATCAGCCCCATATCCAGCAGGAAGCCGTCGTAATTCTTCACGTCCGGCAGAAGCTCCTTTCAGACGGAGACATGCTTTCGGGAGACGCTTCGCCATGTACTGCAGTACGTACCGTATCGGCAGGCATCCCGTTCTGTGCGCTGACGGATGACATGCCTGCAAGTAAAATGATGATGCAGAAGAAGATTCGTTTCATAGTTCTTTGTTCACAATTTCAGTTGCTGTCTGCCGCATAGGGGCGGACTGAACAAAGATACTCGTTTCCCTCTATTTCTGGAAATATCTTTGTATTATTTCTATTTCTTTATACGAATGGTAGGGGCGAAGATGGGCGAATTTACCCATTTCATTTTAGTGGGGTCGTATCTTCGTTCCATCCCTCCGTTGAGGTCGAGCCAGTCCGTCACTTTCAGTTCCAGTACCATGCCATAACCGCTTTGCGGATACATCGGGTTCATATATCCATGAAAGGAGTTACTTCTCCCGTAGCCCGAATACTGGCCGAAGGCATGTAGACGCATGTAGGGATTGATGCGGTAGGATACGGAGGCATTGTAGCCTATGTCCCATTGAGTACCTCGGGGGGCATCCCTTTTGGCATACTGGGCACCGGTAATGGATGAAGGTTGGGAGATGGAATAGTGGGCGGCATACACTCCGCCGCTCAGTTCCCAATGTCCGTCGGGACTGTAATAAGTAATTCCTGCGCCAGCCTGCATGATGGAGCCCATTGCAGGATAGGTGTTATGGCTGCCGTACATCGTCAGTACGACTTCCGGCGAGAGCAGGAAATCGGCGAAACGCTGGAAGTCCCATTCAAAGATGTTCTTCTGAAAGTGTATCTTCTTCATGTCCGTCCAGGGCAGGGGCTCCACATAGTCGGAGGGAGGGAGATGGAGATTTATCTCTTCCTGCTGTTCGCCCTGCAGACTTTGTTGGGGCTGGCTTTCATCAAGGCCCGTACGCTTGTTCTCTTTTGGAGAAAAGGGAATCTGCTCTTTCTTTACGGGAGGCCGGTTCTTTATTGTGTCTTCCGGAATCTCGCTCTGTGCATAGGCGCAGAGTGAGGAACAGATAAAAGTAATGAATAATAACTTTCTCATAAATAGTAGTTTAGTTTTAGTTTAGTTCACTATTAGTTTATATCCTATTCCCCGCACATTGACGATACGGATGCGCTCGTCTCCGGCCAGTTTATGCCGCAGTTTGGTGATGAACACATGCAGGCTGCGGGAGTTGAAGAAGCTGTCGTCTCCCCAGAGGTCGAGCAATACATTCTGGGTGTTGACCACCTGGTTACGGTTCTCGCAAAGACGTTTCAGTATCTCGGACTCGCGGTGGGAGAGTTCCACTTCCGTATCCGCGTTAGGTGAAGTCGGGGTGCTGCCTGCAAAAGCAAGTCGTTGAGTGACGGAATTGAAACGGTAGTCACCGATTTCAAAACGGTAGTTTCTTTGGGCTTTTCCTCTGTAAAGGAGAAAGCTTTGCCTACCAGAGCCTTTATGCGGATAATGAGTTCCTGCATTCCGAAAGGCTTTTTCAGGTAGTCGTTGGCACCCAGCTCAAACCCTTCCACCACATCGTTGATGGCGGAGCGGGCGGTAAGGAACAGTGCCGGGGTCTGTTTGTCGGTCTGCCGGATGCGGCGCACCATTTCAAAGCCGTCCATGCGGGGCATCATCACGTCTGCCACCAGCACGTCGGGGCGGAGGTCGAAGAACTTGCGCAATCCCTCTTCACCGTCTGCTGCGGTGTGGATGATGAAGTTCTGCCCTTCCAATGTGTCCTTGATAATCATGGCGAGGGTCTGTTCGTCCTCAACCAGAAGTACGGTTATCTTTTCCATAATTGTCGCTTTTGTTACAAGTAATGTAAAGCTCCTTAACAAGTAATGTAAAGTACCCTAACAAATAATGTTATCATATCCTTATCGTAAAGGTACTTCCTTTTCCCAACTCACTCTTTACCGATATGCTGCCACCATGCTTCTCTATCATGGTCTTCACATAGAACAATCCCAGCCCATAGCCTTTCACATCGTGCAGATTACCCGTGGGTACGCGGTAGAATTTGTCGAAGATGTGCTTCTGCTTCTCGGGAGCAATACCGATACCGTGGTCGCTGACGGAGATTTCAGTCTGTTCATTCTGCCCTTCGACGGTTACCTTGCGGCAATGGATGGCCACTTCGGCCTCTCCGTGCGAATATTTGATGGCGTTGTCTATCAGGTTGCTGATGATGTTGCTGAAATGCGTGCGGTCGGCAAGTACGCTCAAATCTTCCGGTTCGATGTCCACCGATATGTGGACGGAGCTTTCCGCTTTCAGCTTGTGTTGTTCGATGAGCGTTTCCAGAATATCACGTATTGCAAACTCCTCCGAGTGCAGGCGGAAAGTCCTGCGGCGTTCCATACTCATGGAAAGTATCTGTTCAACCAGTCCACTGAGGCGCTGAAGCTGTTCCTGGCAGATACGCAGGTATTTGTCGCGCTGGGCCTTTTCCTCCGCTTGGTTGAAGTTGAGCAGAGCGTCGTTGGCGGCATATGCTACGGCGATGGGGGTTTTCAGTTCGTGGGTGATGTTGTTGGTGAAATCGCTCTTCATCTCTTCCAGTGTCTTCTGTTTCAGGATGGTGCGTATCAGGAACCAGAAGGAGAAAGCGAGTACGATCAGAATAACGAATGATGTGGTGAGAATGCCCGACATCTGTCGCAAGACCAACGTGCCGGCTGGTTCCATGATGAGACGGTAGCTTTGACTTGTATTGATGTCGAAAGAATAATTATATTCCACGGCTTTTGAGGTAGGCACATAGCCGGGGGTACCGATGTTTACCAATGTATCTATATAGAGAATGGTAGAGTCCCATTTGCTGCCTTTGTGAAGATGTAGCAGCCTATGGGGAAGATTGATGTTACGGTCATGCAGGAATGAAGTCAGCAGGCTGTCATAAAGCACTACGTCGGGGTCGGAAATGATGTCCAGTCCCGAATGCAGTCCGCGCTGGAAGTAGGTGGCGAGTTCCAGCATACTGTTTTGGTCGCGCAAAATCACATCCAGTCCCCCTTTGGCACTCAATGCGGATTGGGGAGAGCTGTCTGAGTCCCTGACACTGACTTCCACGCGGGTTGAATCGTTCGGGTGGGTCACGTAAACACTGTCTCCTTTGGGCATGAAGGTTTCGTGCAGGGTGGTGTTGTCCAAAGAATCTTCACGGGAGATGGTGGTACTGCTACGGACAAATGATTTTCCGTCATCGCTGTATCCGGCTGATACGCTGACTTCACCGTGGTTTATGTCGTCCTGCTTCATTTTATCCACGCGTATCATCATTTCGTTATAGTCGCTCATGCGCATGGCTTCGGTGATGTCCCTTTCCATTTCACTGTGCATGGTATGGTAGAGCCCCGTCAGCCAGTAGGCTTGGTAGGCGAAGATGCCGGCCAGGGAGACGATGACAAGTATGGCAATATATTTGAATGGCAGTTTCATGTTTGTTTCCGGTTACTTTTATACATACAAAGGTAAGATTAATATTGTGAACCCTATCATCCGATAAGACTAAATAACACTCCCGATAACACTGGATAACACTTGGTAAGCCGCTGATAACACAAGTTTCTGCTGATTCTGCCGTACTTTGCAGACGAAGATTTGCAGAAGAAGAATATAAACATAAATAAAAAGAAGAACATGAAACGATTCTATTTACTCCCTATTGTATGCTGTGCTTTGAGCATCAGCCTTTCGGCACAAGAGAACAACGGTACTGCAACCACCTCCGGTGCGGACGACAACCGCATCCTCAGCGCCGACAGCCTTATCACGACCGATGCCCGTCTGGACAGTCTTTATCAGACCTTGCCGGAAGTGATGATTACCGGTGAACGCCCCATCGTTAAGGCAGCGCAAGGCAAGCTGGTGTACGACCTGCCCCGCCTTATCCGGAACCTCCCCGTAGACAATGCCTACGATGCCGTGAAAGAGCTTCCCGGTGTCATCGAGATGAATGGCGGGCTGCAGTTGGCAGGCCAGGGAGTCACCGTTATCCTGGACGGCAAAGTAACCACCCTCAGCACAGAGCAGCTCTATTCCTTGCTGCGCAGCATCCCTGCCAGCCGCATAGAGAAGGCGGAAGTGATGTACAACGCCCCTGCACGCTACCAGGTGCGTGGCGCACTGATCAATATCACCTTGAAACAATCGGCAGGCGGCCCAGACTCCTGGCAAGGCGAACTCTATGCCAAGTATCGCCAGAAGCATAACGAAGGCTTTGAGGAACGCGCCAGCCTGCTCTTCAGCAAAAATAAATTCTCAGCAGATTTTCTTTACTCGCACAGCCATGGCCGGAGCTACTCTACTACCGACAAAGAGGCTGTGCACACTCTGGCAGACGGCTCGGTTCACCCCATGACAACAGATGAGGTGGGCCGTGGCCGCAGCCATACCCATAATTTCAGGGTAGGGGCGGACTATAACATCGCCAAGGACCATCAGCTGAGTTTCGTCTATAACGGTGGCTATTCCACCTCCCACAACTGGAAGGGCGTGACGGGCACGCAGGTGTCCACTACTCATGGCAATAGTACCGACTGGCTGCACAACGGCCGTCTGGACTATCGTACTCCTTTCGGCCTCAAAGCCGGTGCCGAACTGACCTACTACCGTTCCCCGTCCGACCAGTTGCTGCATAGCCGCATGCAGGACGAGGAACTTGACTTCTACACCGAAGATTGCCAACGCATCAACCGATGGAAATTCTTTCTGGCCCAGGAGCATAGTCTGGGAAAAGGTTGGGATTTGAATTACGGAGCCATCTATACTACCAGCATCGACAACAGCTACCAATATTATTACGACCCCGAAACCGGCGAACAACTGACCTCCTCAGATGCCTTAAGCAATATGAAGTCCCGCCGCCGCGAACAGACCTGGAATATCTATGCAGGTTTCAGCAAGAGTTTCGGCGACAAACTCGCTTTGGACGCTTCCCTGGCTGTGGAGCATTACAAGACTCCCGTCTGGAACCAGTGGGACTGGTATCCCATCGTCAACTTGAACTATATGCCGGCACCGGGACATATCCTTCAGCTCTCTCTGAGCAGCGACAAGGACTATTCCGACTACTGGGCCGTGCAGGATGCCGTCTCTTACATCGGCGGCGGATACTCTGAGCTGCATGGTAATCCGTTGCTGAAACCGGCACAAGAGTATGAGCTGAAAATGACCTATATTTTGAAAAGCAAATACATCTTCAGCGCCTGGTTCAACCACACCAAGGACTACTCCGTACAGACACTCTACCAATCCTCCGAACGTCTGGTTGAAATCTACAAGACACTCAATTTTGATTATCAGCAAAAAGCAGGAATACAAGCCTCTATACCGTTTAAGCTGAAGGATTGGTTGAATTCTCGCCTTACCCTCATCGGCTTGTGGCACCGCGAAAAGGATAGTGATTTCTGGGATATTCCTTTCGACAGAAAACAATGCTATGGCATTGCCCAGATGAACAATACTTTTACCCTCTCCACCAAACCCGACTTGAAGCTGACGGTGACCGGATTTGTGCATAGTAAAGCCATTCAGGGCATCTACGACCTGCCTACGTCGGGCAATGTGAATATTGCCCTGCGCTACGGCTTCGCCAAGAACAAAGCCATTCTCAACCTCTATTGCAACGATATTTTTGAGACGGGACAGATTTCTCCCCGCATCCGTTTCAAGATGCAGAATGTGACGAATCATTACTCATGCTTCCGCGAATTCGGCGTATCGTTTACTTATAAATTCGGTGGATATAAGGAGAAGCAACGGGAGGCGGTGGATACGTCGCGGTTCAAATAGATAGAAGATGCAGGTGGTCAGGTGAAAATACGGTATTCTTTTGTACTTTGCCACATCTTTCGTACTTTTGCAACTTTCAAAACATTAAAGTTGTTATTTAAAGAAAAGACTCTGTATGAAATCGGACATTGAAATAGCCCGCAGCATAGAGCTGAAGAAGATAAAGCAGGTGGCTGAAAGTGTGGATATCCCGCGTGACGAAGTAGAGAACTATGGCCGTTACATAGCCAAGATTCCTACGCATCTGATTGATGAAGAGAAAGTGAAGAAGAGCAATCTGATACTGGTGACGGCTATCACGGCTACGAAAGCGGGTATCGGTAAAACAACCGTGTCCATCGGGCTGGCATTGGGGCTGAACAAGATTGGCAAGAAAGCGATTGTGGCTTTGCGCGAACCCTCGCTGGGTCCTTGCTTCGGCATGAAAGGCGGTGCTGCCGGTGGAGGATATGCCCAGGTGCTGCCCATGGAGAAGATAAACCTGCACTTTACGGGCGACTTTCACGCCATTACCTCCGCACACAACATGATTTCCGCTTTGCTCGACAATTACTTGTACCAGCATCAGGCAGACGGCTTCGGACTGAAAGAAATCATCTGGCGGCGCGTACTTGATGTGAATGACCGTTCCTTGCGGAGCATTGTCACCGGATTGGGACCGAGCACCAACGGCATTACCGAGGAGTCGGGCTTCGATATTACCCCGGCTTCCGAAATTATGGCTATTCTCTGTCTGGCAACAGACCTCGACGACCTCCGTCGCCGTATTGAAAATATTATTCTGGGATTCCGTTTCGATGGTACTCCTTTCACAGTGAAGGAGTTAGGAGTAGCCGGTGCCATTACCGTACTGTTGAAAGATGCTATCAACCCCAACTTGGTACAGACTACCGAAGGCTCTGCTGCTTTTGTTCATGGAGGACCGTTCGCAAATATTGCCCATGGTTGCAACTCCATTCTTGCCACAAAAATGGCCATGACATTTGGCGATTATGTAGTGACGGAAGCCGGTTTCGGGGCTGACCTGGGTGCGGAGAAGTTCTACAACATCAAGTGCCGCAAGAGCGGCCTACAGCCCAAGCTGACGATAATCGTTGCTACCGCACAAGGACTGAAGATGCATGGCGGTGTCAGTCTGGACCGCATCAAGGAACCCAATATGGAAGGACTGAAAGAGGGCTTCGGCAATCTGGACAAGCATGTACGCAATTTGCGTTCATTCGGCCAGCAGGTCATCGTGGCATTCAACCGTTTTGCCAGTGATACGGACGAGGAGGTGGAAGCTATCCGCCGCCATTGCGAAGAAAAGCTTGAGGTAGGTTTTGCCGTGAACAACGCCTTTGCCAAAGGAGGAGAGGGAGCCGTTGACCTTGCCAATCTGGTAGTAGATACTATCGAGAACAAACCATCCGAACCGCTGACCTTCACCTACGAAGAGAGCGATTGCGTGGAACGTAAAATAGAAAAGGTAGCCTGCAACCTCTACGGGGCAAGCGTAGTGACTTACAGTCTCCACTCCCGCAAGGTTATCAAACTGATAGAGCAGATGGGTATCAGCCATTACCCCGTCTGTATTGCCAAGACGCAGTACTCCTTCTCTGCCGACCCGAAGATATACGGTGCAGTCAACAACTTTGAGTTCCACATCAAGGATATTGTGGTCAATAACGGTGCGGAAATGATTGTAGCCATCGCCGGTGAAATTCTCCGTATGCCGGGATTACCCAAGAAACCACAAGCCGAACACATTGATATTGTGGACGGAAATATAGAAGGGCTGAGCTAAACGCGCGGAGCGCGTTTAGAATTAAAAATTAAAGGCTGCGCAGTTCAAAGCGAACATTGCGCAGCCTTTAATTTTTAATTCTTAATTTTTAATTCTGTTTGCTTATTAATAAGCAAACAGCGGGTATTCTTTCATCTTCGCATTGACGCGTGCACGTACCTCTGCGATGACTTGTTCGTTGTCTACGTTGGACAGAACGGTTTCAATCATCTCGGCAATTTCGAGCATCAGGTCTTCCTTGGCACCACGGGTTGTGATGGCAGGAGTACCCAGACGGATACCGGAAGTCTGGAAAGCCGAGCGGCTGTCAAACGGAACCATGTTCTTGTTTACGGTGATGTCGGCAGATACCAACGCTTTCTCGGCAACCTTACCGGTCAAATCGGGATATTTGCTGCGCAGGTCTACCAGCATGGAGTGGTTGTCCGTACCGCCGGAAACGATGGTGAAGCCACGGTCTATCAAGGCTTGTGCCAAGACAGCGGCGTTTTTCTTCACCTGCTTGGCATATTCTTTCCATTCCGGTTGCAGGATTTCGCCGAAGGCAACGGCTTTGGCTGCGATGACATGTTCCAGCGGACCACCTTGGATACCGGGGAATACGGCTGAATCCAGCAACTGGGACATCATCTTGATTTCTCCCTTCGGAGTTTTCTTGCCCCAGGGATTGGGGAAGTCCTTACCCATCATGATAACGCCACCACGAGGACCACGCAGAGTCTTGTGGGTAGTGGAGGTCACGATGTGGGCATATTTCACGGGGTTATCCAGTTCACCGGCTGCAATCAGTCCGGCAGGATGAGCCATGTCAATCATTAGGATGGCACCTATCTTGTCCGCGATTTCGCGCATGCGCTTGTAGTCCCATTCGCGGGAATAAGCAGAACCGCCGCCGATAATCATTTTGGGTTTCTCGCGCAGGGCAACTTCTTCCATCTGGTCATAGTCCACACGTCCGGTTTCCTGGTTCAGATTGTATTCGCAGGGAGTATAGATAATACCGGAAGTGTTGACCAGTGAGCCATGGGAGAGGTGACCGCCGTGTGCAAGGTTCAGTCCCATGAATTTGTCGCCCGGATTGAGCACGGCGAGGAATACGGCTGCATTGGCTTGTGCACCGGAGTGCGGCTGTACGTTGGCCCATTCTGCGCCGAAAATCTGTTTCAAGCGGTCGATGGCAATCTGCTCACTCTGGTCTACTACCTCACAACCACCATAGTAACGCTTGCCGGGGTATCCTTCAGCATACTTGTTGGTGAGGCAGGAGCCCATTGCCTGCATAACCTGGTCACTTACAAAGTTCTCTGATGCAATCAGTTCAATGCCTTTGAGCTGACGTTGGTGTTCTTTTTCGATAAGTTCGAAAATTAAATCATCTCTTTTCATTCTGCTTATTAGATAAGTTTGATAAATCTGTGTTCTCTTATTAAGCGCACAAATTTACGGGAAATAAATGAATAAATTGAAAGAAAAGGAAGAAATTTACTGTCAAAAGAACACTCCGAAAGAAAAACTCAGCACATTGTCCCTGCGGTGAAAACGGATTTCGTTTTTCGTGTTTTCGTCAGCAGCGTTGTTGTCGGCCGGAATATCGTATGTCACGCTCTTGGAGATGTTATGCAGCCCCATGTCGTAACGGAAGTCGAAAAAGACGCGTGAGATGGTGACGGATACGCCGATGGTGAAACTGAGATTGAGCGGACGCAGCCTTTCACGGATATTCACCTGGTCGAAATTCTCGAAGTCGATGTCACTTTTCCTGTCCCATATATAGCGCACTTTGGGTCCTCCAAAGACGGCAAGGCTGTACGGCCCCTCCTTGATGAAGTTGTATCCGTAGATGACGGGGATGTCTATACTGTGGATGGACGATGTAATGGAGGCTTCCTCCGGCCGGGCTCCTGATGCGGCGTCTTCGGGCAGAGGTTTCTCGAAGGTGATGTTGCACCGGTTGATGTTGTAGGATATTTCCGGTTGCAGGAAATGGCGGTCGAAGTTTATCCGCATGAAAAGGGAGCCGAAATATCCTATCTTGTAATTGTTCTGCACTTCGTCGATGGGCACTCCGTTGACGCTGAACTGGGATACAAGGAACAAGGAAGAGGTGAAACCGCCTTTGAAACCGAAATTGACCGGAGTTTCCTTGCGGTGTCCGGAATGCTCTTCGTCGGCAGTACCGGGCACAACCGGAGTCTGTCCCCACATCATGGCGGGGAAGGCCAACAGATATAAGCCCATCAAGATTCGTCGCAACTCCATCTCTTAAAACCTTTATCGCATTATTACTTCTTTTTCTCTACTGACCATCCGAATTTGCCTATCTTTTCTCCCAGCTCATAATATCCGCCGTGCACATAGACCAGCGGATTCGTTTCCGCCAGTTCCAGTTTGCCGGTTTCAGGGTTCAGATTACGGGTATCGGCACGGACATTTACCACATCCGCTATAAACATGTCGTGCGAACCGAGAGCCATAATCTCCTTTACCCGGCATTCTATGCAAAGCGGTGATTCCTCAATGAGAGGCGCGCTGACTACGGTGCTTTTCCCCGGTGTCAGATGCATTTCCTCGAATTTGTTGTAGTCCTTTCCGGAGCGTACGCCACACCAGTCCGTGGCACGGGCCATGTCTTTCGTGGTGAGATTGATGACGAATTCCATATTCCGCTTGATGATGTCGTAGGAGTGGCGTTCGGGGCGTACGGAGATGTAGCACATGGGCGGGTTCGTACAAATCGTCCCCGTCCATGCGATAGTCAGAATGTTATATTCCTCCGGAGTGCTTCCGCAGCTCACCAATACGGCAGGCAGCGGATAAATCATGGTTCCGGGTTTCCAGTCTTCTTTCATATAATCTCAATATCTTCTCTGGTCTGCTCCTTTTCGCAGTAGTGGCATTTGATGACGCAATTGTCCTTATCCACGACATGAAACAACGTAGGCATAGGCTCATTGTTCGTGATGCACTTCGGGTTGGCGCATTTCACGATTCCGCGCAGCTCTTCGGGCAGGCGGACTTCGCGTTTCTCCACCACTTCGTAGTCGCGGATAATGTTCAGTTTTACATTGGGAGCCACCACGGCGATACGGTTTATCTCTTCGTCGCAGAAGAACTTGTCGGCAATCTTGATGATGCCTTTCGTGCCCAGCTTCTTGCTCTTGAGGTTGAAGCCGATGGTGATATTGTTGCTCATGTGTTCCAGTCCGAGCAGGGAGACTACGGTAAACAGTCTCTCGGAGGGTATATGGTCTATTACAGTGCCGTTTTCCAGAGCAGCAACCTGCAATTCCTGTTTCTTTTCGCTTAACATCTTGAAATATTAGTTATTAGACGATTCTACTGAATTACTCCTTTACTCTTTTTCACCTCATCCAGCGTGATGCCCAGTACATCGCACAGAATAGCTTCACGGGCATACAGTCCGTTTTGTGCCTGCTGGAAATAGTATGCCTTGGGATTGTCGTCCACATCATAGGCTATTTCGTTGACACGGGGCAGCGGATGCAGGATGCGCAGGTTGGGACGGGTATGTTCCAGCATCTTGTTGCGCAGGATGTAGACATTCTTCACCCGCTCGTACTCCATAAGGTCGGTGAAGCGCTCGCGCTGCACACGGGTCATGTAGAGGATATCGGCATCAGCGATGATTTCTTCCGTAAAGTCCGTATGTTCCACGTACTTGATGTTGTGCTCGCGGCAGTAGATTTTGTATTCTTCGGGCATCCGCAACTCGTCGGGAGCGATGAAGTGGAAAGTGGGGTTGAAGTGGCGCATGGCCATCAGCAGGGAGTGGACGGTACGGCCGTACTTCAAGTCGCCGACCAGAAAAATGTTCAGGTTTTCCAGTGTGCCTTGTGTCTTGTAGATGGAGTAGAGATCGAGCATGGTTTGTGAGGGATGCTGGTTGGCACCGTCTCCGGCATTCACAATGGGCACGGTGGTGACTTCACTGGCATAGCGTGCGGCCCCTTCGAGGTGGTGGCGCATCACGATGATGTCGGCATAGTTGCTTACCATCTTGATGGTGTCTTTCAGCGTCTCGCCCTTGGATGAGCTGGTGGCCTTTGGGTCGCTGAACCCGATGACACGTGCTCCAAGCCGGTTGGCGGCAGTCTCGAAACTGAGGCGTGTACGGGTGGAAGGCTCGAAAAATAAGGTGGCAACTACTTTCCCGTCCAATATATGCCGATTGGGATGGGCTTCAAACTCTTTCGCCATCTCGAGCATATAGAGGATTTTTTCCCGGCTATGCTCGGCAATGGTGACTAAACTTCTGTTTTCCATATCGTTGAATTCATTTATACTTTTCGAGAGTGTAAAGTTACGGAAAATATGCGGGCTACGGAAATATGCGGGGAAGTTTTTTGCGAAATATGGGCTGTTTTTTTAACCGTGTGGCTTGTTGTCCGGAATGCCACACTTCATCATCCGGAATGCCACACTTCGACAAAGTAAATGCCGCATTTCGCGAATGTTCAAGTGTGGCATTTGCCTTAGTCAAGTGCGGCGTTTGCCTTGTCGAAGTGTGGCATTCCGGACAGTGAAGTGTGGTATCTCTTTACGCCGTCGCCGTCGTTCTTTTTAACGACAACGTCGTTTTTTTCTCTTCTCTTATTATCTTATCTCCTCTTACGCGCGCGAGGGCAAGTTTTTATTGTTCCAATCTGTATTATAGTTCATTACGATGTATTTTTCCTTTCCGATTTTTTCTTCAAGTTTTCTAATTGTTTTGCAATCGTTTTGCATTTCACTGAGAGTTTCCATTAAAATAAACGGGCGTTTTTTTTGTGGATGCCGGAAATCTTATCCTGAAAAAGATATAAAAAGCATAGGCACATCCAATATATTTCCGTACCTTTGCCCTATTATTGAACTTTGATTTTAGCAACTGAAACATGATAAGGAAAGTCGTCAAAATCCTATGGATTTTCATCGCACTGATTTCGCTGGTGTGTGTCTTTATATTCTTTTCCATAGCCAAGGGCTGGATAGGCTATATGCCTCCGGTGGAAGACCTGGAAAATCCGAATTACAAATTTGCCACAGAAGTCTTTTCCGAGGACGGAAAAGTATTGGGTACTTATTCCTATAGTAAGGAAAACCGCGTGTTTGTGGGATACAATGATTTGTCGCCCAATATCATCAACGCCTTGATAGCTACGGAAGATGTACGTTTTGCCGAACATTCGGGCATTGATGCCTACGCCCTGACGCGTGCCATAGTGAAGCGCGGTATCCTGATGCAGAAGAATGCCGGCGGTGGCAGTACCATCACCCAGCAGCTTTCCAAACAGCTTTATTCTCCCAGTGCCGACAATGTGATGGAACGTCTGTTCCAGAAGCCTATCGAATGGGTGATTGCCGTAAAGCTGGAACGTTACTATACAAAAGAGGAAATCCTCACCATGTATCTCAACAAGTTCGATTTCCTGAACAATGCGGTAGGCATCAAGACTGCTGCCTTTACCTACTTCGGTTGCGAACCGAAAGATTTGAAGATTGAGGAAGCGGCTACGTTGGTGGGCATGTGCAAGAATCCGTCTCTCTATAATCCGGTGCGCTACAATGAACGTTCCCGCGGACGGCGCAATGTGGTGCTCGACCAGATGCGGAAAGCGGGATATATTACGGAAGCCGAGCGCGACTCCCTCCAGGCGTTGCCTCTGAAACTGAAGTACAACCGTGTGGACCACAAGGAAGGGTTGGCCACTTATTTCCGCGAATACCTGCGCGGCGTGCTCACCGCCAAGAAGCCCGACAAGGCCAACTACCGCGGTTGGCAGATGCAGAAATACTACGAGGATTCACTTGATTGGGAGAACAATCCGCTCTTTGGATGGTGCGAAAAGAACACCAAGAAAGACGGTACCAAATACAACCTCTACACCGACGGGCTGAAAATCTATACCACGCTCGACTCGCGTATGCAGCAGTATGCCGAGGATGCCGTGACAGAGCATCTGAAGGAACTGCAAGGTTACTTCTTCAAGGAAAAGAAAGGGGCCAAGAAAGCTCCCTACACCTTCCGTCTGACCCAGGAGCAGGTGGACGAGATTCTGGGACGTGCCATGAGGTTGTCCGACCGCTACCGCCTCATGAAGAAAGCCGGAGCCACCGAGGCGGAAATAAAGAAAGCCTTCGATACCCCGGAGGAGATGTCCGTATTCAGTTGGGAAGGGGAGAAAGACACCATTATGACCCCGATGGATTCCATCCGTTACTACAAGTTCTTCCTTCGTGCCGGTTTCATGTCCATGGACCCGCGCAGCGGACATGTCAAGGCATACGTAGGCGGACCGAACTACCATTACTTCCAGTACGATATGGCCATGGTGGGACGCCGCCAGGTAGGTTCTACCATCAAGCCTTTCCTTTATACATTGGCTATGGAGAACGGTTTTTCTCCCTGCGACGAAGTGCGCCACGTGGAATACACGCTGATTGATGAAAACGGAAAACCGTGGACGCCGCGTAATGCCAACAAAAAGCTGATTGGTGACATGGTGACTGTGAAGTGGGGGCTGGCAAACTCGGACAACTGGATTACGGCCTATCTCATGAGTAAACTGAATCCCTATAATCTGAAACGTCTTATACATACTTTCGGTGTCCGCAACCGTGATATAGTACCTTCCGTTTCACTCTGTCTGGGCCCGTGCGAGATTTCCGTCGGCGAGATGGTAAGTGCCTATACCGCATTCCCCAACAAGGGTATCCGGGTAGCTCCGCTGTTCGTGACCCGCATCGAGGACAACGACGGAAACGTGCTGGCAACCTTTGCTCCCGAAATGCAGGAAGTCATCAGCGTATCCAGCGCTTACAAGATGCTGGTCATGCTGCGTGCCGTTGTCAACGAAGGTACCGGAGGCCGTGTGCGCCGTCTGGGTGTGAAAGCCGACATGGGCGGCAAGACCGGAACGACGAACTACAATGCCGACGGCTGGTTTATGGGCTTCACGCCTTCGCTTGTGTCCGGTTGCTGGGTGGGCGGTGAGGACCGCGACATCCACTTCGATACGATGCTTCACGGACAAGGTGCTTCCATGGCATTGCCTATCTGGACCAAATACATGGTGAAAGTGCTCGGTGACAAATCTCTGGGATATGATGAAAATGAAACATTCCAGTTGCCCGAAGGCTATGACCCGTGCAAGGATGATGTGAATCTGGAAGGAGACACCCATATAGAAGAACCGATAGAGGGACTCGACGAACTGTTTAATTAGTTGAAAGGTGAAAATTGAAAGTGGAAAGGTAAACTTTCAATTTTCACCTTTTCCCCTTTCACCTTAAAAAATGGATTATACGATTAGTATTGGGAGCAACGAGCAGCGGAGGGAGAACATGGAACTGGCTCGCAGACGCTTGACGGAACTTTTTTCGGGAATACGTTTCTCGGAAGAGGAGGAGACGGCACCTTTGTTCTTTCACCGTCCGAATCTGTTCTCCAATCAGGTGGCATGCTTTGCTTCCGATAATCCGGTAGAGGAAGTCACCGCCTGCCTGAAAGCCATCGAACGGGAAGCCGGAAGGAAGCCCGAGGAGAAGGAGCAGGAAATTGTACGGCTGGATATAGACTTGTTGTCTTGTGACGGGACTGTCTATAAGCCAAAAGATTTGAAACGTGATTATATCCTGCGAGGATTGAAACAACTGTTATAATTAATAAAGAATATAAGGAGATGTGTCGATAGTATATGAACACTTTCGGATACACTCTCATTTTAAAAAACGAAGATTGAAAATGAAATTTTTAGGAATCATACCTGCCCGTTACGCATCTACGCGTTTTCCAGCCAAACCATTGGCGGTGTTAGGTGGAAAAACCGTGATACAGCGAGTATACGAGCAAGTGGCAGGAATCTTGGACGATGCATACGTGGCTACGGACGATGAGCGTATTGAAGCCGCAGTAAAAGCATTCGGAGGAAAGGTGGTAATGACTTCCACCGAACATAAAAGCGGCACCGACCGCTGTCAGGAAGCTTGTACAAAAATAGGAGGACAGTTTGATGTCGTGGTGAATATCCAGGGGGATGAGCCTTTCATCCAGCCTTCGCAGTTACAAGCCGTCAAAGCATGTTTCGACGATCCGGCCACCCAGATAGCCACTCTGGTGAAACCCTTTACGGTAGATAATGGTTTCGAGGCACTGGAAAATGTGAACTCTCCGAAGGTTGTGCTCAACAAAAACAGGAATGCCCTCTATTTTAGCCGTTCCATCATTCCCTACCAGCGTAATGCGGCGAAGGAAGACTGGCTGAAGAACCATACGTATTATAAGCATATCGGCCTTTATGCCTATCGCGTAGAGGTACTGAAAGAGATAACCGCCCTTCCGCAGTCATCCCTCGAGATTGCCGAATCATTGGAACAGCTTCGTTGGTTGGAAAACGGATACACTATCAAAGCAGGTATCACGGATGTAGAAACTATCGGCATAGATACTCCTCAAGATTTGGAACGGGCAGAAGAATTTCTTAAAAGCCATGAGCTGTAAACTAGAAAGCCCATGCTGAACCGAAGTGACCAACCCCGGATTCTTGAACCGGAACAACTGGTGGTGCAAAGGCCGGAACGTATCAAGTTGCCTAATGGCGTGCCATTGAGCGTGCTCAATGCCGGTGACAATGAAGTGACACGTATCGATCTCCTCATGGCAGGCGGCCGATGGCAACAGAAACAGCCCTTGCAGGCGTTGTTTACGAACCGCATGCTTCGCGAGGGCACCCGACGCTACGATGCCGCCCGGATAGCGGAAAAGCTGGACTATTACGGAGCCTGGCTGGAATTGTCCAATGCATCCGAGTATGCCTATGTCACCCTTTATTCTCTGAATAAATACCTTCCCCAAACGCTTGATGTATTGGAATCTATCGTCAAAGAGCCGGTATTTCCCGAGAAAGAGCTGGGAGTGATTGTAGACAACAATATCCAGCAGTTTCTTGTCAACTCTTCCAAGGTGGACTTTCTGGCGCACCGCGGATTGGTGAAGGCTCTGTACGGCGGGCAGCATCCCGGCGGACGTCTGGTGCAGGAAGAGGATTATCGGCGCATCACTCCTGCGGTGCTACGCGAGTTTTATGACCGTTATTATCATTCCAATAATTGCAGCATCTACCTCTCGGGCAAGGTTACCGACGATTGCATCCGCCGGATAGAGTCCTTGTTTGGCTGCGAGGCTTTCGGTACGGATTTCCGCAAACCGGAGAAGACAGAATTTCATCCGGTTACCGCTTCCGGAAAACGTATCTTCATCGAACGTCCGGACGCCCTGCAAAGTGCCGTCCGTATGGGCATGCTTTCCCTGGACCGTAATCATCCGGACTACTTGAAGGTCCGCGTGCTGGTCACACTGTTCGGGGGCTACTTTGGCAGTCGCCTGATGTCCAATATCCGGGAAGATAAAGGATACACGTACGGTATTTCCGCAGCCATCATGCCCTATCCGGGGCAGGGAGTGCTGGCGGTCAGTGCCGAAGCCGCCAACGAATTTGTGGAGCCTCTTATCGGTGAGGTCTATCATGAAATAGACCGCCTTCAGAACGAGCTGGCTTCCGATGGAGAGCTTTCCATGGTGAAGAACTATATGTTGGGAGACATGTGCCGTAGTTATGAATCTGCATTCTCGCTGGCGGATGCCTGGATTTTTGTGCAGGTATCGGGCTTGCAGGATACTTACTTTGCCGAAGCATTGGATGCTGTCAAGGAGGTTACCCCACAAGAAATCCGTGAACTTGCAGGGCGGCATTTATGCAAAGAGAAATTAAAAGAAATAGTGTGCGGCAAAAAAATGTCATAAAAAGCGGGAGTTATCGCATCATTTTACCGGATAAATCCTACCTTTGTCAATTATCAACTATCAATTATCAATTAATGAAATATCTATATACTGCACTCATTCTGGCTTTCTTATGCCAAGGTGGAGCCACTGCTCAGGAAAAAAAAAGCGGCTTTTTCGATAAAGTGAAAAATACATTCTCTTCGGAGATAAAGATAGGTACCTATACGTTCAAAGATAACGGGGCCGTCTATACCGGTGAAATAAAAGGCCGCAAGCCCAATGGAAAGGGGAAGACCGTTTTCAAGAACGGCGACGTCTACGAGGGTGAGTATGTGAAGGGCAAGCGTGAAGGCTACGGTACATATATGTTTCCCGACGGTGAAAAGTATGAGGGGCAATGGTTTCAAGACCAGCAGCATGGCAGGGGTATCTACTATTTTATGAATAACAACCGTTATGACGGCATGTGGTTTCAGGATTACCAGCACGGTAAAGGAACCATGTACTATTACAATGGTGATATTTATGAGGGCGACTGGGTGAATGATAAACGCGAAGGCCAAGGAACGTATACCTGGAAGAACGGTTCCAAGTATGTAGGCTCGTGGAAGAATGACAAGAAAGACGGCAAAGGAACACTGACCTGGAATGACGGTTCCAAATATGACGGGGAGTGGAAAAATGATGTCCGGGACGGTAAAGGAACTTTTGAATATGCCAACGGCGACAAATATGTAGGTGACTGGAAGGACGACATGCAGCATGGCAAAGGTATTTACTTTTTCCATACCGGCGACCGTTACGAAGGTTCTTATGTTCAAGGTGAACGTACCGGAGAGGGCATTTATTACCATGCCAGCGGCAACAAGTATGTGGGCAGCTTCAAGGATGGAAAGCAGGAAGGCCACGGCACATTTACGTGGGCAAGCGGCGCCGTTTACGAAGGTAATTGGAAAGATAACCAACGTGACGGATACGGTACTTACAAATGGAATGTAGGTGACTCTTACGAAGGTGAATGGAAAGACAATAAGTTCAACGGCCAAGGTACCCTGATTCAGACCGATGGAACCAAATATAAAGGCGGTTTTGTGAACGGTATGGAAGAAGGTAGCGGTATCCAGGAGGACAAGAACGGAAACCGTTATGAAGGCTTCTTCAAACAAGGCAAGAAACACGGTCCGTTTGTAGAAACAGACAAGAACGGAAAGGTGATACGAAAAGGAACCTACAAGATGGGAAGGCTGGAGAATTAGAATTAAAAATTAGAAATTAAAAATTAAAGGCTGCGCAATGTTCACTTCAGAACCGCGCAGCCTTTAATTTTTAATTTCTAACCGCGGAGCGGTTAGATAATGTATTGTGAACTGATTGATTCATTGTTCATCACCCGCTTGATGGTTTCGGCGAACATATCGGCAATGCTCAACTGTTTAACCTTGTCACATTTTTTAGAGTAGGGGATACTATCAGTAAATACCATTTCCGTTAGTGCGGATTCTTGTACACGGAAAGAAGCAGGGTCGGACATTACGCAGTGGCTGGCAATGGCACGGACAGATTTGGCTCCTGCTTCCAGCATGATGTTGGCAGCCTTGGTAATGGTTCCTGCTGTATCTACAATATCGTCTACCAATACTACATTCTTGTCTTTTACATCACCGATGATTTGCATGGTGGCAACCACGTTTGCTTTTTCGCGTGTCTTGTTGCACAATACCAGGGGTACACCGAGGTATTTGGAGAATGTGCTGGCGCGTTTTGAACCGCCGACATCCGGGGTGGCGATTACCAAGTCTTCCAGTTTCAAGGATTCAATATAGGGGAGGAATACTGCTGATGCATACAAATGATCCACCGGAATATTGAAGAAACCTTGAATCTGGTCTGCATGAAGGTCCATCGTAATCAGACGGTCGATACCTGCAACAGAGAGCAGGTCGGCCACCAGCTTGGCGCCGATGGAAACACGGGGTTTGTCTTTTCTGTCCTGACGTGCCCAACCGAAGTAAGGGATAACGGCTACAACGCTTTTTGCCGATGCTCTTTTAGCAGCATCAACCATCAGCAGAAGTTCCATCAAGTTGTCAGAATTAGGGAAGGTTGATTGAACCAGGAATACATGCGAGCCACGGATAGATTCCTCATAAGAGACTGCAAACTCACCATCTGCAAAATGGGTGATGTTCATCTTTCCCAGAGGGCAATCAAGGCTAGCGCAGATTTTCTCTGCAAGGTATCTCGAATTTGTTCCGGAGAATACCATAAAGGGTGCTTTTTCGCTCATTTGTGTAATAGATGTTACCTATTTGTTAATTTGCATGCAAAGGTAGGAATTTCCCGTTACATAAAACAAGAGTTATTGTATAAAAATTATTTTTCTTTCCCGGATTTATTCGTAGCTTTGCTTTATGAAACGACTTTCTTTTATATGGTTTGCGGGGTTGTTGTGCCTTTGTACAACAATGGTTTCGTGTGTGGGAACGGCACCCATGAAGGAAGTACGCCTTATCGACTCTCTAAACCAGGTGGCTTATGCTTTTCGTTATAAAAACCTGGATTCATCCTGCCATGCGGCATCAAGAGCCTACCGTGAAGTCAGCCTCTATAAACAAGGAAAAGCGGAAGCATCCAATAATCTGGGCTTTTGTGCTTTTATGCGCATGGATTTTGAGCAGGCCGAAAAGTTTCATATGGATGTCTATAATCTGACCAAGAATGAACTGGAACTCCTTATTGCCGACATCGGTTTGATGAAGATTTATCAGCGGACGGCGTTGAACAAGGAGTTCTACGATTATCGCAATAGTGCCTTGCACCGTATGAAAAGAATAGCGGAGGATGACAATCTGTTTGTGGACCAACACGAGCAAATGCGTTTGAATTATGCCCGTTCGGAATTTTATATTGTATCTGCTGTGTATTATTATTATTTGCAACAGCGTCCGGAAGCTGTAGCCTCTATTAATGAAGTTACTAAAAAACAAGAGTTGCTGGCAGATACCAATCAGCTGTTGTATTATCACTACATCAAAGGTTCTGCTGCCTTATGCGAGGGTGAGACACCGGATGAGCGAAGACTGAGAGAATTTGATGAGCTCTATACCGCATGGCAGTTGGCTTCGCGCAAGGGCTATCTTTACTTTGAGGGCAATGGAGTGCAGGGACTTGCCAACTTGATGGCTTCACCGGATAATTACGCATTTTTTCAAGACCGCCGCTCCCATGCCTTGACACGTTTTGGAGTACCGGTAGATTCGCTGCTTCCCATGCGTCTGGGGCAGTTGGCATTGCAAAAATTCAGCCAATACAAGGATTTGTATCAGATAGCAGGTGCATATGTATCTATCGGCAAATACCTGAATGCCCACAGTCACTATACAGAAGCTCTTGACACGCTAAAACTTGCTCTGGAATGTGTAAATGACCATCACCGCCTTTTCTATGACTGCCACGATAGTTTGGACTGGCTGAAAGCATTTGACCGTCGAGATACGATTTGTGCGGAGAAGGCATGGATGGAGCAGAAACTGAAAACCGTGCCCGAGTGGATTTCACGTATTCGTGAACAGTTGAGCGTTTCGTATGCAGGACTCGGAATGAAAGAAAAATCAGACTATAACCGCAATATTTACCTGGATATCCTTGAAGATACACGCCAGGATAAAGAACTGGAAAGCCGCTATCAGGCATTGGAAAAGGAGGCGGGGCAACTCAACGTCGTGTTGTCACTGGTCATTGTGGGCTTCGTGCTTGTATCCCTCTTCTTCTGGTTTTTCAACAAGCGTTCCAAAGACCGGAACAGAGTGCATCTCCGCCGTCTGCAGCTGATGCTGGATATCTGTCAGAAGATAACGGCATCCATTCCGGCAGATGCACAGACTGAGGAGGAAATCGTCGACTCTATCCGGACGGCTGTCTGCCCGGAATTGGAAAAGCTGTTTGGAGTGAAGGATATCCGCATAGACAACGGGCAATTAGTGTTCCCGCGTCGGATGAGCAAGGATGAGCAGGCGATGGTACGGGTGATAACTCCCTATATCCAATGGGCAATTGACAACGGCATGACGTCCATCTCCCTTGGCGACGAACGCCGCAGACTGGAAAAGCAACGCTACATTTACGAGCAGCACATCGCGGGGAACAAACGGCAAAATCTGATAAAGAAAGCATGTATGGCTATTGTCAACGGAATTCACCCGTACATAGACCGTATCATCAACGAAGTGCAGAAACTGACTCAAAAAGGATTCATCAAAGAGGAGCGGATCAAAGAGGAGAAATACCAGTATATCGACGAGTTGGTTACTACCATCAATGAATACAATGATATTCTTGCCCTTTGGATAAAGATGAAGCAAGGAAGCCTTAGCCTGAACATAGAGACGTTCGAATTGAATGAACTTTTCGAGCTGCTTAGGAAGGGAAGCCGTACATTCGAGATGAAGAGACAGTCGTTGGAGGTGCAGCCTACGGATATCCGGGTAAAGGCAGACAAAGCCCTTACATTGTTTATGATAAATACACTGGCGGAGAATGCCCGTAAATATACCCCTCAGGGCGGTATGGTGAAAGTATATGCACGGCAGGAGAAGGATTATGTGGAAATCTCGGTAGAGGATAATGGTTGTGGATTGTCACCGGAAGATGTAGCCCGCATCGTGGGGGAAAAAGTATATGACTCGAAAGCCATCGGTATGAGTGACGCTCCCGACAAGGAGGAATTGAGGAAGAACAAAGGAAGTGGCTTTGGACTGATGAACTGTAAGGGCATCATTGAAAAATATCGCAAGACGAATGATTTGTTCAAGGTCTGTCTGTTCAATGTGGAGAGCGGGCTGGGAAAAGGCAGCCGTTTTTATTTCCGTCTGCCTGCCGGTATCCGTAAGTCCGTGTCGGTGTTGCTCGTCGTGTTGTCTTTGTGCATGTCATCCTGCCGGCATGCTGTGGAACAGCCTGCTTCCGGAGAGGTGTTACCGGATTCTTTGGCACTGCTTGCACAGAATGAATACGAAGCTTTGCTGGACGAAGCCTCCGATTATGCCAATGAAGCTTATTACTGCAATGTAGACGGAGAATACGAACTGGCTTTACAATACATAGATTCGGCAATGTATTGCCTGAACGAACATTACAAGCAATACGCCCATCCTATACGTCGCTATATGACGCTGACGGGAGACGGGGCGCCTGCGGAACTGGATTGGTGGAACCAGATGTTCAATTCGGATTTCCATGTAATTCTGGATATCAGGAATGAAGCGGCAGTCTCATTTCTTGCATTGAAGCAATGGGATGACTATAGTTATAATAATGCTGCCTACACTACCTTATACAAACTGTTGGGAGAAGACCAATCCTTGGAAGGATATTGCCGGCAGCTGGAGCGTTCCACCAACAACAAGATGGTGGGCATTTTGCTGGCGGTGATTTTGCTGTTCGTATTGCTGTTGGGATATTACATACTCTACTTCCGTAAACGTCTGGTGAACCGCTGGAATCTGGAGCAAGTACTGGAAATTAATGGAAAGGTGTTCAATGCCTCCTTGTTGCCGGTTTCGGATACGGAGGAAATGTTGCAGCGTGAGGAGGATACATTGAAGGAAATCCCGCGGCAGATTGTAGGTTCCGCTTTTGATGCAGTGAACGAACTTTTGAGTATCGACCGGTTAAGCATAGCTGTATACAACGAGACTACACATAAGCTGGAATACACTTCCAATCCAGTGGAAGATACCGCCGTGTACGAGTTGCCTATCTGGAGGAAATATATGGAGAATTGCTTTGAGCAGCAAGTGTACATATCGGAAAAGGGTATACAAGCATTGCCGCTTGTTGTGGATGCGGGAAATATGTGTCGTTGCATAGGTGTGCTGTGTCTGGAACGTAGGGAAGGTACGGAGCAGGAGACCGACCATTTGCTTTTGGAACTGATAGCCCGTTATGTCTCCATTGTAATCTTCAATGCAGTGGTTAAGTTGGCTACGAAATACCGGGACATCGAAGTGGCTCAAGATGAAGCCCGGCGAGCTTCCTGGGAAGACAGTTTGCTGCATGTACAGAACATGGTGCTGGATAATTGTCTTTCGACCATCAAGCATGAAACAATTTATTATCCGAACAAGATAAAGCAGCTGATAGGGAAACTGCGGTCCGGCAAACAGACAGAAGCGGAGGAGCGGGAAACGGTGGTTGCCATCAGCGAATTGATAGAGTATTACAAAGGTATCTTTACGATACTCAGTTCATGCGCTTCCCGCCAGTTGGAAGAGGTGACTTTCAGGCGTGCGACAATATCTGTGCCGGAACTTATGGCTACTGCCGGGAAATATTTCCGCAAAGTGTATAAGGGAAACAAGGCGCATATTGATTTTAAGATACAACCGTTGGAAGGACGGATTACCGGTGACTGGAACCAGTTGCGTTTCCTGCTTGAAAACCTGATAGACGAGGCTTGCTCCGTAACTCTGGATGGAGCTGTCTGTCTGTCGGCCCGGGAAGATGGGGAATTTATACGTTTTCTGTTTACAGATATGCGCAGGGAAAAGACCCGTGAAGAATTGAACCAATTGTTCTATCCCGACTTGTCCCGCATGACGGCCGGTGAGAAAGGAGAACTGTATGGTACGGAATATCTGGTGTGCAAGCAGATTATCCGCGACCATGACGAGTTTGCCGGACGCCGGGGATGCCGTATCAATGCCGAACCGGGAAAGGAAGGAGGTTTTACAATATATTTTACGCTACCGAAAAAATGAAATATGGAAGACAAAAAATTTAAAGTAATCATCGTTGAAGATGTCAAGTTGGAGCTGAAAGGGACGGAAGAGATTTTCCGCCATGAAATTCCCAATGCGGAGGTAATAGGTACTGCTATGACTGAGCAGGAGTTCTGGACATTGATTGAAGCCGGCGTGCCGGATCTTGTTCTGCTGGACTTGGGATTGGGAGGTTCGACCACAATCGGGGTGGACATCTGCCGGAATATCTTCAAGCGTTATCCGGGAGTACATGTGCTGATATTCACGGGAGAAATATTGAATGAGAAGTTATGGGTGGACGTACTTGAAGCCGGCGCTGACGGCATTATCCTGAAAACCGGAGAGTTGCTGACCAAAACCGATGTGCAGGCAGTGATGGACGGCAAGAAGCTGGTCTTTAACTATCCGATACTGGAGAAGATAGTGGAACGCTTCAAGAAATCTGTCCTGAATGATGCAAAACGTCAGGAAGCAATCATAAGCTATGATATTGATGAGTATGACGAGCGTTTCCTCCGTCATTTGGCACTGGGCTATACCAAAGAAATGATTGCCAATCTTAGGGGAATGCCTTTTGGAGTCAAGTCGCTGGAGAAACGGCAGAATGACTTGGTCGGCCGTCTGTTCCCGCCTAGTGAACGGGTGGGGGTGAATGCCACTCGTCTGGTGGTGCGTGCATTGGAACTTCGAATCCTGAATATAGACAATCTGGAAGCCGACGATGAGTAAACTCCGAATGCCACATCCCGCTACGATGTTCTTCCTGCTGACGCTGGCAGTCATCCTCCTTTCATGGATATTCGATGTCTATGGCCTGAGCGTGCTGCAACCGCAGACTGGAGAAGAAATACGGGTGCAGAGCCTGCTGAGTCCGGAGGGCATACGCTGGCTGCTGCGCCATGTCATAACCAATTTTACGGGATTCGCTCCGTTAGGGCTGGTGATTGTGGCTATGTTCGGAATAGGGGTGGCACAGCATTCGGGTTTCATCGATGCATGTATTCGCAGGGGGGTACGACGTCCACGTGATCCTTGGCGCATTATTCTGCTGGTCATTGTCTTAGGACTGTTGTCCAATATAGTGGGAGATGCAGGATATATCATTCTGTTGCCGATAGCTGCAACTTTGTTCCAGTCCGTCGGTCTGCACCCCATTGGAGGTATAATTACAGCTTATGTTTCAGTCTCTTGTGGCTATAGCGCTAATGTGTTTTTGAGTACATTAGACCCCATGATTGCCTCTGTAACGCAAGAAGCGGCTGATAGGATGAATATTGCTCCGGGGCAGACTGGACCGCTGTGCAATTATTATTTTCTCTTTGTTTCCACGTTCCTGCTTGCATTCATCATTTATCATATTACCCGCAGGAGCTTGTTGCCGCACTTGGGAATGTATGCAGGGGATATTCATTTTAATGGCTACAAACAACTGTCCCGCAAGGAACGGAGAGCTATGTTGGGAGCTGTATTTGCAGGCTTGCTGTATATTGCCATTATTCTGTGGGCTACATTCTCTTCATGGGGGATATTGCGGAGTGTCAATGGTGGGTTGATTCGTTCTCCGTTTATAGTTGGTATTCTGTTTTTGCTTTCGTTTGGAATAGGTTTGATGGGGATGGTCTATGGTTTTGCCTCCGGCCGATACCGTACGGACGGTGATGTGATAGAAGGACTTACGCAGCCGATGAAACTGCTGGGCGTTTATTTTGTGATAGCTTTCTTTGCCTCACAGATGTTTGCTTGTTTTGAATATTCCCACTTGGACAAGTGCATTGCCATTTTAGGCGCTAATCTGCTGTCCTCCGCCTCTTTGAGTAGTTTATGGATATTGATTCTCTTCATTCTTTTTACGGCGCTGGTCAATCTCTTTATGGTATCTGCCACAGCTAAATGGGCTTTTATGTCTTTCATTTTTGTTCCGGTATTGGCAAGTATGGGCATTTCGCCGGATATGACCCAATGTGCGTTCCGTATAGGTGACAGTGCAACAAATGCCATAACACCTTTTATGTTCTACATGCCACTTGTCTTGACCTATATGCAGCAATATGATAGGCAATCCACTTATGGTTCACTACTGAAGTATACTTGGAGATATTCTTTAGTCATTCTATTGGCATGGACTGCCTTATTTGTACTTTGGTACATCAGCGGTTTGCCATTAGGACTGTAATGTCATAACCAATGAACAGCCCGCTTTCGATAACCCCGGTAATGGCTTTCAGTTTCTGTTCCAAATCAGGAACAATGTTGCTGAGATGAATGTCAAGAATGAAATTACCGCTTTCGGTAAATACCGGACCGTCTTTTCCTTCTGCAAGACGTAGGCTGATTTTTGAAGCTCCCAATAAGCGTATCTCGTTTTCCACATGGGAGAGAGCATGTGGAAACACTTCCACCGGTATGGGGTATTTGCTCCCCAGTTTGCTGACAAGCTTGCTCTCATCGACAATGATGTAAGTCTTACCACTGCTTTTAATGAGAAGTTTCTCCTTAAACATGGCTCCACCACGTCCTTTGATGAGGTTATTATGCGGATCCACTTCGTCTGCACCGTCGAATGTCCAATCCGGACGCTTATTCCACAGAGTAGTTTGCGGCAGGCCAAGCTGTATACATGTCATCGAAATTTCGGCAGATACCGGAATGATTTCTATATGCAAAGATTCTTGTTTAACTCGTTGAGCTAATGCGAACAAAGTGAGATAAACGGTAGAGCCGGAGCCTGCTCCTATGGCATCACCGTCTTTGGCCAGTCCGGCAATTTCCTGGGCTACCAATTCCTTACTCGCCTTATTGCTGATTTTATTTGACCATTGCAATTCTTGTATCAACTGATTTTCCCATTCCATCTCTTTAAAATTTAGTTGTTATTACTCTTTCATTCATTTTCGGGTCAATGCTACTTTTCCTACTTGAATATTCCTCCATATTTTTACTTTTTATAATTAGTAACATTGATAATTTGCAAAATGTTTTAATACATCTGTATATAAATACCGTATATCTTATTTGTAAAGGTAACTAATCATTACTTTTTATGTAGCAAATGAGCCTTTTATACATAGGTAACGAAAAAAGGTGATACAAAAATTTGCAATATTCGTAAAAAAGCGTACCTTTGCACCGCAATTAAGGCTGGTTCCGTAGCTCAGCTGGATAGAGCAACGCCCTTCTAAGGCGTGGGTCTTGCGTTCGAATCGCAACGGAATCACAACGATAAGGCAAGTAGTCGATAAAAAGGCTGCTTGCCTTTCGTCGTTTAGCTGGGTATCAACGATTTACTACCTTGCCAATTTCGACAGAATTTGTGCAAAAAGTAGGTAACATAGCAGAAACACAGCTTTCCGTAGTTCCACTTTTCCGGTGGGTAGAAATAATTTAGAAAACAAAAATGAGTACGGTAAGAGTCATCCAGAACAAGCAGAGATTGACCAAAGAGGGCAATGCTCCGCTATATATAACCTTTTATCTCGGTAAGGAAAAGTTAATGCTTCCTTGCAAAGTGTCTGTGCCTGCTGCTAAATTTGACGAGAAAAGCGGACTTCTCAAAGGAAACAGTAAGGAAGCAAAGGATATAAATCTTATTGTGAGTAACCTGAAAGCACGTGTCAACGATATATTGGTGAAGTTCCGGCTGAGGAACCAGGCTTTGACAAAAGATATTTTCATGCGGGAGTATAACAATCCAAGTGATTATAAGACTTTCCATGATTTCGTGAAGGAGCATATGAAAACCTACAGCCGGCGAATAGAGATGGGAACGTTCAAGCATCATCTGAGCTGTATGAAAAAGTTCAAGGCATATAATGAACTGTTACAGTTCCGGGACCTTACTCCGGATTATCTGACTGACTACCTGATTTACATGAAAAAGGAGCTTGGAAATACGGAGATAACCGCACAACGTAATATGTCCACCATCAAGATATATGTCACTGCAGCCTACAGAAAGGGCTATATAGAAGAAAATCCTTTCCAGGAATTCCATATCAAAAGAATAAAAAGCGATGTGGACTATCTGACAGAGGAGGAGCTGATGCAGTTTGTGCAATTATACTATCAAAGAACATTGCCGGAAAAGCTTCAGCTGACCTTGGCCTTCTTCCTTTTCATGTGTTTCACGAGCATGCACATTACGGATGCACGTATGTTCTGTATCGAGCAGGTAAACAATGATGTGCTGACTTACTACCGTGTGAAGAACCGGAACTGTAAACCGGAACCGATAAAGATTCCGATGCCGGTACCTGCGGAAAAACTTCTGGAAGAATGGGCAGAGGGTAGGGAAGAAGGACGTCTGTTCAGGAACGTTCAATGTGACCAGGTCGTTAACCGACAGTTGAAGGCCATTGCCAAGGAACTGGGGATTAACAAAAAAATATCGGCCAAGACAGGAAGACATACGTTTGCAACTATTTATCTCCGGAAAACAAAAGACTTATCCAGCCTGCAAAAATTGCTTGGACATAGCAATATCCGGGAAACGATGATTTATGCGCACGTCATGGATGAGAGCAAGCGGGAAGGCATGCAATGTTTCAATAGCTTCACCCTATAATAGGGGCCAAAAGCCGTACAATCGTGCGGATGATTCATAATGTTTTATTTATCAAATAAATGCGGCTGCACCGATTTGTACAAGTTCGTACAAAATGAGGTGCAGCCGCACGAATTTATGCTCTCTCGTACATCACCCAGTAGGGTTGTCCTGCCAAATATTCTACATGGTACCCTGCATCACTAAGCTGCTTAGCCAGTTCTGTCGGACGTACAGCAATGATATTGGATATATCGTATACCAGTTCAGCGGTGGTCTTGTAACATTTCTGTGAAGTGGTACCGATGGGCGAGTAGTTCTGGCCGATGAAGTTTGCTATGGCTTTCTGCCGCTCGGCTTGTTGCTTCTCCAATTCGTCTCGTTTGTCCGGTTCTTCGTCGTTTTGATAAGAACGGAATCCTATAGGCTTTTTCATTGGGCACCTCCTTTCTGATTAGGGATAAGGCCTAAAAATTCGGTACGGGCATTATGTAATGTTGCTAAAACATCCAAAAATGTTTTTGAATTGTCATAGAAATAACCACTGTATTCAAGAAGAAAGCCGATACTATCATCCAACAATTCTGCAAGAGATGCTGCTCGATTATTTTGCAATTTCAATAAGCAATTAGATATGGAATCGTTGAGTACAATTCCATTAACGGTAGTATTATCCATTCTCACCTCCTTCCTGCTCCAGCATATTCGCCTTCTCACTGAACTGATAAACGGAACGTACCTTGCAAATATCGAGAAAGAATACCGTGTCCGGGCATCCGCCACTTATGACATGGGCCTCGATACGTATGGTACGGTCATTGTCAATCAGGCTGGCAGTGTATTGCATACGTTTCATCTTGGGGTGTTCGGCATTGATGCGGTTGACCACATCGCCTATTTCATGCTTGAGTGCATCCAGGGAAAGTTCATCCTTGATAAGAACATCTTTATACTTTTCTACATAATCAATAACCTTTTTCCATGCCCGGTTCTTGGGGGAATAGGTCTGCAGATGGTAAACAAAGAACATCATGCTTTGCCTCCTTTCTCATTAAAGGTGATGTTGACTGTCCCACCATTGACATAGATGGAAATGGATTTGTCGCTACGTGCTGCACGGATACGTTTACGTCCGGCGCACAGTTCAATACCCAGCTGGGCAAACAGTTCTTGAACCTTCTCTGCGGATACATAGCGTCCGCGGGCGCTTTGGGCTTGTTTTCTCATAATGAAACGCTATTTAAATAAAACAATAACAATGCTCCAATAAAAGACGGGGAAGGGAACTTTCTCCAAAAAATCGGAAAACTTATAGACAAAGAAAGTTCCGCTTTCCCGTTGCGTTTCACCTTGAGAAGGCAGTGGGTGCATTAACACTCCACACGGGGGTCGGAACTATATGATACCATTGGGCATAAAAAATGCCAACGGCAAAAGTTGGCGAACAATCTCGCCTTCTCAAAATGAAACGCACCACAAAGATGAGAGTTTATTTTGAAACAGCAAAAGAAAAGCGGAAAATTTTTTGTTTCTCCGCTTTTCTTTTGCTAATCCAATGGAATGAGTTCATTAGTCTCGTAATCCATAATTTGTTTGTCTATAATTGCGGCATAAGCGTGTTTTTGTTTCCATCCCTCTTGAGTGTAAAATTGCACCTGCTGCTGGTTGTAAAAGAATTTTTTATATGCCTTTTTTATTTGCTCTTTAGTCATTTCTGAAGAAGTTAGAATTTTAGTTCCATTGCTATATGCTTCTAACACTTCTATACTAATATTATCTATTTCTCCAATTTTCTCTTGAAAAGTTACATTGGTTTTAAAATCGTTTTTTTTTCGTTTAATAGCCATGCCAGTAACCGTAGTATAATAAAAAGAGTTGATGTAAGAATTAGATATTTTCATATTAATAAGGCCATCCGCTCCTATTGCTTTCACTTTTTTCCCAATATCTGAAAATGCTTTTTCTGTATCTACAGAATACGACCAAGCATTTCGAATGGCTCCTCTTGTTACAGAAACCACACTTCCTATTGGCGTATAATCAAAATCCACATTATTAGACTCAGTTACATAAATTCCATTCTTTAAGAACCTGGAATAATCTATGACTTCTGTTACAGTCATTTGATCCAATGATACACAAGAGGTAATCAACAGCGACAACGTAACATTAAATAGAAATAAAACTCGTTTCATATTCAATTATTTGTAGTATTTTTGCAAAAAAACAATGCTGTTATGTATTTTGTAGATGAAGATATTTCCGTTATAATTAAAGAGATTGTGTCTTTAAGAAAAGATGTAACCCGGATTAAAAAACAGCTCGTAGCCATTCCCATAGCTTTATTAATTGGTCTTTTGTTAGGGCTCCTATTATAAAACAGAGCACTCCCCAAACAATATTGAACATATTAAAATAGTTAGAGACTATAGTTGTTTCCTTTACTTTTGTCTCTAATTGTTGCTCTTTTACTTTTTGTTTCAACCATTTTTCTACCCCAATTTTTGCAGCCTGATGTCCTTCAGGGGTCAACCGGATGTAGGCTTCTCCCCATAACTCTGTCAGTTTATAGTTATCTGTCAAAGAATCTTTGACAGAAGCCACGATTATATTACGCCCATATACTCCATATAAATGTTTTGTTAGGGTGCTTGTACCAACTTGTCCTTCATGCTTTAATATAAACCGCAAGGCTTCATTTGCTATTTCTATTTGTCTTTCAGTCATCGTATTAAAATGGCGAATCCCTTATCAAAACGCGCCCAAAGGTATAGCCACACCTTAACCCGGTTTTACGGATTACGTTTTGAAAAGGGATTCATATTGATAAATGTATAGCTATGTTGGTATTGGGCACTGCAAAGATGCCTATTATATTTCACATATCCAACAACGGCTAACAAAAAAGGCTTCCAGCCCGTGGAAGCCCTCTATCACATTTAAAACCTTACGGCCTTGCAATAGACCGGGAAGTATCTTTCATTATGTCGCCAAGCTCGGATAGAGCTAAAGACAGGGTATTCAGTTCATCAGCGGTAAAGTTGGCAGGTTTGCCGTTTACCGCACTTCCGTTAATCCGTTGATATAGCCATTGGCGTGTTCTGCCAAAATAGTGCTGGGCAATATACGACATAGAAGCGAAAGGCAATACTTTTTCTAAGGTCTGCCTGATTTCTACTGTTTTCACAATGGCTTGGGCTTCATTGATTGATTGCCTGGCACCATCTTGGAACGCCTGCACAAACGCTTTTTTATCTTCCGGTGAAAGCGTCTGCAGAAAAGCCCTGAAACGTTTTTTATGGTCGGCCAATTCCTCCGGAGTATTGCATTTTACATATTCCGACTTCCATTTTCCCAATTCTTTCTGTACGTCCATAAGCCTAAAAATTATATGTTAGAGAAAAAGTAGCCCCCTCAAGGAGGGCTACCGTTTTCATTCAGCTTGTCTTGTGCATCATTCAAGTCATCGAGACAATCATTGATGCCTTCCTCAAGCTCCTCATCAGAAATCCAATCAGTATTCTGAATGTCATCCCAATAGAGGGAAAAGAAGCTGAGGTCTTTTTTCGCAGCTTCAATCCGAGCCTTTAGCTCTTCGTCTTCAGTCATAAAAAGATCGCGATACATTATGACACTGCAAATATAATAACCTTTTGGTAATTATACAAAGGAAAAAGGAGTTATTTTGAGAGTAGATGTATTTTTAACATTATTATTCTATCCGATAAAAAGTCCCCTTCAGTACCTTGCTTAATCCATCGACATCTATTTCCGTCTCAATCTTCTCGCACAAATACTGCTTGTTGCCTATAAGAAACACCTTATTCACATCTGGCAGCTTATTGGCCTGGAACTGGATTGTGTAAGGGATATTGGAGTGAAACAGACTGAGTGTCGACAACCGATGTCCGACACTGTCCGGACAAACATCGTTCAAGCTTAGGGAATACGGAAGGAAGTCCGTGAGCTGTGCTCCGGTCTTCTGCTGGTAGTCCGTAAAAGGATAGGCATAATCATAGGCATGTGTCTGACCGCTGTAAGTTACGTTCTGCCGGTTGAACTTACCGGTATTGACAGCCACTTCCATGTGCCCGTTTTTTTCCTGCTTCTCCTTCAGCTCCACGTCACCGTTTATGGCTTCCTGGACATTGAAGCGCTCCTGCTTGGCAACAGTAGCCTGGTAGCCCACCGCGGGTATGTTCAATACCATGGAGGTGTACGGACGGGACAAATCGTAATCAGCTACAGAGCCATACACGCCGACATTGAATTGAATAATTTTAGCCGGGACGATTCCGAGTGAGGTTTCCACATCGGAAGATTCCGGGTCACGGATTAAATCCGCATACAAATTGACTTCACGCAGCGCATTCTTATTATTCTCATTGTAGTTGATATAGGACCGTTTGCCAACAATAAAGATTGTACTTTTCTTGTCACCGTCACCCATTCCGTTATATGCGGCCAGCATTGCATCGTAAGAATCATATTCTTGTTTGTATGCAGCCTCCATGATGTCCCTTTCAATTCGCAGATAGCCGTCATCCGTATGGGAAGGCAGATTGTAGCCCACATTGCCAGTGCTCAAGTCTTTCTCATTCTTTTCATCTTCAATATCCACAGTGAACTCCCGTAGCAGGGAGGATGCAGGAATTATCTCCTTTCCGGATTCTGTAAAATAATCGTTAAGCCCTACGAGGCTCACTACCTTGGTGCGTTCGTTGACCACTGTAACCGCACAAAGGAATTTCTCCAGTTCATCAAAGAATTCGGAAACAGTCCAATGCGGCAATGCGGCGGCCACCCGGTTGCTGCTTACCGCGCTGCATACATAAACGTTCCGCAAGAAATTGTTATCAAAGAAGGAGGTATCGAACGTATAGCCAAAATGCCCCACTATTCTCTTGATGACTGTCAAAAGGTATGGCTGTACACATCGACGGCCATAATAGGGGCAAAGGGTAAAATTGTTCGTGCCGAACTCATAGATTGCATCGTTCTGAAGGTTCTCCCATTTGGCTTCCTGATAGAACACCGGCAACCATACGGCTTCAATGTCGTCCACCGAACCGTAGTAGTTCACCATATTGGCAGGTGGCTGGAAACGGTTCTGATTGTTGTTTGGCCAACTGATTGTACCTAAATCAAGTTCGTCAATATACAGATTATCATTCGTTAGCAGATTAAATTCCGCATTACCCGATACGAGCTGTACCTTAACCAGTGCATCTTCTACTGAGAGTAAAACCGCACTGCCGTAAAGCAGGCATCTGGCGTCAACGATGAGTGTAGCCGGAAGGATAGTCTTTTTTTTCGTCACATCCAGTCTGTTCACGTGCTTGAATATGGCATGATTGGCAGGCATGGGGAGTTCTATGTCCAAGGAATAATTGGAACTGCGGGTGAAATACGGATTCTCGGAGGTGAACGTAATGTTGAACCCTTCAGGAAGGGCGGCCAACTGCCCGTCAATGTATAATTCTGTCATTGCTTGTTGCGTGATTTATTGTTGTTCAACTTCTGATACTCTTTCTGAGCCTGGTTGATACCCCGTTTGCCGGTAACATAAGTTTCTGCCACCAGCGGATCATCCAGCCTGTTTTTAAGCTTCCGCAATACGCGGGTACATTCTATCAGCATCGCCACCATAGCCGGGTCATTGGTCGTCGTTGTGGCGCTGGCAGCGGGTGCTTTGGCTGGTACGGTACGTGTACTCTTTCCGGAACCTGTCACAGCCGCTATGTCTTCAGCTGTCAGATTACCAACATTACCGCTACGCTGTGCCACGTCAATGGCGTCGAATATCGGTCGCAGATTCGGGTTGGCGACAGCGAAACGGTTGGCGACGAACTCGTTGGAATGCACGATACCTTGCGGCTGATTCCAGTCACCGGACGGAGTAAAGCCGCCGGTGTAGAAATTGGAGATAAGCCCTTTGGCTGTCTCAAATGCGGCAGTTATCAGAGCAATCTCTCCGGCAGCTTTAGCTACACCTACGAAGCCGAGTGAACCTATATTCTTGATGGTGCGTTCGGTAACGGCCATAATCATCATACGTTCCAACGCATCAAGCGACATAGTAAGAATATTCTTCAGGAAGTCCTTGAGAGACACCTCGGAGTCCGTGAAGAATTGCGCCATGGTCTCTCCGAAGCCTTTCGCCAGGTCAGACAGTATGTCAAACTTCTCACGTTCAATCCGTTTTTCTTCTTCAGCATCTTTTTGGGCATCCTTCAGATTACGTTTACGCATCTGTTCACGTACCTGGTTTTTCTTCTCCTCACTGATTGCCGCGTCATTGAGAACCTTATGGTAATATACATCTTGCAGTCTGCGCAGCTCATTGAAATACTCCTCCTCGGAAGTCCTGTTTACATAATGATACATGGCGGCAGCTTCCACCTGCATTTGGTACTCTTTGTCCAAACGGGAAAACGTTTCTTCTGCCTGCTCCTTACGGCGTTTCTCTTCATCCTTGGCAGACTGTTCATCAAGCCTGCGCAATTCATCACGCGCCTTTATTTCCGCATCAAGTATTTGGTCATTGATACGTTGAATCTCTGAAGGCTCAAGCCCCTTGACCTTCAGCTTATCGTTGAGCAGTTGCATCTCCGCATCCCGCATTTGCTTGTTGTATTCCTCTTGGGTCATCTTATCGTCAGCGAGGTATTTCCGTTTGATGTCAGCGATGCGCCGGTAGTAGTCGGCTTCAGCTTGGACGAACTTGTCTTTGGCAGCATTGTTTTTATCGCAGGTGCAAGGTTTGTTCCCACATATCGGACATTTGCCGTTACCACCGCCATTGCCATCGGAATTTCCATCCGTTCCACTGTTTGTTTTGGTGGAGACTTCCAGCTCCTTGCTAATTTGTTCGTAAATGGTCATATAGCTTTCGATAGCCTTCTTAGTGTGTTCAATGTCGAATTTTAGCTGTTCTACCGCTACATCGTAAGCGGTGAATCCTGTTTGGGCATATGTAGCACTTTCACGCGCTTTCTTTTGACCGGCCAATGCCTTGTCCAGTTCTACCTGGTATTCGATTAGTTTCTTGCTCTCGGATTCAATATAGGATGATGCACCTTTCAACATCGCCTCTTTTTGTAGCTGTTCTACATATCGGGCCTTGGCATCAGCCGCCTTTTGCGTGTTGATTGTCTCCAAAGTGATGTCACCCAAGTAATCGGGAGCAATCTTGTTGATTTTTTCCATGGCTTCTCTACGTTTATCCATAGCAACACGGTTGTTTTGCGCTACCATCCACAAGGTATCCAACTCTTTGCGCTGGTCAGCGGTGGATTTGGCAGCCTCTTTTTGGAGACGATTTGTGGCTTTTTGAACATCAACGTACTCGTGGGCACGTTTGTATAAGTATAAAAAAGCTGCGCCACCTGCAAGAAGAACCGTAGATAGAGCACCTGCCGGACTCAGCTTCATAACCGTCCAAGCAGCCCGCATGGATTTTGCAGCAAGGTCCACACGGCCTTGCAGCACTTGCATGGCTCCTGCAAAGAGGTAGGTGGATACGCGGACAGTTTTTAGTAGTATATTATGTCCAGCTAAAAGCGTGCTCAACCTGCGAAGTTGGGTAAAAGAAGTAACGGTATAACCTGAAACTGTATTGACAGCAATACCGTAGGCAAGCTGTAATGCGGTAGCCGTCTTGGTGATGGCGTTCCAAGCCTTTGAAGCGATAGTGGCAGCTTTCGTCCGTAATGTGTAAACAGCGATACAAGATGCCACATATAGGACGGTACCACCCCATTTGTTGCACCAGTCAATCAATCCCGGCAAATATTTGAGCACATTGGTCAGCATATTCGTACTCACCGTCAGAGCCGGATTCAACTTCTCGCCAAGGTCAATGGCTGCCAGCTTCATCTTATTACGTGCCTGCTCCAGTTTGGCCTGTGCAGTATCACTGTTTATGGCCGCCTGCTCATACGCCACATTGGTACCGGTGACGGCAGCGGTGAAGTCTTTCACCATCTCCGTGTTCTGAAGGATTACGGATGCGGTATTGTAGCCTTCCTCCCCGAACATCTTCTTGATGGCGCCTGCGTCCATATTCTTGTTCTTCAGATTCTCCAGTGCCTTATCCAACCCGACGATTTTGGGGTTGGTTTCGTCTGCCCCGGTCTGAAGAACCAGAAAGAATTTCTTCAATCCCGTTCCGGCCACTTCATCCTTTATACCCCGATAGGCAAGCGTTTCAATCAATGCGACCGTCTGTTCAATGGGAACATTGGCCGAAGCCGCTGCGGTACCTGCATTCCGGATAGCCTTTGCCTGGCTTGCAATATTGGCGGAACCTGCCTGGGAGCCGGCAGCCAATACGTTGGTAAACCGTCCTGCCTGGTCTGCTGCCGCCCCATATTGGTTGAGTGATAAGGTAAGTGAATCAACCGCTTCGTTCAAGGTGATGTCTTTGGCTGCCGCCTGCAGTCGCATGGCTTCCTCCGTAACAGCCTTGAGCGCCTCCTTGTCTCCAAGCAGTTCCGGTTTGGCCGAACCGACCAGCATGAACGCATCCAAGATTTCGGCTGCCGACTGGCGGACACGCAAGCCCTCTTTTGTCATGGTGGTGGAAAGCGTCTTGGCCTGGCCGGTCAACCAGGCAATGCTGTCATCATCAAGTCCGGTCAAGGCTTTCAGCCCGGCCTGGGACTCCTCCAACTTGTTGCGTTCGTCTCTGATGGCGCGCAAGGCAAGGGTAAAACCGGTAAGGAAACCTATTACGGACAAGATAACTCCACCGAAACGGTTGAACCAGTCCACCATACTGCCAATACTGACAGTCGCTTTCTTGGTTTCGGTGGTGATGCCTTTTATCTCCTGGCGATGCTGTTTTAAAATCCCCTGAAGATGCTGTATCTTCGCCATGGTGCGGTTGTATTCCTCAGAGCCGCGTGTCATTTCCTTAATGTCACGCTGTAGGCGTTTCATCTCCAAATCAATGGAATTGATGTCATTCTTAATTTCCTTGCCATCGATGTACAAGTAGACACCTCTTTTGACAGTCTTGTCACTTTTTGCCATAACGTTTTTCAATTGTTATTTTATCAAACTTCTGAAGCACATTCTTGAGTGCCTGGTCACCGTAATACTCTCCGGATAAATCAGCCAGTGATTCGATGTTATCCACAATGGGAGGGTCTAACCAGGGTAGGGGACTTCGCCGGATAACGGCATAGTGTTCATCAACGGTACGCATGCGCCGGATACGATATTCAGAAACACGTAGAGAACGCAGTTCCTGACGTTTCTTCTTATCGCTCCATGCCGAATGTCCCTTCATTATAATTCCGTTCTTGACGATATATCCACGCCCGGCGCCATACTCCCGGTACGCACCATACCGGGCAAAGCGGAAACCCAGACCGACATAAGCCGGTCCACCTTCACGGTCTTTCAGCCAACGGGATTGCAGTTCCCTACGCAATCTGCCGGTTGCGTGTGTCCGTTGTAGAATATTTACGGAGGTATTCCTGACTTTCCACGTCCAGTTCTCAACTCCTCGATTGAATTTCTCGGAGGTCATTAAACTCTTTTCTTCAGTTATTGCCATAAAAAAGCCTTTAGTTCCGGACACAAAACTAAAGGCTGAAAAGAGTGGAAAAAAGGACAAGAATTCAACGGACAGAGAACTTGAAATCATTGATCCGGTTCAGCCATCCTTTCCGGAATACAAGCTGCGACGGATCTCTTTTGCAGATTTCTTCAATAAACCGGATTCTGTCTGTCTTGATAGCTTCGAACAGCTGCCGTTGGTTGGCCAGATTGATACTTGCAACCGTCTGAGGACCTACGATGCCGTCTACATTGATTTGCAGTAGTTGTTGTACCCTTGTGATACCGGGACGTCCGGAGGCCCACACCCAATCCACACAGATGTTCGCAATGGACTGGTTGTGTATGAAGTCCGCTTGGTAACGGTTCCAATAATACTTCTTGAAAACATGAAAAACGTCATCCGGAGTAATCATGCGTAAATCATCCGCATCAATGTCTCCGTCACCATCCTTGTCCACATGATTTCCATAGACAAGGATTTTTCTTTGGTTTTCCACCCACCTTCCCATTTGCGGATGACCTTGAATAAGATTTCTGCTTTTGCCATAACTATGAATTTAAAAACAGAGGCAAAAGTAATGTATGACTTAATTTTTATGTAGGACATGCATTCTCCGCAAATGGTCATCCAATGTTTTAGGGTTACATAACGTATATGGCTGCCTTTGAATAACATATTGAGCATAGTTCTAATGAGAGGTTCCTTTCCTGTAAGCTTGTAATGCGTTTTTAATTCCGACCAAGTCATTCCTCCTTTTCTGTTCCTCCTTGGTTCGCTGACTGATCAAATCACGTTCAATCTCAGCGGATAAACCGAAAGCGAATGCCAATACCTTACTGTTGATGTTATTACCTAATTCGTAACGTTCCTTGACAGTAAGAACGCAAGTCTCCTTAATCATACAGAGGTGAAGCATTGACATAATACCCATCAGGTTTCTTCCTAATCGGCTGATTTCTGTTATGATTAGAGTGTCGCCTTTCTTCATCCTCTTGAGAAGCGGGCCTAATTTCCTATCGTTAGCAATTTTGGTGCCGGAAACCTTCTCGGACACCCATTTATCTATTACAAGTCCTTTTTCCGTTGCAAATTTCTGGACTTCGAACCTTTGGTTCTCGACTGTTTGTTTGTCAGTGCTAACCCTAATGTATGCGTAAACCATTTTTGCGGTGAAGGTAGTCTTATTCAACAGCCTAACCAAAGGGTTTCTAATGACCTTCTCGAACCATTTTTCTATTACAAGTCTTTTCCGTTGCTAACCGATTAAGTTTCTAATGTTTTTGAAGGAAATCCAATTGAAAGGTAACCATTTTCGGTGTAAGGTAGTCTTATTCCAGCCTATCCGAGAATTTTAAAACAAAAGTCTTATTGAAATCCTAAGTCAACATGTCAAGCTTAGTTTAGCATGAAACGATTTTTCTATGGAAACAGAGTAGATGATTGAAAAGCGACCTTAATTTGCAAATGAACAAAGCAAATATTGTTAAAGATGGAGACTTAAACAACCTTGTAGAAGCTGGAGAATATAGCGTATGGAATAATGTGGCAAACATTCCAACCAATTTTTCGCCGGGTCAAGGTAGGTTCATTGATTTTGTAAAATGGCAATATATAATACGCAACAGAGTTATCAGAAATGGTGTTTCAACTCTTTACTGATTCAGGCTACTAATTTGAATTAAATACATATGCTGCCTTCGTTCTCATAGAAACTTCAACAAGTATTAGGGAAGGTGAAGGAGCCAATTCAAAACTTGAGATCAACTCGTCAGATGAATATATCAGAATTTTCTGGAACTATCCTGTATTCTGATGACCTTCCGTGCTTTCTTGCCAACTTGGCGGTTAAATCAACCGTTATAGGCTTTAACGCCTCAAATTTCATTTTATAAGAAATGCTTTTCGCAGCTGTTATGCTGAATTTGGAATTAATGATCACCGTCGTTCGTCATTGGAATTCTTTGAAGATAACGGCATTTTCTCTAATAATGAGTTGAATACCGTTCGCCGATACACTACAAGCTCATAACCTCAGACTTTAAACACAATACGGGAAAACACGCCAATTGTAATGATTCAGACAATTCCTATTTTCTTATCATTTTAAATGAAAGGTGATTTGAAAGATGAAGGTATATTTATCTACTGTTCCATTGGTAAACTCTTCCTTGTTCCAAACAAGGAAAGCGGATTAAGGAAATGGGTTTGTCTTTTTAGAGGCATCTTTCAGCACCTCCTCGTATTATAATTTTAGCTTTCTTTGGAGGTAAGAGTACCGAAATTATGACAGCCTTATTCGACGGAAAATGCAAATCAGACCAAAGATATGAATTTGACGCCATTAAGCTGGAGTTCAACCATTTCCGCAATTGTATAGCATTACCACTGACAGCCCAGCATTCAGCTTCGGATTAATCTGCTTACGACCTTACGAGTTTTTAATAATGTACAATCCTTTGATGGCAAAGGGTTTCAACCGGAATAAGTTCTTATCGAACCAGTGATTGATGTAATTTACCAATATGGCAACAATCAATATGCGCATATTTGATCGCCATATTTATCTGTTTCAAGAATATTACCCTGCTTTGGTTTCAATACTATCAGTACTGCCAGTAAGTTAGGGCTCATAATGTCTAGCCCTCTGCGAATCTGATATGAACGAAGGTACTTCATCTTCATTACTGCATATTAGAACTTAAGGTTTCATTAGTAGCACAATTACGATAGCCAAATCAGCATAATATACTGTGGATCAGTCTAAATCAAACTTTCTATTCTTTTGTGAAAATGCGAATTAGCTGTATATGCATTTTACGTTCCCTTTTGATTTCAAAGAAATAATTTGGCATTTTTCTATTCATCGTATCAACAAAAGGGGTTTCAACGGCTATATTATGCGAGTAATTCGTCCTTTAATCCTAATAACTTTGTATTACTCTTTATTACCAAATCCATTTCCAGTCTTATCTGTATAATTCATATGGAATTCGGCCTTATTTTTCCATTTTCAGTCAAAAAAAAGGATAAATTATGACCTTGTATTTACAGGAGTTTTTACTTGTCCTTATAATATTATTTTTGGTTTGTAACAGGCTCTTATAATATTTTACTTGATTTGCATATAGAAAATAATTGCTTTGTCATGGAAACTTTTCTCTTCAGAAGATACCGGTTACTCCGCACCCTATTCTCCTTTACTTGAGATGCCAGCTAAACGAATATTTCACTTCCCTGGCTAATAATCATCCATCAACCTTTCTTTTGGTCGTTTCGATATATAACCTGTTTCCTTTTGATATTCTTCCGGTTTCAGATAACTCATTTTCATAATCATATCCCCAACAGCCGCAGTTCGAAAACGCAGCTCCATTGTTTTAAAATATACATTGCTAATAATACTTGCCTATTCTTGCTTTATGCAATTTCAACTATTTCCTGTTTCATTAAACGCATTCTTAGTGACAACTGATATATACCCGTATGTGCTCGCTAAGTCTTTGTATATCGTCAATGATATCTTCATTCTATTGAGCAGCATCCGGTAGCATATATACAGCAGTAGAAATACGATTAGGGCGACCATTGATAAAATCAGAGCCAAAAGCCGGATTCAAAAAGAAATACCCCTCGTTTGCACGGAAATCATGCATCCGAACAAATGATGCATTGGCAATAATTGTCCCCTCAACTTCAACATTACGTCCCTTGAAGCTCCCAGTCAGAAAATCAAGGAGTAAGTTTGGTCGAAACTTGTTTGCCGGATTCATCGGGTCATTGTAATTAAAATCTTTATATCCGCCTACCGTTTCTACAGCAGAGCCATCGGCTTTTATTCCGTATTGCGAAAACATATACTGCCCATAGAACACCGCACTTGCCAGCTTGGCGAAATTCGCCATCAGAATCTCGACGAACGAATACCTGACCTTGTCCATCAGCACCCAGGTGGCCTTGCTGCCGTTGGCCGCATAGTCCTTTTTCGGATTAATATTCTTAAAAGTGCCCTCCTTGTTCAATACGTAATACTGCCCCTCACACAGCACCATGGGTGCGGACAGTGGGGTACGGGTATAGGATACGGATGCCGCGTACTCCCCGGTCGGATAGACCAGCGGACCGACCGGTCCCTGCTGGAGATACTTCACTTACGCTTTTTGCCATATGCTGCCGTTGAGATTGTCCATGAAACATTGCCGCCTGCCTGCTGGCACATAGCTTCGGTGCAGGTACCGCTTGCCGCAGCCACATTCGCCGTAGCCGGATTGAGAATGACCCCTGCCGAATCCATAAAGACAAAATAGAACAGCATATTCTTTGCCTTCGTGGTCTGTCCCCGCTTGACAAGGATAGGCGTATAAGTCACAGAACCGCCGGAACCGGCCGTAATCGTCTCATCCTCTGGATTGGGATTCGTGATGATGTCGTAGGGGTCTGACAAGTCCATCACCGTCTGCGTGTCAAGGCCTATCAGATTGCCGCCCTGCGACACCTCCACCTTGAAGATGCCCGTAGTGTCAACCAGGCTGTCAGTGACGGTCAGACTCTTGCCAGTCTGGTCGACGAGTGTCTGCCAGGTACCGTTAACCATCCTGGACCACTTGTAGGTTAGTCCGGAGGTGATCTCTGACGCTCCACGTCTCGCCATTGCCGTGAGAACGACACTGCCTCCCTTCTCACGGATGGCAAAGTATTTGTCATCTCCGGAAACGATGGTCACCACGTTCTGGTTGCCCACACCCTTGGTGATAGGGATGCTGTAAACGAACTGCACCTCATCCGACACGTTGCCCACGGTCACCGTAGCCACCGCCTTGACGCTGCAGCTCGCACCGGACGACGCCTTCACCAGGTTCTTCACGATCTGAAGCCCGTAATAGTTCGTAGTGCCCGCCTTGTAGGGGATGTACTTGAAATGCCCCGTCTCGCCGCCGAACGTGTTCGTGGAAACGTTGGATGTGAAGCTTATCAACACGTCATTGAAATACCACCTGATGGAAGAGGGCACCACAATCCCCTCAGCCACCCGTGAGGAGGTGAGAAGGAAGGAGAGCGTCGGCTTCATCGTGGTGAAGTCGGGGGCTATGTTTGTCGGAGCACCCGATTCACCATCATACTCTTGATAGAGGTCGCCTTTGTCGCACATAATCGCTGGCATGTAAACGCCAGACTTTTGCGAAAAGATTACCTGCCCGACCTTACTCGCTACGCTCATCGGTCACCTCCTCCCCGTCTTTATCCATGAAACCCTCCGGAGTGGCGACCTCCACCGGATCTTCCACGCCGTCTATCTCACCCTTGGCCTGCTGCGGGGAAAGGCACACGCCCCCGACTACTGCCGCCCGGTCGAATACCGTATCGCCGGGAAAGCCTGCCACATCGGCCTGCCATAACAGCACATTGCCGTCGGCAGTGCTGTTGCGGATTCCTGCCACTCCCAGCTTGTCCGCAACCTCTCTCGTCACTTTGATATAAAATGCCATACTGCTATCGATTAATGGTTAAACATCCCTTTTCCTTGCCACTATAAACTTACCGCTGTCATCCGTCACGTACTTGCCGTCAGATGTCACCACCGCCGCATACGGGCCCTTGTCAATCACCTTCAGCTGTAGCATCATGCCGTCGGTGCATGGGATGGAGGGCGAGTACCCGGCAGCGGCCAGCACGTATGAGGAGGCGCCGGCCGCCTTCGTGTACCATTCGCACTCAAGGATGGCCTGGGGATTGGGGACAATCCCTGCCGTATCACGGATGACCGGTTTCGGGTATATCATCTTGGTTCCGTCGGCCACCTGCTGCGGAAATCCCTCCCAGTCAATCTCGATGGCGGGAATACGCCTGCGGATGGTGGTGGAGACATAGTCTATGTCACTGTCCGGCTTGGATGAAGGAGCACCGTCCTTCGAGTACGATGCTTTCACGACGTAGGTCTGTTCGTGGCCGATATAGTCCCGGTCTATGGTAAGCACGTTCTTTGTCAGAGAGACGAACTCCCAGTCATTGTCGCCGTTACCGTCGGTAATCTGCTCCAGTGCGCCCGTATTCAGCTTCCGATAGAAGAAGAACTTGCACTTGTTGGTTGCTGTGACATCTACATCGCCGACAAGCAGCTTGGCGGTAATGATATGTTTTGATATATCACGGCAAGGATTCCAATCAAGCGCCGACGGAGAGTCGACCATCAGCCTGGGCTGCGCCTCGCTGCCGTCAACGGCGCGAACAAGACGGCTGAAACGGTAGACGTGCGTCTGTCCGGTACGCTTCGCATCGACATACTCGGCGTAGAACTCCAGTGTTACCGGACTGCCGGGAACGGCATTCTTTTTCACTTGTATCTTACCCTTCTCGGCTCCGGTCTCGGTAATGACATAGCTCTTGTTGGCAGATGTAATCAATGTCCGCACACCGTTCAAGCGCTCGTACCACTTCATGTTCGTAAGCGAGGCGTTGACCGCACCCACCTTGACCACCGCATCCGGGTCGGTGGCATTGCACCGGGGGAACAGCGTCAGGGGGGTAAGCGTGTAGTCCGGAGTGTACTCGGCCTTGTCAGCCTGGTACACCTGCACGTCCGGCACGCTGCCGACAACCTCTATCCCGCCGCTGGTCTGGAGAGGGCGGTAGTTGACCTCTATCTTCTTCTGTATAGTCTGCATAATTAGAAAGTTATATAATTCATTGTCTCATAATTATTCTGCCCGTCACGCAGCAGCACCCTTGCGATAAACTTGCACCCGGTCATGTTCATATAGTCGGGACCGAGGTCATTGACCGTCAGCGGCAGCGACTTGCCGGTTTCCGCGTGTGCGACCGCCCAGGCGTTGTCCTCGGTGACGTTGCCCGTGTCGCGCGTCCACTCCACATCAGCGTCAAGGATATGCGCCGTCACGTCACGGTTGTACAGCTCACCGGTAATGGTGAGGGTGGTCGCAAAACGCTCCGCATCGAAGTACCAGCCGTTGCTGCTCTCAATGTCGATGCTGAAATCCGGATTGCCCTCGATCATTGCCCAGGATGCGGAACCGTATTGGGGTTCGTCCGTGGTGCCCGTCACCAGGCACATCCACTTGCAGCCATAATGATACACCGCATCGTAGGTTTCTTTTTCTGACTTATACGGGTCACTAACCGCTTCGCTTGCACTCCATTTCCCGCGGTTGTTCTCGTTGCGGATTGGGGTGCCTTGGTAATCTATACGTAGGATGTCCTGTAAGGCAATACCACGGCAATAGATATAACTATGGCGGTAATTTATAGGCAGGTTGTCAAACAGTGACAACTGTTTTAACTTGCCTATGATGATGGCATAGTTATTCTCTTCCAGTATGGGTTTCGTTACGCCATCGAGCATGCAGATACACTTCTCACGAGAAGACAGATACCAATAACCCTGCCGTTCCTCATCCACCGGGTTGCCACGGTGTGATAATATCATCAACGGCTCAGGAGGATAATTCTTGCCACCCGGCACCTCGCTATCAGGGTACATCACAGCGTTGAGCATATTGGCTGAGATGTCAACATGCAAGACACGTAGCCAGGAGGTATAATACTTGCCGCCACCTGATGTAAGGTCATTGACAACACCATATACAACATCGTTTTCTGCCAGTGCAGTAAAGTCGTTATCCCACCGCTTCTTCATCTTCAGGCTGTATGTGCCGTCTTCAAGCTGCGATACACTTTCGATAGTACCGGACTCGGAGAAGGAATAGTCACTCTCCATGGCAGAGAGACGGTTGAAGATAAGTTCAAGGACAGTAAGGGAATCGCGGACTTCAAGGCGTTCAAACTGCGCGCGGCCGTCAGGGAATATTCCGGCACCCTTGCCTGCGACCATAGAGTCGATAAACTCGCCGAACTTCAACAGAAAATTTGTGCCGTCAGCTCGATCTTTCCTCAGAAAAATCTTCTCCAATTCTTCAGGGGAGTATTTGGATAACAGATTCAAGATTCCGATCAGCGTGCGGCCTACCCGTTCTGCCGTATTTTCATTCTCCTGGGTAGCGAACCGTACCTGTAGGGCAAGTTCCTTGAGTATGTCAATCGTATCTGCCATATTATAATACAAATGCCTTCCGGCAGTTCAAAGCTTTATAAGGTTCGGACAGACTAACAGCCGCAACCACGCCATAAAGCTGGTTATCATTGTTCACCACATAATCCGCTTCCACATCTTCCAAGGAAAAAGCGAGCCACAGCCTTTTCATCCTTTTGTCTTCCAAAATTTGGTTGAGCAGCTCATCAAGAATACGTTCGCACTTGTCAAGGGCAGCCTCTATCTGCTCATAGTCGGAGGTGTCGGACACATGCTCCACAATGAAGAGCAGGTAATCGCGGTCTTTTCGGTATGCACCCGGATTACCACCGTAACCGAATCCTGAGCCACGGTCCACAATCACTGCCGGATAGTGGAGTACGCTGTCCAGTGCCGTATGCTTCTCCCGTTCTGATGAGAGGAAGTGTACTTCATCATTCTCCTTGTGTCGTATATCGACATGCCTTTCAGCCAGCTTCTCTATGTATTCCGAAAAAGTCATTTCTTCTGTTTTTGAGCGTCACGGATTCTTTTATTCAATATACGGAATGCCGTTGCCACCGGCATTGCCTGGTATTTCTCCATCACTGCCACATCGTCACCGACAAAAGCATCGAAGATGTCGAGCCAGTTGACCGACGGTGCTGTTGGTCTTTTCCGCTTTTCCTCCGGTTCCGGTTCATCATCCAACGGAAAGAGGAAAGGAAAAGCCTTTGAAAGCCACCTCTTGACAAAAACGTAGTTCAGGAATACGGCATACTTGACGTGCCTGTCAATTTTTGCCACCTTCATTATCCGTTTTTGCAGTATCAGCGGTTTCTGCCTGCTAAATAAGCCGTTTTTCCCACCCGACGGTAGGACAATATATTCGTTGTCTTTCAAATAGAGCATTGATACGAAAGTGTCCAGTGAGGCATCCTTGCCGTCACGGACATATCGGTTGAAAGCCGTGTCCACGTGCATGAAGTGCTCGAAACACATCCCCTTCAAGCGTTCTCCCGGTGCTTTCAGCCCGGATACGGCAAGAAGGATAAAGCGGTCCATCCGGACACGGCAGTCGCTGATGAACTCCACCAGTTCGCTCAGCTTATAACTGTAATAGGTGTCGGAACCGACCCCGGACGGCAGGGAATAGAACTCCTTCAGGAAGGAGGGTTCGTCCATTTCCTGAAGATAAAGCCGCGACACGAGCAGGAACTGTGCCGGTGTCAGCTCCTCCCATTTCTGAGGTACCCGGCGGATTATCTCATGGCGGATTCCGAATCTACGGTATGCAATGCGAAGCTCCCTCATGTCCAGAACGTGCGTTTATGGTCATTGTCCCGGTCGTATATCTGCCTGGGATCACCCTCATAGAAATTTTCAAAACAACTCCGTACCGTACGCAGCAGCACGGTCATGTACATGTCTGCATCCGCTTTCAGATTCTGAATTTGTACGGCGATACGCTCCGCATCGACGGGTCTCTTCTCCTCATTGCCCTTCTCACCCGGCTGTACAGTGGTGAAGTACAGCCCCCGGTCTGTGACGCTACCCGTCTCCATCAGCAGCCGTCTGACCGCCATTGCCACAATGTAGCGGGAGCAGGCAAGGCGCAACCGCTCCACACTCTTCCGGGCTTCTTCGTCTTCTGGGGGATTTACCAGTCCGTCAATCAGATGCTCATACAGCTTGTCACCGATGGCCGGCTGAAGGAGCATCTCCTCGGCAAACTTCAGGTGCGGCTGCAGGCGAAGGAAAACAATCCGGCTGCCATTGATAAAACAGACGTCATTGACATCCGCGGTACTGCGGACAATGGCCGATTTACGGTCCTGATAGGCCTGGGAGGACGCGAACTCCGGATATTCGGCTATATGGGCATACAGAAACTCAAGCAGCTCGTCGAGCGCATTGAACCCCTTGTTGCGTAACGATGTCCGCAGGTTATCTTCCTGGTACTTGTACACCTGCTGGAATGATTCGCCGTTGTCGGATTTCTGACGTTGGAATCCCGCATCGGTGATACGCATGCTGATTTCATCGAAATCGTTCCAGAACGCCAGGTTCGCGTTTGCGCGTTTGCATATCTCCAGCAGGCGGCTGTCCAGTTTCTCCCGTTCGGTTGCCCCTTCGGTATTCTGTTCCAATACATCCGGATTTGGACCGAATTCGTATATCTCGACTACTTCGCCTGCCATTGCATCGCCCAATAACGGTACGAGGTATTGTCGGAAAGCATTCCGAAGCGGTGCCTCCATCATGTCAAAGGAGACGGCGGTGTTCACCTTCATCACCGCTTTCAGCTCCTTGCCGTTGTTCCATTTTTCTGCACTGAATATCATTAGCTCAATGTTTTTTTGGTACCGCTGCCGGTATCGAGGGTTACTAAAACGGTATTGCGGAAACGTAGCTCGCATTCCGGCATGCCGTTCATTTTGATGTAGAGTTCAATCGGATCCAGGATATTCTGCCGGTCAATCCACGCGTTGGCAATGTTCACAAGGAAAGCCTCACGGATATTGGAACCGCCCTGGTTGCCGGCATAGGTGCCACCGGGCATACCTGCACCGAGCACATTCGGATTCACCATCAATGCAAACAGAATTTCCGAGTTGGCGGCTGCCGACACCGGAAGATTGTCACTGCCCTGGTATTTGTTCTCCAGCGGCTTGATTTTCCACTCCTCCTCAATTCTGCCGTTCATCTCGTTCACGGCATAATGAGAGAAGATGGGCTTCTCCGCATTGTCCGGTCCGCAAAGGTTCTGCTCCACAGAGTCCATATATTTCTGTATGGCCGCCTCACGCTCCTTGGCAGAATAGTCCTTGGACGGGTATTTCTTCTCCCAGTAGGAATACGGTATCTGTACATGCCACTTCCAGGTTATCTGGTTCTTGTAGGCTTTCTTGAGGAAATGGGGAATAAGATGGGCTATCTCCACCCATCCACAAACGTAGGCGGGCCACCAGATGGGCATGCCGTAAAGGTCGTCATTGCTCCAGCTGTCGCGTACCGGCATGATGAAACCGTCCTTCACCTTTCCGGCAAACTTCAACACCTCGGCGTGCATCTGCGGGTCGTATTCGGAGAGCACATCCAGCCTGGTGTATTGTCCCTTGTCCGGACGTTGCGGCCAATATCCGGAAACGATGCACTTGCAGGCACCATATTCGTCCACTTCGGAATAGCGGCGGTAAAGCGCATTGACCGGATTGACCCCTGCAAAAGAATTGCCGGCAGCCGAGGGCACGAACTGGACGGCACCGTTGCCGAACTTCAGGTAATCCCGAAGCACCTTCTCCATGTAGCGCCTCACATTCCGGGAAGCAATAAAAGTCTGTACCCGGCTATCGGTAACGGGCTTCAGTATCTCGTTGCCATCATTGTCGTAACCTTTCACCGTACAAGGATATATGCCTTGCCCAAGTGTCAGGTTACGAAGAAACTTCAGGCCCGTATTGAGCACGCTGGTGTTTCCTATCTCTTCAGCCGCCTTCTGGGGGAAATCATTCTCATCTCCCCATGGACGCACCTTCACTCCGTCGATGTCTATATAGGAAACATTCGACAAGTCATATGGCGCCAGGATTCGGGTACGCTCCTTCATTTCGTTCTGGGGTGTCCCCGTCGTTTCGCCGAATATGTACGTGGACTGCATCAGTAGGGGAATGCCGCTTGAATTAAACAATATGTTCATCAGAATATTATTTTCTTTTTGTTATACTCCAGTATCAGGTCAATATCCACAGGGTAGGGGTGTCCTTCCGGATTTCCCTTGCAGTCGCAGGGCTGCACGCCCCGGAGCTGGTATTCCTTCATGTTCATGCGTCCTGCACCGCAGGCGTAGGCCTGGGGCATGAAATAAACCTTGCCTTCCTTACTGACGAACTTTATCGAAAAGATGCGCCGGCGTCCGCGTTCGTCCGTGCGGATGTCCATGTCGGCCAGAGCCAGGTTTCTGCGTATTGTCTCCATATCGTTATATCATTCAAATGTTCTGTCAAATGTGTAGTCGAATATTCCTCCACCGAACGAGTACCGGTCAAATACCTGGTGCTTTCTGCTTGCCGGGCAGAAGGTGAGGTTCACGTTCACCCGCTGGTTCCCCATCTTGGTATGGGTAAAGTCGATGTCCGTGATGATGATCTCCATCGGGAGTGAAGGCGTGTCATACCATCGCTGTACCGGAGAAGTCAGCATGTCCACCAATGCCTTGTATTTGTTTTCGTCCAGATAGCCGGTATTGACAGTGCGTAAATCGTTGAAGAAAGGGCTGAACCTCCGTTTCTGTTTCGTCAGATCCGCAATATCCCCCTCCAGTTCCGGACTGTACTGTACCAGTCCGGAAAATGAAATCGATTCCGGGAGCCCGAACACGTTATAGTAGAGGAACTGGTGCATTTCCCGGTGGTTCTGCCGGTCAAGGACATACCTTACAAGGTCTGTCAATGTACCGTTGGTGATGCGTGCGTCATACGATATGATATTGTCGCATTGGACGCCTGAGAGCCGGCTTATCTTTACCGGACTCATGTTATATGCCGTCATGCGGTCTGTGCCGGACAGTTCGAGCTTTACGGTTTTCTTGATGCTGGAGCCGGACTCCATGTATATGATGTCTATAAATACCTCTGTCCTGGCCGAGACGAAAAAGGAGAGATAGTCAATGCTGTTTTGCCTGATATGCTTGATTTTATATCGGGAGTAGAAGATAAAGTCCGTCTGCGGGTCGAAAGACACATGATACCTTGAGTAAAATACATGCAGGGTATAGTTTTCGGTGGACTCGCTGTCCGAGAGTTCCAGCCGTACCTCCATGGGCAGCAAGGCCACACGGTCATCCCCACCGTTGAGCTCAGGACGTACAAAATACTCATTGATAATGTCTCCGGGGTCGCAAATGATGACTGTGTTGCTGTGGTCCGGATAATAAATTTCGGACAGTGCCTCCTGCCCGTCAACCTCTATCCTGAGGCTCAGTTTGTCATGCACGTCCGCAATGCGGATGTCCTGCATGTCAGAGGAAAACACATATGAGTCATTTACAAGATTTGTCACCATCTCCATAAGTCTTTAGATACTCCCAACACCAGCGACCTGTTGTACAAGTCATAGCCCGCCCTGAACTCCCAGGACTTACGCCGGTACCCTGCGGACAGTACACATCCGTAACGTCCCGCATCCATTCCCACCACCAGCGCGTTGTTGCAGACGACCGGTTGCCGGTAGTCCACCACTACCGTGCGGTCAAGCAATGAATTGCGGGATATCACGTCGGTCAGCTCCACTTTCAGGTAAGGGCGTTCAATAATTGTATCAAGATAATGCTTCTCCGAGAAATAGTCGGCCAGTATAGCCGCCGTATCCACTTCTGTGGGTACCTCACGGACAATCACCTCCGGTTCCGGAATGGCAGGGCGTATCGTATCATGCCTGACCACCGTTTCCGGTACGCGGACAATGCTCCGTTTCCGGGAACCCAGCCAGTGGCCGGCCCAGCCGGAAAGAAATGCGATAACCGCACAAAGCAACATATGGCTAACCTTCCGTCTCATCGGCCTTTTTTCTGAATTTATCCGTGACTGTCACCCACAATATTCCCACCTGCTTGATCAGCGTATCTTTCGGCTTGCCGTCGATGACCGCCAGGTTCTCCAGTATGCTTGTCACGTGCTCGACGCAGAACCAGGTCATGACGAACACCTTGACAATGGAAAAGAACAGGGTGGCCAGAAGCATGACAAAGCTTTCTTCCGCTCCGGCCTTACTCTCCAGATAGAATGAGTGGGTGATATAGATGATGGTCAGCCAGATACACAGCTTGATGATGCAGCGTGAGAAACGGAAGCTTTCAAATCCTATTCCCTGGACCTTGCTTGCCCGGATGCCCGTCCACATCTCGGAGACAATGGCGACGAGCATGGCCATGGCCAGGAACGGTGTAATGCCTATCCATTCGCTGACTACGGCAGTGACGGCGCTGAAGGAGATGGCTGGAAATTGCAGGTTGTACTTGAAGCTCGGAGCCACCGAAAGAAAGAACTCCTTCGGTGAATCATACCCATAGGTGGCGACGAATCTTGTGAAAAAGCGTATCATATCTCTTTTTTTGTCACAAAGATAGAAGCCAACCATCCGCTCTCATAGGACAAAAAAAAGCCCCTCCGTGGTTGAAGGAACGGTAACACGACCAGTCATTCCGCTTTTCGGGCCCCATTCCGTTTGCGAGCGTGCGAGCAAACGGAATGGGTGCGCCCTGCACCCCTCCGTCAAATCAGCCCCTCATCGCCAAAACTGTAATATCCACCATTCGTTATAATCACGTGGTCTATCATTGTGATATTGAATAACCCTGCCGCCTTTTTAAGTTGCTCCGTCAGCCTCTTGTCCTCATTGCTCGGTCGGCTGTTGCCACTCGGATGGTTATGCACCGCTGCGAACTGCACTGCCCCCGTATCAATCAGCACGCGCATAATCAGCCTTATATCCGCTGAAGTCTGGTCAATGCCGCCTACCGATATGCGTACTTTCTTGATAAGCCGTCCGGCTTGGTTTATAGACACGACCCAAAATTCCTCATTCGGCAAATCTCCTATCAACGGCTCCATCAGTTCGTATACGTCTTTGCTCATCCTTATTTGCCTGCGTTCCACCTGCTGCGACAGTTGTCTCTTGTACATCTCCACGGCTGCCACGGCTACCCTCCTGCGTCCAGGAGTCAAAGAGGAAAACAATTTTTCAAGGTCTATCACCTCGTTGCTGCGTTCGATGTCCGAAACAATCTGTCTGTTGTTGCTGATTTCGTAAATCAGTTCGCTGTCGCTCATGTAGCGGCAATCGTTATCAAAAAGAGTATTCATAAGTGTATGAATTAAGTTGTTATAAAAGAATTGTCTTACCTAAGAAATAGCCTCCCAAAACCTCTGCCCCAAGCGTTTCAAGCGCACACGCAAACCGTGCGTAACTATGCCCCTGCGTCAGTATATCATCGAATACAAGGCATTTCTTACCCTTGAAAAAACGCTTATCAAACTTGATGACCTCCACCGTCTGCACCGTCTTGGTCGCTTTCGTCTCATGGATGGCAATCCGTCCACCCTCAATGGTAATTGCTTTGTACGCATTCCTGCACCCCGTCAGCCGTGCCACCTCTTCGGCAAAAGCCTTGTATCTGATTTCGTTCTTCTCTCCGCTACTGGCTGGTATGCAGACCAACGTCACGTTGCAAACTTCTGCACCGAACTGCTCACGCATCTTCTTTGCTACAAGTTCTGCCACAGACGCACTGCGCTTCCCGTCCTTAAAATCCCATATCATCCTGCGGATAGACCACTCCCGTTTGTTAGCCTCGTACTTGGTAGGCAAGTAGTCAAAGAAGTTAAACATGAATTTAGACCATTGATTTTTCCATGCTTCGGGAATGTTTCTTTTTGCTGCCATAACTGTAAGTTTTTAAATTTTTATTCTGGATTTCTGGAGTCGTCGGGTGGAGCCTTTTTTAATTTTCTCCGTTTCCCGGAACGACTTTTTTTTTATTCCGGCGTGTCTGTATGACGTGCGGTATGGTTGCCTTTTGATGCCGCAATAATTGAAGTGCCGAGGATGACATTCCGCAAGGTTCCGACTAAAACCGAAGACTTGAATACTACCCGTAGGGCTGGAGATTTTTTAGCGGACAACGCCCGACCTTGCTTGTCAGACCGGTGCCCTACATTTGCGGACTCAAAAGACTACCTGACCGCATACAGAGATGCAGGAAATGAAAAGGAGTTGCGGAAAAGAAACGGAGGCACGCCAAGCGGAACGCTTACCGCTCTACGGTCTCTACCTTAGCTATTGAAACGGAAAAGACCGGGGCTACCTGCATGGATGCGGACAAACGCAAGTAGCTGCCGCTACTTACCGCTGAGACGCGCAAAATCCGTACTGGAGGAAATAGATTTGCCTGTCTGTTCCTTCAGTACGGATTTTGCGCGCGCCGTGCTCTTTGTTAATGAATGTTATAAGAAATATACTTCTTTGATAATGAATACATAATACCCCTCTTTCCATCCGAATGGAAACAGAAACGGAAGTTTCTGCCGACCGCGCCCTATCCAAAAACGCAACCAAAAGCGCAAGAAACAAGGAAATATGACAAGGAGGATGCCCCTCGGCCAGTCCTGCATGCGACGTTCTGTCCTAAAGTGCAGCGATTCCCATTGCGGACGTTGCGAGTCCTGCCATAAGCATTGCGATTGTGATTGCGGATGTATGTGTATGAGGTGAATCAGATACGTGCGTCCACGAATCCGTATGCCTGCCTGAGCAGGTGCCCGTACTTCGTCCATACACGCTTATCCACCGCATCACCGAAGTGGGTGGCTTCTTCCGGAAGGATGGACTGGTTACGCTCGCTGCGCTTATCCTTGGCAAAACGCCCCTCGCGGTCCTCGATGACACGCGTATTGTTCATGGAGATGAGTGTATATTTGCATTTCGAGCCGTTGAAACGCTTCTTCGGGAACCGTTCGTCTTTCTCTGCCAGGATGGAAGCCCAGAGCAGGTACTTGTCATGCTGCGGCGGCTCCATGCCCGCATGGGTGTGCTGTTCCACCGTCCACCCGTGCTTCTCCAAGCGCTCGATGGCAAGCTCGTTGTAGGACTTCTTGTTGTTGGCACGGCGTGCATCCCCATAACGGTCACGGTAATAATGCAGGTGCTTGTTGATATGGTTACGGTAGTAGTGGCAGAACTTGTCCATCAGCGCGTTCACCATGGTGTCATCCTCTTCATCACGTTTGACAAAGAACTCGTTGATGTTGTTGTCCACCGGCTCACGTGTCAGCATCTTCGTCACGAAGTCATAGTTGCGCTCCTGCGCCACTTCCAGGAATGAGGCGGCACTACCCCAGTCAGGTGTCAGCTCTATCGGCTGGTTGGGATTGCAGTCCAGGTCACGCCGGCTGTCATCGTTATTGGCAAGCTGCTGCCAGTTGTAGTTATGATCTTCGGCAAAGTCACGGATATAGTCGTCATTGGTCGCATTGTAATAGATATGGCGTTCATCCAACTGGTAGTAGCAGCTGTCAATCTTATCCACCATGAAGTTCAGGATCTCTATCATGAAGGAAAGCTTATCCATCACCTTGTACTGGTTCAGGATATAGTTCATGCCCACATTGGCGATGTTGTCGAAGATGGAGCCAAGGATAAAGAGCGTGCCGTCACGTGAAACGAACGGCGTGATACTTTGCCTGAGACGGACGGTCTCGTTCCAGATCTCCTTGAACAGTCCCGCATCATTCGCAATCCTTGCATCAATGAGCTGCATCTGTAACCGCACAATCCTGTTCCAGACATCAAACAGCCGGATGCCGCGTTCTTCTTCATAATACTTGGCCGGTTCAAGCAACCATTTCTGTTCGGGCGTGTACGGCATGGAGGAGAGGAAGGTGTTGCCGTGGTGCTTCAGCACCGGATGCTCCGACTTGCGCCCGAAGATATGCTCATTGCCACGGTTGGTCGGCGCCGCCTCCTGGTCGAACTTCTCCTTGTCGAGCGTCAGCGCTTCATCGGTGATGTTGTAGTCCGCATTCGGACCGCGGCTGTTGCCGCCCTGGGTAAGTATGTAGAGCATATGCCCGTTGCTGAAGCTGATGCCGTACTCGAATGACATGATGTGCTCGTATGGCTTGTACCATCCCTCGATGGGACGGCGACACACCACATAGTCACCGGTCTTGCTGACCGGGTCCCACTGCTTATAACCGAGCATCTCCAGCATCTTGAACGCTGAAGGCAGGGTTTTAGTCAACGCCTGCCCGATGGTGGCCTGGGTGAGTGTGGTGATGCCGCGTGGCATCAGCCGGATGTTGTCATCTATCACGGCACCGGTAATGAATGATTTACCCGTGGCACGCGAGTAGATGACATATCCGTTCTTGTACGGCATCACGAGGAATGCCGCCTGCGCCGGATTGACCTGTATGACCTCTTCCCAGACGTTTTCGTCCATTGCTCTGCCGTATCAATATCGTGGGAAAACAATGTAGTTCACACCTTCGGAGGAGGTCATGCGGGGCATGTCCTGCCCGGTATCAGCCAGCAGCTGCGGCACCTCTTCCGGCCTGAACCTGGCAGATACGGTACAGACAATCTGTGTCTTGCTGACCGATACCATATCAATGTGCTTATGGTCAACCAGGTAAGAGATGAGTCGTTTGTTTGTCAATTTTTTCATGGGTAATCTGTTATGAGTTCATTATTTCTTCCGCTTGTGCGTCGTCGATAGGCGTGTACATCGAATCCACCAGAACCTTCTGCTCTTCCTGGGAAAGGTTGCGGACGGCATCCAGTGGGATGTTCACCATTTTGCCCATATTGTTTATCTGAATATTAATCACGTTCTTCTCCATGCGTCGCGGGTCCTCGACGGAAGCCGGCTTCTCACCAATCATCTGATGCAGTACTTTCTTGGCGTTGTTCCATTGCTTGAGATCACCTTTGAGTTTGCAATCCCGGATAAGCTGAATCTGGTCCTTGATCATCCAGGCATACCAGAAGTCCCAGTCGAACTGGTGCTGTGTCTTGAACAACTCTTTTGCCAGGGCGATGTCCTTCCTTATCTGGGTACGCGAGATACGGTATTTTGCCAGCATGATGTTGATGATGTGGCTCTCGTTCGGATAGTCATCCAAAAGGCGTGCTATCTGCAGCACCCGGTTGCACTGCACACGCAGATGCTCCGGCAGCGGACTGTTCTCCGGGTCGATGATGTGCTGCTGTATAAGGTCGTAGGATTGCTCCTCCAGTGCGGCCTTGCTTTTGGATGCCGTCAGACGGTTGTTATTCATACTCAAGATACTGCTGTTGCGATTTGATGAACTTGACGAGCTCCTGCTGTGCCGGGTTGCTGCCATTGACGGCCGACTTGATGAGTGACTCCCTGAGTTCGACCGTCTGGCGAAGATGCCCCCGGTAGAAGGCGGTCCGGACTTCGGTGCCCGGTGTGCGGAGTTCCGCGAGAAAGTCCGTCTCATCGGCACCTATATTGATTGCGATCAGCCCCGGAAGGATAAGGCGGTATGCCATTTTCTCTATCTCCTCACGTTGTTCCTGAGTCAAATTCATCATTCAACATTTTAAAGTCAAAGTCAAAAATATCACTGCCGGTATGGATGATTCCGCGTTCCAGCTTCGGGTTGTGCGTGGCATTCTGACTGCCTACAACGGTAATCTTCCAGTCCTCGTTATACAGCAGCGCCACCTTCGCATGAAGCGCCAGGCAACGGTAGCAGTCCGGAAATGTAGTCACCAGATAATCGAACGGTTTGGGTGAGATGCTGCGTACACGATTATCGATCAGGAACCGTACCGATAGCAACTCATCAGTCTCAACCTTGCGATGAAGGGCGTTGATGCTATCCATAGAGATGGAATAGGTTGTCAGGAACAGATGTGCCGGCCCCGTCTGCTTCAAAATATATAAAATCAGCTGGATCAGGTTAAATGCTCCAGAAGAGTAGAAATGCTTGTCCCTGCCGGGTACCAGCACCCCCATGGCGTCCGGATGCAGCAGCTTCTCCGCAACCAGGTCATGGCCGGAGGCTGCCGCATCCGTTCGGCGGATGTAGCCTGCCGGGTATCGGTCTCCCTGCATAGGGCTTACTGCGTCATCCGCCGGCATCATCTTATTCTCAATCTCGCTGCAACAGACCAACATAACCTATTGCAGTTCCGCCAAACGATATTCTATCTTTTCTACCAGTGCTTCCTGGGCAGCCACCTTCTTCTCGTATTTCACGCGTTTGGGGCAGTCCGGAAGCGGATTTTCCTTGCCGTCTTTAGGCTTGCTCTCCGAAGAGTACAACAACATGTTTTTTGCCTTGGTAATCTTGCTCTTGGCATTGGATTTCGCTTTCTTCAGTTCTTCCACGGAAAGGGAACTGATATCGGTCTCATCCTCTTCCTTTTCCGGATTTTCTTCGGGAGTATCCGCTTTTTGGTAGAGTTCGTCCAGCTGCTTGTCAGTCGGCAACTCCTTGTTCTGCTCATATTGCTGTTTGATGGCCGCTAGCAATGTCATGCGGTTGGAGAGGAAGGCTATACGGGTAACAATATCCTTGCGCTGTGCACATACAGCCGCCGTATTGGTCTCACCCTGTTCGGACAGTAACCGGTGCAGCCGTGAACGTTCATTGTAGCATTCCCGGAAGTCATAGATGATTTTGGCCATCACCGGAGGATAGGCGGGCTGTTCGTCCGCCTCACGCGCCAGTTCCCTCTCCGCAACGGCGACAATGGCGGCAGCCGTCTCTTCGGGAACCGTCTCGGAACGCCCGTCATTGCCCGGCATTGCATCATCTGCCAGGTCCACATCCTCAAAGCGCGGATCATCCGGATGGTACCACACCTTGATCATCTGCCGGATCTCGTATTCCAGCTTCTCGCGGGTATGCGGCTTTTCGCCCTGGCGTGCCAGACGTGCGGCGACAAACCCCTTATATCCAGAACGGGTCAGGATATTCACACCGGTGCTGTAATCACGTTTCTGCGAGTTCAGCCACTTGATGCCGTCCCTGCGCGCCTCAATGTAGTTCTGTGTAATCTTTGACATTGTATGTACGTTGTTTTTTGATGATACGCAAAGCTATTGCGATTTTTGTTGCCGGAATAGGACAAAACAAAATGTCCGCCCCTGCGTGAGAGCGAGAGACGGACATGAACAACCAATCATGAACAAAAAAGTCTTATGGAACTTCTGATGCGGCTTTTACAGTCAGGATGTCCTCCGTGTCTCCCTCATACACACATTTGCGCGGTGCGGTAAAGGTGTAGTGGAGGGTGTTCTGGTTGCGGGCAGTGGAGCTTGCTCCGGTAGTGGCACCATCACCCGACGCACGGAGCGCGCCGCGCCGCTTGTCACCCATCAGGTAGTTCGTGCCGTTGTTGTCGGTCACGATAAAGAACATCTTGCGCCCTTTGGTCGCATTCTCGAAACCGAATATCTTCTTCCGCATCTTGGCCGAAATGATATTCAGGTCCATCAGGAACGATTCCCCGCCGCTTTCTCCCTGGTCGGTAATCTTGAACTCGGCCAGCTCGTCGGTGAAATCCATCTTGTATGCCCTGCAGCCTTCCTTCATGACCAGGTCACCGACCAATGTACCGGCTTCTTCAAGAGAAAGAGGGGATTCCGTCTTTTTCGGGTAGTCCGGCCATGTGGCCACATCCGCATGATAACCGAAGATGACGGACGGTATGATACCGCCCATGTTGTCCTGGTTCTCGCAGTCCATTGCCTCGTTGATGTCATCAAGGGCAATACATAATTTAGGGTCTACTTCTGCCATAGTCGTAGGGTTTATTCGGATTTAACAACATAGGTGCCCGTCACCTTCTCCACTTTGCCCGCAGCGGGCGTCTTCTTCTGCACGGCAGGAGTGGTGTATCCGGCAGCCTCCAGGAACTCGACGGTGTATTCCTTTCCACCGGGAACAGCCACATACGTGCCGGACTCACGCCAGGCTTCCTCGCCCTGGATACGCCATTTGCCTCCGTTGTTGGCCGCTTCATCCGGCGTAATGGTCACTTCAATGTATCCGAACGGATTGGTCCCTTCCGGGTCCACCGGACGGTCGTTGACGCAGAACTCGGACTTGTGCACAGACACGAACTGGAAGCCGATTACATACTTGCCCGCAGCGTCGAAGGTATAGGGATTGCCGGACATGAACGGCTTGATGGACTTGAAGTCGCTCTCCTTGTCAAAACCGTAGCATACGTTCTCCTTGGTGGTCAGCATGACGAACTGGCTGCCGTCGGGAAGGTTCGGAACACGCACCAGCTCGCAGCGGTTGTTGGAACCAAGCAGGTGTTGCGTGTCGGAAGTGTCCTCCTTGAGTCCGATGACAATCACGCCTTCACCTTTGCGCCAGTCATCATACATGTCACCGATGTCATCGCTGATGAACATCTTGATGTTCTTCTTGCGCTTGAAGGTACGCGGCATGTGGCGCCACATATCCAGCAGTTTCTCGCCGACATTGGCAAGTGTCAGCTCACCGGTAGCATACACATTACCTTCGGCACTGGAGATGTCCCCGACAGCTTCGCCTTCAGTGATAATGGTACCGATACCGTCGAAAGAGTCCTGAATGTCCGTCTTTTCTTCATCCGCACTGTATTTTGCCGTGAAAATGGCAAACAGCAGGTCATTGGATGCCAGTTCGTGCCCGTGGTTGATCAGCCACAGCTCGAACGGGTGTTCCTTGCGGAGTGTACCTGGAACCTCGGCGATGTAGGTACGTCGGTAGCGCTCAGGCTCGTCGGACATCTCCATTACAACGGGACGCACAACCAGACGTCGGGGAACAATCTTGCCCAGATACTTTCCGGCAGTGAACTTTCCGGTGTACTTGCCGGAGATGCTTCCGCCCTCCACCTTGCCCAGTTCAAGGGAGTCGGTTATGCCCGGTACCGGAGTGAAATGTCTCAACACCTCCGAGGCATCGAGCTTGTCGACTGCCTTCAGGATGTCCTTGTGCTTTTTTACCGCGGTCAGAACGGCGGTAATGTCAATAGGTGCTTTAAAATCCATAATAGAATAGTTTAGGTGTTACTCATTCTCAAAACTGTTGATCGGGTCTGTGGCGATGTCCGCAAACTTGTTGTCTTCGTTCGCTTCCCGGTGGCTGTCGGTACCCGTTCCGGGTATCTTGGAGACAATATCACGGATAACTTGTACCTTGGCCTTGTTGTCGGCGGCATTCTTGATGCTGTCACTCAGGCTGTCAAGGTCATTCACGACTGCCGTCAGACTGTTTTCGGCAGTCTCCTTGGCAGTATTGGCGACAGCCAGGTCTTTCTCCGCTTTGGCTTTCGCTTCGTTGGCGGCCTTGACGGCGTCATTGATGGCCTGCAGATTCTCTACGGTAAGCAACATCTTGCCGTCTTTTTCCTCAATGCCTTCGCTGTTGAGGATCTGGTTGATGAAAGTAAATTCTTTACGCATAACTGTATTTGAAGAATTAGAAATGTCAGTCTTGTTGCCGGTAGGGAACAGCCCTTTGATACCGTCGATAATCTGGGAGACCAAGTTTTTGCCTTCCGGTTCCGGCTTCTCCTCCGAATCGATAGCCGGCAACGGTAGACCAAGCGCGGTGAAGCAGTCGGTCATTTCATTGGTCACCTGCGGCTTTTTATGGGTACCGGGAATGATCCTGTCTATGAATCCCCATTCCTTGGCTTCGGCGGCAGGCATCCAGCGTTCCTCTTCCATCAGGGTGATAATCTCCTTCAGGCTTTTGCCGCTACGGTTGATGTACTTCTGTGCAATCATCAGGTCAATGGCTTCCGCGCTCTTCTTCTTGTTCTGCAGTTCCTTGATGGTGTCCTCCAACTGGTCCGCATTGAGCTGGCCCCAGATGTCCACTCCCAGGCTGCATTTATGCGCCAGCCACATGCCGTCCTCGTGCATCTCGATGGACTTGGCGCCGAACGCCAATATGGTGGCCGCCGAAGCGTTGAAGCTGATGAACTCCACCGTCACATTGCCGTGCTCGGCCATCAAGGCGGACATGGCAACCGCTTCGGCCACATCACCGCCATAACTGGAAACCTTCAGGCGTACGGGCTGGCCTTTGGCCTTGTCAAGGAAGTATTTCAGATAGTTTTTGTTGTACCAGTAACGGTCAATCGCTCCGAATAATGTGATAACTGTCTCGTTCATAAAACTTATTTTTGCGCAAAGAAAAACGCAAAAAAAACGGTACCCAAGGACATCGGGTACCGTCAGCGGACAGATAAATATTTGACTGAAAGAGTGTTGCGTGTCAGCAAAGGAAGCCGTACGGTTATATTTCCTCCATGTTTTCAATATAGACGGTCGGTTCATCCTGGATGCAGGTGAACGTGAATGAGGTGCCGTTCCGTTCCGACACGGAACGTCCGCTTGTCTTGTTTGTGGCGAACAGCATGAGTGCGTCCTCCTGCCCGCACCAATGGACCGCCCCGTTGCCGTCCACTGCCAGTACATACCACAAGCCACGCTCCAGCGTCTCCATTAAATGATGATTCACTGAGGAAAGTTTTGGAATCACCCCTTCGACCGACACATTCCAGCAATCCCCCGCATCATTCACCTCCTTGTCCTCATTATAGGAATAGGTGTCATTGGCATATACCGGTATGGAAACAATATCCTCCCGGTTGCGGAGTTCCAGATAGTTCAGACCGGCGGCATAGTCCTTACGGATTTGCACGAACGAGGCCGGAGGCACGGCAATCACCTGCAACAATCCTCCGACGTTTTCAAAATCATAATGCATTGCTTTCATAAGCCATTTTTCCCTGCTGGGAAATTGTCCCGAATTCGGACAACTTCCCCAAAATTATACGGTTAATAAAGTCTAAAATCGTGGTATTCTCCACCGTTTTCCTATATCCATGCCGGTTATACTCCCTGCGGATAGTCTCATAAGACCAGGTGTCGTCATCAAAGCCGAAGCTGTTCTGAAAGTTGCGGATGGCGGTCGAGAGTGGGATTCCGATACTGACATGGGTGTCGAGATAGAGGAAAAGCATCTGCTTGATCCGTCTTTCCACCTTGCTGCCGAATGCCACCACTTCGGTATTCGACATCGCCCATCCGTATCGGTAGAAGTCATCACGGCGTATCTCCACCGCCACGTTGGCGGTATATCGTGCCAGGTTCCGGTATCTGTTCTCGTATCGTCCGGGTTTTGCAAGCCTGGAAAGGAAGTCGTTCTGCAGCTCCTTGTCCGGGGACAGATTGACTATTTCTGTCCAGGTGTCGTCCGGGGCATTGAAATTGTACAGCAGGAATTGCTTGACATAAGGCTTGCAAGGGAGCCAACACACAAATCGGTCTTTTTTCGTCATTTAAAACATTGATTTTTACACAAATATACAAAATACCGGTAATATAGCCAAGCCCTTGCACGAATATAGCGTAAAAATCGTGCGACAGTACTTTTGTACATGGTTTGTTTTGTATATTGCTGAATATCAAGCTTTTATAATCGTACAAAAAGCGTACAAAACCGTACTAATTCTTTCGTTTGCGTACTTTTTGCCGTTTTTTGAAGAAAAGTACAATTCGTGCGCTATTCGTGCACGATTCGTGCGGAATTTGTACGCTTGTAAATATCTGTATATCAGATTAATATATGCTTAATTTCGCACATCCGTACGAATGCACGATTTTTTCTCTGTTTTTTAAGGTAGTCCAATTTTAAAAAGAAGAATAAAAAAAGAATAATATACCCCCTCCGGGAATTCTCATGTCTGTTGCCACTTCCATGCACGTTTGTCCGAATCGTTATTATGACGGGTTGGGGGGAGGGGGGAAGGGGCAGAAGAAAAAACTGCATCCGGCTGTACTTACGCACAGCCGGATGCAGACAAATACCTAATATGCACTTTCAAGAATACTCCGCATTGTGTTTTCCGGGAATGTCATCACGGAAAATCTTCCGGATAGAACACCTTGCAGATGAATTCATATTCACGGGGAATGGAACGGACTCCCACAGCCACACACAAGCCCCGCGCCGCCATTTCATACAAGCGCTGGTTGGTGAGTACGGCTCCACGGAAATTGTAGCTGCTGCAGAAAACGAAATAGGCCGTCGCCAGGTCTATGCCGTAGATGTCGTTCGATATGATTTTCGCCGCATCCGAAGGGATGAGTGCGAAGCCGAGCCGTACTGCCAGGCGGCTCAACAGTCTCTTGCGTTCAGCCGGTTCCGGAGAAACGACCACGAATATTTTGTGCTCTTTTTTCAGCATGATTGTTTGCGTAATTCGTTGAAAATATGTATCTTTACATCGTAATAAATTGGCATATTCTATCCCTTTCTCCATTTCGGGATGAAGCGGTTCCCGGAAGGTTTAAAGCCGGTTGTCCGCCGCACATACTCCATATCATCCGACAGTTCCAATTGTCCTGCATACTTGTCGTAAGGCTGTTCCGCAATGAGAGTCTTCACGATGTCCCGGAACAGTTCCAGGTCTTTTTCCCGGCAACGGTCTGAGATACGGAACCGGCAGCCTTCCGGCAGATCGACACACATCAGATACACCGCATCATAGAACGCCATGAAACGTTCGGGCGCCATCTCGTAGAGTGGCATAAGCCTGGCCATGATACTGGAATGTGTCTCGCCCATCAGAATGCAAGTTTGTTGTCCGGATTGCCAACCAGTAGTTCATGCGGGTCACTTTGGAGCGTCTGCTCTCCGGCTGTCTTGCCTATGGTGAAATACTCCACTCCTCCGGACTTGTCATCTATGACCGGTTTTCCGTCCTTGTCCAAAAAGAGAGGCAGACCGCTTTTGGCGTCATACTTGTGTGGGTTGAACACCCAGCCCTTCCATTCGCAGTATTTTTTTATCTTGTCCTTGAAGGCGGTGGAAGTGATGTACTTGCGTTGCTGCGGATCATAGTTGCAGAAATTGTCATAAATCTCCTTGCGTGGGGTACGGCGGCAGTGCTCTTCGCTGCTGAAGTATTCGTCCGCCCAGGATATGATGGTCTCGCCAATCTCCTGCCTTAGCTTACGCTGCTGCAGGCGTTCGCCCGGTGCCTGTACGACCCCGAATTTAAGATAGAGTTGTATGCAGTTGGCCAGCATGTTCCAGGTCAGGTTCCACTGGGTGAAGTCCCATTCGGAAAAGAACAGTACCCCGAAATCATCCATGGGCTTGTGCTTGTCATTATAAAAATCGGAGAAGGCTATCAGCCATTGCCTGTCGGTATAGCTGGAACCGGTACCGCGGATGGCATGATTGGTGGGGATATATACTTTGGGTGATTTGGCGAACGGATAAGTGATACGTGCGCCCCCCTTTTTGTTCACAGTCCAGTCTCCGGTGAGATTGGGGAACAGAAACTCGAAGTTGAAGTTCAGCATGACATCGTCGATGAATACCAGGCGTGTCCGTTCGTCGATGTCATTCCAGATAAAGCTGTCGTTGAAGATGTCCGTCCGTTTCCCGGATATATAGACTGTATCTACAACCTGGCGCATCAGCTCACCGACAAGTGACTTGCCGCTGCGTCCGTTGCTGTCACCGACTTCCGACTGCTTGCCGTCCATGCCGATAACGGCACGTGTCACGTTCGCGTCCTTGCATTCCATCAGCATGTAGCCGATGGCGCACATCTTTGAAAGCAGATGAAGGTTGTTTTCAAAGCTTTCACTCTCCTCAATCTCTTCAGGCCTCTTTCTCCAGGTGAAATTGCTGGTATTGATAAGGAACTGGAGATAGTGGCATTTCCTGCCTTCCGGAGAGAGTTCGTAGTCATACCTGCCATCCTTCTCCCTGAACACAATGAGGGGGTGGCCGAGGTATCTGGCATCGGTGTTCTTCCGTTGTTCATCCCATATCTGGTGGGTGATGCTTTCATATCCCACTTCCTTGACCTCATGCTGGGTGATGTGCCAGCAACGGTCACGGAAATAGAAATATTGCTCGTCACGGGACGGGGAGATGAAGTTCGGCTGGATGAAGGCGAGCCTTGACATCTGGAACGGTCCGACGTATTGCGATCCTCCCTTGAGCAGCTGGTTGTTGACGAAGCGGCTGCAGTTCTGTTCGGCAAAGGCGAACATGAAATCGCGTGCGTCCTCCACGTCAATGGTACGGACTACCGGTGGCTCCAGATGGATATATGTCCAGAGTTTGGTATCGAGCAGGCGGTAACGGCCGATACCCCGGTTCTGGAAAAAGGTCTTGGCGGCCACATAGTCGTACTCAAACACCGGCACCCTGTTACCGTTCGTTTCCTTGTAGTCCTCATTCCAGAACTTCTCATCCTCATCATAGGGTAGGGCAGATACCAGTTTGCCGTTCTCGTCAAACTTCCAGGCATAGCGACCAAAGATAAATTCCGGAAGCTCCTGCAGGACCTCGCGGTGCTGCTCGGCAAATTTCTCATGGCTGTGCAGGTTCCATAATTCCCGTAGCTTCTGGTCATTCCATGTGGTGATTTTGAACACTTCCACATACTTTCCCATTCCGGATTTTTCATTGCAGGCAAATTCCAGGTCTTCGGCCAGTTCCTCTTCATGGCCGACCAGCTTATCGGTCAAAAGGTCGTCCACTCCCTTGTCGCCTTCATCGTTCTTGTTGATGTGGCCAATGAATATTTCCACCATGATGCCGCGGTTCTTCAGCATACGCATATATTCCTTGAAGTTGCGGGCAGCGGAGAAAAAACACCGGGGACGTGTATCGACGGGGGTATTAAACTTTATATTATTGGAGAGGTCATTCCAGTCCGCATCAAAAATGAAAGCCACTTCCTTGACCCCGCAGACAGTGATTATCTTGACAAGATCCTCCGGCAACGCCCCTTTCTGTCCCAGGTTCTGGATGCCGCTGACCGCTATGGAAGGGATACCGTGCTTGCATGCCTTTTCCGCTTTCTTTTCTCCTTCCTGGATGTAGAGTCTTGGGAACTGCTCTTTCCTCTTGTACATCTGCCTCATGCGTTCCGGGATGTATATGGGCGTACCGCTGCCGGCAGGAGACTTGTACTTGAACGGTTTCCCTTCCTTGTCCCGGTGTTCTTCCGGGAATTGCCAGCGGACGCGGTAATACACTTTGAGTTCCTGCTTGCCACGCCCCGGCAGCTTACGGGTATAAGTGACCGGCATGCCGTCCAGGTCGTAATATTCGATGATGACATCATCCCCGTCAACGATATTGCCGTATTCGTCAACGGTTCCCGGACGGAAAGTCTTCGCCTCGAAAATGCTCTGTGTATCTCCCTTCTTGAAGATATGTGCCGTCACGTCCTGATAGGTCAGCCCGCTGCCGGCAAGCATACGGGCGCAGAATGTATCTACGTTTTCTCCCTTGGCCTCCTTGCTCCGTTTTTTCATTTTGGCGGCTTTGGGAGCCTTTTTCTCCGGCTTCGGATCGAGCAATACATTGAATTTGCGCGCCAGGTAATCGCATGCCTCCAGGAATTGCATGTCTTCTGCCCTCTGCAGATAGTCCAGCGGTTCCTTGCCTTTTATATCCGGGCAACTGAAGCATTTGAAAATCTGTTTGGCCGGAGAGATATGCAACTTCTCCTGTCCATGGCATTTAGGGCATTCGCATTTATATTCGGCCCCCCGTTTGCGTAGTTCGTGGAAGTCACCGATAACATCAAGGAGCCTGCCTTTGGAAGCCTCCTTGATTCGTTTTATATCGTCTTGAGTAAAGTACATAGTTCTGTATATTGCCGCTACGAATTACACTGTTTCCGGGTTCGGATGGTAGGACTTAAATCTTGCCGAGAAACAGCAAATACGTATCGAGTTCATTTTTCAGTCGGGCATTCTCATTCCTGAGCTGCTCTATCGTGTTGTTCCGGCAGGAAACAGCCTGGTGCAGCCGGCTGATTTCCTGCGAGTAATCAATCTGTTTCTCACTCTTTTCCACCTTCTTCAGCAGTCTTTGCTTTACTTTGCCTATTTCCTGCTCAAGATAGGCGTTCCGCTTTAACAGACTTCTGACTTGGGCCTCCATATGAATGGTGCGCTGCCGTTCCCTACGGTAATCCTTGAGCAGGTATTTGAATAAAGTTCCGATAGGGATATATGGTGTAAGATTTTCTTCCGTCATATGTTGTGGTGATTATCAAGAATGAGATTGGTGTGCCTTAAAACCATCGAGGAACATTTCGGCCATCACTATATTGATTCCGTGATGCTCCTTGAGGTTTTCTGGACGTCCGGTCAATGTCATGCTCAAATTCTCCTTATCATAATCACGCTCCACATCGAAGTATAATTCCTGCCCTCTGTCATCATGGAAAGTAATCCGGCACCTTTCCACCAATCCCCCCAGTTCTGAAGAGTCTAACCACAAGTCCGGCTTTTTATCTACCTTCAGATGACAGTAGCGGTGTACCTTGCCACTTTTTCTGATTAACTCCACTTCGACGATTGTCGTTACCTGATTGGTACGCAGAATGCGTACTTTCTGACCTTTCTTCATTGATATTTCTTTTTTATTGGTATTCATTTCATCTGGTTCTGATGCCAGTAAGAAATCATCTCACTCACATTATGAACCTTGATTTTCGCTTTGATATTCTCCCGATGGCGGTTCACCGTATAAGGTGATATGTGCAGTTCCGCTGCAATATCATCCGTCTGGCAATTGGAAGCGATGAGTCTGAAAACATTCATCTCACGGGCGGTTAGTGCCGTGTCAAGTTCCGGGCGACAAATCACTCCCTCATGTTCGCACTCACCTCGTAGTGGGCACTTTACCTCCTCGAATACGAATTGTCCATCCTTATTGATGTCAAGGTTGTATTGGTCATACTCGCCGAAGTTGCAGCGGATGAAGCGGTGAACTACCCGGAATTCATAATGCCACCTATTCATTGTACTACTGGAGTAAAGTTGCATTAACCTGGCATGTGCTTTCGGGTATCTGTCCCTGATGACAGCAAGCATGTACTCGATGGTCGGGCGGTTGTCCTCACAAAGCACAACTGCCGCATGCCCAAGTTCTTTAATCATCACATCACCTTCGGGGGTGTTGTAGAACTCGATGTTAGTTATCGGCATGAATTTCACAACGTGATGAGTTTGTAATATGTGCTTGCTCCATTTCGCGAACTTGAACTATAGCTTTGCGAATTAGTGAGGGATAAAATGTACCTTGTACATCTACTTTGTACCCACTTGTGAATTCAAAGTGTGCATAAATCTGCTCTGGAGTGTATTTCACATCGCAGACTTTTAATTCTACCTTGAAAAACTCAAAATCCGCATAGGGATTACCACCGAAGGGTATTCTTTTAAATTCCTCCATAATTTGATTGGTTCTTAATTTTGTTGAATTATGAAAATGTTCTCATATAGTTCTCTTTCCAAAGGTTTGAAGGAGTCTTTTCTTAACTTGTCGTAGAATGTAATCAATGACATACCGCTTCTTCTTAGGAACTCATCACGGAGCCTCAGTTTCGTGCTTTTCTCCATCTGGTCGTAATGGTACTTGGGTACCATTTTTTGCTTTTTCTCTTCCATAATCTTAAATATTACGATTGTTATTATTATATTTATAACGCAAAGGTTTAAAATAATAGCCTAATATCAAAATATTAATCCTATTATTTTAATCTTATATTATTATTTAAATCTAGTATAAATAGTATAACATGTTTAATCCTGATAAAATAAGAAGATTATTTGAAGATAGAAAGATCAGTCAAGCACAGTTTTTGAAAGACACAAGTGTATCTAAATCAAATTTATATGTTTGGCTCAATAACACTTCGATTCCTGGTGCCGACAACCTGGAAATTATAGCAGATTATTTTAATGTACCAATAGATTATTTTTTTGATAGAGATATAAACTCTTCTGGAATTAATATAGGTCATCAAGTTAAGGGCAATGGTAATAAAATCTCTGGAGATATAACTTTAAGCGAGTGTCGCAAAGAGATAGAGCATCTCAACGCTCTATTGGAGGAAAAAGAAAGAGTGATAACTGAGAAAGAAAGAACAATTCAAATATTAATCCAAAAGCAGAAGTAATATGGATAAAAAAGCGTATCTCTATATTGTTGAAGCTGGGCAGTTCAGTTTTGAGGTGGAAATAAAAGAATTATTAGGGAAAGTAGGAGATACTATTTGCATCAGCACAGACGGAATTGACCCTGATGGATTTGACGTTAAAATAACTTGTATTGAGGAAGATTACTATGTGTATTGTTCAATGCCAGGTGTTGATTAAAACCTCCTTTCCTAAAAGTAATTTAGGTAACAAAAGATATATAATTGACTATCAGCCAGTATAAAAAGTAGTGGCAACGGAATCACAAGGAAAAAACCGCAAATGGCTAATAAAAAGCTTTTGCGGTTTTCTTGTTTTAGAATTAGAAAATGTCCGCATTTTGTCAGCATAGGTTGTAATGGGAAACAAATTGGAGTATTTGGTTTACATTGCAGGCAAGATTTATTTGCGATACCTGGAGAAAAAATTATCAATCCAACGGACTAGATATACTATAATAACTCCGGCTATGACCATACTGATAATACGTACCAACATAATTTATAGAATTAAAGATTTGTTTTTATGGAATAATAATGTGCAAAGATAATTGATTGGTGGAGAAACAAAAACTCTGGAAAGGATATAAAGATAGGAATTAACGCATATTTTCACGGATATAATCTTCTATTGTAAAATCACTCTTATATCTAGATATTTCCGGATTCTTCTCTACAGTCGTAATGCAACGTTTTTCTTTACCAAGTACCAACCGGTTTAGGAAGCTCAGGATGTCATGACGATTATCCTTCATAGGAGAATAGGATAGGGAATGTCCTATACCTTCCGCTATATAGAAATAGTATGCTGTCTCTTTTTCTTTCAGTTGCATACAGATAAAGTTTGAGCCCCATAGCCCCATTTCCTCTTCTACTACTGCCTTAGTAAAAGGAACCGTGCTGTCGGCATCACCATGGAACAACATAAGAGGACAAGGGGACATTATCCATTTTGGAATACCATTGGCACAGATTGCTCCAGAAAAGGAAATGACCCCTGCATAATTGAAATTGGCAGGTAATCTGTCCGCAAAAGCCGTTTGATTGCAAATCTCATACTCTGCTTGAAGGGCAGTTATCGCACCTGCACTCGAACCGCAAGCTATAATTTGTGCAGGATTTATTTGCCATTCTACACTATGCTCAATTATATAATTTGTAGCATCACCAAAATCTTCTACAGCACAAGTGATTGCTTGTTGCAGGGCAGAAGAGAATCCTTGCAAGTCCGAATACTCCGATTTATCTATATCCTTTAATTGGGTACGGTAATCTGTTGATACTACCATATAGCCGGCTCGTGCCAAAAAATGAAAATAAGAAATGTAATCGGGATTATCTCTTCTCCCGCCTTTGAAACCTCCCCCAAATGCAAAAAGAATGACGGGCTTTGATTGTGTCCCTTGTATTTGATCAATCATTACATACTTGTCCAGTTTCAGAGTATCAACCTTTTTGATGGCAAAAGTATATGTTTGCTTGTCAATATGCTGTGCATGCACAACAGTAGCTATACTCAATAATGAGCATGCCATCAAGATAAAAATAAAGCGTTTTCCCATATTCAGTTTATTCTATTAATGCTGCGTGGATTATCTGACCTACAAAGATAGAATAAAACTATAACTAAAAAGAGGAAAGATGACATTTAGACATAAAAAAAGGCTATCTATCCCAGACAGCCAATCTTTTTTATTAACCTTAAATCTAATACTATGAAAAACACAGTACAAAGATACGTACTTGCAGGAGATATCCAAATTTTAGCGGGTAATCAGCGGATATTATAACATGGTTTAGTAGAATATTATTTCCGTTAACTATTAACATAAATAATATTCAATTTAACAGAAGAAGGAATTAATATTCCTCATCAGTGATTGCAAACTTTAGTCATGTCCACTGTAAATCCACCATTGGCGGGTATAAATTTTCCTTTTCTTTTAAGAAATTCTATCAGGGTATCTACATCCATATTGTCGGCAGAGCAGGTGAAAAAACGCTGCTGCTCGCCGAATTTTTGGATAATGACTTCTCTCAATGATAACTCAGTATAACTATTACCTTCCATCATGTGAAGGACTTCATGTGCATGTAATTGTTCCATAATCTTTTTTTGTGGCAAAGATAATATGATATTCTAAGTATAAGTGTAACATATGTGACAAAGCCCAACACACATATCCGGATATTTGCTTTTACGTAAAATAACACTTGTTACGACTATGCTAAAAACCTCAAAAAAAGTAAAAAGGTTTTGCTTCTATACCATTGTAAACTAACTTTGGGAATCAACTTTTAAATGAATTAAAGCATATGAAAAAATTAATCTTATCTATTGCACTATGTTGTGCAGCTACGAATTTCTTTGCGCAGAATGCTGACCCTGCCCAGTTGGTCAACGATGGTAAGGCTGCTCTTGAAGCTAAAAATTACCAGGAAGCTTACACAAAATTTAGTACTTATCTGACACAAACAAACAACCAAGATTCCGTAATTGCATATAACTGTGGCGTTTGTGCCGATAAGATAAAGAAACCTGCCGAAGCTTTGAAGTATTTTGATATTGCTGTACAGAAAAAGTATAACCTGGCAAATGCTTATATAGGTAAAGCCGGTGCTTTGAAAGATTTGAAGAAAAATGATGAGTATGTTGCCACTTTAAAGGAAGGGCTGGAAGCAAATCCCGGTAATAAGACATTGACTAAATTGTATGCCACTTATTACGTAAATCAAGGTATCATGGCGCAGAAAGCCAAAAAGATGGATGCAGCCGAAGAAGCATTTAAACAAGCCATAGCTATCCAAGCAGATAATGTAAATGCACTTAACAGTCTGGGTTCTTTGTATTATAGTAAGGGTGCCAATACCATGAAAACAGATGTAGAAAAAGCAAAAGTTGAATTCAAGGAAGCCAAAGAATATTTGGATAAACTTATTCCATTGCTCTCTGCGGACAAACCAGCTCAAAAGAAGATGATGGATAATGCAAAAACGATGTTGAACTTCATCGACAGTCAAGTGAAATAAAAGACTCATATATAAAAAAGAGGCAGATATCTGAATTGATATCTGCCTCTTTTTTTGTGTTATGAAATGACTATTTAGTTCTTCTCAGTACAACAGCTGTACGTGCCGGTATGTAAAGCTTCAGCCACTCCTTCTTGTCTTTTTTGTAAAGCGGGTCGTGAATGGTAAAATGTTTGATGGTATCATCCGTCAAACCATTACCGCCATAATCTGGATTATCTGTATTCAAAATAACTTCATAAGTTCCGGCAGGAACCAAGAAACCGTAATCAGTAAAAGACTGCTTAGGGTTGAAGTTGAATACAAAAATCAAGTCCTTGCGCATATAGGCCAATACCTGGTCACCGTCATTATGCCATATTTCTTGGACCGGAGTAGCCTGGAAGTTCTTTATGCTTTTTACAACTCCCAACATGGCAGCATCAAAGTCACCCATATAATGATATGCCAGATTCTTGTTGTCCACCAAATTCCATTGGCGGCGGGCATATTTACAAGACCAACCGTTACCTTCACGGGGGAAGTCAATCCATTCCGGATGTCCGAATTCATTGCCCATAAAGTTAAGATAACCGCCATTGATAGTAGTCGCAGTCAGTAAACGTATCATTTTATGGAGGGAAATGCCTCGATTTACGGTATAGTTCTCGTCTCCTTTCTGCATGTGCCAGTACATATCCGCATCAATCAAGCGGAAAATGATGGTTTTATCGCCCACCAAAGCTTGGTCATGGCTTTCCGCATAGGAGATGGTCTTTTCATCTTTGCGGCGGTTGGTCACTTCCCAGAACATGCTGGATGGCTTCCAGTCTTCATCTATTTTCTCCTTGATTGTCTTAATCCAATAATCGGGAATATTCATGGCCATACGGTAATCAAATCCGTAGCCGCCATCTTCATATTTTGCCGCCAGTCCGGGCATTCCCGATACTTCTTCGGCAATGGTGATGGCTTTGGCATTGACCTGATGGATAAGCCGATTGGCAAGTGTCAGATAACAAATGGCATTGTCGTCTTGATGTCCGTTGAAGTAATCTCCATAATTACAGAATGCTTCTCCCAAACCATGACTATAATATAACATGGAGGTTACTCCGTCAAAGCGGAAGCCGTCGAAATGATATTCTTCCAGCCAGAATTTACAGTTAGACAGCAGGAAGTGAATAACTTCGTTCTTGCCGTAATCAAAGCAAAGTGAATCCCAAGCTGGATGTTCCCGACGTCCACCGGGATAGAAATATTGATTAGGATCACCGGCAAAGTTACCCAAGCCTTCGACTTCATTCTTCACAGCGTGTGAATGGACAATATCCATGATAACGGCAATCCCCATGCTATGGGCTGTATCAATCAGTTCTTTCAGTTCTTCCGGAGTACCAAAACGGGAAGAAGCGGCAAAGAAACTGGAAACATGGTATCCGAAGCTACCATAATAGGGATGTTCCTGGATAGCCATAATCTGTATGCAGTTGTAGCCTTCTTTGGCGATACGTGGAAGAATCTTTTCCTGAAATTCCTTATAGCTACCGACCTTTTCCTCCTGCTGAGACATACCGATATGGCATTCATATATCAATAAAGGATCTGTAGATGGCTTGAAAACCCGCTTTTTCATTTTATAGGGTTTCTCCGGAGCCCAAACCTGGGCACTGAATATTTTAGTCTGTTCGTCTTGTACGACACGTGTAGCCCATGCAGGAATGCGTTCACCGCAACCACCGTCCCAATGTACCATCAGCTTGTACAAGTCACCGTGTTTCACGGCATCAGCAGGAAGCTTGATTTCCCAATTACCGTTTGCTTTACGCTTCAAGCTATATTTTTTTTCTTCTTTCCAATCGTTAAAAGTTCCGACCATAAAGATTTGGGTTGCGTTAGGCGCCCATTCACGGAAAACCCAACCATCGTCAGTACGATGCAGGCCGAAATAGAGGTATCCGGATGCAAAATCAGACAAGGTTAGTTTTCCTTTGTTGGTCAATTCCGATTCTTTGTCTATGGCATGTTGATGACGTCCGTTGATGGCATCGGCAAAAGGTTCCAGCCATGGGTCATTCTTGATTAAATTCAATGTTTCCATAAAGAGGATGAGTTTTGGATATTTGATAAATTTACGCTTTAACTTTCACAATTATTTTTTTTACACCGTCAGGGGTAATACCCGGAGCATGCCCGTCCTGAGGGAAAAAGATAGCAAACATTCCGGGCTTCACTGCAATATAGTCCTCCGCCAGTCCTTCAAAAAAAGTGATGTCTTTTTCCGCATTGTAAGGAGCATCAACCGGAAGGCAGTCTTGGGCGGCGGTATAACCCATTATCTCCGTACCGGACAAGGGTATTTGAATGTCAATATAGTCTTTATGGGTTTCCAGTTTGGCATTTTCTTTTTCTTTTGGGTTTGTCTGCGCCACGTTGACCAGCAAGTCCTTTCCTTTCAGTTCGGTCTTGCCGATTTCCAAAGAGTGCAAGTCATGTGATTTTAAAAAATCAATGGCCTGCTCAAATAGAGGATGCAGCAAAGTATATTTTTCTATGTTTTCAAGTCTGTCTATAACCATAATTCAAATGTTTTAAGTTAGTTATATAGGTAAATTATTCAAAGTCGTCTATGGTGTAATTCACAAAATCAGAAAAACGCTTCATCTGCTTGAAGATGTCGTCTGTACGATCCAAAAAGTCTGGAGCAAGAAAGAAGCTGTCCGGCTGGCAGCAGGCAACCGTATACTCTTTACACTGAAGGTATTTCAGATAGGGATAGTCCTTTGGAAATCCTTTTGGAGCTGTTTTTAGAAAATTCTCTCCGATGACGGGAAAGTATTGCTTGAAAGCAGGATCTTCCACTATACTGCGAAATTCATCTATATTGTCGTATACCGCTTGTCGCAGAGCTCTTAACAAGGGCGGGGGAGGACAATAACTTCCACCGGCCAACAAGCAGTTTCCCGGTTCCAGATGCACGTAATAGCCACAATGGTCGGATTTCTTTCCTTTCGCATTGATATATCCTCCCAGATGTGTCTTGTAGGGAGTTTTATCTTCGGAAAAGCGTGTATCACGATAAATACGGTATGTACAGTCCTTTGCTTCTATACCACGGATGCTTTCATCAAATAAAGAGATACGGGAGATAATTACTGTAAGCAAGTTTTCAAACTCGCTGCGGGCGACTTCATACTGTTCCCGGTGAGAATTGAACCATTCACGATTGTTGTTTGCAGACAGTTCTTTCAAAAATTGAAATATAACAGGGATATTCATATCATATTCTTTCCTTATTATCTGCCAAATTTACGGATAATATTTCTAACATGCTACAAAGAAGGGTAAAAAAAAGCATCGGCTCTGGTAAACCGATGCTCCTTACACATTTATCAATCAAACAGACGCTTCTGTTTTTGATGTACTTACTTATCACAAGCGGGTACGTCTCTTTTAATTAATCTTATATCTAATACTATGAAAAACACATTTATATAACACAACAAATTGGAATTTTGTTCATGCAGATGAGGATAACTTTAGCATAAAAAAATGGGTGGGTCATTTTATTCTGCATCCGGTTTGCACTATCTTTGCAAGAAAATATGTAGAATATGGCCGAATATAAATTTGATGAAGATAGCGTTAAAGCGCTGATAGCTTGGGCAAAGAGCACATCTTTCCCTCAAAGTGTAACATTGTCTGATGCTGAGAACATAGTGGATGTGAAACGTTTTGTGCAAGCTAACCTGAGTGACATAGATGCACATTATCCTGATGATTTTTATAATCCTGCCATCACGCGGCTATATCGGCTGAAGGAATATATGGAAGAGAACAAATAAAGACTTGGCACTGATTATGCGGAAAACCACGAAGCGATTAAGAAATCCGTGTTGTTCTGCATAATCAGTGCCAAATCTAATAAATCACCAGAGTTGTGACTCCGTTATAGCTTTATCTTAAGTATCTTTCCTCCATATCCTTCGACGGCCACATTAGTAGCCTTATAGGGAAGCAGACTTATGTTTTCTTCTTTTCCGCTGAGCAGCTCCGTAGCTTTGTACTGGTCCATCTGCGGTATTTGCAGGAAGTCAAAAGCATGAGAAGGAATATTTATGGCAAGGTCTGCCGAGATATGGTCGAAGTTCACGACGAACAGCAGCAGGTCTCTCTCAAATTTGCGCAGGAATGTATATTGCTTATGTTCATTAAAGCGCCATCCGTTGACATTGGCATACATCAAATCGAAGAAAGCCCCCTGAGAGATGGCCTTTTCTTCATTGCAAAGAGTCAGTAGCCGTTTATAAATGCTGTATAGGTGTTTCTGGTCCTCCGTCAGCATCTTGCCGTCGAACTTGCCGCCATTGCGCCAACGACGGATGGTATCTACACTCCAATAGTCAAAGATGGTTGTACGTCCGTCCCGGCCGCTGAAACCTTCACTATCCATGCCCAGCTCACCAAACTCCTGACCGAAATAAATCATCATCGGATTGGTGTTCATGCAGGCTGACACAATGAGTGCCGGAATCGCCTTGCGCGGGTTACTGGCAAAAAAGTCGGAAGCAATACGTTGCTCGTCATGGTTTTCCAGAAAGTTCAGCATACGTTTTTCTATACCTCCCAGACTTTGCCAAGAGCGGGTGATGGCAGTTGCCGATTCATACCCGCAAGTAACAGCCCGCAAGGTATCATAAAGTCCTACTTTGTCGTATAAATAATCAAACTTGCCACGGAACAAGTAATTCTTGTATTCTCCCGGGTTATAGACTTCGGCTATAAACAGCAGGGAGGGATATTGCTCCTTTACCTGCGGGATTGCCCATTCCCAGAACTCTACGGGAACCATTTCGGCCATATCGCAACGGAAACCGTCTATATTCTTTCCCGCCCAGAACAGCATGATATCCAGCATCTTGGTCCATGTGTCGGGAATGGGGTCGAAATGGCAAGTTCCGCCGTTCTGATAATCCACTCCATAATTCAACTTTATAGTTTCGTACCAATCGGTGATGTTTGGATAAGCGTCAAAACGGTTGTTTCCGGTAGCTTTTGCCGGAAATTCCCTATAAGGTTCGGTGGCTGCACCTTTCATGTCAAATTGGCCATGCAGTTCCGATTTCGGGATATAATAGAAGTTATTATATGGGCTGAACGCATAGTTGGTATCATCGTTTGAACCCAGTTGTGAAGTGCCATCCGGTTGGGCATCCGAGTGATATTGACGGGCTACGTGGTTGGGAACAAAATCTATGATGACCTTCAGACCGCTACGGTGAGTGCGCTGCACCAGATTCTCAAACTCTCTCATACGCTCCGGTACGTCCTTGGCGAGATCCGGATCGACATCATAGTAGTCCTTGATGGCATAGGGAGATCCGGCTTTACCTTTCACAATGGCCGGATGGTCGGGTTGGATATTGTGACGGCGGTAGTCAGTTTGCGTAGCATGCTCGATGATGCCCGTGTACCATATATGTGTAGCGCCAAGCTTCTTGATTTCTCCCAACGCCTTGGCTGTAAAGTCAGCCATCTTGCCGCATCCATTTTCGGTGATGCTGCCATTATTGATGCAGTGGTTATTGTTGTTTCCGAATAGTCGGGTGAACACTTGATAAATAATCAATTTGTTTTCGTCGTTCATTTCTTTGTTTTCTATGTTATAGAATGGTTATTTTATTCTTTCCAAATGCTGCCTTTGTCAATGAGCAGGCGTTCCAATATATCATTGGTCGTATTATATCCCTGCATGAATATCTCCTCCGCCTTTTCCAGCTCTGTATTGCTGTATCCTTCCAAGTTATAAGGTTCTATCAGCAAATCAGCCTTCTCGCGTTCAGGAAAAGAGTTGGAGCGGAACATAAAATTATAGGAACGTAAGGCAATGCTCACAATGTTCATTTTATACTTGGTCGCCATCAGAGGGCTGACATTCACGGCAATTACTTTTTCGCATATGCGGCGGAGGGTAGAGACCGGCAGGTTCATCAGCAGACCTCCGTCCACGTAATGGGTGCCGTCTATATTGACCGGGGCAAACAATACCGGCATGCAACACGAAGCTGCTACGCGTTCGGCGATGTCACCCTTATGGAAATGTACCAAACGTCCATGGTCCAGATCAGTAGCTGTAATAATCAGAGGAATTTGCAGTTCTTCCAGTTTTTTGGATTTCAAATTGCTTTTCAGGAAATCGATGAATTCTCCCAATTCAAACAATCCGACTTTGGGAATCACCAGTTTGGTCAGGTCCTGAAACTTGTGCCCGGCAAAGTAGTCAAGAACTTTATGCGGTTCATTGCCGTCGGCGTAGAATACCCCGGCCAAGGCTCCGGCGCTGACTCCGGAAAGTATATTGGGCTTTATGTCATGTTCCAATAAGGATTGCATGGCACCCAAATGGGCAAAGCCTTTGATGAAACCGCCGCTTAAGGCAAAACCTATTGGATATTTTTTAGTGAACCAGTTGTTCGTTACTACTTCCATGTTGAAAATATGATATATTGTTCGGCACGAAATTAATGATTTTATTGTAGGGAGAAAGGAAAATAGCGGAAAAAAGTTCAAAGTATTAAGAGAAAAGTCTTCTCTATTAAGGAGAAAGTTTTTCTTAGTTAGGGAAAAAGTTTTTATCAGTTAAGAAAAAACTTTGTTTATGGTTTGCGGATGTCTATCCCAAGCCTTGGGATAGACATCCGCAAACTGGGGATATGTATCCGCAGTGTGCGAACAAAGTTTTAGGATTAAGGGATACTGTTTGAGAATATACGTTTATTTCTTTGCGATTGCTTTCAGCAGTGCATATCCTCCAAACCACTGAATCAGCATGCCCGGAATGCCCATACGGAAATCTTGCACTGCCAAAAAGAAATTACCGCACAGTGCCCATTCAAAGGCCGTACCGATAATTTGATAGGAGAGGATTACACCCAGCAATGCCAATAAAGAGATATTCTTGGCATAGCGTGCAGCAAGAGCGGCGGTTCCGGCCAGCAGACCGGACTTTATAAGTATGGCCGGCAACACGGCTGCTGCAGGCATGGCAAAAAGCAGATGATTGATGACCGGAGACAAGAGAGCCGTCAGCAGACCTACCTTGAAACCATATTTATAAGCAGCTATCAGTGTAAAGAAATAGATGGGAAGCAACGTCGGACCGCCTGCTGGGACCAGATGGCAGAGTTGCGGCAAGGCGATGTTTCCTGCCACGAACAGCAGGGCGAATAGATAGGTCTTTACGTTGCCGAAAGGCAAAGAATAAAGTTTTGCAGATGTTTCCATTTGTATAATATTATGCATTAGTTGATAAATCTATTTTTATTATGACTGTTTAAAACTGAAAAGGTTTAATCAAATCTTCACCAATTCATATTCCATGGTTCCCAATCCTATTTTCTCGGCATGGCGCAATCCGGCAAGCCAGTCCGTGTCGGGGTGCATCAAGTGGAACTTGTCGCATCCACACAAGTCGTCGTGCTCGTGTGCCGTGGCAAGGCAATTGTTACCGTGCAGTATCGGGGCTTGGATGACCATATCTGCACATGCCTTGTCCAGTGCAACCGGGTCTGCCGAAGCCAGAATGCCGAGGTCGGGCACGATGGCGGCATCGTTGTGGTTCCAGCAGTCGCATTCGGGAGATACGTTGATGTGGAAATGGGGCTTGCCCATAACGACAGCGAGGGCATATTCCGCAATCTTGTAGTTCAGGCGCTCGGAGGTATCTTCGGCTCCCATCACGGCACCGTCGTGCTGGCAGAGGGCTACGCACTGTCCGCAACCTACGCATTTGGTGTAGTCTATTTCTGCCTTGCGGCTGGTATTGAGGTGCACAGCGTCGTGTGCGCAGTGCTTCACGCAGATGTTGCAGCCTATGCAGCTTTCTACGTCAATCTTGGGTTGCGAGGCGCAGTGCAGTTCCAGCTTTCCGCCTACACTGGCACATCCCATGCCCAGATTCTTCAAAGCACCGCCGAAGCCGGCTTGTTCGTGTCCCTTGAAGTGGTTCATACTGATTACAATATCGGCGTCGGCTATCGCTGTACCGATTTTGGGTGCCGGACAATATTCTCCGTTCAGAGGGATTTCGCGGTAGTCCGTTCCCTTCAGTCCGTCGCCGATGATGACCTGGCACTGGGCCGAAATGGGGTTGAACCCATTCTCCATCGCGCTTTGCAAGTGGTCTACGGCATTGGCGCGACGACCGGAATACAGTGTGTTGCAGTCCGTCAAGAAAGGTTTGGCTCCCAGGCTGCGGAGCAGGGTTGCCATTCGAGCTGCATAATTGGGACGCAAGTATGCCAGGTTTCCGGGTTCGCCGAAATGGATTTTAATGGCAGCAAAGCTATCTTTCAAAGGAAGTTGCTCGATGCCTGCCCTTTTCAGCAAGCGTTCCATTTTATCCAAAAGATTGGATGTAGGGGAGGTACGCAAATCAGAGTAGTATACTTTTGCTTTTTCCATGTGTTTTTACCTATTTATAGTGATAGTATCTGCAAAAATAACGGATTATTTCCATATTAATAGGTATATGGCTAAAAAAAGTAGGGAAATCCCTTTTGACAAATAGGGGGATAATAAGAGGTCTATCCATGTTTCTGCCTACCTTTGTGGCAACTAAAAACTCGATAAGATGAAAACAATCAGACTAATTATTGCGGGACTGGTAATGACGATGGGATTCAGCAGTTGTTCCAGTTTGTTTTATGATGCTAAGGTAGATGTGTTGAACAGTATCCAGAAGGGGATGAGCAGGCAGGAGGTCACCAAGATATTGGGAACTCCAGAGTATCGCCGCTTCGACCGGGATATAGAAGAATGGGAATATTCCAGAGTGCTGTCCGGTAAAAGTAATATCAGCCGAACTCAGATTGTCGTGACTTTTGAAGGTGGGAGAGTCGTTGCAATGGACTCATTCTCCGGAGAGCCACGTACGTTGCCGGTTGTTCCCAGTGAAGTAGTGATAGATTCTCCAGCTCCGGTTTATGTCAGGGGGATGCACCCCGAAGACTTCCGGCATTTTTATGAAAAAGTGAAGTCCCGCCCTTTCAAGGATGATCAAATCGAAATGATGAGAACTGTTGCCCGAAACAACAGTCTGAACTGTGTGCAATGTGCCAGTTTGATGGCACTATATACTTTTGATGACGACAAGATGAAAGTCCTCAACATATTCGCTCCCAATATCGTAGATCCGGAAAACTACGAAGCGATTTTAGACGTCATTGATTCACTGTTCAAGAAAGACGATGCCAAGAAAATTCTGGGCATACGCTATTAAGAAGCAGGCATGTCGAAACGCATTGTCCGTTGGTGCCAAACACATGATGTATCGGAGGCTGACAGATAATGCGTTTAAGGTAAACAGATAATGCGTTTCGACGAGCTCTTATTCCGATAAAGGAAAGTGCCATAACGGACCGTTCCCGTGCCCTATATTCATGTCTTTCCCCCGGTTTATCGCAGTACCGATATACTCTTTAGCCTTGCAGACCGCTTCATCGAGTTTGTTGCCACCGGCAAGAAATGTAGCTATGGCAGAGGAAAGGGTACACCCTGTGCCGTGCAGGTTACGGCTCTCTATTTTGGGGTTGGAATAGAGGATGCATCCGGATGGCAGGACGTCAGCCCCGGCAGAAGGTTGCCGGCAATAAAGCACGTCGCACATGTCATTACCCTCCAGATGTCCGCCTTTGACGAGAATAGCGGTGTTGTATCTGCAGGATAATTCCTGTGCCGCTTGTCGCATCTCCACAGTACCGGTAATGGTTTGTCCCCAAAGCAGGCTTGCTTCATTCAGGTTGGGAGTAATGAGGGTGCATAGCGGAAACAGTTCCGTCTTAATGACTTGTATGGTTTCTTCGGTCATCAGTCGCCGTCCGCTGGTCGATATCATGACGGGGTCATAGACTATACACTCCGGAGTATATGTCTGAAGACAATCGACAATGGCGGTCACAATACCGGCATCATATACCATACCTATCTTGACGGCATCCGGCCTTAAATCATCCATAACAGAGGCGATTTGTGCCTTAACCATATCCGCAGGTATCGGATAAACCGATTGTACTCCCAGTGTATTCTGTGCAGTAACAGCCGTGATGACGGAAGCGGCATAACCTCCCAAAGCGGAAATGGTCTTTATGTCTGCTTGTATGCCTGCACCACCCGAACAGTCGGAACCGGCAATGGAAAGGATAATAGGGGGAAGCATGAAATAATTAAAAATTAGAAATTAAAAATTAAAGGGGTGAGAGGAAAGCTGTTTCAGGTGGAGGAAGTGGGGGATGAAAGCTTCCTTCGCTTGCTGCCAGACATCTCCCAGCAGTACGGCACCTCCGAAACCTAAAGCGGCTATTTCCGGAAGATGTTCCAAACTGATGCCACCCAATGCCATCACCTTTGAGTCGATAATACCAGCTTGCTGCGCCTTCTGCAAGGTATCGCAGGAGTAAGCGGAAGAATAGCCTTCTTTGGATATACTGTCATAAATGGGGCTGAGGAACACATAGTTACAATCTGATTTATGTTTCAACACTTCTTCAAGAGAGTGACAAGAGCGACTGACATGTCCCTTATATCCGGACGGTATCTGCGGATTGCGTCCGTTCAGATGAATTCCTTTCAGACCGAAAACGGATGCCAGCTGGAATTGCTCATGCGTGACAATGCGCGGCATATATTCCATCGGTAGTTGTTGAAGAAAATTCCCCATCTCCTCTGCCGAAGCTCCCGGCTTGCGCAGGTGGAGTATTTCCAAACCGTTTTGGAATAAGGAGGTAACTGCCTCTGCTTCTCCTTCAAAGAATTGCGGCGTGGTAATGACTATCAGTTTCATATCTTTATGGATGTTTGTCTATAATGAGAGAATATACGACTGCATGGTCCTTAAATCAATCGTCCATAGCTTTCCAGCCAAGGGTTCACCGTAGCCGCAAATCAGTTTCAACACTTCATTGGCTTCTACGCTACCCACAATGGCAGGGGTTACGCCGATAACCGATTTGTCCGGAGATGGCATGAGCAGTGTCCCTTCTTCGTCCGGATAGAGGTCACGGTAAGTTTTCGCACCTTCACCGTAGCAGAAGACGGATACTTGGCCTTCAAAGCCTTGAATGGCACCATAAACGTAGGGCTTGCCCCAAGCGTTGCATACGTCATTCAGCAAGTAGCGGGTAGCGAAGTTGTCGCACCCGTCTACCACTATATCGTAGTTCCTTATCAGTTCTCCGGCATTCTTCTTGTCCAGACGGAAGGGGTATACTTCCACGTTTACATCGCTGTTCAAACCCTGCACTCTACGGGCGCCACATAGAGGTTTAGGCTGCCCAAGGTCAGCTTCAGCATACAGAACCTGACGTTGAAGATTACTGATGCTGACCTGGTCATCGTCCACCAATCCCAGCGTTCCGACTCCTGCTCCCGCCAGATAGAGGGCAATGGGAGAACCCAATCCTCCCACACCGACTATCAACACCTTGGCATTACGCAGTTTCTCTTGTCCGGCTTCGCCTATTTCAGGGAGGGACGTTTGTCTGGCATATCGGTTCATTTGTTCATTATTATTAAGGTTCTGTATTCGGCCACTCATCTCTTGAAAGCCTTCAAATCAAAACTCGCATCCCAATCTTTCCACACTGGTTCGCGCCCCAGGCGTTTCAATGCTTTGTCCACTTCCACAGCCTTGCGCTCGTCGCTGACATGAAACTGTTCCAGCGTTTGCGGATAGCTGTAATATCCTCCCGGTTCGGTCTTGCTTTCGGCGCTCATGGTTGTCACACCGAGTGTTGCCATATGGTCGCGTATATCGGCAGGCTCGCGGGTGGAGTAGGAGATGTCTACATCATGGTCGAAGATGCGCATGGCGAAAGTGACTTGTGCCAGTTCGCGGTCGCTCATGATGACATTGGGCTGGAAGCCGCCGTTCTCCGAAGGACGCATACGGGGGAAGTTGACGCTGTATTTCGTCTGCCAATAATGTTTCTGGAGATAGCGCAGGTGATAAGCCATCATGGTGATGTCTGTCCGCCATTCTTTTTCCAGACCGATGAGCACTCCCATGCCGATGGAATGGACACCCGCCTGCCCCATACGGTCGAAACCGTTGACACGCCATTCAAATTTGGACTTCATGCCGCGGGGGTGGTAGATGTTGTAATTCGCTTTGTGATAAGTTTCCTGAAAACAAATCACGCCATTCATGCCGTGTTCTTTCAGTGCTGCATACTCTTCTGTTTTTAAGGGCATCACTTCTATTTTCAGATTGCTGAAATAGGGTTTTGCCAGGTCCAGTGCGCGAGCTATGTAGGGCACGCCTGCTTTGGCCGGATTTTCTCCCGTCACCAACAGCAAATTCTCGAAAGGTGCCAGCTTCTTGATGGCCTTGTATTCGTTCACGATTTCTTCTTCCGTCAGTATGGTACGCGGCATGGGGTTGCTGATATGGAAACCGCAATACACGCAAGAGTTGGTGCAGGAATTCGTGATGTAAAGAGGCACGAACATGGAGATGGTTTTCCCGAATCGTGCCTCGGTGTATTTCTTGCTCAATCGTGCCATCGTCTCCAGATAGGGGGCAGCGGTGGGTGAGATGAGGGCCATGAAGTCCTCTACATTACAATGTTCTTTGGAGAGGGCACGGCGTACATCCGCATCTGTCTTGGCATGGATGCGTGCCGTGGTTTCCTCCCAGGATATATGTTCTAATTCGTCTGAAAACATAGTGCTCTATCAATTCCCATTTATTTCTTTTTTAATTCTCTCGACAACCGCATTGCACAGAAGTTTGGTCCGCACATCGTGCAATACTCCCCATCCACATGCTTCCCTGCATGGAAATAGCTGAACGCACGTTCCGGGTCGAGCGACAAGTCAAACTGGTCTTTCCAGCGGAATTCATAACGTGCTTTGCTCAGTGCATTGTCACGCACTTGTGCTCCGGGATGCCCTTTTGCCAGGTCGGCGGCATGGGCGGCTATCTTATAGGTGATGACACCTACACGCACATCCTCCTTATCGGGCAGCGCCAGATGCTCTTTGGGGGTGACATAACAGAGCATGGCCGTACCCAGCCAGCCTATCTGTGCCGCGCCGATGGCAGACGTAATATGGTCGTAACCCGGTGCGATGTCCGTCACGATGGGGCCGAGCGTATAGAAAGGCGCATCGTGGCATTTTTCTATCTGGCGCTCCATATTCTCCTTAATCTTGTGCATGGGCACGTGGCCGGGACCTTCGATGAAAGCCTGCACATTCTTGTCCCAAGCACGCAGCACAAGCTCGCCCATCGTGTCGAGTTCTGCAAACTGCGCTTCATCGTTGGCATCGTGCGTAGACCCCGGACGCAGCCCGTCTCCCAAAGAGATGGCAACGTCATACTGTGCCAGAATGTCGCAAATGTCATCAAAGTGTTCGTAAAGGAAACTCTCGCGGTCGTGCACCAGGCACCATTTGCTCATGATGCTGCCGCCACGGCTCACGATGCCGCACAACCTTTTCTCGGCCAGATGCACATTGTGGCGGCGTATGCCGGCATGGATGGTGAAGTAGTCCACTCCCTGCTCGCATTGTTCAATCAAGGTGTCGCGGTAGATTTCCCAGGTGAGGTCTTCCACCTTGCCGTTCACTTTCTCCAATGCCTGGTAGATGGGGACAGTGCCCACGGGAACGGGACAGTTGCGGATAATCCATTCGCGCGTTTCGTGTATGTTCTCGCCCGTGGAGAGGTCCATCAGCGTGTCGCCGCCCCATTTGCAGCTCCACAATGCTTTCTCCACCTCTTCTTCGATACCCGAGGTGGTGGCGGAGTTTCCGATATTGGTATTTATCTTCACCAGGAAGTTACGGCCTATAATCATCGGCTCTGCTTCGGGATGGTTGATGTTGGCAGGAAGCAGGGCACGTCCGGCGGCAATCTCCTGGCGTACAAATTCCGGTGTGATGTGTGTCTCTATTCCCAGCTCCGCGCAGTTCATGTTCTCGCGAATCGCCACATACTCCATTTCAGGCGTGATGATACCTTGTTTGGCATAGTACATCTGTGTGCAGCATTTTCCTTGAAGGGCGCGGTAGGGCAGGGTGATATGCTCAAAGCGCAGAGAGTCGAGCGACTGGTCGTCGCGGCGCATGCGTCCGTACTCCGACGTTATTTCGGAAAGCTGCTCCACATCGCCGCGTTTCAGTATCCACGGCTCGCGCAGACGGGGCAGCCCTTTCTTCAAATCCACTTCGACGGCAGGGTCGCTGAACGGTCCGCTGGTATCATACACATACACTTCCGGATTCGGAGTAAGTACCTTTTCTCCATCAATGAAGTTCGTACTGGGCACTTGCTCCACCTTGCGCATAGCTACGCGCAATTCGGGAAACAAGGTGCCCGGCAAATATACTTTCTCGGAACGGGGGAATTTTATCTTCTGGTTCATTTTTCTTTAGGTTTTGTTATGTAGAGATTTACGATTAGACAATTTACGATTTACGATTGGAGTTTGTATTGTTAAACAACCTCTCTCAACCGGTAGGTTTATGATTGCATGAGTAACTTCAATCGTAAATCGTAAATTGTCTAATCGTAAATCTCCCTGTTTTGTCATTTTTCATTCAAGAAAGCCGTCAGCGGTGAGCTGGCTTCCGCAACAAAATTATCTGCCTGTATGCCCAGACCTGCTTCGTATGCCATGCGTCCCGCCTCTACAGCCTGCTTGAACGCTACCGCCATGGTCACGGGGTCGCCCGCCACTGCAATGGCTGTATTCACCAGGCAAGCCGAAGCGCCCATTTCCATAGCCTCTGCCGCATGGCTCGGGGCACCGATACCGGCATCCACCACTACGGGGATATTGGCTTGTTCAATGATTATTCTCAGGAAATCCCTTGTCTGTAGTCCTTTGTTTGTGCCGATAGGAGCACCCAGCGGCATGACGGTGGCGGCACCAGCTTCTTCCAGCCTCTTGCACAGTGTGGGGTCGGCCTGGCAATAGGGCAGTACCACAAATCCTAACTTGACCAGTTCTTCCGTGGCTTTCAGCGTCTCCACAGAATCGGGCAACAGATAGCGGGGGTCGGGGTGTATCTCCAGTTTCAGCCAGTTCGTGCCGAAAGCTTCACGCGCCATCTGTGCAGCAAAAACAGCTTCTTCGGCATTGCGCACGCCGGAGGTGTTGGGCAGAAGCTGGATACCGGGATGCTGTATGTGTACCAGCATATTGTCTTCCTTGTTGTCCAGTTCAATGCGTTTCATGGCTACCGTCACCATTTCTGTGCCGGATGCCAGGATAGACTGCTCCATCACTTCATCGGAATTGAACTTTCCGGTTCCTAAAAACAGACGGGAGTTGAACTCACGTCCCGCAATCACTAATTTTTCCATATCAGTCGTCATATATTAATTCTTTATTTTTCATTCTCCATTAAAGAAATGATTCTTTTCATTTCATCTGCCGGACTATCGGCATGCAGTACCGTGCCCGAAAGGGCAATCCCGCTTACCCCCGTCTGCATAACGGCTGGAATATCCGCTATGGTTATTCCACCGATGGCTACTATCGGAAGGTGTATATCCTTCTCCTGCATCCGGTGGATGATAGCTGTATATCCTTCCAGTCCCAATATCGGACTCAGATTCTTCTTGGTAGTGGTGTAGCGGAAGGGGCCGCAGCCTATGTAGTCGGCACCGGCTTTGTAGTGTTGCAGTACATCCTCAAAAGTATTGGCGGTACCGCCTATAATGTACTCCGCGCCCAGAATCCGGCGTGCGTCGGCTATGGGCATGTCTTTCTTTCCAAGATGTACGCCGTCGGCATGCAGCTTTCGCGCCAGTTCCACATGGTCGTCAATGATGAAGGTGGCACCGTATTGCCGGCAAAGGGCCTGCACTTCCAAAGCTACGGGTTCTATCGTTTCCACCGGGGTGTCTTTCATGCGCAGTTGCACCCAGCGGCAACCGCCCTCAAGAGCCATGCGTGCAGCATCCAGATACGAATATCGTTCCGTATAGTGCGTGATGAACTGCATTCCTCCGTTTTTCAGTCTCTCGTCCTTCATCTTCCTCACCCTCCGCAAGCTGCTTTGATAATGATGATGGGCATGTATTCCCTCAGGATGCATTTTGTCCATTCCGTGCGAAGTACAATACGGTTGTCTACGGCCACGGCAATGCCTTGCATCGGTAGGGCAAGTTCCTCGATAAGTTGTGAAAGGGTAGTGGCGCCGGTTTTCACTTCCTTGTTGTTGACCAATACTTTCATTTTTCTGTTCATTAAGAAATAAAACAATGGAAGTAAATACAAAGAAGCGTCTTTACGGCAAGTTCAGTGAAGAAAGAAATATCCAATTCCTACGGCAGTACTAACTGCATCAGGTTCGAGGGTATAATCTCAGCCCGTCGGGGCACCCCTTTGTCTTTACGGCAACAAAGGTAAGGGAAAATCGGAAATAAAAAACAAAAGAACGTACTTTTTATTTCAGTGATTACTTTTTGTTTACTCGCGCCCCTTTGTGGCACGTATCTTTTTCAGCGTATTCCGAACAGTGGTTCTGACTCCAGTTGAATAAAAATCAGGCTCTGTATTTTCCAGTATCAGTTGCAATTCCTGCAGCAGTTCCGGCTCCTTCCTGCAAAGCAGATAGGCTATTCTGATGGAAAGGGCTTGCACTCCTATGCTTTCTTGCGGAGATAGCATGTGGTCCAGGCAGTAATTCAGCAAATCGACGGAGATTGGAGTAGGGATGGGAATATTATACAGTATAGATAATAAGAGACGTTTGGAACCGTCGTGCGTGCAGTCTATCAGCCGTTGAATGATTTCATCGTACAGTAGGATGAACCAGCCGGGATGGATTTCGCTCAATTTCTCGCATACCCATATTGCCCGCCATGACACCGTCTGTTTTTCATCGTATGTCAATCGGTATATATCTTCAAAATACTCGGGGCAGAGGCATACCTCTTGTACCAGAGAGTCTATCGATAACTTATGAATAGGTACTGCCAAGGTATTTCTGAACTCCGTAATCTTTTCCATATATCCCATTTTGTTGTGAGTGGCAAATATAAAGGAAATGGCCTACTAAAACAAGAAAGGCTGTCTATTTGAAGAAAGACAGCCTTGAAAATATTCTATTTAAGGAATTATGCAATCCCGTGAGCCGTAGCTTCCGGTGCAATCTTCTTGATAAGACCTTGCAGCACTGCACCAGGACCGCACTCTGTGAAGTCCGTAGCACCATCGGTAACCATGTTCTTCACTGTTTGCGTCCAACGTACCGATGCTGTCAACTGAGCCACCAGGTTCTTCTTGATTTCTACCGGGTCAGTATGAGGCATAGCGTCTACATTCTGATATACGGGGCACTTCGGAGCATGGATTTCTGTTGCATTGATGGCTGCTTCCAGTTCAACTTTGGCAGGGTTCATCAGCGGAGAGTGGAACGCACCGCCTACCTTCAACGGCAGAGCACGCTTTGCACCTGCAGCCTTCATCAGTTCGCAAGCCTTGTTGATACCTTCTATGGAACCGGAAATTACAATCTGTCCCGGGCAGTTATAGTTGGCTGCCACGCAAACTTCACCTTCAGCACTTACTTGAGCGCAGATTTCCTCAACCTTTTCATCCGGCAGGGCAATAATGGCTGCCATAGTGGAGGGCTGTGCCTCGCAAGCCTTTTGCATAGCCATGGCACGGGCATACACCAGTTTCAGACCATCTTCAAAGCTCAGTGCACCGGCAGCAACCAAGGCAGAGAACTCGCCCAATGAGTGACCGGCGGTCATCTCCGGCTTAAAGTCATCGCCCATGCAGAGGGCGGAAATAACGGAATGAAGGAACACGGCAGGTTGGGTAACTTTAGTCTGGCGCAGGTCTTCATCTGTTCCGTTGAACATAATATCAGTAATACGATACCCGAGGATATCATTTGCTTTCTCAAAAAGTTCCTTGGCTAATGCCGAATTTTCGTACAGGTCCTTTCCCATGCCAACGAATTGGGCACCTTGACCCGGAAATACAAATGCTTTCATATTTACTCGTTTTTTAGTGTTTAAATAAAAAGTGCTGCAAAGGTAGAGGTTTTTCTGATATTCACCGCACAAACGGATGTTTTTTGTGCAATGCCCTTACTTTAAGGAGGGAAGCTAAAATACAATATGTATGCTTGGACCTTCTGTGGTATCCGGAGGCTGAAATACTTATAAATGAAACACTTTCTCCTTATTGTACTTCCTACAATTAGACCTCTTGTATATTCTTGTAAATTACATATTGTATTCCATACGATAACAACTGAAAATGATATTGTATAAAGTAAGATATGTATTCAGTTGAAAAATAATGCTTTATAATATTATAAAAATATTCTTTTCCTTTATTGCAAATTAGAAAAACCTATTTATATTTGCAGCGCTTAACGAGATATATTATGCAAAACATAGAACAAAAAACGCCGTTGGCAAACAATCATATCTCTGTGGACTGTGTAGTGATTGGTTTTGACGGAGAACAGCTAAAGGTTCTGCTGATTAAGCGTGCAGGAGAGGAAGAAGGAGAAATCTTTCATGATATGAAGCTTCCCGGAAGTTTGATTTACATGGATGAGGATTTGGATGAAGCTGCCAAACGGGTGTTGAATGAATTGACGGGGCTGAAGAACGTCAATCTGATGCAATTCAAGGCATTCGGCTCAAAAAACCGTACGAAGGACCCCAGAGATGTACATTGGCTGGAACGTGCCATGCAGTCCAAGGTAGAGCGTATTGTCACCATAGCCTATCTTTCCCTGGTGAAGATAGACCGCGCATTGAACCGTGATTTGGACAATTATCAAGCTAGTTGGGTAGCCATGCCGGATATAAAGGCTCTGGCATTCGACCACAACCTGATTATCAAGGAAGCCATTACCTATGTCCGTCAGTACGTCGAGTTCAACCCGTCTTCACTGTTCGACTTGTTGCCGCGTAAGTTCACCGCATCCCAGCTTCGCACTTTGTACGAACTGGTGTATGACAAGCAGTACGACGTACGCAATTTCCATAAAAAAATTGCCTTGATGGAGTATGTCGTCCCCCTGGAAGAAAAACAGCAGGGCGTGGCCCACCGGGCGGCACGCTACTACCGTTTCGACAAAAAGATATACAATAAAATCCGACGGTAGCCGGATTGTAAATTCTTCATATCACTTTCATTTTAATATTGATAGAAATGTATTTATTAGGTTATGACATCGGCAGCTCGTCTGTAAAAGCGAGTCTGGTAAATGCGGAAAGCGGCAAGTGTGTATCGTCTGCCTTCTTCCCCAAGACTGAAGCGGAAATTATCGCAGTGAAGCCCGGCTGGGCAGAGCAAGACCCCGGAAACTGGTGGGAAAACTTGAAACTGGCCACACAAGCGGTATTGGCAGAATCCGGAGTAAACGCAGAAGACATCAAGGCGATCGGTATCTCTTATCAGATGCATGGCTTGGTATGTGTAGATAAAAACCAGCAGGTGTTGCGTCCTGCCATTATCTGGTGCGACTCCAGAGCCGTGCCCTACGGACAAAAGGCTTTCGAAACATTGGGAGAGGAGACTTGCCTTTCACATCTGCTGAATTCTCCGGGCAACTTCACGGCCTCCAAACTGGCTTGGATTAAGGAGAATGAGCCTTCCGTTTACGAAAAGATTCATAAGATAATGCTGCCGGGCGACTATATCGCCATGAAGTTGAGCGGTACCATCTGTACCACGGTGTCCGGTTTGTCCGAAGGGATGTTCTGGGATTTCAAGAACAACCGGGTTGCCGACTTTCTGATGGACTATTATGGATTCGACTCCTCTCTGATTGCCGACATCAAACCGACTTTCTCCGAGCAGGGACGTGTCAATGCTGCTGCAGCCGCAGAGCTGGGTCTGAAAGAAGGTACGCCTATCACTTACCGTGCCGGCGACCAGCCCAACAATGCCCTTTCCCTGAATGTATTCAATCCGGGTGAAATTGCTTCTACCGCCGGAACGTCCGGCGTGGTATACGGCGTGAACGGTGAGGTGAACTACGACCCCAAGTCACGTGTCAACACCTTTGCACACGTCAACCATGCTGCCGGGCAAACCCGTCTGGGTGTTCTGCTGTGCATCAATGGTACGGGCATTCTCAATTCATGGGTAAAACGCACCGTTGCTCCCGAAGGTATCTCCTACAGCGATATGAATCTGCTGGCGGCGCAAGCTCCCATCGGCAGTGCCGGTATCAGTATCCTGCCCTTTGGAAACGGTGCGGAGCGTATGCTGGAGAACAAGGAAACAGGCTGTTCCATTCATGGCATCAACTTCAACCAGCACGGCAAACAGCATATTGTCCGCGCAGCGCAGGAAGGCATCGTTTTTTCCTTTAAATATGGAATCGATATCATGGAACAGATGGGCATTCCCGTGCAGAAAATTCATGCAGGCAAGGCTAATATGTTCCTCAGCCCGCTGTTCCGCGAGACATTGGCCGGTGTGACGGGAGCTGTCATCGAACTGTATGATACCGACGGCTCTGTAGGTGCCGCCAAAGGCGCCGGAATCGGTGTGGGCATATACAAGGACAACAACGAAGCATTTGCCACGCTTGAGAAGCTCGAGGTGATAGAGCCGAAAGTGGCAGACCGCCAGGCTTATGCCGACGCATATGCGCGCTGGAAACACTGGGTAATGTGCTAATGTGCACATTAAAACGTTAGCACGTTAAAACAATAAATTAATAATTAACCCCGTGATGAATGTGTCTGTCATTGGCACATTCTCACATTAAAACATTAAATTCTTATGGCAACAAAAGAGTATTTTCCCGGAATAGGAAAGATTAAATTCGAAGGTAAAGAGAGCAAGAACCCGATGGCATTCCGTTATTACGATGCCGATAAAGTAATCATGGGTAAGAAAATGAGCGAATGGTTGAAGTTCGCCATGGCATGGTGGCACACTCTTTGCGCAGAAGGTGGTGACCAATTCGGTGGCGGAACAAAGAAATTCCCCTGGAACGGTGAGGCTGACAAGGTTCAGGCTGCCAAGAACAAAATGGACGCCGGCTTTGAATTCATGCAGAAAATGGGTATCGAATACTACTGCTTCCACGATGTAGACCTCTGCGAAGAAGCCGAGACCATTGAAGAATACGAAGCCAACTTGAAGGAAATCGTAGCGTATGCCAAGCAGAAACAAGCAGAAACCGGCATCAAACTGTTGTGGGGTACTGCCAACGTATTCGGCCATGCCCGCTACATGAATGGTGCAGCCACCAACCCCGATTTCGATGTAGTGGCACGTGCCGCCATCCAAATCAAAAACGCCATCGACGCTACCATCGAACTGGGAGGTTCAAACTATGTATTCTGGGGCGGTCGCGAAGGCTACATGTCATTGCTGAATACAGACCAGAAGCGTGAGAAAGAGCACCTCGCACAGATGTTGACCATCGCCCGCGACTATGCCCGTGCCCGTGGCTTCAAAGGTACCTTCTTGATTGAACCGAAACCGATGGAACCTACAAAACACCAGTATGATGTAGACACCGAAACCGTTATCGGCTTCTTGAAGGCTCACAATCTGGACAAAGATTTCAAGGTGAACATCGAAGTGAACCACGCTACTTTGGCGGGCCACACCTTCGAGCACGAACTCGCAGTAGCCGTAGACAACGGTATGCTCGGCTCCATCGACGCCAACCGTGGTGACTACCAGAACGGCTGGGATACAGACCAGTTCCCCATTGACAACTTCGAACTGACCCAGGCAATGATGCAAATCATCCGTAACGGAGGCTTTGGCAATGGCGGTACAAACTTCGATGCCAAGACCCGTCGCAACTCCACCGACCTGGAAGACATTTTCATTGCCCACATCGCCGGTATGGACGTGATGGCACGTGCACTGGAAAGTGCAGCCAAATTGCTTGAAGAGTCTCCTTACAAGAAGATGCTGGCCGACCGCTATGCTTCCTTCGACAGTGGTAAAGGCAAGGAATTTGAAGATGGCAAACTGACACTGGAGGATTTGGTAGCTTACGCAAAAGCCAACGGTGAGCCGAAACAGACCAGCGGCAAGCAGGAATTGTATGAGGCAATCGTGAATATGTACTGCTAATAATGATCAATGTTTAGTGATTAGTGGTTAATAGGTTGCGCATGAGGTGTTTCAATATTAATCATTAATCGCTAATCATTAATCGCTAATCATTAACCATTAATCATTAATATCATGAATTATACAGAAAAAGGCAGTAAACTCTACCTCTTCTCTATTGTGCTGGTAGCCGTCATCGGGGGCTTGCTTTTCGGCTACGATACAGCAGTCATATCCGGTGCCGATAAAGGGCTTCAGGCATTTTTTATGGGTGCCTCCGATTTTGTCTACACAGATACGATTCACGGCATTACCTCTTCCAGTGCACTTATCGGATGTATCATCGGTAGTGCTCTTTCGGGATTCTTCGCATCCAATCTGGGACGTAAGAATTCTCTTTTCATAGCCGGCGTCTTGTTCTTTCTGTCGGCATTGGGCTCCTACTACCCGGAATTCCTTTTCTTCGACTATGGTGTTCCTTCCTATTCCTTGCTCGTGGCATTCAATTTCTACCGTGTATTGGGAGGAATCGGCGTAGGTTTGGCATCGGCCATCTGCCCGATGTATATTGCGGAAATTGCGCCGAGCAACATTCGCGGGACTCTGGTATCATGGAATCAGTTTGCCATTATCTTCGGCCAGTTGGTGGTTTACTTCGTGAATTTCCTTATTCTGGGCGAGAATTCAAATCCGGTGATAAAGGCCATTGAAGGAGTCAACCAGATTCTGAATCCCGAAGCGGCAGCATGGACCACAGAGACAGGATGGCGTCTGATGTTTGTCAGTGAGGCTGTTCCTGCAGGAGTCTTTGCGTTGCTCGTACTGTTTGTTCCCGAAACGCCACGCTATCTTGCCATGAGTGGCAAGGATGATAAGGCACTCCAGGTGTTAAGCCGTATCAACGGCTTGGCTCAGGCAAAGGTTATTCTGTCTCAAATCAAAGCCACGGCAGAGGAAAAGACGGAAAAGCTTTTCACTTATGGCTGGATGGTTATCTTTATCGGTATCATGCTGAGTGTATTCCAGCAAGCGGTAGGTATCAACGCCGTACTCTATTTCGCACCGCGTATCTTCGAAACGATGGGAATGGGCAACCCGATGGTTCAAACCGTCATCATGGGTATCATCAATATTCTGTTCACGTTGCTGGCTGTCTTTACAGTCGAGAAATGGGGACGTAAACCGCTGCTCATCTCGGGGTCTATCGGCATGGCGATAGGTGCTTTCGGAGTAGCTCTTTGCAACGTTGTGGCAGGGCTTCCTCCCATGTTGGCTGTTGTCAGCATCATGGTCTACAGTGCTTCGTTCATGTTCAGCTGGGGCCCCATCTGCTGGGTACTGATTGCTGAAATCTTCCCGAATACCATCCGTGGCGCTGCAGTAGCCATTGCCGTAGCCTTCCAATGGATATTCAATTTCATTGTATCTTCCACCTTCGTACCTATGTACAATATGAGTTTGGGAGATATGGGAGACAAGTTCGGGCACATGTTTGCTTATGGCTTATACGGAATCATCTGTGTGGTGGCTGCTCTGTTTGTCTGGAAGCTTGTTCCCGAAACGAAAGGCAAGACACTGGAAGACATGACCAAGCTGTGGAAGAATAGAAGAAACAATAGATAAGACCGTCATTGAAACTGTCCATATAAGATGGGAAAGAGGAGGCATTCATCAGGCCTCCTCTTTTTGTTATCAATTCCGTATCTTTTCCCTTATCCGTTCAAGATGGGAAAGAAAAATCTTCGGAGGGGAAGATAACATGTAAGGATAAACCGTACCTTTGCACTGTTTTTAATCAGGAATAGCAAGAAAGTTATGGATTCAATGAAAATCAATAAGGTGCAGATACGCAATCTGCAGATTGAAGATTATGACCAGTTGGCACAATCGTTTACGCGCGTTTATTCAGACGGAAGCGATGTGTTCTGGACGCACAAACAAATAGAAAAACTGATACGCATCTTCCCCGAGGGGCAGATTGTGACGGTGGTTGACGAGAAAATCGTGGGCTGTGCGCTTTCCATCATAGTGAACTACGATGATGTGAAGAACGACCACACTTACGCCCAGGTTACGGGCAAGGAGACTTTCAACACCCACAATCCGAAAGGCAACATACTTTATGGCATCGAAGTCTTTATCCATCCCCAATACCGTGGCCTGCGTCTGGCACGCCGTATGTATGAATACCGCAAGGAACTTTGCGAGACATTGAACCTGAAGGCAATCATGTTTGGCGGACGTATCCCCAACTACTACAAATATGCCGATCAAATCCGCCCCAAGGAGTACATAGATAAGGTGAAGCAAAAGGAGATCTTCGACCCGGTGCTGACCTTTCAGCTCTCTAACGACTTCCACGTGCGCAAGGTGATGCGCAACTACCTTCCCAATGATGAGGAGTCCAAGCACTACGCCTGCCTGCTGCAATGGGACAATATCTACTATCAGGCTCCCACACAAGACTATGTAAACCCCAAAACCACTGTCCGCGTAGGCTTGGTACAATGGCAGATGCGTACCTACAAGACACTGGATGACCTTTTTGAGCAAGTGGAATTTTTTGTGGATGCCGTGAGCGACTACAAGAGTGACTTTGTCCTTTTTCCCGAATACTTCAACGCACCGTTGATGGCAAAATTCAACAACGAGGGCGAGTCGCAGGCTATCCGCGGGCTGGCGGCCTATACCGAGGAAATCAAGGAGCGTTTCGTCAAGCTCGCCATCAGCTATAACATCAACATTATTACGGGCAGTATGCCGCTTATCAAGGAAGACGGGCTGCTATACAACGTAGGATTCCTCTGCCGACGTGACGGAAGTTATGAAATGTACGAAAAGATACATGTCACTCCCGACGAGATAAAGTCCTGGGGACTGAGCGGAGGCAAGTCCATCCAAACTTTCGATACGGACTGTGCTAAGATAGGCGTGCTGATATGCTACGATGTAGAGTTCCCCGAACTGAGCCGCATCATGGCGGACCAAGGCATGCAGATACTCTTTGTTCCTTTCCTTACCGATACGCAGAATGCTTACAGCCGCGTAAAGGTGTGCGCCCATGCTCGTGCCATCGAAAACGAGTGCTTTGTAGTGATAGCCGGCAGTGTAGGCAATCTTCCCCGCGTGCACAACATGGACATCCAGTATGCCCAGTCCGGCGTGTTCACTCCCTGCGACTTCGCTTTCCCCACAGACGGCAAGCGTGCGGAAGCCACTCCGAATACCGAAATGATTCTTGTGTCGGATGTGGATCTGGACTTGCTGAATGAACTGCATACCTACGGCAGTGTACGCAACCTGAAAGACCGGAGAGGCGATTTGTACGAGGTGAAGATGAAAAGATGACTTTCCCGAATGCCACACTCGGTTGCCTCCAATGCCACACCTTATTCTCCGAAATGCCACACTTCATCGTCCGGAATGCCATAGGTTTCGGACAACGGAGTGTGGCATTTCAGCTGCTGAAGTGTGGCATCCGGGACGATGAAGTATGGCATTTCGGATGGTAATTCCATAGTTTATCCGTATCTTTACAAAACTTTTATTCTAAAAAACAGAAACAATGGCCAAGAAAGCTCTCTCTGCTCCCGAAATACCTCTCTGCATCAATGTGTTGCGATTACTTAACTACCGTCTGGCTCCCGACGAGCTGATTCTGTTCGACTGGCTTACAGTAAAACAGATTTCTTTTAAATACAAGCCTTTCCATTACTCCCAGGCGCGTGTAGAGGAAGAAACCCGTATCCGCCGTACCCGGCAGGAAGTCATCATTAAGCAATTCTCGGCCTTGGGCTTCTTGAAAACCGACATAAAGGTCAATTCCGTCACCCGTGGACGTGTCCGCTATTACTCCGTGGACTTCAGTGTACTTGCCGACGTGGATGTCCTGGTAGAAATCATCATGCCCCAAACCACGCTCTTCCGTGACTTCATCCTCTACTTTGCCTACCACGCCACTATGCAGAAGAAGAGCAAGGAAGAACAACTGAAGCCTGCCTCCGCCATAAATCACGAGGCTGCCGCCCGAATCTATCAACTGCTGAGCCAAGTCTATGACGAGCGCCGCCAATACTATAATGATGGGGGACTGACCGGAGATGTGAAGCCTGAACGCTCGAAATCTGCCATGCAATTGCAGCATAACAAACCCATAGAACGTAAACTGGCAAAGTTGGCAGACTACTACAACGATAACAGCATCAAAAACGCCTTTCTTGCCTATGTGGACGAAATCCTGACCCAAAAGAAAGAACCCGAAAACCTGATGTATTACTTTCTCTCTTTCGATGAGACATCGGATTGTTTCGGAGTGGTGAATCATTACCTTAATTATTTCACCTTGCATTATAGTTACAGCAGCAACAGTTGAAGTCTATCCGCTGATGATGCTGTTATTATTTCTTTTAATATAATACTTTATTATTCTTTCCCATGCTGTTCTCTGCACGCTTATTGCTGATTGCGGCAATAGCATTCGCAGAATTCTACATACCATTTGTTGAACTCAGCAAAATAGCCCTCTCATTTGTTGTTTTCAACGTAGTTTTCAGGGGGTAGGTTTTGGCAAATTCTGCGTTTTTTGTCGTTTTTTGCTTAGGGAACCCTGCATTGCCCCAAACGACATCTACAGATGCACTTCTATGTACTAATTCGGGAAAAGAGAAAAGAGGGACAGTGTTGAGTGAGCGAATATTTTTTAAAATCGTACCTGCATATTTTTTTGTTCTTAAAAAGTCTCTTGTATTTAAGTTTTTTGTAAATTTGCACCCTTAAAATGGAGAAGGTAGCTTTTGACGTACCAAATGCCTATCAAGAGTATCTTCAATCGTAAATTGTAAATTGTCAAATAGTAAATATCAAGATGGGTAAGAAGTTTGCCGAATATTCGAAGCTCGACCTTTCCGAAGTGAACGGAAAAGTGTTGAAGAAATGGGACGAAAACCAGGTTTTCGCCAAGAGTATGACAGAACGTGAAGGTTGTCCTTCTTTCGTATTTTTCGAAGGACCTCCCTCGGCCAATGGTATGCCGGGCATTCACCACGTAATGGCTCGCTCCATTAAGGACATTTTCTGCCGTTACAAAACGATGAAGGGGTTCCAAGTAAAGCGTAAGGCCGGATGGGATACTCATGGACTGCCCGTGGAACTGGGTGTGGAAAAGGCGCTCGGCATTACGAAAGAGGATATTGGCAAGACTATTTCCGTAGCAGAATACAATGCTGCCTGCCGCAAGGACGTCATGAAGTTCACCAAGGAATGGGAAGACTTGACGCACAAGATGGGCTACTGGGTGGACATGACGGACCCGTATATCACCTACGACAACCGCTACATCGAAACCTTGTGGTGGCTGCTGAAACAGCTCTATAAGAAAGGACTCCTTTATAAAGGGTATACCATACAACCTTATTCTCCTGCTGCCGGAACCGGACTCAGCTCGCACGAGTTGAACCAGCCCGGATGTTACCGTGACGTAAAAGACACGACCATGGTGGCACAGTTCAAGATGAAGCATCCGAAACCGGAAATGGCAGAGTGGGGAACTCCTTACTTCCTGGCATGGACCACTACTCCGTGGACGTTGCCCAGCAACACTGCGCTCTGCGTCGGTCCCAAGATAGACTACGTGGCCGTACAGACTTACAACGGATATAGCGGTGAGAAGATGACTGTTGTGTTGGCAAAAGCACTGCTCTACACTCACTTCAACAAAAAAGCGGAAGGCATTGCATTAGAGGATTATAAGCCGGGTGATAAGCTGATACCTTTCAAGATAGTAGGTGAGTACAAAGGCCCCGATTTGGTAGGTATGGAGTACGAACAGCTCATCCCTTGGGTGAAACCGATAGACGTTGCCGAAGACGGTAGCTGGACTCCCAGCGACAAAGGTTTCCGTGTAATTTCTGGTGACTATGTGACGACTGAAGACGGTACGGGTATCGTACACATTGCCCCGACCTTTGGTGCGGACGATGCTTTTGTGGCACGCGCTGCAGGTATACCGTCCTTGTTCATGATAAACAAGAAGGGTGAGCCCCGCCCGATGGTAGACCTCACCGGTAAGTTCTTCTTGATTGACGAACTGGACGAGGAGTTTGTAAAGGCATGTGTCAATGCAGACCTTTACAAAGACTATCAGGGCAAGTGGGTAAAGAATGCCTATGACCCTCAATTCACTGTAGACGGCAAGTATGATGAGCAGGCTGCACAAGCTGCCGAATCATTGGATATCGAACTCTGCATGATGATGAAAGCCGCCCGCCAGGCATTCAAGATAGAAAAGCATGTACACAATTATCCGCACTGCTGGCGTACGGACAAACCCGTATTGTACTATCCGCTGGATAGCTGGTTTATCCGCAGCACCGCTTGCAAAGAACGTATGATAGAGTTGAACAAGACCATCAACTGGAAGCCGGAAAGCACCGGTACGGGACGTTTCGGCAAGTGGCTGGAAAACCTGAATGACTGGAACCTCAGCCGTTCACGCTACTGGGGTACTCCGCTGCCCATCTGGCGTACAGAGGACAATAGCGAGGAAAAGTGTATCGAGTCTGTAGAAGAACTTTACAACGAAATAGAGAAATCCGTAGCTGCCGGCTTGATGCAGTCCAATCCTTACAAGGAGAAGGGCTTCCAGCCGGGTGTATATACCAAAGAGAATTACGACAAGATAGACTTGCACCGTCCTTACGTGGACGATGTCATCCTTGTTTCTAAAGACGGCAAGCCGATGAAACGCGAAACGGACTTGATTGACGTTTGGTTCGATTCCGGTGCCATGCCTTATGCACAGATACACTATCCGTTCGAGAATAAGGAACTGCTGGATAGCCACCAGGTATATCCTGCCGATTTCATCGCCGAAGGGGTGGACCAGACACGCGGTTGGTTCTTCACGTTGCACGCCATCGCTACAATGGTGTTCGACAGTATTTCTTATAAGGCTGTCATTTCCAACGGCTTGGTGCTCGACAAAAATGGTAACAAGATGTCCAAGCGTCTGGGCAATGCCGTAGACCCCTTCTCGACCATCGAGAAATACGGGTCCGACCCGTTGCGCTGGTACATGATCACCAACTCTTCTCCGTGGGACAATCTTAAGTTCGACGTAGATGGAGTGGAAGAGGTGCGCCGCAAGTTCTTCGGAACACTCTATAACACCTATTCATTCTTCGCCCTCTATGCCAATGTAGACGAATTTGACTACAAAGAAGCCGATGTGCCCATGGCAGAACGCCCTGAGATAGACCGTTGGATTCTCTCTGTACTGAATACGTTGGTGAAGAACGTGGATACCTGCTACAATGAATACGAGCCCACGAAAGCAGGACGTCTCATTTCCGAATTCGTGAACGACAACCTCTCCAACTGGTATGTCCGCCTGAACCGCAAACGTTTCTGGGGCGGTGGTATGACGCAGGACAAGCTCTCTGCATTCCAGACACTCTATACATGCCTCGAAACCGTGGCTAAGCTGATGGCACCCATCGCTCCGTTCTATGCTGATATGCTCTATTCCGACCTGATTGCAGCTACGGGACGCGACAATGTGGTTTCCGTACACCTTGCCAAGTTCCCCGAATATAAGGAGGAAATGATAGACAAGGAATTGGAAGTCCGCATGCAGATGGCACAAGACGTCACTTCCATGGTATTGGCATTGCGCCGCAAGGTGAACATCAAAGTCCGCCAACCGCTTCAGTGCATCATGATACCGGTAGTGGATGAAGAACAGCGTGCACACATCGAGGCTGTGAAAGCACTTATCATGAACGAGGTGAATGTAAAAGAAATCCAGTTTGTGGACGGTGCTGCCGGTGTACTGGTAAAGAAAGTGAAATGCGACTTCAAGAAGCTGGGACCGAAATTCGGTAAGCAGATGAAAGCCGTGGCTGCTGCTGTGGCGGAAATGTCCCAGGAAGCCATTGCCGAGCTGGAGAAGAAAGGCTCTTATACGTTCAATCTGGACGGTGCAGAAGCCGTGATTGAAACGGCAGATGTGGAAATCTTCAGTGAGGATATTCCGGGATGGCTGGTTGCCAACGAGGGCAAACTGACCGTGGCTCTGGAAGTTACCGTTACCGAAGAGTTGCGCCGTGAGGGTATTGCACGCGAGCTGGTAAACCGCATTCAGAATATCCGCAAGTCGAGCGGTTTTGAGATAACAGATAAAATAAAGATTACATTATCAAAAAATCCTCAAACAGATGATGCGGTAAATGAATATAATGACTATATTCGCAACCAAGTTTTAGGAACTTCACTGACGCTGGCAGACAACGTAGAAAATGGTACAGAACTGAACTTCGACGATTTCTCGCTGTACGTGAGCGTAGTGAAAGAATAATTAAATACTAACCCTGATTAACACGTAAAAGTTATGGCAGAAAAGACAAGATACTCAGATGCTGAATTGGAAGAATTCCGCGCTATCATTATGGAGAAGTTAGAGTTGGCACAACGTGACTATGAACTGTTAAAGGCCAGCCTGACGGGTGCAGACGGTAATGACACCGACGATACATCTCCTACGTACAAAGTACTGGAAGAAGGTGCCAACACCTTATCCAAGGAAGAAACCACACGTCTGGCCCAACGCCAGTTGAAGTTCATCCAAGGATTGCAGGCTGCTTTGGTGCGCATTGAGAACAAAACATATGGCATTTGCCGCGAAACCGGCAAACTGATACCGGCAGAGCGCCTTCGTGCAGTGCCCCATGCCACTTTGAGCATCGAAGCTAAAAACAACGGCAAGAAATAAAAATGGGTAAATTCTTTACGAAGGGCCGGATAGCCTGCCTTATCATATTTTCGGTATTGGTTATAGACCAAATTATCAAGATTTGGATAAAGACCCACATGTACTGGCATGAGAGTATCCGGATTACGGATTGGTTCTATATATACTTTACCGAGAATAGTGGTATGGCTTTCGGTATGGAAATATTCGCCAAACTGTTCCTGACCTTGTTCCGCATTGCTGCAGTCACGGTCATTGGCTGGTTTCTGTACAAGTTCGTGAAGCAAGGCATGAAGACCGGATTTATCATCTGTGTGTCTTTGGTCTTGACGGGAGCCTTGGGAAACATTGTCGACAGTGTGTTCTATGGCGTGCTGTTCAACGAAAGCACCCATTCACAGATAGCCTCCTTCATGCCTGAAGGAGGGGGATATGCCCCGTGGTTCCATGGCAAGGTGGTGGATATGTTCTATTTCCCCATCATTGATACAAACTGGCCCGCATGGATGCCGTTTGTCGGTGGAGAACATTTCATTTTCTTCAGCCCGATATTCAATTTTGCGGATGCAGCAATCAGTTGCGGTATCATTGCTTTGCTGTTGTTCTACGGCAAGGACTTCAATGATGCCTATCATGCTGCTATAAAGAAATCATGAAAGGAATAAATCGAATTCAATGGTGTAGCGTAGTCCTTCTGGCGTTCAGTCTGACGGCTTGTAAGGTGAAAAGACCTGAGACCGTCCTTCCGGATGCCAAGATGGAAAACGTGCTTTATGATTATCACATAGCCAAAGCTATGGGTGAAGAAGTGCCGTATAACGAAAGTTATAAGCGGGTGCTATACATTGAGTCGGTTTTCAAGAAATATGGCATTACTCAGGCCGATTTTGACTCTTCTATGGTCTGGTTTGCCCGTAACCCGGAAGTACTTACCAAAATCTACGAGAAAGTGAATGTACGGTTGAAAGCCGAGAGAGACGGTATCAACCACTTGATTGCCCTGCGTGACAACAAGCCGAAAGAATCACTTCCCGGAGACAGTATCGACGTGTGGATATGGCAGCATATCTATCAGTTGACGGGTATGCCCCTGGACAACAAGATAACGTTTACGTTGCCATCAGACACCAATTTCCACGACCGTGACACGCTGCGCTGGAGCGTGCGCTTCCGTTTCCACAACGGTGCACCGGACAGCATACATGCTCCGTTGATGGCGATGCAGGTTCTTTACGAAAAGAATGACAGTGTCATCAGTGCCATTCGGAAAGTACAAGACACAGGTGTGGAAACGCTCACCTTGTTTGCCGATACTTTAGGAGAAATCAAGGAAATACGCGGGTTCATCTATTATCCGCAGCAGGAGACTCCACAGCCTTTGCTGGCAGACCGTATCTCACTGATGCGCTATCACGCCACGGACAGCTTGGTCATTGCCCCAAAGGACAGCCTTCAGCAAGCGACAGACTCCCTTCGCAAAGACAGTATCGGAAAACCTGAGAAATTGAAACCTCTGGAAATTCAGGAGCAGGAAAATACCACGACTCCCAGAACCATACGTCCCCGTCCGAAAGCATGAAACGCTACGCTTCCCATTTTCTGTTTCTTCCCGGGCATGGCTATCTGAAACAATATGTGGTGGAGATAGGTGAAGGACAATGTGTATCACGTATCTTCCCATTGACAGAAGAGGTGGAGAATACGGAATGGCTACCGGGAGTCATAGCTTTGCTTACGGAGGTGGAAACAGACTATCCTCATTTTGATACGTGCTGCAATATACTGACGGCAATCCCTCCGGTTATCGAGGAAGAATTGCCTTATTTGATTCCCTGGTTGTTTTTTCCTTTTGATTTTACTACAATGCAGCCTGGCGCCGGAACTCAGCGCAAACTACTGCTGTGGCAATAGCCACGTTCAATGACTCCGAGGTCTCACGGCTGGCGGGATAATTCGGTATGTATAGTTTGCGGTTGATGAGTGCCTCCACTTCTTTTCCGATGCCATTTCCTTCATTACCCATCACAATCAGCCCATTTTTCGAGAGCGGTTGTCCGTACATATTCTCTCCGTCCAGGAAAGTGCCGTAAACAGGAATATCCTTCAGTGAGCGGATGAACTCGGGTAGGGGAGTATAATGCAGTCTGACGCGTGCGATACCTCCCATCGTGGCCTGCACAGTTTTGGGATTATAGATATCCACCGTGTTGGGCGAACAGAAAATATGCTCTATCCCAAACCAATCAGCAAGGCGGACAATCGTTCCCAGGTTACCGGGGTCTTGCACATCATCCAAAGCCAGACAGAGGGAGTGACTGATGACGGAAATATCCGTCTCCTCATCCGGCTGCCGGAACACAGCCAGCACTTGTTGGGGAGTTTTCAGCAGGCTGGCACGCGAAAGTTCCTCCTCCGATACTTCCGTGACATCCGTTACGGTGGAGAGAGGGCGGTTCCGGGAAAGCCATTCTGAAGTTGCCAGCAAGAACTGACAAGGAAAATGTCCCAACAAATCCCCTACGAGTTTAGGTCCTTCTGCCAGAAATACCTTGTCGGCCTTCCGGTTCTTTTTCTGCTCCAACGAGTGGATATATTTAATGCGATTTTTACTTAATGCCATAGGACACACATGTTATCATTTGACAAAAATACGTGATTATTTCAATATAATCAAAAACTCTGCACTCTTCAGGCGTTTTTTATTTCGGGAACAAAAAAATACAAGTATATTTGTAGCTGTTTATGCGCAATTAATGACTCGGTATGAATAAAGGTTTCCGCTACGCGATACTTACTACTATCGTACTTTTGTTGGCTTCCTGTTCTTCTACCAAATATGTGCCGGACGGCTCGTATTTGCTGGATGAAGTGCGCATACATACTGATAATAAGGAAGTAAAACCATCCAATCTCTCCATGTACATCCGCCAGAATCCCAATGCGAAGTGGTTCAGCCTGATAAAGACCCAGTTGTATGTCTACAACTGGTCCGGACGGGACTCTACACGCTGGATAAACCGTACATTGAGGAAATTAGGTGATGCCCCGGTCATATACAGTGAGGAGGAAACCAACCGGACCAGGGAAGAAATCACTAAGGCTGTGCAGAATATGGGCTATATGGGCGCCCTGGTGGAACCGGTACGCCAAGTCAAGAAGAAAAAGATGAAGTTGGTCTATAAGGTGACAACCGGCAAGCCCTATAAAGTTCGTACCTTGAAATATGATATCCAGGACAGTAAAATAAAGGAATACATGCGGCAGGATTCCGCAGTAACCTTATTATCCGAAGGCATGTATTTTGATGTCAATGTACTGGATGCAGAACGCCAGCGCATCACAAACAAACTGCTTCAGAATGGATATTACAAGTTCAATAAAGAGTACATATCCTATACTGCGGATACTGTCCGTAATTCTTATCTGGTAGATTTGACACTGCATTTGGCTCCATACAGACAGCATAACGAGGATACGCCGCAGAATCACCGGCAATACACTATCAATAAAGTGAGTTTCATTACCGATTATAATGTGTTGCAGGCATCCACCCAGAACAGCATCGAGGTGAATGATTCATTGCATTACAAAGGCTTTCCCATCTACTACAAAGACAAGCTTTATCTGCGCCCCAAAGTGCTGACCAACAATCTGCGCATCACTCCGGGAACTCTCTATAACGAGCAGAACGTGCAGCGTACCTACTCCAACTACGGACGCCTGCAAGCCCTGAAATATACCAATATCCGTTTTTTTGAAGTGCAACAGAGTGACAGTGCAAAGCTCAACGCCTATGTGATGCTGACCAGAGGCAAGCATCAGTCCGTATCTTTTGAGGTGGAAGGCACAAACTCTGCCGGCGATTTGGGAGCTGCCGCTTCGGTGGCTTTTCAGCACCGCAACATGTTCAAAGGTTCCGAAACATTCATGTTCAAGCTACGTGGGGCATACGAGGCTGTGTCCGGTTTGCAGAGCTCCTTGAATCAAGACTACATAGAATTAGGTGCGGAAGCAACCATCAACTTCCCACGGTTTATGTTTCCCTTTGTATCCAGCGATTTCAAGCGGAGGATAAGGGCTACTACAGAATTCGGATTGCAATATAACTACCAGATGAGACCCGAATTCACGCGCATTGTAGCATCTGCCGGATGGAGCTACAAATGGGGGGTACAACAACAGCGTTCGCAGCATCGCATTGATTTGCTGGACATCAACTATCTGTATATGCCCAGCATAGACCAGACATTCAAAGAGGATTATCTGGAGAAAGACGAGAACTACATCCTCAAATACAATTATGAAGACCGCTTTATTGTCCGCACCGGCTATAGCTATATCTACAACAGTGCCGGAAGAGCATTGATGAATAACTCCGGTATCGGAAATTCCTATACCATCCGCCTCAATTTTGAATCGGCGGGTAACTTGTTGTATGCTGTGGCAAAGCTCGGAGGAATGAAGAAGAATGCATCGGGGGAATACACTTTGTTGAACATTCCTTTTGCCCAATACCTGAAAGGCGATTTTGACTTTGCCAAGAATCTGGTCATTGACAACCGCAATTCATTGGCATTTCATTTTGGTGCCGGTATTGCCATTCCATACGGCAATGCAACAATGCTTCCATTTGAGAAGCGCTACTTCTCCGGCGGTGCCAACAGTGTGCGCGGATGGTCTGTACGTGATTTGGGGCCCGGTTCTTTCCCCGGCGATAATAACTTCATGAACCAGTCGGGAGACATCAAGCTGGATGCCAGCATTGAATACCGCACACGGTTGTTCTGGAAATTCAGAGGAGCCCTCTTTGTAGATGCCGGGAATATCTGGACAATACGGGATTATAAAGACCAGCCGGGAGGTCAGTTTAAATTTGACAAGTTCTATAAGCAGATTGCCGTGGCATATGGTTTGGGATTGCGTCTTGACCTGGATTTCTTTGTATTGCGTTTCGACGGAGGTATGAAGGCCATCAATCCGGCTTATGAAAAGAAAAAAGACCGTTATCCCATTATTCATCCTAAATTCAGCCGCGATTTTGCCTTCCACTTTGCTGTGGGATATCCGTTCTAATGGGAAGTGGAAAGGTGAAAATGGTTATTGGGCATCTATGCACCCAGCCATTTTCAACTTTCACCTTTCCATTTTCAACTTTTAATTAAAAGCGTAATAGCTGTCAATCATCGTCGCCTGACGTGCTGCTGCCACACCTTGGGCATCCAGCGTCACTGTCATTTCCTCACCGTTCGGAAGGGTCATTTGTGCAGTGCCGTCATTGTTCATTTGCAGCAATTCTGTGCTGACACCATCGGCAACAACATTCCAAGTATTCAACTCTTTGTTGTAAATGAGTTCCATAGAAGCAGTCTCACCTTCTTTGGTGATAGAATAGCCGTTTTCAAGTGTCTCTACCAGGTAGTCACCGTTTTCGCCTTTCACTTTCTTTACATCACCAATGCTGGCCATAGGGTTTGAACCACTCCAGAATTCGATGGAGTTGATGACCAATGCATCGGCCAGATAGCAAACGCCATATACCGGGATAATATTGAATGCCAGATAAACCAGTTCGTTTACAAACTTGGTACCAATACCTTGATTCCAGCTGACCAGTTTACTATGCAGTCCAAAAGAACCGATACAAGAACTGAAAAGAAACGAGCCGCAAATCATTACGGTCGCAGCCATCTTCAAATTGAACTTTTTCATAATCACTCTTTTTTATTTTACTGTGTTTAATTAGCTTTATAGCTCATCGAGTTATTTTAAGCATCCGCAAATATAGGATTTTTTACGAAAATACATCCTATTTGAGCTTAAAATCTGTTTTCAGTAAAACGGAAGTGTCTATTTACGAGCCTTTTGGAAAAGAGCTTTTCTTATCCAGCGGTCAACGGCAAACTTGCCCGGACCTATGATATACATCAATATGAACACTACCAGATATACAAAAGCCAACTCTTTCGTGGCAAACGGGTCATTACCATGAATTACAAAAAAGGCAACAGCCATTGTAAACACCATTGGTATCATAGCCAAACGATAGAGAAAACCTATAATGAATGCCATGGAACATGCCAATTCACCAAAGATAGCCAGTCCTAAAGACAGCGGACTGCCTACACCCAGCGGGTCAGGGAAAACAGCCGACAGCTCTTGAAAGTTAGTCCACTTCTGGATGCCGTGGTTCATTAATAATATACCGAATACAATTCTTGCAATCAATAGTATAGCAGATGTTGCCGTTCCGTCCGGTTTGACAGGAAATAAAAGTCGTTTTAACATATTCATTCGTTTTTAAGTTCGTATATGAACTATAACAAATATTACTCAATAAAAGTTTACTCCCGTTTCAACGGTTTGATGATAATCCGTAAAGACGGGTCATAGGTAAAGTAACTCCACATCCAGTCTACGAAGATGAAAAGACGGTTCTTTACACCCACAATACTCATCAAATGGATGAATAGCCACACAGCCCATGCCGGAAAACCGCCAAAACGCAGTTTCTTAAGCTCGACTACGGCATGATTGCGGCCAATGGTCGCCATGGAGCCTTTGTTTTGATATATAAACGGCTGCAACGGCAGGCCTGTTTCTGCACGCTGCAAGTTCCTTATCAAGTTGCGGGCCTGCTGGATGGCTGGTTGCACCACTTGCGGGTGTCCTTTGGGATACTCCTCAGAAATCATAAGGGCCGTATCCCCGATAGCGAAAATATTGGGATATTGAGAAAGACGGTTATAAGTGTCCACCTTCAAGCGGTTTCCCGGTCCATAGGCATCGGCAGGCAATCCTTGAAGGCTGTTTGCCTTGACACCGGCCACCCAGAATACATTTTTGGTATCGATGGCAGTCCCGTCATTCAATGCCAATTGATAATTCTCGTATCCCATCACCCGTTGGTTCAATTTGATTTCCACATCACGCTTCTTCAGATAATCGGCCACTTCTTTGGAAGACTCTTCTGAAAAAGCAGACAAGAGCCGGGAAGAGCCATCCAACAAGATGATACGCATCTCATTGATATTCAAGTCCGGATAGTCTTGAGGAAGGACAAACTTCCTCATCTCGGCCAAAGCACCAGCCAACTCTATTCCCGTAGCTCCACCGCCTACAATGGCAAAGGTCATCAGACGCCTGCGCTCTTCTTTATTACCGGTGTTCTGGGCTTGTTCAAAACTATCCAATATCTGGTTTCGGTTGAACAAGGCTTCCGAAGTATTCTTTAGTGCCATGGTCTGTTTCTCCAGCCCGTCGTTTCCAAAATAATTTGTGTTGCAGCCGGTGGCAATGACCAAATAGTCGTATGCCAGCGTGCCGATGGAAGTCTCCAGCAGATTGTGTTCCGGGAAGACTTGCTGTGCTTCACAAATACGTATATGGAAATGCTCTCTTTTTTTGAAGATTTTTCGGTATGGGAATGATATGGCACTCGGTTCAATACCTGCTGTGGCCACTTGATAGAGTAACGGTTGGAAGATGTGATGGTTATTCTTATCCAGTAAAACTATCTGAAACTTGTTGCTTTTCAATTTTCGTGCCAGCTTTAATCCGCCAAAGCCGCCGCCTACGATTACCAGTCGTTTCTGTCCCTCTTTATCGGGAATGTCCATTGCTGTTTTCATAATTCAATATCATGTTGTTCTTTGTAATATTAAAATAACAGTATAAATCGAGGAAAGTTCTATAAATGATGTAGTTAAAAAGAGTGAACCCCACATGCAATGTAGAAATGAACATTAAAAGAGAAAAATTGGAAACAAAAAGAACAGTAACATTGTTGTAATGAAGAACATAAAAACTAACTTTGCCACGGAAGTTTTCTACAAGTAAATGGACACTAAATTGACAAAATGGATATTACCAATATTGATGCTGATTACAGAAACGGCTGTTCATGCACAAACACACCTTGCAGAAGCAAAAAACTCTGTGGACTCAATTTCTACGTATCCGATAGACTCGCTTCCCAAGAAACGCAGTTTTTTCGGAAAAATTTTGAATTACTTCAACGATGCCAACAAAGAAAAGAAAAACAAGAAATTTGATTTCAGCATTATAGGCGGGCCTCATTATTCCAGTGACACCAAATTTGGAATCGGACTGGTGGCGGCAGGACTCTACCGTACCGACCGGAACGATAGTATTCTCCCTCCGTCCAATGTCTCTCTGTATGGGGATGTCTCCACAGTGGGATTCTATTTGCTGGGAGTACGTGGAAACCATCTGTTTCCCCAAGACAAATACCGGTTGAACTACAATCTGTATTTCTATTCTTTCCCAAGCCTTTACTGGGGACAAGGATATGACAATGGAGCCAATGATGACAATGAGAGTGAATACGATCGCTTTCAGGCGCAGGTTAAGGTGGACTTCATGTTCCGGATGGCACGTAACTTTTATATCGGTCCGATGACAACATTTGATTACGTGTATGGACATGACTTTGAAAAACCGGAATTATGGAAAGGAATGAAAGCGCGTAGCACCAACGTGAGCTTGGGGTTTTCCTTGTTGTATGATTCACGCGATTTTCTGACAAATGCCTATAAAGGATATTACCTACGGATAGACCAGCGCTTCAGTCCGGCCTTTTTGGGAAATAAATATGCATTCAGCAATACGGAACTGACGACCAGCTATTACCAGTCCGTGTGGAAGGGTGGGGTGTTGGCAGGCCAGTTCCATACTCTGCTGAACTACGGAAATCCGCCCTGGGGACTGATGGCAACATTGGGAAGTTCCTATTCTATGCGTGGCTATTATGAGGGGCGCTACCGTGACAAGTGTGCAATGGATGTCCAGCTGGAACTACGCCAACATGTATGGAAGCGAAATGGAGTTGCCGTATGGGTAGGGGCGGGAACCATATTCCCGAATTTCTCGGAATTGGAGGCCAGGCATATTCTTCCTAATTATGGTTTCGGCTACCGCTGGGAGTTCAAAAAGAGAGTAAACGTACGTTTGGATTTAGGTTTTGGCAAACACCAGACCGGATTTATATTCAATATCAATGAAGCTTTTTAGAGACATAAAAAAATGGTTCGACAATCAGGAACATTTGTTCTATCTGTTTCTGGTCATTCTGATAGTGCCCAATGTAGTGCTATGCTTTACAGAACCCATATCATGGACGGCAAAGATATGTAATATCCTGCTACCCCTTTCTATATATTATGCTGTAATGGCTTGGTCGAGAAACTGTGGCAGGACATTCTGGCTGCTATTTCCGTTCATCTTCTTCGGAGCCTTCCAGCTTGTATTGCTGTATCTTTTCGGTCAGTCCATTATCGCAGTGGATATGTTTCTGAATCTGGTGACAACCAATTCGAGCGAGGCGCTGGAACTGCTGGACAATCTGATACCTGCCATCGTTATTGTGGTAGTGCTCTATATACCTGCATTAATTCTGGCAACCATATCCATTGTACACAAACGCAGACTGTCCGAAGCATTCATCCGGCAAGCTCGCCGTCGCACTCTGTATGTGTTGTCTGCCGGAATATTATCCTTAGGCACTGCTTATTTGACAGATAACCGGTATGAGCCGAAATCCGAACTGTATCCTGCCAACGTATGCTACAACATAGCACTTGCTTTTCAACGGACGGCCCAGACGCGGAATTATCACAAGACCTCTAAAGATTTTACCTTTCATGCTAGAAGTACTCATCAGGCTGATGAAAGGGAAGTATATGTAATGGTGGTGGGAGAAACCTCACGGGCATGCAACTGGGCTTTGTACGGCTACGAACGGGAGACTAACCCGGGACTGTCGGGCATTGGCGGACTGACAGCTTTCAGCCATGTGCTGACAGAATCAAACACTACCCACAAGAGTGTTCCGATGTTGCTGTCACCGGTCAGTGCTTCCAGTTTTGATTCCATCTATTATCAAAAAGGGATTATCACAGCATTCAAGGAAGCCGGTTACCAGACCGCCTTTTTCTCGAACCAGCGTTATAACCACTCATTTATAGACTTCTTCGGCAAAGAAGCCGACACGTATGATTTCATTAAAGAAGATGTGGGGGATTCCAATTACAACCCCTCTGATAACGAACTGTTGAAACTGGTAGCAAAAGAACTGGGCAAAGGAGTTTCCAGGCAATTTATAGTTCTCCACACTTACGGTTCTCATTTCAATTATAAAGAGCGCTATCCGGCAGAGCAGGCTTTCTTCCTGCCGGACATGCCCGTTGATGCGGAAGTGAAATACAAAGACAACCTGATTAATGCCTATGACAATTCTATCCGCTACACGGATAATTTTCTGGTTCGTCTGATAGATATGCTTCAAGAACAACATGTCAATTCTGCCCTGATATACACTTCAGACCATGGAGAAGATATTTTCGATGACAACCGGCATCTCTTTCTGCATGCCTCACCGGTACCTTCCTATTATCAGATACATGTGCCATTCTTTATTTGGATGTCCGACAACTACCGGCAGAGATACCCATCGTTATTGGAGGCCGCACAAGCCAATAGGCAGAAGAATGTATCTTCCAGTGCCTCATTCTTCCAGACAATGCTGGAAATAGGTGGAGTGGAGACCCCATACCGGAATGACTCTTTATCTGTCACCAGCGCTCTGTTTATCGAAAGACCCAGAGTCTATCTGAACGACCACAATGAAGCCCGCACACTGGATGATGTCGGTATGCTCAAGGAAGACTTCAAGATGCTGGAAGAGAAAGGCATCAGGTAATCAGGGAAAGAGAGCAGGCTGTTGCTATTTTGCCCTGATTCTTGATATAAAATTCTGAATCACCGGATACATCTCCTCTACCGTATTCAGCTCCATGCAAGCCGTCTCCAACGGGCACCAGCCGGTCTTGTCACGGTTAATGATATGGGGAACCTCTTGGGCAAAAGTCGTTTCAATTCCTGCTTCGCACAGCAATGCCAGCGCAGGAGTGCTGATTATATCGGCATAGACCGTTTTAAAGCCTCCCAGTACCATCAAAGCAGCGGCACCTTTCCCTATAACCTTATCGGCAATGGCAGCCCCCTTCATAAATGCAGAATCTGCCTGGTACAAATCATACAAATCCGCTACTCCCCGTTGGGTGAAAGTACGGACTTCCTCCCGGTTCTTCATAACACAAGAGTATCCTCCCTTGTGCAGTATGTCAATGATACTCTCCATTTTATAAAGTCTCTTGTTTCAACTGTTCTACAAATTTGTCAATACGATGCAGTTCTTTGGGAATATCAATCGTTTGCGGGCAATGCGGAGAACACTGGTTGCACCCGGTACAATGGTCGGCCTGCCTCAGTTTGGGTACACTTCGGTCATATCCTACGAGAAAAGCACGGCGTGCTTTCCGATAATTCTCATCCTGGCTGCTTTCCGGCACATTTCCTTCATTGACACATTTATTGTAATGTATCAAGATGGCAGGAATGTCAATTCCATACGGGCAAGGCATGCAGTACTTGCAGTCGTTGCAAGGTATGGTGGGGTACTCCATCATCAAATCTGCCGTATCATACAGATACTGAGTTTCCTCTTCTGTGAGTGGTACCAATGGAGAGTAAGTACGGATGTTATCCTGCAAATGTTCCATATAAGTCATGCCGCTCAGCACTGTCAGTACATCCTGGGGAGAACCGGCATAACGGAATGCCCAAGACGCCACACTGCGTTCGGGTTCGCGCTGCTTCAGCCGTGCCACAATATGGTCGGGGACATTGGAGAGCCGCCCACCCAGCAGAGGCTCCATAATGACAGCAGGGATCTTACGCTTGGCCAGCTCGTCATACAGATACTCTGCCTTGAAGTTGCTGCCCGAAGCATGTTTCCAGTCCACATAATTCAACTGTATTTGTACAAAGTCCCAATGAACTTCACCACGGTCATGCATCTGCAAGGCATAGTCATAGACTTCGATATCTCCGTGGAACGACCATCCCAAACGGCGGATGCGTCCTGCTTCACGCTCCTTGACAAGAAAATCAATCATACCGTTGTCTATGTAGCGTTTGCGGAATTGCTCCATGCCACCGCCACCAATCATGTGTAGCAGATAGTAGTCTATATAGTCCACCTGCATATCCTCGAACGACTTACGGTACATGGCGATGGAACCCTCGCGAGTCCAGGTATCAGGATGAAAATTGGATAGTTTGGTGGCAAGATAGAACGATTCGCGTGGATGGCGTTTCAGAGCTATTCCCGTAGACTTCTCACTCCATCCTTGTACATACATCGGAGACGTATCGAAATAATTCACGCCATGGGCAATGGCATAATCCACCAGTTCGTTTACAGCATCCTGGTCTATCATTTCCCCTTTTCCATCCGGAGCAGGAACGGTAGGCCAGCGCATACAGCCATATCCTAAAATAGAAACTTTGTCACTCCCCAAACCAGGAAAACTACGATAGGTCATTTTATCCGTCGGAATGGGGCCCAATACTTTACTGCCTTCACTGCTTCCTTCCTTAGAACCACATCCATAGAGGGCAGCAGTAGATGTGGCGGTTGTAATTCCCACTATCTTCAAGAAATCACGACGGTTCATATTGTTTTTATGATGTTCTTCCATACTTATAGAAATTCTACTTTGTTATATAATTCGATGTCTTTCATGTCCTTCCACATAGATGGCACTGAACGGACGGGCCGGACAAAGATTCTCACATGCCCCGCAGCCGATACAACGCTCCACATTGATTACCGGAATCTTTGGAGAATCCTTGTCTTCAGGTATACTCGGCACCATTTGTATGGCTCCCGTCGGACAATGGCGTGCACAGTTGCCACACTGCACACCATCCGTCAGTGGTATGCAATTTTTCTTTACCCACACGGCATGCCCTATCTGAACGGATGATTTATCAGCTTTGGTTATCGGACGGATAGCCCCTGCAGGACATACCTCCGAACATTTTGTACATTCCGGTCTACAATAGCCGCGTTCGTATGACATTTCCGGTTGCATCAATTTCCTTAAGTCTGCAGAAGGACGAAGAACCTGATTGGGACATGCCGACACACAGAGCTGGCAGGCCGTGCAGTGTTGCGCCATATTGCGGGCACTCAATGAGCCGGGAGGAGTGAGGGGAGTGCTTCGCTCAGGAATCTTCTTATCTTCAATGGCTGCCAGTCCTCCGTCTACTTTCTTTTCCTGCGCTTTTAAAACAGAAGTGGCTGCAACCAGAGCCGTTGCTGTGAAAAAACTGCGGCGGGTTTCGTTTATCTGTTCCGAATCTGCCTTGCCCGCAGCAGGTTTACCGAAAGGATGATACTTGTAGGAAATGGCTCCATGCTTGCACTTCTCAATGCAGTTCATGCAAACCACACACCGGCTTGCATCAATCTGATGCTCCTTAAAGTTGATGCAGGCTGCCTTGCAGTTGCGTGAACAAAGACTGCATTGGTTGCACTTTTCCGAATCTATTGTGATGCGGAAAAGCGAATAACGTGAAAGGAAGCCCAAGACCGTTCCTACCGGGCAAATCGTATTACAATAGGTTCGTCCGTTGCGTCCGGCCAGAACAACAAGCACAGCCAAAGTAGCGGCAGCAATAATAAAAGTCGGCAGGCTCTTCAACCATACATCCGTTTCATAAAAGGCATAACTGTCTGCCCGTTCAGCCAGATAAGCAAGCAGATTGTTGCCCCATTGCCATATAGGTTGAAAAAGATTATTGGCAATACGTCCGTATGCACTATAGGGTGCAAGTAGAGCAGCCAATGAACCAATTCCGGCAATCAAAGCAATGATAAACACACCCAATACGCCATAGCGCAGCCAAGATAAGGCCGGAGAATAAGAGTAAGGAAGCTTCCTGCGTTTTTTAGGTTGCCGGCCCAGCCATGCCAGTATATCCTGAAATACCCCTAAGGGGCAAATCACAGAACAATAGATACGCCCGCATACCAAAGTGAGAATTACAAGAAACAATATCACTCCCACATTTAGCGCCAATACAGCCGGCAAAAACTGGATTTTGGCCAACCAGCCGAACCACCCATGCAACGTTCCCGTAAAATCAAGGAACAACAAGGTGATGAGTACAAAGCAAATCATTGCAAAAGTCAGTCTAATCTTCCGTAACATGATAATCCTTTATTTTGAGTTCCTAAACTATATCAGCGATATGAGTACAAAACAACTGCCGAAATAGTGAAATTTTATTTATGCAAAAATACATAAAAAAAGAAAGGTATCATCATTCAATGGAATTAAAAACGAAAGAAAGAAGGACAAATACAAAATGCTCCCATTTGCAGTATTAATTAAGTTCCCCTCCTCGTTACGGCCGGATAAAAGCCAATCTCTTATTTTCTTCTGCAAACAGAATAGCCGTATTGACTAATGCCAAATGCGAATAAGCTTGTGGAAAATTCCCCAGTTGTTCCTTCGTATTAAAATCAATATCCTCACTGAATAATCCCAAATGATTGGAATATGTCAGAACATCATCAAACAAACAACGGGCTTCTTCCTTTTCTCCGATAACAAAAAGCGCACGTATCAGCCAAAAAGTGCAAATGGTAAAAGCCGAGGAAGGAAGCCCGAAATCATCTTCGCTGTTATACCGGTACATCAATCCCTTATGCAAAAGAGCTTTTTTCACAGCCTTCACTGTCTTATGGTATCGGATATCGTCTGCTGCAATAAAACCGTAAGGTTCCATCAATAGCAAAGAGGAATCCATTGCCATATTATCATAAGTCTGCGAGAAACTTTGAAGTTCTTCCTTCCATCCATATGTCATTACATCCTGCCATACCTTGTCAGCTTCCTTTTGCCAACGTTCACTATAACCGTATTTATTGAGCATGGAAGCTATCTTTGCACCACGGTCCAAAGCCACCCAACACATCACTTTGGATGAAACAAAATGGCGGCTTTCTCCTCTGATTTCCCATATCCCCTTATCTGGTTTCTTCCAATCTTCCATTACCGTGGAAAGAATGCTCTTTACCATTTCCCACATATCCTCTATTTCGTCTAATGTACCGGGCATCAGCCGATAGTACTGGTAAATCAAATCCATCAGATAACCGAACGAGTCATTCTGCTTTTGATGGTAAGCATCATTACCTATCCGTACTGGTTTGGAATTCTTATATCCGGACAAATGCTCCAGAATAATCTCGGTCAGCTGCCTTTCTCCCCGAATGCCGTACATTATCTGATAGGATTCGTGCTTGGATACGAAAGTGGACTGTATGAACTTCATAAAACGTCTTGCTGCTCCTATATGGCCTATCTGGAACAAAGTTTCGATAGACATGGAGGCATCCCTCAACCAACAGAACCGATAATCCCAATTACGTACTTCGCCGACGGATTCGGGCAAACTGGTAGTAAGGGCGGCCAGTACGGCTCCGTTATAGTAAGACATCAGTTTCAAAACCAGCATGCTTCTTTCTATCACATCATTATAGAGAGAATATTTCTTAGTACGGTTGGTCCAATTAAGCCAATAAACCAAAGTACGGCAATATTCAATTTTTTCCCGTTCAATGTCCACCGGAATGACCTTTTCATTGTATGACAAAAGAAAGAACTCATCTTTTTCCAATATAATTTCTTTTTTCTGTTCGATGTTCTGCAAAGGAAGGGAAGAATACAAATATTGTCTATCTTTATTATCAGAAGAACAATAGCTTTCTATAAATTCAGAAGTGACATTATGAATCACTTTACCTTGCGCATAATTGGGAGCAGGGACATAGTTTACTTTGAAACGGGGCTTACCTTTTATCCACCTCACATATCGATACAATTCTGCCGGAAGATAATGGGCATTTTCGCAGGAACGGTAATAAGGCATGTAATCAAGTACGACAAATTCTCCCTCTTTCGAAGAAAAAGAAGTAGACAATATGTTAGTGTGAGGAACGTAAGATTGTGAGATATGATAGTCTTCTGTAACGTCAAATCCAAAACTTCCTCCTCTTTCCCGATCAAGTAGTGATGCAAAGATAGACGGAGAATCAAAATCGGGAAAACACAACCAGTCTATGCTGCCTTTTTCGGATATAAGTGCGGCAGTCCGACAATTGCCTACTACCCCATAATTTAAATTACTCATTTTTACTATTTTGTTTTTAACAAGTCTCTGAAAAAATCGAATACCCCTTTCAAGCTTGTTTTAACATTCTCGCCAATGGGTTGTTTCATGTCTTTCTTGTTCGCCAGAATTTGAAGAAAAGGCAGGACTTCCGTTTGTGATGGCATATTATAGCTTGCTGCCTCCGACACATATCCCACCTTGATTGTCACTGCATTCACCGGCAAAGCTTTGAACATATCTTCATCCGTAGTATCATCTCCCATAGCTATGATAAAGTCATAATGTTTCTTTTCCAACTGGCGTCTCACTTCGGAACCTTTATTATAATCGGGAGACTTAATCTCCACTACTTTATCTCCTTGTATGATTTGCAGCTTTTGCTGTATACAGATGTTAACCAGCACATTGATAAGTTGCTGTGCCCGCAAAGCTCCTAACCATGCATCACTTTCCCGGTAATGCCATGCCAAAGCCGTTTCCTTGACTTCAAGGTGGGAACGAGGCGTCTTTTCGACAAAAAGCTTCAAGATGGACACCAATCCGGAACTCCATTCCGCTTTGTTTATGTTTTTGTGCCAGATGCCATTTTCCTTATAGAAAGCACCATGTTCCGCAGCCATTGCAATAGGTAAATTTCCCAACCATTTTTCTAAAGTAAAATGGTCGCGACCACTATTCACAACAACATGGTTGGCCGGGTCGGAAACCAGCTTCTGCAATGTGGCAATGAGTTCAGGGGTGGGCTTAGCATTTTCCGGTCGTGTCTTGAGCGACGCCAACGTTCCGTCATAATCCAGCAAGATAAGCCGTTGCTTAGCCTGGTTATATTTCATTTTGATGGCACCAATAATACCGGCGGATATCCTTTTCTTACGAAGCTGTTCATTCTTACGGCACGTATCGCTCCATTCACTTACAAAGTCTGCCGCCCACTTATTAACCGTTTGTACGGAAATAATTTTCTGCATGTGTTGCAAGCGTTTCAGTTGTTCCTGTTCGGGCATCTCCAAAGCCCGACAAATGGCCTGCTTTATCTCCTCAGTGTCATTGGGGTTAATCAACAATGCATCCGTCATCTCAATAGCTGCACCTGCCATTTCACTCAAAATCAAAACACCCGGATTATTATTTTTCGAGGCTACATATTCCTTGGCAACCAAATTCATGCCATCACGAAGTGGAGTTACCAAAGCTACATCAGCTATATAGTACATTGCCACCAGTTCTTCAAATGAAAAACCGTGATAGAAATAGCAAACCGGAGTCCAGTCCATCGTAGAATACTGTCCGTTTATAGAACCTATTTCTTCGTCAATCTTGGTTTTTAGCTCAGCATAACTATCTACATGGTCACGTGATGGAACAATGACCATTGCCAATGTAACTTTTCCACAATATTCAGGATGACATTCTAAAAAAGCAGCAAATCCCCATAAACGGTGCAGAATGCCTTTGCTATAATCCAAGCGGTCTACAGAAAGAATCAACTTATGATTCCCGAAAAATTTCCGTGTACGGTCTATCGCCCGCCGTACTTCCGGTCTGGAAGAAGCATTGTGATACAGTCCGTAGTTGATTCCCATAGGAAGAGCATCGGTCCTAACTACTCTATTCCCGAGTTGTGCTTCGTCCAGTTTAAAGTCAATACGCAATACCCGTTCGACAGCACTGATAAAATGCCGCATATAGTCATGAGTATGGAAAGCTATAAAGTCAGCACCCAATAATCCTTTCAGGATTTCTGCACGCTCCGGTAATATCCGGAAAAGTTCATAGGAAGGGAAAGGGACATGATGGAAATATCCGATATTCAAATCCGGGTAAACCTTCCGAAGCATTCCGGGAAGCAGCATTAGCTGATAGTCTTGAATCCACACCTTGTCACCTGGACGTATCACGCGGCAAATGGCATCGCAGAACAACTGGTTCACTTCCTGATACGATTGCCAGAAAGAGTTCCGATACAGCGTATAAACAAAAAAGTAGTGACATAATGGCCAAATAGTACTATTACTATAGCCTTCATAATAATTCTTTATCTGTATTTCGGACAAGAATACTGGGTGGAAATTTATTCCTTCCAATCTAAAAGTGATTTCCTCTTTACTTTCTTCGTTGTCAACGCATATTCCAGGCCATCCAATCCAATGTTTTTCGTAGGAAATCTGAAGTGAGTCCAAACCGGTAGCCAGTCCGCCTTCACTTCGTGAAAACACGAACGTTTCATCCTCTTTGGTAACCTTAACGGGTAATCTGTTTGATATAATATAAAGTTTCATGTATGAGTTAACACAAGAAATATGCCAATTCATACAATATTTTATTTATTGCTTAAAATCAGTATTTTAGAAAAAGATAAAGAGAAAAACAAACATTCAAAAATGAAAAAGAATGTTCCATTTCGATATGGTCCTACTATTACCAATTATCACTGAAAATGTCTTTCTTCACCAATGCTTCAATTCTTTGCTTATAGCAATTTATCCCTTCTGCTATATTTTTACTAGCTTCCGAGGTCCCCATTCCATAGACTACAAGAGGAGTTTGCCATATCATTCCAGCATGTACAGCACTTGCTTGATAAGGTCTTAACAACTCATCCACCGTAAAACGATTTCTTCCTCCGCTTCTATAAGCATCATGTTCAGAACCAACAGTAGTGACCACCATCAATGTCTTACCAGCCACAGCAGGAGTTTTTGCCAGATAAGTAAATACTTCATCCAACCATCTCTTCAATAAAGAAGGAGCCGACATCCAATAGAACGGAAACTGAAATACAAGCGCAGATGCATGCGATATGATAGTGCTCCATATCTCTGCATTAAAAGCATCTTCCACACGCATCTCATATAAATTGTATATGGCCACCTCTCCCATGTCACTAATAGCATCCATCAATGCCTTGTTAGCTCGCGACTCTTTTATATTGGGATGTGTCAGAAGAACCACTACTTGCTTTGAATCTTTATCCATATTGTTTTTCTTTTAGTTTAAAATCATTGATGTGTGTACAAATATACAAAATATAGATATACGAGTAGGAGGAAATAAAAGTTTTCTTCCTACTTTCATTTTCTGACATATATTTTCGAATGTGACGAAAGAGGCGGAAAGCGGGTGAGGGCAAAGGTATAAAAACAAACTTCTGAAGAATTTATTATGCGGACTAACGAAAAATAATGTATCATCCCCATATAGATTTACTAGTGATTCCGTATGAGGAGCTTATACCCATCAAAGCATGTTCTTGTTAAGACAAATTAAAAAAGGAACAACAGTAGTTGTTCCTTTTTTAAGTACACCCTCAGGGTGTCGAACTATATTTCATACCTACTGGTAATCAATGATTTGCAAGTGTTTTCTAATTAAAGTCCCACGTTTAAGAACTTATCTTATTTCATAGTTCTACAACTATTTGTTTCGCTTAACGAGTGCAAAGATAAGTCATTTTTTCTATTTAACCAAACAATAAGCTATAAAAAACAAAACAGAAAAACAGATAGAATCAAACAATCATAAAGACTGGACATCATAATCCCATTCGCATCCATAAATCGCCTGTTCATCCTCAGTATTGGAATCTACAAACATTCAGTAAATGGGAGTCACCGCTTTCCTTTAAGCGCATCACCATAACATTTCAACGCATAATCCTTCATTTCCTTTTCTTCCCGGGTCAATGCAAACCCCATATACTTGCAGGTATGGTCATTCCTCAATATACAGATGCACATCCGTCTATAGGTAGGGATTTCCTTGAACTCGGAAATGTCAATATCATCAAGATACTCCATCCTCACCGGTTTCTTGTCTGTTCTGTAGTTGGTCTTTTCCCCGACTTGAATCGGAATATTGCGTTCCTTCAGTTTCTGTATCACTTCATCACTGAGTACACCGCCCTTGTTCCTCCAGAACTTGATACTTGTCTCCAGTTTCTTCCGGTATCTGTTACGGGCATGTTCCGGAAGGGTGGAAAAAAGGAACTCCATGAATGATTTCCAAGTATGCCCTTCAGGAAGACGGACACTTTGTCTCCCCATGGCACCGGTATTCCCATAAAGACCGGAGAAATTCACCCCGTTGACCCGCCCGATCATCCGTCCCCACATGTCAGGGTCTATGACCTTGTACAACGAGAGGCTCTCTATCGCCTCACTGATGAAGGGACTGGCTACACGCTGTCGTTCCAGACTTACCCCGGCCTGATAGTAAAGGTCATACAGATGGTTGTAGTCCCATCCGAATTTGCCGTTTGCAACCCAGATGTCACTTGTCTTCCAGTCGAAAAGCGGGTAAAGGTTGTATATGCCCTCATCTATCCTGGTACTCCATTCATAATTCTTATACTGCTCCTTTACCCCTCTATAAATAGTACGCCAGCGGTTATAGCTTTCCTGGGTACGTATACCCACAAGGCAGCAGGTACGCCGGGCGTGTTCCCTCATGTGCAGCCACCTGGAAAACTCCACCTGAAAATCATAGTCCCACATGCGGGTATTGTAGAACTGAAAATCTCCAACTGTCAGCGCACCCTCAGGAAGAGGACGTACCCAGCAGTCCCGCTTATCTCCGTCCCAGGGACGCCAGAAATTCTGATACATGGAGGTACAGGTGGTAACCCGGAAAGGGACACAGACATGATATACATCCATGATGTCACGGTTGCAACTGAAAGTACGCTCCACATAATCCAGAGTCATCCTGTACTGTATCTCGTAATCCAGATGAAAGACGCCTATCTTTCTTCTCAGATTATGTTTCCGGATATAGTCGATGCACAGGTTCAGCAACACGCCGCTGTCTTTCCCGCCTGAAAAAGACACGTAAATATTGTCAAACTCCTTAAAAATCATGCTCAATCTCTCCTGAACCAGCTCATATACATTCTTTTGTTTTTCCATACAGTTTGCTGTTCTTTTACCTCAAAACAGGGAGTACGTGCAGCCTTTATCCCGGCAGCAATCCTTGACCGTAAGAGACAATTCCCGCTCCCTGTCTTCTCTCCTTCGTCGGGCACAAAGTTAGAATATCCGTCTGTAAGTGGAAAATTTTGTTATGATGTATTTCCGGCAGGACGGGGATTTGCCAGATTAAATACCGGAACTGCATAAAGGAAATACCCCCCTCTTGAATATCCCCCAAAAGGGTGACGGCATATGTGAAACCACATGACAAAATGAGGCTATCCACCATCTGAGCTCTCCCATGCTTATTTTCCTATCCTATAAACAGTCCGTTCAAAAACGACCGCTTACACCCCAATCAGCATTCCTCTTGTCAACTGCCCTTGAATGTACCGGTAAGATTGGGATATTGCATAAAATTTTAACTTCCTATTAAGCAGACTGTGACAAGTCTGTCATCCTCATTTCTTGCGGCAAAAATAGTTGTTTTTCGGCGGTCTCCGGCAAGCCTTGCCGGAGACCGCCGAAAAACAAACAGTATAAGGCACAAGAAATAAGAATGCCTACACACGTAGGTTATGTATAATGACTTAAAATTATAAAGTATGGCAGACAAGAGCACAGAAAAGGAAAGACTGTTCAACGAGTGGTTCACAAAATCCTACAACAAGTTAAGAACCTCGGTAAGAAAATACGGTGCATTGGACGAAGACAATTTCCACGACACCTATCTGTTCGTGAGAAAGCAGGTAATGGCGCCGGGTAAGGACGTAACGGACTATGAGGCGTATTTCATCGGATGTTACAGGAAGGCGGCACTGGTGAAGATAAAGAAGGAGAACAGATACACCCACCCCGAGGACGACTTCTTCCTCAGATGCGGTGAGGAGGCGAAATTCATATCGGAAGACGACCTGAACGGTTGCGAGAGGCTGGTGAAGGACATCCTGCGTTTCATCCGTCAGAAATTCCCATACGAGGAATACCGGATGTTCATGCTTCGGTTCTATGAGGCACAATTCTCATTCAAGACACTGGCGGAATGCATGGGCATATCGGCAGCGGCCATTTCCCAAAAGGTATGCAGGATTATGGACGCGGTACGCACTCACGGCAGTTTCGCATGGAGGAGCCAGATGCTGGCGGTAGAAAGTTTCATGTATTGATGTTTTGAAAAATTGTTTAAGCGGAAAGTAAGGAAGTTATGGCACTGATAGTATACAACAAGGGAAACTCCCGTCCGCAGGAAGTCACATACAAGGGCAAGCGGACCATTAACCTGGACAGAAGGGGAACCGTCTATCTGTCGAAAACGATGTCAATCGAGCTGGGGATACTCGGCGGCGGAAGGGTGAACTTCGCCCATGACGACGAGACAGGCGACTGGTACATCTGCCGGGCTGACGATAACGAAGGCTTCATTGTATGGAAAGACAAACGGTGTGCAAGGTTCTCGGCGGGATTCATCGTACACAGGCTCATGCAGCAGGCAAGGGTGGAAAGGAAAAGCGTACAGTTCATGATGGCAAAGACACCGATGGAAGTAGTAGGAGTCGTCTATTACAAGATACTGCTTTCCAATCCTATTCTCAGATAATAAACAGACTAAAGAACCGATGTATAAGGGGTACCCGGCCTTGCCTGCGGATACCCCTTTTCTCATGGGAGAAGGCTAAGAAAAACTGCCCGGACCGGATTTACCCTTATCATCCCGTCTCCCTCACTTTCCAATAACATATCCTTATCCGGACACCACGTCCGCTTGCTACGGCAGTGGCAGATTGCCTTGTGGCCCGGAAACACCCTGCCGTTCGGGGAACAGGGCAACAACATCTGAACCGGGTAACGGAATGACAGCCCATGCCCGTATTCCACCGATACCCTGACATCACCCGGTCAGGTGAGAATAACCTTTTTTTCTTTCACCATACTAGGCTGTTCCAATCTTGACATACTAACATGTTGACATGCTGTTTCCTCAACACAGGAACATAAGCACACAAAGAAATAAAAACACAAGGGTATAAGGATATGTCATGCCGCTAAAATCAGACTGTCACAGTATCCTGACGGACCGACATATCCTTATCAGATGTCCAAAAGTAGGAAAATCATCCGATTCCGCCACCATCTTTAAACCGGATTGTCATCATATGGCATTACCCGTCATTATAAGTCATATAGTCGTCTGTCCCATAATGGATAGAACCGGAGTAGTTTTGCACTGTTAGAATACGCCCCCCTTAATCGGATCACGGTACGCATCTCACGCCGCACGGTAATCCGAATTCATGAGGACTCTGCTTTCGTTTGAAAGCCGCTTATAATATATCAATTTTATCAATAACTGTAATCCGTGGGTTGCGATGAGACAGTGCGACATGAAATGGAGAACTGGCTCTTATTACCACAAAGGTAATAGCAAGTTGTGTTTCCGTCAGACAAAAACTGTTTTGTCTGACAGAAACCGCGCCCTTCAGGAAAGCGCGGAAGCATTTGCTCCAAAGTCGGTATGTTTGTAACTGTAAAGACAGTAGCATAAAAGTCAGTAGCCAATTACTATCTTTAAAAGCAGTCTAATCAATTAAACAAATAGCACTATGCAGAAACAGAATTTAGAATTAAACTTTGAAGGACAAAATATCTATGCAGGTATTGATGTTCATTTAAAAAGCTGGACTGTAACTGTTTTAACGGAGCATATAACTCATAAAACTCTTACACAACCGCCAAGTGCGCAAATCTTATTCAATTATTTGCATGAAAATTTTCCGGGAGCTACCCATTATTCAGCTTATGAAGCTGGATTTTCCGGTTATTGGACCCATTACCAATTACTGTCTTTGGGGATAAATAATATTGTGGTTAATCCGGCAAATATACCTACTACACAAAAAGAATTATTTCAAAAGAGTGATTCATCTGTATTCCATTGGATAGAACCGTTTTCGCTTACCACAACTTTAGTAGTAACAGCTTCCATGTTTTCGATTTGTGCCGTGAAAGAATAAGAACCGTTGTAGTTCTCTTCGGGTTCACCGGGAAGTTTGTCCTCCGAACAACCTCCCAGACACATCCATATACCAATCAGGCTGAAGATAAAAATCCGAGTTTTCATCATGATAAATCGAGATATTTATTATAATTATATACAAGTTTAAAGAATCTTTTTTCCATTATTCATTTCAATTACAATTTGAACCCTCTTTTTCCTTTGCGGTTGTATAGTAATCGGTAGCTTCTACTTCGGGTACAGGTTCCGTTTGGACAGAGCGTTAATGAAATCGAAACTTTAATTTGTCGGCAATATGAAATTGGAAACGAAACGTTTGGTTATCGACCGCATCTCCCTTGAAGATGCAGGTGGTGTGTCGGAATATCTGTTCTTGCTGCGTGTCGAGTATTTCGTCAATGACTGGCTTTGTTCGGTCCAGACGGTATCGGCTTATGCTGCGGAGGGTGCTACCGAGGCAGTGCGAGAAACGACGGGCGACAATCCCCCCACTTTGTGAACGACTGGTTTTGCTACGAGGTTCAAACGCCCGTATATATGATTTATTCCGTTGATGGTGTATCGCATTATACCGTGAGATTGAAAGAGAACGACGATGTCGTAGGCCATCTGTTCATCGTGCGGGAAGCGGATGACACTTACAATGTCGGATTGTGTATAGACGCGGGGACAAGAGGACGGGGCTATGCCACCGAAGCGATGGCGGTTCTTCTGGATTATCTTTTAGGGTGTGCGGACGCACATTGCATATACGCTTTTTGCAGGACAGTCACCGACAGTCCGTCCGGTTATGCAAAAATCTCGGAATGAGTAGAGAAGAGTACTTCCCGGGACGGACGAACGCACGGGAAGACAAATCAAAATATAAAGATATCGACGTCTATTCTATCGTTCAATAAAAATGCAGGTTATGACAATCAATAAACAGATTATTAAACGGAATAGCGCAAAGGTGTTCAGCGTCATGAAGCGGATGTGCCGATATTCTTTTCAAGAATTGCAGTGCTGCACCCAGTTGGAGACAACGGAATTGTGTCTAGCTCTACTCCAACTTTTGCAAGAAAGGTTGATTGAGCAGGATAGAGATGCGAGAAGCGTCTATTATGCCTTGAGTTTACAATAGTAAAGTCATTTTTTACTGGCGAAAGAAAATAAATCAGCCACCATAGCATAAACCGGAGGCCGGTTCAGGAGCGAGAGTTCCCGAACGGCTTTCTTATTTGTTCCGGAACTCCAACGGCGACGGCCCCGTCATTCGCCGGAGGAAACGGGCCAGATACGATGGGTTCTCGAAATTGAACTCCCGGGCGATGTCCTTGACGGACAAGTCGGTGTCGGAAAGATACTGTTTGATTTCGTTGACCGTGAAGTTATCGACAATCTCCTTCAGCATCTGATGTTGCACCTTGTTGCCGGTCTTGTAGAGGTAGTCGGTCGTGATACAAAGCTGCTGCGCATAGAATGCCGCTTCTCGTGTTTCGTGACAATGCTTGACCAGCAACGACATGAATTTGCCGAAAATCGCCCATGCGCTTTTCCGAAGACGATAACTGTAACACCTATTTCAGAACACGATTTGAGCATATTCAAAAGCGAATGCGTATCATACAGAAAGGAAAAACGGTCTTTGCCGACAAGATTTACGGCAACTTCTCTTTCTTTGATGAGGTGAATTCGATAAAGGTACTTACTCCGTATAAGGGATTAAAGGGGAAACGGAAGTTCTCAAACAAAGGGAAAAAGCCGTCAAAGACATCTTCTCCAAAGCTGCTTCCCAAATTAGGCAGCTTATCGAATTATTTTTCAACTGGTTGAATGAAAAACAGTAATTCAAAGAGCGTCAAAGGTTAGAGCGATTAAAGGGCTGTTAGTATATACTTTTGGAAAGTTTGGCTATTGATTTACTAACCTATGTCAATTTTGAATCAGCAAACCAACTACTGATTCATATTAATTATTATTTGCATTTATTCTCTAAAATGAGATTTATTATTTCCGCTATGGCTGTTACGGAAGTGGGAAGGCGAAACGTTTTTGAATTTCTTGAATAGGCGGGAAAAATAGAGGCTATCGTCAATGCCTATTTTATGGCAGATTTGATTCATTTGCAAGTCTGTTGTCTGTAGTAAATGGCAGGCATAGTTGACTTTCATACGGTTGAAGGCTGTTAGTGGAGTTTCACCTGTTATTTTCTTGAATGTACGTGTGAAATGAATTGTCGAATAACCAATGTAATCAGCTATTGCTGTAATGTCAAGGTGGCGCTCTATATTTTCACCCATATATCTTTGCGCAAGTCTTACTACTTCATCAGGACTTAGGGTCGCAGTGCGCTTGCAGGAGGGATGTAGGTCTATGCCTAAGGATGCACGATATTCTTTCAGGAATCGCATGGATGCCAGATAATAGAAAAAGGCAGATGATGAGAACTTAAGTGCATCCGGTGAAAACTCATTTTGGCTGAGGCAAGCGAATATCTCTTCAAAGATTTCATTACGGTGGTTGATGCGCGATGTCAGTCCGGGAAGGATGGATTGCGGTGAAATGGCACCTTCTGCATAATAGGGAGCCAGGGCACCACTGAAATGTATCCAGTAAATTGTCCAGGGATTTGTCTCGTCACTGTAATAAATATGCTGTTCATTTGCCGGAAGGATAAAATATTGGTTCTTTTTTACCGTATAGTCATGGTTGCGTACACGGTAATGCCCGCATCCTTCTACACAATATATAAGCACATAGTGCGTAATGGGAATGCTGCGGTCGACATAATGATGATGTGCTTTAGGATAATATCCGATATAAGTAACAAATAGGGTTGATACCAAAGGGTCGTTTTCCTGCATATCAATAATGGCTTTAGGTAATTCTACCGAGCGTTGCCCTGTGAATCCCTCCTTGATTTTTATTTTTTTCATAATATATAATTTGCATAACGCAGAACACAAAATTAGATAATATTGTCCATAAATGCAAATAAAAAAGTCCATATTCAGAGCTGGGCATCGTGCATATCTTTGCCTCTATAAAAAATACCTGATTTAATAACATAAAAACATTTATTGTAAGATGGAAAAAAAAGTAATTGCTGCGGTAGAAAGAATGGTGATACCTACTTATTGCGCACCTGCGCCCGAAGAAATGCCTATGTATTCGGAGTTTCGCCAGCATCAAGGGTCTACAGGATATGCCTATCCTAACAAGGTAACAATTTCAGTTGAGCGTGAAACCCTGACCGATAAAGAGTATACGGTTGTTCGACTTGAAAACGATTATGTACGCTTACTCATTCTTCCGGAGTTAGGGGGACGAATTCTCGAAGGCTATGATAAGGTTACTGATTACCATTTCCTTTACCGTCACCATCGCATTAAACCGGTGAGCGTGGGGTCTTATGGCCATTGGATTAGCGGTGGTATGGAGTGGAATTTTCCTTTCCATCATCGGCCTTCTACTTTTATGCCTACTGATTTTACGGTGGAAGCAATGAAGGATGGCTCGCAAGTTTGCTGGATTTCTGAGGCAGCCCCGTCGCCGGGGCAATATCGTCTGAAGGGCACTGTCGGCATTCGTTTGTCTCCCAATTCCAGTTGTTTTGAAACTATTGTGAAAATAGACAATCGTACGCCTGTGAAACATCCATTTATGTGGTGGGAAAATGGTGCAGTCCATGTAAACAAAGACTATCAACTCTTTTTCCCCCAAGATGTGAATTGGGTCCATCATCACAACGATCGTCACCATGCCACGTTCCCTATTTCGAAAGGTTGGTATGCGGTAGAGAATCATGAGGAAGAGACAGATATTAGCCGTCATTCCAACACTATCAAAGGCAATTCTTTTTTCGCAGGGCCTTCAAAATATGATTTTTTTGGAGGGTATGACCATGGCCGTGATTGTGGAACCATACATGTTGCTGACCATCACATAACCCCAGGCAAGAAAATGTTTCAATGGGCACTTGAAGACCTCGGTGATGCTTGGAACAATAACCTTACTGATACGGATGGAGAACATGCGGAACTTATGGCAGGTTCTTTCAATAATGACCAGCCTGACTTTACTTATATTCAGCCTTACGAAGTAAAGTATTTCTCACAATATTGGTATCCTATTCATGGAGTGAAAGTGCCTGTCTTTGCCAATCTTAACGGTGCCGTAGCCATAGATCGGAAACTGCAACAAGTTCGCATCACTGTGCCTAATACTGTTAAGGAAGCTAAGTTTGAAGTGAAACTTAACGACACAGTGATTGTCTCTGATATTGTGACACTTAATCCTTCTGAATATAAGGAGTATAATACTAAACTTGATGATAATGCTAACTATACTGTCCGTTTGACTTCTGCCGAAGGGACAGAACTAATAAATTATACAGAAGACCGGCCTCAAGAATTCCGGCTTCCTAAGGATAACATAGATATCAATGAAACACGTTCCGGCAAATTGCCTCATCAGTTAAAAACTGCCCAAGAAGTTTTTCTTATGGGACAACATGTGGACCAATATCGTGATCCGTCATGGAAGGGACGTGAATATTATAAGGTGGCGCTTGAAAAGGATCCGGAATTTGTTCCGGCTCTTGTGGCTATGGCAGAGGATTGCTACAATACAGCTCATTATGAGGAAGGGTTACGGTATATTGATAGGGCTGAAAAAGTTCTTTGTCGGTGGAATCAAAACCCTGAAGACGGTACTATCTACTATTTTAAGGGGCTGTTGCTATGGGGATTACATCGTGAGTATGATGCGTATGAAATGCTGTTCAAGGCAACTTGGAGTAATAATGTGATTTCGCCGGCAATGACACTTATCGCGGCTATTGATGGCCGCCGTCAGAATTGGAAATTGATGAAAGAACATGCAAAATGCGCTTTACGCAAAGAAGAGGAGCATGCTGTATGTCAGACATATTATGCTATTGCGGACTATAAGTTGGGAAATAAGGAAGAAGCTGTCAATTGGTTGGAGGACATTGTACGCCGTGATCGTCTTGACCATTTTGCTCGTTTTATGCTGGCTTATTATACTGATACCACTGATGACTTTTACGGTTTGCTCTACAGCAACCCTTCTCAGACTTGTCTTGACATAGCCTTCAATCTGCTGGATGCAGGATTAAAGGATGAAGCGTTTGCTTTGCTTCATGGACTTGAGCATGCTAAAGTGTGGCAGGATTGGACACTTCCGATGTCTACAATGGCTCATTATACTTTGGCAAGTATTGATCCTGCACATAAGTTCAAGCCCAATCCGTTTGTGGATGTATTCCCTTATCGCTTGGAAGAAATAGATGTGTTGAAGGCTGCCATTGCTGATAATCCAACAGATTTTACCGCTCACTATTTGTTGGGTTGCATTCTTTATGATAAACTTTTTTATGCGGAAGCTGCGGCAGAATGGCGGAAGGCAATTGAATTGAACCCCGATTTCTATATATCATATCGTAATCTTGCTGTTGCTGATTATTCAAAATTGGGTCATCCTGAAAAGGCGATAGAACTATTGAAAAAGGCAGTAGAGATATATGAAAAAACTATGCCCAATATATTGCCGGATAAACCACGCGCAGAGGAAATCAAGCGTGAATCTTTTGAATATCATATTGTTGGTACTCCTTTTGATGATTATGTGAAATGCATAAACCGTGGCGTAAGCACCGTTGAAGAGGCTACACGATGTGTTCGTCCTACAGATCGTGGTTTCCGCTCTCTTACTGCTTATGAAGCAGGGTTGGATACTTTGGTCAAGGAACTTAATTATGTGATGGCAAAACAGGGAGTTGACAACAATGAGCGCCTTGATTACTTGTTGGCTCACAAGCCTGGAACGCTTACGGACAATCTTACCTGGGATCTTGCAGACGCTTATTCTGCTGTATTTGATTTTGACAAGGCTCTGGAGACTCTTCGTACCCATGAATTTGTTGCTGCAGAGTGTCAGGAAACCTATCTTACTGAGGCATATACTTTCGCACTTTGTTGCAAAGGTCGTCTATTGCGAAAGGAGGGAAAACTTGAACAGGCTCTTGAATGTTTCCGTAATGCACAACGTCAGCCGCAGAACTTTCGAGCTGGCTGGTGGGATACACAGGCTTTATATTATGCCATTTGGTTCGAGGCAGAAACTTTGCACATGCTTGGCCGTGAAACAGAAGTTTGCGCTATAGCTCAGAAGAATGTGCCGTTTATTCATAGTGGTTATAGTCCGTATATGGGACCGGAGTGTGATTATTATGTAGCCCTTTCTATGAGAATGCTTGGAGATGAAGTTAATGCCCGTAAGTATATGACCGATTGTATAATGGCATGGGAACAGGAAATTACCCGTGATACAGACTGTAAGCCTATTGTTACCTCGCTCTATTGGAGTTATGTACCTGATGCCGTAAAAGAGAATAAGGCTGCTTACAAGGTGGCACTTGGCTATGGAAGGTTGTTTTTCGGTGATACTGAAGGGGCAATCCGTTGTTTTAGTGAGGCTCTTGTGCTGAATCCTGATAATCTTAAAGCACGTTTTGAACTTTATATGCTTAGTGAATAATTTTTTAAATCAATTTGTATTATTATGAAAAAATACTTTATTCCTGCTGCTCTTTTTGCCGGAACACTTTTCGTCAATGCGCAGAATTATCATTTGAATATAACTCAAACACCTGACAAGGTAGTGACTGAAGGTAAACTTAAACTTGGGGGTTCCAATCCGGATGGGCATAAAATCGGTATCAATAGTTATTATATGACTATTGACGGCAAGCCGATGATTGCTACAATGGGAGAGATGCACTACTCGCGCTTGCCTCGGGAAGAATGGGAAGAACAGATATTGAAACTCAAGGCGGGCGGTATCAATACACTCGCTACTTATGTGTTTTGGGCACTTCATGAACCCAAAGAAGGAGAGTCGTGTTGGGAAGGCAATCTCGATCTTCGTTACTTCCTTGAACTTTGCAAAAAGCATAATATGTGGACTATTGTTCGTATTGGTCCGTTTTGCCACGGAGAGATGAGATCTGGTTCAATTCCTGATTGGATTTATGGACGTACATTTCAAATTCGTACTAATGATGAAGAGTATCTTAAATATGTAGACCGTCACTATGAAAATATTGCCAAACAATTGCAAGGGCATTATTATCAGGAAGGTGGAATCGTGATAGGTATCCAGTTGGAAAATGAGTTGCAACATTCTGCTTCGCCGTGGCCATTTGGTTATCCGGGGCAACCCTTGGAATTTACAGTTGCCGATTATGACGTAGATAATACTCATATTGGAGTACAAACGGCCGAACAACCTGTACAGGCTGCTGATATGGGACAGAGGCACTTTGCCACGCTTAAAGCCCTTTCAGAGAGTAAGGGTATCAAGGCCCCATTGACAACTGCTACGGGTTGGGGATATGCCGCTATGCTTCCTAATGAAAGTCTTCCGGTTACTTCTTGTTATCCCTATAATTGGTGGGATGCAAAACTCAGTCCCTCACGCTTTTATCTTTTTAAGGATATGACGATCGAGCCAGACTACTCGCCTGTACGTTACAATCCCGGTGATTATCCGTCGTTCTCGGCAGAGATGGGTATTGGTAACCAACATGTTTATTGGCGTCGCGTCACGCCGCCAGATGCTTCTGCGGAAGCAATGGTAGTACGTGCACTTGGTTCTGGAAGTAACGGAGTGGGGTATTATATGTATCAAGGTGGAACTACTCCACGCAATGAAAATGGATTTCAAAGTGACCATCCAATGGGGGTTCCTTTGATGAGTTATGATTTTAAAGCACCGTTGGCGGAATTCGGATTCACCCGTCCCACTTACCGAGGCCTGAAACTTCTGCATCTTTTTACTAATGATTTTGGAAATATACTTGCTCCGATGGGCATTGTGCTGCCGGAAGACGCACAGACCATTATGCCAACTGATCAAACAAAACTCCGTTATGCAGTGCGTAAAAAAGAGAATAGTGGTTTTGTCTTTATAAATAATTTCCAGGACCATTCGCCACGCATTAATCTCCGTGCTTCTATTGAAATAGAAACTTCCGAAGGCATACGACGTTTCCCATCAGTAGGAGAGATAACCTTTAAGAAAGATATGTCCGCTATATTCCCTTTCAATCTTGAAATGAATGGTGCTGTGCTGCTTACAGCAACGGCACAACCGTTGGCGGTTCTTACAGACGGTGCTGTAAAGCACTATTTCTTCTTTGCTCCGGATGGGATTGAGCCTGAGTTCATTTTCGACACTTCTTCTGTCAGAGGACGAACTCGATATACCCCTACTCCCGGTATCAATAGTACTGTTAAAGTCAAACCACGCAATGGTGATGAGTTCTATCTGACTACCTTGACCCGTTCTGAGGCTTTGGACGCTTTCAAAATCAAAGGAAATAACGGATGCGAACGGCTTGTGATCACTAATGCAGATTTAATGCAATATGATGATAAGGTAGTTCTCCAGCAGACATCTCCTATAATTACGGCTACTGTATTTTCGGCCAAAGTGGGCAAAAAGCCATTTGTAAAATATACGTTTGAAAATAAACCTATTGAAATTAAGCCTATCATCACCACTTCAGGCGACCGCCGTATGAAGGTCTGCCTGCCAAAGAATGCTTATGACGGTGTAAGTGAACTCTACCTGGTAGTAGACTATACAGGTGACACTATGCAAGCACTTGTTGATGGCGAAATGGTTAGTGATAATTTTTGGGATGCCACTCCATGGCAGATTGGTTTGAAGCGATTTGAATCAAAAATGTCAAAGGGTATCGGGCTTAATCTATATATGACGGCTTTGCATCCTGATGCTACTTTTTTGGCAGATATTGAAGGTGCTAAGTCTCTTGACTTTTCAAAAGGTAAAATTGCCCGATTTAATAATGTGAAAATCGTCCCTGAATATAAAGTTGAATTCAATCCCTTTAATACTATCTCAAAATGAAAAATATACTTGTCGTATTAACAAGTTGTGGCGTTAAAGGGGAGACAGGAATACCTACCGGGTATTTTATGAGTGAAGTTACCCATCCTTGGAAGGTATTTATGAATGCCGGATATAATGTTGACTTTGTCTCTCCTAAAGGTGGGGAATCGCCCATTGATACCTTTGATCTTGCTGACCCCATCAACTATGAATTTTGGGAAAAAGAAGAATGGCGTGTTAAGATTCAGCATTCTATGTCTCCCCAGATGGTTGATTCTGCCAATTATTGCGGTATCTTTTTTGCAGGAGGACATGGGGCTATGTGGGATTTGGCCAAGGACAAAGACATAGCCCATATAGCGGTATCGATTTATGAGTGTGGGGGAGTGGTAGGTGGTGTATGCCATGGCCCTGCAGGAATTGTCAATTTGCGTCTTTCTACTGGGCGTTATCTGGTTGACGGTCTTCGTGTTAATAGTTTTACCAATGAAGAAGAAAATATAGAGGGAACCGACAAGGTGGTGCCATTTTTGTTAGAATCACTTCTTCGCCAGCATGGTGGGATTTTTGAAAAGTCGGAGCCTTGGCAAATTCATTGTACGTCTGATTCTCGCCTTGTGACGGGACAAAATCCACAGTCTGCGACTGCCGTTGCCGAGGCATTTGTCTGCGAATTGGCCAAACTCTAATTGAAATCTTTGTTTCATATAGTTCTCCCGTACTGCCGATAAACGAGTTAAGAAGGCAGTACGGGATGATGACTTTAGTCACATCTCTTTTTCTTAAGCCTTATTGCGGTTTCGGTATGCTTTAGGACTGAGTCCCATAATATGTGAAAATAAACGTGAAAAGTAATATTGGTCATCTATTCCTAATTTCAGGCTGATTTGATTCAGTTTCATATTCGTATTATCGAGAAGGTTGCAGGCTTTACGTATTTTCATAAAATTGAAGTAGTTTAAAGGGCTGTGTCCTGTACGTTCCTTGAAAATTGCAGAGAGTCGAGATTGGGAGAGGCCGGAGAAGTCTGCAATGTCCTTTAGTGTAAGGCGCTTTTCAATGTTTTCATTGAAAAAGTGTGTTACCAGATTTATAATATCAATATTATGGGTTGATTTGGTGTTTGCCGCTCGATATTGCTGGATAAAACGAAGGGAGGCTAGGTAATGCTGAAATGTGGCCATTGCATAGCGGATATTCTCAACGGCAAATGATGATTGGAGCGTATTGAAGATTTCTTCGAATAAATTAATCCTTGTGTTGATACGGGATGTCATATTGGGTGTTACATCTTGGGGATTAATACAATTGGCTGCATAGTATTGGGCCAATGAACCGCCAAAATGAATCCAGTAAATGGTCCATGGGGTTGTTTCGTCTGCGGCATAAATGTGGGATATACCGGCTGGAAGAATGAAATACTGGTTTGCTCTTACTTCGTAATGTTTTCCTTTGATTTCAAACCAACCCTTACCGTCAATGCAGTATATAAAAACATATTCGTCTATAGGTTTCTCTCTGCTACGATAATGATTTGATGCTTTGGGATAATAACCAATATCTGTAATGTAAATAGATGAGGCAAGGGGATCATCTTTCATAAGCCTTATGATTGCTTTTGGCAAAACAATAGACAGTTCACCTTTAAATCCGTCTTTGATTTTCATAATATATGATATAGATATATTACAAATATAAGGGAATTTTGAATACAACCTGATAATCTTCTCGAAAAACAATTTGAAATCTTGTTTTTCGAGAAGATAAAAGCAGTAAGATAGTCCATCTATTTTTGTGTAATAATCATTTTTTTTAAAAGACACTACCGTTACATTTGCGTCATAAAATCAATTAATATCATGGAAAATTTCAACAGAAGATTTATTTATTTCATTTGTATTGTTTCCGCTATGGGCGGATTGCTTTTTGGCTATGATTGGGTGGTGATTGGAGGTGCCAAACCGTTTTATGAGGTATTCTTTGGGATAGCCAATGAACCGACTTTGCAGGGATTGGCCATGTCAATTGCCCTTGCCGGATGCCTTGTAGGTGCAATGGTTTGTGGTACTTTGGCAGACCGTCTTGGTCGTAAGCCATTACTTGCCATTTCTGCATTTATTTTTCTTGTTTCAGCCTATGGTACCGGTGCGTTCGATACCTTTACTGCCTTTTTGTGTGCTCGTTTTGTCGGTGGCATTGCAATCGGTTTGGCTTCAGGATTATCTCCGATGTATATTGCAGAGGTTGCTCCAAGCCATATTCGTGGTAAACTCGTATCTCTGAATCAACTGACCATTGTACTTGGTATTTTGGCGGCACAGATTGTCAACTTGATGATAGCCGAACCGATGCCTGCCGGAACTACTGTTCCTGCTGTAGATTCATGGAATGTATTGATGGGCTGGCGGTGGATGTTTTGGAGTGCAGCATTCCCTGCCGGAGCCTTTTTGCTTCTTGCCTGTTTCATTCCTGAAAGTCCCCGTTATTTAGTAATGAAGGACCGTATAAAAGAGGCAAGGGAGATACTCAGGAATATTGGCGGGCAGAGGTATGCCGATGATGAGGTGAATGCAGTGAAGAATACCCCTAAAAACTCGGAAAAACAGAGCGGATTAGGACTGCTCTTCAGTCGTCCATACCGTAAGGTGCTGGTTCTCGGTTTGGTAATAGCGGTCTTCCAACAATGGTGTGGTACGAATGTCATTTTCAATTATGCACAGGAAATTTTTTCCAACGCTGGTTTCGATCTCGGAGAAATGTTGTTTAACATTGTTTTGACCGGAATTGTGAATGTGATATTCACCATTGCTGCGGTCTATGCAGTCGAGAAATTGGGACGTCGTAAATTAATGCTTTGGGGATCCGGTGGACTCAGTGTGGTTTATGCTACACTTGGTATGTGCTATTTTTTCCAAGTAACAGGATTCTTTATGATTATCTTGGTTGTTGCAGCCATTGCATTTTATGCTATGACTCTCGGTCCTGTCACATGGGTACTCCTGTCTGAAATATTTCCCAATCGTATTCGTGCCATAGCCATGGCCACTTGTACTTTTGCGCTTTGGATAGGCTCTTGTACGTTGACTTATACTTTTCCGCTTCTAAATGCATCGCTTGGTAGTTTTGGAACATTCTGGATTTATGCACTAATTTGCGGTGTTGGTTATGTTTTCTTTAAGTTCCGTTGTCCTGAGACCAAGGGAAAAAGTCTTGAACAACTCGAGAATGAACTTGTAGACAACAAATTGTAGTGTAAACATACTTTTGATAGAAATAAATTCATAATTATAACTTATTAACGAATCATACTATGGTAAAAGCCTGGAAAGAAAAAGTAGTAATCCCTACCTATGAAGTAGGAAAACCTGAAAAAAATCCTATCTTCCTTGAGAAACGAGTTTATCAAGGCTCAAGCGGTGTAGTTTATCCTTATCCTGTGATAGAATCAATTTCCAATGAGAAAACCGACCATGAATGGAACGCTGTTTTCATTGAGAATGAGTATATAAAGGTGATGATACTTCCCGAACTTGGTGGCCGTGTACAGATGGCATACGACAAGATCAAGCAGCGTCACTTTGTTTATTATAACCATGTCATTAAGCCGGCTCTTGTCGGACTTGCCGGCCCATGGATTTCTGGTGGCATTGAATTCAATTGGCCCCAGCATCATCGTCCGTCGACGTATATGCCGGTTGACTGTACCATTGAAGAGCATGCGGATGGTGCTGTTACTGTATGGGTAAGCGAAATGGAACGTATGTTCCACCAGAAGGGTATGGCAGGATTTACACTTCGTCCTGGATGTGCTTTCCTTGAAATCAAGGGTGTATTGTACAATCGTACCGATGTTCCGCAGACTTTCCTTTGGTGGGCTAATCCTGCCGTTGCTGTCAATGACCACTATCGTTCAGTATTTCCGCCTGATATCAATGCCGTTTTCGACCATGGTAAACGTGCTGTCAGTTCTTTCCCCATTGCAACGGGAACCTATTATAAAATGGATTATTCATCCGGTGTCGATATTGCCAACTATAAGAATATCTTTGTACCCACTTCGTATATGGGGGTAAATTCGAAATATGACTTTGAAGGTGGTTACGAATTTGATACAGAGGCAGGAATGCTTCATGTTGCGAGCCATCATGTTTCTCCTGGAAAGAAGCAATGGACATGGGGAAATGGAGATTTCGGTCGTGCATGGGACCGTTGTCTTACCGATGATGATGGCCCCTATATAGAACTTATGGCGGGGGTTTATACTGAAAATCAGCCGGACTTTACATGGTTGATGCCGTATGAAGAGAAAGAGTTTACGCAATATTTCCTCCCCTACCGTGAGTTGGGTGTCGTAAAGAATGCTACCAGAGATTTACTGATGAATATTGAGCCTCAGGATGGAGGAAAGGTTCATCTGAAAGTATTTGCCACGTCGAAGCAAACTGTGACGATTCGTCTTACGGGAGAGGATAATCGTGAATATCTTAATCGCGAGGTTTTGATAGAACCGGAAAAAGTATTTGAAGAAACTGTTGATGTGCAAGGCGTGCCATTCAGTACATTGACGCTTGATTTTATCAAAAACGGGCACGTTGTGATGTCATGGCATACCGAGCCAGATGAAATCCGTCCCATCCCTGATGCTGCTGAAGCCGCTTTATTACCGAATCAGATTAAGACGGTTGAACAGTTGTACCTCACCGGTCTTCATTTGGAGCAATATCGTCATGCCACATATTCGCCGATTGATTATTATGAAGAGGGATTGCGGCGCGATCCGAATGATGTACGTTGTAACAATGCAATGGGATTGTGGTACATTCGTAAGGGCCGTTTTAATATGGCTGAAAAATACCTTGAAAAGGCCGTTAGCATCTTACAAAAACGTAATCCGAATCCGTATGACGGAGAGCCTATTTACAATCTAGGTCTTGCCCTCAAGTATCAGGGACGTTACGATGAGGCCTATAATCGTTTCTATAAGTCTACTTGGAATGGCGGCTGGCAAGACGCCGGTTATTTTGCATGTGCACAGATTTCTTGTATGAACGGGAATTATGGTGAAGCGCTTTATGAAGCCGAACGGTCACTTCTGCGTAACTGGCACAATGCGAAGGCTCGTGCGTTGAAAGCGGCTATCTTATATCGGATGAATCGTTGTGAAGAATCCGTCGCTTTCTGTCGGGAGTCGTTGGAGTTTGATAAGTTCAATTATGGTTGCCTCTATATTGAATATCTTATTTCCAAGGAACAAGCGTTGCTTGATGATTTGATTTCATTGGCACATGGCAATGCGCATAATTATGACGAAATTGCTCTTGATTTCTGTGCTGCCGGCTTGTGGAAAGAGGCAGAGGCGCTTTGGCAGGTTGCCATAGCACAAAAGGCTACTACTCCGATGACATATTATTATCTTGGGTGGTGCTTGTTACAGGCAGGCGATAAAGAAAATGCCGCTAAGGCTTTCGATACCGGCAGTGCCGATTGTCCGGACTATGTGTTCCCTAACCGTCTTGAGGCAGTACTCGCTCTGTATGCTGCACTTGAAATCAATCCCGATGATGCTTGCGCCAATCACTATCTTGGCAACCTTTTCTATGACAAGCGTCAATATGACCTTGCACAGAACCATTGGGAACGTGCTGCCGAACTTAATCCTGAGTTCCCGACCACTTGGCGTAATCTTGCCCTTGTCTATTATAACAAGCGTAATGCTTCCGAACGGGCTCTTGAGTGTATGGAACGTGCTTTCTTCCTGGACGAAACCGATGCGCGTATTCTTATGGAACTGGATCAACTTTATAAGAAATTGCAACGTCCGCATACTGAACGTTTGGCATTCTTGCAAAATTATCCGAATCTGATAGAGCAGCGTAACAATCTTGTTCTTGAAGAGATAACATTGCTTAATCAAACAGGCCGGTACACCGAGGCCAAAAGGAAACTTGATAGTCATCAGTTCCATCCTTGGGAAGGTGGCGAAGGGAAAGTCCCGTTCCAATATCAGACAGCCCGCATAGAACTTGCCAAACTTGCCATTGCAGATGAAAAGTATGCGGAGGCTATCGTGCTTCTCAACGAGTGCTTACAGTATCCTCATCATTTGGGCGAAGGTAAACTTTACGGTGCGCAAGAGAATGATTTCTTCTATCTGCTTGGCTTATGCTATAAAGCAATGGGGCAGGAAGATGAAGCCAACAAATACTTTGAACAAGCAACGTTGGGACCGACCGAACCTGCTGCGGCAATGTACTATAATGATGCAAAACCTGATAAAATCTTTTATGCCGGTCTGGCCTTCCGGGCTCTTGGTGATGAAAATAAGGCACGTGCTTATTTCAATCGTCTTGTAGATTATGGAAAGCAGCATCTGCACGAAAAGGTGGTAATGGACTATTTTGCAGTCAGCCTTCCCGACCTTCAGATTTGGGATGGAAGTTTGGATGAGGCAAACCGCATTCATTGCTTATATATGCTTGCGCTTGGTTATGCAGGACTTGGCGACAAAGAGCATTCTGATTGCTATCTTGCTGAAGCAGCATCCATGAATATCAATCATCAGGGAATCCAATCATTTAAAACTCTATACAATGTTGCGAAATTCTAAGATATTTATAGTCTTGTTGATGCTTTCGGCTATATGTAGTCTGACTGCATGTAACGATGATAATGTATATGAGGCTCCCGAAGCAGTCAACACTTATGTGTTGGCTGTGGGGGATAACTATGGTGATGCCGTGTCAGGTTGGAATGTTACCGATATTCCTAATGGTATCTACGACTTGGAGTTTTATACGAAATCTTCTCAGGCTATCCGGTTGCCATATCTGACTGCTTCCGGTAAAATGACAGCCATTAAGCCGTCAGAAACGACTTGGGCTAAAAATGTAATTAAAGGCGTGCAGGTAAGTGATGGTACATGTCATATCAAGTTGGATAATGGTGAAGGCGTTGAAATCAAGTCCTTACAGTTAGTGAGTTCTTCACAGGAAGAGTTTAATCTTGTGAAAGGTGGTGATATCTCTCTTCTTTCTTACGTAGAAGATAATGGGGGAAAATACTATGATGTAAACGGGCAATCGGATGACTGTCTTGAAATTCTTAAGCAGAATGGTATGAATCTGGTACGTTTGCGTTTGTATAATGATCCGGGTAATAAGGATTTTTATCCTTCGAATACTCTTCCTGCCGGTTATCAGAATCAAGCGGACATATTGAAATTGGCAAAACGTGCTAAAGAAAAGGGGATGGAGATACTGTTGACCTTCCATTATTCCGATTATTGGACGAATGGGAATGACCAATACAAACCTCACGAATGGGCTGAATTGGATTTTGAAACATTAAAAACTACAGTCTACAATTATACTGCCGATTTCCTTCGGAAGATGGATGCGCAAGGTACTGCTCCCGAATATGTAGCCATTGGTAATGAAATTCAGGCCGGCCTTCTCTATCCGGATGGCGCTTGTGCCAATCCCATTAAGATGTGCGCTTTGTTGAATGCGGGTACAAAGGCTGTTCGTGAAGTCTCTCCTGATGCTCGGATTGTGATTCACAGTACCTATAGCGAAGGTATTCCGGAAACAACTCATAAGTGGTTTTTCGGCTTGATGCGTGATTATGCTGTCGACTATGACATCATTGGTATCTCTTACTATCCTTTTTGGACTAATATGCGAGCCTTGGACTTTCGTGAGTGGGCAGACCGTATGATTAGCCAGTTTGATAAAGACATTCTGGTTGTTGAAACCGGCTATGCATGGAATAGGACACTTCCCGATGGCAATCCGGGACAACTCTCCCATAATGGCCCTTATGCCGAATTTTCCAAATTAGGCCAGCGTGACTTTATTGTCGATTTAACCAATCAAATCAAGCAGGTGAAGAGCGGGCGTGTTCTTGGTTATGTCTATTGGGACCCGATCTTTATAGAAACTCCAGGATTGGGGTGGATTCTGGGGGATAAGAATTATGTAAGTAACACTACCCTGTTTGGCTTCCAAGGAGAATCACTCCCGGTGCTTGAGGCAATCAAATATAATAATTAGAAGATTATGAAAAAAGTAATATTTGCTATATTCTATGCTTGGATTGCAGTGGCAATAATTGCAATCATAAGTTGTAACGATGACTATGACGATGTCGCTCCCGGCAATTATGTTGAGACAGAGCATATTGAAACTTATCCCGGTGATATGGTATCTGTTGTCGGTACGGTCTCCAATGGGTCTCCTATTTCTTCTGTTTCACTCACTTGTGAAGCATGGGACATAAACCAAGTGTACGACCGGACAGCATACAAAGATAATGTATTCAATTATGAATACCAATTTGTCGTTCCTCAAGATGCTACATTCAACCAGACGCTTACGGTAACGGCAAAATGTGAAAACGGCAAATCTACTGTACGTGAAATCCCTATCAGTTTTCTTCCCGACACATCGGCACCGACTGTCTCCCCGGCCTTCAACGCACAAGTGAGTGTTGATTTTGATACAGAAAAGCAAAATGCAGTGTGGAATGCCAGTTTTACTGCCGCAGATGATCGTCAACTCAAATTAGCACATATATCCATTCCTACTTTGTCCTACGATGAGACCGTGGAACTTTCAGGTCGTAGTGCGTCTGTTAAAACAGCAATAGAATTTGCTGCTATCGGTTCTTATCCGTGCGTAGTTACTATTGAGGATGCGGCTGGAAATAAATCCGTAAACAATATAGAAGTGATGGTGATGCTTTCCGAAATGGAAAATCCCATTCAAGATTATCCCGGTATGTATGTTATAGATGCTGATGAAAATCCAGATGACTATATTGATGGTTATTACCGTTGGATGGATCGCAGGGGAGAGTATCAGTATGAAGGCAAGTTTTATGCGGCTAAGGACAATTCCAAGATATTTTTCACTCCCGAACGTACAATTGATGGTGATTTATATGGTGTTTCTCCTTATGTGTCTTCTAAATTGATGAATAATAACGGATATGTGGTTCCTGTGACGATTGCTAAGGCGGGTTATTATGGTATTTGGATTGATTTGCAGGCTCATACTTTTTCAGTTTGGGCTTTGGAGGCTCCAGCAGAGGCCTATACGGATGTATTGCGCCTGAGTGGTACCGGATTTACTTTTGGTGATTGGGGATTGCCTGAAGAGAATATGACGAAAGTTACGAATTACCGTTATGAATATGTCACTTCTTTGGCGAAAGGATATGCGGGCGATTATCAATATTATTTCTACTCTCCTGATTGGGCGCATGTGTTCCGTGCCGATGCTGAAGGCAAATGGTGGTTTGAATCTGCCACAGGGGCGTGCGTCACTTATAAGACCGATTATTCGGGCGAGGTAGTCGTGACTTTTGATACTGCTTATCCGTGGGGAACAATAAAAAAGTCGAATTAAAAACCTTATAATTTAGAACAATGAAAAATTATATTTTATCACGTATTATGATGGCTTTTGCAGTGATAGTGCTATCGGCACTTCCTGCATTGGCCCAAATCACGGTCACGGGTACTGTTACCGATAAGGCTGGAGAACCATTGATTGGCGCTTCTGTGCTGGTGGTGGGTACGCAGAATGGTAGTGCCACGGATATTGATGGAAACTTTACTCTTAAGAATGTAGCGGAAGGAGCCATTATCAGAGCCAGTTATGTGACCTATAAGGAGCAAGAGCAGAAAGCAACTTCGAAAATGCATTTTGTGCTCGAAGAAAACTCCGAACTTCTTGATGAAGTGGTTATAGTGGGCTATGGCTCAATGAAAAAGAGCAATCTCTCCGGTGCCGTTGCTTCTGTCAAGGCAGACGATCTTCCTTCGGCCGGTAGCGCTTCGGTTGGTGAGATGCTCCGGGGACGTGCCGCTGGTATGAACATTACTTCTTCTACGGCTGCTCCGGGTGGGCAGATGAGCATTGCCATACGCGGAGGTTTGTCGGGACAACAGCCTCTTGTGGTGATTGATGGTGTGCCGCAGGCCCCTCATTCCAAAGTGTCTGCCGGAACAATTTACTCCGGTGCGGCCAAAGACAATTCAGGTTTGATTAATCTTAATCCGAACGACATTGAGAGCATTGATGTATTGAAAGACGCTTCCGCTGCGGCTATTTACGGTTCCGATGCTTCCGGTGGTGTAATTCTTATCACTACCAAGCGTGGCAAGGAAGGCCGTCCTGAGATTTCATACAGCGGTTCGGTGGCTTTCTCCCACATAAAGGATGCTCCTGATTTTATGGACGCCCGTCAGTTTATGATTACGCAGAATCAGGTGTTTGAAGAATTGGGACGCGGTAACGAGAAAAAGTTCACGCAAAGTCAGATTGACAATTTTGTGGGAGAAGGTACAGATTGGATGGAAGAAGTTACCCGAACGGGTATTGTAAACGAGCATAATCTGTCTGTTACTGCTGGTGGAAAATCCACCAAGACACTTTTTTCTCTGAGTTATTATGACCATCAGGGTTTGGTAAAGAATAACTCTATGAATCGAATTACCGGACGTCTGAATGTTGATCAGGAATTCGGTAAATATGTCAAAGGCGGCATTAATTCTTCTTTCAGCCAGATTAAATACAACGATGTTCCGACCGGCGACTCCCGTCAGGAGAAATCGGCAGTGCTGTATTCTGCCATGACATTTATTCCGACTGTCCCTGTTCGTGATGCAGATGGTAATTTTTCTGTGAATCCGATTCGTGATATATACCCGAACCCTGTGTCGCTTCTTGATATTTATGACAAGACTGCTACTAAGAATCTTTACGCAAGCGGTTATTGGGAGTATAAACCGTGGTCTTTCTTGAATATCCGTGCCACGGCCGGTGTTGATATCAGTTGGACTCAGGCAGACCAGTATACGCCTACCACTACCAAGCACGGTTTTTCTCTCAATGGCGAAGCATCCAAACAGAATGCCAATTCGCAAATGAACCTTATAAATGTCATAGCCAATTTCAATAAGACATTTGCAGAAAAGCATGATATAAACGTCATGGCAGGTTGGGAATACAAGAAGCAAAGTTGGGATGGTATGGGGATCATTGCACGTGATTTCCCTTTCGACGCTCCGTTGATGAACAACATCGGCTCTTCCCAGCAGGAAAAACCTACTATCAGTTCATATCGTGGCACGAATGAGATGGCATCATGGATAGGACGTGTCAATTATACATTGCTTAACCGCTATATTCTTACAGCCAATCTTCGTGTAGACGGTTCTTCCAACTTTTCAGAGGAGCACCAATGGGGTGCATTCCCCGGATTATCCGCTGCTTGGAAGATAAATGAGGAGGCATGGTTGCGAAATCTGGAATGGCTTACGACACTTAAACTCCGTGGAGGCTGGGGACAGACCGGCAATGCCGGTAATCTTACGGGCATCAACACTTTTTATAGCGTGATGCAGGGTGCATGGGCACCCGGTGGCTCTCCTGTCAATGGTGTTGGTTTGTCGAAAATCGGAAACCCCAACTTGAAATGGGAAACGCTTACTGACATCAATGTCGGTTTGGACGCGGGATTTTTCAATAATCGTCTGCAGGTCAGTGTCGATGCCTATCAGCGTACCCGTAGCAATGTGATACTTAGCAAGCAACTTATGAGTTACCACGAGGTCACTACCATCGACTATAACTCGAAGGAGAAATATCGCAGCCGTGGTATTGATATAGGCATACATTCCATAAACATGGCAAGCCGGGATTTTTCGTGGAGTACAGACCTTAATTTATCGTTCTATAAGAACCAGACCATCAGTCGCGATCCCGATTTCATTCCTGCGGCCTATCAGCCTATGGTACAGGATTGGGGAGACATTTATGGTTGGCGCACCGATGGCTTGATACAGCAAGGCGAAACTTATGCTCATCTTTCCAACTCAGGTGCCGGTGCCATTAAGTATTTGGATCTAAATGGTTATAGGTTGGATGACAAGGGAGAGCGTATGCGTGATGTGAACGGGCGTTACATCCTTTCCGGTGAGCCTGACGGTTTGTTGGATGATGCGGACTATGTTATTCTTTATAATTCAACTCCCATACCGTTCTCCATTAACAATACTTTGACTTGGAAGAACTGGGATGCCAACATCTATATTTACGGTTCGTTGCGTGGTCGTAAGATTAATGATGTGAAACATCAAAGTGTCTATGGCCTGGAAGATATCACCTACGGTGTGAATGTCCTTACTGATGTAATGGATCGTTGGCGTCCCGACCATCAAGATGGTTCTATGCCCGGTGTGGCCGAGGCCAAAAGCGGATTTGCTCCTTCCAAGAGTGATTTCTTTTATGAAAATGCTTGGTATCTCCGCATTGACAACATCTCCGTAGGTTATACATTCCCTACCAAGTGGTTTAATGATAAAGTCAAGAACCTGCGTCTTTACGGTGCAGTGCGTAATATTGGCGTAATTACTCCTTACAAAGGTATGGATCCGGAGACCGGCAATGGCATCGGTGCCTATCCGAATAATTTTCAGGTGGCAGTGGGAATTGACCTTAAGTTTTAATTTTAATATCGGCAATTATGAATATACATAGATTATACCTTCCGTTTATAGGGGGGCTGTTGTTCCTGTTGACAGGATGCATCGAACTTAATCGTGAGGATTTTACAGAAATCTATCCCGACAATTTTTTTAAGACTGAAACTGACCTTAAACTTGCTGTAGATGGCCTTTACTATGATTTTGGAACTGGTGATTGGGGTGGAAATGGCAGAACTCCCAGTATCTTTATATCCGATTATAATGGCTATCAGACATTTTCTGATATGACAACTGATGTTATATGGTGTAACTGGGGATGGCAGGCCGATGAATATTATTTCCAGCAGTGGACTGCTACCACCGGTTCTGTTCAATCCCAGTTCTGGAACATGTTTAGCCACTACAATTATCTGTCTAAGGCTCGTAATACCATCCGCCGCATCGAAGAAAGCCCTGTAGAGCAAGAAATCAAGAAAAAATATCTTGGTGAAGTCCATGCACTGCGTGGATGGATGGGACTTTATCTTTACGATCTCTTTGGTCCGGTTCCCGTTGCTTCTGATGATGTACTTGATGATCCCGAAACATTTGTATATCTTCCGCGTCTGACCGACGAGGAATATGATGCCATGATGGAAGAAGACTTGCTCAATGCCATTGCTATGTTGCCGGAAATGCCTGAAGCCCGTGGACGCATAGCCAAAGGAGCAGCCCGAATGATTCTTCTCAAATATTATATGATTCGCGGACATTATGAAAAGGCCGAAGCGCTGGCTCGTGACCTTTATGCCATGGAAGGGAAATATACCCTGCAACCTGATTACGGTTTTATATTCTCACTTGCAGGAGCGGGAAACAATGAAGTGATTTTGCAGCGCCCATGTAATGCCGTTCTTTTTGGAGCCGAGAATTACTTGACCGCCAGTTATCTTCCTACTGATATGCCTTGGACAGACAAGTCGACCGGTTGGGGCGGATATGTGATGGCATGGGATTTCTATGATACTTACGAACCCGGTGACAAGCGGTTGGACAATATGGTGTTCACTTCCTACGTCAACACCAGTGGCAAGACTATTACCCGTGCTGACATGAAATATGGTGCCGTAACCTTGAAGTACGGAAAAGACCCCGGTATGGCTGATGCTAAGAGTAATGTGGATATAGTAGTTTATCGTTACTCTGATGTATTACTAAGTCTTGCGGAACTGATTGTACGTAATAGTGGCTTGGTAGACGATGAAGCAATCCAACTTGTTAATCGTGTGCGTAATCGTGCCGGTCTGGATAATCTTTCGGCCGCACAAACAGCCGATGCAGATGCTTTCCTCGAAGCCATACTCCTTGAGCGCGGTCACGAATTTTATTGCGAAGGACTCCGCCGTCAGGATCTTATCCGATTCGGCAAATACGTTGAGTATGCCAACAACCGTATCAATAAAATCAATACCGAGGAAGGACGCGGATATTATAATGTAAATGACAGTCACAACCGTTTCCCTATTCCAGCATCATTCATAGATGAATCCAAATCGGCAATCAAACAAAATCCTTTATACTGATGAAAAAGATTATCATTTCCTCGATTTTCGGCATGGCGGCATTGACCGCCATTGCCCAAACTTACGAACTGACTGCTCCCCGGAAGTGGGAATCTATTCGTAGCGAACATTTGCAGATGGGCGGTAAATCCCCTAACGGTGGTTCCATCGAAGTTAACAACTATTATGTCATCCGCGATGGCAAACCCGTTATTCCTGTGATGGGGGAATTTCATTATTCTCGTTACCCGGCTGAGCAGTGGGAGCAGGAAATTGTCAAGATGAAAGCGGGTGGTGTCAATATCATTCCTTCCTACATTTTTTGGAGTCTGCACGAACCCGTTGAAGGCAAGTTCTGCTGGGAAGGCAATCTCAATCTGCGTCGTTTCATTGAACTTTGCAAGAAGCACGATATGGATGTGATTGTACGCATAGGTCCTTTCGGACATGGAGAAATTCGTTCGGGAGCCTTACCCGACTGGCTTTTTACAAAGAATCTTGATGTACGTTCCAATGATCCGAAGTATCTTGCATATACTAAGATACTCTATACGGAAATAGCCAAACAGTTGCAAGGGCTGTATTATAAGGATGGCGGCCCTATTATTGGATGCCAACTTGAAAATGAACATCAGCATTCCGCTTCCCCCTGGGCTATCAACTATATTGGTGAAAAGGTGCTCGATTTTACTGCTGCCAGTTATGACAAGGGTATCACGAAGTTAGGAGTTTCCGTACAGGAAGGCAATATCAGTACGGCCGAACTTGGCGACAGGCATATGGTTACGCTCCAGCGTATGGCCGAAGAAGTGGGTATCATAACGCCTTTCTATACGACCACGGGGTGGGGGAACGCTGCGGTAATTCCGGGCAAGGCAATACCTGTTACAGCAGGTTATACCTATCCTACTTGGTTCCCTGACCAACGCAAGAGTGATTTTTGCATGTTCAAAAATTTGTGGGCCGACCCCGATTACAGTCCGGTTCGTTATAATCCTTTGGATTACCCGTCAGCATCTGCTGAAATGGGTGCCGGTATTCAAATGGTCTATGACAAACGTCCAATCTGTACCCCGGAAGCGGCAGAGGCATTGATGCTCCGTTGCTTGGCAGGCGGTTCGAACATCATCGGTTACTATATGTATCATGGTGGTTCTACTCCTCGTATGAACAACGGTTATGGAGAGTTTTTGAGCGACCAGCCGATGGGGCTTCCTAAAATCAGTTATGACTTTCAGGCACCTCTCGGGGAGTTTGGTCTGGAAGCACCGAGTTTCCGACCACTTCGGGTAATTCATAATTTCCTTGCTGATTTTCAACATATCCTAGCTCCGATGCAACCGGTAATGCCCGAGAATGTAAAGACTATGACCCCGGAAAACCGCGATGACCTTCGTTATGCTGCCCGTATGACTCCTGCCGGTGAGGGCTTCTTGTTTCTTGTCAATACCCAAGACCATGACCTTGAACGCCATGATCAGAAAGACCTTCGGGTAAAACTGAATCTTCCGAATGAGACCCTGACGATTCCGGCTAAGGGAGGATTTACACTTCCCAAGAATACTTCGGCTATAATTCCTTTCAATTTCGATATGGAAGGCGCATTGCTGAAATATGCCACTGCCCAGCCTCTGATGAAGATTGATGATAAGGGGACTACCCATTATTTCTTTACCGTGCACGATGGTATGGAACCTGAATTTGTCTTCTCTCAAAGTTCTGTAAAAGGCAAATCAGAGTTTATGGATATTGTTCCCGGTTTTGAAAGCACGTTCAGGGTTACTCCGCGAGGCGGCAAGGCTTTTAAAGTAACGGTGCTTGCATACGCAGACGCGCTTAATGCGACGAAAGTAAACGGAAAATTACTTATTACCGAGGCTACCGTTGTTCCTGCTGCGGGTCAGGTAAAATTTCTTAGTTTGGGTAAACACCAGGTAGATTACATTGTATATCCTTCCAAACAAGGATTTAAGAAGCAGACAGTCTGCGTAGAATCTGTTTCACCGAAAGTTGATATCGATAAATCTGTTCCTTGGCGAATGGAAATTGGTTTCACTGAAAAAGCAACAGACACTCCTCAGGTCAATGAATACTTCCTTTCAGTACCTTATACCGGAGATGTGGCGATGGCATTTGTGGACAACACAATGGTATTAGATCACTTTTGGCAGGGGATGCCCTGGCGCATCGGGCTTAATCGCTTTGCCGATAAAATGAGTGCAGGCAAGCCGTTGGGATTCTACTTCCGTCCATTGCGTGCCGAGGCGCCTTTCTTGCCCGATATACCGGCAGAGTTCGTGCCTGATTTTTCTCAAGGCCCAGTACTTGAAATCGGTGAGCCGCAGATTATTCCCGAATATGTAATGTCTGTCTCGTTGTGATGTAGTTTAAGAATCTGATTTTACAGTATCTACAAAAATGAAAAAGATAATATTATTTATAAGCATAATGCTTGTGGCCTTAGGATTGCAGGCACAGGAACTTGTCTACCAGGACAAGGAGGGCAATATCCGTTGGACGAAGGATAACAGCAGAGTCGCTCTTTATGGAGCCAACTATTGTCTGCCTTCGGCATGCGACTATCGTGCCGCTGCCTATGTGGACGGTGACCGCGATGCCATGATTGCCGAAGACCTTGATCATTTTAAGCGAATGGGGTGGGATGGTCTGCGGTTATGTTTCTGGGGCGACTGGCAGAATACAGATGCAAAAGGTAATTTGATTCAAAATGAGCATCTCCGTCTGCTTGAACGTCTTATTGAGGAGGCTACGAAGCGTGATATTTATATGCTTCTTTCGCCGATTGTTACCTATAACTCACAATGGCCGGAGATGACAGACAGTACCAATACCGGTTTTATGAATGTCTATTCCAAAGCCGATCTTATCCTTGAACCGGTGGCTAAAGAGGCTCAAAAGAACTATGTGAAGCAGTTGCTCAACCACACCAATCGTTATACCGGACGTAAAATCAAGGATGAACCGAACATCATCTTTGTAGAAGTGAGCAACGAACCTGCCCAAATGGCTGATAAGCCTGAAGCCATGACCGATTATATCAATGGCATGGTCGATGCAATCAAGTCTACCGGATGCAAGAAACTGGTATTCTACAATGTGAGTCAGGACTTTAAGGTGGCTCCGATTGTGGCTGCTTCGAAAGTAGATGGCGGTACATACGCATGGTATCCTCAAGGACTCACCTGTTATCGCACTGTCAAAGGAAATCCTTTGCTTTGTGTTGACCGTTACGAGCAACTGGCCGACCCCGCTATGAAAGGCAAGTCGAAAATTGTGTATGAGTTCGATTCTACCCAACGTGACGGTGGCTTGCAAGTACCGGCTATGGTAAGAGAATTTGTACGCGGCGGGTGTCAGTTCATTACTATGTTTTCTTACGATATGTTGCGTACCGCGCCTAAAAATTTGGGTTGGGACGTACAGTTTACGAATATGGTGTACACTCCGCGCAAGGCGGTGGCATCTATGATTTCTGCCGAAATTGTGCGCCGTTGGAGTCCGGGAGAGCCTAATCGGTATTATCCTGCCAATAACCATTTCGGTGATTTCCGTTTGAGTTACGAAGAAGACCTTGCATTGCTCAACAGCGAAGATATGTATTACCATTCTGCTTCCGTGTCCGACAGTCCGAAGAATATTGCCGCTCTCCGTCATATCGCAGGCATCGGTTCATCGCCAGTGATACAGTATAAGGGCAACGGGATATATTTCCTTGACCGTGATGACAATCAGAACTCATGGACGCTTGAACTTTATCCTGATATTATTGCTCTTGGTGACCCTTATGCTGTGCCGTCTGCATACAAGGATGTCGCTGTGGCTGACTCCCGCGAACGCGAGTTTTCGGTATCGCTTCCCGGCATTAAGCAAACGGCTGTCGTTTATCCTGGGAAATACAGGATTGACAAGAATGGATTTACTCGCATTGCCGACCATCCACAGCAGGAACTGTATTCGCAGTACAGAGGGTGGCCTTCCCATGGAGCACATCCGGCATATCCGGATCGTTGGGCGCCTCGCGATTGGTACACTACCATTCAGCCTACGGAGGAGACGGCTAATCAGACAACGGTGCTCAATGCTTGCGAAGGGTTGAAAAATATAGATTACTCCCGTAATTTTGAAAGTCCCGAATGTAGAATTCGCCTTATTCGTGCCATACCGGATATGAATAATGCGTATGAACTCACTACCCCCGACCTGACGGAAAATCCGGCTTGGCGTACCGCCGCCGATGTGTCTCTTTCGCATTTTATTGCCGATGAGTTGTGGAACAGAAAGGGGGACACTCCTAAAAAAATAAAGATATGGGCAATGGGACTTCACGGCACCGACCGTGCACTTGTGAACTTTATGGATAAGAACGGCCGCGCTTTCGGTGCGGAGTTTCCGCTTTCCGGTTCAATGAAAGTGATAGAGATTGACGCAACCACCTTGCAACCATACCCTGCTGTAGTGTTGCCTCAGGATTGGCCCGGAGTTTGTTCCTACTATTATCCTCAGTCTGTTGCTGTCACCGGATTACCGGACTGGAACAATATGGAGCAGGTACAAATATCCTTGCGAGGTAATCTTTATCCGGAAGAAGAGAAGCAAAACAAGGGTATTGCCATTGAAAAAATAGTCTTAGAATATTAAAAAGTAGATAATTAAGATTGTTTCTTGGTTCTTATAACTCTGTACCGTAATTTGTAAGTCAGATTGGTACAGGGTTATTTATTGGTATAAGAGACGTTAAAAGAACTAAATCTTATTATTTCTTTATTGATTCTTTGTATGTTTTATACGTTACTTTAATAATACGTTTATTTTGAGGAAACTTCTATCTGTAGTAGAGTAGAAAGTTTTTTTCTAGGGAAACAAATTTGGAATTCTAGTAAAAAATATTACTCTCTTTTTATTGTATTCAAATAATCAAATACTTTTTATTTGTTATGCTAATCAGTAGTTGAAATCACTTGTTGATTCAGTTCGTTAAATTATTATTCAATTAATTATCTTATTTATTGCTTTTTAATACACCAGATGACCATCATGTTAAAAGGGTGGAACATTCGTTGTTCTAATTATGGTTCCCAAGGAGGAAAAACTAAAATTTATAAATATATATTACATATATTTTTATTGCAACAGAGGATAACATCTCCTTGTATAAAAACTATAGTGTAATTTTTTCTTACAACTGCTCAACAGCTTTCTCGTGTATGACAATCTCATGACGCAATTTCCTTATTCCGAAAAGCGGTACAGTTACAGTGAACCCCTATAATCAAAGGTAAATCAAAACCTTTTTGTCACGGGCGTTCCAGCTTCGCTTTCCATGAATATTTTCCTTGCGACAAGTCGCGGAAAATACACATGGAAACAAACGCCCGGACAACGGTTTTGATTCTCGGTAAGATTATAGGGACTCACTGCGACCGACGCGACGCATAACCGTGTCACTGATGAAAGCAAGGGAGGCGTCCTTTGTACCTCCATAAAATCCAGCCCGAATAATGGAATACACAAGCCTGACAATATATTGTGAGAAAAATGCGGACCCCATAAAAAGTAAGGGACTTCAGCTTCCTCTGCTCTGCATGATTTGAAAGCCGACAATTTCCAACCTTTGTGCTTCCTTCTTCTTGCATACATTCTTGTATGCGCCTCTCGCTGCGTGCTATGCCAGGCGTCTCTCCACTTTTTCCATATCCCGCATAATGGACTGGTCAAGAACCTTGGCATAGTGCCTTGTCATATTAAGGTTGGCATGACCAAGAATCTTGGCCACGTTTTCCATTGAGACATCATTGGCCAGAAAGACGACTGTCGCTGCGGTATGCCGGGCCACATGTGTGGTCAGGCGCTTCTTGACATGACAAATGTCAGCGATTTCCTTCAGATAAGCATTGGCTTTCTGATTACTCAGCACAGGCAACAGCAGATGCTGCTCGTTGGAAGCGGCATAACTTTCGTACTTGTCAAGAATTTCCTTGGCTGCGCTTAACAGAGGAATATTACACATTTCCTTGGTCTTTTGTCGCGGCTTGCGAATCCAGAGTTTTCCTCGTGCGTCTTTCACCAGATGGTCGGCTGTAAGTTGGGACACATCCACAAATGTCAAACCGGTCAGGCAGCAGAAGACAAAGACATCCCTTACCTGCTCCAAACGCGGTATGTCAAATTCCTTGTTCCGGATGGTGTTCAGTTCCTCACTGGAAAGGAAGCCGACCTCAACCTCATTCTCCTTGAAATGCAATCCGTAGAAAGGGGCTCTCTTTATCCATTCATTGCCTATCGCAATTCTGATTACTTTACGGAAATTCTTGATATGCTTCAATGCGGAATTGTTCTGGCAGTTTTTCTCAGTTTTAAGGAAAAACTCAAAGTTGCGTACAAATTCCTGGTCTATTTCCTGAAGCGCAATATCCTCCTTGCCATATTGGGAACGCAGATACTGTCCCATGTACAAAAGGGAAGTGTCAAATTTACGTATGGTACCTTCCACATACTCCTTGCCGACCAAAGCACGGCATTTGTCATTGTGTTCCTCGAATACTTCCAACAACATTTTCTGATTCCTTCCGTAATAGCGTTCGAGTATTGCGGATGCCGATATTGGTTGCCGTGCCTCCAGTTCAAGGTCACGCTGGATTTGTAGAATCTTCAGACGTACGGCATCAAGGAAACTGTTCAATTCCTTGGATTCTCGATCCTTTCCTTTGGAACAGCCTTTAGCCTGACACCATTTGTCAACCGGAACACTCCGCTTAATCCTAATCTCTACAGATTGTCTGTTGACTGTTATTCTTACACAAATAGGGGCTTCAACATTTCTTAGCAGTTTTGTCTTTTTGATAAAGAACAAAACGTTCATTGTCTCTCGTTGAACCTTTGTCATAAATACATCAATTTAGATTTTGCAAAAATACATTCCAAACTCAAATGTCAATCTTAGCAAAATATTGAAAAACAATGAAATATGATGTAAAAAGTGTTTTTTTTCTACTCTCAAAAAAAGTCCCACGAATAAGCCTGAACTTATTTCGGTATATTTCTATATTTTGTAGGAATCCATAAAAGAAAAAGCTCTAAAAATCATTGATTTTCAGAGCTTTTCTTCTATTTACCTTTCCAATTGGTACACCCTCAGGGATTCGAACCCTGGACCCACTGATTAAGAGTCAGTTGCTCTACCAACTGAGCTAAGAGTGCATTCCTTATTTCTTGTTTGCGGGTGCAAAAGTAGTCCTTTTATTTTATTCGTGCAAACAAAACGGTGTATTTTTTGCGATGAAATGGGATTTTTTATTCAAACTCGTATAAATCAGAAGGAGTAGTACGCTTCAAAGCACACAACTGTACATCCTTTCCTACGATAATTCCTTTTTCCCTTAATTTCCATTCCACTGTTTTATATGCCAATTCAGGATGATTGTTGTCCTTGCTCAAATGACAAAGCCAAATATACTGTAAATGTTCCGTCATATTTTCCGAAAGAAATTCAGCAGTAGCAATATTACTCATGTGTCCGGTGCGGCTGGTAATCCGTTCTTTCAGGTATTGGGGGTAGGTACCCATACGTAACATTTCCTCATCGTAGTTGGCTTCCAATATCAGATAATTGGCCTTTCTGATATATTCTGCGGCCGTAGGAGTAATTTCACCAAGGTCTGTAAGAAAAGCAAACACTTTTCCGCCTATCTCAATGCAATAGCCCACATTGTCCGTGCCATCATGAGGTACCTCGAAAGATTCGATATGAAAATCTTCCAACTGCATGGGTTGCTGCTTTTCCAGGTAACGGACAGACGAATATAACTTTTCTGTCATGCAATAGCTCCGGTTGATGCCCTCATGAATCCGGGCGGTTGTATAAATAGGAATATTCAGTTTTTCACCCAATCCGCCTACTGCTTTGATATGGTCCGCATGATCATGCGTAACAAATACCGCACGTATCATTTCCATGCTGATACCTGCTTCTTTCAGTCCTTTTTTTATCGTCCGTACTGCAATGCCGGCGTCGATGAGTATTCCATATTTTTCTGTGCCTATATAATAACAGTTGCCGCTGCTTCCACTGGCAAGGCTTATAAATTTTACTTTCATCCTAATCTCCTTAATTACAAAAAAGCCGTCGCTTTTAAAAAAAGTGACGGCAAATATACAAAAAGTATGCAATATATAAACCTTATGCCTTCTTCTTTTTGTCGATGAATTCGGTAGTTTTGGCAAAAACGAATAATGCTATTGCCGCAACCAATCCTATAACAGCGAAATAATACCAGATATAATGTGCATTGACACTAGCTGCTTCCCACGCTTCGCGGGTTTCAAACAAGACTGGATCAGGACAATATTTTGTCAGAAGCACCCCCGCAATACCGAATCCGAAAATAGAAGAGAGGAATGAATGAAGATGACTGAAACCGAGGTACATACCTTCTTCGCCCTTGGGGGCCTGCAAAGAGAAGTATTCCAGATAACGCGGTGAGATAAAACATTCTGCCAAAGCTTGCACAACAATACCAAACACCATCATCAAAGTAATATTGCTCATGCCGGAAATAATATCGTTGCCCAGCAAATTACCGCATGCCATCAGCAATGCCGATACCGGAATAAGAAACATGCCTATATTCATAGAAGTAATAGCTGTGCGCTTTGCCATCCACCGGGTGATAAAACTTACGCAGCAAACCACTACAAACGGGTTTACATTGGCTATCCACCCCGGTTTGGCTGTTTCACCCGCCATACGGATGACATATTTGGGCATAGTTGCATAGAGCTGTTGCTGCACCATCCAAAAGCCGGTTACGATGAGGATAAGAATCAACAAACGCCAATTAGTGATAATACGCAGAAAACCTTGCCCAATTTCACGCATGCTTTTCCCTTCACCTGCTGTATGTGCCGATTTATACAATAAGATGACAGCCAATAATGCCAGCACCGTCATGGTAGCCGAGAAGTAATTGATATAAATATAAGCTTGCTCACCGATAACATTCCGTAGAGGGTCGACCACCGTTTTTCCGGTAAAAGCTCCTATATTCACCATCATATAGAAGATGGAATAGCCGCGAGCACGGGTAGCCTCTGTTGTTTCCTTAGCCACCGATCCCGATATGATAGACTTGATGAACGAACCTCCTACCATGATAACAAACAATACGGGGACAATCATCCAGCGGTCATTACTATCCGGCAATCCTGAAAAACGGGTTGTCTCGCCATACTCCACCAGACCGGCTGCTTCCAGTAGGGTGGGAAGCAATCCCAAGCCCAAATACCCGATGGAAAGCAGTGAGAAAGCAATAATCATCGACTTTCGGAAACCTATCTTATCGGCATATGCGCCCGTAAAGATAGGCAACAAATAGAGCCCTCCCGAAAACAGACCGGAAATCATGCTTGACTCAAAATCATTGAAACCTAAAATATTGGAAAGATAAATGGTAAGAACAATAAATACAGCATAATATGCCATGCGTTCGAACAGTTCTACTGTACTGCTTACCCAAAAAGCTCTGCTGAAGCCTTTGGAAGCGGGTTGGGGTGATGTCATCATCCTTTTGTACGATTAAAATTTATGTATTAAATGAAAAAATAAGTGCAAAAATAGGAAATTAATATCGTGTTTGCAAGATATTAATTTTCTGCAAACACAATATTAATAAGTTGCAGACAAGATATTAACTTCCCATTTATCACTATTTATCTTTTCATTTATATAGAATACTCCGTATCTTTGGACGCTTTTATAAAACGACCATTCATGAAAGATAAAATCGAATTTATAGCTTTTGACGCTGATGACACACTGTGGGAAAGCGAACTTTATATTCAGGAGTTCGAGCACAAATTCTGTAACCTTTTAAGGCAATATCTGCCTGCTTCATCCATATCACAAAGGTTTTTTGAAACAGAAATGAAGAATCTGCATATGTATGGCTATGGGCTGAAGAGCATAATGCTCAGTATGACTGAAACCATCTGCAAAGTGACAGACGGAAACGGGAATATGCATCTTATAGAAGAAGTAATAGGATGGGGACAAGAGCTTCTGCAGAAACCGGTTACACTACTGGAAGGCGTGAAGGAGACCATATCGTCACTTCATGGGAAATATAAATTGGTGTTGGCCACTAAGGGGGACTTGTTCGACCAGAAAAGAAAAATAGAAGCTTCCGGACTGCGAGAATATTTCCATCATATCGAAATTATGAGTGACAAGAAAATCGATGATTACCAGAGGCTGATTGATACATTGGGCTGTCCGCCTGAAAAACTCCTGATGATAGGTAATTCTGTAAAATCAGACATACTTCCGGTATTGAAACTTGGGGGATACGCTGCCCATGTACCATACCACGTGACTTGGGCATACGAGCAACATGAAGGGGAAATACGACATCCCAATTTTATACGATTGGATAGTATCAAAGGAATATTAGATAAGCTATAAGTTATGGGTGAAACTGCATAACTTATAGCTTACTATTGCTTTTTAGAATTGGAAGAAATTCTTAGCGTTATAATAGCTGATATCTTCAATCATCTGGTTTACGCGTTCCATCTCGGAAATAGGAATTTCACCATTTTCTACATCACGGCCTACAAGATTACACAATGTACGGCGGAAATATTCATGGCGCGGATAGGAGAGGAAGGAACGGGAATCGGTCAGCATACCAACAAATCGGCTCAATAAGCCCAGTACAGAAAGGGCATTCATCTGCTTTTCCATACCATCCTTCTGGTCAAGGAACCACCAACCGGAACCGAATTGAATCTTACCGGCAACCGTACCATCCTGGAAGTTACCCAGCATAGTAGCAATGACTTCGTTGGCGCATGGATTCAAATTATAAAGAATAGTCTTGGTCAGCTTACCATTGGAGTTTAAGCGGTCGAGAAATTTAGCCATAGCTTTTGCTGTAGTAAATTCGCCAATGGAATCAAAACCGGTATCAGGACCTAACAGTTTGAACATCTTACTATTGTTGTTGCGAATAGCACCATAATGGAACTGTTGTGTCCAACCTTTCTCCCAATCCATTTCGCCGAACACAACCAGCATGGCCGACTTGAATTTCAGAATTTCCTCCTTCGTCAATCCAGTACCGCCATATACCTTGTTAAAGATAGCCTTAACTTCCGCTCCTGTATAATCCTCGGCATAGAATTCTTCAATTCCGTGGTCAGACAGTTTACATCCTTGTTCCGCGAAAAAATCGTGACGCTTACGCAAGGCAGCAACCATATCGTCAAAGCAGGAAATAGCCACATCGCTCACTTCGGCCAACTTTTCTACATATGCGCGAAAATCGGCAGGAACTTCCACCGCCATTGCCTTATCCGGACGCCAAGTAGGCAACATCTTGATTTCAAAGCCGCTCTCACGTGTCTTGATATGGTATTCCAAGGAATCAATAGGATCATCTGTAGTACAAACCACTTCCACGTGATAACGGCGCATCATGCCACGGGCGGAATATTCAGGCTGTTTCAGCTTCTCATTACATTCATCATAAATTTCACGGGCCGTATGAGGATTGAGAATTTTATCGATTCCAAAAGCGGTCTTCAATTCAAGGTGGGTCCAGTGATACAACGGATTACGGAAAGTATAAGGTACCGTTTCGGCCCACTTCTCAAACTTTTCCCAATCTGTAGTATCCTTACCGGTACAGAAACGTTCGTCCACACCATTGGTACGCATGGCACGCCACTTGTAGTGGTCACCTCCCAACCAAATCTCAGTCAGTGACTTAAATTGATAGTCTTCCGCCACCATTTGAGGAATCAAGTGACAATGATAGTCGATAATCGGCATTTTAGCCGCATGCTCGTGGTACAACTTCTGTGCTGTTTCCGTTTGCAACAGAAAGTTTCCGTCCATAAAGTTTTTCATCTTCTTGTGTTTTAAGTATCTAAAAATATTACTTTCTATCTATTACACCTATATAGTATTGATTGTAAAGCTAATAGGTCTTATAATTGTTTTTAGTTTTATTAACCGTTATCGAACACAAAAGTAGAAATTTTACTTGGAGAAACAAAATAATTCGTATCTTTGCGGCGAATATTTATAATATTTAAGCTTCAGACGTCTCACCTTTACCGCCTTAGGCAGCATACCTCAAGATGGAAAACAAGAACTATACCATTAAAGACATAGCACGCATGGCCGGCGTCTCTGCCGGCACTGTAGACCGCGTACTGCACAACCGCGGAGACGTATCCGTTTCCAGTAGGGAAAAAGTCCAGAAAGTACTCGATGAGATAGATTATCATCCCAATATGTTTGCCATCGGGCTGGCGGCTAAAAAGCGCTATCATATTGTCTGCATTATACCTTATTATATAGAACATGATTATTGGCATGCTGTAGCAGCGGGAATTGACCGTGCCGCACAAGAATTACGGCCGTTCAATGTTGGAGTTAGCTATCTGTACTATCGGCATGCGGACAAATCCTCCTATAAAGAAGCATGTGCTGTGCTCCGGGAGGAAAATGCCGACGCCGTACTTGTTGCCCCGAATTTCCGAGAGGAGACCATAAAACTCACTGCTTATTTGGAGGAAGCGGATATTCCCTATGCATTCATAGACTTCAATATTGAACAGACGCATGCCTTGTGTTATATCGGACAAGATTCCAAAACCAGCGGATACATCGCTGCCAAGATTCTGATGCGTAGCTATGAAAAAGGGCAGGAGCTTGTGTTATTCCTGAACAATCAGAAAAACAATCCGGCAGAAATCCAGATGCAACGCCGCCTCGAGGGGTTCATGCAATACCTTTCCGAGGAACATAAGGATTTGATTATCCATGACATTGTGTTGCACAAGGAAGATACTGACGGCAACAGACGGATGTTGGATGCTTTTTTTAAAGAACATCCCCAAGCCGTACTGGGAGCTGTTTTTAATTCCCGTGTTTATCAGGTGGCAAATTATCTGCACGAAAAGGGGCAGAAGCTGGCAGGACTTGTGGGATATGACCTTTTACACAAAAATACAGAGTTCCTGAAAACCGGTGAAGTAACCTTTCTCATCGGTCAACGCCCAGGCCTGCAAGGCTATTGTGGCGTGAAGACTTTATGCAACCACGTGGTATTTAAAAGACCGGTCACTGCAGTGAAATACATGCCCATCGACATATTGATGAAGGAAAACATAGACTTTTACTTTGAGTTTGAATAATCAAAAAATTACATATCAACCATTTAAATCATTTTTTAAATGAAAGCATTAAACAAAGAAACTGCTCCCAAAGCACAACGCCCGGAACGCATTATCCAGTTTGGCGAAGGTAATTTCCTTCGCGCATTTGTGGATTGGATTATTTATAACATGAATCAAAAGACCGATTTCAACAGCAATGTGGTAGTAGTCCAACCCATCGATAAAGGTATGGTTGACATGCTGAATGCCCAGGATGACCTTTATCATGTAAATCTGCAAGGTCTGGATAAAGGAGAAACCATCAACAGTCTGACTATGATAGATGTAATCAGCCGTGCCTTAAACCCCTATACTCAAAACGATGAGTTCATGAAATTGGCCGAACAACCGGAAATGCGTTTTGTCATTTCCAACACGACGGAAGCAGGTATAGCCTTTGACCCTGCTTGTAAGCTGACAGATACACCGGCGTCTTCTTATCCGGGTAAACTGACACAGCTGTTGTATCACCGCTTCAAGACATTCAACGGCGACAAGAGCAAAGGGCTGATTATCTTCCCCTGCGAACTCATCTTCCTGAATGGCCACAAGTTGAAGGAGACAATCTATCAATACATTGAATTATGGCAGTTGGGTGATGAGTTCAGAACTTGGTTTGAGGAAGCCTGCGGTGTATATGCAACACTAGTAGACCGTATCGTTCCAGGATTCCCCCGCAAAGACATTGCCGCTATAAAAGAAAAGATACAGTACGATGACAATTTGGTAGTGCAGGCTGAAATTTTCCATTTATGGGTCATCGAGGCTCCGCAAGAAGTCGCCGAAGAATTCCCTGCCGACAAAGCCGGACTGAATGTATTGTTTGTTCCTTCCGAAAAACCTTACCACGAAAGAAAAGTAACCTTGCTGAATGGACCTCATACCGTACTGTCTCCGGTAGCCTATCTGTCGGGGGTAAATATTGTACGCGATGCCTGCCAGCATCCTATAATCGGACAATACATCCATAAAGTGATGTTTGACGAGCTGATGGAAACGTTGAACCTGCCGAAAAACGAATTGAAAAAGTTTGCAGAAGATGTATTGGAGCGCTTCAACAATCCATTTGTTGACCATGCCATAACCAGCATCATGCTGAACTCTTTCCCTAAATACCAAACCCGTGACCTTCCCGGCCTAAAAACCTACTTGAAACGTAAAGGAGAACTGCCGAAAGGTCTGGCATTGGGACTGGCTGCCATCATCACGTACTACAAAGGAGGTACCCGCGCAGACGGCACAGAAATCATCCCGAATGATGCTCCCGAAATCATGCAGTTATTGAAAGACCTTTGGGCAACGGGGGATACTCACAAAGTGGCAGAAGGCGTATTGGCAGCCAAAGACCTTATTTGGGGGGAACACGGAGACTTGAATACCGTTCCAGGATTGACAGACATGATTACCTGCTTCTTAAAATCCATCCAAGAAAAAGGTATGTCAGAAACAGTAAAAGGCATTCTTTAATTCCTATGACTTTAAACAAGCAGACCGTACAAAAACTTTTTTTGTACGGTCTGCTTTATTTATACCACATTTAATGGGAAATACACAGTTTTCTTTTTTGTCTAAAGGCTCTCTTGTTCTGCCGCTCGCAATATAAAAGTAGTGGCACCAATAGTTACAATGGCTCCATCCTCAATGCGAATGCGGTCTTTGTCACCCAAAATTTCATTATTAAGGAAAGTTCCCGTCAGGCTGGGAGCATCGCGTAAGGTATAAATCAACACTCCCTGCTTATTGCGCTTTACATTAATGATACAGTGACGCCGGTCCATACTCATATCCGAAGTCTCAATCGGCACATCGATAACATTCCCCACGCAACGCCGGCCTATGATATTGTCACCTTCTTGCAATGGAAGTACCTGCTTAAAACCAAACACGTTCTCAATGACCGTGATGCTGCCAAAAGCCTCTTTAAACTCCGCTTCATCCGGACGTTCTTCCTTTTGAGGGGCTTTCATCTTTGATTTACCTAAACGGATACTGAACTGCTTCTTACACTGGTCACATACAAAGACCAGTGATTGGCCTTCGGTATACTTGGTTTCATCGAATGTTAAGTAATTCTCACATTTGGGACAACGGATACGCTTCATGATAGTTAAAAATTAAAGAATTAAAAAATAAAGCAAGGGTAGATTACTTTCTACTTCTTTAATACCCAAGCGTTCTTATACGTTTCATTCTGGCGAACTCTGTTCAATGCCTGATATGCTTCTGTTTCTGTGCCACAAGACTCAATGCTGACACGCATTTTACCATCTCCAACAATTGCTTTTGCATGAGGGTAACCTTTTTCAATCAGTTGCTTTGCCATTGCTTCGGCATCCTTCTCAGTACCTACACTGGCAATGATGACGTGGTATTTCTGTGCAGAGACAAGTGACGGGGCGACAGTCCCTGCTGTGGTCTTTTGAATTTCACTCTTTGTTGTTACAGATGTTGAAGAGGACACTTCTGCCGCCTGCTGCTTAGGCTGAGAAACAACCGGAGCATTCTGCGCGTTAGCTTGGCCCACCTTAACCTCTCTTACGGCAACCGGAACCACCTTTTTCTTTGCCTTCTGCCCCGTGTTTTTTTGAGCCGACGCTTTCGGAGTGTCGGCCTTCCGGCTAACAACAATCGGATTAATGGCAAGGGATTCCTTTTCTATCATCTCAAAAAGTTCATTCGGAAGTAATTGCGCATAATTTCCTTCAACCACTTCCGTATTCTCTATCGGTGTAGACAAAAAGAAAAACAAGGCAACCACTGCAATCATGGCAACCGCATTCGACAAATAGGAACGGTTGAATTTAATCTCAAACCTTCGCTTTTTGTCTTCCGGCACAACTGGAACAGAATAACGGATGGTCTTTTCCATGTACGGTTTCTTCAGTTCCGCCAGTTCCTGCATTTCAAAACTATCCAACCCATATAAGTAAGGAGTGGTTATCTTGTGGTCATAGGGAACAAAGTCATAAATACCATGAATGGAGTAACGCAATTCGCCAATGTTGGGCAAATCCACCTTACCTTCTTCATGGAGAGCAGTGAATATATGCGCCACTTCTTTTTCTACAATCCGCGTAGCATCAGAAAAATCAGTATCATAGACAGCCATATAGGATTGTACAAGTAAGCCGTCATTCATCTTCAGTTGAGGATTGAAACCGATAATACGGGTAGGGGGCAGAAAAACATTCTCTTCCGCTACTCTCATTGCCGGAGTATAATGAGCTACAAATCCTCCCAAACCGGGAACAATGACACAATCGTTCTCCAATAACAATACTTCTATGTGCTGTGCTAATTCAATCATGCTACAAAAGTAGCGGAAATATCGGATATACGCTAGTTTCAGAGCTTTTTTCTTATCAACAAATTATGAACATTGCACATTGAAAATGTATTTGAAAAAGGTTTTTTGGTAAGAGAAGGAATTTTTACCGGAAAAATTTCTACTTTTGTACCGTTTAACTATACTCGTCAAGAATAGAAAGACAATTGTCCTCGCAAGAGTATACAAACCTAAACACTTAACAAAAGACTATTATGCGTATTATTTTCTGTCTGATGGTTTTCTTGTTCATAGGAAAGAACACGATGCTGGCACAGCAGCTGTCCTCATTCGTAGAATATGGAGCAGCCCTGCATACCGGTGACAATACTCCTCTTTGGCAGGTCAGCAACCAGCAAGGACTCACTTCGCTCGACAACAATACTTACATACGTGGAGGAATATCCTACAAACACCAACTTGGAAAATGGAAGTTTGAAGAAGCACTGGATTTGGTTGCAGCAGCCGGATTCAGCACGACCTCCTTCATTGTACAGCAGGCTTACGTAGACATCCGTTACAAGTGGTTTGGATTCTTTGCCGGAAGCCGGGAACAGAATTCTCCATTGCTGAATCAAGAGCTGAGCAGTGGCGGCATGACCTGGTCGGGTAATGCGCGTCCCATCCCACAAGTACAGATAGGCATACCCGAGTATGTACAGTTGCTACCCCGTTTAGGCCTGAAAGGAGAAATCTCGTACGGATGGTTTACAGATAACAAATACCAGCGGGAGCAAGTCGGAGAAAAATACTGGTACACCAAGAGTATCAAATACCATCATAAAGAAGGGTTCCTGCGTATCGGTATACCCAAAGGAAAATGGCAACTGGAACTCGGAATGACCCTCGACACCCAATTCGGAGGATACAAGATTGGAGGTTCCGAATCGGGAGACTTGGGCAACGGATGGAAGGATTACGTACGCGTATTCTTCCCCGGCCACGGGCGTGAGGACGGACCGGTAGGTGAACATCTGGCTTTCCAAGGCAATTTTCTGGGTAGCGAATATATCAAAATGACTTATCGTCCTAAGGAAGATTTCTCCATCAGCGCCTATCTGGACAATCATTTTGATGACTTCTCCGCCATGGCCAAACTCAACGGTTGGGATGGCTTATGGGGTGTGGAATATAAATCCAACCATAGACAAGCCATCAACGGAATCGTTATCGAATATCTCCAGACTACCAATATGAGCGGTCCACTGCACGGTTTGCAAAATTCTGTAGTAGGTAAGACCGGAGGAGCCGACAACTACTACAACAACGGTTACTACCCAGGATGGGCACATTGGGGTATGGCGATAGCCAATCCGTTGATAGCATCGCCTATCTATAATAAGGATGGCGATATGAGTTTCAAGTACAATCGCGTTAAGGCCCTGCATCTGGGATGGAGCGGCGACATCAGCAGTGAGTGGAGATATGTGGCAAAATTGTCCCACAACAGAACTTGGGGAACTCCTCATCGTCCAATACCCGATATATTAGAAAATTTTTCTACTTTTGCATCGTTTTACTATATTCCCCGTAAATGGAAGGGCTGGTGCTTCAACGCGTCCCTTGCATTGGATATGGGAGAGATATATGGAGACAATTTTGGATTCCAACTGAAAGTACATAAAACATTTTAAGAAAATGAACTACATACAAACAGAGATTGACGGCGTATGGCTGATTGAGCCGAAAGTATTCCATGATGCCCGCGGATACTTTATGGAAGCATTTAAGGAAGAAGAGTTCCGTGCACATGTCGGAAACGTTCACTTCATCCAGGACAATGAGTCCAAATCCTCTTTCGGTGTATTACGTGGTCTTCATTACCAGAAGGGTGATTGCAGCCAGGCCAAACTGGTACGTGTCATTAAGGGAAAAGTGCTGGACGTGGCTGTCGACTTAAGAAAATCTTCTCCCACTTTCGGAAAGTATGTCAGTGTGGAGCTAAGTGAGGAGAACAAAAGACAATTCTTCATTCCGCGTGGTTTTGCCCACGGTTTTCTGGTGCTGAGCGATGAAGCTGTCTTTACATACAAGGTAGACAACGTATACGCACCACAATCCGAGGCATCCATCCGTTTTGACGACGAAGCCATCGGTATTGAATGGCCCGTTGCTACGGAACAGCTTCTATTATCAGATAAAGACGGACATGCCGTATCGTTCAAGGATGCGGTCTATTATGAATAAAATATGAAAATAGCCATTGTCGGTACAGGATACGTCGGTTTGGTAACCGGAACCTGCTTTGCGGAAATCGGTGTCAACGTTATTTGCGTAGACACGAACAGTGAAAAGATAGAGTCACTGAAAAAGGGTGTTATTCCTATCTATGAAAATGGACTGGAAGAAATGGTTAGCCGGAATGTGAAAGCAGGACGCCTGCAATTCACCACGTCTCTGGAGAGTTGTCTGAATGAGGTGGAAGTGGTATTCAGTGCCGTAGGTACACCACCCGATGAGGATGGAAGTGCCGACTTGAGCTATGTGCTGGAAGTTGCCCGCACCATTGGACGCAATATGCAGAAATATGTGTTGGTGGTAACCAAAAGTACCGTTCCCGTAGGTACTGCCAGAAAAGTGCGGGCTACCATTCAAGAAGAACTTGATAAGAGAGGGATGAACATTGACTTCGATGTCGCTTCGAATCCCGAGTTTCTGAAAGAAGGTAATGCTATCAACGATTTTATGAGTCCCGACCGTGTAGTGGTGGGAGTAGAGTCCGAACGAGCCAAGAAGATAATGAGCAAGCTCTACAAACCATTCCTGCTGAACAACTTCCGTGTCATCTTTATGGACATCCCTTCTGCAGAAATGACAAAGTATGCAGCTAACTCCATGCTTGCCACCCGCATCAGCTTCATGAACGACATTGCCAATTTGTGCGAATTGGTGGGAGCGGATGTAAACATGGTGCGCAGTGGTATCGGTTCGGATACCCGTATCGGACGCAAGTTCCTCTATCCGGGGATAGGTTACGGCGGTTCATGCTTCCCTAAGGATGTAAAGGCACTGATTAAAACGGCTGAACTGAGCGGCTACAAGATGCGTGTACTCCATGCAGTAGAGGAGGTGAACGAGAAACAGAAGAGTATCTTATTCGAAAAGTTGCAGAAGCATTTCAATAATGATTTGGAGGGAAAGACCATTGCCATTTGGGGGCTGGCCTTTAAACCCGAAACAGATGACATGCGTGAAGCCCCGGCTCTGGTATTGATTGACGAGTTGCTGAAGGCCGGTTGTAAAGTACGTGCCTACGACCCGGCTGCCATGAACGAATGCCGACGCCGCATAGGAGAAAGTATTTATTATGCGACAGATATGTATGATGCTGCGCTGGATGCAGATGCACTGATGCTGGTGACCGAATGGAAAGAATTCCGCCTGCCTTCATGGGCAGTCATCAAGAAAACTATGGAGCAGCCGTTGGTATTGGACGGACGTAACATTTATGACAAGAAAGATATGGAAGAACAAGGTTTCACATATCATTGCATCGGAAAATAAAGTTGCAGAAAAAAGAAAAGAAATAAATAGGGACGTTATGACAATAAAAGGAAGTGCGATTCTCATTGTACTTGTTGTCTCATTGGCCTCATGCAGCAACAGACAAACAGGAGAGGTTTCCGTAAAGGAAGACCTCATTGCAAAACAACTGTTACAAGGCATCTGGGTGAACGATGAAACAGAAATGCCGTTGATGCGCATCGAAGGGGATACGGTATATTATGCCAACCCGCAAAGCGCTCCCGTACCTTTCAAGGTTGTTCACGATACAATCTACATATACAGCAATGAACCGGTGGCCTATAAGATAGACCGTCAAACGGAATACAGCTTCTGGTTCCACTCGCTGGCCGACGAAGTAATTAAACTGCATAAATCAGAGAATGCGGAAGATTCTTTGGTTTTCACCAGTCGAGAAGTGGAGGTCATTTCTACTACTCCGGAAGTGATAAAGAAAGACAGTATCGTAACATACAAGAATACAAGATATAGGGGATATGTATATATCAACCCCTCAAAGATGAAGGTTTTCAAGACTTCCTATTCTGAAAATGGAATCAGTGTGGACAATGTGTATTATGATAATGTAATCCACATCTGTGTATACGAAGGGAAGAAGATGCTTTATGGCCAGGACATCACTAAAAAGATGTTTGCGGATATATTCCCTGCCGAAATGCTGGACCAGGCCATTCTTGCCGATATGAATTTCATGGGTGTGGATAGTAAGGGGTACCATTATCAGGCAACCCTCGGCATACCCGAAAGTTCCGTATACAATTTGGTAAATATGATTATTGGTTTTGACAATACAATGAACATAGAAAAAGCGGAATAAATCCGCTTTTTCTATTTCTTTTCTTCACCACAATGTTTATTTCTTCTCGCCGCCATTCTGTGGACGTTTGGCTCTGGGCTTTCCACCTTTACTGTTGTTACGGCCGTTCTTGTTTCCTCCTGGCTTACGTCCGTTTCCACGGCCGCCCCGTCTTCCTCCGTCAAATGCTCTCGGCTTGTATTCGGGGGCTTCGCCCAGCTCCTCGGGAACCGGTATTTTATAAATGTCCCTATCCAGGAATTTTTCGATATTCTTAAAGTTCCCCTGCTCCTTTTCGGAAACGAAAGTGATGGCTACGCCGTCATTATTGGCACGCGCCGTACGTCCGATGCGGTGCACATAATCTTCACTGTCGTGGGGAACGTCATAGTTTATCACCAGACGGATGTCATCGATATCAATACCTCTCGCAACGATATCTGTAGCTACCAGGATATTGATACGTCCTGCCTTGAATTCGTACATCACTTCTTCGCGCTGTGCCTGCTCTAAATCGGAGTGCATTTCACCAACGTTCAGTTTCATCTGCTTCAAGGCTTTGGTCACTTCCTTCACTTTCAGTTTGGAAGAAGCAAAGATGATGACGCGTTCCGGCGTCTCCTCTGCAAAGAGGCTACGGATGATGCCCAGCTTCTGATTCTCGTAGCAGACATAGGCTGCCTGCACAATCTTTTCCGCTGGTTTGGAAACCGCCAACTTCACTTCGGCGGGATTGTTCAGAATGTTGCCAGCCAACTGTTGTATCTTGGCAGGCATGGTAGCAGAGAACATAATGGTCTGCCGCTCTTTAGGGAGAAACTTGACAATCTGCATAATGTCATCATAGAATCCCATATCCAGCATCCGGTCTGCTTCATCCAAAATAAAATAAGAGACACGCGAAAGGTCTACATAGCCAAGACTGAGGTGGGCTATCAGACGTCCCGGAGTGGCAATGACAACATCTGCACCCAATGTCAAACCTCTTTTCTGCTGTTCGAACAGAACTCCGTCATTACCGCCATACACTGCCACACTGGAAACCGGCATGAAGTAGGAGAAGCCCTCCATCTGCTGGTCTATCTGTTGTGCCAACTCACGGGTAGGAGCCATGACAATGCAATTGATAGCATCGGCAGGGTGTCCGCCCTCTGAAAGCTTGTTCAATATAGGCAACAAATATGCGGCTGTTTTTCCCGTTCCGGTTTGTGCCACTGCTATTAAATCTCGACCTTCGAGTATGACGGGAATTGATTTTTCTTGTATGGGGGTGCACTCTTCAAAGCGCATGGCATCCAGTGCCTCCAGCACATCGCCATTTAAATGTAGTTCTGAAAACTTCATGTATCTCTTTTAAATTTGCGTACAAAGATAGGAAAAAGACTTATAAAATAGACTCTTACAGTAAAAAAATAAGCCCTTGGGACAATAATTATCTCAAGGGCTTGCAAATTTGTTTCAAGCATCTGCCTTCAACGGGGAATATCAATGTATGAATCCTTAAATCCCAGAAAGTAAAGTACGCCATCTAAGCCGATGGTGTTGATGGATTGCTTGGCATTGGCAACTACTTTGGGCTTTGCATGGAAAGCGATTCCAAGGCCGGCAATTCCCAGCATGGGCAGGTCGTTGGCACCGTCGCCCACAGCAATAGTCTGCGCAATATCCACTTTCTCCACCTGAGCTATCAAACGCAGCAACTCCGCCTTACGCTTACCGTCGACTACATCACCGAGATAGCGGCCGGTCAGTTTGCCATCCTCTATTTCCAGCTCGTTGGCATACACATAGTCTATACCGTACTTCTTCTGGAGGTACTGCCCGAAGTAGGTAAACCCTCCCGAAAGAATAGCTATCTTGTAACCGTATTTCTTCAAAACATACATCAGGCGATCCACACCTTCCGTAATGGGAAGATTCTCTGCAATCTCCTGCATCACGGACTCATCCAATCCTTTCAGCAAAGCCACTCGTTCGCGAAAGCTCTCAATGAAATCTATCTCACCACGCATGGCGCGTTCGGTAATGGCCTTCACCTGGTCGCCCACACCCGCACGTATGGCCAATTCATCAATTACTTCTGTTTCAATCAGCGTAGAGTCCATATCGAAACAAATGAGGCGGCGCATCCGGCGGTACATATTGTCCAACTGGAAAGAGAAATCCATTTCCAGTTCGGTTGCCAGTTTCATTAACTGTTCTTGCATGGCAATACGGTCTTTCGGAGTGCCACGAACGGAAAATTCGATGCAGGCGCGTGTACGCGATTCGCATTCGTCCAGCGGGATACGTCCTGTAAGGCGCTTGATGGCATCGATATTCATGCCTTGCTCTGCAAGAATACGGGTAACGGCAGATATTTGACGGGCAGACAACTTACGCCCCAATAAAGTAAGAATATAGCGGTTCTTTCCCTGCATATTCACCCAATCCTCGTACTCTTTGGTAGTAATGGGGTAGAAACGGACAGTCACTCCCAGGGAGGAAGCCTTGAAAAGCAGTTCCTTCATAATGAACCCCGAGTGTTGTTCTTCCGTCTTGCACAAAATGCCCAACGAAAGAGTATTGTGAATATCTGCCTGGCCAATATCCAGAATGGTAGCATCATATTTCGCCAGAATTTCCGTCACGGAAGCTGTCAGTCCCGGACGGTCTTCACCCGTAATACGTATCAGGATGAGTTCAGTGTTCAATGGTTGCATAAGTCATCTTTTTGATAGAATAATAGGCTACAAAAGTAAGGAAAATTCCCGCTATTTATGCTAAATAACATAAAAATATGCCTCTAAAAAGTGAGAAAAATGCTTGTTTATTTGGAAGTTTGTTTAGGAATTACTTACCTTTGCACCCGATTTCAGAATTAAAAGCTTTGATTATCAGTGTCTTTATCACTATTCAAGGCTTTGACAAGACGATGTTCCGGGAAGAAATCACTGTTGAAGGACAGTCCCGGATAGTATTAACCAAAACCGTGCCGCATGAAATATGCAAAATGGATTTTTGTTGTATTACTAATAAGTTCCTTGACTTCTTTTGTAGAAAAAGACAAACCTACCGGAGGTTTGAATGTGGGTGACATGGCCCCGGATTTCAAAATCCAAACCATGTCGGCAGAGCAATCCCAAACCGAACTTTCAGACTTGAGAGGAAAGTATGTATTGCTCAGTTTTTGGGCAAGTTACGACGCGCAGTCCCGGATGCAAAACGCAAGTTTGAGCAATGCGCTTCGCTCTACTGCCCGCAACAATGTGAAGATGGTTTCAGTTTCATTCGATGAGTATCAGTCAATCTTTGAAGAAACCATCCGTAAGGACCAAATAGTTACGCCCACTTGTTTCGTGGAAACTAAAGGCGAATATTCCGGCCTCTTTAAGAAATATCGCTTGGGCCGCGGATTCACTAACTATTTACTGGATGATAATGGTGTAATTATTGCCAAAAACATCTCTGCTGCAGAACTTTCCGCTTACTTGAATTAAGCTTGCTGATGCCCGGTGCATACAACAGCAACTTAAAAAACCTGTAAGACGAAAGTGAGGGTGTTCCCTAGAAACCGACGTCTCTTTCCGGCAAAAAAGGGAACAGAACAAAAGAGGAAAATGAATACAACAAAAAGCCCCTCCCGCACTTGTACAACGCAAGAGTGGGAGGGGCTTCTTATTTTAATGGGCTTCCAGAGACAAACATCCTAAACCTCTGCTTTAGTACGCCAAACCTCAACTTGAGCAAGCTGAAGTAGAGGTTTAGAATGCTTATTTCGGCGCTTTCCTATATAGATAGAATGCAATGAAGGCATACATTATATTCGGTATCCACACAGCGATGACCGGAGGCATGTTGCCGTTCACGGCAAATGTGGAAGCAATGGTCTGAAACAGAATATAAGAGAAACTCAATGCCAAGCCTATACCTAAATGCAATCCCATTCCACCTTTCGTTTTCTTGGAAGACAAAGACACTCCAATCAGCGTCAGGATAAAGGAGGCAAACGACATGGCAATGCGTTTGTGGTACTCTATCTCAAATTCCTTAATGTTGGCAAAGCCGCGTTGCCGCTGCCTGTTGATGTACTCGCTCAGCTGAGGGCTGGTCAACATCTCCTGCTGGTTCTTCATAATCAGGAAGTCGGCAGGCTCCATAAAAAGGGTAGTGTCTATGCGGTCACCCTTCGTGATACTCTCTTTCATGCCATCCATCTGGCGAATCATATAATCCTTGATTTTCCACTTATGCACGGCCGTCGTGTCGTAGGTAATGGAACGGGCTGTAAGGTGGGAGACCAGTTGCTTGTCATTGAACTTGTCCAAAGAAAAGCGATAACCGGTCTTGCTGTAGTCTTCAAAACGTTCGATATAGGCAATTACCCCCGAATCCACTTCCAGCTGGATGTTCCGTGCCGTATTCGCCTTACGGGGTTTGTAGTACTTGTCCTCAAAATTGATACGTGTCACACTGCCTTTGGGAATGACATAAGACCCGAGGCAGAACGTCACTACCGCAATGATTGCCGCAGATACCATATAAGGACGCAACATACGCTTGAAACTCATTCCCGTAGAGAACATGGCAATAATCTCCGAGTTCTCCGCCAGTTTGGAAGTAAAGAAGATTACGGCGATAAATACAAACAGCGGACTGAACAGATTGGCAAAGTAGGGGATGAAGTTCAGATAATAATCAAAGACAATAGCATTCCACGGCGCTTCATGAGACATGAAGCGGTCCATCTTCTCGTTGAAGTCGAACACCACCGCAATGGAGATAATCAATGCGATGGCAAAGACATATGTACCCAGGAACTTCTTAATAATGTACCAGTCCAGCCGCTTCAGGAATTTACCTCTCGGCAGCTTTATATTCTTCCATATCCTCCAGTTCATTTTTCTCATAATCTTGTCGATACGCGTTTCACCATCATCGGTTTCCAGGTAGCAAAGTCGCCTGCAATGATATGCTTACGTGCCTCGCCTGCCAGCCACAGATAGAAAGCCAAGTTGTGGATAGATGCTATCTGCATGGCAAGCAGCTCTTGTGCATGGAACAGATGGCGCAAGTATGCCTTGCTGTACATGGTATCTACGTAGGAGGCACCGTCTGCTTCAATGGGAGAGAAATCCATTTCCCATTTTTTGTTGCGCATGTTCATGATGCCGTCCTTGGTAAACAACATGCCGTTGCGTCCGTTGCGGGTAGGCATCACACAGTCGAACATATCGACACCGCGTTCAATGCCCTCTAGAATGTTTACCGGGGTCCCGACTCCCATCAGATAGCGAGGCTTGTCTTTGGGAAGAATACCATTCACCAGCTCAATCATCTCGTACATCTTGTCTACAGGCTCGCCCACAGCCAGACCGCCAATGGCATTACCGTCAGCACCTTTAGAGGCGACAAACTCTGCCGACTGCTCGCGGAGGTCGCGATAGACGCAACCCTGCACAATGGGGAATAAGGATTGCTGATAACCGTACTTCGGTTCTGTTTCGTTGAAACGCTTGATACAACGGTCCAGCCAGCGATGTGTCAATCCCAGTGATTTTTTGGCATATTCGTAGTCCGAATCCCCCGGAGGACATTCATCAAAGGCCATCATGATGTCTGCACCGATAGTCCGTTCTATATCCATCACCTTCTCCGGTGTAAAGATATGCTTGCTACCGTCGATGTGTGAACGGAATTCCGCACCTTCTTCGCGCAACTTGCGGATACCGGACAACGAGAATACCTGGAAACCGCCGCTGTCTGTCAGCATAGGACGGTCAAAGCCGTTGAACTTATGCAGTCCACCGGCTTTCTCTATCACTTCCAGTCCCGGACGCAGATAAAGATGATAGGTATTACCCAATATAATCTGCGCCTTTATATCCTCTTTCAGCTCAGGCAGATGCACGCCTTTCACTGTTCCCACTGTACCTACCGGCATAAAGATAGGTGTCTCAATCTGCCCGTGGTCAGTAGTAATCAGTCCGGCACGTGCATTGGTCTTGCTGTCTGTATATTGTAACTCGAATGTCATTCCTCTTTCTTTTCAGTCTTTTCTTTCTTTACGGACAAGTCGATGGCATCGGCTACTTTTTCATCAGTCAGCGCAATGGCAAACACTTCCTTAATATCTTTCACATAGTGGAAAGTCAGTCCTTTCAGATATATATCCTGTATCTCTTCTATATTCTTGCGGTTCTCGTCACTCAAGATAATCTCCTTGATACCGGCACGCTTGGCAGCCAGTATCTTCTCCTTGATGCCTCCTACCGGAAGTACCTTACCGCGAAGTGTTATCTCTCCCGTCATGGCAAGATTGGCCTTCACCTTTTTCTGGGTGAGGGCAGAAGCGAGGGAAGTAGCCATCGTGATACCGGCAGACGGACCGTCTTTCGGAATGGCGCCTTCGGGCACATGGACATGGATGTTCCAGTTGTCAAAAATCTCTTCGTCAAGATTCAGCAGGGAGGCATGCGCCTTGATGTATTCCAATGCCAGCATGGCCGACTCTTTCATTACATCACCCAAATTGCCGGTCAATGTCAAACGTCCACCCTTGCCACGGCTCAGGCTGGTTTCCACGAAAAGTATTTCACCACCTACGGCAGTCCACGCCAGACCGGTCACCACCCCTGCATACTCATTACCCTGATACTTGTCCCGGGTATATTCGGGTGCACCCAGGAATTCATACAAGTCTCCCGGTTTTATTTCGGTCTTCGCAAAATAACCGTCCGTAGCATATTGGCGTGCAGATTTACGGAGTATCTTTCCGATTTTCTTTTCCAGTTCGCGCACGCCGCTCTCACGGGTATAATTCTCTATAATGGCTTCCAGTGTGTTCTTCGGAATCTTGATATCATTCTTTTTCATACCGTTTGCCTCCAATTCCTTCGGAACCAGATGGCGGCGGGCAATCTCAATCTTTTCTTCCGTGATATAGCCGCTTACCTCAATCAGCTCCATACGGTCCAGCAACGGTCCGGGGATGGTATTCAGATTATTGGCAGTAGCGATGAACATCACTTTGGACAAATCATAGTCCACATCCAGAAAGTTATCATGGAATGTAGTATTCTGTTCCGGGTCGAGCACTTCGAGGAGGGCAGAGGAGGGGTCTCCCTGGCGGTCGGCACTCACCTTGTCTATTTCATCCAGAATAAATACCGGATTGGAGGAGCCTGCCTTTATCAGATTCTTGATAATCCGTCCCGGCATGGCACCGATATAGGTTTTACGATGACCGCGAATCTCAGCTTCATCATGCACGCCTCCCAGCGACATACGGATATACTTACGCTTCAAAGCGGCAGCAATGGAACGCCCCAAAGAGGTTTTTCCCACACCTGGAGGGCCATACAGACAGATGATGGGGGACTTCATATCGCCCTTCAGCTTTAATACAGCAAGATGTTCCAGAATGCGTTCCTTCACCTTCTCCAAACCATAATGGTCTTTGTTCAGTGTCTTTTCTGCATTGACAAGGCTCAGATTATCCGTCGTATAAATGCCCCACGGTAAACTAAGCATCGTCTGCAGATAGTTCAGCTGCACGCTATAGTCGGGAGACTGGGGATGGGTACGTTCCAACTTATCCACCTCTTTCAGGAACGTAGCCTTCACCTCATCATTCCATTTGATGGTCTCCGCCTTCTTACGCATCTCCTCTATTTCCTGCTCTTGACCGCCGCCACCCAGCTCATCCTGAATGGTTTTAATCTGCTGCTGCAGGAAATACTCACGCTGCTGCTGGTCTATATCCTCACGTGCACGCATCTGGATAGACTCTTTGATTTCGGCAAGCTGCACTTCACGATTCAGAATCTCAAGCAGGCGGTAGGTACGCGCCCGCAAAGAGTCGATACGGAGCAGTTCTATCTTTTCGTCTTTCTTGAGTGGCAGGTTCGTACAGATAAAGTCTACCAAAAACATTGGATTGGTAATGTTCTTGATGGCAAATGCCGAATCCTGCGGAAACATATCGGATGACTTGATGTAGCGTACTGTCAAGTCTTTACACGCCTCTACCAATGCATGGAATTCCTTGTCATTCTTCTCCGGAAGTTCTTCATTCAGCGTAGCTATCCGTCCCTTCAGATAAGGAGTCGTATCCGTAATCTCCTTCAGTTCCATACGTTTGGAGCCTTGCAGAATGACTGTAGTCGTCTGGTCTGGCATTTCAAGCACACGTACTATCTTGGCAACTGTACCGATGGTATGTAAATCCTCAAACAGAGGTGTCTCTGTTTCAGCCACCTTTTGGCATACAACAGCTATATAAGAATTTTTCTTTTCTGCTTCACGCACCAATTTGAGGGAAGATTTTCTTCCTACAGATACCGGCATAAACACCCCAGGGAACAATACCATATTTCGGAGAGGCAATATCGGTAAAACCTCTTCTACCTCAATGTCCATCAATTGTTCTTCATTCCCCTCAAAATCAGCAATTACAGAGAAAGCGTTTCCGCTTCTATCTTCGACATCACTCAGGTAATTTCTTTTCTTCATTTCTTTCTTTTTAGTTTATGTCATATTGGCAGGCCAATAAAGCGCCTGCAAAGTTAAGCTATTTCTTCATAAATAAACGTTCTTCACCCTTTAAAAAGACAAAAACAGTGCCAATTTTATGACAAATATGCAGGCTTTGATTATTTTTGAGCCCAATTAAAGAAGATAAACATGCCAAAATCATCTTTTAAGTTTAAACAATTTACCATATTTCATGATAAATGCGCCATGAAGGTCGGCACAGATGGTGTACTACTTGGGGCATGGGCCCCGGCAGACAAAGCAAAGCGTATACTGGACGTTGGAACCGGTACCGGATTAATAGCCTTACAGTTAGCGCAAAGGAATCCGCATGCCCGGATTACTGCAATCGAGATAGATGCGGCTGCAGCCGGACAAGCCACAGAAAATGTATCTCACTCTCCATGGGCCGATAGAGTAGAGGTCATATGTCATGATTTCCGAGATTATCAGCCGGAAAACAGATTTGACCTCATCGTTTCCAATCCTCCCTATTTTATAGATGCGTTGAAATGTCCTGACGAACAAAGGTGCACAGCACGGCATGCGGGCAATTTGAATTACGATTTACTGTTTCATCGTTCGGCATCTTTGCTTGAAGAGCAAGGAGTCGTAAGCATCATTATTCCAGCGGAAGCTGAAAAAACGGTTGTGGATACAGCTTGGAACCATAAGTTGTTTCCATTGCATCGTGTGCAAGTCTTCACCAAGCCCGGAAAACCGTGCAGACGGGTATTGCTGAACTTTGGTTTTGAAGCAAAGAGTGTAGAGAAGAGAAACTCTGTATTGAGGTGAATCACAATGAGTTTACCCCTGAATATGTAGCTTTAACGAAAGATTTCTATCTGAAAATGTAATTTTAATTGCATAAAACTTGCCTAAATGTTTGGTTGGTATCAGAATTGTTTTACCTTTGCACTCGCTTTTCAGAAGTAAAGTATTCGGGGTGTAGCGCAGTCCGGTTAGCGCACCTGCTTTGGGAGCAGGGGGTCGTTCGAATCCCGCTACCCCGACAAAAGAAAATGTAATCAACTAATTTATAGTTGGTTGCATTTTTTTCTCTGTATTTTCTCTGCATTCTTAGAATAACACCATACCATACTTCATAATAGGATGTAATAGGAATAGTTCGGATTAGTAATAAATTCCATATTTGCACAAATCAATTTACGCATACTGTCTAAATGAACATATTCTTAATTAATCAACTATAATACAGAAAGTTAAACAATATACTAAAAATCATAATTACGCACTTATCTTACGCACCTAAATTTGCGCAAGGACAATAAAAGAGTAACCTCGAAAACGAGATTACTCCCTCAAAAGATAATGAATAAATGAAGTATCGCCATACCTCTTAATATTTAAAGAATCAGTATATATAACTTTGAATAAGTCAATCTTACCAATTGTCATATATCAATAAATATCTCGTTCTTTTTATATCACGTATGTACCGTTCAGAATAACACATTGGTGGAGGATTGAGATAGCAACCTTTATACAAGTCAGGCAAACCATTCCCTTTTAGCCAATCTTCAAAGAAAATGTCAATCAAAGAAATTATGGAAATATATGAAGAATTTTCACAGATAGATACTTGTTGCCTATATTTAACCGAAATTTCATCGGCAAACAATCTTAAAGCTGTAAAATCACATGGTTCTTTAGCCTTGTTTAAATTAGCAACAACAAAGGCAGACAAATAATATACGCCTCCATTACCATTCACGCAACATCCGAATATTGGGCAATAGCGAAAATCATTTTTATAATATCCGCTTGAAGTTCTTTTATTAACTCCTTCTGCATACAATTACGTTCACGAATCCCTATCAGCACAAATCCATGTTGTAAATAGTTCCATAGATTCTTAACTGTCATTTCGTCAAGTAAAACCAACGGTTGTTTATTATTAGTGGAAATCCCACATATTTCTTCTATAAAGTTCATACTAATTTATAGTTATATCTTTGATAACCCCAAATGCTATCCTTACTTATTATGCTATAAGTAACCAACTCCTGATTATCTTCCAAGCTAATGCGTTCTTTCACTGAATTTATATCATTTTCAGGTATAATGTATTCAGGTATTTCAGGTGTATTTTCATCTTCGCTACAAGCCGTAAAAGCATTGCAAAATGCAGTCAGTAAAAGTATCTTCTTCATAATAATATTCTATCTTTTAGTATTTACTCTATATGGTTTCAAATTAAACTCTTCCGCTTCCACTGAAATCTTATATTCCATCTTGGGATTCAGGTTCACAATGTTGTTTCCCGTATTCAGTTCTATGTCACTGACCTTTCTTCCGTCTTGGAAGCATGAAACAACTCCGTTTCCGTTGCATCATCCTTTATATTGATGATTAACTTTCCTTTATCCAAATGAATGTCAATGGGATTGGGTGACACATAACCAAAGTATGTCAGTTTTTGGATAAGCCCCACTGTTTGTCATACTTATAATTCAAATAATATTTCTTGCTTGGTGCGACAATCTTTGCATCCTTGAACTTCATGCCAAATGAATTTTCCGCAATCTTTGGTTGCGTTGCAGAGGTTACAATGATGCTGTCAAGATTGGTATTTATCGCTCTGTCCTTGATAATGTCAGAATTGAAAGCATTCTCGCCAATGGATTCAAGATTTTCAGGAAGATAAATTCTTGTTGATATGGTATTGACAAACGCATTATTCTTAATCGTTTTAAGGTTCTTCAAGTTGGAGAGGTAGATATAACCATCGAATAAGTCGTTCCAAAACGTTTTGCGTTTGGTTTATCAGGATTTCCACTACCATTGTGAGACGAATCATCCCATTGTTCTTCTGAATCCAAGTAAAGGTCAATGATGTTCGCAAGAGCATACTCACCAATTGAAGTTATATTCTTCGGTAAGATGATTGTCTTATATTGAGGTTTCTTGTTTAATTTCTTGTTGTTATAACTTTTATCAAAGGCATAAGGTGGCAGCTCACCATCAGGATATTCATGATAGCCGTTTAGAGTACCATTTTCGCCCTTATAACCACGAATTTCAATATCACCACACATTCTAACTTCATACAAGTTTGGAAGGCTGTCACGCATGAATTTGAAGTCCTCTGCTGTCAGGTATGTATGATGCCAAGTTCCATCTTCGGGATTCTGCCAATCACCATAAATAAGCATATTAATTGTTTTCTTATAATCTTCATAATTTGGTTCAATACCATATTCATCCCAATAACCTTCACTTGGTTATACCAAGTTTGCACTTTATATTGAAGTGATTCATGAGGATATTTTTCACCCATCATAATCATTGCACTTCCCCATCCAGGTCCATTACCAAGGTCAAATTCTTCATCCCCTTTTGTATTCGGGTTTAATCCTCTTGTGTTGACATTATCAATCTTGTACGTTTCAATCTTCATGGACGAAGTTTGTGCATTTGCCAATGGAAGCACAAGCATTCCAAATGTAAAAGCAGTTTCTTAATCATATAATATTAATTTAAAAGTTATATATTATTTATACTGTCTATATTATCTATTGTTGTGGGTACATTTTGTACCACATCTTGTATTACATTTTGTCAATACACATATTCCAATGTAAGTGTTCCATAAACATAGTTATGCTTTTCTCCCACTCTTGGAGCAATATACCTAAGTTTTGTAATCAAATCCCCATTCTTTTCATATTCATAATGTTCACGAAACTCAGGTTGAAGATGTTTATATCTTTTCAAACTATCTTCGTCACCTTTTAATATAAGATTGGTGTTCTTTCCGCACCATTCTGTACCAAATACAACATCCATTGTATAATCCCTGCCATAACAATAAAATATGAGAAAATTAAGGTTCAAATTTGTATTGTTTATTACTTCTGATTCAGGATAATAGACAAAATTTGCTTTTCCAGGAAATTCATTATCATCATTACGAATTACTTTATCTGAAATTATATTTCCATTTTCCCAATTGATTGTTGTAACTGTTTTACTACTCCAATCTTTATCCATATTCTCACTTGTCGTTTGTGTCAGCTTTACAAGTTCCCTATTCTCGTTGTAAAACAATTGAAACGCTTGTACTAATTTATTTTGAGATGGTGCATACCAATTAATATAAGAAATTAAATTATCTTCATTAAAATTGTATTTACAAATCGCACTGAAATTCTGTTTTCATTTACATATCGAATGAAATTCAGTGCTTTTCTCCTTTGGAATTATAAGAGATAGAATATATTTCTTTGTATTTCTTACCACTAAGCACATAACTTTTGTAACTACTTTTAAATTCCCATTTGGATAATATTCTAAATCCATTTTAAATGAACTATAGCCTCCATATACTTTCCATACAGCGGTTTTACCATATATTGCCCGTGGGCATTAGTTGTTTGAGCTTTTATGCTTAAATAAAAAGACTTAGTATCACTAATGTAATATACTTCATAATCATTGTTTGGTTAATACACATATTCAATCAAGTAATATCCTTTGGAGTAAGAACTATTCTTTTATTGATTCTCTTCAATAGATTACCTTCATAAATGTAATCGAAAGAATTGTCACCACTTTCTTTTAAAACCAAGTTTTAGGCTTCTTACCACACCACTCAGTCGCAAACAATATATGCGCATTATATGGGTGGGCAGTATGTTTTGTTAGTGATACCAAATTAATGTTGGTATTATCTTTTTATCAGTATAATGGGTTTTAAAATCTTGTGTATAACCATCATCATTAGTATAGCGAAAACCTACCACATTGCCATTTTCCCAAGTATATTCCTCGTAGTTATGGATTTTATACCGATTACCCCTTTCTCCTCAAATAAATCATCAATGCTTTTAAATCTCCATTATCGTAATATATTAATGTAAAAGAGTTCCTGCTTCTACACCTTTTGTAGAATAATCATATAGTTTGTCTATATATCCTTGTTCATTAAAAGTAAATTCACATTTGGTATAGGGTCTTGTTTGCCATTCACATAAGAAATGAATTGATACCGATTATTGGAAAGGGTAAAAATTTCAACTGTCTTGTTCTTGAAATTCTGATAATACTCTTTCCGTACTTCAATCAGGTTTCCATCATCGTTATACTTGAAATGATACCACTTATCCCCTTTGTTGCCAACCTCTTTTGAGTAAAAGCATTAACCCAATGTATGCTTTTCACCATATACTCACCTTTGTTATTCGTTTTCTGAGCGAATACGCATACACTGACACTTGTTAAAATGATTATTACTAAAATATTTTTCATACTTCTGTATTTTTAAGTGCTCGTTAATGACTATCGTTTATTATTTCATTTGAAATCTGTTTCAAATTGACAAACAGAGAATTATCACCAACCTTCCCATATCCTTTTAAATGTTCGGGAGAAGAAAAGAAAGTTCAAAGACAATTTTCTCATTTTGATTCTCGCCAACTAACTGTAATGATTTCTCAGAAATTAATTGTCCTACCAAATCTAATACCGTACCATACTTTATATTTTGATATTCACCATTTATCATGCCATTTGACAAAACGCCAAAATCCACCTTTATAGGAAAACCTTTCATATCGCCCTCATAGCGATAAAATATCCTTCCAACAATCTTGCATTTTCGCTTCTTCGCTCTATTGGGGATTTTCCTCTTCATCAACAGTCCTTTTAGTCCCACCCAAATCCACTAATTTATCACCGTCATATTTGAAGACATGGTTATCTTTCACAGCAATTCTTTTTCCGTCATTCATTCTCTTCATATATTCAATGCGATAGGCATGTATTTCTCCATTGTTTATATTTTCAACAAAGAACATAGTATATAATTTTGTTGCAACAGCAAGTTTGTAAGATTTACCATTATTCAGAAAACAAAATATATAGGACTTGTCTTCATAATCATTGTCGGATATTTCTTTCGCACTCGGAGTAACGTACGCATTAACTACCGCATCATCTATACCGTCACCATCCAAATCCCCAATAAAGATATTATACCCTTCACTGCACTTTTCTAACGGAATAAGCTCTCTATCACCTTTGTAGTGTTTCCAATGTCGCAGAAATGCTTCTTTATATCCGTTTCTGTCAGTTTTTATCGTTTCTGTATTCTTAATGGGGATTTCCCGTTTAAACGTATCACGTTGTTCGTTATTGGTCTGTTGTATGCCCGTGACGTTTTCTTTATTTTCATTCTGACGATTACCAACCTTATATCCAACATACACAATAAATAGGATAGTAAGAACCGCAGCAACACCCCAATATACTCTTTTGCCACTTTTAAAATTGAAACATTGGATGTTTGCTCGCATTTCTCTGTTTCATTCTTGGATGAAGTATTTGCCGTCTGTACATTCTCGTTAGTCGGTGTGCCACACATGGGACACGCTTCCGACATGGCAGACATTTGGCAACCACACTTTTACATGTAATGTATTCCACTTCCTATTTAATTTTAGTTGAGACCTTGTTAGTAATTAACAGAATGATACTTTGTACTGCAAGAGACAATACTATTACCAATAGAAACCAATTGTTTTCAAAAGTTTTGGAAGAAAACAATGATAATACAAACTCTATAGCTCCCAATATGGAAAACAGTACATGTAACGATATTTTAAAACCATCTTTCAATGTCACCACATTCAAACAAAATAATAACGCAGTAGTAGCGACTATAACCAAACTACTGACAAACAAGTTGAACACTTCATAAGATGGAAGTATCAAGCCAAACAGTAGATTGGCAACTAAAAGGATTATTCCTATTACTATTATAATCTGTTTCATAGCCGATAAAATTACATGGTTGGTAACTTGGGAGGTAACTCATTGAAGAAAGACGAAAATTCAGGAAGTTGGGATATAAATCCCCAATTAGCCATCCCCTTTTCCAAATTAAAGTATTTCCCTGAATTGTCCCGTTTTCAATATTCACTTTAATAGTATTGAAGTCAAAACCCTTGTTGCTGCCCATTGACCGCAATATAATATTCTTGGACGGGCAATGGGGAGGCACTGTTAATGATGGGGATTAACATTTAATGTGTTCATCGCCATACTACCGACTTGATTACCTATATTTAGTCCCATTCCAATTCCAACGCCTGAGCTGACAAGCCCACCTCCTTCATTGGAAGCCGCATTCTCCAAAACATTGAAACTACGCTCCATTTGGTACACATCCTTTCCCGTTATTTTTAAACGTGCTGCCAAGTCTTTAGCTTCTTTCAAACGGATAAAACTTGGGTCGTTCTCTTGAACATTAATTCCTATTACATTGAAATTTTCAAGTTTAAGTCCGTACTTCTCAAATTCAACGCCAATGCGTTGTTGGCAAAATTCGGATATGTCACTTATGTGTGAATTTATATTAATCACCGATATTCCATCTTGGGACAATTTTTCTGAAACAATATTTGTCAGTTTAGACATTATAATCCCCTAAAATAATTGGTAAGTTTCTCTACAGTGAACGAAGTCATATTGCTTACCAAACTTTCCAAGAATTGTCGTGGGCTGATAATTTTAAACCCATACTGTCCAAATGCCCTTATTGGTACGATAATCCCATATTTCGGGTCTTCAATCTGTATCGGGCTTGCTGTACCCCATTTACAATCAAGAATGGCTATTTGATTGATAAACCAAACCTCCGCTTTAAAAGGTGTCTGCCCATTGAAAGGAAGATTTATCAGTTTACCCAATAACGGAATGTTCTCCGTTTTTAAAGTGTATGTACCACAAATAAATTCATCCAAAATCACACCGCCTTTTACAAAAAGCTGTCTGAGTTGGATATACAACTAATTGCGAACCTAATCGCAAATTTTCAGACGAAAACTTGTACACAAGTTCCTTGTCGTTTACCTCACACTTAATTACATCAAAAGATTCATATTTTATACCTCCTTATCGCTAATGCAGTCCAAATACAACCTACGGGAACGGCTAACAAACAAAGAATAAGACACAAAACAAATTTATTGTAGAAAAAGCCAAATGAATTAATAAAAAGATAGCACCCAAAAGGCACAAAACCGACCAAAAACAGACCAACCATTAAATATTTTAGGAGAGCCTTTTCTACAATCCTATCACCATCCATTTTATTGTAAAGAAGTGGTTTACACCTATATCTTCCATCCCATAATAGAGGTCAAATTTACCTGTACCTTTAGATTCTATTCTATCATATCGGCAAGGTGCAATTTCTTCCCCGTCAATTTAAACAACCCCAATTCTCTCCATTACCCAACTTTATTCCTGCCTTTATCCAATTACTTTCTATAATAACTTTATCATAGACACATGGTAAGATTTCCGTTTTACTCTCTATGTTATATACTCCATTCTTCCCTTCTTTGCTAACAATTACATTAGGGAGAAAATCAGAAACAAACGAATATATACGTGGTAATACTTCTTGGTAGGTCTTTATATCATACAATCCTGATACAAACGACTCTCCATCCATCTTGGTAAAGTTATGTACCGTTCTCTGTTTCCACATGTACGGATAGAAAAATGAATACAAGGATAAATTTCATGCCCACTTACATCAAATACTCCATATTTACCGTCTTTAGCAACTTTTATATACTTGTCATATTGTAGAGTTTTATCTTTACAAAATAGTGGTATAATTCCTCGCTCATCGTAAATACATGGGAGTATTTCTACTCCATTGGAGTTTATAATCCCCATTTTCCCTTCAATTTCACCTTAATTAACCCTTGGGATTGTATACCGCACGCCCAATCTCTTCATATCCTATATCCCTTATATCATCAAATTGGAAATCAATAAGAAATTTGCAATCATCATTCAGTAAAGCCCATTTTCCTTTTCTACAAATGGCAAATAGTCCTTCTATTCTAATTGTACTAACAATATTGTCGTATTCCAACCCAACTCGTAAATCACCATTCCTATCAATAAGCCCAAATCTTTGTCCTATTGAAACAATAGCAAGTTTTCCATGATACTCACCAACAGTCTGATACTTGGATATTTTTTCTGCATATTGTTCGCCTGAAATAGTTTTCTTTTCCGTTTTCGGGAATCCTTTTCAAGCATTGGAGTAGATAACTGTATGACTGAACCACAATATTCACATATAGAGCCAACGCCCCCAATCCACCACAAAGGGGCAAGCAATTTTTCTTGTGCCATAATATTCGCAAGAATCTGTTTCCCGTAGGCTCAAAAGGAAGGATTATAAAAAGAAGTGTGAGCCTGAATAGACTTATTCCCAACCTTTGATTGGCTCTCGACTGCCGTGTAACAAATTGAGTAATAAGAAAACAGCTCACACCTTTGGCTGTATATGTTGTTTAAAACATATATAACAAACCAAAGGAAGAACGTTCTTTATTATTCCATGTTACACAAAGATGAGGTGTCGAGATTCATCAAAGTGGAATAAAGCTAAAACGCTTCCTATAAATTATTATGTCTGTTATTGCGATGCAATGACAATGCAAATATAAATATAAAAGCGAACTTAGCAACGTTCTGTGAGCTGTTTGGGGAACAAATATATACTAAAAGGTCAAACAATCATAGGTTTGGAGTAATTCTTCTGTACGAAGCCCCAAATACCGTTTGGTAATAGCCACAGAACTGTGATTGAATAACTCCATCAACTTTATTAAGGCAAGTTCCGCATTCTCGCCATTCATATTATAAACTTGTCGTCCAAAAGTTTTACGTAAACTGTGACAACTGAAATTTTTAATTGACAAATCATATTTTGTTTTAATCTCCTTTAAAATCACATTGATACGCTGCACAGTGAATACACTTCCCTTTTGGCTGACAAGTATAGGAGCATCTACACCAATGGGGTGAATTTGTTGGTAACAGTCCGAAATATGCCTTTTCAATTGTGGGTTAATCCGTATGGTTCTACTTTTTCCCGTTTTCTTCTCAATAATACAAAATTCATCCACATGCAAAATCTGCTTCCAACGTAAAGCCAATATATCGGAAACTCTTAGTCCCCAAAACAACCGATTGAAACGAACAAAGACATTTGAAATTTGCCATCCCGATATAGGGTGCGAATTAAATTCATTGCTTCTTTCCATTCTAAATAGTCACTTGTTGTTTGACTGTATTTTAAGCTCATAAATGTTCAATTTTGTTAGTTCTTAAATAAAAGTGAATATCATATCAATACCTCAAAATAGCAAAATTATTTAAGTTGTTGGTATTCAATATAATATTCACTTTGTGCATTAGTGAATATTAAAACACAGCTATCAAATTTTCCCATCGAAAGGAACGCCATGCGCATTTTTCCAAATCAAAATATGCAGTAGTAGCATAACTTTCACGACTTTCCCCAACCACAAATTTTGTCTTTAATGAAATCGGAGTTAGTTGTACCAAACGCCACACGAACCTCACCATTATTTTTCAAATAAGCAAATTTTACGATTTTACCACTCTTCAACTTCTCTTTCAACTGTTCAATCAAAATAGCCTTGGAAATCCCATCAATTTTGCGTGCATTAGTACGGATAGTAATAACTTTAGCTCTAATCGCAGTATTTGAACTCAAAATAATTGCTTGCATATCTTTATAGTTTATTAGTTAATATTCTATTTAATCAATCACCGCAATAGAAATTGCAGCCTCTTCCATATCCCATTGCATAAGAAAGAGTTTCTGAATCAATTCCTTTATACCAATTCTCATTTGCTTCTTTTCTTTCGTTGTGAGCTTTCCAACTTGCGGCAATCATTGCATCAAGCCTTGCAGCCTTTTCTTCTCGTGTCTTAACAGCATTCCGCTCCCAACTCCAAGCTGCTCTTAGGCACTCTGCCCACGTGCGCCCTTTGCGTTGAAAATCGTTGCTGTAAATTCTGTGAGCGTCTTTCATCACTTGTTTTTATCGTATCGTTTCATATTATTGTAGTGTTATTGATTTCTTATTGCATTGCAAATGTAGTGCTTTTAATATACATACACAAATAAAATCGTATATTTTAGAACTACATTAACTTATTTTATGTATATCTATCAATATACATATTAAAAGAAACGTATATTTGTATTTATAATAAAATGAATATTTATGGCACTACGAATTAAAGAGATTATCAAAGAAAAGGTATGACCGTTCAAACATTAGCGGATAAAATGGGGATTAACAGAGTAGGACTATCCAATCATATAAATGGAAATCCATCAGTTGCAGTATTGGAAAAGATTGCTGCTGCATTGGAAGTGTCGATACAAGAATTGTTTGAAAAGAAAAGAATGAAAATGTCAACGGATATATTGAGATTGGGAATGAAATCTTTAAAGTCACTTCCCTTCAAGACATGGAAAATCTGCTTACTCGTTACAAACAGCCTGCAAAATGAAAAAATCATATAGCCAACTGTTTCATGTCTATGTATAATGGTGTGAAATTTGATTTATATAATTGATATTCAATGGTATAATGCGTGTAATTGAATTTGTATGCTTATTACCATACTTGCTTAAAAGATGAATAAAAATGCAATAAATAAACAAAAATATGGGAAAGTTACCAATGAAGCAACTTATATATACTTTCAAGGATATAAGTATTGATGCAATAATTGAGAAACATATAGAGTTGTTGAAGAACCGAAATCAACCTCAACGAACTATTACTAACTTCAATGAGGTCACTTGTGACAGTAGTTTTATCGCCAAAATCGAAACTGTCGAGGGAGCAAACAAATCATTGCCAAGAAAGCAAATATTATATAAGAAATATGCGTTCCTTATCCATCGGCTTATTCAACGGTGTAAATCCAATAAAGAAGGAAACTTCACCCGCTTTAATTCCAAAATATTGCAAACTGTATTAGGACATGTTTATATTGACATGTTGAACACATTGGAGGTGTTGAGTATTATAAAAGTATCAAGTAGTTATATACCATCTATTCAGGCTCGTTTAATAGAACTTAATCCTAATTTACTCACTGTATCGGAAATGAAATATTCATCTTATATTGAAGAATATTCCGACAAGATGCAACAAGAATTGAAAAATATGAGCAGATACAAATTCAGAAGATAAAATCTGAAATGGGGATAGCTTATATGATAATTTTACAAAATCGTTGAGAATGCTCAAATTAGTACATAGAGACGAAGCGGAAGATTATAAGGATAGGCATCATTTTATAAGTTTGAAATCAAAAGAATATTTTACTTATATTCTAAATGAATATAGCAAAGAAAACTTTAATATATTATCTGTTGATAAGAACTTACGTACCTACTCCATACTGACCCAATCACCAAGAATATTTAAAAATTTTCTTAATATAAAATTTTCTATAGATATTCATAATAGTCACCCTTTGTTATTTAACAAACTAATAATAGAAAGATATAATATAAATGATAATATCTTACATATATTATATAATAATCTTTCTAATATAGACAACTCTTACTATTCTGTTAGCAAACAACTCCGTAAATTGTTGGTAAACAATAGAATAGAAAAGGAAAATTGCAAATATTCCTAATGATATTTTGGAATACATTTATAAAACTTCAAAAGGAATATTTTGGGACGATTTTATAAGATTGAATGAGTTTAAACGATTATTACGTTCTGACATAAAAGTAGCATTGTTCCATGAAGTCTTTTATTCCAAGACACTGACGACAAAAGGAAAAGACTTTGCCAAAGTGTTTAAAAGGAAATATCCGAGTGTTTATAAATTGGTGAAGGAAAGTAAAAGAGAAGACCGTACTTTCTTGGCTAATCAAATGATGCGAATTGAAAGTGATATATTCAGGAGTATATTAACCAAACTGTACGCCAAACGATTTAAAGTGCTGACAATACATGATGCAGTTGTAGTTTTAGATACGAAAGCTAACGACCAATGTACTCCCGAACTTATGCACTCAATTATCGAAAAGAATACCTGCGGATTGGTCTGTTTCCCAATACATCAGTTGATTACTATTCATTGGAGAATGTAGCAAGGGAACTGCGACAAGAGGAACAAGACATGAAAGAAATAAACGAATTGATAGATACCTTTAAAGCAATAGCCAAGGATGAATCCCATTCAAGGTGTCAAACTTGCAGAGATATACTAAAAGAATTGGAAGATGGGACATCAGAAATTTATATTAACCATGCTACAAACGAATTTGTGTGGCACAACATTTCCACTTAGCAAGCAAAGTCTCCTTTACAAACTTATCTCCACTCTGAAAGAAAGTCATTTTGCGGAGAAAATTTTATGGAAAAAGGAACTACCCGTTGGCAATTTAGCCCCCTTCCTCCAAAGAGGGTAGCCAAGAGAGGGTTACAGCGTTAAAAATTATCATGCCCTACATATTCCATCAAATCTTCTCTTTGAATAATCCACTGCCCACGTGCATCCTTCTTACCTTTTATCTTACCATTATTTAAGTATTTATTGATAGTATCTTTGCTTTTTATTCCCGTAATTTCTTGAGCCTCCTTACTATTGAATGTTTGCTTTTTCTTTTCAACAGTAATTGGTGCGGACATTTTTCGTGTCAACTCTTTAGATTGTTCATCCACTATTTCCAATAATAATCTTTGGGAAGCAGATAATAAACTGATTGAAAATTCACATACATGTTTACAACGTTCTATTTTTGCTCCGTAGTAAGTTCAGACAGTTTATCTTCAAGAACGAAATACCCCGAAGTGAATGTCGATGAGCCAAAATCGGAGGGTTAGACTTTAAAACTAAATCCAACAAATTTTCATACAATGGTTTCAAATCATCTTCAAGTTTGCCTGTTTTCCTTTTCATAACTATTTTTCCAATTCTGCATTTATCATTTTAATTTTTCTCTTTTTATTCCAAATAAATCAATGTAATATTTTAGAGTATCAATTTTTTATGTCCCGTCATAGACATTAAGTCATAAGTGTCAAGTCCATACTCTATCATAATTGATATAAAAGTTTTGCCCCGTATGGCATGAGATAAATTCATTTTAGGCAATTCTATTGTTTTTCGTTCCTTCTGCATATAGTCAACTGTAATTACATTGGTATAGAGATTATAATGTTGCAACATTTCTTTTATAGCACGGTTTAGTGCTTGATTTGTATAGCCTTTAAATGAAAAATTGTACTTTTCTCCAATTCTTTTGCCTTATCAAATAAGTAAATTCGACAATTGATATTTGTTTTATTGGTAGTTAACACGAGTTCATTGTTTTCTTTATCGTAATAAGTCTTATCTAATTTAGCAAAATCCCCAAACCGTAATCCCGTATAACATAAAAATAGAAAATAGTTTCTGACTTTAACAAATCGCTCCTCTTTTATATCAAGGTTTTCTAACTCTTTCAATTCCTCTCTATCCAATCGAATTACCTTTTTCTTTTCAATATCTAAATGAGGTTTTTATTCCATTAGGAACAGCACCATATTTACCAACCAAAAAGTAAACAATGAATCTAAGCGTTTTGTATTGTCTTGTTCACCATTTCTCCCTCAGTTTTGTATTTATGTGTATTAGTACTTTCACGAGGAAGGTAACAGTACTCTATTAATTCTAAAAGGAAATCTTCATCAATATCTTGGGGTTGAATCGGTCTTGAATAGTTGTCATATTCAAAATCAATCAATAGATTCTTAGTTGAAGTATAATCTTTTGAAGAAGGGTGATTTTTCCGTCCTTCTCGTCCTTTTAAAACTTCTTCTTTGTATTTCTTTTCTTTGTATGCTTCTATCCATTCTTCAAAATCTGTAATAAGTCCACTTTGCGAATTAGCTTTCAATTTACTTTTTCCAAACGAAGAATGCATTCGTCCACTAACTTTTGTTAGAGAAAAGTTGGAAGATTTATCCTTCATTAATTCAATTATTGCTGTATTGACGGACTTTGCCAAATTTTCAATTCTTTCAATCTCAAACAAATAATCATACAAATCATCTTGTTGTTTAAGATGTTTGGTCTTAGCATTGAAGCAGTCTTTAGGAACTTTGAAAGCATTATAACGGAATGTTTTTCCGAAATAAGCATAGGAGAATACTATATTACCCTTATAATATGCCAAGTTCAAGACTGAATTTATTTTTGAAGAAACATTTCCCATTGAATTTTCTTATTTATATTTCTCTGTATTTTTCTCTGTATTTGCAAAGATATAACAAATACTGTTGATTACCAAACAATCCTATCTTATCCTAATTATAAAATATACATCTATATACCAATGGTTTACATACAAATAGGCAAGAATATTTATGAGTGATTAATATGATAAAATAATAATTTCTAAATCCGCTACCCCGACAGAAATTAATAAGCTACTGATTTTTCAGTAGCTTATTTTTGTATATACCCTCTTCCCACTTATCCAAATAGCAGCGTAAAGCAACTCCCTTTTCCCACAGTAGACTGCACCGTGATATTCCCTCCATGCCGGTTCATCACTTGTTTACATAAACTGAGCCCGATGCCCGAACCGGAAGGCTTGGTGGTGAAGAACGGTACAAAATCTTATCTTGCACTTCCGGCAGAATGCCTTCACCATTGTCACTGACAGTGATTAGGCATTGCCACGAGAGGGCGGGTAGCATCTTCACTTCTATCCGGGATGCTCTTTCCTGCTACATGCCTCTTTGGCATTTTAATCAGATTAATCAGTACTTGTTCTATCTGTGTCCGGTCTATCTGGAGTATGCGGTCGGTCTCCGGAAGCTCTATCCGGATATACTCTTCCGAAAACAGCTTCTGCAAATCCTGCAACAGCTCGCGGACGGCAACCGGACGACGGACGGGGCGGGAAGTCTTGTCAGCTTCCGGTAATTCTCCACAAACTCCAACAACCCTTACTACGGCGGTGGATAGTCTGCATTCCCTGCCGCATGACGGGATAGTTCTTTTCCGACATTTCCCGCTCGCTCAAGGTTTCGGAGAGGGAGATGATGGGAGTGATTGAATTCATTATTTCGTGCGTCAGCACACGTATCAGCTTTGCCACGCTTCCATCTCATTGCGTTCCAGCACGCGGGTACGGAAATTCCTCATCGCTTCGGAAAGCTCGTCCACCATATCCTCCATAGACCGGTTCTTGTAGGAGAACGGAACGACAGCATCATGTCGTCATAGCGCAGGCTCTCTGCCAGATGGCGCATCATGCGCACCTGCATCATCTGCAGGCGGTACAGATGAACGGCAATCACCAGCAATATCAAAAGCCATCAGTGCACTGAACCACAGTCCGGCATCCACCAGCAGATAAACGCCGACCGAAAGGAAGGCTATGCCGATGATGTGCAGTGCCACAATCAATGAATATCGTTTCATAAGCCCAGTTTTCAAGTTTCCGGTACAAGGCGAAGCGAGTAATGCCCAAGTATTCGGCGGCACGGGTCACATTTCCTTCACTGAGCCGCATGGCACGTTCCACAGCCTGCCGTTCCAATTGCTCCAAGTTGAGGACTTCTTCTTCCTTCTTCTGACGGGAAACAGAAGCTTGGAACATAAAGTTCTCCGGACGAAGCAGAGAACCGTCTCCCAATATGACAGCACGTTCCACTGTATGCTGCAACTCACGTACATTACCCGGCCAGGCATATTTCAACAACTTGTTTTCGCCTCCGGGTCAGCCCGCGCATCTCTTTCTGATATTTGCGGGCATACCGTTGCAGGAAATACTCTGCCAGCAGGAGGATGTCGTTTCCGCGTTCCCGCAGAGGTGGAATATGCAACTCGATGGTGTTGATGCGATACAGCAGGTCTTGGCGGAAGTCTCCTTCGTCCACCAGCCGACGGATGTCTGCATTGGTGGCGCAGATGAGCCGCACATCAATGGGCGTAGCCTGCGTACTTCCCAAACGACTGATACAACGCTTTTCGATGGCAGTCAGCAATTTGGCCTGCATGGGCAGAGAAAGGTTACCTATCTCGTCCAGAAAAGCGTACCGCCGGTTGCCACTTCCATACGTCCGGCTTTCGCTTTCCGCGCATCGGTGAATGCGCCTTTTCGTAACCGAACAACTCGCTTTCGAACAACTGTTCGGGGATACTGCCGAGGTCTATCGTAACAAACGGCTTTCCATAGCGGGGAGAATTACGGTACAGCAGGCGGGCAATCACATCCTTTCCGGTTCCATTCTCACCCAATATAAGTATGTTGGCATCCGTATCGCGCAACTTCTCCACTGTAGAGAAGACTTGCTGCATGACAAGAGAATCACCGACAATAACCTCTTCGGAGCCTCCCGCTGTGGCATTGCTCAGAACTTCCACCTGCTCCTTCAGCAGATTTATCTCGGTCCGCGAACGACGCAGCTTCATGCCCGAAGAAAGGGTCACCAACAACTTCTCCTTCTCCCACGGCTTGGGAATGAAATCCGTAGCCCTGCTTTGATGGCACGCACTGCCTTGTCCGTATCCGCGTAGGCAGTCATGAAGATGACCACTGCTTGCGGGTCGATACTGAGAATCTGCTTCAAGCTGTCGAAACCTTCCTGACCGCTGATGGCATCACGGCTGAAATTCATATCCAGCAGAATAATGTCCGGACGGAAAGTGGTCATAAAATGCTCGATGCGGTCGGGGTCACCGCCACCTTTATCTTCTCGGCGTAGGGTTCGAGAAGAAGGTTCAGCGCAAAAGCACATCCTCGTTATCATCTACAATCAATATTTTGCCAAACTGCTCCATATCTGTTTTCTTTTCGTGCAGGCAATGCAGGCAAGGCCTGTACAATCCCACATCTCTTGTACGGGCAAAGATAAGTATAATATCCATGTGTTGTGCGTGCATTATCGCACTATTTTGTGCGCAACTGCACGTTTGGAAAGCTTCGAACCACAACAAACACTTATAAACTTTATATAGAGTAAAGAAAACAACTATGCACCGGAATATATTTTATTGCTTATTACATTCAGTCTGACGTCGAGTGCCGTTGCCCAAGAGCACACGTTGGAGCTGACTTTGAAGAAACCATCGAGCAGGCCCGCCAGCAGTCGCCCGACGCCCAAAATGCCCGCCATAGCTTCCGTTCCGCTTATTGGAACTACAAATACTACTGTGCCAACTACCTGCCGACGCTCAAGCTTACTTCCAATCCCTATCTGGACCGTGCTATCAACAAAGTGACCCAAAGCGATGGCAACGTCAAGTTCATAGAGCAGAACCTGCTGAGCACTGACCTGACACTGAGCCTGACACAAAACGTGCCGTGGACCGGAGGAACCTTTTCATTGAAACGGCTGCGCAGCGCCTCGACCTTTCAGCAGTGACACCTATTCCTGGCAGACTTCACCCGTCAACATCGGATACAGCCAGTCCTTGTTTGGCTACAACAGCCTGAAGTGGGACCGGCGCATCGAACCTATCCGTTATCGCGAAGCCAAGAAAACCTACGTAGAAACCCTTGAGCTTGTTGCCGCCAATGCCACAGAGAAGTTCTTCAACCTGGCCAAAGCACAAAGCAACTACGAAATAGCCAACGCCAACTACGCCAATGCCGACACCTTATATATATATGCGCAAGGACGATATAACATCGGCACCATCAGCGAAAACGAAATGTTGCAGCTCGAACTCAACAAACTGACCGAAGAAACCAACTGCATGAATGCCCGCATCGAAGTGGAAAACTGCATGCAGGAACTCCGTTCCTACCTCGGCATCCAAGAAGACCTCCTTATAAAGGTGAGAATAGACAACCGCGTGCCCGACCTGCACATCGACCTGGATGCCGCGCTGATGCTTGCCAACGAAAACAGTCCGGAGATACAGAACATGCTACGCCGCAAGGTGGAAAGCGAGAGTGCCGTGTCGCGCGCCAAGGCCAATGCCGGACTGAAAGCAGACATCTACCTGCGCTTCGGCTTGACACAAACTGCCGACAAGCTGAAAGATGCCTACCGGAATCCGCTGGACCAGCAGTACGTCAGCCTGGGCATTACCCTCCCATCCTGGACTGGGGCGCGGAAGGGACAGGTACGCGTAGCGCGTTCCAACCGCGACCTTGTCTACACGCAGGTAGAGCAGGACAAGACGGATTTCGACTTGAACGTGCGGAAACTCGTAAAGCAATTCAACCTGCAGGCGCAACGGGTAAACATAGCCGCCCGCACGGACCATACAGCCCAACGACGCGCCGAAGTAGCCCGAAAACTCTATCTGCTCGGCAAGTCCTCGGTACTCGACCTCAATGCATCCATCACGGAAAAGATACGGCCCGGAGAAGCTATATAACGGCTTTGTACAACTATTGGAGTTTGTACTATACACTGAGAAGCATCACGCTATATGACTTTGAAAAGAGAGGCCACTGGCAGAAGACTTGGAAAGGGTTACTAATGAAGAATCTATACAGTAATAAAATCGTGGAATAGTTTTAGTAAAAGCTGACCGGAGATTTACTAAAACTCCGGTGACGATTTACTAAATCTCCGGTGAAGTTTTAGTAAAACTCGAACCCTTATTCAGAAGAACTTCTGAAGGGGTATCTGAAAAGTAAAAAGAGTATATAAAATATTGCATTATGGATATAAAACTTGAAAAGAAACCCTGGTACATCCGTTACCGCTACTATCTGGCGGGAGGCGTTGCCTTCCTTGCCTTCCTGATTTATGTAGTCACCCTTTCGCTGGGTCCCAGCAAACTGCGTATCGAGCAAGACAACATACAGATAGCCGAAGTCAAAACGGCAAATTTATGGAATATGTAGATGTGGAGGGAGTGATTCAGCCCATCCTTACCATCAAGGTCAATGCACGTGAAACCGGAAGCGTGGAACGCATCATAGGAGAGGAGGGGAGCCTGCTCCGGCAAGGAGATACCATCCTCGTCATGGAAAACCCGACCTGCTGCGCAGCATTGAAGACCAGCGCGACGACTGGGAAAAGCAACTTATCACCTACCGCGAAAAGAAATTGAAATGGAGCAGAAAAGCCTGAACCTGCAACAACAAGCCCTGCAGACCGATTATGACCTCAACCGCCTGCGCAAGAGTTTTGCCCTTGACAAGGAGGAGTACCGCATGGGCATCAAGAGCAAGGCGCAGCTCGAAGTTTCCGAGGACGAATACAACTATAAAGTGAAAATGCCCATCTTCAAAGGGAAAGCCTCCGTCATGACTCTGCCGTCACCGTCATCCGCAAAGACCTCATCAGGAACGACCGCGAACGGGAACGGAAGAAGTATGAACGCGCCTGCGAACGACTCGGCAACCTGGTGGTGAAAGCTCCCGTCGCCGGCCAGCTCAGCTTTGTCAAGGTGACTCCGGGACAGCAGGTCGCTTCCGGCGAAAGCATTGCGGAAATCAAGGTGCTGGACCAATATAAAGTGCATACTTCCCTGAGCGAATACTACATCGACCGCATTATCACCGGATTGCCTGCCACCATCAATTATCAGGGAAGAAAATACCCGTTGCGCATCACGAAAGTGGTTCCCGAAGTCAAAGACCGCACGTTCGACGTAGACCTCGTCTTCACCGGTGACATGCCCGACAACGTACGTGTAGGCAAGAGCTTCCGGGTACAGATTGAGTTAGGCCAGCCGGAAGAGGCGCTCATCATCCCGCGCGGCAACTTCTACCAGAGTACCGGCGGACAATGGATTTACAAACTGAACGCCACAAGGACAAAAGCCGTGCGTGTGCCGCTTGGCATCGGTCGCCAAAACCCGCAACAATACGAGATTACGGAAGGTTTGCAGCCCGGAGATTGGGTAATTACAACGGGATATGATACCTTTGGCGAGGCGGAAGAATTGATAATGAAATAAAACTACGCACTATGAGACAAATAATCTTAGCCATCAATGCATTGCTGAAATTCAAAGCATACACCCTTATCAATGTATTGGGACTGGCGTGCAGTTTGGCTTGCGTACTCACCGTAGCCCGATATATCCACCAAGAAAATACAGTGAACCAATGCTTTCCCGAATATAAACGCATTTGCCTGATAAAACCTCTACCAGCAGTGGTGAGAACTTCTTGGGAGGCTACCGGTCGGGATTGGAAAAGAATCCTGACGTAGAACAATTTACGGTGATTTATCAAATATCGGATATGCCCGCTCTGTTCGGTGAACAAGAAATTGCAGCGAACGCTTTTCTGTAGACAGCACCTTCTTCAAAATCTTTCCATATAGGGTGATTGCCGGAAGCGGAAGAATAGTCCGCCCGAGGGATGTTGTCATCACCCGTTCTTTTGGAAGAAGAAGCTGGGAGGGAAGAATGCCATAGGCGCTACTTTCAAAACACAAAAGGGAATAAATTCACTATTATAGGAGTGGTGGACGACCCCGATACCAAGACATCATGGATGCCGGATATATTTATGTCGGATGAACTGGATGAATTCCTTTTTCGACCCTATATACGCCATGCTGATGGCACCGGATACAGACATTGCACTGCTGAATAAAAGTATTCAAAAGAACACCCCGCAGCAAATGGAGCACTTATGAGACAGTACGCTATCAGTATTTGCCTTTGAAAGATTTATATTACGATAAAGACCACGGAAAAGAAAACAAGAACTATCAATATGGCAACCAAAGCTATGTCCGGGTATTGATGGTAGTAGCCTTCCTGGTAGGTATCATAGGGCTGCTGAACTTCATCAACATCTACACTGTCATCATGTCCAAGCGGTCAAGAGAGTTTGGGGTGAAAAAGTGTTCGGTGCAGGCAGGACAGACATTTTCCTGCAAATATATGCCGAGAACATCTTATTGACGGGACTGGCATTACTCCTTTGCTGGGCTTTAATAGAAATAACCAGGTTTTTCTTTTCCATGAACTTTATATACCTACCACAACAGACTCCGGCTTTGACCGGAAGGTCTCTGCCATCGTACTTTTAGGATTGCCATTGCTGACTACTGTTTATCCGTTCTTGAAATACACATGTAGCAGACCCGTCAACTCCATACGCGAGCTGGCATCTTCACGCTTTTCCACACGGTCACGCATGATATTACTGTGTTTTCAATATGTCGTAACCATCTTTATAATAACCGTTTCTCTATTCTTTGTACGGCAGTTGGAGTATATGCTCTGCGCCGACCTCGGTTTCCGCTCGCACGATGTGATAACTTGCCGGATGTATGTCGATAAATTGGGCTTATATAAAACAACTAAAGAGGAGGGATTGGATGAAGGAAAAGACAATATATAAGTAATGCTTTGGTCAATAAACGAATGAGTGAAAGCACTCTGTTTGAGCATTGGAGCAGAGGAAACGACTTGCTGTTCACCGACTTCCGTTTTGACAGTTTTGCGCTCAACAGAGCCGAAAACGGTTTCCATCCGGCATTATCTGCACATTTAACGACCCACTCCATGGCAATATACGATTTTCAACTTGTAGAGGGCGCCTATGGAACGACTCCATAGATGAAGCGTTCACCAAAACAGTTTCAAGGTAATTATCAACGAAACCGCTAAAAGAGTCTATGGAATAAAAGACATCACCAAAGACAAGCTGCAACCTGAAGAACCACACTACGCCTCAAGCAGCTTACCGGATTTCTACAATCCACCTTGCGAGATAGTAGGGTCATAAAGGATTTCAATGTTCGGCACCTTTCACAATCCATCCAACCGGTTGTCATCTATTATCACGATGCAAGCATAGGCGGAATTTATACTGTTACAGCCTCGTATAAGCACGAGAATAAAGCCAAAGTCATTGATTTCCTGCGCCGCTTATACGAAGAATCTACGGGAAGAACCGACTTTGAATATACGCTGATAGAAGATGAACTCCAAAAGATGTATCGTGAAGACCGTCAAGTGGTGAACATTTATACGCTCTTTGCCGGAATAGCCATTTTCATCTCTTCATTGGGATTATTGTCAATATCCTTGTTCGATATTCGGCAACGTTACCGTGAGATAGGTTTACGCAAAGTGAACGGTGCGCAAGCAAAGGATATTTATCCCTTACTCATTAAAAGTATCTCTCGGTCATGGGAGTCGCCACTTTGCTATCCATACCCTTGTCATGGATTGCCATTACCCTCTATTTGCAGGATTTTGCCCACAAAGCCCCTTTGACATTCGACTTGTTTGCCGTAGCAGTAGCCATAACAACTGCCATCTCCTTGTTGACTATTATTGGGCAAATCAGCAAGGCTGCCAACATCAATCCGGCAAGCATTATGAAAACGAATAAAAGACATAAAATTATAAATTTGACATATAATGAAAACACTGAAATACGCTTGGCGTTTCTTGATGCGCTCAAAATCATACACGGTTATAAATTTAGTAGGTCTGGCTTTCAGTCTGGCATGCTGCATCATGCTGATGCGATATATCCATAGAGAACTGACGGTAGACACACATTGTGTGGATCGCAATCATGTATATGGTGTCATTCAGGACATGGATGGCAATAGAGGAATGGCAACAATAGAAAACACGAATAAAGACAGTATATACATTGACCACCGTTACATAGAGAAACGCACTTCTTTAATTCTGATGGAACAGGATTTTGTGAGCGACGAAACATCCCGTTACACAGTGCGGACACTCGTAGCAGATAGTTATTATTTTCAGCTTTTTCCTTACCGCATAGTGCAAGGAACTCCTATAAAATCTCCTGAATCTGCACTACTGACGGAAGTATGTGCACGTCGTATTTTGGCCATGACAATCCTATAGGTAAAGTGTTACATTATTCAAATGGGAAAGACATTACCGTAAGTGGCATTATAGCCGAACCGACTTGCAAGACAATGATACAATTTGACATTGTGGTATCAAATACGCTTTCCTCATTTTGGGAACGTATGCCTATTGAATTCGTCCGTTTCACGCCGGGTACAAGCATCAAGAAAATGAACGAGCTTGGGAAACAAGCACGCTGGGTAAATCCGAATTGGAAAATATAGATGCACGACAATATACATTTTCGTTCATGCCTATAGCAGATATTTATTGGGAACCAGCTTATGTGCAAGATGCCGGTTGCCCTGCCATGCTCACTTATGGAAAACGTTCTCATATTTACATTTTATCTTGTGTATGCTTATTGTTATTGCTTACCGGCATTATAAACTTCATCAATCTTTATTTGATAGGCACACAACGGAGGGGAAAAGAGTACGGGCTTAAAAATGTTCGGTATAAAAGGAACGACACTTTTCCTGCAGATATTAACAGAAAACGGACTTTTAGTCGGTTGTGCTTTATTACTGGCTTGGTTACTGATAGAGATAACAATAATCCCTGTCAGCCGTTTGTTAGAATATTATTTCACTTATACATCTTTCGACTTTTGGCTTTCTGCCGGAATTTGGGTAATATTACCCATATTGACCTCTATCTATCCGTTTGTAAAATACAATTATGCATCACCCGTCAGTTCAATTCGTGATGCCACCCAAAGCAAACGTACTGTACACACACGCATTCTTTTTTTTTATACAATACATCTTCACATTCCTGCTCATCAGTCTTTCCCTTTATTTCAACAAGCAGCTTTCGCTCTTATTACACACGCAACCTGGATTCCGCATAGAAAATGTACTGATAGCCAAGTTAGGGTATGAATCGGAATCAGCGATGCCACGCGAAAATGGCAGGAAGCCAGAGAAGCTATGTGGCAACGCAGACATGAACTATGGGAGGCACTTGCACAGTGTCCTTTTATAGAACATTTTGAAATGGAAAAACGACATATACTTTCCGAAGGTTTTAAAGTAACCTACTATAACAATAGAGAGGAAAAGTAGAGATGAAGTTTTGGTATGCTACCCTAACTTTTAAGTTGTACGGTATCAAAATAATAGAAGGTAGTATTCCCAGTTTTGAAGGAGAAGGAAACAGAGGAGAGGTTTTGGTAGCCAACCGAGCAGCTATGAAAGCTTTGCACTACGACAATCTGTCTGAAGCTTTGGTACAGGAAGAGAACGAGCGTCGGTTAAATCCCAATGCTCCTCTGCATCCCATTGTTGCCGTTGCTGAGGATTACTATGACCGCCACTTGAGTGCAGGACATCGCCCCATTATCTACAATGTATGCAAACAGCGCAGTGACGATATGTGCCAGATAGCCTATACCCCGGACGACTTAAAGATGTACTTGACTATTTGCGCGACACAGAGCTGCGTATCTATGGTTGTACAGACTTCGAATATACTTTATTGGAAGATGAATGGCATAAACTGTATCAAAAGACCGGCAGATAGCGGTTATCTATTCTTGTTTCGCACTGATAGCTGTCTTGATATCCTGTTTAGGGCTATTTGGCATTTCACTTTTGACATTCGTCAGCGTTATCGGGAAATAGGTATTCGCAAAATCAATGGAGCCGGGATGTGTGATCTCTACCAATTATTGTTCCGCAAATATATTCTTGTATTAGCCGTTGCATTTATTATAGCCGCTCCTCTGACTTACTATATCATATACCTATATACACAAGATTTCGCAGTGAAGGCATCCGTAGGTATAGGAATATATGTTATATCGTTACTGATAGTGGCTTTCATCTCACTGGGAACATTATTTTGGCAAATACACAAGGCTGCGAAGATAAATCCGGCAGAAGTAATCAAAGCGGAATAAAATAAGATTAAGATATGAAGTTGGTGCAGTTATCTATAAGGACATTATATCGTTTCAAGATATATACAGCCATCAATATATTAGGATTGGCTTTAAGTCTGGCATGTGTCATCATAATCTCCCGCTACGTGAAGCAGGAAAATGATGTAGATTGTTATAGTCCCGACAAAGACCGGATAGGCATCATGGTGCAGGAATACAAAGATGACAACAATAAAACGGCAGTTATCGGAGGGCCCCTCGAAGATGCAGACATAGAAGCGATGTCCACTTTCGTATGGTTCAATAAAGACTATATCATAAAGGAAGAAAACATATTGATGTAGAAACGATTGTAGCAGACAGCTTGTTTCTAATAGTGACTGATTTTCCCATGAAATATGGAAAAGCCGAATCATGGGCGGCGTCTCCACAAACCGCCTTTATCACAGAAGAGCTGAGTGAGAAACTCTTCGGGAACATAAATCCTATCGGCAAAACCATTGAATACTCTACCGGCGACCCTCTTACGGTGACCGGAGTTATCGGCAAAGACGGAGGGAAACGCTCGCTTCATTTCGACTTGCTTGTTCCTGAAACGTTGCAGGAGGATTGGGAGTTCCGTTTCCCGATGAAAATGGCATTAATTCATAAAGGGGCTTCCTTTACGAAGATAAATGCACGGCATGCAGCGTTCCGGCAATCTCCACGTGCTGCGGATGTTGAATTCAGGTATCAACTGCTTCCCATGCGTGAAGTGTATTTTCATCCAGCCATTAATGTTTGGCAGGACATGCTGCAAAGGGGAATTTACCACAGCTACATCTATTGGCACTTGTTGCTGTACTAATTTTAATTGTAGGCATCTTCAATTTTATGAGTCTTTATACGGTTGTATTATTGAAACGAAGCAAAGAATTCGGACTAAAGAAAGTTTTGGAAACAATTCAGCACAGCTATTCTCCCAACTATATATCGAGAATTTCTGTCTGACACTTGTATCATTGTTTATAGCCTGGTTCCTTGTCGAAATTTCCGCCTTTCCCTTAAATAAATATTTTGATGTCATTCAACAGCCTAATGGTATATTTGACATCGGAATAACCATAGCTATCCTGATTTTGCTGCCATTGACAGCTTCAATCTATCCGTTTTTAAATTCAAATACAACACGCCTATCCATTCATTACGGAAAATAGGCAGTGGTGAAAAATCGTCTGTTGTAAGAAACCTCTATCTGAGTATTCAGTATATCGTGGCATTCATTCTAATAGTTGTTTCCATGTTCTTCGCCAAACAACTGTATGAAATGACTCACATAGATTTAGGCTATGACACAGACTCTATCGTTAAAGTCTATTTTGAACGCTATGAACGCAAACAGCCTACCACTGAAGCAGAATATCTGAAACAGACCTCCTTGCGCAAAGCCTCCAAAGAAAATATATCCACCGCAATGAATGCCTCTCCTTTATTCACGGCATGGAATTACTCTTTATCCCCTATGAATATTTCACCGAATCTCCGGTACTTTTCCGTAAGCTCGGAGAAACCAATTTCAAACAATTGTATTGCATTCCCATTACAGAAGAAGAAATAAGATTTCATGGCTTCCGTTTATCCCAGGGACGTTTATGGGATGCCGGCATCGACCATGAAGGTGAAGCCAAACTGATTCTCAATCAAAAGCCATGCAACTCTTCGGACTCGGAAGCACAATCAATGCCCGACTGGAACCTCAACAACCTTTATGGCCGCGTAGGGATTTGAGCCCTTATCAGATTATAGGTATCGTCGAAGATTTTATTGTGGACATTTATCCCAACCGGTTCTTCCTATAGCTTTTATATACGGTGAAACATATCTTTCACAAATTCCTTTGCAAGCTAAAATTGCTCCAGGACATCAAAAGATGCCGTTGCCTTCTTGGAAAGCCTACACAACGACAATGCTGATGGAGCCTTCAATTATACTTTTGCAAAACAGGAAGTTGAGAATCTCTATAGGTCAGACAAGCAAATAACCATTACCTATTCCTTTTCTCCTTTATGGCCATTCTAATATCCTCAATAGCTTTGTTTGGATTGTCCTTATTTGACATACAACAAAGATACCGGGAAATAGCTATACGAAAAGTACATGGCGCTACACATAAGGAAATTTTATTGTTATTACTCAAAAATACATTATCATATTAGCAATGTCATTTTGATTGCCATTCCTATATCTTATTGGGGAATAGCCATTTATCTGAAAGATTTTGCCTACAAAGCCAACATCAGCAGTTGGTTGTTCATTGTTGCAGCAATCATCATATCATTAATTTCCATATTAACATTGGTTTATCAAGTAAAAAAGGCTGCACGGCAGAATCCGGCAGAAGTAATAAAGAGTGAATAAAAGCGTGTATTTTCGCACAACACATGTGCTATATCGCACAGATACAGTATGGCATTACAAGATTTAATAATCTAATTATAAAACACTTAACTATTTGGCATAATATTTGAATTAAGATTATAACGAGAGACTATTGAAGACAAATAAAAAGAGAAAACATGATTATACATTATCTGAAAGTAGCAATTAGAAACCTGCTGAAATACAAGACTCAAAGTATCGTTTCCATTGTTGGACTGGCAATAGGCTTTGCTTGCTTCGCACTTGCCAATCTATGGATACATTACGAAATGACCTATGACTGTCAGTTTGATGGAGCCGACCGCTTTTACCTGCTTTACAAAAGATTTGCTCAATGATACAGGTTATTCAACCAGAATGCCCTATCCAACATCGAATATCTTGAAGAAAAACTTTCCCGAAGTGGAAGATGCTTGTGCGTATATGATATGGGATGATACTGAACTAAAACTTGAAGGTAGTCCCACTATTAACACATCAATGCTATTGGCAGATTCATGTTTTATGAAAATGTTCGGAATTACTCTTTAGCCGGAAATATGGACTTTCTGCATAATGATTCACAGATAGCTTTAACAAAGGACATGGCAATGAAGCTTTTGGAAGTGTTGACGTGTTGGGTAAGGAGCTGACTGTTGCTGACAACACTGTAACCATTGAAGCTATATTGGAAGGATTGCAACATAGCAATCTCGCTTTCGGCTGTTGGGGACGAGGTGCCTATTTCCACCAATGGCAAGATTATTGGGGCTATGCAAGCTTTCAAATTTGCGCAAAACTCAAAAGGTATCTCAGCCGAAAATTTTCAAAGAAAGCTTAATGCCAGCGAATATAAGGGAGATTCACGAGACCCTGATAAACTATTTGAAGGTGTCGGACTAATGCCCTTACTCAATACCATTATTCCGAAATAAATGAAAAGAAATCTATCAAATTCCTATATCTGATATTTTTTCTATCATAGGTGGGCTGGTCATTTCATGTTCACTCTTCAACTATCTGTCTTTGTTTATAACCCGACTCAACATCCGTAATAAAGAATTGGAATTAAGACGGATGTGTGGGTCTTCCATCAGAGGCATTCTTGCACTTTTCATGATTGAATACGGCACTATGATTTTACTTGCAGGAATAATAGGCATGGCATTGGTAGAGATTACTTTACCAATATTCAGAGAAATGTCCGGCATTACGGGAAACATCTATTATGAATCGCTGCTCTATTTCATCGGACTTTTATTATTGTCACTCATTCTGTTACTTCCCTTTGCACTGCGTCGTACAGTAAAACAAAGAAAAGATAAACGCTTCTTTATTTATCGATGTAGTATCCTATTCCAGATATTTATCAGCATACTCTTCCTTTTTGTATGAGTATTCTGCTGAAACAGATATATCACCTCACCCATACTGATTTGGGATGGGAACGCCATAATATTGCAGCTTTTCCCCTTATTTATCCTCATGACAATTATGACGAAATTGCAGAAAAATAGCTCAAATACCTTGTACCTCCGAAGTATTGAAAGGACACCACGGACTCTTCCCACGCACCGTCGGTTTAAGTTTGCAAATCAAAGATTGGGACGGTAGAATTGAAGGAGCAGAAGGATTTGAGATACAAAGTATAATCGAAGGAAAAGAAATTATAGATTTTACAATCTTGACCTTATAGAAGGAGAAGCAATGAAAGAAGAAGAAACGGATAAGGTAATATTAAATGAAACAGCTGTGAAGTTTTAGGTATGACCGATCCCATCGGAAAAAACTTTATTTGAATGAAGGAAATGTCAAAACGATTATTGGCATCGTAAGGGATTTTCATATAACGGCTCCTACCATACCCGTAAATCCAATAATGCTGATTGGGAATCATGGCTTCTCTCATAAATTTTGGGGTGGAAGAGGGATATATTAGTAAAGTTCCATGAAGGCAAATGGAAAGAATTAAAGAATGAGATAGAGAATTTGTTCAGTCAATCCTATCCCACTACAAGATATAAATTCGTGAATGTAGAAGAAGGCTACGAAGAATATCTAAAATCAGAAAAGTATTGATGAAATTAATATCTTTCGTATCAATGGTATGTATTCTGATTACCATATTCGGCATCTTTTCATTGATTACGCTAAGTTGTGAACAACGACGTAAAGAGATTGCCGTGCGCAAAGTAAATGGAGCTACAACTAAAAATATCATGACAATGTTTATCAAAGAATACATGTTATTATTAATATTTGCTTCTACTATAGCATTCCCAATAGGTTATGTATTGATGAACCATTGGTTAGAGAGCTATGTAAGGCGTACAAGCATTAATCTATGGATTTATACTACCATCTTTGTAGGCATAGCTATTATTATCTTACTTTGTATCGGGTGGAGAGTATGGCAGGCAGCACAACAGAATCCGGCGGAAGTAATCAAAAGCGAATAATACAATAATGATACTATTATGATAAGACATTATATTAAAACAGCATTCAGAAACCTATTAAAGTACAAGGCACAGAATATCATCTCTATCATCGGACTGTCGGTAGGCATACTTTGTTTTAGTATCTGCCTATATTGCAGCCGCTATATAAATTCTACCGACAAGTGCTTTACCCACTGGGAACGCATTGCAGACATAAACATGCACACTTCAAAAGGAGACCTATGGTCCGGAACATCTGCTTCACTGATTGAAAGTCTGCGCCAATTGCAATTCCAAGAAGTAGAAGCATTTACTTTGTTGCCTATCCCCGCCCACGTAGCTACAATGTGGAAACTATCGACAAGGAAGAACTGCCTTACGAAGATTTATATGCTATGGAAGTAGATACAGCCTACCATAGCGTGTTCACCCGGAAGTATTACAAGGTTCATGGGCTGTAGCATCGCAAACTCCCAATGCCGTGATACTGACACGCTCTCTGGCACACAAAATATTTGGTCTCGGAGAGAATCCGATAGGAAAGCGAATGACCTTAGCACAACGGCTTTTCTCTTCACCTGATACCACACCACGAACAGGAGGTACCATCTATACCATACAAGCGATAATAGAAGATATTCCATTGAATACCAGCCTTAGCTTTCTCAAAAGATTGATATGTTAATCTTGAACGATAGCGAAGGACTTATACAATTCGATGGACGAGACAGTATGACCGGTGGACTTACTTTTGCTCTTCTTCGTCCGGGCAAAGCATCCACACAACTCGAAGCAAGTTTCCGTGCAATGGACTTGAAGCACACAATATTCAATGAGAAAAATACCGTATCAGCCTCGAATTTCGGAAAACTTTTCGGGAGAAATCCGTTGCCCTTACTTTGCCGGAATCACATTCATTGTCGGCCTTTTGATTCTACTGACTGGTCTACTCAACTTTTTCATTTTTGACGGGGAGTTACCTGAACCGTTCGCACGAGTTCGGCATTCGTAAAGTGAATGGAAGTAATGGCAACAAACTATTCTGGTTACTTTTACCCAAGCCATTATCATTTCGTTCATAACCTTCTTATTGACTTTCTGTCTGATAGAAATATTTAACCCTACCTTTCATTCTCTTTATTTGATTTCACATTAGTCATTGAACGGGACCTATTATTGATACAGACAACAGAATATATGGCAGGCATTATTTTGCTATGCTTATTACTCTGCTTGTTTACCGTATGGAGGATGAAGCATGCCTCCATCCAGTCAAGTATTTACAAGAACAAATCCAAACGCCACAAACAGAAGATACGAAATTGTCTTTTGGGTATCCAATTTTCATCTGTTGGTTATTCATAGTCTTTACAGTCGCTTTATATTTGCAGGCTAACAAGACCGGTTCCACACTGTTCAACACACTGACAGAAAAGAAAAGTCCGAAATTATCAGTATTCCTATGGATTACCGTTTTCTAAAAATGACGAAAAGCTTGCTCTCATAGAGCGCATCAGTCAGCATCCGGATATAAAAGATAAAATGCTGACAGATATTAATTATCTGAAAGGTATTTCGGGAACAAGCATGCAGACAGAAAAGATAACCGGGAAAGTAGCCTTGAAGTCAATATAATGAATGTTCCTAATAACTTCTTCGAGTTTATGAATATCCCTATCCTTTCCGGGCATGCCCTGAAGACAAATAGTGACATGGTAGCAGACCGTAAATTGGCAGAACGTATGAAGAAGGATTTACTGGGAACCACCTTGTACAATTATCAAGACAGCTACACGGTATGCGGCATTTGCTCCGATTTTGTAGCCGACACTTACAATCAGAGCCAGGGATTCGTCTTTCTGCCTTGTGATTTCAAATATTATGTAGGTCATTGCTATTTGAAGTGTGTACCCGGAAAAGCAGAAGAAGCAAAGACTTTCGTTAAGAAAATACTGGAAGAGAATCTTCCACCGAGTATACAATTACACATTTCGACCTTGCTGGAAGACATTCACCAAGCACAAGCCATCGAGAACAACATGAAAGGAATAATCTTATTCTTCTCATTTGTCAGCCTTATAATCACTTTATTAGGCGTCTATTCGGCAATCACACTGGATACGGAACGCAGACAAAGGAAGTGGCAATCCGTAAAGTAAATGGTGCGGGATTGAAACAGATTATCATATTGTTTGCCCGTACGTATATTTATCAGCTTGTACTTTCGGCAGCGATAGCATTTCCTTTATGTTATGCCATACTGCAGTTATGGAAAACATGTATATCGTATTCTTTAATGACGGCCCGCTATTTTGGATTTCAATCTTCATAATCGTAGCTGTCATTACTACTCTGACTATTATTTTCCGTATTCTGAAAATAGCAAGGACAAATCCGGCAGAAGTCATTAAAACGAATAAAAGAATATATTATATTTATCTCCCAATTATGACCATACTTGCAATCCTAAAAATAATTACCCGCGGTTGGTGGAGAAACAAAGTTTTCTTCTTCATTTCTATAGTCAGTCTGGCTATAGGGTTAGCATGTACAAACTTGCTGTTCACCTATTTTGTACATGATTATAATATAGAGAGTGGCAATCGGGACAAGAACCGTATTTTCTGTCTGCGTCAGGATAATCCGATGCAGGACGGAAGCAAGGTGGCCTATGCTGATGCCAATATTCCCCTATGCTGAAAGAAAATATGCAGAAGTGGAAGACTACCTGCGTATCAATTCTCTGGTTCCACAATATTGTAAATATGGAGGGGAGATTTACCACGATATAACCTTTATATCTGCCGATACTACTTTGCAACATTTCTTCCACTATCATCCCATTACCGGTAGTTTAAAGCAAGTATTGGAACAACCGGGCAAAGTAGCGCTCAGTGAAGCTTTTGCACATAAACTGTTTGGAGATAAAAATCCATTAGGAGAATTGCTGGAAATAAAAACCATGACTGATACCCAAAGTTATGAAGTGGCAGCCATATTAAAGTCACGGTCACAATCATTGCTCCAATTCGACATGATTACCGGGAATAACAAAGACTTTTGGGGTGGAATGACATTTCTGAAACTAATTCCAAATACCGATGCCCAACAGTTTACCGAAAAAATCAACCACGACAAAGTTCCCACTTTGATTCCGGAAAAGACACAATATTACGTCGACCCTCTGTCCGACATCTACTTTACTACACCGGACTACGATACACAACAACCTCTGCCGTATATCAATCAAAGTAATGTGCAATTATTGTATATCAGCCTTGCTGCCGCCTTGTTGGTACTTATCATAGCCTGCTGCAACTATACCAACATGAGCCTGAGCCGTGTATTGCAACAGCTCAAAATGATACATGTGGAGAAACTGATGGGAAGCAGCCTGAAGGATATCCGCATCCAACTGTTTGGTGATGCATTCCTCACTGTGCTGCTGGCATTCGGATTATCTTTACTCATCATCAACGACTGTCTGTCTTTTTTCAATGGATTATTTGCATCCCATTTAAACGTACATTTCTTTTTCAGCCTACAGATGCTACCCTTGTTAGTGCTCTTTGTACTAGTTATGTCCATTGTCCCTGCCTGGTATATCAGCCATAGACTTTCACAACTCTCATTCAGCGAATACAAGACACTTTACGGAGGTAAAAAGAAACAACGTTTCATAGCTTTGCTGGTCATTCTTCAGTTTTCCATTTCTATAGGGCTGATATTCGCTACTCTCGTTGCCAATGAACAAATCAATCTCATCAAGGAACGGGCCTACTGTTACGAAAATCGGATTGAAATAGGAGATTTCAATGCCGCACCGGCTACAATACTTAAAGAAGAACTGGAGAAACATGTACAAGGAATAGAGTCCATCGCCCTGTCACAAGGCTCCATATTGAATTCATGGATACGTGAGCTATCCATCAAACAAGCCGACGGTACGGAAAAAAGTTCCTACCTATTAATGCTGTATAGTGATGCCAATCTGGTAAAAACGATGGGGTTCAAACTCTTGTCCGGCAACGCTCCCGAACAACTGCAAAAACAATATGCCTATCCTGCACTGGTCAACGAAAGCTATGTCAGAATGCTGATTCCAGCAGGAATAAATGCCATTGGAAAACCTTTGAAAGAATTTGACCAGTCTGCCGATTCTTTATACATCATCGGCGGTGTATTAGAGGACTTCCCGTTCAGTTCATTGGAAAATGAAATTACCCCGGTCATACTTTACCTTCCACCTACAGAGAGAATGTCGGGTGCCAACTATCTGCAGATTAAGCTGATTGAAAGCAATAAACAAGAAACACTACATCAAATAGCCCAAATATGGGAAAAGATGAATGAAGGGGAGATATTTCAATACACAGACATGCACCAAGACTTTATGAAACGCAATGGTAAAGTCTTGTCTCTCTCCAAACTCCTTATCGCCTATTCTCTGATTGGCTTGATATTGACCTGCTTCGGCTTATTCGGCATTTCATGGTATGCCACTCGCCAGCGTATCCGCGAAATCAGCATTCGCAAGATTCATGGAGCAACATCCCGACAAATCGTGCTGTTGCTGAATAAACCATTCTGCCTGCAAATTCTGCTTGCATATATTCTAGCTGTCCCCATTGTTTATTGGCTCATGCACCATTGGCATGAACAGTTTGCCTATAAAGCCCCCTTCACCGTTATGGACTTTCTATTGCCACTATGTATTGTCTGGATAATATCTGCCGTCACAGTGTGTCTGCAAAGTTATTTGCTGAACAAAACAAATCCGATTGACTGCATCAAATCCGAGTAAGAAATGATATATTTATAACCCATAAAAACAAAGCATTATGATTAAGACAGTAAACTTACAGAAGATTTTCAAGACCGAGGAAGTACAGACTTTGGCTTTGAACGACGTAAACATTGAAGTGAAAGAAAGGGAGTTTGTCGCTATCATGGGACCTTCAGGCTGCGGAAAATCCACTTTACTGAATATCCTCGGTCTGTTGGACAATCCGACGTCCGGAGAATATTATTTAAACGGGACGGAAGTATCCAAATATACAGAAGCCCAACGTACCAACTTGCGGAAAGGAGTCATCGGCTTTGTATTCCAAAGCTTCAACCTGATTGATGAGCTGAATGTATACGAGAACATCGAACTGCCGCTACTCTACATGGGTATTCCTGCCACCGAACGCAAGCGCCGAGTGGAAACCGCTATGGAGCGTATGGCAATCATGCACCGCAGCAAGCATTTTCCGCAACAATTGTCCGGCGGACAACAACAGCGTGTCGCTATCGCACGTGCAGTCGTATCAAATCCTAAACTGATACTTGCCGATGAGCCTACCGGTAACCTCGATTCAAAGAATGGAAAAGAAGTGATGGAACTGCTGAGTGAGCTGAATAAAGAAGGTACCACAATTGTTATGGTGACACACTCACAACATGATGCCGGTTTTGCCGGACGCATCATTAATCTGTTTGACGGACAAGTGGTGACGGAAGCTAATTTATAATTCTCGCTTCTCCCGATTTAAGTGCAGGTTGCAATGGAAAAAACATTGCAACCTGCATATTTTTTAGAAATAGCTTTCCTTTTTTTTGTTTCTGTCGTCCGAAATGCCTAATATTGCTACTAATAAACTTTTCACTTCCACATTTTAAATAACAGAAAATGAAAACATACACACCGTCCCCTTTAAATACAGAAAATATCACTTTACCGGATGATTTGACAGAACTCACAGAAGCCATGGCACGCAATGTGCATGAAGTGTGGGCTTTGGGAAGAGTGAAAGAAGGATGGAAATACGGAGAAACACGCAATGATGAATTAAAGACACATCCCGGACTTATACCATACGAAGAGCTATCAGACTCGGAACGAGAATACGACCGGCAAACAGCCATACAGACACTGAAGCTGATTATGAAACTGGGATTCGACATACAGAAGAAATAATAATCCAATATCTATAGTACTATGAGGACGAGTGAGAACAAGTATTATCCTATCAGGCACTGGTGGAAATTCGTTATTCCTGCCTTTATCATTCTCTTTCTGGTTGCAGCATTGATTGTGACATGCACTACATTCCAAAACCTTATTCAGTTCTTTCCATCGCGTGGAATGACCTACCTGATGACACTCCATGCCATCATTTCCCTTAGCGTATGCATCTGTTTTTTTCTATGTATCAAGAGATTAATAGATGTATTCTCACTGAATCTGGAACAAGAAAGAAACATTCTTGCATCCTTGTACCAAGAAAAAGAAAAACGGGAGATTATCAATAACGATGAGAAAGAAATCAATAAACTGAAAGAGAATATCAGAAAAGAATTGAAACAAGAAACTGAAAAAAAGGAAACTGCCTAATGACAAAACAAATATGAATCTTCTAACAAGACTTTTTGCCCTTCATTTTGACCGCTCTTTTTCCGGAAAAGGATGGAGGCAGCTTGCTTGGCTTTTCGGAGTCATAGTAATTGTTTTTTTGCTGATATACCTGATAAGTTTTGTATTTATTTTTCCTGAACCGTCTCATGAAGAATGGACTGGTATCGATAAAGACGTACCTATGGGGCGTTTACTTCAGTTGATTTGTCTGTTCATCGATCCGGGGAATATTGTGGAAGTACCACCTTATCTGCGTTGGTTTTCTTTGCTGGTTGTAGTATTGGGATTGATTTTATTCTGTGGTTTATTAATCTCTGTAATCTCCAATATGTTGGAACGCAGAGTGGAGCGCTATCGTGAAGGTGATATCGTTTACCCTTTGCAAAACCACATTGTCATCATCGGTTTTGACAACATGGTTTCCACACTCATCCAGCAGATTTGTGATGATACACATTATGGAAATTGCCACATTCTGATTCAGAGTACCCAACCGGCACAAGAAATCCGTAGCAAAATCCATACGGAACTGGATGCCAAAAACGAAAAAAGAATTGTGGTGCTGCGTGCCCGGCGCGACTCTATCGAGGAGTTGGAAAAACTCTATACTACCAAAGCGCGCGAAGTATTCCTTATCGGAGAGAGAGACGAACATGACCATGACTCACTGAACATAGACTGCCTGAAAAAGATAGTTGACATTCATAAACGATGCAATAAATGTTCGCTCATACCATTCACCGTTCTTTTCGAATATCAGACTACTTTTGCTGCTTTCCAACTGACCGATTTGTCTGCCGAATGGAGAAAATATATAGAATTCCATCCCTTTAACTTCTACGAGGGCTGGGCCCAAAAGATATTGGTAAGCCGGCGATATGGGAAAGGGGAGAACTGCATTGAATATCCTCCTCTCGACCGTGAGGCAATAACCTATGAAAGCGAAAAACATGTTCATCTTGTTATCATCGGTATGAGCCGTATGGGAGTGGCAATAGGAGTGGAAGCTGCCCATCTGTTGCATTTCCCAAACTTCTGCAGAAACCCTAAATATAAAAGCGTAATTACGTTTATAGATGAAGCGGCAGATAAAGAAATGGACTTCTTTCGAGGACGTTATCGCCATTACTTTGAGATAGCTTCTACTATTTATTATGATATGAGTGGAGATAAAGAATTGAAACAGATACTTCCTCCCACCCGTTTCAAGGGGAAAGATGCCAAATTTTTGGATATAGAATTTGAATTCATCAAAGGTAGAGCAGAAACTCCGCTTATCCAACAGAAGGTCAGTCACTGGGCCCAGGCTTCAGATGAAATCTTAAGCATAGCTGTCTGCCTTAATTATCCTCCGCAAAGTGTGGCAATGGGACTTTATCTGCCGGATGATGTATACGACAGAAATATTCCGGTATTTGTGCGGCAAGAAACATCCAGCGCTTTACTTACAATGCTCAACAGTAAGAAAAAAGAAGATAATATTCATAAATACTCTCACGTATTCCCCTTTGGAATGCTGGATAATTGCTATGATTTAGATTCTCCCAATATTCATATGGCACAGTCTATACATTATATCTATACATTTTATAATGATTATCAGACACTTCCAGAATCGCTTCCTCAAGATAAAATATTGAAAAAAATGTGGAATGAGATTCCAGTAGCTCACCAATGGTCCAATCTGTATAGCGCCTATTCCATAGACACCAAACTACGTTCTTTAGGAATCACTGATTATCTCAATATAAGACTGAATGAAGAACAAATTTTTATTATTTCGCAAGTAGAGCATAATCGTTGGAATATAGAAAAATTACTATTAGGATTCCGCAAACCAACACCAGAAGAGCAGAAGGTCATAGACAACAATGATACACAAAGAAAAGAATATAAAAATAAATACTTTGTACATACAGATATTCGTCCCTATGATGAATTATCTGAAGGGTCAAGGAACTATGATAGATGCATTACTGCAGGGATATCATTGATAATATCCAAACACACACAATTATAATTTATATATTATGGGATTGAAAATCGTTATATCAGCTTCCCGATATAGTTCAGAGAAGCAAAGTGTGATTAGTGAACTGAAAAAATTAAATACATCACAAAGAACAATTATAGAACACATCTACGATTGTGAGGAGTATTCTACTGTCATTGGTGATAAATCAAAACAAGAAGGCATTAACGGAGATATTATTCCCACATGCGATTGGTTTATTTTACTTGCACCATTAAACCACGTAGGCCGCCAAACTGCATTGGAGTTTTTAGCAGCATGTTTAGCTTTCCGAAATAGTAAATATCCCATCATTAGTATCTTTCATTGTAAGAATCCATACAATGGTGAAGACCTTCCACAACAACTTTCTTATTCCCCCAAAAACAAAGATGTAAAAGTTAACTGTTTACTAAAAATTGCAAGTAGACTATTACATACAGGGCATCAATATGATGTGGATTATGGATACAACAAAGATGATTCATCTTTAAAATATCATATAATTGATCAATACAACAAAATATATAAAGAAAAGTTATTTCATATTCAGCAATTCTCCCATTTTGCTCATAAAGGTGAGACAATCTCAGCCAAAGAATTGTATTACGATAAAAAGAGAGCGGAAGAACAATTTGGTTTTTGTCAAAACTTATACTTTCCACGAGAAAGCGTAGATGGAAAAGTAAAAGAAGCAATCGAGGCAAAAACACAAATTATAGTAATTACAGGAGTACCTGGTTCGGGAAAGACGCGAGCTATGTACGAATGTATTCATACAATACTGAGTCATGAAAATGTCATCATTCTTAATCCGGAAAATATCGATGAAGTGACAGAACGCATGATAATGTTTAATGAAAAAGAAGATAACAATGAAGAAACATTTTATTTAGTCTGTGACCAAATAAAAGATGTATTCTTTCAGATGGAAGAGAAAAAAGTAAATCTTTTCTTTCAGACAATCATTAATAATCCCCAATTATATTTTTTGGCTTCATCCATCAGTAGCTCATACAATGTCTTTTTAGACAACTTTGGTACATTAAAAAATTGGTTTAAGGATTCAGCCATTATTAGTGAGATAAATATACCTATCATATCCAAAGATAAGGATAAGGAAAATATCCGCACATGGCTTAATAATAATTTCCCGACACAAAAAGGTGAAACTATTGGTGACTATATTCCAGGACTCAATAATTATGTAGAACAAATTGTAGAAAATTTATACGAAAAGACAGAAGAGAGGTCTTTTGGTACATATATATCCTCATTCTTCAAAGCATCACAAGTCAATTCGTTATTCCGACGTACATCTCCGCTTTTTATTCCCATTATGATTATGCAAAAAGAATATGAAGAAGAGACTAAAATACAGTTTAAACAGAATTGCACTACATGCATCAATTACTTGATAGACAAAAATTGCATTTGGGTCAGAGATGGGAATACCTCCATACGTTTATCTGAAAAGGTATTTGACTTTGAGGAAATAAACGAGTATGATGAAGAGGAAATGCTTTCTATTATCCCTGTGAGATATACTTATTCTTTGAACGAATTAGTTTGGGAAGCTATATTAAAAAAGGAAGAAGAAAGGAGGCTTGCTGATAAAGAAGAACTTTTTTCTTATTGCATAGACAATGAGGATGATGTGAAAATAGCCATTAAAGCATTTTATAATACTTTCCCGACAGCAAATTCATTGCAACGTATACTGCCTCGTATCCCATCAGGACCTAACCAAGAAAGATGTAGGGAAGTTGCTTGGAAATATGTTCATGGCAAAATCAAAAACTTTGCGAAGCAAACACCAGATAGCGAAAGTGTAAAACTGACCTATAGCATGCTTCTCGGACGAGCCGGCAATTGGAAGGAAGTCCAAAACCTATTACAGGAAATGACAGACTCAAATGTCGAATTAAATGGAAATACAATAGGCGAATTATATCGCTTTGCTCACAATTATTCATCTGATAGGACTGTCTTATCTTTTATTGAAAACCTGCAAAAGAAGCATGATATTCCGGATAGCTTATATGTTCTTTTCCGGAAAATGGAACTCTATACACATACCTTTCAAAAAGCGGTAATTTTTTTTAAGGAACACGGCTTAGCAGATAAGATAAAACCTTATGCCGAATCCCCCTCTTCCTTGGAGTATATGGATGCGCAAAAAATCTTCCGACATTTATCAATGCTTACAGAAAGTTATGATGACTGGAAAATAATGTTGCAATTATATGACAAAGCTTCATTAGAGATAAGTAATGCGAATTTGTATTCATTTGTAAAATCAACACAGCGTAATAGCAATCGCTTAAAAGAAATCTGTAATCTTTTTCTGATAAATAAACCTGTATTGCAAACTAGTATAAAAGAGCAACACTATGAATTAATGATAGCATATCTCATTATGAATTCACCTGATTTTGAGACTTCCATCTATTTTTATGATATTAACTATGAATGTAGCCATAAGGATAATTTTCGTTTGTTGGCGCTCAGTTTTAAAAATTGCAAAGGAATAGAATATCAAAAGGCGGTACAATACATTAACAAGGTAGAAGAGAGAGTAAAAGCCCAGTATCCTGAAAGCTCAATTAGCCCTATTGTCTATAACCAGTTATTAGGGATTGCCCCCACACAAGATGATGCTTCTTATTTCTTCAAACGTATAGAACGGGTAGATGATTTTACATTATGTAATTTGTTAAAAGATATTCTTCGCGCCAGTAGTGAGGATGAAAAACGCTTTATTTACGCATATGAACTCATCAATCGTCCTTTATTCCGTCCTCTACGAGATGATATCCATGTAGTGGCTATCCTCTTCAATTTAGCGACTCATCCGGGGCACGAAGAATATATTTTCTCTATGATCAATCAAGACTTAGGAGGTGGAAATGAAGCCAAAGCTATGACTAGAATTATAAATTCTTCCAATGAAATAAGTAGTATGCGTATCCGGAAACCTTATCGTAGCTTACAAGATGCGTACGACTTATTCCTTCAAATAAGAAAACAGTATCTATCAAATTCTCAAACTAAAGTAGCAAGTGATATCTATAGCACTATATCTAATAAAATAAATGCCGAACGAAAGTATCCGAAGCTGAGAGAAGAATATAGAAAAAAATGGATTGCAATCGTACAAAAAGACGATGACATTATTTTAAAAGATGAGCATTTCTATTCTACAGTATACCGATTCTATAAATTAGACTCTGTAGTCTGTGATGGAAAGATTAGCCAAGAGTTCCAACTTGCAATGGAAGGAGTAAAAGCTGAGCACAGTAAAACCTTTAATAATATTTTACTTGCTCTGAAATTTTCCTATAACTTCAACACAATGAAAGTATTGTATGAATATTACATCAGTTGGTTTAACCGTAGCGGAAAACCAAAATACCTCTCTCCTGACCATCGTACTTATACATATCTTTTAGAAGCTGTCCAAACCGTGGAGGAGGCCTTATATATTGACCGTGAACTTTTTAAGTATCAAACGCATTCTCCAAAATTGAATGAAACAATACATTACATAGAACAAAAATTTAATATTCGTTTTGAAAATTATAAATCAGACAGGAGTCATTCGTACTTTAAACAAAAAAGAGAAGAACCATCGCTTATTCACAATCAGTTACGTTCTGGTAAAATGACAACAGAGGAAATATTGCATACTCTTGCGGAACATATTATGATGCACGACTTTGTAACTCCCAGTATATTAAATTCTGCAATAACTGGTATTTTCAAGGAACGAAATCGCAGTAAATCCATCCGTTACCAGTTACTAATGAAGTTTATTAACCAATATCATCTGAGTAAATCGTTCACTCAGTATACCTATATGTATCTCATCAAGCTTTCACCCGATTTTGGTGAAGTACAGAGGTGGTTACCCATGACCGACTCCGTTATCAGTGAAGTACTGTATGGCAGCCTGGCATGCAACTTTATGATTGCCCAAAGCGACATTAGCATCAACCGAGAGTACTTCGCCCGTTGGGAAAACATATATAAAGAACTACATTTTGAATATGGTTTAGAATCTTGTTGGGCAACGATGGCTATCTATTTACGAATTGAAGCGGAAGGAATGGAACATGATCCGAAAACAGCTATTCCAATCCTCATTCGCTTAATTGAAACATTCTATACTCATAAGCGTATGCTTAAACAAGACACATTTATGAATGTCTCTTTAGATTATATCATAAACCAAATAGAAATCCATACAGGCAATATTGAAAAATGGGAAGAAATAAGGCGGTTTTACAGTTAACGGCTATTTCATCCTAGCCGCAATAGCCAGCAATACCCCGAGCACCACACCCAATATCGCTGCAAACAGCACCCGCATTTCTCCCGGCAGGAGGAATGTGATGGTGTGTGCCGGATACCAGAAGAAAGGAATTGTTTTCTTGAAGACAAAATTCCATTGTGCATCCCAATTCAGATGCGTAATGATGCGGGTCATCGGGATAGGAGTGAGGAGGCTGCGAGGCGAACCGCCACAATCCAGGATATGCGTATCCGTAATCTTATGGAATGTCATGAATACCGGAGCGAAAATGGTATTCATAGCAACTGAAATGGTGAGGGCTATCCATAATTTGTCCAGGCAGAATTCTCCGTTTATAATGGCGACGGCATTTGCCATTCCCATATATTCCATAAATTGCGGCACACCTTTGGAGAAGATTATCATGGCCGCATTGATACCCATTCCCAGCAGTCCCCACACTACGGCACGCGGCAGTACGCCAAATCCTTTTCGGTTATAGACTCCGGCACTGATACGAAGTCCCAGCATCTCACCCAGTGTAGCAAGAATTCCAAATTTAATGAAACTCATCACCATGCCATGTGCAGCGTTGAAAGACTTATACCAATCGTAGATGGATTCACTCACAAAGAATGGCAGGAATATTATCACCAGAACAAAAATAAAGAGGAAGTCTTGTTTTTTCATACAAAAGTCATGTTTTTCATAAATAATGTGGCAAACATACTAAAATTATTCTAATTTAAAAGCAAATAAGTAAATAAAAGAAGTTTTACCAAACAGAACAAAGTGTTTCCCTTAACCGAACAGTGTGTTTCATTAAAGAGAACACTTCGTTTCCCTTAAAAGAACAGTTTGTTTCCTATAAGAAAACACTTTGTTTTCTATAGCTAAAACAAAGTGTTCAGCACTGTGAACTAACGAATTATCCCATTAGCTCCCTCAGAAGCCCATATCATAGTCTCGGCACAAAAAAAGTGGGATTCAGAGAAACCTCTGATCCCACTTCATCATAGTAAGCAGCGGATAGTTATTTCTTATCCTTCATATATTCATCCGCTTTCTCCTTGGCACGTGCCACGCGCTTGGCTGTATCCGGATGAGAAGAGAACATCTTCTGGAACTTGGATTCCTTCGGTGCTTCCGCTGAAAGTTCAAGCAATTTGTTCAAAGCATTGTACATGGCATACGGATCGAGATTATTCTTGATGCAGAATTCAAAGCCGTAATCATCCGCTTCCGTCTCCTGCTTCTGGGAGTATTGAGCACCTGCCAATGCCTCGGCCATGGCACCCAGTTCAGAATCACTCAATTTGGATACCGTAGAACTTGCCGCACCGGCAGCATTCTTCACAGCCGAACGAAGGTAAGCATTCTTCATCGCATCTTTGGAATCCGTATGGATGACGTGACCTATCTCGTGGCCGACAACTGCCATCACTTCATCATCCGTCATGATGTCCATCAGTCCGGCACAGATGCGTACACTACCATCACCGCACGCAAAGGCATTCACATCTATTACTTCATAAACACCGAAGTTCACCTTCAAGCCGTCCACTTCCTTGATATTTCCGGTCAGCTTCTCCAGACGCTTGCCGTAATCCGTATCGGGCTTTGTCAGCGGATTGTGCGTATCCATCCATTCCATATATTCCTTGCTCATCGCTGCAATGTCAGCATCGGACAATGAAATGGCCTTGACGGCATCTGTACCGGCTTGGACAACTTTGGTCACATTGATTTTCTTTCCACCGATTTTGAACTGCGCATAGGCAGTGGTGGTACAACTCATTCCGCATACTACAGCAGTAATGATGAAGAAGTTCTTTTTCATGTACTTTACGATTTAATTTTAATCCTACTTCGCTTTGTCTATAAAAAAAACCGCCTAATCATTATTAAACGGTTTTCCGAATATCTGTTTAAATCAAGTTTACTTGATGATACCCAATTCCTTGAAACATTTAGTCAATTTTTCTACAGCATAATCCACTTGTTCGACCGTATGGGTAGCCATCAACGCTACACGCACCAGTGTATCTTGTGGAGCACATGCAGGTGGAATAACGGGGTTGATGAAGATACCTTCGTCAAAAGCCAGCTTCGTTACTATAAATGTCTTCTCTGTATCACGCACATAGAGAGGAATGATAGGAGATTCTGTCTCACCGATTTCGAAGCCTGCATCGCGGAACTTCTTCAAGGCATAGTTAGTGATGTCCCACAGACGTTGGATGCGTTCAGGTTCGGACTTGATGATGTGAAGCGCCTCGCGGGCTGCAGCCGTAGCAGCAGGTGTGCTACTTGCCTGGAATATATAGGAACGGGCATTGTGGCGCAGCCAATTGATTACCGCCTTGTCTCCAGCAACAAAACCACCGATGGAAGCCAATGACTTGCTGAATGTACCCATAATCAGGTCTACATCTTCGGTAACACCGAAATGGTCGCACACACCACGGCCTTGTTTTCCGAATACACCCAAGCCGTGAGCTTCGTCCACGTAAATGCTGGCATTGTATTTCTTCTTCAGGCGGACAATTTCGGGCAGATTGGCCAAGTCACCTTCCATGGAAAATACTCCATCCACAACAATCAGCTTTACAGCATCCGGTTCGCATTTCTGGAGTTCTTTTTCCAAAGCCTCCATATCGTTATGCTTGTACTTCAACTGAGTGGCAAATGCAAGACGGCGGCCATCTACAATGGAAGCGTGGTCACGGTCATCACAAATAATATAATCCCCACGGCCTACAACGGCAGGAATAATACCTTCGTTTACAGTAAATCCGGTAGAAAAACAGAGTGCTTCATCTTTTCCTACGAATTCAGCCAATTCCTTCTCCAGTTCAACATGTATATCGAGTGTTCCGTTCAGAAAGCGGGAACCTGCACAACCGGTGCCATATTTTTCTGTGGCAGCTATCGAGGCATCAATGATACGCTTGTCATATGTCAGTCCCATATATGCATTAGAGCCGAACATCAGAACCTTTTTACCATCCATCATTACCTCTGTATCCTGATGGCTGTTAATTGTGCGGAAATAAGGATATACGCCTTTTGCCATAAACTGCTGCGGCAGGTCGTATTTCGCAAATTTGTCTTGTAGTAAACCCATGAAATATCTTTTATATAATGAATATTTAATTCTATTAAATACAAGTCTTAAAAAACAGGGGGCAAAGATAGCAAAATATGTCGGTATATGTTCTATTTACATTAAAAAAACTACTTATACTTATTTTAAAAAGAATTATGTGGTTAATTTTTCAGATATTTATATTACTTTTGCCAGTTGGAAAACCTGCATAGCAACAACCCTTGCATGAACGAAAACAAGAAGAAAATAGCATTTATCATAAACCCCATATCCGGCACTCAGAGTAAGGAGCAGATACTGAAGTGGCTCGATGAAAAACTGGATAAGGAAAGGTATGCACAAGAAGTGATTTATACCGAACGGGCAGGCCATGCCGTAGAGATAGCGGCACAGAAGGCACAAGAAGATGCACATGCCGTCATCGCCATAGGAGGAGACGGCACCATCAATGAGATAGCCCGCTCACTGGTACATACAAAAACCGCTTTGGGCATCATTCCCTGCGGTTCCGGCAACGGACTTGCCCGCCATCTGCAGATTCCGATGGAGCCGAAAAAGGCCATCGACATCATCAATGACGGACTGATAGACATCATTGACTACGGAAAAATCAACGATGTGCCTTTCTTCTGCACCTGCGGCGTGGGATTCGACGCATTTGTAAGCCTGCAATTCTCCAAGGCGGGAAGGAGAGGACCACTCACTTATCTGGAAAAGACTCTGCTCGAAAGCCTGAAGTACCGTCCGGAAACCTATGAACTGGAAATGGACGGCAGCACCCTGCGATACAAGGCGTTCCTGATAGCCTGCGGAAACGCATCGCAATATGGAAACAATGCGTATATTGCCCCACAAGCCACCTTGAACGACGGACTGCTGGACGTCACCATACTCGAGCCGTTCACTGTGCTCGATGTACCGTCGCTCTCTTTCCAGCTCTTCAACAAGACCATTGACCAGAACAGCCGGATTAAGACGTTCCGTTGCCAGGCACTCCGTATTCACCGTTCTAAACCGGGGGTAGTCCACTTTGACGGCGACCCGATGATGATGGGAGAGAATGTAGATGTAAAGATTATGAAGAAAGGACTGCAGGTCATTGTTCCCCGGGATGCGGAAAAAGACACTTCGAATGTCTTGCAGCGGGCACAAGACTATATCAACGGACTGAAACAAATTAATGATGCTTTTGTGGAAGACATCGCCCATAAAAACAAGATGATACTGGATAAAGGCAAAAGGCAATTCAAGAAACTGACAAAAATGTAATGTTGTAAAAAAGGTACTAAAGGAGTTTCTGAAAATAACTTTCCCCTTTTGATGCGCCATATAATATGTTTTATGTATTTTTGCATGTTCAAAATAGTAAATAAGTAAATCGTCAAACAGTAAATAAAAAGATGTATAGATCACACACCTGCGGAGAACTCCGTATCTCCGATGTTAACAAGCAAGTAACGCTGGCAGGTTGGGTACAGCGCAGCCGTAAGATGGGAGGCATGACTTTCATTGACCTCCGCGACCGTTACGGAATTACCCAATTAGTGTTCAACGAAGAGGTGAATGCCGAACTTTGCGAGCGTGCCAACCGCTTGGGCCGTGAATTCGTAATCCAGGTTAAGGGTACCGTCAACGAACGTTTCAGCAAAAACCAGCATATCCCGACGGGAGACATTGAAATCATCGTATCGGAACTGGATGTTCTGAACTCATCGCTGACCCCTCCCTTCACCATCGAGGAAAATACGGACGGTGGCGACGATATCCGCATGAAGTACCGTTATCTAGACCTGCGCCGTGCCAATGTACGCAGCAATCTGGAGCTTCGCCATAAAATGACAATTGAAGTACGCAAATACCTGGACAGCCAAGGATTCATCGAAGTGGAAACTCCGATTCTGGTAGGCTCCACACCCGAAGGTGCACGCGATTTCGTCGTTCCTTCACGCATGAACCCGGGACAATTCTATGCCTTGCCTCAAAGCCCGCAGACACTGAAACAGTTGTTGATGGTTTCCGGTTTCGACCGTTACTTCCAGATAGCCAAATGCTTCCGTGACGAAGACCTGCGTGCTGACCGCCAGCCGGAATTCACACAGATTGACTGCGAAATGTCTTTTGTGGAGCAGGATGACGTCATCAACCTCTTCGAAGGCATGGCCAAATATCTGTTCAAGGAAATCCGTGGCGTAGAGATGAACGAGCCGTTCATGCGCATGCCATGGGCAGATGCCATGAAGTATTACGGCAGCGACAAGCCCGACCTCCGTTTCGGCATGAAGTTCGTGGAACTGATGGACATCATGAAGGGACACGGATTCCCGGTATTCGACAATGCCGCCTACATCGGCGGTATCTGCGCAGAAGGCGCCGCACACTATACACGCAAACAGTTGGATGCACTGACCGAATTCGTGAAAAGACCGCAAATCGGTGCCAAAGGTATGGTATACGCGCGCGTAGAGGCAGACGGCAACGTAAAATCAAGTGTCGACAAGTTCTATGCGCAGGAAGTATTGCAGGAAATGAAGGCTGCTTTCAACGCCAAGCCGGGTGACCTGATTCTGATTCTGAGCGGTGACGACGCCATGAAGACCCGCAAGCAACTGAACGAGTTGCGCCTTGAAATGGGTAACCAACTGGGATTGCGCGACAAGAACAAGTTCGTCTGCCTTTGGGTGGTTGACTTCCCGATGTTTGAGTGGAGCGATGAAGAAGGCCGCCTGATGGCTATGCACCACCCGTTCACCCATCCGAAAGACGAAGATATTCCTTTGCTGGATACAGACCCGGCAGCTGTCCGTGCAGATGCATACGACATGGTGTGCAACGGTATTGAAGTGGGTGGAGGTTCCATCCGTATCCACGATGCACAGTTGCAGGCCAAAATGTTCGAGATTCTCGGATTCACTCCCGAGAAGGCTCAGGAGCAGTTCGGCTTCCTGATGAATGCCTTCAAATACGGTGCACCTCCTCACGGTGGTCTGGCATACGGTCTGGACCGTTGGGTCAGCATCTTCGCAGGTCTCGACAGTATCCGCGACTGCATTGCATTCCCCAAAAACAACAGTGGACGCGATGTAATGCTGGATGCACCTTCGGCTATTGACCAGAAGCAGCTGGACGAACTGAATCTGACTGTTGAAGTGAAAGAGTAAAAGCAGATACAGAGTAGGAGAGTGAAAGAGTCTGCACGCATTTTTCGTTTTGCGGTAATCGGCACGCTGAATGCCTTGATTATGGCTGTTACCGTTTGGGTAATGATGGACGAACTGGACATCAACTATATGCTCTCCAATGTAACCGCATATATACTTGCACAGATACACAACTTCATCTGGTGCAAGTATTGGATATTCCCTACAGAAAAAAAGAGCAACACTTGGCGACAAGTGCTGCTCTTTTCTATAGCTTTCGGAATGGCTTACGGAGCGCAATTCCTTTTCCTCATAGGGCTGGTGGAGGGACTGGACTGCAACGAATACCTTGCCCAGTTCCTGGGATTATTCATCTACGGAAGTGTCAATTTCCTGATGAACAAACGGGTGACATTCCGTTAGTTCTCCCCCAGAGATCCCCGTCGTTATCAGTCAAGAAATCGTTTTGTCAATCCGGCATAGGCATCAATTCTGCGGTCGCGCAGGAAAGGCCACCAACGGCGTACATTTTCCGAACGTTCCAAGTCCACCTCTACAACGATATTTTCCGGCCGTTCGTTTCCTGCTTGGGCCAGGAACTCGCCTTGCGGTCCGGCCACAAAACTATTTCCCCAAAACAAGATACCATTGGTCTGCATGGAAGGATCCGGCTCATGTCCCACACGGTTCACTGAAACAACCGGCAAGCCGTTGGCCACAGCATGTCCACGCTGGGAGATAATCCAAGCATTGAGCTGACGCGCCTTTTCATCATCCGTATCACTGCTTTCCCAACCGATAGCCGTAGGATATATCAGTATTTCAGCTCCCTTCAGCGCCATCAGACGTGCTGCTTCCGGATACCATTGGTCCCAGCACACCAAAACTCCCAATTTGCCCAAAGATGTCTGAATAGGTTCGAAGCCTATATCACCGGGAGTAAAATAGAATTTCTCATAATAGGCGGGGTCATCAGGAATATGCATCTTCCGGTATTTCCCGGCAATGCTGCCGTCACGTTCAAAAACAACCGCTGTGTTATGATACAATCCGGGAGCGCGTTTCTCGAACAGAGAAGTGACCAGCACAATATCGTTGGCAGCAGCCAACTCTGAATAGAATCCCGTAGAAGGACCGGGAATCGGTTCTGCCAAGTCGAACAACTGCGTGTTTTCCGTCTGACAGAAATACAGAGAGTTATGCAGCTCCTGCAAAACAACCAATTGAGCCCCATGCGCCGCACATGCCTCTATACTTTTGGCCAAATTCATTAAATTAGTCCTGAGGTCCTTGGTATTGGCCTGCTGGATAATACCTACTTTTATTTTTCTTGTCATCTTATTCTATGGTTTATTGTTTTACTATGTATAATCGACATTACTTCAACACCCCTACGGGATATTGCATGGTAACACAATGCAAAGAGCCGTGTTGCTTAATCAAAGCACGGCAATCTATCCCGATAATTTCATAACCGGGAAAAGCCTCCCGCAACACTTCCCCCGCGCGGGCATCATTCTCCGGCTGGCGATAGGTGGGGTAAAGCACTGCATCATTCAGAATCAAGAAATTAGCGTAAGTGGCAGGAAGCCGTTCCCCTTCCTCTTCTATCTTATCGGCCATGGGCAAAGCCAGCAAACGGTAAGGTTCCCCCTTCAACGTACGGAAAGTCTTCAGTTGCTCCTCCATGCGATGCAGTTCTTCGTAATGCTCATCATCCGCATCCTTGCATTGTACATAGGCTATCGTGTCGGCAGGGCAGAAACGGGCCAGCGTGTCTATATGACTGTCCGTATCGTCACCTGCCAAATAACCGTGGTCTAGCCAAAGAACACGTTGCAGGTGAAAAACGGAACGAAGATATTCCTCAATTTCCACCCGGTTCATCTGTCCGTTCCGGTTAGGCGAAAGCAGGCATTCGGAGGTGGTGAGCAACGTACCCATGCCGTCACTTTCGATGGAACCGCCTTCAAGGACAAACCCCAAGCGATTTACATACTTTCCTTTCATCACTTCCGACTCCACCGCACGACGCGTAATCAAATTATCCTTATCGGATGCAAACTTCAATCCCCACCCGTTGAACTTAAAGTCGAGCAGAGATACACCGTCAGCATCCAGTAGGGTGATGGCTCCATGGTCGCGTGCCCAAGTATCATTCGTCTCACACTTCAGGAAACGGACATTTTCCATATTCACCCTGCCGAGAATCTGTTTCTTCACCTCATCCGGTTCTGGGGTTACAATCAGCAATGTCTCCCGGGCGGCTATTTCGTGGGCAATGGCTACAAAACATTCCTGCACTTCGTCCAACATATAGGTCCAGTCTGTACCCGCATGAGGCCATGTAAGCTGTATGCCGCTTTGCAAAGCCCATTCGGCAGGCAAGTGGGGAGCACGTGTCTCTACCTGAAAAGTCATATTCTTGCCAAAACGCACCTGACAGTCCTTCTCTGCGGCACCACCCAGCGGCAGTCCTACAAAATATCCCATATTATTTATCTTTTCTAATTCGTTACTTTTTAAGTTAGCAGAGAGAGGGAGAATAAACCTTAGGTTTAGAATTGCCAAACCTCTACTTCAGACTTCTAAACCTCTACTCTATGATTGTAAACCTCTACTCGTCAATTATCACTTATCTTCCTTCGGTTTCCGGTCGAAGAATGGATTCTTGGAGGATGCACTCACCGGAATGGCAAAGACAGTCTTGCATCCTTTCAGCCAATCCAAACGCTGAGCGGCAAGTCCGGCAGAAAACATGACACGGGTATCCACCCTCAAATCGGCAGCCATGGCACAAGCCGAACCTACAGCTATCCCTACATCCACCGTATTCAAAGCACAAGGTACTCCCTCCGGACGACCGGCACAAGTGGGAAAACCGCAGTGTCCGCAATTCAAACTTTGCGTCTGCTCGCGCGTACCTATTATAATTACACATTCAGCCTGCAAAATGTTGTCCGCATCACGGAGAAAGAACTTCATACCGTGCTCTTCAACCATAGCGACCATCTTTTCAGACAGCTTCTTAATGTCTTCACCCGTAACCAGCGCAGCTTCAATCACATCAATACCTTTTCCTTTCGGTGCCGTGCGCGCAGCAGTCAGCATTTGCCTTGCCACGTCAAGCACATGTTCGTGGCGGCAATCCCGTTCATTCTGTATCATAGTCTTTCTTTCCTGAATTAATTAGTGCGTCAAAGATAGCACAAATATTTTTTTGCACTATCTTTGCGATACAGAAAGATTAAAGGAACACCATGCTGCAAATAGAAAATGCCAGTATCGCCTACGGCAACGATATACTTTTCTCGGGTTTCAACCTGCAATTGGAAAGGGGAGAGATAGCCAGTATCTCCGGCCCTTCGGGATGCGGAAAGTCGTCACTGCTGAATGCCATACTTGGATTTACTCCGTTAAAAGAAGGACGCATCGTCTTGAACGGCATTCTGCTGGATAAAGGAAACGTCGACGTTGTCCGTAAGCAGACTGCATGGATTCCACAAGAACTGGCATTGCCGCTGGAATGGGTAAAGGACATGGTACAATTGCCCTTCGGTTTAAAGGCAAACCGGGGTACACCCTTTTCTGAAACCCGTTTATTTGCATGTTTCGAGGATTTGGGTCTGGAACAAGAGTTATATTACAAACGGGTGAACGAAATATCCGGAGGCCAACGCCAACGGATGATGATAGCCGTAGCCTCAATGATTGGCAAACCACTGACCATTGTCGATGAACCGACTTCCGCTCTCGACTCCGGTTCCGCGGAAAAAGTACTCTCTTTCTTCCGCAGGCAGACAGAAAATGGAAGTGCCATACTGACCGTATCCCATGACAAAAGATTCGCCAACGGATGTGACCGACATATAATCATGAAATAACATACACACTATTGGGAACCATAGATATATCATACCTCAGCCTGGGCATCGGATTATTGCTATTATTAATACCGCTGTTTTACATCTGGAAGTTCAAGACCGGACTGTTGCGCGCTACTGTGATAGGTACGGCACGCATGATTGTCCAGTTGTTCTTCATCGGCATATACTTGAACTACCTCTTTTTATGGGATAACCCGTGGATAAACTTTCTATGGGTAATTGTCATGATATTTGTAGCATCGCAGACGGCATTGGCACGAACACAATTGAAGAGGAAGATTCTGCTCCTGCCCATATCCGCAGGTTTCTTATGCAGTGTAGTATGTGTAGGCTTGTACTTTATCGGAATAGTACTGAGAGTGGAAAACGTATTCAGCGCCCGGTATTTCATCCCTATTTTCGGCATACTGATGGGCAACATGCTATCCAGTAACGTCATAGCCCTCAACACCTATTATAGTGGACTGAAACGGGAACAACAGCTTTACCGGTATCTTCTCGGCAATGGTGCTACAAAAGCGGAAGCACAGGCACCTTTCATCCGCCAAGCCATCATCAAATCCTTCAGTCCGCTGATTGCCAATATATCCGTGATGGGGCTGGTTGCTTTTCCGGGAACCATGATTGGCCAGATATTGGGTGGCAGCAGCCCGAATGTGGCCATCAAATATCAGATGATGATTATGGTCATCACCTTTACCGCCTCCATGCTGTCACTGATGATTACAATCTCTCTGGCTTCCCGCAAGTCGTTCGATGCCTACGGCAAGCTACTGCCGGTGATGGTAGAGAAGAAGGGAAAAAAGGAGCATAAATAACTTCAACGGTGGTGGGCATCCAGTTTTCCGGGGAGATAGCGTAGCTGCACATATTGTACGCCCGGTTTCACAAAGCCGCTGTCCAACATCACTTTCTTTACACGGAATTCTTCAAGCCTATACTGCAGGTAACTTTTGATGCGTTGACTTTGCGGCTTGGTATATGCCAGCAGATTAACTTTTCCCAGCGAATCAATCTCTACCCTTGCCTTGACGGTGCGTAGAGAAAGAGGACCGTCTTTTTTCTTAGCCTGATAATCTTTATCCTTGTCTACCCAAAAGATAGCCGTAGCCTTGGGAGTAGTATCTACCGGCTCCTCCATATCCTCAGATACATCTTTACCGGAACGGTTCGTATCCTGACAAGACAATAACGATAAAAGGAAAAGAAACAAAACAAGTAATGTTTTCATAATAAAGGAGAATAATGTGTCCAACTAATCAAACGTACCCGATGAAGCATATATTATCGGATATATAAAATGTTCTTCACCTTCCGTTTGCGGTTGTTCAAACAATTGTTTGTAGATAGGTTCCGGCTCTGTTTCAGAGAAAAAATCTGCATCAGCAGGATAAATACCATAATACCACCAGGGAGTTCCTTCCATATTATAAGGCTCAATACCCTCGATTACAAACTTATATAATCCAACTGTATCACCATCTTTTATAATGCTTGTATAGGTTCCATAATTGGTCCCCATATTATATCTCAATCCTTTTAAAGGAGCATATTCTTCTTCAGTAAACTCGCCTGCTACATATTTTTTTCTTTTGCATGCAAAAGGAATCTCATATTTTCCTCCATCAGGAGAAAGAATAAAAGGATTGGGTCCATCAACCTCTATTGTATATTCATATTCTACTCCGACTTTTGATAACACCTCGACCAGTTCGTATGCAATATTACTGGCATCGGCGGGAGGGTTGAGCAAAGTTGTTTTTTTCACCAATAAGGTGTATTCATACCCCTTGCTATAATCAAACCCGGCAATTCCTAAAAAGTCCAACGCTTCATATTCATTTTTACCTTCCTCCTTTACCAACATACAATCAATGAAATGATCACTTCCCCAAGGCTGGTAAGTGCCAATCTCGGAAGAGACCTTCATTTTAATGTTTTCTACATTGTCTTGTGGAGTATCACTGTTACAAGAGGTCACACCAATTATAATCAAGAGCGATAAAATTCCGAATAGTTTTTTAGTTTTCATAGATTTAGTTTTATAATAATCGCTCGCAAAGATAGTCTTTTTCGTGATAAAACATTTTTCGATAAGAGTTTTTGTTGGAAGAAAACCGTCTATTACTCAAATTTGTTACTGATATTTTATAAAAAGAATAAAAAACATTCTCAATCCATTGCTTTTTACTATATTTGCAACCAAATTTTCTGTTCACAATGAAAATTAAGGAATTAGTAAGCGCCCTTGAACGGTTCGCGCCTCTGCCATTGCAAGACGGATTTGATAATGCCGGCCTGCAAATCGGATTGACAGATGCGGAAGCAACAGGGGCTTTGTTGTGTCTTGACGTTACTGAAGCTGTACTGGATGAAGCCATTGCATTGGGATATAATGTGGTTATATCACATCACCCTCTCATTTTCAAAGGGTATAAATCCATCACGGGCAGGGATTATGTGGAACGTTGTATCTTGAAAGCCATCAAGAATGACATCGTTGTTTATGCTGCGCACACTAACCTGGATAATGCACCGGGAGGAGTGAACTTCAAGATTGCCGAGAAAATCGGTTTGAAGAATGTCCGTATCCTGGAAGCCAAGGAAAATGCGCTGGTAAAGCTGACCACATTTGTACCGACCGCCCAAGCGGAAGACGTGAGGAAAGCCTTGTTCGACGCTGGATGCGGCAATATCGGCAACTATGATTTGTGCAGTTATAACATGGAAGGCGAGGGGACATTCCGAGCCCGGGAAGGTGCCACCCCATACTGTGGAGCGATAGGGGAGCTGCATACCGAACGTGAAGTACGTATTGAGACAATCATACCCGCCTACAAAAAAGCGGCAACTGTCAAGGCACTGCTTGCGGCACATCCATATGAAGAACCGGTCTATGATATTTATCCCTTGCAAAACTCATGGCCACAAGCCGGAGCCGGTGTCATTGGCGAATTGGAAGTACCGGAGACAGAACTTGAATTCCTGAAACGGATAAAGAAAACCTTCGAAGTAGGGTGTCTCAGACATAACAAACTCCTCGGGCGGGAAATACAGACTGTTGCATTATGTGGCGGCGCCGGCGCTTTCCTAATGCCGCTTGCCATCCGCAACCGTGCAGATGTCTTTATCACCGGCGAGATAAAATACCATGACTATTTCGGACATGATACCGATATATTATTGGCTGAAATAGGGCATTATGAAAGTGAGCAATATACGAAAGAAATATTTTATACAATAATCCGGGATTTGTTTCCTCATTTTGAGGTTCAGATGACCAAAGTGAATACAAACCCCATAAAATACATGTAAGTAAAATGGCTAAAGAAGCAAAAAAAGATCCTCAGGAATTAACCGTAGAACAGAAGTTGAAAGCTTTGTTCCAATTGCAGACAATGCTGTCCAAAATCGATGAAATCAAGACGTTGAGAGGTGAACTTCCCCTGGAAGTACAGGACTTGGAAGACGAAATAGCCGGTCTGAGTACCCGTATAGACAGAATCAAGGCAGAAGTTGCCGAGTTGAAATCCTCCATTGCAGGAAAGAAAGTTGAAATTGAAACCGCAAAGGCTTCTGTAGCTAAATATAAAGACCAGCAGGACAACGTACGCAACAACCGCGAATATGACTTCTTAAGCAAGGAAATCGAATTCCAGACATTGGAAATCGAACTCTGCGAAAAGCGTATCAAGGAATTTGCCGCACAAGAGGAAGAAAAATCTCAAGAAGTAGCAGAAAGCACTGCTGCTCTGGAAGAAAGACAAAAAGACCTCGACGTAAAGAAGAGCGAACTGGACGAAATCATCTCCGAGACCAAGCAAGAGGAAGAGAAGCTGAGAGACAAAGCCAAAGAACTGGAAACAAAGATTGAACCCCGTCTGCTTCAGTCCTTCAAACGTATCCGTAAGAATTCACGCAATGGACTGGGTATTGTATACGTACAGCGTGATGCTTGCGGTGGTTGCTTCAACAAGATTCCGCCCCAGAGACAATTGGACATCCGCTCACGCAAGAAAATTATCGTTTGCGAATATTGTGGCCGTATCATGATTGACCCGGAATTAGCAGGTATAACTCCCGAACAGAAAGTGGAAGTTGTAAAGGAAAAGCCAGTAAGAGCCAAAAGAAAAATCGTACATATCGGCTCAGATAATTAAAAATAGAACATTTTCTATATATAAAACGGCAATAGTAAAGCACCTATTGCCGTTTTTTTGTTAAATAAGCTCATAAAAACCTGCTATTAGAGAAAAAAGAAGTAGTTTTGTTGCTTGAAAAATTAATAGAATTAAATTAAAAAGCATGAGACTAAACAAATTATTCATACTCTATTCACTTTTCGGAATATTGATGGCATCGTGCATAAAAGATGAAGCACCCAATGCTGAAGCTGATATAACAGGCATCTCTTTTGAAGAAGATGTACTGGCAAGTGCTCGTTTCAATTTAAATCCGTCTTACAATGATAATCTGCAGGCCTACCCCATATTAGTAAAAGTAAAAGAGGGCACTCCTTTAAACAAACTATCCCCCCTGTTTGAGTTGACGCCGGGCGCTACCATTAGTCCGGAAAGTGGTAGTGAACACGATTTCTCTGACGGAAAAAGGGTAAAGTATACCGTAACTTCCGAGAACAAGGCTTGGCAGCGAGTATATTCCATCGGTGTACGCGAACAATCGGTATCAGACATCCCAAATGAATTCCATTTTGAAGACATACGACTTATCAATGGAATTAACCCCAAATACAAATATCAGGAGTTCTATGAAGAACAAGACGGATTGGAACTGACATGGGCCAGTGGAAATGAAGGATTCAACTGGGCAGCCAGTTCATCAGCTACTGAAAATTACCCTACGTCACAATATGACAATGGTAAAAACGGAAAGTGTGCCAAATTAGAAACTCGGCTTACCGGCTCTCTGGGAGCAATGGTAGGTATGCCGATAGCTGCTGGAAATTTGTTTATCGGTGAGTTTGATATGACGAATGCTCTCACCAGCCCATTGAAAGCCACACATTTCGGCACTCCTTTCTGTTATAAGCCCTCACGTCTAAAAGGTTGGTACAAGTACAAAGCCGGTGAACGTTTTTATGAAAACGGTGGATACACCGACCGTAAAGATGTGATGAACATCTATGCAATCTTTTATGAAGGCGAAAGTTACAACGAAGCAGGAGAAGTTACGGAAGTAATATTGGATGGAAATCTGCCAAACCAGAACTATGAACATCCCAGTATGGTAGCTTTAGCTCTAATATCCAATCCCCACGAAACCGATGATTGGGAAGCTTTCGACATTCCTTTTGACTATCAGAGATATGGAAAAGAAATAGATGAAACCAAACTGGCAAAAGGAAAATATAAACTAAGTATCATTTTTGCATCCAGCAAGAACGGTGCAACTTTCGAGGGTGCGCCCGGAAGTACCCTTTTAGTGGATGATGTGGAACTGATTTTCGAATAAGAACCCTGTAGAATTGGAATACAACATGATAAAGAAAATAGTAGCATTTATCGCATTGGCAGTTTACATGCAAACCGCCCTATACGCTCAAGAGAATCAGAATCGTACGCTTATAAACGCTGCCCTGCACGGATGGGAATATGAGATAAGGGCCGGTGTCAGCATCGGTGGTACTTCCCCGCTTCCATTGCCCGTAGAAATACGGAGTATCGATGCCTACAATCCTACTTTAGCTCTTATGCTGGAAGGAAATGCCATCAAGTGGTTAGGAAAAACTAAAAAATGGGGAGTAATAACCGGGGTAAGACTGGAAACCAAAAATATGATTACCAAAGCGACAGTAAAGAACTATGGCATGGAAATCATAGGAAATGACGGTAACCGCTTGAAAGGTAACTGGACGGGAGGAGTAAAAACCAAAGTACGCAATGCCTACATTACTGTCCCCGTACTTGGAGCATATAAAGTCAACTCACGATTGCGAGCCAAAGCAGGTGCATATGTATCCTACCTGATGGATGAGGAATTCTCCGGATATGTATATGAAGGTTATCTGCGTGAAGGTAATCCTACCGGAAAGAAAGTCTACTTCTCCGACGGTGCCATTGCCACTTACGACTTTTCGGATGATTTGCGCAAGTTTGCCTGGGGCGTGCAAGCTGGTGTAGACTGGCGTGCCTTCAAACATCTGAGTGTATTTGCCGACCTTACATGGGGATTGAATGATATTTTCAAGAAAGATTTCAATACAATTACCTTTGCCATGTATCCCATCTACTTGAATGTGGGTTTCGGGTATGCCTTCTAAGATACTCGGGTATACCGAGTAAATACTCATAAACAAATAAAGGTTTAGGTTGTTATCAATCCCATAAAAAGATAACCACCTAAACCTTTATTTATGAATATAAAAGTTTGGAGCACTGCGTTGCTCATATTATGCCTATGTCCTGCGGCTATGGCACAGAAAGCCAACCGCTATCTTGAGAAACCACTCCCACAAGGCTGGGGAAAGGACGCCTCCCATGCCATTCCCGGAGATGACAATCTGTTCAGCGGACAAATACCACCCATTGACGACAAGTGGTGGAAAGCCTTCGATGACCCGATGCTGGATTCATTGATTACGGTAGCCTCCACTCAAAACTATTCCGTACTTTCTGCCATGGACCGTATGGATATGGCTAAATCCAATCTGCGGATAGAACGCGGCAGCTTTTTCCCTTCCATCTCATTGGACGGAGGATGGGCACGGCAGCAAAGCAGCGGCAATGTCAACGCACTTCCGCAATCCATTACCGGTGCATACAGCGCCTCGCTCAACGCCAGTTGGGAGCTGGACGTATTCGGAAGTATCCGCCAACGGGTAAAGGCACAGCGGGAAACCTTCATGGCAAGCAAGGAGGAATATACCTCTGTCATGGTATCCCTCTGTGCCCAGATAGCTTCTGCCTACATCGGACTCCGCGAACTGCAGCAAGAGCTAAGTGTAGTGACCCACAATTGCCATACCCAGGCAGCCGTACTTAACATTACCGAAGTACGCTACAAAACCGGACTGGTGTCCAAACTGGACGTTTCACAAGCCAAATCCGTATATTACAGTACCAAAGCCTCCATCCCACAACTGGAGGCAGGCATCAACCAATACATCACGACGCTCGCAATCTTACTCGGTACTTACCCCCAGCATATCCGCCCCATATTGGAGAAGCCCGGCAAACTGCCCGACTATATGGAACCCATAGGCATCGGTGTTCCTGCCGACCTGCTGCTCCGCCGCCCCGATATACGGCAAGCCGAACGCCAAGTCAACGCGCAGGCGGCAACACTCGGCGCATCTCAAAGTGACTGGCTGCCGCAAGTGTTCCTAAAAGGTTCCATCGGCTATTCCTCCCATGACTTGAAGGACTTGACTAAACGGAACAGTATGACGTTTGAAATTGCTCCAAGCATCAGCTGGACCTTATTCAGCGGTACCAAACTGGTGAATGCCACCCGTCTGGCACGTGCCCAGCTCGATGAATCCATTCACCAGTTCAACCAGACAGTGCTTACCGCCGTGCAGGAAACGGATAATGCCATGAACTCCTATCGCAACTCCATCCAACAGATTGTTGCCATGCGCGAAGTATGCAACCAGGGAGAAGAAACTCTGAAACTCTCCCTCGATTTGTACAAACAAGGACTTACTCCCTTCCAGAACGTACTGGACGCACTACGCTCACTCCTGACATACGAAAATCAGCTGGTGCAGGCACAAGGCAGCTCCTTGCTGCATCTGATAGCCTTATACCAGGCATTGGGAGGTGGATATGAAATGAATCAGAAATAAGAATATAAACTAAACCGAACCGTATATGAAAAATCAAATGTACATCACCCTGCTCATCCTGCCATTGCTGGCAACGGGATGCGGGGGAAGGAAAGAAACGGCACAAACGATGCCCGTTCCCGAGATAAGCGTGGCCCGTCCGACAGTGCAGAACATTACGCTGACGAAAGAATATCCGGGCTACCTGACTTCTGAAAAGACCGTAGACCTGGTAGGCAGAGTCAGCGGAACCTTACAGACCATCGCTTACGCTCCCGGCAGCCGGGTACGCCAGGGACAAGTACTTTTTGTCATCGAACCGACAGTCTATCAAGACAATATGCGGCAGGCGGAAGCAGAACTCAACACTGCCCGTGCCAACCTGGAATACGCCCAAAACAACTACGCACGTATGCAGGAAGCCGTGAAAAGCGATGCTGTAAGCCGTATACAAGTGCTGCAAGCACAATCCAACGTGGCAACCTCGCAGGCTGCAGTGAGCAATGCGGAAGCAGCCCTGAACACGGCGCGCACCAATCTGGGCTACTGCACCGTCCGTGCCCCCTTCGACGGTACCGTAAGCCGTAACCTGGTGGATGCCGGAGGCTATGTAGGCGGCAGCGTGCAGCCCGTCACACTGGCAACCATCTACAAGGACGACCATCTGTACACCTACTTCAACGTGGCAGACAACCAATGGCTCTCCATGCTGATGCAGCAGGGAGACAGTATCCCCCGGCAAGTGAGTGTCAGCCTAGGCAAAGACGGACTCCTCACTTATCCCGCACAACTGGATTATCTTTCGCCCAACGTAGACTTGAACACCGGAACTCTGAACATCCGCGCCCGTCTCGACAACCCTAAAGGACTGTTGAAAAGCGGCCTCTACGTCAGCATCACCTTGCCCTACGGAGAGCAACAGCAGGCCATCCTGCTGCCGGACGCCTCCATCGGTACCGACCAGTTGGGGAAATACATATACGTAGTCAACGATTCGAATATAGTGCGCTACCACCATATAGAAACCGGACAACTGATAGGGGACAGCCTGCGCCAGATAAGGGCAGGCATCACTCCCCAGGAACGTTACGTCACCAAAGCGCTGATGAAGGTAAGGGATGGAATGAAAGTACATCCCATCGACAACTAATATGAATTGATTAATACCAAAGCCTATGTTTTCAAAATTCTTCATAGACCGTCCTATCTTTGCTACCGTATTGGCGCTGCTCATCGTCGTAGCAGGACTGGTCACACTGGGCATCCTGCCCATCGCACAATATCCGGACATCACGCCGCCCACCGTACAGGTCAGTGCCGTATATCCCGGAGCCAATGCGCAGACGGTGGCACAAACCGTCGGCATCCCCATCGAGCAGCAAGTCAACGGAGTGGACGGGATGCTTTACATGTCCTCCAACTCCAGCTCATCGGGCGCTTACTCGCTGACCATCACTTTTGCCGTAGGCACGGACATTGATATGGCTACCGTACAAGTCCAGAACCGGGTAAGCGTGGCCCAGTCGTCACTGCCTACTCCCGTTGTGGTACAAGGTGTCACGGTGCAGAAGCAGTCATCGAATATCGTGATGTTCCTCACCATGACATCGGACAGCAAGGACTACGACGGACTTTACCTCAGCAACTATGCCAAGCTGAATCTCGTGGACCAGCTGACACGCGTGCCCGGTGTAGGCGCCGTCAATGTGATGGGAGCAGGGGACTACTCCATGCGTATCTGGCTCGACCCTGCCGCCATGCGCATCCGCTATCTTTCGCCGGCCGATGTATACCAAGCCATCCAATCACAGAATGTGGAAGTCAGCGCAGGTAACGTAGGGCAACCCATCGGCACGGACAATAAAAATGCCTATCAATACAGCCTGACCGTAAAGGGCCGACTTACCTCGCCCGAAGAGTTCGGCAACATTATCCTGCGTACCGAAACCGGAGGGAAGATACTCCGTCTGCGCGACGTGGCGCACATCGACCTGGGCTCGGCCTCTTACAGCGTAGTATCCCAACTGGACGGGAAACCCACCGCCGCCATTGCTATCTATCAGCAACCGGGCAGCAACTCGCTGGACGTTTCCAAAGGAGTAAAGGCAAAAATGCAGGAACTCTCGCAGAATTTCCCTACAGGCATACAATACAATGTAACCCTGGACACTACGGATGTCATTCATGCCTCCATAGACGAAGTGATGGTGACGTTTCTTGAAACAACCCTGCTGGTAGTTCTCGTCATCTTCCTGTTCCTGCAGAACTGGCGGGCGGTCGTCATCCCCTGCATCACTATTCCGGTATCACTCATCGGCACACTGGCCGTCATGTCCTTGTTCGGCTTCTCCATCAATACGCTGACGCTGTTCGGACTGATACTTGCCGTGGCCATCGTGGTGGATGATGCCATCGTGGTGGTGGAGAACTCCACGCGTCTGCTGGACACGGGGCGCTACACCTCCCGCCAGGCTGTGACCGAAGCGATGGGAGAGATTACCGGACCCATTGTCGGAGTAGTGCTGGTGCTACTTGCCGTATTTATCCCGACAACACTCGTCAGCGGCATATCAGGACAACTGTACAAACAGTTTGCCTTGACCATTGCAGCCAGCACCGTACTTAGCGGATTCAACTCACTGACCCTTACTCCGGCGCTCTGTGCCTTGATGCTGCAACCTACCCGGCCTTCCAAGAATCCCTTGTATCGGGGGTTCAATCGTCTGTACGACAAGACACAAGGAGTTTACGACCGGATAGTGGAGTACCTGCTCCAACGCCCTGTTGCTTCCATCGTGTCATATACAGTTTTCACATTGATTGCTGTCCTGCTGTTTGTCAAATGGCCCTCCACGTTTGTTCCGGAAGAAGATGACGGCTATTTCCTCGCAGTCGTACAGCTTCCCCCTGCATCGAGCCTGGAGCGTACCCAAGCCGTAGGGAAGCAGATAAATGAGATTCTTGATTCTTACCCCGAAATAAAGGACTACATCGGCATATCCGGCTTCTCCGTGATGGGAGGAGGAGAGCAAAGCAATGCGGCCACTTACTTCATCGTACTGAAAAACTGGAATGAACGCAAGGGAAAGGAACATACGGCTGAAGCCGTAGTACAGCGCTTCAATATGGAAGTATATGGCATCCAGGAAGCAGAGATATTTGCCATGGTCCCGCCTGCCATCCCCGGACTGGGAGCTACCGGAGGCCTGCAACTCCAATTGGAAGACCGCCACAACCTCGGCGCCACCGAGATGCAGCGTGCTGTAGAGACCTTGATGGAGCATTACCGCAATTATCCGGCACTGGCATCGGTCAGCAGCCAGTACCAAGCCAATGTACCGCAATATTTTTTGAATATAGACCGCGACAAGGTACAGTTGATGGGTATCCCGCTGAACAGTGTATTCACCGCCTTGGGTTACTATATGGGGGAGGCCTACGTCAACGACTATGTACAGTTCGGACACATCTACCAAGTGAAATTGGGGGCGGGCGACCGTGCCCAGCGTGTCATCGACGATGTTCTGAAATTGAGCGTTCCCAATGCATCGGGAGAAATGGTACCTTTCTCTTCCTTCACCCGGGTGGAAGAGCAGTTAGGCATGGACCAGATAAACAGATATAACATGTACTCCACAGCAGCCGTGACCTGCAATGTGGCTCCGGGCAGTAGTTCGGGAGAGGGTATCCGGCAAATGGAAAGTCTAATCAAAGAGCATCTCGGAGACGAGTTCGGCTATGAATGGACTTCGGTAGCCTATCAGGAGACGCAGGCGGGAACCACGACGACTGTCGTATTCGTCATGGCACTGCTGGTTGCCTTCCTTGTACTCGCCGCACAATACGAAAGCTGGACCAGTCCGGTAGCTGCCGTAATGGGACTTCCGGTTGCACTGCTCGGTGCCATGCTGGGATGCTATGTCATGGGGACTCCGGTCAGCATCTACACACAAATTGGAATCATTCTGCTTGTCGCCTTGTCTGCCAAAAACGGTATTCTGATTGTGGAGTTTGCACGTGACTTTCGTGCACAAGGTAATTCAATCCGCGATGCGGCATTCCAGGCCGGACATATCCGCCTGCGACCTATTCTGATGACATCGCTTGCATTCGTATTCGGGGTTATGCCGCTGCTTTTTGCAACCGGAGCAGGGGCGGGAAGCCGTATTGCACTGGGAGCCGCCGTAGTGTTCGGTATGGCACTGAATACCTTGCTTGCCACGGTCTATATTCCTAATTTCTACGAATTGATGCAGAAGTTGCAGGAGAAGTTCAGTAAGAAACAATAGGGAGGATGAGCTACAAGTTATGGATTATGGGTTATAGGCTATCACACTTATAGCTCATAATCCATAACTCATTTTAGCAACTTGCTGCTAAAAGTTGTATCTTTGCGTGCGAATTGCCTCTTAAAGAAATTGAAGTTATGAAAGCATATTTCATCGCCATACTTACCTTATTCACTTGTATAGCTACCGTCGTCCGGGCGCAGCAAATGTCTGAACTTGAAAACCGGATTGACAGTCTGCTCAATGGCAAGAAAGCCACCGTTGGTATAGCCGTATGGACAGACAAAGGAGACATGCTCCGGTATAACGACCATGTACACTTCCCCTTGCTCAGTGTATTCAAATTCCATGTGGCACTGGCCGTACTGGACAAGATGGATAAGCAAAGCATCAGTCTGGACAGCATTGTTTCCATAAAGGCATCCCAAATGCTGCCCAATACCTACAGCCCCCTGCGGAAGAAGTTTCCCGACCAGGATTTCACGATTACGCTTAGGGAGCTGATGCAATACAGCATTTCCCAAAGCGACAACAATGCCTGCGACATCTTGATAGAATATGCAGGAGGTATCAAACATATCAATGACTATATCCGCCGGTTGGGTATCGACTCCTTCAACCTCTCGGAAACAGAAGACGACATGCACTCCAGCTTCGAGGCTGTATACCGCAACTGGAGTACTCCTTCCGCTATGGCCCGACTACTGAGAACGGCCGATGAAAAAGAGTTGTTCTCCAACAAGGAACTGAAAGACTTCTTGTGGCAGACCATGATAGATACTGAAACCGGTGCCAACAAACTGAAAGGTATGTTGCCAGCCAAAACCGTGGTAGGACACAAGACCGGCTCTTCCGACCGCAATGCCGACGGCATGAAAACTGCAGATAATGATGCCGGCCTCGTTATCCTTCCCGACGGCCGGAAATACTACATTGCCGCCTTCGTCATGGACTCATACGAGACGGATGAGGACAATGCAGACATCATCGCCCGCATATCACGCATGGTATATGATGCGATGAGAAGGCAAGGTGGCTATTGGTAGCTCCTCCTATAAGTTTTGATACTCGGGTATATCTTGCAGAAAAGTATAGCTGTTGTGCTCGTAATCTATGCGGCAACAATAATGCTGAAGCCCGTTGCTGACAATCAGATAATCCACTTTCAGCACCATGTTGTAACGGGTAATCTGGTCGAAAACCTTTTGGGTGATTTCTATTTCGGGCGCCTTGTATTCCACAATCATCCGGGCGGTAAGGTCGCGCCGATAGAGCACTGTATCACAGCGTTTCTTTGTACCGTTCAGCTGTACCTGCACCTCATTTGCCATAAGCGCCTGCGGATACCCCTTGTGAGCAAGAAGAAAGTGGACGAAGTGCTGCCGCACCCATTCTTCAGGGGTCAAGGCGACATAACGACGACGGATTATATCGAAAATAACATTTTTTCCGTTCCTTGCGGCAATTTTAGCATCGAATGCTGGTAGGTTTAACGATAACATTTACTACATTTGTAAGTTAAATAATGGTTCCCGTCTTTTGGGAACACAAATTTAATGAAATCTTATGAAAACAAAAGAAGAAATCGTAGCCAATTGGCTGCCCCGTTACACAAAGCGTAACCTGGAGGATTTTGGAGAGTACATTCTGTTGACCAACTTCAACAAGTACGTAGAGATTTTCGCAGAAAAGTTCAATGTTCCCATTCTCGGTAAAGATGCCAACATGATATCTGCCAGTGCAGAAGGAATGACCATCATCAACTTTGGCATGGGAAGTCCTAATGCCGCCATTATCATGGACTTGCTGAGCGCCATCAAGCCCAAAGCATGTCTGTTTCTGGGTAAGTGCGGCGGCATAGACAAAAAAAATAGAATAGGGGACCTCATCCTCCCCATAGCCGCCATCCGTGGCGAAGGTACTTCCAACGACTACTTCCCGCCCGAAGTCCCGTCACTCCCGGCATTTATGCTGCAACGTGCCGTTTCTTCCGCCATCCGCGACTATGCCCGTGACTACTGGACCGGTACCGTATACACCACCAATCGCCGCATTTGGGAACATGACGAGGGGTTCAAGGAATATCTGAAGAAAACCCGTGCTATGGCTGTCGATATGGAAACGGCAACCCTATTCAGCTGCGGTTTTGCCAATCATATTCCCACGGGAGCCCTTCTGCTGGTTTCAGACCAACCGATGATTCCGGAAGGTGTAAAAACCGATAAAAGCGACAACCTGGTGACCCAAAATTATGTAAAGGAACATGTTGAAATCGGTATCGCATCCTTGCGCATGATTATTGATGAAAAGAAAACCGTAAAACACTTGAAGTTCGACTGGTAATCCTCTTTACGGGACATCCCCTCGTAACACTTACTTTATTATATGGCAAAACAAGAAACGACCTGTGATGATATTCTAAAAGAGTTGAGAGCCAAACAATACCGCCCCGTCTACTATCTCATGGGCGAGGAATCGTATTACATAGACCTCATCTCCGACTATATTGTAGACAATGTTCTCACTGACACCGAAAAGGAATTTAACCTGACCGTAGTCTACGGTGCAGATGTGGATATAGCCACTGTCATCAATGCGGCTAAGCGTTATCCGATGATGTCCGAACGCCAGGTCGTAGTCGTAAAGGAAGCGCAGGCCATCCGCAACATGGAGGAGCTTTCATACTACCTGCAAAAACCATTGAACTCCACTATTCTTGTTCTATGCCACAAACATGGGGTGCTGGACAGAAGAAAGAAGCTGGCAGCCGAAATAGAGAAGGTGGGAGTTCTATTCGAATCCAAGAAGGTGAAGGATGCCCAGTTACCGGCATTCATCACCTCATACATGAAGCGCAAAGGTGTAGACTTGGATCCTAAAGCCACCTCCATGCTTGCCGATTTCGTAGGTACGGACCTCAGCCGCCTTACAGGAGAACTGGAAAAACTGATTATAACTCTTCCAAAAGGTCAGACACGCGTCACCCCCGAACAAATAGAACGTAACATTGGAATCAGTAAGGATTATAATAACTTTGAACTTCGCAGTGCCATTGTAGAAAAAGACATACTAAAGGCCAATAAAATAATAAAATATTTTGAAGAAAATCCGAAAACAAACCCTATCCAGATGACTTTATCTTTACTTTTCGGCTTCTTCTCCAACTTGATGTTGGCTTATTATGCACCCGAAAAGACGGAGCAGGGTATTGCCAGTTTCATAGGATTAAAGACTCCCTGGCAGTCGCGCGAATACCTAAGTGCCATGCGTCGTTACAGCGGAGTAAAAACCATGCAGATAATCGGAGAAATTCGATATGCAGATGCCAAATCCAAAGGAGTAGGAAATTCCTCCCTAAGCGATGGAGATATCCTCCGGGAATTGGTCTTTAAGATTCTACACTAACTTCCATACAGCATACTTTTCCATAAAAGGGAAAAAGCATAAAACAGACTGATTTGATATCATTATGTCATTTTTAGGGGGATTTATCCCCCTTTTTCTATTTCGGTCCTTAGCATAGACAGTAAAATAGGAGATAATAATCATATTTACAGCAAATTACGTTCATTTATAAGCTCTGAGAATCGTGTTTTTATAACGAATCGACCAATTATACAGAAATAAAGCAAGGATTTAAGTCTTGAAGACTAGAAAATAAATAAAGCATCTTATTTTCTTATTTATGTCACATCTTTTCTCCTTTAGTAAAAAGAAGAGATGGAGCAATTCAGCTTTAAATCGTCATATATGAAATCTGTTACACTTTTCAAGAGTACAATAGTTGTAATACACAACTAGGATAATTGACTATTGTGAATTTAATACATTACATAAATATCTATATGACGGGTGTATTATAACATATGTAATATTATACTTGAAAACACAAATGTAATAAGTAATATTTAATATCGCAAACTGATGGTTTACAAAAATAATAGAGTAGGGGTTAACCCATATAATTATAAGCAATAAATATGTATATATCAATTACATACGACGATTAATCAAATTATTAAATTATATATTATATAAAATGAGCGACAAACAAATGTAATACAGCATTTACCATCAAAAAATAACTATATAATATGCTAATAACTAGACAAATATATTATTTTATTAAACTTACGATAAACACCTATTTTACTCGTAATTTGTATTATAGCATTTGTAATGATGAATATTGTAATAACAGCATTTCATTTGTGAACTTTAAAATATTACATTTTTAATTTGCTTTTGTGATGTCGTTTTTTTACTTTTGTAATCCAATAAATAACATGTACAATTGTAATAACACATAAACCATGAGTATAAAAGACAGGTTCAAAATGGTTATGGACCGGGAGAAACTGACAGCAGGAGCTTTTGCCGAGAGTATCGGCGTGGCCCAAGCCACCATTTCTCACATCTTGGGTCCGCGTAACAAATATCCAAGTACGGAAGTCATTCTCCGATTGCATCAACGATACAACGACATAAACTTGGAGTGGCTGCTTACCGGAAAAGGTAATATGAGTAATAATCCGGATTCACCCGAAAACGATGGATTCGACTATCCTTTATTCGCCGAGAATCCGGAAAATCTGTCCAACGGGCCGGAAGAATCTAAAAATCGCAAGGAAATTGCATTAGAGACAGCCCTAAAATCGCCTAAAGAGATTGTAAAACAAGAGATTATCTACAAAGAAAAGCCTCCCAGAAAAATCACAGAAATAAGAATTTTCTTTGATGACAATACCTACGAGACTTTCAAACCGGAAAATTAAGGAATGAGAATGGAAATAGACTAACGCCCCGGCATAAAAAAGAAACGGGTTCATTTTATTCTGCACTCGGTTTACACTATCTTTGCACCCGAAAGAAAAACATCCCTCTTTATAGATATGAAAAAGTATATTTTAGATCTGACAGTGACAGAGAACCTCCGCTTGCATGCCAACTACGTGTTGTTGAAGCTGACTTCTCCATCCCCACTTCCGGAAATGCTTCCGGGACAATTTGCAGAGATTCGCGTGGACGGCTCACCTACCACTTTTTTGCGCCGCCCCATCTCCATCAATTATGTAGATAGACAACGGAACGAGGTCTGGTTCTTAATCCAACTTGTAGGCGACGGAACCAAGCGATTAGGAGAAGCAAAAGCAGGCGATATAATCAATGTAGTGCTTCCGTTGGGAAACTGCTTCACAATGCCTGAAAAGCCCTCAGACAAGCTCTTATTGGTAGGCGGAGGTGTAGGTACAGCTCCTATGTTATATTTAGGCGAACAGCTCGCCAAGAAAGGTTGCAAGCCAACATTCCTGCTGGGTGCCAGAAGTGACAAAGATTTGCTTCAATTGGAACAATTTGCCGCCTATGGCGAGGTGTATACCACCACCGAAGATGGCAGCCACGGAGAGAAGGGATACGTAACACAACACTCCATATTAAATAAGGTGTGCTTTGAGCAGATATATACTTGCGGCCCCAAACCGATGATGATGGCAGTAGCAAAGTATGCCAAAAGTAAAGGCATCAGTTGCGAAGTATCTTTGGAAAATATGATGGCGTGTGGCATAGGCGCTTGTCTATGCTGTGTAGAAAATACCACGGAAGGTCATTTGTGCGTATGTAAAGAAGGTCCGGTTTTTAATATAAACAAACTATTATGGCAGATTTAAGTGTAAATATTGGTGAATTACAAATGAATAATCCGGTGATGACTGCATCCGGAACATTCGGATATGGTGAAGAATTCGCCGATTTCATCGAACTATCGCGAATAGGCGGTATTATTGTAAAGGGAACCACTCTTCACAAACGTGAAGGCAATCCATATCCGCGCATGGCAGAGACTCCTTCGGGTATGTTAAACGCTGTGGGACTGCAAAATAAGGGCGTTCATTACTTTGTTGAACACATCTATCCCCGCATCAAGGATATTCAGACCAACATGATTGTGAATGTTTCGGGCTCTGCCATCGAAGACTATGCCGAAACAGCCGCAATCATTAATGAACTTGACAAAATTCCTGCCATAGAGTTGAACATCTCTTGCCCCAACGTGAAGCAAGGAGGAATGGCATTCGGTGTTACCGCCAAGGGCGCCGAAGAAGTGGTGAAAGCCGTGCGCTCAGTTTACAAAAAGACACTTATCGTAAAGCTCTCCCCGAACGTTACCGACATCACTGAAATAGCCCGCGCAGCCGAAAATGGCGGTGCAGACAGTGTTTCCCTCATCAATACCCTGCTGGGAATGGCTATAGACGCGGAACGCAGGCGTCCGATACTCTCCACTGTAACCGGTGGCATGTCCGGTGCGGCCGTGAAACCCATTGCCTTACGTATGGTATGGCAAGTAGCCAAAGCGGTAAAAATCCCCGTCATAGGCTTGGGAGGTATCATGAACTGGAAAGATGCTGTGGAATTCATGCTTGCAGGTGCCTCTGCCATCCAGATTGGTACGGCAAACTTCATTGATCCGGCGGTTACAGTGAAAGTGGTAGAAGGAATAAATGACTATCTTGACAGACACGGTTATCAGTCTATAAAGGATATTATTGGTGCACTCGAGGTATAAAGAATAACAAGAGATCGCCATTCGCAATATATATTCATAAAAAAGGACATTCATTGACGAATGTCCTTTTTCTTTTTATTTACATCAGTAAACTTACTCTCCCAACAAATCCGGACGCAATCTACGGGTCCTTTCCAACGACTGTTGCAGCTCCCATTCCTTAATCTTGGCCTCATGTCCGGAAAGTAAAATATCCGGAACCTTCCATCCATTGTAATCAGCGGGACGTGTATAGACCGGTGCGGCCAGCAGATTGTCCTGAAAAGAATCTGAAAGTGCAGACTGCTCATCGGAAATCACTCCCGGAATGATACGGACGATGGCATCTGCCATGACAGCCGCCGCCAGTTCTCCACCAGTCAACACATAGTCGCCGATACTGATTTCCTTGGTGATGAGATGCTCGCGAATCCGGTAATCTATCCCTTTAAAATGCCCGCAGAGAATGATGAGATTCTGGGCAAGGGAAAGAGTATTTGCCATCGGCTGATTGAACTGCTCACCATCGGGGGTCGTAAAGATAACCTCGTCGTAATCCCGCTCGGCCTTCAAGGCGTTGATACACCGCTCTATCGGCTCTATCTTCATGACCATTCCGGCAAAGCCGCCAAACGGATAATCGTCTACACGACGGTACTTATCTTCCGTATAATCACGAAGATTATGGATATGTATCTCTGCAAGCCCTTTATTTTGAGCACGTTTCATGATGGAGCAGTTAAAGAATCCCTCAATCATCTCTGGCAAAACTGTGATAATGTCAATGCGCATATAACTTTATTTTAGCTATTTCAAGCTGCAAAAGTACAAATATTCGGGGAGAAACCCGTATTTTTGCGTTCAAACAATCCGAAAACCCTATGACTGTAAAAGAAAAAATAGACCGGCTCCGTGCGGAATTACACCAGCACAATTACAATTATTATGTGCTGAATGCTCCTGAAATATCCGACAAGGAGTTTGACGACCTGATGCGCGAGCTACAAGACTTAGAGAAAGAACATCCTGAATACCAAGATGATAATTCGCCCACGATGCGTGTAGGGAGTGATTTGAATAAGAACTTCACACAAGTGGCACACAAATATCCCATGCTTTCATTGGGAAACACCTATTCCGAAAACGAAGTGACCGACTTTTACGAACGGGTAAAGAAAGCGTTGAATGAGGATTTTGAAATCTGCTGCGAGCTGAAGTATGACGGTACTTCCATCTCGCTGACTTACGAGGATGGCAAACTGGTGCGTGCCGTCACCCGTGGCGACGGCGAAAAGGGCGATGACGTGACGGACAATGTAAAGACAATCCGAACGATTCCACTGGTCCTCCATGGGGATTATCCTAAATCATTCGAAATCAGAGGGGAAATCCTGATGCCCTGGGTGGTTTTCGAAGAACTGAACCGGGAAAAGGAAGCACGTGAGGAACCGCTTTTCGCCAATCCGCGCAACGCTGCTTCCGGTACCTTGAAGTTGCAGAATTCCGCCATCGTAGCATCCAGAAAGCTGGATGCTTATCTCTACTATCTATTGGGAGAGGAATTGCCCTGCGACGGCCATTACGAGAATCTGCAAGCCGCCGCCAGCTGGGGATTTAAAACATCAGAGCACACCAGAAAAGCCCACAGCCTGGAGGAAGTCTTCGAATACATCAATTATTGGGACACGGAGCGTAAGAACCTTCCGGTAGCTACTGATGGTATTGTACTAAAAGTCAACAGCTTGAGACAACAAAAGAATTTGGGATTCACAGCCAAGTCCCCCCGGTGGGCCATCGCATACAAATTCCAGGCAGAACGTGCACTGACACGCTTGAATAGGGTTACCTACCAAGTAGGACGTACCGGCGCAGTCACTCCGGTTGCCAATCTGGACCCCGTACAACTGTCCGGCACCATTGTGAAACGTGCCTCCCTGCACAATGCAGATATTATCGAGGGGCTGGACCTGCATATAGGCGACATGGTGTATGTGGAAAAAGGCGGTGAAATCATCCCCAAAATAACCGGTGTCGATAAGGATGCCCGCAGTATGCTTATCGGTGAAAAAGTGAAGTTCATCACCCATTGTCCCGAATGCGGCAGCAAACTGATACGTTTTGAAGGAGAAGCAGCCCACTATTGCCCCAATGAAACCGCTTGTCCTCCGCAGATTAAAGGGAAAATAGAGCATTTCATCAGCCGCAAAGCCATGAATATAGACGGACTGGGACCTGAAACAGTAGATATGTTCTACCGATTGGGGCTGATAAAGGATACTGCAGATTTATACCAGCTCAAAACCGATGACATCAAGAACCTGGAACGGATGGGCGAAAAATCGGCAGAAAACATAGTCAACGGTATTGCGGCAAGTAAAGAAGTGCCATTCGAAAGAGTACTCTTTGCACTGGGCATACGCTTCGTGGGAGAAACGGTTGCCAAGAAAATAGCCAAGTCCTTTACGGACATCGAAGAACTGGAAAACGCAGACCTCGAAAAGCTGAAAAACATCGATGAAATCGGTGAAAAAATAGCGCAGAGCATTATAACCTACTTCTCCAATCCTGCCAACAGAGAGCTGGTGGAACGGCTGAAATCGAACGGTCTGCAACTCCACCGGACGGAAGAAGACCTCAGCGGATACACCGACAAACTGGCGGGCCAGTCCATTGTCATCAGCGGCGTATTCACCCACCACTCACGGGACGAATACAAAGAGATGATTGAAAAGAACGGTGGGAAAAACGTCGGCAGTATCTCCTCCAAAACCAGCTTTATCCTGGCCGGAGAAAATATGGGACCTGCCAAACTGGAGAAAGCGCAGAAACTGGGAGTAAAGATTATGAGCGAAGATGAGTTTTTGGCATTGCTATCCTAACAAATTTCCACAAAAAGCTTTTTTATGGCTTATATTTGTAGGGTAAATCGAAAAAATTCGTACTTTTGCGAGTCATTTAATTAGAGATTACTTTATAATACTCATGATACAGACAAGATTGAAAGGAATGGGGGTAGCGCTGATTACTCCATTTAAAGAGGATGAAAGCGTTGATTACGATGCGTTGATGCGTTTGGTAGACTATCAACTTCAAAACAATACCGACTTTTTATGTGTGCTCGGCACCACGGCAGAAACTCCGACTCTGACTGAAGAAGAGAAAAAGAAAATCAAGAAAATGGTCATCGAGCGAGTGAACGGAAGAATTCCTATCCTGCTGGGCGTAGGTGGAAACAACACCCGGGCCATAGTGGAAACACTGAAAAATGACGATTTCACCGGAGTAGATGCCATTCTATCCGTCGTTCCATATTACAACAAGCCATCGCAAGAAGGTATATATCAGCATTATAAGGCCATTTCTGAAGCAACGGATTTGCCGATTGTGCTTTATAATGTCCCCGGTCGTACCGGCGTGAACATGAAGGCAGAAACAACCCTGCGCATTGCACGTGATTTCAAGAATGTGATAGCCGTCAAAGAAGCTTCGGGCGACATCACGCAGATGGATGACATCATCAAAAACAAACCGGCCAATTTCGACGTTATTTCGGGCGATGACGGCATCACCTTCCCTCTGATTACCCTGGGGGCCGTCGGCATTATCTCGGTCATCGGAAACGCGTTCCCACGTGAGTTCAGCCGTATGGTACGTCTGGCACTGCAAGGGGACTATGCCAATGCATTGACCATTCACCACAAATTTGCCGAATTATTCAAGCTTCTGTTTGTAGACGGCAACCCTGCCGGAGTAAAAGCCATGCTGAATGTAATGGGAATGATTGAGAACAAGCTCCGCCTGCCATTGGTGCCGACCAGAATCACTACTTTCGAAGCCATGCGCAAGATTCTGGATGAATTGAACATCAAATGCTAAGGCCTTATACCGCCCCTATAGGATATTAATTTCCAGTATACAACATATTAATATCAGATATGCAAGGAGTTAATTTTGTGGAAACACGGAATTAACTCCTTCTTTTTTTCCTATGTGACTATATTTATCAGTACAATAATCCCAAAACAGTCTACTGATTACGTTATAAAGCAAAAAGACATCTGGTTAAATCGAGAAAAAGACGTCTCTAGCTCAATCAAGACAAGACTATTATTTCAGCTAATCTATTAGTTCACAACACTGAACACTTTGTTTCAGCAGAGAAAAACACTTTGTTTTTATATGATGGAACAAAGTGTTCTGTCAAGGGAAACAAAGTGTTCTCCATAATGAAACAAAGTGTTTAGTTAAGGGAAACAGTTTGTTTTACTTAGCAAAACACGCGCCAGTGCCATACAAGGGGAGAACATCAACTATATCCCATAGCTGTAAAAACAAAGAATCTCCGCAAGAAAACTTGCGGAGATTCTTTGTGATCGCGACAGGATTCAAACCTGTAACCGGCTGATCCGTAGTCAGCTACTCTATTCAGTTGAGCTACGCGACCCTTAAAAAAATTATGAAAACTTGTGACCGCGACAGGATTCAAACCTGTAACCGGCTGATCCGTAGTCAGCTACTCTATTCAGTTGAGCTACGCGGCCTCTTTGTTTAACGGGTGCAAAGATACGTACTTTTTCCGAATTAGCAAACGATATACAAACTTTTTTTGAAGAAATTTATTCGACAAAGCGATAATTAAACAACTGCCAGCCGATGGTCATCCCCACATTCCACTCCCTTCTCGGTGAGCTATAATGATTTACATAAGCAGAGATGGCTCCGAAGGGCAAATGACAAATAACAGAAACTTCTCCCATATACTCAAAGCGGGAGAATGCTTTTCCATAATATGCTTTATTCAATGCATTCTTTTTTATCGGAAAAATCGGTGTAAAGCCATAAAATTCTGTCCGGAACTGGAACATGTCGTTCAAAACATATATGGGTTTGATACCGGCAGCCACATACTGGTTGGCACGAAAAGCTTCATTGTACATCAGTTTACTATGCGGAGTCGGTGCAAATTCTCCTGCCTGCATCATGGTTGCCGTATAATTCTCAGAGAAATTCTTCGATGAATATAGTGCTTCTGCCATCCATCCCAGGGTGAATTTCGGCCCCATAGTGTGATATGCCTCTTTCATATAAGAGATTTGTAACCATGATTGCCGCTCTTGCGGAGAAGGACTGTACCCTTCTTGCGGATTCCCCGGTTCAAATCTTTCCCTCCCGGTAAATACCTGGGCTATCAGTTTCTCCAGATAGCCTTTTGTCGCGTATTGCCGCGTATTCAGGGTACTCCCATAGAAACCGATGGAACCTCCCAAAAGTTTGTAGGTACTTCTGTCCGAACGGTCCTTATCGAAATCTATTACACTGGATTGAAAGTAGTTATCTTCCAGTTGGCCATATCCCAGACTGAACTCCGCACGCTTATTGGCCAAAAACGGCAAGGCAACCATCAACTTCACAAAACGTTCGTCCTTTGAATTGAATGAAGGTTTGTCATTCCTGGAAAACAGCTTGTCCTTCTTGTAGTAATCGAAGGTACTGATTGAAGCAATAAAACGAAAGGACGTAGGTATGTTGGTAGGCAAATCAATCTTACCCATCAACTGGGCATTATTATAAATCTTACCCAACTGACCGTCAAAAGTGATTTCCTTGGAATAATAATTCAAGTTCTGATATCCTATTCCCAAATAGATTTGATTTGAGCTCGTGGTAGAGACACTGCCCCCCAGACGCACGGAAAAATTATCCTCCATCTTCACCTTCAAATGCAGCTCATACAAATCGGATTCCGAATCATACACAGCATGAGGAACTATTTCCGAAATCATATTATCTGCCAGCAAACGAAAATACCCGCGCTTCAAGTCTTCATAAGTAAAGACTTCATGCTCTTCATCATGGAACTCTTTTTTGATGTAGGCTTGCTGTTGGGCATTCGCCCCTTCAATAATAATATCCCGAAAACGGAATTGAGGCAGGTTACTCCGGAAGACAAGGCGCCTCAAACGCACATTATCAGCATTCACCCTACGGTGAACACGGCTTTTGATGGAATCCATCATATTAAGAGTACGGTTGTAGCCTATATCGTGCAATTCCTGCAGACGGTCAAAATCCAGCAGGTTGACATCATCGTACTTGAAGGTCATGACTATGCCCAACGAGTCCGGAATGGAGTAATCGGTCTTCTGCATAATCATATTCTCCAATTGGCTCATCAGGTCATTCTCCTTCGGCTTACCGGGATTGGCCGCTACCACACTGCCAATAATGACATCCGGATGAAAATCCTCCCGCATCACATCCGTAGGGAAATTATTGTAAATGCCGCCATCATAAGCAAGCGTACTGTCTATTTCTATCGGTTTGAAGACAAATGGAAAGCTCATGGAAGCACGTACCGCATCTCCCAAATCCCCTTTACTCAATACCAATGGCTTTTTATTGTACACATCGGATGCTATACAGCGAAAAGGAACAAACAGTTTGTTGAAATTACCGCCACATGCAGCCGTAGCACGTGCAAACAATTCCACAAATACCAGGTTCATCTGTATGGGGTTAACCATGCTTGTGGGAAGTATCTGGGGCTTTATATGCAGCGAGTCCCTAAAAGCAAAACGGATATTAAAAAATTCCGGTGAAGGACGATTCTTCTTAAAATAATACTCGTATTTAGGCTCCACTTTGCCCGAATACCAACGCTTAAAGTCGGGAGAGCGCAACAGCGCCTCCATATCGTCCGGGGAATACCCCATAGCATACAGAGAACCGATGATAGCTCCCATAGAGGTTCCGGTTATATAATCAATGGGGATATTATTCTCTTCCAAAGCCCGGATAATGCCTATATGAGTCATGCCTTTTGCTCCACCGCCACTCAGTACAAGCCCCACTTTCTGAGCTTGTAAAATAAAGCCACATAGAAGAAACGAAAAAAACAATAAAACTCTTTTCATAACTATGCTATTCCGAGTAAGATAAATGTTCATTGCCCCAAATATAAACAATAGTTTCTAAAAATGCCGTATTCAACGAAGAAAATCACACCCTAATTGGTGAAAATGAATAAAAAAAGGGTATTGCGACTCCGAAGAATCACAATACCCTTGCATATATTAAATGCAAATTTAAAGGGGCTTATTTTATCAGGTCAATGCTTCTCTTGACAAAGTTGTTCAAAGCTTCACCTTTCAACATACCATTCTGCAGCAGTGCCAAATCTATCAGTTGACGGACAACCTTATTCTTGGCAGCATAATCGGCGAAGATGCCTTCTTTCTGTGTTTTCAGTTCGTCCCACTTCTTATCCAGCTCATTCACTTTATCCTTTTCGGCAGTCGGTATATCCTCATCTTTCTTGCCTTCCTGCTTCTTTTTCAGGTCAGTACGCTGCTTGTTCACTTCATCCATCTCTGCCTGAACCGGAGCAACGGCAACAGCACATTCCTTATCTTCATCTGCCAGAACTTCTTTTACCAGCTTATGGTCTGAATTCAATACCAGGTTAAACATATCCGGCATTTCGCCATAGAAGCTCATTCCAGCCTGGATATTCGCCATTTCCTTCATACGGCGCATGTACTCGCTCTGAGTTATCATGATAGGAGCGGCATTTTCGCCCAAAGCCTGCGCCGTGATGTTGAACTCCGTCTTATCCATCTTGGGCAACTGGCTCTTGAAGATGGAAGAAAGAACTTCCTGCTTGCCGGTTTCCAACGCTTCATTCTTCTTGTCTTCCTTGACAATCAGATTATCAATAATATCGCTGTCTACACGAGTGAAGCGAACCTTTTCGAACTTCTGTTCCAACATGCTCACCACCGCAATGTCCAGCTGTCCATCCATCAACAGCACATTGTATCCTTTATTCGTAGCGGCCTCTATGTAGCTGTATTGTTCATCTTTATTGTTGGCATACAGATAAATCAGATTTCCATCCTTATCCGTCTGGTTATCTTTAATCAACGTCTTATACTCTTCGAAAGTATAATATTTGCTGTCTGTATCGGTGAAAAGGGCAAAATCCTTGGCTCTATCATAGAAATCTTCCTGCGTAAGCATTCCGTAGTTGATGAAGATTTTCAAGTCATTCCACTTTTCCTCAAACTGTTTACGGTCATTCTTGAAGATAGACTGCAAACGGTCTGACACCTTCTTCGTGATATATGTAGAAATCTTCTTCACGTTGGCATCGCTCTGCAAATAAGAACGGGAAACGTTCAATGGAATGTCCGGTGAATCGAGCACACCATGCAGCAGGGTCAAGAAGTCGGGAACAATACCTTCCACCGAATCCGTCACATATACCTGGTTGCAATAGAGCTGAATCTTATTCTTGTTCAACTCGATGTTGCTCTTCACTTTGGGGAAGTACAGAATACCGGTAAGGTGGAACGGATAATCCACATTCAGATGAATCCAGAATAAAGGTTCGTCGGACATAGGATAAAGGTCACGGTAGAACTTCTTATAATCTTCATCTTTCAATTCGCTGGGTTTCAGCGTCCACAACGGGTTGGAGTCATTGATGATATTATCCTCGGCAGTTTCAACCTGCTTGCCGTCTTTCCATTCTTTCTTCTTGCCGAATGCAACCGGGATAGGGAGGAAGCTGCAATACTTCTTCAACAAAGAGGAAATGCGCGCTTCTTCAAGGAATTCCTTGCAGTCATCGTCTATGTAAAGAACGATATCCGTACCACGTTCTGCCTTATCAGTGCCTTCAATCGTAAACTCCGGACTGCCATCGCATGTCCACTTTACAGCCTGGGCGCCTTCCCGATAGGATTTAGTGATGATTTCGACTTTCTTGGCAACCATAAAAGCCGAATAGAAACCCAATCCAAAATGGCCGATGATGGCGTTGGCATCGTTTTTATATTTCTCAAGGAAGTCATTGGCGCCAGAGAAAGCTATCTGGTTAATATACTTGTCTATTTCTTCAGCCGTAAGACCTATACCATGGTCGGACACCGTAATGGTATCTTTTCCCAGCGAGACATGTACGGTTAAATCGCCAACTTCACCCTTGAACTCACCGATAGAGGAGAGTGTTTTCAGCTTCTGTGTAGCATCAACCGCGTTAGAAACCAACTCACGGAGAAAAATTTCATGATCACTATACAAGAACTTTTTAATGACGGGGAAGATATTCTCAGTAGTTACCCCAATATTACCTTTTTGCATACTACATTTATATTTTTTAGATTTATATTTTTAATTATTCCGGCAGATATAGCACAAAAAAAATGCCAGCCCATAAGGACTGACATTTTGACGGTTTTTATAAAGAACAGCTTATGCCTTCCTGATGCTCAGCTCGTCTTTTTCTTTGTCTACTGATACGTTTACCGTATCACCCGGCTGTAACTCCTCCGCCACTATCAGCTCGGAAAGTCCATCCTCCAAGTGGTTCTGAATGGCGCGCTTCAATGGGCGCGCACCAAACTGTACATCGTACCCTTTCGAAGCAAGGAATGTCTTTGCATCATCCTCCACAACCAGCTTGTAACCAATTGCTTCAACCCGTTCGTACAAGCCTTTCAGCTCAATGTCCACAATCTTTGTGATAGCCTCCAAGGAGAGCTGGTCGAAAGTAATGATTTCATCCAAACGATTCAAAAATTCGGGAGCAAAAGTCTTGTTCAGAGCCTTTTGTATCACACTGCGCGAATGTTCATTGTCATCCGTGCGGTTTTGCGCCGCAAAACCTACGCCACGGCCAAACTCCTTCAACTGCCGCGTACCGATATTGGAGGTCATAATGATAACCGTATTCTTGAAATCGATGGTTCTGCCATAATTGTCAGTCAAACGGCCTTCATCCAGTACCTGGAGCAAGATGTTGAACACGTCCGGATGGGCTTTCTCAATCTCATCCAGCAAGACAATGGAATACGGCTTGCGACGCACCTTTTCAGTCAACTGGCCGCCTTCCTCATAGCCCACATATCCCGGAGCGGCACCAATCATACGAGATACGGTGTATTTCTCCATATACTCGCTCATATCGATACGTATCAAGGCATCGGCAGAGCCAAACATATATTTTGCCAATTGCTTTGCCAAATGCGTCTTACCCACACCAGTAGGGCCAAGGAACATAAAGGTTCCGATGGGATGGTTCGGGTCTTTCAACCCTACACGGCTACGCAAGATTGCTTTGGTAAGTTTCTCTATCGCAGCATCTTGAGCTATCACCTTCGCCTGTAGTTCTTCCTTCATTCCGGCCAGTTTAAGTCCTTCTGCCTGCGCCATGCGCTGTACGGGTACACCGGACATCATTGAAATAACATTGGCTATTTCCTCTTCACCTACCGTTTGGCGGTCATCCTTCAAACGGGCTTCCCACTCAACCTTCATCTCCTCCAAGCGGACAGAAAGTTCCTTCTCACGGTCGCGGTAGCTGGCAGCCAGCTCAAAATTCTGTGACTTTACAGCTTCAGCCTTCAGGCTACGTGCCTCTTCAATCAGCTTTTCCTGTTCCTCAATTTCTTTCGGAACATTAATATTCGTCAAATGCACACGCGAACCCGCCTCGTCCAAAGCATCAATAGCTTTATCCGGGAAGTTGCGGTCGGTTATATAGCGTGCTGACAACTTGACACATGCTTCCAGGGCTTCATCCGTGTAGCTCACGTTATGATGGTCTTCATACTTCTCCTTGATATTCTTCAATATCTGAAGCGTTTCTTCAGCTGTGGTAGGCTCTACAATCACCTTTTGGAAACGACGTTCCAAAGCACCGTCTTTCTCGATATTCTTTCTGTATTCATCGAGAGTGGTAGCTCCAATACACTGGATTTCACCACGCGCTAAAGCTGGTTTCAGCATATTGGCAGCATCCATGGAACCGGCAGCAGCACCGGCACCTACAATCGTATGGATTTCATCGATGAAAAGGATGACATTCGGATTTTTCTGCAACTCGTTGATGATAGAGCGGATACGTTCCTCAAACTGACCACGGTATTTTGTTCCCGCCACCACAGAGGCCATATCAAGCATCACCACGCGCTTTTCAAACAAAATGCGCGAAACTTTCTTTTGCACAATACGCAATGCCAAACCCTCTACGATGGCAGATTTTCCGACTCCTGGTTCACCGATAAGCACTGGATTGTTCTTCTTACGGCGGCTCAAGATTTGCGCCAGACGTTCAATCTCGCGTTCGCGACCCACAACCGGGTCCAGCTTGCCTTCTTCGGCAGCCCGCGTCATGTCTACGCCGAAATTGTCCAGCACAGGAGTATCATTGGACGGCTTTCTGGATGCAGCCTGTGCAGCCGAAGCCGAACCAGCCCCCCCAGTACGGGAGGAGCGAGACATATTCATATCTTCTTCATCCTCTTCATCATCCTCGGTGAATCCCATTCCCGCATTCGGATTGGTCGATTTCATCGAAAGCTGTTCAAATACAGCCTGATAATCCACCCGGTGTTCTTCCAAAACAGTTGCAGCAAGATTGTCGCCATCTTTCAAAATAGCCAGCAATACATGTTCCGTATCGGCAGTTGCACTTTTCAGCAAACGCGCTTCAAGCATACACATCTTCAATATCTTAGCCGTCATCGGGGACAAGGGCACTTCAGCGTCCGGCAAGAGAGTATCGTCCTCGGCATCCTTTAGGAAACCCTCCAGACGACTTTTTACTCGTTTTAAATCTATATCAAGTTTCAACAATATTTCAATAGCTTTTCCTCCGCCATCACGCAGCATGCCGAGCAGAAGGTGTTCCGGACCAATATAGCGATTTCTCAATCGATTGGCTTCTTCCTTGCTATAAGTAATTATGTCTGAAACTCTTTGTGAAAATTGATTGTTCATATTTTATAATTCTCCTCAATTAAAAAGGTTATCCACGACAAAGATACGCATTTATTAATTCAGCGTATCATATTTAACTGATTTAATAGTATACAAATCCCGTGCCATAAATTTCAAATCTGTTTTTCCACTTTATACCTTATATATTAATAGCAATTTGGTGAGGAATGGAGGGAGTACTTCCATATTTATGTTGCAGGCAACAAAGTTTATGGAGGAAAACTTTTGTATATCGTAAAAAAGCAGTACTTTAGCGTGGTTTTTCACGAACCCGAAAATGTATAATTAATAATCTTTTTAAATGCTTGAACAAGACAGAATTATAAAGATTAACATCGAGGAGGAAATGAAGTCATCGTACATTGACTACTCTATGTCGGTCATTGTTTCACGTGCCCTTCCGGATGTTAGAGATGGTTTTAAACCCGTTCACCGAAGAATTCTTTTCGGAATGATGGGATTAGGAAATACCTCCGACAAACCTTATAAAAAATCAGCCAGAGTTGTAGGTGAAGTATTAGGTAAATATCACCCTCATGGCGACTCGTCCGTTTACGGAGCTCTTGTACGTATGGCTCAGCCTTGGGCAATGCGTTACATGTTGGTAGATGGACAAGGTAACTACGGTTCAGTAGACGGTGACAGTGCTGCTGCCATGCGTTATACAGAGTGTCGTTTGCGAAAAATTGGTGAAGACATGATGACAGACCTTGAGAAAGAGACTGTTGACATGCAGAACAATTTCGATGACTCTTTGCAAGAGCCTACCGTCATGCCGGCCCGTATTCCGAATCTTTTGGTAAATGGTGCATCTGGTATTGCCGTAGGTATGGCTACCAATATGCCGACCCATAATCTATCTGAGGTTATTGACGCTTGTATTGCATACATCGAAAACAATGACATCGATATAGAAGAGCTGATGACGTATGTCAAAGCTCCTGATTTCCCGACCGGAGGCTATATATACGGTATGAGCGGTGTTCGCGAAGCCTATCTCACGGGACGCGGACGTGTCATAATGCGTGCTAGAGCCGAAATTGAGACTGGTTCGACGCACGATAAAATCATTGTGACAGAAATTCCCTATGGTGTCAACAAAGCTGAATTGATTAAGAATATAGCCGATTTGGCCAACGAAAAGAAAATTGAAGGTATTGCCAATGCTAATGACGAATCCGACCGTGAAGGTATGCGTATCGTTATTGATGTAAAACGTGATGCAAATGCCAGCGTTGTACTCAACAAGCTCTACAAGATGACAATGCTGCAGACATCTTTTGGTGTGAACAATGTTGCATTGGTACATGGCCGTCCACGTCTGCTGAATCTGAAGGATTTGATAAAATACTTCGTTGAGCACAGACACGACGTAGTCATCCGCCGTACTCAGTATGATTTGCGCAAGGCCAAAGAACGTGCACATATTCTGGAAGGATTAATCATTGCATCTGATAATATCGACGAAGTAATCAAGATTATCCGTGCTGCTAAAACCCCGAATGATGCTATATCAGGTTTGATGGAGCGATTCCAACTCAGTGAAATTCAGTCACGTGCCATTGTTGAAATGCGTTTGCGTCAGCTCACAGGATTGATGCAAGACCAGCTGCACGCCGAATATGAGGAAATTCAGAAGCAGATTGCTTATTTGGAAGAAATCCTTGTCAATGACGAACTCTGCCGCAAAGTCATTAAAGATGAACTGATTGAAGTAAAAGAGAAGTATGGTGACGAACGTCGCTCGGAAATTGTCTATTCATCAGAAGAATTCAATCCGGAAGACTTCTATGCAGATGATGAAATGATTATCACCATCTCGCACATGGGATACATCAAACGCACACCGCTGAGCGAATTCCGTGCGCAAAACCGTGGTGGGGTAGGCTCCAAAGGTACCGAAACCCGCGATGCAGACTTTGTAGAGCATATTTATCCTGCAACCATGCATAATACCATGATGTTCTTTACACAGAAAGGTAAGTGTTACTGGCTGAAGGTATACGAAATCCCCGAAGGTACTAAGAATTCGAAAGGTCGTGCCATCCAGAATTTGTTGAATATCGACTCTGACGATGCTGTAAACGCCTATTTGCGCGTGAAGAACTTGAACGACCAAGAATTTATCAACAGCCATTATGTATTGTTCTGTACTAAGAATGGTGTCATTAAGAAAACATTGCTTGAGCAGTATTCACGTCCTCGCCAAAATGGTGTAAATGCTATCACTATCCGTGAAGACGACCGTGTAATCGAAGTGCGTATGACAAACGGCGACAATGAAATCATCATTGCCAACCGTAACGGACGTGCCATTCGTTTCCATGAAAGTGCTGTGCGCGTTATGGGACGTACTGCCACCGGTGTACGTGGTATGACATTGGATGAAGACGGTCAAGACGAAGTAGTAGGTATGATATGCATCAAAGATCCTGAAGCGGAAACAATTATGGTTGTATCGGAACAAGGATATGGCAAACGTTCGGATATTGAAGATTATCGCAAGACCAATCGTGGAGGTAAAGGTGTGAAAACAATGAATATCACCGATAAAACGGGTAAATTAGTAACTATCAAGTCTGTTACAGATGAAAATGACTTGATGATTATTAATAAATCCGGTATTACCATCCGTCTGAAAGTCGCCGATGTTCGTATCATGGGACGTGCTACACAAGGTGTGCGTCTAATCAACCTTGAGAAACGTAATGACGAAATCGGCTCTGTATGTAAAGTCACTTCAGAAAATGAAGAGGAACTTATAGAGGAGGGGGAAGAAAATACCCTTGAAAGCCCTCAGAACGAGGTAAACAATGAAAATGAAGAATAGACATAATATTAATTTAAATTTTCTACAATCATGAAAAGAGTATTATTTTCAATGGTTTTACTACTTGTCGCAAGCTTTACTTTCGCCCAAGAAAAGAACGTAAAAGAGGCTAAAAGTATTGCTAACGGAGTAAATCCTGACTTTGCCAAAGCAGAGGAACTGATAAATCAGGCTTTAACCAATCCCGAAACAAAGGACAATGCCGAAACGTGGGATGTAGCAGGTCTTATCCAAAGAAAAAGAAGTGAGAAAGAAATGGAAAATGCCTATCTGAGAAAACCTTATGACACTCTTCAGGTATATAATAGCGCATTGAACATGTGTAAATTCTACTTCAAATGTGACGAATTGGCACAAATTCCCAATGAAAAGGGCAAAATCAAGAATAAATATAGAAAATCTAATTCTGCTACAATTTTAGCAGAACGCGGTAATCTGATCAATGGCGGTATCCAATTCTTTAATTTGGCCTCACAGAAAGAAGGCGATGCAGCCAATGAAGACAATAAAAAAGCATTAGATTTCTTTGCAACATACATTGATATTGCTATCAACCCGATGTTTGAAAAGGAAAATCTATTACAAACAGATACTGTATTACCCCAAATAGCATATTATGCAAGTTTAGCAGCTGCTAAGATGGAAGATTATCCTAGTATTTTGAAGTATGCTCCTTATGCGCAAGATGATAAAGAAGTTGGGAAATACGCAATGGAATTTATCTCTACTGCATTGAAAGCTGAAGGTGATACTGTTAAATGGATTGCTTCTTTAAAAGAAGGTATCCAGAAATATCCTGAACATTCATTCTTCTTCGGTCACTTGATTGATTATTATAGCAATAACAACAAATATGACGAAGCTATGCAGTTTGCTGATGATATGTTGGCTAAAGATCCTAACAATACATTCTATTTGTATGTAAAAGGCTACCTTTATCACAATATGAAGGACTATGATAAAGCTATTGAATTCTATAAAAAAACTATAGAAGTAGATCCTAATTATGCAGAAGCATACTCTAATTTAGGCTTGATTTACTGCTTACAAGCACAAGATTTCTCAGAAAAAGCAACTACAGATATTAATGATCCGAAGTATAAAGAAGACCAGGCTACTCTGAAGACTTTCTATGAAAAGGCAAAACCTTATTATGAAAAGGCAAGAGAACTGAAACCTGATCAAAAAGATTTGTGGTTAAATGGTCTGTATAGAGTGTATTATAATTTGCAAATGGGCCCTGAATTCGAAGAAATTGAAAAGTTGATGTAATACTTTCATAATAATAAAAGCCTAATTAAATTATTAATTAGGCTTTTATTATTGTTATATCATTAAGTAAAGAATGTTATTTCTTAAGTGAGGGAGAGAAGAAATTAAAATTAGATTAAATTATTCCAGCGCTATATTAAACATAATGCTGATATTGGATAGAAACCATATATACCTATATTCAACACCTAATTCGGTCTTCCGTAAATTACCAACAATGGTGTATCAGAATGGAAAATCATCTTTCTGGCAATGCCAGGGTTAAATAAGCGCGAAAATATATTTCTTTTATAAGAAGTTAATGTTATAATATCAATATGATTACTTTTGATATAACTGTCTAAACTACTAAGCAGATTATCGTTCTTTACCACATCATAGTATATTTCCAATTGTGGATATTGTTTTTGAAAATATTCCTTAATACCAGCCAGTTTTATTTCATTCCATGTATTCTGAACATCTGAAAGATGTATCAGAGACACTGAAAACTTAAATGATTTCAGATTATTTATTAGCGAATCAAAAGCTATTAAATCACGTTGATCAAAATTAGTAATGAATGCAATACGCTTAGCTTCAGAAAATTGCTTGAATGGAGTATTTTCAGGAATGGCCAATACCGGTACACGGCTACGTTCAATCACTTCAGCCGTTACACTGCCGATCAAATCAATATCCTTCTGACTTTTACCACGAGTTCCCATTATGATAATGCGTGGCCGATATTCCTTGGTATAGCGGAGTACCTCTTCTTCAGGAATACCTTCACGCAAAACACAAGTATATTTAATATCTGGAAACTCGCCGGAAGCTACCTTCTCTTTTACTTTATCAGATAATGCATTCAAATCAGCATGAACTTTTTGTAAGATACTCCTTACATTCTCCTCATCACTTAGCTGATAGTTAAATACGTCTCCGTATGGCAAAGAAGTTGCATATATAGGAGTAAAATAAACATGTAGTAAAACAACTTCTGCACCTATATTCTGAGCGAAATTGAAACCGAACTCGCAAGCCTTCAAAGAGTAATTGGAAAAATCCACTGGAATCAGCACTTTATTACTAACCTTCTCCAGTTTAGGTGACTTCCCCCCCACTACCTCTTCAGATAACCACGCAGAGCTTTCAGTAATTTTCAGAGCATGAGGTAAGTCACTCTCCTTAATACGTACACGTACGCCAGAAGAAACAACCGGTTGTATCTGGTTTACATTGTGAATATAAGTCTCAATACCTTCATTTTCAAGAACATTTTTCAATATTTGAGCTTTCGCGTACGTTAAGATTGCCAAAGTAACTAATTTATCTTCCATATATCATTGATTTTGAGATTAAAACAAACAAGAAATCCCAATTGTTGTCAGCAATTGGGATTCTATCTAACTTTCTCTTCTTAAGCTCGAACAGCTTCTTCAGTCTTACCTGCCATTTCATCTAAAATTTTTAAAGCTCGCTCTAAAACAGTAGTATCATCAATCATAACCAATCCACCATCTGGTCCAGGTTCCAAGTGAATCCCAACACTTTTCCCCTCCTTAAAATTGTGTCCACCGAAAAAATTTCTTACAGTGTCAACATTCAGTCCAAGTTCATCGGCTATTCTATGCATACTACCACTAGGCAATGAGTCTTTAATCTTACGTAATTCATTAAATGTTATTGTTCTCATATTCATAAATTTAATGGTTAATACTCTGTACTTTTTATTATCACGCTATAAACTTAAGGAAAAAAAAGGATAAAACAAACTATTTCTTTATCTTTTTTCAAAAAGAATATTGCCTCTCCAAAAAATAATCATTTTCAAGTATGCAGAATTATAAGTACAGAGAAAAAGCTCCTAAAAATAGACAGAAACAGCTCGTATAAAGCAGAATTATCGGGTTTATACGAGCTGTTTTTAGAATACAGGGAAAATTTAAATACCTTCTATGGCAGAAGCTGGAACCCACCCTACTTTACCATCTTCCAAACGAATTTCTTTCCATTCACGCATAGAGTTGTCTTTTATCTCAACTTTACGTCCCTCATGAAGAATGAACAGACTTGTACCACTTTCACTGGGAGTACTACGCACTGTGACACTAGGTGCCAACACTATAGCTTCGTTACGTTCCATCAGTTCGCCTTTTTGCTGAGCAGCAAACACATTACTCAATATAACAAGAACCAGGAATACTATTCCTGCAATAAATCCCACTTTCTTTCCCGTAATCTGTTTTGAAAAGAAAAAGAGATAGAACGAAACGAGTAATAGTACAAAGAACACAATCCCCAACTTAGCCCATGCGTCTACGCTAAGACAATTAATCAACGATTTAGTCCAAGATACAAAGAAAACCTCAGGAACTGGGATTACCTTATCGATTGTCTTAGAACGTGCTATCTCCAAATTTGCACGAATATCAGCATTACCAGGTTCCAACAACAAGGCACGCTCATAATTCAATATAGCTCTTGCTATATCATCTGCCTTATAATAACTGTTGCCAAGATTATAATAGACCTCTGCAGCCTCTCCCTTCTTTAACAGATTCTCATATATTTGAATGGCAGAAGCATAATCATTCCGTATATAAGCGCTGTCACCTTCAGCCTTTGTCACATTGCTTTCTTGCCTTGCAGCAGAGAATTCCGCATGTGAACCGACGGATGTAGAGTCACTAGCAGTCTGTAATGTATCTACAGATGCAGAATTCTGCCCATAGGCAGTAATTGCCATCACTAGACTAAGAGTAAAAAACAATATTTTATTCATTACCATTTCCTCCTGATTAATGTTTTATCGAGTTTTCCATTTTACTGATAACTTCCAAAGAAGCTGAATATACCTTATCCATAGCCTGGTTATCATCACCCGGAGCAAAGCGGGCAAACTCACAGTTATTCAATGCATCGAGGAATTCCTTTATCAACGCATCATTCACACCATAATTACGAAGTTCCTCTTCGATATTATCCTTAGACAAACGGGATACCGGAATGTTCAGTTTATCACTGATATACCCCCAAAGAGCCTTCAAAACCTCATCATAAAACGCATCTTTCTTATTCTCAGCCAATAATTTACCAGCTTGTTTCATACGTTTCACCGCCACTTTATTGGCTTTCTTGGTACGCATCTTTGCTACATTTGCATTGGCTGCTATTTGCTTACGATAGATGATAAAGAATGTAATGAATGCAATACCCGGTATCAAATAAAGCAACCAATACGTCAACGAACCGAAGAAGAAATCACCTTTGGGAGACAAAGTAACATTATTCTGCTTGATAAAACGAATATCCTCGTTCAATACTTTCAACTCTTCCTTGCTTGTAAAGTTTGCAATAGTCTGAGCAGCATTGCCTGCTCCCTTTTCCACATGCAATTCATACTCTTCCGTAGTCAACGTTTTATACGAACGGGAATTAATATCAAAATAACTGAACTTTACGGCAGGAATCTTATAAGTTCCCGCATTACGAGGAATTGCCAGATACTCAATGACCTTGCTACCGGAGAGGCCCGAATTTGTCAGACGGAATTTATTGTCCACCTTCGGATCATATACTTCAAAATCCTCGGGGAATTTAACTTCCGGATTAGAGAGCAATTTCAGATTACCGGTACCAGAAATGACAAGTTTGACAGTAACAGCATCATTGGTCTTGACATTTGTACTATTGATAGAAGAAGTTATATTGAACTCTCCCACTCCTCCCGAAAAATCGGCTGGCTTACCTGCCGGCAAGGGCTTTACGTCAATTGTCAGTTGCGGAGTCAAAATTGTCTTTTTAACTTCTACGTAATTGCTTCCTCCATTGAAAAATGCCTCGAACGGATCAGCAACTTGTGTAGCCTTTGCAATGGAAGCATCAAAGCGTGCTGCATCAATTGTCAGCTTACCGGCTTGTTGCGGGAACAACACAAACTGACGATAGATTGTAGACTGATAATTTCTACCTTTATAATGCTCCAATCCCCATCTTCTGTCATTAGGCAATTCTACTTCCTGAGAATGGAATCCTTTGAAGTCAGGTAATTTCACATTATCAAACATACGTAAGTCCACCAAGGTATATATCTTGTATGTCAGCAGAAAAGCCTCTTGTTCATACACCGTCATCTTACTGGCAGTAGCTGTAATAAACAAATCACTATTCGATACAGATGTCCCGGAAGAAGCGCGGCTGGCAGTGCCCTCACTCTGTTTGCCACCATTTCCAGAAGCTCCATTAGCAGCCTGATCTGCCGGAAGAACCCTTACTTGTACAGAATTCGAAACCATTTGGTTACCATCAGCAGTGATAGTGGCTCCTGGAATGGTAAAATCACCTTCTGCAGTCGCCATTAAAATATAAGTGAATGTAATACTGCTGGTTGAAGTCGTCTGCCCATTAATCATCTGCACGCTACTCTGTTGCGAGCGGCTGGGCCCCATCAACACATCAAATCCCTTCATAGAAGGAGCACGAAAATCCCTTACCTTTTGTGTAGTCACCGTATACGACAGTCTGAACTGGTCTCCTACCGCCACAGCGTCAGGAGCGGACGCAGTAAACGATACCTTGCCATCGGCAAAGGCATTCATACTGACTGCAATCAGTGCTATCCATAAGAAAACTATTTTTCTCATATATTATTCCTATTATGTTTGTTACCAATCTTTTTCCAGACGACCTCCTTGAAGTACCTGCTGCTTTTTCACTTTATCCTGCACATCCTTCTCGTCTTGCATGACAGAGTTCAATAGCTGCTCGGCATTTTCCTTAGACATCTCATTATCTTTCTTTTCCGGCTGAGAAGGTTGTTGTTGCTGGTCTTGATTCTGTTGCTGGTCTTTCTGCTGATCCTGCTGTTTATCCTGCTCCTTCTGTTGGTCCTGTTTATCCTGATCTTGATTCTGATCCTGGTTCTGCTGCTGGTCTTGCAACTGTTTCTGTGCCAAAGCAAGGTTATAGCGCGTTTCATCATCTTTCGGATTATTGCGTAACGACTCCTTATAGGCTTCTACCGCCTTTGCATAATCCTTCTGAGAATGAAAGATGACTCCCATATTATGATAAATCTGTGCTAAGTTCGATTTGTCCTTTTCTATCTTGGTAGCTCCCACATATTGCTCCATCGCTTCCTGCAGCTTGTTCTGCTGGGTCAATGTATTTCCCAGGTTGAACATGGAAACCGTTGACTTCGGGTTTACCTCCAAAGCCTTCCGATAGTTCACTTCTGCATCCACATATACGCTATCCTTAAAAAAACGGTTTCCCTTACGGATATAATCGCGTTCCGCCTTCTGTGCAGAAGCTGAAACTGCCACTAACAGCAGCAAAACTATTCCAATATATTTTTTCTGTAACATACGCATCATTTCTTATTAGAGAATAAATGAATGTTGCGGAACAGAGGATTCTTGCGCTCCAATATCAACATCTCAGCCAGTAACAACAGCAGAATAATCCATGCCACTGCCTGAAACTGTTCATTGAATTCCGTGTACACCTGTGTTTCCACATCTGCCTTTGCCATCTTGTTGATTTCCTGACTAATCGCTTTCTGTGCACCGTTGGTATTGTCTACGCGCACATAAATACCATTTCCTGCCTGAGCAATTTCCTGACACATCTGCTCATTCAAGCGAGTAACGATTACATTACCTTCACGATCACGACGATAATCATTAGTACCCTCTATTGGAATGGGGGCACCCTCAGGCATACCTACCCCTAATACATTGACCTGGATACCTTTCTCTGCAGCAGCCTTAGCAGCTTCTACGGCACCACCTTCATGGTTTTCACCGTCGGTGATGACAATAACAGTACGTCCCACTCCTTCTTGAGGTGTAAAACTCCGGGCAGCCAGATTTATTGCAGCTCCAATTGCCGTACCTTGCTTGGAAATCAGCGAAGGGTCGATGGACTCCAAAAACATCTTGGCAGAAATATAATCACTCGTAATAGGTAACTGGGTAAATGCGTCACCTGCAAAAACAATCATACCGACCTTGTCATTCTGCATCTTATCTACCAACTGCGCCACCAGCCGTTTTGCCTTCTGCAAGCGGCTTGGCTGTACGTCTTGTGCCAGCATGGAATTGGATATATCCAACGCAATCATCACTTCCACTCCCTGGCGTTTTACCGTCTCCAGTTTGGAACCAAACTGCGGGCGTGCCAGCAGTACCGTGAACAACCCGATAGCCGCAAAAACCAACCAAAACTTCACATCCGGACGGTATTTGGAAACATCCGGCATTAGCTGTGCCATCAGTATAGGGTCACCAAATTTACGAATGGCTTTCCTCCTCCGATAATTGGAGTACAAGTAGAAGGCCGCCAATAAAGGCAGCAGCAGCAACAAGTACAAATATGCAGGTTCTTCAAATCGAAACATCTTTTTATTTACAATTTAGCAATTTACAATTTACAATTTGGCTACGCAATGACTGATACACTAAAAGACATTCTCCGTTTTTACGGTATCTTCTTCAATATAGAGTTGCGTAACAGTACCTCCAGTAATACGCACAAGAAAGCAGCCAACGCAAACCAGCGGTACTCTTCCTGGCGCTTGCTGTATTCTTTTACATTCAATTTTGTTTTCTCCAGCTTGTCTATCTCCTCGTACACTTCCTTCAACTTCGAGTTGCTGGTGGCACGGAAATAGTTACCTTCCGTTGTTCCGGCAATCTGTGTCAAAGTCTTTTCATCAATTTCGACGGGCATATTGACATATTGCACTGTTCCGCCTACCGGATAAGGATAAGGAGCCATACCATTGGTTCCTACCCCAATAGTATAAACGCGAATGCCAAAACTCTTGGCTATTTCAGCAGCCGTCAAAGGAGAAATATCACCTTTATTATTGACACCGTCCGTCAGCAGAATAATGACTTTCGACTTTGCCTTGCTATCCTTCAAACGGGTAACGGCATTGGCAATACCCATACCGATTGCCGTTCCGTCTTCAATCAGCCCGCACTTCATATCTTTAAGCAAGTTCAACAATACGGCATGGTCTACTGTCAACGGACATTGCGTAAAGCTTTCTCCAGCAAACAAAGTTATACCTATATTGTCATTCGGACGTCCGTTAATAAACTCTGCCGCCACATCCTTCGCCGCTTCCAACCGGTTAGGTTTCAGGTCTTCGGCCAGCATACTGGTAGAAACGTCCATAGCAAGCATGATATCAATACCCTCAATCTCACTGTTCTGCCAGCTATCGGTGGTTTGCGGACGTGCCAAAACAAGAATAATCAGTATCAAGGCAATTATCCGCAATACAAACGGTACATGCAACAAATAGTTCTTATAGCTTTTAGGGGTATGGGCATACACACGGGCATCCGAAATCTGAAGCGTAGCTTCACTATTCTTCCGCTTCATAATATACCATACTATATAAGGTATAAGCAACAGCAGCAAAAATAAATATTCAATATTGGCAAAAACCATATTTATGTACGATTTAACGATTTACAATTCAGCTTCGCTCCAAACATCCCTCATTTTTCACTCATGTATATCCGATTGAAGTCACTTTTCCTGTATTAAGCAAAATAATTATACAACTCCAATCCGATATATATCAATGAACAGACAAGGGCTACAGCCAACACCACAATACCCGTTCCCAGCAAAATCTTGGTACGCAAAGAACGTTTCTCGATAATGGTAATCTCCGTAGGCTGCGGCTTGGCATTCTCCTCTTCTTTCTCCTTGGTTTCATTAATAAAGTCAATGGCATTAATCAGGTTAGCGTCATTTTCGTTCATCAATGGATTATGCTTGGCAAATTTCACCAAATCAGCAGTCTGGAACAATTCACGCAAATCCGATATTGCTTCCTTATCTTTCATTTCCAGCAACTTATCTATGATTTCCGTAGAAGTCATTTCCAAAGCATTGAAACCAAAACGGTCTTTTATATATGTACGAAGAGCATCAGTCAATTCCGTATAATATTCCTTCGGTTCCCCTTTCTGCCATACCTTCTCATTCTTGATACGTTCTATCTCCTGCATAGCCAACTGATGGGGAGGCAGCTTAGGTTCTACCTTCACCTTACGGATAATAGGCTTATTGTCGAAGAAGCGCATTATCAGATAGACAAGTAATATCCCTATCGGGATAATCAGCGCACCACAAGCCATAAGACCATACCAGTCTTCCCAGGCAAAAGGCGCTTGCATCACTGTTTTGGGACCGAAGAACTGTTCCGGATTCTCCGGGTCTAACGGGACATTCACCGAATATACTTTCAAGGCCAACGCTTTGGAGCGATACTTCTCATTATCCACTGTCACTTCCATAGGCGGCAGATAATAAAGAGCCGAGTCGAAAGAGGTAACTGTATACTCTTGAGTTATCAATGCACGCCGGCCATCATTCAGCAGTTGCGTATCCGGCTTGGCCACATCAATAATTTCAACCCCATTCACCAGCGTATCGGTATATACCGGGAATATGGCACGCTTATCGGCATCCAGAGATACTTGAAGCTTTATCTTTGCCTGCTCTCCAATAAGAATCTGCAAAGAGTCAATCGTAGCATCTACCGTTACCGACTGGGCTACTACCCTTCCTGACCATGCTATCAATAACGCTATCAGAAATAAATATCTTTTCATTTTCCGATTAATTTCGTTTCGCAAACAAATTCATCAATGCCTTGACATAATCCTGGTCGGTACGTACCGACACATTGTCGACATTACTCTTGGTAAACGTTTCATTCAATTCCGCCTGCTTGTTCACCCACCAATCATGATGGGCACGGCGCACGGCACGCGAGGAGGTGTCAATCCACTGCTCATGTCCCGTCTCGGCATCCCTAATCTTCATCAGTCCCACGGGTGGCAATTCTTCCACACGACGGTCGTACACCTGAACGGCAACCAGGTCATGCTTACGATTGGCAATGGTCATGGCGTTCTTGAAACTTTCCTGGTCGATGAAGTCGGACAAGACAAATGCCGTGCAACGGCGTTTCATCACATTCGTCAGATATTCCAATCCCAAACGGATGTTCGTCCTCCGGCTTTCCGCATGAAAATCTATCAGTTCGCGGATGATGTAAAGTATATGCTTACGTCCCTTCTTGGGCGGAATAAACTTCTCAATCTGGTCCGAAAAGAAGATGACACCAATCTTGTCATTATTCTGAATGGCAGAGAATGCCAGTGTAGCGGCAATTTCCGTCACCATATCCTTCTTCATCTGCTTTACCGTACCGAACTCCAAACTACCGGAAACATCTACCAACAACATCACTGTCAATTCGCGCTCCTCCTCAAACACCTTGACGTAAGGCTTGTTGAAGCGGGCGGTCACATTCCAGTCAATGTCGCGTATGTCATCGCCAAACTGATACTCGCGCACCTCGGAGAATGCCATACCTCTACCCTTGAAGGCAGAGTGATACTGCCCGGCAAAGATATTGTTGGACAATCCGCGCGTCTTTATCTCAATCTGACGGACTTTCTTCAAAAGTTCTGTTGTTTCCATTGATTTATTTTAATAATCTCATTTAAGCACACAAGCGCAATTTAGTTTATAACAGAAACTTCCCTATGAAAAGGGGTGAGGTTTTCGGTACTCAACCCTAAGGTTTACGACGCTAAACCTCAGGTATAGGATTGTAAACCTCAAGTTTACGAAAACCTCTATTATGCGTTAGGGCACTTCAACCTTGTTCAGTATCTTGCTGACGATTTCATCAGATGTCATATTGCTGGCTTCCGCCTCGTAAGTCAAGCCGATACGGTGGCGAAGTACGTCGTGTGCCACAGCGCGCACATCCTCCGGAATGACATAACCGCGACGCTTGATGAACGCGTAGCTACGGGCAGCCAAGGCCAAGTTGATGGAAGCACGGGGCGAACCGCCGAAACCAATCATGTCTTTCAGTTCTTTTAAATCATATTTTTCCGGATAACGGGTAGCAAATACAATATCAACAATATATTTTTCTATTTTCTCATCCAGATACACCTGGCGAACCACTTTACGAGCTTCAATAATTTCGTCTGCCTTCAAAATGGGCTTCACTTCAAATTTATCACCATTGATATTCTGACGGATAATCAGTTTCTCCTCTTCCAGCTTCGGATAGTCTATTACGACTTTCAGCATGAAACGGTCCACTTGCGCTTCGGGCAGCGGATAAGTACCTTCCTGCTCGATAGGATTCTGTGTGGCAAGCACCAAGAATGGTTTGGGCAACCCGAAAGTTTCATTGCCGATAGTAACTTGACGTTCCTGCATGGCTTCCAGCAAAGCACTCTGTACTTTGGCCGGAGCACGGTTGATTTCATCAGCCAAAACAAAGTTTGCGAAGACCGGACCTTTTTTTACTTGGAACGTTTCATCCTTCTGGCTGTAAACCATTGTACCTATTACGTCGGCAGGCAACAAGTCAGGCGTAAACTGAATGCGGCTGTATTGCGCATCAATCAACGAAGCAAGCGTCTTGATAGCTAAAGTCTTTGCCAAACCGGGCACACCTTCCAACAACACATGTCCATCGGACAACAAACCAATTAACAACGACTCTACCAGATGCTTTTGTCCTACAATGACCTGGTCCATACCTGTGGTAAGATTGGTAACGAAAGCACTTTGTCTTTCAATCCGCTCATTCAGTTCGCGGATGTCAATTGTTTCAGCCATAAATCAATCTATTTTTTAATGTTTAATTTCTTCATTTATCCGGTTTTGAACCGGCAATTATTTTTTTCGCTCCCAAAAGTACAGGAATAAATTAACCATACCAACTAATTTTTATTAAAAAACTATGCGAAACCTTTTAGATTAAACTACTTTCATAGAGTTTAGTATTTAACAAAAAAGAAGCAGTAATTTTTTACTGCTTCTTGGCTAATTTCGGTATCTTGATAGTGGTACCATAAGGTACATTATCCGGATTCTTGATTACGCCGGGATTATGCTTCACGATATAAGGCCAAAGAGCTTTTGTCCCATAAAAACGAAGCGCTACCCTAGTCAGCGTTTCCCCTTCCTTGATGGTATAAGTGGTTTCTGTTCCCACAATCGTATACCCCACAGAATCCGGTTCAAACGGTGCAACTGTCTTTTTCTGCTCTTTTTTAGGAGCGGGAGACTGTGCCTGTACATTTTCCTTTGGAGTTGTTGTAAGCGCAGGAGTTGTTGTAGCAACAGTTTCTGCCACAGTATCTGTCCGGGCAGGAACTACAACATCTTTTGAAACAATGCTGTCTGTCAAGGCAATATTGTCTTGACCGGCAGGGACATCCACCTTTTCAGTAACAGATTCCTTCACATCCGAGTCTGCAACCTCTTCTACAAGAGGCTTTGCAGTAAGTTTGTCAAGCAAGTCCGGATAATACATGAAAGCTACGGCACCACCACACAACAACACTACAAATACAACGATGCCTATAAAATATTTCATAGTCGAAGAATCTGCCGTATCTTTTATCACTGGCTCAGACGGTTCCGGTTCAACAGCAACTATATTTTCAGGCATTGCTTCAGGTTCAGTTTTTTCCGGTTTCTCCTCTTCAACTTCCGGTTCGGGCTCAACTAACGGCTCTTCGACTACAGTTTCCACCAAAGGTTCTTCTATCGTGGCTTCTTCCACTAAGGCAACCTTCTCCTCCACCTCTTGTTCCGGAGTTTTGATTTCAGTATCTTCATCATCTTCACTGTCATTTTCCTGCAGGGTGTCCTCAAGCACCGTAGCGTCATTCAAAACTACAGTTTCAAAATGCGAAAATGGTCTATTGATAATATCTTTCAAAGCCGGTTCCGGTGTAAACGACACTTTTGTATGCCCTTGTATCTCAAACCTTTCCCCCGTATTCACATTAACGCTTTCACGACTCCCGACATCTATCAGCTTGAAAGTCCCCAAACCTCGTATCTTCACATATTTGTCCTTCTCCAAAGACTCCTCAATCAGCTGGAAGAATTCTTTCACAAAACTATCCGCATTCTTCTTGCTCATGCCATGCCTTTCAGCCAGCGTGTCAATCAGGTCTTGTATGTTCAGTTTCTCATTCATAATACGGGAGATTTTTTAAAAGCCGGTTACTTAAACTTATCCTTTAACAATGTACTCGGCTTATAGGTCAACACCAATTTGGGAGGCACCAGCATACGTTGCTTTGTAGTCGGATTCACAGATATACGCTCTGCCTTCTTTTTCACTTCGAATGTACCGAACCCTTGTATAGAGATAATATTCCCCTCCTCCAACTGCCGTGTCATATCTGCCAGCAATGAAGCAACCAGCTCAGAAGTATCTTTCAATGTGTACCCTAACCTCCGCGACAATTCAGAAGTAAACTCTTTGTTATTCAAAATGTAAGCCTTTAAATTGAACTACGGTGCTATATTAGCAAATCTTCTTCACATATGCAAGAAGATAAGGAAAAATCTTTAAATTATTCGTCCAAAAAGGTCGAAATCATCGGAATTTACTATCTCTACGTGGTAAAAGTTACCTATATGCAACGCCCTGTCTCCACGCTCAATCAAAACCTCAGGATCCACTTCGGGAGAATCAAATTCTGTACGTCCAATATAATATTCGCCTTCCAGCCGGTCAATGATTACTTTCATCTGCCTGCCTACTTTCTCCGCACTCAACTCCCCTGAAATGCCTTGTTGAATAGACATTAACTCATCCAAGCGCGCTTGTTTCACTTTCTGGGGAATAGAATCCTCATATTCAGCAGCGGCATACGTTCCTTCTTCTTCCGAATACGCAAAAGCCCCCATTCTATCGAAACGAACTTTACGGACAAACTCTTTCAGCTCCTCAAAATCGGCTTCTGTTTCTCCCGGATGCCCCACCATCAGCGTAGTACGGAGATGAATACCGGGAACCTCCTCACGAAATTGTTCTATCAGCTTATAAGTCTCAGCTTTCGTCACATGGCGGCGCATCTTTTGCAGCATATTGTCGCTGATATGTTGCAGGGCAATATCCATATATTTGCATACATTGTCACGCTCACGCATCACACGAAATAAATCTATCGGAAAATGTGCCGGATAAGCATAATGCAAGCGTATCCACTCCACCCCGGGAATATCCGAAATCCGCTCAACAAGCTCGGGCAACATTTGTTTCTTATATAAATCTACTCCGTAATAGGTCAACTCTTGGGCTATAACCTGAAATTCCTTTACACCCCGCGCAACCAGATACTTCACCTCGTCAAGTATTTCCTCCATCGGGCGCGACACATGCCGTCCCGTAATGATGGGAATAGCGCAATAAGAACATTTACGGTCACACCCTTCGGATATCTTCAAATAGGCATAATGCTTGGGAGTGGTCAATGTGCGCTCTATGTGCAGCTCGTCATGATAGGCCTTTCCCAAATCCTGCAGCAACTCTCTCCAATTGAATTTACCATAGAATTTATCCACCTGGGAATTTCAACGGCCAATTCCTTCAGATAACGTTCCGAAAGGCAACCCATTACATAAAGCTTCTCCAAGTTTCCTTCCTCCTTGGCCTGCGCAAATTCCAGAATCATATTAATGGATTCCTCCTTGGCGTCACCGATGAAACCGCAAGTATTGATTACGGCAATCTGTCCCTTCGGTCTTTCCGCATCATGTGTCACATGGAATCCCACTTCCTCCAACTGACGCATCAAATGTTCCGAATCCACCAGGTTTTAGAACATCCTAAAGTGATGATATCTATAGTCTTCCGTTTCATGCATTCTCCCCGAACAGTGAATCAACAAATTCCTTTTACGGAACACCTGCAAATCTTCCATTCCTTCACCCAATCCAATATATTTAACCGGAATTTTAAACTGGTCTGAAATGCCGATGACTACGCCACCCTTGGCTGTTCCGTCCAACTTTGTAACAGCCATTGCCGTAACCTCCGTTGCCAGAGTGAACTGCTTGGCTTGTTCAAATGCATTCTGTCCGGTTGAGCCATCCAACACAAGCAACACCTCATTCGGACATCAGGAACAACCTTCTTCATCACATTCTTGATTTTCGTCAGTTCATTCATCAAACCGACTTTATTATGAAGGCGTCCTGCCGTATCTATAATTACCACATCGGCATTATTGGCAGTTGCGGAACTCAGTGTGTCAAAAGCGACAGAAGCCGGGTCAGCACCCATTTTCTGCTTTACAACAGGTACACCTACCCGTTCACCCCATATCACCAACTGCTCCACAGCAGCAGCACGGAAAGTATCGGCAGCACCCAAATAAACAGACTTTCCGGCTTTCTTGAATTGATAAGCCAGTTTGCCAATCGTAGTAGTCTTCCCTACACCATTGACGCCCACTACCATAATGACGTATGGTTTCTTCGCAATCGGTGCTTCAAAGTCATCCACATCCTCCGAATTATTCTCTGTAAGCAACGCTGCGATTTCATCACGTAAAATATGATTCAGCTCAGTGGCATTCATATATTTGTCGGCTGCTGCACGCTTTTCGATACGTTCAATAATTTTCAGTGTCGTTTCCACGCCCACATCCGAAGTTATCAACACCTCTTCCAGATTATCCAATACTTCATCATCAACTTTTGACTTTCCTGCCACGGCACGCGCAATCTTGCCAAACACACTTTCTTTGGTCTTAGATAATCCTTTATCTAATGTTTCCTTTTTCCTTGGAGAAAAACTAAAAATCCCATACACTAATTATTTTATGCAACCTGTTTTCGCATTCCCTGCAAAGATAGTGCAAACCAGAATGCAGAATAAAATGAACCGTTCATTTTTATGCTGAGGTGCAGCCTATCTTCGCATTTTCAGCAAAGATATAACAAAACTGACGAATATTAAAACTTCGTCCTCTTTTTAAAGAAATCCCCTTACCGGAAATACCGACAAGGGGATCTTTATAAGTCATCAGCGCTTTACAGCCACTGTATTTATCTTATTTCTTAAAGAAGTTCTGAACATCTTCATTACGGACCATCTGTTCATCAAAGATGTAAGCACCAGTCTTAGGAGACTTCACCATTTTGATAACCTTTGTATAAGAACGTCCTTCTTTGCTTCCTTCGTGCAAGGTTGCTACCGCTTTCTTTGCCATAAGTTATAGATTTATTATTTAATTTCTTTATGTACTGTCACTCTCTTCAGAATCGGGTTGTATTTCTTCAACTCCAATCTCTCTGTGGTATTCTTTCTGTTCTTCGTCGTAATATAACGAGAAGTACCCGGCATACCGCTATCCTTGTGTTCTGTGCATTCCAGAATCACCTGTACTCTGTTACCTTTTGCTTTCTTTGCCATAATCAGTATTCTCCTCTACTTTAGCCAATAACTTTAATGCTTTTCCAATCACAATAACCTTTAGCTACCGCATCTTTCAAAGCAGCGTCCAGTCCTTTCTTATTAATAATGCGCAAACCATTAGCGCAAATGCTAAGGCTGATCCAGCAATCCTGCTCTACATAGTAGAACTTCTTGTTAAACAAGTTCAAATCAAAGGTTCTCTTTGTTCTTCTCTTTGAGTGTGAAACATTGTTGCCAATCATGGCCTTCTTTCCGGTAATTTGACAAATCTTTGACATTTCTATCTTAATTTTATAGTTTTCTTTTTGCCTATTTCAAACAGAGCGCAAAGTAAGCACTTTTATCGTTACCAAACAAGTTTTTCTTAAAATAATTCACTGTATGATAGCATTTTTCCTCATTTCAGCTTCTCACAAAGCAACAAAGGGCATTTTGAATTGCTTTTCCACATTTCCTTTCTTCCCTCGTCTCCCTCCTGCTTCATGGTAACGATTTCATTTTTATAGGCAGCGGCTATCCACACCGTACCCACCGGTTTTCCGGAGTCCCACCTCCAGGACCTGCAATACCGGAAGTAGCCACTGCACAATCTGTTTTCAGCGTTTTCATCGCACCTTTCACCATTTCTGTAACAGTTTCGCGGCTTACTGCTCCATGTTTTCCAAAGTTTCGGCAGATACATGCAGCAAAGACATCTTTATTTCATTGGAATACGCCACTATACTACCATTAAAGTATTCCGAACTGCCGGGAACGGAAGTAATCAGAGTGGCAATCCCTCCACCCGTACAACTTTCTGCGGTGGAAAGGGACAATTTCTTTGCTTTCAGCAGCTCTCCTACCTTTTCTTCCAACTTCATACCTTATTATATATTATCCTAAAGTTACGCGTGAATAAGCAGGTGCTTCCATCGGACAAAATCCTTATCCATATACTTGAAGTATCCGGTAATGGCAATCATGGCAGCGTTATCCGTTGTGTAGCTGAACTTCGGAATAAATATTTTCCAACCATATTTCCCGGCATGCTCACGGAAAGCATTACGCAATCCGTTATTGGCAGAAACACCTCCGGCAACAGCCACTTCCTTTATTTTATATTGCTTGGCGGCTTTGCGCAACTTATCCATCAAGATATCTACTACGGTAGCTTCCAGCGATGCCGCCAAATCCGTCTTGTGATGTTCGATGAAATCAGGGTCGTCCTTCATCCAGTCGCGCAGAGAGTAAAGAAACGAGGTCTTAAGTCCGCTGAAACTATAATCCAACCCTGGAATATGCGGTTTGCTAAACGAGAAGGCTTTAGGATTACCTTGCCGAGCCAGCTTGTCAATAATCGGACCACCCGGATATCCCAATCCCATCACCTTCGAGCATTTGTCAATGGCTTCACCGGCGGCATCATCAATAGTCTGCCCCAAAATTTCCATATCGTTATAGGCTTTCACCAAGATAATCTGTGAATTTCCACCGGAAACCAGCAAACAAAGGAAAGGAAATTCCGGCTGCACATTATCTTCACCTTCTGCTTTAATGAAATGAGCTAACACATGACCAGTCAAATGATTAACATCAATCATGGAATGCCTAATGATCGGGCGAACCCTTTGGCGAAGATACCCCACCAACAATGACCCCATCAATCCCGGTCCACGTGTAAAGCCACAGCACTCAATTCCTCTTTAGTTACTCCGGCGCGTTTCAATGCCTCATGCACTACCGGAACTATATTTTGTTGGTGCGCGCGGGAAGCCAGTTCAGGCACTACCCCACCGTATGCTTCATGCACAGCTTGGCTGGCCACCACATTCGAAAGCAGATAACCATCTTTGATGACAGCTGCAGAAGTGTCATCACAAGAAGATTCTATTCCCAAGATTATTGTACTCATAATGTTTATTTACGTTTAAACGCTGCAAAGTAGTGATAAAAGTACGATTCATAACGTATTATTTCATATTTTTGTTGGCTGATTATAAAAATTAACCGCCTATCAGAAAGCTAAAAACAGTACGCTGGGTACTCGGTATTGTATTGGGATTGTATATCGGTACCATATTGTTGCTGAACATTCCATCCGTTCAGCGACAAATGTCTGTATTTGTTGCCAATGAACTGGCTTCCATACTGGACAGCAAGATTTCCATTGGGCGAATAAACATAGGATTGCTGAACCGCATCATCATCGACGACCTGCTCCTGGACGACCAGTCCGGCAAGGAAATGCTGAAGGTGACCCGTCTTTCCGCCAAATTCGATATTCTCCCCTATTCAGCGGCAAAATATCCATCAGTAACATACAATTGTTCGGCTTTAACATCAATCTGAGCAAGCAGACTCCCAAGGATAAACCTAATTTTCAGTTTGTACTCGACGCATTCGCATCCAAAGATACGGTTCAAAGAAAAACAACCTGGATCTCCGTATCAATTCCTTACTGATACGCCGCGGAAAGGTTTCGTATGATGTGCTGTCCGAGAAAGAGACTCGGGAAAGTTCAATCCACAGCATCTCCGCTTGCGTAACATTATTGCAAACATCTCCTAAAAGCATTGCAAAATGATTCTATCAATGCCGCCATCAAGCGTCTGAGCATCGAAGAAGAACATTCCGGATTTGAATTGAAGAAACTAAGCCTAAAGGTTATCGGCAATGACCAACGGATGAAAATCGAAAATTTCGCCATCGACCTCCCCAACACCTCTTTGGCAATGGATACTATACACATGGATTATGACAGTCTGGGGCGTTTGACAATCTTGCCCAAGATGTCCGTTTCTCATTCCATTTGCTGCCCTCTCAAATCGCCTTGCAGGATTTATCGGCTTTTGTTCCGGCTTTTGGTTCTTTTAAGGAAAAATTGCAAGTAGAGGTACAGACGGACGGCACTGTCAATCAACTGAATTGCCCGCACCTTTCCGTCTCTGTCGGAAATCATTTTATCTGAGGGGAGACGTATCACTACAAGACCTTTCCCATCCGGAAAATGCTTATATATTCGGCAATTTGTCCAATTTGTACGCAGACCCGGAAGGAATTGCCTTCTTTGTCCGGAATTTCAGCAAGAACTATAATGGAGTACCTCCCGTCCTGCAACACTTAGGAACGGTTTCCTTCCGTGGAAGTATCGGGCTACTTCACAGACCTCGTAACTTACGGACAAGTACGCACCGACATCGGAACCATCCAAACTGACGTAAAACTAAGTTCTAACAAAGATAAAGGTTATTTTGCCTATTCCGGTGCAGTGAAAACCAAAGAGTTTGAGCTAGGCAAGATGCTGGGTAACAAAAACTGGGTAAAGTAACTTTCAATCTGGATGTCAACAGCAGCCATTATGAAAAGCAATATCCGTCCGTATTGCTGAAAGGGCTGGTTGCCTCCATTGATTACAGCGACTACAATTACGAAAATATCACCCTGGATGGAGAATACAAGCAGGGAGGCTTCACGGGAAAAATCGCCTTGGATGACACCAATGGTTCTGTTATTTTGAACGGTACCATCAATACCGCCAGTCGGGTACCGACTTTCAACTTTCAGGCAAGCATCGACAAATTTCGTCCTCATGCCCTACATCTGACACCCAACTATGAAGATACGGAAATATCAGTCAAAGTCAAGGCGGACTTCACCGGCGGTTCCATTGACGAGATGAACGGTGAAATCAACATTGACAGCTTATCGTTCGCAGCTCCGGAAACACAATACTTCCTGGACAACCTGAAGATATCCGCCATAAGAGAAAGCGAAACCAGAAACGGCTGACCATCCAATCCAACTTTCTCCAAGGTCGCATAGAAGGCGATTATTCTTATCGTACCCTGCCTGCCAGTGTACTGAATATCATGCGTCGTTATATCCCCGCCTTGATTCTGCCAGACAAGAAACCCATAGAGACGGAGAACAATTTCCATTTCGACATGCACATTTACAATACGGAACTGCTCTCCACCGTCTTTCAGATTCCGGTAAAAGTATATACCCATTCCACCATTAAAGGATACTTCAATGACAAGGCACAGCGGCTCCGTGTAGAAGGCTATTTTCCTCGTCTCCGCTATGAAAACAAATTCATCGAATCCGGAATGTTCCTTTGCGAGAATCCGGTGACCAGTTTCATACACGCCTACGCTTCAGCAACCGTAAATCAAGCGGCGCTGTCAATATAGCTTTAGAAGCGCAAGCCCAGAACAACAGCATACAGACCACGCTGAACTGGGGTAACAGCAGCACTGTAACCTACAGCGGGAAACTCGCCGCCGTCGCCCACTTCATCCGTGAACAGAAAGAAGCGAATGAAAACAAGAGGAAACTTCCCCTAAAAACCGTCATTGATGTCCAGCCCACCAACGTGATACTGAACGATACGCTATGGGATATACATCCCTCCCAAGTGGTACTCGACTCCGGCAAAGTGTATGTCAATGATTTCTACTTCAGCCATAAAGACCGGCACTTGCGTATCAATGGTATCGTTTCACCACAACCCGAAGATACAGTACGTCTGGATTTGAAGGAAATCAACATCGGTTATGTGTTCGACATTGCAGACCTCGGAGTCAATTTCAAAGGAGAAGCCACCGGTCCGGCTTTCGCCAGCGGAGTACTGGAAACCCCGTCATGAGCACCGACTTGTTTATCCGCAATCTCGGATTGAACGAAGGCTTGCTGGGTGATGCCAACATACACGGAGAATGGCACCACGACGTGAAGGGCATCTATCTGGATGCCCATATCCGGGAGAAAGATATCGCCAAAAGCCATGTGTATGGCTATGTCTATCCCTTGAAGCCCACCAGTTCATTGGATCTCCAAATTGAAGCGGGCGGTACCAACTTGAAGTTTATACATCATTATATGAGCAGCATCACGCCCGAATTCAACGGACGTGCCACCGGCCATGTACATTTCTATGGCAAATTCAAGGCTCTCACCATGGAAGGGCGTGTATTCGGCGATGCTTCCATGAAGGTAGACGTGCTCAACACCACTTTCTCCGTCAAAGACAGCATCTACATCGAGCCCGGCGGGTTGACCTTCCGCAACAACCGCATTTTCGACACGCAAGGGCATCAAGGCAGCATGAGCGGCTATCTGCACTATCAGCATTTCAAGAACCTGGAGTACCGTTTCAATTTCAATGTCAACGACATGCTGGTGATGAATACCAAAGAATCACCGGACTATCCCTTCTACGGCACCGTCTACGGTACGGGAATGCCACTATTGCCGGTAATGCCCAAGATGGCGTTAACATTGACGTTGCAATGACTACCAATCGTAACACCACCTTTACCTATATAAAGGATAACGTATCTACAGCAGTCAGCAACCAGTTCATCAAGTTTGTGGACAAGACGCCACGCCGTGCCGTACAAGACTCTGTTCGCCTTTCCGACTACGAGATTGCCCAAAGGAAATCGAGGAAGAGAAAGAGAGCGACACTGACATCCGGCTGAATCTCTTGGTAGACGCCACCTCCGACGCTACCATGAAGATTATCATGGACCCTATCGCCGGCGACTATATCAGTGGACGGGGAACCGGAAATATCCGTACTGAGTTCTTCAATAAAGGAGATGTAAAGATGTTCGGCAGTTACCGAATAAGCCAGGAGTCTATAAATTCAGTCTGCAAGAGGTTATCCGAAAGGACTTTATTATCAGGGATGGAAGTACCATTACATTCAACGGTTCGCCGCTGGATGCCACTCTGGACATAAAAGCAGGCTATACGGTCAACTCAGCATCCTTAAATGACCTGATGCCCAACGAGGCAACCTCCGGCTACATCAGCCAGACAAATGTAAAAGTGAACTGTATGATGGACCTTACCGGACAATTGACTTCACCCGATGTAAAATTCGACATCGAGCTGCCCAACGAACGCGATGAAGTGCAGGCCATTGTCCGTAACTATATTCCTACTGACGAGCAAATGAACATGCAGATACTCTATCTGTTGGCTATCGGCAAGTTCTATACCCGGAAAACTTGGGAGCCACCCAGAATTCGAATATGATGTCCAGTGTTGTTTCATCCACCCTTTCCGGACAGTTGAATAACGCTTTATCAAACATTCTCGATGTCAATAACTGGAACTTCGGCACCAATTTCAGTACCGGTGAAAGAGGCTGGACAGACATGGAGTTCGAGACCATGCTTTCGGGACAATTATTGAATAACCGACTACTTATCAATGGTAATTTTGGCTATCGTGACAATCCGATGGCAAATACCAATTTTGTGGGAGACTTTGAAGCAGAATGGCTCGTCAACCGTTCCGGAGACATCCGCCTGAAAGCGTACAACGAAACAAACGACCGCTACTACACCCGGACAAATCTGACAACACAAGGTATTGGCATTATCTTCAAAAGGATTTCAACAAATGGAGTGAGCTCCTTTTCTGGAACAGATGGAAACTCAACCGGCTGAGAAAGGAACAAGAAATAAAACAAGATACTCTATCCTCTGATAAAATAAACACAGAACAGCAGATGCCCGAGGCACAATCAAAACGGAAAAGGGAGCAAAAGTAAGATTGACGTTCTTACTGTCCACATTGAAGATTTTAGAATAAGTAAATAGGCTCAAATACAGTATTTAACATGGCTACACCCTTTATACCTAAAGGTGTAGCCATCACTCTGATGGTATAGGCATTCAAGGCAAAGGGTGTAGCCATAAAATACATCAGAAAGGCAATGGCCCGTCCGACCCCACACCTCCAAACGGGTTGTCCGTCTGTGGTGGAAAATCAGCAGCCGATGGAGGTGGCGGTGTTGCCGTACTTCCGATAGGCGCATTCATACGTGAACCGAATGTAGCTCCTCCACCCTCCGTCGGAGGTGGGATAACCATATCATCCTCCGGATTCTGGAAACGGGTGTACTGTCCGATAAATCTCAGACGCACATCCCCACAGCACCGTTACGGTGCTTTGCTATGATGATTTCCGCCATACCGCGCAAGTCACTGCCATCGGCAGAAGTATAAATCTTGTAATATTCGGGACGGTGAATGAAGCACACCATATCGGCATCCTGCTCGATGGCACCGGATTCACGAAGGTCGCTCAACTGGGGACGCTTGCCTTCCTCGCCTTCACGGTTCTCCACACCACGGTTCAACTGCGACAGAGCGATGATAGGAATGTTCAGCTCTTTGGCCAAACCTTTCAATGAGCGCGAAATGGTACTGACTTCTTCCTGACGGCTACCGAAAGACATTCCGCTTGCATTCATCAGCTGAAGGTAGTCGATGATGATAATCTTCACTCCGTGCTCACGTACCAGACGCCGTGCCTTCGTACGGAGTTCGAATACCGACAAAGAAGGCGTATCATCCACATAAAGCGGAGCATCCAGCAAGTCACGCAGTTTGTAATCCAACTGCTGCCATTCATAGTCCGCCAACTGGCCACTCTTGATTTTCTCACTCGGAATCTCGCACACGTTGGATATCAGACGGTTCACCAGCTGCACGTTACTCATTTCAAGCGAGAACAGCGCTACGGGATTGCGGAAATTCACGGCAATGTTTTCGCCATGGAAAGTACGAACGCCGTTTTACCCATGGCAGGACGGGCTGCAATAATGATGAGGTCGGACTTCTGCCATCCGGAAGTCATCTTGTCCAGCTTGGTATACCCACTTTCCAAGCCACTCAAACCATCGGTACGGGCAGCAGCTTTCTGAATCAAATCATAGGCTTCGGCAATGACAGGATTAATTTGTGTATAATCCTTCTTCATGTTCTGCTGGGAAATCTCGAACAGTTTTCCTTCGGCCTCCTGCATCAGGTCGTCCACGTCCAGCGTCTCGTCGAAAGCCTTGCTCTGGATATTACTGGTAAAAGTAATCAATTCACGTGCCAAAGCTTTCTGCGCAATGATACGTGCATGGTATTCGATGTGTGCAGAAGATGCCACCTTACTGCTAAGTTGGGTAATATAGAACGGGCCGCCCACTTCCTCCATTCTCCCCGCTTGGAAAGCTGCTCCTTCACGGTGAGGATATCGACCGGCTTCTGATTCACGGCCAAATCGGTAATAGCGGAATATATCAACTGATGTCTATGCTCATAGAATGACTCCGGACGAAGAATTTCACTTACCAGCGAATAAGCGTCCTTCTCAATCATCAAGGCTCCCAAGACTGCTTCTTCCAGCTCCGGCGCTTGCGGCTGGATACGTCCGTAGTCTGTTACAGGCTGTGGTGCCTTTCCTTTCGAGTACGGGATGTTCTTCTTTGTTCTGCCACTTTAAGAATTAAAATTGAAAATTAAAATTAAATGAATTTCCCTTTTAGAAAGGGAAAGCAAAGATAGTGCAAACCGAATACATAACTTTCATGCTTGCATGAAAAGTTATGTTGAGGTGCAGCCTATCTTCGCTCGTATGGCAAAGATAAGCGAATTTATTTATAAGCAGTAAATAAATCATTGTTAAGTTTTCAATCTACTATGAACAGAAATCACTAACTTTGTCTTCGGAAGCTGCACTCCAATAGCTTCTCCTTTTAATTTTAAATTATTAATTCTTAATTTTCAACGCCATGCTGACTTTTCCAAATGCCAAAATAAACCTGGGACTGAATATCACAGAAAAGCGTCCGGACGGATACCATAATCTGGAAACCATTTTCTATCCGGTTCCCATAGAAGATGCTTTGGAAATAAATATCTTGAACGAAGGAAACGGAAAGTTCCGTCTGCATCAAGCAGGTCTGGAAATTGAGGGAGAAGCAGAGAGTAACCTGGTAGTGAAAGCCTACAAGTTACTGGATGACCGGTTCAACCTTCCTCCGGTAGATATTCATCTCTTCAAGCATATTCCCTCGGGAGCCGGACTGGGTGGCGGTTCGGCCGATGCAGCCTTCATGCTGAAGCTTCTGAATAATAAGTTTGAACTCGGACTGCCGGATGACACTCTGGAAGAGTATGCCGCCAAGCTGGGTGCCGATTGTGCCTTCTTCATCAAAACCGTCCGACTTACGCAGAAGGTATCGGAAACATATTTTCTCCCCTTCCCTCTCACTGAAAGGATATCGGATATGGTTGGTGAAGCCGGACATTTTCGTCTCTACACGGGATGCCTTTGCAAAATAAAACCGCATCATCCGGAAATGTCCCTGAAAGAAATTGCCCAACTTCCCGTAGAAGAATGGAACGGACGAATGGTCAATGACTTTGAAGAAAGCGTATTCCCCAATTCCCGGCTATTGGAGAAATCAAGGAAGAGATGTACCGGCAAGGAGCTGTATATGCCTCCATGAGTGGTTCGGGGTCATCTGTTTACGGATTATTCAAGGAAGATGCCGTATTGCCGGAAGTGGATTTCGGAGAAAAGCTTTGTATACAAAGGCCAGTTCACTGATATTTAAAATGCATCAACCAATATACTGATTTCCGGAAACAAAACACAACAAGGTTGTTCTTACAGAAAACTCAAAACAACCTTGATTATGAAAAATTAAAATTCGGTATTCTGGCAGGACTACTTATCTTGTTGTCAGTGTCCGCCTTTGCGGAAGGGCGTCTTCCTGCAAATATACAAACAGCTTTTCTAAAGCTCTATCCTCAAGCAACGGATGTGGAATGGGAGCAAATGGCCGGTTGCTACGTGGCAGAATTTATTGCAGATGGTCAGGAAATTGATGTCTGGTTCAATAAACAAGCGGAGTGGGTTATGACTGAAACGGATGTAGAGTCACTGGAAAAGTGCCGGCTCCCGTGGCAGAAGCATTCATGAGCAGTACAATGACCGGCATGAGATTAAGGGATATAAGAATCATCACCTTTCCCAAACATCCCACAGTGATAATAATTGAGGTGGAACAATACAATTCCGATGAAGAATTCCAACTGTTCTATGCTCCGGATGGAAAACTATTACAAAGCCTCGATGTAACAGAACTTGGAGGAGAGATTTATCCCAGACTCTTTTCAATGATTAATACTGACGATTGGTGATTTGTTGATGGTATCCATTCATCAACAAATCACCAATCATTCATCACTAATCATTAATATACCTCTACCCTATCAGCAATACGCTTCGCTTTGTCGCGCAGCGTGTCAAGATCACTGTCAAGAGGTGCATAACACAGCACTACACCCATACGGCGGTTTACGCGGGTAGTAGGCTTACCAAAATACGCAGATAAGTATCCTCTTCTTTCGTAACCTCTTCCATGCCACGATAATTGGGACGTTCCTGACTGGCTATCGGAGAAAGGATGACAGCACTGGCTCCTATACGCTCCTGCTTGATGCCAGGGATAGGCAGACCAAGCACCGCACGACAGTGCAATTCAAACTCATTCAGATTCTGGGTTCCGGCCAGGTTACCATACCCGTATCGTGCGGACGTGGAGAGTTCGGAGAAATAGACACCGTTCTCATGGCTGAGAAAGAATTCCACTCCCACAATCCGGCACCGGTCAAGGCACGGGTCACTTTCTCTGCCATATCCTGCGCCTCCCTTAGATGGGCAGGGTCAATATGGGCAGGCTGGAAGCTTTCACGATAGTCCCCACCCTTCTGTACATGGCCGATAGGCGGGCAGAACAAGGTCGGACCATTCTTCTGCGTTACGGTGAGCAGTGTTATCTCACTGTCGAACTTGATGAACTCTTCAATGATAAGTTCTTTGATGTCTCCACGGCTACCATTACAGCCATACTCCCAGGCATGCTCCAGTTCGTCGGCACTCTTTACGAGAGACTGGCCTTTACCGGAAGAGGACATCAGCGGTTTCACCACACACGGGAAACCTATCTTTCAGCAGCAGCTTTCAGTTCATCCAAAGATTTGGCATAAAATATTTAGCAGTCTTCAATCCCAGCTCTTTAGCTGCAAGGTCACGTATGGCTTTACGGTTCATGGTAAAGTTCACGGCGCGTGCACTGGGCACTACCTGAATGCCTTCTTTCTCGAAATCATACAGACGTTCTGTACGGATAGCCTCAATTTCCGGAACAATAATATCCGGCTGGTGTTTGCGTACTACACGTTCCAAAGCATCTCCATCGAGCATGCTGAATACCTCACATTCATCTGCCACTTGCATGGCAGGCGCTCCGGCATACGAGTCGCAAGCAATGATATACTGGCCCTTACGTTGGGCGGAAATAACAAACTCCTTGCCCAACTCACCGGAACCTAACAATAAAATCTTTTCATCAATTCTTTTATTTACAATTTTATATATTTACGATTTGACGACGTACGATGTACGATTAGAGTTACTTTAGACAATAAACCGCCACAAGCCAAAGCAATCCCAATCGTACATCGTAAATCGTCTAATAGTAAATCCTCTTATTGGTGTTGTTCTCTCAACAAGTCATTCACCGTCTTTACCGGATTGAATGTAGTCAGAGGCACTTCTACAAATACTGTGTTCCAATCACTCATGGCCCCGTTCCACAAACCGGGAAGTTCAAGCGCCTTCAGGTCCTTGCCGTTCTTGGACTTATAAGAGATGAAGCCTGTCGCTTTATCCACATACTTCACAAGATTGAACTTATGTCCTTTATAGTCACGTACGGCGCAAACCAAATCCACCGGATTGAAATGGGTACCTTTTCAAACATTTCCTTCTTTTCCGGGTCGTCCATATCAATCTGCGAACTTTCCAGAATCTGCAGAGATAGTACCGTCACTGTTGTATGCCAAGAACGGACCTCCGCCCGGTTCGCCTACGTTCTTCACCATACCGCAAACACGCATCGGACGGTTCAGCTTCTCTTTCAGATATATAACCAACTCGGCATCTTCCAGATTCTTTGTCTCCGGATTCTTGCAATAGAGTTGTTTCTGCAGGAATTGCAGAACTTCAAGAATTTGCTCGTGTGTATACTTCCCGCTGTCAAGCAACTGCAGATAAGCAAACGCTCTCTGCTGTAACGCTACCAGCACACCGGCAATCAGTTTCTTATATAATACGGTGTCACCTTTCAGCTTGTCGGGTACCACATTGTCTATATTCTTTATGAAGATAATATCCGCATCAAGGTCATTCAAGTTTTCAATCAAGGCGCCATGACCGCCGGGACGGAACAACAATTTGCCATTGTCGCGGAAGGGTTTGTTTTCCATATCGGCGGCAATGGTATCGGTGCTCGGCTTCTGTTCCGAAAAGAGATGTTATAATCCACCCCATACTTCTTTGCATAAGCGGCAGCCTTTTCGTCTACCAAAGCCTTGAACAAGGCACGATGTTCGGGCGAAACCGTGAAATGCACATTCACCTTACCGTTCTTATTGGCAGCATACAATGCTCCTTCTACCAAGTGCTCTTCCAGCGGCGTGCGGCTACCGTCTTCATACTTATGGAACTTAAGCAATCCTTTGGGCAGAGCACCATAGTTCAGTCCGGCCCCTTCGAGTAAGGCAGCAACAACCGCCTTGTAGTTTCCAGCGGCAACCAAAGTCGGTATATCCTTTCCGGCAGTCCTCTGGCAAGCGGTATTCAAGTCATCATAGAAGGCAAACTTCTCTATTTTCTCAAAGAAAGTCTTTTCAAAGTTTGTCTGGGGAGTGTCATAGTCTGCCCCGAGAAATTCAAACAAGTTCTTGAACATACGGCTGGCAGCACCCGAAGCAGGCACAAACTTCACCACCACTTTATCGGTTTGTGTATATGCCTCCCAGGCATCCAGGTATTTCTTCTGTTCATCCGTATCCGGAGCCAGTATACCCTTTTCTACAGAAGCGGCGGCAGACAGCTTCAAGTATGGAAAACCTTTTCGAAACAAGCCAACTGTTCAGCTATTTGTTCTTCGGAGATGCCTTTATTTTCGAGCAACTCTTTGTCTTGCGGTGTTATCATAATATCTTGTTTTATTAATTCATGCCCAAAATACAAAAAGCAGAACTGCCGTCAAGAAAATGAAGAAAAACTTACCTTTGAAGCATAAAATACGGACGATTATGGAAACTGATGAATTTTTCACTATCAAAGAGAAAGATTTACTCTTCTCGCTCTACCGCAAACTGTTGCAACTTTCCGGAGAAACCCTCCAGAAGGGAGACTGCAAAAGCTGAAAACACATCTTGTCAATACTATACAGAACAACCGTATCCAGCGTGATATATTCGGTTTGAATCCGTCATCAAAGATATGCAGACAGCTGTCATCGTGGCGGAAGAAATCGGAATGAAGCGTGCTTCTATCCTGGGGCTCATGCTGCACGACTCCGTGCGCTGCGGCACTGCACTGCTCTTGAAGTAGAGCAAATCTATGGCGAGGATGTGGCAGGCATCATCCGGGATTGATACGTGTAAACGAACTTTATTCCAAAAGCCCTACCATCGAGTCCGAGAATTTCCGCAACTTGTTGCTGACTTTCGCCGAAGACATGCGTGTCATTCTCATCATGATTGCCGACCGCGTAAACATCATGCGGCAGATAAAGGATTGCAAGAACGATGAAGCCCGTCGGCAGGTAGCCAACGAAGCGGCTTATCTCTATGCGCCCCTTGCCCATAAGCTGGGTCTGTACAAATTGAAGTCGGAACTGGAAGACCTCTCATTGAAATATACAGAAAAGGAAGTTTACTACCATATCAAGGAAAAACTGAATGAGACCAAGGCATCGCGTGACAAGTACATTGCCGCCTTCATTGCACCGGTACAGAAGAAGCTCGAAGAAGCCGGACTGAAGTTCCATATCAAAGGACGCACCAAGTCCATCCACTCCATCTACCAGAAAATGAAGAAGCAGAAATGCCCTTCGAAGGCGTGTATGACCTGTTCGCCATCCGCGTCATCCTGGACTCTTGCCTGGAAAAGGAGAAACTGGAATGTTGGCAGGCCTACTCCATCGTAACAGATATGTACCAGCCTAACCCGAAAAGGCTACGCGACTGGCTGTCCGTACCTAAAAGCAACGGATATGAATCACTGCACATCACCGTGATGGGCCCCGAAGGCAAATGGGTGGAAGTACAAATACGTACCGAACGCATGGATGATATTGCCGAACGAGGCCTGGCCGCCCATTGGCGATACAAAGGAGTGAAAGGTGAATCTGGTCTTGACGAATGGCTGACTTCCGTACGCGAAGCCTTAGAGAGCTCGGACAGCAACGGACTGGAAACGATGGACCAGTTCAAACTGGATTTGTACGAAGACGAGGTATTTGTATTTACCCCAAAGGTGATTTGTTCAAACTTGCCAAAGGCTCCACCGTGCTCGATTTTGCGTTCCACATCCATAGCAAACTGGGCTGCAAATGTATCGGTGCAAAAGTGAACGGCAAGAATGTACAGCTGAAGCAAATGCTGCATAGCGGTGACCAGGTGGAGATAATGACATCGAATACGCAGACGCCCAAGCAGGACTGGCTGAACATCGTAACCACCTCCAAGGCACGCACCAAAATACGCCAGGCATTGAAGGAAATGGCTGCACGCCAGCACGCCTTCGCAAAGGAAACCCTGGAACGCAAGTTCAAGAACCGGAAGATAGAGTATGATGAAGGAACCATGATGCGCCTCATCAAGCGCCTCGGTTTCAAGATAGTGACCGACTTCTATCAAGCCATAGCCGATGAAGAACTGGATGTCAACGAGATTATAGACAAATACCAGGAACAGCAAAGACGGGAAAATGATACGCGCGACGATATTGTCTACCGCAGTGCTGAAGGCTATAACCTTCAACAAGGCATACCGGAAGAGATAGGTACCAAAGAAGATGTACTGGTCATTGATCAAAATCTGAAAGGATTGGATTTCAAGTTGGCACGCTGCTGCAATCCCATCTATGGAGATGATGTATTCGGCTTTGTCAGTGTGACGGGAGGTATCAAGATACACCGTTGCGATTGTCCCAATGCCAGTGATTTGCACTCACGTTTCGGCTACCGTATCGTGAAAGCACGCTGGGCTGGAAAGTCACAAGGTACACAGTACCCCATCACCCTGCGCGTAGTGGGACACGATGACATCGGCATCGTGACCAACATCACTTCCATCATTTCCAAAGAAACGGGTATTACCTTGAGAAGCATCGGTATTGACTCGCATGACGGGCTGTTTTCCGGAACGCTGACCATCATGGTGAGCGATACGGGACATCTGGAAGCACTTGTCAAGAAACTGAGAACAGTAAAGGGAGTGAAACAGGTTTCAAGGAATTAAGCAACAACTATAATCCATGAAGTACGACTTTAAAAGCAGTTGCGCAGTTTCGGATATGCTTGGAAAGGTATCCGGTGTTGCATAGGAAAAGAACAGAACCTGAGCTTCCATCTGATAGCTACGGCTGTGGTAGTCATTGCAGGATTCGTTTTAGGCATTACCCGCATGGAGTGGATGATAATCATTCTCTGCATCGGAGTGGTGATAGCAGCCGAACTGTTCAATACCGCCATTGAGAAGCTGGTCGACCTGGTGTCTCCCCAACAGCATCCCGTGGCAGGGCAAGTAAAGACATAGCCGCCGGAGCAGTACTGGTATGTGCTGCAACGGCGGCCATTATAGGATTGATTGTATTTATCCCTTACCTCACCCGCTTCTTCTTATAATAAGGATAGGTCAGAAGTACAAAGAAAAATACGGCAAGCATAGCAGCAACAGACGCCACATGGTATATCTGCGCTTTGTCCATCAGGTGGCAAGCCACAGCCATGCCCACCAGCAGCCCTGCCTCCATAGACAAATGACAAGTGGTGTTTGCCGTTCCACGCTGGCAATGGTGCGACAGCTTGACGAACATCTTCATGAACGGGACTGTAATGAACACCAATACAGCCAATGCCGCCAATGACCAGTAATCGCCCACAAACATCAGTGGCAGCAACGCTCCCGGTACAAAAGCAATCAACAGCATATTGATGGCAGGTACCCATGCACGCGGCAATAAGAAGCGGTCCATATTGCACAACGACACGCCTATCGGAGCACGGAAAGCCACATATACCCTCGATGCGAAAATATGCTGGCCAGTCCGGCCGCTACAGACAGATAGGTCACCATACGGAAACCATACATCCTATACATTCCAATACCCAACACAACACCCACCAGCATGCCCAAGCGTGCAGCCCATGCATATACCATGTTTCCTGCTGCGGCGCGCGGAAGTCGTTATGTCGATGGCCACCGTAATGCCCGCTGTGGTTGCCAGCCCGAAACATGCTCCTGCACAGCGGCAAGCAGCAGAAATTTCGTATAACCATCCACAAAGGCATATCCCAGAACAGCCGCCAGCATAATGAGTGCGGAGTAAAGGAGCACGTGTTTCCTTTATATTCATCGACCAGATAGGCATGGAAAGGACCGACAGCAAACATGGCCACCGCAAAGACCAGAAACATGCTGCCCGCCTGCCCGACGGAAACACCCAACTGCTCTCCCATCACAAAAGGAAGCAAAGGGAAAAGCATATAGACGGATATGAACAGCAACAGATTTGCCGTACACATCCGCCAAAATTGAGTGTCATGAGTTTGTTAGTACTGTTCTTTCTCATTCGGGAAATCTAAATTCTTCACATCGGATACATAACGGCTGATGGCATCCGTCATCACTGTATGCAGGTCGGCATAGCGACGCAGGAAACGGGACGAAAACCGTTATTCATACCCAGCATATCCTGAACCACCAACACCTGGCCGTCTACATCGCCACCGGCACCTATGCCGATAACGGGTATAGTCAGCTCGCTTGCCACGCGGGCAGCCAATGCGGCAGGAATCTTCCAATACCAGTCCGAAGCATCCGGCTTCTTCCAGCAAATGCGCATCGCGTACCAGTTTCTCGGCTTCGGCATCATCCTTGGCACGGACCGTATATGTTCCATACTTGTTGATGGATTGGGGCATCAGTCCGAGATGTCCCATGATGGGAATACCGGCGCTGAGGATACGCTTCACCGTACCGATGATTTCCTCGCCTCCCTCCAGTTTGAGGGCGTCGGCATGGCTTTCTTTCATAATACGGATAGCGGAAGCCAATCCCTCCAGTTCGTTGCCCTGATAAGAGCCGAAAGGCATGTCGACAATGACCATGGCACGCTTCACACCGCGAACCACGGATTTGCCATGATAAATCATCTGGTCGAGCGTGATGGGAAGCGTGGTGACATTGCCTGCCATTACATTGGAAGCGGAATCTCCCACCAGAATCACGTCTACCCGGCACCGTCCACAATCTGCGCCATAGTATAGTCATAAGATGTCAACATTGATATCTTTTCGCCTCTCTGTTTCATTTCGATAAGGCGATGTGTAGTCACTTTACGAGTGTCGTCTGAAATATAACCCATGATAGTATTTACAATTTGGCAATTTACAATTACTCAATTTAATTTTCGGCGCAAAGGTAATCCTTTTCTGATTACTTGTGCAATTGAGTTAATTTATCGTAAGTGAATCCCTGAAAGTCATCCAATACATAATGACACAACGGAGCTATGTCTTCACGGGAATTGGTGGTTGCCAACCCTATAACGGTAGCTCCTGAAGCCATGCCGGCTTTCAGCCCGTTGAAAGAATCCTCGAATACATATGTGGTGTCGGGAGTTGTGCCGAAAACCTCCATACCCAACAGAAAACAATCCGGTGCAGGCTTGAAGCCGTAAACATCTCGGCCGTAAGGATACGGTCGAAAAGAGTCTTTATTTCGGGATGAACCCGATAGACAGCTGCCATCTTCGCTTCGTTGGAGCTGGTCACTACGGCAGTCTTCACCCCATTCCGGTGTAGGTCGGCAATGAAGTCAAGCACTCCGGGAATAAAGTCGAATGACATTTCCTGTTCAAAGCGGTTCAGCCGTTCGGTAATTTCGGCCTGTTCCTTCGCCATGCCCGGAAAAAGGTATCATAAATATAGACCAGCGTCTGGCCCTTCACCCTGCCTTCAATATCATCCATACCCAAATACTGCTTTCCCATTTCATGCCAGAAGTGACTGTACTGTGTTTCCGTGTCTACCACCACACCGTCAAAATCAAAAGTACGGCGGTTGCTTTTGTTGTGTCCATAAACTTTCTTTTACCTAAATCTGTTAATACCAAAACATTATAGCGTACAAAGGTGGGAATAATCTGCGAATCAAACAAATATTTTATACCTTTGTGCTCCTTAATTGACTCATATCAAATGAACAACGCGCATATATTAGGAACCGAACGTATTGGCAAACTGCTTGTGCAGTACTCCATTCCGGCCATTATAGGCATGACGATTACTTCGTTGTACAACATCATCGACAGCATTTTCATCGGTCATGGCGTAGGTCCTATGGGCATTGCCGGACTCGCCATTACTTTCCCTCTGATGAATCTGGTCGTGGCTTTCTGTACGATGGTATCGGCAGGTGGCTCCACCATTTCGTCCATCCGGTTGGGACAGAAAGACCTGGACGGAGCAACGGAAGTATTGGGAAACACACTGATGTTCTGCCTGGTCAATGCATTCATATTCGGCAGTGTTTCATTCATCTTTCTGGATGACATCCTGCGCTTCTTCGGTGCCAGCAATGATACGTTGCCATATGCCCGCGACTTTATGCAGGTGATATTACTGGGTACCCCGTCACTTATACCATGATTGGCCTAAACAATATCATGCGTGCCACGGGATATCCCAAGAAAGCGATGCTCACGTCTATGGTAACGGTAGTCTGCAACATAATCCTCGCTCCCATTTTCATCTTCCAATTTGACTGGGAATACGGGAGCTGCAACGGCAACGGTCATCTCGCAGTTCATCGGCATGGTGTGGGTAGTGAGCCATTTCCTGCAAAAGACAAGTGTGGTACGTCTGCAACGGGTTCTGGAAGATGAAGAAACGTATCATCAGTAGTATATTATCCATCGGTATGTCACCGTTTCTGATGAACGTCACGGCATGTGTCATTGTGATTATCGTAAACAACAGCCTCCAACAGTACGGAGGCGATATGGCCATCGGGGCATATGGCATTATCAACCGACTGCTGGTACTCTATGTAATGATTGTATTGGGGCTGACGATGGGAATGCAACCGATTGTAGGCTATAACTTCGGTGCGCAAAAGCACGACCGTGTGAAGGCTACCCTGCGCCTGACCATCATTGCCGGAGTATGTATCACCAGTACCGGCTTCCTTATCTGCGAATTGTTCCCCATGCCATATCTGCCATCTTTACCAGTGATGAAGAGTTGATAGATATTGCTTCCAGAGGCGTACGCATTGCCGTAGCCATATTCCCGCTGGTAGGTGCACAGATTGTCATCGGCAATTTCTTCCAAAGCATCGGGAAGGCGAAAATCAGTATCTTCTTGTCGCTGACACGCCAATTACTGTATCTGTTGCCGGGACTACTGATATTCCCGCATTACTTTGGGCTGGACGGCATCTGGATATGTATGCCGGTATCGGACTTCTTTGCTTTTGTAACGGCAGCGGTGGCATTGTGGATATATGTAAAAGATTACCCACAGGAATTACCGAAAAGCGAGGTGAAAGTGATTTATTCTACTGCAAATATTGCATTTTATGTTATAACAAACAAATTGTTCGAAAATATATCATTCATTCAGCCCAAACACATCATCTATTCGCCCCAAACAGATGGTCTGTCTACCCCAAACGCATGATGTATGTTGCGGCAACTTTATTCGCTCTTGATGCTCTTTACCGGATTTTCATTGGCAATGCACCATGCCTTCAATACCACGGTAGCAACGATAAACAACAGCAACAGACAACCTACAAGAATATATCCGCCTATAGGGAATGGCACAACATCAGAGAACTGGCTCGCCCAAAGCTTTCCGGCCCGGCATGCTCCCCAATACCTATGGCGACAGACGGAATGGCCAGCCAAAGCACATCTCTTGACAATAACAGCAAAATACTTTCCGTCTCCGCTCCATTCACTTTACGAATGGCAATCTCTTTGAACGCAGGCGGATTTCATCATTCACATAGCCTATCAGTCCCATCAGAATGATAAAGAGTATGGTCAATGAAACCAGCAGGGTGACATCACGAAATACCCGTACAGACTCGGCATAACTGCGCATTTCCTGCTCCACCGAACGGAATACGAGGCTTTTCTGAGGATAAATCCGATGCATCTCTTCATTGAGGCGGGCGAGATTTTCATCCAATGGCTCTTTGAGGCGAACATGCAGGGTGGCAGCTGTCTCCCCGTCCATTCCACCATCACCGGCAAATTATCGTTGGGCATATCGGCAAAACTGAAACTGTCTAACAGCCCGACAACAGTGCCATAATCATTCACCCGCTTGCCTATGGGGCTGTCTGTCCAATTCATCTTCTCAAAAGACACTGTTGACAAGCAACTGACCTTCTCCCGTCAAGTTATGCCCCTCTTTCAGTCTCAGACCAATGAAAGGAAGAAAATCACTGTCGAACCAAGTATTACGAGGATAGAAAAGCTCGTTACCCTGATTGTCAAGAATTGGCTGGTTAGAACCGAACCACAATATAGGGCGTTCTGCCGAAGCAACCCTTCCACATAAGGCAAACTGCCGACAAGACTACGCAGGCTATTGCCATCCACTTCCCGCTGGGTGGTATATGCCACACGTTCAGGACGCCAACCACGGTCACGCGTCGTTACATAACTGTACTGTGAAACGACCATCAGCATCATCCCCAGAATGAATGCCGCTCCGATGAACTGAACAAAAGCAGTACCCGTTTCCAGCCACGACGCCCGGAAGTGTAGCGGCGGAACACTTGTGTCACCGGAATACGAGCGAAAAGCATGGCAGGCAGGCAACCACCTAAAATAAACAGTAACAGTATCACCGACAATGGTGCCCAAAGATTCTGCCAGTCAAAAGAGCACTGAGAGGTACAGCTGCCAATTCTTCCATTTTTCGTGGAAAATATACACCAGCAGTCCAATGAGCAGCAAGGCAAGCCCTACTACTATAGCAGTCTCTACCATGAACATGGAAAGATGCTACTTCCCGAAGCACCGCTGCATTTGTGTACACCGATGGCCTTGGCACGCTGTGTCAGCGAAGCCACGGAAACGAGTACATAATTCAATGCGGTCGTAAAAGCAGCACGATACCCAGGAAGAACATAATCCAAATCATCTTCCGTACTTGAGGAGTCTCGATATGCAGATTATGGATAGGGACAATACGTACGCTCAATTCTAAACCACTTTCCGGTGGAATATGACGGGCAATAGCTATGGACATACGCTCATTCAGCCAATCAGCATCCTGCGGGCTGCGCAGCCTGAGATAACCGTCGTAGTTTCCGCCGCTTTGCCAACCTAGGTTCCACTTCAGATGCCGCCCAATAGTAGGAAAGGAAATGATTGCCTCTGGACGCCTCCAAAGAAGTGTTCAACGGAATATCGGCAAAGATACCCTTCACGAGCAGTGTAGTCTGATATCCCCAAAATCATAACGCAGTGTTTTCCTATCGGATTTTCGTCACCGAAGGCCTCCTTTGCTGACTTGGCAGAAAGGAATACGACATCCGGACCCGCCAAATCCTGTGGATTGCCTTCTATCATCTCCAAACCGAGTACAGAAAAATAAAGTGTATCTGCCATCACCGTGGACATATCTAATTGGCGCTCACCCAACTGGAAACTATTATCAAAGAGAACAGCTCACTGTGCTACTTTCCACTTGTTCCGGAAACTCTTCGGCAATGGCAGCCGGAATCGGAATGATGGTAAAGCGACTTTCGTTACCTTCCAACACTCCATTTTCAACCAACCCGTCTTCACAATATAAAGGTTATCCGAATCATGATAAAAGTTATCAAAACTCAACTCGAATGCAATCCGTGCAAATAGAAATACAGACATCAGCAGTCCCAATGCCAAAGATACAATCTTAATGGCATTGGAACCTTGCTTGTGCAACAAGCTTTGTAATGTATAATAAATGTGCCGCCTCATAATTTCCTGAAGTTATTCTTTATTCACTCTTGATACTGTCTACCGGATTCTCATTGGCAATCCGCCATGCCTTGAATACTACACAACCGATGATGAGCAATAGTACAATGCATGCAATAAGCAAGAATCCGCAGATACCAAAATCCACTCCCTCCACAAACTGCTCTATCCAGACACCGCCTATATACCAGGCTCCCAGCCCTCCAAGAAAACGGCCGGCAAGGATATCCAGAATATATCCTTCGAGAAAAGCCGGAGAATGGATGACGCTTCCGCACCATTCACTTTACGGATGGCAATTTCCTTGCTGCGGCGTTGTATCTCGTCATTGATGTAGCCAATCAACCCCATTAACGTAACAAAAGGATGGTTATGGCAGCCAGTAAAGCTGCATTACGGAAATCCGTGACGGTACTGTTCTGGTCGTCAATGACCTTTGGAACGAGGAAAATACAATGTCACGGGTGGGAAACAGCTTTTCCATGTCTTCGTTCAAACGCTTGAGGTTATCGTCAAAAGGCTCTTTCAGACGTAATTGGATGTTTCCGGAAAATCGGTCAAGATAAGTTGCATACATAGGTTGCACCGCCACATAAGCGGCATTGGATGTAGCAAAGTCTTTCAGTACACCTACAATATTGCCCGCTATGCGATCGCCGTTGCGCACTTGCCTGCCTATCGGTTTATCTTCCCAATGCATCATTTTCAAAATGTTTCATTGACCAATATCTGCCCAGGGCATCCATATTCTTGCCTTCCGCAAATTCCAACTTCATAAACGGGGCATAGTCCTTGCCAAATTCCACCCAACGCATGCTCATCCACTGCCCGTTATCAGTCGTAACCCTTCTCCGCTCAATCCGTCTGTAAGAAGATTACCGCTACAAGCTCCATCTTCCACATAAGGCAAAGAAAGCATCACACTACGATTTGCATCGCTTTCCGCATCCGAGTCAAAGGATACGCCCGAAGCATAAGCCACCCGGTGGTAATCGAATCCACGTTCTTTATTGGTGATGTAATGGCTCTGCATAAGCACCAGCCCCAACAAGCCGAAAATAAAAGAGGTACCGGCAAACTGCACAAACAAGAGCGGACGTTTCCAGCCTTTCTTGCCTTCGGTGTACCGGCGGAAAACCTGCGTCACCGGAATGCGGGCAAAAGCTGCCCGGGCAACATGCCGCCTATCATAAACAAAATGACTATCACAGAAAGCGGTGCCCAAATGTTTTCCCAAGAGAAAAGACCGGCAAGACTAACGTCGAGCATGTCCTCCAACGGCTCACGGAAATTAAATAGAAGCAGCGCTACAAGCAGCAAGGAAGAAAGCATGATGACTCCGGTCTCCCATAAGAACATACCGAAAATAGTTCCCGTATTTGCCCCACTACATTTATGTACGCCTATAGCTTTGGCACGACGGTTCATGGCTGAGATGGAAATAAGCACATAATTCATCGCCACAATAAAAGTATGGCGGTTCCCAGCGTCAACAGAATCCATACCATACGCATGGTACTGATACCAAATTCCATACGGTAGTCCTTTATCGGAACCAGACTGATAAACACATCATCGCTCTTGCGCACCTGCTCGGCAAGTTTCTCTATTCGGTGTTCACATCGTCCAGTTGCACCCCGGGCGCAGACGGACAAAGGACATATAGCTGTCTCCACCTCCCCATCCCCAGTATCCCCAATGATGCTTGAAGGAGGTAGCCAGAGACATCACGACACCACTTCCATAGAAACTGGAGTTTTCGGGAAATCTTCAAAATGCCCTTCACGGTCATTGACATCTGTTTGTTATAGACCACCGTCTGCCCGATGGGATTCTTATCGGCAAACATGCTGCCGGCCAGCTCCCTGCTGATGAAGACCACCTCCGGATTATTCAGCTCGCGAGGGTCTCCACTGACAACATCAATGCCCATAGTGGCAAAGAAACAAGAATCGGCCGTCATGGCATTGGTCTGGAAACGGCGTTCATTGGCAAACCAAGCCGAATTGCTCCACCATTGCTGGGTGACGGTAACACTCTCCACCTCGTCAGGCAGGTTTTCGGCAATGGTACCAGCCACCGGTCCAAGAGTTATATGCGAAGGATGATACTCGTTGTTGTAATACCATACTGTTTTGACAAGACACAAACGTTCATGGTCCTTGTAGCAGGTATCATAATTGAGCTCGAATGCCTGACGGGAAAAATGAGGATACTGACTGCCAACCCCAGTCCCAAGGAAATAATCTTGATGAGGTTGGAGCCTTTTCCTCGTATCAGTGTCTGAAGAGTGTAATATAGTTGTCTCATGGAAGTTGTTTTAAAAGTCTGTTACAAATCCTGCGCTGCCACACTTGCCACCACACTACCGTCGAAAAGATGTATCGTGCGGTGTGCAAACGAGGCGTCGTGCTGGCTGTGGGTCACCATAATAATCGTAGTACCCTCTTTATTCAGTTCTGTCAACAGATTCATCACCTCAGCTCCGTTCTTGGAGTCCAAGTTACCGGTAGGCTCATCGGCGAGTATCAGCTTGGGATTGGTTACGACCGCACGGGCTATCGCCACACGTTGCTGCTGACCGCCGGAAAGCTGTTGCGGGAAGTGTTTGGCACGGTGGCTGATGTTCATTCTTTTCAGTATATCCTCTACCATACGCTTACGTTCACCCGCCTTTACGCCAAGATACGTAAGGGAAGTTCCACATTCTCGTAGACGTTCAGTTCGTCTATCAGGTTGAAGCTCTGGAACACGAATCCCAGTTTCCCCTTACGTACGCGTGTACGTTCCTTTTCTTTCAAGTCCGCCACTTCCTGGCCGAGTAGCTTGTAACTGCCCTCAGTAGGATTGTCCAGCAGTCCCAGAATATTCAGCAAGGTGGATTTGCCGCAACCGGACGGCCCCATAATGGCTACAAACTCTCCCTCCTTTACATCGAGGTTTACGTGATTCAATGCTACCGTCTCTACTTCCGAAGTACGGAATACTTTGCTGATGTTGTTAATCTCAATCATGATATTTAATGTTTTAATATTGTTTTATTCGCTCTTAATACTATTCACCGGATTCTCGTTCGCTATCCGCCAGGACTTCCAAAGTACGCAGGCTACGATAATCACCAAATTGGCCATCACTACCAGTACGTATACTGCCCAACTGATGTGAATACGCTCCGCAAACTGTTCCATCCACATTCCGTTGACATACCATGCCAATACCGTACCGATGACAACTGCCGGAGCTGCCACAACGAGTATATCCCTTGACAACATTTCCAAGATGCCAGAAGCCTCTGCGCCGTTCACTTTGCGGATGGCAATCTCCTTGCTGCGGCGGCGCACCTCATCGGTGGTATACCCAATCAGCCCCATCAGCATGATGAAGAACATGGTCACTGCCGCCATCAAAGTGGCATTACGGAATACACGGACAGAATTATAACTATTCTCTATTCTTTTCTCATAGCCGGTAAAGTCAATGGTCTGGTCACGGAAAGCTTCGGCTACATCGCGGTTCAGCTTCTGCAGATTTTCGGTAAAGGGTTCTTTCAAACGGACATGTACCGTTCCATAAAAATTCTTGTTTCCCGGGCTATGAAAGGCATCTTCTCGGTTCTGAAACTCTCTATCTGGAAATCCTTCAACTGCCCTACGACCTTGAATGTATTCCCTTCGGTATATACCGTACGGCCCACGACGTCGTCTCCCCAACGCATCATCTCGGCAAAGGTCTCGTTCACCACGACTTCCTCTTTATCGCGCGCCATACGTCCCGTCTTCATAGTCATGCCCATCAAAGCAGGAAAGTCCTCGCGCATGAAATAAGAAGAACGACAAGAGAACAGTGCCTGCCCGCTCTCACTATGAATCATCGAACCGCTATATCCGCTAATGGGCGTGCTGTTGGCGCTGGACACCGCTTCCACGTAGGGCAATCCCTTGAAGAACTGATAAGCCGCATCACGCGTCGCTTCATTATCCCAGTAGGCATTGCCTATGGCTATCTGCTTGGGATTATACCCCATATCCTTTTCAGTACATACTGGTATTGCGACATCACCACACACATCAATCCACTAATGAATGCCACGCCTGCAAACTGGACAAACAGCAACGGACGCTTCCAGCCCTTCTTCCCTCGGTATAGCGGCGGAACACCTGCGATACGGGAATACGCGCAAAGAGCCGGCCCGGCAATACGCCTCCCACTATAAACAGCAGAAGCACTACCGACAACGGTACCCAGATACGCTCCGGAGCCAACAAGGTGGAGAGCTTTACAACGACCGTGTCTTCCACAAAATCGCGGAAGTTGAGCATTATCAACGCCATCAGCAGCAATGCCGCCACAATGATGATACCCGTTTCCAGCAAAACATGCTGAAAACCGTGCCACCGCTCGCACCGCTGCATTTATGTACGCCTACCGACTTGGCGCGGTAGCTCATAGAGGAAATGGAAATCAGCACATAGTTCAACGCCGCAATGAAAAGAATGGCAAAACCAAGAATGCTCATGATGACACGCATCCGCTGCACATCATCATAATTGCGGTATGTATCACGGATGGGCTGCACAAAGCCGTGTAACCGTACTCTTTCTTATCTTCTGCCGGGCGATATTTGTCTATCATGGCATCAATACGCGCATTGACAACAGATTTGTCGGCACCGGGACGGAAACGGATAAACTCTACCCAACTGTCTCCCCGCTCCACGAGTAGTTATTCCAGTTGCGGCTCCACAAGGTAGGCATCGAGATAACCGCTTCCGGATTGATTGTGGCGTTCTCAGGCAAATTGGCATAGATTCCCTTCACCGTCAGGTCAAACTGATGGTCATAATTAAGCGTTTTCCTATAGGATTCTCCTCACCGAACACTTTCCTTGCAAAGCGTTCACTCAAGAAAATAATATCCTTCTGCACCAAGTCCTTTTGGATTCCCGTTCAGGACGTCGATACCCATGGTACGGAAGAACAGCGAATCGGCTGCAATCTTCCTGTCATCAAGACGCACGCTTCCATTGTAAAGGGAGCAGATACCATAGACGTGCTCAAACTTACCGCCGACTCCACCTCTTTGGGGAAGTTCTCCAAAATGGCCCCTGCCACGGGACCGCAATTCCACTCTTGAGGCTCAAACTTCTCTCCTTTCACCGAGAATATCGACCATACCTGATACAAGTTATCATAATCCTTAAAGCAAGTGTCAAAACTCTGTTCATATGCCACGCGGGAGAAAAGCAGAATACTCATCGTCAATCCCAATCCCAAAGAAATGACCTTGATGATATTCGAACCGCGTCCCCGCAGTAAAGTCTGAATTACATAATAGATTTGTTTCATTCCGTTTATCGTTTATTAGATTTATTTTCTTGCTTTTCATATTGCAGAAAGCGTGCCAAAGAATACACAAACCTGATTATCAGCGCATATCGTATTTCAGAAGAAGACAAAGGTGTCTAATTTTTAGACACTCCCGTCTAAAATTAGACAGAGGCCGAATCTCTGTTCAGCCTCATAGAACAAAAAAAAGGAAAATTAGAAAAGAATCCATAAGAATGAAAACTTTACCTTTGCCCACAGTTTTCTAAAGATAGAGTATAAACGTAAAATGAAGCACCTGCACATGAAATTCCCCAAACTCTTATATCCTTCATTCCTATGCCTGCTTATAGCCGGCTGCGACATGATAGATTATCACCCTTACGATGTACACATCAGCGGTGAAACCGATGTCAATGCCCACAACATTGCCCAAATAGAGCAGAACTGCCAGAACAAGACAACAATCCGGTTCGTAACAATGGGTGATTCCCAGCGCTGGTATGACGAGACCGACGACTTTGTAAGCCACCTCAACAAGCGGGACGACATAGATTTCGTCATTCATGGCGGAGACGTCAGTGACTTCGGTGTAACAGACGAGTTCCTTTGGCAACGGGACATTATGAACAAACTCAAGATACCCTATGTGGTACTTCTCGGCAATCACGACTGCCTGGGCACGGGCGAAGAGACTTATCGTGCAATATTCGGAGACCCCAATTTCTCCTTCATTGCAGGACGGGTAAAGTTTGTCTGCCTGAATACCAACGCCATCGAATTCGACTACTCCCGCCCCATTCCCGACTTCGAGTTTCTTGCCGCACAGATACGCGACCATGAAGAGGAATTCGATAAAACCGTTGTGTCCATGCATATACGCCCGTTCTGCAACGAGTTCAACAATAATGTGGCACACGTATTCCAGCGTTACATCAAGGAATTTCCCGGACTGCAGTTCTGTACATCCGCACACGAACACCATCGCTTCGAGAAAGACCTCTTTGAAGATGGGATAATGTATTACATGAGCGACTGCATGAAGAACCGCAATTACTATATATTCACCATAACCCCCGACGGATATGAACGCGAAGTGGCATATTATTAATCACCTGGCATGCGCCGTCGTCTTCTTGTCGGTATGCTCTTTTTCTGCTTTTTCACAAGAGAGAGATACCATCTTCATCATAGAACACGATACCGTATGGATGGACCTGCAACCGGATGCCGTCATTGAAAGCCAGACCAGAGAGAACCGTTATGACCGCCGCGTACACCGCTACCGCAGGCATTGGGAGGCCTTGATTCCGACGCACACCAAAATTCAGTTTGCCGGCAATATGGGGTTGCTGTCATTCGGTACCGGATGGGATTACGGCAGAAGAAACCAATGGGAAACAGACGTATTCTTCGGAGTATTGCCCAAATATGACTCCAAACGTACCAAGCTGACATTCACTGTCAAGCAGAACTACCTTCCCTGGAGCCTGCAAATCAAGCAGAGCCGTTTTTCTGTAGAACCGCTGGCTTGCGGCATGTATCTGAACACGGTATTCGGCGATGAGTTCTGGGTCAATGAGCCGGAACGCTACCCTAAAGGATATTATGGTTTCTCCTCCAAGGTACGCATCCATGTATTCTTAGGACAGCGCATCACTTACGACATCGACCCACAACGACGGTTCACGGCCAAGGAAATCACTTTCTTCTATGAAATAAGTACATGTGACCTATATGTAGTCAGCGCTTTCACCAACAAATATCTGAAACCCAAGGATTATCTGAGCTTGTCGTTTGGCATTAAACTGCAACTGCTATAAGTTCTTTTTTCAGTACCGCCATGAACTCTTACTGAAGTTGCTGCCAACTAATTTCTGTTTTACTTAAATCTATTCGTCCCACAATCGTTATATTATCGTCCGACAGTTGTTGAATTATCGTCCGACAACTGTCGGACGATAATTCAACAACTGTCGGACGATTAATTCTTAGTAAGCAAAAATATAAAATAAAGTGGCATAAGGATTTGCTAAATGAGAAGGAGAATCTTAATACTTTGAAAACTGAGAGATTTACCGAATATAATGCAGATAAATCATTAACTTTGCCTGCAGAAAACAGAAATAGTTTATGGCAAAAAAAAATGGAAACATCCTGATTGTCGATGATAACCGAGGCGTACTTACCGCCTTGCAGCTTTTGTTGAAGCCATATTTTGAAGGGATAATCACACTTCCCTCTCCCGTAACCCTGCCCAGCGTATTGCGGGAAAGGTCATGGCAAGTGGTTCTTCTTGACATGAACTTCACCTCGGGCATCAACACCGGCAACGAGGGACTATACTGGCTCCATAAAATAAAGAAGCAATGTCCCACCCTGCCCGTAGTGCTGTTTACCGCCTATGCCGACATTGACCTTGCCGTACGGGGAATCAAGGAAGGAGCCACAGACTTCGTCGTGAAACCCTGGAACAACCAGAAACTGGTGGAAACCTTACTGAATGCCGTATCAGCTTCTGAAACAAAATCTCCGGCCAACGGCCCAAATGCCGGACGTACGGCAGAAAACAGCCACCCGCTTGCGGATATCCGCAACATGTATTGGGGAAACAGCCCCGCCATGCAGCAACTTCGCCTCCTGGTGGAAAAAGTGGCCTCTACCGATGCCAATATCCTTATTACGGGCGAGAACGGCACCGGTAAAGAGATGCTGGCACGCGAAATTCACTCCCTTTCACCGCGCAACCGGCAGGACATGGTAAGTGTGGATATGGGTGCAGTCACCGAAAGCCTTTTCGAGAGCGAACTGTTCGGCCACATGAAAGGCTCTTTCACCGATGCCCATGCCGACCGTGCCGGCAAGTTCGAAGCAGCCAGTCGCAGCACCCTCTTTCTCGATGAAATAGGCAATCTCCCCTACCATCTGCAAGCCAAACTGCTGACCGCCATCCAACGACGCAGCATTGTCCGTGTAGGCAGCAACACTCCCATTCCCGTAGACATACGGCTGATTTGCGCTACAAACCGCAATCTGCCCGAGATGGTGGCAAAAGGCGAATTCCGCGAGGACTTGCTGTACCGCATCAACACGATACATCTCGAGATACCTTCGTTGCGCGAGCGGCCCGAAGACATCATCCCCCTTGCAGAGCTTTTCATCGCCCGCTTCTGCAAGCAATATGACAAGCCCCCCGTCCGCCTGACGGACGGCGCTTGCGAGAAACTTACGCTCCACCCCTGGTACGGCAATATCCGCGAACTGGAACATGCCATCGAAAAAGCCATTATTATCTGTGACAACGAAACCCTTCCCGCAGAACTGTTCCAGCTGGCACGGCGAACCGGCACTCCCGAAGCAGCCGCATCCACGCTCGAAGAAATGGAAATGCAGATGATACGGAAGACGCTCGACAAATGTAGCGGAAATCTCTCTGCCGTCGCCGCACAGCTGGGTATCACCCGCCAGACGTTGTACAACAAAATGAAGAAGTATGGCCTTTAATTATTCATTCCGCGTTGCCGTCAGTCTGGCAGTAGCGCTCCTTGCAGGGGTGATGTGGACTGTCGACGTATTCTGGGGCGCGTTCTGCACTGCGCTGCTTCCCATAGCCTTGTACTGGCAGCAGAAGCTATACCGCCATCATGTGCGGAAGGTGCTTTTCATGCTCGACGCCATCGAAAACAACGACAATGCCATCCACTTCTCCGAAACGGAAAACACTGCCGACGCACGCCTCGTGAACCGTGCATTGAACCGGGTTGCCCATATACTTTATAATGTGAAAAGTGAAACAGCCCAGCAAGAAAAGTACTACGAACTCATCCTGGACTGCGTGAATACCGGCATCCTCGTGCTGAACGACAATGGTGCCGTATATCAGAAAAACAGCGAAGCCCTCCGTTTGCTGGGCCTCAATGTCTTTACCCACGTCAGCCAGCTGAACCGCGTGGACCCGCGTCTTTCGTCCCTTCTTGCCAATTGCCGCCCGGGAGACAAATTGCAAATGCCTTTCAACAACGAGCGAGGCACTGTCAACATGTCTGTCCGCGTCAGCGACATCACAGTCCGTAAAGAACATCTGCGCATCCTCGCCTTGAACGACATCAACAACGAGCTGGATGAAAAGGAAATAGATTCCTGGATTAGGCTTACCCGCGTACTGACGCACGAAATAATGAACGCCGTCACTCCCATAACCTCCCTGAGCGATACACTGCTGGGACTGACCGAAGCGCAAGTTTCCAAAGAAGAAATCAGAAACGGCCTGCAGACTATCAGCAGTACAGGCAAGGGCCTGCTCTCTTTTGTGGAATCATACCGGAAATTCACCCGTATTCCCACCCCCGAACCATCCTTGTTCTACGTAAAAAGCTTTATCGAGCGGATGGTCGAACTCGCCCGTCACCAGCACCCCGATGTCCGGGTCACCTTTCATACGGACATCGCGCCAAGCGACCTTATTCTATATGCCGATGAAAACCTGGTATCACAAGTGGTCATCAACCTACTGAAAAATGCCATACAAGCCATCGAATCGGATAAAAATACAGATAAAGAAGGACATATCAACATACGTGCCTACTGCAACGAAGCGGAAGCCATACTGATAGAAATTTCCAACAACGGACCTGCCATTCCCAATGACATTGCCGAACACATATTTATCCCCTTCTTTACGACCAAAGAGGGCGGAAGCGGTATTGGATTGAGTATTTCCCGGCAAATAATGAGGCTTTCCGGCGGAAATTTATCCTTATTGCCTGGTAAAGAAACCACCTTTATTTTAAAATTCAATTGAACTATTTTAGATTTGTATTTGTTAAACACATTGCATATCTTTGTACTATTAGACATAAGAAACATCACATTTCAAACTATATAGCATAGAATTTATGATATTTACAGCAGGAAACATACTACTTATAGGTTCCATATTACTTTTCGTCAGCATCATTGTCGGCAAGACCGGCTACCGTTTCGGAGTGCCTGCGTTATTGCTTTTCCTTGTCGTCGGTATGCTGTTCGGCAGTGACGGATTGGGATTGCAGTTCCACAACGCCAAGGAAGCACAGTTCATCGGCATGGTTGCACTCAGCATCATTCTGTTCTCCGGTGGCATGGACACCAAGTTTACGGAGATAAAGCCCATATTGACTCCCGGCATTGTTTTGTCAACTGCAGGAGTGCTGCTCACGGCCCTCTTTACCGGATTATTTATCTGGTGGCTGTCCGGCATGAGCTGGACCAACATCCACCTGCCGTTGATAACCTCCCTTTTGCTTGCATCCACCATGTCATCTACCGACTCAGCCTCTGTATTCGCCATTCTGCGTTCACAAAAAATGAACCTGAAGCATAATCTGCGCCCCATGCTGGAACTGGAAAGCGGTAGTAACGACCCGATGGCATATATGCTGACAATCGTGCTGATTCAATTCATCCAGTCCTCCGGAATGGGAGTTCCCCAGATATTGGGCTCTTTTGCCATACAGTTCATTGTCGGTGCCGCAACCGGTTATTTCCTCGGAAAGCTGGCCATCCTTATGCTGAACCGGCTGAATATAGACAACCAGGCACTCTATCCTATCCTGTTGCTGTCCTTTGTATTCTTCACCTTCTCCATCACCGACCTGCTGAAAGGCAACGGTTACCTGGCCGTGTATATCGCCGGAATGATGGTAGGCAATAACAAAATCATGCACCGGAAAGAGATTTATACTTTTATGGACGGACTGACCTGGCTTTTCCAAATCATCATGTTCCTCTGCCTCGGTCTGCTTGTCAACCCCCATGAGATGCTGGAAGTTGCAGTCGTGGCATTGCTCATCGGCGTATTCATGATTGTCGTGGGACGTCCTCTCAGCGTTTTTCTTTGCCTGCTGCCTTTTGGCAAGAGAATCACCCTCAAGTCACGGCTATTCGTATCGTGGGTAGGATTACGTGGCGCAGTACCCATTATCTTTGCCACCTATCCCGTGGTGGCTAATGTGCCCGGTGCCCATGTCATCTTCAACATCGTATTTTTCATAACCATCGTCTCACTGGTCATCCAGGGTACCACAGTCTCCTGGGTAGCCCGGCTGCTTGGCCTCTCCACCCCGCTGGAAAAGACCGGAAATGATTTCGGAGTTGAACTGCCCGAAGAGATTGACTCCAACCTGCACGACATGACCATTACACAAGAAATGCTGGAGCAGGCAGACACCCTGAAAGACATGAACCTGCCCAAAGGCACACTGGTGATGATTGTAAAACGTGGCGATGAGTACCTCATTCCGAACGGAACATTAAAACTTCATGCCGGTGACAAGCTGCTTCTTATTTCGGAAAATAGCAAGGAATAAGAATTACAGATAAGTTTCTATCCGTTTCAGGGCAAGAAAAAAGTGGAAACTATTTGCTTTGCATCACTATAAGACCTATCTTTGCGCAGTTTTAACTAAAGTGTGCAACAGCTGAATGGAACAAGAACAAGGGTTCATCGATTATATAGAACAAAGCATTATTAAAAACTGGGATCGCAACGCCCTGACAGACTACAAAGGAATTACACTGCAATACAAAGATGTAGCACGGAAAATAGCCAAATTCCATATCGTATTGGAAAGCGCCGGCATTAGGCCCGGTGACAAGATTGCCGTTTGCGGACGTAACAGTGCACATTGGGCAGTCGCTTTTCTGGCTACAGTTACCTATGGAGCTGTCATTGTTCCCATTCTGCATGAGTTCAAGGCCGACAATATCCACAACATCGTCAATCATTCCGAAGCCAAGCTGCTGTTTGTCGGCGACCGGGCATGGGAAAACCTCAATGAAGAGGCAATGCCCCTGCTGATGGGTATCGTACTGCTGACGGACTTCACTCCGGTAGTTTGCCGCAACGAGCAGCTGATGGAGGCTTTCGAGCATCGCAACGTCCTCTATGGCACACGTTTCCCCAAGAATTTCCGCCCCGAGCATATCAGCTACCGCAAGGAGGAATCACCCGAAGAACTGGCTGTCATAAACTATACTTCGGGCACCACGGGATATTCCAAAGGGGTCATGCTCCCCTATCGCAGCCTTTGGTCCAATGTTGCATATTGCCATGAGATGCTCCCCGTACGTCCGGGCGACCATATTGTATCCATGCTGCCTCTGGGACATGTATTTGGTATGGTGTACGATTTTCTATACGGTTTTTCCGCAGGCGCCCATCTGTATTTCCTTACCCGTATGCCGTCTCCCAAGATTATTGCACAGTCATTCTCCGAAATCAGGCCACGGGTCATTTCGTGTGTACCGCTCATCGTAGAAAAGATTATCAAGAAGGATATCCTGCCCCGGATAGACAATAAAATAGGCAAGCTGCTATTGCGGATGCCCATTGTCAACGATAAAATCAAGGCTGACATGCGCAAAAAGGCAATGGAAGTATTCAGCAGTAATTTCGATGAAATAATCATCGGAGGAGCACCGTTCAATGCCGAAGTGGAACGCTTCCTGAAGCAGATAGGCTTCCCCTATACCATTGCATACGGAATGACGGAATGCGGCCCCATCATTTGTTCCAGCCGCTGGGAAACATTGAAACTGGCCTCTTGTGGCAAGGCAACCACCCGCATGGAAGTAAAGATAGACTCTCCCGACCCTCAGAACGTGGCAGGAGAAATAATCTGTAAAGGTGCCAATCTGATGCTGGGCTATTACAAAAATGCCGAAGCGACTTCCCAAATCATCGATGTAAACGGCTGGCTGCACACCGGCGACCTTGCAACGATGGATACCGAAGGATATGTCACTGTCCGCGGACGCAGCAAAAACATGTTGCTCACAGCCAGTGGTCAGAACATCTACCCCGAGGAGATTGAAAGCAAACTGAACAACATGCCCTATGTGTCCGAATCACTGATCGTATTGCAGAAAGACAAGCTCGTGGCTCTTATCTATCCGGATTTTGACGATGCATTCGCCCATGGTATGGAACAATCGGACATCGAAAAGGTTATGGAGGACAATCGGAATGAATTGAATCTGCAATTACCGGCCTACAGCCAGATTACAAAAGTCAAGATACACTTCGAGGAGTTCGAGAAAACGGCAAAGAAGAGCATTAAAAGATTTATGTATCAGGAAGTAAAAGGGTAAGGGGAATGTGTCAAAACCTTCTTTAACGCTTTATTTTAGGCGCGGATGACGCAGATTTCACGGATTTAGTTTATTGAATCCGCATTATTCCGCGTAATCCGCGCCTAATATTATAACATTATAAAAGTCTTCATGTGCTTTTGACACATTCGCATCCTTTTTGTTAACAAAAATAGAAGCAAAGGAATAAACGGCTAATAAGTGTTATAAAACATACTTTTTTAGTTGGATAATTTGCAGATTTATCAAAAGTCCGTATCTTTGCAATGTGTTTTTCATAGTATTAGATTTAAGGTTAACAAAGGTTGGAGTACAGCGGTACTCCTTTTTTTATGCCCGTAAATCAGATATTCCCGGAAAGCCTCTTCAGTCCCTTCAATACAGATTTATCTTTCACCTCCATGATGCTGATGGCATAGCCGCCACCGGAAGCAGCTTTCAGTTTCAAGACCGTTTTGGGAGAAACGATACCTTCACGGATAACATAAGCTTGCGGATTTGTCTTATAATCGGCATCTTTTGCATCGGCATAGACGGTTGCAATATACTGCTTGTCTGCATCCAGGAAATCCAGTTTCAGAGTTGAAGCATGTCCGTGCTCACTGCTGGTGCAACCGATAAACCAGTCATTCGTACCTTTTGCCTTACGGGCAACAGTGATGTAACGTCCCGGCTCAGCTTCCAGATAGCGGCTGTCGTCCCAATCCACAGCCACATCTTTGATGAACTGGAAAGCATCCATGAAACGCTCATAATTCTCAGGAAGGTCGGCAGCCATTTGTAGAGGGCTGTACATAGTGACATAAAGTGCCAGCTGACGCGCCAAGGTAGTATTGGCATGCGTATGGCTGTTCGGATTCAACTTATTGATGTCCATTTCAAAGATACCGGGCGTATAGTCCATCGGACCACCCTGCAAACGGGTAAACGGAAGTACCGTTGTGTGGAAGGGCTTGTTACCGGCAAAAGCCTCGTACTCCGTGCCTCGGGCAGATTCATTGCCTATCAGATTGGGATAGGTACGGCATAAACCAGTCGGACGTACCGCTTCATGGGCATTGACCATTATCTTGTGTTTGGCAGCTTCGGTCACGGCGTATAGGTAATGGTTGTTCATCCATTGTCCATAGTGATGCTCGCCACGGGGAATCATATTGCCTACGTAGCCACTCTTTACCGAATTATATCCATATTTATTCATCAGACGGTAGGCAGCTTCCATGTGCCGCTCATAGTTACGGACGGAAGCCGATGTTTCATGGTGCATCATCAGACGGACACCCTTGGAATGAGCATATTCATTCAGATACTTGATGTCAAAATCGGGATAAGGAGTCACGAAATCGAAAACATAATCCTTGGAATTACCGAACCAGTCTTCCCAACCCGTATTCCAACCCTCCACCAATACCTGGTCAAAACCGTGTTCGGCAGCAAAGTCTATGTACTTCTTCACATTAGCCGTGTTGGCCGGATGAATGCCGTTCGGTTTCACCTTGGAATAGTCCGTATCATCCAGTTTCACAGAAGGGAGGTCAAAAGTATATGCCCAGGGCTTTCCCCCTGCAATCATTTCCCACCATACGCCGACATATTTCACCGGCTTAATCCAGGAGGTATCATCATACTTACAAGGCTCATTCAGATTGAGAATCAAATTGGAGGCCAGTATCTCGCGGGCATCATCACTGACTATGACCGTACGCCAGGGAGTATGGCAGGGAGACTGCATATACCCTTTATTTCCTTGAGCATCCGGAGTCAGCCAGGATTCAAAAACGAGGTTCTTGTCATCCAGGTTGAGATGCATGCAAGAGTAGTCCACCAAGGCTGCCTCGTGCAGGTTAAGGTACACTCCATCAGCTGTTTTAAGCTGTATGGAAGTCTGGACACCTGTCGGCGAAAAGACAGTTTGTGACGCATTGTCACTCACAGCTCCCTGCAGCAGTCCACGGATTTCAGAGAGTTTGGACTCCGTATAATCATATTCCTGGGTATCATAATCTCCCGGAATCCACCAGGCAGTATGGTCGCCGGTCATGGCAAACCGGGAATGCTCTTCCTTTATCACAAAATAAACCAGATTCTTCTGTTGCGGAAACTCATAACGGAATCCCACGCCGTCATCATATACCCGAAAACGGATATTCATAAAACGAGTGGTAGACGGTTGTTCAAGTTCTACCAGCAATTCGTTGTAGTGGTTGCGGATATCTTTTGTTTCCCCCCACACCGGTTGCCAGGTTTCATCGAAAGTGGAAGTAGAAGTCCTTACTACTTTGAAACCATCCATCAGGCTGGTAGCTCCTTTCAGTTCCAATCCCAACGTACTGGGATTGATGACAGGAGCCCCTTTATAATCCACCTGATAGGCTGGTCTCCCGTCTTTTGTCAGTTCAAAATCCAGCTTCACCATGCCCGAAGGGGATGAAATGCCTTCAGCATTCCCCGCCAGGGCAGAAAAAAGCAAAGCCGCGCTAAGTACAAATTTCTTCATAATAATGATATGTTTTTTGTGTTAATAGATAAACTCAATGATATGTTCCTTTCCATCATCCGGCAACCTCAGCAGGCAAGTCCCCAGCTTCTTGTCAGGACACCAGGCAGTTATCGTAAACTCTGTCTCCCGATTTTCTTCCAGCTTTCCGACATTCGTTTTCTTGATTTTCTGACCGTCCAGCAAAGCTGTTCTCGGCATCTGTTCCGTATAGATGCAGAACATCAGGTTTCGTTGGCCGGGTAAGCTATATTTCTCACCGGTTCGTGTACCTACTTTCAGCGTATAGCCTTTGTCGGTAGTCTGGCAAGTAATAGGAGTGCGCATGAACTCTCCACGCAAATACCCTAAATCAGTTCCTGCATCTTCATAAAGCGAGAAGGTAGTTTCACTGCCCGCTGCAGCAGGAAATATCTCAAACGTAACCGGATAGACCGGTTTCTCATCCGTATAGTTCATGACCGGCATTTGAGGTATGATACTTCCCTGCTTTACAAACATAGGAATAGTATTGAGGGGAGCATCCACCGTCATCCATTGCTCACCGCTATATGCTGTGTGTTTGTTGTTGTAGTCAATCCAAGTTCCTTCAGGAAGATACACATTCTTGTTTCGCGCTCCTTTCTTTACCACCGGAGCAACCAGCAGTTCGCTGCCAAACATGAACTGGGCATCCGTAGAGAACGTTTCCATATCTGCCGGATATTCCAGAAACATCGGTCGCATGAGAGGCAACCCCGTTTCGTGTGCTTCGCGGGCATACGTATAGATATAAGGCAAAAGGCGATACTTCAATTCGATGGCCGCCTTGGCATTCTTCTCGGCCTCTTCGCCGAACAGCCACGGCTCCACAGCCACGTTGCCCTCATGATGAATGCGGCTCAGGGGATTGAAAGCGCCCATCTGTATCCACCGCGTATAAAGTTCAGCCATCGCAGGATAATCCTCTATATCTCCGCAATAACCGGTAATGTCACAAGTAGTAAAAGGAATAATTCCCAAACCGGCAGACAACAGTACCGGAATCTGATTGGCCATCTGTCCCCAGCCCTGCGTCACGTCATCACCGTTTCCACAGTCACCGGTCCAGCCGAAGGTATAGCGTTGCAAGCCCGCAAAAGCGGCACGTGTCATCTGAAATACGCGACGGTTAGGATTCCGTTTCTCAAACTGCTCCTTCACCACCTTATCCCACGTAAGACCATAAACATTGTGAATCTCATCATGCATGCCCAAATGGTGTTTCATCACCAGGCGTTCCGTCTGCTCCTCATTGCTCCAGGCAGGTTCACCCATATCAGTCCAGAAACCGGCAATGCCATCATCAATGGGCTTCTGCTGATAAGCTCCCCACCAGTCTGCCACAGCAGGAAGGGTGAAGTCCACTACGCCACAATTACCGCCCCAGGGCCAGGGCATGTCATAACTCCTGCCGTTGGTGGAGTCCTTTACCAGATACCCTAACCTATCGGCTTCCTCCCATTGCCGCTTATTGGCTTGTGAAATGACCGGATCTTGCGAAACCACCACCTTGAAGCCCATATCCTTGAGGTCTGCAAGCATCTTTTTCGGATTCTCGTAGTTCCCTTTCCGCCACTCAAAATCCTGCAAATACTGTGTCCAGCCTATGTCCTGGTAAATAACATCACAAGGAATTCCGCGCTTACGATAGCCTTCAGCTATTTCATAAGACAATTTCTCGCTCGTCAGCAGTCCCCGGCATTGTGCAAAGCCCAATGCCCATTTAGGAGGCATTATGGGTTTTCCCGTCAGGTCGATATATTGCTTCATGATTTCCTTATAATCCTTCCCGAAGATGAAATAATAAATCATCTCTCCCCCAGGAGCCTCGAAACTGTAGTAATCGCGGCTTTCCGTACCAAACTTAAATTCGGTTTTATACGTATTGTCCAGGAAAATACCATAACGATAACTGCTCATAAAGAACGGAATACTCTTGTAGAGCGGGTCCTCAACGGCACTATAACAAGGCTTGTCACTGTTCCACATCTTGTAGGCTTCGCCGCGACGGTCCAGCTTGCCGGTCTTTTCTCCCAAGCCGAAGAAGTGTTCGTCACGACGGAGGGTCTTGTATTCCAATTTGCGCTGCCCGTTACTGATATGCCCCTTATCGGCATAATCACTGAACAGCAGTTTCTGATACTTGTCGAATATCTGTAAGTTAAACGGAGACTTGTTTACCCGGATACGGAGTTTAGGGGTAAAAATCTCGTAGCAGGCATTCTGTTCGTCCACATGGACGGTACCGACATCCTCCAGGTCCTCATTGACGACGGCAAAGGAAGGATTATTCCGCTGGAAACTACCGTCGGGAGAAAACCATATACGTACCGTAGACTGGCTACACAGACGTAATTGTATGGCAGAACTGTCATTTAAATAGAAGGTCACACTGCGGTCGTCACTGGTATAAGAAGTGCAGTCTCCGGTGCGGTTCTGTGCATTCGCATATACAGAAAATGCACAGACGGCAAAAAATAAAAATATATATTTCTTCATTACCATAATCTGTTTGTTCCTTTATTGGATATTCTTATTCCATCACAAGCATGCTCCAGTACTTCAGCAAGGGCAAGGTAAAGGTAACCGTGCCGTCCTTCTGTTCGAATGACAGTTCCTGCGAAGCACCGGCATGGAAATCGGGCGATGCAACCCATATCTTGTTCACTTTACCGGAAACATTCATCTTCAACGGCACGTCGGACACCAGACGCGGTTCGGGCATTGTTCCGTTCAAATCCCTCCAGCTTAAGTTATCCGCATTGAGGAAGTTGAGCAGATGAATGACTTGCCTGCCATTTACATTCTTGGCATATACAGTGATGGCAGACTTCTGCGGCGGCCATGCATTCAGAGAAAGATTCCGCGCAGCATCCGTACAGTTCAGAGAAACGGAAATCTCCGCCTCCGTATCTTTATCACGAAGCAGGTTCTGATAAGCCGTCATAAAGTCATAATAACGAATCATGGCTGTTTTCAGTACATCGTTCATCTGCAAAGCCGTGCTTGGAAAGTACTCGCGGCATAGCATGTGGTCACCCAATTCCAAATGAGAGCCTCCCAAAGCAAATATCACAGCATCCGTCAGCAGCACACCCGGTGTATTGAACTCACCGGTACTGCTACCTGCCTTGTCATAGTTCATATATGCGGCAAACACCGTTTTCAAGGCATGGTTGCCATACTGGTCGTTCGCTTTGATAATGGTGTGCAGATCCTTGAAGCCTGCCTCATCGCCCCATACTTCATTATAAAGGAAATCCACTTTACCCGTACCAGCTATCTGGGAAGCTCCATAGCTGGAGACGGCATTCATCACCAAACGCTTGTCCGGATGCTTCTGTTTCATGGCTTCGATGAACGAGGCATATCCCTTAGGCAGATTTACCTTATTGCCATCATAGTCATAGCGGTCACCCCGGTTTCCCAGTTGGTCTATCTGATAACCGTCAAAGTCCAGATTGGCATAAACATCATCGTTTCTCTGGGCAATATATGCCTGCCATTCCGTATTGGCGGGATTGAGCAGGAAGATATTACTTTTCCAACTGGAGGGCAAGTCATGCGAATCCTTATCCATGCGTCCCGTGTTCTTGAATATGTACCATTCTTCCTTTACCCCGTCGGAAACGGCATCGTCCAAAGCTCCGAAACATAGATTGTAAAACATGGACTTCATGCCCAGGCTGTGTTGTGTAGAGATATACTTCTTCACTACCTCGGTATAGACCTCCCGGTTGGCAATGTCCTTATAGACCTCGTCCAGATGCTCACGCGTATCGCCCAACGGCCAATGATGCTTGTTGTGCCAATCCTGAAACTGTACTCCGTTAATGTGGCAACGGTTCAGGAAAGCCATCTCCTTCTCTATCACTCCATCCATCTTTTTCGAAGCATCAAAAGTGGCAACGAAACCATAACGTGGAAAACGTGTCCAGTCACTGGATACATCTACGGCAATAGTACCAAGAATAACCTCTGTTCCATTCTCTTTTGTACGGTATACATCCACCAGATAACCGGTATAATCGGTTGCCGGAGCAGTCCAAGTCCAAGTAGTACCGACAGCAGCCTGCTCCGATACAACCTTGTCCATTGTCCGGTAGCGGATTTTAGCTCCGGCAGGAAGGGCGTCAGCTGTAAAAGAAACACTCTCGCCCGGCCGGTAACATGCCTTGTCGGTAGTGAGGTTGACCGTCAAGTCCGAGGTGACTGGGGTTACTTCCGTAACCCCTCCACTCTCTCCGCCTCCACCGGTACCGCTGCCGGTATCATCACTCTCCTTGCTGCATGCAACCAGCAGCAAGGCTACCATTGTTGTATAAACTATCTTCTTCATCTATTGTAGATACCTATTGTTTCACGATTGAAATTGTCTCTTCCAGCTGATTCAAAGTAATCAGATAGGAACCTGCTGTCGTAATCTTCCACTTCTGGTCGATGCCGCCTACCATCACGTCCAGATATTGCGCTTTGAACGCTTCGTCTGATTTATCAAGGAAAAGCATCGGTTCTGTTTCTCCTGCAGGCTGTTTGTCTGCTACAGCCGGCATGAACCAGGCTCCATTCCAATCTTCCTGCTTATCACAAGTAAATTTCAACTCACCGGCATTCAGCGTACCTTTCCAAGTAAACACATACGGATTATCCGTTGTCTGCATCGGCGTAGCATCACCAATCGTCCAACCGGCCGGAGTAGCATCACCTACCATATAAATCATCTCATACGGAGTAAATTCGCTCATCATCATGCGTTCCTTACCACTACGGATATCCATGCAAATCTTGTAGGCCTTGCCGCATTCCCCGTCTTTCAGCACCCATTTATTGTCCGGGTCGAACCCTTTCACAAACACCACTTCTGTATCGGTATAAGCAGCATCGGCATTCTTGGCCTTATACATGTTCTCCCAACTTCCATCGGAGGTTCCGAACTTGAATTCCCCTCCTTTGCCCACTTCAAAGAACTTGCCGAAGCGGAACAAGTATGGGTCGAGCACATCTTGTTTCATCTTCACGAATCCCCAATCCGTAGCGTTACCCACAAAATAAAGCTGGTCGTAGGCAGGTGCCAACGTCTCTGTCTGGGTCAATGTAAGAACACCGGTAAACAGATTGGCCTCGACGATGTAATTATGGTCTTCTTCGACAACAAAAGGTTCATCCGGCTGGTCATCACTGCTACGAAGAACCAGCAATCCATCTGTTCCTTTGTTGTAAGAGGGCAGGAATGAGCCTAAGGTCGTGATGAACTTAAATTCACCGGCCACAAGCCGGCCCGTCCATGTAAAGATACCATTGTCCTTGCGGGTCATCTCTGTCGCATCATCGGCACTCCAGCCGCCCGGAGTGGCACTACCTATCAGATAAAGGGTGGATGTGAGCGGTTTATAGGCTGTAACACTGAAAGCAGTGGTAGACACCTGTTTTTCGTCCCGTTCCGTTACAGTAGCTGTCAAGCGCGCTTCCAACGAAATGTTCTCCCCGGCAGTTGCCCCAAAATGGTTGCGCAGGATGTCATTCAATTCCTCCACGCTCTTTTTCCATGAGTATTCTTGTACGGCATTCTCCACAGCTACATAAGAATCTGCAAAATCACTGCCGGTCTTGGCCAATTCCAGCGTATAAGAAATTTTATTACCCGTCCCATAATTGGTTCCCGTAGTCCAGGAAAGCTCCAGGGCATCATCGGCATGTGCCTGCTCATTCAAAACAACTTCCGTCTTGCTGGCCGTCAGTACAAGTTCATTCTGTCCTTTATCCAATTCCATGTAATCATCATCTACACAAGCAGATAAGGCTGCACAGCCCAGTAAGGCAAATACAAGGTGTGAAATATATTTCTTCATATTCTTCTGATTAAATTAATTAATAACCCGGGTTCTGCACCATTAAGGTATTAGCATCCATCTCCGTCTGCGGAATAGGGAACAGCAAGCGGTTCTTGTTCACGTTGCTCTTTCCAATGGAATGCAGGAATTTAATGGCATACTCTCCATTGTTGACACGAATCATGTCGAACCAGCGATGCCCTTCGAAAGCTAGTTCCATGCGGCGCTCATGGATAATCTTTTCACGCATGGTTTCCTGTGACAAGCCCGAAACCTCCGGCAGTCCGGCACGCTTACGTACAATATTCAAAGGCACGGCAGCCTGGTCAGGGCGTCCCATTTCATTCAAAGCTTCGGCCTTCTTCAGCAGGACGTCCGCATAACGATAAATCACGAAGTTGGCAGGATTGGTATTGTATTCCGGAGAAACCGTTTTCGACACCAGAAACTTGCGTACATTGTATCCCGTATTGGAATAAGAGCTTTTGTAAGCCTTACCGTCAAAATCCGGACATCCGGCATAAAGCACGGTCAAATCCTTACGTTTGTCACCGCTCTCATATTGACCCACAAATTCTTCTGTAGGCTGGTTCCAGCCATAACTGCCGGCAACAAAGTCCGAATTACGGGGACCCATGAAAGTAGAAAGCCAGGAAGACTGCGGATTGTTTCCCCAAAAATCATATTCCGTATTGCCCGAATACTGGACCTCGAACAAAGATTCCGGCCCGTTATTGACCAATGCATCGAAATTGTCCTCATACTTGCAGGAAGAAAGGTCATACCCCAAATTTGTTATCTCATCACACAAATCAGACACCTCCTGATAATATTCCGTATGATTAGGAGCCAGCGTCAGATAAATATCTGCCAACATGGCCAAAGCTGCATCTTTGCAGGCACGTCCCACGTTCTCGTCGTCGTAAGAAGACTTGGCAGGAAGCAGGTCAACCGCATTCTTACAATCGGAAATTATCTGGGCATAAGTCTCTTCGACTGTAGCGCGTGCAATGTCTGTCGGTTCTCCCGGATTATAAGGAGCCAAACGCAGTGGAACACCACCGTACAGACGTACCAATACATAGTAATAATGTGCACGGAGAAAATAAGCCTCTCCCAGACAGCGGTTCTTGATTTTCTCTGACACGGCTTCAGCCTCCAGAAGACTATTCAACACAATGTTGCATTGTCCTATCCCCACCCAGGGAGAACGCCACATGTACAATGCCATGCCATTGTCGCTCTGCGTTATGAAGTTAGAAGCTTGTATCGTTTCAAGGCCGTCGGTACCGCCACCGGCACCCACCAAACTGTTACCCGCCACAATATCCAGTGTCCAGATACGCTGGTTGTACATATTGGAAGACTGAAGGGTGCGATAGCAGGCATTGGTCAGAGCAATGGCCACATCATCGGTCACCGTCGTTTCCGGGTCAACCGTATTTTTAGGAGACTTGTCCAGAAAGTCGCTGCAGGAAGCCAGCAACAATACTGCCAGCATATATAGTAAATTTGTTATCTTTTTCATATCCGAGTCAATCATTAAAAGTTAAAGTTTAATCCTAAGCTGAACGTACGGGAAATGGGGTAACGGTTCTGGTCTATTCCGTTAATACCCACTTCAGGGTCGAAACCGGAATATCCGGTGATGGTAGCCACATTCTCACAAGATAGGGAAAGGCGTGCATTCTCAATCTGGGCTTTCTGTAACCACTGCTTCGGGAAAGTGTATGAGAGTGTGATATTCTTCAAACGCAGATAAGAACCATTCTCCACAAAGCGGTCTGACACGCGTGTATTCTGATTGGGGTCGCCGAACACGGCACGCGGCATCGAATTGCTGGTCCCCTCTCCTTGCCAACGCTTCAGTACGTCGGTAGTCTGGTTATAGGCAGCTGCCATACCGGTATTGTCGATATTGTTGGCATTGTATATCTTATTTCCGGCTATACCTTGTAAGAAAACAGAAAGTTCGAAACCCTTATAGGAAAGGCTATTGTTCATGGAGAACAGCCAACTTGGGTTCGGGTTACCGATGACGGTACGGTCACTATCATTGATGACACCATCGTTGTTCAAATCCCTGAAACGGATATCACCCGGCTCAGCTCCCGGCTGCACGGCATGTGTATTCACTTCAGACTGGTTCTGGAAGATTCCGTCCGTAACATAGCCGTAGAAGACATTAATGGGATAGTCCTTTGCCAGCATCGTTACATAGGAGTTATTGATTTGGTTAATGTAATAAGGAACGTCGCTGTTCAAATCCTTAATTTTATTCTTGTTGTAAGTGGCGGTCAGGTTCGTTTCCCATCCCAGTTCACCGGTAAGATTGATGGTATGCAGACTCATTTCAATACCTTGATTACGTACTTTTCCGGCATTGGTATACGTGGTTGTAGTATCTTCAAATCCCGATGTGATGGGGATAGACGCCTTTACCAGCATGTCTCTCGTCTCCTTCAGATAAGCATCGAACGAGAACATAACGCGTGAATTGAACAGTGAGGCATCAAAACCGATGTTGGTTTGTGCCACCTCTTCCCAATGGATATACGGGTTGGCGAGAGTAGAAGAAACCAGCGCTGTCTGATTGCCGCTCGAAATGCCGAAAGGATATACACTGGTATTGTAGGATGCCAGATAGCTGTAGTTTCCAACACTTGCCTGGCTACCGGTCACACCGTATCCCGCACGCACTTTCAGGTCATTGATATAGTCGTTTTTTGGAAACCACTTTTCCTGAGAGGCACGCCATGCCACAGATACGGAAGGGAAAGTACCCCAGCGATGTTTCTTACCGAAACGGCTGGAACCGTCACGACGAATGGTTGCAGTCAGCAAATAGCGGTCTTCGTAAGAGTAGTTGACACGTGCCATGTAAGAGAGCAATGCCCACTCTGTCTCGTTTCCACCGATGGCATACATTTCCTCGCCATTATCCATTTCGTGCACATTGTCGAACATAAACACATTCTTCTGCGCATTCAGGTAGTCGTTGGTGTTCCATTGGGCAGACATACCGGCCATCAATCCCACACGATGTTTTTCTGCAAAAGTATGGTCGAATAGGAAATAGTTGTCCCACAAATAAGTGAACGACTTGTTATCGCTCTTATAACGTGAAGTCTCCTCTGTGGGAGTGGGTTTCCAGTTATACTTGGGGGTAAAGTTGTCTATGAACCAGAATTTGGCATCATAGCCGAAAGTACTTTTAAACTTAAGCCATTTGGTAAAAGTAAGTTCTGCCGTCAAGTTGGCCAGGAAGTTATATCCATCAGTCTGACTCTTGTTCAGTTCCGTCGGTCCAATGGGGTTGCGCGTGCTGCCATACCATTCCGAGTTACCATCAGGGCCACTCCAACTGCCATCTTCATTCTTCACCGGATAAATGGGGAGCGCTTTCAGCGCATCACCTATATTATAGCTGCCCGACTTCTTCGTATCGGCACTGAACGTAATGTTATTGGAGAACTTCAACCATTTCAAGACTTGCGCATCACTGTTGGACTGGAATGTGAAGCGACGGTAATTCACACTCTTCACGATACCGGACTGATCCAGAAAACCACCGGACACATAATAATGGGATTTCTCGTTACCGCCGGAATAACTTACCGTATAGTTCTGCATCACACCCGTACGGAGCAATTCATCCATCCAGTCGGTACCTGCACCCAATTCAGAAGGATTGGCCCATTCCGGATTAGGATTGCGTCCACTGTTCACCATCATGTCATTACTCAACTCGGCATACTGCGCCGCGTTCAATAAAGAAGGTACGTTCGTAGCATTCTGGAAAGAGTAATTGGCAGATACAGCAAGTTTTCCTTTTCCTTCCGTACCGCGTTTGGTGGTAATCATCACAACTCCATTAGCTCCCCGGGAACCGTAGATGGCTGTGGCCGAAGCATCCTTCAATACATCCAAACGTTCCACATCGGCCATATTTAAGGAAGACAAGCCCAAGTCGGTAGGCACTCCGTCAATCACGACCAGCGGGTCGCAGTTGTTGATAGAACCCAAACCACGAATCTTGATGGATACATTGTCTCCCGGTTTACCGGCATCTACAATCTGCACACCTGAGATTTTTCCCTGGATGGCTTGTCCCAAATTGGATACGGGGGAATCCTTGATATCCTTGTTACCGATGGAGGACACTGCTCCTGTAAGGTCGCTTTTCTTCATGGTGCCATACCCTATCACCACCACTTCATCCAGCATTTCGGCATCTTCAGACAAAACTACCTGAAGCTGTTTCTGTCCCTTCACCTGCACCTCTTGAGTCTTATAGCCTACAAATGAAACGACAAGAGTACCGTTCGGAGACATGTTCAAAGAGAAATCACCGTCAATACCGGTTATTGTCCCATTTGTGGTTCCTTTTTCCATTACACTGGCGCCAATAACCGTTTCACCGGTCTGGTCTTTCACTACACCTTGTACTGTAATTTGCTGTGCGAACATGCACATCGGAAGTAACATTCCTATCAGACAAACCATCATCCGTAGCCTGCTGATTGGCATTTTGTACTTTTGCATAATATAAGAATTTAAAGTTAATAATAAAAACATAAATCACATGTGTCACTCTTTCCGAAGAGGAACAATGCAAATGTATCAGATAAGAGAAGCCAATAGTGGAGGAAAGAGTAAAAAAGTAGTGGTTTACATCATTCAAAAAGGCTTAAACCACTATATACCAATAATATATAAAATTATTACCCAACTAAAAAAGTAGTGAAAATATAAGCGTAAAAGAGACACTTCCAAGCTTCAAAACCCCTATTCTCAGTTCTTCGACTTGCCAATTGTCATCACTTCCTGTTCCAACAAGTCGCGGTCACCGGCAGCCTTGTTGCGAACCTTCGTACGATAGTTATAAATGGTGGTAACAGAATACCGAAGGAACTGGGCTATCTTCACGCTGTCAGTAATACCCAAACGTATCAATGCAAAGATGCGCAACTCTGTATTCATCCGTTCGCCGGCTTTCAAGGATATTTGCTCATCATCGGCAAGCAGGGCATTGAAGTCTTCTACAAAAGTAGGAAACAGCTGCAGGAAGGTATTATCAAAGTTGGTATAGAATTCCTTTAATTCCCCCTCTATGAATTTAGAAGACTTGATGTTCTTGTAGAGTTCCTCCACATTTCCGGTAGCGGCAATCTTTCCCAGCGACCGGCGGTAATTGTCCATCTTTTCCAAATAGACCGAGCACTGGTCCATATAACGGCCGATATACTCCTCCTTCAGATAGGAGTTTTCGGCAATGCTGTGGTTGGCCTCCTTGAGTTGTGCATTGGAAAGGTGAAGCTCATCATTCAGCTCCTTCAACCGTTTGTTGGCGTCAATCACTTCCCTGCGGGCGGCAGCCACTTTCTTCATCTGCTTGTATACATAAAATATGGCAAGCAACAGAAAAAGTGAAAGCAGGCTGATAGATACCAGTGCCCATTTCATCTGCTCCTGCTGCTTCTCCGTCTTTTGCTGGTAAGCATCATTAATGATGGGAAAGATTTCCAGAATCTCCAGCTTGCGCAACCGGGCATTGCAGGCGGCTGCATCTTCCATACATATCTTTACATAAGAATAGGCACGCTCGATGTCTCCTTCCTGGTAAAGCAGTACGGCGAGCTTGCGTAAAGAGATATATTCACGGACAGCGGTTTTCATATCCGCCATAGCAGAAACAATCAGGTATTCCTTTTCCTTCTCTTTGTCCCCTTTCAGCCGGTAAGACTCTGATAAAGTATAGGCACAAATCGCAACGTCGTGTTCATAGTCCTTCTGCAGCGCCAGATAATCCGTCAGCAAACGGATGGCCTTGTCATATTCATTGCGTACATTATACTGGTCGGACTGAATCAAGGTATGTATCAGAAGATTATCTTTATTGACCAACAGCAACGAATCACGATATTTGTCCGTAAGCTCCGTATAAAGCTTCTTTTCATATGCCGTCACGGCATAATCGGCCATAAGGCCATAGACCGTACGGTAGATATGGTAATAATATGGATGGATATCCACCGGCAACCGGTCTATATGGATATTCCGCATCAAATCCATAACTTCCTTATACATACCGGTCATTCCCAAAACATCTGCTTTATTCATGCGGGCATTGTCTATGTATTCCCGGTTTCCAAGACGTATGGCTATCTGTTCCCTTTCCTCGGCCATGTGCAATGCAGAATCCGTATTGAACGAACGGTACTCATCCAGCAATGTGCCAAGAATGGCAAAACGTTCTTCATCCGGTATCTGTCGATGCAACTGTCTTTTCAGTTCCACCAGTTTCAGCTCTTTCTGCTCCATATATATGGGACGCTCCTTTATCGCCTGGTCCAGTTTCAGCAGCAAAGAATCCGCCCGGCTGCTGTCTGCAGCATGAAGGCGGCACATACAGATGGTACAAAGACACAAGAATATGATTATATTTTTCATCCGGCTTTCCGATTAGTTAAAGGCAATACTTTTTGAGAATCCTCATGCAAAAGTAATTAAAATACCATAAAAACCTATTCTACTATCATTAAAAGCTCGAAAGCAGAGTGATAAAAAGGCATACTGCAAGCAAAAGAATCAAAATATTGAATTACCTTTACGGAAAATCCAAAGAAAGACCATATCATAAATATCATCCGAGCATCATGGATATACACACATTTATTGCCAATTATCAGGAAGCTTTCGGCCAACACGCCGAACTCCCCATCGCCTTTTGGTATTCAGACCGAATGGAGGCATCTACAGAGAAAGTAACCGGTTGTCTCTTCAAATGCATGAAACAAGTCAGAGACGGCAAAACCGTCAGTCTCAGCAACGAAACAATCACCTGCGGAGGAGGCAAGTTCTATACCGGATTTACAGAAATGCCCGAGCGCGTCCCGGGTTTTGTCTCCTTGAAAGAGAAATACAAGAAAACTCCCGAAATGGTGGTAGATTTTGTCAATGAGCTACAGATTCCCAAAGCGGACAAAGCCTATCTGCATTTTGCCCGCATAGACAAGATACCTTCCTTTGACGAGGTGGAAGGCGTGCTGTTCCTGCCAACTCCCGACATTCTATCCGGACTGGTGACATGGACCTTCTTCGACAACAATGCATTGGATGCCGTGGCAGCCCCATTCGGTTCCGGCTGTTGCTCCGTCATTACCCAAACCATCATTGAAAACCGGAAACAAGGGAAACGCACTTTCCTGGGATTCTTCGACCCCTCCGTCCGCCCATACTTCGAAGCGGACTTATTGAGCTTCACTATCCCCATGTCCCGGTTCAAGGAGATGTATCACACCATGCGTGAAAGCTGTCTGTTCGATACACATGCCTGGGGAAAAATCAAGGAAAGGATACAGCTTTCCCAATCAGGGGACGTACATATCCTCTCCTCTCCCATTTCCTTCCCCATCCTTCCGGACATTTATCTGCAGGAAATCAGAATAGAAGATGCTGCAGCCATCTACCATGCCATCGACACACACCGGGACTACTTAAGAACATGGCTGCCATTTGTGGATAATATGCGCACAACAGCTGATGAAGAAGCTTTTTTACGTCAGGTACTATCTGCTCCTGCCGAACGAAATGAACCTATATTCGGTATTTGGAACCAGCAGCATGAAATCTGCGGACTGATAGGTTTCCATTTCTCCGATTTCGACAACCACCGTACAGAACTCGGCTATTGGCTACTGCCGGAATACCAGCACCGGGGCATCATTACTGAAAGTGTCCGCAAGCTGTGTCTGTGGGCCGTACAAGAAAAAGAGATAAAGCGGATACAAATTCGCTGTGCCGTGGGCAATGCAGCCAGCAACGCAGTACCGGTTCGCCTCGGTTTCATCCATGAGGGAACAGAACGTTGCGGAGAACTGCTGGCTTCTGGAGAATATACAGACATACATATATACAGCATCTTGAAAGAAGAAGTGCTGGCCAACCTCAAACGATAAAATATCAAATTATATATCAACTATTGAAATTATACATGGAACAACAACCTCATCTCAATGACCACAACAAGCAGGAGTACCCTCCTATGCATACAACGGAGCACATCATCAACCAAACCATGGTAAGGTTATTCGGTTGCGGCCGCTCCATATCAGCACACATAGAACGAAAGAAGAGCAAGCTGGACTATCGTCTTGCCGCCTGCCCCACGGAAGAAGAAATAAAGAAGCTGGAAGAGGCCGTAAACGAGGTAATCGCCCGACAGCTGCCCGTCACAACAGAATTCATTACGCAAGAGGAAGCGCAAGGACGTTTCGACTTGGAACGCCTGCCCGATGGTGCTTCGGAAACGGTACGTGTCGTGAAAGTAGGCGATTACGACGAATGCCTCTGCATCGGAGTACATGTGGAGAATACATCAGAAATCGGAACCTTCAAAATCATCAGTCACGATTGGGACGAAGAAGCCAAGCGTTGGAGAATGCGTTTTAAATTAGTCTGAAAATCTATCAATTTTAAATAAATAAGATAGCAAAATGGCATTAAACAAGCAAATAAGTCAGTTTTTCAATGACAAATAGTCAATAAAGTCAGTAAAAACTGGTTGGCATAAGGTTTGCAATATTGTTAGCGAACGACGGTTCAAGAAACGGATGGTGAAAACCCAAAAGGCAGACACCCGAAGACAAAGAACCGGAGTTCAAAACTAAACAGCATGTTTAACTTAAACAATAGGAGACTATAACTATGATGCCTGTAAGAAGAAACCAAAATTGGTTACCGAGTATTTTTAATGATTTCTTTGACAATGATTGGATGGTAAAAGCAAATGCCACCGCCCCTGCCATCAACGTATTCGAAACAGCAAAAGAGTACAAAGTTGAATTGGCTGCTCCCGGTATGACAAAAGAAGACTTCAACGTTCACATCGATGAAGAAAACAATCTGGTCATCAGCATGGAAAAGAAAACAGAAAGCAAGGAAGAGAACAACAAGGACGAAAAGAAGGAAGGCCGCTACTTGCGCCGCGAATTCTCATACACCAAGTTCCAGCAAACCATGATTCTTCCGGACGATGTCGATAAGGAAAAGATTGGCGCCCATGTAGAAAACGGCGTGTTGAACATTACATTGCCTAAGTTTACAGAAGCAGAAAAAGAAAAGGCCAAGAAATTCATCGACGTAAAATAACGCCCGGCCATTAAAAAGAAAATCTCCCGCTGCACAAGATAATGCAACGGGAGATTTTTTATATCCATAGCCATACGGAACTATTTCTTCTTCCCTTTCAGAAAACGGTCTGTCAGCCACTTGCGCACCGGTTCGTCGTATAGTTTCAAACAAGCATAAGCAAGGACAACAGCTCCCACGAAAGTAAGTATCATATAAGGGATACCTTCTGCCATTGTAGCGTTATTGTTGCATACCCAAGCCGTATAAGTGTATACCAGCGGATAATGGGTGATATAAATCGGATAGGAAATATCTCCCAGGAACTTGCATACGGCAGTAGAGCGCTTACCGGTCACCTTGCCGCCGGCTCCCATCGAAACAATGACCGGGAAGATGCAGATAATACAGAAAGCCTCGTAAAGCCCGTTCATCCAGTAACCATCCTCACCTCCGATACGGGGAATGGAAAGAACCACCACAATCAGCAGGCTGCACCACCAGAAAGCACGCTTTTCAAGCCGTATCAGCCAGCCGAGGCGTGACAGAAGCAATCCGCCGAAGAACGGATACATCAGCCGGACCATACCCACATACTGCTGTTCCCAGTTCAAGGCCCAACCACCCACAATATCGCCGGCAGGAGCAGTCAGACAACGGTATACCGTAAAACACCCTGCCACAAATACCAGCACCGACAGGGCCACCTTATTGAACTTGCGTACAAACAACGCATACAGGATATTACCGATATATTCATAATAGAGCGACCATGCCGGGCCATTCAACGGATGCATTTCCGTCCAGCCGCGAATGTCGAACTTCAGCGGAAGGGGAAGCAAAGTACAGCCCAGCAACATCACCAACAGCATTGTTCCGATGGACGTATTCTCGATAGGCGGAAAACAAGGCGACTCCTGAAAATAGAAAAAGGCAGCGCCCACAATGCTACCCATAATCACCATAGGATGCAGGCGGATGATACGGCGTTTGAAGAAAGTGCCCACGGTCATCCGGTTCCAACGGTCATCATAAGCATAGCCGATAACAAAACCGGAAAGCATGAAGAAGAAATCCACTGCCAGATAACCATGATTGATAATTTGAGTAAGATGGCTGCCACCTGCATGTGCTTCAAAAAGATGGAAGATAATAACCATGACAGCCGCCACGCCACGAAGTCCGTCAAGAATCTCATAATGCGGTTTCGAGGCAAGATAAGTAGTCTGTGTATTCATTTTGGTATAAGATATTTATTTATTCGCGTGCAAAGATAAGAGTTTTTTCCAATAAGGGAACTGATAAATATCATATAAACTCTATCAATCAATTACTAAGCAAAACAGATATTTTTTATCATTAGATACATATCACTACTTGCACCTTTTTTTCCGCACAAAAAACAGCTTTTATTATCCATAATAAAAGGGCTACACCTTTTCCTTCTCATGGTGTAGCCTTAAACACAAAAGGGTGTAGCTATCCAAGGCAAATGGTGTAGCCCTTCTTCAAAAAAGAAAGCCAAATTAGGATAATAATAAAGAAAAATCAGTTAACTACTTTTCTTATAACTTTTTACCGCCCACAGATTGAAGACCAATGCAAAGACCAACACGGCTCCCAGTTGCGGAAGCAGTTCGGCAAATCCGCCACCACGGAGATAGATGGTACGCATCACCTCCACAAAATAGCGTAGCGGATTGATGCGCGTAATCCATTGCGCCCACTCAGGCATACTGTGGATAGGGGTGAAAAGACCACTCATCAGAATAAGGATAAGCATGAAGAACCACATGACAAACATGGCCTGCTGCAACGTGGTCGAATGATTGGATATGACCAGCCCGAACCCCGACACCACCGGTAGAAAAAACAGCGCCATGCCGTAGATAGTGAGGAAATGTCCCGCCGGCAGAATGCCGTAAAGTACCCATGCCAGAACGAAACAGATGGTCAGCACCACAAAACCTATCAGCCAGTAAGGTATCAGCTTGGCGGCAATGAAAGTGAACTTGCCGACGGGGGTGACATTTATCTGCTCGATGGTGCCCGCCTCCTTCTCGCCCACCACATTGAGGGCAGGGAGAAAACCGCAAATCAGCGTCAGCAGCATCACCATGAGGGCAGGAATCATGAAAAGCTTGTAGTTCAGCGTGGGGTTGTAAAGGTTCTGCGTAGTGATGTCCACCCGGGGAAGCGGCTTCCCGGCAAGCCCTTGCGAAGACGACTCCGAACCCAGTTCACGGGTATAGTCACTGATGATGGAAGACAAGTAGGATCCTCCCAGACTGCCCTTCGTGCCGTTCACGGCATTGGCCGCCACCAGCAGACGAGGCGCCTCTCCCTTCACCCAATCCTTTTCGAAATCACGGGGAATCTCCAGCACGACATCTGCCGAACCTGCTTCAATGGCCAGCAAAGCCTCATCGTATGTATCGGGAAGCGCTGTCAGGCAGAAATAAGTGGATGCACCGATTTTATCTACCAGACGGCGAGACAAGACGCTGTGGTCATTGTCCACTATATTCAGATTGATGTTCTTTATCTCCAGATTGGCGGCCCAGGGCATCAGTATCATAATCATGCACGGGAAAATGAAAATCAGCTTGGGCAGGAAGGAGTTGCGGAACAACTGCTTGAATTCCTTTTCAATGAGAAACTTTATCATAAGACGATATTTTAAAGATTTTAGACACAAGAACAAAAGAACAGATTTCCCGTATCCTTTTGTCCTTATGTTCTTCTGCCTGAATAATTAATATAAAATTCATATCCGCTCTTTACTCAAGCCGATGCTTGAATTTCTTGAAACTCACCGTTATCAGCAATACCGCCATCGTGGCAAGTATGCCGACCTCCATCAGCACAAGCGAAACATCCACTCCCTCAATCATCAGCTTACGCACCGCCTGGATATACCAGCGTGCAGGAAGCACAGCTGAAATGGCCTGCAGGATAACGGGCATACTCTCAATGGGGAATATCATGCCCGAAAGCAACATGGTGGGCATCATCAGCATCAGTCCGGACACCAGCATGGCGGCAACCTGCGTCCGGGTGACCGTAGAAATCAGCAGCCCCAGCGCCAGGGAGACAAAGATGAATAGCAGCGACACCACCACCAGCCAGAACAAGCTGCCCGCCACGGGAACATCGAGCACATAGACCGAAAGCAGAAGAATGGTGGTCAAGTTGACAAACGACAGCACAAAATAGGGCACCGCCTTTGCCAGAATGATGAAAAGCGGTTTGACGGGAGAAACCAGCAGGACCTCCATCGTCCCCGTCTCCTTCTCGCGCACAATGGAGATGGAGGTCATCATGGCGCAAATCAGCATCAGAATAAGCCCCATGACACCCGGCACGAAGTTGTAGGCACTCTTCATCTGCGGATTGTACAGCAGCTTGAGCTGGGGTACGATGGCAGCGGCATGCACTCCCGGCAGAAGCATCTCCTGCCCGGCAGAGGAGATGATGTTTGCGGCATAGCCTGCCTGCATAGTCGCCATATTGGGGTCTGTGGCGTCGGAGACAAGCTGCACGCGCGCCTCGCCGGTATAAAGCTTGTCCGAGAAACGCTCGCTGAAAACAAGCGCCATGTCAATCTCCCCTCTTCCGAAAGAAGCCTCCATATCGGCGGGAGAATGCAGGCGGCGGATGACGGTGAAGTATTCGCTTGCATCCATGCGGTCGATGATACGGCGGGTAACTACGTCATTCGACGGGTCGAGCACCGCCACACGCACGTTCTTCACCTCGGTGGTGATGGCAAAACCGAAAAGGATTATCTGCACGATGGGCATGCCCAGCAGAATCAGCATCGTGCGCCGGTCGCGGAAGATATGGAAGAACTCTTTTCGGATGAAAGATATGAATTGTTTCATTGTCTATATTTATATTTAGGCTCGGATAATGCGGATTTCACGGATTTTCAGTCGGCGGTTCGCACGGCTTGACGAGCCAGTTGTTGGAATACATCGTCCATCGTAGTGGCATTGAACTGCCGTTTCAGCTCCCCGGGAGTGTCGAGTGCACGGATGACGCCGTCTACCATGATGGAGATGCGGTCGCAATACTCCGCCTCGTCCATAAAGTGGGTGGTGACAAAGACGGTGATGCCCTCGTCGGCAGCCTGGTAAATCAGCTCCCAGAACTGGCGGCGCGTGGCAGGGTCCACCCCACCCGTAGGCTCATCCAGAAAGACAATCTTGGGACGGTGGAAGATGGAGACGGAGAAGGCCAGCTTCTGCTTCCAGCCCAGCGGAAGGCTTTTCACCAGTGTATCCCGTTCCTTTTCCAGCCCGAGGCGGAGGAGCAGCTCATCCGTCTTGGGGGCAATCTCCGCTTCGGGGATGCCGTAGATACCGGCAAAGAGGCGGATATTCTCCCACACCTTGAGGTCTTCGTAAAGGGAAAATTTCTGGCTCATGTAGCCGATGTTCTTCTTCACTTCTTCGGGTTGGGAAGCCACATCGAAACCTGCCACACATGCCTTGCCGCCGGTGGGGCGGCTAAGTCCCGTAAGCATGCGCATGGCGGTGGTCTTGCCTGCCCCGTTGGCTCCCAGGAAACCGAAAATCTCGCCCCGATGGACTTGGAAGGAGATGTGGTCTACAGCGGTGAAATTACCGAACCGCTTGGTCAACCCTTCCACCTCAATCACCTTGTTTTCGTGGTTTTCCACCCGTTCGTGCTGCAAGCCCGGAGGGCAGAGGATGCCCGCAAAGCGTGTCAGGATACGGTCGGGGGTATCGATGCCTTTTATCTCTCCTTCGTTGATGAAGGCGATGCGGTCGCATTGGCGCGCTTCGTCGATGATGGGGGTGGAAGCAATGATAGTGATACCCTGCTCCTTCAGTCGGCGAAGCATTCCCCAGAATTCCTTGCGGGACACGGGGTCGACGCCCGTAGTGGGTTCGTCCAGAAAGAGGACATCCGGTTTATGGATAAGGGCACAGCTAAGGGCGAGTTTCTGCTTCATGCCGCCGGACAACGCTCCGGCGCGGCGCTTGCGGAAAGGTTCTATCTGCCGGTAAATGTCGCGCACCAAATCATAATTCTCCTCGATGGTGGTGTGGAAGACGGTGGCGAAGAAATTGAGATTCTCCTCCACCGTCAAGTCCGGATAGAGGGAGAAGCGTCCGGGCATATACCCCACCCGCCTGCGGATGGCTTTGTAGTCCTTCACCACATCCAGACCGCAGACCGAAGCCGAGCCTCCGTCGGCAAGCAGCAAAGTGGTGAGGATGCGGAAAAGCGATGTCTTGCCCGCACCGTCCGGCCCGATGATGCCGAAAAGCTCACCGGGAGCCACTGACAGAGAGACACCCCGCAGGGCTTCCACGCTGCCGTAACGTTTGGAGATATTAGTTAAAGTTACAGCCTCCATACATTCCTATTTTCAGCATCCCGTCATTCTTCACGGCAATCTTTACAGCATAGACCAGATTGGCGCGCTCGTCTTTCGTCAGGATAGTTTTTGGAGTGAACTCGGACGTATCGGAAATCCAGGTGACGATGCCGGGGTATTCTTTCCGCACTTCCTTTCCATAATCCGCATAAACCTTCACTTGCTGCCCCAGCTTGATTTCGGCAAGCTGCTCGGAGGTGATGTAGGCACGGAGGTAAATCTGCTCCATATCCGCCACTTTGAAAAGAGGGGTGCCGGGAGCAGCCAGTTCTCCGGCTTCGGCATATTGGGCAAGGACGGTTCCCGTCAGCGGAGAGGTGATGTGGCATTTGCGCAGCTGGTCTTCTATCTGCGCCACCTGGATGCCGACAGAGGAGCTTTGCCACGTCAGGCTGCGGTCACTGTTGCGCAGGGTGGAGTTCTGTGCGTCGAGCTGCTTGCGGAGGACTTCGAGAAGGGACTCGGCATCATCGAGCTGCTTCTGGTTGGCGGCACCCACACGGAGCAGGTTGGACACGCGGTCGCGCTCGCGCCGTGCCTGCACAATCTGTTCCTGAGTGGCGGCTACTTGCTTCAGGATATCGGGCCGCTGGCCTTCCACGGACTTGACACTGGCCTCCAACTGGAGTTTCTTCAGATAGAGTTGGACGGTATCTATAATGCCTACCTCCTGCCCGTCTTTCAGTGTCGTGCCTTCCTCGATGTCGAAACTCAGCAGTTTTCCAGACGCCTCGGCAGAAACGATGACTTCGGTAGCCTCGAACGTTCCCGTCGCATCATATTTCGGAGTACCGCCGGTACAGGCGGCAAGGAGAAATAAAAAAGGAAATAATTTCAATGATTTCATACTATTTCAAGTTATAAATTACGGATTATAGTCATTAATTGTTCAGCGTATATTTCAGCTGCCAGATGTTCATCAGCAACTGCACCTCATGCAATGCCTTGGTCTGTCGTGCCATACTTTCGTTGGTAATCTCCCGCAGCATATCGGTCACGGTCATTGTCCCGTTCTGCACCTTGGCCTCGGCTGCACGGCGGATATTCCCACGCAGACGGATAATCTCGTCATCATCCGCCATCTGGCGGCGCATGGATACAATGCCCGCATCCTGCTGCGTAGCCTGCAGGCGAATGTTGAAAAGGAACACATCCCGGCCGGTCTCTATCTGTTGGCGGGTATTGTCTATCCTGCGGCGGTCGTTCTTCAACGTATACAGACTGCCGAAATTCCAGGACATGCGCACCCCCGCCATGTAATAGGCGTTGAATTCATCTTTCAACATATTCAATCCCGGATTGCCGTATGCCCCTTGTACAAAAAGGCCGAAACGCGGCATCAACCGGGTGTTCAAGGCTGCCTCCTGCTGGTGGAGTTGCTCTCCCTGCGCATCGTACCAACGAAGTTCGGGACGGTTGTTCATCTGCCGGTCTATGTTTTCTTCGGCAGCCGGTTTCAATAAAACCGTTTCGGAAGAGAGGTCCTTGCCCGTAAAGGCAGCAAGCATGCTGAGGTATGCACGGCGGGTGGTCTCCAATTCCACACGGTGCTGCCTGGTGTTCAGTTGCTCTACGCTGACTGCATCCAGGTCGCTCAGGGTGGCGATGCCATTGGCTATATAGTCGGCTACCTGCTTGTGGGTTCTTCCTAAATCTTCTTGCAAGAGGCTGTTCTGTTTCAGCTGTTCGTCCAACAGCAGGATGCCGAAAAAGAGCTGGTTCACCCGGTCAGTCAAGGCATACATGTCTACATGCTGTTTTTCCAGTTCCACTTCCGAGGCGGCACGCGTCAATCGTTTTCTGGAACGTATATCCCCACCATCCCAGAGGGTCTGCTGCACTTCGAGCATCACCTGGTACTGGTCTTTCGAAGCAGTCTTGATGTCGAGATTAGGGATTTCGACCGGTAGCCGGGTGATGTCACTCTGGTACGTGGCCTTGCCGGATAGGGAAAACTGGGGCAAGTAACCTTTTCCGGCATTGGAGAGGTCGTACCCGCGTGCCTTTTCTATCAGTCCGTATTGCCTGACCAACGGATAATTGTCTTGCGCCCGGCGCTGGCACTCTTCCAACGTGAGCTGGGCATGTGCCAGCATGGCGGCAAGAGAAAGGGTAAAAAAGAAAACGGTTCGTTTCATATCCATTCTGTTTCTTGTTTATTCTACATGGTTTTGTTCTATACACATGCAAAGATAAAGGCATAACCCTATAACCTTACAATCCATTTGTGCGCAAAGATGTTCTAATAGTACGACATTTCGTAGAAAAAGACAAATAATAGGAACACTTTATTATCTTTGCGGTGGAAATATACATTATTCATAAAGGGAAAGATATGGAAAAGAACAAACCGATAAGCGTCGTATTCGAGGACATCCGCAACAATCCGGATTTTATAGAACATTCCGAATACAGATTTATAAACGACGATTTGGGAATGGTCATCAGTTTTCAAGCAATGGGATTCAGGCTATTCCGCACCCAGCAACCTTATCGTGCCAAAGAAGGAAGGATTGTACGCATCATGCAAGGTAAGGGCCGAATCTCCATCAATCTTATCGAATATGAAGCTACAGCCCACGATATTATTATCATCCCTGACAATTCGCTGATAGAAATATCGGAAGTCAGTCCCGACTACGAATTCCAAGTCATCATGCCCACTGCCAATTTTCTGCCCGTACTACAGAATTCCATTCTTTCGGAAGCTTATACACGAAACGGAATCCGCCTTTCATGCAACAACGAGGAATGGGCACACATCAGCAGCTTCTTCTCTTTATTGTGGAATATACTACATTGTTTGCCCTACCGCCGCGGAGCTGTACAGCACTTGATTGTCTCACTTCTCTATAACCTTAAGTATATCCACGAGCACACATGCAAGTCAACTCCGGCACGCCTTTCACGCCAGGAAGAGCTATTCCGCCGCTTCATCGCTTTGGTGAACCAACACAGCAAGCACGAACGCAACGTCAACTTCTATGCCGACAAGCTATGCCTGACACCGCACTATCTGAGTTCGGTGATACGTGAAACAAGCGGACAAACCGTGATGCAATGGATTAATCAAGCAGTTATCCTCGAAGCCAAAGTATTGCTGAAACACAGTAATCTACTGGTGTTTCAAATATCAGACGAACTGAACTTTCCCAATCCGTCGTTCTTCTCGAAGTTCTTCAAACGTATGACGGGGATGACACCGGCGGAATACCAGAAACAAACCTGACCTCAAAACAGCTGTCCTATACGGGAGCCTGACGGTCCGTCGCAAGAGTCCGCTTCCAATGCCAGCATCCCTTGTTTGGCTGCCAGTCCACCGGCATAGCCTATCAGCGTATGGTTGCTGCCCACCACACGATGGCAGGGGATGAGTATGGAGAGGGCATTTGCCCCATTGGCAGCCGCCACCGCACGTACGGCTTTCGGATTGCCCAGCTTTCGTGAAAGCTCGCCGTAGGACACTGTTTTTCCGTAAGGGATGTTCTGCAACTCCTGCCACACCGTCCGCTGGAATTCTGTTCCGACTGCAAGCAGTGGAACATCGAATATGGTCCGCTTACAGGCAAAATACTCATCCAACTGAATGATTGCCCTTGCAATCACTTCCGAAGTGCCTTCCTCATAATCGGCATGCAGCGCCTGCCGTATGCGCTTATCAACGGTTACTCTACGTTTCTCGTTCAGCATCCAGTCGCATAGGCAGAGTTTATCGCCGAAAGAGCCGAGGAGCAACTCGCCATAAGGAGATTGATAGTATTGGGTCAAAATTGTTTCCATCGAACTTAGTTTTCAGCAAAGATAGCAAATTAAATCATCATTTGTACTCCGCCCACGACTTGATAGCCAAATCATCCGGCGTCATCGTGCAGAATGCATTGATGAACGCACTTGCCAGACGGGCATTCGTTATCAACGGAATATTGAGGTCGATGGCGGCACGGCGTATCTTGTAGCCGTTATCCAACTCGCCTGCGGTGAGGTTCTTCGGAATATTGACCACCATGTCTATCTCCTTGCGGTGCAGCATGTCGAGTGCCTGCGGCTGGCGTTCGGGTTCGCTGGGCCAGTAGACGCGCGTATTCTCCACACCGTTCTCCGTAAGGAAATTGCTGGAACCACCCGTGGCAAATATCTTATACCCCTTCTTCTGAAGCATACGCGCGGCAGAAAGCATGTCCACTTTCTGTTTCGGAGTACCGGTAGAAAGCAGGATATTTTTCTCTGGAATACGATATCCCACGGAGAGCATCGCCTTGAGAATGGCGCAGGAAGTATCGCTGCCGATGCAACCCACCTCGCCCGTGCTTGCCATATCCACACCCAGTACCGGGTCGGCCTTCTGCAGACGGTTGAAGGAGAACTGGCTCGCCTTGATGCCTACATAATCCAAATCGAACAGATTCTTGTCCGGCTTCTGTACCGGAATGCCGAGCATCACCTTCGTGGCAAGTTCAATAAGGTTTATCTTCAGCACCTTGCTGACAAACGGGAACGAACGGCTGGCACGGAGGTTGCACTCAATCACCTTGATGTCGTTCTCGCGTGCCAGATACTGGATATTGAACGGACCGGAGATGTTCAGCTCACGGGCAATCTCGCGGCTGATGCGCTTGATGCGGCGCACCGTCTCCACATACAACTTTTGTGGCGGGAACTGGATAGTGGCGTCACCGGAATGCACTCCGGCAAACTCGATATGCTCACTGATGGCGTACGCGATAATCTCTCCATCTTGCGCCACAGCATCCATCTCCACCTCCTTGGCATGCTCAATGAACTGGCTCACCACTACGGGATGTTTCTTGCTGACATTCGCCGCCAGCTTCAGGAAGCGTTCCAGCTCCTCCCGGTTGGAACAGACGTTCATCGCAGCGCCGGACAATACGTAGGAAGGACGGACCAATACCGGGAAGCCCACCTTATCCACAAAGGTGTTGATGTCCTCCAGGGAGGTCAGCGCCCGCCATTCGGGTTGGTCTACACCAATGCGGTCGAGCATGGCGGAGAACTTGTCACGGTCTTCGGCATTGTCGATGCTCCTGGCGCTTGTGCCGAGAATAGGTACCTTCTGCGCATCGAGGCGCAGGGCAAGGTTATTCGGTATCTGCCCACCGGTAGAGACAATCACCCCGTGGGGATTCTCCAGTTCGAGAATATCCATCACGCGCTCGAAGGTGAGCTCGTCGAAGTAAAGACGGTCGCACATGTCATAGTCCGTAGACACGGTTTCGGGGTTGTAGTTTATCATGACACTGCGGTAGCCTTCCTGGCGGATGGTGTTCAGGGCCTGCACGCCGCACCAGTCGAACTCTACGGAAGAACCGATGCGGTAGGCGCCGGAGCCCAATACGACGATGGACTTGTGGTCGCCGAGGTAACGGACATCATTTGCCGTGCCGCTATACGTTAGGTAGAGATAGTTGGTCTGTGCGGGATATTCGGCGGCAAGGGTATCTATCTGCTTCACTACGGGCAGAATGCCTGCACTCTTGCGGAAATTGCGGACGGCAAGGATGGCTTCTTCGCCGTCCATTGCTTGTTCCAAGCCGAGGGCACGGGCTATCTGGAAATCAGAGAAGCCTTGTACTTTGGCTTTACGCAACAAGTCCACGGGAATCATTGGCAACTCTCCATCAGCCATAAAAGAGTGCAGTTCCCTGCTGGTATCCATGATGTTCATCAACTTCTCCAGGAACCAACGGTCTATCTTGGTCAATTCGTGCACCTGGTCCACCGTATACCCGGCACGGAAGGCTTTGGAGATGACAAAGATACGTTTGTCGGTAGGTTCGCGCAGAGCCTTGTCCAAATCGGCAATCACCAGTTCCTTGTTCTCTACGAAGCCGTGCATGCCCTGGCCTATCATGCGAAGCCCCTTCTGGATGGCTTCCTCGAAAGTACGGCCGATAGCCATCACCTCGCCTACCGACTTCATGCTTGAACCCAGCTCTTTGTCCACCCCGTGGAACTTGCCCAAATCCCAACGCGGTATCTTGCAGACCACATAGTCCAGGGCGGGTTCGAAGAAAGCGCTTGTAGTCTTTGTCACAGAGTTGTTCAAGTCGAACAAGCCATAGCCCAAGCCGAGTTTTGCCGCTACAAACGCCAACGGATAACCCGTTGCTTTAGAGGCAAGTGCAGACGAACGGCTCAAGCGTGCATTTACCTCGATTACCCGGTAGTCCTCGCTCATCGGGTCGTAGGCATACTGCACGTTACACTCTCCCACAATGCCGATGTGACGGATAATGCGGATAGCAAGTTCACGCAATTTATGATAGTCCGTATTGCTCAACGTCTGTGACGGGGCAATAACGATGGACTCACCTGTATGGATGCCCAGGGGGTCGAAGTTCTCCATGTTGCAGACCGTGATGCAGTTGTCGAAGCGGTCGCGCACCACCTCGTATTCCACTTCCTTCCATCCCTTCAGCGATTTTTCCACCAACACCTGTGGGGAGAAGGAGAAGGCTTTCTCCACCAGCACATTCAGCTCTTCTTCATTGTCGCAAAAACCCGAACCCAGTCCACCAAGCGCGTATGCGGCACGGACAATGACCGGGTATCCCAGTTCCCGGGCTGCGCGACGGGCATCCGCTGCATTCTCCACAGCTTCGCTCTTGATGGTCTTTACATCAATCTCATTCAGTTTCTGCACAAAGATTTCACGGTCCTCCGTGTCAATGATGGCCTGCACGGGAGTGCCGAGAACCGTCACGCCGTACTTCTCGAAAATCTTGTCTTTATAGAGGGAAACACCGCAGTTCAGTGCCGTCTGTCCGCCAAAAGCAAGCATGATGCCGTCCGGGCGCTCCTTCTCTATCACCTTCTCCACGAAGTAAGGAGTGACGGGCAGGAAGTAAATCTGGTCGGCAACTCCTTCCGAGGTCTGTACCGTGGCAATGTTCGGATTGATGAGAACCGTGTAGATGCCTTCCTCCTTCAATGCCTTGAGCGCCTGCGAACCGGAGTAGTCAAATTCTCCTGCCTCACCGATTTTCAGTGCGCCGGAACCAAGCAGCAAGACTTTCTTTATATTGTTTTCTTTCATTTGCATATCTGTTTATTAAAAATGTAATAGTAGTAATAAAACCTTATCTTTCTCTTACCTTACACAATCAGTCACTAATTGAATGGCATTCAGTATAGGACTGAAAGGTATTCACTCTGGGACTGAATGACATTCAGTACGGGACTCATTATACCGTCTTTTACACGCTGATTATCAAGAGATTACAAACGCAACCATTCTTAATAAAATTCTCTTACTAAAGCAACTTCACAAAGTCATCAAAAAGAAACTCCGTATCCGTCGGCCCGCTGGCAGCTTCGGGATGAAACTGTGCGGAGAACCAGGGATTGCGTTTGTGGCGGATTCCTTCATTAGAACCATCGTTCATATTGATGAAAAGCGGTTCCCAGTCTTCTGTCAGCGTATTGTTGTCTACGGCATACCCATGATTCTGTGAGGTGATGAAGCAACGTTCCGTACCCACCATACGCACCGGTTGGTTATGGCTGCGGTGGCCGTATTTCAATTTGTATATCTTGGCGCCCCCAGCTTTGGAAAGCAACTGGTTTCCCATACAGATGCCGAAGATGGGCAGTTTCTCGTTCTGCATTGCCTTGCGGATATTCTGTACGGCAGCATCGCAGGTATCAGGGTCGCCGGGGCCGTTGGAGATGAACAGCCCGTCGAACTCCATCCCGGTATAATCATAGTCCCAGGGAACGCGAATCACTTCCACATCACGTTTCAGCAGGCAGCGGATGATGTTATGCTTGACGCCGCAATCCACAAGGAGCACTTTCTTCTTACCGGTTCCTTCGTTGTAACGGATAACCTCCTTGCAGCTGACTTTATCCACATAATTCACATCGGCATAAGAGGCCTCAGGCATTTCATCCGATTCATCATCAAAGGCGATACGTCCCATCATCACCCCATGCTCGCGAAGCACCTTTGTCAGTTCGCGGGTATCGATGCCCGTGATGCCCGGAATCTGTTCGCGTTTCAGCCAGTCACCGAGACTTTCCACCGCATTCCAATGGCTATAATTTTCGCTATAATCGCTTACAATAATGGCTTCGGCATGGATATGCTCGCTCTCCATAAAAGTGGCAAGCCCATTCGGTTCGAGAGTAAAAGGCGGCACACCGTAATTGCCCACCAACGGATAGGTGAGCGTCATCAGCTGTCCGGCATACGAAGGGTCGGTCAGGCTTTCGGGATAACCCGTCATGGCTGTGTTGAAGACCACCTCTCCCGCTACCGGTTTTTCAAAGCCGAACGACTTGCCGTGGAAGCGGCTCCCGTCGTCGAGGATTAGAGTTACATTTCTCATTGATTCAATTAAAATTGATAAACTTGTTCTATATAATCAATAAATGCCTTATTCAGCAGCTTCACACCGCCCGGCGTAGGATAATCGCCGCTGAAGTACCAGTCACCCGGATGCTTGGGGCAGGCCTCATGCAGCCCCTCGAGAGGCTGGTAGACGATCTGCACTTTGGCTTTCGTTCCTTTCGGAATGAGAAGCTCCACCATCTTGGCAGAGATTTCCTCGTCAGTGAAAGGAGCATAAATCTCCTTCACGTAATTCACCATCTGTTCTTTGGGCAGGCCTACCTGCTCCTTGGACTTGCGGTAGGCGGCGGCAATTACATCCCGCATCTCACGCTCCTTCAGCAGTTCCACAGCAGCTTTGAAGGCGATGAATTCACTCATCTTAGCCATATCGATGCCATAGTAGTCGGGATAGCGCACCTGCGGTGAAGAGCTTACAATGACTATCTTCTTCGGCCCCAGACGGTCGAGGATACCAATGATGCTCTGCTTCAGGGTGGTTCCGCGCACTATCGAGTCGTCGATGATGACCAGATTATCCACTCCCGGAACAAGGCTTCCGTAAGTGATGTCGTACACATGGGCGGCAAGGTCGTTCCGGCTGTTTCCTTCGGCAATGAAGGTACGCAGCTTGATGTCCTTGATTGCCACTTTCTCGCTCCGTATGCGCCGCGACAAGATATGCTCCAGCTCGTCGTGGCTGGGACTATGCCCCAAGGCGGCAATCTGCTGCACCTTCTCCTCGTTGAGGTAGTCGTCCAGTCCCTGCAACATGCCGTAGAAGGCGACTTCCGCCGTATTGGGTATGAAGGAGAAGACAGTATGGTCCACATCGTTGTCAATGGCTTTCAATATGTTGGGTACAAGTTTCTCACCCAGCAGTTTACGTTCCCGGTAAATGTCCACATCACTGCCCCGGCTAAAATAGATGCGCTCGAAGGAACAAGGCTTCACCTCGCGCGGCTTATTGATTTGCACGGTGCGCACCTTGCCGGCCTTGTTGATAAACATGGCTTGTCCGGGTTGCAGCTCCCTGATGGAGCCGGCAGGGACATTAAGGGCTGTCTGTATCACGGGACGTTCACTGGCAAGCACCGCTATTTCGTCGTCTTGATACCAGAAGGCTGTACGGATGCCCCACGGGTCGCGTACGGCAAAAGTCTCTCCGCTTCCGGTAAGTCCGCACATCACGTATCCCCCGTCCCACTCCTTACTCGAAGTGCGTAGCACGTTGGCAAGGTCGATGTGGTCTTCTATATAATGGGTGATGTCCATACCTGCCAGCCCTTCCGCTTCGGCAAGGTTGAAGAGGCGCTCCACTTCGCGATCAAGGCGGTGTCCCAACTGCTCCAGCATGATGTAGGTATCGGCATATTTGCGCGGATGCTGACCGATGGCGGTAATGCGTGCAAAGATTTCATCCACATTCGTCATGTTGAAGTTGCCGCAGAGAGCAAGGTTCTTGGCACGCCAGTTGTTTCTCCGGAGGAATGGGTGCACGTACGAGAGGCCGGACTTTCCGGTAGTGGAGTAACGCAGGTGTCCCATATAGACCTCCCCTGCAAAGGGCAGCACACGCTTGGCATATTCCGCATCGTGCAGCTGTTCCTTGGTCAAGTCCTTGAAGTTGCCCTGCACCGTACCGAAAATTTCGGTAATGGCGCCCGAACCGAGCGCACGTTCACGGAACATATATTCCTCACCGGGATTGGCTTCCAGTTTCACGCAGGCCAGTCCGGCACCTTCCTGCCCACGATTGTGTTGTTTCTCCATCAGGAGATAGAGCTTGTTGAGTCCGTACATCCATGTTCCGTACTTCTCTTCATAGTACTCCAAAGGTTTCAGCAGGCGTATCATGGCGACGCCGCATTCATGCTTCAGTTGTTCCATCTATTTATTTACTATTTACCATTTACAATGTACAATTTTAAGTGTACAATTTTCTTTTCCTTATTATAGCATACAATTACCATTTACATTTACCCCTCCCAAACGCAGCCCCATTGTACATTGTAAATGGTAAATTGTACATGTCCTCATTCTACAGTCACCGACTTAGCAAGGTTCCTCGGCTGGTCCACATCCATTCCCTTGCACACGGCAATGTGATAGGCAAGCAGTTGCAAAGGTACCGTAGTTATTAACGGATCAAGGCACTCCATTGTTTCGGGAAGCTCGATACAAGTGTCGGCTATTTTACTGATGACCGTATCTCCCTTTGTCACAATGGCGATAACCCTGCCTTTACGCGCCTTTATTTCCTGGATATTGCTCAGCACCTTTTCATAAAGCCCATTCCGGGTGGCAATGACCACTACCGGCATTTCGGCATCCACCAGAGCAATGGGGCCGTGCTTCATTTCGGCGGCAGGATAGCCTTCGGCATGGATATACGAAATCTCCTTCAACTTCAAGGCGCCTTCCAAGGCTACGGGATAACTGTATCCGCGTCCCAGATAGATAAAGTTGTGTGCATAGGTGAATATCTTGGAAAGTTCCGCTATGCGGTCGTTCAATTTCAAGACCTCCTTCATCTTGTCGGGGATATGTCCCAATTCCTTGACAATTGCCAGGTATTGCCCTTCGTCCATCGTCTTTTTCTCTTTGGCAAGTGTCAGGGCCAGCATGGTAAGCACCGTTACCTGCCCGGTGAAGGCTTTGGTGGATGCCACCCCTATTTCCGGTCCCACGTGGATATAGGAACCCGTGTGCGTGGCACGGGGAATGCTGGAACCGACGGCATTGCAGATGCCGTATATAAATGCCCCACGGTTTCTGGCAAGCTCCACGGCAGCCAGCGTATCGGCCGTTTCACCGCTTTGCGAGATGGCAATCACCACATCGTTGCTGTCAATCACCGGGTCGCGGTAACGGAACTCACTGGCATACTCCACCTCCACCGGAATACGGCAGAAGCTTTCAATCAAATGCTTGCCGATGAGGGCGGCATGCCATGACGTACCGCATGCCACGATGACGAAGCGTTTGGCCGCCAGCAGACGTTCCTTACAATCAATCACTGCAGAAAGAACCACGTTCGTACCCTCCACATTGATACGCCCGCGCATGCAGTCGTGAATGCAGCCGGGCTGTTCGAAGATTTCCTTCAGCATGAAGTGCGGATAACCGCCCTTCTCCAGCTGGCCGAGATTGAGCGCTACCGTCTTTACCTCGTGCGGACATTCCACATTCTTCAGGTTAACAACCTTCAGCTTCTCTCCCCGGCGGATGAGGGCAATCTCTTCGTCTTCCAGATACACCACCTTATCCGTATATTCCACAATCGGCGTGGCATCCGAAGCCAGGAAAAACTCTCCTTCACCGATGCCCACCACCAGCGGACTGCTCTTGCGTGCAGCGATTATCCCATCCGGATTGTCCTTGTCGAGCACCGCAATGGCATACGCCCCAATCACTTCCTGCAAGGCAAGTTGCACCGCCGTCAGCAGGTCAATATGGTTTGTCACCTGAATGTATTCAATGAGCTGTACCAGCACCTCGGTATCAGTGCTGCTTTTAAATACATAACCTTTGGCTTGAAGTTTTTCTTTAAGGACGGCGTAGTTTTCAATAATGCCGTTATGGATGAGGGCGAGGCGTTCGGAAGAGGAATAATGGGGATGGGCATTGACGGAACAAGGTTCTCCATGAGTGGCCCAACGTGTATGTGCAATACCAATGTTACCGGAAATATCTTTTTGAGCAACGAAAGTTTCAAGTTCCGAAACCTTACCTTTCGCTTTGTACACGTTCAACTGTCGGTTATCACTGATTAATGCTACCCCTGCACTATCATATCCACGGTACTCCAACCGCTTCAGACCTTTGATAAGAATGGGGTAGGCTTTCCTTTGACCTATATAGCCTACTATTCCACACATAATGTATCAGTATTTGATTTTGCGCTGCAAATATACATATTCTTAAGAACATAAAGTTAATCTTTTCACTATTTATTTATCAAAAGAATAGAAAAAAGTTGTTTTTACATCAAAAAGTTAAAGAAAGTATTATTTTAAAAGCAAAAGGCTTAATTTATAAATCCAAATCAAACCGTCTGATTTTGATTTAGGATTAAAAGAAAACAGAGGGTGTTTTCTATCAATTCATAACTTCATCTTCTATCGCAGGAATTTTGCAAGAAAGAAGGCAGGAATACATATTAGCATTTTGCAATTAATACCATATATTTGCCGAACATTTTGAAACCACAAACAATATTATACAGCAATAAAGAAAGCTTATAATCATGAAACAAGAACTTTTTAACAACAAAACAAAAGCAGAGGATTACCAGCGACAGCCCAAACAGTTGGGCTTGTATGAGGCATCCCATGAGCACGATGCCTGCGGAGTAGGCATGCTGGTCAATATCCAGGGAGGAAAATCACATGAACTGGTAGAATCGGCATTGAAGGTACTGGAAAACATGCGCCACCGTGGAGCGGAAGGGGCAGATAACAAAACCGGAGACGGTGCCGGCATCATGCTGCAGATACCGCACGAATTCATTCTGTTGCAGGGCATTCCCGTTCCCGAGAAAGGAAAATACGGCACCGGCCTGCTTTTCCTTCCCAAAGACGGAAAAGACCAGGCTGTCATCTTGAGCGTCATTATCGAAGAGATTGAAAAGGAGGGATTGACCCTGATGCATCTGCGTAACGTGCCCACTTGCCCCGAAATATTGGGAGAAGCGGCTCTTGCCAACGAACCGGACATCAAGCAAATTTTCATCACCGGATTTACGGAAAGCGAAACCGCCGACCGCAAACTCTATATAATAAGGAAAAGGATAGAGAACAGAATACGCAAGTCGGACATCCCCACCCGCGAGGATTTCTACATCGTCTCGCTCTCTACGAAGAACATCGTCTACAAGGGCATGCTCTCTTCCTTGCAGTTGCGCAACTACTTCCCCGACCTCACCAACAGCTACTTCACCAGCGGACTGGCATTGGTGCACTCCCGTTTCAGCACCAACACTTTCCCCACCTGGGGACTGGCACAGCCTTTCCGCCTGCTGGCACACAACGGCGAAATCAATACCATCCGCGGCAACCGCGGCTGGATGGAAGCCCGTGAGAGTGTACTCTCCTCTCCCGCCCTGGGAGACATCCGGGAGATACGCCCCATCGTGCAACCGGGCATGAGCGACAGTGCCTCACTGGACAATGTGCTCGAGTTTCTCATCATGTCGGGCCTGAGCCTGCCGCACGCCATGGCCATGCTCGTACCGGAATCCTTCAACGAAAAGAATCCCATCAGCGAAGATTTGAAAGCTTTCTATGAATACCACTCCATCCTGATGGAGCCGTGGGACGGACCGGCGGCACTGCTTTTCAGCGACGGGCGCTATGCAGGCGGCATGCTCGACAGGAACGGACTGCGCCCTGCACGCTACCTGATTACGCAGGGCGGCTGGAGTGGAGCGAAGTCGGCGTGATATTCCCAGCGTGGAGAACAACAAACAGCACGCGCATCTTCGGCTACTCCAATAAGAAGACGTGGAACGGAACTGAATTGTCCCGTGTACCACCGGTGCCGAACCCATCAACTCCATGGGCAATGACACCCCGCTGGCAGTACTCTCGGACAAGCCGCAACTACTGTACAACTATTTCCGCCAGCAGTTTGCCCAAGTCACCAACCCTCCTATCGACCCGATACGCGAAGAACTGGTAATGTCGCTGACCGAGTACATCGGAGCCGTAGGCATGAACATACTGACACCCAGCGAAAACCATTGCAAGATGGTGAGGTTGAACCATCCCATCCTGAACAACGCCCAGCTGGATATTCTCTGCAACATCCGGTACAAAGGCTTCAAGACCGTGAAACTGCCCCTGCTCTTCGAAGTGGCAAAAGGGTGCCAGGGATTGCAGGAAGCATTGGCAACCCTCTGCAAGCAGGCGGAAGAATCCGTCAACGAAGGAGTGAACTACATCGTGCTTTCCGACCGCGACGTAGACGCCGCCCATGCCGCCATTCCGTCACTGCTTGCCGTGTCGGCGGTACACCACCATCTTATCTCCGTGGGCAAACGGGTGCAGACGGCACTGATTGTAGAAAGCGGCGAAATCCGCGAAGTAATGCACGCCGCACTGCTGCTGGGCTTCGGAGCCAGCGCACTGAATCCGTATATGGCTTTTGCCGTCATCGACAAACTGGTGAACGAAAAGGAAATACAGCTCGACTACGCCACTGCCGAAAAGAAATATATCAAGTCCGTCTGCAAAGGCTTGTTCAAGATTATGAGCAAGATGGGCATCAGCACCATCCGTTCTTACCGGGGCGCGAAAATTTTCGAGGCCGTAGGACTGAGCGAGGAGTTGAGCAATGCCTACTTTGGCGGACTGAGTTCACGCATCGGAGGCATACGCCTGGATGAAGTGGCACGCGACGCCATCGCCTTCCACAAGGAAGGGATGGAGGTTCTTAAAAAGAAGGGGGAAGCGGAGCTATTGCCGAACCGCGGACTGTATGCCTTCCGCAAGGATGGTGAGAAGCACGCCTGGAACCCGGAAACCATCAGCACACTGCAACTTGCCACACGCCTGGGAAGCTATAAGAAATTCAAGGAGTTCACTGCCATGGTAGACAGCAAGGAATCTCCCATCTTCCTGCGCGATTTCCTCGACTTCCGCCGCGCTCCTATCAGCATAGACCGGGTGGAACCGGTAGAGAACATCGTACAGCGCTTTGTCACCGGCGCCATGTCCTACGGCTCCATCAGCCGCGAAGCCCACGAAGCCATGGCTATTGCCATGAACAAGCTGCATGGCCGGAGCAATACGGGCGAAGGAGGCGAAGACCGGGCACGCTTCATGCCGCGCGAAGACGGCACCAGTCTGCGCAGCGCCATCAAGCAGGTGGCCTCAGGACGTTTCGGTGTCACCGCAGAATATCTGGTGAATGCGGACGAAATACAGATAAAGATTGCCCAAGGCGCCAAGCCGGGCGAAGGCGGACAGCTGCCGGGCTTCAAAGTGGATGAAGTGATTGCCAAGACACGCCACTCCATTCCGGGCATCTCGCTGATTTCTCCCCCGCCCCACCACGACATTTACTCCATCGAAGACCTGGCACAGCTCATCTTCGACCTAAAGAACGTGAACCCACGGGCAAAAATCAGCGTGAAGCTGGTGGCAGAAAGCGGTGTGGGCACCATTGCCGCCGGTGTGGCAAAGGCAAAGGCCGATTTGATAGTCATCTCGGGTGCAGAGGGCGGTACGGGAGCCTCTCCTGCATCATCCATCCGCTATGCCGGCATCTCGCCCGAACTCGGTTTGAGCGAAACGCAACAGACACTGGTGCTGAACGGCCTGCGCAGACAAGTGATGCTGCAAGTGGACGGACAGCTCAAAACAGGCCGTGACATCATACTGATGGCAATGCTCGGAGCCGAAGAATTCGGTTTCGCCACCAGTGCCCTGATTGTACTGGGTTGCGTAATGATGCGCAAATGTCACCAGAACACCTGCCCCGTAGGGGTGGCGACACAGAACGGAGAACTGCGCAAACGCTTCCGCGGACGCAGCGAGTATCTGGTGAACTTCTTCACGTTCCTGGCGCAGGAAGTACGCGAATACCTGGCAGAAATCGGTGTGGAACGCCTGGATGACATCATTGGACGCACAGACCTTATCGTCCGCAAGCCGGATGACGGAATCAGGAAACATCAGTTGATAAGCTTCGACAAACTACTGGCACGCGTAGACAACGAAGCCGCCATCCGCCACGTCACCGACCAACAGCATGGCATCGACCATGTGAAAGATGTAGAGATGCTACATGCCGCCGCCGAAGCCGTAGAGAACCAGAAGGAAATCTCGCTGGAGTACACCATCGCCAATACCGACCGTGCCTGCGGCGCCATGCTCTCTGGTGTCATTGCCGCAAAATACGGAGAAAAAGGGCTGCCCGAACATACGCTGAACGTGAAGTTCAAAGGCTCCGCCGGGCAGAGTTTCGGGGCATTCCTTGTCCCGGGTGTCAACTTCAAGCTGGAAGGCGAGGCCAACGATTATCTGGGCAAAGGTCTGAGTGGCGGACGCATCGCCGTCCTGCCTCCGGTACGGAGCAACTTCGAGGCGGAGAAAAACACGATTGCAGGCAACACCCTGCTTTATGGCGCCACAAGCGGTGAAGTTTACATCAACGGCCGTGCAGGCGAGCGCTTTGCCGTCCGCAACTCCGGTGCCACAGCCGTAGTGGAGGGTGTAGGCGACCACTGCTGCGAGTATATGACCGGCGGGCGCGTGGTAGTACTCGGACAGACGGGACGCAACTTTGCCGCAGGCATGTCCGGCGGTGTGGCCTACGTATGGAACCGGGACGGCAACTTCGACTATTTCTGCAACATGGAAATGGTAGAACTGAGTCTCATCGAAGAGGCCTCCTACCGCAAGGAACTGCACGAGCTCATCCGCCAGCACTACCTGTACACCGGTTCCAAACTGGCACGCACCATGCTCGATGACTGGCCACGCTATGCCGACCAGTTCATCCAGGTAGTCCCTATCGAATACAAAAAAGTGCTGCAAGAGGAGCAGATGCAGAAATTGCAACAGAAGATTGCAGAAATGCAACGCGATTATTGAATCGCGAATTAATAATGAAAGAATGAAAGACTGAGGAAATTCCCCTTTCATTCTTTAATTCTTTAACTTTTTAATTTGTTCATCATGGGAGATCCAAAAGCATTCCTCAATATCCCCCGCCAAGAGGCGGGTTACCGTCCGATACACGAACGTATCACAGACTTCAGCCAAGTGGAACAGACACTGAACAGCCACGACCGCAAGCTCCAGGCCTCGCGCTGTATGGACTGCGGCGTACCCTTCTGCCACTGGGCATGTCCGCTGGGCAATAAAGACCCGGAATTCCAAGACGCGCTCTACCGGGGCAAATGGCGCGAAGCCTATCAAATACTGAACAGTACGAATGATTTTCCGGAATTTACGGGACGCATCTGCCCTGCCCTTTGCGAGAAGTCGTGCGTACTGAAACTCTCGTGCAACGAACCGGTCACTATCCGCGAGAACGAAGCCGCCATTGCCGAGGCTGCTTTTCGCGAGGGCTACATCACCCCCCTCCAGCCCGAACGCAACGGAAAGAAAGTAGCCGTCATCGGCGCCGGCCCTGCCGGATTGAGCGTTGCCGTACGGCTGAACGCCAAAGGTTACGAAGTTACCCTATTCGACAGCAAACCGATGCCGGGAGGACTGCTGCGCTATGGCATCCCCAACTTCAAGCTGGACAAAGCCGTCATCGACCGCCGCATGAAAATCCTCGAGGTCGAAGGTATCTTGTTCAAGATGGGAGTCCATGTCGATGTGCAGAAACTGCCCGTCGGATTCGATGCCTACGCCATTTGTACCGGTACGCACACCGCCCGCGACCTCTCCATTCCGGGCAGGGAGCTGAAAGGCATCTACTTTGCCCTCGACATGCTGGCACAGCAGAACCATATTCTGGATGGAGATACCTTCCCGAAAGACCAGCTCGTCAACGCCCGCGGCAAACGGGTACTCGTCATCGGCGGCGGCGATACCGGGTCCGACTGTATAGGCACCAGCATCCGACAGGGAGCCGTCAGCGTAACCCAGATTGAAATCATGCCCCAACCGCCCATAGGACACAACCCGGATACTCCCTGGCCGCAATGGCCCGTCGTACTGAAAACCACCAGCAGCCACGAAGAAGGCTGTACCCGTCGATGGTCCCTCGCCTCCACCCGGTTCATCGGGAAGAACGGCAGGGTATGCGGTGTGGAAGTGGAAGAAGTGGAGTGGCTTCCGGCAACAGACGGTGGCCGTCCCACCATGAAACCTACGGGCAAGAAAGAGGTCATCGAAGCCGATATGGTGCTTCTTGCCATGGGTTTCCTCAAGCCCGAGCAACCGAAGTTTGCAGAGAACGTATTCGTGGCAGGCGATGCCGCCCACGGCGCCAGCCTCGTGGTACGTGCCTTGGCCGACGGACGACGAGTGGCAACAGAGATAGACCGTTACCTCGAACCTCTAAAAGAAAACAAGAAATGATTTTCCTTTCTTTAATTTTTAACCTTTAATTTTTAATTCTCATGTGTGGAATAGCAGGAATCTTCAACATACAGTCTCAAACTCCTGAGTTGAGAAACAAAGCGCTACGGATGGCGCAGAAAATCCGTCATCGCGGACCGGACTGGAGTGGTATCTACGTAGGCGGCTCCGCCATCCTCGCCCACGAACGCCTCTCCATTGTCGACCCGGAATCCGGTGGACAACCCTTATATTCACACGACCGCAAACAGGTGCTTGCCGTCAATGGCGAGATTTACAACCATCGCGACATCCGTGCCCGCTATGCCGGAAAATACGCCTTCCAGACAGGTTCCGACTGCGAAGTCATCCTTGCCCTTTACAAAGACAAAGGCGTCCGCTTCCTTGAAGAGCTGAACGGCATCTTCGCCTTCGCCCTCTATGATGAAGAAACGGACGATTACCTCATCGCCCGCGACCCCATCGGCGTAATCCCCCTTTATATAGGACGCGACAAGGATGGACACATCTACTTCGGCAGTGAGCTGAAAGCCCTTGAGGGTTTCTGCGACGAGTACGAGCCTTTCCTTCCCGGCCACTACTACCGTGGCCGCGAGGGCAAGATGCACCGCTGGTACACCCGCGACTGGATGGACTATGCCGCTGTGAAGGACAACTACACTCCTGCCGCCGAACGCAACGCTGCGCCGGCTTCGATAGGCCGAACAGCCTACGGCACACAAGTCACTGCCGTGCACGATGCCCTCGAAGCCGCCGTACAGCGCCAGTTGATGTCCGACGTCCCCTACGGTGTCCTGCTCAGTGGCGGACTCGATTCTTCCGTCATCTCTGCCATCGCCAAGAAATATGCCGCCAAACGCATCGAGACAGACAACAAGGCAGATGCCTGGTGGCCGCAGCTCCATTCCTTCGCCGTCGGCTTGAAGGGTGCTCCCGACTTGCTTAAAGCCCGCGAAGTGGCCCGTCATATCGGTACCGTGCATCACGAGATAAACTATACCGTTCAGGAAGGCCTCGATGCTGTCCGCGACGTCATCTATTTCATTGAGACTTACGACATAACCACTGTCCGCGCCTCCACCCCCATGTATCTGCTGGCACGTGTCATCAAAAGCATGGGCATCAAGATGGTACTCAGCGGCGAAGGTGCAGACGAGGTGTTCGGCGGTTACCTTTACTTCCACAAGGCGCCCACACCGCAAGCCTTTCACGAAGAAACCGTGCGCAAGCTCTCCAAACTGCATCTGTACGACTGCCTCCGTGCCAACAAAAGCCTTGCAGCCTGGGGAGTGGAAGGACGTGTCCCCTTCCTCGACAAAGAATTCCTGGATGTTGCCATGCGCATCAATCCGGCAGTCAAGATGTGCCCCGGCAAGGAGATAGAAAAGAAAGTAGTCCGCGAAGCCTTTGCCGACATACTCCCCCAGAGCGTTGCCTGGCGGCAGAAAGAACAGTTCTCCGACGGTGTGGGCTACAGTTGGATTGATACGCTGAAAGCCGTCACTGCCGCTGCCGTCAGCGACGAACAGATGGCACATGCCGCCGAACGCTTCCCGATACATACCCCGCAAAATAAGGAAGAGTATTACTATCGCACCATCTTTGAAGAGCATTTCCCCAGTGAAAGCGCGGCCCGAAGCGTTCCCAGCGTGCCCAGTGTGGCATGCTCCACCGCCGAAGCGCTGGCATGGGACGCCTCTTTCCAAGGAAAGAACGACCCCAGCGGACGAGCAGTAGCGGGGGTACACGAAGAAGCATACAAGGATTAAAAAAAGAGCTGCCGACAGATTTCCTGCCAGCAGCTCTTCTCATTTTTTATTTATCAAATCCTATCGGACTAAAACATCATTGTCTGTCCGCCAATCACACCTGCCACAGCACTCGCTACGGCAATAATAAGTTTCAAAATCACATTCCACGTTTTCTTCATAAAGATTATCCATTATCTGATTAATAATTCATAGCTACTGTTATCCCAGTGGATTCTCACCTTGGTCTCCATCCGAATCCGAGCCTCCTCCTTCCGAACCGGAGCCGCCATCTGTGGAAGTCTTCCCCTTAAGATAATCATCCAAACTCACCAAATCCAGCCTTTCTCCAGCGCGGGTAGCAGCCTTCGATATCTTCAGTTCCCTATTCGCCTGAAAACAGATACGGACGCTCTCCACACTCTTGGCTGTCACGTCATCAGCCTTTTCCTCACCTTTCGATTTGGCTGCCAGTATAAAGACACCCAGCCCGGCTATATTAACCGTCTTTCCTTCCAGCAACTGCTCTTTCAGCTTTTCCACAAAGTTCTGCATCGTACTCTTGATGTCACCGATAGACAGAGAAGAGCGGTCCTGCATCTTCTGTGCAATAAACGCCAAATCCACGCTTTGCCCCAATGTCACCAACTGCGGATAATACTTCTTGGGAGAGTTTTCAACCCTGGGGTCCGACGGTCTCTCCACCGTCCTGAAAATTACACTCATACTTTTTTTCTTTAGAGATTTAAATTCGTTTTCCTATTCACACGTTTCGTTGATCAACGATGCAAAGGTGAGGATTAAAAACTATGTAGCCAAAGAAAAAAGACGTTTGGGAGTAGTTTTTCTGAGAAAAGTGATGATGCCCGTACAGACTATCAAGGCTATGACAATCCCACACTACGCAAGATCACTTTCGTATGAGAATTCCGCTCATTGGGCCTGTCGATGAAATTGCACCTATCAGCCACCCTAAAATAAGAGGCTCTTAATTATCTGCACCGATTCTGGGAAAAAGAGATACCCTAAATTGAGTGCTTACAATCTAATTTTTTATTTTAACAACTTACGTTCATTGTTTCCGCTCTCCAGTACTTCCATTTGATGAATGGCTATTTGATTGAGCTTTACCAGCCTTTCACCCTGTGGTATACCTTGCTCGATGAACACGGCATTTAAGCTTTCCATGTTCGATAGGCAGATAAGTTCATTGATTGTGGCATAGTCTCGGATGTTCCCTTTCAAGTCCGAGTTCGCCTCTCGCCATTGCTTTGCCGTCATACCAAACATGGCCACGTTCAGCACATCAGCTTCATTGGCATAGACGATACTTGCCTGTGCTGGCGTAATTTCTGCCGGGATAAGTTTTTGCTTGATTGCATCGGTATGTATGCGGTAATTGATTTTCGACAGCTCCCGTTTCGCAGACCAGCCGAGTTGCCGTTGTTCCTCGGTCTTTAACCGTTGGAATTCTTTTATTATATACAGTTCAAATTCGACAGAAATCCAACTTGCAAACTTAAACGCTATATCCTTGTGAGCATAAGTTCCACCGTAACGTCCCGATTTGGAGAGTATGCCTATTGCGTTTGTCGTGTTTATCCATTTTGTCGGTGACAAGGTAAAGGCGTTCAGCCCGGCTTCCTTTTTAAACCCCTCGAATTCGATGGGTTTAAAATTCGGGTTGTATAAACTCTCCCAAACACCGAGATATTCTATTGTGTTCCGGTTACGCAGCCAGTTCCCGATAACTGTAGTCGGGTCATCGCTTTTGTATCTTGCTATGTCTGTCAGGCTGATATAATCATTCTCATTGACTGATATAATTGTGACACTTGTGTCTTTTACTGTAATCTTTGCCATTCTATTGATGTTTTCTTTGGATTTCAGTCGCAAAAGTAGTTACAATCCGTCGAATTATATCCTTTGGAAAGAACTATTTTTTCCACAATTTTCCTGTGGGTATCCTTGTGCCATTTATGAAAAATTTTGTAAGGGACGTTATTCTTTAAACAAAATGGCAGAAGGAGACAGTCCGGCCTCTGTTTGGCACTGAAAATAAAATCTTTCAAGATCTTCGCTACTATACATTGTTGGATGTTGATTTCCAACAAAGATTTATATATATCATTTGGGAACCCTAATTTGATCGCTTACATACACTGTATTGTGATTATTCTAATACCTCTGCTTTTTCACATAATAAGGAATAAAAAGGAACGAAAGAACTTTATAAACCCTTCTAAGCTGTATAAATAATGATTTTAAAATCATTCTAAAGATTAATTGATGCGTTTTATGTAATTGAATGGCATATTTTACTCCTACCATATCGCTATTCTTCAGAAGAGCAAAGTCTGTCAAACAGAGCACACTATTATATTAGACAATCGCCTCCTTTATTTTTTCAACAATGTATTTTACATCATCATCCACCACCCACGGGCCAGCAGGCAGACAGAAACCCACTTTGAATATTTCCTCCTCCACTCCATTGGTATAAGTTAGAGCATCTGCATACACCGGTTGCTTGTGCATAGGCTTCCACACTGGACGAGTTTCAATCCCATTCGCCAACATAAATACACGAAGAGCCTCCACGTTCTCATTCGGCTGACAATCAGTCGTTACATTATCTACAGCTTTAATTATCCCCGCAGCACCACCCACAGCTGTCTTAATCACCTCCTTATAGGCATTCTCCTGTCCCTGAATCTCCACACCCATATCCAGAGTAGCCGTACAAAGCCAAAAGTTGGAATCATAACGCGAATCAGCTGGTTGTTGATGAACATGTACACCCTCCACATCTTTCAGTAACTCCTCATAGAGCGACTGCACATGTTTATGGTGATTAATGTGTTCTTGTGCCACCGTCATCTGACCACGACCAATGCCTGCACAGATATTGCTCATACGATAGTTATAGCCGATAGCGGAATGTTGGTAGTAAGGATAAGCGTCACGTGCCTGCGTGGCATACCACATGATGGTATTCTTATCTTCTGCATTTTGGCAAATCAAAGCGCCACCGCCAGAAGTCGTAATCATCTTGTTACCATTGAAACTCAATACGCCAAATTTACCAAAAGTACCCAATACCCGTCCACCGAACTTCGAGCCAAAACCTTCGGCCACATCCTCCACTATCGGTATACCATGACGGTTAGCAATCTCCATAATCCGTTCGCAGTCGTAAGGCATACCATATAGTGCCACCGGCACAATCGCTTTCGGTTTCTTTCCCGTCTTTTTCATGCGGTCTTTAATTGCTTCCTCCAATAACACCGGGTCCATATTCCAAGTCTCCGATTCAGAACCCACAAAGATAGGCTTGGCTCCCAAATAAGTGATAGGATGCGAAGAGGCACAGAAAGTGAATGATTGTACCAGTACCTCATCCCCTAACTCAACGCCACAAGCAATCAACGCCAAGTGTATGGCAGCAGTACCCGCACTCAATGCTACCACCTCGTGACTACCGCCTACAAACTGTTTCAAATCTTGTTCAAAAGCATTCACGTTAGGACCAAGAGGTACCACCCAATTGGTATCAAATGCCTCCTTTACATATTTCTGTTCTAATCCGGTTTCACTCATGTGGGCAAGGCAGAGGTAAATTGTATCCCTTTTCATCGTTTCTCTATGTTATAGTTAGATAATCTCTCCATTATACTTTATTCGTTGTCCTAACACAGTAGCCACAATCATACGAATATCTACCATAAAGCTATGATGATGCAGATAATACCGATTGATACGCACTTTATCGGGGAATATCACCTCATCGTTGTATTTCTGAGGGTCATCTACTTTCGCAAGAATCTCTTCTTCATCACGATACTTCAAAGATGCAGGACCGGTAACACCAGGTCGTAACTCCAGGACTTCCCGATCATCTCCTTGTAGAGAGTCAGCATATCCCGGTACGTCAGGACGAGGTCCTACAAAACTCATATCGCCTATCAACACATTCCATAGCTCTGGTAATTCATCCAATTTATATTTACGAAGCTTTGCCCCCAATGAAGTGATACGGCTTTCTCCTGCCACAGAAACAGAGGAACCACCATGTCTTACTGTCATAGACCGAAATTTATACATCGTAAACAATCGTCCATATTGTCCTACCCTACTCTGGGTAAATATCACTGGACCACCCGGCATTTTCACACGAATAAGTATGGCTACAATCAATAAGATTGGCCATAATAAAAGCAGACCGAATAGCGAAACCATTCGGTCAAAAAGAAATTTTACAAACATATTTTATTTTTTATCCAATGACTCTTCCCGGTATTCCCACCACCGTGGCTCCATCAGGAACATTCTTATTGACCAAAGTACAAGCGCCTACAACTGCATCTTTCCCTATTATCGTCCCATCTTCTTTTCGAGCGATAATCGTAGCTTTCATACCAATATAAGCCCCGTCTTTAATCACAATAGAATTATGTCCTTGTTTCCGCCCATGACAAGCAAAAAAAACTCCATACGAAATTGTTACATTATTACCAATTTCAATTTTATCATAGCACATGTCATCAAGATAGCAACGCATGCCGATAAATGTATTCCTACCTATCTTATACCCACACCAACGGTAACATTGTACTCTCAAGTTAGAAAATGGAATGGTTGGAATCACTACTACAGAGAACCACTTCCTAATAGGTTTGGCAAGAATAGTAAGTATGGGATAATAACAATAATAGGGGGGGGCAGAATTCTTATGTGTTTTTCGCCACACCCAAGAAATAAAGGTTTCTTTCTGTTTCACCACTATATTCTACATAAACGGAAGCTTCAGCAAAGCTCTCAAAGAGCCCCAGCCATACGACACATGAAGAACAATAAAACTTATCAATAAATACCCAAAGTTCAGATGTTTCTGTATCATCAGCCTCATACTGATACTGCCCAAAACTAATAAATAAGTAAACAAAGAAACTATAGCAACAAAAACAACTGGCCACCAAATCAAACTACAAAATAGAGGAATAACTAATGAAAGAAGAAATAATAAAGGAATAAAATGACGCAATGAAAGCGAGTCCATCTGTTTTGTATAATACACTGTCAAAACGTTCCACTTGCCATTCCCATAATTGTTTCTCGCCAAAGCCCCAAACGTTTCACGAGCAAGATAAGTACAATATGCATCAGGAACAATGTATATTTTTCCTCCTCCGTGACCAATACGTTTATTAAGTTCGATATCTTGATTACGAATTAAACGCTCATCATAATAACCATATTTATCAAATACGTCCCTACGCCAACACCCAAAAGGAACAGTTTCTACTTCCATCACATCTGCCACGCCTAAACGGAAAGTCGAATTACCAATCCCAAATCGATTACTGAGCACTTCCCTTATAGCCAAAGTTTTAGAGGTTTTATTCAAAACATCTGTCCTACAAGCTACACCTACATTATCAGCTCTGAGATTTATAAGTTGTCGTACCAAAGTAGAAAAATAATTAGTAGGATAGTTGGCATGTGCATCCAGCCTCATTATTATATCACCCTTAGCAGCACGTATACCTATGTTCATTGCTATGGGAACAATTTTTTTAGGATTGTCTACAAGTTTAATGAAAGGATACATTTTGGTATATTCCTTCACAATATCTCGCGTACTATCCTTACTCATCCCATCTATGAATAAAACTTCAAGATCATCTTTAGGAAAGTCCTGAAGTAAAATTGATTGAATACATACTTCAATATATTTTGCTTCATTATAAATAGGACATATCACTGACAGCATAATCAGAGTCTTCCGTCTACAATATTTCTATCCAAAATACCTTTCACATCGTAAATCACGCCAGTATCTTTACAAAGTGTACAAACATCAAGTTCGGCAAATTGCTTATGAGCTACAGCATTGATTACAGCATCATACTTTTCACCAATAGAAAGTTCAGTTACAATATTAATACCATATTCAGACTTCACTTTTTCAGGATTAGCCCAAGGATCGTACACGGTAATACTTTGGGTATACTCTTCAAGAGTCTGATAGATATCCACAATTTTTGTATTACGCACATCAGGACAGTTTTCTTTAAAGGTAATACCAAGTATGAGAATTCTTGCATCTTTAACCAGCACCCCTTTTTTATTCATCAACTTAATTACCTGATTCGCAACATAATCCCCCATACCGTCATTCAAACGGCGAGCTGCAGACATCACTCGCGGCAGTACGCCATAAACTTGAGCCTTCTGTATCAAATAATATGGGTCTACACTGATACAATGCCCACCTACCAAGCCAGGTTTCAGTTTTATAAAATTCCATTTAGAGGCAGCAGCTTCTATCACATCATTTGTATCAATTCCCATTGCATTGAATATCTTTGCCAATTCATTCATAAAGGCAATATTCACATCTCGTTGAGAATTTTCAATAATCTTAGAGGCTTCTGCTACTTTGATGGACGGAGCCTTGTGCGTACCGTTCACCAAAACAGAATTATATATCCCATCCACAATATCTGCTATTTCGGGGTTTGATCCAGACGTCACTTTCTTTATCTTCTCCACCGTATGTTCTTTATCACCAGGATTTATACGCTCAGGAGAATAGCCCGCAAAAAAATCAACGTTGAACTTCAAGCCAGAAACACGTTCGACAATAGGCAAACATTCCTCCTCTGTTACCCCAGGATAAACAGTCGATTCATATACAACAATATCCCCTCTCGAAATAACCTTACCGACTGTTTCACTTGCTCCCCACAAAGGTTTCAAGTCTGGACGATTATTTAAATCTACTGGCGTAGGCACTGCTACTACATAAAAATTACAAGAGTTAATGTCTTCAAGTTTAGTTGTACATACAAAACCATAGTTTTGAATGGCATCTTGTAACAACTCATCAGAAACTTCCAATGTTGCATCATGCCCAGCCATCAAGGAATCCACTCTTGCCTGATTCATATCAAAACCAATTGTTTTATACTTTGTTGAGAAAAGACGGGCCAAAGGAAGCCCTACGTAACCGAGACCGACTACGCAAATTTTAATATTTTTCATTGCGAATATAATTTTAGTTAATTATTTTGCCAAAATAGACATCTTATATTGTTTGATAATCATTATTATATTTTGATGCTATCTTCGCCCAATCGTACTGACTAATATTTAATGATTTTATTTGATTATGTATAAATGAATAATTCTTGATTGTTTTCTCAATTCCTTCAACGATACTGTTTACGCATGACGGAGTTACATGATAACCAACAGTACCTTCTGGAAATGTACCATCTATTCCTTGTCCTTCTGTATATATTATAGGTAAACCTTGAGAAAGAGCTTCAATATAAACTAAACCAAAAGTTTCTTTAAAAGATGGCATTACAAACATGTCCGATTGCCTAAAAAAAGTTATTAAGGATGTTATTTCGGAGTGAGGATACATTGAAAAAAAAGAATTTTTTCGTTGAAATTTTTGTATTTTTCTAATATACGAAGAGGTCTGTTTCTCTTTTAATCCTATAACATGATAATTAATTGAATATCCCCTCTCATTAAGCGTTTTGATAGCTTTTGCTACATTTAGTATGTTCTTATTGCTTACAATATCTCCACAATATACAATGTTAATGGTTGAGGATAAACAAGCTTCTCTCCTAATGAACCTATTTTCTAACCATATTTTGTTTATACCGTTGGGAGATACTTCAATTTTCTTTTCTATCTGCTGAATTATTTCTCTAGGAAAGACTTTTAAAAAATTATTAAGATTTGATTTTGATATAAAATATATTTTCGATGCGTTCCGCAAAATATCATAACCCATAGAACGTAACCAAAACATTTTTTTGAAAAACGTTTCTATATCTGTATTTCTAACAGCTACTACATATGGTATATCATATTCCTTATATAAGTTATAAGCAACAGCTCCATCACTAAATAGTGTATGAGCATGAACTAAACGTACTGTTGATAAATTTAAAACACCATTTATATAAATAAAAATCTTTTTAGTTTTTCTACGGAACAGTACCCTTTGAAATAAAGACTTAGTTCGTTTATAATAAATAATTTTTATATTATTATTTTCTTCAATTCCACTTTTATAAAAACCGGGGGCTATTACTATTTGGTTATTATTAAATTCAGCAATTTCATCAAACAATAATTGATACATCTTATTAGTTTGATAAGAGTTACATATATGCAACAAATCATTCTTTACCATAATAACAAACTCCCTTCTTCTTTTCTAGTGGTATTTTTATAATATTAGGAGCATCTTTAGTAGAATCAAAATTTGGATTTGGACACATAAAATCAGGACCATAATGAGCCATAAGATATTCGTGTATTTTTAAAGGTATTCTATATTCATGGCCCTTAAACTCATATTGACATAATTCTCCATTAAATGGTACAATACACTCAGTAATAGATGTTTCATACGAACCATTGACCGGATTAGACACCTCATCAGCAAAGGAGCATAAATAACAAGAATAAGTTTCGTTATTATTAAGAAAATATGCACATATATCAACTGTGATATGCTTATATCTATATGTTAACTGCACTAACTGGTCATCGACAAGATATTTATGATCCAATGTAAATGGAGATCCAGCTAAACTCTTTGGAATTTTTGTCATATTATTTGCTTCGACAGCTAAATCAATATCTCCATCATGCGATATAAAATCATGTTCACGATAAGCGCCTAGTAAAGTCCCAAAATCCAACCAAAACACAAGATTGTCCTTATCTAATAAGACCTTCAAATCATATAAAAGATTAGCTGCTTCTTTTTTCATATAATGACTCTGCATACGACCATAATATATTCTCCATAAAGGCCTTAAAAACTTATACAAAAAAGTTTTTTTCAGCATAAAATATAATGAAGAATTTACAAACATGCGATTGCCTCCTTTAGAATGTGAAAGAAATCAACTATATCATTTTCATCAATAGCTCCCAACGCACAAATTCTAAAAGTATTAGTCGTTGAAATTTTCCCAGGATAAATGGTAAATCCTCTCTCGTAACAATAGTTATGAACTTTCTCAAAACTCCAGTTAGGAATATCTGGATAACGAACTGAAACCACCAGACCTGACTGCCATTCTTTCTTGATAACATACTCTAAACCCAAATCAGCAATACCTTCGTGAATAGCCTCATATACTCTTCTATGACGTGCAAACTTATTTTGCTCTCCCTCTTCAAAATACTCTTTTAGAGCCTGCATAGTTGCATAAACTGTTTGAACCGGAGGAGTGAAATGCATTTCACCAGTCTTTTCAAAATAATCATATTGCATATAAAGGTTGCAGTAATAAGAACGTTTCGGATAATCCTTTGACTTACGAATCAACTCTTCATTCCCAATAATAAAGGAAAGACCAGTCATAGCCTGAAGCCCTTTCTGTGCCGAAGCCATACAGAAATCAACATTATCTTTCTCAATATCAAAAGGTATCATACCCAAAGATGAAGTAGTATCAACCACAAAGATGCTACCATACTGATGAGCTAAAGTGCCAATTTCACGGATAGGATTTAACAATCCAGTACCAGTTTCATGATGGGTAGTATAAAGTAATGCAATATCAGGATTTTCTTTTAATGTTTGTTCTACGATTGTAAGGTCAGGGCGCTCATAAACCGAAAACTTTAAGTCTATATAGGGTAACCCATAATACTGACACACCTCAACTGCTCTTGTACTATATGCACCATTATTAATAACAAGTATCTTTCCACCTTCCGGAAGGAGTGAATTAAGGCATACGTCAATATTAATTGTTCCTGAGCCACAAAATAGAACAGCTGTATGCTTACCTTCTATACCATGAGCTACCTTAACTAAATCAGAACGTAATTCCTCCATCATTCCTGCAAATTCCTTTTCCCTAGGACAAATATCAGGAACTACCTGTGCCATCTTTACAGAATCAGTGGTAGTTGCCGGTCCTGGATTAAGTAAAATATTTCTTTTTATCATAATATTATAGATATTGAATTATATTCTCCTCTGCGTATATTCTATCTGCCTCATCATCAATCTCATACCATTTAAGTCCATTCACTTTCAAGACATACATAGGCATAACATTCTGAGACATCGCTTGTAATTCAAACTCATATCCCAATTTAAGGTTGGCTTCCAATTTTAACGAATAGTCTGAACACATCTTCTCATAAAACTTATTACTAATCTTATGAATACCAACGAGTTCCCCAATAGCATTTACTTCGTGCTCATTTATTGAGCAACGAAATAGAGCATTATTCTCGTTACATTCCACATAATACTGATCTTGAAATTTGATTATAGGTGAGACAAGCATAATATCTTCCCACTCCGAATCTAAAAGAACCGTTATAGCTTTCTTTTCAAAAACCAAATCAGATTCTAATAGAATAAAACTATCATTACCTATAGCTTCTCTACTATTATACAATGTATACATACTATTAGTTTCCGCATATCGTCCACTAAAGCAGCATTGTATCTGAGGATATTTTTCAGCCAACTTTTCATAAGTTTCTTTACAGTAACCGGTACCAATAATAATCTTTTCAATTCCACAAGATATTAAGGTTTCAATGGAACGGACAACCATCGGCATGCCGCCTACCTCAATAAACCCTTTCGGCATAGTTTTTACCATGTTGCCAAAACGGGTTCCTAAACCAGCCGCCATAATAACAGCCGTTTTAATCTGATTCATTTCCTACTTTTTATAAAGTTCATCAATGCTTCTTTATTCTCAATGGGAGTTGTGGTTGGTCTGCCCAAGTTTTTGCGAGCACCCTTGTGTACCTTAACTTCAACGAAAATAGGACCATCAAGGGACTTAACTTTAGCCATGACATCTACAAGTCTCAATTCTGTGCTTACAGAGAATACATGTGCATATCCAACGGCTTCTGCAATCTGTGGAAGTTTGATTTTTAAACCAACTGTAGGCTGGCCACCAACGCTATCGTGAGCTCCGTTATTAAAAACTACGTGAACATAATTCTTTGGATGCATGCAGCCAACGATTGACATATTACCCATGTGCATGATTGAAGCCCCATCACCATCGAAGCAATACACGCGACGATTAGGTTGAGGAAGAGCAACACCTAATGCAATCTGAGAAGCATGCCCCATTGATCCAACAGTCAGAAAATCCCGTTCGTGCCCCTGGTGATTATCAGTACGATATTCGAAAAGCTCACGACTAATCATACCTGTTGTAGAAACGATGATCGCATTATCCTCAATGTCACCTGCTACAATACCGATAGCCGACTCTCTGCTGAGAGCCAAACTACTTTCTTCTTTTAACTGAGGCTTATATTCGTCAAATATTCCTTTTCTTACAACCAATGCATATGCTTCCTTCCTCTCTAACATATATGCACAAGCTTCTGTAATCTGGGTTTCTGCTTCTGCCTCAATATCAGAAAGGACGGCATATTTAACCCCCATAGTATCCAAGAGAGAAAGAGTAACCTTTCCTTGTTTTACATGTTGAGGTTCATCGTACTTTCCAGGTTCTCCTCTCCAGCCGATTAATAACAATACAGGAATATTGTACACATCTTTATCTGTAAGAGACAGCAAAGGATTAACAATGTTTCCTTCTCCTGAATTCTGCATATAGACAACCGGAATCTTTCCAGTAGCAAGATGATAACCCGCAGCCAAGCCCATTGCACCACCTTCATTTGCTGCAATAATATTATTTGTAGGTGTGATATTATCAGTGATATATGCACATATATTCTTTAATAAAGAATCTGGAACGCCCGTAAAGAAAGAAATATCATTCCTGGCAAGTGCATTTATAAAAAAATGAGGAGTAATCATTATTTCGTTCCTGGGATAAGTTCTAAAATCTGTTTGATAGGCATACAGTACTCACTTGCTTCTAATGAACGTCTATGCTCAAGGATGGAAGTTGCAACCTTAACCATTGCCGGATATGCAGCACGAAGCATATGGTTTGCGTAGATAACCACATTGATGCCCCATTCATGAAGTTCTTCTTCTGTAAACTGGTTGTATGTAGTAGGGACTGCAATGATTGGAACAAGAGGATGCTTTTCACGAAAACGCAAACAAAATTCCTTAATATCTTCTCCACTCTTATCTTTTGAGTGAATCATCACCCCATCAGCTCCTGCGTCTACATAAGCGTAGCAACGCTCTAAAGCATCATCAACGCCTTTTCCTGCGATAAGACTCTCACAACGTGACACAATCATAAAATCTTTTGTAACTTGAGCATTCTTACCCGCTTTAATCTTTTCGCAGAAGCCCTCAACACTATCTTGAGTCTGCTGAACTTCTGTACCAAAAAGAGAATTCTTCTTCAAGCCTACTTTATCTTCAATAATTATGCAAGAAATACCATTGCGCTCAAGAGTACGAACAGTAAACACAAAGTGTTCGATTTTTCCACCTGTATCTCCGTCAAAGATTATAGGTTTAGTAGTACATTCTAAAATATTTGTGAGATCCTGCATACGGGTAGTCAAGTCTACGGCTTCAATATCAGGTTTTCCCTTAGATGTCGAGTCTGTCAATGAGCTAGACCACATGCCATCAAAACTCTCCACACTATTGGGGGTCTCTACCTGAAGCTTTTCAATAATAAGGCCACAAAGTCCATCATGAGCTTCAAGGATTCTGACAACTGGTTTAGCATTGATTAGACGACGAAGAGTTTTCATACGAACTTCCGGAGTAGTACCAACCTTCTTCATCTCTTCCATCAAAGCAGAAGATTCAATTCCTTTAGTGTAAGGAATTTCAATAACCTTTCCTCCCAACTCGTTCATTACTTCAAAAACTTGTTGACGGATTTCTCTATCAGAATTAATTTTCCAATCGTCGCCATGGATGATATAATCCGGTTTGTACTTTAAGAGATTAGGAACGTAACTATACTCGTCCTGAGGAACAATCCAAGACACCCCCTTTATATTCTCAATTACGTTTTTACGCTGTTCGTAAGTTAGATAAGGAAGGCGTTTACGGGTTGCAATAGCCTTATCAGTATAGAGACCAATCATTACGTCTCCGTATTTTGTTGCCTCATTAATGATATTAATGAGACCTGGATGCATGATGTCGCCAATCATGCCTAAATAAACTGTTTTACTCATATATTTATTGATTCATATCCAATTTTAGCATATCATATAGTAATAGTCACCCAAAGGCGATTATCTATTAAAAAAGTTGAATTTCAAATTCATTATTATTTAAACCAATATGTAGTAGAAGTAAATTCTTATAATTTTACATCTATGAACTATTACTTTGTAAGTACTCAATTTGAAGCACCCCGTAGAAAGCACCATTAAGTACCCTACTTAAAAAGGCACTCTAAGTTGTTTATAATTGGATATTTAGTATTATATAAATTTAAGTATTATCTAGAAAAGAGTTTATAGTAAATTTCATATAAACGCGAAAAGATTCTTTGAATTAATTCAATTATAAATTCGTTCACGCACATTATCAGTATCTTGAGTAAATATACTACTATAAGGATAGTATCTTCTATATGAAAGTTCAGAACTCTCAGCCATAGGCTGTAAATACACATTATAGAATTTAAATCCTAAAAAAAGCAAGAGAAGCAAAATACCCGCACAATTTAAGAATATATTATAAATATACTTGGTATATAATTTAATAGAATATATTTCAACAATGTATACTATAAAGAAAATAATAAAATAATTATTTATTCTATAAAAAATAGGGAAAATAATAGTACAAGTATAAACAAACATATAAGCTGAAACTATACAAAAAATATCTATTTTTTGAAAATTCCTTTTTTTATAATAATAACAATAAATCAACATGGGAAGAACTAAATAAAAAGATAGATTCAAGAGATAGGATATATTCCATTTTGAAGAAGAATATCTATCACTACTGAAATATCCAGAAGCTTTTTCAGATAAAAAATCAACATCTAAAATTGAAAGCATTTGCATCTTAAATATATCACCTAAGACCAATAATAAGATACAACAAGCTAACACAAGTACTCCCCCTAATAATCCCTTTGGTAACAATTTCACAATAGGTAGAAAAAACAGTATAATAGCAGAAATATGAAAACCAATCGCTATAGTAGAGAAAAGATAGTATTTCAAATATTGAGACTTTAACAGATAATTATAAGAAAACAAAAAAATACTAACAGAAAAGCTTTCACGCATTATCTCATAATTGAACTGAGTAAATATTAAAATTAGATAAACTAAAATTGATATAAATTTACATCCTGTTCTTTCTTTAAAAATTCTACATACAGCAAAATTCACGACACATACCTGAAATAAATGAAAAATAAAAAATGGTAAGCCAAATGTCCTAAAGAATGAAGAAATAAAAACCCATAGAGGTTCTCGATTATGTATTGAAAAAAAATAGAATACATCATCTATATCAAATAAAGACTTATACAAATAATATTCTTTTGAGTAAGCTATCATATCAGTACCTAATCTATAACTCAAACCCGAAACAAATGACATAATTAGAAAAATAGAAGTAAAATAAAGAACTTTATTTCTTTTATGATTACTTATATCATAAACAACTATTCCTATAAAAATCAAAATAAAGACAAAAAGATATACCATTACAATTCTACTTCTAAAGCTCCACAACAAAGAGACATTACGACACCCAATATATTTTCAGTCGTTATAATGTAACTAATAGCGATTTAAGACTATCTGAAATAAGATCCTATACCTTCTGAAAAGTTAAAATGATTAGAATAAAGAGATTATTTTTTCAACAGTTATAGCTTTAGTTCATCAATACATATTTTTGAGGAAGTTGCTATTTTTACCGCCTAAATTACCTCTTCTACAATATTTAAAATTTCAGATTCAGCCATATACTCTCTATTCTGTCGATTTTTATAATATAGCGAATAATTCCAATAAGCATCCGACTTAGATAACGGTAAATCCAAATTATCTGTTGTTAAATCATCCTCAATAGAAAAAACCTTATATCCTTGATCGATTAATTCTTTATATACAATACTATCCTGAAACAGAAAAATCTTCACTCCATTTTTAAGACAAAAATCAATATTACCCATAGCTTGTTGTCGAATAACACCAAATATAGCATGAGATACAGAAGCTAATAATTCAAAATATCGCAATGGAGGTAAGAATTCAGTGACCCAAATATAGTTTAATGTACAATTTGCCTTAGATTTAAGAATACTTTTTTGTTTTTTATAGTCATTTCCATAATTTATGGGGATATAAATTTTTCGAGACCACTCTATTCTACATTCATTGACAATTTTGATTACATCTAAATGGTTATTTGGATATGTTAAAGAGTTTCCAATCAAAATATTAGCGACCTTACCCTTATATTCAAATGGAGTAACAGATATCATTTCAGGTCCACTTTCCAACATAAAAGGTTTAGCTCTAAAAAAGGGGCAAGTTTCTTTTATTAACTGATATTCAATTGGCAAAACTGGAGAAAAGTAATCTATTCTATTAATTATTCTATTACGGAAGAAGAAATAGTCATAATAATAAATAGCATGATATATATTAGCAAAAAATCTTCGCATTTTAAGGAATATAGTAGAACGGAGTGCTTGTGTTTGGGGCTTATAAAGATTACATTTAATCAATGCTGAACGAAAAGCAAAAGGATGATACAATTCCTTTCCCCAACACCACCAAATTATTTTTTTCTTTAAATCTATATATCTAAATAGTTTATAAAACAGAGGGGATAAACTATGGAAATAGACTATATCAATTGAAGAATTACAGAAATATTCTTTGTATTTATTTATATCACTAATCAAAACAATCTTTGATATTCCATTTATATATTTAAATTTGTAATTCAAATCTTTACTATAAAAAACATATACATTTTCCACATTCTTTAAAGAATCAAAAAAACTAGAAACCGAGTCAAAAAATTTGTCATCAGTAAAAACATGTAGAATTACAACTTTTTTCATACAAATACATCTTTAAAATAAATATTAAAGAAACTTTCTTATTAGTCCACAAGTGTGCTACCCAACAGATAAAATCACAGCAATATATTAAAGATTGTACATAATCATGATTATATCATTCATTTAAGTATTCTTAAACTCATTCAGTCAATGATGTAAAGAACACGTAACCATTAGAATGGTGATGACCAATCTATTAAACAAATCTTCTGTAATCGTCTTCATTCGGTTTCCTATCACAATATCAACATATTCATTTTCTATAATAGTACCAGATTTACTATACCTTATTTTATCGATTATAAAATTAATTAAACAACCAATTATTCACAAGATAAGGAATAAAAATTAAGCAGAAGATTATTGCGAACAACCTAAAAGAATCAATATAAAAATTATATTAATAACACTGATAAGCTCCATTATGTCAACCAAGAAGAGAACCATTAATTCAGAAGTGGAAGTCCAGTAACGTTACTATAGAACCCAATATTATGAGTTGCTAGTATATATACTACCCGAATGGAATGATTTTTTTCTCTTTGATTTAGTTCTAAACTAAAATAAGCACCTATTGAGATCATTGTAAACTAAATGAATCTAATAACATACAAGTTTCTTCTTTAGAATTATTCATTAGTACATCTATTATTGATAAATATGGAACAAATTCTTTAGAACGTTGAGGATACCTTTTTGTTATTGTATCTACAAACTTCAAATTAACACCATTTTGTATAAAATCTTCCTTATTATAGATTTGTTTTCCACCTATAGCATTATAATAAGTATCTGCCGATAGTAACTTACAAATATGAAGAACTTTATCCTTTCCTTTTAAAGAGCAATCTTTAGGTAAATCTGAAGATAGCAATATTTCAGTCTGAATATTTAGATAATCTAAAATTTCTTTAAAACTATTAGCCAAGAAGAGAGCCAATTGTCTATTTGGAAACATAATTATCCTATACAACAATTCCATTGTTTCATGATAGAAAGGAGCTTTAGAGTAATTCAATTCCAATGTTTTCATAAATTTACGAAAATCATCTCCTATCTCTATTTCATTGAAATGTTTATAGGCACTAGCCCCCTTCAAAGTGATAGTAAACATTTTCTTTTCACCATTTACCAATATATTGTTACGATTCACCCACCCACCTTTAATATAATTAACATCATCGTATACAACGTATTTATCAACAGCCTTAATTAATTGGAAGTAGCCGATATAAGGCATAAAATATGGTTGCATTATACCTAATTTCATTTCAATACCTGGTTTAGAATTCTTTCAATATTTTCATTCGACAATCCCCAATACATTGGCAAGCAGATTACACTTTTTGCCATTTTAGTTGCTACTGGAAGGGTTTCCGGTTTTGCAGACTCCAATCCCCTATATGTAGAGAACTCGCTGATAAGCGGATAAAAATATCTACGTCCCAGTACCCCTTGTTCCTTCATCTTGAAATAAAGCTCATCGCGTGTCATACCATATTTCTCAGAATCCACGAATATGGGAAAGTAAGAGTAATTATGACGGACTCCAGGCATGTCTTCCATAAAAGTGATACCAGGTACATGTTTCAAGCTTTTACGATACATGATAGCCACCTGTCGGCGGGCTTCAATAGCTGCATCCACTTGTTTCAAATTCAACAAACCATAAGCACTACGTACTTCGTCCATCTTGCCATTGATACCCGGAGCTATGACAGTCGTTTCCCCCGCAAAACCGAAATTCTTCAAATAGTCGATACGCTTTTTAGTCTTCTCATCATGACAAATCAAAGCACCACCTTCAATCGTATTGTAAACTTTGGTCGCATGAAAACTCAAGGTTGACATATCACCGGCATTCAGAATTGACTTTCCATCCACTTCTACCCCAAAAGCATGGGCAGCATCATAAATGACCTTCAAACCGTATTTGTCCGCTATCGCCTGGATACGCTCTGTATCACAAGGCTTGCCATAAACATGTACCGGCATAATCGCCGTTGTCTTGGGGGTTATTGCCGCTTCTATTTTGTCCGGATCAATGTTACAAGTTTCAGGGTCAATATCCACAAATACCGGTTTGATTCCATTCCACCACAAAGCATGGGTGGTAGCTACAAAGCTATACGGAGTTGTTATCACCTCACCAGTAATACGCAATGCTTGCAGAGCACACATCAAAGGCAGTGTGCCATTGGTAAAAAGACTGATATAAGGCACCTTCAAATATTCACACAAGGCTTTCTCCAATTCCTGATGATAATAACCGTTATTGGTCAGCCACTTACGGTTCCAAATATCCTGTAAATAAGGAATGAAATCGTCAAGCGAAGGAAGTAATGGAGAAGTAACTGTAATCACTTTATTTTCCATCTTACTATAAAAATATATACTGATTTCTATTTTTTGTGAAGAGCCGACAACCCAAGCCGTTTTACCTCAAGATACTCTGGTAATCTTAATCTTTCATAAACAGCAAAAGCTAATGTCAAACCAACAATAATCTGAATGGGCAACTGAATATAAACAGATATATCCAATAAGGAAAAAAGCCACATGACAGCAGCAATTGTCAAAGAAACTGCAAAAACCGGAAGCACATCCTTGATTTGTTCTATGGTAGAATAGCGTATCAAGTCGGCAGAATAGTGGCTATTTAAGAAATAGGCTATGAAAGAGGTTAAGACACTCCCCCACAGCATATATTCGATGCCATAAAAAATACCTATCAGAATAGGAAACACCGCAATGGTCTTCTTTATGATTTCTAATTTCAGAAACAAGTCCGAACGTCCTTTCACCTGCAAGATATTCAGATTGATGGCATGAAGCGGATAAAGCATACCACTGAAACAAATAATCTGCAGAAAGGAAACAGCAGTCAACCATTTCTCACCGATCAGAATTATAATCAAAGGTTTAGCCACAGCTGCAAGTCCCAGCATGCAAGCGAATGTCACAAGCATTGTAGTCTTTATTATCTGCCGATAAGCTTCGCGCAAGCGCTCCGGTTCTTCTTGAATGGAACTAAGCACCGGATAACTGACACGCTGGACAATACTGGTCAGATTACTGGAAAATATCGTATTGAACTGCTCTGCACGAGTATATTGCCCCAACTGTGCAGAACTGTAACAACGGCCTATAACCACATAATAAACATTCTTGTAAAGAGTATCCAATAATCCGGACAACAAGAGCTTATAGCCAAAGCCGAACATTTCCTTGAAGCTTTTTACGGAGAATTCCCATTGGGGCATCCATTTACAGAATATCCAAAGAAACAGAGAATTCAGAATCTGCCGGGAAAGCTGTTGCCACACCAAACTCCATACTCCAAAGCCCACTATAGCCATGCCTACGCCAATCAATCCACTTGAAACAGAAGAGATTATGGATACTTTGGTCTGTGTCTTAAAATCAATACCTCTTACTAATATGGTACGGGGAATGATACCCAATGCATTAACAATCAGAATCAACCCTATTACCCTCAGCACATTTGTAAGAACCGGTTCTTTAAAAAACAGACTGATAGCGGGAGCAGCTACATATAAAAGGATGTATAAAACAATACTGACTATCAAGTTAAACAAGAAAACCGTATTGTAGTCTACCTTTTCAATACGTACTTTCCGTATCAGTGCATTAGAGAAGCCACTGTCGACAATGGAGTTGGACACCGCTATGAAGATAGCTATCATGGCCATAATGCCATATTCGGCAGGAGTCAAGAGACGGGCCAATATCAGGCCTACCAAAAAGGTAACACCGGAATTGGATATGTTATCGATAAAGCTCCACTTCGCACCATGGACAGCTTTATTTTTCAAAGATTCAGACATTTTTTAGATAGTAGTTTTCTAACGACCCAATAGTTTAGGAGATACTTAGTTTAGGAGGATAACATCTTAATAACAAGTGTACAACTAGTATAGCCTTCACTATGCACTTTTACATCTACTATTCTTCCGTTTCTTCCCACGGATAAGGATTGTCAACCACATTTTGAAATTCCTTGATAGCTTCCTGCTGTTCAATAGTAAGCAATGCAGCATTCCAAGAAGCTATAATGGAACGGGCTTCCTCAGCCAAAGCCTCATCAAACACCTCACTATAACAAGCAGTGAGCAGACGAAGCTTTAGTAATGAAGCAGGAAGAATATCTAAAATATCCCAACAGCGCCTCAATACCTCCTGCACATGCTGCTGTTTTTCACCATGGTCAATGAACGAGGCACTATACCCTTTCAAGAGAGCAAGACAGACATTTGCCTGCTCCTCCACCGTGGTACCCCAGGTGCCTGAATTATACAAAGTTGTGGTCAAGCGATAGACTTCGCTGTTACGACGGGACAAGTCATCACTATAAATAGGACTACCGTCCATACCCAAATACATCAGATCGTGCGCGGCACGCTGAAGGAGGAGTGCTTCTTCTAAAAGAGACATGAGTAGTAATTATAAATTAAAAATTAAAGACTAGCGGATTACTTCGATAAGGTCTGGATGGATAGTCGCCATGGCAACGGCGATGATACCTTGTATAGCAATCACTACACGACGATCACGGGCACCTTTTACTTTTAGAAAAACACCTTCTTGGCCCTCGAAGTCGCCACCGGTGATACGGACTTTCGTACCTTTGGAGAGATTCAGTTCTTCGGGTTGAAAATAGAGAAGATGGTCATTGTAGGTACCGGCAACGGCTATGAAACGCTGCATATCATGGTCAGGAATGACTATTTTCTGACCGCTACGGGTATCAGTAATATATTGCAAATAAGTAATTTGAGACTTAAATCGCTGCACTTCAGAAGGACGTGCGTGGACAAAAACCAGGTTACGGATGACGGGAACCAAAGCACGGACTTTCCTGCCCCTACGGATACTTATCTTATATTGCATGGGGATGAAACAACCCAGGTTTGCCTTTTCGAGAAGATGCATAGCTTCAAGTTCCCTGCGATATGTGGCACGCATGGCAAACCAAACTTCGGTCTCTTTATCCATTTCTATTCTTGTTAATTTTACTTAGAAAAAGGTATTCCTTGGGGGCTTTGAACTACTATTACAGAACTGTAGTTCAATTACTTGCGAGCATTTTATGGGAAGTTTGACAAGCACTATGCTCTTCTTGTCAACAGATTCTCTGCGGTTGTTCATTACCTTTTGGTAAGAGACTATAAACGAACGTATTAGAAACAAAAAAGCGTTTTTTAATCGTACGTTTAAAAAACACCTATTTTGAACTTATACAAGACATACTCAAAAAGCTAAAAATAAGAAGATTTTAACTGATTACATATATTGCATATATTACTGAAATTCAATGCAATATACTTATCGCTATTTATTATTAGGAACATTTTTCTATCAAACATTTTGCCATTACAAAAAACGTCTCTATCTTTGCGTTCATTAAACGTACGTTTTTTAAACAGCATATCATCTTATATATCAACCATTTACAACTCACCCTTCACATTTTCCACCAAAATTCCCTTATTTCTCCCTCACTTTTTATACTTTCGCATTTTTTAACCAGAATAAAAAACAGTTAAACGAACAAAGAATTACACAAATGAAAGAACTCAAAAAAAGAAGCATCTCAACAGTAACGAACAGAGAAGCATGTCGTATCAATCTGATACACAGAAACTAAGAGCAACAAAAGTAAAAGAACACAGTTCCATAGTGGATGAAAAGCTATTGTCAGAACGGGTTTACTACGGAGACCAGACCCATGTTTATGTAGGTTACTTAAGAGCCTTTAAATCAGGCTATTTTGAAGGCACAAAAATTAGAAAAATAACGGATATAGCCAAACTGCTCGTAGCATCCGAAAACTTCACAAAGAGAGCCAGAGGAGAGCAAAAGCCTCTGACTTACAGTACGATAATCACCGAATTAGAGAAGGTATGGGCCATCATAAAACGGGAAGACACCACACTGATTGACCCATACGGATATGATGTAAGGATAAATCACTGATAGTTCAGTACCTGGAAAGGCAGTAATTTTGCCGCCGTCAGCAACCGGACAGAAGGGCTACACCTTTCTTGTCGGATGGTGTAGCCTCAACAAGGCAAGGGCGTAGCCATCCGTACTGAAAGGAGTAGCCCTTTTTCATTGCTGATTATCATACATTTACTAACCCTAAAAACATAAAAAATGGGAAAAGAAAAAACTGAATTTGAGGAGAAATTTGTATCCAAAACAGAAAAAACAAAAAAGCTATGGGAAAAACGGATTACGGAAAACACGACATTGAGCATGGAGTCTGTACAATGGATGGCACAACGCATAAATTCCCTATTGGAATACATGCGATACGGATATGCATTGATAGCCTACCGAAAGCAGGACGGCAGCTTCTACATGGGAAGAGGAACCCTTGTTTCCTACGAAAGCGACTTCAAAAAGAAACATGACATGACAAGCATTAAAGCTCACGTAGCCTATTGGGACGCGGAACAACAAGGCTGGCGGACTTTTCTGATTGAGAATTTTATGGAGTGGAGACCGATAGTAAACTAACAAAAAACACCAATATCAAAAGCTATGGAGGCTTATTTACTACATGATGCCAATGCCGGCAGCAACTTAAAATTAATGATTATGATACAAGAAGAAGGTATGAAAGGATATGGCATTTACTGGACAGTGCTCGAATTCCTCAGATTGCAGAACGAATATAAAGCCAGCCTGAAAGTGATTCCCATACTGGCACAAAAAGCAAGGGTGACAACCGCCACACTGAAGCGAATCATCTATGACTATGCGCTGTTCGAGGTGAATGAGACAAGCTTCTCATCCCCCGGACTAAGCCGCCGCATGGAGCCATGGGACGCCCAACAAGAAGCTAAAAAGGAGGCCGGACGTCGCGGTGGACTGGTTAACCAGCAGAGAATCAGGGATGCCAAGACAAGCAGCGCTTTAGCAAATAAACTAAATAAAGAGAATAAAGAAAACCCCTCTCTATCTCCCCAAGGGGAGACGGGAAGAAGGAAGGAGGAGATTCTTCTGACTCCACCGGAGTACACGCTCAACAGACAGACGCATAATTACCAAGGCCTGATGGAAGAGCTGGCAAGGCAGAAAGTAACCGACATCCACGATTTGAATGCCATCCTGAGACTGACAGATTTTGGAAAACTGGGAGGGAAAATCTGGAAAATCCTATATGAGTTGAACAGCTCACCCCAACTGAAAGCCCGCATCGTGATGCCCGGAAAGTACATACTGAAATTACTCAGGGGTTAGATTTAATAAAAGAAATATAATACTTATCTTTGCGTTCAAAACAAAACACCCTAATCATTATGAATCTGAAAAAACTATTTTTTGCTTCTGCCCTGCTCTTTGCTGCATGCGGCACTATCCAGGCCCAGGAAGTCATTGCCCACCGTGGTTTCTGGACTACGGACGGCTCGGCCCAGAACTCCCTTGCCGCACTTGTAAAGGCTGATTCTATCCACTGCTACGGCTCCGAGTTCGACGTTTGGCTCACCACAGACAATCAGCTGGTTGTCAATCATGACGCCACCTTTAAAGGCGTGACTATGCAAGATGCCACAGCCAAGGTATGCACCGCCGTACAACTGGACAACGGCGAACAACTCCCTACCCTGCAACAGTATCTGGACAAGGCAAAAAGCCTGAAAACCCGCCTTATCCTCGAACTGAAAGCCCACAAGACTCCCGAACAGGAAACACGAGCCGTAGAGGGCATCGTAAAAATGATAAAGGACAAAGGGCTGGAGGACCGTACGGAATATATCACCTTCTCCCAACATGCCACCAAGGAGTTTATCCGTCTGGCACCCAAAGGCACCCCCGTCTACTACCTGACCGGTGACCTTACCCCCAAGGAGCTGAAAGCATGGGGTTGTGCCGGTCCCGACTATCACTTCAGTGTTTTCCAAAAACATCCTGAATGGATAAAGGAATGCCACGACCTCGGCATGAAAGTAAACGCCTGGACCGTAAACGAAGCCAAAGACATGGAATGGCTCATCAGCCAAGGAGTAGATTTCATCACAACCAATGAGCCGGTAGTGCTGGAAGAAATTTTAAAGAAAAAATAGCCGCTCCTTATACATTTAGAAACAAAAACCAAACAAACCGCTTCATTATGTCCGCAATGGAGCGGTTTCTTATTTTCAAAAAGATAGCAATTAGTCTTATAAAAAATCTTTTTTCTTATTTTGAGTCAAACTAAACTTTCACATGGATTACAATTTATATAAAAACAAAGCCATATGCTTTTAAATTGAAAGCCTGACAGTAGATATTCTCATTGAATGAAAGTTTCGCTAAAAAATAATAGAAAATAGATATGCTTTACAGTTAATTATAAAACAAAACGTCGTATATTTGCATCGAAATAAAACAAAAGGATATATTAACCAACCGATAAAGGACAAAATGACAAGAGCTATAAAATTCACCAAGATGCACGGTGCCGGAAACGACTACATTTATGTAGATACGACCCAATATCCTATCAGCCATCCGGAAGAACTTGCGAGGGCATGGAGTGCACCGCATACGGGAATTGGAAGTGACGGTCTGGTACTTATCGGTTCTTCGGACAAGGCCGATTTCAGCATGCGGATATTCAATGCCGACGGCTCGGAGGCCCGGATGTGCGGCAATGCAAGCCGCTGCATCGGAAAATATCTTTTTGACTACGGACTGACCTCCAAAACAGAAATCGCACTCGATACACTGTCAGGTATAAGGATGCTAAACCTGCACTTGGCAGACGGAAAGGTCAACTCTGTAACCGTAGACATGGGCATACCTGCCGACGAACCGGCAGACTACGACGGCAAAGGAGCCAAACCGATGAAAGAACAGCCCATCGAAGTGGACGGAGAACGATATGTAGGGACCACCGTATCCATGGGAAACCCGCATCTGGTAATCTTTGTCAATGATATTGAAGCCATCGACCTTACAGTCATTGGTCCCAAACTGGAGAATCACCCTCTCTTCCCCGGACGCATCAATGTAGAATTTGCCCAGATATTGGGAGAAGGAAAAATAAGGATGCGTGTCTGGGAACGAGGCTCGGGCATCACCCAAGCCTGCGGAACCGGAGCTTGTGCCACCGCCGTGGCAGCCTTCCTCACCGGACGCGCAGGAAGGGAATCCATCATCATCATGGACGGAGGCTCACTCACCATCCGATGGGACATCGCCACCAGGCATGTACTGATGACGGGAGAAGCCACCAAAGTATTCGACGGCAAAATTGAATTAATTGACTAACCACCAACTATCAACCAAGAAAAGATTATGGCATTAGTAAACGAACATTTTTTAAAGCTACCGGGCAGTTATCTGTTTTCAGACATAGCCAAGAAGGTAAATACTTTCAGGATAACACATCCCAAGCAAGAGGTCATCCGTCTGGGTATCGGAGACGTTACCCGGCCACTGCCACCGGTCTGCATCGAAGCGATGCACAAGGCAGTGGAGGAGATGGCTGACGCACGGACATTCCGTGGATATGGTCCCGAGCAGGGATACGACTTCCTGATAGAAGCCATCCTTAAGCACGATTACCTTCCGCGAGGCATCCACTTCGGTCCTACGGAAATCTTCGTGAACGACGGAGCAAAGAGCGACACAGGAAACATCGGCGACATTCTCCGCCACGACAACAGCGTGGGAGTGACCGACCCTATTTATCCGGTCTATATAGACAGCAACGTGATGTGCGGACGTGCCGGAGTACTGGAGGAAAACGGCCAGTGGAGCAACGTCACCTACATGCCTTGTACCGCCGAGAACGACTTCATCCCGGAGATTCCGGACAAGCGCATCGACATCGTCTACCTCTGCTACCCCAACAACCCCACGGGCACCACCCTGACCAAGCCCGAGCTGAAGAAATGGGTGGACTATGCGCTCGCCAACGACACGCTGATTCTGTTCGATGCCGCCTACGAAGCCTTCATCCGCGAAGATGACGTACCCCACTCCATCTATGAGATAAAGGGAGCGAAGAAATGCGCCATCGAGTTCCGCAGCTTCTCGAAGACTGCCGGATTCACGGGAGTACGCTGCGGCTACACCGTTGTGCCGAAAGAACTCACTGCCGCCACGCTGGAAGGCGAACGCATCCCGCTGAACAAGCTCTGGAACCGCCGCCAATCTACCAAGTTCAACGGTACCAGCTACATCACCCAGCGGGCGGCGGAAGCCATCTACACACCGGAGGGACAGCGGCAGATAAAGGAAACGATAGATTATTATATGGACAATGCCCGGACCATGAAGCAGGGCCTTGAAGCGGCCGGGCTGAAAGTCTACGGCGGTGTGAACGCTCCTTACATCTGGCTGAAAACGCCCGACGGAACAAGCTCCTGGCGGTTCTTCGAACAGATGCTATACGAAGCCAATGTAGTGGGCACACCGGGTGTAGGTTTCGGCCCCAGCGGTGAAGGATATATCCGGCTGACGGCCTTCGGCAAGCACGAAGACTGCGTGGAAGCCATGAAGCGCATCCGGAAGTGGCTGAAATAAAAAAACTAAACTTAAAGGTAAAAAGGTATGAAAACAAGAAGTGTAAAATGGGGAATAATGGCAATGGCGCTGTTATCAATGGCAATGCCTTTCACGGCAAAGGCTCAGGATAAAGTGGAAGCGTCGGCAGGCGTCGACCTCGTAAGCGGTTACGTGTGGCGTGGCCAGGATTTGGGAGGGGTAAGCCTCCAGCCGAGCGCATCCATCGCCTACAAAGGTTTCTCTCTGGGAGCTTGGGGCTCCGTAGGCATCGAGAGTTCGGACACGAAAGAGTTCGACCTCATACTGGGATATTCAACCGGAGGCTTCAGCGTATCGGTGACGGACTACTGGTACAATGTGACCGGAGATGGGGTGACAGCCAAATACTTCCAGTACGGTGCACACAATGCTGCCAACTCACATCTGTTCGAAGCGCAAATCGGCTATGATTTCGGCCCCGTAGCCGTAAACTGGTACACCAACTTTGCAGGCGACGACGGTGTTGACAAAGACGGTGACCGTGCTTATTCATCCTACATCTCCGTAGCAGCCCCCTTCACACTGGGCGGACTGGACTGGACAGCCGAGATAGGTGCTACCCCTTGGGCCACGGACTTCTATGGAGCCAACGGATTTGCCGTATGCGACGTCAGCCTGGGAGTATCAAAAGACATCAAAATCACCGATTCCTTCTCCCTCCCGTTGTTTGCCAAAGCAACCTGGAATCCAAGGTCTGAAGGTGCATACTTTGTAGTCGGACTAAGCTTCTAAAAGCAAAGAACTATGATTTACACACGCCGAAAGGCAAATAGTAAATTGTAAATTGTCAAATCGTAAATTATTCAAGGTATGAAAAAGATTGAAGCTATTATCCGAAAGACCAAGTTCGAGGACGTGAAAGACGCGCTGCTCGAAGCGGACATCGAATGGTTCTCCTATTATGATGTACGGGGCATCGGGAAATCCAGACAAGCCCGTATCTACCGTGGTGTCATGTACGACACCAGTTCCATCGAGCGCATCCTTATCTCCATCGTGGTGCGCGACAAGAATGCGGAAAAGACCGTACAAGCCATCATCAAATCTGCACAAACCGGTGAAATCGGCGACGGACGTATCTTCGTCATCCCCATTGAGGATGCCATACGCATACGTACTGCAGAGAGAGGCGACATCGCACTCTACAATGCCGAACAAGAAAGATAACGGGCAGCTACAAACCACAACTAAGAAAATACAATACAACTAAAAGCAACAAGAAATTATGGATAAACTTATTTTAAGTGAACTGGTCAACGGACTGAACACCGTATGGATGCTGCTTGCCGCCATGCTGGTATTCTTCATGCAGCCGGGCTTTGCACTGGTCGAAGCCGGTTTTACAAGAGTAAAAAATACGGCCAATATCCTGATGAAGAACTTCGTTGACTTCATGTTTGGCAGTCTACTCTACTGGTTCATCGGTTTCGGACTGATGTTCGGTGCAGGCGGATTCATAGGAATGCCCCATTTCTTTGACCTCTCGTTCTACGACGGAGGCGGGCTTCCCACAGAAGGTTTCCTGGTATTCCAGACTGTATTCTGCGCAACGGCTGCCACCATCGTGTCCGGCGCTATGGCAGAACGTACCAAATTCTCCATGTACCTGGTTTACACCATCTTCATCAGTGTGCTGATTTATCCCGTTTCCGGTCACTGGACTTGGGGCGGCGGCTGGCTGATGAACGGTGAGGCAGGTTCCTTCATGATGGAAACATTCGGAACAACTTTCCATGACTTCGCAGGTTCCACCATCGTCCACTCCGTAGGCGGCTGGATTGCCCTGGTAGGTGCGGCCATCCTCGGCCCGCGCATCGGGAAATACGGCAAAGACGGCAAGTCAAGAGCCATTCCGGGACATAACCTCACGATTGCGGCACTGGGTGTATTCATCCTTTGGTTCGGATGGTTCGGCTTCAACCCCGGTTCACAGTTGGCAGCAGCCACTACGGACGATGCAAGGGCCATCTCGCATGTATTCCTCACCACCAATCTGGCAGCCTGCGCAGGCGGTTTCTTTGCATTGGCGGTAAGCTGGATGAAATATGGCAAACCCTCCTTGTCTCTGACACTGAATGGCATTCTGGCCGGATTGGTAGGCATCACGGCCGGTTGTGACATGGTTTCTCCCTTCGGGGCGGTAATCATCGGCACCATCTGCGGCATCCTGATGATTTATTCGGTGGAATTCATCGACCGGACACTGAAAATTGACGACCCCGTAGGGGCCAGTTCCGTACACGGTGTCTGCGGTTTCACGGGAACCATCCTCACCGGACTGTTTTCCACCAGTGAGGGACTGTTTTACGGTGCAGGCTGGAGCTTTCTCGGAGCGCAGGTATTCGGTGCACTCGTAGTAGGCGCATGGGCAGCAGGCATGGGATTCATCATCTTCAAAGGACTCGACAAAATCCACGGCCTCCGCGTTTCCAAACGTGTGGAGGAAGAAGGACTCGACATTTACGAACACGGCGAGTCTGCCTACGGTGCATAATGATTTTATATTTTATTAAACCAACAATTACAACTCTAAGGTATTATGTCAAAATTGAGATTCAGAGTAGTAGAGACGGCGTTCAAGAAGAAACCCGTTGCAGTGGCAGTCCCGGCGGAACGTCCGTCAGAGTATTTTGCCAAGTATGTATTCAACAAGGAGAAGATGTTCCGCTATCTGCCGAGCAAGGTGTATGCCAAACTGACGGATGTGATTGACAACGGAGCTCCGCTGGACCGCAGCATAGCCGACGAGGTTGCCGCAGGTATGAAGAAATGGGCGGTTGAAATGGGGGCGACCCACTATACGCACTGGTTTCATCCGCTGACCGAAGGTACTGCCGAAAAGCACGATGCTTTTGTGGAACACGACGGCAAAGGCGGCGTGATGGAGGAATTCACCGGCAAACTGCTCGTGCAGCAGGAACCGGACGCTTCCAGTTTCCCGAACGGCGGTATCCGCAATACGTTCGAGGCACGTGGCTACTCGGCATGGGACCCCTCCTCCCCGGCATTCATCGTAGACGACACGCTCTGCATCCCGACTATTTTCATCGCCTATACCGGTGAGTCTCTGGACTACAAGGCACCGTTGCTGAAAGCCCTGCGTGCCGTAGACAAGGCTGCCGTCGACGTATGCCACTATTTCAATCCGGAAGTAAAGAAAGTGGTTGCCTATCTGGGCTGGGAGCAGGAATATTTTCTGGTTGACGAAGGGTTGTACGCCGCACGTCCCGACCTGCTGATGACCGGACGCACGCTGATGGGCCATGACAGCGCCAAGAACCAGCAGCTGGAAGACCATTACTTCGGGGCCATCCCCAGCCGTGTGGCCGCTTTCATGAAGGAGCTGGAAATCGAAGCGCTGAAACTCGGCATCCCCGTCAAGACCCGTCACAACGAAGTGGCTCCCAACCAGTTCGAGCTGGCTCCCGTCTTCGAGGAATGCAACCTGGCGGTAGACCACAACATGCTCATCATGGCCTTGATGCGTAAAGTGGCACGTAACCACGGTTTCCGCGTACTGCTGCACGAAAAGCCCTTCAAGGGTGTCAACGGTAGCGGCAAGCATAATAACTGGTCGCTGGGTACGGACACCGGTATCCTGCTCCACGCACCCGGCAAACTGCCCGAAGAGAACCTGCGTTTCATCACCTTCGTAGTGAATACGCTGATGGCCGTATATCGTCACAACGGATTGCTGAAAGCCTCCATCTCCAGTGCGACGAACGCCCACCGGCTGGGTGCCAACGAAGCGCCTCCGGCCATCATCTCTTCCTTCCTGGGCAAGCAGTTGAGCCAGGTGCTGGAACACATCGAAGAGAGCACTAAGGACGACCTCGTCAGCCTCAGCGGCAAGCAAGGCATGAAGCTGGACATCCCGCAGATTCCGGAACTGATGATAGACAATACCGACCGCAACCGCACCAGCCCGTTCGCCTTCACCGGCAACCGCTTCGAGTTCCGCGCCGTGGGTTCCGAGGCCAACTGCGCCAGTGCCATGATTGCGCTGAACTCCGCCCTTGCCGAGCAGTTGGTGGAATTCAAGAAAGATGTGGACGAACTGATTGAAAAGGGTGAGCCGAAAATCTCCGCCATCCTCGAAGTCATCCGCCGGTACATCAAAGTCTGCAAACCCATCCACTTTGACGGCAACGGTTACAGCGATGAATGGAAAGCCGAAGCAGCCCGCCGCGGTCTGGACTGCGAGACAAGTGTTCCCGTCATTTTCGACAACTACCTGAAACCGGAGAGCATCCGGATGTTCGAGTCCATCGGTGTTATGACGAAGAAGGAACTGGAAGCCCGTAACGAGGTGAAATGGGAAATGTACACCAAGAAAATACAGATTGAAGCCCGCGTGCTCGGAGATTTGGCCATGAACCACATTATCCCCGTAGCTACACAGTATCAGTCGGATTTGATTGACAACGTCTACAAGATGAAAGACCTGTTCCCCGCAGAGAAGGCTGCAAAACTGTCTGCCAAGAATCTGGAACTCATCGAAGAGATTGCCGACCGTACCGCCTTCATCAAGGAGCATGTGGATGCCATGATCGAGGCGCGCAAAGTGGCCAACAAAATTGAGAGTGAACGTGAAAAAGCCATCGCCTACCACGACAACATCGTACCGATGATGGAGGAAATCCGTTACCACATCGACAAGCTGGAACTCATCGTCGACAATCAGATGTGGACGTTGCCCAAATATCGCGAGTTACTGTTTATAAGATGAAAAATGAAGGATGAAGGATGAATCCTTAATCCCTATCTCATTCTTTTGTTGGTTGTTTTAAGTTTGCAGGGGGGAGAGGTGCCGCGAGGCAGTTCTCTCTCTTTTTTCGTCCATGCCAACTGTTGGCGGTAAGCGGGAAATAACCTATCTTTGCCCGTCAGATAAAACAATCCTGTCATCATGAAGAATTTACGTAACTACTATGCAGCGTTCCTGCTGTTTGCCTTGCTGTTCGTTTCGGCTGCTGCCCCGGCACAAACCGATTTGCAGCAAAAACTGGGTCGGATTTCCGCCATTACGGAAACCCGTCCGTTGGAGTCCACCCGGTTCTCCGAGAAGTATGTAACCTATTTCACCCAGCCGTTGGACCACCGTCATCCCGAAAAAGGCAGTTTCCGCCAGCGTGTGATTGTCTCCCACGTCGGCTTCGACCGTCCCACGGTGATTGTAACCGAAGGCTATGGAGCCGCCTATGCCCTCAATCCCAAGTATCGCGAGGAACTTTCCGAACTGCTCGATGCCAACATGATTTTTGTGGAATACCGTTATTTCCTGGAATCTACGCCTGAACCTAAAGATTGGCAATACCTCACCGCCGAGAATTCTGCAGACGACCTGCACGCCGTCCGCAACGCCTTTAAAAGCATCTATCCCGGCAAATGGATTGCGACCGGCATCAGCAAGGGCGGACAGACTACCCTGCTCTACCGCACGTTCTATCCGGACGACGTGGATATTTCCGTGCCTTATGTAGCTCCGCTCTGCTACGGGGCGGAAGACGGACGCCACGAGCCTTTCCTCAGGAAAGTGTCTACTCCGGAGGACCGCAAACGGATTGAGGACTTCCAGTTGGAAGTGTTGAAACGGAAAGCCGCACTGCTCCCCCGCTTTAAGAAATATTGCGATGAAAAAGGACTCAAGTTCCGTGCACCCGTTGAAGAGATATACGACTATTGCGTGCTGGAGTATTCTTTTGCCCTTTGGCAGTGGGGAACTCCCGTCAGCAGCATTCCCGCAACCACGGCCTCGGACGATGAGATATTTGCCCATCTGCTCGACATCAGTAATCCCGACTACTTCATTGCCGACAGTCCCACAGCCTCATTCTTCGTGCAGGCCGCCCGCGAGCTGGGCTATTATGGCTACGATACGAAACCTTTCAAGAAGTATCTTTCCATCCAATCGAGCAAGGGTTACCTGCATCGCCTGATGCTTCCCGAAGAGCTGAAAGACATGCCCTTCGACAAGACCCTAAGCAAGAAAATCACGAAGTTCCTGAAAGAGAATGACCCGAAAATGATATTCATCTACGGACAGAACGACCCGTGGACGGCTGCCGGAGTGACCTGGCTGAAAGGGAAGAAGAACATCCATGTATTCGTAGAGCCCGGCGGAAGCCATCGGGCACGCATCGGCACACTGCCCGACGTTCAAAAGCAAGAAGCCATTTCACTGATAAACAAGTGGCTGCAAGAATAAAAAGAACAGATGGTCCGCTTGATTGAAACAGGCCATCTATTCAATGCAAACAGACCATGCGTTCAGGGCAAACAGACCATCTGTTTACAACCAACGCATGGTCTGTTTTTTATTCTACGATTTCAGCATCTTCAATGTTATTGATTTCTCTTGAAGAGGAGTCCTTTGTACCCGGTGCTTTGGGACGGCGACGCGTAAACTTGAACCAGTTCAGCAGTTCCGAAGCCGCATAGACCAGACTGCTGATACCGATAATGATAAATGCCGTGGAGCGTACTCCCGTAGGATTAAACAGCGCCACCAGTCCGGCAATCAGAATCAATACAGGCACCGCATAAAAGCCATACGGCACCGGCATCCAGCGACGGGCAGCAGAAAGCGAGGCAATCTGTTGCACTCCTCCCATCACCAGGATAAATCCCAATACAAATGTCAGCAGGTCGGCAAAGAAACCGGGCATGATAATCAGCCACAAGCCAAACAGCAGGCTGCCCACCCCCTCGATAGGGAAGCGGCGGCGCATCTCCGTGCTCTGTGCAAAGTAGCCTATGATGCTGATAAGCGAAGGCACCAGAAAGATGACGCCTATCGTAATCACCAAGTAATCACCGGCCTGGTCGGGAAACATTACCAGCACCAAACCGATAACCAGCGCACATATCGCGCGCAAAAATGAATAACTTAATCCTTTCATGAGTCTATGTTTTTTTGCGAAGATACATCTTTATCCGAATAACTCCACACGAAAATCCCGAAAAATCAGTTTACATTCAGCCAGGCATTCATATCTTCGGCCACAAAAAGCCAGTATAATAACAACAGTACAGCAATAACCACGCCTATGGCAACTAAATGTTTTCTATTCATAGTTTGTTCCTTTCTTTTTTTGAATGAATATTCGTTTTTACTACACCTATAAGAACAATATTTCAAGAAAAATGTTTTAATCCGGAAAAAAAGTCATATTTATTTTGGCAGTTAAAACAAAGTGCTTATATTTGTCGCGAAAACGAAGACAGGCTGCACCTCAGCATAAAAAATGAACAAGTTCATTTTATTATACATTCGGTTTGCACTGTCTTTGCCCCTAATAAAACAAAAAAAGTCAATGAAAACAATGTTAGTAAATACATATTGGTGGTGGCACCCGTTACAACTCCGACAGTCGTAAGGGAGCAGCGCTCGTATGTATATATGTAATATATAGTAAAAAACAAAAAGAGCCCTGTCGCACCAAGCGACGGGGCTCTTTTCGTTTAAGCAATAATGCGTTTTGATTTCTGAAATAGTAAATAGTAAATCGTCAAATAGTAAATAACATGATGAATTTCTTAGTTGACAAAGAAGGTTATTACGGAGAGTTCGGCGGGGCATACGTTCCCGAAATCCTCCACAAATGTGTAGAAGAGTTGCAGAACACCTACCTCAAGGTGCTGCAAAGTGAGGACTTCAAGCGTGAATACGACCAGTTGCTGCGCGACTACGTGGGACGCCCTTCCCCACTCTACCTAGCACACCGCTTGTCCGAGAAGTACGGCTGCCGGATTTACCTCAAGCGTGAAGACCTGAACCATACCGGTGCCCACAAAATCAACAACAGCATCGGGCAGGTATTGCTGGCACGCCGCATGGGCAAGCGCCGCATCATCGCCGAAACCGGAGCCGGACAGCACGGTGTGGCCACAGCCACCGTCTGCGCCTTGATGAACATGGAATGCATCGTCTACATGGGTAAGACCGACGTAGAGCGCCAGCGCGTCAATGTGGAGAAGATGAAGATGCTCGGCGCCACCGTCGTTCCCGTCACCAGTGGCAATATGACGTTGAAGGACGCCACCAACGAAGCCATCCGCGACTGGTGCTGTCATCCCTCGGACACCTACTACGTGATAGGTTCCACCGTCGGCCCGCATCCGTACCCCGACATGGTGGCACGCCTGCAGTCCGTCATCAGCGAAGAAATAAGGAAGCAGCTCCTTGAACACGAGGGACGCGAATGCCCCGACTACCTCATCGCCTGCGTAGGTGGAGGAAGCAATGCAGCCGGCACCATCTATCACTACGTCAACGACCCGCACGTGCAAATCGTCCTCGCCGAAGCCGGCGGAAAAGGCATTGAAACGGGAATGACAGCCGCCACCATCGCCCTCGGCAAGATGGGCATCATCCACGGCTCGCGCACCTACGTCATCCAGAACGAGGACGGACAGATAGAAGAGCCCTATTCCATCTCTGCCGGACTGGACTATCCGGGCATCGGCCCCATGCACGCCAACCTTGCCAAGCAGAAGCGTGCCATCGTCCTCGCCGTCAACGACGACGAAGCCATCCGTGCCGCCTACGAACTGACCCGGCTCGAGGGCATCATCCCCGCATTGGAAAGCGCCCACGCACTGGGTGCGCTGGAGAAGATGAGGTTCAAGCCGACGGACGTGGTGGTGCTGACGGTGTCGGGACGGGGGGATAAGGATATAGAGACGTATTTGAGTGATGAGTTATAAGTGATGAGTTATTTGAAAATACGAGATACAATGAAATAAAATACAAGATACAATGAAACAATATGATTATAAAACAATCAGCTGCACCATGCTCGGTGACTTGCATACGCCGGTGAGCACGTATCTGAAGGTGCGCGACATCTTTCCGCAGAGCGCACTTATGGAGAGTTCCGACTATCATGGCAGTGAGAACAACCGCTCGTTCATCGCTCTGTGTCCGCTGGCAAGTGTCAGCATAGACCACGGCACGGTTATCTTCCGCCTGCCGGACGACAGCCGCGAAGAGCATCCCATAACCGATACATACCGGGTGGAGAATGCCTTGAACGATTTCCGCGCCCGCTTCCGCGTGGAGGGCGAATACAGCAATTACTGCGGACTCTACGGATACACCTCCTTCAATGCTGTCCGCTACTTCGAGAATATCCCCGTGAAGGACAGCCGCGAAGCTACCAACGATGCGCCGGACATGCTGTACATATTATATAAGTACCTCATCGTCTTCAACGACTTCAAGAATGAGATGCTGCTCCTCGAGATGCTGGCGCCCGGCGAGACCAGCGAACTGGACCAGGTGCAGAAGGCCATCCATAACCGCAACTACACCGCCTATGATTTCCGCGCCGTCGGCCCCACCACCTCTCCGCTTACGGACGAGGAGCACAAGGCGAATATCCGCCGCGGCATCGCCCACTGTCTGCGCGGCGACGTTTTCCAGATAGTCCTCTCCCGCCGGTTCGAGCAGCGTTTCACGGGCGATGACTTCAAGCTCTACCGTGCCCTGCGCAGCATCAACCCTTCTCCCTATCTGTTCTATTTCGACTTCGGGGGCTTCCGCATTTTCGGCTCGTCTCCCGAAACCCATTGCCGCATCGAAGGCCGCCATGCCTATATCGACCCCATTGCCGGAACCACGAAGCGCACCGGCGATGCAGAGCAGGACGCCCTCAATGCCCGGTACCTGCACGACGACCCCAAAGAGAACGCCGAACACGTGATGCTTGTGGACCTTGCCCGCAACGACCTCTCCCGCAACTGCCACGATGTAAAGGTGGACTTCTATAAGGAGATGCAGTATTACAGCCATGTCATCCACCTCGTCAGCCGTGTCAGCGGAACGCTCCGCGAAGAGGCCGACCCCGTCAAGGCCTTCATCGACACCTTCCCTGCCGGTACCCTGAGCGGCGCCCCGAAAGTACGCGCCATGCAGCTCATCAGCCAGCTGGAACCGCACAACCGTGGAGCCTACGGCGGCTGCATCGGTTTCATCGGACTGAACGGCTCGCTGAACCAGGCGATTACGATTCGTACTTTTGTCAGCCGCAACGGTGTCCTCTGGTTCCAGGCAGGCGGCGGCATCGTAGCCAAGAGCAACGACGAGTACGAACTGCAAGAGGTGAACAACAAGCTCGGCGCACTGAAAAAAGCGATTGAGATGGCAGAAAAAATGTGAGTTTATGTACGATTTGACGATTTACGATGTACGATTTGCCATGCGGCGTACATTGCGCAGCCAAATCGTACATCGTAAATCGTCAAATAGTAAATAAAATAGATTGTAAATACAAAAGATGAAAACAGTTATCATAGACAATTACGACTCCTTCACCTACAACCTTGCCCATCTGGTGAAAGAGCTTGGCGCAGAAACGGATGTGCTGCGCAACGATAAATTCCGGCTCGAAGAACTGGAGCCATACGATAAAATCATCCTCTCACCCGGCCCCGGTGTCCCCGAGGAAGCCGGACTGCTGCTGGATGTCATCCGCACCTATGCCGGACGGAAACCCATACTTGGCGTCTGCCTGGGCGAACAAGCCATAGGACAAGTGTTTGGCGGAAAGCTGGTCAATCTGGAAGAGGTATTCCATGGGGTACAGACGGAGATAAGGATTAGGAGTGAGGGATTAGGGACGAGGGAGGAAGGATTAGGGATTAGTGATGAAGGATTGGGGGGAAAGGATTATGAAGGTATTTCTCTCGAAGAAGACTATATCTTCTGCGGTTTACCCAATAGGATTCCCGTCGGACGATACCACTCCTGGGTAGTGGATACGAAGGACTTTCCCGAAGCGCTGGCCGTTACCGCCATCAGCCCCGAAGGACAAATCATGGCGCTGAAACATCGGGAATATGACATACACGGCATCCAGTTCCATCCTGAATCGGTACTGACACCCGACGGAAAAACAATCGTAAAAAACTGGCTTTTCAAATGAGGCACTTCAGAAAAAGAGTAAATTCAATCGTCAAATCGTAAATCGTCAAATCGTAAATAAAAAGATGAAAGCAATACTCACCCGTCTCTTCAATCACGAAGAGCTTACGTCGGAGGAGACCAAACAAATCCTCCTCAACATCACCAAGGAAATGTATCCTGAGGCGCAGATAGCAGCCTTGCTCACTGCCTTCCAGATGCGGAGCATCACTGTGGACGAGCTTATCGGTTTCCGCGAAGCACTGATGGAGACACGCCTTCCCATCGACTTCGCCCCCTATCGCCCCATCGACATTGTAGGTACGGGCGGCGACGGAAAGAACACCTTCAACATCTCCACCTGCGCTTGCTTCGTGGTGGCGGGAGCCGGCTACAAGGTTGCCAAGCACGGCAACTACGGAGCCACTTCCGTGAGCGGAGCCAGCAATGTCATCGAGCAGCACGGCGTACGCTTCACCAACAACCCCGACACGCTGAAACGCAGCATGGAGGAGTGCAACATCGCTTACCTTCATGCCCAGCTTTTCAATCCGGCGATGAAGTTTGTCGGTCCCGTACGCAAGACGTTGGGAGTGCGCACCTTGTTCAATCTGCTCGGCCCGTTGGTGAATCCATGCTGTCCGGCATACCAGCTGCTCGGTGTGGCAGACCTCTCGCAGATGCGCCTATACACCAACGTATTCTATAAGCTCGGCATTGACTTTGCCGTGGTCAACAGCCTCGACAGCTACGACGAAATCTCCCTGACGGACGAGTTCAAGGTGATGACCCGCAACTACGAGCGCATCTACCGTCCGCAGGCTCTCGGCTTCAAGGATGCCCGTCCCGAAGAACTCTTCGGCGGCGTATGCAAGGAAGATGCCGCCCGCATCTTCGACAATATCCTTACGGGGCATGCCACACCTGCACAAACGCAATGCGTCATTGTCAACGCCGCCTTTGCCATCCAGGTGATGGAGCCGCAGAAAGAGATTGAAGAGTGCATCGCCATCGCACGCGAATCACTGGATAGCGGACGGGCGCTGGCGACACTGAAAAAATTTATCGAGATTAATAAATGAAGCAATGAAAGATATACTGTCCGAAATCATCGCCCATAAGCAAACAGAGATTGAACTGCAAAAGCAGACCGTCTCTCCGGAACAGTTGCAGGAGCAGGCCGGAGTCATCATCCGGGAGAATGCGGCCCACCGCCGCAGCATGAAGCAGGCCCTTGCCGCTTCTTCTACAGGAATCATCTCCGAGTTCAAACGCCGTTCACCCTCTAAAGGCTGGATAAACGAGGCTGCCCAAGCAGAGGAAATACCCGCCTCCTACGAAGCCGCCGGCGCCGCCGCCCTCTCCATCCTGACGGATGAGAAGTTCTTCGGCGGTACGCTGCGCGACATCCGCACAGCCCGTCCGCTCGTCCGCATCCCCATTCTGCGCAAGGACTTCATCATCGACGAGTACCAGCTTCTGCAAGCCTGCATCGTAGGTGCCGACGCCGTATTGCTCATTGCCGCCTGCCTCAGTCCGGAGCAGTGCAGCACCCTCACCGCCCAAGCCCACGAACTCGGGCTGGAGGTATTGCTCGAAATCCACAGCCCTTCGGAACTCTCCTATATAAATAAGGAGGTCGACATGGTGGGTGTCAACAACCGCAACCTCGGCTCCTTCGTCACCGATGTGGAGAACTCCTTCCGGATAGCCCGGCAACTGCGCGAAGCCACCCACGGACCGGCATCCCCGCTCCTTGTCTCCGAAAGCGGCATCTCCGACCCCGAAACCATCTGCCGCCTGCGTGCCGCCGGCTTCCGCGGTTTCCTCATCGGCGAAACCTTCATGAAAACAGCCACCCCGGGCGAAACCCTGAAAAAGTTCATCCAAGACAGTCTCTTAATTAATAATTAAAAGTTGAAAGTTGATAATTGAAAGTTGAAAGTTGATAATTGTAAATACAAAAGTCTCTCATACAGCGTTACATCGCGCAGCCAAATTGTAAATCGTAAATTGTAAATCGTAAATAAAATGTCTCCTCTCATCAAAGTATGCGGAATGACCGAAGCAGAAAACATCCGCAATGTAGAACTGCAAGGTGTAGATATGATTGGTTTCATCTTCTACCCCAAATCTCCCCGTTGTCTGTGCCAGATGCCCGGGTATCTGCCAGCCTGCGCCAAGCGTGTCGGTGTCTTTGTCAACGAAAGTAAGGAAAACATCCTGATGTATACCGACCGTTTCAGCCTGGACTACATCCAGCTGCATGGCAATGAGGCTCCCGAGTACTGCCGTTCCCTGCGCAATGCAGGCCTGCACCTCATCAAGGCTTTCTCCATCTTGCTGCCCAAGGACCTGCTTTCCGTTTCTGCCTACAATGGTCTGTGCGACTATTACCTCTTCGACACCAAGACCCCGCAGTACGGCGGTTCCGGCAACCAGTTCGACTGGAACCTCCTGCACCGCTACAACGGACCCACCCCGTTCCTGCTCAGCGGTGGCATCAACCCCTACAGCGTAAAAGCCCTCCGGGAGTTCCGCCATCCCTATTTCGCAGGTATCGACATCAACAGCCGCTTCGAAACGGCACCGGGAATAAAGGATGTGGAACGCATCGCAAACTTCCTGAAAGAACTCAAGGGAGGTACGATTTGACGATTTACTATTGTCAAATAGTAAATAGTACCATGCAGCGTTATTGCGCAGCCAAATAGTAAATAGTAAATTGTAAAATTGTAAATAGAAATAGTATGTTGAACCGCATTAACCAACTTTTCCAGGACAGCCCCAAGAATCTGCTGTCCATTTACTTTTGTGCAGGCTGTCCCAACCTCGACGGTACAGCCGACGTTATCCGTGCCCTCGAAAGAAACGGAGTCAGCATGATTGAAATCGGAATTCCGTTCAGTGACCCCATGGCCGACGGCATTGTCATCCAGAATGCCGCCACCCGCGCCCTGCATAACGGCATGTCCCTCCGTCTGCTTTTCGAACAATTGCGCGACATCCGTCGCGATGTCCGCATCCCGCTTGTCCTTATGGGATACCTCAATCCCATCATGCAGTTCGGCTTCGAAGCCTTCTGCCAGAAGTGCGTGGAATGCGGCATCGATGGCGTCATCATTCCCGACCTCCCTTTCCGCGATTACGAAGAGAGTTACAAAGCCATCGCCTCGAAGTATGACATCCGTGTCATCATGCTCATTACCCCCGAAACCAGCGAAGCCCGCGTCCGCGAAATAGACGCCCACACCGACGGCTTCATCTATCTGGTGTCCAGTGCCGCTACCACCGGTGCCCAGAAAGACTTCGACACCCGGAAGCAAGCCTACTTCAAGAAGATAGAGGATATGAACCTGCGCAATCCACGCATGGTAGGCTTCGGCATCAGCAACAAGCAGACATTCGATGCCGCTTGCGCCCACTCATCCGGTGCCATCATCGGCAGCCGCTTCGTCACGCTGCTCAACGAGAAGGAAGGAGATGCGGAAAAGGCTATCAGGCAGTTGAAGGAAGATTTGAAACAGTGAGCTTATTCAAATTTCATACAATATATTTTTCGCAATGAAAAAATAAAAGAGACAAAATCTGCAAAGACTTGTCTCTTTTATTTTCTCCCCATCTCATATTTCACTATCTTTGTACCCGAAAAAAGCTCTAATACGAATATCATGAAAGTCGATTGCCCTTCCGTACTATTGATTTACACTGGCGGAACTATCGGAATGATAGAAAATCCCGAGACCGGTGCGCTTGAGAACTTCAACTTCGACCAACTGCTACAGCATGTTCCCGAACTGAAGCGCTTCAACTACCGCATCTCTTCCTATCAGTTCGACCCACCGATCGACTCTTCCGACATGGAGCCTTCCCTCTGGGCAAAGATTGTAAAAATCATCAACTACAACTACGACAATTTCGACGGCTTCGTCATCCTGCACGGTACCGATACGATGGCCTATACAGCCTCCGCCCTCAGTTTCATGCTCGAGAACCTTTCCAAGCCGGTCATCCTCACCGGTTCCCAGCTTCCCATCGGCACCCTGCGCACCGACGGGAAAGAGAACCTCATCACCGCCATTGAAATAGCCGCCGCCAAGCATCCGGACGGTACTCCTATCGTCCCTGAAGTGTGCATCTTCTTCGAGAACGAGCTGATGCGGGGCAACCGTACCACCAAAATCAATGCCGAGAATTTCAATGCTTTCCGCTCCTTCAACTATCCCGCACTGGCAAAGGCAGGCATCCATATCCGTTATAACGAGCACCTCATCCACCGTCCCGACCCGTCACGCCCCATGAAGCCGCACTACCTTTTCGACACCAATGTCGTAGTGCTCACCCTCTTTCCCGGCATCCAGGAAAGCATCATCAACTCCGTGCTCCATGTTCCCGGCCTGAAAGCTGTTGTCCTCAAGACCTTCGGTTCCGGCAATGCCCCCCAGAAAGAATGGTTCATCCGCCAGCTGAAAGAAGCCAGCGAACGTGGCATTGTCATCGTCAACATCACCCAATGCCAAAGTGGCGCCGTCGAGATGGGACGTTACGAAACCGGTCTGCAACTTCTCCAGGCAGGTGTCATCAGCGGCTATGACAGTACCCCCGAATGTGCCGTCACCAAACTCATGTTCCTCCTGGGGCATGGACTGAACCAAGCCGAAATCCGCCACCGCATGAATTCCGACCTGGCAGGAGAAATCACCAAGATTTAGTAAAGCGGCAATACAGAGGGCATTTAGTAATATTGATAATTTTCAAGACAAACTTGCATTATCTATCCATGCAAAATTGTTAAAAAGCGTTAACCAACACGCTTTTATCCCCCATTAATAAAGCTTATTAGTTTAAATAAACGTACTTTTGCTTACAATCAAGCAAAACAAATGTAAAATATGGGAGAAAATACCCTATACAAACGCTTTCTGCCGCTTGTTATTCTTACAGTAGGCATACTGCTGCAGGGTTGTAAAGACGATGTTTTTAACCCCGAAAAAGTGAAAGCAGCCTATCAGGATAGGTTTCCGGTCAAGAACATAGATCCGGCTATGGATTGGAAAATGACTCAGCAGGTCCGGGTCAATGTTTCTGTATCCGAAGATACCGGCATCGACTATACCATACGTATTTACGACAAGAACCCCTTAATCAGCCGGTCATCTGCCAAACTGCTGGCAGAAGGCACCGCCAATAATACAACAGTATTTACTACCGTCATGGACTGCCCTTCTGTGCTGACGAGCGCTTTTGTGTGCCGCACCGATGCACACAGCCGCAACATAGTAAAATACGTATCCATCCAAAACGGTCAGCTCCACGCCGCTTTCGGCAGTTCCCCTGCAACTACACGTGCCGCATGGACGCGCAGTGTCAGCATCGAGACCTATTCACCGGAAAAGTCTGAGGCGGAAATCACTGCAATGCTATCAAGTGCCGAAGAAATAAGGCCGAATACCGATTTTCAAAACGGAAAAGCCTACAAAATCTCCAAAGACAATATATATAGGAATAAAATCAGCAAGGACGGCATGGGAAGTGACAATCCGGCCATCATCATCATTGAAGGCAGCTGGGAACCCAATGGAAACAACATGACCGTTGAACGAGGCTTCGAATTCTATGTGATTGACGGAGGGGAAATCGTGATACCGGACGAGCACACCTTCACTTTAGTGCAATCCAGCCGGTTTATCGTCTACGCGGGTGGAACCATCAAAGGGAACGACATCGAATTGACCAATGCATCCGGAGGCAGCTACAACTACAATGCCGGTATCATGGAAATAGACGATTTCCATGTCAGCCGGGGAGGAGCATTCTATAATTGCGGAACCGTTCGTGTCGATGAAATGAATTTCGACAGCGGATGCAAATTCATCAACCAGGGCAAAGCCTATATCGGAGAAACCGACAGCAACATCACTATAGACAACGGATGCTATCTATATGCGGAAGAATTTGTCGGCACACTGAACATGGGAGACAACTCCTCTGCAGAAATAGAAGATTTTGGAGATAAAAGCAATAATTACAACACCCATGTCACAATGGGTGACAACTCCATGATAACCGTACTGGATGAAGCCGAATTGTCACAAGCACAATTTATGGGCCCAAACAATGAATATGCACTGGTAAAAATCAATAAAATTGAAGATATAGGGAATTTTTCCAGCCAGGGAAACATTCATTATGAAGTGAAAGAGATTGACGATGATATCACCGAGGACATCTGGTGGGAAGCTAAATTCCTTGATGCCATCAAGAACACTGAAGGAACCATATCCAAATGGGGAGAATCCCCCATCACCATTCCTGCCGGAGACTGTACGGGCGAAGGCAATACTCCGGACGAGTCCGGCTCAGAAACCCCTACAGACCCGGTCTCCTATACGTACGTATTCGAAGACAACTTCCCGTTGGTAGGCGACTATGACTTCAACGACGTGGTCTTGGACGTGGAGACCTACTATCACCGCGAGAAAAAGACGAACCACATCAAGCGCATACAGCTCGACGTGACCCTTGCTGCAGCAGGAGCAAGCAAGCCGTTGGGCGTAGGGCTCCGGATTACCGGAATCAATAAATCCGATATCCGGGAAGTCAAGACCGGAGGCGACGATTCGCGTTTCCAGGAGTCATTCAACAGCTCGTACAACAAATTCAGGTACAATAACGTTACTTATATGGAAGATTCCGATCCGAGTGTCGTAATCCCCATTGCAGGCGAAGTACACAATGTATTTGGAGTCGAACCGGGTGAGATGGTAAACACCGGCATTGGAGTAACCGCCAAAGAGTATACTTATGAAGTCATTATTGAACTGACAGACCAAACTCGGACAGAGCCCCTATTCTCAAAAGACAATCTGGACTTCTTCATCTGTTATCAATATAAAAGCATGGAACAACGCATGGAAGTCCATCTTTACGAATTTTGGGGATATGGCGCCACTGCCGCCGGAACCATACAGCAAGAGAATCTTGACTTGGCAGGCAACAACACGTGGGCAATCTGCGTGCCGTATGGCTTCCGCTATCCCAAAGAAACAATCAATGTGTCACGTACTGATATCCCCGAGGCAAGCGCATATCCGGAATTCATCTATTGGGCCCAAGACAGAACCCAGTATACGGAATGGTACGAACACCCGGTAGAAGAAAATGTATATAGATAAATATAGCAAACAACTATCATAAACAATGAAACAAATATTATTTGTAGATGACAAACCTGCCATAGGCAAGGTACTCTCGGTCTATTTAGGGAAAGAGAATGAGCTGGTTTATTTCGAAGATCCCGTCAGGGCCATAGAATGGCTGAATGAAGGGAACGAGCCCGCTCTCATCATTTCGGACATACGCATGCCCAAGATGACCGGCAGTGAATTCCTGGCATATCTGAAAGGCAATTCACTTTTCAAGGACATTCCGGTTGTGATGCTTTCCAGTGAGGAAAGTACCACCGAGCGCATCAACCTGCTCGAAGCCGGAGCCGAGGATTTCATACTGAAACCTTTCAATCCTATGGAACTGAAAGCCCGCATCAAGAAATTCCTCTAAACAACAAAATCAATGGATATGTTATATTATATCTACATAGGTAGCAATCGCGTCACCATCGACCACTTGAGCAAAATTGCGGGAGGCATGTTCATGGCTGTTTCATCCTGCAACAAAGCGGCGAAAGTCATCGACGGTATCCGCGAACGGTACAACACATCCATTCTTTACGAAGAAAGCACCCCTCAAAAGGACAGCCAGAATATCACTTTCCTGCACAAGCGCTTCCCCCGTGTCTACATCATCCTCATCACCGAAGGACTGCAGAAGGAACACCGCAAGCTCTATCTGCAGGCAGGTGTCAACAACACCCTTTCCCCCATGGCCAGCGAAGAGAGCCTCCAGCAAATGACAAAATTCCTCCAACTGCGCAAGGAGCATAAGTTGCAGGAATTCAGCCAGTCACACCGTAAGATATTCAACACCTTCCACCTGCCTATGTGGAAGCGCATATTCGACATCCTTTTTGCCGTTGCCGTACTGATTGTGCTGTCTCCCATACTCATCGCGACAGCCATAGCCATCCGCGTGGAAAGCAAGGGAAGAGTGATTTACAAGTCCCAGCGTGTGGGCAGCAACTACCAGATATTCAACTTCCTGAAGTTCCGCTCCATGTACACCAATGCCGACAAGCGCCTGAAAGAGCTGAACGCCCTCAACCAATATAAGATAGAGGAAGAGCTTACGGACGAGCAGCCCGATATCCGCTTCGACGACCTGACCGGCACTTCCGAAGAAGAGGCTACCCTGCTGATTTCGGACGATTTTGTCATCTCTGAAGAAGATTTCCTTAAAAAGAAGGCCCAAGAAAAACAGAATACGTTTGTCAAGATAGAGAACGATCCCCGCGTCACCCGCGTAGGCCGTTTCATCCGCAAGTACAGCATTGACGAACTGCCGCAGCTGTTCAACGTCCTCAAAGGGGACATGAGCATCGTGGGCAACCGCCCGCTCCCCCTCTACGAGGCCGAGCTGCTGACCAGCGACGCGTATATCGAGCGTTTCATGGCTCCCGCCGGACTGACGGGACTGTGGCAAGTGGAGAAACGAGGCGGCGCCGGGAAGATGTCGGCCGAAGAGCGAAAGCAACTGGACATTAAGTACGCCCAAGAATTTTCATTCTGGCTGGACATGAAGATACTGTGCAAGACGCTGACAGCGTTTGTGCAAAAAGAGAATGTATAAAAAAAGATAATAGGAATTATATGGCTTTAGAGATGATAAAAAGATATATCAAGTCCATCATTTACAGTGTAATCCTTTTAGGATTGTTGGGGGTACCTTTGTCTGTGGCTGCGCAGCAGGAGTTGACACGGGAGGAACGGATAAAGGCGTTGGAGAGGTTGAAGATGGAAGACGAGAAGTTCGAAGTTAATACATTGGAATCTACTGCTCCTAAGACATTGACAGAACTTGAAAGGCTGGAACTTCCACCATTATCAGTCTTTCTTGATGCAGTAATAGAGAACGCTACTGTAAAAAGAGCTCAGTCACAAGTAGAACAAGTCAAAAATGAATATCGTCTTCAAAAACGGGATTGGCTAAATTATATTCGATTAAATGGTAACTATTCTTATGGACGATATAACATTATAGGTAATGCTAGTGATGAATTTACTCCTATGTATCAAACTACCATGTCAAGTGCCCAGCACAATTTCAATGTAGGTGCTAGTATCGGCGTAAGTTTAGGTGACATATTCAATCGGCCAACTAAACTAAAAAATTATCGTTATCAAATAGAACAACTACAGTATTCACAAGAGGAAGTAATGGAAGAACGCCGTTTACGTGTATTGGAAGCATATAACGCTGTGACGGAACAGCTTGCAACAATAAAAGCTAAAGCAGAAACAGCGGCTTTGTATAATGCACAAATGAAAATATGTGAATATAATTTCATAAACGGGACAATGGATATTACAGACCTTTCCATGGAACGTTCTCGACGTTCGGGAGCTGTAACTGCCTATGAACAAGCTCGGGTAGCTCTACACAATTCTATTATTTTATTAGAGATGCTTACTAATGTAAAAATTATCAAGGATAAATTGTAATAATATGGATATAGCACAATTTATAGCAAATTTCATTTATCGTATCCGATATTGGCTACTGTGGGGTACCCTTATTATCACAGGTATTGTAATTTATTTCACACAATTTCTTCCTTTTAGCTATACTGTTGAGGGAAGTTTATATGCCGGTGTTACAAATTCCACCTCTCTTGATGGAAGTTCTGCAAATCTAATATCTATTAATAGCACTTTTGACAATTTAGTAGGCATTGCCAAATCAAGAGGAACTCTGGAAAAAGTATCAGTTCGTCTTCTTGCAAATGCATTAACATATGGCGAAGAATGGAAGGATACCCGATATATCCAAGCAAAAAACTACCGTCAACTATTGCAGCAAACGCCCAAAGAAGTACTAACTTTAGTTGACAGAAAAGACGTGGTGAAAACCGCTGAAAACTTAACTAATTATCGAAAAGAGAATAGTGATAATTTCGTATATGCTATGTTCAACCGTCCAGTACCCTTTTATAGTGCTACTGCTCTTGACGAGATTGATGTTAAAAGAGATGGTACCAGTGATATCTTAAACATTACTTATACAGCTTCAGATCCAGGCATAACTCAGCAAACTGTATCTATTTTAATAGACGAATTAACAAAAGCATATGAGATATTACGATTTAAATCGACACAAGACGTGATAGCCTATTTCCAGGAACAAGTTCGTATAGCCAAAACAGCTCTGAATGAAGAAGAGAATGGTTTAATGGACTATTGTGTTCAAGAGCAAGTCATCAATTATCCCGAAGAAACAAAATTCTTAGCAGGCACGCGATACAACGTGGATGACCGGGTAGAAGAAGCTACACGCAATTACGAAAGTGCTGTTAAATTACGTTCAATGCTGGAACAAGAAATGGACATTCGTGCTAAAATAATCCGAAACAACAGTGATTTGCTTAAAGAGCTTGAGAATGTCAGTAGATTGAACCAAAATATTATGGAACAAGAGATTTTTGTCTCTGATAAAATTCAAGATAACAATATACTATTAAAAAAGAGTAAACAAGAACTCCAAAAAGCAGAAAAAAAGATAAACCATATATCTGATAATTTGAATGAATATGGTATATCTAAAGAAGGCGTTTCTGTTCATAGTATGGTAAGTGAATGGCTGCAAGCTTTAGTTAACGAGACTAAAGCTCAAGCAGAATTGAAAGTTCTAAAGAGCCGTCAGCAAGATATTTTTGAACAATACAGCCATATGTCTCCAATTGGTACGCAAGTAAATCGGAAACAACGTTCCATTGGCATTGCTGAAGATAATTATCGTACACAACTCAAAGGTTTAGCAGACGCGAACCTTAGGCTGAAAAATATAGAAATGAACACCAGCAACCTGCAAATCGTTGCTGAGCCATCTTATCCTCTTACAGATAATGGTCGCAGACGAATACTTTATGTTATTGCAGCATTTATAGGAAGTATGGCGTTTATCATAACTTATTTCTTACTTATAGAATTATTAGACCGAACATTACGAGATCCCCTACGAAGCAAACGTCTTAGCGGTCTGGATGTAATTGCAGCTTTCAATGGAACTAGCAATCTCAAATTCCGTGGCTTCCTTAAAGCTTGTAATAGACTAGCAGCAGCATACAGTTGCAGACAATTCAATAATTATCTACAACCACACCGTTCTACTGTCATCAATATAATAAGTGTAAATAAGGGAGAAGGAAAATCATTCCTAAGTAAATATTTTGCTGCATATTGGGAAACAGAAGGAATGAGCGTCCGCATTGTAAGATATGGCGAAGATTTTGACAATGAAGGTTATTCATATGTCAATGCTCGTCAACTATCTGATTTTTGGCAGCCTAACAGTGCAGAAAAAGAGCCTGACATTATTTTAGTAGAATACCCTGCTATGAAAACTTCTAGTATTCCCTTGCCAGTACTGAAACAAGCAGATCTTAACCTAGTAATAGCAAATGCCTGCCGTTTATGGAGTAGTGACGATGATGCCATATTGAAACCTCTAAAAGAAGTATCCAAGGATAGCACACCGCTCTTCCTCTATCTGAATAATGCAGATCGTGAAGTAGTTGAAATGTTCACGGGTGAATTACCTCCTAAAACTCCTGTCCATTCCTTCTTTAGCCGGATAGCACAATTAGGTTTAACTGCAAAAAGTGCAGCTGTAAAGTAACTATAAAAATAGAGATATGTCATTAATGTCCACGCAAAGTCGCGAAGCTCTAGCTTCCCCTAAGACGTTTACAATCTTATTGCTAATAATAGGATTGTGTGGGTTGGCATATTCAATAATGTTTCAAAAATGGATATTTGTAGCCATTATTTGTGCATCTCCCAGTATTATCCTTCTATTTGTTTATAGTTGTAAATACCCGATTGTCAGCTTTGTTGTATATGCTACTATTGCTTATTTTTTTGATGCAATTAATCGCTATACGCGCTTTGATGGAATCAGTATCATATTAGATATAGCCCTGATATATACTCTAATGGCAATGCTTCTAAATAGGATTTCAAATGAACATTCGGATATTCGTGCAAAGGATATTTTCAATACACTAACCATAGGTTACTTTATATGGATGATTTTCATCATTCTACAATTAACGAATTTGGGAACTGATTTAAATAAAATATTTACCAGTTCACGTAGCTGGCTTTTGGCAACCCCGCTTCTATACATTTTGTCATCATTACTATTAACCAGTCCCAAGAAATTACGATATGCACTAATTATATTAGGTGGATTTACTATTATCGTCTTTTTAAAATTATTGTGGCAAAAATTCCGATGGTTTGATCCTGCTGAAGTAGCTTGGCTCATGGAAGGAAGTTGGAGAACGCATTTATTACGTAGCGGAGTAAGATATTTTTCATTATTCAGTGATGCAGGAAACTTTGGAGCCATCATGGGTATGACTACTATTATCTATTCCATTTTATTTTTACATACCTATTCCAAAGTATTACGTTATTTCTATTTATTAATTGCATGTATGGGCGGATTAGGCATGCTAATGTCCGGCACACGAGGAAGTATAATAATTCCTCTGGGAGGACTTATGTTATACTGTTTATTGTGCCGTAATATAAAAGTCATTATAAGTTCCATTATAGCAGGTGGACTAATCTTCTGCTTCTTTTCTTTTACCAACATTGGAGATAATTATTCAATGATACGTCGTATGCGCACAGCTTTTAAGCCTACAGAGGATGCATCTTTTAATGTTCGTATAGAAAATCAAAAGATAATAGCCCAATATCTGAAAAAGCACCCCATGGGAGCTGGTATTGGTGGCCATATCACAACCCCAAGATGGGAGAATGATCAATACATTGATTACAGAATTCCTCCTGATTCTTTCTATGTAGATATTTGGTCACAAGGTGGTACATATGGATTAGTTTTATATATACTAATTTTTGCATGTATAATATTAAGGTGTTGTTACATCATTATGTTTCGAATACGGGATGCCCAATTAAGAAATACTTTGGCTGCTCTGCTATGTGGTTTATTTGGTTTATTTCTCAATGGATATGTAGGAAGAGGTATGGGATTTCAACCAGGTGTCAGTTTAATAGGTTTTTTCTTTGCTTTTATACTAAATGGGCCCTTAATAGAACAACGATTATCTAAAAAAACAAACTAAATATATGAACGAGATTTTTCAAATATTCAATCCTGATTGGTGGATGGACGAGAACAACAATGTATTGCAAATGACAGATGCAATTCTATTCCTCTTGTTTCTTATTCCGGTAGCATATCTATTTATCTATTCTTTGGCATCTTTGATGAAGTATAAAAATCCTTATCCAGAATCCAAAAAACAGCATAAATTTTTAGTGTTGTTTAATGTCTTTCGTAACGGTAAAGAAGTAATAGAATCTATTAATTATTTTCTAGACACGCAAACATATCCGCGGGATAAATATGATATCGCTGCAGCTGCAACACAGCTATCAGAAGAAGACTTGACAACCCTCCTTCAAATGCCTGTCAGTATTGTAGTACCAGATAAGGAATATTGTACTAAAGTATACGCTATACAGCAAGTTATGGAACGATACTCACCTCATGAATATGACATGATAGTCATTTTCAATTCTGATAATCGTGTAGTTCCTAATGCGTTGCACTTATTAAACAATGCATACTATTCAGGTTGTGACTCCATACAAGCACACCGTATGACAGAAAACCTTACGACCAGTACAGCTATTCTATCTGCTGCAGGAGAAGAAATCAATAATAATATATTCCGTAAAGGACATACAAAATTGGGATTCTCATCCGCATTGCTTGGTTCAGGTATGGCATTTGACTTTGAAATGTTCCATAGAATTGCTCCTGCTCTTAAAGGCTCTGACCTAGCAAAGGCAGTAGAGGTAAGATTACTTGAAGAAAATATTTACACTGAATACATACAGGAAATAATCTGCTATAGTAAGAAGCAAGAAAATGCAGAAGGATATAGTCGTGAACGCCAACGTTGGTTATCAGCTCAATATAATAGTACCTTCTTAGCACTAAAGCATTTACCATTAGCTTTTCTGCAAGGTAAATGGGACTACTGTAACAAACTATTCCAATGGCTGCTACCTTCACGATTTCTGCTTATCGCATGCATAGTAACTGCTACAATAATTATTACAATACTTGATTGGACCTTATCCTTCAAATGGTACATACTACTTTTACTCATCATAATTACGTTCTTAATGGCTTTACCGGAAGGTGAAATAAACAAGCGTTTCAAACACGCTGTATGGGCATTGCCTATACTGATTTTCGCTTCCATTTTCAGCCATTTCGGACGTATTTTCAAAAGTACAAAAAAGAATAAATGAAAATAGCAATCGAGGCCCAACGTATCTTCCGCCGCGACAAACACGGAATGGATTTTGTCGTTCTTGAAGTCTTAAGGGAACTTCAGAAACGGAAAGATGGCAATGAGTACTATGTACTTGTTGCTCCCGGTGAAGATTGCTGCCTCAAAGAATCAGACAATCTCCACATCATCGAACTGCGTTGCCCCACCTATCCCCTATGGGAACAGATTGCATTACCACGAGCTGTACGCCACTTAAAAGTAGATATATTGCATTGTACCTCAAATACGGCTCCATTGTGGTGCCCCATACCGCTGGTACTTACATTGCATGATATTATTTACTTGGAACCACGCCAACACCGAAATCCCTCGCTATATCAAGAAATGGGATGGCATTACCGACGATTGGTTGTTCCGCGTATCTTAAAGAAATGCAAGAAAATCATCACTGTTTCACATTTTGAATGTACACGCATCCGCGAAGCACTGCACCTGCCTAATAGACAGATAACCGCTGTCTATAATGGATATAATACACATTTCCGTAAGAATGAAACAATTGACGAGAATATCATTCAAAAGTATATCCCACAGGAAGGTTTTCTGTTCTTTTTAGGGAACACAGACCCCAAAAAAAACGCGGCACGCACGCTGAAGGCCTATTCACTTTACCTGAAAGCATCTGTAATAAAACGCCCGTTACTCATTGCGGACTTAAAAGAGGAACATATTGACGCACTCCTCCAGCAAGAAGGTATAACAGATATAAAAGTACATTTATTCTATCCGGGATATATTGACAACCGTGATTTGGTAACCCTCTATAGTGCAGCTTTTGCTTTCCTTTATCCTTCTTTAAGGGAAAGTTTCGGCATTCCAATGCTGGAAGCAATGGCTTGCGGTACTCCCGTAATAACCAGCAATACCTCTGCAATGCCGGAAGTGGCCGGAGCTGACGCCATCCTTGTCAATCCGCAAATGCCGTCAGAAATTGCAGACGCCATCCTGCAATTAGAAAAGAACAATGATTTCTATCGGCAACAATCTGCTTACGGACTAGAACGTGTAAAACAATTCTCTTGGAAAAGCACAGCTGAAGAATATGTGAAGATTTACAATGAAATCCATACACCATAAACCCACACCTCTAAAACTATGGCAGACTTCATCATCACCAGCCTCCAATCCTGGGACATCGAGATAGGAAGCACCATCAAGAACACCGCATCCGAGATAGCAAAGAAGCACCGTGTACTCTATGTCAATCCTCCCATGGATATTGCCACAAGGTTACGCATTGCAGCAGGAAAAGGGCCTCTATCTCCTACAGGCCATCGACAGCTGGAAGTCATCCAAAGCAAATCGGCTCCATTGCGGCAAATCAATGAAAATCTATGGGTATTGGACTGCCCCTTCATCATACACTCCGTAGGACAACTTCCTACATGGCTATTCAACTGTCTCAATCGCCGGAATTGCAAAAAGATTGGCAACTGGATAGTACAACAAGCCGATGTTCTTGGTTTCAAAGACTATACGCATTTGATTGATACCGACCTTTTCCGAAGCCTGCATCTCAAAGAATATATCTGCCCGGCAATCAGCATTTATTATCGGCGCGACTATGTTATCGGCTTTCCCTATTGGCGCAAGCACGGACCACGTTGCGAAGAAATGCTTGTACGTCAGTCAGATATCGTACTGGCAAATTCCAGTTACTTTGCAGAACAGCTCCGACCTCTGAACCGGCACACATATGTATTGAATACCGGTGTCAATCTTGAACTATACGATGCTACCCGGCATTGGGACAAACCGACGGATATGCAAAACATCCCCTCGCCAATAGTCGGCTATACGGGAGCTATCATCGAAAGCCGCCTGGACAGTGAACTGCTATACAATATCGCAAGGCAGTTGCCCGGCTACAGTTTTGTTTTCGTCGGACCTGAAGACAAGCATTTCCAAAAGCACCTGCTACACAATTTAAAGAATGTATTCTTCACAGGACGTAAGGAAGTGGAAGAACTGCCGAAATATATACAGCACTTTGACATCTGCATCAATCCACAGATACTCAATTCTATAACAGATGGTAATTACCCACTGAAAATAGATGAATACCTTGCCATGGGAAAACCTATAGTAGCTACCAGCACACATACCATGCGTAGCATCTTTGCCGGACACACTCATTTAGCTGTTTCAACAGAAGAATGGATAATAGCACTGAAAGCAGCAGCAAACGAAGCAGGCAACCCAAAACTGGAGAATGCCCGCATTGCCTTTGCGCATACACACAGTTGGGGACATAGTGTACAGACAATTTACAATGCCATTACCAGATATGTGACAAAAAAATAAGGTAACTATATACCACTTTGCACCAAATAGTAAATTGAAAGTTTAATGGAATTACATTTATTCATGTTTCAAACTTTTGTATATTTGCCATACGTTCAATAAGAAAGATGCAAAAATAGAATAGTAAAGTCTGGATTTTAAATGGAAATAGATTATGAAAGATGAAATTTCCGAAAGCAACAAAATTCATTTCGCTGTTATGGCTCTTGGGGCCAGCTCTCGAAAGATGAATATCTCACCCATGGAGATGTACGGGTAGACTTATTCAAACGCCTTGTTTTAGACTGCTATGACGTGATGCATACACAAAGTTTAAAACATGTTTCCGAGGATTTAGTTGAAGCTTTGTCAAATTGGGAAAAACAACACAAATTCAACAGATAAGTTTTTTCTACATTTGCCATATTGCAAATATACGAAATCTATCGGGCGAAATTCGTATCTTTGTCGCGTTTTTCTTAAAAAAGTATTATGAGTAAAAAAAGTAACCTTTACCCTCCGTAGCGGAGACAAGGACGCAGTAAACATCGAAAAGGATACTGCACACAGTAGAAATCCATTATTGGATCAGTTGGAAATCATTGCAGAGGTCATTGACTATTTGCTGAAAGGGAAATCGTCTTTCTCCCAAAGCGAACTGCGCAGTCTGGCCCACATACGGCAGATGACACGTATGCACAAAACAAAGTCCGGAGAGTAATAGCTACTGTGAGTCAAATGTTTACGAATGTAACAAGTAGAAGGCCGCCTAAAGAGAGGGCTCCACCGACTACTTTCTGTAAAAAAACACATATTTCTCCATTGTATGCCTAAGCACCCGAAAAGAGACTGTAACACACGCAGGACAGCTTCTGGGGTCGGTGAGATGCCGCTAAACCCTACAAAAGTCCATTTGCAGGCTTGTTCTGTTATACGTAACTTTGCCGCATATTTTAAAAGATATGACCGCTGAACAGTCTCTCCCTTACACGTCACTATGAAGCCCTTCTATCCTTTCAGAATATAAGATAACTATCAGGAAATAGAAAACTAATACACGAAGAAAATGATTTGGTTCAAACACCCCAACGATTTGCCTAATGACAAAAGACTCGCCGCACTCATCAATAATGAAGGATGCAGGGGCTATGGTATGTATCTGCGCATCATCGAGATGCTCTGTGCACAGCCCGACAGGAAACTCAGTTTCAGTCAACTGAATATTATTTCAAGAAAAGGGTTCTCCAAAAAATACATGGAGAAAATCATCTGGGAATACAAACTTTTCACTATCCACGAAGAAGAATTCGAATCCGCCATCAACTTCAACTATACGGAAAAAGGAAATCATTTGCAAAATGATTTGAAAACTCCAGAAAAAACGGAGGATGCGAAAAATGACGATAAATCACTGAACAACAGTGGTAATACAAACAAAACCAGCCTCGCGCGCGTAAGAGAAGAACAGAATAGAGAAGAACAGATGAAGAGAAAAGACGACGATGTCGTCCAAAAGAACGGCGGCGACGGCGGCATCACTCCCTACCAGAGCTGGAGGAAGCAAGTGGATGGCTTGTCGAAAAATCAACTGTTCCGTGAAATGGTCTGCATGAGAAGCGGCTACAGTGTCCTGCTGAACAAGCATTTTGATACGGCACTGGAAGAATTCAAGAAACACATCGTACTCCTCGGAAAAGAAGAGAAGATGAACAGCCAGGAAGAAGTGCGAAGCTACTTCACGTTCTACACCCAAGCCGGCCAGCGCACCTCGCAGGAACTGCACATGCTGTTGCAGGGCCTCGAAAAGCAGCAGTCCGCCACCGCTCCTCCCGACCCCCATCGCTACGAGCAGCTGGTGAACGGACGGCGCACCTACCTGGGCTGCCCCATCCCCGACGGAGCGCCGCCCCGACCGGACAATACCGCCTTCTGGAACGAAACGACCCGTTCGTGGAGCTCGCAGCGACAGCCGCCGACATCGAAAAAGCCGAAACAGAAACCCGGCTGAAACGCCACACTCCGGCATCCGGAATGCCACACGTCAGCGTTCCGAATGCCACACCTCAGCACGTCCCAAGTGTGGCATTTACCCTCGTGAAGTGTGGCATTCCAACCCGCTAAGTGTGGCATTTCAACCCCTCAGGCTGCCCTGAAACTAAAATCTGCGTCTAAAAAATTATCAGAAAACTACTAAAGCAAACCTATATGAGAAATTTTCATCAACGCGGCATTGACACCCGCGGCCGCATCAGCGGCAAAATCAAGACCATCTGCCCGCAATGCAACGACACCCGCGGACACAAAGGCAACAAGTCACTCTCCGTAGACCTGGACAAAGGCCTGTGCTACTGCCACCACTGCGGCTACAAGCTCTACGTGCCCGACGATGCCGAAGAACGCCTCAAGCAGCAGCGCCGCGACATGCGCCGGAAACCCGCCGCACCGCCCCAGCACTTCCGCCGTCCCACCTTCGACCCTGCCCGGATGCAACTCTCCGAGAACCTGGAACGCTACTGGACCACCGTGCGCTGCCTGCCGCAGGAACTGCTGCGTACCCTGCGCATCACCGAAGAGACGGTGCGCCTGCCGGAAAGCAACCAGGAGGAGAACTGCATCTGCTTCAACTACTTCGAGAACGGGACGCTCGTCAACACCAAGTACCGCAGCGCCCTGAAGCACTTCATGATGGTGAAGGGGGCCGAGCTCATCCCCTACAACGTGGACAGCATCCTGGGCACCCCGGAGTGCATCATCACCGAAGGCGAGTTCGACGCGGCAGCCATCATCGCCGCCGGACGCAAGGACGTCGTCTCCGTGCCCGCCGGCGCCCAGAGCAACCTCACGTGGCTGGACCGCTTCGTGGAGTCGCACTTCGAAGACAAGCAGGCCCTCTACATCGCCGTAGACGAAGACCCGGCAGGGCAGTCGCTCCGGCAGGAACTCACGCGCCGCCTCGGAGTGGAACGCTGCCGCATCGTGCACTTCGGCGAGGGCTGCAAGGATGCCAACGAGCATCTGGTGAAATACGGCGCCGAAAGCCTCCGCATCTGCATCGAGCAAGCCGAAGAAGTGCCCCTGGAAGGAATCTTCACCGCCGAAGACTGCGGCGACGACCTGCGCTCCCTCTACGAAAACGGCCTGCAACGGGGTGCTGACACCGGCTGGGAGAACTTCGACGAACACTGCACCTTCGAGCCCCGCCGCCTGCTGGTGATGACCGGACGCCCCGGCGACGGCAAGTCCGAATTCACCGACGAACTGGTGCTGCGCCTCTGCCTGCGCCACGAATGGAAAATCGCCTTCTTCAGCCCCGAAAACATGCCCATCGCCTACCACCTGCACAAGCTGGCGGAGAAGCTGACCGGCCACCGCTTCACCCCCGGGCCGGGCATGACGGAAGCCGTCTACGAGCAGGCAGTGGGCTGGCTGGACCGCAACGTGTCGCACATCCTGCCCGACGACGGGAGCTACGGCATCGACCACATCCTGGAGAAAGCCCGCCAAGTGGTGCGCCGCAAAGGGGTGCGCATCCTCGTCATCGACCCCATGAACCGCCTGGAACAACGTCTGGAACCGGGACAGACGGAAATGGACTACATCACCGACACGCTGAACAAGCTGGGACGCTTCGCCACCCGCAACCAGTGCCTCGTCATCCTCGTGGCCCACCCCCGCAAGGTGAACCGCAACGAAAAGGACGGCACCCGGCGCCGTGTCGAGATGAACGACATCAACGGCTCTGCCAACTTCGCCAACATGTCCGACTTCTGCCTCGTGGTAGACCGCAACGACACGAAGCAGATAGCCACCATCTACATCGAGAAGGTCCGTTTCAAACACTTGGGCAGTGCCCACACCGAAGCCAAGTTCGTCTACAACCACCTGAACGGACGCTACTGGCCCTGCGAGGAAGACGTCATCCACACCCCCCAAGGAGAGCAACTGGGACCGGTGAACACGCAGTTCGACAATGAGAATTGGTTGAAAAATAATGAAGAACAAGGCAGGTTATTCGAGTAAAAATCCGTATCTTTACAAGACGGAAAGAAGAGAATAGGTGTAAGCATGTGCAAACCGTACAATCACGTGTTATCCGTATTAAAGAAAACATATAACCTGAACTTTAAAGAATATGATGAAAGAAAATGATTCCTTTGCAGAGCCTCGCTTCCCCGTCCGCAGTTACGGGAAAGGCGAACTGGCCATGTACTACCTTCCGGGCATCGCCCAGCAGACTGCCGTCAACCGGCTGAACGAATGGATACGCACCGCCCCCGGGCTGGAACAACGCCTGCTTGCCACGGGCATGAACCCTTATTGCCGACGGTACACGCCCGCACAAGTGCAGCTTATGATTAATGTCTTCGGGGAGCCTTCTTAGAAGGTTCCCCGCTTTTCACATAAATCCTCACCCCCACTCTGTCTATATGCTCACGCAATGCCTCGTTTTCAAGATTGGCATATACCACCACTTCACGCACTTCATCAAAACGAGCTAAAACAGCACATATCCTGATTACTGTTTTCCAACATATTCCATGTCTTTTTATTCAGTTTACGCACATCTATGCGAATACAAATATACCTCCTATTTGTCACAAATCCAAAACAAAAGAAACAATAACCTCCCTTATCCTCTCCCAACCTCCTCCTACCTCCCCCAACCTCCCATCCTCCCTGCCCCATGTCCTATCTTTGTATCAACGAAACGGAGCAGAGGCCATCGCCGCGGAGACACCTCCTTTCCCCCTTCGGAATGAAACATTAACCATTAAACATCAAACATCATGCCAACAGCATTAGTAGTGCGCACACAGCGCCACAAGAAAATCGGAGACAGCAGCTCCCCCATGGTCTACACCCTGAAACGCAAGCCCCAAGATGCCAAAATCTTCGACCTTGCCCGTATCGCGCAAGACATTGAAGCACTGGGAGCCATGTCGGCCGAAGACGTGGAGCACGTAGGCAAAGCCATCGTACGACAGATGCGCCAGACGCTGACGGACGGCAACAGTGTCCGTCTGGACGGCTTCGGCATCTTCCACACCACCTTTAAATGCCGTGCCACCGAACTGGCCAAAGACTGCACCGTGAAAAACATCGAGCGCGTCAACATCCGCTTCAAGGTAGCCAACACCCTGCGGCTGGTGAACGACAGCAACGCCACCACTAAAGGTGGAGCAAACAACCTCATCTTTGAGCTTGTAACTGCCGACAAGGATAGCACCAGCGGCGGTTCCGGCGGCAATAATCCCGATGGCGGAGGTTCCGACGGAGACCAAGGAGAGAATCCGCTGGGATAAAAAAATAGGGGTTAGCGATAAGCTTGTGTTCCCTAACCCCTACCCCTAATCACTAACCCCTAACCATTAACCATTATGAGTACAAAATCATCAGCCTGGGACAAGATTCTGAAAGTAATCATTGCTGTAGCTTCGGCACTTTTGGGTGCATTCAGCGCACACGCCATGAACAGCGGTGGTCCCTTTTAGCGAACAGCCCCCAAAGGCAAACAGTAAAGAAAAATGAGAAAAATTGATTTGATTGTGATACATTGCAGCGCCACGTGCGAGGACCGTCCCTTTACCGGGCAAGCTCTGGAAGCCGCGCACCGCCGACGTGGATTTGATGGCACGGGCTATCATTTCTACATCCGCCGTGACGGACAAATCTTGACTACCCGCCCGGTCGAGAGGGCCGGCGCCCACGCCCGCGGCTACAATGCCCACTCTATCGGAATCGCCTACGAAGGCGGATTGGACCACTATGGGAATCCCAAAGACACACGCACGGAATGGCAGCGCCACTCGCTCCGCGTACTGGTCCGTACTTTGCTGATGGACTATCCGGAAGCAAAAGTGGCGGGACATCGCGACCTCAGCCCCGACCTGAACAACAACGGAGAGGTGGAACCGATGGAATGGACGAAACAATGCCCGTGTTTTGAGGTGAAAAAAGAGAAGTGGTAACCAAGAAAAGGGAGGTGACAAAGCATGACAAAAGCTTTGCCACCTCATTTTTTATTCATACATTTGTTCTAATTAAGCAAAATGCGCATCAAACAAAGTTCAGCCGTATGAAGTACCCTATTGGAATACAGAGTTTTGAGAGCCTTATCAATGACGGATATATCTATGTGGACAAAACCGCCCTGATTTATCAGTTAGTACATACTGGTCGTTACTACTTCCTGAGCCGCCCGCGGAGATTCGGAAAGAGTCTGCTCATCAGCACACTGGAAGCCTACTTCAACGGGCAGCAGGAACTGTTCAAGGGACTGGAAATGGAACGGCTCGAAAAAGAATGGACGAAATATCCGGTACTGCATTTAGATTTGAACACAAGTAAATACGACGAGAAGAATAGCCTTATCGACATATTGAACGATACCCTCTGCCAGTGGGAAAACATCTACGGAACTGTCCCCAGCGAAGTCAACCCCGAACTGCGTTTCAAGGGAATCATCCGCCGCGCCTACGAGCAGACCGGCCAGCGCGTGGTCATCCTCGTGGACGAATACGACAAACCCATGCTCCAAGCCATTGGTGACGAAGAACTGCAAAATGAATATCGCAACACACTCAAAGCCTTCTACTCCGTAATGAAAACGCAGGACCGGTATATCCGTTTCGGCTTCCTGACGGGGGTAACGAAATTCGGAAAAGTCAGTGTGTTCAGCGACCTGAACAACTTGATAGACCTCTCCATGGACCGACAGTTCCAGACGCTCTGCGGAATGACCGACAAGGAGATACACACCTATTTTGAAGAACCGCTGCACCAGATAGCCGAAAACTACGGTATCACCTACGACGAAGTCTGCCTGCGACTGAAAGAACGGTACGACGGCTACCGCTTCCGTCAGAACGGAACCAATCTGTATAACCCCTTCAGCCTGCTGAATACCTTCCGTTCCCTGGAGTTCGGCAGCTACTGGTTCGAGACCGACACCCCCACCTACCTTGTGAAACTGCTGAAGGAAAACAACTTCTGCCTGCGCGACCTCACGAGCGAAGGGGTGACTGCAGAGACTTTCAACCATGTGGATTTCCTCATAGAAACACCGCTTACAATAATTTATCAAAGCGGCTATCTCACTATAAAGGGGTATGATGAAGAATTCAACACTTATCAGTTGGGATTTCCTAATAAAGAGGTTGCTGAAGGATTCATCAAATATCTGGTTCCTTACTATATGCCAGAACTCAGTAGAAAGCCATACTACACGTTGGAGAAATCTTTATAGCATACATAAAGATTTTCTTCTTTATCCATTCCATACTTATCAATTACCTCAATAGGAAATTTAAATAGTTCAACTCTAAAACCACATTCTTCCAAGCGATCTTTGTAGTCTAAACCATATAATCGCAAATGATCTGTTTGACCAAACACTTTCAATCTTTCTTCAGATGTTTTTACGGAAGAATCTTCCAAAGTCTTATCTAATATATTAGACATAGGAACTTGCAAGAGACCCACTCCACCTTTTTTCAATACCCTAAACAATTCACGCATTGCTTTACGGTCATCTTCAATATGCTCCAATACATGGTTACACATAACCATGTCAAAATCTCCATCTGCAAATGGCAAATTCAAAACATTCATATTATGAACATAAGGGGGGTACATATACCCTTTAGCAAAAAAATCTCCGCATATATAATCTATACTTTTCATTGTCAAAATACGTTGAGCAATAATATCCTCTGGAGCGATATGCAATATTCGTAAAGGATGTCCATCAAAAATCTTAGCTATATCCCGAAGATAAAGATACAATAATTTTTCCTTATCCTTAGCCCGGCATTTCCAACACATGCCAGGACGCACTCCCATACCAACAGTCTTGTATTTTCGCGCAGCAGGACTATCAATTCCTAACAGAGCCAAGTCATCTGAATGAAATCCACAAAACGGGCATTCATAGTGTACTCCTACATGCTTTTCCGCTTCACGATTGAACCTCCAATTATCAAACGCTATTTTTATAGGTTTCAAATGCTGTTTTATTCGTACCAATAATTCCATATCCTTTTTATTTCTATTTTTTCTTATCAATCAATCCATGCCAAGTTCCTCTTATTAACGCAATCGCAACCATCCAATTTTTCTTACGCAATGCAACTATAACATTTTTAGGCATAGACACACATACCAAGTATGTACAAGATAAAAGCCGAATAGCCCACTTGCTTCGCCGTCGGGTAAACAATAAACGGGCACGTGACATATAATAAGCACGATTAGGACTACCATACCCTATTGTAGCCCCACCTTTATGATAAACCACTACCTCTGCCTCATACCACAACTTATATCCGGCCTCTGTAATCTGATAACTCCAATCGAACTCCTCTGCAAAAAGGAAGAATACTTCAGGCATTTTCCCCACTTGTTCAATCACATCACGTCGCACCATCATAGCACCGCCATAAAGCACTTCTGTTTCACAAGCCTCAATGCATTTAGCAGGACAATTACAGTCAAATACTTCAGTTTGAAATTTCAATGTCAATGGCTTCAATCTTCTACAACCAAAATATTGAATATTTTCCTTATTAGTTAAATAACGGACAGTAGGAGATACACCACCTATAGTTTCATTACGTAAACGTGTAACTAACTTTTCCAGTATCGGTTCTTCAACCAGCATATCATTGTTAAGAAAAAACACATATTCCCCTTTAGCATAGGCAAGGCCTCTATTATTTCCCCCTGCAAAACCTAGATTTGTTGAATTACAAATCAATTTCACATCAGGACATAATGCTGATATACGCTCTACATCTTCACCACTTGAAGCATTATCCACCACTAAAAATTCATAAGAATATGTCTCATGCTCTTTAAACGATCTCACTAAATCACAAGTGTCTCGCCAACCATTATAATTAACCGTTATTATTGATACCATAGATTAATCCTATTAAAAATGAATCCAACGACGGATAAATTGTTTCACTTTTATTCCTGCCCCTATTTTGAGAGCCAAAAGCTTTAACTGTAAAGGAAATGCATTAAATAAACGATAAAGTATATAAGTGCAAGAAATGCCTACTTTATTAGTCATTTTAGGTGAAGTAAAAGGAGGAGTCAATAAAGAAGATTCAAATTTTTTTTTATCATCTTCATTTATTTGAGACGATATTTCTACTTGATAAGCATGATATAAACTCATTTTTAATATATCAATCAATGCCCCCCGATAAAAACTCATTTTTACATATGGTCTTATATATCCACATTTCATTCGCTGAATATCAACGAACTGTTGTGCCGTACTTTCAGAATAGCCATTAGAGAATCCAGCACTCGATGAATTCGGATTATAAGTATAAAATAATGTACAATCAGGTAACAATCGACATGAAGAAGCTTGCATCAAAACTTGATATGTAAACCACGAATCCTCATGTGTTTGTCCCGGAACACATCGTATATGATTATTTCTTAAAAAAGCAACATTATATAGCCTATTACAAAGAGATACTGCAACTTTATTTCCTTTGCCATAACAAAAATCAAAAACCGCATGTTTTGAACCATCAATCAGTATATCCTTATCATATTGACATCCAGCATAAAGCACTCCTCTCAAATCACGTCTTACAAAAGATGCGGATACAAAATCTACCGGATGCTGACGCATTGCATTATACAAAATCTCAATACAATCTAAAGATAAAACATCGTCACCATCTAAAAAGAAAAGATACCTTCCTACGGCATTATCTAATCCTGCATTTCTTGCTGCGCCCGTTTTTTTATTATATCGCTGATCTACAATTTTCATATCATTACCACGCAAATGCTCATTCATTATACGACGTACTATATCCATACTTCCATCTTGCCCTTTGTCATCAATAATCAAGTATTCAATACTTTGAAATGTCTGATTAAGAGCTGATAAAAGAGAAGATTCTATATATTCTGCTACATTATAAACTGGAATTGCAATGGTAACTTCGTATTCTTTCATTCTAATGCTTCATCATTCAATCAAATTAAAATATGCTTATTGCTACAAAGATAGAAAAAATTGCATACCTTTGCCTACAAGAAGCAAAAAATGTCACAAGAGTCACGCCTTAAAAAGTCATTGCTCAATGCCCGGGTTAATCTCATTTTCTATTTCCTGAGTTTAGCCTTATCCTTTTTCTCCAGAAAAATCTTTCTGGATGCATTGGGTGCAGATTTTATGGGGCTGATAGGTACACTGAACAATCTCTTGGGTTTTCTGAACCTTGCAGAATTGGGTATCAGCACAGCCATCGGCTACGTTCTGTATAAACCCCTCTTTGAACACGATGAAAAGAAAATCAATGAAATAATTTCCGTTTTCGGTTTCATCTACCGCCGTATCGGTTTTATCATTCTAAGTGCAGGATGTGCCTTGGCATGCTTCCTGCCCTTGATATTCCCCAATAATGTCTTTGATTTAGGCGTCATCTATTTTGCATTTTTCTCGTATCTGACCACTTCACTAATAGGATATTTTGCCAATTACAAGCAAACCCTTTTGGGAGCAGACCAGAAGAACTATGTAGTGACAGCCTATTTTCAAAGTGCCGTACTGATAAAGACTTGTCTGCAAATGGGATTAGTCTATTATACGGGCAACTATTACCTATGGATTAGCCTGGAACTTCTGCTGGGCATTGTCTATTCCATTATCCTGAACTGGAAAGTCAACCAGGTATACCCTTGGCTGAAAAGCGAAGTGAAACAAGGAAAGCTGCTTTTCAAGAAATATCCGGAAGTAACCCGGTATACCAAACAGCTCTTTGTCCATAAACTGGGCAGTTTCGTACAGTTCCAAACCACTCCCTTCCTGGTATATGCCTTCGTCTCACTCAAAACTGTGGCTTACTATGGGAACTATACGCTCATTATTGATAAGATAAGTATATTTATCAGCAACCTATTAGGGAGTACCAATGCAGGAGTAGGTAACCTGATAGCCGAAGGTGATTCCAAACGTATCCAGCAAGTATTCTGGGAGTTGATGGGTATCCGTTTCTTGATAGCCGGAACCATTTCATTTGCCCTGATTCGACTGACCGGCGCTTTTATTTCATTATGGCTGGGAAGTGAATACGTATTGCCCCAACATATTCTGTATCTGATTATCATCAACTCGTTCATCAGCTACACCCGAGGTGCCATAGACCAATTTACCTATGGGTATGGTTTATTTCAAGATACTTGGGCTCCCATTGCGGAAGTAATCATCAACCTGACTGTTGCCATCATTGCCGGACATTTTTGGGGACTGCCGGGAATTTTGATGGGCAACATAACCAGCCTATTTCTCATCATAGTCATTTGGAAACCTTACTTTCTTTATTCGCAAGGATTCAAAATACCCGTTCTTCACTATTGGATGGGCTACATCAAGCATCTGCTGATTATACTGCTGCCGGGAATAGTATGCTACCATCTCTATCCAAGCAATGACTTTACACCGGAAAGCTCTTTTACACATTGGATTCTCTATGGAATGATTCTGATTTCCACTTATGGGATATTGACCTGCTCGTTGCTCTATCTTTTCACTCCGGGCATACGTGCATTCGCTCACCGGATACTGAAAAGGCATCATTGACGAGCTGTTGATTTCAGTCGGTCAAAGGCATTTTCCCACTCGTCCGCCACATTCTGTATGTCAAAGCGCCTCACATACTGCACACAATTTTTTGACATCTCCCTGCGCAGTTCTTCATCTTTCATCAATGAGCCCAACTTCCGGGCAAACTCCTTATGCGAGAACGGAGGAACCAACAATCCGTTCTTCCCATCATCAATAATATCTGTGATAGCTGCATACGAATTGAACGCCACCGGAACCGCCCCGAATGTCATGGCTTCGGTCAATACCATTCCCCACCCTTCAAAGTCACTCGTCAGACATAGGATGCTTGCATCCCGGTAAAATGGTTCAGGGTCTTGCCAACCGGTGAAAACAACCCGTTCCATCTTTAAGGCTTTCTGTTCCAATGTCTGCCTTATCGGCCCGTCTCCCACAATGACCAACTCCCAATCGGGAAATTTTTTATATATACGCTTCCAGATATCAATCAGCCGTCCTACACGCTTCTGGCGCCACTCTATCCGGCCTACATACAATATCTGCTTCTTCTTGAGAAAATCTGTATTTTCTTGAGCAGGATATGTATTCGGATTGGGGATGGCAATCACCCGGCTCAAATCTTTTGAATATATCTGCCACAAATCAGGAAGAAATTTCAAGGAAAGTAAACATAATGCATCTGTATATCGAAAAATGCCTCCATAATCTGATTGTAATGTACGCTTGTAATCATACTTAAGCATGGGAATTTTGAGGATACGGGCCACCTTTCTGATTTTTCCCATGATTGTGTTTTTTCCTGATACCCACATTACGAACTCTCCCAAATGATGATATATGCCAAGAGGATTATAATGTATCACGGAAATAATATACACGTCCCGCAAGGTTTTAGAGAAGGAATATAATGTATAATAAGTCTGCGGGTCCTGGTCTATGACCATATCAATACGGTGCTCTTGCAGGAAACTACGGAAAAACAACCCGTTCTTTTCTACTTCCCGAACAGGATATGCATAATCCATGCGGCTTTCATCCCGCACACTATGTAAACAAAGAACATGGTGTCCCCGTCTTATGAATTCACGGCACAAAAGGTCACTTACTCTTTCAATCCCTCCCCGTTGGGGATGGAACATGACAGGATGTATAAACAAGATATTCATAATGCCCTCCGTTATTTCGCTCCAAACATTTTCTTGAATTTTATACCTGACAAGAAACGCATCCACCCATCAAAAGCCGATGCCCCCACCCTGCAAAGCAAGAATTTGCCCAACACATCCGCTTTATACTGTGGAAGAAAAAATCGTCTTATCCATTCTTTGTCTGATAAAAGGACTTGATGTAAAAAAGACAACCGTTCCTGCCGGGTATACTTATGCTCTGGTTTATAGATGGCCAAAATCACTTTATGGAAAAAGACAGTCAATGAATTCCATGTTCTATCCAGTGAGCTATCCTCCAAATTAAATTTCTTTTGATACACATAGACCCTTTCCAAAAAATTGGAGAATGCTGCATATTCTGCCGGAAAGCTGTTTATACGCACAGACAACACATCTACAGAATACCCTACTCTATAAACGTAATTATTGTAATCACGAATAACCATAAAATCCGCATACATCAGGTAGTCCAACATAAACAGCATATCTTCCAGTCCGGAAACAAAAGGAACAAAGCCCACCCGGTATTGCTTGATAATCCGATGGTCGTATAGCTTGCTGCCTGCGTACGCAACACGCTTGTCTATCAAGTCTGTCAATATAAGATACATCTGTTCCGAAGCTATATCTTGTTCGGGAACGTGAAACGTTTGAAAGTCCCCATTTGGCAGATACGCATCAAGAGAACCGACTATTACTCCCTCCTTCGTTTTATCGGCAGGCAATGCACCGTACAGCCTTTCAAGATAACAAGGCTTTACATAATCATCTGAATCAATAAAGGTTACATATCTTCCACGAGCATTCATCAAACCAGTATTCCGGGCACAGCTCAATCCTGCATTAGCCTGATGGAACACCCGTATCCTCGTATCCTTCCCGGCATACTCTTCACAAATCTCCCCACAACGGTCAGGGCTCCCGTCATCTACCAGCAACAGCTCAAAATCCGTAAAGGTCTGTGCAAGAATACTGTCAATGCACTGGGGCAAGTACTCTTCTACCTTATAAACGGGTACTATAACGGATATTTCCGGAAGATTATTCATATTCGCTCATTTTGCATGAAACACTGCCTTCATTTTTATAGACAACACCAACAAATAGTAGGCTGACTTTACAAAAGCCTTAAAATACAGATAGCCGGCATACGTAGGAAGCACATAATGGATGTTCTGCAGCATCAGCTTCCATTCGGGACGCAGGCCCGTCATCTCCAACAAAGACGCATACTTTTTGTTCCTGAATACCAAATAACTCTGATAATGAAAGGATGTGTCTTTCGTGAAATACAGAATACGGTCAAAATATTTCGCCTTCAGACTCTCAAAGTATATATATATCAGCCGGTTATCCTGCAAACACCGGGAAGACCGGATAAAGTCGTAGATATAACCAAGCACCAGCACACGACATTCCAAATTACGCATAGACGGCGCCCGCATGATGGAGTCTGGCTGCATAGAATAATAGTAAGTGGTCTCACCGACGACATACATACTTTGAGCCATACATGCCAACTTAAATGACCATAAATCATCCTCGTGTACAATTCCCTCCTGGAAGTAGAGTTTATGCTGCAAAACGAGGGGACGACTCACCAGCTTGTTCCATGCCATGACATACCATTTTCCCTGCACATAAGTGGAAAGTACAAGAGCATTCCCTTCATAAAACCCGGTGCCTAATGATAAAGGAGGAGCCCAACGTCTGGCGCCGGTCACCTCGTAATTGCCTATCACAAAATCCGGTCGCTTCTGCACCGCTGCATCCGCCAAAAGCTCTATTGCATTCGCTGAAATATAGTCGTCGCTATCCAAGAAGTACAGATAATCGCCAACAGACGCTGAAATACCGGTGTTTCTTGCAGCAGAAAGCCCTCTGTTCTCTTCATGTTCCAGACATCTCACCACCGTTCCGCGCGGATGCGAAGCCACCACCCGTCTGGCTATCTCCATAGAGTCGTCCGGAGTGCAGTCATTCACAAGAATGACTTCCAAATCCTGCCAAGTCTGGTTCAACACGGACAACAAACACCGTTCTATGTACTTGGCAACATTATAAACCGGAACAATAATGGAAACTTTCATGCTTTCAATCATATTTTCAGAATTTCACCTCATGTCCTTCCACAAACTCTTCCCACCACACAACAAGCGTCAACAGATTGAAATATTGCAAAGCCTTGTTCTGCCTATGCCAGAACCAACCACCCTCCTTCTCTGCAACTTGTTCATAATCTGTAAGAAACTTCTCCACTGCATCACGACGCAGATAGTTGTCCATAATGCCGGAAGCAAGAATAAATTCCTTAAAGAAAGCACGTCGGGCCCTATCACGGAAGAACAGTGGCATAGGTGCAAAACCGCCCTGCTTCTTCTTCAAGGTAATGGCCTCGGGAAGTAAAGGTTTATAATGGTGCTTTAACAGATATTTAGAAACGGAACGGCCCCGCGCAATGTCCAGTACACTGTTGCCCCTGCACTTCAACCCTACCGGCAGCTCCTGCAGGAAATGGAAAAGCTCCAGGTCCATAAAAGGATACGTCAGATTGTTACCGAACATGCGTGCCATGCTGGAAGCCTTGAAAAGAATGATACGGTTGATTACAGTCTCCAAATCGGAAAGAATGGCATGCTGCGCGTAAAGATGTTCGAAACTGTGGATATCGGGCCGTAGTGATTTTACCGGCTCAAAATCTTCTTTCGGATTTTGCAGAAGGGCACACAAGGCAGAATCGGAGAAGCCGAAACGCTCCCCTTCCAGAATATGAAGTATCTTATCCAAATGGAAATTGATGCGGGAAAGCTTTCCACCGGTATCAAAGGTTTCATGCTCCAGCAGACGGCTGATGCCACGTAGCAAGGGACGCAATCCTATGCGGGCGGATAGATAATGCAACGCCACTTCGCGACCGGAAGTACCGAAATACTGGTCACTGCCGTCACCTCCCAGAATCACGTCGGGCTTGTCATCGCCTATCATGCGCATGGCACAATAGTTTACCATCAGCCCGCCTTCCATAAAAGGCTCACCCAGAAAACGGACAATGTCGGGCAAGGCACTGGTTTCCGTACCGTCAATCTCGTACTCGTGGTGGCGGGTACCAAAGGTTTCAGACATCAGACGGGCCATGGGCAGCTCCGTCCAGGCATCTCCTTTAAAGCCCACGGAATAGGAGTCAATCTGGCCGTCGTAAATGCTGCGCAGCGCAGCAAGGTTTGAACCGGAATCATAGCCGCCACTCAGCAGGATACCTACCCTGCGGCTATGGCCGATACGCCGGCGGATGGCTTGCGCATGCAATTCTCCATAACGGCGGGAGTAGGTTTCTACATCCGGATTCCGTTCAGTCGCCACCTTGGGTTCATGCTCAAAAACGCTGTCGCGCTTCAGACAATAAATGTCATCTGCCACCTTTTCATATAAGCTGGGATTTCTTTCCTTCAGCGAATCAAACATGGAATGTACTTTCGCTTGTGTCTCTAACTTTACAGAAGCCCAAACCGGCATCAGATAACCAAGCTCTGTCAACATGTAGAACTTTTCGCCGGCACCTAAAGAATGAACATCGAATAGGGCGAAATTATTCTTCTTCAAAATGCCACGCTGAAGGAATGTACTCAATGAAACCAGATTAGGCTCGAAATTTTCTTCCAGCTGGTCCTCTAAAAATTGCCAGGAAGTGGCAAAATTACCATCAATGTGACAATAGACGGGATAATGCGTGCCATGATGGTCGCGCACCACTCCGCATTCATTTTCTGAATAATATACTATGGTGAACGAACCGTCCAGGCGTGAAAAGCCATATGCCGGATCGGATAGAAACGCATCAGCAGCAAGCTTGGCATTGGTATCATCCGGAGTTGCCTGCAAGGTGTCCCGATTATACAAAGTTCCGAAAAAGAAAAGTCTCAGATTATAACTTTCAAAAGAAGATTCCGGCTCTTCTCCCTCTACACAGACTGTACGCCAATCTTCTAAAGTGATTTTTCCGTATATCATTTGTTTGCTTATAGACTTGTTTATTGTGTATCCCTTTCTATTTTTCCACCACCCCATGCCTGGTATGTATAAAGGTCTTGTTTGCCCCCCTCAGCTTGAAGATGTTTCCTGCCATCAGCAGGAATGTATAGGGTATCTTTTGCAGGGCCATTGCCAGGCGGCTGGTGCAGAACCTTTTGGGAACGGCAACGAGCAGTGCGACAGCGAGCAACACCAAGAGCAGCCACCACTTCAGCCCCCATGTCCAGCGATAAACCGTAAACAACACGGAGAAGAGGAACGTGAACCCCATCAACAGCAGGCGGGGAATGGAAAGCTGCTGGAAAAGCTTGTCGCAGAAGTCCCAGTTACGCGCAGCAAGCGCCTTCCACAGAAACTTGGCGAAGGTCTGGCAGTAATGCCATTGTGCCGACAGCCAGCGGCGGCGCTGACGGGAGAAATCGCCGGTGTTCTGTATCTTCTCATCGAACACAAAGGTTTCGGGCAGATAATAAAAACGCTTGCCGCGATAGAGCAGGGTCAGCTCCAATTCACGGTCGAAACCGCCCACAGCCTTGATGTCAGCCATCGTATCACGAAACAAGTCATAACGGAACGCCATACCGGAACCGATAAGGGCAGCCGACAAGCCCAGCTTGGCATGCCCCAGACGGAAAATGGTATTGTTGATTTCCTCACTGATGGCATCGAGCAGGGCCATGTCATTGTTCAGGTTCTTGGCACTCCGGTGGGTCTGCACAATCTCGACTTCCGGATTGGCGAAGAGGTCGTTAATATCACTCAGATAATCGTAAGGGATGACATTGTCCGCATCGAGCACCAAAGCGATGTCATAGTCATTGCCGATGGCAGCCATGGCGGCATTCAGAGATTTGGACTTGGTGCTTTTCTCAAAATGCACTTCAACCAGGCGGACAGGAAGCACAGCGAGGGAAGCGTTGGTTTCGGGCTGCATACGGTCTGAAATGACAACCGTATCAAAACAGTCGGCGGGATAATCCTGCTCCAGACATGAATGGACGCACTCGTGTATCACGGCATCTTCGCGGTAGGCAGGAATCAGTATGGCAAAACGCTTGTGTTCCTTGGCTGGAGGGGGCAGAGGCAGGTCACGCCGGCGTGACGCCAGACTGTAAACCAATAGATACAGTATGTTTATTGCAAACCATATGTATAAAAGCCAATCGAATATATTCAATATATGTTCCAAATTCAGAGCTATTTAAGCTTTAGAGTTGCTGCTTGTTTTTAATGGGTATCCGACACAAAGATACAAAAAAGAAGTAGAGTCCGGACAAAATATACAAAAAATGCGAAGAATATAGGAATAAAAAAACGAGCAAGCTCTCACGAACCCCTCGCCCCTGTAAGAAAAGCCTTAAAGGCTTTTCTTTTAAACTGCGTCAATGTTACCTAAAAATCAATCTTTCTCTTTACCTGAAAAATAAAACTTCAATTACCTATTCTGAAAACTTCAAAATCCAATTTTTACCTTTACCTAATTTACCTATTTATTCAAAACATTTAGCTTATGAAAAAAATCTATTTTCAATCCTTTTACCTAACAACTAATATCCTTTATTGAAAACTGTTTTTATTATTTATCAAATCCAAATGCAGTTTCCCAACTGCACTGCAAAGGTAAGTGTTTTATCCGCACGCACAAAACGCCAGCACATTTTTCGCGCGTTTTATAACATTGTTTTAGAGTTTAAGAGTATAGTTTACACTTATAAACAGTTTGTTGTTCATCGGGAGTATACTTTCCAGTAAAAAACAAACCACCGAAGCGCCGAAACGCTTCGATGGCTGTCCCCTTTAAACACCTTTAAACAAAATGAATTTCTTCTTTATTTTCTTGCTTCGGCAATATAACCTAACGCTTCTTTACATTTTTCCGTAACATAAGTCCAGTCTTCAGCAGCGACCTTATCCTTCGGGAAGAGTTTGGAGCCCATACCTACGCAGAACACACCCGCCTTAATCCAGGAGGTCAGGTTTTCCTGGGTCGGCTCCACTCCACCGGTCACCATCAGCTTGGACCAGGGCATCGGAGCCAGCAAACCTTTCACGAGTTTGGCACCAAGCACGTCGCCCGGGAATATCTTGCAGAGGTCGCACCCTGCTTCTTGCGCGAAGCCCACTTCTGAAACGCTTCCGCATCCCGGAGTATAGGCTACCAGGCGACGGTTACAAATCTTAGCAATCTCCGGGTTGAACAACGGGCCTACAACGAAACATGCACCCAACTGCAAATACAGCGCCGCAGTAGCAGGGTCAACGATGGAACCTACACCCATAGCCATCTCCGGGCACTCTTTTGCCGCAAACTTCACAACTTCCGCAAACACCTCGTGGGCAAAGTCACCACGGTTCGTGAATTCGAACGCACGAACACCTCCATCGTAACAAGCCTTTACAACTTTCTTTGCAACTTCTGCATCCTTATGATAAAAGACAGGCACCATTCCGGTAGAACCAATCTTATTCAATACTGAGATTTTATCAAATTTACTCATCTTTTTATTTACGATTTGACGATTTACGATTTACGATTAATATTACTTTACTTTATATCTATTCTTTTTATTTACGATTTGACGATTCAAACTTCCTTTGCTAACCGATTTCTTGTAGTGACAATAGAACTCACTATTATTTTATACAATTCATGCGCCTCTTGTTGCAACCCAAGCAGTTTATTAGCAGGAATCATCTCACTTTCAGCAATAATTTCCAACCAGTGTATAGTTTCATCCAGTTCTTCCTCTACCATTTTCAGTTTATTCAGAAAATCCTTATCAGACTTTTCCAAACAAGCTGCCCTATAATTGGCAGCAGGTGAAGTCCCTGAACGTACTATTTGTTTAGCTATAGCCATTGACGAAATCCGATTAGGCATACAATCTACCATCTTGATTATTCTCAAAGAGAACACCTTCAATCGTATTTTCAATTCCTCCGAGTTCACTGTAGAAGTAATTTCAATCGTACATCGTAAATCGTCAAATCGTAAATGAGCTTAGCGTTGTACTCGTCCGCTTGCATCCCCTCCTGCCAGCGCTTCTACCTCTTCGGTAGAAACAAGGTTGAAGTCACCGTTGATAGTGTGCTTCAAGGCGGAAGCGGCTACTGCAAATTCGAGGGCGGCACCCTGGTTGGGTTTTGTCAGCAGGCCGTGGATGATACCACCTGAGAAAGAGTCGCCGCCACCTACACGGTCGATGATAGGATTGATGTCGTAACGCTTTGACTCGTAGAATTCCTCGCCGTTGTAAATCATTGCTTTCCAGCCGTTGTGGGTAGCGGAGAAAGACTCGCGCAACGTAGAGATTACGTATTTGAAGCCGAATTCCTTCGCCATCGCCTTGAAGATTCCCTTGTAGCCTTCAGCGTCCGTCTTGCCGCCTTCCACGTCTGCATCGGGCTTGAAGCCCAGACAGAGTTCAGCATCCTCTTCATTGCCGATGCAGACATCCACATACTGCATCAAAGGCTTCATGATGGACTGGGCTTTTTCTTTGGTCCAGAGTTTTTTACGGAAATTGAGGTCTACCGACACCGTAACGCCGTGACATTTGGCAGCCTCGCAAGCCAGGCGGGTCAACTCGGCGGCCTTGTCGGAGATGGCGGGAGTGATACCTGACCAGTGGAACCAGTCTGCACCTTCCATGATGGCATCGAAATCAAAGTCTGCCGCATCTGCCTCGGCAATGGCAGAGTGTGCACGGTCATAGATTACCTTACTGGGACGCATGGAAGCACCGGTCTCAAGATAGTAGATACCTACACGGTCACCACCACGCGCAATGAAATCCGTCTTTACGCCATACTTGCGCAATGCGTTGACAGCCGACTGGCCTATTTCATGTTTCGGCAACTTGGTTACAAAATAAGCATCATGTCCGTAGTTGGCACAGCTGACAGCCACGTTGGCCTCTCCGCCGCCATATACCACATCAAAAGAGTCGGACTGCACAAAACGGGTGTTTCCCGGAGTAGACAGCCTCAGCATGATTTCACCTAATGTAACTACTTTCTTTCCCATAATCTTTCTATGTTTTATTTTAATATGAAATTAATTTGTTTCCTTTCAATTTATCATTTCGAGGTATAAACAGAACCTAAACACCTGAAACTATGGAGAGTAAATCAAAATAATATTCGTTCTTCACAGTCTTCGTGTACGGGCACAAAGATACAACAATTTTTGAAATACAAAAAATTATCATATATTTGTATCGAAAATATTAAGATTATAATTGTGTGCGAGCACAAGAAGATGTACGATGGGACGATTTACGATTAGACGATTGAGATTACATTGTAGAATCGTAGCCAAAGCAACATCAATCGTACATCGTAAATCATTAAATCGTAAATATACAGATGGAAAGAGTCAGAATAAAGGATATCGCCAAGATGGCCGATGTATCCGTGGGAACCGTCGACCGTGTGATTCACGGGCGTAGCGGTGTGTCCGAGTCCAGCCGGAAGCGGGTGGAAGAAATCCTGAAACAACTGGATTACCAGCCCAATATGTATGCCAGTGCACTGGCTTCGAACAAGAAGTACGCATTTGCCTGCCTGCTGCCACTGCACGAGAAAGGTGAATACTGGACAGACGTGGAGACGGGCATACACAACGCCGTAGAGACTTACTCTGACTTCAACGTGGCCGTGCACCTCTCCTACTATGACCCGTATGACTATCATTCATTCGCGGAAGCCTCCGGACAGATTCTGGCACTGGAGCCGGACGGAGTGATGTTTGCCCCCACCGTTCCGCAATACACCAAGCCCTTCACGGATGAGCTGACGCAACATAATATACCTTATATATATATAGACTCCAACATAAAGGAAGAGCCCGCCCTCTCCTTCTACGGGCAGAACTCGCACCAGAGCGGATATTTTGCCGCCCGCATGCTGATGCTGCTTGCCGGAGAAGACGCGCAGGAAATCGTCATCTTCCGCAAGATAAATGAAGGCATCGTGGGGTCGAACCAGCAGGAACGCCGCGAAATAGGTTTCCGCGAATACATGCAGGAGCATCATCCCGCCTGCCGCATCTGGGAACTGGACCTGCATGCCAAGCGCGACAGCGAGGACACACTGATGCTGGACGAGTTCTTCCAAAAGCATCCTACCGTAAAGAACGGAATCACCTTCAACTCCAAAGCATACATCATCGGGGAATACCTGCTGAAGAAACAGATAAAAGACTTCAACCTGATGGGCTATGACCTGCTGCAACGCAACGTAGACTGCCTGAAACAAGGAAGCATCTTCTTCCTCATAGCACAGCAGCCCACCCTGCAAGGATTCGACGGCATCAAGGCCTTGTGCGAATACCTGATTCTGAAGAAGGAAATCACAAGGGAAAACTTCATGCCGATTGACTTGCTGACGAAGGAAAATATAGAATTCTATTACAATAAATAATAAGGATGTACGATTGGACGATTTACGATGTACGATTGAAAATGCCATGCCCGCAAGAAAAAGCAACTATCGCAACCGTAAAACAAAGCAAACTTCAATCGTACATCGTAAATAGCTAAATCGTAAATAACATGATGGAGGCAAAGCACCTGAAAATCAACCCTGCCGACAATGTTGCAGTGGCCATCACAGCACTCCCGGCTGGTGAAAAACTCACGGTGGACGGAAAGGAAATCACCCTGAACGAAAATATTCCTGCCGGACACAAATTCGCACTGAAAGATTTTGCGGAAGGCGAAAACGTCATTAAATACGGATATCCCATCGGCCACGCCCGGAAAGCGCAGAAGCAGGGGGATTGGATGAATGAAAACAATATCAAGACCAACTTGTCCGGGTTGCTGGAATACACTTACAACCCCGTCAACGTAGACCTCAATACTACAACTCTAAACCTCAATACTGGCGCGCCAAACCTGACCTTTAGAGGGTACAAACGTAAGAACGGCGACGTAGGTGTGCGCAACGAGATATGGATTATTCCGACAGTGGGCTGCGTGAACGGAATCATCAACCAGCTTGCCGAAGGCCTGCGCCGCGAAACGGGCGGAAAGAGCGTGGATGCCATCATGGCTTATCCCCATAACTACGGCTGTTCCCAGTTGGGCGACGACCACGAGAATACAAAGAAAATCCTCCGCGACATGGTGCTGCATCCCAATGCGGGAGCCGTACTCGTGGTAGGCTTGGGGTGCGAGAATAATCAGCCGGATGTGTTCCGCGAGTTCCTGGGAGACTATGACCAGGACCGCGTAAAGTTTATGGTGACTCAGAAGGTGGGCGATGAATACGAAGAAGGAATGAAGCTGCTGCGCGAACTTTATGCCAAAGCCATCCAGGACCAGCGCGAGGATATTCCCTTAAGCGAACTGCGCGTAGGCCTGAAGTGTGGCGGTTCGGACGGTTTCTCCGGTATCACCGCCAATCCGCTACTGGGCATGTTCTCCGACTTCCTCGTAGCACAAGGCGGTACCAGCGTACTGACGGAAGTGCCGGAAATGTTCGGCGCAGAAACCATACTGATGAACCGCTGCCGCACCAAAGAGCTGTTTGAGGACACGGTGAAGCTGATTAATGACTTCAAGGAATATTTCCTCTCCCACGGTGAACCGGTAGGTGAAAACCCGTCTCCGGGAAATAAGGCGGGAGGCATCTCGACATTGGAGGACAAAGCCTTGGGATGCACACAGAAATGCGGCACAAGCTACGTGGAAGGGGTACTTCCATATGGCGAACGCCTGAATGTAAAGGGACTGAACCTGCTGTCTGCTCCGGGAAACGACCTTGTAGCCGCCACTGCCCTTGCCTCTTGCGGATGCCACATGGTGCTGTTCACCACAGGACGCGGAACGCCCTTCGGAACCTATGTGCCGACCATGAAGATTTCCACCAACTCCACTCTGGCAAAGAACAAGCCGGGCTGGATAGACTTCAACGCCGGAGTTATCGTCGAGAACGAACCGATGAAGAAAACCTGCGAACGCTTCATCGAGTATATCATCAAAGTAGCAAGCGGTGAATTCGTGAACAACGAAAAGAAAGGCTACAAGGAAATAGCCATCTTCAAAACCGGAGTAACTTTGTAAGGTGAAAATTGAAAGGTGAAAGGTGAAAATTAAAGGCTGATATATGGAGGGCGGGACAAAACCATTTTGTCCCGCCCTTTGTTTTTTATACCTTTGCAGCAAAATTGGCTTATATATTTACGATTTGACGATTTACGATGTACGATTGAAGTTTGTATTGTACAACAACCATTCTACGATTTCAAGAGTTATATCAATCGTACATCGTAAATCGTCAAATCGTAAATCCCCAATCGTAAATCGTAAATTATGTCAGCAACAACCGATACAACCCCTAAACCCAAAGGCGGCTGGTGGGCACTCAGCCCGTTGGCGGTGTTCCTTTGCCTCTACCTGGTGACCTCGCTCCTGGTGAACGACTTCTATAAAGTCCCCATCACAGTAGCCTTCCTCGCCTCGTCCTGCTATGCCATCGCCATCACGCGCGGCCTGAATCTGGAACAGCGCATCTATCAGTTTTCCGTAGGCGCCAGCAACAAGAACATCATGCTGATGGTATGGATATTCATCCTTGCAGGAGCATTCGCCCAAAGCGCCAAGCAGATGGGCGCCATTGATGCGACCGTAAATCTGACCCTACATATACTGCCGGACAACCTGCTACTGGCGGGCATCTTCATTGCCGCCTGCTTCATCTCCCTCTCAATAGGAACAAGCGTAGGAACTATCGTCGCACTGACTCCCGTAGCCGTGGGACTGGCGGAAAAGACGGGCATCGACCTGCCCTACATGGTCGCCATCGTGGTGGGAGGCTCGTTCTTCGGAGACAATCTTTCCTTCATATCCGACACCACCATTGCATCGACCAAGACGCAGGACTGCGTGATGAGGGACAAGTTCCGCGTCAACTTCATGATTGTAGTCCCCGCAGCGCTTGTCGTGCTGGGCATCTACATCTTTCAAGGACTGTCCGTCTCTGCCCCGCCCCAAGTGCAGACCATCGAGTGGATAAAAGTAATCCCCTACCTCATCGTGCTGGGCACGGCCGTAGCAGGTGTCAACGTCATGCTGGTACTGCTGCTGGGCATCCTCTCTACTGGAATTATCGGTATCTATACCGGCACCGCCTTCTTCGACTGGTTCGGAGCCATGGGAACGGGCATCACCGGCATGGGCGAGCTCATCATCATCACCCTGCTGGCCGGAGGCATGCTCGAGACCATCCGCTACAACGGCGGCATCGACTTCATCATCTCCCGGCTGACCCGCCACGTCAGCGGCAAGCGGGGAGCCGAATTCAGCATCGCCGCCCTGGTCGGCATCGCCAATCTCTGCACCGCCAACAACACCATTGCCATCATCACCACCGGCCCCATAGCCAAGGACATCGCCCTCCGCTTCCACCTGGACCGCCGGAAAACAGCCAGCATACTGGACACCTTCTCATGCCTCGTGCAAGGCATCATCCCCTACGGAGCGCAAATGCTGATAGCCTCCGGACTTGCCGGCATTTCACCCATCAGCATCATCGGAAACCTGTATTACCCCTTCTGCATGGGAGCATGCGCCATACTCGCCATTCTGCTGAGCTACCCCAGGAAATACTCGGGAGAAGGATGAGTTATGGGTGACAAGTGATGAGTTATGGGTGACGTTGTGTGAACATTTAAAAAAACACCCCTCGTGCCAACAAATAACTCATAACTCATAACTCAAAACTCAAAATCTTTTCTTACCTTTGCACTCGCTATTACGAGATAGTAGCATAATTCAAATCATTAACTAAAAACATTTTAATTAAATGGCAACAAAAATCAGATTGCAAAGACATGGACGTAAGAGCTACGCTTTCTACTCTATCGTTATTGCAGACGTAAGAGCACCACGTGATGGTAAATTTATTGAGAAGATTGGTACTTACAATCCTAACACCAATCCTGCCACAGTAGATTTGAAGTTCGACCGCGCACTTGACTGGGTGTTGAAGGGTGCACAACCTACTGACACAGTTCGTAACATCCTCTCTCGCGAAGGTGTTTACATGAAGAAGCACTTGCTGGGCGGTGTAGCGAAAGGCGCATTCGGTGAAGCTGAAGCTGATGCAAAGTTCGAAGCCTGGAAGAACAACAAACAAAGCGGTTTGGCTGCTCTGAAGGCTAAGGAAGACGAAGCTAAGAAAGCTGAAGCAAAAGCACGTCTGGAAGCTGAAAAGAAGATAAACGAAGAAAAAGCAAAAGCACTGGCTGAAAAGAAAGCTGCTGAAGCTGCTGCAAAAGCCGCTGCCGAAGCACCGGCCGAAGAGGCTCCTGCCGAAGAAGCCCCTGCTGCTGAAGAAGCTGCTGCCGAATAATAGTAAGCACAGCGTTATCGCTAAAAATGGGATTAAAACTATAAAAATCCTCTCCGGTTCATATCGGAGGGGATTTTTTATTACTATATTTGCAGCTATAATCATTCATTAAAAAAACAAACAATGAAAAAGTTTACTTATCTGCTCGCTGTAGCCGCTGTATTTACAGCTTGTAACAGTGGAAACAACGGTTACACCGTAACCGGAACTGTAGAGGGTGCAGCCGACGGCGACACCGTATATCTGGAAACCGTGGAAGGACGCCAATTCGTAAAATTGGACTCTGCTGTCATCAAAGATGGAACATTTACCTTCAAGGGTACACAAGATACTGCTGTCAACCGCTACATCTCCTACAAAGCCGAAGGAAAAGACGGCGCAGCCATCGACTTCTTCCTGGAAAACGGCAAGATTAAAATCAACTTGTCGCAGGAAAACAACTCTGCCACCGGTACTGCCAACAATGATGCCTACCAGGAAATCAGAGCCCAAATCAACGGTCTGAACAAACAAATGATGAGCATCTACGAATCCATGTCGGACACCACCCTGACCGACGAACAGCGCGAAGCCAAAGGCAAAGAGATGGAAAATCTGGAAAACAGCATGATATCCGCCATCAAAGCCGGCATCAACAAGAACATCACCAACCCGGTGGGTGTACTCCTGCTGAAGCAGAACTACTACTACATGGATGTGGCAGACCTCGACCCGCTGATGCCCCAAATCCCTGCAGCTTACGACAACGACGAAGCTATCGTCAAGATAAAAAGCAACGTTGAGAAGATGAAAGCCACTGCCGTAGGCCAGAAGTTTACAGACTTCGAGATGCAGACGCCGGAAGGAAAAACCGTAAAACTGTCCGACTACGTAGGCAAGGGCAAAGTTGTCCTCGTTGACTTCTGGGCAAGCTGGTGCGGTCCCTGCCGTCGCGAAATGCCCAACCTGGTGGAAGCTTACGCCAAATACAAGAACAAGAACTTCGAGATTGTAGGCGTATCTCTGGACCAGAGTGCCGACGCATGGAAAGAAGCCATCAAGAAGCTGAACATCACTTGGCCGCAAATGTCCGACCTGAAATACTGGAACTGCGAAGGCGCACAGCTTTATGCCGTAAGCAGCATCCCCCACACTGTGTTGATTGACGGTGAAGGAACTATCCTTGCACGCGGACTGCACGGTGACGAGCTTCAGGAAAAGATAGCCGAAGCTGTCAAATAATAAAACCGGACACACCGGAAACTAAAAGAGGAGTACCACACTTCGTCAATCGAAATGCCACACTTCACGAGGCCTAATCAATGGCATTTGCCTCTGTGAAGTGTGGCATTTCCCTTGCTGAAATGTGGCATTCGGAATGATGGAATGCGGCGTTTTTCAAGAGAAGATACGCGCAGCCATTTCCATCCCCAACCTTACGGTTTCCCACTGTTTCTCCTCATCGGCCTCCGAAGGCGAAAGAAGCGCATTGGCATCCGGCAGACATAAAGTGAAACGTTTCAAAGGAATATAGTTCAATACACTTTCGGTTTTTGCCTGCAATTCATCCAACTCGTCCTCCTGAGGATAATGGGACAGCACGAAACCGAACACCGCTTCCTTCTCGTGTATGAACCAGAGCAGACGGTTACGGTCGCACGCGCCACAGTCGTAATTCAGGAAATAAGCATCGGCCCCATGCAGTTGCACCAGCATGTCCGTCGGTGCATGGAATGCAACATACATCCCTGCAGGACGCTCGCGCAAAACCCGGTTGTTGAGCCGGATGGTATCTTCCATTATCACCGAATGTACCCCGTCGAACTGGACGTAGCGGCAGCCTGCATCATAAAGTTTGGTAAGCAAAAATTTGTAGCAGGAAGCAATATCATCCGTCAAAAGCCGGATGTCGGAGTAAACGGTTTCTATCTGAGTCCGCTCCACACGTTGAATAATCTGGGTCATAACCTCTGCCGGCGAAGGGATATGCTGTTTTTTCATCACCCCTCCGTCCACAATGGAATCAAGAAATGCGAATTCTTCCAGAATAGGATGCCGTAGCAAACTGAGCCGTCCTGTAATCTCCAAAGGAGAGCCTTCGGAGAAAGGCCGGCCGTCTTTGGAACAAATACCCTCCCAGCTTTCCAAAAAATCGCGACTTCGGAAACCACCATCGGAAACAACCTTCATGCCTCCCAGCTCCAGCCGTTCCACCAGACTGCGCACTTCCGCATCTTCAACAGCCTGCAATATCTGCCGGCTCACCTGCCCGTTCTGATATTGCTCGCGGACATCCTTCAATGCACGAGGTACACAAAAAGCCCCAGCTATATCAATTTTAAACGGAGGAAATACATTTGCCATGTTCATCCTTTCTTTGATTATTATAATAATGATACTTTTGCCCCAATACCATGAGCAGCAAAGCAATACAATCGAATGGCAACAAGAAGTATTATCAAGGACTAAAAACCTTAAATAAACCAATTCGTTGCAAATATAACTAAAAAAATCGAAGATTCACAATCTGCCCAAAAGATTTATCTTCATTTGACACTTCGAAATCAGATGATGTTTATGTATGCAATAATAGTCAGTAATGAATAACTTTAAAAGTTATTTTTCATTAGAAGTTTTCCACTTTAAACAATTACATCATTAACAATCAATAGATTAACACTTTTTAAACCACAAAAAGTTTTCCAAAAAGCAAAACCTATCAATAACTATAATATCTTTGTTTCCGCAATTAAACTAAAAAAGACAGTCACATTTAAGCATAAAAGGTTATGATACAGACAGTACTCAAGCGCGACGGGCGCGTCGTCGGATTCAACGAAGAAAAAATAGCAACGGCCATCCGCAAAGCCATGTTGCATACAGACAAGGGGGAAGACCTGCAATTGATACACCAGATTACGGACCGCATCTCTTTCAAGGGAGATTCGCAGATGACGGTGGAAGCCATCCAGGATTTGGTGGAAGTGGAGCTGATGAAGAGCAGCCGCAAGGACGTTGCCCAGAAATACATCGCTTACCGCAACCAGCGAAGCATTGCCCGCAAAGCAAAGACGCGCGACATGTTCCTGGAAATCATTAACATCAAGTCCAACGACATCACACGCGAAAATGCCAACATGAATGCCGATACCCCGGCGGGCATGATGATGAAGTTTGCCAGCGAAACCACCAAGCCTTTTGTGGACGACTATCTGCTGAGTGAAGAAGTGCTGGATGCCGTCACCCAGAACTATCTGCACATCCATGACAAGGATTATTATCCCACCAAGAGCCTGACATGCGTGCAGCATCCGCTGGACCATATTCTGAAATACGGCTTCTCTGCCGGACACGGCGAATCGCGCCCGGCCAAACGCATCGAGACTGCCAGTATCCTGGGATGCATCTCGCTGGAAACAGCCCAGAACGAGATGCACGGCGGACAAGCCATCCCTGCATTCGATTTCTACCTTGCCCCCTACGTGCGCAACAGCTTCATCGAGGAAGTCAAGAACCTGGAAGAACTGAATGGAAAAGACTATTCCCATCTCTATCAGAAGGAACTGGCCGACTATCTGCTGCAGCCGTTGGACGGACTGACGGACGAGGACCGCATCGTGCAGCATGCTGTCAACAAGACCGTATCGCGCGTGCACCAGTCCATGGAGGCGTTTATCCATAACATGAACACCATCCACTCACGCGGCGGCAACCAAGTGGTGTTCAGCTCCATCAACTACGGCACAGACACCTCTGCCGAGGGGCGCTGCATCATCCGCGAGCTGCTGAAAAGCACCTATCAAGGGGTAGGAAACGGAGAAACCGCCATCTTCCCCATCCAGATATGGAAAAAGAAACGGGGTGTGAGCTACCTGCCTGAAGACCGCAACTACGACCTCTACCAACTGGCCTGCAAGGTGACGGCACGGCGTTTCTTCCCGAACTTCCTGAACCTGGACGCCACCTTCAACCAAAGCGAGGACTGGAAAGCCGATGACCCGAAACGCTACCAGCATGAAGTTGCCACCATGGGATGCCGCACCCGTGTATTCGAAAACCGTTTCGGACCGAAGACCTCCATCGGACGCGGCAACATCTCTTTCTCTACCATCAACATCGTCCGTCTGGGCATTGAGTGCATGAACATCGAAGACAAGGAACAGCGCATCGCCCGGTTCTTTGCCAAGCTGGATAGTATGCTCGAAGTGACCGCACGCCAGCTGCACGAGCGCATGGAGTTTCAAAAGACCGCCTTCGCCAAGCAGTTCCCGCTACTGATGTCTGCCTTGTGGATAGGCAGCGAGAAGCTGAAACCGAACGATACGATTGCTTCCGTCATCAACCAGGGAACACTGGGAATCGGTTTCATCGGGTTGGCAGAATGTCTCGTGGCATTGCTCGGAAAACATCACGGCGAATCTGGCGAAGCCCAGGAGCTGGGACTGAAAATCGTGACCTATATGCGCGACCGTGCCAACCAGTTCTCGGAGCAATACCAGCACAACTACAGCGTGCTTGCCACTCCTGCCGAAGGGCTGTCGGGCAAGTTCACCCGCATCGACCGTAAAAAGTTCGGCACGCTGCCGGGCATCACAGACCGTGACTACTACACCAACTCCAACCACGTGCCCGTATACTACAAATGCAGCGCCCGCCACAAAGCGGAAGTGGAGGCTCCTTATCATGAACTGACCCGCGGCGGACACATCTTCTATGTGGAGATAGACGGTGACGCCACCCACAATCCGGAAGTCATTATGCGTGTAGTGGACATGATGGACCGATACAACATCGGCTACGGTTCGGTAAACCACAACCGTAACCGCTGTCTGGAGTGCGGTCACGAAAACTCCACCCCAAACCTGGAAGAATGCCCGAAGTGCGGCAGCAAGCATATCGACAAGCTGCAACGCATCACCGGCTACCTGGTGGGGACAACCGACCGCTGGAACAATGCCAAGCTGGCAGAGTTGAACGACAGGGTCGTTCATAATTAAAAATTGAAAATTAAAAATTAAAGGGCTGCGCAGTGCAAAGCGGAGCTTCATTTTTAATGGTTGACGTTTAATTTTTAATGATTAATGTTCAGCTTCCTACCTGCGATGTTTAATTTTTAATTTTTAATTATTAATTCCCTACTCATGCTTTCTATTCTCGATATTTTAGAAGATACCACAGTAGACGGTCCGGGCTTCCGGACCGCCATTTATGCTGCCGGATGCCCCAACGGTTGTCCCGGTTGCCACAATCCGGAGTCGTGGGACATCAACCGCGGGCACTGGATGAGTACGGAAGAGATTCTGGAAAAAGTCCTTGCCGACAACTTTGCAGACGTCACCTTCAGTGGTGGAGACCCGATGTTCCAGCCGGAAGGATTCACCCAACTGGCACATGCCATCAAGGAGCGGAGCCGGAAAAACATCTGGTGCTATACGGGCTATACTTTCGAAAAACTACTGCGCAACCCGCGCCAAGCCCAACTGCTGAAGTACATCGACGTACTGGTGGACGGCAAATTCAAGAAAGAACTGAGGGATGAGGAACTCTATTTCCGGGGAAGCCGCAACCAGCGTCTGATTGACGTACAAACATCCCTGCAAAAAGGCGAAACCGTCATTTACCACTATAATCCGAAAAAGGGCATTTAAAAAAGAAGAGAAGTTTTCAAAAATATATGAGCACTTTTATAATGTTATAATATCAGACGCGAATTACACGGAATAACACGGATTCAATAAACAAAATCCGTGAAATCCGCGCCTAAAAGAAAGTGTTAAGAGTTTTTTGACACCCTCCACCTATATCACCATTCTATAAATTTCCCTCTTTCCCTGCGCTTCTGCAGCTCCTCCTGAAGAAAGCGCTGCCTATCCTTGGCAATATACCGGCGGGCAAAGATATTGGGCACCGCCACTCCCAGCGCTATGCAGAGAATAATCAGTGAAGCCGTGATGCCGTTGGAAACAACCGCCGTCACCTCGCCTACCACACCGTGCATATTGATAAGCCCGAAAAGTGCACGATACATCAGCACTCCCGGAATCATCGGGATGACAGAAGGAATCGTCAGTACGTGATTGGGAACATGGAACCAATGCACTGCCTTCACGGCTATCAGGCTGACAACCATGCTGCCCATGAACGAACCTATCACCGGTCCGTAACCCAATTCGAAATTGACAAAGTTACGCGTACAAACGGCAATGATACCGCCCACCGCAACAACCCACAACAAGCGCCGCTGTATGTTGAATATCATGGAAAATCCCATGGCAGCTATCGCCGCCGCAATGGCATACACCAGATAACTGTCATGAGGCACCATACTCAATTCGCTGAACTTCTTGTCAATCACGACATCCTCCACCGTCAGCAGGCGCATGGCTATTACAATGCCGAAGGCCATTGCACAGACCATCAGCACCGTATTCACAGCCCGCACAATGCCCACCTGGATATAATTGTCAATCATATCATCCACAAAGTTTATCAGCGGCACCCCCGGAACGATGAACAGTGCACACGCCAACAACGGATGATAGGGAGTTTCCGAGAGCCCGGCAAACGAAGACACATAGGCCAGACAGGTAGAAATCAATGCGGCAATGGCAATACTCATATAGTGATTGATGCCGAACTCCATGCAACGGGCACGGACGCGGAAGCCGGCAAAAGCGCAGATAGAGGTAAACAGAAACGCCATCCAGTCACCACCGAACAGTTTGCAGAAACCTCCGCAGGCAAAGCCGGCACCGATGGCAACAACGTATGGCACATAGTTCCGCTTCTTGTTTTTGATTCTTTCCAGTTCCTCCTCATACTGGTCGAGGGAATAGTCATTCTCAATAGCCCGCCAGGACAGTTTGCTGATTTCGGAAATGGCAGTCATGTTGATGCCATGCTTTTCGCATTTCTGGAATTTGGAGAACGAATGCAGGCCGTCGCTCACATTCACCACCAGCATGGTATAACTTACGTCGATGTGGAGCTTTTCTTCCGGCAGCCCCAGATAGGCGGCAACACGGTTCAGGTTACGAACAACACGGTTTGTATCAGCCGCACTCTCCACCAGCAGCTGTCCGGTACGAAGCAATAAATCGAGTTTCCTGCGCAGCAGGGCAATCTCTTGTTCAGTCAAAGTCTTATCCATGAATCTTTTTACCTATTTTTTTGGAGGCACAAAGATAGGCAAAATGTAGAAAACGATTTCATTCTTTCGGCAGAAAACTCTACCTTTGCAGCCGTTTTTTTAATGGACACAAATGGAAATATTCTGGAATACTATCGCACAATACAACGAGGCCACCTGGTGGACACAGCTCCTCATCACCGCAGCAGGTATCCTGCTCACCACGCAACTCTACCGGAAACCGACCTTATGGGCAAAACGCTCCATGAAAATCTACATGGTATTTCTGAACGGGTGGATATCCATCGTGTACTACATGATGTATTGCGGAGCGCGCGGACACCACCATATACTCGCCATCTTCTGGGGAGTGATTGCAGTGTTGTGGCTATGGGATTTGTTTACCGGCTACACTCCGTTCGAGCGCAACCCGAAATACAAGGTACTGGTGGGGGTACTCTATGCAATGCCTTTCCTCTACCCGCTCCTTTCGTGGGCACGCGGAATGGAATTTCCCATGATGACCACCACCGTGATGCCCTGCTCGGTAGCAGTTTTCACCATCGGGCTGCTGCTGGCTTTCTCGCGCAGGGTCAACCTGCTCGTCATTCTGTTCCTTTGCCACTGGGCGCTCATCGCCTTTTCCAAAGTCTACATCTACAAGATTCCCGAAGACCTCCTGCTGGCAAGCGCCACCGTACCTGCCATCTATCTGTTCTTCAAGAACTACTTTGAACAGAACTTACACAAGGAAACCAAGCTGGGCGCACGGCTCATGAACTGGTTCCTTATCCTCATCTGTATAGTGGTCGGGGTACTGCTCAGCATGACGCTGCTCCATGGAATGAGAGGATAAAGAAATAGCGCGCTTCCGCGCGCCAAAATCATTTCTTCTTTCCCTGATTGGCCACAGCCTCCATCAATTTCTTTATCTCCTCGGGATCACCCAAGAAATAGTCTTTCGTCAAGTTCAGCTCATCGTCAAACTCAAAGACGTAGGGCACCGCCGTAGGCAGGTTCAGATGCACAATTTCATCGTTCGAAATATGCTTCAGATGCTTGATAATACCCCGCAGGCTATTGCCATGAGCCACTACCAGCAATTCGTCGGCCGTCTTCAGATTCGGGAAGATGACACATTTCCAGTAAGGCATGATACGCTCAATCGTATCTTTCAACGACTCCGTACGGGGCAGTTCGGCATCGGGCACTTCTTGATAACGGTCCTCAAAACGCGGATTACGCGGGTCATCCTCGGCCAATGCATGCGGAGCCACATCAAAGCTCCGGCGCCATACCAACACCTGCTCGTCACCGTACTTGGCAGCCGTCTCTGCCTTGTTCAGCCCTTGCAACTGGCCGTAGTGTTTCTCATTCAACCTCCACGATTTCTCCACCGGAATCCAGTCCTGGTCGAGGCGGTCCAGCACACAATCCAGTGTCTTCACGGCACGCTTCAGATAGGAAGTATACGCCTTCTTGAAGCGGAATCCCTTTTCTGCCAGCAGCTCACCCGCCCTTACAGCTTCAGCAACGCCTTTCTCTGTCAAATCAACATCCGTCCACCCCGTGAAGCGGTTTTCCTTATTCCATGCACTCTCGCCGTGGCGAAGCAAAACAATCTTTTTCATATAGTCTCCTTTCAGTTTTACCTATAGAACACCCGGCTACCTCCTCTTGTTCATGCAATAGCGGACCACATATACCAAAAGTATCAGAAACGCCACCCACACCATGCTGATGACCGGCAGGTAGCGGTTATACAAATATTCCCCTTCCTTCGGGACACGGTTGAAAGTACAGATTATGCAATTACAGCACGCATCGAGTGCATCATGCGAGAATACCGAAAAAACAATGATAGCCACCCCCGCAAGAAGCATCATCAAAGTCCCCCACACCAGCCACTTACCAGCCACGGAAGGATGGAATTGCGAATGAGTGGAATGTACGAATCTAACCATAAACACTTGTCTATTATTACCGGTACAAATGTCCTTCATTTTTAACAATCCGGCAATACCTACTTTTCATCAAAAAGAGAGTCTGCCATCCCAATTAGTAGGTAGCCGCGACCTCTATAAACCACGCCACAAGCTAACCCGAAATGGGGAGCGGCACAACACTAAAAGCCCTACATGTAGGTATTTCACGTTCTCCGGCAAAGCCTTTACTTTGCAGCAAACAATTTAATCACTTTATTTACAATGAAAAAGACTGGTGTTTTTTATGGTTCCAGTACCGGAACCTGCGAAGAGTTGGCTAACCAGATAGCCGAAAAGTTGGGAGTTTCCTCCACCGACGTACATAGTGTTGACAAGATGACCGCCGATAAAATCAAGGAATATGAAGTGCTGGTTCTAGGTACCTCCACTTGGGGAGACGGCGAACTGCAGGACGACTGGTATGACGGTGTAAAAGTACTGAAGAGCGCCGACCTTTCCATGAAGTTCGTAGCCCTATTCGGTTGCGGTGACTCCGAATCCTACTGCGACACATTCTGCGACGGCATCGGAGTACTCTACGAGGACCTGAAGGATAGCGGATGTACCTTCTTGGGCAACAAAGTCAGCACGGACGGGTATTCCTTCTCCTCTTCCATCGCCGTGGTAGACGGTGCATTCGTAGGACTTCCCCTCGACGAAGTGAACGAAAGTAACAAAACCGCCGAACGCATTGACGCCTGGACAGCCGAAATAAAAAGCAAGCTCTAGAAAAGAAACAGACCATCCGTTTACTTTAAACGGATGGTCTGCCTGCATCATGCAGATGATATCTTTTATCTGAACAGATAATGTGTTCTGCCATATCCGCAGGCACATTATCTTTTTTATGCTCTTATACGAACCAGCGAACGTAGCAGAAGTCCTGACGGTGAGGCAGGTCTGCATTCTTCGGGAACATACGGTAAGAAACCTTGAAGCTACCCGCATTTTCCATCTTGTGCTTAGCTTGGAAAGTATAAAGGTTACCTTCTTTCTTCACTACATTGAACGGTTCTACGGAGTAAACATGCTGTTTGCCATCCTGAGCCGTATAAGTAGTCACCAGTTCCAGACCGATAGCATCGTTCAAGCCCTTCTCGTCGATAACGTAAGTAATGGTGTATTCCTTACCGCTCTCGATGGAGCCTTTCACCAGGTCTTCGGTCTTTTCGCAAGACACCACTTCAATGCTGTCCCACTTCTCGGCAACTTCTTCCTTCCAAGCAGCTATTTCCTTAGCCTTGGCACAACCGTCGGCAGCCAGCATCTTGAAACGTTTGGCCTCCTTGATGTAGAACTTGTCGTAATAGTCATCCAGCTGACGCTTCATTGTATAGTGGGGAGCAATCTGTGCGATGGAGTTCTTGATAGTCTTCACCCAACCTTCAGAATATCCCTTCTTGTTGCGTGCATAGAACAACGGCAGAATTTCTTGCTCAAGAATGCTGTAGATAGTAGCGGCATCGAGCTGGTCCTGATGTTCCTGGTTCTGGTAAGTACGCTTTTCGGTCAATGCCCAACCGGCACCTTCACGATAGCCTTCCAACCACCAGCCGTCGAGTACGGAGAAGTTTACAACACCGTTCATCAACGCCTTTTCGCCGGAAGTACCGGATGCTTCGAGCGGACGTGTCGGAGTGTTCAGCCAGATATCCACACCTGAAACGAGGCGACGTGCCAACTGCATGTCATAATTTTCCAGGAAGATAATCTTGCCCAGGAACTCCGGACGACGGGAAATCTCAATGATTCTCTTAATCAAGCCCTGACCGGCACCATCGTGCGGGTGAGCCTTACCGGTAAAGAGGAACTGTACCGGATAGTCGGGGTTGTTCACAATCTTGGCCAGACGGTCGAGGTCGGTGAACAGCAAGTGTGCACGCTTGTAGGTAGCGAAACGGCGTCCGAAACCTATCAGCAGAGCGTTCGGATTGATTTTGTCCAGCAGGGAAACGATGCGTGAAGGGTCACCCTGGTTCTTCAACCAAGTTTCACGGTATTGCTTGCGAACATAGTCAATCAGTTTGTTCTTCATCACCATGCGCGTCTTCCAGATTTCTTCGTCGGACACGTTATAGATAGCCTCCCAAATCTTGGGGTTGGACTGGTCGTAGAGGAAGTTCTCATCAAAATGCGCAGCATAGAGATGTTTCCACTCCGTAGCGCTCCAAGTGGGGAAGTGTACACCGTTGGTAACGTAGCCCACATGGCTTTCTTCGGGGAAGTAACCCTTCCAGATGGAAGCGAACATCTCCTGGGAAACCTTTCCGTGCAGCCAGCTCACACCGTTCACCTCCTGAGAAGTGTTGCAAGCGAATACAGACATACAGAAACGTTCACCCTTGTCGCCCGGATTGTTACGTCCGAGGTCCATCAGGTCGTCCCAGCTGATACCCATTCTTGAAGGATAGCCGCCCATGTACTTGCCGAAAAGGCCTTCGTCGAAGTAGTCGTGACCGGCAGGAACCGGAGTATGTACAGTATAGAGAGAAGAAGCACGTACCAGCTCGATAGCCTGGTCGTAAGTCAGACCTTCGGCCACGTAGTCACAGATGCGCTGTACGTTGATTAAAGCAGCATGTCCTTCGTTGCAGTGATAGATATCTTTCTTGATGCCCAGCTTCTTCAGCGTCAGAATACCACCGATACCGAGCAGGATTTCCTGCTTCAAGCGGTTTTCCCAGTCACCGCCATACAGCTGGTGAGTGATGGAACGGTCGAACTCGCTGTTCATTTCATTGTCAGTATCAAGCAGATAGAGAGAGATACGTCCAACGTTCACTCTCCACACATAAGCATGCACGTAGTAGTCCAGATAAGGAACATCCACTACCATCTGCTCGCCCTTCTCATCCAATACACGGTCGATGGGCAACTGGCCAAAGTTCTGTGCCTCGTAATTGGCAATCTGCTGGCCGTCCATAGACAATGTTTGTGTAAAGTAACCGTAGCGGTACAGGAAACCGATTGCACACAAGTCGGCGTTGCTATCGGAAGCTTCTTTCAGGTAGTCACCGGCAAGTACACCCAGACCGCCGGAATATATCTTAAGTACATGGCTCAAACCATACTCCATACTGAAATAAGCCACGGACGGGCGCTTGCTGTCAGGCTTCACATCCATGTATGTGCGGAACTTGGAGTATACGTCATCCATTCTGCGCAGAATAACTTTGTCATTTGCGAGTGCCTCGAGTTTAGCATAACTCATACGTTCCAGCAGAAGTACGGGGTTCTGTCCCACTTCTTTCCAGAGAGCAGGGTCAAGGTCTCTGAACAGTTCGGTGGCTTCATAATTCCATGCCCACCAGATGTTATGTGCCAGTTCAGACAGTTTCTCCAGTTCGGCGGGAATGTGCGATTTCACATTCACATCTTTCCAGTTAGGAGTGTTTACATTACTAACTTTAATCTTCATTGTATGATAACTAATTGATTAATAATTCTTTTATTTTAGTTGACGCTTCATGGCATTGCGCAGTGCAATGTCGTAAGCCTCGTAATAATATTGTATAAAGTGCTTCCACAAAGCCTGCTCTGCCACCTGGCCTGCACGCTTGCGTATTTCCTTGATTTCGGCTTCCGTCTTGGTAGAGAACAAGGCTACGGTGTCCTTGATGCCGTCTGCCACTTCGGAATAGTTATAGTCCGAACGGTGCAGCACTTCCACTCCGTCGTTTATGCCATGCTGGTTTTTCAGGCTGTTCACCCAAAGTCCGAAACCGGCAAGGTCGGTGGTGATGGTAGGCACCCGGAAAGCCACGCTCTCCAGCGGGGTATATCCCCACGGTTCATAATAGGACGGATAGACACTGAGGTCCTCGCCTAAAATCAAGTCATAATAATGCTTGTTGAGGATGCCATCGTGACCATCCTGATAGCAAGGTACAAAAATTACTTTCACCTTATCTTCGGGACGATTGCCCATACCGAGGTATTTCAGCATATCCAGCACCTGGTCGTGCGTCATATTGTGCAGCCAGTGGGTGATGAAAGGACACTGCAACGGTTCGGTGAACTTATCTTTGCTCTTCAAGCGCTTCTGCAAGTCCTCGCGGGGGTCTCCCACCCAGCTGGGCACGTTGACAAACGCCAATACTTTCTTCTTTAAATCTTTATCGCGGTTCAGCCGGTTCAATGATTCCAGGAACACATCGATACCCTTATTTTTGAACTCATAGCGTCCGCTGGTACCGATAATCAGCGTATCGTCGCCCAAGTCCTCACCCAGCAGGCAGTTTGCCACACGCAGCATGGTGGAACGGGCACGTTTGCGCTTGCCGGTAAAGGTGGCGCCTTTCGGTACAAAATCATCTTCAAAACCGTTCATCAGCACAACATCCGCAGGCTTGTCAAGCAATTCCCTGCATTCGTTGTTTGTGATTTCGCTCACAGTGGTGAAACAGTCCACATAGTGGGCCGTCTGCTTTTCAATGGAATGTTTGGACTGCATGTTCAGCTCCTCCGCCATCTGGTCGCCGTTGTAGGCGAAAAGATAATCGTAAAGCGGCTTGTTGTTGCCAGCTATGGAGCGGCCGATGGACGTGGCATGGGTGGTGAAGATAGTCCCTATCTCGGGAACGGCAGACTGAAGATAGAGGGCGGCCATGCCGGTCATCCACTCGTGTGCCTGGAACACCACTTTGTCCGTTTCCGTCAAATTATAGCGATAGAAGCTCTCTATCACCTTGCCGGTAGCGAAAGCAAACATGGATGCTTCGTCATAATCACCATATCCATGCAGTGAATCCACCTGATAGCGGTTCCACATTTCTGTATAAATCTCATTTTTTTCTGCAAAGAACGGTTGGAAATCAACCAATATAACAATAGGTTCTCCCGGAATGTTCCAGCGACCTACGCGGACGGAAAGATTGTCTTTCAACGCTGCATGTTTTTTCCACGCTGCACAAAGGTTATCAGACTCAATGAACAAAGGGTTCTCTTTTCCCTGCCAGAAATCCGGCCCTATAAAGAATAATCTATCGCGAAATTTAGTCTGTAAAGTATTTGCCCTTGTAGACAAAACTGTATAGATACCGCCTACTTTATTACACACTTCCCAACTCGCTTCGAAGATGTAATCGGGGGTAAGTAGTTCTTTAGTCATATTATGTTATAATCTCTTTATCTTAATTACGGCTGCAAAAGTACGTATTATTCTTTGAAAAATAGCCTTTTAATCGAAAAAACTGATTAAATATGCATAAACAATCGTTTGCGGAATGTCATAGTTTAGCCACAAAAGCCCCATTGGCTCGCCCATCCATGCATTTTTCGTCTAAAATTCCCGAAGTTTCAAAAAAGAATTCCTGGAGTTTTCAGTTGAAGCCCCAGGAATTTAAACAAAAAACCCCAGGGATTTCAATTGTAAATCCCTGGGGTTTATTTTCTTATAATCCGGATTATACCATCAATGCAGCTACCAGCGCCAAAATAGCGTAGAATTCAGGAAGCGCGGCGTAAATCATTGTATTGGTCTGTACGTCGTGTCCCTGGGAAATACCCACAATACCGCTAGCACAAATCTGTCCCTGACGGATAGCGGAGAACAGGCATACCAGCCCCACACCCAGTCCGATGCCCAGCATCAAAGGGCCGTCCGTAGCAAAATCCCTGCCCATGGACATCAGGAAAGCCACGAAGCCGTAAAGTCCCTGCGTAGCCGGAAGGGCCGACAAAATCATATAACTTGCTGACTTGGAAGGGTCTTTCTTCAACGCACCTTCTGCCGCACTACCGGCGATAGTTGTACCGAAGCAACTGCCAATTCCTGCAAGGGCCAACATCAGGCCCAGACCGAGATAACCTAAAATTTCATTCATAATGTTTCTATTTTTATTTGTTTTTTAATTTGTTTATTTCTTTACTACTGTAAAAGGTTTATAGGCTTCGCCCTTACCTTCGTAACCGGAATTCTTGAAGTATTCCACAAATGTCAGACGGAGCGGGTGTACAAAGGCACTCAGACAAGACATGGCAATGTTCAGCGTATGCCCGAATATCAGTATCAGACCGCAGAACAGCCATCCCAGGGCCGGACCTGCAGCATCGTTCACCATGAAGGCAAGCTGGTTGAACACGCCTCCAAGCATACCGCCTGCCAAGCCGAGGGCATAGAGACGGATGTAGGAAAGTATATCGCCCATCAATCCGGTTGCCATGTTATAGGTATCCCATACTCCGGCACCGATGTTGACAAATACATTCCGGTGGATATTGTTCAACAGGTAGATACCGATGGCAGAAACACCGCCAATCACGATAAATGCCCACGTAGACACGTCTTCCGAAATTATCTTGAAGAAGGAAAGTCCGCCGGTGCAGATAAATCCCACCACCAGCAACAGCCATCCCCAAGCACTGAGCGACTCCTTGAAGCCGAAACGAACGGTCTGTCCCACGGCCTTCACCGTCATGGCAATGCAGATGTGCACCGCACCGATAATCAACGCCAGCAGCATTTGCTTGTCATAGGTAGTCTCACCTATCTTACCCACAATCATGAATTCCTTCAGTTTGGCGGGTATCTCCAGGTCAAAGAGGCTTACACCGAAGAAGGTTCCCAATATGGCACCGATGACGGACGTAAATATACCCAACGTAATCACCAGGTTCATCATGCCTTTCATGGACTTGGACATCTTCCTTTTCAAAATGAACCCGAGTGCAATCAGTACCAGACCGTAGCCCGCATCTCCCATACAGAAAGCAAAGAAGAGCGAGAAGAATGGCGCAAGTATCGGTGTCGGGTCGAACTCGGCATATTCGGGCATACCGTACATTTTGGTAAGCACTTCGTACATGCGTGTATAGGCGTTGTTTTTCAGCTTGATGGGAGCATTGTCCTCGCGCTTGGCAGCCCTTATCTCATAATAAGTGCCGCTTTCATCGAGAAGTTTCCTCACATCCGCCTCGCAGTCTTCGGGAATCCAGCCTTCCATCAACACTACGGCACCTTCTGCCATATGTTCGCTGTTCAGCTTGACTTTCAGCAGGTCTATCTCTTCCTGGAGCTGTAGGTTGTACTTCTCCAACGTGCAGTAATTCGCTTTGCAGAATTCTTTCAATCCGGCATGTGCCTGCACAAGGGCCTCTTCCGTATCGGCTTTCTTCCGGCTCAGTTCGGAGAGGCTGAGTGAAGGCAGACGGAGCGGTTCCACATCCAGTTCTACCGGTTGGGGAGTGACGGTCACGAAATAAAGATGTCCGCCGTTCTCTTTCACCACGATGGCATTGTAGTCCTCTGCCCACGCTTCGTTATAGTCTTTCTCCGGGCAGGTATAGAACTGCACGAACCAACCAGCATCTTCCAGCTTGCGGATGGCTCTCCAATCGAAATCGCCCCAGACTTCCATCTGCGCCACATCCTTGTCGATGGCGGGAATCTGCTGGTTCAAGTCTTGTATCCGCGCCTGCAAGTCCTCGTAGAATTTCACCAGAGCATCGGCCGACAACTCTTTATGCACCTTTTCTTCCGGCTGTTTGTCTGCCAGGGTGTGCATGCTCTGAAGCATATTCTTGTAGAGCGTACGCTTCTGCATGAATTGCTGCAAGGTGTCGTCCATCTCGCCGCACTGCCTTTCCACAACGTGCACCACGCCCAGTTCCCGGATTTGTGCCAGAAATGCTTCGTACTCCTTATGATACACAAGGAACGTGAGCTTCTTCATTTTCGTAATCATGCCTCTGCCTCCTTCCTTTTCTCCTGATGGGATTTCATGATTTTCTGCGATGACTTGGAAAGGTTCTCCTCGTCTTCCATAAACCGCTTGATTTTGCGCAGAGCATCCTGATAACCCGGAATCTGTACTTTCTCAAAAAGATTCACCTTCTGGGTGGTCTTTTTACGCGCATGTTCCAACAAGTTCAACTTGGCAACAGTAAATTCACGCTCGATGGCAGTATGTGCCAGTGACTTAAGCAAATGCAGCCCGTCTGCATACCATTTGGGCGCATTGAACAAGCTGTAAGGGCGTATCTCGAAATCTACATTCTCGAGCAACGGCACCCGTACACCGGCAATCTTCTTTACACCGAGATGAACATCGCTGACCTTTATCAATGAAGCGTCGAACTCATTCCAAAGGGCGAACATGGCTTCGTAAGCTTGGATTTCCTTTTCCAACCTCGCGTCCAACGCGGCAGCGTCTCCCTTGCAGCGCTTCACTTCCATACGCAGGGCACTCTCCTTATTCTTAATAATGGGGAGTGTACGCACGCGCACCTTCAGTTGCTTTTCGAGTTGCTGAAGCGAGGTTTTGTTATATTGAAACTTAATAGCCATTTTATTTACGATTTAACGATTTACGATTAGACGACTGAAGCTACTCAATTTCTCAATTTACAGATTTACAATTTCAGTAATATCAATCGTAAACCGTAAATCGTCTAATCGTACATTTATTTAGTTTGCTTTCGGCCAGAACTGGTCCACAAGCTCTTTCTTGATATTCACCTCTTCCGGACGGAAATACTTGCCGAACAGACTCCATGCCACATCGAGCATCTCTGTGGTATCGAGGTTGACATCAATGGCCAGTAGCTGGTTGGAGTAGTCCTTGGCAAAGGCAAGGGTACGTTCGTCGTAGTTCGTCAGGTCGAAACCGTTTTCAAGCTTGGTTTTGGCGTTGGCGGCATCGGCGTACAGACGTACGGCGGCATTCATCACCTGCGGATGGTCCTTACGTGTCTTTTTGCCCGTAACAAGCTGTTTCAGACGGGACAAGGAACGGAACGGGTCAACGATAACCTTACCGATGTCGCTGTCACGACGGAGGAACAACTGGCCTTCCGTGATATAACCCGTATTGTCGGGCACGGCATGCGTAATGTCGCCACCGGACAGAGTCGTCACCGCAATAATCGTGATGGAACCGCCGCTTGGGAACTGCACCGCCTTTTCGTATATCTTCGCCAAGTCCGAATAAAGGGAACCCGGCATGGAGTCCTTCGAAGGAATCTGGTCCATACGGTTGGACACGATGGCGAGCGCATCGGCGTAGGAAGTCATATCCGTCAGCAGCACCAGCACCTTTTCATTATTGTTTACAGCAAAATACTCGGCCGCCGTCAGTGCCATATCCGGAATCAGCAGACGCTCTACCGGAGGATTCTCGGTGGTATTCATAAAGCTGACGATACGGTCGAGCGCACCGGCATTGGAGAATACGTTCTTGAAGTAAAGGTAATCATCGTTCGTCATACCCATACCGCCAAGGATAATCTTGTCAGTCTCCGCACGCAGAGCCACATTCGCCATCACCTGGTTGAAGGGCTGGTCGGGGTCGGCAAAGAACGGAATCTTCTGTCCGGACACCAGCGTATTGTTCAAGTCGATACCTGCAATACCGGTTGCAATCAGTTCCGAGGGCTGCTTACGGCGCACCGGATTCACGGATGGACCGCCAATTTCCACCTCCTCGCCTTCAATGGCCGGACCACCGTCGATGGGGTCGCCAAAGGCGTTGAAGAAGCGTCCGGCAAGCTGCTCGCTCACTTTGATTGTAGGAGCCTTGCCCAAGAATACTACCTCTGCATTGGTGGGAATACCTTCCGTACCCTCAAACACCTGCAAAGTCACTTCGTCGCCGGCAATCTTCACCACCTGGGCCAGCTTGCCGTTTACGGTCGCCAACTCGTCATACCCCACTCCGGTTGCCTTCAGCGAACACGTAGCTTTCGTAATCTGAGTAATCTTGGTATATATTTTTTGAAATGCTTTTGTTGCCATCTATTTATTTACAATTTAGCAATTTACTATTTACTATTTAAATCTCTGCCATCCTATTCTACTATTTTCCTATCTACAACCTCCGTACACCTGCATCCGCAAGGCAAATAGTAAATTGTAAATAGTCACATAGTACATCCTTAGGCTTTACGTTCCTCAACCAGTTCCTGCAACTGCTTATGGAACTTGTCGTATTCTTCCGACTTAAACTTCGAGTAGTTCATCTGCTTACAGATGTTAATCATTTTCTTGAAGTAATCCATTACTTCGTTGAAGTTGTCGAACTCAAATTCAGTATGACAGATTTCTATTACCATATTCAGAATCTCCTCCTGACGCTCCATCGGGGTCACGGCATCAATTTCATCAAAGGCATCCTGCTGCAGAATAACGAAGTCAATCAATTCCGATTTCCAGAAAGTCACGTGATATTCTACGGGCACACCGTCGTCACCCAAGATGTTGATTTGCTCGGCAATCTCCTTACCACGCTGCAAACGGGTCTTGATTTCATTCACCTTGCCAATCCACTCACCGTTGATGTGCTTGGTGATATACTCTTCAAATTCAGGGTATTCTATATATTTGGAATACGAGTCAATCGGGTTTACGGCAGGATAACGCTTCTTGTCGGCACGGTCTTGCTCAAGGGCATAGAAGCAGCGTGCCACCTTCTTCGTATTCTCGGTTACCGGCTCCTTCAAGTTACCACCGGCAGGCGATACCGTACCGATGAAAGTAATGGAACCGGACTCGCCATTGTTCAGCTTCACATAACCCGCACGGCCGTAGAAGTTGGAGATGATGGAGGACAAGTCCATCGGGAAGGCATCGGGACCGGGCAACTCCTCCATACGGTTGGACATCTCGCGCAATGCCTGCGCCCAACGTGAAGTGGAGTCCGCCATCAGCAGTACCTTCAATCCCATGCTTCGGTAGTATTCTGCAATCGTCATAGCCGTGTAGACAGATGCCTCACGGGCAGCCACCGGCATGTTCGAAGTATTGGCAATGATAATCGTACGTTCCATCAGCTTCCGTCCCGTATGCGGGTCAACCAATTCGGGGAATTCTGTAAAGATTTCCACAACCTCGTTGGCACGCTCACCGCAGGCAGCGATGATTACGATGTCCGCTTCCGCTTGTTTTGAAATGGCATGCTGAAGCACCGTTTTTCCAGTACCGAACGGACCGGGGATAAAACCCGTACCACCTTCCACAATCGGGTTTACGGTGTCGATTACACGCACACCGGTTTCCAGCAATTTGAAAGGACGCGGTTTTTCCTTATAGTTGGTCATGGCGCGCTTCACGGGCCATTTCTGTATCATGTTCACCCGGATGTCATTACCTTCGCTATCCGTCAGCACTGCAATGGTATCCTCAATGCTGTAATCACCTTCCTTTGCAATGGATTTCACGGTGCACACACCTTTCTGTTCAAAAGGCACCATGATTTTCAGAGGTTGGAAGTTTTCGTCCACTTGTCCCAGCCAGGCAGCGGCTTCCACTTGGTCGCCCACCTTTGCCAAAGGCACAAAATGCCATTTGCTTCCTTTATCCAGCGGATAGGTATATTGCCCGCGTTTCAAGAAAACACCGTCCATCTTATCGAGGTCGTTTTGCAGACCGTCGTAGTTCTTCGAAAGCATACCGGGCCCCAGTGTTACTTCGAGCATATGTCCGGTAAACTCAGCTTCGGCCCCCACTTTCAGTCCGCGGGTACTCTCAAATACCTGCACGTAGACCTGGGTACCTACTACCTTAATCACCTCCGCCATCAACTTGTCTCCTCCGGTCGAGATATAACAAATCTCATTCTGCGCTACCGGTCCGTCGACGACGAGGGTCACCATGTTGGCTATTACGCCACTAACAGTTCCTTTTGTTGCCATATATTTTTAGTTGTTTATTTTATCTGAATTCTGCGGGTATCTGCACCTCGTCTTTCAAGGCAGCGATAATGCTGCGGAACAGTTGGTTACCCTTCTCTTTATCCAACGAAATCCACCGTTCTATCATCTCCAGCTGTAGCAGGAAGACAAACAGACGTTCCACGGTAAAGTAATCGAAGAATGTGGCCTCCTCCATCCAGTCCCAGCGAAGCTGGTCCAGTTTCTTTTCCCGGTCCACCAGTTCCTCCGTCTCACTGATTTTCACCAGCTGCTCCAGATAATCCACCTCAGTACCCAGACCGAAGTCACGGGCATTGGAAGTACGCAGAGCCTCGCACACTTCCGTATCACCCACAATCAGCGGAGCAATGTCCAGCTTGAACTTACGTGCTGTGAGCGCCACCAATATATTATTGAGAGTGAGGTTGAAGCCAAACCAGGAAGACACAAACTGATTCCTGGATTCCATAGCATAGGCGTAATAGAGCGCTGCCAGGCGGTCTTCATACAAGAAACCGTCCTCGGCAGGCAGGCTGAAGTATTCGGAAATGAACGTAGAGAGATAAGATGGGAATACACTGTCAGAGACTTCGTCGCCATCCTTCAGTTGTGAGATATATTCCACCAGTTCCTCCGACGAATAGTTTCCGCGCGGGTCGATGGCAGCATCCTTATCCTTCAATAGTTTCAAGACATTCGCATTATCGAATTTCAGATAAAACAAATCTATCAACTTTTTATCATCTTCCGACAAGGCAGGATATAGTTCCGTCCTGAAATCGGCTACTGTATAGCTCAGTTTACTGTCTTCCAGAGTAAGTTCAGGCAAACCGGCTACCAAGTAATAGTATTTACTCATAATCCTGTGGGAGTTTTTAGAACAGCATTTCCACTAATTGCGGACGCAGGAATTCCTTGAAGTAATTCATAAATTCTTCTTCGCCAAAGTTCACCTTGTACGAACCATCGGCAGGCGATACGGAGAACAAGGTTTTGATGCCATTCACTTGCTCAATCTTCACACCCTTGTCCAGCAGGTCTTTCGCCTTCGCTGCGAAATATTTTGTCAAGCCTTCCGCATCGGCAGTAGAGATAACGATTGGTTCGTTCACACTCCATTTGGACGCCAATGCAACGATGAAGGCATTAAGATAATCCTTGTTTGCAGCAAATGCCTTTACATCGGCATTCACAATGTTGTCCGTCACCAACGTAGCGATTTCGGACTTCAGAGCATTCACAGCCTGACCGGCAAACAACTTTAATTCAGATTTTGTATTCTCTGCCAGTTCATCGGCAGACTTATGAGCGGTAGCCACGATAGAATCCGCTTCCTTGTGAGCATCCTCTATAATTCTCTTGGCTTCTTCCTGAGCTTTTGCGATAAGTTTCTGTGCCTCTTCGTTTCCTTTCTCTACGCCTTCGCGGTAGATCTTATCGGTCAGCTCTTGAATCTTGTTTTCCATATTTGCAGGAGTTATTATATGATTTATATTACAATATTAATTGCGTGATTTTTTCCCTTCCTATTAGATTCACGCCAAATTTACAAAAATCCATTTGATATTGAATAGAAAGAAAGGAAGAAAAGTTCTTGCTCTTCCAAAAAAAACTCATTTTACACCAACTTTGTTCTGTAATGATAACAAAAGAATGACAAAAGAAGCAGAAAAATACGTATGCAACAACGCATGACAGGGATTAAGGGGAGCAGTTCCGGAGGTATATAAACGAACAAAGCCTCCGTATCCTTATCAGACACGGAGGCTTCTTCTGAAAACGGCGACTACCTACTCTCCCACTGTTACGCAGTACCATCGGCGTGACCGGGCTTAACTTCTCTGTTCGGAATGGGAAGAGGTGGAACCCCGGTGCTGTAGTCACCTGAATAAGGCAGACATGATGAGAAAAAAGTAAAGTGTCCATATATTACTGAACGTATATACCTCCATACACGGAAGGCAAAAAGTGGACGGGCAATTAGTAATGCTCGGCTATGACATCGCTGCCTGTACACCTGCATCCTATCAACGTTGTAGTCTACAACGACCCTGAGAAATCTAATCTTGTGGCTGGCTTCGTACTTAGATGCTTTCAGCACTTATCCAATCCCGACTTAGATACCCGGCAATGCACCTGGCGGCACAACCGGTAAACCAGAGGTCAGTCCAACACGGTCCTCTCGTACTAGTGTCAGAGCCACGCAAATTTCATGCGCCCACGATAGATAGAGACCGAACTGTCTCACGACGTTCTGAACCCAGCTCGCGTGCCACTTTAATGGGCGAACAGCCCAACCCTTGGGACCTTCTCCAGCCCCAGGATGTGACGAGCCGACATCGAGGTGCCAAACCCCTCCGTCGATATGAGCTCTTGGGAGGGATCAGCCTGTTATCCCGAGTACCTTATACCCTTTGAGCGATGTCCTTTCCATACAGAAACACCGGATCACTATGCTCTAGTTTCCTACCTGATCGACTTGTAAGTCTCCCAGTCAAGCGCCCTTATGCCATTACACTCTGCCGACGGTTACCAATCGTCGTGAGGGCACCTTTAGAAGCCTCCGTTACACTTTTGGAGGCGACCACCCCAGTCAAACTACCCACCAAACAGTGTCCCCGCATCAACGGGTTAGAACTCAAATAATCAAAGGGCCGTATTTCAACAGCGGCTCCACAAATACTGGCGTACCTGCTTCGAAGCCTCCGGCCTATCCTACACATCAATTACCCAAATTCAATGTTAAGCTATAGTAAAGGTTCACGGGGTCTTTTCGTCCCATCGCGGGTAATCGGCATCTTCACCGATACTACAATTTCACTGAGCTCACGGTTGAGACAGCGTCCAGATCATTACACCATTCGTGCAGGTCGGAACTTACCCGACAAGGAATTTCGCTACCTTAGGACCGTTATAGTTACGGCCGCCGTTTACTGGGGCTTCAATTCAATGCTTCTCTTGCGATGACATCTCCTCTTAACCTTCCAGCACCGGGCAGGTGTCAGGCTGTATACTTCATCTTTCAATTTTGCACAGCCCTGTGTTTTTGTTAAACAGTTGCCTGGACCTATTCTCTGCGCCTCGCCGTTAAGCGAGGACCCTTTATCCCGAAGTTACAGGGTCAGTTTGCCTAGTTCCTTAACCGTGAATCACTCAAGCGCCTTAGTATATTCAACCCGACTACGTGTGTCCGTTTGCGGTACGGGTACCTGCAGGATTAAGTTTAGCGGATTTTCTTGGAAGTATGATTACACGCACTATTGGATTGTTCTAAGAACGCTCCATACTGTCAGGTTCGACTCTTGCTCCGGATTTGCCTGGAACAATCAGCATCTACACCCTTCAACGGACTATTCCGTCAGTCCGCGGCGCTGTCACGACTCCGTCTCCACGTCACTCCACAGGTAGTACCGGAATATTAACCGGTTCTGCCATCGGCCTCGCCGTTCGGCTGAGCCTTAGGACCCGACTTACCCTGATCCGATTAGCGTTGATCAGGAAACCTTAGTCTTTCGGCGAGGGGGTTTCCCACCCCCTTTATCGTTACTTATACCTACATTTGCTTTTCCACACGCTCCAGCAAAGCTCGCGCTTCACCTTCGACGCAGAGTGGAATGCTCCCCTACCGATGATTTCTCATCCCAAAGCTTCGGTAGAATACTTATGCCCGATTATTATCCACGCCAAACTCCTCGACTAGTGAGCTGTTACGCACTCTTTAAATGAATGGCTGCTTCCAAGCCAACATCCTAGCTGTCTTAGCAATCTGACTTCGTTAGTTCAACTTAGTATTCATTTCGGGACCTTAGCTGTTGGTCCGGATTGTTCTCCTTTAGGACATGGACCTTAGCACCCATGCCCTCACTCCTGACATAGAACTGACACGCATTCGGAGTTTGTCAAGACTTGATAGGCGGTGAAGCCCTCGCATCTTATCAGTCGCTCTACCTCATGCCAGTATAAGTCAAGGCTGCACCTAAATGCATTTCGGGGAGTACGAGCTATCTCCAAGTTTGATTAGCCTTTCACCCCCACCCTCAGGTCATCCAGAAGCTTTTCAACGCTTATTGGTTCGGTCCTCCAGATGGTGTTACCCATCCTTCAACCTGCCCAAGGGTAGATCACTTGGTTTCGCGTCTACTCCTTCCGACTATACGCCCTGTTCAGACTCGCTTTCGCTTCGGCTGCAGATCTGAAATCCTTAACCTCGCCGGAAAAAGTAACTCGTAGGTTCATTATGCAAAAGGCACGCCGTCACACCAAAAGGTGCTCCGACCGCTTGTAGGCACATGGTTTCAGGAACTATTTCACTCTTCTGTTCGAAGTGCTTTTCACCTTTCCTTCACAGTACTGGTTCACTATCGGTCTCTCGGGAGTATTTAGCCTTACCGGATGGTCCCGGCAGATTCACGCAGAATTCCTCGTGCTCCGCGCTACTCAGGATACCACTAGGCTTCGGTTGGCTTCGCATACGCAGCTCTCATGCTCTATGGCTGTACTTTCCAGAACATTCTGCTCACCAACTTTCTTGCCACGGCGTGGTCCTACAACCCCACCCATGCCGTAACATGGATGGTTTGGGCTATTCCCCGTTCGCTCGCCACTACTGGGGGAATCATTGTTTATTTTCTTTTCCTGCAGGTACTAAGATGTTTCAGTTCCCTGCGTTAGCCTCCTGCAATGCAGGATGATACTTCTTCAAAGTACCGGGTTGTCCCATTCGGAAATCCGCGGATCAAAGGTCATTTGCACCTACCCGCAGCTTATCGCAGCTTATCACGTCCTTCATCGCCTCCGAGAGCCAAGGCATCCGCCATGTGCCCTTACTTACTTTTTGTCTTACCGATCACGTATGGTCGATATATACTTTCAGCTTTTAACTTTACTTTTTTTTGGTCACATCATGTCAAAGAACGGTGTTTCAATTATAAAACAATAATCAAAACGGAGTGGAGAATAACGGATTCGAACCGTTGACCCCCTGCGTGCAAAGCAGGTGCTCTAGCCAGCTGAGCTAATCCCCCTTCTTATAAGTGGAAAACGGAAGTGGAAAGTGGAAAATCCGGAGAGTTCCCGATTTTCAGTTTTCAATTTTCAGCTTTCAACTTTGAAGTAGTCCCAGGCAGAGTTGAACTGCCGACCTCTACATTATCAGTGTAGCGCTCTAACCAACTGAGCTATAGGACTGTCAGTCAAACCCTCGCCTTACGGCTCGGCTTCTACTTTTCTCGTATATTTTAATAAACAAGTACGCGCAGTACAAGAGGTTCTTATGGAAGCATCACCTCAAGAACCAACGATCGAGTCGAGACGTCACTCCAGAGAAGGAGGTGTTCCAGCCGCACCTTCCGGTACGGCTACCTTGTTACGACTTAGCCCCAATCACCAGTTTTACCCTAGGGCGCTCCTTGCGGTTACGCACTTCAGGTACCCCCGGCTTTCATGGCTTGACGGGCGGTGTGTACAAGGCCGGGAACGTATTCACCGCGCCGTGGCTGATGCGCGATTACTAGCGAATCCAGCTTCATGGAGTCGGGTTGCAGACTCAATCCGAACTGAGAGGCTTTCGGGATTAGCATCACGTCGCCGTGTAGCTGCCTTCTGTACCCCCCATTGTAACACGTGTGTAGCCCCGGACGTAAGGGCCGTGCTGATTTGACGTCATCCCCACCTTCCTCACATCTTACGACGGCAGTCTCGACAGAGTCCCCAGCATCACCTGATGGTAACTATCGATAAGGGTTGCGCTCGTTATGGCACTTAAGCCGACACCTCACGGCACGAGCTGACGACAACCATGCAGCACCTTCACAACTGCCTTGCGGCTGACATGTCTCCACATCATTCAGTTGCAATTCAAGCCCGGGTAAGGTTCCTCGCGTATCATCGAATTAAACCACATGTTCCTCCGCTTGTGCGGGCCCCCGTCAATTCCTTTGAGTTTCACCGTTGCCGGCGTACTCCCCAGGTGGAATACTTAACGCTTTCGCTTGGCCGCTTACTGTATATCGCAAACAGCGAGTATTCATCGTTTACTGTGTGGACTACCAGGGTATCTAATCCTGTTTGATACCCACACTTTCGAGCATCAGCGTCAGTTACAGTCCAGCAGGCTGCCTTCGCAATCGGAGTTCTTCGTGATATCTAAGCATTTCACCGCTACACCACGAATTCCGCCTGCCTCTACTGTACTCAAGACACCCAGTATCAACTGCAATTTTACGGTTGAGCCGCAAACTTTCACAACTGACTTAAGCGTCCGCCTACGCTCCCTTTAAACCCAATAAATCCGGATAACGCTCGGATCCTCCGTATTACCGCGGCTGCTGGCACGGAGTTAGCCGATCCTTATTCATACGGTACATACAAAAAGGCACACGTGCCTCACTTTATTCCCGTATAAAAGAAGTTTACAACCCATAGGGCAGTCATCCTTCACGCTACTTGGCTGGTTCAGACTCTCGTCCATTGACCAATATTCCTCACTGCTGCCTCCCGTAGGAGTTTGGACCGTGTCTCAGTTCCAATGTGGGGGACCTTCCTCTCAGAACCCCTATCCATCGAAGGCTTGGTGGGCCGTTACCCCGCCAACAACCTAATGGAACGCATCCCCATCGATGACCGAAATTCTTTAATAGTTCTACCATGCGGAAGAACTATGCCATCGGGTATTAATCTTTCTTTCGAAAGGCTATCCCCGAGTCATCGGCAGGTTGGATACGTGTTACTCACCCGTGCGCCGGTCGCCATCAAACTTAGCAAGCTAAGTTCATGCTGCCCCTCGACTTGCATGTGTTAAGCCTGTAGCTAGCGTTCATCCTGAGCCAGGATCAAACTCTTCATTGTAAAAGTATCGTGACTGCGCAAATTAAAAAAAATTAAAGTGCGGCAGCTTAATTATCTGTCCAGGACGCTCGAATTCAAAAAGTTTATCTTTACCTATTTATATAAAACAGGTATTGACGGTTCTTTTGTTTTACCCAGGTACGACGCGCCTTAATCATTAGTTTCCAATTATTAATTTGCGAAGCACCTGCTCTTGTACTACTTGTATTGTTTATGTAAATCTGTTCAAAGATCGCTCGTTTCACGATTGCTATTCTTTTCAGAAAGCGGATGCAAAGGTAAGAACTTTAAAGCATATCTTCCAAATATTTTCGGAAGTTTTTTTTATTTTTCTTTTTCCTGTATTTTCAAATCCTTTAAACAAGGATAAGAAAAGCAAAACAAGAAAAGTTCTTTTTCTTTGCGAGTCGGACTGCAAAGATAAGGAGAATTATTAATAAGTTCCAAATGTTTTTCGAAAAATATTTTTATCTCTTTTTATTTCTCTGTGTCACCTTCCACACTTCTGTTTCAGTATTTCAATCTTACCACTTTCCTTCTCTTGGAAAGCGGGTGCAAAGGTATAGGATTTAACAATACAAGCCAAACATATCTATCATTTTTTTTAATAAAAATGAAACTTTTTTGTAACTTACTGATTCATAAATGCATTTCGCATGAACAATTTTGAAGAAAGGAAAAAGAGAGAAAATAACTATACATTATATATATACGTGCGCGCGAAGAGCACGAAGAAAGAGAATAAAAACATTTTATAAGCATGCCGGATTGGGTGGTGGCGGTTCTGTCAGTATAGTCGCCGCATCAAAGCAGGGACATTGTTTCACCCACTCTTCCGGCTCTATCTCCCCGTTATGGTTCAGGTCGGGGCTCAGGTCGCGGTGACCGCACAGCCGGGAACCGGGATAATCCTTCAGCAACAGCAACACAAGCACACGCAGGGAGTGCCTTTGGAAAGGGGTGCGTGTATCGGTAGGGCGACCACACTCGTCAAGACCGCCTTCGTAACAGACCCCGATGCTCTTGTCGTTCCAACCGCGGGCATGGGCACCGGGCAGGGCCAAGGGACGGAGGGACTTGATGTCACCGTTCTTGCGGATATAAAAATGATAGCCTGCGCCGGAGAAGCCCCGGCGCAGGTGGTCTGTCGTCAAGTCGTGCTCCGTATAGCAGCGGTCGCAGCGGGTGGCGGAACAATGGACGACGATAAGATTGATGAATCTCATGAGAATTAAAAATTAGAAATTAAAAATTAAAAGTGAAGGAAACCCGCTACACTGTCATGGCATGGGCGCTCAGGGCACCAATAAGCGCGGAGGCTACAGCGATTATCACTTTCAGAATCTTATCCCAAACAGATGATTTTGTACTCATAAAATTAAGGATTAATGGTTAAGAATTAATGGTTAAGGATTAGTGATTAAGGATTAAGGGCTAATGATTAATGGTTAATCATTAGGGATTGATTAGCGATAAGCGATTTGCTTGTGTTCATTAACCATTAATCACTAACCCTTAATCATTCCTTCTTTATCCCAGCGGATTTTCGCCCTGGTCGCCGTCGTCGCCGGAGCCGCCTCCGGAACCACCGCCTTGATTGCCGCCGCCGGAGCCGCCCTCCTCGGGCTTGTCGAGCACAAAGCCCACATTCGCCGGGCTGCGGGTCACGGCGGTACTGCCGTTCACCAGCTTCAGCTCCTTGTCGGGGATAAAGCGGATATTCACCTTCGAGATATTGCGCACCGTACATTTGTCCGAGGCCTCCATGCCGGGACAGCGGAACGTCATGTGGAAAGTGCCCAGCTGGTTCAGCTTCACCTTGTCGCCGTTGGCAAGGTTGCCTTGAATCTCCTCCACCAGGGCTTCGATGACGTGCTTCACGTCGCCCTTCGTCATGGCACAGTTTTTCTGAATGGAGGCGGCAAGGACATCGATGTCCACGGTGCCGCAGGTCTTGGGTTTCTGACGGAGATAGTACAACATGGGCGAAGCCGGGTTGCTCACGATTTTACGGCGCTGGAAGCGCTCTACAATTACATCCATAAATTTGAAAAGTTAAGGTTTAAGTTAAGAAAAATGAGTTATAAGAGAGAAGTGGGTAAGGGAAGGGATAGGGCGCCCGAATCAATGATTATTCCTTTTCTTAAGCACATTACAAAGATACAACATTAAGAAGCGGAAGTCAAGTGTTTTGCCATTTTTTTTACTACAAAAAAACACGGAGACACAGAGTTTTTCAAGCAATAAGAAAAATCTCCGTGTCTTTGTGTCTCTGTATTCTATAAATTTCCATCCATCACTTTGCATTCCTCGTCAGCCACTCCAATGGTGGTATGTAGTCCACCAGTTTTGTCATGCTTTGGTTATGATGGAAATAGACTTCACCGGTTTTGCCATTACGGTGCTTGGCTATGATGACGATACCCAGGCCATCGGTGGGATAAGTACTCTTCTTATCGACGGTCTTGCCGTAGAGGGCAGGGCGGCAAAGCAGCATTACCATATCCGCATCCTGCTCTATGGCGCCGCTCTCGCGTAGGTTGCTCAGGGTGGGGCGATGGTCTATGCTACCGTCGCTCGCCCGGTTCAGCTGGCTCAGCAGCAGTACGGGGATATCCAGCTCCTTGGCCAGCAGCTTTGCCTTGCGGCTTGCCTGCGCCACTTCCTGCTCGCGGTTGCGGTTTTTCTGGTCACTCCTCATGTCACATAGTTGCAGATAGTCCACAATCACCATGTCACAGCGATTCTTGCTCTTCAGCAGGCGGGCGGAAGAACGCACGCGGTCCATGCTCGTCATCGGATGGTCGTCTATCAGTATGGGCAACCGCGACAACTCGGCAGACGCCTCATGCACCTGCCTCACCTCGCCGGGTGTGAGCTGGCCGCTGCGCAGGTGTTGCGGGTCTACCCCCTCCGTAGCTGCAAGCAGCCAGCGGTCACCCAGGCGCTCGCCTTGCATTTCGAGGCTGAAGACTACCACATGACGCCCCGCCATGGCAGCGGCACGGGCCAGGTGGAGGGCAAAGGCGGTCTTCCCCACCGACGGACGGGCAGCAAGGATGTTCAAGTCGCCGCGCTGCCAGCCCGCCGTAACATGGTCCAGAGCGTCAAAACCCGTAGGGATACCCGTAATGCCGTTGCATCCGTGCTCCATACGCTGCTCCACCTCGGCCAGCGTGTCGTCCATCAGCCGGTCTATGGAGCGAAGGTGGTCGGCTACGCCGCTCTCGTCCTCCAGCCCCTCCAGCAGTCGATGGGCTTCCACCAGGATGTCGTCAATATCCATCGACTCGTCGGCACTGAACGCCAGCAGTTGCTGGAATCCCGTACGCATGATACGCCGCGTGTGCAATTGCCTAAGGATGAGCGCATGATACTCCAGATGAGCGCTGGAGCTGACCTTCGAGCTGATGCGTAGCAGTTCGTAAGGCCCGCCCACGGCATCGAGTTTGCCACGGGCAGCCAGTTCGTTCTTCAGCGTGATGGTGTCTATGGACTTCGCGCTGCGATACATCGATTGCAGGGCGGCAAAAATTTCCAGATTCTTCTCCTCGTAGAACATCTCGGGACGAAGTTTGTCCGCCACCAGAGGCATGGCAGCGCGCTCTATCATGCAGGCACCGATGACAGCTTCTTCGAGGTCACTGTCGTGGGAAAAAGTAGTTTCAGTCATCATATTCATTTTCAAAAGATTTGTCCGCCAGATAGGTGGCGGCTTGTTTACAATATTTTTGGTTGTTCAGATGGTCGTAATATTCGTCGATGTTGTCCAGTGCCCGCTGTTTCTCGCCTGCCGTCAATTTTTTCCATTCGCGACGGGCCCGGCCGATGTTTACCTTGGGATGCTCGGTGATGTCATGAAACTTTTCCCAGAAGATGCAGAAGTCCTCTCCCACCCCAGCCACCGGCGCTGCCTTCTTCTTCCGCGGGGCTGCTTTAGGACGGGCATTGCCAGTAAGGAAATCATAATCGGGGATACGGATGTGCATCACGTAGGGGTTGGCCACCCGCTCCACGATGCCGGCGTCGAACATCTTGTTGAAGAAGTAGCGCGTACGGTTGCGAGGCCACCCCAATATCTCCATCCAGCGGGCCAGGGAAAGTACGGACTCGCCACGTACACAGTCGAAAAGGTGTCCCCTGACGTTGCAGGTCACCGTGCTGTAGTTGACGTGTGTCAGCACAAAGACAAAGGCTTCGAAGGCATCGGCGGCTTTCTCTCCGGTTTTCATATTCATTTGTTCCTCAAACAAGGCTTTGGGGAAGAGGAGATAGCCTTTCTTCAGCATCTCCGTTGTCATGGGTCTCATTTCTTTTTCCATTTTTGTCTATTCTTAATTCGATAATGCGACAAAGGTAAGGGACCAGCCAGGGGGATACAAATAAGCAGTTAGAATCGGCTAAAAATTAATGAAATACATAAGGTGGCGAGAGAGGGTTTCACCTCATCCTCCACCACCCTATATAATAATATACTAAAATAATCAGAATGTATTAGAAATACATTCTCTATTTCGCATATTTTTTAGAGACCAGAAGATACGGATTTTTCACGGCCATATCCTTCACGTGGTCGGGCATCCCCCAGTAGCTCAGGAGGATGCCTATCTGTACGGGGGTGAGGTGGGCAGTCCTGGCGGTATAGCCCTGGTCCGTCAGATCCTTCAGCAGGCAAGCGTGTTCCGCAATGGAACGGCGCAGGGCCTTTACGGCCGAGCAGGCATACGCGTAGTTTGGGTAATAGGCCACTGCCACATCTGCAATACGATGGCATCCCCCGAGCAGCCATTCAAAACTTTGTTCTTTTATCATTTTGCATATATTTATTAATAAAACATGTTGCAAAGTTAGAATGGGAGGGAAAACTGGGAAAGTTCGAGTGGCAATAAGAAAACTTGCTCAAGAAAAATGAATGTGTCAAAACGGTTGATGACACACCCTCACTGTCTTATTGATAAAAGCAACACTTTCATACTATAATAGGGAAGCACACATTTTGCGTATTTCATGTAACTTATCGGTCAGCGATTTTTCTTTAAGAGAGACAGCCATATTATATCTCGCCTGCCTATTAACGAGGAGTTCCGCACTAATCCCTAAGGCTGCTTCTACCATAAGAGCGAAGTCACTGGTTACGTCTCCCTCTCCCTCTTGAAGTACCCCAGCACCGTGGCCGGTGTGAGACAGCAACGTTCTACGCTTTTCAGGCGGCTCTGAAAAGTATATCGGGAGCATAGCACAAGGCAGAACCAAGTATAGTTCAAGCTACGGTGCAAGCGGTGCTGAAGGTGGTCGAAAAAACGGGAAACACGGGCAAAGAAGCTAGCGATACGCTCGCGGGGAACAAAACGGGAAGGCTGTACGGCAGCATTACGGGAGCGCTTGGCGGTACGTTCCATCTGTGCAAGGGTATACTCCAGTTGCTCGATGTCATTGCGGGTGTTCTCCATGGTTTGTTCCAATTTCTCGCGTCGTGCCTGCTGCTTGGTATATCGTTCTTTTCTGTCAGCGATTCGGTTTTTGAGGTCTTCTGCGGTGAGGTTTATTCCTTTGTTCTGGATTGATTTCATTATAAACGTCTGTTTTATAGTTGTTTGTCTGTATATAAGTTCACGAAAACACATCATCCGTCTGCACCGAATGCATAATGCATAAAGGGCAAACGGATGATATATCAGGAGCAAATGTACGATGAATATTGCAGATAAAGTTCTTAATGACCATTAAGTCTTGTTATAAAACATGATATTATCTACTGCAAATTTGGAGATTATCAGAAAACACGTACCTTTGCAATGTGTTTTTCATAGTATTAGATTTAAGGTTAACAAAAGATTGGCTGTCTGGGATAGATAGCCTTTTTTTTTGAGCATATATCAACTGAAAACGACAAGCGTCGATCAATCACAGCAAGCACATGACTATTCTGAAACCGGACGAATTGTAAATCCCCAAAAACGTTCAAAATCAATCAAATCAGCGGCTTCTTTTTCCACTACTTCCAAGAAACAAAAATATTCTCCAGAAAGAATACTACCGCTCCAATAGCATCCGCGAATTCCATTTTTCTCTGCTTTTGCACCTCTACGATAACCTGCCGCCGGAAACACAAGGGTATTGGTGACAGAAGTACCCGGAAGGGTATAAGAACACTTACGTCCACTATTACCACTGTTAGAAAACCAGCTGTTTTCCAAGTTCAGCATAGCAGTAATGTTTTTCAATTCCTTCTTGTACACCGGTAATCGCCAATTGCCTCCAAGCTGCACATGGCAGATATCATGCTCTGTACCACTTATATTACTGGATGTAACAGTGAACACATAATCAGCATCAGCCTTACTGGTCATCAGTCCCGAAGCATCCCCCCAGCCGAACGCATTCCACTTGGTACCAATAGAGCAGGCGGAATAACCATTCGTAGCACTTTCAATGATACCTGTGGGAGCCACATAAGGAGAATCGACAGTACCTTCAACTGCCGTCTCTTCAGCCGTAGCTATATGAAAAGCAACAGTCGTAGTAGGAGTCTGACTAGATTCCTCTCCCGTTTTCGTAGCAATAAGATTACCGGTAGCCCAATAAATAGGAGTAGCGGAAGACTCTATACTACCGTCCTTATTTATGCCCATATAAAGGGCAACAATCCACTCGTTTTCATAAATACCGATAGAACTTTGCGGAGCATCGACTCTCGTTATGGGAGAAGAAGTGGGCAATATACTGCCACCGTCTTTGTCGGGAAGGACAAGTTCCTTACCGTTAAGCTCTTCTGCAGTCAGAGTATGGAAATATTTCACAACTTTGGGAATACAAAACCAGATGGGTTTGCCACTATACGCATTCAAATCAGTTAATATAACGGCCTTACCGTTGGCAATGGCAGTACCTCCCAAAGCTATCTGCCTGCCTGAAGCATCATCTTTCCAGGTACCGACCTCCAAAGGTAAATCGTTATAATCATAAGTAGACGCACTGATAGTCGTCTTGACCGTAATAGGAGTGAATTCTTCCATATCCGCTACAGCTGTATACATTTTACCGGCAGTAAGGATACATGAAGGTGAAACAATGGCTTTATAGTATTTTCCATCTACCTCGGCTGCAACCGTCAGATTGCTCAGAGTGCCAGGAAGGACATGCAAGTAGACTGTGGCAGACGGATGGTCATCCGAGGAAAGAGTAAAAGAACCACTCAGAGAAAGGGTGCCTTCTGTTTCTGTCGTATATGTAGGCACAAGGTCACCTCCATCACTCGAAGTATGTGTAATATCAACGTTCGCCCGACTGACTAAACCGGAGGAAGCAGCAAACATAACACTACTCACCGATGCGCCGGAAAGAGCCCGGGTAGTGGGAAGCCCCTCAATATCCATGTCCTTGACACTGGTAGAAGATTCCAACGGAAACAGTAAAGTCACCTTCAAAATAGAAGTAAGATGTGAAAAATTAAAGTTCAGCGTATGACTGTCTGCATTGTATGGACTCACAGCGGCCATGTAGACCTTATTTTCATCCGGAGCACCACCCTTCTGGCCCGTCATATCCAATGGGATGGACGTGGCAGCGAAAGCGCTACCTTCCGAAACATTCAGAGACGGATAGACACCATAGTAGGATATACCCTCCGCAGGAGTTATTTTACCCGTAAAGGTAGCCGTGTGGGCATCGGTAGCAAGCTCTGTCAAGGTAAACATAGAAGGGGGCAGTTTTTCCGTTCCGCCAAGTACGGAAAAAGTTTCGGCACCGGTATCCAAAGAGCGCCAGACTATCTTCAGTTTACCACCACTTGTGTCCTCATCGAATCCTAATCTAGTAGTGATACCATTACGAGGCATTTCCGCTCTGGCAGTTACTGTAATCTTACCTTCTCCGGGAGAAGGAGGAATCTCCACCGAAGCAGTATCATCACTGCATCCGGAAGCCCCCCAACTGAAAATTACGGCAAGGAGGTACATAAGAACTTTTTTCTTTTTCATACTAATTTATATTTAAAAAGGATATTATTCTTGTCAATAGATTCACCGTAATGGAAGGAGGCTAAAAATAACAGTGTTTTCATTCTGTTCTGCAACCAGTGGAATTACTTACCAAGTAACGGCAGGCAATATTCCGCACGAAAAGGGAAAGCGTTTCTAAAACGTGTCATTTAGGGTCAACAACGAAGTTCTCAAAAAAAATGGAGACAATAGTGAGGCTTTCTGCTTTCAAGACAAAGGAAGTAGAAATAAGGTGTTGTATGCCTAAGGATATAGAAATACCGAAATAGAGTATGTCGTTCAGAGTCTATTCTATTTTTTACTTGCCAGCTTGTTGTTTTTATAAAAATTGTTTGCCTTTTTAATGAAAATACACCATATTTGCAAAGAAATAGATGCCGTTACTTGGTAAGTAATTACACCGATAACACTTTGGATTATAAAGCACTACTTATCGTTTTATCCCTCCCTATCACATTTTATCACAGAAGAAATCAGCTTGCGGTTGACATCGTCCAGCCGCCCGTACTCGAAGGGTTTCAGATAGGTCTCCGTCACCCGCACGGAGGAGTGCCCCAGTGCTTGGCTGATAAGACCGACGAGCATACCGCGATGGAAGGCAAGCGTGGCCCAGGTATGCCGCGCCGTGTACGAGCTGACTTTGACGCCCGGAAGAAGCCGCCCGGCAAGCAAACACAAACTCCGGTTGAAACGCCGCAGAGCCTGCTGGTATAGGCGATAATCCCCTCCGTACCCACTGCGCCCTCCGGCATCGGTATGCAAGATAGGAAACAAATAGGCAGATGAGGGATTATCGTCCCGATACGCATAAATCAGGCGAAGTGCCTCACGGGGAATACGGAGTGTAATCTGGCGACCGGTCTTATGACGGCAGTATACCAGGCGACCGTCGCGGACATCGCACTTGCGCAGATGGGCCAGGTCGATGAAGGGCATGCCGCGAAGCAGGAACATCAGCAGGAAATAGGCCAGTACACGCTTCTGCGCCACGGTCAGCTCCGCATCCGAGTCCGCATCGTACAGACGCTGCATCTGGCGAGCCGTAAGCGCGCGCTTGGTGCAGGGAACCACCTTGGTATAAACTCCGTCGAAAAGCCGGGGATTGTGGCTGGTGCTGCCAGGGGGAGTCCAGCGATTGTAGACGGCACGAAGCGTGCGTAAGTAGGTGGAAACCGTGTGGAGGCTCAACTGGCGCCCCAAAAGCCATGTCTCGTACTCCTTTAGCCGTCCAGGTGTGAACACCACCGACATCAGAAGCTCTCCCCCACCCGAAAAACGGACAAAGGAATGGAGCGTACAAAGGTAGACGTGCACCGCCGGAAGCTTGCGCTCATCATTCAGTTCCTTGATTACCTGCATCATGTAGAGCGACAGTTCTGCCGAATCCACATCATTCCCGCTCCCACTCTCTTTCTCTTTTAATGTTGAAATCATAAGTGATTGTTTTAAGTCTGCACCCCAACATGGGGTACAAACTCAAAACTAAGGAATATCGATAAGGTTTGCTACAACGGAAGAAAGAAAATTCATTTTCATTCTTTTTACATTAACAATACAAAGCGTGAAAAAATAAACAGGTCTTTTAAACCATGTTATAAGTTGCGGCTTCTATACCCGATAATTTGGAATTCAATGAAAATACCGTACCTTTGCAATGTGTTTTTCATAGTATTAGATTTAAGGTTAACAAAAGATTGGCTGTCTGGGATAGATAGCCTTTTTTTATGCCCGCACCATTCGATTCATCCAATTAGTATCAATTCACTTTATACAACTTTTTAACCCACCAAAAGTGTTTTTAAACCCCAAAAGTTGTAGATTATAAATACTATGTTTATATTTGCAACATGAAAAAAGCGCTCGAGAAAATGTAGTATCTACAACTCGTCTGTGAAGTGGGTGGCGGTTGTGATATAGACAGCGTTCATAAGACAAACAAGCAAGCAATCTACAACAATAAAAATATGAAAGTTAGACTTATGACGAAAGTTAGTGCTGCAACCCTCATTTCAGCAATTGCCTGCAGCATATTCACGGGATGTACCGAAAAAGACCTATACAATCCCGAACGTGGAAAAACAGAACTAAAGCCGGAGAGCGAATACTTTGACTTTGCAACAACAGCCCAGGTAGCTTTTGACGTGAATTATGGAAAAATCGCAGGAGGCGCATTAATAGAGGTGTTTACAGAAGCCCCCATCACCTATCAGACAAACAACCTCTACTCCATCAACGGCGAAGCGGTTTTTAAAATCTTTGCAGATGCAGACGGACGCTTCACCGGCAACGTAGAACTGCCCAAAGCGACAGAAAAGGTATATATCATCTCACAAAGTTGGGGAGCCCCCATGTATGTGGAAGCAGATGTGGAAAATGGCAAAGTGGTGGTAGATATGACCGAAAATAATGCCAACACCCGCTCAACTGCCATGACACGTGCAAAATCCAACCTGACTATCGACCTAAAGGATAGGAAGGAACGGGTATACTCCATCGTTGGATGGGGACAATCTCACGGTGAGATTATTGATAATAATGACATTGTAACTACGGGAAATTTCAATGACGGAACTTTAAAGCAGTTACAACACACACTGTGGAAAGGTTATGACAGCAAACCCAGCAATCTGGACAACAGAGCTTTGGTGAGCGATACAAAGCATGTGAACACCACCATTGCCCAAGCATATATCAACAACCAGGGACAACACGTAACGATTACCGATGCAGAACTGTATCTGACCTTCCTGACCGAACGTGCCGGTTACCTGACTTCCATCGGCTATTATTACTACAAGACCAATGAAATTCCCAACAGCCCTGACAAGGTAGACAAATTCATTATCATTCCCAATGCATCCATTGCAGGAGACGACCCGTATACCGGATGGTCTGGAAGTGGTAACAAATATTCCCGATATGACGCTCCCATACAGAAGAATACAAAAATACAACTTCTGTATCAGGACGAAAACGGTAATGTCTCCACCAAATTCCCGGCAGGATATACCATAGGATATTTCATCATCCCCAATGGATATACCCCCAATAAAGGTATCGACTACTCTATAAATTATATATATTCCAATAAAGAATGGAACAAGATATATGCAGGCCAACAAGCTCGCTTTATCTCCCTCTCCACCAGCAACGGCACGGTAGTCTATGGAGTAGAAGATGGCAATGATACCAGCTATGAAGACATACTGTTCTGTATCGATGCCAACCCCAATGAAGCCATTCAAGACCCGGACCGCCCGGTCATAGACCCGGAAGAGCCTACGGTGACGAGCTCTGAAACAACCTACCGCACGTATGCCTACGAAGACATCTGGCCCAATGGCGGTGACTATGACTTGAACGACGTGATTATCGAACACAAACGGGCCATTTCATTCAACAGCAACAATTATGTGCTGAAGGTGGAAGACACCTTTGTACCCGTACAGAAAAGTGGTGCCGCCACATACTCCAACGCATTTGCCGTGCAATATGTGGCCAGCCAGCGAGGCAGCATAGAACTGCCTGCCGGAGCAGTCGATGAAACAGAGACCTCTTCTGTCATCCTATTCCCCGATGCAAAGTCTGTGCAGGGCAACGAATTTACCGTAACCCGTACATTTGCAGACAACACATTGCCTAAGAAGAATCTGGAAACCGACTTGAATCCGTTCATCATTGCCCAGTATACAGCCGGAGCCGACAACCGGACAGAAGTGCATCTGCCCAAGAAGAAAGCGACCGGTAAAGCCAACTCAGAGCAAATCGGAGCCGAAGACGATGCCTACTACATCAACAAGGACGGCAAATATCCATTCGCCATCATGCTGCCGGCCACAACCGGCACGGAAGGCCCCATCCGGTTCACTCCGGCAAAGGAAACCGTACGCATCGACCTGGAGTATCCCGATTTCGCCAAATGGGTAGAGTCCAATGGTGCCACCAATAATGACTGGTATCTCTACTACCAGTCGTCCAAAGAGTGAAATCCTACGACATTCTTTAAAGAAGAGCCGCGCAATAGTTGCATTTGCGCGGCTTTTTCATACATGACCATTACCGTTATGAAATTATTTTTTCTACATTTGCATCCGCTAAAAGAAAATAAAACCGCATCAGGCTGAAAAAAACATGAGGAATACATCACCCGCCGCACCTACCATCCGCTTCCGCCGCTGGAGCAGAAAAGCCTACGCTGCATTTGCCAGCATAGGACGGTGTGTCACCATCGGTTGCCTGCGCAAAAGCGTGGCAGACAGCTCTCTGTCCAAACAGAAGACTGCGGGAACCGCCGGACATGCCGGATGCGGGGAAGAGAGTACCTGGAAAGGAGAAACGGAAGGAAGGGAAACCGACACCGGCATTCCGCTGGGTAGCAGCAGCGCCCTGACAAGTATCCTCACGGAGCCGGGAACGAACCGGCACATTCTTTTTGAAACACAATTCATCCGCCCCTGCGGGAATACGGGCGGACAAGACACATATAGCCTGAAACAAAAGAGAACAAGAGGTACGGATTACCGGAAGCCATGCAGCAGAATGACGAGCTGCACCGCCCCGGCAATCCGTACCTCTGTCTTTATCCATGAACATAACCCAAGAAAGATATGACCCTACAGAAATTAAAGGAACAAGTGCTGCGCGGCAGCCACATCAGTAAGGAAGAAGCCGAATGGCTGGCTGTGCAACCCGACAAGGAAGCGCTATACGAAGCTGCCCACGAGATAACCCGGGGCCTGGCCTCGGAGGAGTTTGACATGTGCTCCATCATTAATGCCAAGTCCGGACGATGCCCGGAAAACTGCAAGTGGTGTGCACAGTCGTCGCACTACAAAACCCAGGCAGACGTGTACGACCTGGTGGACAAAGAAGAATGCCTGCGGCATGCCCGGCATAATGAAGCCCAGGGCGTGGCACGTTTCTCGCTGGTGACCAGTGGACGGAAGCCCTCCTCCAGAAACATGGAGAAACTGTGCGAAGCCGCCCGGCACATGCGCCGGCACTCGTCCATCCAGTTGTGCGCATCACTGGGACTGCTCAACGAAGACGAAATGCGGGCACTGCACGACGCAGGCATCACCCGCTATCACTGCAACCTGGAGACAGCCCCCTCCTACTTTCCCCAACTGTGCAGCACGCACACGCAGGAAGAGAAGCTGCGCACCCTGCAAGCCGCCCGCAACGTAGGCATGGACATCTGCAGCGGCGGCATCATCGGTATGGGCGAGAGCATGGAGCAACGTATCGAATTCGCCTTCACACTGCGCGAGCTGGAAGTACAGTCCATCCCCATCAACCTCCTGAGCCCCATCCCCGGCACACCGCTGGAACGGCAGGCACCACTCAGCGAGGAGGAAATACTGACCACCATCGCCCTCTTCCGCTTCATCAACCCGACAGCTTTCCTCCGCTTTGCCGGAGGACGCTCGCAACTGAGCAAGGAGGCCGTAAAGCAAGCGCTACACATCGGCATCAACTCCGCCATCGTGGGCGACCTGCTGACAACGCTCGGCTCGAAAGTGTCGGAAGACAAGGTACTGATAGAAGATGCCGGATACCGGTTCTGCGGCTCGCAGTTCGACAGAGAGCACCTATGGCACCCCTATACCTCCACCACCAACCCGCTACCGGTGTATAAGGTGAAGCATGCCGAAGGCGCCACCATCACCCTGGAAAGCGGAGAAACACTCGTAGAGGGAATGTCGTCGTGGTGGTGCGCCGTCCACGGGTACAACCACCCTACGCTGAACCGGGCGGCAGAGAAACAGCTGGGCAAGATGTCGCATGTGATGTTCGGAGGGCTGACACACGACCCTGCCATTGAACTGGGCCAGTTGCTGCTACCGCTTGTCCCGCCGTCCATGCAGAAGATATTCTATGCCGACTCGGGCTCGGTGGCAGTAGAGGTAGCCTTGAAAATGGCCGTGCAGTACTGGTATGGCAAGGGAAAGGCGAAGAAGAACAATTTTGTGACTATCCGTTCGGGCTATCACGGGGATACATGGAATGCCATGTCTGTCTGCGACCCGGTGACGGGCATGCATTCGCTGTTCGGGGCATCATTGCCGGTGCGCTATTTCGTGCCGCAGCCGCGCTCACGCTTCCATGGCGAATGGGATGAACGGGATACGGTGGAACTGCGGAAACTGGTAGAGGAGCATCACGAGGAACTGGCAGCGCTTATCCTCGAACCTGTGGTGCAGGGCGCTGGCGGCATGTGGTTCTACCACCCCCAGTACCTGCGCGAAGCGGCACAGATATGCAAGGAACATGGCCTGCTGCTGATATTCGATGAGATAGCCACGGGCTTCGGACGGACGGGAAAACTCTTTGCCTGGGAGCACGCGGGTGTAGAACCGGACATCATGTGCATAGGAAAGGCCATAACGGGCGGATACATGACGCTGTCTGCCGTACTGACGACGAATGAAGTGGCGGATACCATCTCCAACCATACACCGGAGGTGTTTATGCACGGACCCACCTTTATGGGGAATCCACTGGCATGCGCCGTAGCGTGTGCTTCGGTGAAGCTGCTGACCTCGCCCGAATACGACTGGCAAGGCAAGGTGACTCGCATCAGCCGGCAACTGCAAGAAGAGCTTGAACCGGCACGCCGATTACCGCAAGTGACGGATGTACGTGTGCTGGGAGCCATCGGGGTGATTGAGACAAAAGAACCCGTAGACATGGCGTGGATGCAAAAACGCTTCGTTGAGGAGGGAATCTGGGTACGCCCGTTCGGAAGATTGGTATACCTGATGCCCCCGTTCATTATAGAGCCGGAACAGCTGAGGAAACTGACGGGAGGATTGATGAAAATTATAAGAATGTGCTAATATGCCAATGTGCCAATGTGCTAATTGGCTGCGCTATGTTTATGCAACGTCCTCACACCGCATGGCATTGGCACATTGGCACATTAGCACATCAATACATTAAAGAAATTATGAATGTAACTGACTATATGCAGCAAGAGCTGCAAACATTGAAAGAACACAGCAACCTGCGCCGTCTGCCGCAACTGACGCACGAGGGGCGCACGGTTGTAGCCGATGGCCGGCATATGCTGAACCTTTCGTCCAACGACTATCTAGGCCTGGCTGCCGACCGCCAGCTGAAGGAAGAATTCCTGCAGACACTGACACCGGACACCTTCCTGCCGACTTCCTCCTCCTCCCGCCTGCTGACGGGGAACTTCGGGATTTACGAAGAGCTGGAGACGGAACTCGCCACACTTTTCGGCACAGAGACAGCACTGGTGCTCAATAGCGGATATCATGCCAATATGGGAATTCTGCCCGCCGTGAGTGATGCACAAACCCTGATACTGGCAGACAAGCTGGTGCACGCCAGCATCATCGACGGCATCCGCCTATCCACCGCACGCTGCATCCGCTTCCGCCACAACGACCTGGTGCAACTGGAACGCCTGCTGGAACAACATCATGCAACATACCGGCAACTGATTATCGTCACAGAAAGCATCTTCAGCATGGACGGTGACCAAGCCGACCTCACGGCATTGGTGCATTTGAAAAAAAGATACTCCAACGTACTGCTCTATGTGGACGAAGCCCATGCATTCGGCGTAAGGGGACCGCGCGGCCTGGGCTTCGCCGAAGAAACCGGATGCATCCGGGATATAGATTTCCTCGTGGGCACCTTCGGCAAGGCAGCGGCATCTGCCGGCGCATACATCGCCTGCTGCCGGACGATACGCGAGTATCTCGTCAACCGGATGCGAACCCTCATCTTCACCACGGCATTGCCTCCGACAAGTATTGCCTGGACACTGTTTATCGTGCGGAAACTTGCCGGAATGCAAGACCGCCGCGAGCATCTGGCAAGAATCAGCCGGACACTGCGCGAAGCATTACAAGCCAAGGGGTACGGATGCCCCAGCGCAAGCCATATCGTCCCACTGATTATCGGCCCCAGTGCCGACACCGTGCTGTGCGCAGAGTTGCTGCAGAGGCATGGCTTTTATGCACTGCCGGTACGCCCGCCCACGGTGCCCGAAGGGACATCACGTATCCGCTTCTCGCTGACAGCGGACATTACAGAACAAGAGATAGAAGAAATAATTAAATATATATAGTATAAGAAAATTCATCACATATATTATTATGAAACAAGTTTACATCATCAAAAAAAATAATCCCAAGCTGCTACTGTTCTTCGCAGGATGGGCAGCCGACGAAACACCCTTTAAACAATATTGCCCCCAAGGCATGGACTACATGATTTGCTATGACTACCGCACGCTCGATTTCGATACCTCCATCCTGGAGCAATACCGGCAAGTGAACGTAGTGGCATGGTCCATGGGCGTATGGGCAGCTCCCATCGCACTGGCTTCCGTGCCCAAGGAGAAACTGCTGCTTATAGCTTTCAATGGTACCATTACCCCTATCGGTGACACAGATGGAATTCCCGAAAAGACCTTCCGAGACACCTTGAGCGGACTGACTCCCGCCTCGCTCCAGAAGTTCATGCGCCGCATGTGCAAAGACAGCAATGCCTACAAAGCCTTCCTTGCCATCACTCCCCGCCGGGACTTCAACGAAATTAAGGAAGAGCTGGAACTCATTGAGAAAAAATACACCCAAATGAGAGGGATAACCATCGATGAAAACGGCAATTATATCTACTCCAATGATGACGAGATGGATGCCTATGTAAACGATAAATACCAATACATCGATTATGACTACGCTTTCATAGGCGTCAACGACCGCATCTTCCCTTTAGAAAATATGAAACTAAATTTCGATTACATGTTCGATGACGACAAACTGATTGTTGCAGACTGCGCCCACTATGACGAACCAATGTTCCGCTTCTTGCTGCAAGACATGTGGTCGATGCCCATTGACGATTTTCTAAGCCATCTGAGAGAACTGGATACATAACAAAAGGATTGAAAAAAATGACAGATACCCCTACACACCCCATAGACAAAGAACTTGTAGCAAAACGCTTCTCCTACTCGCGAAGCACCTACGACCGCGAAGCCAGCGTGCAACGGCAAGTAGCCGAAAAAATGATGCGCCTACTGACCGATGCCCTGCTTTCCGCAGGCATACCCCGTCCGCAACTTCCTACACACTTCCGCCACATCGTAGAGCTTGGTTGCGGAACGGGCAGCTACTCGCGCATGTTGCTGAACACCTTGCAACCGGAAACGCTGTTGCTGAACGACCTCTGCCGGGATATGGAGGAATGCGTCAGGGAGCTATGCACTACGCGCACTCCCCGCGTCAGCTTCTTGCCGGGTGATGCCGAAGCTCTCGACTTCCCCAGAGAAACCGACCTGATAACCTCGTGCTCCACCCTGCAATGGTTCAACGACCCAGGTGCTTTCCTCACCCGCTGCCACCAAGCACTGGTGGCAGACGGCCTGCTTGCCTTCAGCACCTTCGGCACCACAAACATGCACGAAATACGCCAACTGACGGGGCATGGGCTGGACTATCTCTCCGTTGAGGAGCTGCAAGCCCTGCTGTCTCCCCACTTCGATATTCTCCATGCCGAGGAAGAGGTAGTAACCCTGCCCTTCCCCACCCCTCAGGCAGTGCTGAAGCATCTGAAGCAAACCGGAGTGACGGGAACGGAAAAAAGGATATGGACGCGCAGCCGCCTGCAATCCTTCTGCAAAGAATACACAACCCGGTTCAGTGATGCCGCAGGCAACGTAAACCTGACCTATCACCCCATTTATATCATCGCACGAAAAAAAACAAAATAATGGAAACAAAAAACATCTACTTCATCAGCGGCATTGATACAGATGCCGGAAAAAGCTATTGCACCGCCTGGTATGCCCGTGAGCTTATACAACGCGGCCTGCGCGTCATCACCCAAAAGTTCATCCAGACCGGCAACACCGGCCATTCCGAGGACATCGACCTGCACCGCCGCCTCACCGGAACTGGCTACCTGCCGGAAGACAAAGAGGGGCTGACCATGCCCGAGATATTCTCCTACCCCTGCTCCCCCCACCTCGCCGCCCGCATAGACAAGCGCCCGATAGACTTCGAAAAAATAGAGCATGCCACCAGGGAACTTTCCCGACGCTATGACGTCGTGCTCGTAGAAGGTGCCGGAGGTCTGATGGTACCCCTCACCGAAGATTTCCTGACGATAGACTACATTGCGGAGAAGCAGTACCCGCTTATCTTTGTCACCTCCGGAAAGCTGGGCAGCATCAACCACACCCTGCTGAGCCTGGAAGCCATCAAGCACCGGGGCATCGCGCTCGATACGGTACTCTACAACCTCTATCCCACGGTGGAGGACAAGACTATCCAGGAAGACACGATGAAATACATCAAGCAGTATTTGTCCAAGCACTTTCCCGGAACAAAGTTTGAGGTAGTGCCGGAAATTGTGTAAATTTGCAGCACATAAACGTCCTACTGCACATGGAAGCATTTACATTAGATTCAACTGAAATTATCGTACTCGCCGCGGCGGGTGGTCTGTTCCTTATTCAAATTATCTACTACCTCTGTCTCTACAACCGTATTCATGCGCGCAGCCGTGCCGTGAAGCAGGGAGACACGCACTTCACCCAGGAACTGCCCCCCATATCCGTCATCATCTGCGCCCGCGAGGAATCCGAGAATCTGCGCCGCAACCTGGGCGCCGTGCTGGAGCAGGACTATCCCCAATTTGAAGTCATCGTCATTAACGACGGCAACACCGATGAGAGCGAGGATTACCTGACCATCCTCGAGGAGAAATATCCCCATCTCTACCACAGCTTCGTACCCGATTCCTCCCGCTACATCAGCCGCAAGAAGCTGGCCGTGACGCTTGGAATCAAGGCCAGCAAATATGAATGGCTGGTGTTTACCAATGCCAACTGCATGCCCCAAAGCAACCAATGGCTGCGACTGATGGCACGCAACTTCACATCACGTACCCAAGTGGTGCTGGGATACAGCGGCTACGAACGCGGCAAAGGCTGGCTGCACAAACGGGCGGCATTCGACAATCTGTTCACTTCCATGCGCTATCTGGGATTTGCCCTGGCAGGCAGTCCCTACATGGGTATCGGGCGTAACCTGGCCTACCGGAAGGAACTCTTCTACCAACAGAAAGGATTCTCCGCACACCTCAACCTGCAACGGGGAGACGACGATTTGTTCATCAACCACGTGGCTACCCGGAGAACACGCGGGTGGAAACGGATGCCAATGCCATTGTGCGCATGCAGCCGCTTCTGCGTGCCAAGGACTGGAAAGAAGAGAAAATAGGCTACGCCTCCACAGCACGGCTGTATCATGGAATGCAACGCTGGCTGGCCGGTTTTGAGACCCTGACCCGCCTGGCATTCCACGCATCCTGGATAGCCGCTATGGTCATCGGCATTCTGCACTTCCACTGGCTGGCAGCAGGCGTCGCTTTCCTTTTGTTCCTGCTCCGTTTCACCATGCAGGCCGTCATCGTGAACAAGACCGCCCGCGACCTGGAAGAACAGCGCAGATATTACTTCACACTGCCGGCTTTCGACCTATTGCAGCCGATACAGTCTTTGCGTTGGAAATGGTACTGTCTGTTCCGCAAGAAAAGCGGTTTTCTGAGAAAGTAACTCTCTTATTCGTAACGGATGGAAGTTGCCGGATGGATGCGTGTAATCAAGAATGAAGGGCCCAGCAACATCAAGACCGAAGCCAGCAATGTGCCGGCATTCAGCAGCAGGAACAACCAGATATTGAAAGATACCGGAACGGTAGCCATGTAATAGGTTTCAGGGTCGAGCTTGAACAAGCCGAACCAGCGCTGCACGAAATAGAACGCAAGGCCGATTATGTTCCCCAAAGCATGCCTTTCCCAATGAGGAAGACCGAAAACCAAAGGAAGACTTTACGGATGGTAAAGTTATTGGCTCCCAAAGACTTCAGCACGCCTATCATGGAGGTACGCTCTATGATGATAATCAGCAGGCCGGATACCATGGTGAACCCGCCACCCAATCATCAGAATGAGAATGACCCAGATGTTGACATCCAAGATGCCCAGCCAGGCAAAGATTTGGGGATTGAGCTGCTCTACATTGCGGACGCAATACTCAGCACCATAGCGGTCGGGATTCTCGTCCGTATCGACAGCTATCTCATAGGTGGTTTCTTCCAACTTGTCATAATCGCGTATTTCCAGCTCCACACCGCTCACCTGGTCCGGCTCCCAGTTGTTCAGGCGATTCACCAGGTAGAGGTCGGTAAGCAGGAATAGGTTGTCGTATTCGGAGAAGTTGGTTTGGTAGATACCTACAATCTTCAGGCGGCGAGCACGCACATCGTCCTGGATGAAGTAGGTGTCTATCTTGTCACCAAGTTTCAATTGCAGCTTGTTGGCAAGAGACTTTGAGATGACTACGCGGTTGGACGAAGCGGAATCGCTGAATTGCGGAAACTCCCCTCCAGCAGATGGCGGTGGAAAAGGTGCTGTCATACTCCTGCCCCACACCTTTCAGCACCATTCCCTGAAAGGCATCGGCGGTCTTTATCATCCCCGGCTTGGTGGAGTAGCGTTGTACATGCTTCACTTCGGGATAATCGGAAAGCGCAGCCATCATGCTGTCGCCCACCACCACCGGGCGCGTCTCATAAGAGCGTGCAGCATCCAGGTTGCCTATCTGGATATGGGCACCGAAACCCACGATTTTATCCCTTACCTCGCTCTTGAAGCCGACAATGACGGACACGGCAATAATCATCACCGCCAGTCCGAGAGCAATACCCACCATGGCAATAAGGACAGCCGGACGGGAAACTTGCTTGCCCGACTCCGAGTTGCGATAAATGCGCAACGCTATAAAGCGAGATAAGTTCATAAATTAATCCCTAATCCTTCATTTCTCTTCCCGGATAGGCTTCCAATGCTTTTGCAATACAAACAAGGCGCGGTTCAAGTCGTCTTTCTTCAGTACGTATGCGATACGCACTTCGTTGCGACCGGAACCCGGCGTAGTATAGAATCCGGACGCAGGCGCCATGAATACCGTCTGTCCCTCGTATTCGAACTCCGACAGACACCAGGCACAGAACTTGTCCGAATCATCTACCGGAAGCTTTGCCACCGTATAGAAGGCTCCCATCGGGATGGGCGAATATACGCCCGGTATACGGTTCAATCCGTCAATCAGGCATTTACGGCGTTCTACATATTCATCGTATGTGTCGCGCAGATAATCCTCACCGGCATCCAGCGATGCTTCTGCGGCAATCTGGCCAATCAACGGAGGACTGAGACGCGCCTGGCAGAACTTCATGACAGCATCCCTGATTTCCTTGTTCTTCGTTATCAGGGCACCGATGCGGATGCCGCACTCCGAATAGCGCTTGGACACGGAATCAATCAGCACCACATTGTTCTCAATGCCTTCCAGATGGCAGGCAGAGATATAGGAGAACCCGTATAAATAAATTCACGGTACACCTCGTCCGAGAAGAGGAACAAATCGTACTTCTTCACAAGGTCGCGAATCTGGTTCATTTCACGGCGTGTATAGAGGTAACCCGTAGGATTGTTGGGATTGCAAATCAAAATAGCACGCGTGCGCTCGTTAATCAACTCCTCGAACTTCTCTACCTTGGGCAACGAGAAACCCTCTTCGATGGTCGTGGCAATGGTGCGTATCTTGGCTCCGGCAGAGATGGCAAACGCCATATAATTGGCATAGGCCGGCTCGGGAACAATGATTTCATCCCCGGATTGAGGCAAGCCAGGAAAGAGAACAACACCGCCTCCGAGCCGCCGGAAGTGATGATGATGTCGTCTGCAGTCAGATTGATATTGTACTTTGCATAGTAACCCACCAACTTCTCGCGGTAACTGCGATATCCCGCACTGGGACTGTATTCCAGAACTTTCCGGTCGATGTTCCGTATCGCTTCAATCGCGACTTCCGGAGTAGGCAGGTCGGGTTGACCGATGTTCAGGTGAAATACATGTATACCCTCTGCTTGGCAGCATCTGCCAGAGGAGCCAGTTTTCTGATAGGGGATGCGGGCATCTCCATTCCGCGAATAGATATTGTTGGCATGAGGTTATTTACTATTTGACGATTTACGATTTACTATTTAATAGAGTATTTATAGGTGATATTGCTATCACTTTATCATTAAAGTTGCAAATGTAGCGAATTATTTGAAACCAAAGGAAGGCAGGACCATAAAACTTTAAAAACTTATCTATCGTAAAACTCTATGATATGTAAACAGAAACTTGTATCTTTGAAAAGCAAACGAGCCAAGCAGGCTCAATAGTAAATAGTAAATCGTCAAATAGTAAATAACCCCATGGTCATCAACCTTATAACTTTTGCTTCCATACTGCATAAACAAGCATCAGTCCGTAGCTCCCACGAAGTGATATTGACTGAATTGGAAAAATACTTTACCGTCAACTTCATTGATTACAAAGACATAGACAAGTTATCACCCGATGACTTCAGTATTATATTCATTGCCACCGGAGGCGTGGAACGGCTGGTAATCCAGCATTTCGAATCCCTTCCCCGCCCCGCCATCCTCTTGGCAGACGGCATGCAGAACTCACTGGCCGCCGCTCTCGAAATATCTTCCTGGCTGCGCGGCGGGGAATGAAAAGCGAGATTCTTCACGGAGAGCTCCCGAGACCATCAAGCGTATTTTGTCCTGCACAGCAATTTCGTGGCACAACGCAGCCTTTTCGGCATGCGCATCGGCGTAATGGGCACTCCGTCCAGCTGGCTCGTTGCCAGCAATGTGGATTATCTGCTTGCCAAACGCCGCTGGGGTATCGAGTACACAGACGTCTCATTGGACCGCATTTATGAATACTACGGACAGATAACGGACGACGAGGTGGGCGAAGCATGCGCCGGACTGGCAGGAAAAGCGCTTGCCTGCCGAGAGGCAAGCCCCGAAGACATGATAAAAGCCATGCGGCTGTATCGAGCCATCAAGAGGATTGTAGAGGAAGAGCGACTGAGCGCCATTACCCTCAGCTGCTTCCGCCTGATAGACCAAACGGGAACCACCGGCTGCCTTGCCCTTGCCTTGCTGAACGACGAAGGAATCATTGCCGGATGTGAAGGCGATTTGCAATCCGTCTTCACCATGCTGGCCGTAAAAGTGCTGACGGGGAAAACTCCTTCATGGCCAATCCTTCCATGATAAATGCCCGTACCAATGAAATCATATTGGCACACTGCACCATCGGCATCGCACAAACGGAGCAGTTCATCATACGCAACCATTTTGAGACGGAAAGCGGCATCGGTATTCAGGGAATCCTGCCGACGGGAGATGTAACCATCGTAAAATGCGGAAGCGAAAGCCTGGACGAATATTACCTGAGCACCGGCACGCTTGTTGAGAATACAAACTACATCAATATGTGCCGCACCCAAGTGCGGATAAAATGAACTCCCCTGCCGACTATTTCCTCAAGACACCGCTGGGCAACCACCACATCATGCTGTATGGCAATTACGAGGATATATTGGAAGAGTTCCTGCAAGCCAATGCCTGCAAACGGATTGAATGATTACTCGTTCGCATCCGGTATCACCACCTCGAAACGCGTTCCTTTTCCCAACTCTGAGGAGACCGAGATAGAACCATGCAGGCGGTCTACGATGGTCTGGCAAATGCTCAGCCCCAAACCGGCGCCCTGCGTAAAGCTGTCTTCTTTGTAGAAGCGTTCGAAGATATGTTTCTGGGCGTCTTCGGAGATACCGCTTCCCGTGTCTTCGACAAAGATGGTGGTATATCCTTCCCGGTTCGTGACATAGCCGAAGGTGATGCTGCCCGTTACCGTGAATTTCTTGGCATTGTTTATCAAGTTGTTCACGACCTGCTTCAAGCGGACGGAATCGGTGATGACCAATTTGTCTTCCCCTTCCGGAATCTCTATACGCAGCTCTACATCCCGAGGCATACTCAGACGCTGGGATTCATGGACCTCCTGCATGATGAACGCCAGGTTGAATGCTCCGAACTTAAAGTCCATCGTGCCCGATTCTATGCGCGAGAGGTCCAGAATATCGTTTATCAACGCCAGCAGCAACGTACAGTTGATGTTGATTGTTTCGACGAACTGCTTTACCTCTTCCGGAGAAAAGCGTCCAAGTCCTTCAATAAATCCGAGAAACCGACAATGGCATTCAGAGGGTACGTATCTCATGGCTCATATTGGCAAGGAACGCAGATTTGAGCTTGTCGGCCTGCAAGGCACGGTCACGTGCGGCAATCAAGGCCTCTTCCGTATCCTTGTAACGCTGGATGCTCTGGCATACTCCCAATACCATGTATGGGGTATCAACCGTCAGTCCGTCATAAGCGGTACTGCGGAACTCCCACCATTCATAGCTCCCATCCGCACTCTTCAACCGGAAACTCATCCGTGAATTGATTTCATTGCCCAACAGAATGGCATCAAAATTCCTGCGCGTATGCAGCAAGTCTTCCGGATGTATAAGGGTGTCCATCTCATCACGTGCCAGCAAGTCCGTATCACCGGTATACCCGAAACGGCGCAGCAATCCACCGGGAAATGGAAACGGTTCATATGCATGTTGTACTGCCACGGATAAATGGAGCTTTCCTCCACCGCCATATTGAAAAGCGTCTCTGCATCTCTTCTTCGGAGATATTGCGGCATACAATCGCCATTCCGTCATCTTTTCATTGGCAAAGATAGGTACTACCTCGCCGGAAACGGGAAATACGTTCCCTGATGGTTTTCCTGCATGAAGGCTTTCTCCGGAATAGAAATAGGTCTCTTTCCGGTACGTACTTTCTTCAACAAGTCCTGCAGGATGTTTTCTCCATTCATGTAAATCCTGAAAATGGAGCCGGCCATCTGCCCTTCATAGAAACGGGACGTATAGGTTTCGGAAGAAAGTCCCAACATCTGTAACAACGGACGGTTGACAAAATGGATGCGCAGGTCGGTATCATACGTAATCAAGCCGTCGCGAATGGAACAGAAGATATTGTCGAACTCGTCGCGCTGCTCCACCAGGCGGTGCTGTATCAACAAGCGGGTCTGGGCATGTATGCGCTTACGCGACTCCTGCGGTTGGCACGGAAAAGCCAGGCAACCAGCAGCACCAATGCCCCGACAATCAGCGAATAGAACAGAATGAACCAGACACGGTAACGCTCCATCAACGGTATATTCAAAATGATGCCCTTGCTCTCCGCACGGTTCGTGTCCACACGGAAAAACTGCAACTGTTTGTAATCGAACAGCAACTTGCCCCCAAAGTCCTTTACTTCCAATGAGGCGGGTGACTTGCCCTTCAAAATACTTGCAGCCTGCCGGCCGGCGGCAAAGCATCCTCCGGGAACGGCATCATACACACACAGAACACCGTTCGTCATAGCCAGGTTCTGGCTGGTAAACACGGGGCCTTCAACTTCAAGGAAAGAAAGGGAATCCATTTGGGAGCAATGACAATATGCTTGTAGGCATTGTAGTCATAGCAAATGGAAGTGATGATAGAGTTCAAGGACTTGGCCTGCACATTCAGCACTTTCAACTCATGCTCCGGATAGTTGCTCTTTATGCGTTCCCAGGATTCCTCCACAGCCTTAACCCTTTAAGGCTCAGGAAACTGCTGTCGGACAGACAGACCAACTCCCTGCGGGAAGGAAACATGCGGACAGCCGCATCCAGCAAGACATCGAAATCCGTTTTCGAAACATAGCCGGAGACGTTGGGCATTCTTTCAAAGACTCTCTCATCCGGGTATTTGATACCCGAAACCACTACCGGTATCTGATAAGGCAGGGAATCACCGCAATGGGTCAATGTGAAGAAAGCCTCATCGCTGGAGGTCACAATCAAGTCCGTTTTCCGTTGCCTGGCACGCTCGCAGATGCGGCGCATGATGAAGCACTCGGAAGCGAAAGACCAGTAATCGGCATTCAGATATTCAGTAGTGATATTGGCTTTAACTCCCCTTGTCCAGTCCGTTCTCCAAATTTTCTGTCAGAAGGCTGTGCCAAGGAGTATTTTTGTATAGGACTGTATGAAAAGTACATTGTACGTACGTTCCGTAGCCGAAAGTGTTCCCGACATCAACCACAACAAGCCTGCAAACAATGGAAAGAAAAGGCGTTTCATCATAATATAGATTTTGTATACTCAACGCAAAACTCTTATTCGTCACGCAAATATACAAGTTATATTGAGAATGAGCACAGATTACTCAAAAACTCACTCATCGTGCAATGCTTCGGCAGGCTGCACCTTCATGGCCCGTGAAGCCGGATACCAGATTCCTGCAATCACCATCAATGCCATCAATATCCAGACAATAAAACACATATGACAAATCTCCCCAAGTGGCATCCGTGGCTTCCGTAAAAGTGACATCCGCCATAACCATATTGCTACATATCATCAAAGCGGGGATGGAAGCAAGTGCCAACAGCAGCAACCCTTCACCCAGCAATTGCCAGCGTATTCTTCCGCGGCTGCTGCCCATGGCCATGCGCAAAGCAATCTCGCTGCGGCGATGGCGGGTACGGAACCAAAAGTTCCCATCAGCCCGATGAATACATTGAAAACAAAGAATATCACAATGAGCCTTGCGCTGCGGATATACGGGTGATTCCTTCGGCAGCATCCCGCTCTATCTTCTGGTCCTTATAGCTCTGTATGTCGAAAAGATAGAATGGAGCGACCTGCAGCTGCGACATCATATCCTGATAAAACGAGCTGCAAAATTATCCGTATCCGCCTCCGGACGTATCCGTAGGGAGATGAACGGGAGGTACTGGTCCTCATAGAACCAACCGGGAAAGGAGTCAGGACAAAAGGTCCGTAACGGGCATAGTCATCCGTCTTCTGCAAAGCACAGACTGCAGAGACACGGTAACGGAGACCTCCGCTGTAATAATCCAGAAACTCGCGGCCCACCGCCCTGGCACTTGTCTGAAAAGACTGTCTGCCAAATCACGGGTCACCACGGCAGGCAGAGGACTGGCAGTGGAATTCCAATCCGAGACATTCCCTGCAACAGCGGAATGCGCATGACGTCGAAATATTCGGGAGACACATAACGCACTGTAGTCTCGACAACATGCACGCTGTCCGTCGTATACCCCTGGTAAACACGCCCGCGGGTATAAGTATCGGTACCCAGCCACGTGGCAGCACTTTCCACTGCAGGATATTGCCTGATACGCCGGAGCACTTCCTCCATCGGCTTGAACCAGAAGGTCTGCAGGCTGTCTTCCGACGTGCACGGCACTATCTGTGTGGGATTGCAGGAAATCCTTATCTTATAGACATGCTCCAAATCATACCCCTTAGGCTGCCGTTCTGCATGGGCAAAGCCATAGAGTACATCCACACAATACCACATCAATGTAAATACAATCAACAGCTCGGCAAACAGCCAACCGTTACTGCGGCGCTGGTTCCATATCTGGTGTAAAATAGAATGTATCATACTCGTTACTGTTTTAATTGGGATTCGTTTATCCGCTCATTCTCCGCCAAGAACCTCGGCTATAGGGCGACGGGTGGCATGCCAGGCAGGAATAAACACAGAAAGCAGGTTGAACAACAGACACACCACCAATACAGCCACGAAAACCGCAGGACGGAGGAAGAGCCAGACGCTTACATCAAAATTCGTTCCGGGAGCACCATCGCCAAGCATCCAGTCCTTACCCAGCCATAGGAATATGCACGAAAAGAGAAAACCGAGCAATGCGCCGGCAAATGCCAAGGCCAGGTTCTCGCGGAGCAACTGCACCATCAAGGTAGAACGGCTGGCGCCGTATGCTTTCCTTACCGCAAGCTCAGCCATGCGACGGGACATTTGCGAAGATATAAGTCCGCTGACATTGATAGCGGGCACAATAAGCAATATCAAACCCAGGATGATGCAGGTTACGGCAGGACTCATCGTGTCATTACGGAAGAACTGCCGTTCCGTATAGGTGCTGAGGTCGGGAAGCTCCAGTTCATATTCGACCAGTATCTCGTTGAAGCGGGCAAGCGACTGTTCTATCTGCCGCTTGAGTTCCTCTCTGCCGACACCGGGCTTGACAAGGGCCACAGCCTCGAAATCTCCCGTAGCCCTTCACTGCCCAGACCGGAATCCGGGTGGAATAAGGCATCCACAACTCTCCATAGGCAAATGTGAACAGAGAGCTCACATCCTTGGTGACCCCGACAATGCGCTTAGGGCGAAAGTTGACAAAATAATTTTGCCAATGGCTGCTTCGGCAGACCCGAAAGCTTCGCGGGCAAGCTGTTCGCCTATAACCACGACATCCCGGCAAGCATCGAACTCTTCGGTACTGAAAAGACGGCCCGCCACAAGAGGGATATCGTAGACACGCCAATAGTTCAAATCCACCTGACGAACCGTACGGCGCATTCCCGCACGGGCGAATCCCCACAGTATCTAAGATAGGTAGGTCCCAAATAGGTGACAAGTTCTGCTCCCGGAAGCTCCTTAAAATAGCGTTGACAGCCCGATAAGACATGCCCGTATTGGAATTGCTGTGGTCGGACTTGCGGTAAGAGTATCCATAAGAAGAATATACCATGCTACTGCGGTGCGACTCGGGAGCCAAGTCAGCCGTCTGGATGTCATACACCATGTAAATGACCATGACAAAGGTTATACTCACTGCCGTACCGATGACGGAAACAGCACTGAAAAGGGATTCTGGCGGATAAGAGCTAAAATTTGTTCCATAGCTTTCTATTCATCGTGCAATGCTTCGGCAGGCTGCACCTTCATCGCCTTGCGGGCGGGAATACCTATACCGATGACAATCATTAGGGTAATCAGCACAAAGCTGATGGCAGCACAGAGCAGCAGGCGGTCCCACTCCAACGTCGTACCGTTCCTCCAGGAATTCAACTCCAGGTGTGCAAGATTATAATCGATGAGCAATGCAACGGGGTGACAATTGCCAACAACAATATCCCTTCACTAAGCAGCCGGCTGAAGATGGCACGGTCTGTCGCTCCATGCGCTTTGTGCAGTGCTATCTCCGAACGGCGTTGCTGCGTACGGAACCAGAATGTTCCGAGCAAGCCGAGGAAAATGTTCAGCAGCAGGAATCCCATACCCATCACATAGTTACGGATGTCATTGGTCCATGCCTGCTGGTAGTTGCGACGAATATCCTTGAAAGAACGTATCTCCGAAATGAAGATATTGCCTATGCGGAACTGGCTCTCACTGTCTGCCTTCAGCCTCTCAATGAAGTCATTGTCCTGCCCTTCACGGACGCGGACACAAAGTTCGAGACCGATATAGTAGAAACTCTGCTTCACCATCATGGAATATGAGCTTCGCGCCTGGTCATAATCGTGATAGCGTACATTTTGCAGTGCAGCACCCAGCCGGTAGGTCTTCGTAGTATCACCAAAAGATAGAACCGCTGGCCTACGAGATCTGTCATCCGGCGGTCGTATTTCCGGTAGAGGTTATCCGAAGCCATAAACTCCCCGCGCTCCAACATTTCAGCCAATTGTTCGGGTGTCTCGCCACGCGTGCCCGATAGCGGAATACACGGGAAAGTCCGGCGTCACTAACCTACGGATAGTCCAACCGGGAGAACGCAAAGTGTCATAGCTTACTTCAGCGCCTGAATTGCTTCCATTGTAAGGATACGAATTCTGCGAAAGGCTGACCGCTTCTATCTCCGGCCGACGACGCAGACGCTCCAACAACTCGGCTATGTCATCGTGGGTCTGCTGAGAGGTATGCCCGGCTATGTAGTCGGGACTTTTGGGTGTCAGTTCCCCAACTCTATAAGGTAGCAGTGCTCTATATTAAAGCCTCTCGGCTCCAGATAGGTGGCGCGCGTGTAGAGATAGTCTACCACGTACCACATCACTACACTCACTACCAATAACTCCAACACCAACCATAGGTTTGAGAGCCATTCATTCTTTATCTGTGTAAGAAGTTTCTTAGTCATTTTCTTCAATGATTAATGTTTTGTGATGGAGTTATTTATGCAAACGTCCGCCCAATGCATTTACAATCCCTATTCTTGATGCACGCCATGCGGGAATACCGGAACTTAGTAAGTTCAGCACAAAGCAGAACAACAACGCCCAGCCAAAGGTGGAGCCATGCAGCAATATGCTCGCATCCACTGCCGGAGGACTCAGCGTCTGGCTGAATTCCTGCGCAAACAGCAGTGTATTTCCCAAATAAGCGAATGCTACACTCAGCAACAATCCCATCACCCTGCCAGCAATGTCACCACCAGATTTTCTGCAATGATTTGCCCCATCAGTTCCAGTCTCGTTGAACCGAATGCCCGGCGCACACCAATCTCCGCCACACGCTGGCGCAGACGGCTCTGCGTCATCGAGCTGAGATTGATGGCAGGAACAATCAGTAGGATGATGAAGATAATGAGACGCTGCCTGCGTGCCTGGTCTACGTCCGGTTCGATGTTGGCAGCCATTCCTGCGGCATTTTTCTCCTGGTCATAAGGACGGTTACGGTAAATCAACGAATAACCATTCTCGCCAATTACAGTGTCGTACTCCTGACGGCGGCGTTCCGTCTCCTCACGAATAGCGGGAAAATCATCACGGCTTTTCGCCAGAATGGTAACGCTCATCATCCCCATATGCTCATCACTCCAAGTGTTTTCGTCACCTCAGTAGAAGTATAGGGCACCCATACCTGCGCATAGGCAGTGTTGGCCAAAGTAGAAACATCCTTCACTACGCCGGACACTGTATAAGGAGCATGGTTCAAAGGAATTCGCGACCAACAGCCTCCGTTGTCTGGAATAACCTGCGCGCTACACTTTCCGTAATTACCGCTACGGGTAGTCCGGCATCGAATGTAGCCTGGTCATAAGGTTTCCCGGCAACAAAGAGAAATCAAACACACGCCAGAAAGTATCATCTGTCTGCAACAGGTCGATACCCGTTGCAGGTTGTCCCGGCAGATTCACGGGGTAGAAATGACCATACAGGTATAAATCGTTACTGCTTCGGGGTCTTCAGCGATTTGAAGCACTCAAGCGCAGTCTTTATCCCCATCGGTCCGTTGGAACTGTTTCCTCTCCCCAGCTTTTGTTGGTAATGCTCATATAATGCACATGTAGAAAGCGGTCGCGGTTGCTCTCCGGAGCAAACGGAGCTACCTTCACCTGCTGCATCATCACCACCAGCATGATGAGGAAGATGGCAAGTGCCGTACCGGCTATGCTGACGGCACTAATCATCGGTTGCTGCCGCAACTGTGCCCAGGCTTGTGTGAAGTATTGCTTTATCATATTGATATTTACGATTAGACGATTTACTATTTACGATTGGTGTTACCGCTACTCAACGGCCCACCTTCAGGTTACATGTATTCACTCCGCCTATGCCTCCTTTAGAAATGTCAGCATGCCCGGCAGTTCCGCTCAAAGTGACGTCACCCACACCACTCATTCTGGCAGTCAAATAATCGCAGACTACATGAATATCGGCGCTACCTACTCCGCGCAAAGCAACTTTCAGCTCGTCACACGTCAAATCGGATACATTCACTTCACCCACTCCCTTTACCTCAAATGACACCTCATCCAGTTTCAAGGGCTTCTCACAATTGAACTCCCCTACACCGGTAAACTCCACCTTCTTCAAATCAGAGCCGAAATCCAAATGGTCACGCCATCTTTCTGATTTCTCATGCTCTTGTTTTTCCTATCCTTGAAGCCTATCAGCAGACAGCCGTCCTTCACTGTGGTTTCTGTATTCTTCACGTGCTTCTCCTTACCTTCAATCTTGAAAGAATAAGTGTCACTCTGTGTAAAATTAATTGTTCCCACAGACGTTATCTCAATGGACGAAAAGGCATCCACTTTGCGCACTTCACTCACTTTGGTATCTTGTGCATAAACACTCAGCATACCTACAAATGTCAATATCAATGCAATGATAATACCTACTATATTAGTTTTCATTTTTCTTCTTTTTATTGTTAATCCTCTATTGTTTTCATACTACTCTTCATGCAACGCCTCTGCCGGCTCAATCTTCATAGCCTGCCGTGCCGGAAACCATATTCCAATCACTACCATCAGAGCTATCAGTAACCAAGCCCCTAGAGAACCTGCAAGGAAGCGTATCACACTCCACTCTATCGGCCAAGTGGATATGAGAGAGGTACGTCCTATAGTAAATTCCGCCATCCCACATTGTAGCATACAACCATGGCAGGCAATGTCACTAACGCCAATAACAGTAACCCTCACCTATCAGTAAACGAAACACACCGCCACGCGTACTGCCCATCGCCATCCGTAGAGCTATCTCCGAACGGCGGCGGCGAGTACGGAACCAGAAGGTGCCTATTAACCCCAAAAATACATTCACCAGCAGGAAGAGCACCACCACAGCCTGACTGTTCACCTTATCCGTATCGCCATTCATCACCTCGAACTGCAACTGTTGTTCAGTATAGGGAGCGGCATCTGCCACAAACGCATTGTCCGTGTCCAGTTTAGGCGCTATTTCGCGCAGAAACTTCTCCCGATAATCCGGTCCGTCGGCAGCAGGCTTCACGCGGAAAACAATCTGCGACCAATTGTCGGCAAACTCTGCCTTAATCATATTCTCTCCCAAATGATAAAGAACCAAGGTTCCTCAACTCCATAACGATAGGAACGGAAAGCACCGGTCTTCCCCATCTGCTTGATGATTGTAACAGAATCACCATTACCTAACGGCGTAGTCTGTGAAAACTCCGGCATTTTCTTACGAAAACGTTCAAAAGCGGCATTACTCAGTGTCACATTGTTCCATCCTGCGGGAGTGTCCCGGAACGGGTGACGCGGGTCCTCACTTATCCGGAAAACATCCATATATCCTCCAGTCGTATAAATACAGCGTCCTTGCACCCAGGAAGTATCTTGCACAACCAACGCATTGTAACTATTACTGCCACTCATCGGAAGGCTCCAATAACAAAGGGCAGCTACCTCCACGGAAGGCTCTTGCTCCAGTTTCGCCAATATACCCAGATATTTGTCGGCATCAGTCAGACTCGTATCCCGACTTTCTCCACCTACAATGGTGGACAGTTTATAGACATGCTCAATATTATAACCCAGCGGACGGTAGAAGGTATATTTCATACATCCCAGTGAGTCGCAGAGGAACCACATCACGATGAACACCAAGAACAGTTCAGCCAATACCCAGCCGTTACTGCTGAAGCGTGCCTTTATCATACGTAAGTTATGTATCGTAAATTTCATATCAAGTACCTCCTTCTATTTATCATTCAAAGAATCTACAATAGTGCGCCGTGCCGCTATCCATGCAGGCAGTGCCGCACTCAACAGATTGATGACCACACAGAAAACAAATGCCAGCAGGAATACCCACGGACTAAACAGCGCCTCCATGTTCAAGCTGAACTCGCCCGACGTACCCACATTCTGATTATTGGTGAACAGCCACATACGCATGGCATATACTGCCCAATAACTGAAAAGCAGTCCCACTACTCCACCCAGCAATGTCAATATCAGATTTTCGTTCAGTATCTGCCGCACAAGCACGCTTTTCGTTCCTCCAAAGGCCTTACGTACACCTAATTCAGCAATACGTTGCTGCATGCGGCTGTTACTCAAGCCACACAAATTGAGTGACGGTACCAACAAAATGATAAATAAAGCTACGGCATATTGAAGATAAAGCATTGTCAAGTCTGGCCCTACATTAGCCCATACGTGGTTGACGTGCGCCACGATATTGTCCGGCTGTTCCATGATGTCTATCTGTTTGTTGCCCAATCCGGCATTAACACGTTCCACCTGCTTGGCAATGCCCTCCCGGATGGCAGGAAAGTCATCAGATGTACGTGCCAATACAGCAATCTGCATGCCTCCCAAATAACTGTGGACTCCGGTAATTTTCAGTTCGTCGGCACTGTACATACCCCACACTTGTGCGTATGCATCCTTAGCAGTGACGGAAACATCTTTCACCACTCCCACGATACGTGCAAGTTCCCGGTTCAGCAGGAATTCCTGTCCCACTACATCTGTACTTCCATACAGTTTCCGCGCTACAGACGCACAGACTACTACAGCCTTGCTTTCTCCAGCACGGTCGGCTTCGCTGAAGCCGCGTCCGGCAAGAAACTGCATGCTGAACACTTTCCAGAAGTCGGGATCTGTCCGCATAGCATCCACTTTCACCCGATTGTTACCGTCAGTCAACGAAGCCAACGACAAACCGGCTGGGAAAATGCCGTACAGTATTCCACTTCGGGCACCGGCTGCACGCATTCTTTCATAAATGCCGCCGAAGGATTACTCAATTATTATTGCCGTCCTTTTCCTTGTCGTATACGTGCATAGCGGAAAAGTAAAGACACCGACTGCGGTTCACTTCCGGTTCCAAGTCAGCATATTTCGTCTGCCAAGTAATCACAATAGCCATAATCATGGTGATAGCAAAGGCCGTACCCAATATGGAAATCGTACTTAGCAGCGGATTCTGCTTCAAGATTGTAAAAGCTTGTCTTACGGTTTGCATTTCATTTATTGATAGTTGATAATTAATAGTTGACAGTTGGCTGTTAAGCAGTAATTATTCCACCTGACGTCCGTCGAAGAAGCGGACGGTACGTGAGGTCTGTTTGGCCTGCTCTTCATTGTGGGTCACCATCACGATGGTACGTCCGTCTTCCTTGTTCAGTTGATGCAACAGTTCCATGACTTCGGCACCCATCTTGGAGTCCAGGTTACCGGTGGGCTCATCGGCGAGGATTATCTCCGGGTTGCCGATAATGGCACGGGCAATGGCTACACGCTGGCACTGACCGCCGGAAAGCTGTGTAGGCATGTGACGCATGCGGTGGCTCAAACCGACCTTCTTCAATACCTCTTCCGCCAGATGACGGCGTTCCTTGGCAGACACCTTTCTATACAGCAAAGGCAGCTCCACATTATCCAGCACATTCAGCGAATTAATCAGATGGAAAGACTGGAACACAAAACCCAGCTTCTGGTTACGGAAAGCAGCCAGCTCCTTGTCCTTCATGCCGTCCACTTTTGTACCGGCTATTTCGATGGTGCCGCTGGTAGGTGCATCCAGTAAACCCATAATGTTCAGCAACGTAGATTTTCCACAACCGGAGGGTCCCATGATACTGAGAAATTCTCCCTTGTTCACTTCGAGGTTTACATTTTCCAATGCCACGGTTTCAATCTCGTTTGTACGATAAATCTTGTTGATGCCAGTTAACTTAATCATAATGGTAAGTATTTAATTGTTATTATTCTGTTCCGTTTCTATTCCGCACAATTTCTGTTTCAAGAGGTCAAAAGTTGTGCCAAAACCGTTTATTATTGATTATCTGCTATTTATACATGCAGTAAGGTGTCCGAAAATGAACACCTTGTCCGTTTTCATCTATTCGTCACGCAGAGCTTCCGTAGGTGGAATGCGGCTGATGTTGCGCGCTGGGATATAGATTCCCACCAACACTACCACCAGCAGTATCAGAAAGATGACGAGCGACACGAGCAGATAATGCGAGGTGAAATCCGACACCCAATAGCTCTCTGTACTCTCCACCCAATTCTGTCCTTTGGCCAGCCCTTCTTTCAGTGCATATTGCAAATAAAGCAGAAAACCAGTCAGTGAAGCGACCACGGTCAATACCGTGCCTTCGCCCATCAGCAGGCGGACAATGTCACTACGTGTAGCTCCGAACGACAGCATCACTCCCACTTCCTCGCGCCTCGTACGTGTCTGCAACCAGAAGGTACCGATGACACCCAGGCAAAGATTCACCAGGAAGAAAGCCGCCATCGCCAGATTACGGCGGTAAATCGGTGTGGAATTGCTGGCTTCGCTCTCCGTTATAATCTGCTCATAGGAACGGACACTGCGAGCAAACAGATTGCCCCGCCTCATCTCCTTCACCATCCAAGGACGGAAATCGTGCAGAAAACGCTCCATGCTGACACCCTCTTTGAGACGTACCAGGATATGGGCACTTTCAGGGATATAACTTGTATCGATGGTAAGCATCGGCATAAATGCAACGGGGACGGGACGCCACTCGCTATACATCTTCATGGCTCCTATCGTACCGACAACTGGCATGTACAAGGTATCTCCATGGTCTCTGCTTATACAGCGTTTGCCATGCGCGTCTTTGGTATGGAACAACTGTTCGGCAGCATTCTCCGTCAGTACAATGTCATTCGGGGCATAGGCGTAGTCGGACAGCTGTCCGGGTGTCCGCCCTTACCGGAACGGAAACCATACGTATCGAAAAGTTCGTATGAGGCAGAAATTGTATCATCATAATAGATAAGGGAATCGTATCCCCTTCGGCAAACAATTGACTATTCGAACTTCCCGAAGAATTGGGATAACAGAATCCCAGCACGAGAGTGGCCGATTCCACACCGTCAAAGTCCTTGACATAACGCACCAAATTATAATAGTTGTCCACCAACGTAGCAGAGTCCTGCGCTTCGGCATCGTATCCGGTGCCTGGGGCTGCAATGCGCCCAATGAAATGAGGCAAAGCCGCTCCGCATCATAGCCCAACGGGATATTACGATCGTGCGTGACCACAATCACCGGGTCCAATACAACCCAACTGATGATACTCACCAATATCAATTCGGCCAACAACCATCCGTTCTTGCGGCGGCGCCCAAAGATTCTTCCATATTAACTTAAACATACCAACCTCCCGTGTCTTATCGTTTTCATTCAGTGAGTTCACAATCGGTTTCCGCAAGGAATACCACGCCGGTATAAGGGCCGACAACAGATTCAGCACGACGCACAGCGCCAATGCGGCGAGAAAACCAGCGGAGCAAACAGCATTTCACCCGATACGCGGACCTCCACTCCTTCGGGTACCATATTCGGCCAGCTGTCGAATACCGTAAATATCCACTCGCGTCCCACGTAAAGTGCCAGCCATGCCAGCAGCAAGCCCAATGCTCCGCCCAGTGCGGTCAGCAGCAGGTTTTCCCACATCACTTGTGAAAGCAGTATCTTACGTCCGGCTCCAAACGATTTCCGCACGCCCATCTCTGCCAGACGTCCCTCCATACGGCTCGATATCATGCCGCTCAGATTCAGGGCAGGCACCAACAGCAATACGAGCAGGACAAGCAGAAAGTGGCGCACTGTGGCCCAAAGGTCAAACTCCATACTTGCATAAGTCTTGAAGACACTCAACAGATGGGAGGTGGGCTGCTCCCAGAAATCTACTTTCCATTCATCGGGATGCATAAGATTCTCCTTGCGGCAGATTTCCTTTATCTCAGCCCGCAGAGCATCTCCCTGCTTACTGTCCTGCACCAGAAGGTAGCACTGAAAGCTCCCAGATAGGGAAGGTTGTATTTAGGACTGCTGTAATCGGGCGACACCGTATAAGGTACGTAAAGCTGTGCATAGGATTTGAGGTGAGGTAACTGGCGCTACGCACCACTCCACAAACCCGGTAGTCGATATAGTTCAGGCTGAACGAGCGTCCTACTACCTCTTCCGTCGTACCGAACAAGCGGCGTGCCAAATCATCGGTAACGACAGCAGTGGAAATGCCACTTGCCAGGTCGGATGCCGTGAATGGACTGCCTTCCAGGAATTGGAAAGAATATATCTTGAAAAGCAGGGTCTGTCAACTTTACCATAACCGGAAAATCACCGCTACGGTCGGCAGGCTGTATATAACTGTTTTCCGACAAGTCATTATGCAGCTCGGCCGAAACGACAAGAGCATTCTCTACGGGATAGAACCAGTCTTGCAGTGCCTTGTAGGAAACAGCCCATTGCATGGTCCTAGTATTGTTGCCGCTTCCCTGCGTGAATTTTGAATTGCTGAGGTAAAGCGTATTCATGCGGTTTGCCTCTGGATAGACGGGCGCAATCTTCACATAATACACCACCGCCATAATCATTGTCATGGCAATGGCCAGCCCCGTACCCACAATGTAGAGCATGCTGAACAGTTTATTCTGCTTCAACAGCTCCCATGCTTGTTTCAAGTAAACCTTTATCATTTTAGCTTCAACTTATTCTTGTTCTTATAGTTACTCATATCGCTCACCACTACTTCATCACCCGGTTGCAAACCACTGACCACTTCTACAAACTCAAAGTTGGAATCGCCCAGCTGCACCTTGCGCTTTACAATTTCCTTGTCGGAATTGCGTACAAAAGTTCATACTCCCCACGTCCCACATAATAGCTGGCATTGGCTATGCGCATCACGTCTTCCTTCACTGCATTCATCACATAGACGTCGGTTTTCAGACCGGAACGCAGTCGGCGGTTGTTGTCCTCATTCAACTGCACGGTAAAGGAGATGACGCCATTCTTTGAAAGCGGAGTAACACTGCTTACGGAACCTTCCAGCTTTTCGCTGCCAATCTTCACAATGGCCTTGCCGCCGGCAGCCACACGGTCACCGTAAGTATCGGCAATCTCGCCTTCCACCTTGAAGTGGCTCAAGTCGGAGATGACGGCAATCTGTGAGCCTTCGGGCACTTGGGCACCAATCTGATTGTTGATATAAGTAAGGATAGCCTTCCGGGCGAACGCACCTGCGCATCGTCGAGCGTACGTTTGGTTTCGGCCAGTGTCTTCTGGAACATGCTGAAATCCAGTTCCTGTACTTGGTATTCTGCAGCCAGCACTTCCTTCTCGTTGGCATACTGCTGCTGTAATTGCTCGTATTCCAGTTGTGCTACGTTGTAGCTCAGTTCGGCTTGGCGCACTTTGTCGGTGGTGCCCGAACCGAGGCTATCAAGGTACTGCTCGTTACGCAGCTCCACCTTCATGCGGTCCAGCTTCATGGCGGAGACTTTGATTTTCATCTGAAGGTCGGTCAGCTTGGTCTGGTTGTCAAGTTTCAGCTGTTTCAGCTTGTAGCTGCGCATCTGCTCTTCATCCAGCATCTTTTGTAGTCGGTCTCGGCACTCTGCAAGTCCAGTTTCAGGATGGGGTACCTACATCCACGCTGTCGCCACCTTTTCTGTACACTTCCAAAATGCGGGTATTGATGGGCGAGTTGATAATTTCCTCGAATGCCGGGACTACCTTGCCGGAGGCGCTAACGCTGACTTCAATCGTGCCTTTACCCACTTGGGAGAAAACGAGGTCTTTCTCCTTCACTCCCGTACGCATCAATGAAATGAGTACACTGACCACTACGATACCTGCCACGCCGATAGCACCGTAGCGGATGATTTTCTTATTGCGTTCTTTATTACGCACTTCTTTCGGAATTTCTCTATCCATATCTTTAAATTTTATCGTTTGCGAACATAACGCTTAATATATACTAAATCCATGCCAAAATCATAAACCCTGAAAGTAAGCGAAAGAAAAAAGAAGGGTGTCCGTTTTCGGACACCCTGTACATTTTCGGATAGCTTCTTTATCTTAATCTCAATCTGTCGCCAATCTCGGGCACGTATTCCGCATCCTTACGATTCATCTTATAAAGGTTCTTCAGACGAATACCGTACTTTTGGGAAATGGAGTGCATGGAATCGCCGTCCTTCACAATGTAGACAGTATAGGGTTTAGCAGCTTTCTTGCGCTTTTCTTTCAAGTAAATAATGTCTCCCGCCTCCAGTGTGTATTCTTTATGGAGGTCGTTGTATTTCACCAGCTTCTTCCAGCTGATGTCAAACTCCTTGCCCAACACCTGGAAGGTGTCTCCGTTGCGCGCCACGACATAAGCTATATCGTTGGCAATGTACACCTGATGCGGATTGGCCAGCCAAGGTTTCTTTTCAGTTCCTTCTCCCAACTGCGGACATCGCGCTTGCTCATGCCACGGCTGTCGTACTTATACAGTTCATAGTCCTCAATAATGGTTATCAGGCGGTTGGCATACGACGGGTCGGTAGCATAGCCGGCCTTCTTCGCCGCGCGCCCAACCCTTATAGTCCGTAATCTTCAGTTTGAAAAGAAAAGCATAACGTGCTCCCCGTTTCAGGAAATCGGAATGGTCTTCATAAGAGTCTTTCGGATTGCGATAAGCGCGGAAACATTCATTGCGGGCATCGTCATCATGCCTCACCGTCCGTCCGCGCCAGTTGCCTCCACACTTGATGCCGAAGTGATTGTTGCTCTTGCGCGCCAGCTCACTGTATCCGGCACCGCTCTCCAACAGCCCTTGGGCCAGCGTGATGCTGGCAGGTATCTTATGACGTTGCATCTGCTCCACGGCAAGGGAGCATACTGTTTGATATACTCATTGTAGCGGGCATTCCGGCGTTGTGCCTGCACTGTTGTTATGGAAATAAAAGAAATGCTATGATAGCAGTCAGTCTGAAAATCCGTTTCATGCTTAAAATGTTGAGTTCTGCACAAAGTCCGTAAAAGAATTGAAATAACCAATCTCTTTTCTATCTTTGTAACATTAATTACAATATAACCCTTTGCCTTATGAAAGAATTAAATATCGAAATCGCCGTCAAGATATACGACTATGAAGAACTGGATGCCGCCGACCGCGAACTGATGGATGCCGCCCGCGAGGCTACCAACCGCAGCTATGCCCCTTACTCCCACTTCTCGGTAGGAGCTGCGGCCAGACTGGCAAACGGTATTGTAGTGACCGGCACCAACCAGGAAAACGCCGCCTATCCTTCCGGGCTGTGTGCAGAACGTACCACCCTATTCTATGCCAACTCCCAACATCCCGACCAGGCAGTGACCACCCTCGCCATTGCCGCACGCAACGAGCACAACGAGTTCCTGGAGTCTCCCATTCCTCCTGCGGCGCCTGCCGGCAAGTGATGCTCGAAACGGAAAAGCGCTTCAAGCATCCCATGAGGGTGTTGCTATATGGCAAAAGGGAATCTACGAGCTGAAGAATGTGGGAGAATTACTGCCACTCTCGTTCGATGCTTCGGCCATGAAGTAACAGTACCAATAAAGTATTAACATCGTGTCTGCAGGAAGTTAATTTCTTGCAAACACGATATTAACTTCTTGACGACACGATATTAATATCACAAAACCTTTGTTATTCAGTGGAAATCATTACCTTTGCACCCATTAACCAATTAATTCCACCGATGAGAATATCTGACTAAAGACAGCACATTCCGGTAAACATCACTATCAACATGCTTTTTCAGACTGAACGCTGAGCATCACCTATATAGATGTTTAGCCAATACTGTGTTTGTCTGTACCCTCCCTTCGAGAATTTCAATTTCGGGGAATGCTTGCATCTCCCCTATCATTCTTACTTCTAAAACACAGTAGAAACTTATGAGCTTTATCATTAAAGACCTTAGCTATATCCATGCAGATAAGGAAATCTTGTTTTCACACCTCCACTTGAGTATCAACTCCGGAGATAAAATAGCCCTGACCGGAAATAACGGTTGCGGCAAGTCTACCCTCATGCGTATTTTGGTAGGAGACTTGTCTCCAAGTTCGGGAACGGTGCTACGCCCCGAACATCTGTACTACGTGCCCCAGCACTTCGGACAATACGACCGGCAGACAATAGCACAAGCTTTGGGAATCAGCCACAAGCTATCTGCCCTGCATGCCATCCTAAGCGGTGACGCTACCGAAAAGCACTTCAATACGCTCAATGATGACTGGAACGTGGAAGAACGCGCCCAAGCCGCCCTCGACAGTTGGGGACTGGGCGGCATCCCGCTTTCCCGCCCGATGGAAGGACTAAGCGGCGGCGAAAAGACCCGCATCTTCCTGGCAGGCATGGAGCTGCACAACCCGACAGCCATCCTGCTGGACGAACCGACCAACTATCTGGACGCGGACGGACGGGAACGTCTGTATAACCTGCTACGACGAACATCGGCCACCGTACTCGTCATCAGCCACGACCGTACGCTGTTGAATCTGCTGCCTGCCATCTGCGAACTCTCCTCCCAGGGTTTGACGTATTACAGCGGAAACTACGACTTCTACAAAGAACAAAAGACCCTGCAACAGAACGCCCTTACCCAACAACTGGAAGAGAAACAGAAAGCCCTGCGCCTTGCCCGCAAAGTGGCACGCGAAGTAGAAGAGCGCAAAGCCAAACAGAATGTGCGGGGAGAAAAGCCTCCATCAAAAGGGATTCCCCGCATCATGATGGGAGCACTGAAAACAATGCGGAAAACAGCAGTAGCAGACTCAGCAGCATACATGCGGAGAAAGCGGAAAAGCTGCAGACGGAAATGGCAGGCATCAAAGTTTACTGTCGCAGACGGACAAGCTGAAAACAGACTTCAACACCTCCCATCTGCATACGGGCAAGATTCTGATTACGGCAAGGAACGTCAACTTCCATTATCCCGACCATACAGCCTCCCCGCAGAAACACCCACACGGAGACGGCTGCAAAGAGCCTCTGGGCTTCTCCTCTCACCTTCCAGCTAAGAAGCGGCGACCGCCTCAGCCTGAAAGGAAAAATGGCAGTGGAAAACAACCCTGCTGAAACTCATCATGGGCGAATTGCATCCCACCGACGGAGTGATGGAGCGTGCCGGCTTCACCTCCGTCTATCTGGACCAGGAATACTCCCTCGTCCGTAATGAGCGCAGCGTACTCAACAAGCAGAAGCCTTCAACCACCGCCACCTGCCGGAACATGAAGTGAAAACCATCCTCAACCGCTATCTCTTTCCCGCGACGTGTGGAACAAGCCGTGCAGCAAACTGAGTGGCGGCGAAAGATGCGTCTTTCCTTCTGCTGCCTGATGATTGCCGACAATACCCGGACATGTTCATTTTGGACGAACCCACCAACAATCTGGACATCGAGAGCATAGAAATAATAACGGCAACGATACGCGACTACGCCGGCACCGTAATTGCCATCAGCCACGACCGGGAGTTTCTGAAAGACACCGGCATCGAACGGGAGATACTTTTGGAATGAATCAGTAATTTAGGTAACAACAACCGTAATTTGTATACTGCCGTTCTCATAAAACCGGCCTATTTTTGTAGCACGTAATCATTTACTAACTAACGAACAACGAATATGAGCAAAAGTATTAATCCTCTCCTCCAGTCCCCGCAGGAATGGAAACTCCGACCTCTTGTGCAACGAATTCATGCGCGGTGCCGCAGAAGCCGGACATCAAGTAGAAAAATTTTCCTGAAAGACAAGCACATCAACTACTGCACGGGATGCAGCGTATGCAGCATGTACGGCAAACCCTGCCCACAAAGGACGATGCCGCCGAAGTGGTGGAAAAGATGATTGTCGCCGACGTCATCGTCATGGCAACCCCGTCTACTTCTACACCATGAGCGCACAGATGAAGACACTGATTGACCGTTGTTGCGCACGCTACCTTGAAATAAAGGACAAGGAGTTCTACTTCATCATCGCCGCCGCCGAAGAAAGTGTCCCCATGATGGAGCGTACCATCGATGGTTTCCGTGGCTTCCTCGACTGCCTGGAAGAGCCCAAAGAATGCGGCACCATTTATGGCGTGGGTGCCTGGAAGGTGGGCGAGATAAACGACAAGCCTTCCATGCACGAAGCCTACGAGATGGGAAAAAGGTATAAAGAACGAATACTAATCGCTATACAATACATTTATGCTACGTACCATCAGACTGACCCTTGCCGTCATCTTCTTCGCACTCATCACGCTGTTGTTCCTCGACTTCACGGGAACACTGCATGCCTGGTTCGGATGGATGGCGAAGATACAATTCCTGCCGGCCGTGCTGGCACTGAACATCGGTGTAGTACTGTTTCTTGCAGTGCTGACCTTGGTATTCGGACGCATCTACTGCTCCGTCATCTGCCCGTTAGGAGTATTCCAGGATATTGTTTCCTGGCTCTCCGCCAAACGGAAGAAGAACCGTTTCCACTATTCGCCTGTACTGAAATGGCTACGCTACGGTGTGCTGGGAGTATTCGTACTTGCCATTATCGGCGGACTGAACTCTTTGTCGTGCTGCTGGCCCTTACAGCTCATACGGGCGCATCGTTTCCAGCCTTTTCTCCCCACTCTACCAGTGGGCAAACAACGGACTGGCCTACCTGGCCGAACGTGCTGACAGCTATGCCTTCTATGAAACGGATGTATGGATGAAGAGTCTCCCTACCCTGCTGATTGCCACGGTCACTCTGGTGGTCCTCATCGTGCTGACATGGCGAGGTGGACGTACCTATTGCAACACCATCTGTCCGGTAGGTACAGTGCTTGGCTTCCTCTCGAAGTATTCCTTGCTGAAACCGGTGATTGACACAAAGAAGTGCAACAGTTGCGGACTTTGTGCCCGCAACTGCAAGGCATCGTGCATCAACATCAAGGCACACGAAATAGATTACAGCCGTTGCGTGGCATGTATGGACTGTATCAACAAGTGCAGGAAAGGTGCCATCACTTACACACGCCGCAAGCCGGCCTCCGCTGCTGTCTCCCAGGAAACCTCCGTGGCACCGGAGCAGGTAAACGACGCCCGCCGCGCATTTTCTCTACAACTGCCGTGTTTGCTGCTACGGCAGCCCTCAAGGCGCAGGAGAAGAAAGTGGACGGTGGACTGGCTGTCATCGAGGACAAAAATCCCCGAGCGCGCCACTCCCATCACTCCTCCGGGCTCACTGAGCGCCCGCCACTTTGCACAACACTGCACAGCCTGCCAGCTCTGCGTATCGGTATGCCCCAACCAAGTGCTCCGTCCTTCTTCGGACTTGACAAAACTGATGCAGCCGGAAATGTCCTACGAACGCGGTTACTGCCGCCCCGAATGCGCCAAGTGTGCGGAGGTGTGTCCTACCGATGCCATCCATCTGACAAGCCTCGCCGAGAAATCGGCCGTCCAAATCGGTCATGCCGTATGGATTAAGGAGAATTGCATCTGCATCACAGACAAGATGGAATGCGGGAACTGTGCCCGCCATTGTCCGGCCGGTGCCATACAGATGGTTCCTTCAGACCCGGAAGACGAAGCCTCCATCAAGATACCGGTAGTCAACGCCGAACGCTGTATCGGATGCGGAGCATGCGAGAACCTTTGTCCGTCGCGTCCGTTCAGTGCCATTTATGTGGAAGGCCATGTGATGCACAGAACTGTCTGAAGCAGCTTTATCATCCAAATATCCATTTATAATTTCAGTCCTATCACAATGAAAGAAGACAATAAGAACAAGATAAACCGCCGCGATTTCTTCAAACTCGCCGGTGCAGGAACGCTTGCCTCGGCAGCAGCCCTGTACGGCTGTTCGGGCAACAAGAACAACGGGAGAGCGAATCGGCCGCGCTGGGCGAGATACCAACCGACAAGATGACCTACCGTACCAATCCCAACACGGGCGACCGGGTTTCCCTGCTGGGATACGGATGCATGCGATGGCCCACCCGGAAACGCGCCGACGGGAATGGAGACGAAATAGACCAGGAAACCGTGAACGACCTGATAGACTATGCCATTGCCCACGGAGTGAACTATTTCGACACCTCCCCCGCCTATGTGCAAGGTCTGTCGGAGCGCGCCACGGGCATTGCCTTGAAACGCCACCCACGGGAGAAATTCTTCCTTGCCACAAAGCTGTCCAACTTCAGTCCCAGCACGCACAGCCGCGAAGAGTCCCTTGCCATGTATCACCGCTCCTTCCGCGACCTGCAAGTGGACTACATCGACTACCTCTTGTTGCACGGCATCGGCATGGGCGGCATGGAAGCCCTCCGCTCCCGCTATCTGGACAACGGCATGCTGGACTTCCTGCTGAAAGAGCGTGAAGCCGGACGCATCCGCAACCTCGGATTCTCCTATCATGGAGACATCGAAGTCTTTGACTACCTGCTCTCCCGCCACGACGAACTGAAATGGGACTTCGTACAAATCCAACTGAACTACGTGGACTGGCGACATGCCAAAGAAGTGAATACCCGCAACACGGATGCCGAATACCTATATGCCGAGCTGGTGAAGCGCAACATTCCTGCCGTTATCATGGAGCCGTTGCTGGGCGGACGCCTATCCCGCCTAAACGACCACTTGATGGCACGTCTGAAACAACGCCGCCCGCAGGAGAGCGTGGCTTCCTGGGCCTTCCGATTTGCAGGTACTTTCCCCGATGTGCTGACCGTACTGAGCGGAATGACGTACATGGAGCATCTGCAAGACAACCTGCGTACCTTCTCCCCGCTTGTTCCATGTACGGAAGAGGAGTTTACCCTACTGGAAGATACCGCCCAGCGAATGCTGCAATACCCCACCGTGCCGTGCAACGACTGCAAATACTGTATGCCGTGCCCCTATGGGCTGGATATTCCAGCCATCCTGCTGCACTACAACCGCTGCATCAACGAGGGCAACGTGCCGCAGAACAGCCAAGACGAGAATTACCGCGAGGCACGCCGCGCCTTCCTGATAGGCTATGACCGCAGTGTTCCCCGTCTCCGCCAAGCCAACCGCTGCACCGGTTGCGGCCAATGCAACCCGCACTGTCCGCAAGGCATCGACATCCCGGCGAAACTGCAGGAGATAGACCGATTCGTGGAAGCGCTGAAGCAGGAAACCTTTTAACGGACTTATCTTCAACCCCGGTTGTCCATTTTAAGGATTACCAATCATATACAGATTCTTCTTTTCGTAAAGCTTTACAAAAAGAACCATAGATAAATGATGAATAAAAAGATTTTAACCGCAATTTTAATAAGTATCTCCCTTCCGGGTAGTATGCTGTCCGCACCCGCCGACAGCCTCCGGCTAAAAAGTTACAAGCTTGATGAAGTCGTAGTGACCGGGACGAGAAATGAAACAGACATCCGCCACCTGCCAATGACCATCTCCGTAGTGGGCCGCCGGCAACTGGAGCAGACCTACCAGCCCTCCATCCTGCCTGCACTGACCGAGCAGGTGCCCGGACTTTTCACCACAAGCCGCGGCATCATGGGCTACGGTGTATCCACGGGAGCCGCAGGAGGCATGAGCCTGCGCGGCATAGGCGCCGGAGTAAACGCAGCCGGAGGACCTACAACCGGCCTGCTGGTGCTGATAGACGGACACCCGCAATACATGGGCTTAATGGGGCACCCCATCGCCGATGCCTATCAGAGCATGATGACCGAACGGGTGGAAGTGCTGCGCGGTCCCGCCTCTGTCCTCTACGGGTCTAATGCAATGGGCGGGGTTATCAACATCGTCACCCGCAAGATGCAGGAGGACGGGGTGAAAACCAATGCGCAGATAGGATACGGTTCCTACAACACCCTGCAGACGGAAGTCTCCAACCGCGTGAGGAAAGGGCGTTTCAGCAGCGTGGTGACCGGCTCGTACAACCGTACCGACGGACACCGTGACGACATGGAGTTTGAGCAGTATGGCGGCTATGCCAAACTGGGATACGACTTCAGCGACACCTGGAAGCTGTGGGGCGACGTGAACCTCACCCGTTTCAACGCCTCCAATCCCGGCGAAGCCGACAATCCGTATATAGACAACGACTCGCGCATCACACGCGGCATGACCTCCTTCGCACTGGAAAATCGTTACGACCGCACTTCCGGCGCCGTGAGCTTCTTCTACAACTGGGGTCGGCACAGAATTAATGACGGCTACCATCCCGGAGGAGAGCCCCAGAAGTCGCACTTCAACTCCAAGGACCGGATGCTGGGCATATCGTGGTATCAAAGCGCCACGCTCTTCACCGGCAACCGCCTGACCGTAGGTTTCGATTACCAGCACTTCGGCGGAGAGTCCTGGAACAAGGTTGTCGCCATCGACGAGGCAAAACCCGGACAGCAGATTGGTGACCGCATCCCCGGCGTGGACAAGCAGATGGATGAATTTGCAGGCTATGTGGATTTCAGGCAGGACATCAACAGTTGGCTTTCACTGGACGCCGGTGTCCGCATAGACCACCATTCGCACGTAGGCACGGAATGGATTCCCCAAGGGGGACTGGCTTTCCATCTGCCGCGGCAGGCAGAACTGAAAGCAATGGTGAGCAAAGGATTCCGTAACCCCACCATCCGGGAGATGTACATGTTCCCTCCACAGAACCCCGATTTGAAAGCGGAGAGCCTGATGAACTATGAACTCTCCTTTACGGGGCAGCTTTTGGGAGGGGCCATGTCCTATGGGGTGAACCTCTACTACATCAACGGGGACAACATCATCATGACGGACCCTGCCCTGCGCAAGAACGTCAACTCCGGCGAGATAGAGAACTGGGGTGTGGAAACCAACCTCGGATACCGCATCAACCGCCACTGGCAGATGAATGCCAATTATAGCTGGCTGCACATGGAGAATCCGGTACTGGCGGCTCCCGAGCACAAACTTTATGCCGGTGCGGACTTTACGCAAGGACGCTGGAGTCTGTCTACCGGTATACAATACGTGAAGGGGCTTCATACCTCAGTCACCCCGGGCAAGGAGAAGCAGGAAAGCTTCGTACTCTGGAACCTGCGTGCCAACTACCGTCTGTGCAGTTTTGCCGACGTCTTTGTCAAGGGTGAAAACCTGCTGGCACAACGCTATGAAATCAATGCAGGCTTCCCCATGCCGAAAGCCACGGTGATGGGAGGTGTAAATATCAACTTTTAATACTGTTGCGAAGGAGTATATTCTACTCGATAGATATGGTCGAAGAATGGTGCCCACTCATTGTCCGTGATGCCAATCTGCAGACCGTAGAAGTGTGTACCGGCTTCCCGACAGCAACGAATCTCCTCCATAAAGGCAGGTGAAGAGTGAGGAATCTTGAAATCGCTGACCCAAAGCACATCGGCATTCATATACTCCTTGCCTTCTTTGAGCAGGTGGAACGTGGCTTCCAGCATGCGGGTGGCATCTGTATCCCCGCAAGCTGTCTTTGAGAAGAATTCGAGCAGCCTTGCCCGCTCTTTCCTTACGTCAATCGGATGGATGGAGACGGAAAAGGCTATCAGAAAGCAGTTCCGCCGTTGACGGTCGGCTATCTCCAGGAGCTTTATCAGCAGAGAGTGGGCAATCTTCTCCGGCTTGCCAGCCATGCTTCCCGAGGTGTCCAGACAGACAATCATCGGACCTTTGGGACGGGCGGGCTTGGTTTCGATGCGCCGGGCAGGCTGCATGATTTCCGATTTATAACGGAAGGTCTGGAGCTTGCGAGTAAGGTATTTGTAGACGAACAAATCTTCCAGTTCACTGTCAGCGGAATGGGCAAGCTCAATGGGAAGCAGGGTATTGAGGTCATTGCCGGTACTGATGCCCAGGATGTCACATTTGGAGGAGTGCTCCATTTTGTAGACGTTTCCCTCGGCAACGCGGATTTGCTCACGTCCTTCGTCGTCTGCCATACGCCCCATCTTGCGGGCCACTTTCACTATCTCGGGGCAAGAGCGCTGGATGCGCACGATTTTCCGTATACGCTCAAAGTCGACAGTATTCCACAAGCCGCTCATCATGCCCCAGGTCTGGAAGAATTCGTCCTTATCCACCCGGTTCTGGCGGATGTACTCGGGGATGTCTTTCAGATTGGAACGGAGCCTGCGCTCGAGGGCATCTTTGCGGAAAGCAATCTCTTTCTCCTTTTCTTCGTGCATCTTCAGTTGGAAGGCGTCTTCCCAGTCGTCCACCATTTTCTCCCAGACTTCATCGTCCGCATATCCTCCTTCTGTACCGAAGTGGCTGCGGTAGAAACGGGAGTCGAAGCCGTACTCCCGGTATTTGTCGGAAATCTGCTGGAGCAAGGCTTGCCAGCCGTCTTTCCGCTTTGCCATGGACCATTCCAGCACGAGTTTCATCCCGGTCCGTTCCGACTGGCTTTTCCGGAGGTGGTACCTCTCCTTCTCCAAGTTCAATTGGATGAACTGAATCATGGTGTCGTAAAAGATACGTGCACAGACCTCATCGCCCAGCACCTGCACCTTGACCATGGAGTCGTTCATCACGGAGAGCAGATAGGCATACAAGGGCTCGGTATCCGTCTCAGCACACTCTCCGGTGGCAACGAAACGGTCCAGTGCCTGCACATAGAAGGCGGTGTCATATCGGGTGACGGTGGTGTTCATCTTCTTCTTGGTTACTGGAGGATTATTCGTCTCCATATCTCAGTTTGCGCATGTCCACACGCGCCCAGGCTATTTCCTTGCGGACGATGGAGACGTATTGAGCTACGCTCTTTTTGTCTTCTTCGGAGACGAAAAGGTTGTCGGACAAATCTCTTACCAGGCGGTCTATGCTGGTGGCGGCGGCGTCCAGTTCCGTCTCGTAGTCACGGTCGGTGACGGAGAGGTTTCCCAGCCAGAGTTGTTGCTCCTCACCTCGTTGCAGACGCCGCATGGGGAAGCGCACACCGTTGATGTAGAGATGCTTGTCGTCGCGGTAGAGGGTGACGCGTTCGGTGCCTTCCTCTTTCACGGCGCCGGTGTCGGCAAAGGCGCGGATGATGGTACGCTTGGGATTGATGGGGTCGGCATACATTACGCCCAAGGTGGGGGCATCTTTGGCGCTGTACTCCTTCAGATTTTTGTAGTCCACGATAAAGATGTAGGTGTTGCCCGTACCATGTTTCTCCACCTGGTAGTAGAAGTGTTCCGTTATCAGCAGGTCATCGTCCCTACGGTCGCCGGCAAGGCGGGCTTTGTCGAGGGCTTCGCGCACACGGCTGACTTTCAAATCGGATTTCAGCGAGGAGGCGATACCGGCAATCTGTTTTGTGTGGGACACGAATAAGGCACGGATAACGATGTCACGGATGGCAACGCTCTCATCAGGCTCACTCCATAGGCAGTGGTAGACGGGAAGCAGGTCGGTCATGGAGACTTCCGTGCGGCCGTGGACGAAGGCGGAGGTCTTGAGCAGCTTCACGATGTTCTTCCAGCGGCGGTCGCTGACGTAGACATTGCGGCGCAGGTCGGAGTCTTGCATCTCTACGCTTGTCAGTCCGTGGCGAATGGCTGTGATGCAGGAAAGAACATCGAGAGGCAAGGTTACGCGGCGTATCTCAGCTTGCCATTCGGCATACTCGCGGTCGGAGATTTGCCATTCGCAAGCAGTCGTTTCCGGATGGTCGGCAGAATCGTCCAGCAGCATTTTGTAGAAAGATTCTTCCTGCTTGACGCAGGTGCAGAGAATGCGGATAAGGAAACGGTCCCATAGGGCTTCTAGTCCCTCGCCTTGAGCGGGCAGTTCGTTGCTGGCGGCTACGAGCAGTTTGAGGGGGAGATGCAGTTCCTTGTCGCCGTTGCGGAAAAGTTTCTCGTTGATGACGGTTAGCAGAGTGTTCTGTATGGCAGGGCCTGCTTTCCATATTTCGTCCAGAAACACGACATCGGCTGTGGGCAGATAGCCGTCGATGGCACGTTCGTACTTATCGGATTCTTTCAGCCGGCTGATGCTGACGGGACCGAATATCTCGTCGGGTGTAGAGAATCGGGACATCAGGTATTCGAAGGCACGGGCATCTGTAAAAGCAGACTTTAGCCGCCTGGCTACCATTGACTTGGCTACTCCCGGAGGCCCCAGGAGCAGGATGCTCTCACCTGCCAGGGCTGCCAGCAGGGAGAGGTTTATTTCGGTTTCTTTTTCGTATACTCCCCGGTTCATTTCGGAAAGGAGGAGGCGGATGCGTTGGATCATTTCCACAATATGATTTATTTATAGTCAGTACTCATGTATAAAGAAAAGTGTGTAAAGATACCAAATAGTAGGGAAATCAGAGAGAGTCTTATTAAGATTCACTATCTTTGGAAAACAAATACACACAGACACGCACACACGTTGTGATTTGCTTTCATTTCCTATATCTATTACCATTTCTACCTGGAGACAAATTGTCCCCAGGTAAGTGACCAGTCCTTCATCGGGTCAGTCCCTATTATTGGGGATTTAACAATCCCCCCTCTTTTGCCGAAAACTAAAACTTTCCTCCCCAAACACTACCCTTCGTATCACAATATTTTATACCTTTGTTCACTAAGAAATAATCGTCCCATACCCATTTCTGTTTCGTCCGACAGCTGTCGGACGATAATTAAACAACTGTTGGACGATAATGCAACAGTTGTCGGACGATTAGTTTTTAGGAAGAAGAAAATTAATCCGCTTAGCGACAAAAATAATTCCCCGAAGCGACGAGAACTGTTTATCGCTATAAACAAAAATAAATATCTTATGAGCGCGTATTACGACCTTTACGAAACGCCTTCGCCCGACGGGAAAGAAGACAAGAAATCACTCCATGCACGTATCTGCCCGAAAAGGACTTATACCCAAAAGGAGTTTGTGGAACATATCGCAACTTTCCAACATCTGCCCAAGAATGTGATAGGGGCAGCATTGGATGCCTGCATTGACGAGTTGTGCGATTTGCTGGCCAACGGAAACATCGTGGAGCTGGGAGAACTCGGATTCTTCAGCACTTCACTGAAATGCCTGCGCGAGACCGACGACGAGAAAAAGAAAATCCGCTCCGAATCCGTCCAATTCCAAAACGTACACCTGCGCATCAGCAGCACGTTCCGCAACAACATCAAGAAGAAAATGACGTTGGAACGTGTACACTCCACTACCAAGAAATCGAAAAAAGTAGTAGAGACCACCGAAGAAACAAGAAAAGCCGAACTGGAACTGTTCCTCAAGCAGAATGTATGTATCAACAAGAACGAATACATCCAGCTAAGCGGACTAACCAGACATGCCGCCATAGACGAACTGAACAACTTCATCCGGCAAGGGTTCCTGCGCCGCCGCGGAATGGGAAGGTCAACGGTCTATGTACGACAAGAAAAAGACACAGCAAACGAAATTTAGGGGGGCAAGCACAGAGACACAGAGACATAGAAATTAATTTGAAAAGAATCTCTGTGCCTTTGTATTTTCGTGTTCATCCCCCCCAAAATAATAAAACAACAAACAATGGAAAAATCAACAGAACCCCAACCCTGCACGCAGTGGTTCGTCTTCTTCAAAGACCAACTGCTGCTGAAAAAAGGATATACAGACAAAGGAGAAATAAAATACAGCGTACCCGTCAGTATAGAGCCTCCTCTGACACCGGAAGCCGGAAGTAATATACACGAAGTGTTCCCACCCAACGGCAAGCAAGTACGTGCATTCGCCTTGGAACAGCCCGTGGCCGAAACCGATGAATGGGTCATGATAGGCCTGCGCGCATCGTACGACTACATCTCGCCGGACGAGTACCGTTCTGCAGGAAAGGCCTTCCAGATACTCTATTGGGACGAGCACAGCCACTTCTGCCCCGTGTGTGGCACCGCCATGGAGCACCAGACCCCCATCATGAAGAAGTGTCCCAACTGCGGCAATGAGATGTACCCTCCCGTTTCCACCGCCATCATCGTACTGATACGCAAAGGAGACGAAATCCTGCTGGTGCATGCCCGGAACTTCCGAGGAACCTTCTACGGACTGGTGGCAGGCTTCCTCGAAGCCGGCGAGACACTGGAAGAATGTGTGGAACGGGAAGTTTTTGAAGAAACGGGGCTGAAGGTAAAGAACATCACCTACTTCAGCAACCAGCCCTGGCCCTACCCCAGCGGATTGATGGTGGGTTTCATTGCCGACTACGAAAGCGGGGAGATAAAACTGCAGGAAGATGAGCTGACCGCTGCCGCCTTCTATTCCAAAGACAACCTGCCCGAAATTCCACGAAAGCTGAGTATCGCAAGAAGGCTGATAGACTGGTGGATGGAGAACAATTAAAAATTAAAGAATTAAAAAGAGGGGGGAAGAAATTTAAAAAAGCAAATTGCGGAAAACACACACTCACAAACGAACAACTACGAATGAAACGACTCTCATTCACATCAACCAATCGGTGTGTAACCGCAATCTGCATATACTAAACTTCCCTGCAAACGTTTTGTTCATCAACCATCGGGTTTAAGTCTTTATTTAAGTTTTCTTTCAACACAGAAGCAAAAGGAAGAGGCGCAGCCCTCACGGGTTACGCCTCTCCGAACACTATATACACATTTTTTCCTCTTTCCTATCAAATGCCGAGTGACTTGCGCACTGCCTCCACTTTCTTCTCAGCTTCGGCATCGGCGCTGGCATAGCATTTCGGACAACCCATCTCGCCCTTCACCTCGATATAGAACTTAATCTTCGGTTCCGTACCGGAAGGACGGACAGAAATCTTCGTGCCGTCTACAGTGAAATATTGAAGTACATTGGATGTCTCGGGCATATCCAGCTTGCTTACGTTGCCCTGGGCATCAGTCAGTTCCAGCGTCTTGTAATCCTTAATCAAGCTGACAGCCGAACCACCGATTTCCTTCGGAGGATTGGCACGGAAGTTATCCATCATCGCCTTGATTTCCTCGGCACCGCTCTTGCCGGGTTTCACCACGTTCACGGTGGTTTCCTTTGAGAATCCGTATTCTACATAGATTTCCATCAATACGTCATAGAGTGTCTTGCCCTGGTCTTTGGCCCAAGCACAGATTTCGGCCAGCAAGGAGCAGGCAGAAACCGCATCTTTATCACGGACAAAGTCTTCGGCCAGGAAGCCATAGCTTTCTTCACCACCACCGATATACTGCTGCTTGCCTTCGCTCAGACGGATTTCGCGAGCAATCCACTTGAAGCCGGTGTAGCAGTCGCGCATTTCAATCTTGTTCTTGTCTGCCACAGCCTTGATGAGTTCAGTGGTCACGATGGTCTTCACGATGAAGTCGTTCGGCTGCATCTTGCCCATTGCAATACGGTTCTTGATGATGTAGTACAAAAAAATGAGACAAGTCTGGTTACCATTAATAAGCACCCACTCGCCCTTATTGTCCTTGCAGGCCATACCGACACGGTCGGCATCCGGGTCACTTGCCATCACGATGTCAGCGTCAATCTTCTTGGCGAGCGCAATGGCCATGGAAAGAGCTTCGGCATTTTCGGGGTTCGGAGAAACCACTGTCGGGAAATTGCCGTCCTTCACCATCTGTTCGGGCACGCAGTTGATATTCTCAAATCCCCACTCCTTCAATGAGTCCGGAATGAGCACGCGGCCTGCGCCATGAAGCGGAGTATACACAATGCTGAGGTCTTTCTGGCGACGGATGACTTCGGGATCAATGGAAATGGAGTGAACCATGTCCAGATAAACCTTATCCACTTCCTTGCCGATAATCTGAATCAAGTCCTTGTTGCCGTTGAACTTGATGTCGGCCACCGTCACCTTATTCACCTCGTCTATGATGGCTGTATCGTGCGGAGCGAGCACCTGCGCACCATCATCCCAATAAGCCTTGTAGCCGTTGTATTCTCTGGGGTTGTGGCTGGCTGTAATGTTGATACCGCTCTGGCAGCCGAAGTGGCGAATGGCAAATGAAACTTCGGGCGTAGGACGAAGGTCATCAAAAAGATATACCTTGATGCCGTTTGCAGAGAAGATGTCGGCAGAAATCTTTGCGAACTTGTCGCTATTGTTGCGGCAGTCGTAGCCCACTACAACGGAAATATCCTTCTTTCCGGCAAAACATTTGTTCAGATAATTGGACAAGCCCTGTGTTGCAGCACCTACAGTGTAAATGTTCATGCGGTTTGTACCGGCACCCATGATGCCGCGCAGACCACCCGTTCCAAACTCCAGGTCTTTGTAAAAACTGTCTATCAATTCGGTTTTATCTGGGTTTTCCAACATGCGTTTCACTTCTGCCTGAGTTTCGGCATCATATGCCGGGGTAAGCCATTTTTCGGCTTTCTCAGTCACCTGCTTAATCAGTTCCTGATTTTCCATAAGACTGTTATTGTTTTAAGAGTTAATATAAACTTTTTTGTAAGACACAAATGTAGAAGAATAAGTTCAAATATCCTAATTTTATTCAGGCATTTTATATCTGTCTCCCGTCTGCTTAACATACTCTTCAAGGAACTCCTTCGGGTATCCCGGGCGGATTACGCCTGCCGGCTGGCCAATGGAATTACGTTCGAACTGACCGTTTTTCATACGCTTGACAACGCCGTCATTGTACTTTACGACAAGAAACTCGCCAAGACGTTTCCAGGTATCGAAAGTGCTTTGGGCGGTCATGTTCGTATAGTTGGTTAGGAATGCCTTCGCTTTGGCAGGGTCTTTTTCCAAAAGTTTGGCAGCAGCAGCCTCAACGCCCTCCTGCGCTTCATTGAAAGTTGTCTCCAACTCTGTCTGAGTGGCACGCACGTCGTCTATCATCAAGTCATAGCGGGGATATACCATATTGGCCACCCAATTGAAAATCCAGAAAGCGGAGTTCCAGGAGAAAGTGATGTAATCGGCGCCATCCACGCGGGTATAGCATACGGGAACCTTGTCCGTACAGCAATATACGGGCGTAAATACCGTCATGTTGGCATCATCCGTGCCAAACCACAGTACTCCACCGATAGGGTCGGGCAACTCGGAACGCATCTGTGCCACGAATACGAAACCACTTTGCTGGGTGGAGATGGGACGCTCATTGAAATATTCCCGGTCGCCCACTTTGAAAGAGAGTGGAGAAAGGCGGTACGGGGTATGATACGGGCCTGCACCGAAATCTTTGCTGATGTCGAGAGGAGTACCTTCATAATGGTCGCGCATGGCATTTTTCACATCCTGCACGGAAACCTTGCGGTTGGGTTTCACAAACAGAGGCATCGGAGTGTTCGTCTCACCTAATATATAAGGTAAGAACTCGTTACCACGGTCGGTAAACATATTGAAATAGCTCCATACACGGGCCTCGCAATAGCGACGGGCACCAAAATCGAGCGGAGCATAGGCATCGGCAAAACTGAAATCCTTGTTCACACCATCAAAGTAACCCTTCTCACGTGCAAAGGAGATGACGTCGGCAGAGTACATGCAGTTTTCCTTGTCATTCATATTGAACTGATGAATGCGGCTCTGGTTGGCATGTGCGGAGATACAATCATCGGGCACGCGGACAGCTACCCATACGGCACCGCGCACACCGGGTCCCTTGCCAATCATCTCCATAATCCATATCTCGTTGGGGTCGGCAATGGTGAAGGATTCTCCACTACTGTAATAGCCATATTCCTGCACCAATTCCGTCATCACCTTGATAGCCTCGCGAGCAGTGCGTGAACGTTGCAGTCCGAGATAAATCAAGCTACCGTAGTCGATAATACCGGTAGTGTCTACCAGTTCGGGGCGTCCGCCGAATGTCGTTTCACCGATAGTGAGCTGGAACTCATTCATATTGCCGATGACATTGTACGTCTGACGTGCCTGCTCTATCTGCCCAAGGTATTTGCCGGTGTCCCACTCGTGTATGTCAATCAGCGTACCTTTCTTGTGCATACCGGCAGGATAATGATACAACTCGCCGAACAAACCATAAGAATCGGCAGAATAGGAAACAATGGTAGAACCGTCCGCAGAAGCGTTCTTGCCCACGATAAGATTGGTGCAGGCCAGCGCATTCGCCACGGCTGCCACAACAAACAAGACGGAAAGAGTCAGTCTTTTACTTTTCATACTTCTAAATTATAATGTTACTAAATATTTCAGTCTTTACCATACAAATTCAAACTGTCCGGTAGTACGGTTGCCACAGCCATCCGTCACCGTCATCTCCACCACATGCTTGCCGCCTTTCTCCACATGTTTCGGGTCGAGCTCGCACACCAGGTTACCGCTGATGGAATTGGGCTTTCCAAACAAGGCATACTTCCCGTCAATCGTACCCCGATAGGTATTGATGCCAGTTTCCTTGTCCTTGGCCTTGAAGATGATTTTTCCCGTACGTCCCCATTGGGCTTGGTTCACGGGAGTTATCACCGGCGGAACCGTATCCACCGCCACGGTATAAGTCCCCAAATCCCGTATACGCACTTTCATGACACCATCCTCATACTTACCGCCAATGCGATATTTTCCACCGCGTGCCGTTACGCCCGCCACATAATATTTGGCCATATCCTCCACCGGACGCCGGCGCAAACCGATACGCAAATCGCAGGCATCGTGCATAGGAATACGGGTATCGTTCAGTTGATAGGTGAAAGCGATGTCGCCACTATCAGCCCGCACGGAGTAGTTCAGCAAGACGTCATCGTAGAGCATTCCTTTTGGGATAACCAACTCCAGCCCCGGCTCCTGCAGATAGTTCACCTTGTCCCATTTGAGGGCATATTTCTCACGATGTTCCACCGGAGCAATTATCGTCTTCTGTCCCTGGACTGTAAAGCGGACTTTAGAGGTATTTCCCAGCGCATCGCTCAGTGTATAGACAAATCGGTAAGGGCGTTCTTCGTTGATTTCCACCAGTCCGCGATTGCCGTTGGATGCCTGCAGCATGCGAAGGCGGTTGCCCGGCTCTATAAAAGACTTCATGTACTGACCGTGTGTCCACGAATTGATATAGCGGTTCTCCTCGTATGCAAAGCGGTCTACCGTACTGCGGAAGACTTCCTCGCCATCCACTTCAAGAATCACCGTCTTCACGCCATATTTATTCTGCACTCCGTCCATATAATCATAGGCACGGATGCCTGCACCAATCAGTCCCCAGGCGGTAATGGGTTTCGTTGGATGTGCCGGAAAAGCCCGTCGCGTCTGCTTGCCCTCCACCACTCCTTTTCCCGACTGTGGAAACAGCATGATACCTTCGGCACGCGGGGCAGTCTTGTCTTTCACCTTGTTCATGAAGAAAGGCAGCGGGTCGATATATTCGTCCGTAGCCGTCTCTATCATATCCAGATGCAGGTGCGGACCGAAAGAGTATCCGGTGTTTCCGCTCAAAGCTATTATCTGACCGGCCTTCACGGGATATTCATCGGGTTCGGGAGTAATTTCCACCTCCCAACTTTCTTTCTCGTACTGCAAGTCTTCAACCCGGCGGGCCACATCGCCCACAAAGGCACTCAAATGGCGGTTTATCGTCGAATAACCATTGTCATAAGCCACATCGAGCACATAGCCCGAACCGTGGGTAACGCGGATACGCGAAATATATCCGTCGGCCAGAGCGCGTACCGGCTTGCCTATGGTTCCACCGGTCTTGAAATCCAGTCCGCCATGAAAATGGTTGGCACGTATCTCGCCGAAGTTACCGGAGAAAGTGATGGGAAAATCAAAAGGCGGGATGAAGGAGGGCTTGTCTGTATCGGTTTCTTGGGCATAGCCGCTTTGCACACTACCAATAAAGAACAAAAGAGAGAAAAATATAGAATATTTCATATTTTGTACAGTCAATATTATTTTAAATGCATGCAAATATAAAAAGAATAGTTCTCTCTACAGAAAGCTACAATTATCATTGATTAAAACATGCATAAAAATTCTGTTGAAGAACATAGATGCACCGATAACATCCAAGCCGGAAATCGCTATATTGCGCCATGTTTAACCCCCAATTAAAACTTTAAGGTTATGATTATCGGAGTACCTAAAGAAATCAAGAACAACGAGAACCGCGTGGAATGACCCTGCCGGAGTAGCCGAATTGGTGAAAAAGGTCATACGGTGTATGTGCAAGCCACAGCAGGCGTAAACAGCGGTTTCTCCGACGATGACTACATCGCCGTAGGTGCAAAGACTTTACCGACCATTGAAGACACGTATGCCGCAGCCGACATGATTGTCAAGGTAAAGGAACCTATTGCACCAGAGTACAAACTGATTAAAAGGGACAAGTGGTATTCACCTATTTCCACTTTGCAGCCGATAAATTACTGACCGAAGCCATGATTGAAAGCGGTGCCGTCTGCATCGCCTACGAAACCGTGGAAAAGAAGACCACTCACTTCCGCTACTTACTCCTATGAGTGAGGTGGCAGGACGCATGGCTACCCAAGTAGGAGCCCGCTTCCTTGAAAAGCCACAAGGCGGCAAGGGAAAACTGATGGGGAGTAACGGGCGTACGTCCCGCACGCGTACTTATCCTTGAGGTGGTATCGTGGGCACCAATGCCGCACAGATAGCTGCCGGAATGGGTGCCGAGGTACTGATTGCCGACATCAACCTTCCCCGCCTGCGCTACCTGAGTGAAGTGATGCCGAAAACGTAAAGACACTCTATTCTTCCACCCATAACATCAAGATGGAATTGCCGAACATCGACTTGGTAATCGGTTCCGTCCTCATCCCCGGTGACAAGGCCCGCATCTCATCACCCGCGAAATGCTGAAGATGATGAAACCCGGCACCGTACTCGTGGACGTAGCCATCGACCAGGGCGGTTGTTTCGAGACCTCCCATCCCACTACGCACAGCGATCCTACCTACATTGTGGATGGAATTGTGCACTACGCCGTTGCCAATATCCCCGGCGCCGTACCCTTCACCTCCACCATGGCACTGACAAATGCCACCCTGCCCTACACCGTTGCCCTGGCATGCAAAGGCTGGAGACAAGCCTGCAAGGACGACCCGGCTCTGGCGCAAGGATTGAACGTAGTGGAAGGCAAAGTAACATACAAAGCTGTAGCCGACGTCTTCGGGCTGAAATATGAGGCGATTGAGTTATAAGTTATAAGTGATGAGTGATTTGTTGGTATTTTCCTTTCAGCATGGTAGCGCAGCACAATTACCAACAAATCACTCATCACTCATAACTCCCCAACAAAGAATCCTTCTTCCTCGCATACTCCCACCACATAGCGAGCAGTGTGATGCAGAGGTTGAAAATAAACGGAAATTCCTTGGAATTAGTGTGGAACAAGGTCTGAAAGAAGTCTGTAATGAACGGGGACAATAGAATCGCCAGATAATTCATCACCATTACAAAGGCCAGTGCCAAAGTTGTTTTTCCGGTATGGCCGTATCTACTGTCTCGTCATAAATCAGCGGTTGAATGACACCATATCCCAAACCAACCAACATACATCCCGGTATTATCAGCCATTCTTTAGGCGAAATCCATATCAAGAGCAAACCCGCTGCAATGGACAAAGGCTGTAAAACTTTGTGTGTTTCCCCATCCACTTCACGATATGCCCCAGGAAGAAACCCGGAGCCATAATGGCAAGGAAGAATAAGGAGATCATCAATCCGGAATTTCCGCTGGAGAAGTGATGGGCCTCCATCAAAAGGCAAGTCAAAGTAACCGCCAGCACTACATACGTAGTGACGCCATAAAACAGCATCAACTGTAGCAGATGGCAGATATGGATGCCGTATTTACCGGGAACCGCACGCTTGGATTCCTCCGGAACAACGGCAGCTGTATCTTCTGCTATCTGCGGCTGACCGGTATCCCCTTCAAATATCCGACAAGCAGCAGAGAAACCAACGGAAGCAGGTATACCACGAAAGGCAAGTGCCAGTTTACCTCTGCCAGATACCCAGTCACCGCCGTTGCCACAACCAGCGTCACATTGGTGATGGCAGAACTGTAACCAAACTGCTTCACCCGATATTCCCCGTGAAATAGCGTGAAACCAGACCGGTGGACAACGGAATAATCACCCCCGAACCGATGCCAAGCAAAGCGCTGACCACCATCAACTGCCACATTTTGTCCGAAAAGATAAAGTACCCCACTGGCGGCAAACATCCAAAGCCCCGCTTTCAGCAGACGCACAAAATCACGTTTCTCTGCCAGCTTGCCCGCCAACAGCACAAAGGAATTATCAGCAGTGAAGGCAGGAGGTAAGCATCTGTATATCCAGTTCCGTGGCATGTGGAAAATGGTGGTAAGCTGTCCCAAAATAGGTGACACGGCCAATCCCGGCAAGGAAGTCAATGCAGAGACAGACCAAATGCCGACAAGCGTAATAAGGGGATTGTACCCTTCCGGTATTGATTTTCATATAGTAGTATATTAATTAAATGAATAATGTGGGAACAACAAACTTACCTTCAGAATGTTCGTTTTTAAGATTTTACTACGCTGCCCTTTAATAAACGCCAAATAATGCAAAACCAGGAACTTTCATCCGCAAACCCGTTGTTGTGGGAAATTCGACGGGAAAAGCCTCGCCGCCTAAACCTTTAAAAACTTATTAATATGGAAGATTTGAATTTCAGAAGGAGATGCAAAACTGAAGTATTCGGTTCAAACCGTATGTTACAACCCTCACCCGTAGAAAGATTCCCGACGGACCTACTACCCCGGAAATCGCCTATCAGATGGTGAAAGACGAGACCTTCGCCCAAACGCAGCCTCGCTTGAATCTGGCTACATTCGTCACTACCTATATGGACGAATATGCAACCAAGCTGATGAACGAAGCCATCAACATCAACTACATTGACGAGACCGAATATCCGCGCATCGCCGTAATGAACGGTAAATGTATCAACATCGTGGCCAACCTCTGGAACTCTCCTGAAAAGAAACCTGGAAAACCGGCGCACTTGCCATCGGTTCCTCGGAGGCATGTATGCTGGGTGGTGTGGCAGCCTGGTTGCGCTGGCGCAAGAAACGTCAGGCACAAGGCAAACCGTTCGACAAACCCAACTTCGTTATTTCAACCGGTTTCCAGGTGGTATGGGAAAAATTCGCCCAATTGTGGCAGATTGAAATGCGTGAAGTGCCTTTGACACTGGACAAGACCACGCTCGACCCCGAAGAAGCCTTGAAGATGTGTGATGAGAACACCATCTGTATCGTGCCTATCAAGGCGTTACATGGACAGGACTGAACGATGACGTCGAAGCCCTCGACAAAGCCCTCGATGCCTACAATGCGAAGACCGGCTACGACATTCCTATCCACGTAGATGCCGCCAGCGGCGGTTTCATCCTCCCGTTCCTCTATCCCGAAAAGAAATGGGACTTCCGTCTGAAGTGGGTACTCTCCATCAGCGTCAGCGGACACAAATTCGGTCTAGTTTATCCGGGTCTGGGCTGGGTTTGCTGAAAGGCAAGGAATATCTGCCCGAAGAAATGTCATTCAGCGTAAACTACCTCGGTGCCAACATTACTCAGGTAGGCCTGAACTTCTCCCGTCCTGCCGCACAGATTCTGGGTCAATATTACCAGTTCATCCGTTTGGGATTCCAGGGTTACAAGGAAGTACAGTACAACTCTCTGACCATCGCCAAGTATATCCATGACGAAATCGGCAAGATGGCTCCGTTCGTAAACTATTCCGACGAGGTTGTGAACCCGCTGTTTATCTGGTATTTGAAACCGGAATATGCAAGAGCTGCCAAATGGACTCTGTATGACCTGCAGGACAAGCTGTCACAACACGGTTGGATGGTACCCGCCTATACACTGCCTTCAAAGCTGGAAGACTACGTCGTAATGCGCGTCGTTGTTCGCCAAGGATTCAGCCGCGACATGGCAGACATGCTGCTGGGTGACATTAAGAATGCCATCACGGAGCTGGAGAAACTGGATTACCCGACTCCTACCCGTATGGCACAGGAAAAGAACCTGCCGGTGGAAACCAAAATATTCAACCACGGATGCCGTACTCATAAAAATAAATTAATTTACGATTAAACGATTTACGATGTACGATTAGAGTTTCTCTTGATACGGACTACGTTTAAAGGAGTAATTTCAATCGTAAATCGTACATCGTCTAATCGTACATCACAACGTGTTTATGGAAAAGAAAATATCAATTTCACAAATAAAGGAGGTTGCCCAAGAAGCCTACAATGAGGTGAAGGGCAGCACAGGAGGCAAGAATGCGGATTATATTCCCTACCTTGCCAACATAGACTCAAACTATTCGGACTCAGCATCTGCCTGATGAACGGGCAGACCATCAATATAGGTGACACAGACTATCGTTTCGGTATAGAGTCCGTCTCGAAGGTACACACAGCCATCCTTATCCTGCGCCAATACGGTGCGCAGAAAGTGCTGGACATGATAGGTGCCGATGCCACGGGACTACCGTTCAACTCCATCATCGCCATCTTGCTGGAAAACGACCACCCTTCCACTCCATTGGTAAATGCCGGTGCCATTTCCGCCTGTTCCATGGTACAGCCAGTGGGAAACTCCGACAAGAAATGGGATGCCATTGTACAGAATGTCACTGAGCTGTGCGGCTCCGCCCCACAACTCATCGACGAACTGTACAAATCGGAAACGGCTACCAACTTCAACAACCGCTCCATTGCCTGGCTGCTGAAAACTACAACCGCATCTACGATAATCCGGACATGGCTCTCGACCTCTATACTCGCCAGTGTTCTCTCGGCATCACGGCCCAGCAACTGGGCATTGCCGCAGGAACCATCGCCAATAACGGTGTGAACCCGTCACCAAACAAACGGTGTTCGAAGCCAGCCTGGCACCGAAAATCACGTCGATGATTTCTACCGTAGGCTTCTACGAGCATTCGGGCGACTGGATGTACACCGCCGGCATACCGGCCAAAAGCGGTGTAGGCGGTGGTGTAATGGCCGTATTGCCCGGTGTCATGGGAGTATCGGCCTTCGCTCCTCCCCTAGACGAAGCGGGAAACTCCGTAAAGGCCCAATCGGCAATCAAGTTCATCATGAACAAGCTCGGCCTGGGTGTATTCAACGGTGATAACGTAACGATTACAGAATAAGTTTCTCTTTAGTTATGAGTTATAGGTTATGAGTTATTTGTTGGTAGGCACCGTAATCAGCAAATGACTTATAACTCATAACTTATGACTTTATAATGGACTTCATCATGAAAATGGCTCTATCAGAATTTGTATTGCGGGAAAAGGTATCTATGGCATACTGCATGTCATTATATTGATACTGTCGCTATTTTTAGTTATCAGCATCTCTGTCGACACGTTCAAGGGGATCCCCTTTACGAACAGTCGGTCTACATGAAAGTACAGTTGTGGATATGCGCCCTGTTCCTGGCAGATTTTGTATTGGAATGGTTCCTGGCAGAGAAGAAGGGTCACTACGTGGCCACGCATTTCATTTTCCTGCTGGTAGCTATACCCTATCAAAACATCATTGCCTATATGGGATGGACTTTCTCACCCGAGATAACCTATATGCTGCGTTTCATCCCATTGGTGCGGGGTGGTTACGCCATGGCTATCGTGGTGGGTTGGCTGACGTACAACCGCGCATCGGGACTGTTCGTTTCCTACCTTACCATGTTGCTGGCCACTGTCTATTTTTCCAGTCTAGCCTTTTATGTCATGGAGCATGGTCCCAATCCTTTAGTTAAAGGATATGGAGACGCCTTATGGTGGGCATTTATGGATGTGACGACGGTGGGTTCCAATATCATAGCAGTCACTCCCACCGGACGGGTACTGTCCGTACTGCTGGCTGCGCTGGGCATGATGATGTTCCCTATCTTTACAGTGTATGTAACGAGCCTGGTCGAACGGCGCAATAAGGAAAAGAAGAGTTCTACAAGAAAGTTGCACAGAAGCCCGCGCCCAAAGCCGACGCTTCCTGAATAGTTAAAACCAGAACTTTCACTTATCCGTTGGAAACAACTCTCCCAAGTGTTGTTATAGACGCTGATTTTGAATATATTTTCATCTAAAACCTTAACTTATGGCAAATATTAAACAAACAGTGAAGCTGGGTGTATTTACCCTGGCAATCATGAATGTGACGGCAGTAGTATCCCTACGTGGACTTCCTGCCGAGGCCGTGTACGGAATGAGTTCGGCCTTCTACTACTTATTTGCAGCCATTGTTTTCTGATTCCGACGTCACTTGTCGCCGCGGAACTGGCTGCCATGTTTCAAGACAAGCAAGGCGGTGTGTTCCGCTGGGTGGGCGAAGCCTACGGAAAAACTGGGCTTCCTTGCCATCTGGGTACAATGGATTGAAAGTACAATCTGGTATCCTACCGTATTGACATTCGGTGCCGTATCCATTGCTTTCATCGGCATGAACGACGTACACGACATGTCACTGGCCAATAACAAGTATTACTCGCTCGTTGTTGTCCTCATCATCTACTGGCTGGCTACGTTCATCTCCATGAAGGGCATGAGCTGGGTAGGTAAAGTGGCAAAGGTCGGCGGCCTGGTCGGGACTATTATCCCTGCCGCACTGCTGATTATCCTGGGTATTATCTACCTTGCCACCGGCGGACACTCCAACCTGGATTTCCACAGCAGCTTCTTCCCCGACTTGACGAACTTCGACAACGTGGTGCTTGCTGCCAGTATCTTCCTCTTCTATGCCGGTATGGAAATGGGCGGTATCCACGTAAAAGACGTGAACAATCCCTCCAAGAATTATCCGAAGGCAGTGTTCATCGGTGCGGCCATTACGGTTATCATCTTCGTGCTCGGTACTTTCTCACTGGGCATCATCATCCCGGCCAAAGACATCAGTCTGACACAGAGTCTGCTTGTAGGCTTCGATAACTATTTCCATTACATCCGCGCCTCCTGGCTGTCACCCATCATCGCCATTGCTCTGGCATTCGGGGTGCTGGCAGGTGTATTGACATGGGTTGCCGGTCCGTCCAAAGGTATCTTTGCCGTAGGAAAAGCAGGCTACATGCCTCCGTTCTTCCAGAAGACAAACAAACTGGGTGTACAGAAGAACATCCTTTATGTACAAGGCGGTGCAGTAACCGTACTGAGCCTTCTGTTCGTAGTCATGCCTTCCGTACAGAGTTTCTACCAGATTCTGTCACAGTTGACCGTAGTCCTCTATCTTATCATGTATATGCTGATGTTCTCCGGAGCCATCGTGCTGCGTTATAAGATGAAGAAGCTGAACCGTCCGTTCCGTATCGGCAAGAATGGCAACGGATTGATGTGGCTCATCGGTGGTCTTGGTTTCTGCGGGTCATTGCTGGCATTCGTATTGAGCTTTATCCCACCCAGCCAGATTTCAACAGGCAGCAACACTGTATGGTTCTCCGTGCTCATCATCGGTGCGCTGATTGTAGTCATTGCCCCATTCATTATTTATGCTTCCAAGAAACCGTCCTGGGTTGACCCGAACAGTAGCTTTGAACCGTTCCATTGGGAAGAGCAACCTGCTGTGCAGACAGCCGGTAAAAGTGCAACAAATATGGCTACCGGTAGCGCCACTGCCAGCAGCAATGGCACAAGTAATTCCGCCACAAGTGGAAATACGGCAAAGACACAACCAATATCCCCAAAGGATAAAAGGTTATAAGTTGAAACTAAAAGGAATATCCCCGAAATCACCGGGAATATTCCTTTTATTGTTATATGATACCAGAAGAGGGAATATTCAGAAATCCAATTCCTGCATTCTCTCCCACGCCCTTCTGCTCTCCTCCACCAACTCTTGCATGACCGACGCCACAGACTGCACTCCCTTTCCATGCAGCAAGGCAGATACCTGCCCTATTTCCAGTTCCCCTTCTTCCAAGTCACCTTCAAAATACCACGTTTGGCACGGCCACGCCCTAAAAGGATACGAAGTTCTTCCTCTGAAGCTCCCACAGCCTCAGCAGCCTCTACGGCGCTGCGAAAGTTATTGCGCACCAGACGCACCGGAGCCAATTTCTTCAAAAGCAGACGGGTATCCCCTTCTTCCAAATGCAAGCAGTAATCCTTAAATACCTCGTTTGCAGAACTCTCTGCCGTCAAGGCAAAGCGTGTACCAATCTGCACACCTTCCGCACCCAGCACCCGGGCAGCCAGCATGGCCTCACCCGTTGCAATGCCACCGGCGGCAATCAGCGGAAGTGTAGTAACTGCACGTACAGCTGGTATCAGGCACAGGGTGGTAGTCTCCTCCCTCCCATTGTGCCCACCGGTCGAAGCCTTCGGCAACTATTGCATCAACACCCGCCTCTTCTGCCTTCACGGCAAAACGCGAGGACGAAACAACATGCACCACCGTGATGCCACGCTCGTGCAACCAACCAGTCCATTTCTTCGGGCTGCCGGCAGATGTAAATACAATCTTCACTCCCTCGTCGGCCACAATCTGCATTATCTCTTCTATCTGGGGATACATCAAGGGAATATTCACACCAAAAGCATGATGCGTAGCCTCACGGCATTTCCTGATATGCTCCCGCAACGTTTCGGGATGCATCGAACCTGCGCCGAGCAAGCCCAGCCCTCCCGCATTGCTTACAGCAGCAGCAAGTCTCCAGCCGCTACACCACACCATACCACCTTGAATTATCGGATATCTTATTCCAAATAGAGAAGTCACTCTGTTCATTATTACTTTTTAAAGGTTTACTAATGAAAACAAGAAGAGGAGAAAGAAAGTTCAAAATTTGACAAAAGTGATAAATTACTGTTGTTCCAAAACAGTTATCGAATCTCCATACGCCTTCAATACTTCCAGCGTACGGGCACGGCGCTTGCGGCCTTTGAAATCCAAAACTCACGGGTAAAGGTGTCATCAGGTCTAAACCGGAAATTCCACCGCCACTGGCACCCTGCCAACCGCCCACAGCCATATTATTGGCCCGCTCCGTCACCCGGTAACGCAAACCGGTTGCTTCAATCTGCTCCACCGTCTCACGCGGACCGGCATCAAACGGATGTTTAGCCCAGTTCGTAGGAATCATCAGAATCTTAAGTGCATAGAATTCATCTCCTCGCCAAGTATCCTTGTCTACCTTGATTTTTTCTGATAAATGGGGTCCCAATTATATTTGGTATTGGCTGTATAAGGACGTAAGGTAAGCACCACTTTTTCTCGGGCGCTTTCGGCATGACGGGCAATGAATTATCAAAATCCATCCACGACTTGTCCATCACCGCTTTCGGAGTACCCAGAGAATTGTTCATTTCCAATTCCTGCAATACCTCCGGATTCAGTTTTACCTCCCCTCGCCCTTCAGCAACCGGTTCAGCCTCAACGAGTCCTGAGGGGTCCAGTTTTGGGCATAGCAAGGGAAGGCTACTGCACAGAGCAGCCCCCAAACAAGTATAGATATCTTCACCTGACAGTTTTGATTACTTAATCCCTAAAACATTTCACCACCACATATATCCGCTGCCACAAAGCGGTTCGTCATAGCAGGGATCAATCGTCCACATAGTCCGTGGATACTTACGGGTTTCCCACCAGCGGCGGTAGCGCGAAGCGGCATCCAGCACCTCTTCGTCCGAAAGGAAATAGATACCTTCATAATTCTCCGCATCCGTATGTACCATCTTGCATCCCATCGAAGCATTGTTCCCGAGGCGGATAGTCTCTACCGTCCACAGGATGCATTCGCCCAAACGCAGCTTGCCACCTGCCGAATAGGATACCGGAGCCAGGGGAAAGAGGGAATGACCGTCAAGTCCTCGGCATACTTCAGCAATTCCTCTATATCTTCGGAAGTGAACTTGGGCATGTTACTCAATCCATCCGGACTTTGGGTAGAATATTTGCCAGCCTTCAACTGCTTGACAAACAAGTCTACATCCGGATGGTTGTAGTCCAACGTTTCTTTGCTGCAAGAGCCCAAAGAGAGAACAGAAAGAGTAAAGAATACGAGCAGCATAGTCTGCCCGAATATATGTAATTTATTGTATAGAGTCTTCATATTTGTATGGTATTTAAGATTAATAAGTCATGCGCACGCCGCACAACAGATTCAGATTGGTGGGCCGTTCCGTACGCAAGGTTCTTGTCTGCGAGTCCGTATCGAAATGATGGGATACAGACGGCTCTGCAAACAAGGCAAAACGGTTGTTCATTTTATAGCGTACCCTACTCCGGCAGCAACCGACAACTGTACCGGCTCTGCACCGAAACCATTGTCCGAAGCACCTGCAATGCATTTCTCGGCTGCTCCACCTACCATAGCATAGAAATCCACTTTCGGCGTACTGGCCAGCATCATGTTCAGCCTTACCGGAATTCCCAGCGTATGCAACGTATGGTCACCATCCAAGCAATTATACTGAAGACCGGCTTCCAAGGAGAAATGCTTGTTCAAACAACGTTCCACGCTTACCCCGGCCGTGAACGGCATATGGAAATTCCCTTTCGGCAGGAAGTGCCGATGCCTGCTTTCAATGCCCAATTACGGGCTTAGATGGCGATACAGCCACAGACTTTGCCGGTTCTTCCTCAGAAGATGGCAGCATTCTATCTATATCAGCATCCTTATGGCCAGGATTTGAATGGTAGTTCCCGTTTCCGGCCGGAGTTCCGTTACTGTAATAACCGTTTCCCGGCTGCTGCTGGTTTCCGTACACCCGTTGGGTAATCCGGATGGAAACATGGACAGACATGGATTCATCCTCATCGGCCTGCGCCGTCAATCCTGCCGGAATGCCGTTGGCGGGATGCTGTGTACCGGGCTTTGTGCCATGGGGTTGGCCTGATGGATAGAGGGAAAACTTTCCTGCACCACATCCCCGTTCAAGTTATCTTCCGGCGTCATGGCCGCCACTTGTGTAAAGGCCTCCTTGATTTCCTCTTTCGAGAGAAATACCAGAAAGCGGCAGAAGCAGCTCCCAGTACAAATACAACAGAGGCGGCTGCGGCTACGCGGTGAAACCTCGGAGAAAGAAAAGCTGCCTCCTGCCTTTTGCGGCAACCGGTGACGGCAAGTCACGTTGCAACCCTTCCAGAAGTCCTCCCGCACTGTCATCTCTGCGCCGGCAAGACGACTGCGGAACAAACCGGTTATTTCATCATTTTCTCTCATATTCAGTATATTCTTTAATTCTTTTATCAACAAACACTTAGCACGATGCAACTGCGAGGTAGACGAATGCTCTTTGATGTGGAGGATTTCGGCTATTTCCTTGTGCGATTTCTCCTCAAAGACGTATAAGTTGAATACAGTACGGCATCCATCGGGAAGTTCCGCCACGAACGCCATCAGCATTTCTTCGGAAATACGGCCTCCGGTTTCGGCAATGCCTGCTTCATCCGGAATGTCGGGCAATTGTTCCTCATTCACCACCAGTTGGCTGAAACGTTGCTGTTTCCGCAGGTAGTCTATCGCCTGCGTCACCATTACCCTTGTCACCCAGGTACTCAATGCACATTCGCCACGGAAGGTGAAGTGGGTGAAAATTTTGATGAAGCCATCGTGCAATACGTCATGGGCCGCATCGACATCGCCCGTATAGCGGTAACATACCGCCAGCATCTGCTTGAGTAGAGGGTGTATAATTCCTTTCGGGCGGAATCCTTTCCTGCCCGGCAGCCCTCAATCAGTTCTATCTCATTTTCCAATGTCAGTGCTCGTTTTACGGACGCCTCTTCGCGTCGTTTGTTAGTTAGACGCAGCATTTTGAAAATGCTGCTGAATTAAATATAAAAGATGTTAAAGAACGGAGATTACTTATATTTGGCTTTCAATACTTGAATCTGCTTGGCCAGCCTTTCATCCAATTCATCAAATTCATGCCAATACAGAAAACCGGGAACCATGTTGACGTAATTGATAAATTTCTTATACTGCACAAGAAACAAGGCCTGGTCCCGAAGACTGTCGTCACCATCAAAACATGCGCCAACTCCTGGACATGGCAGCACTCATAAGAGCATCTGTTTTCGTTGCATAGTAATCACCGACATCCCTCTGTTTCCTACCCAACTCAAAATAAGTCTGCAATACATCCTGCAACATACGTTTGTCCGGTATATACTGCATCAATGAAGAACCTTTCAGCACATCCAGCGCATCTGTCCTATAAGAGAATTCATCCATATTATTGAAAAGCTTGCCATACTTCCACAGAGTATCTGTCGGTATCTTGGATACATCCATATCATGTTCCTTCAACAGCAGACTCATGTGTATGTCAATATCCAACAAGTGCTTTATATTACGGAGCTCCTGCTTATTATATTCCAACTCTTCCGTTATCAGCTGCATCGTAGCACGCACTTCCTTTGGCGGGCGTTCTCGGTAATCCGGTCGTTTCCCCAGAAAGTGACAATGATGCCCGCAGCCACAATACTGAACTGACGGAAATAATCACCTATGCGCCAGCTTTTATCTTATGGTTCAACCTGTTAAAGCTTGTCTTTCCCATATCTTTTCATTCTAAATGATACTTTTCTCAAGCGCTTGTATTGCCTCGTCTATACGTTTTCCCACACGTTCTACATAGTCCGGCGTAAAATAGTTCCGCGCTACCCTGACAAAGTTCCGTACCGACCTGTCCGACAAGTAAATATCCCACGCCTCATATCCTCCACGATTTATCTGGTCCGTCTGTTCATCAGTCAATGCCAAATGGAAAGGAACCATAATTTCGTCCTTCATATCGTAATAGCCATTCATAGTCGCCCTAAATCCATCCAATACCTCATAGATTCCGGTCAACTGCAACAGTAGCTCTTTATCTGAAATCTTCTGCATCAACATGGAGTTTTAAGTATATCCAATGCATTCTGACTATAATAAAACTGCGGATATGCCCCATAAGAAAGCGGAACTGTATCAATGAATCTTCCGGTATCGTCCGATGCTTTAAATCATACTCCACCAATAAGCTGGAAAGACGTTCATCCTCTCTAAACTCTGAAACGATACTCTCATAATTCTCCCGGTTGCTTTTCAGTTCATCCCTAATCAGCGACATGGTGGCTTGAATATCTTTCTTCTCGGAGTTTTGAGTAACCAACTCACTACCGGCAAAGGTAATCAGTACACCAATCACCACAATGGAAGTCTGCCGGATGTAGTCTCCCACTTGCCAACCTTTGACAGTTGTTTTACTTTATTCCATGTTATGTTTTCATACCTTCCTACGCTATTTATCCATTGAAACACATCATCCGTTACAGCCAAACGCATCATCTATCTGCCCCAAACAGACCATCTGTTTCTCCCAAATACACCATCTGTTTTTCCGGGTGCCATTACTCTACCGGTTATCAAGAGAAAGCCTCTCATAAATCTGCCTTAATGCAGCATTCTTTATGAGAGGCTTTCCTTATTATTCTGCAATAACGCGTTCTGCCTTTGTCAACATGCTTTAAAACTCATATCCAATCCCTTCACAGAATGGGTCAGCGCACCGACTGAGATAAAGTCTACACCGCATTCGGCATAGTCGCGGAGCGTATCAAACGTGATGCCGCCGGAAGATTCCGTTTCATAGCGGCCGCCTACCATCTCTACGGCCTTCTTTGTCATTGCCGGCGTAAAGTTGTCGAACATGATACGGTCTACACCGCCCAGGTCGAGCACCTGCTGCAATTCGTCGAAGTTGCGCACTTCTATTTCTATCTTGAGGTCCTTGCCTTTCCCTTGCAATATTCCTTCGCACGGTTGATGGCCTTGTCGATGCCTCCCGCAAAGTCCACATGGTTGTCTTTCAGCAAAATCATATCGAACAAGCCGATACGGTGGTTTACACCGCCACCGATTTTCACTGCCATTTTCTCGAGGATACGCATGCCCGGAGTAGTCTTGCGGGTATCGAGTACACGGGTATTCGTACCTTTCAGTTGCTCGGCATACTTATGTGTCATGGTGGCAATGCCACTCATGCGCTGCATGATGTTCAGCATCAGACGCTCCGTTTGCAACAAAGACTGTATCTTGCCTTCCACAATCATGGCCACATCACCAGGCTTTACGGCTGTACCGTCATTAATGAACACTTCCACCTTCATGGTAGGATCGAAACGGCGGAACACCTCCTTTGCTATCTCGATACCGGCCAGGATGCCCGGTTCTTTATCAACAGTTTGATTTGCCCATTGCCGTAGCAGGAATGCACGAAAGGGTTGTATGGTCTCCATCGCCTATATCTTCGGCGAAAGCCAGGTCTATCAGCCTGTCAATCAATTCTTCTTCCTTATTCATCTGTTTTATCTATCCTTATTTGATGTATGACATATTTGCTCTGTACTTTTCTGAAGAAACAATTCACCCGAAAGTTTCCATTTGCGGTCATCAAGGTACCGATGACGAAACCGGACTCATCGCGCTTCCCTGATGGTTCACATTAAAACTGCCGACCTTGTGGTTGGAGAAGAAAGCAGCCATTGTGCCCTCTGCCGTCCGCTTGTCGGCGTGGGTCGACTTATTCTGAATGATTAAATCGACCTTGTCACCCAGATACTTGTTGAGCTCCTGAGAGTTTCCTTCCTTGAAGGCTCCAATCACTCCCTCGGGAACATTCTGAGCCAGCAGCACAGACGTCCAAATGAAGAGACCGGTCAACAAAAGATTACCCGTTTTTCATTTTCACAAGTATTTATGATAGGCAAAGGTAAGCATTTGTCTCAAAATACAATAAAAATGCTAAATTTGTGCGCTAATCAAAACAGAACCAGTATGAAAACTACTCTGCTCGTTGTAGGACGAACTGTAGAACAACACTTTATAACAGCCATCAACGACTATGTGCAACGTACCAAGCGTTATCTCTCATTCGAGATGGAAGTCATCCCCGAACTGAAAACACCAAGAGCCTCTCCATGGAAGTGCAGAAGGAAAAGGAAGGGGAACTGATATTGAAAGCTCTCCAGCCGGGAGATGTGGTCGTACTGCTGGACGAAGGTGGAAGAAATGCGCTCCATAGAGTTTGCAGACTATATGAAGCGCAAGATGAATACCGTGAACAAACGGCTGGTATTTATTATCGGAGGCCCTTACGGATTCTCCCCAAAGTGTACGAAGCGGCACACGAGAAGATGTCCCTCTCACGCATGACCTTTTCCCATCAGATGGTGCGCCTCATCTTTGTGGAGCAACTCTACCGGGCGATGACCATACTGAACGGGGCCGTATCATCATGAATGATGAATTTCAGCTCCGCGACACCTGGAATCCCTTATCCGAGAGTGACATTTCTACGAACCTGGCTCTCGGATTCGGTACATTCAGCGTCAAGGTCTCACGGATGCGCAGGGCTGCCTGCGGATCCTTAGCCACCATATACAGATAACCTCCCCACCGGCTCCCGGCAGTTTATATCCTAAGGTATAGTCTTTTATCTGACGGATGATGTCCTCTACGGCAGGAGGATTTGTTCCACTGTCCAGTGCCTTCTTCTGCATCCATGTCTTGCCTACCAGTGTTCCGAAACCCTTGAAGTCATTCCGTTGAATGGCTTCGGCCATATCCAAGGCATGTGCTTTCATCTCTTCTAATAACCCCAGGTGAAGGGAAGAGTTGAGGAACATGGAGCGTACTATTTCTGCAAGGATGCCCTTGGCTGTACGCGTAATGCCCGTATAATACAGCAGATGGCAATCGCGGTATTCCGGATGGGTAAACAAATGCTCGGGCAACCAGCGTACCAATGGCTGCTGGGCAAATCCAGCCTCCGTCTGCAACAGTTTGATACCTTGCAGTACCCCACCGTATTGGTCTTGCCAACCGCCACCGGTCGTCAGCAACTGTTCCAGGGCAAGCGTACGGCGGCATATTTCGTTCTTATCCCACATCAGTCCGCAAAAGTCACTCAATGAACCCAAGACAGTAGAAGCCAAAATGGAGCTTGTGCCCAGACCGGAACCTGCAGGTATGGCAGAAAGCAATGTAATCTCTATACCTGTGCCGAAGGCTTCCAGTTGTTTTTCCAGCGAAGGATAAGCCGTTTCTGAAAAGCCGGAACAAACCGGCCAGCGCCAATGCTGCTTTGGGAATGGAAAGGGGAACCTATCATGCAATAGGATTGCAATTCCTCAAAAGTATTCACCACCTCCATGGCTCCCATATCAATGGAGCGCAACACGATGCGATGCTCCGCGCAAGGTTTGATGTACACTTGTAAAGGCGGCTGCCCATTCAGTTCAATGGCAATATTCACCACACTCCCACCGGCAAACAAGGAGTAAGGCGGAGTGTCCGTCCATCCTCCCGCCATATCTATGCGTACGGGGCTACGCCCCATACAATCTGGTCACTATACACATTCAGGCGAGGACTGCTCTTGCGTTCATACAAATCAGTCAGCAATCCTTCGCGCAACAAGTTGAATGCGGCCTGCTCATCTGCCTTGAAGTCCCTTCCGTCCAGCTTCTCAATCTGTGCACGCAGCATCCGGTTATGGATACGCTGCATCAGCGAGGCATCTGTCGGCAACACTTCCGGCTTGTCAATGCCGAATTTATGGAATTCACCGGCCACATCCATCAAGTCGAGTTGATAGAATACACTCTTTGCATGGTTGCGTGCCAGCACTTCCCAGTTTCCTTTGCAGAAACTCTCCCGCTGTGCATACAGCAGACGCAAGTCGGCTTGTGCTGAAATTTCGTCGGCGGACAACCGACGACTTTCCAGCCAGACAGCCTTTCCTTCCGTCAAGCCCGGTTCGGAAACCATCCATCGAAGCACTGTCCCCATCTGCTCTTTATCTTCCACAACCGGGAAGATGGCAGCAGCCTGCAGGTCCTCTTTTCTGCCGGTGATGTCTTCCACCGACAATTCCCGTTCAGCCAGCCATTCCGAAAACGACATTCCAAGGAACAGTGTCTTTTCATCCCGAATATCCCCTTAAAAGTATCGTCAAAACCATAGGGGCGTACTGCCCAACGCTGGTCGGCAAGCGGAACTATATCAATGCAGATACCGTCTGGAATGGTCAGCCTCCAGTCATTCTTGGGAACACCCGTGATAATCTGCCGTGCCCCAGCCGCCAAGAAGCCCCAACAAAGCTATTTTCAATCCAAAGACTGTCGTTCTTCGGAGTAAGGGGAGATGCACTTCTGCATTCTGCACAAAGATGGCCGGATTGGGCTTCAACTTCCGGTGCATAATCTGGCGCTGGTCGTAGACCTTATTCTGTAAGGTGACGGTTGAAGACAACAGTTCGCGGCTTGTTCCATAATGGTAGAATTCGCCTCCGGGCAAAGGCAATATGGCGACGGAGAGGCTGTTCAGCTCTTCATCCTCAATACGGGATGATTTCCTAAGGACAAGCCAAAGTCAGCATACAAGTCATAGTATTTCAAGTCGGAATATGGCGTATCCACGTCCAAAGCCCCATCTGCCTTCTGCGAACGTTTCATCAGCAAGTCAACGGCCCGGTCGCTCAATAGCCAGATGCCGATATCCATTAAAAGAGATGTGTCTTGAGAGGTTTTCCAATTCTTCCAGAGAGGGTTTCTGAAGCATGAAATCCAAGGATTCCGGTTGATTCCGGTCCGAGATAAACACACCATGATGTGTGGCGAGCAACGGGTCTACCCACAGTCCATAGCACACCACATCTGCATCGGGAATCTCTTGAAGCGGCTTTTCCGCACGGATATATACGTCACCACTGGCAATCAGCGTACGCAGTCTTTCGGGAGCCCGCTCCATTATCTTTTCGTAAAGTGGGAGCTGAAGGGATAATAAATTCTGTCCCAGTTTTTGTCCACGCGCCCAGCGAAACACCGGAATCGGGGTCAATATCTTGCCCGACGGTGCATATCCCGGTAAACGACGGCTTTGTCCTCCGGCATGCAGCAGAATACGCTTCTCTGCTGGAAGGCTTTTCTCTGTTGGAATGCACTTTTCTGTTGGAATGCACTTTTCTGTTGGAATACGCTCCTCCGCCAAATACTTCCTATCCCGTTCCTTCTGCCATTCTCTCAAGAGCCAGGTAGTTCCCCACCCGAGCCAAGTTTCATTCCCACCGGGTCGGAAGTACAAAACCATTCCGTACGGTCTACATTTTCCAGTTCATAGAATGCCGACACCAGATTAGGCGGCAAAGACAATAATTTCTGCATATCAATTGCTGTATTGCTTACTATTTGACAGCAAAGTAAAACAATATTGAGCAATTGACATAAGTTCTAACAATTTTTCCGAAAATAATTCCTTTATTTTGTTTTACGAACATAATGAGGAATAAATAACCAGTTTATAACCATGCACAATCGTCTTTTCAATGTATGATACTCCATATGGTCAAAAGATAATTTTGAAATATTCTTTCACTGACCGATGATTGATATATTTCATATTATACTGTATCTTATCCGGTAAAATCCGTTCTACATACGCTTTATCCGCATCATCAGCCTGCCCAAGTATAGTATTCTCATCAACATATTCTATGGAAGCATAATCTGTTATTCCAGGACGAACAGAAAGTATTTTACGTTGTTCATCCGTATATAGTTCTACATACTTTCGGACTTCCGGACGTGGGCCTACTAAACTCATATCACCTTTCAGTACATTAAATAACTGAGGTAGCTCATCTAATTTATATTTGCGAATAAAATATCCGACCTGAGTAATCCGAGGATCCCGTCCACCTACAGTTATCAAACCTTGCTTATCAGCTCCTATACGCATTGAACGGAACTTATAGACGTAAAATCCGTCCCTCCACGTCCCACACGTAGTTGTTTATAAAACCACCACCTTTACTTTCCAATCGGACGGCGAAATATAACACAAGAAATACGGGAAAAGTAGAATTATCCCCAAAAGAGAAAAGATAAAATCAAGAAAGCGAATCATCACTCAGTACCTGCAACTGTTATATATGCGGCCTTTACAACATTAATAATGAAGTTCAGCTGTTCCTCATCCAGCTGAGGATAAATAGGCAAAGAAATTTCCCCTTAAAATTCTCATAAGCTTGAGGATAGTTTTTATGTCATATCCCAAGGATTTGAAAATGAAAGCATCGGCATCGGAATGAAATGCACATTGACCGCTACTTCCGCCTTGGCTATTTCATCAATCATACGGTCACGCTGTTCTTCCGTAAAATTCTTGATTCTTAATGCGTAGATATGATAGGAGCTTTCCTTTTCACCATCTACCGAAGGAGGAATTATAGCCCAATCGTAATCTGCAAAAGCTTTGGAATAAGTATTGAATACCCTTCTACGTTCCTTCAGAAGAGCAGGATACTCTCGTATCTGAGCCAGTCCGATAGCCGCATTCACATCAGCCATATTTATTTTCATTCCCAACCCACAATGTCATAACGCCAACCACCGGCTTTCGACTTTGAAAAGCATCTTTGTCTGGCAATTCAGACTCATCATATGGAGCTCCTTATAAAGTTCCGCATTGTCAAAGGGAGCAGGCAAATTAAGGCAAATGGCACCACCTTCCGCAGTTGTAACATTCTTCACCGCATGAAGTGAAAATATAGCAATATCCGTTTCACAACCCGTTCTTTGATTCCTACTGTAATATGCTCCCAAAGAATGTGCAGCATCATTCATAACCAAGATACGCCCCAATCGTTCTTGTACTGACGATGTCGGTTGAAACATGCCACGTATATCCGGTTCATTCACCAACTCCATGATGCACTCATAATCGCAAGGAAATCCGGCAATATCTACCGGAATTATAGCTTTCGTTTTGAAGTAATGACGTTGCGAATAGCCTCTACCGAAATATTAAAGTCTTTTCCAGAGTCCACCATAACCGGTTTTGCACCAGCGTGGAGTACAGCCAGAGCAGTAGCACTATAGGTATAGGCCGGCACAATCACCTCATCCTCAGGCTGAACACCCAGCCAACGAAGCATCATGATAGCTCCCGATGTCCACGAGTTCACACACAGCACTTCTTTGCATTGGAGAAAAGTTTTATTTCTTCCTCCAATGCTTTTACTTTCGGACCGGAAGTTATCCAGCCGGAACGTAATGAATCAACCACCTCACTGATGACAGTGTCATCAATGTAAGGAGGCGAAAATGGAATTTTCATGATTAATGTATATTTAAATAGGAAAGAATGCTACAAAAGGGCATCATATAAGATTTCTATAGGATGATAAGCTTGCCTGCCTGTACCATCCTTTATCTGTTGCCTGCAACTCGTACCAGGAGCAGAGATACAAATTTCAGTTTCAGCTTGCCTAACAGCAGGAAATAATGACTGCTCTCCTATCTGCATGGACAATGCATAATGTTCTTTCTCATAACCGAAAGCTCCGGCCATGCCACAGCAACCGGAAGGAATTATATCAACCTGATAATTTTCAGGTAAAGCAAGTATCTCCTTGGAAGGTTCAATGGAAGCCAGTGATTTCTGATGACAATGTCCATGCAATTTTATGTGTAAAGGAAAATCTGTAAATTGTTCTTGTGTTATATTTCCCTTATGGATTTCTTTCACAATGAATTCATCATACAATAAACAATTAGCAGCCAGCCTACGGGCATCTTCCCGGTATTTTCATTGACTAAATCCGGATATTCATCCCGAAAAGCCAATATACATGAAGGTTCTATACCTATTAAAGGAGTTTCTTCAGAAATAATCTCTTTAAGTAAAACAATATTTTTCTCAGCTATGCCTTTAGCCTTTTTAAAAGCCTTTAGACAACTCTGTACGTCCACTCTCCACATGCTTAGGGATAATCACCTCATATCCTAAAGTCCGCAGTAGTTTTATGAACTTTATGCCAATTTCCACATCCATGTAATTGGTAAATTCATCTGCAAACAGATACACTTTACCCTTATCATGGGTTTTATTATCCGGATGCTTTATCATCCAGCTCCGCAAAGTCATTTTATAAAGCTTCGGAATAGAGCGTTGAGGAGCAAACTTCAATATCCGTTTAATGAGTGAAGACGTAAATACATTTGAAATTATTGCATTATAGAGCCATGGCGCTGCCATACCCAGCTTTTGCATACTTGTCAGATTGGCAATTAAACGCGAGCGCAATGGAATATGGGCATTGTCATAATGATGTTGCAGGTATTCCGCTTTAAAACGGGCCATATCCACATTCGAAGGGCATTCTGACTTGCAAGCCTTACAAGAAACACAAGTATCCAAAGCGGTCAGAATTTCTTCCTGATTAAAAATATCCTTCTGGAGCGGATGTATCAAAAGTTCACGTAGTGTATTGGCACGAGCACGCGTAGCATTTCTTTCATCTCTTGTAGCGCGATAAGTAGGACACATCGTACCGCCCAATAAGCTTGATTTACGACAATCCCGGAGCCATTGCACTGTTCGATGGCACACAGCCATCCTTTCTGCCGAGAATAATCAAAATAAGTATCTATTCCTAAATCCCACTGTTCATAACGTAAATTAGCATCCATCGGAGGAGTATCCACAATTTTGCCCATATTGAAAATATGCGGAGAATCCCATATTTCCTTTACCTCCTTCAAAAGACTATAAACTTTATCTCCCAATAATAAAGGAATGAATTCACCACGTAAACGACCATCCCCATGCTCACCACTCAAAGAACCTCTATGTTTCTTTACCAATTCAGCAGTTTTGTAGCTACCGTACGGAATAACTTCCTATCTTTTTCTTCCTTTAAATTCAAAACTGGACGGAGGTGTAACTCTCCGGTACTGATATGGGCATGATACACACAACTCAAGCCATAACCGTCAAGCATCTTTTCATATCTGCAATGTATGCCGGAAGACGCTGTGGGGCCACAGCCGTATCTTCTATAACAGATACAGGTTTAGCACTCCCGGCATTCCGGAAAGTAACCCGGCTTTTCGCAAGCTCCAAACACGACTGATATCCTTCCCATAGACACGTGGGTAATGAGTTCCATAATTATGTGCTCTTAAATCAGCCTCTATTTCGTCAGCTTTCTTATCTACCTCTTCACGGGTATTTTCTGCTAACTCAATAATAAGTATGGCAGCCGGATCTCCCTGAACAAAGAATCTGTTCTTGTTTTGTGATATGTTCCGTTTACTTAATTCCAAAATTGTGCTATCCATCAACTCAATGGCTACAGAATTATGCTTCAATACCACAAGATTGGCAACAAATGCTTCCTCCAAAGTTGAACAATGCACACATACCACAGCTTTTTCTGTTGGTGGCAGAGGTACTAAACGCAATTTTAGTTCAGTAACAAAGCCAATGTACCTTCCGAACCTGCCAGCAATTTACACAAATTGAACGGTTCCTGACTATTAGAGTCAAAATAATCCGAATGCAACAATTCGTCGATGGCATATCCGAGTTCCTTCTGCGTAAAGAGGCATCAGGATAGTTATCTACGATTTCTTTCTGATTTTCCTTATTTGACAGCAACGTTATCAGCCGGTCATAAATAGAACTTTCCAATGAAGCTCCTGCACGTATGCTATCAACTTCCTTAGGGGACATCCCTTTCAAAAGAGCCTTAGAGCCATCACTTAATATGACTTTTGCCTCCAACAGATGATCACGTGTACTGCCATATACCAATGAATGAGAACCACATGAATTATTACCGACCATTCCTCCCAAACAACAACGATTGGATGTGGAGGTTTCAGGACCGAAAAACAGTCCGTATGGTTTACAATAAAGATTTAACTCATCCAATACCACTCCGGGTTGTACCCTAACCCAACGTTCCTCCGGATTTATTTCCAAAATATGATTCATATATCTGGAAATATCCACTACCAGTCCTTTCCCGACTACCTGCCCCGCAAGAGATGTACCTCCTGCACGGGAATCAAATTAATATGATTTTGGAAGCGTAACGTACAATCTCCTGTACATCTGTTTCGTCCTTAGGAAATGCTACGGCAAGAGGCATCTCCTATATGCAGAAGCATCGGTAGAATAAAGGATGCGATGAAGTAAATCTGTCCTTACTTCACCATGAATATGCAAATCTTTAAAATTCATTCAAATAAAGAAGCTAAAAGCAATTATAAAAGTTGTAAACTTTCCAAGATTTTATTTCCTGCATCTCCATTTCCATAAAGTCTATTTTCAAACCCCGTTTTAGGAGCATCCACCAACAGAGCATACGTATCTTCTATCATCGCTTGATTGCTTCCTACCAATCTGTTAAATCCATTGTCAACAAGTTCCACCCACTCTGTTTCATCACGCATAGTCACACAATATTTACCAAAGAAATAGGCTTCCTTTGCAATCCACCACTATCAGTCATTACCAACTCACAATTCTTTAAAAGCCAAACCATCTCCAAATAGCCAACAGGCTGGATAAAGCATATATTAGAACAGGAAAAATCATATCCTATTCCTATCAATTTGGCTTTAGTACGGGGATGCAGCGGCAATACCACCTTACATTTATCAGATATATTTTCTAAAGCCATAAAAATATTCTTCAGACGTCCCTGAATCATCTGTATTTTCAGCACGATGTACCGTACATAAAACAAACTTCTCCGGTAAGTTTATGTTTGGCTTTCTGCATTTATCCGCATAAAATAATGCGGCATCTTGCATTACATCTCCGTTCTTTACTATTTGACATCCAATATTACCATATCCTTCATTGACTAGATTTTCTGTAGCTTTATCAGTGGGGCAGAATAGAATATCACTGATACGGTCTGTCAAGATACGATTTATCTCTTCCGGCATATCCATATTGAACGAACGTAGCCCCGCTTCTACATGAGCCACCTTGATATGAAGTTTCTTTGCGGCCAATGCACCGGCAAGCGTAGAGTTTGTATCTCCATATACCAGCACCCAATCCGGTTTCTCTTCTATCAGAACCTCTTCTATCCTCTCCAACATCTGCCCGGTCATAGCACCATGCCCCAATCCGTTTATGTTCAAATTATAATGTGGCTTAGGTATGCACATCTCTTCAAAAGATATCACTCATGTTGGAGTCAAAATGCTGACCTGTATGTACTATTATCTCTGTTACGTCTTTAGAAGTTGCAAAACACGACTCACAACCGCAGCTTTTATAAACTGAGGACGTGCTCCAATAATTGTTACTATTTTCATTTTTCTATAAGATTATTCATTATATCGAGGAAACGCTTCCCCAACACTTGATAAGTATGATTCGAGAGAACAAATTTTTACCATTTTCTCCCAATTTTCTTCTTTCTTCTTCCGACATGGATTTTAACGCCAAAATAGCCTTACTAATTTCACTGACGTTATCCGGTTCTACATCAATGCCACAATCAGCCTCTCTCACCAAATTGTTTCCGGCATCTATTGCTTGTATAATTGGTTTTGCAGCCATCATATAATCAAACATTTTATTGGGACTTATGCCAAAGCGAAATAAAGACTGCTTTTGCAAGCCTATATAAAGCACATCCATTTCTTTCAGCAAATTAGGTATCGCCAATTTATTTATCGGTAGAAGGAAATAAACATTTGTAACTCCTTTCTTATGTGCATATTTTATCAAGTTTTCTTTTCCTGTCCCCACCAACTAATACAAGTACCACATTTTGCTCTGTAAGAGACGAAACCGCATCAATCACAGCATACAATGAATTCGCAATGCCATGAGCACCGGCAAAACCGACTATAAACTTACCTTCTGCCCGAAGCTTACTCAACAACAAGCCATGCTCTTCTGGAATTCCTTTGGGATTATTCCAATCAGATAAAACAATGCCATTAGGTACATAATGAAACTTATCTCTTGTCAATCCGTGCTCTCTCATGTGCTCCTCAGCCTTAGGCAACATAGAAACTACAGCATCCGCATATCTATAGCAATCATCCTCTGCCTTTTGCATAATTCGGATAAAGGGTGCTTTTGGAATATCCACCTAACTCCATGGGGATAACGGCCATAAATCATGTACTTCATAAATAAGTTTTGCATGATAATGCCTTGCTATTCTATAAGCAGGATAAATATCTAAAGGATAAGTGGAAGAAGCTATAACAATATCAGGTTTAAAGTTTCGTAAATAACGTCTATAATTACAATATAGTTTAGTTACAAAAAAACATAGATATGATTCGTCCTATTCCATTACCTTTATATGGATTTACTTTTACCCACCGATAGCGCACATCATCAATCATTTCTTCACATGATTGTGGCTGAACCTTCCTTAAATGTGAATAACTACCTCCTACAATTAGGACTTCATGCCCTAATTTCACCCATCCTTTAGTCACATAATAAGGTCTAAATTCCATCCCCAAATTAGGAGAGCCAGCATAATGATTAATTAAAAGAATCTTCATAACTATAATGAAGTATATAGATTGAGTAATTTTGTTCTTCAATCTCCCAATTATATTTATTCTCAATTAAACGTCTTCCATTACGCCCCAACCTCCGCCAAATTAGAGTTCTCTAAAAGATAGTTAATCGCTTTGGCTATTTCATTCACATCACAAGGATTAACACATATTCCGAATTGTTCTGTAGCATTCATTTTAATATTATAATCAGTATTTGACATAATAACAGGTAGCCCCATCGCCATATATTCATATATTTTTGTCGGCAAAGTATCCAATTTCCCGTATTGACCAATTTTAAGTAAAGTTGATACACCTATAGAAGATGAATTTAAAAGAGCATAAACTCTCTCTGAAGAAATACAACCCTTATAATCAACTTTTTAAAACCCTCTAATGCCCTAATCTGAGTTTTATATTGATTTGATATTTTCCCGGCCAAAATTAAATTTGCGATTGACTTATCAACGGCTTCTATTAAAACTAATTCCCTATTATAGGTTAAACCACCTATATAAACGACTGTTTTTTACATCTATATTTTTAGTTTCCTTATAGAAAGACAATATATTCATATGAGGAACATTAGCAATAAAAATATTTTTTACTTCTTCCTTCAAAATAATTTTGTCCACAAACTGTACATACTTGAATTACTGCATCTATACGCTTACATACAAAAGTTTCAAACCACATATAAACAGTCCCTACAATGTACCTGAAAAATCTAGGAAGATACTCTTTTCTTTGATTTGGTATCCATAAAATTCATGACTATCAAAAATCACTTTTTTCCTTGTGATTTTAATTTCAATGCAAAACGCAACAATTCCGGATCATGAAAGTGATAAACATCCGCATTCAAAGAAAGAGCCTCTTTATAAATTATCTTAGCTCCACACAGCATTCTATATAAACGTCCTCTATTAGAAATAGGAACGCCTACAATATGCACTCCATTCTTTATTTCTGTTTTGCATTCGGAGCTACAAAATAGACCTCATATCCAGCTTTAGCTAATGAACAGCATTCTTTCTCAAAGATACGTCCATCCGTAGGAATGGACACTTGTAAAATGACAAATTCTTTTAACCATAATTACGAAATAAGTATTCTTTTGTATTTTCAATATACTCTAAATGGATAAGAACACCCAATTCTTTTAAAGAAGTCTTTGTCTGCAAGTGGTAAGGCGTGAAAGTCAACTCACCAAACACAGGATGACCATTCTCTTCATAAAATCAACACGAACATAAGGGAAGTCGGCAGAAAGTTTTTAGCACATTCCAACATCTCATCGAAACTACTTGGCAGGACAATCTTATCAATAGGTGATGCTTCGCCTTCCAAATCAGAGCGGTCAACCATGTTCGCGATATCAATAAATGCACTCTCAAAAATTACTTTTATTCTCATAGTTACGATCATGAATATACTCCAAGAAACGAGGTACCCCATGGAAACAATGAATTTTATAATCATCAGGTAAGGCTCCAGACTTTTTGCCTTAATTAATTTCTCACATACATAAACAGGTTTAGTGCCATAGACAAATAAGTCACCAGAAATCCGGAAGGCAAAACTACACCTTCTCTTTGTATTCCTCAATATCTTCTTCGCCTTTTCAATATCAAAGGAGCATCCTTTCTCTTGAAAACATGCCCATAATAACCATTAGACAGTTTAATCACACACTCCTCGGGAAGTCCTGACCAAGGAATGTCTTCGATCCTTTCTGAAACGAAATACAATTTATTAAGAATATGAGCCAATCCCTTGTTTTCAACATATTCTCTCACCATATATTTATTATAGCACATGGCTACAATATCACTCTTATTATAAAGATGGTATTTCAGCCAAAGCATCTTTCGTTAAAATAAATAGGATTCCTTATATCGGCTTCGCGAATAAGTTCCGTTTGTTTTGACGTTTCATTTCTTCTTTGGCATTTACAGCAGGAAAATGTTTTGCCATAAACTGCCAATAATAGCCCCTAAGCATATTATAGCAATATACTCCGAATCTTAAAAAGACTTTAGCGACGATTCTTCTCTCATTATTATATTGATTTTGAATATTTTAGATAGTAAATCCAATATAAAATACTGGTCAATCCATAGATCAAAGCCGTTCCATACATTACGCCATAAATTCCGAACTTTGTAAGAAAATACCAGTCTAGTAGAAACTGTATAATTACAGAGACAGCGTTCATATACAGATTAAATTGATACTTTCGAATAGCTATTAACATATTGATTGGAACAATCCTAAAAGCTGCATTAATGCCATGAACTAACCATAATAACATAGCTATAGGAACAGCATCCACATACTTCTCGCTGTAGCAAGTTACAATAAGCCAAGGTGTCAAACACATTCCTATTATAATAGCACCAAACACCAACCCTGCATTTAGAAAAGCTATCTTTAACACCATCCTCCTGGAATTTTGATGTTTATTGTCCATTTCTGCAATAATTGGAAAATAATAAATCATAACTGACTGAGCAACTAAGATAACCATTTGAGGAAAAGGCCCGCAACCCTAAAGTTTGCAGTAGTTGCTTCGTCTGCTATAATATTACCAACAAGCAGATTTTCATTAATTGGCATCATGCCAGACAATGCATTTGCAGCCATGAGTGATACAGACATTGCCATAAATTGTCGCAGGTTATTGTTACTTAATTTGCTCTGTCTTAAATCAACTAACTTTCCTTTAAGTAAATGCCACAAAAGCCTATCATAAGAACCAAAGCCATGTATCTAGCAACAACCACGCCCATTGCACTAAAAGCAAAACGAAAGCAATCGTCAGTACGCATGTAACAAAAGAATAGGTCAGACTATACCATGCGTAAGCTTTATTCTGTTGTTTGGATCGGACGAACGAAGTAAGCAAATCATAACCATAATAGATGGTAGGATAAAGTACTGTCGCCACAATATACGTTTTGACTGTGGAAAGGGAAGCACCAATAAACAGACACTTACACAAAAGAGAGTAGTAATTAAAATCTCAAAACAACACCATATTTGAGAGCAAAGCTAAATATGCCTTGTCTTCAGATGTTGTTTCTTTGCCTGAACACACCTTTAATAAAGCTGTTGACATACCTAGTCCAAGGAATAATGTTAGGTAACCATATAGTGTTTCTGAATATGTCAAATAAGCATAGTCCGTTTTGTCAACTATTCTCGCAACAACAACACTCGATATCATGGCGACAGCCTTATTAAAGAACGTACCAACGAATACATGAGCGAAACCGTCCTTTAAAAGATTCTTAATCACTTGGATATATCTTATGCTATCCATATTTACTTCTGCTTTTTGATGTTAAATCACTGATAATTGTATTCACACGATGCTTCCATAGATTGCGTTCCCACAGTGATTTCTTGACAGCATTTAGATACTGCTGGTATGTCGAATCTGATGACAGTATTTCGTTAACAGCTGAACATACCTCATCTACATCTGGCCCAACTACCAGCCCTATTTGTTCACTCGTAACAATATCACTCAAAGCCTTGCTGTTGATAGCCACAACCGGAAGCCCGTAGCTTATATATTCAAAGACCTTTACAGAAACAGCGAACTCATTATAAGGTATTTCTTTCTTGGGCATCACAAAGCTACTGAAGCTCTACGGTATAGTGATTCTAGTTCTTTTCCTGAGGCATGATGTACTTCCAGCCATTCGGCATTCTTACAAGGGTGCTCTACTTGTGCCCACTCATCTTCCCTGCATACCAATATCAGCCGGAAAGAATTGTCCTGCCGATGCAAGAGTTGGCACGAATCTAACAGAAGGGGAGTCGTAGTGTCCTATAACTCCCCACGTAGATTCCTACATGGGCACGCTCTTTTCAGATAGACAATTCTCACCTGCTGGCGGCAAAACCCTTTTGTCTTTGTAATCGAATAACTTAGTTGCCTCCATGGATGGGAAATAAACTATATCGCAGTTTTTATAACCCTATCGGTTAAATATTGAAGCACATCTAATCCGTAGTCCTTAAGATGCCCCACAATTCCTGTCTTCCTTGGAAACTGTTCGGGAAATTTCCTGTAAAAGTCGCGATAAAAATATGCCATAGGAATACCAATCTGGTGAATACGCTTTATCAAAGTCCTGTCACTGTGCTGGACAATTGGATATGTTGGCGACTCTATATAGCACAAGTCTAGCCTTACATGCTTAAGTTCTTTCAGCATATTTTTCACCTTTCGAACTCTATCTGAGTTAAACTGATTGCCAGAAAGTACTATCACTTCATGACCTGATTCGCTGAAAGCCTTAAGAATTTTGCTGGTCTAACTGATGAGCCTGAAAGCAGTTTCTTATCATCAACGTAATTAATGTATAATATTCTCATATTTATTTATGACCTTACTTGAAGCGGTTTTATTACAACATTCTTCACAACATTCAAGCCCTCCACCAAGATATTAGTTAATACTCAATTTAGAGCATACCCTTTTATAAGGCACCAGAATGGATATCTCACAAAAAAATGTTATTAAATCCGATTGTTTTTAACTATTGGCATACAGCCAAGTTCATATTTTGCGGTGCCAAACTCAAAAATCTCTGCAACCGTTAAAAATTCCGGTAAAAATTTGCCAAGATAATCCCATGCAAACCTGCCTTGCAACTTCACCGTGCTGATTAAGCTGTGATACACGGCGGCACTTTCCGCTCCCTCATCGCTTCCGAAGTGCAGGGAGTTCTTGCGTGCAAGTTTCAATGTAACCTCTATAGCATTCGTCCCAGTAGAACCGCAACAGTTCATTTATAATCCCCATAGAAATCTTTTCTACAATAAGACCGAACCTGAAATTCGAATTTTCGAATATTTCAAATGTTTCTTCCATATTCACATATCATTTTGAATTTTCTTATTAGCAAATGGAGCGAGTGTCAGATAGAGCATTAAGAAATAATTGGTATTTATCAAATTAGCCAACAACCCATAAGTGTTGATTGACAATGACACGAGTGTAATAGCCAGTGCATATTTTACGCTAGGATTTTGAAATGTAGCAATAGTTCCCTCATAAAGTCTAAATGCCATGATATAACCGAAAGTGGAAATGATGGCCGCTAAATATCCGAAGCAAAACATACAGCCACCGACCAACCCGTGTTACATCCTGCAGCCCACCCTAAATACACTTCACCAATCATCCGAGAAATAGGTTTCTCGACATAAATAGAATGAAATCCTAAAAGAGTTGAAGTCCTGTCATACATAGACCGCAGGAAGTCAGGGTGTGAGTTGAAAATAATCAAAATAGAACCCACTTATTCGATTCGGAACAATGGTGTACCGACGGAATACATCATTGAACAACAACCCCACGTCAATAACATTCACTTCTATCAGAAGGAGTACTGAGATAAGCATCATCGCTATTGGAGTCTTATTGCTATCTATACGAAAGATACCCACTACGAGAGCTCCCAATTCAAGAAATACGAATATTCGATTAGCTTCAATTAAAACAACGAAAATTCGGCTATCACTAAAATTGCAGACAATACCCACTTGCGGTGATATGAATAGTAAGCAGTCAACAGAACTATCAAATAAGCAGCCCAAAGTTTTATGTTAACAATTATCCAGTGTGTGCCAGCATTCGTTGCCTCCGCTCTTACCTCATACACATCCAACAGCGTTTCCTGAAAACTTGCAATTGAGAAGGACTTATGGTGATAGAGCATTAGCATTGCCGTAACAATGAGAGAAATAATCGTTAGCATTTTTAAATAACTATCTATATTTCTCATCCTAAAATATTTCGAGAATGGACTGCCCTGCTTTGGTTTTATCCTTTTCATCCACCACTCCATCATCAGCCAGAATAGAAAGAAATAAAACATATATGACCATGGTTCATTAGTCACTGCTTGTTGAGCTACACCTGGCAGAAAATAGAGCAAGTTCAACATGACCATAATAGTCTCTGTTAAATATATGTTCTTAAGGTTATTTAGTGTTATCCATATGATAACTATAGACTCCAGCAAAGCCCAAATATATTTTGCCTCATTAAAGTTGTAAACAAATAACAATCCCTCATAACTAAATTCAAAAGTATACTGATAATATCTGAGATAAAGGATATGCATAATGAAAGTATAGCCGATGATAAATATCATCGACCAACGTCTTTGAGATATTCCACAAAGAATAGAATTATACATATATTTCCTTATATAGTCTATTTAAGCGCAAAGCAAGCTGTTCCGGTCCATAATTTTCTTTAGCATAATCACGCAGACGAGTTGGTGAACAATGCTTTGGCGCATTCATGAATGACAGAAAAGCGTTTTGTAACTGTTCAGCGTCATCAACATCTATCAATATACCATTATCTTCATTGACGAAATCCTCAGGTCCTCCACAACGGGTAGCAATAACAGGAAGTCCTGCAGCCATTGCTTCCACATAAACCACCCGAAAGTCTCTCCAGCAGAAGGAAGCACAAAGCAGTCACATTCCTCATAAACCTTTACAATTTCCATAGGAGATAAGATACCATGGAACATCACAATGTCATGCAAATCATGTTTCCAGACATACTCCATTAGTACACTACGAAGATGACCATCGCCTATGACATCCAAATGGACATTGTAACCTAATCTATGAATCGCCTCTATTGCTTTAATGGTATTCAATGTTCTTTTACGTTCAATCAGTAACCCCGTTGTAACAAATCTATACCCTTTATGTGCTCTGTGCTCACACTTACAAAAACATCCAGCTTTATCATATTAGGAATGACTATGGCATCAATACCGGTATAACGCTTGATATTTTGTGATAAAGGATGACTTACTGCCACTACTCTTGCAGCCATTTTATAACCTTTCAAGGCGCATTTTGCAAGGATTCATTAACATTTTCACAATTCATGGCACTTGAATGCTCCGTTATTACTAAGGGAACATCAATCTTTTGACTAAAGAAGCAGCCATTTGTCCAATCTCAGTGAAATGAGCATGGACAATATCCGGTTTTTCCTATTTTTATAAACCTTAGAATATAAATAAGAAAGAGCCTTTGCACCAATAAAACATAATAGTGAAAGGGGAACAGCTCCAATAGGAATACTTATGACATACCAGCGAACTTTCCCTGCGACACCATAAGAGATGCCATAAGGGCGCTTACGCCGAAAGGAGCGAAGATCAATCCCAAAGAATGTAACATCAGTACCTGAATCAGCTAATGCTACAGCTTGCTCAAATGCAAAATTTCCAATGAACGGATATTTTTCGTCGGTTTCCCTCCACTGACTATTAATACTCTCATATATGTAATTAATTCAAATTTTGCCAAGTAAAATGGTAAATTAGCGGTATTTGTCATTTACTGCTACCGCCTCAATCATTAACAAAAACATTCAAAGTATTAAAGAAAAACTTCCGAAGTGTGAAGGGTAAAGTGAACAGATATAGGCAGGACTCCCGGATAAAAGTTGAGCATACTTGAGTAAATTATCACGACCTATAAGAGAAGAATATTAAGGTATTAGCCCGAAACGTTTCAATGCTTTAGGCGAAGCATCTTCATAGCTAATCACAGCACCTTTAATCAACTCAAGGTCATCTTGCATAATGGTACCTTTAGCTTTACCGTTCCCAAACAATTCTTTAAAACGTTTACCGGTAATCGTTTTCAAATCAGAACAATCTACAAAACGATCTTTCTCTTTAGAAAAGCATATTTCTTTGCAGACAATTGGTAGTGCATCTGTTGCCGTCTTGGAGGCAAATTAGGATTTATTTCTGTGTCTATAATAACAACTCCTATGGCATTTCCATCCAAGTCATGTCCCAAGACAACAAAATATTTATTGCGGCCATCATCTCCCGGATTCTTACCCTTGATGTTCTCTTCTTTCCCCAAGTGCATTCTGAACACCTCACCAACAGATACTCTAGACAGCAACATGCGTTCTACCGTTTCTTGCGGTAAAAGGTCTTCAAAGGTTCCTTTCTTCATCTGCCCTGCAAATAATCGTCAATCTCAGATTGTTCTTTCAGATATTCTACAAATCCGGAAGTTGCGCCTCCTGCCTGAGCCATCAATAGCGGATTCATAGGTGATGCACTCCTTGCATCCCATGCCGTTTGCCAAGCTACATCATGCGAATCTTTGGACAATTGCTTGGCATCCTTCGACAAATTTTCTTTTATGGAAGCATCCAGACACGCAAGGTCAGCCTTACTCAACTCATCCATATCCGGTTCTTCGGCAGCTCCTACAAAATAGTAACATTCTGCATTTCCCGGTTTTAATGAATCCGCTAATTGCCGTAACAAAGACCCTTTACAGCATGAGCCGAATTTGTTGCAACCTTCACGGCATCATACAAAAGAAGGAACAGGACCACGCTCCAACGCACAGAACGTATCCTTCACCAGATGCTTCCCATAAGTAGCATAATGTTGGCGTTCCGCAAAATATAGAATTTTGAACAAATGGATGAAATCCAACTCGCCACATTGCTTTAAAATATAGAGAGTAACAGCTTTTAACTTCAACATGTCATCCGTAGTCATCATTATATCCTCCTATTTTTCACTAAAGAGCAAAGTTCATTCCTCTTTTGTATTCATACCTGCCGCAAAGATAGTCTTTTCACTACAAACTCCAATACTTCAACGAATGAATCTTGTCTCTATATATTCCTTTAATATCCACAAGCACCGCATGATCGTACGTCATACCCTTAAAATATTTATCATCCAGATTCTTGTATTCATCGTGGGCCACAGCCACAACCACTGCATCATAATTATCCCGTGGTTTTCCACCAATCGGAAACCGTATTCTTTCTGAACTTCATCACTGTCTGCGTGTGGATCAACCACATCTACATCGCATCCGAAGTCCCTGAGTTCATTAATAATATCAACAACTTTTGAATTACGGATATCCGCTACGTTCTCCTTGAAAGTAACCCCATCACAAGGACACGGGCACCAAGTACCCCTTGCCTAACGAAATCAAACGTTTCACAAGTTTCTTGGCAATATATCCGCCCATACTGTCGTTTATATAACGGCCCGCACTGATTATCTGGCAATGATATTTCAACTCGCTGGCTTTCTGAACCAAATAATAGGGTCAACGCCGATGCAGTGCCCTCCTACCAAACCCGGATAGAATTTCAAAAGTTCCATTTGGTTCCGGCAGCTTCCAACACATCGTAAGTATTGATACCTATACGGCTGAAAATAATGGAAAGCTCGTTCATTAAAGCAATATTGACATCACGCTGGGTATTTTCAATAATCTTTGCCGCTTCAGCCACTTTTACATTCGGCGCACGATGAACACCCGGTTTTACTACAAGCTCATATACTTTGGCCACAACATCCAAAGCTTCTGAATCGCAACCAGAAACAATCTTAATCGTGTTGGGCAGAGTATGCACCTTTTCTCCCGGATTGATACGCTCCGGAGAATAGCCGTATTTAAAATCTATGCCGGCTTTCAATCCGCTTACCTCTTCCAAAATGGGAAGGCAGTCGTCTTCCGTACAGCCCGGATAGACCGTAGATTCATAAACCACATAATCACCCGGTTTCAAGGCTTTAGCCACTGAACGGGAAGCACCTAACAACGGGTCAAATCCGGCTTATTGTATTTGTCAATTGAGTAGGAACGGCTACAATGAAGAAAGAAGCTTCCTTCAGCTTCTCAATAGAGGAAGTAAACTCTATATCTACATTTTCAAAGGCTGAACCATCCAGTTCCCCACAAGGATCAATCCTCGCGCATCTTTACCAAACGTGACTCATTGATATCAAAACCAATTACTGAAATCTTCTTTGCAAATTCCAGAGCAATGGGCAAACCTACATAACCTAAACCGACCAATGCCAGTTTAGCCTCTTTATTTACTAACTTATTATACATAACCTTCAAACAAAATTAAAAATTAAAGAACTAAAATTAAAGTTTAGCAACCTTACCTTCTTTCAACCGATAACGTTCCTTACTCCGGACAGACTGCAACCCCATCTTCATCAAAGTCAAGCCTATGACCGTATTCACTCATCCAACCCATCTGACGGGCAGGATTACCAACCAATAAAGCATAAGCAGGAACAGTTTTAGTAACTACCGCACCAGCACCGATAAATGCGTATTCACCAATATCGTGTCCACAAACGATGGTGGCATTGGCACCAATAGTGGCACCTTTGCCAACATGAGTTTTGGCGTACTCTGATTTACGGTTGACAGCACTACGAGGATTGGTAACATTGGTAAAGACACAAGAAGGACCTAAAAACATCATCTTCACACGTCACACCAGTATAGACTGATACATTGTTCTGAACCTTTACATTATTCCCTAATACCACATCTGGAGAAATCACCACATTCTGACCGATATTGCATCTTTCTCCAAGCACACATCCGGACATGATATGACTATAATGCCATATCTTTGTACCCGCACCAATCCGGCAACCATCATCGATGGTTGCTGTTTCATGAGCAAAAATCTTGCATAGGTGTATTTATTTAAAGAAATCTTTTATGCTATCAATAACCAAATCCTGCTGCTCAGTAGTCAGTTCGGTGTGAACAGGAAGGGAAAGAACGGAATATGCCAATTTTCAGCATTATCCAAAGACTCTGCAGCACGTGTTATTTTTGAATGCCTCTTGTTGCTGTAAGGGCAACGGATAATAAATCATACTAGGAATACCGGCATCTGCCAAATACTGTTTCAAAGCATCACGTTTACCATCTAATACCTTCAAAGTATATTGATGATAAACATGAGTACTTTGAGGCAACTCTTCCGGCGTAATGATGCCTCGCACATCCTTCAAATGTGAAGTGTAATATTGTGCCGCTTCACGGCGAGCAAGGCAATATTCATCCAAATGTTTCAATTTGGCGTTCAAAACCGCAGCTTGAACAGTATCCAGACGAGAATTGCATCCGATAACCGCATGGTGATACTTTATCCGCTGACCATGATTGGCTATCATACGAAGCTGTTCGGCCAATACATCATCATTGGTAAGGATTGCTCCTCCATCACCATAACAGCCCAAATTTTTGAAGGGAAAATGAAGTACATCCTATATGACCAATGGTACCGGTATGTTTCTTAGTGCCATCGGAAAAGTATATGTAGCACCGATGGCTTGTGCATTGTCCTCCACAACATACAAGTGATGTTTTACAGCAAACTGCATGATAGGCTCCATATCACAAGACTGACCGAAAAGATGTACCGGGATAATAGCCTTTGTCTTCGGGCTTAGCGCCTTTCCAAATTGGCAGCTGTCACATTAAAAGTGGCATAATCTACATCCACCATCACAGGAATCAAACCTAAAAGGCCAATCACCTCTGCAGAAGCAACATACGTAAATGCAGGCACTATAACCTCATCTCCCGGTTTCAAGCCTAAAGACATCAATGCTATCTGAAGAGCATCTGTCCCGTTACCACAAGTTATTACATGTTTACAACCGGAATAAGTTGCCAGATTGGAAGCGAATTCTTTTACTTGAGGGCCATTAATAAAAGCAGAAGTTTCAATGACTTGCCGAATACCCGTATCCACTTCCTTTTTATCTTTAAATATTGACCATGAAGGTCAACCATTTGAAGTTTCATATCCATAACCATTTCATTCTCAAGAATTATTTACCACCCAAATGGATGTTTGGCTAAAGGCAGTTTTGCCAAAGGATGGTAGTCACCTTTCAAACCGATGGGTTCTGCATGACGAATATCATACACGATATTGATTGCATTACGTGCATCCTCAATACCAAAACCTTTACCGGCAAGAATATCCTTATAGCTTTCAGTGTGCAATTCCGTAAAACCTTTGCTGAATTCAAATTCTTCACCGTCAATATTGATTGTACGATAAGTAAGCTTCTCCCTTGTACTGCATTTTCAGGAAGATTGTCTGAGTTTATACTTAAAAATAACGGACACGCGCTCTTTCCAACTCCAGATATCCTGCTGCACGGTCATGTGTATATACATGAACAATATTCTTCTTTACAGGACCAAACACCCATGAAAGCATATCATAAAATGCACGCCGATATTGGTCGCAATTCCCCACTCTTGTGTACATCACCTTTCCAGCTTGTATAATACCAATTGCCACGTGAAGTGATATACGTCAAGTCCACATCATAAATTTTATCTTTAGGACCGTTCTCTATTTTCTTCTTCAAATCAATAATAGACTGGTGCAGACGAAGTTGAAGTATTGTATAAATATGGTGTCCGGTTTCTTTCTCCACTTCTTCCAAGGCATCCACATTCCAAGGATTCAAGACCAAGGGCTTTTCGCAAATCACATCAGTCCCCAAACGCAACCCATAACGCATGTGTGCATCATGAAGATAATTAGGAGTACAAATAGAGACATAATCAACTTGCTTGTCAGTACCTTTCAGTTTCGTACAGTGACGGTCAAACAATTCATGTTCGACAAAAGGATGCTTCCGGAAAAAAACTATCCATAATCCCAACACTGTCAAATTTATCATAAGCCGCAACCAAGCGGTTTCCGGTGTCCTTGATGGCACGCAGATGACGGGGAGCAATGTAACCCGCCGCTCCAATTAATGCAAAATTTTTCATTGATTATAATTGTAATATTAAGAACCTGATAGATTTGCGGAAATTTATTCTTGCACTTCTTCCCACGGATATTGATTCTCCTCGAAATTTCTCAATTCTTCTATTATTTCCTTCTGTTCATCCGTTAAGTCTGAAATATTCCACGTTTCAATAAGTTGATGTGCTTCATGAGCCAATTCTTCATCATACGTTTCACTATATCCCCATGTCAGTAAACGCATTTTTAATAAAGATGCCGGAAGTTGACTCATAATATTGTAGATACGATCCAAAATAACCTGTTTTTTCCGCTCCTTATCTCCATTATCATAGATAGTGGCATTATACCCCATCAGCAGAGCAAGACACAGATTTCCCTCTTCTTCAATATCAGAGCTTTGTTCGGAAAATAAAGAATCGGAACGGGTCAGAACTTCTTTATTTAAACGACAGAATTCATCAGAATAAATAGGACTACCATTCGTATCCAAATACATAAGTTCATGAGCCATCCGTTGAAGCTCAAGAGCACGGGAAAGTAAAGAATTCATCTTTATATTGATTTTTTATTATTTATCGGAAAGAAAAAATATCCTTCAAGAAGATTAGGATGACAGAGAGTCGCTTAGTCATTAATTGCCTTCAGATAGGATTTGGGCACTTTAATGCTTGCTACTAAAACACCCGTAATGCGGATAACAACATAAGTTTTGTTGGCTTCTGTGGCGATTTCACCTTCAATGCCGCTAAACTCCCCTTTGACAACTGTAACCTTTTTGCCAACGGTAAGAGGTTCATTGTCAAAACAAACACCTTCGGGATTCAAATCCATGACGAACATGAAATCCTGCATTTGTTTATCGGGAACAACCAGCATGGAATGAGTGGAAAAATCCTTCATATAAAAAACCTGGACACCATAAACATTATGTATGTCACAAGCAGACTGTTTGGTGGCATGAATAAAAATCAATCCACGGGCAACCGGAACCACGTTACGCTTCCGACGGTACTTCAACTGTGAAATTACAGTTCGAGTAGGAAGATAACACTCCACATCAATACCTTCCTCCAGATTAAGATTTTCGATACGCTTCTTAACTGCAAATTCTTGTTTGCTTAGTGTACGGGCTGCGAACCAATATTTCTGTGTTTCAACCACTTGTAGGAGTTTAATAAATAATCGGAAGTTTGTTTTGGGTACGCTTCGCGGTCCGATTGAGTCATTTACTCTTTCGAACCGTATCTGCAGACAAGCGCTTATAAAACGTTGTTACCGAACGAATTAGAAGTAGAAAAGCGTTCAATAGACGTTCGTTTAATGAACGCAAAGATAAGCCGTATTTTTTGAACTAACAAAATGTTTAATAAAAATATTTCCAAAGTAATTTTTATTTCATATTAATATATTGATTTACAATAATATAAGTCTGATATTTAACATCTTAAAGTTCTGTTCCTTTTTAACTTTTATGCCTCTACTTATTTTCTTAAAAATAGACGTTCATTAAACGAACGTTTAAAAAACGCCTCCAACATCTCCTCCATCTTTCTGTGTTACAGGTTTATTCAAGCAAAACAAAAACAGTATACATGAACAGATACAAACAATTAATAACGTGCAATACACGATACTAACAACGTGTCCTACAAAAAACAAATATCGTGTCCGCAGGATATTAACTTCCTGCAAACACGATATTAATTCGCTTTTACACAAAACTATACGAGGCTAACTACCTGCTGCAACAACCCCGACAATTCGAAAGTAGCATTCTTAATATCCGAAATCCGGTTCTTGCCTTCTGTCGTAAGAGAAAAACGCATCTGACGCTTATCTTCCTTACCTATCAGACGGGTAATGAGCTTCTTTCCCTCGACAGAACGAATGACCTTTGAAGTGTTGGAGGCAGACAAACCCAGTGCCTCGGCTATTTCGCTGGAAGTCAGCTTAGGAGTATTGAGCAGCGTGCACAACAGCATTCCTTCATTCAGCGACAAATCGTACATCTGCGTAAACTGTACCTCGAACTCGGCAATAGCCCGATAAACATCACGGATTTTACATAAAGTCTCCATATCTCGTCCTCCTATATAAATAAATTCACATTTGCCTTGTCCGCACGTTCCATATAGGTAGCCACGCCGCCGATGGTTACTTCATCCAGAAGTTCTTCGTGCCGAATGCCCATCATATCCATAGACATCTGACAAGCGATGAATTCCACTCCCTGCGCCAATGCCTGCGAGCGCAACGACTCCAGAGAATCCACTCCCTTGCGCTTCATCAAAAAGCGCATCATGCGGCTGCCCATGCCAAACATATTCATCTGCGACAACTTCAGTTTCAAAGAGCTGGACGGCAGCATCATGCCGAACATCTTGCCGAAGAAGTCCTTCTGCACACTGGGTTTCTGCACTTTCTTCAAGACGTTCAGTCCCCAGAAAGTGAAGAAAATGGTTACTTTCTGTCCCGTTGCCGCTGCTCCGTTTGCTAGTACGAAGGTTGCCAGCGCTTTGTCCAGGTCGTCACTGAACAGAATCAGCGTCTTTCCCCTACCCCCAGCTGCAGGAACATTGGAAGCAGATGCGCAAGCCGGAGCACCTTTTTCGATGACTACCGTATAGCGTCCCTTCTCGTCATGCGTCTCTATCAATTTATTTCCCGTCGTATCGCACCATGCAGAGGCGTCGCGGGCAAAACCGGCATCGGTAGCCACAATCTCCACACGCTCGCCCACAGCAATGCTATCCATCGCCTTTTTCACCTGCATGATAGGTCCCGGACATTGCAAACCGCAAGCATTTATCTTCAACGTTTCCTTCTTGGACACTGATGCATCCGCAGGAACATCATCAGTAGCAGCCTCTACCGAAGAAGAAGAGCCGCCGCCTGCCGGAGCAGATGGAAACGGCAGAGGTGCTGTTGCCGTGGAGTAGGTCTTATAACCACCTATCAGATTGCGCACATTGCGATAGCCGCGCCCCATCAGGATGCGCAGGGACAGATAACCGCGCAGACCCACAGCACAGAAAAGCACTACCGGCTTGTCCGTAGGTATCTCTGCCAGATGCTCGCGCATTTCGTCCAACGGGATATTGACAGCTCCCGGAATGGTGCCGAAAGAGAACTCCTCGGGCGTACGGGTATCTATCAGCATCACTTTATCCTTCTCTTCTACCAGCTCGCGCCAAGAGATGACGGGCATAGCACCGCTGATAATGTTCGATGCTGCATAGCCACCAATAGCGATGGGGTCTTTGGCCGAGGAGAAAGGAGGTGCATACGTGTGCTCCGTCTCCATCAAGTCGTAGACTGTGCCACCCCGCTTGATGAGTCCGGCAATCTGGTCGATTCGCTTGTCCACTCCCTCGTAACCGATACATTGCGCACCATAGAGTTTACCGGTTTTGGGATGGAAAGTCAGTTTCAAGGTCAAAGGTAGGGCATCCGGATAGTAACCGGCATGAGATGCCGAGTGAGTCACCGAGCTTTGATATTCCATGCCCCACTGCTTCAAGCGTTTGGCTGCAAGGCCCGTAGAGGCTACCGTCATGTCGAATACTTTGGCAATGGAGGTGCCGATAGCTCCTTCGTAGGAAACAGTATTGCCAAACACCATATTATCAGCAACGATACGTCCCTGGCGGTTGGCAGGATTTGCCAGATAATTGAGCCAGGGCTTTCCGGTCAGCGGATGAGGATATTCGATGGCATCGCCCACGGCATAGATGTCTTTTTCGGAAGTCTCCAAGTGTTCGTCTACCCAGATACCGCCCATCTCGCCCAGTTTCAAGCCGGCTTGTTGCGCCAATGCAGTGGCAGGACGCACACCGATGGAGAGTAACACCATATCGGCAGGAATGGCCTTTCCGCTTTTCAGGAATACGGTGATTCCGTTGTCCGTACGCTTGAAGTGGGTTACGCCTTCTTCCAGATAGAGGGAGACACCTTTCTGCAACAGATGCTGATGAATAGGTGCCGCCATAGAGAAGTCGATAGGCGCCATCACCTGATTACCCATTTCGACTACAGACACATGAACACCGGCATGATGCAGGTTCTCCGCCATTTCCAATCCGATGAAACCGGCACCTACCACCACGGCGCGTTTCACCTGCTTGTCCGAGATATAAGCCTTGATATGGTCGGTATCTTCTACATTGCGCAACGTGAAGATGCCTTCGGAATTAATGCCTTCCAAGGGGGGCTTCACGGGGTTAGCACCGGGAGAAAGCAAAAGTTTGTCATAGCTTTCATCGTACTCCTTGCCTTCCGCATTGCGTATGGTAACGGTCTTGTTTTTGGGATGGATGGCGATTACTTCATTCTGCACACGCACATCAATGCGGAAGCGCTTGCCGAAAGATTCGGGTGTCTGCACCAGCAGCTTCTCGCGCTCTGCTATCACTCCGCCTATATAATAAGGTAAACCACAATTAGCGTACGAGATGTAAGGGCCTTTCTCCAATAAGAGAATTTCAGCCATTTCGTCCACTCTTCTCAGTCGGGCGGCTGCCGTGGCTCCACCTGCTACACCGCCAATGATTACATATTTCATAATTCTTCGTTTTTTAAGTTTGACGATGCAAAGAAAATAATTATTTTCAATAAAACATAATTTCCAAAGGAAAATATTATTAAAAGACTCATTTTTAATAAGAATAGGCATAAAAAAACGGATTATTACAAGTTTTTACACCTATAATAATCCGTTCAGTATGCAAGTTTTTATAAGCTTACCAACCAAGCCGAGCAAGACCGACAGCACTATACCATGAAGTAGAACGATAAGCGGCATTAGCAGCTTGAGCAGCAGCAGAAGTGGCAGTGGAAGGTATATAATGGCTAACCCCATTTGCCCGCTTCATGGAGAACATACCAACAGACATCGAATAAATCATTGGCGTTTTTTTCCAACAGACAGAAGCTGCATCATATGCTTGCTTCCATTCATCCAAGACAACTTCATCCACAACAAGTTTTTCCATCATTTCTACGAAATCATAATAGCCTACATAATAAGACGATCCTACTTTACGCTGATCATAATCAAAGACCGATGATCGAAGAACTTCCCTATCTGCTGTCACTCCCGACAAAGCATTTGCTGTAGCAGCAGCTAAGTTCTCAAGCTCAGAAGATTTCAGCACATCTATAGCAGTACCCATTGTCCAATTGCTATTACTCCCTATTTTTCCAGTATAAATTTCATCATAAGCAGCAAAAGTCCCAATAGCCATTTCTACCGCTGCACCTTTCTGAAATATAAATGGAAACATTCTATCATAGGCAGCACCTGGACCTGGATTCTCAGCAGGGAAACCAATATAGTAATCGCAACAATCACGCAACTCATACGCGACTTCCACCGACTGCATAAAGCAAGCATCAAACATAATAAAGTCAAAATGAGGGGCATTCTGTAATACCGATTTCAAGTCCTCAATATTCATATAATGCCCTCCTCCAGTCTTATCATTTCCTATCCAGCGAGTAGAAGGCAATGGAGTAGGTATCCATCCTTCCCCATGCGACCAATAAATCAAACCATAACTTTCCGCTTTATATAAAGAATTCCCAAACACATCATTGAATACCTCTTGTGTCTCAGCTACTCCACATGAATTTCTATCTTCGTATTCTTTGACTATTGTTTCAACAACAGTACCACCTTTATTTTCAATTTCAATCAAACGAGGAGATCCCGTATCTATATACACCAATAAATGCATATCAGATGTATTATCAATTGAAGCCATCCCAGCTTTCAATTCCTCCAAATCCCCATCCGTAAAGCTAGCCAATGGATTTATACTATTATCCGCTGCCATATATACCAGCACAGTACGTTTCCCATCAACCGGAGGATCAGGCATCGGATCATCACCACGACACGCCGACATGAACAAGGGGAAAACGAAGAAAAAAATAAGATATAGTTTTGTTTTCATACTTGAAATTTTATTCCTGCGGTTTTGTAAATGTGAAAGCTTCAGGCTTCACCACCTGCAAAACCATATTCTTACTCTTCTTATACTTACCTTTTACCTTTACAGCCTCTTTTTCCAACTTTTTCCTGTTTTCAGAGAAATAAATCATACAAGTATAGTCCGGCTTCTTCAGATTGTACTCCAGATAGTTCTTGAGCTGGTAAGTGTATAAATCACGCTTGGGCAAGAATCCATTCTTATCCAGCTCTACGCTGTCCAATACCTGGATGTCTGTATAATATACGATGGAGTCATTGAAAGAAGCCGCCACACCAAAAGCATATACAGCCTTTTCCTTATCTTTCATTGTAAAAGCCGAGCACAACGCAAAAACCAAAGCTACGGCACAAAGTATACGAACGTATTTCATTGAGTTATGAGTTATAAGTTATGAATTATCAATGGGGGCAAAGATATAAAAAAAACCGCACGCCTACTAAAGACGTACGGTTTTTTAATTCCTTCTATTTGTCGGAAACTGATATTTCTTATTTATCCCAAATAAGATTTGAGCAATTTACTACGATTACTTTGTCTTAATCTTCTGATTGCTTTTTCCTTAATCTGACGCACACGCTCACGGGTCAAGCCGAATTTGTCGCCGATTTCCTCTAATGTCATTTCCTGCTGTCCGATACCGAAAAACATCTGTATGATTTCTTTTTCCCTATCGGTTAACGTAGAAAGAGCTCTATCAATTTCCCTCGCAAGAGACTCGTTCACCAAAGAGCGGTCGGCCATAGGGGAGTCGTCGTTGACCAGCACATCGAGCAAGCTGTTGTCCTCTCCTTCTACAAAAGGTGCGTCCACCGAAATGTGACGGCCGGACACCTTCAGCGTATCAGAGATTTTGTCAACAGGGATTTCCAGTTCATCGGCAAGCTCTTCAGGAGACGGACGACGTTCGTTTTCCTGCTCGAACTTGGAGAAGGCCTTGCTGATTTTATTCAGCGAGCCTACCTGGTTCAACGGAAGACGTACAATACGCGACTGCTCTGCCAAAGCCTGCAGAATGGACTGACGTATCCACCATACTGCATAACTGATGAACTTGAAACCACGTGTTTCATCGAACTTTTCGGCAGCCTTGATCAGTCCTAAATTACCCTCGTTAATCAAGTCGGGCAAACTCAAACCTTGGTTTTGGTACTGCTTGGCCACAGATACAACGAAACGCAGATTGGCACGTGTCAATTTCTCCAGTGCAACACGGTCACCCTTGCGGATGCGCTGAGCGAGCTCCACTTCCTCTTCAACAGTAATGAGGTCTTCGCGACCGATTTCCTGCAAATACTTGTCAAGAGAAGCGCTCTCTCTGTTAGTGATACTTTTTGTAATTTTAAGTTGTCTCATTCTTACTAATACAGATTTGGGTTGCAAAGGTACGACAAATTATTTTGTTACAATAATCTCATCCTAACTTTTTCACCTTATTTATATCTTATCCTATATAACAAAAAGGATGCCGGTATGTATTGTACCGACACCCCCTTTTCGCTATTGTTAGCTAATATTACAATCTTCTTACCTAACTATCCTTATTTTTTATTCTTGAGTCAAATCAACGGCATACATTGCACGTTTTCCTGACGGGAACATACCGGTGATGAACAAACCTTGCTCAGGAGACTTTCTTGCCTCTTTCATCGCCTTTTCCAAATCGTCCACCGTCTTCATCGGCACTCCGTTGGCTTTCAGAATGATGAAGCCCTTGCGAATACCTGCATCGGCCATCTTACCATTGGTAACCCCGGTAACTTCCAGACCGTACCCCAGGTTCAACTGCTTCTTCAGCTCGGAAGATACGGGCTTGAAGGCTGCACCCAAGATTTCCATTCCGGCATCCTTCACTACCTTCGTAGTGCCTTGCTCATTCTTCAGCGTGATTTCGAATTCCTTTTCCTTCTTGTCACGAACCACCGTTACCTTCACTTTGTCGCCCGGACGGTGTTTTGCCAGCATTTCCTGCAAATCCGAGAACTTGTGAATCTTCTTGCCGTTCAATGCTATGATTACATCGTTTTCCTTCAAGACGCCGGCAGCGGAACCACCTTCAACAACTTCGGCCACATAGATACCCTCTTTCACACCAAGTTCGTCGGCCTTCTTCTTCAGTTCTTCGGTCCAGCGTTCGTCCATCTGCAGGTCTGTGCTCAAATCACTACCCTTGATGCCAAGGAGCGCGCGCTGCACGGTACCAAACTGTTTCAAGTCGGCTACCACCTTTGTCATAATGCTGGTAGGGATGGCAAAACCATAACCGGAATAAGCACCCGTGGGTGAGTAAAGCATGGCATTGATACCAACCAGCTCGCCTTTGGCATTCACCAACGCACCACCACTGTTACCTTGGTTGATGGCAGCATCCGTCTGAATGAAAGACTGGATGTTTGCAGCTTGTCCATTGGAGGCAGAAGAGCCAATGGAACGGGCTTTTGCACTGACGATACCAGCTGTTACGGTAGAGTTCAGGTTGAACGGATTACCTACTGCCAATACCCATTCTCCCACCTTCAACTGGTCGGAGTCACCAACCGGAATTGTCGGAAAGTCATCCCCTTCAATCTTAATCAATGCCAAGTCCGTGCTGGGGTCAGTACCGATGATGCGTCCTTTCAGCTCACGGTCGTCATTCAGTTTCACAGTGATTTCATCAGCACCTTCCACCACGTGATTGTTCGTCACAATATATCCGTCTTTGGAGATGATGACACCCGAACCGAAACCTACACGCGGCTGGGTCTGTATCTGGCGCTGGCGTCCACGACCGTCTCCAAAGAAGAAGTCAAAAATATCCGGCTGTTCTTGCACCGTCTGAGTCTTGCTCAACTGAGTGGCACGTATATGCACTACAGCATGGAGCGAACTCTCCGCTGCTTGTGTCAAATCCACAGGCTGGGCATCCGTTGCATGGAAAGCCGCCGGTAGCAGATTATTGGGGTTCTGTTGGAACAACTCGCTGAATGCGGCAGGCTTTTCCTTATTCAGCATCTTATAAGTGGTCAATCCAGCCACTCCAGAGCTCAGGAGCACGATAGCCGCAACTCCAAGGATGTTTTTTGTTGTCTGTTTCATACTATTCTTCCTATTCTTTAAATTGTTAATATTCAAGTTTCGTTTAACATTACGACGTTAAAATAACGACAAAAAACGTTCAGTTATTCCGCTTGTCACTCTTTTTTGTTCTCTTTTAACAGAGGATATTTAGGGCTTAACAGCGGTTAACGGCAAAGACTGACAAATTAGCATTTATGTACGATTGCTGACTGTTAAAGAACTGACAGATAGGGCATAAAAAGACGCATCACCCGTTGCGGCCGAAACGGATGATGCATTTGGGGTAAACAGATGATGCGTTTATACCAAACAGATGATGTGTTCGGGCTGAACGCATCATCTGTTTTTAGAGGGCAGATAGCACCTTAATAATTCAAGTAATCAATGTCCATGTGGTAGTCCCACTGCGGGAAGTAGAGGTTACCTCCCTCCCACTCCACCTCGCCACGCTGGAAGTCGACGGTCTCGCTGCGGGGATACTGCTTTTCGGGCTGTAGCGGCATGCCGTAATCAGTGTTCACAATCATGCGCCAAGAGTCTATACCACCCAGGAAGAAATATTCTTCGTCGGCATTGCGGGCAAAGGCAGGAATGCCGAATGACTGGTCGACAGGCACCCAACCCACACCCTCGAAGTAGACTTCTGCCCAATCGTGCAGATTCCATGCACGGGGATGCATCATGAAGCCGCTCTGGAAATGTGCGGGAATTCCACTGATGCGGCAAAGCGTAATGAACAGCAGGCTGACTTGGCCACAGTCTCCGTGACGGTTGTCCAACACATATTCCGGGATATTCTCAATGGTGGAATATTCGCGTGCAGAAGCCCACGGGAAGTTGTCATTCACCCAACGGAAGATACGTTTGGCTTTCAGGTAGGGGTTGGTTTCACCGGCTGTCAATTTGGCAGCAAGTTCGCGCAAGCGCGGGGAAAAGACGATATGCTTCTCACGCTCGGCAGTATATTCCTTATAAAGGGCGGTCGTCGTATCATAGGGCTGCACGTCTTCCGGCTTCAGATTATGCCATTCGCCGTTGGCGGTAAACTCAAAGGTTTCGGAGAATACGGTCGGTTCGCCTTCGACAGCACGTTTCTCCATGTACAATGTACTGTGACGGCACTCGGGCGACGAAAAGGTGTATTGCGGTTCGCTGGCCGAAATGAACTTGACATCCTGCTGCCGGGCCTGGTCCTGACGGGGATAGGGTAACCAGCAACGGATGATTTTCCCGGCAGGCACGGCATTGGTATCTACGGTCAACGTGTAGGTGACGCGCATGCGCTTCGGCGCAACAATGGCCTTGCCCTCTTTCTTCACAGCAGAAATGATTTCGGGCAGGTTCTCCATATTCACTTTCTCGCTGCCACTCGGCGAAGTGCCTTCCTTGGCTATCTTGATGTCATAGCAAGTGGAGTCCACACGAAACAGATTAGGTCCGGCATTGCGGAAATAGCGTTTCTCTCCATCCAGCATCATGCACTCCAAAGCTTTGGAGGCTTCCCACTGGCGCATCTGCTCATCGGTCACGTCGGGAATATACTTGCGGATATAGTCCTTCACCTGGGATTCCGTCATACAGAAATCCGTAAGCAGACGTTGGTGCAGGTCGTCCTCCCAATTATAGGGCTTGCTCTCGGGCTTCGTGCTGCATGCAGAAGCCATCACAAACAGAGCGACGGTATACAATAGCTTTCTCATAACTTCACCACTCCAATACCCGGCAAATCGGGCAACGTTATCTTACCTTTCACAACCTCCATACCCTTGAAACGGTCGTTCGCAATCAGCAGACTACCGTCCAAGTCGGCAAAGTCCACTGCCGGAGAGAATTGAGAGGCAGCGGTAATGGCACAAGAGGTCTCGGTCATACATCCTACCATCACTTTCATGTCCAATGCACGTGCCAAAGTCACCATCTTCCAGGCTTCGCGCATGCCGGTACACTTCATCAGCTTGATGTTGATGCCCGTAAAGGCGCCCTTCAAGCCTGCCACATCCTTCAGACGCTGAATGGACTCATCGGCAAATATGGGTAACGGGCTTTGCTGGGCGACCCATGCGATATCGTCCAATTGTTCCTTGGGCATCGGTTGCTCTATCATGACAATTCCTTTTTCGTGCAGCCAATGTATCATATCGAGCGCATGATGTTTGTCTTTCCAGCCCTGGTTGGCATCAATGGCAATCGGAAGGTCTGTCACCGAACGGATGGTCTCTATCATTTCTTTGTCGTTCTCCCGCCCCAGCTTCACTTTAAGGATATTGAACCGGTCGGCACACTCTTTCGTCTTTTCACGCACCACGTCGGCCGTATCAATGCCGATGGTGAAAGTTGTAGAGGGAGTCTTTTCCTTGTCCAACCCCCATATCTTATACCAAGGGGCTTGCAACAGTTTGCCCACAAGGTCGTGCAAGGCGATGTCCACAGCAGTTTTAGCAGCGGAATCCCCTGCCGAGAGGCTGTCTATATAAGCCAGTATATCTTCCAGCTGAAAGGGGTCTGAGAATTGGCCGATGACATCCTGCACCTTCTTCAGAAAAGCCAATACACTGTCCATCGTGCCCAGTTCGTGTTGCAGGTACGGGGGCATGGAGGCTTCACCATAACCGATAATGCCATCATATTCTATCTCGACCTGAACGTCGGGAGTGGTAGTACGCGAGTAGGTGGCCACTGTAAAGACATGGCGCAATTTCAGTTCATAGGGGAAGAAACGCAGTTTCATTTTGGGGGTTACACCTGCCCTACTGTTCACGTTGAACAAGGAAGGAGCGTCATTTCCTCCGGCAAATACATGATTGATTGCCATGCCTGAGCCGAGTGCGGCAAAAGCGGCGGTTTTCAGGAAATCTCTTCTGTTTGACATAATTGTGTGTGTATTAAATGTGCCAATATGCTAATGGGCTAATGTGCCAATGGGCTGCGCTATGTATATGCTACGTTATGTTTGCACCGTCACGCCGCAGGTCATTGGCATATTGGCACATTAGCACATTATTACATTGAATAAAATGGATTCGTTTCCGTTGTATTGAGCGACGCCTCCTTATTTATATAAGGTAACACGCGCGTAGCGAACAACAGTCTACCGAGGTTGTATTCATCGAACAGCTCGTCGTCGGGGCTGAAGCTATTGACGCGCACATCGCCTTGCGAATGGATGAAACGCTTGTTGCCGATATACATGCCGACATGTACCACACGTTCCTTGCGTTCCGGCGTCGCCTTGCGCCCGAAGAAAATCAAATCGCCCGGCTGGAGGTTACTGAAATCAGGAGTGATATCGATATGCTCGCCCACGTATGCCTGCTGGGAAGCATCCCGCGGAATGATGATGTCGTGCATGAAAAGAACGGTGCGCATGAAGCCGCTACAATCCACCCCTTTGGAGGAAGTGCCAGCCCAAAGATAAGGGATGCCCATCATGCTATGCGCCGTGGCTATAATGCTGGCGGCATCCTGCTTCAAGGTGGCACGCCATTTCTTCTCAGGCATGGAGATGGATTTGGAGATATATCCCTGACGGCCGTCGGGATAAGCCACCTTATAAAAGGCACCTTTTGTCCCCTCCCACTTCAGGCGGTTTCCTGCAGCAACATCAGAGACGGTCTGCGATGCCTGGCTGGGCTGTGAGTAGACAAAGCCATAATGCGAAGTCACCACTATTTTCTCTGCATTGCTCCAAGCGGTCAGCTCTTCCCGCGTGACGGGATGTATGCCTACTCGGTGTACCCATGCAATGTAGTTGTCCGGTGTCTGGATACGGTACCAGCCGTCGCGCTGCAACACCCGCACCGGCATACCCATCAAGCCTTGCGTCATCATTTCTGAAGAGAAATCCGGGGCTACCCGAAGATTGCACACAGACACATTGACAATGCCATACGTCTTGCCTTCAAGTCCGGCCTCATCCGGAAGCACTTGCAGACAATCCATCACCGCATATCCTTTCTTTGCCAAACCATCCAGCAAAGCCGTCTTTGCCTCTGCCGAAGTGGTGACACCACGCAACATCACATTCTTTCCGGAGAAAGAGTAATCCACATCGAACAAAGCCACGCGCTTGTCCGGTGCAAACTTTTGTTTCAAACTGTCAGCGAGTTGCGCCACTTCTGCAGGTATTGTACGGTCACCCACTTCCGAAGCGACAGCAAAAAGCGGGATTAACAGAAATAAAGAAAAAAGAGAGGATAACTTTTTCATTGGCCAAAAGGATTTGGGGGTTATTACTAATAGCAAAGCTACGAATTTATTCCGAAATAGATACATGTTTTTAAGATAATTAAGAGTAAAGAATGAAGAATGAAGGATTCATCCGTACTGCATCCGCACACTGCACAACAAATTCTTCATCCTTCATTCTTCATTCTTCATTAATATTCCGTATCTTTGTACCCTATAAAGCAGTTGGTCGGTCTGTCGCTTGCGCCTCGTGCGTATGAGGAAAGTCCGGGCAACACAGAGCGTCCCACTTCCTAACAGAAAGCTGTCCGTGAGGGTAGAGTAACGTAGAAGAAAATAACCGCCGTCGCCCTTGGGCTACGGTAAGGGTGAGAAGGTGGGGTAAGAGCCTACCAGTCTTGTGGCGACACAAGGGCTGTGCGTCTTGGGAGTTGTAAGGTCATGTAAACCGACGTTATGAGAGTTGCTCGCTCCATGTCGGAGGGTAGACCGCTAAAGCTTGTATGGTGACATGCGGCTCAGATAAATGACAGACACTTCTTTAATGGAGAATGGATAATGAAGAATGGATAATTCCTAATTAGGCTTTTTCAGAAACAGAAGAACAGAACCCGGCTTACAGACTGACTGCTTTTTTATTGACAATGGATAATCGAGATAATAGCATGAACAAGCGTATTGCTGCCCTTTGGAAATTCCTCACCTACGACATCTGGCGTATTACGGAAGATGAAGTCACGCGAACGACCTTTTCCGTATACAATATCATCAAGACGATTTATCTTTGCATCAACCGCTTCACCAAAGACCGGATAGTAAACAAAGCCTCGGCGCTGACTTACAGTACGCTGCTTGCCATCGTGCCTATTCTTGCCATTTTGTTTGCCATAGCCCGCGGTTTCGGATTCGATAATCTGATGGAAAGCCAGATTGTCAACGGTTTCGGCGGTCCTACGGAAACCACGGAAGTCATCCTGCAATTCGTGAATTCGTATTTGTCTCAGACCAAGAGTGGAATATTCATCGGAGTGGGTCTGATTATGTTGCTGTGGACAGTCCTGAATCTAATCAACAATATGGAAATCACCTTCAACCGCATCTGGCAGGTGAAAAAGGCGCGCAGCATGTACCGCAAAATAACGGATTACTTCTCTATGCTTCTGCTGATGCCCATTCTGCTGGTGGTGTCCGGTGGTCTTTCCATCTTCATGAGTACGATGGTGAAGAACCTCGAAGACTTTACCCTGCTGGCTCCCGTCGGCAAGTTTATGGTGCGCCTCATCCCCTTCGTGCTGACCTGGTTCATGTTTACAGCACTGTACGTCTTTATGCCGAATACAAAGGTCAAGCTGAAACACGCACTCATATCCGGTATTCTGGCAGGTACGGCACACCAGGCATTCCAATTCCTTTACATCAGCAGCCAGTTGTGGGTTTCCCGTTACAATGCCATCTATGGTAGTTTTGCCGCCCTTCCGATGTTTCTGCTATGGTTGCAGGTATCCTGGACCATCTGCCTATTCGGTGCCGAACTGACCTACGCCGGACAGAATATCCGGAACTTCAGCTTCGACAAGGATGCGCGCAATATCAGCCGGCGCTACCGCGATTTTATCTCCATCCTGATAATGTCTCTCATAGCCAAGCGCTTTGAACAAGACGTCCAGCCCTATACAGCCGAAGAGATATCCGAAGAGTGCCAGATTCCCATCCGGCTGACACACGAAACCCTTTATGAATTGCAGGAAATCAACCTCCTACATGAAGTGGTGACCGATGAAAAGAGTGAAGACATCGCTTACCAGCCTTCCATGGACATCAACAAAATGAATGTGGCCCTCCTACTAGACAAGCTGGACACGCACGGCTCAGAAGATTTCAAAATTGATAAGGAAAATGAATTCAACAACCAATGGGGAGCATTGCTGAAGGCACGGGAGGAATACTACAAGAATGCAAGCAAGGTGCTGCTGAAGGATTTGTAAGCACGCGGAAGTCTTTCCGGAAACTCCGTATCTGCTTTCTTTTTGATTATTTTTTAGACGCGGATGACGCGGATTGGAATATTAAAAAAATCCGCGTCATCTGCGTCATCTGTGTCTAAAAAGTAAATCACCGATATTTCTCAGGCTCCACGACACGAGTCATATCATAGGCACGGTCACTCTGACGGGATGCCACTAATTGCAGGAAATCGTCCATAGTGCCGTTACCTTATTTATATTGTATCATGCGGCTGATGTACTTACCAATGATATCGAACTCCAGATTCACCACACTGCCCACTTTGAAAGTATGGAAATTGGTATGCTCAAAGGTGTAAGGAATAATGGCCACCTGGAAAGTATCGTCGGTGGGATTGCACACGGTCAGGCTGACACCATTGACCGTTACCGAGCCTTTGTCTACCGTGATGTAGCCGCGCTTTGCCATCTCCTTGTCAAAAGCATACCGGAAAGTAAAGTAATAGCTTCCTTCCGCATCCTTTATATCGATGCAAGTGGCAGTCTGGTCCACATGTCCTTGAACGATATGGCCATCCAGCCGGCCGTTCATCATCATACTACGCTCCACATTCACTTCATCTCCCACCTGCAACAAGCCAAGATTGGAACGGTCCAGCGTTTCCTTCATGGCCGTCACGGTATAGGTATCATCTGTCAGACTGACTACTGTAAGGCAAACACCGTTGTGAGACACACTCTGGTCTATTTTTAATTCACTGACGAATGAACACTTGAAAGTAAAATGTACATTCTCCTGGTCTTTGACCATCGCCACCAATGTGGCACATTCTTCTACTATTCCGGAAAACATGGTTCTATATACTTTTAGGTTATACACGATTTATTATTAATATGCGCAAAGATACAAAAAGCCCTTCGTATAGGTACAAAAAAAAGGAAGCTTTTCACAAAGCCTCCTTTTTCAGTTTTCAATAGGTATTAGTTTTTTTTTAAGGTAAAAAGATTGTTTTCAGGATAACGATGCAAATATAGGCGCTTTTCGTGATACTAACCAAATTAAAAAACATGTCTTATAACATCTTTTTGAGAAATCATTTAAGTTTATTATCATTTCAAAGCATTTTTCTACACCTGCAATCGTTTTCAATGGACAAATATAAGGCTATTTTCCATGAAACACTGAAATTATCCTAAAATTTTGTTTATTTCTTATCATTTAAGTAGTGTTCGTCTGTCTGCCCGCTATGTTTTAACACTTTTGCGTCGATAAAGAACACTATTTCTTCGGCAATATTCGTGATGTGGTCGCCGGAGCGCTCCAATTTGCGGAACACGCTCACCAGGTTCAGACAAGAGAGTGCACTCTCCGGATGCCGGCTGATGTAGTCGGCAAGAATGGCAGTGGCCTCAGCATTGATTTCATCCAGCATATTGTCCTTGGCAAACACGGCGGTAGCCAGTTCCTGGCTCTCCTCCTGAAGCGCCTGTTTTGCCTGTTCGAGCATGGAGAGTACCTGGGCTATCATCTCTTCGAGACGGAGTTGCTTGACCAGCTCAGTATCCAAAGCAGGTTCATGGCAGTTGAGGGCAAAGCGGGCAATGCCCTCTGCAAAGTCGCCCAGACGCTCCAGGTTCGTATTGATTTTGAGCATGGCAAGCACAAAGCGCAGGTCGATGGCAACGGGGTTGTAAAGGGCAATGATGTCTTCCACGTCGCTGTCTATTTTCAGTTCGAAAGCATTGACACGACGTTCGCGCACCAATACCTGCTGGGCCAGTTCCCGGTCCAGCGTAAGCACGGCATCACCTGCACGGTCGAGCTGATTATATACCAGGGTCCACATTTCGTCTATTTCCTTTTTCAGCAAGACGAGTTCAGATTCGATAAACTTCACCATAATGTTTCTATTTTAAGATTACTTTTGTACAACTTATTTTTGCTTGTATGGAACAATCCGCTACCCGAAGCGTCCCGTGATGTAGTTCTGCGTCTCCACCTTATCGGGATTCGTAAATATCTTCCGGGTATCTCCAAACTCCACCATCTGCCCCATATAGAAGAAAGCCGTATTATCACTGACACGCGCTGCCTGTTGCATGTTGTGGGTGACGATGACGATAGTGTACTGCTTCTTCAACTCGTGGATAAGCTCTTCCACTTTGGCGGTGGAGATGGGGTCGAGGGCGGATGCCGGCTCGTCCATCAGCAGGACCGAAGGAGACACCGCCATGGCACGGGCTATGCAGAGACGTTGCTGCTGACCGCCGGAGAGGGCGTAGGCAGAGACTTTCAGCTTGTCCTTCACCTCATCCCAAAGGGCGGCGCCTTTCAGGGTTTCTTCCACCCGCTGACGGATGAAGGAGTTATCGGTGATGCCATTCACACGGAGTCCGTAGGCAACGTTCTCGAAGATGCTTTTGGGGAAAGGATTGGGCCGCTGGAACACCATGCCCACGTTCTTGCGGAGTTCGTCCACTTGCACTCCTTTTCCATAGATGTCTTGTCCGTCAATGCGTATCTCGCCGGTCAGACGGGTGTCGGGAATCAAATCGTTCATGCGGTTCAGCAGGCGCAGGAAGGTAGACTTTCCACAGCCCGAGGGACCGATGAAGGCTATCACAGACTTCTCCTCAATGTCCATGCTGATGCCTTTCAGGGCATGGAAATCGCCATACCAGAAGTTCACGTCACGGGTTTCTATCTTGTTCTTCATACCTATTGTATATGTTTTCAATTCGTCTTAATCTTCTTCTCAAAGTATTTCCGCAGGGCGTTTGCCAGCAGGTTCACCAGGAGGATAATGAGTATCAGCACTAGTGCCGTGCCGTAGGCGATGGGAAGCTGCGCTTCCATATCCGTACCGCTGGTAGAGATGACATAGAGGTGATAAGGAAGCGCCATGCACTGGTCGAAGATACTTGTAGGCAGCTGTGGCAGGAAGTAGGCGGCACAGGTGAAAAGGATGGGTGCCGTCTCGCCCGAAACACGCCCCAGCGCCAGAATCAGTCCAGTAATGATATTGGGCATCCCCATCGGCAGGATGACATGCCAGATGGTCTGAAGCTTGGTAGCTCCCAACGCGCGGCTTCCCTCACGCATGCTGTCGGGGATGGCTTTCAGCGCTTCTTCCGTGGTGCGGATAACCAAAGGCAGACTTAGCAGACCCAGCGTCAACGAACCAGCCAGGATGCTGTCTCCAAAATCCATATAGTTGACAAACAGCGCCATGCCAAACAGACCGAACACGATGGAAGGGATGCCGCTCAGATTATTCGTCATCATCCGTATGAAGCGTACCACCCAGCCTTTCGGCACATACTCATTCATATAAATACCGCTCATCACTCCCACCGGAAAGGCAAATAAAGCACTGCCCGCCATCAAGCAGAACGTACCTACAATGGCAGGAAGGATTCCGCCGGCAGTCATACCGTTGGTAGGAGCCGTAGTGAGGAACTCCCAATCGATAACTCCTATACCTTTATATATAATGAAGACGAGGATTGCAAAAAGAATCCCCACCACACTTAGGCTCAACAGACGGAACAAGCCGAATGCCACGTTTTGCGAAAGATGCTTTCTATTGACCATATCTACCTTCTTTTATTTTCGTCTTGGCGAAACTGCTTCCACCGTGAAGTTTATCAATAAACTGATGAAGAACAGCACGACACCCAGCAGGAACAATGCTTCGTAGTGAGCTCCGCCGGCAGGCGCTTCGCCTAGTTCGGCGGCAATCGTTGCCGGAATGGTGCGCAGCGGTTCCAGGATGGTATGGGGAATGACGGCGGCGTTGCCCGTCACCATCAGCACAGCCATCGTCTCGCCCACCGCACGGCCGATGCCCAACACCACTCCGGAGGTGATGCCCGAAATGGAGTAAGGAATCACCACCTTATATATAGTCTGCCATTGCGATGCTCCCAGTGCCAGACTGGCTTCGCGCATGGCGCGGGGACAATTCCTCATCGCGTCTTCTGTCACCGTAATGATGGTGGGCAACGCCATAATGGCAAGCACAATACTGCCCGCCAGCCCGCTCTCACCGACCGGCAAGTCGAAGACCTGCTGCAAAAAAGGTACAATGACAATCAAACCGAAAAAGCCGTAAACCACCGACGGTATGCCACTCAGCAACTCAATGATAGGTTTCAGCAGATTCCTTACCCGGGAATTGGCTACCTCCGACATATAGATTGCCACCGACAGACCAAACGGCAGTGCAAAAAGGATGGCAAACAGACTGACCCACAACGTCCCCGTAATGAGCGGCAAAAAGCCGAACTGCGCAGCAGGTGTTGCCGTGGGAAACCATTCAGCACCGGCAAAGACGTCCTTCACCGAGATGGTGTTGTCTTTCAGCAGATGCACCGAGTCCGGACGAACGACGAACTGCTGCGGTACGAAGGCTATAATGCCAGGCGTACGCTCCACCAGCTCCGTAATGCAAGCACCTGCATTTTCATAGGAAGCGCCCAACTGCTCTTCCGTATAATACTGTGTGATGTCCTCCAAACGGAAAAGGCGGATAGGAAGGTCCTCCCCCCCCACTTCGTTCCAGTTTGTCAGCTCTTCATCAAAGACATCCTTTATCTGTGCCGGAGTCAGTTCGCTCACCCGGTTCTCCTTATTCAAGGCCAATACATACCCTTCTTCTATCACCTTGCTGCTGAACAAGCCCAGCGCTTCGGAAAAGAGGAACACGACGATAAGTACGATGGTAAGACTCGTCACAAAGCCGCTACAAGCCAGTATACCTTCTACAATCTTCTCAAAAATCTTTTTCATGTTGCCTATTGATTTCTGTATGCAAAGGAACGGGCCGGATGTTAAGGCAGTGTGACTAACGTTTGAAAGAAATGTTTCAAAGGTGTTACAAAACTATTACAACGACTCAAAGCACATTCCATGTAACACATTTGTAATATCCATTACCTTAATTTGCATCATGTGTTTACCCTATTTGCACCATGTGTTTTATGAAGACAAGAAAATTACTCCTACTCCTCGCCCTGGCAGCTGCCACCACTGGCATGCAGGCGCAACGCATCAAAGGCAGCGACACCGTGCTCCCCATAGCGCAGCAGACCGCCGAACGCTTTATGACCCTAAACCCCTCTGCCCGTGTCACCGTGACCGGCGGCGGAACCGGTGTCGGTATTTCAGCCCTGCTGGACCAGACCACGGACATCGCCATGGCTTCCCGCGCCATCAAGTTCAGCGAAAAGATGAAGGCCAAAGCCGCCGGAGAAGACTTGGCAGAAGTTCCCATCGCCTACGATGCCCTTGCCGTAGTGGTCCACCCCTCCAACCCAGTGAAACAACTGACCCGCCAACAACTGGAAGATATCTTCCGGGGCAAAGTCACCAACTGGCAGCAAGTGGGCGGAGACGACCGCAAAATCGTAGTCTACTCCCGCGAGACTTCCTCCGGTACCTACGAGTTCTTCAAGGAAAGTGTACTGAAAAACAAGAACTACATGAGCAGCAGTCTCTCCATGCCTGCCACGGGAGCCATTATCCAATCCGTCAGCCAGACACGCGGAGCCATCGGATATGTGGGTCTAGCCTATGTATCACCGCGTATCAAGACACTCGCCGTTTCATACGACGGGCAGCATTATGCCGCTCCCACGCTGGAGAATGCCATCAATAAGACTTATCCGATAGTACGCCCGCTATACTATTATTATAACCGGAAAAACGCCTCGATCGTAGCCCCTCTGCTCGATTTCATCTTGTCTGCCGCAGGACAGAAAATCATCAAAAAGAGCGGATATATCCCGGTACATAAAGAATAAATCTTCATTCTTCATTCTTCATTCTTCATTTTTTTACCCTATCTTTGTCCCCACGATACGAAAATAGTAACATTATGGCAGAAATAAAGAGCGAAGAAACAAGCGAAAAAAAGAGCTTGAACTTCATTGAGCAAATAGTAGAAAACGATTTGAAAGAGGGTAAAAACGGGGGAAAAGTACAGACACGCTTCCCGCCCGAACCGAACGGTTACCTCCACATCGGACACGCCAAGGCCATCTGCCTTGATTTCGGTATTGCCGCCGCACACGGCGGTGTCTGCAACCTGCGTTTCGATGACACCAATCCCACCAAAGAAGATGTGGAATACGTAGAGGCCATTAAGGAAGACATCCAATGGCTGGGCTACAAATGGGGTAACGAATATTACGCTTCCGACTATTTCCAGCAATTGTGGGACTTCGCTATCCGCCTCATCAAGGAGGGCAAGGCATACATCGACGAACAGACTTCCGAGCAGATTGCCGCCCAGAAAGGAACTCCCACCCAGCCCGGTGTGGAAAGTCCCTACCGCAACCGTCCTATCGAAGAAACACTGGACTTGTTCCAGAAGATGAACAGCGGCGAGATTGAGGAAGGCGCCATGGTGCTCCGTGCCAAGATAGACATGGCAAGCCCCAACATGCACTTCCGCGACCCTATCATCTACCGTGTAGTGAAGCATCCGCACCATCGTACGGGCACCACTTGGAAGGCTTATCCGATGTACGACTTTGCCCACGGACAAAGCGACTTCTTCGAAGGCGTGACACACTCGCTCTGCACACTGGAGTTTGTGCCCCACCGTCCACTCTACGATCTCTTCGTGGACTGGGTGAAGGAAGGCAAAGACCTCGACGATAACCGCCCCCATCAGTATGAGTTCAACAAACTGAACCTCAGCTATACGCTGATGAGCAAGCGCAACCTGCTGACGCTGGTCAAGGAAGGCTTGGTGAACGGTTGGGACGACCCCCGTATGCCGACTATCTGCGGTTTCCGCCGTCGCGGTTACTCTCCGGAGTCCATCCATAAGTTCATCGACAAAATAGGATATACAACCTACGATGCGCTCAATGAATTTGCCCTGCTGGAAAGCGCCGTACGCGAGGACTTGAACGACCGCGCCACCCGCGTATCCGCCGTACTGAATCCGGTGAAGCTTATCATCACTAACTATCCCGAAGGGCAAGTGGAAGAGATGGAAGCCGTCAACAACCCCGAACATCCCGAAGAAGGCAACCACGTCATCGAATTCAGCCGCGAACTCTGGATGGAGCGCGACGACTTCATGGAAGATGCTCCGAAAAAATACTTCCGCATGACACCGGGACAAGAGGTACGTCTGAAGAACGCGTACATCGTGAAATGCACCGGCTGCAAGAAGAACGACGCCGGTGAAATCACCGAAGTATATTGCGAATACGACCCCGATACCAAGAGCGGTCTGCCCGGAGCCAACCGTAAGGTGAAAGGCACCATCCACTGGGTAAGTTGTGCCCACTGCCTCGAAGCAGAAGTGCGTCTCTACGACCGTCTGTGGAAAGTGGAGAACCCGCGCGACGAGCTTGCCGCCATCCGCGAAGCGAAGAACTGCGACGCACTGACAGCCATGAAAGAAATGATCAACCCCGACTCCCTGAATGTGCTGCCCTGCTGCTACATCGAGAAGTACGCTGCCGGCATGCAGCCCCTCTCCTACCTGCAGTTCCAACGTATCGGTTATTTTAATGTTGACAAAGATTCTACGCCAGAAAAAATGGTATTCAACCGTACTGTAGGTCTGAAAGACGTTTGGGGTAAAATCAATAAATAAGAATATGAGTAAAAAAAACCTGCTGTCCGGAAGAGACAAAGAACTGCAAGAAATGGCAGAACAATATGAAGCTGCCAAAGCAGAGAACAGAACCATCTATCTGGACGCAGACGACTTAGCCGACCTCGCAGACTGGTATGCCGTGCATCATAAATATGCCATGGCTACCGAGGTCGTAGAGTATGGCTTGGGAATACATCCGGATAATACGGCTCTGCTGGTAGAACAGGCATACTTGTTCCTCGACACCCAGCATAAAGAGCAAGCCAAGGATATATTGGAACGGATTGCCGAAGAATCTTCCGAAGTGAAAGTGCTGAAAGCCAACCTACTGTTGGGCGAAGGCAAAGAAGCAGAAGCAGAAGCGATACTCGACAGCATAGACGATAAGGACGACCTGGCCAACATCGTCGATGTATCCTATATGTACATTGACATGGGATTCCCGGAAAAAGCATTGACATGGCTGACGCGCGGACTCGAAAAATATGCCGAAGAAGAAGCCTACCTTGCCGTCACCGGCGATTGTTACTATGCCCAGGGACTGTTTGAAAAAGCCACCTTCTTCTTCAATAAGCTGATTGACAAGAATCCGTATTCGGCTCCTTACTGGTTTGGACTGGCCCGTTGCTACTTTGACCAGCAGATGTTCGACAAAGCAATCGAAGCATGCGACTATGCCACGGTGGCCGATGACGAGTTTGCCGATGCCTACCTGATGAAAGGACATTCCTTCTTCCAATTGGGAAATGAGGAAAGTGCCATGGAGAACTACCTGCAGGCCGAAAAATTCCATCTTGTCTCCCACGGTTTCATCAACACCTTCATCGGTCTGAACAAAGCCTCCAAAGGAGAATGGAAAGAAGGATACGACTATCTGGAAAAAGCCATAACGGCCGAAGACAGCCATGACTTCGCCTTGCCTTCTCTTTATGCCAATGCAGCCCTATGCCTGCACAAGATGGGAAAAAAGCGCAAAGCCCACCAGTATTGTAAAAAAGCATACGACCTGGCACCCGAAGAGATAGACCCGTACCTGATTGAGGGACGCATCTACATGGAAGAAGGTGAGTATGAGAAAGGTGTGAAGAGATGGGCCAAAGCCTTAGAGTATGCCCCCTATGCGGATACCTGGCACGAAATAGGCATGTGTAGCATGGAAATAGGACAACTGAGCTATGCCAAGCTGGCCTTTGAACATGTCAAAGAGATGGAGCCGGACTTTGAAGGTATCAACGAAAGGCTGACCTCTCTGTATATGCTGCTCAAAGACAAAGAGAACTTCATGAAGTACAACCAGCTGTGCGAACATCCGTTCAGGCTGGAAGAGCTGGATAGATTACAGCAGATACTACAAGAAGATAATCAGGAAGAGCTGGCCCTAGTGATGAAGAATATTTTCAATGCATTACAATAACAGTAATTATATACCACTAATCTAGCAAATGGAATCAGTAGCCTTTATCCAATGGTGTCTCGACCACCTCAATTACTGGACCATCACTTTATTGATGGCCATTGAAAGTTCGTTTATTCCCTTCCCCTCGGAAGTTGTAGTCCCTCCTGCCGCTTGGAAAGCCGCCAACAATGACAACATGAATATATATCTGGTGGTATTGTTTGCAACCATAGGGGCAAATATCGGAGCATTGATAAACTACTATCTGGCAAAATGGCTGGGACGCCCCATCATTTACAAGTTTGCCAACAGCCGTTTCGGGCACATGTGCCTCATCGACGAAGCCAAAGTGCAGCATGCGGAAGAATATTTTGACAAGCATGGAGCCGTATCAACCTTTGTCGGCCGCCTGATACCTGCCGTACGCCAGTTGATATCCATCCCTGCCGGTCTGGCACGCATGAAACTGGGAACTTTCTTGCTGTACACTACCCTGGGTGCGGGCCTTTGGAATTCCATCCTGGCTTTCATCGGATATTACTTGTCCACAGTACCCGGCATCGAGAACGAGGAACAGCTGCTTGCCAAAGTAACGGAATACAGCCATGAGATAGGTTATGTATTTATCGGCATCGGTGTACTCATCGTGGCATTCTTCATCTATAAAGGAATGAAGAAGAAATAAAAAAGAAAACGGCATGATAATAAAAAAGCGGTGGACAGCATGATAAATTCTGTCCACCGCTTTTTATTGTTTATCCCAAATCCAAACTTTCTACTTTACAGCTGCAATAGCTTTATCATAATCTGGTTCTTGCGTAATTTCAGGTACCAATTCCGTATAGGCAATCTTACCATCCTTACCGATAACCACTACCGAACGCGCCAATAGACCTGCAAGCGGTCCGTCGGCCATGCGTACCCCGTAGTTTTCATCAAAATCGGAGAAACGGAAATCAGACAAAGGAATCACATTCTCAATACCCTCCGTTGTACAGAAACGTGCATGTGCAAAAGGTAAATCCTTGGAGATTGCCAACACTACCGTATCGGGCAGGCCGGCAGCCAGTTTGTTGAACTTACGTACAGAAGTAGCGCACACACCAGTGTCAAGGCTGGGGAAAATATTCAAAATAACATTCTTCCCGTTCAGTTCCTTCAAAGAGAATGAAGACAAATCTGTTTTTACCAATTCGAAATCGGGGGCAACAGAGCCCACCTTTATAAATTCACCGATAACCTTTACCGGTTGTCCTTTAAATTTTGTTGTAGCCATAGTTTTATCAAATTATATGTATACATAACAAATTACATACAGAAAAAGTTCACCCGAAACTTTTTTCCCGATAAACTGTTATTCTACAGACGAATTAATGATAATCACTTAAAAAATTAAATTCACATGAAAACTATTTTTGACGAACTTCAGCAGGAAGTAAAGAATTGGTGGATTTCACTCATTCTTGGTATTCTTTATGTAATAGTGGCTATAAGCCTGATGTTCTCCCCCCTCAGCGGGTATGCGGTATTGAGCATTCTGTTCAGCGTCTCCATGTTGTTCAGCGGTCTGCTGGAAATATCCTTTGCAGTAAGTAACCGTAGAAGGGTATCCAGTTGGGGATGGTATCTGGCTGGAGGCATCATCGACATGATTCTGGGATTCTACCTGATAGCCTACCCGATGCTCAGCATGGAAGTCATTCCGTTCATCATCGCCTTCTGGCTGATGTTCCGCGGCTTCTCATCCGTAGGCTATGCCATGGACCTCAAAAGATACGGAACAAGAGACTGGGGATGGTATGTTGCTTTCGGTATTCTTGCCGTCATCTGCTCGCTCATCATCTTGTGGCAACCGGCAGTAGGCGCCCTTTACGCCGTGTACATGATTTCGTTTGCATTCCTGATTATAGGCTTCTTCCGTATCATGCTGTCATTCGAGCTGAAAAACCTGCACAAGCGCGGGAAAGAGTGGAAGGAAAAGAAAGAAGTATCAGCCGAATAAGTAGCCCACACGAAGCGTGTCAAAAGGAATCCCACCTTTGACACCTTCGTTTAGCCGAATTGCTCAATAACGTCTCAGAAAACGGAACATCGTAGTCCGTGACACTCCCATCTGCCGGGCAAGTTCGGCACACGACTCTCCTCTTTGGTGCTCCCTTACAAGCTTCCTCTTGTTCGCATAGAGTATCTTCATTTTGGGTGTGTCCCCTTTCTTCCTGCCCAGATGTTTTCCCTCCTGCCTCCGTCGTTCCAGTGCTTCTTTGGTGCGCATGGAAATCAGATTACGCTCTATCTCGGCCATCAGTCCAAAAGCAAAACCCAGCACTTTACTATTGATGTCATTCTGGAACACATACCCCTCTTTGGTACTGTACAGCACCACTCCCCTTTTGATGCAGGAGTTAAGAATGGTCATTATCTCCAGCAGTGTCCGGCTAAGCCGCGAAATCTCCGTTATAATCAAGGAGTCTCCCGGTTTCATCCGGTCCAACAAGCCCGCCAGTTTACGCTCTTTGCTACTCACTTTTCCGCTGACCGTCTCCATGTACCATCTGTCGATACTCAAACCGTTCTTCTCCGCAAAGCGTATAATTTCTTCGCGCTGATTCTCTAAAAACTGTTTTTCTGTACTTACTCTTAAATAAGCTACTACTGCCATAATTGATAAACGTTTATTGGTTATTATTCACCACCAAAGAACGGTTATTCAAGTAAGAGTGGCAACACACAACTATGACTCTCTATCACAGAGGATCACATTATGGACATCCCCCAAAGCCAGGGAAGACTTCTCGGTAACCATCTTAAATATGCCTATAAACAAAGAAAACAGCCCCACTGAAGCTGTTTTCTGAAATTAGTTCATAAAAAATTGATACTATGTAGTTTCATAGTATACTCTTCTTCATTTCATTCACTATGTATCTCACGTCCTCATCCGTCACATAAGGACCGCTCGGCAAGCAAAGACCACGTTTGAACAAGCCCTCACTGACACCATTCACATAGGCAGGATTAGCTGCATAAACCGGCTGGAGATGCATGGGCTTCCATAAGGGACGGCTCTCGATACCGGCTTTATCCAAACAAACACGCATAGCCTCTACATTACGGTTAGGCTCACAAGAAGTATGGGCACTCATTGACTCATGCGTAACACCCGCAGCACCGCCCACGGCACCTTTCACTGTCTCACGGTAGGCATCCTCCTCACCTCTCACATGCAGATTCCCGTCAAGTAGTACCGTGTTCAGCCAATAGTTACTGTCGTAGCGTCCGGAAGGATTCTCATGAAGCGTGATTCCCTCCACATCAGCCAACAGCTCACGATACAGACCGCACAGATACTTATGGTGCGCTATGTGCTCATCCACCACCGTCATCTGGCCGCGGCCGATACCCGCACAAATGTTACTCATCCTATAATTATAGCCTATACGCTCATGCTGGTAGTAGGGATAGGACTCACGGGCCTGGGTAGCATAGAACATTATCTCACGTTTGGACTCTTCATCAAGGCAAATCAAAGCACCGCCACCGCTGGTGGTTATCATCTTGTTGCCATTGAAAGAAAGCACACCATATTTGCCAAAAGTTCCAAGAACTTGCCCGTCAAACTTGCTTCCAAAGCCTTCGGCGGCATCCTCTATGACCGGAATATCATATTTATCTGCCACCGACATGATTTGGTCTATCTTGTAGGGCATCCCATACAAAGCCACCGGAACAATCGCTTTGGGCTTTCGGCCGGTCTTGTCGATACGCTCCCTGATAGCCTGCTCCAGAAGAACCGGGTCCATGTTCCATGTATCAGCCTCAGAATCCACGAATACCGGAGTAGCACCGAGGTAGGTCACCGGATGGGAAGAGGCACAAAAGGTAAAGCTTTGTACTATCACTTCGTCACCCTGACCAACTCCGCAAGCGAGCAGGGCCAGGTGTACCGCTGCTGTACCTGCACTCAAGGCCACTACCTTTTTATCCTGTCCCACGAAGCGTTCCAAATCCTGCTCGAAGGCATTCACATTAGGACCGAGGGGTACTACCCAGTTGGTATCGAAGGCTTCCTGTATGAAGCCCATCTCCTTGCCGCTCATGTGAGCGAGGCAAAGATATATTCTCTTATCCATAAAATTATAAATGAATTCTTTTCAAAGAAGTACAATGAATATTATGAAGATATATCTCTTTTTACATAATGTGGAATTAGCAAAAAATCAAGGTTTTTACACATACTCTTCCAATGGCGTATAAATAATAGCCTCAACATCATCTTCAAAATAATAAAATATTTTTCTTATTCAATATATAGAAACACTACATTTATACAAATCAGTGTAAAAATCAGGCTACACTCATACGACTACTAAAAATCCATAAGGCATCAAACACTCTTATAAAATTCTTCAACTTCGCCTAATAAAAAAGAATCTCCATGTCCCGGATATACAGTTGTATCAAGTGGAAATAAACAGAAAATCAAGTTCACACTATTTCTTAGTTCTTCGATAGAAGCCTCATGCCTTTTTTTAAAAATAGGCTGAAAACCTTTCATTACTGTATCACCAGTAAATAATGCATTATTCACCGAAATACAAATCGAACTACTAGAATGTCCTGGAGTATTAATAAAATTAAAATTCAATCCAACCCAATTTACATGAGATGTATAATCTGTTATAATATCAACAGAATCTATTTGAAATGATGAACTATCATTGTAGTACAATAAATTAAAGTAATTCTGAGGTATAGAAATCTTTTGCAAACATCTCTTCGAACAAGCTATTTGAGCATTATATCTTCCTCTCAACACATTAGCTCCCCATACATGATCAAAATGTTCATGTGTCAAAATAATACCTATGAGCCTCAATTCATTCTCATCTAAAAAAGATATTAGCTCTGTAACATCTTTAGATCCAGGATCTATTATAACACATTCCTTAAAACCTTCATTACTGACTAAATATGAATTAGAAGAGACTGGAAAATTTATAAAACGCCTAACATTCATATTTACTGTAAAGTATATCCTCCATCTATTGTGAAAATACTACCTGTCACCCATTGGGCAGCATCAGACAACAAATAAATACAAGCATTTGCTATATCAGTAGGCGTGCCAAAACCAAGCGGATGTCTTTCTGCATACCAGCGAAGCATACTGTCTTCTTCTATACCACTCTTATTAAGAATATTAGAAGGAATAAAACCAGGTTGAATACAATTCACTCGTATTTTTAATTTTGCAACTTCTAAAGCCATAGCCTTAGCAAAAGAATTCATTGCGCCTTTAGTACTTGAGTAAAGTGAATTACCAACTTTAACATTAAAAGTCGAAACCGAAGAGATTAAAACAATTGAAGCCGAATGAGCAAGTTTTTTCCGTTTAAGCAACTTACTCAATAGTTTAATATTAGAAATGATATTAACATCAAATATTTCGTCTATGGCTTTACTGGAAATATTTTTCACCGGCATTGTTTTAATCATCCCTGCACTCAATACAATACCATCTATAACCGGCAAGGAATCAACTATTCGATTAATATCATCTTCAAAAGATAAATCTGCGATGACGTAACTATGGTCTTTCCCTTCCAAAAAAGACATAGTATCCTTTAATCTCTCCTCATTACGAGCAGTGACTATTAAACTTGCTCCCATTTTAGATGTATCAATAGATATCCCCCTTCCAATGCCAGAAGAAGCACCTGTCACCAATATCTTTTTGTGCTCAAGAGAAAATGGATTATACATAACATCCCCCAATTATAGATACAACAAATCTGGACAAACAATTTTATTTGTCTTAATACAGCCTGACCCCAAAGAAAATCCAACTCCAATAGTAGTCATACAAAGAGTTAAGGGTCTAGATTCTAATTCTTTCTTTAGATTTGTCACCATCAACAGAGGAATTGTTGCTCCACTCGTATTACCGAATTCTTGGATATTATATGGACACTTTTCCGGGGGAAAACCTATTTTTTTTCTCAATTTTTCACACAAAAATTTATTTGCTTGATGAATTAACATATAATCTACAGCCTCTTTATCAAGATTAATTCGCTCACATAAATCTTTAAAATTTTTAGGTACATAATGAATTGCGAATGAAAAGACCTCTGCACCATCCATTTTCTCTTGTAATCTAGTCCTCTTAATCCCATCACCGTAATCTTCCAAAATAAAAGATTTATCATTAACAGGATTTCGACTTCCACCATCAGGAACAATAACAGAAGCTCTGCCCGAACCATCTGTTAAATAATTGAAATTCATTTCATCATAGTCCTCCTCACTATATTCTAAAGCTGTAACAGTACCAGCATCCCCCAATAGAAGATACATACTTCGATCTTCATAACTTGCGTATTCAGATTGAGTATTACCAACCATAACTAAAGCTTTTTTAATAGTACCATTCTGAAGTAGACTGCCGGCAGTTCCCATACCTAAAAGATATCCGGAACAACCCAATGTTATATCAAAAGCCAAACAATCTTTAGTTATTCCCATCTTATCTTGTAAAACACAAGCTGTCGCTGGTAAACGATAATCAGTAGTATGAGAAACAAACAACAAAAGCCCAATATCAGATTTAGACCAACCTAATTCATCAATTAATTTTTCTGCTGCTTTCTGGCATAAATCAGAGGTGCATATTGACCCATCATGTATAGCACAGTGTCTCCTTTCAACCCCTGTGGTCTGTATATATTTCTCTATTTCTTCATGAGAAAGTCTAGTATAATCACGATTTTCTTCTATGCGAGAAGGAACACATGCCGCGATCCCTCTCACTTTCACATTCTTTATATTTAAGAATGACATATTTATTTCGTCAAAATAAGATTATACAAATCTTCGATTGTATCCATACTTCTCAAGTCAGCCCCGGTCAATCTTTTGTCAAACTCTTCGTCAACCATAGAAATAATTGACAATGCAACTAATGAACTCCACTCATCCAATGATTTATAATTTGTTTTAGCCGTAAATACATCTTCTGCAGTATTATCAAATTCTGCAGCAAATAATTTAATAAATTCTTCTAATGTCATAATCAAATTTGTTTAAATGTTAATAACCGAAATCATTATTTTATAGTTTTATAATTCTTCACCTTACCTTTATAAGCACTAATATCCAATAGTGATTGAACATGCTTATCAGGATACATTCTTGCCACAATTTTTTCAAGCGTATCATCTGTACCAACCTCATAAAAATCAGACACTCCATTTCCAACCATATTGTGAACCATTTGTGTCCACAGCACTGGATGAGTGATATGTTGAATAAGATTATCCTTTATTTCACGAGGATTAATATGAGGCTTCGCATCAACGCATTGATATATTGGAATAGAAGGGGTTCTAAACTCTGTATCTTCAATAATCCCTCCTAACTCAATCCTTGCTTCTTCCATAAATGGAGAATGGAACGAACCTCCGATAGGCAACAATACCGCTTTTCTAGCACCCTCATTACGAAAAGTTTTTAATGCTATTTTTACACCTTGACGACTCCCTGTAATTACAACCTGACCAGGTCCATTATAGTTGGCAAAATAAATAGGTTCATTAGCTTCCTCTGATATTTCTTGTAGTCTCTTTTCGATATATTCATCAGAAAATCCAATAATTGCTCCCATTGCCGTTTCATACTTTTCGCATACTTTCTGCGCAATAAGAGCTCTATTTAACACTAAATTAAGACCATCTTCAAAAGATAGACAACCATTTACAACTAACGCTGCAAATTCACCCAAAGAATGACCTGCCACAACATCTGGTTTTATTTCTTCTTGACATAATGCCAGTGCTACTTCATACAAAAATACAGATGGTTGGGTGTTTTTTGTCTCCATTAGTTCTAATTCGGAACCATTAAACATCACATCTGTAATTTTACGTCCAAGATAGTCATTCGCTCTCTCAAATATTTCCTTTGCTTTGGGAGAAAGAGTGTATAAATCTTTCCCCATACCCTCTTTTTGACAGCCTTGTCCTGGAAAAATAAATGCATTCATAATACTTCTATTTTAAACATTTTGCAGGACTACCAAAAACCGTAGTCCCTGCCTTAACTCTCCTTATAACAAAACTTGCAGCACCCACGTGTGCATTTTCCTCAACAACAACATTGTGACTAAGAATAGCACCCGTATGCACCATAGCCCCAGTTTCAACTATCACTCCTCCTACACATACACAATGAGTATCAATTCTCACATAATCACCTATTATACAATCATGAGCTACTATAGCATATGATTGAACTAATGAATTACATCCAATTCTAGCATCTGCTCCTATTGAGGCATAATCAGCAATAATACATCCAGTATCTATCATTGCATTTTGACGAATTATGGCAGTACGATGAATTAATGAAAAGAATTGTCCACCTTTACTTTTAATTTTCTCACATAAAATACGTTTCAAAGATGAATTACCAATTGAACATACAAACACATCATCTTTTTCAATCACATAATCATCAATTGAAGATATTATGGGAGGATAATTACTGAATCCATCCAATGAATTTAAATTATCATCTATAAAACCTTTAATAATAAAATTTTCATCGTAACCAATACAACCCAAAGCAATACAATAGACTGAACGTCCCATTCCACCTGCGCCAATTATAACAAGTTTCTTCATTGTTTTATATATTTAGTAAAACCTAAATCGTCAGAATCTTTAGCAACATGATTCCCAATAGAGATATCTTTCCTAAATAAGACTCTATGAATTGATAGACATACAATCTTTAAATCAAGCATAAATGAGCAATGATCCACATACCATACATCCAATTCAAATCTTTTACTAAAAGGGAGAAAATTTCGTCCATTTACCTGCGCCCAGCCAGTAATCCCCGGACGCACTTCATGACGACGAGCCTGCTCTTTTGAATAGAGAGGCAGATATTCCGGTAATAAAGGTCTTGGACCAATCAATGCCATATCCCCTTTCAAAACATTAATTAATTGCGGAAGCTCATCAATACTAGTGGCACGAACAAATTTACCCACATGAGTCAATCGTTTAGCATCCGGCAATAATTTGCCTTCTGCATCCCGCTCATCCGTCATACTTTTAAACTTTATCACACGGAATATTTTTCCATCCTTTCCAGGACGCTCCTGAGTAAAGAATGCTCCTGCACCTTTATTGGCAAAATATAACCAAATAGTAATAAGTAATAAAATGGGCCAAATAAAAGCTAGTGTACACAAAGCTATGATGAAATCAATCAACCGTTTAAAGAAACATTTATACATAACATTTATTTTGATAAAATAGTTCCTATTTGAGAATATATAGCTTCCTTATCAAGGAGTTCATCCACCAATCTCTCATTATTCAACTTCCACTCCCTATAATCATCCCAAAATTCCAAACACTGTAGAAGCACCTTATCAAAAGTATTGTCCTTAAAATCAAAATTGAGTCCAACCTTATATCGGTCAATCATATCAGCTGTTTCTCCTGGCAAAGAATTTAAAATAAAACAATTTGTTGCTACATAATCATTGAATTTATAACTATGAACAACTTTCGTCTTATCACGAAAAATATTCACCGCAATATCGCAATTAGCTAAGTATTTCAACAAGTCTCCATATTCCATAAATCCCGTAATCTCTGCATTTACTGAATATTGACTTATAAGATTTTCTATTTTAGCACGGCATACTCCATCTCCTATAAAAAAAAGTTTATATTGATATTTTCCATTAAGAACAGCCACCCCTTTTATCAATGATTCAAAATCATAACTCGTACCTAAGCTACCAGCATAACCAATCCATCTCTCTTCATTTGGCTTATTTAGAGTAAGTTTACTTTCAGCTACAAGTTTCTTCACTTCCTTCTTATCGACTCCTAAATATAAAGGATATATAGGAGCCCTATGATTATAAAAAGCAGCTTCGTTAGCATATTGTTTTGACTCTCCTAATATCACATCTGCCATCTTATATGATTGTATCGTAATATACTTCCAAGGGAAAATAAAAAGATTCAAAAGCCTATTTTTTATTCCAACCACAATTGGCATTAAAGAATCAGGCCATAAGTCAATTACATCTATCACAAACTTCACACCATGTTTCTTGCAATATTTTCCACAAACATAAGCAGCAGTTGAAGTTGGCATGGCACAATAAATGGCCGTTGGAATTTCCTGAAGTGAATTCAAAAACTTTTTTAATCTATAAGCGAAAACAATATGACTATATATACGCTCAATAGAAATATTCTTTTTATATGCAGGAACATGAAGATAATGATTATTGATATTATCTATACATTCTTTATATCTTTTACTTCCATGATTAAAGTCAGAGGTTACAACATTTATTGCTAGATTTGATGTGTAGTGGAATATATTAGATATGCGTGAATTATTTGTATTAATACTCCCAAAAAGCGAAACTAATAGTATCATATTATATTTAACTTAATTTTCCAATCAATAAATCAATAAGCCTATCAATTTTATTAGACACCATAAGCCTTTGATCTATATCTATATATTCTCCATTTAAAAAATGTAACATACAGTCCGATATATCAGAAGAATCATAAGGATAGAAAGTTATAGGATTATGTACCACTTCAAAAGTATAAGGCAAGTTTGAAGCAATTACTGTAATTCCTTGTTGGAGTGCCTCTACTAAGGGTAGTCCAAACGATTCTTTTAATGAAGGGAATAATAAAGCCCGGGATTGCGAGAAAACCTCTAAAACCACATCGTGACTAATTGTTCCGAGATTATGTATTATTTCATATCCCGCACTTTGATTTATTTGCTTTATACGATTTTGTAAAATGGTATTTTTACATCCTATAGTTAGTGCGATGGTAAAATGGGCATGCCGAGATGCCTTTTCAATCGCATCTAACAACACATTGTTATTTTTATGAGTAGCACTTGATCCTGGATAAAAAAAATCATATTTCTTTTCAGCAACTTTTCTCTTTATATCTTCAAAAAAAGGAAGCACTAAAGGAGATATTCCAAATGTATTTTTCAACCGTATTGCCATTTCCGAAGTTTGACAAGCTACTATATCAACTTTTCGCATGAACAATTTTAATAAAATATAATATAAATATTTTCGCAAATTTAACCCAATGGTACTATCTATATTTGTCCATTTAGGTCTTTCTGCAAAAAAAAGATTATGGATATAGATGATTGAAGAAAGATTACGGCGAAATGGAGGCAAGTTACACAAAAAAAGAACCTTATTTCTACGACTAACGTATCTGACAAAAGTCTTGAATAGAGAAGTTCTCACAAGTCTGATATTTTTAGATTCTAAATATTTAAGTCTATTCAAAACATGCCCATAACCTATATAAATTATTGCATCTATATTTCTTTCTTTAATTCTTCGCAATAACAAATCCAATAACACTATCCCACCATTAGAATTAATTTGGGATGCTTCAATATATAGCATAAATAACTTATTGATTTATATAGTATAAATTCAAAAACTGATTTGCCACATTGACAATATTGAATTGCGATAAATCTATAGAGTCTAAATTATCATATATTCCATTATAGAATCTCAAAAAACGTTCAGAATCATAAAGTTTTGATGAAAAAGAAAAAATAGGACGATTTGCTAAGGTGTAATCTATTAATTTACTTGGGCTTTGATTATTTGAGGAATTTTTCACATTTATCAGAAAATCCATTTTACTGAGTTCCAAAATCAATTTATCACGTGGTATAGAATCAATTATCAACATACGTCCATCCAATTTATCAATATAGGGTCTAAGACACTTCATACTATCTTGAACATTAATATTTGTATAAATAACAAAACGAAAATCCAAAGTAAAGTCAGACAAAAAATCTAAAAATATTTGAGGATTCCGAATATCAGAATAGAATAAGCCAGCAAAAGCAAATGTAGGTACAGAATGTGGCGTATATGTCGATAATTTAATTCCGTTAAAATTGAATCCTTGAGGTATAACTTTTATATGATCATCATCCTTCAACCACCTATAGGAGTTGATTGCTATATCTGTTGGAATAGAAATAAAATCAAATCGATTTATACATTTTTTTTCTATGAACTGGAAATAGGGAGCAACTTTAGTTGCAATATTAAATTTAGAAAAAGGATCACCATAATCTGCAACATAACAATCGGCAATATTCCGACCTGCAATTTTATGTGCTACTGCCCAATGAATGGCAAAAGGAAGACCTATTGAGATTAATAAGTCGTATTTTTGTTCAAAAGTCAATAAATTCTTAACTTTTAGGTACAAATAAAACCATTTATTGGTAGAAATATAAAACAAAAACTTCCCGAGATATTGTTTAATATTTGAAAAGAATCCACTATTACTGTATTGTACTTTTTTGGAACTATCAATACACCATTTAAAGGCATGCAAATTTATCAGTTTAACATTAGGTGTTTTATCTATAGACAACAATACCCCATCGGAGTTTAATACTGTTATTGCATTTATAACCGTTACTTGATGTCCTCTTCTAGCAAATTCATGAGCCAATTCCGTTGCACGAAAAGCCCTTGGTACGTTTAATGGATAATAGTAAGCTGTTACAATTACAATTCTAAGATTTTCCATATTCTAATTGATAAATTGAAAATACAGATGACAAAGAAACCCAATACAATGGTAATGCTATGAATGAACGTGAAAACAATGAATAAGTCAACATCTGAATAAAAAAGAGTGCAAAAAATATATATCTACTGCGATTATTAATTAGCTTATAAGAACAAGTCACTCCCCAAAGAGTCATTATTATATATAGTATTCCTCCCAAAAGTCCCCCTGCCATTAAGCTTTCCAAAAAAGAATTATGAACATAATCCCCCTTTATATCACCTGAAGTGAGCAAAAAAGATTGTCCTAATAAGGGATTATCAGAAAAGATTGCCCAACCTTGGTTATAGTAAATATTTCTTCCAGACATACCATTTCCATCCCCTTTAAAAATTGTAAGAAAGCGATCTATAAATTGACTTTTAAAAACCTCTTGAAAAAAGATATTAATTTCATCAATATAGATAACAAACAAAGAAACTAAAATAGAAATAAGCAATAATAGTCTGAAACTAATACGATTACTGAAGATAATTATTAAGCATACTAATAAAGCCAACATTGGACTTCTTGAATTAGCAAGGATAATAGACAATGCCCCACATAATATTCCTAATCCTCCCAATATACCAATAATCAGTTTTTTATGATGACAAATAAGAAGAGAAAATGAAATGAGAACCAGTGTCAGTCCTAAATGTCCATAGCCAATCGTATCTAGCATAGCGTTAGCCTCAAACCGCCCCTCATTGCCAACATAAGTTTTCATCGCAATAGAAGTCATTACATTAGAAAACGAATAAATTAAAGCTAAAAAATAAAACACAAATAATATTACAAGAAGAGTTTCTATATGTATCTTGGAAAAAGGAATGCGCCTACATGCTTGATAAGGAAGAGCTGCAAGCAGAAAGAAATACACTATGTATGTTATATTATTCTCAAAAATTGTATTATAAATACCATCTATATATATATTTACATAAACTCTAGCACCATATATACATAAAAACAAAAATACTATTACATCGAAGAATCTAATATAAATTTTAGGATATAACACACATAAATACAAATAACACACAAGATAAAAGAATATTAATCCCGATGTTATGATTGATATTCCACTTCCAGTCACCAAATAAGTCCTCAAATCGAAAATAATGAGCAAACATAGAAATAAGTGCATTATCCAATTGCGAAAAGAAATTATATTAATCCGAAACAATTTCATAAATCAATCTAAAAAGAATTTTTCCATTGACTTGTAACTAGTTCGCAGAAATCGTTTTGCTCTCATAATTAGAATTTTATCCTTATTGATAGAATTAGATCTTCTGATTAATTGCAATATATCCTCTTCTGACAATTCTCTCACAAATTCAGCAGCATTAGTATTAGGTAAATGAATAGCAGCAAGTTTATTATAACAAATAATCTTAATGAACGAATTAAACATAACACTTTGGGATTTATAGCTCAATAATATATTTTTCTTATTTTCAATAAAATCAGTAATATCAATATATCTATTAGCATATAAATAAGTCAAAGGCGTTTGTACTTCATATAAACACATTCGACCTCTATAATGAATATTTTGGATAGCTGCAAATGATGCCAAGGCTGCATTGGTATGGTCTATATTAACATCTATAGGAGATAATACATAAATTATATCAGGATTGGAGTTTTGGATAGCATGAGCTATTTCAGATATAAGACTTTCAGAAACAGTAAATTCAAAGCTTATTTTATTTAGAAAAATTGTTTTTATTTTAGAAAAATAATTTGACAAATTAAGAGCTTCATATCTTCTCATAGCAACCATTTCTTGACGAGTAACAGATGGATTGAAACTTTTACATCCATCTGTTACATACAATATAGTAATATCATGATTCAATGTACTATGCTTTAAAAGAGTTCCTCCTAATCCTAATATCTCATCATCACTATGTGCAGCAATCACTAAAACTTTTTGAGAGGTAAGATCAAGAGGCAAGAAATTTGTTTTCTTCAGCCTAAAGAAAAAAACATAATCTATAATGAATAGTAATCTATCAACTATAAGATGAGCCAAAAACCAATATAGTTTAATGAAAAAACTTTTTATTTTATATAAAATCATAAAGTTGAGAATAAATCTATCCATTTATCTGTTACACTCTCAAGGGAAAAAGATTTTGTCATTTTTTTTGCTTCCTTTGCCAACTTAATCCGTAAATCAACATCCATCATCAACATCTCAAGTTTTGATATGTACTCTTCCTGTTTATAAGGAGTTATAGAAAACCCATTAACATTATTAATAATAAAATCATTGATTGACGAAAAACTTGCATAAGCAATAGGTATTGCACCGAAATACATTCCTTCTAACAATGACATACTTAATCCTTCTGATTCTGAAACGAGACATACAATACTAGCTTTTATGAGGTAAGGTACAACATTTTTTCTCCTCCCTATAAATGAAATATTCTGCAAATGCAATTTCTCAGCAATGTCCATATTATATGTTAAATCATCCCCATCTCCTATCAATTCTAGCCGCCAATCAGCATGTTTATACCATATTTTATCCCATATATACAACAACCGACTAACATGTTTATGGGACTCAACAATTCTTCCAACATAGACAATTTTCTTTTCTTTGTTAGCAAGGAACTCATCATCTATATTTATATCTTCAAAATTTACACAGTTGGGTATAACATAAATGGGCTTCACTATTTTGGGACAAAGTGCCTTAAAATCATTAATATGCGATGCAGAGAGTAATACAAATGCAGAAGAAAATGCTTCTGCAGCTTTTAGTCTATTAATATAAATGCTCTTAATCCTTTGTTTATACAATGATAAAAAAGTACGTTTTATTAATGGTTTGAAACCTTTTTGGGATATCTGATATTTCAAATCCTTAATTTCACCCAAAGGATCACTGTGTATAACAGACAGTACCTTATATTTTTTCTTATGCCTTAATGCAACATACAAAAATGTTGTAACATCGCGATATACCCCCTGATTAATGATGATATCAACTTTATCATCTTCCAATATCGTATGGAAATATTGAATATTAATATCACTCATCAAAACAGAAGATGGTAATGATAAATGATGAAAACGAAACGAATTCAAATTATCATATTCATTTAATGTCTGAATACAAGATAATACAGTAACGTTTAATCCTCTATCTAACAAAGATTCCGCTATTATCTTTGTAATAGATTGCACACCACCACAGGATGGGAAACTTCTTAATACAAATAAAACATTCATAAAATTATCTCTTCATTACCAATGACAATATTTGCTTCAAGAATTTACGTTCCACAAATAAGAAAATCAATAAAACTGAAACAGTAGAAAATAATTTCAATAGAAAAAGTCCAAACCGTGATTCAACACCAAGCCCCTCCAAACAATAATTTAAGAGTAACATTATTATTATAGAAATTAAAATGAAACGAACATTGTAAACAGATTGCTTAAATGAAATTCCTATTTTTTTATCAAGTAGATAAAAAATACCGGGATAATGTATATATAAAGCTAAACTCCTAACAACAACATAATAAAATAAACCATATTTAACAGAAAGCAATAAAAACGGTATTGCCACCAAAATACTTACACTTGTATTAACCGCAATTTCTTTAAAATATCCCTTAGACCTAACCCCCTCGATAAAAGCAGAATAAAAAGACTCAAGTCCCATAATCAGAAACATAATACCTAAAATTGATGATATTTCACTCCATGTGTTAGAAAAGAAGCAATCTGATATATAACTATTAAATATATATACAAATAATCCAAGACTTGCTCCCAATAAAAATACAACCTTTTGACTAAATAAAAGTGCCTCTCTTAACAGCTTTCCACTATTCTGGTAACGTGAGAAAGCACTGAATAACACAGGTAATATAGGAGTAAATAACAATCCGATTGCAGTATTAAACAAGGTTTTGGAAGTAGTATATAAGCCTAAATCATTTACAGATAAAAACTTTGATATCAAAAAAGTATCAAAGCATACTGGTATCCAAACACATATTTGCTCTATCGTATTCCATATTGATTTACCTATAACACGATAAATCATATGCCAATTAATGTATAATATCGGTTTCCATTTACTTTTAACCCATAATACCACAGTATTTAATAAAGAACCTGCAATAGTACTTAAAACTATGGCCCAATAGCCACCACCTGAAAAAGCGATAGGCAATGCTATCAATAATGGAGAACATATTGTTATAAGTCTTATATAAAATAAAAATCTAAAATCTAAATTTCTTTTTCTAATGGCATTTTGAACAGAACACAATGAGTACAACAATATTTGTACAGACATGACTTTTATCACAGAGTCTGATTGAGGCTGAGAATAAAATGATGCGAGTTCTTTTGAAAAAAGAAAAACCACCAAAAATAATATAATGCCAACAAATATATTTAGATAAAAAGCAGCATCATATAATTTTTGGATATTACCCTCATCATCTTCTGCTTGAATAAGAACTTTACTTGTCCCCATATCACTCACAACATAAATGAGTCCTAAAATTGTTGTAGCAACTGAAACAACTCCAAAATCCGATGGTGACAGTATATGAGTAAGTATTAAGAAAACAGCAGGGCTAATTATTTTTGCAATAATTTCAGCCAATACTGACCACAATGTCGCATTTAAAGTATCTTTCAAAAGTGGCATTACTCACATTATTTCAACGTATACACAATTCTACTACACGCCAGCCCATCCCCGTAAGGATTCACCGCCTTACTCATTCTTTCATAACATGCTTCATCATCCAACAAAACAGCAACTTCACCTATAATCTTATCATAATTTGTTCCTACTAATTTCACAGTTCCAGCTTCCAGCGCCTCTGGACGCTCTGTCGTATCACGCATCACAAGTACTGGCTTCCCAAGTCCGGGAGCTTCTTCCTGAATACCACCGCTATCTGTCAAAACTATAGCGGATTTCTCCATCAGATAAACAAAAGAAAGATACTCTAAAGCCTCTATGAAGAACATATTCCCTAAATTGGATAAATCTTTGCCAAATACCTCATGAATTGGTTTACGAACATTGGGATTTAAATGCATCGGATAGACAAAATCAACATTTGGATATTTCTTTGTAAGAGTCTGAATAGCCCGACACATAGAAACAAATCCGTCACCGAAATTTTCACGACGATGACCTGTTATCAAGACTAATTTTTTTCCATCTAACAAGCGGTTGATGTCATAACCGGCAGTTTTCAAAATGCCTTTCAGCTCTTCATCAAACCTCTTATCACTCTTTATCTTATCTACAACCATGTAAAGTGCATCTATTACTGTATTACCTGTCACTATTATAGCTGATTCCTTTACACCTTCATCCAACAGATTCTGACGACTCAAAGGAGTTGGAGAGAAATGATAACTGGCAATACGCCCTGTTATCACTCGATTCATCTCCTCCGGCCAAGGGCTATATATATTATGAGTCCGAAGTCCCGCCTCTACATGTCCCACTGGAATCTGCTGATAAAAAGCAGCCAATGCCGAAGCCGTAGAAGTGGTTGTATCACCATGAACCAAAACAACATCTGGCTGTACCTCTTTCAAAACATCACGCATACCTATCAAAACACGAGCTGTCACATCATACAAATCCTGTCCTGGTTTCATAATATTCAAATCATAATCAGGAATGATTTCAAATATATGCAATACCTGATCAAGCATTTCGCGATGCTGACCGGTAACACATACGATTGTCTTGAACTCCTCCGGATATTTTTGAAATTCTTTCACCAGAGGAGCCATCTTTATGGCTTCGGGACGAGTCCCGAAAACCAACATAATCTTCTTCATGCTATAAGGTATTTATTATTTCTTGTAAATTCCGCAAAAGTCAAGAATTACTTTCCGATCATTATATGGCAGGGATTTAAATACAGAATGAGCAACCAGAAAAACGACGATATCAGCCTTCTCATAGGCTTCTTTATAATCTGTAAGTTTAAATACGTTGTGTTCCTGCACATTAGGTTCCACTACTAAAATATCTGCATTATTACAGCTTTGCATCACTTTAGTAGTAATATACTTGGCAGGAGCTTCACGCAAATCATCAATATCGGGTTTAAAAGCCAGCCCCATCATAGCAATAGTAGGTTTACGATGATATTCCAATTCAAACTTCAACATAGCATTCCGCACTTTCTCTGCACACCAGAATGCTTTATAGTTATTGATTTCACGAGCGGTAGATATGATTTTAGATTCCATAGGAAATTCAGCCGTAATGAAATAAGGATCAACCGCTATACAGTGTCCTCCAACACCACAACCAGGTTGAAGGATATTCACACGGGGATGCTTGTTCGCCAAGTTAATCAATTCCCAGACATTGATTCCTGCTTTATCACAAATCAGAGAGAGTTCATTGGCAAAAGCTATCTGTACATCACGGGAGGAGTTTTCTGTCAGTTTACACATTTCTGCCGTTTTACAATTAGTGCGATGGAGCGTTCCTTGTACAAACTTACACAAAATCTCTGGAATAACCTCGAAAAACGGGAGAAATGACGCTAAATGACTTAATGTCAGAGTCGTTACGGTGTCAAATGATGACAAGCCGAAAAATCGGAAAACGCAAAGAAAAGCGGATTTAAGAAGAAGAATGGTTTGCAAATCATTACCCGTGAAAGAGTAAGATTTAACATATGAGAGATGCTATTGCACCGTTTGTCACCGATTTGCGTATCAAGGTCTAACTCGTTGATATTTAACTTTGCAAACAAAAAACGAGTATGGCAAGAAGTACATTCAAAGTGCTGTTCTACGTGAACGGCAGCAAGGAGAAAGACGGTATTGTCCCCATCATGGGACGAGTGACAATCAACGGTACTGTGGCGCAGTTCAGTTGCAAGCAGACCATCCCGAAAACCCTTTGGGATGCGAAAGGCAACCGAGCCAAAGGCAAGAGTGCCGAAGCACGGAACATCAATCTGGCATTGGACAACATCAAGGCGCAAATCATCAAGCACTATCAGCGCATATCCGACCGAGAGGCATACGTAACGGCTGAAATGGTGCGCAATGCCTACCAAGGGGTAGGAAGCGAGTATGAGACACTGATAAAGGCTTTTGACAAGGATTGCGCCAACTTTCTGAAACGTGTCGGTAAAGACCGCAGCATCGGTACGTACAAGGTCATGGTAAGGGCAAGGAACTATGTCGCAGCCTTTATCAAGTCATTCTACAGACGGACAGACATGTCCATGCTGGAACTTACACCCGACTTCATCAAGGAGTTTGCGGCTTATCTTACGGCTGAACGGGGACTGAAAACGCCACCATCTGGCTGAACTGCATGTGGCTGAAAGGCGTGGTCATGCGTGCGCACTATAACGGACTGATACCGAGAAATCCGTTTGCGCAGTTCCATATCAGCCCGAATGTTAAGGAACGGGAGTATCTGACAGAGGACGAAATCAAAAGAATCATGGCGCACGAGTTTGACAACCCCACCCTCGCATTGGTGCGGGATCTGTTCACTTTCGCCTGCTTCACCGCCTTGTCTTTCGTGGATATGAAAGAACTCACAACGGACGAAATAGTGGAGGTGAACGGTGAGAAATGGATATTGTCGAAACGGCATAAGACAAATGTCCCGTTCCAAGTGAAGCTGCTGGATATTCCCTTGCAGATAATCGAACGGTACAAGTATCTGTCGGAAGACAGGCTGGTTTTAGGAAAATCAACTATTGGACGATGTGCAAACAACTGAAAAAGGTAATGGCGGAATGCGGAATAGAGAAGCAAATCTCCTACCATTGCGCACGTCATACATTTGGAACACTGGCTCTTAGCAAGGGGATGCCCATTGAAAGCGTGAGCCGTGTGTTGGGACACACGAACATTGTCACGACTCAAATCTATGCGAAGATAACCACACAGAAACTTGACAATGACCTGACGATGTTCGGCAACAAGCTGAACGCATCGTTCGGAAGTGTAACCCCATAATCAAGCATAGCCATGAAACGAAGCATCATCACAACAGATGGTAACGGCAACATCATCATGCCGACCGACATTAGCGCAACCGCCATGAGCGAATGGGAACTTTGCGCCCTGTTTGGAGTAACCGCCCCGACATTCCGTGCAGGGCTGAAGGCTCTTTGCAAGAGCGGAGTTTTAAGGGAATACGAGATAAGGCGAAGCATACGGATATCCGATAATTGCAGTATGGAGGTTTACAACCTTGAAGCGATAGTTGCCCTTGCTTTCCATATCGGCACATTCGGAGCGGAACGGGTACGTAATGCCGTTCTTGAAAGACTGTACCTGCGAAAAGAGAAAACAAGCATATTCTTCTCGCTGAATACCAACGGTATATCCAAATCCGAATACTTCTCGTAGCTGAATGCCTGACATTATTCACTCGGTAAGTCAGTAATTCATTAAGTCAGCACGACAGACACTCCGATTTTTTCTCCCGAAAAGCGTAATCCGACATTCGCTTTCGGGAGTTTTTCCATTTGTACAACCCGTTTCCTGTCCCAGACCATTGAAAGTTTTTGTTTCGGGGGCTATTTGTCACCATTCTGCTGTGTTTTGCATAACAACCTATCCGATAATTGATTATATTTTTGCAGCTGGTAATTTTCAAACTTAAAACCATTTGATTATGTCAGCTATCGAACAACAAGACAGCCACAGACCGCCATCGGATGGCGGCATGGCAAAGGAAGAATTTATCCGTGTCGGGACAACGCTCTACAAGATTGTGGAGCAACCGAGACTGAACGGAGGGTACGTGAGGAAACGTATCGCATGGAACAACGAGACCCTGCGACAGGATTACGGCAAGGATTACATCGGCAGCGTTCCCAAGTATGACGGCTTCTGCACCGTACCCGAACACATCGGCTACCGTTCCGTGGTCGGCAAATTCCTTAACCTCTACGAACCGATAGACCATGTACCCCGACAAGGGATTTCCTCTATCCGTTCATTGCTGCATCACATCTTCGGGGAACAATACGAGTTGGGGATGGACTATCTGCAACTGCTCTACCTGCAACCGATTCAGAAGTTGCCTATCCTGCTGTTGGTGTCGGAAGAACGCAACACGGGCAAAAGCACCTTCCTGAACTTTCTGAAAGCCCTTTTTCAGAACAATGTGACTTTCAACACCAACGAGGATTTCCGCAGCCAGTTCAATTCCGACTGGGCTGGCAAGTTGCTTATCGTGGTAGATGAGGTGTTGCTCAACCGCAGGGAGGACAGCGAACGGTTGAAAAACCTCAGCACTACCTTATCCTACAAGGTGGAAGCCAAAGGCAAAGACCGTGACGAGATTGCATTCTTCGCCAAATTCGTGCTGTGCTCCAACAACGAGTATCTGCCCGTAATCATAGATGCAGGGGAAACACGCTATTGGGTGCGCAAGATAGACCGCTTGCAGTCCGATGACACCGACTTCCTGCAAAAGCTGAAAGCGGAGATACCCGCCTTTCTCCATTTCCTGCAATACAGACAGCTATCCACCGATAAGGAAAGCCGGATGTGGTTCAACCCCACATTGCTGCATACAGAAGCCTTGCAGAAGATTATCCGCAGCAACCGCAACCGGTTGGAGATAGAAATGCACGAACTTGTCCTTGACATCATGGACAGTGTCGGCACGGATACATTCTCTTCTGTTACAGCGACATTCTTCTTTGCTGGTACACTCACAGGTAAAGGTGGAGAAACACCAAGTCCGAAAAGTGTTGCAGGAATGTTGGAAACTGACCCCTGCGCCAAACGGACTGACTTATACCACCTACCAGTTCAACTGCAATCGGGAGTGTCGGTATGAGCCGATAAGGAGAGTGGGACGCTTCTACACCGTCACAAGGGAGCAACTTGAATCCTTGTAATATTATCATTTTTCTGTTGAATTGTTGAATATGGGTATAAATACACTGACAATAAACGATATACATTCTCAACAAAATCTCAACAAGCCAAAAGAGAAGTTGAGAGACCACCGACCCCCGTTTGTTAATTTCTCTTTGGCGAGTGGTTTGTTGAGAAGATGTTGAGAGGTTACGAGGCTGTATATAAATATATTACATTGACAATTCATCAAATCAACAAATTTTCATCAACTTCAAAACCGTATGTAATATGACAATCCAAGATGTAAAGCAAATCAAACTGGCAGACTATCTGCAAAGTCTGGGCTATACGCCTGTAAAGCAACAAGGCAGGAACCTGTGGTACAAATCACCGTTACGGGAAGAAACGGACGCATCGTTCAAGGTAAACACCAAGCTTGAAAAATGGTACGACTTCGGCATCGGCAAAGGCGGAAACATCCTCGCATTGGCAGCGGAACTCTACCATTCGGAAGATGTAGCCTATCTGCTAAAACGCATAGAGGAGCGGACAGCATACATTCGCCCTGCATCGTTTTCTTTTGGCAGACAGCATTCCGACAATCAGCCTTATCAGGGATTAAGGGTTGGTGAGTTGTCCTCTCCTGCTCTTATAGCCTATCTGCAAGAAAGGGGAATAAACATCGGACTTGCCAAAAGAGAATGCAGGGAGCTTCGGTTTATGAATGCCGACAAACCCTATTTTGCCATCGGCTTTCCGAACATGGCAGGAGGATATGAAGTGCGCAACAGATACTTCAAGGGATGTGTCGCCCCGAAAGACATCACCCATATCCGACAGCAGGGCGGACAACGATGTATGTGTTACCTGTTCGAGGGGTTCATGGATTACCTTTCATTCCTTACCATCCGAGTAGAAAACAATCCGCAACACCCGCGATTGAACACACAGGACTATATCATATTGAATTCCGTTTCCAATCTTGCAAAAGCGGAAAGCATATTGGAGACCTACACCCAAGTCGGCTGTTTCCTTGACAACGACACGGCAGGACGGAACACCTGCAAGAAGCTGAAAGAGAAGTTTGGGGAACGGCTGCTTGACAAGTCAATGTACTATCGAGAGTATAAGGACTTGAACGACTACCTGTGCGGTAAGCCCTTGTCCCAATCGGCAAAGCCGATAAAGGAGAAGAAGCAAGTCCAATCCGCAAGGCGGATGATGCAGCCACCGAAAAAGAAAGGGGGATTTCATCTGTAATATGCACGTCCGCTCTCCCAAGGTATTTAGACAGAATACCATAGCTCAATAGGGCGTTTTCTTCACGCATTACTCCGTAACGCTAAAACACCTATTGAGCCAAAGAAATCCCTTTGGAAACCCTGTGCAAACGAGAGCAGAAGCCAAACCCGTTTGGATTATGCCGAGTGCAGTAAGGGTTCATTTGCATAATAAACCCTGTGAGCCGATGCCACAGGCAGAGAGAAGAAACATAACGATAACCGCAAAAACAGTAATGATATGGGATATTTTTCATTGGACATTAAGAAGGCAAAGGGTACATCGGACACCACGCAGTCCGACCATATAGAGAGAAAGATAATACCTAAAAACGCAGACCCGACAAGAACACATCTGAACAGGGTGCTTGTCGAATACCCTGATGGCGTTCACGGCAGGGATGAAGCGATTGCCCACAGGCTGAACACGGCAGGCATCAGACGGAAAATCACGCACGACCAAGTCCGTGTCGTTCGGGTGGTTTTGTCGGGTACGCACGAGGACATGATGAACATACAGGAAAAAGGCGAACTCGACGAATGGTGCAACGACAGTATCCAATGGCTGCAAGCCACATTCGGCAAAGACAATGTGGTTGCCGCCCATCTGCACATGGACGAGAAGACTCCGCACATCCACGCAGCCGTTGTTCCTATCGTGACGGGTGAAAGGCGCAAAGCCAAGAAAGAAGAGACGGACGGTAAGCGCAAGTACCGCAAGAAAACAAATTCCGTCCGTTTGTGTGCCGATGACCTGTTCAACCGCCAGACCCTGATTGCCTACCACGACAATTACGCAAGGGTGATGACGAAATACGGATTGCAACGTGGGATACGGGGCTCGGAAGCACGGCACACTACCACCATGCAGTATTATCGGGACTTGAAAAAGAAAAATGAAACCCTTGAAACCGAAACCAGACTATTACAGGAGAAGAAAGCCGAGGCGCAGGAGGAACTGAAACAGGTAAAAGCGGAAATCCGCACCGATAAGCTCAAAAGCGTAGCCACCGATACGGCAACCGCCCTTGCAAGCAGTGTGGTTCTCTTCGGAAGTGGAAGAATGAAATCGTTGGAACGCAGGAACGAGGATTTGCAAGACCGCATCCTTGAACTTGAAAACGAAGCCCGACAACGGGAACGGCAACAAGCCAAACAGATACAGGAGATAAGAAACGCTTACGAGCAACAGCACCGCAAGCTGTCGGAGTTTGCGGATTTTGTCAGACGCTACTTTCCATATGTGGAGAAGCTGATGCCTATAATAAATTTCCTGCGTGACCGATTGAAGTTTAATGACGGAATAATCAGAAGACTGTGCGAATTCAAGGAGGTCGGGATAAAAGGTGAACTCTATTCTTCCGAATTTAACCGAAGCTTTGATACTCGACACTCTGTCTGCTCCATCAAACAGGATGAAAGCGGTAAATCTGATTTCAATATAGACGGGGTTTCACACGTGAGCTGGTTTAGAAAGAAAATGAATGAGTTCAGAGAAGCCATCGGAATACCGAAGCCAAGACAGAATAGAAGTATGAAACTGTAAATCAAAAAAATCCGTGATAGTAGAATGGTATATCACGGATTTTTCATACTTTTGTATTGGCTTGAGGCAACTCTTTCCAAGACATACGAAAAAGAAGAAGCGTTTATCTTGTACTTGAAAACGTAGGAAATTTTCAATTAGATGCAAGGATAGCATAGTGGTTCTCACGCATATAGCGTGGGCTGCTATTGTTACATCTGCATCTATGGTTTCCTACGACCTTCAAGTTAAGAATGTGGCATACAGTTCCACGCTTCTTTAATAGGTTAAATTCCTTTGGGAACTGGAGATTAAAAAAATGTAGTGTATGAGCGTAATAAAAAAATGGTTATTAGCTATTTGTGCCATTATATTAATGAATGGATGTGCACCACTTCGAATGCCTGTAATAGTGAGGAATGCTCCTATTGAAATGTATAAATACGCATACATTTCCCCAACAAAGGAATTGACATCAAGCACAGGAGGTACATATGGTGGGCAATACGGTATCTATGGTTCTTCAACCACCAAAAGTGTTAATCCAAGTGATGTAATAGCAGGAATACTAATAAAAGAAGGATATATCATATTACCCGAACTTAAACCCGAATTATCTAATGAAACTCTAATCGTCAATTATGGTGAGAGTGGCAGGCGTAATAGAGGTTTAGGTTACACAATAGAAGTAACTATACAGTTTAGCTCTGCAAAAACTAATGAAATGATATGTTCTTGTACAGCAGAAGGACAAGGCGAAACAGAAGCTGATGATATCCGTCAAGCCATTAGAAGAGCCTTAACAAGTTTATTCCCTGAGAAATAACCCAATAATACGACAGATTATGAAAAAGTTTTTAGTATTATCCGCTTTAGTTATAACTTCTTGTACACTCTCTAACGAGGAAAAAGCTGAGAAATTGGTTAAAGAGACACTTAAAGACTATCTCTATCACCCTGATTCTTATGAGCCAATATCAACAAGAGTTGATAGTATGTTTATTGATGTAACTACTATCGAGCCTATTATGGAAATTAGCGATGAAATCAAGAATTTGATATCTAAAATAAATCGCTGTGAGAGAAAAATTGAATCAGCAGAATCTTCTATGGATATTTTTGCCCCCAATGGTTATTCTTCTCAATACTCTCGTGGAGAGTATTCACGAGCAAAAAAAGAAAAGGAAGAAGCCAAATCTGATTTGAACAAATACACCAAGAAACTTTCAGAACAACTTGCTTTTCTAAAAGAAAATGTCGCTAAATATCACAAAGGAGAATTTACAGGTTGGGCAGTAAGCCATAGATTTAGGAGTCTTAATGGAGCAGGCTCAATGACCATTCCGGGAGAAATGATTTTCTTTTGCGATGAAGAATTTACAACTTGTGGGGGTTATGAAACAGATAAGTTTGAGGACTTCGTAAAAATTTTAAACGCAGTAGATGAAGCAACTTCGGATGAAGATGTAATAGATTATTTTAAAGAAAATAATTTTTTGCTATAAATTCCGTATTTCCGTAGTACGCTAATTTTATGCAAAGCAAATATTATCAACTGCTATTTTTTTTATATGCAATGGGCGTTTATTTTGGTTATTTGTATAATTGCTATTTCGGTTATTGTAATAGCGATGGTACGAACACGCCTAAAAAACAAATCCAAAGAGCTTGCAGAAAAGCTAAACCATATATCTGCATATAGCGAGAAATCAAATTATGAGCAAGCAAAAGAGAGATTATCGGCTCTTAAGGAGGGGGCGTTTATAGATATTCCCTCAGACTTAAATAATGGCTTTTATGGCAGGGTAATCTCCGCAACGCAAGAAAAAGATTTCATCAATCATTATAAGGTACATTTCCAAGAGGCATATTCACTTCTGAAGAAACTTGAAGCCTTTAACATCACTCCATCAGAAACCATATCCAAATTCATTAACGACTTTGGAAGAATCAACAAACTTGTAAAACAACATAATGATGGTGTTATAACCTTCTACTTGACACGCACAGGGACTTTTTCGACCATTGCCTAAAATACCCATTAGACAAGCAACAAAGACGCTCAATTGTTTCAGAAGAGGATAATTGTTTAGTAGTCAGCAGTGCAGGTAGTGGTAAAACCTCTTCAATTGTCGGTAAGGTTAAATATCTCACCGAAATCAAGGGTATAGCACCTGAAAGAATTTTACTTATCAGATATACCAACAAAGCAGCAGCCGAACTAACAGAAAGAATGGCGACCAATGGATTGAAAGGTTACACATTCCATAAGTTAGCCATTGATATTATAGGCAAAACGACAGGTACAAAACCATCTATTTGCGGCAATACAGATTCATTGTTTGTAGATATATATCACAAATTGTTAGATAAATCGTCTTTCAAGAAAAGTATAGTGGAATACTTTATTGATTACCAAACGAATGAAGCTGATTGGGAACAACGCAAGAATGAAAGACGGGAGCAATTATCAGGACTAAAGAATGTGCAGCTAAAGGCGATGTTCCCCGATATGGACGGCAGAGCCATATATGTGAGAAGTGAACAAGAACAAAAAATATGTTTTGCTTTGTCCTCGCTGGGAGTGAAATTCAGATATGAAGAACCATACGAACATCAATTAGCAGATGAGATGCACTCACAATATCGTCCCGACTTCTCAATATATTTTAAGCAAGGAGGAGTAACCAAACGCATCTATCTTGAACATTTCGGAGTTGATGAACACGGGCTTGTTCCTGCTTGGTTTGCAAAAGACAAGGGTATAACCTACGAAGAAGCCAATCAGAAATACAATGATGGTATAACTTGGAAAAAAGCGGCTCACGAGAAATTTGGTACACAACTTTTAGTGACATCAAGTGCAGATTTCCATTATTCTGATATTAGGGATAAACTCCGTAAACTATTAGCTGAAGCAGGTGTACCAATTCAAGAAAAGACCGATGAGGAGTTATACGATTTAGTACTACCCAAAGGTAGCAAGCAGGAAAAGGCGTTTATACGACTTGTTGTTACTTTCGTTACATTGGTAAAATCAAGTTGTAAATCAGTTAAAGAGGTTTTGAAACAAGCCAAAATGCAGATGATGAACGAAGTGTGTTTATCATCAAGAATATATTTCAACCTGTATATGAACACTACATAAATGCGTTAAGCGATAGTAACCAAATTGATTTTACCGATGCTATTCTTCAAGCCACTGAGATATGTCGTACTTCACACCCTGTTGAATATGATTATATCATAGTGGATGAGTTTCAAGATATTTCTGTTGACCGTTACAACTTCTTGAAAGTATTGCGAGAGGGTAATCCTCCTGCAAAGTTGTATTGTGTGGGTGATGATTGGCAGTCTATTTATCGTTTTTCGGGAAGTGATATGGCTCTATTCAATCAATTCCCCGAATATTTTGGAGCAACGGAGATAAACAAGATTGAAACTACATACAGGTTTGAGAGCCTTTGGTTTCTTTATCGTCGAACTTTATACAACGCAATAAAGCCCAAATACAAAAGAATATCCATTCGTTCAGCTCAGAAATGAGAACCGAGTTGGAATTCTATGCTTATGATAGACGAGATTACTGCAATACGATAGGGCAACTTGTGGCTTCTATTCCATCGGATAAATCAATATTCCTATTGGGGCGTTACTCTTTGATGATTACTACCTCTTTATGTACCAATCAATTAAAGAGGGTAATAGATTCTACTATGTGATAGGAGGACGAAAAATAGAGTTTTTAACCGTACATAAGTATTCACCTGTAAGAAGTTACTAATGACAAAAGAAATTGCCCGTTCGTTTTACGGGTCAGCACTTTACTATTGATAAAGTGCTAATAAAAGATGCAATAAGACAAGCAAATATAAGTAATCAGGATACGGTTTTAGATATTGGGGCAGGCAAGGGTTTCTTACTGTTCATTTATTAAAATCGCCAACAATGTTGTTGCTATTGAAAACGACACAGCTTTGGTTGAACATTTACGAAAATTATTTTCTGATGCCCGAAATGTTCAAGTTGTCGGTTGTGATTTTAGGAATTTTGCAGTTCCGAAATTTCCTTTCAAAGTGGTGTCAAATATTCCTTATGGCATTACTTCCGATATTTTCAAAATCCTGATGTTTGAGAGTCTTGGAAATTTTCTGGGAGGTTCCATTGTCCTTCAATTAGAACCTACACAAAAGTTATTTTCGAGGAAGCTTTACAATCCATATACCGTTTTCTATCATACTTTTTTTGATTTGAAACTTGTCTATGAGGTAGGTCCTGAAAGTTTCTTGCCACCGCCAACTGTCAAATCAGCCCTGTTAAACATTAAAAGAAAACACTTATTTTTTGATTTTAAGTTTAAAGCCAAATACTTAGCATTTATTTCCTGTCTGTTAGAGAAACCTGATTTATCTGTAAAAACAGCTTTAAAGTCGATTTTCAGGAAAAGTCAGGTCAGGTCAATTTCGGAAAAATTCGGTTTAAACCTTAATGCTCAAATTGTTTGTTTGTCTCCAAGTCAATGGTTAAACTGTTTTTTGGAAATGCTGGAAGTTGTCCCTGAAAAATTTCATCCTTCGTAGTTCAAAGTCGGGTGGTTGTCAAGATGATTTTTTTGGTTTGGTGTCGTCTTTTTTTAAGCTGCCGCATAACGGCTGGCAAATTGGCGATGGAGCCGACTTTTAGCACAAATGTTGAATAGAATTACTAATCTTCAACATTGCACAAAAGTTCAATAGAAGTACTTCACCGGCTCTATTGCCAATTTGTTTGTTATGTGCCGTTTTATTCCATTTTATACATTTAACAATTGCTGAAACGTAAAGTCGGGTTTAAACATTTCAATTTCGTTTTGAGTTGATTCTTCTTGTGCTTCTTTGCCATAGATAAACATTTGCTGTTCATAATTTTAACAGCCTCTTCAATGCTATTAAATTTTCCATCGGCTAGATTATCAGACAATATCAAGGCATCCACCAACCCACTATTTACTCCCTGCCCTGCAAAGGCGGCATCAAATGTGCGGCATCCCCAATCATTGTTATGGGTAATGGGCGCTTGCTTTTCCAAGGCTTTTCTAAAGGAAATATCCGTGTAGCCAATCCTACAAATGACAACGTCGTATGAATCAATTCTTTGTAGCGTTCGTCCCAATCGGAAAATTCTTTCAGAAGAAAATCAACGACACTATTTCTGTTTTGAAAATCTACCTGCGTTTGGTTTTTCCATTCATCAGGTGTTTTAAAACTTATTCCAAAATGCAATGCACCATTATTATTGGGTTAGCAAATAATAAATTACCTTGGTGAGATGCCATTAGCCGGTTTCCATTGCATAGCTGAAAAAATCCAGGACAGTTTATCTCTGGTTGATGAATATCGGCTTGTATATTGAAAGTACCTGTTTCTTCAACTTCCGTGTCGGTAACAAATTTTCTTACCTTGGACATCCCGCCATTGGCAAGAATAACCAAATCTGCTGTTTCACTCGGTTTATTCTCAAAAGTTAGTGTCCACTTCTTCTTACCAGGTTCAAGCATAACAAGTTTTCTATCCCAAATAACCGTGTCGTTTTCTAAACTATTCAACAAGATAGCCCTTAAGTCATTTCTGTTTATTTCAGGATTGTCAAATCGATTTTCGGGCTTTACATTTTTTGTATATTGCCTTTTTTATCAGCAATATTTACACCCATTGGTAAGGCTAAGTCATAATAAGTTTGTAACAATCCCGCTTTTTTCATTGCTTCCTGACCTGAACCTTTGTGTAGGTCAAGGGTTCCACCAAAAATTCTTGCCTCTCGGTCGTTGTCTCTTTCGTAAACTGAAACGTCTATGCCGTTTTGCTGTAATAATTTTGCCATAGTCAGTCCAACGGGTCCACCACCAATTATTGCAACGTTCTTATCACTAAGTAAATTCATTTGTTTGTCTGTATCTATTCGCATTGTCATTCAAAAATGGCCCATAACAATGGCTCGGCGAATTGGCGAAGTAGCGAAGCTGTATCGAAGATACAAAAGCGGAGCTATTTAGCCAAGTCGCTTGTTGTAAGCAGTCCGCGAAGCGGCGGCTTACGGCAAGCGACGTAAGTCGCCGAGCCATTGTTAGCAAGGAGCGCAGCGGATTGCTAACAACGGTTTGCAGCTATACGCAGGCAGGGATTTTACCACTAAGCTACCTACGATGAACTGAACTTTAAATTTACCACTTTCCTGTCTTACGAAGCACGAACCCCCTGCTTGCGTATAGGTGATGTTATGCGGTCGGCTTTCATTTTCTCTTCTTTCTCGTTAATTTGTCAAGCAAAGTTACTAAATTTGCAGTCAAGCAATTTCAATTTTTGAATTATGTATTTCAGCAGACCTTGGACTTCTATCTAAGTGATAGGCAGTCCTGAATAAATTCAATCAATCTTTTAGGGCAAGACAATCAGTCTATGCTTTGTGTGTGCTGTCATTTTTGCAAAAGGTCTTGAAGCGGATTATGTAATACTCTTACAATGCAATAAAGATACATACGGTTTCCCATCACAGGTGAGTGACGACCCTGTGCTTAACTATGTGCTCACTAAGAGCGACCAATTCCCATACGGAGAAGAAAGAAGATTATTCTATGTTGCAATAACAAGGGCTAAGGTAAAAACGCTTGTATTATACGATAAGCGTTTCCCGTCTGTATTTGTGGATGAATTCTTGCACCCCGAAAAGGTGTCAGAAGAAAGCTATGTAAAGCACCCTAACGCCAATAAAAGATGGACAAGAAGTGCAGACCAATTTTTATTGAAACTGCACAATGAAGGTAAGAGTGTCAAATATATTGCAAACAAAATGGGTAGAAGTCAAACTTCGATTGTAATGCGATTAAACAAACTAAACAAATAGTCGAACTTTTTCTTTGATGTACCTTGTGTGCATCGGACTATTCTATTATTTTTGTACACAGAAACGAGTTACTTGAAAGCAATTCAAGGCAGAACGCAGCATACGGCACAGTTGCCAAGTCATTACCTCAAAATCGGGTAATTCTTCCAAAGTCCTTTGTATAAGGTACTAACAGAAGTTTTCCAGAATTACTATAAAACTCAATAGCCCTATCTGTAGAAGCTTCATTCAGACCGCCAATGACCCGGTCATTATGAACTAACTCATAAATGACGTTCCCAGGAAGAACACGCTCCGGACAATAAGCAATATAAATTTTATCTCTCAATTCCGGACGTAATCCAAATATCAAATCACACATTTTATCAGTAGTACCTACCGGTGATGTAGATTCTATGACATACAAATCTCCCTCTTTCAACAAAGGAATTACGGCACGGGTAGCAGCTTCCACGTAAGAAATATCAGGCTCATGATTTCCCTTAAAAGGAGTAGGTACCACCATAAAATAGGCATCACTCACTTCTGGAGTTGTTGAAGCCTTCAACTGACCGATAGTAACGACTTCTTGAAGAAGCTCCTGCATACCTGGTTCAATGATATGCAACTTACCCTGATTAGTCATTTCTACAACTTTGGGATTAATATCAACCCCGATAATCTGAATTCCGTGTTTAGCAGCAATAATCGCAGTAGGCAGGCCAATATAACCCAACCCCATAAAACATGCTTTCATATCAATAAAAGTTATCTATTTTTTATGATTTCCTTATCACACCCAAATCCTATTCCACTTCCTCAAACGGATATGGATTTTCTTCGATATTTTTCAATTCTTCGATGATTACAGTTTGTTCCGAAGTCAAATTATCTTTGTTCCAACCTTCAATAATCGCATAGGCTTCTTGAAACAAGACCTCTTCATAAACCTCCCCATATGTATAAGTCAGTAGTCGGACTTTAAGTAAAGAAGCAGGCAACTGCTCCAAAACAAGACAAATCCGATTCAATACCATTTGTTTCTTTTGCTCCTTATCCCCATCATCATAAATGGTAGCATTATACCCCATCAAAAGAGCCAGACACAAATTCGCCTCCTCTTCAACATCGGAACTTTGAGCAGAAAAAAGAGAATCGGACTTAACAAGCACTTCCTTATTCAACCGGCAAAAAGTGTCGGAATAGACCGGCTCACCGTCCATACCAAGATACATCAGCTCATGAGCTGCATGCTGAAGCTCAAGAGCACGGGAAGTTAAATCATTCATTATTATGATATATGATTAAAATATAAGATTATACTTATTTAGAAGTCACCCGATTATTTTCAGATAGGATTTGGGGACTTTGACACTTGCAGTCAAAAGGTCTTTAATGCGGATAACAACGTATGTTTTATTGGCTTCGATGGCAACCTCACCTTCAATACCGCTGAGTTCGCCTTTGATAACTTTTACTTTATGCCCAACAGTCAGAATTTCGCTATCAAGGCTGACACCGTCAGGATTCAAATCCATTACGAACATAAAGTCCTCCATTTGCTTATCCGGTACCACTAGCATGGAATGCGTGGAAAGGTCCTTCATATAAAAAAGGGGGACATTATAGATGTTGGAAATATCGCAGGCTGTCTGCTTGGTGGAATGAACAAATACCAGATTACGGATTACCGGAACTTCGCTACGCTTACGACGATACTTCAATTGAGAAATGACAAAACGCGTGGGAAGATAATAGTCAAGCTCCAAATGCTCTTCCGATTTAAGTCGGTCCAAAGATTTCCGGACTGTAAATTCCTGCTTGTCACGGGTGCGAGCCGCAAACCAATATTTCTGTTGTTCAGCCACTTAGGAATTTTCTTTCGAATAAATTAGCTCAATTCCGGGTGCGCTTCGCGGTTTGAACGAGACATTTTCCCACCCAAACCGTATTGTACACTTTTGCAATGATAATAAGCTATTAAAGAAGATATTAGACTCATAAAAGTGTCCAATAAACGTTCGTTTAATGAACGTCTATTTTTAAGAAAATAAGTAGAGGCATAAAAGTTAAAAAGGAACAGAACTTTAATATGTTAAATGTTAGACGTACACTACTGCAATTCAATAGATTAATATGAAACAGAAATCACTTTGGGAATATTTTTATTAAACATTTTGTTAGTTCAAAAAATACAGCTTATCTTTGCGTTCATTAAACGAACGTTTAAAAAACACCTCATCATTTCCAATATATCATTCTACATTCCAATATCTTACCCTCATAAATGCATTATTGAAGTTTCGCAAAGATGCCTGCTGATAAATGGGAATTTATCGCACAAAACGCAAGTGAAATAAAAGCCCACTTCCATAATCTATGGAGAGAGAGTGCAAGCCCGTGAATTTCTATTTAAAACACAAGCATTCCTTTGCTTTTCACCCTTTGTTTGTCCACTGTTGCATAGGGAATTAATAACGCCTAACGGCCATGAACAGCTCTGCTTATGGCCGTCAAACGATTGCTTCATGGCCGTTAGCAGGGTTGTTCATGGCCGTTAGGCGTCACTAACTCCAGGGCTTTTACAGATGAAGTACGTAGCCCGCGCCTATTGCGCACAAGGCGCAAACGTATTGTACAGCAACTTAAAAGACATTAGACGACTCCATTATTCATAGTCGGGCAATCTCGAAAATGCAGGAAAACTACACCGACCGATTTATGTAACCCACGCGCGGTATTATATTAGAGAATAATAAGTTACGGCAAAACTCAGACGTTTTTGGCAGGTGGAAGCAAATTTTGCTTCCACCTTTTCAGGTTGCTCCCACCGCAGGGCAAATGCCGATGAATAGGGAGATACAGGAGTTGGGTGGAAGTGTGGAAGCAAAGCAGATGCAAATTTATGTTTCAGCAACACGCCTCAAGTTTTAAAAAAGATGTAGTACAAAGACATAATATATAATAAGTGTTACAAATACACACTTTATACCCCGTTACTCTTGCAAATGTCGAAAAAGTCCGTACCTTTGCAATGTGTTTTTCATAGTATTAGATTTAAGGTTAACAAAGGTTGGAGTACAGCGGTACTCCTTTTTTTATGCCCATACGTACCGTCCCGGTTCTCCAATAAAATTTTCACGTAAAATGCAAGGCAACTTTTTATATCCATTTAGTTTTTGGCTATCTTTGCACTGCTTTCGGCGGGCATAGGCACGCATAAAGCAGCTTAACTAACAATAAATCAATAATTAAAAACAGAAAATTATGGCAATGCATACATGGTTTGAATGTAAGATCCGTTACGAGAAAACAATGGAAAATGGAATGAACAAGAAGGTGACCGAACCGTACCTGGTGGATGCCCTCAGTTTTACGGAAGCGGAAGCACGCATCATCGAAGAGATGACGCCGTTCATTTCGGGAGAGTTCACCGTATCGGACATCAAACGTGCCAACTATAGCGAATTGTTCCCCAGCGAAGAGGAAGCTGCCGACCGCTGGTTTAAATGTAAACTGGTTTTCATCACACTGGACGAGAAAAGCGGTGCGGAAAAGAAAACCTCTACCCAGGTATTGGTGCAGGCTGCCGACCTGCGTGATGCAGTGAAGAAACTGGATGAGGGCATGAAAGGCACAATGGCCGACTATCAGATAGCATCTGTAGCGGAAACCGCCATTATGGATGTATATCCGTACAGTGCAGAGCCCGACGACAAACCGGAAGTTTAATTTAAGTGATGAGTTATAAGTTATGAATTATTATTGCGAGCCATAACTTATAACTCATAACTCATAACTCAAAAAAACGATGATTGCAGAGAATTTAAAACAAGTACTGAGCGAACTGCCTGAAAAGGTACGGCTGGTGGCTGTTTCCAAATTTCACCCCAACGAGGCGATAGAAGAAGCGTATCGTGCCGGCCAGCGTGTGTTCGGAGAAAGTAAGGTGCAGGAAATGACTGCCAAATGCGAAAGTCTGCCCAAAGACATAGAATGGCATTTCATCGGGCATCTGCAAACAAACAAAATAAAATATATCGTTCCTTACGTAGCGCTGATTCATGGCATAGACTCCTACAAGCTGTTGGCCGAAGTGGACAAGCAGGCTGCCAAAGCCGGAAAAACCGTCAACTGCCTGCTGCAGTTGCACATTGCCCGGGAAGAGACCAAGTTTGGATTCAGCTTTGACGAATGCCGGGAAATGCTGGCGGCTGGTGAATGGAGAGAGCTCAAGCATATCCGGATATGCGGATTGATGGGCATGGCCACGAATACGGACAATGACGAACAAATCAAAACAGAGTTTTGTTCTTTAAGTAGCTTCTTCAATGAAGTGAAAGCCAAGTGGTTTGCCGATGCAGAGTCATTCCGGGAACTGTCCATGGGAATGTCTCACGATTACCACGAGGCCATTGCAGCCGGGAGCACCTTGATACGTGTAGGAAGCAAGATTTTTGGAGAAAGAAACTATTAACCATAAAAAATCATTATCATGGCAACATTAGAAACTACTTTTGCAGGGCTGAAACTCAAAAACCCCATTATTGTCAGTAGCTCCGGACTGACGGACAGCGCCGCCAAGAACCAGAAACTATCTGAGGCCGGCGCAGGTGCCATTGTGCTAAAATCACTCTTTGAAGAGCAAATCATGATGGAGGCTGACTGGATGGGAGACCCGAACATGTACCCCGAAGGCAGTGACTACCTTGTAGGATATATCCGCGAACATAAGCTGGGTGAATATCTGAACCTGATTAAGGAAAGCAAAAAGGTTTGCAATATCCCCATCATAGCCAGCATCAACTGCTATCAGAATGCCGACTGGGTGGAATTTGCCGCCAAAATAGAAGAAGCTGGTGCAGACGCACTGGAAATCAATATCCTTGCACTGCAGACGGATGTACAGTATACATATGGAACCTTCGAGCAACGCCACATCGACATTCTGAGCCACATCAAGAAGACGGTCAAGATACCCGTCATCATGAAGCTGGGCGACAACCTGACCAATCCGATAGCTCTGATAGACCAACTGTACGCCAACGGCGCCGCCGCAGTAGTGCTGTTCAACCGCTTCTACCAGCCGGACATCAACATTGAGAAAATGATACAAGTATCCGGCAACGTATTCAGCAACGAAGCCGATTTGTCTAAAGCCCTGCGCTGGATAGGCATCGCTTCGGCAGCCGTAAACAAGCTGGACTATGCCGCTTCCGGTGGTATCCACTCGCCCGAAGGCGTTGTCAAGGCAATATTAGCAGGTGCTTCGGCCGTAGAGATATGCAGTGTGCTTTATCAGAATTCAGCTACCATCATTGAAGAATACATCCGCTTCCTCAACTTGTGGATGGACCGCAAAGGTATGGAAACCATCAGCCAGTTCAAAGGTATTCTGAACGTAAACGACCCGAAGGGAGTCAATACTTTCGAACGTACACAGTTCTTGAAATACTTCTCTTCACATGAATGAGACAAAAGGCTGACAAGAAGACAATAAAATTGAAAGGGTGATAACACTACAATGACGTTATCACCCTTTCATTTTATACTATACCGCTATCTTTTTATTTCTTCTTATCCAGCGCCTCAAAGCAGGAATTCTTGCTCACGAATTCCGGAACAATATCCTTCATGGCAGCAACAATTTTCATCTGGTCATAGGTGTAACTTACATCAATCAGCTTCTGGATACGCTCCTTCACCTCGTCATAGTCATACTCACGCACCGTGGCAATCATAATCTTCTCATGGTAGGTGGGTTTTGTAAGCTCCTTCACATTCAAGAGTTCCTCGTAGAGCTTCTCGCCATGACGGAGACCGGTAAATTCAATCTTCACATCCGTACGTCCGGAAAGGCTGATCATACGCTTGGCAAGGTCCACAATCTTCACCGGCTTACCCATGTCGAAGATGTAGATTTCACCGCCGTTGCCCATACTGCCGGCCTCAAGAACAAGGCGGCAAGCTTCGGGAATGGTCATGAAGTAACGGATTATCTCAGGATGGGTCACTGTCACCGGGCCGCCACGCTGAATCTGGTCGCGGAAACGGGGAATGACAGAACCGTTGGAACCCAGCACATTGCCGAAACGCGTAGTGATGAACTGAGTGGTATGGCCTCCCTCCTTCTGCAACTTCTTCGCAAGAGACTGCACATAAATCTCGCAAATACGCTTGGAACAGCCCATCACGTTTGTAGGGTTAACAGCCTTGTCCGTAGAAATCATCACAAACTTCTCGGCACCGTATTTCACGGCAAGATCGGCAACGGTGCGCGTGCCGAATACGTTCACCTGGATGGACTCGGAAACGTTGTCCTCCATCATCGGCACATGCTTGTAGGCGGCCGCATGGAAAATATACTGGGGCTTGAACTCCCTGAAGATATCCTCCATGCGCGTGGCATTGGAGATGTCGGCTATGATGGTCTCGGCATCGATGTCGCGCCAACGGTCCTGAAGTTCCAGACGGATGTCGTGCAGAGGGGTCTCGGCCTGGTCCACTAAAATAAGTTTATAGGGATTGAACGAAGCCACCTGGCGCATGATTTCACTGCCGATGGAGCCGGCGGCGCCCGTAATCATCACACGCTTGCCCTCCAGATGAGAGGCAACCTTATGGATATCTATCTCGATAGGATTGCGCTGAAGCAGGTCCTCAATCTGAATTTCCTTCAACTGTGTGCGGCTCAGCGCCTGACCGTTCCACTCGCTCAAAGGAGGCGCGGTCATCAGTTTGATGTTGTGCACCAGCAGGCGGTCAGCCATGTCGGACTTCTTCAGTTCCTCCATCTTGGCAGGAGAAATGATGATGGTCTGCACATCGCGGTCGTTCAGCACATCAATCAGCGTATCATCGTTGGGGAACACCCTGACACCCATCATCACCTTGTTGATAAGCTCAGGTTCGTCTGCAATGAATCCGCGCAGACGGTAGTGGTTGCGCAGATTGACACGCAATGCCTTGGCAATGTTGACCCCGGCTTCCTTGGCACCGTAAATAAACACATTGGCACTGTGGGTGCCGTCGAAGTTCAGCGCCTCGAAGAAAGTCTTGACAATCACACGGGAGCATGCCATCATGGCAAAGCTGATGATATAGGACATGAACAGCACGCTGACCGGAGCCAGGTTAAACTCCAAATAGCTTTCCGTCAGGACGCTCGTTATCATCAGCAGTGCATACGACACCGTCAATGACACAAAAATGCGCATGATATCCACAAAGGAGGAAAAGCGCAACACATTGGAATACGTACGGAAAACACGGAAGAAAATCAAGTTGACAACAACCGTCCATAAAATGGTCTTGTCAATGGTAGAGGATTCCAAAAAAATGCTTCTGAAATCATATCGGAGAGCATAGGCCAACAGACTGGATATGACGATGATAAATACGTCAATTAATAGAATAGTCCATATCGGAAGCACTTTCGCGGAAAGATACCGATGAAAAAAATTTCGCTTCATTTCGCTTGACAGTTTTGTTTTAGGCGAGGCAAAGATACACTATTTTAGTCAAAACGGACAAGAAATCGATAAAAAAATGTTATAATAATTATTTATCGTCTATAAAGAAACTATCCCGCCTCCCTCGTTTTAACAGTTGGAAAGCGGGATAGAAATAGTTTTACCCCAGAAAATGCGGTATCCGCTACATCAGATTACTTGCCAACTCGCTCAACTGGCTACGCTCCCCTTTCACCAGATTGACATGGGCAAACAAATTCTGGTCCCTCATGCGGTCTATCATATAAACAAGCCCATTGGACTGACTGTCCAGATAGGGTTGGTCTATCTGCTGAATATCACCGGTAAACACCATTTTTGTGCCTTCACCGGCACGGGTGATGATGGTCTTAATCTCATGCGGAGTCAGGTTTTGGGCTTCATCAATAATACAGTAGGTCTCGCTCAAACTGCGCCCGCGGATAAAGGCTAATGCCTCGATGACCAATTGTTCACTTTTTTGCATATCCTCCAAGCGTTTCACTTCAGAGGAATTGGCAGCGAACTGATGCTTGATTACATTCAAATTATCGAACAAAGGCTGCATGTAAGGAGCCACTTTCTCATTGGCATCACCGGGAAGGAATCCAAGGTCTTTATTGGATAGGGCCACGATGGGACGTGCCAGGAGAATCTGCTTGTAGTCGGTAAGTTTTCCCAATGCGGCGGCCAATGCCAGCAGGGTCTTGCCGGTTCCCGCCTTGCCGGTCAGGGCAACCAACTTGATGTTCGGGTCGTTCAGCACCTCAAAAGCAAAGCTCTGCTCGGCATTGCGCGGCTCAATGCCATAATTCTTTGTCTTGTGGACCCGGCAAATCGAATGGGTAAAGGGATTATAACGTGCAAGCACACTGCTGCGGTCACTCTTCAGCACAAAGCATTCGTTGGGGCGAATGATGTCCTTAAAATCGAACTCGTTGATGTCCAGTCCTTCTTTGGAAGAATAAATGCGGTCTATCAGCGCAGGGTCAATACCCTCGAACACTTCATTCGACTTTTCGAATATATCCACATTGATTACCTTATCATTGATGTAGTCTTCGCACAGCAGACCGATGGAACGCGCCTTCATGCGCAGATTCACGTCTTTCGTGACAAGGATGGTTTTCATTTTAGGCTTTTTGGTGGAAAGCCAGTCCACTACCGACAGAATCTGATGGTCGGGGATGCGTTCGGGAAAGGAATCACGTACCCGGGGAGAGTCCACCATGCCTGCCACCACAAACAGACGGCCTAAGCCCTCTCCCAATGGCGCCCCTTTGGTGAACAGATTATCATCGGTAATCAAATCAAGCTCACGGACGAACTCACGCGCATTGAAATTAATCTGCTCATTACCTTTCTTGAATTTGTCCAGTTCTTCAAGGACTACGATGGGAAGATAAATGTCATTCTCTTGAAAATTCTTCAAACAGTTATAATCGTGAAGAATCACATTCGTATCAATCACAAAATTTTTCTTAGCTCCCATACACGTTAGATTTAAATTGTTAATACCTTTGCATAAGCTTAAGATAAGCTACACTGCAAGCAATTTCAAGCAAGCTTGATTGCGTTCGGTCTGCATTATCTTTGTCGCTTTTAAAGATAACAAATTAATAGGGAGAAAGGATTGCTTCTCCGTTAAATATTATAAAAGATGGATTATCAGGACACTTTAACTTACTTATATAACAGTGTGCCCATGTTTCAGCAAGTGGGCGGCTCAGCATACAAGGAAGGATTGGAAAACACTCTGACCCTGGACGCACACTTCGAACATCCCCACCGCAGTTTCCGCAGCATTCATGTGGCCGGTACCAATGGAAAGGGTTCCTGCTCGCATACGCTTGCCGCCATACTGCAAGAGGCAGGATACAGGGTCGGGCTCTATACCTCGCCCCATCTGGTGGATTTCCGGGAGCGCATCCGGATTAACGGACAGCCTATACCCGAGGAATACGTCATCCGTTTTGTAGAGCAGGAACGTGGCTTCTTCGAACCCCTCCATCCCTCTTTCTTTGAGCTGACCACCGCCATGGCCTTCCGCTACTTTGCCGATGAAAAGGTGGATGTAGCCGTAATCGAGGTGGGACTAGGCGGACGCCTGGACTGTACCAATATCATCCGTCCGGATGTATGCATCATCACCAACATCAGTTTTGACCATACCCAATTCCTGGGGGACACCTTGGCAAAAATCGCAGGAGAGAAGGCAGGAATCATTAAAAGCGGCATCCCCGTTGTAATCGGTGAGACCACTCCCGAAACGAAACCGGTATTTCTGGAAAAAGCACAGACAACAGGTGCTCCCATCTACTTTGCCGAGGAGAATGACCGTGAAGACTATCCCGGAATAGAATACGAACTGAAAGGACTCTACCAGCAGAAAAATGCCCGGACCATCCTCACCGCCCTCCCGCTACTGAAAGAAGCCGGCTACCGGCTGGACGGACAAGCAGTGCGCAGTGGCTTTGCCCGTGTGGTGGAACTGACGGGCTTGATGGGACGCTGGCAAAAACTGCAGGACTTGCCCACCCTGATTTGTGACACCGGCCACAATGTGGGAGGCATCACCTACATTACAGAACAACTGAAACAGCAGGCTTACCGCCAGCTACACATCATCATAGGCATGGTGAATGACAAGGATATACGGGGGGTACTGGCCCTGCTGCCCCGGGAAGCGACCTACTACTTCACCAAAGCCAGCGTGAAACGAGCATTGCCCGAAAGCGAACTACAGGAGCTTGCCGAAGCAGCAGGTCTGGAAGGACATTGCTATCCTGATGTACCCACCGCCGTGCGGGCCGCACAAGAAAAAAGCCTCCCGGAAGATTTCATCTTCGTGGGAGGCAGCAGTTTCATTGTGGCCGACTTGTTAGCGAACCGCGATGCACTCAATCTCTACTAAGGCATCTTTGGGCAACGCCTTCACTGCCACAGCCGAACGTGCCGGGAAAGCACCGTCAAAATAAGTGGCATATACCTTGTTCATATCAGCGAACAAGGACATGTCTGCCAGGAAAACAGTTGTCTTCACAATATTCGCCATACCCAGCCCTGCCTCTTCCAGGATATGCTTTATATTCTCCAAGGACTGGCGAGCTTGCGCTTCCGCACCTTCAGCCATCACTCCGGTAGCTGCGTCAATAGGCAACTGACCTGATACAAATACCATTCCGCCGGCTTCGATAGCCTGGCTATAAGGGCCTATGGCGCCCGGTGCCTTCTGGCTGCAAATCACTTTCTTCATGATTGTCAAAGTTTGTTTTTATTAATAATCGAGTCTATTTTCTTTTTTGAAATAAAAAAATCCGAAGTATATGCAGTATTCCGGAAATCCACGCATTTTATAAATAAAACAACGTAATTTCACTCATAACCTGTTATACCTAGACTTAACTCATTTAACACGGGGGAGTTCCCCAAAACAGAGGCTCTGCTTGCGAAAGCAGAGCCTTTATTCTATCCCATCCCTTTACTTGCAATGCTTCTCAATCAAAGCATCCACATTGGGGTCACCCAATTCCTTTGCCTTGGCAAAGCTGGCACAAGCTTCCTTGTCCTTCTTCATCTGCAGCTGGGCGATACCCATCAGACGGTAGGCCTCGGCATACTTAGGGTCTTTCTCCAGAGCAGCCTTCAGCACATTCAACGCCTCTTCGTAACGTCCCACGCGAAGATTCACCACTGCCAGTTCGGCACGGTAAGTCAAATCCTCCGGATTCAGTTCGATGGCTTTCGCCATATCGTCCAGCGCACGCTGGTACTGCTTGGCCTTCAAAGCAGCCTGCTCACGGTAATAGTAGAACATGTCGTTCACTTTACCGTTCACGGCATTGTAATAGGCGTCATAATCCAGCATGGCATTACGCGCCTGGTCTGCATTCATACGGGCTTGGGCACGCTCCAGCAAGTAAGGGGCGGCTTCCTCCGTATAGGGCAGGGTAAAGCGGGCCACACAACTGTCCATCAGAGCCAGTACCTCCTCGGCAGGCGCCTGCATCAATTCCTTGGTCTTGGCGGCACTGAAGAAGGTAGCCGGAGAGGCCAGAATGGTCTTATTCACTTTATCATAGCTGGTAAATGCCGACGGATAGTCCTGCTTGGCAAACAGGATGTCACCCTCCAACTGGACATAAACCGGAAGCTCGTCAATGGCTATCGCTTTCCGTACCTCGTCCAGAGCCTTGTCGAGCGACCAGTCCTTATAAACTTTCTCGGGCTTGCCCAATGCATAATTATAGATGATCTTGGCCCGGTTGTAATACACATCATCTTTCTTTGCGGCAACCTCCAAAGCCTTATCCATATCTGCGGCGACCTTATCCATGGAAGCATCTTCACGGGACATGAACAGATGCTGGGAAGCACGGCGCAGATAACCGTCGGCACTGGCAGGATATTGTGCAATGAAATCGTTCAGAGTCTCCATATACTTCTCCGGAGACAGTTGGGAAGAAGCCATGTAGAGGAACACCAAAGCCTGCTCTTCGGTATCGGGCAATGCCTTCTTGATACCGATGCCCTTTAATGACATATCTCCATAAGACAATGCGGAGATATTCTGTGACATGGCGAAATTGGCATCAATGGCATAGCAGATGGTAGCCGTGTCTTGTCCGGAGGACTTCTGCGCAAGGCCGAAGACCTGCCCGTCCACAGTCATCAGCGGACAACTCACCATCTTGTCCTTCAGACGCATATCGAGCGTATAATAGGAATAGTTGCCGGAAATCTTATCAGCTTCCTTTACTTTCCCGGCAGTGAAGGAACGGTCCTTTTGGGTGGAATAAGGCAGCAGATATACATCCGCACCGGCAGCCGGAGCCACAGCAGCCAAAGTGAGTGCCGTGACTTTCTTTCCGGAGATGCCGACACGGAACTTGACAACATCGTACATGTCATCGGCCCCCATAATGGCCTCCACCGGCATCTGTGCCCCGTCCGAGCTCATCACAACGGCGCGCTGGGCACCTTTGAACAAGGTGTAGTCAGAAAGCGCAACGCCATCTTCAGTGACAAAAAAGCCGTTTCCAGTATTCAGTATCTTATCGTCCTGGTCGTAGGTCACCACCGAAAAAACGGCACGTTTGGCTTTGTCTACCCACTTCGGGGCTTGTGCCACACTCCACTGAGCCAATAAACAGAGAGTGAGCATCAACAGCAATTTCTTTTTCATATCTTAGTTGGTTCTTTGTTTTACCGCTTCATAAATCAAAATGCCGGCTGCAACGGAAACATTGAGGGACTCGATGGTTCCCAACATGGGAATTTTCACCCACTCGTCACACAACGCCAGATTGTCATAGGACACCCCCTTGTCTTCGGCACCCATAATGATGCACATCGGACCGGTATAGTCGGCTTTGGTATAGTCGTAATCGCCTTTCTCCGTGGCTGCCACGATATGGAAACCACTATTCTTGAGGAATTGCAGGGTCTCTTTCAGGCTGTGTTCGCGGCAAACGGGCAAAGTGTGCAAGGCTCCTGCCGAAGTTTTCATGGCATCTGCGTTGACTGATACACTGTTCCGTGCAGGGATAATCACGGCATCTACCGCCGCACACTCGCAAGTACGGGCAATGGCGCCGAAATTGCGGACATCCGTGATGCCGTCGAGCATCACAAACAGAGGATTCTTGCCCTGCTCGAAAAGGAAAGGTACCAAGTCCTCCGTCTTCTGGTAAGTGACTGAAGAGATGAAGGCAATCACTCCCTGGTGATTCTTACGCGTCACGCGGTTGATGCGTTCCACCGGAACGCGCTGTACCGGTATCAAAGTCCCTTTCAAGACAGCGAACAGCTCTTTTGACAAATCACTCTGAATGTCCTTCTTTACCAATATCTTGTCTATCTCTTTTCCTGCCTGAATGGCTTCTATCACGGCACGGACGCCGAAAATCATTTCACTGTTATCAACCATATATGGGTATTTACTATTTGACGATTTACTATTTACTATTTGATACTTCCAGCAATGCTCTGGCATTGTTCAGTGCGGCTTCGGTCAGCTTAGCGCCACTCAGCATATGGGCTATTTCTTCCACACGTTCATCGTCGGTCAGACGACGGATGTGACTGTTTGTTTCCGTCTCGTTGTCCTGCTTGTACACCTTATAATGGGCGCGTCCGCGGGCAGCAATCTGGGGCAGATGGGTGATACTGATTACCTGGCGGTCCTGCTCGCCCATCTCCTGCATGATATCCGCCATGCGGTCGGCTATCTCGCCGGAGACTCCGGTATCTATTTCGTCGAATACAATGGTAGGAAGCTTGACGGCACCGGCTATCATTGCTTTGATGGAGAGCATGACGCGGGCTATTTCACCACCCGAAGCTACGGAGGAGACGCTTTGCAATGCCCCGTTCTTATTCGCGGAAAACAAGAAGTTCACAGTATCCGCCCCGTGTATGCCCGGCTCTTTGCGGGCACCTATCTCTACCTGGAAACGGACATTGGGCATGCCCAACGGAACCAGCCGCGCAGCCATCTGCTTCTCCACTTCACGGGCAGCGGCAGTACGCGCCTTGGTGAGGACGGCAGCCTGCTTTTTCACCTTATTATATAAAGCGTCGCAACGCGCTTTCAGTTCCTCGATGTGCTCGTCGGACGAAGTGATGGCTGAGAGTTTGGCGGCGTATTCATCCGTCAACGCCAGAAGTTCACCGACAGTGGAAACGCGGTGCTTCTGTTGGAGCGTATAAATCAAGTTCAGACGTTCGTTCACTTCATCCAGACGTTCGGGGTTGAACTCTATTTCATCCTCCTTACCCGACACTTCCTGCGAAATATCCTTCAACTCGATATAAGTGCTTTCCATGCGTTCGGCAAGTTCCCCGGCAACCGGATAAACCCTCTGCAGGCCGAGCATCGTATTCAGGCATTCCTTCAGCCCGGACAACAAGCCTCCTTCGTCCGAGTAGAGCGTCTGCCCTACCCGATAGAGTCCGGCCTTTATCTCTTCCGCATGGCTCAGCGTATCTGCCTCTTGCTCCAGCTCCTCCTGCTCACCGGCAGACAAGTGTGCCTCTTCCAACTGTTCCAGTTGGAAACGGATATAGTCTTCGTCCGACTTATCCTGATTGGCACGGGCAACAAGGGCCTCCAAATCCTGCTGTGCCTGCTTCCATGCTCCGAAGATATGCTGGTAAGCAGACAAGGCCTCTTCGTTATGCGACAAGATGTCCAGTACATTCAACTGAAATCCTTCCTTGTTCAGCAATAGGTTCTGATGCTGGGAATGCACGTCAATCAGCAGTTCTCCCAACTCCTTCATCTGAGCCAATGAAGCAGGCGTGTCATTGATGAATGCCCGGCTCTTGCCCGAAGCGGACACCTCGCGGCGCAGGATGCATTCTTCCTCGTACTCCAACTCATTCTCCTCAAAGAAAGGCTGCATACCGTAAGCGGAAATATCAAAACGGGCCTCGATAATGCACTTCGAAGCTCCTACACGAATGGCTTTCACATCGGCACGCTGTCCCAGCAGCAGACCGATGGCACCCAGAATAATGGATTTTCCAGCACCGGTCTCACCCGTTATCACCGAGAAACCGCTGCTGAAGCTGATATCGAGCTTTTCAATAAGCGCATAATTCTGTATGTAAAGCGAACGCAACATAAGGATATTGACGATTTGACGATTTACTATTTACTATTTAAATCTTTCACCAGACGGTCTACGATGTCGGCAGCCACTTCGGCTTTGGACTTCAAGGGGTAGTCCGTCTTTCCCTGGTGGTCTATGATACTGATTTTATTGGTATCGCAACGAAAACCGGCTCCCTTGTCGTTCAGGGAGTTCAGCACGATGAAGTCCAGATTCTTGCGGTTAAGCTTGTCTTCCGCATTCATCTGCTCGTTATGAGTCTCAAGGGCAAAGCCTATGAGGAGGCGTTGACAGTGCTCCGCATCGTTCTTCAGATTGCCTAAGAAAGCGGCTATGTCGCGGGTAGGTTTCAAGTTCAAACTCATCTCCCCGGTCTTTTCGCGCTTGATTTTCTCATCCGCCACTTGTTCGGGGGTGTAGTCTGCCACGGCAGCCGTCAAGATGGCGGCATCGGCATGGACAAAGGCGGCGGATGCAGCCTCGAACATCTCCTGCGCCGACTCTACCGCATGGTACTGGTGCATCGGGAAGTAAGTGCCTTGCTGCACCGGACCGGCAATCAGTATCACCTTGGCCCCTCTGGCGGTACATTCATCTGCCAGGGCAAGTCCCATCTTGCCGGAAGAATAGTTGCCGATGAAGCGCACCGGGTCTATCTTCTCATAAGTAGGTCCTGCGGTTATCATCACTGTCTTGCCCACCAGGTCGCCCTCTTTGGCAGCAAAGTACATTTCCAGGTGGCGGATGATATTCTCCGGCTCCTCCATACGGCCTTTCCCCACCAGATGGCTGGCGAGTTCTCCCGTAGCAGGTTCTATGATGTGGTTTCCATAAGAGCAGAGTGTATCCAGATTCTTTTGGGTGGAAGGATGGGCATACATGTCCAGGTCCATGGCAGGCGCCACAAACACCGGAGCTTTGGCAGAAAGATAGGTGGTAATCAGCATATTGTCTGCCACGCCATTCGCCATCTTGCCGATGGTGGAAGCCGTAGCCGGGGCTATCAGCATGGCATCTGCCCACAGACCGAGGTCCACATGGCTGTTCCAGGTGCCATCGCGTTGGGCAAAGAACTCACTGATAACCGGTTTGCTGGTCAGGGCAGAGAGCGTGATAGGGGTAATAAATTCTTTTCCGGCAGGCGTAATGACCACCTGCACCTCTGCACCACGCTTAATCAGTCCGCGAATAATATAGCATGCTTTATAGGCGGCAATGCTGCCCGTAATGCCCAATACTATTTTCTTCCCTTTCAGTATATTTGCCATTTATTTCTGAGTCATTTCACGCAGACGTATCTTGGTCAGCGTGGCTTTGGTATTCAGGGTAAAATCACTGTTCAGAATCCAGCTGTAATAGCCGGGATCGCGCTTCAGGACATCGGATACCGACATGCCCTTGTACTTGCCGAAGTTGAATACTTCCACACCTTTGTCATCGTAGACCATACGACCGGCAAAGTCCACATTCTTGTTGAAGCTGGAATAGTCGGCAAGGAAAGCCACGTCATTCTGCAACTCCGGATAGCGGTCCAACTGCGACATCAGCACTTCGTAGGTGGCACGTGTATCAGCCTCTGCCGTATGGGCGTCTTCCAAATTCTTGCCGCAATAGAATTTATAGGCAGCAGACAGCGTGCGTTGCTCCATCTTGTGGAAAATGACCTGCACGTCCACAAACTTGCGGCGGCTCATGTCAATGTCCACACCGGCACGAAGGAACTCTTCCGCCAGGACGGGGATATCAAAACGGTTGGAGTTGAAGCCCGCCAAGTCGCATCCTTCAATGTCATTGGCAATGTTGCGCGCCACTTCCTTGAATGTGGGGCAGTCGGCTATATCGGCATCGTAGATGCCATGAACGGCAGATGCTTCGGCAGGAATGGGCATTTCGGGGTTGATACGCATGGTTTTGGACTCCTCATTCCCGTTGGGATATACCTTGAGGTAACAGATTTCGACAATTCGGTCTGAGTTGATATTGGTACCCGTAGTCTCCAAATCAAAAAAGACTATCGGATTTTTCAGATTCAATTTCATTGTTTTTTCGTTTTATAAGCTCTGGCTATGAGCTATAAATTATAAGTTTAACTTACAAGCCACGAGCTACAAGTACCGTGCGGCATAATTGCGCAGCCACTTGTAGCTCGTAGCTCATAATCCGATTGCTAATATTCATCAGTCATTCAGCATCATCGGCATCAGCAGCATCAGCAAGTCTTCGTTCTCTTCCTGCTCTACCGGAATAATGACACCTGCACGTGAAGGATCTGCCAGTTCGATAACGATTTCATCGGCAGAAATGTTATTCAGAATGTCAATCAGGAAAGTGGACTTGAAACCGATGCTCATCGGATTGCCCGCATATTGGCAAACCAGTGTTTCTTCGGCCGATGTAGAGAAGTCGATGTCCTGTGCGGAGATGACAATCAGATTCTCCTGCATACGGAGCTTGATAAGGCTGCTTGCCTGCGAAGAGAAGATAGACACGCGGCGCAAAGCACCGAGCAGTTGCAGACGGTCTACCGTCACTTTATAAGGGTTGTTCTGCGGAATCACAGAGTTGTAGTTGGGATAGCGTCCTTCGATAAGACGGCACACCATGCGGTAGCTTTCCAATGTGAACACAGCGTTGCGTTCGTCGAACTCGATAGTCACCATGCCTTGCTCTTTCGGCAGCAGATTCTTCATCAGCGAAGCCGGCTTCTTGGGCAGGATAAAGGCGGCACGTTCGTTACCTTTGGCAGCCAGTGTCTTGCAGCGCACCAGCTTATGACCGTCTGATGCCACCATCGTGATGTCCTCCGTTGTGATATCGAAATAGATACCGTTCATCACGGGACGAAGCTCGTCATCAGCCGTAGCAAACACGGCACGGTTGATACCACCCAGCAACACTTGTGCATCCATTTCCACACGTACGGCATTGTCACCCAACATGGCAGACTGCGGGAACTCGTCCGCATTCTGCCCCATCAGGCTGTATTTACCGTTCTGATACTGTACCGTGATTTCAAGGGAATCCGTATTGATTTCAAAAGTCAACGGTTGTTCGGGAATTTCCTTCAAAGCGTCCAAAAGGGTTTTGGCTGTGACGGCAAAACGGCCGTCCATATCACTTTCATTCACTTCGACCGTAGTGACCATCGTCGTTTCACTGTCGGAAACAGTTGCAGACAAGGTTCCGTCTTGCAGTTCAAAGAGGAAACAATCCAAAATAGGCAACGCATTCTTCGAATTAATCACACGGCTGATAGCCTGCAAATGACTGGAGAGCGCAGTACTCGAAACGATAAATTTCATATCTTCTGTATATTTAAGTTTTTTATTTTGCTAACGTCTTAGAAACCGTTTTTATCTTTTTCAAACTGACGGACAAAGTTAAAAAAAGAATTCCCTACGACAAAGAAATAGCAAGAAAAAACAGCCGAATATTCGTCTCATATTCCTAAAAAATTGTAACTTCGCCGCATCATTTAAAAAGAAAACAATGGAATTTACAGGAAAAATCATCGCTATACTCCAGCCCAGAGGCGGAGTTTCCAAGTCAGGTAACGAATGGAAATCACAAGAATATGTGATTGAAGACCATGGCCAATATCCGCGCAAAATGTGTTTTGACGTATTTGGAGCGGACAAAATCGAACAGTTCAATATTCAGATGGGCGAAGAGCTGACAGTATCTTTTGATGTAGACGCACGCCAATGGCAAGACCGTTGGTTCAACAGTATTCGCGCATGGAAGGTAGAACGCGTAAGCACTGCCGCACCCGCTCCGGGCGCTTCCGTTCCGCCGCCGGCTCCCACTGCCGCACCGGAATTCCTCGCAGGGGATGCAAAGGATGACCTGCCGTTCTAAGAATATGTTATAATTCACCACAGATTGCACAGATTAACACAGTTTATTCTAGAATTTTGATAATCAAGATTTTTTAGCTGTTTTAATCTGTGCAATCTGTGGTGAGTGTGTATTTTGACTTTCCTCGTGCTTATTTTCCCTCAGCACTCTACAGAATGACCGATTAATCACCCTTTATAAAGCAATACGATATTCGGATAAACCACCCCTTCTGTACAAGTGAATTGTACTGCAAGCATGAAATGACGGAAGAAGTTGGATTGACGGAAGAAGAAGTTCGGTATCAGACGCACATACGTTTCAGGCTGGCTCAGCATCATCTCCATATCCACCATCATCACAAAATTATATATGGGTGAAAGACTGCCTATACCCTCTTCGTACACCGGTGTTCCGTCTAACACATCTCCACTCTCCACCGCCTCAATATAGGCCGAAAGGCTCAGTGCATCGGGAGCCAGCAACAGACTACCCCGATAGAAACAGGCAAAGGTATAAAGGGCAGACTCCGTGATGCCCGTCAGCTGGGTGAGCAGCGTGTTACGGGGCAACACATATTTAGGGAACTTCCTTGCTTTGGGATACAACGAATTATTTGAAACCACTTTCGGCATAAGTGGAGCATCCTCTTCCTTGGGGGTACTGTAAAGCAGAGACTGCAAGCGGCGTTCCGCTGCCAGTTCATCCTTGAGAGGGATACACATCACGGCGCAAGGCAGCTTGTCCAACGTGTCTTTAGACTGGAACAAGCAAGACATCACGCTCTCGCCCGCATGCTCATTCAAGTAAGCAATCCACTCCTCGTCGCGCTGCTTGATATAGTCTGAATAGGTGGCCTTGGCATACTCCTGACTGGCAGTAAAGCCAAACCAGGAATTTCTGTCAGACATTGCCCAGCGATCGTAAAAAAAAGTGGAAGACGGAAGCAGAGCCCCGGAAAATCCGTCCTCTACCGGCTGCTGCACCCGCAAGGCATTGATAAACGTCTGTGTGGAATCCGACCCATGGCTGATGCCGGAGCAATAAATGGCATCTTCATTGAACTTCATGTCAAACTCCGCCCAACTGCCCAGCTGCGTCTGCGAACGGATACCATCCGTAGGCTTCCCCATATCCACTCCTTTCATACGCACATAGACCGTGGCAGCCACGTTACTCTGCTTGCCCGCGTACATAGTGCGGAAAGAAGGGAGGTTCATCAGGGACTTTTTGCTGCGCCGCGCATCAATCACATGTTCTATCAAACGCTTCTGGAAACTTACAACCAGAAAATCGGGAGTGAAGTAGGCAGCCAGGAAACGACCGTCTGCCATGGGATAGATACGTATCTCCTCTCCCTTGTAATCGAAATACTTGGAAGGAAACGAACTGGAGCAGTACTTCTCCACAAAAGATTCCACCAACTCATAATCACCCGAACCCAAACTGCAATACAATACTTGGTTCATCGGTGTATCCGGCTCGTGAAAGCTAATCAGCATCTTGTTCATCTGTTTACTCAGTCCATGCGGAGTATCCTCCACCAAAGTATACAAATACTTCTTCAAGTAAACAAAAAGCTCCGATACGTATAGAAAATGATTGTCTTTGCTGCAATTCAGTTCATTGATATCCTCCACGAGGTCTGCCATACGGTCGGTTTCGAGTATGGCTGTGGCATCTTGCGGCACCAAAGTATAAAGATTGAAATCCTGCCGGTTCTCCACCGAATTCAACCGCAGGAAAGAATACACACCAAAACCGGTACATAGCAGCACTATGGACACAACGACAGCTATCTGTATGAGGAGTCGGAGTTTCATGGCATTTATTCATCAACTTTTGGCAAAAATAGCATTTTCTACTAATAAAACAAAACAAATGTTTCAAAAAGTTTAGAAATCTATTTCAAGTCCATCGTAGGCAAAGTGTACATGGGGTGGCAGCTGCTTTTCGATATCGGCATGAAGCCCTGCATGATGGCTCATATGGATGAAATAGGTCTCTTTGGCACCAATACGTCCAGCAGCCTCCAACGCCTCCGAAATACTCTGGTGCGTAGGATGCGGCTTTGGCCGTAAAGCATTCATTACCAAAACGTCCAAGCCCTTCAATTGTTCATAAGATTCCTCAGGCATCAGGTGCATATCCGTGATATATCCCAGCCGGCCGCCAATGCGGTAGCCCAGGATGGGAAGCCTGCCGTGCATCACCCGTAAAGGCAGCACTTCCGTCCGGTTGATGTGGAACACCTGCCCCGCCTCCACTTCCTGCAGATAGATACGCGGAACTCCCGGATATACCTTATCGACAAAGCAGTAAGGCATCCTTGCCCGCAGATGGGCAGCAGTGTAGGCATCGGAATAGATAGGGATATCGGCAAAACGACCGAACGGGCGCAAATCATCCAGACCGCCCACATGGTCATAGTGTTCGTGTGTCACCAGTACGCCGTCTATCTTCTCAAAAGAAGAGGCGCGCAGCATCTGTTCCCTGAAGTCAGGGCCACAATCTATCAATATCACCGCATCATCCGTATGCAGCAGGGATGACGCACGCAAGCGGTTGTCCCGCGGGTCAGTGGAAGTGCAGACCGGACAAGTACAGCCTATCTCAGGCACTCCGGTCGAAGTTCCGCTTCCTAGTATTCTGAGTTTTCCCATTGACTAAATCAAATAAATTTCTAAAATCAGGTTATATACAACGATGTTTGGGTGCGTCAAAACTCTCTTACTATTTTATCAAACAAACTTCCGGGTGAATGTCAATGCCGAATTTCTCGCGGACAGAAGCCCGCACGGCATCCGAAAGAGCAACAATATCCGCTCCCGTGGCACCACCCGAGTTCACCAGTACCAACGCCTGCCGGCCGTGCACCGCAGCAGGCCCCAGCGCCTTCCCTTTCCAGCCACACCGGTCTATCATCCAGGCAGCCGGTATCTTTACCCGGCCGGTATCCACATCATAGTGGGGCATATCCGGATATTCCCGTTGCAAAGACTCGAACTGCCGACGCGGCACGATGGGGTTCATAAAAAAACTACCCGCATTGCCCAGCACCTTCGGGTCGGGCAACTTGCTTTGACGGATGTCTATAATCACGCGGCGCAAAGTTTCCAGATTCAGCACCGGATATTTCTCCAGCTCCTGCCGGATAGTACCGTAATCCAATGTATAATGTTCCCGTTTACTCAAGCAGAAGTTCACGTAAGTCACAAACACGGCCTTCATCTCCGGTTGCTTAAACAAGCTCTTTCTGTAGGAGTAGCCGCATTCATCCACCCCGTAGATACGCTTCTCCCTTGCCATATTTATGGTTTCCACGGATGTTATCAGGTCCTTTACTTCCACACCATAAGCACCGATATTCTGTACTGCACTTGCCCCGACCTCACCCGGTATCAGCGAAAGGTTCTCGGCACCATACCAATGTCGTTTCACACACCAAGCCACAAAATCGTCCCATACCACACCAGCACCCACACGCACCCACACGTGCTCCTCATCCTCTGACGTCACCTCCAGGCCACCGATACGTGAATGCAGCACCGTGCCTTCATAATCCTTGATAAAGAGCAGGTTGCTCCCTCCACCGATATGCAGCCAGGGCGCAACGACCTGTCCTGCCGCAATCAGCTCCCGCAGTTCATCCTCCGAACCGTATTCCAGAAATCTTGCAGCAGTAACGTCAATTCCAAATGTATTGGGTATCTTCCTCAAACCTTTCCTCCTTTATTTTAAATGCTCGTGTCTTCATATTTGTACAGCTCCCATCCCTTACTGCGTTTGCGGAAATAGAAGATATTGGAGTATCCGTTGCCTATGCCATTTACCTTCAGTATTTTGGTGTCCGACAAGTCCTCATTCTTCTGTCCGTAATTGATATTAGACAGTCTGTCGGCAGGCATTACCGGACGGAAGGCATACCACTGGTCCACATCCAAAGTGGTTTCCAGGATAGAGAACTCGTCGTCAGGGTCTATGGTGATGAATTGTAGCGGATGGCTGATATGCTTGCTCTGATAGACACTGTCCGTCACAAAACGGGTATAGAATTCCACGAAGTCCTCATTTTCGCCTTTCTCCATCTCGCGCAGGTTGATGGCTTCGAGCATCCACATTCCCCGCTTCTTCTCAAAATAATAACGCTTCATCATACGCGTTTTCAAGAAAATCCACTCCACTTGTACCGATGTCAGCGTAGTATCGCCCACCATGTCCATATCCTCTTCCTTATCAAAAAGCAAGGTGTAATAGTTCTGCTTGGTAAACAGATAATCGTGCTTCCAGAAGTCCGCCTCTATCTTCAGCGGAGTGTCACGGTCATAATAGGGCAAAGGAAATACCGTCCTCTGCCTTTGCAGAGCATCATCCGAAGCATAATTGAAGATAAAATCATCAAACAGCTCGTCTGCCTCCATCGGCTTCGGTTCTTCCTTCACTTCTGCTTCCAGCAGCGTATCGGCCTTGTGACCGGCCGAATCCACCATTTCCGTAATGGTAGCAAAGGGATCCATTTTCGCCTTTTTGTTTCCACACGAAATCAAAAAGGCGAGTAACAAAAATCCCAATAAAAGTTTTTTCATTCTTTACGGACCGCTTACGGTCACTTGTTTAATTTAGCCCTTAATTTCTCAAGCATGTCTACGGTCATGGACTCCAGGTCGTACTGCGGCATCCAGTCCCATTCCTCGCGTGCACAAGAGTCATCCAGAGAGTCGGGCCAGCTGTCGGCAATGGCCTGCTTCAGCGGATCAATCTCGTATGCCATCTCAAAATCAGGCATATGCTTCTTAATTTCCTGATAAATCTGTTCTGGGTCAAAACTCATGGAGGCGATGTTGAAGGCGTTGCGGTGCTTCAGCCTTGCCGGTGCCGCTTCCATCAGCGAGATGGCCGCGTTCAGTGCGTCGGGCATATACATCATATCCATATACGTGCCGGCCTTCACCGGACATACGAATTTTTCTCCCTTCACGGCAGAGTAGAAGATATCCACCGCATAGTCCGTAGTGCCGCCACCCGGAGGGGTCACGTTCGAAATGATTCCCGGAAAACGTACCGAGCGTGTATCCACACCATATTTTGTATAGTAATAGTCACTCAACAATTCAGTCGTCACTTTTGTCACGCCATACATGGTACGCGGACGCTGGATAGTGTCCTGCGGTGTCTTTACATGAGGCGTGGCTTCGCCGAACGAGCCGATGGAACTCGGGGTAAACACGGCACAATTGTACTCGCGCGCCACTTCCAGCACATTCCACAACCCGTCGATACCGATTTTCCAAGCCATGGCCGGACGGCTTTCGGCAACTACCGAGAGCAAGGCGGCCAGATTGTAGATAGTATCAATCTTGAACTGACGCGCCACCACCTCGATGGACTGACGGTCTGTCACGTCGGCAATGGCCGAAGGGCCGGATGCTTTCAATTCTCCCTTGGGCATAGCACTCGGAATGTATCCTGCCACAACATGGTCATCGCCATAACGTTTGCGCAACTCCAGCGTGAGTTCCGACCCAATCTGTCCGGTAGCTCCAATTACCAAAATATTCTTCATACGAGTTATTTATAAGGTTTCGTTATTATATATGGTGCAAATATACATACTTTTTTTTCATATTTCTGCCATATTGATATTGTTTATTCCAAGAAAAATGATGTTCTTTGTGGGAAATGTAATGACAACGTATTACCTAAAAAATAAAATGCTATGTACGGTAAAATGAAAGACCATCTCAGCAAGACACTTGCTGAAATAAAAGAAGCCGGACTCTACAAGGAAGAGCGACTGATTGAGAGTGCACAACAAGCTGCCATCAGCGTAAAAGGCAAAGAGGTGCTGAACTTCTGTGCCAACAATTACCTGGGACTGTCCAACCACCCGCGGCTGATTGCCGCCGCCCAGCAGATTATGGAACGCCGCGGATACGGCATGTCGTCCGTACGCTTCATCTGCGGAACGCAGGACATCCACAAGGAGCTGGAAGCAGCCATCTCCGACTACTTCAAGACTGAAGACACCATTCTCTACGCCGCTTGTTTCGACGCCAATGGCGGTGTGTTCGAGCCCCTCTTCACCGAGGAAGACGCCATCATCTCGGACTCCCTGAACCATGCTTCCATCATTGACGGCGTACGCCTCTGCAAAGCCAAACGCTATCGCTACGCCAATGCCGACATGGCCGACCTGGAAAGATGCCTGCAGGAAGCCCAGGCACAGCGTTTCCGTATCGTAGTTACGGACGGGGTATTCTCCATGGACGGCAACGTTGCCCCGATGGACTGCATTTGCGACCTTGCCGAGAAATACGACGCGCTGGTCATGGTGGACGAATCACACTCTGCCGGCGTGGTAGGCCCTACGGGACACGGCGTAAGCGAACAATACGGCACCTACGGACGCGTAGACATCTATACCGGAACTTTGGGCAAAGCCTTTGGCGGCGCTTTGGGAGGATTCACTACCGGACGCAAGGAAATCATCGACCTGCTACGCCAACGCAGCCGTCCGTACCTCTTCTCCAACTCATTGGCTCCGGGCATCATCGGCGCCAGCCTCGAGGTATTCAAGATGCTCAAAGAGAGCAATGCCCTGCATGACAAACTGCTGGAAAACGTGAACTACTTCCGCGACAAGATGACCGCCGCCGGTTTCGACATCAAGCCGACACAAAGCGCCATCTGCGCCGTCATGCTGTATGATGCCAAACTCTCCCAGATTTATGCCGCCCGCATGCAGGAAGAGGGCATCTACGTCACCGGTTTCTACTACCCCGTAGTGCCCAAAGACCAGGCACGCATCCGCGTACAAATCTCTGCCGGACACGAAAAGGAGCATCTGGACAAATGTATCGCTGCATTTATTAAGGTGGGGAAAGAACTGGGAGTGCTGAAATGAGTGATGAGTTATAAGTTATTTGCTTGTGCTTTCCCTTGCGGATATAAGCCCTTCATCAACAAATAACTCACAACTTATAACTCATAACTAAAAAAAATCCCGCGACTAAAATTAGCCGCGGGATTTTTTTTAGTTTCTCTCTTATCTACGTTCTCCCAGTTTTGAGTCAACGAAGAAGATTCCGGCATCACCGGCTTTCTTTATCATATCTACAATGCCGTCGGCAGTAGCTTCTTCTTCTACCTGCTCGCGCACGAATCCCCAAAGGAAGTCTTGTGTAGCCTTATCTTTTTCGGCAGAGGCAACATCTACCAATTCATCAATCATTTTGGAAACACGGCGTTCGTGCTGGGCTACCTGCTCGAACACTTCCAGTGGAGTACCGAAGTCATTGGGAACAACATCAATCTTGTCCAGTTTGGCCTTACCGCCACGCTTGATGATATAAGAAGCCATTTCACAAGCATGAGCTTTTTCTTCAGAAGCCTGCTTCTTCAACCAGGAAGCCATGCCGTTATAACCTTCTTTCTCCATATAGAAAGACATTGCCAGATAAAGGTTGGAAGACCACATCTCAGCCGTAATCTGCTCATTAATTGCATTCTGTAATTTTTCTGTAATCATAATCGTATTTATTTAAATTGAAATCATTACAAAAGTAACAAGAAACCTTAAAAGTTGTTCACGCAATAACATTTTTTATATAAAAACAGAAGCCTTGGTATAATAAATGCTTCGCCATTCATGCAACGCATCTCCAGCCTCTCTATACCAGCTCGTCCGACGTATATCCTTGAGGCAGCTCACGGCAGTTATAGCCCGAAGCCATAATTTCGCCATAAGCCCCTGCCGAACGGAGGGCGATAAGGTCGCCACGCTTCACCCCATTCAAATCAATAGCCTTACCGAATACATCAGAAGACTCACAGATGGGCCCTACGACATCATAAGCCTGAACCGGCGCATCCGAAGTGATATTCTCTATCTTATGGAACGCTTGGTAGAGTGCCGGACGAATCAAATCCGTCATGCCGGCATCCAGAATGGCAAACTGCTTGTTGGTGCCCTGCTTCACATAAAGCACCTGCGAAATCAATGAACCGCATTGTCCCACTACCGCACGTCCCAGCTCGAAGTGGAGCGTCTGGTGGGGACGGAGTTTCAGATGGCTGTTGTAAGTCTCGAAGTAGCTTTTGAAGTCGGGTATCGGCTGACGGTTGGGGTGACCGTAGTCAATGCCGAGTCCGCCCCCCACATTGACGTGCTCGATGCGGATATGGCGAGCTTCCAGCTTATCCTGCAATTCGTTGACGCGGTTACACAAAGCCACGAAATCGCCCATATCCAATATTTGGGAACCGATGTGGAAATGCAGTCCGATGAATCTCAGGTTCTTCATATTCTGCGCAATGTCTATCACATGGTCCATATCCTGCATGCTGATACCAAACTTGTTTTCGGCCAGCCCAGTGGTAATATTGGCATGGGTATGGGCACCTACATTGGGATTGATACGGAAAGCCACATTGGCCACCTTACCTTTAGCGGCAGCCAGCTCGTTGATAATCTCCAGCTCGGGGACAGACTCCACATTAAAGCAGAAAATGTCATAATCCAGCCCCAGATTGATTTCCCAATCAGCCTTACCCACCCCTGCAAAAACAATCTTGCCAGTGGGAAAACCTGCCTTGATGGCTGCACGGATTTCACCGCCACTTACACAGTCGGCACCCAAGCCGTTCTCGCGGATAATGGCAAGCACCTTGGGATTGGCATTGGCCTTCACAGCATAATGCACCGAATAGTTGCCATATCGGGCAGCTTCCGTACGGATGCACGAAAGTGTGTCGCGCAAGACCTTTGTGTCGTAGTAATAGAAGGGAGTACGCAATTCGCGGAATTTATGGATAGGGAATGTTCCTTTCATATAATAATCGTAATCTTTGTTTAGTTTAAAAAAAGGAAGATGAAAGAGGTGTCTACAAATAATTTTTCAGACGCAGATGACGCAGATTACACAAATAGGAAGCAAAAAGAATCTGCGTCATCTGTGTAATCTGCGTCTGAAAAATATCAAGAGTTATTCCTCATTGAACAGCGCATCACTGAGTGACTGCAACGCTGCCTTCTTGTCGCACTCGCGGATGAGGAAAGAAATATTATAGTTGCTACCACCGAAAGAAATCATACGTACCGGTATGTCGCGCATGGCATCCAATGCCTTGGCTTCGAAACCGACGTTTTCCCATTCGAGGTCGCCCACCACGCAGATGATGCACATGTCCTTGTCCACCGTCACTGTGCCATACTTCTTCAAGTCATCCAGAATTTCATTGAGATGCTTCACATTATCGATAGATACGGACACACCCACTTCTGAAGTACAAATCATATCGATGGAAGTCTGGTAGCTCTCGAATATCTCGAAAACCTTACGCAAGAATCCGTGAGCAAGCAACATGCGGCTGGATTTTATCTTGATGGCCGTAATGTTGTCCTTGGCAGCCACCGCCTTAATCTTACCCTTCTCCGTATCATTGGAAATCAGCGTACCCGGAGCAGTGGGGTCCATCGTATTGAGCAGACGGACGGGGATATTGGCATACTTGGCAGGCTGGATGCAGGTAGGGTGCAGAATCTTGGCACCGAAGTATGCCAGCTCGGCGGCCTCTTCGAAATGCAGATGACGCACCGGCGCAGTCTTGTCCACAATACGGGGGTCGTTGTTGTGCATGCCGTCGATATCCGTCCAAATCTGGATTTCGGAAGCGTTGATGGCAGCACCAATCAGCGAAGCCGTATAGTCGCTTCCGCCACGCTGCAGATTGTCTATCTCGCCGTAGGCATTGCGGCAGATGTACCCCTGAGTGATATAAATCTCAGCATCCGGATGCAGTTCCAGCTGAACTTGGAGCTTGTCCTTGATATAGACCGGATCGGGCTCGGCATTCTTGTCCGTACGCATGTATTCTAAAGCCGGAAGCAATACAGACTTCACGCCGCATTCCTGCAGATAGTAGTTCATCATGGCGGTGGAAATCAACTCGCCCTGAGCCAACACCACTTTCTCCTCAAACAGAGTGAAGAGGTCTTTGGTATAAGAACGGATATAGTCAAAATGTGATTTGATGAGTTCCAGGCCTTTCTGTTTATACTCCGGAGTAGCAAAGAGTTCATCAATGTGCTGGCGATATTTACTTTCCAGCTTGTTGATAATCTCGTTGGCACCTTCCGGATTCTTCTTGTACAGATAGTCCGAAATCTCAACCAATGTGTTTGTGGTACCCGACATGGCAGAGAGAACCACAATCTTACGTTCACCATCGGTAATCAATTTGGCCACTTCCTTCATTCGCTGAGCCGAACCTACTGAAGTACCTCCAAACTTTAAAACTTTCATTTTCGTTCCTGTATTAATTAGTTTATAGTTACAAGCTACGAGCTACAAGTAGGCAGCTGCGGAGCTTTATCGTTAATTTCTGTTCTTTATAAGAATCAGTAGTTAGAGATAACTACTTAACTACTAATCATTGGTTATTGCAGGGGCGTATTCTGCTGTAACATCAGTCATCAGATGGTCTGCGCACCGGTACACCTTGCCGGGAAACTCTCGCAGCAGCTGCAGGTTGTGCGTGGTCATCACCACCAGTGCGCCGGCTTCACTGATGCCGTGCAGAAGTTCTGCAATGGCATGTCCGGTTTCCGAATCCAGGTTTCCGGTAGGCTCATCCGCAAGGATTATCTCCGGAGAGTTGAGCACTGCACGCGCAATCACAATGCGCTGTTGCTCACCACCCGACAGTTCATTAGGCAGCTTATATCCTTTGTTGCTCATCCCCACCAGGTTCAACACCTCTTCTATTTTGTCCTTAATCTCCCCTTTGCTCTTCCAACCGGTAGCGCGGAGAACAAATTCAAGGTTGTCGTACACCGTACGGTCTGTCAGCAACTGGAAGTCCTGGAATACGATTCCCAGCTTGCGGCGCAACTGCGGGATGTGCTTACGCTTAATATGGAGCATGTCATACCCCAATACTTCAGCCTCGCCCGATGCAATATCCAGTTCGCCATAGAAAGTCTTGAGCAGGCTCGTCTTGCCGGAGCCCACTTTACCTACCAGGTACACGAACTCCCCTTTGTGAAGTTCCAAATTCACATCGTTCAGTACGCACAACTCCTGCTGGTGTATCTCTACGTCCGTATATCTTATCAGCGCCTCGCCCACCCCCATTTTAATTATTAATTTTTAATTACTTAATGTTTCTTCCACGTCGCACTGTGACGTTCCTCCAATTCACGCGCAAGGTCTTCAATGCGGTATCCTTTGGATGTGAGCAGCACGATGAGGTGATACAACAAATCAGCTCCTTCATAAATCAGGCGTTCGTCCGTACCGTTGCAAGCCTCAATGACGGTTTCCACAGCCTCTTCGCCTACCTTCTGTGCCATTTTGTTGATACCGGACTGGAAAAGACTGGTCGTATAGGAACCTTCGGGCATTTCATCATAACGCTTACAGATGAAATCCTGAAGAAGCTTTAGAAACATAACCGGCTGTTCGTTCTTCTCACCCCAGCAAGTATCTGTACCGGTATGGCAAACCGGGCCTACGGGATGTACCTGCACCAGTAACGTATCCCGGTCACAGTCTTCCTTCATGGAAACCACATTCAGGAAGTTGCCACTCTCCTCGCCTTTCGTCCAAAGGCGGTTCTTGGTACGGCTGAAGAAAGTCACCTTTCCAGTTTCCACCGTCTTGTCATAAGCCTCCTTGTTCATGAAGCCAAGCATCAGCACCTTAGCGGTATCTGCATCTTGTATAATCGCCGGAACGAGTCCGTTCATCTTGTCAAAATCCATTCTATTTACGATTTAGCTATTTACTATTTACGATTGATATTACTTTAAGTGACTGGAGACTTATGATTTGCTTGAGTAATCCCAATCGTAAATCGTAAATCGTCCAATCGTAAACTCACCTTCATCTTCTCATCGCAATTCCTTGGGCACAAAGATACGATTTTAATTCGGGAATTTTGATTTCTCCGAAATGAAAAACACTGGCTGCCAGGGCAGCATCTACTTTTCCCTGCAAAAAGACGTCACGAAAATGTTCTTTGGCACCTGCCCCTCCCGATGCAATGATGGGGATGGACAATCCGTCGGCAAGGCTGGAAAGCGCTTCATTGGCATAACCGGTCTTGACACCGTCGTGATTCATGCTGGTGAACAATATCTCGCCCGCACCACGTTCCTGGGCTTCTTTTGTCCACGCAAACAGTTCCTTATCCGTTTCCACACGACCACCGTTCAAGTAGCACCGCCATCCCTTCTCTGTCTGTTTGGCATCAACTGCCAGTACACAAACCTGAGAACCGAAGTTCTTCGCAATCTCGTCTATCAATCCGGGACGGCGGATAGCTGAGGAATTGATGGAGATTTTATCGGCACCTGCATTCAGTAGCCTATCCACGTCACCCAGTTCATGAATGCCTCCACCTACAGTAAAAGGAATGCTGATATTCGCAGCTATGCGTTTCACCAATTCAGTGAAAGTCTTACGGCCTTCAAAACTGGCTGTGATGTCGAGAAAAACCAGTTCGTCGGTACCCTGCTCACTATAAGCACGCGCCAGTTCTACCGGGTCGCCCGCCTGGCGGAGGTTCACGAAATTGGTACCTTTCACTGTCTGCCCATCTTTAATGTCGAGGCAAGGAATGATTCTTTTTGCTAACACGGCGGTTTGAGTTATAAGTGATAAGTGATTAATTTTCAACTTTCAACTAACAAAGTTTTCCAACTCTTTGAAGGTGATGCGGCCTTCGTACAGAGCCTTACCGAAAATAACGGCAGGTATGCCGACAACTTCCAAATGGCGTATATCATCGGCACAGCTTACGCCTCCACTGGCTATCAGATAGAGTTCAGGATGGTGCTCCAGTATCTCCTTATACAACGCTATCGATGGTCCTTGCAGCATTCCGTCACAACTGATATCAGTACAGATAACCTTACGGACCCCCTTCTCTACATAGTCTTTCAAGAACGGAAACAGTTCGCAGCCACTCTCATCCTTCCAACCATTGACGGCTATTTTATGCTCTTTCACATCAGCACCAAGAATAATCTTCTCGGAGCCATACATTTGAAGCCACTTACAGAACAATTCGGGATTCTTCACAGCAATGCTGCCGCCGGTCACCATCTGCGCACCGTTCTCAAAAGCTATCACCAAATCTTCATCACTCTTCACCCCACCTCCAAAATCAATAATAAGAGACGTACGCACAGCTATCTGTTCCAACGTGCGGTAGTTTACCACATGATGGGAAGCCGCACCGTCCAAATCGACCACATGAAGTCTACGGATACCATGAGCCTCCAGCTCCAGGGCCACTTCCACAGGATTTTCGTTGTACACCTTCTTGCTGTCATAATCGCCTTGGGAAAGGCGTACACATTTTCCGTCAATAATGTCAATAGCAGGAATCAGTTCTATCATTTTATTTACGATTTGACGATTTACAGTTCCAGGAAATTCCGCAAAATACGCTCTCCCACACTTCCACTCTTTTCCGGATGGAACTGTGTGGCGTAGTAATTGTCTTTATGCAAAGCGGCACTGAACGGATGAATGTAATCCGTCACGGCTGCCGTACAATCATTGACTGGCACATAGAAACTATGTACGAAATAGACAAACTCTTCTTTAGTAAAGCCTTTAAAAAGTCCGCTATTCGTCCGGGCAATGGTATTCCATCCCATATGAGGTACTTTATCCTCGTGCCTCTGCGAAATGAAACGTTTCACATCAGTATCAAAAATGCCCAGGCAATCCACATCCCCCTCTTCAGAGTGGCGGCACATCAACTGCATGCCCAGGCAAATGCCCAATACCGGCTGGCGTAACTCCTTTATCAGCCTATCCATACCACCGGCACGCAAAAAGTCCATAGTGGTTTCCGCCTCTCCCACACCGGGAAAGATAACCTTATCGGCAGCACGTAGCACAGCCTCATCTGCCGTAATCACTGCCTCTACTCCCAGACGCTTCAAAGCATAATCCACCGAACGGATATTGCCTGCATTATATTTGACAACTGCGACTTTCATTTTTTTAATTGAGAATTGACCATTGAAAGGTAATAATTGAAAGGTAATGACAAGTTCCCCACCATCAACTATCAATTATCAACTATCAACTAATTAAATATTACCGTTTTGTTCTTATATGCCAACACCTTGCGTTCAATATGCTTCTGAACAGCACGAGAAAGCACAATCTTTTCCAAGTCCTTACCCTTGTTCACCAAATCCTGCACAGTGTCCTTGTGTGTAATACGCACCACATCCTGCTCTATGATGGGACCGGCATCCAACTCTGTGGTAACATAGTGGCTGGTAGCTCCAATAATCTTCACTCCACGTTCAAACGCAGCATGATAGGGCTTCGCTCCCACAAATGCCGGAAGGAAAGAGTGATGAATGTTGATTATCCTATTGGGATAAGCGTTTATCATTTGCTCGGAAATGACCTGCATGTAGCGCGCCAGCACTATGAAAGTTATCTTATGCTTTGCCAGTAACTCCATTTCCTTCTTCTCTTGTTCCTCCTTTGTCTCTTTGGTAATGGGGAAAAGATGGAAAGGAATACCGAAACGCTCGGCCACGTGCTGCAAATCGGGATGATTGCTTATAATAAGAGGTATCTCCACATTCCACTCACCAGCGGTGTAACGCGCCAACAAGTCGAACAAGCAATGGGACATCTTTGAAACAAAGATAGCCATACGCGGTTTTGTATCGGAGAAATAGAGACGGAAATTCATCTCATATTTCTGTGCATACAAAGTGGCAAAATAATCCTCAATCTTTTCCTGAGGCACCAGAAAATCTTTCAATTCCCATTCAATACGCATAAAAAAGATATTCTCTACATGGTCTACATACTGATCCAGATAGATAATATTACCTTTATTCACCGTTATAAAGTCTGTTACTTCTGCCAATATGCCTGGTTTGTCAGGGCAGTGTAGCAACAGTTTGGCTGTTTTCATCATCCTAAAATGTTTTTTATCATTTTTCAAATTACAACATTCTCGTTTTGAGTTCGCAAAAATAACGATTTATTGCAAAACAACGAACTTTTCGAGCAAGAAGTTTAAAACAAGCTCCGAAATGTTTCGTTTTCTCCAGGAAAGGTTTTCATATCAAGAATAAAACAGTGCATAAACGTATTTCTAAACAGTTGTTAAATTCACTTTTCTCTTATTTTTCCAATCTTCTCAATATGAGGATATAAAGCAAATACAGCACAAAACGCTTGGAAAAAAGTTCGCCATAGCTATTGCAGATATCAAAGAAATGCCTACCTTTGCAACCGCAATCAAGAGAGATAGCAACGAAAGAATGAAATAATGGTGCGTTAGTTCAGTTGGTTAGAATACATGCCTGTCACGCATGGGGTCACGGGTTCGAGTCCCGTACGCACCGCGTATAACACTTATAATAAGGAAGTTTTATAAAAAGCACCCGGAAAAGTACCCGTTATTCACTTTTTCGGGTGTTTTTTGTCTGTTTTTCTGCCGAAACTCTCGGCTTACCTTCTATTTTTAACAATTTTATAGCGGATGTAAAAGCCCGCCACAAGAACCGCCGCTAACCCTATCCCGTTAAGTACCCAAAGAAACGGGTTCGTTTTCGGGTACTTTTCTTCTTCGGTCTGCGCGGTTTCTTTTGTTTCCGCTTCCGTCGTCGTCTTCTGCGTTTCGGTAACTTCCGTTTCCGTAGCGGTAGTAACGTTTGTTTCTGTCGTTTTTTGCTTATCGCCGTTTATAACGATGCGTCCGGCAGTCAGCGACTTTACGTTAGGCGGTTTCTTCAATCCTTCAATAGCCGGGAACAAATCTGTATTATGCCGCAGGGGGGTGTCTGATTGCCCTTCTGCCGTTTCGCTGGCTTTCCGGACGGGCTCTCCGTTTGCCATCTCCAATGCCTTGCGCATGTCTTCATTAAACGCGCTGTCGGCTTTTTGAAACTGTTTTGCAAAGCGGTTCGGCTTTTGTCCTTCCGGGTAATACTCCACTTTTGTAAACTCTATAACTATGTTCTGCTTCTCGTTGCTTCCGGTAGTAGCCGTAGTGTTGGTGGTTGTCCGGTCTTCCGTTCTCCGGCTTCCTTCCGTAGTTGCTGTTAGCTGGCTTTCCGCCGCCAGCTTTCCCTTACGGGTACTTCGGGTACTTGCGCACCCGAAAACCAACAGAAGCAAGAATAGGGAAAGCATGGCTAAAACAAATCTTCTCATACGTCTGTGAAATTTAGAATTTTGTCCTTCCCCTTCTTGTTAAGGGTAAGGCTTCCGTAGTTTATACAATTAAGCCGGGATAACCATCCTTTCTTGAAAACCATCTGCGAAGGGTCGCGCTTTATAATTCCTTCAATAAAGGAAATACGGGCGCGTTTTATGTCTGCAAACAGTTCGCGGGCATTCCTTCCGTTCATCGCGGCTAAGGTCTTTTCGCCTACTATGCCGTCCACGCTTACCCCTAAAATTCGCTGTACTCCGGTAATGCCGTTCTTTCCCGAAGCCCAAACCCAATCCACTACCAAGTTGGCGACGGACTGGCTTTTTATCCGGTCTGCCTTCCATCTGTCCCAATAGTGCGGCTTCATCACGCGGCTAACCGCGTCTTCTTCGGTTATCAAACGCAAATCTTCCACATCTATATCGCCGTCACCGTCTTTGTCGTACCCTACGGCTTTCCAAGTGGCGATAGTTACCCCTTTGTTAGTTGCCCCGCCTTTGTCTGCCGGGTGGTTGGTAAATCCGCCTTCCCAACTTAAAATAAAGGGGGATAATATTTCAATCCGTGCCATTTTCTGAATGTTTATTCGTTATCAACTCTACAATTTTTTCCGCGTCCTTCGCGCTTGCCGCCTGCACAATCTGCCGTATTATGTCCGGTACTTCCGCCGCGTTTACTTTGATTTTTTGCAGCTTCTCGCGTACGGAAACAAATTCTATCAATACCGCGCCAATAGTATAGACAACGGTAGCGAATGGAGCGACGTACCACGTGAACAATCCGGCTAAGAAGTCAAACATGAGGGCGAATACCATAACCCGTATGTAGTCCCCGATTTTGTTGAACGTCCGGCGGTACTTCCTGCTTCGCAGTCCTTCCCCTGCCGCCTTCGCCGCCTTGCGTCCGTAGTACATATCTATGAAAGTAGCCATCGCCAAGAATACCCAGCAAATTAGCACAATGGCTACGCGCACCGCCACGTAAACCGTCAAGCCGTGCCAGTCTTCTTGCTGTATCAATTCCAACATATTAGTAACCTTCCGTTAATAAATCGTTCTTTACCATAGTTTTGATAGCAATAACCCTGCTAAGGTGTGCTTTATAGTCCGCTACCGCTTTCGCTTTGCGGTCTTCGTCCGTTTCTATACCCAACTGTGCGGCGTAATAGTCGTTAATCAAAGAAAATTCTTCGGTTTCGTCTATTTCGCTACGGATAACCGCACGTGTAAGGTTTTCGTAGTCCGGCTTCTGCCAAACCTGTACCGTATCGTAGTTGTAAACGGTCTTTTCGCCCGTTTCCGGGTCTTCTACCTTTTCTTCCACTATGTTATAGTTATAGTGGTAAGAACCATTACCCAACGGTAAAATAATCGCGGGTCTAACGTCTGAACTTGATTTCATAAGGTGTAATTTTGTTTAACTTGTTAATTAAATATTCGCTGTCGCTGTATTTAGCCCAACCCCACCACGCGGCTAACGTCTGCTTAAATTCATCCTCACTTAACGGTTTCTTCCGTTTCCGTAATTTAGCTATCTTGCGGCAAAGGTTCTGTTTGATACGCTTCCTAAGCCGTGTTTCGTTCAAATAGAATACATAGCCCAAAAAATCAATACCGCGCCCGAAGCTGTCGCGGTGGTCGTGTGCCACCGGAAAGACTTGTTTGTTCTGTTTGATTTCCAGCTTTACGTTAGCCGCCAAGTAGCTTTCAAACTCTGCCAGCAAAGCGTGAAGCGTCTTTTTGTCGCTATGTAATACTACAATGTCGTCGGCGTATCTGAAATAGTACCTTACCCGCTTTACTTCCTTTACCCAATGGTCGAAGTAGGTAAGTACAAGATTCGCTAAATATTGGCTAAGGTAGTTGCCAATCGGTAAGCCTTCCGCACTGTCTATTATTTCGTCCAAAAGATTGAGTAGCCGTGTGTCCTTAATCTTCCGGCGAACAATGGACTTTAGTACGGTGTGATCTATGGAAGGGTAAAATTTGCGTATGTCTATTTTCAAGCAATACGCGCAGCCTGCCTTATCTCTGTCTATAACGCGCCTTAACTTATTTGCCGCCGCTTGTATGCCACGCCCTTTTATGCAACTATAAGTGTCCGCCGTGAAAATAGACACCCATATAGGTTCTAAAATGTTCATTACGGCGTGATGTACAATTCGGTCGGGAAAGTATGGCAAACGGAAAATCTCGCGTTCTTTAGGCTCGTATATTGTGAAGGTACTATATTCCGAAGTCCTATAAGTTCCTGCCTTTAGTGCTTCGTGCAAAGATAAAAGGTTGGCTTCCTTGTTACGGTCGTGCAACTTCACGCCGTAAGAACGTAGTTTGCCCTTGCGGGCGCGTTCGTCCGCAAGGCGCAAATTATCCAAACTTATTATTTTATCGTAAAGGTTGCCTAACCTTTTCATAGTTGTTTCTTTGCTGATTAAATGGTGTTCTTCGGTTTCCCTACCAAACCCCGTTAATGATTAATATTTTCCGCCTTTCGGCGCGGTCTTTGTCCTTATTAGCTTTACAAAAAATCAGTATAGCTGAGAGCCGATATTCGCATTCGTATTCGTAGCCGTGTTATTCGTATTCGCGTACGAAAGCCCGGCATTCGCGCTGTTATTCGCATTACCGCCGAACAAGACACCCGAAGGACAAACAACCGTGAAAATCTTCTTACTCAAAATAATAGCGCGTTCCCGAAGCCCGCATAGTTACCTTTCGCGGAAAGGCGTTACGCTTCTTTATCTCCTGCAAAATGTATTTTATCTCGCTGGAATTTGTGAAGAACTTCTTCGCTTCACTTTCGGGGTCGTCTTTCTTGAACTTAATTTTCACGAGGAAGCGGTTCGCACCGAATTTCGTTTTCACGTCTTCGATGAAATCAATTAACCAAAACTGCAAATTGATTAGTTTCTGTTGCGTGGTTTCCGGGCAGTTAAAATGTTTGTTCGCTTCGTCCGGTTGAATGTTCAAGAACGAAAGGCTACCATCATCTGTGCTATTATTGTTTGAAGTCATTTTCTTGTATTTTTAATTGTTAAACATTCCGTTTCGTGACGTGTTACGCAGCGGGGATAAAGCAAAGCCGAGAGCCGATAGACGCATACGTAACCGTAGCCGAGTCCCTCGTATGCGCGTACGAAAGCCCGGCATTCGCGCCGTTATACGCAGCACCGCCGAACAAGACACCCCTTTGTGCTACGCCGCTGGCTGGTATGTTGGTATAGAAGTAGTCGGCAAAGTAGGTAGTAGAACCTGCGCCCACTTCCGTAGGCATATTTTCCCCGTATTCGCCTATCATCATGCGCTTAACATAACCTTCCTTACGTGGAAGTTCGCCGCGTTTTACGTAATTGTCATAGTTGGTATCTTGGTAGTTTGCCGGGTTGTCGCAAGTATAGAAAGAACTTACGCCGCCGTCCGCATCCGATTCAATAGCGCATTTGCATCCATCCGTCCAACTCCAAATATGCCCGAACGGGTTTTCTATTCCCCGGTATGAAGGTACTTTTACTTTAACTACTACGCCCGTATCGTATTCGTCCGGCATGGTAAATTCGACTACGCCCGAAGCGTTGCCTAATGAATTTGTAGTACCGCAGGGGACAAACGGATAGTAGCTGTTGAATGTGTTCCACTTCGTACTGTTAAGCGTCGTAACGCCCGCACTTAATCCGCCCTGCTTGTAGCCTTCGCTTGTAGGCTGCGCGTTAAAATCAAGCTGGCAGTTAAGGTTGGCGTATTCAACCACATAAAGCCAATAGGTCGCGTTTTGTGCCGCGTATAAATCGCAGTTCCAGCCCGCGCCGTTCAATCCTACTGCACCTCTGTTTCGTGCGTATTTTCGGAAGTTGGTTAGCGATGTGGCAGTAGCCGGGCGACCTAATAGGGTTCTATAAGTCCCGTCCCATGCTGTATTATTATTTCCGCCCCGGAAAGCCGCCGTAGTATTTACCACGCTGGCAAGTTTGGGAGTAGCTGATAAAGTTCGGTCTATCGTGGCTTCGTATGCGCTACGGTACATCTTTGGTACTTCGATAAAGCCCGGTAGCTGGTATTGCGAAATAAGGCAGGTAAACGTAGTACCGTCAAACTCAAACTTACGGTAGTGCTTCGGTATTTCTACCATTACCATGCCGGAAGCTCCGGTAAGGTCTGCCGCTGCCCCGGTGTCCGTCTTCGTACTGTTAGTAGCATGTAGGTAGGTTACAACCTTCCCCGCATCGTTAAGCAGACAACGCCGCATAAGGGATTGAACCGGGAGCGAAACATGTAGTTCCGGTCTTCCTACCCGTTCCAGCTTTGTATCTGCTACATTTACGTTAATCTTAACGCCATAATAGTAATCATAAGGAAACGCGGGCTTTGTGTTGCCCGCTGCAATAATTAAACCCATAATTATAATTTTTAATAGCCCCAAATTAGGGCGGTTGCTGAACTCGTTTCTTTTATCTCTCTGATAATTTCGGGGTTCCATCCCGTTTCAAAGCGCGTGCTTATAAATTCGCCTTCGGGCATTCCCCAAAGGTTTACTTCCAATACTACCGCCGCTTCGCCATCGTTTTTTAAGCAAAAAGGCGTATCCATTTGGAAGTTGCCACCGGAAAAATCCACGTTCCCGGCTACCGAAATTTGCGCGCTCACTAAATCGCCGTTTCTATTTTCCATACGCTTAATTTTAAGTCGTTACAAAAATACTTTCTTATCGTATTAGTTTAATACGTCGTGAAATACTCGTGAAGTGTTTGTTTAGCCGAAGCCGTGAAATTCGGCGTTACAACACTTCTATTTAATGCCTTGCGCCGTTATGCAGGGCTTATTCTCTTATGTTCAATAAATAGGCGTAATATCCGCTGCTTCCATCCCAAACTAAAAGAAACTCGCGTATGTCGCCCGCCGCCATGTTCCACTTTCCGGTTTCGTTTCCCGCGTTGTTGTTCATACGGTACGGGTAGTAGTTGCTATCCATAGCGTTGCCGCCGGAACTGTTCTTTACGAATGTATTACGCCCGCAAACGTACCCAGTCTGCGTGCTCGTTCTATCACAAATAATAGTAATCCTTACGGCAAAGGCTGTATAATTACTAATGCCTAACACAGTACAAATGGAATCACGACGCGGTAGCCCTATGCCGCTGTTGCTATAAATGAAGCGCGGCATTAACTTGAATAACGTAGGCTTGGTAGCGTCGCCCGGTGTAAGGCAGGTATTTACAGAAGGCAAAAGTTTTGATATACCGTAATCCGCTACGTAGCTGTCGCAAACTATCGCGCCTTTGCTCACTATACCCAAATTAACCAGTGCGCCAGACGCTTCAATAAGTAGCCCGTAGTTAGTTCCATAGCTGTTTGGTGTCTTGTTGGTAAAACGTCCAACGCCGACCAACCCGGTAGAACCAGGTAATACGTTCGTTCCAATGGAAGCCCAGCGGTAAGAGTCCGAGAACTTTATAAAACTGCTAAGCAATGCTAAACCGCTTCCGCTTGTGTCGCCGGATGAAGCCGCTACGCCTATTCGTCCGCTTGCTATCGCAAAGCCGCCAATACTTCCGGCGTTTGCGTTGATTGTTCCCGTTATAGTTCCTTTCGTAGCTACAAAGCTACCGTCTTGCAGTACGCGGAAAGGTGCGGTAGCCCGGTTTCCCTTGCTTGCGCCAGCCCAAAACCTTACGCTTGTGTCGGCTGTGCCTTCCCCTGTTATTCCTGCTTTTATACTCGCGTCACTACCTGCAAGCTGAACCGTTCCGGCTGTTACTATGCCACCGTCTATCGTGGTTTGGGTGTTATCGTAATAAACGGCTTCCACCCAATCGTTAGCGACGTAAGAACCGGAAGTACGTTTAGTTATGCAACGTTTTAGTATTCCGTCTGTTTTTCCACCCGTCAGCCAAAGGTCGCCTATATCATACGGTGGTTTGGGCTGGGTTACAAATACCTGCCTTTTCCCGTCCGCTGTGTCCTGTGCCTTGCTTGCTGCCGTGTATGCGTCTATCGCCTTTTGGTCTTCTATCGTAGTCCATGAATATGTAGAACCGGAAACGGTATAGCGTTTCAGCAACTTTGTTGTTGAACTGTACCACATATCGCCTACGTGCGCCTTCTTTAGTGCCGTAGTCGTCCAATTAGTCGCCGGGTCGGAAGATTGGAACCAGCTTTCTATTTTTCCGTCTATCTGTGCTGTAAGGTCGTTTACGGTTGGCGTGAAGTTGTTGTTTATGAAGTTGGTTAGCCCGGTGTCGTCCGTGTATTTGGAAGCCTTTACCCAATCTGCGGAATTATAAGAACCGGAAGTGCGGGCGGTCTTGCATCGCATGATGTCGCCCGTACTGCCTTGTACCCATAAATCGCCCACGTCGTAAGGCGTTGTAGGTTGTGCCACGAAAATACGCCGTTTTGTCCCGGCAAGTTTTAACGCGTCGTTAGCAAGTGCCAACGCTTGCGCTACTTCGCTGTCTTGTAGTTCCTGCCAACTGTAAGTAGAACCGTTTTTTACGAAACGGAAAACTTTACCCGTTGAAGTGTTATAGAAAAGGTCGCCTAAATGTTCATCTTTCAGCGCGGTTGTGTTCCAATCCTTCGCGGGCGCGTTTGTCAGTGTCGGGTCGTATGTTTCAAAGAACTGCTCTATTTGCCCGTCTAATTGCGCTTGTATCTCGTTTAGAATACCGGGCAGGGTATTGTTTATGTAGTTCTTTGTTTCGTTCGCTATCTGGTCGAGGTCTGAAACGTTCTTTGTCGTTCCGTCGCTGCTTACAAAGTGAATAACGCCGCCTATTTCGTCGTTGTCGAGGTCGAAGTAGCATTTACCGCCGCCGCTGCTCTCTATCCTTCCGGTACGGATGAAACGCCCGTTTATGGTACTGCTCCCGTAAGTCAATGAAACAAGCCTACCGGGGTTCTTCCCGTTCGTATCTGTAACAACCGAATTAAGAACCCCTACAAGGAAATTGTAATAGCCCGCTTCCGCTTCTACCGTCTTAGCCGTAGCGGATAGTACAATAGTTCCACTATCTCCGTTTTTAGGACATTTTGCGTAGATGTAATACGCCGTAGCGGATGTTAGGTTAGTAAATGTTGCCGAAGAAAGCGCCCACAACTTCAATGCGTCCGGTTCTATCGCGTAATGAACCAATGTACCGGAAGAAACGTAAAGGCTATTAGGGTTGCCGCCATAGTTCGGCTGGAACGTAATGTTTTGCAGTGTGAACTGTGTGCTTTTAGCCCCGACGCTTAACATCTGCGTTTCAATGGAAAGCGGCTTTATCTTCTCGCTGTAATAGTCGCCTTCGGGGTCGAATACCATGTTTAGAAGTTCCTGCGTAGCCAGCCAACGGCGGCGCGCCCTTGCGGGGTCTGCCAGCTTGTTTATGGTAATAACTTCGTTCAAGTCCTCTATTTCGTTTAGAACGCGTACGGTAGTGCTTTTCGTTACGGTGTCGCTTAACGTTATGTCGTAGCTATGCCGTTTTAGCAGATCGCGCTCTATGCGGGTAATCCTTACCGCCTTGTTTACACCTATCTGTTCGTCCTCAATCGGTATGAAATCGCCTACGTGCAGGATTTCGGTTTCCACTTCTTTGCCCCAAAGCGAAATAAAGAAGCCTTCGGTTAGTGCAAGTTTGTAACTTACTTGCGGCTGTGTCATGGTTTCAAAATCCTTTGTCCCGGCTTCCTTCAAATCATTTTCGGCTTCCGTTATGTATTCCTGCGGTAACTGAATATCTAAAATGCTGTATTTGTCGCCTACGCTTATCTGAAACGCGCCGGAAGTTTCGGAAGGGAATACCGTACCGTTTTCGTCTTGGAACTTGTTTATTACAAACTTGTGCGTTCCATGCTCGTAGCTGTGCAGGTCAAACTCGTAGCCTGCGAGTTGCCCGCTTTCAAACTTAATCTTCGCGTTCGTTCCTTCTATCAGATACTTCGTTGTTTTCCCGTCCGCTTCTTTCGCGTTAAGGTCAAACATCGTATTGTCGATGAAAGTAATCTTATCCGTACCCAATGCTGTAACCGTGCCTATACGTCCCGGTTTGATGTTGGTATAGTTCTTCTCGTTTTCCTTTATCCCGTAGGCGGCTATTGATTCCGCATCTTCCAAATAGGAAGTAAGGCGCGTAGTTCCGGGAAGGCATAGCTTTGTATGCCCGTAGTTCTTGCCTAAATTCTCCGTTCCGCCGTAAATGAAAAGGCGGTTTGTTATCCCTGCATTGTTCACGTTGGTACGGCTAAGCTGGTACAGACCACGCCCGCGCCCGTACTTCAACGTGAAAGTATGCGTTATTCCCGCTTTGGCTTTTATGTTGAGCGTGTTGGTCTTCCCGTCGCTGGTTATCTCAAATTCTACGCCGTAGTTGGTACAGTGTTCCTGCAATGCCGCCAAACAATTCTTTTCGGTGGCTGTAAAGTTTGTGTACTTCGTATCTTTGGGATAGTTCCCCAGCTTCCAAAGCCCCGGATATACGCGGCTTATGTTCCACATCAATACTGCCAAATGCCCGCCCAAATCCGAGTAGAACGTATCGCCGTAGCAATCTTCGGGCAAATGGTACTGAACATCTATAAGGTCGTATTGCGCCCCTTCTAAGGTCAGTTCGTAGGTATAGTTCCTTTCGCCGTTCTTGGTTATTTGCGGAAGCTGGTTAAGTTTGTACTTCTTGCCGTATATCAGCGTGGTATCGCCTATCATCAAATCCAAAGGCGTAGCGGTGGTTATGGTAATATTTACCACGTCCTCGGAAAGCAAGGCGATTTTTTGCGTCGCCTTGCTTACTGTGCTTATATTCTTCCTGCTGAATAACGGTGTTTTGCTTCCGTCGGCATGGTTTATTATAATCTGTTCCATACTACAATACCGTTAGTTTCAAAGTCCGTTATGTCTTCAATTACCCCGGCTACAATTATGTAATAAATTCCGTTATCCGTGTAGGTGTGGCTAATGGCGTTCTTTCCGGTGCAATCTCCGTAAACGTCGGTATCTACCGTACCATCGCCCCAATAGATATTAACCATCTTATCCGATTTGAAAGCTACGCTTACCGAAGCCGAACCGCTGTTTAACCTCTGGTGTCTTACGACACGCTTAACCGGGTCGGGTTCTTTCAGCTTCAGGGAGAAAGTACCTATCATTTTATCATCGTGCCAGCGTTTGGAAGGGGCTACCCCGTCTTCGCAGTAAACCTCGTAAACAAGCGGTTTAGTTGGGTGTATGGAAATCATAAGACGCTGTGTGCCGTCCTGCCGGAAACGGTCATACAAGGTATTAACCCGTTCTACAAAATCCATTTTGCCGGAAGCCTTTAGCCAGCAATTAAGCGTTATTTCGCGTTCTTGGTATCGCTTTTCGGTAAGGTCTATAACTTTCCCGTGATAGTCCGCCCAATCAACGGAAGCCGGGGTTTTCAGTTTTGGAAGGTCAAGAACGCCCGTAGAACTTTCTACGCGTATTCCGAAATCGCGGAAGTTCTTACCATCCAAATAATATTCAAGCTGTGCAACGGAGTTAAGTTCTTCGCCTATTTCCGCGTCGCTCAATACGACGTTATACACCTTCACGCTGTCTAAATCGGCGTAACCGTAACCTATGCCGTAAATGTCTTGTATTAACGCTATCCCGGTAAGCGTGGAAGGAAGTACAATCGTTTCTATTAACTGCGTGTCTAAGTAAACCAAAACTCTGTTACCGGACTTCTTTATAGCGAAGAAGCCCCAGCTATCCAGTTCTACGTCTATCCAAAAGGTGCGGTAGCCTTCCACTTGGTCGGTATTGCAGAACAACCCTATTCTTTTGCCCGTATAGCCGTCCGGGTATTTATTGGCTTTTACCCATGCCAATATGGTAAAACTGCCGGATAGGGGCACAACGTTATAGTTTACGTCTGCATATCCTTCGCCGTCAAAATTTATGCAGTTTCCCTGCTTACCTGCTACAAAACTGCAATCTACTACGGTTGCGTCGTGGCGGTTCTGCGCAAAGTCGTATGCAACGGTAGAACCGTTCGCTTCGTCGAAAGGTAAGTCTAAAATTAAATTCTGTTCTAATGCCATAACTGCTAACGTTTATCAATTACTTTTATATTCGCGTTGCCGGAAGCCCGGTTAATGCACTCCCCGCCGTGTTGGAAGACAGTAACCTTTGCCGTCCCGCTTGCTATTATCTCCACTTTTGCCCGGCTGGTTATGTCAATGCAGACAAAGGCGTTATCTTCAACCTCTACAACCAGCTTTGTATCATCCCGCGCCCATACTTGCGCCGCGCAGAACCCCGAAAACCGGGCTTTGCCTTCCGATGTCCCGAAAGCTACAATACGGCGCATGTCTGCAACGCTGAAAGGTTCGTCGATGAACACGCCGTAATATTCATGCAAGCCTTTGAACTCCGCACGTAGTTCCGCGCTGGGGAAATCGTTGTCAAAAACAAAATCAAGCCCTTTCACAAAAAGCGTAAGAAGCCTTTCTTTTGATGTCGCCCGAAGAATGAAGCTATACCATTCCGAGCAAATACCCTTAGCCTGCGCTTCGGCGGCTAAAGCCCTTTTCAATTCTTCAAAACTCATATTCCGTTGTTAATCGGTTATGCCCTGCGAACGTAAATCATCCGTAGGGGTGTTGGTAATCTTGTTTATTATGGTAAGCAGCCGCCCGCTTATCACGCCTAACGTGGTGTCCATGTTCGCAAGGTGCGTAAGCTGTTGCCGCAAAAGTTGGAGCGATGTTACTTGGTTTACCCGTACCGCGTTCGTTTGCCCAGCTAAAAGGTCTATACTTTCTTGGCTTGCGCCCTTTATTGCACCGCTTAACGTGCTGGGGTCGTCTTCGTCCAACTGTTCAAATAGGTCTTTGTACATATCCATAGCAGCGGCAAAGTTCGCCCCGGCTGCTTGTATGGCTTGTTTGAAACGCGCCTGTTCCGTTTCCGTCAATCCGTTAAAAGAACCGTTTCCTTCTTCATCAAACCCCATGTCTTTTTGAAGCTGCTTTATAGCCTTCTGTAAGGGTTGTTCCAAGAACTGCAATTTTAAGGCGTTTACAACGGCGTTTTTTATCACGTCGTTTGCTACTTCCCCGAAAGCCTTAGCCGCGTTTTCCCCACCTTCAAAGGCTTCTACCAGCGCGTTAGCCAATTCGTCCGCCAATTCCGTAGCCGAAGTTTGCGTAATGCTCTCGGTAATCTCTTTTATTAGGTCTTCTATCTGCCTTCCGGCTTCGGCGTATTGCTCCCTAAATTCGTCCACTCTGCCCCAATCGGTTTTCTTCTTGCTGATCTCATCGTTTATCATGCCTTGTATCTCGTTCTGCTGGGCGCGCAGGTTCTGTATCATGGCATTTTGGTTCTGATAAACGGTTTCGCCCAAAGCACTATCTACGGCGTGTTCCAATGCGTTATAGGCATAGCCTAATTTGGTAACGGCTTCTTGGTGTTTCTTTATGGACTTCTCGGCTTTCCGGTCGCGGGTGTTGAATAGGTCGAAGGCGGAAGAAAGGAAGCCTACCGCACCGGAAACCATTTGTACCGGGTTCATGCTTGCGTAACCTGCGGCGAACTGTCCTGCACCTTCAAGCATTCCGCCGATGTCCCCTAAAATAGCGTCCGTTTCTTCGTCCATTGAAACGCCCATTTTCTTTATTCCGCTTATAACGCTGTCAAATGCCCCGGAAACAAGGTCTATGCTGCTTCCTATGCTTTTAAAGGATTCCTTAAAAGCTGCTGAAACGCTTTTCGTCGTGCCTTCTTCCTTTGACAATGCGGCGTTAAGCACGGCTAACTGTTCTTCGCCTTCTACGGTCAGCTTTATTGTAGCTTTCTGTTTGTTGAGTTCGGCTATCTTCCGGCGCAGGTAATCAACATAGGAAGAACCTTCGCTAAGAAGTTCCGCGAACGCTTCTTTTGCCGCGCCTGCTAATATTTCGTCACCACTGTTTATGGTGTCCGTATAGGCTTGGTACTGCTTTTTCCTTTCTTCCAAACTCTTAACAAACGGGTCGTCACTTTCTAATAGTTTGTCGGCTTTCATGGCGGCACGCAATTCCGCTAAGCTGTCCTTCAAGGCGAGGAAGGGGTTACGTTCGTGTAATTCGTCCTTCGCTTTCTCTAACTGGTCGTTAATGGCTTTCAAGTCTGCCGGGTTGAACTGTGCGGAAAGCGATACCTTCTTGCTGTTTATGTCTGTAATCAGCTTGTTTATCGTGTTGGTCGTAAGCGTGCTTAGGTCGCTGAAAAGCTGGTTCCAGCTATCGGAAGCCATAAGGCGGGAAGCTGCAAGTTTGCTTAACTCGGCTTGTTCCTTCGCGTTTATTTGCGCTATCATCGCTATATTGCCCTGCTTTTCGGCTTCAACACGTTGCGCCGCGTACGTCTTCATTATCTCGGTCTGTTGCTGCTGGTACGTCTTGTATTGCTGCAAAAGCTGGTCGTATTGCTCGTTTCCGGTCAGCTTTGAATACTCCGCCCGTTTCTTTTCCAATGCGGCTAAAGCGGCTTCGGCTACTTGTTTGTCCTTGCTGGTAGTGGCTTTGGCTAACTTATCCGTAATCGCTTGTTTCTTCCATGCGTAGCTTTCTTCAAAATCCAGTTTATCGGACAAATACCCGGCGTATTCCCTTAGCAACTGTTTGGTTTCTTCCTTAGCTTGTTTTACGGTGTCTTTTTTGGCGTCGTCTATAATATCCTTCTTGGCGTTATCCACGTCGGAATTATCGCCGCTAAGTTCCTTCCTTCGTTGTTCCAGCAGGTCTAAACGTGCGCCTATTGTTTGACATGCCGCTAATTCTTCTTGCAGCTTTTTGTCAAAGTCCGAAATAACCGCTTCCTTCGTGGTCTTGGCTATTTCGTTGTTAAGCGTGCTAAGGTTCTTTAGGTCGGTTGTTGTTTTGGTTGCTTTCGCCTGAATATCCGCGCGTTTCTTTTCCAGATAATCGAGGTAGCTTGTACCTTCCTTCAACAATGTGGCGAACTCGGTATTTGCTGCCTTTCTCAGCGTTTCGTCTTTGCTTGTGACCCATTTCAAATAATCCGCATACTTTTCTTTTCGCTTTGTCAGCATTTCCAAATACGGGTCTTTTTCTTTCTTACTCGTAAGGCTTATCCGGTTTACTTCCTTCTGCTGTGCTTCTATCTGTTTTTTCAAGCTGGCACGTTCTTTGTCAGAACCTGCCTTCTTGTATAGTTCCTGCAACCGTGCCAACTCCTTTTCGGCTGCTTCCACGCTTCCGGCTATAATTTGCCCAGCTTGGTTGCCTATCTGCGCTAATATCTGCTTTTCCTGCTGGGTAAAGTTTACTTGCAGGTTGATAAGTTTGTTATATTCGGCTTCGGCTTTCTCTAAGGTTTCTTCGGCTTCTTTCCATGTGTCGCTTTTCTCCAATACCGTACCTTTCCGTTTTACCCCGTACCCGTCCGTATATGTGCCTTTTTTAGAAACGTATGCTTTAGGGGTTGCATCCAGCTTGTTTTGCGCTTCTATTACAGCCTTGTACTTTTCTATCGCAAGTTCGCTTGTAGCAGCGGCTTTAGCTCGCAACATCATCGCTTCAACAAATTTGGAGCTGTTACTAACTAATAGTTCTTCGGCTTCCTTCGCGTCACGAACTGAAAAGCCTAATTCTTTGAATTTGTCGGCATTGTTCTGTACCCATTTTTCGCGTTCTTTCAGTGATCCGCTAAGGCTAATCCATTCCGTTTGCAATGCCCGGTAAGCCGCTACGGGTTTCCCGGCTGCTTCCGATACTTTCTTGTTAAATTCTTCTTGTGCTTTCTTGGCTTCCGCCTGCTTGCTTTGAAGTTTGGAAAGTGCCGCTATAATTACGGTAATAGCGACGGAAAGCCCCAAAGTTAGCGTAGCCATCAACGCTTTTGCAGCAATGGTTGAACCTCCTAAAGCTATGGTTAGCTTGTTGGTTGCCGCCGCTAACAGTTCCTTTGCTTTCGCTACGGTCGTAAGCATAAAGGCACTATCCTTGTTTATAGTGTTCGCTACTTGCTGCAAACCTATCGTAATGCTCATAAGGCTTTGAACCTTTAGCATTACTTTCTGCAAATTTTCGTTTTCTCCGGCGAACAACGCTACCGCGCCTTGTGCCGCACTGAACGCGCCTACTACGCCGCTAAGCCCGGAAATCATACCCTGCAATCCTCGGTTGTCATGGGAGAATATACGCGCTTGTGTCGTAGCGTCACCTATCGCATCGGTAAGCCGTCCGGCTTCCTGCTGCAACTTCTTGAAGGCTTCCGTTCCGCGTTGTCCGTTGGCTTCCAAAAGTGCAAGTTCTTCGCGAACGTTGCGTAGCTGGGTTCGTAGTGAAATCTGTGTGCTCACGTTCTTCTCGGCTGCTTCCTTTTGCTTCTTCAATGCCTTTTCTTCTTGCAGAAGCTGGTCGGCGGAAGCCTGCGCTTCGTTAATCAGTTTTTCGCGTAGGGTTATTTCCGATTGTATGTTTTTTGCGGCTTCCGTGTAACGTCGGTAGTCCGCATCCCGCGCTTCGCTGAAAGCCTTTGCAGCTTCTGAACTTAACCGTTTGTATTCTTCCTGCAACTTAGCTAATGAAGCCTTGTTCGTATCTACAATCCGGTCAATGTCTGCAAAGCCTTTTTCAATAGCGGCGGCTGCATTCTCAAAGGCTCTATCTATGCCTTTGCCGCCGGAAATTGCCGCCGTACTAAAATTCTGTATTGCCTTCTTGCTTTCGTTAAGTACCGATAACAACTTATCGTTGCTTCCCGAAATCTCAAAGGACAAACCGCCACCTTGTATGTTCATTATCGGTTAAGTTTATTTATTAAGTCCAATACTTCGCCCGCGTTTTCTTCGGTAAGCACTACTTCCGTCGTTCCCGGTTTCGTGTCTTCTTCCTCTGCTCCCGGTGCATCTACTATCATTCTCTGAACCGTTCCCCACGAAATCCCGTGTAGAAGGTAATCCAACGTCCAGCCGAAGTGCGCGCAAACCGACCCCCGGCGACCGTGTGGGCTTTTTAGCCCGGTTGCTCTATAAGTTGTGTCGGGTCGCTTGTGCGCGTTGCGCTCATCAATCTTATAGAGTTTATAAAATCCCCTAAATTGCTTACGTTGGTAATTAATATCGCGAGCGTAAGAAGTTGGGAAGGCGTTACGGTATGAAGGAAAAGGGAAGTAAGCCGGGCTAAGCGGGTTTCATTGGGCTTGCGTACCAAATAGCCACCTTTGTCCGTTACGTCGTAATAGTCTTCGCCCAATACTGCAACCGCTACTACCTGCGCAAGTTTCCGGGCTTCCTGCGCTGCCATTTTCTTTGCGGTCTTGAAATAGTCTTCGTCGCCCAATTTGGTTTCGTCTATCGACATTTGCAGCCAAAGCGCGCTAAGTCGGTCAAGCGTTGCCAGCGTAGGCTCTTGAACCCGGAATACTTTCTTTTCGGTAATCTTTTCGCGTTTACGGAAGAAGCCCAATAAGCCGGGCTTCCGGCGGGTATAGGTTACTTCAACGTCAAACGTTATGCCTTCGCCTATCATCTGCCTTAATTCGCTTTGTTCGCGTTCTAAGGCTTCTAACTTATCGTTGTAGTCCATTGTCTGAATATAAAAGAAGCCCCGAAAACAAAGTAAACGGGGCTTCCGGTTAATGAAAATGATGTTATCAATCCGGTATTAAGAAGAAACGGAAGCCGTAGAAGCTGAAACTTTGCCTACTGCCATTTTCTTTAACCCCGAAGTAGTGGGTTTCATAACAGTTCCCGTAACCTCAATAAGAAGCAAGCCCTTTTTGCTGAACTCGCCGTTAATTTTGGCTACAAGTTTCATACGTGGAACTTGGAACTTCAAACCTTTCTTCGGAAGGATGATAATAGATTCCTCTACGGTGTTTACCGCATCGGGATAACTCCAAACGTCAGAAGCTATTTCGCCCCCGAAAAGCCGTTTAAGTACGGGAAGGTCGGGGTTCATGATTGAGAAGGAAAAGGTTATTTTGCCCTGCTTCTCTACGGTTTCTACCGGGTCGTCTTCTTCCTCTGCGTAGAACTCGGTTACTTCCGGGTCTTCCTGCGACATTTTGCAGGTATCTTCGTAGGTAAGTCCGAATGCCGTATAGTCCGTTTCGGTAAAGTTCAAAGCCGTAGGTTCTCCCACCTTACCCAAAATCTTGGAAAGACCCAATGTTACTAATGTTGCCATACTGATAAAAATTTAATGAATATTCCAACTTATTCTAATGTTCCGGTAATGCTGGTTTACTTCAAGCTCTTTTATTACGATGTCGCTCTCTATCCAATATTCGAGGTCTGCAATGTTTTGCGCGTCCAAATAGGCTACAAGCGCGTCGCCGATGGTTCGCAAGCGTTCCCTATCTGCCTTGCGCTGTTCTTTACCCTTAATCCGCAGCTTCAAATCATTCGCGTAAATATTCACGTTGGAAGTGCCCGTTTGCGGTTTGTCGTGCGTTACCGTAATGGTATTTATCACGATGTCTTCGGCTTCGCTGTCGTCCGGTCTTTCGCCTTGTGTGAAAACGCCGCCGTTTATAACAACTTTGCCGGAAGTGACCGCTTCCGAAACAATCTTAAAAAGAATGTCGTCCGTATCTATGCTGCTGCAATGTTTCATTTGAAAGCGTCTTTAATGTTAGTAACTAAATCTGCAAGTTCCTTAGCTATGGCTTTTTCGGCTTGTTTCTCGGCGGAAGTAAGAACATCGCGCCCTTTGCTTTCCACGTGAACGGCGTAGTTCATTCCGGCTACTACAACCAGCGTATAACCGTCGGTATAGTTTTCGCCGATCTGCTGGGCTAAACGTTGTCCTTCGTGTACTCCGACGTGACCGCCCTTTACCGCTTCAAAGGCGATATTAACGGGCTTGCCGTCTTTGAAGACTACGTAGCCAATTGAAGACCGTAAGTTTCCGGTACGGTCTGTAAAACCGCGTTCCGGCGGTATGGTCTTCGCCATGCTTACGGCTTCTTCCCCTATACGGCAAAGGCTTTCTATTATCTGCCTTTCCACTTCAAGAAGGAAGGCTTTAAACATGCCGTCTATATCTCCCGTGAATTTCGCTTCTAAACCCATAGCCTGCAATGCAAACGCCCTTTATCGAATTTCAAGCACACGCCGGAAATCCTAATTATTCCCGAAATCTTAGCTTCTTCCATTGTTTCTTGGTTAAGCAACTGTGAAGGCTCTAACGGCTCATCCGCTACCGCTATTTCCATGCCTTCGGGTATGCGCTGCACGCCTTTAGGTATCTGTATTAGCGAAGCGAACGTAACAAACTTCCCGTTCGCGGCTTGTATCTGCGTACCCTTCCCGTTGGTTTCCTCGCGGCAAACGCTGTGTAGCGTCCATTCCGCGCCGGAAGCCTGCCAACTACCGTTAGCGTCCTGCACGGCTTCGCCGTTGCTTGTACGCTTGTATAGGTAATGCGGGTATTGTCTGCTTGCTACGTCCGTTACCATCTGTTACTTCTGTTTCTGACCTTCGGCGTAGTAACCGGGGTTATGCCCAATTCGCCGCAAGTCTGGTTATACCAAAACTTTATAGCTTCCCAGTTCCAACTTACGGAATACCCCCCTTCGCTGACGTTGGCAAGTGGTATGATAGTCCCAAATTCGGCGCAAAGCGCACGTTTGGCGGTTACTACATCTACCGCTTCTTCCGGGTTGGGGATTGTATTCTGCTGGTTGGCTAAAATTAGCTCCACGTCCGCGCTTTCAATGTCGAAACGCGCCGTAGTCCGGGTAAACCATTCTTTGTACGTCATAAGCTAAGTTATTAACCGGAAAGACCGCTAAGCCTTTCCGGTATCGGTTAGTGATTCCATGTGTTGCTGTCGGTAGCCATCAACCAAGAACGAGAAGAAGAAAGCCACGCCGGGAAAGCGTTTGCGATACCCATAGTAACCTCTTCCAAAGGTTCTTCGTTAGCGAACTTCTTTATAAGGGTGTGACCGTTCAAAGCCTTAATCGCTACTGAACCTTTTACGTTCATGTCTGCGGGCTTCTTCCAGTAGGTTTGTCCCAATACTTTGCTTTCTGTGAACAGTACCACGTTCTCGGTAAACGGGTTTCCGGTGTATCTGTCACCGTTGGGAAGTTCTACGGTAATATCTTGGTCAATCACAACAAGTTGCAAGCCCTTCAAGTAGGGAAGCGTTTTCATTGCGCTGTTTACTTGTTCAAGGCTTGGCGTTTGCTGGAGGTTCAAGGCGTTCACGGCGAAAGAAGCGCAGATTTTCTGTACTTCTGCGGTTTCCGCGAAAGTCGCGAACGTGTCAAGGGACATAAACGCGAATTTCAAAGATACGCCCTCTTTCTTCGCTGCCTTTACAACGTTCTTGAAGTCCTTAGATATAGGTTTCGCGGAAGCGGAAGTAGCCCAAGAAGCCGAGCCGGTTTGGAAGCCTAACTTTCTTTCGGCTGGGATTTGGTAATCTACATCGTATTCGCTGATTACTGAACCGTTGTTTTCGTTGGTAAGTGTAATCTTACCCAAAGAGATTTCCTGCAAAGCCATCCATTCCAAACGGGCGGCTACTGCCGTCCAGCAGAAATTAGTGTCTTCTGCCCATGCTTCAACCAATGCGCGAAGGTCGGGGCTCTGCGAAGTCATGGCTAACATTACTTCGTAGTCCGTAAGTTCGTCTTCGTTCTTGGTACGCTTTACGGCAATTTTCGGGATGTCCCCCTGCAAACGTGCAATCGCATCGCGGGTCTTTTTGTCAATTGTCACCCCGCGTGCCACCAAGTCGGCGGCTATTTTAAGCCCTACCTGCGCTTCCAAAGCCTTCCATGTCAAGGTATAAGTTTCCTTCAACGGGAAAAGCGTAGGATAGTAGTAGGGCTTCAAATCGTAAGTATTAATCACGGCTTGCATATCTTTCTCTACAAGACCGCGCATTAAAGTCTTAATCATAACTTAGAGCCCAATTAAATTAAACTGATACCGGGTAAAGCGGCTTTAATGTCGTCGCTTACTGCCGGGATAACACTCTCTTTGAACTGCCCGATAGTAACCGCTGTTACAAAGTGGTTATTAAGGGCTTCCACGTCGTAGCTGTCGCCCGTCATGGCTTTAGGCACGTACTTGAACGCGCTTGTAGTGTCCGCGCTTTCAGCGGCGGCAAGTACAAGGGCTGCGCCTGCTGTGGCGGCTTCTCCTAAAGTAGTGCCTACGTTGATGGTGTCGTAAAGCGTTTCCGACGTGTTGATAGATGTAATCTTGTAAGCCTTTGCGCCTACCTTCAACATGATAAAATCGCCTACTTTGAAATGATGTCCTTTCGCCACCTTGTAGGCTTTTGTAGTGGCGGTAGCGTCTTCGGTAAGCCTTGCGGTCTTTACTACGTGGTAAAGCCCGGCAGCGTCTTTGCCGCCTAATGCCGTCCCTTCCTGCAAAATACCGCCCGCAACCAATTCGGAAGAGCAAACGGTAACGCCGTTAGGAATGTCCGCCAGCATGTGCGTACAAGCGTGTACTACACGTTTGTCCTGCTTTCTGTCTATCTTCAATCCCATTGTAAAGAATGAATTTACGGTTAAACTTCTTTGCCCGTTAAGGCTGTCTTACTCTCGGTTTGCGCTTTGATGTAGTCTGCTACGCCACTGCTTACGCCTTCTTTGTTCACGGCTCCAAAAATCGGCTTATCGTGTCCTTGCAGTCCTGCGTCTGCGCGTTCTTGCGCTAAGGCTGCGATGTCGCCTTTCGCTTCAGTCAAGTAGCTGTTGAAATCTTCGTCGCTCGCAAAGGTGTTAGCCCGGTCGAAGTTCTTTAACATCACGTCGCGGGTCTTTCCCTCAATCTTCGCGTTGTCCAATTCCGCTACAAATAGTTCACGTCGCGAAGCAGCCGCCTTATTTGCGTTAATCTCGGTAATGCTACTTTGCACGCCCGAAAGTTTTTCATCAATAAGTTTGCTGATCGCGTCAAGCGTTATCGCTCCGCCTGCTGGTGGCGTGGGGGGTGTCGGCGGTGTTTGCTTTCCCTTTTCCACGAAATCGTACTTTTCTTTCAGTCCGTTTTCGTAGGTTTGGTTCGCTTTGCTTATTTCCGCGTCTGCAACCTTACGCCAATCTGTTACGTACTGGCTAACTTTGTCGGCGGTAAGTTTATCTACAACTCCGTTAGCTTCTTCTATGGTAGCGACTTGTAAGCCGATAGCGGCTGCCAAATGCTGTAACCCGTCTTTGCGCACGCCTTGGAACTTTGCCACAAGTAGTGCTAAGATTTGTTCTTGTAATTCGTTCATAAACTATTTTGTTAAACCGAAGCAAAGGTAGCGTATTAAGGTAATACGGATTAAGAAATAGGAAGCAAACACTTCACCGAAACTTCCAATTTTGAAAAAGAGTAGGCGGTGAGAAATAGGCGTATAAAACCGCCGCATTGCCTGTTCATTTGCCCGACATTGAAATTAATTAGCTTCTGCGTGTGTTTAGTAGTCGGTAATACGGACGCGCTTTAAATCGCTTCATTTCCCCTTTGCGTTTTTCTCTCGCGCACACCATTAAGAAGAAGAGAAAGATAATTATTAAATCATATCATTACATATCATATCAATGTTGTTTTCGGTTGTTTTCGCTTGTTTTTTCAACCCTTCGGTTGTTCCGGTTGAAAAATCAACCGCCCGGTTGTTTTCGGTTGTTTTGGCTAATTGTATATTTTTTGTTTGCAATGTGCTAATTATTTGATAACTTTGCGCTTGTTATCGGGGAGAAATCCGGTAATGAATGGAAAGCGTTAGGTCTTTATATTTGAAAATCGCCAAATTAACAAATAACGAAAAGAGCCTTTTAACGCGCTGGTGTCGTATATCCATGCTTGATATATCGGCTAAGCGCGGCTATACGGTTTATTTTCGTTGGGCGTTTGGCGATGCCTCAAATATGTAAACCTATATAGTCCGCGCTTTCTTTATGTAGTAAAGTGTAATATCTGCTTCGGGCGGTGGGTGCAAAGTTAATAAATAAAATGAAGAAAAAACTTTTTATCGTAGCACTATGCGCTTTGTCCTCGCTATCCGCCAATGCGCAAAAAATCAAAGTGAATGAAGTAGATAAGTTTACAAAGAAGCAAGTTATAGAAACTTCGTTTGAGAAAATTGTTTCTGATAAAAGTATGCTTGGTTCTATGGGTGGGCGTTTGATGAAAAATATTTGGATTGCGTTCCGTAAAGTTGGCGATAGCGAATATTTGCGTTTGAAATGGTGTACAAATAACGTGCTTGCTTTAGCTGCTAACGCTGATATAATCTTTCTTGATGATAAAGGTAATACCTATACTTTTCAAAATACAGAATTTACCGTAGCCGGGGAAGGCGAAGGCACTGTAGGGGCTATGGGTTCGGCTTTGTATGGCTTAAATATCTATATGCGTGGTGATTGTTCCGCTTTAGAAGATAAAACGATAACCGATATGCGAATAAATACTACCGAAGGCTATATAGATTTTGAACTCAATAAAAAAGCGGCTACAACAATTTCTAAAACGTATAAGGTCTTTAAAGCAGCCCAAAAGTAATTAGTATCGCAATAATGGAAGTAGAAGCTATTTTGGGCTTTGTTTTGCTTGTGTGCTTTGTGCTGGCTCTTTTTATTGTTCTTGCGGCTCGTATAGCAAGCGCAAGGCGGAACAGAGCTAAAAGGAAAGAAAAAGCCGAAGAACTAACCCGTATCTATGTTAATACTGCTATACAACGGTTGAAAATTTCCGGGCTTGAACGTCGAACGCGTTGGCTTGATGAAGATAGTAATTTACCGAAAAAGAAATAACCTACCACAAAGAAAGGCGACACCCGTCAAGATGTCGCCTTTTTATCAGAATGTCAGCACCGCTATTTTACACGTTGCTTACTTATATGGTGTATTGTGGCTTGCTTTAATATTTATTTCGTAACAAAATGTATCTTACCATAGCGCAACCTTCCCCAAACCACCAAGATCAAGGCTTGCCGTTGCTATACCCAATGCCTTAAAAACGCGGGTAAGCGAAGTTAACGTAATGCTTTTTCCTCTTTCAAACTTAGAAATTTGCGATTTCTGTACTCCTATACGCTCGCCTAATTGTTCTTGTGTAAGGTTTTGCGCTTGGCGCGCCTTACGTATGGCTTCGCCAATGAAATAGGCGTTTATTTCAGCCTGCAAATCTTCTTCAAAGCGGTCACGTTCCGGTGTACCTAACGTTCCGAGCCGTTTATCTCTCAACTCTTCAATTGTTGTAAGTTTCATATTTTTATTTTTTAGAGTTAAAATATTCTTTCATTAAAATCTCTGCCTTATCTATTTCCTTTTGTGGTGTCTTCTGGGTCTTCTTTACGAAACCGTGCGTAGCAATAACCAACGTTTCGGCTTCCGTGTCCCAAAATGCCAACAATCGGTATTGTATGCCATTGTATAGAGTGCGAAACTCCCAAATTTCCGTATCTTCCAATTTCTTGAATAAATCCTTATCCATAATTCCCCCGGCTACTTTCCCGATATTGTAGTCTATCTTCTTATAAACTTTTAATGGCAGGCTTTCCAAGAAAGCCGTAGCTTCGTCCATCAATACGACTTTAAATTTAGTATAGGGCATTGTTTTATTATTTTGGAACAAAGGTAGCGATAAGTTTCCAAAAAACGACACAAATAAGTTACATTTTTCATTTTTTTATTTGCTCGTTGCTAAAATAGTCGTTTATGCTATACCAAAACAACCGTATTACCTTACTACATTGAGTAGTTTTTGCTATTGCTTTGTATTCCGAAAGCATACAAAAATAGAGTTAAAAGCGTGTTTTGTGCGTTTATTGTATAGCTTTTCTGTATATATTTGCCAATAAACTATAAAATTACGGCTATATGGAAGAAAAACAAATCACACCGGAAGAAGCCTTCTTTAGTGCTAAGGCTAACTTAGAACTTGCTATAACGGCACAACTGAAAGAATTTGCCGCCAAGTTCTGTACGTCTGTAATCTTCAAAGGTTGCGTAGAAGTACAACCGTATGTATCTGAAACGGGGCAGGTTATAGATACGCGTATTTCCCATGTTGAAGTAGAAACTAAATATAGTCAAGGGTAGCTATATGGAAAAAGAAAAGTTTGAATTTTACAAGAACAAAGATTCCGATGTTATCTATTGGGTTGATAACACCGAACAAATCGGCGAACATCTGTTTACCTTCGATAAAAAGAAGATTTACAACTTATTCGCCGATTATCCGCACAATTTGACTGCGGAAGAAAAGCGCATTTTCGATAAAGAGAACCCTTATTGGAAAAAGTTCTTTAGCGGCAGGCAGGGCTAAGATTATTTCTTGCGCCCTGCCGTTCCTTTTCTCTGTTCATCTTCTTTGGTGTTAATATATCCGAGTAGCTTCTTGAAACCGCCGTCCCGTTTCAACTGTTCTATATCAATAAGAAAACCGCTTACCTTGCATTTTATTCCCGTTACGGTGTGCGAACGTTTGCAACCGAATCTTTTTTTCAGTTCGTATTCGGTCAACGGCTTAAATCCGTTATTGTTGGGTGACTGCAATTCCAAATACTCAAAGCCTGCCTTTGTCTTTCTTACTATCGCGGCGTGAGCCCCAACGCAGAAAATATACTCTTTACCTTCAACTACGTTTTGAAGCAATCCTTTTGCGCTTACAAAATCGTTGTATTCCCGTTGAACGATACCGCCTACCTTTTCCGTAATGCTTTGTATAGTTGCTCTTTCGCTGAATATAAATCGGCTTTGCCCGTCCCGGAAGTCCAATACATCAAAACCGCATTTGTTTCCGGCGTAGGCAAATGAAAGCGAAGAACAAGAACCTTTCGTTAGGTCGCCACCGCCAACCCTTTGTATAATCTCTGTTTCCGTAAGCGTCTTCGGCAGGTCTTTGACTTCCCTATATACAACGTTTGCGCTTTCTATCCGGCTTATAACTTCGTTCAGTTCCGTTTTGGGTGCTTCCGCTTTAGCCTTCTGTAAATCTGTCTTAGCTTTGGATAATGCTTGTTGTAGCTTTGGGATGCAATCGCCGTAATAGTTTGAAGTATGTACTTCGTTAGCATTTATAATATTTGTGTATTCCTTTTGCAGATCGGCAAAGCCTTTCATGTCTTTTTCTATAAAATCCCGTAGGTCGCTTATAGCCCTAAGCCATTCACGCTTTCGTTGAAGTAGAACGTTATCCACTTTATCTATTTCTCCGGTTAATGCGGCTCTGTTGCCGGAATTGCGCAAAGTGTCTAAAGAGGAAACATCCAAACCAAAGGAATACGCCCAACGCTTGTAATAAACTATATCGCTGTCGAAATCCGTACATGGTTCTACGGTATTCATTGCTTTACTTGCTATCCCAGTCTTCAACCCGCCGCTAATCTTTCCGCCGTTGAAGTTATCGCGAATATAATAAGGCATAGACTTCCAGCCCTTCGCACGTTCTTCAATGCTGCTGATGTAATCCCGAAAGGCTTTAGGTACGTCCTTAACTGTCCGTCGTGAAGGAAGGCTTTTATACTGTGCGCCCTTAACAATCGCTTTTAGCCTATTAGCCCGGTTCTTGTTGTATTCGTCGTAATCCGCCATGATGGGAACGGCGAAACAGCGGCATTGTGGATGCCACCCTACGAATTTGAATGTTTTCGGGTAATCCCCTGCCAACGTGTCGCAAATATCCACGAACGGAACGGGTTCGCCTTTGGAGTTCTTTATAGTGTGGTTGTTGCTAAGCATTACACGAATACCCACAATAAAATCAAGCTGTTGCCATCGTAAGTATTCACTTTCCCGGTACGCCATGTTTATTTCGGTGCGTGTCAATCGCTGGGCGTTCTTTGCTGAAGAACGGTAAACACCTTGTCCGGGGTGGTACATCTTTGCCGCCTTACTTAGTCGCAGGTTGCCACCTTTATCGCGTACTCGCCTATAAAGTCGGTCGGGTTCATTCAAGTATTGTCGTAAATCACGGCTTAATTGCTGTGCGCTTTTTCCTTCCCCTAATCCTACGTCTATGCCCAATTCCATAGCGTCTTTTAATTCTTCGGCATACTTCCAAACCCTTTGGCTAAGGTTCAAACCGTTTTCTTTACGTTTCTGAAATGCACTAAGGGCTTCAAGGTTACGCGCTTGGTAACGTTCGGCTTCTTCTTTGGTTAGTTTGGAAGTCCGAAGTATGGAAGCTAAAAAAGCGTCGTTCTTCTGACATGCTGCCAGCCATTCGGAGCGTTGCCCGGAAGTAACTACGGCTTCAATCTTTCCGGCAAGTCGGGTAACAATGCCGCGCGCCTGCTTCTTGGCTTTCGGGAAGTCGTCAAAGTTAAACGTTCCACCAGCCGGAAGGTTAATCTTTCCCGCAAGGCTGGCAAATTCATCCGCCGCCGTTTGGTATAGCTTGGCTACTTGCTTTGCGTAGCGTTCGGTTCTTGTGTAGTGTTTCGCGTCAAATCCACGAAGCTGTATTATAAGCTGGTTTTCTTTTGCCATAGTTATTTTCTTGAAAAATCGCGTTTAAGCGCGTTTCTTTCCTTTTGCGTTAGTTTGTATGTCCGAAAGGTAGAAACGCGCACAAATCAAAGAAAACGTATTATTTTAATACGCAGTTAAAACTAAAGAGTCGGTTCGTTCTGATAATAGCTATTTTCCCGGTCTTCTTCGTTAATTATAGCCTTTTCTTCTTCGTCCACGTTATCCGCCCATCCCAAACGCTGAATAGTGGTGCGTCGGCTTGCAATCTGTTTGTTTCCGTTTGCTGATGTAAGAATGTTTATCTTACTAAGTTCGTCTTCGATGATGTAAGGTACTATTTCGGGTTCTATTATTAAATTGTCGCAAGCCTTAGACCATTCCAAATGCGCTTGTTTGAAGAAGGCTTTTAGTACGTTTACCCTTCGCTGCAAATAGTCTGAAAATATTTCGCTTTTATCCTGCACCTTTAAATGTGCGTCCATGAAAAGGAGTTGTAAGGCTACGCCGGAAATAGCACCTATTCCTTTGACGGTATCAAACGAAATGTCGGGCGTTTGCGTAATGGTGTAAATCATGCGCAGGAGTGTTTCTATTTCCAGCTTAACACTTTCGGGTGCGTTTTGCCATGCCAAATATTGCGCGGTAGCCCCGTTTTCCCCTTCAATGATAGCCCCGGCTTCCCCTTTCCGGGCAAATCCTATAACCTTTCCTTGTACGAAAATCTTAGGGCTGGCGTGGTAGTCGTTCGTGTCGGCGAAGTTGGAAAGCAGCTTTTCCAATCGGTCTATAAGGCTTTGAACGTCTTCCCATTCTACTTGTGGCTGGCAGGCATAAATAACGGGTATCTTTCCTATTGTTAATTCTTTCGGGAAGCCTTCTACCAGAGTCCAATTTTTACCCGCTACTTCCCCGTCCAAACCGTCGCAACACCATAAATAGTGTTTGTCTTTCGTATAGGTTTCAAAGTAGGTACGTGTAATCATATCCCGGTCTTTGCGCGTAAATTGGCGACTAAACGCAACCATATCGCGCGTGTCGTCAAAGTAGGGGTAAAGCCTATCGCCAAACATCGGGCTGAATATGGCTACCTTAAATTTTTTCGTAGTTTTGAAGCCGTAGGTTTCGTGTTCAGGCACTTCTACCGGATACCAAAGTTCGGCTACTTCTGTCGTGCTGTAAAGGCTTCGCGCTATCCGTCTGTTAAGTGTCTTTTCCTTAACGTCGTGGAAGGCTCGGTTTATAGCCTTCAAAAGAGCTTTTTCGTCTTCCCCTTCCGGGTTACTTCCATAAGTAACCGGGTTGCCGAATGTGAAAGCTACGGCGCGTTTTACTATCAACTTTTGAATAGCTAATGCTATACGCGCTACGGGTTCTATTCTGAACCCTTGTTCCGTAGTCTGTTCTACGTTCGGGTTCACATTTTTGACTTCGCCGTATTCGTCGCTGTCCTTATCAATTACTACAAGTTTGTCCGGTCGCTTTTGCGTGTCATTTATATCGTGCAGCTTAGGGTCGTACTGCGCGACGTGTTCCTTTGTGTTCGGTTCTACACTCAAACGTCCGTTTCTCAATTCACTAACGACTTTGCTAATGTCTTCGCTTTGTAATAGTTCTTCTATTGTCATAGCTGTAAATATTTAAGTTATCGAAATATTCTATTAAGTTTTTGGGGTTGGCTTCCGCGTTTCTCTATCGTTCCCGTCAATGCGTCCGGCGCGTCGTCGTGTGCGTTCTTTCCGGTCTTCTTGTATTGGGTTATCGCTTTATAGAACTGTGGGAAAAGATGTTCCCAACCTTTCGGGAAGTAAGTAAGGTTCTGCACTTCCGCCGAGTGGTTGAATATGCGCACTTCCTTGTTTTCTGATTGGTGGAACCACGTAAAGGAAGTTTCCCGGTTGCCTAATATGCGGCATTGCGCTTCAACGTTCCGGGAGAAGCCGCGCCCGCCATTGTTGCTTTCTATTATGGCTTCTTCTACCTTATACTTGGTAAGCCTGCGCGCTGTTTCCGGTTCGGTTGTTTCCATTGCTGCCTGTGTGTAGTACACGTCAATAATGAAGTTTCCTATTTCCGTTTCAAGGTAGATAATACAGCAAAGAAAGTCCGCGCCCGTATCTGCCGTATCTATGTAGGCTTTGACCTTTCGCTTCCGGGTAACGGGCTGTACCTCGTAGGTCTTAAATTCGCGTTCGTACATAAGCCCGGTTAATGGTGTCGGGTTCTGCATGTACTGGGTATCAAAAACGTAAACGTTCTTCTCACGAAGGTTATATAGTTCTTGTAGCGTATGTTTGAACTCCCATAACGCGTGTTCTTTTCCGTCTTCGCCCGTTTCTATCACCGGAAGGCTTAATACCGTCCATTCGTCCGGTTCAAGGCGTTGCAAATAGCCGCAAAGGTCGTCTTCATCCAACCTTTGCATAATAATTATTATCGGGGTCTTGCGGCTGTTTACGCGGTTTCGTATCGTTGTTTCAAACTTGTTGTTTACTTTCTCGCGGACTTGTGCGCTACGTGCGTCGTCCGGCTTTATGGGGTCGTCTATAATAATTGCGCCGCCGAAGCCGTCAGCGTTCAACCCATCAAGTTCTTCAACTTCTTTTGCCAATTCGTCGTTTTCTTCTTCATCAACCAACCCCGCGCCGAAGCCCGTAACCTGCCCAGCGGAAGAAACGGCATACAAGCCGCCGCCCTCGGTCGTGTACCACTTCTTTGTATTGGTGGAAGTCGGTATAGTAGCCGGGAAAATGCGTCTGTATTCCGGTTCGTTTATAATGTCCTGCACGCCGCGCGAATTGTCGCGGGCTAAGTCGTCGGAATAGGAAAGATGAATAAACTTAGCCTTCGGGTTTATAGCCAACCCTTCCGCTATGAAGTTCTTAACCGCTAATTCAGTCTTTCCGTATCGCGGCGCAATGTTTATGATAAGGCGCGTAATTTCCCCACAAAGCACTTTATCAAGCGCGGCAGCTATTTCCCTATGATGTTTGCCTATAACAAACTTTCGCTTCTGCCTAATCTTGAAGAAGTACCGCGTAAAGTTTAACGTTCCCTGCAAAACAAAGGTACGTATTACGTCTATATCCCTTATCCCTTTAGCACTCACTATCCAACTTTTTAAATAGTTCCTTAGCTTCTTCTTTCGTCAATGTACGGGCGGGCGGTATAAGGTCTTTGCCGTCCTTCCCGGTAACTTCCGCGTTTTGTCGGTTGCGCCAGCGTTCCGGTTCTGCGTTGGTAAGCGTGAATATTATCGCCGCTGTGTCCGGCTGGAAATGCTTATCTACTGTTTTTTGCTCCTTTATACGCGGTATTTCCTTCCCGTTTACATCGAACTTTCCGCTTCCTACGGTTACTATGTGCTTTTCCTGCACCGTATAGCCTTGTATCTTTTTTAAAAGGCTTCGTTTTGCTTCTGTGGCAAAGAAGGCTAAACGTTTATCTTCTGCCTTTTCTAATGCTTCGCAAAACTCGCTTTTATCATTCTTCCAACGGTAGAAGGTCGCTTCGTCAATGCCAACGGCGCGGCAAAGTTCCGGGACGCTGTAAGTGTCCTTTGCTACAAGTTCACAAATACGCTCTACTATTTTGGGCGTGTATTTGGTCTTTCTGCCTTTCTTTGCCGTATTATTGTTACCTTCTTTAGAGTTCATGGCTTACGTTGTTATTGTGGTAATTCGTCGCTTATATGAAGTTCCCCGAAATCTTCTTTAATGTTTTTCGGGTCGCCTTTGTAGAATACTAATACATCATCATGCAGGTTGCTATTTTCCCGGCTCTTGTTGAATATTTCCAACGCTTTTTTAACCTGCAATTCTTCAAAACTATCTATTGTTTCTTCTACGCTGCCTTTACAGAAGACTAACACGTTTTGATGAACCTTTCCTACCTTGCGCGTACCGTTAAACTGCCGCCGCACCCTTATTGCAAGGCTGGTTATTTGGTTTACAAGGATAAGGGAATTGTAATAATGAAGACCGCACCCCGTAAACGCTTCTATTGTGTGGCTTACAAAGTTTCTGTAAATGCCCTTCTTATCCCGTATATCCCCGACGACAAAAACCGCGAAACGGTTATTCTTCAACCGGGAGCAGGATTGTTTTATAATACGTTTGTACGCTTCAATGAATTGCGCATAGTCCATGTTTGAAATATCGCGCGGATCATTGCTATATACTTCCAAATCCGCGTAGGGTGGGCAGGAGAAAATCATATCGAAATCGCCACTTATCCCATTCGTGCTAAGAATGTCTTCAAGCTGGGAACTATCGCCTACCGTCCATTGGGGAAAGAATGGGTAGCTTATGCCTAACACTTCTTCCGCGTTTGCTTTGTTGGCTCTAATTTGGGCTTCGCTTAAATCATTGCCGACGTAAGGCATGTTCAACTTTGCCGCTACTATACCGCGAACGCTACCCCCAGCGAACGGGTCTAATATCCGCCCGCCTTCAATGTTGAACCAACGGTAAGAAAGTTCGGTTAATACCGGGTCGAATATGCTTGTAGTAGTCATTGTTTTAAGCCCTAAACGCTCCATTTCCGCTATCACTTCTTCCGTCTGTGGTTCTCTACCTAAAGTTTCGCGTAATGCGTTCTTGGTATCGTAAAATATTGGCGGTTGCGCTGTCTTTGCAAAAGTCAAATCTTCGCTTCTACCTTCGTCGCTTTTTATGCCTATTTCCAGCCATGCCCGGCGGCGTTCCTGCCATTCGGCGGTACGGGTATTCAAGACAGAAAACGGCGGCAAAATAAAGTCGTCTTTAAGGCGTTTAAGTTGTTTTTCCGGATTTTCATCCCCTTCGCTGTCTTCTCCAAAATCTACCGGAACTCCCCATGCTTCGTTATCTATACCGAAATCTTCTTTTGCCTTAGCTATGGCTTCTTCGTCCCAATCAAGATTAGCGGCGGCTGTCGCGTTGTCTGCTAACGCAAGTTCGCGCCCTTCCTTTGTATCTAAGTCTATATCGTTGCGCTTTACGGCTACAAGTTCGTTTCCGGTTGTTTCTATTATAATAACATCTTCCATGCCTGCACTTGCAAAGCCTTCGGTAGTTTTGTTTCCTGCTATAATCTTGTTGTTTTTGTCGAGCAGGATTGAACGCCCCGCGCCGAATGTGCGCAGGCTTTTTTCTATCATGCTTTGCCCGAACTGCGTACCCTTGTTGAAATTCAAGTCGTCCGGTATAAGGTCTTCTATTTTTGTCTTTTTAATCTTTGCCATATCAAATCGTTTTTAATAAAAAAGGGCGTGGTCTTTTACGCCGCGCCCCGCTTCGGCTCTTAGCCGTTGCTATCAGCTATATGATGCTTTTGTAAAGCCTGAATAAACAAACCAACAACGGCGGTAACGCGACCCGGCGAACAATCCCCGTTATTGCCCTCGTTTTGGTTTTGCTGCAAAAATAAAAGGTTTAGCGTATTAAAGTGATACGCTAAACCCTAAAATACTTCGCCAAAACTTCACGCTCCCTACTTTTTCGGGAATAAGTAACTTATTACTTCCTTTCTGAAATCATCGAAAGAACGGCAAATAACATACTTGTTTCCGGCGGCTTCCGCAGACTTCTGCCATTGCTTTTGTGTTTCGCGCTGTGTACTGCCTTTTTCTTCGGTCTTGAACTCAATACAAAGGGAAGCAAAGCCGCCCGAAGGTTTTAACAGTATCATGTCGGCTACCCCGGCGGTAACACCTTCGCCCTTCAATATCCCGGCTTCCCGTTTGTTCCGCGCTCCGCCGTTGGGTACTGCAAAAAGTAGTAATCCAATTTCCGGGAACTGCAAACGGAACCACTTAACGCAACTTTGTTGTATTTGGCTTTCTATGTGCCTGGACTTTTTTCGGGTAGTGGTCTTGTTGGCTATTGCCTTCATTTCCTCAAATGTCATTTCCCGCCGCTTTTTCGTTAGCCTTTTCCGCTGCTTTCCGGGCGCGTTCCTGCTGGTTAAGGAAAACAACCCGTCGGGCGGCTTCAAAAACAATGTTCGCTACTACATCGCGTTGCCCGCGTGGTAGTCGGCTTTCCTTGTTGGCTATCTTCGGGAACTCTGAAAGGATGAAGGAAAGCGAAAGGTTGCCTTCGTCCATCAACCGGATAACCGGGGAAGATTTTAACTGTGCCCCGCCTATCTGTACATTTCTGCGGGCTTCTCTTGTTTCTGTTATAATGTTTTCTACCTGCGTATTGAATTTCTTATCTTCCAATATACGCGTGTCAATCTCTACATTAACCATAATGCTAATTTTTATTTTTACGTTTTACATCAATCCAAGCCGTCACTATTGCGCTGGCAAAATTTACAATGCTGACTACTACAAGTATTCTTGTAAGCCAATCTATTTTTGCTTCGTTTGCCAACAAGCACGCAATAAGCGAAAGCCAGAATGTTATTTCCTCAAATTGGTAACTTTTCATCGAATAGCCTTTAATCGTTACTACTACGGTTTAATAAATCTTCGTCAAAAGCCCCGAAAAGCGAAGTTTGCCGGGCTTTTTCCTTCTCGCTTAGAAGTTGTTCTACCCGCTTTATTTCCGCGTCTATTTCGGCTTCTAATTGCTTCGATTTGCTTAGCGCGGAAGGTGCGCGGAAACGGAAGTACTCTTTTTGTGCCTTCCGCATCTCTACAACTTTGTCGTAAAACTCCTTTGGGGTCATAGCTGTGCAAATAAATTTTGTTGTATTCCCTTCTTCGCGGTTCTTGCGTAAATCGGGCATTTGTCCCGATAGGCGCAAGCCCCTAACTTGGCTTCGTTAAATCGTTGTTCCCAAAGTTCCGCATAGGCTTCCGTTCCCGGTTCTGCTTCTGTATTTAAGAAGGCTAACAACTTCATGCAGAAAAAACCGCGTTCTTTGGTCTTTTCGCCGTATATCTCTACCAAGCCGTTACCGTTTACTTTCATTTCCCTGCTATTTTTTGTTCCACCTTTGTTCTTAATCTCGCTTCTGCATTGGCTACGTTCTTTCTCGCACGTTCCAGCTTTTTCCGAACCTTAACTAACTGCGGGTCGTTGGTTTCGTCAAAGAATAAATTATCTTTATTTGCTTCGATGTAGTCTTTTATCCTATTCTCTTGCAAAGTTATCCGCCCCTTTAATGCGGTTAGTCTTGATAAATCGGAATTAAAACCGTATGTTTCTCCGCTTGTTTTATCGTAAAAAGATAATGTTTCATAGATATGCGCTCGCGGGTCTTCACACGTTAATTTAGCCATACGCCAATTTATAACCCACCGCCAACGCTGTAAAATTTCGCGGGGCATATCGTAACGGTGTAATACAATTTCTTCGCCGTTTACTTTCTTGCAAATGCGAAGTACGCAATACACTTTTACGCCTAATTCCCGTTCTGCCTTTGCGTACGCTCTTACGATTTCTTCCCAGCTTTTGCCTATGTCTGTTTCTTGTGCCATAAGCTAATATCTGAATGTTGTAAACTGAATAATAGCAAAGGTTAGCGCGTTTTCCTGCGCTTTATCGAATACCGGGATAAACCATGCTGCAAACTCCGAAGGTGTCAGCCCGTCGTTACGTGCCAAATCTTCCAACCTAACCGGGTGTCCTTCAACTTCTGCGGTAAAGTTTAAGCCGTTCCTTCGTAATATTAAAGGCTGAACTATGCACATGTTAGCCGGAACTTCTAAAATACTTTCCTGCGGGCTTCTATACGGTTTGTCCGCCCATTGTCGTAGGCATAACGTACCGCTTTTTTCCTGCAAGGCGGTTATTTTTTTCTTCCAATACTCATAATTGCATCGGCATGTGTGCCGCTTTTGACCGTTAAGAACCTTTGTCTTAAAATCGGTTGCTTCGCCTGCCCGGAAATGTGCCGGGAAGAACTTCTTACTTAATAATACTACTGCTTTCATTATCGGTCTGTTGGGTTGCGTCGGGCTGTATGAATAAATCCGACTTGTTTATAGTTATAAAAATGGGTTGCAACGGTTGGTTGAAGGTTAGAAGGCTTACCCATAATTCGCCCGTTTCGGCTATTTTTTTTCGTTCTGCTTCGTCCAATTCGAAACAGAAAATAGCCTGCCCTTCTTTCGTCTTATGTGCTGGTAATGGCTTGTATTCGGGTTGTCCCTCGCCGTAAACTACGTTTGCTTCTTGAAATTTTTTTGGTTTCATTGTCTTACTACTTTTAAAGTTTGTATAGTTTTTTATTTTTCTTGTTTTTCAGAATGGGTTGATATATATTTCTGTTCTGTTTTCATCAATATATCAACCAACTTATGTTCTTCAAGAAAATGCGCCTTATCTTCATCTGTAGAGCATGAATGGAACTGACTTAAATAACCTTGTGTCGTCGCTTTTAAAATAGTCTGTAAATCGTTGTTTTCCCAACAATATGGGCAAACGTAGAACACCCCGTATTTATCGGTAATGTCTATATGTTCATGACCGCAAACCGACCAAGGCAAATTACAAATCCCGCAACAACTTTCAGAACGGTAAATTTGCTTATAGGCTGAAACGACAAAAGGCAATCTTTTTATTTCTTCTTTTCTATTCATTTTTCTGTTAGCTGAATGTTTTTAAAAAGGAAGATCATCTTTTTCGTTTTCCGGTGGAAACGGCGACGCACTTCCCGCCGGGGTATAGGTTGGCGGCGTGCTGGTAGTAGCTGGCTGTTGCTGCTCGTTTTGTGTTTCCTGCTTACTGCCTAATAGTTGAAGTTCACGCACGAGGCAATTAACGCCCGCTTGTACTCCGTTCCCGGAATTGAATGTTTTAACGGAAAGGCTACCGCGTACATATACCTGCGTTCCTTTCTTCAAATAAGTTACTACGGAACTTTCACCGGGTTTCAAGCAGCTAACCCACGTTGTACGGCTGTGCTGGTTGCCCTGCCCGTCTTTATAACGTTCTGTACTCGCAACGTTGAAAGCTATAAACTTTTGCCCGTTGAACTCTTTAATTTCCGCATCGTTGCCGATGTTTCCTATTACTGTTACTGCTAACATAAATGTTTAATTTTATGGTTAATATATTCTTTCCATTCCGGGGTTATAACGTCCATCACGTCTTTGCCCGGATTATTTTCTTGCCAAACTCGTGCTTCCCTTACCATTTCGTTTGCAACCTCGATAGGGGTTCCTAACCCGGTTACGTCCATCAAAAAGCTACAATCCGGTATAGGTACTATTTCCTTTATGAAATCAAATGTCAGTTGCTCCATGCTGTTTTTCTTATCCTATTGCGCTATAATAGGCTACGTGTAGTACGTCGTACTGCTTTCCTACTATCGCAAATTGAAAATTACTATCTGCGCTCGGTTGAACGTTGGGAATGTTTATAAATTCGTAAGTGTACCCTTCAATGGTATAGGCGGCTATTTCCCGGTTGCTTTTAGCGAAGGCTGTTAAGCTGCTTATCAATAGCTTGTAGTAGTCTTCCCCGAAAGCCTTTATTAGCTTGCTTTTATTTCTTAGTGCAAATCTCATATTAACGAACCGTCTTATTTTAATACGTCCTTTGGAACACTTAACTTTTTACTCAATAGGGTAGCAACCTTTTCGGCTGCTGCGCGAAACTCCTTGTTATACTTATATTCGCTATCGTACCGCCGAAGGTAATAACATATCGTACTTTGGTCGTGTAAGGTTTCTTCCGCTATACGTTGGGTATTCTCGCCGCGTTTCTTGCAATGATGCGCGTAAATCATCCGGGCGTAAACGTGCCAGCGGTTACGGCTGTCTTCTGAAATGGAAGCGAAGCTAACCCCCATAGCCGTAAGTATAGCCGTCTTTATATCCCGGTGTTTGGGTGGTTTCTCATAGTTTATAATCAGTCCCAAACCTTCGGCTATATATAGTTCCAGCCCTGCGCCCGTGCTGCGCTCCCAATTAGAAAGCATATAAATCGCGTCGCAATCGAGCAAAAGGCGAATATCCACCTTCATTTGTTCGTTCCAGCGCGAACCCGGCTTTAATTCGTACCGCAATGGGTTTACAACCTCGTAACCCTTTGCTTTTAGTTCCGCTTCCGCTTTACTGAACTTTTCCACGTATTCGGCTACCGGAAGCCCGGTTATTTGCCCGCTTATATATACTTTATGCTTCTTCATGTCTTTTAATCGTTTTTTTGCCCGTTAAGGCGTTATTATATTGTTTCCCTTACATCTTACTGTCTGAAATACGATAGTTGAATATCGGGGTTCATTCGTACGGCTATCGCGGTGTTAGCTTTGTTAGTCTTGGTCGGTAACTTGAATTATCGAAGCCTATAAGGTCGAACATCTCTACAAATCGGTCGGCTACACGAACCCCGTAACGCTTGGCTATATCTTCGTCGCCTTCCAAGTTTGAGGTTATAATCGTGAATAACTGGCGGTCGTAACGGTGGTATAGCAAATCTACCAACGGGCTAACCTCGTTTCCCCAAACCTTTAGGCTTGCTGGTTCCGTCCCTACGTCGTCGATGCAAAGAAGCTCGGTATTTTTCAAGTCCGCTAAAAGTTCCTGCTTTTCCCCCTTCGCTGCTTCCGTAAGTGCGGAAGCCGGAATAAAGGAAACGCCTTTACGTTCAAACGATATATCGCTATGGTAAATCGTATTTATTAGCTGGGAAATTGCACGCGCTAATGTTGTCTTTCCGCATCCGGGTGTTCCGTACATGAATAACCCCGGTTTCATGCTTTCGCCAACGAGCCAACGTGCCGCCATTGTAAGATGCTGCCTTGTCGCTTCGTCTTCTTGGTAAGAATAGCCCCGGTTTTCAACTTGGAAACGGTAACATTCGCGTAGCATGGCGGGTACGTCCTGCGTATAACGGTCAATCTTAAAGCGTGCTACGGCGGGGCTTCTTTTGCGTAGCAGGTTCGCAAATGCCACTATGTCTATCCGTTGTATCGGTTGCTCCTGCTTTTTGTTCTCTGTTGTTCCCATTGTCTTTCCTTATTTTAATTCTTAGATGATTAATCAAATGCCGCGCCCATTCGGTATAATTTATGTGGGTATCTCCGGTTAGTTCCCATTCGTCTATAACTTCTTCGGCTTCCTTGCGCAATCGTTCGGGAGTGACATAAAGCTGCATGCAAATGGTTTCTATCTGCGCCCTTTTGTTTTCGCTGAAAAATTCGGTTAGAAACTTACTGTTTTCGGTTTCCTTGCCGTTTATGTTTTTTTTCTCGCGCACGCCATCAAGAGAAAGAAGAGAAGGAGAATTATTATTAATCATATCAACATCATTACATATCATATCAATGTTGTTTTCGGTTGTTTTCGCTTGTTTTTTCAACCCTTCGGTTGTTTCGGTTGAAAAATCAACCGCCCGGTTGTTTGGGTTGTTTTGGCTTGTTTCCTCGGTTTCCGTATTCTTTTTCTTCTTTCGTGCGTTCTGATTACCTTTAGGCGCGCCCCCTAATTTGCCGTTAGCTTTATTCAACTGCACTGTTTCCGCGTAACGCTTGTTATCAGCTTCAAGACGTTTTCGGATGGGTGCAAATGCTATCCTAACGGTTTTGTTCGCCGTCATTGCTTCCAAATCTTCCGCAGCCTTCGTCCGTATAGCTTCGTTTTCGCTCTCTAATTGGTTATAGGCTCTAATCGCGCGGAACAACATAGCCGTTTCTTCGTCGTCAAGTTCATCAAGCACTGAAAGCAAATCCATATATAATACGAATGAATTTTTATCGCCCATGATAGGTATATTTTAGGGACACGCCCGAAGGCGCGCCCCGGTTAGTTAATAACTTTCTTCTTGTTCTTTATATGCCAAACAAAAGGCTTTTTCTACAATCGCGTTGCAAGCGAAAGGCGAAGCCGCAAGTATGGAAATATCCACTACCTTACATTCTTCGTTTTCTTTTTCTATACGCTCTTTTATCTTGCTGTTTATCCATGCGGTAATAACGACCTTAGCCGTATCCACGTCGCGTGTTTTTACAACAAAATCGTAGTTCTGCTTATTCGGTTCTTCTTCGTCTTCCGATTGTATTACTACGTCGGCTTCAACCTTGTAATACTTCGTATCGTTACGCTGATCTTCCCCGTCGTTGCTTTCTTCGCCTTCTTCGTTTGCGCCTTCCTGCGCTTCAACGTGTTTCCGCAGGCGGTCGTTAAGAATTATAATCCTATCCATCAACTTTATGCCCACTATGTCGAACGGCTGGGTAAAATTCAATTCTATATAGTCGGTCGCAACCTCATAGGCTTTTATTATGTTTTGCGCCTGCAATATGAAGTTATGCCGCTTACCGCCAATGGTAGCGGAAATCTTGAACGGGTAAAGGCTGGTTCGCTTGTTTTCGTAAGCGAGTCTTCGTTGGTTGCTTACTTCCACTTCTTTAACGTCTTCGCTTTGCAGATAGAAATTTATCTCGGTCGCCAAATCGTTATCTATATATTTCCCGCGCTCAAACAGAATTTCGTTGCGCTCAATAGTTACAACCTCTCCCGTATCATCGTCCACAAAATCCTCGTTCCATGTGCGCAAAACATTTGCCGCTAAGTATTTTCCTATTATTCGGCGTATGTCCGAAGTTTTGAAGCGTACTTCGTCTTTCCGGGTCTGTATTTTTTCGTTCTGTTTCATATCCTATCCGCGTTAAAGTCTTTTGAGGGTTTGAAAACAACAACCTTGCGGGCTGGAACTAATAGGGTTTCGCCCGTATTTATGTTCCGGGCTGGTTTCGCCTTGCGTTGCTTCGTTTGGAAAGTACCGAAGCCGCGAATAGTTACCGTATCGCCGCCCGTCACTTCGTCCCGAATAACATCAAATGTACGTTCTAATACTTCCTTTACTTGATAGCTGTTTAATCCGGTCTGTTCCGCTACCGAGTTCACTAATTCCTGCTTTGTCATAGCTTCTCAATTAAAATTTGTTCGTATAAGTCTGTAAATTGGTTGCCCGCGTACCGTGCCAAACGTGAAGCGTAGAAGCAAAGCCGAGAGCCGAAAGACGCATACGAATACGCAGCCGCGGTAGCCGTAGACGCGTACGAAAGCCCGGCAGAACCTTTGCCTTTCGCGTTTTCTTGTATATAGAAGTAAGGGTAGTATTTGTATTGGTCGGTATTGTTCCAATCCGGTTTCCAGCCTTCGTTAAGTGCTGCGGCAATAGTTTCCAATTTGCGGCGTGCTATTTCGTCCGATCTGAAGCCTTGCGCCTTCGCGTTTTGTTCGTTTATCGGTTCTACGCCTAATACCTTGCATGCGTCTTCGTAGGTCTTTACCCGGTCGGTTATTTCCTCGTAGTCTTCTTCCTTGTAGAAGTAATCGAAAATACTACCGTTCCCTTCGTCTTCGGTAAGTTTCTTTACGGTGTCTTGCGCTTCTTCTACGTTGTCGTATCTGCCTTGTAAATTCTCGTTCCCGTTCTCTTTTCTGTATAAACAAATCTTTTTCATGTCACTAAAATTTAAATATTAAAATAATGTTCCCTGCTTGGGCTTGTGCGCGTCTTCGTAAAGTATGCGCCTTTGCCTTGCGATACTCAACCGTACTGCTTTTATAGCTTCTTCACGTCCTTTCAGGCTTTCTTCGTATTCCAAAAGTTCGCTTTCGGTCGTAGCTAAGAAATAGCCTTCGGAAGTTGCTATAAGTCCCGGTAGAAGGTCGTTTGTACGAATGTGGTTTATTATCTTCCTTAGCCGTGCCGCGTCTATCTTGTAGCTGTCACGTAACCGGGAAATAATATACTTATTCGTTACCGCGTTGGCTTTGCCTATCTTGGTTTTCAAGCCTTCAAGAATAATCGGAAGTATTACTTTCCTTTCGTATTCTGTCAGCGGTTGCGTTTCTTCTGAAAACCCTTTAATCATAGTGCTTGCAATTAAAAAGGTGTTTTGTTGAAACTAATCCGTAGTCCGGGTTTTGCGACGTGTACCGTTTTTCCGGTGGCTTTTGCTATTCCGTCCCGGAAGGCTACCGCGTCGCCGTTCCCTTCGCTTATATGTATCAATACTATGTTATTAACCCGTGTTAGGTCGTTAGCCTTCAACGCGTCCAAACAAGTATAGTAGCTTAAATGGCTTCTCCGTACTCGTTCTTTCAATACTTCCGGTATATAACCTTCTGTTACATTGCGTTCCAATATATCCGGGTCGTAGTTGCATTCAATTAATATGTTGTTCAACCCGGCAAATGTGCAAGGCAAATAGAAAGTATCGGTAGCAAACAATACGCCGCCCGTTTCTTCATGCCAGACGTAGAAGCCCAACGGTTCGCGGCTGTCGTGCTTCGTGGGAAAGGGAATGATAGTAAAACCGCCCAGCCGTAAATGCTGGTAACTTCCGTTTTCCATCCTTATGTGGGTCGGTCGCCAGCAAGAATTAATCTTAGCGGCTTCTATCGTGCCTTTGGAAGCGTAAACCGGAACAACGTAGTTTAAAACCTCATTAATACGCCCGGCATGGTCGCCATGTTCATGGGTAATGAGGCAGCCTACTATTTTCTTTACGTTGTTGCCCAACGCTGCTAATACCTTCTTGAATGGTATTCCAGCTTCAAGTAGAAGGGCTTCGCCCGCGTTTTGCAAAACGTAGGCGTTACCCTCTGAACTTGAACCTAATACGGTTAATTCCATATTTAGAACAATGGTTTAGCGTTATTACTTCCGCGACCTTCCCGTGCTTGCGGCGGGTTAGCTGGCTCGCTTTGCGCCGTTTGTCCCTGCTGGGCTTGTATGGGTTGCCCGTCGATAACTCCAATAGTAGGCGCGGCATTCGCTTCTTCTTTTATTTCTTCGGCTACCGCATCCACTATCGGTACGCTGCTTTGTTCGTCTGCATCGCCGAAGTCGCACCCCGTAATGTACTCGTATAGGGCTTTCTTAGCCTTTCTTTCGGCTTTTCCGCGCAGTTGGTCGTGGCTGCTGTAATCATCCTTCTTTACGGTTGCAATAATGCTAAAGCCGTTTTTTTCTCCGTTATACTCATAGTTTATTTTGCAAGGTATTTCGGCGAAGTTCTGCGTTTGCCCCTTGTCGTATGAGGTATCAATGAAGTATTTTACGCCCAGCTTGCGAAGAAGCGAAGTATAACCTTCCTTAGTGGGGTACATCCTTTCGGCTATTATATTGAACTGGTTTCCGGTCGGAAGCAAGCCGATAGTAACCGCGTCTATGATGCAATCGCGTACTATGTCGCGGGTGTAAAGCGGAAGCGGGGCGCGCCCGCCGCTTCTTGCACGCCCGTTTCGGTCTGTAAGAAATCCTATTTTCGTGTTCATCAAAGGCATGAAAACCTTATCCATTACTTCGTCGGTCATGGCTTCGCGAAGAAGTGCTATTACGTTTACGGCTGTAAATGCCGCACCGAAGTTGCTTACGATCTGCAAAGCCGAAGCGTCCTTGCAGGCTAATTCAAACTTTTCTTTTGCTGCCAATATGGTAGCGGGTAAAGTGTTGGTATTCATACTATCATTAGTTAATTGTTGTTCATTATGTCCTTTAAAAAGCTCTCTATTCCACCGTCTTTAATCATCTTTTCAAAAGCTATTTCGCGGGTTGCCCGTTCTACTATCGGCGCGGACTGCTTTCCGGTAAGAAGTTCTTTCAAGCCCTTTATTATGGCTCCATAATTTCCGCAAAAACCTACCATTACTCCGGTACTGTCTTCGCCGTTTTTATCTTTCGTATCTGTGTCGCAACCTACTACGATAAGACCGCGTGAACTGCTTCCGTTACATAATGGTACTAAATGCTTTTGCATTACTTCTGTGGTGGTCTTCAAAAAGTCGCTTTGGGGTTCTTCTTGGCTGCTTTCCGCTTGTTGCGTTTCTCCGTTTCCCGAAGCAAAGCAATAATAGTCACGATACAAGTCCGCAAAGTGTTCGGCTGCGTATTTCGCGAGCGCGGACGTGGGAAAGCAAAGCCGAGAGCCGAAAGTCGCATGCGTAAGCGAAGCCGCGTTATTCGTATACGCGAACGAAAGCCCGGCATTTACATAACGGAATAGCGGGTAATACTTCCATTCGTTTTGGTCGTCCCAATTCGGCTTCCAACCGTTATTAAGTGCGCGGGTTATTACTGTCAGCTTGTGGTAGGCTAACATGCTTCTTTGGTCTTCCTTCGGGAAAATGTTAAATACTTCTTCGTTAATCGGTTGAATGTTCAAAACTCTACAAGCGTCCTCGTAAGACGCGATTTTCTTTTCTGTATTCATAAAGCTGTTATTTAAAAAAGTTAATAATAATGTTATTCTACTTTGAAGTCTTCGGTAGTTACTACCAACTTTACAAGCTGGCTAACAACCGGGATAAACTCGTTAATACTTTCTGCGTTATCCACGAAAATAGGCGCGCTAACGTTGTGGAACGTGCAAAGGGTGTTTATTATATCAAGCCCGGCATTAACTTTCCCGGCTTGGTTCTTATCCGCGTATTTTACCCCGTCAATAAGGCAAATGCAATCCGGTTCTTTTTCGCCGTTTACGAGCGTTTTGTACATCTTGAACTGAACCCGGCTAAACAATCCGTTTACGCGGCGTTCCACTTCCGTCATACGGGCTTTTATCAAGTCGGCTATTACTATTTCGCAGCCTTGTATTTCGGCGCGTTCCTGCGCCAATTTTGCGGCTTCCCCGTTTAGTTCGGCTATGCGCTTTTCGTTGGCTTCTATAATGGTGCGAAGGTTTAGCTTACGCTTTACTTCATCAAGCCGGGCGGTAAGGTTGGCTTTCCGTTGGCGTATCTCTGTTCTGCTTGCCGCGTCATCCGCGTTGAAGGCTGGAAGCTGTTCGGAAAGTTCCTTTATTTCTTTTTCAAGCGCAACCCATTCCGGGAGGTCTTCCCCGTTAATATCCGGTTCGGTATTTACGCGGGGATTGTCATTCAAAACCTTTTGCAACGCTTCGCGGTCTTCTTTCGCCTTTGCTACGGCGGTAGTGTGGCTGGTTTCCAATTCGGCTAACGCTTTGTCTATCCGGTTGGCTTCTTCTTCCTGCGATGTTATCATTTCGTTTAACCGCTGACCGTCCGTGTTAATCTTGTTAAGGCGTTCTTCCCGGTCTGCATAGAATTTTTCGCGAGCGGCTTCCCGGTCGGTGTTATATTTTGCTAATGCTACCGGGTCGGCGCAAGCGTGCTTAAACAACGGGCAAACAAGACTTTCCGTAGCGGTAAATTCTTCGGCGTTTACTTTGTACCATCTTTCGCGTAGTTCGTTCTGCATTTGTTTGTAGCCTTCTATTGTGCTTTGCGTCCGTTTCTTCTCGTTCGTCAAACGGTCGTATTCACTACGGTAGCGGCTGGCTTCGCTGCGTTCGTCGTTTATAACCTGCTGTAACTTACGGTCGGCATTATTGTAAGTTTCGTTCTTCTTGAATGCTTCGTTCCTTGCCGTTTCCTTTGCCTTAAATACTAATGCGTGCTGGCTGCTACGTTTGTCATTTATGGCGGTTTGTACCTTAGCGGCAGCTTCATAGGCGATACGGTTGGCTTCTGCTGCTGATGCGGCGGCTTCGTCTATGTCGTTCAATTCTTTTGTAAGTTGTTCCTTTTCGGTGTTAAGGGCGGCATAGTCCGGTGTAAGCGGGGTAGCACGCGTTATTTCGTCAATACGCGTAGGTATCTTTTCCAATTCCTTCGTTATCTTCTCCTTTTGCGCTGAAATCTCGCGCTTATAGTCTTCTACCGTTTTCCCGCTAAGCCGTTCTATCAATGCGGCAAAGGCGGTATCGCCCTTCGCTATGTCTTCGTAGCTTACGCCCCCGGCTATCTGCAAAAGCATTTCGCGTTGTGCCGTCCAATGAAGGGAAAGGAAATAGTAGGGGTTGGTAATCATCTTGAAAACAGCTTCGGGTATAATTTCGTTTATACGTTCGTCGTATTCGCCTTTTGTTTTTAATGGTACTCCATTATAGAAGTAGTCGGTATGATGTCCCTTTAACTTCCTTTCCGTCTTTCCCTTCTCTGTTTTCCATTCTTCAACCAATACGCGACGGAGTTCTACGGTTTCAACACTTCCCGTTTCGGTATCTATTATTTCCAACGTTCCGGCTACCTCGTGTTCAAGGTCGGGAATAAAGTTACCTTCTGCGTCGTTGGTCTTAATTCCGAACTTACTATCTACGTTGCCTTCGCTGTCTTTGCCCCAAAGAAGCCATGTAAAAGCGTCCATTATGGTAGTCTTTCCCGTGCCGTTCCGTCCGCTTATGGTTGTAACTGTGTCGTTAAAGTCTATAACGACGTTGCGCAAGCCTTTGAAATTTACAAGGCTTAGACGTTTGATGATTGCTTTTTTGCTCATATTACTGATATTTTTGAAGTGAATAAAATCCCGCGTCAAGACTTACGGTTATTTTCTCTAATTTCTTCTTTTGGGCTGCATAGGAGCGTGCTATGCTGTTCAGGTAGCCCGTAAGGTTTACTATGTAGGTGCGCTTCTCTATGATGCAGTTTAGGGCTACGTCTAAGACGGCTTCCCAAACTTCCCGTACGCGTTCCGGCTGTACCGCTATTCTGTGCCGGATGATATATTCCGTTACTTTTGCCTTGCGGCTTTCAATCTCGGTTATTACCATTGAAAAATCACCTGTCCGGTATGCCTGCAATACAATCGCGCAAAATTGGATGGCGTTCAAATATTCTTCTTGTATATTGGAAACGCTTGTTCTCTTTCTCAAACGCTCCCTAATCCGTTCTTGAAATGTGTTACGATCTATTAGTTCTATCTGCCCGCTGGTTGTTTCAACTATACAGTATTTTCGGCTAATTTCGCGCGGGTCTATGTTCTTTTCCGCCGAATAAAGGAAACGTTTAAGGCTTCCGGTGTATTTTTCCCCGTTATCCGCCTTTAATATCAATGCGTTATTGCATGGTTTCAATATACGCGGTTCTACTCCCCGGCAGTAACTTCGTATCTGCCTGCTCTCCCTATTTATTTCATATTTAGAAAAGCCGGGAATGTTAATCCAAATGTTTTTAATCATATAGCTGTGTTTTAAAAGTTATTTCTTTTTGTTGCCTGCTGCCAGCTTTAACGCTAAATCAGCGTCAATAATCAGTAGCGCGCCTACTTGCGTTATCGCTGCATCAATCCGCCCGGAAGCCTTCAACCGTGCTGCGGTTGTCTTGGAACACCCTAATAGAATTGCAAGCCCTTTCAAACCGTACACGTAACGTTTCGCCGCTTTAGGCTTTTCCGGCTTCTGTGCCGCAACTTCTATACGTTCGTCTATCGCGTCCATAAGTTCGCCGAGCGTAAGGTCTATTATTCGTTTCTTTGTGTCCATAGTCTAACTGTTTTCGTCGTCTTTAATGTCCGGTATTGTCTTCGCCGCAACCTTTATTGAAAGGGCGAAATTCGCAACTACAAGGAATACTGCCCATATAGGCGCGGTTTCAGTGTCAATGCTTAGAAGTATAAAGGAAACGGCAACCCAAGCAAGGGTAAGCCAGTTATACCACTTTAGCGGTTTCGTAAATTCTATGCCGATGGCTTTAAAAATCTTAGTCATAACTGCAAACTTCAAAAGGGTTATAATCGTTTTCGCCTTTGCGCCTTCCCGTCGTTTTGACAATCCGTGTGATCTGCGCGCGTCTTCCTACTCTGAAAAAATCGCCGTTCCCGGTAAGTTCCTTCGGGAGTATAAGCAGAAGAAGGGCTACCGCTACGAATGTGCGTTTTAACGGGTCAAGGCTTACCGGAACATTATGCTTTGTACAGAACCACCAAACGCAAAGTTCCGTAGCCTTTTGTATGCCTACTTTCGCGTAGATGTTCCGGGCTGTATTCTCTACGGTGCGGGTAGAAATAAACAGAATGTCCGCTACTTCTTTCTTGGAAGCTCCCCACGCCAGCAAGTGCGCTACTTCGGTTTCCCGCCTGCTTAGTTCCACGTTTAGTTTCATACGTCCCAAATGTTAGCTGTTATTCCGTATTTGTTGAATACGCCTTCTACGGCTTTCGCTTGCGTTACTTTAGGTTCTATCTTTCCGTCCCGGTATGCGTAGAAACTGTTCCGGTTATTTATTCCCAAAGCGGCTTTAATTTCCGTTACCGCTATTTTGTAATCGCCTACACGTAATTGGTTCAACCCGCTAAGGAAGCCCCTGCTTTTTTTCTTATTTTCTGTTGTTACTACCATAATTGTAAAATTTAAAATTCATAGTGCGCGGGGGAAGGTTCGCCCTTCGTACGCCCGTAGCGTCCCGCGCGCGGTCTGTTTCCGCAGTCATCGGTTTATAGCCTTTACAAAGGGGATTCCTTTTCCGCTGGCTTATATATAGTTCCTCTGATTTGTATTAAGGTAATACGTTAATCGGAAGAAGAAGCGTTACCTATCTGCTTGTAATAGCTGGTATCTTCCATGCTGTCCATGTAGTTAAGCATACGCAAAAGCCTTTGCAGGTCTTCCGGGCTTAATTCCCGTTCTTCTTCGCTATTGTCGTCGCCATGCTTTCCGAATATCCTATGCTTTTGTATGTACGCTTCCGTGAACTCCTTTTGCATCCGCTTCATATCCTTTGTAAGCTGTTTATAGTGCCAATCGTACAAAGCCTGCAATTCTACGTACTGCATTTTGGTTAATTCAACGGTAACGTATCTTCTGCGCTGGCGGTAACTCATCCGCTTTTCGTTTGTTACATTGAAATAACATTGGGTAAACAAGGTAAATCCGTACCCGTTTTCCTTTACGTTGAAAGTGTACGGTTGTTTTTCTTCCTGCGCTTCTACTATTTCTTCTAACGAAACACCGTATTTGGCTAACAGTTGGTCTAACAAACGCCTTGCGTTTATGGCTTCGCCTTTCTCGCCGCGTTCCGCAAGGGCTTGTAGTTTCATAACCTTGCTTCTAATGCTTTCAAAATCTTTATCCATATAGCTGAATATTAAAAGTAATTGAGTGAACTATTTTACGTAGAAAGTAATGCGAAGCCCGCGACGAAGGCAGCACTTAACTTTGTCTAATCCGGCTTTCAAAGCGCGTGTTACAAACTTATCGGCTAAAGTTTCGCCAATTAAATTCAGAAGACCGCTAACGCCTACCAGCTTGTTAATACGGTTGCCTTCGTTGTCTATTCCGCTTACCTTAATGCGGAAGTTCTTGTTAATGAATTTACTTGTATGTATCATATAGCTTTTATAAATTTCTGTAAATTAGCGTGTTTTTGTCATTGCTAAGTGTCTGCTTTTTGCTTACCTTTGCAACTGAACAACTAACACAATGCAAATGTATAGTAAAAGCATACAATATGCAAACTAAAAGTGTTCATATTTTAGCTGAAAGCCAATTTTTAACTTTTAGAAACAGTTATATTTATGGAAACAAGTGTAAAAGAGCGACTTAAACAATTTATAGATACGCTAAACATTAGCGAAAGGGAATTTTGCAGGCGCATCGGTGTGTCTTCTTCTTATGTTATGTCTATAAAAAAGTCTATTCAACCGGATAAAATGCAAGCTATTAGCATACAGTTCCCGGAACTTAATCCGCTTTGGCTTTTGCTGGGGCAGGGGGAAATGTTGTTACCTAACGAAAAGAAGGAAGGCGAACAACGGCAGAACGCAGGCGAGTTGCCTTCTTCCGAACTGTTGGCTAAGTTGTTGGAAGAAGCCAATAACGAAAAGTCGCGTTTGCTTTCAATTATAGAAAGCCAGCAGCGTACAATAGAAAGCCTTACGGATTTAAGCAAAAAAGCCAATGCCCAGACGGTAGAACATGCTGGATGTGCAAATGCCGTTTAGTATTTGGTCGCAAAGTTCCTAAATACTGAAAAAGGCTTTCATAAAGTAGTATCACACGCACGTACTTATATGATAATAATATCATACAATCATCGTATTAAAGTGATACGAAAACAAGGCGATTTTAAGCCCATTTTCGCGTTATTTTATTTTCGCCTTATAACTATACCATTTTGGAACGAAACGCGCTTAAATTGAAAAATCAATAAAAATAACTATTAGCTATATGGTAGAAGTAAATGTAGATAAGTTTTATAGTAACCGGGCTTTGTATCCATTTATCCCGGAGGCTGTGTTTGATGCGTTGGAAGCTGCCTACTTATCCGGGAATGAATGTGCCCGAATACCGGAAGGGGAATATAATACAATGATGTCTAACCTTAAACGTGCGAATTTATGCCCCGTACAATAACCAAGCCTTCGACTATAAGCGAAGGGATAAACCGCCGTTTTTTTGAAGCAATCGAAGCGATTGTAAGTTTGGGTAAGGTTAGCGCGTTGGAAGCGTTTTGTACGCTTTACGATTTAAGTGCGCCGCGTTATAGGGAAATGCGGCTTACTTATGGCGTTTCTCCGAAGCCCGGCTACCAATCACGTTACAAGAATATAGAAGTAGAAGCGATCTATTCGCTGGTCGTTAATTATCCAATTTCTTCACGCTGGCTTATAACCGGGCGCGGTAAAATGCTTATTGAATAATGAAATTCTCTATTAAGTACCAATTATCGCCGCGAACGGAAGGGGATAGGCTTACGGAAAACGTGCCTATACGTTTACGGGTGTCTTTTGCAGGCATTCGTGTGGATTTGCGTTCTGGCTATGTAATAGACGTGGAAAAGTGGGACAATAATAACGCCTGCGTGAAAATCGGTACAAAGAATAGTTTCAACCAAACGGCGGGCGAAATAAATCGCGCTCTTACAAACCTTTCATCTATTGTTGAAGAAGTCTTAACCCGGTTTGAACTCGACAACCGCAGAACACCAACGGCGAAAGAATTTAAGGCGGCTTTCGATGAAGCCGCCGGAAGGAAGAAGAAGGAAGTAACGCCGGACTTCTTTACTGTTTTCGACAAATTTGTAGTAGAAGCTGGTACGGCTAATAACTGGGTTCCGGCTACCTATACGAAATTTAGCAGTTTGCGTAAACATCTGTACGCTTATATGCCCCAGCAAATACTTAACCAACTGACAAAGGAAAAGCTACAAGGCTTTGTTAAATACCTGCAAGACGCGGGACAAATGAATACGACCGTAAGCAAGTATATGAGTTATGTACGTTGGTTTCTTCGCTGGGCTTGTAACAACGGTTACTATAATGGGCTTTTGCATGAACAATATAAACCGCGTTTTAAGGGGATAGACTGCAAAGAAGTTATTTTCCTTTCATGGGAAGAACTGCAACACTTTCTAAACTATCAATTTCCAGAAAACCGCAGTTCTTTGTCGTGCGTACGTGATGTATTTTGCTTCTGCTGCTTTACTGGGTTGCGATATTCCGATGTAGCCCGGTTACGTCCCTGCGATGTCAAACGGACGACAAACAAGCCTTTTATATCTATCGTTACTATGAAAACCGAAGACCGTTTGCATATAGAGCTTAACAAATACGCACTTCAAATACTTGACAAATACAAAAACATTCATTTCCCCAAAGGGTTAGCCCTTCCGGTTATCAGTAATGCGAAAATGAACGAATACCTTAAAGAAGCTGCCGAAATAGCCGGAATAAAAGAACCCGTTAGAATAGTGTTTTTCAAGGGAAACAAACGTTATGAAAATGTTTTGCCAAAGTGCGAACTTCTTACCACGCATAGCGGAAGAAAGACGTTTATCTGCAACGCTATAAGGCTGGGTATTCCTACTAACGTTATTATGGAATGGACGGGGCATAGTGATTACAAGGCAATGAAGCCGTATATAAAAATAGTGGATGCGGTTAAAGAGGAAAATATGTCTAAATTTGACACCTTTTCCGAAGAAAGAAGAAGCAATAGTAAAAAATAGAAAACCCGAAAAAGTACCCGAAAATGGCTTTACTATTTGGGTACGGTCGTACTCAATCAATAGCGTAAAATCCTGAATATTCAGCTATTTATGAAAATGTGATAACAGTTGATTATATTTGAATATCTTGGGCTTAGAGCCGTACGCACCGCGAAAGCAAATAGCAAATTAAAGCAAAGCTCTGAAATTCAAGGATTTCAGAGCTTTTTCTTTTTCTCGCTCCGGCAAAAATGGGGACCCGAAATATCCGGTGCATAAGCAATTTTCGAGTTTCAGCTTTCTCAGACTTACATCACAAGAATAAGAAACTGAGCAGCAATGAATGGGCAGACCGTCCTCCGGATAGGGACAAAACTGGAAGAAGGTATAGGCAGAATCCACGTATGTCCCATGCTTTTTATTATGAAGGTTCATGTAAACCCTCGTCCCACGCACGTGGGCTCAACGGTTCACGCAGGCAAACCGGCGAGTACACATGTGTGGGACGAAGTTTTGTAATAAGGTTTCGGGAATTATGCGCCAAGCTTCTCTGCATTACACACAGGACATGAAGGGAAAAAGTGCCCATATACGGGGAGCAAAAGCCATACTTCCGGCACTATAGACAACGGAGTTCGCCCCTTAATCACCATATTTGCACAAAGAAAACGGAAAATAAGCCCGAAATAGACATTAACAAATGTTATTTATTATAAACGAAAAACAGAAAAAAAACACGTGGTTAAATTCTTGCTGTCAGATAGTTAAAGCCGAATATGAGAAGAAAAAGTAGTGCTGGCAAAAATGATGATTTTTAAAATCGGGGTCTGACTTACGAACTACAACTGCATGTGTAAAATAGGATATTCTTTACCTTCTCCGTCCAAATCAGACCTTTTGTATACGTTAAAGCCTATATATTTATAAAAACCGACAGCTTGAATATTCTGCTCGTTCACATCGACTTTCGTTACCTGCAAATGATTTATGGCATAAGTAACCAGTTTTTTCCCAATTCCTGTGCCTCGATAATTATTGTCAATAAACAACATTTCAAGATTTCCTTCTGCAATTCCCATAAATCCGATTAAGATTCCCTCCTGTTCAAATCCGAATAGAGTGACATACTGAAAATATACCGGAAGCTGTTCCTTATAGTATAGACAATCTTCCTCTTTAAGAAAATCATGTGTACTCAATACTGCACTTTCCCAAATTTCTATCAAACGTGGATAATCCGTAACTTTAATTTTTCTAATCATAATTGTAATTGCTATTTAAAGCCGCAAAGTTCGGAACTTATACATTCAATGCACTGAACCCAGGTTAAAAAATACGTTTACGGATTCTGCTTAGTGCTTGCGGCGTGATACCCAAATAAGAAGCTATATCTTTGAGTGGGATATAGTTTAATGTAATGCCATATTCTTCAATCATCTGTAGATAATACTGTTCAGGAGAATATTTAATCAAGTCGATATTTCTTTTCAAGAGCTTATTCAGTAGTATGGCATTCAAATCTTCAAATACGGTTTTCACCTTAGGAATAGCAGTATACAGTTCATCTACTCGCTTCTTGTCTATTCGGTAAATAACGCTATCTACAATTGTCTGCACATTAAATGCAGATTTTGTTTGTAAGGTAAAAGATATGTTCGACATTGAAAACGTACCTTCTTTACAAAACCAAAAAATCTGCTCTTCCCCTTTATGATTCAAAAGCCAACAACGTAACATCCCATCATAAACGAAATAACTATATCTTTCTATTTCTCCTTCCTTAATCAAAAATGTATCTTTACCAATCAATATCCGCTCAAAATATCGGTCAAATAACTTAGATTCCTCCAAATTAAAAGTATTGATGCTAAAATTAAATTCTTTAAGCAGTTTTTCTAAAAGCATAATATTCACTGACTATAGTTTTCATAAGTTTTGACAGCCGATTTTTATTCCACAATACCAAAATGAACCAGAGCGTTCCGGATACCATGCTCATCCACCGTCTCCGTTATATAATCGGCAACGCTTTTCACAGCCTCGGAAGCTCCTCCCATAGCTATTCCCATCCCGGCTGCACGAATCATGGAAATATCATTCCCGCCATCACCAAAAGCGATGGTTCCTGAAACATCAAATCCATAATAGGAAGCAAACTCATTGATACCCATAGCCTTGTTTACTCCCGTCACATTGACATCCGCAAAGAAAGGGTTCCATCTGGAAACAGAAAGTCCGGGAAGTTGTGCCATAACTTCTTTTTCCATTTCTTCATCACAATATATGCATAACTGACAACATTCGCCTCCCATAAATTCCTTTTCAATGTCTGCCACCGGCGGTGTAGGGTGATTGACCAGCCTAGCCAATTCGATGACGGTCGGATTGAGTTCGTTGACAAAAATACCTTTATTCGTTTCGATAGCCAGAGCAAACCCATAATGTTGAGCCAATACTAGTACCCTCTGAAAATCCTTTTCGGGAATCTGTTTACGAGATATAGGAGTGCCATCTCTCAGTACACAATCGGCCCCATTCAAAGCTATCACTGCATCGTATGGAATCTCTTCAAGTTCGTGAAGATCGGTAAACGCCCTCCCAGTTGCTATTATGATTTTTATACCGGATTCATGAACTTGCTGCAACGCTTCGATAGCCGACTGCGGAACGCGGTGAGTGTCGAAACTCACCAATGTTCCGTCTACATCTAAAAATATAGCTTTGGTCTCCATTATAAAATATTTTGGTCTAATAAATTCATTCTATCTGCATCATCTCAATTTTGTGAATATCTATATTCATTCGGTGCAACTCCCGTTGCTTTCTTAAACACCAGACTGAAATATTGCACACTCGGATAGCCCAGCCGACGCGCTACGGCAGCAGGTGTATTACCACCTTCCGATAACATTTTCTTGGCCGTGTACAAGCATTTGAACTGGAAGTATTCAGCCAATGTCTTACCCGTCTCAAACCTCAGCAAATCATCAAAGTAAGCCGTCGAAAGATTCAGTTTTTCGGCACAGCATCCGGAAGTGGGCAGCTTCCCCTCCTGCAACTTTCCGGAAGTGATATACTCGTCCAATATCCCTTCCATTTTCCCCAGAATCATCTTGTTCTTATTCTCACGGGTGATGAATTGCCGCTCATAGTAACGTGAGCAATAATCCAGCAGCAATTCGATGTGACGGGACAAGATGGTATTGCTATGCATATCAATGGAATGATGAAGTTCATCATCAATATTCTCAAGGCAACACGTCACTTTGGCCGTTTCGCGCTGTGACAGATGCAACGCCTCCTCCTTGCGATAGAAAAAGAAAGTATAGTTGTCGATATGATTCTTTAGCGTAGTACAAAGCAATAAATCGGGATGAAATGCCAGCAGCCAGCCTTTGTGCGGAAGCGTATTGTTCTTGTTCATCCGGAAGATTTCGCCGGGAGCAAGAAATACCATCGTTGCATTGGAATAATCATAATATTTCCGTCCGCAGCAGTCACAATCCCCTTCACAGTCCTCAATCAGTAGGATGGCATAGAATTCAAACTTCACAGCATCCTGATACACACTAGGATTTTCCAGATTAATAATGCTTACCTGAGGATGCAACGTTTTACATCCCAGGCACCGGTTACATTCACATACGGTCTTTATGTCCAATGTATTGTCTTTCATCACCTATAAAGTCATTCTCATTATTGTAACTTCAGATATATAAAATCTTAAGGATATGTTTTCCACACCTTCACAATATACCAATTACAAAATTAGAGGAAAATCCAGACATCTTCACTACCCTTATTACGGATTATATAACCTTAGTTACTGTTTTTATATCTGGCTACGTGACTTCATCTCCAGATACTTGTTTATCACGTCCACAGAAAGATTTTCCGGTGTAGTTAGCACAGAACTGATGCCGTGCTGCTTCAAGGTGGAGACTATCAGCCGTTTCTCGAATACAAATTTCTCGGCAATGACATGGCGGTAATACCCTTCCGTATCCCTCGCAGGAGTGGCGACGTACTCTTTCAGAGCGGCATCTTCGAAGAAGATGACCAGCAACCGGTGCTGGCGGTTTAACTGCTGCAAATAAGCCAACTGGCGATTCAAGCTGCCGATGCCGGAAAAATTGGTATACAGCACCAAAAGACTGCGTTTGTTGACGCGCTTGTTCAAATGTACGCACAATGAGGAAAAGTCGGTCTCCCCAAAAGTAGTCTGCTGGCTGTAAAGGTTCTCCAATAACGCCTGCATTTGTCCGGGCTGTCGGGAGGCGGGGATAAATGTATCAAAGTGCTCATTAAACGTTACCAGTCCGGCTTTATCCTCCTTCCGCATGACAACGTACGAAAGAACCAGGGAGGCATTAATAGCATAGTCCAGCAAGGTCATCCCGCGAAATGCCTGCTGCATAATCCGCCCCTTGTCTATCACGTTATAGATTTGCTGGGAACGCTCGTCTTGATAGACATTTACCATAAGTTCGTGCCTCCGGGCGCTTGCTTTCCAGTTTATCGTGCGGTAATCGTCGCCTTTCACATACTCCTTTATCTGTTCGAACTCCGTATGATGCCCCACCCTGCGGATACGTTTGATGCCCAATTCCGTCAAGTTGTCGCTGATAGCAAGCAACTCATACCGATGGAGCATCAGATAGGACGGATATACCTTGACATCCAGCGGAGCATCGCAAGTATATCTGCGGAAAAGCAATCCCATTCTGCCTGCCACAAACACCCGAATCCGTCCGAAAGAGTAAATCCCCCGCCGCGTAGGACGCAGATGATACGTAATCGTCCTGCCCTCATTCGCCTGGAGCCTCATCCGGAAATCAATATTCCGCAACTGGAATGCAAAAGGAATCTCATCCACCACTTCCACAGCCACCGGATGCGGATAACTGCTCTCCACACGTATGTTCACGGTGTTTTCATCTCCGTTGGAGAAGCGGGTAGCACACTGGCGGAATGCCCGGATGCCGCGAATACGATAGAGCATCACCCCATCCACCAACGCCGACACCGCCAAAACAAAAAGCGCCCACTGCCCGATTGCAAATAATGGAGCAAAGACGTACCCGATACCCGTCAGCAGGACTATCAGAACAAGAGCAATATAGAATCGGCGGCCCAGTCTCACTTCGGCACTTCCACCTTATCAATCAGACGTTGCGTCACCTTTACCAGCGAATAGCCTTCCATCTCGGCTTCCGCTGTCAATATCAAGCGATGCTGAAGCACATACGGAGCAACGAACTTAATATCCTCCGGTGTCACAAAGTCACGTCCCTGCAACAGTGCATATGCCTTGGAGGCCTGCATCATTGCCACGGACGCACGCGGAGAAGCTCCTAAATATACAGCCTTGCTGGTACGCGTCTGCTGTACAATCAACGCGATGTACTGAAGCAGCGTGCGGTCTACAAACACGTGTTCCATCAGCCTGCGCAACGAAAGCAGTTCTTCTTTTGTGAGCACGGGCGTCAGGCTCTCCAACTTCACCAACGAAGCATTGGCGTGGTGGCGCTCCAGGATGTCCACCTCCTCCTCCAATGAGGGATATCCCATGGTTATCTTCATCAAAAAACGGTCCAATTGCGCTTCGGGCAATTTATAAGTACCCTCCTGCTCCACCGGATTCTGGGTTGCCAGAATCGTATAGAGTTCTCCCATCTGATGCGTGGTGCCGTCAATGCTGACCTGCCGTTCTTCCATAACCTCAAACAAGGCGGCTTGCGTCTTGGCAGGAGCACGGTTTATCTCGTCCACCAGCACGATGTCGGCAAATACCGGTCCTTGATGGAAGTCAAAGTCATTGGTTTTCATGTTGAAGACCGTAGTCCCCAACACGTCACTCGGCATCAAGTCCGGAGTAAACTGAATGCGGCTGAAATCCGCCTTAATCAAACGGGCAACCAGACGGGCAAGCAGCGTCTTTGCCACCCCCGGCACTCCCTCCAGCAACACATGGCCGTTTGCCAGGACAGCCGTCAGTACCAGGTCCACTATCTGCTCCTGCCCCACTATGACCGTAGCAATCCGGTCCTTCAACGCTTGTATCTTCTCGGAAAAGAGAGTCAAGTCCACCCGTTTTTCTGTGTTCTCTTCCATAAATATCTTCTTTATATATGATTGATTATTTCATTCATTTTATCGACAAGCCGTTTCATCTCCTCCTCAGAGATGCTGCGCCCTCCGTACACCACCGGCCTCACCTCGCGGATGAATGCGGCAATTTCCCCCGCTTCCATACCCGTCTTCCGGGCAATCCTGCCGAAAGAGCGCTCATCCTCTGCCACTTCCTCCACATCCACTTGCATTTCCCTCCTCAGTTCCTCCGCAAAATAGAGATATTTCTTACGGACTAAGTCAGCATGGTCCTTCTTCTGATAATAAAGGGTACCTATCAACTCTGCAAACTCCAAAGACTTATTCTCCGGTTCGCGGATAACGGGAATGGCACGCTGCTTCCTACGGGCTGTAAATATCATAAAGAGCAGGATGGAAACCATACTCAGGTACAATGCCCAGCGAAGCGGAGGCTGCGAAAGGAAATAGCGAAAAAGAGACATCTGTGCCTGGGCTGTTTCTTTCATATAGCTTTCGGTACGGACAATGGGAAATCCACCCATTTGGGACAATATACGAAAAAGATAAGCCGCATTCTTCCCATCCAGCACACCATAGTTCGTAAAAAGCAGGGGAGTGGAAGCCAGTATAACCTCCCCCTTTCCCCAAGAAACCGACATGGCAACCGGATGAGCAGCTTCTCCGGTAACAGTTTTTTCCGCCAACACTTTACAAGAAATGGAATCTGCAAAGAAATAAGACTGGCAAAGTTGGGGATAGAAACAGAAAGTCTGCTGCGGATAAACCGCCGAATCCCCCACCCAGCACAAACTGTCTTTCGAGAGCAATGCAGTGGCATATTTTTTCAAAGCCGACGGACTGAAATAGGAATAGCTGCACTCAAATCCCAGCGTATCTTTCAAAATACGGCTGAAAGAGCTCCCCGCCAGCATAATCCGGTCTCCCCGTCCCGCCATCTTCAACATCGCCTCCACATCTACATCCGTCTGATGCAGGTTATCGGTAACAACCAGTATTCCGCGGCGGAGCGTCGTATCTTCCTGCTCCAGCTCATAAAAAGTCTTTCTCGACAACGAATATCCCTTCGGCAACGATGAAGACACCAGGCTATCGAACACGGTACAGCCGAACGGTTGCTTGTCATAATGGCTGAACGTAGGATTCCAGACAAACTTCTTCGGCAGACGGCACTCTATCGCAAACATCAACACCAGAAAAGCAATGATACCGGCTATAAACCAATGGTTCCCCTTCATGCCATCCCTCCTTTCTCCACTTCTTTCTGCAAATCCCGCATCGCATGGAACAATGTTTCGGTCGCTTCAAAATTTCCGTAACGTACTCGTAGAAAATGGTTGGTCATTTGGCGGAAAGCTGGCAGACGGACTTCATAGATATATTGTGTTGGCGTTTTATACAACTGCCAGTCTATACGTTTCCCATCACTGAGCTGTTTCAATGTCTGCAGATAGAGCAAACGCACCGCCTCCCGATAATCCGTCCGGACAAGCGCATCGGCAATTCCCTCCGCAAAATCCACTCCATAGATGGTGTCCTCCCCCACTGTATAGGGCAGGGTACTCTTGCGCGAACGCATGAACAGTTCCGGACGCTTCTTGTACACAAACCAAATGACCAATACCAGGATAAGAACGGCAATGCATATCAATACGACCTCCGAATATTCTGCCACCAACGTATTCCCGAATATCTTGTCCAGCAGCTTGCCGAACCATCTGCTGAACCACTCAAGTACATTAATTTCGGGAGCTATCAACTCACGACTGTAAGCAAACGCCGGGTCAGACTGCCAAGCGGCAACCTGTGCAGTATCACAAACCAGTGTATCAGCCGGAGCCATATTCATAGTCCGTTATCAGAGTTTATCAAAATTGTCAATATCACTCTCCACCATCACATAATCTATCTTTTCCGAAGCATGACCGTATTGATAAGCCAGTCCCAGCAATGAGAAAATCATGGACATATAAACGCCGAATGCCTGGACCACCGCCAGCAGATAAAGCACAAAGCTATAGGCTGCCGATACAGTGGCACCGCCACCTGCATCAGTCATTGCAAAGATATATTTCACAATGGTCCCGATATACCATGGAATCATCGTCACTCCCTGCAAGATGGCGGCGATGAATCCCATAACAATGGAAATCAGTACGATACCTCCCCAGGTAGCGAAACCCAGTCGGTAGGCCTTCTTCAAGGCATCTATGATATAGATATCTTCGAACAGATAGACTGGAGCCCAAATAGCCAGTGGCACAGACACCACCACAACGAGCAGAACGAACAAGAACGCAAGCGCTATAAACGGAATGATGGTGGCTATAAAACCAACAATAAGCCCTACAAACAGCACCAAAAGCACACTGACAATCATTATCAGAAATACCCTTCTGACATTACGGAACAACAAGGGCTTCAGCATCCCTAACGTCACTCCCTCCAAGCGTTCTTCCCGTTCATTGTAAGTACGGACCAATGCGTAGACCAAAGAGGTCAGCATGACAGTTCCCAGCAGATATAGAACGGCATACAGACTGTAATAAGTCACCAGCGCCATGATGGACGCTCCGACAACAGAAGAGTCGAACGAGCCTCCGGTCATATCACCCAAAACCATTGTACCGCTCATCAGCCCGTTCAGGCTCAGCCCCTGAAGCAGGCAAAGCGGCAACATCAGATATGTAGTGAATTTCATCAACGGCTTCCAGTTCTCTTTGATAAAATCAAAGGTAGCAGTTAGTTTCTCTCCAAAAGAACGTTGTACATACAGTGCGATTTTAGGTTTCTGTGCTTCCATGCTTCTTTCTGTTAGGTAAATAAATATAATAAAAAAAGATAAACGACAAAGAAAGTAGAATAAAGCCGAACCTCAAAGCATCCGAAAGTTCGGTATGACGGGTAACAAATCCTTCTATAAATCCTGCCATGATGAATACGGGTACCGTACCCACCACTATTTTCAGTCCTTTTTTGGCTCCCCGTTTGAAAGATTCCAGCCTTGAATAGGTTCCGGGAAAGAGCCATCCGTTGCCCAGGGCAAGACCGGCGGCACCGGCTACAATAATCGCCCAGATTTCGAGTGTCCCGTGCAGCCAAATGGCAAGGAAGGACTCCCAAAGCAAGTCGTGCTGATAAAAGAAGGTTTGGAAAGCCCCTATCATGATACCATTGTTAAGGAGCATGTATCCGGTGCCAAAACTGGTCAGCAACCCCATGGCAAAGCAGTTGAAGGAGACCATGATATTGTTCAGCGTGATACTCAGAAACATGGGGAACTCGGAGGAACCGTTATATACAGCCATAGGTTCACCATTAGCGATATTGTTCAAAGTCATATCCACATAGGAGTTTCCTAAAATCAAACGCACAAAATCGGGGTCTCCGGCAGCGGATACCACTCCTATCAATGCGCTGACCACAAATATAATGAAGGAAGCCACCAGCTCACGGCGTGCATCGTGCATGGCCGAAGGCACTTCACGGGTCCAGTAGGTGATAATTCTTGACCATTTCTCGCGCTTGTTTCTATAAATGCGGTTGTGCAATGCCGAGGCAAGATTGTTCAGATAGATAGTGATGCGGGAAGCGGGGAAATGCGTTTGGGCAAAAGCCAGATCTGCCGTAAGCTCCGTATATGCGTCGGCAAGTTCATCGGGAGACAGACTTTCCGCCTGCTCCACCATTGTTTCTGCTCGTTTCCATTTTTCGATGTTCTGCCGGATAAACGTCACTTCTTTCATACCCCATGACTATTTCAGAGAAGTTTTGTCTGAAATAGGTAACAAAAATAAGAGAATAATGATATATTTGCAATGAAATACTAAAAATGTTTTATCAGGAATGGCAGAATCTACAATTATCACCGGACAATTTGTCCGCATCAGTCAAACGCCTGCCAGTATCGGTGAGCGGCTCATTGCACTGACCATAGATTATATTCTGCTCGGATTCTATGTATTTTCTACTTTGGCCTTGTTTTCACGGATTCATCTACCCTCTGATTTCACGATGCTTTTCTTTTTTACCATTGTCTACCTGCCAGTCTTGCTTTATGCATTTCTCTGCGAAATGTTCAACCAGGGACAAAGTTTCGGCAAGCGGCTGATGAACATTCGTGTCGTAAAGGCAGACGGCTCCACGCCCGGCATAGGCTCGTACCTGCTCCGATGGCTTCTCTTCCCTATCGACGGACCGGTGACCGGTGGTCTGGGACTTCTGGTCGTCCTTTTGACCAAAAACAGCCAGCGAATGGGAGACCTTGCCGCCGGCACCATGGTAATCAAGGAAAAGAATTACCGCAAGATACACGTCAGCCTCGATGAGTTCGACTACCTGACCAAAGACTACCGACCTACCTATCCACAAGCTTCCGACTTGTCATTGGAGCAAATCAACGTCATTACCCGGACCCTGCAATCGGGTAAGAAAGACCGTACACGCCGCATTGCCTCCCTTGCGAAAAAAGTGCAGGAACTTCTCTCCATCACTCCTCATGACAGTAACCCGGAAAACTTTCTTCAGACCATTCTCCGGGATTACCAGTATTATGCCTTGAAAGAAATTTAATACGAACTTCCAACAAAACCAAAGAAGTGTTAAGTCTTACGCTTATTTAAGATTCAAGCTGCATCTTTTTGGTTTTTCATTTGTTAATTAACCAGAAGGTCTTAACTAAATAACAAAGAACAATTATGAAACGAATCATTACATTAATCACACTGGTGTTGGTAAGTGCATCGACCCTGATGTATGCACAGAGTAGCAGCGAAACACGCCAAGCAGAGCGTAAAGCCCAACGCGAAGCCCAGAAAGCACGCGAAAAAGCGGAAAATGAAAGGAACTATGCCATTGCCGTCCAGGCATTGAAAGAGGGCAAGTTTGTATTGGAAGCAGACCAGCTGGTGTTCAAGAGAGGACGGAGCGCATTTGTTTCATCGACAACAAACTTCGTTCTGATGGACGGTGAACACGCATCCGTACAAATAGCTGCCAACAATGCCCTTGCAGGCCCCAACGGAATAGGCGGCATCACAGTGGACGGCAGCAGAAAGGAAATGAAAATCACGACCGACAAAAAGGGAAACGTGAATTGCAGCTTCAGCGTACAAGGCATCGGAATATCCGCACAAGTGTATATCACACTGACCAACGGCGGCAATAATGCATCGGCAAGAATCAGCCCGAACTTCAATTCGAATACCCTGACGCTGAACGGAGTCCTGGTTCCATTGTCCCAGTCAAACGTTTACAAAGGGCGGGCTTTATAAAACGCTCCTTTTGTCCGTACAAAGTATGAAGAAAAGAAGATATTCATATCGTGTTCGCAGGATATGAATATCATGTAGACATGAAATTAATAGAATGCAATACAAGGAATTAATGTTCTGTATAACAGTTTATTAATTCCTTGTATTGCATATAAAGGATTCTAAGAAGATGTGAACATTTATTCTTTTATCTGTTGACACGTTGGGCAATAATATACCGAACCACCCATATAAGCCTCTTTTATGATGGTACTGCCACAACGGAGACAAGGATTCTTCCATGTTTTGGCAGAAAGAATGGTTTTGTAGCCTCCGGCGTTGCCATAAAGATCTGTTTGCGTATCGCGTCCGCCCTCGGAAGTCATATCCACCAATGTTTTTTTTAGAGCATTAAAAAGAACTTCTTTCTGATTATCCGACAGAAGTAGCACTTTCTGTTTGGGATTTATCCGTGCATTGAACAGAATATCCTGCGTTACGCCGTTACCGACACCGGGAATATGCTGATTGGTTGCCAATAGAGCTTTAGCAGAGAGGGTCTTCTTTGCTTCGGCAACGAGTTTCTCAAATTCCGCTTCGGTGTATTTATCGCTCAACGGCGAAATGCTTTCCCGACTCAATTTATAGTACTTATTGTCGATATAGCTATCAGGATAAACATTGATAAAACCATACATTGCAACCGTGAAGACAAGGAATGAATCATCATTAAACGTCAGCAACAACTGGTAATTGGCAGGAATCTCATCTCCCGCACTATAATAACGGACACTGACTCCGTCGCCTATGTTCATGATCACATTATCCGAAAGATTGAAATTGACAAACATGCCATATCCTTCGGATGAAAGGATGGTTTTGCCTACGAGCAGTTTACCATACTCCGACGGTTCACCGTTATAGAACGTAAACTTATGCGGTTTGGTGGCATTAAATACCTGCGTGATTGTTTTACCGCTCAAGGCGTTGTTCACTTGTTTGCTCAAGGTGATAACTTCGGGTAATTCTAACATATTATCTTACTTTTATTTTCGATAGGGATATATATTTCCGTTAATAACTCGTCAATAGCCGTGTTGCCAGGTGTATTATAATCAATATCACTCATTATTTTAACCGGACCACTTCCCCTATAATAGGCATCAACACGTTCAATGAGTCTTTCTCTTTCAGATTCATGGCATTCTTCAGCGGTTCGTCCCAGCGGTGTCTAGCCAAAGCATATTTGGAATGATGAACAGTCAGAATCTTTTCCGCATTCAAGTCCCTGGCCGCTTGCCCCAAATATTGGGGCATGGTATGGATATATTTCCAATCTTCGTTATACTGCCCATTCTCCAATATGGCAAGGTCAATGCCGGGATATTGCTTGCCTATTTCGGCAAAATGCGTGTCATATCCGCTATCACCACCCATATAAATCTTCTGCGAAGGGGTTTCGATAAGGAAAGAAGCCCATAATGCCTGATTTGCCTTCAACGAGCGGCCCGAAAAATGCCGGGCGGGCAAGCAATGAAGCAGAAATCCCTTATCCAGTACAGTATCTTCAAACCAATCTAGCTCAACCAGGGATGATTTGTCAAATCCCCAATACTCGAAATGTTCGCCTACCCCCAAAGGACAGACCACCTTGCCTACCCGGTTTTTCAGCTGCATCACCGTCTCATAATCCAGATGGTCCCAATGGTCATGTGATATCACCAGATAGTCAATCTCCGGCATATCGGCAGGATTGTAGGCATCCGCCCCTTTGAACGGCTTGTTTACAAACGAAACCGGAGAAGCCACACAAAATACGGGGTCTACCAGTATACGCTTCCCGTCTACCTGGATAAAATAGGATGAATGTCCGAACCATACCAATACATTCTCGTCCTTGCTTATCTTGCTGAGGTCCGTCTTTATAACCGGAATCTCCGTTTCAGGACGCAAATCGGTTTCTTTCTTAAATAAGAATCCCCAGAAAGCTCCCAAACGTCCCTTTTGGGAAGTCATCATCACCGTACTGTGCAGATTCCGGAATTCTCCGTCTTTGTAATGAGGCGACTTCTTTATCCTCTCCAACCGTTCTCCTTGAGGAGCCCTCCCGAAACTCGGCTGATTGACAAAAACGAATCCCGCTATGACCGCAACAGCCACAATACCCACTATAATGCCAACTATCATACGTACTCTTTTCGTTTTTAATGAATTCATATTCAATGAAGCTACATTTACAGCTGCAAATATAGTCGAATTGTTATTAAATCACTATCTTCGCGCCCAATTTACGGAATCAATACAATAAAGAAATAAAAAGCCAACAAAGAAATGAACACACACAGTCTATGTTGCATCGGTTATATTACCCAAGATAAAGTCGTAACCCCTAAAAATACCATATATATGCCGGGAGGCACCTCCTTCTACTTCGCACATGCCATCAAGCACTTGAATGCTAACGATTTTCTATTGGTAACAGCTTTGGCTGATACTGACATGGGCATTGTGGAAGACATTCGGAAAGAAGGTATTTCCGTCAAAGCCTTGCACAGCACACATTCCGTCTGTTTCGAGAATATTTATGGAGAAAATCAAAACGAACGTACACAACGTGTCACGGCAAAAGCAGACCCTTTCACCGTGGAAGGTTTGAAAGATACCGATGCACGGATTATCCACTTGGGCAGTCTGCTTGCCGACGACTTCTCTTTGGAGGTCATCAAGTTCTTGTCCGGCAAGGGACTCCTCTCGGTAGACGTGCAAGGATTTCTCCGCAAGGTGGAGAATGAAAAGGTGCTGGCCGTAGACTGGCCGGAAAAGAAAGAAGCATTGAAGTATATCCATATCCTGAAAGCCAACGAAGCTGAAATGGAAGTGCTGACCGGATGCAGTGAACCGCACGAAGCTGCATTGCTGATTGCAGACTGGGGCGTGAAGGAAGTGCTGCTGACCCTGGGAGATAAAGGTTCGCTGATTTATGCCCAAGGAGAATTCCACGAAATACCCGCCTACCCTGCCCTGCAGATTACAGATGCAACGGGATGCGGAGACACCTATATGGTAGGGTATCTGTATATGCGCAACAAAGGCGCATCCCACCGGGAAGCGGGATGTTTTGCCGCCGCCATGTGCACCATAAAACTACAATCACACGGGCCATTCTGCGGAACGGAGGAAGCGATAAACAATGTGATAAAAGGATAGAATAATAGGGTGATAGCGAGATGTATTTTATCAGCGCATTATCACCCTATCATTTTTTCAGTACCCTTTCATTTATAATCCGAATTTCTTCAAATCATCTTCCACGCTGCCGATACCTGCAATATGGAACATATCAACCAGTACCTTGACGACATTTGGAGAAAGGAAAGCGGGCAATGTAGGTCCTAAGTGAATATCCTTCACACCGAGGCTCAATAATGCCAATAATACAATAACTGCTTTCTGTTCGTACCACGCTATGTTGTAGACTATGGGAAGTTCATTAATGTCGTTCAACTGGAATACTTCTTTCAGCTTCATGGCTATTACCGCCAGTGAATAGCTGTCATTGCACTGTCCGGCATCCAATACACGGGGAATGCCGTTGATGTCACCCAAACCAAGTTTATTATAGCGGTATTTGGCACAACCTGCGGTCAGGATAATGGTATCTTGCGGCAAGGCTTTGGCAAATTCCGTGTAGTAGTCACGGCTCTTCATACGTCCGTCACAACCTGCCATTACGATAAAGCGGCGTATGGCCCCGGTCTTCACAGCATCTACCACCTTGTCTGCCAGTTGCAGCACCTGGTTATGGGCAAAACCGCCGATAATCTCTCCATGCTCTATCTCCACCGGAGGCTGGCATTGTTTGGCAATCTCTATAATTTCAGAAAAGTCTTTCCTACCTTCAGCATCCTTATCAATGTACTTGCAACCCGGATAGCCGGTAGAGTTGGTGGTAAACATACGTTCTTTATACACAGCATTTGCCAAAGGAGGAACGATGCAATTGGTGGTAAACAGAATCGGTCCGTTGAAGGAAGTGAATTCTTCGCGCTGTTTCCACCAGGCATTACCATAATTGCCTACAAAATGGGAATATTTCTTGAAAGCGGGGTAATAGTGGGCAGGCAGCATTTCACCATGTGTATAGACGTCTACTCCCGTGCCTTCAGTCTGTTTCAATAATTCTTCCATATCTTTCAAGTCATGGCCGCTGATCAAAATTCCCGGACGGTTCTTCACACCGATATTCACCTTTGTAATTTCAGGATTACCGTAAGTACCGGTATTGGCCGCATCCAATAGAGCCATTGTCTTTACTCCGAACTCACCGGCTTCGAGAACCAGCTTCACCCACTCCTCTGCCGATAGAGACTCAACCGCAATGGTAGCCAGTGCGCGTTGCATGAAAACATGAACCGTATCATCATTGAATCCCAGACGCATGGCATGCTCCAGATAGGCTGCCATACCTTTCAAGCCATAGACAAGCAATTCTTTCAACGAGCGGAGGTCTTCATCTTGTTCACGCAGAACACCTACTGTCTTCGCTTTTTCGGCATAGTCATCACGCGTTCCCTGCCAAGTCAGTTCATCTACTTTGGGTAAGAGCACTTTGTTATGCTTGGCCTCTTGAATCAATCCATTACGCATGGTGATTCCTTTATCTACCCGCTTCAAGATGCTTTCATCATCGAAATTTGCATTCGTAATAGTGCAGAACAGAGCATCCGTCACAAAGATATTCACTTCTTCGGAGACCGGACAATCTGCCTTGCGCAAAACATCGGCAACGACAGAGACACCTCTAACCACAAACAGCAACAAGTCCATAGCTTGAGCCGTATGACTTTCTTTTCCACATACACCTTTCAGTATACAGCCGGTTCCTTTGGCTGTCTCCTGACATTGATAACAAAACATGTTCGGTTCCATATTCTTATTCATTTAAAAGTTTACATCATCTTTCCATAAGATAAGCGGCACCTCAGCAATAAAAATAAGCAAGCTTATTTTCTATTACTTTCGGTTTGCATTATCTTTGTGCAAAGATGAGAGTTCTACAACGCGAAAACTGTCACGAATGTTACATCGAATCACAAAAAAGTAAAAAAGAGAATGGAAATCCATACATTATTGAAAATGCCTCCTTTTCAAGGCATAACAGAAGAAGAATTATTATCCCTCATCCTGGCACCCGAACATGCACGCAGGCAATACAAACCTGCTGACTTTATTGCCATACAGGGAGAAGCATACCGTTCTCTATTCATATTGTGCTGCGGCAGTGTGCGTACCCAAATGGTCAGTGCAGAGGGAAAGCAACTCACCATAGAAACGCTGAAAGCCCCGCAACTACTTGCCCCGGCTTTTGTCTTTGCCTCCGAAAACCGCTTCCCGGTAAATATCGAAGCAAAAGAGAAATGTGAGATACTCATCATAAACAAGAATGTTTTCCTGGAGTTCCTGCATCGACACCCCACTGTGATGCGCAACTTTCTGCAACTGGTATCGGACAGAACTCTGTTCCTCTCCAAAAAGCTGAATGCCTTTGCCCTGCAAAGCCTGAAATCGCGCATACTGAACTATCTACGCATGCATGGCACGATACTCAACCAGCAGGAAGTGGCACAAATACTGGGAGTGGCGCGTCCCTCGCTGGCACGTGCCTTATCGGAGCTGGCAAGCGAAGGATGCATCCGGATAGAAGAGAAGGAAATGCGGATAAATGAAATCTCCGCCCAAAAGTATTTATAAAAAAACGCCCACAAAACACGCACGCCTGCGCATCTTGCGGACATCTTCATCCTTTTATAAAACTGCCTGCTTTTTCTAAGCAACTTTCTTTAATTGCATGTTCGCTTTCCTACTGCCTTTCCGCCCCAATCTGCGAATCCAAAGATAATATCCCGTCAGCGGCAAACTTGCACCTGTCAAAGCGGCAAGGAAACTCAATATGCGAGTGGCGAGTCCTCCCCAACTGCCTACATGAACGGAGAATATCCAGCCTCGGATTTTCCCTGAAATGTCGGTATCTTTATATAAGGTAGTCCCGGTGATTTCACCGCTACGGAGATTGAACGTATAGCGGTCGGCAGCACGCTGGTTGCCCAACCGATTGAAAGATACCGTAGCAGAGCCTTTGGATACGGTTATCTGCCTATAATCAGGATTGAGTTCCTTCAGTTCTTCGTAAACCTTCTGCCAGTTTGCAAAGGGAGAGAAGGGCTTTCTTTCACGATTCTCAGTTCCCGGTCTGCCATCAGACCGACCTTGTCCCCCATCTCCTCCGTGGGCAGCAGTTTGTGCCGGAGCACCGTGTCCCCCACCTCCATGCGCAGTTTCCACTCCGAAGACCTTGTAGAAACCGGTACGATACCAGGAGAAAGACCATGTCAATCCCGTAAGCGCCATTGCCAGCAGAAAAATCAGCGTGTACATACCGCCTGCCACATGCAGGTCGTAGCAGAAGCGGCGCCAACCTTTATTGGTAACAATCTTCAGACTGTTCTTCAAAACTTTCTTTGTACGGGGCCACCAAATGACAATGCCCGATAGCAGTACAAAGACGAACATCAGCGTGGCAGTGCCCACAATCATTTTCCCCCAGAAGATGCCTCCATCGGGCTTCATGCTGTCCAGCAACCAGCGATGCAGGCGGAACATGGTCGTGAAAAACGGCGCACGTTCATACTTGCCCTTTATCTCACCCGTATACTGGTCTACATAGACGGAAGCACGACGAGGTTTGGAAAGGTTCACCTGCCAGGCACGCTCCGGAGCAGACGAGGCTGTGACACCCGTCACAGAAACACTATCCGGCAGAGTAGCGGCCACTTTTTCGGCCACCTTGCCCATGGGAAGCGGTGCCGGCCCGACTTTCTCCACATAGTAGAGGTCGCGGTGGCAGAGCTCCATCACCTCCGTCTCGAATACCAGCATGGCTCCGGAAAAACAGATAAGGGTAATCAGTAGCCCGAAGGGGACTGAAAGCCATAAATGTATCTTACGAAAAACTTTCTTCATAGGAGCTTTATTCCAGTTTACCTACACCGTTCAGTTGGGTTGCATTGACCACCAGCCCTTTGGTAGCTGTTGCATTGGCAGGGTCTACCTTATAGATGGCAGGATAGCCGGAAGAGGTAGTGACTGCCACATATGCGTTGCCATTTTCCATGTACGGGGTATTACCAAAGCCAGAGACATCGCTTGGAAGGCCGTTCACATAAGTCAAAGCTCCAGTGGAGGCATTGAAGACGGCAAGTTGGTTGGCAACCTTGTCTGATGCCGTAATTGCCTTATCATACATCAGCAGCAGGAAATAATTACCTGAAATATACCAAGTCCGCAAGAAAGAGGCGCCATTGGCTTTCTCTTCAAGATTATAGTAATAAGCGGCATCAAATTCTTCTGCTTTGGTATCGATGCGTACAACTCCAGCAGGCAATGTAGTCTGCTGACGCGAATCACTCATGGTCTTGGCATAGCTCGGAGAAAATACATATACATAGCCGTCGTCGGCAAGCCAGTTCATCTGGTAGTACTGTGAACGGTTACGTCCGGCAGCATAACTGATTTTGTCTGTAGTGATGACCTTATGAGAATTCAGTGTCTGATCACCAAAGATAGCGATATGGCATTCATTAGGATACTGGGTCCATTGCAATTCGTCCTTCTCATAGGCACCGCTACCCTGCCCGCCGGATTCTGTCTTTATTAAATCCTCATTACCGGAAAGCACCCACTTGTAGCTACCGTCTTCGTTCTTCTGCATGCAACCATACTGGCTAAGCCCCATGGGAATGGCTGCTGCATAAACCTTACTGCCCACTTGTTCTATACCGGCCAGTGTTACGTATTCACCATTTTCAAGGAAATTTTCGGCAAGAAATGGAGTATCCTTTGTTACCGAGTTCTTTGTATAAGTCTGTTTCTCGACATCCAGATAGGAAATCAAAAAAGATTGGGGAGTATATCCATTTGCATCATTCAGTTCCGTAGGGCCGTCGCCGGTAGAAGTCGTCATTATAAATTGGTCATAATAGCCGTAGGTAGTGAAACGATTGACGTTATACTCCTGGCTACGTTTTTCCAGTTCACCGTTTGTATTCATAATGAACGACTGGGTAGTGCCTGCATTTCCCTGGTGATAGTTCAAGGCATACAGATATTTGTTTCCGTAGAACACCCAGTAAGTAGCCCCATCGTTCACAAGGCCATTGCCGGCAGCAGTAATTTCACCGCTTTCCAGTGACTCGGCTGTCAGCAGGACAGGAACGGAGCTACCTGAAACTGTAGCCGTGGCAGCTATCACATAGTTACCCTTTGAACCGGAACCGGAGCCGGAACCCGGTTCGTCTGTGTCTGTACAAGAAATTAAAGCCATTCCGGTCATTGCCATTGCCAAGAGGCCGGACAAAAGATAATTCTTCTTCATTTGTTCTTCTTATTAATTACACCTATTAAAACCATTATATTTATTAATCACCAAAATGTACACGTACCTTGCCATAGAACGCACGCCCGGCTTTCTGAAGACTGAAATTGTCGTACAAATCCTCGTTCGTGAAGTTGCGGCATTCAAACGAGATATTATAGCGGCCATTCTTCAGACTATAGCTCAATGTCAGGTTATGGGAGAACTGGTCGGGTACCATGAAATCCTTGTTCTTGCTACCGATGGCCTGCGAATAGTAGGAGAAGCTGTGCATGTACTGGTTGTCGTAAGTCACGGACAGCATATTCCCTTTCTTCCAGAGGTCGCGCCAATAGAAGTTTACGTCAAAATCAGCAAACTGATAGGGCACATTGGGAATGCGTGCCTTGTAACCGAGATTTTCCACAGAGTTGCCGGTACTGCCGATTTGCATCTTCTCATTGTCACGCACATTCATCTGCGTGAAGTTGCCGCCCACACTCAGCCAGCGTCCGAAGCCATAGCGTGCCGATACATTGTATCCCTTCGTCAGCACCTTGCCGTAGTTGGTATAAGTGGCCCCTTCTTTTCCTCCGCTCAAGTCCTGGATATTGCGCTGGATATAATCCTTCGTATTGCGGTATACCACACCGCCTTCCACGTAGACAGAATGTTTTCCAAAACTCCGGGAATAACTCAGGTTCAAGTTGATGTTGTCACTTTTCTCGGGACGGATGCCGATGTCTCCACTCTCCAGGTCTTCGTCACCAAACATCTCTTCGATAGTGGGCAGGCGGTAAGCTTTTTCATAAGAGAGCTTCGCCTGCAAGCCGGGCAGGATGAAGTAGGTTCCGGCAGCACCATATCCCCAAGAGTCTACCGTACGGCTGGTGCGTACATAATTACTACCGGTATCATCCTCGGCCATAGGTCCTGCCACATACTGGCGGTAGTATTTGCCGAATGCCGAGAAGTTCCACTTTTCGGAAGGCATCAGGCGGTATGACAAACCGGAGATATTCTTGCGGGTCTGCTTGGCAATGGCATCCGTCTGTTCTTCCACCGCCAACAGTGAAGTATTATCACGCTGGAATGCACTCAACACATGATTGAAAGTCAGCATGTGGACTCTGGCAATGCGGTAATTCAAGGTCAATGTACCGTTCCAATTGTCATTATCGGCACGGGAATACTGGCGGGACTGTTCGCCGGGACTGTTCAGCGGATGTTTCTCACCAAGCCAGTTGTATTCATAGCGGGCAGTATCCACATTCGTAGTGGCATTGCGATTGTAGTTGGCTGTCAGCACCATATCCAGCCCCTTGATTATCAGGTTGCGTTTGCTGTATTCCATCGAAGGCATCAGTGAATGGCCAAAGCGGTGCTTTTCCCCGAAGACTGTCTTCTGGCGTACGCCGGTCTGTATGTCCTTGTACATGTGCGAATAGGTGAAACCGAACATCAGCCGGTCTGCCCAACTTTTGTCCACAATACCCGCTTTGGCCACAATGGCTTCGTTGTGGTAAGTATCATTGAAACGCTTCACGCGCACCTTCTCACTTTCGTTGAAACTGCCCGTCTCAAAATCCTTTACCGGCGCATCTACATGATAATCGTTGTCCGAGTAGTTTTGAAAGGCATTGATTTCATAGCTGAAACCGTTCTTGAAAGTCTGTCCGAAGTTAACGTATGAGCGGTGGGTATTGAACGAGCCGTAAGAATAAGAAGCATCCAGGAACCAGTTCCGGCGTTTCTTGTTGGTAACAATATTGATGACACCGCCAATGGCATCCGTTCCGAAGCCTACGGGAACCACACCTTTATATACCTCTATACGGTCGGCAAAGCTCACCGGAATATTGTTCAGGCTGAAGGAGCTTCCCACACCTTCCTGCGGCACACCGTCAATGAACACCTTGACGTGCTTTCCGCTAAAACCGTCCAGCATCAACTGCATATCCGAACCTACCCCACCCGACTCACGGAGTTTCATGCCCGGAGCCTTGGTCAAGGCATCGCTCAGATTCTTCGTGGTGTTCTGGAGTTCCTTTGTATCGACTGCCACAGCATTGAATGCCGACCTCTTCACCCGGCTTACTCCGGTAGAAACGATAGTCACCTCGTCCAGCTGTTGCGTTTCGGGAGCGATGGTTATGTTCAGCTTCATCCGCTCATCATTGACCAGTTTCACCTTTTTCTCCACCTTTGTATAACCTACGGCAGACACCACCAACGTATAGTCGCCGGCAGGCGCCTTGATGTGATAGAGGCCTTCCTGATTCGTGGTTCCTCCATAACTCGTCCCTTTCAGATAAACAGTCGCAAAATCCACCGTTTCTTTTTCCGTAGAAATGATTCTACCAGAAATCATCCCTCCTCTCCTCTGCGCATGTACAGACAGAGAAGCCAACAGAAGGAGAAACAGCAGCGAGAATTTAAATGTATATGCTTTCAATTTTATAATAATTATAATGTTGTTAGTAAACCGGTGCAAAGGTCATTATTAACAGCCAGCTGTGCAATCGCTTATTGTAGGTAATTATATGGAGTGGATTTATCGTATATATCATATTACGCAATCACCATTGATGGGTATTATCAATAATAAATCTAAAAAAAGAGGAGCCGGGAAATGAAAAACCCCTATTTATAGGTATTGCCCAATATGCCTTTTTGTACGACCTTTGCTGCAAATTAAAACAAGACAACGGACAATAAATTATTAAAGTTTAAGTATGAAAATTGAAAAGATTGTAGCCCGTGAAATCCTTGATTCACGCGGCAATCCCACAGTAGAAGTGGACGTTATTCTGGAATGCGGTGTTATGGGACGCGCAGCAGTGCCTTCCGGTGCTTCTACCGGCGAGCACGAAGCGCTGGAACTTCGCGATGGCGACAAGCAACGCTACGGTGGTAAAGGTACACTGAAAGCAGTAGAAAACGTCAACAAGATAATCGCACCGGCACTGATTGGCTGGTCGTCACTGGAACAGCGTGCCATCGACCTCAAGATGCTTGAGTTGGACGGCACGCCTACCAAATCCAAGCTGGGTGCCAATGCCATTCTGGGTGTCTCACTGGCAGTAGCCAAAGCCGCCGCCAATTATCTCGATATACCTTTATACAGATATATCGGTGGAGTAAATACCTACGTAATGCCGGTCCCGATGATGAATATCATCAATGGAGGTTCACACAGCGACGCTCCTATCGCTTTCCAAGAATTTATGATTCGGCCGGTAGGCGCCTCTTCCTTCCGTGAAGGCCTGCGCATGGGAGCCGAAGTATTCCACGCCTTGAAAAAAGTGTTGCACGACCGCGGCCTCAGCACTGCCGTAGGTGACGAAGGCGGTTTTGCACCGGCACTGGCAGGAACAGAAGATGCGCTGGACTCCATCATGAGCGCCATCAAGGCTGCCGGCTACGAACCGGGCAAGGATGTGAAAATCGGTATGGACTGTGCCTCATCCGAGTTCTTTAAGAACGGTATCTATGACTACTCCATCTTTGAAGGCGAAAATGGTAAAAAACGTACTGCCGACGAACAAATAGCTTACTTGGAAGATTTGATTAATAACTACCCGATTGACTCCATCGAGGATGGCATGAGCGAAAACGACTGGGAAGGCTGGAAGAAGTTGACCGAACGCATCGGCAACCGTTGCCAGCTGGTTGGCGACGACCTGTTCGTGACTAATGTGGAATTCCTTGAAAAAGGCATTGCCATGGGCTGCGCCAATTCCATCCTTATCAAAGTCAATCAAATCGGTTCACTCAGTGAAACGCTGGATGCTATCGAAATGGCACACCGCCACGGTTATACCACAGTGACTTCTCACCGTTCCGGCGAAACCGAGGACGCCACCATTGCAGACATTGCCGTTGCCACCAACAGCGGACAAATCAAGACCGGTTCTCTGAGCCGCTCCGACCGCATGGCGAAGTACAACCAACTATTGCGCATCGAAGAAGAACTGGGTAACCTTGCTGTCTATGGCTACAAAAGAATAAAATAACCCTTTGTAGTGAATAAGTCATAAAGAGGGAATAGCGTCTTTGGGAAAAGGCGCTATTTTTATTAAAGAATCGTCTATATCTTTGCAAAAGTCATCCCCTACTATCCTCTATAGGAAAGATTCTTTCCAAGATGGTAGCAGGTTAATGTTTCATTGACTAAAGACTATTCGTCCGACAGTCGTTACATTATCGTCCGACATATGTTTAATTATCGTCCGATAGCTGTTGGACGATAATTAAACATATGTCGGACGAATAGTTTTTAGTAAGCAAGAATATAAAATATAGCGGCGCAACAATCATTTGCTCCCAAAGCTTCCCTTTATTATTTACGGAGGCCTTCAAAAACAGTCCTCATTCACGGTTCATCAAACGATGCTCTGCCATCTGCTCGAACTTCGTGCCGGGACGTCCGTAATTGGCATACGGATAAATGGAGATGCCTCCGCGCGGGGTGAAGATACCCGTCACCTCAATATACTTAGGGTTCATCAAATGAATGAGGTCTTTCATTATGATGTTCACGCAATCCTCGTGGAAAGCACCATGATTGCGGAAGCTGAACAAGTAGAGTTTCAAACTCTTGCTCTCTACCATCTTGACATCGGGGATATAGCAAATACGGATTTCCGCAAAGTCCGGTTGCCCCGTGATGGGACAGAGGCTGGTGAATTCGGGGCAGTTGAAACGCACCCAGTAGTCATTGCCGGGATGCTTGTTATCAAATGCCTCCAATACTTCGGGGGCATAGTCCTGACGGTATTCTGTCTTTCTCCCCAAAAGGGAAAGTTGGTCTTTCAATTCTGTCATAGCCATATATTTTTAGTGATACAAGTGTGCCTCATTTAGTAGAAGCCAAAAACTTTTCCAATCCTTCTCTGCGCAACGTGCATGCCGGGCAGTGTCCACAACCGTCTCCCGGAATACCGTTATAGCAAGTCAGCGTTTCGTGGCGTATAAGTTCGAGCACTCCAAGCTCGTCTGCCAGCGCCCAGGTCTCCGCTTTGTCAATCCACATCAGTGGTGTGTGCAGTACGAATTGCTCGTCCATAGCCAGGTTCAGCGTCACGTTAAGCGACTTGATGAAAGCATCCCGGCAATCGGGATAACCGCTGAAATCGGTCTGCGACACCCCCGTCACAATATGATTAATCCCCCGCTCGCGGGCGTAGACGGCGGCTATACTCAGGAAAAACAGATTGCGTCCCGGCACAAAAGTATTCGGAAAGCTGTCTGCCGGCTTCTCCTGGTCCATCTCCATGCCGGCATCTGTCAATGAGTTACGTCCCAGCCGGCCGATAAAGGAAACATCCATTACTTCGAACTCCACACCTGCCTTACGGGCAATGGTCCTCGCCAAGTCCACTTCCTTCTGATGTTTCTGTCCATACAGAAAACTCAGCGCATACACTTTCTTAAATTCACGTTTTGCCCAAAAGAGGCAAGTGGTCGAGTCCTGCCCGCCACTGAATACCACCAAAGCAGTGTCCCTATTCATCTTGTTAAAAGCCTCTCTGTTGCCCTCCCCCGTAGGGAGGGAAACAGAGAGGGCATTGCTAATTATTTGTTTGACATAATAACTGATTTCCCCTCACTACGGGTAAGGGGCTTTAAATATCGCCTATTTTCCATACTTTATAGGAGATGCCTTCATCATAGACATCACTACCGTCTATCCGCTTAATAGCTTTTACCACACGGATAGTCACAGGCAGTATCAATACCTCGTACATGGACTTCAGCAGAATCTGGATACACATCATCACCAGCAACTCCCGCCATGCAATGATTCCTCCGAACGCCACCGGAAAGAAAATCAACGAGTCTGCCGTCTCACCAACCACCGTCGACCAAATGGCACGTGCGGAGAAATTACGCCCGTTGCTTGCCAGTTTCATGCGGCTCATTACGTAGGCATTCAGAAAAGAGCCCACCAAGAATGCCGTCAGACTGGCTATGACAATACGGGGCGCCATTCCAAAAACGAAATTGAAATGCGCGGCACCATCCCAGAAAGGGGCGGCAGGCAACGCCACGGCTATCAGTCCCAGCATTACCACAAAAAAGTTCATGGCAAAACCGCTCCAGATAATCAGGCGGGCTTTACGAAAGCCCCAAACCTCGGCAATGCAATCGTTGATAATATAAGAAATCGGGAAGACCAGCAATCCGGCTGTTACGGTAATACCAAAAACCTGGATAACTTTAGTCTCAAGAAGATTGGCTGCAATCAGGCATACATTGAACAGAATGCCCAGCAACATAAAAGGTACAGATACTTTTTGTTTCATACTCCTGTTTTTTACGTGGTGTTCTAGAATACACGACCGCTATTCACGGCATCATACATTTTAAATCCGGTTGCAAAGGTACAACAAGTTTTGCAAATGAACAAACAACATATATTTTAACTAAAACTCAAGCAAGACAAAGCTCCTTTTTTTTATTCGAAGTAATTACAGACAGTGCATATTTAGTTAACGAGACTTAAATAAGATTTCCCAAACCAAGAATATTATTTACAATAGTTTTAAAAAACATAAACCAATAGCATAAAAATCAATATATTAACTGATTTTAGCACAAAATCAAAAACATGCAACCAAGTTTGCTCTCAAACAAGATTTCATTCACGCAAATTTCTTAAGCAAATAAAATAATGGACAACATATTTTAATACATACGATTCTATATTTTAAATAATGAAAATTAGGATTATATTTGATAACAACAATCCGGAAGCTCTGGAAAGCACATTGATATTAACCAAGAATATACCATATTATATATAGTAACCTTAGAAAAACAATGAATGCCTATGATTTACCCGAAAGCCCCAAGACACTATTAGTGTCATCTTCTATTCAACCTATTTATTTTGAGATCCATTAGCTTAAACAAAAAACATCTATTATGAATGAAAATCGTAAACGAGGAACATCGAACAACAAAATCCTCACAGCAATTGCCATCGCCTCCCTATTTATAGGAAGCAGCAAAATCATGGCAATAGAGACCTACTCGGAAAATTCATTCGGAGTGACAGAACAGATGCAGGCACAAACAGCCCGCGGTATCATTGTCGACCAGAATGGAGAGCCTATCATCGGAGCAAGTATCTTGGAAAAAGGTACTACCAATGGAGTTACCACCGACTTATACGGTAAATTCTCGCTAAACGTAAAAAGAGGTGCCACCCTGGTCATTTCCTACATCGGTTATAAGACGCAGGAAGCCAAAGCAGATGCCAACATGAAAATCACCCTTACAGAAGATTCCGAACTACTGGATGAAGTAGTTGTTGTCGGTTACGGTGTACAGAAAAAGAAACTTGTCACCGGCGCCACTGTACAAGTGAAAGGAGAAGACATAGCCAAGCTGAACACTGTGGATGCCCTGGGCGCTTTGCAGAGCCAGTCACCGGGTGTCAACATCACGCAAAACAACGGCTTCCTGGGTTCGGGCTTTAAGGTGAATATCCGCGGTATCGGTACTACCGGAACCTTCTCCCCGCTTTATGTGGTAGATGGAGTTGCCAACGGTAGCATCGACGGACTGAACCCGAGTGACATTGAATCTTTGGACGTCTTGAAGGATGCCGCTTCTGCCGCCATCTATGGTGCGCGTGCTGCCAACGGCGTTATCCTGATTACCACCAAACGAGGTAAAACCGGCGTTGCCGAAGTCAGTTACGACGGCTATGTCGGCGTGCAGAACCTTTACAAAATCCCTACTATCCTCAATGCCCAAGAGTACATGATGATGCAGGATGAAGGCCGTGTAATGGACGGATTGAGTCCGTACAACTGGGCGACCTATATTCCGGAAAGGGATTTGCAGGCCATACAGAACGGAACATGGAAAGGGACAAACTGGCTGAAGGAAGTACTGAATGAAGATGCATTGGTACAGAACCACGCAGTCAACATCACCGGAGGAACAGACCGTTCCAGATATGCCATAGGTATTTCATACACCAACCAAGAAGCCACCATGGGAGTTCCCGGCGAATTTCCAGAAATGAACCGCTACAACTTCCGCGTCAACTCGGACCACGTAGTCATGAAAAAAGGCAATCTTGACTTCTTGAAAGTAGGCGAAACCATCAACTACAAATATTCGCAAACGCAAGGTTCATTCGGAACCGGCGGCATTTATTGGAACGGAGTGCACAATATGCTCATCATGAGCCCGTTGATGCACCCTTACAATTCAGACGGGGGCTACTACCTCTATGCAGACCAGGAAAAGGATAACTACAAATGGGATATCTCCAACGGAGCCAATAAAAACCCGATAGCTTATCTGGACTACTATATGAACCAGAACCTAAGCAAGTCCCATTACATGCAGAGCAGCTTCTATGCAGAACTGCAACCCATCAAGAACCTGCGTATCAAGAGCCAGTTCGGTTACATCATGGGAGCCTCCAGTTATCGTTCCTATTTGCCGAGATTCGATTATCTGAGTGCGTCACTCAACAACGCAGAAGACAAGGTTACCCAATCCATGTCTATGTATAACCGTTGGTCATGGGACAATACAGCCAACTACATCTTCAATATCGATGACCACAACATCGACGTCCTGGTAGGTCAGAGTATTGAAAAATGGGGTATGGGAGAAGAAATGAGCGGTTCAGCCATAGGCTCAAACTTCTATGATTTCAAGCACGCTTATTTGTCCAATGTTCCATTGACCGCCAACAGTGTGTCCTCCTTGACTGGCAAGCCTAACGGGGAAGGTTCCATCGCCTCCTTCTTCGGACGTGTCAACTACAACTATCAAGAGAAATACATGGCTTCTGTCATCATGCGTGCGGACGGTTCCTCCACTTTTGCCCGCGGACACCGCTGGGGATACTTCCCTTCAGTATCCGCCGGATGGGTTATCAGCAACGAGTCCTTCATGTCAGGAATCAAATGGCTGGACTTCTTAAAGCTACGCGCTTCCTGGGGGCAAAACGGTAACTGTAATGTATCTACTTTCCAATATCTTTCACTGATAACTTCCAACAATGGATATGGCGGTTATACGTTCGGCGACTCCATGGACCTCATCAGTACCGGTTCATACGCCTACCGACTGACCAACCCGGACCTTACCTGGGAAACACAGGAGCAATTGAATTTCGGTATCGATGCACGCTTCTTGAACAACCGCCTGGGCTTTGAATTCGACTGGTATAACAAAAATACCAGAGACTGGCTGGTTACGGCTCCGGTACTCTCTTCCTTCGGTGCCAATGCAGTGTCCGTCAATGGCGGTAATGTAAAAAACACGGGTATTGAAGTAGGACTCCACTGGAACGACAACATCGGAAAGGATTTCCAATATGGAGCCAACCTGACCCTTGCTCACAACAAGAATGAAGTGACCAAGATTGCCAACAAAGACGGAATCATCCACGGTAGCGGCAGCGTTCTGTGGGAAGGAGCCGAAGAGTGCTTCCGTGCTGAAGTAGGCAAACCCATCGGCTACTTCTACGGCTACAAGAGTAACGGCATATTCCAGAATCAGGAACAGATAGACAACTACAAAGGTCCGAAACTGAACGGCGACAAGACACAGCCGGGTGACGTAATCTGGGCAGACACCGACAATAGCGGTACGCTCGATGCCAATGACCGTACTATGATAGGTAACCCGAATCCCGACCTGACAATGGGACTTTCCCTGAATGCCAGCTGGAAGGCCATTGACTTCTCAATCACTACTTACGGCGCATTCGGCCAGCAGATTCTGAAGTGTTATCGTGACTTCTCCTCCTCACCCTTGAATAACTATACAGCAGAGATATTCCAACGCTGGCACGGCGAAGGTACGTCCAACAAGTTCCCGAGACTGTCCAGCGCTTCCAGCTCCAACTGGAACAGAGTATCAGACATTTATATCGAAGATGGAGACTATCTCAAGATAAAGAACATCACTGTGGGATTCGACTTCAAGAAAGCATTCAAAAAGTTACCGGTACAACAGCTGCGTCTGTATCTGACCGCACAGAACCTCTTTACCTTCACCGGCTATTCCGGTATGGACCCGGAAATCGGTTACGGCGGCGACGATTATGGTTGGGCATCAGGCATCGACCTGGGCTACTACCCCAGTGCACGTACCTATATGATAGGCTTAAATGTAAAATTCTAATTAACCGAAGAAATTATGAAAAAGATATTATTCATAGCATCAGCAATACTGATTCTTCTTTCAGGATGCGAAAACTTCCTCGATTCGGAACTTCTGACCGAAAAGACAACCGCCAACTTCCCGGAGACAGAAAAGGATGCCCAAGAGATGGTGACGGCCATATACGCCCATCTGTTGTTTGAAAGTCCTGAAACCTCTTCCCAGTATTACATTGCCCAGTTGGCAGGTGACGACTGTCTGGGAGGCAACCTCTCCTACTCCAACAACTGTGCCACCAACTTCCTTATGTACAGTGGCAATCTGAATACATTTGCCGGCATCTGGGACCGTTGCTACACCCTTATCAACCGTGCCAACAATGCCATCAACACAATGGAGAATGTGAAATCATGGTCCAGCGAGAGCGAACGTAACCGACTTTTCGGTGAGTCTTACTTCCTGCGTGCCATGGCTTATTATGAGCTGGCACAAGTCTTTGGCGGAGTTCCTTTACGCACCACACTGGAAAGTACCAACCTGCCGCGTGCATCCGTAGACGAAATCTACACCCAGATTGCAGCCGACTTGAAAAACGCTATCGAAATGATGCCGGCAAAGATTTATCCGAAAGGCTCAGACATGACCGGACACGCTACAAAATATGCTGCCGAAGCCATGATGGCACGTGTATTCCTTTTCTATACCGGACGCTACGAAAAAAACGAACTCCCCAACGGAACTACCAAAGAGGAGGTCATCTCTTGGATAGATGACTGTGTAAACAACTCCGGTCATAAACTGGTGTCCGACCAACGCAACATCTGGGCCTACACCAACGATGCTACCGAAGACAATACCGAAGGGTTCCGTTACCAATACGTTATCAACCATAACCTGAAATGGGAAGGAAACAGTTCCGACGAAACTTTATTCGCCAACAAACATAACCTGAAATCCGACTGGACCTATACCTGGTTCTCCAACACATGCGCGCAATTCTATTCACCGTCTGCCGACAACTATTCCAACAAAGACAGTTATCCCTTCGGCACCGGTTGGGGAGCTGGCCCCGTATCTCCGGCTATGGTCAACGAATGGAAAGACTGGGCCGCCAAGCAGACCTATACGGACGGTTACAAGGAGGATCCCCGTCTGACCGGTTCCATATGGTCGTACAAAGCACTCGACCCGAATATTGCCGGCAATGTGCTGATGGACTGCACCATGGACGAGGGTGAACCGGAATATACCGTATCCTATCGTTACTATGAACAAACCGGCTATTTCCAGAAAAAATACATCAATATCAATTCCTACAATGAAGGCAAAATCGAACCTTTCGGCAAGCAGATGTTCCCCGGAATATCTTCGCAGACATCCCAACAGCTACTCCAAATTGCCGACTTGATTCATATCCGTTTTGCCGACGTCCTGCTCATGCAGTCCGAGCTGAAGCAAGACGCTACGGGTCTGAACAAGGTACGTGCCCGCTCCCACTTGGCTCCGGTTGCCTACTCTCTGGAAGCCATCAAGCAGGAACGCCGCTGGGAACTTGCATTCGAGTCCATCCGCTGGTGGGACATCCTTCGCTGGTCGGGTCCTTCACTCGAAGAAGCCGGTGACATACTCAACAAACAGACCGGGTTCAATATAATAAATGCCGCTACGGTGGTACCGATGGTAAAATTCGACTATAAGAAACGCTTACAGGCAACCCAAGGCTACTGGCCCATTCCGCAAGACGAAATCGACATCTCCAATGGAGTCCTTGAGCAGAATCCAGGCTGGGATGCATCTGCCCAGTTCTCGGATTGGAACAATATGTAAGGAGTATTAACCTATAAATAAAGACAATATGAAAGTAACAAAAATATTGATAGCAATGCTTGCTTCAGCCTTCATCGTTACTGCATGCGATCCTATCGAAGACGAAGACTTGCGAGACAAATATGTGACTGATGCCGGTACGCCCATTACCAAAGAGGCATTACAAGCTGCCATATCCATTACCCAACCCTTCCCCAACCAAGACGGAGTAGTGGAAGGCGACCAGTATATCGCCTTGAAAAACTCCCGCCCGGACATTGGCGGTTCATGGCACATAGAATGGGGGGACGAAGGAAGTAAACAAAGTAAGACACTGGTCACGGACAACGCTACGGTCATCATGGAATCCAATGCAGACTATTCCATCTACTATATGGGTATTTCCGCCAATCAGATTATCAAGACAGATCCGGTTGTAGTGACTGTGACCAATGTATTCGACGATTGGTCCACTTACTTCACCGGTGCAACCGACAAGAGTGACAAATCTGCCAAGAAAACCTGGAAGTTCCGTGAAGTCAGCTGGGGTTCCGTCTGCAATATGGGGGCTCATGGAGGCTGGAAATATACCAGTGCAGGCTATACTCCCGAATCAAATTTTGCCTGGTGGGCCAATGTCACTGCCGCCGAAGCCGGAGACCAGTCCATGGTATTCGAATTCGACGGAAACAAGATGAAAACCTATGATGCCAGCGGAAACCTGAAGGCAGAAGGTACTTTCTCCTTCACACACGAAAAACCGGAAGACGGAGTACTGGGTGAACTGATAACAAGTATCCCCACCATCGGAGGAAATTATGACGACAACGGACAAAGCGTAGGCAGCAACAAATTTTGGCTGCTGACACTGGATGAGAACTATATCACAATCTATCATCCCGGCAAGTATAGCGGTGGTGTGGATTGGGACGACAGCGGCTGGTATGCTTATTTCAAGACTGAAGCAGAAACCGATTCTGAATAATATGCACTCTCTATGAAAAGGAAACTGCTATTTATAATAGCTACTGTCTTTCTAGTAGCCGCATGTCACAATGACGACTACATGCCCGGACTGCCAGCTCCGGGAAATGAAGACAACGAGACCGAAATGGCCGAGCAGGTTGCAGGCCGGGTTGCATTGGGCTACGTCACTTATTATGGCACATCCATACCCGATGCCAAATACCTGACCCACATAAACTACGCTTTTGCAGAATTATATGTTAAAAACGGAATTTATGAAAAGTTTGGCCTGCAAGGTGATAAATCCCGTTTTGATAAGGTAAAGAAAATAAAGAGCCAGTATCCACATGTGAAGATATTACTCTCTTTTACCAATAGCGTTTCCAATACTGACAATTCCCAGGACGGAGGTTTCTCCGCCCTGGCGAAGAGTCCGGAAATGCGCAAGCAATTCGCACAAGACTGCAGAGCCTTTGTTCTGAGTGAGGGCATAGACGGTATTGACATTGACTGGGAATTTCCCGGTATGACTTTCAGCAGCAATGCCTATGACGAGTTGGTAGATGTGGAGAACTTCACCCTATTGATGAAAGACTTGCGTGCAGAGTTGGGGCAGTCCACCCTATTGACCTATGCAGGTTATTGCATGGACAAGCGTCCCCAAGGCGAAGGCTACAAATATATTGATGTAAAGGCTGTAGACCCGTATGTAGATTTCGTCAATATCATGGCCTATGATCTGGTTGGTGCCCCCCAGCATCAATCAGCATTGAACAAGCCAAGTAATTACTGGGACTGCCAGCGTTCCGTAGACGAATACCTGAATGCAGGGGTATCTGCCGACAAATTAGTGTTGGGAATTCCGTTCTACGGAAGAGCCGATTTCAATGCCGGCGGCAGCATCAATTATCGGGATATTCTCAACCTGAGTAAGGATGACGGCTATGTCATCGAAAATTGGGATACAGAAGGCAATGTCCCCTATGTCACCAAAAACGGCAGTTTCTACTGTGGTTACGACAATCCCCGCAGTATTGCCGCAAAAGGTGAATGGATATTAAAAAATGGCATGAAAGGCATGATGTTCTGGGATTATGAAGGCGATGACACCATGGGAACTCTACGCAAAGCGCTGTGGAATGCCGTCATGAAAAAATAAGTAACTTAACACACATTCTCAGGAGGTTATTCCGGAAATTAGGGTAAGGGTAATTTTGCATACGATCTTCATTCAAGGCAAGAATACTGACGGAATAACCTCCTTTCCTCCTCCAAGACTACAAAACCTTTTTTCATTTAAGTTGTTGAAAGCACATTCATCAAAACCTAACTTAAATGAAAACAATCTTAAAAGCAATGTTTCTGTTGTGCGTAGCCGGACTTCCCTTGTCCACTATCCATGCACAAAAAAAAGAGATCATCGATGACGAAGCCCCCAACGGCATTGTCATAGTTACCATCGACAAAGCGGGCGACGAGATTATCCGCATCATGAATGAGTCACAATTGCCTTACATCCATGACCCGAAAGCTCCCCGCTTCCTATTGATGGACAAACAAGGCAAATTCGCCCTGGGTATCGGAGGGTATGTCCGTGCCACCGGCGAGTATGATTTTGGAGGTATTGTGGATGATATTGACTTTGTTCCTGCCAACATTCCAAGCATTAGTAAAATCAAAAATCAATTTCAAATGGATGCCAGTACGGCCACTATCTTTCTGAAATTAGTCGGACACACCCGGCTATTGGGTGACTTCACAGTCTATACAGCCGGAAATTTCCGAGGAGGAGACAAAACATTCCAGCTACGGAATGCTTATATGTCATTCCGAAATATAACGGTGGGATATACTTACGGCGGTTTCATGGACTTAGGCGCCCTCCCCTCCACCATTGACTTCCAGGGGCCCAACGGTGCCACGTTCTACCGCGCTACACAATTGTCATATACTTATAAAGGGCTGAAAGACTTTCGTTTCCAAGCTTCCATCGAGGCGCCTGCCGTTGACGGCACAACAAGCAGCCAATTCGAAATTGCCCAGCAACGCATGCCGGACTTCACAGCTTCGGCACAATACAGTTGGAACAGCAGCAGTCATCTGCGTGTAGGAGGTATCATCCGCAGCATGACATATACCAGCACGGAAAGGGACAAGGCTTCCAGCGTCACCGGATACGGTGTACAAGCCTCAACGACCTTTAACCTCGGTAAAAAATGGCAGGCATTCGGACAAATCAACTATGGTAAAGGTATCGGGCAATACCTGAATGACATCAGTAATCTGAACGTCGATATTGTCCCCAATCCCGAAAAGGAAGGCAAAATGCAGGCATTGCCCATGCTGGGCTGGTATGCAGGTCTACAATATAACATTTCTCCAAAGGTATTCCTTTCAAGCACTTACAGCATGTCCCGCCTTTACTCTGAAGACGGTTATCCCAACGACCTGCCAAGTACCTACCGCTACGGACAGTATTTCGTAGCCAACGTATTCTGGAACGTAACCCCGAACATGCAGGTAGGCGCTGAATATCTGCGTGGCTGGCGCACCAACTTCGACAATTCCACCAACCATGCCAACCGTATGAACCTGCTTGTACAGTATTCTTTCTAATCCAATATAAAATAAGAAAGAAGCCGCCTCAAATCGATATTTGAGACGGCTTCTTAATATATAAAGGTAGGATTGTGAAATCAGAACTTATAGTCAACACCAAGACCAAACACTTTATTAGTACGGCTATAAACATTCTTGGTGGTTTCACTTATCTTCTTTGTATAATCATCATAGTTTGTCCAAAAATAGGCTATATTCATAGTCAAATGCTTTGTCATTTTGATGGCAGCACCAAACCCCAGTGAATAAGAGTCACATGAAAAACTTATATCACTCTGAAAATCATCAGCCAAGCCATAATCTGTACGCTGATAACCACCACTGATGGTCAGCTGTTTAGCTATATCCCATTCTGCACCAATCAAAATTTCATGTGTGCCATGCTTCAACGCTTTCTGCTTATCATTGGCCATCCCTGCCGCTTTATCAAAAAAATGGTGATATTCCAGCGTTGCACGAAGCGTAGGAAGGAATTCATAACCAACAGCTGCAGTCAATAATGCAGGGATATCACTCGGAGTATTCACACCATCCTTATAGTCAGCCAAAGGATTCCCTTCATCTCCCATAGCAGTTCCCATTGCACGCACTTCAGCTTTTTTGGTTTTATTTTCGAGATTAAGACTTGTCATAAACTCGTACTTCAACCCAATATTCCATTTGCCCAACTTCACATCAGCTCCCAAGATAGGGGTCAATCCCCAGCCGGTCTGGTCGCAGTCTAAATCGATACCAACCAATTCCATGCCACCATAAGTAGGAATATTACTGTGTGCTGTTGCAGTCAGAAATCCTTCATACCCACCGGTAAAATAATTCATACGTCCACCGGCAAACACACCTAACCAATCATTAACTTGATACGACAACCCCAATTGCACACCATAAATAAACTGGCTTCCATCCATTGCACTATTGATAGAATACATATTGGGAGTGATTTGACCACCCGAAATAGTATGGACTTGTCCCATCACCATTGAATCGAACATACCCAAACCATCATCAAACGATGCCTTACCGCCACCACCTACAACAGCAAAGCTACCGGAAATAGTCCAGTCTCCTTTTTTATATGCACCTTGAAAACTAGGAATGAAAGGAGCAGAAGCTTTTCCTTTATAATAACGTGTATTCCCATCTTCAATAAACAAGGGAAATGTCGCTTTTATGTTACGGGTCTGATAAGCACTTTGTCCATTCAAAGACAAATAGAGACCATCTTCCGGCAAGAAGGCCAAACCGGCCGGATTAGAATAGACACCGTCAATATCAATGGAAGCACCACGCGCTAACATTCTAAGAAAAGATACATGCTGATTTGTATTTGTTAGGATACCACCCGCAAAAGTTGGAATTGAAACGATTAACATCGCAATGCCAATCAACGAAAATTTTCTCATCTAAATCTTTTTTAATTGTTTTCGGGCGCAAAGGTACAATAATATTGCACATGAAAAAGAATTTTGTGCATAAAGTTATCCTAATATAGAACTTTAATTGAAATACCAAATAGTTTCTGATGAAACAAATAGAAATAATTATCATTTTATGAATCCTTCCGGCCACTGAACCATATCAACTTTCCACTTGTTATCTCTCTATTATTATGTAACATTTAAAAAACAACAAATCCCATGGCATACACTATTGCATTTTTTGGCAGCAAACCTTATGATGAAGCGTCTTTCAATGAAAAGAACAAGGAATATAGTTTTGAGCTCCGCTACTATAAAGGGCATCTCAACAAGCACAACGTTATTTTAACCCAAGGCGTAGATGCAGTCTGTATCTTCGTGAACGACACGGCCGATGCCGAAGTTATCCGTCTGATGGCGGACAATGGTGTGAAATTATTGGCGTTGCGCTGCGCCGGCTACAACAATGTAGATTTGAAAGCGGCTGCCGACTGTGGCATTACCGTAGTGCGCGTCCCCGCCTATTCCCCTTATGCCGTGGCAGAGTATACCGTTGCCCTAATGTTATCCCTCAACCGTAAAATCCCACGAGCCACCTGGCGGACACGGGACGGAAACTTCTCGCTGCACGGGCTTCTGGGCTTCGACATGTACGGAAAGACAGCAGGCATCATCGGTACGGGAAAAATTGCCAAGAAACTGATATGTATCCTGCGCGGATTCGGCATGAATATCCTTGCCTACGACCTCTATCCCGACTATAATTTTGCCCGTGAACACCAAATGGTATATACCAGCCTGGATGAGCTTTATCACAATTCGGATATCATCTCCCTGCACTGCCCGCTGACTGAGCAGACCAAATATCTCATCAACGACTATTCCATCAGTAAAATGAAGGACGGAGTAATGATTATCAATACCGGACGTGGACAACTCATCCATACCAACGCCCTGATTGAAGGACTGAAAAACAAGAAAATCGGCTCTGCCGGCCTGGATGTGTACGAAGAGGAAAGCGAATATTTCTATGAAGACCAATCGGACAAAATCATTGATGACGATACCCTGGCGCGGCTACTGTCCTTCAATAATGTCATCGTCACTTCGCACCAGGCCTTTTTCACACGCGAAGCACTGGCAAACATTGCTTCGACAACGTTGCAGAACATCAAAGATTTTATGAACCATAAGCCACTGGAGAACGAGGTCAGGGCATAGTCCACTCATTTATAAATTATTAGACATCGGTTTTTAAACTTTATAGCTTTCCAAAGCGTTACTAGTACATAAACCATTTTAAGAAAAGGAATAAATTATGAAAAAAGTTATAGATAAATCAGACAGCAGAGGTCATTCCCTATATGATTGGCTTGACAGCCACCACACCTTCAGTTTTGACGAGTATTACAATCCCCGCCGGATGAATTTCGGCGCCTTGCGTGTACTGAACGACGACCGTGTGGCTCCGGGAAAGGGCTTCGGCACACATCCTCATAAAAATATGGAAATCATCTCCATTCCCCTGAAAGGGAAACTGAAACATGGGGACAATCATCAGAACAGCCGCATCATCATTCCGGGAGATATACAAACCATGAGCGCCGGCACCGGCATCTACCACAGCGAAATGAACGGCAGTGACACTGAAGCGGTAGAATTCCTGCAAATCTGGGTGATGCCCGAAAAGCTGAACACACCACCCGCATACCAGGACTTCGACGTACGTCCACTCCTGCGCAAAAATGAAATGGCACTAATAGTATCCCCTGACGGCGATGCTCCTGCCAGACTGCTACAACAGACCTGGTTCTCTATCGGTGAAATAGAAGCCGGAAAGAAGATTGACTACCACATGCACCAATCGCATTCCGGTGTATACATCTTCGTAATGGAAGGTGAAGTCAAAGTGGACGGCACAATACTCTCACGCCGTGACGGAATGGGAGTATACGAAACCGGCAGTTTTGAGCTGGAAACATTGAAAGACTCTCACATTCTCTTCATAGAAGTACCGATGTAGCGTGCTTTTGCATAAAATAACAGCTTAAACCGGAAGTTTGTGTAGCGTTTTTTGTAATATTGCGCTATAATTCAATCCGTAAATGAAACTTGATTACATCTACCATAGCGGCTTCGCGATTGAAGCGGACGGAGTGACGGTCATTATCGATTACTATAAAGATTCCTCGGAAGAGGTTTTCAATAAAGGTATCGTGCACGACTATCTCTTGGAAAAGCCGGGCTTACTCTACGTACTATGCTCGCATTTCCATCCCGACCACTTCAATCGCGAAGTTCTTTCATGGAAAAAACTGCGGCCCGACATCCGCTACATATTCTCCAAAGACATCCTGAAGCACCGCCGCGCCTCAGCGGAAGATGCCACCTACATCAATAAGGGCGACACCTACGAAGACGAACATATCCGTATCCAGGCCTTCGGTTCTACCGATGTGGGTATCTCCTTCCTGATAAACCTGCAGGGCAGGCGACTGTTCCATGCCGGTGACCTAAACAACTGGCACTGGAGCGAGGAATCTACTCCGCAGGAAATACGCAAGGCCGAAGGTGACTTTCTGGCCGAAGTGAGAGCTCTGCAGCAAACTGCACCTGCCATAGATGTAGCCATGTTTCCGGTAGACAGCCGTATCGGAAAAGATTATATGCGTGGAGCAGAACAATTCGTGGAACGAATAAAAATCACTATATTTGTACCGATGCACTTCAGCGAAGATTATCAGGGAGGCAACGCCTTCCGGCAGTTTGCCGAGAGCAAGGGATGCCGCTTTCTGAGCATTGCACACCGTGGTGAAAGTTTCGAACTCCCCAACTTGTAGCCCATAATTCGTAAATTAATAATTAAAACACATACTATTATGAAAAATTTGACACAACTTCTTTTTACACTGTTTTGCCTTTGTTTGCCGGCCATGCTGCAGGCGCAGGATAAGGACGACAGTAAATATCTGGCCGGTGCTGTTCCCGAGGTGGACGGCAAAGTGGTATTCACCAAAGAATTCAGCATCCCCGGCATGTCTCAGGATGAAATCTACGAACGTCTGCTCGGCTGGATGGATGCCCGTCTGAAAGAGAATGAAAATACCAGCCGTGTAGTATTCTCAGACAAAGAGAAAGGACAGATTGTAGGTCTCGGGGATGAATGGATTGTATTCAGTTCTACGGCTCTGTCATTAGACCGTACCAAAATCCTTTACCAGCTGACTGTGACCTGCCAACCCGAAAAGAGCGTGCTCGAAGTAGAAAAGATACGGTTTAACTACCGCGAAGGAAAAGAAAAATATACCGCCGAGGAGTGGATTGTAGACAAGTATGCCTTGAACAAGGCGAAGACCAAACTGGTACGCGGACTTGCCAAGTGGCGCAGAAAAACCGTAGACTTCGTTGATGACCTTTGCCTGGGAGCAGCAGAAGCATTGAGCGCCACCACTGCCAAAGCTCCGGTAGAAGAAAAGAAGGAAGAAAAGAAAGAGGTGAAGGCTGTCGTCAATTCCGGTCCGACGGTAATCACCCCGAAGAAACAAGTTACCGTGGAACCCGCCCAGGCTACTGAAAAGGCATCCGAAGGCATCGTGGGAAATGCCCAAGTCATCGAAGTGCCCCAAGTCAAGAAACCTGCCGCACTGGTTCCTGCCCAAAAGAGCCAGCAGCAAGAATACAAAACCATAGCCCCCGAGCAATTGTCAGCCGATGCCATCCAGACCGGAGCAGGCAAATTGGTTATCGTCATCGGCCAAGAGCCTTTCAACATGACCATGATGACAGCAAACTCCGGAGGTTCTTTGGGCAAAGTCAACGGCAAACCAGTTGTATTCAGCATACTGTCGCCCGACCAGCCGTATGAACAAATGGAAAAAGCAGAAAGCTATACCATCCGTTTCTATCCTACGGGACAGACAGAGCCTACGGTCATTCTGGAATGTAAGAAACTGCCTTCACCGGCAACGATGGAAGGTATGCCACGCACGTATGTAGGCGAAATTCTGAAAGCAATGGTCAAATGACCGCACACGCAGACTGCAAATTGTAAATAATCAAATCAGAAATAAACAAATGGAAATAAAAAGTAAATTCGACCATTTTAATATCAATGTCACCAACCTGGAACGTAGCATCGCATTCTACGAAAAGGCACTGGGGCTGAAAGAACATCATAGGAAAGAGTCGTCCGACGGCTCTTTCACCCTGGTCTATCTGACCGACGGCAGTACCGGCTTTCTGCTGGAACTGACCTGCTTGAAGGAGCACCCACAAGCCTACGAATTAGGAGAGAACGAGAGTCACCTCTGCTTCCGCGTATCCGGCAATTACGACGCCATACGCCAATACCATAAGGAAAACGGATGGGTATGTTTCGAAAACACAGCAATGGGACTGTACTTTATCAATGACCCGGATGACTATTGGATTGAGGTACTGCCGGAGAAATGATATTTTACATCACTAAAACAACGAAATATATGAGTATAGAAGAAGCGATGATGGGTGGTATTGTCTTCAAAGGCAAAAAGGACAAACCTAAAGAAGAAAACAAGATAAAGACCAAAGCCAAGAAGAAAACCTACATTACCGGGCAACACGGTTCCGCCTCAGCCAAAATGAAAGCAGAAATCCGCCGCAAACGCGCTAACAGACATAAGAAATGATAAATACAGCCTTATTGCCTGCCGACAAGGACCCGATGGGCGCAGCCATAGCCGATTACTTTAAACGGCATAAAGCCGACCGCCTACGCGTGTTCTCTTCACAATTCGATGAGGACGAAATTCCCGTCGAAGAGCTATTCCGCACAGAAAAGCAAATGCCCTTGCTGGAGCGTACTGCTCTGCAAATGGCGACCGGAAAGATTCTGGATGTGGGTGCCGGTAGCGGTTGCCATAGCCTTACCCTGCAAGAAGCCGGAAAAGAGGTCCATGCCATCGACATTTCCCCGCTTTCCGTGGAAGTGATGAAGCAGCGAGGTGTGCGTAGCGTGTCACAAACCAATCTGTTCAATGAACAGTTTGCCGATGAATACGACACTATCCTAATGCTGATGAACGGTTCCGGCATTATCGGAAAGTTGGAGAATCTGCCTGATTTTTTCCGGAAGATGAAGCTGCTGCTCCGGCCTGGAGGCTGTGTTTTAATGGATTCCAGCAACCTGAGCTATCTGTTCGAAGAGGAAGATGGCAGTATTGTTATCAACCTTGCCGGTGATTACTACGGAGAGGTAGACTTCCAGATGCAATACAAGAATGTCAAAGGCGACTCCTTTGACTGGCTCTATATCGACTTTCAGACCCTGAGCATCTATGCTGCCGAAAACGGCTTCAAAGCAGAGCTGGTGAAAGAGGGTACACATTATGACTATCTTGCCAAACTATCCCGACAAGCATAAAAGTGAAGTGCCCCCTAAAAGTTAGACAAAAACTTTTAGGGGGCACTTCCTTTTTTATATCTTGCCTATTCCTACTATTCAGAAAGCATTCCGTCAATCTCCTTCACCAGAGAAGCAAATTCTTCAGGGTTATACAAACGTGTCAGCTTCACAATACGCCCTTCCTTATCAATCAGGACATTGCGTGTGATACCTGCCTTGCGGAGCGCATACTTCGCAAATATATCCGCTCCCGGGTCCAGCCCCAAAGGATAGGTCACTCCGGTTGACTTACCAAAAGCAATCACTTTCTCCAACGGCTCGTCACGGTCAATGCCAATCAGCATAAAATCCGGATTCGACTTATGCTTCAGCCATATATCCTTCTCAATGAAAGGCATCTCCTTACGGCACACTCCACACCAGCTTGCGGTAAACTGCAACATGACCACCTTCCCACGAAGTTCCGAAAGGGTAATGCTTTTCCCATCCGTCAGCTTCACTGTAAAATCAGGAGCCATCTCCCCTACCTTAACGATGTAGCCGGTACTGTCCGCCACTACATCCTGCGCCTTGCCTGCCATGCTGCACATAGCAAACAGACAGAAAATCAGAAATCCAACTTTTTTCATTTTATTCAATCTTTAATAAGTAAGCTGTAACTATTCAGCGAATGATATTTTATAGAATGGGCAAACAATTCCCTATAACAAAAAACTCCGAAACACTTTTAAAAAGCAGTTTCGGAGTTTTATTCTTCGAGGTACCTGGCAGATTCGAACTGCCGTACACGGTTTTGCAGACCGCTGACTAAGCCACTCATCCAAGGTACCGGTTCTTACAAGAACTCTTTATTTCTCGTTTGCGGATGCAAAGGTAGCACTTTTTTTGAAACTACCAACTATCCGCAACAACTTTTCTTCTTTTTTTTCGTCACTCCACTGCACTCCGCACGCTTCTTATCATACAAATTCTTTAGTTCACAGCCACTTGCACAACTATCACACGGATTACCATTTTCTTTGACCCGATGAAAAAAAGAATAAATACTCATGCCAATCCGCACAGCGCAGAGCAACAACAATAAGGCTACTACCCACTCCTGCCAACTATTCATCATAAAAACAGACCTCCTATCTGATAAATTGCAAAAGACATCAGCCAGGCCAGCGCAGTAGTATAAAGCCCCGCAAACACGGCCCACTTCCAACTGCCCGACTCCCCTTTAATGGCTGCCAACGTGGCGATGCACGGAAAATAAATCAGCACAAACACCATGTAACCGAAAGCCACCAGGGGCGTTATCGGAATGCGTTCACCCAAGCTTACGGCATCTGCCTCGGCATCGTCGGCATAAAGCACTCCGAGCGTGCTTACCACCAGCTCCTTGGCGCCCACGCCGGAAAGGATGCCGATGCCCAGCTTCCAGTCGAATCCCAACGGTTCGATGACCGGTTCCATGGCTTTACCAATCCGGCCGATGTAGGAATTCTCCTGCTGTTCCGTCACACTTTCATATTCATCGTGGTTGGGATAATATCCCAATGCCCAGATAACGATGGATGCCACCATAATGATGCCTCCCATCTTGCGGAGATACTGCGCCCCCTTCTCCCACGTATGGCGGAAGATGGCCTTGGACGTCGGCATACGATAAGGCGGCAGCTCCATGACAAACGGCGTATCGTCTCCTTTCACCAGAAAGCGGCAGAAAAGACGTGCCATGACCACTGCCAACAGAATGCCGATGGCATAGATTACTAACAGCACAAAGCTCGCATTGTTCGGGAAGAAGGCGCCTACCAGCAATAAATAGATGGGTAGACGGGCGCTGCACGACATCAGCGGATTGATGAGCATCGTCACCAGACGGCTCTTGCGGTTCTCGATGGTACGCGAAGCCATAATGGCGGGCACATTACACCCAAAGCCCATAATCAGCGGAATGAAGGACTTTCCATGCAGCCCCATTTTATGCATAATCTTATCCATAATGAAAGCGGCACGTGCCATATAGCCCGAGTCTTCCATCAAGGAAATGAAGAAATAGAGCAACAGAATATTCGGCAGGAATACAATGACACCGCCCACACCTCCGATAATACCATCCACCAGAAGGTCCTTCAGCGGTCCTTCGGACATGTTGTCGCGTATCAGGTCGCCCAATTCGCCTACCAGCCATTCAATCCCCTGCATAGGATAGTCGCCCAGCACAAAGGTGCCTTCGAACATCAGATAAAGGAAAAGGAAAAAAATGGGATAGCCCCATACGCGGTGGGTAACGATTGAGTCTATGATTTGAGTGGTCCGCGACGTATCCTGATGATTGTCCACATAGGTCTCGCGCAGGGCACCGGCTATAAAACCATACTTGGCATCGGTGATGGCCTGCTCGCTCTCCTCGTTCACCACCTCGGCAATCCGTGCCTCTTCCCGGTCGCGGACAGCAAGAATCTCCTTTCCATTGGGCAACTCCTCCACAATCTTTTTCAAGTCTTCGTCGTTCTCCAGCAACTTGATGGCAAGGAAACGCGTGGAATATTTGTGGCGGATGTTCTCATTGACGCTGATGACGCGCTTCACCTCCTCAATGCTACGTTCCAGCTCGGGACCGTGATTGATATGGATATGACGGTAGAAGCCACGCGGCTGTTCTATCTCTTCTTTATGGCTGCCGAAGTCATGGTCGGGAACATACTCCTGATGCCAGCTGCGAAGGTCACTCAATATCTCGCTGCGCATCCTGCCCTTATGGTCGAGGAAGTCGCCGCCTTCGTAAATATTGATAATCACATGGAACAGCTGTTCAATGCCTTTTCCGCTACGGCTGACCGTAGGCAACATCGGAACTCCGAACAACTGGCTGAGCTTTACATAGTCCAGCGTGTTTCCACTGGCTTCCAGCTCATCGTACATGTTCAGTGCAATCACCATGCGCACGTTCATGTCAATCAGCTGGGTGGTGAGATAGAGATTGCGTTCCAGGTTGGAAGAGTCCACAACATTGATAATGATATCCGGCGTTTCATTGATAATGTGCCGGCGGACATAGATTTCTTCAGGGGAGTAGGCCGAGAGGGAATAGGTTCCGGGAAGGTCGACAATACGGAAGTGGTAGCCTTGGAAATCAAAATACCCCTCCTTGGCATCTACCGTAACGCCACTGTAATTGCCCACATGCTCGTGCGAACCGGAAGCGATGTTGAAAAGAGAAGTTTTACCACAGTTGGGATTTCCCACCAAAGCCACATTTATGGTGCGGCGTTTGCCGAGGGCCAGTTGCTTCAGCTCATCTTCGCCCAGATGCATGTTTTCGCCCAACCCCTCGTGGTAATCGGGCTGCACAGCCTGCTCCTTAGCTTCCTGCTCACTGATAATCTCTATCATCTCAGCCTCCTGCCGACGAAGAGAAATCTCATATCCCATTACTTTGTATTTGATAGGGTCACGTAACGGAGCATTCAGCAAGACCTCCACTGTTTTACCTTTAATAAATCCCATTTCCACAATCCGTTTGCGGAAACCGCCGTGTCCCAGCACTTTCACGATTACACCTTTTTCACCGGTATTCAATTCGGACAAACGCATAGTCTTTCTGCCTTTCTTTTCTATTTTGGGGGCAAAGATAACACTTATGGCTACAAGGTACAAATAATTTAGAATGTTTTTAAATAAGAGACACTAAGAAGAAACTGTTTGATTTGTATTTCGATACGATAAATGATAATTTGTCTGTGGGTACTGTAAGTTGTCGGAGTATCGTAATTGTTTATTAGGGTAACTTAATTCTCCTCCTCCGGGGAGGAGGAGAATTAAGTTACTCCCATTCTTCATTGTTCATTGTCCATTGTTCATTGGTTTGGAATGTCCATGCCTGCATCCCCTTCTATTTTATCTGTGTTCCATGCGGCGATAGTAATCCCTTTCAGCGTCAGCCCGGCCTTGTTCAGGCTGAGGTCGAAGTTGTAGGTTTTGTTGGCTTCGGTGGTGAGGCCTTCGCTGTTCTTCATATCCAGATAGTAGGTGTAGGTGTTCTCTCCGGAGGTGACTTTGACGAATGGAGTGTTATGGGCGAATGCCTGACCCGGCAGCACGATGGCGCGGTAGGTGGTGGTACCTGCAACGCTGTGGGCGTAGGTGGTGATGGAGGTGGTAGATGCACCTTCAGCATTGGTGGTAGCGGTATTATCAGCCTTTGTTACACTGCCGTCTGCCAAACTCCATGTGCCGCTGAGGGCGAAGCCTTCGAGGCAGAGCAGCTCTACCTTGTCGATGGCGGGCAGGAAGGAGGAGTAGCCGTCTCCGGGGGAGAGGGTGACGGTGATTTGGCTCATGCAGTGCTTCATGCTGATGCTTGCGCTGTTCGTTGCCACGGTGGTGCATTTGCCCCACAGCAGGTCGGCGGCTTCGTAGTCGGCGGCGGCGGTGCTGCTGTTGTTCTGGTCGGGCTTGATGCTGACGTCGGGCACGGTGTAGCCGGAGGTGGCGGTGGAAGCATAGGGATAGTAGGCGTAGATGGTGTGCTGGTCGGTGACGTTCTGCCAGTAGAGGGGTTCGTCGGTGAAGCTGCCGTTTACCCATTTGGCGTTCTTGGGGTCGAGGGAGGCGCTGATGGGGGATTCTTCGGTGGCACCCTTAGTGTGGGCGATGTAGAGACCCAGTGCGTCGTCATCATCGAACTCGGTGGCACCGATGGCGGCGCGGCTGATGGGGATGTTGGTGCCGGTGGTGGTGAGCAGGAGCTTCACGTTGATGGGCTTGGTGATGTCTACTGTCTGGTCTGAATCGTTGCTGCAGGCGGTGGTCAGCAGGCCGAGGGTGGCTGCGAAGAGCAGCGCTTGGATACTTCTTGTTTTCATACTTAATCTGTTTATTTGTTTATATATTTATTTCGTCTATTAAAATCAGTTCATATTATGGGGTCATTGGGCTTGTCTGTTTATGGCTCGGAGGGAGCTGAATTGGTTACTTTTGTGTAATTCTCGGGGGTTGTCAGCTCCTCAATGGTGGCGCTGGCAAGTGAAGTGCTTCCATTGTAGTTATAGTATATGTTCGTCCAAGTCTTCTTTCCCCAATTGCGGCACTGGGTTATTTGCTCGGGGGTGAGTGCGGTAACTCCGGTGAGGAAGAGGTTCTCAGGGGAGAATATAGAACCTTCTGATCCATCTCCGAGACCGTCTTGGGTGTCGCAGGTGGGGAGATAGAATATGTTTTCGGTATTGGTGCCGCTAAGGACGATGCTCTTCAGACCGGTGCATCCAAAGAAAGCAGCGCTTCCGATGTCGGTGACTTGTGGCAGGTAGATGCTTGCCAGGTTGGTGCACCGCAAGAAGGCATTGTTTCCGATTTTGGTGGCTTTTGACAGGTTGATACTTGCCAATTTGGTGCAACCGCTGAAAGTATAACTTCCGATTTCGGTGACTTGTGACAGGTCGATGCTTGCCAGTTGGGTGCTGGCGAAAGCTGCGTTTCCGATTTCGGTAACTTTTGGCATGTTGATGCTTGTCAGGCCGGCACATCCAAAGAAAGCATCATTTCCGATACTGGTGGCTTGTGGCAGGTCGATGCTTGTCAAGCCGGTGCATCCATAAAAAGCACCTTTTTCGATGTCGGCGGCTTTTGTCAGGTTGATGCTTGTCAGGCCGGTACATTTATAGAAAGCATAGTTTCCGATTTTGGTGGCTTGTGGCAGGTTGATGCTTTGCAGAGTACTATTGCCGTTGGTGAAGTGATACCAAGTTGCAGGCACTTCCTTCACCGGCTCCATATAGAGGTTTTGTACGTAATTACGGTTGCTGCCCAGCAATCCTAACAGCTCGCTCTGTTTTCCTTCCGGTACAGGCCCGCTGATGAAGAGGTTGGAGACGAGGGTAGCAGAAGAACTTCCGGCGGCGTCTATCGCTTCCAGCCTGCTCTTCACGGCATTGTAGGACGCTTCCGTCCCGTCCAGCAGGAGGATGTTTTCCGGTGCTATGCCCTTTATGTCGAGGCTTCCGTCCGACACTTGCAGGTACTTGCCGGGGAGGTAGAATCGGTTGCCGGTGGTGCCGCCGGCGCTATATACCTTGTCCGTAAGAAAAGAGAGGGCACCGCTTCCTCCGGCGTCGCTGCAAGTAGTTGCATCGTTGTCGGAATAGACGGGGCTGTATTGGTGGTAAGTGGGTATCATCAACGCCCGATGCACCGCCGCACCGTCCCGGCTCAGGGTGGTGACGGAATAGGTGTCGGTATCGGCGAGGTTTTCGGAAAACCTGTAGGAGGGTATACCGTCTGTAGTAGAATTGTTCACGGAGGATGCCTCTCTCAGTGCCGTCACTCCGCCCGTGTAGGCGCAGAATACGGCTTTGGCAGGCGCTTTCAGCAGGACGGCGGCGGGTGCGGTGGAGAAGATGTCCACTTTCACCAGGGCACGTTGCATCCGTAGGGGGATGGGGTCGGCGGTGGGCTTGGGTATGCGGACGGCGAGACCGGAGGTGCGCAGCTGTTCCCAGTAGTCGTAGTTCTCGGGGGTGAAGGCTTGGGGAAGCTGGAAGGTGAAGGCTTCGCCCGGCTGCAGGGGGTGGCTGCTGCCGCTGTTTCCGCCGCTGCTTCCGCTTCCGCTGCTGCCGCTGCTGCCGGCAGATGGCAATGTCTCCAGTGGCTGCATCTCTATGGCGGGGGAGATGGCGGTGAAGTAGTAGGCGGCGGCGTCTTTCTCCCAGCGGAGGAGGTTGGCGGGGTCGACGGGCTCCCAAGTGGCGGAGGTGACGGCTTGCGTGCTGCCATCGGTGCTGACAGAGGTGCAGGTGTAGTTGGCGTGGCTGTAGCGGACTTCGGCGGGCGAGCCGTCTGCTGCCAACGACGACGTTACGGGCACGGTCATGAATACGGTGATGGTGGTTCCTACTTTGGGGAAGTCGGTTTCCGTGGCGGGTGTGCCGGTGGTTCCGTCGGCGCGTGTCTGCGATCCTCCTTCTCCGGCCATGGGCGACTGCTGTTCCACGCTTGTGGCGATGCAGCCTATCTGTATGGGTTGGCCTATGAGGGAGGCTGTGGCTTCACTGTCGGCACCGGGCAGGGGGGCGGTGTCGGGGCAGATGTCGTCTGTGCAGGCGCAGGGCGGCAGCAGGGCAAGCAGCAGGGCGGGGATCAGTAGCGTCCGGCGGAGGTGGTTCCTTGTTTTCATTCGTTGGATGGTATTTTTTGATTTATGATTTATGATTTATGATTTATGCGGGGTGGTGGTTATTGGGGGGAGTCCTTGGGCCAGTGGCCGCTATAGTTTTCGGGGTTTGTCAGGCTGGCAGGGTTATCCACTGTCAGGTTGTAGTGGATGGCTTGCCAGGTGACGCCACCCCAGGATTTGTATTTGGCGGCATTGCCTTCTGCCTCGAACATATCATCGGTGACATCGGTGAGGAAGAGGAGGGTGGCGGCGGTGTCTGCGAATGCACCATCACCAACGGTGGGCAGGGAGAAGCCGTCTTGGTCGTTGGTACCGCTGAGGACGACTTCTTTAAGGGTGGAGCAGTAGTTGAATGCGTACTTTCCTATGCTTGTCACTGCTTTGGGTATGCTGATTTCTGTCAGGCTGCTACAGTAGGCGAATGCGTAATTTCCTATGCTTGTCACTTTCGGTATGTTGATTTCCTTCAGACTGCTACAGTAGTTGAATGCGCTTCCTCCTATCTCTGTCACTGTCTCCGGCAGTTGGATGCTCGGCAGACTCGTGCAGAACTCGAATGTGCTCACTCCTATTTTTGTTACTCCCTTGGGTATATTGATTGTTGTCAGACTGTTACAGCTGTAGAATGCGTTGCTTCCTATCTCTGTCAATCCCTCCGGCAGTTGGATGCTCGTCAGACTCGTGCAGCCTTGGAATGTGCCTGCTTCTATCTTCGTTACTTCCTTGGGGATGCTGATTTCCTTCAGGCTGCTACAGTTTGCGAATGCTATTCGTCCTACCTCTGTCAATCCCTCCGGCAGTTGGATGCTCGTCAGGCTCGTGCACATCGAGAATGTGCTCTCTCCTATTTTTGTTACTCCCTCGGGTATATTGATTTTCGTCAGGATATTGCATTGGGAGAATGCCTGATTTCCTATCTCTTTCACTGTTTCCGGCAGTTGAATGCTCGTCAGCTTCTGGCAGCCGATGAATGCTTTTTGTCCTATACTTGTTATCCCTTCGGGAAGTATCACCTCTTGAAGGGTGGTATTTGTGTTCTTTCCCGGGCTGCAAAATCCCTCCGGTATGGCTGTCGCCCCGCTTGCGGTGATGTAGAGGTGGCTGACCTTGAAGTATTTAACATAATATCCATCAGCTTCCATCTGCTTTTCCAAATCCACCAAGTCCTGGTCGTTAATCTTCCCCATAATCACTACCCTGATGGGGTTGCTTTGGCCGGCGCTTGCCAGTGCAGTCTTCAGTGCAGACCCTTCTGCCAGCAGGCTTCCCGCTGTTTCGTTCTCCACCGTTACGAAGTTTCCTGTTTGCGTCGCCTCCACCAGTGTCGGGCTTTGCCATCCGGTGGACGTTACGCTCAATGCGCTCACCCCTGCTTTGTTTACTTTCAGGTTCAGCTCGTGGCAGGTATTGGCTTGGGTGGTGATGTCATTGGTGGGTAGGTACTTATAGATGTCGTTTCCGATGTGGATGCTTATCATCAGTCGGTTTGCGGCAAAGGTCTGTCCCGGCAGCATCAGGGCATAGTATGCCAATGAGGCACTGCCGTTCTTCAGCAGGCGGACATCGGGATGGGTGGAGGTTTCGCCGTCGCCGTGATTATGGATGACGGGCCTTCCGTCGGCACTCATGGTGAAGTAGGCTTTCGCCTGCTTGAGGTGTACGGTGGCCGTCTGCAGCTGTTCGGCGGTGATGCCGTCGCCCGGCAGCAGGTTGACGCATAGCTGTGCCATGCTGTGCTCCAGCACCAAATCGATGGAGGATAATGTGGCGGAGTGTATACCGCTGTAGTGCAGCAGGTCGGTGATGTGCCATTTATCGGCGGCAGAGGTATATTGCTTGTCGTCCCAGGCATTCAGGATGCCCCCTGCAGTGGCGTTGTTGGTTTCGTAGTCGGAGGGCATGTTGTAAACGGCAGGGGAGGAAGAAGAATAAGCGGGTCCCCACCAGGCGGTGAGGGTGTGGCTGCCGCTCCCTTGCCAGTAGGCGTACTCGGTCTTGGTGGAACTCCAACTGCTGTTGCCGTTGTATCGGTAGGTGCCGGTGGATTGGGCGCTTCCGGCAGATGGGGCGCCTCCGGCGGTGAGGGTTACGTGCAGCTCTTCGCCGTCTCTGAAGCTATGGCCGGATGCCACGTCGGGCACGGCATTGGCGGCACGGGTGTTTCCTCCTTCTATGCTTACGGTTCCAAGCGTCAGCGCTTGTCCGTTTCCCCGGTTTTCGTCTTGCCCGGTCAGTTCGTTGGTACATCCTGCCAGTATCAGCAGGCATATCATGGCACCTATGGCTGCCGTGATGGCGGTCAGTGTACGCAGCGTTTCCCATTCTTGCGAGGTCGGTCGTTTCATGATGCAGTTTTCTATTTGGATTGTTATAGGTTTTATTGATGTCCCTTTGCAAAGATGTCCGCAAAGTAAATATGATGTCGCGATACCACCAATTTTTTTCCCCCGGTACTTGTCCTATATTGTCGCCTTGTTGTCCTATATTGTCTCACCCCCTCCAGAAGCACTTCTGGAGGGGGTACGAAGGGAAGCGCGGAGGATGAAAAATCCGCCCTTATCTCAATTTTACTCATAGACTGTCAGATTCCAATTCTTTCTCAATCTCTTCAATTGTAGGCAAACTGCCACGGAATCGTGATAAACGAAAGAGAAAAGATTGAACCGTCATTTAGCTCCCCAAAGAGATACTAAACAATAATACCCAGAAAGCAGAACACTATTTCCAGAGATACTAAATCGTAACTTCACCATAGCTTTGTTCTTTTCTTACCACAGCTGTGGTAAGAAAAGAACAAAGCTATGGTATGCATAGAACACAACTGTGGTAAGATTAGCTTTTAGCAAATACGACCTTAGCCGATAGAGATTCTGAAAATAGATACTTGCAGATATGGCAATAAAAATCGTTTGCACTATCTTTGCACCACTCTATAGTTGAATATGCAGAAGGTAGTACAATACATCGAGCACCACAAGCTCTTCTCGCTGGACGACAAGATACTTGTGGCACTGAGCGGCGGGGCGGACTCCGTGGCGTTGCTGCGCCTGCTCCTCAGCCTGGGATACACATGCGAAGCCGCCCATTGCAACTTCCATCTGCGCGGAGCGGAATCCGACCGCGACGAGCACTTTGTACGCCAACTCTGCCTGGAGCACCGGGTGACGCTGCACACCGTCCACTTCAACACGGAGCAGGAAGCAAAGGAACGGCATATCTCCATCGAAATGGCTGCAAGGGAATTGCGCTACGCGTGGTTCGAAAAAACAAGGGAAGCATGCAGTGCAGCCGTCATTGCCGTCGCCCACCATCAGGATGACAGTGTGGAGACATTGCTGCTCAATCTGATTCGCGGCACCGGCATCAACGGGTTGCGGGGCATACGCCCCCGAAACGGACATATAGTCCGCCCCTTGCTCTGCCTGGACAGAAAGGAAATCGTCGGTTATCTGGAAAGTATCGGGCAATCCTACGTGACGGACAGCACCAATCTGCAGGACGAATATACCCGCAACAAAATACGCTTGAACCTGCTTCCCATGATGCAGGAGATAAACCCCTCCGTCAAGGAAAGCATCCTCAAAACGGCAGAGCATCTGGACGATGCGGCCTCTATATATAATATAGGTATAGAAGAAGCCAAACTGCGAGTCAAGACATCGGAAGGCATAAGTATCAACGCCCTGAAGCAAGAAGCGGCATCGGAAACGGTCTTATTTGAAATTCTGCATCCGCTCGGGTTCAACGCCGCACAAGTAAGGGACATCTGCCGGACATTGGACGGACAGCCCGGCAAAGTCTTTGCCACCCCCGGCTGGCGTGTCATCAAAGACCGCGGCTCGTTGTTGATAGAGCCCGTACAGGAAGCCGTAAAGCCCTTATTGGAAATAAAAGAACATCCTTATACACCGGATTTCATGATTCCACGCAACAAAGCTACCGCCTGCTTTGATGCCGACAAACTCCAGCATCCCCTATCACTGCGCCTTTGCAGGCAGGGAGACAGCTTCGTGCCCTTCGGCATGAAAGGCCGGAAGAAGGTAAGCGACTACCTGACCGACCGCAAGTTCTCCCTTCTGCGCAAAGAACGGCAATGGGTGCTTTGCTGCGGAGATGACATCATCTGGCTGGTGGGAGAACGGGTGGACAACCGTTTCAGAATAGACGAAAAAACCCGGAAAGTGCTGGTTGTATCAACCATCGGCCAATAGCCATCACAGAATGATTCTGTCCTCCTTCTGTTTCTTGAAGCAATCGGAAAGCAATACGGCAAACGGCGTGTCATACGTGCGCGCCTTCTGCGGACAGCCTTTCACACAAGCACAACATTTGATGCATTTCTCTGCAACCGTATTACACTCGTCTCCTTTTATAATGGCTCCTGCAGGACAATGCTTCACGCAATATCCGCAATGCGTACAACGTTCCGCATCTACTTGCGGAGTGCGGGGCATAGGCACCCCACTCTTACGCAACTTGACGACTCTGCGCAAAAAGCGGAGCAACGGGAAGAAAGGCTGGCGCGGACGCTGGATACGGGTCACATCCACCCCATACAGTTTCTCCATATCTTCGGCCGCCGCAATTTTAGCACGTATTTTTTCACCAAAAAGCTTTGCATACTCCAAGTCGTCCGCATCCGGACGTCCGGCTGCCACCGGATATTTCTCACTGCTATAAGAGTGCTCTCCTACAAACGTAGCACCTGCAATAACCTTGAAGCCCAACTTCGTGACAAAAGCATCCAATTCCACCAAAGCCTTCTCATAGGCCCGGTTGCCGTACACCACCACAACCACGGCAGGTGCACCGTCAGCATGAAGCTCCTTCATCCGCTCCAATGCCAAAGGAGCCACATGGCCGCCATATACGGGCACCGTGATGACCGCCAAAGCATGGGAAGGTACCTCCCTTTTACCCGCCGCCTCCAAGGTGAGGTCCACTTTGGAGACAGACGAAATTCCCGTTCCGTGAACAATTGCCTCTCCCACTTGTTTAGAGGTACAAGTAGGTGAAAAAGTTATCAACTGTACTTCATCTATATTCATAAACCAATCCTTCATGTTGTTGTTAATACAACAAAGATAAAGTTTTAAATTTAAAAAAAAGATGATTTGTTTATGAAACCAAAAATATTTATTACCTTTGCACCGTTGAAACATTCTGCGACTTCTTGCTGTGGCAAGAATTGTTTATCAGATTTCCGGTTCAATAATAAATATCCCATATAAATCATATATCACAAGGTAAACTTGCCCAAGTTGCTTCCTACAACAACTGCAACTGTGCACTTATGCCTTTCAATAAAAGTAAATTTTAAACCATTCACATATATACTGTATGTATAACATCATTCAACTGAACGACAAAAATTTGTCGGAACTACAAACTATTGCCCAAGAACTGGGTATAAAAAAAACAGACTCACTCAAAAAAGAAGAACTTGTTTACAAGATACTTGACGAACAAGCTATCGCAGGCGCTACCAAGAAAGTTGCCGCCGACAAGCTGAAGGAAGAGCGTAAAGGGGAAAAGCAAAAACGCTCGCGCGTCACTGTAAAGACCGTAAAAAAGGAAGGTGCCGACAAAGTGTTCTCAGCCAATAAAAACGGAGACCTCACCAAAGCCAAAACAGAGGAAGCACCGGCTGCGAAAGAACAACCCAAAACTGTGGAAGCACCCCAAGAACCGACCATAGAAGCTGCAACGCCGGCGCCAGCCAAAGAAGCCGCCGTACCCAAACGCAAACCGGGACGCCCCCGCAAGGTAAAGGAAGAGACTGCTGCACCCCAAGCAACGGAAACCCCGAAGGTTGCCGAACCGGAATTGAACTTCGAGGCTAAAGCTCCGAAAACAGAACCTCAGGCAGAAGCCAAAGCAGAAAAGAATATCGTACCGGACGAAAGCCCTATCCTGGCCGAAGCGGCAGATGACTTCATCCCCATTGAAGACCTCCCTACGGAAAAAATAGAATTGCCATCCGAACTTATCGGCAAATTCGAAGCGACCAAAGCGGAAACTCCCGCCACTCCCACTCCTGCCGCTGCCCCAGCCGAACCGCAACAGCCACAACGCCCGCGCCTCCGCGCCCGCGACAACAACAACCCATACAATAACAACAACAATAACAACCGCAACGGTGGCTATAACCAACAGCGCCCCGTGCAGCAGCGCCCTGCACAACCGTATAACAACGGAGAGAACTATCCCGCCGCTCCGGAACGCAAACCCGTAATAGAACGCGAGAAGACGTACGAATTCGATGACATCCTCACCGGAACCGGTGTACTGGAAATCATGCAGGATGGCTACGGCTTCCTCCGTTCCTCCGATTACAACTATTTGTCCTCACCGGACGATATTTACGTATCACAATCACAAATCAAATTGTTCGGCCTGAAAACCGGTGATGTGGTAGAAGGCGTAATCCGTCCCCCGAAAGAAGGCGAAAAGTACTTCCCGCTGGTAAAAGTATCCAAAATAAACGGACGTGACCCGGCTTTCGTACGCGACCGCGTACCGTTCGAGCACCTCACCCCCCTCTTCCCGGACGAGAAGTTCAAGCTTTGCAAAGGTGGATACTCCGACTCTATGTCGGCCCGTGTCGTAGACTTGTTTGCCCCCATCGGTAAGGGCCAGCGTGCCTTGATTGTGGCACAGCCCAAAACCGGTAAGACCATCTTGATGAAAGACATTGCCAACGCCATTGCCGCCAATCATCCGGAAGTCTACATGATTATGCTGCTCATCGACGAACGCCCGGAGGAAGTTACCGACATGGCGCGTACCGTCAATGCGGAAGTAATCGCCTCTACCTTCGACGAACCGGCAGAACGCCACGTGAAGATTGCCGGCATCGTCCTTGAAAAAGCAAAACGCATGGTGGAATGCGGACACGATGTTGTCATCTTCCTCGACTCCATCACCCGCCTGGCACGTGCCTACAACACCGTATCCCCGGCTTCCGGCAAAGTGCTTTCCGGTGGTGTGGATGCCAACGCATTACATAAGCCCAAACGCTTCTTCGGTGCAGCACGTAACATCGAGGGCGGCGGTTCACTGACCATCCTTGCCACTGCCTTGATTGACACTGGCTCAAAGATGGACGAGGTTATCTTCGAAGAATTCAAGGGTACGGGTAATATGGAGTTGCAGCTCGACCGCAACTTGTCCAACAAGCGTATCTTCCCAGCTGTCAACATCGTTGCCTCCAGCACCCGCCGCGACGACCTGCTGCAAGACAAGCAGACACTGGACCGCATGTGGATTCTCCGCAAGTACCTTGCCGACATGAATCCGATAGAAGCCATGGACTTCGTAAAAGACCGTCTGGAGAAGACCAAAGACAACGACGAATTCCTGATGAGCATGAACAGTTAACAGCAACTGCATACAGATATTGTACAAAAGCTTCCATTTACGTTCATAAACGTAGGTGGAAGCTTTTTTTATATCCGTTTTTTCATACATTTGCCACCATACAATAACCTTGAACAAATAAAATCCAAATCTGATGAAAACGATTCACTCTTTTATGGGAATGGCATTGTGCAGCTTTCCGGTAATGGCACAGCAATCGCCCAATTTTCTTATTATCCAATGCGACCATCTGACCCAGCGGGTAGTAGGCGCATACGGTGCCGACCCCAGCTGCACTCCACCTATAGACCGAATTGCCTCCCAAGGTGTAACATTTGCCAACGCATACGTGGGATGCCCCCTCAGCCAACCGTCACGCGCTGCCTTATGGAGCGGACTGATGCCGCATCAAACCAATGTACGTTCCAACTCGGCCGAACACATCAATCCTCCGCTACCCGACAGCATTCCGACCCTGGGAAGCCTCTTCACCGCCAACGGTTATGAGGCCGTCCACTTTGGCAAAACCCATGACATGGGTTCCCTAAGGGGATTCCGCCACAAGGAACCGGTTGCCAAGCCCTTCACCGACCCCGAATTTCCCGTCAACAATGACAGCTTTCTGGATGTAGGAACCTGCGAGGATGCCGTGGCCTATCTCAGCAATCCACCGCAAGAACCTTTCATCTGCATAGCCGATTTCCAAAACCCGCACAATATCTGCGGATATGTAGGCGAAAATAAAGGGGAGCACATAGATAGCCCCATCAGTACCCCACTCCCGCTACTACCCGAAAACTTTGAAGTGGAAGACTGGGAAAAACTTCCGTTGCCCATTCAGTACATCTGCTGCAGCCACCGGAGGATGATGCAAGCCGCCCACTGGAACGAGGACAATTACCGGCACTACGTCGCCGCCTTCCAGCATTACACGCGGATAGTGGCCAGACAGATAGAGAGTGTACTGGAAGCCCTCTACTCCACTCCCGCCGGCAAAAATACAATTGTCATTGTACTGGCAGACCACGGAGACGGAATGGGGTCACACCGCATGGTAACCAAGCAGGTCAGCTTTTACGAAGAAATGACAAATGTGCCCTTCATCATAGCCGGTCCCGGCATTCATCCCCGTCAAAAACCAGTGGAAGATTTACTGACCCAACCCACTATCGACCTGCTGCCCACTCTCTGTGAACTGGCAGGCATTCCGGTGCCTTCCTCCAAGCCCGGCATCAGCCTTGCCCCTTTCCTGAAAGGCGAGAAGCAAAAGAGACAGCACCCCTATGCAGCCTCCGAATGGCACAGTGAATACGAAGTGACCGTCAGCCCGGGACGGATGATACGCAGTCCCAGATACAAATACACACACTATCTGGAAGGCAACGGGGAAGAACTGTATGATATGTTGAAGGATAAAGGAGAAAGACGAAACCTTGCCCATGACCCCAAATACTCAAAGATTCTGGCCGAGCACCGGGCACTGCTGGACGACTACATCCGCCGCACACAGGACGACTACCGAAGCCTGAAAGTTGAAGCCGACAAGAGATGGCGCAGCCACGCACCGGGATATCCCAACCACGAAGGACCCTGCGCCAGAGACATTATCAATAGAAAGTAAGCAAAAAGAACTAAAAAAAACAGAATAATATAGATGATTATCAGTGCCTTGACCGGCACTTCCATTCTTTTCGCCCATCCCGCTGCAAGTCTTCAATAATATTCTGCTTCAAAAGAAGGCAGTTAAAGGGATTTTTTGTACTTTTGCGCCTCAATAAGAGTAATTTGTAATTTAGTAATTGTAATTAGATACTATGTTCGATAATTTAAGCGAGAGACTTGAAAGGTCGTTTAAAATTTTGAAAGGTGAGGGCAAAATCACCGAAATCAATGTTGCGGAAACCCTGAAAGACGTACGTAAGGCACTTTTGGATGCCGACGTGAACTATAAGGTAGCCAAAAACTTCACCGATACCGTTAAGGAAAAAGCCTTGGGACAAAACGTGCTGACAGCCGTTAAGCCCAGCCAGCTGATGGTAAAAATCGTACACGATGAACTGACCCAGCTCATGGGCGGCGAGACTTCTGAAATAAACCTCGACTCCAAGCCTGCCATTATCCTAATGTCTGGTTTGCAAGGCTCCGGTAAAACAACTTTCTCCGGAAAGCTGGCCCGCATGCTGAAGAGCAAGAAGAACAAAAAGCCGTTATTGGTGGCTTGTGACGTGTACCGTCCTGCCGCTATCGAGCAGTTACGCGTACTGGCTGAACAGATTGACGTACCGATGTACTCGGAACCGGACAGCAAAAATCCGGTAGCCATTGCCCAAAATGCCATCCAAGAAGCCAAAGCCAAAGGTTACGACCTTGTAATTGTCGATACAGCCGGTCGTCTGGCAGTGGATGAGGAGATGATGAACGAGATTGCCGCCATCAAGAAGGCCATCAATCCGGACGAGATTCTGTTCGTAGTGGATTCAATGACCGGTCAGGATGCAGTGAACACCGCTAAGGAATTCAACGAACGGCTCGACTTCAATGGTGTAGTATTGACCAAACTGGATGGTGATACCCGCGGTGGTGCCGCCCTTTCTATCCGTTCGGTGGTAAACAAGCCCATCAAGTTTGTAGGTACCGGTGAAAAGCTGGATGCCATCGACCAGTTCCATCCCTCACGTATGGCCGACCGTATTCTCGGTATGGGTGACATCGTATCTTTGGTGGAACGTGCACAGGAACAATATGACGAGGAAGAAGCCAAACGCCTGCAAAAGAAGATTGCCAAGAACCAGTTCGACTTCAACGACTTCCTGAGCCAGATTGCACAAATCAAGAAAATGGGTAACTTGAAGGAACTTGCCTCCATGATACCGGGCGTAGGCAAAGCCATCAAGGATATAGACATTGACGACAATGCCTTCAAGAGCATTGAAGCCATCATCTACTCCATGACTCCGGAAGAACGCAGCAATCCGGCCATTCTGAACGGTTCACGCCGCCAGCGCATTGCCAAAGGTAGCGGTACGAATATTCAGGAAGTAAACCGCCTGCTGAAACAGTTTGACCAGACCCGCAAGATGATGAAGATGGTCACTGGCAGCAAGATGGGTAAGATGATGCCGAAACTTAAAAGATAAGATAACAGCCTATGACACTGATTGATGGAAAAGCAATTTCAGAGCAAGTAAAGCAAGAGATTGCAGCAGAAGTAGCCGAGATAGTGGCTCGTGGGGGTAAACGCCCGCATCTGGCCGCCATTCTTGTAGGACACGATGGAGGTAGCGAAACCTACGTCGCCGCCAAAGTAAAGGCATGCGAAGTTTGCGGATTCAAGTCCTCACTTATCCGCTACGAGGCAGACGTTACTGAAGAGGAACTGCTCGCCAAGGTACGCGAATTGAACGAGGATGCGGATGTGGACGGTTTCATCGTACAGCTTCCCTTGCCCAAGCATATCTCCGAGCAGAAAGTGATTGAAACCATCGACTACCGTAAGGATGTGGACGGTTTCCATCCCATCAATGTGGGACGGATGTCCATTGGTCTTCCCTGCTATGTATCCGCTACCCCCAACGGTATCCTCGAACTGCTGAAGCGCTATCAGATAGAGACTTCAGGCAAGAAATGCGTGGTATTGGGACGCAGCAACATTGTAGGCAAACCCATGGCTGCCCTGATGATGCAGAAAGCCTATCCCGGTGATGCCACAGTAACCGTATGCCACAGCCGCAGCAAAGACCTGGTAAAGGAATGCCAGGAAGCGGACATCATCATTGCTGCGTTGGGACAACCGAACTTCGTTAAGGCGGAAATGGTCAAGGAAGGTGCTGTCGTTATCGATGTAGGTACTACCCGTGTGCCCGATGCCTCCAAGAAATCCGGATTCAAGTTGACCGGTGATGTGAAATTCGACGAAGTAGCTCCCAAATGTTCATTCATTACCCCCGTACCGGGAGGCGTAGGTCCCATGACCATCGTTTCCCTTATGAAGAATACATTGCTCGCCGGCAAGAAAGCAATCTACCAATAACAAGGCGATGAAAACGCTCGCCGTCTTCATTGTTGTCCTACTGTATAGCGTAACCCTTTCCTCGCAGGAAAGGATTACGCTATTATTTGTCGGCGACCTGATGCAGCACCAGGCACAAATAGACGCTGCACATGTATCTGAAGGAAAATATGACTACTCCTCCTGCTTCTCCCTCATAAAAGAGCAAATATCCCAGGCAGACCTCGCCATAGGAAATCTGGAAGTCACATTGGGGGGCAGGCCCTATCGGGGCTATCCTATGTTCAGCGCCCCCGATGAATATCTTCAGGCCATAAAGGACGCCGGATTCGATATTTTACTGACAGCCAACAACCACTGTCTGGACCGTGGAAAAAAGGGAATGGAGCGTACCATACAATTGCTTGACTCCTCCGGTATTCGTTACGCAGGCACCTACAAGAATCTGTCGGAGCGCAGGCAACGCTATCCCCTGTTCATCAACAGAAACGGCTTTCGCATTGCCCTACTCAACTATACTTACGGCACCAATGGTATCAAGGCTACCTCTCCCAATATCGTAAACTATATTGATAAGAATACCATCCTGCAAGATATCCAAAGTGCCAAGGCACGCCAACCGGATGCCATTATTGCCTGCATGCATTGGGGAGAGGAATATCAGTCCCTTCCCAACCGTGAGCAACGCGAACTGGCCAACTGGTTGCTCCAACAAGGCGTAACACATATTATCGGTTCACACCCTCACGTCATTCAACCGATGGAACTACGTACCAACGGTACCGAACAGCACATCATAGTCTACTCCTTGGGAAACTTCATTTCCAATATGAGCAAGGCCAACACTGACGGCGGCCTCATCTTCACTTTGCAGTTGGAGAAACATCCTCTCCCCCAACCCATCCGTCCCTCTTACACCGGTCAGAGTCAGACGCCCCTGCCAGACTCCAATCCTTTGCCTTTTCCATACTGTCGTGTTTCCTATTGTGGATATAATCTGGTCTGGACCGGCCGGCCGGAACTTACTAAAGAAAAAAATTACATTCTTTATCCTGCCAGTTTTCCTACAGAACATTTAACGCCGGAAGCTCGTAAACACCTGGAAATCTTTGTCAAAAGCTCTCGAAAGCTGCTCCAGCAGCACAATATAGGTATCTACGAGAAGAAAAAATAATGCAGAAATCTCAAAAATTTTCGTCTCATTCTTTGCAATATTAAAGATTATCCCTATCTTTGCACCGCATTTAAGAAATGCACTAACATGGTGGCTGTAGTTCAGTTGGTTAGAGCGTCAGATTGTGGTTCTGAATGTCGTGGGTTCGAGTCCCATCTGCCACCCGCAAAGAAGAGGAAATTCGAAAGAATATTCCTCTTTTTTTGTTATTGTCCAAACAATCCCCCAAAGGGAGGCAACGTGGAATCAATGTAAAAAATTGTAGGGATACTCCTCACAGAGTATCCCTACATCATAGGAAGGAATCAATTACCTAAACCAGTCCTTGTACAAAAGAGTTTACTTTCTCAAAATGTTCAAAATAGCTGGAAACTTATTCCGATATTTTGCATTCTGTATCAATCACACTTAATAGTACTTCCTTCCTTACTTTATCAAGCCAGTGATAAGACAACCCGTTATCACCTTATAGAAATAAGAATACAAAAAGAATATTTCATCTTTCAAAAAACATTCGATACCAATAACTCTACTATTTTCGATTTCCGACATGCAAATATAACCCTTTTTGTTTATACGAAAAGCAAAATCAGTTATCTTTGCAAAGATGAAATTCAATCAAATATGAAAATTCTCTGGATAGACCTCAATAGCTCGTATGCACACTCTTCGTTGGCACTCCCTGCACTGCACGCACAAATAGCAAAGAACAATTCCGTAAAATGGGAAATCGTATCTGCCACCATCAATGAAAACGTAGGAATGATTGTCGACGAAATATACCGGCACCAACCCGACATCATTGCCGCAACGACATGGTTGTTCAACCACGAACAACTGTTGCACATCACAGCGAGATTAAAAGCATTGCTTCCCAATAGCTGCTTCATCTTGGGTGGACCTGAATTCTTAGGAAACAATGAAGACTTTCTGCATAAAAACCCTTTCATCGACTGTGTATTCAGGGGAGAGGGAGAAGAAGCATTCCCCCAATGGCTGTCTTGCTGGAACCAGCCGGAAAAATGGAACAGTATTCCGGGACTCTGCTATATGAATCCTCAAAAGCAATATATAGACAACGGCATAGCCCGTGTACTTAACTTTTCACGGCTCGTACCACCGGAAAACAGCTGTTTTTTCAACTGGAGCAAACCATTCGTACAACTGGAGACTACCCGAGGCTGTTTCAACACATGCGCATTCTGCGTCAGCGGTGAAGAAAAACCGGTGCGCACACTGTCCATTGAAAGTATCCGTGAACGCCTTCAAATTATCCACAGTCATGGAATAAAAAACGTACGCGTCCTCGACCGGACCTTTAATTATAATCCGCGCCGTGCTAAAGAATTACTGCAACTTTTCCTGGAATTCAACCCGGACATATGCTTTCACTTAGAAATACACCCTGCACTATTATCCGAAGAGCTGAAAAATGAATTGAAAAGGCTACCTAAAGGATTGCTCCATCTCGAGGCCGGTATTCAAAGCCTGCGCGAACCGGTCCTCCAGAAAAGCCGTCGGATGGGAAGCCTGGAGGACTCACTGCAAGGTCTTCGTTTCCTATGTTCCCTACCCAATATGGAAACACACGCCGACCTCATTGCCGGCTTGCCTCTATACCGCCTATCCGAAATATTTGAAGATGTGCGTACACTTGCCGGATACAATGCCGGCGAGATACAGCTTGAATCCCTGAAGTTACTTCCCGGCACAGAAATGAGAAGAAGAGCGGAAGAACTAGGCATCCGATATTCTCCTCTCCCCCCTTATGAAGTGCTTCAAACAAATGAAATCAGTGTCAACGAGCTTCAAACAGCCCGGCAACTGTCACGTCTTCTGGATGGATTCTATAACACAACTGCTTGGCAAGCCATCACCCGCAAGCTGATTCTGGACGACAACGACTTCCTACGTCGCTTTCTGGAATTTTTAATCGATAAAAATCTTATAGACCAGCCCATGAGCCTGGAAAAGCGAGGCCTCGTACTCTATGAATTCTGCAGTATGCATTATCCGGCCTATAAAATCATGGTCACCATTGCCTGGATAGAGGCAGGCATGTCATTAAAGAAAAAACCAGCAGAGAAAGTCAAGACCAAGCGCCAGATGCCACCGGAATATTGGGAAGTCATCTATGGAAACTACAAAGAAAGCCTCCGCTTATGTTTTCTACCCATTGACGACAATACCCAAAATGGTTATTGGTTCGGCTTCGAATCGGAAATACAAAAAGCAGAACCAGTATTCAAAGCCAAAGGAATAATGGAGAGGTATCAAAATACACAATCACCGCAGATTAACACAGATAAAAGTTCTTGATTATCAGAAATTCTATAGCAATCTGTGTAACCTGCGGCGAGTTATGCCCTCATTTCTTCTCCTATCCGCAGTGGAAATACTTCTCGACCAGTTTCAGCATCTCCTCCGGACTGTCTTGTATCTCTGCACGCAAGGTTCTATCCTCGTAAGAACGCAGTTTGGAAATAACCCCATCAACCATTGCAGGACTGAACACATGATATTGCTCAAAGACAGCACGCTGTCTTTCCAAACAATCGGCAGAAGCGGCACAACTGTCAGGAAGCTGTTCCAGTTGTTTCAACTTATCTTCATTTTCTTTCTTGTGGATATTTACATTGACATATGTTTTTTCTGCAATTCCTAAAGCATCGTCTATCTCAAATCCATAACGACAAGCTACAGCAAGTCCGGCAATCAATTGATACAAATCGGCCGAACCGTCAGGCGAACGCATTTCCACCGTCTGTTTCTGTGTAGTATCATAATGACTTGGGGTCTCCAACGGATTTGCCAACATGCACATATCCGTTTTTGCCGACCAGCCCAACGGAACGCGTACCAATACCGAACGGTTGCGGTCGCCCCAGCAAATGTTGGTCGGTGCTTCCTGATGAGGAACCAGACGAAAATAGGAAGTAGGATTTGTATTACCGAAAGCCGTAATGGAAGAAGCCAGCTTCATCATGCCCGCAATGGCCTTACGGGCTGTTTCAGAGAGTGCCCCATCTTTCAGCATCTGGTTCTGCCCGTCCTTCATGATACGCATATGTATATGCAATCCGGAACCGGCTTTTCCTGCCGTGATTTTCGGTGCAAAAGTAATGTTATATCCATACTGGCTAGCCAGATTACGAATAACCCATTTTGCTATCACCAGTTGGTCAGCAGCCTCCTCGGCACGCACCGGCAGGAACTCTATTTCATTCTGCTCATAAATCTTATCGTCCAGCGTAAAATTACCGACTTCAGAATGCCCATACTTTATCTGTCCGCCTGCCTGCGCAATATATGACATACATTCCGTACGGAAATCATTGAACTTGGCATAAGGGGCCGATTCGTGATAACCACGCTGGTCGGTAGCCGGGAACAATCCGTCATTTTCAGAAATGACATAATATTCCAATTCTCCCATAGCCTGAAATTCCATCCCCGTAACCGTAGTGAATGCCTGACATGCCTTACGCAGGGTATATTCCGGAGAACTTTCCAGCGGTTCACCATCCTTATTGAAATAAGAACAGAGCATTGACAGTGTGGGCAATTCAGAAAAAGGGTCTATAAAAGCGGTCCGGAAACGCGGCACTACATACAAATCACTGCTACCGGCCTCTATAAACGGAAACAAGCTGGAACCATCTACGCGTTCACCACATGTAAGTATGGCATCAAGGTATGCTTCATTATTGATGACAAAGTTCAGTGTCTTCAGTCTCCCGTCTGCCGCAGGATACATGAAGTTCACCATACGAATGTCGTTCTCCTTTATATAGGAAACAATGTCTGCTTTCGTAAATTCGGAAGCCGGTTTTTGAAGGGCAGCCACCAATAGATTGGGGCTCATGGATAATTCCTGGTTCATAATACGCTGATTGTTTTTAGTTTTCTATATGGTTAACAAAACACATGCAATTTTCTGTCACAATAAAAAACTGCTGTTTCGCAAAGATACTAAAAGTTGTATCAGAAAAAAAACAAACAACCTAAATCTTATCAGAGAGCCTCAACCTTTTCCGTCGTATCCCCACTTCACGTAAATAGCCCCCCAAGCAAATCCTGCTCCGAATGCTGTAAAAATCAGTTTATCCCCCTTTTTCAGCTTATCCTCGAAATCCCATACACACAATGGAAGCGTGCCGGCACTTGTATTTCCATACCGTTCTATATTGACCATTACCTTTTCAGGAGATACTCCCAAGCGTTGCGAAACAGCAGTAATTATACGCATGTTTGCTTGATGGGGAATCACCCAGTCAATGTCCTCCTTCGCCAAGTGATTCCTCTCCATGACCGCCTCACAAGCATCCGCCATATTGGCCACAGCATATTTAAAGACTGTACGTCCTTCCTGATAAATATAATGCATCCGATTGTCCAGTGTATAGTAAGATGGAGCACATACGGAGCCTCCCGCTTTGATATGTAAGAAGGGCAGACCTTTCCCGTCTGTTCTCAATACGGCATCCATTACTCCCATATCCTCCCGGGTGGGTTCCAGCATGAAAGCGGCAGCACCGTCACCAAAAATAGGACAGGTAGCGCGGTCTGTATAATCAATCACCGATGACATCTTATCAGCTCCTACTATGACAACCTTCTTATATTTTCCGGAACGTATAAAATTCGCCCCCGCCTCCATTGCATACAGAAATCCACTGCAAACAGCCTGCATATCAAAAGCAAAAGCATTGTTCAGGCCCAATTTGTCACATAAGATGGATGCGGTAGAAGGAAAGTGATAATCGGGAGTAGTAGTAGCTACGATAACCAAGTCAATGTCATTCGGGCTGGTCTTTGTGCGCTGCATCAGTTGTTTCACAGCCTTACGAGCCATATATGAAGTTCCAAGCCCCTCCTCATGCAAAATGCGTCTTTCCTTTATACCAATGCGCCCCATAATCCATTCATCATTGGTATCCACCATTTTAGATATTTCATCATTAGTCAAGACATAGTCCGGAACATATCCTCCAACTCCCGTAATCACTGCATTCAAATTCTCCATTAATCCTATCCAGTTTAGTGTAAAATCAGGAATAACCCTATTTAAATATGTTATCAGAATATCACACTTTTTTTCAGAACAGTCGTGTGACAATCTTTAATTAATGGGCGCAAATATACGAAAAGAGAATAGAAATCAATGAATCTGACAACAAAAAGACATTAACTGTCTACAAATAATAACACTTTAAAACACAACGGGATTCACTACTATCCGAACCCTGCAGGAGTACTTCCGTATAACCTTTCTGCAAACAAAGAACAAAAAATCCGCTACCTGCAACGATGACGCACGATTGGCCGCACAACCGGCCACATTTCCTTTTCCAGCGAATGGAGCATCGCAGGCGGTTGGATGGAAGTTTTGATTACTCACATACTCATAACCGCCATACGTCCAATGCATGTCTACATTCCCATTATCCGGGTCTGGCATATCCCACAAAGAAACACCAAACCGTGTATACCGGCGGGGAATGGGGAAGAGGAGATAACCTTTCTTCAGTATCTCCGTTGTCATGGGGCTCATTTCTTTTTCCATCTTTGTCTATTCTTAATTCGATAACATGACAAAGGTAAGGGACCAGCCAAGGGGATACAAATAAACAGTTAGAATCGGCTAAAAATTAATGAAATAAATAAGCTGGTGGAAGAGGGACTCACCTCATCCTCCACCACCCTATATAATAATATACTAAAATAATCAGAATGTATTAGAAATACATTCTCTATTTTGCATATTTTTATTAATAAAACATGTTGCAAAGTTAGAATGGGAGAGACGTTGGCGGCTGCCATGCCATGAAGGATAGCACCCTCAAAGTCACTTTTCAATTCACTAATGATTTCACCTTCATAGGTAATACAATCCTTTTTAAGACCAAGAACTTTGCCAAACAAGCAATTGTCTTCTTCACCGTATTCCACGCTACCGAAATGTCCTTTGTACTTTAACTGTCCTATACTATTTTGTTATCTTTTGTTCTTTACTTTATTAATATTTCTCAATCAGTCTATTCTCACGAATATAAGTTAGTAATTGTTCATCACATCTCCTTTCATTATATTCGACGGATGCGGCTTATGCATTATATACGAATTTTTCCATCCGAACTAACCAATTTACTTCCTACCCCCAACTCCTCCCCTTCCTCCTTGAAGTAGCCCAGCACCGTGGCTGGCGTGAGACGGCAGCGTTCCACGCCTTTCAGGCGACTCTGAAAGGTGTAGCGGGAGCACAGCACGAGGTAGAACCTATAGTTCAAGCTACGGTGCAAGCGGTGCTGAAGGCAGGCTCTGACATCTTCAGCGGAGAGTTTCATTCCTTTGTTTGGGGTTGCTTTCATTGTAATGGTTATTTTAGAATTGACTGTTGATGTGACGGATTTGCAGAACGCATCATCCATCTGTGCCGGATGCATAATGCACACCGGGCAAACGGATGATGCGTTGGGAGCAAATGCACGATGCGTTTTCGCTGATAAAGCCTTAATGAGCATTAAGGGTTGTTATATAATATAATATTAACCGCTGCCGGTTTGGAGGTTAGCGGAAAACATGTACATTTGTAATGTGTTTTTCATAGTATTAGATTTAAGGTTAACAAAAGATTGGCTGTCTGGGATAGATGGCCTTTTTTATGTTGTTTTCTGACCTGCTTCATAGGATTAAGTTTTTATAGATAAATACTTTAAGGCAGGCACAAGGGGATAAAAAAAGTCCCACAAATCATTGAATTTGTGGGACTTGCATGTTTACTGTCCGGTTTTTTCCGGTTAGTTCAGCGGAGAGACAGGCTCTCGAACTTATACTTTCACAGAATCTCATAAAACCGCAAACAACTGATAATCAAGTGCAAATTACAACATAGAGTAAAACTAAATGTTTCTAAATGTCTTTTGCTATCCCAATAATTGGGTGTATATTTGGGTGTAGAATTTCAAACGCACCCAATTATGAATATCAAGCGCAACATCATTTTTGCATTGGAGAGCCGGAAAAAGAACGGTGTGCCAATCGTAGAGAACGTACCCATCCGTATGCGTGTCATCTTTGCCAGCCAACGCATCGAGTTTACAACGGGCTACCGGATTGACGTAGCCAAATGGGATGCAGACAAGCAGCGGGTAAAGAACGGATGTACCAACAAGCTAAAGCAGAGTGCAGCCGAAATCAATACGGACTTGCTGAAATACTATGCCGAAATCCAGAATATTTTCAAGGAATTTGAGGTGCAGGAGGTCATGCCAACGACCCAACAGTTGAAGGAAGCTTTCAACATGAGAATGAAAGACACCAGCGAAGAACAGCCGGAAGAAGCCCCTGTCAGCTTTTGGGAGGTATTCGATGAGTTTGTAAAAGAGTGCGGTAACCAGAATAACTGGACGGCATCCACCTATGAAAAATTTGCAGCAGTGAGGAACCACCTCAAAGAGTTCAAGGAGGATGCAACGTTCAACTATTTCGACGAGTTTGGATTGAACGAATACGTCAACTTCCTGCGTGATACCAAGGATATGAGAAACAGCACCATCGGCAAGCAAATGGGATTCCTCAAATGGTTCCTGCGCTGGAGCTTCAAGAAAGGACATCATCAGAACATTGCATACGATACATTCAAACCGAAACTGAAAACCACCTCGAAAAAAGTAATCTTCCTGACTTGGGATGAACTGAACAAGCTGAAAGACTACCAGATACCCAAGGATAAGCAATACCTGGAACGTGTGCGTGATGTTTTCCTGTTCTGCTGCTTTACGAGTTTGCGGTATTCGGATGTTCGCAATCTGAAAAGAAGCGATGTGAAGTCCGACCACATCGAAATAACCACAGTCAAGACTGCCGACAGCCTGACGATTGAACTGAACAAATACAGCAAAGCCATACTGGACAAATACAAGGACATCCATTTCGAGAATTACATGGCTCTGCCCGTCATCAGCAACCAGAAGATGAACGATTACCTGAAAGAGCTGGGCGAACTGGCAGAAATCAACGAGCCTGTACGGGAAACCTACTACAAGGGAAATGAACGTATTGATGAAGTCACACCCAAATACGCTTTGCTCAGTACCCATGCAGGAAGAAGGACATTCATCTGCAATGCGCTGGCTCTCGGAATCCCGGCACAGGTGGTCATGAAATGGACGGGACACAGCGACTACAAAGCTATGAAACCCTACATTGACATAGCGGATGATATTAAGGCAAATGCCATGAACAAGTTTAATCAACTATAAAAGTATCAAACAGTTTCATAGATAGTTATCAATGACTATATTTGTAGAAATTATCATCACAATATGAGCAACAAGGAATCCAACATAGAGAAAACGAATTTTGATGCATTCATACAAGCGGTCGGTTCGGAAATAGAACAGGCACAAGTAAGGCTGATTGTTGCAGCCAATGCACAAATGCTGTTCCATTACTGGAAGATAGGCAATTACATCCTTTATCACCAGCAGCTGCACGGATGGGGAAGCAAAATCATCAAGCAGTTGGCAAAGGCTATCCGACTGCATTACCCTGAAAAGAAAGGCTATTCGGAACGTAACCTTACCTATATGTGCCAGTTTGCAAAAGCATATCCTTTAAGAGCGTTGCAAAGTTTCATAGAAACAGATGCAAGCCTGTCTGTCCCAACCATACAGAGTGTGACCAATGAAGTATTAAAACTGAATGACAAGCAATTTACGCAGGAACTTACTGCGCAAATACAATCGATTGATTGTCAATCATTAGCAATTACGCAGGAAGTTCCTGCGCAATTTGAAGATGGGAAAAAAACCGTGTCTGCCATTTACAGGATGGGAATCAGGGAAATAGAAGAAGTTTTCTTGACCTCTCCTATAGCCAAAATAAACTGGACAAGCCAAATGACTATACTTGACAGTTCGCTACCTTTAGGTCTAAGCTACTGGTACATGAAGCAGTCTGTGGAAATGGGATGGAGCAGCAATGTATTGAAAATGCAAATTGACAGTGATTTGTATAGCCGACAAATCAGCAACAACAAGGTAAACAATTTCACGACCACACTTCCGGCTCCACAAAGCGACCTTGCCAATTACCTACTCAAAGACCCGTACATCTTTGATTTGGCAGGAGCCAAAGAAAAAGCAGACGAAAGGGATATTGAAGAACAGCTGGTGAAACACGTTACCCGCTACCTGTTGGAAATGGGCAACGGTTTTGCCTTCGTTGCCCGGCAGAAGCACTTCCAAGTCGGAAACAGCGATTTCTTTGCCGACCTGATTCTATATTCCATTCCGTTGCACGCATATATTGTCATAGAATTGAAAGCCACTCCTTTCAAGCCGGAATATGCCGGACAACTCAACTTTTACATCAACGTGGTGGATGATAAGTTGAGAGGAGAACACGACAACAAGACCATCGGTCTTTTGTTGTGCAGAGGAAAGGACGAAGTGGTTGCCCAGTATGCCCTTTCCGGCTATGACCAGCCCATCGGCATCAGCGATTACCAATTGAGCAAGGCGATTCCCGAGAAATTGAAATCAGCGTTGCCCAGCGTAGAAGAAGTGGAAGAAGAACTGGCTTCTTTCCTTGACAAGGATCCCCAATAATAAGAGTATGCCATGCAGAAAACGATAACAACCCTCATTCCTCAATACGGGGAGCTGAACAGAATCTGCAAAGATTGGATTGTAAGCCATACTTTCTCTTTTGAAAAGCAGAAATTCATCGTTGATTTCTACTCGAAATGGAGCGATATAAAGGCTTTTGAGCAAGCTATCCTTGAACTGGTGCTGCATACACCGCCAGAACCATGTACCCTGCTGCTGAAAAGTCTGAAAAAGGAAGTCAAAGAATACATACGGCTTTATGAATCTTACCGCCTTCTCCATGACGAAGTGATCATACGTGTATGCTACCAATACGCAGACCGCTACAAGGAAACCATCAAGGAAGAGATGGAAGTGGTAAACAGGCTGCGCAAACCGATGAACGAAGCCAACAACCGCTATGATTCCATTGGCTACCGAGAGCATACACCCGAAGAAGAAAAGCTGGCGGAAAGAGAATATGAGCGTTGCAAGGCTGAATATGAAAGGGAGAAAGCCCAACTGGAGCATCTTTATGAGCAGCAAACCCTTCTCTGGAAAGAAGCCCGGCAATACATGAAAAACCGTTGCGACGACATCTACCTGCTTAGCGTACACTTCATGGGCATCCTGACCAAATATGTACCGGACGAAGAAAGCCAACCGAACGAAGCAGACAGGCAGAGCCGTACAGACAGCCAGCCGGAAGCTGAAACTACAACCGCATCGACTACAGCTACGACTGCCGGATTGCCTGAATATTTCAGCATGAAGCTGATTTCCCTAATTCATGAAGTTTGTGCAGGGGAACAGTTTGAAGACATTACCGCACCGGATTTCTATGCCTGCATGAATCTGCATCCCTGCCAGTGCGTACTGAAAATAAAGCCAAGGGAAAAGATACGGGTATGCTATCTGATTTCCCTGATGAGGGAGCAGTTGCCGGGGCAGGATAAGGACAAATGGAAGGAAGCCATCCTGAAACACCTGGATATTGATGAAGACTATTACAAGTCCAAGTACAGGGAACCCGTTTCCGATTTACCCAGTATTCCCAACCAAAAGTTCGCCAAGGAAATGGACGGAATATTCCGATAACCCGTGATATTCCAATATATTTTACGACATGACCACTTATACCACTCAAAATAATTTTTGAGTGGTATTTTTATTTCTTGATATTCAGCGATATAACAGAACAATCCATATCTATCATCCACATACTTACCACTCAAAACCCTACCTAATTTTGCATCGTTCGAGAACAGAAGAAACAGCCTGTGCGCAGGGCTATTGTCAAACAAGTAATCATACGGACGATGAACAACCTCAAAGAACTGTTAGTGAAACCCGTCTGGCAGATGACAGGCGAAGAGTTCCTTTTTCTAAGCAGACACGCTTCGGTACAGGCAGAGGCGCAACCGCAGCCGACCACCGACACGGAAAGAAAGTACGTGTACGGCATACTCGGCATAGCCAAGCTTTTCGGGTGCAGCCTGCCCACAGCCAACCGCATCAAGAAAAGCGGAAAGATAGACAAAGCCATTACCCAGATTGGACGCAAGATTATCGTGGATGCGGAACTGGCGCTGGAACTGGCTGGCAAGAAAACCGGAGGACGCAGATAAAGGAGGTGATTATGGACTATATAAAAGAAATATCACCCGAACAAGCCGTTATCCTCTGGCAGGAATCCCGGCTAAGTCTGTCAAGATGCTACGAAAAAGCCCCCGAAATTCTGAAAGTACACGGCTCTGTCATCGGGACGCTGGGCAATTTCAGCGCATCCATCGGCAAAGCCAAGAGCAAGAAAACCTTCAATGTATCGGCTATCGTAGCCGCTGCATTGAAGAACGGTACCGTGTTACGATATGCGGCTGAACTGCCCGAGGAAAAGCGGAAAGTGCTTTATATAGATACGGAGCAAAGCCCCTACCACTGCCTGAAAGTGATGAAGCGGATCCTGCGGATGGCAGGATTGCCCGATGACAGGGACAGCGGTTATCTGGAGTTTCTCGCTTTGAGAAAATACACCCCGGAACAGCGCATCAGCATTGTAGAACAGGCTATCTACCACTCACCGGATATTGGGCTGGTCATCATAGACGGCATCCGGGATATGGTGTACGACATCAACAGCCCCGGTGAATCCACCCGCATCATATCCAAGCTGATGCAGTGGACGGACGACAGGCAGATTCATATCCATACGATACTGCATCAGAACAAGGGGGATGAGAACGCAAGAGGGCACATTGGTACGGAACTGAACAACAAGGCGGAAACAGTCCTGCTGGTGGAAAAGGACAAGGGGAACAGCGACATCAGCCATGTTTCCGCCATGCACATCCGGGCGATGGATTTCGAGCCTTTTGCATTCTGCATCAACGACAGAGCCCTGCCCGAACTTGCGGAAGGCTACAAGCCGGAAGCAAGGAAGCCGGGAAGACCCTCGGTGGAAAAGTTTGACCCTTACAAGGATATTTCAGAACCGCAGCACCGTGCCGCACTGGAAGCCGCTTTTGCACTGAAAGAGGAATACGGCTACAAGGAGCTGGAAGACACCTTAATCAGGACTTATCTGGCAGAAGGGGTTAGACTGAATCACCAGAATGCAGTGGCGCTTATCACCATGCTGCGCAACAAACGGATGATAGTGCAGGAAAACGGCAGGAAGTATTCCTTCAAGCCCGATTACCACTATTAGCCGACAATCCCGAAAATCGCTTCACTTTATTCCCGTATCCTATATATACGACAATTTAGTGAAGTGATTTCAGAAACAGACAAATCACTTCACTTTATTCCGAGGGTCTATATATTAGGAGTTTAGTGAAGTGATTGTACTGACCGCATACTTTTAAGAGTTGCGGGCAAAAAGAGAAATAATCAAAGCACTCACTAAAAACGATTTCCTTATGAACATCGAGACTGCAAAACAAATCAATCTGGCTGACTACCTGCACAGCCTGGGGTATTCACCCGTCAAACAGCAGGGTATCAACCTTTGGTACAAATCTCCCTTGAGGGAAGAAACAGAGGCTTCCTTCAAAGTGAACACCGAACGCAACCAGTGGTACGACTTCGATGCGCCCATATAGGCTACACAATAAATATCTCTATGGCAAGAGATTAGGTTAGAGTTCAACAGACCTATCCTCAACGACTTAGCTGGAGGAGAAATCCAAAGGTGACAAAAGCATGTCGGTAAAGTCATTAGTCAGCTAAATACCAAGCTGCGACTGCATGGCGAGAGGAAAAGACAGACACAAGGATGAAGCCTGATTGGTTGAACGATAGTTCTGCTGCACACGTACCAGCCCCGACGAAAGGTATTTGATTCACGTCGGGCTGAAGCACCCCATGTAAACCGAAATTACAATGGAGCAGGAGCTGGCTTCAGAGCAACCACAATAAGTGGAATAGGAACGTAAGTCGCATCCGACAGTCTGCCGAGCCAAACAGTTATTGTGAAAGCAAATGGGGATTCCCTAAATCAGAATGCCGTAAGGCTATGGGCATAGGACCCTGAATATCTGACATGGGAACGGAGCTTCCGTAGTAGTCCGAGCAAGGGAAAGCCTTGTACATGGCGAAGGGAAGCAGTTAGATAACTTAATACAAATAATGGAAAATGTGTGAGACATTATGAGAAGTCCTGAGCAAGTATTAAAAGCTTTAAACAAGCATGGTAAAGTTTCGGATTACAAGTTCGAAAGGCTGTACCGTATCTTATTCAATGAGGAGATGTTTCATGTTGCTTACCAGCGTATTTACGCCAAACCAGGCAATATGACACCCGGTACGGATGGGAAAACCATCAATCGGATGAGTCTTCAAAGAATAAACAAAGTCATTGCATCTTTGAGAGATGAGTCTTACAAGCCTAATCCGGCAAAAAGGATATACATACCCAAGAAAAACGGTAAGAAAAGACCGCTTGGAATTCCTTCCTTTGAGGACAAACTTGTACAGGAGGTGGTGCGCATGATTCTTGAAGCCGTCTATGAAGAGGTGTTTGCAAACACCTCACATGGATTCAGACCAAACAGAAGCTGCCATACCGCATTGACCCATATCCAAAAGACATTTACAGGTACAAAATGGTTTGTGGAAGGAGACATTAAAGGATTCTTCGACAACATAGACCACAATGTATTGATTGCAACTTTGCGGAAACGGATTGCCGATGATAGATTTCTAAGGCTTATCCGCAAGTTGTTGAATGCGGGATATATTGACGACTGGAAGTTTCATAATACAAACAAGGGAACTCCACAAGGCGGTAATATCAGTCCTATACTGGCAAACATTTATCTTGATAATTTTGACAAGTATATGGAAGAATACGCCCTACGCTTCAATAAGGGAAAAGAAAGACACATCACCAAAGAATACAAGCAACTTAGCGATAAGATGCAACGCATCCTTAAAAGCATCAAGAACATACAGGATGCAGATGTCAGATTACAGCTTAGGGATGAGTATGAGAAACTGAGACGTGAAAGGCAAAAGATTGAGAGCAGAGACAGTATGGATGAAACATACAGAAGGCTTCGATACGTAAGATACGCAGATGATTTCCTCATTGGTGTTATCGGAAGCAAGGCAGAGTGCGTTAAAATCAAGTCGGACATTACCAAGTATATGGAAGAAAACCTCAAGCTGGAACTGTCACAGGAAAAGACATTGATAACAAACGCACAAAAGCCCGCGAAATTTCTTGGCTTCGATGTTTCAGTCCGTAAGTCTGATGCTATCAAGCGGGACAAGAACAATGTGCCAGCCCGTTATTACAACGGTAAGATAGTCCTAAAGGTCGCCATAGAAACGGTGCGGAACAAACTGGAAGAATACAGCGCCATCAGATACAAGGTAGAAAATGGCCGACAAGTTTGGTTTGCAAAGTTCAGAGGCAATCTTATGAAGAAGAAAATCGAGGACATAGTGGCGGCATATAACTCTGAAATCAGAGGGTTCTACAACTACTACTGCATTGCCAACAACGTGGCATACGCGCTCTCAAAGTTTGGATACATCATGGAGTACAGTATGTACCATACCATTGCAGGAAAAACCAATAGCACTGTAAGCAAAGTCATTGACAAATATAAGGTTGGGAATGACATTATAGTGCCATATCAGGATGCAAAAGGTAAATTACGGTACAGGAAATTCTATAATGAGGGATTCAAACGTAAACCACCAATGTACTATACGGAGGTAAACGACTTATCCTACACAATCGCAATTCCACAGCCGACACTTACTGAGCGATTGGATGCGAGAACATGTGAATTATGTGGAAAAGTCGGACCTGTAGTCATGCGTCATGTCAGAAAGCTAAATCAGCTTAAAGGAAAAACTGAATGCGACAGGCTGATGCTTGAAAAGCATAGGAAGACATTGGTTGTCTGTGAAAAGTGTTATGCCAAAATACACAGCCATGCTAAATAAAGTCATGTTATCAACGGAGAGCCGTATGCGTGGAGACATGCAAGTACGGTTTGGGGGCAGGTACGGGAAAACCTACTGCCGAAAGGCAGTAAGGCGTTCTGTACCGAGCCTACGTTTAGGGAAAGGGGGCGGTATCATTGAACTGGCTGCACACCTGTATGCTACCGACCATGTACCTTACCTGCTGGAGCGGATTGCGGAACAGACACCGCATGTACACCCGGTATCTTTCTCTTTTGGCAAGCAGGACTCTTTCGGTCCGAGCTTCCAACAGCTGGAGATAGTACCGCTATCGTCTCCTGCCCTGCTTTCCTATTTACAAGGTAGAGGAATAAATCTGGAACTGGCAAAAAGAGAATGTAGTGAAGCCCGTTACACCCACAACGGCAAGCGTTACTTTGCCATCGCATTCCCTAACGGTTCGGGTGGGTTTGAGGTTCGTAACCCCTATTTCAAGGGCTGCATCGCCCCCAAGGAAATCTCCCACATCAGACAGTCGGGAAAAGCAAGGACTGCCTGCTATGTGTTCGAGGGTTTCATGGACTACCTTTCCTTTCTGACATTGAGACAAGAGAGCTGCCCAAATTATCCGGAATTGGACGGGCAGGACTATATTGTATTGAACTCCGTATCGAATGTGAACAAGGCTCTCTATCCGTTGGGCAATTACGAACGCATCCACTGCTTTTTCGACAACGACCATGCAGGAATGGAAGCACTCCGGCAAATCCGCATGGAATACGGCAGAGACCGGTACATCCGGGACGCTTCGCAGATTTACAGCGGATGCAAGGACTTGAACGAATACTTACAGAAACAGGTTGAAAGAAAAAGGCAGCTCCAGTCCGCCAAAGGGGTGCGCAGCCAATCACCGGAGAAGAAGAGCGGCTTCCGGTTATAGCCCACTATAACTACACGCTCCGCTTTCGTAGTTGTGGGCTCTCCCGAGGGGATTAGGGCTTTGCCCTAATGACCCACTCAGGGCGTTTCACCCCTGAGAACCCCGAGCAAAGAGTGACCCTCTCTTTGCAATCTCCGCTTATGGGTTACCCCTAAGAAATCTCGTGCAAATGAGAGCAGAGGCAAACTTGCTTGACCTATGCCGAATGCAGCCGAGATTCATAAAATAACCCCTCTGCGAAAGCGAGCAAAGTAAATTAATTGTAAACAAAGAAAAGAAGCTATGGCAACAAAATCAAGCATACACATCAAGCCTTGCAACATCGCATCGAGCGAGGCACACAACCGAAGGACTGCCGAGTATATGCGTAATATCGGGGAGTCCAGAATCTATGTCGTTCCCGAACTTTCCACCGATAACGAACAGTGGATAAATCCCGACTTCGGCACTCCCGAACTGCGAACTCATTATGACAATATCAAGCAAATGGTCAAGGAAAAGACCGGACGTGCCATGCAGGAAAAGGAAAGGGAACGCAAGGGAAAGAATGGAAAGATTATCAAGGTGGCGGGATGCTCACCCATCCGTGAAGGAGTATTGCTTATCAGACCGGACACCACACTGGCTGATGTACGCAAATTCGGTGAAGAGTGCCAAAGACGCTGGGGCATCACTCCGCTACAGATTTTCCTGCATAAAGACGAAGGGCATTGGCTGAACGGTCAGCCGGAAGCGGAAGACAAAGAGAGCTTCCAAATAGGAAGCAGATGGTTCAAGCCGAACTATCATGCTCATATCGTATTCGACTGGATGAACCACGAAACCGGGAAGAGCCGAAAGCTCAATGACGAGGATATGGCAACCATGCAGACCCTTGCTTCCGATATTCTGCTAATGGAACGTGGGCAGACAAAAGCTGTCACAGGTAAAGAGCATCTGGAACGAAACGATTTCATCATTGAGAAGCAGAAAGCCGAACTGCAACGTATAGAAGAAACCAAGCGACACAAGGAGCAACAGGTAAGCCTTGCCGAACAGGAACTCAAACAGGTAAAAGCTGAGATACGTACAGACAAACTCAAAAGTGCAGCTACCGATGTAGCCACTGCCATAACCAGCAGCGTAGGTTCTCTTTTCGGAAGCGGTAAGTTGAAAGAACTGGAACATAACATCGAGCAGCTACATCAGGAGATTGCCAACCGGGACAAAGCTACTGATGAATTAAAAATTCAGATGCAACAAATGCAGGAACAGCACGGCAGACAAATACGCAATCTTCAAGGAATACATAATAAAGAGATTGAAGCTAAAGACAAAGAAATATCACGGCTAAACACCCTGCTTGAAAAGGCATTATGCTGGTTCCCATTACTCAAAGAAATGCTGAGAATGGAAAAATTATGCTATGTCACTGGTTTTACCAAGGGGATGGTTGATTCTCTTTTATACAAAAAGGAAGCTCTCAGATGTAGTGGAAAAATCTATTCCGAAGAATATAGACAGAGATTTGAAACAAAAAATGTAATTTTCAAAATTGAACGAAGCCCGATCGATAAGAATAAATTGATGCTGACTATAAACCAACAGCCAATCAGCGAATGGTTCAAAGAACAATGGGAGAAGTTACAGCAGCATCTGCGTAACTCAGTGCAGAAAGAACAAAAATCCAGAGGATTCAGGATGTAATATAGAGAAGTACAATTCATCATGGATTGTACTTCTATCGTAATATATAGTACAAAATCTAAGTTGTCTAACTATTCTAAAGTAAAATAAGCAATAAAAGAATATCTTATTCACTATTAATATACCATATTGTCAATATCTTTCCCTCATTTAGTCAATCGTATCTTTTCGTGGTAGAAATAATTTACGATAACCGGCTTGCCTTTTTCCGAGCGCCCGTAAGGCAAATCATTTATTCTATATGGAAACCCCTGTGCCTTGGCGTATTGGGAAATGTCCTGTTCCAATGCCTGCCAGTAATCAAGCCTCTTTTTGTTGTATATTTCTTCGTATAACGGAAAGAGGTCGGGATGCTTCTCACGGATATACGTCATTATCCCTCCCTTGAACTGCCCGCGCAGATTCAGGTTTTCGAGCCATATCAAATCGGCATATCCTTTCACTTTCTCGATAATCGCCTTCATATCGGTTATTCCGGGGAATATGGGCGATACAAAACACACGGTACGGATGCCCGCCTCATAGACCTGACGCATTGCGTTCAGACGACGTTCTATGCTCACGGCATTGTCCATATCCGTACGAAAACGCTCGTCAAGCGTATTGACCGACCATGACACCGTTACTTTGGGAAAACGCTTCAACAGGTCGAGGTCGCGCAGGACAAGGTCGGACTTAGTGCATATCATAATCTCGGCGTTGCTTCCCACGCAGCTCTTCGAGCAGCCTGTGGGTACGGCAAAATTGCTCCTCATACGGGTTGTAACCATCCGTCACGGAACCTATCACAATGCGCTCTCCGTCATATTTGTGCGGATTGGCTATCGGTTTCCAGTTCTTCACGTCCAGAAATGCACCCCACGGTTCTGTATGCCCGGTGAATCGTTTCATAAACGATGCGTAGCAATACTTACAGGCGTGGGGACAGCCCACGTAAGGGTTGACCGAATATCCTCCGACCGGCAGTGAGGATTTGGTCATAACGCTCTGTACGTCTATTTCTTTGATTATTTCGGTATTCATTGTAAGCGTTTTGTAAATTGTTCCGGCAGTTCCTGAATCATCCTTTCTTCGCCCATTATAGGCAGCAAATCCTCTTTCATAAACACGGGGACGCCCTGTGTTTGGGCTTGGTCGGCAATGTGAAGCACCCATTCGGGACGGGAATCCACTTTGCCTTTCCGATGTCCGGTCTCCGTACCTATGACAATCCAGTCGATACCCTCGAAATCTATATCGCCGATTTCATCGAAAATAGGTTCGAAAGTGACATGGTAGTGCTTGGCCTTGATATTTCTTTTCAAATCGTCTAGCCGCTTTTTTTCGGAATTGCGCGTGACGGTCACGCCCATCCATACATTCTCGTCATCTGTAGAGAAACTGATCTTGTCCGGACATTTCGTAAGGAATATATAAGCGTGTTGCGGATTGCTTTTCATTCGTCTGAATATTTCCGCATTCCATTCAGGCTTCCAATCGGAGAAATCGCTCATTCCGGTCATCAGCCATACGTGAGGCTTGGGCGTGTCGATGATACGCAGCTTTCGCACCATATATTCCGGTACGGAGAAGTCGTCCGTAATATGGAAACGGCGGCAGTTGTTACGGGCATAGCAGTAGCTGCACCCGATGGAGCAGCCTACCACTATGTTCATATTCTTTATCAGGGATTTTATACAGATAGTCATCTGCTTAGAGTTCCTTTTTAGAATCATTTCGGAGAGACTTTCCATTTTACCGGTTCTTTCAGTATGATTCCGTCAGTGGCATCCTCCTGTGAGAATGTATTGCTGCAATATTGTATGCAGAGCATGAGGAGCGGAGTCGTTCCGTTGTTACGGACACTTCGTTTTCCTGCAGGAGATACCCTGACAACGCTACCTTCTTCCACTGGGAACACTGTTCCGTCTACTTGAAATTCACCTTTACCGGAGAGGAAAAAATAAAGTTCCTCATGACTCTTGTGACTATGCAGAAATCCGGTTTCTGTACCCGGGGCGAATGACTGGAAAGAAAACTCGCTTCCCGTAGTTCCGAGAGCGGTGCTGCAGAATACTTTTCCGGGAATTTTCACATCCGGGCCAAGCTGAAGTTCGTATTCATTCAGTTCATTCAACTTACCGACACTGATCGCGGCGAAATTCTGTTCTACCGCGATTTTCCTAATCTTTTTCATCTTTCTAATATTTTGAAATGATTGTTTATACAGTTATTTAAGTGTTATGCTTTCTCCGTCTTCCGGTATAATCAGTCGGCTCATATCCGTCCCGTGATGGCGAGCTTCGTTGCGAAGGATGGCACGGGTGGTCTGGCAATGATCGATGGCATCCATGTGTACGGTAATCAGCTTGATGTGTGGGGGGAGTGTGTCAAGCATCGCCATTACTTCCTGTTCATTGGGGATGATACAACCGTCCGTCTTAGAGAATTCGGGGAATACCGCACCGCCACTGTTCACCACAATATAATTAGGACGATACTTTTCCACGGTAGCAAGAGTACATTCTTCCCATTTGCAATCGCCCATGATATAAATAGTCGGAAGCCCTTCGGACATCAGCACATAGCCCGAAACAGGTCCCATCATCTGGCCTATCTGACCGAAACCGTGATGGCCAATAGCACGGTGGATGGTCAGATGACCTAAGGTTATGCTCTCTTCAATCGCTTCTACATTTGAGAAACCATCTTTCAGGATGGCGGCCTTATCTTGTGGCTGGGTGTAGAAAGGAATGTCTTTCGGCAAATGCTGCTTTACACTTGGTTCGTAATGGTCGATGTGGTTGTGGGTGAGCAGTACCATATCAACACCTTCAGTAATGTCGCTAATAGGCATTACGAGATGTACCCTCGGATTCTTATATACACCGAGAGCTGATTGCAGGGTTCCTTTGTCGGCAAATACGGGGTCAATAAGAATGGTATGTCCTGCATAGTTGATTTTCAAGGTGGCACTGCGTACCAACCGAATAATTGCTTTTTCGTTCATGATGTTATGTTTTGTATTATTTTTCGGGTACAAAGTTCGAAAGGATATCCCAATGTCTCTATGCCTTAAAAACAGGAATATATGCCATTTTGATAAAAGAATGATGTATATTTGCAGAAAGCAAAAAACAAGAGTGATGAAAGCTATAATCAATCCCGAAAGACTTGTAAGCGTTCCGTTCAATAAAACGCAATGTGGCGTAGACTTCTACATTAACACAGGCGAAAGCAAGGACATCTGTGGTGTCTTGACCGAGCATAAGGCGTTTAAGACAGATTTTTTCAGCTTCTATTTCTTTCGTCGTGCCAATGGATATTTGTTGCTGAACTTCCGAAAAGTGGAGTTACGGGATGGTATGGTGCTGCTTTTGTCGCCGCACCAGCAACAGGAATGGCACGTGAACGAGGTAGAACTAGATTACACTTTTCTTATTTTCCGCGAAGACTTTATGCGCACGTTCATTGCTGACAAGTTCTTCGTATATCGGCTGTTGTATTATTATCAGACTGATACACCGCCCTACTTGTTTGCCGAGCCGGAGGAGCTGACGGAATATATGCGCCTCTTAAAAAAGATAAAACAAGAACTACAACATCCTGTGGTAGACACTTACAACCTCATTGTGTCAGTGCTTTATTATCTACTGGTAATTATCAACCGGGCATACGCTCAAACTTATCGTCTACCTGTCGAAGTGCCAAAAAACAATTACGCATTCAAATTCAAGGACTTACTCGAAAAACATATCCGAACGACACAGCGCGTTCAAGAATATGCTGATATGCTTCGGGTAAGTCGTATCACCTTGAATAATTCTGTCATGGCGCAATTTGGTGTATCAGCCATTCACTTACTCAAGCAACGTCTTTTGGAAGAGCTGAAAAATGAGCTACTGTTCTCCAATCTGAATGTGAGCCAACTGGCAGACGAGTTCCACTTTTCCGACCCCAGTCACCTCATGCGTTTTTTCAAAAAAGAAACAGGCAAGACTTTTACCCAATATCTAATGAATTACAAAAGAGGAATATATGAATAGAAATTTCATATTTTGGCAAATGAATTCCATATTTAAGATATTTATTTTTTTGAATAACTATATTTTTCGTCATAAAGGTTCATTCTGCCAGTCCATAGAAATACCAATCGCTTTGTAATTGACATTCTTTTGAAGAATCTTAAAAAATACAAAAACACCCAATTTTACATTCTTGGGTGTAAAAAAGGGTGTAAATCTCGCAAATGCTTGATTTACACCCTTTATTGCGGAGAGACAGGGTTTTGAACCTATAACTCTAACCGCTTATATGTCAGCTACTTTGCTTTCAAAATTTCAAATAGGTAACGAAACAGTAACGATTTTTAATCGTTAAGCCTGTCCAACTTTGACCGTGTTTGTCTGCCTAACTTTCGGGTTCAAAGATACTGCATTCTTTTGAAACTCGCAAATATCTGATAATAAATATTTTTGGGTTAGTGCAAGGTGCAAGCTATATATATAAATATATACTTGCACCTTGCACTGGGGTACAAATGGTTAAAACAAAATCCGTATCTTCGTAACCGATTAAAAACAAACGTGTATGATAATAACTAACCGTGAAGAAGTAATAGATAAAGCATTTGGGGTATTTGTCAGGATGAACTACGAGAAAGCAAGCATCATCACGCTTGCCAAAGCCTGGGGTAAAAAAACGGGTATCGTTTATTATTTTCCGCATAAGCTGGATTTATTCATGGCTGTGGCAGACAAATACGTGCTAAAATGCACGAACCGGAAACAAGTTTGCCACTCCTGCCGATACGTTGGCAGAGTTCATCGGGCAATACGTGGCAGGGGTAGCCGCTTCCATGAAAAGGATTGTTGAACTGATTGGCGACAATGGCGACCCGCATGATTGTAGCTCCAGCTTCTACTACTTTCATTTCCTGTCACAAGTGCGTACGTACTATCCGGGCATCAGGCAGAAAATCGAAAGAGTATTTAGCCATGACCATGACCTGTGGGCGAAAGTCGTGCAGAAAGCAAAGAAAGCGGGGAAATCAGAAGTGACACGGACGTGAAGAAAACGGCTACCATGTTCCGGCAAATGTTTTTAGGACTGTCATACGAACAAGCATTCCTGAACGGTTTGAACGTGGACGAACTGGCAGAAAACTTTCGCTATATCTATTCGCTGCTTAAAGCCTGATACAGTTTTGTTTTTTTAACCTCTATTATTTTTGAACGTATGTTCAAAATGTGGCATTTTTGTTCTATCTTTGGAGCATGAAGCAAAATTCAGCGACATGGATAAGGTTCAGAAACAAAGAGGAAGCATCGTGCTGCACAAAGAAACAAGGGACGGTGCAGACTACATACGGATAGAATATGCGAGCAGTCAGGCTGTCGCCCAACTGCTCGCCCAAGACACAGGCATGGAAATGGCTGGCAACGGCTCTGCATACATAGCGTCAGCCGCTTTCAGCCTGCCGGATTTCTACGACCGCTATTCACCCCACGCCTATATTGATTACAGCCGGGTTTACGTGCGGCATCCCAAACCTAAAGGGAATACACACTGCCGAAAGGCTACCTCGAACTGCTGGAACAGAAGCGTTACAGCCCCTCGACCGTCAAAACATACCGTGCCTATTTCAGCGACTTCATGGAATATCACAAGGGACGGAACATCGACCGCCTGAAAGTGCCGGACATCAACAAGTACATACTCTATCTTGTGAACGAGAAGAAAATCTCGGTGTCGCAACAGAATATGCGCATCAATGCTATCAAGTTCTATTACGAGCAGGTGAAAGGCGGCAAACGGCAATACTACGGCGGTATCACCCGTGCCAAAGAGTACAAGAGCCTGCCCGAAGTGTTGAGCAAGAATGAAATTAAGCGCATCCTTGCACAAATTTCCAACATCAAGCATCACTGCATGATTTCGTTGGTTTACTCTGCCGGACTTAGAAGAAGCGAATTGCTTAACCTGACCCCGCAGGACATCAACAGTGAAACAATGTCGGTTCGCATCATGGGCAAGGGGAAGAAATGCCGTTATTCGCTCCTTTCGCCCAAGTTGCTGGAAGAACTACGGCACTACTTCCGGGAATATCGCCCACAAAATGGTTGTTTGAGGGCGAAACACCGGAGAACAATATTCGGCAAGTGCATTGGTGAAAGTGCTGAAAGAAGCCGCACATCGTGCTGGCATCAAACACCGTGTACACGTACACATGCTGCGCCACTCCTTTGCCACACACTTGCTGGAACAGGGAACAGACCTGCACACGATACAGGAATTGCTGGGACACAACGACATCAAGACCACAACCATTTATCTTCATGTGTCAAGTGCCCATAAAGCAAAAATCCCTAATCCCCTTGATACACTGGATAATCCGTGAGGTGCAGTTATAGAAGTGTAGGAACGACACCATAAGGTGCGGTTATAAATAAATTATGAACAATTAGAGTACACGATATGAGAAATGAAATTTTACAGTTGAAAGATTTGGGTCGTATGCCTAATGAAAGCATCAATGATACAGAGAGTATTGATGAATTAGTAAATACTTATGATGCCTTATTAGAACAAATACAACTTCCCATATCATTTGATGAAGCTATGGTGTTGGTACAAATCTTTCCTGAAAATGCTTTTTATGATTTGCAGTGGAGTTTATTAAAACTTGTAGAGTCTGTTTGCGTTGATGATGAGAATAAGTATATTCAGTTAATAAACTCTTGCCCAAGCCAAGAATGGCGGGACACTCTAAATGCTCGCTATGCAAATTATAAAAGGCACAAGGGGTAAAGTAAGTTCATAACAAGCCGGGATAACGGACTAACGCCGTTCCCCGCCAAGCCATTATCAACCATAAAACGTAGAAATATGTACGAAGAATTTTTAGAAAAAAGCCTCAATAGCAAGAGGCAAGCAGTAGATGATACTTTTATTGCTAAATATGCTGATTTGTCTTATCCCGAACTGAATACTTTATGGCAGGAGGTCGGGTTAGGAAGTTTTTGTAATGGGCTGTTTAAGCTCATCAATCCATCCGATTATCAGGATGTGATAAACTCCTGTTTTGAAAAGGAGGATGACCAATCATTTCTACCATTCATGTGTACGGCTTTCGGCGATCTCTTTGCCTATGTAAAGAATCCGAGACTGAATAATTACGTCGTTTATCTGAATGTCAGATACGGAACATATTTAATACTTCCTGCCAATCTTCGTGCGATTTTTAATAAGGTAATGGTAAATGAAAGTTTCTTGAAAGGCTGGTTTGATTTAGAAAATTATCCTATAATACAAGAAAAACTCGGAACTCCAGATTATGACGAGTGTTTTGGATATTCTCTACTTTTGGCTTTGGGAGGAAGTGAAGATATTGAAAACATCAAGATAGTCAAGACTATTCCGTACATTGACATTTGTACCCAAACAATCGGCGAATTTGAAATTGCAGATAAATGGTGAATATAGAATAGGTTGATAACAACGCAGGATAACGGCAAGCCGTTCCCTGCTGAACCATTATCAATAATTGAACAGAAACGCAATGACAAAGGAAGAAGCATATACTTTATTAAGTTTCCATTCTTGTAGAAACAATGATATAGAAAATGAGAAATGGGAAAATGGATTTCTTGGTTCACTTCGTCCATTTCAAGGGAAACTATATGAGTGTAATTTTATCGAGATAATGGAATGTCTTAAAGTTCTTGCGGATGATTTTATGAAGCCGACAATCAAACAAACCCTATTAAGTGATGTGTATAGCATTATACATTTGGGTAAGAGGTGGATTGACGGGGCTGATTTTGTTACACAAGAGCAGCAAAAGCAAATCATAAAATGGGTTGATATGATACAAGATTGTTTCTACTACCTATTAGAAAGAGATGTTGATACTGCGTTTCTTGAATATGAAGAATATAGAATTGATAACAAGGAAAGCTAACCCCTAAACGGTGTTCCTTTCCAAACCATTACTAACAATACGAATAACTCTTTATGACAAAATTCATTTTAGATGCGATGTATTATCAGATATTCATATTTAATAGGGATAAATTTATATTGGAAAATCCACATGAGCGGACGATACAGATAATATGTGGAATATTATTTCTTCCTGTTATAGTATTGACGTATCTACTGATAAAGGAGAATTTCAATTATAAAACCCCTTTTGTGTTTTTTATCATAATCTATGTTTTACTATACAAGACATTCTGTTCGTATTATATCAAAAGGAAAAAAGGTATGGAAATTATAAGGAGTAAACCTCTAATATTTAATAGCCAAAAGATTTCTTCCTTCATATCATGGATGATTTATCCCATTTTGGTTGTATTACTTTATTTTATAATAACACATCGTCATTGGCTAAAAATTATACAATAAAGATTTAATAAGTTAGTAACAACGAAAGATAGCATCTGACGATGCTCCTTTCTAACCAATAGCGTACATATATGAATAATGTAACAAGAGTAAGAATTGTATATGAATGTAGCATAATAGGTGTTGTTTTGCTGACATTCTTAAAAGGTATGTTCCCATACATGGGAGCATGGTGGCGAGTAGCCCTTATTACTTCACTTGTAGGATTGTGGTTTTCACTATCTTATCTGAAACGGTATAATTATAAATGGGGGTTCAATTACATAGGAAATCATTTATACATTAACCTCTTATTGAAAGTACAGAAGTGGTTTCAGAACGCTACAATCATAGCCTTATTGATACCTGTATTCTTAAAAGACCTCTTGTATAATCAATATTGCTTAGTAGCATATATATTGCTTGTAGGTATGTTCTTGGGCGTGAAGCTGGCTACTTACACAGTAGAGTACGCTATATATAAAAGTAAATTCATTGGTAACAAGGAAAGATAACCCCTGAACGCTTTCCCTCACCAAACCATTATGAATAAAGGAATAAAAAAGACAGATAACTATTTTGAACGAGTGAAGCAGCGTGCAAACCGGACGAATTACAGATACTATTTTTTTGACTACCTATATTTCAAGGGAGAGGTTTGGGGCAAGAAGATAGGACGGATGTCAGGTTTTATACTGCTGTTTTGGTATTGGTGGTGGATAGTAGTTCTGCCCGGTAACTTTCTCCTGATTAACAATGTACCGCAATGGTCGTCCTTACATCTTGGCTATTTAGGTGCAATGTTTTTGTTTATTTGTGTATTTATTCTTGCACGATACAGGAAAGCCCGTGTACAGGCATTGTTGAACCGCTACCGCCGCTCTAAGCATATCAGCGCATTACAGGCATATTTTCTGTTCCTGCTGCCCTTTGTACTTTTCTTCTTAGAAACATGGCTGTTCGATGAATGGGGTTGGACGGATTGCGTGAGGTGGAACAAATGATATGTCATTCATATATAAAACATCAGATATGGAACAACGGATTACATCACTATTGCTGCCCGCTCCCGAAGCGGAACTGGAAGCGTCCTGCAAGGAACTGGACGAAAAGGTAACATGGCTGCTGCACAACAGCCGGAAAATGGACAACTACTTGGAACTTGAACCGTTCAGCAAGGACGGGCGGCTGTGCGCCCACGTGTGCGACACGCTCAAAAGCCTGCCGGAAACGCCGACACTGGCGGCGTACAAGGACTACAAGACAATCATCATTCTGCTGGGTATGTCCACCACACATTACGCCATACTGGACGAACTGGCGGAACAGCACCGCAAGCGGGACGACATACCCGAACTGACCGCCTACTGCGATGCGCTCCACTGGATGCGACCGGGACGGCAGTACCTATGCAACGTGTACAACACGGTATGCCACGCTTTCCACCTGCTGCGGAGAAACCCGGTAAGGGACAACCGCCTGCTGGTGACGGAAAAGGAGCTGCGCCACGCCGAACGGATGCTGCCGGAACTGGGCAGGCAGACGTTCACCGAAATGGTACGTCTGAAAGGCTACATGGTCTATGATGCCGAGAAACTGGCGGACAAATGCGGCATGGAATACGGCTCGTTCCGGCGCAAGGTAAAGAAAATGACCGGGTACACGGCTAAGGAATGGGTGATAAAGGAACGGGTAAAAGACGTGGAACACTACCTGACGAACACAAACCTCACGCTTACCGAAGTGGCGTTCACCACCGGGTTCGCATCGACATCGAACCTGAACGACTTCTGCAAGGCGTATCTTTTAGATACCCCCGGAGAAATACGCAGAAAAGCGCAGGAAACAAGAAAATGCACAGTTACAAGAACGTAATGTGAAAAATCAAGAATAAAACAGAATTTTTATGCCCGTAACTTTGTGCTTCATAAAAGATAAGCACAAGGTTATGGAACATAAGATACTGTTGGAAACATACTTCGCCGGACTGCTTCAAAAAGTGGAATGGCAGATACAGGAATACGAGGACACCGCAACGGACACGCTGACGCTCTGCCGCCTGTGCGTGGACTACCTGCAAGAGATACTGGGCGAACTCAAAACCTTTATAATCTCCTACCCGTTCGCCAGCACGGAAGAGGAAATACACTTCTTCAAGGAACTGAAACCGCTTTTAGCGAGCAAAATCATCTATTACAATACCGTTTACAAGATAGAGGTGCGCTTCCCCAGCGGCAGCGAGGACGTGCAGCGGGACTACCTGCTGTCGGAAACCGACCGGATTTCAAGGTCGTTCCAGCGGAACTTGGCGTTCTACCAGTACCACCGCACGAAAGCCACCTACTTGGACAGGCAGTATTTCATGCGTGGGAAGCCTGACATACAAATCATTGTGGACAGTTTCTATTACGAAACAGACCCACAGTTCAGCACCAGTCACGACTTCAAGGTAGCCAAGATTTTAGCCAACGAACTGCTGGAAATATACCTCACCAACCGACTGCACGAGCTGGAACGCCGGGAACAGCGCAAGCGGGTGAAGAACGGCTTCACGGGAAAGGTGCTGCGCTGGACGGGGACGAAAAGGGCGTTGGTGGAGCTTGTCTACGCACTGCACGCCTGCGGCTGTCTGAACAAGGGAACGGTTGATATTAAGGAGATTGTAGCCTATTTTGAATACGTTTTCGACATCGACCTCGGCGACTTCTACCATACCTACATGGAACTCAAAGCCAAGACCAAAGACCGCACGGGCTTCCTCTCCACCCTGAAAGACAGGTTGCTGCTGCGCATGAGGGAGCAGGATTAGGCAACCGTTCTTTAACAAAATTTATTTCGCCACAGGTGGGTTCGCCTGTGGCGTTTTATTTTTCAGGACACCCGAACTTTGCGGCAAATCAATTAGTTACCATTATGGAAATAATAACATTCGAGTCCAAAGCCTACAAGGAGCTGGACAACAAGATTACCGCCATTGCCGACTACATCTTCAACCACGTGGAAACGGCAAGGCAAAGCGAGGAAGACATGTGGGTGGACAGCTACGAGGTCTGCACGTTCCTGAAAATAAGCGAAAAGACCCTGCAACGCCTGCGGGTGTCGGGGACTATCGCCTATTCCAACATCAGGGGACGCTACTTCTACAAGGTCAGCGAGATACGCCGGATGCTGGAAGAACGCCTGATAAGGAGCAACAAGGAGAACATCGACAACCTGATAACCAACCACCAACTGTATGCTAAGGAAAGAGGAAATCTTAGAAAGGACAAGTAACGGGCTGGCGGTATTCAAACACTACCTGCCCGGCAACTGGCGCATAGGTCGCAACTTCCTTAACCCGCTGTACGAGGACAGCAAGGCTTCCTGCAACATCTATTTCGACCGCCGGGGCGGTATCTACAAGATGAAAGACTTCGGAAACGACAGTTACAGCGGCGACTGCTTCTTCCTCGTGGGGCAGTTAAAGGGGCTGGACTGCAACCGGGCGGCTGACTTCGTGGAGATACTGGAAATCATCGACCGGGATTTGGGCTTGGGGCTGGCTTCCGGCACTCCGGTTTCCGTTTCTCCTGTAACCGTCCGCAGGGCAGTGCCGGACAAACCCGAAGAAACACCCGAAAAGCCCGTCAAGCCCTACCAGTTCCGGGAACAGAAGTTCCCGCTTGCCGAACTGGTGTACTGGCAACAGTACGGCATCACGCCCGAACTGCTGGAACATTACAAGGTCTGCTCACTCCGGGAATACAACAGCGAAACGGCAGAGGGCAAACCGTACACCTACACTTCATCGGTGGCAGAACCCATGTACGGCTACAAGGGCAAACAACACATCAAGCTGTACCGCCCGTTCTCCACACCCCGCTTCCTCTATGGCGGCAGCTTCGGCGAAAACTACTGTTTCGGGCTGGAGCAGCTGCCCGCCAAAGGTGACACGCTCTTTATTACGGGTGGCGAGAAAGACGTACTTTCACTGGCGGCGCATGGTTTTCACGCTATCTGCTTCAACAGCGAAACGGTGACGATACCGCCCACGCTGGTTTATCGGCTGACGTTTCGCTTCAAGCACATCGTCCTGCTCTTTGACATGGACAAGACGGGCAGGGAAAGCTCACGCAAGCAGGAAAAACTACTGGAAGAATTTGGCGTGAAACGCCTGCTACTGCCGCTTCCGGGAACGAAAGAGGAAAAGGACATATCCGACTACTTCAAAGCCGGGAACACCCGTGAAGATTTCCTGAAGCTGTTTATCGAATTTTTAGACAACCTGTATAGCGACACACTAATTATGCTTAAATCGTGCGAGATAGATTTCAACAACCCGCCCGCCAAAGCGCAAGAGATTATTTCGGCGGGTGACGTTCCGTTAGGAACACAAGGCAACCTGTTCGGCATTACCGGGGGTGAGGGAACGGGAAAGAGCAATTATGTAGCCGCAATCGTGGCGGGCTGCATCTGTCCGGCTGGTGCGGAAGTAGATACGCTGGGCGTACAGATAACCGCCAACGGCAGGCACAAGGCGGTCTTACTTTATGATACCGAACAGTCGGAAGTACAACTGTTCAAGAATGTAAGCAACCTGCTGGCACGTGCCAAACAGCCGGACAAACCCGATGAACTGAAAGCATTTTGTCTTACAGGTATGTCACGCAAGGAACGCCTGAACGCCATTGTGCAGAGTATGGATAAGTTCTACTACCAGTACGGCGGCATCCAGTTGGTCGTCATTGACGGCATCGCAGACCTTGTGAAAAGTGCCAACGATGAAGCGGAAAGCGTGGCGGTGATAGATGAACTTTATCGGCTGGCGGGTATCTATAACACCTGTATTCTTTGTGTGCTGCACTTCGTCCCGAATGGCTTGAAGTTACGGGGACATTTGGGTAGTGAGTTGCAGCGTAAGGCGGCTACAATCCTTTCGATAGAGAAAGACGAAGAACCCGCCCAGTCGGTCGTGAAAGCCTTGAAAGTAAGGGACGGAAGCCCGTTGGACGTTCCTTTGATGCTCTTTGCATGGGACAAGGAAGCGGGGATGCACGTGTACAAGGGCGAGAAGCCCCGTGAGGAAAAGGAGAAGCGCAAGGAAAGGGAACTGGTGAATGTCGCACGTGACATCTTCGGTCGGCAGACACGCATCACCTATATAGACCTTTGCGAGCAGTTGCAGCAGGTCTTGGACATCAAGGAGCGCACCGCAAAGAGCTATATCCGCTTCATGCGGGAAAGGGACATCATCACCAAAGACACGGCGAACCAAAGCTGTTTTGTCATCGGTTCATATAATCTTCAAAGGAACGCAAGCTGCCCGTAGGCGTATGGGCTGAACTTGTGTATTTTTAGGTGCTTGTGTCCTGCCCTGTTGTGAAACACGGCAGGATTTTTTCTGTTTGCACGTGAAAATTCAGGGTATTTGCTTAACTTTGCAGAAGTTACACGAAAAAAGTAACGGCAGTTGGACGGCGGTTGCCGGAATATTGCCTTTATATATAACATATACGTTCGCCGAACGTCCCGATGCGAAAACTGGCACTTTTCAAAATGTGGGGATATTCAGCGCAGGATATGCTATGCGTTTGTCATAGCGTGGCTGCACTGTTTCCACATTTGGGTATGCCAGTACCTCGCATCGAAACAGCGTCATGCCACGCTTTCTTTTTGGGGTGGCGGCTAACGTGCCAAGACAGTAGGGATTTATATCACTTTAATACCTGACAATATGGAACAAATCAAAGCGCACATCGCCGTATCGCTGGACGGGCATACCGCCACGCCGGACTATGAACTGGACTGGATGCCCCGTGAGGTCAAGGAACTGGCGGCAAGGGAACACGCCGCCGCAAGCTGCCTGCTTATGGGGGCGAACACCTACAACTACATCTTTGAACACTGGGGCGGGTGGCCGCACAAAAGCAAGCAGTCTTTTGTGGTGTCACACTACGACACCAACGTGACGCCGGACTGCGGCGTGGAGTTCCTGACCGAAGAACCGCTGCAAAGAATTTATGAATTGAAACAGGAAACCGCCATGCTGGTGGTGGGCGGCGGCAAGCTGCTTACTTCATTGATTAAAGCCGGGTTGCTGGACAGCCTGACAATCTACACCGTCCCGGTCATGGCGGGCAACGGCATCGGCTTTATCGGGGAAACATTCGGCTCACATTGGAAACTCTCGGAAAGCAGGGTGCTGGATAACGGGGTGGTCTGTTCGACCTACCTGTTTGGCGGGAGCGTATAAAAAATGCGCCCGGTTCCCGCCGGGCGCAACCACTAAAATTTCAATTATTATAAGTTATAAAACCTATCACAATGAAATTTCAGCGGCAAAGATAGGCTATTTCTTCGGTTTCGCTTTCTTTTCGGGGAATGAAAAAACGACATTGAACTGTTCGTCCAGCACAAGCGAAGCATCGAAAGCCTTGCCGTTCTTGCCCTTGAACCCCTTGATTAGACCGGTCTTGCGTTTCGTCACCAGCTCGACAATCTGCTTGTCGGAAAGCTGCTTGTCGCACTTGTTGCGGAATATGGTTAGCGTGCAGTCCACGTTGGAACACTTCGCCACTTTCGGGTAGAACAGGATGCGCCCGCTACCGCATTTCGGGCAGGGGCAGGTTTCACCGCCCACAACAGATAATTGTACCGAAAGCAGTTCCGCCGTGATTTGCGTTGCGTACACCTCGATACCCTTTCGGAATGTGTCGGCATCCATGCTGCCCGCTTCTATCTTGGAAAGGGCGGTTTCCCACATACCCGTCATTTCGACATCGGCAATCTTCTTGTCCTTGACTATCTTGTAAACGGCAAGCCCCTTGTCGGTAGGCACAAGGTTCTTCTTCTCACGCACGATGTACTGGCGGGTGAACAGCGTTTCGATAATCGCCGCACGGGTGGCGGGCGTGCCTATCCCGGCATCTTTCAGGCTGGCTTTCAGTTCGGCATCTTCCAGTTCCTTTCCGGCGTTCTCCATTGCGGCAAGCAGGCTGCTTTCCGTGTGCAGCGGTTTCGGCTTGGTCTGCTTCTCCAACAGTTCCACGTTGGAAATCGGCAGGCTTTCGCCCTCTTGAAGCAGCGGCAGGCTGGCGGCTTCTTCATCACCGCCCGTTTCCTGCTCGCCGAACACGGCACGCCAGCCTGCTACTTTCATCACAGACCCTTTCACCGTGAAGTCGGTATCTCCAGCCGACAATATGGCGGTGGTAACGTCTTTCACGCACTTGCCCGAAAAGGCTTCCAGCATACGCCCGGCTACCAGCTCGTAAACCGCCCGCTCGTCTTTGGAAAGTTCGCCGGGCAGGTTCTCGGTAATGATTAAGGCGTGGTGGTCGGTCACTTTGCCGTCATTCACGCTGCGGCGGTTCAGGGGTGTGCCGTCCAGCCCGGCGGCATACCCGGCAAAGCGGGGGTATTGCCCTAACAGGGCGACACGCTCCGGCATTTCATCGAAAACGTCCTCTGATATATAGCGGCTTCCGGTTCTCGGATAGGACATCACTTTCTTTTCATACAGGCTTTGCGCTATGGAAAGCGTCTTGTCAGCCGAAAAGTTCAGCTTCGTGTTCGCTTCCTTTTGCAGCGTGGTAAGGTCGTACAGAAGCGGCGGTTCTTGGTTGGCTTCTTTCCTCTCAACGGATTTCACGGCAAGTTGTCCGGCATCCTTAACCCGTTGCAGGGCGGCTATGGCTTCGGGCTGCTGTTCCCACTTGGCAGTCGTTTGGGCGGTGAAACTTATTCCCCCGCTGGCGGTCGCCGCTTTGAGTTGCCAAAACTTGGCGGGTACGAAATTCCTGTTCTCCAAATAGCGGCTGCATATCATCACGAGCGTGGGTGTCTGCACCCTGCCCAGCGAGAACACGCCCTGCCCGGCGGCAACGCTCAACGCTTGGGTGGCGTTTATCCCTATCAGCCAGTCCGCTTCGCTGCGGGACTTGGCAGAGAAATAGAGGTTATCGTAACGCTCTCCCGGCTGCAAGTTATCCAGCCCCTCACGGATTGCCTTGTCGGTAAGGCTACTTATCCACAGGCGCACAAATGGTTTCCGACAATTCAGGTAATGGAAGATGTAGCGGAAGATTAGCTCACCCTCACGCCCGGCATCGGTGGCGACAATAATCCGGTCGCACTGGTCGAACACTTCCTTTATCACTTTCAACTGTTTCAGCACGCCGGGGTCTGCCTTATAACCTTTCTCCGCTTTCACCTGACGGGGGATTAATTGGAAATCGGGCGGCAGTATGGGCAGGCTCTCCCTGCGGAAGTTCGCCACGCCATAGGCTTCCGGCATGGCAAGCTGGATTAAGTGGCCGAACGCCCATGTCACCATATACCCGTTGCCGGAAAGATAACCGTCATTACGCTGGGTCGCACCGATGATGCGGGCGATGTCCTTTGCCACGCTGGGCTTTTCTGCTATCAATGCAATCATAATTCTTTACTTTTTAAGGTGGGTACTACATTTTCATTCCTCTGGACTTCTTGGGTTTGTCCGCTTTCAGGCTCTTGTCCTGCTTCTCTTTCTGCTTGGCGGTGGGCTTGTCCTGACCCTGTTTCAGCGGCTCTTTGCCCTGTTTGGTGGCTTCGTTGGTCTTGCCCTCCGAATTGACCGCTACCTGCGTCCGGCTCTCGGCGGCGGGGGTAACGTCTTTCGGCTGCACCTTGTCGGGGGATTTGCCCTGTGCGCCGGGCTGCACATGACCGTTGAACTCAACGCCCTTGCCGTCCTTTATCCCGGCTACCTGCTGCTCTGCGGGCTGCTGCCCCTGCTGCAAGAACTGGACGGCAGACCTCGGCAGGAACTCCAAGCCACGCTCCACCGCACTGACCTGCAAATAGGCACTGCGCTTCGTGCCGTCCCTGAATTGCAGGTTTTCCATTTTCACCGCTTGCCCGGCTTCAAAGGCGGCTTTCTGCTCCGGGCTGACTTGCACGCCGCAAATGGTGTCGGGACATTTCCACTTGTCAGCCCGCATATACTCCAGTTCGTGCGTGTACCTGTCCCGGCTGACGAACACGGGGATTTGCTCGCCGTTTTTCGGGTCTTGGATTTCAGCGATGCCGCCCAAGTTGCCAGTGCCTTGCAAGTTGCTCTGTTCCTGCTTGGTAAACCCGTGTTCGTGGAACGGGCGTTGCAACAGTTTCTCGTCCTGCTGCACGCCGTGCAGCTTGGGTACTACCGTGCCGTCCTTAGCCTGATAGAAAGAGAGCTTGACATCGGTAGGTTTGAGGTAGAAGCCGCCCACCGTCCCCGAAACGGTGTAAGTGTTGCGGGACTTGTAGCCACGCATCACCCGGTCGAAGTCCTTCGTGTTTTTCAGGGTGTCGGCGGTGATGCCGACTTTCTTCAGGTTCTCCCAGTCGATTTTTGCCGGGTCGAAGCGGTAGCCCTGCTTGAACTCGTGGAAGTCGGGCTTCGGAACTCGAAGCATTTCAGCCCGCTTGTCACCCTCCGGCGTGGGGTTGCGGTGGTTGTCCTCGATTGCCTTTGCGTCCCGCTCCGCTTCGGAAGCCTTGACGCTGAACAGTTCCAGCCCGGAAGTGTCCTGAAACTTGCGGAAGAAATTGGAAATGAAGTTGCTGAACACATCGCTGTTCTTGTCCACCTGCATGAACTCGCCGCCGTGTGTCGGCGGCACGGTCTGCAAATTGCCCTCCTTGTCGATACCCTTAACGGCACTCACCTTGCCCTGCTGTTTATCCAAGACCAGCAGCACGTCTTTTTCCTGCCCCTCTATGGGCGGGGTCATTCTGTTTGCCATAAATAATTGGAATTTTAGTGGTTACGGGAATAGTCCCGTCCAAAGGTAGCGACTAAATATACTATATTTGGATAGGCGACAAGGGATGTCCGAATTTGTCCTGCGGTGTCTGAAATTGTCCGGGTACGGTAATTACTGCGAACATTATTCGCAGAATTTAGAATATCACCAGCAAAATATTCATTATGTTTTTACATGGTAATTATATCACACTATCTTTGTAAATAAAATCAAGGAACATAAATATGGCTTCATTCAGAAAAGAGATACTTGGGCAGATTGAACGGATAGATACTGGGCGTATATTCAGGTTCCGGGATTTGTCGTTTGAAACGGAAAAGACTGTCTGAAATATCATTTTCTTTTGTACCTTTGCATCCGCAGAAAACAAAAGAAAATCAACTATTTAGTGTAATTACCCGGTTGCGGTAACTAAATCGGGATAAAACCTCTAAACATTTCTCTTATATACAAATGATAGCCGAATTCAATTCATATATGAGTAACATAGACATAGATTTCTTCAAGGAGTTGTGTCTGAAACATGGAGAGTTACGACATTATAAAAAGAATGAGTTTATTCTCCATGAAGGTGATGCCTGTTCTTTCTTCGGGTTTATCTTGTCAGGTGTAGTCAAATACAGTTGCACCAACCGGACAGAAAACAAGCCGTATAATGTCGGTTTTTCCTTTTCAAATGAATTTATAGCCGATTATCCCACTTGCTTATATGGCATGAAATCAGAATTGAATATACAGGCGATAATCCCGTGCGAGATTTACATCTGTTCTTCTGCATTCTTACAGCAAAAATTCGAGGAGAACAAAGAAAGCCAACAGATAGCCCGTATCGCAGCCGAACAGATGTATTTCCAATCATATTCACGTTATTTGGATTTATTCAGATTCACACCGGAAGAGCGTTACCTCCAACTTTTAAAAAAATGCCCTGCAATCCTCCAAATGGTATCACTAAAAGAAATAGCATCCTACCTCAAAATTACACCCGTACACATGAGCCGAATAAGACGCAAGCAAAGCTTTGACAACAAAAAATAAACATAGGTTTAGAAATTTGCATTCATAACAATATTCCAAGAGCGTCTTAATTTGCCAAAGGATTCTTCTTTTTATCTTTGTCTTATCTTTGGTTGGTTCAACGAAGAAACAAAATAAAGATTGAATGAGTTAAACAAGAGATAAAAAAGAGAATATGAAAACAAAAGAAATTCTTGGAATATTTATGCTATTCCTATGTACATTCAGTTTTATAAGCTGCGATGATGATAATGAACAGACAAATGAATTAACCCCCGAAGCACTTTATCAGACTTCATGGCGTGGAACAGGGCATTGTGAGGCTTGGACAGTACAAAATATGGGGGTCGGTATGCAATTTATAGATACTCGGAAAGGAAAAGTAAATTGGGAAGGTTACGATGAAATTGATATTACTTATACAATAGAAGGGAAATATATCACCTTTAATAGCAATGCTTTATATTTGGGTGGAGCCCCTTGGATTATCAAAAGCTATACCCAAAAACATATAACCATTATACAGAATGAAATTAGTCCGGATAAAGAGAAAGTAGCTACAATTGAATTAGAGAAAATAGATTAAACTGAACCATGGGAACATTAAAAGTAATATGAAACTGAAATATATATTGAATGTTATACTATTTGTTTTGGCATTATCTTTTTTGTCTATGTGTATATTTAAGACTACAGAGTTAAGTTTAAAATGTATGCAATTTGCTGTATCTATCTCTTGTATAGGAGCAATGTTTTCTACAAAAAGATATAGATACATATTTGCATCTATTGCTTTAATCATTATAGGAATATCTTTTTCACTTTAAATGTCCATAATAACGATAATGATTTGATTATTGAATGGTATAATAATAGTCCAGTCTACAGATAGCGACTAAAAACGGGGGCAAGGGATGCCCGAATTTGTCCTGCGGAGCTTGAAATTATCCGGGTGCGGTAAATCTCCAACTGTTGGTTGGAGATTTAAAACGGGTACAGACCGAAGTTAATCGCTTGCTTTAAACGAGCCATTTGTGAGCCATTTGTATATATTGTTTTCGGCTTATAATCAACAGTTTTACAAAAATCGCATTATACTTGTGAGCCATTTGTGAAGCGTTTGGCAAGCCTTTGATTGAGTTTCCGTTATTCTTCTATTATCAGGTGACACGACAAAAAGAAAACATCTTCGGCAAAATCTTTGTTATGTTTTTGCAGGTGATTACATAATATACTATCTTTGCATATAGAAACAAAGGACATAAATATGGCTTCATTCAGGAAAGAGATACTTGGGCAGATTGAACGGATAGATACCGGGCGTATATTCACGTTCCGGGATTTATCGTTTGAAACGGAAAAGACCGCCAATGTTGCGGTGCTGCTCTCCGAACAGAGCCGCAAAGGGGTACTGGTACGGGTTGAAAAGGGGGCGTACTACCGTCCCAAGAAATCAGTGCTGGGGCTGGGAAAGTTGCCTGTCTATCAGGATGAACAGTTCCGCTACCTGACTGAAAAACTGAACGGCTATATCACGGGGGCTTACATCTATAACAAAATGGGACTGACCGAACAGGTTGCCACAACCATAACGATAGCCACTCCTAACCCGGTTCGCCGTTTCCGTTTCAAGAACTTGGATATAGAGTGCGTGAAAGCCTACTGCATGGACTACCCGGATGAAAGCCTTGTCCCGTACTTGCGGCTGCTCGATGCGATAAAGGACATGAAGCGCATACCCGGAACAACCGGGCAGGACATCTACAACCGGGTCAAAAGCCAATATTTCAACGGGTACAGCCTGCCGGAACTGGAAAAAATCGTATCTTTGGCGAAAAGTTACCCGCCACGTGTCAGAAAGGTGGTGGCGGATATACTGGGCGACATCAGACAAACCGTGTTGCAAACAGAAATGGCAAAGACCATTCTTCCCACGACACGGTTCAACTTGGATTATAAAACGGCATAGGACAGAAATATGAATTTACATTCGGACAAGGAAGCGTTCAAGGAAATCATCGCACTGGCGGCTGAACATTTCGGCTACGAGCAGTCGCACGTGGAAAAGGATTACTGGGTATCGAAGATACTGCGGGATATTTCCATGTCCGAATATGCGGATAAGACCTACTTCAAAGGCGGAACTTCACTTTCCAAAGCCTACGGGCTGATAGAACGTTTCTCGGAAGATTTGGACTTGTTCGTGTTCACGGGTGATAAAGGTGCGTCCAAGCAGGCAGAAAAGACATTGAACAAGAAACTTTCCAAATACATAGCCGAACTCAATAGTGACATATACAAGGAAGATTTGTCGGAAACGGGCGGTAATTACCGTAAACTGTATTTCTCGTATGACAATGTATTTCAAGGCGTGGGACTGAAAGAACATTTGGAAGTAGAGATAAAATCCTGTGACCTGCCGGACAAAAAACTGATGTTCTACCCGGCGGACAAGCGGGTTATCAAACCGATTGTAACCGCCTTTCTTGAAAGCATCGGGCAAGAGGAACTGATAAGCACCTACGGGCTGGAAAGTTTTGAAACGCAGTGTATCAACCCCCGAAAGACTATCTGCGACAAGGTTTCAAGGCTGGTAAAGCTGTCTTACAATGAGGATGCAGCCGCACTGTTGGCAAAGCATATCCGTGACGTTTACGACTTGTCGGCACTCTACCACAATCAGGAATATAACGATTACCTACATTCGGAAGATTTCTTGGATGCCATGTACCGGGTGACGATAGAGGACGGACTAAATAAAAACTCCCGTTCGCACTTGTCGCTGGCTGATGCACCGATATTCAAGGATGCCGAAGCGGTCATGGCGTTACCCGAAGTGGCTACGGCGTACACTACCGATTTGAAGAAACTGACTTTTGACAAAAGCAAGATGCCGCCGATAGGCAAGGCTGTGGAAGCATTGAAGAACCTGCACGAAATATTAGTGCGTTTTGAAGCCTACCGCACCAAAAAGCAAAATGAAGAACAACCGTAAAGCTACATCGGCTGTTCTTCACTCCATACATTATTATATATAGCTATTCTTCCTCCTTAATCAAGTGGCATAACTCCGGGTCGTTCTTAATCCGGGTTATCTCGTTCTCGACTATCTGCCTGACTTCCTGACGGATGCGGTCATAGTTGGCTTGTATCTCCTCCTGCATCCGGTCGTTGCCGTCCTTGTCGGTGAAGTCGATAATCTGCGGCAACTTCACGTAACGGGCGGTTTCCCGCTTCACCTTTTCATTGTCCACCACGATTTCACAGTGGAAAATCTTCTGCTCTATCCGTTCATCGAAATTGTCCGCTACTGCCCCCACGAACATACCTTGCGTGAGGTTGGATATTTTGCTGGCGGGTATCAGGCTGTCCATTTGGGTGCTTATCGAGGTGGATTTTTCCCGTTGGTTGATTGTCATGCTCTGCCGTTTCTGCAACACCTTTCCGAAACGCTCCGACAGGATTTTCGCCGTTTCACCGACTACCTGACCGCTGAACACGTTACCCACAGTATTTTGGATTACACGGCTTTCCTTGTCCCCATAGTCACGGGTAAGTTGACTGTAATCCTGAAAGCCTAACAGAACCGCAACCTTGTTGCTTCGGGCGGTCGCAATCAGGTTGTCAAGCCCACGAAAATAAATCGTTGGCAGCTCGTCTATTATCACCGAACTTTTAAGCTGACCTTTCTTGTTTATCAGCTTCACGATACGGGAATTATATAATCCCAGTGCTGCCGAGTAGATATTTTGGCGGTCAGGATTGTTGCCGACAACCAGTATTTTAGGCTCTTTCGGGTTGTTGATGTCAAGTGAAAAATCATCACCCGTCATTACCCAGTAAAGGGCGGGTGAAATCATTCTTGAAAGCGGGATTTTCGCACTGGCAATCTGCCCCTGCAACTGCTCTTGAGCGTCTGATTCCCAAGCATCTACGAATGGGGAAAGGTAGTTTTCCAGTTCGGGGTAGCTGCGCAAAATGGTGAATACATCGGCGTATTTCTTATTTAGCAGTTCAATGGCATGGGGGAACGTGCAATACCTGCCGCCTTGATAGATACGGAGATACCAAATTATAGCCGCCAAAAGGATAATCGGACTTTCCACGAAGAAATCGCCCTGCTTGCTTATCCAACTTCGATTGAGGTTAAGCATTATCGTGTAGCTTGCTTCGTAGGCATCCGCAATGTCCGACATGAAGCTGGCATTTATCGGGTTGCATCGGTGGCTCTTGCGTGGGTCGTCAAAATTGATAACGTAAAATTTCGGCTTAACCTTGTAGCCGTCCAAGTGGTTAAGTAAATGATTGTAAGCGATTTCCGAAAGGTCAGGAAACTTATAATCATACAGGTAGAGCGCAAAACCTTTCTCGATTTGCTGTTTTATGTAATTATTTACTACTGCGTATGACTTCCCGCTGCCCGGCGTTCCTAACACGATGCTCGCACGAAAAACGTTTACAACGTTAATATAGCCATTGTTCCACTTCTTCTTATAGTAGAACCGGGTAGGCAGATTTACAGAATACTCGTTCTCGATAAGCCTTGTTTCCTGCTGGAAACTTTCGTTCTCGGTATTAAAGACATCATCCATGAGGTTGTTTTTCAACAACCGGGACATCCACGTACCCGCCATGAGCATACAGATATAGCCCACCGAAAGCGTGGCGATATAAAACACGGCATCCGCCGTATGTGGCAGCGGAAGTTCCAGCAGCCACCAGTTCAGGAAAAACAACACGACACCCGCCGCAAGGCTGCAATGTATCTTCGTCCACGTTATCTTTTCCTCTTTCACGCCCTTAGTGCCGATGCACGACAGGGCGAGGAACACCACCGCAAAAAGTTTTGTCCAAAGAACGGACGAGAACAGCCCGGTGGTGCGCTGGAAGTTCCACAGTATCTTGTCTATCACTTCAAAGGTCACTCCCCATTCTTTCAGGGTGGAGTAACAGAACCAGTACACGTTTATTCCCACGAATAGAATACTGACAGCCCGCATAAAGTCCATGACCCTTGCAAGCCCTCTCAAATCATCCTCTTGCTGCATAATTGTATGTTTTTAAGTTAGTCGATGCGCCTTGTGCGCTTCTTTTTCTTCTTTCTCTTTTGGCGGGCGGTGTCCTGCGGCTCGTCACCGCCTGATGCACCGCCGCCCAGCAAACCGCCGAAAGCACCCAGCACGGAAGCCACGCCCGAAACGATGTCGGCTTTCGGCGTGAAGCCCTGCTGTTCCTGATGCGTGGGCTGGTCTTGCTGCGGTGCTGCCACTTCGGGCTGGTGTATCTTTCCGGTTTCGCCCGAAAAACGTTCGTTGAACACGTTCGCCGAATACTCCTTGCCCAAGCGTGAACCGTTCAGCACCACCCGGCTGTCATGGTCGATGAACGTAACGCCATAGATGCGCCCGCTGTCGTTCTGACGGAATACCACGTCAATGCCCCGCTTCCTTAGCTGCTGTTCCAGTTCCTTGCGGCTGTGGGCGGTCTGCATGGCATTGGCTACAATCTTCCGGGTGCGTTCTTTCAATTTCCCGTTCTTGATTGCTTCGCCCGATTTCTCCATTCTGCGCTGCACCGCTTCATAACCTACCGACTTGCCGATGCGGGAAGCCTTTACCGGGTTGCCTGTCTTTTCGCCCTTGTCGTTCATGGCGGAATAGACAATGCCCTGATAGGGCTTGCCGTTTATCTCGCCTTTGACTTCCTCGGCGCACACGTTGTAAGCGGCAAGCAAAGCCTTATATTCCCCGAACGACTGGAAGCGGTAGCCGTAACAAGCCGCTTTCACGGTGTTGCCGATTTGGTGCTTCACGTCCCCGGCGGCATAGTCCACCTTTTTAAGTTCCGGACGTTCGGCACGTTCCTTTCGCTCTGCCGGGTGCAGCCCGTATTTCTTTTCCAGTTCACGGGTGATTTGCTTGCTGCGCCGATGCTCGAACCTGTCATTCAGCGGTCTGCCGTTCTCGTCCACCCGCAACCCCACGATGTGGATATGGTGGCGGTCGATGTCGGTATGCTTGTACACCAAATAAGGCTGGTCGCCATAGCCCAACTTCCGCATATACTCCCGTGCGATGTCGGAAAGCTGCTGGTCGGTCAGCACGTCTTCCGGGTGCGGGTTTATGGAAATATGAAGTATCGGCTTCTTGGTGGAAAGCTGGACGGGCATCTGCATTTCAAAGCTGCGCATACACTCGCCGATAGAGAAATTCCCGTCCTCGCCCAACAGCATCCGGTTGGAGAAAAGCACCTTTGCTTCCTCGCTGTCCACCTTGTTTTGGTTGTACGCCAGTGCGCCGAACATATTGCCGCCCGTGCTTATTTTGGCAACCATAGTTCCTTGCATTCATTGGTTAATGCAATAACTTGGCGGTTCAGTGCCGCCAGTTCGGTGGTCGCTTTCTCCAGTTTATAGAGAAAAGCCAGTGCCTTTTTCTCGGAAAAATTACTGTGCAACGCCTTTACCACTTGGTTGTAATTGACCGCCACGGCTCTGAATTGTGCATAAAATTCGGTCAGCCGGGCGCAATACTCGACCGCCGATTTGTCCACTTTCACCACCCGGAACGGCTCGCCGAACAACCGGGCGGCGATGAAACGGGACTTGCTCGTAACGCCCGACTGCTCCCATTGCGAGAGGAAGCGGGCATTCTCCCGGTCGTTCAGGTAAAGGACATGGCGATGCTTCGCCGGGTCTGCGAGGGCGGGGCGACCGCCCTTGTTAGGTTTTCTTGTTTCCATGCTTCTTTGGATTAAAAAATTACGACTTCGGAGTGATTTTTACCCCCGCAAGGGGCAAGGCGTTTTCAGGCACGGAAAACGGTTCTATGTGCCATAGAACACACCTTGCTATTTTCTGACGAAAATCGAAATCCGTCACGGACGGATTGGGGTTAGCGTGGAACGGTAAGCCCTGCGTTCACCAGCCCGGTTTTACACCTCCGCCCCCTGCGGTTCGTTACTCCGCTGCAAAGTAACGGTGATTTATAATGCTGTAAAATAGGTGGTTGGTGGACAAATCGGGACAGCGCAGGACAAATCGGGACAAGGTTTTCAGGGGATGTTTTTTCTCCCTTTTTTTGCATCGGATTTCAAGATTGAAAGCAAGATTGAAAGAAATATTCCAATCAGGAAAGAATGATTGAAAGCATGATTTCAAGAAAGCATGATTGCAGGATTTCAATATTTCAAGAAAGAATGAAAGCTGGAAAACAAGATTGAAATAAAACAGTCTTTCAATATTTCAAGATTGCAATATTTCAAGATTGCAATATGGAAAGAATGAATGAAAGCAATAAATAAATCTATCAACCAATAATGAACGAAAGCAATATGGAAAACGAGAAAACACCCCTTTATGTCGCCTTTTCCACACAAAAGGGCGGGGTCGGCAAAACCACCTTTACCGTGCTGGCGGCGAGTTACCTATACTACCTCAAAGGCTACGATGTGGCGGTGGTCGATTGCGACTACCCCCAGCACTCCATTGCCGGGATGCGCAAGCGGGATGCCGAGCAGGTCGGGGCGGATGAAGATTACAAGCGAATGGCGTATGAACAGTTCACCCGGCTGGGGAAGAAAGCCTACCCGGTGCTGTGCAGTTCGCCTGAAAAGGCGATTGTAACGGCTGACGAACATATAGCCGCCGGACACGTGCCGGATATTGTCTTTTTCGACCTGCCCGGCACGGTGAACAGCGAGGGCGTGATAAACTCCCTTGCGGGCATGGACTACATCTTCACCCCCATTTCAGCCGATAAGGTGGTGCTGGAAAGCAGCCTGTCGTTCGCAATGGCTATCCAAAAGCTATTGGTGAGGAATGAAGCCTGCCGACTTGCCGGGCTGTACCTCTTTTGGAACATGGTGGACGGTAGGGAGAAAACAGACCTTTACACCGCCTACGACAAGACCATTAAGGAACTGGAACTGCCGCTGATGAAAACCTTTATCCCCGATACCAAACGCTACAAAAAGGAACTGGTGGCGGATAAAAAGGCGGTGTTCCGCTCCACGCTCTTTCCCGCCAGCCGCCCGCTGGTAAGGGGAAGCAACTTGGAAGAACTGATAACCGAAATAACGTACTACATCAAATTACAATGATATGGCAAAGCAAAGCGGCGGGATGCCGAAGATAGACGAGGATTTCATGAAAGAGCTTATCTCGCAGGGTGTTCCCAGTAAAGAAGATAATAAACCGAATGATGCACCACATACCAATCTTGCATCACAAGTTACCCAAGAGGAACAGCAGACGGAAACGGTGCGGGTGGAGAAAACGACAAACCGCAAGCGCAAGGGCGGTTCGGGCGACTACCGGGAAACCTACTTTCAGAAAGTGGAACTGGCAGACCGACAGCCCTTGTATGTAAGCCGCACCACGCACGAGAAGCTGATGCGTATCGTGACGGTGATAGGCGGGCGCAAGGTGACGGTAAGCAGCTACGTGGAAAACATTCTGCTGCGCCACTTCGAGCAGTACCAAGACGAGATAAACACCCTGTACGAAAGCCACTTCCAAAAGCCCTTTTAGCTATGGTAGCCTATTGCATATTAACCGGGCTTTTGGTGTACTACATCGCCCTGTGGCTGTGGTATCGCTACACGGACAGCCGGACATCACCGGGCAGAACGGATGATGCGCCGCTTCCACGAAACAGGGTTTCAGGCTACACGCTGATAGGTGAAAGTCGATACAAGGGCGGACAAATTCAGACAGCGCAGGACAAATCGGGACACCTCCCGCAAGCGGCTGAAAATGATACTATTTTTGCGCCGCAGGCTGACGGACTGCCGGAAGAAACGCCCGGTTACGAGAATGACGAACCCGATTACGAGGACGAGGAAATAGCCGGGTACATGGACGGTGACGATGATACCGGGCGGGCTACGGGCGTGAGCTTTGACGAACTGGGCGATGCGGTACGCACGGCGAACGCCGACAACCCCACCGAAACGGAACAGCGGCAAGCCGCCGGGACACTGGCAAGGATTGAGGGGACGAACCTCTACGATGCGGTGGTGGAGAACATCAACGGCGGGCTGGAAAAGGTGGCGGAACTGCTGGGACGCAACGAAGCGGAACTGGCTGCGGCTGCTGTCCCTGCCGGAACTGGCGATGCAAGCAAGGAACACGAAGCGTTCGACATGAACGATTTCCTATAATATAATAATGTATAAGCCTGACAGCATGAAACAGCGTGACTACGGTTGATTGGCAACCTGAAAACCAAACAGACAAACGGGAGTGTTCCCAACCACTAAAATTTCAAGTTATTCATCCGCCGGGTGGCAGCGGACTATCCACCCGCTGCCCCGGCATTAAAAAACAAATCACAATGAGAAAGAAAATCTTCTTGTCGGCGGCTATCCTTGCCGCTGCGGTAAGTGCCTACGCACAAGGAAACGGGCAGGCGGGCATCACTGAAGCCACGAACCTAATCACCGGGTATTTCGACCCCGGAACAAAACTGGTGTACGCAATCGGGGCGGTCTGCGGCTTGATTGGCGGGGTAAAAGTATATAACAAATTTTCAAGCGGCGACCCCGACACCTCAAAGACCGCCGCCAGTTGGTTCGGGGCGTGCATCTTCCTTATCGTAGCCGCCACTATCCTGCGCTCGTTCTTCCTCTAAAACGGCGGCTATGTCTGAATATCCGGTAAACAGGGGTATCGGGAAGCCCGTGGAGTTCAAGGGGTTAAAAAGCCAGTACCTCTTTATCTTTTGCGGCGGCTTGCTCGCCGTCTTCGTGGTGTTCATCGTCCTGTTCATGGCAGGCGTGAACCAGTGGCTATGTATCGGTTTCATCGTGTCGGCTTCGCTGCTGCTCGTGTGGCAGACGTTCCGGCTCAACGCACGGTACGGCACGCACGGGCTGATGAAAGCTGCCGCCCGCAAAAGACACCCACGCTTCATTATCAGCCGAAAGGCGTTACCCCGATTATTCACCTACAAAAGAAGAAAGGAAGAAAGAACATGAGGAATACATTAAAGGCTACCACGCTGGAAAGGAAATTTCCACTTTTGGCGGTGGAGAACGGCTGCATCATTTCAAAGGATGCCGATATAACGGTGGCTTTCAGGGTGGAACTGCCCGAACTGTTCACCGTCACCAGTGCCGAGTACGAAGCCATACATTCGGCATGGTACAAGGCGGTCAAGGTGCTGCCCGACTACTCCATAGTACACAAGCAGGACTTCTTCATCAAGGAGAACTACCAGCCCGACACCGAAAGGGACGAGCTTAGTTTTTTAAGCCGCTCCTTTGAACGGCACTTCAATGAACGACCGTTCCTGAACCATTACTGCTACCTGTTCCTGACAAAGACGACAAGGGAGAGAAGCCGCCGACAGAGCGACTTCTCCACCCTCTGCCGGGGCAGGATTGTCCCGCAGGAGATAGCCGACAAGGAAGCGGCGGCAAAGTTCATCGAGGCGGTCGGTCAGTTTGAAAGGATTATGAACGACAGCGGGTTTGTCACCCTTACCCGGCTGACCGCCCCGGAAATCACCGGGCAGGACGGAAAGGCGGGCATCATCGAGAAATACTTCTCGCTCTCGCAGACAGATACCACCTGCCTGAAAGACATCGGGCTGTACCCGGAAGAAATGCGTGTCGGGGACGACATACTGTGCCTGCACACGCTTTCGGACGTGGAAGATTTGCCGGGCAAGGTCGGGACGGACTGCCGATTTGAGAAGCTGTCCACTGACCGGAGCGACTGCCGACTGTCATTCGCCGCCCCGGTGGGCGTGCTGTTGTCGTGTAACCACGTCTATAACCAGTTCATCTTCATAGACGACCACGCCGAAAACCTGAAGAACTTCGAGCAGACCGCCCGGAATATGCAATCGCTCTCCCGTTATTCCCGTGCCAACCAAGTGAACAAGGAATGGATAGACGAGTACCTGAACGAAGCGCACAGCAAGGGGCTTGTCTCGGTACGCTGCCACTGCAACGTCATGGCATGGAGTGACGACCGGGAAGAACTCAAACGCATACGCAACGATGTGGGAAGCCAGCTTGCACTAATGGAGTGCAAGCCACGCCACAACACGGTCGATACGCCCACGCTCTTTTGGGCAGGCATACCCGGAAATGAAGCGGACTTCCCCGCAGAGGAAAGTTTCTACACGTTCTTGGGGCAGGCTCTCTGCCTGTTCGTGGAAGAAACGAACTACAAGAGTTCGCTTTCCCCGTTCGGCATCAAAATGGTGGACAGGGTGAGCGGTCGCCCGCTGCATATCGACATATCGGATTTGCCCATGAAGAAAGGCATCACGACCAACAGAAACAAGTTCATACTTGGGCCGAGCGGGTCGGGTAAGTCTTTCTTTACCAACCACATGGTGCGTCAGTATTACGAGCAGGGTGCGCACGTGCTGCTGGTAGATACGGGTAACAGCTACTTGGGGCTGTCCCAACTTATCCACAACCGCACGCACGGCGAGGACGGGATTTATTTCACCTACACCAACGAGAACCCGATAGCGTTCAACCCGTTCTATGTCGAGGACGGGGTATTCGACATAGAGAAGAAAGAGAGTATCAAGACCCTTATACTCACCCTGTGGAAGCGGGACGATGAAGCCCCGAAGCGGTCGGAAGAAGTGGCGTTGTCAAATGCGGTAAGTGCCTATATCGAACTGATAGGCAAAGACCGTTCGGTAACGCCCTGCTTCAATACATTTTACGAATTTATCCGTAATAATTACCGCCGACAGCTTGAACAGAAGAACGTCAGGGAAAAGGATTTTGACATCGACAACTTCCTGAACGTGCTTGAACCCTATTACAAGGGTGGCGAGTATGACTATTTGCTGAACTCCGACAAGGAGCTGGATTTGCTGCATAAACGCTTCATTGTCTTCGAGTTGGATAATATCAAAGACCACAAGATTTTATTCCCGATAACGACTATCATCATCATGGAAGCGTTCATCAACAAGATGCGTAAGTTAAAGGGAATAAGGAAGTTAATACTAATTGAAGAAGCGTGGAAAGCGATTGCATCGGCGAACATGGCGGACTATATAAAATATTTGTACAAAACCGTCCGAAAGTATTTCGGGGAAGCGATTGTGGTAACGCAGGAAGTGGAAGATATTATTTCCTCACCCATAGTGAAAGAGAGTATCATCAACAACTCGGACTGCAAAATACTGTTAGACCAAAGAAAATATCTCAACAAGTTCGACAGCATACAGAACCTCTTGGGACTGACCGACAAGGAGCGTTCGCAAATATTGTCTATCAACATGGCAAACCACCCCGGACGGAAGTACAAGGAAGTTTTCTTCTCGCTGGGCGGCACGCAGTCGGCGGTATATGCCACAGAAGTTTCATTGGAAGAATATTACACCTTCACGACAGAGGAAAGCGAGAAAATGGAACTGTTCGCACTTGCCGACAAGCTGGGCGGCAACCTTGAACTGGCTATCAAACGGCTTGCAGAAAGCAAGAGAAATCCCCAATCATCAACAACTTAAAATTTAGGAACATGAAACGTACAAGTAAAATCTTGCTTCTCTTTTCCTGCGTGTTGCTATTGGCATCCTGCAAGGATAGCCCGGAAAAGCAGTTGGAGCAAATGCGGGGTGAATGGGTACACGTCAAGGGACACCCGGCTTTCACCCTTTCGGAAAAAGGCGGTACATACAGCGTTACCCGGAAAGCGAATATCAGGGGCAAGGTACTGGAAACTGCCTATCAAGTGTCGGAACAGGACGGAAACCTGTTCATCGAAACGGGCTTTGGCATATTGCTGACGTATGACAAGGAACGTGACCGGATAACCCTTTCACCCGGCGGCGAATACAAGCGAGTTATAAACCCTAAAAACAGAAAAAGATGAAGAAAACAATTCTCCTTATGGCGGTATGCCTTTGCTTCATCGGCAACGCATCCGCCCAGTGGGTGGTGTCAGACCCCGGCAACTTGGCACAGGGCATCATCAACACCACCAAGCAGATAGTGCAGACTTCCACCACAGCCAAAAACACGCTGGACGGCTTCATGGAAGCGCAGAAGATTTTCCAGCAGGGAAAAGTCTATTACGATGCACTCAAAGCGGTACACGATGTTGTCAAGGGCGGCATCAAGGTGAAGAAGTCCATTGAACTGGTGGCGGAAATATCCGAAATCTACGTGCGCAACTTCCAAAGTATGCTGGCAGACCCGAATTTCACGCCTGACGAACTATCGGCAATATCGTTCGGCTATGCCAAACTGATGTCGGAAAGCTCGGACGTGTTGCAGGACTTGAAAAATGTAGTGAACATCACTGGTATGTCGCTGACGGATGCCGAACGGCTGGCTATTATTGATAATGCCTACCGAAGCCTATTGAATTACCGCAACCTTGTGAACTACTACACCCGCAAGAACATATCCGTGTCCTACCTGCGGGCAAAGAAGAAAAACGACACCGACCGGGTGCTGGCTCTCTACGGCTCGGCGGATGAACGCTACTGGTAACATATAAATCGGTATGCCTATGTTATTAGCAGCAGTGGATTTTGACAACCTGCACCAAGTGTTGCGGGTGCTGTACGATGAAATGATGCCCTTGTGCAGCAACATGACGGGGGTAGCCAAAGGAATAGCCGGGCTGGGAGCTTTGTTCTACGTGGCGGCAAAAGTGTGGCAGTCGCTCGCACGTGCCGAACCCATAGACGTGTACCCACTCCTGCGCCCCTTTGCGCTGGGGCTGTGCATCATGTTCTTTCCCACGTTCGTGCTGGGGACTATCAACACGGTGCTGTCGCCAGTGGTGAAAGGGTGCAACCAGCTTATGGAAACGCAGACTTTCGACATGAACGAGTACCGGGCGCAAAAAGACCGACTGGAATATGAAGCCCTGATGCGAAGCCCCGAAACGGCTTACCTCGCATCGGACGAGGAATTTGACCGACAACTGGAAGAACTGGGCTGGTCGCCCTCCGACATGGTGACTATGACGGGTATGTACATGGACAGGGCGGCTTACAACATCAAGAAATCTGTCCGAGATTGGTTCAGGGAACTGCTGGAAATGCTCTTTCAGGCGGCGGGGCTGATTATAGACACGCTGCGCACGTTCTTCCTGATTGTGCTTTCGATACTGGGTCCGCTGGCGTTTGCGATTTCCGTCTATGACGGTTTCCAAAGCACGCTGACCCAGTGGATTTCACGCTATATCTCCATTTACCTGTGGCTACCCGTGTCGGACTTGTTCAGCAGCGTGCTGGCACGCATACAAACGCTGATGCTCCAAAAGGACATCGAGCAGCTTTCAGACCCGAATTTCATCCCGGACGGGAGCAGCACCGTGTATGTAATCTTTATGATTATCGGCATCGTGGGCTACTTCACCATTCCTACGGTGGCAAGCTGGATAGTGTCGGCTGGCGGAATGTCTGCCTATAACCGTAACGTGGCACGGGCTGGGTCAGTCGCCGGGGCTGCGGTCGGTGCGGCAACCGGGAAAGTAGCCGGGAAACTTCTCAAATAATTCAATCAACAAGTATCATAATTAAAATGACAGACAAATGGAATTTAAATCATTAACGAACATCGAAACGAGTTTCCGGCAAATCCGGCTCTTTGCGCTGGTATTCATCTGCCTGTGCGCACTGGTGACGGGCTTCGCCGTGTGGAACTCGTACAGTTTCGCCGAAAAGCAGCGGCAGAAGATATACGTCCTCGACAACGGCAAAAGCCTGATGCTGGCACTCTCGCAGGACATGGCACAGAACAGACCCGTGGAAGCGAAGTCGCACGTGCGGCGTTTCCACGAACTTTTCTTCACCTTATCACCCGACAAGGGGGCTATCGAAAGCAACATCAAACGCTCGCTGTTCCTTGCCGACAAGACCGCTTTCAACTATTACAAGGACTTGGCGGAAAAGGGGGGTATTATAACCGGGTGATTTCCGGAAACGTCACGCAGACGGTAGAGATTGACAGCGTGAAGTGCGACTTCGACCAGTACCCCTACAAGGTGAACACGTATGCCCGCCAGTTGATTGTCCGGGAAAGCAGCCTGACGGTGCGAAGCCTTGTGACCTCGTGCCGCCTGCTCAACGCCACACGGAGCGACAACAACCCGCACGGCTTCATCATCGAAGCGTTCACCATTACCGAGAACAAGGATTTACAGACCATTAAGAGATAGCCTTATGGAGAGAAAACGAAACTACATCGAAAAGGTGCAGGACTGGGCGGACGATTGCCTGCGCCGGATGTGCGGACGGATTACGCCGGGCAAAGGCTGGCGGTTATCCTCGTGATGTTCTTCTTCTTTGGCGGCTTGTCTATCTACATCACCGTTTCATCAATCTACAATATCGGGAAACGGGACGGCAGGCGGCTGCAAATAGAACATATCAAACAACTGCCATTGCAAGGCAATGACACAATCAACAGTATCAACCCCTTAAACAGACCGGAATATGGAAGAAGTACAGAAGAATGAGAACGGCACGACCGTACCGCAGGCGGACGGGAAGCCGAAAAAGGAAGATAAACCCAAACGGGAACTTACCCCGCAGCAGGTGCAGCAGCGCAGGAAAATGATAGTCTTCCCGCTGATGTTCCTTGCCCTTGCCGGGTGCATGTACCTGATATTCGCCCCCTCCGGCAAAGAGGACGTGAACGTGGAGAGCGTGGGCGGCTTCAACGCCGACATACCCCTGCCCGCAGAGGACGGAATTATAGCCGATAAGCAAAAGGCTTACGAGCAGGCGATGATAAGCCGCAAACAGCAGGACAAGATACAATCCTTGCAGGACTTCGGCTTCACGGGGGACGATGAAATGGAAGAACCGCAAGCGGAAATCGACCTGATGCCGGAAGATGATGCGAAGCCACAAAGGGGCGGCGGTGCTTCTTCGGCATACGCTTACCGGGACATCAACCGCCAGTTAAGCACGTTCTACGAAACCCGGCGGTAAACGAGGAAAAAGAGGATTTGAAGCGGCAGGTGGCGGAACTGACCGACCGACTGCAACAGCAGCAGAACGCCACGCCTACGGCAGACGACCAAATGGCACTCTTGGAAAAGTCCTACGAACTGGCGGCAAAGTACATGAACGGCGGGCAGGGACAAGTCGCACAAGTCCCGGTAACGGGCGGCATTGACCGCAAGCCGGATGCGGTGGCGGTGCAGGCAATCCGGGAAACGACCGTTTCGGGATTGCAGCAGCCCATGAGCGATGCCGACTTCATCCGGGCTTACAGCCAGCCACGAAACTATGGCTTCAACACGGCGGTAGGCACGGGCTACGCTATGGGCAGGAACACGGTAGCCGCCTGCATCCACCAAGACCAAACGCTGGTGGACGGGCAGGCGGTGAAACTACGGCTGCTCGAACCCATGCAGGCGGGAAATATCGTTGTGCCGAAGAATACCCTTGTGGCGGGAACGGCAAAGGTGCAGGGCGAACGGCTCGACATACTGGTGTCCTCGATTGAGTATGCGGGCAACATCATCCCGGTGGAACTCGCCGTGTTCGACACGGACGGACAAAAGGGGCTTTCCGTCCCGTCCTCTATGGAGCAGGAAGCGTTCAACGAAGCTATGGCGAATATCGGAAGCGGACTGGGTACAAGCATTTCCTTTGCCCAAAGTGCCGGGCAGCAGGTGGCTATGGACGTGACAAGGGGCTTGCTGCAAGGAACGTCCGGCTATCTTGCCAAGAAGTTCCGAACCGTGAAAGTGAAGCTGAAAGCCGGGTACAAGGTGATGCTTTACGCCAAACAATAATTACTCAACAAATATTCAACCACTAAAATTTTAATTGACAATGAAACAGATTTTTGTAATGTGCGCCCTCTTGCTGGGCGTGTGTGCGGCAAACGCACAAACCGCTGACACCGTGAAGTATGCGGCTGGCAACGACTTGTACCGGGGAATTACCCGGAAACTCCCGTACCGCCAAATGGTAACGCCCTACGGCGTGGAAGTGACCTTTGCCAAGACGGTGCATATCATCTTCCCCGCCGCCGTCCGCTATGTCGATTTGGGAAGCAACCATATCATAGCGGGCAAGGCGGACGGTGCGGAGAACGTAATACGTGTGAAAGCCACGACAGAGGGCTTTCCGGGCGAAACGAACTTCTCCGTTATCTGCGAGGACGGGAGTTTCTTTTCATTCAACGCCAAGTATGCCCGTGAACCGGAAATGCTCAACATCGAGATGAAAGACTTCTTGGAGAACGAGGACACCAGCGACTTTTCGCATACCCGCATGAACATCTATTTCCGGGAATTAGGTAATGAAAGCCCGCTGTTGGTGAAGCTGATAATGCAAAGCATCTACAAGAACAATGACCGGAAAGTGCGCCACTTGGGTAGCAAGCGTTTCGGCATACAGTTCTTAATCAAGGGCATTTATACCTATAACGGGATGCTCTACGTGCACACGCAGACAAAGAACAGTTCCAACGTGCCTTTCGATACCGACTTCATCAAGTTTAAGATAGTCGATAAGAAAATGCCGAAGCGCACGGCTATTCAGGAAACGGTGCTGGATGCGGTACGCAGCTACAACGAGGTGATAGAGATTGCCGGGAAAACGACCGTGCGCACGGTGTACGCCCTGCCGAAGTTCACCATTCCTGACGACAAGCTGCTGTTGGTGGAACTCTACGAGAAGAACGGCGGGCGGCATCAGGTTATCCGGGTGAAGAACGCCGACATCGTGAACGCAGAAGTGATTAACGAACTCAAAATCAAATAGGGAATGAAAAGACACATCTTTATAATGATGCTCTTTGTGCTGTGCCTGACCTCGTTTCAGGCACACGCACAAAGATACCTGCCGGGCATGAAAGGCTTGCAGGTGACGGCGGGCATGACGGACGGGGTGCATTGGAACGCTGGCAGTGATTTCGCCTACCACATCGGGGCGGCGTACAGCGTTTACACCAAGAACGCAAACCGCTGGGTGATTGGCGGGGAGTACCTGCACAAGAAGTATGACTACAAGGATATGCAGATACCCGTAGAACAGTTCACCGCAGAGGGCGGCTATTACCTGAAATTCCTATCGGACAGGCGAAAGACCTTTTTCCTTTCATTGGGCTTGTCGGCACTCGCCGGGTATGAAACGAGCAACCGCAGCGAAAGCTCTTGCCGGACGGCTCCACGCTGCTGGATAAGGACTGCTTCATTTACGGCGGTGCGCTGACGCTGGAACTGGAAGCCTACCTGACCGACCGGGTGGCTCTGCTGCTGAACGCAAGGGAACGGGCGTTGTTCGGCTCGGACATAGGCAAGTTCCACACGCAGGTATCTTTGGGACTGAAATTCATTATCAACTGACCGCTATATAATGTATATGAAAAATGTAATGTATAAAATCATCATGGGCTGCTACATCGTGGCCGCCCTTGTATCACCGCCTGTAATGACAACTTGGATATTCAGCAGGCGTACCCGTTCAGCATCGAAACGCTGCCAGTACCCAAAAGGCTGAAAGTCGGGGAAACCGCCGAAATACGCTGCCAGTTGGTGCGTGGCGGCTATTACCAGCCGACTACCTATCAAATCAGGTACTTCCAGCCGGACGGCAAAGGGAAGCTGGAAATGGATAACGGCACGGTGTTCCTGCCCAATGACCTTTACCCGCTGGAAAAAGAAACGTTCAGGCTCTATTATACCTCGGCATCGACAGACCAGCAGACGATTGACATTTATATCATCGACAGCTTCGGGCAGATGCAGCAACTTTCGCTATCGTTCAATAATGACAACAGCAAGGAAGAAACGGAAACGATAACCCCTAAACAATAAAATGACATGGTAAAAATAGAATTGGATATAAAAGGTATCTCGTGGTATATAGAAACCACGTTGGAAACGGATATAGTTCCGGCAGTAGGTGACATCATCATTGTGGATAAGGACTGCATTTCCGAACGTGACAGTGCTGAATTGTGGAAAATACCGTCCAATCAGGTTTTCAAATGGGCGGACGAAGAAGATGATGCGCCCGTAATGGTATGGTTCGATTGCGACACGGAAATGCTTGTCACTAAGCGGACATGGAAATATGACATCGAGGAAGAAGAAACCGTGTGCATACTTGGTGTAAAATTTATTCACTATGAGGATTTATAGTTGCGACATCCGTTTTTATCATCCTCTTGGGAAACCGGGTATGGAATGATACGCAAAGCGTAAATATCGGGCAGACAGCCCGCCGGGAAGCATCGGCGGGCTGTTTCCATGATAGGGAAAACGAAAGGCTTCTTTGTTACTTTCTTCACCCGCTGGCAGGCTCACGGAAGAAAGTAACGGCGGCTGCTTGCCGCCGTTCTCTATCAACTGGTTTTAAGGCTCTTTATGGACGTGTATCTCTCTAACCACACCTTTACCTGCTCCATGTTATATTCGCCCGTGATGATTGCCGTATGGTCGTCTATGGCTACAAACCGGACACTTTCATAGCTGTTTACCCAGCCTTGCAGGGAACAGACACCCCACGTTGCAACATCTTCAAAAACACTGCGGTCTATCCGGCTGATTGGCTCGCCGAAAACTACCGTCATTATCTGAAAGTCCGGTTTGTCCTCCAACAGTTGCAAATGGTGCAGCGTGCCGAACTCGTCTATTTTGCGCCCCCACGCCCACACATCATTATACAAATCATCGCCCCACTGGTGCGGGTGGTCGAAACGGACTTTGACCGCTATGGAATGCTGGTCGTCTTGGATGTCCTCGATAACGCCCGTTACCATTAAGCCCGTAAAAATGCACTCGCAACGCCTGCCGATAAGCTCCTTGTTTACTTCTGTTGTTTTCATGTCCCTAAAATTTACTTGTTTATTACTCCGTTCTTCTTCGCTACCCATTCGTCACGCCTGCGGCGGCACTCGTCCAGCGTTTTGGCTACCGTGCTGAAAAGTTCTCCGTCCGTGTGGCGGTAGTCATATTGATAATAAATTTGTCCCCTGAAAGCCCCTAAACAGCATTTCACGAACTTTTCTTCTCCCGGTGTTTGGGTTATGCTTACCCCGTTTTTGTTAAGTGACTGCATGATGTTCTATTTTTTTAATGGTCGTTATAATATCAGTAAAGAAAGCAACAGCAGGAAAAGCAGAGCCATGCCCAGCGCATAAAGGGCTGAAAGGCAGACACGGAGCAGGAAACAGGCGGCACGAAATACGATATATGCCGTTATCGCCGTGCCTGCTCCGGCTACGCTGGTGAACCGCCATGCAAGGCAGAGCAGGAACGCCCGCCAAAGGATTTTATAAATGCTTTTCCGTTTCATCGCTTGGTTGTTTTTAGCGGGCAGGGCTTTGACACCCGCCCGGATTGGTTGTTATGCCGCCCGGAACACAAAGCCGTCATCAAACCAGTAATCGCACATAAACAGGTCACGGGCGAACTTTTCATAATCGAAATAGGTCTTTGCGAACTCCGGCAGGTCGTAACATTCCTCTACAATTTCATAGGCGAAATCTTCTTCATCGTCATATTCCCCTTGATATTCATCCCGGAAATCCCGTACAAGGTCGTCCGCATCTTCCTCGCCCAAATCATGGCTTTTATAGTTGCACCACACGAAAAAGGCTTCCTGCTCGGTGTCGCTCAAATCCTCCACCGCATCACGCAGGGCGAAGAAGTTTTCAGAAATCCAGCTTTCGTCGATTAAGCCCTCCGGCACGTTCTCCCAGTCCTGAAACATGTATTCCGCATCTTCCTCGTCCTTGTCAAGTTCCCGGCAGGCTTCATAAAATTCTTCCTTGTCCGAATAGTCCGAAAGGTCGAGCCATGCGCCGGACAATGAACCGTTGTTGTACTTGGCATAAGTGCCTACATAAACTTTTGCTTCCGATAATACCTTTGCTTCCATATTGCTGTAATTTTTAAGTTTTAATTTTATGCGGATTTGAGAGGTGAGGGAGTTGAAGTTTCACTGAACTTTTTTCCTGTTTCCCGTAAATCCGACTTTTTTTTTATGCGTCTTCCGGTCGGGTCGGTCGTTTTCGTTTCACATAGGCGTAAAAGGGTAGTGTTTAGAGTTTGCAAGGTTTTGGGCAAAAAATACCTCGCAAGGCAGGGAAGATTTTTTCGCCAAACCGGAACGGCTCGACCTTGCAAAATCGTGAAGAACACGTAACTACCTTTGCCTATTGAAATGATTAAAACGACTGTCCCGGCTGGGGGACTGCGTAAGAGGAAGATTTACAGATAGGGAAACTGGGGAAAAGTGCCTGTTCTCTTTCATCTTTTAGGGAACACTCCATGCGGGCGGGAAAGGCAAGGGTGTTGTGAGCTTGCTTTCAATACGCTTGTGCGGGTTTCCAACGGCTCTTTTCACGAAATACAGTCAGCCATGCCACGCACGGCTGGCGTTTCGGGGAATGTGCCAGTTGGAAAAGGATATAAAAAATGCGGGTAGTCGGTGGACTGCCCGCAAGGTGGAAGAATGTACTTTATTGGGATATAGTTTGTTAGGCGGAATTTCGTTACCGAAATCGTTACCTATTCGTTCTTGCCACGGTTATAGGTAACGAAACCTACCGGACGGCGTTCTTTCTGTTGTTTCGACTGGCTCAAAAGCTGGGTAAGGGCTTGGTACAGTTCGTTGAACTGCGCATCGGTGCTTACCTCCAGTTCCTCGATGCGCCTTGACAGTTCCTCGTAACCGATTGCCATTTGACGCATGAGGACAAAAGCCCGCATGATTGAAATGTTTACTTCTATGGCTACTTTGGAGCGGAGAACCGAAGAAAGCATGGCTACGCCCTGCTCGGTAAAAGCCATAGGCATAGCAACGCCGAAGTTGTAAGCAGGGGGTATCACAAAATGTGATACCCTATGGATAAACAAGTTAGCTTCCTCTTGGGTGAGTACAAACATAAAATCACCCGGAAAACGCTCGATATTGCGCTTGACCGCCTGCTTCAAGGCTCGTGTTTCCACTTGGTAGAGTTCTGCCAAATGATAATCGAGCATCACCCGGCAACCTCTGACCTCAAAATCTTGTTTTGGATAATCTGCAAGTCCATAATCGTATATTTTAGGAGATTTAGCAATGTTGGAATAATAGTAAGGACTGGTCACAAATTGTGACCAGTTCCATATAATCAAGATTACATGGCGACTTCCTTGTAAATCTTCTCGATGCCGACAAACTTCTTGTCAAGCCCCTGCATATCGCTGCCTATCTTGCTGTTGGTGATGCGGGCGTAAATTTGCGTAGTTTCTATGTTTGTGTGTCCCAGCATCTTGGACACCGTTTCAATGGGTACGCCCTTTGACAGCGTGGTGGTCGTGGCGAACGTGTGCCGGGCAAGGTGGAATGTCAGGTTCTTTTTAATACCGCATATATCGGCAATCTCTTTCAGGTAGGCGTTTAGCTTCTGATTGCTGATTACGGAAGTATCTTGCCGTCCGGCAACTTGCCCTTGTACTTCTTCAAAATCATCTTGGGAATATCCAGCAGGGGGACATTCACGTCCGTATTCGTCTTGTTGCCGCTTGGTGATTATCCAAAGGTTGCCGTCAAAGGACTTTTGGATATTCTCCTGCCGCAAGTTGGCGACATCGCTGTAAGCCAGACCGCAGAAACAGGAAAAGACGAACAAGTCCCTGACGTGTTCCAGCCGTTCGGAAACCATTTTCTTTTTAAGGATGATTTTTATCTCGTCCTCTGTCAGATAACCCCTGTCCACTTTTTCCAGCCGGATTTTGTAGCTGGCGAAAGGGTCGCCCACCAGTATGCCGTTGTTACGGGCGATGATGATGATACGCTTGAAGAACTGCATGAACTTGGCGGTGGTGTTGTAGCCGCACTTGCAGGCGGTACGCAAATACAACTCAAAATCGGTAATGAACATCGGGGTAATCTCCTTTATGGATATGTCCGATACGTTGTACTTGCTTTGGATAAATTCAGCAAGGTGGCGGCGGGTCACTTCATACTTGCGGTAGGTCGCTATCGTCTTGGATATGCCCACAAGCTGCTTCACATCGTCATTGTGCTTTTGGAACAGGGTAAGGATTGTTTCGTGGCTCTCGCTGTGTCCCAAGAACTCGTTCTTCACTTTCTCGGCGGTCACGTAGTTGTCACGCCGCTGCATTTCGTGGTAAATGGTATTCAGGGAAGAACGTATGTCGTCCAAAAGGGCGTTTATCCTCCCGGCATCCCTGCCTTTGGCTTTGCCCGCAGCCGTGTTCCAGTTGTCGGGCTGGATGCTCTGTTTCGTACTGAACTGGCAAAGTTTGCCGTCTATGGTGATGCGTGCCATAATCATAACCTCGCCGTTTTTCTTTTCAGAACCTTTCTTCAAATAAAAAAGAACCTTGAATGTCGATTTCATAACTCACTTTTTTTAGTTGCAAAATTAATTTTTACCTCTCGTTTTCGAGTTATGCAGACTATGGACTAATCAAGTCATTATCAGGTCATTTGAGGACAAATCGTTACCGTTTTTGTCCGGCAGGGAATAGGTAACGATTTAGTAACGAAACTTTGTCTTTTACCGTACTTTTGAAGTCTTGGAAGCAGGACTTTCGGGCAATAAAAAAAGCCACAAATCATTGATTTGTAGCTTTTTGTCCGTTTGCTGACCATTTCTGTCCAGCACGTTCAGCGGAGAGACAGGGATTCGAACCCCGGGTGCCTCGCAGCACAACGGTTTTCAAGACCGCCGCAATCGACCACTCTGCCACCTCTCCAAAACTTCTTTTTCAGAAGTGCTTTTCTTTTAAAGCGGTGCAAAGATACAAATCATTTTTTATTCTACAAACTTTTCTGCACAAAAACAGAGCAATTATACCAAAATTCTTGTTTATACCCACTACGGAACGAACATAACGGCATTTAGGCTATTTGTTGAAATTTATCAAGGGCAAGACAGAATTTTATAACTTACTGGCTATCAGTATATTTACAAAGAGCCACATTCAGTATACGATTGAACCCTATTCAGTATACGACTGAATTAGGTTCAGAATACGACTGTTCCTTAAACCTACATCATTTGTAAATAATGCAGATTATTATTCGGTTCTTGTTTCAATTCATAAACCACATATAAAGAAAGTATTAACATCTCTACTCCCCCGGACATTCACTACCTAATAATAGTTATTTTATGCTGTTCAACATAAAAAGAGAAGTATCTCTTATAAAATTACGGAATTTATTCAGTATTTTTGCACGCTCTAAAGGATAACATTATCTAACCTACTAACAAAAACAAATTTTATGGAATTGAACAAAACCTTTACCAATGGGCTTTGGAATAAAGAAATCAATGTCAGTGATTTCGTCAGTAAAAACATCGCACCCTATACCGGGGATGCATCTTTCTTGCAGGGACCTACCGAACGTACCAAACGTATCTGGGACATCTGTCTGAAGGCTCTCGAAGAAGAAAGGAACAACAATGGCGTCCGTTCACTGGACAATACCACCGTATCTACCATCACTTCTCATAAAGCCGGGTATATTGATAAGGACAATGAACTTATTGTCGGTTTGCAGACTGATGAACTGTTGAAACGATCCATCAAACCTTTCGGAGGCATCAACGTGGTAGCAAAAGCATGCCGTGAAAACGGAGTGGAAGTGGACGATAAAGTAAAAGACATCTTCACCCATTACCGCAAAACACATAACGACGGCGTATTCGATGTATATACCGAAGAAATCCGTTCCTTCCGTTCATTGGGATTCCTGACCGGTCTTCCCGACAACTATGCCCGCGGACGTATCATCGGTGACTACCGGCGTCTGGCACTCTACGGCATCGACCGACTTGTCGAAGCCAAGCAAGAAGACTTGCGCAATCTGACAGGTCCCATGACCGAAGCCCGTATCCGTCTGCGTGAAGAAGTAGCAGAGCAAATCAAGGCTCTGAAAGACATCAAAGTGATGGGCGAATACTACGGACTCGACCTCAGCCGCCCCGCAACATCAGCGCAAGAAGCTGTGCAATGGGTATATATGGCTTATCTGGCTGCCGTGAAAGAACAAGACGGTGCTGCCATGTCATTGGGCAATGTATCTTCATTCCTCGACATCTTCATCGAGTATGATTTGGCTCACGGCAAGATTGACGAAACTTTTGCACAAGAACTGATAGACCAGTTCGTCATCAAGCTGCGCATGGTACGCCATCTGCGTATGCAGTCGTACAATGACATCTTTGCCGGAGACCCGACTTGGGTGACCGAAGCCATTGGCGGCCGTTTCAACGACGGACGTGTGAAAGTGACCAAAACCTCTTTCCGTTTTCTGCAAACCCTATACAATCTCGGTCCTTCTCCCGAACCAAACATGACGGTACTGTGGAGCCCGGAACTGCCGGAAGGTTTCAAGGATTTCTGTGCCAAAGTTTCCGTAGACACAAGCTCTATCCAATACGAGAACGATAACTTGATGCGCGAAGTACGCAACTGTGACGATTACGGTATTGCCTGCTGCGTATCTTACCAAGCCATCGGAAAGCAAATCCAGTTCTTCGGTGCACGTGCCAACCTCGCCAAGGCATTGCTGCTCGCCATCAACGGCGGACGTTGCGAAAATACCGGAACCGTCATGGTGAAAGGTATTCCCGTACTGACCGGCAACACGCTGAAATTCGAGGAAGTAATGGCCAACTACAAGAAGGTACTGACTGAAATTGCCCGCGTATACAACGAAGCCATGAACATTATCCACTACATGCACGATAAGTATTATTACGAAAAGGCTCAGATGGCATTCATCGATACCGACCCGCGCATCAATCTGGCTTACGGTGTGGCAGGACTTTCCATCGCCATCGATTCCCTCTCTGCCATCAAATATGCCAAAGTCACTGCCCGCCGTAATGACATTGGTCTGACAGAGGGTTTTGATATGGAAGGTTCTTTCCCTTGCTTTGGTAATAACGATGACCGTGTAGACCACCTCGGTGTGGATTTAGTATACTACTTCAGTGAAGAACTGAAGAAACTGCCCGTCTACAAAAATGCCCGCCCCACTCTTTCATTGCTGACCATCACATCCAACGTGATGTATGGCAAAAAGACAGGCGCCACTCCGGACGGACGCGCCAAAGGTGTTGCCTTTGCTCCGGGTGCCAATCCGATGCACGGACGTGACAAGAACGGTGCCATCGCTTCCTTGAGCTCCGTAGCCAAATTGCGCTACCGCGACTCGCAGGACGGCATCAGCAATACGTTCTCCATTGTTCCCAAATCACTGGGCCCGACACCGGAAGAACGTGTAGAGAACCTGGTAACCATGATGGACGGCTACTTCACCAAAGGTGCCCACCATTTGAACGTAAACGTACTGAACCGCGAAATGCTGGAAGATGCCATGGAACATCCTGAAAAGTATCCGCAACTCACCATCCGCGTTTCCGGCTATGCCGTGAACTTCGTGAAGTTGAGCCGCGAGCATCAGTTGGAAGTCATCAGCCGTTCATTCCACGAAAGAATGTAATATGATAAATGTACACTCCTACGAAAGTATGGGAACATTCGACGGGCCGGGTCTCCGGCTCGTCGTTTTCCTGCAAGGATGTCCATTCCGTTGTCTGTATTGTGCCAATCCGGATACGATTGATGTAAAAGGAGGCACTCCCACCACTCCGGAAGAGATTCTGCAAATGGCTATCAGCCAAAAGGCATTCTTCGGGAAGAAAGGAGGTATTACTTTCTCCGGCGGTGAGCCTACCCTGCAAGCAGAAGCGCTGATTCCTCTTTTCAAGGAGCTGAAGGCGAACGGCATCCATATCTGTCTGGACAGTAACGGAGGCATCTGGAATGAAAAGGTGGAAGAGCTCTTTAACCTGACTGACCTCGTGCTGCTGGACATCAAGCAATTCAATCCCGAACGCCACCGTACGCTGACGGGACGAAACAACGAACAGACACTCCGCACCGCTGCCTGGCTCGAAGAACATGAACACCCCTTCTGGCTGCGCTATGTACTGGTCCCCGGTTACAGCGATTCGGAAGAAGACACCCGCCTGCTGGGTGAAAGTCTTGGCAAATACCAGCAGATACAACGGGTGGAAATACTTCCTTATCACCGTCTGGGTGTTCACAAATACGAAGCCATGGGATGGGATTACAAATTGAAAGAAGTGAAGGAAAATACTCCGGAACAACTGGAACGGGCAGAAAAACTGTTCAAAGAGTATTTCACGAATGTGATAACCAACTAAAACAGAAAAGCAAGGCTGTCCGGATATGATTCCAGACAGCCTTGCTTTTCATTTATAGGGTAAGAATCCTATTCTTTCAAGTTATAGGTAATCTGCTGTACATCATCACTACTGCCACCCACCATAAAGACGAAATCACCAGGTTCTACCATATAATTCATCTCATTGTCATAGAATCCCAGTGCATCGTCAGTTATCTGAAAAGCTACAGTTTTGCTTTCACCCACATTCAGATGAATTTTCCTGAAGCCCTTCAATTCCTTTATCGGACGCGTAACAGAGGCTACCTTATCCTGCACATACAATTGAACTACTTCCTCTCCTGCACACTTACCGGTATTAGTCACTTTTACCGACACCTCCGTATGGACGCCTGCAGCCTTGCCCGGCAGCAGTTTCAAATCAGAATATCCAAAATCCGTGTACGAAAGCCCATATCCGAAAGGATAGGCAGGCTCAGTGGAAGCATCGATATAAGATGCCTTATAGGTCTGTTTCAATGCGGTAGGGCGGCCGGTGCTCTTATTCTGATAATAAATGGGAATCTGTCCTACGTGTGCAGGAAATGTCATGGGCAATTTAGCCGAAGGATTATACTCTCCCCACAACACATTGCATATGGCATTGCCGGCCTCACTCCCCAACCACCAAGTACACAGTACCGCATCAGCATGTTCCCTTATCTCATTGAAGATTACCGGACGCCCACACATGACAAGAGCAATGACAGGTTTTCCAGTCTTTGCCAGTTCCGACACCAGCTTCTGCTGCCCCTCGGGTATGGCTATATTCACTTTGGAAGCCTTCTCGCCACTCTGACCGAATCTCTCGCCTACCGCCACAACAATGACATCCGAAGCCTCAGCAGCCTGTAATGCTTCCTGCAATCCGGTCAACTGATTGCTCTTCATATCATAGCCTTCAGCATAGCTCACCTCCAGTCCTTTCCGGACCAATGCATCATATAAGGTCACCACTTTGTTCCGGTCCGTAGTGGCAGCCCAAGCACCTGCCATATCGTACTGGGATTTTGAGAGTCCTCCTATCAAGGCTATCTTCCTCGTCTGTGCCGTCAACGGAAGCACAGATTCCCTATTCTCCAGCAATACAACGGAACGCTCGGCCATACGGAGCGAAGCATTACGGACTTCGGGCGCATTGAGTATTCTGGCCGCTCTTTCCGGATTACAGTAGCGAAAAGGGTCCTCAAACAATCCCAACTCATATTTCTTCTCCAATATACGCCGTACTGCATCATCAAGCACACTCTCCTTTACTTTCCCTTCTTGAACAAGCTCCTTCAGATAAGTCAAGTAGCAGGTACTTACCATCTCCATGTCCAGACCAGCATTCAGCGCTTTGGCTGCGGCATCTTTCTTGTCAACAGCATAACGGTGGTTCACCAATTCCTCTACCGAATTATAATCGGACACAACAAATCCCTTAAATCCCCACTGCTCTCTCAATAGCCGGTTGAGCAAGAAATCATTGGCAGTACAAGGAATATTATTAAAATCATTGAAAGCACTCATCACGGTAGCTGCTCCTACCTTTATGGCCGCCTTATAGGGAGGCATATAAAAATTGGCAAAGTGGCCCATTGACATATCCACACTATTATACTCCTTTCCTGCTATCGGTGCACCATATCCGGCAAAATGTTTCATACATGCCATGACAGTCGTCGTGTCTGCCAAATCGTCTCCTTGCAAGCCTCTGACACGCGCCTCCGCTACCCGAGAACCATAATAAGGGTCCTCACCGGCCCCTTCCATGACGCGTCCCCAACGTGCGTCCCACGAAATATCCACCATCGGGGCAAAAACCCAGTTCAAACCATCGGCGGCACTTTCCAAAGCATTGTAGCGTGCAGCTTCCTCAATCATGGCCAAATCGAAACTTGCAGCCTCGGCAAGCGGAAGCGGAAATCCGGTACGATAGCCGTGGATAACATCCAGTCCGAAAATTAAAGGAATGCGCAAACGCGATTGCAAAGCAAGCTCTTGATAACGGCGTATATCCTTTACTCCTATCACATTCAGCATAGAGCCTATTCTGCCTTGCCGGACATACTCTTCTTTAGGAATATTTCCACCGTCGGGTCCGGTAAAATTCCCTCGGTAGGTGCATTGTGCAAGCTGGCCTATCTTTTCATCCAGCGTCATCTGCTTCATCAAGCTTGAGATGAATTTCTCCTTCTCCGTAGTTTGTGCCGAGGTAAAGGTGTTACCAAGTCCCCACAGACAAACCATCAGTATTATTATCTTTTTCATAGCGCTATTCTTGTTTTGATATTTATTTTATCATAAAACAACAGTTGCCTTCAATGGTAAATCAGCTGAAGAAGGACCTGCCAGAATCTCAAAAGTCCCCTTTTCCACTACAAACCGATGTGATTCCACATCATAGTAGGCAAAGGCTTCCTCATCCAGCAATATCCGAACGCGCTTGGTTTCACCCTTCTTCAAGTAAACCTTATCGTAGCCTTTCAACTCCTTCAATGGACGCGGAACAGAACATTCCACATCCCGCACATATACCTGAGCCGCTTCCGCAGCATCCATCTTTCCGGTATTCTTGATGTCAAAGCTTACCGTAACCCGGCTTCCCCCCGTCTTCTCAACACTCAGATTACTATATTCAAAACTACTGTATGACAGTCCATACCCGAAAGGATAGAGCGGCTGCTTTCCGTTCCGGTCATATCCCCTATAACCTACGAAAACACCTTCGGCATACTGCACCCGTTTATGAGGTACATTGCGATTGTCATAATAATTACCATATACCGGATTATCTTCCCATTTTTCCTCGATGCTGACTGGTAGTTTGCCACTTGGCGAAAGCTTGCCCGTAATGATTTCGGCAAGGGCCTTTCCACCCTCCTGCCCCGGATACCATGCCATCAAAATAGCTTGTACACTCTGCCCCCAATTGCGGAAATCTATTCCACCTCCGGCATTCACCACCACAGCCACATTATCATGAAGTGAAGCCACTTTATTAATGAGATATTCCTGCCCGTATGACAATGCAAACGGACGGTCGAACCCTTCACCTTCTGTACTGCTGTTGAACCCGGCACATACAATAACATTCCTGGCATGCTTCAGTGAAGAGGCCAAACGCTCCTCATCCATCATTCCTGCCTGGAAACTGACAGTCGCCTCACCCACATTATCAAAATATTCAATACGCAACCGGTATATCTCCCCTGCACTGACCTGCATAAATGCACTGCGGGTACTGAATGAATGGTTCCCCCAATCTCCGGTAATCAGCTTATCGTTTACAAACAGACGGTATCCGTCATCGCCAGCCAGCTGGAACTTGACAGTTCCATCCTTGTCAGCCTTGTAAACTCCCGTCCAACGGGCAGAAAACTGATCTACCGGCATGCCGTCGAACGGTGCACCGTATTTCCAGGCATGGTCTATGGCAGGCTCTATGGCAGCTTGAAAGAGTTCTCCGGTAAGATTACGAGTATTATAATATTCGCCCTTAAAACCGTTTTGCGTAAAACTGCCATCCGTATAAATCTGTTGGGACATATCCTTATAAAGAATGCTGTCAGACAGCAGCTCTATCTGTCTGCCGCCCTTCAACTGAACCATACCGTCATAGAGTGACACTACCGAATAAGGGGTGACAAATCCGCTTCCTCCTCCTGTGGGAATAATATCGGCATTAGGCCCGATTACCAATGTTCTACCGTTCCGGTAAGGCAACGTACCGTTATCATTTTTCAATAAGACTACTCCTTCTCTCGCCAAGTCAAGTGCAATTTCCTTAGACTGTGCATTGTCTTTATCGATAGATTTATCTTCTCTCGGAGTATCAAGTGCTCCAAAAGCAATCAATGTCTGGAGTATATGCCGGACTTTGGCGTCAATGGTCTCTTCCTTCACGATACCATTCTCTATTGCCGGAATAAGAATTTCCCTGGTCATGAATTTACCGACGGGCATTTCCAAATCCAACCCTCCATTAGCGGCTCCCACACCGGAATATACAGATGTCCAGTCGGACATCAGGATACCTTTAAATCCCCACTGCTTGCGTAATACATCAATGTTCAGCCAGCTGTTTTCGGTGGCATGTACCCCGTTCAGCGGATTATAGCTATCCATAACCGCCCCTACTCCTGCTTCCTGCACAGCTTTTCGGAACGCGGGAAAATAAATTTCCTGCAGCGTGCGTTCATCCACATCTGAGCTGGCATGATGTCTGCTCCACTCCTGGTTATTGGCCGCAAAATGCTTCACCGTAGCCATAACTCCCTCTTCCTGCACTCCCAAGATATATTCTTTAGCAGTTTCGCCCGTCAAATAAGGGTCTTCACCAAAATACTCATAGTTTCGCCCGCATAGAGGAGAGCGGTAGATATTGACTCCAGGCCCCAACAGAATACTTACCCCACGGGCCTTTGCATCCCGGGCCAAACCATGTCCCAGCTCTCTAGCCAACTTACGGTTCCATGTCGAAGCCGACAAGATGCCACAAGGATACAAGGTACTTTGAGTATTGTTACGTATGCCTTGCGGACCATCGGCCATCCTGATTTCGGGTATGCCAAGCCGGGGTACAGCCCGGATATAAAAAGATTTGGGACCGGAAATGTAATCGATTTTTTCTTCCAGCGTCATTTGAGAAACCAACTCCCTGGCACGCTGCTCCACCTGGGGAGTAATACACACTTGTGCTTTTGCCGTGATTGCACAACAAAGCAATAGCCCGCTTAAGGCTACTTTCTTTTTAATCTTCATTTTGTCTATTTTACTACGTGTTTGTTATATTGCCGGGCATGTCCCGACCTACTTTCTTTCTTCTCAATCAATAAAAAACCGTGTCCCTTCATCCACCAACGAAGAAACACGGCCGAAAGTTATTAAGAAAATTCTGAATCTACAAGAAAGTGGACAAAAACATGTCTGTCCTGCTATCAATAAGTAAAACGTATACCGGCCTGCAACGTAAAGTTACACGGGTTCTCCTTGCGTATAGTCTGTATCGACGAACCGTCATCAAAGAAATAAGATACTCCCGGTTCCACATACAGGCCCACCCTATTGCTTATGTTATACTGGGCACCGACAGCACCCATGACAGAAAGCTGTACCGGTTTCACAGTCTCACTCTCAGTACCAATCTTGCCATACACACATTTTTCAATGGCACCCCCCGCCGAAACGTACATCGTAAAGTTCTTTGCATCCACAAAGTTCCAGTTGGCCCGTACCGGAATGCCAATATAATGCAGCTTCTGGCTTATCTTTTCCGAGCTGCCCTCATACCTTACGTCAGAAGCAAGATAGGTATACGTCAGCCCGCTTTCCACAGAGAAACCCTTCGCCAAGTTTTTCCGCACCGAAACACCGAAACTGAGCGGTTGTTTATGGTCTATATCCGCAATTTTCTTTTCGCGTCTTTGCAGATAGGGCATACCATCCTTAAAAACCAGTTCCTGCCCGTCGGGAATAGTAACAATGCCATTGGCCGTAGAGGATAAATCTACGTTACCGCCATAAATAGGACTTCCAGGCATGTAGTCCGACATCACATTCGCTTCCCCTTCATTCGCCAATGAAAAACCTCCCGTATTTCCTACGGACAAGCCAACCGCCCATCCTTTAGCATCCCTACCAGAACTGTTTTTTTCCGGAAGATGCAGTTTGTCCCGGCCTGACGGACGATAGCGGTCTTCCCTTGTCTCCGGTTCCTCGGCCTGCATTGTAGTTTCATGGTCCGTATCTTCCACTACCGGTTCTTCCGCCTGCTGTCCAATACCGACAACCTCATCTGCAGTTTCAACCGGCAGCATTTCCTCCTGCTGTTCTTCGCCAACCGATATTCTGATATGTTGTGCAACCAAAGGGTGACTTGCCTCCTTATTGGGCGCCGATGCATTTCCATGTGCCCGATAAGCAGGCTCTATGGAATTAGTCCGTATGGCAGGTACTGTCTGTTCCGGCAAGACGTCCGGAGCCACAGCCAAAGCGGGCACTGACGTATGCCGCATTTCATTCCCTACCGGACTCTGCAACAGCCACAGACTGACGGACGAAACCGCCACCAGCAACACAGCTGCCGCGGCCACCGCCCAGCGACGGAAAGGTATCATCCTATGCGGTCCGGTTATCGGAGCTCCGGAAACGGACAATTCCTTCTCCAACCGCTCCCATCCGGCAACCGGCAGCGGTTCGGAATAGTCTTCCAGCTTGTCCTTTATCTTTTTCAACCACAATTCATCTTCCATACGTTCCTTCATTTAATCATTTCTTTTCATCCACTCACGTACTTTTGCCGCTAAAGTCGCTTTAGCACGCGTCAACTGCGAGGCAGAGGATTTTTCATTAATTCCCAATAGTCGAGCAATCTCCTTATGGGATTTCTCTTCAAAAATATATAAGTTGAATACGGTACGATAGCCGGCAGGCAATTCACTGATAAACTGCATCAGTACCTTTTGAGGAATGACATCTATTGACGAACCTTCCGGTTCCTCATAAGCTTCGGGTGCATTCTCCAAGGCCGATGACTGATTCATCACATCATTTTTCCGCAAATACTGCAACACCGTATTCACCATTACGCGTTCCATCCATGCCCGCAGAGAACCCTCTCCCCGCCAAGTGAACTTATCGAAAGAATCAAAAAGTTTCAGAAAACCGTCATGCATCAGGTCTTGGGCAGTCTCCCGGTCACCTGCATAACGGAGGCATACGCTGAGCATGCGTCCCGCATAGCGCTCATACAGTTCTTTGCGGGCAAGATTGTCTCCTTGCCTACAGCGTTCTGCCAATTCCTGTTCTTCCATTCTCTCTTTTAACACGTGTTTACCCTATAAATGCAATCGGCGCAAAAATACTGCATCAGGCAGAGAAGAAAATCATACTTTCATTTCTTTAACAGTATACTACGCAGTATTTAGCTTTTCACCGCATTTTCTGAATACAAAAATAAGTTTTAAACAGAAAAGAGCTAAAACCTACCACTTATGAAGAAACTGAGAATGACATTGGCAGCATCCATGCTTTTATTCCTGACTGCCATTGTATTGCAATCATGCCTGGACGATTGGGATGACAAATATGACACTTTGTTCGCCGTAGGTACGGTAAAGGTCATCGAAGGAAAAGACTACTATTTCTCACTGGACGAAGGCAGTAAACTATATCCCAGTGACACAACCTATGTTCACGACTATGCCGTAATAGACGGCCAGAGGGCTTTCATCTACTTCCGCGAACTGGAAGAGAAACTTCCAGGCTACGAATATAATGCCCAAATAAAGCACATCGAAAACATTCTGACCAAAGACATCTACTCCATGCCTGCCGAAAAGGCAGACAGTATCGGAGACGACAACATCAACGCCACGGATTTATGGATTACGGGCGAGTATCTGAACATCAAATATCAATTCTACCACAGCAACAACGAAGACAAGAAGCACATGCTGAACCTGGTCATCAATGAAGCATCCACCGGCGAAAACGACAAACCGGATTACGTCAATCTCGAATTCCGCCACAATGCCTACAATGACAGCCAGCTCACGCTGGGCACCGGACTGGCCTCCTTCAAGCTGGACAATATAGCGGAACAACTGAAAGAGAAAAAAGGGCTGAACATCCGTGTCAAAAGTCTATATGACGGTGAACGGTTCATGACCATAGACATTAAAAAAGAAAACAACTAAATCTCCTGAAAACACATCTTTCAACATCTCAATGAGAAGCGGAGTGACATTTCAATATGTTGCTCCGCTTTATTTTTCCATATCCCGCTTAAATTCATCTTTTTCTTTGTCTATCCACCGGGAAACCCCTACATTTGTAAGAATTTTCACAATAGCAAACATTAAAACTGTCCAAAGGATATGAAATACATACTGGGAACAGTAATTGCAATACTCTGCTCGTTCACCTGCACAGACACCCTATATGGAAAATCTCCCGCAACAGACGTCGACGATATTCTGATAATCAACACTTATACAGAAGCCAATCCCTGGAGTAATGATTTCATCACCTCCATTGTGAACATGGCATCACAGAACAGCCACATCGGAGTATACACCGCACACATGAAAATGCTGACACTTGACGAGGAAAATAAACTGGAGACATTCAAAGAGAGCTTGTTCAAGAGTTACAAGAACCCTAAACTTATCGTGCTTATCGGATGCGGAAGTTTCATCATGTGCGATGAACTGAACCGGCAGTGGCCCGATATCCCCATGATATTATGTGGTGAGAGGGATTATACCGGTCCTAAGGAAACAATGATACGCGAGCACGCCCTGCCCCGCACAGAGCGTATTCCCATCAGTGACCTACAGAAGAAGTACAATCTGACCTTAATGCAATCCAGTGTATACCTGAACGAGAACCTGCAACTCATGAAGCAACTCATCCCCAAAATGGATAAGGTCATGTATATAGGGGATGAAACATACATCTGCCAGCAGAACGACTATGACTTGTCCGAGATTATCCGTGAAAAGTATCCGGAGTTGGATTACCAGTTCCTTAGTGCGAAAGACATCCGAACGGACAGCCTTTTCAATATACTGAACCACGTGAATCCCCATACTACCGGAGTCATCTTTTCATCCTGGCTGTACAAGAGCTCTCCCCATGACAATATCATGAGGAGTAATTCCCACCGGGTCATCTCTACTGCCCCCATCCCTTTGTTTTCGCTAAGGGCCATCGGTATTGAAGAAGAAGGGGGGATTGTAGGCGGCTACATTTACAACAAAGAGAAATATAATGCCCGGCTACTAGAAACCATCCACAAGATATTGGATGGTACCCCGGCACGCAACATCCCGTTATACTATCCCGACGACGGAGCCCCCGTATTCAACTATAAATCCCTTCTGCAGCGTGACCTGAATCCGAAGCTATGCCCCAAGGGTACCATATTCTACAACATGCCTCCCACCTTCTGGGAGAAGTACGAATATGTCATTATCAGTATCACTGCCGCAATCATAACTCTGCTGTTCTTTTTCCAATATCTCCGCCTACAGTCACTGAGTAGAATCAAAAGATTACAACAGCAACAACTGGACAGCAATCTCAAATACCGAAATCTGATAAACAACATGCCCATCCTATACATGTATGAGAAACTTATAAAAGATGAAAAAGGGCGCATTACTGACACCTTATATATAGATGTCAACAATTTCTTCGAAGACAGATTTATCATGCGCAAAGAGGCTGTCGGCAAGCGGGGAAGCGAATTATTTCCCGAATCCATGAACGAGTTCCTCCATTTCATGAATATTGCATTGAAGGAGAAACGTTCCGTAACTTTCCCCTATTATTACAAGAAGATAGACACTTTCTACGACATTGTAGTCAAGGCAAGCGACAATGGCGAATACATGCACGTCTTCTGCGTTGACAGCACCGAGTTGCACCACACCCAAATACAGTTGAGGTCGACAAACCGGAAACTTTCCATGGCACTCGACGTTGCCAACATCGTACCATGGAAATGGAACCTCCGGACACACACCATACTCTGCGATGTCAACAAGCCGATAGAGCTCAGCAATAATGCCGGTATCATGGACGATGAACAGCTGTCCGTACCCGACAGCCAGTATTTCTCCAAAATACACAAGGAAGACCTGGAAAAAGTGAAACAAGCCTATACAGACCTGATTGAGGGACGTATCCAGAAAGTCAAGGAGGAATACCGCGTCATCAATCATGCCGACGGACATAAACACTTCGACTGGGTGGAGGCCCAGGCCGCCGTAGAAACCTACGACGAGAACAATAAGCCGCTGACCCTGGTGGGCTCTTCGCTGGTTATCACCGAACGGAAAAAGATGGAGACGGAACTGGTTTCCGCCAAGAACCGTGCGGAAGAGTCGAATAAACTGAAATCCGCATTCCTCGCCAACATGAGCCATGAAATCCGTACGCCGCTCAATGCCATTGTGGGATTCTCCGGAATATTGGCTTCCACCGAAGAGGAGGAAGAAAAACAAGAATACGTCAGCATCATTGAGAACAACAATACTTTGCTGCTGCAACTCATCAGTGACATTCTGGACTTGTCAAAGATAGAAGCAGGCACAATGGAATTCATTGATACGGATTTTGAATTGAACAAAGTGATGAGAGAGCTGGAAAGTTCGCTCTGCCTGAAGCTATCGCCCGAAAAGAATGTCACCCTCTCCTTTGAGCCCGGACTGCCCGAATGCCACATTCATTCCGAGCGTAACCGCTTGTCTCAACTCGTCATCAATCTGGTGACCAATGCCATCAAGTTTACCCAAGAAGGCAGTATCCGTTTTGGCTACAAGCTGCAAGACGACAAGATGCTTTATTTCTACGTATCCGATACGGGATGCGGTATCCCCGAAGACAAACAAGAGAGCATATTCGGCCGCTTTGTCAAGCTCAATAATTTTGCCCAAGGCACCGGACTGGGATTATCCATCTGCCAGATGTTGGTACAGCACATGGGAGGCAATATCGGACTGACTTCCAAGCCCGGCGAAGGCTCTACCTTCTGGTTCACCCTCCCCTATGTGCCGGCAAGCCGCATCCGGCAGGCAGAAAGCAAGACCGAACCTATAAAAGTAAAAAAGCAGAAAATCACCGTCTTGGTTGCCGAAGACCATGACAGCAACTTCCGGTTGATTGAGTCCATCCTACGAAAAGACTACAATCTGATACATGCGTGGAATGGTCAGGAAGCCGTGAATATGTTCAGGGAATACGACCCGCAGCTTATTTTGATGGACATCAACATGCCGGTGATGAATGGTTACGAAGCGACCAGGGAAATACGCAAATACTCTACACAAGTCCCCATCATAGCCGTCACCGCCTTTGCCTATGCTTCTGATGAACAGCAGGTCATGGAAAACGGCTTCGACGCATATATGGCTAAACCTATCAATGCCAATCAGCTGAGGACACAAATATCAGCTATACTGAAGCAGCATATTATCTTTATGTAAAAAACATCCGGACGGAAGAAGCATGCCAACGTCCGGATGGCGAGTATCAGAATTCATTGTTCAGGCAAGTCAGCCTCAACGAACCGTTGAACGCTTCGGCAGACAATCGCGTCCTGACCTGTACCTGCACGCTGCTCTTCGGCTGGACATCAAAATAATTGTCGCTATACACACTTTCATTGTCGGCAACGGACAAGCATACGGCACGGGCAAACTTGTCTGCCGAAACCATCACTTCATATCCACCTTCAATGGAACGGACTTCAGTTTGCAAATCCACCTTCGGATAATCCATATCCTTCTGCTTGCCCAGACAGTAGTTGTTATGGTACACCCTGCCCGATTTGTCCGTATAGTCTACACGGACATATACCGTTCCTCTATCTGCCCCCTCCAGCAACTTGGCAAGCGGTGCGGAAAAACAGACACGGCTGTCATTACCGGAGATGCCGACAGACTTGCCCCAGTGATGAACCACGGTTCCGTCGAACTGGCAGACCTGGAGCTGCAGCTGGCCGGAAGTATTCTCCAAGCGGTCGGACACTGCATATACTTTCAAATCATCCCCCTCCACTACCGAAGAAATCAGGATGTCATCATAGGCCTTGCGGACATAATAGTGCTGCGCCTTCCAGCGTCCGTAATAGTCACGGCTCGCCCAGGAAGCTACGGGCCAACAGTCGTTGTGCTGCCAGAAAAGCGTCCCCATATTATACGGCATCTGGCGGCGGTGCGACTCGATGGCCGTCTTGATGGCATCTCCCTGCAGCACATGATTCATATAAAGGAATGCCCGGAAATCACGCGGTTTTTTATATTCATTCAACAGGTAAGTCTCAATCAGCCCGTTGGCATGGTCGCCACCACGCTGATGGGACATCATCACCTCGGAACGTATATCCCAGTCTTCGGGGTAAGGAGCATAGCGCTTGACGGACTCGAACTCTGGAAAAGACTGAAAACCGTACTCGCTGAAAAAGCGGGATTTCTCGCTGTCATAATCAGAAATGGGTGCTTTACCATGCCAGACACTCCAATAGTGACGGTCCCCGTCAGTAGTACCGGACATCTCTCCCTCGAATGCGAACGGAGAAGAAGGCCAATAGAAGGTTCCGGGTGCATACTCCCTGACCACCCCGGGTAAGGTGACATGATACTGCTGCCGGTACTGTGCCCAAATCTTGTCGGCATATTCCTTGTTCTGCCGTTCTATCTCGCACTTCCAGCCCCAGCCCAGCCAGGCATCCTGGCATTCATTATTTCCACACCACAAAGCAATGCAGGCATGATTGCGCAAACGTTTCACATTGTCCACCGCCTCCTGGTGGATATTATCGAGTAGGGCGCCTTCTGCCGGATACATGCTGCAGGCAAACATGAAGTCCTGCCAAATCATGATTCCATACTCATCACACAAATCATAGAAGACATCGTTCTCATAGATACCTCCACCCCAGACGCGTAACATATTCATGTTTACACCGGCGGCATCGAGAATCGTCCTTTTATAATTCTCGGGAGTGACGCGCGGCAGGAAGTTATCCGAAGGGATGTAATTGGCTCCTTTGGCAAAAACCGGACGCCCGTTCAGCTCTATATAGAAAGTATGCCCGTCCTTATCCGGCTGATGCACCACCTTCAAAGAGCGTATGCCCACCCTTTCGGTTTTAGAGTCCAACAATTCCCCACCTGCAATGATATCCGTACGGAAACGATAAAGAAAAGGCTCCCCCAGTCCATTACTCCACCACAGCTTCGGCTTGTGAAGGACAAAATCAACGGTCACCTGATTGGTGCCTCGCTTCAAATCCGCTTGCCACTCGCCAAGCACTCTTCCAGTAACCTCATCCGTTATCGTGACCAACACTCCATTCATATCCTTATCGGCATCCAGCTCCACATGTCCGGCAATCACGGCCCTGCCTGCACCGACTTCCTTCTGCTCGATAAACACATCGTTGATTCTCAAATCGCTCCAAGCCCTGATATACACCGGACGCCAGATGCCGGAGGTAACCAGACGTGGGCCCCAATCCCAGCCATAATGATAACCCGCCTTACGGGCAAAAATGCTTATCTTCTTGTTGAACAAGCCCCCGTTTTCAGACTGGTCATTGGATGCCGGATACTGGTAGGGAAGTGCATCCCATTTGGGGACGTCTATCTTTACCGGCGAATGGAAGTACACCTTCAGTATATTATTCTCCTCCCTGATGTACTGCCTAACGGGGATAGACCAGCGGCGAAACATATTGTCCGCTTTCAGTATACATTCATCATTCAAATAAACGTCAGCGTAAGTATCCAGCCCCTCGAACACAAGCTCCATATTCTCTTTCCGCATCATGTCGGCAGCAAGGGTAAAGCAAGTTTCATAAACCCAGTCTTCCTTGTCAATCCATTGTAATCCCCGTTCGTTCAACCGGAAAAACGGGTCTTCAATAATCTTGTTCTGCAGTAAGTCCGTGTGGACTACTCCCGGAACTGTAGCCGGATACCAATTGGTCAGTCTCGCCTGCCGGAATTTCCAGCCTTCATGAAGGTTCTTTACCACTGTTTTTAGTTTCATACGAGTGTGTTTCATAGCTTTCTTTGACTACTCTAAATTACGGATAGACAAAAATACGACATTCAAAGGATACTTTATAATATCTTCTTAACGAAACATGATACAATCCCGTACACACCTACCGGGTCAGCGTCGCTGCACATCTGCTGCAGTGTGACTGCAAACGTGTTGCAGCGCTACTGCATATATGCTGCAGTGACACTGCATATGTGTTGCAGCGCCACTGCAAAGCTGAATGCAGTAGCACTGCAAAAAGCATGCACTTGCTTTGCAGTGGCAATGCATTATCCCATCGCCTTATTATGAAAGGAGATGTCATCCAGCTTTCATTATCTATAATTAATTTACAAAGACATAGTTTCCAAGTCTTTCAAAGCAAACGGAGTACAAGCAAAAAAGGTCTACAAATCATAGATTTGTAGACCTTTACCCGCTAGTTTTCCATCTTATTCAGAACTGTTGCGGAGAGAGGGGGATTCGAACCCCCGATACCCTTTAGGGGTATACACGCTTTCCAGGCGTGCCTCTTCAACCACTCGAGCACCTCTCCTTGTTCGGGGCGCAAAAGTAAGGGAAGTTTTTGGAATTACCAAATGTTCGGGCAAATAATATTAAAAGTCCGTTCAAGCAACCAATGCCGGAACGGACTTTCAACACTCAATAAAACATACTTATCATTACCGTGATCTGACTTCCCGTCTCATAAATATGACATACGAAAGAGCAAAACAGATGACAGTAGCTGCAATCAGTCCGGTGAGCTGCGGCCACACCACCAAAAGACTCTGTCCCAATGGCAGCGGACTGGGAATGGCCCCCTGAACCTGCTCCATAGTAAGCGGCCCCAAACTTCTGACGGAAGGCATCAGCAGCGTTGTGGTCGCCTCATTGAACAGTTCGCTAGGTGCCAGACGCATCAGACCGAGAATAAATTTCTGGTAACTGACTATCTGATAAGGAGATGCCAGCTGCGAAGGGCTCAATGCCTTGGCAACCAGATTGACAATCATCGTATAGAACACGCTGAAAAACAACCATACCGCCACCGAAGCCAATGCCGAGGTGGCCGCCTGACGGAAGCAAAGCGAAAACAGAATGGCCAGATTCAGCCAGAATGCCACATAGAACACACTGATTATGAGAAAGAATACAATCCTCCAAAATTCTTCTGCTGTGGGAGGAATGCCTATCGCTATCAACCCGCAGCCCATTACGAGGAATCCCAGTACAAACAGCATGATACCTATCACAATCAATGCAGCCACGAACTTGGCATTGATAATGCAATCACGATGAACAGGCTGTGACAGCATACGGCTCAACGTCCCCTTGTTCTGTTCCGAATTTATAGCATCGAATCCCAGCGCAATCCCCAACAACGGCCCCAGAAAGTTGATAAACTGCACAAAAGAAGGCAATGTGCCATCCGAGGCTGTGAATAACTTCAAGAAAAGGAACGAACCGTCCGGGTCATTGGGCTTAATGGCGGCACCTATGTTGGTAAGCGAGGTATAGAGTGAGCCCATGCACGTAAGCAAAATGATTCCCATCAAGATAATGAACCGCCAACTTTTCACATGGTCGGATATTTCCTTGTTGACGACTACCCGAAAAGGATAATTGACTTTATTCATGCCTTTCTCCTCCTTCCTCCATATAATGGTTATAAATATCAGACAATTCCTGATGCTTGTCCTTCAAATCAGACATATCAATCAAGGTGACCAGCTTCCCACTGTTGAACAGTCCCACGCGGTCGCAAACTTTCTGCACCTGGTCCAGGTGGTGGGAAGAGAACAAGACGGTCAGTCCCTCCTTCCGGCTCAACTGCCTAATGAGCTCGATGAACTCCTGAACACCGGCAGGGTCTATTCCCGAAGTAGGTTCATCCAGGATTATAATTTCCGGATTTTTGATAAGCACGTCTGCCAGCCCCAATCGCTGGCGCATACCGCGCGAATATTTCCCGGTCTTCTTTTTCATCTGTCCGGCAAGCCCCACATGCTCCATCAGCTCCAGCGCCTTGACTTTCGCTTCGGCATCCGAAATGCCATTGAGACGCGCAGTATATATAAGGTTTTCCGGACCGGTCATGTCATCATAAAACCCCACATCTTCGGGCAGATAGCCTATTTTCCGCTTTACCTCGATAGGATGCCTGGTAGAGTCGATACCGCAAATCTCCACAGAGCCGGAAGTGGGTTCCGTCAGTCCCAGCATCATCAGGATGGTAGTTGACTTGCCGGCGCCGTTTGGCCCCAATAATCCGAAAATCTCCCCTTTACGGATAGTCAGGCAAATGCGGTCTACGGCAGTGAAGCGCCCATACTGCTTGGTCAAGTCTGTCAATGCAATCACTCGCTCGTCCATGCTCACCTCCTTCCATATTTACGGAACAGATAGCATACGGCACCTATGGCAACGATTATTATCAAAACGCCCACCCATCCCCATATCATCGGGGTTTTCACGGCAATGCGGAATTGGGCGTCTGTATTCACTTCAGGAGTTTTGGCCGTCATGGTAGCCACATAATCTCCGGGCAATGCCTTTTTGGATGCTTTCATGGTAGCTACGACATTGGCCGTTTCCCCCGCCTTCAGCATATCAATCTTCGAAGGCTCAAAAGACACTTCCCAGTCCACGGGCTTATTGGCAGAAAGCTGGATATCTTTCAACAATGAAGAACCGGTATTCCGGACCACCAACTCGATACGCTTCACATCTCCTGCTGTGATTTCGGTACTCAACAATCCTCTGGGCGTGGACAATTCCATCTCGTAGGAACCCGTGACAACAACTTCCAGCTCCAAGTCGGCAGAAGTCGTACCAGTAGCCGCACGTACCGGAATCTTGTAATTACCGGCTTCCACATTGGCGGGAGGGACAATCTCTATACTCACATTCTGGCTGCTGTTCGCTTCCACCTGGGCAGAAGTGGCCTGCTTATAGTTGGGCTTGAACACGACACTCCAGCCTCTGGGGGCATTGGCCATCAGCGCATACAGCTGCTGGTCGGCCGTCTGGTTTTTCAAAGTGGCATTGAAGGTAAAGGTGGACTTGGAATTGCCCTGCATATTGGGCTGGTCGGTAGTGAACTCGGTCTGGTAAGTTCCTTTCTGGGCCACGACCACCTCCAGCGGCAGTTTGGTTTCTCCGGCAAATACTGTGAAATGATAACTTCCTTTATTTACTTTTAGAGGAACTTCCACTTTCAAATTGAACGTTTTCTTTTCCTGGGGCAGTACAGAAAGCTGGCTGAGGGTCCAGCCGCCTGACTTGATTTCATGCTTCCAACTGCCCGGCAATCCGCTGACCGAGAGATTTGCATTTGTAACCCCGTCCGTGTTGTTAATCAAATCAATGCTGTAATCAATGGACGCTCCGGGCGTCACGGAAATTTTTGTGTAAGGAGTGTACAGAATTATGCTTCCAGATTCATCGGCATGTACACGATTTAAGGGAAAGGCTCCCAACAAAATAACTAACAATAAAATACAATTTGTTCTCATAGTCATAAAAAAGTTCTTATGGTTGTTTAATTATGAATATTTTCCCAATTTGTGCGTTGCAAAAATAAAAGATAGCTATATTAGTAGCTGTTAAAAGAAACAAAAGAATATAATTGCGGACACAATATACCCTGCGATGACCTGCTTTTCTTATCTTTGCGATTCCTATTGATACAAACGAATACCATACCGACATGAGAATCCCTGAAATACGCTTACAGAACCAGCAACTGTCCACTCCACTCTTCGGCCACCCGAAAGAGCTGGTCTCCTGGATGGGCGCCATGCAGGCACAAGACTATACAATGGTGAAATGGGCCGTAGGTATGCGGCTGAAGTCACCGGGAATTCAAGCCGTGGAAAAAGCCCTGCATCAAGGGGAAATACTGAGAACCCACATAATGCGTCCCACATGGCACCTGGTAGCAGCAGAAGACATTCGTTGGATGCTGAAACTCTCTGCACAACGCATCAAATCCGCCAATGATTCTTATGCAAAAGGACATGGTCTGGAAATCACGGAACAGCAATATGACAGAAGCCATACCGTACTCGGGAATATCCTCAGCGGGAAGCGAAGCCTGACGAAACAAGAGATTGCGGAACATTTTGAACGTTCGGGACTGCTTGCAGACAACTACCACATGACCCGCTTTATGTCGCGTGCCGAAGTCGAAGGTATTGTGTGCAGCGGAGAATGCCGTGGACGACAACACACCTATGCCCTTCTGGACGAAAGAGTTCCACCTACCCCCGAACTGACGAAAGAAGAAGCGCTGGCCCGTCTGGCTACAGCCTATTTCCGCAGCCATGCCCCCGCTACCCTGCAAGACTTCTCCTGGTGGTCCGGTTTGCCTTTAACGGAAGCAAGGCAATCTATTTCTCTGATAGAACCGAAACTGATGTCCGAACAATGGAACAGCCAGACATGGTACATCCATGACTCCTGCCGGACATCTGGAAAGGCAACCGGCAACCTGCACCTTCTTCCCCCCTACGACGAATACCTGATAGGATACAAGGACCGGACGGACGTCCTACCCAAAGAGGACTATTCCAAAGCTTTCACCAACAACGGATTGTTCTTTCCGGTACTTCTCTATAAGGGGCATGTAGTAGGAAATTGGAACAAGGCGTCCAAGAAAAAAGAAATCTTCCCGGAGCATTCGCTTTTCCGGAAAGACATCTGCCTGAAAGAGGAGTTGCTGAACCAGGCTAAAGAAAAGTACGTCCGATTCCTAATACATTAAAGGCGGTCATCGAAGATTTTCATTGAAGAATCTCTCTATTTTGCCGAATGGAATTACCTCTATATTGTCATACAAGTCTACATGGTTTGCACCGGGAATAATCAGCAGTTCCTTATTATCACCCTGCAACTTTTTAAAAGCATCTTCACTGAAATAACGTGAATGGGCCTTCTCACCGTGCAGCATCAACACTGCACTACGGATTTCATCACTATATGAAAGGATAGGCATATTGATGAACGAAAGCGGTGAAGTCTTGTTCCATCCGTGGTTAGAGTTGAGTGACCGCTTATGATAGCCGCGCGGTGTTTTATAATAGGCATGGTAGTCCTTCACAAATTGTGGAGCATCGGCAGGTAACGGGTCCACTACACCCCCTCCAAGAGCAAATGTACCGTTTCTATAATCCTCCGTACGCTGAGCATTAAGCTGGCGCCGCAATTCGTGCCGTGCATCGGCATTCATAGAATCGAAATAACCGTTAGCATTGACCCGGCTCATGTCGTACATGGTTGCCGTAACTGTAGCCTTGATGCGGGTATCGATAGCCGCTGCATTAAGCGCCATGCCTCCCCATCCACAAATACCGAGAATGCCGATGCGCTCTGCATCTACATCGTCACGGGTGGAAAGATAATCGACCGCTGCACTGAAATCTTCCGTATTGATGTCCGGCGAAGCCACATAACGGGGCTGGCCACTACTTTCCCCCGTATAGGATGGATCGAAAGCAATCGTCAAGAATCCACGTTCTGCCAATGTCTGCGCATACAAGCCCGAAGCTTGTTCCTTCACGGCACCAAACGGACCACTGATGGCAATGGCAGGCAATCTACCCGTCACATTCTTGGGTACATACAAATCGGCAGCAAGTGTAATGCCGTAACGGTTGTGGAAAGTTATCTTCTTATGGTTTACTTTATCACTCTGTGGAAATGTCTTGTCCCACTCCTGAATCAGATTCAAATTCTCTTCCATAAATTTATTATCATTATTAGGATTATTTTCTGTTGCAGACAAATGTCCTGCAGCACAAAGGCTAATAACCATCGCCGCACATATGTTTTTTACCATGTTCTTCATCTCTACTTCTTTAAGTTTCCGGTTGGAAATTCATTTCTTAATCCATTGCTTGACAGTTTCCCGGCTCGCCCCATTCAGCAGCCTGCCTTTTCCCCAGTTTATGCCGGGGTAATTCGTCTGCAATTCCTTTTCTGCATTAGAAATACTGCTGCTTCCCGAAGTGGCGAATGGAATAACCGTTTTACCTGCAAAATCACCGCTTTCTATAAATGTATTGATGATTCTTGGAGCCAAATTCCACCAAATAGGAAAACCTATATAAATGGTATCATACTCCGCGAGACTTCCCAATTTAGAATACAATGCAGGACGTGATTTGGAATCCGACATCTCCACACTGCTGCGCGAAGCTTTGTCGTGCCAGTCCAAATCAGCAGCCGTGTACTTTTTCGCAGGCTGTATTTCGTAGAGGGTCCCATCAACAGCTTCTGCCACCAACTTGGCAGCCCTTGCCGTTGTTCCCGTTGCCGAGAAATAAGCTACCAGTGTCTTACCACCTTTTTTCTGTGCGTTAACAGTAATAGACAACAGCATAACTGCCATCATAAACAACACCAATCTTTTCATACGATATATTATTTAGTTGAAACATATAAATCCAATTGTTATAGCGATACAAAAGTAGCGGGTATTATTTATTATATAGGTATCCAAATTACTGATTATATAACCCGAATTACTGATAGATATCCGAGAAGAGAAATAAAAAATCCCGTAAAATCAAGGTTTTACGGGATTTGTCATACTTTGAATCCTTTTTGTCTTTGGAGCTCTGCGGAGAGACAGGGAACGATTAACTTTTATTTCCCCTACTCATTATCAGCATCTTACCAAAAGCCTCTACTCCTATGACACCGAATAATTCACCGCAAATATGCTGCAACTTTCTTCCTGTTACACTCTTACTTTTACAAAGGTAGTAAAAAAATGGCATAAATACAAATCAAACGCTTGATTTAACGAACATAACTTCTAATTTTCTTCCAATAACAATTGCAATTTAGAAAGAGGATAAAGAAACTTACCACCTATAACAGTATAAGCTATCCCCTTTTCATCACGTAACTTTTGCAAAGTTCTGCTTGATATATGCAATACGCCACATACCTGTTCACCAGTCATATAAACCTCATTGGCGATAGGAACAGGCAAATCTTGAAATTCAAGTACCTCTTTAGAACATTTCTTAAGTATTCTCATCATCATTATGTACTCTTCTGACTGCTTTGTGATTACTCCATCCATATGTTATCTTGCTTTTTGAGTTAATACTCTGACCAAATCACTCTCTTTATACATATATTTGCCACCTATAAAAGAACACGGAATAATTCCGTATTCCCTATAGCTTTGCAAAGTTCGTTTGGAGATATTCAAAGCCAAGCAAACCTCCTGGGCATCCATTCATTTTTCCTTTTCAACAATTCCAAATTTCTTTTTAACAGCTTCAATCTGTGTGAATAAATCCTCAACCTGCTGTTTTAACCGTAAATACGCATTTTTCTCAATTACAACTAACTCCATAATAAATTTGATTTATGATTTTACTATTTGTGAAGCAAAGTAAAGCACATTTCCACATCCGACAAAACTTCCGGAATCAAAGTCACCCATTGGCGTACATTGTCCCCTAAAACATACCCTGAAATATTGTCATGTCATTTCTTTCCCCATATTTACTCAAAGTAAAAACTTTCAGAATCCCGATATAAAGGTGAAAGGCACATCACCGACATCCGCCGGCAATGCGCCTTCCAACCCTCACTTGTTTTCCGTTATCCCTTATATCCTTATACTTTTACTGTTCCGTAAAACTACTTTTTCCTTTATCTCCACCTTCTGCCGTGTATCGGAAAATTGCTCGCGCAACAGTTTTCCGACCAGTTTCTTTGCTCTGTCCTGCATCTCGTCATAAACATTCCATCTGTTCCGGCCCAGTAATGCTCTTTCTATCCTTTCAAATTTCTCATAGAAACTGAAATTATCAGGATACTCATCCATCAGTCCGTCCCTCGGATAACCCTTGTCCATGATATGAAGCAAGGTCATCCGGTCATAGTTATCCACGCTCTGGAACAGGCCAAGCCCCTTCTCATGGTCCGGCAGCCGGGCATAATTCTCCCACGTGAGTGAAAGGTCATACACCTCTGTCTGTACGCTTTTAAGAGCCGATTTATCAAGGAAGGCATCCGGTGGAATCTTCTCCAATAGTAACAGGGTATCGTTATCATCATAACAGAGGTTTATCTTCCCCGCCATCAGCGAAGGCCATCCCCGAAGTTCATACACGGTCAGCGACTTTCCTTCAAAGTCCGGCTCAAAGAAACATCTCTCGATATTCTCCTCCATAAAGGCCCCATATTGGTAGTTCCCTTCATAGTTCCGGCTGAAAAGAAGCCCCCCTTATCCGTTTCAACGCCCGTATAGAACTTGTTCCCGTGCCTCAAATCATCCAGCATATCAGCCACCACTACGGGTGATAACTTTATTTCCTCCCACATTTCCGGAGTGAGCCGGCGGGTATAGGTATCATCCTTCGAGAACGGTTCTGTTTCATTTCACAGGCAATACACCACTTCCGACAGACGCTGGAATCTCTGTAACATAATCCCATGACTACATATACACTGCCGTCTTTTAGCGTTCCATTCTGTTCATTTTCCATATATCAAAGAGTTAAATGTTCATACTCTGTTTTTTCTTTTTAAACGGTATCCTCGTCTTCACTTCCGGCGGCGGGAACCGGGCATTATCCGGTCGCGCAACCGGCGGCGAGACAATCCATCGCTCATTGAGAAGCGGCGCACAGACCAGTCGCAAGTCTCCCAGCCTGTTGAACTTTCTCAGTGTGGGTGCCATGTCGCACCGCTTCGTGCAAATCCCGTATCGGAATATATCCGGTGAGGCGGTCTTGCAGTCCCCGATTTCCGCCCGAAATTTCGCGTCCAACGGTGCCACCTCATGGAGTCTTAATTCCTTTGGTTTTCGTTTCTCGTCCAAAAAGTGTACGGTCAAATCGTTCAAAAACTCTTCATGCGTTCCGACAGCCAACATATCAGCAAGCGGCTACGGCTGCATATCATGTGTGAAATCCACGAGGCTATCTGCCGCCTTCGCTATGGCGGCGAGCCCGTGGACTGACCTGCCAACCCCACACCTGAATATCCATCTTAAAAAAGTCGGGCAATCCCTATGCGGCTGCCCGGATTTTCAATATTTTTCCATACCTCTTTCACTCAATATGATTGTCTATTCATGCCAGTTCTACACATAGTCCAACACGATGGTCGAGGAAGAGAGGCCGCTCCGCATGACCATCTTATCCACCGTGATCGGAGTAATCACGTAATCATATTGACAATAGTGTGGAACCCACCCTAAGCATTCACCCTACCTGATGTAACGACCAGTATCAAGTCGATAGTACTCTCTCTGTTTTTTATCAACTCATCAACGGCTTCCCACACTTCCTCCCCCATGGCACCGATAATCGGATAGGCTTTCTTTCGGATGCGTTCCCATTGCTACTTTGCGGTATTCACTAGGGCTTACACCATAATGTTTCCTGAATACTTCCCTAAAATATTTTGCATCACTGAATCCGGTTGCATCCGCAACTTCTATTATCGTGCACCTTTCCTGGATTAGCAGGTTTGCCGCATGTTGCAGGCGGATGGAACGGATGTAGTCGGCCGGTGCGTATCCTGTCAATGTCTTGAGCTTGTTGAAGAAACTCGAACGGCTCATGTGCTGGATTTCACAGAGGGTGTCCACGTTGAAATCAGGACTGGTAATATGTTCCATAACACATTCTCTCACGGTGGCAATGAATTTCCAGTCCAATGCGTTACTGCATCCTTCAGGTAACGGGCCGGTACCAGATTTTAGTCCGGTATATGTTTTTCGGAGCAATATCCGGTTGCGCAGTATGCTCCTGATGTTCGCCTTGAGCACATTCACACTGAACGGCTTGGTTATATATGCATCGGCTCCCTTGTCCAACCCCTTGAGCATATTTTTCTCATCGCTGAGTGCCGTTAGCAGGATGACCGGAATATGAGAGGTTTCAATGTCCGACTTGATGGCTGCACATAGTTCATCACCGCCCATCTCCGGCATCATGACATCCGAAAGGATCAGGTCCGGGTTATATTCCCTTGCCACGACCAACGCGTCGCGTCCGTTTGTGCATGATTGGACGTGGTAGTCCTGTCCCAAGAGTCTCTCAATGTATCCCCGCAAGTCATCGTTGTCCTCCACTACAAGAATACGTGATGAACTTTTGCCATTTTTCATCGTTTCCATCCGCAGTTCGGCAGAACACGTTTCCGGTTGTGGCGGGGCTGCATCTTCCGTCTTTGCCACTGTTATGAAACGTGCCTTGCGCAAATGCCTGTTTCCCATGGGGAATGTAACACGTACACAGGTACCTTCCCCTTCCGTGCTTGATATAATGATCCTTCCCTTATGCAAACGTACCAGTTTGCAGACCAGCATCAGGCCGATTCCGCTTCCCGGCACTTTCTGATTAACGGCATTGCTGCCCCTGAAAAACCTTCCGCCCAGATATTTCCTCTCCCCGGCGGGAATTCCAATCCCCGTATCACTTACCTCTATGCTCCATGTATTCTGTTCAGTGTAGGCACAAACATGGACATTACCATTTCGGGGGGTATATTTCAAGGCATTTGACAATAGATTCTTCAATATGGAATCCATTTTGTCCCTGTCAAACCAGACATTCATAAAAGGGAACTTACTTTCACATGAGAGGTTGACATTTTTCTGTGACGCATATGTCCGGAAAGTTTCGCAAGTACTTTCCAGGTAGCTGTGCAGCTCATATTCGCCAACATATAATTGTGAGGTGTAAACGTCCGCCCTTTCGAAATTGATCAGGTCGGTAACCAATTGCAGGAGGTTATTCACGCTTCTCAAGGCCACTCCCACGTTATCCGTCCCTTCCTCTTTTACCTGCTGCCTTTCCACCACTTCTTCCAAAGGAGCTTTTATCAGAGTGAGGGGGGTACGGATATCATGGGCGGTATTTATGAAGAAGCGTGTCTTTTCCTCCGATAGCCTTTTTTGTCTGCGCAACATGACGATCCTGACTGCTATTGTAACGGCTGATATGGCAAGAAGTGCATATCCCGCTATGGCCCATGCGCTCGCCCATGGTGGACGGGCGACAACCACTTCAATACTTTTCTCCTCATAAACTTTGTATTTTTCTTCGTTGGATATGGCACAGATATGCAGGATGTACTTGCCTGGGGAAAGACCGGTGACCTGTATCTGCCCGTCCTGCAACGGGTGGCTCCAGCCGTTATAGGCGCCTTCCAATTTCCATGAGTACAGAATGTTTGAAGGATAATCATAGTTAATGGATATTGCTTCCAGGGAGAAGCTGCTCTGGTCATAAGCCAGTTCAAGTCTGTAATTACCGGCAATGTCCTTTTTTAACGGCGACCCTTCCTCACCAGGATAGACCGGACGTGAAGAAACGGTAAAATCCCTCAGGAGCATCTGTGAGAACTGTGGAACGGGAATCTGCAAGTCAACCGGGAATATGACGATGCCATCATTGCTTCCGAACACAAGACTGTCCCCATACTGGGTTGAAGCGCCGGCATTGAAGCATACGCTCATCAATCCTTGTTCCGCCGTCCAGTTTTGGAAAGTCCGGTCTTCATACAGGAAAGTAACTATGCTGTTTTCCGTACCGAGCAGCAAGCTGCCATCCGGTCTTGGAATGACAATATAAATGTTATCAGAGACAAGGGCACAGTTTTCCATGTGGTACTGGTGTATAAATTTATCGTTTGCACCGTCATATACAAGCAGTCCCGCTCCTCTAGTCCCCACATATAGTGTGCTGTCCGCAGCTTGGTACAAAGTACTGACATGGACTGTCTCGACCGGGAAATCTATGCGACGGTAATCTCCCCGGAGCTTGTCCAGCAGGTATAATCCCATAGTTGTACCTACCCAGATGCGTTCCGCGTCCTTTTCCAGTATGGCGGTAATGGACCCCAGTCCCGGGTAGAGTCGTATGTCACCGGTTTCAGGGTTGATGCGTTTGAGATTACAGTATCCGCCTGACCATATATCCCCTCCGGAGTCCTTTATTATGTCACTGATATATTGGTCAGGGCTTATTCCTGCCAGGGAGGAAGGTGAGATGTACTCCACCGTGCCTTTCTTCTTGTCAATCCTGTATATACCTGATGTATACCCACCTGCCCAGATAATGCCGGGTAATACCTCACAGAGGCTCAGGAAGATATTGTTGTCATCGCCTTTCAAGTGCTCGGAACTGCTAAGGAAGGAAGTCCACTGACCGGTTGCGCTGTGAAGCAGGCTGATCCCGTTGCTGGTGGCGAACCACAGGTCACCCTCGCCGTCCCGGACTACATCATGGACCTGGTTATTGGCCAGCGAACTGTTGTTGCCCGGTGAATGCTTGAGCCATTTGTAACTTCTGTAACGGTCGTTGCGTATTGTAATCCCGGTAGGATAATTGGCCATCCATATCCGTCCGTCCCCGTCCACATAAATATCATTGATGTTGTTCCCGTTCATACCGTTATAATTGCTGTAGTCGGCGGTTATATAAGGCCGGGCGGAGAGAGAATCAACGTCAATCTTGTATACTCCCCTGCCTCCCGTGGCTACCAGCAGTTGCCGCTTTCCAAAGGGGGTGATTCGTTTGATTGCCACGTTCTGTAGCGGACCGTCCGCGATGATGGTTGAAGTCGTGTTCATTCCGTATGCTATAATTCCTTCCTTGAAGGTTCCTATGAACAGTTGCTTTGAATCTTCGTGGAAATAAAGCTCACTTACCGGTATACGGATACTGTCAGTATATGTTCCGGCCACAGTTTCCAGGACACCTTCCTTTTCTATGGTTTGCAGTAACCCGTTTGATGTCCCTATAAAAAAGTTTGTACTGTCGGTCTGCGTGATTGCAGTAATATCGTCCGGGGCAGGAGAATCTATTCTGTCCGTAGTACCTGCGCGGGTATCATAGCGTACAATACTGTCGCCATGGCAGAGCCAAATACGGTCATTACTATCCATATAGGTACAATTGACGGTGCCTGATGTTACGTCATCCTGCAGATCGCTAAGCTTGTAGGTCATAACAAAACGGTCACGGGCGGTGTCGTACCGGAATATGCGTCCTTTTCTACCCACAACCCACAGCCTGTGCCTGCTGTCGGTATATAGCCAGTTCAGGTTGATTTGCGGCGCCACCTCCATACTTCCGTCAAAGACGGCATAATGTTTAATCTTGCTTCCGTCATAACGGTCTATCCCTTCCTGGGTAAGGAACCACATGTACCCGTGCCCGCCTTTCTGGATGCGAAAAATTCTCCGGTTGCTTAGTCCGTCCTCTATGCCCAGGTATTTATAAATTTGACCCTTGCAGGTAGTAAAAGTGGCTATTAGTAAAGGGAACAGAAAAAGCGCCCTCTTTAAAATCTGAAAGTATGTCATTTGTAGTAAAAGTGTGTTAAGTTAAATGTTACCCGCAAAAATAATAAAAATAGTTTAAATTTAAAAAGGCAATGCAAGTTAGTCATTGCCTTTTATAATGCGGATATCAGTTGGCCCGATTTCAGAAAAGATATAACATGCTTAAAAATGACATCAACCTGTCATACTGTTTGGGGGACCGAACTTCTTACTTGATTTAATGAAATACTGTCAGATATCCACCCTTTCTTGGGTCTTCCTGCTACCGTAGGCACCTGCAATACAGCACAATACCGCTCCGGAGAGAATTGCAAGGAACGAAATCAGTGCGGACCTCGCTGCGGCATCCGTTGCCTTATCGGCAGCCACGAGTGCCTCATGCTTGATTTCTTTCCATTCCTGTGCGGCTTTCTTCAGGGTCACCTCCAGTTTGTCTATCTGTTTGCCGGCTTCCATACGTGCATTTTCCAGCAAGTTCATATATTGGTCAATAGTTTTATTTGCTTCCGCTTTTGACATATTGGTGTTGTTTGCTATAGCTTTAGCCAAATCATTCCGGTCTATATTTTTGCTGATACTTTCTGTACGTTGTTTCAACCGGTCAAGGAAACTGTCAATGCTCTCATCCGCTTGTTGTGGGGAACGTACTATTTTTTTTACGGACGCTTCCAGGTCATCCTTCACTTCCGCCAGTTGCTTCTGCAGGTAATCCGGCTGAAGTTCCTTCACATCGCTTTTTAGAAGTGCGGTACGGATATTCTGCGGTATATTCCCTTCTTTCAGGGTTGCATTAAAATCGATTTTTCCGAACAGCTCCTTTGCGTCTTCAGATAATGCGGCAACTCCGTTTCCAACGGTATCACCTGTTCCAGACAAAACGCTGCCCGTAACGGACGAGACCGCTCCAAGAGTATTCACCGTCATTTTTGCCGCACCGACAGCCAGAAAAATTCCCAGTACCACAGCCACAATCAGTGTGGTCGCCCAGACCAGAAATCCGTGTATCATTCCGTCCATACCGGCCAGTTTCCCGGCCACAAAGCCTCCTGCAGCCATGCCGGCAACCAGAATGATAGCGGATCCGATTCCAACAGCAGTGCCGATGCCCGCAACCGGGTGATCTGATAATGGATCAAACATAAACAAACCAATACTTGAATTTAAAATAGACAGTAACACGGATATTGCCAATACAGTCATGACACCGCCGAAAACACTGCCCCAGGACACTCTACCCTTCAGTCCTGCGAAACTTAATTTTTTCATAATTGTCAGGTTTTTAATTAATACTATGATTTGTATCTCTATAAAAAAACAGCATTGAAAGAATATTTGTTTGATGAATATTTGTCATTTCAACAGATATTTGTGTTAAAAAACGCATGTATATATAAAGTTATATTTGATGCCGTTATATATAAATCCAAGAATTTGCACCTTATATATCTATGATGTGCTTTCACTGCCAATACAGGCTTCTGGCACCATCCGACTTCTTAAATAGATGTTAAATCCATTTCTATTTTTCGAACCATCCTTTTTAACGGGCTGTTTTTTAAACAAAGGTTATGACAAAGTAATTCATTAGATTATGCACAGTCATAACTACACAACAGACAGTACAACGTGTGTGACATATTTATTGTATCACTATTAATTTATTTAATTATGAAAAAATCTATCTTTGTTTTAGCACTAAGCATGAGTATTCTTACCATGCATGCGCAAAATGACCGTACGGCCCTTGAAGGCACACGCCCTGGTGACAACTGGTCTATTGAACTGAAAGCTGGTGCTGTAACCCCTTTGACTCACAGCTCCTTCTTAAAAAATGCCCGACCGGCCTTCGGATTCGGAATCGGAAAACAACTTACTCCTATATTCGGTCTAGGTATTCAAGGTATGGGATATGTAAATACCTCAGCCAGCAAAACTGCATTTGATGCTTCCGAAGTGAGCTTACTCGGTAAAGTCAACTTGATGAATCTCTTTGGAGGTTATATGGGCGAACCACGCATTTTTGAAATCGAGACTCTGACAGGTATCGGCTGGCTACATTACTATCAGAATGGCCCCGGTGATACAAATTCCTGGTCTACACGCCTTGGTCTAAACTTGAACTTCAACCTAGGTGAGGAAAAAGCATGGACACTCGGTATCAAACCAGCTATCGTATATGATATGCAAGGAGACTTCAGCAAAACTAAAAGCCGTTTCAACGCCAACAATGCCACTTTTGAACTGACTGCCGGACTGACCTACCATTTCATGTGTAGCAACGGCTCACATCATTTCACAACAGTGAAGCCTTACGACCCAGTAGAAGTAGGCGAGCTAAATAATGCAGTCAACCGTCTGCGATCACAACTGAGCGACAAGGACATGCAACTGAGCAATGCCGTACAACAGGCCAACAACTTACAAAAGGAGCTGGCAGATTGCAGAACCCAAGCTGCCAACATAGAAACCGTGGTAAAAACCAACCGCATTCCAGAATCCATCATTACCTTCAGACAAGGAAAGTCCGTGGTTGATGCTTCCCAACTGCCTAATGTGGAACGTGTAGCCATTTACATGAAAAAACATCCTGAAGCTAAAGTCGTCATCAAAGGATATGCCTCTCCCGAAGGTAACCTCGCTTTCAATGAGAAACTGGCAAAAGCACGTGCTCAAGCTGTGAAGTCCATACTTGTAAAAAAATACAAGATTAACGACACCCGCATTACCGCCGAAGGACAAGGAATCGGTGATATGTTCTCCGAACCGGACTGGAACCGTGTCAGCATTTGTACTATCGAAGAAGGCAAATAATCTACTACCGTAAACGGAAAGCAAATTTCAATAAAACGGCTTTCCCATTTCTCACTCCCCCCTTACTTCACTCCTGTTTCTCAACAGGAAGAAAGTAAGGGGGAATTAACAAAATATATTATGGACTTACATTCAGGTTTACCCTATTGGATCGTCAGAAATTCCCTATTGGACTATTTCCACCCTTTGGAGGATGATCTGTCAACAGATATCGTCATCGTAGGTTCGGGTATAACAGGCGCTTTGATGGCACACGAATTGTGTCGTGCCGGAATAGAATGTTGCGTGATTGACAAACGCAGCATCGCAACCGGAAGCTCTGCTGCAAGTACCGCTTTACTACAATATGAAATAGACGTACCCCTCTGCCGGATGGCAAAAATCATCAGCGAAGAAAATGCAGCAACCGCCTATCATGCATGCCTGCAATCCATTTCTGATATAAAGAAAGTACTAAAGGAAACAGGTGTCGATGCCGGATTTGAGCAATTGTCCAGCATCTTTTATGCCAGCAGCTCGGCAGACAACAAACTTCTGGAACAAGAATACGAAATACGGCAAAAGCATGAATTGCCGGTCAATCTGCTCAAGAAACAAGAAATCAGAAAACGATATAAGGTGAAAGTGCCCGGCAATGCCCTGGTGAATGAAACATCCGCACAGATGGATGCCTACAGAGCTGCAACCGGACTGCTCACCTATCATATGAAGGAGAACGGTCTGAAGGTCTTTACCCATACCAACATAAAGAAGTGCACTGAAACATCTGATGGCTGTATCATGATAACAGACAAAGGAAATAAAATTAAGTGCGGATATGCAATCGTAGCCACCGGATTTGAGGCCGGACAATTCCTTCCCCAGAAAATTATGGATTTGACTTCTACTTATGCACTCATATCACATCCGGTAGCCCCCGAATATCTCTGGCCGGAACATTGCCTGATCTGGGAAACAGCCGATCCATATCTTTATATCCGTACCACCGACGGAAACCGTATTATTGTAGGTGGTGAGGATGAAAAGTTCAGCGATCCAGAACACCGTGACTCACTACTCAGAAAGAAAATCCGTATCTTGGAGAGAAAAATCAGAAAACTATTCCCCGATATCCCTTTCAAAACAGAAATGGCATGGTGCGGTACCTTCAGTAGCACCAAAGACGGGCTACCTTTCATCGGCAATTGGCCCGGCAAGGAACGAATATTTTTCGATCTGGGATATGGCGGAAACGGAATCACTTTCAGCATGATCGGAGCGCAAATAATTTGTCATAAGCTGCAAGATATTAAAGATGAACGTAGTCACGTTTTCGGCTATGATAGAATCGAAAAATATTGGTAAGACAGACAAGAAGAAAAGACCTCTCTCTCTGTGCATTCTTTTAGGTACGGATTTCACGGTTTTAATTTACCCCGCGTAATCCGTGCCTAAAATATTATCATAATGACAAGTCTCATATACTTTTGACATTACCTTTGTATACTCCTATACAAACATCCCAAAACAAAAATAAATCGGTCACTTCTATCAACCAACACATTTTTATTTTGGGATATTCCTATCTATTCAGCATAAACAGCTATGTGACCATCAATACCTTTCAAGACCGGTCCCCAGCCACTGTGCCATACGAGGCTTACCATAAAAGTAATAGAACAACAATCCTACCCAACTGGTCAAAACTACCAGGATAATGGCTATTAACCTTCTTTCCGCCGGCGCATGAATACGCCATATCTCTAGAGCAGCTTTGATAGTTAAGACCAATCCTATAATCCATATTACAAATCCAATCATAATTCTTCTTTATATAAGATATTACTACTAACAGAATGATATATAAAAAAATCAATCAAGTTTTTTACTTGCTTCTTTTTTTACATCTTCATACCCTTCCTTTATTTCTGTCTTGGCCTTTTCAGCTCCTTGTTTGACATCTTTCTTCGCATCTTTCAATGCGTCCTTTACAGCATCAGCGCCATCTTGAACTTTATCGGCTACCTTATCCACTACAACTTTTCCGGTATCCGCCACTTTTTCCTTAGCTTCATCTAACAGGTCTTCTGTCTGACCGGTTATCTTATGAAAAACGTTACATACTTTTTCCTTCAATTTCTTGGCTTTTGAAGTACGTGAGAAACGATAAGCCAGAGTACCGATGACCGTACCTATTCCCAAGCCGATCCATAAACTAGAATTTCTATTTTCCATAATTAAGTTGGTTTTAAACGATTAAAATAATTAAAGTTCAATTTTCTTTCTGTTATAAGACAGAGAAGCGATCCCGATAACAATGTACCATAAAAAATACATAAACTATTTTTTAAAGTAACACATTCAGTTCTGAAATTTACATGTAAATATATAGATAGATATATCATCCGCTTATTTCCAATATAAAGGCATATCCTGCGATCCTTTATTTTATTATCACTTTACCTACCTGCGGGAACTTGAAAAGAAATAAACTATTGCCCCGATGACAGAACTGGCTATTAGCCTGACCCGCAAATCAAAACTTAGACTTTTCATGGCTGTAGATTTTAATAATGAAACAATCCTGATATTTTATCCTTTCGTAACAATGCAGGTTCAGTCAGTTACGACAATGTAATATACCACTTGCTCCTTTCTCTACAAACTGGCAATTCAAATGTAACCAACTTTAATCCCTGCCATATACTAAAAACACAGCATTAAAAAAAATGGTTCGAGGCATAAAAACGGAATTAACATCATTTTTTGCTTTATAAAAAATTGAGAAAAGCGCTCGTATATTAACATCAAAAGTCTTTGTATATGTAACAATATATAGCAAACAAATGTAAGCAAACGTTTGTTATTTCCATTAAAAGGAGATCATTCTTCTTTTAAATAAATATTTTATTAACTAAATGCCTTAATTATGAAAAAATTATTCTTGCTGGCCATGATTGCATTGGCATCTGTGGGCATAAATGCCCAAACAGTTAAAGGTGAAGGCTCTTTGATGGGCAACATCGGTTATCAAACGAACTATGAGAGGTTCGGTTTGGGAGTACAAGGACGTTACGCGATAGCGAATAATCTCCGGATTGCTCCGGATGTAACGTTCTACTTTCCTAAAGACAAAGTTACCGGACTGGATGTAAGCGTGAATTTCCATTATGTATTCAACTTTAAAGAAGACGGCCAAGGATTTTCGGTCTATCCCCTTGCAGGTATCGGCATGCAGAACAACTTCTATGGCAAAAAGAGTGTTGAGATAGACGGGAAAGAAATGGAAATGGACCGGAGCAACTCTACCAAATTCGCTTTCAATTTGGGAGGAGGTATCACATTACCCATCTCCGAACGGAGTTATCTGAATGCAGAAGCCAGGTTTATGTTTGCCAAAGATGACAATGTGGCAATCATGCTGGGATATGGATACAGATTCTAAAAAGCCAGCACGCTGATAATCTAATTGTTTTTCAAATAATAAACACCTTTATCAGGCATTTACAGTGTCATTTTACCGTTAAGTAAAATGACACTGTATCTTAAGTAACACATCGTTCACGCTCTATATTACCTGCTCTTCCATTACACAAATTCAATGCAGAATGACGGGGTCTTGGTCTACCCCATAATCTTCCGGTTTATAGTATCTGTCTTTGGAAGGAGTCGCCAAAAAACAGCCATTTCCCAACACATCACAAATAGCAGGATACACTTTTCCTCGGGGCGTTCTCAACAGTAAGATACAATACTCATCCTTAACAACATATCCCAGCTGGAAGGAAGTTCCATCCGGGCTTTTAAGTATCCTGCCATATATCTCGGATTCCCCTCCTGCAAAGAGCAAATCCAGTTCTACCACACCATCTTTTGCCAAATCCAACTTTAACAGATTACGATACGGAGAAGCAAACACAGCTCCCAAAACGTACCACTGCAAGCTATCCACTGCCTGTAAACCACCTGTTGCCTGCTCCGGTGCGGACAGCACATCACATCTTTTTTCCCTTATGCGTTGCATCAGGGAGAAATCGAAAGGACTTAACAAGTGAGAATTTCTCATTGCACAATTCACAAACGAAAAATTCCCCTCCACATCATTCTTTATAGCCTCAGGGCCGACATCAAAAATCTTATAACCCTGCTTTGCCACTTCGATGATACAGTTCGACATCTTCGCTTGAAACGGAGTCGCCGCCTTATGGTCCCGATAGAGGAAAGAAGTCCCGAAATCCGGCAAATAGGAATAGAAGATGTTCTTGTCCAGCACCAACGTAGGATTCCTGTCTGCCGCAACCACAATACCACGGTCCACCGTGTCATAATACACCTCGTTGAAAATGAAAAAGCCATTCGCTTCTACACGTATCCCTTCCGTAGAGCGGAAACCTTTCACCCCCAAGTCCAGACCGCCAGTGGTGTGCATGGAGAGAATATGCAGGTTATTCAAAATATGTCCCGCCGACTTTGTCACGAGTCCATACTTCGTGCTATATATGAAAGTATTGGAGATCTTACAGTCACAGCAGGCCTGATCTATATAAATACCATATACCTCTTCGTTGGACGAAATGCCTTGTATGGTCACATTGTCTATTTTGGTGTCACTGCTTCCCGTTCCTCTGAAGTCGTCGGTAACGCTGATGCGGATATGTGTGTTGCGCCCCTTAAACAGACTGATATACTTCAGGGAGACCAGCTGTTTTAAACCGTTGACCATAATTCCGTTGTCCACGTTAGAACAGTCGAACATCCCTCCTTCGATATAAGAGAAGCGCCGGTGAGTAACGTCGGGCGTTGTCATCTCCGAATAACCCACCTTCAACAGTGCTTCCATCGGTAAATCGGTCTTTATCAGCGCATTCTTATCAAAGAGGATGTTCACGTTCTTCGTATAGTCGTAGGGAAGGACAACGGGTTCCGACAGATTATATGTACCGGCAGGGAAGTACAATGTCTTCCCGTAACTTCTCGTTACAAGTTCATTCAGTTCAGGGCCTATCACAGCCCCATCGTTCCGAATGCCATGCTTAATGACAGAAACAATGTCACTTCCCTGCCCCGCTCGCTTTCCCGCCCGGAGCGGCAGGAAAGTATACAGAAGAAAGCCACAAAGAATAATCAAACCATATTTCTTTTCTTTCATAATTCCATTTTTTTTATTTAAAAACTACTCTGCTTTGAACACCTTCGTCTGGACATCACGGCTGTTAGGACCGACCATCACTTGAAACTCACCCGGATCATACCCGTATTGCAAATCCGAATGGTAGTATTTCAAGTCCTCTTCTGTCAACGTGAACACCACTTCTCGCTTTTCCCCTTTCTTCAAGAAGATGCGCCGAAAAGCTTTCAGTTCCTTGACGGGACGTGCCACCTCAGCCATCACATCACGCAGATAGAGCTGTACGATTTCCGTACCGTCACAAGTACCGGAATTGGTGACCTCCACGGAAACCGCCAACTCCCCGTTCTTGGGAAGACATTCCGAACCAAGCCGCATATCACCGTACTCAAAAGCCGTATAGCTCAGCCCGAACCCGAAAGGATAAAGCGGCTCATTACTTTGGTCAATATAGTTACTCTGGTAGCGGTTGAACACCCCATCTTGCGGATCGGGGCGACTGGCACTCAAATGGTTATAGTATAACGGCATCTGTCCTACGGCACGTGGGAAACTGGTAGTGAGCTTTCCGGCAGGCACGGCGTGCCCAAACAATACGTCAGCTATGGCATCGCCCGCCTCACTGCCCGCAAACCATACGTTCAGTATAGCAGGAACATGTGCCGTTTCCCAATTAAGCACCAACGGACGTCCCGTAAACAATAACAGCACCACCGGCTTTCCCGTCTTCACCAGTTCTTTCAGTAACGCTTGTTGCGCATCCGGCAGTTCCAGTTCCGTACGTGAGGCCGATTCACCCGACATATCCGCACACTCACCCAAAGCGGCAACAATCACATCCGCACGGGCAGCCACCTGCAACGCCTCCCGAAGTAATTTCTCATTGTCTCCACGCTCCAAAGGACGGAAGCCGACAGCGCCTTTCTCCATTTCCTCCTCGTAATAGATATTGCTGCCTTTGGCATGAAAGACTTCACCCCTGCCCTTCATCGCGTCGCGCATCCCATCGAGCAGGGAACGGTGGTCGGAAGGAACACAAGTCAGACTCCACATGCCGCACATATTGTTGCGGGCATCGGCCATAGGTCCTATCAGCGCTACCTTCTTATCCACAGAAAGAGGAAGCAGACTTCCCTCGTTCTTCATCAACACGAAGGTTTCACGTGCCACCTCACGCGCTTCCTTGCGGTGCTCGGGCGTAAAGATTTCCTTCTCCGCACGTACCGTGTCGCAGTATTTGTAGGGGTCATCAAAAAGTCCCATTCTATACTTAGTCTCAAGCACCCTACGACAGGCACGGTCAATATCAGCTTCAGAAATGAGTCCTTCCTCCAATGCCGACTCCAAAGTATCCAGAAAACCGGCGGTTACCATATCCATGTCCGTTCCTGCCTTCAGAGCAAGCACGGAAGCCTCTTTCTTGTCGGCCACGCCGTAAGTTTTCATCTCTCCGATGGAATAATAATCGGTAACGACCATACCGCCAAATCCCCACTCGTTACGAAGAAGATCGGTCAGCAGCCACTTATTGGCAGTGGCAGGAATGCCATCCACAAGGTTGAACGCACTCATCACGCTCCCCACACCCGCCTCAACGGCTGCTTTATAGGGAGCCAGATAATTGTTGTACATGCTCAATCTGCTCATGTCTACCGTATTATAATCACGTCCCGCCTCGGAAGCACCATACAGTGCAAAATGCTTGACACAGGCCAGTATTTCATTATTAGCCTTCATAGCATCGCCCTGATAGCCATGTACGTATGCCCTCGCCATCAAAGCGCCCAAGTAGGGATCTTCACCGTTCCCCTCGGCAATGCGTCCCCAACGGGCATCGCGGCAGATATCCACCATCGGACTGAAATTCCAGCAGATTCCGTCGGCACTGGCCTCAGTAGCCGCCACGCGCGTCATCCGTCGGATGGCGACAGTGTCCCAGCTACACGACATGGCAAGCGGTATGGGAAATATTGTCTCATAACCGTGTATGACATCCGCTCCTACAATCAAGGGAATCTTCAAACGGGTTTCCTCCACGGCAATACGTTGCATCTCTCTGATTTTCCGTACTCCCTTCACATTGAAGAAGCCCGTGATTTCCTGCTTCCGTATCATTTCCGTGAGTTCGCCGTTCATCACCGTACCAGTCACTAAATCGCCTCCCGAGGGCAGGTTCAACTGGCCCAGTTTCTCCCGTACAGTCATCCGGTCCATCAGTCCGGTCACAAAACCGTCCATCTCCGTGCTATCCTTTCCCACAAACGAAGAACAAGCCTGCAGGAAGCATGCAAGCAGTACAACTGCAAAATATCCAACTTTCATATTTCTAATATTTTAATGGTTCACCTCTTCCAGATACAATATCCGACTGGCATAATCACTCATTTTATCTGCATCCACCCTATGTTCTCCGGGAATCTCCAGTCCGTGGCTCATCAGGAAAGAGCCACTCAGTACCTTTCCTTCAAAGGAGAGAGGGACATTGTCAATGCGGTTCAGCTCACGAATACGGTATTGTTTCCCCGCATCCAATCCCGCCATCCTGACACGCGGCAACTGCTGGTTGACAAACTGTTCCAGCTTCCACCAATAGAAGACGGCTTTCGACTTATCTTCGCTGGCATACAACAATGAGGCTACCCCCTGACCGTCATACGGTGACATCAGCCGATAAAGTTCACCAAACTGCACCACCGGACGAATCTCTTTGTAAGCAGCAATCGCCTCACGGCAAAGATTCTTCTCTTCATCCGTCATATTCCGGGGTTGTATCTCCATACCGAGCCTTCCGCTCATTGCCACATCAATGCGATATTTCAAGGGCAAGCTGCGATGCGTCTGATGGTTGGGCGCAGCGCTGATATGCGATCCCATAGCGATAGCAGGAAAGAAATAGGACGTTCCCCACTGGATATAAACGCGTTGCAAGGCATCTGTATTATCGCTGGTCCAGAATTCATCAAAATAGGGCAAATAGCCGTAATTGACACGACCGCCTCCACTGGCACACGCCTGAATCGTCACATCAGGATATTTTCTACGGATGCGTCGGCACACATCCTCAAATCCCTGATGATAAAGAATACTCAGATGGCTTTGCTCGTCCTTGTCCAAATGGACAGAACCGTGGTTCAGCACCGGCATATTGGCATCCCACTTGATATATTCTATTTCCGGATAACGGGCCAGCAAGGTATCCACCGTATAAAAAATGAAATCCCGCACCTGGGGGTTGGTAAGGTCAAGCACCGCCTGCGTGCCACCGCGCGCCGTAATGAAGTCTTGTCCGGGGACTTTCATCACCCAGTCGGGATGCTTCTCGTATAGTTCGCTGCGTGTGTTAATCATTTCGGGTTCAATCCAGATGCCGAAACCGATATTATGTTTCGCGGCATCACGCAATAGTCCGGCAATGCCGTCAGGCAGTTTCTTCGGGTTCACCACCCAGTCCCCCAGCCCGGCGTTGTCAATATCACGCGGATGCTTGTCGCCAAACCAGCCATCATCCATCACAAAGAGTTCGCCTCCCATCAAGGCTATGTCTGCCATCATCTGCTCCATATCCTTCTGATTAATGTCGAAATAAACACCTTCCCAACTGTTCAGCAGTATCTTGCGGGGCTTGTCTCCATTGGCCAGTTTATGTTTCCGTCCCCATTTATGGAAATTACGGCTTGCGCCGCCCAATCCCTCTTCCGAGTAGGTGAGCGCCAACGGGGGAGTACGGAATACCTCGCCTTTTTTCAGCCTGAAGGAAGCACCTTCCTCATCCATACCGGCAAAGAAGTGGTGATAATCGCCGTCATCCGTATTGATTTTCAGCCTATAGTCACCGGTATAGCAAAGGGCTGCGCCGATAGTACGCCCTGTGTTTTCCTGTGGTTTCCCGTCCAGCGAAAACATTACTTCGGCATGAGCAGTATGCGAATTGCGTACGCCATCGATATTCTTTATCAGCCTGATGCCGGGTTTTAAAGGTTCCTGAAGCAACCTTGCCTCGTTGCCCCACCCGCCGTAGAGGCTGGAAAGCCACACATCGCCTCTGCGGAGAGGAAGATAAGACGAAGCAAATTGAAGGAGCGTTACCGGAGTCTTCTCCGAATGGCTGAATTCAGTCCAGGTTTCAATCACATCCACATCCCGATATGCCTTGTAGCAGAGATTGACGTAGAAGGGATAAACACAATCCTTCAGTTTCACAAGGGTGAGCATAGCATCCGGCTCTTGCCTCACTTCCACATCCTGCACATAAAGCCGGGTGGCTATCACCCCATCGGCATGTCTGACACGGAGAGCGGATTCACCGGGCCATCCTATTCCATAAGAAGGATAAGCAACATGATGGCACGTACCTGCCACATTCATCTGCCGCAAATCATCCTCCGATAATCCGGTTCCGTAGTAGAGATACCTTAGTTCGCCTCCTACCGGAGCATCAAGCACCAATGCGAAGGAAGGGGTGGACACAACAATCTGCCCGGCGGCAGCGGGCAGTGCAGCCAACAACAGTCCTGCCAGACAGAGCCACAAAATATTTTTCAAATTTTCCATACCAATAATCTATAAACCAATTCATATCAATCAAGTCCCGAACAATGCGGCTCCCTGGCGTCACATTCAGGGAAGCATCATCGCAAAGTGTCGAATATCGCCTCGGCTATCTTTCGCATGCCCCGGTCGTCGGGGTGGGCAATAATAAACTCCTTGGTCACGGTATAAGGCTTTCCTTCCACATCATGGAGGGTATCGCCCACCTTGGGACGCGAATCATACAGACGGTCTATCCAGTCAATCGGAATAAAGGAAATGCCGTGGGTACGGGCGGCATGAATAATGGCACGCTCCTTCTCGGCATCTTCCCAAAAGCAACCGGTAATGACCACCCTGCCCGCTTTCTGTTTGCAATATTCCACCAGGCGGAGAATGCCCGGACGGAACGCCTGCTTATCCTGCACATTCTCACCCAGACGAATCACGACAAGGTCTTTGCCGCGAACAGCCGGACCTATCAATGAATCAATATCGCACGTCAGATTGCGTTCCCAGTAAGCGATGTTGAGCGAGGTAACCACCGTGCCGGGATGTTCTGCGCAGAGCAGCTTCTGCAACTGGTGGCAATAGTCGTTCTCTTCCTTCGAAGCTGCCATGCCCCACTCCGAGAACCATTCGATATCAGCCTTATATTCATGCCGTGTAATGGAATTTCCCAGGCAAAGCACTTTAAGGGAAGCGCCGCCCGGTTTAGACTTCTTATTGTTTCCTCCCGAAACGGGAAGACAGATTACGGCCATGATACAGGCCAGTAACAAATGTTTCATACTCTTGCTTGATAAAAATTAAAATTCATTCACCGTCTCTTTACCGTCCAGCCAGGCAGCCATGTTCAGCACCAGCAAGTTCCAGTTCTGGAAGCCCTTGTTGAGGATGGGCTCGCCGTTGTCGGGCATGTAATATTCGTGCAGCGCACCGAAACGCTCATAGTCGCGTCCCAGCAGCAGCACGGTCTTCTCCGCCAACTCCCGGGCATCTTCCGTATAGCCGTAGCGGAGCAGTCCCCGGAAAACAAAGTAGTTGACGCATATCCATACCGGCCCTTGCCAGGAAGAAGGATTACCGCTGGCACGCACGTCGTACATTTTCTCCAATGGAGAAAGAGAACGCACACCTGCCGCCGCATTGAACAAACGGGAATCGCGATATTGCCGTTCCACGATTTCGCGCGCCTGCTCGGGAGTGGCAATTCCTGCCCACAACGCCATGAAACCGCTCCACACACTGAAACGTTGTATCAGGCAGTCGTAAGTACGGGGTTGCCCAGTGTGGTAATGAAAGCCCGGCGCAGCGGGCTTTTCCACCGGAAGCAGGTTAAGGTCTACGCTGTAGTAGAAGCCGTCGCGAGGGTCCCAGCAATGCTTGCGGATATCTTCTTTCAGTTCCTCCGCTTCGCGGGTGAACCGATTTTCCAAATCGGGCATGCGGAGCTGTCTTGCCAGGTAAGCCATGGCAAGCAGTTCCCTATACATCAAGGCATTAAGGAAGATGGAGCCCGAGCTTCCGTGAGGACGGTAGAAGGTACTGGGGTCATTGTCCACGCCAATCATTTCATCGTTTTCCCAATAGAGCAATCCGGTGGCCTTGTGGCGATGGTAGTTGAGGTACTTGCCCACAAACGTCTGCAAGTTATAAAATCCCTCACGCAGCCATTCGGCATCACCGCCCGTCTGCTCCACTACGAAAGCAGCGTGCTGCGCCAGGACGGGTTTGTGCATATTGGTCTTCCAAGGATTGATTTTCTGCAGCAACTGCCAGCGCTCTTCCGTATTGTCAAAAATGCAAATGGGAATCCATCCGTCGCCTCCGCCATAGCTGAGGAAGTTGAGAATACAGCCTTTCTCGTAGGCAATCAGTTCCTCACGGTCGTCACTGGTGCCGTTTTCCACGATGATTTGCCGCAGGGCTATGTCGCTCAGCCACGAATCCCAGTCCCACAACTGGTTGGCATACTGCCCGCTGCCGGGCACGAGGAAGGGATACTTCAACGCACCGACCGGTTGCCGGTACATGCCCTTCATATTCTTATAAATATGCTGCCGGCATATCGCTTTGTATTTTTTCAGGTTGCCGGTATTCCTTTCGGGTAATTGCGCCGTCAATGAAACGCTGACCACAAGCCCGAAGCACAAAAACAGTATCTTCTTCATATATTTCAAAACACTTGTTGATTTTTCATCTTAATCCCTTCTTCTCCAAGGCTGCAATCAACTCGGCAGGCACGTCCGTCTGAATCATCCGCACAGTGGGGAATATGTCAAACAGTTCGTCAAGTTGCCTGTCGTCCAGCGCATATTCGGGTATGGCCTGGTCGAGCACCCACAGCAGGCAGACGGAGGGAATCATGCCCAACTCTACCGAATCGCCCAAAGAGGGGCTTCTGCCTTCGGTGGCATACGATGTCTGCACGAAAAACGTACGCGGCAATCCCTCCAGCAACTTGTGCCCTCCTACCCAAGGATAGACGTTGGCATCCTCCACCACACCGAGCACCTCACGGGTACCCTCTTCCACACCACTATAGAAGAATACGGCTTCCATCATACCCGTCCGGCACACCACGTCCGCCACTTTCCCGAAGATACCTTGTCCGGTACATTTGTCGATGTCCACATACGCCCGTCCGCGTACGGCGGTCAGATACTCTTCCAATGTGGGCATCTTCTCATCGGTGGGTTTTCCGGCACGGTCTTTCAGGTTGTACTGCAGGATTTCGTCATAGGTCATGTCGGCAATCCGGCCTTGTCCGGTGGTAGTGGCGTCGATGGTCTCGTCGTGACATACCACGAGAACACCATCCTTTGTCTGCCTGACGTCGCACTCCAGAATTTCAGCGCCGGCGGCCACGGCAGCCTCTATCGCACTGAGAGAATTCTCGGGAATGGTCTTGTCCTGCGTATGCGCCCGGTGGGCCATGACCCACACCTTCTTGTACGAGGGGTCTTTGAACTGCTGCATGGCAACGCTGAGCGCCGGCAGGTTGCAGACGTGTATACCGGCAGCCAATGTTCCGGTTGCCGTCTGTGCCTTGATGGTGTAATCACCCTCCTTGGTATAAGCGTGTGTCAGGAGTCCGTTGTTCCTGCCCGTTTCCACAGTTCCGTCTCCGAAATCCACCGTCACCTCCATGTCCGGAGCAACGTTGTCCAGCTTTATCTTTACCACCTCATGCAACATGGCATACTCACTTACCGATATGCGGGGTGTTTGTGTCTCTACTTCCTTTTTCGCTCCCTGGCAAGCCGTCAGAAGAACCAGCAGAAGGCCGATGCACAGATTCATTTTCTTGTTATAGTTCATATTTGATTTCTTTAAAGGAATTTCTACCAGTTTTTCCATCAATATTTCCGGTAAGGTTCCGTCATCATGTGCAGGGTTTGCGGAATCCATACCTTGTAGCGGCCTTTCGGGGCCCAGTCGTTGCCCGCAGAGGCAAAGTCACAGAAGCGCACGGGCTTGGCCGTCTTGTTGGCGGCATCTTCCAGGTCGGTGCCCAGCACAGCGGGAACTTCCAACGTAATCCAGGCAAATGAGCCGGACATATTTTCGTGTACTGCGGCCTGCACCACACCCCGCTCATCGCTCCGGATGACGGCACACTCATCCACATCGCCGTCGTCGAAACGGCTGTCGCGGGCAAATACCAGCGGACCGCGCACCACTGCCTGGTGGTTATGATTCTTCACTACTTTGGTTTGAAGGTCGAATTCCAATGTCACTTCATCGCCCCGCTTCCACATACGGTCCAGGCAGAGATAACCGCCCCGGTGCAGCACTTCCTGCTCTTGCCCGTTGACAAAGGCCTTCGCCCCGTCTACCTGCGAAGGGATGCGCAAGGAGAGTTTAAAGCGTTCGTCCCTCTGCGGTTCCACTCCGATGCTTACCTTTCCGTTTACGGGATAACCGGTCTCTACTTTCAGGGCCACTGCATTCTTCCTGCCCGTCTTCACCGTAGCTTCCATCGGCACATAGAGATTGAGGAATACACCGTCTTCTTTTGTCGCCACCGCCATCTTCGGAATCAGGGCGAATCCCCGGGGACCATTGGCGTTGCAGCAGTTGATGTGCATGCCGCATTGCTCCTCACCCGGCTGTCTGCGTCCTTCCAACGGACTGTACTTGGAAATCTGTCCTCCGTCGTGTTTCATCGAGGCGAACAAGGCATTGTACATCGTCCGTTCAAACTCCTCGACGTAGAGCGGATTGCCCGTGTCGCGCCACAAACGGCTGCAGAACTGCATGTAGGTGAACGTCACGCAAGTCTCCATCGTATGATAAGCCGGCAGAGTCTGCTTGTCCTTGCCTCCATACCAGCACTCGAAGGCCGCACCCGAACCGGCAATGTTTATCTCGTCGCGCCGGATACTCCCGGCCGTACGCTCGGCGGCTTCCTTGTAAAGAGGGTCGTCCAGCACACGCCCCAGTTCTATCAGACCTTCGTAGCAGGACATCATCTCGTAAGCCTTCTGCCCGTTTTCGAACGACCACCACGATGCCGGATAAGCCGAACGTCGCGATACCGGCACATCTTTCAGCGCTTTGGCTATGAGTTGCGAACTGCCCTCCCGCTCGATGCCCGCCACGATGCTTTTGGCAAAGTCGAGGTAGCGTCTCTCGCGGGTAATGTCATACAGATAGACCACCGGTTCCAGGATGGAACAACTTGCCATGCCAAAGTAATTGCCGGTACGGGCAATGTCGACGTGCTGTTCGTGCAACTGCTTCATCAGGTAATCCACCGAACGCATAGCGGTCTGCAATGCCGCCTTGTCGCCGGTCAGGCGATAGTATGCCACCAAGGCAAGTGCCGAATATTTCCTGCCCCAGATGTCCCAGTTGGTCAGCCGGGCTTCGGGACTGTAGTTGCCTATGTAGCCTTCCGGAGTCTGGGTCTGCATGAAACTCCGCACGCCGGTCTTTATCTGCTCCAGCAACGCAGGGTCCTTGCAATACTCGTAAGACGAAATGGCCCCCAGCAGCCACTTCCCAAAGAATTCGGACTGCCAAAGGCTTGTCTCCCCGCGATGACGGAAAGGCTCTACCAGATGCTCCACATCCTGCGATTTCACCCGCTGCTCGATGCAGGTATGGATGCGTCCGCCTACAAAACCGCCAATGCGGATGTCCTCTACCCTGCTCTCCTGCCCCAGAACCGGCAAAGAGGCCCAGGCACACAGTCCTAACAACAATACTCTATAATTCATCGTATATCCATATTTTGATAATATCCATAAAAAACATGCAAGTGCAAACAGTCTTTTTGTCCGAATTTATATACATGCAATCCAGCATTCCACAAACAACTAAGTATCAACCATTTACGTATTATCCTATCTCAGTCGTATACTTAGGGTATCTCAGTCGTATAGTGAGATAACCTAAGTATACGACTGAGGTACCCTCATTATACGACCTTGCCTGAAAACAATCCATCTTGTAATCTTTTTATACCTTATTCCCAAAAAAGACGAAGTGCATATAAAAAAGACAAATCTCCCCCCGCAATCTTTTCCGGAGAACAGAATACGGAAGGAGATTCTTACTGTTTGCATCCAATCATCATCCTGCCTTATCAATATCCGGGGTTTTGTTCAATCACCCCGCCCGACTCGGTAATCACTTTCGGCGGAATGGGGAACAATACCATGTGGTCCTTGGCTGCGGTACATCCGCGATTTCTGGCAAACTCGATGTATTTACCGAAGCGTATCAGATCCTGACGACGCCAGCCTTCCATAAAGAGCTCGCGCCCTCTTTCCATCAGCAGGAATTCTTTAAACTTCTCCTTGCTGGATTGTATATCTGCCGGAATGGTATGCGTGACGCCCACACGGTCGGTAATCTGTTTCAGATAGCCCAGTGCCTTGTCCGTAGGTCCGTTCAGCTCGTTCTCTATTTCGGCCAGAGAGAGGAGTACGTCCGCATAACGGAAAGCCACGATATGCGTATTGCCACTGGCATACTTCTCCGGGGCCACCAAATACTTCACCGGAATGGCGCCCTGCTGGATACGGTCATCGCTTGCACCACCTCCTCCTGGACGGGTATAAAGTGTACCGTCCGCATCCTTATAAGAATCGGCAATCACTTCCAAACGGGCATCCGCCTTGTCATACGTGTCATAGAAATCCCATGGCATCAGATAGCCTCCCCAGCGATGAGTCGGACAAGCTTTGTGCTCGAAATTCTTGCCGAAAGTGATGCAATTGGGCGGGAAAAGATAATAAGCATACTCATTTCCGGCCAGTTCTCCACCCGGAACGGCCCATACCGTCTCATCATTCATTTCATTGGAGAAAACATCCTTATAGTCTTCAGAAAGCGTATACCCCATCGTCTTCATACTCTCGGCATAAGGTAACGCCTTGTCATATTGGTGGTCGTTCATATATGCTTTCATCAGCAGCATAGTGGCAATCCCTTTATTCACGCGACCCCAATTTTCCGTACCATTCGTTTTGTCATAAAGATACGGCAATGCCTCCTGCAAGTCGCTTACCATGCGATTGAAATAGACTTCTTTCGTAGGACGCGGCGTATAAACGATGTTGCTCAATCCCTCCGGTTCAAGCACACATGATACCGGTCCATACAAATCATAAAAGCAGAACATCAACCAAGCACGCAAAGTCTTTACCTCGGCAATCTTCTGTGCTTTTGCCGCTTCCGGCAGGCCGCCGACTTTCTCCAGCTGATCCAGAATGAATGTACAACGGGTAATATTACGGCTAATGGAGTATGTTCCGTAGGTATCCCATGCACCGGACCAATTGAATTTATAAGTCTGGTTGCTCTGGTGCATCATTTCGTCCGAAGTGAATTCCGAGTAAGCCCACCAGCCGTCACCGGAGGCGTAGATGGGCATGGTCCAACCATCGTTAGAGCCATCATACACACCACCGGAATTGGCCTTGAAATTGGCATACATGCCTATTACCAATGCATCTATGTCTTCCACCGTCTGTGGGAAGTTTGAATTTGTCAGGCTCGAAAATACTTTTTGGTCCAAGTCGCATGAGTGGAGCATCACACCCATGCACAAGGCAACCGCCCAACTGATTATCTTTTTTGTTTTCATCTCTTCTTGGTATTTTAGTTTAGAAATTAATGTTAACACCCAATACGACTGTAAACGGAATGGGGAACGGTGCGCAGTTGATTTCCATTTCCGGGTCCAGACCCTCGTAATTGGTCAGCATCAACGTATTCTGCAAATCCACGAATACGGAAGCATCCGAAGCAATCTTGTTTCTCTTCAGGAACTTCTCAGGCAGCATATAAGTCAGCTTGATATCCTTGAAACGCCAGAAGTGTACGTTCTTCAGCGTAAAGTCATGCGTACCGGTCTTGTTGTTTCCGCCAGTCACATCCGCAGCAATGCCCGGATACCAACCGGTAGGGTTGTAGGAGGTCCATACGTCTTTCACGCGTACACTGGTATTATCGTCTCCGATACCTCTGAAGTTCCAGGAGTCGTATGCTTTTTTGCCCAGCACACCATACGTATCAATATCCAGCATCCAGTTTCTGAAGCGCAGGCTGGCACCCAGACCGAAGTTGGCTTTCGGGTCCCAAGTACCCAATTTCACGATATCGCCGTCATCCATCACACCGTCACCGTTGACATCTACATACTTCAGGTTACCCGGTTTGGCATCCGGCTGAAGCACTTTGCCATTAGAGGTGTAGGCTTGTATCTCTTCCAAAGAATGGAAGATACCGTTCGTCTTCCAGCCATAAATCGGGCTGATATCATCTTTTTCATCCAACCAAGGAGAAATAGCCACTTCGGGATTGCGTTCCACCCATTTGGAACGATTGTGGGATACATTGGCATAAGCTGTCAATGTCCAGTCCTTCTTGTCTATGACAGTACCTTTCAATGCCACTTCGATACCCTTGCTTCGGGTAGAACCTACATTCTTGGCTATATTGCCCACCATGCCGGTCACAGGAAGCGGAGTAAAGTTAAGCAAGTCCTTGGCTGTGCGCACGTAGTAATCTACACTACCGGTCAGACGGTCATCGAAGAATCCAAAATCGATACCGGCATTCACCGTGATGTCCGTTTCCCACTTCAAATCAGGATTACCCTGCTCCTTCTGAATAATACCCTTATGATAGACCCCGCCGAAATAGTAATAATCTCCCGACCATGCGTTGCCATACGTAGTCAGCGGATAAGTACCGCCGGTCAGGATACTTTCATTGCCCGATGTACCGTAACCGGCTCTCAATTTCAGGAAACTCAAGACATCAAAGTCTTTCATGAATTTCTCTTCAGAGATAATCCATGCTGCAGAGGCACCGGGAAACCATCCCCACTTGTGATTATCGGCAAATACGGAAGAGCCGTCGTTACGGAGCGTAACTCCCCAAATGTAACGGTTCTTAAACGTATAGTTCAGACGGCCGAAGAAAGAAAGCTTGTTACGCCAAGTCTTCCACGAGCCCAAATTGGTCCTCTCAAGATCGGATGTAGAACCAATGTTGTTATTCTCATACACGTCCGTAGGGAAATTGTACCCCATCACGTTGTGAGACCTGGAGGTAGTAACGTAATATCCCGTACCCACAACCGCATTCAGGTGATGACCGTTAGCGATATCCTTGTCGAAGGTCAGATACTCTTCAATACCGTAGTTATCGTTGAATGCATTGGAGAAACCACCATAGTTATCCTCTACTTGTGCAGGCAGTTTACCTTTGGTAGAACCGAAAATCTCACGATTCTCGTCTGTCTTGTCCACACTCAACTGTACATTTGCTTTGAGCCACGGCAGGAATTTCACTTCCAGATTGGGCGAAAACATCAAACGTTTTGTCACCGTCTGGTTCTTGATATGAAACCAAGTAGCAGGGTTAGGTGTCAGAGGAGAAATAGAGGTAGTCAACTTTCCCTCCTCATCATACAGCGGCATATTTGATGGAAAGAAAATGGCTGCATTGGTCTGTACCGCTTCATTACGGTTCATCCGCGTATGTCCTGATGACGGATTGTTTGAAGACAAATGCGAATACATACTTGCCACATTCAAAGTAACGTACTTATTGAAATTGGCCTCAAAATTGAAGCGGCCGCTGAAACGCTGCAAATCACTGATTTTCAGAATAGAATTCTGATCATAGTAATTAAACGAAGCATAGAATTTAAACTTCTCCGAACCGGCATTAATGGCCACATTATGATTATGAATAAAACCGGTACGCGTAATTTCGTCCACATGGTCGTAAGTCTTTGCATTGCGTATCTCTTCAGCCGTAAACGCTTCCGCCCATCCCGATGCAGGAGCAGGTTCCGGCCCGTAAGGGAAGAAATTGCCACGATAAAGAAAATTCTCCATTCTGGAAAGGTTGACATTAGTCATATACTCTTGAGCATTAAGCACATCATAGTACTTCTTGATACCCTGCACGGAAAAAGAGCCATTGTACGAAATACGAGGCTTCCCGGCCTGACCTTTCTTAGTTGTAATCAAAATCACACCATTAGCGGCAGACGAACCGTAAATGGCAGCTGCACTGGCATCCTTCATCACGTCGATGGAAAGGATGTCATTGGGGTTCAGTGTAGCGAGCGGACTCCGGTCGGATCCATCGTGCAAGCTCGGCAAATTCGGACCTCCGCTGGAAGCCTTGTTTCCTGTACTGCTTATCACCACACCGTCGATGACATAAAGCGGAGAGTTAGAACCGTTGGGAGAAAGTTTTCCACGAATGTTCACACTCATTCCCGAACCGGGCTGTGCAGAGTTCTGCGTAATGGTAAGGCCGGCCACCTTGCCTTGCAGCAGATTGTCGGCACTCACCGCATTGGGCGCTTCAAGCTCCTCGGACTTTACGGAAGAGATGGCACCCGTCACCGAGCGCTTCAATTGTGAACCATATCCCACAACCACCACTTCTTCCAGCAACTCGGCATCGTCCTGAAGAACGACGGTATATTCCGACTTCGAGTCTACCGGAAAAGCGTAGGTCTTGAAACCGATAAACGACACCTCTATCACCTGCCCTGCTCCGGCAGAAATCGTAAAGCGTCCGTCTATATCCGTTATCACACCCGACGTAGTGCCTTTCACTATCACGTTGGCACCAATGACCGGTTCACCGGTCTTGTCTTTCACCACTCCGGTCACATTCTTCTTTTGTTGTACCACTTCCGTCCCGTCTGCTGAAGGATTTACGGCTTCTGCGTGTAAGCCCTGAACCGAACCGAATGAAAACAGACCTACCATCCCCACCATCTGGAGAAAACGGCGGCCACGGTATGTTCCGTTCAGGATTGTGCTTACCAAAAGCGTTTCATGCTTTTTCATAATACGAATGTATTTAAGAATTAATTAAAAAAATTTCGCTGCAAACTTACCTGCAAAAAAGATTAAAAAAGGATAATTGCTCTTCAAAAAAGGCAAATATCCGCTCATTCATGCGTTTTGAACAGTTTGTTTTCATCCTTCACCACCTTCACCTTTTCCCTCAACCTGCCTATCCACAGGCTTTTCCGGTGAAACCGGTTTTACCCTATGCCGCTTTCCCGATGAAACCTCTTTTCTTCGCACTTCCAATTCCCGACAACTCCAAAAACATCTGCAGTTCAAATCTGTTTCACTATAATATAACTATGTATAAATCAACAGATAATTACTGCAAAATTCTGCAATAGTTTTGCAGTAACACTGCAACCATACTTGCAGTAACGCTGCAATAGTTTTGCAGTGACGCTGCAACAGTTTTGCAGTGGCGCTGCAACCAATTTGCAATGATGCTGCAAATCGGTTACAGTGAAGTTCGCCGCCGGCAATTGACAACTCCCGAAACATAAACGCGAGAGCGAACACAGAATTAAACCGGTTTCACCGGAAAAGCCTATGAATAGAGGGATTGAAGGAAAAGGTGAAGGAAGTGAAGAATAAAAAAAACGCTTTTATTCCATTTGGTTTACTCAAGTTTCACAAGCTCACTTCCGTAGCAGACTACGAATACCTTGTCAACATAAGAAGTCGGGCTTGCGAAACTTAAAGGCAGGCTATCGTTTGCATTTTACTAAAAAAGCAATCCGAAAACGGGATTAAAAGACACCCCCTATTTACCGGTACGTTGAACCACCTCCTGATACAACCGGTCGAAAGCAGGTTTCAGATGGCAGCTTCCGGTCTTTACACCCGGCTGGAATCCGTTCTGGTTGTAAGTGGCGTCTATTTTCTTCATCAATACCTGGAGGGCCTTGGCATGAGAAGCGGCTTTCTCCAGTTCCGTCTTTTTGCCGTCACACTGTGCCGCCAACATGCACAGCACTTCTCTTCCATATTCACCCAGCAACTTAAACTGCATCAGCCAAGGGGTTATTTCCTTGATTAATGCCGGATTTTCATCGGAAGCCAGCAGCAGGTCGGCAGAAGCAATCATACGTTCGCATTCCTCGGTTACAGCCGATGCAGCGGCGACCTCCCGCTTTCCTTCGCGGCAATAAGCATCCAGCAACCGTTCCAAAGCAGGACGAATCTGTTCTGACTCTTCACGACGGAAATCATGTTCGTTCCCGCCAAGGTCGGAATTGTGTGAGGCAAAGACCTGAAGAGCTGCGGCATGGCCGGGCATCAGGTACCGGACAGCTCTTCTCCACGATGCATCACTCTTGTAGGCATCCATGTTCCAAGCATAATCGGCTATACTGAAAAGGGCGATTTTTGAAGCCTCGGCATGTTCCATAGGGTTGGATATAAAAGCACTTATATCGTCATCGATATCTGTCCCATTGCCATAGACAGCCCCCAGCAAAAGGCGGTCGCGCACATAGTCGGACACGGGGAAATTCCACCAAATGAATGCTTTGCGCTTCAACAGCGGATTGACAAACTGCATCGTAGGCTTATCAATACAAGCCACCACTTTATCGCCCGTCCACAAGATGCCTATGTCCGGATGAAGCTTGCCGCCCAGCGTCGCGAGATAACCTCCCTCGAGCTTAGTCCACAGACGGTTGTACTCCGTAGGACACATCAGCAACGGAGCAACATCCCCTTTCACTTTGACGAAGTTATGATAAATATCATTCAACAGCTCCACCTGCTTCTCCGCCGATGTCCCTTCGCCGGAAATATCATCAAAGAAAACGGCAAAGGCCCTTATCCCCAAACGATACATGCTTTCGAACTTTTCCATCAACAAATCACGGTCTTCCGTATTCCAGCGAATGTCCTTTCCCGGATGGATAGCCCAATAGAAAAGCACTTCGTTCCGCCGCGCACATTCCACCAGTTCTTTCAGCTGTTCGGCTTCCTGAGCAGGATAGGGCTTGCGCCAGTTGGGCGAACTGTGGTAAGGGTCGTCCTTAGGACCGTAAATATAGATATTCATCTTGTTGCGGCCATAGAAATCAAGCTGCGACAAGCGTGCTTCCCGGCTCCAGGGAACGCCATAGAAACCTTCCACCACACCACGGTAGGGTACGTCGGGATAATCCGTCACCTCCACCAACGGCAGTTTGGGCAATGCAATCAGTTGGACCAGCGTCTGCACACCGTAAAAAACCCCTCTACGGTCGGCACCGGCAACAACAATACCTTCCTTGTCTATCTTCAGATAATAACCCTCTGCCTGTTTAGGGATACGTGCAGCATACTTCCTCACAGACTTATCCCCCTTCATACCGATACAAACGGAAAAATCGGCAGTCACCGCAGCATCCGGAAAAAGACCGGCCAACAACTGCTCCGCCGCACTTCCCCGCAAAGTGGCTCCTACCTGCAAACTATATCTTGCAGGGATAAAAACAGAATCCTCACTTCCCACATATTTCTGCGGAGTGGGCTGGAGGTGAAAACCCTGCGCATCGGCTTCCGCCCATGAACAGAGAAACAAGATGCACAAAAGCAATACCATGTTTTTCATCAATACCATATTTTTTTAAGATTCATACTCACAGCAGAAGCACACGCAACTGCCGGATGCAAAATAAGGGCATTTTCCATGGAAAAAAGAAGAAATTCCGACCGAAAAAGGAGAATTTCCGCATCCATAAGGCAACTTCCGTGCCGATTTCAATCATCATTCGCATGTGGCGTCCCCGACGGCTTGCGCAACAGCGTATCCTGCCTTTGCGGACATCCCAGTATCGGAATACCGTCTTTGTCCCACTCCACCTTCTGCATACAGACTTCATACTTCTCTAAAGAAATGAACATATCTTCCAAGTCCTTACGCACCTTATACAGATAGTAATACTCCGTCTCGTCCGGCGAGGGTATGAAACAGACGATGCTGGGAGCATAGAGTTTATCGGCGGTGTTCGAGCTGAATACCGGAACCGGGCACTTCTTCCATGAAGCGGAATCAAGCAAATCGGCAGAAGCATCGGCCATCAGCATGCCTTCACAATAATAAGGGGTCCAACGGCCACTGGCAGCATAATAGAGCAGAATCTTGTCTTGACGAAGCGACCTGAACACCTGAGGACACTCATTCACATAAATCGGATAAGCCGTGCGGTTGCCGTCAATACCTACCCACTGGCACTCCCACTCATATTCGGGCCTCGATATCAGCACGCGCTCCGAAGACAAAGTCCAGGGATTCTCCATTTCGGCAATATAGATACACTGGTTTTCTTCATAAACCCTGCGGGAAGGCCAGCCGCACCACACCAGATACAAACGGCCGTCCTGCTGGAATACCGTAGAGAACATGGCCACATGATTCTCCTTATCGGTGTCAATGCGCCCTTTCAGCCTGAACGTACCCTTCAGCGGATCGGGCGAATCATTCTCCAGCACATAGATACAACGATTATCCAGGTTATTGTCATTCCCGGTGAAATAAACATACCATTTGGAATCAATGTAGTGCAATTCGGCATCATCTATGTTTCCGACAGAAGGATCGGCAGAACTCCACACATTCTTGAATTCTTTCTCCTTGAGCAAAGTGGCATCCTCAGCCGCACGCAGGTATATACCCGACATCCACCCCTGGATGCAATAATACATACCGTGATGAAACAAGACATGACACCCCAGAAAACCGGTAGAAATAGGATTGACATAGCACTGCAAAGAGTCTACTCCGTCCACGTTTTCAGAACGCTTTCCCGAATGGCAGGAACTGAACCACCCGACAAGCAAACAAAGAAAAGCACACTTGATTCTCATCATACGGAAATCATTTAATTTAAGGTATATATACTCAAACAGAAATATCCTGCGACTATTTCCGTTTGGCTCCAAATCTTCCAAAGCCGTCGCAAAGTAATGGATTTTATTCTTAAGAAAAAGCAGCTGAAACAAAATTCGCCTTTTTTGGTCAGTTTTTATCCTTTCATAAAGACGAATTGGAGCACCTTTGCCCAAATTCCGCACGACAGACGGAAACAACTATAATTTATAAACAACAGATTGTTATGAGAATGAAAAAATTGGCGTTAGCATGTGCTTTGGCATTAGGCCTGCAAGCCCCCTCCCTCGCCCAATGGAAACCGGCAGGCGACAGAATAAAGACGGAATGGGGAGAGAAACTGGACCCTGCCAACGTTCTGCCGGAATATCCGCGCCCGATGATGGAACGAAAAGAATGGAAAAACCTGAACGGACTGTGGGACTATGCCATCCGCCCGTGTGGAGAAGCAGAACCGAAAACCTACGACGGCGAGATATTGGTGCCCTTCGCCGTAGAATCATCGCTATCAGGAGTAGGCGTGCACTTGGAAGACAGTCAGGAATTGTGGTATACACGGCAATTTGAAGTACCTGCCGGATGGAAAGGGAAAAGAGTACTGCTGCATTTCGGTGCCGTAGACTGGAGAGCCCATGTGTGGGTGAACAACACCAGCGTAGGCAAGCACGAAGGCGGTTATACCCCTTTCTGCTTCGACATCACCGATGCACTGCAAAAAGGAAGCAACAAACTGACCGTACGTGTATGGGACCCCACCAACAATGGTCCGCAACCCGTAGGAAAACAAGCCAACCGCCCGCAAGGCATCTGGTATACAGCCGTCTCAGGCATCTGGCAGACTGTGTGGCTCGAACCGGTAAACGAAAACCATATAGCCTCCATGAAAATCACACCCGACATCGACCTCAACCGGCTGCGGATTGAAGCCCGGACCGGTGAAGGCGAATGGAAAAAAGGATGCCGTCTGGAAGCGGAAGTATATGACAACGGCAAACTTGTAGCCTCGGGAGCAGCCATCCGTGGGGAGGCCATAGACATCACCATACCCGGAGAAGTAAAGCTGTGGTCGCCCGACACACCTTTCTTATATACACTCAAAGTACGTCTGAAACAAAACAGCACGGAAACGGATGCGGTGGACAGCTATGCAGCCATGAGAAAGTTCTCGTCCAAGCGCGACGCAAGCGGTGTGATGAGAATGCAACTGAACAACCGCGACCTGTTCCAGTTCGGCCCGCTGGACCAGGGCTGGTGGCCCGACGGCCTCTATACCGCCCCCACGGACGAGGCTCTGATTTACGACATACAGAAGACGAAAGACTTCGGCTTCAACATGATTCGCAAGCATGTAAAAGTGGAACCCGCACGCTGGTACGCACACTGTGACCGGATAGGCATCATCGTATGGCAAGACATGCCCAACGGCGACAAAATGCACGAATGGAACCAACGTGACTACTTCACCGGTGCCGACCTGACCCGCACTCCGCAATCGGAAGCCATTTACTTCAAGGAATGGAAAGAGATTATGGATTACCTCTACTCCTACCCCTGCATCGGCGTATGGGTACCCTTCAATGAGGGATGGGGACAGTTTAAAACAGAAGAAACAGCCAACCTGACCAAACAATATGACGGCACCCGACTGGTGAACGCTGCCAGCGGTGGCAACCATTATACATGCGGTGACATGCTGGACATACACAGCTATCCGGGTCCCGAACCGTTTCTGTATGATGCCCGACGGGCCAACGTGATAGGAGAATACGGCGGTATAGGCTATGTAGTGAAAGGGCACGTATGGGAGGCCGACCGCAACTGGGGATATATCCGGTTCAATACCTCAAAAGAAGTAACCGACGAATACGTGAAATATGCGCAAGAATTGAAGAAACTCGCCCTGAAAGGTTTCACCGGTGCGGTATATACACAGACCTCGGACGTAGAAATCGAAGTGAACGGCCTGATGACGTATGACCGTAAAGTAATTAAAGTGGACGAAAAGCGTATCAGGGAAATCAACCTGGAAATTTGCAATTCTCTCAAATAAATTCTATTTTCGCCATCACTATGAAAAGACTGTTTCTCATATTGTGCTTTCTTATCGGAATATCCGGTTATCCGGCCACTGCTGCCGAAATATTATCGGTAAGGAGGCTCAATGTGGAAAACGGTCTTTCATACAATACCGCCACTTGTTGCCTGCAAGACAGCTACGGCTTCATCTGGATCGGTACGGAAAACGGCCTGAACCGCTACGACGGCTGCAACAATCGGATATACCGCAGCAGCAACCATAAGCACTCCTTGGGCAACAGCCACATAAAAACACTTGCAGAACTAGACCAAGAGTTGTGGGTAGGAACCGAAAACGGCATCTATATCTACCGCCATGCCTCGGATGATTTCTCACACTTCGACATCACCACACAATTCGGCGTCATCATCAGCAGCGAAATACGAAAAATAGTCAAGACACACAACGGCCTCATGTGGATAGCCACCATAGGCCAAGGGCTCTTTATCTACAATCCCCAAACAAACACAATGAAACAGGATTGCGTATGGAACTCCTTCATCAACGACATCTGCGAAGACGAGGACGGCCGTGTCTATGTACTTTCGCGCCAGAAAGGATTGATGATATATGATGAAGACGGAAACCGGAAACCCGCCGACACCCCCTTGGCCGAAATTGCCGAAGGCACCGGAATAAACTTCCTGCAATGTATCGGCGGCAACCTCTGGTTCAACCAAGGCAGCAAGCTGTACTGCTACCAGAAACTGCTGGGAAAAACCGAAGTGTATGAAACAACCGGAAAACGGTTCGGAACCATCTTCTGCCTCATCAAATATAGAGAGAAAAGCCTGCTGGTAGGAACAGACAAAGGAATTTTTGCCCTGCAACTGCCACAATGCACCTTCGAAGAAATCAATCTGCCCACCAGCTTCCTGAACATCAAGCAACCGCATATCAATGACCTTATGTGCGACAACGAGGGCAACTTCTGGATAATGACCAACTACAATGGAGTGGAAATCATCAACAACCAGCTGAAACGCTTTGAATTTTATACCATTCCCGCCACAAACACACAACCGGAAACCGGAAGGACTGAAATAAGAGCCTTCTATGAAGACAATCAGAAGAAAATATGGCTGGGCACCGATAAAGGCTTGTGGATATTCGACCCTGCCGGCAAGAACCTCGAAGAATACCGACCTGAAAACATGCCGCCACACCGGCCTGACATCTGCTGCCTACTGCCAAGCAAGGAAGAACTATGGATAGGTACTTACAAAGAGGGCATCTACAGACTGAACATGAACACCGGAAAATGGAAAAACTACCGCCACTCACAACAAACGCCACATACAATACCCAGTAACGACGTATTAAGTCTGTATCAAGGACATGATGGAACCATATACGTAGGCACAAATATCGGCCTATGCCGATACCGTGCAGAAACTGACAATTTTCTGCCTATCATCCAAGTGGGGGCAATGACAGCGGTAACGGACATTCTGGAAGATTCACATCAACACCTCTGGATAGCCACCTCAAACAGCGGGGTTTTCAAGATGATAAACCTCAATGCGGAAAGCACTGTGTGGAATCATTATAAAAAGACAAATCAGAATACCAACAGCATTATCAGCAATTCCATCACAAGTCTGTTCGAAGACAAAGACGACCGGATGTGGTTCGGCACCAATGAATCGGGCATATGCCGTTTTTCCGAAGCAACCGGACATTTCTCAACCCTTCTTCCCGGCAGCCGGACACCGCTGACCGGCAACATGGCATGTGCCATCAGGCAAGACCGCGACGGAGATTTATGGGTGTCGAGCAATAACGGTATTTACCAGATTCCCCAAGATAACCGAAAAGATATCAGGCAGTTCACGATGAACGATGGCCTGCAAAGCAATCAATTCCTGCCCAAGGCATCGCTGCTCTCTTCAGACAACAAACTCTATTTCGGCGGTATCAACGGATTCAATATCCTGACCCCCGAAGACATTAAGAACAATCCATATATTCCTCCCGTATACATCATGGAGATAGGCTTCCCCCACATGAGCGACAAGGAGGGACAAACCGACTTTGGCAATGCACTCTATATGCGGAAAGAAATACGGTTGCCGTACGAATACAACACTTTTTCCCTACGGTTCGTGGCCCTCAGCTATGAAGAGCCGCTTAAAAACCAGTACAAATACCGCCTGAAGGGTGCCGACAAAGAATGGATTGCCAATACCTCCAGCCACTCGGCGTCCTACACTCACCTGCCGCCCGGAGAATATGAATTCCAAGTGAAAGGAGCCAATAATGACGGCTTGTGGAACGACCGGACGGCTTCGCTGCGCATCATCATCACTCCCCCGTGGTGGCTGAGCATACCGGCCTACATAACTTATGCGCTGGCACTCTTTTTCATCATCGGATATATCACCTATCGCTGGAGGATGCACGTCAAACGCAAGTACCATCAAATGATGGAAGACTTCCGCATCACACAAGACAAGGAAATCTACAAACAGAAGATAAGTTTCTTCATCAATCTGGTACATGAAATACGTACCCCACTCAGTCTGATATGCCTGCCACTAGAGAAATTGCGCGACGGGAAGATAGAGGAACATGGCAAACATCTCACCCTGATTGAGAAAAACGTCAGCTATCTGCTCGAAATCACCAACCAGCTTCTTGATTTTCAAAAGATAGAGAACAAAAAAATGAAGCTCGACCTGAAAAGACATGATATAAATGCAATCATAAAAGACATCGCCGAACAATTTAAAGATGCGGCATCCATCAAAGGCCTTGAGCTCTTCGTCAGCCTACCTGCACCCGAAATGGAAGCCATAGTTGACAATGACATCATCCGTAAAATCATGGTCAACCTGATGAGCAATGCACTGAAGTATGCCGCATCAATGATTGAACTGAGCCTGAAGGAATCTGACGGGCACATTGTCATTTGTGTCAGCAACGACGGTCCCCGGATTCCCGAAGGACAAAAGGAAAAGATATTCCAAATCTTCTATCAAATACCGGATGATAAAAAACAAATGCCAGGAACCGGTATCGGACTTGCTTTCTCCAAATCACTGGCAGAATCCCACCAAGGCACTCTGTCCGTAGAGAACCTGCCGTCGAGCGGATGTTCGTTCATCCTCTCACTACCCCTGAAGAGAGCTACGGAAAAACTTCCGGAAACGGAAAGCCATCCGGAAAGCGAAGGGTTTGAACCGGACCTGCCCCAGACAAAGAACAAACGCCACACCGTGCTGATTGTAGAAGACAACATCGAATTGCAGAATGAAATACGGGAAGCACTGGAACAATGGTATAAGGTATATACTGCCGGCAACGGAAAGGAAGCGCTGGAAAAACTTGAAACGAATGATGCCACAGACGTTATCGTCAGCGACGTCATGATGCCCGAGATGGACGGTATAGAGATGTGCCGCCACATCAAGACGAACCTTACTTACTCACACATCCCCATCATCCTATTGACAGCCAAGACCAATCTGGAATCAAAGACAGAAGGCATGGAGAACGGTGCGGAGGTATATATGGAAAAGCCGTTCAGCATCAAGCAACTGCACAACCAGATAGAAAATCTGCTGAAATTGCGTTTGGCCTTCCACGAGCTGATGCTCCGTTCGGCAGGAACCACACACGAAACGCCTATATCGGAATATATTCAGTCCGAATGCGACATCACCTTCATGAAAGAGGTGGATACTGCCCTTACAAAACATCTGGACGAGGAAAGTTTCTCCGTAGACAATCTGGCCGATGCCATGAATATGAGCCGCACGAATTTCTACCGGAAATTAAAAATGCTGACCGGAATGGCTCCCAATATCTATATCAAGAACTTCAGGCTCAACCAGGCAGCCGAACTGCTTGCCCAGAACATGCGCATCAACGAAGTGATGTTGCGCGTAGGATTCATGGCCCCATCCTACTTTGCCAAATGCTTCAAAGCCAAATTCGGCAAACTGCCCAAAGAATATCAAAACACCATCAACAAGCAAGAATGAGGAATCTGCTTGTGAAAAAACAAATATACATTGATATGAAACCACTATCACAGAAGCTCCGGAAAACCGGCTTATCCCTCCTTTGGGGCACAACAGTGTGGCTGTTCTGGAGGATAGTCTATCCGGGCCACCTCCAATACCACGAGCAATACCAACTTTTTTTGTTCGACATGGAATATTGGAAAGAAAGAATCGCCATCCCCGGCGGAATGGCCGACTATATAAGCGAATTCCTGGTGCAGTTTTATTATCATACGTGGATGGGTGCCACTATGCTGGCACTCTTGTTCATAGGGCTGCAACTCCTGACATGGAAATTAGCAAAAAGACAAGGAACACCGGAAGTGTATTACCCGTTGAGTTTCCTACCGGCAATAGCCGTATGGCACTTTATGTGTGACGAAAACGCCATGTTGTCGTTTGTGGTGGCCCTGCTGATGACATTGGTTGCCAACTATTTCTACACCTTCCTGCACACCAAATGGAAACGTGCGATGTACGTGCTGGTATGTTTCCCTGTCCTTCTTTGGATGGCGGGAGCAACACATCTCATCTTTATGGGCTGGATTATCATCAGCGAACTGCACACCTGCTTCAAAAAAAGGAAATTCCTCCAAGGAATCGGAATCGTGGTAGGGATGTTCGCATTGAAAGCCACCTGCACACTATTGATAAGCATGCAAGTGCAGAACCCCATCTACCAGCTAAGCGGATTTCTCGGCTACTACCGTTTCCCTGCGGTGATTCCCCGGATGGAAATGACAATCATCCTTCTGTTCACCGTGCTCCCCTATCTGCTGGCCCGGCTCCCCCGGACGCACAAGCATGTATCTCTATATATGGCCTTACAGAGCATGGCATTAGTAGCAATAAGTTATCCCTATATTCTTTCAAGCTGCAATTTTGATAAGGAAGAGGCAATGGAGTACAATCAATTGGCAAGAAACCGGCAGTGGAACCAAATCATAGGAAAAGCGGAAAACAAGTCCCCGGTTTCCCCGCTCAGCGTAACTTGCCTGAATCTGGCTCTGAGCAAGACCGGACAACTGGGCAACCGAATGTTCGAGTTCTACCAGAATGGGACGAAAGGCCTGATAGCCAAGTTCCAGCGAAACTTCGTCACTCCGCTTCCTACGGGCGAAGTATTATACCATCTGGGGATGATTAACGACGCACAGCGTTTTGCCTTCGAAGCCATGGAAGCCATTCCCAACTTCCGCAAAAGCGGGCGCTGCCTCAAACGGCTGGCCGAAACAAACCTGATTAACGGACAGTATGAAGTGGCGGCCAAATACCTGCGTATTTTAAGCAAGACACTGTTTTATAAAGACTGGGCAAAAAACACGATGACCTATCTATACAATGAAGAGAAAATCGACGCACACCCGGAATGGGGACGGTTGAGACAAATGCGGTATACAGAGAACTTCCTGTCCGGAAGCCACGAAACGGATATCCTGCTGGCACGCTTGTATGAACAAAACCCGCAGAACCGGACGGCTCTTGAATACCTGCTGGCATATACACTGCAAAAACGCGACCTGAAAGGCTTCATGAATTACTATCCTTCAGACGCAAATATCAATCATGAACCCATTCCGCGCAGTTACCAGGAAGCGCTGGCATATATATGGGGACAGACTCACAAGGATTTCCGGGACATACCTTGGAAACTGTCTCCGCAAGTAATGCAGGATTGCAAAGATTTCATGCGGATTTACACATCACAACCGAATGGGCGGCAAATACTGCAAACTCTGTATACCGGCACATTCTGGCATTATCTGTTATTTCAAAAATAGGATAAAGAATGAAGAAGCATTTGATTTGCATACTATCGGTATGGTTGCTGACAACCTGCAGCCATCCGGTAAACAATCCGGAGAAGACGGAAGAATGGCCGGAAATCTATCCCGACTACATAGGAGTGACAATACCCGCCACCATTGCTCCGATGAATTTCGACTACATCGGCGGAAAACACGACCGCATAGACGTAATCGTAACGGGAAGCAAATTCGGAGAAATACACGTAAATGCCCGGACAGCCTCCTTTCCGGAGGACGAATGGCACAAACTCCTGGAATCCAACAAGGGAGACAGTCTGTTGTTTACAGTATCTGTCAAGAACGAAAACAAATGGAAGCAGTACCGCCCTTTCTCCATGTATGTCAGTGACGCTCCCATAGACTATGGAGTGATATACCGCAAAGTCATTCCGGGATATGAAGTATATAGCAAAATGGGTATTTACGAACGGAACCTTTCATCCTTTGAAGAACGCGTTTTGCTGGAAAATGCGATGGTACCGGGCATGTGCCTGAACTGCCATGCCTTCAACCGGACAAATCCCGGTCACCTAAGTCTGCATATACGCGGACAGCACGGTGCAACCCTCATGCAGATAGAGGGAAACCGCGAACTTCTGGATACCAAGACAGATTCCACACTCTCCGCTTGTGTCTATCCCTATTGGCATCCGGAAGGAAAATACATAGCCTATTCGGTAAACCGGACCACACAGTCCTTCCACACAGCCAAGGTTGAACGCATCGAAGTGATGGACATGGCCTCGGACATATTAGTATACCAACCGGAAACGCACGAACTGCTGCTTTCTCCCCTACTGCAGAAAAAAGAAGTTTTTGAAACCTTCCCCGCATTCTCGGCAGATGGAAAGAAACTGTATTTCTGCTCGGCAGCGGGTAAACCGATGCCCGAGAAATACGATGAGATACGCTATAGCCTTTGCTGCATAGACTTCAATCCGGACAACGGCACGTTCGGTGAACGGGTAGACACGCTGATAAATGCAGAAGACCTGAAAAAGAGCGTTTCCTTTCCACGTCCTTCATACGACGGGAAATACATCATGTTCACATTATCCGACTATGGGAACTTCTCCATCTGGCACAAGGAAGCAGACCTATGGCTGCTGAACCTGCAGGACGGTACCATGCACGCCATTGAAGAAGCAAACAGCACCAATACGGAAAGCTACCACAGCTGGAGCAGCAACTCACGCTGGTTCATATTCAGCAGCCGACGTGACGACGGGCTATATACCCGCCTCTATCTGGCATACATAGAACCGGACGGCCGCGTATGCAAACCTTTCATGTTGCCTCAGGAGAAACCGCTGGAATATTACGACCGGCTGATTTACTCTTACAATGTACCAGAGTTTACAAACAAACCGATACAGCCGGAACCCCGTAAGATAGAAAATGAAATCGTATCAAATAAGCGTGTAAAGGTAAAAATACGTAAATAGCGGTATTACCATTATTGACTGGAATGCAAAACAAGGGCCTCCAGTTGTCAAGCCTCACGTACTTCAACCACTTTCGTTGCTACCGCATATTCATCCGGGAAAATTTTGCTTCCCATTTCATTAGCCCATGCTTTAGTGAATTCTGCACCTGCGTAGACAATAATAGCAGAATAATAAATCCATGTAATAAAAACAATCATGAATGCCGCTGCACCATAGATAGTTCCTACATTCGCAATTCCGATGTAAAAGGATATTCCCCATTGACCTACCAACAATAATAACGTTGTCACTACAGCTCCAATAAAAACATCCTTACTTTTTATTTTTGCATCAGGCAGAACCTTAAAAATCAATACAAAAATAATAACTGTAACACCTATGTTTAATACTTGTCCCACAACTTTCACAATAAACCCTGCCACTTCCGGATAGCTGGCCATAAACTTATTGCTCAAGTCTCCAATAATATTGGTTATACTAAATGTTATCAGAAGCACGAAAGCAAATACCAAAATTATCGAGAATGAAAGTAACCGATTCTGAATATATTTCAGCCAACTCTTCTTTGGCACGGCCTTTATTCCCCAAATCGAATTTAAGGAACTTTGTATTTCTGCAAAAATGGTAGTAGCACCAAATATAGAAATTCCCAAGCTAACAATAGCTGCAGATGCGGAAGAGTCCGTTCTTTCTGCATTTTCTATAATTAAGCGAAGTGCCCCAATTACCTCCGCTCCCACTATCGGTTCCAACTGAATATACAACTGATTAGCCAAATCCATATGCAAAGCTACCCCAATAGTAACTAAAAGAGAAAGAAAGGGGATAATTGAAAATAGTGTCGCATAAGCTAACGATCCGCTTAATCTAGTGACACTATCATCAATAAACCCTTGTCCGGTATCCTTTACAATCTTGATTAATAAGGATAGGTTTAACTTTTTCTTTCCTATGAATTGTTCCGTCATCTCATGCTTTTTTTACCCAAACAGCAAGATTACGCGCATCCACAGAGAACTCTCCATTTCCTTCTTTATCCAAAGTTACTTCATCCGGAATACTTCCGGTAATTTCGCACCACACTTCACCTGCATGTTCTTTCCCTAAACACATCGTTTTACTTCCCGCTTCATCATTCGAGATTAAAAATACCAAGCCTGAGTTAACATGTTCCCCATCTCCTGTACGAATAAAGCCTACGGTTGATGGATGGTCGAAATAATCAACTTGATCACCATATGCATACTTTTTCCTTGCATTCAATAGAATATCTATAATTTTAGTATGTGGCGATTTCTCTCCTTTCACCCCATAATAATCACCATAGAACAAACAGGGATAACCATCCTTCATCATAAAAATAAGACCATATGCCAATGGCTTGAACCAATCTTCAACCTGTGATTCCAAAGAACTTCCATGCTGCGAATCATGATTATCAACAAAAGTCACAGCAAGTTCACAATGGTGCTCCACTAAAGTATTCTTCAGAATATTCCGTAAATCATAATCTTTTCCTTCTTGTGATGCCTGAAACATATTATAATGTAACGGAACATCAAACAAGTTAACTTTATGCCCTACTGCTTCCAGATAATTATCCAATGTTTCCAAGTCACCGTTCCAATATTCTCCCACAGCATAGAAGTCATTACCTCTCTCACTTCTTACCGTATCCAGAAACTGTGCAACGAACTGATCTTTCATATGCTTAATTGCATCCAAACGCATTCCATCAAGATCAAGTTCATTTGAAACCCATTTGCCCCAACGATTCAGTTCGGCGACAACCTCAGGGTGATCTAGGTCAATATCATTACATAAAAGAAAATCGTAATTGCCATTCTCTCCATCTACACCATCACTCCAGGCTTTTCCTTCTCCTTGAATCTGAAATATACCACTTCGCTTTCGAGCATCATCAAATCCAGTCCCGGAAAAATGATAATAATGCCACTTAAAATCCGAATATTTATCTTTACGTCCATGAAAGCTATATCCGGTCCATCCTTGTATTTCATAAGATTTCCCCAAAGCTTTATTTCTTTGATCAGGATCTACTTCCACCACCATAAACTTTTCCGTAAAATCACCACCTGCTTTATGATTCAAAACGACATCCAGATATACAGCAATCTTATTTTTGTGAAGTTCATCAATCATCTCCTTCAATTCATCTTTCGTCCCGTATTTAGTCCTCACAGTTCCTTTTTGTTCAAACTCACCCAAATCATACAAATCATAAGTAGCATATCCTTCATCCTGCTGTTCATCTGCTTTATATGCAGGTGGTATCCAGATCGCTGTCACACCAATTTCATGTAGATGCGACGCATCCTCTTTCAACTGTTTCCACAACTTTCCGTCATTCGTAAGATTCCACTCAAAATACTGCATCATTACTCCATTTTCCATAACTATTTAATTTAAAATTGATGAGTAACTTAACAAAATAAATAATAAGATGGTTCCCACTATAAATGTAAATTATAGTTTAGTAAGAAAAAAGTATAACACAACATCACATTAAGCATTATAAAAACGCCTCCAAGGTTTTTAACCATCTCCAATAGAGTAATAAAAATTATCTTAATGTTTCTTTTCATATATATAATTTACTTGATTATGAATAGGATTTTTCCTTTATCCGTTTGTTTTTACATCATCCAAAATCAAGGATATTCCATAAAATGTTTAATTAAAAAATTTCCAGCTATGTTAGAAAGAGAAATCTGGGGAAATACTTTAGAAGACTGGGGTATTTCCATACTTATTATTTTAGGAACAATTGTTTTGATGAAGTTAATATCATTCTTCAGCAGAAAAGTACTCAATCCATTTATCACCCGTACCAATAATCGGCTGGATGATATAATTTATTATTCTTTAGAATCGCCCGTCAAGTTTGCAATTATGTTATTAGGTATTTGGATAGCTATTCACAGGCTTGTTTCTCCGGATAGTTTTGTAAAAGTAATAGATAATGCTTACAAGATACTGATTATTCTGGATATCACATGGATATTTGCCCGATTATCCAGTAGTTTATTGCAAATCTACTGGGGACGACAATCGGATGGACAAAACAACAAAATGATGCCCATTATCAGACGGACAATACTGGTCATTGTGTGGATAATCGGTCTTGTAATGGCCTTAAGTAATATTGGAGTCAATATTGGTGCATTATTAGGTACTCTGGGTATTGGAGGTATCGCATTTGCCTTAGCAGCCCAAGACACTGTAAAAAATGTGTTCGGCGCTTTCACTATATTGACAGATAAGCCTTTCAACATAGGTGATACGATTCGCGTGGATAATATCGAAGGTACTGTGATTGATGTTGGAGTTCGAAGTACAAAAATCATGGACTACAATAAACGTATCATCACTTTCCCTAATTATAAAGTTACAGATGCTTCTATCATAAATATCTCTTCCGAACCGATGCGTCGAGTCGTCTTGAAACTTGGATTGACATACAACACAACATCCGAAAAAATGAAAGAAGCTTTAAATATACTGAAAGCCATTCCTAAAAGAATAGAAAATGTATCTTCCAAACCATCAGATACCACAGCTGTTTTTACAGAATACACAGACTCTGCACTGAATATCATGTACATATATTTTATAGAAAAACAGGGAGATATTTTAATGGTAACTTCAAATGTAAATATGGAGATTCTAGACTCATTCAATAAAGCAGGCATTGATTTCGCATTCCCAACACGAACGATTTACGTTGAAAAGGATGAATTGGCTGATTTGGCAAAAGAGAAAAAATAGTACGCACACTTTATCCTCAAATCACCCCACTAATATAAATCCAATGTAACAAAAAAAATCCCGACGGTATATAATGATTTCTATACCGCCGGGATAATACAGATACTTTTTCAATTCTATCACACTCATACCACACCAATACTCAACCCATATCTACCTTATTTACAATCATCTGAAAAAGACTCAAGTACCTTTTTCGCCATTTCAACCCGTTTCTTTAAATACATGCAGACAGTTTCCCATCGATAATAAGGAAAACGGGAAGTTGAAACAGGAAGTGTCATTTCTTTTTCATTCAAAAGAAATTTCACCCATATTTCTCGAGCCTTGTCATGATAAAAAATCCACTGTACATTAGCAGCCATCGGAGCAATCTCATAATCTTTCCAATATTTAGATACAGAATCAGGAACAACAACTTTAACATCCGTTCCTTCTATACCCATTAATGCTACAAAAGGAATAACTGTCTCTGCATGAGCAAAACGAAAGTTCGCCCTGGTATCCGACTTGCCCTTTATCACTTCATCAGCTGAATGAATAAATTCTGATAGCAGAGGCCATGCAATTGCAACAGGCAACATTCGCCCAATCGGCGAAGAACTTTTACTCATATATTGTCGCAAATTCTGAGTCTGCCAGTAATTATCCCATTCACCTATTGTGAAAAGACCATCCAAATTTATCGGAGTACCTGTATCTGGTAGTATGGCAGCAATGGAGAATAAAGCCATGACAAATTCCTCTGCCTCCTTATCTGTTTCCTGTCCTGATTCCAGAAAGAAGTTTTCCATAACAGAAGCAGAAGAAATCTTTCGTCGCACAAAAGTCTCGTATATAGGACGCCAATCACCATTTTCTTTATAATCAACATAAGATTGGTTTAAATCGAAGAAACGAAGAATATCATTATATTGCTTCCCTTCATTGCGTTGTATGTGTAAAGAAGAATTAAACTCTACCATACAAGCAAGAAATGCATCCATACTATGTATACAACGGGGAACATATGTCGCAATTGCCTGCACTTTGACAGAATCACTGAATAACTGTGGATAGCGTTCTATCATACGTCTGGCAATACCCCGTTGTTCCTCCTCTCCCACTACTGATAACTTCCCCCATTGTCCGTCAAAAGTTTCCGATAGATTCTGTATTGTAGAAAGCAAGGTTACCCCTCCTGATGTTAGCCTATTTTCCCGCTGAGCCAATTCCAGAATCTCCTTCACTCTATTCAAAGCCTTTCCTGAAGTTGGAAAACGCGCTCCATGTCTTCCCAAATGGTTAACATAAAACGGAACCATACTATCCTGAAAAAAAACAAACGAGTCTTTCACAATAGGATACGGCATGGCTGTCCCCGCGTATTGTTGTATCCTATCCTGTCCCCATAAGATGGAAACGGGGCAAAACATAAAAATTCCAATTAACAATAATCCTTTCATATCATAAATCTTATATGTGTAGATTATAACGATGAAAGAAGGATTATGTTTACTTATAAACGACTCTGAGAGAATTCAATACCATAGTATGAAGGCATCTTCGGTTGTTATACATCTTCAGCCAACGGCCATCAGAAAGAACGATATATGGAGTTATATCATTTATTATCAAAATATTAAGCCACAACTTTTATCTATTACAAGTTTGAAATATTGACTGCACGGCATAGTTACTTAGCAATAAAACACTACATGGGATAAACATATAAATAGTACTAATATAGCCAGCCAGCCTATTATTAAAATGAAAATTGTTGTTAAATCCTTTTTTTACACCCAAACCATTTTCTTACACAACATGTTTTTTTTTCAAAACGGGACCGATGGTTTTCCGTCTGATATGATTCCTCAAACCATCTGTCCCAACAATATTATTTTAACTAAAACTTAATATTATGTATTTTATTTGGTACATTATCATTGGAATCGTTGCCGGACTCATAGCCGGCAAGATTATGAGAGGAGGCGGTTTCGGACTTCTCATTAACCTACTCGTAGGTATTGTAGGTGGCGTATTGGGTGGCTGGGTATTCGGCTTGTTGGGAATTACTACCACAGGCCTTCTGGGTAGCCTTTTCACCTCTGTTATCGGTGCAGTCCTATTATTGTGGATCATATCCTTCTTTCGTCATCCCAAGAGAACTGATATTTAAATTTTTATTAACCTAAACCCTTTTTGATTATGGAAACTAGTAAATCTAACTTTTTGATTGGGCTGGCAATAGGTTCGGCCATCGGAGCACTTGCTCAACGTTTTTCACGTACGGCAAAAGCCAAGATGCTAAAAAAGAAAATTCATAATGCCATGGCAAAGATTGCCGATCGCGCTGAAAGCCTTACAGAAACCGTGAGAGACAAAGCACTGGATGCAAGTACCAAAACCGCCGACAAGGTTGCAGATGCGACCTTTGACGTTGCCGAAAAGGCTGACACTCTGAAAAGTAAAGTCCATGCAGCTGCTTTAGAAGCCAAAAAATAGGCTACTATAACAAACAACTAAAATTACGGGATGTATTTTCAATGCTTCCCGATCCATTTCACCTGAATTAATGATTAATGAATATGAAATGGAACAATAAATGCCAATATACTCCCGCATCCCTGCGGGAAAAGAGTTATGAAGAACTGTACACGCTATGCCTGTCCGCCTATACAGAGGGCCGTACGGATGAGAGGAATAAAAGCTTGGAAGCGTATAGACTCAGGTGCAGCTGTCTGTTCGGAAACAAATGTATGGACTCTTCCCTTTCCGTGGGAGTGCGGAAAAGGATATGCGACGGAAATTGTCATTATATAAAGAAATATATGTCTGAACTGGACAAACTGGAGGAATAAAATTCATTTTCTCCGATCCTTTCTCATTTATATCTCTACCGACAACTTTACCCTCTTGACTTGATTGGACAAACCTCTTCCGGTCTGTACATACGGCCCGGCAAGGATATTCCTATCTTTAATATACAGATGTACATCTAAAATTAACCTGAATTATTAACTTAAAAATGAATCTGTTATGTTTTACCATGTAAAAGATCTTCAGTTCAATGCCCGTGTATCACAGCCGGATCCTCGTTTTGCTCGTGTGATGCTTGAGGCATTCGGAGGGGCCAACGGTGAGTTGAAATCCGCTCTACAGTACTTTGTACAGGCATTCAGTTGCCATAACCCCTACCCTGACAAATATGACATGCTCATGGATATTGCCACTGAGGAATTCGGCCATCTTGAAATCGTAGGTGCAACCATCCAGATGCTCCTCGGACCAGTAAACGGAGAAATGAAGGATGTATTGGAAGATACTCCTCTGCGTACCATGATGGGAGGAAAAGCAGGCAAAGAGGATCTTATCCACCAAGCCTTCACCAATCCTGCGTTTCTGGTAACAGCTCCCGGTAGTCCCGTACTGACCGATAGCAACGGGAACCCATGGTGTGCCACCTATGTATCGGCCAATGCTGACCTGACAGTGGACCTGCGTTCCAACATGGCGGGTGAAGCACGTGCCAAGATAGGTTACGAAAACCTTATCCCACTTACGGATGACCCACTTGTAAAAGAAACGCTCACATTCCTTATGACTCGCGAAGTGACCCATTTTCAACAGTTTGAGGCCGCTCTGGAAACTATTCAGCCTAACTTTCCTCCGGGAGTATTCCAAACATCCCCCCGATACAGTAACCTTTATTTTAATGATTCCAAAGGAAAGGAAGCCCGCGGACCATGGAACGAAGGCAAAAGTACGAGGCTCAAAGAAGAATGGCAATATATTGAGAATCCACTGGAGGAAGTCAGAAGTACTGACGGACTACTTCAACGTAAACCTAAAGGCACCAAACGTACGGAAAAGGAAGTACGCCAGACAGATGAAAAACTAGCCAAGGAACGGAGCAGCGAGATACTCTCCCATATCCCTAAAGGAGAAATGCGTTGGTGTGAATATGGAAATGCTAAGAACGGAAACAAATAAGACTTCCAGTTCTACTATTGTTTAACTTAAAAACTAAATTTTATGACAACAAAGAACGAAAAAAAACAGATGGAAGCAAAGGGTGGCAAAAAGTGTACCCAAAGCAAAGCTAAAGAAAGTAAGCCTGCTGCTTCAAACAAAAAATCGGAAAAGAAATAACTTGATCTTCCGACAGTATGAAGTCTAAATCTTCATCCCGGTGGAGAACTGGTTTCTCCACCGGAAATCCTAAAGCATATTGTATAACAAGCAAAAATAGAGAACTATATGAAAAAGATAATGTTTATCACACTGACAATTTTATTTGCACTGTCCGCATCATCCTGTCGGGACAAAAAAGAACAGAACCGGACAGAACAGCAGATTGAAAATGCAAAAGAAAACGTAAATGACGCATTAGACAAGGCCTCTAACAAAATAGAGGATGGTGCCGACAAAGTTAAAGATGCCTGGAAAGAAACCAAGAAAGACGTGCAACAAGGTACAGAAAAGGTAAAAAAAGAAATAAAAAAGGATTATAACAAAGCTAAAGATGAAGTAAAAAAGCAGCTTGATTAAGACTGCCATATAAACCTTTATATCTCGATTTACTATCTCTCATTTAATTTATACAGGTATGAATATTCTTGCTATTTGGGTCGTTGGAATAGTTCTGACTATAAGATGCGCCTGGGAAATAGGTTGCCTGAGAATACCGAAAGAAAAAAAACTTATGGCAATCCTGCTGGTAGTCCTTACAAGCTGGATAGGAGCATTCCTCTATACTTTCTTCTTTAAAGAGAAGGTAGGAGCATGGCTAAACAGGTAATGACGAAAACCAAATTGGTAAGATATTCGGGTGTTTAAAGTTCTAATAAGAAAAGGACAGTGCGTGATGCATAGTCCTTTTGAAAATATGGCAAAAAAAGAATACTTGGATATGTTTATTTGATACAGTTTTAAGTTGTTATTTGACTGTAAACAGATTAAAAAGAATACACATGAAGTGTACACTGCGGGGGCGTAAAATAAACTGTGTCATGCGGCGTTTTCTTCCAAGCTCATCGGTCGGGGATCGGCCAGCGCCAAGGGGGTGCACCAGCACTCCCGACGAGCGTAAAGTTACAACAATTTAAATCTGTCTCCAAACTTTATCGCTAATTGTTGTGCGATGGCCGCCCGGTTGGCTATGGGCATGGTCCATTTCTTACGTATGTTGCGGTAAGCGAGATAAACCAACTTTTCAAGGGCGGTGTCGTTAGGGAACACGCCCTTGTTTTTTGTCACTTTCCGCACTTGGCGGTGATAGCCCTCGACTGTATTCGTGGTATAAATCATACGTCGTATATCCGACGTAAACTGGAAGTATTCAGTAAGCCTTTCCCAGTTATCCTGCCAAGACTTGATAACGATAGGGTATTTCTCACCCCATTTTTCTTCCAGATTAAGAAGTCCTGTCGCAGCGGATTCCTTATTTACCGCACCATAGACATGTTTCAGATCCCTCATGAACTCTTTTTGGTGCTTGCTGCCGACATACTTGACGGAGTTACGTATCTGATGGAAAATACAGAGCTGGACAATAGTATCAGGAAACACACTTTGGATAGCATCTGGGAAGCCTTTCAATCCGTCAACACAAGCTATGAGTATGTCACAGACACCACGGGTCTGCAAGTCTGTCAATACATTCAGCCAGAAGTTAGCGCCCTCATTCTTAGAGATATACATCCCTAACAGATCCTTATGTCCCTCGCTGTCCAGAGCCAGTACATTGTAAATCGCACGGGTTACGGCACAGCCTCTCTCGTCCATTACCTTATAATGGATGGCATCCATCCAGACTATCGGATAAACGCTCTCTAGGCTACGGGAACGCCATGCCTTTATTTCCGGAAGTACACGATCGGTGATGGCGCTAATCGTCTCGGCAGACACACGATTACCCAAGTTCTCCTCCATCCAGTCACTTATCTCACGTGTGCTGTTTCCCAAAGCATAAAGTCCGATGATGCGCTCTGCAACACCTTCCGCAAGAATGGTTTCACGCTTCTTTTCCAGAACCTTTCCTTTTGCCGCACTCCAGAATTCCGGAAGAATTGTTTTCTTCACTGAAGCATCAACCCGCACTCCATTCACTGTAATTCTCATCATTATCGGAGCCTCACCGTTCCGATTCAATTTCGTCCTACGAATGTAGAACAATAGACAAAATGTTGTTCTTTCCATCTTACTTGTTTTTTAATCACAAAACTAAATTTCCAAGAGCAACAAGTAAAGGCACAAAACACTGATAAACAATCAATTATTTACTTAACAGGTGTACCTAACATTGAAGGTAATCAAGTACACCGAATAGTACACCGAAAGAATGCTTTGATATGCTTATTTTTGCTATGCACCAAAAACAAAAATCCCCGTAAAGTATTAATTTACAGGGATTTTCTTTGTTTTGCAATTCTTTTCAGCGGAGAGACAGGCTCTCGAACTTATACTTTCACAGAATATCATAAAACTGCAAACGACTGATAATCAAGTGTAAATTACAATATAGAGTAAAAGTAAATGTTTCTAAATGTCTTTTGCTATCTCAATAATTGGGTGTATATTTGGGTGTAGAATTTCAAACGCACCCAATTATGAATATCAAGCGCAACATCATTTTTGCATTGGAGAGCCGGAAAAAGAACGGTGTGCCAATCGTAGAGAACGTACCCATCCGTATGCGTGTCATCTTTGCCAGCCAACGCATCGAGTTTACAACGGGCTACCGGATTGACGTAGCCAAATGGGATGCAGATAAGCAGCGGGTAAAGAACGGATGTACCAACAAGCTAAAGCAAAGTGCAGCCGAAATCAATACGGACTTGCTGAAATACTATGCCGAAATCCAGAATATTTTCAAGGAATTTGAGGTGCAGGAGGTCATGCCAACGACCCAACAGTTGAAGGAAGCTTTCAACATGAGAATGAAAGACACCAGCGAAGAACAGCCGGAAGAAGCCCCTGTCAGCTTTTGGGAGGTGTTCGATGAGTTTGTAAAGAGTGCGGTAACCAGAATAACTGGACGGCATCCACCTATGAAAAATTTGCAGCAGTGAGGAACCACCTCAAAGAGTTCAAGGAGGATGCAACGTTCAACTATTTCAACGAGTTTGGATTGAACGAATACGTCAACTTCCTGCGTGACACCAAGGATATGAGAAACAGCACCATCGGCAAGCAAATGGGATTCCTCAAATGGTTCCTGCGCTGGAGCTTCAAGAAAGGACATCATCAGAACATTGCATACGATACGTTCAAACCGAAACTGAAAACCACCTCGAAAAAAGTAATCTTCCTGACTTGGGATGAACTGAACAAGCTGAAAGACTACCAGATACCCAAGGATAAGCAATACCTGGAACGTGTGCGTGATGTTTTCCTGTTCTGCTGCTTTACGAGTTTGCGGTATTCGGATGTTCGCAATCTGAAAGAAGCGATGTGAAGTCCGACCACATCGAAATAACCACAGTCAAGACTGCCGACAGCCTGACGATTGAACTGAACAAATACAGCAAAGCCATACTGGACAAATACAAGGACATCCATTTCGAGAATTACATGGCTCTGCCCGTCATCAGCAACCAGAAGATGAACGATTACCTGAAAGAGCTGGGCGAACTGGCAGAAATCAACGAGCCTGTACGGGAAACCTACTACAAGGGAAATGAACGTATTGATGAAGTCACACCCAAATACGCTTTGCTCAGTACCCATGCAGGAAGAAGGACATTCATCTGCAATGCGCTGGCTCTCGGAATCCCGGCACAGGTGGTCATGAAATGGACGGGACACAGCGACTACAAAGCTATGAAACCCTACATTGACATAGCGGATGATATTAAGGCAAATGCCATGAACAAGTTTAATCAACTATAAAAGTATCAAACAGTTTCATAGATAGTTACCAATGACTATATTTGTAGAAATTATCATCACAATATGAGCAACAAGGAATCCAACATAGAGAAAACGAATTTTGATGCATTCATACAAGCGGTCGGTTCGGAAATAGAACAGGCACAAGTAAGGCTGATTGTTGCAGCCAATGCACAAATGCTGTTCCATTACTGGAAGATAGGCAATTACATCCTTTATCACCAGCAGCTGCACGGATGGGGAAGCAAAATCATCAAGCAGTTGGCAAAGGCTATCCGACTGCATTACCCTGAAAAGAAAGGCTATTCGGAACGTAACCTTACCTATATGTGCCAGTTTGCAAAAGCATATCCTTTAAGAGCGTTGCAAAGTTTCATAGAAACAGATGCAAGCCTGTCTGTCCCAACCATACAGAGTGTGACCAATGAAGTATTAAAACTGAATGACAAGCAATTTACGCAGGAACTTACTGCGCAAATGCAATCGATTGATTGTCAATCATTAGCAATTACGCAGGAAGTTCCTGCGCAATTTGAAGATGTGGGAAAACCGTGTCTGCCATTTACAGGATGGGAATCAGGGAAATAGAAGAAGTTTTCTTGACCTCTCCTATAGCCAAAATAAACTGGACAAGCCAAATGACTATACTTGACAGTTCGCTACCTTTAGGTCTAAGCTACTGGTACATGAAGCAGTCTGTGGAAATGGGATGGAGCAGCAATGTATTGAAAATGCAAATTGACAGTGATTTGTATAGCCGACAAATCAGCAACAACAAGGTAAACAATTTCACGACCACACTTCCGGCTCCACAAAGCGACCTTGCCAATTACCTACTCAAAGACCCGTACATCTTTGATTTGGCAGGAGCCAAAGAAAAAGCAGACGAAAGGGATATTGAAGAACAGCTGGTGAAACACGTTACCCGCTACCTGTTGGAAATGGGCAACGGTTTTGCCTTCGTTGCCGGCAGAAGCACTTCCAAGTCGGAAACAGCGATTTCTTTGCCGACCTGATTCTATATTCCATTCCGTTGCACGCATATATCGTGGTAGAATTAAAGGCTACCCCATTCAAACCGGAGTATGCAGGACAACTGAACTTCTACATCAATGTGGTGGATGATAAACTGAGGGGAGAGAATGACAACAAGACTATCGGGTTGTTGCTATGCAAGGGAAAAGACGAAGTTGTGGCACAATACGCATTGACAGGCTATGACCAGCCCATCGGCATCAGCGATTACCAATTGAGCAAAGCGATTCCCGAGAAACTGAAATCAGCGTTGCCCAGCGTGGAAGAAGTGGAAGAAGAACTGGCCTCTTTCCTTGACAAAGACAATAACACTCAAAAATAGTTGCGTCCATGAAAGATGTAATTACAACGCTGATTCCCCGATACGGAGAATTGAACAGAATATATAAAGACTGGTTTGATAATAAAGGTTTCTCTTTTGAAAAGCAGAAATTCATTACCAAGTTCTATCTGGACTACAATGATGTAACGGTTCTTGAAACAGCCATTCTTGAACTGGTGTTTCATCTTCCACAGGAGCAATACACACTGATTCTGAATAGCCTGAAAAAGGAAGTATGCGAAAACATAAGTTATTACAAGAAAGGATGTATGCCGGATGAACAGACCGTTTACAATATCTGCTTCCGAGTTTCAGAAATCTATAAAGAAGCCATAGAAGAACAGCAATACAAGACGACCAAGCTCCATGCTCCGCTAAACGAAGCATACCACCGATACGATTCCATAGGTTATCGGGAACACACTGCAGAGGATGAAAAGCGTGCGGAAATGGAATATGAACGGTGCAAAGATGAATACGAGGAGAAAAAAAACAAGCTGACCGAACTCTACGATCTGCAAAAACAGACCAGAGAGAAAGCCCTGCAATATGCAAAAAGCCGTTTCAATGAAATCTATCGGCTGGGCTGCCACCTCAAAGAGACATTGGCGAAATATGTATTTGATGAAACAAACGAGCCGGAAGAGCCAGCCGAACAAGAACCAAATGCCCCCAACATACAGGAAGAAGTGCTGGGAACGAAACAGACTGAGTATTTCAATATGGAACTGCTTTCGCTCATTCATGTAACCTGCGTGGGAGAACAGTTCGAGAATATTTCCGAACATGATTTCTATACCTGCATGAACCTGCTACCAAGCGACACCAAACCCCAAATCAGACCGAGAGAAAAAATACGTACCTGCTATCTGATATTCCTGATGAGCGAAAAACTGCCCAAACAGGACAGGGAGAATTGGAAGAGGAATATCCTGAAAATATTGGATATTGAGGAAAGCTACTACAAGTCAAAGTACAAAGAGCCTGTTTCCGATTTCCCCAGTGACAGCAACCGGAAATTTGCCAAAGAAATGGATGGTATATTCCGATAATCTGTGATATGCCCTGACATTTTACGAAACAACCACTTTTACCACTCAAATTAAATTTTTGAGTGGTATTTTTATTATCTGATATTCAGATAAATAACAAGATATTCCATTTATATCAACCACATCCTTACCACTTACAACCCTACCTAATTTTGCATCGTTCGAGAACAGAGATAACAGCCAGTGCGCAGGGCTGATTGTTAAACGACTAAATAGATTGAACGATGAAAAATCTTCAAGAATTATTATCAAAACCCGTCTGGCAGATGACAGGTGAAGAGTTCATATTCCTAAGTAAGCACGCTTCCCGTCAAACGGAAACGCAGCCACAGCCCATTACAGACACAGAAAGAAAATATGTGTACGGAATACTGGGCATAGCCAAACTGTTCGGGTGCAGCCTACCCACCGCCAACCGTATCAAGAAAAGCGGAAAGATTGACAAGGCAATCACTCAGATAGGACGTAAGATTATCGTGGATGTTGAGCTTGCCCTTGAACTGGCTGGAAAGAAAACAGGAGGACGGAAATAACGGGAGGCATGGCTATGGACTATATGAAAGAGACTAAGGAAATATCGGCTGAAGAAGCCATAATCCTTTGGCAAGCCTCACGTTTGAGCCTGTCGAAAAGTTATGAGAAAGCACCTGAAATCCTTAAAGTACATGATTCTGTCATTGGGACATTGGGTAATTTCAGCGCATCCATCGGCAAAGCCAAAAGTAAAAAAACGTTCAATGTATCGGCTATCGTAGCCGCTGCATTGAAGAACGGCACAGTGCTGCGGTATGTGGCTGAACTGCCTGAAGATAAGCGGAAAGTGCTTTATGTTGATACAGAGCAAAGCCCTTACCATTGTCTGAAAGTCATGACGCGCATTTTGCGAATGGCTGGTTTGCCAGATGATAGGGACAATGAGAATCTTGAATTTCTTGCCTTAAGAAAATACACGCCTGAGCAGCGTATCAGGATTGTGGAACAGGCTATTTACAATACACCCGAAATCGGTCTTGTAATTATAGACGGCATACGGGATATGGTGTATGACATCAACAGCCCCAGTGAATCAACACGCATCATATCCAAGCTGATGCAGTGGACGGACGACAGGCAGATACATATCCATACGATACTGCATCAGAACAAAGGGGATGAGAACGCAAGAGGGCACATTGGTACGGAGTTGAACAACAAGGCGGAAACCGTATTGCAGGTAGAAAAGGACAAGGGCAACGGTGACATCAGCCATGTTTCAGCCATTCACATCCGGGCAATGGACTTTGAGCCTTTCGCATTCCGTATCAACGACAAAGCCCTTCCCGAACTCATTGAGGGATACAAACCTGAAACAAAGAAGCCGGGAAGACCCGAAGAAGAGAAGTTCGACCCTTACAGGCATATCACCGAGCAGCAGCACCGTATCGCATTGGAAGCCGTTTTCGGGCTGAAAGAGGAATACGGCTACAAGGAACTGGAAGATGCCTTAATCAAGACCTATATGTCAGTGGGTGTAAAGCTGAACCATAAAAAGGCGGTATCGCTCATCACCATGCTCCGCAACAAACGGATGATAGTGCAGGAGACAGGCAGAAAATACACATTCATGCCTGACTTCCACTATTAGCCCATTTCCTGCAATCACTTCACTTTATTCTCGGGTGTATATATTAGGAATATAGTGAAGTGCTTGGGGAATGGGACTAAATCACTTCACTTTATTACCGTATCCTATATATACGAGAATTTAGTGAAGTGATTATAGACCGTACTTCCTAAAAAGGTACGGGCAAAAAGAAAAATAAACCAATTCACCAACTACTAAAACAATCATTTTATGGATATACAGACAGCCAAGCAAATCAGAATAGCGGATTATCTGCATAGTTTAGGATATTCTCCCGTCAAGCAACAAGGTGTCAATCTGTGGTATAAATCACCGTTAAGGGAAGAAGCCGAAGCCTCGTTCAAGGTAAATACCGAACGTGAACAATGGTATGACTTCGGTTTGGGTAAAGGTGGTGGTATCATAGAACTGGCTGCACACCTGTACGCTACCGACCATGTACCTTACATCTTGAAACGGATAGCAGAGCAGACACCGCACGTGCGCCCGGTATCTTTCTCTTTTGGAAAGCAAAACTCTTCCGAGCCGAGCTTCCAACAGTTGGAGATTGTTCCGCTGTCATCTACTGCCCTGCTTGCCTACTTACAAGGTAGAGGAATTAACATAAAACTGGCGAAAAGAGAATGTAGTGAAGCACGTTTCACTCACAACGGCAAGCGGTACTTTGCCATCGCCTTCCCAATGGTTCGTGTGGATATGAAATCCGCAACCGCTATTTCAAGGGCTGCATCGCCCCAAAGGAAATCTCCCACATCAGGCAGTCGGGAAAAGCGAGGAATACCTGTTATGTGTTCGAGGGATTTATGGACTACCTCTCCTTTTTGACATTGAGACAAGAGAGCTGCCCAAATTATCCGGAATTGGACGGGCAGGACTACATTGTATTGAACTCCGTATCGAATGTAAACAAGGCTCTCTATCCGTTGGGCAATTACGAACGCATCCACTGCTTTTTCGACAACGACCATGCAGGACTGGAAGCACTCCGGCAAATCCGCATGGAATACGGCAGAGAGCGGTACCCGGGACGCTTCGCAGATTTACAGAGGATGCAAGGACTTGAACGAATACTTACAGAAACAGATTGAAAGAAAAAGGCAGCTCCAGTCCGCCAAAGGGGTGCGCAGCCAATCACCGGAAAAGAAGAACGGCTTCCAGTTATAGCCCACTATAACTACACGCTTCGCTTTCGTAGTTGTGGCTCTCCGAGGGATTAGGGCTTTGCCCTATGACCCACTCAGGGCGTTTCACCCCTGAGAACCCCTAGCAAAGAGTGACCCTCTCTTTGCAATCTCCGCTTATGGGTTACCCCTAAGAACCCCTCTGCGAAAGCGAGCAAAGCAAATCAATTGTAAACAAAGGAAAGAAGCTATGGCAACAAAATCAAGCATACATATCAAGCCTTGCAACATCGCATCGAGCGAGGCACACAACCGAAGGACTGCCGAGTATATGCGTAATATCGGGGAGTCCAGAATCTATGTCATTCCCGAACTTTCCACCGATAACGAACAGTGGATAAATCCCGACTTCGGCACTCCCGAACTGCGAACTCATTATGACAATATCAAGCAAATGGTCAAGGAAAAGACCGGACGTGCCATGCAGGAAAAGGAAAGGGAACGCAAGGGAAAGAATGGAAAGATTATCAAGGTGGCGGGATGCTCACCCATCCGTGAAGGAGTATTGCTTATCAGACCGGACACCACACTGGCTGATGTACGCAAATTCGGTGAAGAGTGCCAAAGACGCTGGGGCATCACTCCGCTACAGATTTTCCTGCATAAAGACGAAGGGCATTGGCTGAACGGTCAGCCGGAAGCAGAAGACAAGGAGAGCTTCCAAGTCGGTAACAGGTGGTTCAAACCAAATTATCATGCTCATGTCGTATTCGACTGGATGAACCATGAAACTGGAAAGAGCCGAAAGCTCAATGACGAGGATATGGCAACCATGCAGACCCTTGCTTCCGATATTCTCCTGATGGAACGTGGACAGGCAAAAGCTGTCACAGGTAAAGAGCATCTGGAACGAAATGATTTCATCATTGAGAAGCAGAAAGCCGAACTGCAACGTATAGAGGAAACCAAGCGACACAAGGAACAACAAGTAAGCCTTGCCGAACAGGAACTCAAACAGGTAAAAGCAGAGATACGCACGGACAAACTAAAGAAAACAGCCACCAATGCTGCTACCGCCATAGCAAGCGGTGTAGGTTCTCTTCGGAAGCGGTAAGCTGAAAGAACTGGAACATCACATCGAGCAGCTACATCAGGAAATTACCAAACGGGACAAAGCTACTGATGAATTAAAAATTCAGATACAACAAATACAGGAACAGCATAGCAGACAAATTCGTAATCTTCAAAGAATACATAATCAAGAACTTGAAGCCAAAGACAAGGAAATATCACGATTGAGCACCTTGCTTGAAAAAGCCCACAAATGGTTTCCCATGTTCAAAGAGATGTTGAGAATGGAAAAATTATGCGCTGTTATCGGGTTTACCAAAGACATGATAGAAAACCTCTTGACAAAGAAAGAATCCATACAATGTAGTGGCAAAATTTATTCCGAAGAACACAGGTGGAAATTTGACATCAAGAATGATATTTTAGGGTTGAGAAACATCCGATGGATAGTGGTAAGCTTATGCTGACCATAAACCGACAACCCATAGTACAATGGTTTAAGGAACAATGGGAAAAGTTACAGCAGAATCTACGTAACTCGGTGCAGAGAGCAAAAATCCAGAGGATTTAGAATATAGAATAGCCTATTATTAATAAAATCAAGTATCTATGCATCCAAACAGATTGTTTTTATTACAGAATCAAAATCCTAAGAATTTATAAAAAATGAAGCCTAAAGAAGTTTTGGAAAAATGGATAGATTGCTTTAACAAAGCAGATGCTTATCATATAGCAGAGCTGTATGCTACTAATGCAGTAAATCATCAAGTCGCAAACGAACCAATAATAGGTAAAGAATCAATCTACAAAATGTTTGTGAATGAATTTGCCACTGCTAAAATGGTTTGTATGGTGGAAAATATTTTTGAAGATGGCGAATGGGCTATCATGGAATGGAAAGACTCTCTTGGACTTCGTGGATGCGGATTTTTTCATGTAAAAGATAACAAAATCGTCTTTCAAAGAGGGTATTGGGATAAACTTTCATTCTTGAAGCAACACAATCTTCCAATTGAATAAGTACTATCAGAATACGGACTGGGAAATTGAAATACCCAGTCCGAGTTATATAATGAATTTTACTTGTTAAACTATTTAAAGTCAGTTGGATAACAAACCATACCTTTCACATTCTCAGTAGCTCCAGGTATTAATTCAGCCACCATGCAATATTCATGAGAGACTTCGAAAGGAAATTCAATTCCTAAATCGATAGCCTTGCGATAGCCAAATCGAGGATAATACTCTTTATGCCCCAATACGACTGCTGTGCCGTAACCCAAAAGTGCTGCCCTCTGATGGGCTTACTGAATCAACATCCCCCCCAATTCCCTTACGCTGGAATTCCGGCAAGACTGCCAATGGAGCTACACTCAGGGATGTGACAGACTGGGTGTCACTGTCTATCTTTACTTCTGTAAGTAAGATATACCAGACAATTTGTTTTTCTGTCATTTTCTTGTTCTTATCTAATTGTTAGGCTCATTGTTGTTATACATTGTTTAATTATAGATAAATCGTGAATATCCTTCTCTCTTAAATCGTAGCCCGAATGGAATACTTGTTGCCCTTTTGCAGAAATGCAAGGGATGCTTCTGCCTTCAAAGACTGCTGTTCCAAAATAGTCCGGTTGAAATTCATACCAGCCTCCATCCAAGTCGGCTTGTTTGGAAGTGCCGTCCGCATTCAAGACAAAAGGATGGATATCAATATAGCCTAATTCTTTGCTATACAGTTCCATACGGGTGGGCAACCAATTTGTTTCAATTTGATATCCTCTCTCCTGCAAAAGATCAAGGAGTTGGTCTGTATAATTGGCATCAAAATCAATGTCAATATCTCTATGCAAGCGGGTTTGCTGTCCGTACAAGACATCCACTCCCAGCCTCCATCCAACCAAAACTGCATGTCCAGGCTTTCCAACAAGTCCAAAACTTGAAATAACTCTGTAATCGTAGTGTGTTCTTTCTTTGTCATATAATAATTCTTTAATAAATAATACTATGCGTAATTATCCAACTGCTTGATTGAAGAAATAAAATTTGCACCCACTCCAATCAGAAGATAACCCATCCGCTGATCATAAAGACGGATGTGATACCCCATGCTTCCACCCAATATCCTGAAGCTACGATACCCAGCATTGATGGAAAGGTACTCAAACTAAAGATGAGAGAAAAAGTCCGTCCAAGCATGTCCGAAGCCAAGTTCTGCTGAATAATAGCGATGAAAAGCGCATGGTAAATGGAATAGGCTATGCCTCCTGTAAATGTTAGGCAAACAAAACCTATAAATGCGCTTGATGGTAAATAACTGGCGCTAATCAGATACAATCCCAATATCACATAAGCCGTATGCATCACTAATGTTTGCTTGCTTTTCAAAGCCTTACAGGCAAGTACTAAACCGCCCAACAATGCCCCTGAGCCCCAACCCATTTCCACAACTCCCATTTGCAAAATGTTTCCGTTGAAATGCAGAAGCGTCATAAAAGGAAATAACGTAAAAACAGGCATAAGGACAAAAGTCACCAGCGTAAAGCATACGAATAAAGGCAAAATGCCCATTGTACGCCGCAAGGTATGCCAACATTCCGTCAGTTCTTTTTTGAAATCTGGAAGAACTTTCGTTTTTTGAAGAGAAGGAATCTGGACACAAAGTAAGGTCAGACAAGCAGCAACAGCTCCGATCACATCTATGAGCAGAATATACTGTATGGGAAGCCAAACAACGAGGCTTGCCCCTACAACGGGAGCTATCACCTCACTGAAGGATTGAATGGAATGGTACAAACCTGATACCCTGACAAGATGGTGCTTGGGAACCAGTAGAGGGATGCTTGCCTGTAAAGCAGGTGCATGAAACGTACTGCCTATTGAACGACAAGCAGTCAATAGATAAAAAAAAGAAAGGTCTTTATAACCCTTGGTTATCACAATAAAAAGACATAGGGTACAGAACGCGATGAACAAGTCCGAATAAAACATCGTTTTCTTTCGATTCCATCTGTCAACATAGACCCCGGCAAACAAGCCTAATACAAATTGTGGTAAAAATCCAGCTAAAATAGCCAGAGATAAAGCTGTCGGGGATTTAAATTCGTTGCTAATCCAAAAAATAATGGAGAAGCCAACAATCGTACTTGTTAAAATAGATATGAGTTGGCCTATTCCTATCACGGCCAAAGTTGATTTCCAATGATTCATTGTGCTAATATTTCATGCGTTTATAGATAAGTACTTTCGTACATTAAGCAAAACGAAATTCTATCCACACAAAAAACTTGTATTATAATCCACTCCTGACGTTGGAATACAATAACAAATACTTTCAGGACGATGTAAAGTCCTGAAAAATCAAACTGAATGGATAGATAAATATTAGTCTTTTCTCATCGGATTCTTTTAATATCGCTACTCTTTTATTATGTAGTGGTTGTATTATCTTAAATAAAACAAAAACATCCGACTTTACATTCTTGGGTGTAAAACTGGGTGTTTGTTTTGCAATTTGCTGATTTTCAGCGTTTGTTGCGGAGAGACAGGGATTCGAACCCCGGGTGCCTCGCAGCACAACGGTTTTCAAGACCGCCGCAATCGACCACTCTGCCACCTCTCCTAAAACTTCCTTTTCGGGAAGTGCTTTCCTCTTTAAAGCGGTGCAAAGGTACAAATCATTTTTAATTCTGCAAACTTCCTTTCTCTTTTTTCATGAATTAATAGTACTTTTGCACCATGATATATCCGCAGAACTTTGAACAGAAAATAGGTTTCGACCAAATACGCCAATTGCTGAAAGAAAAATGCCTCAGTACACTTGGCGAAGAACGGGTGATGGACATGGCATTCTCCGACCACTTTGGAGAGGTAGAGGAGCGTTTGGACCAAGTCACTGAATTTGTACGCATACTCCAAGAAGAAGACAACTTCCCGGCACAATACTTTTTTGATGTACGCCCGTCACTGAAACGCATACGCGTGGAAGGCATGTATCTGGATGAACAAGAGCTCTTTGACCTACGCCGTTCACTGGAAACCATACGTGATATTGTACGTTTCCTACAGAAAAGCGACGATGATGAGGAAGAGGGCGCTTCCCCCTACCCTTGTCTGAAAAGATTGGCAGGAGACATCACCGTTTTCCCACAGCTCATAGCAAAAATAAACGGCATCCTCTCTCCTTACGGAAAAATCAAGGACAATGCCTCTACAGAGTTGGCACGCATCCGCCGGGAACTGGCAAGTACTATGGGAAGTATCTCCCGCTCACTGAACAGTATTCTACGAAATGCCCAGTCCGAGGGCGTTGTGGACAAAGATGTAACGCCCACCATGCGTGACGGCCGTCTGGTCATTCCCGTTGCACCAGCACTGAAACGGAAAATACGCGGTATTGTACACGACGAGTCGGCCAGTGGTAAAACCGTATTCATCGAGCCTGCCGAAGTAGTGGAAGCCAACAATCGCATACGAGAACTTGAAGGTGACGAACGCAGAGAAATTATCCGCATCCTGACGGACTTCTCCAACCAGCTGCGCCCCTCCATCTCCGACGTACTGCTATCATACGAGTTCCTTGCCGAAATAGACTTCATACGTGCCAAAGCATTGTTTGCCGAGCAAATATCCGGACTGAAACCGGCTCTCGAAAACAAACAACTGCTGGACTGGACAATGGCGGTACACCCACTCTTGCAACTTTCTCTCGCCAAACATGGCAAAAAAGTCGTACCGCTTGACATCGAACTGAATGAAAAGCAACGTATCCTCATTATCTCCGGTCCGAACGCAGGCGGCAAGTCTGTCTGCCTAAAGACAGTAGGCTTATTACAATACATGCTGCAATCCGGACTACTCATCCCGATGCACGAACGCAGTCATGCCGGAATATTCAGCAGCATATTCATTGACATCGGTGACGAGCAGTCCATTGAAGATGATTTGAGTACCTACTCCTCCCACCTTACGAACATGAAAATCATGATGAAAAACTGCAATGAACGGAGCCTCATCCTGATTGATGAATTCGGTGGTGGAACAGAACCCCAGATAGGAGGCGCCATCGCCGAAGCCGTATTGAAACGCTTCAACCAAAAACAGACGTTCGGTGTCATCACCACACACTACCAGAACCTGAAGCATTTTGCCGAAGACCACGAAGGTGTAGTGAATGGCGCCATGCTCTACGACCGCCATCTGATGCAGGCACTGTTCCAACTACAGATAGGCAATCCGGGCAGTTCGTTCGCTGTGGAGATTGCCCGCAAGATAGGTCTGCCGGAAGATGTCATCGCCGATGCCTCGGAAATTGTGGGCAGCGAATACATCAACGCCGATAAGTACCTGCAGGACATTGTGCGCGACAAACGCTATTGGGAAGGCAAACGCCAGACAATACGCCAGCGTGAAAAGCACATGGAAGAGACCATCGAGCGTTATCAGACCGAAATCGAAGATTTGCAGAAATCCCGGAAGGATATTCTGCGCAAAGCGAAAGAAGAGGTGGAGCAACTGATGCAGGAAGCCAATGCACGCATCGAGAACACCATACGCTCCATCAAAGAAGCCCAGGCAGAAAAAGAAAAGACACGCCAGGCCCGCCAGGAGTTGACGGACTTCCGCGAATCAATGGAAGCGCTTGCCAACAAGGAACTGGAAGAAAAAATTGCCCGCAAGATGGAAAAGCTGAAAGAAAAGCAGAACCGGAAAAAGGAAAAGAAAGCAGGCAATGGAAAAGAGAACGGACCGTCTGCCCAGGCTTTGGCAGAACAGCAGGCGCGGAAAGAAGCGGAACGCCTCGCGGCAATCGTCCCCGGCTGCAACGTCAGAATAAAGGGACAGACCTCTGTGGGCGAGGTAATGGAAGTGAACGGCAAGAATGCGATTATCGCGTTCGGCAGCATCAAGACTACCGTCAAGCTGGACAGGCTGGAACGCACCAACGCGCAGCCCAAACAAGCTGACGTGTCCGCCAAAAGCACTTTCATCAGCGTCCAGACCCAAGACAGCATGTATGAGAAGAAACTACATTTCAAGCAAGACATTGATGTCCGTGGCATGCGTGGCGACGAAGCGCTGCAAGCCGTCACCTATTTCATTGATGATGCTATCCTCGTCGGCATGTCGCGTGTGCGTATCCTTCACGGAACAGGAACGGGTATCCTGCGCACGCTTATCCGCCAATATCTGGAAACCGTTCCCGGAGTGCGCCACTTTGCCGACGAACATATACAGTTCGGCGGAGCAGGCATTACCGTAGTAGACTTGAGTTAATGGATAATTGACAGTTGATAATTAAATCATAAATCTGAAATCATAAATCTGAAATATATGAAATCAATCAAAGAACTCTACCGTATCGGTACCGGTCCATCCAGTAGCCACACTATGGGGCCGCGCAAGGCAGCTCAGATATTCCTGGAAAGGCATCCCGAAGCAGCCGCCTTCCAAGTAACCCTATACGGAAGCCTCGCCGCTACCGGCAAGGGGCACATGACCAATGTTGCCATCACCGAGACACTGCAACCCGCAGCACCGGTAGAAATAATCTGGGAGCCCAAAATATTCCTGCCCTTCCATCCCAACGGTATGAAATTCGTCTCTTTGGACAGCGAAGGCAAGGAGACCGACCAATGGACCGTATTCAGCGTCGGCGGCGGTGCCCTGGCAGAAGAGAATGATGGAGCATCATCCGTAAACACCCCGGATGTATACGAAATGAACAGTATGACCGAAATACTGCAATGGTGTGAACGTACCGGAAAAAGTTACTGGGAGTACGTCAAGGAATGCGAGGAAAGCGACATTTGGGATTACCTGCAGGAGGTATGGAAAACCATGCAGGCTGCCGTAAAACGGGGATTGGATAGTGAAGGAGTCTTGCCCGGCCCTCTGAATCTGCGCCGAAAGGCTTCTACCTATTATATACGTGCCAGTGGCTACAAGGCTTCCCTCCAGTCGCGCGGACTGGTATTTGCCTATGCCTTGGCAGTAAGTGAAGAAAATGCGTCAGGTGGGGTCATTGTCACTGCACCTACCTGCGGTTCGTGTGGCATTGTACCGGCAGTGCTCTATCATCTGCAAAAAAGCCGGGAGTTCAGCGACACACGCATACTTCGTGCCCTTGCCACAGCTGGACTGATAGGAAACATCGTGAAGACCAACGCTTCCATTTCGGGAGCGGAAGCCGGATGCCAGGCAGAGGTAGGTGTAGCATGTTCCATGGCATCAGCCGCAGCCAACCAATTGTTTGGAGGCAGTCCGGCACAAATAGAATATGCCGCCGAAATGGGATTGGAGCATCATTTGGGTATGACCTGCGACCCAGTTTGCGGACTGGTACAAATCCCGTGCATCGAACGTAATGCCTACGCCGCCGCACGCGCCTTGGATGCCAACCTTTACTCCTCCTTCACCGACGGCATGCACCGCGTGTCATTCGACAAAGTGGTGGAAGTCATGAAAGAAACCGGAAACGACCTGCCCTCCCTCTACAAAGAAACCAGCGAAGGAGGACTGGCGAAGGATTATAAGCCGATGTAGTTAAGGATAAGGGATTAAGGATTAAGGGATTAAGTTTTCAATATGATTGCACAACACTAATGTCCTTAATCCCTTATCCTTAACTCTTCTCTAATCAAGTTTTACCGGCCAATGCGTATCATCCCTATTACCGCTCACATCTTTTGTCTGTAGCAAGCCGCCTTCTTCCGAATAGAACAATTGATACTCTGCATTTCCCTTTTCAACTTCAATGACAAACTGCATAGGCACTACCGGATACTCCAAAAGAACAATCTCCTCTATCTTCCAACCGGCATACTCACTGGCGCTGAAAGAGGTCTGTACTGTTCCCGGAAGATTATTCCAAAGCAATTCGGTTTCCGTCAGTTGCCATTCCGCCTGATTATTGAACCATACATCCTTTTCCTGCCCATCCACTTTACAATCTGCAACGAAATAGCCCCCTTTCTGTTCCCATTCCACATGGATTGCGGAAGGGTATTTGGACTTCAATGCTTGTGACATTGCTTCGGGCACTTTGACATCATCCTTGTCGTCATCATCACTGCATGCACCAAGTGCCAAGGCGGCGATGAACATCATCGCCAACATTTGAATCTTCATTCTCATCATTTCTCTATAAAGTTTAGGTTAATAGTTACTGGAGAATCAATCGTCCATGCTGACGAACTTTCCCTTTTTGTTGAACTTCAAAGAGTAGTCATTACCCAATTCAATTTCCACACCGGTACGTCCGCGTTCGATTTTAGTAATAATCTCTCTCGGGAAGTTAGCCTTCACATACTCCTTTACCGGAACCGGAATCAATGCTTCGGGAACAGCGGACTTCTTGCAATCCACTTCCAACCAATTTCCTTTCTTGTCGAAGTCTATTTCCGTACGGTCTGTCAACAGCACTTCATATTTTTTAGTCTGCAATATTTCACTTTCAATCTTGATGTGTGAAATGTGCGGTTTCGAGAAATACTGGTTGATAAAATTGCGTGCCGTCAGCGGAAGCTGCTTGGTATCCTGAGTGATGACATCACCGGCAAAGGCAAACTGAACAGCTACAAGAGCCAACACAAGAATAGACAATACTTTCTTCATAATCGTTATTTTTTAATGTTACTAATAAATTTCATATTATTCACACTGCAAATAACGGTAGAGAATTAGGAAAGATTTGGGAATAACCGCAGTTAACAGTAAATTTTACTTTCTTTAACCAGACGGAAGGTATGCATACCGTCCTGCCATTCATACGTGAGCTTCAATGAAGACGACAACGCAATGGAACGCGCTATGGCAAGCCCCAGTCCGGTGGAGTCCTTCTTGCCATCCATGCCATGATAGAAACGCCGGAACAACTTCTCTCCATCCAAAGGAACATCACCCGTATTCTTTATGACCAGCGAAGTTGGAGTGGTAAGTACCTGCAACTCTCCCTCTTCCCTATTGTGCAGCAACGAATTCTTCACCAGATTGGAAACCAGTATTTGCGCCAGCGAATGGTTGCAACGGATAATAAAAGGCTGCTCCTCCCGTTTTCGTATCAGTCTCACCTGCTTATGTTCATAGATATCCATCAAGTCGGGCAAGAGTTCATCCAATATCTCATCCACCGAGACATCCTCCATCTCGGTATACTGCCCGTTCTCTATACGGGAAAGCAACAGCAGGGACTTGTTCAGTTTTACGGCACGCCCCAGCGTGGCATATATCTCGTCCAGCTGCTCCATTTGCTGTTCCGTCATCCCTTCACTCTCAGCCAGCAGTTCCACTTTTCCCCTCACGATGGCAAGCGGTGTCTGCAACTCATGCGAGGCATTCTCGATGAACTGCTTCTGCTCCTCGTATGCCTTGTAGCTGCGGTTACCCATATCCAATGCAGCATCGCTCAGCTGGCGGAACTCCCGTATCTTCGTCGGGTTGTCCAATGGAGGCACCTCCTTGCCGGGCTGAATGCAGTGCAGCCAGTCAAGCAACCTATGTAACGGACGGAACACTCCCTTCAGCACCAACTGGATGCCGATGGAAGTACAGATGAGAAACAGCAGGAACAGCGCTCCCAGATACCAAAGCATAGCCTCCACCATGTCATCCCGCTCCAAAATGGAAATCATCAGTTTCAACTCATAATATTGCCCGTCGGGCATACGGAAAGCGGTACACATGACACGTACCGGTTCGTCTTCATCCTCCAGTTCGATATAAACCGTAGCATCATAGAACACTTGTCTGTAATGCCGCCCTTCCTCTTCGGATATAGGAGTGAACTTATAGAAAGACATCAACGAGCCTTCCGTTTCGAGTATCGAGGGGTCGTGAAGCGCACTCTCCATCAATATCTCACCGTAATTCTCCAACGTATCGTCCGTCTCATCCACCACCTCGTCAATGATTGCGTAATAGAACAGCACACCCCACACCGCCATCAACAGAAACAGCAGCAATGCAAGTTTGCGGTAGGTGTAGCTCAGCAGCTTCATAGTTCGGAGAGTTTGTAGCCGAATCCATAGACAGCCTTTAATTCTATGGTAGCCTCAGCTTGTTTCAATTTCTTACGCAGATTCTTCACTTGCGAGTAGATAAAATCCAACGAATCCGCCTGGTCTATATTGTCTCCCCACACCGACTCGGCAAGGCTCATTTTATTGATGACCCGGCCGGGGTTGACTACAAAATAATAGAGCAGGTCGAACTCCTTGCGGTTCAGCTGCAAGGGTTTTCCGTTTATCTCTACCTGCCGTTTGTCGGGGTAGAGCAAAAGATTTCCAAGGGTGACGGTCACATCTCCCTTCGCCTGCCGCCGACGTATCAATGACTTGACACGTGCATTGAGTTCTGCCAGATGGAAAGGCTTTGTAAGGTAATCGTCGGCTCCCAGTTCCAGCCCGTCCACCTTGTCGTCCAGCGAGTCTTTGGCCGAGATAATAAGCACACTGTCACTGCGGTGCAGCCGTTTCAGCTCACGCAGCAAGTCCAGACCGCTCCCGCCAGGCAACATGATATCCAGCAAAATGCAGTCGTAATCGTAGTCATTGATTTTATCCAATGCCGAAAAATAGTCGGCAGCGGTCTCTACAACAAACTTTTCTTTCAAGAGCGAAGTGCGGATGGTTTCCCGCAAATCTTGCTCATCTTCTACAATCAGGATTTTCATACCGGCAAAGATGGTCTGCAAAACTGGAAACAATCTGGAAAACTATCCACTAATCAATGCTGTCTGTCTGATAGTCCTCCATCAGTTCTTCTTTTGCCATGGAGATTTTCCCGTCAGCCGTAATGGTCAGTCTGATGGGAACATAAAGGTCGGATTGCGGATAGCAGACGCTCGCCGCGTATATGATTCCTTGCGGAGTGGTCTTGTCATAGACCAGCCCCTCAAGAATGGAGTACTTCATGAACTTGGCATCCACCAACGAAGCAAAATTATCTTTGGTGAACACTTTATCCACCACCTGCTTCCCGCCGCACGTGATGCGCAAGGTGATACGGTTATCCACAAATTTCTCCCCCTGCTCGTTTTTCACTATCGGCAGAGATTCATCCGGCCGGCGCACTACAGAAGACTGATACTCTTTTCCCTTATACGTAAAGGATGTTTTTACATCAGACACCTGCATGCGCTGTGGGCCGGCAATTTCTGTACTATCCTGCATCAATACCTGCGTACCGTCTTTCTTATTCTTGTCTTGCGACGAACAAGCAGTGAAGAAGATGACCGATGCACACACTAAAATATAGACTATATTCTTCATCGTTCTGTTTTTTAGTAGTTGACCGGACAAAAATAGTACAAATTGAATGCAATAGAAAATTTATTTTCTTTTAGATTCCATTTTTGCTTTTCTATCCTGCACTTTCTTGCTGTATGCAGCATATTGTTCTTCCGTCATAATCTTCTGGAGTTGTGAATCATAAGCAATACGGGCAGTCTTCATCTCTTCACGCTTCTTTTCCATCTCCGCTTTTTTCTGCGCGCGTTGCTCATCCGTCAATTGATGGCGCTTGCCATCTCTCTTATGATGCTTGTGTGCTTTGGCACGATGCATCGGCATATCTCCCATTTTCTCAACCAATGCCAGATTTGCCTCCAGCAGTTGTTGTTTCTGCGTATCGTTCAAGGAGTACTCTTTCACCATCCGTTCCGTCATGCGCTCGGCACGGACTTTCGGTTCGGGCATTTTATCACTGTGGCGGGCATGTTGTGCCATTGCCATGCCACCCATCAGGAAGGCGGCCATCCATATCAGAACTATTCTTTTCATCATTTTTCTCTTTTTTTAATTAATACCTTATGTTAGTTATACCTATTGTGTTGCAACGTATCTATGACAAAAACAAAAGCGGGAAGTTTAACCGCAACTTCCCGCTTTAACATAATAAATGAGGTTGAAAAGAATATTAAGGTTCGTCCAGATACTGTACGATAAGACTCACCTGCTTCGGCATGAATGTCCGTGTCCTTACATTGTACCCGGTATGCGCCAAGGCTTCATACAGTTCATGATTCCGTTTTATCCACCGCGTCAGGGTGCGGATGGCGCAACGTGCAGTAGCATTGGGGCAATAGAGGCATGCCAAATCTTTCTTTTTATAAGTCGTGATACGAAAGCCATTTTCTGTTTCCATAGCAGTTTGTCTGATTTTTAAATGATTGATGTAAAGATACGATATTCAAAAGGCGAAGTCAAGTATTTCAAGGAGAATATGAACCTTTTTCTGAGAAAGTTCATATTCTCCTTATTTACAGAATGTTTATCCTAACGGATTTTCTCCCTGATCGCCATCGGAACCGCCGCCATCCGGATTTGGTTTGGAGCTACCCCCGCCAGAAACGGTGCCGTTGCCCGACCAATCCATCTTCTCTACGCTGGCGCGGGTCAGCATGTCCCTAAAGTAGAAGCCCGGGGTGAAGATAATCTTGCGGCGATAAATCGTGCTTGCCTTCACATCTTCCAGCTTGTCCTGGCTCTTGGCATTGATGCCGGGACGGAAACAGCCGAACTCACCCAGCTGTACTGAAAATCCCTTGTTGATATCCATATTCAAGGTGTCGATCAATCCGTCCAGCACCAACTTCACCACACCGCGAGGCGCCATGCCTATCTTGGAAACCTCGTCGCATAAATCCTTAAAACCTACCACACCCAAAGTTTTCATCTGCGCCACGTACTTTTCCGTTTTTGTCTCGTCAAAACCGAATACTCTCTTTTTTACTTCATAATTCAAAGCCATAGTTTTTTAATTTTAAGTTGATTAATAAAAATCGGTCTTGTTCGCTCGTCAGTCTGCAAAACCAGTTTCTTTGTGACCACGATGCAAAGATACAACGGGCAGAAAACGGGGTGGTGCTTTAACGGAGGTTTAAGGAGGTTTTCGTAGGATAAAAAAGGATATTGGAGAAAAAGAAAGGAACTGATAGACAATGACTAAGAAATTTTATTCCTTAATCATACATTGTTTTTATCCTTTACGGCATCTTTAATTGACAGCGTAAAAAAGTTCAGGTTCTTTTCTCTCTGAATTTGCGCTTGCAAACTCCAAACTCTTTTTTCCGAAAAATGGATAGTGGTAGTTTCGTGAGCCGACAGGACATAGGGCAATGCACCTTCCACATGAAATACATTGACTTTCATCTGTCTTTATGGGGTTCTCCGACGCAATGGCACGTGTCGGGCACTCTTCCTGAATAGGACGGCACGCCTACGACCAACAATTCATTGCGTCCCAATCTCAAACCGGGGGATTAAAACATTACTCGTAATGTCACGTTGGATATTATCGGCGTGCAGCTGCTTGACGATACCCTGCACGATGGCTTTGGTAGTAAATGTAGCACTGAAAAAAACAGAATGGACTTTATGTATCTCCATAAATCTTAATTTATCCGATTAAATTTCTAATAACCGTAAATTTATTGGTATCCGTTCAAGGTCAGGCAGAAGAAGTCACTGTCATCATACGGATAATCGTATTCGATGGGGAGTTCTTCTTTCTCTATTTTCTTGAATCCGGCTTTCTCATAAAACAGATGTGCTCTGTCCGTATTCTTGGGGGTGTCGAGAATGATTTGCCTCCAGCTTTTTCAATATGCGGAATAACAGCCCTTTATCCATATTGAGCTCACGGGATATGTCCTTTGCATTTCGATTCGGATGCAAATACACATCTTGAATTTTACCTCTTTCTGGCATACACCACACTCGGCCCCATCCCATGCCTCATCAGCACCCCTTCTTCTATAAACCTATTCAAATCGACAACCGCCTGCTTATAACTACGTCCTGCCAGCCGTGCATACTGGGAGCGATTGATGCAGGGATACTGCTGCAAATACTCATCCAGCAACTGCCAGCGCTGCTCCACGCCCAACGCCTCATCGGCAGACGAAGCAGGCGCCAATGCCGATTGCGGACAACGCTCCAACTGCATCTTACCTTTCAAATCCTTATAGAACTCCCTGCCCAGACGGAAATTCAACCCACGCAAAGCGATGGAGGCAGCACGAAGCTCTTTCTTGTCCGTCGCCTGGCGGGTACAACTCAAAGAGGGGGTGAAGTAACCCAGTTCGCCCAGCTCCACCGTCCAGCCATTGGCAAGGCAGTCGCGCAACTCATCCATAAAGCCTGCCATCGCTCCTTCCAGCAGGCTGCGGCTGAGACCGGTGAAAAGATGTACACGCTCGATAAATTCCTTGCGGTCGATGGTGCCCTTGGGGACAAAGCGGGCATAAAGGGATTGTTGCTCGCCGGTCTGGCGGACGTCGGGTTTCTCGAAAAGGTCGTAATACGCACTCATATATATTCTGTTTTTAAATGGTCCTGCAATTCCGTCATTTCTTCTTCCACGGCATTAAGGAGAAGAAATGCTATTCTTTAATCGTTCCACTATGGAGAAAATATCATTCCACCACGGAAGAAAAATCGTTCCACCATGGTGGAACGATTTTTTCCACACGATGGAACGATTTAATAGTAGCATACAAATATACTAATCGAAAGGAGGAAAAACAAGAAAATTCCCATAAAAAACATATCTTTACGCTGGAAATGAAACATATAAAAAATACACACCAAACTCACTTTAGAGTCATGAAGAAAATATATCCCAAAAAATGGTTGGAACTGCATCCGTACAAGCAGACAAACAGCGTTGACCAGTACTACGTCGGCATTGCAAACGAAATCCACAAAAGACTTTACTCTTCAACGATAGCCGACGCCTTCGAAGAAGAGGAAAACATACGCTATACAAGCCTCTGCCTCGCCGCATGGTTTGAGGACGTCATCTCCCAGACCGGCATCTGGCAGGCATTCACTGCCGAGTGCCGGAAGCGATACGGAGCCTATCTGCCCTTCTACCCCATCAAAGGCGATTATTTTCCGGATGAAATCAATCTGGAGGACATACGCTTTCTGCTTTGGCACCATATACAATATCTGTGCCGGGGAATAAGCGCCATCAACCCCGAGAATCCCGGAATAGAGCAGACTGCACAAGAGATATACGGACTGCTTGCAGAGGAATACGAAACCGCTCCCGAAAATGAAAGGATGCAGGAATTTCTATACCACTCTGCCATGGGAGAAGAAGACTTCTTCCGCTACCGGGAGATACTGGATTGGTTTCACTACCAATGCTACTTCAACATCGAAAATGTCGCCCAATGCCGGGACGAAGCTGAACGGTTGCTGGATGATGAAAAGATTACTCCCGAAATGGCAGAGACCCTCATATATGCCACACGCACCTCACTGACGTTCAAAGGCCGCCGCAACCTGCTGTCGCTGACCTCACCGGAATGGCTGGCTCTCATCGGAAAAGCCCATCCCGAACATCAGCTTTGGGGCAAAGTGAAGGCACGGGAAAACAGTTGCTATCTGCTGGAGAAAGAAGACGATGAATTTCTGTACGTCAAAGATTTGTGCAGTGAGGACGAAGGCGAATTCAAGATAACCAAGAAGTCCTTGAACCTTTCGGCCATCCGTAGCCGAGAGGCAGGGAAAAGCACCCTTATCTGCGAACTGATTTATTTTGGCAACGCATGGTGGCAGTGCGGCATGCTTCTCGAGAACAAGTACGACCAGAAAATGGCGGAATATGTGGACGACTTGACGAAACAGAAAGAAAAGACGAATGAAAAGGCTACATTCCATGATTTCATAAAAGCATCCGGCGGGAAATCTTTTGTATTCTGCCAATCGCAAGAGGAAATCTCTGATTTTCTGCTGAACAAGATGGGATACGGCTTGAAAGAAGACCTGGACATACCACGCATACATACAGAAACCGGAGCCATGCTGATGGCCAACCCGCACACCGGCCTACATATCCAATTCAAGCTGTGCGAATGCATCAAATCTCCGGACAACCCCAATTATAATAAGGAGGAAGCAGAGAAAAACGCCATTATGTTCATCGTCAACCCAGACATTATCCCCTACCAATTGAGTTGCATCCTGCAAGACGAAGGCATGCTTCCGGATGCTTATCTGAACAGTTTGCAAAGAAAAGAATACGGGCAAGAGTTCATACGCAAGAATGCACACTTCCTGACTGATTATTTCCATTATCGGTGTCGGGAGAAAGACTTTGATTAGTTGAAAATGGGGGGTGAATACCACTTTTGACACATTTCCAACTACCAATTATCATAGTGCTTTCCAGAACTTCTGGAAATCTTTATACCGTCCGTAGCACACTAACTGGTCGCCGGCTTGTATCTGGTCATTTTCCGGCAGTTCGTTCAGTACATTGTGTTCCACATACGAGACGCCCAGGCAATTCTTCAAAGTCTCGGCACGTTTCAAGGCGAGCATCTTCAGGCCAAACTCCTTATCGAGATTCAATTCGTTGGCATAATAGCCAATGAACCTGTCCGGAACGGTGAACTTGACTACATAATAATCCGGTGCCACGCGGAAGGTCTCCATATCGGCACCGAATTCCAGCAACTGTACCAGTCCGCGTGCGGCATCCTCCTCGGGAGTAAGAATGCGTTCCAGCTCAAAAGCCTCGAGTACGGAACGGTGGACAGCGTCAATGGCGCGGGCATAGATATGCTGCACCTTCTTCTGCTTCAGCAAAGCCACTACACGGATGGATGCACCGAAATTCTCGCCGATGGCAACAATCACCACATCCACACTGTTCAGCGGCAACACGGACAAGGCCTGCTCGTCCGTAGCGTCGATGACAAAGGCTGTGGCAATCTTTTCCTTCAGACTATCCACCCGGCCGACGCTCACGTCCGCACCTATCACTTCGTGCCCCAGTGTAGAAAGCTCTTCTGCCAGCACGTGACCATAATTCCCTAAACCGATAATAATATACTTCATCTTATTTAATTGATTATAATCTGACCACTCGGATACTGATACTTCGTATGCTTCTTCTGCTTGATGATGCCAAGCATCAGCGTAATTAGTCCCACACGCCCCACAAACATCAGCAGTGCCACCAGCAGCTTGCTGTCGTCTCCCAACCGCGGGGTAAGGTTCAAACTGGACCCCACCGTGCTCAATGCCGACACACACTCGAAGGTAATGGCCAAAAGCGACGTACCCGGCTCCAGAATGCTGATGATGAAAATAAACAGCAACAAGACGCCGAACGACATCACCACCGTGGCATTGGAACGACGGATAGAATCGTGTGACAGCTCACGGCCAAACACCTCTACCCGTTCCGTGCCGCGCAACACAGCCACCAGATTCAGCACCACTACCGCAAAGGCATTTACCTTGATACCGCCTGCCGTAGACTGTGAACCGCCTCCCACCCACATCAGAAACAGATATATAAGCAATGTCTGTACCCCCAAGCCTGCCAAGTCCACACTGGTAAAGCCTGCCGTACGGGGACACGTGGCATTGAAAAACGCCTGCGTCCACTTGTCGGCCACCGACATGCCGGCGAAGGCGGCATTCCACTCAAAGACAGCAATGCCCACCGTGCCCAGTACCAGCAGCAGGAAGGTGACTATCAGTACAATCTTTGTATTCAGGTTGTACAGATGGTAAAAACGCTTGCCGTCCCAATGCCACGTACGCAGAAAGTGCCACAGACGACGCAGATGGTAAAGAATAATATCCTTGAAATTCACCAGTATGGGGAAACCGATACCCCCCAAAATAATCAGCAGAGATATATAGATGAAGAACGGGTTGTGCCCCGTCATCACCAACGGATTACCCAGATTTCCGGGCAACGTGGAGAATCCCGCATTGCAGAAAGCGGAAATGGCATGAAAAGCGGAAAAGGCCAGCTCTTCTTGAAGGTCCATCCCCATCGTCCCGTGGATGTCTCCCCAGATAGCAAGCATCCCTATTCCTTCAATCACCAGCGTAAAGGCCAGAATATAGACCAGGGTGGAGAGCAAGGAATTCAAGGAATTGGAACTCACCATGTCGCGCACCACCAACTGATTGTACAACGAGGTATTACCCATGAAGAACATGGCAAAGAAGCTCGTCAGTGTCATCACTCCCAGACCGCCTATCTGAATCAGCAGAATGATTACCACAAAACCGGTCGGGGTAAAAGTGGACGCCACATCGACAGACGTCAGCCCCGTGACGCACACCGCACTGGTGGATATGAACAGCGAGTCGACCCACGATATGCCGTTCATCGTGCAGCGCGGCAACATCAACAGCCCCGTGCCTATCATTATGATTATCAGGAAACTTGCAGCCAGAATAAGCGAAGGGTTCGTACGCCGCCCCAACAACCGTACCAGCCCGTTGGAAAGGCTGAAAAAGGAAAACACCAGCAGCAGGACAAGATGATAGGCCTTGCCATGCAGAAATTCCCAGAACTGCAAGATGGCGCCCTCCTCCTCCGGACGATGGAAAATGACCGGGATAAGGGTCAGATAGAGCAGAATGGTCAGTATCCAGGTGAGCTTACTGAAGGTGCGCCGGGTATCCTTGTATTCCAGCAAAATGCGAAGGGTGACATCTACCAGAAAAACAATCCACACCCCATGGTACAAGCGTTGGAGCTGATGCGCCTCGACCTCTGAAATCGTAAAGCCATGCTCATAGACCACGCCGACAATCAGCAGGATGGAGGCCAAATAAGTGATGGAAGTCATTACTCCCACTGTCATCCGTACGTAAGGGTGAATCCATTTATTTTGATACAAAAGGAATTTATGATAAATCTTCATAAATGCATCGATTAATGAAACGCGGCAAACTTAGACAAATATACCTTGATATACAAAAAACAAAAGGAAAAAGAAATTGGTTCAAAAATAATAGCTACATTTGGGCATTGAATTATTAATAATTTTAACCACTATGAGCAACAAAAAGAAAAGATTCATTCTCCCGGAAGAGGAAATCCCACAGTACTGGTATAACATACAAGCCGATATGGTGAACAAGCCCATGCCACCGCTTCACCCCGGCACCAAGCAACCGCTGAAAGCAGAAGACTTGTATCCTATCTTTGCCGAGGAACTCTGCCGCCAGGAACTGAATCAGACCGACACGTGGATTGAAATCCCCGAAGAGGTCCGCGAAATGTACAAATACTACCGCAGCACTCCGCTGGTGCGCGCTTATGGATTGGAGAAAGCGCTCGGCACACCGGCACATATCTACTTCAAGAACGAGAGCGTCAGCCCGATGGGCTCGCACAAGCTGAACTCCGCCATCCCACAGGCATACTATTGCAAGCAGGAGGGAGTGACTAACGTGACCACCGAAACCGGTGCCGGACAATGGGGAGCTTCCCTGGCATATGCCGCCCGCCTCTTCGGACTGGAAGCCGCTGTCTATCAGGTAAAAATCAGTTACGAGCAAAAGCCCTACCGCCGCAGCATCATGCAGACATTCGGTGCGCAGGTTACCCCGTCTCCCTCCATGTCTACCCGCGCCGGAAAAGATATACTGACCGCCCATCCCAACTATCAGGGCTCGCTGGGAACAGCCATTTCCGAAGCTATAGAGCTGGCACAGACCACTCCCAACTGCAAATATACCCTCGGCTCCGTATTGAGCCACGTGGCCCTGCACCAGACCGTCATCGGACTGGAAGCCGAAAAGCAGATGGAAATGGCGGGTGAATATCCCGACACCGTCATCGCCTGCTTCGGAGGAGGTTCCAACTTTGGCGGTATCGCCTTCCCCTTCATGCGCCACAACATCCTCGAAGGAAAGAAAACACGCTTTGTCGCCGCCGAACCTGCCTCATGTCCGAAGCTGACACGCGGCAAATTCCAATACGACTTCGGCGACGAGGCCGGATACACTCCGTTGCTGCCCATGTTTACACTGGGACACAACTTTGCCCCTGCCAATATCCATGCCGGCGGCCTACGCTATCACGGTGCAGGTGTCATCGTATCACAACTGCTGAAGGACGGTTATATGGAAGCGGTGGACATCAAGCAGCTCGAATCATTCGACGCCGGTTGTCTGTTTGCGCAAGCAGAGGGCATCATCCCCGCCCCCGAGTCCTGCCATGCCATTGCCGCCACCATCCGCGAAGCAAACAAATGCAAGGAAACGGGTGAAGAGAAGGTGATTCTGTTCAACCTTTCCGGTCACGGACTTATCGACATGGCATCCTACGACAAGTATTTGTCCGGCGATTTAGTGAATTACGAGCTGACGGATGCCGACATCCAGAAGAATCTGGACGAGATAGGCAATCTGGCTTAATAGATATTCGCCATACTGACAAGCGGTTCATAGAGTTTCTCTATGTCCTGCGAGTCCATCTCAATCTGTACCTGGTCCCCCGGAATCAAACGAGTTCCTGCGGGGACCAGATTTTTTCCATCCCGATGTACATTAATAATGACGCAACGCTCCGGCAGGGACAGTTCGTCCACCAGTTTCCCGTCCAGATAAGAATCCGTCATAATCTCCACTGAAAGCGTATAGCGTTTCTCTTCTTTAAAATCGGGAGCATGAATCATATCTTCATAGAGGGAGACGTTGGAAGGCTTCATTTGCAGAAGTTCCGTAAAATAGTAGGTCAACCCACCAACAACCACCGAAGGGTAAAAGACCTCAAAATGCCCCGTAATCTCCGTAATCAGCACAATGGCCGTGAGCGGTGTACGGACCACGGCTACCAAAAATGCCGACATGGAAATAAGCATGACATAACTGACATTCTCTTGCCCGATAATGCCATACCTCACTCCTACCAGACCGACAATCTGCCCCAACAACCCTCCCGTAACCAGCGTCGGAATGAAACTGCCGCCCGGCAATCCGGAAGAGACAGAGAAAACTGAAAAGACAAAATGCAACAACATGACGGCCGTCACCCACATAATCTGCGTACTGCCGTTCTGTGCCTGGGCCAGCAGAAACTGCTCCCCGCCTCCGGTCAGATTGACCTGCATCAGCGAAATGATGTAGGCCACCAGCACCAGATAGAACATCTTGACATACGCCGGAGAATTGACTTTGGCATACACATGCCTGAAAGCATTCATGGTGGAGGAGTAGAACTTCCCGCATACGGAGACAATCACCGCCAATATCAAGAAATACTTCATCTGGACAAAGAAGGCGAAAACCGGTTCCGTTACTTCTATCAGATGGTAAGGATTCACAGGAAAGACCATGCTTGCCACGGCTCCTGCCACAACACCCGCCAGCAAGGTAGTGATGGCCGTCTTAGGGGCATCGAAGCGTTCAATGGATTCTATTACAATGAGCGAGGAAGCCAGTGGCGCTGCAAAAGCCGCAGCGAGCCCCGCTCCCGCCCCGGCTGCCAGCAACTGTTTCTGTTCGCCTTTCAGGATATGGGTCCAGCGGGATACCAGGCTACCCACATAAGAGCCTATCTGCACGGAAGGCCCTTCGCGCCCCAAAGACAACCCCGCCGAGAAGGACAGAATGCCCCCTACGAACTTGGATACCATCTCGATGAAAGGATGCCGGTAAGTGATGCGCCCGTTAATCACGCCGCGTGTCTGCGGAATACCTCCCCCGCCGATAAGCGGCATTTTCCCCACGAGCCACATGACGAAGACGAGAATGCCCCAAGAAAACAGAAAGAGTGGAATGTGCCAGTACCAGGCCGGATGCGAAGCGAAGAAACCACTGCGGAGGTGGAACAGATAATAGAGAAGATAGTGATAGGGCACAGCGACCAGTCCCGTCAGCAAACCGACGAACATGCTGACGAAATACAGCCGGGCATCCACCAGCTTCAACTTCCAGATGTGCCAGCCGCGTACTGTTTTCCAGTTCTTGACCCTCGTCCAAAGACGTTCTGCCTTATCCCATAGTTTCATAACAAAACAACTCCCGTTAACTTGCGCTTTACAACAACAAGCAACGGGAGTTGTTTTATACAGAAACATTATTTACCAAAATCTGTTCTTTACAGGATTATACTCAAATCCCACGAGCTTCAATTTTCGTACAATGTCCTCTTTCTCTACGTTCATATCCTCGCAGAGCGCGTCCAGCGAAGGATAGAAATCACGCAGTTTCATGTTGATGAAGCTGTACAGCATCACCGGGTCCTCAGGTAATCTCATAGTTACAATCTTTAAATTTAAACTAATACCGGGGGCAAAATTACAATAAAAAAACAAAATAGAGATAATTTTAGTGTAGAATATACAACCTACCCGCCGCAAACGATTGAGGGCCATGTTTACGGAGCTTCCGTCTGCTCTATCTTCAAGGAGACCTTCTCGATAATCTTTCCAAGCTCCTCTTCCAGCGGAATCACATTGAAGTCGCCCCAGAAATCGGCGTCATACTTGAAGTCGGTTTCAGAGAAGACGGTATGCACCGGCAGCCGTTCCGCACGCGGGAAGCGCGTCACGTTTTCCCCGTCAATCCGGCAAGTCACCATCTCGAACCAGGTATACAGAGTGGGATTACTGAAGAGCATGCGTTTTCTCTTCATCTTGAAGTAAAGGTCGCCACGGATGTGGTGGACATAATAGGTACCGTTCCAGGGTTTGTATGAGACGGTATAGACAAGTTTCTCCGTTGTCAGCTTGATTTTCGGTGCCTGGCGTATCACGAAAAGCCGTGTGGCAGCCTTCACATACCGGGGATGAATTTCGAAGCGAGCGCGTAGCAAGGCGCTGTTCTCCGAGTCTATATAGAGTTCTCCGCAGAACAAAGGTTCCTTTACCCCCCGTTTCTGCTCAAAATAGACGACGTTGGCAGTACGGTCGTCCACCGATACGATGTCGCCCGAAGTATAGGTATAAAGTTCTTCGCCGGATTCCAGCAAGAGGAAGTCTGGAAGATTCTTCATGATGTCCAACTGCAGACATGCTTCCACCCCGGAGCTGATTTTGGCAAGCACACTGTCCGTCTGCTCCCGGTTATCTATCTTGCTCATCTTGAGCAGTTTCACCTGGTCTTTCTGTCCGGGTTCCATCGTAGGCGATTTGTAGACCTTGAAAACGGCCTCCGTCAGGCTCTGGAACTTGTTCTTCAGTTGTACACCTTCCCGGTAGAAGGTGGTCAGATAGACCGGAGAAGTGGAGCAGTTCCTATCCCGGTGCTCTATCATCTCGCGAAGCAGCTTTTTAGGCTCCACCAAGCGGATAAGCACTTCTTGCAAGGAAATGACTTTCGGCTCAAGGCTCAGGACATTGCTGCGTCCTTCCAAAGCAGAGGCTTCCACCGTTTGCCCCACATAACCCAGATGGGAGAAGGAGAGCATGCAGCGCCTCAACGAGTCGGGCAGGTTGAGCCGGAATTCACCGTTCTGGTTGGTAATGTTACCCAGTGAGGTTCCTTGTGCGATGACCGACGCACTGACGACGGGCTCTCCCGTCTCCTTGTCCAGCAGGATTCCGGCAATGGTGGAATATGCCGGTCGGGGCGGCAGGGGTACCGTTTCTTCCATACTCTTCCTTTCTGCCGCCCGTGTTATCAATATATGGTTGCCTAATACCTTCAATTCGAGGTTCCGGCTGCCGGTTATCCTATGAATGGCCTGCCTCACGGAACACTCCTGCTTCCTGACCCTCACCACTGAGTCGTTATGGATGACCTTACTATCATAGATAAACAGATAGCCGGACTGCTCCGAGACTTTCCCCAACAGCGCATAAACCGTTCCCTTCATTCCAGGCAGCCGGACGATGCGGTCCAGCACATCGCCTCCGTCCGCTCTTGCACTGCCTGCCAGGAAGAAAATGAAGAGTGGCAAATGGAGAATGAAGCATTTCATTGAATTCATTGTTCCGACAATATCAGTCTATTGCCCTGACGTGTACACTTCAAGTCGAACGTCCAGCATATCAGCTCGGCCACAGACTCCGGGGAGTTATTCGAAAATTCGACCGTCAGCCGCCGTTTGCCCAGGGTTGGCGACGCGGCTTCTATCTGCCAGCCGGCAGACTCCTTATTGATGGCACGCAGCACATCCTCCAGGCACTCGTCCTTGAAACGGATGTTGCTGGTGTAGCGGTCAAAGAGCTCCGGATTCTCCGTCTCGCTGACGAGCAGACTGCCCCCCTGCAAGATAACCGTTTCTCCCGCCTCTACAAAGACCGTCTGTTCCTCTTGTTTCAGCAGCACCTTCACCTTCCCGCGCTTCACGGACAAGCTGAAGGGGACCCCTTCATTGCTCCTGACATTGAAAGCCGTGCCCAGTACCTCCACACGCACCCTCGCCGTCTCAATCGTAAAAGCCTGCTCGGGTTTCTTTGCCACATCGAAGAAAGCTTCACCCTGCAGGTTCACTTCCCGCTTGTCTTCCGCAAAATGTTCGGGATACTTCAGCGTGCTTTCCTGCGCCAGATATACCACCGAACCGTCTTCAAGGGTCTTGACCAGTGTGGGCTTCTCCCGGTTTTCCTCCGTCAGCAAGCTACGACTGTCCCCACCTTGTTCCGGTACGGCCCACCATGCGGCAAAACATACGATTCCGGCAATCACGGCTGCCGCAACGCTCCCCCACTTGAGGTAAAGCCTGCGGTGCGTTGCCGGAGCGTGTTCCGCATCTGCCGGCAGCAGGCAGTCCGTTTCGAAGCGGGCATAAAGCCGTACCCATGCCTCGTCGGTCCTTGTCTTCTTTTTATCTACTTCCATCATTGTGTCCGGATATAATTATCAATTTCGTTTCGTAAGGTTCGGAGTACCTTGGTCATTTCCGCTTCCACCGTCTTGACGGACAACGAAAGCGACAAGGCAATCTCTGCATATTTCTTCCCCTCCATGCGGTGCATCCTGAAAATCTGCTGCCGGCGCCGGGGCTGCTTGTCGAGCGTATGCCGGATGAGGGTCTGGAGTTCCTCGTACTCCAAATGCGCGTGGGGGTCGGACGAATAGCCCGGCCCGGACTCCGTACGGACAGATGCCCGATAGCGCTCCTTGACCTCCTGATGCTCACAAAACTGCACGGCTTCATTTCTCACAGAACGGTAGAGATAGCTTTTCACGGACTGGAATACTTGTAACTGCTCCCGGTTCTTCCACAGCACGTAGAACAGCTCCTCCACAATTTCCTCGGCAGACGCCGTATCACCCGTGATGCCCGCAGCATACCAGCAAAGAGGGGAATAATACCGGCGGAAGATTCCTTCGAACGCCTTTATATCGCCCTCCTTTATTCTGGCCAGTATCATCAGTTCGTCCAGCATACACGGTGTTTTTTCTCGGTTGCTCCAAATATAAGGAAAACTATCAGATAATCAATTGGATTGTTTCCGCAATTTATTGACTGCATTCTCCAGGGATTCCGTAGGTTCTATGATATTGTAGTTCCTCCAGAAGTCTTCGTTCCAATACTCATCCACCAGGTCGTAGAATACCTGCTTCCGTTTGAAGGTGTTCTTGTTGGAGATGCCGGAGAGAGGGCTTTCCGTCCTGTCGGTCACCACCATTTCGGAGAAAGCGGTGTAGCTGGAGGAGAACAGTCTTTTTTTCCAGTCGCATTTAAAGCGGATGACATTCCGTATATAGTTCAGGTAAGTCTTGGTCCCCTGCTGCTTGTAGGTCACCAGATAGGCGACTTCCTGCGGGCGGAACCGCAAGCCGACGGGCTTCTTATGCAGAATGGCCTCCACTGCCTTCACCCGGTTTGCCATGTCCAGGCCAAACTCGGCACGTGTAAAGGAGAGCCGTTCGTAGTCTATATACAGTTTCCCGATGAACAAGGCATACATCAGGCTGACCCGCGGACGGAAGCTGACCACATACTGCATGCGGTTATCCAAATTGACGGGGTCCTCCATACGGAATTCATAATAGTCCAGATTGTCCGTGCTCAACAGCGCATCGCCATTCTTCACAATGTCCAGATAAAGGGACAAATTGGGACCTCCCACCACTTTCACAGCCAGCGTGTCACTCTGCTTTTGGCTCAGCAGGCGGCGGCCTTTCAGCAGCTGCACCTTGTCGCGGTCTACATCGCGGGAGTTATAATCCGTCTTATAGACATCCATCACTGCCTCGGACACGCTGATATAGCGGCGGCGCTTCTGCACGGTTTCCCGATAGAAGGCGGTCAGCATGTTGTCATTGCCAGAATAATTTACTGGAATTTTCTTGATGGCCTCTTCCACTATGACGCGGGGATTATTGCCATAGACCACAATCTCGCTCAAAAGATTGGGGGCCGGTATCATCCAGATGGTCAGCTCGCCCGTTTTTTCAAGTTCTTCCAGAGAGAGGTGTGTAGTGAGATAGCCGATATGGGAGACTTCCAGTCCACGGAAAGCTTCCGCTTCCGCTACTTTCAAGGAGAATGTGCCGTCGGCATTGGTCACCGTTCCGATATTGTTGCCGACAACAGAGACGTTCACGTTTTCGAGTTTCTTCCTGCTGTCCTTATTCTTGACCGTACCGGTGATGACGAGCTCGTTCACTGCCGCGTCCTGCGCCATCAACGGGGTGATACCCGAAGATAAGAATGCAAACAAACACCCAAGTGTAAATCCTACAAAGTTTTTCATAAGGCATGTTTTTAAGGGGTTTCTATTAATAAGAGCGGTGAGAAAGATAAAACCCTATGGAATGGAGAGAAAAACACCAAAAAAGTAGTACGTTGATAATCAGAGAGAAATTTTGCCAAGACATTGCCATAGGTTTGGCAAAACTTTGCCATGCCTATGGCAAAAGTTTGCCAACGCGGTGGCAAAGTCTTGCCAATAGTAAGGCAAAACCTTGTCAAACTGTTGGCAATAGCTTAGTTGAATTGTTGGGGCTTCCGCTGGCTCAGAATAACGTAGATGATGACCGGCGCACCGATAATGGGCGTGACTGCATTCAAGGGGATAATACCCGCTTCGCCGGGCAAGACGCAAATCAGATTGCAAAGCAGTGCCACTGCACCGCCACTCAGGATGGTGACCGGCAATAGGGAATTGTGATTGGTTGTCCCCAATATCATGCGGGCCACATGCGGCACGGCCAGACCGATAAAAGCGACTGGGCCACAGAAGGCGGTGGTGACAGCCGTCAAGAGCCCGGTGATAATCAAAAGCCAGTTGCGCACACGGCGGATATTTACACCTAGATTTTCGGCATAGCGCTCTCCCAGCAACAAGGCGTTCAGGGGCTTTATCAACAATAATGAGCCGAACAGTCCCACAATGGTGACCAGCGCAAAGGCCGGCATCTGCTGTAGGGAAACTCCACCGAAGTTGCCCAGCCCCCATATCATATAGGACTGCACCCCCTCTGCCGTAGCAAAGAAGTTCAGCAGGGCAATGGCCGAAGAAGCGATGTAGCCTATCATGATACCCGTTATCAGCAGCATGACATTGCTCTTTATCAGCGTGGAAAAGAAAAGGATAAGTGCCATAATCAGCATGGCTCCGATAAATGCGCCAAGCAGTACGGAGAAGAAGCCGGACAGACTGAACACCCCTGCCGTGATACTGCCGCCAAACAGCAGCATGACGAAGGCCACTCCCAGACTTGCCCCGGCGTTGATGCCCAGAATGGATGGTCCTGCCAGCGGATTCTTGAAAGCCGTCTGCAACATCAGTCCGCAGACAGCCAATGCGCCACCGCAAAGCAGCGCCGTCAGCGCTTGGGGCAAACGGGATTCCCAAAGGATGAAGCTCCAGCTTGCCTTCTCCCCCTCTCCACCGAGCAGGATACGGAAAACATCGGCAGGCGGAATCGAAACCGACCCCACCAGCAGATTGCCCGCAAAAAGCAATAAGATTACTACTCCCAACCCGATACCATATTTCCAGCCTTTACTCATAGTTACATTATTTAGCACACAGAGACACGGAGGCACAGAGTTTTCTATTACTTTCACAAAAGTTCCGTATCTCTGTGTGTTCATCACTCCTTCAGTCTGCAAAAATAGCGCAAACCTCCCAAATCTCCTATTTCGGGATGCAGAATCTGTATTAGGTCGGATAACAAATAATCGGGACGGAACGGAGTCTCCTCGTAGAAAGGAACTTTCGCCGTATTACAACCATAGACATTCCGGGTCTTGAAAGCCTTAAAACCGGTGTAGCCGATATAATCCGCCTCCAAATCAGCGTAGGTCATATCGCGGTCACGGTTGTACTTCACCAGCCAGACGTCGGCATCGCCCGCCTTGTCGAAAACGGTCTCGAAAGCCAGAGGAACAGAACCGCTGTGGGTATCGTCGGCAAAAGCGTAACGCCCGCAAGCATCCTGAAAAAGCCTTCCTATAGTGCTACGCCCTCCCGGAGCGTACCATGCCGAACCACTTTTCATCTCGCTGACAATGGACAGTGAGGTGGAGGAAAGCTTTGCACGCATCTTGAGGCGCCGGTAGCAGCTATCCACCTCGGCAAACAGACTGTCGGCTTGTGGCGCAGCCCCGAAGAGCAGCCCGTAAAAACACATCCATTCGGCACGGCCCAAAGCGGAAGTTTCCATATAGTCGGCACATTCGATGATGGGAATATCCAGTTTCTCGATACGGCCATAACCACCACTGTTCTCGAACGGAGATAGAAGAATGGCATCGGGATGCAGGTCGATGATACGTTCCATATCGGGATTCATACCATCGCCGCAATCGACAATGATACCCCGACGGCAAGCCTCGTGCACGGCCGGCAGCTTAATGTACTTCAGGTCGCAAACGCCGCCGATACTACTGAACACGCCCAGATTATCCATCAACCCGCAATGTACGGAAGAGTAAATGACCGATTTGGAGAGCGGGGTACGCACCACGGTACCTTCCGGAAGATGTGCCGGGAGTTCACGGTCTTTAGGAACCAGGATATAGGTATGCAGCGTGTGCAACGTATCCCAGGGATTGCGCAGGGTGGCAAGGGTATAGTCGGGATAGGACACTAAGGTAAGGTTCTCCGCATAACGTAAGGGAATGGTGTCACCGTCGGGCAAAGCAGAGGCAGTCTTGCCCCTTCCCCCGCAGGAGAAAAGAAGCAAGACTGCGAGTATGCAGATAAGAAAGCTGTTCCTTTTCATCGACATTAATTAAAGAAAACAGCGGAATTAGGATTGACACCTCCTGCATCGAACTTTTCTATGAACGTACCGTCTTTCTTGAAACGGTAGATGGTACCGTTCGTAATGAAATCGGAAGTACTGATATAAATATCACCGTTATTGTCGTTTATTGTCAACATATGCAATGTACTCGATACAAGTTCAGCAGGAGCATCTTTCAGGAAAGAAGCATTATTCATCTGTCCCGTCTTGATGTTGTAAGTAAAGAAAGTGTTGACAGTTGTAACCGGTTTAGTACTCCAGTCCGTCATTGAATTCACCAGATACAATATATCATTATTGGCAGCCATATAAGTGGCATTGCCTATCTTGGTAACCTTGTTGCCTTTGGCCGGCTCAATCATCTGCAGCACATAGCCCTCTGCAGAAGAATAATCATCAGAAATGAGGAACACTTTGTCGTCCTCTTCCAGCATTTGTGTATTGGGATTGGAAGCCACTGTCAATGTTTCCTTTAGTGTGAATGTTCGCAAGTCTATCACTTTAACATCATTGTGATAAGTATAGTCAGCAGTACAACTATTCGAAACATAAAGCATGTCCTCACAGATTGCCACACCTTCCAGATTGTCACCAAGTCCGGTCAATTTATCCACTACCTCCAACGTTGTCGCATTGATTTTAGCCACTGCTCCTCCCCAAAAGGAAGCATAGATATACCCATCCTCAGCATCTATATAGCGAATACCAGCACTGAGGTCGTTGTCGCCTACGAACGAAACACGTTTCAACTCCACACCTGCAGCATTCAGCTTGGTCAGATAATTAGAGCCATAAACGGCTATATATATTTCATCTTCATACTCAATCATGCTCTGACCAAGGTCACCCAACTTGGCATTGTTTTGGGTCTTGTAGATATCACTGATAAAATCCGCATCCTTATTGGGTGCATAAAAGGCAAGTCCTGCATTGTTGGCCCCTTGAGAGCCTTCGTTCAGAATATAGACACGCGTCTGCGGCAGTGTCACCTTCGACCCGTCATCATCCAGAGAATCATCGTCGTCGTCACTACAAGATACCAAAGAGGCACCCAAAGCAAGCATGCAGAGCATACCGAATAATAAACTTCTTACTTTCATAATCACTGTTGTTATTGTTTATAATTATTTCTTATTGTTTATAAATGGCTGACTCAAAACTTAAAGGTCCCCGTCAGCCGCCACGAACGGCCCGGCATAGGATAATATTTTATCACGTCATACTGTTCATCGGTCAGGTTTATAATCTCAGCCTGCAACCGGAGTCGGCAACTGCCCAAAGCAAACTCATGAGAGAGGCTCATCGTATGCTCCCAATACCCCTCAATCTCATTCTCCGGAAGGTTCTGCGACAAATAGTAGCGTTTTCCCACTCCCACCACCGAGTAGCCCACATTCACCCACGGCGTTTCCACAATGGCAGACGCATTTCCGCTATGGAGAGGGGTATAAGGCAATTGGTCTTTATAGTTCTTGGCATCGGCATCGGTCAAGTCAATGGCCTTCTGCCACGTATATCCGCCCGACATAACCAGTTTTATTTTTTTTGTCAAGGGTACAGTGGCGGCCAAAGTGGCATCCACACCTGCGGCATGTACCTTGCCGTAGTTTGCCATCTTCCACGCATAGGTGGTGGGAAAAGCCACAATCTTATCCGTCACATCATTATAGTAACCGTCGAGCGTAACGGAGATATAGTCGAACACAGACAATCCGGATTTGCTCCATGTGATACCGACATTATATTCGTCTGCCTTCTCGGGTCGCAGATTACGGTTGCCCAGCCGGTAGTAATAGAGGTCGTTGAAAGTGGGCAGACGGAACGTACTCTTATACATCAACCGGAAATACAGCGACTCGTCCTGCCAAGGCTGCATACTGACTGATAAAGAGGGGGCAAAGCGATGGAAGTCATCGGGGACCGTACCTTTCTCGGCATGCTCCGAAGTGGCAGTATGCACCAGCGAAGCCGTGGCCGTGAGCCATCCTTGCCGGTAGCGTGCATTGAAGGCACTGATGGAAGTATATCTTGTAGGGAAAGGACATTCCGGCAAACTGTTGCGCAACTTGTTTATCACCCCATCCTGCGCCAACGAAAGGGTCAAAGCTTCCAAAGGACGGTAGAGAACGGTCGCGGAAATATAATATTCGTCTTGCCGGTGATTTTCCCGATAATATCCGTCGGCATATTCCTTGCCCTCATCCTTATATTGGTTCCAGCCATGATTATACTTTGCCTGTGCCTGCAGACTCCACCGGGGCGAAAAATGCTTCCTATAACGTGCCTGTACAAAAGTATTCTCATCCCAAAGTGTCTCATCGGAAAGAGGATTATAGAGTGTAACCGCCCCCGGAAGTCCCCGACGGGAATAGAAGTAGTAGCCTTTCACATCCAGTTCACCGCCATCCTTGAACGTATGATAAAGGGTGGCTTCGCCCTGCCATGAATAGATGCCGGAGTTATTACGTTTCTCTTCCGTCACATATTTGCCATTGACCAGCGTAAAAGGATAATTCCCGTCCGCCCTCATATAACCGGCATCTACCGCCACGCGTGTACGACCGCCCAACTTCTGCCACCAACGCAGCGAAGGGCTGACCATTCCGAACGAACCGCCACGCACCCGTGCCTGGAAAGCGGCATTACGTCCATCGTCAAAATGAGGCTTTTCCGTCTCTATGCCCAGCACACCGGCCGATGCATACAAGCGGGCAGACTGCAACAAGTCCTCCGACTGCCCGATGGCGAGCGAAAGCATGGAAACATTGTCCAATGAAAAACGTCCGATGTCTATCTGCCCTGCCTGACAGTTGCTCACCGCCACCCCATCATAACTGACAGCCGTATGAGCCGCCCCCATATTGCGGATGGAAACCGTTTTCAATCCTCCAATACCTCCATAGTCCTTGACATTGGCACCGGCAAAGCGCCGCACGGCATCTGCCATATTCTGTATTCCCAACCGGCTGATGTCCTGCTGTGACATAGTCTGTACGGGTACGGCAGAAGTTACTTTGTTGGGTGACCGACGTGCTGTCACTGTCACTTTCTCTATCTGATGCACTTTCCCCGTAATCGTATCTCCCCCCACTTCCTGGGCAGAGAGCCGGAACATGCTTACACTCAAGAAAACGGCACAGACCAATTGTACCTTAGTCCTTCCTGACATAGAATAATTGAAGATTATCTTAAAACCATTTGCGCACTGCCCACTTTCCTCGAATGGACAATTTTTCGACTTTGTTTTGCAGGTCTTCTGACTCGTTCCCGGTGCATCGCCTTCCCATCCTTTCTGAAAGACAGTGGCACAAGTATGATACACCGAACATGGAACTCACAGCAGCGGGACTGTTCGGGACTTTCACCCGATTCCCTTTTCATCCGCTTCTCCGGATAGAGAATGCGGAACAAAACGCAGGCAAAGATAGAATAAATAAAAGAAAATTCAGTAAACAATAAAACGAATATTACCGTTTTAACAGTCATTTTTCTAACTTTGTAACATAATAACCCCAAAATTGAGTTGCCATGAAATATAAATTATTGGTTCTTGATGTAGACGGAACGCTACTCAATGATGAAAGAGAAATCAGTAAAAGAACATTAGCAGCTTTGCTGAAGGTACAGCAAATGGGAGTACGCATAGTCTTGGCATCCGGTAGGCCGACTTACGGGCTGATGCCATTGGCCAAGGTCCTTGAACTAGGTAATTATGGAGGATTCGTACTCTCCTACAATGGTTGCCAGATAATAAAGGCGCAGAACGGAGAAATACTGTTTGAACGCCGCATCAATCCGGAAATGCTGCCTTATCTGGAAAAGAAAGCCCGCAAGAACGGCTTTGCCATCTTTACCTACCATGATGACAACATCATAACAGACAGTCCGAACAATGAACACATAAAGCGTGAAGCCCAACTGAATAACTTAAGAATAATCAGAGAAGAAGAATTCTCCACTGCCATAGATTTTGCACCATGCAAATGTATGCTGGTGAGCAATAAGGAGGAAGCTTTGGTCGGGCTGGAACAACATTGGAAAAGGCGTCTGGCCGGAACTTTGGACACATTCCGTTCCGAGCCTTACTTCTTAGAAGTAGTGCCCTGCGGAGTCGATAAAGCAAATACCTTAGGCGTCCTGTTAGAACATTTGGGAGTAAAACGGGAAGAAGTCATCGCCATTGGAGATGGCGTATGCGATGTGACCATGCTCCAATTGGCCGGCATGGGGGTAGCTATGGGACATTCACAAGACTCGGTAAAAGTCTGTGCAGACTATGTGACCACATCGAATGCAGAAGATGGAGTGGCTCTGGCCGTAGAAAAACTAATATTGGCAGAAGTACATGCGGCAGAGATTCCCCTCGACTTGCTGAACGAACGGGCACGCCACGCATTGATGGGAAACTTAGGCATCCAATATACGTACGCTTCGGAAGAACGTGTAGAAGCAACCATGCCGGTAGACCACCGTACCCGCCAACCTTTCGGCATCTTGCACGGCGGTGCCACCCTCGCTTTGGCCGAAACCGTCGCAGGACTCGGCTCCATGATAATCTGCGAACCCGACGAAATTGTCGTGGGAATGCAAGTCAGTGGAAACCACATTTCCTCTGCACACGAGGGAGATACTGTAAGGGCAGTAGGTACTATCCTGCACAAAGGACGTTCATCCCATATTTGGAATGTGGATGTATTTACTTCGACAAACAAATTGGTTTCCTCCATACGGGTGGTGAATAGTGTTATAAAGAAAAGGTGAAACATTGCTGGTACATAGTTCATGTTAATCCCCCCGCTCAAGCTTCAGCAGCCAGTTTTTGAAAATCATCAATTTTGCCAGCACGCAGCACTGATTGCTTGTATCGCCCTGTTCATCGGCATTACAGCAGTGCTGGCAACCGTGCTGGCAAGTGCTGGCAAAACGGTTGCCAGCACTACTTTTTCTTCTCATTTACAGCCTTAATCATCTGATAGTAAGAACTTAGCAATGCTTTTTTACCCAATTTTCAATCATATCAAAATAACATCTATTAACACCGATTTGGGGCTTATTCTTCACTTTCCTCGTGCAAATACTGCATTTAGGGGGGAAATCCCGTTGCATACAGTGCCGGAAGTGTGGCTTTTGCTCCCCGAACACGGGTACTTTTTCCCTTGATGCCCTATGTGTAATGCAGAGAAGCTTGATGCATAATTCCCGAAACCTTATTACAAAGCTTCGTCCCATGCACGTGGGCTCGCCGGTTTACGTGCGTGAACCGACGGGCACACATGCGCGAACCGACGAGCCCACGTGCGCGGGACAAGGTTTTACATAAACCTCCGTGATAAAAAGCATGGGGCATACACGGATTCTACCTATACAATCTTCCGGTTTTGCCCTTATCTGAGGGACGGTCTATCCGTTTATTGTATTGTTTAAAATCCTACTTCCCTGCTGGTGAGAGTGCATTATCAAAGAAAATGCCGGGACTGGAAAAGATTCGGGAGATAAGGGAAAAGGAAAATCAACTATAGACAACCATTATGTTAAAGATATGTTAAAGTTGTACGACTTTGAAATTTTCCAGCTCTGGCGCATATATTTGAATAAAAAACTATTTGTATGAAACAGAAAATATTGTATATACATGGTTTGTCATCTTCCGGCTCATCATCAACAGCAAAGAATTTGCGGATGTTCTGCCCGAATTATGAAATCTTGTCTCCCGACTTGCCCATTCTTCCAGACGAAGCTCTTGATATGCTACGTTCTCTGTGTAAAAAAGAGCATCCGAATATAATCATCGGCACATCCATGGGCGGCATGTTTGCCGGACAGCTCAGAGGTTATCGCAAAATACTGGTCAACCCGGCTTTTCACGTTTCCGAATTCATGCGCACCCAGATTGGTGTTCATGAATTTCTGAATCCCCGCCAAGACGGCAAAACCCAGTACGAAATCACATCCGAATTATGTGATGCCTATCAAGCAATAGAAAAATGCCAATTTAAGGACCTCTCACCATTTGACCAAAACAAGACATACGCCTTGTTCGGTAAGAACGACACTTTAGTACATGGGCATGATGAATTTATTGCCCATTACAAAAAAGACAATGCAAGATGGTTCGAGGGAGAACATCGGCTGAATTTTGAGATTACAAAAGATATTGTTGTACCACTAATACATAAAATCATGAAAGAAGAGATAAAAGAAAAACTCCTGTCATCACCGCTATTCAATTTGTCATTGTCCTCCAAGGAATTGTTTCATAGCAATTTCCTGTCTTGGATAGGAGAACGATACCCTGACCTGTTCATAGCAATATTCGAGGAATTAGGATGTAGTGTAAAATGGAAATCCAAAGCATGGAAAGTAAAAAGAGAACTGTTGAATTTAGACCTATGCGTACAGCTGTGTAATGGTGAGCATATCCCGTTTGTATTGGAGAACAAAGTAAAGAGCATTCCTCGTAAAAACCAGTTGGATGAATATGCAGCTAAGTTAAAACCCACGCCGGAAGATAACTTGATACTATTATCGCTGGCAACAGAGTTTCCAGACAAGAAAGATATTGAAAAAGAAGGAAAATGGAAGATTTGCAGTTACAAGCAGTTGTACGAAGCCATAACCATAAGCAAGAACAAAAAAAATGATGTGGAAGAACCATACCATCGGGCTTTAATTGAAGATTATTGTCTATTTATACAGAGTTTGCATACTCTTGCTCAAAGTTGGGAAGTAAATGAAGGAGACACGTTCTTGTTAGCGAAGACAAACAAAGAGTATTGCAATGAACTACGGATTGGGGATTTGCAAGACAAGATATGGTACTCGCAACTATGTGTCAAACTCAATCAGCATTTAAATGATTTGTTGAAAGTACGGACTATTTCCGGATTAAACATAGAGGAGATAAAAGGCAAGGAAACTAACTCGAATAAAGTCTATACAAACTGGGGCTTTACTCACGGACAAGGTTTGTTGGAAGCAAAAGTGAAAATTCACAATGAATACATCTTACTGGTGCAACTCCAAGGAGATAGGTATTGCCGCGGTATAGAATGGATAAGAGAAAAGCCTGCTACGCACGAAGAATATTGGGAAAATACAAAAAATGAGAAAATCCCACAATCATTCTTCCAATTCGATGATGAGGCTGTTGAATTTCCCTCCATATGTATAGATGCGAATAAAAAGATAGAAGCAAGGAAGCACAAAGATGGAACCCGTACCTATAATAAATATGGTGACCGTTTTTTGTATCAATCAAAGAAAATACAGGAAAATGCAACAGTGAGCGAGGTGCTGAATGCCATCAAGGAAGATATAGAAAAGATTATCTCCAGATAATTCTGCATTTTCTTTCTCAATTCTGAAATTTTCATCTCAACTTGTATATAATTGAATCGACCGTCAGAAATCCCAAGTTCCGGTTTCTGATGGTCGATTCAATTTTATTAATGCAAGAACAAAAATTATGATAAGTATGAAAATATCAACAGAAAGACTTTGCATCCGAAATGCAGAAACAACAGATGCTTTAGGCGTCTATGAACTGATGAGTGACGAACAGACCGCTCTCCAAACCGGTTTCTCCCCGATGAGCCATCCGAGCGAAGCAGAAGGGAAAATTCGGAAAGAGCTGGTTACCGGTAACCTGTTTGTCATTACCAAAAAGGAAGAAGCACAAAAGGTGATTGGCGTATTTGAGTTATATCCTTGCTCACTTCAAGAAACGAACGGAAACTCTGCAAACTATAAAATCTGCTATTTCCTCCACAAAGAAGCACGAGGGAATGGGTATATGACAGAAACCATAAAATCTATCTTACCCTACCTCTTCAATGAATGCTGTGTAGGTACACTCGTTATAACAGTCTTCCCTCGCAACGACGCTTCGCGCAGGGTGGCAATCAAAAGTGGTTTTATCTTCAAAGGATTGGAACGGGAGCATGGCATTACCGGCTGTGATGAATTGGTAGATGTAGAGGTTTATATGCTCACCAAAGAAGAATACGAATATCCGGGAACGAACAAATTGCAAAAAGAAGATTTAAGAATAATCGAGAAACAGAAATGGATAAACCAAGGCGGCATTCTTTTCCCTATACCCGGCTATGCCTCTTTGATGTCAACACCCGGCAATGGAGTATTCCGAATCTATAAAGAACCAAACACCGGAAGACTTGGATTGGAGAAGATAGACGAAACCTTTGCGTTCAGTTTCAAGATATATGACCTCGAATGCGAAGATGTGATGAAACGGATTATCACAACATGGACTTCGGAATTGTTTGTCAAGAATAATAAGAATCTCGGTGTTATCTTCAACGGTATAAAAGGAACGGGCAAAACCATTGCCGCCAAGTTGCTCTGCAACAAAATCGGACTGCCTGTCATTGTCATTTCCAAACCGATGGATGGTATGCTGGAGTTCATTCAATCACTGTGTTTCGAAGCAATCATACTGATAGACGAAGCGGAAAAAACTTTTGATGAAGAGGAAGATGTATTGCTGAAAATGATAGACGGAGTATATAATAGCAAACGAAAATTGTATATCCTTACGACTAACGAATTGAATATCGACGAGAACCTGTTGGGTCGCCCCGGACGGATACGCTACATCAAAGAGTTCTCCAACCTCTCGGCAAAGGCGGTGAATGATGTGATAGATGACCACCTTACTAATATGTCCTTAAAGGAAAGTATCTTGAAAATGGTGGATTCGCTTTCCATCTCTACCATAGACATTCTGAAAACCATTATCGAGGAATGCAACATTACCGGTGAAATCATCTCTGAAGATATACTCAATGTACCAAGAGCGAAATATAGGATAAACATCATTCAATTCGAGGATTTAGGAACAGATTATTATTGTGATTTGAAAGGATTTATAAAAGCTGAAATACCTGCAAATGTAACCATAGAGGAATGGTTATCAAAATCGGTTGCCGGTAAAAAAAATGTAAGGAACAAAGACATGATAGCCGAGAAGTTTGGTTGCAAAGTGAGTATTCGTTCTCAGTTGAACAGTACTTCTATTGTTCATTGTGGACAACAGGTGTGTAAATACGAAATAGTAACCTGCGAACCGGATGCTCTTGGCTTCTTCACTGTTGAATGTGAATACGACGGTGATATTACGTTGTGCTGCCTGGGCAATGCAAAAGCTACGCCATCTTTATATAAAGGTACTCTATACTGATTGGGCATGGGAAAAAGATTGAACGTAGAACAGATTTTATGTCTACAATGGCTGGGCGTAAAAGCATCTGAAATATTCCGGGCTAATGAAAATTTCTTCAATAATATAGCGAAAGAACGGGATGATTTGGAAGAGCTATTGAACAAGGCCAAGTCACGGATAAAAGAGCAAGAAAGGTTGGGTATCTGTTCATTCCCCTTCCATCATCCCGACTTTCCTCAATGCCTACGTGTCATAGGAGAAGATTGTCCTCTACTCATTCATTTATTGGGAAATATGGATTTATTGGACAGAAAAGCCGTTGCAATCATAGGAGCAAGAAAAGCCGGGGAAAAAGGCTGTTATATTGCCTATAATTGTGCGGTAGAATGTGCAAAGAATGGAGAAGTAGTTATCAGCGGTATGGCTTTAGGTTGCGACACTGCTGCCCATCAAGGATGTCTTTCTGTTAATGGTAAAACTATCGCTATTGTGGCTTCCGGGTTGGATATTACTCATCCCAAAGAGAACAAGCCACTGCAAGATAGGATTCTTCAAAATGAAGGTCTTCTATTGTCCGAGCAAGTAATTGGCTTGAAAGCCAATCCCACACGATTGATAGCCCGTAATCGCTTACAGGCCGCTTTATGCCAGAAGTTGATTGTGGCGGAATGCCCTATTCACAGCGGAACCATGCACACCGTAAGGTTTGCGCAGAAGTATGAGAAGAAAATATATGCCGGGCAATTCACCCATTACAACCAGGGCAATTCCGGGAACGAATATCTATTGAAAAATAAAATAGCACTGCCGATATGATGATTCGATATAAAGGTTTTAATATCTTCGCATTTTCTGACACACATGGGAAGCACGAAGAAGTTCAAATTCCGCCTGATACGGATATTCTGATTTGTGCAGGCGATGTAGAAACCGATGAATACAACTTTGCCCGATTTTTGGAATGGTATTCTAACATTCCTGCACTGCTGCGACTCTTCGTACCCGGAAACCATGATTTGTCATTTGACATATATCCGATTGCTGACGTTCAAAAACAGATACCGAGCAATGTGAAACTTTTGTTGAACAATGGATTTTCTTTTAGTGGATTGAATTTCTACTCCATTGAGGCCAGACCTTGGTTGCATACCCCGTTGAGTATTCCTGACAGTTTGGATATACTTGTCACACATGGAGCGGCAAAAGGTTACTTAGATAATGGACATGGTTGCTCACTTCTTGCAGAAGCCATCTCAAAGCATCCTCCAAAAGTCCACCTATTCGGACATACTCATGAATGTGGAAACCTGTATTTGAAAACAGATTATACAACATACTATAATGTAAGTCTATATCAAGACTTATTTCAACAACAATAAAGAAAAAACAATGGAAACATTTTTTGAACTGAAATTAAAAAGGAGATACTCATTCTCACATACAAGCCATTAATCTCCCTCCTCTCGTTCCGTACCGGAAACAATCATAGGAAGTCTAAAAAAGGAATTAGCTGAATACAGAAGGAAATAACTTACGTGGTACAGCAGAAATTATTATTGCTCAAAACAGGAATGGAGATACGGGAATCGTGCGTTTGAAGTTTAATGGAGAGTATTCAAAATTTGAGAATTTAGACGATTAACACTTTATTCTGTGTCTCCCGAAAACTATAAGGTTGATAAGAAGGACTACTTGTGATGCAGTCAAGCGAGCTCATACCCTCCCCCTGAAACACAAAAGCGTGCAACTCACCAGAGCTGCACGCTTTTGCTTATTGTTTATTATCTGTATCCTTATCGGAATCACTTCACTTCCTCAAAATCAACAGTATCTCTGTATGAGCAACTTGCGTACACGTGTTGCAATTATATCGCAAATCCGAAAATAAGCATCCATAAGCAACCACAGCTCTTGACTGCAAAAATATAAAATTTTCCAATAAATATCGTGATATAAACGCATAATAATCAAAAGTATGGCACGAATTTAACAGAATCTCCACTTTTATCCTTACCTTTGTACATGATATTGGGGAACTATACCCTAACAATTATAAGGAAACGATGCAAATTCAAAACAATACATTGATAGCGGAATGCTCAGCTTACGATTTCAAGGAAATGTTGGAACGTAAGAAAGTGAAGTCATGGCTCAAATCCGTGTCGGCTTTTGCCAATACAGAAGGTGGCAGTCTGTTCTATGGAGTGAACGATGATGGAGTGATTGTAGGTTTGGAGAATCCACAATCCGATGCTGATTTTATCAGTGAAATGATGAAGGCACGACTTGACCCTGTGCCGGAAGTTCAGCTTATTCCGATAGAACACGAAGGGCATACCCTGCTTGAAGTGAAAGTAAAGGCAGGAACGCTTACACCTTATTACTATTATCAGGATGGGACACGTACCGCATATGTACGAGTTGGCAATGAAAGTGTAGAATGCAACTCCCAACAATTACTTTCGTTGGTATTAAAAGGCACGCACATGACATGGGATTCTCTTCCTACCCAAGTGGATGCCGGCAAACATTCTTTCATCATCCTTGCCAATACTTTCCGTGAGCAAACCCATCAAGAATGGAACGACAAGTATCTGGAATCATTCGGACTAGTAACTCCTGACGGCAAACTGACCAATGCAGGATTGCTGTTTGTGGATAATTGCACGGTATTTCAATCGCGTATTTTCTGCACCCGTTGGACTGGACTCTATAAGGATGATGCCATCAGTTCCGTAGAACATCGGGCTAACCTTGTGCTGCTCTTAAAATATGGTATGGATTTCATCAAAAACTATACCATGAGCGGCTGGGTGAAGATGCCAAACTATCGCCTTAACCTCCCCGACTATTCCGACCGTGCCATCTTTGAAGGACTGGTAAACCACCTTATCCATAGAGATTATACTATAATGGGCGGTGAAGTACATATCGACATTTATGATGACCGCGTAGAACTGGTATCACCTGGTGCTATGCTTGACGGTACACAAATTCAAGACCGTGACATATACAAAGTGCCGTCCATGCGTCGTAATCCTGTCATTGCAGATGTGTTCACACAGTTGGATTATATGGAGAAACGTGGTTCCGGTTTACGCAAAATGCGAGAGCTTACAGAGAAATTACCTAATTTCTTGCAAGGCAAAGAACCGCAATATCAAACGGAAGCGACCTCTTTCTACACCACGTTCTATAATTTGAACTGGAACGAAAGCGGAAGAATACCTGTAGAGGAAGTAGCCAACAGGGTAAATAGTACCCTCGAAAAGTACCCTGTAAACGAAGAAAGTTCGGTCGAAAAGTTCGGTGTAAACACAAAAGAGTTCGGTGTAAATGAAGAAAGTTCGGTCGAAAAGTTCGGTGTAAATGCGGATAAGTTCGGAGATACATCGGAAACACAGAAGAAAGTCAGTAAAACTGCACAAAAGATAATCGACCTCGTTATTTCAGATCCTTCAATCACAGCTGATAATATGGCCAACAAGATTGGTGTAACTAAACGCGCTATAGAGAAAAATATCAAGAGCCTTAGGGGTATGGGAATTTTGGTTCACGAAGGTTCAGACAAGGCTGGTTATTGGCGCATTATTGTTAAACCATAAACAGAACAACAAACCTATGGAGACCTCTTTCATACCACTCTTTGCAATCATAGCCGTTTTGATTATCGCCTTTTTGTTTGCCTCTTTGCCACAGGTAAACCATAAAACGCGATACCGAGTGCTTTATGCAATAGCCATTATCATGCTATTAGCTGTTATCCCTATTAGTGAATATATGGCTGGTGGCATACAAAACTCAAGTAACAATTATCTGCTTGTCCTAATATTCGATATTGCAGTAGGATATTTCTGTATGTACATTGCTGCTTTGCTAAAATTCAACGTTCTTAAACGAAAGAACCAAGCATTAGAAAACGCCTTGACAGAAAAGCAACAAGAAAATGTAGCAATCCTATTGGAGCATCAAAACGAAAAACAACAAGCACTCCGGCAAAGAGAGCTTGAATGGTTAGCTGGGAAAATAAAGATGTTTACCGAAGAAGAACAGGAAGCTATTCTTGCCAGTGCTCTATCATTTGCTGAACATGACTTGATAGTTGCTCCCTCAATAAGCATACAACCTAAAGAAACATGTAGTCAGCAAGAACTAATGTACTTTGTCTGCTCTGCTTTTTACAATATGGATAAAAGTCGTAGTGAAGTTGTGGGTTTCTTATATAAAGTTTTTCCTCTCTATTTTCCAGCAGGAGAAAGTGCATTGGCTAAAAAGATGCCGGGATTGGAAAAAGTAAAAGAGAGGAGAGAGAAAGAATGTAATTAGCGCATATTTTCAAACCATAGAATAGAATTAAAATGAATAATACACTTATAGATAATTCCATAGAAGCACTTTCAATGACAACAACATTGAGAAAATGCTTAGCCATTGATGGTATTAAAACAGTTAGTATTGCCACAGGCTATTGGGATATTCCCGGTTTAGCTATACTACAAGAAAATTTGAGGTCTTTCATTGAAAAAGAAGGAACAACGCTTCGTTTACTTATAGGAAAAGACCCTTATATATACGTAAATCAATTAAAGTCACCTAAATATAAAGATGCAAATTATCCGCTGGACTTCATAAAAACTGATATCCACGAACTTAATGTTACTGAGGAATATAAAGATGCTATACGTCTGCTTCTTGATTATTGTACGGAAAACAATGATTCAAAGATTCAGATTCGTGTATTTCGAAAAAATGAAAATGACGAAACTCAATTTTTACATTCTAAGTGTTACATCTTTGACGGAAAGTCAAACGGCATTGGTATTGGTATCGTGGGTAGTACAAATTTTACACAAAAAGGATTACAAGGTAACGCTGAATTAAACTATATTGAAACAGCTCCAAATCAAGTGTTATCGCTTGATGAAATACCTGGTAATAAATCTCATTTGATATGGTTTAATGAAAAATGGGAAATATCTGAACCTTGGAACAAACAATTCTTAGAACAAATCCTTAAATCTGCACCTATAACAGATGACGTGGAAAAAGAACGCAAAAGTGAACAACAATCATTCACTCCATACGAACTATATATCAAATTGCTACAAATTAAGTTTGGTGACATTGTAGACAAATCACTCGGACAACAGATAGAAACTTATCTGCCAGCGAACATCCACAAACTGGAATATCAAATAGAAGCTGTTAAGAGGTGTATCGGCATTATGCACGAACATGGTGGCTTTATGTTGGCAGATGTGGTGGGACTTGGCAAGACGATTATTGGTACGCTCATCATCAAGCGTTTCTTGTCCGTACCAGAAGACGATGGACGAGAACGTAAAGTATTGGTCATTACTCCTCCTGCCATTCAATCGGGTTGGAAGAAGACTATAGCCATGTTCGACAAAAATTCTGACGAGAAGATTGCGCCATACATTGACTTCATTACAACTGGACGCATCGGAAATGTTGCCGAAGATGAGAGCTGCGAAGATGACGATGACGACAGCCGCGATTCTGGCGATTTTGGTGGAACACTCCAAGAAAAGAATTATGGCTTTATTGTCATTGACGAAAGCCATAAGTTCCGCAACAGTGCCACATTGATGTACCAGTCTCTTGATGAACTGATACAGAAGATTTGTTCTAATACAGGGGTATATCCATACGTGGGTCTTCTTTCTGCCACACCGCAGAACAACCGACCAAACGACTTGAAGAATCAGATTTACCTTTTTGAGAGAAACCACAATGACAGTACATTGAAGAAGGCTGAAAGTGGTAATATCGAAAGGTTCTTTGCAGATGTCAACCGAGAATATGAATTGCTGATAGATAGAAGCAACGACATACCAGCAGATGAGCGCCGCCAACGCTTGGATGCCGTGTCAAAGAGACTGCGTGATTGCGTGTTAAGTGATATTCTAGAACGCCGAACAAGGACTGACGTTGAGAAATATTACAAGGATGATATGGAATCACAAGGCTTGATATTTCCAAAAATTGTTGGACCTAACAATCTTGAATACATCATGGATGACGAGTTGGCTCAACTGTTCTCTGATACTATGACAATCATTGCTCCAACGGAGGCAGAAAAGTTGCAGACTGACGAGTGGCTAAAATATTTCCGCTATCGTGCCATTGAATATTTTACTGACCCTGCCAACGAAAGAAAACATACAGGTCGAGGCAATCGTGGTGTCAACGACGTTGCCAAGCAGCTTGCAACCATCATGCAGATTCTTCTTGTGAAGCGTCTTGAAAGTTCGTTCACTGCTTTCACCCAATCCCTGTTGAACCTGCGACGTTACACAGAGAACATGATTAAGATGTGGGAGAACGACACAATTTTCGTTTGTCCGCAAATTGACGTGAACAAAGAACTTGACTATGAAGCCAAAACATTGAAACGTGGTAAACGTGTTTCGTTTAATGATTGTGTAGAAGACATCAGAGCCAAGATAACAAAATTGACGGAACAAGGGCGTAACGAGAAGGGACAGAATGCAGAATATAACCGCAAAGACTTCAAGGAGGAATACTATATCCAACTGAAAGAAGACTTCCGACTCATTTCTAATCTCTATGATCGATGGGCGAAAAACCCACAAGACCCGAAATTTGATGCTTTCAAAGAGAACATCAAGCCAGAATTGTTTAATCCACAAAAGAATACCTCTGGAAAATTGGTTATCTTCTCGGAAGCTATAAACACGGTACAATCGCTTGCGAGAGCGGTAAAGGCAAAGGGCTATAAGGCACTTGTCATTACTGCTGCCAATCGTGATGAGATGGAACATACGATTGAGGAAAATTTCGATGCCAATTACGAAGGTGTCTGGAAGGATGACTACAATGTTATCATTACAACAGAGGTCTTGGCTGAAGGTGTGAACCTCCACCGTGCCAATGTTATTCTGAACTATGATACTCCTTGGAACTCCACTCGCCTGATGCAGCGCATAGGTCGTGTAAACCGTATCGGCAGTAAAGAGCCTTTTGTCTATGTCTATAACTTCATGCCAAGTGCAGAAGGCGATGCGCAGATTCAGTTGGTTCGCAAGGCACATACCAAGTTACAATCCTTCCATGTCCTGTTTGGTGAAGACAGTAAGATTTTCTCGGAAGAGGAAAGTGTGGTACATTACGATATTGCCAAAGCTGTTGACGGTGAAGAATCACCTTTGCAGAAGTATGTATATGAACTGAAACAATACAAGGATACTCACCCTGAACGTTATCTGCAAATAGAACAAGCTGATAAAGACTGGCAGATAGCACAGGCTGCAAGTGGAACGGCATATTTCATAGTAAAAGCACCACACTCTGCAAGGCTTGCAATTAGAATACGTACAGAAGCCGAGGGTCTGTATAACGCCAAAATAATTTCTTTGCTTGAACTGCTTGAAGATATGCGTGTGAAAGAAAATGCCAAACGTGTTCCATTACCAGATAACTGGCGACAGCTTTCGGCAGAAGCCATAAAGACTTATAACCAATACTTTGTCCGCATCAACAAGTCAAGGGCTGGTGACAAGGCTACGGCTGCAAAAGAAATGTTGGTGAAAATTAACAACACACCTAGTTTATCACTACAATCCAAGATTTTGCTGAAAAATGCTCGTAAGTTTATTGACCGAGGAAGTTTTGATATTATCAAAAAAGTATTGGCTATTGGTCAAGAATTAGAAGAGCGGGGGTTACGTCTCTTTGCCATAGAGCAACAAGATATAGACGAGATTCTGGAGCGAGAAATCGGCAAACTCGTAGCCCATGTGGAAAGTAAACAAGGCGAAGCATCTATTGTATTAGGAACCATCAAGTAAACAAATACCCCCATGAATAAGGAGTCATTAAAAGAATATTTAAGCAGCCGATATCAAGGCTGGAGTTCGTTCCTCAACAATGTTATTTTTCCCATTTTCGGTGAAGATGACTTTGAGGATGGTTTTGAAACAGAGCTTTTGGAGAGTCAGCCCGAACGAAGACAACTGGCAGAAGCGACGGGAATACGCAGCATCAAGCAAGTTGGAATGATGTATGTTGGCGTTGAACCTTTACAGATTTTCGATGTGACAGTCAGCGACCGGGTTATGATGGAGCATAACCGTGTGAACATCCAGCGGCTCATCCGTGCTGTCATGGATCAATTCTCTTGTGCCTTCATGCTGTTCCATTACGAGGATGATACTCGTTGGGATTGGCGTTTCACCTATTGCCGAAAGAGTGGCAACAAAGAAGAATCCACCGACAGCAAACGCTATACGTTCCTGCTGGGGCCTGGTCAGTCATGCCGCACGGCAACTGACAACTTCATAGCTCTATACGACAAAAGGAATTCTCTTGAAATTAAAGACATCGAAAATGCATTCAACGTTGAAGCTCTTTCTAAAGAGTTCTTTGGGAAGTACAAGGCTCAATACGAAGCTTTTGTCAATTACATGGTTGACCCTACAAACGGAATGCGTCAACACTTCATTGATACAGGCTTTGACCATACGGGTATGGCTGCTGACAAAATTCGTGACCGTGAGGAAAAACCCATTCGTGACTATGTGAAGAAACTTCTTGGACGCATTGTGTTCCTGCACTTCCTCCAAAAGAAAGGCTGGCTTGGCGTTCCTGCAAGCAAGGAATGGGGCGAAGGCGATCGTGATTTCATGCTGAATATTTTCAAGAATGCAAATGAACGTCAAAAGGAAAACTTTCTTGATGACATATTAGAAGATTTGTTTACAGAAGGTTTAGACCGTAACCGTTCAGATCAGGGCGACCTTTACGACACAAAAGTAGAAGGCTTCCGCAACTGTCGTATTCCATATTTGAACGGCGGTCTGTTTGAACGTGACATTCTTGACAAGAAGCCCAGTCATTTTCCTGCCAGCTATTTTAATGGCCTGCTGACAATGCTCTCGCAGTACAACTTTACCATCGATGAAAATGACCCAAACGATGCAGAAGTGGGCGTTGACCCAGAAATGCTTGGACGCATCTTTGAAAACCTGCTGGAGGACAACAAGGATAAGGGTGCATTCTATACGCCGAAAGAGATTGTGCAGTACATGTGCCGAGAAAGCTTGATAGCATATCTGCAAACAGACATGAGGGAAGAAGACAAGGAGTGTATACGTCAGTTTGTGACAACTCACGATGCATCCCAGCTGGGCGAATTAAAGGAATACATTGATCAGAAACTGTACGATGTGAAGATATGCGACCCTGCAATTGGCTCTGGTGCTTTTCCAATGGGATTGCTGCGCGAACTGTTCTTCTGCCGTTCTGCTATTGAGCCAAACATTGTAGAGAATGCAGCTAACATTAAACGTCACATTATCCAAAACAACATTTATGGTGTTGACATTGAACGTGGAGCAGTGGATATAGCCCGACTTCGTTTCTGGCTCTCACTGATTGTTGACGAAAAGTCACCAGAGGCTCTGCCTAACCTTGATTTCAAGATTATGCAGGGGAATTCCCTTCTGGAGCAATATAAGGGTGTTGACCTTTCAACGATGACAGAAAAGAAAATAGGAGCTGGTGAAAGTCTAACTTTCTTTGATAGCATGTTAGATGTTTATCGCAAAAATCTACGCGACAAACTTACTGAATATTACGCTTGCCCTGAACATGACAAGAAAATGCAGCTGAGAAAGGACATTGCAGATATTGTAAAGCAGGAACTCGTTGAGCAAGGTATTCATATTGATTTTGAAGATATGGACTTGTCTGCAAACAGTCAGTTCTTCCTCTGGCATACCTGGTTCCATGATGTTTTCTCACGACCCTCAAAAGAGGGCTTCGATATTGTCATTGGCAATCCACCGTACGGTGCTAAAATTTCATCTATAGACAAAGCATGCTTCAAACATATATTTACATCTGCTCAAACTATACCTAATATACAAAAAGGATCTTTAGATACTTTTTCGCTTTTCATTGATTTAGGTTACCAAATATTACACACTAAAGGAAATGCAATCTTTATTGTTCCACTAAGTGTTACTGCTTCCGATGCAATGTCAGGACTTCATAGACTACTAATAAATCACTGTGACGAAATCTATGTCAGTTCATATGGAGACAGACCACGCCGTATATTTGAAAGTGCAGAACAACAAGTATCCATTATTAGTTTTAAAAAATCCAGCAACAAGGCCACAAGAATTATGACTACGCATATCAACAAACGCTATTCTGATGAATCTCTGTGGTTACTCTTAGATGACCTAAAGTTTGTAAATGCCCTTCATCATATTCGCAATGGGAGAATTCCAAAGATAGGCAATGAAATAGAATTAGGAATATTATGCAAATTAGAGCGTTGTGTCACAACAATAAAAGATGTGTATAAACGAGAAGGTTTACCTATTTATTACCGGAAGGCAGGTGGTAGGTACTATAAAATAATAACTAAGATTCCTACTCATTCTTCTGCAGAAGGGGAATTGAAAGTCAGAGAAAAATATCAAAGTCTTGTAGGAGCAGCCTTGTCAAGTAACCTTTTCTATTGGTTTTGGCTGATACACTCAGATTGGCATAACCTACGATCATCCGAATTAGAAATGTTTCCTATCCCATTCGAATCATTTTCAGATGAAGAACTTGATAAAATAAATACTTTATATGATACTTATCTTAATGATTTATATTCAAAGAGCCAGACAACTAAAACGGGACTGAAATGTTTTTTTGCAAGACAATCTAAAATGCATATTGATGCAATTGATAAATTTATTGGAGAAAAATATGGTTTATCTGAGATTGAAATAAAATTTTTAATCAATTATGACTATCAATATCGAAATGCTGAATAAGCATTAATTCTGAAAGGAAAGATTATGATAATTGGAGGGATTATCCTCCAATTATCATTCATTCTCCAGCCAACCTAAATTCTAATTCGTAATTTTTGATAAAATCGGTTTCCTCCTGCGTCAATCCGTATAGCGGACAGATGTAGTCATCTATCTCATCAATGATGGCTTTGGAGCGTACAATTTTGTATTCCTTGAATGAATCAACATTATAGGTGGACTCTCCAGAAGTTATTCTGATATTAGCTTTTGCCTCTATGTCAGAAAGATAACGAGAATACAACTTGTCAAGATAGTCAATATCCTCAGCTGAGAGCTGTGGAACTGTGAAATTCTCTATCTCGTATGTCTTCCAATTTAAATTATCAGAAAAGATCTGATAGAACCAAAATGACAAACTGCTACTGAGTATGCAGCCAACAGCATCTGCGATTTTGGAATTAGCGAAATAGATAGTTCTCTCTGCTGATGAACCGGTACTATAATTTGTTACGACTTTGAAATATCGCCCTCCTGCAAACCTATATATGATTGGACTCCCTGAAGTCTTGATAAGAGATCCTAACTTTGTATAGTTGAAGAGTTTGTTTAAGATGGTTTTCTCTATTTCAGAACCTATCTTTGGAATACGACCATAAAGTGTTTGCCCTTTCACATCAACAAATTGCAAATTATCAATGAGCCTTTGTAATTCAAACTCATTCCCTCTTCTGTGCATCTTGGTTGAGAAAAGATACTGACATGGCGTTTCAGTCTTCTTAAAAAGAAGTATCGAAGTGTTTACTACAGCGTTCTCAAAAACAGGCTTAGGACGTACTGCATACGATGATATGTATATGGTATCACAGTTTCCCATCAAAAGACGGTGTACGCCTGTTAGGGAATCACTTGATGTCAAGGATATTGGAACGATATAGGCAAAACTCCCATTCTTCCTAAGCAGATTGTATCCCAATTCTATGAATAGTGTATATGTATCAAGAGACCCCTTCTGTAATCCTCGGATGCTATTTGCCGTCACATAGGTATTCTTATAATACCTCTTTGTTTGGTTGTCGTATTTCGCTCCGTACGGTGGATTGCCAATGACAATATCGAAGCCCTTTTTTGAGGGTCGCTTCTGTAGTACATAGAAATCAATGATAGATACCATACTCTTCCCATCCTTCTTGTTGACAGTTTATAGGCAAATGAAGCCCCGTATAAACGAGATAACGATATAATGTAGTTTTTGATACTTTCAATCTTTTAGATATAACTGTTTTTTCTGTTCCTTTAGCCAATTCTTTTACAATATAATCGTGCTTGTTGGCACATTTGGGATTAAGTCTACAACGAAAGCCACGACAATGTCCGAGCATTGCCCCTTCTGCTTTTTTTCTCGCTAACGCCTCTTTTGTACGTTGACTGATAAGATTGCGTTCAATCTCAGCTGACAATCCGAAAGCAAAGGCAAGGACTTTACTTTGTATATCTTCCCCAAGTCTATAGTTATCTTTAATTGTCCATACCTTACATTCTTTTGTCATACAGATATTCAAGATTTCCATAATCATAAAAAGATTGCGTCCAAGACGTGAAAGCTCACTACAGATGATAATATCATCTTTGCGTACTTTACGCAGTAAACGTCCAAGCTGTCGTTTTGTGTAATTTTTCGTTCCACTAATAGTTTCTTCAATCCAATCGCCAATTGTCAACTCATTATTATTACAGAAATTACTTATCTCAAAACGTTGGTTTTCTACAGTTTGTTTGTCACTGCTTACTCTAATGTATCCGTAAATCATAACTCTTAAAATTATATTAATATACACCAATATAAAAAATTCCTTCACAATTGATTAAAATGTAAAGGGATAAATTGGAGCAAACAGTATATACGTAGAAGCATATACTAATTTTCCCCTTTTATTGCTATCTGCTTTTCTATCAAGTTCTGATTCTGTTCCTTCACTGCCCTATACATAGAATAATACGCAAAGCTCTCTTCCTTATACTTCATACTACTAACAGAAACAGCAACGGCCCATATCATAATAACGACAATGAAGACCATGACATATCGTAGCTTAATATGATAGCCATATATAAACAACCCACTGATATTAGGTGGAATAACGGTTACAGGGCTTTTCAATTCATTGATTTTTGCTAATATCTCATCCTGCCGTTTCAATATACATCGGGTATTAGTTTCGATAGTTATACGATTCTGATTGTAATCGCAAACGTGCCGATAAAGATATTCAAGAAGTTTGGACTTCTGCTTGAATAAATCAATGAGTTTCGGAAACCATAGCGAAAACGGCAATGTGTTAGGCTGCTGTTGCCAGATATGTTTCTTGATCACAGACAAGGCTTCATTCCAGCAAGTACAGAAACTTTTGGCAATTCCAGTATAAATGGTCTTTTCATCAAATTCCACTTTTACAGATTGTTCCGATTTAGAAACAGTGACATTCTGTTTTTCAATACACTCTTTCAGTTCACTGATACTTTGGCGCAAATTTGCAAGATTTGCAGCTATTACATCTTCTTTCATTATCTTCTACGTTTTGAAGGTTTATAAAAAGGTTCGCTTCTTTGGTTATCCTTGTCTTTATCATCCCGCCCGCCTTGTTCATTGTTGGTTCCTCCACCTCCACCGGGAGTTATGACTTGATGGGGTTGAATAATCAGTTCCGCAGCTACATCACCCAACATAGTGCAAAGGTTGTTGAAGCTCAAATCACGGTCAAGTTTAGAACCAGCAATGCTAAATTCATCCATACAAAAGGATATACCACGAATTTTATCAGAGTTCTCAGCATGATTAAAACGCATATCTATGCCCTGACCTTTGAGCGTACTAATAAAGTCATTCCAAGAACGAGAATTTACCTGCGCATCAAGAACTGAAGAACGAAGATTATACTTCCGTAATTGGTGAGGACGCAAACGACTTTTATTTCTGGCTTTACTATTTTTAGGGGCAAAGTAAAATCCATACTCTTTAGTCAAAGCACGACAAACTTTTGCATTGCGTATTCTTTCATTGCTGTCAGAAATAAGATTGCCTTCATTGTCTATCCGATTGAATACCAAATGGCAATGAGGATGTTTCGTGTCGTGATGCCGGGCTATGATATATTGAGTATTACGAATCCCCATTTGTTCCATCCATTTCTTGGCAATCTCCACCATCAGCGCATCTCCTTCTTCATTATCGGGAAAACGGCTAATGTCTTGCGAAGAAAAAGCAAGTGATACGTGTTTCACCGGACTTTTTACTTTCGGGCGCATGGATGCTTGTATCTGAAAAAAATCAGCGATGGCTTTATTACTAATGGTGCAGACTCCTTCGTGTGCCAAAAGTGTGGCACTCTTTTTCTTGTTCTTTTGGTCATTGGCGTAATTCACTATTCCTCCAAAATCGGTTCTTGTTTTAATCTTTGCTATCATGGCAGTTGTTCTTCACTTGGGTGATGATTCTATTGACTTCTGATATGATTGAGAAGCATTGTTGCTTGACAGCTTCCAAACCATAAGTGTGCATCTGGTGGGCAATCTGATTGACATTATTGGCGATACCGGAAAGGTCACGAATAGCCGATACCATTTCAGGACTGATGCGTTGACAGACTTGACAATCCATTGCAGCCTGATGGCAAAATTCATTGACAGACAATCCAGCCTGCTCCGCTTTGGATTGGATATAAATGTAGTCGTTCTCGGTAAACATTACCCGAAAACATTTCGTGCGTTTCTGATAACTCGCCAACTTAGGGCGACCACCAAGTTTCTTATCCTTCATACTTATCTAAACTTTTATGTTCATAAATTGATTTTTTGAGAGTGGCTGTTCTATCCGCTTGCCGCATAGGTTTTAGTGACACTAAAACACAAACTTGCCACTCAAAAAATCTTCCTATATTTCCCTTGTTCTATTCGGCTTAGTTTGCCATCTTTGATAAAGGCTTCTATCCACTTGTTTGCCGTACTTCCATTCTCGCCCAAAGTTAAAACCGCCGCATCATAATCTTTCTTTGTGAAAGTGTCAGGCAACATATTATAAAGGGTGTTCCTTCGTGCATAAACGCCTGTCTCTTGCGAAACGGTATTGAATCGTTTAGACTGATTTCCTGACAAATTCTGATAAATGAATACGGCATGATAAAGCAGGGTGTCGCAAATACTCATGGCTACGGAATAGTCAAACTCATGGCAAACCAATTGTACAGTCTCGTCAGAAGAAGATTTGTGAATCACATTATCCAAATGTCGGACAACGGTCAACACCATCATTATACGATAAGCAATCAGTCCCATCCGTCTGACTACTCCTTGCATCTTGTTATCCACTTCGTCACAACATTCCTCATTCACCCGACTGAGATATTCAATAAAGTGTTCCTGTAAATCAGAGGGAAGAGAAAAGGAATAATTACCCTGCCGTACAAAATTCTCATGTAAATGGCAGAATTTATCTCCCAACAGTTTGAACATGGCATTCTTGGATTGGGAAATGTCGCTTGTGGCAAACACATTTCTTATACCTCGTTTGAAGCGGATAATATAGAAACAAAAGCGACTCATCAATCCGTTCTCTGCATCAGGTATCAATCTTCTTACCTGTTCTGGAGTTCCAGCCAAAGCTACCGATACTCTCGGATTGGCTACTTCACAATACTCTCTATCCTTACGCCTACTCAAACTTACCAATTCATGATGGAATGCCTTTCGCAACACATCGGAGTAATTGCCGTAGTCCGATTTCAAAGTCTGACTTAACGTGTCGCCCTCCGATTCAAACAGCAGCCCGATTCCGTCATTATCTCCTAATATCTTCAAGAAAGAGCTTGCGCTACTATTGGCTGGAATCACGAGCATACGCATGGGCGGTTCAGTTGGCATAGCCATTCCATCGGTTTTCTTACCTTTAATATATGTGTTCATTGCTTCTTTATATTCCTGTTCCAATCGTTTGGAAAGTTCATGCAAATGGCGGTTGATGGGGGCTACCAATTCACGGCATAGAGTCAATGCTCCTTTTCCCATACCGGCATCCGCTACAACAAACAGATAGAGGTTGGGATAAACAATGCGTTCATCGTACACGCCACAAACATTATGAAAGCATACCGACAAACACACAATAGCCCCGATTAATATCGTATCACGGTCATCTACCGAAATGGAATTATTGACAACCTCATTTAGAAAAGGAGGAAGATGCTCAAACACACATTCAGGAAATGTAGGAAGTTCTTCTTCTGATTTTATCCATTTACCCGTTTTACCATTTTGGATATTTGGCAAAATGGATAAATGCTCTTTGAAGAACGGAGCCAATGAGATTCCAGCTTGATTTGCCAAATGGAAGAAAGAACGGATAGTAATGCCTTGCCCTTTGGAGTGCAGACAATGCGTGTATTGTTTATCCGTTTCTTCCTTTTGATAGGTAGGGTAAAACCTGCTGATGCGGTGGTAATACTCCCGCCCGTTCTCTCCCAATCCATCCACAAGCGCAAAGCCCAACTCCACCCAATCTTTATAATGAGGGGCTATATCAATGGCACACTGTTCTATCTCCCGAACAACACTTTCCACATCATCCTCCACCTTATTATATATAGGGGCAATACTTGGTGTATGTGCCTGTTGTATTTCAGAAGGGACATTCTCCCAATCTTGGGCGGAAAATATTTTCTTCGACATCATCTTTGTATTTAGGGTTAATATATGCTTGTGGGTCGTAGGGTAAGAAGCATGAACGAGCCACATCACTGCCGGACATATCCACCAATGGCAAACCTGTCGCTTTGATACAGTTGGTAACAGCCTTGAAGTACCGGGAATGTTCCCAGCCTTTCAAATCAACAGGTATTATCCACTTCAATCCATTACCGGATGGACTGACAAATAACAGTTCTGTATCAAAATACTCATGGTTAAGTAATTGTTGCTTTAACCTCCCTATGTTATCCACATGATCGAAATCCAAACACATCAATCCTGAGTGCATAATCAGTTCCTTTTCATTCCGTTTTCGGAATAATCCCGAAAAAGTACAATAGTCAAAATGGGTGGCTTTGTACCTTTTGGCTTCGGGAGAGGACTGCATCTGCCGCAGGTTCTCGGTTTGTGGTTGGGCATAATGTCCGATGACATAACGATACACATCCACAATACCTATAGCCCTCATCGGTTCGATGTTTTGAATGGGCTTGCGAAAGAATGAAAAGCAATAGTCGGTCGTTTCCATCATCTGATAATCTTTTTAGATTCGACAAATCGTCTGGCTTCTTCCATTAAGTCATCCTGTGTCTTATGCGATTTATTCTTCAACCAATCGTCAATCTCTGATTGCAGGAAAGCCTGTAGCTAACACTTGAAAAGGGACCCGGAACAACATTTAAAAAGTGCCCCACCCATGGGTATGTTTAACCGAACAAAATTGGTATATTCATAAAAACCAATGGCGTTCATAATATGTACCACATGGAAGAAAGAGATTCCATAATTCTCGCCTATAGGCGTGACGGATTGAGCATCCGTGAGATCGCCCGTCGTAACGGCATGAGCCGCAAGACTGTACGCAAGTATCTCCGGGCTTTCGAACAAGCGGTCGGTGACAACCCCGATGCGGAAGCAATGGACACGTACCTGCAGCAGCCTGTGCGCTATGACAGCAGCAAACGTGTCCGCAGAGTGATGAACCAGCAGGTGATGGAGGCGATAGACGGCTTCATGGCCCGCAACCGGTCTAATGCCGCGGCCGGATTGCGCAAGCAGCAGATGCGCAAGATTGACATGTGGCGCCGGTTGCGCGATCAAGGCATAGAGATTGCCTATTCGACGGTATGCCAGTATGCCCGTGCATTGGAAGTGGCGGTGTCCGCTCCAGCCAAGTCCCCGGCGGCGTTCATCCGCCAGGAGTATGAACCGGGGTTCCGGTGCGAGTTTGACTGGGGCGTGCTGACACTTTGGATTGCCGGTGTCAAGACGAAGCTGCACATGGCCGTGTTCACGATGAACCATAGCAACCTGCGGCGGGCATACCTGTTCTCCCCGCGAGGACACGTTGGCCCTGATGGAAGCACACCGCAACTGCTTCCGTGCTTTGGGGGGCACGCCGCAAGTAATGGCCTACGATAACATGCGGGTGGCCGTCAAGAAGTTCCTTGGACAGGAGCGCGAACATACCGATGCCCTGCGCCGCATGGAACTCCACTATTGTTTCACCCCTCATTTCTGTAATCCGCGTTCGGGATGGGAGAAAGGTAAGGTGGAGCGTTCGGTGGAACATATCCGCCGGCGGGCTTTCGCCTATGATGTCCGTTTCGGTTCGCTGGAGCAGGCGCAGTGTCATCTTGACAAGGTCTGTGACAGGCTCAACGGGGAGGCTTCCAACATGTCTGCGCAAGAGAAGAAGGAGCGCGTACAGGCCGATATTGCGGCTTTGCGGCCGCTTGACCACGGTGACATGGGCTGCTTTGAGCAGCGGCATGCCCGTGTCGGGAAGTATTCCACCATTACCGTCGATGGTGTGCATTACTCTGTGCCTGACCGGCTTGTCGGTCGGGAGGTACCCATAAAGATGTATTCCGAGCGTATTGTCGTGCTTGACGGTCGCGACAAGGTAGCCACGCATGTACGCTCCCGGCGTCTCGGTGACTGGTGTATCGACCTGATGCACTATCTGGGCACGTTCCTTCGCAAGCCTGCGGCGTTGGGACGATCCACGGCCATGCGACAGGTACACCCGGACGTGGCGGCACTGTTTCGCAAACATTTTACGGATTCTCCCAGATCGTTTGTCGAACTGCTCGTGTTTACCCGTGACAACCAGCGCACTTATGCCGACATACTGGCTGCGGCAGACCGTCTGTCCTCCCGGGGACTCAAACGCCTGTCTTCCGAACAATTGAGCGCCGAGATGCTGGCCAGTGACGGCAATGGAACCGCAAACGTCCGTCAAGACGCGGCCACCCTGACCCCGTCCGATCCACAACAGACCGCCATTGAAGAATCGGCCTCACAGACATTGGACACACTTTCGGCGATGATCGGATGTGGCGCCACACAACAACCTGTAAACAAAGTTACCGTCTAACAACATAAAAATTGCATAGCAATGGAACAAAACGAAAATCAAGACTCCATACGCGAACGGATACGTGCGTATGCCTTCGACCTCAAACTCCCTCTGGTACGACGCGACATCGACCTGCTTATACAGCAAGGACTTGATGAACGATGGAACCTGTGGATGTTCACGGCCGAACTCCTGCGTCAGGAAAAAGAAAACCGCTCGGAGAACCAGCGTCGGCATCGCATCAAAAATGCCGCGTTCCCACAGTTGCGATACCTCAACGAAATAGACACGGACGCGCTTCCGCCAGAAGCGCGGAAGGCCTTGCCAAACCTTGAGACACTTGATTTCATCAAGGAAGGGCGCAACCTTATACTATACGGGAATCCCGGTACCGGAAAGACCCATCTGGCTACAGCCTTGGGATTTCGGCCTGTAACGCGGGATACTCCGTACTGTTCACTTCCGTGCCCAGACTGCTTACGCAGATAAGGGAATGCCGGAACGCAATGACACTAAGGGCACTCGAGAACAAGTTCGAACGATACGACATGGTCATCTGCGACGAGTTCGGATACGTTTCTTGTGACAAGGCGGGAGCGGAGATGTTGTTCAACCATCTGTCACTCAGAACTGACAAGAAAACAACCGTCATTACAACAAATCTCGCATTCAACAGATGGGACGAGATTATTGCAGACAAAGTACTAGTTACAGCAATGGTAGACAGGCTAACGCACAAGGCGATTCTACTGAACATGACGGGAAAATCGTACAGAATGAAAGAAACACAAGATATGATAAATAAACAAATTTAATTAACTTTGCAAAACCTATCGGGTGGTACACGTTTCAAATGCTACCCGGGTCCCTTTTCAAGTGTTAGCTACAGCATAATCCACATCCACAAGGCTATACACCTTGCAGCTACGGTCCCCCATGCCGATGGTCTCGTCATCGACCTTGAAGTTGGTCATCGACACCACCTTGTCACGGAAGTTCATGGAGAAGAAACGGTCCACATACTCGCAGGCTTCCGTTTTGCCGAGGAATCGGGACTTCACGCCGGCATCCCTCAGCTGGTCGTGCACCTTGCGTATCTTCACCAAGAAGTCACGCCATTTCTTGTTGTCGAACGACATCAGACGGCTCTTCTTGTTCTCCTGTGTGATGGTGAGGTAGCAGACGCTGTCGGTAAAGGGTCTGCCGTTGAAATAGCGGAAGTAACTCTCGCTCAGGAACTCATGATTTCCACCGTTCTCTTCCTTGAATGCCTTCCTCACAAACACGTCCTGCTTGTGCAGCGCATAGCCTTCGCCCAAGGTCTGGGCAAGGGCGGCGAAGAGGTGGGTGAACTCATAGTAGGCCTCGATGTTGGCGGAATACTTCTGCACAGGGTTCTCCATCTTCAGAACAGCGGAGTATTCGCCCGTCTTGGTATAGAGCACGCCGATGCCATCCACTTCCTCGATGGAGAAGTAGATGTCCTGGAAGATGCGCTTGCGCTTCCCTCCCGTGCCGAATGCCTTGACACTGATGGCCATGCCCACGCAGATGGCTGAGAATATGAGTATGATGTATAGGGTCATTGTTCTTTTTCTTTTTTAATCGCAAAAAGGCGGGCGCACCCTCATGCGTGATGCCCCCACCTCCATTCACTTACAATCATTGATAGCTTTCCACTTGGACATAATGGATTCTCTTTTTTGTTTTACACTTTCTTTGAATAGGCATAGATGAATATGCCGTTGTCACTCTTCTTGCTGTGCAAGCCCTTGCGCTGCTTCATGACGATGAGAACGCCACCGACAGCTACGGCGAGGACTAGCAGCACGAGTCCTGCCACGAAACCGAAGATGCAGTAGCCGAGGATGAAACCCGCAACGGCTCCTCCTGCGGTGGCTGCCGCCCAGTAGATGTAGCGTCCCTGCAACCCGAAGAACTCCAATGGACGTTGCAGTCCCTTGAAAATGGGATAATCCGGAAAACGCTCTTGCTTTGTATCTGCCATAACTGTCAGTGTTTTAACGTTCTACATACTCACAATCTCACGCTGCGTTTAACCTCCAATGCCGAAGAACAGAGGCAGTGCCTGGGCTGCTGCAATGAGGAAAATACATGCGCCGACGACCATCATGATCTTCTTTTTCACGTCCTGTTCCTCGTTGTTCATGGCGATGTAAACGCTTATGGCTCCGACAATTGCAACGACACCTGCAATGGCATAGCAGAGCTTCACCACGATAGGTACATACTTGGCAATCTCCTCCGTCACTGTGGTAAGCGCGGTCGTTCCTGCCGAGTAGTCGCCGGCTGCGTTCTGTGCCATTGCTGCGGTGGTGCCGACAAGCAACATCAGGGCGAGCGTTTTCATGCGCTGTGAAGAGAAGAATCCCTTCACCTTCTTGTTAATCCTTTCAAACATTCTTTTTACCTTTTAATTTGTTACACTTTGAGTTATCTTATCTCGTATCACCTGTATCTCAAATCTGATAACCGAAGAAAGCGGGGAAGACGATGGTCGCTCCTATGAGGAACAGGCAGGCTCCCACCAGCATCATGATGTTCTTCTTCACTCCTTCTTCGCCCGTATTCATCTTTATATATATCTGCAAGGCGCTGACTATGACCACGATGCCCGCCACTGCATAGCACAGATAAACGATATAGAGCATCATCGTCACGGCATAGTCATGGGCACTCGCAAGTGCGTCCGCTCCCCAGCTGTAGTCCACGTTGCCACACTTAGCACTGGCCAGAGCTGGGGTTAAAGCGGCATATAATGATAGAAATGCACTTCTTGTTTTTGACATCATATCTCATTATTGAGTGATTCCACCTTGACCATGTCACGTCCATTGTGACGAAGACCGCGGGCGATGATGGTGTTGTTCAATTCTTCCGAATACATGGGGTCGGAATAGGTGGTATTCACTTCCTCCATCTTCTTCTCGATTGCGCTTTGTATCTTTTCAAGCACATGAGGCTTGCTCTCTTCCGCAGTGGCGGCTGCCTCCTCTGTAGGCTCTGCAAGCTGCTTCTCCTCGTAGGCTGTCTCATATTGGTTGTCGCCTACGCTGAAACCACCGTCGCTCTCGCTGACCGCTATCGACTCTTCCTCGTCGGTCATGTCACTGACATCAAACGACTCGCCCTGTGACTTCTCGTCCTTGGGCTTTCCGTACAGATCCTGCACGATGATGACCGTATAGTAGATGACATAGATTATGGTCACGACAATGGCGAATATTACAAATGACTTCATATTTTCAAGTTTGATTTTACTATGGTTTGGCTTATTGCCGATGCAAAGGAACTACCTTTTCTTCAATCTTAAACCGAAATGACTTTCCGCGGAGCCAAATCTTAACTCTAATTTTGATTACACTCGCAATCATACTCAAAAATCAAACTCGAAAGGCACAAAAAAAGCCCTTCCGATAGGGAAGAGCTTGTAAAGAGGGTGGATGAAAAAAATGTGGATGGCTATATGGTCAGGTACTTGCCATGGGAGAAGTCCTGATGTTCGTTAGAGAAAACATAGCCCAACTGGTTGGACAAGCATTGGGTGTTGCCTATCCTGGCATCGATGTTGGTGTGCGAATGTCCGTATATCCAATAGTCTATGCCGCTATCGGTGATATAGTCCTCCAACTCTACGGTGAACGCCACGTTTGCCTTGCTGCCTTGAAACTTTGGGTGGAGCATACGGAACGATGGTACATGATGGGTGACAACAATCTTATGGGCTGCTTGCGAATATGCCACTGCATCCTTGATAAAGGTGAGGCAACGTTCATGCTCAGCATTGAATTGGGCATGGGTCATCAGCTCACCTTTATATAATATACGGCGGAAGTCGCTTATCACTTGCTCGGTGAAGTAAGCGTCCTCCAAAGGAATCCTCGACCAAAGGGTGGAGAGGATGATGTCGGTGTCGCCAATCCTCGCAATACCGTTGTAGTGGCTGAATACATTGGGACGTACCTCCAAGAGATAGCCGTCGGGCAGTGTCGCCACATCATAATATTTGTAGAACTCATGGTTGCCCATGCAGCAATGCACCTCCTTGTAGTTCTCCGATGCCCAGTCCCAAAAGGGATGCTTGGAGTAGTTGTCATCGCCGAGATAGCCGATGTCGCCGGCAAGCAGCAGTATGTCGCCCGTCACCTCCAAGGGGTGGGCTTTCAGATACCGCCAATTGTCGGCAAACTCCAGATGCAGGTCGGATGCGTATTGTATCTTCATATTGGTCATGCTTCTATAAACAATTCATCCAGTTGATCTAACAGTCCGGTCACAAATGCCTCGTCTTGACCGAGTGACTTTGACAATGGTTCTGCGAGAGTTGACCAGTCGGCTCTGATGGAGGCGACAAACTCCCTTATACATGCCACTATTGAAGCAGGAGCCTCAATGTTGTCCTCAGTCATTATGACCACATTTTTCAGGATGTCCGAACGGTGCTTCTTGATGTCTTTGGTGTTCACATGCTTGCCGTCCCGCTTGTCTGCCATGAGATTTAGGTAGGCTCTTGCCTTCAGTGCTATCAAGGCAGCGGAATTGGCATGGCGTATGCCATCAGTCAGTTGGCTGTGTGCGATAGTAAAGTGATAGTAATCATCGTCCATGATGATGGCACTAAGACTCGACACATCTTCATCGGTCGGGATAGGTTCTATGACAAATCCCTTTGGCTCTCCAAGCACGTCGGGGTGGCGTGACAGCAGTTCTATCATCTCGGGATAGCCGTCTTTACCATCAAGGAAACGATACATTTCATACCTTGGTGGCTCACCAGCCTCCTGTTTCCTCTTTTCAGGTCGATAGCCAGCCTCCCGCACAAACTGCCAGAAGCGATTGGCGAAAGCCTCGGTCATGTTCTCTACGATGACTATCATGTCGATGTCGTGTGTGGCGCGTGGACGCACCACGGTATTGGTCATGGTGATGTCACAGGCTGCTCCGCCTATCACCACATAGTTTTCTGAGTATTCCGCAAATGCTTCACGGAACTTGACTAATCCTTCCATTTCTGTTCACTGATTATTCGTTCTACTTCTTTTTCTACTCTCGGATCATCATCATCTCTCAACGAAAGGACAAGGGAAAGGCGATCAACCCACTGGCTTTTGTCGCCCATTTTGCTGACAACAGGGTATTTCCATACCTCTATGATATAGTTGCCGTCATAGATGTTGGGATTCTCCATGACATCAGCCGACTTGACGGCACGATATTCCTTGCTTGTCATCATTATCATCTCTTCCCGGTCACGATTAAGCATGGAATAATGTGCCAGGGCATTGATGCCGCATAGGGTATTCCGCATCCAAGCGTATGTTATCGCAAAAGATGCGGTTCTCCACAGGTGACAGCAAGACGTTCTGAGCCTTGTCCCACAGTTCCTTGCCCTTCAACTCGAAGTGTACCACCTTGCTGCGCTGTCCGTTCTGAATCTTTTGACACAGTCCTACATCTTCAAGACAGGTGACACCCAACGTGACGCTTTCGTAAGAATATGGAAGCAACGGTGCAATATCCCTTGGCGACATTCCTTCAATACTGCCCACCTGTAGGTGATAGAGTAGTATGTATTGCGCCACAGGGGTCAATACTTCGGCAATCTTCCTGTTGCTTGTCTTCTCCAATGCTATGATGCCTGGCAGATGGGCATATTCCTCGGACATGACAAAGAAGACTCCTTTGTCTGCCAGTCTGTGTCGCTCGTAGGTGGGTCCGGGCGCAAGGATAAACACCGCAGGCAGTCCCAGGGCTTCGGTCAACCGCTTGCCCGTGATGGCGCAAGTCCGTGGAGAGGGATTGCCCTTCTTGGGCTCAACGAACAGCAGGGGCGTGCCTTGGTATGTGCCATCATAGAAACGGTATGAGAGTTTCTCGCCAACCGTGATGCCTTTCAGGCTTTCCTTGGCACGAGGTTCCACCTCAAAGCGTCTGCCCAATATCCTTATTTCTTTTTTCAATTCCATTCTGCTACATTTTAATAATGTATTAAAACGATGCAAAAATAAGGATAATAATTGAGAATCAAGCATGTTTGGGCGAAAAAGTGCAGATTTGATATGTAATTTCAATGCATTTGAGCCATTTTTGCATCAAATGATGGTGTTTTCGTCTTTATAATGTCATTCAGATGCCGTTCGTTTCTTCCTCATCAGATAGTCGTTGACATCCTTGTAGTCGGCATATCTGAAGGACTCGTCCGTCACCCTGTACTCGAATACATTGCTGATGCTCTCAACCGTCTTGCGTCCTGCCTGGTCGTTGTCGAGGAAGCAATGGATGTGGGTGTAACGGTCAAGGTAATGCAATGCCTGTTTGAGGTTGGCGACTGAGTTCAGTATCATATAGTCGCAAGGGCTTTCAACGACAAACCATCGGTCTTGCTGTTTAACGAGGGTCATATAAGCAAGGAAGTCCATGAAGCCCTCAAAGACCAGACAACCGTTTTGCCACTCGTTGAACGTATGGGCAAGCAGGGTGATGTCCTTATGCCCGATGCAGCCCTTGAAATAGGGATTGCGCACCTCATGTCCTTCACTCAGATTGCCAAATGCAATGCCATAGTAATGTTTTTGCTCAACCTTGTAGTGTATCTCCCTGCAATACATCCTGCCAATGGTGATGTCTATCCGTCGGCTACTGAAATAGGACAGCAGAGAATGGTTGCTCAGTGGGAGCAGCTTCACATCGTTCATCTTGGTTGTCGTGTATTCCTTGGCTGCGATAGCGGTCTCGATTGCCTTATCCACAGTGGCAATACTCTTGGACGCAAGGTAGGCAAGGGCATCGGAAACGGATTGTTTGTTATACATACGCTTTACCAGCTCCACAAGGTCACCGCCCTCCTTAATGGCGTAGTCGTACCACAGGTTCTCCTTCTTGCTGACCTTGAACGATGCGGTCTTCTCGTCCCTGAAGGGTGACAGATACCAGTAGGCATTGCCCTTCTTCTTTTTCAGCGTTACATTCTCCTTGTCTAAGAAGTCTATAATGCTCAGTTTCTTCGATTGTTCAATATTCATTGTACTTTCATTTGTTCGGTTTTACTTTGTCCATGGAAACAGTTTACTTTACCCTTTCTCCTATATAGGCACACCCGTAAACTAAACCATTTGCTAAACTACTTTTCCGCTTCCCAATTCAGCCTCCGATTTCGGTTTACTTTGGCCTTATTTCTTATATATAGGTACGGACGTAAACTAAACTGGTTTCTGAACTGTTTTTATTCCTCTTCATGGAACAGGTCAATCTCGGCAGGTGTATATCCGAAATAGTAATGATTATCCCGCTTCACTATGAGCTTTTGCTCGTTAATCAGGTATTTCAGCATTTTGATGATGACGCTTCTGCCACGCTTAAAGCCAATGTCTGCATAGGCTTGCGTTAATTCCTCCACCATGCGATCGAATCCTTTGATAGGTTTCTCCTTGAATGCAGCCGTCAGCGCCTCGTTATGCTGTTCGGATGTCAAGTCTTGGTAAGTAAACCTTGACGGTTGCTTGTCACCTTCTTCCTTCTCCGGCGTGTGCTCGACAATCTCTGGCAACCCTTCCTCATTGACTGTAAAGGCAAACGGCTTGAACTCCTTCTCACGGATGTGCATCGCCTTCACCTCGCTGATGTCGGGATTGGTGGTGCTCTTGGTGATGACAAGCACCGTCTCTGCCTTGTTGTTCATCTCCGTACCGATATGCCCGCGCACGTTATTGTCGCCCTTGTTCTGATGCAATACGCAATGGATGTGCAGGTCATACTTTGATGACCATTCCATCATCTTGTTGATGACCTCGACCGATTCTCCCGCATTGTTGATGTCGAGAAGCAGGTCTCTGATTCCGTCGATGATGACCAGTCCATAGCTTTGGTCTTGGGCAAGCGCATAGTCTATGACCTCTATCCTGACGGAGGGCGTGTACTCTCTCAGACAGATAAAGTCAAGGTTCTCGTTGTCGATGCTTGTAGGTAGACCAGCGAGCTTCAGGATGCGCTCCAGCACATTATGGCAGTGATAGCGGCTCTGCTCCGTATCTACATACAGTATCTTGCGTTTCCCCTCTGGCAGACTGGCGCGATAGTTCAGTACCTTGCCGTTGGCGAGGGAAGCGGCTACCAAGGCAGACACGTTGAAGGTCTTTTTCGCCTTTGCCTTACCAGTAGAAGCACTGAAGTTGCCCAATGTGGCTATGCTGGAATTATCAACCCATATAATCTGAGGAGGTGTTTTATAAGTATCTGTTGCCTTTATCAACGATTCGCTCAATATGCGATTGAGACGCTGTACTCCTTCCTCTTTTGAGTTAGGCTGTACATGTTTGTTATTTTCTTCCATTTTCATTCTTTCGGATTATCAATTTCTATTTTCGTTACCATTCCAATGACCTCTTGTTTGTTTTGGAGCAGCCACTTGTCGATTTCTTCTCTATTAAAATACAGCATTTTTCCCCTTGGCTTATAGTGTGGAACTTCTTTTGCGGCTGTAAGTTTGTATAGCAGGCTTTCAGAAACACCAATATACTTACATGCTTCGTCAAACCCCAAGACGGTTTTGGTCTGCTTGACCATCTTCTCCAATTCCTCGATTCGCTCTATTAGTTTGTCAATAGGTCCCAAAGCCTCCAAACTGTCTTCTATTGCGACAATTCGCTCATAGAGTCTAAAATGTCTTTCATTCATGTGTCACGTACCTTAATTAAATTGTTTACAGACAGTAGCACGGTTATATTAGCCGTCTATTCTTTCTTTGTGTAGATAGTACATATTCCTCTGCTTCTCTTTGAATCTCGTTCTTCGATTTGCCCTTGGTTCCTTGAAGCCATTCATCTATCTCAGATTTGAGGAACATGATGCGTTTGCCTCTCTTGTGAAACGGTATTTCCCGATTGCTTGTCCAGCAATATATGGTATGCTCTACCGGATGTGTTGGGAGATAAGCACATAATTCAGCAACCGTAAACCATGTTTCTTCTTTTTCTGATTGAACAAGTTCATATATACCATCAATCTTGTCTTCTAATGATGACAGCTTTTTCAGTACCCCCGTTATAGCGTTGGGAATATCTTCAAATCTTATACTATTTTCTTCCATGCTAATTATTTTTTATGATTTTTGATGCAAAGTTATGGGGAGACTGTCACTAAATAGAAAAAGTAACGTGATAGTAAGGCAGTATCAACCAAACTATCACGTTTTTACTTTCATTTAGCAGAATTATTGTGATTTATTCCTCTCTTAATATCTGTTCGATGGATTTGCAGATGGCATATTGACTTGCTGTCATGGAAACGTTTCTTCTTATCCTTGAAAGAGAAGAGGAAAGACAACTTGAAGTTATGAATTTCTCTGTTCCATCCTTTTTGATACTGGTTAAGAAGCGACCTTCTCCCATGACATATTGCCAATTATTGTTTATCAAATGGTATTGAGCCATAGCGTCAAACAGTACGGCTACATTACGTACATTCTTTACACGGATAGATGCGTCCAAGTCGCACTTGAATAGGCGACACAACTCGCTACGCACATCACTGTTGTCGGCAAAATCAAATATGTCGTGACTTTGGACAAGTTCTACCAACAAATCCATCTGTCTGTCTGACAATTGGCATCCCAAAGTGAGGATGGACGATTTCTTTCGGGTAAGGATTGGCAGACCAGTACCCACATGTTGAAGAAACAACTCAATAAGTTCCTGCTTGGAATAATCTTCTTTTTTCTTGATTATTGACACACACTTAGAGTCTCTAAACAAAGTACCAATAATGCCAATTGCCATCTGTCGCGAGTTCTTACAACGTGCACAATCACAGTCAATATATTGGTGACTGCGCTCAAATAGTTCTATGAAGTACTCTGTCTTCATATGATTCTTTTCAGCTTGAAGATACCAACTTCTTGCGATCTCAAACAACTCATACAGTTCTCTGTAGAAGTCTTCTGTACACTCCACATGTTTGTGGACACGCTTGCTCTCTTCAAAAAGAGAGAAGCCAAAAAAGGCTGTCTTTTTTCATTTTTATCTGTTTATTGTTATAAATGTTTGGTTTCCACGAAAGGTTAAAGTGCCAAAACAATAGCATCATTACATAGAATGTTGAAAATGAAAGGCACTAAAAACCACCTGTACAATAAAGGACTTATTGATACAAGTGGTCTTCTATACTAAGTGCTTACAAATGATAATCACTATTCATCTATGTCCAACTTAAAAGCTTCTGTAGCTTCATCTTTCTTCTTGTCAATTACTTTTGCGTAGATTTGCGTGGTTTTTACATTGGTATGCCCTAACATTTTGCTTACGGTATATATGTCTGTACCGTTAGCCAATTGTAACGTTGCATAGGTGTGGCGGAAGCAATGAAAGGTGATGTGCTTGGTAATCCCTGATGCTTTTACCCACCGTTCCAAAGGCCTAGATATCCATGAAGGGTCAGGCAGTCCGGCAAACACCAACAGTTCTCCGTCTTTCTTGCGCTCACCGCAAAGCTTGTATGCCTGTGGCGATATAGGCATGTATTCAACGCCCTTAGTCTTCTGCTGAGTGAAATTGAGACGGTACCCACCATTGTATTCTTCAACCTCTGACCATTTAAGCTTTTGAATATCGCTATGTCGCATTCCTGTCAGTGCAGAGAACAAGGCTGCCCGTTTTAGTATATCATCACACGGAGTCTTTGCCAATATATTAAGTTCTTCCAGTGACAGATACTCTCTTCGAGCACTCTGAAACATGATATTTTTAGCCTTGGCAGCAATATCACAATTCAGATAGCCATCCACGAAAGCTTGTTTGAGTGCCGCCTTGAAGATAGAGAAGTACGTCGATGCCGTATTCCTTGAAATAGTTCCTTTCTTAGAACCACCCTGCGGTGCCTTTATCAAGAAGGAACGGAATGCCTCAATATACTTCATGTCAATCTGCGAGAACTGTATGTAGTCACACTTGGCAAACATTGACAACAGTGTGTGCAATCTGCGCCAGTTGACAACTATCGATTCTGACGCAGTTTCCTCTCTTTCTTTGATTAACTTCTCAATATACTCCAGAACATTGCATTTTGAGCGTTCGCTTTGTTCTGCCATTTCCATTTGCTGGTCAGTAAAGAGAGCCATGTTGTCGTACTCTTTTTGACGCAGGACTCGAACGCCATCCGCATAAAGGCAAGTTTCCATATCTTGCTTGGATTTACACTGAATAACGCCATTGTCATCTCGCTTGGGCTTGTACTTTATTCTACCAGCAACGGCTCGCTCGCTTCGTCGTTTATCCCATATAGGGGTAGTAATAGACCTCCTGAGATATTCACGCACTCGTTTGGGTTTGTCATTTCCCGTCTCATAAACAGGATAAGCTTCAAGATAGATGAACCACTCATCTCTCCACTCACTTTTCTTTAATTTGACGGAGACTTTAGTATAATCTAATCTTTTCATAATGGTTTTATATCTTTATAAAGTTTGTCTATTGATTCCTTGTGAGCATACACATAATTACCGATTTGCCGGGTCGGTATTGAGTATTTTCGTATATGAGCATACACGGTGCTGTCATCCAGATGAAATTTCTTGGAAATCTCACCTATTGTATAGCAATCCTCTGGTTCCATGCGGTACATGGTAACTGGTTTCCTTGGCTTGGTGTCAAGCGGAGACTGTCTTAACGGAAACAGATTCATTAGTTCTCCTTTGCATACAAGTCGTATTCCTTTCTCTGGCTCAATGAAGGAAATCTTTTTCATGTAGATGAGCCTATAAATGGTTGAGCGGCTTGCACCAAACATAGCATACGCTTCCGTTATGCTGATATACTCTTTAGACTTGGGCATATTGCTTACAATCTTGTCCAGTTCAAGTTGGCGTTTTTCTTCATCATGCTTACGCTTCCACGCCACCTTGGAGCATTTGGGTGAACAATACCAGGACTCCAAAGTCCTTGCGAAGAACTCTTCTCCGCACACAGGACATTTCCGTACTATCTTATACTTTGCTACTGCCATAATTCATTCATTTTGTAGTTCTTAATATCTATTCTTCTCATCATATCTACTTTTTCTTACAGGTACAAATAAGGTACAGATGTTTATAATAATAACGCAAAGATAGCAATATTATTGTGTACGGCCAAAAACAAGAAAAGCGTGTAACTCATTGAGCTACACGCTTTCCATTTGATATTGTATTCTTATTTCTCTATGTGCTTATTTCACTTCCTCAAAATCAGCATCCTGCACATTATCGCCATGCTTTGTATTATCCTGAGCACCGCCTTGTTGCCCTGCATTCATATCAGGACCAGCTTGTGCACCACCCTGAGCACCGCTCTGGGCATACATTTCAGCACTTGCAGCCTGGAATGCCGTATTCAGTTCGGCCATGGCAGAATCTACGGTAGCCAGGTCTTGAGCCTTATGGGCATCTTTCAGCTTCTGCAAAGCAGCTTCAATCGGAGCCTTCTTGTCGGCAGGGAGCTTGTCGCCGAGTTCCTTCAACTGATTTTCGGTTTGGAAAATCATAGAGTCGGCCTGGTTCAACTTGTCTACTTTCTCACGCTCTTTCTTATCTGCTTCGGCATTGGCTTCGGCTTCGGCTTTCATCTTTTCGATTTCTTCCTTGCTCAAACCGCTGGAAGCTTCGATACGGATAGCCTGTTCCTTACCGGTAGCCTTATCTTTGGCAGACACCTTCAAGATACCGTTGGCGTCGATATCGAATGTCACCTCAATCTGAGGAATACCGCGACGTGCCGGAGCAATACCTGTCAGGTTGAACTGGCCGATTGACTTGTTCTGTGCAGCCATCGGACGCTCACCCTGCAATACATGGATGGTAACCTCCGTTTGGTTGTCGGCGGCAGTAGAGAATGTCTCGCTCTTCTTGCAGGGGATGGTAGTGTTGGCATCAATCAGCTTCGTCATCACACCACCCATAGTCTCGATACCCATAGACAGCGGAGTAACATCCAGCAACACAACGCCCTTGATTTCGTCCGTCAAAACGGCACCTTGCACGGCAGCACCTACGGCCACCACCTCATCCGGATTCACACCCTTGGAAGGAACTTTACCGAAGAAATCTTCTACCAACTTCTGTACAGCTGGGATACGTGAAGAACCACCTACGAGGATTACTTCATCAATGTCCGCATTGTTCAGACCAGCATCGCTCATAGCCTTCTTACAAGGTTCCAAACAAGCTTGAATCAAGTTGTGAGCCAGAGCCTCGAACTTGGCACGGGTCAACGTCTTCACCAAGTGCTTGGGCACACCGCCTACGGGCATGATGTACGGCAAGTTGATTTCAGTGCTTGTAGAAGAGGACAGCTCAATCTTAGCCTTTTCAGCAGCTTCCTTCAGACGTTGCATAGCCATCGGGTCTTGAGTCAGGTCGGCACCTTCGTCGTTCTTGAACTCCTGAACCAGCCAGTCGATGATTACCTGGTCGAAGTCGTCACCACCCAGGTGAGTGTCACCGTTGGTTGACAATACTTCGAACACACCGCCACCAAATTCGAGGATAGAGATATCGAATGTACCACCACCAAGGTCGAATACGGCAACCTTCATATCCTTATGAGACTTGTCGATACCGTAAGCAAGAGCTGCGGCAGTCGGCTCGTTCACGATACGCTTTACTTCAAGACCTGCAATCTGTCCGGCCTCCTTTGTAGCCTGGCGTTGGGAGTCGGAGAAGTATGCCGGAACGGTAATTACGGCTTCCGTCACTTCTTGTCCCAAATAGTCCTCGGCAGTCTTTTTCATTTTCTGCAGAATCATTGCAGAGATTTCCTGCGGAGTATAGAGACGTCCGTCGATGTCTACACGCGGAGTATTGTTGTCACCCTTTACTACTTTATAAGGCATACGGCCGATTTCTTTCTGTACCTGGTCCCAGTTTTCGCCCATGAAACGTTTGATGGAGAAAACCGTACGGGTGGGGTTCGTGATAGCCTGACGCTTGGCAGGATCACCGATTTTACGTTCGCCACCATCAACAAATGCTACTACTGAAGGAGTGGTGCGCTTGCCTTCACTGTTTGCAATTACTACAGGTTCGTTACCTTCGAATACTGCAACGCAAGAGTTTGTTGTTCCTAAGTCAATACCAATAATTTTTCCCATGATCGTTATTTTTTTATTTGTTATTATTCTGTTTCGACGTCCACCTCAGTGGCAGACGCCAATAAAAAGACAAACGTTGTGCCAAATTGTTCAGAGCAGCCGCAGATTTATACTTGTGGCAGTTTGTCTGTCAGTTTGGCAGAATTAAAATCATTTTTTCTGTCGGAAATTACCATTTGTTAATTTCCATTCCATTCAAAAGCTCTACTTTTGTCGCCCGAATCAGAGATGATAAAACATGAACAACATTAATCATTTCCCTTGCATACCTTTAACCGTTCCTCCATGGAGGAAATATTGTTCCACCGTGGAGAAAATATCATTCCACCACGAGGGAAATATCGTTCCACCATGGTGGAACGATTAAGGATTAGTTAACATTGGGCTTAATCGTAGCAACGGAAATGATTGGTTTTCACATATAAAGAAATAAATAAGATGAGTATGGAAAAGATGAGAGACAGTATCGACTTCAAGAACACGGACATCAAGACATTATTCCGCAAACTATTGCTTCCTACTGTACTGGGGATGATTTTCTCCGCACTATTCGTTATCACCGACGGCATCTTTGTCGGAAAAGGAATCGGCAGTGATGCTTTGGCGGCGGTCAACATTGTGGCACCGCTATGGTTGTTTTCTACGGGTGTGGGACTTATGTTCGGGGTCGGCGCCTCTGTGGTAGCCTCCATTCATCTGTCACACGGGAAGGTCAAGGTGGCACGCATCAATATCACGCAGTCGGTAGTCATATCTTCCTTGTTGCTGATGTGCACCTCCACCCTATTCTGTTCATTTGCCCCGCAGGTGGTAAAGCTGCTCGGAGGGTCTGAACGGCTCACGCCATTGGCTGTGGAATACATGCTTTGGTTTGTGCCTTTCTCTCTGTTCACGGCATTGCTCAATTCGGGTATGTTTTTTCTGAGGCTGGACGGTTCGCCCAACTTCGCCATGATGTGCAATGTGGTGGCTGCCGTTCTGAACATCCTATTGGATTATCTGTTCATCTTCCCCTTTGGCTGGGGAATGTTCGGTGCCGCACTGGCAAGTGCTATAGGCACTACGGTAGGCGCATTGATGATAGTATTCTATCTGATGCGCCGCCGATGCGCACTGCGCTTCCACCCCATTAAGATGAGCCGGAAAAGCATGCAACTGATGCGCCGCAACATTGGCTATATGTGCCGATTGGGTTCCTCCGCCTTCTTGTGCGAGGTGGCGATTGCCTGCATGATGTTTGTCGGCAACCAGGTGTTCATCCATTATCTGAAGGAAGACGGAGTGGCGGCATTCAGCATTGCCTGCTATTTCTTTCCTATTATATTTATGGTATATAATGCCATTGCGCAGTCGGCACAGCCGATTATCAGTTATAACTACGGCCTGAACGAGAGCCAACGTGTCCGCCGCGCCTACTTGCTGGCACTGAAAACGGCCATAGGCTGCGGGGTATGTTTTGCCCTGACCACAATATTCTGCAGCCCTGAAATTGTCGGCATGTTCATAGACCGCAGTTATCCGGCTTATGACATAGCGGTAAAAGGGTTACCTTTGTATGCCACCGGCTTCGTGTTCTTTGCCGTCAACATCGTATCCATCGGCTATTTCCAGAGTGTGGAGCGTGCCAAGTATGCCACAGTTATCACCCTGCTGCGTGGTTTTATCCTGCTGACAGCCTGCTTTTTCGGACTGCCCCTGCTATTGGGAGACCGGGGAATCTGGCTTGCCACTCCTCTTGCAGAAATGCTGACAACCCTCTTTATCCTCGTGATTTACATATCCGGGAAAAAGGAGCATAAAGAAAAATCCGTATCTTTAGACAAGATGGGCTGTACCCCAACATAACTTTTTCATGCAAGCATAAAAGTCCTGTCTTCGGTTTACACTATCTTTGCAGCATGGAAACTATGATAAAGAAATTCTGCAAGAAGTATAAACTACCGGAAAACACTTTGCACGAACTTCTGTCACACATGGCAGAAGTTCGTTTCAGCAAGGGAGAACTCATTATCAGCGAAGGGGAAAGGAACAGCAACTTCTATCTTTTGAAGAAAGGCATCTGGCGCGCCTACTACCTGACAGACGGCACGGAAAACTCCCTTTGGTTCGCCGCACCGGGCGACACAGCTTTCTCATCGTGGGGATATGTGGACAGCGAGGTTTCCCTCATCAACATCGAATCGGTGAATGAAAGCATCGCCTATTGTATCAGTAAGCCTGAGCTGGAAGCCCTTTTTTCGCATTCCATAGACATGGCCAACTTCGGCAGAAGAATCTTTGAGCGGGAAATTCTGTCGGTAGACAGTTCCACAGTAGCCTACGGCACCCCTCCCACTGCCAAAGAAAGGTACATGACGCTGATGGAAGAGAATCCGGAACTGCTGCAGGATGTACCGCTCAAGTATCTGGCTTCTTATCTCTACATCACTCCGCAATCCCTGAGCCGGATACGCGCAGGATTAAAGAAAAAGTAAAAGACCTTTTTATGTCAAGATGCAAAAAAGGCTCTTAGCAGATTATTTCTGTAAGAGCCTTTTTTATTTCAACCTATCTTGTCAGTTCTTCACCAACACCATCACCAGGTTATTGTCAGCATCGTACAGCCCGATGCCTCCGCCTGCCAGCTTGCCAAAAGACTGAACGGAATTCAAGGCTTTCAGCACACGGCCTTCCACCTCCATATCAGGGCATGCCATCATAGTACTGATAACTTGCGGGAAAGAGATTGCCGACGGGTTTTCATCATCAACCTGGAAAGCGCCGTTAATCAGATTGCAACCCGCATTGCCGTGCAAGCGCTTTTCTGCAATATTAAATTCAATGAACGGCTGCTTCTCCATTCCGTCGGGAATAGCCTCGCCCGCAGCCTCACTAATTATCCACTTTCCTTCCAAATCAGACAACTTGGAAACGGATTCTTTCTTCTGCAACACGACTATGGGACGATTGGAAGCACCGCATAAAGCTATATTTTCCTTTCCCAGCTTCTTATACTTTTTCACTTTGTTCAAAGCCGACAACACATTATTTTCTACAGTCATATCCGGACAAGCCATACGGGTACTTGCCAAAGCGCCAAGGTCAATCGTGCCGGGCTTGGCATTCACGTCAAACGAACCCATCATACGGTTGCAACCACTGTTGCCAAATACTTTTCCAGTCTTTGTGTCAAAACCGATATAGGGAAATTCCTGACCCGGAGCAGGGACTACGGCAGTACCATTCACTTCAATAATATTCCACTCACCGCTGATGGAAGAAAGAGTTGCAGCATTTTTGGTTGATGCACAAGAAGACAAGCCCATCAACACGCTTGCCATGCATAGGGAAACAAATACTTTTTTCATTGTTATTCGTTGTTTAAGTTAATTTATTCAAGGGGCAAATATATAGAAAATAACCCAAATGCAAGTAATTTGTTTAATATTTGAAGCATTTACCTCAAAGTATTTAGCAGGATTTTAATGTTTATCTAAGAATTAACCCTTATATTTGCTCTCCGTATTTTTTATAAACCTAATATAATAATATAGTACAAAGAAATGGGTAAAGTTCTTATTATCGGTGCAGGCGGTGTAGGTACCGTTGTTGCGCACAAAGTGGCTCAAAATCCTGATGTGTTTACAGAAATCATGATAGCCAGCCGCACCAAGTCCAAATGTGACGCTGTTGTCAAGGCAATCGGTAACCCGAACATCAAAACCGCCCAGGTAGATGCCGACAGCGTGGACGAACTGGTAGCACTCTTCAATAGTTTCAAACCCGAAATCGTCATCAACGTAGCCCTCCCCTACCAAGACCTCACCATCATGGAGGCTTGTCTGCAAAGTGGAGTCAACTATCTGGATACCGCCAATTATGAGCCGAAAGATGTTGCCCACTTTGAATACAGTTGGCAATGGGCCTATAAGAAACGCTTCGAAGATGCCGGACTGACCGCCATCCTCGGTTGCGGTTTCGACCCGGGAGTGAGCGGCATCTATACTGCATACGCCGCCAAACATCATTTTGACGAAATACAATATCTGGACATCGTGGACTGCAATGCCGGAAATCATCATAAAGCATTCGCCACCAACTTCAATCCGGAAATCAACATCCGTGAGATTACACAAAACGGACGCTATTATGAAAACGGAGAATGGGTGACAACCAAGCCGCTGGAAATCCACAAAGACCTGACTTATCCGAACATCGGTCCACGCGACTCCTACCTGCTTTATCACGAAGAACTGGAGTCTCTAGTGAAGAATTTCCCCACCATCAAGCGTGCACGCTTCTGGATGACGTTTGGACAAGAGTATCTAACCCACCTGCGCGTTATCCAGAACATCGGCATGGCACGCATAGACGAAGTGGAATATAACGGCATGAAGATTGTTCCGCTGCAATTCCTGAAAGCCGTCCTCCCCAACCCGCAAGACCTGGGCGAAAACTACGAAGGCGAAACATCCATCGGTTGCCGCATCCGCGGACTAAAGGATGGCAAAGAGCGTACCTACTATGTATATAACAACTGCAGCCACCAGGAGGCCTACAAGGAAACCGGTATGCAGGGCGTAAGCTATACCACCGGTGTGCCCGCCATGATTGGTGCCATGATGTTCCTCAAGGGATTGTGGAAAAAACCGGGTGTATGGAATGTTGAAGAATTCAATCCGGACCCGTTCATGGAACAGCTCAACAAACAAGGCCTGCCTTGGCATGAGATTATCGACGGAGACTTGGAAGTTTGAAATTAATGATTAAACATTAATCATTATCCACTAATCATTAAACATTAACAAAGTGAATATAGGAGATAAAGCACCCGAAGTATTGGGTATCAACGAAAAAGGTGAAGAAATCCGCTTGAGCGACTATAAGGGAAAGAAGATTGTACTTTACTTCTACCCCAAAGACATGACATCCGGCTGCACGGCACAAGCCTGCAACCTGCGGGATAATTATGCCGACCTGCGCAAAGCCGGTTATGAAGTCATCGGCGTCAGTGTGGACAGCGAAAAGTCACACCAGAAATTTATTGAGAAAAACAATCTGCCTTTTACCCTGATTGCAGACACCGACAAGAAGCTGGTAGAACAATTCGGAGTATGGGGCGAGAAAAGCATGTATGGCCGCAAATATATGGGAACGTTCCGCACAACTTTCATCATTAATGAAGAAGGTATTGTAGAGCGTATCATCACTCCGAAAGAAGTGAAGACCAAAGACCATGCGGCACAAATTTTATAATCATTAAACATTAACAACGTGGCAAAAAAAGACGAACTGAATTTTGAAAATGGCAGCAATCTGGCATCGGGCGAAAAACTGAAAGCCTTGCAGGCTGCCATGGACAAGATAGAAAAGAGCTTTGGTAAAGGCTCTATCATGAAAATGGGCGACGAAAGCGTCGAACAAGTAGAAGTTATTCCCACAGGTTCCATCGGCCTCAATGTGGCTCTTGGCGTGGGAGGATATCCCCGCGGACGTATCATCGAGATTTACGGCCCGGAATCTTCCGGTAAGACAACCCTTGCCATTCATGCCATCGCTGAAGCGCAAAAGGCAGGAGGCATTGCCGCATTCATTGATGCAGAACATGCTTTCGACCGCTTCTATGCGGCAAAACTGGGTGTGGATGTGGACAATCTGCTGATATCACAGCCGGACAACGGCGAACAAGCGCTGGAAATCGCAGAGCAACTGATCCGTTCCTCCGCTATTGACATCATTGTAGTGGACTCTGTGGCTGCATTGACCCCGAAAGCTGAAATTGAAGGCGATATGGGTGACAACAAAGTAGGTCTGCAAGCCCGGCTCATGTCACAAGCCTTGCGTAAACTGACGGCAGCTGTCAGCAAAACACGCACCACTTGTATCTTCATCAACCAGTTGCGCGAAAAAATCGGTGTCATGTTCGGCAATCCCGAAACAACTACCGGCGGTAATGCACTGAAGTTCTATGCCTCCGTACGTCTTGACATCCGTGGAAGCCAAGCCATCAAGAACGGCGATGAAGTAATCGGCAAGCAGACCAAAGTGAAAGTTGTGAAGAACAAGGTAGCTCCTCCTTTCCGTAGAGCGGAATTCGACATCATGTTCGGTGAAGGCATCTCCCGTGCAGGCGAAATCATTGACTTGGGTGCAGAGCTTGGCATCATCAAGAAAAGCGGTTCATGGTTCAGCTATAACGAGACGAAAATTGCCCAGGGACGCGACGCCGCCAAGCAGGTCATCCTTGACAATCCGGAACTGGCAGAAGAGCTGGAAGGGCTTATCTTTGCAGAATTGAGAAAAGACAAATAACAAAAAAACTTGCCAATAGAAAAACAAAACATTCTATTGGCAAGTTTCCCTAAAAGGTTACCGCTTCCTATTCCATCTTTTCCAAACGTTCTTCCAAAGTCTCCATGCTTTTTTCAAAACGTTTCCATGTATCGGTATCCATTTGTTCTTTCAGATACTTGTTGTCTTTCAGCTTGGCTACATTTTCCAGCCCTTTCAATGCCAGTTCTTGCGAATGCTTCAATTCTCCAAGCCAATCGCGGTTCTTCAGCTTCTCTATCTCAGCCCAGTTTATATCCGGAAGCTGTATATTCACATTGTTCCCATTCCAGCTGGTATTCTGATACATCATGATATTCTGTATATCCTTCAAAGTCATATCACCTTCCAGATAAACAAATTTCAAAGTGGCTGCACCATCTACAATCATAATCAGCTCCTTCACCTTTTCCCCTTTACGGCTCATGTAGAATTCAGAACTGGAGACTGTTCCCTTCTGCTTCATCAGCAATTCATATCTGGAAGACTGCACCAAAGAACGAAGATCCTTACGCATTTCTTTCTTTACATTATTATCCATTGTAGAAAGTACCTGCACAGAGTTCAACTGTCCGGACACTTTCCCAATATAAACATCTTTAGTAAACAAGTTGGGATTCGTTTCTATCATTGCCTTGGATATGTAGACGGACGACACGCCTTTCATATCTCCATACTTGTTGAATAGGTTCTTCTGTGCCTGGCAAAGCAAAGGCAACATCAGCAGTACACCTGCCAAAATCATTTTCATTGTTTTCATATCAGATTATTGTTGAATTTCTTTTCTTACTTCCTGGTTCACCTTCGTTACGTCTATCCGCGTTTCCTCTATCTGTTCAATTCCCTTGTTCAGATTCGCAGACACCTCGATTAAAGTGGCCTGCAATGCCTTATAAGCAGCTTCCGGATCAGAGAAAGTGTCCTGAGGCGTAGGAGGACGCATATCCTCTCCCATGTTCGTAATGCCATAACCTACACCTACAAGAACCAGAATGGTGGCAGCAATACCTCCTATCCAGCGCCAATTACGTTTGGCCTTGTTCCGGTGGAAAAAACGTTGTTCCTCTTCAGCCTTTTCATCAATCATCCGGCTCAGTTTATCCTCCAATCCGGCGGGAACATTATCCACCACTTCCCCGGGAAAAAAGCTGAGAAAGAGTTTCTTGTCCTTCTGCAAGTGCTCGGGCACTTCTTCGGTTCTGAAAGCTTCCTTCAACAACTCTTCTTCCTGCTCGTTGGTATTCCCTTCATAAAATTCGGCGAGCAGCCTTTCAATTTCCTCGACTTTCATAGTTACTCCATTTATTAAATTCCTCACGTATCTTTTTTCTTGCCCGGGACAACAGTACACGGACATTGGTAGCATTCAATCCCGTGACCTGCTCTATCTCTTCATAAGAACATCCCTTGACATCACGCAACGTTACTATTTTCTGCTGTTGCACCGGCAGATGGGCAATGATATGCCTTACCTGCTGCGCTTCATCCCGCGCTTCAAAGTTATCTGCTTGAGACACATTATGCACTTCGGCCAACTCCACACTCTGTCTGCTCAAAGTATACTTTCCCGAACGAAGCAAATCAAAGCACATATTTTTCACCAGAGTAACGCTGAATGCTTCCGGATTACTGATAATGGCCAGTCCTTCCCGCTTGTCCCACAACTTCAGATAAGCTTCCTGCACCAAATCTTCAGCATCGGCAGCATTCTCCAATAGCCTATAAGCTATGCAGTACAACTTGCGATGATATGGCAGAAACTCTTTTTTAAAACTTTCAGCGTCCATGGGCTATTTATCAATAGTAGATTTCTGTTTATACCCTTCAGACGTAGGGGGAAAGGATTTTGTTACACGACCAGGAAGAAAAAATGGGAAAAAATGAAAACACCAATAGCACCAGCCCAAGAGTGCGTTTATTTCAAGACATCAGCAATCCGCTTTTTAAGATTCAATTTCGCAATGTCTTCAGGCTTCAGCTCAAGCTCCACCAACACCTTCGCTGTGGAGAGCCTGTATTCCTGCTCTAACGTATCATAATTTATCTGTTCCTTATGAATGGAATACAACAAAGCAAAATCGTAGTTCAAGGCACGTGAGACATTATACAACGTATCCGTATCAATACTTTTTCTCGTAAGCATATAGTCTACACTTTGAGGCTTAACTTTCAGTCTTCGTGCAAGTTCCGCCTTGGTAACTTGCTGTTCAAGCATCACGTTCTTGATTATCTCTCCGATGTATATATTACTTTTTTCCATTTATATGAAGGTACAAATTAATCATTCATATTATAAGGAACACCAATACCAATTTGTCTGTATGTATCGTTCTTTTTATTCATAATTCGTTTGTTTTATCAAATATTTTATGATACTTTTGCAGCATATTCATATAAACAAACAAATAATATCTGCTATCATGAATTTACTGACATGTATTCTCATAGCCATCCCTATCGGCATTATTTTTATTATGCTATGGATATACAATGACTACCGGAAATATAAGAAGAAAAATAAGCTTGTCATTTTGCTGTTTCTCCTATTTCCAACCACTTTATCTGCACAATACGTTGATGCGGGATGCCAAGTATCCTTTAAATGGCTGGAGAACCAAAAAGGGAAATTAGAGTATACAAAAGATGGGGTTACTTATAAGTTTATTCCAAACGACTCCCAATGGGAAATTATAATTCGCAACAACTCTTCAGAAGATATCCGAATAAACTGGGAAAATATGCAATTCATTGTGGACGGAAGAACCTCAGAAGTCAAATACCCCATACTGGCAGAAGCGGAAACTCCCTTTGCAATAATAAAAAGCCAGGCAGAAACAAGCCAAAAGATTGGCGTGACAACTTATACGGCAAATAAAGCAAACTCTCGAATATACAACAAGAAAGAGATTCGGAAAGGAAGGAATTCCTCCATTACTATTATCCTTCCCATATCTATCGGTAAGCACCCTCAATTCTTCACCTCTTTCGACTTTATCATCAAAAAAGTAAACTAACTATGACTTCTCAAGATATAAAAAAACAGCTGAAAGAACCACATTTCTGGAACATTGTATTAACCGGTCAGCACGCCGAACCGAGGACAAAAGCAATGCTGGAAGCAAAAGGTATCATAACCTGGCTTCCACTTGCTCCGGTCCGGCGTCAATGGGGAAGGATATTAAAAGAAATACACACCCCGGTCATCCCGAGATGTGTATTCGTCTATATATCCAATGAGGAAAGAAATACATTACAAAAATCCTACCGTCTTCTTCAACCGGAAGTTATACTTCAAGAACTGCCGGACTGATGCAATCAGAACAAGTAGATATACGCCAATGTGCTCACACTAATCACTATCCACAACAAGGTGCCTTGTATCAAGGGCTTGATGCCTACTGCCTTCAGTACATCACGTGACAGAGAGGCACCGATAAAGAACAGAGTGATAGTCAGCGTCTTGCGGGCCAAAGAATTGATTCCCTCCCCAATCATGGCACCCGTTTCGGTAGTGCCCAGCACATAAGTATTGAAAATCATAGCCAGCACAAAGAAGAAGATGAACCAGGGAATACTGATTTTCTGTCCTTTACTCTTAAAGATGAACGAAGTTACCAAAGCCAAAGGAATAATCCATAAGGCACGTGTCAGCTTTATAGTCGTTGCCACCTTCAGGGCCTCCTCGCCATATGCGGCACCTGCCCCCACTACCGAACTCGTATCATGTATGGCAATGGCCGCCCATGTGCCGAACTCATGCTGGCTCATGTTCAAAGCGTGGCCTATCATCGGAAAAACAAACAATGCAATGGCATTCAATATAAAGATGGTGCCCAATGCCACAGACATCTCGCTATCCTTTGCCTTCAATACCGGACCCACAGCCGCAATGGCACTGCCTCCGCAGATAGCCGTACCGGAGCTGATAAGATAAGAAGTGTCACGGTCCACTTTCAGGAACTTACGTCCTATGAGCCAGCCTATGAGCAATGTCCCTACTACAGAAATAATCGTGAACTCCATTCCCTCCTTGCCCGAAGCCAGGGAAGCCTGCAGATTCATTCCAAATCCTAACCCTACAACAGAGTATTGCAATAGATACTTTGAAGTCTTCTTATTGAACTTCGGATGTGCCTGCCCACACAACAATGCAAAGGCCAACCCCAAGAACAACGCCAACGGTGGAGTGACCCACGCCGAATAGGCATGCATACCGGGCACATAATCCAGCAGCAGAAAGAAGGAGAGGACAACCAGAAGAGATACATAAATAAATTTATTATTACTTTGAAGAAAAGGCATATTAATGCTTTTAGCCAAAACTCGATTTGAAGCCATACTGTTTATTTTACTATTATTACTAATGTTTATTCCTTAATTTTCCGGGTGCAAAGGTAGTTCTATTTTAGTACACCCGCCAATCGTTTCTACTTATAGACTATAACTTATTGTTATCGGGACATAAACATATAGTTCATAAAGGCTTGTGACAATCCTCCTTCCTGCCCTTGCAACTGGACAAAGCAGAAGTCGCGAAGCATGGGCATATCCTTTATCTCGACCACGCGGAAAGTGCCTGCCGCCAGTTCCTTACAGATGGAACGGATAGACACGATTCCCATGCAATCGGAGTTTTCAAGAAAGAGCTTGATGCTTTCGGTACTACCCAGATACATCAGTACATGGAGTGAGGAAAGCTTGACGCCGTGCTTCTGGAGTGAGCGTTCTATCACGTCCAGCGTACCCGAACCGCGCTCACGGAGCACTAAAGGAATAGCGGGCAAATCCTGGGGAGTAATCTCTTCGGGCAACTGCAAACGGCTTTTGGAATGGACTACCGCTACCAGTTCATCCTCAAGAAAAGTAGTGTACTTCAGATTGGGAAGGCGGAAAACCCCTTCCACCAATCCCAAGTCAATGCGGTGTTCCTGCAAAGCGGCTTCTATTTCCCGGGAATTTCCATTGAGCAAGGACAAGTTGACCTGCGGAAACTTGCCGATAAAACTGCCCAGCAACGGAGGAAGCACATACTGCGCAATGGTAGTGCTGGCTCCCAACTTGAGTTCTCCAATATATTCGTTATGTAACAAGTGCATTTCATATTCCAGCCGTTTATAGTCCTCCAATATCCGTTCGCAATGCTCCAAAAGCAGCCGGCCCGACTCGGTCAAACTGATTTTACTTCCCTGCCGGTCGAAAAGCCTCGTCTGATAAGTGGCCTCCAGCTCCTGGATATGCTTAGTTATAGCCGGCTGACTTACAAACAACTCTTGCGAAGCCTTTGTAAAACTCAAGTTCTTGGCAACAGACTGAAACACTTTTAAACGGAAATCACTCATATACTTCTTATATCTTATAACTCGTCAGACTTGATGCCGAAAGCATGCGCCAAAGAATAAAACACCGGCTCCAGGCGGCAATACACCGGGCTCAGAGGTTCCTCCGTGATGAAGTACACAGCTTTGCCCCGTTCTTCCTCATTCTTGTCTTTGAAGAAACCCGCCAGCTTCTCCTCCACTCCATTACCATATACCTGATGGAAAGGCAACAACATCAAACACTTCACATCCGCAGAATCAAGTGCCAGGTTCATCAGGTCAAGAAACAACTCTTCGGTAGAGACTAAACCGGAAGAGGTGACGGAAGAAAATGCAAATTCGCCCAGCGGCGTACGGCATGCCTGGTGATTCAGTTTATTCACATCGGATGGTTCACAACACTTCAGCACGTCCGCTGCCGGAGTATGCACCAGCAACACTTCCACCTCATTTTCTTGTTCTCTCAAGCCGGCGTCCAATGCCAGATAGCTCAACCATGCCGGCAGGTCAACATCGGGTAGCTTCCGTCCCAACTTACCTTCCAAAAAGTTCTTTGCACCATATACCACTTCATTCAGAAATGCAACATCTATCAATATCACATTTGCCGGAAACTTTATCTTATCCTCCATTATCTTCTATTTTAATACGTAATTATACATAATGCTCCTCTGCAAGCGGAGCTCCGAAAACCTACCACACAGAAAGCACAAAACTTTGAAGCAGTAAAAGTACGACAAATTTATCAATAACTTGTATCATCCCAAGCAATTAATCTATATCTCCGAAGCGGAAAGAGAATATCCTTCCCCCGCAACACGGAAACCTTGGAGCTGGAACACGAAGACTTAGCTACTAAAACATATAGGCCCTCACTACATAAGATGTGCATCTCGTACTACATGAGATGTACACCTCGTACTACATGAGATGCACATCTCATGCATGACATCCTTATTTGCCCTTCTCTTTAACCAATAGAGTTTAATACGAAAAGGAACTTTGCTCCAACTTCTTATCTAAAGAAGTAGAAAGAAACAAAACGACTGATTTACAGACAATTTGTCATTTTACATATTTTATATGCAGACAATTTGTCCGAAATGTGCCAATGGCAAATCTTTTGCGCCTTCCCAAGTGTTATGAAACTGATAAAATAGAAAGGAGAACAAAATATGAACTTTAACAACTTTACCATTAAAGCGCAAGAAGCAGTGCAGGAGGCTGTGAACCTGGTACAAAGCCGTGGACAGCAGGCCATCGAGCCCGTGCATGTACTTCAAAGCGTGATGAAAGTAGGTGAAAATGTCACCAACTTCATCTTCCAGAAGCTGGGCATGAACGGTCAGCAGATAGCACTTGTACTGGACAAGCAAATTGATTCTCTGCCCAAGGTATCCGGCGGAGAGCCATACCTGAGCCGTGAAACGAACGAAGTGTTCCAGAAGGCCACCCAATATTCCAAGGAAATGGGTGATGAATTCGTCTCCCTGGAACCGGTACTGCTGGCTTTGCTGAATGTGAAAAGCACTGCATCCACCATTCTGAAAGATGCCGGGATGACGGAACGCGAACTGCGGGAAGCCATCAACGAACTGCGAAAAGGAGAAAAAGTAACTTCACAATCCAGCGAAGACACTTACCAGTCATTGGAAAAGTATGCCATCAATCTGAACGAAGCAGCCCGCAGCGGCAAACTGGATCCCGTCATCGGCCGTGACGAAGAGATACGGCGTGTCCTGCAGATTCTGAGCCGGCGTACCAAGAACAACCCGATTCTTATCGGTGAACCGGGTACCGGTAAAACGGCCATCGTAGAGGGACTTGCCCACCGTATCTTGCGTGGAGACGTCCCCGAGAACTTGAAGAACAAACAAGTCTACTCCCTGGATATGGGTGCACTGGTGGCGGGCGCCAAATACAAAGGCGAATTTGAAGAACGCCTGAAGGCCGTTATCAACGAAGTGAAGAAGTCGGAAGGAGACATCATCCTCTTCATTGATGAAATTCATACCCTGGTGGGTGCCGGCAAGGGCGAAGGCGCCATGGATGCCGCCAACATCTTGAAACCCGCCTTGGCACGCGGTGAACTGAGGAGCATCGGGGCCACTACCCTCGATGAATATCAGAAGTATTTCGAAAAGGACAAAGCGTTGGAGCGCCGCTTCCAGATTGTCATGGTGAACGAACCGGATACACTGAGCACCATCTCCATTCTGCGTGGTCTGAAGGAACGTTATGAGAACCATCACCACGTACGGATTAAGGACGATGCCATCATCGCCGCCGTAGAGTTGAGCAACCGTTACATCACCGACCGTTTCTTGCCGGACAAGGCTATCGACCTGATGGACGAAGCCGCCGCCAAGCTGCGTATGGAGGTCGATTCCGTACCGGAAGAGCTGGACGAGATTTCGCGTAAGATAAAGCAGCTGGAGATTGAACGTGAAGCCATCAAGCGCGAAAACGACAAGCCCAAACTGGAACAAATCGGCAAAGAACTTGCCGAGCTGAAAGAGCAGGAAAACTCGTACAAGGCGAAATGGCAAAGTGAAAAGACCCTTGTCAACAAAATCCAGCAGAATAAGGTGGAAATAGAGAACCTGAAGTTCGAGGCCGACAAGGCTGAACGGGAAGGCGACTATGGCCGGGTGGCCGAAATACGCTACGGCAAACTGCAAGCGCTGAACCAGGAGATTGAAGAAACGCAGCAAAAACTGCACGAGATGCAGGGCGACAAGGCCATGATTAAAGAGGAAGTGGACGCTGAAGACATCGCCGACGTAGTATCCCGCTGGACCGGCATACCGGTAAGCAAGATGCTGCAAAGCGAAAAGGACAAACTGTTGCATCTGGAGGCGGAACTGCACCAGCGGGTTATCGGGCAGGACGAAGCCATCGAGGCCGTATCCGATGCCGTACGACGCAGCCGTGCCGGACTGCAAGACCCGAAACGTCCTATCGGCTCATTCCTTTTCCTGGGAACCACCGGTGTAGGTAAGACGGAATTGGCAAAGGCACTGGCGGAGTTCCTCTTTGACGACGAGACGATGATGACCCGTATCGACATGAGCGAGTATCAGGAGAAACACAGCGTTTCCCGTCTGGTAGGAGCGCCTCCGGGATATGTGGGCTACGATGAAGGCGGACAACTGACAGAAGCCGTAAGGCGGAAACCGTATTCTGTCGTCCTGTTCGACGAAATCGAAAAAGCGCATCCGGACGTATTCAACATCTTGCTGCAAGTGCTGGATGACGGACGTCTGACAGACAATAAAGGACGTACGGTCAACTTCAAGAATACGATTATCATCATGACCTCCAACATGGGCAGCGGCTATATCCAAAGCCAGATGGAGAAGCTCAACAGTAGCAATAAGGAGCAAATCGTAGAGGAAACCAAGAAGGAAGTGATGAATATGCTGAAAAAGACCATCCGCCCGGAATTCTTGAACCGTATCGACGAAACCATCATGTTCTTGCCACTGACAGAGCCCGAAATCAAACAGATTGTAATGCTCCAAATCAAGAGTGTGCAGAAGATGCTTTCCGGTAACGGCGTGGAACTTGTTCTGACAAATGCCGCCATAGACTTCCTTGCCAATGCAGGGTATGACCCTGAATTCGGCGCCCGTCCGGTGAAACGTGCCATCCAGCACTATTTGCTGAACGACTTGTCGAAGAAGCTGCTGGCTCAGGAAGTAGACCGCAGCAAGCCTATTACAGTGGATGCCAATACCACTGACGACGGACTGGTTTTCAGAAATTAAAAGCAATCCGTATCCCCCAATAAAAGAGGCGATTCCCGACTATTGAGAATCGCCTCTTTTATTTTGTATTTCAATCCTTCTCCGATTACTCGGCCTTGCTTTCCTCCTTCGTTTCTGCCGCAGGAGTTTCTTCAAAATCCGTCATACCGCTTGCCACCAGCAAATTATACCAAACAATCAATTTCTTGATGTCGGACGGATATACGCGGTCGCGATCGAAGGTAGGCAATACCTCTGCCAGGTAAGCACGCAAGTCGTCAGCAGTAGCTTTCTTCAAATCCAGCACTACGGCAGCACCATTTTCCTTTTTCTTCATGGAAAGAAACACTTCCTTCAAAGGAACATCTTCCGTATCTGTATACATGGCGATATCGCCCAAAGAAATAATCTTCTCATTACCATAGGCAGGGAAACGCTTCTTGTCTGCAAGCGACTCTACAATCAACATATTTTTTCCCTGAGAAACAAGCTTATACAATCCCGGTTTACCGGAAATGGACAAAATAGTCTTCAACATAATATATTCTGTTTTGATGATTAGTAGTTATTTTTTTCGGGGGGCAAAGATAATGTAAGCCGAAGACAATACAAAATAAGCTTGCTTATTTTTATTGTTAAGGAGATGCCTATTTGCGTAACAGATAGTGCATTTTTTCAGATAGCGAACCGATTAGCTCTAAAACTTGCGGAATCAATGGGGTTTCGCCATCATTTACAATGACAAAATCTGCATATTTACGCTTTTCTTCGTCATTCATCTGGCTACGGATACGCTTTTCTATCAATTCGCGCGAGGAAGCATCCCGCCGGACGGCACGTAAAATGCGCACCTCTTCGGGCGCATAGACCATAACAATAGCATCCACTTCACCCGCAAACCCCGCTTCGACCAGAATGGCCGATTCTATACCGACAATGGGAAAAGCGGTGCGGCATTGTGTCCACCGCCTGAAATCCTCCTTTACACGAGGATGCACAATACAGTTGATTTCTTTGGCATGCTCCGGACTACCGAAAAGATAAGACGCCAACAAAGGCTTGTTCAGCGTGCCACCGGCATACACTTCCGCACCAAGCAAAGCTGACAATTCCTCGCGGATCAATGAATCGGATGCCATCAGCCTTTTCGTTTCCAAGTCCGAGATATAGACGGGAACACCCAGCACTTCCAACAGCCGGGATACCATACTCTTTCCACTACCGATACCACCGGTTATACCTATCTTAATCGCCATAATCAGGAGAAACTTGCTCTATCAGAAAATCCACTTGTGCCGGATTGAAGCGTACCTGGCTCACCCCTTTCGGCAGATTCTTAATCTTTACCGTATACTTGTCGGAACCCAGACGGAGCAGTTCCTCATAGGACACGTAAATATGAAAATCATCAGCGTTAATCTGCCTGAAATGACTCAGACCAACCTGAAACGTGACCTGCACCTTGGAAGGGAAAGCGCGCAGCACCTTGTCGGCAGGAAAGTTAACGCCACGCAACGGCACCTCCACTGTCTTTTCCGTATAAATATCCACCGGAAGCATCATCTCAATGGAAGAAGGCACAAACTTCACACCTTTCTGGATACGCAGGGGGACTTGCTGCCTCAAGGTATCCGATATATCTTCCAGCTTCACCGGTTGCGTATAGGCAACAGCAATCGTATCCAGCACGCCTTGCGGCGCATACACCAATACGGAATCGGGACTGAATATCGTATCCGAAAGATAATACTCACGTCCGGCACTCAGCGTGCCGCGCAGCTTCACCGGCACCAGTTTGGAGGCTCCCGTCGAATAGATGTACTCCAATGTATCCGGCTTCATGGAAAGCAGGCGGGTAGAGGCATTCAGCTGGTTCAGCACTTTCTTTTCAAACTGCGAGGGATATATCCTTACTTGATTATCCACGCCCTTATAATCGGCATAATCGAGAATAACGGGATAAAAGCTCTTTCCCAACATATAGTTGAGCAGTACCGTTCCCTTATCCTTTACCTTGATACGGAGTTCTGAAGCAGGTTCAGAGGTAATCACCACATTATTGGGCACTCCCTTCAGCCGCACCGGTATAGAAAAGTCCGCCTCATAGTCGTTGTTCAAGGTCTGCAAGAGCCAGAAGCCACCGGCTACAAAGAAAAAAAACAAAAAAATGAAGAACTCCCTGCTTTTATCGCTAAGCAGAAAGTCCTTCACTTCTCTTGATATCTTCAGATATGTACGTTGTATGTTCCTACGTTCAAACATAGGCTCACATTTCTATTATTTAGATGCCTGACTGCTGTTCGCATCAGCAGCTGCAGCAAAAATAGAATTCTTGTCTATACGAATCTTAACGTTAGAAGCGATTTCAAGCACCACATCATTGTCGTTGATTTCCTTGATAACACCATGGATACCACCAGCTGTGATTACTTTCTGATTCACTTGAAGCGATTTACGGAAGTTTGCTATTTCCTTTTGCTTCTTGTTTTGAGGACGAATCATAAAGAAATACATAATAACGAACATGGCTATCAGCATAATCCACATCATGCTACCACCACCGGCAGGGCCTGCAGCGGGAGCCTGCAGGAAGAATACAGTCATTAAGTTCATAAATACTCAGTTTTGGTTTCTATTATTAAACAAAGGTATTAGTTTTTCGTTAACTTACCTTCTTTTTTTAATTGATTAACTATTCCATCCAATGTACCGTTCACGAAGCTGCCACTTTTGGCCGTGCTGTAAACTTTGGCAATATCGACATATTCGTTCAACGAAACACTCACCGGAATGTTCGGGAAACTTAATATTTCGGCCAAGGCACACTGCATGATTACAACATCCATAAAGGCCACACGGTCCAAGTCCCAATTACGCGTATTCTCGCTGATGAGGTGACGGTAATAGTCACAGTTCAAGATGGCACGGCGGAACAAACGGCGTGCAAATTCCTGGTCTTCCTCATCCTTGAACTCTGGTAGAAGTTCCTGATTGGCACCATTCTTCTCTTCAAAGCGCTTGATGGTTTTCAGTACGAAAGTATCCACAATCTCCTTGTCGTCATTCCAGTAGAGGCTCTGGTCTTCGAGCACATTGTCCAAGGCTTCGTTGTTGAAGACAAAAGTCTTATACAGCTTTCTCCACAATTCACGGTCGTATTCGTAAGAATTGTCCGAAGAAGCCATATATTCCTTATATATATCTGATTCCACAATTTTCTCATACAATCCCTTGACAAAGTCTTCATCATTGGCCCACGTGCGCTTTTGGTTGGCAATGAATTCCGTCAATTGTTTGTTCACTTCCAACTGGGCTATGAACTTGTTTTCCACAAATTTCATGTTGGGATACAGCTCCTCGGCAGTGGGAGCCAGCTTAGCTTTTGCCGCATCAATACGTTTTTGTGCGTAGTTCGTCAAAGCTATCATCAGCATCAGCAGGTAGTTGTAGAGGTCGTATGCCTTTGAAAGGCTAAAGAACAATTCTTTCTCCGCTGAGTCTAAATTTTTACTGCCATTCTGATAATAAGCATATACAATCTGTATAATCTTAAGACGAATAAGAACTCTGTTGATCATAATTCTAAAGTAAATACTAGTGTTTTAACAAGGCGCAAAAGTAGGCATTTTTAATGAGTTTACATAAATAAATCACATTTTTTAATGCAGATATTGATTATCCGGTCTTTTTCTTTTGACAGTTTAAAAAAAATCGTCAATTTTGAGCCCGATAAAGAGCTAAAAGCTACGAGATACAAGTTTTAAGGTGATAATATCAAAATTGAGACCTATTATAATATGGAAGACTTTAAGAAGAAAAACGCAGCGGACATGAACGACAAGGAGATTGTATTCTCCCAATCCATCAAAGCAGGTAAGCGCATCTACTATTTAGACGTCAAGAAAAACAGAAAAGACGAAATGTTTCTCGCCATCACGGAAAGCAAGAAGATTGTGATGGGCGAAGGAGACGACTCGCAGGTAAGTTTCGAAAAGCACAAAATCTTTCTATACAAAGAGGATTTTGAAAAGTTCATGAACGGACTTCAGCAAGCCATCGGCTTCATCCAGGAACAGCAAGGCTGCTATACAAGACATACCACTGACGAAGAGGCTGAAAGTCCCGAAACGGGAAAAGAAGAACTGCCGAAAGAGGGAAAAGCGTCTTCATTGGAAGGAGAAATCAAGATAGACATTGAATTTTAAGTTATAACCTTTTGATAATTCAAAAAGAAGCTGTACTTTTGCACCGCTTTTTTGCAACATCGTGTGGCAAGCCACATCGTGTGATGGTGAATTAAGCAAAAAATTTACTTAATTTAGAGTAACACAAAAATTTTTAAAATGAAATCAATTGAAGTAAAAGGAACTGCAAGAACTATTGCAGAACGTTCTTCGGAACAAGCAAGAGCTTTGAAAGCTATTCGTAAAAACAACGGTGTACCTTGCGTACTTTATGGTGCAGGTGAAAATGTTCACTTCACTGTACCTGCAGAGGGTCTGCGTAACTTGGTTTACACTCCGCACATCTACGTAGTTGACTTGGTGATTGATGGCAAGAAAGTAAACGCTATCATGAAAGATATCCAATTCCACCCCGTAAAGGATACTATCCTGCACGTTGACTTCTATCAAATTGACGAGGCTAAGCCTATCGTTATGGAAGTTCCGGTACAGATGGAAGGTTTGGCAGAAGGTGTTAAGGCCGGTGGTAAGCTGGTACTCCAGATGCGTAAGCTGAAAGTAAGAGCTTTGTATAACGTAATTCCTGAAAGACTGATTATCAACGTTGCCCACTTGGGACTTGGTAAGACTGTTAAAGTTGGCGAATTGCAATACGAAGGATTGGAATTGCTGAATGCCAAAGAAGCTGTTGTATGCGCCGTTAAGCTGACTCGTGCTGCAAGAGGTGCCGCTGCTGCTGCAGGCAACTAATCGATTCTTTTCAAGAAAGACTAAATATTCGGGAACGCGGATTAACGCAGCCAACGCAGATTTCATACTGATTTCCGCGGAAAGTTGCGATAATCCGCGTTCTTTTTACGGCTCACGAGAGTGTATAATTCACCACAGATTACACAGATTTGCACAGATAGACATCTTTGATTATCGGTACATTAAATTCATTCTGTGTTAATCTGTGTAATCTGTGGTGAATACTAGTTTTAACACCCTCATAAACAGGAAGCACTGACTATGAAATATTTAATTGTAGGATTGGGCAATATCGGCCCCGAATATCACGAAACCCGCCATAACATCGGATTCATGGCAGTAGATGCTCTGGCCAAAGCAGCGGGTGCCACTTTTACCGACGGACGTTATGGTTTCACCACAACACTGTCAGTCAAGGGACGCCAACTGTTACTGCTGAAGCCTTCCACCTTTATGAACCTCAGCGGCAACGCCGTACGCTACTGGATGCAAAAGGAAAACATTCCATTGGAGAATGTGTTGGTAGTGGTAGATGACCTGGCACTGCCTTTCGGCACACTGCGCCTGAAAGGTAAGGGAAGCGATGCGGGACATAACGGCCTTAAGCATATTGCATCAACGCTGGGCACCCAGAATTATGCACGCCTGCGTTTCGGCATCGGCAATGACTTTCCCCGTGGTGGGCAGATTGACTATGTGCTGGGACATTTTACCGATGAAGATTGGAAAACAATGGATGAGAGATTGGAGACAGCCGGAGAAATCATCAAAAGTTTCTGCCTGGCAGGAATAGCTATCACCATGAATCAATATAACAAGAAATGAACGAAGCCAGAATTGACAAATGGATGTGGGCAGTACGTATCTTCAAGACGCGTACCATAGCCGCCGAAGCCTGCAAAAAAGGGCGCATCAGCATCAACGGCGCACTGGCAAAGGCTGCCCGTACGGTGAAGCCGGGAGATGTCATCCAGGTGCGCAAGCCCCCCGTCACCTATTCCTTCAAAGTACTGCAAACCATCGAAAAGCGTGTCGGCGCAAAGCTTGTTGCCGAAATGATGGAGAATGTAACGACTCCGGAACAGTATGAACTGCTGGAGATGAGCCGTGTTAGCGGTTTCGTCAACCGTGCCAAGGGTACCGGACGACCAACGAAAAAAGACCGCCGGAGTCTGGAAGAATTTACAGAACCGGAATTTCTGGATGATTTCGACTTTGAATTCGATTTTGAGGAAGAGTAAAAATAAGGGAAAGATTATGAGCGAGAGAATAATTAAATGGGGATTCATCGGCTGCGGAGAAGTGACCAAATACAAAAGCGGACCGGCATTCCAGAAAATAGAGAACTCCGAAGTAGTGGCCGTCATGAGCCGAAATGGCGACAAGGCCAAGACCTACGCCAAGGAAAGAGGGATTCCTAAATGGTACGACGATGCCCAGGAGCTGATTGACGACGAAGAGGTGAACGCCGTGTACATTGCCACTCCTCCTTCTTCACATGCTACGTACGCCATCATGTCCATGAAGGCAGGTAAACCGGTCTACATAGAGAAACCGATGGCCGTTACCTACGAAGAGTGCTGCCGCATCAACCGCATTTCCCAAGAAACGGGTATTCCATGTTTTGTCGCGTATTACCGCCGCTATCTGCCCTACTTCCTGAAGGTAAAGTCACTGGTAGAGGAGGGACATATTGGCAATGTCATCAACATTCAAATCCGCTTCGCCCAGCCTCCCCGCGACCTCGACCATAACAAGGAAAACCTGCCGTGGCGCGTGCAGCCGGACATTGCCGGCGGAGGATACTTCTATGACCTTGCGCCCCACCAGATAGACTTGCTGCAGGAAATCTTCGGATGTATCCTCGAAGCTAGCGGCTACAAGAGCAACCGTGGCAGACTATATCCTGCCGAAGACACCCTAAGCGCATGTTTCCAGTTTGACAGCGGACTAGTAGGCAGCGGCTCCTGGTGTTTCGTCGCCCACGAATCCGCCCGCGAAGACCGTATAGAAATCATTGGAGACAAAGGCATGATTTGTTTCTCCGTATTCACCTATGACCCCATTGCGCTGCACACAGAAAGAGGACGTGAGGAAATCATTGTCGAAAATCCCACCTACGTCCAGCAACCGCTTATACAGGCAGTAGTAGACCACCTGCTGGGCAAGTCAGTCTGCGGCTGTGACGGTGAAAGCGCCACTCTGACTAACTGGGTAATGGACAAAATACTGAACAAACTCTGATTAGCGTTCATGGGGTAGACCTTACCCCATGTCGAAACCTTCACATTTCCGGCCGACCAGCTTGTACACATCGGCACTCTCGCCTACAATCCATACCACATCTCCCTCCACAAAAGGTTCATGCGGGTCGGGAGCATGCAAGGTCTCCCCTCCCCGCTCCACACCGGCAATCAGGCAGTGATATTTCTCGCGTATCCCTGCTTCTTTCAGGGTCTTGTTCAGGAAAGGGGACTGCCCGTCCACACAGAACTGGCGTAGAATCATCTCACTCTTCTCTATCACATCCGCATTCATGGCAGACACCTTATCCATCTCCTGGCCGAAGATGTTCAATTCCTCATCCGTGGCAATTACTTGTATCTTGTCCTGCGGGAAAAGGCGGACAGACGCTCCGGGAATATTAATCCGTTTCTTGCCCCGAAGGATAGAGACCACATGGATACCGTATTTCTTTCCAAAATTCAGCTCCGCCAATGTCCTGCCCACCCATGCCGACTCGCCGGGGATTTCAAAATCCGTCAGGTGCAGGTCGCGCGACAGCAGACGTCCCGCATACTCCGGTTTCTTCTCTCCCATATACTCGGCACGCATGTCGCGGTACCGCAGATTCTGGAAGAATGTCCTCTCTATCATGATGGACTGCTTCTTCAACTGGCGGGAGAGTATCATCAGGGTCACCAGCAGCACCGCCACTCCAAACACCAGACCGACGGACATCTTGAACAAACCGGCTATAACGAACATGACAAACGAAACACCCAGCAGCAGACGCAGTACAATGGTAGCCACCAACGGCGCCCGGTTTCCACGGTTATCTTTCCATAAAGTCACGAACTCCTCCGAATGATTCTTTTTAATCATGATAGCACGCAGAAACGGAGCTATACACAGAATGATGATAAAGGCAGCCAACAAAGAGCCCCATACCCCGGGCAGACTGTCGTGCACGAAAGGCACCAGAAAACGGAACGCCAAAGCTATCACCGCCACGCAAATGATGGAATACACCACCGTAATCCTGACTAGTGCAAATATCAGTTTCTTCCACAGACTTTCATGGTTCATCGTCTGCGAACCTGAAGCATAACGGGTCAAGAACTTTCTCCATTTTTCCGGCAAATGCGTATCCACAAGATTGGAAGCGGGGTCTGCCAAACGAATCATATAAGGAGTGAGGAAAGTGGTGATGACAGACACCGCCACCACAATAGGATATAAGAAATGGCTGGTGACATGCAGCGACACGCCCAGCGAAGCTATGATAAAGGCAAACTCACCGATTTGCGTCAAGCTGAAACCGCACTGCATGGCTGTCTTTAGCGGTTGCCCCGCCAGCAGCACACCCAGCGTCCCGAAAAGGGATTGCCCGAGGATAACCGCTAAAGTAATCACGACAATAGGTCCCGCATACTCCACAATCATGGCTGGGTCTACCATCATGCCGACCGATACGAAGAAGATGGCGCCAAACAAGTCCTTGACCGGCTTCACCAGCCGTTCTATGCTCTCTGCCTCTACCGTTTCGGCAAGAATGGAACCCATGATGAAGGCACCGAAAGCAGCCGAGAACCCCGTATGTGCAGCCATCACCACCATGCCGAAACAGAGTCCGAGAGAGACTATCAGCAAGGTTTCCTCGCTCATCAGCTTCCGGCACCGCTTCAGCAATCCGGGGATGAGGTAAATACCCACCACGAACCAAAGTATCAGGAAGAACAGCAGTTTGGCAATGCTCCCCAGCATCTCCGTACCCTCGAAGTTATGGCTGACTGCCATCGTGGAGAGCATCACCATCAATACGATGGCAAGAATATCCTCCAGAATAAGCACACTGAGTACCAGCCCCGTGAACTGTTTCTTGCGCATCCCCAAATCATCAAACGCCTTATAGATAATAGTGGTGGATGACATGGCAATCATACCGCCCAGAAAGATACAGTCCATCCGTTGCCAGCCGAACCCGGTACCTACCGCCACTCCCAACAATATCATACAAAAGATGATGGTACACGCAGCAATAATCGCCGCGCCTCCCACCTTCACAATCTTCTTGAAGCTGAATTCCAATCCCAGTGCAAACAGCAGGAAGATAACGCCTATATCCGCCCAGGTCTGTATATTAGCCGTGTCCATCACCGACGGTGTATAGGCCATGTGAGGGCTGGCAAGGAATCCTGCAACTACATATCCTAATACCAGCGGTTGCTTCAACTTCTTAAAAAGCAGGGTCATAATCCCCGCACAAATCAATATCAGAGCTAAATCAGCTATCAAAGGGGCTAAATGTGACATAACACTACTTATCTATTAATCAGAGATATACAACTGCAAAACTCTGCAATACATCTGCAGTAGCTCTGCAATACATCTGCAGTAGCTCTGCAATACATCTGCAGTGGCTCTGCAAAAGCCTTGCAGCGTCACTGCAACTGCTTTGCAGCAACACTGCAAAAGGTATGCAGTAACTTTGCAGCAGTTGTCTGTACGATTCTACAACACTCCTTTCGAGCTTGGCAGTTCAAAGTGATAAATATCCCTTTTCACCGCCATCTTCAGCGCACGTGCCAGCGCCTTGAAGATGCCTTCTATCTTATGATGTTCGTTCTGCCCTTCGGCTTTTACATTAAGATTCATCCGGGCGGCATCACTCAAGGACTTGAAGAAGTGCAGGAACATTTCCGTAGGCATGTCGCCTATCTTCTCGCGCTTGAACCCGGCATCCCATACCAGCCACGGGCGACCGCCGAAGTCGAGGCACACCTGGCAGAGACAATCGTCCATAGGAAGGGCATAGCCGTAGCGTTCGATGCCGCGCTTGCTTCCTAAGGCCTGATAAAGGCAGTCGCCCAGAGCAAGAGCGGTATCCTCGATGGTGTGGTGCTCGTCCACTTCGAGGTCGCCTTTCACACGGATGGTGAGGTCCATGCCGCCGTGCTTGCCTATCTGCTCCAGCATGTGGTCGAAGAAGCCCAGTCCGGTCGCGATGTCACAATGCCCGTTACCATCCAAATTCAAGGATACGTATATATCTGTCTCCTTGGTAGTGCGACGTACTTCCGCCGTACGCTCACCGGCAAAGAGGAATTCGGCAACCTTATCCCAATCCCTGGTGGCGAGGGCGCAGTAATCTTCAAGTCCGTCACAAGCGGCACCGCCACCTTCGGAAACGGGTTTCAATGATGCCGTGTCATCTTGCAGAAGAATGGCACGGCAGCCCAGATTCTTTGCCAGTTCCACATCCGTAGGCCGGTCGCCAATGACGAAACTGTGGGACAAATCGTAGTCCGGGTTATCGAGGTATTTGGCAAGCATTCCGGTACGCGGCTTGCGGGTCGGTGCATTGTCGTCGGGCATGCTGCGGTCTATGCAGATGTCGTCGAAGGTGATGCCTTCGCCTTCCAATGTCTTCATCATCAGGTTGTGTGCCGGCCAGAAGGTCTCTTCCGGAAAGGAGGCGGTGCCGAGACCGTCCTGATTGGTCACCATTACAAAATCAAAATCCAGCTTGCTGCGGATGAAGCCAAGATTGCGCATCACTTTCGGATAGAACTCCAGCTTCTCCAGGGAGTCCAGCTGATAATCAATGGGCGGCTCAATGACTAAAGTCCCGTCACGGTCTATAAAAAGTAGTTTCTTCATTTTAAAGGATATTTTTTTTGAGGGAATAAAGGGAGTTATCGGGAGGTAGAAGGAGGTAGAAGGAGGTAGAAGGAGTTAGAGGAGTTAGAGCCGGTAGTTCTGCTTGCATAAGCATTACTTGTATAGAACAGCAGTATCGGCCTTTAACTCCCTTTTAATCCCTTTACCCCCCCTTTTACTCCCTTTAACTCCTTCTACATATATTCCTTCAGCGCTTCAATCAATTTTTCATTCTCCCCTCTCGTTCCTACCGTCACTCGCAGGCAATTTCCGCAGAGTGACACGGAATTACGGTTGCGGACAATGATACCCTTGCCTACCAGATAATTGTAAATCTTCACGGCATCCGTCACACGAGCTAGGAAGAAATTGGCATGGGAAGGGAACATCTTCACCGTACATGGCAGTGCGGCGAACTCGGCCTCCAGATTCTCCCGTTCTTCTTTCAGTGTCTTCACCCAACGTTCTATTTCATAATAGCGGTGAAGCATTTCCACTGCCTGCTTCTGTGTCAACTGGTTCACGTTATAGGGATATTTTATCTTACTGAGGATGCCGATAATATCCGGTGAGGCAAATGCCATACCCAGACGGATGGCAGCACATCCCCATGCTTTGGAAAAGGTTTGCAGTACAATGAGATTCGGATATTGATTCAAATTTTCAAGGAAGGAAGATGCCTCGGAGAAGTCATTGTATGCCTCGTCCAGTATCACTAACCCATCAAACCGGCGAATCAGCGTTTCAATTTCGCTACGGAGCAGGTCATTGCCGGTAGGATTGTTGGGAGAGCAGATAAAAATCAGTTTGGTATGCTCATCCGCAGCAGCCAGAAGCTTGTCGGCAGAGAACTGGAAATCCTCATCGAGCAGCACTTTACGGTACTCCACATCATTAACGTCAGCACAGACTTGATACATGCCGTAGGTAGGGTCGATGGCCACTACATTGTCCACACGGGGTTCACAAAAAGCACGGAACACCAAATCGATAGCTTCATCACTGCCATTCCCTAAGAAGATGGAATCGGGACTCACCTTTTTAATTTTAGACAATTCTGTCTTTAACTCCCGCTGCATGGGGTCGGGATAACGGTTGTGCGGCATGTTATAAGGATTCTCGTTTGCATCGAGAAAAACGGATGCCGCAGCACCATTATATTCATCACGTGCTGAAGAATAAGGCTTCAGACGCCAGATATTCGGACGGGTAAGTTCTTGTAATGTTTTCACCATGTTATTTATGATTTGACAATTTACGATTTTACGATTAAAATTACTTTAAGCCATCAGCTCTCAATTTTCAACTTTCAATTTTCATTTTCCAACTGCCCCAGTCTCACACTCACAGCATTCTTATGCGCATCCAGCTGTTCATTGGCAGCCATCAGCTCGATGGCAGGGCCGATGATATTTAATCCTTCCGGCTTTATCTCCTGAAAAGTTATCTTGCGGATAAAGCTGTCGAGGCTGACACCGCTGTATGCTTTGGCATAGCCGTTTGTCGGCAGGGTATGGTTTGTGCCCGAAGCATAATCTCCCGCACTCTCCGGAGTAAGAGAACCCAGGAATACGGAACCGGCATTCACGATACGTTCTGCCACGGAAAGATAATCCTCGGTTTCTATGATAAGATGTTCGGGAGCATACGCGTTGGTCAATTCAATGGCTTCTGTCATGCTGTCCACTACAATCAGTTTGCTATTGGCAAGAGACTTTTCGGCAATCTCTTTACGTGGCAGTAAGGCCAGTTGGCGTTCCACTTCCACCTTTACAGCTTGTTGCAATTCGACAGAGGTCGTAATTAATATAGCCTGACTGTCCACTCCGTGTTCTGCCTGGCTCAACAAGTCGGCGGCGACAAAAATCGGATTAGCTGTTTCGTCAGCCAAAACTTCTACTTCCGAAGGTCCTGCCGGCATATCTATCGCCACATCACGCAAGCTCACAAGCTGTTTGGCAGCCGTGACATACTGATTTCCCGGACCGAATATCTTGTAAACCTTAGGCACACTTTCCGTTCCGTATGCCATAGCGGCAATGGCTTGTATGCCGCCAGCTTTGAAAATCCGGTTGACACCTGCCACTTTTGCGGCAAACAACACAGCGGGATGTACCTTTCCGTCACGTCCCGGAGGGGTGCAGAGAACAATCTCCTTGCATCCGGCAATCCTGGCGGGAACGGCCAGCATCAGTACCGTAGAAAACAGCGGAGCCGTTCCTCCGGGGATATACAATCCCACCTTTTCTATGGCAACCGCTTTCTGCCAGCAGGTCACCCCCGGCTGAGTCTGCACTTTCTTGCCCTCAAAGCGTTGTGCGGCGTGGAAAGTCTCGATGTTCTGCTTTGCCAGGCGAATAGCTGCTTTCAAGTCTTCACTCACCAGGTTTTCCGCTTCCTGCTGTTCCTCTTCCGACACTGCCAGCGAGGCCAACACCACTTTATCAAATTTTTCTTCATAATCCAGCACAGCACGGTCTCCCTCCTCCTTCACACGGTCAATAACACTCCGCACCGTATCAAACAGATTCTCCGTATTCATCACCGGACGTTTCAGAATCTCTTGCCACTGGGATTTATCGGGATTACTAATCAATATCATAATGACATGTTTTTAAAGATTTATGCATAAACCATGATATTATTGGAGGTGTGTCAAAACTCTCTGAAGACTTTCTATTAGGCGCTGATTACGCGGATTTCACGGATTCATTTTACCGATTCCGCGCTATTTCGCGTAATTCGTACCTAATGTCGTAACATAAAGAAAGCGTTTATATACTTTTGACACATCCTCGAGGCTTTAAATTATCATTTTCTCAATCGGCAGCACCAGAATGCCTTCTGCCCCCAGCGCTTTCAGCTTTCCGATAATCTCCCAGAAACACTTCTCGTCGAGCACCGTATGTACCGAGCACCAGCCTTCTTGTGCCAAAGGCATTACCGTGGGGCTCTTCATGCCCGGAAGTACAGAGACAATCTCATCCAGTTTCTCTTTCGGGGCATTCATCAGCACATATTTCTTATCTTCGGCTGTCTTCACGGCATCCATACGGAACAACAGCTCCCTCAATATCTCTTGCTTTTCCTCGCTCAGGTTCCTGTTACCAATCAGCAGGGCTTCGGACTTCATCACAACCTCCACTTCCTTCAGGCGGTTGCTCACCAGCGTAGAACCGGAACTTACAATATCGAAAATGGCATCTGCCAGACCGATGCCCGGCGCCACTTCTACCGACCCCGTAATGACGTGTATCTCCGCATTCACCCCATTCTCTTTCAAAAAGCCGGAAAGGATACCCGGATAAGATGTCGCAATCTTCTTTCCGTGAAACCACTTCACCCCCGGATACTCAATATCCTTCGGCATGGCAAGAGACAGACGGCATTTGCTGAATCCCAGACGCTTGATTATCTCTGCATCCTCATTCTTCTCAACAAATTCATTCTCACCCACAATTCCTATATCAGCCACTCCGGTAGCCACAGACTGCGGAATGTCGTCATCCCTCAGAAACAACACTTCAAGAGGAAAGTTTGACGACTGCACCAACAACGAGCGCTTCATGGCACTCAACTTTATATCCGATTCTCCCAAAAACGACATGGTCTCGTCATACAGACGACCCTTAGCTTGTACTGCAATTCTTAACATAAGGTTATTTACTATTTTACGATTTACTATTTACTATTTTGAATGAGATGACAGAAAACAAAACGAGGCTTACCAATATTCGGCAAGCCTCGTCTGTTATGTCATCTGTTGTACATATACACTCATACGCCCACCGAGTTATTCGTTAGGATGATGATGGTGATGATGTGCAACGATATTCTTCATATTTTTTGGATTTTAATGCGACAAAAGTAAACTAAAAGTTTGAAACTCCAAAAGATTTATCACAAAAAGTTTATTTTTTCTTTCAAATTCATCTTAGTTCACCACAAATTACACAGATTTGCACAGATTATTTTTATTCCAATCTATGCAAATCTGTGTAATCTGTGGTGAAACAATTAAATCAACGGCAATATTTCCTCCTGCTCTACTTCGCAGCTATGGAAATGCATTTCCGCTTCCGCCTTCTCCTTCGGAAAGGTAAAGTAGGTGCAAGTGGCTTCTGTGCAAAGTTCGCCCATGCTATTATACAGGCGTGCTTCTATGATAGCAATATTCCGCTTCTGCTCGCGAAGCGAAGCCCGCAGCACCACATGCGTGTCGTTGGTCGATATGGATTTGCGGAAGCGGGTTTCCATTTTCGATGTCACCCCGCCGGTCTGCAGCTTGCGGAACACGACCCAGCCGCAGATTTCATCCAGCAATACGGACTGGATGCCTCCATGCAACGTATTCAGCCACCCTTGATACTCCGGACGCGGCTTCCAGATGCTCACCACCTCGTCACCGTCCTCATAAAACTCCATTCTCACACCGGCTTCATTGTCGGGAGAGCAACCGAAACAGTTGTAGCCCTCCATATCTTTCCACGGATTGATAATCTTCTTCATATCGTATTCTTCTTTATCTGGTTTTGATTCATAAAGTCTCTCAATAAGACGTTCAATATTAGTCATTCCGATTGAGAACTACAAATTATTGATGCCTTTTTCAGAGAAAAATTAGCGGGATACTGTTCAAAAACCGGTTATTTTATTTAACTTTGTATAAATGAGAGAGAACAACAAGATGCAAAGAGGGGCCTTTTTCTGCTTATGGATATTATTTACATTCTCATTGTTTGCGCAAAACAAGGAGAACGGTTCTGTCGCATGCGACAGCATCGTATATAAAAATACCTTCAGAAAAGCATTGAAGAAATTCCTCAACTTCAGCGACTTCGACACTACCTATATCAGTCCCAACCGGTACAATTACGCCCTGATGCTCGACCATTTCACCAATTACGAATACTACTCCGTGAGCAATGACGGCCAGCGGCTCCGTTTCTCGCCCAATCCGCACAACAAGATAGGCGCCTACTTTGGATGGCGGTGGATATTCCTGGGATGGGCTGTCGACACGGACTGGCTCTACGGAAAGAAAAGCAAGAAAAAGCGCGGCACGGAGTTTGACCTCAGCCTTTACAGTTCCAAACTGGGAGTGGACATTTTCTACCGTAGCACCGGAAACGACTACAAGATACACAAGGTATCCGGCTTTTCCGACGAGATTCCCTCCAATTATTCCGAAGACTTCAACGGATTGAAAGTAAAGATGAAGGGATTGAATCTGTATTACATTTTCAACAACCGGCGTTTCTCCTATCCGGCCGCCTTCAGCCAGTCCACCAACCAGCGCCGCAATGCAGGTTCTTTCATTGCTGGATTCTCCGTATCCACCCACAATCTGGACTTCGACTATACCAAGCTGCCCCAAATCATTCAGGAAAACATGAATCCGGGCATGAAGGTGAAGCACATCAAATACACGAACATCAGCCTCAACGTCGGCTATGCCTACAATTGGGTGTTTGCCCGCAACTGTCTCGCCTGCCTGTCGTTCAATCCGGCGGTCGCCTACAAGACATCGCGCATAGAGAAGACCGAAGAACGGGAAGCGGACGACTGGTACAAGAACTTCAATATCGACTTCATCCTGCGTGCAGGCGTGGTATACAACAACAGCAAATACTTCGTGGGTACCTCATTCGTAGGCAGGACATACGACTACTACAAGAACAGTTTCTCCCTGAACAACGGGTTCGGCATCCTCCAAGTATACGCCGGATTCAACTTCTATCTGAAAAAGGAACACCGGAAAAGTAAGAAATAGGATAACCGGACTTCACCCCTCTCAGAAGCTGTAAGCACACTCCACCCCTACTATATTCTTCCGCTTATCCTGCTCCCACTGCCTGCAATAAAAGAAGTCCGCCTCCCAGCGCCCGGACAGAGGCAACGTGATTCCCCCGCGATAACGCATCCGTTTCACCCCGAAATGCTCGGTCCTGTTCAGACCATTATACATCTCGACCGAAGCATACGGCTCCAGCTTGCACTTCGGAATGTCATAGGCAAACTTCGCACGCGAACGCAAGCGGAACTCATCCCTATGCCCATCGAACGTATGCTGAAAGCGCTCACGCAAAGACAGTTTCACCCTTTGCACACGGGCAGACAGAGTGCCTTCCAAACGGTAGCGGTGCCGGAACTTCCAGCCATCCGCCCCCCGGTTGCGGTAATGCGTCTCATACCCGGCTCCAAGCTTCAAGAAAGGCAACAGCTTATAGCTTCCCCCCACCTTCAGCCCCCACCGGTCTGTCTTTCCCAAATCATCCTTTGTACGCCACTCCAGCCCACCGGAAACAGTAAATGCCGGCTTCAACTTATATTCGAAACCGACATTCGCCCAAGTGGCAAAATCCTTCTCCTGCGCCCGCAGGGAAAAAGACGAAACACCCAGCAAAGAAATCAGCAAAACGAGTGCTTTCGTGCACGAAGATATATTACTTACCATAAGCCGTTTTTTGTTAAAGTGCCAAAGGTAAGGATAAATTCTGTAACAATTCTGTAATACTACAAATCTTGTCTGCACATTTCCGATACTTCAATAATACTTAAAAACAGAAACCGAGATACAAAGTTTCTCCGTTCATCCATACAAAAGTTCCGGGAATCAGCAAAGCGCATTTTCCCGGAACAACAATACCTATTGAAAACTTTCCGGTCTGTATCCGACAGACCACGAGACTTAGTCTAAGGTTAATCAGTTTCTCTATTCATCTAAAGTCTTCATCCACGACTCTATTTTTTCCACCATCGGAAGTTCATAAAGATACAGCCAATCGCTGTTATTGGTCATTGCAGCAAGATGGCGGTGGTGATTCTGGTCGGCAATATACCCCTCGGGATTGCTCATGAAGCGGGTTTGCGAATATACGGATTCAAGCCCCGCACGCATCTCCTTAAAATAAGAACACACCTTTTTAATCTGCCTCAGACTTGCCGCACGCTCATCCTCCCCGTTCGCTTTATCATAGTTTTCCAAAGCCATCAATAACCGTACCGGATAGTTCAGCAAACGTCCGGTCTGCTCATAAATATCCAATGTATAACGATTGCGCAAAGCATGGGATTCTGCGTCCTGCAATCCTTTGGTTATTCTTTCATAGCGCGCGGCTTCAATACGGGCAGAATCCAATCTATTCTCGTACTTCTTGCTCCACTTTCCCGGCGCCCCGGCATCAGGCAGTTCTATCAAGGTAAAAGCCTCGGTCACTCCCCAAGCCGGATTCCTCGAACCGGAAACAACCAGCGCTCCGTCAAAGAAAAAGGCGGCTTTCTCCATCTCTGCCAGAAAATCCATCTGTTTCCGTTGCAAACCAAACTCACGCCGGGCATGCGCTGTGATGAAATCTTCTATCGTCCTCCCGCCGGGATGCCAGCCATACTCCCCTTGCGCTATGAAACCGCGCATAACAGTTTCCAGATGGGCCGAGCCGTCATCCCATGCCGTGGTCAAAATTCCCTCCAACTGATTTTCGGCAACCAAAGCGCAAAAATCCTTGATATACTGTACCCTGGAATTATTACGCGGTATAAACGGAGTTTCCCCGGTAGACGCGGAAGTAGCTCCCATCACCTTCAGACCTTTCTTATGATACCAATTAAGTAGCATCCGATGTGGCAGAATGGTAGGGTCTTCGTAATGCCAGCGCATGTAGATGCAGTTCTTGGGAAACATATCTATCGCTTTATCCAATTCCGCCGTATTCCAGTTCTTCATGACTTCATCGTCCGGCACATTGCGGTGCAGAAGCCACCACAGATTGGCATATTTCAACGGCATATCGTCCCAGAATATAGGAGTCCGCCCGTGTGCCACCGCAAAATCGCATACCTTTTTAAGCCACTCCATCTGCAACTGAAAAGCCGTTTTGCCGGTTGCCTTACAACGCTCATCAATGCCGATGGCCGATATTTCATCGCCGCCTATATGGAGGTATTTGCTTTGTGGCATCGCTTCCATCGCATCCCGATAGAGGTCGAACAGAACTTCGTATGTGCGGGGATTGGAAGGACAGAATTCCCAATCACTCTTTTCACTCTCGCGCAGCTCCCAGTGGTGCTTCAAGATGAAACTGGCGTGTCCCAACCCTTGCACCAGAGGGCTGATGTTGATGTTCCGTTCTTCGGCATAGCGGCAGATGGCTTGCATTTCCTGCTTGCCGATGGCGTTTGGCGCACCCACTTCGGGACGACGGGTATAGCGCAGCTTGTCCTCCAGCTCCCATATCACGGCATTCACTTTATACCTTGCCAGTTTGTCAATCATGCGATAATAGTATTCCGTCCGGTCCAGATGATGTTTTGTATCCAGATGTACGGCGCGATAGGCTATAGCCGGATAATCCGTAATTTTCATCGCCGGTATCTCCAATGAAAACTGATGGCTGTCTTCCATCAGCTGCTCCAAGGTCTGGCAACCATAAAACAGTCCGGCATGAGAACGGGCACGGATGGCAACCCCTTTGGAAGAGACTTCCAATACATACCCTTCGGGAGATGCGGGCACATCCTTTCCGGTCATTGAGAGTGTCACGCCTTTTACCCCTTTCACCGCATATCGCGGAAGCGCATCCAGCATATTTCCCAGAACCGGGATTTCTCCTTCCCCTTTCATGGTGACAAAAGAGAGTTCACCGGCACTTATGCCTTTCCCTTTCTGAATTTCCATCTGCTGCGGCAGAGGCAGTATCTGAAATCGTTTATCCAGACCGACAGCACTCATCCTTACTGACAATCCCAGCAAAAAGAGCAATACAAATATTTTTTCAAGTTTAATCATAATCATCCTTTTTTAATATTCAGCAGAAATCTTTTTCAACATACCTTGTGCTTCCGTCACTATTTCCCCTGCGAATCTTCCCGAAGTCAACGTAAACTTCTGCACAACGGGATTCATCAGATTGGTGGAGAGGATGCGCATTTTTTCATAATCCTGTATACCTTCGCGAAGCAATTCAAGACGAATGCTCGACAAGGGGACTGAAGACAAAGAGTTGTCACTGCGATAAATCAGGCTGAAATCCCCCGCCGTGTTACTTCCATCCCTCACATCCTGCGGGTCGGCCTTGGTCCAATAATCGTAAGCCCATCTCAAGAATCCGTTCAATCCTTTGGCTTTGGCATACCAAGCCACCCACACCATCTCTGCCGGATTGTTATCCAGACTTACATAGGCATTGGGGATGCTCTGCGCGCAACTGGTATAGAAAGTGGCAACAGCATTCGTCGATGTGCGGTCATATCCCAAAATGGTGCTGTAGTCATAAAAAGCACTCTCCACATCGGAGGAGACGGCACTACCGGCAAGTCCTATTTTCCAATCCGGATTGTGCTGCTTTATGAAAGATACCACCTGCCGCATTTCATCTTCCCTGATTTCGTCCATATAAAGAACAGTCTTTTCAAACCAACCCTTCGTTTTAAGATGACGCTCAAAGGAATCCAGAAACTCATTCCAAACAGTCCGGTATTCGTCACTCCCCACTGTCAGCTTCAACGTCCGGGCTTCGCCCGAAGCATCGGTATATCCGATGGAAGTGTTCCATCCCACCAGAGAAAAACAACTGATTTGTCTGCCAATCCCCCACGACATCATCTGAGCGACAAACTTGTCGAAACCGGTATAGTCGAAGCTCCATTTCCCATCAGCAGCCTCATGCCACTTAACCATGGTTTGACCTTTGTTGAAAGCGCCGTCCTTGATATAGGCAGTGATAACCTTTTGTCCGGCATCAGCCAGCAACTGATAGAATGGTTTCACCAGAGTGAAATACTCACTCGAAAAAGGAGTAACTTTTTGCCCATTATCAGCACACAAGCCGGACAGCTGGAAAGGGAACTGCCATAAATCCAAATGGAAAGCCCATTCGCTCACCGGAGGCAAGGCATGATTGACAACCAGCAACCTTACCGTGAACGTCAGTTGCACCTCACCACCCGATTTTACGGTGACCGTGCCTTCGTACTCTCCAGGCGCGGTGCCCGCAGGAATGTCGGCAGTCAGCCAAAGTTTTACCGGTTCCGAAGCAGTCACTGTTCTGACTGCCTCTTCGGACAACTTATCCGCAATCTGTACCGAAGTATGCGTGCGGTATTCATTGCAAACAAGAGCCTTTTCATCTCCCAACACATAGGATGGAAAACGCAAATGCAGATTGGAAGAAGCAATACGGTTGCCGCCGGACAGCAGGTCGCCGATTTCGTACGTCAAGTCATCATACCGTTTTGATTCCGTCCAAAGCACAATCTGCTTATGCACGCGCTCATTCTGCCATACGGTGTCTTTCCATACCGTAGTCACCAGCCTATCATCCTCCTGCCCGGTGAACTTCTGTCCTTTAGCATATCTCACAAACTTACTTTCAAACGAGCCTTTCAAAGTCTCCGAAGGGGTAACGGGCGGCTCGGGATTGACCGGCAGTTCCGGTTTTTCAGTGTTTCCGGATGGCGCCTCGTCCGAACAAGCACTCGTTCCAAGGGAGAAAAAGAACAAAGAAGACAATAATAATGTAATTTTTTTCATAAGTGTCATCCGTTTTTCTTGATTGAATAGTCATAATACGGCGGCTGACTCAAATTCAGTGTAATCGTATAATTCCCAGCCGTCCCGATTTCTATGTCCGTACCCTCTTCCGACAGTTTGGAAAGTCCTTCGGACGCTCCATATACAATTATCGGGTCGCCATAACCGACAGCAATGGTGGTAAACTTCAGCGTTCCTGGCGACAAATCCGTATCCAGGCTCCAGAGACGCGTTTCCGAAGAATAGGTCATAGCCTTCAAGGAACTGATGGCAGAGCCTGTAACCGCCCATTGCGTGTGGAGCAGCGTCATCACCTGAGTCGCCGCATCGAAATTAATCTTCCATACGCCCGGAGAAGTAATTTCGGGGGTTCCGTTATTGGAAGTCCAGTTTCCCCAAGGACCATCGCAAGCAAAAACATTTCCACCGGCAGACTCTTTCTTCACCATCTCGAACGAGCAGCTTGAACCGTCGGCTCCACCGGAGAAGTCGTAGTAGGAAGACAAATCCGAAGCAACAAGACCGATATTATCCCAATTCGTTCCGGTCAAATCAATATATCCCTCAAACTTGGTATCATAGTTGATGGAAGCAATCTTTTGCGATTTGTCCGGATTGACATAATATCTTTCTCCTTCCGGTCCATAGTCTCCGGTTTTGACGAAGTACATAAACGGCGGTTCATTGTAGACCATCTCAACAAAATAGCTTCCGGTTTCCATGCCGCGTTTCAAGACAAGCTCCCATCTGTTGCCGGTAAAAGTCACCTCGTCACCTACGGCAACGTTAGCCTCAGCCGAGGCATCTGCAAGAACGATTGATTTCACAACGGCCTTTGTCGAAGCCTTTCTGACCTCAAGGGTCAATACATTATCCAGCGTCTTGTCTTCCTTCAACCTGGGCACCGCCACATAGTCCATACCCTCGACCGACAACACCAGAGAAGATACCGGAGACACTATCGTGGGATTGGCAGGCAGTTCTTCGCTGCTGCAAGACACTCCACCAACCAAGGTACTTAAAAGTACCCAAAACAAAAATATATTCTTTTTCATCTTGTTCGTTTTTTTAAGGTTATTGTCAATATCCGGGGTTCTGCTTTACTCCGGTCATAATCATTAACTGGTCATTCGGTTTCGGCAGCAGATAGTTATGGTCGTCTATCGTTGATTCCGGATACCAAGGAGACAATTTCTCTTTCAACAGATAACGGCGGCAGAGGTCGAACCAGCGGTTACATTCAAACGCCAGCTCCCAATTTCGCTCGTCAAGAACCGCGTCATCAAACTGTTTCGCCGTCAAGCCGGAAAGTTCGGGCAAGCCTGCCCTTCTGCGAACTTCATTCAGTGCATCATAAGCCTTTTGCGAAGGGCTTCCTTCTGCAAGATTGGCAGCCTCGGCATATATAAGCAATATATCAGAATAACGCAACATGCAGTAAAAGCCATCCGCATTCTGCCCGCTCCCGATGGGCGCATTGTAATATCCGCCGCTTGCAGGACCGGCATCGCGCAGTTTCCCTACGTAGGGCTGAGCCGTGTTTGTCTGCTCCCACGGGGTTCCGTCTATCATGGTCAGATAAAAAGTACCTTTCACACGGCTGCCATCTCCTTTAGGAAACATATCAAAGAAGCGGCTGTCGCTTGTCCAGTCGGCCCAACCTCCTTCACCATTGGCATCGGGACGAGTGGCACGGAATTGATAACCGCCCGTCCTGCTGATGGAATTGCCATAAAGGGTGAAAATAAATTCGGAATTAGTCTGTCTGTTATCATACAGCCACAAGTCGAAGAAATGTCTCTCCAACGAATAAACTTTCTCATTGATGACTTCTCCAGCCTTATCACGTGCCAGCGCATAGCATGAAGTGTCGTTCAACGGGAAGCCTGCCATAGTGAGATATACCTTTGCCAGCAAGGACTTTGCCGTCCAGCTTGTGGGACGGGTACGGTCTTCCCGCTTCGAAGGCAGCGTCGTTTCCGCCGACTGCAAATCCACAACAATCTGTTTATAAATATCAGCTATGGCAGCCTGCGGTTCCACCGACGCATTCTTCTGATTGGCCTCCGTCAGTAAAGGAACCTCACCAAACCAGCGGACCAACTGGAAATAGCCGAAAGCACGGAGGAATTTGGCTTCGCCGTCAATGGGGCTCAACTCCTCTGCCGTGAGATTCGTATTCTGTGCAACCAGTTCTATCGTAGTATTACATGCACTGATGCTCGAATAACAATTGTTCCATAAAATATCCGTCACTTCTTCCGGATTGCCTACTGTGTTAATGTTAACCTGCTCGAATCCTTTCCATCTGACTACCGGGGTACATACATCTTCAGCACCGGCACACGCAACGTAGGGTGCATCTTCTCCATAGAGCTTGACAAGGGGGGTATAAGCTCCGGAAATATAACTGTTGAAATCGACAATTGTCTTAAAGAATTTGTCTGATGTGGGCTGTCCGGTCAAATCTTCCGATAAATCGGCACATCCGCAACAGATGCTAACGGTCATCAATCCCACTACCATTCTTTTTATATTCATCTTTATTTTCATAATATATCCTTAATTTATCAGTTAAAATGTAATATCCAAACCCACCAAGAAGCTCTTTGCCGAGGGATAGATGCCGCGGTCTACCCCGGCAGCCGTAGCGTCGGTTCCCATACTGGCCTCGGGGTCATATCCGGTATAGTTCGTTATCGTCCAAAGGTTGTTGGCACTTACATAAATGCGGGCAGCATTGAATCCAATCTTCGACAACAGTTGCCGGGGCAGACGATAGCCCAAAGTGATATTCTTCAACCGCAGATAAGCACCTTTTTCAACCCAACGGGAAGAGTTGACATATTCTGTCCCCGAAAATGACGGGATGTCCGTTTCGTTCTCCTGTGTCCAATGCTCTTTTATAACCGGATTGGTAGGAAAAGCATCCGAAGAATAGACTTCACGGCGCACACGGTTCTGATTATAAACATCATTACCCGCTACTCCCTGCCAGAAGATGTTCAAGTCGAAATCGTAAATGGTAAATGTATTGTTGAAGCCAAAGCTCCATGTGGGTTGCGCATTGCCTATGATACCGATGTCTTCTTTATCTATTTTTCCATCCCTGTTGAGATCTGCATATTTGGCATCTCCCGGCTTAGCACCATACAAGGCTGCCGTAGTCGCTTCATTCTGTTTCCACACTCCGGCAAAGGTGTAGCCCAGGAATGTACCCATCGGCTGTCCTACCATCTGCACGTAAGAGCCTACCAATCCGGGAAAGTCGGCATTGCTGGTGTAAATCATCATATCGGAAAGGCCATCCAGTTCCAGAATTTTGTTCTTATTATAGTTCACCGTATAGTTTATATCCCATTTGAAGTTTTTTGTCGATACGGGAATACCACCGAATGTCAAGTCAAAACCCCGATTGGATACCGCGCCTACATTTGTCAGGATAGATTCTACTCCCAATGCCGTGGGCACCTTCTGCCACATCAACAAATCGGTTGTCTTCTTCTTGTAATACTCGGCAGAAAAACTCAGCCTGCCGCCCCACCAACGGCTGTCGATACCTACATTCAGCTCATTCGTACGTTCCCACTTCAGGTTTTCATTACTCAACTGGGAAATGGCAAGGGTAGGATTGTTGTTGGCATCCAAGCCGGGAGTAAACTTCAACTGGGAGGCAAACGACGGAACAGCCGCATTGCCCACCGTTCCGTAGCTGGCCCTTAACTTGAATTCGGGGACAACATGACGGAATCTCTCCATAAAAGCCTCTTCCATCAAATTCCATCCTACGGAAAAGGCTGTGAAACCGTCGTATTTATGCCCTTCGGCCAATTGGCTGGCACCGTCGTAACGAACGGAAGCCGACAACATATACCGCTTCTGATAACTGTAATTGACGCGTCCCATGAACGACTGCATGGTTGTTTTGGAAGTTTCCGCCCAAGGCTGCTGCAAGATAGAACCAAACTGTATTCCATTGTATCCCAATCCCACGGGGATGCCTTTGGCTGATGCTGTCGTGCCATCATAGCTATCTTTCAGCACTTCGTAAACACCGGTTGCCTGCACATTGTGCTTACCGAAAGATTTGTCGAAAGTAAGGATTGAGGTACTTTGCAATGCAATATAATTAGACTGCGTTTTGCTTCCGCTTACTTCCGTAGTCGGACCGTTGTTCACTACCTGATTATCAAAATAGCCTGAAGTCCGGCTATTGGTCTTGTATGAAAACAAGGTCGAAAATTTCAGGAAATCCCAAAACTTATATTCACCCGTGACAGCAACATTAAACACGGAAGCAGAGTTATCATTCACAAACTCCTTGGCATATCCTACCGGATTGAACGAAGTAGGCCCTACACCTCCCGGCTGCGTATAGCCGCCTTCGCTTTCGGAATCATAAACCTTCTTGGTGGGCGACCATTGCAATGCCGAACTGATAGCTTGTTCATATTCACCTTTCTGTGATTTGTTATAGGAAGCAAAGGTGTTCAGTATAAAGCTCAAACGCTTGTTGGCTTGTATCTTAAAATTTGAGCGGAAAGTATATTCCCTGAAATCCGTATTCAAGACAACCCCTTGCTTGTCGACATATCCCCCTGCCAGAAAATAGGATATGCCTTCTTTTCCACCACTCACACTGACGTTGTGCGTGTGGGATATGGCTTCTCTGAATATTTCATTCTGCCAATTGGTTCCTTCTCCTAAAGCGGCAATCTCATCCTGCATAAAAATCGGATTTTGCCCGTTTTCAATTCTCGCTTCATTCAGCAAAGTTGCATAGTCTGTCGCATTCAGAGAAGGTAACTTCTTCCTTACCTGGTCAAATGAAACAAATCCGTTATAAGAGATGCGTGCCTTGCCGGCTGTACCGTTCTTGGTTGTTACAAGAATGACACCATTGGCACCTTTAGAGCCGTATACTGACAAGGCCGCTGCATCTTTCAGAACCTCTATGGATTGAATCTGGTTAGGATTCAAGCTGCCGATGTTTCCGTCTTGTACGCCATCGATAATCACCAAAGGGTCGTTACCGTAGGTCAGAGAGTTTGAGCCGCGAATACGGATAGAGACAGCACCAGCAGGGTCACCACTGGTGTTTTGTACTACAACACCCGATACGCGTCCCTGAAGAGCCTGCGCTGTACTTGTATTGGGAGCAGAGAGCAATTCTTCTGATTTCACGGAAGATACGGAACCGGTTATATCGCTCTTCTTCTGTACACCATAGCCCACAACAACCACCTCATCAAGCATTTCCGTATCCTCTTTCAAGATTACTCTTGCCAGCGATTTATCCGTCACTTTAATATCTACGGTCTTATATCCGACATAGGAAATTGAAATCATGGCATCTCCGGGCACATCCATAAGAGAATATACACCATCCACATCGGTAATTCCTCCGTTGGAAGCACCTTTCACCATAACAGTAGCACCGATAATAGGTTCACCATTGGCATCTACAACAATACCGGTTATTTTCTTTGCAGATGAAGCGTTTTGCGCAGGCTTGCGAATCAGAGCAATTACATTCCCCTGCTCCTGCTTATACGAAAGAGCCGTCTTTGCCAGAAGCTGCCGCATAGTCTGGTCAATCGTTGCATCCTGCACATTCAACGATACTTTCCGGTCCAAATCCGGCAGGCTCTCATTGTAAAAGAACTTATAGGCACTCACCTGCTCTATCTGCTTCAGGGCAGACCTCAACGGCTGCTCCTTGAAGCTGATTGTGATTTGGGAATAAGCACTAAAGGAAATACTTAGAAACAATGCCAGACAGACAGTCCGCACTGCGTTCCGATTACCACTTCTCCCGACAAAGGAGCGGAAGAGTCTTAAAAAGGCTAACTTGTGTTTCATACATCAAAACTTTTATAGGTTTGATAAGTATACAGCCACCCCTATGTCTTCGTCCAAGCCGCCTTCCGTTTTTAACTCCCGTTAACCTATTTGCTTTTTATTACGATGACAGAGCCGTCCATTTCATACGTAAAATCGGCAGTAAGCATCAGCATGTTCAAAGCACTCCGGATGCCATTGCCGGGGATGGTTCCGGTGAAACGTTCGTTCAAAAGCTTATCCGACTCAAAGCGTATCTCTACATTATAAATGCGCGAAAGAGTGTTCATGATATTCTTCAACGATTCTTTGTCGAAATACAGATTTCCCTTTATCCACTCAATGTAATCTTCGGAATTCACTTTTGTGGTAGTCAGCTTTTGGGTAAGCTTATTGTATTCCAGCTTGTCGCCGGGAATCATGGTGTGCGACATTCCTTGGGCGTACACCCCTACTTTACCTTCTTGCAACACAACAACGATGTCCTCGTCGTCTTCGTAAGCCGAAACATTGAAAGACGTGCCATGCACTTTCACTTCCAGGTTGCCGGCTTGCACTATGAACGTACGGCTTTCATCATGAGCAACCTTAAAGAATGCCTCTCCATTGAGTTGCACACACCGATTCTTTTTACCAAAATCATTGAGGTAGCTCAATTGGGACGCTGAATTCAGAACAACGTTCGTTCCATCCGGCAACTCAATCCTTGCCTTGTCGCCCTTACCAGCTTTCACAACGAGAGGCATTCCGGGTGCTTGAGACATGTCTATCAGGTAATAAGTGAAGAAAGCGAGGCAAACGGGCAGACAAATCATGGCAGCCCATCTCAGAATATTCATACGGACAACCCGCGCAGACCGTGACTTGCCAACCGTCTCTTCCTTGATACGGACAAACATCTTGTTGCGCAATGCAACATCAATCTCTGCATCCGATTTGACAAACTCTCCCTCCCACCAGTCTTGCAGGTGGCGATCGTTCTTCATCCAATCCATTAGTTTTCTATACTGTGCCTTATCCATCTTTTTGTTATTTAAAAGTATACACTTTCATCCCGCTTATTATCCAAAAGCCCTTGTCACATTTACACTTCATTAACAAAGAATACAAATAAAAGGGCAAGAACAGCGTCGTAATTCTGCATTAACTGCGTGCGCATGAATTTTATGGCAAGAGACAACTGCGTGGCAACCGTGCTCTCGGATATTCCCAATTGTTCTGCTATCTCCTTATTGGTGTAATGCAGCCTTTTGCTCAGGATGAATATCTTTTTGCGTTGTTCGGGAAGCTTGTCTGCCAATGAGTCTATGTACTCATGCAGAAAGTGCAGGTCGATGCCTTCTTCCGTCCGGAAATCACGGTCTACGCCGCTTTTCATCAGATACTCGTTATAGACAAACTCTACAGTCTGCCTTTGGTACATATTCATCAGCAGATTCTTGGCAATGGTGCAGAGGAAAGATATGAATGATGATTCCGGGTCTACTGTTCCGCGTACCTCCCATATACGGATAAAGGTGGACTGCACCACTTCTTCAGCCATATACCGGTTGCCCGCGGAAATACGCATGATGAAGTTATACAGCTTACCGCTATATCTGTGATAGAGCTTCTCGAATGCCTGGAAAGAGCCTGCACCCAATTCGGCCAATAAGCGTTTTTCATCTGTAGAATCGACCATATCCTTAGATTTTTGCAACAAAAGCATATCCTTTACGGACATAAAGAGATGGCAATATTATCAATATTTTCGCAAATAAAGGCAGATAAAAGGAAATATTATGTGAAAAAAGAATTCAAAGTGATTTTGGTGCGGCAGGAACTTCATACTTTTTGAGTGTTTTTAAATGAAAGACAACTCCACATTTTGAAAATCAAAAGGATGTTTGTTTTCCAAAACACATTTGTTATCTAAGTTTGCCCTAAATACACAAACTATGAGAATTATAGCCAGGAGCATTTGGGAAGTACAGCAAATCAAATCCCATAAAAGAGGCATCGCTATGATGCCTCGAATTTTAGTTGCAAACTCCCCTTATTCTATTCATTTGCCGATGTAAGGATAGAATTAAGCTGCTTTGGCAATGTGCTATGCTTCTTCTTCATTCCGCGCATTCCACACAAACAAAGCCAGCAATGTAGATAGCAATGCCGCCCCTATCCAGAACCAGTTGATGTAGGTAAAGTCGTACACCTCCACGCCATCCACCAACTGCTTGTTCCCTTCTATCAGCACGCCGCTCATTACGTCTTGCAATCCTGCACCTATATAGCTGGCTATACCTACAACGCCCAATGCTGCGCCCGAAGCATTGCGCGGAGCAATATCTACAGCCATCAGCCCTCCGAGAAAGCAAATCAGCACACCGATGCCAAGGCCGAAAAGTATCATGGCCAAAGCGTCCACCCAGAAATGAACACCGGGAACCAGCAGGAACAAGCAGAGTGCAACCACATTCATCAGTCCGAAGATAAGGGCGGGCACATTACGGCGGCCGCCGAACAGCTTGTCCGAAATGACACCGGAAAACATCGTACCCACAATGCCACAGACCGAACTGATGGAAATGATGAAACTGGCATCCAGTGTAGAATAGCCCTTCTGCGCTTCCAGATAGAATACGCCCCAACTGTTCACCGCATAACGGCTGATATACATAAAAGCACTACTGAGTGCCAATATCCAGATGGCAGGATTGCGAAGTACGGCTTTCTGCGCACGGCTGAATTCCTCGCTTTCCAACACACTCATTTTTTTCTTCGCCTTAGGCATATTGACAATGGGCAACCCTTTGCTTTGCGGTGTATCGTGGAAGAAACGCCAGGCAATCAATGCACCTGCCAGCCCCACAAGTCCTGCTCCAAAGAAACCATACCGCCAGCCGAAAGCACTGACAATGGAGGCAATGATGATAAATGTCATCGCCTCGCCGATGTTGTGGCTCGCACTCCAGAAGCCGTAGAAAGAACCGCGCTGTTTGTCGGTGAACCAGCGTGACAAGCCTACCACGCAAGAAGCGGCCCCCATCGACTGGAACCAGCCACTGATGCCCCAAAGGATGGCAAACAAGATGAATGAATGGACAAAGCCGAGACAAAGGTTCACCAATGCCGTGACCAAGAGTCCGGTAGTCATGAAACGGTTGATGTTGCTGCGGTCGGCCAGGAAACCGTTTGTAAACTTACCTATGGCATAAGTGAAGAAAAGTACGGAACCGATAATACCCAGTTCTGTTTCGGAGAAAATACCTTCCTCCACTATCGGTTTCTTCACTACATTCAAGCTGAGACGGCATACATAATACATGCCGTAGCCAAGCGTTGCCGCAAGAAAAGTAGACCATTGCAGCCGCTTCAAGCGCCGTTGACAGGCGGACACAGAAAGGTCGGTACAAGGTTTATCGGAAGAAACCTTGTAGAAATTTATAAGATGTTTCAACATTGTATTTTGTTATTGGATTTAAGTTTCGCAAGCTCAATCGCAACCATCCGGCGGATGTATAGCGAGGAAAGGAGATATTCCGTCGCTACACTCCGCTGAATGACAGAGATTACTGAATATAAATTTGTATTATGCCAGAGCCTTTGCAACCAAGCTTGCGGAACTCGAACGGATAGTGAACCAAATTGCTTTATTCGTGCATTTTTTTCGTTCTCAGATACTCCAGCAAATAAGCCGGACGGTCAGTCTGTAGGATGCGGCATCCCAATGTGTCAATCAAATAGCCATAGCCCTCATCGGGGTTTTGCAAAGACATGTCATCGTCGTGTCCGCCTGCCATCGTATCCCACAAAGTGTTGTACCAGATAAGGGAGCGGTCGGCTAAAGTCGTTGCCAGCTTCTTGGGAAGCGGGTTGGAGTCCTTTACATACAGCAGTTCAAAAGCTACGGGAGACATCTCCTTGACAAACGTCTCTATCTGTTCCTCGGCCCCCGGCTTGTCGAGGTCGACAATGGGCATATAGATTACGTCATTCAGATAATCGCCGAATTGTTTCTTGACTTCGGCTGCTGTTTTGCGCCCTTTCATTATAATCTGCTTGGTGGTTCCGGTCTTCTTCATCAGCTCATAAATCTGGTCGAAATAGAGGTCGGCCTGGTCCAGATTTATCATTATCTTGCCTTTGGCATGCAGCAAGGCCTCTTCCAAAGTAGGAACTTTGTGGATGGTACGTATGTTGCAGCCGTTTTTCAACTTCAACCCACGTATGTAGTCGAGAGTGGCTTCCGAAACCAGCCCCTTGCCGGTGGTTGTGCGGTCCAGTGCCCGGTCGTGCATCAGTATCAGTTCACCATCCTTTGTCTTCTTTACATCCAGTTCCACAATATCCACACCCATTCTAACGGCATTGTCTATTGCCTCTAAAGAGTTTTCCGGAAAATTGCGCCAGTCGCCGCGATGGGCTACCACAATTACTGAACTCTGGTCGCGATTCATCAGTTTTTCACGAATCTGCGTCACTCGGTCTTGAGCCGAAAGCTGCAATACTGCCAAAACAGCAAACAGCAATAAATATATCTTTTCATCATTTCATGGATTATAAATTCAATCATTCCAATGCATAGCCTTCGTTCTGCCAACCGGCTTTGTCATTGACATTCTCTATTTCGGTTTGAGGAACCGGATAGAGCTGCCGGTAAGCATCAATACCGGGAAATATGGCAGCCATTTGTCCGGTGCGAACAATGTCGAACCAACGGTCGCACTCCAGAGCAAGCTCCAAACGGCGTTCCTTATATACTGCCTGGCGGAAGAGTGTTTTGTGGACAGTTCGGCCAATGTTTTCCCTTCAAGACCTGCATTTGTGCGTACGGCATTCAGAGCATCCAAAGCATCTTGTGTAGGAACAGCGGCAAGCTCATTGGCAGCTTCGGCATACATCAGCATCACTTCGGCACAACGCATTACCGGAAAGTCGGCACTGGTCTCATTGTTCGTTGCCGGAGCATTGAACTTGCCGGACGCTGTCCGCTGCCCGTAGGTTCTACCAGGGCCTTACGGTTATCCTTGTCGCTTTCAAACTCCGCTTGCTCCAATGAGATGATATTGCCATTGTCATTGTTACGATAGCGGTTGTTCTGATGTACCGACTCGCCTACTCCACCTTTCAGATATTGAACGGCAAAATAATGTCCTTGCTCGTCTTCAAGTCGTTGGGAAAAGTTTGCGGCATGGGCACCAGCATCAAGTCTTTTCCGGCATGAATGGCTGCTACCACCGGAGCAAGTTCATTGACCACTTCCTGATAGTTCTTCCTATATAAATAAACCTTTGCCAGCAATGCATGCGCCGCATACGAAGTGGCACGGCCTCTTTCCGATTCGGGCCAAACCGCGGGTAAACCTTTGGCTACAGCCAAGTCGCTGATTATCTGCCCATAGACTTCATCAATGGGAGCACGCTTGTTGTTACGCGCTTCGGCCACGGTCTGCGTTTTGTAATGATGGGCACCTCGCCCCACAAGCGAACCAGGTTAAAGTAACAAAGAGCACGTATAAACGAAGCTTGTCCGGCAATGCGAGAGCGCTGTTCGTCGGACATCGGCACTTCTTCCACATTCTGCAACACCAGGTTGCAACGATAAATAGTCTTGTACAACGAAAGCCATGCCCCGACAAGTTGGAGTTTGCCGGAGTTTCCGTGAAAACTTCTATCTGATAAGTGATGCCGCCACTGGCACCGGAATTGTCATTCTTCACATTGTCACCACGTACTTCCATCAAAGTCATGAACTTCGCTCCATACTGGTCGCTGGATTGCAACTCATCATAGATACCTATAACGGCTCCTTCCAAACCCTTCACATCCTTATAAAGGTTTCCTCCGTAGGAAAATCAATAGGTTTCAAGTCTATAAAATCACTACAACTTGAAAGAACCATTGCTGTAAGAACAAACATTATTACTTTTTCATATTACTGTCTTTTTTAAGATTAAAACGTAAGATTAACACCTATCGAAGTGGTTCTTGCCAACGGGTATACACCATAGTCTTCGCCATTGGTAGTAGCGGCACTGCGATTTGAAACTTCCGGATTATAGCCTTCATAGTTGGTAAAGGTAAACGGATTTTGGATGGAACAGTATACGCGCGCCGACTTCAGATACACCTTTTGAGCCAGTTTTCGGGCAAGGTATATCCCAACGAAATATTCTTGATGCGCAGGTAAGACCCGTCTTCCACGTGCCATGTAGAGGTGGTGCCGTTCTGCCCCTTACTGACGCGGTTGGCACGTACATTCATTCCACTACCAGGATTGTCTTCCGACTTCCAGCGGTTCAAAGCTCCTTTGTAGTTATTCATATTCCCTTCGTGGTTATAGAAATACCGGCGAGACAAGTTCAGGATTTCATTGCCCTGCACACCTTGAAACACAATGCCGAAGTCAATGCCTTTCCAAGCCAGTGTAGCACCGAAGCCATAAGTAAAGTCGGGCATATAGTTGCCCACGATGGCGCGGTCGGTATCCGAAATATCAAGTATCCCGTCTCCATTGACGTCCTTGAACTTGAAGTCGCCCGGCTTCGTGTCGGCCAGTCCGTAGTTGGTGGGAGAATCCTTGTAGTGCAAAGCTGCATCCACTTCGGCCTGATTCTTATAGACACCTTCTACCACTGGAAGATAATAGCTTCCGATGGCCTCACCCACGCGGGTTATGAAATAGGCATTGCTCACCGAACCGGAAGAAATAATATCGGCATTGCCCGGTCCAAGTTCTTTCACTTCGTTGATGTTCTTCGAGATATTGAAGTAAACACTCCAGTTGAAATCGCCCATCTTCTGATTGGTGGCGATATTGAATTCCACACCTTTGTTGTTCACCTTGCCGATGTTCTCGAGGCGAGTGTTGTAACCGGTTGTCATGGGTACGGGGACATTGAGCAACAAGTCATACGTGTTACTGTTATATAAATCCAGCCCCAAAGTCAAACGGTTACTGAACAGCGACGCATCGAAACCTACATTCACCTGCGCTGTCTTTTCCCAATGCAGTTCGGGATTGGGCATGCTCTTGGGGCCGCACCCTTTATTACTTCGGCATTGCTTCCGCCCAACACATAACTATAATAGGCAACTTCGCCTTGTGCACCATAGTTGGGAATACGGAAGTTACCCGTCAGACCGTAGCTGGCGCGAAGTTTCAAGTCGTCGATGAAAGTCAGCGACTTCATAAATTGCTCTTCCGTCAGACGCCATCCGGCAGATACCGACGGAAACCATCCCCAACGGTTCTGTTTGCCAAAACGGGAAGCACCGTCGGCACGGATTGCTCCTGTAAGCATGTACTTGCCTTTATAGTTATACTGAATTCTGGCAAGTCCTGAAAGCAAGGCCCATTCGGAAGCATGCGAATTGCCGCGGGTAACGGTACCTGCATTGAGAGTGGGCACGCTGTTCGTAATGAATCCGTTGGCAAAAGCATAAGTACTTTCGTCTCGTTGGTATTGCATGGTCCAGCCTACCAGTGCAGAAAGAGAATGCCCGTGGATTTCCTTATTATAGCTCATCGTTTGCTCAAACAGCCAGTTGTACATCTTGGCAGTCTTCGCCGTTGCTTCGGGCACCGACTCGGATTTCCCTCCGTATTGGAAATGGGGATAGTGGACGGACGGAACGTATCTTGCGAGCTACTGTAAATATCCACACCGAAATTGGCCCGATACTTCAATTCGGGCATAAAAGCCACTTCTCCGTAAATATTGCCAAAACACGGGATGCCTTCGTTTCGTCCTTCTGCAACATGGCTAATGCTACGGGATTCCATACTTGCGTCTGGCTGTTACCTTTCTTTATGGAACCGTTTTCGAGTACTGTCTGTGTATTGGGACTCCAGGCATTCTGAGAGAAGCAAAATGAACCGTCGGGATTATAAACCGGAAATATAGGAGCACTGTGCAGCGCCGAAGCAATGATACCGCCACCGCCCGAATTGTAAGCGCCGTCAGAATTAACCGCATTCTCTATCGTTACAGACGGATTGAGCGAAAGGCCGAACTTGAAAATACCTTCGGTTACATCGAGGTTGAAGCGCGAGCTGTAGCGCGTAAAGTCACTGTTGATAATGACACCTTCTTGTGACAAATAATCTACAGACGCATAATATCTTATCTTCGGGCTGCCGCCTGAGACAGAAACCGAATGGCTCTGCATGCCTGCCGTACGGAAGATTTCGTCCTGCCAGTCCGTGTCTACCAGTCCTTTTCACCTCTCAGGTATGGCAAGATTTCAACGGGAACAATTGTATTATAATCATTGCTTGTATTTTGCAGACGGATGGCATTGCTGTCCGAGATGTCAAAAGACAAAGGATTCTTATTCTGCGCTATGAGCTTACGGTTGATGGACTCCATCTTGTCGGTATACGTATTGTTGCGTGCATCGTTCACCAAATCGGCATACTCGTAGGCATTCAGCATGTCTATCTTCTTTGAAACCGTCTGCCAGCCATAGTATCCGTTATAGGAAACTGTAGCACGCCCTTCCTGCCCTCTCTTGGTAGTAATCAGTACCACACCGTTCGAACCACGCGAACCGTAGATGGCAGCCGAAGAAGCATCTTTCAGCACCTCGATGGACTCTACATCGTTCATATTGAACGTATTCAGCTGCTCCTGGGCAAGAGGCACACCGTCCACAACATAGAGCGGAGAGGTTCCTGCCGTAATAGTGCCCGTTCCGCGTACCTTAATCTGCAAGGAAGAGCCCGGAGCACCCGTCGACTGAGACACCTGCACACCCGGCATCTTGCCCACCATCGCCTCGGCCATGGAAGTAACCGGTTGGCCTTTCATATCACTGGCACGAAGGCTGGCAATGGCAGTAGTCACGTCGCGCTTCTTCTGCACACCATATCCCACAACCACTACTTCGTCCAGCAACTCGTTGTCTTCCATCAAGACGATTCTGTCCAGGCCTTTGCCGCCCGCTTTTATCTCTACCGTCTGATAGCCGATATATGAAAAGGCGAGCATCGCATTCCGGGTACATCGGCCAGGCTATAATTTCCGTCAAGATCGGTAATCACTCCATTGGCAGTGCCCTTTACCAATACACTGGCACCGATAATCGGCTCCCCGTTTGGGTCTACCACTTTTCCGTTGATTGTCTTTGTCCTCACTTTCTCAATAAGCTCTCCACTTTTCTGATTGCCTACGGATATTGTATTGTTGTCCCTATTGAAATATAATTTTGCTTGCGAGGTAATCTGCTCCAAGACCTCTTGCAAAGAAGCGTTGGAAACATGGATGGAGATGCGTGGAGCTGCATTGACTATTTCTTGGTCATAGAAGAATTTCAAACCAGTCTGCACGCCCAGTTGGTTGAACACATTCTCTACCGTTTCATTCTGAACATTCAGTGTAATGCTTCTTGTCTCTTGTGCCCGCACGTATGGGGCTGTAAACAACAAGCATACGAACAGTAAAAAGCTAAAATGAATCTACATTTCTACATTTCCTTTCAGTATTAGGAAGATTATTCATAAATTTGTGCGTTTTAGTAATTGAAATAAATTATTAAAAACAAAGATGTGTAATGCGCGATACGTTATTCACACGGGTCGAAACGAATGAATATCCGTCGGATTACCGGAATAGGGGCTTCTCTTAGAGACAGCTCCTATTTTTTGTGTAGCTCAAGTTGGTGGTTTCATACTTAATTTTATTAATGATAAAGGTTAACACTCTGGCGATTCGCTTATATATAGTACACAGTCGCCCGAAGAAGCAGGGTCTCATTAAGATATTTTCACTATTTATGCGAAGCAGTGATTGAATTATATTCATATTTGATAAGAAAGGAACCTAAGTGATTAGCAGTACTATCTCAATTGAGGGTGTGTCGAAATAGAGACTTAGAACACAAATTACGCAAATTATACAAATCATGCTTTTAATGACTACTGATAATCAGGGATTATCCGAGTCGCTTATTTGCGTAATTTGTGTAATTCGTGTTCCTTATCACTTCTGACACACCTTCTACCCGTAGGGGAGGTGGTAGGTAAAACAATAAACACCTATGAATCATAAGAATAAGGTTTTTTTCCTCACCTACCACCGCCCTTTGGGCACCCTCCTTCTTGAAGGAGGGAATTGAGATAGTACTTTTAACTCATAAGCGTTTCTGAAACAGTTCATAACTGATAAGAAAGAAATAATCCGTGCTTGAGTAACAAGAGTTTCTTCAACTTGCCCTCACCACCCTCACCGTTTTCCTGAACCTCCCTGTTCATCGGTGTTTCTTACGAAAATGCAGTGAATTGATAGTGTGTTCACTATAGTGGTCTGTCTTCTTCACGATAGTGAACAATTGGCCATCTTAGTGAACATACTTGTTCACTTAAGTGGAGCGTCAACAAACTCAAAGACTTTTCAGGAGAAACGTATGTGCGAAACACAATGAATGCCTGCACAGTACACTACAAACGCCTTTCAAATACCCTTCAAACGGACAGCACCAAGCCCTTTTTCTATATTGGCCTGAGTTCGATATAAGGCTTTGCTTATAACTGTATAATAGCGAGTCAAATTCAACTCCTGATTCACACTATTTATAGAGCAATACCTTGTTCCCATCTTTCTTATAATGAATGCCGCTGGTATATTCGATAGACTGCAACACAGCTTCCAGGCTCTTGTTGTCGTGCTCGCCCGAAATCAGATTCTTGAACACCTGCCCTTCGGCAAAGAGATGGAGCAATTATAAACGCGTTCCAACTCTTTTGCAACATCGTTTATCGGAGTACTGCTGAATCGCAATCCGCCTTTCCGCCATACTGCCACAGTGCGTTTTCATGCTGCTTGTTGTATTCGCCGGAAATGGTATTGATGTACACCCGCTCCTGGGCGCTTAAGCGCATCATGGCTTCTGGCAAGTCCACTTGCACCTTGCCACTCTCCACATCGACAGAAACAACCTCATCGGACAAATAAGCTTTGATATCAAAGCACGTGCCCAATACACGAACGTCGAAATGATGGGTATTGACAATGAACGGCTGCTTCTCGTTGCGATGAACCCGAAAGTAGCCCTCACCTTCGAGCTCCACCCTGCGTTCGTTGCCCGCAAAGCGGTCGGGATAGCGAATGCGGGAGCAGGAGTTCAAGACCAGTTGCGTGCCGTCAGGAAGCAACACCTGCTTGCATTCGCCATAAGAGGTCGAGGCTTCCAGATAAGAAATCTGCTGTTCGTTGATGTAATCCAGATATCCGACGCCACCCAGCACCAAACAAAGAACCGCAGCCGCAGCTGCAGCGACAGTTGCCATGCGGCGAAACCAGGTCCGTTTTTGTGCTCGATGCGCTTCAACAATTGGCGCGCCTCTTTCTTCGACTTCTCGCGTTCGAGGTCAGTCAGCGGTTGTTGCGACGCTGATTCGTCCCAAACATCGGCAGCCAGTTCCTCAAGGATGCCTTCCGGTTCCGGCACAGCCAAGTGGTCTGCCAACTTGCTGACATCTTCAACCGTGTACAAGTCATCCAAGTAACGGCGAAGCAAAGTCTTATCTTTCTCGTTATGTTTCATAATCGTTTTTGCGGGGAGCTACAAAGATGTTCTTAAACTATCCCTTTTAAAAGAATAGTACACGCAAAAGCGAAGCATCTAGGGTGTATTTAACGTTTTTATCTCATACGGAAGAAAGATGGGCTTCATTACAAATTCATACAAACAAGAAGCAGCACGAGGTCGGCAGCCGCTACCGAGTTCTTCTGCAAATATCCGCGCAGCGATTTCAATGACAAGGATATAGACTCCTGCACCGTATTGACCGATATACCCAGCGTTTCAGCAATCTCCTGTGAGACATCTGCTGTTCACGGCTCATTTCAAAGATTTCACGCTGGCGGGGCGTCAATTGCTGCAATGCACGCAAGATTAGTTGCCGCAAGTCATTAGCTAGAATTTCATTCTTCGTTTCATCGGTATAATCCACAGCCTGCGCAAGGACATGCTCCTTGAGTTTGTTCTGGTTATCGAGGTCGCGCAGCTGATTCAGCACACGGTTGCGAACAATTGTATAAAGGTAGGAAGAGAAGGAAGCATCGGGATTGATGAAACGTCGGCTCTGCCAAATCACGGTGAAAGCGTCCTGAAAAACATCCTCGGCATGCTCGCGCGACTTCAGAAAACGCATGGCAAAGTATATCAGGCGGCCCTTATAGGCAGCGTACAGTTCACAAAAGCATCCTCATCTCCATCTATCAGGCGGAGAACAAGTGCCTTTTCATCAATTAGAGTTTCTGCTGCATACATAGGGCTATCTTTACATTCAAGTACAAAGGTATCGCTAAGATGTTGCAAACGTATGTAAAATTCGGGAAAAGAAAATGAAAAATAAAGCCGGTTCATCCCTCAAGCAATGACCGGCTTTAACACGCTTCTATCGTCTATAGGCTTTCAGTTTATTCCTATAATAAGCCTCCACATCCTTCCAATGGTAATAAGGAGCCAGTTCGCTTTCTACCGGAAGTTTCATCTCATGCTCGTTGAGCAGCACCTTTACAAGAATGTCATCACTGCCTTTCTTGCGGAAGAAAACGAATTGAACGTTGCCTGCCATCGGGAAAATCTTGTAGTTTCGCCAAGTTTCATCGAGTCTGCTTAAATCGGTAGTCTGATAAGCACAATCACCCAATTCCAGCAGGCATACCAAAGGAAGCAGGCAAGATTCATGGCCGAAACGTAAAGTTGCGCTGTTCTCTTTCTTCACGATGCAAGTGTCGGCCGTATTCAGTATATTTTCCAGCAGATTGATTCCATATAAGGTATTTCGCTTTTGGTGAGCGGAGACGGGCCATAGGATATATACCAATTCTTGTTGCTGATTTGCCACAAATCATAGCATTCGTCTTTGGTGAAGAGAGAGTAAAGTTCCAGATTCGTGTCGAGACTCTGCATGTTGCTTGCCACATCAAACAACCGGGTCATCAATCTGCCGGCATCCACTTTCCAGTTTACATAATCCTCGTTGTTGAACAAAGCCTTCATCAAGCGTTCCGGATGTACATGCTCCTTCCGGATGGCAGCCTTCGCCTCGACCACTTCATCCGCCTTGCACAATGTCTTGACATAGGGTCATCGTTATTCATATAGTACATGTCGGCATAGCTGGCATCGTTCTTGAACTGCAACTTCGGATTGAGAGATTGCAGCTTCAAACATTCTGCCGCCATAGAAAGAATGCAGCGGATAACCACCGTGGAGCATGCATCCACCTCGGCTTCTCCTTTAAAGACTTCCGAGAAATTCTTGTACATTCGCTCTGCAATGCCTTTGTGCTGGCGTGCACCCAGCGGAGTCAGTTCGCCATATCTGCTCTTAGCCATGCGCGAGACGCTATCCAAAACACAAAGTGTCTTCTTTCCCAACTCAGTGAGCACACCATTCTCATCAGCCTCACGCATCACTGCCAACGGCTTCTCGTAATCATCCGGATTTATAAGGAACCGTGAACCATGACGGGCATAGTGGCTCAGATAAAGGGTTTATAACCTGCAGGAGGAGCTGTCTGCTCCACAGTCGGTTCGGGATAGGCATAGTAATTGGCTGCCGAACGATGAACATCTGCAAAGATTTCTTCTTTGGCTGTCTGGGCTCTCATTCCAAGCACCAGGCAACAAAGAACGGTTAGAAAAACGAAACGCTTCATAGATACTACTCTTTTATGATTTATTCATGTGAAATCTCTTTCAGGTATTCTTCTATCTTTCCGAAGAAGGATGCCAAGTGCGAACCATCAACAAAAGAATGATCCACATAGATGGAAAGTGGAAATACCAGACGCCCTTCACGGGTCACCGTTTTTCCGGCAGTCATCAAAGGGTGGCTGCAAGCATTCCCGGCTTCGGCAAGCGTATAAGTGGTAGAGGTGAAATACATCTTAGGGACAGCGCTCAAATGCACTACATCGTAATCGCCTTGCTGCGCGAGATGCTTCTCGGCTCCATAAGGATCGCCATCTTCGGGAATATTGGTAATCAAAGCATAGGCTTCGGCATAAAAGCGGTTGAAATCTTCGTGATAAGGTATGCGTATTGTATAGAAAGTCTTACCGGGAACGGCTATCGGAGAAATGATATCCACCCGATCGTGAAAGACGACCTGTCCATTCTTGTCTTTACGGAAACGAAGTTCATCCACCTCGTTTGCCGAACGGAGCACGGCATAAAGATAGTAAAGGAAAAGAGCGTCCCGCTGCTCTGGCAGCCAGACTTGCCTCTGTACAATCAATCTCTGTAGTAATGGAATACCAGGAGCTAACAAAGTTGCGGAAAAAGTTGTAGTTATCCCGGCGTTCCCAAGTTTCAATGTCTATAATCTGTTTCATATACAAAAGGGGTTAGAAAAAGGATGCCACTTTACGGGCATCCTTTCTATATTCAGTTTATTTTTCTTTCTTATAATTCTCCAATCCAGTCTGCAAGAACTCGATATATTTGGGAATATCTTCGTCGTAGGAGTAAGACTTATTGAGCGGTTTGCCTTCGTTGTCAATCAACACATAGAAGGGCTGCGCATTGGCACCAAACTTGACGCGCTGCAGATAACTCCACTTGTCGCCTACGGTACGTAGCGTACGTTCCGTGCCGTTCTCCACAATCTTCACGGGAGAAGGAAGCGGGGTCTTGTTGTCCACGTAGAGCGTGATAAGCACATAGTCGTTGTTGATAATGTCACTCACCTTCGGTTTGTCCATACGGCAAGCTCCATCTTACGGCAGTTCACGCAACCGTAACCGGTGAAGTCGAGCATCACGGGCTTGCCATGCTGGCGGGCATACTCCATACCGAGGTCGTAATCGTCGAACTTGGCATGCACTTCATTATTGTAAAGGTTGAAATCCTGCGTCTGCATGGGCGGCGCAAAGGCACTGACCACCTTCAACGGCGCTCCCCACAAACCGGGAACCATATACACCGCAAACGCCAGCGAGGCCAACGCCATGAAGAAACGGGGCACGCTGACCTTCGTATCGTCATCATCGTGCGGGAACTTGATTTTGCCCAGCAGGTAGAAGCCCAGCAGCGCAAAAGCACAATCCACAAGGCGAGGAACGTCTCACGGTCGAGGATGCGCCAGCCGTAAGCCAAATCGGCTACCGAAAGGAACTTCAGGGCAAAGCCAGCTCCAGGAAGCCAAGCGTCACCTTGATGATATTCATCCATCCACCGGATTTGGGCATGGACTTCAACCAGGACGGGAATAAGGCAAACAGCGTGAAAGGCAATGCCAATGCAATGGCAAAGCCCAGCATGCCAATAGCGGGAGCTACCACGCTGCCCGTCGTGGAAACCTGAACCAGCAGGAATCCAATAATAGGTCCCGTGCAGGAGAAAGATACCAGCGACAAGGTAAACGCCATCAAGAAGATGCTGAGCAGACCACTTGTGGCCTCAGCCTTACTGTCTACGGCCGTACTCCATTTGAGGGCAACGTTATTTCGAACGCTCCGAAGAAGGAAGCCGCAAACACAACCAACATCAAGCAGAAAAGGATATTGAATACTGCATTCGTAGAGAGTGCGTTCAGTGCGCTGGCTCCGAAAATCAGCGTAATGGCCAGTCCGAGCGTCACATAAATCACTACGATGGAAGCACCATACGTCCATGCATCACGGATGCCTTTCTTCTTATCCTTGCTACGCTTCAAGAAGAAGCTGACCGTCATCGGGATGATGGGCCATACACAGGTGAAGAGCGCCAGCAGCCCGCCGGCAAATCCCGTAATGAAAATATAAATCCAGGACATGTCTTCCTGCGAAGTGGTTTCGCCCAAAGAATTCAGTTCACTGATGACCGGCTTCCATAGGTCCACCTTGTCCGCCACCTTGATTTCCGTCGGCCCGTCCGCACCGCCGATGGCAGCCACGGGAGCCGTGCCGGAGACAGTCTCCTGCTTTGCGGGCTGTTCTTCGGCTTTCGTTTCAGCGGCAGCGGCGGCAGCTTCTTTGGCAGCCCCTTCTGCCTTGCCGGAGAACTTGAAAGGAACTTGTGTGGGCGGCAGGCAGTTTTCATCGTTGCAAGCGCCATATTCCAGATAGCCTTCTATCTGATAAGCGCCACCCGTCAACTTCAGCTTCTGCACAAATTGCGCCGTATTCTCAAAATAGCGCACCTTCATTTCGAACAACTTGTCGAAAGTAGAGATTTCCTTGCCTACGGGCTTCAGTTTGCCCACCACTTCCGCTCCGGAGATTTTCTCCACATTGAAAGTCGCCGAGATAGGCCCTCCATCGCCCAAGTCGGTGGAATAGACATGCCAGCCCTTGTCAATAGCAGCCGTAAAACGACCTCCGCTTCATCGGCAGCCAAAATCTTCAGTTCGGAATTGAACTTGACGGGGTCTTGTATCTGTGCCTGCACCGCCACAGCGAAGAGCAACAGAACGAAAGGGAACAGTAATTTCTTCATGTTCTCTGATTTAATTTTTAATTTTCAATTATCTCGTAGTCCACGCAGGCACGGCTCTCTTTCACAGCAGCGATAAGCTTGCCGGCAGCTACATGGTCGGGATGGGTAGCATAGTATTTCACGTCATCCAACGTATCGAACTCACTGTAAAGAGCGATGCTCCAAGCCTCGGCAGGATTGATGTTCAATCCGACTTCAATCTTGCGGATAACGGATATTTTAGCCGGAAGCGCTTCGATAGCTGCCTTGAAACTGTTCATCGCAGCCAACTTTTCGTCAGCCGGTGCCTCATCTTTAACTTAAATAATACAATGTGCTTTACCATAACTTTGCCATTTAAATGATTTATCACTATATTTGTCAGCCTAAGCGGCTGTTTTAACAACTGCAAAAATACTGGTTTTGTTTCAAATATACACTTAAACGGATGTTAATAATAGGAATTGCAGGCGGAACCGGCTCGGGAAAGACCACCGTCGTACGTAAAATTATCGAAAGCCTACCGGCTGGTGAAGTGGTATTGTTGCCACAAGACTCTTACTACAAGGACAGCAGCCATGTGCCCGTGGAAGAACGGCAGAACATCAACTTCGACCACCCCGACGCTTTCGAGTGGAGCCTTCTTTCCAGGCATGTCGCCATGCTGCGCGAAGGAAGAAGCATAGAACAGCCCACCTACTCATACCTGACGTGTACCCGGCAGCCCGAAACCATCCATATCGAGCCCGGGAAGTCATCATCATTGAAGGCATCCTTGCCTTGTGCGACAAGAAGCTGCGAAGCATGATGGACCTGAAGATATTTGTAGACGCCGACCCCGACGAACGCCTGATTCGTGTAATCCAGCGCGATGTAGTGGAACGCGGACGTACGGCCGAAGCCGTTATGGAACGCTATACACGCATACTGAAACCCATGCACCAGCAATTCATAGAGCCCTGCAAACGATATGCAGACCTCATTGTGCCGGAAGGCGGAAACAACCAGGTGGCCATTGATATATTGACCATGTACATCAAGAAGCACTTGGGGAGTTAATTTGTAATGGAGAATTGATAATGGAGGATTAAGAACGCACTAAACCCTATGAGATATGAACAGCCTGTTTTCTTTCGCCAGACATAAATCATCCTTTATCAATTCTCCCGTCCCCATTATCTTGCTGTTGTTGTGCTGCATCGCAGGATGCCGTGGAGGACATCCTGCCGAAAAGAAGAAGCGGATGACCTGCAACAGATTAAGGACAGCGGAGAACTGGTCGTATTGACACTGTACAGCTCCACTTCCTACTTCATCTACCGTGGCCAGGACATGGGATTCCAGTATGAGCTGAGCGAACAGTTTGCCAAGAGCCTGGGAGTGAAGCTGAGAATAGAGGTAGCCCGGAATGTGCACGAACTCATAGAGAAGTTGCAGGCAGGCAAGGGAGACCTCATTGCCTACAACCTTCCCATCACCAAGGAATGGAAAGACAGCCTGCTTTATTGCGGCGAAGAGGTCATCACGCACCAAGTCATCGTGCAACGTAACGGCGGACGCACCAAACCACTGAAAGACGTAACGGAACTCATCGGGAAAGATGTATATGTAAAGCCGGGAAAATATTATGAACGGCTGGTCAATCTGGATGAAGAGCTCGGAGGAGGTATCCACATCCATAAAGTGACCAACGACAGTATCAGTGCAGAAGACCTCATCACCCAGGTGGCACAAGGGAAAATCCCTATACCGTAGCAGACAATGATGTGGCACAGCTTAATACGACCTATTACCCCAACCTGAATATCGGACTCTCCATCAGCTTTGACCAGCGTGCATCGTGGGCAGTCCGGAAAGACTGTCCGCAACTGGCAGCCGCCGCCAACAAATGGCACGAGGAGAATATGACTTCACCTGCCTATACGGCAAGTATGAAACGATATTTTGAAATCGGCAAGGCCATTCCCCACTCTCCTATCCTCTCCTGCGCGAAGGAAAAATTTCCCATTACGATGATTTGTTCAAGAAATATGCTCCCAAGATAGACTGGGACTGGCGCCTGCTGGCGTCTCTGGCATATACTGAGTCCAACTTCGACTCCACCGCCGTATCCTGGGCCGGTGCCAGGGGCTGATGCAACTGATGCCTGCCACAGCCAGGGCTATGGGGCTACCCGAAGGAAAGGAACAGAACCCTGAAGAGAGTATAAAGGCTGCCGTGAAATACATAGGCGCCACAGCCAAAAGTTTTTCCAAGATACCCCAGGAAGAACGCATCAACTTTGTGCTGGCATCTTATAATTCCGGTATCGGCCATGTGCTGGATGCCATGGCACTGGCCGAAAAATACGGCAAAACAAATATGTCTGGCGTGATAATGTAGAAAACTTCATTCTGCTAAAAGCAATGAGGAATACTTCACCGACCCCGTCTGCAAAACGGCTATTTCCGTGGCATTGAAACTTATAACTTCGTAAGGGATATTACGTCACGCTTCGAGCAATACAAGAAGAAGATAAAAATAGGGATTAAGGATTAATCCCTAATCCTTATTTTCCTTCCTATTTAAAACAGATTCAGTTTGTTCTTTCTCGCTTCTTCCAGGGAAACGGTTGTCACTTGTTTCTCCCGGTTCTTTCGCACAACTGCCGATACTTCTCATGCAGTTCTTCTTCCAGCTCCTCCTTTGTCTTAGGATTCATCAGCTTGGCTGCTACTGTAGCATTCTGTGAAGCGTCCTTCAGATGGATTACGGGAGCATGATAGACCGGAGCAATTTTCAGAGCTGTGTGAAGCGGTGAAGTCGTGGCACCACCTATCAGCAGAGGAACGTCCAGACCTGCCTTTTCCAGCTCAATGGCTACATGCACCATTTCATCCAGCGAAGGGTTATCAAGCCACTCAATCCTATCATGTCTACCTTTTCCTCTATGGCATGCTGTACAATGGTTTCGGCAGGCACCATGACGCCAAGGTCTATTATTTCGTAGCCGTTGCAGGCCATTACTACCGAGACTATATTTTGCCAATGTCGTGCACATCACCTTTCACCGTAGCCAGCAGCACCTTCCCGGCAGCAGTCGCACCTTCTTCTTTCTCCGACTCGATTACGGGCTGGAGGATGGCAACCGCTCTCTTCATGGTGCGCGCCGTCTTCACTACTTGCGGCAGGAACATCTTGCCTGCCCCAAACAAGTCGCCGACATGATTCATGCCTGCCATCAACGGACCTTCAATGATGGAAACAGCCTTGGGATACAGCTTCAGCGCTTCGGCAAGGTCTTCTTCCAGATAATCGCCGATACCCTTTGTCAAGGCGTACTTCAACCGTTCTTCCACAGGAGTCCCCTCTCCAGGCAAGTTGGGAATGGGCGGCAGCCTGCCGCTCTCCTCCAGAAGTTTTGCCGCCTCTGCTTCCGCTTTCAAGCGTTCGGCAGTTTCTATCAGGCGCTCGGCAGCATCGGGACGACGGTTCAAGACCACATCCTCTATGCGCTCCAATATATCAGCGGGAATATCGGTGTAAAGAACGGAGGCAGCCGGATTGACGATACCCATATCCATGCCCTCGCGGATGGCATAGTAAAGGAATACGGCATGCATCGCCTCGCGAATGTAATTATTGCCGCGAAAGAGAAGGAAAGGTTACTCACTCCTCCACTGACATGCGCACCGGGCAGATTCTTGCGTATCCATCCGGTGGCACGGATAAAGTCTACAGCATAATTGTTGTGCTCGTCCATACCGGTTGCCACGGCAAGTACATTCGGGTCGAAAATTATATCATGGGGATTGAAACCTATCTTGTCCACCAAAAGACGGTATGCCCGTTCGCAGACCTCAATCTTACGTTCGTACGTGTCTGCCTGCCCTTTTCATCAAAGCCATCACCACGGCTGCCGCACCATATTGCTTGATGGTACGCGCATGCTCCAGGAATTTATCTTCCCCTCCTTCAAGGAGATGGAGTTGACGATGGACTTGCCTTGCAAGCATTTCAATCCGGCCACAATCACTTCCCACTTAGAGGAGTCTATCATGACGGGAACACGGGCAATCTCCGGTTCCGAAGCTATCAGATGGAGGAAAGTCGTCATCTCCACTTGAGCATCCAGCAGTCCGTCGTCCATATTTATATCGATGACCTGCGCACCGTCTTCCACCTGCTGGCGGGCAATGCTGAGCGCCTCGTCATATTTCTTTTCATTAATCAGACGCAAGAATTTGCGCGAACCCGCAACATTACAGCGTTCACCCACATTCACGAAGTTATTTTCCGGCTTCACTTCCAGAAGTTCAAGCCCGGAGAGCCAAAGATTTTCCGGTCTGGGAACCGGCTGATGGGGCGTTGCACCGGCAATCAGCGAGGAGTACTCGGCAATGTAGGCATCTGTCGTTCCGCAACAACCACCGATAATATTCACCAATCCCTCATGGATATACTCTTTTACTTCATGTGCCATATCGGCAGGAGTCTGGTCGTATGTGCCCAAACTGTTGGGCAGTCCGGCGTTGGGATAAGCACTGATATAATAAGGTGCACGGGCAGCAAGCTGCTCCAGGAAGGTTTCAGCTGGCGGGCGCCAAAGGAGCAGTTCAACCCAACTGAAAAATATCGGCATGTTGCACGGAGGCGAGAAAAGCATCCAAAGTTTGTCCCGACAGAGTACGCCCTCCAATATCAGAAACAGTCACAGAGAGCATCAAGGGTACATGAACTCCTACAGTTTCCATCGCCTGCCCGGCGGCAAAATAGCAGCCTTGGCATTCAGCGTATCAAAATGGTTTCTATCAGCAAAGCATCCACACCACCTTCGAGCAATGCTTCCATCTGCTCACGGTAGGCATCGGCCAGTTCATCGTAGCTCAAGGCACGAAAGGCCGGATTGTTCACATCGGGACTCATGGAGCAGGTCTTGTTCGTCGGTCCTACGGAGCCTGCCACAAAACGGGTTTGTCGGGAGTAAGAGAAGTAAACTCATCTGCCACTTTGCGTGCCAGGCGCACTGCGGCAAGATTCATCTCACGCACATAGTCCTGCACATGATAATCGGCCATACTGACGCGGGTGGAACTGAATGTATTTGTTTCGATAATATCCGCACCTGCCGCCAGATACTTGCGGTGAATGTCTTGTATCACATCGGGGCGTGTCAGACAAAGCAGGTCATTGTTACCTTTCATCTGTCCGGGAATCTGCGAGAAGCGTTCATCCCGAAAATCTTCCTCTGTCAAGTTGTATTGCTGTATCATGGTGCCCATTGCACCATCCAGAATAAGGATGCGCTCACGCACCAAACTACCAAGTTTACTCATATTATCTTTTAAACATACGCGCCATATCGCGTTTGTCATCTTTTCCTTCAGTGATTCGCGCTTATCATATTGCTTCTTACCTTTGGCAAGTGCCACCACAAGTTTGGCCAGCCCTTTTCATTGATAAACAAGCGCACGGGAACAATGGTGAAACCGGATCTTTCGTGCCGCGCATCAGTTTTCAAGTTCCTTCTTATTCAACAAAGCTTGCGCTCCCTACGTGCATTGTGATTGTTGTACGAACCATAGAAGTATTCGGCCACATGCATGTTCTTCACCCACAATTCGCCGTTGGCAAAGTAACAGAACGTATCGACTAAGCTTGCTTTCCCCAACCGGATGGACTTGATTTCTGTGCCCGTAAGCACAATGCCAGCCGTATAGGTGTCCGTCAGTTCGTAATCGAACGTAGCACGCTTATTCTTTATATTTACAGGAGCTTGTTTCATAACATTTATCAGTTTAGCACTACCGTCAGCTTATTGAATATCCATTCAATGGCCACCGGACAAGCTATTAACAAAATAGAAGAAAGAATGGTGAAACGCAAACGGTCTTTTCCGCTATCTGCATCACCTTTTGCTTCCTTCCCACACAACATACACGATATAGAATTGGAGCAACAGAGCCATAATACCGAAATCAGGCAATATGCCGATAACAATCCTCAGCATGAACACCACTACCAGTGCATAACCTGCAAACTGTTGCGCCAAAGGAATATCACTGTCCAGCATAAACATGCGGACACGCAACCCATTGATGAGATAGGCTGCCAAAATATCCTCCAAACAAGGATACAGCCACCGCACAGCATTGTGTCATGGCATATTGAAGCTTTGCGGCCCGTCCCATCCCATCTTCATCAAAGAGCCGATGAAAACGGACAACCCGCATAAACCAATCATAGGATAGACAAAAGTAGTAAATACTTTTCGTCTATCCTCTAAATAATTTCCTCCCAGGCACGAGCCGGAGAGGAAATCAGTAGTATTGCTATATGAAATAAATCTTTGTAATTCAATATCAATTTATTGATTAGTAGACGCAATTTTGTATTCTACAGTATATTCCGTATAGTTTTCCGGTATTTCTGTATTGCTATTATTTCCACTTTCATGCGACTTAATAACTAATTTAGTAGGAAGATTTCCTGCTTTTTCTTTAAACCTTTCTAAAGCATTTTTATATCATACCCATACCAATTAGAATAATAAACATCTGTCTTATCATCAGCACCTTTATCATGACGCAGATAGAAAACAAGGTCTGTGGCCCTGCTTCAATTTCATCCAGTACACAAGCTAAAGCAAATTTATGCATCTTAAACTTATCGTTGTCATTTTGCAGTCTCCAAGCTATAGGAGTTACAAGTATATCCTTGTTATACAAAAATGGCTGAACTGACCCATTTTCCAATTTCAAAGTTATCACCGGTGCTGTTTCCGGCGCATCAACAACCAAGCTTTCTGCTGTCATTGATACGACAGCGTTTGCAAAAGAAATAGGCTGAAAATTCTTCAAAGTGAAGTTGGTAGTTTTAGATTTTCATTCGTCTCAGGTTCTATGCTCTTTCCTAAGATGATTCCCATTCGAGAATCTGAAATCTTCAAACTTGAATTTGCCTCAAATTGAGTAACAGAAGCCGGTGTAGGTTGATAAGTGTTACCCGCAGCATCTTCAAAGAGAGTAATCCCATATAGTTATTCACTAAAACCATGCCATAAATGTCATCATACTCTCCGTCATCTGAATTCAGACACGAAGTAAACGAAATGCCCATCAACAATGTCAAGGCAACCATCAAAATTTTAATTGTTTCATCTTTCCTATAAATATTAGAGTTTGCAAATTTAGATAAAAGAATTGAGTAATATAGTACTCTCCTCGTTTTTCATTGTTTTAAGATTAAATGAAAGATTAATCTAAATACTGCATGTCACAGTGATATTTAACATTTATATCAGTTAATCCACACTACACAATCTTGGCAAACAGCTCCAAATGCTCATCCACATAGCCGGCAACCAAAGCTGTATATTCCTCCTCCTTTTCCAAAATTCATCTTCCAGTTCATCGAAAGCCTCATATTGCTCGTACATTGCCATAAACTCCTCGTCTGTGCGTTCACGTTCCAAGTCGCCACGATGGCTATCGTATATTTTCTTGGCAGCATAAACCAACTTACTCAAATCGCCCACTCCCCACAAACGCATCACTTTGGCAAACGGATTGTCGAAAATATAACCGCCATAACCATTTTGAATCAGTTGGCAGAAGCCCCTTCCATCACTTCATCACGGAATATCTGATAGGCCAACAATGAATGCTGTTCACCGGTAAGCAAAGACATCGTCCCGGCAGTCATTTCTCCGCCTATTTCTTTCTTATAAGCACCGGTGAATACGCCGATGAATGCATCCATCCCTTCACCGGCAGCCTGGCGCAATGCCACATCTGTAACTTCTATCATAGTTTGTATTTTATTTAATGTGCCACAAAGGTAAGACTTTGCAGCCATAGTCAAACACGGACTCCCCTTTATTTTCTTCGCCTTGCCAACCAGTTGGCAGGATTTTGCCTTACCATTGGCAAGACTTTGCCACCGCGTTGGCAAAACTTTGCCATAGGCATGGCAAAAGTTTGCCAAGACGCAAGCAAGGGTTGGCAAAATTACTTCCTGATTAACAAGCACATACCTTATTGATTCACAAACCCTATCAGAGACGAGAAAAACAGTCAACTGCAAACTCCACTTTACATTCCGCAGAAATTCAGCTTCTTATTACTTCTTTTTTAAAAAGTCAAATTGAACAGTTGGCAGAAACGGGAAAACAACTAACTTTGCACCCGACTAATAAAAGTGGACTACGTTTTTTAATTATATCACTTAAAAAGAGCTAATTATGACTTATTCACACGAAGTGGAACACATGTGTGTTGTGAAGAAAGGTCCTAATCACGGACCGGCTCCTATTCCCGAAGAAGGTAAATGGGTAAAAGCTAAAGAAATTGTTGACATCTCTGGTCTGACACACGGTATTGGCTGGTGTGCTCCTCAGCAAGGTGCATGTAAATTAACCCTCAATGTAAAGGAAGGCGTTATCCAGGAAGCTTTGGTTGAGACTATCGGTTGCTCCGGTATGACTCATTCTGCTGCTATGGCATCAGAAATCCTCCCGGAAAGACTATCCTCGAAGCATTGAATACTGACCTCGTTTGCGATGCTATCAACACAGCTATGCGCGAACTCTTCCTGCAAATTGTTTACGGTCGTACTCAGTCTGCTTTCTCTGAAGGCGGTTTGATGATTGGAGCTGGCTTGGAAGACTTGGGCAAAGGTCTGCGCAGCCAGGTAGGCACATTATACGGAACGTTGGCTAAGGGTTCTCGTTACTTGGAAATGGCAGAAGGTTACATCAAGACTATCGCTTTGGACAAGAACGACGAAATCTGCGGTTACGAATTTGTTCATCTGGGCAAGTTTATGGATGAAATCAAGAAAGGTACAGACGCCAATGAAGCATTGAAGAAAGTTACCGGTACATACGGCCGCTTCACTGAAGAGCAAGGTGCAGTTAAACACATTGACCCACGTCACGAATAATATAAGGAGGAAAGACATATGATTAGAGAAGTAAAATTTGAAAGCCAAGACCGTCGTATCAAGCAGATTCTTGCTGCATTGAACGCAAACGGTATCAAAGACATCGAAGAAGCCAATGCTATCTGCGAAGCTCATGGTCTCGATCCTTATAAGACTTGTGAAGAAACTCAGCCCATCTGTTTCGAAAATGCAAAATGGGCATACGTTGTAGGTTGCGCCATCGCCATTAAGAAGGGCTGCAAGAACGCTGCTGAAGCTGCTGAAGCTATCGGTATCGGTCTGCAGGCATTTTGTATTCCGGTTCTGTAGCTGACGACCGCAAGGTTGGTATCGGTCATGGTAACTTGGCAGCCATGTTGCTGCGTGAAGAAACCAAATGTTTCGCTTTCTTGGCAGGTCACGAGTCATTCGCTGCTGCCGAAGGTGCTATCAAGATTGCCGCTAAAGCTGACAAGGTACGTAAAGAACCTCTGCGTTGCATCCTGAACGGTCTCGGCAAGGACGCTGCACAGATTATCTCTCGTATCAACGGCTTTACATACGTTCAGACTCAATTCGATTACTATACAGGTGAACTGAAAGTAGTTCGTGAAATCGCATACAGCGACGGTCCCCGTGCCAAAGTAAAATGCTACGGTGCAGACGATGTTCGCGAAGGTGTGGCTATCATGTGGAAAGAAGGCGTGGATGTATCCATCACTGGTAACTCTACGAATCCGACCCGCTTTCAACACCCGGTTGCAGGTACTTATAAGAAAGAACGCGTATTGGCTGGCAAGCCGTACTTCTCAGTGGCATCCGGTGGTGGTACTGGTCGTACTCTGCACCCGGACAACATGGCTGCCGGACCGGCTTCTTACGGTATGACCGATACAATGGGTCGTATGCACTCAGATGCTCAGTTCGCCGGTTCTTCATCAGTTCCTGCTCACGTGGAAATGATGGGATTCCTCGGTATCGGTAACAACCCGATGGTAGGATGTACAGTGGCTTGTGCGGTTGACGTGGCTCAGGCTTTGAGCAAGTAAGTAGCAAGTAAATAATTACATAGAAAGAGGATAGCCTTCATTGGCTATCCTCTTTTTCTATCCACAATCGCCACCTTTATCACCCTCCAGCCTATTCTCAAAAATACGGTAGGCTTCGTCAATTTCCTCCAACGAGAAACGATGTGTGATAAGCGGTGTGGTATCTATCTGTCCCGCCGCTATCAGGCGCAGTATCTCGGCACAATCGCACCCATCCACACCACCGGTCTTGAAGACAAGATTCTTGCCATACATCTCCGGCAAGGGCAATAACTGAGGCTGGTCATAAAGCGCCACAATGGTGACAATGGCATTGGGACGGGCACACTCCATGCCAAGCGGAAAGTATCTTCCGTGCCGGCAACTTCAAGTACGACATCTGCCCCACCATGGTCACTATGCTTCCTCACAAAGTCTTTGCAGTTTTCCGGCCCAATGACCAGCACCTCCGGATAATGCTCGCGGACAAAACGGATTCTTTCGGCCGACTGCTCGCAGACAATAATGCGACGGGTTTCTTCAGCATGGAACAAAGCAGGGTACAAATACCCGTCGGCCCGGCACCGATGATGAGTACAGTGTCTTCCTCGGTTATTTCGGAGATACGGGCGGCCCAGAAGCCGGTGGCCAACACATCGCCTACCAAGAGCGCCTGTTCGTCGCTTACCGTATCGGGAATACGGTTCAGTCCCTGGTCGGCATAGGGCACACGTACATATTCCGTCTGGCCGCCATCGATACGGCAACCAAAGCCCAACCGCCATTGGCGTCGGTACAGTTGTTCACATATCCGTGACTGCAAAGAAACATTTACCACAAAAGTCTCCACATTCACAGTCACACGGTCGCCGGGCTTTACCGACTCAACTTCGGCACCCACCTGCTCTACGATGCCCACCATTTCGTGTCCTACCGTAATTCCGGGTACGGCGCGCGGTACACTTCCATGCTTTATATGCAAGTCACTGGTGCATATGCTACCCAGTGTCACCCGCACAATAGCATCACGTGCATCTTCCAATACCGGTATCGGTTTCTCAAGCAATCCGAACTTTCCGTGTTCAATATAAGTATATGCCAACATAATATATGCTTTTGAGTTATCACTTTTAAATGCGAAGTTGCCAGAAAGCAACGGCCGCCGCGGCCGCCACGTTCAGCGAATCTACACCGTGCGCCATGGGGATACGAACCACATAGTCGGCTCCCTCAATCGCTTCGTGCGAAAGACCATCTCCCTCAGTACCCATCACAATAGCCAACCGGGGCTCGGTCTTCAAAACGGGATTGTCTATGGAAATGGAATTGTCCGTAAGCGCCATGGCCGCCGTGCGGAAACCCAACTCACCGAGCGTATCCAAAGGACCGTCCATCCACGTCCACGGCACAAGAAAACCGTTCCCATTGAAACCGGACCGCACGACGGTTCAGAGGGTCACAGGAATTACGCGTCAACAGCACAGCATCCATGCCAAGAGCTGCTGCCGAACGGAAGATGGCCCCAATATTGGTGGTATCCACCACCCGTCGATAACCACAATACGCCGGGCTCCCGGCAGACGTCCTCCATACTCTTCGGAACCGGACGGCGCATGGCACAAAGAACACCACGTGTCAAAACGTAGCCAGTCAGCTCGGCAAGCAATTCCCTACCGCTTGTGTAGACGGGTATATCGCCACAACGCTCAATGATTTCAGCAGCATCCCCATAAATGTGCTTGTGCTCACACAAAGGGCCAAAGGCTCGTAGCCGGCATCCAGAGCCACCTTGATAACCTTAGGACTCTCAGCTATAAACAGCCCTTTGTCCGGCTCAAGGCGGTTGCGCAACTGGGCTTCGGTAAGGGTACTGAAGATCTCCACACCGGGATGGGTCAAAGATGATATTTCGATAACAGGCATCGGATGATTTACTATTTGACGATTACTATTTACAATTCATGGCAGAAAGCCCTATAACCCTTTATTGTCTTCATCAGTTGTTCTCCCAGTCCGATGGTATATCCTTGCGATACAAAGACTACCCGATTGAAAGTATCGGCTATGATGAATACCGGCAAACTCTCCTTATACTTCAGCTTCATGCTTTCTGCTATCTGCGCAGCGATACCGTCCGTATCTATGCCATAAATAATGGTAGAGGGCAAACCGGGGAATGACTCAGGGCGAACTTCCCGGCTTTGGCCTCATCGGGGAAAAGCAGTACCATCTTTCGTCCCCACTTCTCCAAATCTGCCTTGAATGAAGCGATGTCGCGCAACGCATGATTGGTAGGCTCTTGATTGACACCCAGAATACCTACGACAAAGTAACCGCGCCCACAAGCCTGCAACAGACTCTGCCGGACTGCGGAACCGTCATCTGACAACGGGTGAAAGAGACTCGAATTAAAGTTCCCGATAACCTGCACTTCATCCTTACTCTCGCGCATCACCAACTCGATTTCCGTCGTCTTTCCCGGCAGAATGCTGAAAAGGCGGTTTTAGAAAGTACCGCACCACTGGCAAGGCGCGTACCGGTCACCAAGACATAATCTCCGGCTTCCAGGGCTGTTCCTTCCCTCAGCAGGCTATTCCATGTAGTACCGCCGCCCATATCCGCATCGCCTTCGTCATAAGAAAGCAACTGCAAACTACCCTGCGGAGTCAGTTTGGAAAGGGTGAAATGAGCATAGTATTTCGGGTTGTCCAACGAACGGATAGGTTTATAGGAAGCCACCAACCTTCCCTTTGCCCCAATTCCTCTTCCAGGAACTGCACATCCAAGTCCACATCCACCGCACCGTCATCCCTATCAACTGCACCTTGCCGGTCACTTCGTTGATACGGGCAGGGATTGCCATGCTGCGCGCCATAGAGACGAAAAGATGTCACGGCTATGGGCATCAGCCACACGTGCCTTCCAGACACCTTCCGAGAGATGGGAGCTCCGCCCAGATTACAGTCATTGTCTACGCGGATATTCCGGGCCACCCATGCCACCAGTTTCATCGGCTCTGCCTTGTATGCCTCAGCCTCTTCCTTTGAAACGGCCTTCTTGAAGAAACCCTTGTAGGAGTCAGCATTTCGTTGCTTACACGAGGATTGCGCACATATCTGCGGAAATAATCGGGATTCTTGCACATGCCGGATTGCATGTGGTCCATCAGTACTTCCAGCGTAACGTCGCGAAGGTCTTTTGCCGAAATCCGTTGCAGCAGGTCCAGTCCTCCTCTCTTTGACTTTTCAGAACGCAACCGCGCCATGAAGTCGGCAATGACCCGGTGGTTTCCTCTGGAAGCTACCAGAATCCGGGCAACGGCATCCTCATCGAGCTTGTACTGACGGGCAAAGTAGCGTGCCGTCTCATCCGTCATAAACGTAGCCGTGTAAGCATGGCGGATAGAATCTTCATGAGCCATGCGGCGGTCGTTCGCAGCACGCTGTTCGGGGTAACCTCCGGCAACTCCGCACTTTCCGGGGCGGCACAAGTTCGAAGTCTACGGTATGGCCGTCGCCGGCAGTCTTGTCCATCTTCACTGTCAGTTCATGGTCCTTGCCGAAAGACAGTTTGGCATAGCCGAACTTTCCGTCTTTGGAGGCCCATACCAGCATGTCACCTTTGCCGGCCGTCAAGGACGCTTTTCCCTCTGCATCGCTCTGCTTCCGGGCCACGGTATAGAACTCCGCATAATTATAGAGTTTGAATTCCACACAAGCATCAGACACCGGATTGCCTTGTCCATCCGTCACCGTAACGGTGGCCTTGTCCGTCGGTGCATAGTTACCGATTACATTGATTTCCGTATAATCGGGGTGACGGACATTACTTCCTCCGCTCCTTCATAACGTCCGAAAACTTTGGTGTGCATCAACATGCCACGGCTGGCCGGAGCATTGAACCAACCAGGTTGAGTACCGGCTCCGGTTCACAAGCACCCAAAATACCATTTCCCATCTGCCCATGCCTCTACCCACGCATGATTGTCGTCCGTATGGGCCCAACGGGCGTATAGACCTGACGGGCAGGAATACCTACCGAACGCAGGGCGGCAACCAGCAAAGTGGATTCTTCCCCACAACGTCCGTACGCTGTGCGTACCGTTGCCAACGGCGAACTGGTACGGGCATCAGAAGGGGTATAGACGGCCTTTTCATGACACCAATGGTTCACCTCCAGAATGGCATCGTAAAGGGAAAGGGATTTCACACGATTTTCAGTTCATCGTAAAATACTACCCGTGCGCTGTCAGATGCTCGTTGTTGACCCGCGCCGGAAGTACAAAGTGACGAAACAAATCCTCAGGAATAACTTTTCCCCAAGGCATCTCATCGGCAGCCTTCCGGGAGGCTCGCACATTCATCAGATGAAATTCTCCGGAATAATCGGCAATGTCTGCCAAAGGCATATAGGCATAAAGGAACTCCAAAGCTTCGCGTTCGTACGACGTCAAGTCCGTATCGAATATGGCAAACAAATCGCCCTGCGGCAACCTTTCTTTTGATTGAAGTCCTGCTCCACACGTTGGCGGTAAGAAGTGTCTGTAATGAAAGAACGTTTGCCGCAAGAGGCAAGCAAACATACCAGTCCGAGAAATCCCAGAAGTCGTGCAACTCGTTTCATAATGCAATTATTAAGGTTGAGCCACAAAATAGTGTAAATCGTCCGCAAAGAAAATTAATTCCCGTTTTACTTACATAATCACTCTACTTCAGATGTATCACCAAAGTCGTGTCTCCGGAAAAGTGAAGCTGCATTTGTCATAAGACGGCGGGCCCATAACGCCTTGAGCATCATTGCTGAACCCGTACTTCTCTGTAGGAATGCCGAAAACGGCAGTATCCAGTTTCCCGTTTCCGTTCTCGTCTTGAAACAACGAAATGGCATACGTACCCGCAGGTAACCCTGGCAAGGAATGGAGAGCGACGTATCTTTCACATCTATCCGGAAGGCGGTCAAGGGTTTCTTCATGAATGTTTCTTCCGAATTGTAGATGGCGACATAGAGATGCCCTCCACCTTTTCAATGTCACACACTTCAATAGTCAGGTTCTGGGCAAAGAGCAGCTGGGCGGCACTTTGCATTACAAATACTAAAAATAATCATTGCTTTCATCTTTGTTTATTTTAAAAGGGTTATTGTCTAAAATTGGATACATCGTAGGCGGCCTTCTTGCCTAAAGTCACATATACTCCTACATAGAAAAATGGTCGCTGGAAGCCAGGACAGCCTTGTTATCCACCTTACCGAACTCATTCTTCCGGCAAAGGATATTGCTGGCGGAAGCATGGATAATTACCTTCTTGCTTGCCAGGAAGGTCACACCCAAATCCAGACTGTTATAAGGCTTCACTTCATCGTTCATCAGACCCAGCAGCATGGGGTTATGATAAGGACGTCCGCTACTGAAACGGTCGGTCACGCTGACAATGGAACGCAGGCGAGGCAAGGAATACTTCACCACCCAGGCTGCATTATGCCGTGTAGCATACTGAGGAGTAGTCAGTTCCAGATACTCCCGATATTTACGTTTGGCTATATTATAGGTATAGGATAACTGGTATTCCAGATTCTTGAAGGACGCTCTATCACGGAAGAACAAGTCTATGCCTTTGCTGTGTCCATAACCGTTGGAGGTCAAGAATACAGCTTTCGTATCGGCATCCGTTTCCTCCAATGCCAGACGGTCATAATCCTTATAATAAAGTTCAGCTTTACAGAAACGCCCTTCATAGTCGTACTGAACGCCTAAATTGTACTGCATACATACTTCCGACATCAACTGCGGCCGACGCACCAGACAGTTGTTCTCGGGCAACTGTGTGTATCGCCCTACAATCCCCGACAGCATCATGTTTCCCCAATAATAGTTCGCCGCCAGCCGGGAGAAATTCATCTTACGGTTCGGAGAAGTGTATTCCGTGCGAAAAGAAAACTCCATCTTCAATTGTTCCATCGGATAATAAGCCATCGAAAAGAAACCCGCACCAATGGTAGGCGACATGCGATTGCTGTCATCCGTCCCGCACAACAGATAATGATTCCTGTAATTGCGGATATAGCTCTCTATCCCCATATCCAGGCGGAATACCGATGACAGCCGTTTGGAAACTTTAGCCTTCAGATGCGTCTCTTGCTGATGTTCCAGCCAGTTATCACCCGAAACAACTGCTCCTCCCATTCTCCGGTTATAGTAAGAATAGGCCGCCCCTGCAAACCAACTCCACTCTCTGGAAGTATGCCTGCGAAAGGTTGCATTTACATAGATATTGTCTTCACCCAGCCCGAACAATCTGCGGTTATCCCCTTCGTAAGTGGAAAAGTCCGTCCGGTCGTATTGTGCGTAAACCTTCCATACCACTCTTTCATCAAGGTATAACGGAACTGGACAGCTCCGGAAAACATCCGGTAAGGCTTCTCGAAATCCCTCCTGCCCGAATAAACCTTGTCATACAAACCCAGGTTCTGATAATTCAAGTCAACAGACAAGGATCCTCTGTCAAAGTCTTTGTGCCCCTCCACCAACACCGACAACGGAAGCGTTCACTCCGACTTTATCGACCTTGCTGTAATCTTTTGTTTCCAATGGCAAGACTGCCGAAAGCGCTTCTCCATATTCTTGTGAAGCGCCTCCCGAAGCAAGGTTTACCCACTGAACATAAATGTAGAGTAACGGCTGCGGGCAGGGGTATTTATTCCGTTCGAAGTATAGGGATTCAGTACATGCATTCCGTCAATAAAAGTCTGCGTCTCGTAACTGCCTCCACCACGTACCAGCAATTCACCGGTTTCACCCTGCACTTGCGTACCGGGCAAAGTCTGCAATGCCTTGTATAAATCACCGTTCGCACCGCCCACCGTGACCAGCTCCACCGGATGCATATCGCTCCAACGGCTGTTGGCAGCGGGAGTTCTGGCTCCTTTACCACTACTTCTTCCAAAGCGACACTGTCTATATTAAAATTCAGACGTACTGTATCGGTCACTGATTTCTGCGCTACGGAAGGCTGTGTATAAAGTAATACGCCCAATATCCCAAAGACTGTTTCCCGTTTCATATCTTTACATTCGTTGTGTTTCCTGCCGCAAACATAAAGGAAGGGTATAAGACAAAAATATCCGGGACAGACAGCCCGAATATGTGACAACCAACAAACTCTTTGTGACGAACAACGTATTTCTGTGACGAGTGACTAACTCTTTGTCCGGTTTTCAATCAATGCTTTCACCTCTTTGGCGTATGCGCGTGAAACCGGAACCTCTTCTTCGCAACCCTCCAGATTCAGCTTATATCCCTGAGAGTTTCCATCTACTTTCACCACCATCCGGATGTTTACAAGAAAGGCCCTATGGCAACGGATAATAAAGGGCAAGCAGAGACAGCTTCCTCTGCCTGCTTCATGGTGGCACGCAACAATCTCCATGTAATTTTCTTTTCTTTATCCGAATCTGAACGGTAACCTACTTTTACGTAATTCCCCTTTGCCTCTGCATAAAGGAAATCTCCGGCCTTTACTTCCAGCATTTCTTTGGTGCCACCGGCAAACACCAACGCTTCTTCCGAGGAAAACACCTTGTCTTCCAAGCTCGCTATCCCAACTTCCGGGGATATTCTCCTTGAAAGGTGACCGTTCATCTCCATAGCTTCTTTCAGATTGCGGGTCAGTTGCAAATTGCGGTTCCACATCAGAAAAAATATGGTAGGAAAAGGTGCCAGCACCATTACCCAAGACAAAGCCAGAAAGAACAACCGCTTGTCCAACCACATTCCCATCAACCATGATTGATAGGCCCAAATCCCCACTGCTATCAGCAACAACATCAGCAGCAAATTCAACACATGCTTACCCAATGTCCAGTTCTGCTCCTTGTAATAAGCAGGAAATAATGCCGGAAGCAAATAGGTGAAAACTCCCGAAGCACCTGCCGCAATCAATGCAGAACCGGCAACCACCCCAAACACACTTCCCTTTATCCGGGAAATACCGAACGGCTGAAGTATATATAATATCAGAAAAATAATGGCCGAAGGTATCACTACTGCCTTCCAGCGTTGATAAAACGTAGGATAAGGACTCCGCCAAAGTTCCACCAATTTCCCCATAAGTATATAGTCTCTCTTGTTTACATGGTAATATATGCAAAGATAATACATTTACTCAACACATGCTCATACAGATACTATATTATCAATCTGTTTTATCACACGACAAGGATTTCCCACTGCCACACAATTCGCAGGAATAGAACGGGTAACCACACTCCCCGCCCCGATAACGCTGTTCCTCCCGATGGTGACACCAGGCAAAATGACAACCCCTCCACCAATCCATACTCCATCCTCTATTCGTACAGGTAAGGCATACGTACGGCAGATTTCTTGTCCTTCCGGACAGTCCTGCACCATACGTTCATCTACTTTGGTAGAATGGGTTGCCGTATATATCTGTACATTAGAGGCTATCAGGACGTTGCTACCTATGTCAATACGATTGTTGTCCACAAAGGTACAATTCATGTTGACAATTACCTTGTCGCCCATAAAAATATGCTTGCCACATTCACAATGGAAGTCAATATCCACATGCACATTCTTGCCTACATGTCCCAACATCTCACACAACAACTCCCTCCTGCGCTTGCTATCGGCATAATCTGTGGCATTGAACTGTGCCAGGAGACGTTTTGTACGCAAAATCATCTCCACTATTTTCGGGTCCCTGCTTCCTATAAAAGGTTCGCCAGCCATGCACTTTTCATATTCTGTTTTCATACGCATCCTTTTTTTGCGGACAAAAATACAAAACTCTAATGTATAGGAATTTATCCTATGTTAAAAAATACCCCTTTGCCCTAATACGACTCAATGATTGTTGTGTAATGCCAAGGAAAGAAGCGATATGTCCCAAAGTCACTCTATGAAAAAGGGCCGGACACTCACTCATTAATTTTTCATAACGCTCATACGCAGACAAGTTGAGGCGAGATATATGAATATCTTGTAAGCGAAGAAAATTTTCCTGTTGTAACACCCTCATCCAATTTGCAATATCTATATCTGACTTATACAACTCATTAAGCGTTTCAATGGAAATAGAATAGACCAGTGTTTCTTCCAATGTTTCCACGTATTCAAAGCCTGCTTTGTTCCTATATAAATCCCACGAGCCACAAGCTACATCACCTTCCATAGAGAACCATGTCGTTATTTCTTTTCCATCGTGCAAGGTGTACGAGCGTGTCATTCCCTTCTCTATGAAGTGGACTTGCCTATCAAATTGTCCTGCACGGATAATAAGTGTTTTGGCAGGAAACACTTGCTTTTCAAAACCATGTGTCAATGCTGCCAATGCTTCATCTGAAACCGGATAATAAGCTCTTATTGTTCTGACAATATTCTCCATACTAAAATATTCCTTTTTACAAAGGTATAAAACAAGGAAGAGTTTGCGAAACTTGCGTAACATATTTGTCATATATAGATTGCAAAATCTAGTATTTCTAAAGAAAATAAAGGATGAATGGCTGTTTTTTATGTTATAAAACATATTTCTCGCAAACATTTCGTATCTTTGCAACGTTATAAGATAAAAGAAAAGATGTAAAAACCCGCTTTCCGAAACGCGGAGAGCACAAAAAGATGAGAATTATGAAAAAGAATGCAAATGAAATTTTTATGTTACAATACCAAATCAAACGCTATCAGGCAATGGGTAATGGAACAATGTGTCAAACACTGAACGGTAAACTACAAAAGCTGCTTGCAAAGCAGTCCCTCGTAACCATGTAAAAAAACACCTTTAAATACAATGAATGAAGGGCAGGGAACTTTTCAGTTCCCTGCCCCTTTTTTATCCATCTATACTAATGGTTAGCACCAACTACAAACTCGCTTTGCATCCTTATCTCCCTACCGTCAACCGAAATTCCTTGTAGGGTAATTATATATATTCCGTTCATATCCGAAGTATAAAAGTTGAGTGTACTCATAGCGGGAGTTATCTCCGGATTCCAATAAAGTGTATGTCGAAAATCCGGTAAGCGGGAACCGGCTTGTTTCTCTGAATTGTATGATGGAGCAACAAATGCGATTCTCTTTTGTGGAAATTCATAAGAAAACATCTGTGAATTCTTATCCAAACGTATATCAGGCAATGTTCCCCGATGGGTTATAAACGAAACAATTCCATCATACAACTCCCCACCAAAAGTATATTTGCCGGTATAACGATGTATATAGTGTATCAAACGGGCATCATAGTTCAGAATGGTTTCATGGTCATCAAACGGAATCCCGTCTAACAACACCAGTGTTTTCATATTACTGAATCTCCTTATATCCGGTTGCAGTATCCGGATGACATCTTTACCTTCCAGCTGACTGATACGTATTCCCTTGACAAATTCCACAAAAACATCCCTCACAGTCCTGAAACGAACATACTCATCCAGATTATAAGTGGAAGCGGGAACAAAATCATAAAGTTGTTGCAATATACTCTTGCTATACGAAGAATCTACCGGCAAAAGAGAATGTAATTGCGCGCTGAAACCACGCTCTATCAAGTCTTCTTTCCGAAATGACACACAGACTTTAGGAAGTTTTTCTGCCAACACCCCGACAAAAGGAGAAATAAGCTCCAATCGGCAGGGACTTTCCTCCTCCGGTAATGCAGTTAATACAATCTCCTGCATATCCGTTATTCCGGTCGTATAAAAAGCATAAATAGCGTCAGCCTTAGGCTGTCCGCCAAAGACACGAATATCCTTGCCCACACATGCCAGACGTGCATTTACATTGTCAGCAGGCGCTCCCATCAGCCTGCCGGTTACAATATGCCCTTCACACTCTGCAGCAAATGACCGTTCCGGAACACTTGTATAGTTCTTCTGCCCGTCGGCTGATATTGGAAACCCCTTTAGCACATAGTCTTTTCGTACTACGGACAAAGTAAGCTCCTTGACATCAGCAGGCAGATTGGGTAATGTCAAGGCTACTTTACTCCGGTTCCCATAGACCGATTTATCTGTCCATAAGTCCGCTCCGGAAAGCTGATTGCCGGAAGCTTGTGAAACGGTAATGGAATCCGTGAAAAGTTCCACATTATCCTCCTCTGTTGTCTGAACAGTATTAAGCAAGGCTATATACTTCTTTGGGAAACAAGCCATAGGATAGTTCCTCATATAACGCGTATATGCCGTCAGTTGGTAAGCTCCGGTATGCATGACTTGCGGAAGTCTGATACGTCCCCATCCATTCCCGTTCTGCAAGTCGATTTTACCTTGTGCGTATACCAGCTTCGTGTCACTTATCTCTACATAAGCTACTTTGCTTAATACGCTTCCACGAGACAAGGAATCCGTCACACAAACTTTTATCCACAAATCTTCTCCAGCCACATAGCAGTCCTTGTCTGTATAAATACGCATATTCTCAACAATTTGAGCGTGTAATCCCAATACAAGAACCCAACCTATAATACAAAATATCACTCTCTTCATATCATTTCAATATTAATTCATTTCATCCGGCCAGAAGGAAGGCTTTTCCAAGCTGGCACCTAAATAGCGTACGTCTGTACAACCTCCGGAAACCCATGCATAACCTACCATCAATGGATAAGCAATAGCATATCCCATCACATATAAATCCATGTACGAATCTGCCCAACCTCTAAATTCTTGGCAATAACCGTCAGGAAACCTATAATATATATCATCGGCAGAAATGAAAATACGATATTTTGCCACATTCATGCTAACTCCCACATAACCAACTACATTTTTGTCTGAATTGTTGCAAATAATATTCGTAGGAAGTTCTGAAGGCTGAGGAATAAACAATCCACCCATTTCTTCATTGATTTTTATTTTCTCCTGATAATATTCGTACTCGCCCCTCGAAATCTTACGCTGTTTCACCAAAGTGCTATAATGATGAAAGACACGGTTATTATCCGCCTTTATAGAATAGAGCCACTTATCCTTCAATTGAGTATCCTTATTTGTTCCTATATTACCTACTATGATTTTAGCCGACTTATCATGACACCATCCCCGTGCATATGGTGTAGCATCAAAATCAACCACCTCATCAGTGGTAGGGTCATAACGGAACTTGGGATTATATACTGCCCTCACTTCCCAATCTTCCTCGTAACTCCAGAAATAACATCCGCCATCTTCACTCCGCATAGAAAAGCGGATAGAGATGTCACCGTATTTTTCCGGTTGCTCGTAGGTAACGTCATTTATTGTTTCTGTCTCCAATGGATATTGAGGCTCCGAAGTATAAATATCCCCTTCATACACAATTTTCAGACTATAGCTGGCATCTTTATTCAAAGCGCCAATTACAACTTGGTATTTTCCATCTCCCAAAGAAGTGCCATTAAAACAAGAACCATCACTTCCTACTACACTGACTTCTGCATCTATCTTGTTATAATCCTGAGGAATTCCTTCTACATTCAAAGGAAAGGAACAGCTCAAGGAAAAAACGACTGTACTATCTGATATGATGTTACCTTCAACTATAAGCACCCTCGTACTACTCTCCGGCAAGTGCGCATTGAATTTATCCACACAACTGCCAATAGTGAGCCACAACAAGCATATCCATGTTACTATATATTTTGCATTATTCATCGCTTTTTCTTATTAAAACAGATTGATTTCAACTGGCCAGAAGGAAGGCTTTTCCAAGCTGGCACCTAAATAGCGTACGTCTGTACAACCTCCAGAAACCCATGCATAACCTTTGAATCCCGTACGTGGGTCCGGGTCCGGATATGCAATGGTATACCCCATCAAGTATAAATCTAAAAATGTATACTCTTCTTTCAGCCCTTTCGCTCCCTGACAATACCCCTCAGGAAGCCTATATTGTATATCATCTGTAGAAATGAAAATGCGATATTCCGCCACATTCAAACTGACACCAACATATCCAATGGCCTGTTTATTTGAGCTTTCACATCTAATGTTCGACGGCAATTCCGAAGGCTGGGGAACAAACAACCCGCCCATCTCCTCATTAAGCTTTATTTTCTCCTGATAATATTCATATTCACCCTTCGAAATCTTACGTTGTTTCACTATAGTACTGTAATAGCAAGAAAAACAAATATCGTCTGCTTCAATGGAATAGAGACACTTATCCTTTACACGATTATCCTTGTTTATTTCCATATTACCTATTATTATCTCGGACGATTCACTGTGACACCATCCGCGTGAGTATGGTCTGGCATCATAATCAACGATCTTATCTGTTTCGGGGTCATAAGCACACATAGGATTGTATACGGCCCTCACCTCCCAATCTTCTTCATAACTCCAAGAATAACATGCAGCATCTTTGCTTTGCATAGAGAAACGGATACTGACATCACCATACTCCCCTTGCTGTTCGTAGGTGACATCGTCTATGCTTTCCGTCCCTATCGGATATTGAGGTTCGGAAGTATAGATATCTCCCTCATAGACAATCTTCAAGCTATAGCGGACATCCCTATGCAATGTTCCGACAGCAACCCGGTACTTTCCATTACCCAACGCAACACCCCTAAAACTGGAGCCATCCTCACCGGTTACACAAACTTCAGCATCCACCTTATTGAAATCAGGAGGAACCCCTTCCACATCCAAGGAAAAGGAACGGCTCAAAGAAAACACGACAGCACTATCCGATATTATACTACCTTCAACTATGAGAAGGCCGATACTACTTTCCGGCAAGTGGGCATTGAACTTATCCACACAATTACTAAGGAACAACCATAACGGACATATACATATCACCCAATATACTTTATTCTTCATACCCTTTCAGAATTTAATATTATAAGTAACAAAAGGAATGGGAGCACCGAATATGGACATCTTGTATCCTTGAATCCTACCCTCCTCGGACACAAAATAGACAGAGTACACATTCTTCCTTCCGGTCAGGTTATAGATACCGAAAGAAAGGGAACTGTGGGTCAACAATGTCAGGTGATGGCTGGGTTCAATATTGAACGACAAATCCATACGGAAATAGTCGGGAACACGATAACTGTTACGGTCGGTATAGTAAACCTGCATCTTTTTCAGACCCTGGTCGTAGTATTGCCCGGCAGGAATTGTGGTGGGACGGCCCGTACTGTAATCCATATTGAAAGACATGCTGTAACGGCGGGTAAACTTGTAATTGCCTACAAGCTTGAAGTCATGCGGCTTGTCATACTCGGTCGGATACCATTCTCCACCATTGATGGGACGGGCTATGCGCGGATCATTCTGACGCAAGAAAGTGCGCGAATAAGTATAGCTCATCCACCCGTTCAGTTTTCCAGCCGTTTTTTTCACCTGGAATTCCACGCCGTAAGCATATCCCTCCGTATTGATGACATCCGTCTCCAGATGGTGGTTCATCAGGATTTGGGCGGAACTGCGATAATCCAGATAATCAATCAGCTTTTTGTAATATCCTTCTACAGATAATTCCAGAAGTTGCCCCGGCGTATTATAGTAGGCGCCTGCCGCCACCTGCCAGCCACGTTGAGGCTTGATATTGGGGTCGCTCAGCTTCCAGGTATCTGTAGGAGACATAACGGCAGTATTCGATACCTTATGGATATACTGCCTCATCGTATTGAAACCGGCCTTTACGGAAAAATCATCTGTAAAGGCATAACGTGCCGACACTCTGAATTCCGGTCCGTGATAGGTCTTGATGACCTTTCCATTCCCCGCCGTGATAGAATCCGCCACCGAAGACATGGAGGGCAGTATACCTTCCTGATATGTATAGTAAGTGCGCGGTCCCAAAGCATTGAGCATAGAATAGCGTATACCCGCATTGATGGAGAGCCTGGAAGTTATATCCCATTCATCCCCTATATAAACGGCACTTTCCAGTGCTTTATCCTTTTGCAGTTCATCATATCTTACCAGCGAATTAGGCCCCACCGGCTCGTAGGTCCCGGAATTCACATTATACAGCTGGCTCATCAAACCGAAGTTCACCGCATGGCTATTGCCGGCTTGATAAAGAAAGTCCGCTTTTCCAAACCATTGGTTAATGGCAAAAGACAGCCGTGCGGCAGACGCTTCCTCCACCGTTTCATCATTTCGGTAATCGTAGTGGTCATAACCGAAAGAGAAGTTTCCGGTCAGCTTTTCTGCAAAGACGGTCCTCCAGTTTGCCGAGAAATTCATATTGTTGTAGGCATACTTCTCATTGTCATTAAAGGCAAAACGGTCGTGACTATAATAGCCATAGACATTCAGCTTGTTGCGCTCGTTCACCGTATGCGAGAAGACAGTCCCCAAATCATAGAAACCGGCTTTCCCATCACGATACCCGCTTTTGTTGGGTAATGTCTTCATTATCCAGTCCGAATAGGTCGTACGTCCACTCAGCAGAAGGGAAGTCTTTTCCTTAATGATGGGAATCTCGAGATTCAACTTACTGGTCACAAGCCCGATACCTGCAGAACCGGTAAACTTTTCCTTGTTCGCCTCCTTGCTGGTGATGTTCAGTACGGAAGCGATACGCCCGCCATACTGGCTGGGGATACTGCTCTTATAAAGTTCCGCATCCTTTATCATGTCCGAATTAAAAGCCGTGAAAAAACCGAAAAGATGATTGGGGTTATAAATCGTTCCGTTATTGAAAAGAAGCAGGTTCTGGTCAGCGGCACTCCCACGCACATTGTATCCGCTGGATGCCTCCCCCACTGTCTTGATGCCGGGAAGTGTCTGTATCATCTTCAGCACATCCACCTCACCCATAGCCGTAGGAATGTTTTTCAGCAGGGCAGGCTGCAGCTTCTCCATTCCCAACTGCACACTTTTCACGTTTTGTATACGCCCCGAAACAATAAGCACCTCATCCAACATATGGTCTTCCTCCTCCAACTCTATATGGGCAATGCCTTCACCATAAAGCATAAATTGCCGATGGGTCACTTTGATATTCATCCCACTGATTTCAAGAATATTATAGCCTGCAGGCAGGTCAATGGTAAATTCCCCCTGACGGTTGGTCGTCGTAGCTACCCACGGCTCTCGATGAATGATGTTGATACCATCCAGATTCTGGCCGGTCTTAAAGTCGGAAACTCTTCCGGTCAAAGTTATCATATCTCCGGGGGCAGGCTTGTACTTGTTTCCTATCTCATAGACCTTGTTTTCTGAAGAAGACTTCACAACAGGAATATATGAAGGCAATAGTTCCTCATCTGTCTCCAACTTTTCCCCCATCAATGCCGGTGGCAGCGAGGTGGCCAGAAAAACCTCCGGCAAGACAAATATTCTGTCACCATAAACCGTCACCTTATAGATAGTAGCTGCCAAAGCCTCTCTCAAGTACTCGGCAGTGGGGTTCTTCACCTCTGCCCGCTTCACTTTAAAAGGAACCGTTATCGTTGTATAAACACGGCAGGACGTGCCCTTTTCTACTGCATCCATCAATTCGAATATGGAAATGCTGTCCGTAGCCATCTGTTGCTGTGCAAACATGCCGAAAGGCGACAATAGGAGGAAAAAGGCTACTGTATATTTAAGATTATGTGCTTTCATATTATTTTCCATGAATTAAGGAATCAATATATTCCGTTAACCGGGTCATTGCCCGGACACCGCCATCTTCCTTGAAGTCCAGCCGCTCTTTCCGGCAATAAGCCTTCAACTGCTTCTTGTATGTAGGAAAAAGTTTCAAGAAACCCGAACGGGAAGTTATCACATAATCGGTTCCGCCACTGCGAAGACTGAAATAGCTCTTTTTCTTGAACCGGCTGTAATAAAGATCGTTTTTCTTCACCTGAGACTCCATTGTGGATACGATATACTGTGTCAGGCACATTTGCGGACTATCATATAGCAACGCAGCGAAACAGTCACCCTGCGGTACAAACTTCTGTCCTTCTATGACAAAATAATCCACTTTCCGCATATCTACCTGCAAGGTTATCCGTTTCTCCGGAGTAACCACAATCAGACTCTTTTTATAGGTATCATAACGGAGCTGCAAATCCGAGTAAAGCCATCTGCCATAACAGACAGCCCCCTCGCGAAATTCATCCGTATTCCAATAGGGATGGTTAAGATACTTCTGCTGGTTATAATTTTCCTCTGCCTTACCGGAGTAAAGAGCAGCATAATCTCCTGCCGCTTTTCTGAATTCATCAAAAACGGCTTGTTGTGCACAAACCAAAGATGGAAAACATAGGACGCATAGTAGCGTGTAAAGGTGTGTTTTTCGCATATATGTGAAGTGTTATAGGTGAGGATAATCACAAATATAACATTTCACTTTTAAAAATAAAATTATTATTATATATAATTCAAATAAAAACAAAAAATAGAACCATAATCGGATGCTAAACACAAAGCTAAACATTTAGCATGCAAGCAGAAGCACATTACAATAAGATTAAAGCGCCATTCATCCTCCACCATCAATTATACTTACATATATTTATAAAAAAACGATACAGCACAATCGCTCAAGCCGTAACAATATCCTTCCCGAAAGGAGTCAATGCCAGCCCTGCCAGCTTAAAATGTTGGATACCGAACGGAATGCCTATAATGGTGATGCACAGCAATAACCCGAATCCCAAGTGCGAAAGGCAAATCCAAATGCCGCCCAAGAATATCCAAAGAATATTCATCAGCACATAGAGGCAACCGTTGGAACGTTCCCCGCTACGAACCTCTTTGCCGAAAGGCCACAAGGCAAGGCTTGCCATTTTCAAGGTCTGCATGCCGAAAGGGATGCCAATAATGGTGAACATCATCAATAAACTTGCAATAAGATACTCCACAGCAGTGATGATACCTCCAAACATCAACCACAAAATATTCATAAAACAGCCCATAGCTTTCCTTTTTTTGATACTGAACACAAATATAGCATTATTTATTTGAATGTTCCGTCTCCCAGTCACTAAATTCAAAACTCAGCTGTTCCCAGACTCCTTTCTCCTCCCCCTCTTCACGGGGGTTGGAAACGGAAAGCCCAATCAAACGGATAGGATGATGTTCATAATCCACTTCCTGCAGCAATTGCTTTGCCAAAGGCAGAATCACGTCAAGGGCAACCAGCTCCTTTGCTTGGGTCATACTGCGGGTAATCTGGCTAAAATCATGAAACTTGATTTTCAGCGTCAGCGTATTCCCGCGGAAATTGGCGTGCTCCAGGCGCCCCACCAGCTCCACTGCCGCATGGTACAACTCTATAATGACGGATGAACGCTTGCTGATGTCCTTCTCCAAAGTATGTTCGCAACCCACAGACTTGCGGATGCGGACAGCCTCTACCGGACGGATATCGATGCCACGGGCAAAATCATAATAAATTGTCCCCACTTTGCCAAATTCGCGGGTCAGCATCTCCAAAGACTGCATACGCAGCTGTTCCCCGTTGTGAATCCCCAAGGTGTGCATCTTCTTCGCCGTTACCGGTCCCACTCCCCAGAAACTTTCAATGGGCAGCCGGGCAACAAAGTCCAGCGCCTGGGCAGGATGTATGGTGCAAAGCCCGTCCGGCTTGCGGTAGTCCGAGGCTATCTTGGCAAGAAACTTATTATAGGATATGCCGGCGGAAGCCACCAGATTCAATCTCTCCCGCACCTTCCGCTTTATCTCCTTCGCGATGTCTACAGCCAACGGAATGCCCGGTTTATTCTCCGTCACATCCAGAAAAGCCTCGTCCAGCGAAATGGGCTCGATGACATCCGTATATTCATGAAAGATTTCGTGTATCTGGCGGGAAACGGATTTGTAGACTTCCATCCGTCCCGGGATAAAGATAAGTTGGGGGCACAGCCGCTTTGCCTTCAGTGACGACATGGCAGAACGCACCCCGAAACGCCGTGCCTCGTAACTGGCTGCCGCCACCACTCCCCGTTCCTCCGCATGGCCCACGGCAATGGGCTTGCCCCGCAATGCAGGATTATCACGCTGTTCTACGGAGGCGTAGAATGCGTCCATATCGATGTGTATAATTTTTCGTCCGGTCATTCTTCTTTCAACTCCCCGATACAAAGATACACAAAATCTCTGGAATAACCTCGAAAAACGGGAGAAATGACGCTAAATGACTTAATGTCAGAGTCGTTACGGTGTCAAATGATGACAAGCCGAAAAATCGGAAAACGCAAAGAAAAGCGGATTTAAGAAGAAGAATGGTTTGCAAATCATTACCCGTGAAAGAGTAAGATTTAACATATGAGAGATGCTATTGCACCGTTTGTCACCGATTTGCGTATCAAGGTCTAACTCGTTGATATTTAACTTTGCAAACAAAAAACGAGTATGGCAAGAAGTACATTCAAAGTGCTGTTCTACGTGAACGGCAGCAAGGAGAAAGACGGTATTGTCCCCATCATGGGACGAGTGACAATCAACGGTACTGTGGCGCAGTTCAGTTGCAAGCAGACCATCCCGAAAACCCTTTGGGATGCGAAAGGCAACCGAGCCAAAGGCAAGAGTGCCGAAGCACGGAACATCAATCTGGCATTGGACAACATCAAGGCGCAAATCATCAAGCACTATCAGCGCATATCCGACCGAGAGGCATACGTAACGGCTGAAATGGTGCGCAATGCCTACCAAGGGGTAGGAAGCGAGTATGAGACACTGATAAAGGCTTTTGACAAGGATTGCGCCAACTTTCTGAAACGTGTCGGTAAAGACCGCAGCATCGGTACGTACAAGGTCATGGTAAGGGCAAGGAACTATGTCGCAGCCTTTATCAAGTCATTCTACAGACGGACAGACATGTCCATGCTGGAACTTACACCCGACTTCATCAAGGAGTTTGCGGCTTATCTTACGGCTGAACGGGGACTGAAAAACGCCACCATCTGGCTGAACTGCATGTGGCTGAAAGGCGTGGTCATGCGTGCGCACTATAACGGACTGATACCGAGAAATCCGTTTGCGCAGTTCCATATCAGCCCGAATGTTAAGGAACGGGAGTATCTGACAGAGGACGAAATCAAAAGAATCATGGCGCACGAGTTTGACAACCCCACCCTCGCATTGGTGCGGGATCTGTTCACTTTCGCCTGCTTCACCGCCTTGTCTTTCGTGGATATGAAAGAACTCACAACGGACGAAATAGTGGAGGTGAACGGTGAGAAATGGATATTGTCGAAACGGCATAAGACAAATGTCCCGTTCCAAGTGAAGCTGCTGGATATTCCCTTGCAGATAATCGAACGGTACAAGTATCTGTCGGAAGACAGGCTGGTTTTCGGGAAAATCAACTATTGGACGATGTGCAAACAACTGAAAAAGGTAATGGCGGAATGCGGAATAGAGAAGCAAATCTCCTACCATTGCGCACGTCATACATTTGGAACACTGGCTCTTAGCAAGGGGATGCCCATTGAAAGCGTGAGCCGTGTGTTGGGACACACGAACATTGTCACGACTCAAATCTATGCGAAGATAACCACACAGAAACTTGACAATGACCTGACGATGTTCGGCAACAAGCTGAACGCATCGTTCGGAAGTGTAACCCCATAATCAAGCATAGCCATGAAACGAAGCATCATCACAACAGATGGTAACGGCAACATCATCATGCCGACCGACATTAGCGCAACCGCCATGAGCGAATGGGAACTTTGCGCCCTGTTTGGAGTAACCGCCCCGACATTCCGTGCAGGGCTGAAGGCTCTTTGCAAGAGCGGAGTTTTAAGGGAATACGAGATAAGGCGAAGCATACGGATATCCGATAATTGCAGTATGGAGGTTTACAACCTTGAAGCGATAGTTGCCCTTGCTTTCCATATCGGCACATTCGGAGCGGAACGGGTACGTAATGCCGTTCTTGAAAGACTGTACCTGCGAAAAGAGAAAACAAGCATATTCTTCTCGCTGAATACCAACGGTATATCCAAATCCGAATACTTCTCGTAGCTGAATGCCTGACATTATTCACTCGGTAAGTCAGTAATTCATTAAGTCAGCACGACAGACACTCCGATTTTTTCTCCCGAAAAGCGTAATCCGACATTCGCTTTTCGGGAGTTTTTCCATTTGTACAACCCGTTTCCTGTCCCAGACCATTGAAAGTTTTTGTTTCGGGGGCTATTTGTCACCATTCTGCTGTGTTTTGCATAACAACCTATCCGATAATTGATTATATTTTTGCAGCTGGTAATTTTCAAACTTAAAACCATTTGATTATGTCAGCTATCGAACAACAAGACAGCCACAGACCGCCATCGGATGGCGGCATGGCAAAGGAAGAATTTATCCGTGTCGGGACAACGCTCTACAAGATTGTGGAGCAACCGAGACTGAACGGAGGGTACGTGAGGAAACGTATCGCATGGAACAACGAGACCCTGCGACAGGATTACGGCAAGGATTACATCGGCAGCGTTCCCAAGTATGACGGCTTCTGCACCGTACCCGAACACATCGGCTACCGTTCCGTGGTCGGCAAATTCCTTAACCTCTACGAACCGATAGACCATGTACCCCGACAAGGGGATTTCCCCTCTATCCGTTCATTGCTGCATCACATCTTCGGGGAACAATACGAGTTGGGGATGGACTATCTGCAACTGCTCTACCTGCAACCGATTCAGAAGTTGCCTATCCTGCTGTTGGTGTCGGAAGAACGCAACACGGGCAAAAGCACCTTCCTGAACTTTCTGAAAGCCCTTTTTCAGAACAATGTGACTTTCAACACCAACGAGGATTTCCGCAGCCAGTTCAATTCCGACTGGGCTGGCAAGTTGCTTATCGTGGTAGATGAGGTGTTGCTCAACCGCAGGGAGGACAGCGAACGGTTGAAAACCTAAGCACTACCTTATCCTACAAGGTGGAAGCCAAAGGCAAAGACCGTGACGAGATTGCATTCTTCGCCAAATTCGTGCTGTGCTCCAACAACGAGTATCTGCCCGTAATCATAGATGCAGGGGAAACACGCTATTGGGTGCGCAAGATAGACCGCTTGCAGTCCGATGACACCGACTTCCTGCAAAAGCTGAAAGCGGAGATACCCGCCTTTCTCCATTTCCTGCAATACAGACAGCTATCCACCGATAAGGAAAGCCGGATGTGGTTCAACCCACATTGCTGCATACAGAAGCCTTGCAGAAGATTATCCGCAGCAACCGCAACCGGTTGGAGATAGAAATGCACGAACTTGTCCTTGACATCATGGACAGTGTCGGCACGGATACATTCTCTTTCTGTTACAGCGACATTCTTCTTTTGCTGGTACACTCACAGGTAAAGGTGGAGAAACACCAAGTCCGAAAAGTGTTGCAGGAATGTTGGAAACTGACCCCTGCGCCAAACGGACTGACTTATACCACCTACCAGTTCAACTGCAATCGGGAGTGTCGGTATGAGCCGATAAGGAGAGTGGGACGCTTCTACACCGTCACAAGGGAGCAACTTGAATCCTTGTAATATTATCATTTTTCTGTTGAATTGTTGAATATGGGTATAAATACACTGACAATAAACGATATACATTCTCAACAAAATCTCAACAAGCCAAAAGAGAAGTTGAGAGACCACCGACCCCCGTTTGTTAATTTCTCTTTTGGCGAGTGGTTTGTTGAGAAGATGTTGAGAGGTTACGAGGCTGTATATAAATATATTACATTGACAATTCATCAAATCAACAAATTTTCATCAACTTCAAAACCGTATGTAATATGACAATCCAAGATGTAAAGCAAATCAAACTGGCAGACTATCTGCAAAGTCTGGGCTATACGCCTGTAAAGCAACAAGGCAGGAACCTGTGGTACAAATCACCGTTACGGGAAGAAACGGACGCATCGTTCAAGGTAAACACCAAGCTTGAAAATGGTACGACTTCGGCATCGGCAAAGGCGGAAACATCCTCGCATTGGCAGCGGAACTCTACCATTCGGAAGATGTAGCCTATCTGCTAAAACGCATAGAGGAGCGGACAGCATACATTCGCCCTGCATCGTTTTCTTTTGGCAGACAGCATTCCGACAATCAGCCTTATCAGGGATTAAGGGTTGGTGAGTTGTCCTCTCCTGCTCTTATAGCCTATCTGCAAGAAAGGGGAATAAACATCGGACTTGCCAAAGAGAATGCAGGAGCTTCGGTTTATGAATGCCGACAAACCCTATTTTGCCATCGGCTTTCCGAACATGGCAGGAGGATATGAAGTGCGCAACAGATACTTCAAGGGATGTGTCGCCCCGAAAGACATCACCCATATCCGACAGCAGGGCGGACAACGATGTATGTGTTACCTGTTCGAGGGGTTCATGGATTACCTTTCATTCCTTACCATCCGAGTAGAAAACAATCCGCAACACCCGCGATTGAACACACAGGACTATATCATATTGAATTCCGTTTCCAATCTTGCAAAAGCGGAAAGCATATTGGAGACCTACACCCAAGTCGGCTGTTTCCTTGACAACGACACGGCAGGACGGAACACCTGCAAGAAGCTGAAAGAGAAGTTTGGGGAACGGCTGCTTGACAAGTCAATGTACTATCGAGAGTATAAGGACTTGAACGACTACCTGTGCGGTAAGCCCTTGTCCCAATCGGCAAAGCCGATAAAGGAGAAGAAGCAAGTCCAATCCGCAAGGCGGATGATGCAGCCACCGAAAAAGAAAGGGGGATTTCATCTGTAATATGCACGTCCGCTCTCCCAAGGTATTTAGACAGAAATACCATAGCTCAATAGGGCGTTTTCTTCACGCATTACTCCGTAACGCTAAAAACACCCTATTGAGCCAAAGGGAAATCCCTTTGGAAACCCTGTGCAAACGAGAGCAGAAGCCAAACCCGTTTGGATTATGCCGAGTGCAGTAAGGGTTCATTTGCATAATAAACCCTGTGAGCCGATGCCACAGGCAGAGAGAAGAAACATAACGATAACCGCAAAAACAGTAATGATATGGGATATTTTTCATTGGACATTAAGAAGGCAAAGGGTACATCGGACACCACGCAGTCCGACCATATAGAGAGAAAGATAATACCTAAAAACGCAGACCCGACAAGAACACATCTGAACAGGGTGCTTGTCGAATACCCTGATGGCGTTCACGGCAGGGATGAAGCGATTGCCCACAGGCTGAACACGGCAGGCATCAGACGGAAAATCACGCACGACCAAGTCCGTGTCGTTCGGGTGGTTTTGTCGGGTACGCACGAGGACATGATGAACATACAGGAAAAAGGCGAACTCGACGAATGGTGCAACGACAGTATCCAATGGCTGCAAGCCACATTCGGCAAAGACAATGTGGTTGCCGCCCATCTGCACATGGACGAGAAGACTCCGCACATCCACGCAGCCGTTGTTCCTATCGTGACGGGTGAAAGGCGCAAAGCCAAGAAAGAAGAGACGGACGGTAAGCGCAAGTACCGCAAGAAAACAAATTCCGTCCGTTTGTGTGCCGATGACCTGTTCAACCGCCAGACCCTGATTGCCTACCACGACAATTACGCAAGGGTGATGACGAAATACGGATTGCAACGTGGGATACGGGGCTCGGAAGCACGGCACACTACCACCATGCAGTATTATCGGGACTTGAAAAAGAAAAATGAAACCCTTGAAACCGAAACCAGACTATTACAGGAGAAGAAAGCCGAGGCGCAGGAGGAACTGAAACAGGTAAAAGCGGAAATCCGCACCGATAAGCTCAAAAGCGTAGCCACCGATACGGCAACCGCCCTTGCAAGCAGTGTGGGTTCTCTTTTCGGAAGTGGAAGAATGAAATCGTTGGAACGCAGGAACGAGGATTTGCAAGACCGCATCCTTGAACTTGAAAACGAAGCCCGACAACGGGAACGGCAACAAGCCAAACAGATACAGGAGATAAGAAACGCTTACGAGCAACAGCACCGCAAGCTGTCGGAGTTTGCGGATTTTGTCAGACGCTACTTTCCATATGTGGAGAAGCTGATGCCTATAATAAATTTCCTGCGTGACCGATTGAAGTTTAATGACGGAATAATCAGAAGACTGTGCGAATTCAAGGAGGTCGGGATAAAAGGTGAACTCTATTCTTCCGAATTTAACCGAAGCTTTGATACTCGACACTCTGTCTGCTCCATCAAACAGGATGAAAGCGGTAAATTCGATTTCAATATAGACGGGGTTTCACACGTGAGCTGGTTTAGAAAGAAAATGAATGAGTTCAGAGAAGCCATCGGAATACCGAAGCCAAGACAGAATAGAAGTATGAAACTGTAAATCAAAAAAATCCGTGATAGTAGAATGGTATATCACGGATTTTTCATACTTTTGTATTGGCTTGAGGCAACTCTTTCCAAGACATACGAAAAAAAGAAGAAGCGTTATGCTTATCTTGTACTTGAAAACGTAGGAAATTTTCAATTAGATGCAAGGATAGCATAGTGGTTCTCACGCATATAGCGTGGGCTGCTATTGTTACATCTGCATCTATGGTTTCCTACGACCTTCAAGTAAAGAATGTGGCATACAGTTCCACGCTTCTTTAATAGGTTAAATTCCTTTGGGAACTGGAGATTAAAAAAATGTAGTGTATGAGCGTAATAAAAAAATGGTTATTAGCTATTTGTGCCATTATATTAATGAATGGATGTGCACCACTTCGAATGCCTGTAATAGTGAGGAATGCTCCTATTGAAATGTATAAATACGCATACATTTCCCCAACAAAGGAATTGACATCAAGCACAGGAGGTACATATGGTGGGCAATACGGTATCTATGGTTCTTCAACCACCAAAAGTGTTAATCCAAGTGATGTAATAGCAGGAATACTAATAAAAGAAGGATATATCATATTACCCGAACTTAAACCCGAATTATCTAATGAAACTCTAATCGTCAATTATGGTGAGAGTGGCAGGCGTAATAGAGGTTTAGGTTACACAATAGAAGTAACTATACAGTTTAGCTCTGCAAAACTAATGAAATGATATGTTCTTGTACAGCAGAAGGACAAGGCGAAACAGAAGCTGATGATATCCGTCAAGCCATTAGAAGAGCCTTAACAAGTTTATTCCCTGAGAAATAACCCAATAATACGACAGATTATGACAAAAGTTTTTGAGTATTATCCGCTTTAGTTATAACTTCTTGTACACTCTCTAACGAGGAAAAAGCTGAGAAATTGGTTAAAGAGACACTTAAAGACTATCTCTATCACCCTGATTCTTATGAGCCAATATCAACAAGAGTTGATAGTATGTTTATTGATGTAACTACTATCGAGCCTATTATGGAAATTAGCGATGAAATCAAGAATTTGATATCTAAAATAAATCGCTGTGAGAGAAAAATTGAATCAGCAGAATCTTCTATGGATATTTTTGCCCCCAATGGTTATTCTTCTCAATACTCTCGTGGAGAGTATTCACGAGCAAAAAAAGAAAAGGAAGAAGCCAAATCTGATTTGAACAAATACACCAAGAAACTTTCAGAACAACTTGCTTTTCTAAAAGAAAATGTCGCTAAATATCACAAAGGAGAATTTACAGGTTGGGCAGTAAGCCATAGATTTAGGAGTCTTAATGGAGCAGGCTCAATGACCATTCCGGGAGAAATGATTTTCTTTTGCGATGAAGAATTTACAACTTGTGGGGGTTATGAAACAGATAAGTTTGAGGACTTCGTAAAAATTTTAAACGCAGTAGATGAAGCAACTTCGGATGAAGATGTAATAGATTATTTTAAAGAAAATAATTTTTTGCTATAAATTCCGTATTTCCGTAGTACGCTAATTTTTATGCAAAGCAAATATTATCAACTGCTATTTTTTTTATATGCAATGGGCGTTTATTTTGGTTATTTGTATAATTGCTATTTCGGTTATTGTAATAGCGATGGTACGAACACGCCTAAAAAACAAATCCAAAGAGCTTGCAGAAAAGCTAAACCATATATCTGCATATAGCGAGAAATCAAATTATGAGCAAGCAAGAAGAGAGATTATCGGATCTTAAGGAGGGGGCGTTTATAGATATTCCCTCAGACTTAAATAATGGCTTTTATGGCAGGGTAATCTCCGCAACGCAAGAAAAAGATTTCATCAATCATTATAAGGTACATTTCCAAGAGGCATATTCACTTCTGAAGAAACTTGAAGCCTTTAACATCACTCCATCAGAAACCATATCCAAATTCATTAACGACTTTGGAAGAATCAACAAACTTGTAAAACAACATAATGATGGTGTTATAACCTTTCTACTTGACACGCACAGGGACTTTTTCGACCATTGCCTAAAATACCCATTAGACAAGCAACAAAGACGCTCAATTGTTTCAGAAGAGGATAATTGTTTAGTAGTCAGCAGTGCAGGTAGTGGTAAAACCTCTTCAATTGTCGGTAAGGTTAAATATCTCACCGAAATCAAGGGTATAGCACCTGAAAGAATTTTACTTATCAGTTATACCAACAAAGCAGCAGCCGAACTAACCGAAAGAATGGCGACCAATGGATTGAAAGGTTACACATTCCATAAGTTAGCCATTGATATTATAGGCAAAACGACAGGTACAAAACCATCTATTTGCGGCAATACAGATTCATTGTTTGTAGATATATATCACAAATTGTTAGATAAATCGTCTTTCAAGAAAAGTATAGTGGAATACTTTATTGATTACCAAACGAATGAAGCTGATTGGGAACAACGCAAGAATGAAAGACGGGAGCAATTATCAGGACTAAAGAATGTGCAGCTAAAGGCGATGTTCCCCGATATGGACGGCAGAGCCATATATGTGAGAAGTGAACAAGAACAAAAAATATGTTTTGCTTTGTCCTCGCTGGGAGTGAAATTCAGATATGAAGAACCATACGAACATCAATTAGCAGATGAGATGCACTCACAATATCGTCCCGACTTCTCAATATATTTTAAGCAAGGAGGAGTAACCAAACGCATCTATCTTGAACATTTCGGAGTTGATGAACACGGGCTTGTTCCTGCTTGGTTTGCAAAAGACAAGGGTATAACCTACGAAGAAGCCAATCAGAAATACAATGATGGTATAACTTGGAAAAAAGCGGCTCACGAGAAATTTGGTACACAACTTTTAGTGACATCAAGTGCAGATTTCCATTATTCTGATATTAGGGATAAACTCCGTAAACTATTAGCTGAAGCAGGTGTACCAATTCAAGAAAAGACCGATGAGGAGTTATACGATTTAGTACTACCCAAAGGTAGCAAGCAGGAAAAGGCGTTTATACGACTTGTTGTTACTTTCGTTACATTGGTAAAATCAAGTTGTAAATCAGTTAAAGAGGTTTTGAAACAAGCCAAAAATGCAGATGATGAACGAAGTGTGTTTATCATCAAGAATATATTTCAACCTGTATATGAACACTACATAAATGCGTTAAGCGATAGTAACCAAATTGATTTTACCGATGCTATTCTTCAAGCCACTGAGATATGTCGTACTTCACACCCTGTTGAATATGATTATATCATAGTGGATGAGTTTCAAGATATTTCTGTTGACCGTTACAACTTCTTGAAAGTATTGCGAGAGGGTAATCCTCCTGCAAAGTTGTATTGTGTGGGTGATGATTGGCAGTCTATTTATCGTTTTTCGGGAAGTGATATGGCTCTATTCAATCAATTCCCCGAATATTTTGGAGCAACGGAGATAAACAAGATTGAAACTACATACAGGTTTGAGAGCCTTTGGTTTCTTTATCGTCGAACTTTATACAACGCAATAAAGCCCAAATACAAAAGAATATCCATTCGTTCAGCTCAGAAATGAGAACCGAGTTGGAATTCTATGCTTATGATAGACGAGATTACTGCAATACGATAGGGCAACTTGTGGCTTCTATTCCATCGGATAAATCAATATTCCTATTGGGGCGTTACTCTTTTGATGATTACTACCTCTCTTTATGTACCAATCAATTAAAGAGGGTAATAGATTCTACTATGTGATAGGAGGACGAAAAATAGAGTTTTTAACCGTACATAAGTATTCACCTGTAAGAAGTTACTAATGACAAAAAAGAAATTGCCCGTTCGTTTTACGGGTCAGCACTTTACTATTGATAAAGTGCTAATAAAAGATGCAATAAGACAAGCAAATATAAGTAATCAGGATAGGGTTTTAGATATTGGGGCAGGCAAGGGTTTCTTACTGTTCATTTATTAAAATCGCCAACAATGTTGTTGCTATTGAAAACGACACAGCTTTGGTTGAACATTTACGAAAATTATTTTCTGATGCCCGAAATGTTCAAGTTGTCGGTTGTGATTTTAGGAATTTTGCAGTTCCGAAATTTCCTTTCAAAGTGGTGTCAAATATTCCTTATGGCATTACTTCCGATATTTTCAAAATCCTGATGTTTGAGAGTCTTGGAAATTTTCTGGGAGGTTCCATTGTCCTTCAATTAGAACCTACACAAAAGTTATTTTCGAGGAAGCTTTACAATCCATATACCGTTTTCTATCATACTTTTTGATTTGAAACTTGTCTATGAGGTAGGTCCTGAAAGTTTCTTGCCACCGCCAACTGTCAAATCAGCCCTGTTAAACATTAAAAGAAAACACTTATTTTTTGATTTTAAGTTTAAAGCCAAATACTTAGCATTTATTTCCTGTCTGTTAGAGAAACCTGATTTATCTGTAAAAACAGCTTTAAAGTCGATTTTCAGGAAAAGTCAGGTCAGGTCAATTTCGGAAAAATTCGGTTTAAACCTTAATGCTCAAATTGTTTGTTTGTCTCCAAGTCAATGGTTAAACTGTTTTTTTATTGCTTGAAGTTGTCCCTGAAAAATTTCATCCTTCGTAGTTCAAAGTCGGGTGGTTGTCAAGATGATTTTTGGTTTGGTGTCGTCTTTAAGCTGCCGCATAACGGCTGGCAAATTGGCGATGGAGCCGACTTTTAGCACAAATGTTGAATAGAATTACTAATCTTCAACATTGCACAAAAGTTCAATAGAAGTACTTCACCGGCTCTATTGCCAATTTGTTTGTTATGTGCCGTTTTATTCCATTTTATACATTTAACAATTGCTGAAACGTAAAGTCGGGTTTAAACATTTCAATTTCGTTTTGAGTTGATTCTTCTTGTGCTTCTTTGCCATAGATAAACATTTGCTGTTCATAATTTTTAACAGCCTCTTCAATGCTATTAAATTTTCCATCGGCTAGATTATCAGACAATATCAAGGCATCCACCAACCCACTATTTACTCCCTGCCCTGCAAAGGCGGCATCAAATGTGCGGCATCCCCAATCATTGTTATGGGTAATGGGCGCTTGCTTTTCCAAGGCTTTTCTAAAGGAAATATCCGTGTAGCCAATCCTACAAATGACAACGTCGTATGAATCAATTCTTTGTAGCGTTCGTCCCAATCGGAAAATTCTTTCAGAAGAAAATCAACGACACTATTTCTGTTTTGAAAATCTACCTGCGTTTGGTTTTTCCATTCATCAGGTGTTTTAAAACTTATTCCAAAATGCAATGCACCATTATTATTGGGGTTAGCAAATAATAAATTACCTTGGTGAGATGCCATTAGCCGGTTTCCATTGCATAGCTGAAAAAATCCAGGACAGTTTATCTCTGGTTGATGAATATCGGCTTGTATATTGAAAGTACCTGTTTCTTCAACTTCCGTGTCGGTAACAAATTTTCTTACCTTGGACATCCCGCCATTGGCAAGAATAACCAAATCTGCTGTTTCACTCGGTTTATTCTCAAAAGTTAGTGTCCACTTCTTCTTACCAGGTTCAAGCATAACAAGTTTTCTATCCCAAATAACCGTGTCGTTTTCTAAACTATTCAACAAGATAGCCCTTAAGTCATTTCTGTTTATTTCAGGATTGTCAAATCGATTTTCGGGCTTTACATTTTTTGTGGATAAAATATTGCCTTTTTTATCAGCAATATTTACACCCATTGGTAAGGCTAAGTCATAATAAGTTTGTAACAATCCCGCTTTTTTCATTGCTTCCTGACCTGAACCTTTGTGTAGGTCAAGGGTTCCACCAAAAATTCTTGCCTCTCGGTCGTTGTCTCTTTCGTAAACTGAAACGTCTATGCCGTTTTGCTGTAATAATTTTGCCATAGTCAGTCCAACGGGTCCACCACCAATTATTGCAACGTTCTTATCACTAAGTAAATTCATTTGTTTGTCTGTATCTATTCGCATTGTCATTCAAAAATGGCCCATAACAATGGCTCGGCGAATTGGCGAAGTAGCGAAGCTGTATCGAAGATACAAAAGCGGAGCTATTTAGCCAAGTCGCTTGTTGTAAGCAGTCCGCGAAGCGGCGGCTTACGGCAAGCGACGTAAGTCGCCGAGCCATTGTTAGCAAGGAGCGCAGCGGATTGCTAACAACGGTTTGCAGCTATACGCAGGCAGGGATTTTTACCACTAAGCTACCTACGATGAACTGAACTTTAAATTTACCACTTTCCTGTCTTACGAAGCACGAACCCCCTGCTTGCGTATAGGTGATGTTATGCGGTCGGCTTTCATTTTCTCTTCTTTCTCGTTAATTTGTCAAGCAAAGTTACTAAATTTGCAGTCAAGCAATTTCAATTTTTGAATTATGTATTTCAGCAGACCTTGGACTTCTATCTAAGTGATAGGCAGTCCTGAATAAATTCCAATCAATCTTTTAGGGCAAGACAATCAGTCTATGCTTTGTGTGTGCTGTCATTTTTGCAAAAGGTCTTGAAGCGGATTATGTAATACTCTTACAATGCAATAAAGATACATACGGTTTCCCATCACAGGTGAGTGACGACCCTGTGCTTAACTATGTGCTCACTAAGAGCGACCAATTCCCATACGGAGAAGAAAGAAGATTATTCTATGTTGCAATAACAAGGGCTAAGGTAAAAACGCTTGTATTATACGATAAGCGTTTCCCGTCTGTATTTGTGGATGAATTCTTGCACCCCGAAAAGGTGTCAGAAGAAAGCTATGTAAAGCACCCTAACGCCAATAAAAGATGGACAAGAAGTGCAGACCAATTTTTATTGAAACTGCACAATGAAGGTAAGAGTGTCAAATATATTGCAAACAAAATGGGTAGAAGTCAAACTTCGATTGTAATGCGATTAAACAAACTAAACAAATAGTCGAACTTTTTCTTTGATGTACCTTGTGTGCATCGGACTATTCTATTATTTTTGTACACAGAAACGAGTTACTTGAAAGCAATTCAAGGCAGAACGCAGCATACGGCACAGTTGCCAAGTCATTACCTCAAAATCGGGTAATTCTTCCAAAGTCCTTTGTATAAGGTACTAACAGAAGTTTTCCAGAATTACACTAATTTTTCTTCATCCGAAGTATCCGCCGATAGACATAAATGAAGGCTGGTATTAAAAAGGCATCTGCAAAAATCCATGCAGTAGGGTCACCAAAACACACGGCCAGATAGCCGAAAGCCGGAACAGCCAGCAGGCTGACCAGTATCCGGGCAATCATCTCCGAGACACCGGAAAGCATGGCAAGATTGGTATATCCCACCCCCTGGATAGTGTATCGCAGGATGCAGAGCAGTCCCAAAACCGGAAAAAAGGAAACGGAAATGTGCAGGAACAACTCCGTATTCTTTAAAATCTCCAACTCAGAGGCATCTACAAAGAGCAGGGCAAAAGTCCTGGCACCGAACATCAGTACACAGAAAGTGAACGCCCAATAAACAATCATCATCAGGGCGCTTGCCTTGACTCCCATCCAGATACGTTCCGGCTTGCCCGCACCGTAGTTTTGCCCGCTATAGGTGGCCATTGCCATGCCCAGACTCTCGAAAGGACACATGAAAAACATCTTGATACGCATGGCTGCCGTGAATGCAGCCACACAAGCCGTACCCAAAGCATTATTGGCGCTTTGCAGCATAATGCTGCCAATGGCAGTAATGGAAAATTGCAGTCCCATGGGTACGCCGATGTACATCAGTGTGCGTGCCAAAGCACCGTCGAATTTCCGCTCGGCTGGCGTTGTCTTCAGAATGTCGAAACGACGCATCATATAGATGTAGCACAATATGGCCGAGACGCCTTGTGAAAATACGGTAGCGATGGCAGCTCCTGCCACTCCCCAACCCAGTACCAGAATGCAGAACAAATCGAGCAGGATATTCAGTACCGTAGAGAGAAGTAGAAACCAAAACGGCGTCTTGCTGTCACCCAATGCACGGATAATACTGGACAGCAGATTATAGAAGAAAGTAAAGGGAACCCCGATAAACGTGACAAGCAGGTAATAATAGGCTCCCGTGAATATGTTCTCCGGCGTACTCATCATGTGCAGAATATCTGCACAGTAAATGCTGGTAACCACGGCAATGACAACAGACATCACCGCAGCCAGCTGCAGGCTGACAGCCACATAACGGCGCATCGTGACATAATCCCGCGCACCGAACTTTTGCGCCACGGGAATGCCGAAACCTCCGCAACAGCCATTGCAGAATCCCAGAATAAGAAAAACGACCGAAGTGCTTGCCCCGACTGAAGCCAAGGCGTTGATACCCAGAAAGCGCCCCACGATAGCTGCATCTACCAATGAATAGGTCTGTTGCAGCAGATTGCCGAGCAGTAAAGGCAAAGTAAAGTTGAAAATCAACGGAAGAGCCCGTCCTTCCGTCATTTCTCTGGATGTTGCCATAAATCTGATACCTCCGAAATTGGGTGCAAAAATACGAAAAGATAGCGTTTACAGACTTGACGAAGGTCAAATTTAATAGGGAAGCTTAAGAAGAAGGAAGGCGAAGGACAAATCATTCCATCATGGGGAAAATATTATTCCACCACTAGGAAAAAATCGTTCCACCATGGTGGAACGATTTTTCCTCCACGATGGAACGATTAAATCTGTGCAGATTTGGAGCTTAGTATTTACACTCGCGAATTATCTCTATCAGCTGCCGGAAATCTTCGGGATGAACATCTCCGATATTGCCGATACGGAAAGTGTCAGCTTGCGAAATCTTTCCCGGATAGATGACAAATCCACGCTCTTTCAGTTGTGTGTAGAAAGCTTTGAAGTTGAAATCGGCATGAGGATAGAGGAAAGAAGTAATAACGGGCGATTGAATCTCGTCCGGCAGCAACGTTTGGAAACCGAGGGAACGCATGCCGTCCACCAGCACGCGGTGGTTCTCGCAATATCTGTTGTGACGGGCCTCCACACCGCCCTCCTCTGCCAGTTCGTCCATGGCTTGCTTGAAGGCGCGGACCACGTGTGTAGGAGAAGTAAAACGCCATTTGCCATGTCCTTTCTCCATGGCTTCCCATTGGTCGTAAATGTCGAGAGAGAGTGACTTGGAGACGCCCTTGCAGTGCAACAGCTCGGAACGGCGGGCGATGATGAAGCCAAACCCCGGAACGCCCTGGATGCACTTGTTGACACTGCTGATGAGGAAGTCTATGCCCAGTTCGTGTACCTCGAGGGGAACACCGCCGAAGCTGCTCATGGCGTCTACAATCAGTTTCTTGCCGTGCATCTTGACGAGGTGGGCTATCTCCTTGAGGGGATTGAGCACGCCGGTAGTGGTTTCGCAATGCACCACGGCAACGTGGGTGATTTCGGCATTGTGCGAAAGATAGTCGTCAACGTAGCTGACGGAGACTTGCTCCGTTTCGTCAAAAGCAAGCATGTCGTACGAGATGCCGTGATACTCGGCGATGTTGCCCATGCGGTCGCCGTAGGCGCCGTTGCTCAGTATGAGAAGTTTGTCGCCAGGCTTGATGACGCTACCGATGACGGCTTCCACACAGTACGTGCCGCTGCCTTGCAGGAGGATGGAAGTATAGTCTCCGGTATGCTGAGTGGCGAGGGAGACGAGGGACTTACGGATTTCTTCCACAATGTGGAGGTTGTAGTCTTCGTCCCAGGTACACCAGTCGGTCAGCATGGCTTCCTTGACGGTTTGTGAGGTAGTAAGGGGGCCGGGGGTAAGGAGAATGTAGGGTTTCATATGCATTGAGTTTTTAAGTTTATACGTTTATAAGGGTTACAAAATCTCAAGTTTACGGTTTATCTCGGCGATGACTGCGGGGAGCTCGGCAATGGTATCGACCACATAGTGGGCACCGGCGGCAAGCATGCGGCGGCGGACATCGGCCTTACGGGCTTCGAGCTCATCGGCAGGCAAGGAGGAGACTTCCTCTTGTGTCAGTCCCAGTTCGTTACTGCCGAGGACTACGCCGACGGTCCATGCTTTGGCATTGATACCCTCCTTGATGTCGGCGATGGTATCGCCATACTTCAACACACAATCTACGGAGGGGATGGCGAGGTCTGCCATATTCTTATATATCATGTAGGGAGCAGGACGGCCTGCAGGCAACCCGTCGGGAGTGACGCAATTATCTACCACATAGCCTTTGGCTGTGGCGGCAGGCAGCACAACATCCATCATAGAACGGGTATAGCCGGTGGTGGAGCCAATGCGGATGCCTTGCGCACGCAGTGCGGAAATCGTTTCCACCACACCGGGAATAGGGTCGGTATAATCTTCGAGCGAGGCAAACAACACCCGTTGGAATTCGGCATAACGTGCCTGCACGTCTTCCTCACCGGCGGGACGGCCGAATTTCCGTTCAAATTCCGTCCGGACACGTTCTATATTGAACAGTGCACGGATTTCTTCTACTTTGGTCAGCCCCATGTGCGCACGTGTTTCAGCAGCAGTGACGGGAACGCCGATGGCCCGAAAGCTCTCGACAAAGGCGGCGACGGGAGCAAAACAACCGTAATCGACGGCAGTTCCTGCCCAGTCCATAATGATACATTCAATTCTTTTCATACGATATATTATTATTATTCAGTCTCAAGAAGCAAGGAATTGCCCGGCCGGGACCAACGGCGCAAACGGAAAAGGGAAGAGCCCAACGGTCCCGAAGCATTCTCCTTGCGATAGCGCTGCACCAGGTAGACAGCCGAGCATAGGAAAGCCACGCTGCACACAATGCCGACATAGCCCGACATCAGGTTATAGAAATCCAGCCAGTTGATGTCCGGATTGAAGAATTCCTTGAATACCAATACCACCACCGTACCGGTATACCCGATAAAATCGAGTGTGACAATAAAGAACCCCACATTCCCCTTGATGCGGAAGCAGGCGATGAAACGCTCGAAGAACAACGTCTGGAAGCTGAGGTAAACAGTATAGAGCGACAAACTCTGGAGGAACAGCCACGTCATGGGTGGCAGTTGCAACCCATCGTAATTGAAGGCCACGAATCCCAAGGTCGCTGTGCCGCACGTCACAAGCACCAGCAGCAGGCACAGCACCTTTATATTACTCCTCACCGCGGACATCAGCCCGAAAAGCAACAAGATAATCAGTGTCACCACCGCATCTACCTTGGCAAATGCCCACGACGACAGCTCCGCCGCCTCCACATCCAGAATCTTCACCAGGAAGTCCTCCTTGATGTCCTGCAAGACGGTGATGAACAAGTTTGCCGCAAACAGCATCAGCAATACCGGCATGAAGCTCTTGAAGAGGTCCGCACGCGCCCTGCCGTCCAGCGTCACCCGTTCCGAGCGTAGTGCCCGGTCTGCCGCGGTAGGTTGCGGCATTCTCGTCATCAGCCAGCCCAGCAACGACAGCAGCGGGAAGGCAAAGGCACCGATAAAGGCAGGCATCCAGAACTCACTGATGTGGAGATGCTCCATCACAAACAGCCCGACGGACTTTGCCGTGCCCGAACTGATGGCAATGCTCAGCCCCATTAGGCTCGCCAGCAGGTCCGTCACCCGCCGCCCCTCGAGGAAACTGAAAATCACTCCCCACATGCATCCCAACGAAAGCCCGTTGAAGAACAGCGCAAAGACATTCAGCGGCCGGGGCAACGCTCCGAACAGCACCAGCGAAAGCTCGGCCACCGCCACCGAGAGGATGATGAACTTCAGACGGTTCTCCTTCTTCAGTTCCGAAATTACCTTGATGCCAATCAGCTTGGAAATAAAATAGCCGGAAATCTGCACGATGCTGGTTGCCGTCTTGTAATCCATCCCGAAGAAGTCGAGCCCGTCGAAGCCCGCAGCCGTAAACGGCTTGCGCAGCGCATAGACCAGTGAATAGGAGAGCAAAGCCGCTCCACCCGCCCAAAGGATGAACAAGGCATCAGCCAGTCTCTTGCTCTGTATTATCTGTTTTTTCTCACCGTTGAACATAGTGTGTCGTTTAAGTTCGTTCTTGATTTCGGCGGCAAAGATAGAGGCGGGTGCTGACAGCAAAAATGAATTTCCATTATTAATAAACTTCATGAGATGCTCCACTCGGCGTAGGAAGTGTACAATTACAGCGGCATCTACATCAGTTACAGCCTCTCTTCCTCCTCCAATGCCTTAAAGGTGGAGCCTTACCTGATAACCCCTGCCGACAGCAACGACCACGTCAAAGTGGTGCACATGAGCGCCTACAACACCACCCACTTCGGCACTGCTGTCTTCAACAACCACCAGAATGCCTATATCTTCTTCAACGAACGCGAGGCGCCCCAACTGGCCTTGTCCACCATCTACCTGCAACTGCCCATGTACGACTTTCCCCACCTGCTCAAAGGGCTCTACCTCTGTCTGGACTACAACCGCAACCCCATAGCCCGCCGCATCCTCTTCATCAAACACTCGGACAGCACCTCCATGGACGACTTCCTGGAACTGAAAGGCCAGCTCATCCCCCAAGACCAGCTGACCGACGAGCAACGCCCCTACTACAACTACACCTGCCAGCCGGGCGACTTCATCAAAACCTGCTCCGTCCCCTCTCCCCTGCTGAACGAGAAAGACCTGGAACGGGAGAAGCGGATGCTGGAAATCTAAGACAGCCCGGACAGTCCGGGAATTTTCACTTTGCAACCAAGTTGCATCTCCTTTCCGCTACCTTTGCAGCAGAAAATAGAAAATAGGAGGAAACAATATGAGTTGCAAATGCTGCTGCACACACGGACATACAGCGATACAAAAAAAAAGAAACAGTCTGCTGAAAGATTATTGGAGAATCATCCTCTCCGCCCTATTGCTCTTCGGAGGGCTCATCCTGAATGCTACTGACGCCACCTTCTTCAAGGGAGAGTATGTACCTTTTATATGGTACTTGCTTGCCTATCTCCCCGTAGGCCTCCCGGTGATGAGGGAAGCCTGGGAAAGCATCCTGCAAAAGGACGTGTTCAGCGAATTCACCCTTATGTCCATCGCCACCCTCGGCGCCTTCTATATAGGCGAATATCCCGAAGGCGTTGCCGTCATGCTCTTCTACTCCTTGGGAGAGCTCTTTCAGGACAAAGCCGTAGACAAAGCCAAGCGTAACATCAGCGCCCTGCTCGACGTACGTCCCGAAACGGCAACGGTCATCAGAAACGGCAGTACACTTGTCGAAGCTCCCCAACGTGTGCAGGTAGGCGAAACCATCGAAGTAAAAGCCGGAGAGCGCGTCCCCCTGGACGGAACGATGCTGGACGAAGTTGCCGCCTTCAACACCTCCGCACTGACGGGAGAAAGTGTTCCCCGCAACATCCGCCAGGGCGGGGAAGTGCTTGCCGGAATGATTGCGACCGACAAAGTCGTACGCATCCAAGTCACCAAACCCTTCGAGAAAAGTGCTCTTTCCCGTATATTGGAACTGGTGCAGAATGCCTCCGAGCGCAAAGCGCCGGCAGAACTTTTCATCCGTAAGTTTGCCCGTATCTATACACCCGCCGTCACCGGACTGGCGGCATTGATTGTACTGCTCCCCTTCCTCTATTCGCTGGCAGATGCACAATTTTCGTTCATCTTCAATGACTGGCTATACAGGGCATTGGTCTTTCTGGTTATCTCCTGCCCGTGCGCCCTCGTCGTAAGCATTCCGTTAGGCTACTTCGGAGGAATCGGCGCCGCCTCCCGCCTGGGTGTCCTCTTCAAAGGTGGCAACTACCTCGATGCCATCACCCAAGTCAACACGGTGGTATTCGACAAGACGGGTACGCTGACCAAAGGCACCTTCGATGTACAATCCTGCCAGGCACAACCGGGAGTTACGGAAGAGAAGTTGATACAGTTTGCCGCCTCGGCAGAGCGAAACAGTACGCACCCCATAGCCAAAGCCATCGTAAGCTATGCCCAACAAAGGGATATAGAGCTGATTGCCACAACGGACGTTACGGAGATTGCCGGCCACGGACTGCAAGCCACTATGGATGGAACGCGTGTCCTGGTGGGGAACACCCGCCTGCTGACTAAGTTCGGGATAGAATATCCCGATGAATTGTCATCAATTGTCGATACGATTGTGGCCTGCGCCATCGGAACAAAATATGCCGGTTATCTGTTGCTATCAGACACATTAAAGGAAGATGCCGTCAACGCCGTCAAAGAATTAAAAGCTTTAAATATCAATAATATTCAGATATTATCGGGAGACAAACAAGCCATTGTTACTAACTTTGCAGAAAAGCTAGGCATCACCCAGGCATACGGAGACCTGCTGCCGGACGGAAAGGTGAAGCACATCGAGGCACTCCGCAGCAACCCTGCCAACCGAATAGCCTTTGTGGGCGACGGCATCAATGATGCCCCGGTTCTTGCCCTTAGCCATGTGGGCATCGCCATGGGCGGACTTGGCAGCGATGCCGCCATCGAAACCGCCGATGTAGTGATACAGACAGACCAGCCTTCGAGAGTGGCCACCGCCATTCATGCGGGCAGGCAAACCCGCCGGATTGTCTGGCAGAACATCTCGCTGGCTTTCGGAGTGAAGCTGCTTGTCCTCATCCTCGGTGCCGGTGGAATCGCCACACTTTGGGAAGCTGTCTTTGCCGACGTAGGCGTCGCCCTCATTGCGATAGTGAACGCCATACGCATACAGAAACTTATTAAATAGAAAAAATGGAAGAAAAGAAATATTTGGACCTATTGGCCAAAAGGGACATACAGCCCACTGCCATCCGCATCCTGGTATTGCGCACCATGATGCAGGCAGGCCGTTCCGTCTCATTGCTCGACCTTGAAACCATGCTGGATACGGTGGACAAATCCACCATCTTCCGTACCCTTACCCTATTCCTCTCCCATCATCTGATACATAGTATAGATGACGGGACGGGTTCCTTCAAGTATGCCGTGTGCAGCGACAGTTGCTCTTGCGACGTAAGCGACCTGCACACCCATTTCCATTGCGAGAAATGCAACAAGACCTTCTGCTTCACCAACATTCCCACTCCGGTGGTGAAGCTGCCTCAAGGATTTACACTGAACAGCATCAACTATGTACTGAAAGGCATTTGTCCGGACTGTGCAGCAGAAGCCAACCGGGAGGCTTAGTTAAAAAATAAAAATCCATGCAGTCATTCATGTTCTTCTCTATCCTTAAGAAATAACATTGAGACAAACACATGGATACAAAAGCTCTTGTCACTTTATGCCAGAAGGGAAACGGGCAGGCCTTGAGCCTGCTCTACGAAAACTATTCAGAGAAAATGCTGAAAGTATGCCTACGCTATATTCCCGACCCAACGATAGCCCAAGATCTTCTTCACGACGGTTTTGTCATCATATTCACTTCCATTCATTCGCTGCGCAACCCGGAGAAACTGGAATACTGGATGAAAAAGATTATGAGAAACCTGGCACTGCAATACCTCAACCATGCCAATGCCAACCCCACCATCCCATTGACAGATATTCCGGAAGAGGAAGAGCCTGCTGAAAATCCTTTTTGTCCGGATTTCATTTCGTACGATAAGATGCTGGATATAGTGGAGAGCCTTCCGGAGGGCTACTGCAAGGTATTTAAACTGGCAGTACTGGAAGGATTGTCCCACAAAGAAATCGGAGATTTACTGGGTATAACGCCACACTCCTCTTCCTCCCAATTGTTCCGGGCGAAAATTTTACTTAAAAAGATGCTGGCAGGATACCGTGTATTCATTGTTTTGACAGTATTGCTTCTCTTTCCAACGCTGTATGACTATCTGTACAGAGAGAAAAAGAGTATCAGGGAAAACCGTTTGTCCAAAGTTTCTTCCAGGCAAGCCGGGAGTACGCAACAAACAAAGAAAACCGATACTCCCCGAACCGACGAACAATGCCATACCAAAGAAAATCTGAACAAAAGGGAACGAATCATCCCTCCCGTTCCAGTTTCCACAGAATGGCCTCTTGCCATACCCACAATGAAAGATAGTATCCACAAATATCCCATACCTTCTCCATTCACCGGACAGACCATCACCAACCGACAGATGGCTTTCGTCTTCTCCCCTTCCCTGATGCCGCCAACCCGCAAGAAGAAATCCGGAAAATGGAAGTTGATGCTGGCAGGTTCACTCGGACCGCAACTGGCACAGAACTTATATAAGCTGATTGCCACTCCACATACCGACGGCATTTCAAGTGACTTCCCTCAACAAGTCAGCACGTGGGAAGAGTATTATTCTTATCTGCACACCCGCTATCAGCAGGGTACTCTGGGAAAAGATTCCATCGGACTCATGCAGATTGCCCAGAATAACAGCGGCAGGATTGTTGAGAACCAGCAACATCATGCCCCCATCGTCGTGGGACTCTCTCTCAGCAAGAAATTGAATGAGCGTTGGAGTCTGGAAACCGGATTGCAATATACGCTTCTCAGGTCGGAGTTCACTACCGGCGAAGCATTCCGCATTCAAGACAACCAGAAGTTGCATTATATCGGCATTCCTCTCCGGCTTTCCTACCGTTTCTGGCATTACAAACGTTTCTCCAGTTATGCCACGGCAGGCATGCAGGTGGATATCCCCATAAAAGGGACACTCCAAAGCTTCCATGTCACAGACAGTATTCCACACAAGCTCGACAGCCAGCCGGTAAGTGCTCCCTGGCAGTGGTCGGTCAACACAAGTATAGGCATACAATATCGCCTCACACCCCAGGCAGGCATCTATCTGGAGCCGACTGTAAACTATTATATCCCCGACGGCAGCCAACTGCGCACCATCCGAAAGGAACACCCGTTCACATTCACCCTCCCGGTAGGCCTCCGCATTTCCTGGTAAAAAAACGATGCGCCACGCAGTCTTTTACCCGACTGATTATCTATTTATATGGATAATCAAACTCAAGAAGGAACAAAGAACATGCAGAAACGACATACCGACCGGGAAAGCTACTTTGATGAACAGTCACAGACCAGCAAGAACTATTATATCCCCTACATAAAGGAAGTCATCGGACACATCCCCGATAAAGTGCTGGAAGTGGGCTGTGGAGAGGGAGGCAATCTGCTTCCCTTTGCCAAAGCCGGTTGCCGGGTGATGGGCGTAGACATTGATGCCATGCGAATAGAGCAAGCCAGGGCCTTCTTCGCCCAAAGGCATCAGCAGGGACAGTTCATTGCCACCGACATTTTCCAGCTTGAGGACAAGGCTACGAATTTTCCCCTAATTCTTCTACACGATGTGATAGAGCATATCAGAGACAAAGAACGGTTCCTCTCCGGCCTACAAAAACATTTGTCTGCCGACGGAGCTGTATTTGTAGGGTTTCCCGCCTGGCAAATGCCATTCGGAGGCCACCAGCAGATAGCACACAGCCACATTGTTTCACATTTCCCTTTTCTCCACCTCCTTCCCCGCACTTTATACAAATGGATATTAAGACTATGCGGCGAGCAGGAACACGCAATTACGGAGCTACTGGATATAAAGAGCACCGGATGCACCATCGAACTGTTCAATCGCATCGTCCGGCAAGCCAACTATCAAATCATTGACCGGAGACTGTACCTTATAAACCCACATTATAAAATCAAATTCGGCTTGTCCCCACGAAGGCTCAACGGAGTTATTGCTGCTATCCCGTATATAAGAAACTTCTTTTGTACAAGTTGCTTTTACATATTAAAGAAAGGGACTAAAACTGTTAATCACTACTGATTTCCCAGCTTTAGAATTGATTCCGAACCATCAATTTAAGATTATATATTCAGAAGAAATCATTAATTTTTTGAATAGCTCTGATGAAAGAGTGGGTGTAGAAACCCTCATAAACTAAAAAATCCCCCTCGCTGCAGATGGTTGTAGCGAGGGGGATTTCAATAAAAGAGGAACTTGCACTTCCTCCCTTTTAATGTTTTTACATCGTTACTTGGTTCATTACAGCCTCGTCAGGTGTCGTTCCTATTTCATCGGCAAATAATATGTGGGTGATAGACCCTCTCGGGGTCGGAGTTTCGATTTTAATTCTTTGACCTTGGTACATCTCCGGAATATCAACCAGCTTACATCTATGGGCTTCGTTATTGCCAAAACTGACATAATAGTCTTTCCCTATTACCAGCTTTACAGGTTTACGTTGAGAGAAATGAGTCGGACAAACAGAGCTATCCACTTTTATATCTATCACAAAACCAAGAGCGGATGTTACCTTAGATAGTATATCAATGCTCACATTATAAGCCCCTTTCTCTATCTTGGCTATATTAACACGATTAACACCACAAAGATTAGCCAATTCCTCTTGGGTCATATTTCTCTTCTTGCGAAGAATGGCTAACCGACTACCAATCCGTTCACGTTCTTTCAAAATCTTCTCTGTACATTTTCCTTCGTGAATTTTCATAAATCTGTTGCAGAATTTAAAGTGTTGCCCCCACTTCTAATAGTTATTGGTTTTTGAACAGACAAAAGTAGATATTAATTTTGAATTGTAGCACATTTACTACAACTATTTTCTAAATGAATATAAAAGGTAGGGGGAGTAGAAGAAAAGAAAAAGCCCCTGAATTACTGGAATTCAAGGACTTACAAACTTCTTTTTACTATATCCGTGGAGCTGGAGGGAATCGAACCCTCGTCCAAACGAGGAAATCATAAGCTTTCTACATGCTTATCTTTGCCTAAATTTTCGTGCAGCGGCAGAACCAAAGCCATCAACCGTTGCCTTATCCTCTAAATTTTCACCCGCGCCACGAGGCTGACACGAACTATCCCCGATTTGACTGCACCACTTTATCGGAATGCTTCGGAGCAACAGCTTCCGAGTGATGTCACGTCCCAGCACCTGGTGCCGGGATTAAGCTTCAATCTACTATACTTCGATTAAGCAGCGAGAGCGTAACGAGTTTCGCCAGATAAAATTTTGAGGACTGAGATTAAAGTGCAAATCAACGACGCACTGCATGCTTACTTACCATTTCTGCCCGCTGTCAAATCCAGTCAACCCCATGACTTTGTAACGGTCTGAAATTTAAAAGATTGCGTAACTCATTGCTAAGTAGGGAGGGTGAAAAAGGGATAAATGCTACTTTATTTTTCATCCTCTACCGCTTTCTTTGGCCCAAAGATACATATTCTTTTATTAGCAATCACCATATATTTACAAATATTAGCTAATACTGACTTTTCGTGATAAAAACAATAATCTTCCATACATAGAATATGTGCACCCCATTGTCATCAATGTTCAAACAGCTACCAAAGCCAGTATCCGTTGACGGAATTACCCCCTGCAAGAGGGAATATCTATCTTCTGTAATGGATATTTGCACAAAAGAGATGGGAAGTTAACGGAAAAAGTCTCTGAAGTTAACTGAAAAACCGGAAAGAATTAAGGAAGCAATCTATCCCAAACTTTGGTTTTTCCATACCCAACCTTGGGATGTCTAAACCAAGGTTGGGTTTAGACATCCCAAGGTTGAAAAGAAAGTTCTTCCGTACAAGCAACAATTCCGCCAACAGATTCCTATTATATAAATACACCCTCGTTTAACAGATGTAGCCGTAATACTTGTATACACCGCGATTGCATCTACTTTTCAGGTTATTATAGTGTTCTCTCTTTCTTTTTAAAAGTGAATGATATGTTTCGTCTAATAATGATTTGAATTCCCCGGTAGCGTCTTGGAGGATATTTTTAGTAAGAGGAAGACCCTTCGGACAATAAAAGCCGATACTTCGGACTATTTTATCCCTTTATTTCACACATTAGCCGTATTTTTGTCAACAAAAGAAACAATAATAACCAAGAGATTTTTAGAACATATCATGAAGAACCTTATTGCCCTAACCCTGCTGCTTGGAGGAAGCACACTGCTCTGCGCACAAAAGCCTGCCAAAACACCGGCAACCTACAAGCCGGTGAAAAGTGAAATGTACCGCAAAGGTTGGATAGACTTCAACAAAAACGGAGTGAAAGACGTGTACGAAGACCCCTCCGCCCCGCTCGAAGCACGCATCGAAAACCTGCTGCAACAGATGACGCTGGACGAAAAGACCTGCCAAATGGTCACCCTCTACGGCTACAAACGCGTACTGAAAGACGACCTCCCCACCCCCGAATGGAAAGAGCTGCTCTGGAAAGACGGTATCGGCGCCATCGACGAACACCTGAACGGCTTCCAGCAATGGGGGCTGCCTCCCTCGGACAATGCCTACGTCTGGCCCGCCTCGCGCCACGCCTGGGCACTGAACGAGGTGCAACGGTTCTTTGTGGAAGATACCCGTCTCGGCATCCCCGTAGACTTTACCAACGAAGGCATACGCGGCGTGGAAAGCTACCGCGCCACCAACTTCCCCACCCAACTGGGACTGGGACATACCTGGAACCGTGAACTGATTCGCCAAGTAGGACTCATCACCGGACGCGAAGCCCGCATGCTGGGCTACACCAACGTCTACGCCCCCATCCTCGACGTAGGACGCGACCAGCGCTGGGGACGCTACGAAGAAGTTTACGGCGAATCTCCCTACCTCGTAGCCGAACTGGGCATCGAAATGGTGCGCGGCTTGCAGCACAACCACCAAGTGGCCGCCACCGGCAAGCACTTTGCCGCTTACAGTAACAACAAAGGCGCCCGCGAAGGCATGGCACGCGTGGACCCGCAAATGTCGCCGCGCGAAGTGGAAAATATACACATCTACCCCTTCAAACGCGTCATCCGGGAAGCTGGCATGCTGGGCGTAATGAGTTCGTACAACGATTACGACGGCATCCCCGTGCAGGGCAGCTACTACTGGCTCACCACCCGCCTGCGTGGCGAAATGGGATTCCGTGGCTACGTCGTATCCGACAGTGACGCCGTAGAATACCTCTACACCAAGCACGGCACCGCCAAAGACATGAAAGAAGCCGTCCGCCAAAGCGTGGAAGCCGGGCTGAACGTACGCTGCACCTTCCGCTCGCCCGACTCCTTCGTCCTTCCCCTCCGCGAACTAGTGAAGGAAGGCGGACTGAGCGAAGAAGTCATTAACGACCGTGTGCGCGACATCCTCCGGGTAAAGTTCCTCATCGGTCTGTTCGATGCCCCCTACCAGACAGACCTTGCCGGTGCCGACCGTGAAGTGGAAAAAGAAGAGAACGAAGCCATCGCCTTGCAGGCATCCCACGAGTCCGTCGTTCTGCTGAAGAATGCCGATGAGCTGTTGCCCTTAGACATCAACTCCACCAAGAAGATTGCCGTCTGTGGTCCCAATGCCAATGAAGAAGGCTATGCGCTGACCCATTACGGCCCACTTGCCGTAGAGGTGACCACTGTACTGGAAGGCATTCAAGAAAAGACAAAAGGCAAGGCAGAGGTGCTCTACACCAAAGGCTGCGACCTAGTGGATGCCCACTGGCCCGAAAGTGAAATCATAGACTATCCTCTGACCGACGACGAGCAAGCCGAGATAGACAAAGCCGTAGAAAATGCCCGCCAAGCTGATGTTGCCGTCGTAGTATTGGGCGGCGGACAACGCACCTGCGGCGAAAACAAATCGCGCACCAGCCTCGACCTGCCCGGCCGGCAGTTGCAACTGCTTCAAGCCATACAAGCCACGGGCAAGCCCGTCGTACTGATACTCATCAACGGACGCCCGCTCTCCATCAACTGGGCAGACAAGTTCGTCCCCGCTATCCTCGAAGCCTGGTATCCCGGCTCCAAAGGCGGAACAGCCCTGGCCGACATCCTCTTCGGCGACTACAACCCCGGTGGAAAGCTGACGGTGACCTTCCCCAAGACCGTAGGGCAAATCCCCTTCAACTTCCCCTGCAAACCTTCTTCACAGATAGACGGCGGTAAGAATCCGGGACCTACGGGCAACATGTCACGCATCAACGGAGCACTGTACCCCTTCGGTTACGGCTTAAGCTACACCACCTTCGAGTACTCCGACCTCGACATCACTCCCCGAGTCATCACCCCGAACGAGTCTGCCACCGTCCACCTGAAGGTGACCAACACCGGCAAACGTGCCGGAGATGAAGTAGTGCAGCTCTATATCCGCGACGTACTGAGCAGCATCACCACCTACGAAAAGAATCTTGCAGGCTTCCAGCGCATCCACCTCGAACCGGGCGAAGCCCAGGAGCTGTCCTTCACCATCGACCGCAAGCACCTGGAGCTTCTGGACGCCGACATGAAATGGGTGGTGGAACCCGGCGACTTCGTGCTCATGGCCGGCGCCTCTTCCGAAGACATCCGTTTGAACGGAACGCTGACCGTAGAAGCCTACCAGACCCGTGCCAAAGCCATTGAAGCCCAAAAAACAGCAAAGCGCGTGAGCGCCAGCACCAACCCAGAGGATGCCGAAAACGTGCTCGACGAAAAAATCAATACCGCATGGCAAGGAAATAAGGGAGATTATATTACCTTTGCCTTGAAGAACGGAGCCAAGGTAGATAAAGTTGCCATTGCCTTTACACGTGACAACAACCTGCCGGCAACCTTCGAAATCCAGCTCTCGGGCGGTGGCGGACAGTTCCTCACCGTATATTCGGGCACCGTCAGCGAATACGGCAAACTGATTTCCTATCCGTTCAAAGGCACTACCGCCAGCGACCTCCGCATCGTGCTGAACGATGACCGCGTCAGTATTGCCGAAGTTAAATTTTAATGTGCTAATGTGCCAATATGCTAATGTACCAATGACCATGCAGCATATACAGCGCAGCCAATTAGCACATTAGCATATTGGCACATTAACACATTAAATTAATGAAAACACTTCTTTTCTGTATGCTCGGATTAGGTTTGACAGCATGTGGCTCTTCTCCAAAGGGCACTAACGGTGACCAGGACGAACTCGCCATGCTAATAGGTACTTACACGAATGGCTCAAGCAAGGGTATCTATACCTTCCGCTTTAATCAGGAGACGGGAACAGCCGTTCCGCTCAGTTCAGCGGCATTGCCCAATCCCTCCTACCTCGTCCCCTCGGAAGATGGCGAATTTGTCTATGCCGTCAGTGAAATGAACGACAGCACAGCAGCCCTCAGCTCCCTTGCCTTCGACCGGGAAACGGGAGAACTGCGCCTGCTGAACACCGTTCCCACCTTCGGCGCCGACCCCTGCTACGTGGCCACCAATGGCCGGGAAGTGTTGACTGCCAACTACAGCGGTGGAACCATGTCCGTCTTTCCTTTACAGAAAGACGGCACTTTGGCTCCTGCAGACACGCTCTTTCAAGGCTCTGCCACCGGTCCCGACGCCATACGGCAAGCCACTCCCCACATCCATTGCACGGTCTTTTCACCGGACGGAAAGTATATCTTCGCCACCGACTTCAGTGCCGACCGCATCCTGCGCTTTGTGATGCACCCCGACAACCCTATTCCTCATGCTTCTCTGGAAGCCGTTGGCATTGAGGCAGATTCCGGCCCGCGCCATCTGACATTCAGCCCTAACGGGAAGTTTGCCTATCTCATCACCGAACTGTCCGGTAAGGTCATTGCCTTCAGTTACGACGACGGCCGCCTGGAACAGATACAGACTATCACAGCCGACACCGTAGCCGCCCGTGGAAGTGCAGACATCCACCTCAGTCCGGATGGGAAATACCTCTACGCCAGCAACCGTCTGAAAGAAGACGGCATCGCCATCTTTGCCGTGAATCCCGAAAATGGGACCTTGGCAAAGGTAGGTTATCAGCCCACCGGCATCCATCCCCGCAACTTCAACATCACGCCCAACGGTAAATACTTGCTTGCCGCCTGCCGCGACAGCAATGTCATTCAGGTATACAAACGAAACGAAGTTACCGGACTCTTGGAAGATACTCATCAGGACATTGTAGTCGACATGCCGGTTTGCGTACAGTTCGTCAGCTCTGTTAATAATTTATAAAGCAATATTTAGCAAAGATAACTTCATTAACTTTGTCCCTTAGCTAAATCAGTCTAAACGAATGTACATTATGAAGAAGAATATATTGATGCTCTCAGCTCTGTTCTTGTCTACCACTGCCCTGGCGCAAACAGACGTAACCACCGGTGTGATGCGTGGCAAAGACTACGGAGTGACCTATATGTTACCCAAAACAGAAATAGAAATCGTATTGCAAGCCACCAAGCATACCTACACTCCCGGAGAATTTTGCAGATATGCCGACCGCTATCTGCGTCTCAACAACGTGTCTGCCGAACCCGAGGAGTTCTGGACACTGGATAAGATAGAAACCCGCATAGCCGGTGTACCGGATAAGGACAACGTCTATTTCGTGAAGATGAAAGACAAGACCGTAGCACCCCTTATGGAGCTTACCGAAGACGGAATTGTCCGCTCCATCAACATTCCGTTCAGCGGTAAGCCTGCTGCCAAGACGCCCGAAGCCAAAGCCACCGAAAGCAGCATTGACCCACGCAGTTTTCTGACGGAAGAAATACTGATGTCCAACTCCAGTGCCAAGATGGCCGAGCTGGTGGCTAAGGAAATATACAGCATCCGCGAAAGCAAGAATGCCCTCCTGCGCGGCGAAGCAGACAATATGCCCAAGGACGGCGCCCAACTCAAGCTGATGCTTGACAATCTGAACCAGCAGGAAACGGCTATGACGGAAATGTTCTCGGGCAAAATAAAGAAAGAACCCAAGACATTCACCATCCGGCTGACGCCTAAAGAGATGAAAGATGAAGTGGCTTTCCGTTTTTCCCGAAAGCTGGGAGTGGTGGCCAATAATGACCTTGCCGGTGAACCGTATTATATCAGCGTCACCGACCTCAAAAGTCCCGATGTATCTGCCACCGAGGAAGGCAAAAAGAAAGTGGACGGTGTAGCCTATAACCTTCCGGGCAAGGCACAAGTGACATTGGTGTATAACAATAAGAAATTGTTTGACGACCAACTTCCCATTACCCAATTCGGCACCGTAGAATACCTCGCACCGGTACTGTTCAACAAGAATTCTACCATCAAAGTGCTGTTTGATACGGCAACGGGAGGATTGATAAAAGTAGATAGGGAATAAAGGAATTCTAATTCCGGATTGTCAACTGGATAAATCCATCCTTACGCAACTGCATTACGTAGGCGGTGACCCGGGGAATATAATTCTCTTCCTCCCCAAAGTGCCTGGCAAGTAGAGAGATGATTTCGCGCACGGTACGATGTCCATCTATCAGATTCCAGACAGCTGTACCGTGTTCTTCCAGCCTCACATGGATGTCAGGAGACATCCCCTTCGGCAATAAAAAACGACGCATCCATTCGTATTTAAACCGTGGGTAGGCGAGTACGGCGCACTCACCTTCCCATTCGGTTGTTATATGTCCACAGCGGACCGGAACAGCGTCCAACAGACTTACTTTTCCTTCGGGTATTTCCATCATACGGTATCCGCTTTTCCTATTATTTCTGAATATTAGGCTCTTCCAGCTTATAACCATACTTCTTGTCTGCCTTCTTCAGCAGTAGAGCCACTATAAGGGACAAGCAGGCAATACCGGTAAAAATGCACATAGGCACCGTATAGTCATACATATTCGTTCCATCTGGTTTCTTGCCGGATATACAATAGGCATCAAGCACCCACCCTATCAATGTAGGAATACCCCAAAGACCGATATTCTGGATAAAGAAAATCAATGCGTATGCCGTACCCAACTGGCTTACCGGGAATATCTTGGCCACAGCCGGCCACATGGCAGAAGGTACCAGCGAGAAAGCGATACCCAAAATTATCATCAGCACAATAGCTACCAGCCAATAGTTTATATCGGGAATAGCATAAATGAAATGCACACATATCAGCATGGCCGAGCCCAGCAGCATGATAGATGCGGACTTGCCCCGCTTGTCAATGAAACCACCAAAGACCGGAGTCAGAATCAGCGCTCCCAATGCCGGAAGTCCGGCAAATGTACCGGCCACATTCTCATTGATACCGTATTTGATAATCATCAACTCGGAAGCAAACTTCTGGAATGGGAATACACAAGAGTAGAACAATACACACAGCAATGCTATCAGCCAGAAACCGGGATTGACCAGAATATTCTTCACATCCTTAAAAGAGAACTTCTCTTCCTCATCTTCCGTACCGGCAGCAATGGCAGCAGCTTCCATCTGTTTGTCCAGCTTCTTGTCCATCACTGCAAAGATGAAGAAAGCAATCATACCGCCCAACAACAGAACCAAACCCAACAACACCGGTGTGGAAATACCGAAAGCGCGGGCCAAAGGAATGGCTACGGCATAACCGGCTTGCGAACCGATACGTGCTAAAGCGACTTGTACCCCCATAGCCGTGGCAAGCTCTTTCCCCTTAAACCACTTGGCTATGATTTTGGAAACTGTAATACCGGCGACCTCCGCTCCTACTCCAAAAATGGAATAACCGGCAAAAGCAACAAACACACCCGTTTTATAGCCAAATATTTCATTGATTCCGAATAAAGTCGCGTCGGCACCGGCAAGTCCCGTCATTGCATAGTATTCAAGTGCTGTACCACCTACCATCAGGATAGTTGCCAGCTTTCCGGTGAAACGGATACCAAAGCGGTCGAGGATTAATCCTCCCCAAATCAACATCAGGAAAAAAACATTCAGAAAACTATAACCACCGGTAAAGAATCCGAAATCGGTACTCGACCAAGCCAAGTCCGTTTCCAACATTGTCTTCAACGGTGCTACCACGTCGTTTACATAATAAGCTGCCATCATCGTAAAGGCAACAATCACCAATGCCCCCCAACGGGTAGCCTTGGAATCATTCAATTTAAGTTTGAGTTGTTCTGTCATTGTACTATTTGGATTTCAATTTATTAATCAGATTGCATAAATTGCTGACAAAGGTAAATAAATACTTCATCAAAACGAAAAAAGGCTGACACCTTTTCAGTATCAACCTTTCTCTTATTTTTCCAAGCGGGAGTCATCCGCAATATCCTTATCTTATTCTGCTGCAGGGGCTTCTGCTGCAGGAGCAGGAGCTTCAGCCGGAGTTGTAGCTGCAGGGGCCTCCGATTGCGGAGCTTCTGTACCTACGGGCATGTTATAAGGATTAGTTTTTTCTTCTTGTTGCGCCTGTTCCAGAATCACATCACCGCCCTTGCCTGTGGAAGAAGGAATAGTGTAAGCAGAAACAATACTGAAGACTACCATGACAGCTGCCAGAGTCCAGGTTGCTTTTTCCAAAAAGTCCGTAGTCTTGCGCACACCCATAATTTGGTTGGATGATGAAAAGCCTGATGCCAGACCACCTCCTTTAGAATTTTGAATCAATACAATGAAGCACATCAGCACAGATGCAATCAGCATTAAGATAACTAATAATAAATACATTTTGTTATTTTGATTTAGCGTTAATAATCAATTTCTCCAAAAATCTGATTTGGTCTGCAAAGTAAGCATTTTTTTTTGGATAATTCAAACTTAATTTTTTAATAATTTCAAGCGCCTTGTCATATCGGTGCTGTTTTATATAGATTTTGGCTAAAGTTTCCGTAAAACAGCTATCGTCCAACTCTTCCGTTACCGGCGATACTGAGGGTTCTTCCTCTTCTTCAGTCTCTTCCTCCTTCTCTACAAGAAACTCCCTTCTCGTATCCGAGGCATCCGAAGACTCACTCTTTTGGATAAAGTCATCTATCAATTCATGCCCGCGCAGTTTAGGCACTTCCGACTCATCTTCTGCATCCACACCGGGTTCTTCCTGCATTAAATAGGCCGTATAATCCACCGCATAATCCAGCTCCGTATGCTGTGAATGCTCTTCGGGAACAGTAGCCAGAAATGCGTCAATCAAGGAAAGGGTACGGTCCACACTCGGCTCTTTCTCCAAATCGCCGGAAAACAGCGACGAGACCTTCCGGGATTTCAAAGTATAGCGGTCACCCTCTATAAAGTAAAACAGCACACGACGGTCTGCCACATACAACACAGCCTTGCGCAACTCCGCGCCAAAGTTGATGTCGTGCAGCAGATAGAGGTTTTTCAGATAGAGCAAACGGAGCGACTGGAAATAAGGATAGCGTGCCACCAATGTGCGAAGCTCGTACAAAGTATCCCTATTCAGCGTCTCGGGATGCTGAATCCATTGTTGCAAATGGGTAGGCGTCATGAGTTTACCAGTTAGCTACAGTTGCATTGAAAATCTGTTCGGCAATGTCTTTCACCATCAAGGTTATCAGCTGGTCCTGCACTTCGGTCAGCAATTTTGAGGAATCATAGGTCTGGAAAGCCGAGAACTGCTGTTCAAAGTCCTCCTCATGGTTCGTGTTATTGGTGTAGCGCACGTTGACAGTCAGCGTCACCTTCACCTTCGAAGAGTAGCCGCTGGCATCCACCGATTCATTATATTGATTGTAGCCGGTTATTTCTCCGTCTATTTCCAGGTCTCCTCCGGAATTCACCAGTTGCAGGCGAGTCTGCTGAATGAACATATCCTTCATTTTCTGGTTAAATTCTGTTGCCAGCGGTGCATATACATACTCTGCCCGGTTCTGGAAATCGGCAATGGAAATCGTTTTTACCTTTGTATAGTCGATAGAGCTTATCGGAGCAAGTCCCAACTTCATACTACATGAATTCACCAGAAATAACAAGCTTACCAACAAGGAAGCAAATGCCGCTTTTTTAATCCAATCCATATTCTTTTATCTTTCTGTATAACGTACGCTCAGAGATATTCAAATCCTGAGCCGCACTCTTACGCTTGCCGTGATGTTTTTCAAGCGCCTTACGTATCATTTCTTTCTCCACTTCATCCAGGGAGAGTGACTCCTCCACATATTCTTCCGTATCCTGGAAATCATCGTCCACCGGAGTAACCGGCTTTACCGAAGGATGTATAATGGTGGGGACACTGGATGTTACCGGAGGTACCACCGCCGGAGTAGCCGGCGTATAGTAGGCCGATGTGGCAACCGCCGGATTGGCTACCGTTCCCCTTTCAGCCATAATCTCATGCACCAACTTTTTCAAGTCCGTTACATCCTGGCGCATATCAAACAGAACCTGGTAGAGAATTTCCCGTTCACTCCCAAAGCTCTTGTCCTCCTTCACTCCAAACAAGGCAGGCAGGCGCTGCATATTGTTCTGCTCAGGCAGATAGCCCTTCAGTATGGATGCATTGATTTCACGATTGGTCTCAATGATGGATATCTGCTCGGTGATATTCTTCAACTGGCGCACATTACCCGGCCATGAGTAGCCCAGCAACACTTGCTTGCCGTCTTCCGTCAGCTGAATGGCAGGCATACGGTACTTTTCTGCAAAGTCCGAAGCAAACTTTCGGAACAGCAGCACCACGTCTTCACCGCGTTCGCGCAATGGAGGGACCTGAATAGGAACTGTGTTCAAACGGTAATACAAGTCTTCACGAAAACGTCCGTCAGCAATGGCTTGTGTCAAGTTTACATTGGTAGCGGCAACAATACGCACATCGGTCTTTTCCACCTTAGAAGAACCTACTTTGATGAATTCACCGCTCTCGAGCACACGCAACAAGCGTGCCTGGGTAGGCAAAGGCAATTCGCCGACTTCATCAAGGAAGATTGTTCCGCCGTTGGCCTCACCGAAATACCCCTTCCGTTCGCCGATAGCCCCGGTAAATGCGCCCTTCTCATGACCGAACAGTTCCGAGTCAATCGTCCCTTCGGGAATGGCTCCACAGTTCACGGCAATGTACTGTCCATGCTTGCGCCGGCTGTACTGGTGTATTATCTGCGGAAAGCTCTCCTTTCCCACACCACTCTCTCCGGTAATCAGTACAGACAAGTCGGTGGGCGCTACCTGGATAGCGATATCAATGGCACGCATCAGCGCTTCATTGTTGCCGATAATGCCGAAACGTAATTTTACTTGTTGTATTTCCGCTTTTGTCATTCTACAAATCTTCTTCTACACTATCGAGTTTCAGTTTGTCGCTATCGTCACGTTTCTCGTAATATTGCTTGCGCAGCGGATTTGCATGTGCCTCTTTCTCACGCTGGCGGTTACGGAACACATCTATTGCCACATAGATAGCCTGCCGAAATGAATCTTCAGAGGCGATTCCTTTCCCGGCAATATCGTAGGCCGTGCCATGAGCAGGCGAAGTGCGTATCACCGGCAAGCCGGCAGTATAGTTCACGCCCTCGTCCATAGCCAATGCCTTGAACGGTGCCAGCCCCTGGTCGTGATACATGGCCAGGATACCATCAAAATGGGTAAAGTTATCTGAGCCCATAAACCCGTCTGCCGGATAAGGACCATAGCAAAGCATACCCTTAGCAGCCATTTCGTTGATGGCCGGAATGATAATCTCCTGCTCTTCAGTTCCCAGCAATCCGCCGTCTCCTGCATGCGGATTCAGCGAAAGCACTGCAATACGCGGTGCGCTGATAGCAAAATCCTGCTTCAAGGAGCGGTTGAATATATTCAGTTTTTCTTGTATCAGTTCTTTGGTGATGCTTCCGGCTATCTCTTTAACGGGAATATGTCCGGTCACCAATGCTACCCGGAAGTCATCTTTCATCAGAATCATAAGGGCCTTCTCGCCATCTCCCAATTTTTGCTCTATATACTCCGTATGTCCGGGGAAGGCAAACTCCTCCGACTGGATGGTATGCTTGTTGATGGGAGCTGTGACAATCACGTCTATCATTCCCTCCTTATATTCCTCAATGGCTTTTTCCAGTGCACCAAGTGCAGCTTTACCAGCTTCAACGTCAGGTTTAGAGAACTCAACCTTTACTTCATCATCCGTACAGTTCACTACACTCAAGCGATTAGGAACCGCTTCGGAGGCGGAGTTGACGATACTGAAGTTGGTAGGCAAGTCCAATGATTTACGATGATAAGCTGCCACTTTAGGCGAACCGTAGATAATCGGCGTGCACAATTCCAGCATCACCGGGTCTGCAAACGTCTTTAAAATCACTTCATACCCTACACCATTAATGTCGCCTTGTGTAATGCCGACTCTTATTTTGTTGTCTTCCATTTTTATTACTTATTATTAGTAGTATCTTTTGAGGTTACGCCTACCGGAATTTCCGTACCTTCCTGCTTGCTGCCGGGCAGTTTCAAGGTATAGAGCGAAGCCTCCATCTGACGTACCAGATTACGTTTCATTTTATCAGGTGAATAAATAAATATTTCAGATACGATAATACGCTGATTGGCCTTGTCCAAACGTACATGCGATACGAACGGACCGCCCATGAAGTCACCCTTTATGCGCCACAAGCCGCGGGCCTCCAGTGCATAGTCTCCCTGCACACTGATGGGGCGTACATCGGTCATCAGAGAATCCGTCGACATATACATGCCTTCACGGGCACCAGGGATATTAACCTTCATCACGGAATCGCGTTTATGAACAAAATATTCTTTAGTAAACGTATCCTTATCCGTATAAGGATAAGAGTAGATTACAAAGTTCTGGTCGCCGGTAGCTGCATTCGTACCTGCCCAGAAGAAGTTCTCACCCTCCTTGGTAGATGTCAGTTCGCCCGGCACCCATACATCGCAATCGAACTGGCTTTTCACCTTCGTTGCTATATAGTCGCTATGCTTGTCCTTCAATACTGAAATCTGACGATTCATTTCCGCATGGGTAAAGAAATCGATGATTACCTGCCTATTCTCCTCCACAAATTTCTCGAACGAAGCCTCGTCCGGTGCCTGAATAGTGAGAATAGACTGAGGAGCAGCATATACATTCCTTGCATACTTGAATTTAGGCTGGGTATAGAGGTCCTTGTTCACATCGACAATAATGATATTGCGAATCAGTTTTAAAGTGGCATCATAATTGGAAGGGGCAGTATACATGATTCGGAATGAACGTTCTGACTGGGGAAGCCCCGGAACATCAGAATCAAGCACATCGAAAAGCGCCCTACCAGCAGGACGTTCCCACAAGCCGGACTCCACCACTACCAGAACTTCATACGCACGACCACTGGAGGTCGGAGTAAACACACCCTTTTTACCACCACCGCAAGCGGAAAAAAGTGTCAGTACGAGAACCATACTTAAATAAAACAAGTGCTTTCTCATATCTCTATCATTTTAGTTTTTCACAAAGCTACGAAGAATGCGTAATATCCTCCCTACCTAAGTTAATAATTTATATTAATTCTTCTTTATTCTCCTCCTGCTTGGCAGTGGACAACATGCCACAAGCGGCAAATATATCCTCTCCACGCGATGACCGTATAGTGGTAAACAGACCGTGCGAAGTCAGATAATCACGGAACGCAGTCATGGTTTCCATATCAGCCCCTTCAAGATTCACTCCAGGTATGGCATGAAAACGAATCAGGTTAATCCGGCAGTCCAGCCCGCGTAGCAGCTTCAGAAGTTCCTTTGCATACGGTAACGAGTCATTCACTCCTTTGAAAACAATATATTCAAAAGATAGTCTGCGCTGTTTGCTAAAATCATAGTTTCTTAACAATTCCACAATCTCCGTGATGGAGAACGCCTTCTCTGCCGGCATCAGTTCGCGGCGTTGCAAAGGTATCGGCGAATGAAGGCTGATAGCCAGATGGCAGTCCGATTCCTCAATAAAACGCTGCAAGCCCTTCTTCAATCCCACAGAAGAAAGTGTAACACGCTTGGGACTCCACGCATACCCATAAGAGGCGGTCATTATTTCCAGCGCTTTCAATACCTCGTCCAGATTATCAAGTGGTTCACCCATGCCCATCATTACCACATTGGTAAGCTTGTCCCTTTCGGGCAACGAATTGATTTGATTAATAATCTGGTTGGATGTCAGATTGGCAGTAAAACCTTGTTTGCCGGTCATACAGAACTTGCAATTCATCTTACAGCCCACCTGAGAGGAGACACAAAGCGTAGCCCGGTCTTCGTCGGGTATATAGACAGCTTCCACGAAATGCCCCTCGCCTGCCCGGTACAAGTATTTCACCGTACCGTCTACAGAGCGCATGGCATCTACCGGCGCTTCGGCACCTACCTCATAGATTTCTTTCAGCAATTCCCGATGCTTCAACGAAAGATTGCTCATTTCGTCTATAGAAGTCACCTTCTTGTCATACAGCCAGGAAGCTATCTGCTTGGCAGAGAAACCGGGCATTCCCAGATTCTTCACCACATTCTGCAATTCAGAGAGCGTCAAGCCCAATAGAGGTCGTTTCTGCATATCGTTTTTCATTAAAACAAAACTCTTTCAAGAATGCAAAGGTAGGAATAAAGTTGCACAAAGACAACGGAGAGTATAGAAAATGAAATGTACAGAGAATGAAAAAGCCGCCCGGAAATACCGGACGGCTTTTCAATATGTTTTTTTATTCTTAGAAGAATAAATAACGTTGGTCTTTTACGTTGGCTTTCAGATACAAGTCACTGATGAACTGGCTTGCCATGCGTGCGTGCATGTTAGCCAAGTTAGCCTCTTCAGTTTCCTTGTTGAATGTTTCGTTCAGTTTCTCTTTTGCATAAGGTTGCAGAACGAATACACCACCATTACCCTTGATAGGAGCACTCAGCTTGTTCACTTCGGCAATAGAAGCGTATGCGCCTACCAGAGGTTCGCTGCTACGCAATGCCGGGATATAGGCAGGAGCAGAGAAAGTAACGTGCTTTACAGAATCACTAACAGCATTTGCCATATTCTTGTACTGCTCGAACGAAGTTGCATTGGCAGCCTTCATATCAGCCATAATCTTCTCTGCTTTCTTATCACGGAGAATTTCAGCTCTCAACTGGTCCTTTACCAAAGCCAGTGGGCGATAACCTTCAGGAACAATACTTGCAACACCTACTACCAGCATACGGTCGCTCTCGCCACATTCGTACAAACCGGAAACTTCACCGGCCTTTGCCTCAAACGCCCATTTCAAAGCATCTTTGGTACCTCTGATACCACCGATACCATGTTCAGAGCTGTACAAGTCGGCTCTATCCAACAACTTATAACCGGCATCTTCCGCATTGGCAATCATTTTCTCTAAAGTATTGTTTGCAGCGATAAACTGGCTGAATTCATTGTATGCCTTGCTGTAAGTTTCCTTACTGAATTCTACCGGACGCTTGATAACGGCTACCTTATATTTATCCTTGACAGCCTTCTTGTTGGTTACCTGCAAAATGACATTTGCTTGTCCCAACGCCAGATTGGTCAGTTCGTTCTGTCCCAAAGTAGTGACAGCAGTAATATATTTCAAGTTGTCACCGTCAATCTGTGCGCCTTCGTAGTTAGCTGAAGAGATCCAGGTAGGCTCACCGGTCTGACCGTACTTCTTCGCAATTTCAGCAAAGCTGGCACCACCCTTAATAGCATTGTAGATGCTGTCGGCTAAAGTCTTCGTCTTTTCAGCATCTTCGGCAACTACCTGAATCTGACGGAACTCGATAGAGTCCGGCATAGCAGCAGTAGCCAATTTCTTGAAAGAGTTAAGAGTATTGTCCGATACGTTATAATAAGGTCCGAATACACCACCCACCGCAACAGAGTCCAAACGGGCTGTCACATCAGCAGGCAGAGACTTAGTAGTGTAGAACAAGTCTGTATAAGGAGCTTCGGAACCGGTAGAACGGATAAAGGTAGTATAGTCAGAAGGATTGGCAGTAAGTTGTTCAGTGTATTCTTCCATTTCCTTCTGGAGAGCAGCTCTGTCTTCTGCACTTGCAGTAACTTGCACATCAATGAACTTGATATTGCGAGTTTCCACATATTGCTTGAACTGTTCTTTCTTCTTGTCGTATGCAGCCTTCAAATCAGAATCCTTGATAACGATGGTAGAGTCAACGATAGAAGAATAGGGAACTGCAGCAAGCAGCAGGTCTGACTGCTCTACTCTTGCATCAAAAGCGTCCTGAGCTTCTACCGGGTTGGAGAAAAGGGATTTTGTAATCAAAGCTTGATACTTCTCCTGAAGACGTGCCTGGATAAGGGACTTTTCGAGGAAAGACCAGAACTTGTACATGGATTCATAGTATTCTGCATATTGTGAAGGCATCTGTGCCTTATTCATTTTTGAATAGTCCACCAAGAACTTCTTCAACATATCCTTATCAAACGCACCGGTCTGAGGATTACGGAACGGAGTCTGTTGCAGCATCGGATGCACACCGGCATTAATGATAGCCTGAATCTCAGCCTTCGATACAACCAGACCGAGTTTCTTTGCTTCCTTTTCAATCAGCTTATTATTGACGTATGTTCTCCATACTTCATCTTTGATTTGGTTTGTCTGCTCATCGCTCAATGCACTGTTGCCACTGGAGAACTTGATGACTTCTGTATATTCTTCTACCAATGCTTGAAAATCCTGAGCGGAAATTGATTCCCCGTTCACTTCACCTACGTCTTGTGACTGGTGTGGCTGAAGCACTTTCCACGCGTCACCTGCGATGAAAGCAAACAGCGCCAAACCAATAACAATCACCAATAAAGGTCCTTTAGACCGAATGTTTTGTAATGTTGCCATTTTAGTTAATATGATTTATTTGTTTATTATTATTTTCCTAACATGTTCATTTTAGCGCACGAAGATACAAAAAATGCTAATACGCATCCATTTATTCTTTAAAAAATTACGCCTAAATGAAATTATTCAATGACTTTCAGTCTTACCAACTCAATTTTAGTGGCTGTTACCTTGATTATTTTAAACTGATAATTATCCACTTCAATCACTTCATGCAGTTTCGGGAAACTTTGATAACGGTTCAAAATCAGACCGCCCACTGTCAGATAATCATCCGATTCCGGCAGGTCGAGCCCGAAAGTCTCATTTACCTTTTCTATTTCCAGACGGGCCGAAAGCACATATTCACGTTCACCCAACTGCTTACACACATAGGATGTGTTATCATGCTCATCCTCAATATCGCCAAAAATTTCTTCCACCAAATCCTCTAAAGAGACGATACCCGCCGTACCACCGAATTCGTCCACCACTACAGCAATCGTTTTTTTCTGTTGCATGAACAGTTTCATCAGTTTGTGGGCCGACATCGTTTCGGGTACAATAGGCACTTCCTTCACGTTATTCCTCCAGTCCACCGGATTCCTGAACATCTCCGACGAGTGAATATATCCCACCACATTATCTATATTTCCATCATATACTATGATTTTGGAAATACCCGACTCCACAAAAAGACATTTCAATTCTTCCAATGTAGTGGTCAGATCTACAGCTACCACCTCTGTACGCGGTACAATACAGTCGCGTATCTTTATATTCGAAAAGTCAAGCGCATTTTGGAATATCTTTACCTCTGCATCCAGTTCTTCTTCACTTTCCGCATTCTCTATGCTCGACTGGATGAAGTAATCCAAATCCACTTTGCCAAAAGCCTTGGCCGACGCCTCCTTGTTTACTTTCATCCCAAATATCCGAAGGAACAGATACGACAATCCCGATGCAAACTTTGAAACAGGAAACAGAATGACATAACATATGAATAAAGGAATGGCACATACCCTCAGCATCAGATTGGGATTGATTTTAAACAAAGTCTTCGGCAAGAACTCACCGGTTACCAAAATAATAAGAGTGGAAATTACAGTCTGCACCAACACCATTACAAAATGATTGGAAATAATTCCGGCAAGAAGATTCACCTCTATGATTTGTGCCATCAAGATACCATAAATGACAAGCGCGATGTTATTACCCACCAGCATGGTCGAGATGAAGTTATTCGGGTTACGAAGGAAATAGGAAATGATACCGGAAGTGACGCCTGACTTCCTTTCCATCTCAAAGCGCAGTTTATCTACGGAAACAAAGGCAATCTCCATTCCTGAAAAGAAAGCAGAGAAAGCCATGGTTATCAATAAAAAAATAACGGTATCCATTTTATCAATTTATGGTATCAGTCTGCAAGCTGTCTGCTGCGGCAGTCTCCTCGTCAACATAGAAGATACCCTCCGGCTTGCGAATCGTGTAAACAGTCATCTGCTGATTGGATTCAAAGCCATGTCCCGTAATGATACGGTCAGGCTGCTCGATACGGATAAACTCATCCGAATAAATTCTTTGTGCCCGCTGGTCCCAATACAGCAGCTCTGTATCAAACTGCTCACCTTTCAAATTCTGTATATGCACATTCCCCATCAGTTTCCACAACTCCTCCTTATTAAAGAAGTAGGCTGTATCAGCCTTGATACTTGCCTCCACTTGGAAGATAGAGTCGAACTTCTCCAAATAGACCCCCTTTTCAAAAGCCCAGTAAGGAGGATTCTTCCGGTCAAAGACCAGCCACTCTTCCGTATTGATGCGGTAACGCGTTACACCGGAATCAGAAACCAGTGTAGTCACCCCGCGGGTATCCATCACTGCCATAGAGTCACGCTCGGTAATGGCATCTCCCAGCTCCTTCTTCTTCCCGGAACACGAAGAAAATAAAAGAAGCATAACCATTGCCCCAAGGACAATGGTTATGCTCGCATTTTTATGATAAACAATGTTGATGGGTTGTAGCAACATGATTTTATCTGATAGTTGTAGATTCACCTATCCATCCACCGATAGTGATACGGTCACCAGCTTTGTAACCCAACATAAAGAGGTCTTTAGCCTGGGGAGTGTGGCGGGAATAAGTACTAATCAATTCGTTAGCACGTTCTGTAACTGAAGGATCTACAGCTTTAGCTCTCTGCAGCTTGTCAATTACTACAAAGTAAGTACACTTATTCAGAGCAGGCTCATCGGTCCAGTTAGGATTGGAGCCGTAAAGCTGTGCCAGTAAAATATAAGGCTCTCCATAGTTCTCCTTAAAGCTCATAGCCTTTTGGCAGTAGCTTCTTGCCTGAGAGAGTTTCTTGGCCTGCATCAAGGCTGCGGCAGTAGCGTATGCCATTTCAGCCTTCTTGTCATTATCTGTTTCTTTAGCCAATGCTTCATCAAAATACTTCACGGCATTGTCATAGTCACCTTTCTTATAGTACATGTATGCTACACCTACAGCTGCATCGGCAGTCGGGTCAATCTGATACATGTACTCAGATGCCTTGAAGTAAACTTCGCTTTCGTTGCACTTCATCAATTTCAGGATGTTCAATGCCTTCTTCAAGAAAGCGGAGTCAGTCTTGCTTGCTTCCACCTTAGGACCATAGATATTCTGCAAAGATTCACAATCAGCTACACCACTCTGAATGAACATGGCCACGAGGTTATCCTTGATAGCTTGCAAGTTAGCCTTCTTAGCTTCCTTGGTTTCAGCAGCAAGTGCGTCATCTGCATACTTGGAAGCATCAATATAATCCTGGAAGAACTGGTCGGTATGATTATCATCAGCCTTTACCTTCTGCATGGAAGTATCCAGGAAATAGTGCAACACCGCACCTTTGGAACCACCCTTTTCAGCATGAACAGATTCTTTCAGCCAATTATAAGCCGTATTAAGGTCCGGAGCAGGAGCGAACTGAAGATAATCCACAGCTTTGGCACCCAAGGCATCAGCCACACTCGGCACGCCCTTCATTCCCTTACCAATGAATTCAGGAATGTACTTCATTCTCAAATCATATACATCCATCAACTCATCAAAATACTTCTTGTAATCAGCAGAATTTCTATCCTTAATCTGACTCAAGAAACCCACTAAAATCTTCTGAGCATCTGTAAATGTGTAATACCGCAGTGTAGGACAATCCTTCAATACAGCCATACAAGGAGCGTATGCATCCTTAAAGTTACCAGCTCTCACTGCTTCATGAGAGATACTACTGTTCGAATTACAATTTTCAGTCTGTGCGAAAGTGCTGGTCACTCCACCCGAAAGGAGCAAGACAGCCACAAGCGTCTTAATTTTCATTGTATTTAAATTTTAGTTGTTATATTTTTGTCTATTCAATTTCCATTAATCCACTTTACGCTTGAAGAACCAACGTTCGTTAAAGGTTACTCCGATACAAATGCGCAATGTATTTTCGTTCAAGAACGCTGCTTGGGTTCCTTTGGTTCGCACGTATTGCGCAGAAAGGCTCAATACAGAACGGGTTCTCGGTATGGGTAATCCAAAACCGGCAGTAACACCATATTCATCAGCGGCACGTACACCGTCTATCTTATAATAAGGTTTGGAATAATAAGCTCCCAAACGATACTTCACATGAGACAAATAACTTCTTCCCATAGGATTCGGCAGATACTCTGCACCAACGGATATTCTTCCACGGTCGCAAAACGCCTCGTCATTGTTCATATAGCTCACTTTGCTCCAATTCTGGAACATCACATCCGCTCCTACCGTCAGACGATTGTCGTACACGTACGTCACACCTGCGCCAAATGTTGTCGGAATGCCGCAAGTAACAATAGTATCCCTCGTTGCCGAAGTAGCTCCCGTATTGCTATCACCAGTCTGCGTAACTTCGTACGCATCGTTACTCAAATCATGCCCCGGAGAAAAGACGACTCCCAACGTTGCAACATGCTTTTTCCCAAACTGATGGGTGTACTGCGCTCCAAAATCCAACTTATAACTCTTTACAGCCACATTAGACTGTATTGTAATAGGAAATACACTTGAACTGGACGGAAAGGTTTCCGCAGCGGTTCTTGTTATATCTCCCCAAAGATACGAAAAATTCGCACCGACAGAAAGATTTTTAATTATTTTAAAGCCCGCACCTAAATAAAGCTGATGCAGACCTCCTTCTCCCGAATAGCTTACCGTCGTAGATTTGTCTGGGAATTCCGTATCTTCCCGGTACTCTCCCATGCTGTATCCCACATTCGAATAAGGCAACAATCCCAAGCTTATGGCAGCCCATTTACTTGCACGAAACTGCATCGTGATGTAATCAAAACTGGAATTCTTGGCATTTCGTTTCAGAGTACCGTTACTGAGGTTTGTATTCTGTAAAGAGACTGCTCCATCAAAGATAAAAGTCAGCGAATCTACCGCCGTATAGGATGCCGGATTAGCAAAGTTAGTCTGGTACTTGTCTCGTAAACCATAGGCAATACCACCCATCGCCCTGCTGTTACTTGAGCCTTGTTCAGACAACTGTCCATATCCATATCGTGTATAGGGAGAATTCGTATTATTTTGAGCGACTGCCGCTCCTGATAATATCGTAAGCAAGAGCACTAACAGTGTTTGTCTATAGCCTGTCATTATTATAGTTTAAAATTCTATTTAATCCTTTCAACACTAAAAATCTGTCTGCAAAGATGATACTTTTTAAGTTTGTATCAAAAGAAAAATCATCCCCGCCCGTTAAAAAAACCAAAAGTTCAGGATATTTATGCTTCATAGCCGTAACGTAACCTGAAATTTCATATTCAATACCCTTCAGTACTCCGGCACGGATAGCCGTATCGGTATCCTTCCCCATGGGCACCATCCGCCCCTCAAGAGTCACCATTGGAAGCCGTCCGGTAAACTGATGAAGCGCCTTGAAACGCATCTGCAGGCCGGGAGAGATATTCCCGCCATGATAGCGGGCAGCAGCATCGACAAACTCATAAGTGATACAAGTACCGGCATCAATCACCAGTATATCCCTGCCAGGAAATTGCTCATTGGCTCCTACCACCGCCGCCATACGATCATACCCCAGCGTCCGGGGAGTTTCATAGAGGTTTTCTACCGGAAGAGAAGTCTTTTCATTGAGCCACAGAATGGGAACAGCCATACCTTCCAGTTGCGACAACACCTCTCTGCTCAAATCAATGACAGTAGCCACTATCGCTTTTTCAATCGTATATGTACGGCACACTTCAGGCAATCGTTCCAACGTCAGATTGGAGTCATACACCACCTCTACGATACGTCCACCATCAAACACCGCCATCTTGGCAATTGTATTTCCTATATCAATAATGAGATTCACCGTATTGCATAAATTTAGCGGCGCAAAGATATAACATTAATATTGAAATTCAGCAGAAACTGCCTCTTTATTAGAAGAGCAACCGCACAAGAATTCTTATTCATATCCGTACCAAACAAGCACAATGCCACTCCAATAATTTGTTGAGATTTATTAAAACCACAACACCATACCACAACCACCTGATTATCAATATAGTTGAGATGCATTACATTCAGTATACGACCGATCCCTATTCAGTATACGATTGAATGGCATTCAGTATACGGCTGAACCAGGTTCAATATACCACTATTCTTTCACCTATATCATTTGTAAATAGAAAACACTTACCGCTCGTACTTGGCAGTTGATTCAAAACAGCCAATAATGCGAATCAAGAATTGTATCAAGTTCATAATTAAAAAAGATTCTTCGGACACAGATGACTGGGATAACACGAATAACCACTTTAGTTCCTCATCACAAATTGGGATAATATTAGTTTTTTCCGTAAGTTTGCAGCATGAAACGAAGCCTACTTATACATATATATATAGTAATCTTTTTCTTCTGTTTGCCTGCAGCGAATGCCCAGGTGACACAACAGCAAAAGAGTGCTGCAACAGACTCCGTGCGCGTCAGTCTACTGACTTGCGCTGCAGGAGGAGAGATTTATTCCCTATTCGGACACACTGCCATACGGTACGAGAACTATACGCGCGGCATTGACGCCGTCTTCAATTACGGCATGTTCAACTTCAACGCCCCTAACTTCATCTTCCGTTTTGCCTTGGGAGAAACGGATTATCAACTTGGAGTGACCGATTATGAGCATTTCGCCGCCGAATATAACTATCTGGGACGCGATGTCTGGCAACAGACGTTAAACCTAACAGAAGAAGAAAAAGAACGCCTGATAACACTATTGACAGAGAACTACCGCCCCGAAAACCGAGTATACCGCTACAATTTTTTCTACGACAATTGCGCCACCCGCCCGCGAGACCAGATAGAACGTGCCATCAACGGCACGCTGCAATACGCTGACAATATGACTGATAACAGTACGGGAATCTCTTTCAGGGATTTGCTGCATAAATACAGTGAAGGCCATTTGTGGTCACGTTTCGGCATGGACTTATGCATGGGCAGCCAAGCAGACGAACCCATCAACCGCCGGCTGGCAATGTTCGTCCCCTTCTACATGCAGGAGTATTTCAATAAAGCGCAGATTGTGGACAAAGAAGGACAAGCACGGCCACTGGTTGCCAAAGAAGAAAAAATCGTAGTAACGGGTAAAACACCAGCCGACTTCGTCAGCAGAGGCATCACACCGATGCAGTCGGCTTCGCTATTACTGATACTTGTAGCAGGCATCAGCATTTACGGCATACGAAGAGGAAAAACTCTCTGGGGCATGGACCTCATACTCTTCTTGGTTGCCGGAATGGCTGGATGTATACTGGCATTTTTAGCACTATTCTCACAGCATCCGGCAGTAAGTCCCAATTATATACTATTTGTATTCCATCCATTTCACCTTTTTTGCCTTCCATTCATGCTATCCAGGGTACGAAAAAGGGAAATAAGCCGCTATATGCTGGTTAACTTTACAGTTTTAACACTTTTTATAGGGCTTTGGGCAATAATTCCGCAGAGAATTCCGCCAGCAATATTACCTTTGGCACTGTGTTTGCTGATACGTTCTGCAAGCAACCTCATTCTGACATACAAACGAAAGTAATGAAAAAAGGACTGATAACTTCCATACTCGCACTTACATTCAGTGGTTTGCAAGCCCAACCGCTGCCTGCCTCCCCAAAGCTGGTGGTAACATTGACCATTGACCAGTTGCGTACAGACTATATGGAAGCATTTTCGTCCTTATACGGAGAAAAGGGGTTTAAGCGCTTACTGCGTGAAGGTAAAGTCTTCCGTCAAGCAGAATTTCCTTTTTGCGGAACGGACCGAGCCTCGGCCATTGCCGCCATCTATACCGGGACAACACCGTCCATGAACGGCATCATTGCAGAGCAGTGGCTGGATGCAGGTACACTACGCCCCATAGACTGTGTAGAAGACCCCAACTTCATGGGCAACTATACCGACGAAAGCACTTCCCCCTCCCAATTACTGACCTCCACCATTGCCGACGAGCTAAAAATAGCTACCCGCAACAAAGGTCTGGTTTATGCCATTGCGCCTTTCCGCGATGCCGCCATATTGGGTGCCGGACACGCGGGGAACGGTGCCTTCTGGCTTAATAACAATACCGGAAAATGGTGCAGTACAACTTATTATAATGAATTTCCGTGGTGGCTGAGTCAATACAACGACCGGAAATCTCCCGACTACCGTATCAAGGATATGGTATGGACACCTGCACTTCCTTTTACCAACTATACATTTCTGCCCGAATGGCGTAACGAACCATTCAAATACAAGCTGGACGGTGAACGGGCAAACAAATTTCGCCGCCTGATTACCAGTCCTTTCATCAACGAGGAAGTCAACCTGCTGACCGAAGAGCTGCTGAACAAGAGCACTATCGGACAAGATGACGTACCCGACCTATTATCGCTGACTTACTACGCAGGAAATTACAACCACCGGAGTACGCAGGAATGTGCCATGGAAATGCAAGATACCTACGTACGGCTGGACCGTAGTATAGCTTCCTTATTAGAGCTCATAGAACGTAAAGTTGGGCTCCACAACGTACTTTTCTGCATCACCTCCACCGGCTATGCCGACCCGGAAGCTGCCGACCCGGGCGTATATCGGATACCGGGTGGTGAATTCTACCTGAACCGCTGTGCCGCCCTGCTGAACATGTACCTCATGGCATCCTATGGCGAGGGACAATATGTGGAAGCTTATTATGACCAACAAATCTATCTCAACCATAAACTTATTGAGAACAAGCAGCTGAGCCTGATTGAAATTCAAGAAAAATCTGCCGAATTTCTGGTTCAGTTCAGTGGCGTGAGCGAAGTATATTCAGCTCATCGCCTGCTTTTGGGCCCCTGGTCACCACAAATAGAACGTATACGCAATGGTTTTCACCGCAAGCGCTCTGGCGATTTGCTCATTGAAATACTTCCGGGCTGGACTATCATGCAGGAAAATAGTATTGATAACCGTGTAGTACGTACGGCCGATATTCCTACTCCCCTCATTTTATTGGGAGGAGGAATGAAGGCTGAAATCATCCGTATACCCATCAGTATCGACCGCATTGCCCCTACCCTGGCAAGTGTAATGCGCATCCGCGCCCCTAATGCAAGTACAGCATCTCCCCTCGACTTTTGATTCTAAAATAATCTGTGCAAATCTGGATAATCTGTATAGAAATCAGTAACTTTGCACGCTCAACTAACTCAGCAATAATAATAAAAACAAATATATAATGGGATTTAATGAATTTTTAAGCTCGATTTTCGGCAACAAATCCACACGCGACATGAAAGAAATACAACCGTGGGTGGAGAAAATCAAAGCCGCTTACCCGGAAGTAGCCAAACTCGACAACGACGCCCTACGCGCCAAGACAGAAGAACTGAAAGCCTACATCCACGATTCGGCAGCCGAACAACGCGCCAAAGTGGAAGAACTGAAAGCCAGCGTTGAAGATACCGAACTGGAAAAACGCGAAGACCTCTTCAACCAAATCGACAAAATCGAGAAAGAGATATTGGAGATTTATGAAAAAGCGCTGGACGAAGTATTACCCACCGCTTTCTCTATTGTAAAGGAAACAGCCAAACGATTCTCTGAAAATGAAGAAATAGTGGTTACAGCTACCGATTTTGACCGCCAACTGGCTGCCACTAAAGACTTTGTACGCATCGAAGGCGATAAAGCCATCTACCAGAACCATTGGATAGCAGGTGGTAACGATACTGTATGGAACATGGTACATTATGATGTACAGCTATTCGGTGGTGTGGTTCTACATAAAGGTAAGATTGCCGAAATGGCAACCGGTGAAGGTAAGACATTGGTAGCTACCCTACCGGTATTCCTCAATGCCCTGACTGGTAACGGCGTGCACGTGGTAACAGTGAACGACTATCTGGCAAAACGTGACTCCGAATGGATGGGTCCTCTTTACATGTTCCACGGTTTGAGTGTAGATTGCATCGACAAGCACCAGCCCAACTCTGATGCCCGTCGCAAAGCTTATCTGGCAGATATCACGTTCGGTACAAACAATGAATTCGGTTTCGACTACCTGCGTGACAACATGGCTATCAGCCCCAAAGACCTGGTACAACGCCAACATAATTATGCCATTGTCGATGAGGTGGACTCAGTATTGATTGATGATGCCCGTACTCCGCTGATTATCTCCGGACCGGTTCCCAAAGGCGATGACCAACTCTTCGAACAGCTCCGCCCGCAAGTGGAACGTCTGGTAGAAGCTCAGAAAAAACTGGCTACCCAATACCTGGCCGATGCCAAGCGCCTGATTGCATCAAACGATAAGAAAGACCAGGAAGAAGGCTTCCTCGCTTTGTACCGCAGTCACAAGTGCCTGCCCAAGAACAAGGCACTCATCAAGTTCCTCAGCGAACAAGGCATCAAGGCCGGTATGCTGAAGACCGAAGAAATCTACATGGAGCAGAACAACAAGCGCATGCACGAGGTGACTGACCCGCTGTACTTCGTTATCGAAGAGAAAATGAACAGCGTGGATTTGACGGACAAGGGCGTAGACTTGATTAGTAGCAATGTAGAGGACCCCACTTTCTTCGTACTCCCCGATATCACAGCGCAACTCTCTGCCTTGGAAAACGAAACAGAGCTGACAGACGAACAGCGCCTTGAAAAGAAGGATGCCCTGATGACCAACTATGCCATCAAAAGCGAACGTGTGCATACCATCAACCAACTGTTGAAGGCATACACCATGTTCGAGAAAGATGACGAATATGTGGTAATTGACGGCCAAGTGAAGATTGTGGATGAGCAGACGGGACGTATCATGGAAGGACGTCGTTATTCTGACGGTTTGCACCAAGCCATCGAAGCCAAAGAAGGCGTGAAAGTAGAAGCTGCCACCCAGACTTTTGCCACCATTACATTACAGAACTATTTCCGTATGTACCACAAACTATCCGGTATGACCGGTACGGCAGAAACAGAAGCCGGCGAGTTGTGGGACATCTACAAACTGGATGTAGTGGTTATTCCGACTAACCGCCCCATTGCCCGTAATGACATGAATGACCGCGTTTACAAGACAAAACGTGAAAAATATAAAGCAGTCATCGAAGAGATAGAAAAAATGGTGGCAGCAGGACGCCCCGTACTGGTGGGTACCACTTCTGTTGAAATCTCTGAAATGTTGAGCAAAATGCTTACCATGCGTAAGATTGAACATAGTGTATTGAATGCCAAACTGCATCAGAAGGAAGCGGATATTGTGGCTACTGCCGGTTTGAAATGTGCTGTAACCATCGCTACCAATATGGCCGGCCGTGGTACCGACATCAAGCTGAGTCCGGAAGTGAAAGCTGCAGGCGGTCTTGCCATCATCGGTACAGAACGCCACGAATCACGCCGTGTGGACCGTCAGTTACGTGGTCGTGCAGGACGTCAAGGCGACCCGGGTTCTTCTGTATTCTTCGTATCTTTGGAAGATGACCTGATGCGTTTGTTCTCCAGTGACCGCATTGCCAGTGTAATGGACAAACTGGGTTTCAAAGAAGGTGAAATGATTGAACACAGCATGATTTCCAAATCCATTGAACGTGCGCAAAAGAAAGTTGAGGAAAACAACTTCGGCATCCGTAAGCGTCTGTTGGAATATGACGACGTGATGAACAAGCAACGTACAGTAGTCTACACCAAACGCCGCCACGCTTTGATGGGCGAACGTATCGGCATGGATATCGTGAACATGATTTGGGACCGTTGTGCCAATGCCATTGAAGCGCCCGACTACGAAAACTGCAAGATGGATGTGCTCCAGACACTTGCCATGGAAGTACCTTTCACCGAAGAGGAATTCCGTAATGAGAAGAAAGAAAAACTGGCAGACAGAACTTTTGACGCTGCCATGGAACTCTTCAAACGCAAGACAGAACGTATGGCACAGATAGCCTATCCGGTCATCAAACAAGTATACGAAACGCAGGGACACATGTACGAAAACATACTTATCCCCATCACAGACGGAAAACGTATGTACAACATCTCCTGCAACCTGAAGAGAGCTTATGAGACAGAATGTAAGGAGGTGGTGAAGTCATTCGAGAAATCCATCTTGCTGCACGTCATCGACGAAGCATGGAAAGAAAACCTGCGCGAGCTGGACGAGCTGAAACACTCCGTGCAGAATGCAAGTTACGAGCAGAAAGACCCGCTACTGATTTACAAGCTGGAATCTGTGAACTTGTTTGATGCCATGGTGAATAAGATTAATAATCAGACTATCTCTATCTTAATGCGTGGACAAATCCCGGTACAAGAGGCTCCGGCTGAAGCCCCTGAGGCTCCCCAGGCTCCCCGCCAAGTAGAGGTGCGCCAGGCTGCTCCGGAACAACGCCAGGATATGAGCAAGTATCGCGAACAGAAGGTTGATTTGAATGACCCGAACCAGCAGGCCGCTGCGGCACAAGATACACGTGAACAACCAAGACGCGAACCTATCCGTGCCGAGAAGACCGTAGGACGCAATGATCCTTGTCCTTGCGGAAGCGGTAAGAAATACAAAAACTGCCACGGAAGGAATGCATAAAGCAAAGCTATAAAATGATAAGGCGATAGGGTGATAAGATGATACCGTCAGGTATCTTTTATCACCCTATCACTTTTTCTCCTACCACATTATCACATTTTTTATTCGTTCCAGCTTTTGAATATTCAGCTAAAAGAGTACTTTTGCTCCGAAGAACAAAACCAAAGACTATGACCAAATATCACTATTGTCTGTTATTGATGGGTTCTCTGCTGTTAGGCAGCTGTCAGAGTGTAGAACAACTGTCCATTGATTACATGCTGCCGGCAGAAGTCAGTTTCCCGGCAACATTGAAACGTGTGGCTGTTGTCAACAACATGCCAAACGTACCGGACAACAAACTCATCATCAGTGAGGAAGAACAGAAAAAAAGCGAGAATGAGGTGGCACGCCTCACCAACTACTACAATGGAGACGCCGCAATAACAACCGAATCTCTTGCAGAGGCCCTTGCCAACGAAAACTACTTTGAAGAGGTTGTGATATGCGACTCTGCCCTCCGGAGTAAAGACATCAATCCCCGCGAAAGCACATTATCGAGAGATGAAGTACTGGAACTTACACAGAATTTGGACGTAGATTTCCTGATAGCCCTGGAAAACATACAAATGCGTTCCAATCGCAAGATAAGTTATATGCCCGACTGGGGTGTGTTCCTCGGCACAGTGGATGTAAAGGTATATCCTACCGTCAGAATATATTTACCTAACCGCAAAGGTCCTATGGTGACCGTCAACAGCAATGACAGTATTTTCTGGGAAGAGGCAGGAAATGGTGAAGCGTCAGTACGTTCCCGCCTCATCAGCGAAGAAGACATGGTGAAGCAAGCATCTGAATTTGCAGGAACGGTTCCGGTAAGACATCTACTCCCCTATTGGAAAACCAGTAACCGCTATCTCTTCAGTGGTGGTTCTGTAAATATGCGTGACGCAGCCGTATATGCCAAAGAAGAAAATTGGAGTAAAGCAGTAGAGCTCTGGAAGCAGACCTACGAAACAAAAAAAGGAAAACAGAAAATGTATGCAGCCTATAACACCGCTTTGGGCTACGAAATGCAAGACAGCATAGATACTGCCTTGGAATGGGCATTAAAAGCGCAAACCCTTGCCCGTGAGAAAAGCAAGACAGACAAAAAAGAGACAGGCGAAATACATGATGGAACCATCTCCTATTATATCTTTATCAGCATGTATGTAGACGAATTGGAGAAACGAAAAGAGGGAATGGCACGCCTGAACATGCAAATGAACAGATTTGATGATGATTTTTAGTCAAATGATGCAGAGATAACCGTTTTTTTTATACCTTTGAACAACCATTAAGAAAAGAAAGTTATTATGAAGCTCAGTCAATCGTCATTAGCACTCTTGGAGGACACTCTTAAAAAAGCAATCGGCAAATACACCTGCGGTTGCGAACAGACTATCGTTACAGACATTCATCTGCAACCGAATCAGAATTCGGGCGAACTGTCTATCTTTGATGATGAAGATGAAGAGCTTGCCAATACTTCCATTGAAGAATGGATGACATACGAGGGGGATGATTTCTACGAAAATGTAGAGCGTATCTTGTCCTCACTGCTCTGCAACATGAAAAATGAAGGAAAGTTCGACAAGCTGACTATCCTGAAACCATTCTCTTTTGTACTGGTGGATGATGATAAAGAAACAATAGCAGAACTGTTGCTGATGGATGATGATACTCTATTGGTCAATGAAGAGCTACTGAAAGGATTGGATGAGGAACTGGATTCTTTTCTGAAAGAGCTGCTGGAAAAATAATATTCCAAACAATCAGCCTATAAGGAAAAGAGACCTTCTTATAATAAATTAGCCCCTGCGATATAAAACGACCGCAGGGGCTAATTCTTTTTTACCTATACAATACCTAACGTATCTTAATCCCATAGAAAGAACTTGAGGTAGTAACAAAAAGCATATCCTTCTGCCTCCCACCAATTGCCAAGGAAATCGGGCGTTCTTCTATCTGAATACGTCTCTGCTCTTTACCATATTTGTCATAGACAAATATTTCACCATCAGCAACATAAACATTTCCGTCAGCATCGGTCACATTACTGTATTGGCCATAAGGACATATTATTCCTTGTTCTGTCAAACGGCCATCCCCACCAACGGAAAGTTGTACTGTCGTTTTATTCATCTCATTTACAATATAAACCGGTTCTGACTGACCGGGAACTGTAACAGTCAAAGCACAAGAACGTCCCAAATCATAGGTATCCGGAATAATTGTCACGCCATCCGGAGCGACAAAACTATACTCAGGCATACTGGCAACCACCTTGTCAAAGTCACCTCTCCAACGACTGGAAGGGTGAATGACTTTCTGTATATTCTTCATACCGGCTGTAACGACACGTGGCATAGGCTTCATCGTAGCATCCACGTTATCCGGATTAAAAGAATACCCCCAAGCACTCCAGCCACTGTTACCCCAACCACTGTACATCGGATTATCATCCGGCAAGCGCACTACCGTTTCCTGCTTGCCGTTCACCAGATAACCCGGCTGAGGGTCATAGCGGAAAATAACCAGCAGATTGTCTTGCGTATCAGTAGTCAATGTAAAAGGCTTCCAGGGATAATCGGCTATCAAAGTAATCTGCTCCGTGTCTGCCGACCATCTATAGATTTTCTTCAGACGGTTTTCACAGAAGTAGATATTTCCTTTACTGTCGGTAGTAGCTCCGGAGGCCAGTTCAAAACCGGTAGCCAGCTTCACAGGCTTGTCCATGACCGTGCAGGAAGGGCGAAGGCTCTTCTCGCTACCCGAAACAGTGAGACGGGCAAAGTCCCACGAATAAACGGGCAACTTCTTATTCATATCATATATAGGAAACTCTATGACTGGTAATATCTGCGTATAATTGTGCATATTACGGAAAGTGATATTCTTGCAATCCCATATGCGGAAACCTATCCTCTTCGGCATAAAGGCACGGATTACGCGATACATCCACACATTTACCATTTCGATATTTTGACAGTTGGACATTTCTGCCATATAACAATCAGGCCCTTCACGACCTTCTTCCTCAAACTGGAAAGCATAAATTTTCCAGTTGGCCACATTATGGAAACGGGCTTCAGTACGGACATGATGCTCCAAAGACATGGCATAAATACGTCCCGGAGTCTTCGTTTCGCTAATATAAAGCCCACTGGCAGCATACGTACTAGCTGTCCAAACATCCTTAATTGTCCCGCCGCCATTGTTTGTAATCCACAAACTCCAATACTGGTTGTCCCAAGCCATATCCTTACCGGTTTCCATGACCGGAGAAGACGGGGAACTAATTCGACGCTCGCCCCTGCGGTAAGACGACTGTCCGAAAGCATTCGGAGCCGGTTTGCGCAAGGTGCCGTGCCCGCCTACAAACTTCACATCATTCAAGTACGAACGCTCACCCGCCATCCATTTACAGCCAACAGCACGGTAATTATACGCACCGGTATTAATACCTATGCCATTCAGCATGTCGTCGCCGCCTTCGGAAGATTCAACCAAAGGCACAGGCATACCGAAACCACTGAATGCAGGCTCGCTTTCCTTCAACAGAAATTGAGTCCCAAAAGGATGCAGCCCAATCAGCTTAGTACCGGGAGACAGCTTCAACGTTCTCGTCAGGCGATACCAACCCTGGGGCACATAGATGTTTTTATGCAAAGAGACAGCTTTCTCAAAAACTTCCGTATCATCAGTCTCGCCATCACCTTTTGCCCCTAAGTCTCGGATATTGACCCATGTCTCCATTGCCGGAAGAACCGGAAGGTCCTTGCCAAGTGTAACCGGCAGTTTTGCCACCGGCTCTATTTCACATATTTCCCTGAAAGAAGAAGCATCATTCAAATCCTGATACACCAGACCGTAAGTAAACTCCTTGACTCTGTACATTTTTGCTTTTCCGGCAACTTTCTTTCCACTTTGAGCATAGCCCACCAGTACGGGAACATTCCTGCAATCCACATTCACCAGATTCAATTGCGAAAAAGTATTTCCCTCTACGCTTACCCTGACACCGGCTTCCGAAATATTCTCCCACAACGAATTCTCCACATGAAGACGGTCTGCCAGATTCTCTGCCATTTCAAAGGCAACGGGCGTATTCTTCACATGCATATTGACGATGGCAAATCCCACCTCTTTTGAATAGACAGCCGCCTTTCTCTGCCCCTCAAAGTAAGTATCGACCATCATCATAGGCCACCCCGGAGAAGTCCTGGAGGAAATTATCCCATATTCACCGCCATAGAACCTGACGTCTTCCAGTTCATTGCCAACATCATACATGCCGGCTTTCCCCGAACCAATCCGAATGTCGCAATGATTGATAAATCCATGCTGGGCAAAATGCGCACGAATGGCGACGGCTTGAGGATTACCTTTGTCTATACGGAAATCTACATTGGACACCGCACTATAGAAAGTACCTGCACCGGCATCCGAAGGCTTCCTACCCTCTTGTGCCAGCCCTCCCGTAAACCATATCATATAATTTTGAGTAGTCTGGAAACCGGGTGTATCGGCTCCCAAATAAATCACCGGCCGTTTCTTCCCATAACCAATCAGCCGAATGGATGAGGGAATTTGAATCGTCTTGCTAATACGATAATTTCCTTCCGGCAGAAACAGTATCCCAAAGTTCTTTTCGCGCTTCACCTGATTGATTGCCTCTTGAAGTGCATCGGTCACGTCGGACTTTCCATCAGCCTTGAAGCCGTAATTCTCCGGGGTAAAGTAGAATGCTTCCGGATCGTCCGGTCTTTGCGTATAGGCGGAACCACCCTCTGCCGCCCACCCGGACGGCATATTACCGATAATCCAACAGACTATCAGCAGGTATCTCATTATTTGATAATTTCTCATTACACAGATTGTTTTAATATGGATTTTCCTTATTTAATACGTACACCAAAGAACTTGGAACGGCCTGTGACAAACAATGTATTGCCATCCTTACCGCCAAACTGTAATGTGGACGGACGTTCGGGAACACGAATCATCCCTTTCTTCTTGCCATCCTTATCAAATACATATATTTCTCCGTCAGCCACATACAAGTTCCCTTCCTTATCTACAGCAGAACCAAATTCGCCCTGCTCCACAAAATAGCTCAAGTTGGAGAGCGTGCCGTCATTGGCCACATCCATCTTCACCATTCTGCGGTCATATTCATCAGATGTATAGAAAGGCTTTCCCGGATAGGCTTCCAGCAGGGAAGAACTACGTGACAAGTCGAAATAATGAGGAATGATAGTTTTTCCATCCGGTGCCAGGAAGCACATTTCAGGAACATAGACCGACACCGCATTGAAATCGTGGAAGTCTCTCCAACGGTTAGAAGGATAAAGAGCCTTATACACGTTCTTCACTTGACCCATCGGAACACGCGGCAACAGTTTGATGGTCTCTTCCGGATTTTCCGGGTCAATGGAGTAGACTCTCATTGTATATGCGGAATTACCATATCCGCTGAAAGAAGTACCTTTTGTATCAGGCATTACCGGCATTTCCTCCGGCTTACCATTAATCAGATATCCCGGCTGCGCATCATATCTGAACAATACCAATAGATTATCTTCTGAATCAAAAGCCAGGTTGGAGGGTTTCCACGGGAAATCTGCCAGCAGCGACAAGCTATTTGTCTCTACCGACCACTTAAAGATACGACGCATCCGATGGTCGCAGAAGTAAATGTTACCTTTACTGTCGCGCGCAATGCCTTCGGCAAATTCCAAATCGGAAGCCAATTGGTTCACCTTACCTATTTCATTGCCTAACGATTGCTGATGAGGTTCTTTTCCGGTTACAATCAAGCGAGAAAGTTCCCACGGGCGGATGTCAATGTCTTTGTTGACATCGAACACTGCAATGTTATTCGTATATTTAATCTGAGAATAGTTATGCAGGTTCAGAAATGCGATGTTCTCGCAATTGCGGATACGTACAGAACTGTGATACGGTTCATTGACACGGATAACGCGGAACATATACAAGTTTGCAAAGGTCACATCTTTGCAGTCATCCATCTCTATCGGTTGGCAATCGGTACTTTCGCGGCTCTCTTCCTCGGTTTGCATGCAATACACCTTCCAGTTGGACACCTTGCTGAAACGTACTTCATTTCTTACATGATGCTCGATGGACATGGCATAGATACGCCCCGGAGTAGAAGTATTGTTGGCATAGAAACCATTGGTGGCATATGTGCTTGCTGTCCAGATATCTTTAAAGGTGCCACCACCGTTGTTGGTCACCCACAGACTCCAATACTGGTTGTCCCAAGCAAGATCCATGCCCGAAGCCGCTACCGGATTATCGGGAGAACTGATACGAGCCGGTCTGTTCCACCGGCCACGTGGTTCCTCAACACCCGGTTTAGGTTTCCATAAACCGCCATGCCCGCCTACAAACTTCACGTCATTCATATAAGAATCTGCATTTGCCATCCACTTCACACCTACAGCACGATAGTTATAACCACCGGTATTGATACCAATGCCCATCAGCATATTTGCACCGCCTTCCGAAGATTCCACCATCGCTTTCGGACCGCCAAAACCACTGAATGCAGCAGTACTTTCGTCTAGCCGGAACTGAGTGCCAAAAGGATGCAGGCCTATCAACTTGGTATCGGGCTTCATCTTCAAAGTTTCGGTAATGCGATACCAGCCCTGGGGCACATAGATATTATCGTACTTGTCAATAGCCTCCTGGATGGCCTTCGTATCATCCGTTTCCCCATCTCCCTTTGCACCGAATTCGCGCAGATTTACCCATGTTGCCATTGCAGGCAGTGCAGGGATGTCCATCAGTTGGGCAACCGGCATCTTCTGTATCGGTTCAATATCAACCAACGTTTCATATTCCGGCATATCCACCATGTTATCCATCTGCAAGCCGTGGTCGTATGACTTTACCTTATAGATTTTATGAGCAACATGGGTGGCCGTATTGCTACGGGTATATTTCGCCAAGGTCGGTACATTCTTACAATATACATTGCGAAAGGTTATCTGATTGTTGCTGTTGTTCTCGTTGGTAATCACCACTGCCGGACCACTTACATTTTCAAAATAGCTGTTTTCCAAAAATAACTTGTCGCAATAATTAGGGTCAATATCAAATACAGCCGGAACATTCTTGGCATACAGATTCACCATTGCCAAACCGGACTCCTGACAACGAAGAGCAGCTACACGTTGTCCCTCAAAATAAGAGTCGACCATCATTACCGGCCATCCGGGAGAAGCTTTTGTCGTATAAATGCCATAATCTCCCCCGTAAAAAGCAACGTTTTCCAACTCATTGCCCACATCGAACAGACCAGCCTTGCCTTTACCTATGTATACGGCCACATAACTGATAAAACTGTGTTGGGCAAAGTGTGTGCGTAGCGCCACTGCATGCGGATTACCATCTTCTATGCGCAAGTTGATATTCGACATGGCACTGTAGAACGTACTGGCACCGGCATCACGGGGTTTCTCACCTTCCTTGACAACGGCTCCCGTAAACCAGAACATGTATTTAGCTTTTCCTTTATCATCAGCTACTTCCTCCTGAAAACCCGGAGAATTCTTAGCCAGAATAAATTCCGGGCGATTCTTTCCATAGCCAATCAAACGAATAGCCGTAGGAATATAAATGGTCTTGCTGATTTTATATTTACCTTCAGGGATAAAAAGGATTCCGAAATTCTTTTCTTTCTTCACTTGATTAATCGCTGCCTGCAAAGCATCCGATACATCCATCTTTCCATCCGCCTTTATAGGATAGTTCTCGGGAGTGAAATAAAAAGCTTCGGAGTCATTGGGTTTTAGAGGATAAATCGAATTCAATTGTACAGCATACAACTGAGTACATATCATCCCCAGCAAAATTAAAATAATCGTGTTCAATTTCTTCATGGTCTTATTTTTAATGTATGGATAAAAAAAGACGTTCTGCCGTCAAGCAGAACGTCTCCCTCTGCTATAAATTACAATTTTATAACTACTACCGGCGCATAATTATGCCGTACAGTGCCCACACCCGAAACATCAGCCAGAGCGCCAATACGGAAATAATAATTCTTGCTGTATTTCAAGACATCAGCATTTTGTCCCAGATCGATGGACAATGTATAAATATCAGCGCTATTTATAGCAGTACTCGGACTAAACACTTGCTTATCAGTCCCTCCATTCAACGTCAATTTCACATTGTTACCTACCCACATATCTGAAAAAGCAAACAACTGAATCTCTTTCAATTTCACTTCTTGTTTACCAGCTTCCAACGAGAATGTAGCAGTAATTACATTGCCATTCTTTTCTACTTTTGGACTTTTGACGCGAATATAAGGAATAACCTTGAAATCATACACATTATCCCCTGACTTAACAACAAAATCCTTCACTTCAAATGGATAAAAATTCCCATTTTCAAAACGAACATCATAAGTGGCAGCAAAAACCATATTGTTACGATATTCTCCGGTATTTGTGATATACCAGGTTTGATCCGTAGCATTAGTAAATCCATGCTCCCTCACTTTAATTGCATTACCGTTTTCCATATCAGAACCTACAAGTTCACCTGTCTGTTCGTCAAGGATAGAACCATGTATGGAAGCATCCGGTCCCTCATAATTATCAATTTCACAAGATGTCAATGCAAATAAGAAGCATGACACAAATAACAATATCTTTTTCATAACTTTCTACTTAATATTATTCAAATTAATGACCTGGATTCTGGACTAAACCATTCGTGGCAATATTAGGTATGCCCCTATAGTAGTTGATGTTCTGGAAAGTACGCCCTCCTCTTGTTTCGTCACCAAAGTAGTTCACCCTTGCAAAGACATATTTAGGCTCTGCACCACGCAAGTCAAGCATCGGCACCAAAGCTTTACGAATTCTATTATTGCTGAACTCAGTATGGAATTCCCTACGACGATTCATATCCCAAAAACGCTTTCCTTCAAACGCCATCTCCACACGACGTTCCTTCAAAACACTCTCTAATGTCAAAGATATCCGGTCGGTATGTCCGGCTCTACGTCGCAAAGCATTCAAATAGTTCTCAGCCAATTCCTTATCGCCAAATCCACTACCATTTTCCACAACAGCCTCAGCATAATTCAGGTAGACTTCTGCCAAACGCATATCAATATAAGAGGTAGTGGACGAAAGACGGTCGGGAGACATGCTCTCGCCCTCGGGCATATACTTACGAACTCCAAAACCTGTAGCAGTCCAATTAGCATCCTCACCACTGTTCACATTATTAAATCCAGAGAACATGGTTTCACCTTCGGCTCCTAAAGCATAATATGTTGTTCCATTTTTCTGAGTAGACTCGTTTAAATAAGCCACATAGCTATTATTGTCCTTAATAAATCCGCCCTGGATAATAATCTCAGTGCCGGCATAAGATGAACCCGGCACAACCACACTTGCCAACAGACGTGCATCCTTGTTGGCAAACGGTTCATACAAATCGTTGTATTTAACAAAAGGTACCGACATCAAGGTGTTCACTACAGAAGCATTATTCATATTATGGAAATTAGCGATATAAGCATCTTCATTCCCATCCATACGAGTTACAATCTTTGCACTTTTTCCCGTGCCGTCATCCGTATAATCTTCAAACAAATCAACGATTTCCAACATCGGATTGAAACGTCCATATTTCAGAGCGCCCGGATTGACTTGAGGAAGGATATTAAACTGAGCATAGCTATGTCCCTGATTAGTATTGGTTGTTCCATTAAGATACGCTTTACTGAAAATAATCTCTTCATTCTGGTCATTCAGGAACAAGGCCTGGAAGTTTGATGCAGCCTCCTTAACAGTAGCCGGAGCAGGCTTATAAAGAGATTTACCGGAATTCTCTATAAGGAACTTAGATGCTTCAATACATTCTTTATAGAATGCATCGGCATCGGCAGAAGTCATTCCACCCACCAGTTTCTGAGTGACAGCCTCACCAGCCAAAGGTGCCAGATTCCAATACTTGGCTACAGAAGCTGCATGAAGTGCAACTCTTGACTTCAACGCATAAGCTGCCCACTTGGTTACGCGATACAAATCCGAACCAGAAGTCGCATCGGGCAAAGTAGCAGCAGCAAGGGTACACTCATTCAATACAAATTTCCAAGTATCCAACTCTGTACTGCGGGGAACTGCCACAGCACCCGGTCCACCATTGGCATAATCATCGTCCTGCACTTTGTCAATCAGAGGAACACCGCCATATCTTTTTACAAGCCCATAATACATATAAGCACGTGCAAAATGGGCTTCACCAGTCATACGAGCCGCATCTGCAACAGAAATTGTTCCGGCTTCCTTGGCTTTTTCTACATTCTGCATAAAGATATTCACCTGACGAATATCTCCATAGGGCCAATAATTGAATCCTTCATAACCTATACCCACTCCTCCGTCACTACGGGTAGCTTCGTCGGTGAGAAATGCCAAATTAGTAGTTTCATTCACACCATCATAACCGCGTTGATTAAAACCAGCATTCGGACGATAATTAAAATCTTCCATAGGAATCATGGTATATATGTTTGCCAATAGTGCCTTTACACCACCTTCTGTCTCCAATAACTGCTCGGGAGACACTTTATCCAGCGGTTCAAGTTCCAAGAAGGCATTACAACCGGACAATCCCATCAATGCACATAATGAGAATATCGATAAAATATTTTTTTTCATGGTATTTCAGAATTAAAAGTTTATGTTTAACCCAAAGTTATAAGTTCTCATCAACGGATATGCCAGGTTGGCTCCCCAATCCCTTTCCTCACGTTCGGGGTCAGCATCCTTCAAAGCCTTGTTACAGAACGTAAGCAGGTTTGAACCATTGACAAAGATACGGGCACTGTTCAACCCGATTCTTTTCATAAATGATTTTGGCAGATTGTAACCGATCTCCATACTCTTCAAACGGAGATAAGTAGCTTGCGGAAGCCAAACGGAAATACCATAATTCCATCTGCTACCATTATCCGAAGTATTGGAGAAATTGTGGCGTAATGCCGGATAATAACCGGCTACCCATTGTGTGGCAGGATTATACGGATCATCTGTTATATTTGCAGGATGCCAACGATCTACATATTTCGCAATTAAATAAGATTTATTTGTCTTGCCACCATATCCCCAAACATCATCATTGGCATATCCGATGGAGTAACCGGAAGCTCCTTGAAACAGCATATTGAGATCAAAATTCTTATAAGAAGCCGCCAAAGTCAACCCATACTGGATAGGAGGATTTGCACCGGTTGCCCAAAACTCCGGAACACGGTCACTGCTGTTAATTCTACCATCACCATTCAGGTCAAGCAATCTGTAACTACCCGGAAGCATCTTAGAGTTACCCAAGTTCCCACCAATCAAAGGAGCCGTTTCATACTGTTCCAAAGAAGTATATTGGCCATCGTATTTATACAACCACATCACATTACTGTTACGGTTTTCCTTTCCATTCAGCCATCTATCCATAGAACTGGTATATTCTGCATGTTCCACATGCAGACTTCTTTCACGGGCATACGTAAAATTAGCACTTACTGAATATGAGAAGTCCTTACCGATTTGTCCTCTGTGTCCCAATTCAATCTCAAAACCCCGGTTCCGGTTAGAATTCAGATTTTCCTTCGGGAAACTTGCACCAAATGTATCAGGAGCAGATTGTGCACGGTCGGCCAAAATGCCTTCATTCTTACGATTGAACCACTCGATAGTACCACTCAACTTACCGTTCCATAAGTCAAAATCCAGACCTACATTGGAAATAGAAGATGTAACCCAAGAAAGCCGGTCAGTCACTACACCAGGAGCTACCATACCCATAATCTGGCTGGCACCATCAAAAACATAACCATTAGAAGCTGAATTATAAGCAGATACATATTGGAAAGGATCACCGGCATCATATCCACTTTGCCCAAAAGAACCCCTGATTTTCAAATTAGTAATAAACGGCAAATTGTCCTTGATGAAACTTTCTTCCGAAAGCCGCCATCCGGCACTTACCGACGGGAAGAACGTCCAACGCTTAGAAGGAGCATAACGATAAGAACCATCATAACGTCCTACTACCTCCAACAAGTATTTACCGGCATAATCATAGTTCGCACGCATCAGATAGGCTGCCAAACGGCCAAAACTACGATACCCTGAATTGGTAGCTGTACCCGGACTTGCCTGATTCAAAATATCATTAGTAAACAACTCTGAATATTGCCGGGAACCGGATAATTCATCGCGTCGTGTACTGCTCAACTCTGCCACAGCTGTCACATTCAAATTGTGCTGATTGAAAGAACGCATATATTGAGCCTGCACCCTACCATAAATCTTCTGATATATTCTCATCGTATTGGAATAAGCGTCAGTACTACCTCCCGTACCGGCAGGCGCATCTGTATAATAATCATACAACGGATAAGAACGGTTTAAAGAAGAGTTGTTACGATTGTTACCGTCAAATGACCCCAAAAGACTCAATGCCAACCCTTTTACAAAAGGAACTTGCCAATTCAATTCCACATCGGCAGAATACGTCAGGCCTCTGTTCTTGCGATAACCGTCTATATCCGGATCAACCAACGCAAAAGGATTCTTGTTTTCAGGACCGATTGCAGACAAATGATTGGGATTATTAATTGTATGAGTACCGATACCACGGTCATTAACCATCAAAGTCTTAAAAGTCCACATAAAATCCTCTCTCGGCCTTTGGGTTTCATCCCAACGCCCGGACAGATTCACATTCAGTTTCAGCCCTTTCGTAAGCTCTGCAGTCAGGTTACTTCTCAGATTATATCTATGATAGTATTGGATACCACTCTTCAGCAAACCATTATCGCCATTATAGCCGAAGCTCACATAATATTTCACCTTATCCGTTCCACCTCTCACAGAAACAGTATGCGATTGCTGGAACGCCAGTTTATTCATAAACATGTCAATCCAGTTATTGTCTGTATAACCCTTAGCCCCGGTTCTATACAGTTCCAGAATATCGTCAGTGTATTCAGGGGCAGCCTGGTCATTACGTGCCCTTTCATTGGCCAACATGCGATAAGTATAAGCATCTACCGTTTCTTCCATACCCGTGGCATTCTTCATACCGAACAATGCCGAGTAAGATACTCTAGTCTTTTCGGCCACACCTTTTTTGGTAGTAACAATGATTACGCCATTAGCCGCATTCATACCATAAATAGCGGCAGAAGCATCTTTCAAAATAGAGATACTTTCTATATCCTCAGAATTCAGCTGTGCAAGTTCTTCAGTACCTTCACGCGTGATACCATCAATTACCACCAACGGGTCACCATAACCGCGAATGCTCACCATATTGTCGAAAGTTCCCGGCTCTCCGGTTTTCTGGCGAATCAATAGTCCCGGCATCTTACCTTGAATATTGCTAATCAGATTCTCGGTCTTGGTCGTAGCTATTTCATCAGCACCAATGGCTGCAATGGCACCGGTCAGTGATTCTTTCTTCTGTACACCATATCCTACAACAACCACTTCATCCAATATCTCAGCATCTTCGACCAAAACTATCTTGAACGAATTTCGGCCTGCAACCTTTATGTTTTGTGTCTTATAACCTACATAGCTTATTATAAGAGTAGCATCAGAGCCCACATTGGTCAGAATGAAATTACCGTCAATGTCTGTTATGACACCGTTGGTAGTTCCCTGCACCAAGATACTGGCACCAATCACCGGTTCACCGGTTGCATCGACCACAGAACCTTTCACCGTCGCAGCCTGCAAAGCCATCTGTACCCCATCAGCTCCTACAGCTTTATCATAAAGGATTATATTACGGTCCAATATCTTATAGCCTATATTGGTTCCTTTGAATACATCGTTCAGAACCTTGAATATGGTTTTGTTATTTGCCCGGACCGATACACGGCGCTTAACGTCAATCTGCTTGTTGTTGTAGAAGAAAACAAATTCGGTACCTTGTTCCAGCTCCGTCAGTACTTCATCAACAGTCTTGTTCTCAAGAGCAATGTTTACCATTGTCTTTTGAGCATAACCTTCATTGGCAAAAGTCATACCAACCAAACAAAACAACATAAATAATGTGCATCTCATAGCAAGAGGAATTTTTTTCATGCATCTCATCAGGACACTTTTTTCCCTAAATGATTGGATACAATAGTGTTTTTTCATAATTTTGTATTGATTTCTAGTGAAAAAATAAAGTTACTTTATCTGTCGCCAAACAGATATTTAAAAGTTACTGTGTTTCATGCAGGAAAATGCGCCAACATTTTCCTGCATGTTTTTCTAAACGGACTTGTGTTTCATCATACTACTTTTTAAAGGGTTAATAAACTTCTATTACCTGTCTCTCGGCATCCACATCACCATCTTCAACAAACTTGAAATGAATATTCGAGGATATTCGGAAGTGCTCCAATATTCGCTCCAAACGTTGTTTGGTAAATGTAGCCGTAAAGGAATTCTGCTTCAATGAAGCCTTTTTCAGAATGAATTCCACATTATATCTTTTGCTCAAACTCTTCAATATATCTTCAAACGGAGTGTTCCTGAAAATCAAACGTCCGTCCTTCCAACATGTTTCCACGTCTACATTGACTTCTTTCACAACGACCTTTTCCCGCACTATATCATAAATAACCTTTTGCCCCGGTATCATCATTACATTATTTCTCCTGCCGTTATTCACATAGGAGAAACTGACTTTACCCGAAACCAAAGTGGTCTGTACCGTCCTGCTCCCTTTGTAAGCCTCTACGTTGAACTCCGTTCCATGTACCACTATCTTGGAATTGTTCAGCGTGCCGACAATGAACTTCTTTTCATCTTTTGCGACAGAAAAGAATGCTTCACCCACCAACTTCACTTCCCTTTTATCATCGGCAAATCGGGAAGGATAGCGCAACGACGACGACGAGTTCAGAACGACTTCCGTTTCATCCGGCAATTCGACAGAAGTAGTCATTCCCGGATTTGTCCTGACTTCCATCATATGTATCTCTTCTTTATCCTTGTCCCAATAAAGGATAGACCACGATACCATCAAAGGGATGAATAAAATGGCGGCCGCCCGTTGCATCCCTCTAAATAATACCTGATACCTATTGACCTTTTTCTGTTTCATCTTACGATGTACATCCTCCAAGGCCTTCTTTACATCCAGCCTGGATGAAATCTGCGCCATGTCCGCCGCCAGACCGAGTGTCTGAACCTGGCGGGCTGTCCTGCGGTTCTCTTCCGATGCTTCCAGCCACTCCTTTATCAGAGCAGTTTCATCCTCCGTTGTCTCTCCTTCATAATACCTGAGAAGCAGGTTCTCCATTCCCTCTCTTTTTACCATAATTTTTATTGCTAGCTTTAATCTAAAGACAAACGGGTGAAAAGAACTCCTAAACAAAAAACTAAAAATATTTTATATACTTAGATTATAATAGGAAAAAAAGCTATTTTTGCCCAACAATAATGAACCCCCACCCTATGAGAAACATACCATTAGAAGATACATCTTTATTATCCGCCATACAAAAAGGAGATAGAAGTGCTTTTGATGTGTTATTTCAAAAGTACTATTCAGTGCTCTGCACCTACTGCTATCGTTTTGTCCGGTTGGAAGATGCAGAAGAGATTGTTCAGGACGTCATGCTATGGCTTTGGGAAAACCGAGAAAGACCCGTTATCGAATATTCGCTCAAGCAATATCTGTTCAAGGCTGTCTACCATCGTTGCATGACCCGGATTGCCCAAAATGAAGTGAAGCAACGGGCAGACACCGCTTACTATGAACGAATGTTCGCCATGCTGCAGGAGGTGGATATCTATCAAATCAACGAATTAAGCAAGCATATACAAAGGGCCATCAACGAACTGCCGCCTACTTATAGGGAAGCTTTCATCATGCATCGTTTCCAGAATCTGAGTTACAAGGAAGCTGCCGAACTACTCAACGTTTCCCCCAAAACGGTAGACTACCGCATTCAGCAGGCTTTGAAGATATTAAGGGTCAAGCTGAAAGATTATCTGCCACTGATATTGATGCACCTGCTCACCTCGCATTAAGACCATACACAAGCAGAACGTCCCCTATACCGTGCCGACTACACACCGGGACTTAGCCCTAAAGAGTATAGGACTGAGAGGTCAAAACATCCGGATGTTTTACCCCAATACATGGGGATGTTTTCACCCAAAACACCCGGATGTATTACCATAAAACATCCGGGTGTATTGCCCAAAAACATCCGGGTGTTTTAATGGAAAGGATGCGGATGTTATGACCTCTCAGTATACGGGTCAGACCGGTTCAGTCCTGATGGGAGAGGCACTAAGTCCCTATACATCCCGTATTCATTAATTATTCTAAAAAAAGTTAGGGAAAACTCCGGGCCACCGGTCATATAAGCAAGAAGTAACCCTATTATTATCATAACCTCAAAATGCACGCAATGAGAAAACTGATTATCCTATTGTCGGCGCTGGTGTACGTCATCCATGCACAAGCGCAATTTTCAGTGACAGCCCATCAGGAAGGATGGAACAATATCCCTCCACAAGTACAAAAACCGGGATTTTCCTTTCAGCAATCCGTACTTGCCAATATGGACGGGGACGATGCCCTTGAAGAAGTAATGCTTTTCGGATGTGACAACGGGCACTACCCCACTTTCGACCTTTTCAAGGCCTACTATGCAATCGTAGACAACTATACCAAAGAAATACAATACATTTCCGACGAGATTTATGTCACCGACAAGTACAATCTCCTTGTAGAAGACCGCAACAAGGACGGCATCTCCGAACTCTACATATCCTACTTCAAAGACGGAAAGTTCAGCGTAGACGAACAAGGTTACAATCTGCGCACCACACGCTGCTACGACCGTATAGAATGGAACCCTACTGGCAAAAACTTTAAATCTTCCGGAAAATGAAAACAAGACTGACACTTATCCTGGTACTCCTTATTTATATAGGAGCTGCCTCGCACACACACGCACAGCAAAAGAAAGTAATCAAAACCATGATGATAGCCGGGCAGGACGGCAGCCATTACTGGCAAGGCGCCTGCGAAGCCATGAAGCAGATATTGGAAAACAGCGGAATGTTCAAAGTGGACTTTGCCTTTACACCCGACTTTGGTGGAGACATCGCCACCTTCAAACCCGATTTCCACCAATATGATTTAATCGTCATCAACTACGGCGGAGCTACATGGACAGAGCCCGTACGCAAGAATTTCGAGAAATACGTTGCCGATGGAGGCGGTGTGGTAGTGATACATTCTTCCGTCGTCCCGATGGCCGACTGGAAAGAATACAACGAGATAATAGGCATGGGAGCCTGGGACGGACGAAACGAAAAGGACGGTCCGTATCTGTACTGGAAAGACGGACAATACGTCTACGACTACTCTCCGGGGTATGCCGGCTACCACGGCTTGCAGCACGAAACCGTCATAGAACACCGCGCCCCCCATCATCCTATCCTGCAAGGATTGCCTCCTCAATGGAAACACTTCAAGGACGAGATATATACCCGCCTACGCGGTCCGGTAAGAAACATGGAAATATTGGCCACCGCCTACGAACGCGGACGGCATGAACCGTTGATGTGGACAGTAAGCTACGGGAAAGGGCGCATATTCGTCGACCTCCTGGGGCACTGCGGCAACGACCCGAACATGACTTACTCCATGCGCTGCACCGGTTTCCAGGTGACTTTACTCCGGGGATGCGAATGGGCTGCCACCGGTGCCGTCACCCAAGAAGTTCCCACAGATTTCCCACTGAAGGATACTTATACATTACGTCCGGAGTTCAAGGCTCCTTTTCATGCTTACCCTGAAACCAAACACTGAATACCATGAAATACATCATCCGAACACTGCTGCTGGCATGCTGCTGCATGCAGGCACAAGCACAAGCTCCGTGGAAACCCGATACGGAACTGGAGAAACAATTACAGCAAAGCAATCATGTGCACCGCATAATGAAAGCTAATCCCGCACACGCCGGACTGACGCGGTGGGAAAAGAAAAGGTATTGATATACATATCTACACTGGAAAATCATAGAAAGGCTGGAGTCGGGAAATCCTCGAACCAAAGATAATATTCTTTGTTTGTATTATAGAAGTTATTATATTTGCGCTGTTTTACAGAAAGGAATGACATTATGGCATAAAATTAGCCCTGACAAAGCAGTAACTCTGTCAGGGCGTCATCCTAAAAAGCAGTTAGTTTAATCGTAAAGAAAACGAACGTTGCGTGTAATATATGCACTTAAGCCTGCACCACTCTTTGCAAGACGTTTCATTTCTTCCACGTTTTCCCTTCCTGCTTTGTTGTAGCTATAAGAATATGGTTTGCCGCCTTTAAACCACACGGTTATACGTGTAGCCTCAATCTCATAGCCAACGACTGGAGAGTTACCTCTCAAATTAGCATAAGGACTCATAAATACCTCCTTTCTGTCTTTAGTGGCAACGTGTTTCAGGTTGCCGTTATACACTTGAATAAATCCCATTCCTACTCCCAATAGGTTTGGGATTTATTCGCTAAAATCAAATGTTACATTCCCTGGATTGGCTGATGCAATATTTTTGCAATCATATCCAGATAATCCACCTGCGTTTTTGATGGTTAGCTTTGCCTTTGTTGCTACTCCGTTTTCAGCAATATTCTTTAAATCATACGCTGAAAAATCTTTTGCACTAACGACAATATTTCCACCTGCAGATGCAATGTTCTTTAAATCGTAAGCTGTCATTGTTTTTTTGTAAAATAGAAACAATTATAAAAATCTCGTATCTTCAGGTTACAGGGGAAGAAGTCTATAAAAGCCTGTCTACATATCCTCACGGACTTGTTGGCTTAGTAGATGAGCCAAATTGGATACAAAAGTTTTAAACTTCCGCTACTTATGTTATTACAAATCCTGTGCCAAAATTTAATGAACTATACGACTTCTTTACAATTACGTTATATATTCAGTATCAATCATTAAAATTACTGAATATGAAATTGGATGAAAACATTTTGAAGACTTGTCAAGGGCTTGTTATGAACTGTAATTGTAAGGTTCTTATCCTTGACGTATTAGATGAACATCGTGTATTCCTTGTGAATGATGTACACCTAAAGACACGTGAATGTCGATATAACGAAGTCCGTGATGCACAAGACATCACTACTCTTGTACTGAACATCGGGCATAACTTTGTAAACGGTATGACCGAACAAGCCTTGCTTGAACGTACCCAATCTATCCATAAAGAAGATTTCAAGTTTGGCACCGATAATTACTTGTGGATAACAAAAGTTGATTTAAATAGATAGTAATATTGAGTATTATGCAAAAGGATTTTATTACAGTAACTCCCGATAGTGGGAGTGGAAATAGAACTGTTACTGTTGCTGCTGAAGAAAACACAGGAAATTCAAGAAGTTCTTCTATAGCTATTTCCGGTGGCGGAATGACTCGTACGATTACGGTGAATCAAAAAGAAGCCGATAAAGACTTGGTTGATGGGACATATTGGGGTGAAGCCTATGACTATAATATTCAGTCACGAGCTGAAAGGGTTGAATTTACGGTAAGCAATGGAGTAAAACGGTTTGCGATTGATTTGTCGCAAGACCCATTACCGATTGAGCCAAATAGAGAACCAGATAAACTTCGATGGGTAAGTTTTGATTTGATAAGTGACACTGAATGTACTAATGGATTTTTGAAAACAGAAAATTATCCGGAAATTCAAAATGACGATGGCTTCCCTATTCAGGTAAATAGATATTCTAACAAAGTGGAGATTATTGCTTCCCCGTGGCTTGATGGAGAAAGTTATGAACTGACATTTGAATTTCCCCTTTAATGCCATTTTAGCATAGAATAAACGGCTCTTATTCTTTTCATTTGGATAAAATCAACTATCTTTGCCACAGCCTTTCGAGGCAATGACATTGTTGGTAATTTACAAGGAAAGTGCCTTGATACTCGAAGAATCGCCAATTCAACAAAAGTACAAACAAGGCACAGAGGGCAACCTATATCAAGTGGGCTGCTCATCTGTGTGTTTGTACAAGCGTTTGGCGATGCTTTCGAGTATGCACAGGTGGCAGTCCCACTTTCTATATATAACGTAATTTCTCACTGGCTGTCTGAGAAAGACTCGAAAATTTCGCCATTATGAAAAAGTATGGTATTGAAAAGCAGGGTACTCCCCCTGGCCGAAGATTTCGGCGCTCTGCGCCACACCGGACCCGGAACCATACATGTGGACCGTAAAGTCACTGTCTCAGGCAAAGGAAGTGTCCGTCTGGACACTCCTGCCTCCCTGGGCAAGAAGAATCCAACAAACCGGAATTACGCCACCCCGGAGATTATCCGTCCCCTCGACCGGGAAGACTTGCGGGAATACAACCGCTTTTCCGTTTGGGTATATGTGGATGCACCGGGCGTTTATCTGACCTTTGCCGGATTCACCCTATACAATGAAGGAGAGAAAATCATGCCGACTCCCGGACGCTTTGAAGGACAACACTTCGAGACTGTCTATCCCAACAAATGGCAGCACATCATATGGGAGATACCGGACCTATACCGTGACTGTGTCACCGGCTTTTCGGTAAACATCATGCTGGCAGGTGCTCCTGCAGGAGCCAGCGAATGCATGAGCCTATACATAGACGACATGCGCATCGAAAAGGTAGAAGCGGAAAACAGCCGGGGATTCGACCTGCGAAAAGATGCAATGGCCTACTGCCACAGCGGATACAAGCCGGGAGCACGCAAGCAGGCTTTGGTGCAGCACATGCCGGAAAGGGCTTTCAGCCTGCACGATGCCGCCACGGGACAAACCGTTTATCAAGGTACGGCCAGTCCTCTGAATCAGGACAAGAAGCTGGACAAAGGATTTCTTGTACTGGACTTCAGCAGTTTCAATACGCCCGGACAATACTTCCTCTCCATCGGTGATGTACAATCAAAGCCTTTCCCCATCGGAAATGATGCCTACCTGTCTACCGCCTGGCACACGCTGAACTTCTTCTTTTCCGAACGTTGCGGTTTCGACCAGCCCGGCATTCATCAGGAATGCCATCAGGATGTATTCGCCTATCATCCCGACGGACGGAGCATGAGCATTGCCGGAGGATGGCACGATGCAGCCGACCTGACTCAAGGAACGGGAAATACAGCCGAATCGTGCATCGCCCTCCTCGAAATGGCCGGTGCCGTACAAGGCAAAGACAGTATCTTCTACGAACGCCTGCTGGAAGAGGCACGCTGGGGAGTGAACTGGATTCTGCGTACCCGCTTCGGTGACGGCTACCGACTGGGTGGACTGATTATCGGCATTTGGACAAAGAATATCCGTGGTGACAAAGACGACATGCAGACAGAAGCACGAAATACGCCTACGGACAATCTGAAAGCCGCTTCCAGTTGCGCACTCGCCGCCCCTCATTTTGAAAAGAAAGACCCAGTGTTTGCACGGTGGTGCCGGAACAGTGCCATTGAGGACTTCCAATTCGCCATCGACCTGCTGGATACGCAAAGGACGGAACAGAACGAAACCGAACTTTATGCCCTTGCCACCGTCACAGCCATGCGTTTGTACCGCCTTACACAAGATGTTTACTATCTGGACTGGGCAACCCGGCTGGCACGTACCGTCATGGCGGGCCAACAGTTGGAAAAGCGTACCGACTGGAAAATCCCCCTGCGAGGTTTCTTCTATGAATCTTCCCGGAAAAAGCGTATTCTGGCCTATTATCACCAAAGCCAAGAGCACTTGATGGCCGAAGGACTCTCGATGCTACTGACAGATGCCCCTACCCATCCGGACGTCCCGTTGTGGAAGGCATCCTGTGAAGCCTATGCAGACTATCTACGCGGGATTTCACAACTGATTGAGCCGTACGGCATACTGCCAAGCGCCGTATACGAGGTGGATAATACCGATTATAAGAATCTGTACCACGAAGGAGAGCAGGTAGGGCTTCCCAGCCTGGAAGAATACAATGCACAAGTGCGCAACGGCATCCCTCTCTCGAAGGATTTCTATCTGCGCCGTTTCCCCGTCGCCTATCAGTTCAGGGGATTCCACGCTGTTGTCATGGGCAAAGCCAAAGCTGCCTTTATTCTTGCACGCCTATTCAACGACAAAGCGTTAAGGGATATTGCAACCCGCCAGGTAGAATACATATTAGGCTACAACCCGTTTGCCATGAGTACCGTTTATGGAGACGGATATGACTATCCGCCGCTTTACGGGGCATACGCCGGAAATGTTGTGGGAGCCGTGCCCGTAGGAATCGAAACATTCGAAAATGACGATGAGCCTTACTTCCCGATGCAGAACAATTGTACCTACAAGGAAATCTGGACACACACTACCGCACGCCTGCTGTGGTGCGTAGCAGAACTGTTCAAATAAACAGTTCATTATACCGCTAAAAAAAGCTCCGGAGTTGAAGGTTCCGGAGCTTTTTCTCTGTTTTATGTGATGGACAGTTATGCCTTTTTCAATGCTGCAATACTTTCCTTGAGAGATTTGATGATACTTTCAGCATCTGCCTGCTTCTTGCGTTCCATCTCAAGAACGGCGGCAGGAGCATTATTCACAAACTTCTCGTTACCCAGTTTCTTCAGCACACCCTGCAAGAATCCTTCCTTATGCTTCAGTTCGGCCTCCATACGGGCTATCTCGGCTTCCACGTCAATCATATTACCCAAAGGTACGGCATATTCCGTAGTACCTACCATGAAGGAAGCAGCACCGTCGGCCTTGTTCTCCACTATATTGATGGAGGAAAGGTTACACATTTTCATGATAACCGCGTTGAATGCCACAACCGGATTCTCACCGATAACCTGCAACTCAAGTGCCTCTTTTTGGGCGATGTTCTTCTGCAAACGGATGGAACGGATATTGCTGATAACCTCTTTCACCACTTCAAACTCCCGGATGATATCCTCATCTACCAATGCCGACATTGACAACGGGCTTACCATCAAGCTCTCACCGTCTGTACGGTCGCAAAGATGCTGCCACAACTCCTCTGTAATAAATGGCATGAACGGATGGAGCAGATGCAACAAGTTATCAAAGAAACCGATAGTTGCTTCATACACTTTCCGGTTGATGGGCTGGCCGTATGCCGGTTTAATCATTTCCAGATACCAGGAAGAGAATTCGTCCCAGAACAGTTTGTAAACAGCCATCAGCGCTTCACTCAAACGGTACTTGCTGAACAAATCAGCCACTTCGGCAGCCACTTCATTCTGCTTGGCCTCAAACCAGCGTATTGCCAGTTCTGAAGCTTCCGGTACCGGAACTTCCGCACTGACTTCCCAACCTTTAATCAGACGGAAAGCGTTCCATATCTTATTATTGAAGTTACGTCCTTGCTCACACAGTGCATCGTCAAAGAGGATGTCATTGCCAGCAGGAGCTGAAAGCATCATGCCCATACGTACACCATCGGCACCGTATTTCTCAATCAAATCCAGCGGGTCGGGAGAATTACCCAACGACTTGGACATCTTACGTCCCAGCTTGTCACGGACAATACCCGTAAAGTAAACGTTCTTGAACGGCATCTTGCCTTCGTACTCATAGCCTGCCATAATCATACGGGCTACCCAGAAGAAGATAATGTCCGGACCGGTCACCAAGTCGCTGGTAGGATAATAGTAGCTGATTTCCTCATTGCCCGGATTATTGATACCGTCAAACAAAGAGATAGGCCACAGCCAGGAAGAGAACCAAGTATCCAAGCAGTCTTCGTCTTGACGAAGGTCTTCCTGTTTAAGACCGGCATTACCCGTTTTCTCTTTTGCCAAAGCCAAGGCTTCTTCGGGAGTGGCAGCCACTACATAGCCACCTTCCGGCAAGAAATAGGCAGGAATACGGTGTCCCCACCACAACTGGCGGCTGATACACCAGTCCTTGATATTTTCCAGCCAGTTCTTGTACGTGTTCTTATATTTGGCAGGATAGAACTTCAATTCATCATTCATTACCGGCGGCAAAGCCATGTCGGCAAAGTGCTGCATCTTCAGGAACCATTGCATGGAAAGCTTCGGTTCGATGGGCACATTGGTACGTTCGGAGAAACCTACCTTGTTGGTATAGGCTTCCACTTTTTCCAGCAATCCGGCAGCAGCCAGGTCCTTCTCAATCTGCTCGCGCACATCGAAACGGTCCATGCCGATATACAAGCCGGCAGCTTCACTAAGCGTTCCGTTATCATTGAAGATGTCGATGCTCGGCAGGTTATACTTTTCACCCAGCATGTAGTCGTTCACATCATGGGCAGGGGTTACCTTCAGGCAACCGGTACCGAACTCGATGTCTACATAATCGTCCTCAATGACCGGAATCACGCGTCCTACCAACGGAACAATCACCTTCTTGCCCTTCAACCAAGTATTCTTGGAGTCATTCGGATTGATACACATGGCAGTATCTCCCATGATGGTTTCGGGACGGGTGGTAGCAACCACTGCATAACGTCCTTCGGGGTCACCTTCTACCATGTACTTCAGATAGTACAGCTTGCTGTGTTCTTCCTTGTAGATAACTTCCTCGTCACTAAGAGCAGTCAGCGCCTTCGGGTCCCAGTTCACCATGCGGACACCACGGTAAATCAAACCTTTGTTATACAAGTCGACAAAGACCTTGAGCACGCTTTCACTGCGTTTCTCGTCCATAGTAAAAGCCGTACGGTCCCAATCGCAGGAAGCGCCCAGCTTGCGGAGCTGCTTCAAGATGATGCCACCGTGTTCATCGGTCCATTCCCAGGCGTGCTTCAAGAACTCGTCGCGGGTAAGGTCCGTCTTCTTGATGCCTTGTGCGGCAAGCTTATTCACCACCTTGGCCTCGGTAGCAATGGATGCATGGTCGGTTCCCGGCACCCAGCAGGCATTCTTGCCTTCCATACGGGCGCGGCGTACCAGAATATCTTGTATGGTATTATTAAGCATGTGTCCCATATGCAACACACCAGTGACGTTGGGGGGCGGGATGACGACGGTGTAAGGCTCACGACCATCGGGTTTCGAACTGAATAATTTGTGGTCCAACCAATACTGGTACCACTTTCCCTCCACGTCAGCGGGATTGTACTTACTTGCTAATTCCATGTTTTTAAATCTCTATAATTAATTTATTGCGAATAACGGGCGCAAAATTAATGAATTAAAATTTAAATATATATTTTTGTCCCTACAAAACAGTATATAAAATGAGGGGGAAGCTAAAAATCCGGTATGTCATATTAATCGTGTTACTGTCTGTCACATGGGCAACACAGCTCATACCAAGTTTGGGAGAAGTATATGCGCAGTCTGTATATCCGGTAATCTCCCATATTCTGTCCTCCTTTTCAAAACTCATACCTTTTGCCGTAGGCGACTTGTTTATTTTCCTCAGCATCATCGGACTCCTTTTCAATCCCATCAGGGCACGCTATATCCAGAAAAAGAAGTGGAAACAGATTCTGCTGAACGAGATGGAATACTTGCTGTGGATATACGTATGGTTCTATCTGGCATGGGGACTGAACTACTCACAGAAAGATTTCTACGGCAGGACAAACATACCTTATACTGCCTATACTCCCGAAATCTTCCGGACATTTGTAGACAACTATATAGACAAGCTAAACGCTTCTTATACGGACATCACCTCCATTGACGAGCCACTTGTCTGCCGGGAAAGCGTATACGGATACAACCAAATCAGTGATACGCTGGGGGTACACCGCCCTCCTCACTCTTCTCCACGTGTGAAAACCATGCTTTTCACCCCGTTCATTTCCATGGTAGGCGTCACGGGAAGCATGGGACCCTTCTTCTGCGAATTTACACTGAACGGTGATTTGCTCCCGTCGCAATATCCCGCTACTTATGCCCACGAGCTGGCCCACCTACTGGGCATCACCAGTGAGGCTGAAGCAAACTTTTACGCTTATCAAGTCTGTACCCGTTCGCAAGTGAAAGAGATTCGTTTCAGCGGGTATTTCTCTGTACTCTCACATGTGCTGGGTAACGCCCGCAGGCTGATGACCGAAGAAGAATACGCAGAGCTTTTCAGCCGGATACGTCCTGAAATCATAGAACTGGCCCAAAAGAATCAACAATACTGGATGGAGAAATACAGTCCACTCATCGGAAACATTCAGAACTGGGTGTATGACTTGTACCTGAAAGGAAACAAGATTCAAAGCGGACGCAAGAACTATTCGGAAGTAATAGGCTTGCTTATCTCATACGAAGAATGGAAAAACTAAATTTCAAAACCATGCATACAAGAAAAGAACAGATGGAGGCCTTCGGCCGCTTCCTCGACATACTCGACGAGCTCCGCGAGAAATGTCCCTGGGACCGCAAGCAGACCAACGAAAGTCTGCGCCCCAATACTATCGAAGAGACTTATGAACTTTGTGACGCCTTGATGCGCGATGACAAGAATGACATCTGCAAAGAGTTGGGCGATGTGTTGCTGCATGTGGCTTTTTACGCAAAGATAGGCTCCGAAACCGATGATTTCGATATGAAAGACGTATGCGACCGTCTTTGTGAGAAACTTATTTTCCGCCATCCCCATGTCTTCGGCGATGTAAAGGCCGAAACCGCAGGCCAGGTTTCTGAAAACTGGGAACAACTAAAATTGAAGGAAAAAGATGGGAACAAAACAGTGCTGAGCGGTGTACCCGCTGCCCTACCCTCACTCATCAAGGCCTATCGTATCCAAGACAAGGCCCGCAATGTAGGATTTGACTGGGAGGAACGCGAGCAAGTGTGGGATAAGGTAAAAGAAGAAATCCAGGAATTCCAGGCTGAAGTCGCCCACATGGATAAAGAAAAGGCTGAAGCCGAATTCGGCGATGTCATGTTCAGCCTCATCAATGCTGCCCGCCTCTACAAAATCAATCCGGACAATGCACTGGAACGCACCAACCAGAAGTTCATCAACCGATTCAACTATGTAGAAGCACACAGCATCAAGAAGGGTAAAAATCTCCATGACATGACGCTGGAAGAAATGGATAAGCTATGGAATGAAGCGAAAGCATTGGAAAAAGAAAGCAAACAAGATGATTCTTCTAAAGGTCAGGTTTAGCTGGCTAAAGCGAGGTATCTATCATTAACAAAAGAAGGTTGCTCACATCATTGTGGCAACCTTCCTTATTTGTATTCATTCACTATTCATCTTTTTCCTTGTGTTTTTCGTGGAGAAGCATCCCCCTTTTTATGCATGCCTTTCAGTAATTCACGGTGGAAACGCATTTCAGCCCTTTGCACCAGATAAATCTTTTTACAAGGCAATATTTTCTTGAACTTATCAAAGTAGGTCTTGTCCAACCGGTCAGAAGCGATACGGGCATCATATACACCTTCCATAATTTCCTCATACTGGGCTTCGGTTGTTTTTTCATCTTTCCCTTGTCGGAGCAACTTCCAAGCCTCGTCATTTAGCTGCTTTTTCCGGTCCTGCAATTCAAAATACAATGGGAAGAACTTGGCTGCCTCCTCACTCGTCAGTCCGGCTTTCTCCGTTATAAACGCTTTTTGTTTGGCACGAAACTCTTCAGGTGACAGATGCTGGTCACATCCATCGCTAGCCCAAAGCAGAGGCATAATGCCACATATCATAACCAATAAAACAATTAGTTTCTTCATTTTTAAATAGTTGAGTGTTGTTACCTTATTCTGCATCAGAGTCTGCCAAATAAACATACAATGAATAATCATCCAGCATGGAATTCTCTACGGCCATATTAATATATTCCATTTCTGTTTCCGTATCATCAGCAGCCATACGCTCTACAGAGGGAGTATGCTCCGAAGAAGCTACACGGATAATCAATGCCGCACCTATAAACATGGCGGTCATATACAACCAAGGCCTTACCTTCTGCCACATTGTAGGCTCTGTCTGCACAGCAATGAGTTTCTCTTTTTCGGGAAGCCGGTTCATTACCTCTGAAGTAAGATTCTCAAAGTAGCCTTCAGGAACGCGGAAAGGATTTTCCGTCCCTATCTTTTTCTGTATTTTATCTTCTTCTTTCATAAGCTTTCTCCTTTCTGTTTAATTAGACATTGTTTTGTGGCAAAGGTTTAATACTCCTCACCCAAAAACTTTTCTATTTTCTTCACGGCATGGTGATAGGAAGCCTTCAAGGCACCTACGGAAGTACCAAATATATCGGACATCTCTTCGTATTTCATTTCCTGGTAATACTTCAGGTTAAACACCATACGTTGTTTTTCCGGCAAGGCAAGCAAGGCTTTTTGCAAAGCCATCTCTGCTTTATCACCGGAGAAGTAAGGATCACTTTCAAGCTTTTGAAGTGCATCTGCCTCGGGGTCATCCAAAGAGACTGTGGAAGCAGCCCGTTGTTTGTTCAGAAAAGTGAGGCATTCATTCAAGGCTATGCGATAGAGCCAGGTAGAGAGTTTAGCCTCTGCCCTGAAATAATCTATATTAATCCATGCTTTAATGAAAGTATTCTGAAGTAAATCATTGGCATCTTCATGAGAGAGGACCATACGACGAATCTGCCAATACAACTGCTCGCTATATTGGGTAACAATCATCTCAAATCCCCGCTTTTGTGTGCTTTCTTCTTGTAGAAGAGCCAACACTTCGCGTTCATTATAGGAAGGGGTCATAAATTTCTATTCGCATTTGTTGTTTTAGACTGCCAAAGATACGAAAAGTTTAATTCATACCGATACACAAAGTGTTTCTTTGGCAAGCTGAGTATCCGGAAAAATAGCGGATGCTTCTTGAAGCAAGATATTTTCATCTTCGTATCGTGCCGAAAAATGTCCTATCAACAACTTCTTCACTTCAGCCCTCCTGGCTATTTCAGCCGCTTGTGCAGCAGTTGTATGAAATGTTTCTTTGGCACGTGGCGCATCCTCATTCGCAAATGTCGCCTCATGAAAAAGTAAATCAACCCCTTTTATCTGCTCCACGATAGAAGGAAGATAGATGGTATCCGAGCAATAAGCATAACTGCGGGACGGAGCAGAAGGACGGGTCAACAAGTTGTTGGAAACAGTTTTTCCCTCCGGTGTCACGTAATCGGCCCCATTCTTTATACGATTCAATTCGTATACCGGCACTTGGTAGAAATCGACCATTTCACGGATAATATGGTTAGGACGCCGCTTTTCTGCAAACAAAAAACCACAACACGGCATACGATGACGCAAAGGAATGGTAGTAACCGTCAACGAACGGTCTTCATAAATCAGCATCGGTTCTTTCGTATCAAACTCATGGAAAAGGACCTTGTACGTCATCTGCCTATTAAAAAAATCCAGCATAGGTGTCAGTAATGTTTCCAGCCCTTTGGGAGAATGGATATGCAACTCTGCTGTACGTCCTAAAAGGTTTAGTGTAGAAATCAGTCCTAATAAGCCAAAACAATGGTCTCCATGCAAGTGAGAGATAAAAATATGATTCAAACGTGAAAACTTCAGATGTGATTTACGGAACTGCAACTGCGCCCCTTCCCCACAATCAATCATAAACAACTTGTCGCGCACGTTCACAATTTGAGACGTAGGGAAATGACGCGTTGTGGGTAAAGCGGAACCACAACCAAGAATATGTAACTCAAATTTTTCCATTCCAAACCTTCCGAACTGATTTCTACTCCTTGATTTATAGAAGAGCCTTTATCTCTGAAACTCCAAAGGATATTTCAAAAGTTTCTCCGGATTTATTCCCTTTATACAGATAGCCCACCCCTTTATCACACTTCACACATACTTCCAAGAACATGTGCAAGGCTGGATCGGAGGAGTTCAAAGAGTTCTTCACATTTGCCTTCATCTGTTCGGCATTTTCCTTCAAAGCAGACATCTGTACTACAGATTCGTCAATCGTATAATGATAAAGCACCTTATCCGACTCGATTGTCAGTTTATTGAGCATAGTGGCTTCATCCACCTGCATCGGGCACGATACGTTGGTCATCTTCACTTGCTCTTCCAGTTTCTTCTCGTCACTGCTGTCGGCAGATGCACCACCACCATTCAATATATCTTTCAAGTCCTGAGTAGTCAGATAACATTCCACTTCGTTACCGGATGTCTTTCCTTTATATATGAACTTTATACCGGAATCAGTACCGACAACCAAATCCAGCATCTCTTTAATGGACCCTTGTGGATTACCGAACATAACAGTCACAGCAGACTTCATTGCATCAGGATTCTCTTTCAAAGCGTCTATATTGAGGAAACTTTCATTCATAAGCAGTACATATACCACATCCGCCCCATCAAAAGTAATACTGGATATTTCGCCGGAAGCTCCCATATCCATGGGACATTGTTTGTTGGCAGCTGCGATAGCCAGCTTGAGTTTAGACTTCTGGCCGCATGCGGTTAGTAACATCAGCGACAGGCAAGTGAACAACACCATCTTCCCTGCATTTTTGAACATGTTTTTCATAATAAATGAAAATTAAATTATTGAATATTTCTATGATTGCAAAAGTAACCACCCTGCAAAGATAAACATTTATGGAAAAACCATCCTTAATTCCATAAAATTCTATTGACAAATCATAAAAAAGAAGGGCACTTGTTTGCGCAAGTACCCTTCCTTCATTTATAGAACGGAGTAATTATTTCTTTCCAGCTTCCATCTGTTCCTTCAAGGCAGCCAAAGCATCAATGTCACCCAGAGTAGTAGATGCAGCCTGGTTTTGGATAGCAGGAGCAACGTCTTCTCTCTTACCGGTTGACTTCTTAGTAGCAGCCTTCTTTTCAGCTCTTTCTTCTGCCTTTGCAGCATCTTCGAAGATACGGCTGTGAGAAAGGATGATACGCTTAGCGTCCTTGTTGAACTCAATTACCTTGAATTCAAGCTTCTCGTCCAACTGAGCTTGTGATCCGTCTTCCTTAACGAGGTGCTTCGGAGTAGCGAAGCCTTCTACACCATAAGGCAGAGCAACTACAGCACCCTTATCCAGCATTTCGATGATAGTACCTTCGTGTACAGAACCTACTGTAAATACAGTTTCGAATACATCCCAGGGATTTTCTTCGAGTTGCTTGTGGCCAAGGCTCAAGCGACGGTTTTCCTTGTCGATTTCCAGAACTTGTACGTCGATGTCTGCACCAATCTGAGTGAATTCAGACGGATGTTTAACCTTCTTCGTCCAAGACAGGTCAGAGATGTGAATCAAGCCGTCAACACCTTCTTCGATTTCAACGAATACACCGAAATTAGTGAAGTTACGAACCTTTGCAGTGTGCTTGCTGCCGATAGGATACTTCTCTTCGATAGTTTCCCACGGGTCAGACTTCAGCTGCTTGATACCCAAAGACATCTTACGTTCTTCGCGGTCCAAAGTCAGGACTACTGCCTCTACTTCGTCACCTACCTTCATGAAGTCTTGTGCAGAACGCAAGTGTTGTGACCAAGACATTTCAGATACATGAATCAGACCTTCAACACCCGGAGCGATTTCGATGAATGCACCGTAGTCAGCCATAACTACAACTTTACCCTTCACGTGGTCGCCAACCTTCAGGTTAGCATCCAGTGCATCCCAAGGATGCGGAGTGAGTTGCTTCAAGCCGAGAGCGATACGCTTCTTCTCATCATCGAAGTCAAGGATAACGACGTTGAGTTTCTGGTCGAGTTCAACCACTTCTTTCGGATCGCTAACACGGCCCCAAGAAAGGTCTGTAATGTGAATCAAACCATCTACGCCACCCAAGTCGATAAATACACCATAGGAAGTGATATTCTTAACGGTACCTTCGAGAACTTGTCCTTTTTCGAGTTTACCGATGATTTCCTTCTTCTGTTGTTCCAGTTCGGCTTCGATAAGAGCCTTGTGGGAAACAACCACATTCTTGAATTCCTGGTTGATCTTAACAACCTTGAATTCCATAGTTTTGCCAACGAATACATCGTAGTCGCGGATAGGCTTCACGTCGATTTGAGAACCCGGCAAGAAAGCTTCGATGCCGAATACGTCTACAATCATACCACCCTTTGTGCGGCACTTGATGTAACCCTTGATAATTTCTTCGTTTTCCAAAGCTGCGTTTACGCGATCCCAAGAACGGGTAGCACGAGCTTTACGGTGAGACAGAACGAGCTGTCCTTTCTTGTCTTCCTGGTTTTCGATGTATACCTCAACAGTATCACCAACCTTCAGTTCAGGATTGTAACGGAATTCACTCATCGGAATGATACCGTCTGATTTGTAACCGATGTTCACAACTACTTCACGCTTGTTCATTGCGATTACGGTTCCATCAACTACCTCGCGGTCGTTAACCTTGTTCAACGTATTGTCATACGCCTTTTCCAGTTCTTCGTGGCTTGCACTGGCTACTGATTCGCCGTTCTCATAAGCATCCCAGTTGAAGTCTTCAATAGGAGCTACATTCTTTAAATTTTCCATTAATAAATAAATTGTTTAACTCGTTAATTAAGTGAGACTTTATGTTGACTCATTGTAAATCGGGCGCAAAGATAGAAGTATTTTCTTGAACTACAAAACAAAAAGCATTCAAAACAGCAGTGGAATAATCAATTAAAGAATAAAAAAAATGTTACCTTTGCATCGTTTCATTTATACATAATCTCAATAATTTATCATGAAAAAGATAATCGCATGCATTTCCATCATTTGCTATACATTATTATGTTATAGCCAAAATCAGACAACGGACAACAACTACCGTACGCAAAAGAACATTTCCTATCTTCATCCCGGCGAAAAGGACAGTTATAAGCTGGAGCGTTGTAAGCTCGACCTCCATTATCCTACTGATAAAAAAGGATTTGCCACCCTTATCTGGTTCCACGGCGGAGGACTGGAAGCCGGAGAAAAACATTTTCCGAAGGAGTTCCTGGAGCAAGGCTACGCCGTGATAGCCGTAAACTACCGACTCAGCCCGCGTGCCCAAAATCCTGCCTACACGGAAGATGCCGCAGAGGCCGTTGCTTGGACTTTCGAGAATATAGAAGAATTCGGAGGAGATAAAGACAAAATATACATAGCCGGTCATTCAGCCGGTGGTTATCTCAGCCTGATGCTCAACTTGGATAAAAGCTATCTGGCAAAGTGGAACATCGATGCCAACAATCTGGCAGGCGCTTTCCCCATCAGCGGACAGACCACCACCCACTACACCATCCGCAAGGAACGGGGATTGCCTTCCGACACTCCGATTATAGACAAATATGCCCCTTCCAATAACGTAAGAAAAGACGCTTCGCCCATGATACTTATTACCGGTGACAAAGAGCTGGAGATGCTGGCACGCTACGAGGAAAACGCCCACCTATATGCCCTCCTCAAAGCATTGGGACAAAAAACCGTCCTCTATCAGATGGAGGGATTTGACCACGGTACGGTGGCCGCTCCCGCATGTACCTTGATAAACAGCTATATGAAGAAGGCAGGCAAGAAGTAACCACTACCCTTGCCTTTCTTTTACGTATGCCAATGCCGCTCCTATTGCTGTTCTATATTCAGCATAGGGCGGTATATGAAAATGTACATGATAGATGGCTTCCATTTTAGAAAACACCTCCCGGCACTGGGGCAGTTGGGTGAGATTTCCTATCAGAACGAAATCCTTGATAGGACTGTTCAAAGCTGACAGTACAGCAGCTCCTCCAATGGTTTGAAGTACCGTATAAATTATACCGCAGGCAATATCTTCTTGAGAAGCATTGCTATCTGCTTTCCCGAAAAGAGAGGCGGTAGCACTCACTGGCAAGTCAGGCAAAGCAGTGTTGCAAATATCACCTATCTGCAAGTTGACACGAGTTACATCCCCTTTCTCAGCCAACTCGGACACCTGATGAATATCATGAGTTTTCAACAGCAACCTCGATAATCCCTGCAAGGTACCTCCACCAATCCCCAAGCCGCCAATATGCTGCACCTTGTCTCCGTCTATTTTCACAAAAGAAGTGCCGGTACCCATGCTGACTACAATCAGTTGGTCTATATCCGTTGCATGTCTAGCTCCCAAACCATTGGCAATAAACTCATCCGTTTTGCGAGTAGGCAGTCCATATAGAGGGCTGTTGACAAATGCGCTTCCCACTCCCGTCAGCATCACCTGCTCCACATCGGCCAGCTGTATACCATTGTCATAAATATACTTACCGAATGCTCCGAATAAGGAAGTCACCGGGTCGGTAGCCGTAATAAACATTGGAGACTGTATCTGTTCTCCATTGATTCCAACGATTTTCGTGGTACTTCCACCCACATCTATTCCTATTACTATACCCATAGCTCCAAGTAATTTGCAGCAAAGTTACAAAAGAATCAATAATTGACAATTGATTAATGTGATAATGTGCCAATATGCTAATTGGCTAATTGGCTGCGCTATGTTTATGCTACGCCATCACGCCCTGGTCATTGACACATTGGCACATTAATCACATTACCACATTGCTATCTGTTAAACAGTTCGAAGGTAAATTTGCAACCTATTTCCTGATACTTCCAGTTTGCAAAGCTGGCAAACAAGCCAAAGTCAAATATATGTGTACCAATGCCATACCCTACTTCCAGATAAGGTTTCAAGTGAGGAACCACCAATGCATTCAGATACAGACGTTCATTCAATACATATTGGGTATATTTCATCAGATGGCGGAGCAGGAGGAAAGGCGCTTCATAGGTAAGGTGTCCGCGGATATATTTACGGGAAGAGTTATACCAGCGGCCGTCCAGCAACTGGAACACCCCGCCAATATCATCACTCCAACCCATAGGAAGATTGGAACGCCGCAAATTGGCAAAGTCCACAAAGTACAGTTCCTTCTGATTGGTAAACTCTCCCCAACCAAAACGCCAATAAATATCACGCATCAAGCCCAAAGAAACCTGATGCTGCAAATCAATCTCTACACGCTCGTACGAACCACTGCTCTGCAACACTCCACTGAGTCCCCGCTCCCAATCTACTGAGATGGAAGGATACTTGGAATGAAGATTTACTTTACGGTCGCCATTCATATAATAGTATTGTCCCGGAGTCCAGGTGAGGCGGACGCGGGGAGCAAAACTATTATAGGTATGGCGGAACTTGTTCAGGATATTCGGGTCAAAATTCGGAAAGAAGGATGAACCTCCGGAACCGACACGGGTGGCCGACTTGGTAGGCGGCATGCTCGGGTAGTTCAGTTCAAACCGGGAGCGGTTCACTTCCGTACGTCTGTGCATGGATACACCCACTTCCAGCGACAGACCGTTTACTATTTCCCAGCTATGACGCAGATTCAGATACAAATCCTTGAAATAATCCAAGTGTATCTGGTTGAAGTCAAAAATACTGTCGGGGATGGCTTTCAGGTCGTCCAGCACATCACTGCTGTAAATCCGGTTACCGTTACCAAACTCCAGATGCAATGCTGCACGCTTACGGGGCCAATAATCAAAATCGGACCTCACCCTCCAGTAAAACTCTTTTTCCTTAAAATTATAACCTATCCGGGGAACAATGCGCAGCAGGCGATCACCGGTAAAAATACGGTTGTACTTGAACTCCTGCCGATACGAAATTCCATGCTTGCCGCTATAGCTCAAAAGAAAAGGATTGATTAGTGGTGAACAGCGCACACTCCCCAATTTATCAAGGTCTACCGTATAGCGACTGATCAATGCATCTCCAATCTGCCCCCAAAACTCCAAGTTCTTATTCACCGGTTTCTTTTTCCGGGCGAGCGTATCCCGACGCAAGAAGAAATCCTGATACAGTGTCTCCTCATGCGGAGTCAAAGGAATGGGACGCAAAGTTTTAAAGTAAGCAGTATCACGTAGATAAGCATTCGTATCAGTACGCAACGTGTATGAATCGGACAAGTCATATTTACTTTTCTTCACCGACCTCCGTATATCACTGCCAGAAGTTTTCTGAATGATGTTCTTATAATCGAGTACAGCTTCATAAGTGCCATCTACCACATTTCCCAAAAAACGAAACGTTGCATCCACATCATACTGCAACGGAAGAAATTCGTCCGAATCGCCCACATTACCCATCTTCACCAGATTATTGAACCGCACCATCTCATTACGTCCGGAAAAACGCATCTCGCGTACACTCCACACGTTATCACTCACAATCAGATAACCGCCCACCAGCTGAAAGCTTTTGCTTTTTGGCATAAAACGGATTTTATACTGAAGGGCATGCCGTTCCCCCATCACCGTATCAATCCGATAGGTATAATATTTTTTGGCATTGGGTGCTAAAGGAGAGAGTAGTTTGTCATATAATAAGGTAGAAGAATAGATGTTGATGTGAAAATATTCCGGCAGCCGTCCGTCCATTTCCCAAAACTCGGAAGCAGTACCGACACTTGCCTTTACCTTCTGGTCATAGATGTCGGGAGCAGTAAAATGCAAATCGCTATAAGTTTCCATCATATATTCCCGCACCCCTTTCTTGGGCCGGAACATGGAAGGGATGTAGCGGAGAATATGATTCTTCTTACGGATATTCACCCAGCCCTTTATGTAAAGCTCAGCCTTGTAACTTTCAATAATACGTTCATAAAGGGGGGCAAAGAAGATGACTTTCTCCATGATGGAGTCTGCCGAACTCACATGTTTGTCAACCGGATAAGATACACGCTCCGCCCCTGCCTTCTGTACAAAAGAAAACAAGAAGCAAATCCAAATCCATATAAACAACAAACGTTTCAACCGCAATTTCTCCTTATAGAATCGGGACAAATATACGGAAGAATTTGTGTAATGCAAAAACATGTTCCATAAAGAAGCGGGAATGACACTTGTGACACCCTTTATTATAAAACATATGTTACGCGCGCGAGACAATAATACACAAGCACACATAGTTTGTGCGAGATAAATACGAACCTATATTAATTGTTATAAAAAGGGTGCCACAAGTGTCATGTACAGAATGATTCGTAATTGTGACACATGAAAATTACTAATCACGACGCACTAAGATTACTAATCGTGATGCGGAAAGATTACTAATCATGGCATGTAACAAACGCAAGCTTTGGGTCGTTTTTCCATAACAAGCAGGCTTTTTCAGGGGGTCTATTCTCAAAAAACACTAATATTTTCGAGAATACCCCCTAAAAAAGAGGGGGTAGTTCAGAAAAAACATGTATTTTTGCGCCCAACAACCAATAAAAGGAGAGACTTATATGTCAAAAATGCGATTTTTTGCTTTGCAAGAACTTGCCAATCGGCAACCTCTTGAAGTGACCACCCCTTCAAACAAACTGTCCGACTACTACGGCAGCCATGTCTTCGACCGTAAGAAAATGCAGGAATACCTGCCCCGTGAAGCCTACAAAGCCGTAACCGACGCCATTGAAAAAGGCACTCCCATCAACCGCGAAATGGCAGACTTGATTGCCAACGGCATGAAAAGTTGGGCAAAATCCCTCAACGTCACCCACTACACGCACTGGTTCCAACCCCTAACGGATGGAACTGCTGAAAAGCATGACGGCTTCATCGAATTCGGCGAAGGAACAGAAGTGATCGAACGTTTTTCCGGCAAACTGCTCATCCAGCAGGAACCGGATGCATCCTCTTTCCCCAACGGAGGTATCAGAAACACATTCGAAGCACGAGGATATACTGCTTGGGATGTTTCCTCACCTGCCTTTGTGGTAGATACCACACTTTGCATCCCCACTATCTTCATCTCTTATACCGGCGAAGCGCTCGACTACAAGACTCCATTGCTCAAAGCCTTGGCAGCCGTAGACAAAGCAGCGACAGACGTATGCCAGTTGTTCGACAAGAATATCACACGCGTTTATACCAATTTAGGCTGGGAACAAGAATATTTCCTCGTCGACTCGGCACTGTACAATGCCCGCCCGGACCTTTGTCTGACCGGACGTACCCTGATGGGACACTCCTCGGCCAAAGACCAGCAGCTGGAGGACCACTATTTCGGCTCCATCCCCCCACGTGTCACAGCTTTTATGAAAGAACTGGAAATCGAATGTCACAAACTGGGTATCCCGGTCAAGACCCGCCATAACGAAGTAGCTCCCAACCAGTTTGAGCTGGCGCCTATCTTTGAGAATGCCAACCTTGCCAACGACCACAACCAGCTTGTGATGGATCTGATGAAACGCATCGCACGCAAGCATCACTTCGCCGTACTGCTTCACGAAAAACCCTACAACGGCGTGAACGGCTCCGGCAAGCACAACAACTGGTCGCTTTGCACCGATACGGGTATCAATTTGTTTGCACCGGGCAAGAATCCGAAAGGGAACATGCTGTTCCTTACCTTCCTGGTAAACGTACTGATGATGGTATACAAAAACCAGAACTTGCTGCGCGCCTCCATCATGAGTGCCGGAAACAGCCACCGTCTGGGAGCCAATGAAGCGCCTCCCGCCATTCTGTCCATCTTCCTGGGCAAACAGCTGTCTTCCATCCTCGACGAGATAGCCCGCCAGATAAGCAGCAGCAAGATGACATCGGAAGAAAAGACAACACTGAAATTAGGCATCGGACGTATTCCCGAAATATTACTGGATACCACCGACCGTAACCGTACTTCTCCATTCGCCTTCACCGGCAACCGCTTTGAGTTCCGTGCCGCAGGTTCATCTGCCAACTGCGCCGCCGCCATGATTGCCATCAATGCGGCTATGGCCAATCAGCTGAACGAGTTCAAAGTATCCATCGACAAACTGATGGAAGAAGGAGTCGGCAAGGATGAAGCCATCTTCCGCATTATGAAAGAGACCATCATCGCCTCCGAGCCTATCCGCTTTGAGGGTGACGGCTACTCCGAACAATGGAAGCAGGAAGCCGCCCGCCGTGGGCTGACCAACATCTGCCACGTTCCCGAAGCCTTGATGCACTACATGGATAACCAGTCCCGTTCCGTACTCATCGGCGAACGTATCTTCAACGAAACGGAGCTTGCCTGCCGCTTGGAAGTAGAACTGGAGAAATACACCATGAAGGTACAGATAGAAAGCCGTGTGCTGGGCGACCTTGCCATCAACCACATCGTACCGACTGCCGTTATCTACCAAAACCGTCTGCTGGAAAATCTCCGTGGCCTGCGCGAGACCTTCTCTCCCGAAGAATACGAAGTCCTCAGTGCCGACCGGAAAGAGCTTGTACGCGAAATCTCCAAGCGCGTAACAGCCATCAAGGTACAAGTACGCGAAATGACCGAAGCCCGCAAAGTAGCCAACCACATGGATAACTACAAAGACAAGGCCTTCGCTTACGAAGAAACCGTACGCCCTTATCTGGAAAGTATCCGTGACCACATCGACCACCTTGAGATGGAAATTGATGATGAAATCTGGCCGCTTCCGAAGTATAGGGAGCTGCTGTTCACTAAGTAGGCCTCTCCCCTAACCCCTCCCCCGCAGGGAGGGGGATAGAGATACTACGATAAACAATTAAGTTACTACGATTTACGATTTGACGGTTTACGATTGGAGTTACTCATACAATCATAAACCCACCTGCTAATGAGCAGTTGTTTAACAATACAAACTTCAATCGTAAATCGTCTAATCGTAAATATATAGATTTTCCTTTATCTCCCCCCCTACGACATCTTTTTGTCATATTTGTGCAATATTTAATTTTTTCTTTTTACATTTGTGCTGTATAACACAGTTTTGCAGCAGTTATGGTAAAAGTAAACTTGTCTGATATTAATGTTCCGGAGTTGATTGCAGATATATGGTCTCCCTTGAATGACGAACAACGGGAATTCCTCGCCAACCACTTCACACTCCAGAACTACAAAAAAAACGAAGTCATCCATTGCGAAGGCGAGACACCTACGCATTTGATGTGTCTGCTGAGTGGAAAGGTCAAAATCTATAAAGACGGAGTCGGTGGTAGAAGCCAGATTATCCGTATGATTAAACCTGTCGAATATTTCGGTTACCGCCCTTACTTTGCAAAAACAGACTATGTCACGGCAGCATCTGCATTCGAGCCGTCTCTTGTTTGCCAAATCCCCATGACTGCCTTGATGACTCTGCTCACACAAAACAACGACCTTGCCATGTTCTTCATCAAGCAATTGTCCGTTGACTTGGGCATTGCCGATGAACGTACCGTAAACCTGACGCAGAAACATATCCGCGGAAGACTCGCAGAATCCCTGCTGTTCCTCAAAGAAAGTTATGGTTTGGAGGAAGACGGCTCCACCTTGAGTATCTATCTCTCGCGTGAAGATCTGGCCAATTTGTCAAACATGACCACTTCCAACGCCATACGTACGTTGTCACAGTTTGCCACAGAACGGTTAATCACCATCGACGGACGTAAAATCAAAATCATAGACGAAGAAAAGCTGAAGAAAATCAGCAAGATAGGATAAGGAATAAGTGACAAGGGATAAGCGATTAGGGGTTAGCATAATAAAAACACATTGTTACCATCCTAACCCCTAATCACTAATCACTAAATCAGTCCTTTCGCAGACAAATATCTTTCCGCTTCAATGGCTGCCTGGCAACCAGTTCCGGCAGCGGTGATGGCTTGACGATAGTGAGAATCAGCAACGTCTCCGGCGGCGAATACGCCCGGCACTTTCGTACGCGGTGTTCCCGGCTCGGTGACGATATAACCTACTTCGTCCGTATCTACATAAGGTTTGAAAATATCTGAGTTGGGTTTATGGCCGATAGCCAGGAAGAAACCGTCAATAGCTACATCATAGCGCTTCTCATCAGGTTCACCCATACGCTGTACCAAATGTACACCTTCCACACCGTTCTCTCCAAACAAGCCTACGGCATTATGTTCGAACAGTACTTCAATCTTGTCATGCTTCATCACACGCTCCTGCATAATCTTGGAAGCGCGAAGATAAGGTTTGCGGACAATCAGATAAACCTTGGCAGCCAGTCCGGCAAGGTAAACAGCTTCCTCGCAGGCAGTATCTCCACCCCCTACAACAGCTACCGTTTTCTTGCGGTAGAAGAAACCGTCACAAGTGGCACAAGCGCTGACACCCATTCCCGCATATTTCTTTTCATCCTCCAGCCCCAGATACTTCGCAGCGGCACCTGTAGCAATAATCAGCGTTTCAGCCTCAATCATCTTTTCGTCATCAATCGTAATCTTGTAAGGTGCTTCAGCAAGATTGGCTGCGGTAGCAACTCCATAACGCAAATCTGCACCAAAACGTTCGGCTTGCTTCCGCAGGTCTTCCATTAATTCCGGACCTCCGATACCTTGGGGATAACCGGGGAAATTCTCCACATCAGTAGTGGTTGTCAACTGGCCACCGGGCTGCAATCCTGCATAAAGTACCGGTGAAAGATTGGCACGGCCTGCATAAATAGCGGCAGTATAGCCGGCAGGACCCGAACCGATAATCAGACATTTTACTTTTTCTGTTTCCATCATTATATTATTTACTATTTGACTATTTACAATTTACTATTTAGCGCATGTCGATGACTTCAGCTGTAGGATAGGCTTTTTTGTCAAAGACAAAGAAACTATCCGGATAGGATTGTCCTGTCTGGTAGCTATCAATAAGGATAGTAGTCATATACTTACTCCCCCGTGGTGCCAAGTCCACTTGATGCAGACGATACGTATCCTTTGTCACAAACAGATAGACACTTTCAGGGTCTTTTCTCTTGTCGGCAGCAGTCATGGTGATGTAATAAACAGACTTGTCTTGCTTACCACCGACACTGCTCAACTTCAATCTGTATCCCTGCTTGTAGAGGGACAACCAAGCATACGGATTAAGAGTCTGCAATTCCTCCTGCGTAGGTTCCGATACATTCACCTCATCTGCCGAAGCCACATAGCTCCACTGCGTATGTCCGTCAAACCAAGTCTTCATTCCCTCGGTCTCAACCACAAACTTCTCACCTTCCAGATAGAGAACTCCCGCATAAGAGCCTTGTTGTTCGTTCACGGTAAACGCCAGCTTCACCCCTCCCGCTTTCCGAAAGGCTTCGGCTGTACGCTCCAATATATTCTTGGCATCCGGTTGTTGTGCCGACATCGGCACAGCAAACAACAGCAATAGCACACCAAGTAAAAGCTTATCAAGTTTCATCATTCTATAAATAACCATTCCTTATTGCAAATTGTTTAACCGCATTTCCAGGTCGCTCTCATCTATACAGAACACCTCACGCGCCTTACTACCTTGCGCCGGTCCCACAATCCCCGCTTTCTCCAACTGGTCCATGATGCGGCCGGCACGATTATAACCGATGGCAAACTTACGCTGAATGAGCGATGTGGAACCCTGCTGGTGAATAACAACGAGACGGGCTGCATCCTCGAACAAAGGATCGAGACGTCCCATATCCACATCCCCCAAATCACCTCCTGCATTTTCATCCACATATTCGGGCAGATAGAAAGCAGTGGGGTAACTCTGCTGGCGGGCGATAAACTTCGTAATCTCCGCCACTTCGGGCGTATCGATAAAGGCACACTGCACACGCACCGGGTCAGCTCCCTGCAGGAATAACATATCACCGCGGCCTATCAGCTGGTTGGCTCCCGGACGGTCGAGGATGGTACGCGAATCGACCATTGCCGATACACGGAAGGCGATACGCGCCGGGAAGTTGGCTTTAATCGTACCCGTAATGATGTTTGTTGTCGGTCGCTGTGTAGCGATAATCATATGTATACCCACGGCACGCGCCAACTGGGCGATACGTGCGATGGGCAGTTCCACATCCTTACCGGCTGTCATAATCAAGTCACCGAACTCGTCGATAACGACTACGATATAAGGCATGAACTTATGCCCCTTTTCCGGATTCAGACGACGGTTGATGAACTTCTCGTTATACTCCTTGATATTGCGCACATGGGCAGCTTTCAGCAAGTCATAGCGAGTATCCATCTCCACACAGATAGAGTTCAAGGTCTGCACCACCTTCGTGACGTCTGTAATGATGGCATCTTCCCCGTCGGGCAATTTCGCGAGGAAGTGATGCTCAATCACGGAGTAGATGCTGAATTCTACCTTCTTGGGGTCTACCAGCACAAACTTCAGCTCTGCCGGATGCTTCTTATATAATAAGGAGGTGATGATGGCATTCAACCCCACGGACTTACCCTGACCGGTAGCACCGGCAACGAGCACGTGCGGCATCTTGCACAAATCCACCATAAACACTTCATTCGTAATCGTCTTACCCAGTGCGATGGGCAAGTCGTAAGTAGACTCCTGGAACTTCTTGCTGCCGATAATACTCTGACCGGATACAATCTTCGGATTGGAGTTGGGCACTTCGATACCAATCGTACCCTTTCCCGGAATGGGAGCGATGATACGGATGCCGAGCGCCGAAAGGCTGAGGGCAATATCATCTTCCAGACCGCGTATCTTCGAAATGCGGACGCCCTGCTCGGGAGTGATTTCATACAGTGTCACCGTAGGACCTACCGTCGCCTTAATGGTACTGATTTCTATACCGAAACTACGCAGAGTATTGATAATCTTATCCTTGTTCGCGTTCTGCTCTACCATGTCAATGGTCGGACCATTGTCATCGTAATGCTTCATCAAGTCTATTGTGGGGTAATGATAGTTTTCCAAATCCAGACGGGGATTGTACGGCTCCTTCTCCGTTCCCACATACTCCTCCTCTTCAGCCTTCTCAACCTGGAATGCCGGCTCCTTCTCTACCGGCTGTTCCCGAAAAGGGGGTACCGGCTCCGGTACAGGAGTCTCAAAAGTCATGGTAACGTCCTCATCCGCAGACTTGGCAGGCTTTATCTTTCCATCACTTCCACCCAAGTCAAGGGTGATTTCATTCAGCGATTCGGGCTCTTCTTCCTCTGTGGCAATCTCCTCCTCCTTTTCAAGAACCTTTTCCGGCTCCGCAGCTTCCGGTGTCGGAGCAGCCGCCTTTTCCTTTGCACCCCAAGAGGTCTTGAACTCTTCCGGCGTTTCACCCTGCACACTTTCCGCCTTCTCCTTACGCTTCAAGAAGCTGAGACTGAACAATCTGCGCAACCAGATGACAGTCCGTGCACTCAGATAGATGAGGAAGCAGATGGCAGTTACCAACAATAGCAGCCATACTCCCGGCACACCGACTTGAGACACAAGCCAGTTGCTGACATTGTATCCGTGCATACCGCCCAGATAGAGGAAAGAGTCCTTGTACTGGTCTACAAACACAAAACCGAAAAATACCGAGAACCACACCAGCATCAACGAACAGCCGATGAACCACTTCCACAAACGCACCACACGCACCCGCATCAGCTTCAATCCCGCCACAGCCAGGAACACGAGAATCAGGAAAGACGATACGCCGAAACAATCATTTATCAGATAGCTGGCCAACTGCGCACCGCGGCTACCGGCGTAGTTCTTCACCCCATTATTGGTGGAAATCAGCTCCTGCGCACTGCCTCCGTCAATGATGCTCTGGTCTGCCGCTCCCGTGAAAAAGAACGACGAAAAGGCGAGCAACAAATAAACCGAAAAGATTACCAGTACCAAGCCGATAACGAAATGAACAGTTTCACTTCTAAATAACGCTGCCACTTTCCCAAAAAACGAGAGTGACAGCTCCGTATCTTTAGCTGTTGAATTTTTCTTTGCCATATTTTTTAAATAACTATTGAGAATTGATTGCAAAAATAATAAAAACTATCCTTCTGCCGCGTTGTTTTCATTCTTTAATTTCTCGTCTGCCGATTATAGGTATTCCTAATCTACAACTGTAGTTTTATCGCATGTTTTACTTACATGCTTGCATGAAATGACATATCGCACTAATTTACAACAAATTGCGCCATGCAAGCAGACCTCATGCAAGCATGCAGGCAGATTTTGCCTACATGACGCAATCCATGCAAGCCCTATACGCATCAACCTACTCTTTTTCCTTCAAAAAATAAATCGGCTGTTTCTGCAACCCTTTGTTCACCAACACATTCTCCTCACAAAGACGACGAATCTGCCGCGTCGCAGTCGTGCGGGTCATGCCGCAAATCGACTGTACAACACTGCGGGTGATGAACTCATTCTTACGTAGATAGTTCACCACTTTTTGCTTCACCTCATCATCCGTCAGCCTCTTTTTCGTGAGATTCCGCAATTTCAGCGGCTTTACCTTCAATACTCCTATCTCACTGCGCAGCGCCTTGTCCGGTCTGAAAGTGATGTTTTTCAACTTCACCTTAGTACTTTTCCGCTTTGTCTCCAGTGTCACCGGTTCCGTGCAGGTCAGCGTGGGAACAAAGTAACCGATGCCGTCCAAATGTACCTGCCTGCCCTCCCCCAGCTCGCGTCCCACAAAATGCGACAAAGCATCGAGTACCGCCAGTACATCCGTCTCGGTCAGCGAGCAGTATTCTTGTATATGCCTGCGCAGCTCATCGGTCGTCGTGGAGCCGTTCAGTTTAATCCGGGGATGCAGGGTCAGTTCTTCCCCTTGTTTATCCTTCGTTTTCGGGTTTTCGTACCAATCAAATAAAATTGCCATATTCTTTCCTCCATTTTTAGATTCATTTCTGTTGCTGTCTGCAGGTTTCGCTCATGCAAAGTACCGGCTTTTATTAGGCAGAGCATAGGTCTTCCTTACGCAAAGAAGCGTTCTTCCTTCTGCTGAAAGCTTATCAACAAAAGATGCGCACAGCTGTGGTTCACCTTCTTCATATTTGTGATACACCTTCTTCACAACTATGAGAAAGACATTCCACGACTGTGCGCAACTACAAACTACAGAGGCAAAGATAATGAAAAGCAGGGGGCTTGGCAAAGGAATGCTAATCTTTTTCAATAGCAAGCATTATTTTCCGAATAGAACACTTTACAGTCCCGATAAATCCACTTTATAAAAAGTCGGAGCAACATTGCTTTTCTCGAAGAACATCGCCATATAGATCGGGGCATAGATAATCTTACCTGCGACGCGCAGATTACCGTTGTTGAACACAACTGCTTCGGAGAAGTCGTATTCCTCGCAATCCATGATGTTGGACAAAGCGCGGTGTGTCTCGTAATCTTTACCTGATTTTACCTCAATAGGCAGTACCTTACCCTCAAGCTCAATAACAAAATCCAATTCACCGCGCTTCTTGTTGTTGTAATAGTAGGGAACAATGCCGTGAGCCACCAACTCCTGCGCTACGGCATTCTCGTAAATTGAACCGAAATTGATGTCCTTATCACCTTTTATAATCCGCATCTGAATGCCCTCGGCATATTGGCTGGCCAGCAGTCCGATATCACTTTGGAAGAGTTTGAACAGATTGCGTGAACGTGCAAGCAGGAGCGGCATTTTCGGCTCCTCCACATTATAGACGGGTAGCGCCACGCCCGCGTTCGTCAGCCATAAAAAACTGTTCTCGACCCGGTCGAACTTTGCGTGCTCATTCAATCGTTTCAGTATGAAGCGTTTGTTTTTAGCGTTTAGCTCAGGGGGAATAAGATTAAAAATCTCCTCGATGTAGAGTTTGTTATTAGGATCATACTGGGCGATGTCACGTTTGTACAGACGAATGATATCCTGCTGCACAGTCATCACCTCTTGCAGGTTGTTACTCTCGAGATATTTGCTCACGACCGCAGGCATACCGCCCACAACAAGATAGAGCCGGAACAGCTCCATAATTTTGCCGTGGACAAACTCATCGACGGCAGTGCGATTCCGCCATGCCTCATGCAATGCCCCGATAACGGCGTCATTTATACCCACACACGAAATAAACTCCTCGAAATCGAGTGGGAACATATCCTTTACACCCATGTAGCCAACCGGTTCCGAGCGCAGGTCTTTCAATTCTACGCCCAGCAACGAACCGCTCAAGATGTAACGATACGAACCGTCATCCACCAGAAACTTAATTGCCGTAACAATATCGGGACATTGCTGTACTTCGTCGAAAAAGACGAGCGTTTCACCCTTGATGAGCGGCACGGAGGTGATTGCCGATAGACGGAGCAGAATATCACCGCTGCTCTTTGCTCCCTTGAACAAATCCACCGCTTCGGGCATCTCGACGAAATTGACTTCAATGAAACTTTTAAACGTCTTACCGAACTGACGAATGGAATATGTCTTACCTATTTGTCGTGCTCCGGTAATAAGCAGGGCGTTACGGTTAGTTTCGTAGTAATTGCGAATGTAATCATCTATCTTTCTTTTTATCATAACCTATTCTTGTTTATTCGATTATTAAATGCAATAATCACACTATGCCTCTTTTCCATTGCAAATATAAAGGATTTATGCCACTTTTCCAAGATTTACGCCTACACAAATTGCCGTTTTTCCAATTTAGTAACAGTATCCAAATGCATGCTTTATATGCCCACCGAAGAGGAACTGCAGAACAAGATTGAAAGACAGAAAAACTTTTACCGGTTGCAGCACACGGAAAAATCAATAGAGTAACGACGTATGGTGAAAAGATTGGTTATAATGACGAACACTCAACAACACTAATATCAAGCATGAAGATAGCAATAAAAAACATCCCGTCACATAATTGGAAACATTTTGTATACAGAGAGACGGGAGCAATGCCCTATATTTGCAACCGGTCAATCAATCACCGGCCATGAAAAACAGGTAGTTTATGAGAAATTTCATTGTATTATGCTTATTGGCATGTCTGGCATCATGTACAGACAAAAAAGAATTCCAGACAATAAGAGAACGAATCGATTTATCAGGAAATTGGAACAGTTCATTAGGGAACTGCACATTGCCCGGTACGACGGATGAAAACAAGTTGGGAGACGGCAGGCATCCCACCAATGTAACCTCCCAGTTGACACGGACTTATCCCTACTCCGGCATCGTAGAATATGAAAAAGATGTTGAAATTCCCGTACAGATGGAAGGGAAACGCCTGATACTTTTCATGGAGCGTACAAAACCCAGCACTCTCTGGATAGATGGAGACAGTATAGGCACGTTGGGACATATCTATGCACCTCACTGCTATAGCCTGCCGGCCTTGGCACCCGGCAGCCACCATATAAAGATACGCATTGACAATTCCCCCAGCTCCGTACCAGCCGAAATCCAAAGCTCGCATGCCTGGACCGACGGCACACAAACCAACTGGAACGGTATTCTGGGCGACTTCTACATCGAAGCGACCCCACACACCTATCTCAAGCAGGTACAAGTCTACCCATCTGTAAAGGAGAAAAAGGCCCGCATCCATGTAAACATATACAGCGATTCAGAGCAATCGGGCATAGTGACCCTTTCTGCCAAGACGTGGAACACCCAACAAGAACACCAGTTGCCGGACATGGAAAAACAAGTCGGCTTGAGCAAAGGTGAAAATAAGATAGAACTGACGCTCGACATGGGCAACCGGATGCAGACATGGAGCGAATTCCACCCCACACTTTATGCACTGAACGTGACCCTTGCCACAAACGAGGGTAAAGACAATATAATAACAGATTTCGGTATGCGCGACTTTGCCACCGAAGGTACTCAGTTCACCATAAACGGCTTCAAGACCTTCTTGCGCGGCAAACACGACGCTTGCGTATTCCCACTTACCGGATATGCGCCGATGGATGTAAAGTCCTGGCGAAAAGTTTTTCAGACAGCCAAGAGTTATGGCATCAACTACTACCGTTGCCATTCCTACACCCCGCCCCGCGCCGCTTTTGCCGCTGCCGACATCGAGGGTATCTATTTCCAAGCCGAGTTGCCTTTATGGGGAAGCATTTCACCGGACAACCATCGCTTGAATGACTTCTTGCTGAACGAAGCCTATATGACCCTCGACTACATGGGCAATCACCCCTCATTCACCATGTTGGGACTGGGCAACGAGTTGGGTGGCGACGTTGACCTGATGCGCAATTGGCTGGACGGATTCAGAAAACATGACAACCGCCATCTCTATTCGTTCGGTTCCAACAACTTCCTGGGTTGGGGAGGTGCCATAGACGGTGAAGATTATCTGACAACCTGCCGGGTAGGAGGAGGCGAAGGCTATACAACGCACGTACGCAGTTCGTTTGCCTTTGTCGATGCCGAAAAGGGAGGTATCTTGAACAACACCCGTCCCAATACCCGTGCGGATTATACTGCTGCCATAGCGAAATCTCCCCGACCGGTCATCAGTCACGAAACCGGACAGTTCCAAATTTATCCCGACTACAAGGAGTTGGAGAAATACACCGGCGTATTGCATCCATATAACTTGGAGATATTCCGTGACCGGCTCAATGAAAATGGACTGCAGAACCAGATTGACGCATTCCATCAGGCCACCGGCCGGTTTGCCGTCGAATGCTACAAGGCTGATATTGAATACGGCCTGCGCACTGCCGGTTTAGGCGGATTCCAGATGCTCGACCTTCAAGACTTTCCCGGACAAGGCTCGGCACTGGTAGGCATTCTGGATGCTTTCATGGACAGCAAAGGCATTGTCACTCCCGAAACATTCCGCGGCTTTTGTGCTCCGGTGGTACCGCTGGCGCTTATGGACACCTACTGTTACAGCAACAAAGAAGAGCTGAACATAGGACTCGCCCTGACAAATTACGAAGAGCAACCATGGTCTGATGCATTATACTGGCGTCTGGAAAGCCTGAGTGACAGCGTAACTTTTGTTCGCGAAGGCAAAGTCCCCGCCCATGTAGAGCAAGGAAAAGTAATGCAGGTGGGCGAGTTGAAAAGCACCCTTACCGAAATAGACAAGCCTGCCCAATTGCGACTGACACTGACCACCGGGAATTATCATAACTATTATAACTTATGGGTATACCCCGACCGGACACCGGAAAGCGAAGCGGACATCTTCATCTGTCAGTCCTTGGATGACGAGGCGCGAAAGAGACTGAGCCAAGGAGGGAAGATACTGCTTATACCCGACCACAAAGCCATTGAAGAACAGAGTGTAGGTGGACTTTTTACTCCTGACTACTGGAACTATGCCATGTTCAAAAGCATTTCGGAAAACGCCGGCCGCGAAGTTTCGCCGGGCACCCTCTCCTTGCTGATGGACGAGAAACATCCCTTGTTCCGGCAGTTCCCCACCGAGTGCCATAGCAACTGGCAATGGTGGAGCATCGTACGCCATGCCCGCCCCTTTATTCTGAATGCTACGCGCCACGAATACAAGCCGCTTATCCAAGTAGTAGACAATGTGGAACGGAACCACAAGTTAGGCTTGCTGTTCGAATTTGCCGTAGACAACGGTAAGGTATTGGTTTGTATGAGCAATCTCGAAGCAATTCGCCACACTCCGGAAGGAGGTCAGCTGCGCAATGCCATTTTAAGCTATATGAAGTCGGCTGAGTTCTCTCCCACCGAGACGCTGACCTCACAGCAGTTGCAGCACATATTAACAACCGAGGTGAAGAAGCAAGACATTGTCGGCGTGAAAAACCAGTCGGATTACGACGTACAGCCAGAATAAATATGAGAAGTTTCATCATAATTCCACTTTTCCTCGGCTGTCCCGTCATTTTTCAGTAGCTTTGCGGACTTTAATACAGCAAGCACCCCATGAAACTTACCCTTATACGCACCGCTCGTGAAACCGGCAAAGAGACATTCAGCACATGGCCCAGCGACACCTTGATGGAGAAGATGAAAACCGAGAACAAAGCCGGACACATATCCGCCTTGCGCAGCCTCATTCCCCACATCACCGGAAGCAACGGACACTACCCCTGCATAGACAAACTGCCACGCATCTGCCCTGCCGCAGAATATGCCCGCAGCAAAGAGGGGGAAAGATACCTGAAAACCTATAACGGACTGGTACAGATTGAAGTCAACCACCTGGCCAATGCCGTGGAAGTGGAGCAAGTAAAGCACCAGGCGGCCCTGCTGCCGCAAACTTTTGCCGCCTTTTGCGGAAGCAGCGGACGAAGCGTAAAAATATGGGTACTGTTTGCCACCCCCGACGGTTCGCGCCCCAGGCAGGAAGAAAAAATCAGGCTGTTTCATACCGCTGCCTACCGGCTCGCCGTAAACTGTTACCAGCCCCTGCTCCCCTACCCCGTCACACTGAAAGAACCTGCCGTGGAGCAAAGCTGCCGCATGACGCTCGATGACCGTCCCTATTACAATCCGTCTGCCGTCCCTTTCTGTCTGGAACAGCCTTTGTCCGTGCCCGACGAGCCCACCTTCGGCCAACGGAAACAGACCGAAGCAAACCCGCTGATGCGTATTGCCCCCGGCTATCCGGCCTCCCAAACCTTCTCCATCCTCTTCGAAGCCGCCCTAAACCGTACCTTCGAAGAGCTGGAAAACTGGAAACGGGGCGATGACCTACGCCCCCTGCTCTACCTGCTTGCCGGGCATTGCTACAAAGCCGGCATTCCCGAAGAAGAGGCAGTACGTCAAGTCATGATGCACTACTACCGCGAAGCGGATGAACAGCTGGTGCGCATGACCCTGCACAACCTCTACCGCGAATGCAAAGGCTTCGGCACCCGCAGCAGCATGACCCGCGACCAAATCACCGCCTTCCGCCTGGAAGAATTCATGAACAGACGCTATGAGTTCCGCTGGAACACCGTGCTGGGAGAATTGGAATTCCGCCAACGGGACTCCATACACTTCCATTTCCGCCCTGCCGACCAGCGGGTAAGAAGCAGTATCGGACAGAATGCCCTGAAAGAAGGAATCAGCGTATGGGACAGAGATGTGGCACGCTACCTCAACTCGGACGCCATTCCCTTGTACAACCCCATCGAAGAATATCTGAACAGCACCGGACATTGGGACGGCAAGGACCGTATCCGCGCATTGGCCGACCTCGTCCCCTGCAACAATCCGTACTGGCGGGAACTCTTCTACCGCTGGTTTCTCAGCATGACGGCGCACTGGCAAAACATCGACCGTCAGCATGGAAACAACACGTCTCCCCTACTGGTCGGAGCCCAAGGCTATCGTAAAAGTACCTTCTGCCGCATCCTGCTGCCACCCGAACTGCGCTTCGGATATACCGACAGTATCGACTTCAAAAGCAAGCAGGACGCAGAGCGGAGCCTCGGCCGCTTTTTCCTGATAAACATCGACGAATTCGACCAAATCAGCGTCAATCAGCAAGGTTTTCTAAAGCATCTGCTGCAGAAACCCGTGGCAAACCTGCGCAAGCCTTACGGCACCGCCATCCAGGAAATAAGACGCTACGCCTCCTTTATAGCCACCAGCAACCAGAAAGACCTGCTGACAGACCCCAGCGGCAGCCGCCGTTTCATCTGCATCGAAGTCACCGGCCCCATCCATACCAATGTCACCATCAACTACCGGCAACTCTACGCACAAGCCATGGATGCCATAGCCAAAGGTGAACGCTACTGGCTGGACGATTCCGACGAAGCCATCTTGAAACAGACCAACCGGGAGTTTGAACAGCCCACACCGTTGGAACAGCTCTTCCTCTGCCACTTCCATCCCGCCGAAAATGAAGAGGAAGGAGACTGGATGACCCCTATGGAGATTCTCTCCTTCTTGCAAACCAAGACCAAAGACCGGCTGTCCATCAATAAAGTGGCTCTGTTCGGACGTGCACTCCACAAACTGGGCATCAGCAGCCGCCGGAAGACAAGAGGAACAGAATATCATGTAGTGAAAAAAGAATAATCCTGCCAATTAATTTGCTTCTACTTTCGGTTTGCGCTATCTTTGCGTTTCAAATCAAGAAGATATGAAAAAAGAAAGTCAAGTGATATTCGACCGGAATGCCGTAGAGTTTGTGACCGTAGCCGCCGAGTTTTGCAAGTTTCTGGAACAAGCGGAAGGGGTGAAACGTTCCGCGTTCGTCGATACCTCCTTAAAAATACTTCCGCTGCTCTACCTGAAGGCCTCCATGCTGCCCGAGTGCGAAACCATAGGAGACGAGGCGCCGGAAACATTCGTCACCGAAGAGACCTATGAGGTACTCCGCATGAACCTCGCCAATATCCTGGCCGAGAAAGACGACTACCTGGACGTATTCGTATCCGACATGAAGTATAGTGACCAGCCCATCACCAGGAACATTTCCGAAGACTTGGCCGACATATACCAGGACATCAAGGACTTTATCTTCGTATTCCAGCTGGGTTTCAACGAGACGATGAACGATTCGCTTGCCATCTGCCAGGAAAACTTCCGCCTCCATTGGGGACAAAAGCTTGTCAACACCCTGCGTGCCCTGCACGAGGTGAAGTATGCGCAAGGCGAGGATGAAGAGGAGGAAACCGCAGACTTTGAATATTAAATTATGGTTATCAAAAGAACAATAGATAAAGAAACAGTGAAAGACCTGCCCAAAGCCGCCTTTCCGGGACAGATACATGTCGTACAGACACCGTGGGAAGCGGAGAAGGCAGTTGCCTATCTGAAGTCCTGCCCGTTGCTGGGCATAGACAGCGAAACCCGTCCGTCGTTCACAAAAGGACAGATACACAAGGTAGCCCTGCTGCAGATTTCTTCAGAGGAACATTGCTTTCTGTTCCGCCTCAACCTGACGGGACTGACTCTGCCGGTTATCACATTGCTGGAAAACCCAAGCGTAACGAAAGTAGGCCTTTCCTTGCGGGACGACTTCATGATGCTGCACAAACGCGCGCCCTTCGAACAGCATGCCTGCATCGAATTGCAGGAATATGTCCGCGCTTTCGGCATCCAGGACAAAAGCCTGCAGAAGATATACGCCATCCTCTTCGGGGAAAAGATTTCGAAAAGCCAGCGCCTTTCCAACTGGGAAGCCGAAACCTTGACCGAACCGCAGAAACTGTATGCCGCCACCGATGCTTGGGCATGCCTCAACATCTACAACAGGCTGCAAGAACTGAAACGGACAGGAGATTTTGAGATAGAAGCCAATAATAATGTGGTAATGTGATGCACATTATCAGATTACCACATTAATCACATTATATATATATATGTACAAAGTATACCTTAAACCCAATAAAGAGGAGTCATTAAAGCGTTTTCACCCGTGGGTGTTTTCCGGCGCCATCGCACATTTCGACGGAGAGCCCGAAGAAGGGGAAGTTGTTGAAATCTACACGTCCAAAAAGGAATTCATAGCCAAAGGGCATTTTCAGATTGGCAGTATCGCCGTACGCGTACTGACCTTCCGTCAAGAAGAAGAAATCAATGCGGACTTCTGGAAACGCAAACTCAGCATAGCATACGACATGCGCCGCAGTATCGGCATAGCCGGAAACCCGACAAACAACACCTATCGCCTGGTGCACGGGGAGGGAGACAACCTGCCGGGGCTGGTTATCGACATTTATGCCCGTACCGCAGTGATGCAGGCACATTCTGCCGGCATGCACCTCGACCGCATGGCCATTGCCGATGCCCTTACCGAAGTGATGGGCAGCCAGATTGACAATATCTATTACAAATCGGAGACGACCCTTCCCTTCAAGGCCGACCTCTATCCGGAGAATGGTTTCTTGAAAGGCGGCAGCACGGACAATGTAGCCATGGAGTACGGCCTGAAGTTCCACATCGACTGGCTGAAAGGCCAAAAAACCGGTTTCTTCGTAGACCAACGCGAGAACCGTTCGCTACTGGAACGTTATGCCAAAGGCCGCAGCGTACTGAATATGTTCTGCTATACCGGCGGCTTCTCCGTATATGCTATGCGTGGAGACGCCAAACTGGTGCATTCCGTGGACAGCTCCGCCAAAGCCATCGACTTGACCAACAAGAACATCGAACTGAACTTCCCGGGTGACACCCGCCATGCCGCCTATGCAGAAGATGCCTTCAAATACCTTGAACGCATGGGCGACCAATACGACCTGATAGTTCTTGACCCTCCTGCTTTTGCCAAGCACCGCGATGCCCTGCGCAATGCCCTGCAAGGCTACCGCAAACTGAACGTCAAGGCTTTCGAGAAAATCAAGCCCGGCGGCATCCTCTTCACATTCTCGTGTTCGCAAGCCGTCAGCAAAGAAAACTTCCGCACCGCCGTGTTCACAGCCGCTGCCATGTCCGGCCGCAGCGTACGCATCCTGCACCAACTGACGCAACCTGCCGACCACCCGGTCAGCATCTATCATCCGGAAGGGGAATACCTGAAAGGACTGGTTCTATATGTAGAATAAAGGAAAAAGCAGGCTTTGTTAGCCTGCTTTTCTTAAATAGAGTTAATAAAAAGCAGAAATACGCCAAAACAGCATGTTATATAACATAAACCGTGTATATTTGCACTGTGTTTTTCATGGTATTAGATTTAAGGTTAATAAAGATTGGGTGTCTGGGATAGATACCCTTCTTTTTTTATAACAAAAGAATAATTCTATATCAGTTTTAAGTCTTTGGCAATCCTACAGGCTTCAATTGAGTTCTTTACTTGCAGTTTACCTAAAATTTCCTGCCGATGTCGATTTACCGTATATATGCTGATAGAAAGCATTTCTGCAATATCTTTGCTCATCAACCCTTTGTCTATAAGTTTCAATACTTGTTTTTCTCTCACCGACAAAATCTTCTCGTTGTTATATTCCTCCAACTCTGTGACGTGCCCGTCAATAGAATTAATTATCATACATTTTGCAGGAATATCAAATGCTAAAGGAGTATAAAGACATAATGCCAGCCATAAAGTATCATTAGTAGGCATGGAAACATAAAATATTCGATGTAAGACGGGAATATAGCTGTCTCTTTTATTCTTCATGCGTAGTTTACTCATCAAATAGTAATCAGTACGTTTCTTTTTGGGTTGCCGCTTGACAAAATTATAAAAACAGAGTTCTTGTAAGTGCTTTTCAGCCAAATCATCCGGATGGACAATTTTGAATATTTCTTCTTCCCAAATAGAAGCCACTTTGCTGTCCTTCACGTCTTTTTCAATTCCAAGCATTTGCGAGAAGCCGCCATAATAGATATAGCTTTCATTCGTGTGCCAGTCACTTAACACTGCAATGGCATTTTCCATCCGCGCATAATTGCAAGCAATCCCCTTGTATATGTTTAACATCTTTGCATATGGTTGTCCTTCCGAAAAATTTTGCGCAAAGAACTCTTTGTTTAGTATATCCTTAGTATCCATTAGTCTGATATAAAATGGTTATTTATAACTATTGTGTAGCAAATTACAACGCCTTACATTTGCAAATGTAATTAAAGCCATGGTTATTCATGACAAGTGAGAAAGAAAAATGCCATTTAGGTACGTTATATGATGCCAATAATGATGCGGAATTGATTGCAGAAAGGCGAACTTGCAAGCTAATCCGCCACGAATACAATCATATACTGCCTACAGAGATTGGCAGAAAAAAAAGGTTCTTTAGCCGTTGGGAATCCATGCCACGTAATTCGGAAATTATAATAACAATATAAAAACAGAGAAAGATGAAAAAGATTTTATTAAGTGGATTAATGGGTGTTGCTTCATTTACCAGCATGGCTCAATCATTAGAGAAAATGCAATGGTTCAATGAACCTGCACAGTGGGAAATCAAAGGTGATTTGCTTTCAATGAATGTCACACCCCAAACTGATTACTGGCGCATATCTCACTATGGTTTTACTGTAGATGATGCTCCTTTTTTATATACTACGCGTGGTGGAGAATTTGAAGTAAAAGTAAAAATCTCAGGAGACTATAAGACTCGATTCGATCAATCAGGACTTATGTTGCGTATTGACCACGAAAACTATATCAAGGCCGGTATCGAATTTGTAGATGGCAAATATAATCTCAGTACTGTTGTAACTCATCACACAAGCGATTGGAGCGTTATTACATTAGACAAGCCGGTACCATTTGTATGGATTAAAGCGGTGCGTCGTCTTGATGCTGTGGAAATATTCTATTCCTACGATGATAAAGAATACACGATGATGCGCAATGCATGGCTTCAAGACAACCATCCTGTAATGGTGGGGATTATGGGGGCTTGTCCTGACGGAAACGGTTTCAAAGCTAAGTTTGAGAACTTTTCAATCAAGCATTTAGCAGATAAGAGACGTCTGGAATGGTTGAAAAATAACGCAGATGAATAATGTAATAAAGAACTAAAGAATGAAAATTGAACACTTTGCAATGTATGTTATTGACCTTGAAGCGGTCAAGGACTTTTTTGTGCGTTACTTCAATGCAGTCTCTGATAACATGTATCATAACAAGAAAACTGATTTCAAGTCCTACTTTCTATCTTTTGATGATGGCTCCAGACTGTAGATAATGACCCGACCGGGTCTTGCTGATGAACAGAAGAATCCACTTCAATGCGGCTATATACAAATACATCCCTTATATTAATCCCTTTCGCTGAAAGAAAAAGCCGTACAGAGCTTGTTTTTCTCCCCGCCTCATTGTACATTTGCATCTATTACATAATTCAAAACATAAAAAGCTAATATTATGAGCATCAAATTCCGACTCACTGCCATGCAATTCCTGCAATTCTTCGTTTGGGGAGCATGGCTGATTTCATTAGGTGGTTACATGGGCGGTACGTTACATTTTGAAGGCGGACAAATCGGAGCAATCTTTGCAACCATGGGTATAGCCTCACTGATAATGCCCGGACTGACCGGTATCATCGCCGACAAATGGATAAACGCCGAACGCCTTTATGGCATACTCCACCTCATCGGTGCCGGTGCTCTGATTTATGCTTCAACTGCCACCACATACAACCACATGTACTGGGCCATGCTGCTCAACATGCTTGTTTACATGCCTACACTATCTCTGGCCAACACCGTATCCTACAATGCATTGGAAAAATATAAGATGGATTTGATAAAAGACTTCCCTCCCATCCGTGTATGGGGAACGGTAGGCTTTATCTGTGCCATGTGGGCTGTGGACCTCACCGGGTTCAAGGCAAGTTCGGCACAGCTCTATGTGGCAGCCATATCGGCAGCCATGCTGGGACTTTATGCTTTCACTTTGCCAGCCTGCCCCCCCATGCGCAGCGAAGGAAAAACGATGCTCTCCGCTTTCGGACTGGACGCACTGGTGCTGTTCAAGCGCAAGAAGATGGCTATCTTCTTCTTGTTCTCCATGCTGCTGGGAGCCGCCCTTCAAATAACAAACACATACGGCGACCTTTTCCTGGGTTCGTTTGCTTCCATACCCGAATATGCAGATTCGTTCGGTGTAAAACACTCCGTCATCCTGCTCTCCATCTCGCAAATGAGTGAGACGCTGTTTATCCTTGCCATCCCCTTCTTCCTGAAACATTTCGGAATCAAGCGTGTTATGTTAATAAGTATGTTTGCATGGGTATTCCGTTTCGGGCTCTTTGCCCTCGGAGACCCGGGAAGCGGACTCTGGATGCTCATTCTCTCGATGATTGTCTACGGCATGGCATTTGACTTTTTCAATGTATCGGGCTCGCTGTTTACAGAAATGGAGGCACATCCCAGTATCCGTGCCAGCGCACAAGGCTTGTTCTTCATGATGACGAACGGTGTGGGAGCCATCATCGGAGGTTATGCCAGCGGAGCCGTGGTGGATGCCTTCTCGGTATATGCCGAAGGCGGAGGACTGGTAAGCCGCGACTGGACACCGGTATGGCTTATCTTTGCAGGATATGCTTTAGTCATTGGTCTGCTATTTGGAATGGTGTTCCGCTATAAACATAATCCGGAAAAAATAGAGAAAAACTGATTGAGAGTCAGGTTGATTTAATAGGTATGAATAAGAAAAAGATAGAACTACAAGTACTAAACATTTCCAACAGCCAGGCGCAAGCGGGTGCCTATGCCCTGGTACTGGGTGAAGTGGGTGGCAAACGCCAGCTTCCGATTATTATAGGCGCCACCGAAGCACAAGCTATGGTCATCGAGATGAAAGGTATTGTACCGCCCCGTCCGCTGACCCATAACCTATTTGCTTCCGTTCTTGAGGTGCTGGGTGTAAAACTGATGCGTATTCTTATCTATAAAGTAGACAACGGAGTATTCTACTCCTACCTTTACATGAAAGCCGAAGAGACTATTCTCCGGATTGATGCCCGTACCAGCGATGCCGTCGCCCTGGCATTGCGCATGAATGCTCCTATCTTTGTCTACGAAGAGATTCTCGAAACAGAATGTCTGAAAACCGGCGAAAGCACCACCGACCCTATGGGAGGCAGCGAGCCGGACAAAGACGAACTGTTGCAGGAAGACACAATAGGCATATTGAAAACAGCCCTGCAGAAAGCAATCGAAGAAGAGGATTACGAACGAGCCGCACAGATAAGAGACCAAATCAACCAACTCAAAAACAATTTGTAACATGCACGTATTCTATACTCCCGACATACAGACCCACGCAGAACTGCCCGAAGAGGAAGCAGCACATGCCGTACGGGTCTTACGCCTGCAAGCAGGCGACGAGGTTATGCTGACAGACGGAAAGGGCTGCTTCTATCGCGCTGAAATCAGTACGGCTACCAACAAACGCTGCCTGGTGAATATTCTGGAAACCCTTCCGCAAGCCCCCTTGTGGAAAGGTCATCTGCACATTGCCATGGCACCTACCAAGAACATGGACCGTACAGAGTGGTTTGCCGAGAAAGCGACGGAAATAGGGTTTGATGAACTGACATTCCTGAACTGCCGTTTCTCGGAACGGAAAGTCATCAAGACGGAGCGCATCTCCAAAATTCTGGTTTCTGCCATCAAGCAGTCGCTCAAGGCACGCCTGCCCCAACTGAATGAAATGACAGACTTCAACAAGTTCATCACACAGCCTTTTCCGGGTCAGAAATTCATCGCCCACTGTTATGAAGGCGAAAAACCGCTTTTGAAGGATATGGTACATCCCGGAGAGGACGCTCTCGTACTAATCGGTCCTGAAGGAGACTTCAGCGAAGAGGAAGTCCGGAAGGCGACGGAAAACGGTTTTATCCCCATCAGCTTGGGAAAATCAAGGTTGCGTACAGAGACGGCGGCACTGGTTGCCTGCCACATCCTCAATTTACAGAATCAATGATACTCACTAAAACAAAAACTATATGAAAAAGAACCTATTCTTCCACTTCTCAGTACTGGCAATGCTCATCGTGCTGATAAGCGCTTGTTCGTCCAAAAAGCCAGAATACACCAACGTTATTCCTTCCGATGCCTCGCAAGTCATCGCTGTCAATTTAAAATCATTGGCAGACAAGGCCGGTACCAAAGATAAAGAGACTAAAGAAGCACTGCAAAAGCTGACAGATGCCTTGAAAAGCGATATGAATGCAGCCACTTTCCAACAATTGGAGGCTGTACTGAAAGACCCTGCCAAATCGGGAGTGGACGTCAATGCGCCGATTTATGTCTTCAACGCTCCCTCGTTCCCCTACACCACCATGGTAGCCAAGGTTCAAAGTGAGGATGATTTGCTGAAGCTTCTGGAAGTTACGGAGAAAGAACAGATAATCAGCCATGTGGCAGAAGCGGACGGTTACAGTTTTGCACAAATCAACAAGCGGGCATTGCTCGCTTTCACTCCTACCACGCTTATGGTGGTGAACTACACCGGCACATCGCAACTGGAAAAAGTCAAAGAAGGAATTCTCGCCTTGCTGAAACAGACCGGAGAAAACAGCATCAACAGTAACACCGCTTTCAAGAAAATGCAAAAGCAGGATGGAGACATCAATATGCTCATCTCTCCTTCCAGCCTGCTGAGTGCATACGCCAATCCGCTGAATTACGGAATATCCCACAATATCGACCTGAAAGACTTGAAGATGCTGGGAAGTCTCTCCTTCGAAAAAGGGAAAATAGAACTGAAAGTAGAGAGCTATACCGAGAACACAGAATTGAAAGCACTTTTCGAAAAGCAAATCAAAAGTACTTGTCCCATCGAAAACACGTTCTTGAAGTATTTCCCAAAATCTACCCTGGCGCTATTCAGCATAGGTATCAATGGAGAAGAGTTCTACAATGTGCTGCAAGAGAATGAGCAGTTCCGCAACGATTTCTCCATTACCAAAGCCGCTGAAGTAAAAGACTTGTTCAGTGCTTTCCACAACGACCTGACCATAGGCCTTATCAATGTAACCATGAACAGCAATCCTTCTTTCCTGGCCTATGCCAGCGTAAAGAACGACGCTCCCTTGAAAGCCCTTTATGAGAAAAAGTCCGAACTGGGACTGAAACGCGGCGAAGACATCGTGAAATTGAATGAGAATGAATATGTCTATAAATCACGCGCTATCAACATATTCTTCGGCATACGAGACAAACAGATGTACGCCACCAATGACGAACTGCTGTATAAGAATGCATGCAAGACCGCTGACCCGTCTGCCAAAGAGACGGACTTCGCTTCTAGTCTGAAAGGCAAGCGCACAGCCTTTGTCATCAATGCGGAAGCCGTACTTGACCTGCCCGTTGTAAAAATGCTAGCTGGATTTGGCGGACAAGAGTATAGCACCTATTACTCGCTGCTCGGCAATATCTCGTATCTGGAAGCTGTCGGCAACGAGGACAAGGCAACCGTCACCCTGCAGCTGAAGAACAAGAATGTTAATGCACTGAAACAGATTGTGGACTTTATCAAGCAGTTTGCAGGAATGTAATTTAAGGATTAAGGATTAGAGATTAAGGATTAATACCACTCATGAATAGGATTCACCTACGGCAAACACTACCTCAAGTGTTTGCCGACCGTGATGCCATTACCTCAGACGTATGGCATCGGGACATTACGTTCCACAAAGGGAAACGTTATCTCATAGAAGCCGCTTCGGGCACCGGAAAATCATCGCTTTGCAGCTATGTTTACGGTTACCGCAACGATTATCAGGGAATCATCAACTTTGATGAGCGCAATATCCGTTCACTCTCCGTCAATGACTGGACAGATATACGCAAACACTCCCTCAGCATTCTTTTTCAGGAGTTGCGTATCTTTCCCGAACTTACCGCCATCGAGAACATACAACTGAAGAACCGGCTTACCAACTTCAAAAAAAGGAAAGAAGTCCTTACCCTATTCGAGGCAATCGGCATTGCCGACAAGGTAAACGAAAAAGCCGGGAAGCTATCTTTCGGCCAGCAACAAAGAGTCGCCTTTATCCGCAGCCTCTGCCAGCCTTTCGACTTCATCTTCCTGGACGAACCCATCAGCCATCTGGATGACGAGAACGGAACAATCATGGGCAGGCTGCTGACAGAAGAAGCCAGCCGCCAAGGAGCGGGAATCATAGTGACTTCCATCGGCAAACATCTGGAATTGGATTATGATGAAATTTATCAATTATAAATGTGGCTAATATGAACCGACTTGTTTGGAAACTTCTCCGCCAGCACATCAGTGTCGGACAGTTGGCAGGCTTTTTCCTCGCCAATCTCTTCGGCATGATGATTGTATTGCTGAGCGTGCAATTCTATCGTGACGTCCTTCCCGTTTTTACGGAAGGGGACAGTTTCATGAAGAAGGATTATATCATTGCTACCAAGAAAATCAGTACTCTGGGCAGCTTTGCCGGGAAAAGCAATACCTTCTCCAAAGATGAGATAAAAGATCTGAAAGCCCAACCTTTCACCAAAGCGGTAGGCGCGTTCACTCCTTCCTTGTTCAAAGTCTCTGCCGGACTCGGTATGCAGGAAGCCGGTATCCGCTTGTCGACAGAGATGTTTTTCGAGTCTGTACCCGACGAATATGTGGATGTCAGTCTGGACAAATGGCATTTTGAAGAAGATATCCGGGTAATTCCCATCATCGTTCCGCGCAATTATCTGAACCTCTATAACTTTGGCTTTGCACAAAGCCGGAGTCTGCCGAAACTCTCCGAAGGACTGATGAGTCTGGTACAGATGGATGTGATGATGCGGGGTAACGGACGTATGGAACAATATAAAGGCAACATTGTAGGATTCTCCAACCGGCTGAATACCATTCTCGTCCCCCAATCCTTCATGGACTGGGCCAACAAGAATTTTGCACCGGAAAAAGAAGCTGAACCGTCCCGACTTATTGTGGAAGTGAAGAATCCTACCGACACAGCCATCACCGACTATTTCCAGCAAAAGAATTACGAAACCGAAGGCAACAATCTGGATGCCGGAAAGACAACTTATTTCCTGCGCCTCATTACAGCTATTGTCATGGGAGTAGGACTGTTCATCAGCATTCTGTCATTCTACATCCTGATGCTGAGCATCTTCCTGCTTCTCCAAAAGAATACGGTAAAACTGGAAAACCTGCTGCTGATAGGATATAGCCCGACGCGGGTAGCCACGCCTTATTATATACTGACAGTAGGGCTGAATGTACTGGTCCTGCTCCTCGCCATCGGCTGCGTGGCATGGGTACGCAGTTACTATATAGAAGTAGTCCAAAACCTCTTCCCGCAACTGGAGAGCGGTTCACTGCTTCCATGCATATTGACCGGCGGTCTGCTGTTTCTGGCAGTATCACTGCTGAACGTACTGGCAATACAACGGAAAGTCAGTAACCTCATCAGGTTAAGAAGATAAAGCCAGGCTCATCGGAAAACAGATAGATAAGTCCCGAAAATCAGGGTATTGCTCCTATCCCAACACTCGAAACAAACTTTATCCGTTTTCCTTTTCATCCAGCTTTTTCAGCCTCAACAATGCCTCCATATAGTAGTAATCAGCATAGATGATAGAGGCATCAATCTCCGACTTGGCAGGCCAGTGCCCGGTAGAGTGCAACAAGAAAGAAGGTTTGCTCTCTCTACTCTGATATTTATCCGAACTAAGACTTTTCAACATCTTTATGGCAGCACCCTTGTACTCCCTCCCCTTTTCACCAGGCAGATAAGTAGAAAGCTCCAATAATGCGGAAGCTACTACTGCGGCAGCCGATGCATCACGTGGAGCATCCGGAATGGCAGGGTCATTAAAATCCCAGTACGGCACATAATCTTCCGGCAAATTCTTGAGATATACATCCGTCACCTTTTGCACAAAATCCAGATAACGGACATCTTTTGTTTCACGATAGACCGTAGTATATCCATAAATTCCCCAAGCCTGCCCACGGGCCCACATTGAATTGTCCGCATACCCCTGATGGGTACATCCCCGGATAAAATCTCCCGTCAACGTATCGTAAACTGCTACATGGCAGGAAGTATAATCCGGACGGAACTGGTACTTCATGGTCTTATCGGCATGAGAGACGGCTATATCTGCCAAATATGGATTACCACCATTCTTGGCTGCCCAGAACAGCATCTCCAGATTAATCAGGTTATCCATAATCGTATTATGCCCACCGAACATCTCCACATTGCGCGGCCACGAAAGGATAGTGCCTACACGGGGATTGAACAAGGTAGCCAATGAATCTGCCGTATTCAGAATCACCTGCTTGTATTCGGGATTATGGGTCAACCGGTACCCGTTTCCATAACTGCAAAAGACCAAAAAGCCCAAATCATGGTCGAAAGCCGGGATTTCGGAAAGGAATTTCAGAGAAGCTGTGAATTTCTCCGCTTCCTCTTTAATCTTTTCATCACCGGTGTACTCGTAATCATACCACAAAATACCCGGCCAGAAGCCGCTGCACCATTCATCTTTCGTAGCCTTGCGATAATTCCAGTCGTACTGGCCATCCAAGATATTACGAGGCATCATCGTATAGTCAATCTTACCTCCCTTTCCACGCATGATGTCCAAAGTACGATGCACCTGACGATTACAATAATCCAGTTCCTTATCAACAATCAACTCCTCTTTTGAAATTGAACAAGCAGCAAGCAAACATAGTCCCAAGCCTGCCAATAGTGTTTTTGTTTTCATTTATCTTATCTTTTTATTTTTCTATGCGAAACCAGTCAGCATCAACCCAACCTCTATCTTTACCGAACGGAGCCGTACTGAACAAACCGACTTTAGCGCCAATCCACTTGCCTTGACGTGCAGTAAACGGTTCACCGGCCGGTTGATATTTCTTTCCATCCAAACTATAATGGAAATGGCAGACCCCATTCTTACCTACCTTTACCCGCAAATAGATGTCCCGTTCATAATTGGGGAACAGTCCGGCTTCAAGCTTCCGGCTTACCGGCAATTCCATCAAACGGGTAGAAGTTTCCTTATTTTGTTGCTCGGCATCTTTGCAGACCACCTGCTTCAGCACGAATCTGTCGCCTTGCTTCTCCACTCCAATGTAACAATAGTCCCATCCCATCACAATCAATCCGGATTGCTGTCCGTCAGCTTTAGCCACCACCTTCAACTTGGTCGTGGCAGCAAACTCTTCTGCCGGAAACTTTTGCAACAACAGATTCGGCACTTCCCAGAAATTCACGAAGTCCTCGGACAGCACATGCCCATAGATACGCATATACCCCAAATCGGAAGTAAAACCAAAAGCATCCTGATAATTGGCATGCCATTCCCATTGCAGCCCCAACCGGCGGGAATTGAACTCATCACTCTCTGCCGGAGTCTCTACCGGATATGTCTTCCCGACATTCGGTTTCCGATACCGTCTTACCGGTTCTCCGCAACCGTCACCGTCCTTATCTTCACCAATGACAGGCCAACCCTCCGTCCACTTCACCGGATTAAGATGAATGACCCGCCCATACATTGCTTTATCCTGAAAATGTACAAACCAGGATTCACCGGAATTCGTCTCTACCCAAGCGCCCTGATGCGGGCCGTTGATGTCCGTACTTCCTTGCGCCATCACCCTCTTCACTTCGTAAGGGCCATAAACATTCTTTGAACGGAGTGCCAGTTGCCAACCGGTAACCACCCCACCGGCAGGGGCCAATATATAATAATACCCATTGCGTTTGTAGAATTTGGGGCCTTCCACCGTATGGTTCACCCCGTCATTGCCATCAAATACCAGCACCGGTTCGCTGATGACTTTCGTTCCTTCCGGATTCATTTCGCATACCGTGACGACACTGTTGAAAGCAGCGCGGCTTCCTGCCCAAGCATGAACCAGATAAACCTTACCGTCTTCATCCCACAAAGGCGTAGGGTCTATCATGCCTTTTCCGGCCTTTACCAATACCGGTTTCTCCCATTCACCTTGCGGGTCTTTGGCCTTCACCATAAAAATCCCGAAATCCGGGTCTCCCCAATAAATATAGAACTCGCCGTTATGGTAACGGATGGAAGGAGCCCACACGCCCTTTCCATGTTGAGGCTTATTGTAGAACTCTTCCGGCTCGATAACTTTCAACGCATAGTTCACCAGTTTCCAATTCACCAAATCTTTGGAGTGGAGAATGGGCAACCCCGGAGTACAATTAAAGCTGGAAGCAGTCATATAAAAATCATCGCCCACCGCACACACATCCGGATCGGAATAGTCAGCGTGCAGAACAGGATTCATATACGTCCCATCCTTCCGGTCGGCAACCCAAACTTTGGAAACAGACTGCCCGCATACAGCCTGACAAAATGCAAGTACTCCAAACAATATAAAAAACGTCTTTACCATAACAACACCTTCTTTGAATAATCTATTTAAGTTTCGCATGTCTTTGACCTGCTTTCAGTGAACAAGTTGACAAGGCTACAAGGAGGGATAAGCAGCCCTCTGCCTATGTCTTGCTTTTTAAAGTGATTACAAGAAACAGCCTTGTAGCCTTGTTTACTTGTTCACTGAAAGCAAGTTCTTGAACTTGCGAAACTTGAATAATCTATCATCTATACGTTCAAAGGGAGAATTACACCTAAACCTTTATAATATTTTTCCTTTATATTTTTTAAATCCCTTCGCCTCTTTCGCCTCCACCGGTACAAAACGAACCGCAGCACCGCCACTGGGCTTCAGGTCAAACTTCATCGTCATGGAAGCATCCACCAATAAATAGCTGCATTCCACCTGCGTGCGTGTCTTCACCTTTTCGCCGCCATCGGTATAGACAGAAGCAAGATAGACTTTATTCTTATCCAAGAAATCCAAAGGAATTTCTTCCCGGGAACCTTCATTATTGGTCATCGCCCCCAAAAACCATTCCTGCCCTTTACGGCGAGCCATCGTCACATTCTTGCCGGGTGCGCCATCCAGTACTCTTGTATCATCAAACACCGTTTGCAGGTTCTCAAACCATTCTATCTCCGGCTCTCCATGATAAAAGGAAGGCTTGTCATACCAGAAAATAGTCTGCAAAGGGCTGTAGAATACAAGTGAAGCAGCCAACTGATGAGCATGGGTAGTCTTAATCCGCTTGTCAAAGTAGCAGATGGTATAATCTGCCGCCCCGTTTATCATACGCGTAAAAGGAAGTATCGTATTATGCGTAGCATCCGGAAACTCCTCATTTCCACAGATTCCTTCCTGTGTCAACAGATTCGGATAGGTACGGCTGAAACCGGAAGGACGAAACTCATCATGGATGTTCATCATCAGATGGTTCTCCGCAGCCAACCGCACAAGGTCGTGCAGCCAAGTGGCCCAGCGATGGCTGGCATATTGCACAAAACCGGACTTCACACCCACAATACCCCACCGACGCAATATCGGAAACAACTCCCGCGCTTGCTTCATCAGTGCATGCTGGTTGACGTATACCCAGATGCCGACCCCTTTTTCCTTTCCGTAAGCAACTACTCGCGGCATATCCAGCTTATCCACCACTTTCGTGGCGTCACCGTCATGCGACGTACAAGGCAGATACCACAACCAGTCAAAAAGCATGTAAGGAATATGATGGGCGGCACAGAAGTCTATGGTAGCCATAGCCCCCTCGGTAGTGATGGTTGTCTCGCGCATAATCTTTCCGGGTTTCACCCATGCGGCAGCATCGGCTATCTCACAAGGAGGATTCAGATTCTCGATAATCGCGTTATGCTCCAGCAGCTCACCCGGCTTGTCGGCAGCCATAATGATTTTCCACGGAGTGGCATAATAAGTCACAATATCCACGGGGCTATACATCACGGAAATCAACGTATTTTCCTTCTTGTCAGAGGCGAGGTATTTGGTCAGGCACCAATCATCCACATCCGCATCAGTTAGAGCAGCCCACACTCCACCGGGAAGTTCCAGTGTCAGGGCGCGTTCCACGGGTCGCTTGATGTCATCAATGGCCAAATGCTCGAAGTGCGCTTGCGCCCATTGCTCCGTCCATGCCATCGTACCTTCCGGAAAGGTATACTCCGTCAGGTCGGCCACCACTTTATGAAAAATGGCTTTGGGATGTTCGGGGAAGAAATAACGAAAAGCGATACCCTCATCGTAGGCACGCACCTCGATATTGAGCCGATACCGGGAACCGTCTTTCTTGGAAAGATACATCGTGGCAGCATGATAGGCATTGCGCACCGTGCTGCGTTCGCCGTAAAAAGGATGCCAGAGATTATCCACCGCAGGCAGGTAAGCCACAGAATCCACTTCCATATTGTCCATCCAGCAAGCAGGTTGTTTCAAATCGCGTACACCCAACGCCATTTCCCAGATGCGGTTGTCCAGACCAAGCCCGGCACGAGACTCTTCAAGTACCGGTTGCCCTTTATAACTCACCCGGTAATGCACCTCATTCACTTCCGGAGAAATCTGCTTCTGCTGAAACAAGACGGTATGTACCCCATTGGGAGAAGTCAGTTTCAAGTCTTTGGCATCACCTGCCAAAGCCGAAACCGTACAAGCAAAAGCCGCTCCTAAGATAAATTCTATTCTTTTCTTCATATTCTCAACAATACGTTTTTTACAGTTTACTCAAGTTTCGCAAGTTCAAGGACTTGCTTTCAGTGAACAAGTTGACAAGGCTACAAGGCTTTTCCTTATAATCACTTAAAAAAGCAAGATATAGGCAGGAGGCTGTTTATCCCTCCTTGTAGCCTTGTCAACTTGTTCACTGAAAGCAGGTCAAAGACATGCGAAACTTAAATTTATATATGAATACGAATAAAGAAAGGAATTCACTCAACAATCCACTTCACTTTGTATTCAATTTTTCAATATAGAAACTACGTTCCACCGGCTCGGCCGTCTGCACCTTTCCGGACAGCCCGTATTGCCAGGCCACCACCGTCACTTTCAACGGAAACTTGCTGCGAGGAGGTATCTTTTTCAACACCAGTCCGTTGCCTTCCACTTCAGCCGGTCCTTCCTTCACGTAATAATATACCGGCAGCCCACAATCCGATGTAGCGTGAAGAGGGACTGACTTCGTATCTGCGCTTACATCCTCTATTCCAGGGAAAAGAATATGTTGCCGCCTGCCTTCCGTCAAAGGATAAGGGATAGAGAAGCTGAGTTCCTGCACACATTCTTTATATTGCCGGTCGCCATCGGCGCTTGCCACAAGGGTGATACTTGCTGTCCGCTTTTTGTTGTTCATGCCCATGCGATAAAAGTTGAGTACAAAAGTCGTATCATCCGTTTGTCTCACCGGCCCACAGATTCGGCTGATGCGGGGAGTGGAGGCAGCGTGCTCCTTTGTCAAGGAAGAACGAAGACTATCCGTATAGACTGCTTTCAGCCTGAATGTCACCCCATCAGCCTCCGGCAGGAAACGTGCGGAAAGAGTGACGTGGGATGCAGGATTATAAGGAACCAATTCGCCTGCCTGCATGAAACTGACATATTGCGGCAGCAAATCATGGTCTTGACGATAAATCGCTTCGGTCAGTTCTGTCATTTCCCCGTCGAAATACCAAAAGGCATCATGCTTGTCTCCCTTATACTGAGAATAAGGAGCCGGTCGGGAACGGCGGGGCTGTCTGGCAAGACGGGCGGTACGCACTTCGCCTTGCGGCTCGTATTTTCCGGTACGCCACCGTTCGGCAAGCCATCCGTCGCGAGGATGGAGTTTTTTTAGAGCAACCGGGCGGCTGCAATCGGCTGTTTCAGGAATCCTTTGTTCTACCGCTTTCTTCAGGAACAGTCCGATATACTCCGCAGTCCGGTCGGCTACATCAAAGTGCCCCCGTCCGGCATCACAAAGAAAAGAAATACAACTTTCGGGATACATCATACGAAAAGCCAACGCCGGATTGACGCGGGCCTCCCACCATTCGTATTCCCCTTCGACCATCAGTCCGGGAATACCATCGATATTGCGCGAACGTCCCCACTCCAGATTGGCACCTCCGTAACCGGTAAGATTGGTGCACGGCGCATCTCCATGATAAGAAACCACCGCCAGCGTCCGTTCCGGATTCCAAGCAGCAAAGTTCCAAGGAAAAGTCGCCATGGCAGAATGTCCCAAAGGCACTATCGGAGCAAACCTCAATTCGGTATAACCGCTTACTTCCGCCAAATCATCCAATGCAGTCAATAGGGCATCGTTGCACCCGTTTGTCACATCCCAGGGGAAATCGAGTATCGGAGTAATCCACACCAAAGCAATGCCTGCTTCCTGCATTTTCCTCCGGAAAGCCGGATTCTCAAACAAGGTTTCCTCACACATGTTATGCTGGCCCACTACCACTGCTTTCACCTGCCGGCAATCCGAAGGTATCCACAAGAAAGCCTGCGGATGCTCCTCCGTTTCAGCCGAAGTGATTGAAGGAATCGTAACCGACCATTGCCACTCGGCAGCAATCGCCCGGGGCATAAAGCCGGAAATCAGAACTACACTGAATACAACTCTAATAATAAAAGCACGTAAAGTAACCATATTGAATAATCTCCTTTTAATTCTATTTGCTGTTCTGTCCTACAAAATCCCAATAAACCACATACCGTTGGTGATGCAAATCATACAGCGGACGGACAATGTCCCCTTGTCCGGTGGTGAACTTCAACTCTTTCCCGACACGCTGCAAGGTTCGTTCCGGATGTTTCCTATCCACTTGCAACGTGGTCTGCAGATTGGCAGGAATCTGATAATTGTAGGTGTAATAGTCATTATACAATTTCGGGTCGGAGAATGGCGCCGGAGCCTGCATGCCGTCCGTGCCCCTCTCGCCAGCCAAGACCAGCGGCCCGTAAAGCAAAGCGCCCTTATCGGGGTTATCCGGCGTGGTTTCTATACGCACTTGCATCGGATAAGTAGCCTCAATACGGTCACCATCCTGCCATTGACGGGTCAAGGCAATATAGGAACCCGGTTTCTGCTTTACAGGCATTTTCTTGCCATTGACACGTACCGACACATTCCGGCTCCACGACGGATAGCGCAGATAGACGGTAGTCCGTACCGGTTGCACCGCTTTCACAGTCAGTACAGTCGTTTCTTCGAACGGGAAGGCTGTTTCTTGGCGGAGCGTCAGTCCTTTGTCCTCCCAATTCACTTCAGAAGGGATAAAGAGGTTTACATAAATTCCTTTGTCATTGTGATAATAGATGGCCTCCCCATACTTGGCATGACTCTCGAAACCACTCCCCACGCAGCACCAGAAAGAGTTTTCCTTTGTACTATAAACCTTATGCGCACCGCTGAGCAAAGGCAGGAAATAGCACACCATCCCTGTCTCCGGGTCTTGCTGTCCCAGAATCTGATTGTAAAGGGCACGTTCGTAATAGCCTGCAACCGCTTCATCACCCGTCCAGCAAAAGAGATGACGGCTTAGTTTCAACATGTTATAGGTGCAGCATGTCTCCCCCGTATATCCGGACAAATGTTTCGACATCTCTTGAGGGTCGAAGTAATGCTCCTTGTCACTGCTGCATCCTGGTGCAAACGTATGCCGGTCAATCATGGTATGCCAGAAGAAACCGGTCAGTTTCCGGCTTGTCTCGTCCTTTGTCAGTTCGTAGTTACGCGCCTCGGCAATCACTTTCGGAATAAATGTATTGGTATGTTTGGTTCCCAAATCATCGCGCAATTCCCTCAACGGGTCCATCACTTCGTTGTGGTAGAAAAACCGGGCCAACCAGCGATAACGCTCGTCTCCGGTCAGTGCATAAAGATTGTAGAAGGCTTCGTTCACACCACCGAATTCATTGCGAATCATCCGACGGCGTGTTTCCTCACTCAGTGGTTTCAGTTTATTATAGGCCCAATCGCCCATCTTCTTCACGACCTCCAAGGCTTGTGCATTGTCGGCATACAAATATTGGTCCATCAGTCCGGAGTAAAGTTTGTGCAACGTGTACCAGGGAGCCCAAACGCCGGTTCCACGGATATTGCGGTTTATCAGTTCTTCGGGAAAAGCGCTGAGATAACCGTTACCGAGAGCTTCCTGAACACTTGCCAAGCCATTTACGATGCTATCTCCTTTCAATTTAAAAATTTCGCTACCGGTAGCCGCATACATTAATCCATAAGCAGATAAAAGATGTCCGGCAGTATGTCCGCGCAGCTCGCAGTCCAGAGATTCCCATCCGCCCAGTTTCTTCACGGTCATATACCCACCTTCACGTCCGGCAAATACGCCTGCATTGGTGCGGAAACTATGCAGCAGACGGTTTACATCGATAGAAACCATCCAGACAGAATCACGCATCATATTCTCGCGGAAGCGGCTTGGCAACAACCGGACATCCTTCAAATCAAAACTTTCCAACTGAATCGGGGCCACCGTTTCCTTCTTCATCTTCCCTGCATGTTGCCCGGGATAGATGGATTGTGCAGACAGCGTACCGCACATGCCGAAGCACATCGCTGCAATAATAATCTTATATCTCATAGGTTCTTCGTTTGACTAAACATACGAACGAGTCAATAAAAATACTCAAAGCCCAAAGTAACCACACTAAAATTCTTTATGCAAATAACCATTTAAAAAAACATCGTCCGGATGCATCTATTTATCCAAGAATAGCTTACTTTGTAAACCAAAAGAAAGGATGAAAACACACTGCCCGATACATACGAGATTCCTGCTACTTCTGGCATTATGCCTCAACATGGCATTGCCCTTATGTGCCGACGACTTCCTATTTACCACCATCGACACCTCACAAGGGCTGAGTGATAACCAAGTACGCTACATTCTCCAACTGCCGGACGGAAGAATGGCCTTTACCACCACCGAAAGCATCAATCTGTATGATGGGGCGCATTTCACTTCCCTCCCTCCCGACCCCGGCAGTGTATATCCACTCAAACAGTACAAAGGCTTCTATCACATCTATCTGAGCGGAGACTCCCTCTTATGGATTAAGGATTATCAACGGCTGATGTGTGTCAATCTTCATAATGAGCAATACATCACCGACTTAGACTCCCTATTTCGGAGCCGGGGCATCCAGGAACCGGTAGAAGACCTCTTTGCAGATTATCAGGGACACGTTTGGGCAATTACTTCCGGAGAAATCATACAACGCGAACTTTCCTTCCGAATGGCGCTACCCGACAAGCAGGGAAACATACAGGACCTTATGGCAGACAAGGACTTTCTGTATCTGTTTTACAATACCGGCAGAATTGCTTGCTACTCTATCTCTACCGGAGAACAACTATACGATATTGCCGCATATCCCGAGGCAGAACAGGAAAAGTTTCAAAACACCTCACTCATCCTTAAGGGTAAAGACGGATTCTACCAACTGCGAAATGGGTCGAAAGGGGGATTCTTCTTTTTTGATTTCCATAAACGGGCATGGAGCAAAATATTGGAAAAAGACTACACCCTCAATACATTGATGATTTCCCCGGACAACAAAGCCTATATCAGTTGCGTCCGGGGCTTCTGGATTATTGACCTTATAGAAGGAACACAGCAGTATCTGCCGGTATTGAGGACCCGAAAGGGAAACATCGTTGCCACAGAAATAAGCACCATCTTCCAAGACCGGCAGGGAGCCTTGTGGCTCGGGATGCTCAACAGAGGGCTGCTTTATTACCATCCCTCCATGTATAAACGGATTCATATAGACCGGAAAGATTTTCCTATATCCATTAAGGAAAACGCCGTGACCTCAAGCTTCGCAGAAGACAGAAACGGGCGCATCTTCATAAAAGACCAGTCCGCCATTTACCGGCTGGACATGCAGGCAGACAGTAGCCGAAGACTCGTTCCGATAGAGGCTTCTGCTTTTCCCAAAGAGCTGCAAGGAGAATACGGTTCGGGCGCCGCCTTTGTTTCCCACGACGGAACGCTATACTTCGGAGGCAATGACGGCTGTGACATCTTCTGCCACCACCCAGAGTCCCTCTCCGTCGGACTGCCCTACCCACCGGTTCTTACCGCATTCTACATTCATGGTGAGAGGGCAGCCTTGCCCCAGGCAGCTCCATACACCCGAAGAATATCATTGAACCATAACCAGAATTTCATCACATTCGAGTGCTCTGCCTTAAACTATTTCAACCGCAACCATACTCATTACCGCTACCAACTGGAAGGCATCGACAAACAATGGGTCCATGTTTTCGGCAATAAACAGAACAACGGGATTCTCCAAGCCCCCTACACCAATCTGCCCCCGGGACACTATACATTCAAGGTCATGGCTTCGGGTGACGCCAATCATTGGAATGACAGAGAAATGACAAGAATAGAGCTCACTATCCACGCTCCCTGGTGGAAAACCCGCATTGCTTATGCCGCCTATCTGCTCCTGGCAATCATAACGATTGCAGCAAGCATACGCCTATACATGCACCGCACCCAAAAAGAACTGGAACGACGCCATAAAGAAGAAATCCTGTTGCTCCGCATCCGCAACCTGATAGAACAATGCAACCGATATGAAGCCGAACGGAATAAAGATGCAAAGGAACCAAACCTCCACGGTGAGAATGAGGCGTCAGCCGATGGGAACAAGCAAGATTCCGCAGAATCAGTTTTCCTGACACGGGCCATCGAACTGGTAGAAAAGAATCTGCATGTACCCGGGTATTCCGTCGAACAGCTGAGCCGTGATTTATGCATGGAGCGTACGGGGCTTTACCGGAAACTGGTAGGCATGCTCGACCAGTCTCCAAGCTTGTTCATCCGTAACATCCGTTTGCAACGGGCCGCCCAACTGATTCTGGAAGGCAACCTCAGCATTACGGAAATTGCAGAATGCACCGGCTTCAGCAGTTCCAGTTATTTAAGCAAGTGCTTCCAGGAAATGTACGGTTGCCGTCCTTCCGAATATGCAGAAAAAACAAAGGAATCAACCTGAGTGTTGTCCGTTTCAACAAGAGTGTTGCCCCTTTGAGGGTATTGTAGCCTATCTTTGCAGCATAATTTAAAAACTATGAAAATGAGCTTCATGAAAAGAATCAGCTTCGTGCTGACTTGTGCAACCCTGCTTGCAAACTTATGTGCCGCCCAGAACACAGAGCGCACATCCCAAGGAATCAAGTGTACCACGCAAGGAATGGACATTCGTGTGGAATTCTATTCGCCTTCCATCGTACGGGTCTATAAGACTCCCGTAGGCAAACCGTTCGACAAAGAAAGTCTGGTGGTAGTAAAAGCCCCCGAAACGACCGAAGTGAATTTTTCGGAGCAATCAGGGGAAACCGTCCTGACATCTTCCATCCTGAAAGTTCTTGTCAATCCAACCACGGAAAGCATCTGTTTCCGTACAGCCGACGGCAAAGAATTGCTGAAGGAGAAAAAAGACGGGACCGTATTCACGGAAAAGGACGATGCCGGCACTCCGTCCTATGAGATAAGAGAGGCTTTCCTTTTGGAAAAGGAAGAACCCGTCTACGGAGTGGGTCAGGTAATGGACGGTAAGTTCAACCGCCGTAACTCCGTACACCGTATGCAGAATGAGAATATGTTCACTTATTCTCCTTACTTCATGTCCCCCTCCAAAGGCTATGCCGTATATTGGGACAACTATTCCATCTCTCGCTTTTCCGACACGCCGGAGGAACTGGCTTTCCACAGCCTGGGACACTGTGCCGACTATTACTTTATGTATGGCGAGAATCCCGACGGCATCATTGCTCAAGTACGCGATCTGACCGGACACGCTCCCATGCTCCCACTGTGGGCTTACGGATTCTTCCAGAGCAAGGAACGCTATCACACACAGGAAGAGAACCTGAATGTGCTGAAAAAATACCGGGAGTTGCAAGTACCCATCGACTGCATGATTCAGGACTGGCGCTACTGGCCCGAATACCAGCACACGGACAGCGCATGGAACTCACACAGTTTCGACCCCGAGCGCTTCCCGAATCCCAAGAAGTGGGCAGACGAGATACACAAGCTGAATGCCAAACTGATGATTGTGGCATGGCCCGGCTTCGGCACCCACACCGAGCAGCGCAAGGAACTGGACGCCAAAGGGATGATTATCAATTTCGACACTTGGCCGCCGAAAAGCGGTGCACGTCCCTATGATGCCTACAACCCCGAAGCAAGGGATATCTATTGGAAATATCTGAATAAAGGAATCTTCAGCTACATCGGCAACGACGGCTGGTGGCTCGACTCCACCGAACCCGACCATATCGACCGGAAAGAATCGGATTACGACCTACCCACCCACCTGGGTTCTTACCGGAGCGTAAAGAATGCCTATTCGCTGATGCACAACAGCGGAATAGCCTCGCACCAGAAAGCCCAGAACAAGGACAAGCGCGTGGTACTCCTCACCCGTTCGGGGTTCATAGGGCAACAACGCTATGGTTCCAATACCTGGAGCGGTGACGTGATGTCTACTTGGGAAATGCTGGAAAAACAGATTCCTGCCGCGCTGAACTACACTCTGATGGGTATTCCGAACTGGAACAGTGATATAGGAGGTTTCTTCGCCAATCATTGGAACGAAGGAGGAGGAGCCCGAAATCCCCGGTTCCAAGAGCTATACGTGCGCTGGATGCAATTCGGCACTTTCTGCCCGATGATGCGTTCGCATGGCACGGAAGTTCCTCGCGAGATATGGAATTTCGGCGAACGGGGCGACTGGTGTTTTGATGCTCAGGAAAGAATGATAAACCTGCGTTACCGTCTCCTACCCTACATCTACAGTACTTCTTGGGATGTTTCACATAACGACGGCACATTCATGCGTCCCTTGCTGATGGACTTCACGGCCGACAAGAAGAGCTACGAAACCGGCAACGAATTCCTTTTCGGACGCTCCCTCTTGGTAGCTCCGGTCACCCAACCGGAAATGACGGAATGGCCGGTCTACCTTCCCGAAGGAACAGACTGGTGGGACTTCTGGAGTAACGAACAGCAACAAGGCGGACAAACGGTGAAACGTAGCGTGACAAAAGATATACTGCCCGTCTACGTCAAAGCCGGAAGTATCCTCCCCTTCGGCCCCCAAGTGCAATACTCCACCGAAAAGAACTGGGATAACCTGGAAATCCGCATCTATCCGGGTGCCGACGGGACCTTCATCCTCTACGAGGACGAAAACGACAACTACAATTACGAAAAGGGAGTCTATTCCACCATCCGCTTCCACTGGGACGACAAAGCCCGCCGCCTAACCATCAATGCCCGTGAAGGCAGCTTCCCTGGTATGCTGGACAAACGCAAATTCAAAGTAGTTCTGGTGAACCAGACTTCCGGCACAGGAGACAAACCGATGGAAGGCGGAAAGACAGTGAACTATGCAGGAAAGAAAAAGAGTATAAAGTTCTAAAAAAGAATTAGTGACTCAAGTTAACAAGGATTTCAGTTGACGAGTTGACAAGGGGAATAGTAATTGAGACATCGATTTATATAATAGAGGCATCGATTAATGAAAAACTTTATGTGAAATACTTGATTAAGGACATTCTTCCTTGTCAACTCGTTTACTTAAAACCTTGTCAATTTCATCCGGTCGTTAAGTGAATGCAGCCTGCAAAACGTATTTTAATGGTATAAGAATATAAAAACACATATACCCATGAAACTTAGAAAGCTGTTAATCCTTTCAGGCATCCTGCTCGGTTTCACCCGAATGGCCTGCGCACAGAACCAGTTAATCACCTATCCTGCCCCTCAGGATGCGGTACTTAAAAATGACTTCACCGTCAAAGTACGCCAGCCGGGTGGAGAGTGGCAAACGATAGCCACCTACCCCGTCAAAGTGGACGAAGTAAAAGAGGCCCGCCACCATGTAGAACTGGCTTCCATGAGCTATTTCGACTTCAACGGTGAAGTGGAAGTATCGGTCACCGCCCATAAGGAAGAGATAGAAACAGCCCGCATACGTCCTCTTTCCTACGGCATCACTCCGCAGGTCAGCCGCAACACGCTCACTTTCAAGCTAAACTCTCCCCACAACTTGTCGATAGAAGTCAACGGCGACATCTTCCACAACCTGCACCTCTTCGCCAATCCGATAGACCGGAACAATCCTCTGAAACCGGGCATGAACCCGAAGAAATTAAAAAAGAACCGCAACCTGATTTATTTCGGTCCGGGCATACACCAATTGCCGGGCGACACGCTGGATGTACCTTCAGACAAGACCGTATATATTGCCGGAGGAGCCATCGTCAGAGGGTGCATACGGGCAAAGAATGCTGAAAATGTAACTATCTTCGGCCGGGGAGAAGTACATCCCGAAGGACGTGGAGCAGGAGTCAGCATCATCAACTCCAAAAACATCCGGGTAGAGGGCTTGATTACCACCCAATGCCCCACCGGCGGCTCGGACAGCGTGACGATACGCAACGTAAAGGCCATCAGCTCCTACGGATGGGGCGACGGGATGAACGTGTTTGCCAGCAACAACGTACTGTTCGATGGCGTATTTTGCAGAAACTCGGACGACTGTACCACCGTTTATGCCACCCGTATGGGCTTCAAAGGCGGATGCAGGAACATCACCATGCAGAACTCCACCCTCTGGGCGGACGTGGCTCATCCCATCTTCATCGGACTGCACGGCGATGCCGAAGGTCAAGAAGTAATGGAGAACCTCAACTATATCAACATCGACATCCTCGACCATAAAGAAAAGCAGGTAGACTATCAAGGCTGCATGGCCATCAACGTAGGAGACAACAACCTCGTCCGCAACGTCCGCTTCGAGAATATCCGCATAGAAGATTTCCGCCAAGGCCAACTCGTCAACCTACGCATCTTCTTCAACAAGAAATATTGTGCGGCCCCGGGCAGAGGGATTGAAAACGTGCTCTTCAAGGACATCACCTACAACGGAGAGAACGCCGAGCTATCCATCATTGCCGGCTACAACGAAGAACGGAAAGTGAAGAACATCCGTTTCGAGAATCTCAGAATCAACGGAGAAGTGATTGACGACGACATGCCGGGCAAGCCTAAATGGTACAAGACGGGAGACATGGCACGCTTCTTCATCGGCGAGCATGTGGAAGGGGTGACATTTACCAAATGATGTGCCAATAAGTGCCGGAAGCACTCACTCAATCACCCAGCCGCCTATCGTGCGCGTGGCACTGTCAAAGTTCACACCGACTTTGACCACCCTCCTGCCATCCGCCCGATAGGGAACGGCATACTGCTTGCTGTTTATCTGTGCCAGCGCCTCCTCCGGAGTGCCGTCGAACTTGAACTCGAAGACATAGACGGCATCCGGCAACTTCACCACGGCATCTGCACGCCCCACGGCTGTCTTCACCTCCGTCTCCACGTATTGCCCCATCAAGCGGAATAGCAGGTAGAAGATAGTCTGGTAATGCTTCTCGGTCTTGTTCTCCAGATCATTCGGTATGGAGGCGAAGAAAGAACGGGTGCGCTCCAAGCAGCTTTCGATGTCTCCCTTGCGCAAGTCGCGGATGAACGAAACCACATAAAAGGTATTGTTCTCGCCCGGCAGGTGCACGTAGGCGGGAAGCAGAGACTCGACAAATCCCTGCCGCACCTCCCCGTTGGGGTAAGCCAGGTTGTAAATGCGGAAATCGGGGTCATAGCCTTTGATAGTAAGATAACCACTCTGATAGAGCACCGGAATCGGACTCACGATGCGCTCGGTTGGTGCGTCGAACTGCTCGTCGGTAGCCTCGATGCCTTCCAGGGAGCGGACATCGAAATCGGACTCACGAAGCAAGTCTATCAGAAAAGTCGGAGTGCCCGTAGAGAACCAGAAGTTCTTGTACTCCTTTGCATTGAAAGCGTTGAACAGGCTGAACGGGTTGTAGATGTCGGCACAATGCTTGCTGAAATGATAACCGTCATACTGCTGTTTCAAGTGGGCACATGCCTCCTCGAAGGTCTCGTTGTTCGCCTCGGCCATCCGCTCGATGTCAGGCTTCAGTTCCGTCAACAACTCCTGCTCGGTGATGCCGCAGATAGCACTGAAGTCATCACGCATGCTAATGTTTTGCAGATTGTTCAGTTCGCTGAAGATACTCATTTGGCTGAACTTGCTGATGCCCGTGATGAAAAGGAAACGGAGATACTGCCCCATCCCCTTGAGGGGACTGAAGAAATCACGCATGATTCCCCGCAACTCGCTCTGCAAGGCCACGTCACTGTTGGTGTCGAGCATGGGGGAGTCGTATTCGTCCACCAATACCACCACCGTTTTCCCCGTTTTCCTATAGGCGCTCTCTATGACATTGCTCAGCCGGACACTGAAAGGCGTGCCCTTCTTATCCTCCACGCAGCAACCGTATTCCCTCTCCCACCGTTCCAGGAACCAGTTTATGGCGGAGCGCAGATAATGGGCGGAGAGGTATGTAGCTAACACTTGAAAAGGGACCCGGAACAACATTTAAAAAGTGCCCCACCCATGGGTATGTTTAACCGAACAAAATTGGTATATTCATAAAAACCAATGGCGTTCATAATATGTACCACATGGAAGAAAGAGATTCCATAATTCTCGCCTATAGGCGTGACGGATTGAGCATCCGTGAGATCGCCCGTCGTAACGGCATGAGCCGCAAGACTGTACGCAAGTATCTCCGGGCTTTCGAACAAGCGGTCGGTGACAACCCCGATGCGGAAGCAATGGACACGTACCTGCAGCAGCCGGTGCGCTATGACAGCAGCAAACGTGTCCGCAGAGTGATGAACCAGCAGGTGATGGAGGCGATAGACGGCTTCATGGCCCGCAACCGGTCTAATGCCGCGGCCGGATTGCGCAAGCAGCAGATGCGCAAGATTGACATGTGGCGCCGGTTGCGCGATCAAGGCATAGAGATTGCCTATTCGACGGTATGCCAGTATGCCCGTGCATTGGAAGTGGCGGTGTCCGCTCCAGCCAAGTCCCCGGCGGCGTTCATCCGCCAGGAGTATGAACCGGGGTTCCGGTGCGAGTTTGACTGGGGCGTGCTGACACTTTGGATTGCCGGTGTCAAGACGAAGCTGCACATGGCCGTGTTCACGATGAACCATAGCAACCTGCGGCGGGCATACCTGTTCTCCCCGCGAGGACACGTTGGCCCTGATGGAAGCACACCGCAACTGCTTCCGTGCTTTGGGGGGCACGCCGCAAGTAATGGCCTACGATAACATGCGGGTGGCCGTCAAGAAGTTCCTTGGACAGGAGCGCGAACATACCGATGCCCTGCGCCGCATGGAACTCCACTATTGTTTCACCCTCATTTCTGTAATCCGCGTTCGGGATGGGAGAAAGGTAAGGTGGAGCGTTCGGTGGAACATATCCGCCGGCGGGCTTTCGCCTATGATGTCCGTTTCGGTTCGCTGGAGCAGGCGCAGTGTCATCTTGACAAGGTCTGTGACAGGCTCAACGGGGAGGCTTCCAACATGTCTGCGCAAGAGAAGGAGCGCGTACAGGCCGATATTGCGGCTTTGCGGCCGCTTGACCACGGTGACATGGGCTGCTTTGAGCAGCGGCATGCCCGTGTCGGGAAGTATTCCACCATTACCGTCGATGGTGTGCATTACTCTGTGCCTGACCGGCTTGTCGGTCGGGAGGTACCATAAAGATGCATTCCGAGCGTATTGTCGTGCTTGACGGTCGCGACAAGGTAGCCACGCATGTACGCTCCCGGCGTCTCGGTGACTGGTGTATCGACCTGATGCACTATCTGGGCACGTTCCTTCGCAAGCCTGCGGCGTTGGGACGATCCACGGCCATGCGACAGGTACACCCGGACGTGGCGGCACTGTTTCGCAAACATTTTACGGATTCTCCCAGATCGTTTGTCGAACTGCTCGTGTTTACCCGTGACAACCAGCGCACTTATGCCGACATACTGGCTGCGGCAGACCGTCTGTCCTCCCGGGGACTCAAACGCCTGTCTTCCGAACAATTGAGCGCCGAGATGCTGGCCAGTGACGGCAATGGAACCGCAAACGTCCGTCAAGACGCGGCCACCCTGACCCCGTCCGATCCACAACAGACCGCCATTGAAGAATCGGCCTCACAGACATTGGACACACTTTCGGCGATGATCGGATGTGGCGCCACACAACAACCTGTAAACAAAGTTACCGTCTAACAACATAAAAATTGCATAGCAATGGAACAAAACGAAAATCAAGACTCCATACGCGAACGGATACGTGCGTATGCCTTCGACCTCAAACTCCCTCTGGTACGACGCGACATCGACCTGCTTATACAGCAAGGACTTGATGAACGATGGAACCTGTGGATGTTCACGGCCGAACTCCTGCGTCAGGAAAAAGAAAACCGCTCGGAGAACCAGCGTCGGCATCGCATCAAAAATGCCGCGTTCCCACAGTTGCGATACCTCAACGAAATAGACACGGACGCGCTTCCGCCAGAAGCGCGGAAGGCCTACCAAACCTTGAGACACTTGATTTCATCAAGGAAGGGCGCAACCTTATACTATACGGGAATCCCGGTACCGGAAAGACCCATCTGGCTACAGCCTTGGGATTGCGGCCTGTAACGCGGGATACTCCGTACTGTTCACTTCCGTGCCCAGACTGCTTACGCAGATAAGGGAATGCCGGAACGCAATGACACTAAGGGCACTCGAGAACAAGTTCGAACGATACGACATGGTCATCTGCGACGAGTTCGGATACGTTTCTTGTGACAAGGCGGGAGCGGAGATGTTGTTCAACCATCTGTCACTCAGAACTGACAAGAAAACAACCGTCATTACAACAAATCTCGCATTCAACAGATGGGACGAGATTATTGCAGACAAAGTACTAGTTACAGCAATGGTAGACAGGCTAACGCACAAGGCGATTCTACTGAACATGACGGGAAAATCGTACAGAATGAAAGAAACACAAGATATGATAAATAAACAAATTTAATTAACTTTGCAAAACCTATCGGGTGGTACACGTTTCAAATGCTACCCGGGTCCCTTTTCAAGTGTTAGCTACAGTGCAGGAACACAACAAGACGGAAAGGCAGATTAAGCTGCGTGAACCCGACTTGATGATGGTCATTACTGGGGGAGAAATGGCTTACTCCCGCCCAGACGGTGTCAAGGTCATGCCACTGGCTTGTCTGAAAGACTAAGATGTGATGCAGTTAATAAAGTACAAAAGATTTCATTTCAATATCAAACGATACTAAAAATAATGTGAAATCCGTTGTCTATATGAGACGCATACGTAAACCTATCTCCACGGCTGCGGCAGTATTGGTGACACGCAGCCGCGTGAGAATATCTTGGCGGTGGCGGCTGACCGTGTTGACGGATATAGAGAGTTTGTCCGCAATCTGTTTGCTACCTTCGCCTTTTGCCAACAGGGAAAGAATTTCTATTTGACGGCGGCTAAGCAATTGGCTATCAAACAGCTTCAAGCAAATGGTTTCACCGGTGCAGGTGTTGATGATACAGCCCTCCATGACTTCGTTGATTTGCGGAAAAGGCATATAAGTACAAAGTCCTAACCGTATGCTACCATTGGCATGGCAAAGCAAATACCTGGTAGTGTGGAGCACGGACAAGGGCGGCATCCCTTGCCTTTGAAAATGCACAATGCAAGTGGCGTTGAAGTCAGTCTTTTGGGCTGCCGGAACAGATTCCAAGAAACGGAAAAAACGAAGTTCGAGAATATGGCGTTCTACCAATTCCTCATCGGAGATATTGACGAACACTTCATGCTCGAATACGGAATCCTTGTTCTCAGCATATTCCGGCAATCCTAATGTCTGTCCGAACAGACCGGAATAAATATGGTTCACATTGTTTTGGAAATCAGAGAGGACAGCAATGCCATTGGTAGCTTGAGCGTACGCATGGGTATAGCCTTTGGCTGTTTCCAGCAATTCATTCAGGTTGCCTTTCGTGTTGAAATTCTGCCCTGTCAGCAGGGATTGTAATTTATGTTCTTGTTCGTGCATCCGGAAAATTGGTTATTATTCACCATTGCGGCATTGTCCTATTTCGCCTAATTTTGTAGCAAAATTACTAATAAAAACAACTTAGGCAATGAAAAAGACAATTATCTATCAGGCAATCCTTGCCGGATGCCTCACGTTGGCCGCATGCCAACCTAAAAATGAGGCTACAACGAATGAAACCGGACAAACCGGAAGCACCGATGTGACAAGCAGAATTGCAGACTGCAAAGTCACTTTGGGCGATGTCACTTTTACCCATGCCATCAATGGCGCAGATACGTGTGTAAGCTTGCTGGCAGACGGGGCATTGGAATTTCGTTGTGCCGAAGGACTTGATTTCTTCTGCGACCCGAACGAAGGGAAGCTGTCCAACAACACCCTGCCCGTGTTGCTGGTTTCCACGGACAATACACAACCGTTCACGTTGACAGCCAAGGTGACTCCGGAATTCACCGCAGAGGGGCTTTACAATGCAGCCGACCTGTTTGTGTATGTCAATGATACGCTTTGGCAGAAACTGGCCTTCGAACAGGACGAATATGGCAACCACCGCATCGTATCGGTACGGACACAAGGCACATCGGACGACAACAATCATGACAAGATAGATGCCCCATCGGTCTATATGAAAATATCTTCCGACACCCGGACTATCGCCAGCTACTATTCATTAGACAAAAAGGAGTGGCACATGGTACGTCTGTACCGTAATTACTATCCCGACCGGATTTATCTCGGTATCAGCAGCCAGTGCCCACAACGCGGCGGATGCACAAGCCGTATCGAAGAGGTCACACTAAACCATGACAACGTGGGTGATTTCCGTATGGGAGAATAAATGATTTGAATATAGAGATTAAGGGAAAATGGGCAAGCGCATATTGATTTTAACCGGCAGTCCACGAAAAGGAGGTAACAGTGACCTGATGGCGGACGCTTTTGCACAGGGAGCGTCAGAGGCAGGCAATATTGTCGTGCGGTTTGATACTGCACATAAACATATTCAAGGTTGCAGAGCTTGCGACAACTGTTTCAGCAAGGGAAAAGCCTGCGTTTTCAATGATGATTTCAATGAACTGGCATCTTTGATGGCAGAAAGTGATGTCATCGTATTCTGCACACCTCTTTATTGGTACTCGTTTCCTACCCAGATAAAAGCTGCCATAGACAAGTTTTATTCCTTCATCATAGGTAAGAAGAATGTGCCTATTAAGGAATGTATGCTTCTTTCGTGTGGAGAGCTGGAAGATCCTCATGTATTTGACGGTATAGTGCGTTCATTTGAACTCATTGCGCAAGATAGGGGATGGGAAAACAGAGGCCATTATCTTGTAAATAGCGTCAATGAGAAAGGTGCAATTTTAAATACCGAATATCTACAAAAAATTTACGATATAGGAAGAGGATTTTGAAATGTCTATTGAGAACACTATAAAAACATTTTGATATAGTAATCACATTGGATAAAGCCACAAAGACTATGCAGCCCGTAAGCCGATAAAGACCTACGGGCTGTATTATAATCAATTAGTAGCAGCAAACCATGAAAGAACAAACCGCAGAAACAAGACATTTCCATAAGATGATTGCTATGTTCAACTCGTTATTGAGTTTCTTCCGGTTGCAAAGCGGAAAAGAGAGGATGAATATCGCTCCTTTCCGGTTGCAAAGCATAGCGGATGCACTGGAAGCGGAGTTCCGACCTATGGCGGAAAACAAGGATTTTGGAACTCATTGTAGAGAACAATGCAGATGTTATTCTCATGGGTGACAAGGAGCATACATTATATTAAGATTATACTCAGCAAAAGACAAGACCCATCTCTTTCGTATTGAAAGCCAACGGGTCTTGTTCTATACAATCTGTTTACCTAATCTTTACCATATTACCATCCCGGATTCTGCTTCAACGCTGGATTCAAACGCATCTGGTCTTGCGGTATCGGAGCTAAATAATCACGTTGGGAATAAAGCAAATTAGCCGCCAAATTGGCAATGCTGCGACCATAATCCGGGTCACTTTCACCGGTTCCCATATAAATTCCATAAGTTAACGGACGAACACTCGGATCATAGGAAAGTTGCCCATGATAAGTGGCATCGTTGGCAATACCGGTCATATAAGCTGTATTCAATATACGACGGCCGAGTTTCTGTCCGGTCAGATTGATATGAGCTATTCCCCAGCGCTTCAGGTCATTTTCACGGAATCCTTCACCGAAAAGCTCACAAGCACGTTCGCGACGGATTTCGTCCAGCATGGTCATCTTCTTGCAGACGGTCTTGTTCTGGGCATGATCCCAGTAACCGGCATCCCAAACATTGGCAATCAAAGCGTTAGTAAGCGGAGCCACACCGGCACGTTTGCGGTTCTTGTTGATAGAGAATTCCAGGTCGGCATCGGAAATCTCACCATTACCCAATTCGCAGACAGCCTCTGCATAAATCAGATACACCTCTGCCAGACGGAGAATCGGGAAATCGGGAGATTCTGTCTGATTGGCGCGTGCCGCACCTTCGGGATTGAACTTGCGGCAACCGTAAGTATTGTGCGTGCCGCCACTGATAACAGGAGTATAAATGGCATTCTTGCTGCTGAAAGCGGGATCATTGGGATTATAGGTCGCCTCCGGATATACGGGAGTAGGATAAGGCTGTCCTTTTACCGTACAAGGGGTACCATAGTCTTGGGTAGACCTCCATGAAGTGCGATCGGGCAAATCGGCGCAACCGATAAAACGATAGTCCCGGTTGCGGAATTCACCATAGAAGCTGTCGTATCCGGCAAACTGGGGATTATTTTGTGCATCCTCCATATTGCCCGTATAACTAATGCGGATAGGCAACCCGTTGCGGCAAAGGAAAGACTCCGCGAAAATGGCACTGATGTTGGTGCCCTGATTGGTGGCAATGGTATGAGCCAAATTGATGCCTCCACGATTTACATCGTAGTCGTACTTCGCACTCAGAATAAATTCCTTGTTCGTTGTTTTGCCCGCACTCATGAAGTTGGATATATTGCCCCCCTTGTCATCAATATTGAAAAGGTAGTAATAGCTCAGTGAATCACATTCATTCCACAAGGCAAATGTACCGGTTTCAGCTTCCTGAATCACCTTTTTCGACAGATCACGCGCTTCAGTCAGCATGTCGTTCACAGAAGGATAATCACTTGGCTTCACAACGCCGGCTCCCTTACTGCTGCCATCTCCGTCAAGGTCGTAGTCTATGGATGGAACATATTTTTCCCATGTAGCCTCATGGAGCAACACACGGGCAAGAAACGCCTGCGCACCTTCCTTACTTATCGTTCCCTTGTCCGAAGAAGAAATGTTTCTCTCCATTGGCAGTTCCTCAATAGCCTGGCGCAAGTCCTTAATGATAAAATCAGCTACTTCATAACGGCTGCTGCGTGCTCCATACAGTTCAGGGCTATCCACATCCATCACTTTGTCTGCAATGGGCACACCGCCAAAACGTTGAAGGAGCGCAAAATGATGCCATGCACGGAAGAAATGAGCCACACCTACTGAAGAGGCTATTTCGCTTTGTGCACCCTTATATCCTGCTGCTTTCTCCAGCAAGATGTTGCACTCACGGATAAAACCATAGACACGGTCCCAACGCCAATCGTTCTCAGAGGCCGCACCGCCGCCGTTACTATTCAAACCGGAGATATCCAATCCCTGATCCATCTTATAGTAAGTAGGCTGCGCCTTCGACTGATTGTCTTTCCATCCTTCAAACTTATAGAGACTGTAAGAAGCCTGCCTGAACTGCTCTGCGTTCTGGAAGAAGATAGCATCCGTTCCTGACGAAAGCGGTTCCTTATCAAGAAAATCACTGCATCCCGTAGCCGTCAGAGCCATAGCCAGCGAAAGGATATATATACTTTTGTATTTCATATTATTTGTCTTTTAAAGTTCATGAATTTAGAATGTAACATCCACACCGAATGAAAGCAAGCGGCTGAACGGGAAAGTACTGTTGGAGGCTTCTCCATGCTCAGGGTCATAACCGTCTTTTATCTTGGTCCATTCCCAAAGGTCATCGCCCGAGAAGTAGATTCTCACCTTGTTCAAAGCTATTTTCCGAGTCCATGTCTGTGGCAGCGTATAGCCGACAACCAGCGATTTCAGACGGATGTATTTGGAATCTTGCACACTGACATCCTTGTTCTGATAGTTCCATCTGTTGAAAGCCGCATCACGCGAAGCAATGGTATATTCAGTATTCGGATTCTCTTCACTCCACATCTTGCCCATGTAACTGGCGTTCTGCAATGTATAGTTAGTCACCCACGGGGCATAAATGTTTCCGGTGCGAAGCACCTTCTGCTTGCCTACACCTTGGAAGAAAACCGAGAAATCAATCCCTTTCCATTCCAATCCGGCTTTGATGCCGAAGGTAAGATGTGGCGCCGCATCACCGGCATATACCAAGTCGTCTTTCGTAACGGCACCGTCACCATTGGCATCTGCCACCTTGCGGGCACCCGGACGGAGAGTATTGGTCTTCTTCTCCTGAGGAGCAGGGATGATGTTGTTGGGCTTAGGACCGGACTTATCCGCATTCCAGTAATACTTATTATAATATTCGTCCACTTCGGCTTGTGTCTTGAAGATGCCATCAGTTTGATACACATAAATCGCATTCAGTGGCTTACCCACCAGACGGCCTTTATTAGTGCCTTCATTGGGAACATTCTCGCTATTTTCCAAAGCCATTACTTCCGATTTGGCATCCGAGAGTTGAGCACCGATATTATAGGTTACTTCTCCAACCTTATCACGCCAGTTCATGGAAAGTTCCCAACCTTGAGAACGGAACTTACCGTTATTGGTTTTAGGAGCTGATGCACCCAGTAAGGAAGGATAGGTGACGGGAATAAACATACCGTTGTTTGTCTTGCGGAACCAGTCGAAGGTAGCCGACAAACGATTGTTCAATACCGTGACATCCACACCAAAGTCATGGCTGTCCAAAGTCTCCCAAGTACGGTTGGACGAACGCATTCCGTCAATCCAAGCTGAGGTGTGCGCACTTAAGTCACCGGAACCGAAATAAGCCGTACCCGTCTTGATGGTAGCATAGCGTTCGTAGTCACCAATTCCCTCCACACTACCGGTTTTACCATAGTTATAGCGTAACTTCAAGAAGTCGAGCCAGCTCCGGGTGCTTTCCATAAATTTCTCTTCCGAGAGAACCCATGCACCGGATATAGAATAGAAGTTTTTCCAACGCTGGTTGACTGAAAGTTTGGATGAACCGTCACGGCGACCCAGAAAGTCCACCAGATATTTATCCTTGTAACCGTAACTCAAACGGGTCACATACGAAAGGAAAGCCCAACTGTTCTGGCCACCACCTGCCTTGTTACTGGTGCTGCTGACGTAAACATCCAAATCAGACAACCCGGAACCATCATACATAGGTCCTTTGTTACGCTCTGCAGACAGTTTCTTGCATTTCTCGTCTTCAGCAGTCATACCCAACATGGCGGACACATTGTGAATGCCATTGAACACACGGTTATAGTTGACGAAAGCACCAACATTGTAGTTCGTCCATCTTGAGAATTCTTCTTTCAGCGAACCCGGTCCCTGGCGGTTTTTCTGTGCATTGCCCTCCCAGTCGTAGTATTGTATCATATTCTTCTGGGTTTGCACATTCTTTTCCGTCTGTTTGTAGGCTCCGGAGGCCGAGAACGAAAGCCCCTTAACAAACTCTGACAAATCGAGCGTAGCCTTCATGTTGGCACGCAGGATATTGAAATCGGTATTGATATGGCCACCGTCTGTCAGACCTGCAATAGGATTACGTCCACCAAATGTGTCATACCACTGTCCGTTTTCATTCTGCAACGGCCAGAACCACGGATCGTAATAACCGGCGCCTACATCCGTACTCGGGGCAGTGATGTCACGTCTTTCATACGACATACCGCTTTCCAGCTTCAGGATTTTAGTAGCTTGATAGTCCATATTCAGACGGGCATTGTATTTCTTTTCACCATCTTCCGCTATTTTCAGCTGTGAGTTGTTATCGGCAAAGCCCAATGAAGCGCGATAAGAAAATTTCTCATCAGCCCCGGCAATACTGACAGAATGTTTCTGGGAGAAAGATGAACCATACATTTCATCCATCAGATATGTACCCGGAGCATAACGTGAAACCACACCGTTATTATTCAAAGTCAACGTCTTTCCATTGCGCAAGGCTTCCCACATTTTGCGGTTTATATAAGACTCTCCCGTATTGACATCATTACCGGACACTACAGAACCGAATATCCACCAGAAACCACCTAATCCTTCGAGGGCACTATTTCCGTCTTCACCTATTTTACCTGCCAACTCAGGATTCTGTACGGCATAATCGTTATACTGCGCCTCGTAGAACATATCAAGAAACTGTTCATTTGTTGTAAGCGGTGTCTCTATACCATTAATAGAAGTAGTAAATGACCCGTTGTAAGTAATCTGCGCCTTTCCCTTTTTGCCTCGCTTGGTTGTCACCAGGATGACACCAGCAGCCGAGCGGGCACCGTAGATGGCAGCCGAAGCATCTTTCAATACAGAAATGTTTTCAATATCATTTGCATCCATAGAGTTCAACTCGTCCAACGAACCCGTCACACCGTCAATCAGAACCAACGGACTGGAATCACCGTTCACAGATATGGAACCACGGATTTGCATCTTGGCATCCTCACTACCCGGACGTGAAGAACCACGTGTAATAGTCAGACCCGGTACAGACCCTTGCAAAGCTACCGTTGCATTGCTCACGCTACGGTCTTTAAAAGCCTCTTCACCCTTAATCTGGCTGATGGCACTTGTCAGTGACGCTTTCTTTTGCGTACCGTAACCTACAACAACTACCTCGTCCAATAGCTCTGCATCTTCTTCCAGCTTGATGTTAAGGTTCATTCTGCCGTTGAGTTTTATCTCTTGTGTACGATACCCCACATACGAAATAACCAAAACGGCATCACCGGGAGCTGCAATAGAGAAGTTACCGTTTATATCGGAAATTACTCCGGTGGATGTGCCCTTTACTTGAACACTGGCACCGATAACCGGCTCACCGATTGCATCCACAATCTTTCCTTTTACCACACTTTCCTGCATAACAGCCAGAACCCCGTCTGTATCTCCTGCCAACGCCGTCTGCGGGCTACCTGCCAAAAGTGCAGAAACCATCATCGCAGAGAAAAGAACCCTCTTTGATGGGAGCTTAAAAATGTCATTCCTCATAAAATTAGAATTAAAATTAAACATATACTTATCTATTATCTCTTTAGTTCTCATCAGATACACTGCCGCATGTATTTGCGCACTTCTTTACGGGCGGCAAATAAATGGTTCTCGACCGTGCGAGAAGAGAGGCTTAATTCAGCGGAAATTTCTGAAACGGTTCTCTCGCCGAAGCGGCTCATCACATAGACTTTCCGACGCTGTGCGGAAAGCATCTTCAACCTGCCTTTCTCTCGACTTAACAAATCGGCAGCAATGGCACGGCTTTCCACATCATCGGTACAACGCACTGCATTGTCATACTGATAGACAGAATATTCCTGCTTTCTATAGTAGGCACGCAAATAGTCGCTCACCAGATTGCGCGAAATGGTATAAATGAAAAACTTGACAGTATCGGGACGGAGCATTTGTTTATAGTCCATCAGACGGACAAATACATCTTGGGAAAGGTCTTCAGCCTCTTCCTTATTATTCACCTTATTATATATATACAGGTAAACCGAAAAATGATAACGTTCATAAGAATCGGCTATCAATTGGGGGGATGTCATCATGCAGTTTTCCATAATAAATTAGATTACGATTCATGTTTTCCGTTCGATTGAACAATGCAAAAGTAACTGCTATTTTAATAAAAACGGCATTTCTGAAAGGCATACAAATCTCAACTAATACGGTTAGACTAAAAACAAAGAAAGTCGCTAACACATAGCGACTTAAGAATATGAGACTCACAGTATCAATTAATAATTTGAGACTATTACAGTAAAAAGTCCTCCATATTGGCAGGGGTGACAACCGTGAAACTGCTCCCCGGATAGGCTTCTACAAACTGCTTGGGATATTTGTATTTGGCGAGAGGATTCCATTTAAACTCAAAAGTAGAAATCTTACCATCCTCTTCTTCGATATAATCTATTTCTTTCTGCTGCTGAGTACGCCAAAACCAGTAATTACAATAACTGCCGAAATAAGCGTTCCGCTTCAAGCGCTCCGATATAATGAAATTTTCCCATAAAGCCCCAGCTTCTTCGTTAGTACGGCTTTCGAGTATAGAAAAATTAGCCAATACCGCGTTACGGATTCCATTATCATAAAAATAAATCTTCCGGCTAACTTTCAACTCATTGCGCAGGTTTCTGGCAAAGGAATTCAAACGGAAGATTACATAATTCTTCTCAAGAACATCAATATATCTGTCCACTGTTTTAGTGTCCAGTCCCACCAACTGCCCTACTTCACTATATGACACCTGCGAACCAATCTGCAATGCCAATGCCTGCAACAGTTTCACCAGCTTGTCCGGCTTTCCTATCGAATCCAGAGCAAGGATATCCTTATAAAGATAACTATCTGCCAACTCTTTCAGAATCAGCTTTTCATCTCCTTGATTGGTCACAACTTCAGGATAATAACCATACACCAATCTATGAGGAATCATCCGCTTCTCTTCCAACAGGTTGGTATGCTCCACCAACTCGCCAAATGACAATGGGTACATCTTATACTCCCGTTTCCTCCCCGTAAGCGGTTCATTCAGTTTGGAAGCCAATTCAAAAGACGAACTTCCGGTTGCAATGAGTTGAACCTCCTTTATCTGGTCAGTGATGAGTTTCAGTTTTACTCCTACATCAGCAATACGCTGCGCCTCATCAACAATCACATATTTCTTCTTACCAATGATTGCCCTTAAACGAGTAGAAGTAACATTGGCAAACAACTCTTGTACATCCGGTTCATCCCCATTCAACCACAATACATCTTGTGACGCTCCAAACATCTCATGCAACAAGGTAGACTTGCCTACTTGCCGGGGGCCCATGATAATGACGGCCTTTTCAGAGCCAATCATTCCCTCTATTTTCTGCCTCAATATCCGTTCTATCATAATCCTATAGAATTTCGTCAAGGACAAAGATACAACTATCAAAAGACAAAATCCACAAATCTTATAAAATTCATGGATTCAATTCCATAAATCTTATAAAATTCATGGAAAGCAGCATGTCAGTCGGACAATGATTCGTTGTTCCCTCCTATGCTTCGGATATATTCATTCGGAGTAATTCCCGTAGCTTTCTTGAAATAACGGAAGAAGGAAGCGCGGGAACTGAAGCCACAAAGTTCGGCAAGAGCACTCAGCGTATATTTGGAATACTCTTCCGTATTGACTAAACGTTTAAACTCGGCAATGCGGTAATCATTGATATAATCATAATAATTGCGTTCCAAGTATTGATTGAAAAGATAAGAAAGCGTATGGGCAGACGTATCAATGGCAGCAGCCAAATCGGCTATCTTCAAATCAGGATGCTTATAAAGCTTGTCTTTATGCATGATTTTTTCCAGCTTGTCCGTCAGCCGCCTGCACTCTTCCGAGCTGACCTTTACGCTTTTATACTTTTCTTCGGATGCCGATTTTGTCTCCACCGCAACAGATTGTTCTTCTCTCACAACCTGTACCTGCTCAGGAACTTGTCTTTTTCCACGCCCGAAGAAATAATAGCCTCCACCGGCCAACAGTACTGCTACAACAATCCCCCAAGCAAGCCAACCACTGAAAACAGAAGCGATTTCCACCTTCAGCAGAGTTTCCGAATCCGGTTCCCCCATACGGCGCACCTTAAACACATAAGAACCGGAAGGCAAATCATAATAGGTCACTTCCGAACGCCCTGTAATTGCTATCCAACCGTCATCCCTACCCTCCAACTGGTATTCATAGGACATAAAAGCAGGAGAAGTATAGGAAAAGTCGGAAAAACAGAAAGTGACATTTTTCTCCGAAGGCTCCAACCCTACTCTCGAAATACCACTTCCTACAATGGTCATCGGATAAGTAGACGGCTTGCCATTGATATGCACATCGGTTACCTTAACCGGATAGAAATCATGCTTCTTCTGATTCATGCGAGTAACATCCAAAGAGACCAATCCTTTAGAATTTCCAAACCAGAGATTCCCTTCCGCGTCACAAACCGGTGGGCAAAGGGTGAAAATGGAATTCGGAATACCGTCTACAAAGTTATAAGGGATAAAATTGTCATTCTTGTCATAATGGAACAAGCCGTCACTCGTCCCCATCCACAGCCATTTTTTACGATCTTCTATAATGAACATCCCATCCCGTCCCTCCAAAGGAGTACCGGGATGCAAACGCCGGAAGCTGTTCATAGACAAATCGGATATGAACAGAGAGCCTTTGTCCGGAAAAAAATAAAGATTATGCCCGGAGTCCTCATAAACGACCCTGATTTTCTCCTTATGGATGAATCCTTCAGGAAATATATCCGTACGAAGCTTTTCAGAAGAAGGGTCCCAGATACATACGCCATTTTCCGTACAAATCCATCCTTTATGGGTAGAGTCAAAATATATTTCGTAGACATTGCCTTCAGGAAGCCTGGAATTGGAACTGGTATAGTGAGCCACCTGCCTGCCGTCTTTATAACAATAAACGCCTTGAGAAGTTCCTATCCATAAATTTCCTTCCGCATCCTGCTTGATACAGAAGATATGTCCTTTTACAAAAGGTTGCTGTTCACCGTCAGGCGCAAAGTCACGTATGGTCAACCTTTCCGGATTGAAGATGTACATTCCTCCGCCGTAAGTTCCTACATAATATTCTCCTTCATAAAATAAAATACAGAATATCATGCCGGAGCGCATTTCGGGCGACTGGAAACTTTTGAAACGATTCCTTTTCTCATCAATATAGAATAAGCCGTCACGCGAACCTACCAGCTTTTCATGCCCATTGATGGCAAGGGCACGGATAGGCATGTCTCTGGAATTGAAATAAGGAGGGAAAGCATAAGTAGTAAACAAATCACTCTGATATAAAGTATAATCAAGTCCCAACTGGTAGAACCCTATCCAAATCATTCCGTTCCGGTCTACCAAAAGCGAATAAACGGAATTGGAACGCAAGCTTTCATTGTCACCCGTCTCATGCCGCATGGTACGGACCACCTTCCGCCGGTCTGTGGCTATGAAATGCACTCCATTGCCATCCGTTCCTACATACAACATATTTTTGCCGTCGCTGGAAAGGGAAGAGATGATGTTGCACCCCACCTCCACAAAATGCTCAAATTCTCCGGAACGGGTGTCAAAGGAAATAATCCCTTGGTCCATAGTACCCAGATAAATGGTAGAACCGATACGGGTGATATTGTTAAAAGCACACACATGCTTGCCGTCTTTTACATTATGATAGGCTTTCACTTTTCTGTCGGACAATCGTAACGAATACAGTCCCTTCTCGGTTGCCATCCATAGCATGCCCTGCTCATCCAATGAAAGTCCGGTTACAACATTCGAAGCAGAAAGGGCATTTTTATCCAGTAATATTTGCTCCAAGTTTCCTTTCTTGTATAAAAAGAGCCCTTTCGCACTACCGATATAGAGTGTCCCTTTTCCATCATGAAGCAAAGAGTGGACTGCACAATTTATCATATCGGGGACAATAAGTTCCAAAGCATCCAATTCTTTGTTCAAACGCCACAATCCCATGCCATTCCCCATCCACAATTGGTTATCTTCCATTTCGGCAATAACATTGACACGTTTCAATTTCTCATTGGAACCGGTTATCGGATAGTGTTTGATATGGCTTCCGTCAAAACGCTCCAAAGAATTACCCGTACCTATCCAGACAAATCCCAAAGAGTCTTTATAAATGGCATTGACCAGCAAATCAGACAGTCCGTCGGATACCGACAAGCCACGTAAGGTATACGTGCTTGGATAGGCCCATGCACAGAACATTAACAAGTGAAAAAGAAAAATGTATTTTATTATGTTTTTCATTACACTGTAGTCTTTACTCTATGGTGCAAATATACGGAAAAACATCAACTGTATAGCTACCTCAAGCTTAAAAATAGAGGGAATGATATAACTATCTTCCCAAATATTCCAATCCTTTTGTAGCCTTAGCTTTGTATGTCTGTCCCTTTATTGTAATCGTACAATCGGCAGAGGCTTCATAATACCACCCATCCAGTTGATGTTCCAACAAAACATTTGCAGGTTTTTCAGATTTTATAGTAACCCGAGGAGTTTGCAGCAAAGTACCGTTTCCCAAAAACAATGTAGTTTCTTTTCCCGCCTTGTTTCCGCATAAAGCATAAACAGCTTTTGCCTTCATATCCCCCATGCCGCAAAGGTGCGACGCGTTGTCTGAGGATAAAATACAATCCTTACGACCATTCCTCTGTTCAACGCAAACTGCGACATGGCTCCCTTTGTCCTTACATTCCACCTCCGGAAAAGTGACAGACTCAATCTGTCCCGGTTCGTTTACCGAAGACGGCTCATAGATTGCCACAAACGGACGGCTCCATGCCTCTCCTGACTGTCTGGCAACAAATGTCAGGGTAGGCTGTTCCTTGATATTGTAGGGCATCCCCGGAGTACGGCTATAGCCTTCAGTCATGGGAGACAAAGCGGTAAAGACTTTACGGTCTTTTTCCCCTTTCATCCACAAGTTCATGGAAATATCGTCTCCGTCTTTCATGTCGATAGTGAAAGAGGCCTTTACATCCTTAGCCGTCTGCACCACTTTCTTGTTGTAGATATAAGAATAGGCATACAAATGTGCGCCGGCAAAAGAGAGTTCTTCGGTAGGCTGTAACCCCAAATCGGTACCGTCTGTACCGGTCAGTGAAAGCGTCTGCCCAAGATTGTGATAAAAATAATCATGCATTTTGTCTCCACCCTGCACCTTGCGGCTACGGAATATGTCAACATAGTAACCGGTTTCCGGTCCCGTGGTGACGATGCTCGTCAGACGAGTCTGGTCGGCACAACTCTCCGGTTCGCGGAAGTAAACTTCACTATATGTAATCGGATAAAATTCTCCTTTCTTTGATACCGGTGCCGGAAAGCAAGAGTTCACACGGAAAGCATGGTTACTCTTCATTACCGGATAGCTCGATATACCGTCTACACAAACCGTATTATGACTGGGAAACTGGGAATAATATTCCAAGTAATCCAATCCGCTATACAGATACAAGCCGATACCGGCATCGGGACCCAAAACATAGCCTTTGCCATAAAGCTCCATAGAGATTCCGTTGGCGTGCATGTGATTGCCTTCACTGCCATTCAGCGATACCATAAGGCTGTGGCGTGGATGCATCCCGTTGCGCTGCACCAACCATGACACATTCGGAGCATAGAACAACGGTGATACATAATCTTCTATCTTACCAGCCTTAATATCAGGATTCAGCACCAATGGTTTATCGTCAAAAAAAGAATTGATGGAGACACGGGCATTCCGTTTCCCGTTCGCCTCACCCATATCTGGCTTCAAGCACTTCAACAAAGCCGTGAAATAATCCTCCTGCTCTTTCTTGCCATTGACCTGGGCATTCTCTATCATGCGGATTATTGGAGAAGTATTCAAATAACCGGGATGGGTATCACCAAATCCGCACATCATCCGGTTGGGGAACAGATATTGGGGAGTAGCGGCTACTGCTTTCGGAATAACCGGCAAATCCAGAGTCAAATCATATCCCAAATTACGGTCGAACAGATTGGTGAAGTTGGCATAGTCATTAAGTACAACACCACTGTAACCGGGACACTCCGCCCAAATACCGGTATTTGAGTCATAGCCATAATCCGCCAGTTTCTTCAGGCTCCATTGACGGATACTGGAACGGTTGAGCACATAATCAATGTAGTACTCACGCCCCTTACCGTCGGCATAACATCTATTATCTTCCAAAATCATGCCAATGTCCATGACATAACGCGCCTGCATCAGGTTCCAGTTGTTATGAGGCACTCCGTTTGCTATGATATTCTCTGCCCATTTCTTGAAAGCTCCGGCATAGATTTCCAGTTTATCGGCATAATTGCTATGTAAATAGCCGTAAAGAAAATCATAAAGAGGAACTATATCTTTAAGAATATCTTCGTGGATTACCTCGAAAGAAGTCATGCCCACCAAAGTTTGCTGGTGCCCATGATTCAGGTCAACGGGGACATTCCGATAATAGATGCCCTGCATGTAGGTATCAAAAACTCCGGCTGCCAATTTTGCATATTTCTCATCATCCGTCAGCCAGTAAAGGAAAGCTGCATCACGGGCAATGCCCATAATTTCACGGTTCAGGCTTTCTATGTTACGACCGGTTTTGGAAGGGTGCACACTTTCCATAGGACGTCCCGGCAAAGAGTTGTTGCAGAACGTAACATTACCGTCGGCATCATCGTAAGGAACGACATCTTCCAACTTCGGACGACTGTGTGTAGCAAAGGTCCCTCGTGTCCCCGTATAGCGTACGGTTGGAACTGGAGCTTTTTCTCCACCGGCATAATCAAAGGTTTCACCTTTTACATATACATCCGTGGCATGCGATTCCCAATACATGGCAAGTCGCGAAAGCAACCATTCCGGCTGTGCTTCTGTCAACCGGACATAAACATCCGTCTTGCTTTTCAGCTTTCTGAACACTTCTTCCGCCCACGGTTCATTACTTATCAACTTCAAAGTAGCCTCTTTTCCACCGGCATCAGTCAGATAACGCGGATGCCCTTGGGGAAGATTCATAGACAGAGTGTTGAGCTGTGCCTGCAATAATACAGAAAAGAAAATTGCCATTAATAAAAGAATCTTTTTCATAGTATCTATCTTTTTTCCTTTTAATACGTACAATCTCCTCTTTACACTCAACCAATAAGTGTGTTTTTTCCAATTAATAAGAATATATCTAAAAAGGAAACAGCAACGGCAACACAAATACCATCACCACTCCCATAATAATCTGCAACGGGAGCCCCACTTTTATATAATCCATGAATGTATATTGTCCTGCCGGCATCACCAGTGCATTGGGCGGTGTAGAGAACGGAGAAGCGAAACACATGCTTGCCGCAACCGTCACGGCAAACAAGAACGGAACGGGACTTACTCCAATCTGAATCGCACTTTGAAGAGCAATAGGGGCCATCAGCACTGCCGTCACCGTATTGCTGATAAACATGGTCATCAATGAAGTGGTGAAATAGATACCTGCCATCAACACAATAGGACCATAACTGCCCAATCCACTTACAAGACTGTTGGATATATATTCCGAGGCACCGGTTTTTTCGAGTGCAAGAGACATGGGGAGCATGGCTGCAAAGAGTACAATTGTTTCCCAGTTTATCGTTTTATAGGCGGCTTCCACATTCCTGAAACATCCCGTCAGCACCATCAGCAAGCCGGCAATCATCACCGCTGTCACCGGGGCCACGGGAATAAAGTCGAAGACCATCATGGCAACCATCAGCACCATGATAGCGGCAGCTATGGGCGCTTTATAATCCAGCGTCACTTTGGCGGCTTCTGCCAAAGGCTGCCCCAATACCACCCAATCGGAATCTTCCCTGCTTATCCGTGCGATGTCCTGCCACGCACCCTGCACCAGCAAAACATCGCCACTATGCATACGCTCACGTCCCAATTCACGTAATATATATTCCTTCTTACGACGGATGCCCAATACATTTACATTAAATTTATCACGGAACCCCGCTTCCTTCACCGTCCGGTTCACAATATTGGAAGAGGGCATCAACACGATTTCGGCAATTCCGATGTCATAAAAGTCAAGGGACTTGTCGGCTTTAGAGGCTTCTTCAGTGGTATGCCCGTCGAGCATTTCCATTAAAAAGTCTTCAGCAAAACGATTTACGTTCGACACCTCTCCCGTAATGTAAAGCACGTCGCCCACCCAAATAGTCGTATCGGGTGATGCCAATTTCTGGGTAATAGTTTTCAGGAATCTATGTTGGGAAGAGTCTACACGCCGTACTTCAATGATATTCAGACCATACTTGCGGCGTACATCCAGGTCTATGATGGTTTTTCCTATCAGACGGGAATCATTGACAGCCCTCAAACGGAACAGGTTGCTGGAAAGTCCGTACTCCTGTACCAGTTGGTCCAATGATTTACCCGACAATGTTCCGTCATTCTTTTTGCCTTTCTTGGAGAGAAACCATTTGGTCAGAGGCATTAAAACCAAAGTTCCCACTATCACGCACACAATGCCCACCGGCAAGAAGGAGAAGAAAGACAGCGGTTCAAAGCCCGCTCCCGTCAATGTATTCTGAATGACCAAGTTAGGAGGCGTACCGATAAGTGTCATCATACCGCCCATGCTGCTGGCAAAAGCCAAAGGCATCAATAGACGGCTAGGATTCATTCCGGCACTCAGTGCCAAGCTCACCACGATAGGCAGCATCAAAGCCACCGTTCCCGTATTGCTCACAAAAGCACCAATGGCAGAGGTAACCAGCATCACCAGCAAGAAGAGTTTCAGTTCGCTCTTGCCCGCCAGCTTTAAAATGCGCGAACTTATCATTTTAGCCAGCCCGGTCTGAAAAATGGCGCCGCCCACAACGAACAAGCCCACCATCATAATCACCACCGAGTTGGAGAAGCCGGAAAGGGCCTCTTCAGGAGTAAGAATCTGAAATATCAATAAACCAATCAGCGCACAAAGCGCCACAATGTCCGAACGGACTTTGCCTGCTACAAAAAAGGCAGCGGAGAGAACAAGGATAATAAGGGTAATCAGCATAAATATGTATATTAAGAATGCACAAATATACTTATTTACGCATGATCACACAACCCCTTACTACCTCAAATTACTGATTCAGAACTCGAATTTTTCCAACTTCATGGCAGCCAGCCCCTGGATTTTGGGCACCAGGGCCACAAAATGGTCTGCTTTTTCATGGGCAGACAATGACTCTGCATCTTTCCATGTTTCACAAATCATAAGAACATCGCTGCGAGTGGCGCTCTCAAACACATCATAAGCAATGCATCCATTGTCCTTCAAGGAATATGCGACCAGTTCTTTGGCAGATTCCAATACTGCGGCACGGTTCTCCGCACTTACCTGAATAAAAACATTTAATCTAATCATACTTGTATAAATTTTAAGTGCATCGCAAATTTAAGCAGAATAAATATCTCCACCAACAAAAGTAAATTGTTATTAATTCCTTTCCCGCCGGATGAACCAATCTTTGGCAAGTATGTTGTCTCATCAGAATTGATTCTAACTTTAACCATTAAAAACTGACTTGATTATGAAATGTAAAGATTCTAATTTCTGGATCGGACTGGGAATAGGTTCGGTTGCCGGTGCATTGGCCTACCACTTCTCCCGTACGGAGAAAGCTAAAAAGCTGGAAGATGCCATATGCCGTGCCATCCACAAAGCAAATGGCGAAGCCAAGGAGTTCATCAACACTGCTGAAGAAGAAGCATTGCACGTTGGCACCAAAGTAGCAGACAAGATGGCCCATGAGGCCCATGAGGCCGCAGAGAAAGCTGACAATCTGAAAAACAAGGTTCACAATTTTGCCGATGCTAAGAAATAAAACAAGCACTTGGAAACTTCTGAAGGGGTGTGTCAAAATTCACCACAGATTACACGGATTAACACAGAATGAGCTTAATCTACTGATAATCAAAGATGCTTATCTGTGCAAATCTGTGTAATCTGTGGTGAATACCAGTTTCGACACACCCTCTTTGCATATCGACCCATCAGTTCTGCAGACTGCGCCGATTCAAAATATCATTCATATGCTCCAATGCCCATCCTACCAAAGATTCAATATGCGGCATCAGGCTACATCCGGTTTCTGTAAGGTTATACTCCACACGGGGAGGAACTTCCGCATAGACTTTCCTGACAATCAGCCCGTCCGTCTCCAATGAGCGCAATGTAACCGTCAACATCCGCTGGGAAATATCCCCTATGGTTTTCTGTATATCGCAAAAGCGCATCGTTCCATTCGCTTTCAGTGTGACCAGCACAAGCATTGTCCATTTGTCTCCCAACCTGCTCAGTACATCCCGTACCGGACAAGCATCCATACGATGAAAATTTTCCATTCCTTTATTTTACCAATCAGTTTAACCTCAGCAATGGCGGCTCTATGCTTAGTGTCCGGCATTACACCACAAAAGTAATAAACTTACTCAAAATAACTATCGTTTCATACAATAATTAAAACATTCTTTATACTCGTAAATGCATCCGCCTCATCCGGATTATTTGTATTTTTGCAACATCGTTTCCTATTCATATGTAACTGCAAGACTCTTATGAACGTAAAAATAGAAGAAAGCTGGAGAAAACACCTGCAAGAGGAGTTTGACAAACCTTATTTTGAGAAGCTGGTAGCATTTGTAAAAAGTGAATACGGGCATGCCAACGTGCTGCCTCCCGGCCATCAGATTTTCCACGTCTTCAACTCTTGCCCGTTCGAGAAAGTGAAAGTCGTCATCCTCGGACAAGACCCTTATCCTAATCCCGGTCAGTATTATGGAGTCTGTTTTTCCGTACCGAAAGGAGTAGCCATTCCCGGTTCTCTGGCAAACATATTCAAGGAAATACATCAGGACTTGGGAAAGCCCATTCCGACTTCCGGAAATCTGGACCGTTGGGTAGCGCAAGGCGTGTTTCCTATGAATTCCGTCCTCACAGTACGTGCCCACGAAACCGGCTCGCACCGGAACATGGGATGGGAAATCTTCACAGACGCTGTTATCAAGAAACTGAGTGATGAACGGGAGAATCTTGTATTCATGCTTTGGGGAGCGTACGCCAAAGAAAAAGCCGCTTTAATCAATAGCAGCAGGCACTTGATTCTGACTACCGTCCATCCGTCCCCACGTTCTGCCGAATACGGATTCTTCGGTTGCAGGCACTTCAGTAAAGCCAACGATTTCTTACGGAGCAGAGGGATACAAGAAATTGACTGGTAACACGCTACAATACTCCGCTGACTCCGCTTCCAAACAAAGCAAAGTCCCCCAGGCACGGGTCGTCCGGAAAGGCCTCTGCCAGAGCTTCAGTAATCCGGCGGGCATTCTTCAAAGAAAATGTTTCTGTCTCGGTGAGTCCCAAAGCATAAGCCACACGGCAGACATGCGTGTCCAAAGGCACAATCAGGTCCCTGCAATCAAATCTCTCCCAAATACCAAAATCCACTTCCGGACCTTTCCTTATCATCCAGCGCAAAAACATGTTCAGTTTCTTTTGGGGACTCTTCGCCGAGACTTCCAAAAATGCACATAACCTTTCCATCGGATTACCGGCATACGTACATAAGGCATCCTCCAGACTGTCAAAAGCAGAATAGGCAGCATGCAAACGCCTGAAATAGGAATGAAAGTCAGCATAAGAAAGCATTCGGTAAAAACTGCTTCTGTCCGTAGCAGGGAAGTCTTTCTTCCATTGGCAAGATAATACGTATTGATGAGGCGATACCCCCATCAACCTATGCAACTCATCAGCCTTTTTCAATATCTGCTTACGGTTGCCGAAACTCATGATAGCAGTCAGCAGCCCACTGATTTCAATATCCTGCCTCCGTTCATAGCGATGTGGAAACTGTACGGGGTCGTTCTGAATGAAGCCGGCGCAATGATAGGCCGCCGCCCACTCCCAAAGTTGTCTTTTAATCTCCTCGGTCATCTGCAAGCATTTGTTTTTTCATCTGAAATGCAAAGATATTGCAAATCGAATGCAAAACTTTCATGCTTGCACGAAAAAGTTGTGCCGGGATATAGTTTATCTTATTTAAAGATATTGCATTTATAGCAACATCGGACAAGTAACCTATTTCTTTTCCTCCTATTTTTGCAACATGAAAAAGCCCAATAGAACCATGCAACAGAAAAAGACAACCCAGGAGGAATACCAAAAGTGCGTGAACGCAGTAGTGGATTATATAAATCTGCACCTCGGAGAAGAAATTGACCTGAAATCTTTGGCCAGGATTTCCCATTTCTCTCCCTTCTACTTCCACCGCATCATGAAAGCTTTCCTGGGTGAACCCGTCGGTACGTTCATTGTCCGGACGCGTACCGAAGCCGCTGCCCGGTTGCTTCGTTACTCGGACATGCCGATAGCGGACATAGCCTACCGTATAGGCTACTCTTCGCCCTCGTCACTGTCAAAAGTATTCAAGCAGTTCTATGGCATTTCACCATTAGAGTATCGTAACAATAAAAACTTTGTAATTATGAAACCAGCCATTATTCGTCCGGAACTGGAACTGAAACACGAAATCAAAGAAGTTCCTGCCCGAAATGTAATTTACCTCCGCCTCTTTGGCGACTATAAACTGAACGACTATTGCAGCGCATGGATGCGCCTTTGCCAGTTCATCCAGGAAGAAAAACTGCCTATGGGAGAAGTGATGCCCTACTGTATCTATCACGATGACCCCAAAGTGACACCCGCTGAAAAGCTGCGTACCGATGTATGTATGGTCCTACCCTCATTTGCAACGGCCAAAGGAGACATAGGATTTAAACAGCTCGCGGCAGGCCGCTATGCCATATTCCTATACAAAGGTCCATACGAACATCTGCAGGCCGTATACGACACCATCTACGGGAAGTATATCCCCGAAATGGAATGTAGCTTACGGGATGAGTCCAGTGCGGAACGTTACCTAAACAACCCCGCAGATACGGCGCCGGAGGAACTGTTGACAGAAATTTATATTCCGGTAGAGTAGGCAAACTGTTCTGCCGGCGCCATCAGGCTTTCTCCCCGGAAGAGTTTAGGAGCCGGACAGCGAACAAGTATTCGTTCCTCCATGGAGTAAAAATCGTTCCACCATGGTGGAACGATTTTTACTCCGCGGTGGAATGATTTTTACCTCATGATGGAACGAATAAATATCAGGCAAGCCGGTCGATACTATATTAGATACCCATATCTATACTGTATTGTAAAAAAGGGACACTCCCTTGTCTGTATGCTTGTTTTTATTCATTAATTTTGCACGACGCAATGCGAATCAAGCAATTGACGCAAACAGATAATTTTAAAATCTCCATTAAAATCAAGATAAAAGATGCAAAATGTTTCCATAAAAGGGTTTATATATGCGGCTCTCTCCTCTGCCACCTTCGGGCTGGCTCCTTTCTTCACCATTTCATTACTCCTTGCGGGCTTCTCCTCTTTCGAAGTATTGGCCTACCGATGGGGAATAGCTTCACTTGCCTTGGTCGTTTTCGGCATTATGCTGGGCGAGACATTCCGCATCAGCAGGAAAGACTGGGGAACGGTGTTCATCCTCAGCCTGCTCCGGGCAGCTACCTCCTTCAGTCTGGTCATCGCCTATCAGAACATAGCCAGCGGAGTGGCATCCACCATTCATTTCATGTATCCGCTGGCCGTGGCACTGGCCATGATGGGCTTTTTCGGAGAAAAGAGGTCATTCGCCATTCTGTTTGCCGTGTTGGTGTCACTAAGCGGAGCTGGACTTTTGTCATCCGGCAAAATAGACTTTGAAGGAGGAAACACGATCATCGGGCTGATTGCTGCCGGCCTGTCCGTATTCTTTTATGGAGGATATATCGTAGGAGTAAAGAAGAGCCGTGCCGTGCAGATTCCCTCCACTGCATTGACATGCTACGTAATGGGGCTGGGAGCCTTGTTCTTTATTATAGGAGGATATCTGACCGGAGGCATCCGGCTGGCCAATGATACCCACACATGGCTGAATATTCTCGGACTGGCGCTGCCGGCAACAGCTATATCCAACATCACCCTGGTAAAAGCCATTAAATACATAGGGCCTACACTGACTTCCATTTTCGGGGCCTTGGAACCTCTGACAGCCGTAGTTATCGGTTGCCTGATATTCAATGAAAGCTTCACACCGGCCAGCGCCATCGGCATGGCGCTGATAATAACGGCCGTTACAGTCGTGGTGGTACACGAAAAGAAAAAGGAGAGTGAGAGTTGATTGTCCTTATTTCGCCTTTTTATAATCCGTGATGAAACCCTCCATCATCCACTTGGCCAAGGCCTGGCGGTTCGAACTGATTACAAAACGGCGCTGGTCAAAAGTGTTCTGGATATTTCCCAATTCCACGAATACGGAAGCGGGAGAAGTATTGGCTAACACATAAAGATTGCGTGCGCTGACAGTTCCGGTAAACCCACGGTTGGGCTGGTGCTTGTCATATTTCGATTCGAAAGTTTTCTTCATGGTCTTAGCCAGACGCTTGCTGTCGGGCTTGCTTTTAGAGTGGTAAAAGAACACATCGGTCTGATGGCTCTTGCTGCGACTGTCCACATGAAGAAAAATGGCACGGCAATATTTATAGTTCTTGCGGTCCTTCTTGTAAAACTCATTGATTTTGGCGCAACGTTGCCGGAGACGTGCCACTTGGTTCAAGGGTATGGGAGCTCCCATGCACGTCTCACGTTTGCTGTTGGAAAGGTACTTGTCATCACGGATTCCGTCTTTAGCATCCTGGATAATGATACGGACTTCCGCCCCCTCTTGCATCAAGTTACGGGCAAGGCGCAAAGCCACATCATACGCATACTCATCTTCATGCAGTTCTATTTTGCCGATTCTGCCGATAGCTCCGGGGTCGGGGCCTCCATGTCCGCTCACTACATAAAAACAAGCGCCCTGCAAACGGTTGGATGTCACTTTTACATCGGCAAGCGCTTTCCCGAACAAAGGTTCATTGATTGTTTTCTTCCCATTACCGGCCGGCTTTGATAATGGGGGCAGTACATACTTCACTCCCAGCCGCAATTCCTCCTTCCCTTTAAGAAGTTTCTTGTTCAGCTCCAAAAACTCCTTATAATAGGCTCTCCCCGGGCGCTTGTTACGTTCCAGGAAAGCAGAGATTCCTTCTCCACGTCTCGGACTATCCCGCTCTTCCTGAGCCGAAGCATTAAAAGCAAACGAAGTACAAAAGAGGATGGTCAGTAAACAAAATATGCGTTTCATATTCCAATTATTCATCATTTATTCGGTTCGCTACAAATTTCCAGCCGCTAATTTATAGCATTTTACCATACTTAAGCACAAAATTATAATTTTTTCCCTACTTTTGCGACAACTTACGCGATAATAGATAAGAAACTTTTAAAACAGATAACATTATGGCAAAGCAATTCAAGCCGGAGACGCTGTGCGTACAAGCCGGATGGACTCCTAAAAAGGGCGAGCCCCGTGTACTCCCCATCTATCAAAGTACAACTTTCAAATATGATACCAGCGAACAGATGGCACGCTTGTTCGACCTTGAAGACAGCGGCTATTTCTATACCCGCCTGCAGAACCCTACGAACGATGCAGTAGCCGCCAAGATTGCCGCCCTCGAAGGTGGTGTGGCCGCTATGCTGACATCCAGCGGACAAGCAGCCAACTTCTATGCCATTTTCAATATCTGCCAGGCAGGAGACCACTTTGTTTGCTCCTCTACCATCTATGGCGGAACATTCAACCTCTTCGGAGTAACTTTGAAGAAATTGGGCATCGACGTCACTTTCGTCAACCCGGATGCCAGCGAGGAAGAAATTTCCGCTGCTTTCCGCCCCAATACCAAGGCCCTATTCGGCGAAACCATCTCCAACCCTACGCTCGAAGTGCTCGATATAGAGAAGTTTGCCCGCATTGCCCACAGCCACGGCGTGCCCTTGATTGTGGACAACACCTTCCCTACCCCCATCAACTGCCGTCCGTTTGAGTGGGGTGCCGACATCGTAGTACACTCTACCACCAAATACATGGACGGACATGCCACCAGCGTAGGTGGAGCCATTGTAGACAGCGGCAACTTCGATTGGGATGCACACGCCGACAAATTCCCCGGACTGTGCACACCGGACGAGTCTTACCACGGACTGACTTATACGAAAGCCTTCGGCAAAATGGCTTACATCACCAAGGCTACAGCCCAACTGATGCGCGACCTGGGCAGCATCCAGTCTCCACAAAACGCATTCCTGCTGAACCTGGGTCTGGAAACACTGCACCTGCGTATGCCCCAACATTGCAAGAATGCACAAGCGGTAGCCGAGTATCTTGCCCAGAACGATAAAGTGGCTTGGGTGAATTATTGTGGTCTGCCGGGCGACAAATACTACGAGCAGGCACAGAAGTACATGCCGAACGGCTCTTGCGGCGTTGTCACCTTCGGCTTGAAGGGCGGACGGGAAGAGTCTATCAAGTTTATGGATTCACTGAAACTGGCGGCTATCGTGACTCATGTGGCCGATGCACGTACTTGTGTGCTGCACCCAGCCAGCCATACACACCGCCAGTTGACAGACGAGCAACTGATGGAGGCAGGTGTACGCCCCGACCTAATTCGCTTCTCGGTAGGTATAGAGAATGCAGAGGATATTATTGCGGATATAGAACAAGCGCTGAACGCCTAAAGGAATAAACAAAAGGGAGTGCATTTTCGGACAATGCACTCCCTTTTCATTTCAATATTCTCTATTACTCAACATTCAATATAATCGTCAAACTTTCCTTGCCTTGGTAGAAGGTCTTTGCTTTCACGACCAGGGAACCACACTTCACCGGTTCTTTCCATAAGGTTGACTGGGCAGTAGGTTCCGAACCATCAGTTGTGTAACGTACTTCAGCACCATCAATGGCCACATTAGCATACAGATTTCCATCTTTTACCAATAATCCCGGCTGAGGCAAGCGGAAGTTAATCCCATTCTTTGCCCAATAAGGCATTTCACTCTTGCTGATTTTCTCATAATAAAGTGCCAAAGCCTGATTGAAAGCCTGCTGCTCCCGCACGCCGGACAGATTTTCCCATACCGGATGGGCATTCCAGCCACGTTCTGCCAGCCCTAATATTTTTGGGAAAAGAAGATATTCCACGCCATCAAAACTACGGATAGTTTCGGCGAACAATTGCCCTTGTACACCCATAATATGTTTCTTGCCTATCTCTGTCAAAGCAGTCTTCCCCTTTTCCGCATTATTCAAATCAATGGGATTGCCTGCCATATCCACACGCAGCGAACGATAAATGCTGAAAGGAAGCATAGAGAAAGAGACAGACTCATCCACATAACCTCCCCAATCGAGTCCACGCTCGTCCGGATGACCATTGTAAGCCATATCCATATAGAAATTGCCCACGTTGCAAAGGATGACCGGGTAACCGTTATTGGCTGTCTGATAAACCACTTCATCAGAGCCCGGTACAGTATTCCAGCAATACACACCGGCAGCCTGGCCCCTCAACTGTTGATGAGTCTCTTCGGTATGCCCCAAAGCAACTTCCTGCCAACCACTGAATTTCAGTCCGTTCTTCTGCATCACATCCGCCATTTGCGTAATGAAATACTCCGACAAATCATGAGCTTTCGTCATGCCTTTCTCCTTCATCAGCTCTTGGCATTTCGGAGAGCCCATCCACACGCCGTGAGGCACTTCGTCACCCCCCAAATGCACTGTGGACAATGAAAGACCGGCTTCCTGATACATCGCATTAAGTTCCTGAATCACCTTCTCCATAAAACGGTAGGTAGAAGGCAAGGCGACATTCATCACATTGTCCGTATAATATTGTACAGAAACATAACGTGAAGTGTCTTCCGGTTCACTCAACATATATTCTGTAGCTTTCCCCGGATCAGTTTCAAAATATTTGTTATAGCGTGCCTTCATGGAGACAATGGCAGCGCGGGCATGCCCCGGAGATTCTATTTCCGGAACAATGCGGACATGTCTTTCGGCAGCATACTTCAGCAAATCAATAAATTCCTCGCGGCTATAATATCCATTGCCTACAGTCTTTGCATCAGGGTCATAGCCACCGTCATAACATGGGTAGAGGCACTGGCTTTCGTCAGTGGTATGCCCGCGACGGCTACCCACAGCAGTCAGTTCCTCCAAACCAGGAATCTCCAAACGCCAGGCTTCATCATCACAAAAATGGAAATGCAGGACATTCAATTTATAAGATGCAAAAATATCCACCAGTTTCTTCAAGTTCTCCGGAGCGGTGAAATTACGGGCAATATCTATCATTTGTCCACGATATGCCAAGTCCGGATAATCCCGAATGGAGACTGCCTCCAGCAAATAAGGTGTCTGCTTGCCCTTCAACATTGACAAAAGTGTCTGTGTACCATTAAAAATGCCATGAGGAGTGGCAGCACTGATTTTTATCAGGTTGTCACCTATATTGATAGTATAATATTCATCATTTACGGCCTCCTTCCTATCAAGCAGTTCTTCCAGCACAATCTTCACGGAAGCATTTCCGACAACTTCCAAACCATACAAACCAGTCAGTTTCTCTTTCAGCAACTTGGCTTCACCGGCAAAGTTCTCCGGAAATGCCAAAGCTACCTTACCTTCCAATACGACATTATCGCCTTCAATGGCTACCGCTTTCTTTACAGACGGAAGAATGTCTGACTGCACCAAAGCAGGAGCACCAGCCAAGCGAAGATTGGATTCATAAATCTTAGTCGCATCCGGATAGCCGCTCATTGACTCGGGAGAAGGAAGCGGCAGCGCCTTCAAAGCCACGGGCAACGGACTGCCCTCTTTACCATCCACAGTCTCCACCCAATAAGTTCCTTCCGGTACATGGGAGTTCCGGTCCAGCTTGTAAGTGCAAAGGAAAGTAATCCGCATGGAATCACCGGGAGCCAGCGAAGCAAATTCGTCTGTCGGATACATTTTGAAAAAATTACCGTTCACTACCTCTACCTTCACTTCAGAGGCTCCTTCCTGCTTCACCCCTCGGGGAAGCTGTGAATAGTAAATCGTCCAGTTCTTTTTTAGAGGTTTTTGAGAGATATTCTTGAGAATAAAGGTATTCTCATAATATCCGGGTTCGATGTCACTTGCACCCATTTCCCAGGTCAGAGCAACCGGTGCCTTAGGTTCATTACTCGTTTTACATCCAGCAAATAGTGCCATTACACAAAATAATAATCCTGCCAGAGGAAGTTTCAAAATTCTCATGCAACTCATGTGTTAAGTTAATAAATGGGGGTAATTTCTAAAATCTGATGCCAAAAATAAGCATTTTAAGCTAATTAACTGATAAAAGTAATAGATTTTATTGACAGCGAGCTACAATTTAGAACTTTTATACCTACATTTGCAGCCAAATTATAACCAATTTAACTATTCTACCATGGCTAAAATAACCAAAGAAGCAGCCTTGCTCTACCATTCGCAAGGCAAACCGGGTAAGATTGAAGTAGTACCCACCAAGCCTTACAGTACACAAACCGATCTTTCTCTCGCCTACTCTCCGGGCGTTGCAGAACCGTGCCTCGAAATTGAGAAAAACCCGCAAGATGCATATAAATATACAGCAAAAGGCAATCTGGTAGCTGTCATCTCCAACGGAACCGCCGTGCTCGGCCTGGGCGATATTGGCGCCCTCAGCGGCAAACCCGTCATGGAGGGTAAAGGTCTGTTGTTCAAAATTTATGCAGGTATCGACGTATTCGACATCGAAGTAAATGAAAAAGACCCCGACAAGTTCATCGAAGCTGTCAAGGCTATTGCCCCAACATTCGGAGGTATCAACTTGGAAGACATCAAAGCACCCGAATGTTTCGAAATAGAACGCCGCCTGAAAGAGGAATTGGACATCCCCGTGATGCACGACGACCAGCACGGCACCGCCATCATCTCCAGCGCAGGATTGCTGAACGCCCTGGAAGTGGCAGGCAAGAAGATAGAGGAAGTGAAAATCGTCGTAAACGGTGCCGGGGCTTCCGCCACCTCATGCACCAAACTGTATGAAGCGCTCGGCGCACGCCGTGAGAATATCCTGATGCTGGACAGTAAGGGAGTCATTACCAGCGATCGCGAGAATCTGACCGAGCAGAAACGTTACTTTGCCACCGACCGTCGCGATGTACATACTCTGGCAGAAGCCATCAAAGGCGCCGATGTATTCCTCGGACTGTCAAAAGGTAATGTGTTGACCCAGGACATGGTTCGCAGCATGGCAGACCATCCCATCGTGTTTGCCCTTGCCAACCCTACTCCGGAAATCTCTTACGAAGACGCCATGGCAGCACGTCCGGACGTACTGATGTCCACCGGTCGTTCCGACTATCCTAACCAGATTAATAATGTAATCGGTTTCCCCTACATCTTCCGCGGCGCCCTCGACACGCAGGCAAAAGCCATCAACGAAGCCATGAAAATTGCTGCCGTGCACGCCATTGCCAACCTTGCCAAGCAGCCCGTGCCCGATGTTGTGAATGAAGCATACCATGTAAACAACTTCACCTTCGGTCCCGAATACTTCATCCCGAAACCGGTTGACCCGCGCCTCATCACCGAAGTGTCCTGCGCTGTGGCCAAAGCTGCCATGGAAAGCGGTGTAGCTCGCAAAGACATCGAAGACTGGGATGCCTACCGCCTGCAACTGCGCGAGCTGATGGGTTACGAAAGCAAACTGACCCGCCAACTCTACGACACCGCCCGCCGCAACCCACAACGTGTGGTATTTGCCGAAGGCATCCACCCCAATATGCTGAAAGCTGCTGTGGAAGCCAAGGCTGAAGGTATCTGCCATCCTATTATATTGGGCAACGACGAAGCCATCGAGAAGCTGGCAAAAGAACTAGACCTTAGCCTTGAAGGTATCGAGATAGTAAATCTGCGTCATCCGGATGAAGCGCCGCGCCGTGAACGCTATGCCCGCATTCTATCTGAAAAACGTGCCCGCGAAGGAGCCACTTACGAAGAAGCCAACGACAAAATGTTCGAACGTAACTACTTCGGTATGATGATGGTGGAGACGGGTGAAGCAGACGCTTTCATCACAGGTCTTTACACCAAATACAGCAATACCATCAAGGTTGCCAAGGAAGTCATCGGCATCCGTCCGGAATACAAGCATTTCGGCACCATGCATATCCTGAACTCCAAAAAAGGTACATACTTCCTGGCCGATACGCTGATTAACCGTCATCCCAATGCCGAAACGCTAATCGATATTGCCAAGCTATCGGAATATACCGTCCGCTTCTTTAATCATACACCGGTAATGGCCATGTTGAGTTACTCCAACTTCGGTGCGGATAAAGAAGGCAGCCCGGTAAGTGTACACGAAGCTGTGGATTATATGCAACAAAACTATCCTGACCTTGCCATTGACGGAGAAATGCAGGTGAATTTCGCCATGAACCGCGAAATGCGTGATGCCAAGTATCCGTTTACGCGCTTGAAAGGAAAAGACGTAAACACACTGATTTTCCCGAACTTGAGTTCTGCAAACTCTGCTTACAAGCTGTTGCAGGCGATGGATACGGACTCCGAACTGATTGGTCCTATCCAAATGGGGCTGAACAAGCCTATCCACTTCACCGATTTTGAAAGCTCCGTGCGAGATATCGTGAATATCACCGCAGTGGCAGTTATCGATGCTATCGTAGACAAAAAGAAAGCAGCCAAATGAAACGACCGTTATCAAAATTCCAAATAGTTTGCATTATGCTGCTTTGGGCAGCACTTTGCTACATTGTTTTGATATCTGTCGAACGAATTGACGGTCCAATCATCCTAACGCTTACCATTTCGGCGGCTTTAGTATTTATTCCCGTCATAAAGTCTCTAAAAAGAGGATAAATAATATCTTTTTATTCCATTTTGCGGTATAAAACAATAAAATTGTTGTTTTATACCGCATTTTCTTTATAAAATGTTTGCTCGTTTCATTTTTATGTGTACTTTTGCAACCGCAATGAGAGGAAAAGGAAACAAACCGAAAATCGAATTGTTTTAGGTAATATATAGTAGCAACCAATAAAAGAAATAGATTATGAATGCAGCTAAGGTATTAGAAGACCTGAAAAGACGGTTCCCCAACGAACCGGAGTATCATCAAGCAGTAGAAGAAGTTCTTTCTACGATTGAAGAAGAGTATAACAAGCATCCGGAGTTTGACAAAGCCAATCTGATTGAACGTCTTTGCATCCCCGATCGCGTTTACCAATTCCGTGTTACTTGGGTAGACGATAAAGGTAACGTACAAACCAACATGGGCTATCGTGTGCAGCACAACAACGCTATCGGCCCTTATAAAGGCGGTGTTCGTTTCCACGCTTCTGTAAACCTGAGCATCCTGAAATTCCTTGCTTTCGAGCAGACATTTAAAAACTCATTGACAACTCTGCCTATGGGTGGCGGTAAAGGCGGTTCGGACTTCTCTCCGCGCGGCAAGTCAAATGCTGAGGTCATGCGTTTTGTTCAGGCTTTCATGCTGGAGTTATGGCGTCATATCGGCCCTGAAACAGACGTACCTGCTGGTGATATCGGTGTAGGTGGTCGCGAAGTAGGTTTCATGTTCGGTATGTATAAGAAGCTGGCTCATGAATTTACGGGTACTTTCACCGGTAAGGGCCGTGAGTTCGGCGGTTCGCTGATTCGTCCGGAAGCTACCGGCTACGGTAACATCTACTTCCTGATGGAAATGTTAAAGACTAAGGGTACTGACTTGAAAGGCAAAACTTGTCTGATTTCCGGTTCCGGTAACGTAGCTCAATATACGGCCGAGAAAGTATTGGAATTGGGTGGTAAGGTATTGACCATGTCTGATTCTGACGGTTATGTATACGATCCGGACGGCATTGACCGCGAAAAGTTGGATTACATCATGGAGCTGAAAAACCTCTATCGTGGACGTATCCGCGAATATGCTGAACAATATCCGGGTGTGAAATATGTGGAAGGTGCACGTCCTTGGGGTGAAAAAGCAGACATCGCCTTGCCTTCTGCAACTCAAAATGAAATAAACGGAGATGATGCAAAAAAACTAATTGCTAATGGTGTCATGGCTGTGTCCGAAGGTGCAAACATGCCTTCTACCCCTGAAGCAATCCGCGTATTCCAAGATGCAAAGATTCTGTATGCTCCAGGTAAGGCAGCCAACGCCGGCGGTGTATCAGTATCCGGTCTTGAAATGACTCAGAATTCCATCAAATTGAGCTGGAGTGCAGAAGAGGTAGACGAGAAACTGAAGAGTATCATGAAGAATATTCACGAAGCTTGCGTACAATACGGCACAGAAGCCGACGGTTATGTAAACTACGTGAAGGGTGCCAATGTGGCCGGATTTATGAAGGTAGCGAAGGCTATGATGGCACAAGGGATTCTGTAAGAATAAAAGCCATAGTTGTTATAAAAAGGGATACTCAGAAAATGTCATAAAATTAGACAACTAATTTATTGCAAGTTAGTTGTCTAATTTTATAACATTTTCTGAGTATCCCCATTATTGAATAGAATGATATCAAATATGACAAAAAAGGACTGACTCTTACAAATAGAATCAATCCAGTTTTTAGAGGCTTAAAATGTTTTATCGGAAAGCAATCAAAAATATATATACTGCATTACACCGGTAAATACAATTTTCCATAAATAGAATAGACTTACCCTGCCAGAGACAAAGTAGTTGCATTAAATTGACAACATTCTGACAATCAACACTTGTTAGTTTAATATTTTGTCAAATACCACAAATCACACATCTGATTATCAGCAAATATTTTTAGGAGGGAATGCCCTAACCGTAATTCGTAGTTTAACACTGATAATATGCAGATTTCAATTCTCCTCTTCATGCCCACATGAAAAAGTTACCAATTGTACAAGCTCCACACTTCTTCATATTGATAGGACTCACCAGGCTGCAACTTTACCATAGGACTGAGTGGTTCCATCTCAATAAACTGATTACAAAAGTAAATCATATTGGTAAAATTTATCCCGTTATTACAATCGTATGTCCCATTTGGGACATAAACATTTTGCTTCACGTAGAGCAAATGATTGCGTAAATAGCAAAAAGTACCAGTGGTAGAATTGATACCATATCGGTATTCCTTTTCTCCACCCGGATATGCCGTAAAGATGTTATTAGCACAATGCACACGGTCTTCAGATGGAAGAGAAGGATGAAGTGAATCGTCCAAGAGCGACATCTCGCTATAGGCAGTAAGATGATTAGTATCAGTGTGGGCATCGCAAAAATATATACCTCCAGACGGGAGAAGGGTACGAGTCCAAAAACAATATTCCACCTCGTGTCGGGATATATTGGTCATTTTTTGTATCACATGCAACGTAGGGTTTTGTCTATCAAGTTTATAAATCTTTTCTACCTTAATACCCATGGTTTGAGAATCAGGGCTCTGCAAACGTACAGCATCCACTTCTACAAAAGATTGATAAAACCCCGCCCAAATGGAATCATGGATGTGCTCAGTAATACGTTCCGGTCCAATATCAAAACGACCGGAATCAGGACTTCGATGTTTTTCTGCATATTCGTTTATCGTCCATCCGTTTACTACAGAATCGGCCCACAAAACATTCTCATTGGTCTCATTCAGCCCAAAATAAAGTATCTGACCTCCATAGGTGGGATTTACGATAATTGATACTTTGCTATTGGAGAGTTTGATACAATCGTACCATCCTCTATACAGTACATTCTCTACACAGACAACATCGGTTACATTGTTTCCGACTTGCCTAACACACGATGCGCAGAGCAATACGAGCAATAAACCATATACATTCTTCATATACAAATCCAATAAAAGTATGGGGAAGGAGAAAAAACTGATGAATTCGCTCCCCATACCACATAAAAAGTTATTTAGAAGAAACTTTTACAGAAATAACCGAAGAAGTAGACTTGTTGAGCCATATTATTAAGCTTCCATCAACTTTATCACAGAGATAATCCTGATTGAAAAGTAGCTGTTCACCATTGACAGTCAAATCTATTTCAGCCTTGCCGTTCCAATCGTCAATACGGAACACGGGATTCTTCATCTCCCCCATGGGAGCATATTTAAACCCAAAGTTGCTACCACCTCGCGAAGAGAGTACTATTTCTCTCTTTGAATATCCGGTTACAGAAGGGTTATATTCTACCCCATCAAGTTCAGAAAAATTGCCATGATGCAACCAAGTGCGAGTATAAGCATGAATGTCCTGCCCCTTGTTACGTTCGTTGATACCGAATAGCATCAAGTAAACCCTATACTTATCCCCATTGTCACGCAATTGGTAATGAGAGTTCCAGTCGAGTCCACCTTTAGCCTCAACGCCAATCAGTGAGGAGTGTGATATATTGGATTTCCAAGTGGCGTTCGACTTGTCATAATCACCATGACGAGCCGATAGATAAGGCTGTTTGTCCACTGGCCAATGTGACATTTGGTAGCCTATATCATGCCAAATCAAGTCGTTTTCAATGGGAAGCGGAGATACTTCAGGACGATTGGGCGAATAAGAAAACACAGCAAAAGCATCGGGAGCGTTTACCAAATGAACAGTGTAAATTTGCTCCTCCCAGTTCTTTACCTCACGGTTCACTTCTTCAAATGGACGTTCGGGGTAAACATTATATTTGCTTCCGCTAAGATTAGTAATGCTAAGCGTAGGCTTTGCATAATGCTCAGCAGGAACAGTAGAACTTCCGGCAATGGCCATCAATTCGCTTAACTCATGGTACCGCCACTGGAACTCAGAACGCCCCTCCTCTTTTTGTGTGTATTCTATACGCCGGACCCCCACACCATCAGCATAGAAAGTGTAGTACTCATCCACTTCTGGGTAGAACCCTCCGGGATAAGGAGCTTTATAGTCAGGATTAACGAGTGCATAGTGGTACTTCACCACTTTTCTGACCTTATTATCCTCCACAATATCTACCTTAGCATAAGCTAACAAGCGATCCGACATAGGTTCGTAGCAACCGGGAGCCAATCCACTCCATGTTTCGGCAAATTCGTAGCAATAAAGGAGTTCATTGTTCATACGCCATGCAGGCACGTAATTGGTTTCTGTCCAGAACACGAACTCACGATTATCCTCAGCTGCAGGACAATGCTTTGGGTTGAAGTTTATCACAGTAGCCTTGCCGGGAAAACCCGCCCAAGTAAAATCACGTTTCTGCACACCAAATTCTTGCGTTGCAGCCAAATCGTCTGAAGCAAATTCTTCGAAACAGATATCAGTATAGGTCACCTCAGTTGTTTTACTGTTCATTGTCCTGGCAATGGGGCAGATAAAGTACTTTTGGTTTATATCACCCCAGTCTTTGGATTGGGCCAATTCTATCCAGTTCTCGTAGAACTTACCGTTTATCTCCTTTCCCACACTCACATAAAAATGAAAAAAGCCCGAAATTTCGTTGCGTATGATACGCGCTTTTCCGGTAGAACCTTTAAAAGGGATAGAGAAGTACTTACCGGTAAAAGGGATAGAGTAACGAAAATCGCGATCGCCATCCTTTATGGTATTGGTATTATCAAGTACATTATCTTTCCCATACTGACGGTCTATGACACGTGCGGTAGGTATTCCAGCTTCGAGACACACACTCACCGAAGTAAAATTCTCGTAATCAGGAACTCCGTTCTTCTCACGCACAATAGCCAAGCCAAAGTTCGTCTCCTTATCGCTCGTTACCTCAGCTATAAAATGCCCACATGCCACTTGAGGCAAACATACACCATAAATAGCCTTTTTACTGTTGAGCTTCACTGTAATCGCCCCTTCCTCTGTTGTGGAGAAACTGCCTTCAGCATCTTGGGTAAGGGCTATGGGCTGATAGTCAGTTATCACAACAGGAGGGATACTGTTTTGACCTTCGTCACCCCCCTTATCAGAACTACACGAAGAACAAGAGAATAGGGAAAAAAATATCAACAAACAGAAGAAACTAAGTTTTAAAATTCGCATAATAAACAAGTATATAGTTATTAGAAACGTATATGATGAAGAATTCCCTCACATTTGGTCTATGTTTGACAAAGGAGGAAAAACTTCACCACACTTAAAGACATTATTTGCCTTGAGTCATTATTTGGTTATAAGTTAAGTAATGCAGAGCATTTTTGAACTCATTAACCGTCAACGATGTTTTCACATACACTTCTTTCTCTTCGTTGGGAACTACTGTAAAATAGTTGTCGCTAAAGGATGTTTCTTCGTCATTGAGATAAAGGTACAAACCACGAATCAGGTAATCAGACTTGATTTTAAGCAAAATGCCATCGGAGACCTTTTCATAAGTCATCTGTGGAGTGGCATTCTTATAAGTATAACCATTGGCATATTTAGTATAAATCAAGTTGGTGGAAATCACCTTACCATTTTCGGAAAGTTTAGTATATACATAGTCTGCTGCACCTTGAAACAATTCTTTCTCCGAGAGAGAGAATACATCCTGCACAGAATTAGCCTCCTGCTTCACATTTACTTGCTTAGAGTAAGCTACCTCTCCATCAAGTTTCATGGCTGCAACCTCAAGTTTGCCGACAAAAGAACTTTGACGGTCGGATACCACCTTGACATTAATGTTACCATCTTTACGGTAAGGCGAAACAATCACCTCTTCATAAGCATGTTTACTCATGTAATGCAGTCCCTTCCACTTGCCGTAGTAGTCTATGCTTGACCACGATGCTGCCGGCCAACAATCATTTATCTGCCAGAAGAGTGTACCCATACAATAAGGCATAGCACGACGATGAGCTTCGATAGCCACTTTCACGGCTTCGCCTTGAAGCAACTGACTCACATACACAAAATGTTCAAAATTCTCAGGAACGTTAAAATACTTATTCATGTACATCATCATCATCTTGTTACCAAAGTGCGGATCCCGAGTGTTGTCGTTTTTAGCTCTTTGGTGGCTCAAAACAGCTTCGGAATCAATATAGCGGTCTTGTTCATGAGTAAACTTACGAATGGTCGACATCTCTGGATAAGACTGAAAACCATATTCGCTCATAAAACGGCCAATATTTTCAGGCTTTAGATATTCTTCCACCCAACCACCTTTCCATACCCACCAAAAATGCACATCACCCATATTCATGCCTATGTCGTTGTAACCAGTATTGGGTGAAGTGGGATGATAATATCGCGACTTGTCTTGCGACAGAATAGCAGCAGGTATTACTTGATGGAAAAGCTTCACCAGATTGGCCTCGTATATCCGTTGGTGCTCCGGTGAAAGCGTCCCTTTCCATCCCCAGCCATAGTAAGAGATTTCATTTTCATTGTTGCCGTTCCATAGAGCAATACAAGGATGATTTCTCAGGCGCTTGATGTTGTCCTTTATTTCTTGTGTTACATTGTTCAGATAATCCTCATCAGCAGGGAACATGCCGCAGGCAAACATCATGTCTTGCCAAACCAAGATACCATATTTATCGCAAAGATCATAGAATACATCTTTCTCATAAATCCCCCCACCCCAGATACGAAGCATGTTCATGTTGGCATCTGCAGCCGACTTAATGATATGTTCGTAGGTTTTGTCTGCTACACGAGCCGGGAAATTGTCAAGAGGGATGTAATTGGCACCTTTCATAAACACATTCTTGCCATTGAGCTTCACGTACATTGACTGTCCGTCTTTGTCCCTATCACGTACAATCTCTATGGTGCGCACAGCTGTTCGGATACTCTTGGATGCTAAATCTTTACCATCGGCCTTCACCTTAAAGTCGAAGTCATACATAGGCTGTTTACCCAAGCCGTTGCTCCACCACAATTGGGGATTCTTTAAGTTAAAGCTCATCTCTACCAGGTTTTCACCCTTTATAAGAGATACCTCTTTCGAAGCCATGAGCTTGCCTTGATTCCAAATCTCCACAATGGCTTGTTTGTTACCATCAGACACGAGGTTACAGTTTGACTCCATATAGGCCTGTTTACCAGAAAGCTGAGCCGTAACTACTTGAGCAGCATCCACCTTTATATCATTCCATGCTTCGATGTAAATGTCACGCCAAATGCCCGAAGTAATGAGGCGTGGTCCCCAATCCCAACCATAGTTATAACCGGCTTTACGTGCGTAGAGGCTAAGCCAAATTACATCGTTTTGGTCATTGTTGGGCCAGGCTTGAAGTTTGAATGGCGCATCCAGATACTTCGGCATATCAACTTTGAACACAGAAGTAAAGCGAACATATAGAGTATTCTCACCTTCTTTGAGATAAGGCTTGATGTTTACCCTCCAAGTTCTAAACATGTTGTCGCACTTGGTAGCAAGCACATCATTTATGTACACATCAGCATAAGTGTCAATTCCCTCCATAACCAACTCGGCATTAGAGGCTTGTAGAATTGCCTTATCGCAGGTAAAAGTACGCTTATACTCCCAGTCTTTCTCACCAATCCACTGCAGTTTCTTTTCATTTATCCCAAAGAAAGGATTTTCAATCTGTTTATTACGGAACAAGTCTGTATGAACCTGTCCCGGTACAATGGCGGGAAGCCATTGTACCGAATTAGATTGTTTGAACAGCCAATCCCCATTGAGATTCTGCTTGGTTTGCGCTAAAGTTAACATAGGGATAAATATCAATAAAAGTAATAGTTTCTTCATTTTCATTATCTTCTAATCTGTTATTTCGATACTTCTTTAATCTTGGTAGCAGAAAATGTACCAGCTGTACCTTCGCTGTTTACAGTGTAAACAATCTTATAAATGTACCACTTGCTGTTATCGAAAGCTGTTTGCTCTATAGCAAAATTGCCGGGTTTACCTTCTTCTTCGTATGAATGGAATTCGTTATCAAGGAATGTTACATGCTCGGCCGATACAGGATAACCCCAATCATCGCCTGAATAGAAATTGAATTGAGTATAACCACCGTCTACAATAATAGTTTGGGTAAATACCAAGTCTCCCTCACTTGTAGAAACCTTACGGAAAGCAATCCCATTGTTGAAATCCCATCCGGGAGTCCAAGCCGATGCACCGGGACATGCCACACCGTAACCCAGTATCACAGTGTTACTATTAGGATAATCCACGTATGCATGGAAGGGATTTTCATCACTCTCTACAAACACAAATTGCATCTCAGTGTTGTAGTAGAGATTCACATTGGTACTGCGGCCAATATATTTCAGTTTATTTTCGTCTACTAATTGGAAAAAGTCAGGATCAAAGGTCACTTTGTCCAAGTCAAAAAGAGTAGCTTCTACCATCGATTGGGGCTCTACAGAAACATTTTTTGCCCACACAACATTCTCATCCTTAGAAGAAACAAAATTCACACCATTCACGCCCAAGAATTTTTCTTGAGGAGCTGGTTGAAATTTCACTACATCGAAACTGATAAAAGTTACGTTACCATCGGCATTTTCAGAGTCGACAAAAGGAATGGGATCGGCAGCATCGAGTGAAACAGATTGCTCAGCGATATCGTAACCCCAACGTAACCCTTGTTGACCGATTTCGCTGTAAATGTAACCTGTAACACCGTTTACAAGGGGAGTAGTGAGATCAATAGTGTACAATACCCCATCAAGGCTCTCGAGCACATATTCAATACCATTTACATAAGCATAAAGGTTATCAAAAGCGGGACGCTTCATGGTAAAATCGAACTCCTCCTGAATGGTTTTCAGTTTGACGTTCGTAGCAGTAACACTGATGACTCCCAACTTATCTGTTACATTGGGTTCGAAAGGAAGGATTTCGCCCAATTCGGCCAAGGAATAATCCAATTCAGTCGATCCAATCTCTTCAATTGTCTCGGTAAAAACTTTAGTACCTTCTACGATAACATCAATTTTAACCTCTTTCAAGTTGTATTCGGGGTCTACTATTGAAAGAGTACCCTTAGGAGTTTGTCCATATACAATCTGTCCATTTTCCAATGTAAAATTTTCAACAACAGGAGGTACAGCTTTAATTTTTATTACTGTATAATCAGGCTCACAAGCTGTAAAAAACGACATGGCAGTAGCCACAGTCAGCAATGAAAAAATATTATATAGTTTCATATTTCTTATTAATTTAGCAGAAAAACAATACGTTTATCTAAAATTGAATTTTATCTTTTAATTTATGTTCGAAATGTTTCTCAACCTTTATTATCAAGTTATTCCCAAATTATCACAAGCGTTTCTCGAGGTTGCAAATTAATGCTTCCACCTTCACCAAGAGCACTCTTACTGCCCCAAACCACCTCAGCTTTTTGTTTAGCAGAACGATTGATGATTTTGGAATTTACATCCTTGAGTGAACAATTTATCACAATAGTAACATACTTTCCATCTGCCTGTAGGGTTTGCATCATCAAGTCTTCATCTTTATTGTCTAGTACAAAAGGATGCTTGTTATATACATTCTCCACCTCACTAAATACAAATTTAGCATAGTTGGAATCGTGTTGGTTGAATTCTCTTACACCAATAACATGGGGAACCCACACAGCCTCCCCCTTGCCATATTTGTTGCGAGTAGCATAGGCCATTTCTTTGGTACCTGCCAATACTTGAGCAGTGGTTGGTATCAGTTCACCACGCAAATCAGAAGCCGACAATACAATGTCAGAATCATTAAAATTAATTTTTACATCCGAATCCATCTGATACATCACATCAAGCAAAGATGCTCCAAACATATCCTCATAAGGATTACCCACTACACCATAGCTACGGGACTCTTCATCAAATTGGAAAGCCAAACCATCGGCAATAAGTTTATTCCCACGCTTCACAAAACCTTTAATTTTGTCTTGTAAAGTAGAAGGGACAGAGATGGTATTTGGGAAAATAACTACACGACCTTGGTCGGCATCATCCCAATTGTAGTCCTTGGCCTCGAGAATCTGCACGGGTAATCCCAAACGCATCAGCATAATGTACCAAGCCATGTAACTTTTAAGATAGGACTTACTGTTACGGAACTCTCGCCAATCACCGCGACAATCAAACATAAAACGCGACTCGGGAGTAGTAATAATGGTGATGGGCGTTTCCATCAGCTTGGTCTCGGAGAACACTTTTTTATTTTTATACAGACAATCAATCACATCGGTAGTCATCCGCACACGCTCCGACACCTTGTCTCCGTAACCAAATAAAGCCCACTCACCTGCTTCATTGCCTTGCGGGCGAGGATTAACGGACCAATACAGTACCCTTTTAGCATTACAACCTATCGAAGTCCACAACCATTGCTCAATGTCTGTTTTATCGGGAGCTCCAGGAGCCCAGCCGCTAAAGATGTTGGAACCACCTTGAATCTCAGACACCCAAATCTCGTTGTTGTCTTTATGAAATCCGGTCATCAATTCGCAACATCCGGCTATGCCATAGGCGTAATGATGCTTTTGGAAATCAGTAAGTGCCCATGAAGGATGTATTGACATACCTAGTATATCAATAAACTTACGCCACTCTGCAAAATCATAACGAGCCAGGTTATCATACACAGTATGCGGATTTACAGTAATAGGATGCTTGTCATCATGCTTTTTCACTTCATCGGACACCCACTGCATATACTGCGTCAGGAATGGACGCCAAAACTTTTGCCAATCGTAGTAGGCTATTTGACTGGACCAGCCATCCACTTTGTCCCATACCGGACTGTATTCTATCGAATTAAAGTCAGGAAAATAGGTAATCCACAATTTATTGAGCAAGCGAATATCACCAGCATACTTCACTTTAAGCCATTGCCTAAATTCCTCCACAGCGAGCTTACTTGGAACAGGATATTGTCCCGGTTCGTTAAGCAACCACCAATATTCAAGCATGGGATGTTTTTTGTATCGGTCCACCACCTGTTTTATGTATCGGGCGGCCGCCGGATATTCCGCTCTGTCCTCTATGATAAGATGCGTATGCAGCTGATAGTTTGAACGCTTGTTTACGCAGGGGGCCGGTTCAGCAGCGGTCAAGGTAGCAACTACCTTGATGTTGTACTTTTCCGCTGCCTCAAAAGCCATGTCATAGGGAGTGAAATCGAACACACCGGGGTCGGTTTCGATTTGATTCCACATGATAAACATGCGAGCAGTAGTCATCTTGTTCTCCTTCATTATCCGGAAGAAGGTGTCTATCTGCTCCTTCGTTTGTCCCGGCTCAATCCAGACTTCACCGCCTATTTCAGGCAACTGTGCAAATGCAGAGGAAACCTGAAAGAGGCAAGCCGTAAACAAAGTTAAAAATGTTTTTATTATTTTCATAAAATGGTTTGTTAGAGTTAAAACCGGATTTTTAATAACCGGGATTTTGGGTAAGATTCTTATTCAGCATGCGCTCACCTTGGGGAATAGGCAAAATAAGACGGTTGTCATTAATCTTGCCCCTATAAATATAGTTGCCCTCGGCATCTTGCACATTGCTTATATAATTGATGGCCTCACCCATTCTCAGCAAATCGAACCAGAAACAGCCCTCAAGAGCCAATTCAAGTCTGCGCTCGCGAATAATGTAATTCTTCACGGCTGTAGCATTGTTCTTGTCCGCATCGGGAAGCAGTTCAGCACCCGCACGACCACGAATTTCGTTTACAATGCCCCAAGCATCAGACACATTACCCATTTCAAGTTGAGCTTCTGCTTTAAGAAGTTTCACATCGGCAGCTCTGAGCAATATAGCATCCGAAGTACCGTTAGTATAGTCCTTAAACTTGTAAGAGAAAGGGAATTTTGTCAAATCAGTCCAGTATTTGTCGCCCCACATGTTGGTTACATCGGCAAACAAGAACGAAGCGTCTTTACGGGTATCGGTAGGTCCGAATTCCTTGACAAGGCTAACAGAGGGCACATTGTAGCGCTTCCAATCCCAGCCGACAAAAATCCATCCTCCCCAGTTTTCCGTTCCGTTTGATTTGTTACCATCGTAATAAATCTCCAAGATTGCCTCTGATGAGTTTTTATGATGATCATCGAACAAATCGGCATAGTTCTGTACCATAGGGTAAGAGGGCAGAATCTCATCGCAAAGCGAGTTAATCTTGTTCCAGTCCTTATCTTCAAGCGTAGCATAATATTTCGCAAGTAATGTGCGGACTGTACCTTTTGTAATGATGTTCTTATCCTGGTCAAAGTCCCTTGCATTCTTCAACGCAAAAGCCAAGTCTTTGTAGATTTGTTCGTAAACATCCTCTTTAGGAGCACGATAAGGATAAATCAGCGGATACACCTCGTCAATGTTACCCGAGTTAATAGAAGGCAGTACATCCAAAATCAAAGGAACATCACCGAAGTATCTTACCAAATCGAAATAGGCATAAGCACGACAGAACGAGGCTTCGGCAAGAATCTCGTTTTTACGGGTCGGAGTCAGTGCCGGGTCTTCAATAAGAGGCACATACTTCAAGATAGTATTGGTCTTCGACACAAATCCGTAGAGATACCGCCAATCACGTTCAACAATGCTGTTAGTAGCCTCGATGGTAAAGTTCTCAATCTGATTCTCCGAAGCACCGTTACCACCTACATAGCAGTTGCCGGACATCACTTCTTGTAACACATACCTATCTAATATAAAATACTCCGAACGGAATTCCTGATAACAACCTTTCAGCAAATCTTCGGCATCTTCAGCTGTGGTATAGGAAGGACCTGAGTTTTCATCTTTGTTTCCCAAATCTTGATCTGTATATTCTGATAATGGACTCTTGTCCAAGAAATCTGTACACGAACTGAAGGCACAAACAGCCATCAGCATATAAATATATTTTTTCATCATTGCTTTATCTATTATAATTAGAAATTTAAGTTAGAAATCTACGTTAATACCGAATACAAATGAACGGGAAGGAGGATAAGTACCAAAGTCTACGCCTAACTCCACGCCACTATTACCAAATGTATTTAACTCAGGGTCGTATCCTGTATATTTCGTTAGAGTCAACAAGTTATATCCCGTAAAATACACCTGACATCTGCTCATCGAAACCTTATTCAAGAGCTTTTTAGGAAGGTCATAAGCCAATGTCAGGCTCTTCAGTTTCAGGTAAGAGCCATCTTCTACGAAACGACTTGAATTATGCACATTATACATATTACCATCGGAAGAAGCTTTGGGGATGTAAGTGATATCACCCGGAGTTTCCCAACGGTTAAGCACATCCTTTGACTGATTACGGAAATCAAACATTCCCTCGGTATCAATGCGTGACGCATTGTACACATCATTACCTTGCGAGCCTTGCAGGAAAACAGAGAGCGAGAAGTTCTTGTAAGAAAAGTTATTGGTCATACCGTAAATTACCTTAGGCTGGGCACAACCGATAACCACCCTATCGTCGGGGTCGATATAACCATTTTCATTCATGTCGGCATAGTCCATCATACCCGTTTCAGGATTAACACCAAGTGATTTATATCCATAGAATGTACCAAGTGACAATCCCTCTTCCATCTGAATGACAGATTCATTGTTAGCGGGAATCCAACCGAAAGAATAGCTCTTAGAAAGACCGAGTTTGTCAATAGTGTTCTTATTGTGCGAAATATTAAATTCAGTATCCCAAGTAAAATCGCCTACAAAGTTGCGAGTTACCAAGTTTAATTCAATACCTTTATTGGTAATTTCACCATCGTTTTTAGTAAGCGAACCTACCCCTGTACTAGAGGGAAGGGGCACATTAAGCAACAGGTCTTTAGTTTTCTTGTAATAAGCATCCAAATTTAATACTACACGGTTATTAAACATAGACAAATCAATACCAATGTTGGCTTGAGTAGTGGTTTCCCATGTCAAATCTCTGTTTTCAAGGCTGTATCTAACCAAGGCAGGACCTGAAAGAGGATCCGTTTTAGGTACACGCTGAATGTAATGTTTACCATACCAAGCGTAATTACCAATCCCTTCCTGATTACCATTTTTGCCCCAACCGGCACGGATTTTCAAATCATCAACAAACTTTACATTATCTTTAAAGAAAGACTCTTCAGATACACGCCAACCAGCAGAAAATGAAGGGAATGCGCCCCATTTATTGCCCTTTGCCAATTTAGAAGAGCCATCATAACGAATATTGGCTGTAAATAAGTATTTATGTTCAAAATCGTACATGATACGACCAAAGAAAGAAGCAATAGCCCACTCCGATTTTGAAGAGCCACCATCTGTTAGATAATTAGCACCATTTACGGTATGAATTATCGAGTTGTTTAGAAAGTCAGAACCGCTTGCATAAGTTTGGCTATAAGTGTTGGCATTGTTTGAGTTACCTAACAAAACCTTGAAATTATGTTGGTTCTTAATGCTAAATTCGTAGTTCAACACATTTTCGTTCAGCCAAGTATAATTATTATACTTACCCGAAGAAGCCAAGCCATTGTTTTGACGTCCCCAACCAGTCTTTATATTATCGGTATAGGAATCCCACTCCGAAGAACTTACATCTACAGCAAAAGATGTTTTGAAAGAGAATCCCTTAAAGGGTTTAAACTCAGCACTCACATTACCAACAAACTGATTCCACTTACCATTATTTTCACTAGAAAGAGTAGCAAGAGGGTTTTCGAACGTCCCTGAGAAGGGATTAGAAGCATACTGTCCGGGCTTATCAGGATTCCAAATAGGCATAAAAGGAGGAGTATTCATAATACTCATAATAACGCCCCCCTTATCAGAGCCTTTGTTGTCGGGTACATCCTTCGACGTAGAGTGAATATAATTCATGCTGGCACTCAAATTCAGCCAAGGTCTAACCTCTGAATTCAAATTAGTTCTCAAAGAAAACTTATCACATTCCGCAGCTGACAGAATACCTTTATCAGAAATATAATCCCCTGATATATAATACGATGAATTATCTGACCCACCACTTACAGAAAGCTCATAATTCTGTTTAAAACCAATTTCGAAAGTTTCATCGAACCAATTAGTATTAATATCTCGGTTCACACCTGCTGGAATAGCAATATTCATATCATCCAAAAGTCGGAGATATTCAGTTGTATTAAGTGCTTCAATCCGTTTAGAAACCTGCGACACACCAAAGTAAGCTCCCATATGAACTCTGGGACTTCCTTTCTTTCCTTTTTTAGTAGTTACAATTACCACGCCATTAGCAGCACGTGCGCCATAAATGGCAGCCGATGAAGCATCTTTTAAAATCTGAATACTTTCAACATCGGTAGAGTTCACTATACCCAAGTCAGTTGTAGGGACACCATCTACCACATAAAGAGGTTCATTACTGGCTAAAACCGAAGTTGCGCCACGCACTCTAATAGAAGGTTTTGCACCGGGCTTACCGGTAGGCAACACAACTTGCACACCTGCAGCTTTACCCTGTAAACCTTCGCCCACAGAGAAAAGGGGTTTATTGGCTAATTCATCCGGTGAAACAGTAGCAACAGAAGTTGTTACATCTTTCTTTTGTACCGAACCGTAACCAATCACAACAACACTCTCAAGTAATTGCGACTCTTCCTTCATCGTAACATTTCGCACACCGCCATCAGAAGTTACAAGGACATCCTTGTAACCCATATAGCTAAACTTTACTTGCGTTCCCTTACTTGGCAGATACACAGTGTATTGACCATCTAAATTCGTAACAGTACCTTGTGTTGTACCAACTATAATTACATTCACCCCAATTAAAGGTAGACCACTGTCATCTGAGACAGTTCCGGATAATCTAATGTTCTGTCCGAAAGCCATTATTGACATCATTAGAAAAATCAATGATAAATAAATTTTGTGTTTCATAAAAGATTAAAATTAAATAAATTCACATATTGCTCATTATAAGTAACTATCCATCTGTTGTTACATCCGTCTATACGCTATAATAAGAACTTCGACTGCATAGATGGCAGAGCCACCGCGTCAATACTAACAAAGCAGTCTTTGCTCGTAACGGTTTTTATGTTTTGATTCACCACTTTAACATGGTAGGTTCCAAAAGGAAGATTACCGCTGTCAAATATCATCATTCCGATTTTATTGCCAGGTGCATAGTTACTTGCATAACCAACAAATTTGTCATTGACATATACAGAAGCTAAAGCACCATTTGTATCTTGAGAACCGTATAATCTGAAACCATCACCTTTGAACGAGAACTCATAGAAAGCCTTCTGAATATTAGAGATGCGCTCACTCCCATGATAAGCACCCTGTATATAATCCTTCCCGAAATACTTGGAAAAAACTAGATAGTCACTTTCGCTGTCCACCACTTTGGCATTACTATCTAAGGGAACATTAAACTCTTCTAATCTGCCAACACCATCCTCCACCACACCATTATCGGCCATTGACAAGTCAAAAGTAGAATAAACATTCATGCTCCATTTGCTCACTTCATCAGTAAATGCGTTGTTTTTTGCATCGAGCATAAACATTTTACCAGTTTTTAAATCTACATTTTCCAAGCCTTCCTGCTCTGGAGTAATGGAATATTTGTAGAGCACTATTTCCTTGTCCAATCCTTGTAAAGTAAAATCTACTGTTTTACCATTTTCCATTTGGCTCACAACAAGCAACGAATAGTTTCCACCCGGAGTTCTAAACACCACCGGAATGAGGTTCTTCTCAGTACAAGCGGTAGGAAGCACATAAGAGTTACGAGGTACATATCTTGAAATGAGACCATCTATATGATATAAGTTTGGCTGTTTATGAAACTCTCCACTCAACACCTTGTCAGTAATAGTATCCCACGTTATGATATAAGAGAAATTACCATCAATATTGTTCGTATTAAGGAAATTCCAACGTGCAAATCCATCGATACCGTTGTTGTAACCGCCCACTTGCCACTTGGCCACCCACAAATTCCATTCGTATCCACGATTGTCTCCTCCTGCGTATTCACCCCAAATAGTTGGATAATTCAAATCTGCTATGGGACGAAATGCAATGGTATTTTTATGACTGTCATCGTAATTGTGTGTTTCGAAAATATCAATATAAGGTTTACATTCATGCCAGTTCTTAGTATAATTGTAGTCCGACATATACTCCGGACCAGCCAGCGGAATATCGATGTGGGCTGCATCGAGCTTTTGGCGCACAATTTTGTACCCCTCGCATATTTTACGTCCTTTCCACCAATCCCACCAATTTTCTGGTTCATTGGATATATTAAGCATTTTTATGCAGGTATATCTTTTCTCTTCCAACAGATGCTTCACTAAAGCTACATATCCTTCTGCCCATTGCTCCAAATCGCGAGGAGCACTATGACCAATCTTCTGCCCGGGTATACAATTCCAGTCACATGCTTGGGCAAATTCTTGAAGTAGCACATCTACCCGGTTTTCTTCAGCCCAATTTAGAAAGAGAAGCATATTCTTGTAGTTGCGTGTCTTCTCCTCGAAATCATCAAGATTTTGCCATACGTATCTTCCCTTTTCATATTGTATGTCATTGTGTTCAAATCCCAAACGTATCCAATTAAATCCAAACCAACTCAAATGTTTGAATATTTTGTGCCACGACTCAATATCTTGAGGATAAGGGATGCCACTATAAGCACTACCCAATAGTCCGCCAGTATTAACAGAATGAGACTCACACATGCAATGCACGTTGGTGCCAAGTTGATATTTTACTTGATAGCATGGCAGGTTAGCTATGGAAACGAGCTTAGCACGATTCTCATCACTCTCCGCCAACTCATCATTTCTGGACAGTTGACAAGATATTAATAATAATGATATACATATATAAAACAATCTATTCATTGACATTTCGCAGAGTCTTTACTGTAAACGAACAAAACAACAAGTAAGCTATACATACACCCAAGACCAACAATGAACCTATCTGAGTACCACAGGCATCGGTCGCGACTCCCATAAGTAGGGGAGCTATAGCACCACCCGAAACACCGGTAATCATCAGCCCTGAGATTTCGTTCGACTTATGGGGCATCGTTTTCATAGCCAAAGAGTAGATTACCGAGAAGATACCAGCTGCACAAAAAGCAATAATACATACAAAAATCAGTATGCCGATATAAGAATCTACCAAGATAAGTCCAACCAAAGCCAATAGAGCAATAAGCATATTGCTGGTGAAATAGAGCTTTTCAGATACCTTCGCCAAGATAAAAACACCCAAGAATGCACCCAAAGTACGGGCTGCAAAATAGGCACTTGTACCATAACCAGCCTCTTCAATCCCCATCCCAATACGCTCAATAAGCAGTTTGGGGATAACAGTGTTCATACCCACATCAAGCCCTACCACGCAAATAATGCCCAAGAACAGAACCAATATTCGGCAGTCTTTAAGTAGGCCCAAAGTAGTGCCTATTGATGAGCCTCCATCTATAATCTCTTCTCTACTAATCGGGACAAAATAAAGCCAAACAGTGGAAAGCAGAGTGATAGTTGCATAGATTAGGAACATCATCTCCCATCCACCCAAATGATATGAGCAATAACCTGCCAATAAGGGACCTACAAATGCTGACAAGGCTTTGACAAGTTGACCCGCCGTAAGCGAGCTGGTAAGCATTTTACCACTAACCACGTTTTGCAGCAACGGATTGAGCGATACCTGTAAAATAGCATTACCTATACCAAGCAGGGCAAAAGCATAATAGCAAGTCCACTCATTAAACAAAAAATAAGGCAACACCATACCCACAAAAGTAAACAGCATACTAAGTAGCACAGCATTTTTACGTCCGAAACGATTCATAAGTGAGGCCACGGGTACCGAAAGCACCAAAAACCAAAAAAACACCATGAACGGTAAGAGCCCAGCTCGAATTTCGCTCCATCCAAACTGTTCTTTGGTATAACTCACTGAAATGCCTATCACATCAACAAAACCCATTATCCAGAATCCGAATAGCACGGGTAACACCTTTAAAAAAAATATTTACTTTCCATAAAAAAAACAAGCTTTCCTTGTCAATATTGGTTAATAAATTCCAAAACAAGTAACAACCCTTCGGCTGATATGATTATTAAAGTCTTATCCGCTAAAAAGCCACATTCTTATTCAATTGAGAGAGAGCATAGGCATAAGCACCCAAAGCAATCGCCTTATTAGCTCCTAAATCAGAAACCATAATTCCAATCTTCTTCGAGCAATCATAAGTAACAAGTTTTTCCGTAAATGGCATTTTCACATATCCGCTTTTGTTTTCTAAGAAAAGAGAATGCTCCTTTTCATCCATAAGATTATAAACCTTGCTTTGCAAACAATCAAAATTCAATCCTGCAAAAGTAGATATAGAACGTTTCATCTCACGAATCATAGCCGGTAATATGTATTTGAATGCACCTGACACTCCTCCACCTATAACCACTATACCATCCACAATATTGAGTGCACAGACAATAGCGGCACCTGCCATCTCACCCAACTCTTCAAAACACTTTATTGCAGCTTCACGATTACCTGCGCGTATACCTTCAGCAATATCAAATATATCTTTTGGAGCCAGAACATCCGTATCCTCTCCGGTCAGTTCACGATATACGCGACGAACAGCACGAATACTGACACTCTCTTCAGCAAGCATATCCGGATACTTTTTATTACGCATCAGCCATACATCACCACCACAACCATTGTCACCGGTCAGTAAACAATTATCAATAACCACACCTGCCCCAAAGCCAGTACCCAAAGTAATTCCCAACAGATTTCTATAGCGTTTAGGATTTCCAGCCGCTTCAAGTTCATGATTAAGTTGTGGCAATGCTCCAGACAAAGCTTCACCATAAGCAAACAGATTGCCATCATTATTGATAAAAACGGGAATACCAAACTTTTCTTCCAAAAAAGGTCCCAAAGCCACTCCACCACAGAAAGCAGGAAAGTTAGGCAAATCGCCAATCACTCCATGTTCATAATCTGCCGGACCAGGAAATGCAAAACTAATGGCAACCGGCTCTTCCATAAGGGAACCTTTCACTTTACGAAAGCCCTCTACCAACACAGACAAGCATCCATCCAAATCATCAGGTACAGACGGTAAGCACACAGGCTCCACAACAGACACACACCCTCTGATAGCCGAAAAAACAAAATTCGTTCCACCGGCATCTAAAGTCATCACCACCCTTTCGTCATGTTCATACATATTATATTAGATTAAAATTAAATAAATATTTCTCAGAATCTCACATAAGCCTTAATAGTTCCGCACTCCTTGCCGATTGCTTCTCTATAAGGGGTAATCGTGTATTTTTCTACACTTGCAGGGATAATGAAGGTTTCGGCATAATGCACCACAAACGGTTCAAATGCATTCGTCGGACTTTCAACCACCGCTTCTTCACCTTCCACCAAGTTCAGTACATTCACGCTGCCGTTAGTATAATGTGTTACAGATTTAGTAAACCAATGTCTGCGAGTCTCAATGAATTCATTCGGATGCAATCCGGTGCGTTCTTCTCTCCAACCATCTCCCTCGGCTACATCAGTAAAATGGTTAGCAAGATGTTCTTGTACATACTCCGTATTCCGTTTCCAATCTATCACGAACTTGCCTCTTTCCACATTAATGGGGCGCGGTTTGCCATCCAATCCCAAACGCTGCCAGTCCCAAAGTTTGAATGTGAACAAGTTGGGTGTCGAGCTGATTTCCAATACAAGTGCCTCCGAACCGGAACAATGTACTGTTCCACCAGGAATCAGATAATGGTCGTGTTTCTTAGCAGGCAATCTATTCACATACTTTTCCGTATCAAAAACAATATTGCCTTTCTGAGCCTCACGCAAATCATTAATCATGTCATCTTTATTGATACCATTCTTCAAACCAAGATAAACCGAAGCTCCTTCCTTAGCATCCAGAAGGTAATAGCTCTCGTCCTGAGTATAATACATACCGAAATTCTCACGGATGAATTGCGTGGTAGGATGTACCTGCACACTAAGGTTTCCACCGCCTACCGTATCCAGAAAATCGAAACGAATAGGGAAATCCTTACCAAAACGTGCTTCTACCGGCTCACCAAGAAGCTCTCTTGATTTCAGCAGCACCAAATTGACTGACGGCAATTCAAAACGCACACCGTTCACCTCAAAATAAAGACTATTCTCTTCAGGCACGCAATCGAAACACCAACCATAATTTTCTTTTTCAGGATTCAATCCACACACTTCCTTCATCCATTGTCCACCCCACGGTGCCGGATCAAAGAAAGGCACTACGCGAAAAGGGGTCTTAATTGTTTCTTCTATTCCTTTAAAGAAAGTCTCTCTATCAATCAGTCTCGGGTCGTTTGCAATGTGCGTATCCAACCAGAAATCTGCTTTATCAAACAAACCTTCCTTATACTTGTCAAGGACTCTCCAATCATTAAAATATCCTCTCTTATATTGCAAAGATACAGCATCTTCACGATTATCCACTCCCAAAGCCTTTACTTCGTGTGTACGGAAGCGTTGTTGTATCTCCCAACGGGCCATATCAACATACACCAGCGTTGCTTCTGCCGGAGCTACCATAGCAGCGCCCGAACCCACCACAATCACTCTATCACCTGTCGCTACCAGCTTCCGGGCCACATCCAGCTTATCTGCATCAAAATAGTCTTTCAAAGACAAGTTCGTCACATAGCCAAAAAGAACATCCTCTGTCATAAAGCGCCCTGTCATTTCCTTAATCTCATTTTCCGGCTTCATCAAGTCACGTGTATTAATAAGCAAGGTAGGTGACAACGATTTCAATTCATTTATAACTTCATCTTCACGCACTCCTGCATAGAGTTCAACAGCCAACACCTTTCTACTTTCAAAACACCCCATCAGTAAGGTATAAATATCATTCCATCCCCGAAGAATTGTTCCCGAAATCTTTGTAGAAGGAAACTTGTCGTAATTTACTTTTCTCATAATTATGTACGCTCAAATATTCACTAATGTATGAACATATATTTATTTTGTGCAAATATATAATCTTTAAATATAAAACAAAAGAAACTCTGAAGTTTTTTTCAAAAAAAAGAATTATCTTTGCAATACCAACGAATAAAAGGAGAAATATAACCATGAAATTAGACCCAAGCTCAGAAAAACCTCTTCACATTCAAGCAGAAGAAGTGCTGAGAAAGCTGATAGAATCAGAGGAATACAAAAATGGGAAACTTCTTCCCAATGAAGTTTTATTGTCTGAACAATTAAACATATCGAGAAATACACTTCGCCAAGCAATCAACAAACTGGTATTCGAGGGATTATTGGTCAGAAAAAAAGGGCATGGTACAAAGGTTGTAAAAAAAGGTATTATAGGAGGAGTAAAGAACTGGTTGAGCTTCTCACAAGAAATGAAAATGCTAGGTATCGAAATTAAAAACTTCGAATTGCATGTCAGTTTTAAGAAAGCATCCGAAGAAATATGTACCTTTTTCAATATAGACCCTGAAAAGGGAACAAAATGTATGGTATTGGAAAGAGTACGCGGTAATAAAGAATATCCTTTTGTCTCCTTCATCTCTTATTTCAATCCGAGTATACCACTGACCGGTGATGAGGACTTCACCCAACCTCTTTATGGAATACTTGAAAATAAATATGACATCATCGTAAAAACCAGTAAAGAGGAAGTATCCGCACGGTTGGCCGGAGAATATATCGCAGAAAAACTGGATATCAAATCCAGCGACCCTATATTAATAAGGAAAAGATTTGTTTATGATATCAATGGAACTCCCATTGAATACAATATAGGATACTATCGTGCAGACAGCTTTACCTACACCATAGAGGCAGAAAGATAAATATACAAGAAAGTTTAATCTATAACAGAAATGACTATAAATACAACAGAAATCCCCGTACTGCTGTTGACCGGTTATCTGGGTAGTGGCAAAACGACGTTGGTAAATCACATCCTTTCTAATAAACGTGGCATTAAGTTTGCCGTTATCGTCAATGACATAGGCGAAGTGAACATTGATGCAGACCTTATACAGAAAGGTGGCGTGGTGGGAAAGAAAGACGACAGCCTGGTAGCTCTGCAGAATGGCTGTATCTGCTGTACGCTGAAGACAGACTTGATAGAGCAGATGTTCGAAATCATGAAGATGCAACGCTTCGACTACATCGTGATTGAAGCGAGTGGCATCTGTGAACCGGAGCCTATTGCCCAAACACTCTGCTCCATTCCTCATATGGGAGGAGCGTATACTAAATACGGTATTTGCCGCTTAGACTGCATTACCACCGTGGTGGACGCCTTACGTCTGCAAAGTGAATTTTCTTGCGGAGATGATTTGACACGCAAAGGCATTGATGAGGAAGATATAGAAAACCTCATCATTCAGCAGATTGAGTTCTGCAATATTATTCTGCTGAACAAAGCAGCAGAAGTACAGCCCGAGGAATTAAAACGTATCAGGCAGATTATCCACACCTTGCAACCCGGTGCCCAAATTATAGAGTGCAACTATGCAGATGTAGACCTGGATAAGATTATCCATACCCACCTCTTTAACTTTGAACGTGCCGCAACTTCCGCCGGATGGATTCGTGGCATAGAGCAACAAGTAAGCGAAGAGGAGGAAAAAGAGGCGCATTACCATCATGAAGATGAACATCATCATGAAAGCGAACATCATCACGAGAAATGTCATCACCACCATCACGAAGGAGGTGAAGTAGAAGAATACGGTATTGGCACATTTGTCTACTACCGCCGTCCTGCATTCGACATTCATAAGTTCGACCACTATGTCGCTACCAAATGGCCCCGCAGCGTTATCCGCGCCAAGGGTGTCTGCTACTTCAGCCACAACCGCGACATGTCCTTCCTCTTTGAACAAGCAGGTATACAGAAGAAAATAACTGAAGCCGGACAATGGTATGCCACCGCTCCCGAAGAAGACATGATAGAACTGATGCGCCAAGAACCGGGATTGCTAAGAGACTGGGACGAACAATACGGCGACCGCATGCTGAAGATAGTATTCATCGGACAAAATATGGATAAAGAGCAAATCATCCGCGACTTGGACAAATGCCTTGAATAACTTCCTAAAAAAGTGCTCCCCGTCATTCCGATCTTAAGAACAACGGGGAGCATCGCCCCAGACGCGTAACTCTATTTTAAGAATCAGGAACCATATCAATTCTCCGTAAAACGGAACATTTTGAAATACACCTTCTGCTCTGTGTCGGAAACATTCACCAACCTCATCTTCGCAACGCTCAAATCCTTGAGAGATGCCTTCACCTGCGTTCTGTATCCCGGTTTCAAATCCACCGCCTGCCAGTTTGTACCATCCGAAGTTACTTCCAGTTTAAACTTCGAATCAGCAACCTCCGCATCTCCCAAATCGATAAGCACCGAACTCAACTGGCGGGCATAATCCATCGAAATGGTCAGCACACCGCCTGCCTGCCAGTTGATGACTTCATTGGACGGAATAATTGTATTCACCTTTCCCTTCTGCTGAATAGGAAGCGAAGCCAACTGATTCACGTCGCTCTTCAACGTGTAGGGAGAATAAACAGCCTTTGTATCAAGCCCGGCATGGAACGCTGCATTATAGCCCGTTGTCGCCGCTTCGAACAAAGCATTGAAAGTAGGCATCAGATGCAGGCTGCCGCTCTTTATGCCCGCTTTATATTGGGCATCCGTCTCACCCATCAGCACCAGCAGGGCGCGGGCGTGTTCGTAGCTACCTATAAATGCATCCTTCTGCTGGCGCAGGCGTATCATGTTCAGCACCTCCGCACCATACTCTCCCACTTGTTTGAACTGAATGAGCCAAGGCCTTATTTCAGTTATCAACGGACGATTCTCATTTCCCGACGCAAGCAATCCATCAGCGGCAACAATTATCTTCCGGCATTCCTCAGCTACCTGCCGATAGGCATCTTCATCTATCTCGTTTTTCTCTTGATAGGCTTTCAACAAGGCAGAGAGAGCAGGCTGAATGGCAACGGACTCTTCACGACGGAAGCGATGTCCATTCTGTCCCGGGTCGGAATTATGAGCAGCGAAGATTTCCAAATATTCGGCATGAAGTGGCATAAGGTCTCTGACTGCATGTTTCCAAGAAGTTTCACTATCATAATTCTCCATATTCCAAGTATAATCAGCTACACTGTACAGAGAGATTTTGGAAGCCTCGGCATGTTCCATCGGATTGGAAACAAAAGCAGACATATCATCTTTTATATCAAGCCCGTTTCCATAAACTGGCCCTAGCAGCAAATGGTCTTGTACATAATCCGAAACGGGGAAATTCCACCAAATGTACGCCTTACGTTTCAGCAGCGGATTGACGAAGTCCAGCGTAGACTTATCTATAGTAGCAACTACCATATCACCGGTCCACATCACCTTGATACCCTCGTTCAACTTATCACCAAGCGTAGTGAGATAGCCTCCCTCCACATCGGTCCATGACTTGTTGTACTCTGTGGGACACAATATCAATGGTGCAACATCCCGCTTGACTTTTACAAAATGGTCGTCAATATAGTTCAACAGTTCAGCCTGCTTGTCCGCCTTTGTCCCCTCACCCGAAATATCATCAAAGAAAACGGCAAAACCACGCACACCCAACTGGTACATGCTTTCGAACTTCTGCAACAATAACGAGCGGTCTTCTTCATTCCAGCGAATATCCTGACCCGGATGAATGGCCCAATAGAAAATAACATTGTTCTCCTTCGCCCTATTCACCAATACTTTCAACTCTTCTCCTTCTCGAACAGGATAAGGCTTGCGCCAGTTGGGAGTCCGGTGATAAGGATCGTCTTTCGGTCCATAGATATAGACATTCATTTTGTTCCGACCATAAAAATCAAGCTGGCGTATACGCGCCTCCTGACTCCAGGGAGCACCGTAAAAACCTTCTACCACACCCCGATAGGGAACATCAGGATAGTCCGTCACTTCAGCCAAAGGCAGCTTGTCTAAAGCAAGCAACTGCGCAAGAGTCTGTACACCATAGTACGCTCCCCGTTCGTCAGCACCGGCTATGACGATGCAGTCTTTTTCTATTTTCAGGAAATAACCTTCGGATTTGCGTGGAATCCGATGTTGGTATTTCTTAATAATCTTATCTCCTTTCACTCCTATATATACACGGAAAGAAGCGCCAAGCACCTCTTCCGGCATCAATGAACGGAGTAAAGGCAACGCAGGTCCGTCCTGCACGGAATTGCCGGAAAGGATCTGGTATTGTCGGGGAATATCAACAGAATCTTTTTGCGTAATATATTCTTGGGGAGTAGGTTGCAAATGAAACTCTTGCGCACAAAGCGTCGCTGTCGTCAGCATACCGAATGCTCCCAGTAACAGTAGTTCTTTTCTCATAAGCGGATTATTAAATTAAGGAATATCTATGTATTAAGAAAACTCTTCCATGCATTCAAGGTTGATACGTTCAAAAATAAGAAATAAATATGAAAACACGTACAAATACAGACATTTATTTCAATTTAAAGATTCATTCCGCATCCGTTTGAGTTCATCGCACACAGCCGGATGCAGGAAGTAGCGTACGTCTTTTCCCTCCTCTATGGCCCGACGGATAAAAGTGGAGCTGATTTCGAATATCGGAGAAGAAACTGTCCGCACATTCTGCGGTAAAAAGGTGGCCTCTACCGGATAGCCGGGACGGGGATAAACCAGAAGATGATTTTCGGCAATAATGCGTTCCGACTCGTACCAACGGTGGAACAGCCTCCAGTTGTCCGAACCAATGACAAGATGGAAAGTGTGTTGGGGATAAGTCCGTTTCAGTGCGTCCAACGTATGAACAGTATAAGAAGGCCGAGGCAGATGGAATTCAAAATCGGAAGCGCGAAACTTGGGATAACCCTCAGTGGCTAGCTGCACCAGCTTCAAACGTAACTTGTCATCCATCAGTTCGTTTTCTTCCTTCAGCGGATTGTGGGGGGTGACCATAAACCACACTTCGTCCAGGTCCCCGTATTCGCAAAGATAGTTGGCGAGGGCCAAATGTCCGATGTGTATCGGGTTGAACGAGCCGCTGAAGATTCCTATATTCATTTATTCTTATTCATATACAACCTTACAAAGGACGTCTTTGCAACGCACGCCAGGCAGCCCAAGCATTGAAAATCGTCACTACAGAGATAAGAAACATTGAAATACTGGAACGAGGCTCGCCATGATGTATATACAATACACCCACAACAAGGGAGCAGACGAACAGAACGCTATTAATAATTAGCAATGCCTTGTTCAGCTTCGGGCTATTCTTCCTCCTCGGTGCCAACTGGTTGTACACTCCTCCACGTTGTTTCATTCGTTCAAGAATTGAGAGATTACTTTCAATGCTTCCGCTTTGGCTGTCTCCAGGTCATCGTTCACAATCACGGTATCGAACTTCGGTGCAAAGCCCAGTTCGTATTCGGCTTTCGCCACGCGGTTCTCTATCACTTCGGGAGCATCTGTTCCGCGCCCCACCAAGCGTTTGCGCAATTCCTCCACTGAAGGTGGCTGAATGAAAACAGACAAAGCACGCTCACCATAGAATTTCTTGATATTGCAACCACCCACTACATCCACATCGAACACTACATTCTGTCCGGCAGCCAATTGCTTTTCCACCTGCTCCTTCAGTGTTCCGTAAAAACGGTCCTGATATACCTCTTCATACTCCAGGAATTCATCATTGGCTATGCGACGACGGAACTCGTCAGGAGTCAGAAAGAAGTACTCCACTCCATCTTTCTCCGTTCCGCGGGGCGGACGGCTGGTCGCTGAGATGGAAAATGCCAAGTTCAGATTTTGAGTCAGCAGATAGTTGATAATCGTTGACTTGCCGGAGCCCGAAGGGGCTGAAAATATGATAAGTTTTGCCATCGAATTATTTAAGATTTGACGATTTACTATTTGATACTACATGACGTTCAATACTTGTTCCTTGATTTGCTCCAATTCATCTTTCATCTGAACGACAATCTTCTGCATCTCCGCATGATTGGACTTACTGCCCAAGGTATTGATTTCACGTCCCATCTCCTGGGCGATGAACCCTAACTTCTTGCCTTGTCCGGTTCCGGTTTCCAGCGTATTGATAAAATATTTCAGATGATTGCCAAGACGCTGTTTCTCTTCGTTCACATCCAGTTTTTCGATGTAGTAGATGAGTTCCTGCTCCAGACGGTTCTTGTCATAATCCACGCTCAAGGTCTTTTCCAGTGCATCGGTAATACGCTCCTTCACTTTGGCCACACGCTCTTTCTCGTAGGGAGCGATAGTCTCCAACAAATGGGAGATATTGGCGATCTTCTCACGGAACTTCTTTTCAAGGGCAGCTCCTTCCTGCTTACGGAAGTCCACCAGCGCACCGACAGCCTTTTCCACAGCCGAATAGACCACAGCCCATTCCTCCTCACTCAGTTCCTGCGTATCATTCTTCGTCATCACATCCGGCATACGGAGTAACGTGGCAAACCAGTCCGTCGCATCCGGCACAGGTATTCCTAGATTTTCTGATATAGCACAAATCTGCTTGTAATATCCCTCAACCAATGTCTGGTTGATGGGAGTGGCGCTTTCCGCACTCTCTTTCTTTTCTATCCAAAGGCTGAAATCCACCTTTCCGCGCTCCAGTTTCCGTGATATTTCATTACGGATTTCCATCTCCTTCTCACGATAAAGCGGAGCAATGCGGGCAGATAGGTCCATTGCCTTACTATTGAGCGACTTTATTTCAACGTTGATTTTCTTATCAGGCAGTTCGACGGTTGCTTTGCCGTAGCCTGTCATAGATTGTATCATAATGTTATAGTTTTGCGCAAAATTACACGATTATTTTAATTAGTGAAAATAATCACGTAAATTTGCCACAATAAAATCAAGAATAAAAGTTATGTCATGTATCTTGCATATTGAAACGTCCACTTCTGCCTGCTCCGTAGCCGTGAGCGAGGACGGACAGAACGTTTTCAAGAAAGAGGACCTGAATGGCCCTTCACACGCCGTTTCATTGGGAGTCTTTGTGGACGAGGCGCTATCCTTTGCCGATAGCCATGCCATGCCGTTGGATGCAGTCGCCGTGAGCTGCGGCCCTGGTTCGTATACCGGGTTGCGTATCGGCGTGTCAATGGCAAAAGGTGTCTGCTATGGACGTAACCTGCCACTTATCGGGCTGGAAACCCTGAAAGTTCAGTGTGTACCGGTATTGCTCTACCACGATGAGTTGCCCGACGACGTATTACTCTGCCCGATGATTGACGCCCGCCGCATGGAAGTCTATGCTGCCATCTACAACCGTGCCTTGAAATCGGTGCGCGACATTGCAGCCGATATTGTGGACGAAAACTCCTACCTGGAATTTTTAGAGCAACATCCCGTCTATTTCTTCGGTGACGGTGCAGCCAAATGCAAAGAGAAAATCACGCATCCCAATGCACACTTCATCGACGGCATCCGCCCGCTTGCCGGCATGATGTTCCCGTTGGCAGAGAAGGCAATAGCCGAACAAGACTTCAAGGATGTGGCCTATTTCGAACCCTTCTATTTGAAGGAATTCGTAGCCGGCACGCCAAAGAAACTTATTTAGGGTTTAGCGATTAGGGATTAGGGATGAATACCATGCGGTATCACTACGTAGCCCATTAATCACTAACCACTAATCGCTAAACCCTAATCACTAATCATTGAACATTAATCACTAATTAAAGATGCAATATAACACTCAACAAAAACGGATGCCCCTGCCCGAATATGGTCGCAGCATCCAGAATATGGTAGACCACGCGCTGACAATCGAAGACCGTGCAGAACGCCAGCGTTGCGCAAACACAATCATCAACATCATGGGAAATATGTTTCCCCATCTGCGCGATGTACCCGACTTCAAACATAAGCTATGGGACCACCTTGCCATCATGGCCAACTTCCAATTGGATATAGATTATCCGTACGAAATTATCCGCAAGGACAATCTGAATACCAAGCCGGAGAGCATCCCCTACCCCAGTACCAAAATCCGCTACCGCCACTATGGCCGTACACTGGAAGTACTGATAAAGAAAGCCATCGAATTTCCGGAAGGAGAAGAGAAGCAGAACTTGATAGCGCTCATTTGTAACCACATGAAGAAAGACTACATGGCATGGAACAAAGATACCGTCGATGACCGTAAGATTTCAGATGACCTCACCGAACTCTCTGACGGAAAACTGCAAATGACAGACAGTATCGTCCGTCTCATGGCCGAACGTATTGACCAGAACTACCGTCCGAAAGTGAACAACCAGAATAACCGGAACAACAACCGGAACAATAAACGGAAATACTAAAATTGAATGATTAGTGGTTAGTGATTAATGCCATGCGGCATCACCATGCAGACCACTAATCACTAATCACCAACCCCTAATCACTAATTTCATGGCATCATTTGTAATCGAAGGAGGACACAGACTTTCCGGTGACATTTACCCCCAAGGAGCAAAAAACGAGGTGTTGCAAATTATCTGCGCCACATTGCTCACTGCCGAAGAGGTGACTGTGCACAATATCCCGGACATACTGGACGTCAACAACCTTATCCAATTGATGCGGGATATGGGAGTCAGCGTATCTAAAAAAGGCATTGACACTTACAGCTTTCAAGCTGCCAACATTGATTTCGCCTATCTGGAAAGTGACGCGTTCCTGAAAAAATGTTCCAGCCTGCGCGGTTCCGTCATGCTGGTGGGGCCGATGGTGGCACGTTTCGGCAAGGCCATGATTTCCAAGCCGGGCGGAGACAAGATAGGACGCCGCCGTCTGGATACACACTTCATCGGTATCCAGAATTTAGGAGCCGACTTTGTCTATAATGAGGAGCGTGGCATCTACGAAATCTCAGCCAAACAACTGCATGGCAGTTATATGCTACTCGACGAGGCATCTGTTACGGGAACTGCCAATATCGTAATGGCAGCCGTCCTTGCCAAAGGCAAGACCACCATCTACAACGCCGCCTGCGAACCCTACGTGCAGCAACTTTGCAGAATGCTGAACCGGATGGGAGCTAAGATAGAAGGCATCGCCTCCAACCTCCTGACTATCGAAGGAGTAGACGAGCTGCACGGAACCGAGCATACCATCCTCCCCGACATGATTGAAGTGGGCAGTTTCATTGGCATGGCAGCCATGACCCGTAGCGAACTGACCATCAAGAATGTCTCCTACGAGAACTTGGGAATTATCCCCGACAGTTTCCGTCGACTCGGCATCAAGATGGAGCAGTGGGAAGACGACATTTACGTGCCCGCACAAGAGACGTACCAGATAGAGTCCTTTATCGACGGCTCCATCATGACCATTGCCGACGCACCCTGGCCCGGACTGACACCAGACTTGCTCAGTGTGCTGCTGGTGGTTGCCACCCAGGCAAAAGGCAGTGTACTCATTCATCAGAAAATGTTCGAAAGCCGTTTGTTCTTTGTGGACAAGCTGATAGATATGGGAGCGCAAATTATCCTCTGCGACCCGCACCGCGCCGTTGTCATCGGTCACGACCACGGCTTTAAACTACGTGGCGGCAACATGACCTCGCCCGATATCCGTGCGGGCATCGCCCTGCTGATAGCTGCCATGAGTGCGGACGGCATCAGCCGCATCCACAACATAGAGCAGATAGACCGTGGGTATCAGAACATCGAAGGGCGACTGAATGCGCTCGGAGCAAGAATAACAAGAATAGAATAAGATGATAAAGAGAGAAGAAGTATATAAGATAGGTATATTCAACAAGCCCCACGGCATTCACGGAGAACTATCGTTCACTTTTACGGATGACATCTTCGACCGGGTGGAAGCCGAATACCTAATCTGCCTGCTGGATGGTATACTGGTGCCTTTCTTCTTGGAAGAATACCGTTTCCGCTCCGACACCACCGCCCTTGTCAAACTGGAAGGCGTAGACACGGCAGAACGCGCCCGCATGTTCACCAATATTGAGGTCTACTTCCCCGTAAAGCATGCAGAAGAGGCAGGACCAGGTGAACTGAGTTGGGACTTCTTCGTCGGTTTTCGTATGGAGGAAGTACATCACGGCGCGCTGGGAGAAGTGACGGACGTGGACACATCGACCATCAACACACTGTTTGTGGTAGATTATCAGGGAGAAGAACTGCTGGTGCCGGCACAAGAAGAGTTTATCATAGACATTGACCAGAAGCACAAGGTCATCACCGTAGACCTGCCGGAAGGTTTGATAGCTTTGGACGAAACAGAAGAGGTATGAAAAAGAAACGAAGAAAAGCATTTTGGAGTAACATCAAGTTCAAGTACAGACTGACGATTACGAACGAGAATACCCTTGAGGATATCATCACGTTGCGCGTATCCAAGCTGAACGGACTGTCCGTATTGCTCTCCGTGCTGTTCGTATTGTTTCTCATCGCCTCCCTAATCGTAGCCTTCACCCCGCTGCGCAACTACCTGCCGGGATATATGAACAGTGAAATCCGTGCCCAGGTAGTGGAGAATGCCTTGCGCGTAGATTCCCTCCAGCAACTGGTGAACAGACAGAACCTCTATATCATGAATATCCAGGACATCTTCCAGGGCAAGATAAAGGCAGATACCATACATTCCATCGACTCGTTGACCCACCTGCGCGAAGATTCGCTCATGGAACGTACACAACGGGAAGCCGAATTCCGCAAACAGTACGAGGAGACAGAAAAGTACAACCTGACGAGCATCACCGCTCGCCCCGAAATAGACGGACTGATTTTCTACCGCCCCACACGCGGCATGATTTCATCTCCCTTCAATGCCGAAACAAAACACTTCGGCACGGACATTGCCGCCAATCCGGGCGAAAGCGTATTGGCCACCTTAGACGGTACCGTCATACTGAGTACCTATACTGCCGAGACGGGTTATCTGATAGAAATACAGCACAACCAGGACTTCGTGTCAGTCTACAAGCATTGCGGCTCTCTGCTGAAACGGGAAGGCGATGCGGTGAAAGGGGGTGAAGCCATCGCACTGGTAGGAAACACCGGCGAGCTGTCCACCGGTCCCCACCTTCACTTCGAGCTGTGGCATAAGGGCAGGGCCGTAAATCCCGAGCTTTACATCGTATTTTAGTCTCCAAATAGTAAATTGTAAATAGCATAATAGTAAATGAAACAGATTGCCATACTCGGTTCTACCGGTTCCATCGGTACACAAGCGTTGCAGGTCATCGAAGAACATCCCGACCAGTACGAAGCATACGTATTGACCGCCAATAACCGCGTAGAGGAACTCATAGCCCAGGCACGCAGATTCAAGCCTGAGGCAGTGGTAATAGCCAACGAATCGAAATACACGCAACTGAAAGAAGCGCTTGCCGACCTACCTATCAAGGTATATGCCGGCGCAGATGCCCTCTGCCAGATTGTGACCGAAAATCCCATTGATATGGTATTGACCGCCATGGTGGGATATGCAGGGCTGAAGCCCACCATGAATGCCATCCGAGCCCGTAAGCCGATAGCCCTTGCCAACAAAGAGACGCTGGTGGTGGCGGGAGAGCTCATCAATGACCTGGCACGCTTCAGCGGTGTCCCCATCCTGCCCGTCGACTCCGAGCACTCCGCCGTTTTCCAGTGCCTGGCCGGTGAGATAGGCAACCAAATAGAAAAAGTGATACTGACTGCCTCCGGAGGTCCGTTCCGCACCTGCACTATGGAGCAACTAACAACCGTCACCAAAGCGCAAGCACTGAAACACCCCAACTGGGACATGGGCGCCAAAATCACGATAGACTCTGCTTCCATGATGAACAAAGGGTTCGAGGTAATCGAAGCCAAATGGCTGTTCGGTGTACGTCCCGACCAGATAGAAGTCGTGGTACACCCGCAATCCGTCATCCACTCCATGGTACAGTTTGAGGACGGTGCCGTGAAAGCACAACTGGGAATGCCGGACATGCGCCTGCCCATCCAATATGCCTTCTCCTATCCCGACCGGTTGAAAGCCTCTTTCCCGCGCCTGGACTTCAAGCTGTGCACGGAACTGACGTTCGAGCAACCGGACACCACCCGTTTCCGTAACCTCGCCCTGGCCTACGAAGCGCTACATCGTGCAGGCAATATGCCTTGCATTGTCAATGCCGCCAATGAAGTGGTGGTAGCTGCCTTCCTGCAGGACAAAATTTCGTTCCTTGGCATGAGTGAAGTAATAGAAAAGACCATGTCGCGCGTATCCTACTTACAGAAGCCCACCTATGAAGACTATGTGGCTACGGATGCCGAAGCCCGACGGATAGCAGAAGAGCTGATTTGATAGATACACCGGAATGAAAAGAATTATAAAAAACATCTACTCATTTGATACGTTAAATAAGAAAACGTACCTTTGCGAAAATTATAAAAATCGTAAAACAGCAAATAATTAGATGGAAACATTCTTGATTCGTGCCCTGCAACTCATTATGAGCCTCTCGTTGCTCGTTATTGTTCATGAGGGGGGGCACTTCCTTTTTGCGCGTCTGTTCAAGACGCGGGTAGAAAAGTTCTGCTTATTCTTTGACCCTTGGTTCACATTATTCAAGTTCAAGCCCAAACACAGTGACACGGAATATGGTATCGGGTGGCTACCCTTAGGTGGTTATGTAAAAATAGCAGGTATGATAGACGAATCTATGGATACCGAACAGATGAAGCAACCCATGCAGCCATGGGAGTTCCGTGCCAAGCCGGCATGGCAGCGCCTGCTGATTATGGTAGGCGGTGTATTATTCAACTTCCTGCTCGCATTGTTCATCTATTCCATGATACTTTTTACTTGGGGCGACGAATATATACCGGTACAAAAAGCCCCATTGGGTATGGATTTTAACGAAACAGCCAAAGCCATAGGCTTCCGCGACGGCGATATCCTAATATCTGCCGACGGGGTACCATTCGAACGCTATGACGGCGACCTGCTGACCAGTATTGTCGATGCCCGCCAGGTAAGCGTATTGCGTGACGGGGAAGCTGCTTCAGTCTACATCCCCGAAGACATGATGAACCGCTTGCTGGCAGACAGCGTGCGTTTCGCCAGTTTCCGTTTCCCTTATGTAGTCGACAGCCTGATTGTAGGATACCCTGCCGCTTCCGCCGGTCTGCAAGTAGGTGACAGCATCACCCACTTGGATGGAAAGTCAATAGCCTACTACGACTTCAAAGAAGAGATGCTGAAGCGCAAGAAAGCCAATGCATCCCATGAGGTAACCTTGACATACGTCCGTAACGGTGTGACAGACACCTTGAGCATGATGACCAATGCCGACTATGAAATAGGCGTAGCAGCACGTACGGCAACCGACAAACTGCTGCCCGTTGTCCGCAAGGAATACAGTTTCCTTTCCTCTTTCCCTGCCGGCGTATCTTTGGGGGTAAAGACTCTGAAAGGCTACGTAGGCCAGATGAAATATCTCTTCTCCAAGGAAGGAGCCAAGCAACTCGGAGGTTTCGGAACCATCGGCAGTATTTTCCCCGCCACGTGGGACTGGCACCAGTTCTGGTACATGACGGCATTCCTCTCCATCATCCTTGCCTTTATGAATATTCTGCCCATCCCTGCACTGGACGGTGGACACGTGTTATTCCTCATTTACGAAATCATTGCACGCCGCAAGCCCAGCGACAAGTTTATGGAACGTGCGCAGATGGTGGGCATGTTCCTCTTGTTCGGTTTGCTGATTTGGGCAAACTTCAATGATATACTGAGGTATTTCTTTTAAAGAACAAGACATAAAAAAACGCATCATCCATTCGCGGTAGAACGGATGATGCGTTTACATCAAACAGATGATGTGTTCGGGGCAAGCAGACGATGCGTTTGAGCCAAACACATCATCTGTTTTTTCTGTGTCTTATACCAAATGGCCGATCCACTCTTCTCTATCGCCCGGAAGCAGGTCTATTACCGGAACTTCAACCATTGTATAGCAACCCGGCTGCTGACGCATAGCGGCACGCGCCACACATACCAGCACTTGTGCCGTGAGGGCAGGATTGTTAATACGCATGTTGAACTCAAATAGCTGGTTCTGCGTCTTGCCGGACACACCCTTACGGGTCAAGTTTACCCCATGACCCATATCGAGCAGTGCATCCACACTCGGAACCAATTTTACATGTGTTTCGTCATTCACGAAGTACGGGTCGGCTTTGATGGCTGCAGCCACCTTATCAAATTCGTAACCATCCTTCAATTCAATGTACACCATACGACGGTGAATGCCGGTTCCTGTAGGAATAGTCATGGAAAGAGCGGCTTTCACACCTTCGATGGCCTTTACAGCCACGGTGTGTCCCATGCTCATACCCGGACCAAAATTAGTATAGGTAATGCCTTTCGGAGCAATGGCTTCCAGCATAGTGCGGACAATGGAGTCACTACCCGGGTCCCAGCCGGCAGAAATGATGGATACTGTATTATGCTTTTTAGCCTCTGCATCCAGTGTGCGGCGCAAGGCAGTGATACCCGTATGGATATCGAAACTGTCCACAGTATGAATGCCTAAAGCAAGGATCTCCTTTGCATACTCTTCCACTTTGCGGGTAGGCGTACAAAGGATAGCAACATCCACGTCTTTCAGTTCCTTGATATTCTTCACAACGGGATATGCACCCAGTTCCGCAGGACAGTTTTCAGCTCCGGCACGGCGCACTACACCGGCAATTTCGAAATCGGGAGCTGCTTGCAGGGCTTCGAACACATAGTGCCCGATATTGCCATAGCCAACAATGGCTGCTCTTACTTTTTTCATTCTTTTTATGAGTTTATTTATCAGTTTTCTACTTTATCGGCGCAAAAGTAAGCATTTTAATTTATTATACCGGCAGAACTCACTGCTGTTTTACACAGTTTTTTCTTTTTTTAGTGAGTGAAAGTCCAATAATAATTCATACATTCGCAGATGATATGTGCGCAAGGTGCATTTTGGGCCAACAAGTAAAAGAATTATGATAGAATACATCAGAGGCGGAATTGCCGAACTAAGTCCGGCAACCGCAGTAATAGACTGTAACGGACTGGGATACGGTGTCAATATTTCATTGAACACGTATGCTGCCATCCAGGGTAAAAAAGAATGCAAATTATATGTATACGAAGCTATCCGTGAAGACGCCTATGTCCTCTACGGATTCGCCGACAAGCAGGAACGCGAACTATTCCTGCTGCTCATCTCCGTGTCAGGCATCGGCGGAAATACAGCCCGCATGATTCTCTCGGCACTCTCGCCATCCGAACTGATAAATGTCATCAGCACGGAAAACGCCACTCTACTGAAAACAGTCAAGGGTATCGGGCTAAAAACAGCACAACGGGTGATTGTGGATTTGAAAGACAAAATCAAGACCGGCAGCGTTGCCACCGGCAACGCAGGGACCATAGGTACACTGGTATCGGTAGCCAACGTACAAGTACAAGAAGAAGCCGTAGCCGCCCTTACCATGCTGGGCTTTGCACAAGCCCCCTCACAAAAAGTAGTGCTTGCCATTTTGAAGGAAGAACCAAGCGCACCGGTGGAACAAGTCATCAAATTGGCATTAAAAAGACTATAATATTTATCTAAAACAAATCATGACAACAATCAACATGCAATATTGGTTGGGGGCCAATGAACGCACCCACGTACTGCCAACGGACAAATGGTACCTCGACTTTGCCACAAGCATCCTGCCCCTCGTCAAGACCTCTCCCTTGTTCAACAAGGAAGACCTGCGTACCCAAATTGACGCAGCCATCTCTCTCGGCATGTACTTTCAAGATGCCATTGCCCAAAGCGGAGGCTGGAAACTTTTCTCCGAAGCCTTTCAGGGAGTATACGGAACTTACCTGCCGTTCTATCCACTGGGTGACGATTATACGCCCGATGAAATAAATCAGGAAGACATTGCATTCGTACTGTGGACATTGAAATCACAATTCAGTATTTTTGACAAGGAATACACCTTGTTCAGTCCTTATGACAAAGACCTGCTTGCATTAAGCCAAAGCGCCTATGAACTGATGGATGCACGTTTCGAAGAAGCTCCCATCAGCGAGGGAGAATCTTCCTTCCTTTGGGTAATGGGACTTGATTTACTGGATATGCCCATTACTCCGCTGCCGGAAGTCACTCCGGAAACCAAACTGAGCAAAGATGCCGCCCGCTGTCTGGAATACAGCCAGGGGAAACCGCTGCTATACTTCACCGATTACAAGGAGCTTTGCACTTTCTTTGTCGATGTCTTGGGATGGGAAAACAAACGGTCCGCATTATTGCCCGACCTGAAATACCAAAAAGAGTTCGTGATTTATGCCAACGCCAAAGGTATGCTCGTAGCCCACAACGTGGCCGCCTATTTCTGTGAAGAACATAACCCGATGTACGATGCCAAACGCGCTGCTGCAGAGGGTTACAAGATGTTCTGCCAACCCGGAGAGTGTCCGTTCGACCTGCTGAAATACGGAATGACCAAAGGAATTCTACCCGATGTGGAACTTCCCTTCTTGAAAGGAAAAGAAACACTGCATCAATATTGGGACTTTATAGCCCGCTACTACTTATGTGAATATTATGAAGGCGAGTAACCATTCCGGCATAAAGCCCAAACGGAGCAACAAGGCCAAGCCAACCGGAAAACGGATTGGTAAATCCAAACCTTCGAAAGCGAATAATCAGCTTAACAGAAGGGTAAAATAATTGAAAATGGATAATGGAAAAACAAACAGTGCAGCGTATTTATTGAAACCGCATGGCAATTTTCCATTATCCATTATCAATTTTCAAAGTTCCACAATCTCTTCCTTACACAACGTCAGTTTCTCCACTCCTTCCGCTGTTACAACCCAAGAGTTTTCGATACCGACGGGACCAATGCCTGGCAAAACAATCTTCGGTTCCAAAGCAAAGACCATACCCGGCTCCAACTCCTGCTTCATACGCGGAGCCAATACCGGCATTTCATTGATTTCCAAACCGATGCCATGACCGATAAACTTGGCTTTTTGAGTGGCTCCCATAAAGTTGTCGGCAAAGCCCGCTTTGGTGACAATATCGATAGCGAGATTGTAAAGGTCCTCACAAACAGCACCCGGTTTCGCTTTTTCTACAACAGCCTCTTGTATGTCCAGGCAAACCTGATGGGCAACATATGCCTTTTCCGGCAACTTTCCGATAGAGAATACACGGCTCATGTCTCCCATATAGCCATAGAAGTTACCCCCCATATCAACCATAAAGCTCTGGCCGGGTTGCAACAGTGCACCGTTCACACTGATAGGCAGTGACGGGTCAAGTCCTTCGCCTCCCAGAGCAAAATCATAGGGGGCAGGCGCAGTGGCATTGTCTCCTGCCAGCAGACTTCCCATAAAAATCTCCATACTTTGTCCGAAGGTACGGAAAATACCCAGACAACCTTCCAGACGCATCAGGCGCTCTATTTCGATGGATAATTGGCGGTCTGTCATTCCTGGTCTATAAACCGAGGGTATTTGTTCGTAAGCTTTAGCATGTGCAATGCCGGAACGACGGAACATCTCAATCTCTATTTCAGTCTTGACACTTCGGGCCTTCCGGATAAGTGCCGTACCACAAGGAAGCACCTCCGTTTCAGGGAAACACGCTGCCAAACGGTTATATTCCGTAAAAGACAACTCATCCCCCTCCAGCATCAACCTCGCAGGTATGGGCAAACCACATTCCTTTAGTAAGTCAGGCAGTTGTTCCGGTTTACGGATAGGATGAATATGTTCCCCTTCAATATTGTTGGGACGTTTGATGAATAAACGGGCGGGAGCATTCAACGGCAGATACAAGTAACCGCTGACGACACGTCCGTACGTATAGATTAAGTTTACATTACAAGCGATAAGAGCGGCATCAATCTCTTGTTGAGCCATGAGAGAGCGTATTTTATCACGTCTCAGTTTCAATTCAGGTAGTAACATCTCTTTGTCATTTATGGTTTCTCGGATACAAAGATACAACTTTTTTAATTGAGAATAAAAAAAGTACTGCCCCATACCTTCACAGGCGTAGGGCAGCACAAACCACAAATACAAATACAACTAAACAAAGTTTCTCTCTTAGATAATTCCCTGACCCATCATGGCATGAGCCACCTTCATGAAGCCGGCGATATTCGCTCCCTTCACGTAGTTGATGTAGCCATCAGGTTCTGTCCCATATTTTACGCATTGAGCATGAATTCCGTGCATGATGGCGTGGAGTTTTTCATCCACTTCGGCTGCACTCCAGCTGAGGTGCATGGCGTTCTGCGACATTTCCAATCCGCTGGTAGCCACACCACCTGCATTGACAGCCTTACCCGGTGCATACATAATCTTGTTGTCAATGAAAAGATCAATAGCTTCGGGCGTACATCCCATATTGGAGATTTCTCCTACACATGTCACCTTGTTGTCAATGAGATGTTGTGCATCTTCGCCGTTCAGCTCGTTCTGAGTAGCGCAAGGCAGAGCGATGTCCACTTTCACTTCCCACGGCCGTTTGCCTGCCACGAAAGTAGAGCCGGGGAATTCGTCGGCATACGGTGCCACGATATCGTTGCCCGACGACCGAAGTTCCAGCATATAATCTATCTTTTCGCCACTGATACCATTCGGATCGTAGATGTAACCGTCTGGACCGGAGATGGTAACAACCTTGGCACCCAATTCGGTAGCCTTGGTAGCAGCACCCCAAGCCACATTTCCGAAACCGGAGATGGCAACGGTCTTGCCCTTGATATCAATACCTTTAGTTTCTAACATCTGGTTCACGAAGTACAAGCCGCCGAATCCTGTTGCTTCAGGACGAATCAGCGAACCGCCAAATTCCAAGCCTTTACCGGTAAATGTGCCCGTAAATTCGCGAGTCAACTTCTTATACATACCGAACATATAGCCCACTTCGCGACCGCCTACACCGATATCACCGGCAGGAACATCCATATCCGGACCGAGGTGACGCCACAACTCCAGCATGAAGGCCTGACAGAAACGCATGATTTCAGCATCGCTCTTTCCGCGCGGAGAGAAGTCGGAACCACCCTTACCGCCACCCATAGGCAATGTAGTCAAGGCATTCTTGAAAGTCTGCTCAAATCCCAGGAATTTGAGGATAGAAAGATTTACGGAAGCATGGAAACGAATACCGCCTTTGTACGGGCCAATGGCATTGTTGAACTGCACACGATAACCGAGGTTCGTCTGAACTTCACCTTTATCATCCACCCACGTTACGCGGAAAGTAAAGATACGGTCAGGTTCAACCAGACGTTCTATAATTTTCGCTTTCTCGAACTCGGGATGTTGGTTATAGATATCTTCGATGGAAAGAAGAACTTCCTTTACGGCTTGAAGATACTCAGACTCGCCGGGGTGCTTTGCCTCTAAAGAGGTCATGATACGTTCGATATTCATAATATTACGTTTTAAAGGTTATTACCTTGTTGACTTTACGCTATTCAAACAAAATGTCAATGAATAACACCGCAAATATAAGAAAACTTTTCAAAACAGCTAAATTTTACGGTTATATTTTGATTAAAGAATGATAAAATGTCAAATCCCCAGCATTCTCTATTCATACCTAAATGGTCTATTCTTTTCCTATTCTGTCAACAATTCGCCATAACGGCATAAATATAGAAAAATTATAATAAAGAAAATAAGAAATGACGAATAATTTACGAAAAAAGACACAATCCTCACGGACTATGCCTTTCCAATTGCTAACTTTAATTCTTAAATGCTTGTATTAAATCCGCAACATAATAATTACTATGTACGGACAAGCTTCATAATTTCTTCAATCCTTTTACCTCTTCTTTTGTTGCTTCTCGAACACTGATAGCCACCCCTCCACTACTTGCCAAAGGTTGACGCAGCACACTCTTTGACGTTACTATGCCACGACGGATGTCATAGCTCTGCGGATTATCTTTCCAGTCTGCATCCCGACCATCTGCATAAACGGTAACAATATATTTCCTTCCTTCGGGTAAGAAAGAGAAAGGAATAGTTGCCGTACGAGGATGTTCGTCGGTAATAGCACCTACATACCACTCTTGTTTTCCTTTGGCTTGACGAGCCACTGTGATATAATCACCCGGTTCGGCTTCCAAATACCAAGAATTGCTCCAATCCACCGCTACATCCTTAATAAATTGAAACGCATCGGGAAAACGGCGATAATTATCCGGCAGGTCTGCTGCCATCTGTAACGGAGAGGGCATCGTTACATATAGAGCCAATTGTTTTACCAATGTAGTACCCGCCTGACCTTTAGGTTTCGAACTATTATAATACGAAAGTTTTGTCTGGAAAATACCAGGAGTGTAATCCATCGGACCACCCTTCAACCGAGTAAACGGCAAGATACAAGTATGATCCGGATCATTGCCCCCCATAGATTCAAACTCACCACCACGGGCAGATTCTTGCGCTACCCAGTTGGGCCAGGTCCGACACAAGCCGGTGGGACGAACAGCCTCGTGACTATCTACCATAATCTTATAATCAGCAGCACGCTTCACCACATGTATATAATGATTGTTCATCCATTGTGAGGAATGATATTCACTACGGGGAATGATTGAGCCCACATATCCTGTCTTTACAGAATTATAGCCATTATCTACCATAAATTGAAAGGCTACATCCAGCTGCCGCTCATAATCGGCAGCATTAGCAGCCGTCTCATGATGCATGATAATCTTTACCCCCTTTGATTTGGCATAGGCATGTAGTACCGCAACATCAAAGTCCGGATAAGGTTTGTCAAAAAGGAACTGACGATCCTTACGATAGGATGCCCAATCTTCCCAACCTTCATTCCAACCCTCAACCAATACCGCATCAATACCATTCTCCGCCGCAAAGTCTATGTACTCTTTCACATGTTCAGTATTGGCCGGATGATGTCCATTAGGAGTTAACTTTGAATAGTCGGTTATGCCGGGTTTAGCCTTATAATAGTCGCTATATGCCCATGTACCTCCTCCACCAGTAAACATCTCCCACCAGACACCGATAAATTTCTGTGGCTTAATCCAAGAAGTATCTTCCAGCTTACAAGGTTCATTCAGATTAAGAATCAACTGAGAAGCAAGGATGCTACGTGCATCGTCACTAACCATAATTGTACGCCACGGGGTATGCAACGGTAATTGCAGATATCCTTTCTTTCCTAATTTATCGGGAGTAAGATGAGCAGAAAAGTTAAACTCTTTATCATCCACATTCAGCAACATGGCAGAATAATCTACCAAGGCAGCTTCATGAATATTGATATAAAGTCCTTCGGTAGTCTTTATCATAAGGGGTGTTTGTACTGTGAATGAAGTCGCTTTAGCTTCATATCCTTTTTTACGTAGATTACGTTCCATAGCTTCGCGCACTTCGGAAATGGCCGCAGTAGTATAGGCAAACTCATTCGTATCATAATCACCGGGAATGCAATAGAGTGTATGATTACCGGTCAGATTGAATTCAGTCAGTTCGTCTTTTACCGTCAGATAATTCATGGTTTTCTGCTCCGGCAACTCATAACGGAATCCGAGTCCATCGTCAAACAATCGAAAACGTACAATCATCGTACGGTCGTGCTTTGCCGGTTGTGAGAAAGTGACAGTAAGTTCATTGTAATGGTTACGGACTTTTTCATACTCTCCCCATACAGGCATCCAAGTTTCATCAAAAGTAGAATTTGTTGCATCAAGAATCCGGAAGCCATTTGACAAATCCGCTTCTTCCATAAGTATTCCCAAGGCAGAAGGTTCTACAACCGGCTCTCCTTTGTAATATAAGCTATAGACCGGCCCCCCCTCGGAATCAAGCACAACATTGAGTTTCAGATTCCCATTGGGAGATAACAATTCGTGTGCCATCGCCACACAAGCAATTCCCAGAAATACAACTGTTAATAATACATGTTTCATATACATCCGTTATTGTTGATATATAAAATATTGATAAGGCTCCATCGTCATTACTGTAGGCAACTCCACATCCACACCGGCAATCACATCGGTCATGGTCTTGCCAGCATGCTCCATAGGTACTTTCACTTGTACAGACTCATTGGCGGTATTCACCATGACCAACATGCCATGACTGCCTGCTGCCCGATAAAATGAAGCGACATCTCCGGTAGTATAAACTTCCAGTTCACCACCACGTACACTGCTCGTAGCTTTATAGGCTCTGATGATTTCTGCCATCTCTTGCGCAAAGACTTCATTGGACTTCAAGTCTATAACTCCGTAATTGAAAAAGTTAAGTGACCGCGGATAGGCTACTTCCTGCGAACTATAAATAAGAGGTATCCCCTCGAGCATAGTCGTTAATACAAAAGCAGACATGGCACCACGCTCACCGCCATAACATTCTATCGGTGATGCCTCACTTGCCTGGTCATGATTAGTAGAATAGCGTAACCGTAACGTACCCTTCGGCATTCCCTCCAATTCGGAAGTATTCATAGCATAAAGGTCAGTAAGTGAGCATTTACCGGCATAATAGTCTTTCAGTTTACTATGGAAGTTCCAGCCGTAGAGCAGATTGAAACCATTGTTCATTAAAGACGTTTTTCCGCCTTCGGCAAGCATCAGCAAATTATTGTCAAGTGTACGGAGCTCGGCGATTGCTTTCTTCCAGAAAGCATCTGGTACCCCCTCGGCATAATCACAACGGTATCCATCAATACCAATTTCTGTTACCCAATACTTCATGGCATCAATCATGGCTTGCTGCATGGTTTCGTTGTCAAAATTCAAGTCAGCAACATCCGCCCAAGGCTGTTCTTGAGGTTGTACCACATTGCCATTTGCATCCTGTGTATACCAATCCGGATGCTCAGTCACCCAAGCATTGTCCCACGAAGTATGGTTGGCAACCCAGTCAAGAATCACTTTCATTCCTTTGGCATGGGCAGCATCTACCAGTTCTTTCAAGTCTTTTTTTGTTCCGTAACGTGTATTCAGCTTTTTATAATCCTTTATACAATAAGGTGAATTCACACTTTTCAGTACTCCCGGCTCATTTACAGGCATCAGCCAAAGCACGGTAGTCCCCAGGCTTTGAATACGGTCAAGCTCTGCTTTGATGGCAGAGAACGCATTTTCTTCGGCAAAAATGCGGGGATTTGTCTCATAAATCACCATATCCGAAGCCATGTATTCTTCCTGTGGGACGGGAATCGGTTCCATGTCACTCTGACTATCACTACACCCCATACAAGAATGTAGCATCGTAAAGAGCAGTGTCGCAATTATTACTTTTTTCATATTTCTACTTTTTATCTATACTTATACTCATTGGCGGAACTGATATCTGCAAAAGGAGCATCCAAACTCTCCAGTAATGGGCATTGGCAGAAAAGATACTAAGCCTTAATACTAAAAATCCCGGAAGCCAATACTAAAAAACAAAAGAGCTAAGAGATAACTTCTTCCCAAGGCTTGGTTTTTCTATCCCAAGACTTGGGATAGAAAAACCAAGCCTTGGGACATATATCCGCAAGATTGAAAAGAGATATCCTATCCCCAATCTCATTCCACCAATAGGTCATTTAACATCTTCATTACTATACAAAACTCATTTCAAGAAATTATTCTGATTAGAAACAAAAGCCGCTTCAGATTCCGGTTCAGAGTCTCCGTCCGGATTGTTAGGGTCAATCTCCTCACCAGCTATGTCCGTAATACGGAAATAATAATCTCGATCAAACGTCACTGCTGCGAGGTCAAATTGTGAGCCTCCATTGTTATTATTCATTATCAGATTGTAAGTCAATCCCTTATTTGCTTCACCTGTATCGTAATAATTATACGTGACACCTTTTATCTCAACACTACCGGTTGGTAATATTCCTGGCCAACTGCCAAAGAGTTCCGGTATATCATTTCCCCACGCATATATGGTTGTTTCTGCCCATCCGGACTGGTCTTCAATAAAAATGGTATAACCATCATGGATGACCACTGCATCCGGATCTATTTCCGTCCAACCGCTTTCTGTGATTTCCAAATATATGTCACGGTCAAGAGTAAAGTTCTGTGGTCCATCAAATTGTGAACCTACTCCATTATCGTTAAATATCAAATTGTAAACCAATCCCTTATTTGCTTCACCTGTATCAAAGTATTTATAGGTAATTCCTTTTATCTCAACGCTACCAGTAGGTGAAATACCGGGCCAACCTCCAAAAAGTTCCGGCAAATCATTTCCCCACGCATAAAGTGTCAGTGCATCCCAACCTGTATTGTCCATCACGAACACAGCATAACCGTCGTGGGTCACTTCACTTGGGTCTTCCGGCTCCTCAAAATAAGCATTCCAGCGGGTTACCGTTATATCAGTGCGAGTACCTACCTTAGCCGAAATTTGATGTAAAGCATCCCCATTCTGCAAAGTACGCTCTATACCTTGTGTCTTAGAAACGAAATAAAAGCCATCGGCAAGTGTCTTTCCATTAACAAAATCTTCCGGATAGAGGTATATGCCCCATTTAACATCATTGTTTGCAGCTTTCTCCATCTGCCACTTAAGGTCTCCGGAAGCAGCATCCTGACCTCCATTGAAATCGCCTGCAATATAAATTATTTCATCGGCACCAGTTCCTTGGGGCATAATCACCTCCAGCAAGATAGCATCGCTACGAAGTTCAAATTGCGGCAACTCATGGTCAAACACAATTTCCTCCTTGTCACAACTACTGATGAAAGCTACAAAAAGCAACAAAAGCCATAGCGGATTACATATATATTTTTTCATTGTTACTATTATTATAGGATGATTAATAATTAGGATTCTGTACCAGTCCCGGATTTACCATAAGGGCAGACTGGGGCAAGGGATACCACTCGTATTTGCGGTCACGTTTAGCCGGATAGCTTAAACCGTCGTCCGTGGCACGGCCAAAGAACCACCATTGCCCTTGCGTAAACTTATCGAAACGACGCAAGTCTGTACGACGACGACGCCCCTCTCCCAAGAATTCAAGTCCCCATTCACTCAACATCCAATCCATATCAAAGGATGTAAAACCAGGCCCGGGCTGTTCGAGAGCCGATTTATCTGTAAAATAGCGTGTTTTAACTCTATATACCAGTTCTTTAGCACCTTCCGTATCACCTGCACGCATTTTACATTCAGCAAGAGTATAGACCACTTCACTCAAACGGAATTCCACCTCATCGATGTTTTGGAAATCAATGCCTGCACTCTCCGGATAAACCGGATATCTTACCAAACGGACACCTGAATTCGTTTCACCCCAGCGAGGTGACATGACAGTCTCCAGATTACGTCCTAAATTAAGGAATGTACCCACCTGATCCACATAAACCAAATCCTGACCGTCACGGTCGGCATCTGCTTTCAAAGCCGCACCCTTACCATAGTTGGCTTTAATAGCCCCTTTCAAAAAAATGCCTTGATAGTTTCCTGTTGTTTCATTATACACATAGTTCTGCTTACGGATATCTTTATCGTGGAAACGTTCATAAACTGCTCCTAACTTATCACCGTAGTCGGTAAGAAAGCTCTTAGGATTGTCAGTACCACCATACGGCTGTACATTTCCAGAATTATCCCATGAAGGTGCCAAGCATACACAATTCCATCCGCTCTGGCTGTATGTACCTCCAAAGTAATCCCAACAATTGTAAGGCATGAAAGGCATGTTACGCATCCAACCGGTATTGACCTGACCGACTTCCATCGCCAATGCCATTACAACTTCCGGACATTCTACATTGTTTATCGAATAAATATCGCGATAGTCATCGGTAATGCTGTAAGTACCATAATCGCCATTCAGAATTTTTTGGCAAAGAGTGGCACACTCATTATAACTGTTTTGTTTGATAAACACCTCAGAATTCAGCAACAAGCGCATCTTAATCATACGATTGGCAGCTTGGTTCATGCGGTTGCGAGTCTTTCCAGAACCATCTTCTTTCATAAGATCTGTAACTGACTCATCTAATTCCTGACTGATAAAATCGTAGATAATCTTGCACCCCTTATCAAAATCAGTATCTGCAGAACCAGGGATTTCCGCACCCGAAGAAATGTTCAAGGGAAGTGCTCCACCCCAAATCTCAAAGATATTGTAGTATGCCCAAGCACGCAGGGTACGTACTTCGGCAATATAACTATTCAAAGCATCCTCAGTCATGCGTATAGATGCGGGGCTGATTGCCTGCAAATCTGTAATAAGCGTATTGCAAAGCCCAATAGTGGTCCACGCATTCTCCCAAGTTTGGCGAATAATGGTTGATTCTGACGTCCAGGTATGTGAAGACAAAGCAAACTTCAATGCCTCATCCCATCCCCAAAGTCCACCGTTCCAACTGCGCCATGCCACCTGGTCGGCAGAAAACTCCTGCAAATACCAGAAGTATTCCAAATAACTATATGCAGCTTTCGAATAGATGGCTGCCACTGCCCCCTGAACACTCGTCTCATCTTGATAATAAATTCCGGCATCCACACGATCGAACACTTCCTCGTCCAAATTAGTACAAGAGAAAAGTGAACATGACATAATCATCGCCAATAACCAACGACATTTTATATATTTCATATCTTTCATATTTTTAATAATTTGTTTCTCATTTATTTGAAGCGAAGAGTCACACCTAAACTCAATTGAGTTGCTGTAGGATAAGCACTATTACTATCTACTCCCGGCTGGATACCATTCACGTCTATAATTGAAGGGTCATTACCAGAATATCCGGTCAAGGTAAACAGATTCTTGGCAGACAGATATATGCGCATATTATCCAGTAACTTACGGTTCTTAGGAGTAAAATTATATCCCAAGGTTACATTTTCCAGTTTTATGAAGCTACCATCCTCCAGGAAATAGGAAGATATTACTCCACCACCGGTACGGATATTCTTATCTTCCAGATACGCAGAGCGAAGAACATTATCTGTACCACATCCCTGAAGCCCCATACCATATTTACGCATATTGAATACATCAAAACCGAATGTACCGCGGAAGAATACACTCAAATCAAAATTTCTCCAAGTCAGGTTGTTACTCCAAGACAAGAAGTGCTTGGGAGCACCATTGCCAATATAACGTTTATACTTGGCATCAGCCTGAGAAATCGGTATTTGCTCATCTTTATCATTCAAAATAAGCATATTGCCATTTTCGTCAACACCTGCATATTCATAACCGTAGAACTGCCCTATCTCTCCCCCTTCCTGCACACGGAAGAAATATTCGCTGGAGCCAGTACCCGGTTTTAAGTAAAGGTCGAGATAAGATGCCTTGTAAATATCGTTAGAAAGTTTGGTCAACTTAGTCTTCCCATAAGAATAATTGATTCCGCTCGTCCACTTCACTGCTGTTTTAGTAAGGATATCACCATCCAAAGATACTTCTATACCGGTATTTTTCGTTGTTCCAACGTTAACCAAAATAGTGGAATAGACAAAAGGCGGTTGAGGTGCCGTGTACGTATAAAGCAAGTCTTTAGAACTACGGTCAAAATACTCCACTGAACCACGTAAACGATTCCATAGAACAAAATCAACACCCAGATTAATCGCAACGCTCTTTTCCCAAGCCAAATCCGGATTAGCATTACTAGAGGGAGCATAGCCCGTTACCCAACGCCCGTCAAAGAGATAACTACCATTGGTATTGTAAGTAGAAAGTGATTTATAAGCATCAAAATCCGAACGACCGGTAATTCCGAAAGAAACACGCGGTTTCAAACTGGTCAACACTTTCCGGGTATTCTTCATAAAGCCCATCTCCATCATTTCCCAAGCCAAAGAAGCTGCTGGGAAGTACCCCCACTTTTGGTTAGCACCAAATTTGGAAGAGCCTTCATAGCGCAACGAAGCCGATGCAAAAAGCATATCCTTCCAATTATAGTTCAACCGACCAAAGAAGCCAATAAGTGTCGATTCAGAGCGACCGCTATATAAACTTGCCAAACCATCCTTCAGATAAGAGCCACTGCCCAAATCCCAATATTTCGTATTATCAAAAGAGAAGTCGTTGTTACTACCACCAATCTGTTCCCAGATAGACTTCTCATAAGTATAGCCCACTACAGCCTTAATATTGTGGTCGCCCAAGTTCAGTGCATAATTTCCCAACCACTCCAATCGATTGGTGTACCATTTCTGATACTTCATTTCCGCACGTCCTTTATAACCATTCCAATAGGACTCCGAACCGGCAGACGAAGCATAATATTGTTGCTTCATGTCATTGTAATGCAATGAGTAACTTAATGTTGTATTCAACAAATGCTTTTCTGTCTGCAAAATATTCAGTTTAGCCTCAGCCGTACCCAACAAATACATACGCTGGCCGTTGTTATCTCTCAAAGCAAGCTCCGCAACCGGATTGGTTGCACCCGTAGGAGAAGTAGGCTGATAATACGAACCGTCTGCATTATATACCGGCATTGTAGGATTCATTGTGAGTGCCCTATCGAAGAAACCATCATTTCCCCAGGTTTCATTTACACGACGTGCACTCAACGAACCGTTGAATTGTAAGCGATTCTCCAGTACACGCTGTTCCATAGAAAAACGACCTCCAAATTCTTCACGACCACTCACGATGTCAAGTCCATTGGCACTTTTGTAATTGAAGGAAGCACCATAGAAACCATTCTTTGTGCTACCATCAATAGATATATATTGGTTTGTGTCGTATGCTACATCACGAGTAATCAGTCCATACCAGTCAGTGTCGGCTCCATAGTCTGTACCTCGTCTCGAACGACGGAATTCATCAGCCGACAGAATATCCGGAGAGGGCTTGGCTACATTAAAAGCGATGTAACTGTCATATGTGACTACCGTTTTTCCAGCTTCACCCGAGCCACGTTTCGTTGTAACTAAAATCACACCATTAGCACCTCGCGTTCCGTAAATAGCAGCTGAACCCGCATCTTTCAATACCGTAATAGATTCAATATCCTGTGCAGCGATGTTACGGATATCGCCACCTGCCACACCATCTATGACAATCAAAGGACTATTACTTGCAGAAACAGATGTTGCACCACGTACTTGTAATGAAGAACTGGAGTTAGGATTGGCAGCTGCCTGCGTATTGACATTCAAGCCCGCGACTTTTCCCGATACCATTTCCATCGGGTTATTCATAGCCCCCAAATTAAAATTTTTCTTATCCACTTGTACAATGGAACTGGAAACTTCTTTTTTACTCAATGAACCGTAACCCACTACTACAACTTCTTCCAACACCTGCTGGTCATCATGCAAGACAACATCAATCTTGTTTCTACCGGATACGTTCAGTTCCTGCGTTTGGTAACCTACATAAGAAAAAATAAGTATTGCATCAGGATTGACATTCAATAACACATAGTTACCGTCAATGTCAGTTATCACCCCCGAAGTTGTACCCTTTACCAATACACTTGCACCGATAAGACCTTCACCCGTTGCATCGGTCACCTTTCCTTGTACCTGAAGTTGTTGCGCAACAGCAACACCAGTCATCATAAGAAAACCCAATAAAAGGATCATGCGCTTTTTAAGGCATCTCTTTAGACTTTTCTTTTTCATCTTATTAGAAATTAGTTAAACAATAAATAGATTGATGCAAATGTATTATCAAAACAAACGCACGATTTGGACTGAGATAAAAATCTAAAGTCCTACAACAGGCAATCAACTATAATACAACGCATTACGAAAATGCTATTGCTACTAATTTCTAAATCATTTCTAGACTTTTTAAGGCAGAAGAAAGCCTCAAAAGGAGGATAAAATCAAAAAGAAGTTATTTTCATCACTCGTTCTTCAAAGTCCTCTTTACAAAGAGACTTGTTTTTTAGCTTGGAACGATAAGTATAGATGGTAGTTATGGAATAACGCAAAAATTCTGCAATACGCGCACTGTCTGTAATACCTAAACGAATCAGTGCAAATATGCGCAGTTCGGTAACAAGCAATTCTTCATTTTTAGGATGCAATTGTTCTTCAACTGGCAACAAACGATTAAATTCTTCTACAAAGTTAGGGAATATCTTAAGAAAAGATACATCGAAATTGTGATAGAACTCTTTCAACTCTTGATTTATGAAACGGTCGGACTTCAATGTACGATATAACTCCTCAAGTTTACCGGCAGCAGCCTGCTTGTTCAATATGCGGCGATATTCTTCCATCTTACTTATATAAGAGGAACTTAAACTGAGGAAACGTCCCAAATACTCTTCCTTAATATGATTGGCTTCCGTAAGAGTCTGATTAGTATGCAATAATCGTTCATTAGCCTCATATTGAGACTTGTTCAGCTTCTTCAATTCACTATTCAATATACTCAATTGGGAATTGGCAGCAACAACTTTTTTACGGGCATAAGACAATTTTTTCATTTGCCATAGCACACACAGTACTGTCAATAGAAGGAAAACAGAAAGGATACATATGCCTGTAATAAACATTCTCTGCCGCTGTTGCTGTATTTCCTTTTCTTGCTGATAAGCACGATCTATGAGCGGAAGCATCTTGGAATTCTGCGAACTACGCAACCGAGTAGTATAATAATTAGCATCTTCCATACTAATCTTGATATAGTGATTAGCACGTTCCAAATCGCCCATTCCATAAAGTAATTCCGCTAATGCGCACAAAGAATAATTTTCTTTCACCACTGCCCTAATGTCAGCAATGGCACTGCTAATACGTGCTTCCATTTCTTTTTGCTTGTTCCCCACGACATGATAAGCAAAAGCCAGAATTGAAGTAGCTACTGCATACTCACGCGTATTGGATTTCAACCGAGGTAAAAAATTCTTCAATAAACATATAGCCTCCTGACTTTTTCCCTGGTCAATGAGCTGAGGTGCATGCACGACTACATATCTATAAGTATCTTCCGGTACTAGGCTGATTATAGAATCCCTATACAAATTTGCTATCCGAAGATAATTGTTCACGTAGTTCCGATCAGTGGCGTACTCTGCCTGATAGAGATATAGGTTTTCAAAACATACATAATAGTCCACTATATTTTCACCCTCCAACGTGTTACGAGGAAGCGATTTCAGCAATTCCATTGCTTCAACAAAAAGGCCCGAAGTATTTAGAATATGTACTTTATTTAATATAGAACTATTTATCCATTGCCTATTATTTAGCCGTGTGGCAATAAGAATATTTTCATTTATATAATGTAATGCAGAATCACTAATATAAGAATTATATTCGGCAAAAAGACGATTTTGTATCAGATAACGCTCCATGTCAGTAAGCCTCCCTTGCTTCAACTCATCCTTTATCAAAGAAATATACCGTTCTTTTTCTTCCTCGTATTGTCTACGCATTACGATAGTCTTATCCAGAACAGACAAAAGGCTATCTATTGCAGATGCATACATACCAAGCGAACATGGCAACAGCATTATTATTAAAATCAAGATACGCATCATAGGTTAACATTGTGACATAACTTCGCAAAGTTACAATTTTCTTCTGTTATGAAAATACGATTTTAGTATTTTCTTTGGCATTATAAGTCGTACATCATAGGGATTATACATCTACCGAAATTCATATTTCCTCTACTTCGGATAGCTTTTAAAGCTTTTATGGCAGTTTTCAAACCTCCTTCTGCCTAATAATGGCTAACATTGCAACCGAAACCAAAGGTTGACATCAACATGAGAAAGACATTATTATTTTTATACCTTTTATCTCTCGGCAGTATTGCCGCATACGGTCAGACACGTCTGACCCAAGACCCCAAACTGGAACGACAACTCCACGAAAGCGGACTGATACATCAACCCCTCCCCCTGGATATTGAAAACTCTTTCGAAACCAACGGATGGAAAAAGGAGGTCTTGCAAAGCGCTCCTCTCACCCGCTCGGCAGGTACAGAGGGATGGAGTCATTCCGGCGCAGGAAGCATGTCCTTCAGTACGGAAAAGACCGTTTCCGGCAAAGGCAGCATCAAACTGCAATTCCCCACATTCACCGGGAAAAGGGCGACCGGCTCTCCTTCCGACCCAGACTATGCCACCTACGGAAACAGCAGTGTTACCTATCATCTAGACGGCGCCAATCTGGAGAAGTACAACCGCATCGTATTCTCCATCTATCCCGATTGCGACGGCGCGCGCATCGTCAACATGAACCTCACGTTTCGCAATGCAGATACTCCTGCCAAGAAAGGATATAATCAGCCTTCGGGTTCACACCTCATTAACCTTATTAATAAGGAGTGGAACCAATGCTTCCTCGAAATAGACGAGTATCAGCGCGACAAGGTGATGTCCATCACCTTCAGCACAGCCCTCAAAGGCAAAGACCGGACTACAGGAGATTCAGCTATCTACTACCTGGACAATCTACAACTGCAAACGGTGAAAGCCCCTGAGAAAGTCAGCGGATGGATACCTGCCGATGGAAAAATCTCCTACTCGACAACCGGCTATGCCGTCAACCACCCCAAAACCGCCCTCATCAACACAAACCTCACCATAGACGCCGGAAAGCGCTTCCAACTGCTTACCCCAACCGGAGAAATAGCTTACGAAGGAGACATCCGAAAAGAGAAAACCACTCTCGGAGAATTTGGCCTTATTGATTTCACCTCCTTCAATAATCCCGGAGAGTATCAGCTGAAGGTCGGAACATCGCTAACTCCCACCTTCCGGATTGGAGAAAGACTTTGGGAAGATTCACAATGGAAAGTGCTGAACTTCATCTTCTGCCAGCGCTGTGGACATCCGGTTCCCGGCAAGCATTCCACCTGCCACGTAGACCTCATGTCCCGACATGACGGACGCAGCATCTCCTACTCCGGCGGATGGCACGATGCAGGAGACTTGTCCCAGCAAACCTTGCAGACGGGAGACGTGACCTTTGCTCTGCTCGAAGCCTATAATAAACAAAGAAATATCAACCCAGCCCTCGCCGCCCGCCTGCGTGAAGAAGCGGAATGGGGAGTAGAGTTCATCCTAAAGAACCGCTACGGCGATGGTTACCGCGCCAGCAGCATGGGATTGCTTATCTGGCAAGACGGTGTGTTCAATACATTGGACGACATATCTTCCGTACGTGTACAGAACATGGCATTTGACAACTTTCTCTATGCCGGATACGAAGCTTACGCCTCCATGACGCTGGACCACGACCCGATGCAGCAGGAATATCTTCTGCGCGTGGCCGAAGAAGATTTCGCTTTCGCCATGGAGAAATTCAAGAGAGCCGGTTTCGACCAGTTCGTCCAGCCTTACGAACACAGCTACAATACTTCGAAAAGTCAATATATGGCTACCATCTCCTGGTCGGCAAGCCAATTATACAAGCTGACCGGAAAGTCTTCTTATGCGGACATCGCCGCCGAATACATCCGCTACACCCTCGACTGCCAGCGCACGGAACCGCTGAAAGACAAAGACGGGACACGCGGATTCTTCTACCGGGACAAATCCCGCAAATCTATCGTACATTACATACACCAGTCGCGCGAGCAGGTCTATATGCAGGCCATGGTGATGCTTTGCGAAACCCAGAAGGAGCACCCCGATTATCCTAAATGGGTGAATTCCATACAACTATATGGAGAGTATCTGAAAGGAATGATGAAGTATACCCATCCCTACGGTATGATTCCAAGCGGTGTTTACCATGCAGAGGAATATAAGGATACCACCAACTTCTACGCCCTCCATCTGTTTCCCCCTGCCAATGCCAAGGAACTGTACACGGAACAGATTAAACGAGGAGTACAACTGGACAAAGAGCACTACATGAAACGTTTCCCCGTGTGGTTCAACATTTTCAACGGCAATACCGCCATCCATCTTTCCAACGGAAAGTCCGCCGCCATCTGCGGAAACTTCCTGAAGGACAAGGAACTGCTCAACATCGGTCTGGAACAGTTGTACTGGACCGTAGGCAAGAATCCTTTCGGACAATCCTTGATTTATGGAGAAGGACACAACTATCCGCAACTGAATACCTTCTCTTCGGGAGAAATGACAGGAGAGATGCCCGTTGGTATCCGTACCCTGGGTAACGACGATGTCCCCTATTGGCCGCAAACCAACAATGCCTGTTATAAAGAGGTATGGATTACCTCGGCAGGCAAATGGCTGTCTCTGATTGCGGAATATTAGATAATGGAGAATTAATAACTTATAAATTATAAATTACAAATTATGAAACATCTGTTTATTTTATTGTTTACGGCTTGCACCCTGCTGACGTACGCACAAGTCCCCGAAGGTTATCCGGCAAACTATGCCAAAGCTCCTCGCTTCAAGGCCTTGATTTATTACACGCAACATGCGGAAGAAGCACACGTACAATTTGCAGAACAAGCAACCACTTTCTTCAAGAAGCTCAATTACGGTGACGGCTTTGTTCTGGATATTACTACCGATTTTTCAAAATACCCATACGAGAAACTGAAAGAATACAATGTCATTATCATGCTTAACACATCCCCCAACACCAAGGCCGAACGCGATGCTTTTGAGCAATACATGGAAAACGGAGGCGGTTGGGTAGGTTTCCACGCAGCTGCCTACAACGACAAAAACACGCATTGGCCCTGGTTCGTTAAGTTTCTTGGTGGTGGGGTGTTCTATTGCAACAACTGGCCTCCCCAGCCGGTATTGGTCGAAGTCGACAACGAAGAACATCCCGTTACCAAGAATCTGCCTGCATCATTCGTGGCTCCCGCCAGCGAATGGTACCAATGGACTCCCAGCCCCCGCCAGAACAAGGACGTAGAAGTACTCTTGTCCCTATCTCCCAAGAACTATCCACTGGGTATCAAGGATGTAGTGAATTTTGGCGACTTCCCCATCGTATGGTCCAACAAGAATTACAGAATGATTTACCTGAATATGGGACATGGTGACGAAGAGTTTATCGACGGTACACAGAACCTGCTATTGGTTAATGCTTTCCGCTGGGTAGTGAGCAAAGACAAGAACGGTGACCCGTTCCTCAAATGAAACAACTCCCATAACAGTAATCAAAAGAATAAAATAGGATAGTATTCTTCAAATCTTCTCCAAAATACAACACTTTTATGCCGAAACAGATACTTTTCGAAGGAAAAGGTATCTGTTTCGGTTGTTTCATATAGATACCCTTGCTGGTCCCGACAAGTTGGAATGATAGTTTCCTATAGTCGAAACCAAGAGTTTTCCGGTGTGAAACGAATGGTTTTATCGAAAGAAACTTTTGGTTTTGCTTGTTGAAACCAATAGTCTTACTTGTCGAAACTTTTCGTATTTAGTCTTGAAACTAAAAGTTTCATGCTGAGAACTAAGATTATAACTATTTCAACGACCCACGAAACAAGTATGCATACCATCTTTTACAAAAATTGGAAAGCGTGATGGATGGTTGTAATGTTTTTTATCTATCACAGGTATCCATCACATTTTAATTAACTTATAATCAAAAGAATAATCTCTTCGCGTGACAGCATGACAGATGTTTTGCCGAAATAAACTTTAGTGAGAGATACCGCCACTGCCTACACATAAAAATCCCCAGTATTTCAAAAGGAAATACCGGGGACTCTTCAGAAAGAAAACCAATCTAAACTTATAACCAGCCAGGGTTCTGTGTCAAGCCACCTTTAGCTCTATCCATTTCCGACTGGTCAATCGGGAAGTACCTAAACTTCTCCGTCCAACCTTTGTTACCTAAAATCTCTGTTCCTTTATCGAAACGCAGAATGTCAAACCAACGCTGCATTTCATCCATAAACTCATACCCACGCTCTTCAAAAAGAATATCCAACAACTCCTGCTTGCTCTTTCCCGCCAAGTTGATACGATGCTCTTTGTCTTTGAAAGCGCGGTCTCTGACCTGGTCGAACCAGCCTTGCGCATCGGCACTGGCAGTTCCGTTGATGCGTACATCAAGCTCCACAGCCAGCAGCAAAACATCGGCATAACGGTAAATACGCCAAGAGTTATAATAGTTATCCGTAGGGTTCACCGTAGACGTCGTCTCCTTTCTCGGATGAATCTTATAGTGCCCCAGGCCTTCGTAATTTTCCTGCTGGTCACTGACTTGGAAAGCACTTCCTGCCGGCAGTTCACCTTTGGCCACCATTTCTGCCACTTTCTTAGCCTCGTCCGCATAGACAATGACTGTTCCTTCTCGGCGCGTATCGCCTTCCTTAAACATGTTGTAAACGGAACTCGGCATGGTATTCTGCCCATAACCTTCGCCCAATCCGCCCTGCTCGGCACTTCTCGGGTCAACAATGTTACGACCACCCAAAGAACGTGCAAGCCCAAACCCTTCGCCGGAGTTATTGCCGGCATAACATACCTCAAAGATAGATTCCGCACACCATTCTCCGTCTTTCACCCATAAGCTTTGATAATCAGGGTTCAACTGGTATCTTCCACTGGTGATTATTTCTTTCATGTCATTCAATGCCACCTGATATTTAGTCTCATCACGATGGAACAAAATAATTTTAGCACGAAGCAGCTTGGCAGCATCCCGGCAAACGCGTCCCTGCTGTGTAGCACTGCGCTGGGGCAGATACTTAGTCACTTCGTCATCCAAGTCACCCATCATAAACTCATAAATTTCTTCACGGGTTCCTTTGGCAACGCTATACATTTCACTGGCTGCCAGATAATGTTTGATAAGCGGGAATTGCTCATACCCCATAAACAGATGGTAATAGAAAATGGCACGGTAAAAGCGCGCTTCGGCAGAAATGGAATTGACAAAGTCTGCACTGAGGTTGCATCCGGCCAATTTGTCAATCAACAGATTGGCAGCAATGACTCCATTGAACAAGCCAAAATCCCACTCATTCCACCAAGAACCATATCCCCATGCACCGAAACAAGAAGTCGCGTCATAGGTAAAAGTATCCCATTTCGTCTTGTAAGACCCCTCACCGATACCACCGCCGGTTTCGGACTCATCACCCAGCAAAGAAGAGTAAGACCAAACCTCCGGCATACGGGTCTGCATTTCATTCATCACGGCATACAAGCCCTTCATCATATCGTCTTCCGTCTTATAGAATTCGGTTTCTGACACCTGAGTTCTCGGATTCACTTCCAGAAAATCTGAACAAGCTGTGGTCGACAAAGCCATCGCACCCAAAGCCAATACCTTTAATATCTTATTCATTGTATCTAATTTTTAGGTTAATCAAAATGTAATATTCGCACCGATAGTATAAGTACGTGCTTGCGGATATGTTCCCCCGTCAAATCCATCACGTGTTCCCACTTCAGGATCATAACCGCTGTAGTTGGTAATTGTAAACAGATTTTCGCCCTGCACAAAGAAACGCAGCCCCTTGACGCCGACACGCTGCAACATCTGTCCGGGCAGACTATAGCCAATCTGCAACACTTTCAAACGCATATACGAACCATCTTCCACAAAAAAGTTTGAAACCTGATAGTTATTGTTGTCACCATCTATCACACGTGGCACCCAATTGGAAGTGCCTTCACCATGCCAACGGTTCAGCCAAGATTTGTCGTAGTTACCAAAAGTCACATTGGAACGTCTGTACAGTTTATAAATGTCGTTTCCAATACTTCCCTGGAAGAATGCACTGAAATCAACTCCTTTCCAATCGGCAGAAAGAGTGAATCCATATGTCCAGTCAGGGTTCGGCTTGCCTATCATGGTACGGTCATCACCATTCAACCCATTTTCACCATCCAAATCTTTAAAACGAATATCTCCAGGCTTGGCATTCGGCTGTATCAGCTGAGTCTTTCCGTTAGAATCTACGTAGGTATAGCTATCTATCTCCTGCTGATTCTGGAAAATGCCATCATGCAAGTAACCGTAGAAGAAGCCGTACGGACGCCCGTTCTCTCTCCAACTGACCTGGCCGCCCATACCACCGCCGATATTATTGAGACCGACACGGTCGGGGCCCTGGTCTGTTACGGTATTCTTCACATAAGAAGCATTTCCATTGATACCCAGATTCACTTCACCCACCTTAAAGCGATAGGACGCTTCGAACTCGATACCTTCGTTCTTCACTGTACCCGAATTGACCGTCATACTGCCATAACTGGTATAAAGAGGAATCGGCATGGAAAGCAGCATGTCCTTCGTCTTCTTCACGAAATAGTCGGCAGAGAATGTCAATGCACTGTTGAAGAAACGCAAGTCAATACCCAAGTCGGTCTGTTCGGAGGTCTCCCATTTCAAATCGGCATTGGCATAGCCACTGGGCAGCATGCCCGTATATACCTTTCCATTTATGACTGCATTCTTACCCTGACTCATCATACTTGTATAGGCAAAGGAGCCAATACGTTCGTTACCATTCTGTCCCCAGCTTAGACGTATCTTGGCAAAATCCAACCAGGAAGGTCTGTTCTCCATGAACTTCTCACGAGTCAACACCCAACCCAAAGAAACCGAAGGGAATGTAGCATATTGGTGCTCGCGACTGAAGTTTGACGAACCGTCCCGTCTCACTACCGCTTCGAACAAATACTTTTCATCATAATTATAATTGATACGTCCGAATATGGATGCAATGCGGTGGTCTTCTGCCCCACCCCATACTTTGGACTGCTCTTCGGGCGCTGTGGCCGTGTCTATATATCCCTTGTCTATATCCACCACCAGCAGATTATAATCTTCCGCTTCCAAATTGGAGTAATGGTAGGAAGACATACTTGTACCGAACAGTGCACCTATATTATGACGGCCGAAAGACTTTGTATACGACAGTACATTTTCCCACTGCCAATAGGAAGACTCCCTTTTCTTATCCTCTACCTTGGAAGTGGCATTCTTACTGGTAGCATTTAGCTCGTAGACCGGAGTTACATTCTTAATGGAATTGAACACCCATTCCGCACCATAGGTAGTCTTGAACTTCAAGCCTGGCAACAAGTCGACATCAAGGTTAAAGTTCGCACCGAAATTCTGAGGCATAGTCCTTTGGTTATGACTGACCTGCATGGCTGCCAGCGGATTGGTTATTTCACGCATCTCGATGATATTGTATGCCAGGCCGTTGGGAGCAATGACATGATTTGGATAAGTTACGGCATATTGCTCCAGTATAGCAGGGTCGGTCTGATAAACCGGCTCGGTAGGAGGCAACATATTCATGGAAGTAATCAAGCCTGCAGCTTCACTGTTGCCAATAGTATTACCTGTCTGGATTGACTTGGAATAGCTTGCAATTGCACCAAAACTAATCTTATTCAACCAATTTCGTGATTTCGTGTCCAGTAATACATTATTGTAATTCAAGCGTACATTGTAGCGTTCATAATCAGCATGTCCTTTAGCATAAATACCTTCTTGCTTTACATAACCGAAAGAAGCATAATAGGTAGAGTTGTCCGTACCGCCACTCAACGAAACCTTGTGGTTCATAATAGGAGCATTCTTGTTCTGCAGTTCCTTTTGCCAGTCGGTATTGACGCTGGAAACAGTCGGGAAATAAGGGTCCTTACCTGCGTTGGCAGCCATTTCATTCATCAACATCTGATAATCCGCACTACCCAGCAAATCCACCTTCTTGGAAGGATTCTGAATACCATACGTAAATTCATAGTTCAAAGTAGCCTTTCCTTTAGTACCCTTCTTCGTAGTAATCAGTACAACACCATTAGCACCACGGGCTCCGTAAATAGCGGCGGAAGCTGCGTCTTTCAACACTTCAATAGACTCAATATCAGAAGGATTCAAATGACTGATACCACTTTCAGACGGCATGCCGTCTACTATATAAAGCGGATCGGAGTTGTTGACCGTACCGGTACCCCGAATACGAATCTTTGATTCCGCACCGGGCTGACCTGAATTAGAGATAATCTGTACACCGGAAACTTTACCTTTCAAGGCATTCTGAATATTTGTAGGATTACCTTTATCCAACTCTTCACTGGTAACACGGCTCACAGCAGACGAAAGTACACTCTTCTTTTGTACACCATAGCCTACTACAACTACCTCGTCCAGCAACTCAGAAGAATCAGTAAAACGGACTTTCAGATTTGTATCTGCAGCAGTCAGTTTATACTCAATAGGCTCATAACCAATAAAAGTGAAGACCAACACATCACCCACAGAAGCTTTCAGACTGAAATTCCCATCAATGTCCGTCACAGTACCCACAGCCGGATTACTTTTCATACTGACATTAGCACCCGGAACCGTTTCTCCGGAAGGGTCATAAACGACACCCTGCACATTAATTTGTTGTGCGAAGAGCTGCAAAGTGCAACTGAGAATGCAAAGCAGCAAAAGGACTCTTTTTCTTTTCATGATAATAGTATTAGTTTATAAAATAGGAAGTTATTCATATTGTATTGATACAAATTCCAATACTTCGATAAGCGAAATTACGTACTAAACAAGAAATGGAAGTTGAATATTTCTCATAAGGAGTTCATTTACTAACACATCCATAAAAAACGTTTTATTTTAAACTTAAAGTGATAAAGTTTAAACCCATAAAAAAACGGATACGTTTCTGTACGTACCCGTTTTCTTCTAAATCCATTGATTATAAAAAGTATTACCTTTCTAAAGTCCAGTTAATGGCATTTCTGAACATGGTCGTAAACCCTTCCGTTTCGTACAATTTGCTGCTATGCCCTATCTGGAAATAAACATTGCGTGCCTTTTTGCTTTCATTGACCCAAACCACCGGATGATCGCCCATCTTGATGTCCGATGCAGGCGTGTAGCTCGATTCGTCTACATTGGCCAGTACATGTACATTGGGGCGCGGGCTCTTGTCATAAGTATACCACTCGTCATCGGGCACCACGAAAGAGGCCGGAACATCTTTCATTACCGGATGCTGTTTATCTTCCACAATCAGCGTACCGTTGGCCAGCGGAGCTATGTAGTTCTTGAAACGTACACCACCCATGAAATCAGAGAACCATTGCCACATGGGATAACCGTCAAACTCGCCCAGCAAAGTAGCATGATGGAAACCTATCCAGCCGCCACGGCCTTCTTCTATATACTTGACGAACGCATCTTCCGCTTCCTTCGGCCAAGTATAAGGCGGGAAATCCAATTGAATAACCAGGCTGAACTGCGACAAGTAAGCCTCCGTTATGTTCCTGGCATTGTTTATCTCGGTAATACTGAAATTCCCCTTTACACCTTCGGCCGCCAACCACCTCAAACCGGCATCCGTAAATCCTCCGTGCTGTCCGCCACGTTCCGTCAACACCAGTACCTTCGCCTTGTGCGGCTTGCCCAATAGGTTTTCTGCTACCGTACGGCGCAAATCACCCTGTTCATTGTCTCCGCTATAATCCCAATACATGCCTCCCAGCAAATCTTTATCCAGAATATACTGACACTTGATGGCAAGTGAACGGGGATTCTCAAAACCAAATACCAACGTATCATTCTTATCGGCCAGATAAGGCACTTGAGCCACCTCATCCCACTTTTCAGTATATTGGGTATCCGTATTCCCTACCTTATTATAGTCTTGGAAGCTGGGATAACCGTCACCTCCACGACCATAGAAGGGCATACCCATCACCAGCTTGGAAGGCGGTACGCCCGCTTTCAAGTGTGCAGTAACGGCACCGTCCGAAGTAATGTCACCGCTATGTCCTGACGGATAAAGCGCCGAATGGTGCTTGGGAGCAGAAGCCATGTCATAAGCCATGATATTCACAAAATCGACGGAAGGCAAGATAGCCTTGAAGTCAATGTAACGGGCAGAAGCTACGGTGGCAAGTGTCAGTTCCTTTTCATTGCCGATGGCAGCTCTGATATCCTGCATCAGAAGTGTAAAATTCTCCGTATCGTCCGGTGACGAGGATATATTTGCCATAGAGCTGGTGGGATATTCCCAATCGATGTCAATGCCATCCAAAGCGAACTCCTTCACCACACGGTCACAGTCCGCGGCAAAAGCACGGCGATATTCATCATTGGCAGCCATCTCACTGAAACGTCCGCTTCCCCAGCCGCCGATGGAAAGCAGCACTTTCAGCTCCGGCTTCTGTTTCCTCAAATCAACAATCTGTCTCAAACGTTCCTCATTATCAATCTTGACACCGTTAAAGCTCTCGTTTACATGACCGAACGCATAGTTGATATGCGTCATGTACTGCGGGTCGGGCATCACCTCACTCCACGAAGTGACATAAGCAACCACAACCTTTGATTCGCGGGAAGCCGCAATGGCCTCTTCTCCCGACTTAACGCTACCGCATGAAACCAATACGCCCAAAGCAGCAGCCATCATCATTTTAATTTTTTTCATAAGTACTATCTTTAATTACAAATTATCGCAGGTCTGACGGACCCGTGAACCTATCAATGCATAATACAGCATAAACGTTTCTCCAAAAAGAACGATGAACCATGACCATCTCCAGCCTCCAAGAACATCGGCAAGCACTCCTTGCAACAAGGGCAATATGGCACCGCCTACCACTCCAATCATGAACACACCCGAAGCCACCGAAGTGTATTTTCCCAAATGGGCAACGGACAAAGTAAAGATAGCTCCCCACATGATGGAATGGAACAGACCTACTGCCGTGAGCAGCCACGGATTATTCAGAAGAATGGCCAGTAGGGCGAGTAATCCTGCCGATACCGTAGTAACCGTCAACTGCACGCGGGGAGAAATCCTGCTCAGGCTGCTCCCCACCAGGCGGCCCACAAGCATACCACCCCAATAGAGCGTAGCCATCAGTGCCGGAGAAGCATAATCCATCTCGATGGCGTACAGATTGATATTGGCCCCGATACAGACTTCCACTCCTACATAAAAGAAGATAGCCACCACGCCCAATGTCAGATGACGGAAGGACCATACACTTTTTTCCAGCTTTTCTCCCTTCTCTACCCTGGTTCCTTGGATATCGGGCAAAGACAATTTCATCAACAACAATACAATCAAAGAAATAACAGCCATCAATGCCAGGAACGGAACCATCAGCTGGTCAATCTGAATGTCCTCCATAGACAGACCGCCAAACACGACACCAGTCACGAAATAAGGAGCAAGCGTAGTTCCCACAGAATTGGCAGAACCGCCTATAGCCAAACGCTGAATGGACTGGGTACCCTTGACATGGCAAGCCGTCAGATAAGGATTTATAACCACTTGCAGAATGGTAGCCGAAGCCCCTACCACGAAAGAACCCAGTAAGAAAATCAAGAACCCTCCAGGGATAACATTATTTCCTGCATGCCAATTCGCTTCAGGAAAGTGTACTGTGAAATAGGAAGAGGCAAAGAACAAACCAAGCCCCACAATCATCACCAGCAATCCACGCATCAATGTTCCTTTATATCCGTATTTACTAATCCACGACGAGCCTACCCCTCCACAAACCGGATAAGCAAGGAACCAGGAGAAAGTAATCAAAGTAGCAAAAGTATTTTTCAACCCGCCCACTTCCGAAAGAAAAGTTTCTTTCAGAGGACCCTGAAACTGAGTATTGGCAGTCGTAAGGAAACCTACAATAAAGAACAAGAACACCATCGTGATGAATGGCCCCATATAGTTTATTTGTTTTTCTTGTTGTGTCATAGTATTTTGATTATTAATTCAAATAATTAGTTATCAGCCGCCTGCAAGGCGACTTAGCAGTTAAGCATGCTTGCCGCCGCCTCATCCAGCAGAAATTCACAGTTGGGATGAAGCTGAAGGATGGAAGCAGGAACATCTGTTGTCACAGGCCCTTCAAGCATCCGCTTGACAATATCCGCTTTATTAGTCCCTTTGGCAACCAGTACAATCCGGCGTGCCTGCATAATGTTCTTTATTCCCAAAGTAGCCCCTCCCAACTCTTTATCGGGAGGAGTACCCGTTTCTCTACGGATGCGTTCTTCCAGTTCCACATTCATCCGGGTCACCCATGCTTCACCGCCAAAGGGAGATTCCGGCTGGTTGAATCCCAGATGTCCGTTCTCACCCAACCCTAAAATCAGCAAATCAATGCCGCCACGGTTCGCAATTTCCTGCTGGAAATCCCTGCATGACTGTTCAAAATCACCAGAAATGGTAGGCAGCATCAAAAAATTCTCTTCCTTGATGCCCAATGTATCCATCAACTCCGTTTTCAGCATCGTGTAGCATGCTCCGGCATATTCGCGCGGCACATTCGTTACCTCATCCAATCCGAAGAAAGTAACGGTATCCACCTTAAACGGATATTTAGTATAGATTTCTCCCACCAACCGATGAAGATTGCCGGTAGTACGTCCCGTCGAAAGTCCTATCACACTCTCCGGTTCATTCAACATCTGCCCGATGATGCGCCATGCAGCCGTGCAGTCAAACTCCTTTTCATTCTTTGTTATTGTTATTTTCATATTCTTAATCATTAATTCCTAATCACATATTCATCGCCACCGCGCCGGCCCCCAGAAGCCCGATAAATCCGGGATTCAGTTTCGTAATGACAACCCCGTTGCTGACAAAACGCATGGTCGTAGGATGAAGTTTCTCCAGAATCTTCTCGTGCATATATCCGTCGGCCACAATGCCTCCACCCAACACCACCGTGTCCGGGTCAATCACACGTACCAGATTCATGATAAGATTGGCAAGCGCCTCAGCTGCATTCTCCACCAGCACCGTACAGAGAGGGTCACCTTTCTGACTAAGTGCAAACACCTCACTCACAATCACCCGTTCCCCTTTTTCAGCCGGAATATGCAGGCCGGTCTCATACTGGTTGCGGAGCAGACGGGCACAATTGTCAAAACCTATGCCGGCAGCAATCGCCTCCACACAGTCCATCCGTCCACAACCGCATTTAATGCCTATGTTCACACCTACACGCACGTGTCCCACTTCGCCGGCATTGAAATGACTGCCACGGATTTGTCTCCCATTTATCACCGTACCCACGGCAATGCCTGTACCTACATTTACGTATATAAAGTTTTTGGAAATTTGTCCGAATCCCCAGACGCGTTCGGCTCTTGTAGCGCTCTTCACATCATTGTCTATATGGCAAGGCATGCCATATATATCCGACAGTTCCTTTGCCAACTCAATCCGCTGTGTCCTGCTCGGGTCAATCTGCAGCCAGACACCTTCGTTGGGATCTACACGCCCTATCAGCCCAACACCCATCGCTACCGGTTTCTGGTCATACCAGCCCACGGTACGGATATAATCATCGAGCGACGACTTGATGATTTCCAGCGCAGCCTGCTGATTAAAGTAACCGGAGTCATATTTCTTATACCTCAAAATGTTGCCACGGCTATCCATTTCGCCAATCAGCAACTTCGTGCCTCCTAAATCAAGACCTAAATACGTTTCCATTTTTTATATGCGTTTTTTAATATTGTTTACTGTCCACAATATTACGCACTATCAGGGAGACAAGGGTTTATTCTCTGACAAAAAAGGTTTAATACTTGTCAGCGGTGGTTCAAAAGCAGTCTTCATGGCTCTAAATTTTGCTGGGACTGGTACCAAACTGCTTTTTGAAGCATGTACTGAAATATTTCGGGTCAGAAAATCCGACCATATTCGCCACTTCCCCTATCGAATATTTCCGGGAAACCAGCAGCTCTTTTGCCTTGTTCAAACGGACAATGCGGATGAAGTCATTCGGTCCCTGCCCGGTCAGCGTCTTTATCTTATTGTAGACAGAAGTGCGGCTCATGCCCAGCATCCGGCAGAAGTCATTGATGGAGAATTCCGAATCGGACAACTCCTCCTCAATCACTTTCATAACCTTGTCCAGGAACTCCTTGTCCAACTGGCTGGTATAGTCTGTCTCTTCGGGCTGCGCATCCATCGCCAACACGGTTTCGCGCAAATGCTGCCTATTCTGAAGAATATTCCTGATACGCACTTTCAGCACAGACAAGTCGAAAGGCTTGATGATGTAGTCATTGGCACCGGCCTCCAGTCCGAAGATGATATTTTCCCTCTCACTCAGTGCGGTCAGTAATATAATAGGTATATGGCTTGTATCTACCGATGACTTCAGAATCCGGCACAATTCATCACCTTCCAGTACCGGCATCACAATGTCCGAGATAATGATATCAGGATTGATTTCCCTTGCCGTCTCCAATGCCTTTCCGCCGTCGGGCACGGCAACTACCTTATATTCGGAAGACAAGCTGTCCACCAGATACTCCCTCATATCCGCATCGTCCTCCGCCAGAAGAAGGACATTCTTCCCGGCACGTTCCGTTTCTTCATGCACAGCCCCGGTAGCGGCCTGAGCTTCTTCCCGGCCGTCAGCCTTCGCTTCCACCGCCACGCTCGCCTTTATCCTCTGCGGGAAAGTTACCGTAAACGTAGTTCCCTGCCCTTCCACGCTACTGAAAGAGATGGTGCCGTGATGCTGTTTCACAATGCGGCGCGTAATCATCAGACCGATACCCGAACCGGTTTCCTCAAAGTTCATGGCATTCTGGGCTCTATAATATTCGTGAAAAATATTGCCCTGCTCCTCTTTCGGAATGCCGATACCCGTATCCTTCACTTCAATAGTCCACTTCTTTCTTGCAGTCTTCACCAGTATGTGAATGACTCCCTTCTCTGTATACTTCAAGGCATTGGAGAGCAGATTGTCTATGATATGATCCATCTTCTCCCGGTCAATCCAAACCTTGGGCATATCCGGCTCCACCTCCAACTCTATCCCGACGCTCTTCTGCATGGCGGCTAAATGAAACTCCGCCATCTTTTCCTCCAGATAAGCCTTAATGTCGTATGGAGAAACCTTCAGACACTCCTCGGCATGCAGTTCCGTTTTCTGCAACTCAAGCAGTTGAGTAATCATTCCCATCAGTTTTTCCACATTCTTCATTGCCACCGCAACGGTTTTCTTACCCTGCTCCGGAAGTCCCTCCTGCGCTTCGAGCTCGCTCAGCGGAGCCTTTATTAAAGTAACCGGTGTACGGATATCATGGGCTATACTGATAAAGGAACGTATCTTGTCCCTTATACGCCCCTCGTTCACCTTATGCCTCCTATACTGCACAAACATGCAGACAAAGACAAACAACAAGATGAAATAGAGGAGCAGCGCCCACCACGAAACCCAGTAAGGGTTATGAATGACAATGTCCAGACTTCTTTCTCCCACCTGCTGCCCGGTGTACTTATCAAATGCCCGCAAGCGGAATACATACTTACCGGACGAGAGATTCATATAGCTCACGTTCCGCACTGAATTGGAGTGTTCCCACTCCTCATTGTGATTTTCGAGCCTATACTCATACCTGATACGATGCGGGACTGCAAAGTTGATGGCAGAGAAGGAAATAGAGAAGGAGTTTTGATTATACTTCAAATCTATTTTCCGGGTATCATTGATATTCGTTTGCAAAAGAGAGCCTTTCATTCCCGCTTTGACCGATTCATAAAGCAGTTTAAAGTCTGTCAGAATCAGCTCAACGGGTGCATGAGTCCCCAAGTCCAAAGACGGGAGAAAGGAAAGAACCCCTTCTGCGGTGCCGAAAGCAAGACATCCATTCTTCAACTTAAGGGCAGCATTCGGGTTGTAATATCCCCAGCTGACATCCAAAAAATCATTGGCACTGATGATAATATCCCGGGAGCAGTCCAAGCAATACAATTCCTTCTCCGTACTGAACCAGATACGCCCTTCGTTATCCTCCAGCAGGCTGTTGATGGAATTGGAAACCAGATTGTCATCTACGGTATATGCATGCGCCTCTTTCCCATCCGGACCAACACGTATAAGGCCTTCCCCGTCTGTCGCCAGCCAAATATCACCGGATGAGGACTGCATCAGGCAACGGACAGGATAATGCAGAGAGATGTCTCCAAACGTCTGATGCCACTGCGTGTCTCCCGACTTCTTATCAAAGACGGCCAACCCGCTGCAACCGGCAATCAGTAATGAGCCCCCCTTACCCGGCTTTATGTCACCTATGCAATCAATCGGGTAATATGTATAAGTATCCGTCCGTATATCGTAACGGGTAAACTCTCCTTCAATACCACCGAACCAGACATAATCCCCTTCCGCATAAATGGCATAAACATAGTCGGTGGCCATTCCCTTCTCCGGATGTGCATTTCTTTTCTCTTTCTTCTGTACCCGTCCGGTCTGTTTATGAATACAATAGACACCGATACCATAGCCACCTACCCAGATGTTTCCCCCGGAGTCTTCGGCAAGTGCCAATACCACTTTGCCACTATATTCCGTACCGTCCAGATAGTGGGTCCATTTGCGTGACCGAGGTTGATAGAGGCTGACGCCGTTGTTTGTACCATACCAATAATCTCCCTCCGAGTCCTGAAACATCACATTTACATGGTCCGACTTCAGGGAATTATCATTATTGCGTTCGTGCCTGATTCTATAGACATCCGGCATCTCCGGATCCAGATAGCTGATGCCATTCGTAGAAGTGCCAATCCATACAACTCCGGATTCATCCACACAAATATCGGATACCGTATTACCACTCAAGCTTTTGTCATCATCCCCGTTATTCATATAATGGTTCAAAAGTTCTCCGGTAGCGACATCCATGCAAAAAACACCTGCACCGTCGGCTCCCACCAGCAGCAAATTATCCTTTGTCCTTGCAAACGAACGGATAGGCACATGAGGAATCCGGTCATTCAAGGAATGTATTTGCCCTTCGGGACCGTCAAGCACAAATACGCCGTTTGAAAAGGTACCGATGAACAGCTTCGCTCCGAAGACATAGAGCGATTCCACATGCATCTCTGTATGCAGGTCAACCGGCCTCGTCTCAAAAGACGAAGAACCTGCCGCTCCTGCCTTCGTCAGCCGGAAGACACCCTTGTCGGTGCCTGCAAAAAACACTTCATCTTCCATTTGGACCATGCAACGGACAGATTGCCCCTTCAATCCGGCAAAAGACAGTCCTGCACTTTCTTCCCAAGAATAAAGCCCCTTCGACATACACAACCACAAACGGTTTTCGTCATCAAACAGCATATTATACAATACCGGAGAAGGCAGGTAATCGGCCAAGTCCACACGCAATTGGAAAGAGTCCGTCAGTTTGTTGTATGCATAGATTTTTCCATTCTTCAATGCAACCCAGACAATACCCTCCTTATCACACATCATGGTAGTGGAAGACTGGATATTGTCCCTGGAATCAACCATTCCGTCCAACTTGTAATGCTTGATTTCATTCCCGTCATAACGATCTATCCCGACATGAGTATACACCCAGACAAATCCGGCCGAATCCTTGTTTATCTGGAATACTTGCCGACTGCCCAATCCCTCCTTGATACCCAAGGTGCGGAATGAACCGGCAAACAAGTCAGCGGACAAAAAAACGAACACCCATAACAGCAGAAATGTACATGCAACGGATTTATATGGAAACGGATATGGAGCAGACATAGGTCATATATTGTTTTTCGGATGCAATATTACGCATAAATATAAAAAAAACGGTCGAAAAACTATCCGAATAGGTTCGATTTCTATTACTTTTGCCTTCCGAAACCAACAAATCATGAGAAGCCATGCTCAGTAAGTTCAAATTAAACCAGCTCTATTTCAAGGACACACAGTTTGCCAACCTCATGACACGGCGCATTTTCAACGTCCTTCTGATAGCCAATCCTTACGATGCTTTCATGCTGGAAGATGACGGCCGCATCGACGAAAAGATATTCAATGAATACACTTCGCTCTCCTTGCGCTACCCTCCCCGTTTCACGCAGGTTTCCACTTGCGAGGAGGCGCTGACACAGCTGTCCTCCATCTCTTTCGACCTCATCATCTGCATGCCGGGCACGGGAGACAACGACAGCTTCGACGTGGCACGATACATCAAAAACCTGTATGAACAGATTCCGATGGTGATACTTACCCCTTTCAGCCACGGCATCACCAAGCGTATTGCCAATGAAGACCTCAGTCCCTTTGAGTATGTGTTCTGCTGGCTGGGAAACACCGACTTGCTGGTTTCCATCATCAAGCTGATAGAGGACAAGATGAACCTGGAGCACGACGTCAACGAAGTGGGTGTGCAGCTCATCCTGCTGGTGGAAGACGGCATCCGCTTTTACTCCTCCATCCTGCCCAATCTGTATAAATTCGTATTGAAGCAGAGCCAGGAATTCTCTACTGAAGCACTGAATGCCCACCAGCGCACACTGCGCATGAGGGGACGTCCCAAAATTGTACTGGCACGTACCTATGAAGAAGCCTTTGGCATCTACCAAAAATATAAGAATAATATATTAGGTGTCATCACCGACGTACGCTTCCCCCGCGTAGAACGGGGCGAGAAGGACGGACTGGCCGGTATCAAGCTCTGTGCCGCCATCCGCAAGGAAGACCCGTTTGTACCCCTTATCATACAGTCCAGCGAATCGGACAACGTAGCGTATGCAGCCAAATACGATGCCGCCTTCATCGACAAGAATTCCAAAAAGATGGATGTGGACCTGCGCCGTATTGTATCAGACAATTTCGGCTTCGGCGACTTTATCTTCCGCAACCCGGACACGCTGGAAGAGATTGCCCGCGTAAAGAATCTCAAAGAGCTGCAGAACATTCTTTTTGCTGTTCCGGCAGAATCATTCCTTTACCACATCAGCCGCAACCACGTCAGCCGCTGGCTCTACTCGCGTGCCATGTTTCCCGTGGCAGAGTTCCTGCGGCCCATCACCTGGAATAGCTTGCAAGACGTGGATGCCCACCGTAAAATTATCTTCGAGGCTATCGTGAAATACCGCAAGATGAAAAACCAGGGAGTAGTGGCAGTCTTCAGGCGCGACCGCTTTGACCGATACTCCAACTTTGCCCGTATTGGCGACGGTTCGCTGGGAGGCAAGGGGCGCGGACTGGCTTTCATCGACAACCTGGTGAAGCATCACCCCGAGTTCGAAGAGTTTGAGAATGCCCGTGTCGCCATCCCCAAGACCATCGTGCTCTGTACCGATGTGTTCGACGAGTTTATGGATACCAACAATCTGTATCAGATAGCCTTGTCCGATGCCGACGATGACGTCATCCTGCGCTACTTCCTCAAAGCAAAGCTGCCCGACCGCCTGGTGGAGGACTTCTTCACCTTCTTCGACGTGGTGAAGTCGCCGCTTGCCATCCGTTCGTCCTCGTTGTTGGAAGACTCGCACTACCAACCCTTCGCCGGCATCTACAACACCTACATGATTCCCTATCTGGACGACAAGTACGAGATGCTGCGCATGCTGAGCGATGCCATCAAGGGAGTATATGCTTCGGTCTACTTCCGCGACTCGAAGGCATACATGCAGGCAACGAGCAACGTTATCGACCAGGAAAAGATGGCTGTCATCCTGCAAGAGGTAGTGGGCAACCAGTATGGTGACCGCTACTACCCCAGCATGTCCGGTGTGGCACGTTCGCTCAACTACTACCCCATCGGCGACGAGAAGGCAGAAGAAGGTATCGTCAATCTGGCACTCGGCTTGGGCAAATATATTGTGGACGGCGGCATGACGCTCCGCTTCTCGCCCTATCACCCCAACCAGGTGCTGCAAACCAGCGAAATGGAGATTGCCCTCAAAGAGACTCAGACCCGCTTCTATGCCCTCGACCTGCGCAATGCCGGTCACGACTTCTCCATCGACGACGGCTTCAACCTGCTGAAACTGCACGTCAAAGAAGCGGAAAAGGACGGAGCACTGAACTACATAGCCTCCACCTACGACCCTTACGACCAGATTATCCGCGACGGGCTTTATCCCGGTGGACGCAAAGTCATCACCTTTGCCAACATCCTGCAACACGACGTATTCCCCCTGCCACGCATCCTGCAACTGGCTTTGAAATACGGAGAGCAGGAGATGCGCCGTCCCGTAGAGATAGAGTTTGCCACCACCATGAGCCGTGAGAAGGACAAAACCGGCACCTTCTACCTGCTGCAAATCCGCCCGATAGTCGACACCAAGGAGATGCTGGATGAAGACCTTACCGCCATTCCGGACGACCAGGTACTGCTCCGTTCCAACAACTCATTGGGACATGGCATCATGAACGAGATACATGACATTATCTATGTGAAGACAGACGACTATAGTGCCTCCCACAACCAGGAGATTGCCTGGGAGATAGAGAAGCTGAACCAGCAGTTCCTGGACGAAGGCCGCAACTATGTCCTTGTAGGTCCCGGACGCTGGGGTAGCAGTGACACCTGGCTCGGCATCCCCGTGAAGTGGCCGCACATCAGCGCTGCCCGCGTGATAGTGGAAGCCGGACTGACCAACTACCGGGTAGACCCCAGCCAGGGAACCCACTTCTTCCAGAACCTGACCTCCTTTGGAGTGGGATACTTTACCATCAACGCCTTTATGAATGACGGCGTATACAACCAGGAATTCCTGAATGCACAGCCTGCCGTACACGAGACGAAGTACCTGCGGCATGTACATTTCCACCAGCCAATGGTGGTAAAGATGGATGGCAAGAAGAAACTGGGAGTGGTGCTGATGCCCGAAGAATAAATCAGTCCGTCAGCCGGTGCAGCACAATCATCACCACCTCTGCGGGAGCAAACATGCGGATGGCTTTCTGCGAAGTGCCGATGCCGTTGGTGACAATCATCGGGATGTTCTTTGAGTTGTACTTCAGCCCGGAGAGGAACCGCTGCCCGTAGTGCGAGGGGACTATCGGTGCATAAAGCCCGAACAGCGTCACCTGCCCGCCATGCGTGTGTCCGGCCAGGATGAGATCGGAGTTTGTCACCGGGACGTCCTCGGCATAGTCTGGCGTATGCGTCAGCAGGATTACGAAATCGTCGGGCGAAAGGCCGAGTGTGGGCGATGTGCCGTTCTTGCCCAAGTCGAAAGGATTGCGCACGCCCGCCACAAGAATCCGCTCACCGCCACGCCGCAGGGTGTCCACCTTATGCTCCAGCAGATGCATGCCATAATGCCTCATTTCGCGCACGATGTCGTCATAGCAAGCCTCGTAGTCATTGTTGCCAAGCACGGCATAGGTGCCCAACGGCGTCTTCACTTGCGCCAGGGCAGCCATGACGGGCGGCACGTACTGGCAGCCTTCGTGAAAGTCACCGCCAATCAGCAGCACGTCGGCCTTCTGGTCTATGAGCAGGCGGACCAGGTCCTTCAATCCCTCCTCCTTCAGCAGACTTTTGTAGTGCAGGTCGGAGACAAAGGCGATGCGGAAGCCCTCGAAGGCGGCAGGCACGTCGCGATGCGTGAAGTCGTACGTCTTAATGCGGCTGACGCCCTTATAGGCCGAGCCTACGTGGGTGGTTTTCGATGTGATTCTTGTACCTCGCTGCACAATTACCTTTTGTACCGGTGCCGTTTTCTTTATCTGCTGTTTCTTTACCTCGCCCTTCGCCGGCTGGCGGCGGACATTACGCAAATCAGACTGGTCAAAGGTGAACATCGGCGAAAGGCGGGCAGGCAACCCGATAGTATCGCCAAGCTGCGTGCTGTCTGCCTGCATGACTGGCTGCGGCAACGACACGGTAATCATCCGCTTGGAACGGCAGGAAGACAAGAGCAGCAGAGAAAGAATGGATATGTAGACTAACTTCTTCATCATAAGTGGGTACAAATATAGGGATTTTCAGTATTTTTGCTGGCAGATGCCGAACTAAATTGGAACTACGATGAACGAGATTAAACAGAATTCACCCTACGCATGGTTTCTCGCCGCCCGCCCCAAGACGTTGACGGGAGCCATCATCCCGGTATTGCTGGGCAGTGCCCTTGCCTTCAGCGACGGACAGTTCAAGACCGCACCCGCCCTGCTGTGCGCCCTCTTTGCCTGCGGCATGCAGATTGCCGCCAACTTTATCAACGACCTCTTCGACTTCCAGAAAGGGACCGACCGTCGGGAAGACCGGCTGGGGCCGCAGCGCGCCTGCGCCGAAGGTTGGATTACGCCGGCAGCCATGAAAACCGGCATCGGCATCGCACTGACACTGTCGTGCCTGGCAGGGCTGGCAGTGCTGTTCACCGTCTGGGGGCAGCTGCCCCACGGAGGCTGGGAACTGGTGGTGCTGGGCGTGGTGTGCATACTGTTTGCTTTCCTCTATACCACGCTGCTCTCCTATCGGGGCTGGGGCGACGTACTGGTGCTGGTGTTCTTCGGCTTCGTGCCCGTATGCGGCACCTACTACGTGCAGGCCTATACGCTGAATATGGATGTGGTGGTGCTGTCGCTCGTCAGTGGCCTCGCCATAGACACCTTGCTGATGGTGAACAACTATCGCGACCGCGAGCAGGATGCCGTGAGCGGCAAGTGTACGCTGGTGGTACGCTACGGCAAGAAGTTCGGTGAGAATATGTATCTGGCACTGGGCATCGCCGCCGTGCTGCTCTGCTTCTGGTTTGTCTACACGGGCAAGCTGACTCCACTGGAATTTATCTGGGCTCCCTGCGTCTATCTCTATATGCACGCACTGACGTGGCGCAAAATGATACAGATAGGTAGCGGTAAAAAGCTGAACAGCATACTGGGCGAGACGTCGCGCAATATGCTGTTCTTAGGATTACTGTTAGCGGTGGCGCTGAATTGAGGGGTCAGGGGTTAAGGATTAGCAGTTAGCTGCAACCCTAATCCTTAATCCCTAATCCTTAATCCCTAAACCTTAACCTCTACCTCCATACATCTGTTCGTAATACTTCTGATAATCACCGCTGGTCACTTCTTCCACCCACGGCTGGTTGTTCAGGTACCATTCAATGGTCTTGACGATGCCGACCTCGAACTTCGTCTCCGGATACCAGCCCAGGGCATTGGTAATCTTTGTGGGGTCGATGGCATAACGCTGGTCGTGACCTAGGCGGTCTTTGACGAAGGTGATAAGGTCTTCGTTTATCCAGCTGATGTCAATCGTGCCGTCGGCGGCTTTTACTTGTTTCTTCAGCACTGCACGGTAACGGGGTTCTTCCTCCATCAAGCGGCGGACGGTGGCAATAGTCAGCTTCACGATTTCAAGATTGGTCTTTTCGTTGTGACCGCCTACGTTGTAGACTTCGCCTTCCACACCCTCGCGGACAACCAGGTCGATAGCTTTGCAGTGGTCTTCCACGTAGAGCCAGTCACGCACGTTACTGCCGTCGCCATAGACGGGGAGGTTCTTGCCTTCGAGAATATTCTTGATGATAAGCGGAATCAGCTTTTCGGGGAAGTGATAAGGACCGTAGTTGTTGGAACAGCGGGTGATAGTGACGGGCATCTTATAGGTATCGTGATAGGCCATCACTACCATATCGGCACTCGTCTTGCTGGCGCTGTAAGGGCTGTGCGGGCAGAGCGGGGTTTGCTCTGTGAAGTAGCCTTCGGCACCAAGTGAGCCGTAAACTTCGTCGGTAGACACTTGATGGTAACGAACGCCTTTGCGCCAAGTGGGATAACCGGACTCGTCCTTACCCGTGACCCAGGCACGGCGGGCGGCATCGAGCAAGTTTTGTGTACCCAGGATGTTGGTCATCAGGAAAAGCTGGGGATTCTCTATGCTACGGTCTACGTGGCTCTCGGCAGCAAAATTCACTACGTAATCGAATTTATACTTGGCAAACAGTTCGTCGGCAAGCACGCGGTCGCAGATGTCACCTTTTACAAAAAAGCAACGTTCATCGTCAATGTCATTGGCAATGGTGCCCAGATTGCCTGCGTAGGTCAAGGCATCCAGTATCACCACTTTAATATCATTATGTTTTGCCAGGATATATTTAATATAGTTGGCGCCGATAAAACCGGCGGCACCGGTTACGAGATAAGTCTTCATGAGAATTAAAAATTATAAATTAAAAATTAAAGTCAGCGGGCCTTTATAGGAGAACTATTCTCCTTCTCTTTTTGGGGAACAAAGAGTTCATCGCTTCGATTCAGCCAGTTCCATCAGGTATTTGCCATATTCGGTCTTGCCAAGCTGTTCACCCAAGCGATACAGCTGGTCTACATCTATCCAGCCCTTGCGCCAGGCAATCTCTTCGATACAGCTCACGCGGAAGCCTTGACGGTTCTGGATGGTGGCGACAAAATTGCTGGCTTCCAGCAGGCTGTCGCAATTGCCGGTGTCGAGCCAGGCAAAGCCACGGCCGAAGAGCTCCACTTTCAGCGTGCCCTCGTCCAGATAGAGACGGTTGAGGTCGGTAATTTCGTATTCGCCGCGAGCAGAGGGCTTCAAGGAGGCGGCTTTCTCTGTCACGGTGGAGTCGTAGAAGTACAGTCCGGGGACGGCATAGTTGCTTTTAGGATTGGCAGGCTTTTCTTCCAGCGAGACGGCTTTGCCGTTGGCATCAAACTCCACTACACCGTAGGCACGGGGGTCCTTGACGTAATAACCAAAGATGCAGGCACCCTTGTCTATGGAAGCGGCACGCTTCAGCATGGCGGAGAAGCCTTGACCGTAGAACATGTTGTCGCCCAGAATAAGGCAGCCCGGTCCGCCGTCCAAGAACTCTGCACCCAGCACAAAGGCTTGTGCCAGTCCGTTGGGATTCTCTTGTATCTTATAGGAAAAGGACATACCGAGTTCTTCACCGGTTCCCAGCAGCTCGCGGAACATGGGTAAGTCACGTGGAGTAGAGATAATAAGCACTTCGCGAATTCCCGCCAACATCAGTGTAGAGAGCGGGTAGTATATCATCGGCTTGTCGTAGACGGGCATTATCTGCTTGGAGATAGCCTTGGACAACGGATAGAGACGAGTGGCACTGCCACCTGCAAGAATAATTCCTTTCATATTTCAGTTCTTTTTCGGTGATACTTCAAAATGGAGAATAAAATAAGAAGGAGGACGATGCCCCACGGCTCTACTTGCTATTCGGGTACAAAGATAATGGAAAAATTCGATTAAGTGAAGGCTTGGTTTCATCTTTTTACTTCATTGCTTTGCTTACTCCGGTACATTGTTTTGCTTACTTCAGTGCGTAACGGCCGTCACCCCTTGATGAAACGGTCTTTACCTCAGCGTGTAACGACCTTTACCAAATAGTGTAACGGCCTTTACCCAATAGCGTAACGACCTTTACATTAGCATGTAACGGCTTTTACACTATAGCGCAAGCAATCGGTAAATACAATCCATTGAAAATAAACAAACTACATCATCGGTCAGCAAGTTCTATCACCTCCAAATCTTTAAACGTTCCCCCATCAACCGCAAAGCGTACCATCGTACGCACCTTATGGAAACCTTGAATGCCCGCAGCGCCCGGATTGATGTGGAGTACATCCAACGTCTTGTCATACTTCACCTTCAGTATATGCGAGTGCCCGCTGATGAACAGCTTTGGGGGACGCACCAGAATGCTGCCCTTGATGGAAGGGTCGTAGTTGCCGGGATAACCGCCGATATGCTTCATCAGCACCTCCGCCCCATCCACCGTGAAACGGAGAATCTGCGGATAGAGCTGCCGTATCTCCTGCCCGTCAATATTGCCATACACGGCACGGAAGGGACGGAAAGCCGCCAGCTTCTGTGCCACTTCCAGCGAACCGATATCGCCGGCGTGCCATATCTCGTCACAGTCTTCAAAATATTGCAGGTACTTTTCATCCCAGTAGCCATGCGTATCCGATAATAAACCAACTTTTGTCATTTTTCCTTTGTTTATTAAAACAAAGGTAATTATATTTGGGAAAGAAATCAATATGCTAATGTGATAATGTGCCAATATGCTAATTGGCTGCGCACCATCCGCGAACTTCTCTTCATTAGCACATTGGCACATTAATCACTTTAGCACATTAAACTATGGAAAACAGATATTTCAAACGTGATATCAGCTGGCTGTCTTTCAACTACCGCGTGCTGCTGGAAGCCGAAGACGATACACTGCCGCTATACGAACGCATCAACTTCATTTCCATATACTCTTCCAATCTGGAAGAATTCTACAAGATACGCGTAGCCGACCATAAGGCCATAGCCACCGGAGCCTCGCAAAGCGATGAAGAGACTATGCAGTCTGCCGCCGAACTGGTAGATGAAATCAACCAAGAAGTCAACCGCCAACTGGAGGAACGTATCCGCATCTACGAACAGAAGATACTGCCCGCCCTGCGGAAACATCACATCATATTCTATCAAAGCCGCAACGTAGAACCGTTTCACCGCGACTTTGTGCGCAACTTCTTCCGCGAAGAGATATTCCCTTATCTGGCCCCGGTGCCCGTAAGCAAGGACAAGGTGATTTCATTCCTGCGCGACAACCGTCTCTATCTGGCCGTACGGCTTCATCTGAAAGGAGCTCCCGCCAGTTCTCCAAACTGCATCCAGTATTTCGTGATGAAACTGCCGTACAGCAAAGTGCCGCGCTTCATCCAGCTGCCCAAGGTGGGGAAAGACTATTATCTGATGTTCATTGAAGACATCATCAAGGCCAATCTGGATACCATCTTCCCCGGTTATGAAGTGGACAGCAGTTATTGCATCAAGATTTCACGCGATGCGGATATTCTGATAGACGATGCCGCCAATACCTCCGAAATCATCGAGCAGGTGAAGAAGAAGGTAAAGAAACGCAAGATAGGCGCCGTGTGCCGTTTTGTATACGACCGCGCCATGCCCCAGGACTTCCTCGACTTTCTGGTAGATGCCTACCGCATAGACCGCCGGGAGCTGGTGCCGGGAGACAAGCACCTCAACATGGAGGATTTGCGGCATCTGCCCAATCCCAACCAAAGCGTACGTCCCATCAAGAAACCCCAGCCCATGAAGCTGACCTGCCTGGACGAACGCGAATCCATCTTCCGCTATGTGGAGAAGAAGGACCTGCTGCTGCATTATCCCTACCACTCCTTCGACCACTTCATCCATTTCCTATATGAAGCCGTCCATGAACCCACCGTGCGCGAAATCATGGTGACCCAGTATCGCGTGGCAGAGAACTCCACCGTCATCAACACCTTGATAGCCGCTGCACAGAACGGAAAGAGAGTCACCGTCTTTGTGGAACTGAAAGCCCGCTTCGACGAAGAAAACAACCTCGCCACCGCCGAGATGATGAAAGCCGCCGGCATCAACATCATTTTCAGCATACCAGGACTAAAGGTACATGCCAAAGTAGCCCTCGTGCTACGCCGCGACAAGGAAGGGCGCAAACTGACAAGCTACGCCTACATCAGCACCGGCAACTTCAACGAAAAGACCGCCACCCTCTATGCGGACAGCGGACTATTCACCTGCAACCCGGTGATTGTAAACGACCTGCACAACTTGTTCCGTACTCTGCAGGGAAAGGAAAATCCAGTGTTCCACCGCCTGCTTGTGGCCCGCTTCAACCTGATTCCTGAACTGAACCGCCTCATCAATCACGAAATAGAACTGACCCGGCAAGGCAAGCAAGGACGGATTATCCTAAAAATGAATGCCCTGCAAGACCCCGCCATGATAGACCGCCTCTACGAAGCCTCGCAAGCCGGTGTAGAGATAGACCTCATTGTCCGCGGCATCTGCTGCCTCATCCCCGGGCAGGAGTACAGCCACAACATCCGCGTGACACGCATCGTGGATACCTTTCTGGAACATGCCCGTGTGTGGTACTTCGGCAACGGCGGCGCACCCAAGCTCTTCCTCGGCTCGCCGGACTGGATGCGGCGTAACTTGTACCGCCGTATCGAAGCCGTCACCCCCATTCTGGACCCGGACTTGAAGCAAGAGCTCATCGATATGCTATCCATACAACTGTCGGACAAACGGAAAGCCTGCTTTGTGGACGACCGGTTGCGAAACCGCTGGAAGTCGTCGCGACCGCAAAAGGAGAAGGTACGGTCGCAATATAGCTTTTACGAATACTTGAAACAAGGGATTAAGGATTAGCGATTAACGATAATTATCAATCGTCAATTATCAATCGTCAATCGCTTTGTAACATTTCTGTAACATGTATGACATTTCCCTGCAACACCAAACTCTTTCCTTTGCAGCCGGAAATAAAATACATGTCTATGGAAACAATTTATCTGGGTATCGTCATCTTTCTGTTCGTACTCGCGATTTTCGACCTCGTGGTAGGTGTCAGTAATGATGCGGTCAATTTTCTTCAGTCGGCTGTCGGAGCAAAGGCAGCATCTTTCAAAACCATACTGTTCATTGCAGGCATTGGCGTCTTCATCGGCGCGGCACTCAGCAATGGCATGATGGACATTGCACGACACGGCATCTATCAACCGGAGCACTTTTACTTTGCCGAAATCATGTGCATTCTGCTTGCCGTCATGTTGACGGACGTCGTGCTATTAGATGTCTTCAACACTATGGGAATGCCTACCTCCACCACTGTATCCATGGTGTTCGAACTGTTGGGAGGTACGTTCGCACTGGCGCTCATCAAGGTCTATAATAGCGATGCATTGGGACTGGGCGACCTCATCAATACAGACAAGGCACTGTCTGTCATCATGGCCATTTTTGTATCCGTAGCCATTGCCTTCTTTTTCGGTATGCTGGTACAGTGGCTGGCACGTATCGTGTTCACCTTCAACTACAAGAAAAACATGAAATACAGCATCGCGCTGTTCGGTGGTATAGCTGCCACCAGCATCATCTACTTCATGCTGATAAAGGGGCTGAAAGACAGCTCATTCATGACCACTGAAAACAAGCAATGGATACACGACAATACCGCATTGCTGATAACCGGTTTCTTTGTATTCTTCACCATACTGATGCAGATACTGCATTGGTGCAAGATAAATGTCTTCAAAGTAGTGGTTCTGATGGGTACTTTCGCCCTCGCTCTTGCCTTTGCCGGCAATGACTTGGTGAACTTTATCGGTGTCCCCCTCGCAGGATATTCCTCATTTATTGACTATACAGCCAATGGTACGGCCGCCGGCCCCGACGGATTCCTGATGTCCTCACTCCTCGGTGCAGCCAAAACCCCGTGGTATTTCCTTATCGGTGCAGGCGCCATTATGGTTTATGCACTCTGCACATCCAAGAAAGCCCACAACGTTATCAAGACTTCCGTGGACCTTGCCCGCCAGGATGACGGTGAAGAGAACTTCGGAAGTACCCCGATAGCCCGTACGCTGGTACGCTTCAGCATGACTCTGGCTAACGGAATATCCAAAACGATGCCTGAAAGCAGCAAGCGGTGGATGAACACACGCTTCCAGAAGGATGAAGCCATCATAGCCGACGGCGCCGCTTTTGACTTGGTTCGCGCCTCCGTCAATCTCGTATTGGCTGGTCTGCTCATCGCCTTGGGAACTTCCTTGAAACTTCCCCTTTCCACCACTTACGTCACCTTTATGGTAGCCATGGGTACATCGCTTGCCGACCGTGCCTGGGGACGTGATTCGGCGGTATTCCGCATTACGGGTGTGCTCAGCGTTATCGGCGGTTGGTTCATCACTGCCGGAGCAGCGTTCACCATCTGTTTCTTCGTAGCACTGATTATCCATTTCGGCGGTACGGTTGCCATCCTGGCACTGATTGGTCTGGCAGTCTTCATGCTGATTCGTAGCCAAGTGATGTACAAAAAGCGCAAGGAGAAAGAAAAAGGCAACGAGACCCTGAAACAGTTGATGAAGAGTACGGACAACAATGAAGTCATCGAATTGCTCCGCAAGCATACCCGTGAAGAACTGATGAAGATTATGGAATTCACAGAAGAGAATTTTGAACGTACCGTCACTTCCTTCCTACACGAGAATCTACGCGGACTGCGTCGTGCCATGGGCTCAGTAAAATTCGAAAAACAACTCATCAAGCAGATGAAGCGTACCGGAACACTTGCCATGTGCCGTCTCGACAACAATACCGTACTGGAAAAAGGACTCTATTACTATCAAGGCAACGACTTTGCCAGCGAACTGGTGTACAGCGTAGGCCGTCTTTGCGAACCTTGCTTAGAGCACATAGACAATAACTTCAATCCGCTGGATGCCATTCAGAAAGGAGAATTTACAGACGTAGCCGAAGACATCTGCTATCTGTTACAAGTATGCCGCCACAAGCTGGAAACGAACAATTATGATGAACTGGAAACAGAGATTCGCAAAGCCAACGACCTCAACGGACAGTTGTCTCACCTGAAACGCGAAGAGCTGCAACGCATCCAAAGCCAGAGCGGCAGCATCAAAGTCAGCATGGTATACCTGACTATGATACAAGAAGCCCAGAACGTAGTGACCTACACCATCAACCTGATGAAAGTAAGCCGCAAGTTCCAAGTAGAAAAAGAAGAGTTATAAGTTATGAGTTATAACGCATGGTACATAACATGCAACTTATAACTCATAACTCCTTAAGCCCCATCTTCTCCGCCCGTTGCAACATAAATGCACGGGCGGCTTCGTATTCATTGGGAATGATGCCGTCCAAAATGGCATCCTTAATGGCACTCTTCAAGGCACCTACCTGCTGGCAAGGAGAAAGGCCGAAAGTCTTCATGATTTCTTCACCACTGACCGGAGGCTGGAAATTACGGATACGGTCGCGTTCCTCCAAATCCTTCAGCTTCTGGCGTACCAACTGAAAATTATTAAGGAAGCGTTTCTTACGCTCCATATTCTTGGAAGTAATGTCGGCTTCGCACAGTGTCATCAGGTCGTCTATATCATCACCTGCCTCAAACAAGAGACGACGCACTGCCGAGTCGGTCACTACATCATCCGCTATCACAATGGGACGCATGTGCAGGCTCACCATTTTCTGCACATATTTCATCTTCTCATTCATAGGGAGCTTCATCTTGCGGAAAATATCGGGTATCATCTTCTCGCCAATGAAATTATGGTTATGGAACGTCCAGCCCGCACGGGGTTCCCAACGCTTGGTGGCAGGCTTGGCTATATCATGCAGAAGAGCTGCCCAGCGTAGCCAAAGGTTGTCGGTCTTCTTGCTGATGTTGTCGAGTACTTCGAGCGTATGGTAGAAATTGTCCTTATGGGCGCGTCCATTGCGCGTCTCCACGCCTTGCAGCCTAACAAGTTCCGGGAATATCAGTTCCAGCAGACCACAGCGGTCCAGCTCAATGAATCCCTTAGACGGAATAGGTGACAAGATGATTTTGTTCAGTTCGTCTGCAATGCGTTCTTTGGAGATGATGGAGATGCGTTCGCGATTACGCTCCAGAGAATCGAATGTCTCATCGTCAATATAGAATCCCAGCTGGGTGGCAAAACGGACACAGCGCATCATGCGCAAAGGGTCATCACTGAAAGTTATATCAGGGTCGAGGGGAGTCCGGATGGTCTTTTCCTTCAAGTCTCCAATACCGCCAAAGGGGTCGACCAACTCGCCATAACGCACCCGGTTCAGGCAAACAGCCAGTGCATTGATGGTAAAATCACGGCGGTTCTGGTCATCCTCCAATGTACCGTCCTCTACAATAGGCTTGCGGGAATCGTGTGTATACGATTCTTTTCTTGCACCCACAAACTCAACTTCCGTACCATAGTACTTCAATTGTGCCGTACCGAAATTCTTGAAGACGGAAACATGCGCCCCACGCCCCAGACGCTTACCCAGCGCCTCGGCTATGGCAATGCCACTGCCTACCACCACCACATCAATATCCTTGGAAGGACGTTGCAGGAAAATATCACGTACATATCCACCGACTACGTAACATTCCAATCCCAATTCATCAGCCGTTTCGGATATCCGCTTGAATATATCATCACTAAAATATTGCTTCAGTTCTTCTGCCGTCAAATCTATCATAAATAATGCGCTAATGTAATGAATACGCAAATGTGTTAATGGTCTATTAGCACATTTGCACATTAAAATGCTGCAAAGATAAAGATATTATTTCTATTTTTGTGGACTCTAACTCCAAGAACAACAAATATGAAAAAAGTAATACTCCTTGCATGCCTATGCTGTACACTCTTCTCTTGCGAAGATGTGGAGAAGAAGGCCGGTGAAAAACTACAAGCTGCCCGCGAAGCGTTTGAACTCGGCAACTACAATGAAGCGAAGATTCTGATTGACAGCATCAAGATGCTCTATCCCAAAGCGTTTGAAACTCGCCGTGCAGGCATCGGCCTGATGCAGGAAGTGGAACTGAAAGAGCAGGAAAAGAGCCTGGTCTATCTGGACAGTATGCTTCAAGCCAAGCAAAAGGATTTCGATGCAATCAAAGGGAAATACACCTTTGAAAAAGATGCCGAATACCAGAATATCGGCAATTACCTTCATCCTTCCCAAGTGATAGAAAAAAATCTGCATCGCTCTTTCCTTCGCTTCCAGGTAGACGAAAACGGAGTCATGAGCATGACTTCCATTTATTGCGGAGCCCATAATATCCACCATGTGGCCGTCAAAGTCACTGCTCCCGATGGTAGCTTTGCCGAAACACCCGCCGCCAAAGACAGCTACGAAACCACTGACCTCGGTGAAAAGATTGAAAAGGCAGACTTCAAACTGGGAGAAGACGGAAACGTCATGGGGTTCCTTTATCTGAACAAGGACAAGAATATCAAAGTCAACTATCAAGGGGAACGTCCCTATTCCATCACCATGACTGCCGCCGACCGCCAGGCCCTTGCCAGCGTCTACGAACTGGCACAACTGCTGTCATCCATGACGGAAATAAAGAAGAATATGGAAGAAGCCAATCTCAAAATCGAATTTGTAAAAAAGAAGATGGAAGAGAGAAAAGACAATGCATAAGAATAAAAAGAAGGAAACCGGATGATATATTCATTACTTAGTCATCCGGTTCCCTTTTTATTATCAGTAAAGCCTTACCAAACTAATTTAGGTAAATAACGGCTCAGACATGTACGCAAAGCAGACAGAGTGATGGGTTTTACCAACACTTCCGAGGCTCCGCACTCCAAGGCTTTTTCGCGGTCGGCAGTAAAGGCGTAAGCGGTCTGCATGATGATGGGAAGTTCCTTATCCTTCTTGCGAATAATCACCGTAGCATCCAGCCCGTTCATAATAGGCATTTTTATATCCATCAGAATAGCTTCCGCCTTGTCGCGATTCTCTTCGAACAAATTTACAATATCCTCACCATTCTTTGCCCATAGTATCTCGCATTTCTTGCCGATAATAGCCTTTATCAGTTTAAAGCTACTATCATCATCTTCCGCAACCAGAATAAGCGGACGGTAATCTCCTGACACTTTTTCTATTTCCATGACCTATGCGTTTTGTTTATATAGGGGCAAAGATATAAAAAATAATAGATTTGCACTATCTTTGCAGCTCATTAAAAAAATATATAATGATTTCTATAGACGGACTGGCCGTAGAATTCGGCGGAACTACTTTATTCAGTGACATATCTTTCGTTATCAACGAAAAAGACCGTATCGCCCTGATGGGTAAAAATGGAGCGGGGAAAAGTACATTGTTGAAAATCCTGGCAGGTGTAAGACAACCTACCCGTGGAAAAATCTCAGCCCCCAAGGACAGTGTCATAGCTTACCTTCCACAGCACCTTATGACGGAAGACGGACGTACCGTATTCCAGGAAGCGGCGCAAGCCTTTGCCCACCTGCATGAAATGGAAGCTGAAATAGAGCGCCTCAACAAGGAACTGGAAACGCGTACCGACTACGAAAGCGACAGCTACATGGAACTTATCGAGAATGTCTCCGCCTTAAGCGAAAAGTTCTATGCCATCGACTCCACCAATTACGAGGAGGATGTGGAAAAAGCACTGCTCGGACTGGGCTTTGTACGCGAAGACTTCAACCGCCAGACCAGTGACTTCAGCGGCGGATGGCGCATGCGCATCGAGCTTGCCAAGCTGTTGCTGCAAAAGCCTGACGTGCTGTTGCTAGACGAGCCTACCAACCATCTGGACATAGAATCCATACAATGGCTGGAAGATTTCCTTATCAGCAATGGAAAGGCTGTCATCGTCATCAGCCACGACCGTAAATTCGTAGACAACATCACCACCCGTACCATTGAAGTGACCATGGGACGGATATACGATTACAAAGTAAACTACTCCAAATACCTGGAACTCCGCAAGGAACGCCGCGAACAGCAACAGAAAGCCTACGACGACCAGCAGAAGTTCATTGCCGAAACCAAGGAATTCATCGAACGGTTCAAAGGCACCTACTCCAAAACCCTGCAAGTGCAAAGCCGCGTAAAAATGCTGGAGAAGCTGGAACTGCTGGAAGTGGATGAAGAAGACACTTCAGCGTTACGCCTCAAATTCCCTCCTTCTCCCCGCTCAGGCAATTATCCCGTCATCATGGAGGGAGTAGGGAAAAGTTACGGTGACCATGTGGTCTTCAAGAATGCCAACCTCACCATAGAACGGGGAGACAAGGTTGCTTTCGTTGGTAAGAACGGTGAAGGAAAGTCAACGTTAGTGAAGTGCATCATGAAGGAAATAGAACATGAAGGCACCCTCACGATAGGACACAACGTGCAGATTGGATATTTCGCACAAAACCAGGCCTCATTGTTGGATGAGAACCTGACCGTATTCCAGACCATCGACGATGTGGCAAAAGGGGAAATCCGCAACAAGATACGCGACCTGCTGGGTGCCTTCATGTTCGGTGGCCCCGAAGAGTCCATGAAGAAGGTCAAGGTGCTTTCCGGTGGAGAGCGCACGCGCCTCGCCATGATAAAGCTTTTGCTCGAACCGGTGAATCTGCTGATACTGGACGAACCGACCAACCATCTGGACATGAAAACCAAAGATATCCTGAAGCAAGCGTTACTGGATTTTGACGGTACCCTTATCCTCGTCAGCCACGACCGTGACTTCCTGGACGGACTGGTAAGCAAGGTATATGAATTCGGCAACAAACAAGTGAAAGAGCACTTGAGCGGCATCTACGAATTCCTTGAAAAGAAGAAAATGGACTCCCTCCGCGAACTGGAACGATAAGCATCTGCTAAACCCGGCGTCCGAACAAATGGCCGATACATATTGTTTTCATTTTACTAAACACTTAACTAAGAGATATTAAAATGAAACAATATGATGCCATCATAATAGGATTCGGCAAGGGCGGCAAGTTATTGGCCGCCGAACTGGCCGAACGGAATTGGAAAGTAGCCATCGTGGAACGTTCCCCTCAGATGTACGGAGGAACATGTGTAAACGTAGGATGTATCCCTACCAAAGCTCTGATTCACGAATCGGAATATGCGGAAAAAAGATACTATGACGATTATAAGAACCAGTCCAAACTGTATGCACTTGCCGTGGCGCGGAAAGACAAGCTTGTATCCTTCCTGCGTGAGAAAAATTATGAAAATGTAAAAAACAAGCCTAATATAACCCTCTATGACGGAACTGCTTCTTTCTTGTCCGAAAATACAATCCGTATAGTCTCCGGCAAGGACGAAACGATTCTTGAGGGAAAAGAGATATTCATCAACACCGGGTCCACCCCTATCCTGCCTGCCATCGACGGACTCAAGGAGAGCAAGTACGTATATACCAGTGAGACCTTGCTGCAATCGAACAAACTGCCCGCACACCTGCTCGTCATCGGCGGCGGTGCTGTCGGATTGGAGTTTGCCACTATGTATGCAGGCTTTGGAAGCCATGTCACACTGCTGGAAGCGGGAAACCGCTTTCTGCCTAAAGTGGACCGCGACATTGCCGCCTCCATGCTGGAAGCATTGAACCGAAAGCGTATCAATGTCCGGTTGAACGCCCGTGTCCAATCCGTGTACGACACAGCCGAAGGAATAACTCTGACCTATACGGACAGTGCAAACGGCACTCCCTACTACCTGAAAGGAGATGCCTTGCTGGTAGCCATCGGCCGCAAGCCTATGACTGCAGAGCTGAATCTGGAAAAAGCGGGTATACAAACAGACAAGCGGGGAGCCATCGTTGTCGACAACCAATTACGGACTACAGCCCCACACGTATGGGCCCTGGGGGACGTAAAAGGAGACGAACAGTTCGACAACTTGTCCATCGATGATTTCCGTATCATCCGTAATCAACTCTTTGAAAACAAAAAAAGGAGTACAAAAGACCAGTATCCAATCCCCTTTGCCATTTTCACCGACCCACCGCTGGCACATATAGGACTGACGGAAGAGGAAGCGATGAAGAACGGTTATTCCATACATGTGGCACGTATCCCTGCTGCCATGATTCCACGTGCCCGTACGCTACACAGCATAGACGGTATGCTCAAAGCTATTGTAGACATCCATACCGGACGGATTCTGGGTTGTACCCTACTTTGTGCCGATGCACCAGAAGTAATCAATACCGTAGCATCAATCATGAAAACGGGACAGCGTTACCATTTCCTGCGGGACTTCATTTTCACCCACCCCAGCATGAATGAGGGATTGAATATGTTATTCAAACCTTTTTAGCATTTTCTATTTGGTAATTAAGTCCTTAACCTCTATCTTTGCATCCGTCCAAAGATAGAGGAATGAAAAAGAAACAGTACATAACCTATATTCTTTTTTTCATCAGCTTGATAATGCTGGTGATACCCGTCATTCCCCACCATCATCATGCCGACGGAATGATATGCATGAAGAATGATATCACCGCCGATTGCTGCGGACACCGTCATAGCCCGGGCAACGAGCACTGCTGTTGCGACACGGGATGCATGACAACCCACTTTGTACAACAGACGCCCAGCTCTTCCAATGATGTGTGTTCACATCCGGATGCCTTGTGGGCAGTTACCCTACTCATTGAACCTTTTTCCAAGTTACTCATCCTACCCGAGTTTGACATAAGCAGGCAGGAGTGTATCTATCTGGAATCTCTTCATAGCACATTTATCATATGTGCTACGGGACTTCGTGCCCCTCCGTCTCTTCTTGCTTAACTGTTACCGGAACATCACCGGGACAGATTTCTATCCGGCATAAGGAACAATGCAATTTGGTTGCACGCCCTATGCCCTAACTTTGTATTCAAAATCAAAAAGTAAGAACAAATATCATCATGAAAAAAGTTATTTTCATGGGAGTCTTGGGATTATTCCTTTTAGGCTCCTGTAACAGCAAGTCCGGAGACAGCCACGAAGGACATAATCACGAAACAGAAGAGCACAATCATGACGGACATGACCACGAGGGACATGACCACGAACATGAGGGACACAACCATGAGCACGAAGAGCAGGAAAACCATGCCGGAGGAAGCGATGAAATCATCCTGCCACCAGCAAAGGCGCAAGCTGCCGGCGTAGCAGTCAGCACTGTTGAACCGGGTAGTTTCCATCAAGTCATCAAGACCAGCGGCCAGGTGATGGCAGCCCAGGGAGACGAGAGCGTAGCCGTAGCTACAGTAGCAGGCGTGGTTTCCTTCAAGGGAAAAGTTATCGAAGGAATGAGTGTCAGCAAAGGTACTCCTTTGGTGGTATTGTCATCCAAAAACATGGCCGACGGAGACCCGGTGCAGAAAGCCCGGATAGCCTACGAGGTTTCCAAAAAAGAATACGAGCGTATGAAAGCGCTTGTAGGCAACAAAATCGTATCTGAAAAGGAATTCGCGCAAGCCGAACAGATTTACGAAAATGCCCGTATCAGTTACGAGGCAGTCGCAAAGAACCATTCGGCAAGCGGCCAGGCTGTTGTTTCTCCCATCAGCGGTTATGTGAAGAATCTGTTGGTGAAAGAAGGGGACTACGTCAGCGTCGGCCAGCCGTTGGTAAGCGTCACCCAGAACCGCAAGCTTTTCCTGCGTGCGGATGTATCCGAAAAGTACTATCCTTACCTAAACAGCATCGGTTCTGCCAACTTCTGTACTCCTTATAATAATAAGGTATATACATTGAAAGAACTGGGCGGGCGCATGCTTTCTTATGGAAAGGCTTCGGGTGAGAACGGATATTATGTACCCGTAACTTTTGAATTCGACAATAAGGGAGACGTTATTCCCGGCTCGTTTGTAGAAGTATTCCTATTATCCTCACCAATGGAGAACGTGTTGTCTCTTCCTCACAGTGCGCTGACCGAGGAACAAGGCAGCTTCTTTGTCTACCTGCAACTGGATGAAGAGGGCTACAAAAAACAGCTTGTCACCCTGGGTGCCGACAATGGCGAAAGTGTACAAATCCTTTCCGGCATAAAAGCAGGCGATCGCGTCGTAACCCAAGGAGCCTATCAAGTGAAGCTGGCATCGGCAACGAATGCTATTCCGGCACATAGCCATGAACACTAATCTCATGTACAATTTGACAATTTACAAAGTACCATTTCGCTATGCAGTATAAGGGTTACGTGACGAATGGGGAGTGTAAAGTCAGATAAACAAGAAATATTAGATAAAACAGCAAGTGCGGCTGACATTGCGCAGCCCAATTGTACATTGTAAATAGTAAATAAAAAGATGTTAAACAAAATAATTGGTTTTTCTCTTCAGAACCGCATCCTGGTGCTGGTAGCATCGGTGCTGTTGCTGATTGGCGGTACTTATACCGCCATGCATACGGAAGTGGATGTGTTCCCTGACCTCAATGCGCCGACCGTGGTCATCATGACCGAAGCAAATGGTATGGCAGCAGAGGAAGTGGAACAGCTGGTCACTTTTCCCGTAGAAACGGCTGTAAACGGTGCAACGGGTGTGCGCCGTGTACGCTCTTCCTCAACGAACGGTTTTTCTGTAGTCTGGGTAGAATTCGACTGGGATACAGATATCTATCTTGCCCGGCAGATTGTCAGTGAGAAGCTGGCAGTCGTCAGCGAATCCTTACCGGCCAACGTAGGCAAGCCGACACTAGGCCCACAATCGTCCATTTTGGGCGAGATGCTGATTGTAGGTCTGACAGCAGATTCGACCTCTATGCTGGATTTGCGTACCATTGCCGACTGGACCATACGTCCCCGCCTGCTCTCTACGGGCGGTGTGGCACAAGTAGCCGTACTGGGTGGCGACATCAAGGAATATCAAGTGCAGCTGGACCCGGAACGGATGCGCCATTACGGCGTAACATTGAGCGAAGTGATGAACATCACCCGCGAAATGAACTTGAATGCCAATGGTGGAGTGCTCTATGAATATGGCAATGAATATATCGTACGCGGCGTACTTTCTACCGACAAGGTAGACCAGATAGCCAAGGCCGTGGTGCGGAGCAACGGGGTCTCCGGTGCCCCTATCCTGCTGGAAGATATTGCCGACGTTCAAGTCGGAGCCAAACTTCCTAAACTGGGTACCGCCTCGGAACGCGGTAAGCATGCCGTACTGCTGACAGTCACCAAGCAACCCGCCACAAGCACGCTGGAGCTTACAGACAAACTGGAAGCTTCCCTGCAAGACCTGCAGAAGAATTTACCGGCAGACGTAAAGGTTTCCACAGACATCTTCCGTCAAAGCCGTTTCATCGAAAGTTCCATCGGAAACGTTCAGAAGTCGTTGTTGGAGGGAGGTATTTTCGTTGTCATCGTGCTTTTCCTGTTCCTTGCCAACATACGTACCACAGTCATCTCGCTGGTGACACTGCCGTTGTCACTGATTGCCTCCATCCTTGCCCTGCACTATATGGGCTTTACGATAAATACCATGAGCCTGGGAGGTATGGCTATCGCCATCGGTTCGCTGGTAGACGATGCCATCGTGGACGTGGAGAACGTCTACAAGCGGTTACGGGAAAACCGGCTGAAACCTGCCGGCGAGCAACTTCCTATTCTGGAAGTGGTGTTCAATGCTTCGAAAGAAGTGCGTATGCCTATCCTCAATTCAACGCTGATTATCATTGTCAGCTTCGTACCACTGTTCTTCCTTAGTGGTATGGAAGGTAGGATGCTGGTGCCACTGGGTATTGCGTTCATTGTGGCATTGGCGGCTTCAACTGTTGTGGCACTGACCGTAACGCCTGTACTTTGCTCCTATCTATTGGGAAAAGAGAAAATAAAGAAACAAAACAACGAAAACAGCGACTCTGCCGTAGCACGCAAGATGAAGCAATGGTATGGTTCTGCACTGACTTTTGTATTGGGGCATAAGAAAGGGGTACTGGGAGGTACTATCGGACTATTTGTAGTAGCGCTCGGCTGTTTCTTCACCCTGGGCCGCTCGTTCCTGCCGCCTTTCAATGAAGGTTCGTTCACCATCAATATCTCCTCGCTTCCAGGCATTTCCCTGGAAGAAAGCGACAAGATGGGGCACCGTGCCGAGGAGCTGCTGCTCTCCATCCCCGAAATACAGACCGTGGCCCGTAAAACGGGACGTGCAGAGCTGGACGAACACGCTCTGGGAGTAAACGTCTCTGAGATCGAGGCACCGTTTGAGTTGAAAGACCGCTCGCGCAGCGAGCTCGTGGCAGAAGTCCGCGAAAAACTGGGTACCATTGTAGGGGCAAACGTGGAAATAGGCCAGCCTATCAGCCACCGTATAGACGCCATGCTATCCGGTACAAAGGCGAACATCGCCATCAAACTGTTCGGCGACGACCTGAACCGCATGTTCACTCTGGGCAATGAAATCAAGAGTGCCATCCAGGGGATTCCCGGTATTGCCGACCTGAACGTGGAACAGCAGATTGAGCGTCCGCAACTTGTCATTTCACCCAAACGGGAAATGCTTGCCAAATACGGCATTTCACTGCCCGAATTTTCGGAGTTTGTCAATGTCTGCCTGGCCGGTGAAGCCGTTTCCCAAGTTTACGAAAAGGGAAAGAGCTTCGACCTGACCGTACGCGTGAAAGACAACCTGCGCGACGAAATGGAAAAAATACGCAACTTGATGATTGATACGGGCGACGGACAGAAAATTCCACTGAACTATGTAGCGGAAATCCGCTCGGCCATGGGTCCGAACACCATCAGCCGCGAGAATGTAAAGCGTAAAATCGTCATCTCCGCCAACGTGGCCGACCGCGACCTGCGAAGTGTAGTCAACGATATACAAGCCCAGGTAGACGCACAAATCAAACTGCCGGAAGGATACCACATCGAATACGGCGGACAATTCGAAAGCGAGCAGGCAGCAAGCCGCACGCTGGCACTTACTTCGTTCATGTCCATCGTGGTGATATTCCTGCTCCTCTACCATGAATTCCGCAATGTGAAAGAGAGTGCCATCATCCTTATCAATCTGCCGCTGGCATTGATAGGCGGTGTATTCGCCCTGCTCATCACAACGGGAGAAGTGAGTATCCCCGCCATCATCGGTTTCATCTCACTGTTCGGTATCGCCACCCGAAACGGAATGCTGCTCATCAGCCATTACAACCACTTGCAGCAGGAAGAAGGCTATGGCGTCTACGACAGCGTTATCCGCGGTTCGCTCGACCGTCTGAATCCAATCCTGATGACCGCCCTATCCAGTGCACTGGCACTTATCCCGCTGGCTCTCAGTGGCGACCTGCCGGGCAACGAGATACAAAGCCCGATGGCAAAGGTTATCTTGGGCGGCCTTTTAACATCCACGTTCCTGAACGGTTTCATCATTCCGATTGTTTACCTGATGATGCACCGTAACCAACAACCTAAAACGTCAGACAATGAATAAAAGATTTTTCATATTCAGCGCCGCCATCCTCGCTTTTGCGGGGATGAGCGCACAAACGTCCGGCATTGATGCCGTGCTCCAGCAGATAGAGGCCAACAACAAGGAGTTGCAGGCTAACTCCCACCTCATTTCCTCACAAAAACTGGAGAACAAGACAAACAACAACCTCCCTGACCCTACACTGTCATACGCCCACCTTTGGGACTCCAAGAACAGTGACGAGACAGTCGGCGAAATGGTCATCTCGCAAAGCTTCGACTTCCCCACGCTTTACGCCACCCGAGGGAAGATGAACCGACTCAAGACAAATGCACTGGATGCACAAGCCACCGCCTTCCGCCAGCAGATATTGCTGCAAGCGAAGGAAGTATGCCTGGACATCATCATGCTGCAACGCCAGCAAGCCCTGCTCGACGAACGGTTAAAGAATGCGGAGGAGCTGTCGGCCATGTACACCCGACGTTTGGAAACGGGAGATGCCAATGCACTGGAAACCAACAAGATTAATCTGGAGTTGCTGAATGTACGCACGGAAGCCCGCATGAACCAGACGGCACTTAACAACAAACTGAAAGAGCTGCTTGTCCTCAACGGAAACCAGCCGTTCACACCGGGACGTCCCATGCCCGGTGTAACCCCTAACGCCCAGGCACTTGGACTGACAGAGTATCCGGCAGTGCCATTACCAACCGACTTCCGCCCACTGGCCGACGAACTGCTGGCTTCAGACCCCACCCTGCAATCCTTGCAAGGTGAAAGTTCTGCCGCCCGGAAACAGATTTCGGCAAGCAAGCAAGGCTGGCTGCCCAAACTGGAACTGGGTTACCGTAGAAATACCGAATCGGGGCATCCGCTGAACGGCGTAGTAGTAGGCTTCTCTTTCCCGCTTTTCGAAAACCGCAATAAGGTCAAGATAGCCAAGACACAAGCGCTCAACATTGACTACCAAAAGGAGAACGCCGCACTGCAAGCCAGCTCCGCCTTGTGGCAACTCTATGAAGAGGCCAAGAACCTGCACGCTTCCATGGAGGAATACGAGCGCACCTTCCATCAACAGCAAGACCTTTCTTTACTGAAACAAGCACTTATGGGAGGACAAATCAGTATGATTGAATACTTCGTTGAAATATCGGTTGTCTATCAAAGCAAGACAAACCTCCTGGAACTGGAAAACCAGTATCAGAAGGCAATGGCACAGATATACAAGAGCCGGTTATAATAGAAAGAGCTGTCTGCGGTTGGCAGACAGCTCTTTCTATTTCAATATATTGTAGTTATAGTTTTGTGACTTTACCCATAAACAGAATAACTCCCGTACTCTTCTCCTTTATCAGGAAGATGAAAGGACGGTCCACATAGAACGGAATTACCGTACTTGGTCCGGGAGCGGCCACGTCCATTCCTCCGACAGTTACAGCCGCAGCTTCCGTCCCCTCTTCATTCACATTCACATAAGTGAACTGTTGCAGCAAACTGATAAACAAATCCTCATCCGCCATTCCGGAAAAATCGGCCGATGGAGTAAAAGCCTCCTGCATTCCCATTGCCATCATATCGTCAATGAGTTCTTTATCATATTCCATTTCAAACCGGGGTAACTTAAGGTTCAAGGCAGAGCTTGATAAACTACTGTTCCATTCCCCCCAGCGCTCGTCATTCAGCTGCGGCAGGCACTCATCCAACGATTTTCCCTCTGCCGGCAAGAGCACCACCATACTGAAAGCCTCATTGCCGTAAGGCAACTCTGCCATTGAGAAATACTCATTCTCGGCATAGTTGAATCTCTCGTCACGAAGATTCATCATGTGTACAGTCGATTTGCTTCCGTCAGCATTCGTAAAAGCCTCTTCTGCCGTATCCGATTTTTTGAATTGATTCTTCCAAATCCCCTTGAAATAAAGCGCATTCAACAGATAAAGACGCGCCGTCTCCGGAATCTCATTCAAGACTTTGGGGATGCAATTATTCGTTTTCCCGGCACACCAGCCGTTTATAATGTCCGGAGCCTTGGGAGAGGAAAAATCCAGCTCCTGCACTTGCGCGTCATACATCTTTTTGTTTACGCTTACAAAGTCGTCATGAACACCGAACCCTTTCTTTATCCAGATGGAATTGGCAATTCCCAACTGTGTGGTATTGTCCAAATCGAGCAACGCCTCCACCAGCTTCTTATTATAGTTGTTCATTTCTTCCAACGAATAGCCCGAAAAGCCCAGGACATCTGTCATCTCAGACAGTGTGTTTCCCAACGCTCCATTGGCAATCATAGACAGACAGAGCGAAGCGCTCAAAGGAGAGATGAACAGATTGGGCTTTTCCACCTCAGTTTTACAAATCTGATTAAAGAAACGGAAAGCGAAATCCGTTCCTAAATCCGTCATCTCCTGCTCGGCACGGGTCAAGGCAATGTCTTTGCGGGGCTTGGGTTGTGGTGAAGAGTTGTCGTCACTCTGGCAGGCTGCAAGGATACAAAGTAGGCTTAAGGCAGTAATCGTTTTTTTAAGCATAAGCAAATAGTATTAGTTTTAAAACAGTTATCTATATATAGAAAATGCTTGAACAAACAAAATACTGCATTGAAGAAACAATAAAAAATAGTACATTCCTACTCTATTATTATACTGCAAAGTTCTGCATATTTTTTGCAGTCGCACTGCATATGTGTTGCAGCACCACTGCATATGTGTTGCAGTCGCGCTGCATATATATTTGCAGTGTCACTGCAACAGCTCTGCAGTGCTACTGCAAAATATATACAGCAGCCTTGCAGTAACGTGATTGATTTCACCCGGTTATTGTTGCCAATTCCAGCACCCCTTCCGGCAAATATCCGCTGCGTATGCGCCATTCCTGGGGATAAAGATTATTGGCACGGTTACCTATATTCTTGACAAATCCTAGAGGTATCTGTTTGTAGGTGAGCAAGACAATGCCGCGCGGAGCAGTCTCCGAAAGGACAACAGCCTCCTTGCGCAGATAACTGATGGCCTGCTCGCGGCCTATCTCTTCATGGGCAAAGGCATCCGGATTCAGTGCCATACTCATGGCGAGCCCGTGAGCAGGCATCCAGTCTTTTCCTTTCAACTCGGCAACATCCACCCCGGCCTGCACGATACGGAGTGACGAACGCAAAGCCGACAGTTCGGAGAGATACGCTTTAGGGAAAGCGCTGACGTTGTTGCCATTGACGATAAATTCGTAATTATCCGGAACCGCAAACCACTCATGCAGTGCCGAAAGCTGTTCTTTGGAAACACCCGGAGTTTTCGCTCCTTTTCCTTGAGGTTTTCTTCCTTTTTCCCAGGATTTCACCTGCCCGGCCCAGGTATTCCCATCGCTCACGCCCGGTTTGCGGAGAACTGCCAAAAAGAATCCTTCCCCCTTCGTCCGATGGGGCAGGAAACGATAGGCGGGAAAGTCCTCTCCCGACAATAGATTACCCGTAATATTCCAGTCAGCAGAGATTTCCAACGGCAATACTTCCGCCCCGAATTCATCCCGTATCCAACGGATGTTCTCTTCGTTTTCCTTTGTATTATAGGTACAAGTACTGTAGATGAGAATGCCTCCGGGCTTCAAGCAAGGCCAGATATCCGTAACGATGCGACGCTGGCGCTGCCAGCAGATTTCCACATTCTCCCCACTCCACTCACTTACCGCAACGGGGTCTTTACGGAACATCCCCTCGCCAGAGCAGGGGACATCCGTCAATATGACGTCGAAGAAGTCCGTCAAGGAAGAAAAATCCGCCGGGTCATTATTAGTGACCACCACACCGGAATGCCCCCATTTCGTAAGATTCTCCGCCAATACCTGCGAGCGGTTGCGGATTACCTCATTGGCCACCAGCAAACTGCCTGCGGGCAACACGCTACGGGCATGCGTGGATTTCCCGCCGGGAGCCGCACAGAGGTCAAGCATCACCACCGGTCCTTCGCCCACATACCGCCTCAAAGCCTGCTCCACAAACATGGACGAAGCCTCCTGCACATAGTAGCAGCCTGCATGAAACAGCGGGTCGAAAGTGAATGTCAGCCGCTTGTCCAGATAGTATCCGGCAGCAGACCAGGGAACATGCTCCAAAGAGGAACGAAAAAGACTGAATGAAGATTCCGGTAATTTATCTTCATTCAGTCGGATACTGACCGGCTGCTCCCCTTCCAGGGCAGCAGCCAGCTTTTCATATTCTTCCACACCCAAGAGGGCGCGTGTATAATCGGTGAAAGATGAGGGTAACTCCATGCTTTGAACTGTTTTATGGCAGCAAAGATAGTGCAAAATACGTTTCACCAATCTACGGGGCTAAACAAAAAGCACGGTTCAATACTCTTTTTAAAAACTGAGTTTCACCCCTGCAAAATAGGAACGCGGTGCACCCGGTCCGTAGATATAACCGGAGTCACGGCTTGCCCCCTTGTCAAAATCTTTTTGATAAGAATTGAATATATTCTGTACACCGGCATTGAGCTGTAAACAGAACCCCTGGAAATCAATATCATAAGCCATCTTGGCCCCAAATTCAAAGAAGTCCGGACTCTTTACCAATACGTCTGCCTCACCGTTCACCTCCGAAAGCAAATGGGGAACGTACATCCGCCCGGTATAATTGCCGTTCAAAGCTATTGAGAAGGCTTTAACCGGCATATAGGTAGCTGTAAAGTAGCCGTAGACGTCGGGAGTACGCAGTATCTTGTCGCTGTAACGTTCTTTCTCCGACAAGTGCCCCTCATCCGCACTCCATTCTTCGGGAGAGTCATAGATACTTCGTTGAAGTGTCAACCCTGCCTGCAACTGAACCTTATCCTTATAGGCAACCTTTCCTTCCAATGTGCCGCCATACACTTTAGCTCCCGAACCATTGATGCGGGTCCGTATCAGATAAGCACTACCGTCCGGGTCTTTCACCGGAGGCGTCAAGACAAACGGGTCGGAAAGTTTCGTGTAGAAGCCTTCCACCAGTAAGTTTGCCTGGAAATCTCCGAAGTAATGATACCAGTCTACCGAAGCATTGAAGCTGCGCGAACGCTCTTCCTTCAATCCTTTGGCACGGACAATGGATACCAGTTCACCTCCCACATTACTAATATGCAAATCCTCATCGAATGCCTGCGGAGCGCGAAAGCCCTCGGCATAGCTGAAACGGATATTCACATCCTGGGTAGGATTATAACGGATATTGGCACGGGGGCTGAAAACAGCCTTGTCCATGATACTGTTTTTATCCACGCGCCCACCGATGAGGAAACTCCACTGCTCGTTTTTCCACTCATTCTGTACGTAGGCGCTTGCTATGTTCACCACTTGGTGCAATGGGGCGGGGGTATATTTCTCAATCAGTTGTTGCAAGCGGTCGCCCGTTGCGGCAGGGTCTTCGGCCAAGGCAGCATCGCGGTACTTCTGCGCATCCGTCGCCTTGTCGTGCAGCTTGTCATGATTGAACTCAATGCCTCCGGTCAAGTCGGCAGGCATGAACAAGCACTTGTCAAAATGATAAATATACTGGACACCCAGCACACCGGTAAAGTCCGTAGTCATCCCATAAGCGCTGTAATAACTATCGCGCACGATGTGCTGAGCCGAAGCATAGGTGCTGAACGTATGTTTCTGGTCCTTAGAGAAAGCTGTGAACTTGAGCCCACCCGTATTGATAGAGTGCTTCAGCTGTTCCACAAGTCCGGGTGCTCCGGTACCATTCAGGTCGGCATCCTCGGCTATATGGGGCGGCAAGCCGAAACCACTTCCACCACGGCGGAATTCCTCCAGATGATGGTATTCAAGGCTCAGCTTGGAATAGGCGCTTGTACGGTAGTAAGCATTCAGACCGATAGTCTGGTTCTTCAGTTTCGGCAATTCGGAGAAACCGTCTCCGTTGGAATCCCAGGCCGAACGGTGCCTATTTTGTCCATACACATAAGCCCCCATCTTATTGTCCGAAGAGACAAGGGAGAGGTTCAAGGCCGTATTGTTATCGAACGAACCGGAACCGTCGAAATTGGAAATGGTATGCGAGAAAGAACCTGAATTACGGACCGGTTCCTTCGTAATGATGTTCACTGTTCCGGCAATGGCCGAAGAGCCGAACAAGGCGGAACCGCCTCCACGCACCACTTCCACACGCTCTATCATATTGGCCGGAATCTGCTCCAGCCCATACACACCTGCCAAAGAGGAGAAAATGGGACGCGAATCTATCAATATCTGGGTATATTTTCCATCCAGGCCGTTGATGCGTACTTGTGAGTAGCCGCAATTCTGGCAATCGGTCTCTACCCGCACACCGGGCTGAAAGACCAGTCCTTGCGACAAAGTATGCGAGTTTGTCTGTTCAAACAGTTTAGGAGTGACCACTTTGACCAAGGTAGGTGCCAAGCGCCGGGCAGTCTCGCTACGATTGGCAGTAACTACCACTCCATCCAGTGCCACCATATCTTCTTCCAATTCAAAGTTCTCCTCCAAGGTCTTGCCACGTTTCAGAACGACTTTGCGCTCCTGCGACTTATACCCTACAGCACTGACGGACAAGGTAAACTCACCTTCGGGCAGATTCTTTAGAAAATAGTGACCGGTGGCATCGGTCATGGTCCCGATGGTGGTGCCTTTCAGCGAAACTGTCATATAAGGCAAATGTTCCCTTGTACTTTTTTCTATTACATGACCGACAATATTGGCATCGGTACTCTTCAAATCTTCGGCATAAACGGTTGATGAGAGTAACAGACATACTGCTCCCACCACAAAAAATATATATTTTTTCATGTACTTCTAAAATAATATGTTAATCAATGAGGTTGACGCAATCCCACAACGGAATCGCCATAATCTATCGGATTTAAAGAAAGGAAGGGGGAGCGCGCAAACAGATGCCGCCACGAGGCTTTACACACTTAATGCATTCCGTGGCAGGCATGCTCAGTACACGCAACAAAACAAGTAAAACCGTCGCGGCAACCGGAAACGGCGGAAGGGAAGAGGAAACGAAAGAGGCAAGATAGAAAATGGTTTCCAACTGCACCTCTGTATGCTCATGCTGGCCCTTGAATGGATGGGAATGCACAATGATGACACCATTCACCACATGCGAGTGGGTAAACAGCGTAATCCCTCCCAGATAGGCAATGAACAGCAGAGGGAGGATATACTTCATTATATTCTTCAACTTCGTCATGACTTCCCAATAAAACAGATGTGCGAAGATAACAGTATTTACAATAAGAGACAACCCGGTTTATATATTTACCTCTATTTACAGTCACAAATACCTACTTCTTGTTATTCCAGGAAAAAGACAATAGAGCATTTCCATTAAAAATATCGTCTTATTTCCGGTTTTCTAAAAAAAATATCTTCTCTTTGCAACTTTATAAAGGTGACGATACGTCTAACCAACAAAGAAACAAATTAAAAGACCATAGATTATGAAACGTATCATTTTTGGATTAATGCTTGCCATGATGTTCTGCACACTGATGCAAGGCGCAAACAGAACCGTAACAGAGAACGACGGTCAGGGGAACAAGAAAAGAGTCATCGAATTGAGGGACACTGTCATCAATGGAGAAACCGTAACAGACACACTCAGTGTCATGACTTATGAAAACGGTGCCGGCAGTAGCAATGCTCCGGAAAAATGGAGAACCCACCATAGCAGCGGTATGGACTGGAACGGGTTCGACCTCGGGAGCAAGACCTCGGAAACCGTGATTGCCGTAACAGCCATCGTCTTTGTATTCGGACTGCCGCTACTCATCATATTCGTAGTATTCTTCTTCCGCTATAAAAACCGGAAAGCCAAGTACCGCCTGGCGGAACAGGCCCTGGCCAGCGGACAGCAACTGCCTGAAAACTTCTTCAAAGAAGCCGCAGCAACGGATATCCGCAGCAAAGGCATCAACAACATATTCGTCGGCATCGGCCTGTTCATCTTCCTTTGGGCCATTACCGGAGAATTCGGTCTCGGATGTATCGGCTTGCTCGTCATGTTCACCGGCTTCGGACAATTGGTGATTTTCTACAGCCAACAGAAGAAGAACGAAGAAAAATGAGTCAGATGGGTGACATATCGTTAGTCGCACAGGTCGTGGTGTTTCACAACACCAGGGCCTTCGACCAGTTGGTAAAGAAGTACCAGTCGCCCGTGCGGCGGTTCTTCCTGCACCAGACCTGCGGCGACAGCGAGTTGAGTGACGACCTGGCACAAGATACGTTTATCAAGGCCTATACAAACATCGCTTCGTTCAAGAATCTGTCCAGCTTCTCAACCTGGCTCTACCGTATTGCCTATAACGTTTTTTATGATTATATTCGCAGCCGGAAAGAAACGGACGATTTGGATACGTACCGAGTGGACGCTCAATGCAGCACACTGCAGCAGGACGTGGGACAGCACATGGACATTTACCGTGCCCTGGCCACACTGAAGGAAATGGAACGCACCTGCATCACGCTCTTCTACATGGAAGACCAAAGCATCGAAAAGATTGCAGGTATCACCGGATGTCCGGCGGGAACGGTAAAAAGCCACCTCTCGCGGGCGAAAGACAAAATGGCTTCCTACTTAAAACAAAATGGTTATGATGGAAAATGATGATAAACTCCTGACTTCATTCTTTGCCGAACACCGGCAGGAAATAGCCGATAACGGGTTCAGCCGCCGCGTACTGCGACATCTGCCCGACCGTAGCCGCCACTTGGCGCAGATATGGACAGCATTCTGCTTTACTCTGGCCCTCGTACTGTTCGTCTCCCTCGACGGAGTGCAGCTGATACTGGACACCTTGCGCGAAACCTTCGATACTGCCATCCGGAGCGGAGCTTCGGAGCTTGACCCCAAGTCGTTAATCATTGCCGGAGTGGTATTGCTCTATTTCGGTTACCGCAAGATTTCATCTATGGCATAGTTGTTTTTCAATGATAAATCGTATCTTTGTCCCCTCATAAAACTAACTAAGAGGAGAAAGTTTTGAGAAAGATTCTATTCATCATATTATTCGTTTTTTCTATTGGGAATGCCGGGGCGCAAGCAACAAGCGATTCCATCGTCATGAATTACTTGAAGGAAATGGGCGCCCCCGTCACTTATAACAATGAAGTGAAATTGCTGATGACCGGCCATGACAAGTTCGTCGATCTCTTCGAGAATATCCGCCATGCCCGGCATCATATCCATTTGGAATACTTCAACTTCCGCAACGACTCCATAGCCAATGCCTTGTTCAGTCTTCTGGCAGAGAAAGTCAAGGAGGGAGTTGAAGTCCGCGCCATGTTCGATGCCTTCGGCAACTGGTCCAACAACCAACCATTGAAAGAACGCCATCTGAAATCCATCCGCGCCCAAGGCATCGAAATCGTTAAGTTCGATCCTATCACTTTTCCCTGGGTGAATCATGCCATACACCGCGACCATCGGAAAATAGTAGTGATTGACGGAAAGATCGGTTATACCGGTGGCATGAACATCGCCGACTACTACATCAACGGATTGCCTAAAATCGGTAAATGGCACGATATGCACATACATCTTGAAGGAGATGCTGTGCGCTATCTGCAAGGCATCTTCCTGACCATGTGGAACCGGGAGACGGGAGAACACGTTGGAGGTCCAGCCTATTTTCCGGACATTCCGCAACTGCCCGACAGTATTGCCGAAGAAATAGCCATCGTGGACCGCACGCCACGCGAAACACCACGCTCCATCAGCCATGCCTATGCAGCTTCCATACAAGCCGCACAGAAGAATATCCGAATCGTGAATCCCTATTTCGTTCCGACCAAATCAATCCGCAAGGCAATCAAGAACGCACTGAAAAAAGGTACTGAAGTGGAAATCATGATACCTGCCGTGTCAGACATAGCCTTTACACCGGATGCCTCATTCTATATAGCACATAAGCTGATGAAGAAAGGAGCCAAGATATATCTCTTCAACGGCGGCTTCCACCATTCCAAGATAATGATGGTAGACAGCACTTTCTGCACAGTAGGTACCGCCAATCTCAACAGCCGCAGCCTGCGCTACGACTACGAGACAAACGCTTTCATCTTCGACCCCAAGACCACCAATGAACTGAATGCCATGTTCGAACGAGACATGCAAAACAGTACGCTGCTCACTCCTGAAGTCTGGAAAAAGCGTTCCGGATGGAAGAAATTCGTAGGCTGGGTGGGAAACTTGATGACCCCCTTCCTCTAAGTTTTTAATTTTTAATTATTAATCTTTAATTAATTCCCCTACCTTTGCGTTCGGATAAAAACAGAGCATTACATCATGAAACAATATTTAGACCTGCTGAACCGCGTACTGACCGAAGGCGTAGAGAAAAGCGACCGTACGGGTACCGGCACCATCAGCGTATTCGGCCACCAAATGCGTTTCAACATGGATGAAGGCTTCCCCTGCCTTACTACCAAGAAGCTGCATCTTAAATCAATCATATACGAACTGCTATGGTTCCTCCAGGGAGACACCAATGTGAAATATCTCCAGGACAACGGTGTACGTATCTGGAACGAATGGGCAGACGAAAACGGCGACCTAGGACATATCTACGGATATCAATGGCGCTCCTGGCCAAACTATAAAGGCGGATCCATCGACCAGATCAGCGAAGCTGTAGAAACCATCAAGCACAATCCCGACTCACGCCGGATTATAGTCAGCGCATGGAATGTAGGCGATTTGGACAACATGAACCTCCCTCCCTGCCACGCTTTCTTCCAGTTCTATGTCGCCAACGGACGGCTGAGCCTGCAACTGTACCAGCGTAGTGCGGACATTTTTTTAGGAGTGCCCTTCAACATCGCTTCCTATGCCCTGCTCCTGCAGATGATGGCGCAAGTCACCGGACTGAAAGCCGGGGATTTCATCCATACCTTAGGAGACGCCCACATCTATCTGAACCATTTGGAGCAGGTAAAGCTCCAACTATCTCGTGAACCGCGGGATCTGCCGCAGATGAGGATCAATCCGGATGTGAAAAGCATCTTCGACTTCAAGTTCGAGGATTTCGAGCTGATCAACTATAACCCGCATCCGCATATTGCAGGGAAAGTGTCAGTATAAATCTTATAATAAAAAGATAGAAAGAGAACCTAAAATCCGCAACTATCATCCAATACACGATTAAGGGTAGATTTATGAGTCGTTAGTAGCAGCTTTCAGTAAAAAGCAACAGCACAACATCAATATGTAGCCACCATCCCCTTACCCCACGATGCGACTTGAGGTAATACGCAGATTCAAACCGGAAAGAAAGGATTCTTATCCGAATTCTGTTTTGAAGGGTTTTGCATAAGCTCGGTTCTCTGTGTAGATATTCAGCACGTATTGCCTTGCAGTCATGATCCACTTGGCAGGTACGGAGATGAATCTGAAGACAAAAGCCTTTATGCGACTCGTTTTCTTGAGCCCAAAAGCCTTGGTGTCAAGCCTGCTCATGATGGTCTTGTAGAAATTGTGTATCAATGCAGTAAGCAGAAGAAAGACAGTATTCTCCGCCATGAATGACTTGGGGAGCCTGCTCCAACCGAATCCGTTGTTCATGTCGTCAAAGATACGTTCCTTGCCGCCACGCAGATTGTAGAATTCAACAATGTCCCTTGTCGATGACTTGTAATCGTTGGTCAGAATACAACGGTAAGTGTATTCGCCTTCCCACAGGTCAAGGTCGCCACTGTTGCGTCTTTGTCTCTGGATGACAAGACGATAGCACTTGCCTTCCCATTTCTCAACGAGAATGGAATTGAGTTCGAACTGGATGCCGTTAATCTCCTCCGTCTTCCATCCTCTCAGAGCAAAGATGTCATTGTAGAGCGAACTGCATCGGTTGGCACGGATGTAGAAATGTTTGCAATGCTTCTCTATCTCACTGACGATTTCCTTCGAGCAGGAACCGCAGTCTGCCCTGAAGCGATTTACACGGATGTTCTGGGATTCCAGAAGAGCGAAGAATCTCTTATGGGTGTCTGCCTGATGAAAACGCACATTCGTGTTACCATCGCTGTTCTCGATATAGACTATCTTGTCACCGATAACATATACGCCAGGCCTGTAGCCGAGGAACTTTTTGTAGGTCGGTTTTGCATCATACTTCTCCGTTTCAAGGAACTGATGGTCAAAGTCAACATCGTATTCCTCAATTTCCTTCAACTCGCCTGTAGAAACCAAAGCGTTTATAAGCAATGTGTTGAGTTTGTCTGCAGTATTGAAATCATAGGTCTTGCCTTGGTCGGAAGTATAGGAGATGTTTTCCTGTGTCAGTTCCTTGATGGCTCTGAGGATGGTATCAGAGCTGCATGTACGAAGGGTAGGATGATACGAGAGATGGCGCATCAGTTGTGACGTTACATCTTCCACGCATGAGCCGCCACAGAAATAAACGCTCATCAGCGAACGGACTATCTCGCTGAACTGATATCCGAAGATACTGCTGCATCTCTGACCCAGTGTTGAGTCGATAACGGGTGAAAGCATGGAGTCAAATTTCTCCATGATTGAAAAAATTCCTCCAAAAGGTGTGAGTTTTTCGAATTTTATTTGTACCTTTGCAGCGCCTTGTTACGATTTTCGCTTGTTTTCTAATTGCAACACTAAGATAAGTGAAAAATCTGACACGGCAAAATCCTAGGCAACTTATTGTTGCTCAGGAACTTATAAATAAAGTTAAATTATAGTGTTGCGGAATTAAGGGAGAAAAGAATTTTACACACATATGATTAGTATTATCGCCGCAGTAGATAGAAAGAGAGGTATCGGCTATCAGAACCGATTGCTATTCTGGCTTCCCAATGATTTAAAGCGTTTCAAAGCCCTCACCACGGGAAATACCATCATCATGGGCCGAAAGACCTTTGAATCTCTCCCCAAAGGCGCGCTTCCCAACCGCCGCAACGTTGTTCTGTCCACTCAAAAAGATTTGCTCTGTCCCGGTGCAGAAGTTTTTCCCTCACTGGAAGAAGCACTGAACAGTTGCCAGCCCGACGAACACGTCTACATCATCGGCGGTGCAAGTGTTTATCGCCAGGCACTCCCCTTTGCGGATGCCCTCTGCCTGACCGAAGTGGATGCAGAAGCCACTCAGGTGGACGCCTACTTTCCCGAAGTCGCTCCGACTGTATGGCAAGAAAAAAGCAGGGAGTCTCATCCCGCAGATGAGAAGCATCCCTGCCCTTATGCATTCGTCGATTATATCCACCGGTAAAATTAATCTTCCTCTTCTTCTACCGTTATAGGCATCTGCCGCTTGATGGCTTCGTGGAAAGAAATCAAGGTTTCCGTACGCGCCAGTCCCAGCGGCTGCAACTTATCATGTATGATGCTCAGCAAATGATGGTTGTTGCGGGCATAAAGCTTTATGAACATATCATACTTGCCCGTTGTAAAATGGCATTCCACAATCTCGGGAATAGCTTCCAATGCTCTCGTTACAGCATCGAAGGAAGCAGGATCCTTTAGATAGATACCGATATAGGCGCATGTTTCATATCCTATCTTCTCCGGATCAATCACATATTCAGAACCTTTCAATATACCTAAGTTTGTCAGCTTTTGAATGCGCTGATGAATGGCTGCTCCCGATACATTACAAGCTCTGGCCACTTCAAGAAAAGGAATGCGTGCATTATCGGCTATAAGTTTTAAAATCTGTTCGTCTAAAGTATCCAATTGATGATGTCCCATTTCAAATTCTAATGATTAATAAATTACTATATCTCCCGCATATCTATACGGCAACATGCAAAGTTAGCTATTTTTTCGCCAATAAAAATACGGTTTATAACTTTTCTTGCAAAAAAAAGAATAATACCGCATATCAGGCATTTCAAAGTGCATATGCAAAATTCCATCTCGCACGACCGGAAAATTGCAGATGAGCTTTAAAGATATTATCTTTGTAGTAGCAATAATAATGAACCGTTATGAAAAAGTATTCCTTATTCCTATTATGCCTGATGGCAGCAATATCCTTGCATGCCCAAAGTTTTGCCGATTATTTTGCAGATAAAACCCTGCGTGTCGACTATATCTTTACCGGAAATGCAGCCAAACAAGAGATATGCCTGGACGGATTGTCTTGTCTCCCCTCTTGGGCAGGAAGGAAGCATCATTTATCTGAGTTGCCCCTGCAAGGAAACGGACAAATCATTATGCGAGATGCAGCCAATGGCAGCGTAATCTACAAAACATCCTTTTCTTCGCTCTTCCAGGAGTGGCTGGAAACGGATGAAGCCAAAGCGGTGACCAAAGGATTCGAAAACACCTTTCTCCTTCCCTATCCCCTCCGTCCTGCAGAAATAGAAATAACACTTCTCGACCCGCGTAGAAATGTACGGGCAAGCATGAAACATACGGTCAGTCCCGACGACATCCTGATACATCAGAAAGGTACTGCCCACATCACACCACATAAATATCTGCTGCAAAGCGGCAATACGGCCAAATGCATCGACGTAGCCATCCTTGCAGAAGGATATACTCCCGAAGAGATGCCGGTATTCTACGAAGACGCAGCCATTGCCTGCGAAAGTCTGTTTGCCCACGAACCCTTCCGGTCCATGAAAAAGCACTTCAACATTGTAGCAGTGGCCAGCCCCTCCGAAGACAGCGGAGTAAGCGTACCACGCCTCGGAGAATGGAAACGGACAGCATTCAGCTCTCATTTCAGCACATTCTATTCAGACCGGTATCTGACAACCTCCCGTGTCAAATCCATACACGATGCGCTGGCGGGAATACCGTATGAACACATCATCATCCTTGCCAATACGGAAGAATACGGAGGCGGTGGAATCTATAATTCCTATACCCTTACTACCGCCCACCATCCCATGTTCCGCCCCGTTGTGGTACATGAGTTCGGGCATAGCTTTGGCGGACTGGCCGATGAATACTTCTACGACAATGACGTGATGACAGATACCTATCCACTAGATGTGGAACCCTGGGAACAGAACATCAGCACAAGAATCGATTTCACTTCCAAATGGAAAGATATGCTTGCTCAAGGAACTCCCGTTCCTACTCCCTCTTCTGAAAGTGGAACATATCCCGTAGGCGTATATGAAGGAGCTGGCTATTCTGCCAAAGGCATCTACCGTCCGGCAGACAATTGCCGCATGCGCACCAATGAATACCCTACTTTCTGCCCGGTCTGCCAACGGGCCATCTGCCGCGTCATTGAATTTTATACTGAATAAAAACAAACTAAACTAAAAGAACTTATGATCAGACTTCAACGTATTACAACAGCTGACACAGACTTGTACAGCTACATGGAGAAATTAATGACTCAATCGTTCCCTTCAGAGGAGTACCGGGAACTGGAGGAATTGCGCAAGTATACAGATACCAAAACGCACTTCTATAACAATATCATCTTCCATAACAACACCCCGGTAGGTCTCATCACTTACTGGGATTTCGGACATTTTTACTATATAGAGCATTTTGCCATTGACCCCGCACAGCGTAACGGCGGATATGGAAAGAGCGTACTAAACCATTTATGCCAACTCTTAAAACATCCCATCGTCTTGGAAGTGGAAATACCCGAAGAAGAAATGGCTAAACGCCGCATTAACTTCTATCAACGGCAAGGATTCTCCTTATGGGAAAAGCCCTACCAACAACCACCCTATAAAACAGGCGACAACTACCTGCCTATGCTCATCATGGCCTATGGAGATATAGAATGTGGAAAGGATTTTGACTCTGTAAAGGAACACATCTACCGCGAAGTATATAATGTGAAATCTTAAAAACCCAATATACTTAAAACAATAAAGGTCGTTTCAACAAATGAAACGACCTTTATTATATCATTAAACTAACTTTTACTGACGCGGTTGCGCAGAATAGTTAATCTTCAAAGCATAAGCCTTACGAAGCGCTTCTTTGATATCTGTTACGATACCCATTTTCGTATCTTGGTCAACTTTCAAAGACACTGTCATCTGCGGCTGATCTTCTTCCTTCATACTGGCACGTTCACCAATAATGTAATCTTGAATTTCAGCAACTTCAGCATAGCTGTCGTTCAACTGGATACGGCTCTCATTACCTAACTTCTTACGAAATTCGGCAGTAGGTTTTCCTACATAGATAAACGTAACCAAAGACTTCTTTTCAAGTTTCTCCAATTCTGTAGCTTGCGGAACCTTAAACTCAACCTTCAATGTTACCTCACGCATCGTTGTTACAATCATGAAGAAGAACAACAAGGTGAAGATAAGGTCAGGCAGAGAAGAAGTGTTCAACGCCGGCATTCCACGTTTACCAGTCTTATTAAATTTTCCCATTACTTCTTTTCTCCGTACTTTTTAGGTTCTGCCTCAGAAATCTTCTGAGAATAAATTTCACGAATTGCATCTTGTTGTTCTTGATCCAACTCCATATAATTCTTCTGCCACTTTTCCTGAGCCAATTCATCACGCAACTCGTTATAAGCTGCTACCAACTCATTCTGTACAGACATATATGCTTTGTATGAAGAACCACGGTCACAACGCAAAGAAATCACATGGCCTTCCGTCACTTGTACTGTACCGAAGAAAGGAACATTCTTAGAAATCTTTTCCGGTTTTGTATCTTCGTTATACGGATTGGCAATAAATTCTTTTGCTTTTGCACGCAATTGGTCAACAGTAATATAATCATTCCCGCACATTAACTGGTCCTGCATGTTCAAGAAGACTTGCAATACGTTGCGTTCCTTCTTCTTTGCATCGTCCAACTTCTGGTCCTTTTCCGGTGGAGGCGGCAAACGTCTTGCCAAACCACGGTCGGTATCCATAGATGTTGTAATCAAGAAGAAAATCAGCAACAAGAAAGCGATGTCCGCAGTAGAACTTGAGTTAATTTCAGGAACTTCTCTTTTCTTTTTAGCCATTGTAATTATATCTTTAAATTGAGTTACCTCAATTGATTATGATAATTTTTTCTTAATGCTACTAAAAATGATTGCCAAGACTGTACCAGCAAACAAGATATAGATAGAATAAAGGAACATGTCAGTAAGCTTCAACCAGAAAGGTACGTTCTCAGTTCCGCTATAACCCGGAATAACAAGTGGTTCTTCACTACCCATAGTCCAAGAAATAACAACAACTGCAACCAATATAACCAAACCAATCAAAGATTTCAACGCTGCTCCCGGATTGTCTTTCAGTGCAGCTCCAAATTGGAACAAAACACCAACCACGGTAGCAATAATAGCTACAAAGAACAGAATGTACATCAAATAAATCAATGCGTCTGTATGAGCCGGTTGCCACATTTCTGCGTCAACGCTTGCCAACACTGCATCGCCCTGAGCATCTCCACCGAAGAAGAACATGCCCAACACTACCAAGATGATAGCGAACATGACATACAGTGCATAGTATGATACTTTATATGATAACTTAGCCATCTTAATTATTTTTTGTATTTCAAGTCATATTTGATAACCATATCCAACAGAGAGATAGAAGAATCTTCCATTTCGCTGGTCAAAGCTTCAATCTTAGCCAGGATGTAGTTATAGAATACCTGCAGAATCAAGGCAACGATCAAACCGAAGATAGTTGTAATCAAGGCAACCTTCATACCACCTGCTACAACCGTCGGAGAGATATCACCTACCTGCTGGATCTTATCAAATGCCTGCACCATACCGATTACAGTACCCAAGAATCCCAAAGACGGAGCCATAGCGATGAACAGTGTAATCCAAGAGCAACCTTTTTCCAGGTAACCAGCTTGTACACCACCGTAAGAAACTACTGACTTTTCTACTACGTCGATACCTTGGTCAATTCTCATCAGACCTTGATAGTAGATAGAAGCGATAGGACCTCTAGTGTTACGTGCGATGTCTTTAGCAGCTTCAACGTCACCTTTTTCCAAAGCAGCTTCAATAGCAGCCAAGAACTTCTTTGTGTTGATTTCAGCCAAGCTCAAATAAATGATACGTTCAATACAGAATGCAAGACCGATAACCAATGCGATAGCTACCAAACTCATGAAAGATGCAGTACCTTCAATAAACTTAGTTTTGAGTTCTTTGTGGATACCACCTTCTGCAGCTTCCATTGCGGCAGGAGCAGCAGCGTCAGCAGCAGGTGCTACAGCTGCTTGTTCAGTTTGTTCAGCTGCAGGAGCATCTTGAGCCTGAGCAAGTTGAGTTGAGCCAAATGTTAAGACTCCCATCACAGCAACAATTGCAAATAACTTTTTCATTGTGTGTCTAATTTTTAAGATTAATTAATTAATTTATTTATTATAATTTGTTGTTTTATCTCCATTTTATCACACTGCGGAGAGACGGGGATTCGAACCCCGGATACCCTTTAGGGGTATACACGCTTTCCAGGCGTGCCTCTTCAACCACTCGAGCATCTCTCCAATAGACGCCTTTTCTGAAATCGGGTGCAAATTACAAAAAAAATGCGAACCACCAGCGTTTTCAGCTACAAATGTATTCTTTTTTTTGTTGTTCTGCCTCATTCTCCCCGTTTTATATTAAATAAAATCTCAAAATTAATAAACTTTAAAATCTTAAAGAGCTTATTTGAGCATTCCGAACACTTTTAAAGCGTTATCAGAAGTAACCTGGGCCACCTTTTCAGGAGAGTTCCCATAGATTCCGGCCACCTTTACCAAAGTATCCTTAACATATGCGCTTTCGTTCCTCTTGCCTCGATTGGGAACCGGAGTCAGATAAGGGGAATCGGTTTCCAGCACGATGCGTTCCAAAGGAATATTCTTCAAGACTTCGGGCAAAGTTGATTTCTTGAAAGTCACCACACCATTTATTCCTATCATGAAATCCGCAAATTCCATAATCCTGCAGGCCTCTTCCGAGGTTCCCGTAAAACTATGGAAAATTCCTTTCAAAGGAGTCTGCTGATAGGGTTTCAACACATTATATATATGGTCGAACGCTTCCCTACAATGCAGCACTACCGGCAAACCGTATTCCAAAGCCCACTCAATCTGCTTGTCCAACACCCTTTGCTGCTCTCTAAGAAAAGTCTTATCCCAATACAAGTCCATACCAATCTCGCCAACCGCAACAAATTCATTCGGTGAAGCCAGCTCCCGGGCCACTATTTCCAACTCCTTTTCATAATCCGCACCCACAGAGGTAGGGTGCAATCCAATCATCGGATAGCAATACCCTTTATATTCACGGCACACCCGAAGCATAGGTCCTATGGTGGTACTATCGATATTGGGCATAAAAATATGCGTGACTCCTGCCTCACGGGCACGAGCCATCACTTGAGGCAAATCCTCTGCAAACTCTTCTAAAAAAAGATGGGAATGTGAATCAATCAATCTCATTCTTCAACTTACTCTTTGCGTTTCTCACCGGTACGGTAATAATAGATTATTCCATAATCACGGCATAAATCCAAACGTTTCTCATTGGGAGTGACCTCCTCGAATTTCTTTTCAACCTGGTTCCATATATCCAAAATCAAACCATCCGCCTCTGCACGCATCGAGGCCAAGGTGTCCAAACTGCGGGCTGTCAAAGATTGAAGATTCTTTTGCTTCTCATAACTATCCATGAAAATATCATAATGCACCCTCACTTTTGCAATCGTAGGGTTATAAATGGGAATTCCTCCCTGGGATATACGTTTGTTTTCCCCATCCACGATTTTACGCCCCCACTCTGCCAAGGCAGGCTCTGTCGATAAATCAGGCACATTATTGTTGCTTGTGTCCAAACCGTAATATTCCTTATGAGCAATACGCACTTCAGAACGGATGACAGCTAAATTCAACACCTGGATAAAATGAGAAATATACAGACGGGCAGTCTTTACATTAGCCTGATGCTTACGTCCCGCCCGAGCCTGCCGCTCAAAACAGTCGGCATAATAAGCTTGCGCAGCTTCAAACTTTGTAAGAAAATTCCGCGCATCAGTCAACGCCTTCAAAGATACGGCCAAATCATACACATTACATATATCACCCTTGACGACCACTGCTTTCAGCGCCCGTATTCTCGCTTGATCTGTATTAGGCAATCTTCTATAAGGCATTTTCTCCCGGATTTAAAGTTATACTTCCCGATGCATCAGGTTAGCCATCAGGTTCTTCAATTCCTCTTTCTTTTCATCTGCCACCTTCACCGCCAACAGACTTTCCATTGCGCGTTCACAATACTCTTCCATCTTTTTCTCACACAGTTCCTTGACGCCAATCCGGTTATACAGTTCCGTCACCGCAGCAACTTTCTCCTCCGGGTTGAATGCAACAGCATCCACCCAAGCATTCAAGCGGGTCAACTGCTCCTCATCCGCATGTTCAAAAGCCTTTATCAGCATGTAGGTCTTTTTATTGCACAGAATATCACCTCCAATATTCTTTCCAAAGACGGCAGCATCGCCATAAACATCCAGGAAATCATCTTTCAACTGAAAAGCGACACCCAAGTTCATGCCAAAATCATACAACTGCTCCGCATCTTCAGAAGAAGCCCCTCCCAAAAGAGCGCCAATCTTCAAGCTTGCAGCCAACAATACCGAAGTTTTCAGACGAATCATTTCCAGATACTCCTCTGCCTTCACATCCTTCCGATGTTCAAACTCCATATCCAGCTGCTGTCCTTCACAGATTTCCAGTGCAGTCAGGCTAAATATATCCATCACCTCTTTCAGGTGTTCAACCGGACATTGAGCCATAAACTGATAAGCTAATACAAGCATTGCATCCCCCGAAAGGATGGCAGCATTGTCATCCCAAACTTTATGTACCGTCTCCTTACCACGGCGACGGTCTGCACGGTCCATCAAGTCGTCATGCAAAAGAGTATAATTATGATACACTTCAATCCCCGTTGCAGGGTTAAAAATACGGGTAATATCCTCCTGATACAGATTGTAGGCCATCAACATCAATACCGGACGGATTCTTTTTCCGCCCATGGACAACACATAGGTAACGGGAGCATATAAACCTTGAGGAGTACGGGTAAACTGCAATTCTGCAATATGAGAATTTATTCTTTCTAAAAGCTCGGAAGCTGTAAACATGGCATTTTCAGAATTTAGGGAATAGCGGATAATGAAAAGAGGCTGCATTCCGGCAGCCTCTCCCACTTATAGATATTTTATTACTGCAATCTAAACATTACAGGCACGGTATACTTAACACGAACGGGTTTACCACGCTGCATACCGGGTTTCCACTTCGGCATGCCCATAATCACGCGGACAGCTTCTTTGTCCAAATACGGGTCAACGCCTCTCAGAACTTTAGCATCTACGATACTACCGTCCTTATTAACCACGAACTGTACAGTTACACGGCCTTGAGTTCCGTTTTCCTGTGCAATAGTAGGATATTTAATATTCTTGCTCAAATACTGCATCAAACCAGCCATACCACCATTCGGGAACTCAGGCATCTGTTCTACCACCTCGAAAATAGTCTGTTCTTCCGGTTCTTCCTCTTCCACTGCTACGGGAACATATTTGATTTCCACTGCCTGGTTCAATTCTTCAGAAGATACAATGGCCGTTTCTTCCACGTCAGCATCGTCTTCAACGATAGTCAACGTCTCTGCAATTGAAGGGGCTTCGGGAGGCGGAGGAGTAACCTGCTCCGGCTGTTCTGTAATAGGGATGATTTCCTCTTCAAAAAATACGTCGGTAATAGCCTGGCTCGTGTCAATCTTGATGTCACGCTTTGTCCACTCGAACGCAACAAACATGAAAGCGAGCACGATTACATAACCGACAAGCAGCCAAGTCGACTTCTTACTCTCCAGGTCTGCCTTAGGTGATTTCTTAATTTCCATAATTTATAATATAATTTTAGTGTTTCTCATTTGGGGCAAATATAGCACTTTTCCCAAGAATGTTCACGCTCTGCTGTTTTTTTTTACACAATAGGCGCTCCATTTTCATTTTTTTAATCCTTCAAAAACCTCCATGTGCTTTTGTGCCACAAATGTAACGAGATATTTTAAAAATACCGTATCTTTGGCAAGAATTTTAAATGAAATATTGAAATTTTCTGTTTTGCAGGTGTTATACCTATATAACTATAGCATAAAAGTCATGAAAAAGATAACAATAGCAATCGACGGTTTTTCCTCTTGCGGGAAAAGCACTATGGCCAAAGACCTCGCCCGCGAAATCGGTTACATATATATAGATAGTGGTGCCATGTATCGGGCAGTAACATTATATAGTATAGAGAATGGTATTTTCCAGGGTGACCGCATAGATGCCGAAAAACTGAAAAGTCTAATAAAGGATATACATATTTCTTTCCGCCTGAACCCCGAAACCGGACGCCCAGATACCTACCTGAACGGAGTAAATGTAGAAAACAAAATCCGTACCATGGAAGTATCTTCACGTGTCAGCCCCATTGCAACATTGGATTTCGTACGCGAAGCTATGGTAGCACAGCAACAAGAGATGGGCAAGGCCAAGGGTATCGTTATGGATGGGCGCGACATCGGCACTACCGTTTTTCCGGATGCCGAGCTGAAAATTTTTGTAACCGCCACCCCCGAGATACGGGCACAACGCCGCTATGACGAACTAAAGGCCAAAGGGGAAGAAGCCAGCTTTGACGAAATTCTGGAAAATGTGAAACAACGGGACTATATTGACCAAAACCGGGATGTAAGTCCGCTGCGCAAAGCTTCTGACGCTTTATTGTTGGACAACAGCCACCTGAGCATTTCCCAACAAAAGGAATGGCTGGCGGAACAATTCGAACGGGTTATAAAGGAGAAGAACTGAACCGGATATGGCAAAAGTAGAAATAGACGAAGGCTCCGGCTTCTGTTTCGGAGTTGTCACCGCAATAAACAAGGCAGAAGAGGAACTGGCGAAAGGAGGAACCCTCTATTGTCTGGGAGACATCGTGCACAACAGCCGTGAAGTGGAACGCCTGAAGGCAATGGGGCTGATTACCATCAACCATGAGGAATTCAACCACCTCCACAACGCCAAAGTGCTGCTGCGTGCTCATGGAGAGCCCCCTGAAACTTATGACATTGCCCGCCGCAACAATATAGAAATCATTGACGCAACCTGCCCGGTCGTACTCCGCCTGCAAAAGAAGATTAAGCAAGAGTACGTCCAGGAAGACAACCGCGACAAGCAAATTGTCATCTATGGCAAAAATGGACACGCCGAAGTACTGGGTCTGGTAGGACAAACCACCGGAAAGGCCATCGTCATCGAAAAGCAGGAAGAGGCAAGAAAACTGGATTTCAGCAAAGACATCCGTCTCTACTCCCAGACCACAAAGTCTCTGGACGGATTTCAAAACATTGTGAAATACATAGAGGGACATATCTCACCGAAAGTCACTTTCGAGTCCTATGACACTATCTGCCGACAAGTGGCAAACCGGATACCTAATATCCGGAAATTTGCAGCTTCCCATGATTTAATATTCTTTGTCAGCGGCAAAAAAAGCTCTAACGGCAAGATGCTGTTCAGTGAGTGTAAAAAAGTCAATGCCAATTCACATTTGATAGACAGTGCCGAAGAAATAGATAGTTCTCTGTTAGCCGGTGCCAATTCCATCGGTGTCTGCGGAGCCACTTCCACCCCCAAATGGCTGATGGAAGAAATTTCAGAAGCCATAAAGTCAAAACTTAAATAACAGTTTGTCATCCTTTTGGAACAGCAAATTAACGTAATTTATTAGTCACCGCCTCAGCTTTTTACTATCTTTGCGGCATGAAAAAATAGTCCAAATCTATTTTTCATCATGATTATTAATACTAAACAAAAAGATTGTTATGGGAACAGTTAAGTGCATTGGTATCTTGACATCAGGAGGTGATGCTCCGGGAATGAACGCAGCCATACGTGCCGTGACACGTTCGGCTATTTACAACGGACTTTCAGTTAAAGGTATATATAGAGGTTACAAAGGTCTGGTAACCGGCGAAATCAAAGAATTCAAAAGCCAAAATGTCAGCAACATCATCCAGCTGGGTGGTACAATCCTGAAGACAGCCCGCTGCAAAGAGTTCACGACTCCCGAGGGCCGCCAGATTGCTTACGACAACATGAAGAAAGAAGGCATTGACGCCTTAGTGATTATCGGAGGCGACGGTTCGCTGACCGGTGCTCGTATCTTTGCACAAGAGTTTGACGTGCCTTGTATCGGTCTGCCGGGAACTATCGACAATGACCTTTATGGAACAGATACCACTATCGGCTACGACACCGCGCTGAACACGATCCTGGATGCTGTGGACAAAATCCGTGATACAGCCACTTCCCATGAGCGCTTGTTTTTCGTAGAAGTCATGGGACGCGATGCCGGTTTCCTCGCTCTGAACGGCGCCATCGCCTCCGGAGCAGAAGCAGCCATTATCCCGGAATTCAGTACGGAAGTGGACCAACTGGAAGAATTCATCAAGAACGGTTTCCGGAAATCCAAGAACAGCAGTATCGTACTGGTAGCCGAGAGTGAACTGACCGGCGGTGCAATGCACTATGCAGAGCGTGTAAAGAACGAATACCCCCAATATGACGTACGCGTAACCATCCTCGGTCACTTGCAACGCGGTGGTAGCCCTACGGCACACGACCGTATCCTTGCCAGCCGTCTGGGCGCAGCCGCCATCGACGCCATCATGGAAGGACAGCGCAATGTCATGATAGGCATTGACCACGATGAAGTGGTATACGTTCCCTTCACGAAGGCCATCAAGAATGACAAACCCATCAAGAAAGACCTTGTAAATGTATTGAGAGAACTGTCTATCTAATGACAGACTGTTCAGATACCCCATAAACAGAGAAGGCGACATATGCGCCTTCTCTGTTTTTTACAACCATTTTTTCACTATACTTTCCGTCCTCTCCCACAGTTCTTCCATCTGTACATGCCGGGTGTACTTCTCCGAAAGAGACTTGGGACGGCAACTGGCATTCAATGTCCCCGTACGTTTACCGGCATCCTCATCCAGCAATAAGCCGACAGCCGTTGCAGCTCCCTTACGGGGAGTACGGATAAAAGGCCTGAAAAGTATATCTGTCAGCGGGTCAAACCACATATGCATGGTGATGATATTGGTAGACACAATCCCCGGGTCAGCCGCATTCACAACAATACCTTTGTGTTTGACGCGACTGGCCAAGTCGATGGTGAACAGAGTCAATGCCAGCTTCGTGTTGCTATATATAGGAATGCGCCAAAAGCCACCCTTCCTTCCCCGGAGGAAAAAATCCGGAAAGTCAAGATGACCGATGGCATACGTACAAGATACCATATTCACAATACGGCTCCCCTCTCCCATCAATGGCAGCAGCTTGCGGGTCAGCAGGTAAGGCCCTACATAATTGACACTCACCGTCCGTTCCAGTCCGTCTTCGGTAATGCGGCGTTCCGTTTCCATGGTTCCGGCATTGTTCATCAGCAACGCCAACGGCTCTCCCCGCTTCAACAGATGCTCTGCAAATGCGGCCACTGAAGCCAGAGATGCCAAATCAATGGGAGCAGTCTCAATACGCGGATTACCGGTTTCACGCATCAGTAGTTGCCGCTTGGGTTCGGCAGCTTGGGGGGCACGGCATGCCATGATGACCTGATAGCCGGCAGTTGCCACTGCGCGGGTAATTTCCATGCCCATGCCACCGTCTGCCCCGGTTATAACAGCTAAATTCACTTTAATAATTAAAAATTGAAAATTAAAAACTAAAAATCAGCCTTTCGCTTCGATTTTCTCTATCTCCTTTTTCAGACAAAGTGGAAGCTCCTCCTTCAAATGCTGATGGCATGCCATCTCGATGGAATACATCCGGGCAATGCAATAATTACTATGCCGGCAGTTGCAACGTGCATTCTCTTCGGCACGCATGCGGTTGACGAACCCCGGCTCATTGAGCAGAGCACGTGCCATTTGCACAGCCTCGAAACCGTCATCCAGCACCTCATCTATCTTGTCCCTGGAAACCAGGCCACCCACATAAACCAACGGTATCTTCAAGGCGGCACGGAATTTCAAGGCATCTTCCAGGAAATAGGCTTCCTTAAACGGTACGCTCGGTATCATCCATTTGCCTACCATGCGTACACCGTATTTCAACCACCAGCAGGTCATGTAATGCGTCATGCTGCGGATAGGCATTTCGCCCCGCATGACATACATCGGCGCCTTACTGACGAACCCACCGCTCAAGACCAGCGCATGTGCTCCCGACTGCTCCAGCCTGCGCGCCACCTGCATCGTCTCGTCCAGCTCCATCCCTCCACGGAAACCGTCGCGCATGTTCATCTTCACCAGCACAGCCATATCACTGCCGGCAGCCTTCATCACTTCTTCCATCACCATATCCATAAACCGCATACGGTTCTGCAACGAGCCCCCGAATTCGTCTTTCCGATGATTGGTGGACGGGGACAAGAACTGGCTGATGAGATAACCATGCCCTGCATGAATCTCTACAGAATCAAATCCGGCCTCCCGTGCCAGATTCACCGAGCGTCCGTATGCACGCGCCATCTCCGGCAGCTCATCGGCACGAAGTCCGCGCACAAAGGTAGGAGAATAAAGATTGAATCCGGAAGATGCGCCGACGGGCATACAACCGCAAATACTTTTATGGGACATGTTGCCACAGTGTCCCAACTGGATGCCTGCCGCAGCCCCTTCCGCATGTATGGCATCAGTCAGCCTACGGAGTCCGGGGATAATCTCGGGACGCATCCACAACTGGCGGTCAAAAGACAGGCCGCTCTGAGTAACTGCCGCATAAGCAACAGTAGTCATACCTATACCTCCCGCCGCTACCGACCGATGATAGTCGAGCAACATGTCCGACGGAGCGTTTCCGGGACACATGCTCTCGAAAGCAGCCGAACGGATGGTACGGTTACGCAAGGTCAACGGTCCGAAAGTGACGGGTGTGAATAACTTGGATTCCATCGTTATGAGTTATGAGTTATGAATTATAAGTTATGAATTATTCATTTTCCATTTTCAACTTTCCATTTTCCATTAATAAAGAAATGGAATGATGCGTTTGCGCTTTCCTACCGCCTCATCGCCAAACTCCTCCCGATAACGGCGGTGAATGGCATCGGCACGGGGAACAAGGTTGGCAAACGTCCACCAGACGAACACCCAAGCGGCAGGGGAAGCTGTGAGTATGGCAAACCCCGTCCATTCCACCAGCTCACCGAAATAATTGGCAGAAGTGACATATCGGTAAAGTCCTTTTCCGGGAAGGTAGTGCTTCGTATCACCCGGCTTGCGCAAATGGCGTATCACGTAGTCGGAATGCAAATTGACGAACATACCCGCAAAAAACAGAATGACTCCCAACAAGGCATGAGGTTTCAGCAAATAGGCCCAGCCATCGGCATACAAGCCTTCGGGAGCGAAATAGAACAAACCGCCCGCCTGCATCATCCCGTTCAAAAGGTTGAAGACGATACCCATCGCCATAATAGCTACCGGCATCCGGCTTTTACCTTTCAGCAGGAACGGAAAAATAAAGGCCCGCTGAAGATAGTGCAACTGAAACAGCAGGAAGAAGAAATATACCGGCACGGCAAATCCCGCTCCACTCTTCCCCCACAACCCAAACATGACGATGAATACCGGCGCTTCCATAAGCACCCACGCCAGTTTATTATTGATGGAGATTCCCCACGAGGCAGTACGGAACATGCCATAACCCGCTTTGACAAAATAGAGCGCAATAAAGACAACCAATGCCACAGCACTCATTACCCACAGAAATATCTGAAAAGTTTCCTGATTCATAGTTCTTTATTTATGCGAAGCAAAGATAAAGAAAACTCACAACAAACAAATCGTTTTCCCCGGATAATTGTTTTTTCATACAAAAACCAGTGTTTTTTACTGAGAAGATTAAGCAGTAGAGATACGAAAATCTAATCGTTCCATCATGGAGTAAATTTCATTCCACCATGGAGAAAAAATCGTTCCACCATGGTGGAACGATTTTTTCCCCGTGATGGAACGATTTAAAAGATACAAGTCTAATCCTTACCGTTTCTTAATGGGCACATAAGTCACCTCATCCAAAACATTCTTATAGGCAGGACGGATAATACGCTTACCTTCAAAGTTCAATTCTTCATTGCGATGTGCACACCAACCGACAATACGTGCCATAGCAAACAAAGGCGTGAAGATTTCCTGCGGCAGTCCAATCATCTCGTAGACAAAGCCCGAATAGAAATCCACATTACTCGAAACCGTCTTGCCATTATTCTTCACACGGCCAAACACATCAATGGCGCGCTCCTCGAGCAGTTCAAGGAAAGCGAACTCGCGTTCTTTCCCTTTTTCGCGGGCAAGGTCGCGGGCAAGCTCTTTCAGCAGAATGGCGCGCGGGTCGGAAATGGTATAGACGGCATGTCCGATACCATATATCAAGCCGGTCTTGTTATAGGCTTCCTTGTTGAGCATGCGGGTGAAGTAAGTATCAATCTCATCCACGTTCGTCCAGTCCTGAATGTTTTCCTGCAGATGGTGGAACATATCGGCAACCTGGATATTGGCACCTCCATGAAGCGGCCCTTTCAAGGAACCGATACCTGCCGCTATCGAAGAGTAAGTATCCGTCCCGGTAGAAGAAGTGACGCGTACGGTAAAAGTGGAGTTGTTACCACCACCGTGCTCGGCCTGAAGAACCAGCAGCAAGTCGAGCGTGCGGGCATCCAGCTCCGTGTAGTCCTTCTTCAGCATATAGAGGAAATTCTCGGCAATGGAAAGGTTTTCCTGCGGATGGCGGATATGCAGCGAACGGCCATGGGTGGCATGGCGAAGCATGTTATAGGCATACGCAATGATGGTCGGGAATTTCGAAATAAGCTCAATGCTCTGCCGCATCAGATTATCGCGGGAAGTGTCATCTGCATCAGGGTCAAAACGATACATCTCGAGCACGCTGCGCGCCAGGATGTTCATAATGTTGTTTCCTTCGAGTTCAATGATATTCATCTTGGTCTTCTGCTCCAGCGGCATGTTGTCGTTGATGAGTTCACGGAAAGAAGAGAGTTCTTCCTTGTCGGGCAGGCGACCGGAAAGCAACAAGTAGGCAATTTCCTCAAAACCGAAACGCTTCTCTTTGATGATGGCGTGTGCCAAGTCATCCACATCATAACCGCGGTAGAACAATTTGCCGGGAATAGGCTTCAGCCCTCCACCGGGGATGCGTTCATAGCCGACCACATTGCCTATTTTGGTCAACCCCACCAAGACTCCCGTGCCGTCCTCATTACGCAAACCGCGCTTCACATCAAACTTCCTGAACAGTTCATTCTCAATCCGGGTAGCTTCCTTCAAATCTTCGGAAAGCTTGTAAATCAGATACTCCTTCTTCATAATCGTTTCGTTTTATTCGTTATTCCCATTTTCTATTCTCCTTACAATCTCCCGGGTGAAAGCCGAAGTGGACAGCGAGACGCCACCCGGCATAAAACGGGCCAAGTCGGCAGTAGCACGGGCTTCTGTGAAACTTTGCTCCAAGGCGTTCTCTATAAGAGAGGCTGCTTCCTTCCAACCCAGATATTCAAGCATCATCACAGCGGAAAGGATGATGGAACAGGGATTCACAATGTCTTTCCCGGCAATGTTCGGAGCCGTCCCGTGAGTAGCCTCAAAAATGGCATGCCCCGTTTTATAGTTGATATTCGCACCCGGTGCAATGCCGATGCCGCCTACCATGGCAGCCAGTTGGTCGGACACATAATCGCCGTTCAGATTCAACGTGGCAATCACGGAATATTCTTCGGGGATAAGCAACGTGTTCTGCAAGAATGCATCGGCAATGCAGTCCTTGATGACCAGACGCCCTTCTGCCAGTTCTTTACCAAACTCACGTTCTGCCAGTTCGTACCCCCACTTCTTGAAGCCGCCTTCCGTAAATTTCATGATGTTTCCTTTGTGTACCAACGTCACGGAAGGCAGATGATGCTCAAGGGCGTATTGGCAGGCGGCACGCACCAAGCGCTCTGTTCCTTCTCTTGAAACGGGCTTCACGCCAAACGAGGAGGTTTCGGGAAAACGGACTTTTGTCACCCCCATGTCATCACGGAGAAAACGATAGAACTTTTCAGCCTCCGGAGTTCCGGCTTCCCATTCGATGCCTGCATAAATATCCTCGGTATTCTCACGGAATACGCACATATCCACCTTCTGTGGCTCTTTGAGTGGAGAAACAATGCCCTTATACCAACGTACCGGACGTTGGCAGACATACAAATCGAGCGTCTGACGCAAGGCTACGTTCAAGGAACGGATACCTCCACCGACGGGAGTTGTCAAAGGACCTTTGATGCCCACCTTATAGGTGCGGAAGGCTTCCATGGTTTCGTCCGGCAACCAGGAGCCGGTTTCGTGGAAAGCACGTTCTCCTGCCAGCACTTCTTTCCATTCAATGCCACGCCGGTCACCATAGGATTTCTTGACAGCGGCATTCACGACAGCCTGCATGGATGGGGTCACTTCTGCTCCCACTCCATCGCCGGTAATAAAAGGTACAGTAATTTTTTCCATATTCTATCTTGCATTAAGTGCAGAACCGGCCCGGAACCAGGCTATCTGCTGTTCGTTATACGTATGTTGTACTTCAAAACTTTCTTTACTCCCGTCCTCGTGATGAAGAACCACCTTCAACGTACGTCCCGAAGCAAAATCTTTCAACCCCATGACAGAAATCAGGTCGCGTTCCCGAATCTTGTCATAATCGGCCTTATCCGTAAAGGTCAGCGCCAACATGCCTTGTTTCTTTAAATTCGTCTCATGGATACGGGCAAAGCTTTTCGCCAAAATGGCGCGTACATTCAGGAAGCGTGGTTCCATGGCAGCATGCTCACGGCTGGAACCTTCACCATAATTCTCTTCGGCAACGACAATGGAAGGGATGCCTTCTGATTTATACAGCTTCGCAGTGCCTGACACTGTTCCATAGGTATTGGTGGAGCGGTTCCAAACCTTGTTCGTCTCTCCATTGAAAGCATTGACAGCCCCCATCAGCATATTGTCCGAAATATTCTCCAAATGTCCCCGGAAACGGAGCCATGGCCCCGCCATGGAAATGTGGTCGGTGGTACATTTCCCCTGCACTTTAATCAATAAAGGCATATTCAGCAAATCCATGCCATCCCAGGCAGGGAAGGGAGTCAGCAGTTGCAAGCGCTGTGAATGAGGATTGACCGTAATTTCCGTCTGTCCTTTACCTGGAGCAATGTATCCTTCCTTTCCTCCTATAAACCCATGTGCCGGCAGTTCTTCACCGACCGGTTCGGACAGTTTCACAATCTCTCCTTTGGCATTGACCAGCGTATCCCTCAACGGGTCGAAACAAAGGTCACCGGCAATGGTCAGCGCCATCGTTATCTCCGGGGAGGCGACGTAAGCAAAAGTGTTGGGATTTCCATCGGCACGTTTGGCAAAATTACGGTTAAAAGAGGTGACGATGGAATTTTTACGTTCGGGGTCATCAGTATGGCGCTTCCACTGGCCAATACAAGGTCCACAGGCATTCGCCATTATCGTTGCGCCAATATCTTCGAAAGCGGCAATCATGCCGTCGCGTTCAGCAGTGGCACGTATCTGCTCCGAACCGGGGTTGACAATCAGCGAGGAAGCAACCTTCAAATTCTTTTCCTTTACCTGCCGGGCAAGGGAGGCTGCGCGGCTCAAATCCTGATAGGACGAATTGGTGCACGACCCTATCAGGCCGACTTCCATCCGGCGGGGATAGTTATTGGTTATCACTACCTCGGCAAATTTCGATATCGGTGTTGCTGCATCCGGCGTAAAGGGCCCGTTGATATACGGTTCCAACAGCGAGAGGTCTATTTCAATGATGCGGTCGTAATATTTTTCCGAATTTGCCAGCACTTCGTCGTCGGCGCGAAGGTCGGCAGCTACGGAAGCAGCCATTTTTGCCACTTCTTCACGTCCGGTAGCCTTCAAATAAGTACCCATGCGCTCATCGTAAGGGAAAAGGGAGGTAGTCGCCCCCACCTCTGCCCCCATATTGCAGATGGTAGCCTTTCCAGTGGCAGACAATGAAGCGGTTCCCGGTCCAAAATATTCAATGATGGCATTGGTTCCCCCTTTTACAGTAAGAATACCCGCCAACTTCAGAATAACATCTTTGGGAGCTACCCAGCCACTCAATTTACCCTTCAAGTGTACGCCTATCAGACGCGGCATTTTCAATTCCCATTCCATGCCAGTCATCACATCCACCGCATCGGCACCACCCACACCAATGGCCACCATGCCCAAACCTCCGGCATTGGGCGTATGAGAGTCCGTGCCTACCATCATTCCACCCGGAAATGCGTAGTTCTCCAATACCACCTGGTGAATAATGCCTGCTCCCGGCTGCCAAAAACCTATGCCATAGCGGGAAGAAACATCACGGAGAAAATTATAGACCTCCTCGTTGGTCTTCGTAGCAGTCGCAACATCTTCTTTTGCACCTTTATATGCTTGAATCAAATGGTCACAGTGCACAGTGGAAGGCACGGCAACCTGCTCACGGCCTGCATTCATAAATTGCAATAAGGCCATTTGAGCCGTTGCATCCTGCATGGCCACACGGTCGGGACGGAAATTCACATAGTCTTCTCCCCGTCTGTAGTTCTTCACTTTATCCCCATCATACAAATGAGCATACAAAATTTTCTCTGCTAAAGTCATCGGACGCCGCAGTACGTTCCGTACGCGTTCTATCTTCTCCGAATAAGCGGCATAAAACGTTTTGAGCATCGTTAAATCATATACCATAACCACTATTTTTTAGTTTTTCATTATTGTAAAGATTACAAATTAATATCATAAACAAATAAAAAGGCTGAATAGTTTAACAAAATAAAGCATTTTTTCTGTCGGAAGCGAAGAATGATTACCTTTGCAACCATGAAGGAACAAGATTCAAATAGTCCTATTATTCACCTCCAGCAGCAACAACTTTTGCTGCGCATGGAATACGAATACGAAAAAGAGGAATTCAAACGCCAAACCGAAAACATGGGGGTTGCCCGGAAAGTGAAACGGGGACTTTGCTGGTATCCTGCCACTCCGGGACGAAGTTACTATAATTCACTGAATCAATTAGTAATAGAAATTACACACACAGAAAATACCGATATAGAACATAATTTTGAGTTCGGCCGTCCCGTATGTTTTTTCCGCCAGTCTGCCGATGGAAAAATAACCTATATGAACTTCACCGCTACCGTAAGCTATGCCGACGAGACACGGATGGTAGCGATAATGCCCGGAGCCGGTGCCGTTATGGAAGTGCAGGAAACGGACAACCTCGGCGTGCAACTTTATTTCGACGAAACATCCTATCGGACCATGTTCGAAGCCTTGGAAGATACGTTACGCTCCAAAGGCAACCGCCTGGCCGAATTGCGGGACATATTGCTGGGAACCTCGAAAGCCGGTTTCCGAGAGCTCTACCCCGTACGGTTTCCCTGGCTGAACTCCACGCAGGAGACAGCTGTAAACAAAGTGCTGTGTGCCCGCGACGTGGCCATTGTACATGGTCCTCCAGGAACCGGAAAAACGACCACCTTAGTGGAAGCCATCTACGAAACCCTGCATCGGGAACCGCAGGTACTAGTATGTGCCCAAAGCAATACCGCCGTCGACTGGATTTCGGAAAAACTTGTGGACCGTGGCGTCAATGTCCTGCGTATCGGCAATCCGACCCGTGTCAACGACAAGATGCTTTCCTTTACCTACGAGCGTCGTTTCGAGAACCATCCGCTTTATCCGGAACTGTGGAGCATCCGGAAAAATCTCCGTGAACTGGGCAGCCGTGCCCGCCGTGGCAGCTATGACGAACGCGAAGGAGTACGCAGCCGTATGAGCCGCCTGCGCGACCGCGCCACCGCATTGGAAATACAAATCAATGCAGAGCTTTTTGATGGGGCACACGTCATAGCCTCCACGCTGGTAAGCAGCAATCACCGGCTGCTGAACGGACGCCGTTTCGGCACCCTTTTCATTGATGAAGCAGCCCAGGCCTTAGAGGCTGCCTGCTGGATAGCTATCCGAAAAGCAGACCGCGTGGTATTGGCGGGTGACCACTGCCAACTTCCGCCCACCATAAAATGCCACGAAGCCGCCCGTGGAGGTCTGGAACGAACATTGATGGAGAAAGTGGTGTCCAACAAACCTGCCGTTGTCTCTTTGCTGAAAGTGCAATACCGCATGCACGAGGAAATCATGAAATTTCCTTCCCAATGGTTTTATAATGGCGAGTTGGAAGCCGCTCCCGAAGTGCGTTACCGGGGCATCCTGGACTGGGATACCCCCATCCACTGGATTGACACCTCCGAAATGGATTTCAAAGAAGAATTTGTGGGAGAGACTTTCGGACGCATTAATAAGGCGGAAGCGGACCTGCTCCTATCAGAACTGAAAATCTACATCAACCGTATCGGTGGCAGCCGCATTCTGGAAGAAAAAATAGACTTCGGCATCATCTCCCCTTACAAGGCACAAGTGCAATATCTCCGCAGCAAGATAAAGGCAGACGCTTCACTCAAGCCTTATCGCAGCTTGTTCACTGTAAATACGGTGGATGGCTTCCAAGGGCAAGAGCGCGATGTTATCTTCATCAGCCTTGTCCGTGCCAACGAAGAAGGACAGATAGGATTCCTGAATGATTTAAGGAGAATGAATGTAGCCATCACCCGGGCACGTATGAAGCTGGTGATATTGGGAGAGGCAGAGACGCTGAAACATCACGGTTTTTACCGGAAGCTATTGGAGTTTATTCAAAATATAGGGAATCAATAATAAAGAAATACCCCCTCCGGTAACACCGAAGAGGGTATTTCACCTATTTATATAAAGCTGATTAATTGTTTTCCGGACGAAGTTTACGAACTGTAACAGCTGTCTGCCACATTTCGCTTTCACGCAAGGCTTTCAATTCTGCATTCAGCTTCTCACGATAATCGGGTTTGGAGTTACTGTCGATAGAAATCTGGGCTTCGTTGCCCGACTTCACACTTGCATACAATTTCTGTACAACCGGCTTGATGGCATCATGGAACGGGGTCATCCAATCCAGCGCACCACGCTGTGCCGTAGTAGAACAGTTGGCATACATCCAGTCCATACCGTTCTTGGCAAACAATGGCATCAAAGATTGAGTCAACTCTTCCACTGTTTCATTGAATGCTTCAGAAGGAGTATGGCCGTTTTCGCGCAATACTTCATACTGAGCCAACAGTAATCCCTGGATAGCACCCATCAATGAACCGCGTTCACCGGTCAAGTCGGAAGTGGCTTCGCGGATGAAAGTTGTCTCGAACAAATATCCCGAACCGATACCGATACCCAGTGCAATCGTCTTGTCAAAAGCCTTACCCGTAGCATCCTGATAGACGGCATATGATGAGTTCAAGCCACGCCCTTCGAGGAACATGGTACGAAGTGAAGTACCGGAACCTTTGGGAGCAACCATAATAACATCAATATCTTTAGGAGGAACCACGCCGGTACGGTCGTTCCAGGTAATAGCAAAACCATGAGAGAAGTAAAGAGCCTTCCCGGGAGTCAAATAAGGTTTGATAGTCGGCCATACAGACATTACAGCTGCGTCAGACAACAGACACATGACGATAGTACCTTTCTGACAAGCCTCTTCGATGCCGAACAAAGTCTCACCCGGTACCCATCCGTCAGCCACAGCCTTTTCGTATGTCTTACCCGGACGTTGTCCTACAATCACATTGAAACCGTTATCACGCAAGTTGCAAGCCTGGCCCGGGCCTTGTACGCCATAACCGATTACTGCAATTGTTTCATCTTTCAAAATCTCACGTGCTTTTTCCAAAGGAAATTCTTCGCGGGTCATTACATTCTCAATAACACCGCCAAAATTCAATTGTGCCATTTTTTGTTTTAATTTTTATTTGTGGCTTACGCCAACGTTGATAAATTTATTTATTTCTCTGTAAATATCACTTTAGAGCGACAGACCACTTCGCTGCCATTCTTTTTCACCTCCACATCGTAAACGCCCTCACCGGCATCATCCATGAACAAAGTCAACTCATCCCCATAATAGCTTTCGGCTACATATGCCATCTCAAAACGACGGATGCGCTTCTCCTTATACATCTCTATCGGGAACAAATCAAGGATATGCTCGATGTAACGGATGCTGTTCACATGCCCGTTAATGTCAATATCACTGTATTTGGCTACCAAAGCAGCAACCGGTTCCTTTGAGGCCACCTTTATCCGCGAAGGTTTTTCTATCGGGCAAGGCTCATCGCAAACATAATCTACAATGCTGCCACTATGAAGAGCCAGCAAATCTGCCGGCTTACGGGTATTCATGCTAATCATCGCCCAAACGGAACGTGCATACCCAATCTTCTTACCCTCCTTATCGATGATAGCGAAATTACGGTCTGTAAAAAGGCGATAGACATTCTCCACCCAAGTCTGAATGGAGAAATCTTCGTACTGATAAGGCATTTCATCCAGTTCGACAGCCAGACGGGACAATACCCAAGTATAATTGTCCTCGTTTAGAGTCGCGATGCCAAAACCGCGGTCGCTGGCATGGAAACCCGCACAATTCAACAAATGGTTGCCCAATACTCCCATTGTCAGCCGTCCGGTAAAGTCGACATGAAACGGTTCGGCAACAAACTTGTAGGTACCTATTTTATTGTTCTCGCTCATCATGATTCCTGGTGTTTACTTTGACGATATTTTGCTTCACGGTCCGCCAGATATTCATTGACACGCTCAAAGCAGCTGGTCGTAATGGCTACGCGACCCGAACGGACGAACTGAAGTACGCAATCCAACTGGCGCAACTCCTCATAAAGATTGGTTATTTCCTCACTCATGCCATTCTTCTCAACAATGGCAAATACAGCATTCACCTCCACAATACGGGCATTGTACTTACGGATTACTTTGGACACCTCCGGTTTTTCTTCCAGCGTAGGGGTCGTTATTTTATAAAGGGCAATCTCGTGCTGATAGATTTCATCATCCGTGAAATAATGGGCTTGCAACACATCTATTTTCTTGGTAATCTGCTTGGTCACCTTTTCAATGGTATCCTTATCCGTCCAAGCGGTAATGGTATATTTATGTACCCCCTTGATGGAGGAGGCCGATACATTCAAACTCTCGATGTTTATCTGCCGGCGGGTAAACACAGCCGTCACCTGATTCAGCAAACCGGCAAAGTTTTCCGAATGAACAATGATTGTATATAGTTTTTTATCCATAGATAGAGTAAATTCTTTAATTTCGCATGACTTCAGCATTCCAACAACATCTGATTGACCGAACCACCCGGAGGTGTCATCGGCATTACATTTCCTTCTTCCTCCACACAAGCTTCGAGCAGGAACGGCCCGTCGGTTGCTATCATCTCGTCAATCGCTTTTGCCAGCTCCTCGCGGGTCATTACCCTGCGTGCAGGAATATCATATGCCGAAGCAATCTTCATGTAATCCGGATTCATCATCGGAGTAAACGAATAACGACGATTGAAGAACATCGCCTGCCATTGACGAACATTGCCCAAAAAGTTATTGTTCAACAGAATCATCTTCACCGGAGCCTTTTGCTCCATGATGGTACCCAGTTCCTGCAGGTTCATCTGCAAGCCGCCATCTCCCATGAATACGCATACCGTGCGGTCCGGACGTCCAAAAGTGGCACCGATAGCTGCCGGAAGGCCGAAGCCCATAGTACCCAGGCCACCGGAAGTAACAATGCTACGTTCCTTGCTATATTTGAAATAACGGGCAGACATCATCTGATTCTGGCCGACATCAGTCACCAATACTGCCTCGTTATGGGTAGCCTCACTCACAGCACGCACCACCTCACCCATGCTTAGCGCTTTTCCTGCCGGATGTAATTCCGGACGGATTACCTTTTCCTCTTCCACTTCCTCGTATTGCCGGAAACTGTCAATCCATTCCTGATGGTTGGCGGGTTCCAGCAATTGGGTAACGGCAGCCAGTGTCTCTTTGCAATCTCCCAAGACAGCAACATCGGTCTTTACATTCTTATCTATTTCGGCAGGGTCAATATCAAAGTGGATAATCTTCGCCTGCTTGGCATATGTTTCCAATTTACCCGTCACACGGTCATCAAAGCGCATGCCTACGGCGATAAGGACATCACATTTATTGGTATTGATATTGGGCCCCAGGTTACCGTGCATACCAAGCATTCCTTTGTTCAACGGATGGTCCGTAGGCAATGCGGAAAGTCCCAATAAAGTGCATCCGGCAGGCATTCCGGCTTTCTCAATGAAAGCACGAAGCTCTTGCTGGGCTTCTCCCAACTCCACGCCTTGTCCTACCAGCACCAAAGGCCGTTCCGCACCATTTATTAATTCAGCAGCCTGCCGTATGGCCTCCGGCTCCATTTCGGGAACGGGAAGATAGCTACGGACATAGTCTACCTTAGTAGGCGCATATTCTGTTTTCTCCACTTGGGCGTTTTTAGCAAAATCCAGCACGACCGGTCCCGGACGTCCGCTCTTTGCCACATAGAAAGCACGTGCCACTGCCCAGGCCACATCTTCTGCACGACGAATCTGGTAACTCCATTTCGTGATAGGCTGAGTAATGCCTACCAAGTCCACTTCCTGAAACGCATCCGTACCCAGAAAGTTCGTCCCTACCTGGCCGGCAATGACAACGATAGGCGTACTGTCAATCATGGCATCTGCAATGCCCGTGATAGTATTGGTAGCACCCGGTCCACTGGTAACCAGACAAACGCCAACCTCGCCTGATACACGTGCAAAGCCTTGTGCCGCATGGGTTGCTCCTTGTTCATGGCGAACCAAGATGTGGTTCAATTCCTTCCGGTGGTCGTATAAGGCATCGAATACCGGCATGATGCTCCCTCCCGGATAACCGAAAATAGTCTTTACTCCCTGATGCTCCAGAGAGCGCATCAATGCTTCTGCGCCTGTTATTAGAGCCTCACCCCGACCCTCTCCTCGGGAGAGGGAGGAAAAGTTACTCTTTTTATTATTATCAGCCATACTTTATCTATTCATTATATTTAAAAGCTCAATAGTAGCTTGAAAAATTTGTTTCATTCTCTCCTCCCCTCGCTTTCGGAAAGGGGGGCTTTTAATCAATCAGCCTCACAGCACCTTTGTCAGCGGAACTCACCATACTGGCATATGCTTTCAATGCTTTGGAGACTTCACGGTTGCGGGTTACCGGAGTCATAGGGCGTGCTGCAAGTTCTTCATCAGTCAACTTCACATTGATAGAACGGTTCGGTATATCAATTTCGATAACGTCCCCATCCTTAATCTTGCCGATATTACCACCGGCAGCCGCTTCGGGAGAAACATGCCCGATACTTAGTCCGGAAGTACCGCCACTAAAACGCCCGTCGGTAATCAATGCACACTCCTTACCCAGATGGCGGGATTTGATATAAGAAGTAGGATAAAGCATCTCTTGCATACCCGGTCCGCCTTTCGGCCCTTCGTGAGTGATGACGACGACGTCTCCACTGACCACCTTTCCACCCAGAATACCGTCGCAAGCCGCATCTTGTGAGTCGAAGACTTTCGCCGGCCCCGTAAATTTCCAGATACTCTCGTCTACACCGGCAGTCTTGACAACGCAACCGTCCTGAGCTATATTTCCTTTCAAAACCGCCAGACCGCCATCCTTGCTGTATGCATGTTCCAAATCACGGATACAACCGGTCGCACGGTCCGTATCGAGTTCCTTATAAGACGCATTTTGTGAACCAAGTACCAGATTGAACTTTCCGGCTGCCGCACTGGAGTATTTCTTGATTGCCTCTTTACATACATCAGGGCTGGTAATACTATACCGGTCGATTGCCTCTGCCAACGTCATTCCATCCACACGGCGGACATTCGTATCGACCAATCCGCCCTTGGCAAGCTCATCCATGATGGCAATGATGCCACCGGCACGGTTAACGTCTTGTACATGATACTTTTGGGTATTGGGAGCCACCTTGCATAAGCAGGGGGTCTTGCGGGAGAGCATGTCGATGTCGTCCATCTTAAAATCCGCTCCGGCTTCGTGAGCCACAGCCAACAAATGAAGTACTGTATTAGTGGAACCGCCCATCGCAATATCCAGCGTCATGGCATTCAAAAATGCCTCGCGGGTAGCAATACTTCGCGGGAGTACGCTCTCATCCCCTTCTTCATAATATCTAAAGGCATTCTCTACAATCAACTTGGCTGCATCCTCAAACAGTTTCTTGCGATTTTCGTGAGTGGCTACAATCGTGCCGTTACCGGGCAGTGCCAATCCAATCGCTTCATTCAGGCAATTCATGGAATTAGCGGTAAACATGCCTGAGCAGCATCCGCAAGTGGGGCAGGCATGTTGCTCAATCTGTGCCACCTCTTTATCGCCCACACTTTCATCAGCAGATTTAATCATGGCATCAATCAAATCCAAATGCTGTCCGTTCCATTCTCCGGCTTCCATCGGACCGCCTGAAACGAACACAGTCGGTATATTCAGCCTCATAGCCGCCATCAGCATCCCCGGAGTAATCTTGTCACAGTTACTGATGCAAACCATAGCATCCGCCTTATGGGCATTTACCATATACTCCACACTATCGGCAATGATATCTCTTGAAGGCAGGGAATAAAGCATACCGTCGTGTCCCATAGCGATACCGTCGTCAATGGCAATCGTATTGAACTCCGCAGCAAAACACCCCAGCTTTTCAATCTCTTCCTTTACAAACTGGCCTATTTCGTGCAGGTGTACATGTCCGGGGACGAATTGTGTAAATGAATTGACTATAGCGATAATGGGCTTACCCATCTGTTCCTTCTTCATACCATTCGCCGTCCACAATGCACGGGCTCCCGCCATGCGGCGACCTTGTGTGCTGAACGAGCTACGTAACTGATGCTTCATTTTCAAATCTCCTTTTAATGAAAAAGCCTCTCCCACTATAGTGAGAAAGGCTTAATAAATTATCTTCTAACGTACGAATACATACATAACCTTTCTCACGCTCTTGATGCCACCACCACGACGCGAATAATATGCAGGACTGCCAGGTTAATAGATGTATGTAAATTCATAACTTAATTCTTCTTTTTTGTTTCAAACGTGCTGCAAAGGTAAGGGCTTTTTTATAATCTCCAAACAAATTGAAGAAAAAAATAAGATAAATATGAATAATCGTAAGAAAATATCGCCCTAAAATCCTATTTTATCACTTAACAGTTCTAAATAGCACCATTCAGACAGCCAATGTAAATGTATTGCCAATCATTGAAACCATTTAATAATCTGAAAATTACCAAAGGCTCTCTACATCCCGAAACAAATAATTCGTATCTTTGTCTCTTCAAATACTCAAAAAAAAGTATTTACTAATTAAATAAAGATAGAAAATTAATGGAAACAGTAGAAAACAAGTACATCACCGTAGCATATAAGCTGTACTCAATCGAAAACGGAGAAAAAGATTTCGAAGAAGAAGCACCCGTAGAGCATCCTTTTCAGTTTATCTCAGGTCTGGGAATGACACTCGAACCCTTTGAAGCCCAGATAAAAGACTTGCAGATAGGCGATAAATTCGACTTTACCATTCCGGCATCAGAAGCTTATGGTGAATATGACGACGACCATGTTATTGACCTCCCCAAAGAAATCTTCATGATAGAAGGAGAATTCGACAGCGACCGTGTAGTGGAAGGCGCCGTCATCCCCTTGATGACTTCTGAAGGTCAACGCATCAATGGAAGTGTAGTAGAAGTAAAGGAAGACGTAGTTGTAATGGACATGAATCATCCACTCGCAGGTTGTGATTTGAACTTTACCGGAGAAGTGGTGGAAAGCCGTCCGGCTACGAACGAAGAGCTTGCTGAAGTTGCCCGTATGATGGGTGGCGGTTGCGGCAGCTGCGGTTGTGGTGACTGTGGCGACGGATGCGGCGACCATGAATGTGGAGGTGGATGCTGCCACTAAAGAATTAAGAATTAAAAATTAAAGAATTAAAAATTAAAGAATCAGACTACACAGTATTAAGCATGCCGCATGGTAATTCTTTAATTTTTAATTCTTTAATTTTCAAATTCTATATTATTTACTTGTCATTATCTCCAATACCAATTTATCCGTTTCATTCATTCCTTTAGAACCGATTTTTGTCAGATTACGGATACTCTGATCCACATCCTCATCAATAATACCTTCTACGGAAGTCACACAACGGTTTTCCATGGCCATGATGGCTGAAAGCACTGCGGTTGAAACTCCGGTAGTTACTTTCAATGCACAACTGGGTTTGGCACCATCACAAATCATTCCGGTAAGATTGGCAATCATGTTCTGCACAGCATATGCCACTTGTTCATAAGTTCCTCCCATTAGCCAGGTTATACCGCAACTGGAACCCGTGGCAGCAACCACACAACCGCATAAGGCAGATAAGCGTCCCAAACTCTGCTTGATATAGATTACTGTTAAATGGCTCAACATCAAAGCACGAATCAATTCTTCTTCCGATTTTCCATTTTCTTCGGCATAGACCAGTACGGGAAGGGTAGCGGATATCCCTTGATTGCCACTGCCGGAATTGCTCATCACCGGAATCATGGCACCGGCCATACGGGCATCACATGCTCCCGAAGTGTAAGAAAGGATATGAGAGAAGACACTGTCGCCCATAATCCGGTGTTCGTAAGTGCCACGTAGGATTTTACCCAGTCCATGACCATATTCACCTTCGAAGGAACGTTCGGCGGCAGTCTTGTTCAGTCGTGCCGTATCAAGAATAAAACGGATGTCGTCTAATGGGGTTGTCATGGCGAAGTCATACACTTTGCGTAAAGTCAAGTCCAATACATCCTCCTCTTCGATACAAGAGGCAATTTGTTTGTCCAATAAGATGTCACCGTTGCGCGTTATATAAGTAAAGCAAGTATGCCCACCGGCAATAATAGCTGTTGCCTTGTTCGTATCAGCTTCACAACATACTTCTATATAAAGCTTCTCTTCCATATCGTTTTTTAAAGATATATGAATACGCTTTTCTTCTATGAAACGCTTTCCTGCCTCCACTGCATCAGGAGTACTTTCTTTCAAAACCTCCAATTGATATGCCGACTTACCTATTAAGGCGCCAAGCGCCACAGCAATCGGTAATCCAATCATCCCCGTACCTGGAATACCCACTCCCATTGCATTTTTCAGAATATTGGCACTCAGCAATACAGTTATCTTTTCGGGACGCTTATTCAGCACTTCCGCAGCCTTTGCTACACACAATGCCACAGCTATAGGTTCTGTACAACCAATGGCAGGAATTACTTCAGATTTAACCAAAGCAATAATCTGTCGTCTTTCCGTTTCTGTCATATCATTTCTACAATTTGATTATTTATCATGCAAATGTAGGAAAAAACAAACAAAAATCCCTCCTCTATAACCTGAAAATCAGGAGACAAAGGAGGGAAAATTCCATATCGAAAAAAAAGTTATTTAGCGGCAGTCAAGTTCAAACCAACTTCCAAACGAGTTGTTTCATTAATTATTTCAGGTAAACCCTTCAACATACCTTCTGCCATACCGGCCATACTTCCAAAATCAGGATCAGCTTTCATTGCTTCGATAAGCATATTTACAAACTCCTCATCCGAGAATAAAGGAGCAACTATATTTTTCATCAAAGGCAATAACAAATCCGTATTCAAATAAACCTTTAATTTACCTTCGTTCTTTTCGTAAGTCAAAGGCACACCGTCAGTTACCAAAGGAAGCAAAGACGTAACAGCCTGAGACAAAATTTCACTCATATCTATAGCCTTGGTAGAACTGCCCAGACGTTTTACATTGGCAATGATGGCATCCAGATTCAAATATACCTTCATTTGGGTATCACTGAGAACTACATATTGTGCAACATTCGCAGGAGTCTTAACAACAGAGGTACCTCCCTGAGCGGCATCAACATAAGAAGCTGAAATATTACCGTCAACACCCAAAGTAATATCATGCAACACACTACACAACATATCCTCTACATTCACTTTATCATCACCACCTGCGTCAATTAAAGGCATACGAAGAGCTGACGTCAAAATTGTTTGAATCGGTAGCTCCCAGCCAGGCATTACCTCTACATTCTTATTGGATTCCCAAATCAAATGAATCGGTTCTTCCGGATAATCAGAATTAAGGGGTGTAGGAACCCAAGTTGTTCCGGATAAAGCGGAATTTTTCAATGCAACATTAGTTAAATCTAATTTCAAGGAAGAAGCAGTAACCTTTCCTGCATAGTCAAAAGTACAATAATCGGTCTCACTTGTGCCGGAAAACGAACATTCATCACCTTGTATATTCAAAGTAACCGGAAGGGTTACAACCGGAGAACCAGGGAATACGCCTGCACCAAAAGAACCGGAAGCCACTTCACGTGTAAGAATACCGGAAAGATCCAAATTGCCAGCCAATACCAAAGTAGCCTTGGTTGCATCAGAAGCATCCGGAGTAAAAGTTACTTTCTTTCCCAACATTGATCCACCGTTATAAGTCAAGTTCAAACCTGTTGCAACTGTAAACTCTGTTTGCGGCACAGGACATACTACCTTGTCGTCGTCATCATCACTACAAGCCGTGAATAAACTCATTGAACAGATCAATGCAAATAAATAAAATAAATTCTTTTTCATACTTTTTTGAGTACTTGTTTAGTTAATAAAAAGCTTCCCAAGGGAGCTATTAATTTCCCATTTTAAATCGAAGGTGCAAAGTAACACTTTTTAAGGTTACAGTACAAGGTCTTTTCTAAAAAATAAATGTTCCTTTTTTCATCATTACGAGTGAAATTCGGATGCAGATTTCATAAAGAGTAAGCCATTTTTATAAAGAACAAGCCATTGGCCAAACTCTGGCAAAGGCAGGCAACTTTATGCGGAAAAGACTTTTTATCTTATTTCCTTAAACGTTTTATGAAAAAAAGTTGTTATCTTTATAAAGTCAAAAGCATTTCTTATAAAGCGTATTGGCACATTAACCTCATATATAAACCTTTAAAGCATTTGATATGTTCAACTCATTTGGAAATATTCTCCGTCTTACCAGTTTTGGGGAATCGCACGGTAAGGGCGTGGGAGGAGTGATAGACGGATTCCCTGCAGGAATAGTCATTGATATGGATTTCGTCCAGGCAGAGCTCGACCGACGCCGCCCCGGACAGTCACGTATCACTACCGCCCGGAAAGAAGGTGATAAAGTGGAGTTCCTCTCCGGCATCTTCGAAGGAAAATCCACAGGCTGCCCCATAGGATTCATTGTATGGAACCAAAACCAACATTCTGACGATTACAATAATCTGAAAGAAGTCTACCGACCGTCACATGCCGACTATACTTATAAAGTGAAATATGGCATCCGCGACCACCGCGGAGGTGGACGTTCATCAGCCCGTGAAACAATCTCGCGTGTAGTAGCGGGTGCCCTGGCCAAATTGGCCCTGAAGCAGTTGGGCATACGCATCACGGCATACACTTCGCAAGTAGGCCCTATCCGCCTTGAAGAAAACTATACCGCATACGACCTCGACCTGATAGAAACCAACCCGGTGCGCTGTCCCGACCCGGTGAAGGCAAAAGAAATGGAAGAACTCATCTTCAAAATAAAGGGAGAAGGAGATACCATCGGAGGAGTGGTGACTTGTGTCGTCAAAGGATGCCCCATCGGACTGGGACAACCCGTATTCGGCAAACTCCATGCAGCACTCGGAGCCGCCATGCTCAGCATCAATGCAGCAAAAGCATTCGAGTATGGAGACGGCTTCAAGGGATTAAAGCAGAAAGGCTCGGAACAGAATGATGTGTTCTACAATAACAACGGACGTATCGAAACCCGCACCAACCATTCGGGCGGCATACAAGGTGGAATCAGCAACGGGCAAGACATCTATTTCCGTGTAGCCTTCAAACCCGTGGCAACCGTACTGATGGAACAACACACCGTGAACATTGACGGTGTAGACACCACCCTGAAAGCCCGAGGACGCCATGACCCGTGTGTATTGCCACGCGCAGTACCCATCGTGGAAGCAATGACAGCAATGACATTGTTGGATTATTACCTGATTGACAGAACAACACAACTATAATATTCACCCATGGAAATAAAGAAATACATCACCGAGAACGAGCCTAAAATGCTGGAAGACTTGTTCAGCCTCATTCGCATTCCAAGCATCAGTGCCAAACCCGAGCATCACGACGATATGCTTGCCTGCGCCGAACGCTGGGCACAGTTGCTGCTCGAAGCCGGAGCGGATGAAGCCCTCGTAATGCCCTCCAAAGGTAACCCGATTGTTTTTGGACAGAAAATCGTAGACCCGGACGCCAAGACCGTATTGGTATATGCCCACTACGACGTGATGCCAGCCGAACCTCTCGAACTTTGGAAAAGCGACCCCTTTGAACCGGAAATACGCGACGAACATATCTGGGCACGTGGTGCTGATGATGACAAAGGGCAATCTTTCATACAAGTGAAAGCGTTTGAATACCTCGTACGCAACGAACTGCTGCAAACCAACGTAAAATTCATCTTCGAAGGAGAAGAAGAAATCGGTTCGCCCAGCTTAGAAAGCTTCTGCCAGGAGCACAAAGAGTTGCTGAAAGCAGACGTCATTCTGGTTTCGGACACCAGCATGCTTGGTGCAGACCTGCCTTCACTGACCACCGGACTGCGCGGACTGGCCTATTGGGAAATAGAAGTGACCGGCCCCAACCGCGACCTACACAGCGGTCACTTCGGCGGTGCTGTTGCCAACCCCATCAATGTACTTTGCCAGATAATCAGCCAAGTGACGGACGCAGAGGGACGTATCACCGTACCGGGCTTCTATGACGATGTGGAAGAAGTTCCCCAAACCGAGCGCGACATGATAGCCCGCATTCCTTTCGACGAAGAGAAATACAAAAAGGCTATCCATGTAAAAGCACTTTTCGGAGAGAAAGGTTACAGTACGCTGGAACGTAACAGTTGCCGTCCGTCTTTCGACGTATGCGGCATCTGGGGCGGATATACGGGTGAAGGGTCCAAGACCGTGCTCCCATCCAAGGCATACGCCAAGGTATCCTGCCGGTTGGTTCCCCACCAGGACCACCACAAGATATCCCGGCTCTTTGCCGACTACATTCTGGACATAGCGCCGGATTCAGTACAGGTAAAAGTCACTCCGATGCATGGAGGCCAAGGATATGTATGTCCCATCACCCTACCCGCCTACCAAGCCGCCGAAAAAGGTTTTGAAAAAGCTTTTGGAAAGAAACCGCTGGCAGTGCGTCGGGGTGGAAGTATCCCCATCATCTCCACTTTCGAGCAAGTACTGGGCATCAAAACCGTTCTGATGGGCTTCGGGCTCGAATCCAACGCCATCCACTCACCTAATGAGAATATACCGTTGGACATCTTCCGTAAAGGAATAGAAGCTGTTGTCGAATTCTACCTCAATTATAAATAAAACAAGAAAATCAGGATGAAAGACTTCCAAATTCAAGCCATCGGCCTGATGTCCGGCACTTCCCTTGACGGGCTGGACGTATGTTGTTGCACTTTCCGGCAGCAAGCCGGAAAATGGTCTTTCCACATAGACTGTGCAAAAGGCTATAGCTACCCCGACGCCATGAAGCAGATATTGGGTACCGGTGCACAGACAATGAGTGCTTTGGAGTTCATCACTTTCCACAGCTCCTATGGAAAGTTTCTCGGTGAACGTGTCAACGAGTTCATGCAAGAATTTGGAGTCCACCCCGATATTATCGCCTCCCACGGGCATACCATCTTCCATGAGCCTCAAAAGAGAATCATGTACCAAATAGGTGACGGAGCCGCCATTGCCGCTGAAACCCGTATACCTACCGTTTCGGATTTCCGGCGGCTGGACATCATGCTGGGTGGGCAGGGCGCTCCACTCGTACCTATTGGCGACCGGTTGCTTTTTGCCGACTACGACTTCTGTTTGAATATCGGCGGTTTCTCCAACATCTCATTCGAGCAGGACGGGCGGCGCATCGCTTTTGACATCAGTCCGGTGAATTACGTCATCAACCATTACTGCCGGCAAATAGGATTGGAATTTGATCGTGACGGCGAGATAGCACGGCAAGGCAACATCTGCCAAGAACTGCTGGACGAACTGAACGGAATGGATTTCTACCATCAGTCCGGACCGAAGTCATTGGGACGGGAGTGGGTGGAAACGCTGGTATATCCCATGCTCGAGCGTTATGGCTTGAGTATGGAGAATATGCTACGTACCTTTTACGAGCATGCCGCCTGGCAAATATCACGCATCATCACCGCCCGCCCCTTGCCCGATGGTAACGGAAAACTGCTGATTACCGGTGGAGGTGCATTCAACAAGTTCCTCATAGAACGTATCGACGCCTTGTGTCCGTGTGAAATCGTGATTCCCAGCCGGCAAATCATAGAATACAAGGAAGCCCTAATCTTTGCTTTCCTGGGTGCCCTCTATATGGTGGACACACCCGGATGCCTCGCCTCGGTGACGGGAGCCACGACAGATAATATCGGAGGGATGCTGTTTAAAATATAGTCAATTTTACCATTATGGAAAAATCAAAAGACACCTGGACCGTCTTATCCAGCGAATACCTTCATCGGGCTCCGTGGCTCACTGTGCGTAAGGACCATGTAGTGCTGCCCAACGGCAACCACATCCCCTCCTATTATATATTGGAATATCCAAACTGGGTGAATACCATCGCCATCACCCGTGATGGACAATTTGTCTTTATCCGCCAATACCGGCATGGCATACAAGAAACGTCCTATGAGCTCTGTGCAGGGGTATGCGAAGAAGAGGACGGCTCTCCGATGGTTTCCGCACAACGGGAACTTTTGGAAGAAACCGGCTATGGAAACGGAGTATGGAAAGAGTTCATGCAAATCTCTCCCAATCCAAGTACCCACACCAACATTACCTACTGTTTCCTGGCTACGGACGTGGAGAAAATCTCCGAGCAACACTTGGAAGATACGGAGAACCTGACCGTACACCTGCTTTCCTTGCAGGAGGTCAAGGAATTGCTGCAGCAAGGAAGCATCCGCCAGGCGCTGATGGCTGCTCCCCTCTGGAAATACATGGCGGAGAGAATTATTTAATGTGATTACCCTTATTCAAACGGCTTACGGAATGTGCATCCGGATTTCCATTCGGAACAACCGTAAGCCGTTTTCCCCTTGATAACGGTACCTTTTCCGCAAAGCGGACAAGGCTGACCGACGAAATCGTCAGCTTGTACGGGAACCTCCACACTTGAAGCTGCCACAGCGCCCGAAGCCTGTTCCGTCTTTTTACCTGCGGCGGCAGACTTTCTCGGTGCTCTTTTCTTCGGCTCCTTTTTCGGCTTATCGGCAGCCTCTGTCTTGGCAGAAGCCTTACTGCCCTTTTCGGGAGCAGGCGCTTGGATGGTGATGTGGCGGTTGCTGTTATCAGAAAGTACACTCATCACGACTTCCGATACCATCTGCTTCAATTCTTCCAAGAATTGTCCGGCATTGTAAGTCCGTTTTTCTATCTCACGCAGTTTCTTCTCCCAAATACCGGTCAGTTCCGCCGACTTCAACAGCTCCTCATGGATAATCTGTATCAGCTCCACACCGGTAGGGGTGGCTATCAAGTTTTTCTTTTCCTTGCGGATATAGTTTCGCTTGAACAGCGTCTCGATGATGGCTGCACGGGTAGACGGACGACCGATACCATTTTCCTTCAGCGCATCACGCAGTTCGTCGTTATCCACCAGCTTGCCCGCCGTTTCCATAGCACGCAGCAGGGTGGCTTCCGTATAAGGCCGGGGCGGCTGCGTCCACTTCTCATACAAATCGGGGACGTGCGGTCCGCTTTCTCCTTTCACAAAAGCCGGAAGCACATTCTCCTCTTCTCCCTTCTCCTCTTTCTCCTCCTGCGATTGTGCCGAGGGGGTGCCGAAGATAACACGCCAACCCGGTTCCAGAATCTGCTTGCCGGTGACCTTGAACTCTATGCTCTCTACCTCGCCCAATACGGTGGTAGTGGCAAACTTACAATCGGGATAGAATACAGCAATGAAACGGCGTGCTATCAAATCGAATACGCGACGCTCCATATCCGTCAGATTCTGCGGATGCTGGCCGGTAGGAATAATGGCGTGGTGGTCTGTTACCTTCGAGTTATCGAAAACCTTTTTGGACTTCAACAATGCAGTTCCTGCCAAAGGGGCTGTAAATGTCTCGTAATCACGCAGACCTTTCAAGATGCCGGGGCATTTGGGATAGATGTCATCACTCAAATAGGTAGTGTCTACACGTGGATAGGTAGCCACTTTCTTCTCATACAAAGACTGGATGATTTTCAGCGTCTCATCAGCGGAATAGGCAAACTTCTTGTTGCATTCCACTTGCAAAGAAGTCAAGTCAAACAAGCGGAGTGGCGCCTCCCTCCCCTCTTTCTTAGTGACATCCGTCACGGTAAAAGGAGAATTCTTAATCTGGTTCAATAAAGCAAGCCCACGTTCGCGGTCGGTAATGGGGTCGATACCTCGATTCTCTTCTTCTTTTTTAGGTTTCTTCCCAGCAGCTATGGCCTCTTTCTGCTTCTCGGCTTCCAGTACCAGTTCCTCCTCACTTTTCCGGAGGATGGCGGAGAAAGTGGTATCACGATAGACGGTCTTCAGCTCCCAGTATTGCTTGGGAACAAAATTCTGTATTTCCAACTGACGGTTTACAATCAGCGCCAGTGTCGGCGTCTGCACACGGCCGATAGAAAGTACCTGCCGGTTCTGCCCATACTTCATGGTGTAGAGGCGGGTGGCATTCATCCCGAGCAGCCAGTCGCCAATGGCACGCGACAAGCCTGCTTCGTACAAAGGCTGGAAATCCGACGCATCACGCAGCTTGGCAAACCCCTCACGAATAGCTTCCTCTGTCAATGAAGATATCCAAAGACGTTTCACCGGGCAACGTGCCCCGGCTTTCTGCATCACCCAGCGCTGTATCAATTCTCCCTCTTGCCCGGCATCACCGCAGTTTATAATCATATCGGCATGTTGCATGAGGTTCTCTATCGTATGGAACTGGCGCTCGTATGTGGGATTGCTAATCAGCTTAATGCCGAAACGGGGAGGTATCATGGGGAGGCTTCCCAAACTCCATGACTTCCAGTTAGGGGTATATTCATGCGGCTCCTTCAGCGTACAAAGATGGCCGAATGTCCAGGTCACCTGGTATCCGTTTCCTTCGATGTATCCGTCCTTCTTTTCTTTCGCTCCCAATACATCGGCTATGTCACGCGCCACAGAGGGCTTTTCGGCAATACAAACTATCATTCGTTATTCTTTTAGCGGGACAAAGGTAATAAAAAGGGGGCAAGAACGAAACGATAAGCAAGAAACGATAACATAGACCAGGTGATTTTTCTCCCCCAAAGCTGACGTACGGACATAAAAAAAGGAGTACCGCTGTACTCCAACCTTTGTTAACCTTAAATCTAATACTATGAAAAACACATTGCAAAGATACGGACTTCTGATAAATCTGCAAATTATCCAACTAAAAAAGTATGTTCTATAACACAGATTAAGAAAAAGGGACGGATATGTAAACACATACCGTCCCTCTTTTAACATTTAACGTGTCGGATTATTCTTCATCCAACAAGATTTCCAATATCTGGCAAGCAGCCTTGGCAACCGGAGTACCGGGGCCAAAGATGGCAGCTACACCTGCCTTGTAAAGGAAGTCATAGTCTTGTGCGGGAATTACACCACCGGCAATCACTACGATATCCTCACGTCCCAACTTCTTGAGCTCTTCGATAATCTGCGGAACCAATGTCTTGTGTCCGGCAGCCAATGAAGAAACCCCCACTACATGAACGTCGTTCTCAACCGCTTCGCGGGCAGCCTCGGCCGGTGTCTGGAACAAGGGTCCCATATCCACATCGAAGCCACAGTCGGCATATCCGGTTGCAACAACCTTGGCACCGCGATCGTGACCGTCCTGGCCCATCTTGGCTACCATGATACGAGGCTGACGTCCCTCTTTCTTCGCAAACTTCTCCGCCAATTCACAAGCACGGTGGAAGTCGCTGTCATTCTTACTTTCTGATGAATACACGCCTGATATAGTTCTAATTACTGCTTTATAACGTCCTACAATCTTTTCGCAAGCATAAGAGATTTCTCCCAAAGTAGCACGGACACGAGCTGCCTCGACTGCCAGTTCCAGCAAGTTTCCCTTACCGGTCTTTACACATTCAGTAATAGCCTCCAATGCCTTGTCCACTTCCGCCTGGTTACGTCCTTCCTTCAGACGCTTCAGGTTCTCAATCTGTTCCTGACGGACAGCCGTATTGTCGATTTCAAGAATATCAATCGGAGCTTCTTTCTCCAGACGATACTTGTTCACACCGACAATGGTCTGCGAACCGCTATCGATACGGGCTTGTGTACGCGCAGCAGCCTCTTCGATACGCATCTTGGGGATACCGGTTTCGATGGCTTTTGCCATACCGCCCAGCTTCTCTACTTCCTGAATCAATTCCCAAGCCTTGTGAGCCAACTCATTAGTCAAACTTTCCACATAATAAGAGCCACCCCATGGGTCTACATTCTTGCAAATGTAAGTTTCTTCCTGAATATAAATCTGCGTATTACGTGCAATACGTGCAGAGAAATCCGTCGGCAAGGCAATAGCCTCGTCAAGAGCATTGGTATGCAGTGACTGGGTATGTCCCAATGCAGCAGCCATCGCCTCGATACAAGTGCGGCCCACATTGTTGAACGGGTCTTGCTCTGTCAGCGACCAGCCGGAAGTCTGGGAGTGCGTACGCAAAGCCAGCGACTTCGGATTCTTCGGGTTGAACTGCTTCACAATCTTTGCCCACAACATACGTGCGGCACGCATTTTGGCAATTTCCATAAAGTGGTTCGTTCCGATGGCCCAGAAGAAAGAGAGACGCGGTGCGAAAGCATCGATGTCAATACCCGCAGCCGTTCCGGCACGCAGATATTCCAAACCGTCTGCCAGGGTGTAAGCCAACTCGATGTCTGCCGTAGCACCCGCTTCCTGCATGTGGTAGCCGGAGATGGAGATAGAGTTGAACTTAGGCATTTTCTGGGAAGTATATTCAAAGATGTCAGAGATAATCTTCATAGAGAATGCAGGCGGATAGATATAAGTATTACGCACCATGAATTCTTTCAGAATATCATTCTGGATAGTACCAGCCATTTCTTCCAGCTTGGCGCCTTGTTCCAGACCGGCATTGATATAGAATGCCATGACCGGCAACACAGCACCGTTCATGGTCATGGAGACGGACATCTTATTCAAAGGAATACCGTCGAACAGCACCTTCATGTTTTCCAGTGAGCAGATGGATACACCCGCCTTGCCGACATCACCCACCACGCGTTCGTGGTCGGGGTCATAGCCACGGTGAGTAGCCAAGTCGAAAGCTACGGACAGACCTTTCTGTCCGGAAGCCAGATTACGGCGATAGAAAGCATTGGACTCTTCGGCGGTAGAAAAACCTGCATACTGACGGATTGTCCAGGGACGCAGCGTATACATCACAGAGTAAGGACCACGTAAATAAGGAGGAAGTCCGGCAGCATAACCAAGATGCTCCATCCCTTCGAGGTCTTCTTTTGTATAAACAGGCTTCACCTCAATGTGTTCCGGCGTTTTCCAATCAGCATGGATGCCGTTAGCCTTTTGCCACTCAGCACCGTTGACAGGCTGGAAAGCGGCATATATATCTAAGTTTTTAAAATCTTTTCGCATCATGTTATTTACGATTTGACGATTTACGATTTACGATTGAAGTTGCTTACTTCAAAAGTTTGGCGTTGAATTCTTTTAATGTCTCTAATACGTTGACACGGACATGGATAAAGTTCTCGATACCGGCAGCCTTCAAGTCGTCCATGCAAGCAGGAGCACCGGCTACGATAAACATGGCACGGCCATTCAGAGCCTTGAAGGCAGGAACAGCATATTCTGCATATTCATCATCACTTGAACACAATACCACGATGTCGGCCTTGGCAGCCATAGCTGCTTCTATACCTTCTTCTACGGTGGGGAAACCGAGGTTATCCACAACTTCGTATCCGGCACAAGCCAGAAAGTTGCAAGAGTACTGTGCACGTGCCTGGCGCATGGCCAGATTACCGATAGTCAGCATAAACGCTTTCGGGCGTTTGCCGGAAGCCTCTGTTTCGAGACGCAACGCTTCAAATTCACTGGCAGCACGGTCAAAGTTCAGTGTCGGAACATCTTTTTCGCAGGTATGTCCGCCGCCGCAACAGCAAGTAGCCTCAACCGGTTTCTTATCTCCCGCCTTTTCATTAAAGTTGGGGAACTGGTTGGTACCCAGCAACACTTCCTTACGCTTGGCGACTGCAGCATGACGGGCCTTGTTGCTTTCGTTTACGGCAGCCTGCACTTTTCCGGCTTTCACGGAAGCATAGAAACCACCGTCTTCTTCTACAGTGAGGAAGAGGTCCCAAGCCTGCTTGGCAATAGAGACGGTCAAATTCTCAATATAGTAAGAACCTGCAGCTGGGTCAATAACTTTATCGAAGTGCGATTCTTCTTTCAACAGCAGTTGTTGGTTACGCGCCATACGCTCAGAGAATTCGTTAGGAGCATCATAAGTCTTGTCGAACGGAGTAACCGTCATTGAGTCAACGCCGGCAAGGGCGGCACTCATCGCCTCAGTCTGCGTACGCAACAAGTTTACGTGTGCATCAAACAAAGTCAAGTTGAATGAAGAAGTTTCCGCATGAATCTTCATCTTGGCTGCACAGCGGCATTCGTTATCCTTACCCTTGTTGTCGCAGTCGCGCAGACACTCGGGACTGTAAGAAGCCACAATATTAGCCCACAGCATACGTGCAGCGCGGAATTTGGCTATTTCAAGGAAGTAGTTGGAACTGATACCGAAATTGAACTTAATCTTCTTGGCTACCATTGCAGCCGGCAGACCGGCATCAACCAGCTGATTCATATATTCATTACCCCAAGCCAAAGCATAACCCAGTTCCTGAAAAATATAAGAACCCGCATTGTTTAATGTCAACGCGTTCACATTCAATACACGGTATTTCGGAAGGGAAGCGGTAGCCTCGAGCAGCGCCTTGGCTGTTGCCACCATATCACCTTTTTCTTTACCTTTGGCCAGCATTTTGTTGAAGTAGTCATAGTTGATGGAGCCCTGCAATTTCGTCAAGTCATAATCCTTCTTCTGGAAATAAGCGACAAGAAGTTCTGCAAGTTCCACCACATGCCCCTGGCAGGTAGAGAAATTCAACTCGACACATTCCGCGCAGATATCTTTCAACAAAGTTTCAATATACTCTGCGTTCAATTCCTTGGCCTTTACATGGAAAGAGAGTGAATCTACACCTTTATTCAAGATATCCAACGCCTTGGCATTGGCCTCTTTGGGGCATTCCACTTTGATTTCCTGACGAACAAGCCATTCATTGTTGTCTTTCTTGGTACCTCTGAGATAAGGAAACTCGCCGGGAAGGGCATCTGTCGTCTTCAAACCTTCCAGGTCCTCCATACGGTAGAAAGGTTTCACCTTAAATCCTTCGTTTGTCTTCCAAACGAGCTTCTTCTCGAAATCCGCCCCTTTCAGGTCTGCGGTAACTTTCTCCATCCACTGCTCAGTGGAAACGGGAGAAAAGTCGGAGAAGAGTTTTTCTTTACTGTCTGCCATAGTTTATTTAAAATTTAAATAGATGAATACTATTCATTTTTGTCATCAAGAGACTTGCAAATATAAACAAATACTTAGAACAAAATCTTTTTTTAGAGAAAATTGCACTTACAGATGACTCCGTGTCCATACGGATTCAGCGTATTCACCGGAAGCATACTCTACTTTTGCAAAGTTGATATAGCAAAAAGTACCACAAAGCCTTTGCTACCTCCTTTTTATTAAGTAATTTTGCGCGAAATTTAAAAAACGACATATTAATAAGGTACTATGAATTGGTTAGAAAGCTTGCTATGGGACCCTTCATCTGTCGCTCACATCGTTTGTTTGTATGCATTCGTAATATCTGTGGGCGTATTGCTGGGTAAGATTAAGATTTTCGGGGTATCGTTGGGGGTTACATTCGTCCTCTTTGCCGGTATCCTGATGGGCCATTTTGGCTTCACGGGCGAAACACACATTTTGCATTTCATCCGCGAATTCGGTTTGATTTTATTTGTATTCTGTATCGGTCTGCAAGTCGGGCCCTCCTTCTTCTCTTCCTTTAAGAAAGGGGGTATGCGGCTGAACATGCTTGCTGTCGGCATCGTATTGCTGAATATCGCAGTAGCATTGAGCATCTACTTCATTGACGGAGGGATAGACTTGCCAATGATAGTAGGTATTCTCTATGGTGCCGTAACCAATACTCCGGGTCTGGGTGCCGCACAAGAAGCCCTGAACCAGATAAACTATACGGGAGACCCCATTGCACTGGGATATGCCTGCGCCTATCCGCTTGGTGTGGTAGGTATCATAGGTTCCATCATAGCCATCCGCTATATCTGCCGGGTGAACCTCAAGAAAGAGGAACAGGAACTCAACACGCAGGAAGCCGATGTTAAGCATCAGCCGCACATGCTTCACCTCGAAGTACGCAATGAATCAATTTCCGGAAAGACCCTGCTCCAGATAAAGGATTTCCTGGGACGTCCGTTTGTATGTTCGCGCATACGCCACGAGGGGCACGTCAGTATCCCCAATCATGAAACAATATTCCACGTAGGAGACCAGCTCTTCATCGTATGTTCCGAAGAAGATGCCGAAGCGGTGGCTGCCTTTATCGGAAAAGAAATACACGTAGACTGGGAAAAGCAGGACACTCCGATGGTTTCCCGCCGTATCCTCGTCACCAAGTCCGAAATCAATGGCAAGAAGTTGGGAAGCCTCCACTTCCGCAGCATGTACGGTGTAAATGTAACCCGTATCAACCGTTCGGGTATGGACTTGTTTGCCGATCCCAATCTGGTACTTCAGGTAGGTGACCGTGTAATGGTGGTCGGCCAGCAGGATGCCGTAGAACGTGTAGCCGGCGTATTGGGTAATCAGTTGAAACGTTTGGACACTCCGAATATCGTAACTATTTTTGTGGGAATCTTTTTGGGAATCCTGCTGGGTAGTCTGCCTATCGCATTCCCGGGTATGCCGACACCGGTTAAGTTAGGTTTGGCTGGTGGTCCGCTGGTAGTGGCCATCCTCATCGGACGTTTCGGTCACAAAATGCATCTTGTGACATACACCACCATGAGTGCCAACTTGATGTTGCGTGAAATCGGTATCGTGCTCTTCCTTGCCAGCGTCGGCATAGAAGCCGGTGAGCATTTTGTGCAGACCGTGGTAGAAGGCAGCGGATTGCTGTACGTGGGATATGGTTTCCTGATAACCGTTATTCCTTTGTTGATAATCGGTATGATTGCCCGCTTCTACTGCAAGGTGAACTACTTCACGTTAATGGGTCTGATTGCCGGTAGTAACACAGACCCTCCTGCATTGGCATATGCCAACCAGACATCGGGCAATGACGCTCCGGCAGTAGGCTATTCTACAGTATATCCGTTGACTATGTTCCTGCGTATTTTGGCGGGGCAGATGATATTGCTGACAATGATGTAATAGGAAATGCAATAACCTCCTTAAAATAAAACCTCCGGTCTTTTCATATTATAGTTTTGAAAAGACTGGAGGCTTTATTTTGAAGATTATCCATCAACGGCAACGATCAAAGAAAGATTATATCGCCTCCTTATCCACAAAGTAGCCTTTCACCCCGCATACCATGCGGTTGTTCATAAGCAACCCTTCATACCCATTCCGGTCCACATCCAGCACCTCCTTCTGATAGGTTTCTGAAACGGTATGCGCCTTTTCGTCAGCAGGCAATTGCTGGTAAGTACCAATGTACCAATTGCCGTCAAACAGATTGTTTGTAGAGCTTGTCATAGAGAATCTGCTTGCCTCGGCAGCATAGAAAGTATTCTGTTTGAAAAACGTGTCATCAGCAAAACCATCCCAAGAATCGGAAGTAATCATCGTACGGTCCACGTTAGCAGCCGGCTTTGCATTGGCATGAATAATATTGTGTTCTACCAGCACATGTTTCGCAGGACCGGCAACATGTATGCTCGGCGAAAACATCCCTGCACGGGTTTCTTTGGGACGAATACCATCGCCGATACTGATATTATAGCGTACCACGTAGAAGTCCTGCCCATTGTCCCAGGAGTTACCGGTGTCCTTAGGGTCGAAATATTTCATGACGTAGACCATGGACAAAGAAGCGGCTGCGCCACCGTACCAATTGCCTTCCCCGCCCTTGCCGTTCCACGACATGCCGCGTACAAACAAAGTGCTGTAAAGCCGTGGGTCACGGTTGGCAAAATGGGCGGCATTGGGGCGCGTCACATCCAATACTCCATTGTTCATTTCCCCGTAGTTACGGTCGGTCACCGGAGTACCGTCCGTCAGGTAATAGTCATCCGCCAGGTTTAGTGTACCGTTCATTGATTCGATAGGAGTATTCCAGTGTGCATTGAAAGACATCCGGTCCACACTTGCCGAAGTCTCGGAACTTCCGTATACCTTTATACCCGGCAGAAAGAACACCCACAGCAGTAAGAGGAATCCCAATCGTGACATACCGAGCACTCAGTTCACCTAAGATTGAGTTTCTGTTTCACAAATTCCTCGATGAAATCCGTCGTTCTCTCAACTCCCAATACAGAGGAATCGATACACAAATGATATGTCTCGGCAGCCCCCCATTTTTTATAGCTGTAGTAGTTATAGTATTCGGCGCGTTTCTTATCCGCTTTGTTCATCATCTCCTCCGCTTCACGCTCAGAAATGGAATGCATTCGGCAAAGGCGTTTGATGCGCTCTTCATTGGAGCAGGAAATGAAAACATTGACACAGCGTGGATTATCCCGAAGAATATAATCAGCACAACGTCCCACGAACACGCAGGACTTCTCCTCCGCCAATCGGCGTATCACGTCACTTTGCACTTTGAACAGAGCATCATTACTCAGGCAATTCGTAGCAGGGATAGCCCCGTCACTGACAAAAGGGAAACGCATGCCGAAGAGCCCTCCAATAATGCCTTGTGAAGCTTTCTCATCAGCTTTTTCAAAAAACTCACAACATAGTCCACTCTCTTCGGAAGCCAGCCTAATCAGCTCCTTATCATAAAAATCAATTCCCAGACGGGTAGCCAGCTTCTCGCCTATCTCCCGTCCACCACTACCCAACTGACGGCCTATATTGACTATAAAATTATTGTCCATATGCTTGTTAATCTATTAGTTTGCAGATAGCAAATATAAATATTCTTACGGAATATCTACAGAAAGCATATGAAAAATTTTATTTTAATGTGCTGCAGCAGTCTTAAACTTACGGAATTGATAAACCAGCATCACCAGTGCTATCAAGCTTGCAAGCAAATCGGATACCGGCATACTATACCACACCCCGGCCACGCCAAAGAAGTGCGGCAGAATAAGCAGACAAGGAAGCAGAATCAGCATCTGCCGCGTAAGTGAAAGGAATATCGCCTTGCCCGCCATCCCTATACTTTGGAAGAAATTGGAGGTTACCATCTGGAAACCGATAATGGGGAAGAACATCACCGTAATACGCAATCCCGTAGCCGAAAGTTCCGTCAATTCTGCGTCTGATGTAAAGATACCCACCACCAGATTAGGTGCCAGCATCCCTACCAAGAAGCCAAAGGTTGTCACACAGGTGGCATAGATTATTGTCAGTTTCAGTACCTTGTTCACCCGGTCGTACAACTTTGCTCCGAAGTTATATCCGGCAATGGGCTGCATTCCCTGGTTTAATCCCATCACAATCATAACTACGATAAACACCAAGCGGTTCACAATACCAAAGGCACCGATAGCCAAGTCGCCTCCGTACTTCTTCAATCCCTGATTGATAAGGATTACAATAAGGCAAGCCGCCAGGTTCATCAGAAAAGGAGACATACCGATAGCCAGTGAATCAAATACAATCTTACGCTTCAGACGGAAGATACCCCGGCGGAAGTGCAGCAATTCATTGGCGTTATTGAACTGCTTGAGTTGCCACAGCAAGGCAATGACCTGCGCAGACACCGTAGCAATGGCAGCCCCGCGAATCCCCCAGTCGAACATAAATATAAAAATAGGAGCCAATATCGTATTGATAGCCACCGTAGCAATAGTGGCATACATCGCCTGCTTGGGATGTCCCGAAGCACGCAGCACCGCATTCAGACCCAGATAGAGATGGGTAACAACGTTGCCCAACAAGATTATCTCCATAAACTGCCGCGCATATTCCACCGTCTCATCACTGCCACCAAAGAAATAAAGGATAGGATTAAGAAAAGGAAAGACTATAACGGTAAACGCCAAACCCAACAAAATATTCAGTACAAACACATTGCCCAGCACCCGTTGCGCCGTATCATAATCCTTCTGTCCCAGCTTTACCGAAATCAGTGTAGCAGCACCTACGCCTACCAATGCACCGAAAGCAGCCCCGAGGTTCATCAACGGGAAAGTCAGTGCCAATGCCGACAGAGCCATGGTCCCCACACCGTGACCGATGAAAATACTATCTACCATATTATATAAAGAAGATGCCGTCATGGCAATGATTGCCGGCACGGCATACTGCATCAAGAGTTTTCCGATGCTCTCCGTACCCAACGCTGTGGGTGTCTTTTGTGCTGTCATACTATATACCTATTTCTTTTTACCGGGTGCAAAGGTACGTATTTTCCGTCAAAAGGTTCGCTATCTGAAAAATGTTTCGTACTTTTGTACCCAAATTGAGTGAAATATAGCGAAATGAACGTATTAGAACTAAGTGAACAAGAAATCATTCGTCGCAACAGTATGAATGAACTTCGCGCGATGGGCATTGAGCCTTATCCCGCAGCAGAGTATGTAACAAATGCTTTCTCTACCGATATTAAAGCTGAATTCAACGACGATGCAGAGCCTCGCCAAGTGTCCGTTGCCGGACGTATCATGAGCCGCCGTATCATGGGTAAAGCATCTTTCATCGAATTGCAGGACTCCAAAGGACGCATCCAGGTATATATCACCCGCGATGACATCTGTCCGGACGAGGACAAGGAGATGTACAATACCGTGTTCAAACGTTTGCTCGATTTAGGCGACTTTATCGGCATTGAAGGATTCGTATTCCGTACCCAAATGGGCGAAATCAGCATCCATGCCAAGAAGCTGACCGTACTTGCAAAGAGTATCAAGCCCCTGCCTATCGTGAAATATAAGGACGGCGTGGCTTACGACTCTTTCGAAGACCCCGAACTCCGCTACCGCCAGCGTTATGTAGACCTTATCGTGAACGACGGCGTGAAAGAAAAATTCCTGAAGCGCGCCACCGTCATCAAGACCATGCGTGCTGTGCTGGATGAAGCCGGCTACACGGAAGTGGAGACGCCGATTCTTCAATCCATCCCCGGTGGAGCAAGCGCCCGTCCGTTCATCACCCACCATAACTCTCTGGATATAGACCTCTACCTGCGTATCGCCACCGAGCTTTACTTGAAGCGACTGATTGTGGGCGGATTCGAAGGTGTATATGAAATAGGCAAGAACTTCCGTAACGAGGGTATGGACAAGAACCATAACCCGGAATTCACTTGTATGGAGCTGTACGTGCAGTACAAGGACTACAACTGGATGATGAGTTTTACGGAGAAATTGCTGGAACGCATCTGTATCGCCGTAAACGGCTGCACAGAAACCGAGATAGACGGCAAGAGCATTAGCTTCAAAGCTCCCTACCGCCGTCTGCCCATCCTGGAAGCCATCAAGGAAAAGACCGGATACGACCTCGAAGGCAAGAGCGAGGACGAAATCCGCCAGGTGTGCAAGGAACTGAATATGGAAATTGACGACACCATGGGCAAGGGCAAGCTGATTGATGAAATCTTCGGAGAATTCTGCGAAGGTACTTTCATACAGCCCACTTTCATCACCGACTATCCCGTAGAGATGAGCCCGCTGACCAAGATGCACCGCAGCAAGCCGGGACTGACCGAACGCTTCGAGCTGATGGTGAACGGCAAGGAACTTGCCAACGCTTACAGCGAGCTGAACGACCCGATAGACCAGGAAGAACGCTTCAAAGACCAACTCCGCTTGAGCGAAAAGGGAGACGACGAAGCGATGTTCATCGACCAGGACTTCCTGAAAGCATTGCAATACGGTATGCCTCCCACATCGGGCATCGGTATCGGCATCGACCGTCTGACCATGTTAATGACGGGCGAATCCTTTATCCAAGAAGTGCTTTTCTTCCCGCAGATGCGTCCGGAAAAGGTTATCCCCAAAGATGCTCCTGCACGATACACAGAGCTGGGCATCCCCGAAGACTGGGTGGCTGTAATCCAGAAAGCCGGCTACAACCTGGTGAGTGACATGAAAGATGTGAATCCGCAAAAACTCCACATGGACATCTGCGGTATCAACAAGAAATATAAATTGGAACTGGCAAACCCGACCGTAAACGAAGTTGCTGACTGGGTCGGAAGAATTAAGAATTAAAAATTAAAGAATTAAATAGGCAAGATTAAAGATAAGAGGAGGAGGAAGGTACTCCTTTCCCCTCTTTTAATTTTTAATTTTTAATTATTAATTTCGATATGAAACTACCCGGTAAGATAGCCATCATGGGCGGAGGAAGTTGGGCAACTGCCATTGCAAAAATGGTTCTGTCACAAGCGGAGTCTATAAATTGGTACATGCGACGCGATGACCGTATTGCCGACTTCAAACGGCTTGGTCATAACCCTGCCTACCTGACGGGCGTCAAGTTTGATACCAAGCGTATCAACTTCAACTCCAACATCAATGATGTCGTGAAAGAATCTGATACGCTCATCTTCGTTACACCTTCCCCTTATCTGAAGGTTCACTTGAAGAAACTGAAGACTAAGATTAAGGATAAATTCATCATCACTGCCATTAAAGGTATTGTGCCCGATGACAACTTGATTGTCTCGGAATATTTCACTAAGGAATATGGCGTCCCGGCTGAGAATATTGCTGTATTGGCAGGTCCCTGCCATGCGGAAGAAGTGGCTCTGGAACGCCTTTCTTATTTGACCATTGCTTGTCCCGACACCGACAAGGCTTGCACCATTGCCCGCAAACTGGCCAGTTCATTCATCAAGACCTCTGTCAGTAATGATGTTGCCGGCATTGAATACAGTTCGGTGCTGAAAAATGTATATGCCATTGCAGCCGGTATTTGCAGCGGTCTGAAATATGGAGACAACTTTCAGGCTGTGCTTATGTCCAATGCCATACAGGAAATGAACAGATTCCTGCAAACAGTACATCCACTGAACAGAAACGTAAATGATTCCGTTTATTTAGGTGACCTGCTGGTGACGGGATATTCCAATTTCAGCCGTAACCGCACATTCGGCACGATGATTGGCAAGGGATACTCCGTGAAAAGCGCGCAGATTGAGATGGAAATGATTGCTGAAGGATATTACGGTACAAAATGTATCAAGGAAATCAACAAGCATTATCATGTCAACATGCCTATTGTAGATGCAGTATACAACATTCTGTATGAGCGTATCTCGCCGACGATTGAAATCAAGCTGCTTACCGATTCATTCCGGTAAGCGCGAAAAAAGATAAAACGAAATACTGAATTTAAAACCTAGAATATTATGATTAGTTTGAACATTGAAAAGACTCTTGGATTCATCTCCAAAGAAAACGTTTTCGCCTATGAAGCCCAAGTAAAGGCTGCACAGGAAGCATTAGAGAATGGTACCGGTAAGGGCAACGACTTCTTAGGCTGGCTGCACCTCCCCTCTTCCATCACTAAAGAGCACCTGGCTGACCTAAAGGCTACCGCACAGACGTTGCGTGACAACTGCGAAGTAGTAGTAGTTGCCGGTATTGGCGGAAGTTATCTCGGTGCACGTGCGGTGATAGAGGCTTTGTCAAACAGCTTCACTTGGTTGCAAGACAAGAAAACGGCTCCGGTCATTCTGTATGCAGGACACAATATCGGTGAAGATTATCTATATGAACTCACCGAATACTTGAAAGACAAGAAATTCGGTGTTATCAACATCTCCAAATCCGGTACTACCACTGAAACGGCCTTGGCGTTCCGTCTGTTGAAAAAGCAATGCGAAGACCAACGCGGCAAGGATATGGCAAAGAAGGTTATCGTTGCCATCACCGATGCCCAAAAGGGCGCTGCCCGCGTAACGGCCGACAACGAAGGCTACAAATCCTTCATCATCCCCGATAACGTGGGCGGACGTTTCTCCGTACTGACTCCGGTAGGCTTGCTGCCCATCGCAATAGCAGGTTTCGACATTGAGAAATTGGTTGCAGGTGCAGTTGCCATGGAAAAGGCTTGTGGAAAAGATGTTCCGTTTGCAGAAAATCCTGCTGCCATCTATGCAGCTACGCGTAACGAGCTCTACAAGAACGGTAAGAAAATTGAAATCCTCGTAAACTACAATCCCAAACTGCACTACGTAAGCGAATGGTGGAAGCAGCTTTATGGTGAATCCGAAGGTAAGGAAAACAAGGGTATCTTCCCTGCTGCCGTAGATTTCTCCACCGACCTGCACTCCATGGGACAATGGATTCAGGAAGGCGAACGTACCATCTACGAAACTGTCATCTCCGTGGAGAAGACACAGCACTCCCTGCAAGTACCTTCGGACGAAGCCAACCTCGACGGACTGAACTTCCTGGCAGGCAAGCACGTGGACGAAGTGAACAAGATGGCTGAATTGGGCACACAGCTTGCCCACGTTGACGGCGGCGTACCCAACATGCGCATCGTTATCCCTGCACTGAATGAAGAAAGCATCGGAGGTCTGCTCTACTTCTTCGAAATAGCTTGCGGTATCAGCGGTTATATTTTGGGAGTCAATCCGTTCAACCAACCGGGTGTGGAAGCATATAAGAAGAATATGTTTGCATTGCTGAACAAGCCCGGCTACGAAGAAGAGTCCAAAGCTATCCAGGCAAGACTTTGATAAATTAAGAATTGAGAGTTGAGAATTGAGAAATGGCTGCACAACAAGTGCGAAGAGAACCGTTCCCCGATTCTCAACTCTCTATTTATCTACCCCGCATTTTTAAATTCTCAATCCCCAATCTACCAAGTGTTCGAAAACTCTATCGCCCGTTATCTGGAAAAGCACGGGCACCCCTACATCCAACTGAAAGCCGTTCTTTTTGACATGGACGGTGTGTTATTCAACTCCATGCCCTACCATGCCGATGCCTGGCATAAAGTAATGGAACGTCATGGCCTGCACTTGAGCCGTGAAGAGGCATACATGCACGAGGGACGTACCGGAGCCTCCACCATCAACATCGTTTATCAACGCCAGTATGGCAAGGATGCCACTCCCGAGATGATAGAAAGCATCTATGCAGAGAAAAGCGCCGAATTCAGTACCCACCCGGAACCGGAACGTATGCCGGGTGCTTGGGAAGTGCTGCAAAAGGTAAAAGCGGCAGGACTTATTCCGGTACTTGTCACCGGTTCGGGCCAACACTCCCTGCTGAACCGCCTTGCCCACAACTTCCCTGGTATGTTTCAGCGCGACCACATGGTGACCGCCTTTGATGTGAAATACGGAAAGCCTCATCCTGAGCCTTATCTAATGGGACTGGAAAAAGCCGGAGTACAAGCCAACGAAGCTATAGTTGTAGAAAATGCACCTATCGGAGTACAAGCCGGAACAGCAGCCGGCATATTCACTGTGGCAGTCAATACCGGTCCGCTGGACAGGCAGGTATTACTGGATGCCGGAGCAGAATTATTGTTTCCGTCCATGCAGGCGCTTTGTGACGACTGGGAAAGGTTGCAAACCGCATTAGATGCCAGTAATAGCCTTCGCCACAAAGATTGACGGCGACCCAAACAATATAACAGTTGATTGGAGCTTATATAACCAAGTAATACCATTACTTGATATACAGAAGGCATCTATTGTCTTTCTTCTTAAAACGCTCCAATCTACTCATTTTCTCCTTCTCGGTTTCTTTAATAGGGAACGTTATCCTACGAGTATCTTTATCATAATCGTACAATTCTCTGGCAGGAACTACATAAACAGATTCCGGACCGTCACCACACCATCCAAAGCCAAAAACATAAAACAAGTTTTTTATCGGACGGTTCAACAGATTAGAGTTCATATACCTCTCGTACTTTTCAATGTCTTTTATATCGAGATAAAAACCTATCTTACTTCGCCATTTACACTCTACAGCTATAATATTTCCAACTTCATGAATGGTACTCGTAGTGGTAACACACTCCATCAACAAATCCGGAGATGATGAAGACAGAGGTCTATAACCCTCAATGTATTTATCACCTCTCCAATCTAAAAGCCGCCAAAATATTTTCTTGTCACATAGGTCCGGATAACCATCTTTACTAATATTAGAGTTCTTCACAACCCATTCCTCAAATCTATCTCCCAAATATTTACTTTTCTTCCTTTCTTTAAAATATTGAAAGGTATCCATAAACCGATATTGGAAAACACCTACAAAATCATCGATAAACTGATTTAATATTTTCATAGCCATAATAGTCTATTGTGTCTTTAAATAATATTCATTGCAAACAAAAATTCATAGGTGAAGAGCCGCAACACCCATTTTCAAAAATAGATTTTTCTTTCATTTCCAAAAATAGAGTTTTTTTCCCAATTCTTTCCAGATTTCCTTCCCATCTTTGTAATACAGAAAACAAATAAAGTATTAATTATTAAAAATAGAGAAGTATGAAAAAATTAGTTATGATGTTGGTTTGTATGTTTGCAGTGCACACAATGGTAATGGCGGATAATGATAAGCCGATAGAGGTGAGCCAGTTGCCGGCGAAGGCGCAGACATTTATCAAGACTTATTTTAAAGACCATAAGGTGGCAATGGCTAAATTGGAGTCGGGAATGTTTTATAAAAGCTATGATGTGGTGTTCACGAATGGGGAGAAGGTAGAATTTGATAAATCGGGGGAATGGAAAGAGGTACGATGCAGACAAAGTGAAGTTCCTGTACAGATTGTACCGGAAGCGATACGTAACTATGTAAAGACCAATTATCCGGATGCAAGAATTCTTCAGATTGAGTACGATGACAATGAGTATGAGATAAAGTTGTCTAATCGTTGGGAAATTACATTTGACTCTAAAATGAGGGTGATTGACATTGACGATTGATGACAAGAAAGATTTAGAATATGTAGATTATAAAGTATCAAGAAACTGAAAACAGTTGCTTGGAGAGGGTTTCTCCAGGCAACTGTTTTTTTTTTATGCATTTCCGTACGGTAGCAGGGCATATGGTGCTGCGCTCATTGTACAACAGTGGTTGTACTACTATTCCAATTGCCCGGAGTCAACGAAGCCCCGGCTGCACTTTTGTAGTTTTTTAATCAGTGTGTCCGGAGAAGGACACTCAACCTTCTCCGGAGCTGAAAATACTGATTTATAAGGAAATGGCGCTTCTCGGCGCTTCCTGCCGGAAGGCGACTCAGGCTATGACGCTTTCAGGATTTTGGCAGACCTCACCATGGTATAGGTAGTCCCCTTAGTACAATGGTGCATATCATTCAGCTTACTGAAAAATAGAGTTTTTTTCAGAGAGGTTTGTTCGGCAGAGAAATTCCAACCGCAGAACGGAAGAACAACGTTTTCAGTCCGTCATAAAATCCCGGAAGAGCAACCGTTCCATGCGTCTCTTCCGGGAACTTTTTTGATACCACCCGCAAATGCCGCTTCTCCATACGAGGAACTGCACTCCCTATAAAATCATCTGTCAGGGAAAAGTGGCTCAGCTTCCTATCAGGACGCGGCTGAGTGGCAAACGCAACATACAGTTGTTTTCCTGAAAAGTCAACCTTATCTACCTGCCGTTCTACCTGTTTCTGAAAACATCCTTTATCCCACCATAAACTGGGGTCTATGGCGATGTATGTATCAAATGTACCGGGATAATTCAGCAAAACATGCAGCGTGAACAACCCGGCATAAGAATGTCCGGCCAACAAGTGTTGTCCATTCACCGGCAAGTCTTGTTCCACTGCGGGGCGTAGCTCCTCCGTCAGAAAACGGCAAAATTGTCCTGCCCCACCCCCTTCCGGTTTATCGCCCGGACGGACAGTTCCGTCACGCCGGGCAGCGGAACAGGTTGGCGTAAAGTCTCTGGTTCTGTTTGTATTCAGGACAGCCACAACGATACAGGGCGGTAAGGAAGAAACTTTGGAGGTGGAAAACAAGCGAGTAAAACCTACCACCGAATGAAAAAAAGAATCACCGTCCAGCAAATAAAGAACCGGATAACTTTCCTCTTTTTCACCCGGGCGGGTTGCAGGTACATACACCCAATATTCTCTAGCCTCATTCAAGACATGCGAAAACAAAGTGTGGCGAGTCCCGATAGAAATAGCTTCTTGCGCTCTCAGCGGAAAACCGAGCCAAGTGACAACTACCAATATAAACAGAATATGCAGGCTTCTCATTTCAATTCTTTTTTCAGTCTGCAAAGTTCGCAGAAAATAAGTTGACTACCTATCCCTATTTTTAGGTATTCTCACGGTTGAAAGCTTTCCGCAAAAATCAAAGGCTGATTAAGAAAGTTTGATGGGCAACTGAATTTCCGTCATCCATTCATCCACCGTTTCTTTGTTCCAAATGCCGTCAATATGGCAAAACCGGGGACGGTCAATGACCTCGTATCCATTTGCCTCGGCATACGCAAAAAGCTCGGCGAAAGTTTCGGGCATATGCTCATAAGCACCGTAATGGTTGACACAGAGCGCAACCGGTACTTCCGGAAGTTCCTTGAATTTAATCAGTTCCGAATCTTCCTTGCGTTCAGCCACCGCTTCAAAAAACTCGATATCAATATCAACCCCATATTCCTCATTATATTCCACCGTGAAACAATATTCCGGGGCAGGACATTCACAACCCAAACGGTACATTTCAGGCCCGATGATATTCGGACAAAGATTGAACAGTTCCTGATAAGAGTCTATTTTACGGCGATGGGTAGCAAAAATTCTTGAAGGGAGGGATTTCTTAAACACTTTTTCCATAACATTCTCTTGTTTATGGAGTAAATTTTCCAATTTGGCAAGTTCGGTCTGCCGCCATATCAAGTGTTCAATCTCGTTTTTGCAACGTTCTATTTTAACCTTCAACAATTCAGCATCCGGAAATTCCTTGCCATCGGCAAACAACTCGGATATCTCTTCGAGGCTGAACCCTAATTGCTTGAGGTAAACAATACGGCTCATACACCGGAGCTGGCTGATGTCGTAATAGCGATACCCCGTCCACTCATCCACTTCAACGGGTATCATCAATCCTATCTCTTCATAATGACGAAGCGTCTTAACGGTCACTTGGCAAAGTTTGGAAAACTCTCCGATTTTAAACTTCATTTTATTCTTCATAAACTCATGCGCATTTTGTTTATGAAGCAAAGATAGGTCCTGCCCTTAGGGACGAGTCAAGAGATTGCTTCAAAAAAAACACATATTTCGCTATTCGCAACGGCAATAGGTATTTGCACCGCACGTACAACGAGGCAACAGCTGCTCGCTCAGTTCATCGCGGTAAAATTCATACAGCCGCCGGTACATGGTTTCATAGAGTGCGGCAACTTGTTGCTCCTGCTCACTTTCATTTTGAAAACGATTTTTAAAGGGATCTTCAAAATCAAAATGCGCCTGCTGCTTGGCATCCAGAGTGATAAATTTCAGTTCTTCTCCGGCTTCTTTACATAGGGTAATCACGTAGTCCCATGACCGGTGCGTATAGGTCCCGACACCAGAGGGTTTCTTGCGAGACACGCTGAAACCATTCTGTTCCATCACATTGCACACGGCATCGGGAACGCAGTTCCCCTCCATAATTCCTGCCGTAGAGATATTCATTCCCCTGCCAAATGCATGCAGGAGTTCCTGCGCGATACGGCTGCGGCACGTATCTTCATTACTTATTAACAGTATATCCATTGTCCGTTACTTTTCCAAGTTTAAATACTCGCCATCTCCTTCTTTCTTCATCTTCGCTTTACGTGCCAAGTCGAACAAGGCGGGGTTAATGTGGCAATATTTCCATTGGCATATCCCACCTGGGTAGCCTCCACACCTTCTATTTGTTTCAGGAAATGTTCGGTACCCCAAAAACATCCTCCTGCCAGATAAATCTCTTTCATTGGGTTCATGTCTGTTCTCCTTTCTGACTGTCCTTCCGGCTTACCGGCATAGGACAGACAAGTCATTAACATTGCAAAAATAAATATTATTTGTTTCATACCTCTAACCCTATGGAAATTATAACAAGAAAGAGAACCGTATGGTTGACTGTTCTGGATGAAAAATCTGTCTCAATACCACCAATGGGGCATGCAGGCAATTTCATAGGGAAGATGGATAAATATTTCAGGATACCACACCAAATGTTGCGGAAAATATGAAGAATAAAAGTGGGAAAAAACAGAGACTACTCTCATACTAGACCATACTTTAGATATAAGTTATGGTAAAACAACAAAGGAATCCAAGTCTATTCTACAACAGAAGCAATGATAGAAACCATGTTTGAAAGTGACTTTAATCTAAGCCTATTAGTAAAGTTACCAACATAGTAGTAAAAAGGAATAGTTTAGTCTAAAATGCAACTAAGAAAAATAATTGAGAAGAAAAAGTATTCTCAACAGCTTTATCTGTAAATAAAATTATAGGAATTTAAAGAATTATAGCTTCCAAGATGTGGAAGCTATAGTTTATATCGCATATTTACGTCTATTACTTGTTCTAAGGTTCAGTCAGTATTCACTAAATATTGTTTATAGGTATTTTTACGCTGTCAAATATGGTATTTATTTGAATAATTGAGGTGTAAAAATAAGAAGATATTGTCGCCAGTTGCTCCATACATGTCCTTTTTCCGAACCATGAAAAACGACATTTCCACCATAGGATTGGAGCTTCTGAGCAAAGTCAATAGCTTTAGGGTAGAGCTTGAAAATATCATCCTTACCACAGCCAATCCAGTAGAGACTATAACCTTTTTTAGCTTGCCTCTCCACCTTTTTGTCTATATCAGCATATGCTGTTATATCTAAATTAGATTCAGGAAAACCTGCAGAAAAAAGCCCTATATAGTCAAACATATCCGGATAATTGGCAGAAATAGTCAATGCATGAAAGCCACCCATTGATAAACCGGCTATGGCACGGTGCGTTTTATTTGGAACAGTCCTATACAAGACATCGATGAAATTTACAATTTCGGGAAAAGCAATCTCATATAGACCTTGTTTGAATCCAGGAAGGAAGTTTGACATTGAAGGAAGATAGTTAAGGTTCTCACTCGTTTCACCGGCCGCAGCTTGTTTCCCCGGATTCCCATTCGGCATTACAACAATCATTGGCTCTATCTTCCCTTCTGCAATCATATTATCCATAATTCGTGCCACATGCCCTAATTCTATCCAAGCATTTTCATCACCTCCACTTCCATGGAGTAAATATAGCACCGGATAGTTACGGTTAGAATGGTCATAACAAGGAGGAGTATATACTTGCAAGCGGCGATTCAAATTCAACATGTCAGAGTGATACCAGACTTCTGCCACATTCCCATGAGAGACATCATGTACTTGATAATAGTCAGCAGGCCCATCATTAATATAAAATATAGAGAATATGTTACCTACATCCCTACGTATAAACGGATTGGCAGGATCAATGATTGTTACACCGTCCATGACATAACGATAAGTGTACATCTCCGATGACAGAATATCTGTAGTAAATGTCCAAATACCTTTTTCCCCTTTTTTCATAATTTTACCTGCTGAATCATCACACCAGTCACCTATAACGGTCATTGTTTTTGCTTGGGGAGCCTCTATATAAAATGTCACACTATTATCACTGTTAATGATGGGTGACACAACTTTTGAAATACGGAAGTCTATGTTTTGCTGGGCTTCTGCTCCCAAAGGTAGGAGCAGAAACATAGCAAAAATAATATAAACATTCTCTCTCATGCCTATTTGCTAGAAATTAATATTGATACCGAACTGAGTTTGGAAGGGACGGATGTAAGTACCGGCAATTAATGTTCCGGCATATTGGCTACCGTCTGTAATGAGGGCACTTCCTGGCACATTTCCAGAAGGACCAGTCGCATTTAGGAAGTTTACGACATTCGCAGTAAAAGTAACATTTTTAAACGCTTTCCAGCTAGCGCCTGCAAATGTTTCCCAATATCCATCAAAGTCAATTGAGTTACCAACATTGGCATATTTTTTACTTGAATAACGCGCACTTGCCCAAATATTAAAATTTTTGTATTTATAACGAGGATTGAATTCCAAAAGTATCTTCGATAATCCGGTCATTTGCATTCCTGAGAAATCATAATTTTTGCCGAATGCACTGAATTCATACTTATGAAGTTTCGGATCTTGAAGTGTAAATATGATATTGAATGATAAATCCTTTATTGGAGTGAGCAAAACGTCTGTTTTCCAGCCGATAGTCTGAATTGCTTGTTCGTAAGGAACCATGACAGAACCCTCATTAGGGTCGTCGCTTGTGACAGTGATACGTCCACTGTCACCTTTACGGAATGAATAAGCAAATGAAGTTACCACACTAAAATATTTGGTGTTGTAGAACAAACCTGCACGGCCGAGAATATGTGGCCGGGTGTTTTTTAACGGTGGGTTAGCACCATAAAATCCTTGCAAATGTCTATACATGTTGATATAATTGATTTCACCGTCAAATCCAAAATTTCTAGTAAAGTTAATGGTCGGAATGAATGAAAAAGAATAGTTCAACCCTTTCAGTTTAGAGTTGGTCAATTGTACGGTTCCTGTACCATCCTTGGTCGGAGCACCAAGATAGAAGCCTTGATATCGGGCATCCATACTACTATTTGCATTCAGATAAAAATATTCTAAACGTGCTCCATATGTGAATTTTATATAGTCAGAAACTTGCCATTTATCCAAAGCATATACTCCAGCTTTGTTTTCCCATCCCTTTACATATTGTGCACTAGCATTATTGTTAAAGAATTGATTCCCATTGAAAAAGAGCTTACGGGGATTGGCAGCCACTTCATGATCATACTGTGTTGAAGAACCAGCCATTTCTGTATGTTCCAAATAATCAAAGATTCCGAAATTCCAATCATGATGAGTTGTCTTGTTTTGCAACGAGGCTACGATCATATAATCCTTGATGCTACAATCTTGAATCTGTATTAATCGGCGCTGTACATCTCCAGTATAGCTTCCACTGCCATCAATATATTCACGAGTTTGATTTCTGAGAATATTCTGTGTTGCATCACTGATAGCGTTACGGTCAGTATATGAAAACTTTGCCCGAAGATTAAATCTCATTTTATCTGAAAGGTAGTGATCCAACATGAACTTCCCTTCATGGGTATAAGCATGTCCAAGATCATAATAGTTTTCCGTCTTTTGCTTACCTGTTTTCATATCTATATAAGATACAACTCCATCATTAGAACCGTAATTGTCTTTGCCGATAGTGAAATTTTCGAACTCTTTAATGGAGCCATCACCAACCCAATAAAATGGAGCCTGCTGGATAGTGCTCAGTAAATTGTGTGTGTTGGTATGACGATAAAAAAATGTAAGCTGGCTTCCGTTAGGATTATACTTATGAGTAAGGGTACCTGTGTAGAATGAAGCACGGTCTGCATACGGTGTGAATTGCAATTTGACATTTCCTGGGTCAAGCGTATTGAATCCACTTAATGAGAAATACCATTTGTCGGCCACTTTGCCTGATACACCGATATCAAAGTTATGTTTACCAAGTGTGTTCAATTCATATTTGGCATTGCCTTGTAGTCGTTCTCCACCAAGCTTTGTATAAGTATCTACACCGACACCGATTTCACCTTCAAGGATAGCAGTCATGGACATGGGAAGTGAGGATGTCTTTTGTAGAGACCCCTCTTGTCTCCAATGAAGGTTAGTAGCATTCGGATCCCAAAAATAAGTAACAGGAAGCCCGTCTTGGCGTACTACAGTATAAGCAGCAGGTAAACCTATAGGGACTGCACGAGGCTCACTCGCACTAGAAGCATTGAGTAGGGCAACAGCATCCTTAGCGGATTTAACATTCTCAGATGTTACAACTCGTACCGTGTCTTGAGGATTTTTGTTGACAGCAGTAGCAGTTAAGGCAATACTCACACAAAAAACAGATAAATAAACAGATTTCATATTTTTAGTATTTAAAATTAACGACTATTTTATATTTAAATGATGTACGTTGCGAATTTCTTTTGTATAAGCTTTCCATTCCACAGTATTCTTATCGTTAGGATTACCATACTTAGCGAAGTTAGTCCAATAAGTTACCATCCGCTCAGAAAGTTCAAAATCTTCTTTTGTCATTGGTTTAGTACTGTTATGTACTTGCCCGAACATATAAGGAAGCTCTGCGGAATGTACTACACCTGAAGCACCAAATTCATCCCCTCCTTCTTTTGGAGAAGTTTTAGGATCTTTAGGTTGAGGATGATCATAACTGTATACATATATTGGACGACGTCTTAGATTATCCACTTGATTGTCCGCCCACGCACCAATGGACTTCGGGAAATTAGCTTTAGGGACATCATCTTTTGTGTAACCAATCATATAGTCAATATCCATGTACCGACCTGCAATAGTAGCATCATTAAAGTCCTCCGTGATCAGGTATCCGTCAATGGCAGGACGAAATTTGGGGATGAATGCAGACTTCTCATACAATTTTTCAAGAGTCACAGCATCAATCTGACGCATTTGTTTAAGGTTCGTGATACCAATACTCTCAAAGAATGATTTGCCTAATGCTTCATTCTCAATGAGAGGAAGACATTTTGCATCATCACGTATTGCACATCCACTCTGTAGAATGGCACGTTGGAACAGTTTGTTGGCTTGCGTAGAACAAATAATCCCCTGTATACTACGTGAACCGGCACTTTGTCCGAACACTGTTATATTATTAGGATCACCACCAAAAGCTGCAATATTCTCCTTTACCCATTTGATACCTGCCATTTGATCATATAGAGCATAATTCCCAGAACCATGTCCGCTTTCTTTGCTAAGTTCAGGATGTGCAAGATAGCCAAATACTCCAAGCCGATAAGCTATAGAAACCATAATAACTCCTCTTTTAGCATATGCGTCACCACGATATACCGGTCCATCGGTCCCACCGATATGAAATCCTCCACCGAATATCCAAATCATGACTGGCAACGGTTTCTCCGATTTCTTGCTTGGGGTCCAAATATTAAGGTATAAACAATCTTCGCTACAAGATGTATTCATCTCGTTAGTGTTTCTCCAGCCTTTCGGATACCGCGCAGTTTCCCGTTGCATCGGTGCTGGAGCAAATCTATCGCAAGTCAGCACCCCTTGCCAAGGCAGTACCGGTTGCGGAGTCTTCCAGCGAAGGTCTCCAACTGGAGGTGCGGCAAATGGGATTCCACAGTAAACTGTCACATTATCATTTATTATACCTCTGACCATACCACCCTCCACAGCTATTGGTTCTGTGTATGTCTGAGCAAATGTACTACAGCTCATGGCTATAGCAACAAAAAAAAGTGAAATTTTTCTCATAATAATATTAGTATTAAATTGGGTTTAACTCAGGTAAAATTATATCCCATACAAGATTCAACTCAGTCGCCATATCGGCAAGATCCCCGGTGATAGCTATTACGGCATCTTGATCAGGCATTATGATAATGAATTGTCCGCGGGCACCGTCAGCACGGTAAGTATTATGACGACCACGCCAGATTTGATAGCCATAACCTTGCAGCCAGTCGTTGTGTTCCGGATCTCTCTTCTTGTAGTTTTCATCGGTCATACCACCTGCCCGTGAGGAAACGTGTGCAGTTGAAGCCTCATTTATCCAGCTCTCCGGAAGGAGCTGTACACCATTCCATTTTCCTTTTTGTAAGTAGAACTGACCAATCTTAGCCATATCTTCAGTCTTTAGGTAAGCGCCCCAACCGCCACAATTAACCCCCTGGGGACTCTCATCCCATGAAATGCCTACGATACCCAGAGGACGAAATAAACGTGGGGTCAGGTAGTCGAAGATTTTTTTGCCTACAGCTTTTTGTACAATGGCCGAAATCATATATGTTCCCAACCCATTATACACATAATAGGTGCCGGGATTCTGTGGAACTGGTTCTGCCAGGAAGGCCTCTACCCAATCCTGTTTAGTTTGACGTTGAGCAGTCGTATTTGCCTTTTCTTGACCACATGTCATGGTTAACAAATCTCGTACCGTCATGGCTGCCAAATTTTCACTAACAGAGGCAGGTAGTTTATCGGGGAAAAAGGAAATCACCTTATCATCGAGTTTCAGTTTACCTTCTGTCACAGCAAATCCAACTGCAGTAGAAGTCAATGTCTTACTGGCAGAGTTCATGATGTGAGGGACCAAAGGGTCACCTTTACTTTGCCATTTTTCTCCTATTACCATACCATGTTGGAGTATCATCACGGAATGAATGTCAAGCCCTTTCATACCTGCAGTTTTCATATAAGAATCTATGGCAGTAGCTATATTCCTCGATTTTTTTCGAGGCAGTGCAGTCATTAAATCGTTAACGGTAACCAATTCCACATTGTTATCCTCAATGGCCTTCCTAATTCGACCACTTTTGTACATATCAGTTACTCCTTGACGATCGGTAGCTACATTTTCATATCCAATATGAAAAACATTTTCCATTTCCACGTCATTATATGCAGGGTGTTCGATAAACATGTATTTCTTGCCAGGTTTGAGACTCTTAAGCATATTGATGAAAGACTCCTCCTTTTCTGCCAATGTCTTATGTTTACCATGCAACATACCATAAGCACCATCAGCATAAGAGACAAATTCATATCCGTGTTTGGCTGCATGTGTCTTGTCCACGGAAGACAGATTGTATTCTTTGGCAAGCCTATTGACCAGTTCGTTGACTTTTTCGTCAAAGATGATGCTACCCATGTGTCCGGATATGTGGGACACTTGAGGGACATCAGCGATAACACGTTCTATTTGTGCCCGAAATTCACGTTCCACTTCCTTAAGGTCATACCCATGCTCAATGACTGACAGTCCGGGATAATTACTATTAGGATACATCATCGGTAGAAAATATCCTTTTTCGTCAGTTAATGAGGGACAGCTAGTGAGAGGACGCCATTTAATATTTTCCCATTCGCTAGTGATGGTCAGATGTACTCCAACGTCTAGGCCTGATGCATTTTTCAACATTTGTACAGCTTCCGGATACCAAGATGCCACTGGCATGATTTCCACAGACTTAGCAATACCATTACAATAAATATCCATAATGGCTTTATTGACTGAATGGAAAGCACCCATATCATCCATTCTTACGGCTAAAATAGCTGGTTGCTGTGCTGCTACCATAATGGATATTAAACTAATAAATAAGGAAGTTTTTAATCTTAATAAATTCATAAACGATAGTATTTATTGTTGATATTATTTCAAATAGTTGTCGTACCAGTCAGCAAACTTTTCATAATATATAGTCATATCGTCCCATTTTCCATGTGCTCCACCTTGTTTTATAATTAAGTCACAAGGTATACCGTATTCTTTCAGTTTGTCAATGAAACGGATACTCTGATCCAGCGCAATAGCCTTATCGGCATCTCCATGTGCAATAAATACTGGAGGAGTTTGTACGTCTACATAATAGTAGGGAGACAGCTGATGGGCAACAGAATCGATCTCGCTAGTATTGGAGAGCAATTCATACGTTTGCGTCATAGGATTTAATCGAACATGCCCGAATGGGCTCTGATTGGCTCTCTGTTTAAGACCGAGTCCGTATTCATCATGTTTGAAATCCCAATTAATGAAGTCTGTGAGTGGAAAAAAACAAGCCACAGCTTGTACCCGAGATGATTCACGTTCCACGGGATCTTCACTCCTAGGATTTCCATCATCACTCTGAGTAGCGATACATAGGCTGGTCTCTCCACCAGAAGAACCGCCTGTAATGCCGAGACGATTACCATCTATTTCAAATTTTTCCGCATGATAACGGATAAATCGGACCGCACGACGTACATCGTTTATTGCGTCAAGTGCCGCATAACGAGGTTGTGAACTATGGATAACAAAAAACAGTGTGTAACCACGGGCAGTAAGGGGAGAAGAGAGGTGTGACATGTTCAAAGCCTGTTCCCAGCTTGATTTAAATCCACCGCTGACGACCATAATCACACCGGCGCCATTGGGATTCTTAGGTTTCTTAACCCCCATTACAAGGTCCATACCGTCTTTACTTCCATAAGAAATTTTCTTTAACTCTTGAGCTTTTAGAGTCCATATCATTCCCAAACAAAGGAAAACAAATAATGAAATAATACGTAGTTTCATTGTTTATTCATTTTAAATTATTCAATACAGGAAGGATGTATTTCCATACTAATTCAAGTTCTTTTTGCATTTTGTGAGTATTAGCAGTCATGACAACTACTGCATTTTGGTCAGGGAGTATAAGTATATATTGTCCCATAGCTCCATCTGCGCGAAAAGCATTATTACGACAACGCCACATTTGATAACCATAGCCTTGTACCCAATCTGGATCTGCAGTGGTCTGTATAAGTTGTGTAGTATTGATTCCTGCCGGAGCGCTATCAACTTGTTTTTTTGACATTTCCGTTATCCAACCTTTGGAAATGAGCTGTTTTCCATTCCATTTACCTTCTTGCAATAAAAGTTGTCCTACTTTAGCTAGATCCTCTGTTTTGAGATAGAGTCCCCAACCGCCATAGTTGATACCTTGAGAATTTTCCGTCCAATATGCATTTTCAATCTGGAGTGGAATGAACAAGCGTGTATTCAGATAATCAATGAGTTTTTCTCCTGTTGCTTTCTGTATAATTGCTGAAAGCATAAATGTACCTACACTATTGTAACAATATACTTCGCCTGGCTTAAATTCAACAGGATAATTTAGAAAACATTTAATCCAATCCATAGACGGATACTCTTTAGCCAGTCTTTGCATCTCATAAGTGTGATCAATAGCATGCCCACAAGTCATTGTAAGAAGATCTCTAACTGTTATTGCTGCAAGATTGTCACTAATATTAGAGGGTAGTTGTGTAGGAAAAAAAGATATCAGTTTATCACTGAGCTTGATTTTACCTTCATTTATTGCTATTCCTATAGCAATTGATGTGAAAGTTTTACTTACAGAATTGAGGATATGCGGTTTACTGGCATCTCCTTCATTCATCCAATTTTCAAAAATGATATTACCACCCTGGACTACCATAATACTATGGATATCCATGCTATCGGCTTCAGCCTCGGTTAATAGATGAATAATGGAATCATTGAGTCTTGCCGATACTTCTACTCGAGGAAGATTGGCAGTGGTTCCAACTTTAGTTTGTTTTTTCCCACGGCAAGAACTAATTCCTACTGCGAGGAGAAGAAGGATAAATAGACTAATTTTTACTTGTTTCATGGTATATTTTTAAATTAAAAAAAGCGAACTAACCATCGCTTTGATGATCAGTTCGCCACAAAATTACGCCAGCTGTTAGCTAGTGACAATTAATCTACTGAATATACACTCTTATTGTAACTATATACTTGAATATAAAATGGTTGTGCTTTTTAAATATACCTTTATTACACTTTACGACTTACATATCTACACTTATTTTCATCAATTGACTATAAAAATCATCCTTTTCAAGTCCAGTAGCATTAATTATCTTGGTTTTATAACTTTTAATTGTATTGACCGAATATCCCATGCAGTTGGCGATATTCTCGTTCTTCCTCACACCTATGCGCCAAAGAGCAAATATACGCATCTCAACCGGAAGTTTTTTAGGAGTAGTAATATCAAGCTTACTGTCTTCAGGAAGTAAAGCGTTGAATTGACTCGCAAAATTTGGGAAAAAGGCTAGTAATACTTCATCAATATTAGGGCAAAGTACATTAAATTCTTTTTTGCATACATCAACAGCGCCAGGTATGGTATCATATTGACGTACCTTAATTTTAGTCAATAAATCCTTTTGTAGTTTATTGATAAGAATATTACTTTGAGCATTATTAGTAATCATCTTTGCAACGAGAACACTAGCTATAGCGTAATTATCTCTAAAAATTTGATTGTAACTCTCTATTTCTTTGTTTTTTGCTTCTAATTTAACGTTATACTCTGAAATCAACTCTACTTGTTGAAAAATTTGTTTACGCTGACGTAGGATATAAATTAAACTCACTATCATAGATAAAACTACTGAAGCCAATACTATGACTACAATAGTAATCATTTGTTTATCGTGTTCTATTTCCTTTTGTAACAGATGGTTGATAATAGGATATCCTTTTGAACTTTCAATTATCCGATATTTAGAGTTGTATTCAGTAGCATTGTTCATTGCAACCTTTATATATCGTGATGCAGTTTTAATGTCACCGACAACAAACATCATTTCAGCTATTTTGCGAATAGCCGAATAATTATTTGATCCTTGTTGGATGGCCATAATTGCAGATTCTACCATGTTTTTCATGCTCTCTGTAAACTTGTTTTCCCCCATCTGATTAAATCCAAGATCACCGAGAGCTATAATATATTCTGATGAGTTCTTCGGTGTTTTAGTCAAAAGAATAGAAGCAAAACCTGCTCCTTCCTTATATTGATGGCGATAAAAAGCCATTGAAGTTTTAAGTCTATACAATTCATATGAATCGTCTGGACATAATGGCAACAGTTCATTATATAATTCTGTCATATTACTCAATGCCATATCAGGTTGGTAAAGTCTCCAGGCAAAAAAGAATCCGTTCTCGTATTCAAGTCTAAAACGAGCTAGCATCCATTTTTTATACATTTCATTACTACATCCTTCAGGATTATAATCATTGATGACATGGTCAGCTTCACGGAAATAGCCACCAGAAATAAACATATCACCTAACTTGATATGGGCGTCCGTTATTAAGTCTTTAGAACCTATTTGTTTCGCTAACGCAAGAGCCTTTTTTGCCACCGTATAAGCCGAATCAAAACTAAGATGCATATATTCCTTATACAGTGTATCATACCTAGTATATCGATTATAATTGGATATAGCCATTTCTTTTTGTAGATTAGTAATTCGTTCTAACTTTAGCTTACGATAGTTTTGTGATTTTGTCAATTCAGTGTCAAGCCGTGTTATATATGATTTTATTTCCTTTATCACCACCTTTTTTTTAGATTCCGGTAAACTATCAAACTGTGCCTTGAAACCTTTAATATATAGTTCAGATTGACGGTATGTATTTACCAACTGAACATCCTCCATATATGAACATTTTGCGAATAGACATATAACAGACAATATGATAACAACTTTTTTCATGCTAATTAAAAACTATTTGTTGCACAAATATATATATTATTAAAACACAATCAAATTTATGTATATCAAATGATGGTAAAATTCAATAGATTAGATAACTACCTTTTGAGATATAAGGAAATGAGTTTCTGTCATGGTTGCACCAAAATGCTTAAAGCAATCACTACTGCTATTTTGAGTAATAATTAATATGAGAATATATCCCTCAGGGAAATAGGAGAAAAGCTTTCATTATGATAAAATCATATTTCAAGGGACAGTATTGTAATTCATACCTACCCATAGTGCTAGAAACAGAGAAATAAAATTAAAGAACGTACTGTAATCCAATGTTTCCATAATCTATATACTCATGAACTATTGATTATTTCATCCAATGTGTAATTCTTCCAACTTCATTGGTAAAGAAATACATATTGCTTGGTAACCTCTTATTAAATCATCTATTAAAATTTCCACCTGTTTTTTTACTCATCATGCATCACTTCTGCTTTGAATGTCAGCACGTTACTGTTCTTAATTTAATCAACTATTAATCAACAAATACAGAAATTCAAGCAAAAATCGCCTTTTTTTCGTATTCCCAAACAACCTTATGGATACAAAAAATCCTCAATAATCAACAGATTATCAAGGATTCTCTTTGTGACCCCGGTGCGATTCAAACGCACGACCTTCAGAACCGGAATCTGACGCTCTATTCACTAAGCTACGGAGCCAAATGTGGATGCAAAAGTATAAAAAAATTAGCAGATTCCTAACATTCAAACGCTTTTTATATCAAACCGAAGAATATTTTCATTGTTACTTTGAGAAGATTAACCGCAATTATACAAACATTTTGTTCTTTTTTCCCATAAAACAGAAGCAAGTATTAATATTATTCCTATCTTTGCCGAGCAATTTAATAGAAGTTATACTGAATAAATTTATGAGCTACCTGATAACACCTAAAGGTTACAAACCTTTATTGGACCTAAAACAGACTGAATTAGGGATTAAACAAATTAAAGAGTTCTTCCAGTTGAACCTCTCTTCCGAACTGCGCCTGCGACGTGTGACAGCTCCACTGTTCGTATTGAAAGGAATGGGTATCAATGACGACCTCAATGGAGTGGAGCGTGCCGTGACTTTCCCTATCAAAGATTTGGGCGACGCCAAAGCTGAAGTGGTGCACTCCCTCGCCAAATGGAAACGCCTCACGCTTGCCGAATACCATATCGAACCGGGATATGGCATCTACACAGACATGAATGCCATCCGTGCCGATGAAGAACTGGGCAATCTGCATTCCCTTTATGTAGACCAGTGGGACTGGGAACGCGTCATTACCGCCGAAGACCGCAATGTGGAATTCCTCAAGGAGATAGTAACCCGTATCTATGCAGCCATGGTGCGCACCGAATATATGGTATATGAGATGTATCCGCAAATCAAGCCTTGCCTGCCCCAGAAACTTCACTTTATCCATGCCGAAGAATTGCGCCAACTGTATCCGGACTTGGAACCCAAATGCCGCGAACATGCCATTTGCAAGAAATACGGTGCAGTGTTCATCATCGGTATCGGATGCAAGCTGAGCGACGGCAAGAAGCACGACGGACGCGCCCCGGACTACGATGACTATACCAGCAAAGGGCTGAACGACCTCCCCGGACTGAACGGTGACCTCCTGCTATGGGACCACATCCTGCAACGCAGCATCGAACTTTCCTCCATGGGTATCCGCGTAGACAAGGAAGCCCTGCTTCGCCAGCTTAAAGAGGAAGGCGAAGAGGACCGTCTGGAACTTTACTTCCACAAACGCTTGATGAATGATACACTGCCGCTTTCCATCGGTGGCGGTATAGGGCAGTCCCGCCTCTGTATGTTCTATCTGCGCAAGGCACATATCGGTGAGATACAAGCCAGTATCTGGCCGGAAGATATGCGCAAAGAGTGCAAGGAACACAATATACACTTGATTTGATATACATTTATCCCGTCATATAATATAAAGTTCAACCCCTCAAAAGGTTGGACTTTATTTTTTATTTTGTACTTTAGCATCCGAAACTACTAACAGCTCCAATTATGAATGTTCAAATAGAAGAAAGCTGGAAAGCACATCTGCAACCTGAATTTGAGAAAGATTATTTCCGTACATTGACTGATTTTGTACGGGACGAATATGGGAAATATGCAATATATCCTCCGGGAAAGCTGATATTCAATGCATTCAACCTATGCCCTTTTGACAAAGTAAAGGTCGTGATAATCGGTCAAGACCCCTATCATGGTCCGGGACAAGCACACGGACTTTGTTTCTCCGTAAATGACGGTGTTCCCTTCCCTCCTTCCTTACTTAATATTTTCAAGGAAATAAAAAATGACATCGGCACTGATGCCCCCACTACCGGCAATCTGACACGCTGGGCAGAGCAAGGCATATTGCTGCTCAATGCTACCCTCACCGTACGTGCACACCAAGCCGGTTCTCACCAAAACCGCGGTTGGGAAACATTTACAGATGCGGCCATCCGCATTCTCGCCGAAGAAAAAGAGCATCTTGTATTTATTCTTTGGGGAGCCTACGCCCAACGCAAAGGGGCATTCATCGACCGTAGCCGACATCTGGTACTTACCTCGGCACATCCATCTCCCCTATCCGCTTATAACGGCTTCTTCGGGAACAAGCATTTCAGCAAAACAAATGAGTATTTGCGGGAACATGGAGAGACGGAAATAATTTGGTAAACATCAATACCACTGAATATTACTCTGGGTCTGGCTTCTCTGTTCCCATTTCAAGTCCTGCAGGATACTTGCATTGGCACGGATGGTAAAGTTATAGTATTTCCAGCGTCCGAAAGGTGATATGGCAGCCGTCATGCTGAAACAGTGCAGGTCACGTGTGATGTTGAAAGCGGTCTGCGTTATCTCCTTCGCATTGAAGTCATAACCGGAGTTGAAGCTGATAGCCCATTTGTTGGTAAGCTTGACGTTACCGTTTATATTAAGGGAGTTCAAGCTGAATTTGTACGGATAACGCATGTTCTTACGATTAATGGGCTTACTGGTGTCTTCCGTAATATTGAAACCGGTACTGAAGTTGATGGACCAAGGCATCTTGAATACCTGATAGCCGTCAGCATCGGCAGCAGCCTTTTCCTTCTTTTTCTTCGGAGTGCCGTCCTCGGTGGTTTCGCCCTCCATGTCACTGTCTCCCTCCGTCGAGGCATTCTGGTCTTGGTCCTGCTCCTCGTCATCCTTCTGACCGGTGAAGAAGTTCCTTATTTTCTTCCACGAATCATTGTTCACGGTCCAGCTGAACGACGTACCATATCCCGACCAACGACCGAAACGGCCATACGACCATTCCGTACGGTTACCGGGCACTACCCTTCCACTCTCATCAAATTCGTAGGCATAGGTGGCAAAGGTAGAATTCATACTCAACGTATAACTCTTGCTCAACTTCAGACGGAGATTAAAACTCAAATCACTCCACGGACGTACCTGCGCGGCAGTATTGTAACTGATACCCATACTCAAATCGTCAATCAGGCTCACCTTGCGGATAGAGTCGTTCTTATCCTTGAACTTCATTTCAAGGTTATTGGAGATATTGAAACTGATAAGCCCCTGCTTTCCTCCACTTGGCGGACTGAACACCTGACCGGCATAATAGGAATACTGCACGGTATCGCGAATGCCGTTCTGGTCTTTTATATAAGAGTCATAATAGCCAAAACGGGACGAAGTGAAATCGGGTGCAGCGCTGAAACTGATGGAGGGAGTGATGACGTGACGTATCTGTATCTCCTTCTTCTTCATAAACAATGGCTTGTACATACCATAAACTTTGGTATTGATACCCAGACTGGCACTGTAGTCGTATACACGGTGAAAACCGTAGGTCGTATCATTCACCTCCTTGCCTTGCTCATCGTCCCAGTCCTTCTTCACCTTGCGGGTGTACCAACGCTCCGTATAGTTTACGGTAGGCGTCACATTGAAGTACTTGAACAAAGTAAACGTGGCACTTACCGGAATCTCATGCTGCATACCGTTCTCCCAATCGCGTATCAGGTTCTTCTTGAACAACAGATTGTCCTTCGTCTTGATACTGTTCTTCACACGGCCAGTATAGCGAACGGAAATCTTCTCATACCACTTTTCATCTCCCACTGCATGTTTGCGCTTGAAAGGGAAAATGGTACTCAAGGAAATGGTCATGTCCGGTAAAGTCACCGCGATAGAGGAGTCACGCATGGTCTGGGCAATATTACCTGAAGCGGAGATGCTCAGATGCTGGTCGGGAAAGTTACGCGAATAGCTGACACTGGAAGTCTTGGTATTCTGCGACATTGCCTGGGAGTTGTACATATTGCCGATATTGGTACGCTCATAACTACTGGTAGCAAAGTTCACACTGGCAGAAAAAGTAGAATTCGGACTCGCTTTCGGGTCCTGCCGGTGAGACCACACCACCTTGAAGTCTTTGGCAACCGAGTAGTCGGGCAAGCCTTTGTCACCGGTCTTGGTCACCTGATAGCTTGCCTGCAGCAAACCGGAATATTTGTAACGCTTCACATAGTTCGACTCCATATTCAGCGCCCAAGAACCTTTCGTGAAGATATCCGCCCGCAGCTTCAAGTCCATTTGGTCACTGATGGCGAAGTAATATCCACCGTCCGTCAGACCGAAGCCACGATTGGAGTCATCCATATAGGTAGGCATCAGAAAACCGGACTGGTAACTGCTAGAAAACGGGAAAAAGAAAAATGGAACGGCAAGCGGAAGCGGCACATCCTCTACTACCAGATAGGCAGGTCCCGTCACCACGTTCTTTTTCGGACGTACCTTGGCATAAGTCATCTGCATATAAAAATGGGGGTGGTCATGATGGTCACAAGTCGTGTAACGACCGCTCCTCATATAGAGTTCATCATTATTCCCTTTCTTGGCATTATTACCGGTCACGTATCCCTCGCCCTGCTGGCTGACAACATTGCTGATAAGACCTCTTTTACTCTTGAAGTTATAACGGATAGTATCGGTTTCGTAGGAGGTGTCCCCGTCTTTGAAGACCGGTCTTCCCTTGGCTGTTCCTACAGAATCGACCACGCCACGGGCAAAAACCGTACTGTTGTCCATATCCATAGAGATGACATCAGCCTCCAGGTCAGCACCCGGATAACTCACCTTTCCCTGGCCGTAAAGATGGGCAAAGCCACTCTGCGTAAATACAATGGAGTCATTGGCTTCGTAGGCTACGGGAGCATCCAATGCATCCTTCTTGGGAGGCGCAGCCGCTACCGTATCTTGTTGCAACGAATCGGCAGGAAGCCCCTTTCCCCCTTGCAGGAAGTCTCCCATCTGCAAACTATCCCCTACCTGCAACGTGTCTGTCCGCTGAATATTCGGAGGCGCGACCTTCGCTCTACGGCGCTGAGAAGCAGCCCCACCGGAGAGAAGAAGCAAGACGAATAGTAGTATGAATGATATGAATGTATTTGCTTTCAATGGCGTCATTAACTAATAGTTTACGCTTGGAGGGGCAAAAGTACATAATTTATACGGATAATCTCCCTTTTTAAAGAAATTTAGATTGCTACAAGAACTGTTCGCACCAATTATCAAAGCGCCGTACCCCTTCTTCACCATAACGTTCCAAACTTTTACGGGCTTTTTCTACACTTTTCTCCTTTTCCAAATGAGTTTTTGAATAAAACTTATCGGCAAAACAGATAGCTTGTTCTTCCAAGCTGACCGGAACCATTTCACGATGCGGTACGGGCAAATCCTGCGCAATGATTCCCTCCAATGAAAGTCCGGCACCCGTATGGCGTTCACAAACCAAAGCATGGCGGGGATAGCCTTCGCCGCGTATCAGGTCGGCTCCCAAATAACCGTGACAGATATAAGGCTTGTCGCCAAAACAATGGATACCTGCCGCATCTGTAAGAAAAATGCCTATATCGTGCAGCATGGCAGCCTCGTACAGAAAATCCTTATCCAATGAAAGTTCCGGATGGCGGTCGGCAATCCATAACGACTTGTCGGCTACGGAACGGCTGTGCGTCAACAGTATATGCCGCAACTCATTCTCTTCCGGATAATATTTGTTAATGATATCTATCGGATTCATTTTAAGTTATGAGTTATGAGTTATAAATTATGGGTTATGAATGTCAATCGCCCTAAATTTATACATGCAGATTTCATTACGCATATCACAACTGCGTCTGTCTGTACGGAATATCTTTTCCAGATGATACGTCTGTTCCAGCTCTCCCAACATATTCTCCTCCTCCTTTACGGGAACCAACAAATAGCCCTCCTCGCTGGACGGACGTTCCTTTTCAATGTGCCGCATGCGGTCTTTCAGATAGAAGTTAACACCATAGAAACTCATTTTCGAGTAAGAATAGACCACACCTTCCGGAACATACGTATTGACCCTTTCAGCCAAATGTTTATCTGATTTCACAGCCAGCACCGTGGGCTGATAAACCGAATCCAATGATACGAAAAGGCAGAGCATACATCCTGCTATGCCATATAATAATGACCGGCTATCCGCACGCTTTATCACCATGCGTAATGTGCAGACAGCGGCTACTACGGGAAGCGCTACCAGGAGCCACTTGGGAACAGACAAAGCCACATCCTCCAACGCATGCATAAAGGCTACATTCTCAGCGGCATGGCGTCCGCTTCCAAAAACGCTGTCGGGAACCAGGCCGAGACGAACTACGACAAAAACAAGCGTAAGCAACAAGCCCAAAGAAGCAAAGATGATTGCACAAATCCTGAAAACTCGTGCCCCCTTTTGTACCAAAGCCAACAGATACTCAGCTATCAGCACTGCCATAAACGGATAGATGGGAAGCAGATAAACGCTCCGCTTACTCTTGGGGATGCAGTAGAAGACAAAGATTATCAGAATGACCAGCCACGTGAACAATTGTACCGGAGACTGGTTGCGGAAAGCAGTCCAGCCCTTCTTCAACCGCAACTGCAGGGTCTCCCCTTCCGGCAGACAACGCATGTTTTTCCACTTCAAGCCAAACAAGGAAATTACCAGAACCAACGTCCAGGGAATCCATCCCCAAATCAAAGTCAGGAAATTATACCATATAGGATTTTCATGGGACTCGTAGGACATTTTGCCCATAAACCGCCCGGTATTCTCCTCCAGAACCAAATCGAGGAACGGTTGTCCACCTTGTCTGTAAGCTACGTATACCCAAGCTAAATAAGGAACAAAAGAAAGCAAGCCGATACCTACCAACGAGAAAAACGCTTTCCAGAAAGAACGTCCGCGCAACAACTGATACACACCGATACACGCGCAAGGGAATATGGAGCCTACCGGCCCTTTGGTCAACGTGGCACATCCCATCAGCAACACCGCAAGCCAGGGCACTCCGCGGCATCCCTTCTCATCCCAGCGGAACAGCAGACAAAGGGAAATAACGATAAAGGCAACCTGAACCATATCGACCCGACAAGCGACAGCCGCCCGATGCACCTCGAAAGAAGACAAAAGAAGAATAGAGGCCAGAAACGCCGTTTGAACGTTTTTACGTTTTGCCACAAAGGCAAAGAACATCAACTGCATGGCTAAAAAAGCCAATGCAGACGGGAAACGGGCGGAAAACTCCGTCACCTCTCCAAAAAGGGAAGAGACGGCGGCTATTGACCAGTAGAAGAAAGGGGGTTTATAAGCAATATCAGTACCATAGTTCACCGGAAGTATCCAGTTTCCACTTTCCAGCATAGAAAGGGCAACAATCGCCTCCCGCGGTTCCCCCTTGGAATAAAAAATGGTTTCTCCCAGAAAGGGAACAACCACAAGCACACTCAGCAGCGCAATAAACCAGAACGCCTTCTTTCTGTCCGACATACCTTATTTGTTTTTTATGTTTTCTGGACGCAAAGATAGCGCAAACCGAAAGCAGATGCAAATTTATTTGCAATTTGCTGAGATGCAGCTTATTTTCGCAAAGCAAAATTACAAATAATTCTGAAACAATACCTAACTTTGCCGCCGTAATGATAATGGCAACAGAGAGTAGATATTTAATGTTAAGATGAAGCGGCTGAAACAACTACCGGAATTTGTACGCTTCGTAATGGTGGGCATCTTTGCGACAGCTCTGCACTACGGATTGTATTTTGTATTACAACGGGTTATCAATGTAAACATAGCCTATACACTGGGATATGCTCTCAGCTTCATCGCCAATTTCTATCTGACTGCTTACTTTACCTTCGGCCGGAAGCCCTCATGGAGAAAAGCCTTCGGATTTGGAGGGGCACACTTATGCAGCTATCTGCTACACATGGGGTTGCTGAACCTCTCTCTCTGGATGGGCATCCCCAAACCTCTGGCCCCCATTCCGGTTTTCGCCATCGCCATTCCGGTCAACTTCTTACTCGTACGTTTCGTTTTCAAAAGAAAAGAGTGATAATTTGTTTTTCTCCCGATTTCTTACGAATATTGCAAAAAGATTTGTTCTATGATGGAAAACTCTCCCATACTCGCCGTTGTCGTACCTTGCTACAAAGAAGAGGCAGTGCTGCATGAAACCCATAAACGATTGAGCCAATTATTCGACCGGCTGATACAAGCCCGGCAAATTTCCCCAGAAAGCTATATATTATATGTAAACGACGGAAGCACCGACCAGACATGGGCTATCATCAAAGAACTGCACCAAAATACGGCCTATGCCTGCGGACTGAACCTGGCAGGAAACGTAGGACACCAGAATGCCCTGCTAGCAGGACTCAATGCAGTAAAAGAGCGTTGCGAGATAGCCATCTCCATTGATGCAGACTTGCAAGATGACATCCAGGTGATTCCGGACATGATAAACAGCTATAAAGCGGGCAATGACATCGTTTATGGCGTACGTAAAGAACGGAAGACCGACACTTTCTTCAAACGCAACACCGCTTTGGTCTTTTATCGGCTGATGAAGGCAATGGGGGTAAAATCCGTCTACAACCATGCCGACTACCGCCTGATGAGCCAGCGGGCTATACAACACCTATGCCGCTTCCGCGAGCGCAACCTTTTTCTTCGAGGGCTGGTTCCCCTCATCGGCTACCAGACGGACAGCGTGTACTACAATCGTGACAAGCGTTTTGCCGGAGAATCAAAGTATCCTTTCCGGAAGATGCTTAATTTTGCCATCGACGGTATCACTTCCTTTTCCGTCAAACCGGTCCGTATGATTTTTTGGATAGGCTGCATCTTTATTCTTGTGGCACTGTGTGTCACCGGATGGACACTTCACTCTTACACACAGCATAACGCCGTCCCCGGATGGTCATCACTGATGATTTCCGTCTGGCTGGTAGGAGGTGTGATACTTGTGTCGCTGGGGATTGTAGGCGAATACATCGGCAAAATATACATTGAGGTGAAGGACCGACCGCGCTACAATGAAGAAGAACTGCTGATGCCGTCCGGCAAAACAGAATAAAAGAAGCCCATCATCATTCTACACAAAAGTTTTAAAAAGGAAAAACACTTGTCACGCTATCACACTATAATAAAGGTATAGGGAACAGTGTGTATCTTTCTTGCCGACAAGTTGGCAAGATTTTGCCACCCTATTGGCAAAACTTTGCCATAGGCATGGCAAAAGTTTGCCAAAAGCATGGCAATGGGTTGGCAAAATTACTCTCTGGCAGACAATGAGTTAACATAACTATCAAAATCGTATCGTCACATCAGTTTATATCAAAAAACACAAAATCGCTTGCGAAAGCGACATAAATGCCGTATCTTAGTACACGTGCAAGCAAACCATTTTGCTTACACATGATAAAAATCTGCTTATGGGAACATTAGGCTGCATCAATGACATGCTACAAAGGGATAAAGAGAACCGTGCTCTCCGCAAGCTGAGCAGAGGACGGATGCGGGAGCACTACAAATACCTTGTAGACAGAAAAGGTCCTGAGAGAGCCGATGTAACCATTGAGGAAATAGAAAAAATCCGAAGAAATACTACTGAAAAGGAATTGTCAGATAAAGAACATCTATTCAGGGCAAAGACGATTCTTGCAGCATGTGCTTTAGTCTTGCTTTTATTGGGAGTACTTTGTTATAAATTGTTCTTATAAGCAGGTCTGAAACCAATTGGCAAGAAATCTACCCGGTTAAATTCATCAGCCATTGGCTGGCGATTGAAAGCAGATTCCCATGCTTCATAAAAATTCGCATACTTTTTATATTCGAAGCAGAGAATCAACAACTTGATTTTCCTAAACCAATAAATTAGAAATGAAAAGATTATCTTTGCAAACACAATAAATACATTGAAAGACTTTCTGTTAGAACATAGAACATCTAAAAGCATACATTTTAGCACTTAAAAACATGAATACAGATTTTACAATTAGAATTGCCCAACAGTCTGATGCCCTTGAACTTATGAGTTTGTTTCAAGAGACAGTCCTCCATATAAACAAGCGTGACTATTCAGAAGCAGAAGTGGCAGATTGGGCATCGTGTGGAAACGACCTCTCCCACATAAAAGACATGATTAAGACACATTATTTTATTGTGGCAACCAATCAACAGTCACAGATTGTCGGCTTTTCATCCATTACCCACCAAGGATATTTGCATTCTATGTTTATTCATAAAGATTTTCAAGGTAAAGGCATTGCTACCATACTTCTAAATGAGATAGAACGGTATGCAACCGCAAGAGGAATCATGCGAATTACATCAGAAGTAAGCCTGACAGCCCGTCCATTCTTTGAGAAAAGAGGCTATATAGTAGAAGTGGAACAGAAACGCAAAGCCAACCAACTTTATCTCACCAATTTTTGGATGGCGAAAAGGCTGGCTGAATGAAATCGTATAACGGACGTATTCCTGCTTGTGGTGTCTTTTGTGGTGGTTGTCCCATATACACAAGAGAAAAAAGTCCCTGCAAAGGAGCAGAACAGAATGGTTCTCGCTGTGAAAAATGTAAAACATTCCATTTATGTTGCTTGGAAAAAGGAATAACACATTGTTTCCAGTGTTCTGATTTCCCATGTACTAAATTCAAAAGATTTACCAAACGTTGGCTAAAATACGGACAAAACTTCATTGAAAACCAAAAGCTTTTAAAAAACGTAGGTGAAGTTAAATTTTTAAAGTATTATAATAAGAGAATCCACAACCAACTTACCAACAATGACAAAAAATCAGGAATAAAATAATAATTTTGTACCTTTCGAAAAACATGTGTTGTAAATGACAGATTTTAATTCATACATGGGCAATATAGACACTGACTTTTTTAGGGAACTGTGTTTAAGAAACGGAGAACTACGGTATTATAAAAGAAATGAATTTATCCTCCGAGAGGGAGAAGTCGGTTCTTTCTTCGGGTTTATTGTATCCGGTGTAATCAAATATACCTGCATCAACCAAACTGAAAACAAAACATATAATGTAGGTTTTTCTTTTGCCAATGAATTTATCTCTGATTATCCCAATTGTTTATACGACATAGAATCTGAATTGAATATACAAGCAATAACCCCATGTAGAATCTACATCTGTTCTTCCGAATTACTTCTACAAGAATTTGAAGAGAACAAAGAAAATCAACGAATAGCCCGCATTGCAGCCGAACAATTATTTTTTCAGTCGTATTCACGTTACTTGGATTTGTTCAGATTTACATCGGAAGAACGCTATCTCCAACTTCTTAAAAAATGTCCAGAAATCCTACAAATGGTACCCCTAAAAGAAATTGCGTCTTACTTGAAAATAACCCCTATTCACATGAGCCGCATCAGACACAAACAGAGTTTTGACAGCAAAGAATAAACATAGGTTTAGAAATTCAATCATTTAACAATATTCCAAGACAATATTGATTCTGTCAGGAAGTTCTCTTTTATTTTTGCCCTATCCTTTGGCTGATTCAGCGAAAGGCAGGAATGAAAGGAGTTAAACATAGAGTCCTATATATGAGAACAAGAAAAGTATTTAGAATGCCACTTGATAAAATTCTTTGTTTATCAGCCAATGCTATATTAACCATTATTGCACTATGGAGTATTGCATCAGTCTTTTTCGAAAACGCCACAATTGATTCTATAATAGCCCGTTTCAGCGTGGCTTCTGCCTGCATGGCCAACCTATTTTCAAAACATCGTCTTATCCGGATAATATTCCTCATTATGGCATTTGTACTGATAATTGTTGCAACCACCCTCTATGTCCATAAAGCAAATAAGATGTAAAATACTCAGCAGTTATTCCGTCTCATTTTTCCTTTTCTTCCACAGCTGATAACTATTGATGATGTTTTGCCACAGCACATACGATCCCGGACCGACGGAAGATAACGGATTAAGATAAGTATATGCCATCCAGATGGCAAGCACCGTATTCTTTTGCCCCAGCGCCTGCCCTCCACTGATGCGCTCACCATAATGACCGCCGATTCTCTTTCCCAAATAGAATTGTATACAGCAGGTTATCAGTCCCGCCAGGGCTATCAGCAGTTCAACAAATACCGGTGCATCACTATTGACCAATGAACGTACCGTCTGCCCTGAGACAATGGCAAGAGCTACCGCCCACAAATAGAAGGCTGCATCATGGAAACCCAACAGAAAATGATGCACCTTCGGCACAAACGCACGCAGAAACCATGCCAGCAAGAAAGGACAAAGCAGCAATGGAAAGACTTTACTCAGAATTTTCAGGAATGCAACAAAAAAAGTAATGTCAGCATGAGGCTCCACCAACGGGAAAACCAAAGGAACAGCCACAGCCGCCAGAAGATTGGACAACAACGTATAGGTCGTCAGGCTGGATGCGCTTCCACCCAGTTTACCGGTAATGACAGCCGCAGCAGTCGCAGTGGGACAAATGAGGCAGACCATCGCACCTTCAAACACTTCCCGGTAGACCTCCTCCATAGGGCAACACACCAACAATACCGCAACAATCAAGCAAGAAACCGTCTGGAACAGCAGTAACCATCCATGCCACGATTTGGGTTTCAGTTCATGCACCTCCACCTTGCAGAAAGTGAGCAGAAGTTGGGAAAAAATCAAAAGCGGAGTCAGGAAAGCCACTAACCCATTCACATAAGGTTTGGCAGGCGCCACAAAAGGAATGTCTGCAAAAAAGAAATATCCCAAAGTACCGGCAAGCATTGCCAAAGGCAACGTCCAGTTCTTTATAAAACGAACCAGCATACTTGATTTGCTATTTTAATTATCCACCGCAAAGTTACGCATATTATCAATACATTAAGCCACTAATTGCTCAAACACAGACATTAATTACACTAAAAATGAGAAGAAGAACAATAAAACTGAACATAATCCATTAGTTTTCTATAAATTTCCACTACATTTGCCAAGCGAAAAGGAAGCATTGTCTTTGCTACAATTATATGAAACTATACAGACGATACATATTATATATAAGTATATGCTTAGGGCTGCTTATCTCCCCCTTTTGCAGTGGCAGCGCTGAAGCGAAAGACTTTGTTGTCGTTATAGACCCCGGACACGGTGGACACGACCCGGGTGCAGTGGGAAAAATTTCCAAAGAGAAGAATATCAACCTGAATGTAGCACTCAAACTTGGCAAACAAATCAAGAAGAACTGCCCTGATGTAAAAGTTATCTATACGCGGGACCGGGACATATTCATCCCCCTGGACCGGCGCGCTGAAATTGCCAATAACGCCAAAGCTGATTTGTTCATCTCCATACATACCAATGCCCTGGCCAAAAACCGGACGGCCAAAGGAGCCTCCACCTGGACACTGGGTCTGGCAAAATCGGATGCCAATCTGGAAGTAGCCAAGCGCGAAAATGCCGTTATCCTCTACGAAAGCGACTACAAGACGCGGTATGCCGGCTTCAATCCCAACTCGGCAGAGTCCTACATCATCTTCGAATTCATGCAAGACAAATACATGTCACAGAGTGTGCACCTCGCCTCCCTCGTACAAAAGCATTTCCGCCAAACCTGCAAACGTACAGATCGGGGCGTGCACCAGGCAGGTTTTCTGGTATTGAAGGCCAGTGCCATGCCAAGCATACTGGTGGAACTCGGATTCATCTCCACACCGGAAGAGGAACGGTACCTGAACACTGAAGCAGGAACCACCTCACTTGCCAACGGTATCTTCCGCGCTTTCCTCACCTATAAGCGCGAGCAGGAAATCCGGTTGAACGGAAGCAGCAATACCATTCTTCCGGAGGATGTACCCGAGCCCGTTCAAGAAGAAGGCAACGCAGCTACAGCGACACCGGAAAAGAAAAATGCACCTCAAGCGGAGAGTAACCAAGCTGCCCAACGCCCGCAAAGGTCAGAAAATGCAGCCGTTTCCCAAACAGAACAGAGCGGCATCGTGTTTAAGATACAGATACTCACTTCTTCACGTCCTCTGGCCAAGAATGACAAAAGACTGAAAGGACTGAAAGACGTGGATTATTATAAAGAAGGCGGAATCTACAAATATACGTACGGCGCATCACCCGATTACAACAAGGTGCTGCGCAGCAAACGTAGCATTACGGACAAATTCAAGGACGCATTCATCATTGCGTTCAAGAATGGAGAAAAGATAAACGTCAACACAGCCATCAGCGAATTTAAAAAGAACAGAAATAAATAACAAAAGATACATCATGAAGTATATTACAAAAGAAGTTAGAATAGGAATAGCAGGCATAGCTGCACTTTGCATATTGGTATACGGCATCAACTACCTGAAAGGGATAAATATGTTCAAGCCCTCCAGCTATTTCTACGTGAAATTCCAGAATGTCAATGGGCTGACAAAATCCAGCCCGGTCTTTGCCGACGGCTTCCGCGTGGGTATTGTCCGCGACTTGTACTACGACTATACCCAACCGGGCAAAGTCGTTGCCGAAATAGATGTTGACCCAGAGCTGCGCATTCCCAAAGGAAGTACGGCAGAACTGGCAGCCGAAATGCTTGGCGGCGTAAAGATGAACCTGCTGCTTGCCAATAACCCACGGGAGAAATACCAGATTGGAGACACAATCCCCGGCGTGCTGAACAACGGAATGATGGAAAAAGTTGCCACCATGATGCCGCAAGTAGAGAAGATGCTGCCCAAGCTGGATTCCATCCTCGCATCCTTAAATGTCATACTAGCCGACCCCGCCATCCCTGCAACCTTGCATAACGTACAAGATTTAACAGCAAGTATGGCCGTCACAAGCCGCCAGTTACAAACTCTAATGAAGGATGATATTCCACAACTGACCGGCAAGCTCAATACCATTGGAGACAACTTTGCACTCATTTCCAACAACTTAAAGGAGATAGATTATGCTGCCGCCATGCAAAAGGTAGACGCAACTTTGAACAATGTAAAAATGATTACAGACAAATTGAACCAGAAAGACAATACCGTCGGACTTTTGCTAAACGACCCTTCTCTATATAATAATCTGAACGCCACCACTGCCAACGCAGCAAGTTTATTGGAAGACTTGAAATCGCATCCGAAACGATACGTCCATTTCTCCCTATTCGGCAAGAAAGATAAGTAAAAGATGGACGTTATATAGATTTTGTCTAAATAATAAGTCTATAAAGGAATTAAAAGGAAAGCCCTCATTTGCTCTATACAAGGAGCGAAAAAGGGCTTTTTCCTGCTCTGGGCACAGAAAGAAAACAAGAGACGCAAAGCTACATAAACCACTATATGACAAAGTATTAGATAAATGCAACACACCTTATATAAGGAGTATACTCATAGTAACCGATAAGTAGCTGAAAGTAAAGAGCTTATTACTTTCCCTAAAAACGCAAGAAAAAAAGGATTTGTTTTTCTCGAATAAGATTGCCAATTTTGCAATCGTAGAAGTTATGCTTAATTAATAAATGTATTTATAGCCGTTATGAGTGAAATAGATCATGTCGGGCTGTGGAACCGCTGTCTTGAAATCATCAGAGACAATGTTCCGGAGCAGACATACAAAACATGGTTTCTTCCCATCATACCTTTAAAATATGAAGACAAAACGCTGGTCGTACAAGTGCCCAGCCAGTTCTTCTATGAGTTTTTGGAGGACAAATTTGTTGATTTGTTGCGCAAGACTCTCTATAAGGTCATTGGTGAGGGAACTAAATTGATGTATAACGTAATGGTGGACAAGAGCTCGCGGAAAACCGTCGACCTGGAGTCTACACAGCGCACCATCATACCGCAAAAACAAGTGATGGACAAAAGGATTCCGCAGATTCCCGTCCCCGAACTTGACCCGCACCTTAATCCAGAATACAACTTTGAAACCTTCATCGAAGGTTACAGCAACAAGCTGTCGCGCAGCGTTGCAGAAGCTGTCGCTCTCAATCCGGCTAAAACAATCTTCAATCCGCTGTTCCTATACGGAGCATCAGGTGTAGGCAAAACCCATCTTGCCAATGCTATCGGAACCAAAATCAAGGAACTATACCCGGAGAAAAGGGTATTGTATGTATCTGCACACCTATTCCAAGTGCAATACACCGATTCCGTACGTAACAATACGACTAACGACTTCATCAACTTCTACCAGACCATTGATATTCTAATCATTGATGATATTCAGGAATTTGCCGGCGTGACCAAAACGCAGAATACATTCTTCCATATCTTCAACCATCTGCATCAGAACGGCAAGCAGCTCATCCTCACTTCCGACCGTGCACCGGTATTGCTGCAGGGCATGGAAGAGCGTCTGATTACACGTTTTAAATGGGGAATGGTGGCTGAGCTGGAGAAACCTACCGTAGAACTCCGCAAGAACATTCTGCGCAACAAGATACACCGTGACGGCCTGCAGTTCCCCCAGGAAGTGATTGACTATATTGCAGAGAACGTGGGCGACAGTGTACGTGACCTGGAGGGCATCGTCATTTCCATTATGGCGCATTCCACCATATACAATAAAGAAATAGACCTGGAACTGACGCAACGTATCGTCCGCAAGGTAGTGAACAGCGAAAGCAAGGCAGTGACTGTCGATGAAATCATCAACACCGTATGCAAGCACTTCGGATTGGAAACTGCCACCATCCACACAAAATCCAGAAAGCGGGAAGTGGTGCAAGCACGACAAATAGCCATGTATTTAGCCAAAAACCATACAGACTTCTCTACTGCAAAAATCGGTGCGCTAATTGGACATAAAGACCATGCCACCGTATTGCATGCATGTAAAACCATCAAAGAACTGAAAGAGGTGGACAAATCATTCCGTGCGGAAATCGACGAGATTCAAGCCGCACTGAAAAAAGGATAAGAATAAAGGATAAGGGATTAAATGCAGCTAAGTATGCATTAGCTTAACCCCTTATCCCTTATCCCTTATCCTTAATTTTCAAAATCCCTGCTTTTTCATTATCTTCCAAAGATTCTCCGACATTGCCTCACTGTCTTTCTTCGTATAACGCACATCTGTAAAGACCTGCGCCAGCGTTTCCTTATTGTTCTCCAAGATGAACTGCTTGTTCTCAGGAAGCGATTCTTTATAGGCATACAACCGGTCAATGTCCTGAGGAGTATAATCATGATAAACCTCTTCGTGTACAATGGCCTCCAGCGGCAAACGGTCCACTTGTTCCGGCTGTTCGGCAGGCCATCCCACTGTGACTGTCGTGATGGGAAACACCAATTCCGGTAACTCCAACGCTTCGACAATCATCTGAGGGTTGTAAGTGGTAGTTCCCAGATAGCAAATGCCCAACCCCTTCTCCTCGGCAGCCACACAAAAAGTCTGTGCCACCAGCAAGGTATCGACAGCCCCCGTCACAAACCACTCAAAGTTGTTGTATCCCGGCTCAGCCTTACGTTGCTCACACCACTTGCTGAAGCGGCGCAAATCTATGCAGAAAGTAAGCACTACCGGCGCCGTCCGAACCATCGGCTGATTGAAATGTGCAGGCGCCAGTTTGGCTTTACGCTCTGCATCACGCGTCACAATCACACTATAAACCTGCATGTTCCCGACTGTAGAAGCCCGGAAAGAGGTTTCAAGCAAATCATTTAACAAATCAGCAGAAATATCCTTCTGCTGGTATTTTCGGATTGTTCTCCTTTGTTTCAAGCTTTCCATTCTTTCTTTTTTTGCAAAGATAATGTAATCCACGAACAATTCATTCAAGAGTTCACACTTTTTTTATCATCATATATCCGGAATAAAATACATCTTTTCAACAAGAAATGAACAATTATTATCTTTACGAGCAGATAAAAGTAACCTTATGTTCGACTAAACCGAGAACCTTTCAGCCCAACAAGTTGTTAATAAATTCCATTTTGGAAAACTTATTCGTTTACTCAAATCATTAAAACATTATAAACCAATAAATTAATAGCAATCAATAGAAAACTATACATCGGTTGATAAAAACATTCATTTTAATTTTGCCAAGTTGAAAAACATTCATAGCTTTGCAAATGCATTTGTTAACGATAAGTACAACTTCTACAACTTTACTTATTTGTAACTAATCCTAAGAGATACAACATTGTGGAAAAGAAAAATTATTCTTATGACGAAGCCTACGGAGAATCTTTAAAATACTTCCAAGGCGACGAGTTGGCTGCCAGAGTTTGGGTAAACAAATATGCAGTCAAAGATTCTTTCGGAAATATTTACGAAAAGTCTCCGGAAGACATGCATTGGCGAATAGCCAATGAGGTAGCCCGCATTGAGGCCAAGTACCCCAATCCATTAAGTTCAGAGGAACTTTTCGGCTTACTCGACCACTTCAAGTACATTGTTCCGCAAGGAAGCCCGATGACCGGAATCGGAAACAACTATCAGGTAGCCTCTCTGTCCAACTGCTTTGTTATCGGTGTGGACGGCGAAGCGGATTCTTATGGTGCCATCTTCAAGATAGACGAAGAACAAGTACAGCTGATGAAACGCCGTGGCGGCGTGGGACACGACTTATCCCATATCCGTCCGAAAGGTTCACCGGTAAAGAACTCGGCACTGACCTCCACCGGCTTGGTTCCCTTCATGGAACGCTATTCAAACTCTACACGCGAAGTAGCTCAAGATGGACGCCGCGGCGCACTGATGCTCAGCGTATCCATCAAACACCCCGACTCGGAAGCCTTCATCGATGCCAAGATGACTGAGGGCAAAGTGACCGGAGCCAACGTTTCCGTAAAACTGACCGACGACTTCATGCAGGCCGCCATCGAAGGCAAACCATATACACAGCAATATCCGATTGACGCCACAGAGCCGGCATTTCAAAAAGACATTGACGCATCCGCATTATGGAAAAAGATTGTGCACAATGCATGGAAATCGGCAGAACCCGGTGTATTGTTCTGGGATACCATATTAAAGGAATCCGTGCCCGACTGCTATGCAGACCTGGGCTACCGTACCGTATCCACCAATCCATGCGGCGAAATTCCACTGTGCCCGTACGACTCCTGCCGTCTGCTCGCCATCAACCTTTACTCATACGTGGTCAATCCGTTCAAGCCGGACGCCTACTTTGACTTTGAGCTATTCAAGAAGCATGTAGCTTTGGCCCAACGCATCATGGACGATATCATCGACCTTGAACTGGAGAAGATAGAGCGCATCATGAGCAAGATAGATGCCGACCCCGAAAGTGAAGACGTAAAACATACAGAACGCGTTTTGTGGCAGAAGATTTACAAGAAAAGCGCCCAAGGCCGCCGTACCGGTGTAGGTATCACGGCAGAAGGCGACATGCTTGCCGCCCTGGGATTGCGTTATGGTACTGAAGAGGCAACCGAGTTCTCGGAGAAAGTACACAAGACGGTGGCACTCAACGCCTATCGCTCCTCCATAGAAATGGCCAAAGAGCGCGGCGCATTCGAGGTGTACGATACAGAACGCGAAAAGAACAACCCGTTCATCAACCGCCTGCGTGAAGCTGACCCGGAAATGTACGAGGAGATGAAGAAGTACGGACGCCGCAACATTGCCTGTCTGACCATCGCCCCGACCGGCACCACCAGCCTGATGACTCAAACCACCTCCGGTATCGAGCCCGTATTCCTGCCCGTGTACAAGCGCCGCCGCAAAGTGAATCCCAACGATACGAACGTCCATGTGGACTTCATCGACGAAACCGGAGATGCCTTTGAAGAATATATCGTGTTCCACCCCAAGTTCGTGACTTGGATGGAAGCACAAGGATACAACCCCGCCAAACGCTACACGCAGGAAGAAGTGGATGCCCTGGTAGAGAAATCACCTTATTATAAAGCAACCTCCAACGACGTGGACTGGCTGATGAAAGTCAAGATGCAGGGACGTATCCAAAAATGGGTGGATCACTCTATCAGCGTAACCATCAACCTGCCGAACGACGTAGACGAAGACCTCGTGAACCGTCTGTATGTAGAAGCATGGAAATCCGGCTGCAAGGGCTGTACGGTTTACCGCGACGGTTCGCGTTCCGGCGTGCTCATCTCTACCAAGAGTGACAAGAAGTCCGAACTTCCCCCGTGCAAACCGCCTACGGTCGTTGAAACACGTCCCAGAATATTGGATGCAGACGTTGTCCGCTTCCAGAACAACAAGGAGAAATGGGTGGCATTCGTCGGCTTGCTGGACAATCATCCCTACGAAATATTCACCGGTGTGCTGGATGATGATGAAGGCATCATCCTGCCGAAGAATGTGGTGTCGGGCCACATCATCAAGAATGTGGATGAGCACGGAAACAAGCGTTACGACTTCCAGTTCGAGAACAAGCGCGGATACAAAGTCACCATCGAGGGTCTGTCCGAGAAGTTCAACAAAGAGTATTGGAACTATGCCAAGCTGATTTCCGGTGTATTGCGCTACCGCATGCCTATCGAGCAGGTCATCAAGCTGGTAGGTTCACTGCAACTGGACAGCGAAAACATCAACACCTGGAAGAACGGTGTGGAACGCGCCCTGAAGAAATACATCCAGGACGGCACGGAAGCCAAAGGCAAGAAATGCCCCAACTGCGGTAACGAAACACTGGTTTACCAAGAAGGTTGCCTCATCTGCAAGACGTGCGGAGCTTCTCGCTGTGGATAATCCCACGGCAAGCACAAACGTTTGCATAGGAATTTAAATGACTTAGATAACGGTAGCTGCATGATTATGAGGAATAATTTCTATACTTGCATAATCATTGCAGCTATTGCTATTTCTAAATCTAATATAATATGACACTAATATTCAATATCGAGTATCGCACCAGCTGGGGTGAAGAAGTCAGAGTCCTGGGTTCCATCCCGGAACTTGGCAACAACCAGCCCAACAAAGCCACCCCCCTGCACACTGTAGACGGCATTCACTGGACCGCGGAAGTGGATATCCAGATTCCCGGTAATGGAAGCGTCGAATACAGTTACCACATCTATCGAGATGGCAGAACCATACGGACAGAGTGGAACAGCCTGCCACGCATCCTGCACGTTGCAGACAATCCGAAGAAAGTTTACCGCATAGAAGATTGTTGGAAGAATCTGCCCGAGCAGCAGTATTTTTATACATCCGCTTTCACAGAATCCCTGCTGGCGCATCGCGAACGCAGTGCCGCCCCGAAAAGCTACAAAAAGGGGTTGCTGATAAAGGCGTACGCCCCCTGCATAGACAGTGACCATTGCCTGGCACTCTGCGGAAACCAGAAGGCGCTGGGTGACTGGAACCCGGACAAAGCTGCCCTTATGAGCGACATCGACTTCCCCGAATGGCAGGTAGAAGTGGATGCCGGCAAAATCAGCTTCCCGCTAGAGTATAAATTCGTCCTTTACAACAAGAAAGAGCGCCGTGCCGTGGCCTGGGAGAACAATCCCAACCGCTATATGGCCGACCCGCAGATAGCCGCCAACGAAACGCTGGCTGTCGGCGACCGTTATGTATACTTCAATCTTCCTGCATGGAAAGGTTCCGGAGTAGCCGTACCCGTATTCTCCCTGCGCTCCGAGAAAAGCTTCGGTGTAGGCGATTTCGGCGACTTGAAGCGCATGATTGACTGGGCAGTTGCCACCAATCAGAAGGCGGTGCAGATTCTGCCCATCAACGACACTACCATGACGCATACCTGGACAGACTCCTACCCTTACAGTAGCATCTCCATCTATGCCTTCCATCCCATGTACGCCGACCTGAAGCAGTTGGGCAGCTTGAAGGACAAGAAGGTGATGGCCGAATTCAACAAACGCCAGAAGGAACTGAATGCCCTGCCCGCCGTGGACTACGAAGCTGTGAACAAGACAAAGTGGGAATACTTCCACCTCATCTTCAAGCAGGAAGGGGAAAAGGTGCTGGCATCGGATGCTTTCCGTAATTTCTACGAAGCCAACAAGGAATGGTTGCAGCCATATGCCGTCTTCAGCTACCTGCGTGATGCCTACAAGACCCCGAATTTCCGCGAGTGGCCCAAGTATGCCACCTACGATGCCAAGGAGATAGAGACATTGTGCCGGCCGGACTCTGCCGACTATCCGCATATTGCCATCTACTACTACATCCAGTTCAATCTGCACCTGCAACTGCTTGCCGCCACCGAACATGCGCGCGCCAACGGCGTAGTGCTGAAAGGCGACATCCCCATCGGCATCAGCCGCAACAGTGTGGAAGCCTGGAAGGAACCCCACTACTTCAACCTGAACGGCCAAGCCGGTGCACCGCCCGATGACTTCTCCGTGAACGGACAGAACTGGGGCCTCCCCACCTACAACTGGGATGTCATGGAAAAAGACGGTTATGCCTGGTGGATGAAACGTTTCCACAAAATGGCAGAATACTTCGATGCCTACCGCATAGACCACATCCTCGGCTTCTTCCGCATTTGGGAGATACCGATGCACGCCGTACACGGGCTGTTGGGACAATTCGTCCCCGCCCTGCCCATGACGCGCGAGGAGATAGAAAGCTACGGGCTGGCATTCCGCGAAGACTTCTTCCTGAAGCCCTATATCCATGAGTACTTCCTCGGACAAATCTTCGGCCCGCATACAGACTATGTGAAACAGACCTTCATAGAGCCGACAGACACGTGGGAGGTTTACCGCATGCGTCCCGAGTTCGACACCCAGCGCAAGGTGGAAGCCTACTTTGCCGGAAAAACGGACGATGACAGCATCTGGATTCGTGACGGGCTTTACGCCCTTATCAGCGATGTGCTGTTCGTGCCCGACCGCAACAATCCGCACGAATACCATCCGCGCATCGGCGTGCAGCACGACTACATCTACCGCGCACTGAACGATTGGGAAAAGGCTGCCTTCAACCGGCTGTATGACCAGTACTACTATCACCGCCACAACGACTTCTGGGGACAGCAAGCCATGAAGAAACTGCCGCAACTGACACAGTCCACGCGCATGCTGGTATGCGGTGAGGACTTAGGCATGATTCCCGATTGCGTGGCATGGGTGATGAACGACCTGCGTATCCTTTCCCTGGAGATACAACGTATGCCGAAAGACCCGAAACAAGAATTCGGCCACACAGACTGGTATCCATACCGTTCGGTCTGCACCATCTCCACGCACGACATGTCTACCCTGCGCGGCTGGTGGGAAGAAGACTTCCAACAGACGCAGCGTTACTACAACACCATGCTCGGGCACTACGGTGCCGCACCGGCAACGGCCACGCCGGAGCTCTGCGAAGAAGTGGTTCGCAATCACCTCCATAGCAACTCCATCCTCTGCATCCTCTCCCTGCAAGACTGGATGTCCATGGACGGCAAATGGCGCAACCCGAACGTGCAGGAAGAACGCATCAATATTCCTGCCAACCCGCGGCACTACTGGCGCTGGCGCATGCACCTGACACTGGAACAACTGATGAAGGCAGAAAGCCTGAACGAGAAAATAAGGAGCATGATAGAAAGCACCGGAAGATAAGAAAGGATTCTTAGCAAAGTATTATTTTAGGCACGGATTACATGGACAATCACGGATAATATTGAAAGTAACCGTGATAACCCGTATAATTCCGTGCCTAAAATAATTCGATAAGTTCATTCCGACCCTCACATAATTGTATTCTATAAAAAACAATTTCGCGCTATTTTTATATTTTACAGAATACAATCCGCAACCTGAATCGTAATAACCGGATACTGATTTGCCCGTACCACAAAATATCAGTAAGTTTGCAGAAAACAATCTACAAGTAATGACCAGTTATATTTTCCTTGACACGCTTCGCTTCTTCGCCCATCACGGCGTGGGCGAACAAGAAACCGTGGTAGGCAATGAGTTTACCGTCAGCCTGCGCCTGCAAGTTGATATCCGGCGTGCGGCAGAAACGGACGACGTAGCCGACACCGTGAGCTATGCCGATGTACATACAGCTGTGAAGGCAGAGATGGACATTCCTTCCAAACTATTGGAACATGTATGCGGGCGAATTATAAACCGATTGTTCCACGACTTCCCACAGATAGAAGAAATAACCCTCAAGCTGGCAAAGCGCAATCCACCGATGGGCGCGGATATAGAGGCTGCAGGAGTGGAAATATGCCAACGCCGCGGAGAATGACAGATTGCCGAATCACCCCATTCACTATTGATACACAGACACTTCCCACTGCAAAGACACTGCATGCTTTTTGCAGTGGCGCTGCAAACGGTTTGCAGTAACACTGCACATATATTTGCAGTAGTACTGCAACAGCTTTGCAGTAACGCTGCAACAGATATGCAGTAGCACTGCAAAATGTATACAGAAGTTCTGCAGTGAGCATGCAGCAACTTTTCTGCCGTAGAATACAACCATTGATACCAATATTCCGTACCTTTGCCCCATCATCAACAAAAAGTCAATGAGAAACGCTATACAACGACTGGCATTACTCCCCATCGTCGCTCTCTTCCTGCTACCGGCCGCTTGCTATCAAATACAGCTCCGAGTTTCATTGGAGAAATGCCCTCTACCTGCCCACCCCTTACGACTTTACAAACCCATACAACTATGCAGACTTCAGAAGGAATGAACTATTGAAAATAAACCTCACAGAGTTCCGCTTCCCCTACCAATACCTCAACGACATAGAATGGGCAGATTCACCAACACCATTATTGTGCAACTCTATGACTTCAAACGGCAAGGGTGGGCTATCGCACCAGTGTGGGCTGTCCATGAACGAAGGGTAGCGATAGATTAAGAATGCCCAGTAGAACCGAGTTTCATCCTTATTTTTGCCGTTTCCGCTTCTTTGCCGATTCCACCGCTTCGGCCACCACCGGCTTATTTGCAAACCGCTTGGTGTAGTTGCTGTAATCGGGAACAGTGCGTTCATACGTCGGGTCGACAAACAACGGGCTGGAAATGATATGGTCTGCCGTACTGCGGTTGCAGCAGAACACGATGTTCTCCACACCGGCAAGGCGGGTCAACGCCTTCACATCCGTATCGTGCGGCTGAAGGGTCATCGGGTCGGTGAAAAAGAAAAGATAGTCAATCTCTCCGTCCACAATGCGCGAGCCCATCTGCTGGTCACCGCCCAAAGGACCGGATTTAAGGATAGTGAAATCCCACTCCACATCAGGATGTTTCTCCCGGAGGGCTTCGAGGATAAGGGTACCCGTGGTGCCCGTACAATAGAATTTATGCCCCATCAGCAATTCCGAGTTCCACAGTACCCACTCGATGAGGTCTTTCTTCATGGCGTCGTGTGCCACTAATCCGATTTTTCTAACTAGTTTTTCCATAATTCAAAACCTTTAATAGATTGAACAATTATAAAAGGCAACAGTTCCTACAATTGGGAAAAGAATTTCTTTCCATGCAGATAAAACTGCGCCAATATACTGTTTTTTGTCCGTTCCGGTATTACGGCAAGCGTAGTTTTTTTCAGATTCTCTTTGCGGGACGCTGCTAATGAAGTGCGGAGGGAGTGGTAGGCACGGCGCGCACGGAATACGGCCAAAGCATTGGGTAACTGGCCTTTCAGCATGAAACTGAACGCAGCCACATAATCGAGCACCGCACGTACACGCATCACGGACGCCAAGTCCTCCTGCGGCAGATTCTTATAAAGCATGACAAGGTTATTACGAAAATTGAGGAAGGTCTTGCGCGGATTCTCCTTCTTCAAAGTGGCCCCTCCCACATGAAATACCACACTCTGCGGTATACATGCCAACTGTCTGCCACGGGCACGAAGCCGCCAACATAAATCTATCTCCTCCATGTGGGCAAAAAAACGTCCGTCCAGCCCACCCGCTTCCCGGTAGTCTGCCAGACGGATGAACAGAGCCGCCCCCGTAGCCCAGAAAATGGGTATCACCGTGTCGTATTGCCCCTTGTCCTCTTCTACCACGCCCATAATACGGCCGCGGCAGAAGGGATAGCCATAGCGGTCGATGAAACCTCCCGCAGCTCCGGCATACTCAAACTGCCCCTTGTTACGCCAACTGCGTATCTTCGGCTGGCAAGCGGCCGTCTCCGGATAGGCATCCATATACTCTGCCAACGGGACAAGCCAGTGCTCGGTGACCTCTACATCGGAATTGAGCAGCACTACATATTCTGCCTCCACTTGCTTCAATGCTAGATTGTATCCGTCGGCAAAACCGTGGTTCTCTTCCAGCAGAATCAAGTGCACAGAAGGAAACTCGCGACGGAGCATTGCCACAGAAGCATCCGTAGAGCCATTGTCCGCCACATACACCACAGCACCATCCGCCTCCGAAAAACGCACAACAGAGGGAAGGAAGGAACGGAGCATATCACATCCGTTCCAATTCAATATGACAACAGCAATCTTATCCATGTTGCACAGATTCTTTTCGTTTATTTTTCCAGCGTTTATGAGACCAGAACCAATAAGCCGGTTCGCGCCGGATGGTCTGCTCCAGACGACGGGCGAAGCACTCGGTTATCTCGCCATCCGCCGTCTGCTTGGGAGTTTCGGTAACCAAATCGAAGAGCACTTTGCAATATCCCCTGGATGTCCGTTCCAATTCACAATAAAAGACGGGGAAGTCCATCAGCTTGGCAATGCGCTCGGCGCCATCCATGAACACGGTGTCCTGATTCAAGAAAGTGGTCCAATAATGGGCCTCGCTGCGGTTGGGCGACTGGTCTGTAATCAGGCCGATGGCTATCCGCCTGCCTTCACGGCGAAGCTTTATCACTTCGCGTGCCGTGGAATGTTTCGCCACATTGTATCCTCCGAACCGGGCGCGGATATGCTTAAACATCTCGTCCAGATACTTATTGCTTAGCGGTTTGTACACCTGCACCGGGATGTCGCCCGGATGCATGATGGCCCCCATGCCTATAATCCACTCAAAATTGGCATAATGGGGAATCAACAGTACAATGCCTCCATGCTTCTCTATCATGGCAAGGTATTCTTCCTTATTATCATACTTCATCCGGCGGCAGAGCTCCTCGAAAGACATGCGCAGCATCTTCACCTCTTCCAGCATATAGTCGCAGATATAATGGTAGAACTTGCGCTCTATCTCCATCAATTCGGTTTCCGACTTCTCCGGAAAGGAATTGCGAAGGTTGCGGCGAACGACTTTCTTCCGATAATGCACGACGTGGCGCATCAGGAAGTACAGCCCGTCAGACAATGCATAAAGCGCCCGGAAAGGCAGAAGTGCCACAAGCCACATGCCCGCATAAGTCAACCAATAGACAATTTTTGATTTCACTTCGTCAGTTATGAGTTATAAGTTATGAGTTATTTGTTGCAAAGGCGGCATTCCTCATTCCATTACTCCCAAGAGTGCGGTGCCGTCGGCATTGAAATCGCCCAGGCGCACAGACACGAGCTGGTTGTCCAAGGCAGCATCATGAGGGACTTCCACACGGATATAATTGGGAGTGAAGCCGTGCATCGGCAGTCCGGGTTTGGGACGTTCCAGCAACACCGGCATCGTCTGCCCGATATGGCGCGCATAAAAAGCACGGGTCTTTTCGTCCGAAAGCTCCAGCAATTGCTGGCTCCTGCGGTGCTTTTCTTCGGGTGCCACCACGTGGTCTATCTTCAAGGCCTGCGTGCCGGGACGCTCCGAATAGCTGAAGACATGGAGCTGCGTCACGTCCAGGCTCTTGATAAACTCATAAGCCTGCCCGAAATACTCCTCCGTCTCTCCACGGGTACCCACAATCACGTCTACCCCTATAAAGGAATCGGGCATCACTTCCTTTATCTTCTTTATCTTCGAGGCAAACAAGGCGGTATCGTAACGGCGTCGCATCAGCTTCAGCACCTCGTCACTGCCCGACTGCAGCGGTATATGGAAATGAGGCATGAAACGCCGGGAACGGGACACGTATTCTATGATTTCATCTGTCAGCAGATTCGGCTCGATGGAGGATATGCGGTAACGCTCAATGCCTTCCACCTCGTCCAGCGCCTTCACCAAGTCGAAGAAAGTCTCACCGGTAGACTTGCCGAAGTCTCCGATATTGACGCCGGTCAATACAATTTCCTTTCCACCTTCGGCAGCCGCCTGGCTGGCCTGCTCCACCATAGAAGCAATGCTGCCGTTACGGCTACGTCCGCGGGCAAAGGGAATGGTGCAATAGGAACAATAATAATCGCAGCCATCCTGCACTTTCAGGAAGAAGCGTGTCCGGTCGCCACGCGAACAAGACGGGGCAAACGAACGTATATCCTTCAAAGCGGAAGTGTAGGCCTCGCCGGTCTCGTGCTTCTGTAGATTGCCCAGGTAGTGGAGCAGGTCCTTCTTCTGCTCGGCTCCCAGCACGACGTCCACACCTTCTATCTTTGCCACCGTCTCCGGTTTCAGCTGGGCATAGCAACCGGTCACCACGACAAATGCACCCGGATGTTGCTTCACCAGTTTGTGGATGGCCTGGCGGCACTTCTTGTCTGCCACTTCCGTCACCGAGCAGGTATTCACTACACAAATATCCGCTTTCTCACCCTTGCGCGCCGTACGTACGCCCGCTTCCCGCAAAATTTTACCGATAGTAGAGGTCTCCGAGAAGTTCAGTTTGCACCCCAACGTATAGTAAACCGCCGTCTTATCTTGAAATATATTGGTATCTATCATGAGCTTATAAACACATTTATGCTGCAAATATATACATTATTAATCTATTTTTCCTACTTTTGCACACTCAACTAAAATTTGTGCAATGATACAAGAGAACTTTATCAAACTATACGAGCATAGTTTCCGCGAGAATTGGGACCTCCCCTGCTATACCAACTATGGAGAAAATGAGAGCTATACTTATGGCGAAGTGGCACAAGAAATAGCCAGACTGCATCTTATTTTCAAGTACTGCCAACTGCGCCGCGGCGACAAGATAGCCGTCATCGGCAAGAACAATGCCCGCTGGTGCATCGCCTATATGGCCACCATCACCTACGGTGGTATCGTAGTCCCCATTCTGCAAGACTTCAACCCCAATGATGTCCATCATATCGTAAACCACTCCGAATCGACGTTCCTCTTCACCAGCGATGCCATTTGGGAACATCTGGAAGAAGAACGGCTTACTGGACTTCGCGGTGTGTTCTCGCTGAGCGACTTCCGCTGTCTGTATCAGCGGGACGGCGAAACCATCCAGCGTTTCCTCAAGCATCTGGGCGATGAGATGGAAGCGACCTACCCGAACGGGTTCCGTAAGGAAGACATCGTTTACACGGACCTTTCCAACGACAAGGTCATGCTGCTGAATTATACCTCGGGCACCACCGGATTCAGTAAGGGCGTCATGCTGACGGGAAACAACCTGGCCGGCAACGTCACCTTCGGCATACGTACCGAGCTGCTGAAGAAAGGGGACAAAGTGCTCTCTTTCCTGCCTTTGGCACATGCATACGGCTGCGCATTCGATTTCCTTACCGCCACGGCCGTCGGCACACACGTCACACTGTTGGGAAAAGTGCCTTCCCCAAAGATTCTGATGAAAGCTTTCGAGGAAGTGAAACCCAACCTGATTATCACCGTCCCCCTTGTCATTGAAAAGATATACAAGAATGTCATACAGCCCATCATCAACAAAAAGACCATGAAATGGGCGCTCAGCATTCCCTTGCTCGACGGACAGATATACGGGCAAATCCGCAAGAAACTGATTGACGCACTGGGCGGACGTTTCAAGGAAGTCATCATAGGAGGCGCAGCCATGAACCCGGAAGTGGAAGAATTCTTCCACCGCATCAAGTTCCCCTTCACCATCGGCTACGGCATGACTGAATGTGCCCCTCTCATCAGCTATGCTCCCTGGAATGAATTCGTCCCGACTTCCTCCGGACGGGTACTCGACATCATGGAAGCCCGTATCTGCAAGGAAAACCCGGACGACAAACTCGGCGAAATACAAGTACGTGGCGAGAACGTGATGACGGGTTATTACAAAAACCCCGAAGCCACCAAAGAAGTCTTCACCGAAGACGGATGGCTTCGCACCGGCGACTTGGGTACACTGGACGACGACAACAACCTATACATACGCGGACGCAGCAAGACCATGATTCTCAGTTCCAGTGGACAGAATATCTTCCCCGAAGAGATAGAAGCACGGCTCAACAACATGCCTTTCGTCCTGGAAAGTCTTGTCATCGAACGGAATAAAAGACTGGTAGCACTGGTTTATGCCGACTATGAAGCCTTGGATTCTTTAGGGTTGAACCAGCCGGACAACCTCAAAACCATTATGGATGAGAATCTCAAAAATCTGAATAATAGTGTGGCAGCCTATGAAAAAGTAAGCCAAATCCAACTTTATCCGACTGAATTTGAGAAAACGCCCAAAAGAAGTATCAAGAGATACTTATACAACAGCATTGCCGAAGATTAATATATTGTAAAACATATAGATAGGGATAAAAACAGCCGAAGCTCCAAAAAAAATATAAAAAAAGTTGGGGTTTCGAGAACAACATATTCAAAAAGTACATACCTTTGCAACGTTTTAATAAAGCAATTGATTGTATTACGTTTTAAAAGTAAAGAAAATGAAAAAATTAGTTTTGATGGCTGCAGCTATCGTAGCAGTATCTTTCGCATCTTGTGGCAACAAAGCAGCTAACGCTGAACAAGCAACTGCAGATTCTATCCGTATCGCTGACTCAATCGCAGCTGTAGAAGCAGCAGCAGCTGAAGCCGCAGCAGCAGCCGCAGCAGCTGACACTGTAGCAGTAGATAGCGCAGCTGTTGTAGCTGAATAATTTTCAGTACAACACTCGAGAGAATTGAAAGTCTGACGTGCATATAAGCACACCAGACTTTTTTTATACCCTATCCTCCCCTTCTATTCCCTTCCAATTGTTAAGTCTTGGTCTTATTTCACAAAAAAGGATATTATACGGCAGATAAACGATAAAGTATAGTGCATATACCAAATAAAAGCCGTTACTTTGCATCAACAAAACAATAAGAGGTTTATTACGATCTGCTTTTCATTATGTTTCTCCTCGATTAACCACATTGAGAATTTTCATTTCTGACTACAACTTCCTAAGACTCCTTTATTGAATTATTAATTTTTTATTTTTGTATTTTATGAATATGTACATTGGAAACCTTAGCTACAACGTTAGGGAATCAGATTTGAGACAAGTAATGGAAGAGTATGGAACAGTAGAGTCAGTAAAACTGATTATGGACCGTAATACAAACAGATCAAAAGGTTTTGCCTTCGTAGAGATGCCCGAAGCTGCTGAAGCCCAACAAGCAATCAACAAACTGAATGGAGCAGAATATGTAGGCCGCCAGATGGTAGTGAAAGAAGCATTGCCAAGAAACTAAAAAATTGTTGACTGACAATAAGGCAAAGAGCATACCCCTGAGTGGGTATGCTCTTTTTTGCATTAGTAACCTCGTAAAGAGACACAAGAGTATTCTTGCCAAACCTCTATACCGCGCGCGTAAACCTCTATGTCAGCATGCGTAAACCGCAGCTTTACGTATCCCTCAATAAGCCCACACACATACGCTCCGAACATAGAAAAGCCCGGTCCTTTATCAGAACCGGGCTTCCTTATCATTATGAAGTCTTTTCTTATGCTTCTTCAGCAACTACTTCGAAAGGAATTTCTACAGAAACTTCCTTGTGCAGCTTAACGATAGCCTTGTAGTTACCCACTTCTTTCACTGCGTCCTTAACAACGATAATCTTACGATCGATGTTGTGACCCAATTTAGCCAGCTCTTCAGCTATCTGGATATTACCAACAGAACCGAAGATAGTACCAGTAGAGCTAACCTTAGTAGCAATCTTCAATGATACGCCTTCCAGCTTAGCAGCCAGTTCTTCAGCATCCTTTTTGATTTTCTCCAGCTTGTGAGCGCGTTGTTTCAGCTCTTCAGCCAACATTTTCTTTGCAGCCGGTGAAGCGATGACAGCTTTACCAGTCGGGATGAGGTAGTTACGACCGTAACCAGACTTTACTGTTACGATGTCGTTCTTATAACCCAAGTTTACGATGTCTTCTTTCAATATAATTTCCATACTTTCCTCCTCCTATTATTTCATCATGTCAGTTACATAGGGCAGCAACGCCAAGTGACGTGCTCTCTTCACAGCTTGAGCTACACGACGTTGGAACTTCAAAGAAGTACCGGTAATACGACGCGGAAGGATTTTACCTTGCTCATTCAAGAATTTCTTCAAGAATTCGGGATCTTTGTAGTCGATGTACTTAATACCGCTCTTTTTGAAACGGCAGTATTTTTTCTTCTTAACGTCTACTGAGGGCGGAGTTAAATATCTGATTTCTGATTGAACTTGTTGTGCCATGATTAATCCTCCTTTTTAGTTGATTTAACACTTCTTCTCTTCGCAGCATATTCAGCAGCGTACTTGTCTTGCTTGAAAGTCAAGAAACGGATAACGCGCTCATCACGACGGAAGTTTATTTCCAATTTCTCAATGACAGTAGGTTCTGCATTGAACTCAATCAGCTGATAGAAACCGGTTGACTTCTTCTGGATAGGATATGCCAGCTTCTTCAGTCCCCAGTTTTCTTCATTTACAATCTCAGCACCTTCAGCAGTAAGGATGCCTTTGAATTTTTCTACCGCTTCCTTCATCTGAACATCAGACAAAACGGGAGTCAAAATGAAAACGGTTTCGTATTGATTCATACTCGTTTAATTAAATAAATAAATTATTCGTTTTAAAAATGCGGTGCAAAGGTAGACATTTTATTTTGAACTACAAACATTTAATGTTTTTTTGTGTAGGGATATAGGAATTGTCTTCGGCTTGCACTATCTTTGCAAAGTTGTTTAAACAATAATTTCATGATAGAGCAATTCAACTTTGATATCCGCCTTATCTTTGCCATACTGAACGGTAAAGTGTCGGCTGCCATTAACCGAAAGCTGTCCCGCAACTTCCGCCAGAACGGTTTGGAGATTACTCCGGAACAGTGGACCGTCCTCATCTTCTTATGGGAAAAGGACGGGGTGACGCAACAAGAGTTGTGTAATGCAACTTTCAAAGACAAGCCCAGCATGACGCGCTTGATAGACAATATGGAGCGTCAGCATCTCGTCGTGCGCATATCGGACAAGAAAGACCGCCGAACCAATCTGATACATCTGACCAAGGACGGCAAGGAGCTGGAAGAACGCGCGCGCGTCATTGCCAACCAGACCCTCAAAGAAGCCTTGAAAGGCATCACCATCGAAGAGCTCAGTGTGAGCCAGGAGGTGCTGAGGAAGATTTTCTTCAATACGAAGGACTAAGATATAGGGATTAGGGGTTAAGGATTAGAGATTAAGGGAGGAGAAAACAAGGGGATGAAGCGTCATTTTTCATTCCTCATCTTCCATTCTTTATTAAAATATGGATTTTTTGCAAAAATAATTTCGCTTGTTAAAGAATTATGCTTTTCTTTGTGACAAGAATACGAAAGAATATAATAATCTAATTAAAATACACACACATGAAAGGCTTATTAAAAAATCTGGGATTGATATTAGTCGTAATAGGAGCTGTAATCCTGGTTGCATGTTCTTTTACCGGCAATGTTAACAACAATGCCATCTTGGGCAGTTCTGCCGTTTTGGTTGTAGTGGGATTGATTTCCTACATTGTCATCAACAAGAGAATTGTCGACTAATATCAAAAGAAAAGAAATAAAGAAGGCGGTTGCATATACATGCAAACCGCCTTTTTTATTTTCTCTCCCCCAGAGGAGCCGAGTCTCATCAAGACTCAGCTTCCGGAGTAATCAGTTTATATCCTTTTCCGTGAATGTTGATGATTTCAATCGAATCATCTTCTTTCAGGTGCTTACGCAGCTTTGTGATATATACATCCATACTACGTGCATTGAAATAGTTGTCATCAATCCAAATAGTCTTCAACGCAAAGTCACGCTGCAGAATTTCGTTGGCATGTGCACAAAGCAAGCCCAGCAGTTCGGATTCTTTGGTGGTCAGTTTAGTCTGCTTCTCGGCAGTCGCCAGAATCTGTTTCTGCGTGTCGAATGTAAACTTACCAATCTTATAGATGTTGCTCTCCTTGTTCTTCTTTCCGCGAACACGTCTCAGGATAGCTTCAATTCTGAAAGTCAGCTCTTCCATACTGAAGGGCTTGGTGATGTAGTCATCGGCACCAATCTTGAAACCTTCCAGAATATCTTCCTTCAATGTTTTTGCCGTCAAGAAGATAATAGGTATTTCGGCATTGGCCGCACGCACTTCTTGTGCCAGTGTGAATCCGTCTTTCTTTGGCATCATCACATCAAACACACACAAGTCATATTTATTCTTCAGGAAAGCCTTGTATCCTGCTTCTCCATCGGGATATAACTCGGCAGCGTAACCTTTTGCCTGTAAATATTCTCTTAAAAGCATGCCAAGATTTTCATCATCTTCGCACAATAAAATACGCAGTTTCTCGTCCATATCAATCAATTTTTTAATAAAGGTAATGCAATAATAAATTTAGTTCCTACGTTCAGTTCACTTTCTGCCCGGATAGTTCCCTTATGATCCATGATAATCTTCTTCACATAAGCCAGTCCCAAGCCGAAGCCTTTCACATCGTGCAGATTACCTGTATGCACGCGATAGAACTTCTCGAATATCTTTTTCAAATTCTCCTTCTTGATGCCGATGCCGTTATCTTGGATGGAAATCATCAGTTTGCCAGGCTCATTCCAAGTCTTCACCGTCAGTTGCAGATCCGCATCCGGACGTTTATACTTCACTGCATTATCCATGAGATTGAAAATCACATTGGTGATATGCATCTCATCGGCAAAATGGCAGAGTTGGTAGCTTTAAGCTCCGATTCAATCTTTCCATTATAACGCTCCACTTTCAGTGTAAACGTGTTGATAACACCCGCTATCAGCTCGTTGGCATCCAGTTCCTTATTCTTCAAAGTAGCCTTCTGACGGTCAAACATCGACATCTGAAGCACTTTTTCTACCTGGAACCTCAAACGCTTCGTTTCATCGTTGATGACACCCGATATATGCTGGAACATAGTCGGAGACTTGCCCACAGCCGGGTCTTTCAACATCTGTGCCGCCAGAGAAATCGTCGATATCGGCGTCTTGAACTCGTGCGTCATATTGTTGATGAAATCATTCTTCATCTCCGTCAGCTTCTTCTGGCGGAATACGATGTAAATCGTAAAGATGAACGTCACCAGCAGTACAAAAGTAAATATCATCGACGGTATCATAAACCTGACCGAATCGAAGATATAATCCTTCTTTCCCGGAAAATGTATCTTGACGATACTCATACGGGCTGGTGGGTCATTCAAAACAATGGCTGCGAATAAGAGCTTTCACTCCCTGCATCGCTATAATCCGCACAACGGTATACCTCCCGACCTTCCCGGTCTATCACCTTGAAGTGATAATCCATATCACCGAGACCATTCTCTATCAGACCTGCTTTTAGATACTGGTCCAGACTTTTGAAATTAACACGCTCCTCAATCGGCTTGTCGCTGGCATTGTATACCATCTGCAACACCACCTCGTCTACCAATGCACGCTGGTAAAGATAGCGGTTTTAAGCATCTCTATCTGCGAGCGTGAAGTCTGAGGAATGGTTTTGCTCCATGTTTGCGTGAAATCATTGCTCTTGGCAATTCAGAAGGCTCGTTACTGAAAGTTTTCAATTCCACCGAAGAACGGACACTGCCATCCGGAGCTGTCATCACAAACCGCTGGGTACGCATCACTCCGCTACTGCTTTGCGATTGTTCCCACGCCTTCTTTTCCGCCTCGGAGATATCCTCATTCAGCCAACGCACAACCTCTGCGGACTCTGCCTCTTTCGAAGCAGCCATCAACGCACGCTTCACCGATTCATCAAATTGTCCGTTACGCATCTTCACCATTTCCTCAATATAGCTTATCTGCAGATACAGCAAACTAAGGAAGGAAAGCCCCATAACAACACCTAATATCCATATAGTTGACTTTTCATAGTCACAAAATTAACACTCCTAATTAACACTCCTAACCAATTAACCTGATTTAACCGGACGTTCTCGTAAATTAACCGAAGACCATTTTTAGGTTGTATTATGAGCATTATAACAAAACACAAGCCTTTGGTTTGCAAATTTAATAAAAATTAATCATTCAATTCACAATTCTGCATGTTCTTAATCTACGTTAATGAAAAGCCGTTATTACTTGCCATGAAGTAACAACGGCTTTAACAATTGTTATATTAGCAGCCGGTAGTTACAACAGCCAAACTACCAACCCTGAAAATCATTCTTCAGCTTGCTTTGCCTCAAATTCCTTAATCAGTTTATCCTGCACATCACTCGGAACGAGTTCATAGCTGGCAAACTTCATGATGAACGAAGCACGTCCACCGGTCAGTGAGCTAAGTGCCGTAGAGTAGGATGACATTTCCTTCAAAGGCACCTTAGCACTCAGTTTTCGTAACCGGCCTCGCTGCTCATACCCATAATCATGGCACGGCGTCCCTGCAAGTCCCCATCACATCACCCATCTTGTCCGACGGAACAAATACTTCCACGTCATAAATGGGTTCTAGAATCTTCGGGCCTGCATTCTTGAACGCTTCGCTGAACGCATTCCGTCCCGCCAGCATAAAGGAGATTTCATTGGAGTCAACCGGATGCATTTTTCCGTCATATACGATGACACGTACATCGCGAGCATACGAACCAGTCAACGGTCCCTGCTCCATACGTGACATGATACCCTTCAAGATGGCCGGCATGAAACGTGCATCAATGGAACCACCCACAATACTATTGACGAATACCAGCTTGCCACCCCATTCCAATGGAACTTCTTCGGTACCCTTGACGTTCATCTTGAACTCCTGACCATTGAATTTATAGGTTTCGGGCAACGGCATGCCTTCGTAGTAAGGCTCAACAATCAGATGAACTTCACCGAACTGGCCTGCACCACCCGACTGCTTCTTATGGCGATAATCCGCACGGGCAGCTTTGGTTATCGTTTCGCGATACGGTATTCTCGGTTCTTCAAACTTGATTTGCAGTTTTCATTGTTTTCCAGACGCCACTTCAAGGTACGCAAATGGAATTCACCTTGTCCGTGTACAATAGTCTGACGCAATTCTTTAGACTGGTCTATCACCCATGTCGGGTCTTCCTCTCGCATACGGTTCAAAGCAACCATCATCTTTTCTGTATCCGACTCGTTCAACGGCTTGATAGCACGTGAGTATTTGGAGTTCGGATATTTAATGAAGTTGAAACGGTTTTCAGAGCCCTTACCGTTCAATGTATTGCCGGTATGTACATCCTTCAGTTTCACTGTACAGCCGATGTCACCGGCTACCATTTCCTCTACCTTGATACGGTTGGCACCGGCACAAGCATAAATCTGCGCGATGCGTTCCTTGGAACCGCGGTCTGCATTGGTAAAATCATCACCTTCGTGCACTTTACCACTCATAACCTTGAAGTATTGAACATCACCGATATGCGGCTCAACGGCAGTCTTGAAGAAATACAAGGAAGTCGGTCCGTTAGAATCCGGCTTCACCACCTCACCGCGTGTATTGTGCACCGGTGGCATTTCGTCCACAAACGGCACCACATTACCCAGGAACTCCATCAGACGGCGTACACCCATATCCTTGCCGGCACAGACGCAGAATACCGGGAACATACCTCGTGAAGCCAGTCCCTTGCGGATACCTTCGCGCATTTCGTCTTCTGTCAAAGAGTCCTGCTCAAAGAATTTTTCCATCAGGCCTTCGTCATGTTCGGCTGCAGCTTCTACCAAAGCCTTGTGCAGTTCTGTAGCCTTTTCCATTTCTTCGGCCGGAATCTCTTCAATAATGGGAGCGCCACCTTCGGGTCCCCACGAATATTTTTCATCAAAAGTACATCGATCAACGAATTGAAGTTCGGTCCGGTAGCCAGCGGATATTGCACGGGCACCACCTTCGGACCGTATATGGTTTGCAACTGCTCAAGCACCATATCATAATCGCACTTTTCATTATCGAGCTGGTTTACCAGGAAAATAACCGGTTTGCCCAGTTTCTCGGTGTAGCGGAAATGGTTCTGCGTACCTACCTCGGGACCGTATTGCCCGTTCAGCAGCAGAATGGCAGTATCTGTAACGTTGAGCGCCGTCATGGCAGCCCCTACAAAGTCATCACTACCCGGGCAGTCAATGATATTCAGTTTCTTGCCGTTCCACTCCACATGGAAAACGGTGGAAAACACAGAATAGCCGTATTCCTGCTCCACCGGGAAGTAATCGCTGACTGTATTCTTGGCAGTAATCCTGCCGCGACGTTTTATAATACCACTCTCAAAGAGCAGCGCTTCCGTGAGAGTGGTTTTACCGAGCCGTCATTGCCAAGGAGGGCAATGTTCTTAATTTCATTCGTCTGATATACTTTCATGATATATTAAGATTTTAAGTGAATAACCTGACATACGATGATGCCGTTAACTTTTGTGAGGCGCAAATTAGGCATTAATTCAAAGAAAGCAACATCGGGAAGCATGTTATATAACACACTTCCTCCACCAACAAAGAATATAATGTTCTTCTGCCAATAAACTGCCCGAATTCACAAGTCATCCAACTTCTTGGACGGCTTAAATATTTCTTATAACTTTGCAGGAAAAGAATCCCCGAAAACCATGAACAAACTACTGTTAACAACACTGCTCGTTCTATGTCCATATTTGGCAATGGGACAGTCCAACCAAAACAACCAGGAAAGCCCCTCTCATCGGCATTTCCTGCTCACATCCGGGCCGAAGCTCATCCACACAGATGACGTATACCGAGTCTGTAATCCAGGCAGGTGGAACACCTATACTGATTTCCATCACTACCGATAGCCTTGTCTTGACAGACATTGCCAACCGGCTGGACGGTATCATTCTGATAGGAGGAGGAGACATCCACCCTTCCTATTTCAATGAATCGCCCATCGAACAGCTGGGAGAGGTGGACTCCTGCGTGATGTATACGACATGGCACTCATCCGCCTGGCTACCCGACGTAACATTCCGATGTTTGGCATCTGCCGAGGAGAACAGTTAATCAATGTAGCTTTCGGCGGAACCCTTTATCAGGATATCCCTACCCAGCATCCCGACACCACTGTCTGCCACCAGCAGCAGGAACCGAGCAGTATACCAACTCATACCGTCCACCTCACTCCCGGTTCTGCCATGGCATCCATAACCGGACAGACACAACTTTTCACCAATACTCACCATCACCAGGCGGTCAAGCAAGTTGCCCCGGATTCAGCGTAACGGGTTGGTCGTCAGACAGTATTCCCGAAGCTATAGAGTCTTCCCACGAATATCCGATATGGGGTGCAATTCCATCCCGAAGCTCTGGCTACGGCAGGCGACAGCATCTCTGCCAGATTCTTCTATTTTCTGGTTCAAAGGCAGCTACCTACCGGCATGCCAAAGAGATTCATCGCCGCATCCTCTCCCTCGACACGCATACAGACACCCACTTGATTTTGACGTTTCCTATAATATAGGTACGCGCGAAAAACGCAGGTTTGCCTGCCCAAGATGCGAGAAGGAAAATTGGATGGACAATACCTGGCATGCTGGGTGCGTCAAGGCCCGTGCGATGAAGAGAACAGTCTGAAAGCCATTGACCGAGTGGATGAGTTGATACGCCACATCTACCGACAAGTGGAGATGAACGGGGAGCAATGTGCCATAGCCCGCACGCCCGATGATTTGTCCAGGCTCAAGACCGAAGGAAAGAAAGCTTTTATATTGGCATCGAAAACGGATACGGCATCGGCAAGGATTTGAAGAATATCACCCGTTTCCATGATGCAGGCGTTACCTACATCACCCTTTGCCACACCCGCAACAATGACATCTGCGACAGTTCTTCGGACACGACTGCCCGTTGGAACGGCTTAAGTCCTTACGGTAGAAAAGTGGTGAAAGAAATGAACCGGCTGGGAATAATGATAGACCTTTCCCATGCAGCCGAAAGCACCTTCTGGGATGTACTGAAATATTCAAAAGCACCGGTCATAGTCTCCCACTCCTCTGCAAGCGCCATCTACAGACACGACCGCAATCTGACCGACGAACAGCTACGCGCCCTTGCCGCACATGGCGGTGTGGCTCAAGCCTGCCTGGTAGACGAGTTCCTGAACCCGGATGCCAAGAAAACCAACCTTACGGACTTCATGAAACACCTGCTGCACATGGTTGAAGTGGCAGGCATAGACCACGTGGGCATTGGCTCGGACTTCGACGGTGGAGGCGGGGTCAAAGGATGCAATGGGGACAATGATTTCATCAATATCACCGTCCGTCTGCTGGAACATGGATTTACAGAAACAGACATCGCCAAGATATGGGGTGGAAATTTCCTCCGGGTGATGAAACAAGTACAAACCAAATAGAAAAGACCGAAAACATCACAAAGGAGAGATTAGAGCTATAATCTCTCCTTTTGACACATTTACATACCCTCCATTTCAACTTTCGCATATCTTTGCCCAAAACATAAACGATTTATTAATTATCTAATACCGAATTCTTAAATGAAAAGGAAAATTATTTGGAGTTTTGCATTGCTGGCCTGCCTTTGCTGCCTGCCATCTGCAAAAAAAAGCACAAACGAAAATGCCGCAATCATACCCGGGAAGTATGGAAAGACACCGACGGCAATCCCATCAACGCCCATGGCGGCGGCCTTCTTTACCACGAAGGGACCTACTATTGGTATGGCGAATACAAAAGGGGAAACCATCCTGCCCGAATGGGCTACGTGGAATGCTACCGCACCGACGTAACCGGTGTCAGCTGCTACTCTTCAAAGACCTGCTGAACTGGAAGTTCGAGGGTATTGTACTTCCTGCCGTGAAAGATGACGAGAAACACGACCTGCACCCCAGCAAGGTGTTGGAACGTCCCAAAGTGATTTACAACGAAAAGACAAAGAAATTCGTCATGTGGGCGCATGTGGAAAGCGCCGACTACAGTAAGGCATGTGCCGGCGTAGCGGTCAGCGATTCTCCTACCGGGACATTCACCTATGTAGGCAGCTTCCGTCCCAACGGTGCGATGAGCCGCGACCAAACAGTGTTCGTTGATGATAACGGCAAGGCATATCAGTTCTACTCGTCGGAAAACAACGCTACCTTATATATAAGCGAACTAACGGATGACTACCTGAAGCCCACTGGTCGCTATACACGCAATTTCGTGAAGCAAAGCCGCGAAGCACCCGCCGTATTCAAGTATAACGGCAAGTACTATATGCTCTCTTCCGGTTGTACCGGCTGGGATCCCAATGTTGCCGAACTGGCTGTGGCCGACTCCATCATGGGGCAATGGACTACCATCGGCAATCCGTGTACCGGTCCTGATGCAGATAAGACCTTCTATGCACAAAGCACTTACGTGCAGCAAGTATACGGAAAAGGAAATGCCTACATTGCCATGTTCGACCGCTGGAAAAAAAAACCTTGAGGACTCACGCTACGTATGGCTCCCGCTTGAATTCGGCAAGGACGGCACAATCACGATACCCTGGCGCGACAGCTGGGACCCGCGTACCCAATGGGAAGAACAAGGCGACTTCTCTGCCGGCAAAGGAACATTCCTATTGAATGGCAAGCCGTTTGTCATCAAAGCCGCAGAGCTGCACTATCCACGTATCCCCAAAGCCTATTGGGACCAACGCATCAAGCTATGCAAGGCACTGGGCATGAACACCATCTGCCTTTATGTATTCTGGAACTCCCACGAGTCTCAGCCGGAGTGTTCGACTTCACCGGACAGAATGACCTGGCGGAATTCTGCCGCCTATGCCAGCAGAATGACATGTATGTCATCCTGCGCCCGGGACCGTATGTCTGTGCCGAATGGGAAATGGGCGGACTGCCCTGGTGGTTACTCAAGAAAAGATATCCGCCTGCGCGAATCCGACCCTACTTTATGGAGCGTGTAGGTATCTTCGAAAAGCCGTTGCCGAGCAGGTAGCTGGTATGACCATACAGAACGGAGGTCCCATCATCATGGTACAAGTAGAGAACGAATACGGCTCCTACGGGAAGACAAAGGCTACGTATCGCAAATCCGCGACATCGTACGCGCCAACTACCCGGCGTAGCACTGTTCCAATGCGACTGGGCGTCCAACTTCACCAAGAACGGACTCCACGACCTGGTATGGACCATGAACTTCGGTACAGGAGCCAACATCGACCAACAGTTTGCACCGCTGAAGAAACTCCGTCCTGATAGCCCGCTGATGTGCTCCGAATTCTGGAGCGGCTGGTTCGACAAGTGGGGAGCCAACCACGAAACCCGTCCGGCTGCCGACATGATTGCCGGCATTGACGAGATGTTGTCCAAAGGCATCTCCTTCAGCCTCTACATGACCCACGGAGGGACCAACTGGGGACACTGGGCAGGAGCCAACTCACCCGGATTCGCCCCTGACGTAACCTCTTACGACTACGACGCCCCCATCAGCGAATCGGGACAGACCACTCCCAAATACTGGGAATTGCGAAAGCATTGTCCAAATACATGAACGGCGAGAAGCAGGCTAAAGTTCCCGCTTTAATCAAGCCCATCCGTATTCCGTCTTTCCAATTTACAGAGATGGCTCCTTTGTTCGACAATCTTCCTGCTGCCAAGAAAGACCGCAATATCCGTACCATGGAGGAATATAACCAGGGATTCGGAAGTATTCTCTACCGCACCACACTGCCCGAGATGAAAACCCCGTCCCTGCTCACTGTGAACGATGCGCACGATTATGCCCAAGTTTTCCTGGATGGCAAATACATCGGCAAACTGGACCGCCGCAACGGTGAAAAGCAACTGGAATTCCCCGCCTGCCCCAAAGGTGCACGCCTCGACATTCTGGTAGAAGCCATGGGCCGCATCAACTTTGGACGTGCCATCAAGGACTTCAAGGGTATCACCCAAAGCGTAGAACTTACCGTAGACATCGACGGCCGTCCTTTCACCTGCAACCTGAAGGATTGGGAAGTCTATAATCTCGAAGATACATACGATTTCTATAAGAACATGAAGTTCCAGCCCATCGGCTCACTGAAAGATGAGTTAGGACAACGCATTCCGGGTTGCTACCGTGCCACCTTTAAGGTGAACAAGCCCAGCGACACATTCCTAAACTTCGAGACTTGGGGCAAGGGACTTGTCTACGTCAACGGCACGCCATGGGACGCATTTGGGAAATCGGCCCGCAACAGACCCTCTACATCCCGGGATGCTGGTTGAAGAAAGGTGAGAATGAAGTGATTGTCTTCGACATCATCGGTCCCAAAGAAGTTAAGTCCGAAGGACTGAGCGAGCCATTACTGGACCAGTTGCTCGTCACCAAACCGCTGACGCACCGCAATGAGGGTGAAAATCTCGACTTGTCCGGTGAGCAGCCCGTCCTCTCCGGCAGCTTCAATCCCGGCAACGGTTGGCAGGAACGCAAATTCGACCAACCCGTCACCGGACGTTATGTCTGCCTGGAAGCCTTGAGTGCACAAGATGGAAAAGACCTGGCTTGCATTGCCGAAATGTATCTGCTGGATGAGAATGGGGAACGTCTGTCACGCGAACCCTGGATTGTCAATTATGCCGACAGCGAAGACGTATCCCACGTCAACTGTTCTGCGGACAAAATCTTCGACCTCCAGGAATCAACCTATTGGAGCACAACAAAGACACTCCATACCCGCATTCTGTCGTGATTGACTTGGGTAGTACCCGCACCCTGACCGGCATACAATATCTACCCAGAATGGAAAGCGAGGTACCGGGTGGAATCAAAGACTTCAAGGTTTACGTAAAATCCAAGGCTTTCAACTATTAGGCCGGATTTACAACACTAATAGATTCTTTAGACACGGATTACATGAAAAATCATGGATAATAAATGAAGAATATCCATGATTTTTCGTAATCCATGCCTAACTTAAAATCAATCAAACAGATTTTCCGTACAATTCATCGTCTACCACAGCCAGCATTCCCTCCACTTGAGCCAATGCCAGCATACGGCCATGAAAAGAATAACCTGCATTGTACCCTTTATCCTCGTCGCCCAACATCATGCGACCGTGGTCCACACGCATCGGCAATCCCGGATTTTCTTTCTCAAAGATACGAATCAAATCAATGAGGTGTCCCCTTCCCTCCAGATGGGAACTTTCGATAAAGTTTCCACCCGGTATTGCCTTCGTACTGCGCAAATGCACAAAGTGGGTACGCCTGGCAAACTTCCTTGCCAGTTCACGGGTATCATTCTGTTCACCCGCACTCAATGAACCGGCGCAAAAGTCAGGCCATTATGGGGATTGTCCACTGCACTCAGTATCCAGGCAATATCTGCCTCGTCTGTCACAATGCGCGGCAACCCCAATACCTGAAAAGGAGGGTCATCGGGGTGTACACACATATTCACCCCATATTCCTCGCATACCGGCATGATGGCAGACAAGAAATAACGCATATTCTCGCGCAGAGCCTCCCGGTCTATCCCTTTGTATAGCGCCAGCAAACGTTTGAACAGGGTTACCGGCTCCTTGTCACCTTCCTTGATGTTGCCATTTACGAATCCTTGTGTCTTTACGATAATCGTATCTACCAGCTCTGCCTTTTCAGACTCCGTAATCACCTTATCCAGTTCTGCCACCTTGTCCAGCTCTTCCGGAGAATAATCGGCTTCCGCATTCTCCCGTTCCAATATCTTCAGGTCGAAGTAGGCAAAACGGATTCTGTCGAAATAAAGAGAAGATGTCCCGTCTTCCCAGGGATGTTGTAAGTCCGTGCGAATCCAGTCAATCACCGGCATGAAGTTGTAGCATACCGTCCGGATGCCTGCCTTGCCGAGATTGGCAAGGCTTATCTTGTAGTTCTCTATCAATCGGTCACGCTCACTCCCCGCATATTTGACAGCCTCGCACACCGGCAGACTTTCTACTACAGACCAGCGCAATCCGAAGGATTCAATATAATCCCTCAAATCTTCAATGGCTTCCAACGTCCATATTTCACCGTTGGGAACTTCATGCAAGGCAGTGACAACGCCTTCCACTCCTATCTGTTGCAACATGGCAAGGGTTATCTTGTCTTTCTTGCCAAACCATCTCCAAGTCTTTTCCATTCTTTATTATTAATTTTCTTGTTTTCAGGCGTTCAAACCACCCGTTACCTTTTGCAAAAGTAAGAAAGAATATGAGAACTGTCCATTCTGAATGGATAGATTTGTTTGTTCGCAATGAAAACAATATCTTAGCACTTCATTACATATATTAATTACGCTTATGCAAGACATAACAAACGGACGTTGCGGCTGGTGCGGAACCGACGAGCTGTATGTGAAATACCACGATGAAGAGTGGGGAAAAACGGTAACAGACGACAAGACACTATTCGAGTTTCTTGTATTGGAAAGTGCCCAGGCGGGACTGAGCTGGATAACCATCCTCAAAAGCGGGAAGGCTACCGCAAAGCCTTTTGCAATTTCGATGCCGCGCAAGTGGCGCAAATGACCGACGAAGACGTGGAACGGCTGATGCACTTTGACGGCATCGTGAAAACCGTCTGAAAATCAAATCGACCATCACCAATGCAAGGCAGTTTCTTGCCATACAGAAAGAATTCGGCAGCTTTTACAACTATACGCTATCCTTCTTCCCCGACCGGAACCCCATTATCAATCATTTTCAGTCATTGAGTGAGATTCCGGTATCATCTCCCGAATCAGATGCCATGAGCAAAGACATGAAAAACGGGGATTCAAGTTCTTCGGCTCTACCATTTGCTATGCCCATCTGCAAGCTTCCGGGTTTATCAACGACCATCTGACAGATTGCATTTGCCGGAAAGGGTAAGATAAGGCATCCCTCTTCATCAAACCGGACCGGAATCCAAAGATATTCCGAATACATCAGGCTCTTGGGCCGCCAAATATCGGCCATGAAAGGTAGCGGTTACCGGGAAGCTGCAATACGTAAGTGCTTTGACCGCCGAAAGTCTTATCACTTCCCTCACCCCGACAAGGGTTGGGATGCTGTGTCCACGGTCCCCAGATGAAAGGAGCCGAGAACAGACGCGCCGCATTGGGCGCCAGCCGGTACAACCGGAAGTTATCATCCAGTAAGTGCCATCTTTCTTGAAGATGGCCGGTGCCTCATTGTGTCCCCGGAAAGAGACGGACATATTTTCCGGAATGTCCTTGATAGTCATCTGTCAGTTCGGCTATTTGCAAGGTCAGATTCTCTTCCGAAGAGTAGATATGATAAGCTATCCCATCATCGTCAACATACAATGTCATGTCACGGGACATCTGTCCGCCCTCCAAGTCACGCTTCACGAATAACCCTTATTTACAGCCTCTCTCCACTCGGGTGTCCACCATTCTTCAAACTGTTCCATATTCCACTGCATGTCCCGTTCTTCCTCCGTCATATTCAGCGGAAATATTCCAGGGCAGACACGACTCGAAGAAACAAAACGATAAGGTCCCGTCGGAGAATCACTGACAGCCACTCCCGCACGGGCAGCCTCATAGCCTTTACCCTTCAGCTCCAAATGAAACCACATGACAAATTTCTTCGTCCTTTTGTTGTAAATCACCTTGGGACGTTCCATAATACAGCCTTTCTCTATTTCATTGCCCGCTTCTTCCGATACAGACAAGGCCACCCCTCGTATCTCCAGTTACATAAATCGGTAGAAGAGTAGCAAGTTACTCCCACTTCCGTAGAGAATCCCTTTGCCGGACGGTGTTCACCGAACCAATAATATTTACTGTCAAATAACAGTATACCACCACCGTGTGCATTAATATACTCCCCGTTTACATCGTTCCACACTCCGGCCGGAACCATTTCGTCCTTTCCCTTTAAGGTGAAATCATTTTGTGCCTGTAGGCCGGTGATTGACGCTACGATAACCAACCATGCCCCTAAAACTTGAAATTAAAATTAGTCATACTCTGTCTTGTTTCTATTTATAAAGAAGGGAGCAGGACGCCTTCTCACCGGAAAGTGTATCCTACCCCTAAATCAAATACCTATTGAAAATGCCTTTATTTCTCAGCCGGCTGGTCAGCTACCACCGGCCAATAAGGATTCTGGTAAAGAATGGAAGTCGATACATCCGCTCCCGAAGTGGCTGTCAACTGGAATTGCTTGATCATGATAGGATTCAAATAGTGTGCCATCTTCCAAGTACAGCCGTTATAGGCAGACTGGTTGCTGCTTCTCTCGAACGGACGGAGATACTCACTCTTGTCTTTCGATGAGACATTAGCCTTGTCTGTCCGTCAGCAACCAAAATGGATTTTCCATTATCATCCAGATACCAGTCCTCCATCGGAGTATTCCACAAATGCATACCTTCCAGATGGCTGGGAGCAGTCATCAGTTGGTCCATAGAACGCCAACGGCACAAGTCCATGTAGCGAAGACCTTCAGCCAGGAACTCGCAACGACGTTCACGACGGATATTATACAGAGTCTTGTCAGAGATGACACTTCCACCCGTATAGGCTCCCCAATCATTTTCAGCCTCCTTGCTCATGTCCGTTGCAGCGATAGTCTTGTCAAAATCAGTACTGATGCCGGCACGTTGACGAAGTACAGTCCAATATTCACGAGCCGTAGCATCCAGCGTTCCATTGAGCAGATAACTTGCTTCCATATAATTCAGCAGAGCCTCAGCCGCACGGAAACATACAGCTGCCGTATAACCACCGCCATTGGCATAATACTTACGGTTGAATGAACCACCCTTGCGCAATGCATAGCCGGTAGCATAGCCACGCTCACCGTCACCACTCGTAATGGCCGGATAGGGCTCTTCCATCACAACTTCCGTACCTTCATTATTATCAACTTCAAAGGATGTTCTTCTGTCCCGGTTCTTTCAGGAAGATACTGAGACGCGGGTCACGGTTTACACGTACATCAGCAACCGTCTTGTCGCCCATATAATAGCCGTCACCATCCGCATAAGAACCGTGAGCATAAACCGGAGTACCATCCTTCATCAGGAAATTCTGTACGAATCCACGGGTCAGACCGATACGGTAATTACCACGTCCGGCAGCGGCATTGATGTTATGAGTAGAGAGTCCGCGGGCATACTGGCGCCACAACAGTACTTCCTTCACATCCGAAAGGTCTTCTTGTGCAAACATATCAAAGTAAGGATTTGACGGGTCATCAGCTGATTGTTGCAACACACCGGTATTCTCCGTCAAACTCCCTTTGTATTTATCTGCTACAAGTTTGGAAGCCTCTACGGCCTGTTCCAAGAAGTACTTCACTTCATTATCAATGTTTCCGCTCGGATACTGATAATTGTTGTGAAGAGATGCCCCGGCCAGCCTTCTCCACCAGGTACGAATGCCGTACCCTTGAAATTCTGCAACCAAGTAGCCTCGAACAGTGCCACGTGACTTAACCAGCATCGCAACATCCTTATTGATACGGGTCGTCGCCATATCGACATCACTCATATAGGCATAAGCCTTGTCAAGATCGGAAATGATGAAACGTGCCACTTCATTACGCGGAAAACGTTTGCTGGCTTCACGGAGAGCTTCCATCTCATCGGCAAGCGGTTGGTTGATAATCGGGAAGTCGCCGAACAACTGGAGCTTCTTAAAGTACTCGTAAGCACGCAGGAAGTACATTTCTCCGATATAGTGCTTGATGGTGGCTACACTCCCGGAAATTGTATTTTGTGAACCGCTCATGTCCTCACCGAATTTGGGAAGTGCTTCAGACAAAAGAAATTAATACGATAGATGCGTTCGAACTTCCAATTGTCACTTTCGCTATGAGGTACTTTCCAGCGATCCTGGGTATAGCGGTCATTGGCATTCACCTCTATCTGGTTATCGGTTCCTTTGTCTTCACCGAAGATGCCATAAGTCCACTGGCCGAATGACGGAAGGACATTGGGATATTCATCATTCAGATTGGCTTCCAACTGGGCCGCAGTGGAGTAATAGGTTTCGGGAGAAATGCTTGACATCGGCTCTCTGTCCAGAAAATCATCGCAGGAAGTCGTTCCGGCAATCACTGCCATTGCCATGAACGCTTTTACAATATATCTATAATTCGATTTCATAATATTCTTCATTATTTATGGGATTAAAGTGATACGCTAAGTCCAAAGACCAAGTTCTTGAAAGCGGGTATGCATTACCGGCACTCTTGATAGGTGCAGAAGCATTGCTGTCCGTGTTACCACCGCTGATGGTTTCGGGATCGAACAACTTGCTCAGTTTGGTTCCCGTCCACAGATTCTCGCCCGATACGAAGATGCGGCAGTTGGTGATACCGATTTTGCGAATCATGGAAGCAGGCAATGTGTAGCCAAGCTGGAAGTTCTTCAAACGGATATAAGACGCATCCTGCAGATAGCGGGTTTGGGTTTCCTGGTTCTGGGTACTGTCAAATCTCGGACGCGCATAGTATGAATTGACATTGGCGGCAATCTCATGACCGGCCAGCCCGACGGGTTCATCACGGAAGTAATCTTCGTGTTCCTTCAAACCGGTTGACCACCACATACCCCATTGGCCAACGCCCCAGAAGATATTGGAACCCTGCCAGTAGTCACGCTTCATCACTCCCTGGAAGAAGAGGCGAACATCAAATCCCTTGTAATTGGCATTCAAGTCAAGACCGAAATGATAACGGGAGTATTGTTGCCTATCACCTTCAAGTCACCGTGGTCCTCCAAAGTCTGTGCACCTTTGGTGATGCCCGGTTTGCCATCCTGGTCGGCATACATGATGTCACCGGCAGTCAAACGCCGGAACCGATGGCACTTTGTCCGCCCACTTTATTCAGATGCGCCTGCATCTCATCATCTGTCTTGGCAATTCCACGGTTTCAAAGCCCCAGATTTCACCAATCTCGCGGCCTGCGATATAAGTATTGATTGAGTTTGTCGGGTTACCCGGGTATCTGTCTATATAAGTACGTGCATCAGAAACATTGAACTTAATGCCATAGCCCATACCGAAGTTGGTGCGGTCCTGCCATCCGATGGTAAGTTCCCAACCCTTCGTCTTCAAGTCACAGTTATTGGTCTTGGGAGTCGCAATACCCAATGTAGCGGGCAACTCTACAGACGGACCTACCATATTGTCCGTATAACGGATATAAGCATCGAATGACCCGGTCAGACGGTTGTTGAACAGCCCCAGTCAAGACCGATATTCCAGGTACGCACTTTCTCCCAAGTCAAGGCTGTACTGATAAGGTCGCCTACATAAGCAGTGTTTGGTTTCAGTCCATTCTGCAGCCAGCTTCCGTTTGCCTGCTTCAATGTCATGGCACGATAAGTAGGATACCAGCCGTTTGTATTCATATTCCCCAGTTCACCATAAGAGAAACGGAACTTCAACTGATTGCAAACATCCGCAAAATCTTCCCAGAAGTTTTCCTGGGCAATGTTCCAACCCAAAGAGAAGGAGGGAGACAACTGCCAACGATTGCCACGGCGGAAGCGGGAGGTACCATCATAGCGCAAATTGGCCTCTGCCAGATAACGACCTTTATAATCATAGTTCAAGCGGCCAAAGAAACCCGCTGTGGCCCACTCATTACGATAGCCACCCACCTCGGCACCTTATCCTTACCGGCGCCGTCAATATTCGAAATCAAGTCCAGTTCCGGAAGGTCTTCCACCTGCAAACCATATCCTTTGGCACTAAAACTTCTGGCGCATTTCTTCGGACTGAAAACCACCCATTACCTTAAAATTATGATCATCATTGATAGCAAGAGAATAAGTGGAGTAAATATTCCAGTTCATGTAGCTCTCTTTCTTGTAGTCTTGATAGAGACTTGAGGTTCCTTGCGTATCCACAATATTTCCACTCACATCGTGGTTATAGTAAGGAAGTCCGGTTTCACGTGTATCTATAGAATTGGTACTATAGTTGAACTCAACATTGGTAATCCAATTCTTCACGGGTTCGAATACCAAGCTTGCTTGATGATAAACCTTATCTGTCTGCACATCGCGCTCACCACCCAATGCAAGTGACATCGCCGGCGTATCGGCATTACCATTAAAATAATAGCCGTTTTCATCATAAACCGGAAGATTAGGCCAAGTCTGACGGCCGATTCTCTCATACAAACCGCCACCAAAATTGGTAGGACGGCCAAGGTCTTGACGGACATAACGCAAGCTGTAATTGAACTTCAACCATTTGGTCAGCTCGGCACCAAATTTGGCAGTAGCATTATAGCGCTTCAAGTCATCGGAACCATGACGGAGCAAACCATTCTGATCCAGATAGCCCAATGAAGCATAATAATTGAACTTGTCACCACCACCGCTTACACTGAAATTATGTTCTTGCGAGAAGGAAGAGCCCTTGTAGATTTCGGAAAACCAGTCAGTATTGGCATACGCCGTAGTAAACGGGTCGCCTGCCGGTTTACCCCATACATTGCCATCAGTAGGCAAACCGCCACGATTAGTACCTCCCGCAGCCTGGAAGTCAAGCATCTGCTGCATCACTGTATCAGAGAACTGGGCATTGTCCTGACCGTTGCGTGCAGCCTCATTGAAGTAGTTGGCAAGGTATAGGAGTCCATCATCTCCGGCAGATTCACCGGACTGTTGAAGCGGAAGCTGTTGTTGTAGTTGATAGTCGGCTTGCCCGATTTGCCTTTCTTGGTAGTCACCAAGATAACACCGAACGGTGCACGCGACCCATAAATAGAGGAAGCGGCAGCATCCTTCAATACAGAAATATTCTCGATGTCCTGCGGATTCACCGTATTGATGTCACCTTCCATACCGTCAATCAAAATCAGCGGACTTCCGCTTGAGCCGTCACCGATGGTACCGTTGCCACGGATATTGATGGACATATTCTTGTCCAGTTCACCGGTATTGGTCGTAATCTGCAAGCCCGGTACCAAGCCCTGCAATGCCTGCGTGGCATTCGCTACCGGACGTGCTTCAATTTCCTTCGCCGTAGCCAGCCCACAGAACCTGTCAGGTTCACCTTCTTCTGCGTGCCGAAACCTACCACTACCACCTCGTCCAGCATTTCGCTGTCTTCTTTCAGAGTCACAGTAAAGGATGTTTTCCAGCCACCGGCAGCTCTACCGTCTTATAACCGATAAAGCTGATTGTCAAAGTGGCATCCGAAGGGACTTTCAAAGAGAAATTACCGTCAATGTCGGTAATTGTTCCATTCGTCGCATTCCCTTTCTCCACTACACTGGCGCCAATCACCGGTCCCATCGCATCATTAACCACACCTTTTACATTGATTGTCGAACTCTGTGCGTTCAAGAACTGAACATTCAACAGAAGGGCCATACAAATGGCCAAAGTGACATACACTTTCAGCCCGAGTCCTTCAAAGAATCTCTGTCTTTTCATTGTATAAACTTTAAGATTAAACATTAATTGTTTCACTTTCACTCTTCATTTTAACCGTGAAAACAATGGCAAATGTAGGCGAATGCTGATAGGAAGACCTCAATAATGCTTCTACGAGGTAGAATTTTAGTTATTCGACCTAATTGAAGCATAATTTGACTTGATCTATGACTGTATGAAGCGTTCCTGATATTCCGTCGGCAACATGCCGAATTCCTTTGAAACAAGAACTGAAATATTTCGGGTCATTAAAACCGACGGCATACGCCAGATCGGAAACACGCACAGAACTCCCCTTCTCCTCCATAATGCGGCAGGCCGCTTTCAGACGGATGTTACGGATAAAGGCAGAAGTATTCAGTCCCGTCAGGGATTTCAGTTTCTTGTAAAGGGTGGACTTGCTGGTGCCCATCTCCTCCACAAACTGGGGCTGGTCGAAGTCTGAATCTTCCAGATGGCGGTTTACGCAGTCAATGGCACGCTGCATGAAGTCCTCATCAATGCTGGTATAGTCCAGTTCCTTGATTTCGAACACCAGTTGGTTCTTAAAGTCATGCGCCTTGCGTTCTTTGTATTTCAGCAGATTGCGGATGCGTGCATGCAGCACGGCCAGGTTGAACGGTTTACTGATAAAGGCATCCGCCCCCTTCATAAGCTTCGGCACGGTCTTCCTCCTTGTTCTTGGCTGTCAGAAGAATCACGGGAATATGACTGAGTTCCAACTTGTTCTTCACATACCTGCAAAACTCGATGCCGTCCATTACGGGCATCATCACGTCCGAAACAATCAGGTCAATATCCTCATTGTCAAGCACAGTCACAGCCTCTTGACCATTTTCGGCCGTATGGACATTGTATTCACGTTTCAGCAGCCGGACCATTAACTGCAAAGCTCCTCATTGTCCTCCACCACCAGTATGGTATGCGCTTTGGGCTTTTCAGCAACCACATTCTCCGCATTCTCCTCTTCAAGATAGGTAACGGTTTTCTGTACCGGAAGTACAGCTTCCTCATCAATCTGTTCTTCCTTAAAGTAAGAGCGGTCTACGGGCAAGGTCACGATGAATTCCGTTCCCCGGCCTTCCTCGCTCTCCACTTCAATGCTTCCTCCATGCAGCTCCACCAAGTCCTTTACCAAAGAAAGGCCGATGCCCGTACCAATGGTGTTGAACTTCCGGTAATCCCCTCGTAGAACCGCTTGAAGAGGCTCTTCTGCTTGTCCTTTGAAATGCCACTGCCATTATCCTTTACATGCAACCGGACGAAGTCCCTGTCTTCGGCATACATCAGCGTGACTTGTATATAGCCACCCTCCTTATTATATTTGGCGGCATTGGAAAGCAGGTTGTAGAGAATCTTGTCCAGCTTGTCCGTATCAAAATAACCGATAATCGACTCCGGATTACAGAGTACGGAGAAATGTATCTTGCGCTTTTGACAAGCGGCAGGAAAGATTCGGCTTCATTTTTCACAAACGCCGCCACATCTCCTGGAGAGACACGCAACTTCAGATTGCCGGTTTCTGCTTTACGAAATTCAAGAATCTGCTGCAACAGACGGATGAGCCTGCTGATATTGCTACCCATTACCGTATAAAGGTCGTCATGCCCGGGAAACCGCATCTTCAACTCATCGACGGTAGCCGAGATAATGGTCAGCGGAGTCAGCAGTTCATGCGTGATATTTGTAAAGAACTGCAATTTGGCATGATTCAGTTCTTCCAGTTTGGACTTCTCCATCTCCCGAAGATGCAGCTCATTACGCAGCTGCATCCTGTTCTTTGCTGTCCGGAGAATGAAGCAGACAATAGCTGCCCTATCAGTGCATAAATGATATAAGCCCACCATGTAGCCCAGAACGGTGGCAATACCACCACCTCAAGTTCACGGATTTCCTGACTCCAAATGCCATTTTCATTGGTGGCTTTCAGACGGAACCGATAAGTACCGCTCTTCAAATTATTATAATAGGCAAAACGGCGGTTGGCATCCGTATATTGCCAATCCTTGTCAAAACCTACAAGCTGATAAGCATACCGATTTAAACCGGGATTCTTATAAGTAAGAGATGCGAATTCAATACTGAAATTATTATATCCGTAAGGCAGATCTAACTTCCGCGTAAACGAAGGCATGACAGAAGAAATCCGTTCTCTGACCTCCGGTTCCAATACCGCAAAGAACGGTTGAAGATTTTTATATCCGTAATCAGATAAGGCACAGCTTCATTGTCTTTCTCCAGAGATGCAGGAAGGAAACTGTTATAACCCTTATTTCCTCCAAAGAATAACTCGCCCTCCCTACTGCAAGAAGACTGTGATATGAAAAGTTATCCTGCAGACCGTCTGCTGTCGTATAGACACGGACCGTAGCCAAATTCTCGTCCATCGGTACAAAAGCTGTACCAGCCCCATATTAGTCCCCATCCATAGACACCCTTGCCTGTCTTCCTCTATAGACCCTATCATGTCGGCAGACAGCTGATATTCCTGATTCTTTTCCGTAAATACATTTTCCTTATAATCATATAGATACAACCCTCCTCCCTCAGTTCCGGCCCATAGCCTTCCCGATTTATCCACATGCAAACACAACACCGAGTTCGTTGCCAGCTGGCCGTTGTTATAACTATAGTTACTATATTTCAGCGTTTCGGGATGCTGCACATCCCCATAATATGTATAATTCCATAGTTGGCTGTCGCAATCCAGAAGCTGCCATCCGCATCCTCCACAATATCCTTCACATGATACCAATCCGCCAACCCGCCTCCGGCAAAGAAAGTGTTCCGAACCTATAATGCCCTCCATCGGCCAAACTGATTCCCATACCGCCGCGACAGCCTACCCAACAATTCCCTTACTGTCCTCACACAAGGCCGAAACGCAATCCGAATAGAGATAAGGCGTGTCGGATTCAGTCAGCACCTTCACTTTCTCTCCTTTCTCATAAATCAAGATACCACCGTCATAGGTAGCGAACCATACTTCTCCATTCTTACGCTGAATAATGTAATTGACCGTGGGTACACCGGGAATATCCGAGAATTCCGGGATATGGGAAAGAACGACAACACACCGGTTTCATAATCCTTGCGTGCCAGCCCATAACTTCCGGTACCCAGCCAAAGGTCTTTATCTGCATCGGCAAACAAAGCGCGGACGGCAGTAGTAGGCACGTCATCCTCTGCCAGATTCAAAGAATAGAAAGCAAACGGAGATTGTTTCGTGTCTATCATCAGGACACCGCCGCCAATGGAACCCAGCCAGATATTATTGAAGCGGTCGCGCAACAGTGAATTTATTTCATCACAAGGTATATGATATGCCGAATGCAACGACTTGTAATTAATGAATGTACCGGGATTCTCCTGCTTCATAATGCTCAGCCCCACCCGGGTCCCTATCCACAAGGTATGGGTGTGTACATCCTCCACAATATCATAAACAATATTGTCCGACAAGCTGGCATCATCCCTATCCTATGCGAATAATGCGTATAAGACACGTTTGCCATATCCTTTGGGTGATTCAAGAGAAATAATCCGCAATCCCAGCCACCGACCCACATTTTCCGGTTTGAATCCTGATAGATAACATGTGCCGAGTTCCGTTCATTGATTTTGGGATATGCATAGAATTTATCCTCCTTCCGGGAATAACGAAAAGACCACTGGACCAGGTACCGACCCACAAATCCCCATCCGAGTCCTCGAACAACGATTTGATGGAAGCTGCGGGAAATATACCATCGGTGGACTTGCTGTCATACATCACGAAGGAGTCCTTCTCTGCCACATACCGGCATAAGCCGGAATCCGTACCAATCCATACCTCATTTTCCCGGGTGACCAACAGGCATGAGACCGCATTGTTGGGAATGGCAGGCGCAGTATATTGACGGATTTCTCCGGTTTTCTTATTGAGTGTGTTCAACCCTCTTGTGTACCAATCCACAAGAAGCCGTCATTGTCATCAGCAAAACAATAAATGTTGTTACTGGTCAACAAACCGGGAGTATTCAAGCTCGATTTATAGACAGTAATCTGGTAACCGTCGTATTTACAGAAACCATACCGGGTGGCAAACCACAAAACCCTTCCTTATCCTGATATATTTTCTGGACCTCATCCGTCGGTAATCCGTCTAATGTAGAAATCTGCTTGAACTTCAAACGGGAAATAACATCCCCATCAGCCGCATGCCCCAAGGCAGGATACATTGTCCAACAGCTGAACAGGAGAAGACACGTATGCAAACAAAAACTTACTCTATTTTTCATATACCAGATATTAGGAATTATGACAAATATAGCAAGTTCAGCTCACTTTAAAGAAGAATTATACTCTTTTTGTCTGCAAATACTTCAAACGAGGCTTTTCTTGAAGGAGTTAGAGGGCGATAACTCCTTCTAACTCCCGATAACTCCCTTAAATGAAAGAGCCGTGCTCCCCTCTAACTCCTTCAAGAAAAGCCTTGTTATAACAACTTTATTCCTTACCTTTACAGCCGTGTTCTACACCCTAACCGTAGACAAGCAAACAACATATGAAAAATAAATTCGACTACCAGTCTGTGCCTTATGGCTTTGCGCATTGCTTCCACAGCCAGTGCATCCATAAGGAAGAATGCCTGCACCATCTGGCCGCTATCAATTGTACCTCGCAATATCCCACCTTAAGTATCATCAACCCGAACCGTATCCCTGCCGATACCACCGACTGCCCTTATTTTCGGAAAGCCCAAAAGTACCGAGTAGCATGGGGCATCCGGCATCTGCTGGACAATGTACCCCACAAATGTGCAGCCCCGATGAGGAACCAGCTTGTAGGACACTTTGGCAAGACCACCTATTATCGCTTTTACCGCCAGGAACAAGGCTTGTTTCCAAAGGCACAAGCATATATCCGTCAGGTTTTCAAACAATACGGAATTGCCGAAGAACCGAAATTCGAGAGATACAGCGAAGAATACAGCTACAACGATTGAAGCATCCGGACAGCTCAGCTCTTACAAAGTTTATTTTTGAAAACATCTGTCATGCTATCACGCAGAGGGGATATCCTTTTGATTATAAACCGATTAAAGCGTGAAAGATACCCGTGATAGATAAAATCTTCACAACCATCCATCACGCCATAACAAAAGCAGTATCCGATACTTACTTCATTCACCACAGAATAGTGCTATATGCCTAGTTCTCAGTATGAAACTTTTAGTTTCTTAAGCAAATACTATTGGTTTTAACCTTCTAAAACAAAGTTTCAACAAGAGAAACTGAGAGTTTCCCTTAGGAAAACCATTGGTTTCAACAAGTAAAACCTTTTGTTTCAATAGCTGGAAACTATTGTTCCGACAAGCAAAACCAGCGTGGAAGTCTGCACAAAGCATCCCAAATCACCAGCTTTTTCGACTCAAAACATCAGATTTTCCACAGAAAACGCTGGAATCGACCTAAAAAGCATGGAATCACTTGCAAAAGAGCCTAATTGTCGTACCTTAGTACACTGTAAGCAAACCATTTTGCCTGCATGTGACAAAACAAAAATAGAAATGAAAATCACCCAACTGAGAGAAAGACGGGAATCTGACACTGAGCACGACAGACTTGGACACCTTCCTACAGAAAATCAAAACGGAGACCAAAACCAGCCCGTATCCACTTTCCGCCAGCAACTGCGATACTGCTTGCCCGGCAAGCGCTGCAACGAGGCAGACCGACTGCCCAAAGTACTCCGGCAGCCGAATTCCGCAAGACGAACGGTGTCTGCCAGATGAAAACCTACAACGGCATCGTGGAACTGACCGTAGGCCCGCTTTCCGGCAAGTCCGAAATAGCCCTTGTGAAACGTCTTGCCTGGGAACAGCCCCAGACGCGGCTCGTATTCGCCGGTTCCAGCGGACGGACTGTAAAGATTTGGACTACCTTCACCCGTCCGAACAATTCGCTGCCGGGCAAACGGGAAGAAGCCGAAGTATTCCACGCCCATGCCTACCGCCTTGCCGTGAAATGCTACCAGCCCCAACTGCCTTTCGACATTCTGCTGAAAGAGCCCAAGCTGGAACAGTACTCCCGCCTCTCCTTCGACCCCGAAGCCATGTACCGCCGGACTCCATACAGTTCTATCTTGCACAGCCCGCCACCAGCAACCAGAAGGACTTGCTGACCGACCCCAGCGGCAGTCGCCGGTTCATCTGCATAGAAGTGACGGAAGCAATAGACACCAACCGCCCGATAGACTACAACCAGCTTTATGCCCAGGCCATGCACGAACTGGACCACGGCGAACGCTATTGGTTCGACCAGTCGGACGAACGGATTATGACGGAAAACAACCACGATTTCGAACAGATACCGCCCGAAGAGCAACTGTTCTACCACTATTTCCGCGTTGCCGGAAATGACGAGGAGGGAGAATGGCTGTCGTCTGCCGAAATACTGAACCGCCTGCGCCGGTACAGCGCCATCCCGCTGTCCACCAAGAGAGTGAATGTATTCGGAAGGATACTGCAGAAACATGAAGTGCCGTCCCGCAGAACACGGTTCGGCACGCTGTATCATGTGGTGGAGTGCAAGAGACAAGAAGATTAGTCTTTAAAATATTCAGACACCGGCAATGCTTCTATCGTTTTATCTCCTACGGAAAATTTGTCATGTTGGTTATAAGTGAGTATCAGTCCATGCCCCATCTTGAAGAAAGACAAGGCATCCAGTAAGCCATCTACTTCCCTTTTCCGGTTTTCTGCGGTCAAGGCATAGCATACCTGGATGGCAAGCTGGGGCACAGAATTGCGTACAACTATAAAGTCGCATTCCTTCCGGTTCTCATTATAATAGAATATCTCAGAATAACGGCGACGCAATTCCGCAAAACCATGTTCTCCAGCCTCCGACCCTCATCACGGGTGAAAGATGGAGAGGTGACAAATACAACACCATTGTCCACACAATACACTTTCTTCGGGTTCAACAGTTGCGCTTTATATGAATATGAAAATTTCGGAACAAAGTTTATCAAGTAAGTCTGTTCGAAATAAGAGAAATAATCAGACACAGTAGAAGTACTTTTCATTCCCAGTATCTGTTTCAGTTTTGTAGCAGACACCAGATTGCCCACATTCCCCATCAAATAGGCCAAGAGACTTTTCAAAGAGTGGTCATCACGTATATTATATCTCACGGCAATATCACGATATACTATATCATTGACTAAATCCGTCAGAACATCCTGATCATCCAGTTGCAAGTATTGAGGGAAGCCACCCTGATGCAGATAGTCGTACAAGGAACTGTCACCGATAGTCTTACCCGTAAAACCGCAATATTCAGCATACGAAAAGGGAACAGTTCTTTCGTAATATGTCTTCCTGTCAACTTCGTGCCCAATTCACGACTCAACATCGAAGCATTGGAGCCGGTGATTCCCACATAAAACCCTTCATCCAACTTGCCCCGAATATACACCTCCCAACCATCAACAATCTGTATTTCGTCAAAGAAGAGCGATACACCCTTCATGTTCCTTAATAACTTCATCCACTATACGGAAATCACTGAATTCAAATCCATACAGTAAAGGGTATCAAAATTCAAGGAGAGCACCTCTTCCGGCTTGTATCTATCCACCGATAATTGTGCCAGCAATGTACTCTTACCACAACGGCGAATACCAGATATAATCAGTGCATAGTCTGCTACCAAGGGAGGTAAAGACAACAATAGGTCACGTCGAAAACTTTGAAATTTCCTCAACCGTTCACGTTGCACACGTATGGCTTCTACTATATCCGATTTGCTTATCATAGGGCTATGTCATTTATATTCAGATACAAATATAAACATTCCATTCGAATAAACAAATCTATCCATTTAGAATAGATAGATTTGTTTATTCGGAATGAAACTATAGCACCTCATTACAAAATATAACGCTTATGCAAGACATTATAAACGGACGTTGCGGCTGGTGCGGAACCGACGAGCTGTATGTGAAATACCACGATGAAGAGTGGGAAAACCGGTAACAGACGACAAGACACTATTCGAGTTTCTTGTATTGGAAAGTGCCCAGGCGGGACTGAGCTGGATAACCATCCTCAAAAGCGGGAAGGCTACCGCAAAGCCTTTTGCAATTTCGATGCCACGCAAGTGGCGCAAATGACCGACGAAGACGTGGAACGGCTGATGCACTTTGACGGCATCGTGAAAACCGTCTGAAAATCAAGTCGACCATCACCAATGCACGGCTGTTTCTTGCCATACAGAAAGAATTCGGCAGCTTTACAACTATACGCTATCCTTCTTCCCCGACCGGAACCCCATTATCAATCATTTTCAGTCATTGAGTGAGATTCCGGTATCATCTCCCGAATCAGATGCCATGAGCAAAGACATGAAAAAAGGGATTCAAGTTCTTCGGCTCTACCATTTGCTATGCCCATCTGCAAGCTTCGGGGTTTATCAACGACCATCTGACGGATTGCATTTGCCGGAAAGGGTAAGATAAGGCATCCCTCTTCATCAAACCGGACCGGAATCCAAAGATATTCCGAATACATCAGGCTCTTGGGCCGCCAAATATCGGCCATGAAAGGTAGCGGTTACCGGGAAGCTGCAATACGTAAGTGCTTTGACCGCCGAAAGTCCTATCACTTCCCTCACCCCGACAAGGGTTGGGATGCTGTGTCCACGGTCCCCAGATGGAAGGAGCCGAGAACAGACGCGCCGCATTGGGTGCCCAACCGGTACATCCGGAGGTTATCATCCAGTAAGTGCCGTCTTTCTTGAAGATGGCCGGCGCCTCGTTGTGTCCGGCAGGAAGATGCGGATGTAGCGTCCCGAATGGGAAAGGTAGTCCTCCGTCAGTTCGGCTATCTGCAAAGTCAGATTGTCCTCCGAAGAATAGATATGATAGGCCTTGCCGTCATCGTCTGTAAACAGAGTCATGTCACGTGACATCTGCCCGCCTTGCCGGTCGCGTTTCACAAACATCCCCTTCTCTATCGCCTCGTGCCATGCCAGTGTCCACCATTTCCGATATTTTTCATCCTCCCAAGTGGCGTTCTGTTCCTCTTCCGTCATATTTATGGGCCATCTGCCCGGACAGACACGACCGGAAGAGACGAAACGGTAAGGCCCTTCGGGACGGTCACTGACAGCCACTGCAGCACGTGCTGGTCCATATCCCTTACCTTTCAGCTCCAGATGGAACCATAAGACGAACTTACCCGTTTTTCCGTTGTATATCACTTTAGGACGCTCCATGATACATCCACGTTCTATGTCCGAACCCTCTTCCTCGGACACAGCCAGAGCTACCCTTCATTCTTCCAGTTTTCAGATCAACGGATGAATAGCAGGTTATCCCGACTTGTGTGGAAAAGCCTTTTGCCGGGCGGTGTTCGCCAAACCAGTAATATTTACCATTGTAAGGCAATATGCCACCTCCGTGGGCATTGATGTAATTTCCATCCATATCCTTCCAACTCTCCCGCTGGAGATAACGGTATCTCTCGCAAGCGGCCAGCAGAAAGGCGCCTGTCCCGAAATTTGCCGTAGAACCTGCACTCAGCACCTGGTCGGGAATGGCACTTCCACCGATAGGCTGCACATATCCTACACTGCCATCGGGTTGTAAGGCTACGGTGGACAGATATTTCCAAGCCTTGTCTACCACCGGTTGATAAACTACGCCGTCGAGCAGGCCGTTATTGATACCCCATTGCAATCCATAAGCGAAGAAAGCCGTACCGCTTGTTTCCGGTCCCGGAGCAAAATCATGCTGGAGCAGACTACGGGTCCAGTATCCATCGGGATGCTGGCATTTGACCAAAGCTCCGGCCATCGCAAGATACCTGTCGATATAAAGCTGACGGTGTTTGTCTGTTTCCGGTAAATCCTGCAAAACCTTGGCAAAGCTGCAAGTACCCATCCGTCACCACGTGCCCAGAAGTCCTTCTTGCCACCGAGGATGGAATGCTTGGGATAGACAAAGCTGCCGTCACGGTAGTACAAACCTACTTCCGGGTCGTACATCACACTGTCTGCATACGAAAAGTATTCGTACAACTTTTCCAGATAAAGAGGATTTTTCGTGATTCTATACAGTTTGGTCATCACGGGCATCACCATATAAAGCCCGTCGGCCCACCACCAATAGTCATTTTATCAGTCCCCATCTGATACTCCATCACTTCACGGGCACGAGCTATCTTCCGGTCATCCCCGGATGCCATACAAATCGGCATAGGTCTGGAAACAACATTGCCAATCGCCGAAGAGTACATACTGCGGAGTCTCGCCATAACCGTATCTCCACTCTGCCTTATTGTCCGAAGCGGCTCCTTTCCAATGGTTGTATTCCGCCCAATCGGTGGAATATTTCAAATAAGCGGTGTTGCCGGTCAATTCATAAACCTCCATATTGCCCGTGTGATAGGCAGCATTGTCCCAAAAGAACGTACTTGCGGAGAGTTGTTTTCCTGCCAGTGACGGTTCACTCTGTGAATGACATGCAGCAAGTTTTCAGCAGACTCCGTAACTCGACCGAAAAGCTGCAACGGAGTGCTCAGGATAAAAGTAAAACAAAAGAAATTTAACTGTCTTCATATAAAAGAACTATTATAAAAGTTTATTCAAGGGCTGTTCCCGTCAATCGGATATATCTTATCGTTTTATCTTGAAGTAAGTGAGCCAGTTTATATGCCTTCTCCATTTCCTCTGAAGAAAGTTCCGTCATTCCCGCATTTTCCAACCACTCAAACAGCAAGCCATAAAAGTAAGAATTGACCGGAGTATCAAAGGCTAGTTTCAGCTCGTTCTGAACATCTTTCAAATAAAAGACCGGTACGAAATAGAAATAGTCATTGATGGAAGAAAAGAAGAGATTATACTTAAAGAATGAACTCCCCATTATCTTTTCAGTCAACCACGATGCACCGTCCTGGTCTGTCACAAAATAAGCAAAACCATTATTCGGGTTACAAAGGCCATGCCTTCCTGGCACTGTAATGACATCACCCACTCCCTCTGGCTTTATATTCAGATGTACGGAAGCTTCCGGAACGAGCTCCACACAAAGGGACCGCCCAGACGTCTGCCGATAACATCTAATATAGAAGTTGAGGAAGTAATAGAATAGGTCAAATCCAAATTCAATATACCTTATAAACTCCCTTCACACTCACCATTCAAGGTCATTTTCACTTGTTGCGAAGTATAAACCCTACAAATATCCTGAATATCAATTGAAACAAGAGTTTCATTCTCATCATTGACGCAAACTCCAAGAGTACTTATACAAAACATAGCGCATGCAATGAAAATAAAGTAGTTCAGTTTTCTCATGGTTATTAAGATTAAATGAAACAGCCCACCCTTCCTGGTCAAAGGGTGGGCTATCTACAATAATACCTATTAAAATGAGCGATTTACTATTATCTCATTTATTCCGTGATATCCTCATCAGCTACTGCATCTTCCCAGTTATCCCACATCTGGATATTGGCATCATAACCGTCATAACCATAATTCTGTGCCAATTGGGCCTTGTTATTGGCGGTAATGGCATCGTTAGGAATTGGCCAGTATACATTACGCTTATCCAAAGTGAAATACAATGTGTTAGGACCGGACGTAATACCGTCAGGATTCTGATTGTAAACAGAATAACGTGTCAAACGCTGATACCAGTAACTACCACCGGTTGCATCGGTACCCGCCTGCTTGTCCCAATTATCCTTACTGTACGTGTTCCCCATTCATCGGGTTTCCCACTCAGTGCAAGACAATACGAAATACGCTTCAACTCCATAGCACGCCATTCTTCAAGATACAATTCGCGAGCACGTTCGTTAGCTATATCACCGATATTTACAGAAGTGTAAAATTGTGAACACTTGGCACGTCTACGCACTTCGTTTACATCCGACGTAGCATCTTTACCTTGATATAATTTAGCCTCTGCACGCAGCAGGTAAGTTTCTGCCAAACGGTAGAGATACCAGTTTGCATTACTTCCGGTAGTGGCACCATTAAATTGATTAGCTCCCTGATTGGCTTCAGCTGTTGCGTCATCCAAGAAGATTTTGTAATGCGGGAAATCAAACCAGTCACGAATCAAGTTTGTACAGAGTATTTTACCCTGGTCGTCATAGAGCTGTAAGTTCTTACCATAATATTCAGACTCAGGATTATTGTACTTCAAGTCTTCCATACGTACCCAGTTACCCACTTCATGGTTGTGGCGCAAGTCTTGTGTATCTTCTACACCATTCACCACCCACATTCCATGTTGTTGGAAATCGGTAACACCGCTGACAGTAGCGATACCACGGCCAAAAGCACGTAAAAGTCAAGACTCTTGTCATAATTCGCATGATTGCGTGCATAATTCACAGCCCCGCCTTTCCATCCGGAGACAACAGATAGCCATTATCACTCCACATCGGACCAAAGATACGCATAGTCAAAAGTCTGTATGAGAATCTGCCGTATTGTTGGGCATACCCATTATCACCTCTTTATTAGCTGCAATCAGTTTGTTTTCAGGACGGTGTAAATCCCAAATCACATTGTCTGTGATTTTCCAAGTTTCCGTTCCCCACCATCATTAAAAGTGCCGAAAGTCTCTTGCATTAAAGAATAACCCGACTGATTGATGAGGATATCAGCTTGGGCTTCAGCTTCAGCAAAACGTCCGGTAGCCAAATAACATTTAATAAGCAACTGACGGCAAGCTCCCTTATTCACCATACCAATATATTCGGTCTGAGCTTGTTCGGGTACCCATTCTACCGCTTTCTCCATATCCTGAGTAATCATTTCCAGAATAGCTTCCTTCTTGGTGGATTTATAGTTACGTTTTGGACCTTCCAGAATCTTCGTCACCAAAGGTACATCTCCAAATTGAAATACGAGGGCCAGATAACGATAGGCACGGTGAAAATAAGCACGACCTTTATACTCGTTTTCTTCTCTTCACCCAACCCTTCTACTGCATCAATGTAGCTCAAAATTGTATTGGCATATTTGATACCGGAATAATGCTGGTCCCAGAAATATTTAATTTGGTTGTCGTCACCATTGGCTATGCCACTTGTCGGTGTCAACCGGGTAGGTTCCATAGGCTCCACCCACATTATCCGTCTTACCGTAAATGGCTACATCCGAGAACAGATATTCAGTACCAATAGGTACACGTATATTATTGGCCTCATAGTTGGTCCAGTACAAACGCAGATGGCGGTCGCACATGGCAAGTACGGACTTCAAACCGGATTCTGTTGTAAATGTTGTTTCCGGTTCATAGAAAGACAAGGGGTCAGGTTTCAAGAAATCATCTGTACAGCTTGACAGAAATGCTGCTCCCATAAGAATCAGAAAACCCTTAGAAAGCTTATTTTTATATTATTTTTCATTGTTTCTAGTTTTAGAAGGTTAAATTTAATCCGAATGTATAGGTACGGGTAGCCAAACCACCGGTTTCAGGGTCGGCATATTCCCAATCGGCAGCCCAAGTGGCTACATTACGTACGGTAGCATAAAGCTTTACACGGTCAATCTGCCATTTCTTCGTCAGTTTTGAGGCAACGTATAAGCCAAAGAAATATTATCCAGACGAATGAAATTACGGTTATGGAGACGTTGTGCACCGGTCGCACCATCGGGACCCTGCGCCTCAAGACGCGCATAGGTATTGCTCGGGTTTTCAGGCGTCCAATAATCCTTCTTGAAAGTATTGAAGCCATAGGTCATCAAAGAACCTCCATTATCATTGTTAAGGTAGTATCCTTCAAGGCTCTTATGTCCCATATAAGAATAAAGGTTAAAGAGAAATCTATGTTCTTCAGAATAGTGAACTCATTACGCAAAGACCAACGGACAGGAGCATTCGTAGTACCCAAGAACTGCTTGTCGTTATCATTGTAAACCGGAGTGCGGCTACCGTCAGCATTGATTTTATCATCAGCTGTGTAATAGTTCTCGACCTTCGGATCACCCGGTTTCTGACCTACCTTGGCAGCTTCTTCCACTTCATCCGTCTGCCAGATACCCGTTACCTTATAATCCCATATCTCACCGATAGGCTTGCCGATAAACCATTTGTTACTGGTATCATCCTGCTCTTTACGACCGACCACATTACCATTCTCATCCAACACATCCTCATACTCATAATAGAGATGCTTGATTTGATTCTTATTATAAGCAAAGCCAAAGTGGTGCGCCATTCAAAGTCGCTGTTACTGATATTGACAGTGTTCAGAGAGAATTCAAAACCATTATTCTGTACTTCACCCAAATTAGTGGTCACTTCACCGAATCCACAAAACCGGGAAGACGTTGACTCATAATCATATCGTTGGTCTTCATGAAATAGGTTTCCAAGCTACCACTAATCCGGTCGTTCAAGAAACCGAAGTCAAGCCCGAAGTTCCAGGAAGATGTCTTTTCCCATTTCAAGTTGGCATTAGCCAAACGGTCAACACTCAGGTATTTCATATCAACATAATCCGAACCAGTATAGTAACCCATTGTACCTCCGGTACCCGAAGCCAGATTTGCCAAAGCAAGATAAGGGTCTGCCAACTGGCGGTTACCATTCTTACCCCAAGATACGCGCAACTTACCGGTACTCATAGGTTCCCATTTGAAGAACTTCTCATTAACAAATGACCACGCTACAGAAAGTGACGGGAAAGTAGCCCACGGATTGTTGGCACCAAAGCACAATAACCATCGCGGCGAACAGTACCGGTGAACATATAGCGGTCATCGTACGAGTAGAACAAACGTCCCAGATAAGCGGCAGCCGTTTCATGCGTATCGTTTGTCTTGAAATTACTGTTGTCCTTGGTTCCGTTCTGGGTATTATGGAAACCCAGTGCATCCGATGGCAGAATATTGCGAGCTTCTATCTTGTCATTCCAATAACGGCGTTCTTCAGCCTCTTGCACCAATGTCAGTATTACATGGTGCTTTTCAGCAAAAGTATGATCCCAGGTAATAGTGTTATTCAAAGAATAATCAAAGCGTTTGCTGTGTTCACGGTCTACACCACGACTTGCAGGATTGCTGTCCGGCAACTCAGCCGACATAAAGTAGTAGTTATGGAAAACTCATATCGCGGAGCTATATTAAAGTCATAGGTAATATTAAACGGCAACTTCACCTTAGCATTAAATATAGTATTCAATACCGTATAGCCTTTATCCAAATCAAGATATTGGCGGTCGAATTCATAATTATAGCCGCGTTTCACTGTGCTGCCCATCGGATATTGCACCAAACTGCCGTCTTCGTTAGTATAGTCAGAATACGGACTGTTGCGCAGCATATTGGCATCCCAGTAATTGGTTCCCAGACTAACGGCAATATCACCGTCTGTACGGTCCTGAAAATTCACATTGGCACCGATTTCCAACCAGTCAGTCACTTTACCAGACACCTTCAAGTTGGCACGCATGGCACTATAATCATTACCCTTGACAGCACCCTCATTCTTTTGATAACCGAAAGACATGTAGTAGCTCATACGTTCACTGGCACCGGATACACTGGCATTGTAGTCCTGATTGATACCGGTACGGAAAGTCTGGTCATACCAGTCATGAGTTTTTCCAGCCAAGAAGTTTCGCAGCACAGCATCCTCCAAGCCCAAACGCTTGGCATAAATGCTTAATGCCGATTCTCCTGACTCATTCTTGCTATATGCCATCCACTGCTCCTGCGTAACTCCATATCGCCCCAAATTGTCCGGATGATCGTAATAACCCGGATTAGTCTGGCCAGTCTGGTAAGCTTCGTACTTGCCGGTTGCCGGATTCACGCCGTATGTACCGACTTTATACCAATCCTCGCGGTATTGCATATACTCAGAAGCGTTGAATACATCGCGGTAAGCGCTCTTAGTATTGATACCAAGTGTTGCACTGACATTAATTGTCGGCTTGCCCATCTTACCCTTCTTGGTAGTCACTACAATAACACCATTGGCACCCTTCGCACCATAGATAGCAGCAGCCGAAGCATCTTTCAACACGTCTATCTGACCGATATCCTCCGGATTGATTTCTGAAAGCTCGCCATAGAATTGCATACCGTCAAGGATAATCAACGGTGTATTGTGCGTATCATTGGCAGGATTATTCTTATCAGTCACATAAACAGAACGCTGTCCACGTACCATCATCGTACCGCCTCCCTTTGCATCGGCATTGTAACCGATATTTAGTCCTGGAGTACCGCGTAATACATCCTGTACAGTCTTGGGAGCTTCATTGGCAAGCTTGTCGGGACGAATCTGCACAACAGACCCGTAAGGTCTTTCTTACGCATTGTTCCGTAACCCACTACCACCACTTCTTCCAGCATCTCACTGTCATCTTTTAAGATTACATTCAGTGGCTTGCCTGCGACGGCCTTTACTTCTACCGTTTTATAACCGATAAAGAGATTTCCAATGTCGCATCCGGATTCACTTTGATACTGAAATTACCGTCAATATCGGTAATAGTACCATTACTGGGATTGCCTTTTCACGGATATTGGCACCGATAACCGGTTCACCCGTGGAATCTTTCACTACACCCGAAACGGATTGTTTCTGTTGTTGGACCATCTGCACAGCAGGGACATTTTCTTCAGCAAATGCTGCCAAAGGATGTGCTGCAATGAAACCGGTGCAGATCAATAAGGCTGTAAGTGCCTTGCGATTTCTTTTGAACGAATTAAGATTCATTGTTTTCTTTGTTATTAGATAAGTAAGGTAATTGATAATTTCTCTCTTTCCATTTCCTACATATATAGAATAAAGGTTAACTTTTCGTCTCCCATTTCTCTAAACGAAGGTTAATTCTATGTTTTCATATGCATTAAAGATTTAATAGTTGTTTTCTCTTTTCAATGCAAACTTAAAAATATTATAATATGGGGAGGATAAAACTATGCAAGAAGGGTAGAAAATCGTTCACGGGAAGGAATAAGTGTATTTTGACCATTTATTTGCCTTTTAGTGACGAGTTTTAGTGGTAGAATGCAGAGTTTCTACTCGCCTCTGCAAGAACATCATTCAAAGAAATGTGCTATTTTGTGCAGACAAAATAAACCGCACCATGAAACACACCGGCATTATCTCCGTAATTCATCTTTTAGTCCTGCTGGCCATAACAGCCAATACATCAGCACAACCCTACCGTATCTCGCATTTGGGGGTAGACGACGGACTTTCCAATAATTATATAGTCAGCCTGGCACAAGACCAGAAAGGCTATATCTGGATAGCTACAGAATCAGGACTGAACCGTTTTGACGGACAGCAGTTTATTGTTTACAATAAAACAACTCCGGACTGAGCAGCAATGAACTGAATGCCCTACTTGCCGATCCCAAACAAGATAAGATATGGATAGGTACCCAACGCGACGGATTGTGTTGCTTTGATTATGAAACGGAAACAATTACCTGCATAAAGACTGAAGAAAGCCAACTGGCAAGTAATGACATTCCCTATCTGTCTCAAGCATCGGACGGAGGAATTTGGATTACCCACTATCATATGGGAATACAACACTATGACAGCCAAAAATCAATTTACCAACTATAATGTAAATACAGTGAAAGGATTGCCAGGAAGATATTGGACGGCCAGAGATGATGCTCAAGGAAATCTTTACGTAGGCCATGTGGTCGACGGACTCAGTATCATCGACCTCAAGAAAAGACTTTCACCAACTATCGGCACGACCCGCACAATCCTAACAGTATTCCCGGTGATGAAGTTTATTCCATCTGTATCGACCACAACAAAACATATGGGTAGGAACCAACAAAGGAGCGGCCCTCTTTCATCCAGATACCCAACAGTTCACCGTATTCCAGCATAAAAGAAGATGAATACTCCTGCTCCCCGGAACAGTGATGGACATCAAGCAGATGAAAAACGGCGACCTTTGGTTTGGCACCAGCATGGGAGGTATCAGCATACTAAACATGCAAAGTAACACTTTCACGGATGCCCGCAATATCCGCTTCCGAAATATCACCGCTACAAATGACGAATACGGACTGACCGGTCCCTATGTAAGACGTATGTTACAAGACTCTTTCGGTAACATCTGGATAGGCAATTACCGTGACGGACTGGACTTCATCAGCTATGAACCAAGCATTTTCAGTACCTTGCGCTATACAACGGAAAAACAAGGGAAAACCCGCTACAAACAAGTGTGGAGCCTCTGTATAGACCACAACAGACAGTTGTGGATGGGTGGAGAAAGCGAGCTGGCACTTTATAAGAAAGGAGAAAAGTACAAGTAATACCATTGCCTACTTCCACTTCCCATCCGCATGCCTACGTCAGAGCTATTCATGAGGACAATAAAAAGAATCTGGATAGGTACCTGGGAAGCAGGGCTATTCTATTATGAACCGGAAAAGAAAATTCACCCAAATCCACGAAAACAACTCACAGCCTTTGGATGTGCGGTGTTTTATGAAGAACCGGATGGAAAGTTATGGATAGGCAGTCGAAATGGAATCTACTCCTTTTCCAATGAAAAGCTGGTCTGTGAACAACGTATAAACGAACAGTTAGAGGACCTTATCATACACGGTATTCATCGCGACTCACAAGGCAAATTGTGGGTAGGGACTTTCGGCAAAGGAATCTTCATTTTCAGTCCGCAAGGAAAACTCTTGAAAACCAACAGAAAGGTAACGGGTTCCCCTCTAACGCAGTAAATGCCTTGACTGCTGATTCGCAAGGACGTATATGGGTAGCCACGCGCGAAGGCGCCATCCTCTTTCAGGATACCCGCACACCGACGATTATCTTACTTTCGGCAATCCGAAGGCTTGGAAAACACGCAAGTCCGTGCTGTCTGTGAAGACCGGGACGGTAATATTTGGGTCAGCACCAACGCCGGCATCTCCCGACTGAATGAAAGCCGGAAAGTGTTCTATAATTACGACTATCGTGACGGCATTCCCTTAGGCGATTTTATGGACGGGGCCTCCCTATTGGACAGTGACGGTACACTGTATTTCGGCTCACAAAATGGTACATGCAATTTTGACCCTTCATCACTTTTCGCCGCACAAATCATAGCGCCCGTCACCATCACCCGTTTTTGTATACAGCAAACAGACGGAAAGCAAAGATGTAGAAACACCGTTACCTCTGGCTTCCGGCAAAATTACATTGCCATACAATGAAAACACCTTCAAAGTTTCGTTCAATGTACTGGACTATACACAAAACTCGCAAGTGGAATTTGCCTATATGATGGAAGGGCTGGAAGATGTATGGTATAACACCCAAGGAGAAAAGCAAGTAACTTTCCGGAATATCCCTCCAGGAAAATATACTTTTAAAGTGAGAACCCGATTCCGCAACCAAGAATGGGAAGAAAAGATTGCCACACTTCCCATTATCATCCGTCCTCCCTTCTGGTTGGCATGGTATGCCAAATTACTTTATTTCTTTATAGCAGCTACTCTTGTATATATTCTTATCAGTTTCTATAAACGTAAATTAGACCTGGAAAGCAGCCTTAAAGTAGAGCGCAAAACAGTCAGAACAAACAAGAACTGAACGACGAACGCCTACGCTTCTACACCAACATCACCCACGAGTTACGCACTCCGCTAACCCTGATTCTGGGGCCACTGGAGGACCTGCTCAGCGACAACAGCCTTTCTCCCAAGCATGCCAATAAAATCAGTATCATCCATGATAGTGCTGCCCGTCTGTTGAATCTGATTAATGGTATATTGGAATTCCGAAAACGGAAACGCAAAACCGAAAACTCTCCGTAGCAAGAGGTGACCTTTCAGAACTGGTACAAGAAATAGGATTACGGTATAAAGAGCTGAACCGTAATCCCAAAGTCAATTTCCACGTCCACATCAATACAGAAGAAACACTGCTTTTTATGACGCAGACATGTTGACTACAATTTTAAACAACCTCCTTTCCAATGCGGCCAAATACACCTCAGAAGGTAACATCACTCTCAGCTTAAATTCTATAGAAGAAAACAGCGTGAGATATACAGAAATAAGTGTCAGCGACACCGGACACGGAATCTCTCCGGAAGCTTTACCACATATTTTGAACGTTACTATCAAGCCAACAGCAAATACCAAGCCTCCGGTTCCGGCATCGGACTGGCTTTGGTGAAAGGATTGGCCGACCTGCACGAAGCTACTCTCGACGTCAGCAGCCAGCTGGAAGTCGGCACCACTTTCAGGCTACGTTTGTTAACAGACAATATTTATCCCAATGCCCTGCATACCGACATTCATCCGTCAAATGGGCAAAACGAATCTGAAGCCAAAGACAATCTGTCGGAAGAAAGCTTCAATATGGAAGAACAAATTGAAGAGAGCCGTCCGTTACTGCTTGTAGTAGAAGATAATCAGGATATACGCGAATACATACGCCAGTCTCTCGGCGATGATTTTGACATACTGACGGCTGAAGACGGCAGCAGAGGCTGGACGTTGGCCCAAGAACGGATTCCCAACATTATAGTCAGTGATATCATGATGCCGGTGATGGACGGTATACAGCTTTGCCGGTCAGTCAAGGATGACATCCGGACCAGCCATATTCCTGTTATACTGCTGACAGCCAAAGACTCCCTGCACGACAAGGAGGAAGGCTATACCGCAGGCGCAGACTCCTACCTGACCAAGCCGTTCAGTGCCAAACTGCTCCATAGCCGCATCAATAATCTGCTGGAAGCACGCAAGAAGCTGGCCGCCGGCCTGGCGGTTGCCACCCTCATTCGGAGCCTGCCGACGAAACCGCCGATTCAATGAATCCGCTGGACAATGAATTCGTGCAACGCATCACGCAAATCATTGAAGACAATCTGGAAATGGAAAAATGGATATTGCTTTCATTGCCGACCAAATGTGCATGAGCCATTCCACTCTCTATCGGAAAATCAAAGGAGTGGCAGATATGTCGGCAAATGAGTTCATCCGCAAGGTGAAAATGAAGAACGGGGTAAAACTACTGCTCTCCGGAAAATACTCCATATCAGAGATTGCCTACATGACGGGATTCAGCAGTGTAGCCTACTTCAGGCAATGCTTCAAGAATGAATTCGGAATGACGCCGTCGGAATACGTGAAGCAGAAATGATAAAATCGTCAATGAGTGTGTCAAAACTCTCCCTCTAACAGAAATCACCCTGCTACAAATGCTTGCAACAAGGGTGATTTCTATATTATATTGGAGCATTTTAACTTTACCTTTATACTCAAAGAGGCTTAAACATCATTCCACTCCTACCTCATTTTCACCGGCATCATGATAAACGTAAATTCATAGTCGGCATAAGGAACCTGATATTCCGGACGGGCTATACGTCCCCAACTGTCTTCGCAACCCAGACCGGCTTGCACCTTGTCGATACAAAGATTAGTCAAATCAGCTTCATCCACCTCTTGCGAGTGTCCTTGCCCTTTGCTCCAGCCTTCATCTAAAGACTCGATGGTATAGTGCAAGGCAGATGCAGAGAAGGGGCGGCTGCCACAATCTTGATGCCATTACCAGACTGATCCAACATCTTCCACCAACGAATATCGGTCTTTGTTCCGTTTTCCTGCGGACGGATGTAGGGATAGAACTGCTCGGCCACACTTTGGCGATAAATACCTAAGTCGGCGCAATGGTTACGGTCAATATAATTTTCAACCGGACCGCGTCCATAGTATTCAACGGTTTCAAAGCTGCGCGGCATAGGCATCTGCAAACCGAAACGGAACATGTTCGATACTTTGGCATTCTTGTCGGCAGTCAGCTTCTGGGTCACCTTGACGGCACCGGCATTGTTGATGACATAAACAAGGTTCAGCTTAGCTGAAACACCCGGCATGTCGTAAGCAGATTCTACAATCACCTGATTGTTCTCCGTGCGCTGTTTGAAAGAGGTCAGTTTGATTTCCGGATTCTTCCAAGCGATATATTTGCGTTGCAGATTGGCACCGTAGTCGTTGTCAACAGGCGCACGCCAGAAGTTTGGTTTTAAAGCCTCGCCGTCTTTAATCATATCCCGGCCATTCACTTCGTACTTAGTCAGATAACCGTTGTGCTTGTTGATTTCTACACGGAAAGCATCACCGGAGACGATGAGGTAGTTCCAATCGTTATCCTGTACTTGGGGAGCCGTCATCTCGATATTGCTCTGTTCGCAGTTCTTCAATTCCATGGAAGGAGCTTGGTAAGGATTGAGCGTCAACTGGTCTTTTGCCACTACATGTCCGGCGGAAAGCAATCCTTCACGGTTCTTCAGCTTATAGGAAACATTCAGCAACCACTCGGTGCATTGGCAAGTCTTGCCCAAGTCCAACTTGATTTTGGCTGTCTGTTGGGGAGCTACATTCAGATTATCCACACGACCGGTCCGTATCACCTTACCGCCTTTCAGTACCTCCCACTCCATATAATAGGCAGAAAGATCACGGAAGAAGTATTCATTGAACACATTGATTTCACCGTTCTTCAAGTCGGCCGGAGTAGTCCAGATGTCCTGATAGATACGGCCTACCTCATACATGTGGGGATTGGGCACACGGTCGGGGCTGATAAGACCGTTATCGCAGAAGTTACCGTCGCTGGCATCAAAACGGTTAAAGTCACCGCCGTAGGCATAAATCATCTTACCGTTTTTTCCTGTCCAACGTACAGACTGATCAACAAAATCCCAAATAAAGCCACCTTGGAATTTGGAATATTTACGCACCAAATCCCAATATTCTTTAAAACCTCCTTGCGAGTTTCCCATCGCATGAGCATATTCGCACTGAATCAGGGGCTTTGTCATAGAATCATCCTCACTGTATTTCTTACATCCGTCATAGCCATAATACATCGGGCAATAGATGTCTGTCTTGCCTGTTTTACCGGCTTGTTCATATTGTACGGCACGGCTCGGGTCTTCAGCCTTTATCCAATCGTAGGCAGCTTCGAAATTAGCGCCATAGCCGGCTTCGTTGCCCAAAGACCAGAAAATGATGCTGGGATGATTGAAGCTACGCTGCACATTGCGCTGGTTACGCTCCATATGTGCTTTCTTATAGTCCTCACGTTTGGCAAGTGTCTCTTCCCCATAACCCATTCCGTGGGATTCGATATTGGCTTCGGCCACTACGTAAATACCATATTGGTCGCAGAGGTCGTACCAGAGATTATTGTCGGGATAGTGGCAGGTGCGCACGGCATTCAGGTTGAACTGCTTCATCACCTGAATATCCTGAATCATGCGTTCGCGAGAAATGACGTAACCACCGTCCGGATCCATCTCGTGGCGGTTGGCTCCCTTGAAGAGAACGGGCTGGCCGTTGACAAGTATCTGACTTCCTTTCAGCTCTATCTTTCGGAAGCCCACCTTTACGGGAATCACTTCACTGCTGCCTTGCAAAGTGGCACGCAGGGTATACAAGTAAGGCGTTTCCGCCGTCCACTTATGAGGATTCTCCACATTTATCAAGGCAGTAGCGCTACCTTTAGCGACAGCTGTAGCCACCTGTTTTCCGGCAGCGTCCAGCAGTTCAAGACTGACATTGCCGCCACCCTTCACATCAAGCTGTACTTTCAGGGAACCGTTCTTATAAGCAGTATCCAAATCGGGAGTGACACGGATGTCCTGAATGCGCTTCTTGTCACGGGCATACAAGTAGCAATCGCGCCCTACACCGCTATAACGGAAGAAGTCCTGGTCTTCCAGATACGTCCCGTCACACCAGCGGAATACCTGAAAGGCTATCAGATTCTTTTGTCCCGGCTTCAAGTAGGGTGTCAGGTTGAATTCAGCCTCCAGTTTGCTGTCCTCACTATAACCTACGTACTTGCCGTTTACCCACAAATACATATTGGAAGTCACGGAACCGAAATGAGCCATGATGTCCTTACTCTTCCAGTCGGCAGGTATTACAATCTCACGACGGTAGGAACCTACATTGTTATTCTCCGTTGGCACCTGCGGTGGATTGTTCTTGAACTGATTGCGCCAGGCATATCCGGTATTCACGTAGATAGGGTCGCCGAAACCGTTCAGTTCCCACATACCGGGAACGGCCATATCGCTCCATCCCTTGTCGTTGAACCCCACTTTCCAGAAATCCGTGGGACGGGCATCGGCATTCTTCACCCAGAAGAATTTCCAGATACCGTTCAGAGTCATGTAATTGGAAGAATGTTCTTTTGCTCCACGAGCCGCAGCATCTGCCGACTCATAGGCAAAATAGTTGGTGTGCATCGGAGCACGGTTCACGGCATTCACTTCAGGGTTTTGCCATTCAGTGAAGGACTGTGCGCTTGCGGCAATGGCAAAAGTCGCAAGCAGTCCGGTAATGAAATGTTTCTTCATGGTAAATAGTTTATAAAAATTAGCAACGGCATACAAGCAGAACCGGTATGCCGTCACAAAGATACGCCTATCCTATAATTAAAAGGAAGAATAATCGTTCAAAAAAGGCTGAATTTAATTCTTTAAATAAGTGTTCATAACTAGTTCACATAATTAAATTAGGTGACTAAATGGGAATTTATTTTGATTGAGTACTTATCCGCAAACGATAGACTCCGAACGAACGGGGCTGAAGCTCCAGGCTCAGAGAACGGGAAGCCACCTCCACCGGACGAATACGTGGAACAATAGCCTCCTGCTCCAGTGTATTCTTGGCTTTCCAGTCATCACTTTGCAAATAGGTGCAGGAACCCGAGACAAGCTGCCGCTTCTTCAATCCGCTGAACTCTATCTGTACCTTCTCCGATCTGCTGCCCGCATTGACAAGCTTCAGAATTACTTCTCCCGTAGGAGCATCCAGCACTGCCGATGCATAAAGGCTGTCCTGCCCCGTCACGGGTTTTCCGTCCATTTGCAGGTTCAGCACATCTGTTCCGGCATTCATACCGTACATCTGCTGTACGTAATAGTTGGGAGTCCGCATCATACGGAGATTGTCGAACCAAATCAAATCGGGATTCCACTGCCAGGCATCCACATGGGCAAACAACGGAGCATAGGTAGCCAGGCGCACCACATCAGCATTACGTTCCAGTCCCGTCATAAAAGCTGCTTCGGACAGTGCCGCCAAGAAATTATTGGCTTTCCCGGTGGGGTGGTCATGCGATGCATATTCACCGGCAAAGACTTTCGGTCCTTTACGGTCATAGTCATCATAGCGGGCAGCATTGGCAAAGAACCAGTCGGGAGCCATATAATAATGCTCGTCCACCAAATCCACCCCGATACGTTTCATTTCGGGCCAGAGGTAATCGAACTTGTCCCCATCTGCACTCGGACCGGAAGAACCTACAATCTGCATATCGGGATATTCCGCACGGATGGCTTTCGTGAACACTTCCAGACGCTCGGGATAGACTTCCCCCCACTGTTCATTGCCGATGGCAATCATTTTCAGACCGAACGGTTCGGGATGTCCCATATCGGCACGCACCTTTCCCCACTTGGAGGTTGCAGCACCGTTGGCAAACTCGATGAGGTCGAGGGCATCCTGCACGTACGGGCCGAGTTCTCCAAGGGGAACCACTTCGTTGCTTTCGTATTGGCAGGACAGCCCGCAGCTCAGTACCGGCAGAGGCTCTGCACCGAGGTCTTCACTCAGCAGGAAATATTCGTAAAAGCCAAGTCCGTAACTCTGGAAATAATCCGGGAAAGCTTTATGCTTGAATGTATAGTTCCAGCGATTTTCGTTCAAAGGACGGTTCTCTACCGGACCCACGGAATTCTTCCATTGATAACGGGTGGCAAGGCTGTTGCCTTCGATGATACAACCGCCGGGAAAACGGAATACTCCGGGATTGAGGTCATAGAGGGCTTGTACCAAGTCGGCACGCAATCCATTCTCACGCTTCTTCCAAGTGTTCACCGGGAAGAGAGAGATGTGGTCCATATCTACCGTACCCTCCGTCTGCAACACAACACGCAGACGCGAGCGAACATCGGTAAAAGGAGCTTTCAGCACAGCCGTCAGCTTCTGCCATTCACTGCCTTTCACTTCCAGTTCCTTCTTCAGGAGATTCTCTCCGTTGGAATTCACCAGTTCGGCGGAAAGCTTCATTGGTTTGGTATCCAGCGTACGGACATAGGCGGAGAAACGGTAATCTTCTCCTTTTTTCAGGCCGATGCCACGATAACCTTCATTATCCAGTCCGGCACGCAAAAGACAGCCGTCATTGGTAATGCGCACATAATGCGGATTGCGGTCGAAGCAGGGCCGCTCGTCCTGTACCGTCACCTCGCCGAAAGGTATCCACCCCACCAGCGGCTGCGGGAACTCAAAAGAGCGGTTCTTTACCAGTTCGGCATACAAACCACCGTCCGCACCGAAATTAATGTCTTCGAAGAAGATTCCATACATGGCAGGATTTATCCGAGCCGTCGGTTTTGATACATCAACAGTCATCACATGCTGTTGCGCCTGCATGCCAAGAACAACGAACAATGTCAATAGAAATAAAAGTCTTTTCATGGTTTTAATCTGTTTATAACGATAGCATAAGCTAAATTATGACGACATACTTACCTATTCTACATCAATCCTATTTACCGGCAACCATACATCCATCTTGCCCTCACCCCGGTGTGCCCATGCATAATAAGGTATCAGGGTCAGCGTCACATCTCTGGTTGCCAACTTTCCGGCAGCATCAAAACCAAGAGCCTGCACTTCTGTGGTAATTTCGTTGATGCCATACAGCAGTTCGGGCTTCTCCGTCACCTGGAATTTCGGATGACGGTTCAGGATGATATTCTGTATATTAAAATCATTATCGGCCCACTCGGCACAATAAACGATAGGACCACGCTCAACGGCCACCCGTCCACGGTCGGCAACCACTTTTTCATTGGCTTTCACCACACGGGGTTGCATGTCGAAATGCACCTCTACCACATCCCCTTTCTTCCACTTCCGGTCTATCCGGAGATAGCCTTTACGAAGTTCACCGGTTACCTCCTCGCCATTCACCAATACACGATAGCCCAACTTCAGGTCGTCGGCATACGAATAAAGGTCACTCGGAAGTACACTGCCGCGCACCCAACCCGGAATACGGATATTCATCGTAAACGGCAGGTTGCCCTGAGCCACCTTCACACGAATATCTCCGTTCCAGGGGTATCCGGTTTCCTGCTCCAGCACCACTTTCTTTTCATTCAACTTCAGCTCGGCACGGTTGGACAAGAAAAGGTTGACGTACACCTGATTGTCTTTCACGGCATACACATATCCCGGCAAAGAAGGAATGAACCGGCTGATGTTGCTGGGACAGCAGGCACAACCAAACCACGGCTGACGTGTAATCGTATGGTCGGCATTAAAGTGATACTTACCATCGCAAGACAACGGATTGGGATAGAAGAACTTACCTCCGTCCAATGAAACGCCGGAGATTAATCCGTTGTAAAGCGTACGTTCCAGCACGTCGAAATACTTGGAATCGCCATGCAGCAGAAAGAGGCGGTAATTCATGTAAACATTGCCGATGGCGGCACAGGTCTCATTGTAGGCAGTCAGATTCGGCAATTCATAGTTATCACCGAAAGCTTCGCCCGCATGACGCGCACCGATACCGCCGGTAATATATATCTTCTTGCCGACGATATTCTCCCATATCTTGTCGATAGCCTTGATGTAGGAGCTGTCACCCGTAATGGCAGCCACATCAGCCATACCGGAATACATGTAACCAGCACGTACGGCATGTCCCACTGCCTCTTCCTGCTCCAGTACAGGCTTGTGCGACTGCAAATAGATGTCCTTGCGTGCCGTAGTGCCGCGCGCGTCGAGGAAGAACTTGGCCTGGTCGAGATATTTCTTATCTCCTGTCACGGTATAGAGGCGTACCAATGCCATTTCGGCAATCTGATGTCCGGGAATCACACGCTTCTGTCCGGGGCCTTCACCGATATTCTTGCATACGCAGTCGGCATAACGGATAGCTATATCCAGGAAGTTCCGCTTGCCTGTAGCTTGATAATAAGCCACAGCCCCTTCCACCATGTGACCCAGATTATAGAACTCGTGGCTCAAATTCTCCACCTCCGACCAGCGTTCCGGCCCCGCCCAATCGTGCGGATGCTTGGGGTTCATGGTACGTGCGGTGTAAAGATACCCGTCCGGTTCTTGGGCGGCGGCCACTATGACCAATACGCTGTCGATATATTCTTCCAGTTTCTTGTCCGGGTAAGTCTGCAAGGAGTAACTTGCACCTTCAATCGTCTTATAGACATCCGTATCGTCAAAGGAGAAGCCTCCCACCTTATACTCATCACTGGGATGAGTAGCTTTCACAAAGTTTTCATAACGTCCCGTTTCCTCACACTTACTGAAAGCCAACGGGATGGTTACCTCGCGGCTTGCCTTCAAGCGTTGTCCCCAGAAACTGTCCGTCACCTTCACTGAAGTGAAAGGAACCGGGTCGATGGGATAACCGGAATGCAAAGTCTGTTGCTTTTGTGCCGACACACTGCCGGTCATGGCTGCAACAAGTGCCAAAGTCAATAATCGTTTCATATCTTTTAAGTTTTTAAGTTCCCACGCACGGAATTACACGGATTTATCCTTATTTCCCCTTATTCTCATGGATACGTATCACCGTAAACGAATAGGCAGGCAAGGTATAAGGAAACTCCGTACCGCCGATGTCGAAGGTGGAAGTCACGGAACGTGCCTGCTTGTCTTTCGGGTCACCCGTCAGGAGCGTCTTCACTGCCGAGGGATTCTGCAAGTCGATGCCCTTCAGCTTCACTGTAGAGGAAACCTCTACCGGAAGCAGGTTCACCAGCTTTACGATATGGTCACCCGTGGCCTCATCCTTTACCACCGAAATGCCGACGCGCTTGCGGACAGCCTCTTGCCCATTACTCAGTGTGACGTGCGAGGTGATGTACTGCGTACCCGCATTCTGTCCGTACATCTGCTGTGTGTAGTAGCCCACGGTAGGCTTCACCTCCGTGTTATTGAAATAAATCAAGTCGGGATTCCACTGCGTATGCCCTTCCTTTGCCAGCAACGGAGCGTATGAGGTCATTTCCACCACATCGGCATTACGTTCCACAGAAGTCAGATAGAGAGCTTCTGCCAACGCTGTCTCTATGTTGTTGGGACGTCCGGGCAGGTGGGCGGCATATTCGCCCAGATAGACCTTGGACTTGGTACGGTCATAACGGTCGTAGTAGTCCTGGTTGTGAATCATCCAGCCCGGATCCACGTAATAGTGTTCGTCCACCATGGGCACGCCCAGTTCCGTGGCAAGGCGCCAGCCCTCCGCATAGTCCGTGCCTTCGTAGAAGGGACCTACAGTGCCGACAACCGTAATTTCGGGATGCTTCTCCCTGACAGCCTTGTATATCATGGCAAAGCGCTCCTCAAACACTTCGGTAATCATATCCTCGTTGCCGATGCCGATATACTTCAGATTGAAAGGCTTGGGATGGCCTGCCTCAGCACGCTTCCTGCCCCACACGGTGCGGCGTGCATCGCCGTTGGCATACTCTATAAGGTCGAGCACATCCTGGATATAGGCAGGCATCTCTTCCATCGGGATGCCACCCTGCTGGCCGTAGCGCATCAGTTCCTTGTTGGCCCCCTGCGGACAGTTGTCGGCATAGTGCGAGTGTGTGCCCGAATTCTGGCACGGCACGCCCGCTGCCAATACCGGCAGAGGTTCGGCACCTATATCTTCGCAGAAGCGGAAGTACTCGAAGTAGCCCAGTCCGCGTGTCTGATGATACCCCCACAGATTGCGCAACGGCTTACGCGCTTCAAGCGGTCCGATAGAGCCTTTCCAGTCATAGATATTATCAATGCCGTCGCCATGAGCCACGCAGCCGCCGGGGAAGCGGACGAAGCGTGGATGCAGGTCGGCAAGCGTCTGCGCCAGGTCGGCACGCAAGCCGTTCTTATGGCCCTTGAATGTATTTTGCGGAAAAAGGGAAATCATATCGAGATGCAGTGTCCCCACCGTCTGCGGCTGAAGCGAGAGCACGGCGGCACGCACATCGGCGTTTGCCGTCAGCACCGTCTGCTGTTTCTTCCACTCTTTGGAGGACACATTGACGGAAGAGCGGGCAATCTCACGGCCCGTCTGGTCGAGCAGGCAAACAACCACCTTGCCTCCCTTGCTGCCCGGTGCCACGCGGGCGAAGAGAGAGAAATCGTACTTCTCCCCTTTCTTCAAGCTGATGCCGTCGAAACCGTCGTTCTGCAATGTCACTCCGGGACGCGCCTCCAATACGGCATAATGAGGGTTATTGGGATGAATGGGGTCGGCAGCGGCAATGGTAACGGCAGCCGCAGCATCGCCCTCTTTCACCGCCCAGGCATATGTGCCGTCCCAACCTTGGTGTGAACCGTCCTTAGACGAATACTCGAAGTCGCGGTTCTGTACCAGCTCGGCATACAGTCCTCCATCCGCAGCATAGTTGATGTCTTCGAAGAAAATACCTATCAGATGCTTGCTGATGGTTTTTGCACATTCCGTCTCCACTTCGATAGTCGCCTCCACCGGTTTCAGTCCGGCAAAACGTACGGGGTCTTGCTCGGTACGTTCGGCATGGAGTGCCTGGCGGTACTTCTTATGCTCTGCAAAGGAGATGACACGCTGCACCGTGGCATACGGTACACGCTGCATCCAACCCTGCTGTACGGTACCGTTCAGCAGAACCTCCTTCCGCACGTTAGGATAGACCTCCGCCGGCCGGTATTCGGCAAGGCGAGAACGGTCAAAGTATTTCTGCGCTTTCCATTGCAGCAAGTCGGGAGACTCGACGTATGCAAGGGAGTTTCCGCTTTCCGTCAGTTCCCAGATACAGTGCCAACGGTCGTCGGCACGGGTCTGCATCAAGTGCGGTTTCAGCATCCGCTTCATTTGCCCCCAGGGGCCGAAGTCCGAGTTGACAAAGGAGCTGCCCTCTGCCACGCTGAACCATCGGTTGCCATTGGGACTCCAGGCTAGTTTCAGACCGCCACTGCCGTCGGCATGGGAGTAGGAAAAGAGGTAGACTGAATCGGGTTCATTCGCCACTCCATTCGTCACAGCCTGCAAAGGAACGGTCAGTGTCAAGAACAGACACAAGGACAATAATTTCAAGAATCTATTCATGGTATTAAGTCGGTATTAATCATTCACATTTAGTTCGATAGTCACAATCAGCCGTATTCTGAATGCCATTCAGTCGTATAGTGAATAGGGTTCAGTCGTATAGTGAATGCCATTCAGTATACGACTGAATCAGGACAATTATAAACCTCTGATAATCAAAGATTTGCAAAAGGAGTAATCCGTTATGATATATCATTACAAAACAAGGGTTGCTCCATGCCTTCTTTATTCCACGATTACCGCCCCTCCCTGCGGCTGAACCGTGAGTTGCAGAGAGCCGTCAGCCTTTATCCTCTGTAGCTTTAATTGAGGCTGCATCTTCTTGTCATCACTATACAGAGACACCTCTTGTCCTGCCAGCATAGGAAGGTCAAGTTTCAGTTTCAACGGTTCCACCGTTGCATTGGCAGCGGCTATGTACCACGTGTTTCCATGACGACGGGCAAGAACAATATATCTCCCCGGATAGCCGTCAATGAAACGGGTCTCGTCCCAAGTAGTGGGCACTTGTTTCATAAAGTCGAGGCAGATTTGCGGAGCATCCGTCAAGTTATTAGGTGCCAAGGCGAAGTTCTGGATAGGATTTTGGAACAGCACTGCCGTTGCCAGCTGAAAGATGTCCGTGGTGCGGCGAATAGTTCCGCCATCGTTGCTGCGGTTCAAACGCTTGTTCAGGAACACACCGCCAAACTCCATGCATCCCACAGCATTGCGGATGAAAGGGTGCAGCGTGGCATTGAACGCCTCGTTATCACAGAAATGCTGGCTAAATACCAGATTCTCGGAAGCCAGCACCGCCTCGCTGCCTACGTAATTGGGATACATCCGTTCCCAGCCGCGAGGCAAGGTACAGCCGTGGAAGATAACCATCAGACCGTGGTCATCGGCATCGCTCAGAATCTCCTCGTACAAACGCAGGGTCTCTTGCTTGTCACCGCCGAAGAAGTCTACTTTGATACCCTTCACACCCTGGCTTTGCAACCAGCGCATCTCTTGCTTGCGGGCAATGGAGTTATCCATCCGGTTGACGGGACTCTGCTCTATATCGTTCCAGTAACCACTGGAGCTATACCACAAGAATACCTCCACACCCTTGCTACGGGCATACTTGATAAACTGTTCCATGCGGTCGCGACCGATGTTGTTGTCCCACCAGTTGTCAATCAATACATATTCGTATCCCATGGCGGCTGCCAAGTCAACATAGCGCACCTGGTCGTCGTAGTTGATGCTGCCGTCCTGCCAAAGAATCCAGCTCCATGTGCCACGGCCCGGCTTGTAATCATGGGTGGTGGTATAGTGTGGTTCCACTACATCCCAGGGGACGGTGGTTTCCACAATCGGCTTCAAGGTTTCCCCCACCGTCACAGTACGCCACGGCGTGGAGCCCGGCAGGGAAAAGGCAGGTGCCACCGTTCCATTGCCGTTGTTCTCTTCCGGCATGGGGAAAGCAATGCGATACACGCCGTTATCCCAATCACTCAAACGCGAGCCACAATAACGGCTGTCCACTCCGGTTTCACTGAGCAGTACCCAGCCGTCATCCCCCACCTTGAACAAGCAGGGAAATGTATATCCATGTCCATAACCCGAACGTTCGTTCATCGGGGCATCTGCCTTATATTCTTCTTCGTAACTGGGTTTGGTACGCTTCCACCCTATCATGGCGTCGCTCTGCGGACAAAGGAAAGTGGTGGTCTGCGACGGGAAGCGGAAGCCGGTCCGTTCGCTGTTCACCGTGACGCTTCCTTTTCCCTGCTCCCTCGGCAGGGTGTAACGGAAAGCCACGTCATTGTTGCTGACGCGGAAAGTTATCTGCACATTCTTCCCCTCACCGTTGACGAATGAACAAAGCAATTCGTTTGCCCAGTAATGGATGCGCGAAGCTTTGATCCGGGATTGTTCATAAACCGTATCGAGAGCTGTGACTTTATGTTCCTTCAACTGCAATCCTCTATAGAAATCACCCACATTTGTCTCCATCCCCAAGGGAGAAGATTCCAGCATTTGCTTTCCATTGTAGGTGACGGCGTAAGACACTTCGCCGTTGGCTGACGGGCAGGATACCGTAAGCTGCAATTTTCCATCCGGACCATTGACAGATACACTCTGTGCTGCCAGCGGACCTGAGAGGGCAAACAGCCAAACCAGTAATTTCAATCTATTCTTCATGGTATTAAATTATTATGTTACATCATTAAATCAAAGGGTAGGCACCACCGGCTTGATGGTTCCGTCTTCATTGAACTCCATCCGGTCTATGCAGACTTCACGATGAACGCCGGGACCATCTTTCAAGTACCATTTATTGATACGGTGGTAAACGATTCTCCACTCATCTGTACCGGGAATCTGCAATACAGCGTTGTGTGCCGGACCGTAAATCTCCTTTTCCGGATTCTGAATCAGCACAACGGGTTGCTTGGCAACTTCGATAGGACCGAGCGGCGACTTGGATGTACCGTATGCCACATGGTAATTGGGCGAACCGGTATCGTCTACCGACCACATGAAATAGTAGAGCCCGTTGCGATAAAAGACATAAGCTGCTTCGCGGAAAGCATAGTCCTGCAAGGTGCCTCCCGCCGGTGTCATCACCGTAACGGTATTTTCCTTGATGGACACCATATCGTCGTTCAGCTCGGCACCTGCCATGTAGCCGTTGCCCCAGTAAAGATAGGATTTGCCCGAAACAGGGTCTGTAAACACATCCACATCAATCTGTTGCCCGCCACCGACGGGTGAGGCAGTAACGACAGGGCGTCCCAAATCGGTGAAAGGGCCGGCAGGAGAATCGCTCGTAGCCACTCCAATCTGCTTGCCGCCGCCATTCTTGGGGTTTCCACTGTAATAGAAGAAGTATTTATACTTACCGTCCACTTTTTTCTCTTCAATGCAAGGCGCCCAAGCATTGCCATCTGCCCAGGGCACTTGCTCCGACTTCAAGTCCAGCATGACGCCTTCATCCTGCCAGGTCTTCAAATCCGTGGAGGAGAATACGGTGAAATACCAGCCTCCCCAACCCGGCTGTCCGTCCGTAGTAGAATAGATGTAATACTTTTGGGTCTGATGGGAATAAAGGATTTCCGGGTCGGCATGGAAACCCGGCAATACGGGATTGTTGGGCAATGCGCCCAGTTCTGTCGGCTTGCCCCATTCATCGGTAATGCGCAACAGCTCATGGCGGGTAATGGGGATAATGGTCCCATGACGGGGATGGAAGTTCATCTTCACCTCGCTGTCTATCACCTTAAAATTCTTCAAGTCAGTGGTTTCCGTAAACTGATAGCTTCCTTTCATATAGACGTCGTACATCAGGATATACTTATCCTGCCCTATCAGTTTGAAAATGCCCGCACCCTCTACGGCTTCCTTAGTCTGTTGCTTGTAATCGGGCTCTTCCGTCCATGCCCCGGAGGTCAGGGAACGGGTGGTGGCCACCTTTATGCCGTTTCCATGCCCTTCCGTCTTATAGAAAAGGTGGAAAACACCATCCTTATAGACAATGTCTCCATCGATGCACGATTTCCCGTTCTCCGGCAGAAACAATGGCTTGGGCTCTCCCTCCAAATCCGTAAACTCCGCATTGGCATAAGCATAATATATGACATCGGCTCCATCGCCATGCAGCATGGACCAATACACCATGTACTTTCCCGCCTCCGGGTCGTAGATAGTCTGCGGAGCCCATACACGCTTCAAATCCTCCTGACCTGAATAACGTTTCTGTATATTGATAACGGAGTGGGACCAGTTGACCAAGTCGGTAGATTTCAGCAAAACCATGGCACGGTTGGAACTCCATCCATTGGCTGAAACCATATCTGTCACTACCATATAGAAAGTCTTGCCATCCTCGCAACGAAGGATATGCGGGTCGCGGACTCCCCCGGTGGAGCTGATGACTTTCGAGTCGATTACCGGTTCATTATCATTCAATGCCCAGTAGGTATAACCGTCCATGCTTACAGCATAGCGCACAGCTTCTTCATCGCCACTATTCCCAGTGAAATAAGTGAACAAATAAGCTACATAATCTTTTTCGGGAAAGGATTTTTGCCAGGAATATCCCGGAAGTGCAAACAACGACAATAACATTGCCGCCAAAAGCATCCGGAAAGTGTTTTTCATCCGTACAATCATAATCTTTTTATATTAAACCTTTTAACGGGTGTAAAATTAACACTATATACATTATAATACAAAGAAAGTGTATATGTTGTGTAACATATACACTTATTTAATCTCTCCAATCAGTCGGCATTCAAAAAACGCACCATCTCACAAGCTGCCAGCAGAAATGCCCCTACCCCAAAGTTAGCAGTAGAGTTGGCATCAACCACTTGTCCGGGAATGGCTTTCTCGCCAATCGGCTGTACATACCCTATGCGGCCATCGGGCTGCAAGGCTACAGTAGTCAGATAATTCCACGCCTTCATCACTACGGGTTGATAAGCAGCCTTGTCCAGCAAGCCGTTGTTCATCCCCCATAACAGACCATAGGTAAAGAAAGCCGTACCGCTGGTTTCAGGACCGGGAGCATGCTCAGGGTCGAGCATACTGCGTGTCCAGTAGCCTTCCGGCTGCTGGCAGGCAGCCACGGATTTGGCCATCGTCTGGAAGCGGTCTATGTACTCCTGGCGGTATTGGTCTGTTTCGGGCAGGTCTTTCAGTACCTTTGCCAAAGCAGCCAGCACCCAACCGTCGCCACGTACCCAGAAGTCTTTCTTACCATTCACACTTTTGTGTTTTGGATAAATATATTTGCCGTCGCGATAGTATAGGCCTTCCTCCGAATCGTACATGATACTGTTGGCATAGGTCCAGTATTCATGCAGTTTCTCCAGATATAACGGATTGCCGGTCAGCTTGTACATCTTTGTCATAACGGGCATTACCATGTAAAGTCCGTCCGCCCACCACCAATAATCGTTCTTGTCCGTACTCATCTAGTATTCCATCACTTCGCGCGCACGGGCTATCTTCCCGGAATCCGGCTTCACGGTATACAAATCCGCATAAGTCTGGAAACAAATCTGATAATCACCGAAAAGCACATAATCATCACTCTCCCCATAGCTGTACTTCCACTCTTCCTTGTTGTCACTCTTCGCGCCTTTCCATTCATTATGTTCTGCCCACGCCTCGGAATAGGCATAGCATTCCGGATTACCGGTCAGGAAGAACACCTCCATGTTTCCCGTATGATAGGCGGCATTGTCCCAGAAAGAGCGCCCATGTTGCGGATGGGTCTCCTGCCAATAGTTGTTCACCCGATTGATAATCTCAATCACTTCTTCCGGTTTCGGCTGCTGAGCGGTGCATGAGAACAGTCCCCAGCAAAAAGCCAAACCCAATAAAAATAAGCATGTCGTTTTCATATACTAATACTGTTCTTTTATCTTATTACTTCCAATACATATACCGATTGCGGTGCAAACTCCACAACCCGCTCTCCGTCTCCTTGCTTGGCATGCTGCACAAATAGATGCAGCCGCTTCCTGCTCTTCCACAATTCCGTGTCATGAGACGGTTCCCAGGCACCGACAGTGAAGTCGGTCAAATCGCTGATGCTCCACTTACTGTTTGCCACATCCGTAGCGTGCGCCAAAGAGACTTTGCTCCCCCGTTCTTCATCCCTGAATACATAAAATATCCCCCCGCCATCTACTACGATGCGCGGACGGGCCATCGGAATCATCTTCGTGCCTCCACCTTTCAGGGAAAACGGAGTGGTACGCCCGGAGACCTGGCGGCTGTGCCACATCTGCCCGTCATGCCAGACAATCCGGTATTGCGGGACGTCGCTGTCCGGGTCGCGCCAATAGGAAGCAATGTACGGATTGCCGCCTGCATCGGCACTCATGCTGGTCTGGTTTATCAGTTCCGAATTCTGAGGAATGCGGCAGGCATACTCTGCATTACCCAGACGGATGGGCAAATCATATTTCTTGCCATTTGCCTTATACCATGTTACGCCATTGTCAAAGGAACGGGCGTAGCATAGGTCGTGGTTGGTTTCCACATGCCAAGTCTCGCGCCAGACCCACGACAGATGGATGGTTCCAAGCTCATCTACATATAGCTGCCAGTAAGCATTGCGCTTGTTCTCGCCATCAATCAGCACATCCTGCACACGGCTCCATTTCTTCTCTTTCAAGGAATAGCGGTTCATCACCAGGTTGCCTCGGCCGGAAGAACCGGAACGGTATGCAAACAGCAGGTCGCCTCCGGACAGCAGATAAAACTCCGGATAGGTTACATTGCCTTCATCCACGCCCGTCATGGGCTCCTTCTCACCCAATTCCAGCGAATGGGGTGCAATGCTGCGACAGTAGTTCAAGGGCTGTCCGTGATGGTCGAAGGCTACATGAATATACCCGTCACCGTCCAGCATCATGCTGATGACGTTATGGGCATCCTTCACATTCCCTTTATACTGTGTACGGTGCAGTGTCCACTGTCCGGCATGGAGGTTCCGTTTTCCAAGAGTCAGGAACCCTTCCGCATCATAGTAACTGATGTATTGCTCGTCACCTTGCGTCACCAGCGAATTATTACGGAATACGGCGGTGTTGACGGAAGTCTGGCTGTATCCTTTCCCCACTTCCACCAGATGCGTTTCGGGAAGGACACCGGCAGCACCCTGCGCACAGAGTGCCACCGGAAATCCACCAATCCCCCAAACAATTAATATAAATACTATAAAAAATGAATCAGTCTTACTCATAATAGGCATGGTCTTTGGGGAATTCTTCACCACCCCACGCCTTTTTCGAGGTCCATGCCTGCGGAGCATCTGTCCAGAACGGATGGTCGGCGGGCAAGCCCAGGGGCAAGAATGCCAGGGAAGCCATGTAAAGGCTGCCGTTGTTAGTATACCAGTCGGAGATATGAGGCTGGGAACCATTGAATCCCAATGTCAGAAAACCTTTCTCGTTGAAGTTCCGGTTGTCACCGAACATACGGTTGATGACAGCTGTCATGGCAGCACGTACCTGTCCGTTCGACAATTCCTTGGGCAACCATCCACGCCATGCCAACAAAGCCAATGGTTGGAGGGTACCGGTGCGGTAGGTAATGGAACGCCCGAATACGGGGAAGGCCCCCTCGGGAGAGATGAAACGTTCCAGAATCATGCCGAAACGCTGCATGCGCTTCTGGGCACGCTGGAAATTGCAATCCGGCGCATTCCATATCTTATTTTTTCCACTGTTCGTAAAGACTTCCAGACACTCCACATACATGGGATGGAGTACGAAGCTGTTGTAATAGTCAAAGGCAAATCCCGGTCCGTCGCTATAGAAGCCGTCACCTACATACCACTCTTCCACCTTGCGCAGAGCGGAGACAATACGGTAAGCATCACTCTTGGCACCAGCCTTGCGCAGGAAACATTCTACCGTAGACGAGAACAGCAGCCAGTTGGTATAAGGAGGGTCCACACGGCGCAACTGGGTGAACTCTTCAATGTAACGCCGTTTAGTCAAACTATCCAGAGGCACCCACAAAGCATCGTATCCTCGCAGGAAGCTTTCAGCAACATAAGCGGCATCGACCAGCGGCTGTCCCTCTTTCCGCCAAAGTAGGTAATCCTGACTTTCCGGGTCTACCGCCTGCGCATAACTTTTCAATGCCCACTCGCGGAGCTGCCTGCGCTGCTTGCCTTCGGCAGTGTCATCGTCCGGCAAAGAGAGCCAGGGTGCCAACCCCGCCATCAGACGTCCGAAACATTCCATATAGGTCACCCGTTTGTCGCGTCCATCCCAAGTGGGGCTAAGCTCCACCTGCATATTTTCCTGGAGCTTCCCTTCACTCATATTGCTCAGTACCGGAGCAGCCATTTGATACAACACCCCGGCCCAAAGTTCGCGGTCTGTCACTTCCTTCTCTTTTTTCTTCTTGGCAGCCATTTCCTGAGCGGGCAGCAATAAAACTGCCACCAGCAGCAGCCATAAGTAGTTACTTTTTCTCATGATATTATTTAAGTTTGTTTTTCAATACTGCAAAATTACCCCATTCCCGGTAATTTCGGGGGCACTATTGTTTCAAAAAGGGGTAAATATCGGTCATTAGTACCCCAAAAGCTCAGAAATCACAAGAAAAAGCCTAAGATTAAGCCGTGCTACGACGGAAGTGAATAAAGTATTTGCCGCTATATTTGTTTCTTCATGAACTGCACCAGTACGAGGGCAATGCAATAAGCTATAATCTGTTCAAACCAAAAGTCAAGTCCTTCAAACATATTACTCATTATTTTAATAGACACCCATTCCTTTTTCTGATAACAAAGGAAAGGAGTTTATTCGGAATAATGAATTTCCATACGACTCAAAAAATGTTCTATTTTTCCGGATTACAGACAAAACTGAGAATATCCACCAAGACACTGACTACTTCCATATTACATTAAATGTCCCGAAAACCGATATATTCTCCTGCCAAAAGACTATTTTTGCAACAAATATCCATAAGCATACCATGGCAGGCATCTATATTCATATACCTTTTTGCAAGACACGCTGTATCTATTGCGATTTTTATTCCACCACTCGCAGCGAATTGAAGCAGCAGTACATCCGTGCCTTGTGCACTGAACTGAAAACCCGCAAGGGTTATCTGAAGGAAGAACCGATAGAGACCATCTACTTTGGCGGAGGAACTCCCTCACAGCTCGCTCACGAAGATTTCGAGCAGATATTCCGGACTATCAAAGAGGTGTATGGAACAGAACATGCCGAAGAAATTACCCTCGAGGCCAATCCCGACGACCTGACGGAAGAATATGTGTCCATGCTGCGCACCCTCCCCTTCAACCGCATAAGCATGGGGATACAGACATTCGACGCCCCCACCCTGAAACTGTTGAACCGCCGGCACAATGCCGCGCAAGCCATCGCAGCCATACACCGCCTCCGCCAAGCCGGCTTCCGGAATATCAGCATCGACCTCATCTATGGACTACCGGATGAAACAGACCAACGGTGGGAACGCGACCTGCAACAAGCCGTCGGCCTTGATGTGGAGCATATCTCCGCTTATCATCTGACTTACGAAAAAGGCACCCGCATCTACGAAATGCTGCAGAGCCATCGTATCAGCGAAGTGGACGAAGAGAGTAGCCTGCGCTTCTTCTCGGCGCTCATGGACACCCTGGGAGCCGCGGGGTATGAGCATTACGAAATATCCAACTTCTGCAAGCCCGGCATGTACTCACGCCACAACACTGCTTACTGGAAAGGCATTCCGTATTTGGGCTGCGGCCCTTCCGCCCACTCCTTCAATGCGGAGACAAGGGAATGGAACACAGCTTCTCTGGAAGGATACATAAAGTCCATTGAAGAGGGGCACCGTTCCTCCGAAACAGAAATTCTGGATAAAGTGACCCGTTACAATGAATACATCATGACTTCCCTGCGTACCATGTGGGGAATCTCCCTGACATATACGGAAGAAGCCTTCGGCACAGAGTTGTGCCAATATTGCACGAAAATGGCAGCCCCCTACCTCCAAAGCCACAAACTGGAGATGCAGGCAGACCGCCTGCGCCTGACCCGGGAAGGCATCTTTGTTTCGGACGGCATAATAAGCGACCTGATGTTCATTGATTAACAGCAAAACCGGGAGACTGCATGACCGAACAAGAAGTCAGACGCTACTTGCGCCAAATGAAGGAAGAAGACTCGGAACGGGCTTTCCACAGTTTCTACAATCTGTGCTACGACCGCTTGTTCCGTATTGCCTGCTATTTCGTGAAGCACGAAGAATGGGCGCAAGAAATTGTGCTCGACGTCTTCATGAAGCTTTGGGAACAACGCGCCCGGCTGCCGGAAGTGAACAACATAGAGGATTACTGCTTTATCCTTACCAAAAATGCCTCCCTCAATTACCTGGAAAAAGAGAACCGGCACCCTACACTTTCGTCCGAACAGCTTCCCGAACTTTCCGGCCAAGCCGATTCCCCCGAAGACACTCTTATCAGCGAAGAACTGTTTGCCCGATATGTCAAGGCGCTCGACCGCCTGCCGGAGCGTTGCCGTGAAGTATTCATCCGCCTGCGCGAAGAGAAACAAAGCTATGCACAAGTGGCAGAGGAGCTAAACATCAGCACAAAGACAGTAGACGCGCAACTGCAAAAAGCACTCACAAGACTCAAGGAAGCATTGCTGACGGAGTGAACTCTGCTTCATCTTCCTTGCAAGAAGCCGCATATGCATGTATGAGATGTACATCTCGAGCTGCATGAGATACACATCTCGCACAACATGAGATGCACATCTCGAGCACACCTTCCCTATTGATTGAAACAGAGAAACAAGGAAGTCATACGTAGGCAGGACGGACTTTCACGGACAAAGAGCTTTAGATTAACATTATTTCAGGATATAGGCATAGGGAATTCCTGAAAAGGAGCTGTCTTTACATGCAGAAAAGGAGTCATAGGCTCTTAATAAATTGCCAAAAATGAAAGTGAATAACGAGAATTTCGACAAGGTACTGAACAAACTGGTTGCTTCTACCCGTTCCCCACGAGGACGCTTTACGGCAGAGAACAGCTGGAGGCTGCTGGAAAGCCGTTTGCTAAAGCGCCGCAGCATGAAGCGGTTCTGGATGCGTACAGCCAGTGCCGCAGCCGTAGTCCTGCTCTGTGTAACGAGCTGGGCAGCCTATCAGTTCTTATACGTAGCACCACCACGGGAAGCCATTCCCACAGAAGCCATACATACTACCGAGGAAACCCAAGTAATCCATAGCGTACTGACATTCGATCAGCAACCCTTGCAGGAAATCGTCCGTCAACTTTCCGAAACGTTCCGTACCGATATACGTATCGAAGGAGACAGCCTGAAGAACTATCATATGACAGCTACCTTCCGCGAAGGGGAGAGTCTTACAGAAATCCTCGACCTACTGAAGGACGCCGGCAACTTTACCTATAAAAAAGAAAACAACACTATTATCCTTACTACTAAACTTAACTGACAATGACCAGCTCTACTATCTGTTCGCACCACCGCATCAGAACCGTACTTCTGATGTGTGTGGTTCTTTTAAGCGCCTCACTCCATGCACAGGCACAAAACAAGGAAACACGTATAAACCTGAATATCCGTAACGCAACTTTAGAGAGTTTCGTGAAGCAACTGGAAAATGCAACCGGATTCTCCTTCATCTATGGGGAAGAAGTAAAGCTCACGCACCGCATCACACTGGAGATGAAACAAAAGAACATCAGTGAGATATTGCAACGTGCCTTTGAAAACGAACCCATCACGTTCGAAATATCCGGAAAGCACATTCTACTCCATAAGCGGCCCGTGCCGCAGAAACCCGTTAGCCGTAAGTTCACCATCAGCGGATACGTGACCGACGGAGCGTCTTCCGAGACGCTGATTGGTGCCAATATCCTTGAGAGTCGTCGTTCCACAGGTACTGCCACCAATCCTTTCGGTTTCTATTCCCTCACCCTGCCGGAAGGGGAAACGGAACTGGTTTTCTCCTACCTGGGCTACGAAAGCCGGCATAGCCGGTTCGAACTGACGAAAGACACCTTACTCAACGTCAGGCTGGACAGCAATAACCAGCTGGCAGAGGTCGTGGTGCTCTCGGACAAGCGGGAGGCCGGCATAGAAAGCACAGCCATGGGAGCGCATGAGATACCGATGACACAAATCAGGCATACCCCGTCCATATTGGGAGAAGCCGACCTGCTGAAGACCATTCAGCTGATGCCGGGTGTGCAAGCCGGTATGGAAGGTTTTGCAGGCATGTATGTGCGAGGGGGAGGTCCCGACCAAAACCTGGTTATGCTGGACGGAATTCCAGTTTACAACGCAGACCACCTGCTGGGAGTATTCTCCATCTTTACGCCCGAAGCGGTAAAGAACACCACACTCTTCAAAAGTTCTTTTCCTGCCCGCTACGGCGGGCGTCTTTCGTCTATAGTAGATGTACGGACCAACGACGGGGACATGCATAAATACCACGGCGCATTCAGCATAGGCCTGCTGACGGACAAACTGCATATCGAAGGCCCTATCTGGAAAGAACGGACCTCCTTCAGTTTCAGCGCACGAGCCATCCCCACCCTATTCTTCAAAAATCTCATTGTAGACAAAGACGACACCTATTCCGACAAATACAACTACTATTTTTACGACGTCAATGCAAAGGTCAATCATAAGTTCAGCGACCGTAGCCGCATCTTCCTCAGTTTCTACAAGGGGAAAGACCACTATCATTATGACAGTGACTACCACGGTGACAATTACGACAACAGCATTAAGAATTATTCCAAGGACAACAGCCATCTGAATTGGGGAAACACCATCGCCTACGGCCGCTGGAACTATGTATTCAACAGCAAGCTGTTTTGCAACACCACCGTCTCATACAACAAATATGAGATGGGGCTGGACGGAAACATGGAAGATACCTATACTGTCGCCAATAAAGTACAAGACAGATACTATTACTCCTCCAAGTTCAACTCCGGTATCCGTGACTGGAGTGCGCGTATGGACTTTGACTACACCCCCATGCCGCAGCACCACATCAAGTTCGGTGCAGAGTACATCCACCATACGTTCCGTCCGGGAATAGCTACCTCGAAAATACAAGATATAGATAATGGCGCCCTCCAGGAAGATACGGTTTACAATACCAGCAACAGCCATGCCATGCGCGGACAAGAAATCTCCCTTTACGCCGAAGACAATTTCAATATAAACGCCAGGCTCAGTCTGAATGCAGGTGTACGCACATCGCTGTTCCACACACAAGGGAAAAGCTACTATTCGCTGCAGCCCCGCCTTTCCGCCCGCTATGACCTCGGACAAGGATATTCTGCCAAAGCATCCTATACGTGCATGGCACAGTATGTGCATCTGCTGTCCTCTACTCCGCTGTCTATGCCTACCGACCTCTGGGTACCCATTACCAAAGACATCAGTCCGATGTATGCCAACCAGTTCTCCATAGGAGGCTACTATTCCGGACTGCCGGGTTGGGAGTTCTCCGTCGAGGGATATTATAAACAGATGAAACACATACTTGAATATCAAGACGGTGTATCCTTCTTCGGCACCTCTACCAACTGGGAAGAAAAAGTGGAAATGGGCGAAGGCCGCTCCTTCGGTCTGGAACTGATGGTACAGAAAACATTGGGCAAGACTACCGGCTGGCTGGCATATACCCTATCCAAGACCGATCACCGTTTTAAGAACGGTACCATCAACCAAGGCCGATGGTTCCCCTACAAATATGACCGCCGCCACAGCATCAGCCTCAATCTCAGCCATAAGTTCAGTGACCGCATTGATGCAGGAGCTTCCTGGATATTCAATACCGGTGGATGTATCACTATCCCCGAGAGGGCTACTATTATCGTCAGCCCCGATGGAGTCATCGAAGAGACCGGCTACATCTCCGGACGCAACAACTATCGCCTGCCTGCCAGCCATCGTTTGAACCTAGGTGTCAACTTCAACAAGAAGACCAAACATGGCATACGTACCTGGAACATCAGCGTCTACAATGCATACAATGCCATGAATCCGAACATCGTTTACAGCAAATATAAGGAAAGCTATTATCTATACCAACCGGATGGTAATGGAGGATTCATAGAACATAAAGAGGAAGGGAAAATCAGTATCAAAAAACTGACCATCCTGCCCTGCATCCCTTCAGTTACCTATACTTACAGATTTTAAACACATCAGCATATGAAGATCCAAATGAAATTACACCTATTATATATAGTAGCTATTGTCTTGTTGGCATCATGTGAAAATGAAATTCCTTACAATCCAGACAACCAACAGCCGTTACTCATCATGAATGCCCAACTGGATGCAGGAAAAGACGTTAATGAAGTCTTTCTGCACTTGAGCAAAGGCAGCAGCATAGTGCGTTTAAACGAAGCTACCCTGACCTTGTTTATCAATAACCGCATTGCTGAAACTCCTCAAGCACTGACACCGGAAGAAATCTTCGGTCCACCGGAAAATTATCCGGAAGACGCCATCCTTGTATACAATGCTGTCTTGTATAAGCTGTTTCGCCTCAACACCCCTTTGCATCCCGGTGACAACATACGTCTGGAAGCCACTGCCGAAAACGGAAAATACCATGCCAGTGCCGAAGTCACCGTGCCACAGCCGATAGAGAGCCTGCACGTGGACACTTGCTTGGCCTACCTGCGCGAGTACAGCGGACAAACCCTTTACCGCCAATACAAAATTACATTGCAAGACCGCCCCAACGAGAAGAACTACTACCGGCTGGACATTTGGAATGACCGTAGTTACTATTGCAAATGGAAAGAATACCTGGAAGATGAAAACGGCAGCCTCATCAAAGTGGAAGACGAGGACGGTTCTTGGCATTGGGCCTTCATACCCAGAGACACTACCATCCTTGCTCCCCGGCAGAACGAAATCATTAACCGGGAAGATGTTATACTGACTGACGGCCATCCCGGAAACTATGATGATGAAGAAAATGAATTGTTTCCCACCATCAATAACAAATACAATATATTCAATGATAACACTTTCCGTGATTCGTATGCCACATTAAAAGTATATACCCCTCTCTACCAAGAATATTATCCGGTAGAGGGACACTACTACGACCATATATCCCGCAAACAAACCATCACCGTACGGCTGCTTAGCATCACTGAAGCCGAATACCGCTACCTGAAAGCCTTAAACTGCCTGGATGATGGGGATTACGACGATGCTTTAATGGAACCTATCAGTCTGCCTTGCAACGTCATAGGCGGATTAGGCTTTGTGGGAGTCTGCTCGGAAAGCAGAGTAATCATAGAATTGCCCGAAACTGTTTGGCGATAACATTTTGACTAATAAAACCCCTTTTATCCATTATAATAAACTGAATTTCATTTAACCTACATTACATTCGTATTACAAAAAGCATCCAAATAAAGCATTTTCACACTACAAAATTGATTTAAGTCAAGAAATGAAGGTATAAACTACACTTTTTTACTTATCCATTTTTGTGTTATAAAACATATATCTATATTTGCATAGGTAAAAAGAAAAAGCTAAGCGCTTAGAGAGTTTTCAATAGGTATTAGATTGAGATTAGTTTTTAGGAATAACAATTAAAAAGTAGGTATTATGAAACGTTTAGGATTAACATTAGTGGCAGCAGTCTGCCTGACTGCTACAACATTTGCAGCAGGAAACCAACCTACAACTGCAAAATGGGAAGGTAATATCAACATAACAAAGTTGAGCAAGTATTTGAATCTGGATTCCAACCAGCATGAAGAAGTGGCAAACATCTGCGAATATTTTACAGAACAGATGGAACGCGCTACAAATTCCAAGAAGAATCAGGAGAAGTTACTCCGTAATGCAGTTTATGGTAATCTGAAGTTGATGAAAAAGACTCTGAATGAAAAGCAGTATGCTGATTATGCCAGAGTATTGAACGTCACACTGCAGAACAAAGGTATAGAAGTGAAATAAACTTCGCTTCTGATAAATACGAAAATAGTATTTGATAAATAAAAAGGCATTGGACTTTAGAGGTTCAATGCCTTTTCTTTACGTCAACGCCACCAAAACCTGCGGCGTCAACTCCCTAACCAAATAATTCTTATCACTTTACAAGCAGAATCTGTCTTGCAGTTCTTTTTTATACTTTCTGGAAACCAGCAGTTCCGTCACTTTGTCAAATGGTGGATAAAGCATGCATTTGCTATCCTTTATAATCATCAGATAATCAATATTGATAATATACGATTGATGTATCTGCACGAAACTGGATGAATATTGAGTAATCTGCTCAGCAGTCATTCCGCGACGCAACACCAACGGCGGCTGGTTGTTTAGTATCACCTCCCATTGTTTACGCTCGGAGCAATAGCGAAAAAAACCGATTTCAGCCGGACGCAACGCACGCATATCATTAGTTGGCGTAAATACGATAAATGTCTGTCCGGTATGCAACGGTGCACCAATGGGATATGACATTCTCTGCCCAGCCTCTGCCTGCTCTACAAAACGCGCAAGAATATCCCGCAACTCCTGCTCTTCAAAAGGTTTCAGCAGATAGTCGAACGCAGCCTCCCGGATAGCCTGAATCATGTACTTATCATAAGCCGTATAGAAAACAATCCGCATGTTCCACGAAACACTGTCACGTATTTCCTGCAGTAATTCCATTCCAGTCATGTCCGGCAGTTCCACATCCAAGAACAACAAATCCGGCTGTACCTTGGCAATGAGTTTTTTCCCTTGTTTACCATTACGGGCAGTTCCTTTCAAAAAGAAGCGTGCATCCTTTCCCAATTCAAAACTCAGATTCTCAAGAGCCACCTCATCGTCGTCAACTATTGCAACCTTATATTTATCCATGTTCCTTTTATGTTTTTCTTCTCGCGAATATATACATAATCCTACTCCCATACAAAGCAATAGAAGGCCATTTACGGACTATTTATCCGTAAACATGCCTATCCTTGCAAAAAATAAGATTAAACGGTTCTTTTAAATTCCGTAATCGTAGTTGTCAGGCAGCCAGAAAGTCACCTCACAGCTCATCTCACCACTCTGTAGAGAGACATTGTGTACTGAAACATCAATGGCCTCCTTGTTCTTATTGTTGAGAATCTGAATGGTCTGCATAATGACTTTCATTCCCGTCCCCGTGCCCCGGTTCCGACTGTCCGGACGATAACCGCCACCATTATCCGTTATCTTTATACAGATACCGTTTCCCCGGCGGCAGACCGAAACCCAAAGATTACGTTCACCTTCCTTCTCGCGCAACGCATGCTTCACTGCATTTTCAACCGGAATTTGAATCATCATAGACGGAATCCTTATTTGCTCCGGCTGCACATCCTTTTCTATCTTCAGTTCCGAATGAAAATCCGGACCTAAAGAACGGCGTTCCAGATTAATATATGTTTTCACAAAATCCAGCTCCTCTGCCAAGGTTACACACAGTTGTTCCGCCAATTCCAGATTGCGACGCATCAGTTTTACCAGCGACGAAAGCTCTTGCTTTTCTTCTACATTCCGCTCCGCCATCTCCCGGTTCAGCACATTGAAGATGAAATGAGGGGACAAGCGGTTACGGATATTCTCCAGACGAAGTGTAGAGACTGTGCGATGATTCCGTGCAAGCAACAAAGCACGTTTCTTTTTGCTGTACAGATAAAGGAAAACCGCCGTCAATATAGATACAACAGCTACAGCAAACACGACAAACTGTGTCTGCCTCAGCACCAGCACCTCGTTTTTCTGCTCTTGAAGCAAAACCCGATGTGCCATCAAGGTAGAATCCTGCTGATAACGCAAAGTCAAGTCTGCCGTACGCATCCGGACACGCTCATTCCTGATAGAATCATCAAGCAGGTTGTTCCTCTGCAGATAGTGATAGGCCCTCTTGTAGTTGCCGGTTTCCTCGTAAAACTGCTGAAGGTATTTATTACGGATATGTACCATATCAGGGTCGATGCCCGGAGGGACTACACTCTCGGACAATAAACGACGTGCCTCTTGAAAGTCTTTCTGAAGCAGAGCCAATTCTATTTTCTGCGTATCGATATAATATAGTGCAGTACTTACCCCCATTTCCTCAAAAAAAAGTTGGCATTCATTTATATATTTAACAGCCAAATCAACCATATTCAGTTGAAGATAACAGTCTCCTAAATTCAACCTCCCCAGATTAAGTTCAAAACTCATATCAGCATATCCTTCGACTAAATCAATAACCTTTTGGAAATATTTTATCGCTGTCTGGTAATCCTCCCTATAATAGTAAGAAGTCCCTCTATTATTCAAATAAATATATTTTTCATAAGGTAGCATACTGTCATAGCTTTCTCCTGCTAGATTATAATAGTAATCACACTGTTCAAAATCACGCATGGTAACATATACTTGTGCCAAACCATAATAAATGGGAGGTTTCTTGGTAGAAGCTATATGCAAAGAGTCGCACATCAATAAAGCTCTCCTATACCAAGCTGCCCCTATATCCAATTTTCCTAAACGGTTATTCGCATCAGCAAGATTCATCAAAATATCCGGCACCACTTCAATCCTAGTCCCTCTCATCCGTAATTCATAAGCCTTCCGGAAACAAATTTCGGCAGAATCCATATTCCCAACACGTGCAAAGATATTTCCCTTCATATTGAAACATTCAGACTCCAAATCTGCCATTTGAGAAGAACTATGCTGCCTTTCTATAAAGTCATGTATCTGCTGGATTACGATTTGTGCCGAATCAAGCTGTGAAGTAATCAAATATGTTTTCAGTGTCATTGCCAGATAATTATACTTGACCAAGCTATCCTTTGCCTCTTCCATCTTTTGAAAAGCCTTCAACCTTACCTTTCGGGGCACAATGGCCACAGAATCTCCATTTATATGGGAAAAATCCTCAAAAGCTCTCATTTCTGTGTATACGTCCTCTTTATCTCCGGGCGCACAAGCTCCTAGAAGCACAAACCCTAATATCCAATAAATATAAAATCGAATTCGCTTATCCATCCTCTCTCCCATGTTTCTCGTAATTAGATTATTTATTCAATACATCTGCAAACTTAAAATATTTTTGCGAAATACCGTCAAGCATAAGGCGTATTTCTCAACCACAAAAGAGCATACGCTACCGCTTTATTAAAACGAAACAAAAAATCACATCATAGTACAATATTTAGCTACATAAACCATTAAAACAACATTTTAGTACATTTCAAACTTTTTCTCATTTTCTTATTTACATTTTTATTAATTACTTTGTGGATAAAGAATTGCGAATATACTCAATCAAACAAAATAATACAATCACACAAAGAAAGGCTGTTTCCAAAAGAAAACAGTTCTTTTACATAATTTATAAGTTCTATGTTAGACAGTGGACAAATCATAGCAGATAGATACGAGCTACTCAAACAACTAGGAAGAGGAGGATTTTCTGAAGTTTGGCTGGCACAAGACAAACTTACGGATGTTAAGGTCGCCATAAAAATATATGCTCCGGGGATGGGGCTTGACGATGCGGGGATATCCCTTTTCACACAAGAGTTCTCCCTCGTATTTGATATGAATCATACCAATTTACTGCATCCTACTTATTATGACTGCTGGGAACGGATGCCATACCTGATTTTGCCTTTTTGCAAAAATGGTTCGGCCTTCCAATACCTTACTGACAACAACCGGATAACAGAAACGGAAAGCTGGCATTTGCTCCATGATGTTGCAGAGGGACTGGCTTATCTTCATGCAAAAACTCCCCCGGTTATCCATCAGGATATAAAACCCGATAATATTCTGATTAATGATGAGAATAGGTATATGATTACGGATTTCGGAATCAGCGCACGGATTAGAAGTACATTACGCAGGAACCAAGGCCAAGAATCCAGTGGAGGAACTTTGGCCTATATGGGACCAGAACGTTTTGGTCCATCTCCCGCCCCTATTATGGCTAGTGACATTTGGTCATTGGGAGCAACAATGTATGAGCTTCTAACCGGTATGCCGCCCTATGGTGATCATGGAGGCGTATTGCAAAAAAACGGTGCAGACATTCCACTTATCAACGAAGACTTTTCTCAAGAATTAAAGGATATCATTTACAAGTGCCTTGCCTTAAATCCATGGGACAGACCCACAGCCAGACAAATTGCAGACTACACTTCCCAACATATCAATGGAAGTCCCGTCCCCTTTAGTCTGTCAAACAACAGCCATGATACTTTGCAAGAGGAAGAGGACAAAACCCATGAGGATTCCATTAGCGCACACTCTTCTGACATAAATAAGATGTCACTCTATCAAGACAAAGGGAAACGCAAAAAAGTTATAGTCGTAGCAGCAATCACAGCTATATTCGCAACAATTGTCATCATCTTTTCGCTAATAAGCGGCAAAGAACCAATAGTGGAATCCATACCGGAACCGACTCCAACGATTGATTACGACAAAATGTGTCTGTCAATCATTCAAGAAGGCGAAAACTCTAAAATACAAGGAGATGTTTTCCGATTTGACATTGACACTTTAAAGCAAAACAATGATTCCGTATTTGAGGATTTTTACATAAATGCCATTGGCAAATACCGACAAATAAATTATTACAAAGATTCCATCTCCGCAAAAATATACTTAAATGCAACAGAACTGAAACAGCAAGTAGAGGCCATACTGGATTCTGCCTATCATGTTTTTAAAGAAAAGGCAAATATCATGAAAGACCTTGACCAAGCCGTAGCAGCCCAGACTTTTGAAGACCGTGCAAAAAAAATAGAACCATATATAAACATAGACAACAATGAAAATGAATAAACTTATCAGACTGATTGTTTTAGCGTTCGCTCTCTCTATGCCAATAAGTATATGGGGGCAATGCGCCTCCATCTATCAAAAGGGAGAGACATACATGAAAAGAGGAAGATACAGAGACGCTATTAAAAGTTTTAAAGCAGCCATGAAATGCGACAGCAATCTGGAGCAAGCATGCAAAAATAAAATCAAAGAGTGTGAGGAAAAAATAAATCCCGCTCCCAAGCCAGCGCCTCCTGCCGAAATCACCAGACTTACCATAGACAGAAAAAGCCTGGAATTTGGGTGTGAGACAAAGACTGCAGAAAGTATAAAAATAGAAAGTCTTCCAGAACAATGGACTGCAATATCAGATGCAGACTGGTGTCAAGTGACTCCCGGTGAGAAGAAACTCTCCATAAGCTGCCAGACCAATTGGCTGACTACCGAACGTAAAGCCACCATTACAATCAGTAATGAAAAGATGAAAGCTACGGTCAGTGTTACCCAAGGTGGCCAAGAAGAATTCATTAATATCGCATTAGATAAATTGGAATTCGGCTCCAAAGGAGAAATTAAGGAACTGCAAGTAGACTCCAATGCCGAATGGGAAGTTGCAGATATTCCTGAATGGTGTGAAGCTATAGCAAAAGACCGTGGCAAACTCATTCTAAAAGTGGGAAAAACCAAGAAGGCCAGAGAAGGAACTCTCATAGTTAAAAGCAAAGGAGGAAAAATATCTTCAATTATTCTCTCCCAGAAAAAGGGAGGTCTATTCTAAATTCATGGTAAACCGACAATGGTGAGAAACTCTGATTTATACAAAGTAATTCCATTATTAAAGTAAAATCTTATGAGATGTATGAATTGCGGTTGGGACAACCTTTCCAACACAACAGTATGCCTAAAATGCGGGCAACCTTTGCGAATGCCGGAGAATTATGCCAATAGTCAGGACATTTTTATTTCAAAAGAAGGCCATGGAGAAGCTATACCCAAACCGACAGTATTGAATGTCAGCTCCAATGAAGAAAAATGCAGAAAAACTGTGGTGTTTTCCACAACAAATGAAGAAGAGAATCATTCTACTGTTGTACAGCCAATTATAGAATGTCCCAATTGCAATTACCCGGTAGTAGGAGATTTCACAAGTTGCCCTTGCTGCGGAACTCCATTAAAAAGAGCAAACATATCAACAAACAATGAATACAAAACAATAAGAGTAGAAGAGGAAGTACCTTCCGTTTCTGAAGAGAAAATGCTCTGTCATGAATGTGGAAGTAAGATAGCAATAACCTGCTCTTTTTGCCCGAACTGCGGTGTCCGCGTACATCGGCCAACCATACGCCGACAAATAAAGAACATCACAGAGACAGAACCGGAAACCAAACCTCACTGTTCATTAACAATTATACCGGAAGAAGAAGAGAACATTCTTCCGGAAAGATTTGAATATGAAGGGAACTCCATCATCTTGAACCGGGAAAATACAGAAATGTCTAATCGTACAATCACCTCAAAGGAACAAGCTGAAATAGTTTTCGATGATGGTCATTGGTATCTGCTTGACCGAAGTATGCTTCAAACGACCTATATCCAGGTAAACAGAAAAATAGAAATCATACCGGATGATATCATTGTACTAGGTGACCGAAGATTCAAGTTTGAATGTGACTAAATATAACCTCTTGTGAATAACCGGACTGTCGACAGATGTGATTATAATGTAGGGGAATATATCAATAACCGTTATAGGGTTTCCCAAACATTAGGCGAAGGTTCATTCGGTAAAGTATATCGGGTTACGGACAGCGCAAGCAAAGATTATGCGCTTAAACTACTGAGATTATGGGAAGTTCCTCCTGAAATACGTAAACCATTAATGGAACGTTTCGAGATGGAATTCAAAACTGGGCAAATTGATTGTGACTATTTAGTGCGTTCATTGGACTACGGTACAGTTGGAGGCAACCCTTATATTGTAATGGAATACTGTTCCGGAGGAGATTTAACACCTTATTTAGGTTCTGGAAGCAGTAAGATTCCTCTAATTTGCCAACAAATTCTAATAGGTTTACATGCTTTGCATACCAGAGGCAAGGTTCACCGTGACCTAAAGCCGGAGAATGTCCTTTTCAAGAGTAACGGAATCGCTGCGTTGACAGATTTCGGTATAGCAGGGGATAGAAACAAACGTATGACTGAACGCAATATTTTTGGTAAACCCAACCAAATCTTCGGGACTTATGCATATATGCCGCCAGAACAAGTGAACCGCATGCGAGGTGAGGCCACTGTCCTACCCACTACGGACATTTTTTCTTTTGGAGTATTAGCCTTTCAATTATTAACTGGCAGTTTGCCCTTTGGCGAATTGAGCAGTCATAATGAATTGGCACTATACCAGAAACGTGGGAAAAATGGAGATTGGAACCGGCAGAAATTGACACAGTTGAAACATAGAGAGCAGTGGCAGCAACTCTTTGCAGGATGTCTTAATCCAGATTTCAAAAAACGTTTCCAGTCTGTGCAAGAGGTGTTGGAACACCTGCCAGCAATAAGCCAAGTCCCTATGGAAAGAGGATATTGTCCACCGCAAACAGTCAATGGTTTCTGTATACGTATTATGCAAGGTGAAGAGTACGGAAAAATATATCAATTAAGTGAACTTATAAAATATGGCAATAGAATCCTTACTATCGGGAGAGAACGCGACAATCTGCTACATATAACAGAACAGCAAAGTGCCTATATATCACGCCATCATTGCACAATAGAAACAAATCCCGCCACTGATAAATGGATTATTCGAGACGGGCAATGGCAGAAGGAGTTAAAGTTGTGGCAGGAGTCTAGTAATGGGACTTATGTCAATTCCACCCAAGTCACCAAACAAGGGCATATACTGAAAATTGGAGATATCATCTCCATTGGAGATGTAAAAATGAGATTTGAAAACTATTAATTATATATCAAGTAGTATGGATACACAAAATTACAAACGTACCTTAGCCGGCTCAGTAGGGGCTGGTATGGGGGCATTAATGGGTGCTTCTGGTAGAACTTACTTTATTTTGGAGCACAAGACCTCTTCAAAGTATCATCAAGCGGGAGAATCCCAAAAAATCATTGTCGACCAAGTAGAATTAGGTAGAGACGCTTCCTGCCAAGTACGCTTTGATGAAAGTTTCGAAACAGTTAGCCGCAAACATGCTGCAATTGTACGCGACGGTGAAAACTGGAAACTTATCCACCTTTCACACTCCAATCCGACATTGGTCAACGGACATCCTATAAATGGGTCCTACTATTTACAAACAGGAGATGAAATACAATTATCCGTTGGCGGACCACGCTTGGGATTCATTGTTCCACAAGGTCGCCAAGCATTAACTTCCAGCATTGGATTGACTGAGAGAATGAGCCTTTTCCGCAAACAAGCCTTACGCCCCTACAAGACCGCATTAACAATCATGGGAATTGTTTTCGTACTGGCGGTGGCAGGATTGGCTGCCTGGAACTACAGTTTAGGTGTAAAAAATGATTTGTTGGCACAGAAGACAGAAGAACAAGAACTTCAACTGAAAGGATACCAAAACCAATTGGATTCACTGGGAACCGAAAGGGCATCTCTAGAAGCACAGCAACGGGAGTTAGAGGCCAAATTACGAAACAGTGACGGTAATGCAGAGGCCTTAAAAACACAGTTGGACAACGTTAATGGTCAATTAAAGAATGTCAATGCAAGTTTCTATAAGGTCAAATCAGACTTGGACAATCTCTCAAACAGCATAAGCACTAAAAGCATTGAGAATTCAAGCAATGCCATTAACGCAAATATACAAGAAGGCACCAGACTCTCCAAAGACCAATATTATGAAGACCCTGATATAGCAGATGAACAAGACAGTAATGCTTCAGGAGATTTGAAAGATTATTATGATTATATCTATACAATTAAAGTCGACCGTATTGAAATCGAATATAATGGAACAAAGTTTGATCCGGGCATACAAGTTTCAGATATAATCTGCGGAACTGGCTTCATGCTATCAAACGGAATGTTTGTAACAGACAGACAGAATGTCGAGCCATGGATATACTCCAACACAGAGTGGAAAGACCCATGGCGTAAACTATTGGCTGTATACAAAGGAGCAGGATGTAATATCATTATCCATTACCGCGCATACAGTACCAAAGGAACTGGAAAGCCTCTGACATTTACCAGTAGCGATTTTGCCAAAGACGGACGAAATGATGTACAAGTGACCGAAATAGAAGTAGATAAATCCATCAGGGTACAACTAAGGGAACATGGGATAAAATTGACCTATACACGTAGGAAATATATCAGTGTCAGCATTGTTACCCCTGCTGCCAACAGTTGGGCATACATTAGAGGAAAAGGCGTTTATGGTGAGGGATTGCCTTACGACATTACCGCCGCAGACAACATGAGTGGAGGTACAGAAGTTCAAATGGTGGGCTATGCAGGTTATGCTGATATTCATAATCTTACTCCGGCTCATTTCAATGACCATACCAATATAGCCGACACAAAATATGAGACTACCATATTACAGAATCGTGTGGCAGAGCCCGGTTATTATGGTTCTCCAGCATTCCTTCTAGAAAATGGTTCTTACAAAGTAGTGGGTTTCATGGTAGGAAGCATAGAGGGTAAGGATCGTTTAGTTCCAATCAGAAATTTAATACATTAAAATTAAACATGTCCGAGATAAGCATTAAATTAGCGGCAGGTACCAATGTTGGTTTAGTCAGGAAAAACAACGAAGACAATTTTGTTGTCAATCGTGATTTATGCCAATCAGAGTGGATTATCCCCCAATCGATAGAGCCCATTTCTTTAGGACGGTATGGCAGCATATTGGTAGTGGCCGACGGAATGGGCGGCACCAATGCCGGAGAAGTTGCTTCTGCCATAGCCATTGAGACGGTGCAAAATGCATTCACCCCCGAGAATTTAGGAGATATCGTTACGCAGGAAGGCATTGTTACCTCAGAAGAAGCCGTTGAAGAATTTCTGGGTAGAACTGTCAAAACCGCTGATTTAAATATTGTCAATGCAAGTAAAGAAGATAGTAGTACCCAGGGAATGGGTACTACTATTGTTATTGCTTGGATATTGAACGATAAAGCCTATATCTGTTGGTGTGGCGACAGTCGTTGTTATGTATTCAATGGCAATTCAGGTTTTTGCCGTTTATCTAAAGACCATTCCTATGTACAAGATTTAGTAGATCAGGGAAAACTAGATCCTGAAAATGCGTTTGACCATCCTTACAGTAATATCATTACCCGCTGTTTGGGAGACCCGACCAATCGTTCCAATCCCGATTTCCGTTCCTATAATTTAAAGGATGGCGATACTCTCCTACTGTGTAGTGATGGGTTATGTGGTTTATGCCACGACGAAGAGATAATGCAAATTATAGAAGAGAACCAGGATGATTTAATGACATGCAAGGATAGGTTGATAGAAGCTGCTCTTGAAGCAGGTGGATATGACAATATTACGATTGTGTTATGCCACATCATGCTACAGGATACCGAGCCCAAAGTAAAGTTGAATAATACAGTGTTCAGCAAACCCAACCACCACAAAATCCGGAAAATTCTTCTGTTACTCCTGGTACTGGCTTTAGCGGCAGGCTTCTATTTATATAGAAATCCACAGCAATATGCAAAATGGAAAACGATACTATATCAGGCAGATACGGTTCTGGTTACAGAGACAGACACTACTAACACTACCCTAACAGATTGATTACTATTGTGAAACTATGCAACTGAAAAATGGTGATATATTTGCTGAACACTATCAGCTGAAGAAACTATTAGGAGTCGGAAGCTTTGGTGAAGTCTGGCTTGCCCGAAATATATTGGCAGATGTAGACGTTGCCATAAAGTTGTACGGACTGTTGGATGACAACGGCATAAAAGATTTCCGGGAAGAATTCAAACTTGCCTACAAATTACACCATCCCAATCTACTGCACCTTAATCATTTTGATGTTTTTGGACAGTGCCCTTTTTTGGTAATGCCTTACTGTCCCAAAGGGTCCTCAGCGAGCTTGAAAGGCAAAATGTCTGAAAAGCAAATCTGGCGCTTCATACGCGATGTATCCTGCGGATTGATGTTTCTTCATAATCAGAATCCTCCTATCATTCATCAAGATATAAAACCCGATAATATTCTAATAGGGGATGATGACAAATTCATCATCTCAGATTTTGGCATCAGCCGTAAACTGGAGCATACTTTTCGTAAAAGTATCAACAAAGTAGAAAGTTCCGGAACACTTGCCTATATGGGACCAGAACGTTTTGCAGAGAAACCACTGATTGTGGCTACCAGCGATATATGGTCTTTAGGGATGAGTGTTTATGAATTATCCACTGGTCTTGTATTATGGGAAGGTATGGGAGGTTGTGTCCAACTGAATGGTGCACATATTCCAGCATTAGATGAGAAATATTCTTCCCAACTGTCCCAGTTTGTTCACGCATGCCTTGCCCTCAACACTTGGGACCGCCCCACAGCCCAACAAGCCTATGAGTTTGCTTGCTCCATACTAAAACAAACAAAGACAGACTCTCCTTCAGTACAGCTGAAGCCTATTGCTCCACTTTTTCCTAAAACAACATCACCACGCCTTAAAGAAAAGTTCTGTCCTTCGAACATGCATAAACGCATAGCAGGATGGACCGGCCTTGGTATAGTATTGATTCTATTGCTTGTCAAAGGAGGTTCCATATACTTTAGACACCTTGAAGAAGAGCGCAAGTACGCTGCATGCCGTACAGAAGAAGACTACAGAGATTTTCTAAAAGAATACCCCTCCTCATCTCATGCAAACTTTATAAAACAATTTTTGGGAAACAAGGTAAATCCAATCTCCCCAATAAATAGAGAAGAAAACATCGTTATGGACTCGGTAAAAACGGATACTGCAAAACTTGAACAGTTCCAAGAGGAACCTAAAAAACAGATTGTCCACCCGCATCCACAACCTTCTTCACAGCCAGTTCTTCCCATTACTGATATAAGAGAAGTCAGAAGAGAAAATGAAGAACGCCTCTTCTATAGTTGCCAGTCGGTAGCAGATTACGAAGAATATTTGCGAAAATATCCCAAAGGCAGGTTTGTACACAAAGCCAAAAGAGCAATCCAGCAAATAGAATCAGAAATGATGCAGTCCAATCCTTCCACTCAAGAAATACACATAAGGAAAAATACAAGAGTCAATGTCAGACTATAAATAATGAATAGGGCATTCCAATGTTTGAACTGCCCTATTCACTATTCAAATACTTGATTTTATTTAATCGTCACCATCGTCGCCCCAAATCCATACTCCTGGAACGAAGCATCTTGATGGCGGCAGTCAGGATATTTACGTTTCAGCTCGTCCAGCAAGGCTTTACGCAGCACTCCATCTCCCTTGCCGTGAATAAAGACGATGCGTTGTTCGCGCTTTTTTTTGTATTGTTCCATCACTTCACGAAACTTATCCAGCTGGTAATTCAATATTTCGCTGTTGCTCATACCGCAGGTGTCATCCAGCAACTCGCCGATATGCAGGTCAATCTCGACAATCCCATTCTTGCCACCACGCTTGATAACCGTCTGCGGTTTGGACGGAGTATCTGCCGTTTTTTTCTGTATTAAAGCCTCCTTCAGTTCCTCTGCCGAAACATACACCTGCTTGGCAGGCTGGTCATTCCGGACAATATCATACACCAAAGCCGGTGTTTCAAAGAAAACCGTCTGCTGGAATGTATGCAGTTTATAGAACTTTACCATATCTATGCGGACTTCCACACTGACAGCCGGTTTCATTGTGAACGCACGGTTATCTTTGAATGCCACCAGCTGTACCATCACACGTTCACGGTCGTTCAACTCGGACTTTTCGAACTCCTCCAGCAGAAGTTTCGTATTCGGCTCTATCAAACCATGCGAACGGACTGTCCAGGACTTTCCTTCAGCACTCGAATAGGTATAATACATATAATAATTACTGTCGTTCACCAAATATGTCTCGAAAGGTGTAGTGCTGACAGCCTTGATATCCTCCGGAACAAAAGCCAGAAAAACATTCAAGATATCTCCACCTTTCATCTCGGGCTGACGATAAACAGATATCTGCGGTTTCTCCAAACGGACCGTTTGAGGCTCTGAAACCTGAGAATCCATAGCAGACGACCTTGCCGCAGTAGTACGCAATTGTTGCTCTTCTTCCCGCTTCTTCTTGGCAGCCGCTTTGGCTGCCGGAGTGGGGATATTATAATCATCGGTCTCTATCACCACACATTCGTTTATGGGCATCGGTATGTCAAAACCGTCGGCATCTTCCACCAACACGATGTTTTTTCCTTGAAATCCTGTCACAACACCGCCCCCAACTTCGCTGAGAAAACGGACTTTATCTCCTATCTTCATAGTAACTTATCTTTTAGTTTGTCTTTTCCTACTTTCTTCCTGCAAAGTTAGGAATTATTTCCCTTATTCTTCAAATCTTCCCAAATATCCGTACCTTTGCAGCCGATATTATAAAGAGAAAGCCATCATGAAAGAAGACCCCAGACATATCAGAATCAGCGAGTTCAACTACCCGTTGCCGGACGAACGCATTGCAAAGTTCCCATTGTCCGTACGTGACCAGTCCAAACTGTTATTGTATCGCCACGGAGAAGTTTCAGAAGACAGATTCACTTCACTGCCGGAGTATCTGCCATCGGGAAGCCTGATGATATTCAACAATACCAAAGTCATCCAAGCACGCCTGCATTTCCGGAAAGAAACGGGCGCACTGATTGAAGTATTCTGCCTGGAACCCATACAGCCGAACGACTACGCCCTCAACTTCCAGCAAACCGAGCATGCCGCCTGGCTCTGCATGGTCGGCAACCTGAAAAAATGGAAGGAAGGCATGCTGAGACGTGAGATGACCGTGAAAGGCAAGCCACTCACCCTAACCGCCGAACGGGGCGAATGCCACGGAACCAGCCATTGGATAAATTTCCGCTGGAATAATCCGGAAGTGACTTTTGCCGACATTCTCGAGGTCTTCGGTGAATTGCCCATCCCCCCCTACTTGAACCGGGAGACCCAGGAAAGTGACAAGGAGACTTACCAGACTGTCTACTCCAAAATCAAAGGTTCGGTGGCTGCTCCTACAGCGGGACTGCATTTCACCCCACGCGTATTGGACGCATTGCGCAATAAAGGAGTAGAATTGGAAGAGCTGACACTCCATGTGGGAGCCGGAACCTTCAAACCGGTGAAAAGTGAAGAAATAGAAGGGCATGAAATGCATACGGAATACATCTCTGTCTCGCGCAACACATTGGAAAAACTCATAGCACACGGCGGCAAGGCAGTGGCCGTAGGAACAACTTCAGTGCGCACATTGGAAAGCCTTTATCACATCGGAGTCACTTTACTGAATAATCCAGAAGCCACAGAGGAAGACTTGCACGTCCACCAATGGCAACCTTATGAAATGTCTGCCAAGGTCACCGCCACCTCTGCAGTGGAAGCCCTGCAAGCCATTGCTGCCTATCTGGACAGACATAGCATGGAGGCTCTGCATACCAGCACTCAAATCATTATCGCTCCGGGATATGAATACAAAATCGTGAAGGCTATGGTGACTAATTTCCACCAACCGCAAAGCACCTTGCTGCTGCTCGTATCAGCTTTCGTACACGGTGATTGGCAAAAGATTTATAACTATGCACTGGCACATGATTTCCGCTTCCTGAGCTATGGAGATTCATCATTATTAATACCCTGAGCACAATGAACCACGATAACAATCAAGAGATGTTCCCCCTTGTCGACGAACAAGGCAACATCATAGGCGCCGCCACCCGTGGCGAATGCCATAACGGCAGCAAACTGCTGCATCCGGTAATCCATCTTCATGTATTCAATTCCAAAGGTGAGCTGTATCTGCAGAAACGTCCCGAATGGAAAGACATACAACCGGGGAAGTGGGACACCTCCGTAGGCGGACACGTCGATTTAGGTGAAAGTGTAGAGATGGCGCTGAAACGCGAAGTACGCGAAGAGCTCGGCATTACCGACTTTATTCCCGAAACCGTCATGCATTACGTCTTCGAGTCTGCCCGCGAAAAGGAACTGGTCTTCGTACACAAAACTGTCTACGACGGTGAAATACATCCCAGTGACGAGCTGGACGGAGGACGTTTTTGGAGCCCCGATGAAATCAAGGCAAATATCGGTAAAGGTGTATTCACCCCGAATTTTGAAGGAGAGATAGGAAAGGTCATCAACTTGTAGTGGAAGCTGCTTTCTATCAGTTCGCAAAATATTCCTTCATCTTTCTCCTGACCCGTGGAGCAAGTAACAGCAGTGACGTCATCGTAGGCAATGCCATCAAGGCAAAAGCCAAATCCATGATGGCAACCACTGCTCCCAACGGAATCATGGCAGCCACAACAATCATCACCAAATAGAAGTAGTTATAATACTTGGCATTCTCCGCACCAAACAAGAAGTTGGTGCACTTCAGTCCATAATACGAATAAGAGAACATGGTAGAAAAGGCAAAGAAAAAGACCATCACCATCAACAGATAATGCCCATAGCCGGGAAGGAGCTGCTCAAAAGAATTCAAAGCAATATAAAGGCCTTTTATGCCTCCTTCCGACGCATAGTTTCCAGCTATAAGAATAGGGAAGGCCGTCAATGTACAAACAAGCCCCGAGTCGATGGCCGGTCCAATCATGGCTACCAGCCCCTCACGAATGGGATTGTCATTACGGGAGGCGCCATGCATCATAGAGGCTGTACCTACGCCTGCTTCATTGACGTAGGCAGCACGGCGGGCACCAGTCAGTGCAGTTCCCAAAATTCCACCGATACCGGCTTCCAGGCTGAAGGCAGACTGGAAAATGGAAGCCAACACTCCCGGCAACTTATCAAAATTCAAACAAAGAATAACGAAGACAAGCAGCATATAGCAAGTAACCATCACCGGCACTATTTTAGCCGAGATAACCGAAATGCGCCGGATGCCACCGATAATGACCGCCCCTACCACCAGGCTGATGACAATACCCATCACAAAACGCAGACCGAGTGTATTCTCTATTCCTGCCGGAGTAGTAAATACCGTAGTGACAGACTCGACCAACTGATTGGCTTGCATTACACACAACGTACCTATCAACCCCACCACCGCAAAGAAATAAGCAAACGGTTTCCAGCGTTCGCCCAACCCATGAAGAATGATATACATCGTCCCCCCTTGCGGTTCTCCGGCAGAATCGTGTCCTTTGTACATAATGGCAAGAGCCCCTTCAAAGAATTTGGTGGACATACCCACAACGGCACTTACCCACATCCAGAAAATGGCTCCGGGACCTCCTACTGTAATAGCGATAGCCACCCCCGCAATATTCCCCATACCCACTGTTGACGCTATGGCGCTCATCAAGGCCTGGAAAGAACTGATTTGTCCTTCGCCCGCCACTTCCGATTTATAGCGCAAGGCCTTTATCGAATATCCGATGCGGCAGAGGGACACAGCTCCGGAATAAAAGAACAAGAAAAGTCCTCCCCCTATCAGAAGGATAAATAAGGGATACCCGCAGACAAAGTCACTGACAGTGGTTATTGCTGAGCCTATAGAATCTAAAATACCATTCATAGTAGTAGTTTGATGGAGGAGTTCATGGGAAGGTTTAAAAAAAGTCCCACTTCTCTTTCACGGGAAAGTGGGACATTCATTATAACATTTCGTTCGGCCTTATTTAGCCAGGTCTTCAATCACCTTCATAATCTGCTGGCCGATTTCCTCGGCAGCCTCCGGTGTGGCAGCCTCACTATAGACACGGATAATCGGTTCCGTATTGCTCTTACGCAGATGAACCCATTTGTCGGGGAAGTCAATCTTCACACCGTCTATATCATTGATTTCTTCATTCTTATACAGCTCCTTCACCTTGGCAAGAATAGCATCTACATCTGTTTCAGGAGTCAAGTCTACACGATTCTTTGCCATGAAGTATGCAGGATAGGATGCACGGAGTTCGCTCACCTTCTTACCTTCGTGTGCCAGATGGCTCAAGAACAAGGCAATACCTACCAAGGCATCACGTCCATAGTGGCTGGCCGGATAGATTACCCCACCGTTTCCTTCGCCACCGATAATGGCACCTACTTCCTTCATTTTGGTAGTTACATTCACTTCACCTACGGCGGAAGCGTAATATTCTTGCCCATACTTGCGGGTTACATCGCGCAAGGCACGGGTCGAACTCAAATTGGATACCGTATTGCCCGGAGTATGTTTCAATACGTAGTCGGCAACAGTAACCAGCGTATATTCTTCACCGTACATCTTGCCGTCTTCGCAAATCATTGCCAGGCGGTCTACATCAGGGTCTACAACAAATGCAACGTCTGCCTTCCCCCCTTTCATCAGATTCATGATGTCACTCAAGTTCTTTTCCAGAGGCTCGGGATTATGCTGGAAGTTACCGGTCGGTTCGCAATAGAGCTTCTCTACGTGCTGAACGCCAAGTTGTTCAAGTAGTTGCGGCAGAATAATACCACCTACAGAGTTTACACAATCGATGGCTACACGGAAGTTTGCCTTTCGGATAGCTGCCACATCTACGAGGTCAAGTGCCAATACGCTGTCGATGTGTTTCTGGTTGTAGCTTAAATCCTGACGGTACGAGCCAAGTTGGTCCACTTCGGCATAGTCGAATTCTTCGGCGGCGGCAATGCGGAGTACTTCCTGGCCTTCGGCAGCGTTCAGAAATTCGCCCTTTTCATTCAGCAGTTTCAACGCATTCCACTGCTTGGGATTGTGTGAGGCAGTCAGAATAATACCTCCACTGGCACCTTCCATGGTTACAGCCAGCTCGGTAGTCGGAGTAGAAGCCAAATCAATATCCACTACATCCCAGCCCATACCCATCAAGGTACCGACTACTACGTTCTTGACCATCTCGCCAGAGATGCGGGCATCACGCCCTACCACGATTTTGTTACTTTTTACAGTACACGTCTTACGAATCAGGGTAGCATAAGCTGAAGTGAACTTCACAATGTCGAGCGGATTCAATCCCTCGCCAGCACCACCGCCAATTGTTCCGCGGATTCCAGAAATAGATTTGATTAGAGTCATAGGTTAATGATTTAAAATTTATCGGTTAGTTCCAAATTTGGAGTTTATGTAAATCGTAATAATAAGGATGAACGTCCCGCATAGCATCCGACTGTCCCATCTTGGAAGGAACAATCAGCTTCACATGTGCTCCGTTACGAATATAATTCAACGCAACCAGCCAGCCAGCAGGTACAGACGAACCATGATATATAAGCATATAGCCTTGAGTGAAAAGTCCGGCAATAGACGAAGAAGTAACAGAATATCTAAACTCATCCACAACAGTCGGACTATTCATATTGGTTATATACGATTTCACCCCTCCAACAGCTATCAACCCTTGTTCTTCAAAGCGCACCAAAATCAAATCATTCGGTTTAACTGTATCTGCAGGATTCGTCGAACCTTTATCCACAATCTGCATATACACCCCGCTTGCCAGCTGCACATACTCATTCCTGCTTACATCCGTTGTCGAATCTTGCGCATAGAATTCACTTTGAGAAATAACGACAATGCTACTATCTTTGATAAATGCTTTGATGGCATCTTTTTCTTCCTCAAGCATTTCGGCATAAGTTTTAGAATTATCGCATGCCTGGAAGGCTAAACAAACTGCAAGTAAGGCAAAAAAGAATAAAGTAAGTTTCTTCATTTCTGTTATTTAGTAATTTCGTACAAAAGTATCTGATTTCCTTGAAAGTTGAAAGCTGCGGATAGAAAGTTCGTAACTTTTAACCTTTACAACTGAACTTTTTTTATCCTTTGGCATTCAGCAGCGGTTTGTATTTCTCCAAAGCCTGCTCAAAGACCTTGCGGGCCTCATCCATCGTTCCATAAAATTCACCGCCGGAAGCATTCAAATGACCGCCGCCGCCAAAGAACTCGGCAGCCAGCTGATTGCAGGGGAATGTACCGACCGAACGTAAAGAAATCTTTATCATCGGCTTCTCCGTATCTTCACGCAGGAAGCAAGAGAAAATCACCCCTTTGATACTTAAAGGAATGTTCACAAACCCTTCACTATCTCCACGCACATAGTCGAACTGGCTTTGTTCGGCTTTAGTCAGAGAAATTAAGGCTGCATGATAGTCCGGATAGACCTTCATTTGTGACAAGACATATCCCATTAGGCGCAAACGGCTTTCTGAATAAGTATTGAACACCTTACGGTAAATCTCGTCCTTGTCAATACCTTTCGACAACAGTTCGCTGATGATGAAATAGATTTCCCGGTTATTGGAATTGTAAGTAAACCCGCCGGTATCCGTCATCATACCCGTATAGATGCACTCTGCTCCTTCCCTTGAAATGTCACTGAAATAGCCCATACGGCAAATCAGGCGGAAAACCAGTTCCGAAGTGGAAGATATCTCCGGATGGGAAATGATAATCTTGCAGAAATCCTCCGGATGGAGATGATGGTCTATCAGTATTTTTCTTGCCGGGGATGCAAGAACAGCGTCACCCATGGCATCTATACGATGGATAGCATTAAAGTCCAGACAACAAATGACATCCGCCTCGGCAATCAGCTTGTCAGCGAACTCCTTGTAGCGGTCGTACAGAAGGACGTCCTTGCTCCCGGGCATCCATTTCAAGAAGTCGGGAAAGGCGTTCGGCACAATAACATTCGCCGTCTTTCCCTGCGAGCTGAAGAAGTGCCACAAGCCCAGAGAAGAGCCGATGGCGTCCCCGTCGGGACCCACATGCGAAACGATTACTATCTTGTCTGCACGGTCAAACCATTTGGTGAAATGGTCTATCTTGGATTGTTCTATTACTTTGGTCAACATATTTTTATTTACTATTTGACGATTGACTATTTACTATTTGGCGTTTATAACAAATTGAAGGGGCAAAAGTACGAAAAGTTTGTGATTTATAACAATATGCGGTAAGAACCTTTTTGAGAAAGAAGAAGATAGGGAATACCTAAGCGAACGCAATCATTGGCAATCTTATTCTGATAATAGTCTGAAAGAGAAGCGTCAAGCACCACCATGCCCATGGAAAAGAGCGAAGTAAGTTCCTCTATCCCACCTTGATACCCCTTGGAGACATACAGATAATCAACTGAAAGGGGACGGGAAGAGTTCTTGTTTCTCCAACGGTTGTCGGAAAGAAGACAGATGCGCTTACCGGCGTAAGAGACAATCTGGTTGCGCATGGATAAGCCGGAAGTGGTATAATCTCCGGCAACCAGTCGGGGAGTCTCCAGACGCAGGCGGTTCCAATGCGGAGAAAGGGCACGGCACAAACGCGGCATATCCGGCAAGCTATCGGTACATGCCAACCAAGAATGACGGTTGTCTGCCATACAATGGACAACGGGACAGCCTCTCACGCTATAAAAAGCAATCCCCTGCCGGGGAACATTGGACATGATGGAAAGGGAATGCCAGGAAACCACTGCCAACAATGCCAGCAACGCAAAGCAGACTCTACGTACCGTAAGGCGTAGAAAGCCATAATATGCCATCCCCAAGAACAGATAGACGAGCAAAACACCCCATATATCCAGCCAAATATCATCGACAACAGCGCCGGGAAGATGCTCTATCCAGCGGAGCACTTCATTCTGGACATGTACCAATGCCTCTACTACCCTTGCAAACAGATGTTGTACAAAAGGTAGCGGCGTAAGCATCAACAGAAAGACAGCCGAATACAGAACGAGCGACACCATGGGAATTACCCAAAGATTAGTCAACAGAAAATGAGTGGAAAAACGGGAGAAATAGAAAATGGCCAAAGGGGCCGTACCCAGCTGAGCCGCCATGGACACTGTCATAAGTCCCCACAAATATCGCAGGAAACGATTGTCGACCTTCCAAAGGGCATACAACTTAGGCTGTACAAGTACAATAGCTGCAACCGCCGAGAATGACAACTGAAAACCGACATCAAACAACCAGACCGGCTTGCACAGCAGCATCAGGAAAGCAGTTGCCGCCAGCGTATTCAGAGTCAGCGGCTTTTCCGGCTGCAAACCGGCAAACGCCAACAAAGAGAACATGACGACCGACCGCACCACCGAGGAGGACAATCCCGTGAAAAAAGCAAAACTCACCAGAAAAAGGACAAGAAGCAAGAGCAACAAAGGTTTCAACCGCCGCCATCGCCTCCACAAAGGACGAAGCACAAACAAGAGCAAAGCATACAGAAAACCTATGTGCAACCCCGAAAGTGCCAGTACATGGCTGGCTCCCGAAACGGAGTAGGTCTCCACAATATCATCACTCAGTTCCTCTTTATCCCCCACCGTCAACGCAGAAAGTACGGCCAATTCATCAGCTTCAAAACCCAAACTCCGGTATAAGCCAACTACTTTCGCCCTATAATCCAGTGCCACCTGGCTGACAGTGCGGGAGGCATCATGCCCCGTCTTCCGCCAATGTCCGTCAGCCACGTAGGCCGTGCTGCTATAGCCTTTCCGCCTCAAGTAGCGGGCATAGTCAAACTCGTCGGGATTACCATTGTTTGCCGGAGGAACAAGCCGGGCAGATACCAGCAACTCATCACCACGGCGCAAAGTGGCCGTAGCAGAATCTTTCGGAAAATAAGCCAGAAAAAGATGATTCCGGGGGCAACCCGTAACTGCATCCTGCTCTACCTCTCCCAGCAGGACAACCCTGCACAATATGCTGCGCTCCCTCTCTTCGGGATGCTCGCAGATACAAACCCTATAAACAGCAGGTTTGCCCGAAAAGGGAAATACCGTCTTTCCCTGCTGCCAACTCATCAAGCAGAACCCCGTACCACCCAAGAAAAGGTATACCGCCGCTCCATACACCCATCCGGTATGCTTGTATCTGCCTATGATAAAAAGAAAAAGCAGAAAACCTGCCACATACTCCCATGCAGAAAGCACGTGTGGAAACGCATCTCCACACAAAAGTCCAACTACCAACGGCATCAACAGTCGAAGGAAAGGATGCCGTTGCCAGCTGTCGATTATCAATCCAGAAGACGGATTACAGATTCCTTAATGCACGGATGGCCTCCTTCGGATCGGGAGCCGAGAAAACGGCATTGCCTGCTACCAGTACATCTGCTCCAGCTTCTACCAGGCGCGAACCGGTTTCCAAGTTTACGCCACCGTCCACTTCTATCAAGGCCTGCGAACCGGTAACCGTAATCAATTCACGCAACTCGCGCACTTTATCAAGAGAATGCTCTATGAACTTTTGTCCGCCGAAGCCAGGATTTACGCTCATTATCAGCACCATGTATACATCATTAATAATATCCTTCAACAAGGATACGGGAGTTGCCGGATTAATTGTTACCGCCGGCTGCATCCCTGCTTCGCGGATTTGCTGCACCACACGGTGCAGATGCGGACAAGCCTCGTAATGCACATTCATGACATGTGCCCCCAGAGCCTTCACCTCCGGAATAAACTTCTCCGGCTGTACAATCATCAGATGCACATCCAAAGGCTTCTGCGACAGTTTTGCCACATACTTCAGTACCGGGAATCCGAAAGAAATATTAGGGACAAACACACCGTCCATGATGTCGATATGTACCCACTCCGCCTCACTTTCGTTAATCATTTCAATGTCTCGTGCCAGATAACCAAAATCGGCAGAGAGAATAGAAGGGGATATGATTGGTTTCATAATGTTATATTCTAAAGTTTACGAACTTTGTTATGTACAAATATAGAGAAAAGATTTAATTCAGCCTAACATTGGAAGTCAAAACTCTCACTGCAAACTTACTGCATACCTTTTGCAGCGTCACTGCAAACGTGTTGCAGTGCTACTGCAAAGCAGTTGCAGTCACACTGCATATTAGTTGCAGCAACACTGCAAAGCGGTTTGCAGTGACGCTGCAAAACGAGTGCAGTAGTTTTGCAGTAGGAAGTTATTGAATAGCAATCAGTTATTTCATCACGTATTCTTCTGTCAACCGGAAGCCGCGTAGCAGTTCATCCGTTTTCAGTCTCTTCTTGCCCGGAAGCTGGAGGGAGCAGATGCCGACAAAGCCATCTTCGGCAGCAACGCGGATATAGGTCTTCCCGTCTGTCTGCAAGGTTCCGGGAGCCAGCTGATGGGATTCCCCTATTTTCTCCGTCTCGAAGATTTTTACCACAACAGATTCTCCACCGGGTTGGACCAACTCCGTCCAAGCGGCAGGATAGGGAGAAAGGCCGCGTACAAAATCGTAAATACGCTTCACCGGGCGGTTCCAGTCAATACGACAAGTATCTTTGAAGATTTTCGGTGCCGGACGCAGTTCACCCACGACGGCCATTTCTTCTTGAGGAATACTTTTCACTGTACCGGCAAGAATGGCATCTACGGTTTCTACCACCAGGCGACCACCCAACAGCATCAGTTTGTCGTGGACGATACCCACGTTGTCCGTATCGGCAATGGGTACCCGTACCTGCTGGATAACCTCACCGGTGTCAATCTCATGTTTCAGGAAGAAAGTGGTGATGCCCGTTTCCGTATCACCATTAATCACTGCCCAGTTGATGGGGGCTGCGCCGCGATACTGCGGAAGCAGGGAAGCATGCAGGTTGAAGGTGCCCAATCGCGGCATGTTCCATACCACCTCCGGCAACATGCGGAAGGCAACGACTATCTGCAAATCGGCCTTCCATGCACGCAACGCCTCCACAAAAGCCTCATCCTTCAGTTTCTCCGGCTGAAGAAGCGGAAGATTATGTTCCAGTGCATACTGTTTCACCGGAGAGAATTGGAGCTTATGTCCCCGTCCGGCAGGCTTGTCGGGCATCGTAATGACACCCACCACATTGTAACCTCCTTCTACCAGACAACGAAGAGCCTCCACCGCAAAGTCGGGAGTACCCATATATACAATCCTCAAATTCTTCTTTTCCACCATTTCATTTACAATTTACCATTTACAATGTACCATTTGCGAGGCAACTCATTTGCCCATTTACAATTTACCATTTACAATGTACGAAGCATCTTCTTTGCGATTTACAATGCCCCATCACCCCGAACGGCAAATAGTAACTTGTAAATAGTAAAATAGTAAATACCAAAAAGTCCTCAGTCTTCTGAAAAATGTACCAATACTTCACGGTACGAGTTGAATATCTTCGACTTGGACACGAAGCCCAAGTATTTGTTTTCCGCATCCACCACCGGCAGATTCCACGCCTTCGTATCATCAAAGGTGCGCATCACCTGCTCCATACTGTCCGTATCATACAGACGTGCCGGAGCCGAAGTCATCAGTTTTCCCACCGTGAAGCGATGATATAACTCCTGGCGGAACATAATGTTCCGGATATCGTCCAACAAGACAATGCCAATCAGCACCCCTTCCTTATCCGTCACGGGAAAGACATTGCGATGCGAGGCAGAAATGGCCTTTACCAGTTCGCCCAAATCCATTTCGGGATGCACGGTCACAAAATCCTTTTCCACCACATTCTCCATCTTCATCAGGGTAAGGATGGCCTTGTCCTTATGGTGCGTCAACAGTTCTCCTTTCTTGGCCAAACGCATGGAATAGATACTATGAGGCTCGAACATGATGATGGTAAGATAGGAACTGACGGAAACAATCATCAGTGGCAGAAACAGGTCGTATCCTCCCGTAAGCTCGGCTATGAGGAACACGCCGGTCAGCGGAGCGTGCATGACCCCACTCATGACCCCCGCCATTCCCATCAAGGCAAAGTTCTTCTCGGGCAGATAAGCCGTCATCTCTATTTCATTGCTGAAATGTGAAAAGACAAAACCGGCAATACAACCCAGATACAACGAAGGTGCGAAGATACCGCCGCAACCGCCCCCGCCATTCGTGGCACTCGAGGCAAAGACCTTGAACAGAATAATCAGTATGAGGTATATCAGCAACAGATTGCCGTGCCCGTAGAAGAAGGAATTATTCATCACCGTGTCCCATTCGGCATTGCTCATCCCATTCAGCAACAATTCTATCGTATCGTAACCTTCGCCATACAACGGTGGAAAAAGGAATATCAGGATACTCAGCATGGCACCGCCCATTATCAGTTTCTTATAGGGAGTTCTCAACCTTCCGAACACGCCTTCCACAGAGTTCATGGCCCGGGTAAAATAAAGGGAAACCAATCCGCAGAAGATACCCAGCATAATGACATACGGAATACGCTCCAGTTCGAAAGCTTGGTCCAGATGGAATTTGAACATGGCATCCGTACCCGTCACGATATAGGAAACAGTTGCAGCCGTCACCGCAGATATCAGCAACGGCAACAAGGAGGACATTGTCAAATCTATCATCAGTACCTCCAGCGTAAATACCAGACCGGCAATCGGCGCCTTGAAAATGCCTGCAACCGCACCGGCAGCACCACATCCCACCAATAGCATCAGCGTACGATGCTCCATCTTGAAGATGGTTCCCAGATTGGAACCGATAGCCGAACCCGTCAGCACAATAGGCGCCTCTGCCCCGACCGAACCACCGAAACCGATGGTAATGGAACTGGCTATGATGGACGACCAAGTGTTATGCCGTTTGATGCGTCCCTGCCGCCGCGAGATGGCGTATAGGATTTTGGTAACACCATGACTGATGTCGTCCTTCACCACGTAGCGGACAAACAATCCGGTCAGGAAGATACCCACTACCGGATAGACCAGATAAAGGTAGTTGGCTTCCGTCGCATTGAAATTATCCGTCAGGAAGTTCTGTATCCAGTGTATGATGACTTTCAGTATCAGTGCGGCGAATGCCGTAAAGATACCTACAAGAAAACTGAGAATCAGTATGAACCGCTTTTCCTTGATATTCTTTTCGCGCCATATGATGAAGCGCTGCAACAAACTCCTCTTGTCCTCTGCCATTTTTCCTTTTATTCGCGAATAATCTTAATGACTCCGCCCTTGCCCAACTTGATGATACTGGACGGTTTCGGGCGTCCCGTTTCCTCCTGGCGGTATCCTACTATATAATCCACCGCAGACTTGATGTCTTCACTTATTTCACTGAAGTTACCGGGAGACGGTTGCCCGCTGACATTGGCAGAAGTAGAGACTATCGCCTTGCGGAACTGCTGACAAAGCCGTTTTGAAAATGCCTCACTGGTGACACGGATACCTACACTACCATCTTCGGCAAGCAAGTTAGGGGCCAGATTACGCGCTCCGGAATAAATTATGGTAAGGGGCTTGTCAGCCAGTTCTATCAAATCCCAGGCAACCTCCGGAACATCCTGCACATAGAAATCCACCTTTACCGGAGAATCTACCAATACCAGCATCGCCTTACTGTCAGAGCGTTGCTTGATTTCATATACACGGCGCACCGCTTCTTCATTGGTAGCGTCACAACCTATACCCCAAATCGTATCTGTCGGATACAGAATTACCCCGCCCTCGCTCATTACCTGGCAGGCTTTTTTGATGTCTTCTATCATTTCTTGATATATAAGTTCACGGATTAACACGCAAAAATAGTATTTTTGCAGCGATTATAAACAAAGTTTAAGAGAAAACAATGGAAGAAATTCAATTTAACCACACCCTGCCCATACAACTACGCTTCAATGACGTCGACAAATTCGGCCATGTAAACAACACTGTTTACTTCTCTTTTTATGATTTAGGAAAAACGGAATATTTCGCTTCCGTATGCCCGGATGTAGATTGGGAAAAGGATGGTATCGTTGTCGTCCATATTGAAGCAAACTTCCTCGCACAGATTTATGGTTCGGACCATATCGCCGTGCAAACTGCCGTCACTGAGATAGGAACCAAAAGCTTCCACCTCGCCCAACGGGTCATTGATACGGAAACCCAAGAAGTAAAATGCGTATGTACCTCCGTCATGGTAGCCTTCGACCTCGCCAAACACGAGTCCAAGCCACTGGAAGAAAAATGGATTGAAGCAATCTGCAAATATGAGGGAAAAGATTTGAAGAAAAAGAAATAAAATCCTATATTTGTCAATTAAGCTAACATTTGTATAAGTAACAATCAGTTACATTTAGTCAACTGCTATGATTCGATTGATATTATTGACCGATTTTACAGAGTCCTTTTCGTACAATCTGCTAAAGGGGGTATTGGCCTATTCCAAAAGCCATGAGCCATGGGTAGTATGCCGTATGCCACCCTCCTACAAAAACAGTCATGGTATAGAAGGAGTCTTGAAATGGGCAAAGACATGGCATGCAGATGCAATCATCGGCAGATTTGACAATGATGACAACGTGGAGCTATTCCGTGAAAACGGAATTATCGCATTGGCCCAGGATTATAAATCAAGGTTCAGCAATATTCCAAACATCACCGGCGATTACCGCAAGACCGGCAGAATGGCAGCAGAGTTTTTTCTGAGTAAAGGCTTTCAGAACTTCGCATTCTATGGTTATCGCGATACGGTATGGTCACAAGAACGTTGCGAGGGTTTCTATGAATGTATAGCAGCCCAAGGGTTTGGAAACAATTTCTATTCTTATCAGGACCAATCCCTTGATGACTTATGGTTTTATGAAGCACCGCCCCTGCTCAACTGGTTAAAGTCATTGCCACAACCTACGGCACTCATGGCTTGCGATGACAATCAAGGTAACCGCATTACGGAAATCTGTAAAGTCAACAACATCAGAGTGCCCGACAAGATAGCAATATTAGGAGTCGACAATGATGAGATTATATGCAATCTTTCAGACCCTCCCCTATCCAGTATCAGCCAAAACATTGTAAGAGGCGGATTTGAGGCAGCTGCCCTCATAGAACATCTATTGAATGATGAGGAGGCCACTTATCAGGACGTAGTGCTCCAACCAGTTAATATAATCAACCGGCTTTCGACCGACTTCTATTCTACCACCGATGCCCATATCCAAACCGCTCTGAAATATATCCATCAGAATATAGCAGCTGATATCACTGTATCGGATATAGTGAAACAAGTACCATTATCACGCCGTTTATTGGAGATTCGCTTCAAGCAAGTCACCCAGCAATCCATCCACAAATACATCTTCAACCTTAGGATGGAACGCTTTGCCCAATTGCTGTTGGCCAGTGATGCTCCGATTGCAGATGTGGCGGAACAAGTCGGAATAAACAATCTGAAGAACTTGTCCCGCCAATTCAAAGCTTTGAAGAAAGTCTCTCCCAATGAATATCGGAAAGAGTACCAGACAAAGAGTTACCAGCGCTGATTTAATCCGGTACAAACAACATGGTATCAGGTAACACGGTTTCCAGAACATTCCGTCCCGAATACCCGACTTCCAATTCCTGGCCCATGTAATCTTCGAAATACAGCAGATGCAACTCGTGGTACCCTGCTTCGAGAGCGACTTTCCCTTCGGCACGGCGTCCGCTGTGTCCACCGTCGTTATCAACAATCAATTTACCGTCTATGTATAGTTTAGAACCATCATCGGAAAAAGTATAGAAACGGTATACTCCCCTTTCTGGAATTTTCACCAACGTACGGAAATCATAAGCAAAATGATCAGGGACGGCTACTTCTTCAATCGAGAAGTTCTTCATCACCCCTTCCTTCACTTTATTGCAGGCGGCAATATCGGCAACACGTTTACATTTGCCTTCATAATAGGTATATGCCACGCCCTGCTTCTTGGGAGAAGTTCCCGTAGCCGGCAAATAAGCCATACTCTGCTCCTCATCCGAATTCAGACCTAAAGGGTAATAGTAGGCAGCCTCCCTTCCCGAAGGAGTGGAAATCCATGTGTCAAATTTGAATTGGTCTTCGTACAGTTCAATGATACGGGCTCCTCTCGTCAACTCTCCATACGCATCCGCACCGGTCACCCGTCCGTATCCCAATGCAATACCTTTATCTATTCCTATAAAATCGTTATCATGGTCATGTCCTACAAATACTCCCATTACATCCCTCATGTCAAGGAAGGAAGCAAACATACCAGAATTGATATTAGCAGAGGCAACTCCACCTTCTTTGTCATTGCCATAAGTTTTCCCGTCACCTCTGATTTCGTTGTATTCAATCAGCGGAATATGGAAAAAGGCCAAAGCAGGAACGGGATTACCACCGTTCTTCTCTGCAAAGTGTTTACTTTGCTTTCTGTACCATTCTATTTGGTCGAAATGAATCCAGTCGTAAGCACCATAGATTTTATTAGGCTGATAGTCGTTGGAATCCATGCAATAGAGCAATGCCTCTACCTGGTCCTTCTTCTCCGGACTATAAATAGAAATCACACAATTACCACATCCCATAATATCTTCAGGGCCTTTTGCCCCCACATAGTAGGGAGACTTCAAGAGGAAATCATAGATTTCATTGCGCGTCAAGTATTCTGCATCATGGTTTCCCATCATCACCACAAAAGGCATCTTGGCTTCATTGAAAATATCCACTACACTTTTCCATCCATCCATAGCAGGGTCATCGGTCACCACATCCCCACTCAGTATAGCAATGTCCGGATGTTCGGCTGCCAGGACAGCACGGATAGTAGCTGCCGTTTCGGCACACTTTGCAGAACCCGGCATCCAGTGCAAATCTGTAAACTGTGCTACTACAAACCTGCCATCCTTAAAAAAGAATTGCTTCTGCGCAAAAGCCGTTACCGGCATACAGCCCAACAGTACAACTAAAAGAACAACTATTTTCTTCATAATTTCTTGAGATTAATATATTTCTATTTCATCTATTGCCAACTCACTCTGCAACCCTTCATGAAAATATCCTTTCGGGCACAAGCCACCACTCAATAATTCCAAGCGGACAAATGCAGCTTCCGTTTCGGCAAATGAAAGAGATGCCGGAAAACGGGTGCCTTCCGTCAAGGTAAAATCATAAGTCAGCTGTTTAGTGCCCACCGGAATAAAAGTCTGACCATCCATTGAAACAGAAACACTCATCGCCCTTGCCGGCCATATCTCATTTACCGGCCGCCATAAAGAAGAAAAGGCCACTTCCTTGACTTTTTGAGGTTTCTTCAGTTCCACTACAATCTGTACAGTATCCTGGTAGAAGCTAATCCAGCGACGCATGTCGCGGGCATAGCCACGTCGTCCATCAGTCAGCCCGAAGCCTTTATTCAAGTGTTCCCATCCTGCTTCAGGATTACAAGTATAGTCACATCCGGTTGCCTTGTTTACAGCAAAACTCTTGCGGGTCACTTTCCCTAGCGGCTTACCGCTTCTGTAAACTGCCGAATAAATAGTTGCATCCTCGTCCAACGGTATCGGAGTCTCATAAAGGGAAGATGAAGTGTTGACCGTTGAATCATTTACCGCATAGTAAATATCGGCATCCGGACAGAAGGTGTTCAAAGTCACCTCATAAGTCTGCTGCGACTTGTTCCACGCACCAGCCTGATTGACTTCATAGAAGTTGCGGCAAGCATTCACTCCGCAATAATCCAATCGTTCAAACTCCTTATCCAGCCTACGGGCAAACGACTCGAAGTCCTTATGTTCCGGCTGTGTCCATTGCACCTCTGACATAGCCAGCAAACGAGGGAAAGCCATATATTCAAAATATTCGGGAGTCTGTATGTACTCTCCCCAGATATTGGCTTGTACACCTATTATATAAGCTTGTTCTTCCGGAGTCAGTTCAGCAGGAAGCGGGTTATAATTGTACACCGTATCCAACGGAAGAAAACCGCCGATAGCCAACGGGGCAAATTCCGGACTTTCCTGGTAGTAATCCAAATAACACTTTTTGCCGGGTGTCATAATGACTTTATGCCGTTGGCGAGCCGCTTCGATACCTCCTTTCTCGCCACGCCATGACATGACGGTAGCATTAGGGGCAAGCCCTCCTTCCAGAATCTCATCCCACCCGATGATGTCACGCCCTTTACTGTTCACAAATTGCTCAATCCGATGGATAAACCAACTTTGCAGAGCTTCTTCGTTGGGCAGACCTTCCCACTTCATCAAATGCTGGCAATGGGCACACTTCTTCCATGCTTTCTTGGGACACTCATCTCCACCAATGTGGATATAATGGCTGGGGAAGAGTTCCATAACTTCGGTCAGCACATTTTGTAAGAATTCAAATGTATGCTCTTTGGGACAATAGACCTCATCAAAAACATCAAAATAATCACGCACCACATAAGTCTTTCCCAGTCCGCAAGAAAGTTCCGGATAGGAAGCCAGTGCTGCGGATGCATGTCCCGGCATTTCAATTTCGGGAATGACCGTAATGAAACGGTCGGATGCATACTTCACAATTTCCTTTATTTCTTCCTGCGTATAATAGCCTCTCTTTTCTTTTCCATCGTAACGCCGTGGAAAATAATAATCAGAGTGTCCTATCTGAGTCTGTTTACGATAAGAACCTATTTCAGTCAGTTTCGGGTATTTCTTTATTTCTATTCTCCATCCTTGGTCATCTGTCAGATGAAAATGGAATTTATTCAATTTATAGAATGCCATCAAATCAAGAAACTTCAGCACTTCCTCTTTGGGCAGAAAATTACGTCCTACATCCATCATAGCCCCACGATGAGGGAAACGGGGAGCATCCGTAATGCTGACAGCAGGAATCCTAATCTTTCCTTCATATTTCCGGTCACCATCATAAATGGCTGCCGGCATGAGCTGCAGCAAAGACTGGACACCATAAAAAAATCCGGCGGCAGTTTCATTGGAAGATATATTTATCCTATCGGAAGAAACCTCCAATGTATAGGCCTCATTGGGCAAGGAATTATCTATAGATAAGCAAATATCGGCCTTTCCCGTTTCCGAAATACCCTTCAGCGTTACAGAAGTGTTTTTCAACGCATCCTCCAAATAATGAAAAACTTTCATCGCGGCTTCCCCGGAAGGGACAGCCACTGTTTTTTCCCCTTGCAAGACATACACTCCCTGCATTGGAGCAAGTTCATTCGGCATGGGTATAATACCATAGTTTGCCGCTACATCATCAGCCACTCTCCCACAAGAGAGAAAAATGAATGACATAGCCAGTAACCAATATCTTATCTTCATAGTATTTGGGATAATAAGTTGGGATATTCCTTGATTGTATTCAGTATCAGTTCACCGAACAAAGTATTTGTCCAGGCAAACCAGGAACGAGTAAAGTCCGCGGCATCCTCCGAATGGAAAGACTCATGCATAAAGCCCGTCCCTCCATCCGTATCACGAAGTTGCTTCAGACAAGCACGTATTTCTTCGGAATCATCCGTTGTAAAAGCCTTCATAATGATGCTCATCGGCCAGATATAATTCAATCCCACATGAGGGCCTCCTACCCCTTCACCGGCTTTTCCTTTAAAGAAATAAGGATTATTGCCGCTCCATATCATTTTACGGGTATTCTGATAAATCGCATCTTTAAAAGAACAATAACCCAGATAAGGCGCAGCCAGCAAACTGGGTACATTGGCATCGTCCATACAAAGCGCGTTACCAAAACCGTCGACCTCAAAGGCATAAATACGTCCACAAACCGGATGATTGAAAGTACCATACCTACGGATAGCTGCATCCACTTCATCTGCCAATGTTATACATTCTCCGGAGAAGTCCTTGTTTCCATAAACTTTATCCTCTATCTCAGCCAATTGGCGCAATGACACAACCGCAAACATATTAGAAGGAATCAGAAAACCGTATTGTGTAGCATCATCTGACGGACGGAAAGAAGAAACGATTAAGCCGACCGGCTTTACCGGTGCTCCCCATCCGTTGTTAATCTGCGAATCTGTAGGGCGGTCGCAATCGCGCGTAAAGCTATAAGGTCCTAAGCCTTGTTTCCTCTGTTGCTCTTTAAAGGTCTTGACCACCAGCAGCATAGCTTTATGCCAATTTTCATCGAACACAGACGTGTCTTCCGTGTATTGCCAATAATGATAAGCCAGACGAATGGGATAGCACAAAGAATCTATCTCCCATTTGCGTTCATGCAGTTCCTTAACCATATGTTGTGTATGGTCGGTTTCCCAATAGCTGCCCAACGGCCCGTCGTTGAAGGCATTGGCATACGGGTCTATCAAGATACATTCAGTCTGTCTGTTGACAAGTCCTGCCACCATCAACTGCAAGTCCTTATCTTTCTTCATCAACGGCAGATAGGGCCATACTTGCGCTGAAGAGTCGCGCAGCCACATGGCATCTATATCACCTGTAATGACGAAAGTATCTGGTCTGCCATTCTTCACTCTATATCTGACAGTAGTGTCAAGCGTATTGGGAAAACAGTTCTCGAACATCCAACGCAACTTCTCGTCCTTTATTTTAGGCTTTGCTTCTTCAATAGCAGCATCTACTGCCTTCGAAATGAAGCTCCTTTTGCTTGCAGAAGGACGCAACGAAACATATCTCTGGCTGAAAGTCCCGGATGAAGATAATACGGAAGCGGGCTGAAAGGTCATTGCAGCCAAGGCAAGCCCGCCAGTCTTCAGAAATTGGCGTCTTGACATATTGTTTTTCATGATTGATTTCTTCTTTAATAGGTATGCTTACCGGATGTCACATTTATCTTTTTCTCTTTTCCACCATAGAGTACACACAGTTCAAAATCAATATTAGAATCTACTGTGATACGGGGTTCATCACTTGCAGAACGGCGTGCTTCAGCTTTTAAGGAGATAAGCCCTTCGGGACCAAAAGGATAGCGTTCTATGCCGTTAATCTCCGTCAAATTCATATCCCAGATAATCTGCTTTTTGGCATAATCTCCCCGAATACCGATAATAAATTCTATCAATTCAGCAATAGGAGGAAGTCCTGCCCAACCCACAAAATTATCCCTTGCCATAAATCCCGGCTCAGCACTTTCCGGAGCATAATATTCCCAAAAAGTTCCAGTCTTCTTATAGACCTCAAACACCTGGGCATAATGATTCAAACAAATCTCCCGTGCCAGTTTACCATAACCTTTCTGCACAAGGCCCTGCATCACCATGTAATTAGTTCCCGGCCATACGCCACCCTGCCAATAACGGCCATTCTCCTTGTACTTGGGATTATCGGCAGACAAAGAAGGAATACGGTGTTTCCGGTTGAATGTGGCAGGATTATCCAATTCCTTCACCATGCGGTCCAACTGTACAGAATCCAATACATCAGTAAACAGAGCCCAATAGGCACCTATTCCCTTGGTTGTACAGAGCGTACCGTCAGCATACTGGTCATAAAGGAAACTGGTCTTTTCATCCCAAAGATTGTCATGGATATATTTTCCCAGCATTTTGGCTTCGTCTTCAAACTCTTCTATCTCTTGCCAACGTTCCAGATAAAAGCCCATCTCAAGTAGTAAATTGGCAGTAAATAATTGCTGTAGGTTTGTATCTAACCAAATCATATGCCCGTGACTGTAGATAGGGCTGTATTCCGACGGAACACGGGGCATATTATCCATGCCGGTCCCCCATCCGCTTGACCAGTAGGTTCCATTTCTCCAAGTATGGTTCAATTTCAACCACTTATAATAAGCACAAAGTACCGGAAATATCTTGTGCAGGCGTTCCGTATCACCAAACTGATGGAAATAGACCATCTCACACCAAGGCATCAAATTCGGTCCGGTACTCACCGGATCATAGCGTTCAAAGCAATCGGCACCATCCGCCTTTATTTCACGGCAAATGAAACCGTCGGGATGCTGCTTGGCGTAAAAGTTGTTCAGCGTATTCTGGAAAGGAAAGAAACGGGTACCATAGCGGGCAAACATCAGAATGAAAGAGGAATCCCACATAAAGATATTACCATTATAAGCTGTATCCAAATAGCTTGAGACAAAACCCGAGCCTGCTTGAGGAGCACGAATATTGCCGATAGCTATTTCCCATGCCTTCCAATACATTTCAAGTTCCTTGTCATGTCCACCCCAAATGGGATTGGGAAGAATCTGCCGAGCTTCTTCGAAGCTTTTCGGCACAATCGTCTCAGGTTTTGCCACACGATACTCATTTTCAGTGACCAGCGGTTCCTTTACATATGTATTTTTATAAGGCAAATGATACTTTTCATCATTGCCACAGCTCTGAGCTTTCAGCAAAGGGAGAGTGGAAAAAGAAAGCAAGCTTACCAATAAAATGTGTTTCAACATAGGAAATAGTTATTTTTTAAATTACAAATTGAGCAGTTTTTTTATCTTGTCAAAGATAGCAGTATTTTCAAAAATCCCTGTAAACTCCTCTGCACCGGGACCAAAAGCATACACTGGTACCATTACACCGCTATGACCACCGGTAGAGAACTTACATACGATTCTGCCTTCTGCCAAATCTCCATCAACCAACGTAAGTCCACCAGTCTCATGGTCTGCAGTAACTACTACCAATGTTTCTCCATCCTTGGCAGCCCATTCATAAATGGCACCGATAGTACGGTCAAAGTCATGTGTTTCCTGCATCAGCAAATCAATGTCATTGAAGTGTCCGTAGTCATCCAGCTGCGAACCTTCTATCATCATAAAGAAACCGTTTTTATTTTGGTCCAGCAATTCGATACCTTTCAATGAAGCACGTGCCAAAAGGTCGCCACGTTCAGCAGGAAGAGGAGTATCGACGGGATAAGGTACGGCAAATACCTTACCACTCTTTATGCCAGCCAATTCATCCCAACTGCGAGGAGTCTGAAATCCTTTATCGCGTAGTTCCTTAAACAAGTCACGTCCATCTTCACGGTTTTCGAAAAGCTTGGCACCTCCACCGAATACATAATCGGCACTGCAATTAACGTAATCTGCTACGATTTCAGCTTCCGCATCCCTATCCTTGTTATGGCAACAAAAATCAGCAGGAGTGGCATCCCACAGACGGCAAGTCACCGCTATACCGGTCGATTTACCTTTAGCAGCAGCCAGGTCTACCAATGATTTCAAAGGACGTCCTTCGGTATCTACACCCACAGAATGATAGTTTGTCTTCCGCCCCGTAGCTATGGCTGTTCCACCCGCTCCCGAGTCTGTAATCAGCTTGTTGGCACAATAGGTTTTAGACAAACCCACTACCTGGCAGTTATCCAAAAACAACTTGCCTCGATTGGCTGTCCAGGCAGAATATACGTGCATAAGACTCATGCCATCACCAATCATCAAGATGACATTCTTTATCTTCTTGCCCTGGGGAGGGGTAATCTTTGTCACCTCATAAGGTTGGTCCAAAACATAGGTCTGTTCTTTATCACGGCGGCTTTGTGCCGATAACTCTACCGGCAGTAGCAAGACTGCCAAGAGCATAACGATACATATTCTTAATATCTTAGTCATAATTATTGTTTTATTATTCAACCGTTACTAAAATAGGGGCATGGTCGGAGAGGAAAGCATTATTCTCTGTTTCAGCCAATACACCATACCTCAAAACTTTCAGTCCATTACGTACAAAAACGTAATCAATCAGCGGACGTTTATCGTAAGGAATCTTTCCGAAATCATGGAAACTCCATGCCGGACCATAAACAATTGCCGATGCCTGGCGTGCATCTGTCAAGTGTTCCGGATTGGAAGGGTCAGTCACGTGTTTGATGACATCCGATTCCGGACTAGCATTAAAGTCGCCCGTTACTACTACGGGTAAGTTACCACTCAACTCATTTACTTTATCCAGCATAAGGCTTATACCTTCACGACGTGCAGCAACACCTACATGATCCAAGTGGGTATTCAATGCGAAGAACTCCTTGCCACTTACTTTATCTTGCAGTTTTGCCCATGAAGCGATACGCTCACAAGCTCCATCCCAGCCCTTGGAACCGGCAACTTCAGGAGTCTCGCTCAACCAGAAATAGCCAGAATCCAGCAAGTTGAAACGTTCTTTCTTATACCAGAGTGCACTATATTCACCCTTTTCCTTTCCATCTTCACGACCTACACCGATGACTCCGTATTCCGGCAATCGTTGTTTAAGGTCTTCCAACTGATTATGAAGTACTTCTTGTGTACCCAATATATCCACATCATAAAAACGGATGGCATTTGCCGCGCGGTCTTTACGGTATTGCCAGTTGTCCAAGCTATCTTCCGGATTGTCATAGCGAATATTGAAACTCATGACATTAACGGGCTCTGGTGCAGGTGCCTGCTGCTTCACCTGTCCGCATGATGCAGCGAACAAAGGTAAAAATAACAAAAATAACTTTCTCATAGCATATATATTAAACTATTATTTCACAAATAAAGCCGATGCAGGGATGGGTGCCAACTTCTCGGCAGAAGGCAGTTTCCAAGCCCAGCTCAAATACTCACCTTCATAATCTTCAAAGTAATAGAGCTTGTAAGGATGAAAACCTTTCTTCAGCGCGACCATTCCGGTAGCAGGAATTGCAGCATGGGAAGCATCATTATTGACTACCTGCTCATCGTGAATGTACAAGACACTGCCATCGTCCGAACGGGTCTGGAAAGTATAGACCCCATCTTCGGGAACATTTATCAATCCAGAAAAGATATAACCGAAATGATCCTCCTGCTTAGCACCCTTAATAGAAGGTTCGGGCATGACACCAGACTCCAGCAACGGTGACTTTTCTACATCAGCCACTTTCTGGTAAGTGCCTTCAAAGTACTTATAAGATGTACCATTCTGAGTAGGATTTACAGAAAGAGCAGCCTTCAATTCAGCTTTCGTTGCCGATATGGATAATGTTCTGCTTGAGCGGAGACCTTCCTTGAATCCTTTGGCTTTTATTAAAGTGGTCTTGTCCAGTTCAAAAGGCTGCTCGTACAATACCGATTGCTCTGTGGGCTCGCTGCCATCCAATGTATATCTGATTTCGGCATCCTTGGTTGTTGTGGCCAATGCAACCGTTACCTTATCCATAAACAAGTTCAAATCCTTATCCACATAGGGAATGGAAACGACTTCATCTTTAGTATAGGAATAAGGGGATGCTTCAGAGGAAACACCTCTCTCCATATTCGGCTTGTCGGACAAAGTAAAACGAAGTTCTCCACCTTCCATCAACTGTGCATAAGTAATAAAATTTACATCTATCGGTTGTCCGTTCAATTCTACTTTTGTGATATAGACATTCTTCTTCGGATTGTTGGCAAGGATGGTCAAAGTCTTTCTATTTGCCAGGTTGACAACCGCTTTCTCAAATAGAGGAGTAGTCAGTGCAAATTCATTGCTTCCCGGACAAACTGAATAAATACCCAAGCAGGATAATATATACCAACCGGACATCTGTCCACAATCTTCATTACCAATGATTCCTTCAGGCGTAGGAGCGTACATTTCATGGAGCAGACGGCGTGTCATTTCCTGCGTCTTCCAAGGCTGTCCGACGTAATCGTACAGATAGGCGATATGATGGCTCGGCTCATTGCCATGAACATATTGACCTATCAGTCCGGTAATATCCACTAAATCGCCATGTACATCCGACTCTACTGTAAAGATAGAATCGAGTGCGGTAATAAACTCTTTCTTACCACCAAACAGTTGTGCCATACCGCTTACATCGTGAGGTACAAAGAAGCGATACTGCCAGGCTGTGGCTTCCGTATAGGCACGACCTACCTCAATAGGATTGAAGGGAGTTTCCCAGTTCCCATCCATCCGCTTGGGGCGGAAGAATTTTGTATTACCATCAAAAACATTGATATAGTTCTGGGAACGTTGAATATACTTTTGATAAATATCATCCTTACCCATTTCCTGAGCCATACGTGCAATACACCAGTCATCATAGGCAAACTCCAGCAAACAAGAGATGGACTCTTTCTTTATATTAGAAGGAATAAAGCCATTCTGAATATAGTAATCAGCTCCCTTTTTGTTCTTTTCAGAAGAAACTACCATAGCTTCCAACGCCTTTTCCGCGTCAAATCCTCTAATACCCTTCATATAAGCATCTGCTATAACGGACACTGCATGATAACCAATCATAGTTCCCGTCTCTCCGGCAGAAAGCGGCCAGATAGGAAGTTCACCCGAAGATTCGTAAATGTCCAGAAAGGAATTTATCATATTATTGACCAAAGTTGTATCAATCAAAGTCATCAACGGATTCCATGCACGGAAAGTATCCCAAAGCGAAAATGTAGAATATTGCACTTTGCCTTTTGGCAATTGCCCAATTTCCATATTATGACGGCGGTACTCACCATTGACATCACTCACGACATTGGGTACAACCATAGAATGATACATGGCTGTATAGAAATTCTTCAAGTCGTCCGTATTGCCGCCTTTTACCGTAATAGCAGAGAGAGCTTGTTCCCAAGCGGAACGGGCAGCACTACGCACGGCATCAAAATCGAAACCTATCACCTCGGTTTCCAAATTCTCACGTGCATTCTTTTCACTGACAATGGATAATCCAACTTTGGCTATAACCGGCTCTCCATTACTATTATCGAAGGACAAGCAAGCCTGCAAATCGGTACCGTTCAACTTAACTCCTGCAGAAACCATCTTTTTATTCTGTATAAAGTCTATGGCCTGAAAAGGTTTCGAGAACTGGGCTACAAAATAAACGTACTGATTGTCCGTCCATCCCCTGGTTCTGCGCATACCTGTTATTTCGTTGGCGGCAGTCTGTTCAAGTTCAGCCTCATAAATATATTCGTTATCAAGCAAATGAGTCAAATCTATAATAATAGATGCTTCTTTGCCGGAAGGAAACGTATAGCGGTGCATACCGGCGTGTGCCGTTACCGTCAATTCAGCTTTTATTCCTTCTTCTTTCAGAACAACCGAATAATATCCGGCAGAAGCATCTTCGTCTTTATGGGAAAAAGCCGCTGGCTGGTAAATGCTTTCCGTAGTCAAATCCGGTTTCAGCGTAGTAGGACGAAACAGTATATCCCCAAGATCAATGCATCCGGTCCCACTTAAATGTGTGTGTGAAAAACCTTTTAGAGTCGTATCATTATAATGATACCCCGAACAAGCATCCCAGTTTCCGGCACGCGTGTCAGGACTTAACTGTACCGCCCCGAACGGAACGGTTGCCCCCGGATAAGTATGCCCATGAAAGCCGGTACCTATAAAAGGGTCTACATAGTCTACGGGAGATAGTTCACCGGATGTACAAGAGCAGCAAGCCCAAAAGGCAGTAGTTGCACATATAAGAGTTTTTAATTTCATCAGACTGTATATTTGAAGAGCGCTGCAGACTGTCGGGAATGCCGTCTCTCCGTATATTAAAATGATTTTATGAATAGCCTTTGCAAATGAAAGAAAAAGAAGAAATATCTGCAAGGATCAATACCCGAAAATACCAACCCCTGCAGATTAGACCAATGGCAATGAGGTCTTTTTTTATATTTTATCTCTTTCAGAGAAAATATCAATCATAATGAGGATTCTGTTTTAACTTACCATCAGATTTGGTAATCTGAACCGAAGGATAAGGGAATACGATCATGTAATCCTGATAAGCAATCTTATCCGTATAATCCTCATACTCACCTACAACGAATGTGGAAGCAGGGTCCTGGCGGTTGGCATAATGACGTACGCGCGGACGGGCATTCAATTCGGCAGCAGCCAAAGCCTTTATTTCAGTATTGCCTGAGCGATACCAGCGTTTCAAATCATATAAATGGTCTGTAAACTCAAATGCCAATTCACAACGGCGTTCATGATATAGGTCAGCCATAGTAGCAGTGCCCGTCAATAATGCAACATTGGCACGTTTACGAATGCGATTCAAATCAGCCGTAGCCAAGTCCGCTTTATTAGTCATCAAATAAGCTTCCGCACGGAAAAGTAACATTTCTGCAAAACGGATAACCGGGAAATTAATACGTACCGTCGGCCAGTCTCCGTTTGTATTGATATACCCCTTATTGGCTGCATCTTCATACTTAAAGGGATCCATGTATTTATTAATCATAAAACCGGATTCAATATCCGAGCTTGAATAAAAAGCACGGGATTCACCCAAGAATTGAAATTCCTGACCATACTCTAAAACCGTACGAACCAAACGGTCATTACCAGCTCCGTCTTTCAACATCTCTTCGTAAATATCATAAGACGGCTTGTTCTGTCCCCAGCCATTATATTGTCCCCAGCCTTTGTTCTCAAGGACAACTCCCGGAAACTCCGAACCGCCACCTTGAGAGCCACCATTTCCAGGAATAGTCCAAATATACTCTTTATTCCACCATTTAGAGAAATCAGAAGAGAACAACTCTTCATAAGTACCGGCTAAATCACGTCCGTAAGCAGTTTCCAGTTCATTGACCATACTGATTACATTTCCCCATTGTGTAGCATCCCAAGTTGCCCAATAAGCATAAACTTTAGCTTTAAAAGCTACTGCAGCCGCATCGTGCGCGCGTCCTCTATCATTATCTCCATACTCTTCAAAACGGGGCAAATACTCTATTGCCTTGTCCATATCCGAGATAATCAATTTATAATTATCGATGACCGAAGCTTGCTGAGGAGGAATAGAATTGTCATAGCCACCTTCAAAATCTTCATAACGGACAAAAGGTACCCCTTGTGTATCAAGACCGTAACGATAAGCGATCAAGAAATGAGCCCATCCACGAGTGAAGTAAGCTTCACCGAGACTTCTCTTTTCAATATCACTCAAAGTGGTGCTTTTCCCTTTCTTAAGCAACTCTTGTATTACCCAGTTGGAACGTGCCATCACTTTGTACATAGTATCAAAAATAGTACGCAAAGGGGATTCGTCTCCTGTATATTTCAATGTAGCAAGTGTTGGAAAATCACGGGTCTTTCCCCACACAACGTCGCACGCGGCACCTTGTTCCCAAAACAGTTCGCGTCCATATACAGCTTCCTGATGAAATCTTTCATACAATGCATCTACAGCATCAATAGCCTGCAGGTCATTGGTAAAATAAGTCGTTGTAGTAGCATCTCCCTCTGGTTGCACATCAAGGAAGTCACTGCAAGAACTCATAAGCAATGTGGCAGACATCGCAAAAAATAATATATTTTTTTTCATAATCATTCTTCTCTATTAATTATTAGTAAGTCAATTTTACACCAACAGATAATACGCGAGATACCGGATATTTCAAAGCATCCCAGCCACCACATTCAGGATCCATACCAGAATATCCAGTGATAGTAGCAAGATTTTCACCACTGAAGTACACAGACAAACGGCTGTTACGGTCATTCAAATGAGACCACTTGCGGAATACATCGCTTAAATCATAAGAAAGGGTTACATTCTTCAAACGCAGATAAGAAGCATTCTCCAAATACCAATCAGATGCAGTCGTAAAGTTTCCATTCGGGTCATTCTTTGACAAACGAGGAATATCAGAACCGGTATTTGTAGGACTCCAAGCATTCAATATCTCGCTGGAACGGTTAAAGTTTCCTTCTACATCACTCAACAGCATGTACTTTCCTACATATAAAGCTTTTGCTCCACCTACTCCCTGGAACATGGCACTGAAAGAAAGTTTTTTCCACGTCATTCCCAATGTAAAGGCAAAAGTCGTCTTCGGAGTCGCACTACCCATATACTGACGGTCTGCATCCGTAATTTTACCATCGCCATTATGATCCACAAACTTCAAGTCACCAGCCTTGGCATTCGGCTGAATACCTACCCACTCTTTTTCACCATTATCATTGGTCACATATGTTCCATGTTTAGCATTCCACTCGGCAACTTCTGCATCACTTTGGAACAAACCATCTGTCTTAATCAAGTAGAAGGAATTCAGAGGTTCCCCTTCCGTACTCTGCATCATATAAGGGATGCTACGGAACCTTTTATCATTAGGCCACAAACCCGGATTGCCATCCGCATCCTTCACACCTATATCTGATACCCAGTTCTTTAAATACGAGAAGTTACCCGATACGAAATAAGAAAGGTTTTTGTTAATCTTATCGCTCCAATTAGCTTGAATCTCAAAGCCACGGTTACGCACTTCACCTTGATTGATTAACATGGCATCGAGTCCCATAGTAGAAGGCCACCCCATTGATTGTGTCTGAATCAAATTGAAAGTACGTTTATCAAAATAGTCTAATGATACCGACAAACGGTTTTTAAACATCTCAACATCCAAGCCCAAGTCAGTCTGTTCTGAAGTTTCCCAGGTCAAATCAGGATTTAACGCAGAGCCGTTGTAAATCAAAGTATTCCAGATATTATTTGCCTCAGGACCATATTGTGCTTGTTCTGTCCACGAGCTTTTCTTCAACAAAGCAGACTTATAATTAAGCCCTATAGAGCTCAAATTACCTACACGCCCCCAAGAAGCACGCAATTTCAGCAAACTGATAAAATCACTCTTCTTAAAGAATTTTTCATTAGATATTTTCCATCCAAGGGTCACTGCAGGGAAATCACCATAGTTATTTTCCTTAGGCAAACGTCCAGCATAATCACGACGCCAAGATGCAGTAGCAAAATAACGGTCATTATAAGAATAAGCCAAACGGGCAATCAACGACACATTGGCATCAGGTCCAGTCAAATAGTCAGATGCTGTCACTGATCCTGCATACGCCATGTATTGTAAAAATTCCGATTCATCCGCAAAATCCTTACCCGTCACTTCCAGTCCACGCGTTTCAGAATGATCTGCCGTAGTCGAGAACAAGGCACCAACCGTATGTTCACCGAATGTCTTATCATAAGTCAGGGTATTTTCCGTCTTCCAAGCATCTCTACGGTAAGTAGTTTCTTGAAGATTATTCGACAAAGCCGGTTTACCTACTTCATCACGAATAGGATTGAACTTCTTGTAATGATTAGTCTTCATATTATAAGTAAAACGACTCGTAAACTTCAATCCAGGAAGTACATTAGCTATCTCCAAGCTGGTAGTGCTCCATATGTCACTTATCTTGTCATACAAATTCTCTGCTTCCAATAGACGTACCGGATTTACAGCATCCCCGTGGATATCAGAGAAATTCGAACCATATTTTTCAATATAGGCAGGATCTTCCGTAGTCACACCACCATAACTTCCGTCCAACGGATTATAGACAGTGGCACTTGCCGGCATGTAGATAGCCGAAAGGATAGGTCCTGTATAAGCATCGTTATCCGTAGCTTTGGAACGTTGGGTAGTGTTCTGCCATACAAAATCCTCACTGACGCTCACCCACTTGTTCAGCTGCATTTTACCATTATAACGTAATGTAAGATTCTTCTTGAAAGTATTAATCAAAACACCTTCATCATTATCGTAAGCAAAAGATATACGATTTGAAAAATTATCAGAACCTACATTCAACGCTACGTTATGACGTTGGTAGAAGGCAGTGCGGAAAATCTCATCCATCCAATCAGTACGAGTCGTACCTATCCATGGATTTTTGGTAACATCCCAACCGACTGGAAGCGAAAGTCCTGCATTTTGATGAGATATCTTACGCATCTCAATCTGCTGCTCCGCATTCAGTGGTTCTATCAAATTGGTAGCCTGACGAATACCAAAAGTGCCGTCATAAGTCAACGAAGGAGCACCTTGTTTCGCTTTTTTGGTAGTTACCAACACAACACCACCTGCACCAGACTGTGCGCCATAGATAGCAGCAGAAGCAGCATCCTTCAAAACAACGATACTTTCAATATCATTCATGGATGAGATAGGTGCACCGGGAACACCGTCCACAACCCAAAGTACATTGTCTCCATCTTGTGAGCCTTGACCACGAATCACAATGTTAGGAGAAGAAGTTGGGTCGCCACCATCGGCCGTAATGGTAACACCTGCCAGCTGTCCCTGCAGCATGCCTTCGGTAGAAGTTACCGGGCGAGCAGCCAATTCTTCAGTATTACTTACTACACCCACTGAAGCAGACAAGTCCTGCTTACGTGTATTCGCACCATACCCTAATACAACAACCTCATCCAGAAGTTCTGTATCCTCTTTAAGCACAATTACCATTTGTTTTTCTGCCACTGGTACTTCCTGAGTCACATAGCCGACAAAACTGATTACCAATACGCCGTTTTTATCGGCCGAAACATTAAAGTTTCCGTCAACGTCCGTAATCACTCCATTAGTCGTCCCCTTTACTAACACATTGGCACCAATCACAGGTTCGCCAGTCTGATCCTTTACTGTTCCTTTCACAGAAATCTGCTGTGCATAAGCACCTGCCGACAAGAACAGTCCCAACAATAGGGTCAGAATCGTTCGATAGATTCTAAGATTTACTTGTTTCATGCATTCAAAATTTAAAGTTTATAATATAGAAAATTATAATTCCGCCACAAAGGTCAGAAAGCAGAATTACATAGTTATTACAAAAGAAACAATTCTCTAACAGTCCTTATTTATGCGTAAAATAATATAACTGCAAAATATTTATTATTTTCAATCAAACCGTATAGGGATTATTACTCAAGAAGAGCGGCAGCACCCAATAAACTGGAATCCTTTTGATGCGAAGCCACCACACTCACATTATCCGATATAATCTTGTAGGGAAAACTTTGCATTGTTTGTTCCATAGCATTTTTAAAGAAAGGAAAAGCCGATACAATACCGCCTCCTAAAACAATAGCCTGGGGAGCATAGGCAAAAAGAATTGCCTTTATAAGATTACCCAAATGCCTCCCAAACTCTTTCCAAATCTCCAATGCAGCTTGTTCTCCTTGCTGGGCTTTTTCAGCTACTGCCGCACCGGTAGTGCCATAACGTTTAAACAAGAAACTACTGCAATAGTGTTCAAAATCAGAGTCCAAATAAGGAAATGAGCCTATCTCACCGGCTCCCATATATTGCCCACCATACAAACGACGGTCAATGACAACGCCAGCTCCAATTCCGGTCCCGATAGTAACACCTACCATGTTGGTATAAGATTTTCCTTCGCCGTACAGGCTCTCCCCCAAAGTGAAACAGTTGGAATCATTATTAATGGCAACTGCCACCTTGAATTCGTTCTCCAAAATTTCCTTCAAGTGTATTTCTTTCCAAGAAGATATATTTGCTACATTATATACAATTCCTTTCTCCGGATCAACAATTGAAGGGACACCGATACCGATACCATCTACCTGCTCATTCATCATATTCCGAATAAGCTGGGAAAGCTGGTTTAGCACAGTAGAAGCATCTTGCTGAGCTAAACATGGAACAGACACTTTATTCAAGCAGTTCCCTTTTTCCACTTGGGCTATTCGAATATTGGTTCCTCCTAAATCTATTGACAGTTTCATAGTATATAACATTAAGGTGTTCAACATGTGCAAAATTAAGAAAATGCTTTTTTTTCAGCATTCCCAATTGCGCATATAAATCTTCATTTTGCGCAAACATTACTGTCAATCAAATATTCCACCAAATCTTTTCCTCCAGGTTCACTGACAAAATCGATAAAAACAATACCGCAATTCCGGCTATTCTTTTGTTTTAAATAGTCAGCAATAGGCTTGTTCACCTTATCAGCAAAGACTTTAGGGGTTCCCAAGGGCAGCCCCGTCGCACTTACAAAAGTAATTCCCCACCGACGTGAGGAAACCGGCTCAGCAGACATCCCTTCAATATTACGGACACAAACCCCTACCTTCTTCCCGGCCTCCTCACCCGATTCATATTGATATTCATCTTCGAGCAAAGCCACTCCTTCCTTACCATCTTTATTGCGAAGAGTGAGCAGGCAAGTACTGTCATCCTCCCAACCTACACATGCTGCTCCAGGATAATTATCCATAGCATGATCCCTATGCAGGAAAAGAATCTTTCCACGGCAATCTTTCAGCGTCAGTTCAGGGCGAAAGTCCATCACGAAATAACTTTGATACTCAGGGCTGCTTAAAGAAACGGACAGCAGAGAAGCATAATCCCGCAATTCTCCCCCTTCCTTTTTCAAGGAAACAATCAAAGTCTCAGAAGGATATGTTTGCAGAAAGTGTATAAAAGCAGGTAAAACATCATCTTCCCAATATATATCCTGAAAGGCATGACTGTGAAACACCCCCAGTTTATTACCCTTCTTTTCCAAACGGATATCGAAAGCACGGATGCCTTGCCGTAATTGAGCAGGAATATCTGTTGCTTGCGTTTTCAACATATGCCCTCCTTTGATACTACCGCTATCGTGTGAACCAGGAATAGAAATCTTACATATAGGAAGCGTATCATGGAGACTCCTCATCCACTCAGGCCGCAGTGCAACCTCATCCCGCGCCTCCGCACAAGTATCCTGCAATCTGGAAGCTGTAGCACAAACCGGAGCATTCAATAGAAATATGGTCAAAGCTAATACAACAACTGTTCTTAATCCGTTTCTCTTCATAGTATATTGCTTTTAAGTTTACTGCATGCAAATGTAGAGGGTTCATTCTTTTCCCTCATCCTAAATTGCGTATTTAGTTCTTCATTTTGCGCAAACATCGAAAGCAACATATAGTAACATCTGAGCCAAACGTAATGTACCTTTTCATTACATAAATGTACCTAACGAAAAATGCCATACATTCTCCGTACTGCGTATCTCATCCCAGACGAAGCCCTCCCAAGAAAAGGATTTCAACTCCTCAGGACACTCCAGACGGTTCTTGACAATAAAACGCGTCATCTCTCCGCGACACATCTTGGCATAGATAACGACAGTCTTCGGCTGTCCGGCCTTCCAAACTTGAAACTCGGGCGTAATAACACGCACCTCTTGCTCCACCCGCTTCCAGTCGAACAAATCTTTCATTTCAGCACTTGCCAAATTAATGAGAACACCGCCACAGTTTTTAATTTCCTCTATGAAGTAATCCGTCAACAAAGGCTTCCAATAATCAAACATGGATATTCCACCTTTTTCGGGCAAACGGACATCTCCTTCCAAACGATAGGGTTTGATACCGTCCAGCGGGCGAAGCAACCCATAAAGAAAAGAAGTGATACGTAGATGTTCTTGCGCATAACGAAAATCCTCCGCTGAAAAATCTTTCGGAAGAATGCGTTTAAAAACAGCTCCCGTGTAGGCGCAAACGGCTGGCATCGAACGATTCTCCTCCGAACAGAAATCATGAAAACGCAAACGGTTCTCGGCAGCAATTTTGGTATTCACCCGAAGAAGCCTTTCCAATTCGGATACTGAATACTGCGACATTTCCAACGCATTCCGCACAGCCTCCGTTTCGAATTTCGGGACTGTGACTTCGGGCACGACAACAGAGCAGCGCGCTGCCATGGTCTTTGCACAAGAGATAAAAACAAGCATAGCGATATTTTTTAATGGATACAAAAATAAAGTTTTTTAGTGGAGAATACATATACTTATAAAGTTTTTCCGCAGAATTCACCTCCGTTTCAAGAGTTTTTCATACCTTTACACCTTGTTGGAGAAAAGTGCACGTATTGAACCCCTCTACTCCCCCAACATCTTGAGATAGAAAAAGAAAAAATAATATATAAAATGACTCACAAATGGAATTATCAACCCATTACACCCGAACAGGCAGAAGCAAGCCAACAACTGGCCCAAGAATTGGGAATTAGCCCAATATTGGGAAAATTGCTGGTGGAGCGGGGAATAACAACGGCAGCGGATGCCCGGAAGTTTTTCCGCCCCCAACTACCGGACTTATACGACCCATTCCTGATGAAGGATATGGATATAGCCGTAGAGCGCCTGAACAAGGCAATGGGAAAGAAAGAGCGCATTCTTGTTTATGGAGATTATGACGTAGACGGTACCACGGCTGTGGCATTGGTCTACAAGTTTATTCAACAGTTCTATTCGAACATCGACTACTATATCCCCGACCGTTACAATGAGGGGTATGGAGTTTCAATCCAAGGAGTAGACTATGCCGCAGAGAGTGGTGTAGGTTTGATTATTGTATTGGACTGCGGTATCAAAGCCGTCGAAGAAATCACATACGCCAAGGAGAAAGGCATTGATTTCATCATCTGCGACCATCATGTCCCCGATGATGTACTGCCCCCTGCTGTAGCCATTCTGAATGCCAAACGGGAAGACAACACCTATCCTTATGAACATCTGTCCGGATGCGGTGTAGGCTTTAAGTTCATGCAGGCATTTGCCCTCAACAACGGTATCGAGTTCCATCACCTTATCCCTTTACTGGACCTCTGCGCCGTCAGTATCGCATCGGATATTGTCCCCATTATGGGTGAAAACCGCATTCTCGCCTACCACGGTTTGAAGCAGTTGAACAGTAATCCCAGCGTAGGCCTGAAAGCAATCATTGATGTCTGCGGACTGACGGACAAGGACATCACCGTCAGTGACATTGTATTCAAAATAGGTCCCCGCATCAACGCCTCCGGACGTATCCAGAACGGGAAAGAAGCTGTTGACTTGCTTACTGAAAAAGATTTCTCTCTTGCCCTGGAGAAAGCCGGACAAATCAACCAATACAACGAGACACGCAAGGACTTGGACAAGACCATGACCGAGGAGGCCAACAAGATTGTAGCTGACCTGGACGGACTTGCCGACCGACGTTCCATCGTATTGTACAATGAAGACTGGCATAAAGGCGTCATCGGCATCGTAGCCTCCCGGCTGACGGAAATCTATTACCGGCCGGCAGTAGTACTGACACGTACGGATGACATGGCAACCGGATCTGCCCGTTCCGTCTCCGGATTCGATGTCTACAAAGCCATTGAATACTGCCGCGACCTTCTGGAAAACTTCGGAGGTCATACCTACGCCGCCGGTCTTTCCATGAAGGTGGAAAATGTACCGGCCTTTATCGAACGCTTCGAAGAGTTCGTATCACAAAATATCCTGCCGGAACAGACATGCGCCGTCATCGACATCAATGCCGAGATTGATTTCAGAGACATCACTCCGAAATTCTTCAGCGACTTGAAGAAATTCAATCCATTCGGACCGGACAATGCCAAACCCATTTTCTGTACGCACAATGTCTATGATTATGGTACCAGCAAAGTCGTAGGCCGCGACCAGGAACATATCAAGCTAGAACTGGTGGACAATAAATCGAACAATGTAATGAACGGCATCGCTTTCGGGCAAAGTTCCCACGTACGCTTCATCAAGACCAAACGTTCCTTCGACATCTGCTATTCCATTGAAGAGAATACCCATAAGAGGGGTGAAGTGCAGTTGCAGATTGAAGACATAAAGCCGAACTGAAAGCCTCTCCCCTAACCCCTCCCCCACAGGGAGGGGAATAAGAATAGTCTCCTTATATTAAGGAAATGATGAAAATTGGTTGATGCTATAAGATAAGTAATCACTACTATTAGCATAGAGAAGGAAAGAATATCAATTCAACGATAAGAAGTAGCAAGAAAGTTCAATAAGACCATGAGCAGCAGTAGTAACTTCAAAACTCCCCTCCCTATGGGGGAGGGATTGGGGGTGAGGCTTCTGAAGCAATACTGGGGATACGATACCTTCCGGGGAATCCAGGAAGATATCATCAACAGCATTACCGAGGGACGGGACACTTTGGGACTAATGCCCACGGGAGGAGGAAAATCCATCACTTTCCAAGTTCCGGCACTTGCTAAAGAAGGACTTTGCCTGGTCATCACTCCGTTGATTGCCCTCATGAAAGACCAGGTACAAAACCTGAAAAAGCGGGGAATCAAGGCGCTTGCCATCTACTCAGGCATGAGCAGGCAGGAAATCATCGTCACACTGGAGAACTGTATATTCGGCAATTTCAAGTTCCTCTATATCTCCCCCGAAAGGCTCGATACTGAAATCTTCCGCACCAAACTGCAGAAGATGAAAATCAGTATGATTACGGTAGACGAAAGCCACTGCATATCGCAATGGGGCTACGATTTCCGTCCCGCCTATCTGAAGATAGCCGAAATACGCGAACTTCTGCCCGGCGTACCCATCCTGGCATTGACAGCCACCGCCACTCCGGAAGTAGTGAAAGATATCCAGGCCCGTCTGCATTTCCGTGAGGAAAATGTGTTCCGCATGAGTTTCGAACGCAAAAATCTCGCCTATATCGTCCGCAAGACGGAAAACAAGACGGGAGAGCTGTTGCACATCCTGCGCCGTATGCCCGGAAGCGCCATCATCTATGTGCGCAACCGTCGCCGTACCAAGGAAATTACCGAACTGCTGCACAACGAAGACATCACCGCCGATTTCTACCATGCCGGACTGGATGACGCCACCAAAGACATCCGCCAACAACGCTGGCAAACAGGAGAAAGCCGTGTCATGGTCGCCACCAATGCATTCGGTATGGGTATCGACAAACCGGATGTACGGATTGTCATCCACATGGATCTGCCCGATTCCATAGAAGCCTACTTCCAGGAAGCAGGACGTGCCGGAAGGGACGGACAAAAAGCCTACGCGGTCATCCTTTACGCCAAGTCGGATAAGGCAACACTGCACAAACGCATTCCCGACACCTTTCCTGAAAAAGAATATATAAAGGAAGTATATGAACATCTTCAATACTATTACCAGATGGCAATGGGAGACGGACAAGGCTGTGTACGCGAGTTCAATATAGAAGACTTTTGCCGAAAGTTCAAGTACTTCCCCGTTCCCGTGGACAGTGCCTTGAAGATTCTGACACAAGCGGGATACCTGGAATATACAGACGAACAAGACAATGCATCCCGGCTACTGTTCACTATCCGTCGAGACGAACTTTATAAACTGAGAGAGCTCGGCGAAGATATGGACAAACTCATCCAAACCATTCTCCGCTCCTATACCGGGGTCTTCACAGACCATGCTTTCATCTATGAAGATTCACTGGCCATACGCACTGGACTCACACGCCGGCAAGTGTATGAACAGCTCATCCACCTAGCCAAGCTACGTATCGTCAGTTACATCCCCCGCAAAAAGACACCATATATAATATACACGCGAGAGAGGGTTGAAATGCGCCACCTGCAAATCTCTCCCGCCGTGTACGAGGAACGCAAAGAGCGGTATGAGAAACGCATAAGTGCCATGCTGGATTACGTGAGCAGCGATACCGTGTGCCGTAGTCGAATGCTGCTACACTACTTCGGAGAGAAGAACGAGCATAACTGCGGGCAGTGCGACACTTGCATCAATTTGAAGAACAAGAAACCTTCCGGCCACCTTTCGGAAAAGGAACTTTCTGAAAAGATTCTTCAAGCCCTATCTGATAAACCACAAACTCCAGCCACTTTGGCAGAACAGATACCGGACGATAAAAACATGCTCATCGATGTGTTACATGAATTGTTGGACGAAGGTAAGGTAATTGCTGTCAACGGAATGCTTCAAATCAAAAAATAATTCATTACTTTTGCCGTTGGAAAAGAATGTCCTGCCGCTGAGAGGAACATCTCTTATCAGCCATGCCCCTCCTTTTCCTTTTTAATTTTTAATTCTTTAATTTTTAATCACCTATGGGATTCTTTAAATCTTTTTTCTCCGGCAAGTCAGACAGTCCGGCAAATGAGAAACAAAAAAACGAACAGAAGAATTTTGAGATATTCAAGTATGACGGTATGCGTGCACAACGCATGGGCCGTACAGACTACGCCATCAAATGCTTCACTGAAGCCCTTGCCATTCAAGAAGACTTTGAAACCATGGGCTACCTTGCCCAAGTCTACACCCAGACCAGCGAACTGGACGAGGCCCACAAACTGCTGCAGCGTATGACCGAAATAGAGCCGGAACATACCTCCACCTACCTCAGTCTTGCCAACGTATGCTACATGCAGGAAGACTATCCCGCCATGGCAGGAGCGGCAAAGAAAGCTATCGAAATAGAAGAAGGCAACGCCATGGCACACTACCTGCTAGGCAAAGCAGACAATGGGCAAGGGGACGGCATCATGTGTATCGCTCATCTTACGAAAGCCATCGTACTGAAAGATGATTTCATCGAAGCACGTCTGCTTCGTGCCGAAGCACTGGTCCAAATGCAGCAATACAAGGAAGCGATGGAAGACATAGACACCATTCTGGCACAAGACCCGGAAGACGAAAGTGCCATCTTGCTCCGCGGAAAGATAGAAGAAGCTACGGGAAACAAAGAAAAAGCAGAAAGCAGTTATCAGAAAGTGACAGAGTTGAATCCCTTCAACGAACAAGCCTTCCTCTACTTAGGACAGCTTTACATCACCCAAAACAAGCTGGCAGAAGCCATCGAGCTCTTTACGGAAGCCACAGAACTGAACCCTAATTTCGCAGAGGCCTATCATGAGCGCGGACGTGCCAAGTTGCTGAACGGAGACAAGGAAGGCTCTGCGGAGGACATGAAGAAAGGACTGGAACTCAATCCTAAAGAGATACAGAACTTTAACGGACAATATGGTAACCAACCGGGGGGAAGTACCGGTAATATCCTAGGATTATAACAAATTCAATTATTGCCGCCAATGAAACGAAATTTATTTCTATCAGTACTTTTTGTACTGATGTTCGCACCTGCCCATGCACAGCAAGTGAACATATTGTCCTATAACGTACATAATTGCATCGGTATGGACAAGGAGTACAATTACCGACGCATTGCCAATGTTATCAGTCAAACTTCTCCGGACATAGTCGCCCTGCAGGAACTTGACAGTGTAACGGTGCGCAACAAAGGAATCCATGCTCTCGGAGAACTAGAAAAACTGACCGGAATGCACGGGACTTATGCAGCAGCCATTCCTTTTCAGGGTGGAAGCTACGGCATCGGAATCCTCTCCAGAGAGATACCCATAAAATACAAAATCATTCCAATGCCCGGACGGGAAGAAAAACGTACCCTCATTATTGCAGAATTTAAAGATTATGTATTTTGTGCCACACACCAGTCCCTCACTCCAGAAGACCAGCTCCTTGCCGTACCATTGATAGAAAAAGCCTTGCAAAACGTCGATAAGCCCATCTTTATGGCAGGCGACATGAACTCTGCACCAGCAAGCGCTCCCCAGCTGGAATTGGCAAAACATTTTGCCACCCTCAATGACACAACCTCTTATACTTTCCCGGCAGACCGTCCCAACCGATGTATAGACTACATCTACGGCTATTCCAAGAATGGGTATCGGTTTGACGTACAATACCGGAAAGTCATAGAAGACACCATTTCATCCGACCATCGTCCGGTTCAAGTCATTGTACAAGTTAAAGGGAAATAAGTTAAATTGCTACTATCCCTAAAAAAAACATTGTTTTTTGTTTGTATATAAAAGAAAAGCATTACTTTTGTCACGTAATTCAAAAACAGAGAATACAAGTATGAAGTCATTTACTTATGCATATTACTTCTTTTTTTACTTTTACTTTAGCCAGAAAGTAGAGCGGGAGTTTGTATGTATCAAGTGACAGTGATGCTTAAGGACTGAATAGAGAAACAAGTAAATATACAGAATCCCGCTCCATCGTATGGAAGCGGGATTTTTTTTATAGCATAACCAAGAAAATAAAAATAATGAAAAAGGTAGCCATTCAAGGAACATTAGGCTCGTATCACGACATCGCCGCACACAAGTACTTCGAAGGAGAAGAAATAGAGTTAATCTGTTGCGCCAACTTTGAAGACGTGTTCGGTGCCATCAAAAAAGACAGTCAGACCATAGGAATGCTGGCAATAGAAAACACCATTGCAGGCAGTTTGCTGCATAACAATGAGCTATTACGCCAAAGTGGCGCACAGATTGTCGGCGAGTACAAGCTACGTATTTCCCATAGTTTTGTCTGCCTGCCCGATGAAGACTGGGATGATATTACCGAAGTCAACTCCCACCCTATCGCCCTGATGCAATGCCGTGAATTCCTGGGACAACACCCCGGAATCAAAGTGGTGGAAGGCGAAGATACCGCCCGCAGTGCCGAAATCATCCAACAGGAACATCTGAAAGGCCATGCAGCTATCTGCTCCAAAGCTGCTGCAGAGCGTTATGGCATGAAGGTCCTGCAGGAAGGTATCGAAACCAACAAACATAACTTCACCCGTTTCCTGGTCGTAGCCGACCCTTGGCAAGTAGATGAACTGAACCGGCATCGCAGCAAGGACGTCAACAAGGCAAGCATGGTATTCACACTTCCCCATACTGAAGGAAGCCTTTCCCAGGTATTGTCTATTTTGTCTTTCTACCGCATCAACCTGACCAAGATACAATCACTGCCCATCATCGGGCGTGAATGGGAATACCAGTTTTACGTAGATGTCGTCTTCGACAATGTACTGAGATATAAACAATCCATTGCGGCCATCACACCGCTGACCAAAGAACTGAAAATATTAGGAGAATATGAAGATGGAAAATCAAACGTGTAGAATAAAGCCTGCCGACCGCCTGGCAAGCGTAAGCGAATACTACTTCTCGAAGAAGCTGAAAGAAGTGGCACAAATGAATGCCGAAGGAATGGATGTCATCAGCCTGGGAATCGGAAGCCCCGACATGCCGCCTTCCGAAAAGACAATCCGAACACTTTGCGAAGCTGCCTGCAATCCGGACGGACATGGTTACATGCCCTACGTAGGTATCCCCGAACTGCGCCGCGGTTTTGCGGACTGGTACAAAAAATGGTACGGTGTAGCATTGAATCCCAACACAGAGATACAACCGCTCATCGGCTCCAAAGAAGGCATCCTGCACGTGACGCTGGCCTTTGTCAACCCCGGTGAACAAGTATTGGTTCCCAATCCCGGCTATCCCACCTATACTTCATTAAGCAAGATTCTGGGTGCCGAGGTCGTGAACTATAACTTGAAAGAAGAAAACGGCTGGATGCCCGACTTCGACGAACTGGAACGGATGGACATGAGCCGTGTAAAACTGATGTGGACCAACTATCCCAATATGCCCACCGGGGCGAACGCAACACCGGAACTGTACCGGAAACTGGTGGACTTCGCACGCCGCAAGGACATCGTCATCGTAAACGACAACCCCTACAGTTTCATCCTGAACGAACATCCCATCAGCATCCTCAGTATTCCGGGTGCCAAAGAGTGCTGCATAGAATTCAATTCCATGAGCAAAAGCCACAACATGCCGGGATGGCGTATCGGCATGCTTGCCTCGAATGCCGACTTCGTGCAATGGATATTGAAAGTAAAGAGCAACATCGACAGCGGTATGTTCCGTGCCATGCAACTGGCAGCCGCCACTGCCCTGGAAGCAGAGCAAGACTGGTATGACGGCAACAACGCGAATTACCGCAACCGCCGTCAGTTGGCAGGAGAAATCATGCATACCTTGGGTTGCACCTACGACGAAAACCAGGTAGGCATGTTCCTCTGGGGCAAAATCCCCGACAGCTGTACAGACGTGGAAGAACTGACTGAACACGTGCTGCATAAAGCCAGAGTATTCATTACTCCCGGGTTTATCTTCGGAAGTAACGGGAAACGGTATATCCGCATCTCCCTCTGCTGTAAGGACAATAAACTGGCAGAAGCATTGAAGCGTATCAAGGACATGAAATAAATGCTTACAAGTAAGAGATGAACACCCTAAAGCCGGAATCCCGTTTACTAAAACTCCACCGGAGATTCACTAAAACGGGAGGAACGATTTAGTAAATCTTCTCCGACGTTTTACTAAATCTCCGGGACCTTGCTCAGAAGGTCTTCTGAAAAGGAGGAAACGTCACAAGGAAGAAAAAGCATAATTAAAGAATATTATTAAACAAATAAAGAATATGGAACTCGAATTAGAACCTATCACATTACCTGGTGTTGAAGACAAACGCCCTATGGTAATAGCCGGCCCCTGCAGTGCCGAAACCGAAGAACAAGTAATGAGCACCGCCAAACAATTGGCAGACAAAGGCCTCAAGCTATTCCGTGCCGGCATCTGGAAACCGCGCACCAAACCGGGCGGCTTCGAAGGAGTAGGCGTAGACGGCCTTGCATGGCTGAAGGAGGTAAAGAAAGAAACCGGCATGTACGTTTCAACAGAAGTTGCTACCGCCAAACATGTATACGAATGCCTGAAGGCTGGAATTGACCTTCTTTGGGTAGGTGCACGTACCACCGCCAATCCTTTCGCCGTACAGGAAATTGCCGATGCACTGAAAGGCGTAGATATCCCGGTACTGGTGAAGAATCCGGTAAATCCTGACCTGGAGCTGTGGATTGGAGCTTTGGAACGTATCAACAATGCAGGCTTGAAACGCCTGGGTGCCATCCACCGCGGATTTAGCAGCTATGACAAAAAGCTCTACCGTAACTTGCCCCAATGGCATATCCCCATTGAGCTGCGCCGCCGAATTCCCAACCTTCCTATTATCTGCGACCCCAGCCACATAGGTGGAAAGCGCGAACTGGTTGCTCCACTCTGCCAGCAAGCTATGGATTTGGGTTTCAACGGACTGATTATCGAGAGCCACTGCAACCCGGACTGTGCCTGGAGCGATGCAGCCCAGCAAGTCACCCCGGATGTGCTGGATTACATCCTCAACCTGCTGGTCATCCGCAAGGAAACACAAAGCACCGAGAACCTCAGCGAATTGCGCAAGCAGATAGACGAATGCGACAACAATCTTATTCAGGAGCTGGCCAAACGGATGCGTGTGGCACGTGAAATCGGTACATACAAAAAAGAGCATGACATGACCATCCTGCAAACCGGACGCTACAACGAAATCCTCGAGAAACGCGGCTCGCAAGGCGCATTGTGTGGCATGGATGCTGAATTCATCAAAAAGGTATTTGAGGCGATACACGAAGAGAGTGTGAGGCAACAAATGGAAATTATAAATAAGTAATTATTTAATATGCTAATGTGCCAATGTGCTAATTGGCTGCGCAGTGATGCCGCATGGCAATTAGCACATTGGCACATTAGCACATTAGCACATTAAACATCATGAGAATACTAATACTTGGAGCCGGGAAAATGGGCTCTTTCTTTACAGATATATTGAGTTTCCAGCATGAGACGGCTGTGTTCGACGTCAATCCGCACCAACTGCGTTTTGTCTACAACACCTACCGCTTCACCACACTGGAAGAAATCAAGGACTTCGAGCCGGAGCTGGTCATCAATGCCGTTACGGTGAAATACACGCTGGACGCTTTCCGCCAAGTGCTGCCGGTACTGCCCAAAGACTGCATCATCAGCGACATCGCTTCGGTAAAGACCGGACTGAAAAAGTTCTACGATGAAAGCGGCTTCCGCTACGTGTCGACGCATCCTATGTTCGGTCCCACTTTTGCCAGCCTCAACAATCTGAATACGGAGAATGCCATCATCATCAGCGAAGGCGACCACTTGGGGAAAATCTTCTTCAAGGACCTCTACCAGACCATGAAGCTGAACATCTTTGAATATACATTCGACGAGCACGATGAGACTGTGGCATACTCCTTATCCATTCCGTTTGTATCCACTTTCGTGTTTGCAGCGGTAATGAAACACCAGGAAGCTCCGGGCACTACCTTCAAAAAGCACATGGCCATTGCCAAAGGCCTGCTGAGTGAAGACGACTACCTGCTCCAGGAAATTCTCTTCAATCCACGCACCCCCTCACAAGTGGAGAACATCCGTCTGGAACTGAAGAACCTGCTGGAAATCATCAGCAATAAGGATGCGGAAGGCATGAAGAAGTATCTGACTAAAATCAGGGAAAAGATTAGATAAACAATCAACAAGTGTGTGCCCCGATGCCAGAGCACACTCTTGTATCCCAACTAAAAGCTACATCTTTGCCTCCCGAAAGCTGTATCAGAACAACAGCACAATTTTATTCACTTTAATTTTTTTATTCATGGCATCTATCAAGAACAGACCAAAGCTTGCCGCCACGCAAAGCAAGCAGGCAAAGAACAGCACTTCGCCCAAAGCAACCCTACAACCGTTCATGCAAGAAAACATCGACCGTATGCACCGGCTGGGCAAGGTGCGCACCGGCGAGACCTACACTTGTACGCTCAACAGCTTCATGCGTTTCCGCCAGGAAAAGGATGTATTTTGGGAAGACTTCGATGCAGACCTGATGGCTTCCTATGAGGCTTACCTCAAATCGACCGGGGTGGGCATGAACACCATTTCCTTCTACAACCGGATTCTGAGGGCTGTGTACAACCGGGCGGTAGAAAAAGGCTTTACGAAACAAGTGTTCCCCTTCAAGCATGTCTATACGGGCGTAGAGAAAACCATCAAGCGAGGACTACCCATAAACACCATCCGTAACATCCGAAACATGGACTTGTCGCACTGCCGGACATTGGATTATGCACGCGACATGTTTTTGTTCAGCTTCTACACCCGGGGCATGTCATTTGTCGATATGGCTTATCTGAAAAAGAACGACCTGAAAAACGGAGTCCTCATCTATCGACGTAAGAAAACCGGACAACAACTTTGCATACGATGGGAACGGCACATGCAAGATATACTTGAAAAATATCCCATGTCCCAAGAATCGCCCTATCTGCTCCCTATTATTCTAAAAGCAGGAGAAGAAGAAAGGAAACAGTACAATAATGCGCTGCATCTTGTCAACAAAAAGTTAAAATTTATCAGCAACTCATTGCAACTTACCATACCGCTCACCATGTACGTCGCCCGCCATTCTTGGGCCACTGTGGCCAAAAGCAGAAACATTCCGCTTTCTGTCATCAGCGAAGGAATGGGACACGACTCCGAAAATACAACGCTGATTTATTTGGCCTCACTCAATACGGAAATCATAGACAAAGCCAACAAGCTCATTTTAAACCTACTTTAAACTTACAGAGGCAAGTACATCTCTTCCCAAGAGATGGAATCAGACTGATTTAAGATAAAAACTTCATCTCTTCCCAAGAGATGGATTTGGGCTGCAAAAGTATGATAAGCAGTGGTAAATTCCAAACATTTTCCAAGTTTTTTATTTGAAATCCATGAAATTGTGGAATTGTATATTGAAATGTATATCGGAATGTGGCTTTGTATTTGTGCCATCGCTACATGTTATCATCAATTATCACACTATCCATCTCTTGGGAAGAGATGAATCCTGAAACTACAGTCTGACAGCGCAGACTGTAAATAATATAGAAACTTGAAATACTATTACGCATTGTAATTATACAACAAAAAAACAGTGAATAGTAATTCCGGCAGTATCTATATTTTTGCTGAATACTCTTCATTGTAACTACCAGCGGTATATAGGCTGGGCATACGGAATTTTGTTTGATTCCTTTTAGGAATTTATTGGTAATTTGATAAATCTTTCTCTACAAATAGAGAATAAAATATTAATGACACTAACAAATCTTAAATAATGGGAAAAATGACTTTAAAACTTTATGCGGTTTTGTTTTTAGGTCTTTTCAGCATGGGAGCCAAATGTCAGGAAGTGGCTCTGAAAAGTAATTTGCTATACGACGCCTTTGCTACACTGAACGCAGGCGTGGAAACCGGGTTGGCAGACAGATGGACGCTCGACGTATCCGTCAACTACAACGGATGGACACTCTCGCACGACCGGAAGTGGAAGCATTGGCTTCTGCAACCCGAAGCTCGCTATTGGTTTTGCGACCGATGGGCAGGACACTTCGTGGGAGCACACCTGCTCGGAGGCCAATACAACGTCGGCGGGCTGAAAAACGACTTCTCTTTTCTGGGAAGCGACTTCTCCAAACTCTCCGACCGGCGTTACCAAGGATGGTTCCTGGGCGTGGGCGCGGTATACGGGTATTCCTGGATTCTGGACAAGCATTGGAACCTGGAAGCCGAAATAGGCTTCGGATATGTCTACACGCGATTCGACGCCTACCCTTGCGCCAACTGCGGAACAAAACTCGAGAAAGACAAACCGCACCACTATGTCGGTCCTACCAAGGCCGCGGTAAACCTTGTATACACATTCTAAATTCATCCGGTGGTTATGGACACTATGAACAAATTAGCTAAGAAAATGATTTCTGGCTTGTTATGCCTATGTTACGCACTGGGAGCTGACGGCCAGACACTGACGGACGGACAGATAGCGGTACAAAACCTGGCCGTCTCAAAGCAAGAAGACAAACTATTCGTGGCGATGGACCTCGACATCTCCGCACTCAAGCAAGGAAGCAACCGTGAAGTACTGTTCACCCCTTCGCTCACCCTTGAAGACGACAGCCTCAGCCTGCCCGCCGTACGCATCGCGGGGCGCAACCGTTATTACCACCACCTGCGAAACGCCTCCGACACCGAACGGCTCTATCGCAACGGCGAACGCGATTTGATAGAATACCGCGTGACGGTGCCCTACGAAAAGTGGATGGGAAGAGCCCGGCTCAGCGCCACAGAAACCACTTGCGGATGTTGCGACGCCCCCTTGACCAGCACCGCTACGCCCCTGAGCAAGCTACGGCTGGAAAAGCGCGTGCCGACACCTTTCGTACCCGCGTACGCCTACATACGCCCCAAGGCCGAGCAGAAAATCAACCGGATTGAAGGCTCAGCCTACATCGACTTCCCCGTGAACCGTACCGAGATACATCCCGACTACCGACGCAACCCGGAGGAGCTGAAGAAGATTCTCTCTACCATCGACGCCGTGAAGAATGATGCGGACAGCAAGATCATCAGCATCAGCATCAAGGGGTACGCCTCGCCCGAAGGGTCGTACAGCAACAACATACGCCTGGCCAAGGGACGTACCGAAACCCTGAAAGAATATGTACGCAAGCAGTACGCCTTCCCCCAATCACTCTTCACCACCAGCTTCGAGCCCGAAGACTGGGAAGGACTGGAGCGCTTCGTGACCTCCTCGCAGCTGAAGAACAGAGAAGGCATTCTGGCACTGATACGCGGCGACCTGGACCCTGACGCGAAGGACCGGAAAATCAAGGCGGCCTATCCCGCCGACTATGCTTACCTGCTGAGCGAAGTCTATCCCGGACTGCGTCATTCCGACTATGCCGTACAGTACGAGGTACGTGCCTATACAGACCTTGCAGAAATCAGGCACCTGCTCAAGAACCAGCCCCAGAAGCTGAGCCTGAACGAAATGTACCTCGTTGCGCAGGAGATGGAACCGGGCAGCGACGAGTATAACGCCACCTTCGCAACCGCCGTGCGCATGTTCCCCGACGACCCCGTGGCAAACCTCAACGCCGCCAACACCGCCCTGCACCTCGGCGACCTGAAAGGAGCCGAGACTTATCTGGGCAAGGCGGGCGATGCTCCCGAAGCCGTCTACGCACGCGGCATACACGCCGCCTTGCTGAAGGACTATGACGCAGCCCAACCGTTGCTGAAGCAAGCGCTACAGCAGGGAGTGGCACAGGCGGAAGACGCGTTGCAACAGATAGACCGCATAAGACAAGAACTGGCGGAAGACGCGGAATAAAGGAAAGAAAGCAACAAAAACATAACACCCGAATATAAATAAACTCTTAATAAATTATACGCTATGAAAAGAAAGAACTGGAGTATTTTTTTCATTGGTATGCTGGCAATGTGCACCATTGCAGGATGCAGCGGCAACGAACTGAACGGCAGCAATGAACCGGAAGTATACCCGGGACATCCCGAAGATGCCGTATACATGAATGTGAACATACAACTGCCCGTGGGAGGGAAAAATACAAGAAGCTCGACCGACTCCGATTCCGACGACGATTATGGAACCAGTACAGACGGCACGGAAGTAGGAAAGGATTATGAGAACAAGGTGAATGGTGTCCTGATTGTATTGGCGGATGCAAGCAACAACTTCATCGCCGCCGGTGAACACAACTCATTGCCGGTAGTGCGTGAAGGAATCGTCAACACCACCCAGAAAATCAATAAATCCGCATTGGCCGCTTACTATGGCAACGGGACACTTGGGACCGGAAAAGACCAAGTCAATCTTTATGTATTCTGTAATCCGACAATGGAGTTGAAAAAAATCTTCGAAAAGTCCGGTGCCGACAGCGAATGGATCGACGAGATTGCCACTCTTGAAGAAGAGCCTGACGGAACTGTCAAAGGAGCAGCTGTTTGGGGAGGAAACGACCACAAGGCAGGCTTCCTGATGGCCACGGCAAGCAGCAAAGACATAAAAAAGTATATTCCGAAGAATTTTACCGATTGGGACAACTTTACGAATGAAAAGAACGCCTTCGATTTCTCGGGCAAAAACACCTTGAGCAACGGCACCGAAATCGGAAATATCGGAAATATCCATGTGGAACGTGTCGTGGCACGCTTCGATTTCAAAGACGGCAGTCCCAGCAAGGACCAAACATACGTCATAGCAGAAAAAAACAACAAGCCTACGCTAAAAGTCAAACTCAATAAGATGGCGTTGGTTAACATGAGCAAGCATTTCTACTACCTGCGCCGTGTATCCGATAACGGCCTGGCCGACAACGTAGAAATCTGCGGAACTGAATACGACAGCGGACAAAACTGGAACTTCGTAGTAGATACCGATGCCGAACAAAAGAACGGAGCCGTCGATGCAAGCTATCCTTTTGCCGACTACTTCAATTTCTGCCTCGGACACCAGGAAAACAACACTTGGAGTATTGACGAGACAGCCCGCGACCAGTGGTACACCAGTCTGATTAAAGAGGTTATCGACAACCAAAATGAAGAAGACAACGATGACGAATGGAACAGCGACCACAAGCGAAACGGTTACCGCATCTGGCGTTACGTCACCGAAAACACCATCCCCGGCATAAACAACCAGGAGAACGGCATCAGTACCGGCATCGTGTTTAAAGGGAAAATCCAGGCAACAACAGATGCTCCCCAATCATTGCAAGACGCTATCAACGGAGCAACTGGCGATTCTGACGCCGATGCCATCCTTTACGCTTATTCCAACCAACTTTATGTAAGCTGGACAGAAGTACGCAAAGCCGCACTTGACGCAACGGCAAACGAGGAATTCAAGAAAGCGGTATTCGGAACACCGAAAAATACTCCGTCAGAAACCGTCTATAGCGATGATGCCAGCAGCCCCGACTACATGTGGAATATATGGTATAATGAAAAGGGCCACAAAGATGCAGCCGCCTTGTCGGCTTTCAAGGAAGTAGCCACCAACAATGAACATCAGTTCACCCTCTACCAGTCGAGCATGGACGAGAATGACGGTGCAGGCTACTACTGCTACTACTTCTACTGGAACCGTCACAACGACAACGGCAACAACGGTGTAATGGGCCCGATGGAGTTTGCCGTGGTTCGCAACAACGTGTATAAACTGTCTGTTGTCGACATCAACCGCCTTGGCCATCCGCGCCTTAGCGAAAACGACCCCGACCCCGTCGACCCCGGAATTCCGGACGAGAAGGGCGACATCTACCTGAAGCTCTCTGTCGAGGTGCTTCCCTGGGTGGTTCGCATAAACGACATTGAATTCTAAAAACAAAACAAGTATGCAAAGCAATAAGCGAAATAGATTTTCAAGGTTCGCAGGCAGGGTGCTCGTCGCCCTGCTGGCAGCCGTTGCCTTATCCTCGTGCGAGCGCATCTTTGAAGACCTCGACCCGTGTCTCCACGGCGTATCGCTGCGCTTCGTCTACGACTACAACATGGAGTACGCCAACGCGTTCCCCAACCAAGTGGACTGCCTCACCCTCTATATCTACGACGAGAATGACGACTACGTGGATACCAAGATTGTGACCGGAACAGAGCTGCAAGACGAGAACTACCGGATGAAGCTTGACCTGCCTGACGGCAAATACCATTTTGTGGCATACGGAGGAATCGCATGCGAAAAGAGTTCTTTCACCGTAAACACAAGTACCAAACGCACCGAGCTCAAGACCCGGCTGAACGCCGACTGCCTCAGCCTGCCCGAACGGAAATTGCTGCACGATATGTTTTGGGGAGAACTCACCATGGAAACGGCCGAGTCTTACAACGAAGGCACGGTAAAGATGATGAAGAACACCAACGGCATACGCATCGTGCTGCAGCAAGTGGCGGGAGGCATTGTCAATGCCGAGGATTTCGACTTCGAGATTACGGACGACAACACCCTCTTCGACTACGACAACGACCTGCTGCCGGTGACCGACGTCACCTACACCCCGTGGGTGAAAGGACAGGCACGGACAGGAGCATCCGTCATAGTACCCGGCGTAGCACCCGAACCCATCGAAGTGGCCTACGCCGAACTGAGCGTGCCGCGCCTGATGGCCAAGAATTCTCCCAGGCTGGTAGTTAAACGGCATGCCGACAAAGCGACCGTGATAGACATTCCCCTAAACAAATACCTGCTGCTGATGCAGAGCGACCGCTACGACATGGGCGACCAAGAGTATCTGGACCGCGAAAGCCGCTGGACTCTCTTCTTCTTCCTAAAGAACAACGACGGCAACGACAGCTGGTTGAATACATGTATTGTGGTAAACGATTGGGTGGTACGCATCAATGACGTGGAACTATAACAACTACAGCATGCGTGGCAGATAAAAACCGAACTACCCGGCAAACGACTTTCAACAAACCAAGAACAGTTTTTCAAATGGAATTGAAGCATCGACATATCATCGGAATTTGCCTCCTCTGCGGCTTACTGGGAGTTACTTCGTGCAACGACGAATCCATCATCCAGCCACCCGCCGAGGAGGACAATATCGTGTATCTGGCCTTCCACACAGCCGTAGTGGGAGCCTCTACACGTGCCGACGGCACCCCCGATGATGAAAATATCAATCAACTGCGAATTGTCATCGCTTCGAAGGCGAGCGACGATACAGCCGGCGCAAGTGCATGGGAGGTGGAAGAAAACCGACTCATCACCGAGACAAACATACAACTCTCGGACGAGTACACTTTCCGGGTGAAAGCCGGCTGTCAGAAACGCATCTACCTGCTGGCCAACTGCAACGGACTGGAAGACACGAACGGCAATTTGCTAAACTTCACAAGTACCGGTACATTCTTGCCTGATGCAAATGGGAAAGCACCCGTAGACAGCTATGTCTTCGGACTGGGAGACACAGACGGCGGCTATCAATATGCCACAGCCCTCGAAGCAGAAAACGGCATACCGATGACGTCAGTCTACGAAATAACGATTCCCCCAAAAGACGAAGCGCACGAAAAGGACTTCGCAAACGGCTTTTACCAAGGTATGCCCGAAGTGTTGTACGTGGTACGCGCCGCCACCAAGTTCTCCTTTGCATTCGGCAAAACCGCGAAACGGACCATCAACGTGACCGGATTCAGCCTGAAGAAAGCCATCAAAGACCGGATGTATCTGATGCCGCATGTCAACAAAGATGCAAACGGAAAATACTGGGTGGCAGATACCGGGGATAAGAATAATCCTTCCAAAGCAACATTGACCGGAGAAGGTACCGCCCAAGACTGGATAACGTGGATGGTGGCGGAATCGGAAAAGGTGGAAAGCCAAGCGACCCAATATCAATGGCTGACCGACTACGAAGTGCCACAGCCCAAAGAAGGAGAAGAGGACGGAGATTTCGCCTATTCATTCAGTAAGGCTATAGAGGTATTTTCCCTCAAAGCAGGAGAAGAAGAAAAATTCACTACCCCCGTCTACCTGCCCGAAAGCGACGGTACATTGGCACAAGGCAAGGACGCAAACCTGAAATTGCAGGAGTACAAAGTGACCATCCATACGGAAGAGAGCTTTAATGAAGAGGTGACTGCTCCGGACAGCCCTAAAGTGGCAAGAAGCTACACAGCCACATTGCCGAATCTGACCTCACTCTTCCGTAACACGCATGTCAAGATAAAGGTGAATTTCAAGAACCTTTCCGAGGCAGAATTGGATTTGGAAGTGGATGTAGAACCTTATTGGGAAGTAGTGCTCGACCCCGTATTCGGACTGGACGAAAAAGACGACCCGAAGAAACGCTAAACACCGAAGGAGCCTCTCCCCGAAAAAACACCGGAAGGCTTCATCCTTAAACATACATACAAAAAAACAGCAACGGATATGAAACGCAACTTTTTGACCTACATACTTTTGTGCATATTGCTCCTCGGCAGTGCCGCCTGCCAGGACGACCCGCTCTACAACGGCGGCGAGATAGGCGAAGGCGAAAGCCTCGTCAGCGCAACCGTGAAGTTCAAGCCTCTTACTCCTGCATTGAATGGAAATACGCGTACAGCAGGGAATGTAATAAAGAATATCAATAACTTGTGTGTGTTGCTGTATAATGAAAAGGGAGAGTTGCTGAAGACATATCCCCTTACCGAAGGAACAGACGAAGGGCAATATCAATTGGAAGATAAAGACAGACCGGATAATAATCCTGACTCGAATCTTCCTCCCGCCGAAGCACAGACGCCCCATGCCGACTTCAAACTGAAAATCCCCTACGGACGCTATCAGATTTATGCGGTGGCCAATATGGAGGACTTACTTACGAATGAGGAATATTCCGAAGCCATAAAAACTGCCAACGGCCTGAAAAGCATTTCCCTCCAATGGGATAAGGATAAAGTAGCCAACAACAACCAGATGTTCGGCTATTTCACCGTTACAGGAAGCGTGCAGAACGATGAAGTGGCAGTTATAAACCGGGCATCCACCAAATTGCACGCCTGGATACGCCGTGCCGCTTCCAAAGTAACCATTGCATACGACGGTTCCGACCTTCACGAGAATGTGTTTATATACCTCAAATCAGTTACCATCAAGGACATACCTACCGAATGTTATCTAGGCAAGAAAAGCACCATCAACATGAACCCTAAGGATGACATTGAAGATTATGGAGACCTTATGACAGAGGGCGAAAGCATTACGTATGCCGAAGGAACGAACTACGATGAACATTGGCCGGCACGTGTCACGAAAGGCAAACCGTATTATTACTACATCGACAATGCCCAAAAAGGAGCTTCCGTATTGAAAGCGGAATATGACAGCAAAAGGGCAGAGTATGCCAAACTGGCCCATGGAGAAACCAACGAGGCGCTCTTCTTCTATGAGAACATGCAGGGAGAAGGAAAAGACAAACGACAGGACGCAGACGGTGACAAAGAACTGGATGCACCGGGACTTCCCGATGATGAAACCTATATAAACAAAGACGATAAACCCTACGGCACTTACATCGAAGTAAAAGCCTACTATATCTCCAATGCCGACGGCCGGGTGGGCAGCGGTGATATCATTTACCGCTTCATGTTGGGCAAGGACGTCTATAAAGACTACAACGCAGAGCGTAACCACCACTACAAACTGACACTGAAATTCAACAAATATGCCAACGACGTGGACTGGCACATCGAATACGAAGAAAAGAAACCCGGTATTGAAGTGCCCAATCCCTATTACATCTCTTATCTGTATAACAGAACCATGGATTTGCCTATGAAAATTAATACAGGAGGTGGAAAATTGGTATCTCTGGAAGCAAATATCCTTACCAACAACTGGGGACCTCGCGACGCATATACCGGCAATCCAGACCAGCTGGACTATGCATATTGGTATGATTATGATGTGACATCAAGAAAAGATTATACAGGCCAAAATAAAGAAAATCCCAACCAGCCATGGAACGGATTTCTATCCCTTCGCAAAACGAAGTACAAGATTTTGACAAACGTCCAATCTGAAAGTAATGACAAGGCTACATTTTATGTAACGGACAACAAGCAGTATTATGATGAACATAAGATTGGTACTCGCACCTATCTTGAAGACAGTCAAGAAATAGGGAATGACGACAAGGATGGAAAATTTAGAATTGAGCCCAACGAAGCAGAACAAACTATAAATGTAGCCATCCCTTTTTATACGCGTGCCAAACAGATGATTATCACAACCGGATACACCGGAAATAATCCTTATGTGGCTTATCAACGTCAGGCTACAGTAGAAATCAAAGCAATATTGGAAATGCCAGGAGAAAGAGAGAATGAAATTTTGGTAGATACTGTAGAAATATTGCAAGTAAGACGCCTTGTCAATCCTAAAGGTATTTACAGAAAGCATAACAACAATAGCTCTTTTCACGTAAAACTACTCAGATTACCTCGGGAAAATGACACACAGTTTGTAGAATTCACATCCGAAGGACCATGGAAAGCAGAAATTGTAGAAGGAAGCACTAGTGGTTTTGTCAACCTGAATGGAAGCACTCTGGTGGAGGGCAATACGGGAACCCCCATTGACTTCATGGTGAACTTTGAAGGTAATTGCAGTGAAAACCAAAATCGGTATGCCATAATTAGAGTACACTACCATAACTATACTTGTCAACACTTGATATTTGTTCGGCAAGGAGATGCGCCCGACGCATTACTGGAAGGCGGAACCCGATGGCATGCCCATAACTTGGTAACGGCTTCAAGTGAAACCGAATCACCGCTGGATGAAGGTTCGTTGTTCAAATTGGGAAACATGACACATCCGATTGCAGCAAGTAACCAAGTCAATCAGAGGGTGCCATGGATTAATGTAAAACCCGGGGATTTTCCAGATTATCAAGAAGCAGAGAAAGACAAATTCCCAATATTAAAAATAGTTGGACAGGAGGAAGAAATGAATTGGGGAGACATCCCGACAATTAACTCCTCCCAAAACAATGCAAATTGCCAAATCCAGCCCAATCAATCCATGTGGAATTTAGAATATAATAGGGGACATAATGACGGAACAAAGTATGTAGGAAAATTTGCATTATCAGGAGCACGAATTGCCGAGTTTAATGATTTTTATGCTTTATTCGATTCTGACGAAATAGAACAAGGATATGGAGTATTGTATGGCAATGAAGCTACAGAAACCGCTACTGATATCCAGCAAGCATATAGATATAGAGCTGGAATTGATACTGATGGATACGGAATGCGAGGTTGCTTCGTTTATAATAAAAACACATGCAAAAACCTCTTTTTCCCCATCGGTGCCTCAGGATATGGACATCGTAAACGAGCAGACCTTCATGAAGGTTCAAGCTGGGATTACCATAGTTTTGGAATACTTAGATATTCATCCGACCGATATACTACATACCCTGAAAATGGCAAGCTATCAGGTGAAAAGTTAAGTCTAAAGCCACTATTTTATGACTTGTATATGCGACCTGGTGCCATTTATTGGCTTGATAAAGAAGCAACTATGGAAGATGGCACAACCATTGGCTGGGATATCAATTACTTCACTTTCGATTTTAACCATATCTCAAGAGGTAAATTATCTCTCAATGTATATAACAATGATGCTTGTTTCATCCGCTGTGTAGAAGACGAGAACACCACCACCCGATGAAAACAAGCAATAAAATATTTCCGCTGCTATGCCTCCTGCTTGCCGCCACCGTCGGCAGCACGAGCGCACAGCAGCCCTCCCAATCGCAGCCACGGGCAGCTTCTGCAACAAATATCGCCCCCGATACCCTCTCTGCCGACCTGCCCCTGCCTGCCATCCCCGCAACTCTGCGCACTCCCCACGAACGTGCCTCCTACCTTCTGGCACACTTCTGGGACGGCATGTCCTTCGCCGACACCCTGCGCAGCCGCAATTCCGACTTCATGGAACAGAACCTCGTCAACTACCTTTCCCTCTTCCCCCACGCGCCCGCCGAAGCCCGCACCGAAGCCGTGCACCAGCTAATGCAGCGCGCCGAAACCGACAAACCCGCCTACCTGCTACTGGCCGGACTGGCCGAGAAATACCTCTATACCACCGGTTCGCCCATGCAGAGCGAAGAGCACTTCATCCCTTTTCTGGAAGAAACAGCCCGCACCTCCCTGCTGAATGAAACCGAAAAGTCGCGTCCCCGCTTCCTGCTCGTCGCCGCCCTGAAAAACCGCCCCGGCACTGTAGCCACCGACTTCGCCTACCACACTCTGGAGGGAAACCTACAGACGCTGCACACCACTCCCTCCGCCCCGCGCCTGCTCCTGATGTTCTACAACCCCGACTGCACCCACTGCCGCCAGGCCATCGCCCTGCTACACGCCGACGGACTATTCAAGCAGATGCTGTACGATGGTCGGCTCACCGTGCTCGCCATCAATACCGAGAACGACTGTGAAACCCCGTCCTATCCCGAAGCACACTCCCATAGGGAAAACGAACTGCCCGACGGCTGGACGGCCGGAACCGCCGCCCCCACCCTCACCGACAACGAACTGTACGTACTCCCCTCCATGCCCACCCTCTACCTGCTGGACAAAGAAAAACACGTCCTCCTGAAAGAGGCAGTGCCTGAACAAGTCCTCGCACACCTTGCGGAAGAAAGCCGGAATCAACTCTGCCACAAAGAGTGATTTTCAATCCTTCACAGCCTTCACCTTCCATGGCTTTCGCCCTGTTCACCGACAATCCACAGACAGCCACTACATGATTCCGTCCCGTCCCTCTCCCTACCGGGCAACTCCCTATCTTCAGCACATCCGGACACTTTTACATAACTGAACGACTCCGGTCGTTCAGTTTACCAACCTCCGTTGTTCGATTGAACGACCAGAGTCGTTTGATCGAACGACCCGGGTCGTTCACTTATAAACGGCCGACCGGTCCGAAGAATGTGGTAATGTGCACCTCACTCATCTGCCGACCGATACTCTACGGAGTGGCCAAAGCCATCACCGAACACATTTCGTCGGGAGAAAGGTATCACCACGTAAAGAAGGTATACTCCATCAGCATCCTGTACTTCGACATCAGAGAAGGAGAAGACTATCTATACCACAGGCAAAACAACTGCATCGGAGTGCGTACGAAAATTTATAGAGCAAAACGATAGTGCCGAACCGATGTCAACCCATGAAAATCAGAAAAAAATAGTTAAAAATTGGAATACATTGTCCTTTATCTTATTTTTGTATGCCAAAACTTTTAATAATTTTACGCTATGAAAAAGAGCAAACGGAACATTTTTCTTATCAGCATACTGGTAATTTGCACCATTGCAGGTTGCGGCAACCCCACTGACAAAAAAGCAGGCGTAAAAACGGATGTAAATCCGGAGAAGTCGAAAGATGTGGTGTACGTAAATGTGCAGGTGCAACTGCCTACAGCGAATATAAATGCGGACAACGAAAACAATAAGACCGACAGCGATGGCAGTACAAGCAACACCGCGACAAAAGAGCACGAGAACCGGGTGAACAGCGTCCTGCTTGTGCTGGCCGACAAAGACGACAAATTCATTGCCTGCGGTGAACAAGCATCGCTGACAGCCCTCAACAAAGCCAAAGGCACCATCGGCACCGTCCAGAAAATAGACAAGGCCGCACTGGCTACCTACTACAAGGAAGACGGCACGCTGGATGAAGGCAAAGACAGGATTCATATCTATGCCTTCTGCAACCCGACAAATGAACTGAAAGACCTCTTCAAAGAGCACTTCATGCTGAAAGAATGGATACACAAAACCGAAAACATCACTGAAGACGCCAATGGCAATATAATAAGAGGAGAAACCGTGTGGGGAGGGAAAGACCATCAGCATGGCTTCCTAATGTCTACCGCAGACAGGGCAAGCATCGAAAAGAGCATACCCCAAAAAATGGAACATTGGGAAAAACACACCCAGAAGGACACTCCCTTCAACTTCTCCGGCACGAACCGCCAAGACCCTACACAGAAAGAGATAAACAACGAAGGCAATATCCGAGTGGAACGCGCCGTAGCACGCATCGACTTCAAAGACGGAAGTAAAAACGGAGACCAAACCTACCTGCTGGGAAATGACAAAGGCAATGCCACCCTGAAGGTGAAACTGACTAAAATGGCTCTGGTAAACATGAGCCGCGACTTCTACTACCTGCGACGCGTGTCGGACGACGGTACCAATGCCGATGCACTGATTTGCGGAACGGAATATAGCCATGGCCCCCAAACCAACTATGTGGTAGACACGGACGCTGCCATAAAAAACGGAGTTACCCGGAACATCGATAAAGGTTATCCTTTCAAGGACTACTTCAACTTCTGCCTCGGCAACTACGAAGGAGGCAACTGGCACATCGATGCCACCGCACGCAGCCAATGGTACACCTCGCTGATTTCGAAAGTCATCAAGAACAACGGAAAAGGCTACCACACGTGGCGCTATGTGACCGAAAACACCATTCCCGGCATAGAAATGCAACAGAACGGCATCACCACCGGCATCGTGCTCAAAGGGCAAATCATGGCAACCGACAAAGCCTCCCGGAAATTGCAGGATGCCATTGCAAACGCCAAGGGAGACCCGGCCAAAGACCCCATTCTTTATTCCTACGCCAATACGCTCTACGTGACATGGGAAGAGGTGCGCGAGAAAGCATTCCTGGCAGAAGAGTCCGGCAGATTCTATAAAGCCGTATTCGGAAACACACCCAAGAACCGTCTCGCTATAAAAAGCAATGGACAGGCAGCCGTCTACAGTGCGGACAAGACCAGTCCGGACTATCTGTGGCAAAAGTGGCATGAACAGAACATTGACAACAAGGCATTCCAGGCAGATTTCAGGAAAGCCGCCAAAAAGGCGCAATTCACCCTTTATCAATCGAGCACAGACGACTACGATGCAGCCGGCTATTACTGCTACTACTTCTGCTGGAGCCGCCACAACGACAATCAGGACAATAACGTGATGGGACCCATGGAGTTTGCCATCGTGCGCAACCATATTTACAAACTCTCCGTAACGGGAATCAACCGTCTGGGGCATCCGCGCATTTCAGAAAACGACCCCACTCCCATAACTCCGGACACCCCGGACGAGAAAGACAGCCACTACCTCACGCTATCCGTCGAAGTAGCCCCTTGGAGAGGCGCATTGACCACCTGGAATCCGAACTGATTACGGGTGAGAGCTAAAAGGGGGAGTAAAGGACGATAACCCCCTTTAACTCCCCCCAATAAAAGAACCGTGCCAACCGGCATGGAATCACATAGGCAAATCCTCTACCGCCCCCTTTGAACATACCGGCAATTTGCCGTCTTGCCCCATGGCCACAAAAACCGTAGCACAAAGCACTGTCCACTGGTCGCCGTATGTCATCGTACTGCTATGACTGTAGCCCAAGCAATGCCCATACTCGTGGAACATGGCCTGGCGAGGATAATTATGCGGATTGGAGCCGGGTGCCGTGGCATCAAAGTAGACACCTTTATAACAATAATCGGCCAGGCCATAAGTATTGCCTCCACCCAAGCCACCTACTCCGACCACACGGCCCAACACAAGACCGCCGTGGTTGCGGATTCTTTGCCGCAAAGCATCCAGGTCTATCGGATTTCCTCCATTGTCCTTCAGCTTGCCCTCGTAGGCATTCATTTCCACATTGAACTCTTCGGAAGCGAACATGAAAGCCATGTTGAGCGCCAACGCCACTCCGTGACGGCAAAGCAACGGATCCATGTGCCGCCAATACGCATGCCCGTTATCTGCCGAATAAGCGGAGAAACGGATAAACCACCGGCTGTCTATCTGCTCTATCTTTTTCATGAAGGGGTCTTCCGTACGGACAAGCAACGTCACATCGTCATTGGAGAGTTCCGGCTGTGCCGGAACTGTTATCCGGCGACCGTTCTCCGCTACAAACGTACGTTCCGAACTGACCACCGGCAAGGGGAACGATGCCTCCATAAACGGATAAATGCGGTCGAAACGAGCCAGTTCGAAGAATTCCGTGCTCACCTTGTTGAAACGGCACAGTATCTTGACGCCACTGATGCCAATCGGCGAGAAGAACTTTACAAGCAGCTGATGATCATCGGACACCGACACCTGCAACGGGGCATTCACCCGAAAGGAACGGCGATTGCTATCGTAGAACACCTCGCGCGGTTCGTCGGCCAGAAACATGGTATCCGTCCGGAATCGGGAGAAATCCTCCTCGCGTACATAGAGCAAGCCTTCGCCACTTTCGGGATGGCGGTAATTGATGCGGATATGCGACACGCGTCCGGCTTCTATCTTGCAACCACTGAAGCGATAGACCTGCATAAAGGAAGTTCCGTCGCTACGCTCCGACTCAATCGTCACCCGTCCGGAAAGTGCCTCCCGTCCGGGCAACGAGTAGAATGAACGGCGCTGCGTGATGTTGTAAGCGTCCACTCCTCCGGCACCTGCGTACTCGCCACCGGCCTGAATACCGGCATACACCCCTTGGGCATCATCGAAAGAGACCTCTATGTTGCGGATAAACCGCCACATATAGTCGGACGACACATCCAAATCGACATCTACCCTGCCCACACAAGGTTCCAGGCAGACGGTCTGCATCACCGGAGCCTGCTCCCGGCCGATGTGCAACGCTATCTTCTTATAGAACCAGGCCTCATCAAGCGGTGCCTTTTCCACGTGATTCACCAGCCAGGCATCCGACAGCAGGGCCGGCTCGTCAACCGTAATATCCGATTCCGGATGGGTGGTAGCAAGAAACACCACGGTATAGTCGCCATACCCCAATCCTTCGATGGTCAGTTTGGAGAAATCGGCTTCCAGTTTCTGATACAACGGCTTGATTACTTCGCCCCGTTCGTCGGCTATGGCATACCACATACGGGCTATCGGTTCCGGCTGTTCGCTGCGGGTGCGCACCCCGGCAGTGACATCTGCCTGCAAGCCGAACCGGAAGGTCACCTGCCCTGCGCCGGCCTGTTCAGCGTTGTCGAAGCCAAGCCCGTCCGAAGAGCAGCTGGCCAGCAACGGCAGCAATCCCAAAAGCATTATAATTCTTATAATCTTCATGTCCTGCCCTCCTCTATTTCTTTACACAACGCAAGGACGCGAACGCCTCCATCTGCAATCGCTGTTCGGCAATGACGGTCGAATCTTTTCCTTCGAACTGCATCCAATAGGCCCAGGCATATCCTCCGGGACAACCGTCGCGCTGGCTAGTCCACAACACGGCACGTTTTCCGAAAGAGGGATTGTTGGAGGTCGATTTGTCGCCTTTCCCGCCTGCCAAAGGTATGATGAGGTAACGGCCGGTATCTTCCGAAGTAAACTTCACGTAATGTTGTGTTCCGGTGACACCGGTAGGAGTCACCAACGTACCTTCTCCCACATGGAGCGTGGCGGTAATCCGCTCTCCGTTTCCCGCCGTATAAGTACCGGGAATCTCTTGGCCTTTCGGAAGCAATGAGTTCAGTTCGTCGCGGGTAGGCACCCTATAGCCTTCGGGGCAAGGCATGTGCGAATCGTTCTGCCAAGGCATGTCGGCAGTCTGGTTGCCCAAGTTGTTGGAAGGGTTATATCCCTGCCAAGGCACATACATATACTTGCGGCCGCACTGGAACAAACCGCCGACTGTATTAATCCAGCTGGTGCGATACATGTCTTCCACCGTGGCACCGTCCAACGGATAAATCTGGTCTTCGAGGTCGCTGCTGCGTGCATTAAAAGCCATCCACACGCTTCCTGCCATCTCCACCGTTTCAATCTGCTTGTCGCTGGGAGCCACGCGCACTTCCACGTAGTCATAAGAACCGGCCATAAGCGCATTCTTCAGGTGTACCATGAACGAATAGCCCAACCGTCCGCTGCCTTGCGCCGGAACAGATACGCTGAAGGAAGAGACAATCCCTTCGGCCTCTTCGGTCACCGCCATGTCGGTCAGTATCACGCCATCCACAACTCCTTCGGCAGATGCAATATCTATCCGGGTGTCGGCAAGAAACGCCAGTTGCATGCCATCTACTCCCGTCATAGGCACTTCTACAATGTTGTTCTCATAATCTACCGATACTCCCTCGGGGATGACAGACCGGGAAGCATCCAACAGAATACGATGGTCCGCGTCGGGCTTGCCGGTCACCGTTTCGCCCTCTTCCCACGGCTTGATTTCGAAAACGCCTTCTACCGTAGCCCCTACGTTAAGTACCGACAATTCATACACCTTGTTGCGTTCTATACGCGGCAACTCCATTTTCAGCCTGATGGGAATCCCATCATACGTACCACGCAAAACGACATGGACCGGACACATGCTTTCAAAAATACGGAATACGCTCGGCTGTTCTCCTCCGAATGCCGGTTCAAACGTCTTCACATATTTCACCGTCTTGTCTGACACGGCAACGCCTTCCTGAAACGGAAAAGTTTCGGCCGGGGCATCTTCCACTATAATCTCCTCAATCCGCGTCTTATCGTCGGCCGTAGTGTTCAGGTCGATACGGGCCACCCCACGTTTCATGCCCACACTGACCTCCGGATTATTGCGCGTCTCGACATCATCTTCCAATTGAACCACCGCCGACATGAAATCCGGAGCGGAATTATCATGAAGCCCTTCGCCAATGGCCATATTACACAATTCCTCTTCGGTCAGTTTCTCTTCCTGAACGGGCAGCTTCACTTCTGAAAGAAAATATAACCGCGAGCCGCTGAGTGCAGAGATGCTGGATGTACCATCTTGTTTCGGATTCAGCAATTGCGTCCTATATAAGCTGCCGCCACTGAACTGAAAAACCGATACCTCACGCAGTTCCCCGAAGGAATCCTCTCCCGAAGCAGTGACACTTTTCACCACCAATGAATAAGTTTGCTGCCCGCTATCTTCTCCGGACGGTGCATCATCTGAGCAAGCGCCCCAAAATAATGTTCCGCACAAAAGGGGAACAAAGATTTTCTTACAAAAAATGTTCATAATACCAATTGAATTTATATAAAAACAAAAATGTCTCCGATACCATTTTCAAAAGCGGGTGCAAAAATATAACTTTTTTCAAGATGAAAATATCCTTTTCATCTTTTTATTACAATCTGTCAACTCCCTTTTCTATCTGCTCTCACCCTTGTACACACTTGCCAGATAATACAAGACAGATATATGAAATAATAATTACATTAAACTTCCAGTGCATAAAACAAAAAGACGCCGTTAATTATTTTTAATTTTAGCGACTATATTTTATGATTAAAATACATTTGTATTATTTTTGTATAAATAATACGTAGCAATTAAATTGCCATTAGACAATATGTTGCTTGAAAAATCAGGTCATGAAAGTATTTTTATCTAAAAGATGCATAATTAGCTTATGTTTCATTTTTCTATATTTAAGTTCGGCGTTTGCCACAGCAACCATAGTCGGCAAACACCGCAGATTACTTATTATAAACTCGTACAATGAAAGCGCACCCTGGAGCCAAGAACTTATAACTCCCATCCTGCTGCAAACATCTCCTATAGAGGACATCACAGCCGATGTAGTACACATGAACGGGACGTTCATTCGTAATGACTCATTGTATATCCGGATGGAGAATGGCATTTTCGAACGTTTCCAGGATAAGAAACCCGATTATCTTGTACTTCTCGGCAACATGGCTTTTACTTTAAGGGAACGTATTTTGAGTGAGTGGGGAAATATTCCAATAGTATTGGTCGGCAACGAAGACACGTATGCTCCACGGGAATATTATTTCACCGGACGTCCTATACACATTTCCAATGCCATCACATCTCCTCTGGTTGACCTGCGGCCGCAATACAACTTTACTTTTATCGAAACGCCGTATATGTACAAAGAGACCATCGACATGATGGTACAGATGCTGCCAAAAATGAAAACGATTGTATTCGCAGCAGATGAACTCTATCATAACCAAGACTTGGACCGGCTTATTCATGCCTATATAACGTCAAAGTATCCAAACCTCCACTATGAACGCTTAATAGGTAATGAAAGAAACCAAAACGAATTACAGGCATATCTGCTAAATGATGAACCGGAGACGGGTATGCTATTTTCCACATGGTTTTACGAGCGTAAGAATCTACTCGGTTTTCCTACACTCATCAGTGGAGACTTTCAGTTAGTTGCATCATCGCCTCAACCCGTATTTGCATTAAGGAATGCCTATGTGGGTAAAGAGGGGTTTGCGGGAGGATATTTCTATGACCGCATGGAAGTGCAAAACGCGCTTTCTTCAGCCCTCAAACAGATATTTGCAGGAGAGGATGCACAGAATATCCCATTTACATATAGCAAGAAATCCTATCCCTTCATCAACTACCAGCAACTGCTGATGGACGGTCTGGACACCACACTCTGTCCTAAGGACTCGGTATTCATCAATAAACCGCTTACATTCTGGCAGAAGTATCAATGGTGGATTATTTGCGGAGTAGTGTTGATACTCTCACTACTTATCATAGCTTTAGTCATTTATCGGTTCCAGCAAAAGAAAATCACCTTGCTAAGTGCCCATGATACCCTTTTACGTAATATGCCGATATCTTATACTCAAATAGAGGTTTTCTTCGACAAAACGGGACAGATAGCAGATATGAGCTATCGATGCGGCAATATTATTTTCAACGACCAGTTTACGCCAACTACCGATGGTTCACAAAAAAATGCCTTCTCCCAAATAGAGCACCTGACACATTTCATGGAAATGGTATTCCAAGAAAAGCAAACGGTAACATTTACTCATTACTTCAAACAAACAAACAGCTTTTACGAATTCATTCTTTGCCCGGCATCCCAAAAACACACTTTGGATGTCTTTGCCGTAGATATTACAGCGCGCAAAGATGCCGAAAACACATTGCGAGAGATTAATAAAAAACTGGAAATGACATTGGGCATAGCACGCATCATACCATGGCGCTGGGATTTAAAGGAGGATCTGATTTATTGCGAAGCACAAAAGATATTAGACCACATGAACTTTACAAAGGAGAAGAACTCTACAGTCCAAGTAGATATTATCAAGGCGTCAGAATATTTCCGAAAGATACACCCGGAAGACTTCGAACGTATGCACCATGTACATGAAAATCTCATTTCAGGCAAGTTGCAGCATATCAAAGAAGAATATCGTATTATCACCGAAGTAGAAGGGCGAAAAATAACAGATTGGATGGAAACCAACGCAGTAATTGACCAGCGCGACAAAAACGGCTGTCCAATATCGCTTGTCGGCTCCCTTTTACTGATAACAGAACGCAAGAGGCAAGAAGAAGCGCTTATCCGAGCACGAGAAAAAGCCCAAGAATCCGACCGGCTGAAATCTGCATTTCTAGCCAATATGAGCCACGAGATACGTACCCCCTTGAATGCCATCGTAGGATTCTCCAGCCTGCTGACTGCAACCGAAAACGAAACCGAACGCAAAGAGTTCATCAGTATCATAGAAACCAACAACCAGTTGCTATTGCAACTGGTAAGTGACATCCTGGATCTTTCAAAAATAGAAGCAAATACACTGGAATTCAATTATCAGAATGTCGACTTAAATCAGTTGGCAAAAGATGTGGAAAACACTGTACGAGGCAGACTGCAAACAGGTGTTGCCCTACAATTCGTTCCTGAAGTACCAGTTTGTTATGTACAGACAGAACATAACCGTCTCTCTCAAGTCCTCATCAACCTGCTGGTCAACGCTGCAAAATTTACAGAGAAAGGTGAGATTATGTTTGGATACAAAATCCGTGGAGAAGAACTCTATTTCTACGTAAAAGATACGGGCATAGGCATCTCACTAGAGAATCAGAAGAAAATATTTGAACGGTTTACCAAAGTAAACACCTTTATACAAGGAACGGGATTAGGGCTCTCAATATGCAAAAACATTGTCACAAAAATGAAAGGACGCATCGGAGTAGAATCCGAAGGAGAAGGTAAAGGAAGTACTTTCTGGTTTACAATACCTTATAAACCGAAAGAGGCTCAAAAGGAAAATAATCTAACTTTAATGCCTCTTCTGAACGAGAGAAGCAAGGAAAAGCCTATAATCCTGATAGCAGAGGACAACGAAAGCAACTATATGCTGTTCAAGTCTATCCTACAGAAAGATTATGAGTTGGTTCATGCTTGGGATGGGGAGGAAGCCGTGGTACTCCATCAGAAGTTTCATCCGCATGTGGTCATCATGGACATCAATATGCCTAAAATGGATGGATATGAAGCTACTCGCGAAATACGTAAAGTATCCAAAACGGTACCTATCATTGCAGTAACGGCATACTCCTTTGCTTCGGACAAAGAAAAGATTATGCAGAATGGCTTTAACGGATATATGTCCAAGCCGGTTGACATACAAAGATTGAAAGAAAAACTCGACTATACAATCCACGGGAATTTTATGATGATGTAGGGTTCCGGTCTGCTCTTTCCTATATGATATTTTTTGATTATCCAAGAAATATCATGTACTTTTGCACAAGTTAGAAAAGAGACAATGATAGACCAACCCACCATAGACCGCATACTTGATGCCGCACAGATATACGATGTCGTATCAGACTTTGTCACCCTGCGCAAACGCGGTGTGAACTATGTAGGTCTGTGCCCTTTCCACGATGACAAAACCCCTTCCTTCTATGTATCCCCCGCCAAAGGGCTCTGCAAGTGTTTTGCCTGCGGAAAAGGAGGAAATGCAGTGCATTTCATCATGGAGCACGAACAGATGTCTTATCCTGAGGCGCTGAAATATCTCGCAAAAAAATACGGCATTGAAATCAAAGAACGCGAACTATCCAGCGAGGAGAAGATAGCACAGAGCGAACGGGAAAGCCTCTTCATTGTGAACAACTTTGCCCGTGACTACTTCCAGAATATCCTAAAGAACCACGTAGACGGACGGAGTATCGGCATGGCCTATTTCCGCAGCCGCGGCTTCCGGGATGACATCATCGAGAAGTTCCAGTTGGGCTATTGTACCGAGAGCCACGATGCCCTTGCCCAGGAAGCTTTGAAAAAAGGCTATAAAAAGGATTATCTTGTCAAGACCGGCCTCTGCTACGAGACGGACGACCACCGACTGCGCGACCGCTTCTGGGGGCGGGTCATCTTTCCGGTACACACTCTCTCCGGTAAGGTGGTGGCTTTCGGGGGACGTGTGCTTGCCGGCGCCACCAAAGGCGTCAAGGTGAAGTACGTCAACTCGCCTGAATCGGAGATTTACCATAAAAGCAATGAACTGTACGGCATATATTTTGCCAAACAAGCCATTGTGAAACAAGACCGTTGTTTTCTGGTCGAAGGTTATACAGACGTCATTTCCATGCACCAATCGGGCATAGAGAATGTGGTTGCCTCTTCGGGCACAGCATTGACATCCGGACAAATCCGGATGATTCATCGTTTCACCAACAATATGACAGTGCTCTACGACGGTGACGCTGCCGGTATAAAGGCCTCTATCCGAGGTATTGATATGTTGCTGGAAGAAGGCATGAACGTCAAAGTCTGCCTCCTGCCCGATGGTGACGACCCGGACTCCTTTGCCCGCAAACACAATGCGACGGAGTTCCAGGCCTTCATACAAGAGAATGAAACGGACTTTATCCGCTTCAAAACCAATCTGTTGCTGGAAGATGCTGGAAAAGACCCCATCAAGCGTGCCGAGCTTATAGGAAACCTTGTGCAAAGCATTTCCATCATTCCCGAAGCCATTGTGCGTGATGTCTATATCAAGGAGTGCGCCCAATTATTGCACGTAGAAGACAAACTGCTGGTTTCTGAGGTTGCCAAGCGTCGAGAAAAGCAAGCCGAGCAACAAGCTGAGCGAGCAGAACGTGAGCGTCGGTCGGCCAATGCCGCAAGAGCCAATGCAGAAGCGGGGGTCAATGGCAGTCATACTGCAGCTACCAGCCCCGACGCACAACAAGCTGGCTATCCGTCCCAATCACTGCCTGCCGGTCTCCCTTCCGAAACACCTCCACCTTTTCCACCCGAGGAAGAATATGTATCCTTCATCCCGCAGGAGGGCAAGGAGGGCCAGGAGTTCTATAAATACGAACGACTTATTCTGAAGATGGTAGTGCTCTATGGTGAGCGGGTGATGTGCAATGTCACCAATGAAGAGGGGCAGGAAACCCCTATCACTGTAACTGAATATATAGTCAATGATTTAAAAGAAGACGAACTTGCCTTCCACAATCCGCTTCACCGGCAAATCCTGACAGAGGCTGCCGAACGTATCCACAATGAGGGTTTTACCGCCGAACGGTATTTTGTGGCGCATCCCGACCCCGTCATCAGCAAGCTGAGTGTGGAGCTTATCAGCAACCGCTATCAGTTAAGGAAATCACAGATAGAACAAATGGTGACGGACGAAGAACGCCTCTATGAGCTAATTCCACGGTTAATGATAAACTTCAAATATGCCATCGTCTGCGAAGAATTGAAGCATACCCTATTTGCGTTACAGAACCCTGCCATAGCCAATGATGAAACCCAGTGTAACAGCATCATGGAGCGCTACAACGAATTGAACAAAGTAAAAAGCATCATGGCAAAGCGGCTGGGAGACAGAGTCATCCTGAATTTTTAAATTCAATTCGGGGAGTTCTCCGTCAAGAATTATGCCTGATTAAATTCATAAATTCCTCGCGGGTCTTCGCTTGGTTGAATGCTCCGGTAAAATCGGATGTAGTGGTAATGGAGTTCTGTTTCTCTACTCCGCGCATCTGCATGCACATGTGTTTGGCTTCCACAACAACCATAACCCCCAGCGGATTCAGCGTCTCCTGAATACACTCTTTTATTTGGAGAGTCATACGTTCCTGCACTTGCAGGCGGTGAGAGAAAATATCCACTACGCGGGCTATCTTGCTCAGTCCGGTAATGTAGCCGTTAGGAATATATGCCACATGTGCCTTTCCGTAGAAGGGAAGCATGTGATGTTCGCAAAGCGAGAAGAAATCAATGTCTTTCACAATCACCATCTGACTGTATTCTTCTTGAAACTTGGCTGAACGGAGTACCTCGTGCGGGTCCATATAATACCCTTTCGTCAACGACAACATGGCCTTCGCCACCCGTTCAGGTGTCTTCTGCAAACCTTCACGTCCGGCATCTTCACCCAACAGAGTAAGGATGCGGTGATAATGTTCCTTCAATTCATCTAATGAAGGAGATACAATTTCTTCTTTTCCTAACATGATAATTCTTTATAAGGGGATGTTTATCTGCTCTTTCACGATAGAAACTTCCTTGAATACACCAGTAGCCCGCAACTGACGCATCATGGCATCCGCTTCTTCGATACTGCGGAAATCTCCTGCACGGCACAGCCAACGGGGGGGATTGAAAGAGGTATAAACTGTAAGTTCGGGAAAATGTTCCTTGATGCGGGTAGCTACCGCATAAGCTTCGTTCTTGGCCTGACGGGTATTATTCCCTGCATAAACTTGTATGCGGTAACCCGAACTTTTAATCACTTTCTGCTCATCCGAACCGGCAGGAACATACTCCGAACCTATCAATGCCGCAATGCGTGCATCTTGATGGATAGTCACCTTGCCTTGTCCCGGCACATTACGTTCCAGGCTTTTCACAATATTATTCTGCGCTACAGAAATCGTTGCAAAAGCGAAACATGCAACTAAAAGTAAACCAAGCTTTTTCATGAGTCAATATCTTTATATAACGGAAAATGGAAAGCTGAAAATGGAAAACAGTTATGCAGATACGACATGCAATCCATTTTCAACTTTCAGCTTTCAACTATTTAATTAAAGGCATCGATGATACCCTTGAAGTCAGAAACCTTCAAAGCAGCACCACCAATCAGACCGCCGTCAACATCCGGGTTGGCAAACAGTTCCTTTGCATTAGAAGGCTTGCAGCTGCCACCATAAAGGATAGAGCAGTTGTCAGCGATTTCCTTACCATACTTTTCAGCAATCAATGAACGGATGAAAGCGTGGATTTCCTGTGCTTGTTCTGCAGTAGCAGTCTTACCGGTACCGATAGCCCAAACCGGCTCGTAAGCCAAGATAATCTTAGAGAAATCTTCGGCAGACAAAGAGAATACAGAAGCCAGCTGAGCGGCTACCACTTCATTCTGCTTGTTTGCTTCACGTTCTTCCAATACCTCACCGATACAGAAAATCGGAGTCAGACCGTTAGCCAAAGCCAATTTTACTTTTTCTTCCAGAATAGCAACTGTTTCACCATAGTAAGCACGACGTTCAGAGTGACCCAGAATGACATATTTTGCACCGGTAGAAGCAACCATAGCAGCTGATACTTCGCCGGTATATGCGCCCGACTCCTTGTCTGCACAGTTTTCTGCACCTACACCAATCTTGGCAGCGTCTACCAAAGGAGTAACAGATGCCAGGTGGATAAACGGAGTACAGATGATTACATCACAGTTAGGCTTTTCGTTAGCCAATGTTTCATTCAGTTCTTTTGCAAGAGCAATACCCTCTTGGAGGGTTTTGTTCATTTTCCAGTTTCCTGCAACAATGTTTTTTCTCATTTTGTTTTATTATTAAAAGGGTTAATGTATTTACTATTTGACAATTTACTATTTACTATTTGATACTATTGTTGTCTGAGGCGTTGTTTCTCCCGGCGCCTTACGACTAAAATATCGACACAAAGCACCATCATCAGAGGAATGATGAACCACAGCAACACATAGCCTATTGTCTGTAAGTCACTTTCCTGCTTCTGCCTGCCCAATTCCAACTTGTCCAGGCTATCGGTCAGCACATATTCATCAGGCAGCCGGTTGTCACTCCACTTATTCAAAATTGTTCCGTCCTTTACCAACAACAGACCGGGATTTGAACGGATAATGGTCTTCAGCGTAATATCATCTGTCTGGCAGAAAGGGTATTCCGCTCCAGTCTTGTCACGCCACAATTCTATCTCGTCTTCCGGAGATGAAGTCAAGGCATAAAAGCCATAACCATGCTCCACACTGTAATCGTATATTTCATTGATAAGGTCGATGTTACTGTCGTCCGCTCCTTCTATCCGATGGGCAACCAGCAGAAACGTATATCCTTTATCCGACAGTACGCTGTCCGTTATATCTTCCCATGTATCCAGACTCATCATGGAAAAATCATGAATGGGAGGTTCATAACCTTTTTCCTTCAGTATCGTACGCGATTCTACAAACGTCCATGTACTGTCCGGATAGTTGTCCAATGTAAATTCCTGACGCTTTCCTCCTTTTTCCAAAATGAACCGGCTTTCAAACACGCTTGGTTTAGCACCTTCCGGAATTTCCATGCCCGCCTTGATATTCGCTCCAATTCTGTAAGGTCGGAAATCAAGTATCGGCAAATTCTCCAGGCAATAGAAGGACAACGCAAACACAAATAGAAACGTATACATGGAAATCATCCACTCCATCTTCGGAGTAATGAAACGCACCAGTAAATCCTGCCACTTGAATACAGATACTGCCGCCACCAACAACACTACATTCTTGCCGAAAGTCTGCCAATTGGTCAATATCCACGCATCACCGAAGCATCCGCAGTCGGATACCGGATTCGCCAAAGCCAGATAAAGTGTTAGCGGAGTCATTACAACCATCAGCAATAACGCCAATGCAGATGCCACCTTCCGGCGTATACCCAAAAACAAGAAAACACCTACACTGAACTCTATGGCAGACAACGCTATCCCTACCAGCAAGGGCGCATAAGAAGGAAACCAGGAAATCATGTCGAAAGCCGTCAGGTAATCTTGAATTTTATAGAAGAAACCCAACGGATCAACAGCTTTCACAAATCCGGAAAATATGAACAAAGCCCCCAGCAGAAAACGGCAGAGGTTCACCCAAACTTTCCCGACAATATGTTTCTTGTCAATCTCCAAATTCAATCTTAATTAAGCCGAATACAGAATAGTTAATCATATCCATATAGTTGGCATCAATACCTTCCGAAACCAAAGTCGCTCCGGACAAGCTTTCAATCTGCTTTGTCCGATAAATCTTCATCAATATCAAATCCGTATACGAACTGATACGCATACTACGCCAAGCCTCATCATAATCATGATTTTTGGCAAGCATCAACTCCAAAGAGGTTTTGGCATATTTATCATACAGCACCAACGCCTCTTCATTGGTCATATCGGCAGCTTCGGCATAACCAAGCTCCAACTGTATCAATCCTACAATTCCATAGTTGACAATAGCTATGAATTCAGAACGGATGCCTTCGTCTACCAAAGTCACCCCTTTCGTTTCAATACTTCTGATACGGTTGGCTTTGATGAATATCTGATCTGTTACGGAAGACGGACGAAGAATGCGCCACGCCGGACCGTAATCATGAAGTTTCTTAGAGAACAAGTCACGGCAAACCGCAATGACATGTTCAAATTGTTGCTTGGTATCTTTCATTTCCTTTTTTCACAGTGCGCTGCAAAGATAGGAATAATTAAAGAAAAAGAAAAAGAGGGCACTCTAAAATCTATTAAAGTACCCTCTTCTATAGAGATTGTTTACGTTTTTATGAGCAGCGCAATACTTGTCCCGGTCTCAGGATTGTTTTACGCGTAATTCTGTTCAGTTTGCAAAGCTTGTCGATGGAGGTTCCCTGACGTGCTGCAATCCGTCCCAATGTGTCTCCCTTCTTTACCTTATAGAACAGACCTTCACCCGATGCCATGCTACGCGCCGTACCGGAAGAGCCTTTTGTCTTATGGAAAGTATAGGAATCAGCTACGATATCCTGCTTTTCAAAATCAAACATAAGCGCAGGATTGATGGGAATACCCAAGAAACGGGTTTCAAAGTGAAGGTGTGAACCGGTAGAACGTCCGGTATTTCCTCCCAATGCAATTGGCTCGCCGGCTTTTACCAACTGGTTTGTATCAACCAATTGTTTAGACAAGTGTCCGTAAACGGTTTCCAAGCCATTGTCGTGACGAATAACGACGTATTTGCCGTATCCACGACGACCTTGATTCTTGACAACGCGCACTTTTCCATCAAAAGCCGCACGGATTGTATCGCCTACATACACCTTGATATCCAAACCATAATGAGCTCTTCTTCTCCGGGGACGGTAACCGAATACATCCGTGATACGGGTATTGGGAGTAGGCATACAGAAACCGGTCAAATCAAATGTATAGCTCTCAGGCACAATCGCATTGCCATAGGCTTGTACGAATTCGTTGTTCCAGTTGGGATACAAATCCAAACCCGGATACAATGATTGTTCTGCACGTATCTGTTTTTGCAAAGCCAGTGAATCAACACTCTTAAGTTTTCTGTCGATGGGGGCCTGGCGGGCAATCAGGTCTTGCGAGAAAGAATTCAAGCTAACCATTGCCGTCGCAGCCAATAAAGCAGTTTTTATCCAATTAAAATTCATCCGTTTCGTCATTCATTTTGATATCCGTTGCAAGCATCTCGGCAAATCAAACACCACCTGTTCTATGCGAATATCCAGATTGATTTTCAAAAATTCTCCCAAAGGTAACATTTCTCTCTGAAAAACGACATCAGTCATTAACTATTTTTTCGAAGAGGAGGAAACTGTAAAGCTCGCAAAGATGTCTTAATCCCCTATAGATAGGAGATTTACAAGCAAACATGTTTTACAACATAAAATGCAATAAAAGTGCATGTTTAACCGTTTTTTCAGCTAATGGCAGCCCAATTAACGTTCGTTTTTCTCAACGCTTTCAGTTGTCGCCACAAGACCTCGTTCTCAGGCAACATGCCATGTGGATCTGCATCCACCACCGTTTGCGCTACTTCACGGACATATTGCAGCAGTTGTCCGTCACGGGCTATATCGGCAATCTTCAGATCGAAAGCAATGCCGCTCTGCTGTGTCCCTTCCAAATCTCCAGGACCACGTAGTTTCAAGTCTGCTTCCGCTATTTCAAAGCCGTCATTAGTCCGCACCATTATCTCCAAACGCTTCCTTGTATCCTCCGCCAACTTGTAGCCGGTAACCAGAATACAATAGGACTGGTCAGCTCCACGTCCTACACGTCCCCGAAGCTGATGAAGCTGGGACAGCCCGAAACGCTCGGCGTTCTCAATCACCATCACCGAAGCATTGGGCACATTTACACCTACCTCAATCACGGTGGTAGCCACCATTATCTGTGCCTCGCCGGATACGAACAATTGCATCTGAGCATCCTTTTCAGCAGGTTTCATCTTTCCATGTACCTTGCAAACCCTACACTCGGGAAACTCTTCACAAACATGCAGATACCCTTCTTCAAGGTTCTTTAAGTCAATCTTTTCGCTTTCCTTAATCAGCGGGTAGACAATATAGACCTGCCGGCCTTCGGCAATCTGCTTGTGCATGGACTGATACAAGCTTATCCGACGGCTATCAAACTGATGAAGAGTGACAATCGGTTTACGTCCGGGAGGCAATTCATCGATGACAGACACATCCAAATCGCCATAAAGCGTCATTGCCAATGTACGGGGAATCGGGGTTGCCGTCATCACCAATACATGGGGAGGTTGTACATTCTTTGTCCACAACCGTGCCCGTTGGGCCACACCGAAACGATGCTGCTCGTCAATCACAACCAAACCGAGCGAAGCAAAATTCACCGTATCTTCAATGACGGCATGGGTACCTATCAGTATATGTATGTCTCCCGTCAACAAACCGGCAAGGATAGCTTCGCGCCGCTTGCCCTTAACAGAACCGGTCAACAGTTCCACACGTACCTCCATTCCATACAGCAGCTCACGGATGGTTTCATAGTGCTGGTTTGCCAAAATCTCGGTAGGTGCCATCATGCATGCCTGAAAACCATTATCGAGCGCCATCAACATACTCATCAGTGCGACAAGCGTCTTTCCACTTCCCACATCCCCTTGCAGCAAGCGGTTCATCTGCTTTCCTGAGCCTACATCCTTACGGATTTCCTTCAATACCCGCTTCTGTGCATTGGTCAGTTCAAAAGGAAGATTACGGGAGTAGAAGGTATTGAACACTTCGCCCACCCTTTCAAAAATATAACCGCGATATTTCCGCTGACGGTCTTTTGCATACCTCAGGATATTCAACTGTACGTAAAAGAGCTCCTCAAACTTCAGGCGATACTGTGCCTTACGCAATAAATCCGGATTAGCGGGAAAGTGTATATTGACCAAAGCTTCCGTCAACGGCATCAGATGATGCTCGGCAAGTATAGCGGGAGAAAGGGTCTCGGGCAACGGCTCACGCAACTGCTGCACCACCGTATTCATCATCTTCTCGATGGCATGTGAATTGAGAGAACTCCGTTTCATCTTTTCAGTCGTATTATAATAAGGTTGTAACCCCATGGACGACAATTTCAAATCCGAAGCAGAGTCTATATCCGGATGAGCCATGTTTATTCTACCATTGAAGAAGGTCGGTTTTCCGAACACAATATATTCCTGATGCACTTTATACTTCCCCACCAAATATTTGATGCCCTGGAACCAAACCAGGTCCACCACCCCCGTACCGTCCGAGAAATGAGCTATCAGCCTGCGCTGGCGCCCTTCTCCAGCCGTCTCAAAACTTAGTATTTCACCTTTCAGCTGAATATAGGGCATCGTCCCATCGATCTCCTGAATATAATAAATCCGACTGCGGTCTACATATTTATATGGAAAGTAATATAGCAAATCGTGCAAGGAGTAAATGCCCAATTCCTTATTGAGCACCGAAGCACGCTGCGGCCCGACGCCCGACAAATATTTTATGTCACGCGTGGCTAAATCGAACATGAACCTATCAGAGCTGTGGCTATTTTTAAATCAAAAGGAGTGGTTATTTTAATGTTTTCCCGGTTTCCCGGCGTCAAAAAGACAGATACGCCCAATGCTTCCACCACAGAAGCATCATCGGTAAAATGGGGTGTATAGGGCTGCTCGTATGCCGCTTTCAGCAGTTCCGCATCAAAAACCTGGGGAGTCTGCACCAATCTATAATCATCCCTGCCGACAGTCACACTGCCTTCCCCTTCCATACGGCGAACGGTCTCCACCACACCGATTACCGGAATTACGGCCTTTTTCTCGGCCGCCAAGTCATAACAGCGTGCAATCACTTCCCGGGCCACGAACGGGCGCACCCCATCGTGCACACCGACCAAAGCTGGTGTCTTGACCAAAGCCAAACCGTTCTTTACGGAGTGGAACCGCGTCTCCCCCCCATCTGCAATGGCATGCGGCAATGAAAAACGGTACTCCCTGCACAGCTGCTTCCAGTAATCCTGCTGGCTGTGGGGAAGCACCAATATTATCCGTATCTCAGCATTGTAGTCATAAAACGCCTCCAGAGTGCGCATCAAAACAGGTTTCCCCCCTATCGGGAGAAACTGTTTGGGGAGTTCGGTCCCCATGCGCAAACCCTTACCACCGGCAACAATCAGAGCATACTGAAGCATTTATGATTTATGATTTATGATTTATGATTTAAATCATAAATCTGTTACGCACATAGCTTCTTTCAGTTCCTGCACCTTCTCTTTGCCTTGCAACAGCTCCACTACGGCCAATGCAAACTCCATGGCAGCGCCCGGTCCTTTACCAGTGATGATATTGCCGTCTCTTTCTACCGGAGCACCCGTACATTCGGCACCTTCCAAATACTGTTCAAAGCCGGGATAGCAAGTAGCCTTCTTGCCTTTCAGCAATCCCAGCTTACCCAATACCATAGGAGCCGCACAAATAGCAGCAATCGGTTTCTGCTCTTGGGCAAAACGCAGTACCAGATTACGCAGTTCTCCACACTTCTCCAAAGTGGACGCACCCGGCATACCGCCAGGCAATAATACAAGCTCTGCATCAAAGAAGTCGCAGTTCACTACATTCTTATCGCACAAGACCGGAACATCGTGTGCTCCCGTCACTATTTCATCAGGGGTTACCGTCACCATTTCTACGTTCAGTCCGGCGCGTCTCATCACATCCACAGAAGTAAAAGCTTCTATTTCTTCAAATCCGTCGGCAAAAAAAACATAAACTGTACCCATAATTGTTCCTCCTCTTATTTTAGATTAAAATAATACGTTATTGTTCCCGTCTGATTGTTCAAGCCGCTTACCGCATTGAAACGGGCTTTCTTGGCAGCATCCTCTGCCGCTTTCCGCAATGCGGGATTGACGGTATTGGTCTGGCGGTTGATGCTGGTTGCTATCACATGTCCGGCAGGGTTCACTGTGATGGTCACCACAACCCTACCTTCATCCTGCACATTATATACCGGCCGCGGCAATCCGCCCTCACCAAGAGAACGTCCGCCCAAATTAAACGAGCCGTAGCCTCCCGTACCCGAAGTGGCTCCGGACGGAGCATTTCCCGTAGGACTTCCTTGAATACCTTCGCCTTCCGTATCGCCTTTACTACCCATTTGGGCACCTTTGCCAAAAGCGCCAGCTACCCGTTTACGGGCAGCTTCCTCGGCTTCCTTACGTTCCCGTTCGGCTTTTGCCGCTGCCAGTTTGCGGGCCTCTTCCGCTTTTTCGGCTTCCGTCTTTTCCGGTTTCTTCACCTCCTCCTTTTTCTTGGGTTCGGCTTTGGGCTTTATGGCAACGGTTTCTTCAGTTTCCTGCGTAATGATGTCCTGCTCCACCGTTTCCTGCACCTGAGGAGCGGTTTCCTCCGGCATGACATCCACCTTTACTAAAGAAGGGTCGGCAGCGCCCAGTGCATCGGGCACCTCTCCCAGCATAACGGGTACACCGCCTTCTTCCGAGGGTTCCGGCGGTGTGAATCCTACCAGTATCAGAAGGGCAATAATGGCAACATGCACCACAAGTGCACCTGCCATACCTATATATTTTCCTTTCTTCTTCCGATTCACCATTGCTATTTACAATTAGACAATTTACGATTTACGATTAAAGTTACTTCCCCACTCACGGCTACTTTCGACGCTTACTCTTTACGAGGTTCTTCCAATCGTAAATCGTAAATCGTCTAATCGTAAATCAATCTATTTTCCTTCCGGCGGTCGTGTAGCCAGCACCATCTTGAATTTATTCTCGTTTGCAATGTTCAGCACCTTCACGATTTCCCGGTAAGGCACTGTTTCGTCAGCATACAAAGCTATATACATTTCAGGCTCTTTCGCTGCACACGATTGCAGGAAAGGAGTCAGCTCTTCAAGCGTCAACGTCTGTTCCTTGTCATTTCCGAAAGCAGCATAATAATTCAGATTCTTATCTATGATGACTCTCGTCAAAGGCTTTGCGGAAGTCTGTTGTTTTCCCTGCGGCAACAATACCTTGATAGCGTTGGGCGATACCATGGTAGATGTTATCATAAAGAAAATCAGCAGCAGGAAAATCAGGTCCGTCATGGACGCCATGCTGAAGTTGGGTGATATTTTAACTCTACGTTTTAACACGCCTTTATTTTTTAATTCCTAATTCTTTAATCAATCATTTCGCCGGTTCGTTCAGCAAGTCCATGAATGCCATTGTCTTGGCTTCCATCTTGTTGACCACGCCGTCTATCAGCGTCACCAGATAGTTATAGGCAAACATGGCTATGATGCCGACTATCAAGCCGCCCACCGTGGTAATCATTGCCTCGTAGATACCTCCGGAAAGCATCGTTATGTCAATATTGTTTCCGGCATTCGCCATCTGCCAGAACGCGCGCACCATACCGGTCACCGTACCGAGGAACCCAAGCATAGGCGCACCGCCGGAGATGGTAGCCATAATCGTCATGCCTTTCTCCAGCTTGGCAACCTCAAAATTGCCGACATTCTCGATGGCAGCCTGCACATCGTTCACCGGACGTCCCAGACGGCTGATGCCTTTTTCAATCATACGGGCCGAGGGAGTATCCACACTGCGACAATAAGCAATGGCGGCTTTCAGTTCCCCGCCCAGGATATAATCCTTTATCTTATCCATGAACTGGGGGTCTTCTTTCCCCGCCTTCCGGATAACATAGTTGCGTTCGAACAAGATGTAAAAGCAAAGTACGGACATCAAGCCCAGGACAACCATAATCCAGCCGCCCTTGACGGCCATGCTCCATAAGTTCATTTCGTCGGAAGCGTTTACTTGTGTCAGTACCGGATTGGCACCTGCAATAGAGTCAGTCAGTGCCGGAGCCACTTGGGCCAATAACAACATTACATTCATCAGCGAAGACAGTTTTTATATTCCTTGACCGTACGCTCCAATCCCAGATACAGCGCGTCACTAATCAGCGCATGCCCGATGGACACCTCGTCCAGCCACGGAATGTTTTGATAAAAATAATTCAGATTCACCAGGCTCAGGTCATGTCCGGCATTCAGCCCCAGGCCTAAGCTGCGGGCCACCTTGGCAGCCTCGACAAAAGGAGCTACAGCCGCTTCCCGCCCTTTGGGATAAGCCGTAGCATAAGGTTCCGTATATAGCTCCACGCGGTCGGCACCGGCTTTGGCAGCATATTCTATCATTTCGGCATCGGTGGAAACAAATACGGAAGTACGAATACCGGCATTGTTGAACTCATCCAACACTTCGTTCAAGAAGTCAAAATGGGTCTTGGTATCCCAGCCTGCGTTTGAAGTCAGCTGTGTAGGACTATCGGGCACCAAAGTTACCTGATGCGGTTTCACCTTCAAGACCAAATCCATAAATTCGGGTGCAGGATAACCCTCGATATTGAACTCTGTCCGCAGCAACGGCCGCAAATCATATACATCCTTACGGCGGATATGCCTCTCGTCAGGACGGGGATGCACCGTAATGCCATCAGCACCAAAGTCTTCACAATCCAGCGCTACCTTCACAACATTCGGGACATCACCTCCACGGGCATTGCGCAGCGTTGCCACCTTATTTATATTAACGCTTAATCTAGTCATAATTCGGTTTATAGTTTGGGACAAAAGTACAAATAATAGTTATATATTGGCAGCATTCTGAGAAAAAAATAGCATCTTTGCACTTCAATCCAACAGAATTGATTATGAAATTTGCCATATTCGGAAATACCTACCAAGCAAAGAAATCCTCGCATGCAGAAAACCTCTTCCGGTTGCTCGGACAGCATAATGCACAGCTCTGCATCTGCCGGGAATTCCATCACTTCCTGACTACCGATTTACATTTAAACATACCTGACGCCGAATTGTTTGACGGAGATGATTTCTGTGCCGACATGGTTATCAGCATCGGTGGCGACGGCACTTTCCTGAAAGCAGCCAGCCGTGTAGGAAAGAAGAATATCCCCATATTGGGCATCAATACCGGCCGGCTGGGTTTCCTTGCCGACATCTCACCGGAAGAGATGGAAGAGACCTTCGATGAAATCTACAACAACCACTATAAGGTGGAAGAGCGTAGTGTACTGCAACTGAGGTGCGACGATGAACGCTTGATGCAATCCCCTTACGCCCTCAATGAGATAGCCGTATTGAAGCGGGACAGTTCGTCCATGATCAGTATCCACGCCGCCATCAATGGCGCTCCGTTGACCACTTATCAAGCTGACGGCCTAGTTATCTCCACACCTACCGGTTCCACCGCCTACTCACTCAGCGTCGGCGGTCCGGTCATTGTGCCCCACAGTAAAACCATTGCCATCACCCCGGTGGCTCCACACAGCCTCAACGTCCGTCCCATCGTCATTTGTGACGACTGGGAAATTACACTTGATGTGGAAAGCCGCAGCCACAACTTCTTGGTTGCCATCGACGGCCGTAGCGAGTCCTGCAAAGAAACGACCCAGTTGCACATCTCACGTGCCGACTATAGCATAAAGGTAGTGAAACGGTTCAACCATATTTTCTTTGATACCCTTCGCAATAAACTAATGTGGGGGGCGGACATCAGATAAGCCTATATCACTTCATTCACTCCAGCAGAATAACTTATTTACCTCAGTGGGGAACTCCATTTACCCCAGGATGTAACTACCTTTACCCCGATATGTAACGGCCTTTACCCCGGTGTGTAAAGAGTCTTTCCCCGGCATGTAACGTCTTTTACATAAGGATGTAACAACGCTGTAAATGTAATGTATTGACAATAAGCCCCTAAACCCATCCATCAGTTTACCACTTCTTATACTGCAAATGACTATTTCTGCCATCCTCCTTCATCGTGGAATATAGAATTAAATAATAATCACACAAAGTATATTTTCAGCAAAAAACTTTTAAATAAATAATAAAAACACCACCTTTGTAGTTCATTCTTTCAGAGTCTATGTGGAATAGTACTTTACTATACAAAGACACTACCATTCAGAATGCGTAAATGTAAGATGAATCAATATGCAGAAAGAAAATGATACTTTATTGGTAGCCAAGTTGAGAGAAGGCAATAAATTTGCCTTTGAAGCATTGTACGAAAAATACAGTGCCAGGCTGTACAACACCATCGTCCTTCTCGTATATGACAAATCATTAGCCAAAGACATCACCCAAAGCAGCTTCATGACGATATGGGAAAAACGCAGTAATCTGGATACCGAGAAAAGTTTTCCGGCATATCTATGCACCATCGCACGCAACATGGTATACAAAGAAACCGAACGAAGATTATTACACAACAAATTTGTAGAAAACAAGTTGAAAACAGAAGTGGAGGCTATCGAGGAAGATACGATGAATATGGACGTCTCCATCATTGAAAAACAGATAGAGCAACTTCTGCAAAGCCTGCCAGAAGTTTCACGGAAAGTCTTTCAGCTGAAAAGAACAGGAGAACTGTCCAACAAGGAAATCGCCTCACAGCTAGATTTGACGGAACGTGCCGTAGAGGCTCATTTCTACCGTACTATGAAACTACTGAAAGAAGAATTACGCAAATTCATCATGCTTTTCCTCTCCTTCTACTTTCTAAATAATTGTTAAAGCATGAAAATCCGTGAGTGTTTTGGCAGGCATACAGATATATACTACAGAACATGGATAAAAAAGACAGTCATATTGAACTTTTGGATCGTTTCTTTCGAGGATTGACCAGCCCTGAAGAAGATGTACAGTTGAAATCATGGATTAAGCAACCGGATTTTCAACAGAAATTTTCCGCATACTATCAGCAATGCTGGGCACTGGCTCCGGACACGATGGACAAAGCCGTACAAAATGAAATATTCACCGAACTTTTAAGCCAGATAGACGCAAGTTCCACCACGGAAACGAAGGTCCTGAAAACAAGGAACCGTTTCCTGCGTCAGATTGGGCGCTATGCTGCAGTTGCCTGCATCATATTAGTAGTGGGAAGCGGAGCCTATTATGCAGGAGTCAAACGGCCGGCCGATGACGCCAATACAGAAGTCACCATGTCCGTATCCAACGGGCAGAAGGCCGACATCATTTTGGCTGACGGCACAAAGGTCTACATCAATTCCGATTCAAGAATTGTATATGACAACACTTACAACAAGAAAACACGTATGGTCTCCCTGGAAGGAGAAGCCTATTTTGAAGTTGCAAAGGACAAGGAAAAGCCTTTCATCGTAAAAGCAAATGGCATCAATGTACAAGCGTTAGGTACAAGCTTCAATATACGTGCGCATAAAGACGATAAATCAGTAGCTATAATCTTGATAAGTGGAAAGGTTAAAGTAGACGACGGCAGACACGAGGCATATATGAAGCCAAACGAAAGGCTCGTTTGCAACCTGACCAATGAACAGTTCGAAAAAAGCGAGCTTCATCCTAATGCAAGTTATTTGCTATGGAGAAGCAATGAACTAGCGTTCTACGGTGAATCTTTTGAAGAAATTTGTACTATGCTTACACGAATGTATAATTGCAAATTTATATTCAAAAACGAGAAAGTAAAACAATATACTTATCATGGCATCATTAAAAACGGTAGTTTAAACAATGTATTGGAATACATCAGCCAAGCTGGCGGCATTAATTACAAGATAGAATCTGACAATACGATTATAATATATTAGCAGTGTAAAAATAACCCTTTGTATTAACTAAAACAAAAAGTATATGGAATAGATTTTATAGGATTTTTACCTCAGACACAATGACCGACTTCTGGCAGCGACAATAAAATTTAAACATTCGAGAAATATAGTTTTAATATACTCTAATAGCTTAATTAGGGTTAGTCTTTGTCGTACCTTTCTTAAAGTAAAAAAGTAATTAACCTGATATGATAAGACATGAGACAAAATAAAATAATTACGCGATTTTCAATATTACTGGGAGTGCTGTTCTTCTGGGGAAATAGCTTTGCCCAAATCAGTTTATCTATAAACAAGCAGACTATCAAGCAGATTATACCTCAAATTGAAAAGACCAGCGGCTACAATGTATTCTATACCGACAAACTGCCCAATCTTAATACCCGAAAAGATTTGCATGTATCCAATGCCCCACTTGAAGCCATCCTAAAGGAATTGTTCAAAGGGACCAAAATTACTTTCGAAATAAAACCCAACAAGCAGGTTCTATTATTCCAACAAGCCAACAAGCCCTCAGGCAATAAGAAACAAGTACCCAGCAAGTTATTGGTGGAAGCAGAAAGCTTTGACAGAAAGGGAGGATGGGTAGTAGACCAGCAATTCATGGACCTCATGGGTTCACCTTATCTGATGGCTCATGGAATGGGAGTCCCGGTTGAGGATGCCTCCACTACCATTTCTTTTCCTGAAGACGGTACATATTATGTATTTGTACGCACCTACAACTGGACTTCTCCCTGGTATGATGGTAAAGGACCGGGAAAATTCACTTTAGCCGTCGACAATAAAAAGTTGCCAGTGGTTTTAGGGGACGAGGGCAAACAATGGATGTGGCAACCTGCCGGAACAGTCTCTGTAAAAGCAGGAAACTCTAGTCTGACATTAAAAGATTTGACCGGTTTTAATGGCCGTTGCGATGCCATTTATTTTACTACGGAAAAAGGGCAGATCCCTCCCGCTCAGGCCACACAACTGACAAATTTCCGTAAAAAGATGCTGGATATTCCAGCCGAACCGGAGCAATACTCCTATGATGTGATTGTAACTGGTGGCGGTATAGCCGGTATGTGTGCAGCCGCAGCCGCTTCCAGATTGGGATGCAAAGTGGCATTAATCAACGACCGCCCAGTACTTGGCGGCAACAATAGCTCTGAAGTCAGGGTTCACTTAGGGGGAAATATCGGAGTAGGCCCCAATTCCGGACTGGGACGTATGATAAGAGAATTCGGACATTCTAAAGAAGGAAATGCCAAACCTGCCGCAAACTATGAAGATGAAAAGAAGGAACTTTTTATCGCCAATGAAAAGAATATCACCCTTTATGCCAACTACCGTGCCATATCTGTAAAGACCGATGGCAACAGAATAGAATCTGTCATCATCAAGCATATAGAGAATGGAAAAGAAGTGGAACTGAAAGCACCATTGTTCTCCGACTGTACCGGAGACGGCACCATCGGGTATCTGGCCGGTGCAGACTACAACATGGGACGCGAATCCCGTACCGAATACGGAGAAGAGCTGGCACCGATTCAACCGGACAAAATGACAATGGGTTCATCCGTACAATGGTACTCTGCAGACAAAGGTAAACCTACCCGTTTCCCTATTTTCTCGTACGGTCTGCAATTCAATGAAAAAAATTGCGAAAAAGTGACGATGGGTGAATGGAAATGGGAAACCGGCATGAACTTCAATCAAATCGACGACTTCGAACGTATACGTGATTATGGCTTAATGGTCATCTATTCTAATTGGAGTTTTCTGAAAAATGAATTAAAGGACAACAAGAAATATAAGAACCGCGCATTGGACTGGGTAGCCTATATTGCCGGAAAACGCGAGTCACGCCGATTGTTGGGCGATTATATTCTAAAGCAAGATGATATAGATAAAAATGTCTATCACGAAGATGCCTCCTTCGTCACAACCTGGAGCATCGACCTGCATTTCCCGGATTCGCTCAATGCATCACACTTTCCTGATGCGCCTTTCAAAGCAGCAACCAAACACATCCATATATATCCTTATGCAGTGCCCTATCGCTGCCTATATTCCAGAAATATCGAGAATCTTTTTATGGCGGGCCGCAATATCAGTGTTACCCATGTGGCACTGGGCACTGTCCGCGTAATGCGTACTACCGGAATGATGGGCGAAGTTGTCGGGATGGCGGCTTCCCTGTGTAAAAAGTACAACACCACTCCGAGAGGAGTATATCAGAAGCACCTGCCGGAATTGAAAGCACTAATGAAAGAGGGAGTAGGAAAAAAAGCAGGAATTCCCGACAATCAGAAGTTCAATGAACAGAAGCTATTAAAAGAGCCTCGTATATTTATCATTGAAAAAAACAAGAAGTAAGAAACACGTTGATACTACAATTTAAGTATTAATAAAACACGCATATCATGAAAAATATTCTAACATTATTATTTGTCCTTTTCGGAGGATATTCGTTACATGCACAAGATACTTGTTACGGTCGTCTGAAAAATGACACTTTAACCATCGGAAACAGCTTGGTCGAACGTACCTTTTTGTGGAACGGGGGAAATATCATAACTTACCGCCTGACCGACAAGAGTAATGGAAAATCATGGAAGAACCACAACCTTACTCCAGATTTCAGAGTAACGAAAGATTTGCCGCAACCATCAAACGGTTCACTCAAAGTAGTTCCCGTAAAAGAGACTAAAATATTTCCTGCTTATCTGAAAGTAGAAGTTTCTTTCAGCCTGGAGAAGCTAGATATAAAACGGGTATATCGTATTTATGATGATTGTCCAGCCATAGCCTGCGACACCTATCTCAGAGGAACAGTAAACAGTATTTTCGGAGGTAGAGAAATTAGTGCAGCCGACCGGAAGAATATTGAATTCGCCGAAGACATGAAATCTAAAGAAATAACCGCTGTGCTAGACCAGTTCCATTTCCAAGGGCAACATTGGCACGCCCGCAGCGTGGAATTTTCCGATGTGACCGACTGGCACAACAACCTGGTTTTCGAGAAAGAGATTATTTCCTACCGCAAACTGGGATATCGCGGCAATCTGCTGTTTGCCTTTAATGGTGAGGACAACTGTGGCATCTTCTTTTTAAAAGAGGCTCCCTGCTCTTCGGTACAATTAGCCTATCAAGGAAAGGATTTTCTGACCGATTTCGGGAAGTTTACAGTAACCGGCCTGGGCATTACCGAGAAAGACGTGACTCCCGACCGTTGGACCAAAACATACGGTTGCGTATTGGGAATATACGGAGAAGGTGAACTGAGCCGCCTACAAGCGCTTCGTTCATATCAGAAGAATATACGTACTTACCGGGCCGACCGCGACGAGATGATTATGATGAACACCTGGGGAGACCGTAGCCAGGACTCAAAAGTAAACGAATCCTTCTGTTTGAAAGAACTGGAACGCGCCGCCCGTCTGGGAATCACCCATTTCCAGATTGATGATGGCTGGCAAATAGGTAAAAGCCCTAATTCAGCTGTAGCCCGTGGTTCATTCAAGAACATTTGGGACAATAAAGACTACTGGAAACCCGATCCGCAAAAATATCCACGTGGTTTGCATCCCATCGTAAAGCGTGGCAAGGAATTAGGTATTGAAATCGGTCTTTGGTTCAATCCCAGCATACAGAATGATTTTGCCGATTGGCAGAAAGATGCGCAAGCACTCATCAGCCTCTATCGCGAATACGGCATCAAAGTATTCAAGATAGACGGGCTCACTATTCCCAGTAAAGAAGCCGAAACAAACCTGCACCGCCTATTCGACAAAGTGCTGGAAGAGACGGACGAGGAAGTGATTTTCAACCTTGATGCGACAGCCAGCCGCCGTGGAGGCTACCACATGTTCAATGAATATGGAAATATCTTTCTGGAAAACCGTTATACCGACTGGCAGAACTACTATCCTTACTGGACTTTGCGTAACCTCTGGATGCTTTCCAAATATGTTCCGGCAGAAAAGCTACAAATAGAATTCCTGAACAAATGGAGAAATACGGATAAATATAAAGGAGAAGTCTTCGCTCCAGAAAACTATTCATTTGAATATCTGTTTGCTACGACTTTAGCAGGACAGCCGCTTGCCTGGATGGAAGGTACCAATCTACCCGAGGAAGCATTTACATTACGGGAACATACAGAAGCCTACAAGAAATTTCAGCATGACATGCATTCCGGCACTATCCTACCCATAGGAGATGAACCGTCGGGGCGCTCTTGGACCGGCTTCCAGTCTCTAAAGAAAGATAGAGGATACTTGATTGTGTACCGTGAAAATCATCCAGAAGGGACTGCAGAAGTCGAAACCTGGTTGCCAGAAGGTGTCACAGTAAGATGTATCCCATTGATGGGACACGGCAAAGCAATGACAGCAGTAACCGGAAAAAAAGGAAGGCTGGAAATCTCTCTGCCATCAATCAATGACTATGTTGTCTACAAGTATGAAATTAAAAACAAACGCTAAAATAAATAACGACATGAGAACACTTTTCTTACTCACAACACTGCTTTTCATCATCCCGAACATGTTCGGACAAAAGGAATATCGCCTAAACTCACCGGACGGCAAGTTAGAGGTTACCTTATATATAGGTGACCGAATTACTTACGAGCTGACGGAAGAAGGGCAAACATTGGTAGCCCCCTCTCCCTTATCAGTACATCTGGATAATGGGACAGTCTGGGGTAACGGCTCCCATCTTAAGAAAGTCAGTCATCGCCAGGCAAATGAGGTGATTCCCTCTCCTTTCTACAAACGCAGTGAAGTAAAGGATGTCTATAATGAAATGACGTTAAGTTTCCGGGAACATTTCAATCTCATTTTCAGAATGTACAATGAAGGAATGGCATACCGGTTCGCAGCGACCGGAAACAGACCGTTCAAAGTTACAAACGAAGAAGCCGCCTTCAACTTCAACAAGGACTACAAATCGATTGTTCCTTATGTAAAAGATGGCGATAAACAACCGATAGAGGCCCAGTTCTCCAACTCTTTTGAAAACACCTATACACATATAGAGCTATCCGGACTGAACCCCCAAAGACTGATGTTCACCCCCGTGGTAATAGAGCAGGAAAACGGCCGTAAACTTTGTATTGCCGAATCCGACGTGGAGAGCTATCCGGGCATGTTCCTCATCAACAGAAACGGGGGAACAGCACTCACTTCCGCTTTTGCCGCCTTCCCCAAAACAAAAAAACAAGGCGGGCATAACCAACTGCAAATATTAGTCACAGAGCGTGAAAACTACATTGCTTCCTGCCAGCCGAAAGCCAAACTACCCTGGCGCATCATTGTTGTGGCAAGAAATGACAAGGAGCTGGCAGATAACGATATGGTTTATAAGCTGGCTGCTCCATCACGCATGAAAGACATCTCATGGATACGTCCGGGCAAAGTGGCCTGGGAATGGTGGAACCATTGGGGAATCAAAGGTGTGGATTTCGAAGCAGGAATAAACAATGAAACATACATGCACTATATCGACTTCGCCTCCCGGCATGGCATCGAGTATGTGATTCTGGATGAAGGCTGGGCTGTCAACCTCGAGGCCGACCTTTTCCAAATTGTACCGGAAATTGATTTAAAAAAGCTCACGGCCTATGCCAGGCAAAAGAATGTAGGACTCATCCTTTGGGCAGGTTACCATGCCTTTGCCCGCGACATGGAACATGTATGCAAGCACTATTCCGAAATGGGCATCAAAGGATTCAAGATTGACTTTATGGACAGGGATGACCAGGAAATGGTAGACTTCCACTACCGGGCTGCCGAAATTGCCGCTAAATATAAGTTGATGGTAGACTTTCACGGCACGTACAAACCTACCGGGCTGAACCGCACTTATCCCAATGTCATCAACTATGAAGCCGTTCACGGGCTGGAACAGATGAAGTGGAGTGACATCCGTACCGACCAGGTAACCTACGATGTCACCATGCCATTTATCCGTATGCTGGCCGGACCGGTGGACTATACACAAGGCGCCATGCACAATGCCAACAAACGGTGTTATCACTCCTCAATGGATACCCCAATGAGCCAGGGAACCCGTTGCCGCCAATTAGCTGAATATGTAGTATTTGAATCACCATTGAACATGTTGTGCGACAGTCCCACCAATTACGACCGTGAAGAAGAATGCACGGAATTCATCGCTACCATCCCTACCGTTTGGGAACAAACAATAGCCATGAACGGAGAAATTGGAAAATACATCACAATGGCGCGCAGGAAAGGAGATGTCTGGTATGTCGGCTCCCTGACCAATTGGGATGCGCGTACTCTGACACTGGACCTTTCTTTCCTCGGTGCAGGCAGATGGAAAGCGGAAATGTTTCATGACGGAGTGAATGCCAACCGCCTGGCTTCCGACTACCAAAAGACCGTCACAGACATTCCTGCATCCCGTAAACTGACCGTCAAAATGGCACAAGGAGGCGGATGCGCATTGAAAATATACAAAGAATAATTCATAGGCTTTTTAAACGTTAACTGATACATACGATTTATGAAAATTAAAAGATTAATGATTACTTGTTTGCTCGCAGTGTCTGTACTGGGAGGCAAGTCACAAGCACAAGACTTATTGTCCAATGTTTACGGACGCGATTACCGGCTACTGAATGGGAAATGGGGAGCCATTGTAGACCTTTATGACCAAGGGGAAAGGATGCAGGTGTACAAAAACAGAAAACCTCAGGACAATAAGCAATTTTATGAATACTCTTTCGACGGAGGTTTGGTTCTGAATGTACCTGCCGATTTCAATTCACAAATGCCCGAGTTGAAATTTTATGAAGGGACAGCATGGTACGGACGCTCTTTCGATACCCCAAAGACTGACGGCAAACGTTTGTTTCTCTATTTCGGTGCGGTAAGTTACCGTAGCAAAATATATCTGAATGGGGAAAAAATAGCCAGTCATGAAGGTGGATTCACTCCCTTCCAGGTGGAAATCACAGATAAGGTAAAGCAAAAGGATAACTTCCTGGTGGTGAAAGTCAATAATACCCGCACCACGGATGCCATCCCTGCCATGTCCTTTGACTGGTGGAATTACGGCGGAATCACGCGCGATGTAATGTTGGTAAGCGTTCCACAAAGCTACATCAAAGACCATTTCATCCAGTTGGACAAGGTACAATCCAACCTGATTCGTGCCAAAGTAACCTTATCCGAAGCAAAGCCCGGCATCAACGTGCAAGTCGCCATCCCCGAATTGGGCATCAGACAGAACATGACTACCGATGCCAACGGAATTGCCCAGGCCACCATCAAAACTAAAAAACTGCAACGTTGGTCACCGGATGCTCCAAAGCTGTATGATGTGACCATCACTTCAGAAAGTGACCGACTCAACGAGCAAATTGGTTTCCGTAACCTTTATGTAAAAGGCGAAGATATCTATCTGAACGACCAGCCCATCTTCCTGCGCAGTATCAGCTTCCATGAAGAAATTCCGCAACGCCGCGGGCGTGCCTTCTCAGAAGCGGACGCAACAATGCTGTTGTCCGAAGCCAAAGAGCTGGGTGCCAACATGATTCGTCTGGCACATTATCCACAAAATGAATATACTGTCCGCCTGGCAGAAAGAATGGGATTCCTTTTATGGGAAGAGATACCTATCTGGCAAGGGATTGACTTCAAGAATACCGCTACCCGTGAGAAAGCAGGCAGAATGATTAAAGAGATGGTGATGCGCGACAAAAACCGTTGTTCCGTTGCCTTTTGGGGGATTGCCAATGAAACAGCCACTTCCGCCCCGCGCAATGAATTTCTGAAACACATGAAACAATGTTGCCTGGACATCGACTCAACCCGTCTGATTACGGCCGCCTTCGATTTAGTGCGCTTCAACCGCGAAAGCCGGAACTTTGAGATGAATGACTCCATTATCAACATCCTGGACATGGTAGCCATCAACAAATACATGGGATGGTATCATGACTGGCCGCTGGCTCCGGACCAGGCTGTCTGGAATGTAGCTCCCGGCAAACCTCTTTTCATTTCCGAGTTCGGAGGCGAAGCGCTCTATGGCAAACATGGCGATGCGGAAGTCAAGAGTTCTTGGAGTGAGGATTATCAGGCACAACTCTACAAGGACAATCTGGAAATGTTCAAGCATATCCCCAACCTGCGCGGAACATCGCCGTGGATCCTTTTTGATTTCCGTTCTCCCTTCCGTTTCCATCCACACCAGGGAGGGGAATGGAACCGTAAAGGACTGGTTTCCGACCAGGGACAACGCAAAAAAGCATGGTACATCATGCGCGATTACTATAACCAAAAGAAAACTGAACAATGAAACACAAAATAAAACATTACATGGCTGCCCTCCTCCTGACCTCTATGGTCTGGAGCGGGCATGCCCAAGAAAAGAATGAAATGGACTTGTCCGGTGAATGGGCATTCCAGACAGATGTCATGGACTTCCGGAGAGGTTCACTGGACGTACGTTACTGCCATCGCCTGCAGGAAAGCATCGTTCTGCCGGGAATTACAGATGACTATAAAATAGGCTACAAATCTCCTTACCGCCACCTGGATAGGCTGACCCGTGTCTACGAATATATGGGTCCCGCATGGTACCAGCGAGAAATAGAGATTCCTGCGGCATGGAAAGGCAAACGCATTTTCCTCTATTTTGAACGTACACACTGGCTCAGTTCTGTATATGTAGGCAAAGAAGAAGTGAGTAAAATAGACTACATCAGTATTCCCCACAACCACGAACTGACCCAATGGCTACATCCAGGCAAAAAAGAACTGATAACTTTCTGTATAGACAACCGCTACCAGTACGATACCCATAAATGGGACCATGCCCACTCCGAATTTACCCAAATAAACTGGAACGGAGTATTGGGCGAAATTAAGCTGGTAGCTGTAGACCCAGTCTATGTAGATGACATGCAGGTCTATCCGGACATCAAGAACAAAAGCATCAAAGTCAAAATGACTGTCCGCAACTGTACAGAACATACCGCCAGCGGTAAAATATCCTTCCACGTGACAGGAGAGGACTATAGACTACAAAAGGAAGTACCGGTAACAGTGACCGATTCCATTACTTATATCGAGGAAGAGATGTTTTTGGGCAAAGATATCCATTTGTGGAATGAGTTCCATCCCAATCTTTATACGTTGGACTGTAAGCTGACTTCCAGTGTAGAGGGCCAATCCTATGCGCATGAGAAAAGCACAACTTTCGGTATGCGCGAAGTAGAGGCTGGTGAGGACCATATCATCCTTAATGGCGAACCCATACACCTGCGCGGTACCGTTGAAAACGCAGTGTTCCCCAAGACCGGCTATGCTCCCGTGGACGATGCCTCTTGGGAACGCGTACTCCGTATCCTGAAAGAATATGGCATGAACCATATGCGCTTCCACTCCTGGTGTCCTCCTGCCGCTGCGTTCCGTATGGCAGACAAGCTGGGTGTCTATCTGGAGGTGGAAATGCCGATGTGGGGTAAAGATGCCCAACCCGATGAGAAGCGCTGGAATTTCTTCCGTCGCGAGCTGCGGGGTATCTTGAAAGAATATGGGAATCACCCTTCCTTCATTCTTTACTGTAACGGAAACGAAATTACCGGTGATTTCAATTTCATAGAAGAGCTTACCGCCACGGCCTGTCAGTTGGATAACCGCCGTCTATACAGCGGTTCCACAGCCCGCACACGTGTCAAATCAGACCAGTTCTACATTACCCATCAGACTACCAAAGGACACATGGCCATCTACGAAGGACGTCCTTATACAAACTGGGACAAAAACAAGGAACTGGGAGTAGGCCTGCCCATTATCTCGCATGAATCCGGACAGCGGTGCATCTATCCCAATTTCGAGGAAATAAAGAACTTCACCGGCCCCGTACAAGCGCGTAATTTCGAGATATTCCGTGAACTGCTGGACAAAAACCACATGCTCGACCAAGCACATGACTTCTTCCGTGCTTCTGGAGCCTTGACCGCCATAGAGTACAAGGATGTCATAGAAGCTCAGTTGCGCACTTATCTGAAAGGCGGTTTCCAATTACTGTCTCTGAATGATTTTACCGGACAAGGATATGCACCGGTAGGCATTCTCGATCCTTTCTGGAATACCAAAGGGCTCATCACACCGGAAAAGTGGCGAGAGTTCTGTGCACCGACTGTTGCATTGCTCCGTTTCGACAAACGCGCACTTTACAATGATGAAGTATTTGAAGGAAAAGCGGAAATATACAATTATGGACCTACCCCATTGAAAAACGCAAAAATCAATTGGAGTATCACCGACAGCAACGGTAAAACCCTTAAGAGCGGAAAACTGAAAACACAAACTGTCGGAAAGAACGGGGTATTTCCACTTGGCAATTTCAGTTATGCATTGGACAATATCACTGAACCACAGAAGCTGACGGTCCATCTTTCTGTTGCACACGTAAAAAACAGCTGGGATATCTGGGTATATCCCCGTCATAGCAACTTAATGCAGTCCACTAGTGAAGTGCTCTACACCACAGTATTCGATGAAAAAGCAAAACAACACCTTGCCGATGGCAAGAAAGTGGTACTCTGCCCCAAACCTTCCAAAGTAAAAGGTCGTAAATCTGTGTTCCACAATCACTTTTGGAATCCGATAATGTTCAAATGGCCACCTATGACCATTGGCTGTCTGATTCATGACGACCAGCCTATATTCGAGCATTTCATAACTTCCTACCATACAGACTGGCAGTGGTGGGACATTCTGGAAAATGCCAAGGTTATTGAGATGAAGGATGCTCCGGCAGCACTGCGGCCTTTCATACAAGTAATAGACCATTACGACAACAATGAAAAGCTCGGTATTGGTTTCGAAGCAAAAGTAAAGAAAGGCAGTCTACTGGTACTGGCTGTAGATACCCAGAAAAACATCAACGAACGTCCTGCCACCCAGCAATTGCTGGAAAGCATTGACCGCTACGTAAAGAGTGACAAATTCGCTCCGCAAATTACCGTTGACGAGTCCTACATTGAATCATTCTTAAAGAAATAAACAAAGGAAATATGATGAAATTATTCTTGCTTTGGGCTCTTTTGTTGCTGCCGGTCGGACCGGCAGCAGCACAAGAGATAAAAATGTCAAAAACAGCTCCATTGGAACAAGTTTATGGAGAAACAGTAGAAGATGATGCCTTACTGCCCATGAATGAACTGGATATGGATTTCGGCTATGCCCTCTATGAAACAACCGTTGATGTGGAAGAGGAGAATCCCACACTAACTATTGAAAACGTACGGGATTATGCTGTGGTCTATGCAGACGGCAAACTGCAAGGATATTTAAAAGATAGCAGTAAAAGCTTGAAAACCAATCTACCGATAGGTATACACAAACTTAGTATCTATACTGAAAATATCGGACGTATTACCTATGGTCCTGAAATTCTGGACAATTCAAAAGGTATCTACGGCAGCATAACGTTGGGAAAGAAAGATTTAGAAGGCTGGAAGATGACCCCATTGGAAATTAAGGAATGCGATGTGACCGGAATAACTTTCAAAGAAGGTACTTCCTCCATCCCTTGTTTCCGTAAAGGTTGTGTCACTGTAAGCAATCCGGCACAAGAAACCTTTCTTGACGTGTCTGGCTGGGGAATGGGAGAAGTCTGGATAAACGGGCAATACTTGGGTGCCTACTGGGAAGAAAATGCAGAAAAGACCCTGGAAATACCTGCTGGTGCTCTGATAGCAGGTAATAATGAAATAGTGGTATTTGAACTAAAAAATAACGAACAAGCTTCCATGACACTAACCGATAAGCCTATTTTCAAATAAACCCTTGCATGTACTTGTTTATATTCCTTAAAAAAACGACCTTTGTGTAGGAGCAGATTCCGAAAAACGTGTCTTATTTAATGAGAATAGCATAATTATATATATCATGAAGAAACTAACATTTATCAGTTGCCTCCTTTTAAGTGGTTGCCTGGCCGGAGCAATGGCTGCAAACAAAAAGCAACCCATCTACAAAGATGCCAAAGCTCCCATTGAGGAGCGTGTGAATGACCTGGTCAGCAGAATGACGCTGGAAGAAAAGGTACAACAACTCAACCAGTACACTTTGGGGCGGAATAACAACGAGAACAATCGTGGTGAGGAAGTAAAAAAAATTCCTGCCACACTAGGCTCCCTCATTTATTTTGATGAAGATGCCAATCTGCGTAACGAGGCTCAGAGAAAAGCAATGGAAGAATCACGTCTGGGTATCCCCCTCCTTTTCGGATACGACGTCATCCACGGGTTCCGTACCATTTATCCCATCTCTTTAGGACAAGCATGTTCTTGGAATCCCCAATTGGTAGAACAAGCATGTGCCGTTGCCGCCCAGGAAGCACGCATGTCCGGGGTAGACTGGACTTTTTCCCCTATGATTGACGTGGCAAGAGACGGACGCTGGGGACGCGTTGCAGAGGGCTATGGCGAAGACCCTTATACCAATGCTGTATTCGGTGTCGCATCCATCAAAGGATACCAAGGTGAAGACATGTCCGACAGCAAGCGAGTAGCTGCCTGCCTTAAACATTATATCGGATACGGCGCTTCTGAAGCAGGACGTGACTATGTTTATACGGAAATCTCCAATCAGACTCTGTGGGACACCTATATTCCTCCCTATGAAGCTGGCGTAAAAGCCGGTGCCGCTACTTTAATGAGTTCATTCAATGACATCAGCGGCACTCCCGGAAGCGCCAACCATTACACGATGACAGAAATTCTGAAGAACCGTTGGAAACACGACGGCTTTGTTGTTTCAGACTGGTCTGCAGTACCGCAACTTATTGACCAGGGCCATGCTGCCGACCGCAAAGAAGCTGCCCGTCTGGCTTTCAACGCCGGCCTGGAAATGGACATGATGGGGCATTGCTATGACAGACATATGGCAAAGCTGGTGGAAGAAGGTAAAATAAGCATGCAACTGGTGGACGATGCAGTGAAACGCGTGCTCCGTATCAAATTCCGCCTTGGACTTTTTGACAATCCCTACACCCCGACATCTACAGAAAAAGAGCGCTTCCTCCTTCCACAAAGCCTGACTATTGCAGAGAAACTGGCAGAAGAGACCATTGTTCTACTGAAGAATGAAAACAAGGTACTCCCTCTGGCAAACGGGAACAAGCCAACTATCGCCGTCATGGGGCCTCTGGTACAAAACAGTGCCGAGCTTCTGGGGTCATGGTATGGACATGGACATGCAGAAGATGTCCTCCCCATCAAAAAGGCGCTGGATGCAGAATTTGCAGGCAAAGCTGAACTGATTTATACCGAGGGTTGTGATTTCGACGGCAACGACACTTCCAAATTCAGTGAGGCACTGGCTGTAGCCCGGAAAGCAGATGTCATTCTACTCTGCATGGGTGAAAAGAAAAAGTGGAGTGGCGAAAACGCATCGCGTTCCATCATAGAACTGCCTGCCATTCAAGAGGAATTCATTGCTGAAATGAAAAAAGCAGGCAAACCGATTGTTCTGGTACTGGCTAACGGACGTCCTTTGGGACTCTCTAAAGTGGAACCTCTCTGTGACGCCATCGTTGAAATGTGGCAACCGGGAGTACCTGGCGGTAAACCATTGGCAGGTGTCTTGTCCGGCCGGGTAAATCCTTCGGGCAAGCTTTCCATTACTTTTCCACGTTCCACCGGACAGATTCCAATCTATTACAATCAGCGCAAAACAGCCCGTCCACAAAGTGGCAAATATCAAGACATCCCCTCTACCCCACTGTATGAATTCGGATACGGCTTGAGTTATACCACCTTTAATTATGGTAATATCAACTTGCCCAAAGAAACCATCAGACGCGGTGAAAAGTTGGTAATGGAAATCCCAGTCACCAATGTAGGCAAACGTGACGGTGCAGAAGTGGTGCATTGGTTTATCTCAGACCCATTTAGCACGATTACCCGTCCATGCAAAGAGTTGAAGCACTTCGAAAAGCAACTAATTAAAGCAGGTGAAACACATATATTCCGCTTTGAAATAGACCCGATGCGTGATCTTGGTTTTGTAAATGCCAATGGTGAACGTTTCCTTGAGAATGGAGAATATTATGTAATAGTGAAAGACCAGAAAGTAAAATTCACGGTTATAGATTAATCTTCTTTTTACATTGCAGGCCATCCTCCTTTCATCATTCTAAAAGGCAGATGGCCTGCGATTTCTATTTTAGAACAAATAAGTATACTGTTCTCCTAAAAATTTCTTGATATGCTTCAAGGCTTTGGTTATTTGGGCCTCCACCGTCTTGACAGAAATCCCCATTTCCCCGGCAATTTCTTGATTAGTCTTCCCTTCCTCCCTACTTTTGCGATAAACCTGCCCACATTTGTCCGGAAGGGAACAAACAGCTTCTTCAATCAATCGGTTCAGTTCTTCCATCTCCACCGAAGTATCAGCCGCAAGAGCATATCCATATTCTTCTCCTCCCTCGATGGGAACCGTATCCTTTTCATCGCGTAAAGCATTCAGGCAACGATTGCGTGCAGACTGGAAAAGATAAGCCTTGAATGAGATTTTAAGAGTCAAGTCGGCCCTACCCTCCCACAAATTCATAAAGATGGAAAGGGCCAGTTCTTCTATCTCCTGCTTGTCTCTCAGATAAAGGGACATGAAGCGGCAGAGTGAAACAAAATAAGTATCGAAAAGGTGCTTGAAAGCCTTCTCGTCATCTTGTTTGATTAACTGTAACAATAGGATATCATCTTCTGCAGGCATATCGAAGTTATATTAGATAAGGGCTTCTTGAGCGGCAAAGATACTAATATTATTCGTTCTTCGAAATTTATTAAAAAAATAATTGGAATTGGAATAAGGGTTAAACTCAAGTGATGTGTCATATAAGTGAAGGCCTATAAAACATCATGATCATGAAAAAAAGTGTTCCTTGGAATTTAATCATTCCTAAGTTGAAACAGGAAATTTCCGCAGACGAAGAGCGGCAATTGGAGACTTGGTTACGCAGCAGTAACAACGAAGCGTTATTCAAGGAATTGCAACTGTTATGGGAAAAAATTCAGGCAAATGTAGAAAACTACACGCCCAATACCGAATATTATTGGAATGAACTTGTCAACCGTATGCACGCCAGCGAGCCTAAGCAGACTGAAAAACCTGCAAAGAAACGCTTCGAACTGAAACGGATATACCGCTACGCAGTAGCTGCATGTATAGCTGTTGCCATCGGTTGCTCATTCTACATAGGATTTCTTAACGGACAGCCTGAAGCCATGCCGCAGTTATACTCCAATTTGTCGGGTAAGTCTAAGGTTCTCCTTCCTGACGGAAGCGAAGTATGGATGCATACAGAGACCGCTTTGCAATACGAATCACAAATGAATAAGGATGAGCGTATCGTAAATGTAACTGGTGAAGCTTACTTCGATGTAGCACACGATGCAGACAAACCTTTTATCGTGCAGACAGAAGGTATGCGTATCGTGGTTCACGGAACCAAATTCAATGTCGATGCATTCCCCGGTTCGGAAAATACATTGGTGAGTTTGGTAGAAGGGTCCGTCTCTTTGGAAACCGAGACAGAGAACCGTTTCCTCAAACCGGGCGAAACAGCTACTTTTAATCGGAAAACCCTGACACTTAAGGTAGAAAAAGATGATGTACATTTTGCCTCTTCGTGGGCAAATACACAACTCGTATTCAGAAACCGTTCATTGGGAGACATTTGCAAACTGCTTTCTAAATGGTATCGGGTAAAGATAGACGTGGATCCTACATTATCCAATAAATATTTCTATACGTTTACGTTGCGTAGCGAACCGCTGGACGAGATACTCCGCATCATGGCACGCATCCAACCTATGAAATATACCTTTAACGAAGAGAATGAGTTGACAATTTCGTTTGCAGACACAAAACAAAAAGTAAAATGAAACAGTAACAAAATTAAAAACTTATGCCAAACAAACAAATGAGAAATGCACATTATTTAATAATTAACGAAAAGTAAACACCTACATTAATCTTTAAATTTAAGACAATTATGGATATAAGAAAACAACTCATCATTCTTATACTGGTACTTCTATGTGCCCCGGTTTCTGCACAAAAGAAAGAGAAACTGATCACACTGAAGTTCACAAATATCCCATTATCAGAGGCTATGCCAAAAGTGGAAAAGCAAAGCGGATACACTTTCTTCTATGAATCGCAGCAAATAGACATCAAACAGAAAGTCAGCCTGAATGTTAAGAATGAAACTATTAATAAGACAATAGCAGCCTTATTGAAAGGGACCAATGTTAAATTTGAAATCGACGCAACACACATTATTTTATATACCGGAAAGAATAACAAGGCAATATCCGGACAACCACAGAATATCTCTGGTACAGTAATTGACGAAAGTGGTGAACCGATTATCGGAGCAAATGTCATGGTGGAAGGAACCAGTACTGGTGTCATTACAGATCTTGACGGAAAATACACAATCAACGCACCGGCAGGGAGTAATCTCAAAATCTCCTATATCGGTTATGTGACACAGACTGTAAAAGCTGGTAGAAACAGTACCGTAAAGCTAGTGGAAGACAGTAAAACACTGGCAGAAGTCGTGGTAATCGGCTATGGTACACAGCGTAAGTCCGACCTGACTGGAGGTCTGGTATCAGTAGACCAGAAGAAGCTGAACATGATAAATAGCAGTAACTTGATGGACCGTCTCGCAGGACAAATCCCGGGCTTAAGCGTAACTACTGGTGATGCGAAACCGGGGGCAGACCAAACCCTCCGTGTACGTGGTGAAAACTCATTAAGTGCTGACAATGCACCGCTCATTGTATTGGACGGTATTCCTTACAATGGTTCTTTGAGTGATATTGACCCAAACATCATCGAAAGCCTTAGTGTCTTGAAAGATGCTTCCGCAGCAGCTATCTACGGCTCACGCGGTTCCAATGGTGTTATCTTGATTCAATCAAAGAAAGGCAAGAAAGGTGCACCCCAAGTTACATACAAAGGGCAGTTCAGAATGTCGCAACCCCAACAGACTATTGATGTGATGACTCCAGACGAATACATCACATTTAAACAAGACATTGCACGCCTGAAAGATGGATGGAGCGGGGACCAATTGGCTCCTGAGAATATTCTGAGTGCCAGCGAACTTATAAATTACAAGAAAGGCGTTACAAACGACTGGCAGGACTATATTTTCCGCAATGCATTTACCATGGAACATCAAGTAGGCATTTCCGGAGGTACTGAAAGCACCACTTATATGGGGGCAGTTTCCTATCTGGATCAAGAAGGTGTAGTCTACAATTCTGCTATGAAACGTTACAATATCAATTTGAATGTCACACAAGTATTAAACAAATGGCTGACTATCGGTATACAGACCCAATTTATTCAAAGAGATGGCGGTGGTATAACCCCGAATATTGAACATGCTGTAAAGCAAAGTCCTTATGGTATCTACAAAGATGAAAACGGCAAGTATTATGAAGAACCTATGGACCAATCCCTGATTATTAACCCGATGGCCAATGTCAATGCCGACCAAGATCAAACAAGACGTAACTTTTTCATCAACACCTATGCTGACATTCTGTTGCCGGTAAAAGGTCTTTCAGCCCGTACAACCTTTGGTTACAACTATCGTAGCGACTTTACCGGCACATACTATGGCCGTGACACCAAAAACGGTAGAACAGCCAGCGGAAAAGCCAGCATCAACAATGAACACTACTGGGATTACACTTGGGAAAATCTGCTCAAGTATAATCGTGAATTTGGCAAGCACCGTTTCGACGCTACAGGTTTGTTCAGTGTACAACAAACTCAGAAGAAAACTTCCAATTCAAGTGCCGAAAGTTTTGTAAACGATGACTCCAGCTATCATAATATCAATGCAGGTGAGAAAAATAAGACTGTAAAGTCCGGTTTATCAGAAACCTCGATGTTGTCTTATATGCTTCGCTTGAACTATTCATATGCAGGAAAATATATGTTGACCCTGACCGGACGTTCCGACGGTTATTCTGCCTTCGGTGCTAACAACAAGTATGCATTCTTCCCGTCAGTGGCTGCTGCATGGAACATTGCTTCCGAAAGCTTTATGGAAAATGCACAAAACTGGTTGGACCAACTGAAGCTCCGCGTATCTTATGGTTCTAACGGTAACCAAGCCATCAACCCCTATCAGACATTGGACCGTCTGCACCTCACAAACTATATTTGGGGTGACGGTGGAGCAGGTGTCAACGGTGTTTATCTGGCCAACGACGGTGTCGGAAATCCGAATCTGAAGTGGGAAACAACCCAAACATTCAACGTCGGTATCGACTATTCATTCTTCAACGGCCGTATCAACGGTAACATTGAAATGTATGTCGCCAACACAAAAGACTTGCTGATGAAGCGTACTGTTCCTATCATGAACGGTTATAAAACCATTTGGGATAATGTGGGTAAAACACGCAATAAAGGTGTTGAATTTACTTTGAACACCGTCAACATACGTAATAAGGACTTCGAATGGAGCACCGGAATCATCTTTTCACTGAACCGTGACAAGATTGTAGACCTGCGTGGTGACAAGAAAGATGATATCACCAATAAATGGTTCATCGGCAAACCCTTGCGAGTTTACTACGACTATGACGTCGACGGCATCTGGCAGGAAGGTGACAAATTCACCTATACCGCAGCAGACGGTACAGAAAAAGAGATCCAAAAAGGTGCCAAACCAGGTTCTGCCAAAGTGAAAGATGCAGACGGAAACGGTTATATTGACTCCAATGATAAAGTTATCATCGGTTCAAAGAATCCAAGCTTCCTCATGTCTATGAGCAATACATTGACTTACAAGAACTTTTACTTGTCATTCCTACTGAATGGAACCTTCAAAGTTACGCGTGAGTTGAACGAAGCCAATATCGGAAGTTGGAGTTACAACCTATACAACTATCTGCATAATGCCGATTACTGGACACCGGAACACACCAATTCCAAATATGCTTCTCCAGCATATAACAACTTCGACGGACACAGCTATTACAAAGACTTTACATACATCCAAATAAAGAATATCACTTTAGGATACAATTTTGAAAAGAATTTTGTAAAAAAATTGGGACTGAGCGGTTTGGGAATCAATATCAGTGTGGAGAATCCTTATACATTCTGTGACATACGCAGCGTATTGAACTATGACAACAGTTGGTTTGCCTCTTACCCGACTGCACGTTCCTACGTACTTGGACTGAACTTATCATTCTAACTTACTTAAATATATATACAATGAAAAATTATATATCAAAAGCAACTCTAGCTCTGTTAGTAGCTCTGTCTGCTACCGGTTGCTCTGACTTTCTGGATGAGAAACTGAAAAGTGAACTGGCTCCGGACAACACATATACAAGTTCCTATGGTTTCGAAGTAGGTTCTACCGGACTTTATGCCGAAGCACGCTCTGAATACAACACTTGGGGTGAAAACGGTGCCTTCATGCACAATGCCGCTTGCCCTTACGAAGCATTACAGATTGCCACTGACCTTGCTACCATGGGCACTAAAGACGGTTCTATCCAACCGTTCGGTTTCTTGACATTAACTCCAAATACCGGTATTGTAGGCTCCTACTGGAACTGGGCTTATAGTCTGATTGCAGGAGCCAATGAGATGCTAAAATACTCGGAAATAAACACGAACTGGGATAATAGCACAGACAAGGCGCTCTATCAGGCAGAATCACGTTTTTTCCGCGCCTATGCATACCGTACGCTGGTTTATCTGTATGGAGACGTTCCTTATGTAGACAAGATTCAAGATCAGTTCAGAATCGATTTTACCCGTACACCGAAGGAAGAGGTTATTGCCCACATGGTAGAAGACCTTCAGTTTGCTGTCGAGAACCTGCCTACTGACCCTGATGCCGTAAAAGTCGGCAAGCTGACCAAATGGGCGGCAGAACACTTACTAAGTGAGGTTTACTTGATGCAGGGTGATTATGCAAAGGCTGAAACTGCTGCAGAGAATGTCATCAACAGCGGATATTTCCACTTGATGGAAGACCGCTTCGGTGAAAAGGCAAAAGCAAACGGCGATGTGTTCTCCGACCTATTCGTTGAAAACAATCAAAATCGCACATCCGGCAATATGGAAAGCATTTGGGTCATGCAGTTTGAATATAACACTACTGGTGGCGGTACAAATTCCGATGACTGGACACGCCGTGCCTGGGAACCCAAATACTTCGAGATTACCGGTTTTGTTTTGGCAGACTCACTGGGTGGCCGCGGCTTGTCGCAATTGGTACCAATGAAATGGTGGATTGGAGAAGATACCGGTTTCTTTGATGAAGAAGACATTCGTAATTCCGAATACAACATCAAACGTAACTGGTATTACAACAACGAAAACATGCCCGACCTTTATGGTAAAAAAGCCACGATTACAGACGAAACATGGTTTACGACCTTCCGTCTTTATCCGGCTCTGACAAAATTCTTCTATGGCCGTTCCGAGAACCTTTCTTTGACCGGTTCCTACCGTGACCGCATGAAGTTCCGTTTGTCCGAGACTTATCTCTTACTCTGCGAAGCAAGGTTGGGGTTGAACGATATTTCAGGTGCCCGCGAAGCAATCAATGTTGTACGCCGTCGCGCGCATGCTCCTGAAATTACGGACAATGAAATGACCATGGACTTCTTGCTGGACGAACGTATCCGCGAGTTGGTAGGTGAAGAATCACGCCGCTTTACCTTATGCCGTACCGGCAAATTATTGGAGCGTACCCGTAAATACAATACAGAAGCAGGTCCTGCAATGCGTGATTACCACACATTATGGCCGATTCCTCAGAGCATAATCGATTCAAATACGGGTGCAGAATTCCCGCAAAACGAAGGATATTAACAGCACAAAGACAAAATAAAACACGAATAAAGGTAAAAAGATAGTTTTCAAGATTCTCATAAAGGGAATTGTCCGCGTCCATTGAGAACAAAGGCAATTCCCTTAATTTTATCAATAAACAATCATGAAGATACACAGACTATTAACAGTAGCGGCCTTTCTGTTTATCAGTATGGCAATCATGGCACAAGTGCCATTCAGCAAAAAGGAAGTAAAAGAGAAAATGAAGCAAGTGGCGGACTGGCAAATTTCCAATCCTAACACTGCCCACGAACACCACGACCTGGATTGGACCAATGGAGCACTTTATGTAGGTATGGTAGATTGGGCTAAACTGGCAGAAGAGGAGTACAATGACAGCACCTACTATCAATGGCTCTATAAAATAGGAAGACGAAACTGCTGGCAACCCCATCAGCGGTTGTACCATGCAGACGATATAACCGTTTCCCAATCATTCATTGACTTATACCGTAAATATAAAAAAGAGGAAATACTGGCTCCTACCCTGGCACGTACGGAATGGATTGTCAACCATCCATCCAACGGTACATTCAAACTGGAGTATGGTGACAACAAAACCCTGGAACGCTGGACCTGGTGTGACGCCTTGTTTATGGCCCCTCCGGTTTATGCCAAGCTATACCGTGAAACCAACAACCGGAAATACCTCCAATTCATGGACAATGAATACCGGGCTACCTACGAATACCTATTCGATAAGGAAGAGAACCTTTTCTACCGCGACTGGCATTATTTCGGCAAAAAAGAAGCCAATGGCAAAAAGGTGTTCTGGGGACGTGGAAATGCCTGGGTACTGGCCGGTCTGGCAGAAGTATTGCAGGAGTTGCCCAAAGGCTTGATGGAACGCGCTTATTACGAAGAACTGTTTATCCGGTTATGTACCCGTATCGCCGGATTGCAGAACGAAGACGGTTATTGGCATGCCAGCCTTCTGGATCCGGCTTCTTATCCTTCTCCCGAAACCAGCTCCACCGGTTTCTTTGTATATGCGTTGGCATATGGCGTAAATGCGGGACTCTTGAATGAAGACGATTTCATGCCAGTCATCATAAAAGGCTGGAAGGCACTGACCGATGCTGTGGATGCAAACGGTAAACTTGGCTGGGTACAGCCTATCGGTGCCGACCCCCGTAAAGTGACGCGTGACATGACAGAAGTTTACGGTGTCGGTGCGTTTCTTGCAGCAGGATGCCAGATATACAAGATGGCTGTAGATACGGAAGCTGATTATATAAAAATCTGGCCAGACAGAAAAACCATGCAGGGAAACCCTTTAAGTGGTTGGGTTGTTTATGCAAATGAGAATGTCAGCGATGACTTCTGGAAGAAATACGACCATATCTATGTACCGGAAAAAGGAACAACCGTGAAAATCTCCGATTATGCACGCACACTCTATATCCGTACGCATTGGAGTACTTTCAATCCCGCCGAAGGAGTCTACGGCTGGGATACCAACGAAAAGTTGAAAAAAGTAATTCAAGGGGCACTCGACAGAGGTATGCGTCTCTCTTTCCGTGTAGTTGTCGACAGCCGCGACCGAAAAAATGAAGCCACTCCGGCCTATGTATTCGATGCAGGAGCCAAATACTATACAGACAATGGAAAACGCTCTCCCTATCCTGATGACCCTATCTTCCAGGAGAAATATGCAAAGTTCATAGAAGCATTTGCCCAAAAATACAATGATCCTGACCTGGTGGAATTTATAGACGGCTACGGTCTTGGCAAATGGGGTGAGGCACACACTATGAAGTACATTGACCCCAAGAACCGGGAAGCTGTGTTCAATTGGATTACAGACCTCTACGTCAAACACTTCACCAAAGTACCTTTAGTTATCAACTACCATCGTTGGATGGGTGCAGGCAAAGACTGGGCAGGTGAGGAGAATTTTGATCCCGATAGTAAACGCTTGTTGGACAGCGCTTGCGAGAAAGGCTTTTCCTTACGTCATGATGCTTTCGGAATGAGAGAGTATTACGGCCAGTGGGAGCGAAACTATGTGAAACCTTGGATTATGAAACGCCCGGTTCTACTGGAAGGTGGATGGATTGTGAGCAAGCACCCTTATCACAATGACCCGAGCGGTTACAAAACAGCCAAAGATGTGCGTATCGGAGAATTTGAAGACGGTCAGGAAGCTCATGTCAACATGATGGATTTCCGTGTAGGAGACGAAACCATGAGTTGGTTCCGTGATGCCTATCCTTTGGTTGAGCGTTTCATCTCCGAAGGAGGTTATCGTTTATATCCCGATTCCATTGTAGTTCCCAAAGAAATGAAGAGTGGTTCAAGAATAAAGATAGTACATCGCTGGAACAACTTAGGCTGGGGATATTGCCCAACCAATATACCACAATGGAACCAAAAGTATAAAGTAGCTTTCGCATTATTGAACCAAGACAATCAAGTAGTCTACTCTTATCTGGACAACAATACTGATTTATCCGTCTGGATAAAAGGCTATCCCTCTTCCTATGAGTTCACTCCCAAACTTCACGGGGTAAAAAAAGGAACCTATACCTGGGCAGTAGCTTTAGTCGATACAACCAAAGGCAATGGAAGCAATGTTAAGGGGCTGGATATCTCTGCCAAGGGAACCTTCACTAATTCTGGTTGGTTAAAACTGTCAGAAGTAACTGTAAAATAAATAAGACACCCCATCGACTTTATAAACAAGAGGCTGAATTCAAGATTGAATTCAGCCTCTTGTTTATAAAGTCCAATCCATCTATTTCTTTTGCGGCAACCTCTTCAGCAAGTGGTCCACCGCCGCTTTCAGCTGTGCATCTTCTCCCTTCAAAACAGCTTCCGGTTCATTATAGACCAGGATATCAGGCTGCAACGTGCGGTTCTCCAGATAGTTGCCCTGCATATCCATGCAACCTACCTGCGGAATACCGAATACAATACTTGGATCGATCTGGCTTTCCCACCAGACAGCAGTCATGGTTCCTGCCACGGGAGCACCTACCAGCTTGCCTATTCTCAACGTCTTATATACGAAAGGAGTACCGTGGGCATTGCTGTAATTATCCTCGCAAACCAGCATACACGAAGGTTTCAGCCATCTGTCAAAAGGATCGCTGCCGATGTACTGGCCACGCGGCACAAAGCGTTCATACTCCTTGCCGCTAAGTAACGTCGCTACTTGTTCGTGCAGCCACCCGCCTCCGTTATGGCGGGTATCCACCACAACAGCCTCTTTCTTACGACTGCTTTCGCTCAACAAATCGGAGTAAATCTTACGGAAGCTCGGACTATCCATACCTTTGATGTGAATATAAGCAATGCGTCCGCCAGAATATTCATCCACCTTCTTGCGGCAGTTTTCCACCCAGCGCTTATACAACAGCTCATTCTGGGCACCGTAAGATATGGGCTTCAAGGTTTCTTCAAACCGCTTTCCGGTAACAGGATCATAGACCGAGAGAATCACCTTGCGGCCTGCCTTACCTTCGAGTAACGGGAAATAATCAGCGCCAGCCTTAATGGCAACACCATCCACTTTCTCGATAATACAGCCCGGCTTGACATCCGTCTTTTTCTTCGTCAATGGACTCTGAGCTATAATTTCTTTAATCTTCAATCCATCGCCCGCATAAGCTTCATCATAGAACACTCCCAAAGCAGCCGTAGGAAGTGCTGCGCCCGAAGCATAATAACGCGCTCCCGTATGAGAACCGTTCAATTCACCCAGCATCTCACTCAGCATTTCCGCAAAATCGTAGTTATTGTTGATATACGGCAAGAAGCGCTTATAAGTTTCTTTGTATCCATTCCAGTCCGTACCTTGCAAGTCTGCCACATAGAACTTATCATTTACCTGCTGCCAGATGTGGTCGAAGATATATTCACGCTCACCATAAGGGCGGTAATCGAAGAAAGCCTCAAATTCAATTGGAGAAATCTTGCTGCCTTCAATCTCTATCTTCTTCATTCCGTCGCGGGCACAAAGGAAGATATTCTTCCCTTCCTTGTCAGGCTGCAAAGCGCCTGCACCTACTTTCTTCAAAAGAACTTTTGTAACATTCTCTTTCAGATTGTGTTCCCAAAGATCGTACCCATCCTCGAAAACAGAAAGATAATAGAGTTTATCCCCTTTAGCAGAAAGCATGGCATCTGCCATATGCGAGGAGTTGACGGTCAGGCGTACAATACGGTCAAAGCGGTTTGCGAGGTCGAACTTTAACGGCTCTACCTTTTTCTCCTTATCTTTGTCGGCATCCCCTTTTTTCTTCTTGGCATCCTTTTCGTCTTTCTTCCCGGCTTTTTCCTTCTCTGCCTTCTCCGCTTCCTCGAGTAAAGCGGTTTCTTCCTTATTCATCAAAAAACGGTCGTATGCTTCAGCATCAAAGAACATGATATAAGTATCGTCTTCGGCTCCCCAACTGCCGTGGCTGCGATACCCCGCACGGTCACTGGTCCAAATCATGGCTTTTCCACCCAATACCCATTTGGCATTGCCATCGTTGTATCCGCTCTCGGTCAGGTTCACCATTTCACCCTTGCCATCGGCATTCAGCAGCACAACATCTTTGTTGTTCCATCCACCTACACCGATATAGTCCGAAAGAATCCATTTGCTGTCCGGACTCCACTGAAACCACTGGTCACCGTCCGAATAAGAGTATTGATACTTGCCATCCATAACGGTACGCACATCCTTTGTCTTCAAATTGATGACACGGATGGTGCTGCGGTTTTCGAGAAAGGCAATCTCTTTACCGTCAGGGCTGTATTGGGGTTGGAAAGAAGCGGCATCCGAGTTTGTCAAGCGTTCTTCCTTCAGCTCTGTGGCATAGGTAAACAGCTTTTCATCCTTACGCACAATCGTCGAAGTGTAAAGTTGCCAAAGCCCGCCACGTTCGGAAGCATAAACCAGTGTCCGCCCATCGGGGGCAAAGTCTACGGTACGTTCCTGACAAGGAGTATTCGTTATCTGCTTCGTAGTCTTATATTCCACTGAAGTGACGTAGACATCGCCGCGCAAAACGAAAGCCACTTCCTTACCATCCGGAGACACTGCCATTTCCGTGGCACCGCTACTCTTAATCTGGCGGATAATATCCTTGTCGTTTCTGTCGGAAACAATGCTGATGTTCACCTTTTGCGCTTCTCCACCGGGAAGCAGGGTGTAAATCTCACCATCAAATCCATAGCACAACCTTCCGTCCGTAGCGGCACTGAGATAGCGTACCGGATTTTTGGTATAGTGCGTCAACTGCACGGCCTTCGCATCTCCGGGAGTACGTCGGTAGATATTGAAAGAGCCGTTTTCCTCACTCAGATAGTAGAATGTTTTTCCATCAGGAGCCCAAACCGGTTCACGGTCTTCTCCTCCGAAAGTGGTCAGCTGGCGGTACTGCGGTTCTTTTCCCGGAGTATACATCCAGATGTCACGGGCAATGGGCGATACGTGATGTTTACGCCAGTAGTCCTCGTAACCTTTCTTATCTTGATACAACATCGCTCCCTCCTTATTGATGGAGATGCACTCCATAGGCATGGACGAAATCATCGTCGGGCGCCCTCCCTCCACTGATACTCGATAGACCTGGTTGAACTGCCCGTTAGAGGGAAAGACAACAGCCTCGGCAGACGGCATGATGCCCGCAGAGAACAAGACATGTCCGGCATCTGTAAAAGCAAGCGGTGTTTCGCTTCCCGAGTGGGTAGTCAGCCGTCGTGGTTCGCCTCCGTCTTTGGACACAATGTAGACGTCCAGGCTTCCCATACGGTCCGAAGCAAAAGCAATCTGCTTACTGTCCGGGCTCCATACCGGAGCCGTATCATATGCAGGATTGGTAGTTATCTGCATGGCACGTCCACCGGCAACCGGCACCGTATAGATGTCTCCCTTATACGTAAAAGCAATGGTAGTCCCATCGGGAGAGATGACACTATGACGCATCCAGAGCGGAGCATCCTGCGCAAAAGTAAAACCTGCCAGGCAAGCGGCAGCAATACCTAATAGTAGTTTTTTCATAATGATTCTTGTTTTTGGAGAATAAAAAAACCTCACGACTTTTCCTTTCGGAAAAAGACCGTGAGGTTTGCTTATCATTTTAAGTTACCCTCAATTAGAGAGCACCTACTTCCTTCAAAGCGGCATTTGTCTTGTGAACGGCAGCAGCGCTGGCAGCAAATTTAGCTTTTTCGTCAGCAGTCAGTTCCAGTTCAACGATTTTCTCGATACCGTTCTTGCCAAGGATTACGGGAACACCGATACAGATGTCTGATTCACCGTATTCTCCTTCCAGATATACTGAACAAGGAATCATCTTCTTCTGGTTGTGGATGATAGACTCAACGACATAAGCGCCTGCCGCACCCGGAGCATACCATGCAGAAGTACCCAGCAACTTAGTCAGTGTAGCACCACCTACCATAGTAGAAGCTACCACTTCGTTCAGTTTTTCTTCGCTCAGCAGTGTGCTTACCGGCTGTCCTTTGTAAGTAGCCAGACGAGCCAACGGAATCATGGTAGTATCACCGTGACCACCGATAACCATGCCTTCCACTTCGTTGGCGTTGCAGCCCAAAGCCTGAGACAAGAAATATTTGAAACGAGAGCTGTCCAAAGCACCACCCATACCGATGATACGGTTCTTCGGCAAGCCCAGAGACTTCAATGACAGATAAGTCATGGTATCCATCGGGTTGGAGATAACCACAAGGATAGCATTCGGAGAATATTTCAAGATGTTCTGTGCAACCGACTTAACGATACCTGCATTAACACCGATCAATTCTTCACGAGTCATACCCGGCTTACGGGGAATACCGGAAGTAATCACTACAACGTCGGAGTTGGCAGTCTTCTCATAATCGTTGGTACAACCTACAACAGTGGTGTCGAAGCCCAGCAGTTGAGCAGTCTGCATCATATCCATTGCCTTACCTTCTGAAACGCCTTCTTTCACGTCCAGCATTACCACTTCGTCAGCCACTTCATTAAAGGCTAACACATTAGCGCATGTAGCACCTACGTTACCTGCACCTACTACGGTTACTTTTGACATAATTTCTAAAGTTTTTTGTTTATAAGTGTTCTTTAAAGATGACGCAAAAGTACAGCGAACTTCGTAATTAGAGAAATATTTCCGTAATAATTTTAGTTAAATACACATTTAGCCAATGATTAGTGGACGATGATTAATGATTAATGATTAATTTTGCGGACGATTAATGAATGTAGGACGAATAATCAGCCACCAACCATTAATCACTTAACCATTAATCATTATCAAAAATGGCAGTTAAGAAGAATACACTTCTCATCGTGGCAGGCAGCCTCCTTATCTTATTATTAATAGGAGTTACCATTCTGCTGATTTCCGAAAAGCAAACCAACAAGGAACTGGTGATGGAATTCAATCTGGATAAAGAAGACCTTGAAAATCAATACACAGACTTCGCCAGACAATATGACGAACTGAAGTTGACAGTCTCCAACGACTCCCTCTCCGTACTCTTAGAGCAGGAACAATTGAAGACCCAACGTTTATTGGAAGAACTCCGCACCGTGAAGAGCAGCAATGCCACCGAGATACGCCGTCTGAAGAAGGAACTGGCCTCTCTCCGCAAAGTCATGATAGGCTATATCAACCAGATTGACTCGCTGAACCGCCTGACTGCTCAACAGAAGGAAATCATAGCCGATGTCACCAAGAAGTACAACGCCGCTTCCCGGCAAATCAGCAACTTGTCCGAAGAGAAGAAGAACCTTACCAAGACCGTGACACTTGCCGCCCAACTGGACGCCACCAACATCTCTGTGCAGCCCACAAACAAACGCGGCAAGACTGCCAAGAAGGTGAAAGACATCGTGAAGTTCAAAATAAACTTCTCCATCGTGAAAAACATCACTGCAGAGACCGGCGAACGTACCCTCTACATCCGCATCACCAAACCGGACAATGACGTGCTGACCAAAAGTTCCTCGAACACCTTCCCATACGAGAACCGGGAACTGGTATATTCCATCAAGAAGTATATAGAATACAACGGAGAAGAGCAAGCCGTCACCGTATATTGGGATGTAGAAGAATACCTCTATGCAGGCACCTACCGCGTAGACATTTTTGCTGACGGTACCCTTATCGGTTCGCAATCATTCAGCTTGAATTAATACAAAAAAATCTAAATTATTTTGCAATATCATTGAAAGCCTATACATTTGCATCGTTGTTTATGCAATTATTGTTGCTGTATAAACAACAGATTCATCACCTTAATTAATGTATAGCCCAATGAAAAAGTTCTTCTGTTTCATCTGTTTGGCATACCTATCCTTCCCCATGAAGGCCCAGGAAGCATTAAGCTTGGATAGTTGCCGTGCATTGGCAATCTCCAACAACAAAGAACTGCTGATAAGCCAGGAAAAAATCAACGCCGCCCACTATCAAAGGAAAGCGGCATTTACTAATTACCTTCCCAACATTTCGGCCAGCGGCGGATATATGCGCAGTCAAAAAGAGTTGTCCATCCTCAGCGACGCTCAGAAAGGAGCCTTGTCCGGATTGGGTACAAGTCTCAGCGGACCGTTACAGCAGGCTGCCCAAGTCATCGCACAGCTTCATCCAGAACTGGCAGGCCAATTGCCGGCTTTAGGACAAAGCCTGGTAGGTGCCCTCGACGGTGCAGGCCAATCCTTGGTTGACGCCTTTCGTACAGACACCCGCAATATGTATGCGGGCGCACTGACCTTGACCCAACCCCTATATATGGGCGGCAAGATACGTGCCTACAACAAAATCACCAAATACGCCGAAGAGCTGGCCCGCCAGCAGCACAACACCGGTATGCAGGAAGTAATCCTGAGTACAGACCAGGCATATTGGCAGGTAGTGTCCCTTGCCCATAAAAAGAAGCTGGCAGAAGGTTATCTGAAACTACTGCAGAAGCTCGACAGCGACGTTGACAAAATGATTGCCGAAGGCGTTGCCACCAAAGCAGACGGACTCTCCATCAAAGTAAAAGTGAATGAAGCCGAAATGACTCTGACCAAAGTAACCGACGGCCTGAGCCTTGCCCGGATGCTGCTGTGCCAACTGTGTGGTCTCGACCTTTCCACTCCTATCATGCTCGCAGACGAACAGAAGGAAGACCTGGCTCCCACAACTCTGAAAAACGGTGCCATCGACATCAACAATGTTTATGCCACCCGTCCCGAAGTACGCAGCCTGGAACTTGCCACACGGATTTATAAGCAGAAAGTAAATGTCACCCGTTCGGAATATCTTCCTTCCATAGCACTAATGGGCAGCTATATGGCAACCAACCCTTCCGTCTTCAACAGTTTTGAGAAGAAGTTCAAGGGGATGTGGAATGTGGGTGTCATGGTGTCGGTACCCATCTGGCACTGGGGCGAAGGCATCTATAAAGTAAAAGCAGCCAAATCGGAAGCACGCATCGCCCAATACCAGTTGGATGACGCCAAAGAAAAGATAGAGCTGCAGGTCAACCAGTCGGCTTTCCAAGTGAACGAAGCTGCCAAGAAACTGACCATGGCCGAAAAGAACCTGGAAAAAGCCAACGAGAACCTGAGATACGCCACACTTGGCTTTGAGGAAGGCGTTATACCTGCCAGCAATGTGCTCGAAGCGCACACCGCATGGCTTTCTGCCCAATCGGAAAAGATAGACGCACAGATTGACGTAAAACTGACGGAAATCTATCTGAGAAAGGCAACGGGGGAATTGACAATTGATAATTGATAGTTTCTTCAATCGTAAATAGTAAACAGTCAAATAGTAAATAATATGTTGGATACAAAATCACAAAACAGTAACATGTTGTTGGCATTCCTCACGCTGACGGGAGTGATTGCCATCGTTGCCCTTGTAGGTTTCTTCATGTTGCGTAAAGGGCCGGAAATTGTGCAAGGACAAGCAGAAGTAACGGAGTATCGAGTATCGAGCAAAGTGCCGGGACGTATTCTGGAATTTCGTGTAAAAGAGGGACAAAGCGTACAATCCGGAGACACCCTTGCCATTTTGGAGGCTCCGGACGTGCAGGCCAAACTGGAACAAGCACGCGCCGCCGAATCGGCAGCCCAAGCCCAGAACGAAAAAGCTCTGAAAGGCGCCCGTCGGGAACAGATACAAGCTGCCTATGAAATGTGGCAAAAGGCACTGGCCGGACTGGAGATTGCCGAAAAATCCTACACGCGTGTGAAGAACCTGCACGACCAAGGCGTGATGTCTACACAAAAGCTTGACGAAGTTACCGCCCAACGCAATGCAGCCCGGGCTACGGAGAAAGCCGCCAAAGCCCAGTATGATATGGCCAAGAACGGTGCGGAACGCGAAGACAAAGCCGCTGCCGCTGCCTTGGTGGAACGCGCCAAAGGAGCTGTGGCCGAAGTTGAATCGTACATCAAGGAAACTTACCTGATTGCACAGACTGCCGGTGAGGTATCCGAGATATTCCCAAAAGTAGGCGAGCTCGTGGGCACGGGTGCTCCCATTATGAACATCGCCATTCTGGACGATATGTGGGTAACCTTCAATGTACGCGAGGACTTGCTGCAAGGGTTGGGTATGAATACCGAATTCGAGGCGTTCATCCCTGCACTCGATAAGAATATCCGCCTGAAAGTGTACTATATGAAAGACCTCGGCACATATGCCGCCTGGAAAGCGACCAAGACTACCGGCCAGTTCGACCTGAAAACATTCGAAGTAAAAGCCGCTCCGCAAGAGAAGGTGGAAGGACTGCGTCCGGGAATGAGTGTTGTATTGAAGAAGTAAAGGAGTTATGAGTTATTGGAGAGGATGATGGAAAGAAATAAGAAACATACGGCTTTGTGGAATGTAGCAAGACGCGAATGCCGCCGTCTTGTTTCCCGCCCGCTCTATCTGTTCTGTATGGTGATAGCACCGTTGTTCTGCTACATATTCTTCACCACGCTGATGGACTCCGGGCTTCCTACGGACATGCCCGTAGGTGTGGTGGACCAAGACATGAGTGCCACTTCACGCCAGCTGATACGTAACTTGGACGCTTTTGAGCAGACAGCCGTCGTCGCCCGCTACCCTACCGTCAACGAAGCCCGTACCGCCATGCAGCGCGGAGAGATTTACGGTTTCTTCTACATTCCCGAAGGTACCTCTGCCAAAGCGCAGGCCGGACGGCAGCCCAAACTCTCTTTCTATACAAACAATACCCTGCTCATCGCAGGTTCACTCCTCTTCAAGGACATGAAGATGATGAGCGAATTGGCATCCGGTGCCGCAGCACGTAGCACCCTATATGCCAAAGGAGCTACCGAGGAACAAGCGATGGCCTTCCTCCAACCCATCGTCATAGATACGCATCCACTCAATAACCCGTGGCTGAACTACTCCGTATATCTGTGCAACACCTTTGCACCGGGCGTATTGATGCTGCTTATCTTCATGGTAACCGTCTATTCCATCGGAGTCGAGATAAAAGACCGCACCGCCCGCGAATGGCTGCGCATGGGCAACAACTCCATCTGGATTTCCCTTGCCGGCAAACTGCTGCCGCATACCGCCATCTTCTTCCTGATGGGAATATTATATAATGTATACCTCTACGGTTTCCTCCATTTTCCCTGCAACAGCGGCATCCTGCCGATGCTGCTTGCCACCCTTTGCCTGGTGCTGGCATCGCAAGGCATGGGAATATTGATGATAGGAACCCTGCCTACCCTGCGTCTGGGACTCAGTTTCGCTTCCCTATGGGGCGTACTCTCTTTCTCCATGTGCGGATTGTCATTCCCTGCCATGGGCATGCACCCCGTATTGCAGGCATTGGCAAATCTGTTCCCCCTGCGCCACTATTTCCTGATTTATGTGGACCAGGCACTGAATGGATACCCCATGATTTACTCGTGGGTCAACTACGTAGCGCTGCTTATTTTCATGATGCTCCCGTTCCTTATAGCCCATAGGCTGAAAGGAGCGTTGGTTTACTATAAATACATGCCCTAATGAAAGACCTGACGTTCAGACAGAAAGTGATACAAGGCATTCATGACTTGTTCTATATATGGAAACGGGAATTCGGCACCACCTTCCGCGACCAGGGCGTGCTCATCTTCTTCGTGCTCGTTCCGTTGGTCTATCCGTTGATATACGCTTTCATCTATACCAACGAAACTATCCACGAAGTGCCCACTGTCGTGGTGGATGACTCACGCTCCTCGTTGAGCCGCGAATACCTGCGGAAAGTGGACTCCAGTCCCGAAGTGAGCCTCGTGAGCTACTGCGCTGATATGGAAGAAGCCAAACTGATGTTGAAGGACCGCAGGGCATACGGTATTATCTACATCCCCTCCACCTTCAGCGACGACATTGTACGCGGTAAGCAGACGCAGGTCAGCATCTTCTGCGACATGAGCGGACTGCTGTATTACAAAGCCTTGCTGACTGCCAACACCAACGTGTCGCTCGCCATGAACGCAGACATCAAAGTGGAGCGAAGCGCCAATACCACCGACCGCCAGGACGAAATTACCGCCTACCCGATAGAGTATGAGGATGTCGCCCTCTATAATCCGACCAACGGATTTGCCGCTTTCCTGATTCCGGCAGTATTGGTATTGATTATCCAGCAAACGCTGCTACTCGGCATCGGCTTGTCTGCCGGGACGGCACGCGAGCAGAACCGCTTCCGCGACCTGGTGCCTATCAACCGCCACTACAACGGCACACTACGCATTGTGATGGGAAAAGGGCTGAGCTACTTCATGGTATATTCACTGGTATCGGTATATATACTGTGTGTGGTTCCATGGCTTTTCAGCCTCAACCAAATAGCGATACCCGGTGTCCTGACTCTGTTCACCCTGCCCTACCTGGCCGCTTGTATTTTCTTTGCCATGACAGCATCCATTGCCATCCGCAACCGCGAAACGTGCATGCTGCTGTTCGTGTTCACCTCCGTGCCGCTGCTGTTCCTCTCCGGCATTTCATGGCCGGGAGCTGCTATGCCCGCTTTCTGGAAGTACTTCTCGTACATCTTCCCTTCTACCTTCGGCATCAACGGCTACGTACGCATCAACAGCATGGGAGCCACACTCAATGAAGTCTCTTTCGAGTACCAAGCACTATGGATACAAACGGGCTTCTACTTCATCACCACGTGCCTGGTATATCGCTGGCAGATATTGCAGAGCAGGAAACATGTGATTGAAGAGTATAAGAAGCATAAGAGTATAGAAGCGTAACACATTGTTCCAAGCCTACGAAACAAAGTGTTCACATGCGTTTGAACACTTTGTTTCAGCGTATCAGAACAATTTGTTCCAATATATAAAAACAGTTTGTTCGCCATATTGAAACAGTCTGTTCCCTTATAGGAAACAGACTGTTTTGTTAAAGGAAACAAATAGTTGCCCTACAGCATCGGCAAGGCAGCAAACAGACAAACGGTTGTAATACCTAATTACGGTCGCATGTGTTTCTCCAATATCGGGTAAAGTATCTCAGCATACCTCATAAAGCCCAAATCGGTAAAATGAATGCCGTCTACTGTAGCCTCCCCGTCGTGGCCGATGATGTCACGGGAAGCAAGGAAATAGATGTTTTTCTCTCCACGTTGCTTCAAAGAACGGAAAAAGGCATTCAATGTCTCATTCTTGTCCTTTACCTCCTTGGCAATCCTGGTGTCAAAAGGAGAGTGGGTAAAGAGAGGGTCTTCCACGAAAAGGACAGGCGTATCGGGATGCTTGCTGCGGATAGTGGTATAGAATTTATCGGCACGCTCTCTCATTTGCTCCACGGTAGCATTGGGCACAAAGTCGAGGACAAACATAGAAGCGTCCACACCGGCTATGACATCGGCAATCTCCAGGTCGAGCAAGGCATTGCCGCTAAATCCCAGATTGATGCACTCACGATTGAGCCAACGTTCCAGAATATTGGTATGCACCATGCCGGGACGGGAAGCGCAGCCTCCCTGCAAGATGCTGGTACCATAGAATACCACCGGCTTCTCACGTTTCGGCAAGTCTACTGCCGGCGGGGTAATGGCGGATAAAGAATCCACGCCGATGGAAAGCGAGGTAACCCCATCATATAAAGAAAGGTACAAAAGGTATTCGCGCTCCTCGGGCAACATATTGCTTACGATAGTCGCCTTATTGATTTTGCCCTGCGGACGTCCGCTACCGGCAAATATCCACTTACCGTCTTGCAAGCAGTAGAGGTCGAGGCCTTTAATGCCGGTCGGTGTCATGTGGTTCATACTCATATTGTTCCTTACTTCCCATTTGGCAGAAATGCTTGTAGAGTTGGAACGGAAGCGCACGGCGAGTCCGGCACTGTTGCGGCCTAAGTCCCACAATGGCTTGCGGGAGATGTTCTGCAGAGAGTCCGGCAGACGCTCATAGCGGGTAAGGGTAGATTCTGTTGCTTTGCCCAGAAGGGGGAAGGCGGAAGCATCATGATAGATAGTCTGGGCATTGGCAACAGCGGCCAACAACAAGCCCATCAAAAGAATTCTGGTTCTCATATGACAAGATATTAAGTGTTAAGTATCAGATGGCAAAGATACAAGGTTTCTTTGAAAAACGAAGAAATGGAAGTATTTTACATCAATTAACTCCCACATGCTTGTTTCTTTACGAAACATTCGTAATTTCGCAAAAAACAATTTATATGAGACACATTCATTTACTCTTAGCAGGCTTCCTACTGTGCATCTGCTGTACCCTGCAAGCCAAAAACCGTGTGATTGACCAACCACCGTTTATCGTAAGAAACACGACTTCCATCGAAGTGAGTAAAGTAGTCATCAGTGACACGGCAACCGTGCTCCACATCTATGCCAAGTATCGTCCCAAGTACTGGATACAGATTGCACCCGACAGCTACCTGACAGACAATAACGGAGAAACCTACCAACTGCGTTCCGGTATAGGCATCATACCAGGTAAAGAATTTTGGATGCCCGAATCGGGCGAAGCGGAATTCCAGTTGGTCTTTCCTCCCCTATCCGACAATGCTACCTCCTTCGACTTCACCGAAGGCGAAAAGGTGGAAAACGGATTCAGCATCTGGGGAATACAACTGAAAAGCAAGAAACTGCCGGAACTGGCACTTCCCCAGAACGCCGTAGTACGCAAAGCCGACCCTAATGCCGAACTTCCCGAACCGGTCATCCAATACGGAAAAGCCATGCTGAAAGGAAAACTCCTGGATTCACGCCCCAATATGGGAATGCCAATCAGTATTGCTGTGTGGGAGAATATCAAAGGAGACATCACGGACATACCACTCGACATCCAGCCTGACGGCAGTTTCACCAAAGAAGTAACATTGCCCGGCACTACCCCATGTACCATATATTTGGGTAGAGAGCATATGCTCCAGTTCTTCATGGAACCCGGCAAGACAACAGAAATATACGTCAATCTACGCGAAGCTTCCCGGCGCAAGTCTAAATTCCACAGCGAAGGGAAACCCTATGGAGAAATGGTATATATCAACGGACCGCTGGAAACCGTGGCACAAGAGTTGAACGGAAACCACCTCAGCATCGACATGCAAGACAAGCTCTATCAAAACATAGCTGCACTGGCTGGCAAGGATATTGATGCAGCCAAAGCATACGTACTTCAAATATCCGACGAAACACAAGAAGCAATAGACAAGTTGCCTTATAGTGCTTCTACCCGACAACTTTTGACTATCAATAACAAACTGATTACAAATGCCATGCTGTCTTCCGTTGCCAGCATCTTGACATCGGCTGCCCTACACGCCAATCTCATCAAACGGGAGGAAGCAAACAACTACTATCAGGAACTTGCCCGGAAAGTACCCGCCAACTACGTGTCCGACGAAGATATGAGTATATTGAATGTGCCGCAGGCAGTCTTGTCCAACCAGTATGTACAAATGGCTTCAAGGAATGTCGAACGGAGTGGAGAATTGGCCAAAGCCTGGGGAACCGACAAAGGTATCTTCTTCGATATAGCCCGTAATGTCACCCTCTACCGGGGTATCAAGAACTTCACCCCGCTCACCGACGAGCAAAAGGCCACCGTTGCCGCCATGCCCGCCGCATACCGTGAAATGCTGACTGCCGCCAATGACGAACTGCTGGCACAACTCGAAGCCAACAAAAAAAAGACGGGCTACACCATCAACCAAGTGGACGCCAACGTCAGCAACGAAGATTTGTTCACTTCTATCATCAGCAAATTCAAAGGAAAAGTATTGTTAGTAGATTTCTGGGCCACCTGGTGCGGTCCATGCCGTATGGCAAACAAGACGATGGCCCCCATGAAGGAGGAACTGAAAGACAAGGATATCCTATATCTGTACATCACCGGCGAAACCTCTCCCTTGAAGACCTGGGAGAATATGATTCCCGACATCCACGGCGAACATTTCCGTCTGACAGATGCCCAATGGAAATACCTATCGGATGCATTCAAGATAGAAGGGGTACCGACTTATCTGATTGTAGACCGCGAAGGAAACACCACGTTCAGACAAACCGGCTTTCCGGGAGTAGAGAAGATGAAGGAAGAGTTGCTGAAAGTGACTAAATGACAAACTGATAAAACAAAAAAACAGCAGGCTTATCACCTGCTGTTTTTTTGTTTTATCAGTATACCGCTATTACTTTTCAGCCCATTCCTTGGCTCCCTGCTCTTTCAGTTTAGCAGTAAATGCCTTTGCCTTCTCCATAGCAGCCGCTTCCTCTTCCGGAGTTGCATATGCATGCTTGTAGCCCTTCACCACATTCCATTCACCACGGGTGAAATCGGGGAATGCCACAGCCGCACAACCGTTGTCCATAGAAAGTTCTCCCAATTCTGCAAGGCAGCACCACTCAGCAAGGTCGTATACATCCATATCCAAAGGAAGACCGTTTTGCAGGCAATATACCAGACGGCTGTCCATCACGAAGTCCATGCCACCATGACCTCCTACTTCCTTCGCCATCTCACCGTACTTCTTTAAAATGGGATGCTGGTATTTCTCCACGAGTGCCTCCATCTCCGTCTCCGGCAGGAAACCGTGTGAATTCAAATCATCCACTTTGGGCTGAACGCCCGATGCACTCAGCTGGTCAGCGTCAAGCGCATACCCTTCTACCGGATATTTGTTGGCGAATCCCTTGGTACCCGTAAGCTGATACAAACGGTTATAAGGCTGTGGTGTCATTACATTGTGCTGAATCTCAATCACCTTTCCATTGGCTGTACGAATCATGGTCGTGGTATGGTCACCGTTACGGAACTCCTTGCACTCCTCACCGGTTCTTTTCTCTACCAGCTCCTTGCCTACCACAGACTTGGTATCCATGGCTACCAGCGTTTCCATACGGTCACCACGGTGAATATCCAGTGCTTGCGCCACCGGACCAAGGCCGTGGGTGGCATACACGTCACCGCGATGCTTCATGTTGTAGTCCAAACGCCAGCCCAACTTGTCATTTTCTCCATTCTTCCAGTAATGGTCCCAAAACGGGCTCAAATTATGTATATAAGCACCTTGTGCACGGATAACCTCACCGAATACGCCATGCTGCGCCATGTTCAGCGTATTCATCTCGAACCAGTCATAGCAGCAGTTCTCCAGAATGAAGCAATGCTTACGGGTAGATTCACTCAAGTTAATCAAATCCCAGCATTCCTGCAGATTCATAGCCGAAGGCACTTCTATCGCTACATTCTTTCCATTCTCCAACGCACACTTGGCAACGGGGAAGTGATGCAGCCAGTCTGCAGCAATATAAACCAAATCTATATCATCACGTTTGCAGAGTTCCTCGTATCCTTTGTCACCGGAATAGACGGCGGCTTTGGGCATGGATGCCTTCTTCAAGAGCTCCTGACATTTATCTGCACGGGCCTCTTCATAATCACAAAGAGCCACTACCTGCGTACCCGGAATATAAGTGAAACGCTCCACTGCTCCGGGGCCACGCATCCCCAAACCAACAAAACCCACACGGACTGCCTCCAACTTCGGAGTAGTCAGTCCCAATACACTCTTCTGTCCTGCCGGACGCTCGGGAGTTTTGACAACAATGGTACCATTCTGCCATTCCCATTGAGTTCCCTTCTCTGTGGTTTGCACAGTAGAAGTCTGGCTTGTGCATGCACCCAATACGAAGCACATTCCCAGCAACAACGATTTAACTGTTCCCATATTTCTGCTTTATTTAAGGTAAAAGAATTCATTGCAACAAAGATAGATAATCTTAACCAAAAGAAGATTATCAACAGCCATGTTCTTTTCAATCAGACAAAAGAATATACATACAGTAAACGCATTTAGATTAATTAACTCACTGTTTGATGCTACTTTACGAAATATTCGTAGATTTGCATTGAATTCATTTAAATACTTTATCCATGGAAAAGTTAACGATACAAGAAGAAGAAGCAATGTTGTACATTTGGGAACTGGGCAGTTGCTTCGTAAAAGACATTGTTGCCAAATACCCCAAACCGGCGCCTCCCTACACAACAGTAGCATCTATTGTGAAAAACCTGGAGCGCAAGCAGTATATCCGTGCCGCACGTGTAGGCAACACCTACCAGTATACTCCGCTTATACGCGAAAGCGAATACAAACGTACCTTTATGAGCGGTTTTGTGCGCAACTACTTTGAAAATTCTTATAAGGAAATGGTTTCGTTCTTCGCCAAAGACCAGAAGATTTCGGCCAATGACCTGAAAGACATTATAGATATGATAGAGAAAGGAAAGGAGTAAACATGTTAGCCTATTTTCTGAAAGTGAACGTAGCGATAGTACTGTTTTATGCATTCTATCGGCTATTCTTCTACAAAGACACGTTTTTCGGCTGGCGCAGAACCGCACTGCTCTGTTTCTTTGCCGTTTCCGCCGCCGTACCTTTGCTGAACATACAAACGTGGATTACGGAGCAGGAACCGATGGTAGCCATGGCAGACCTCTATGCCAGCGTTGTACTGCCGGAACTCACAGTAGGCACCGAAGCGGCTCCGACCGACTGGAAAAGCATCCTTTCAGAATATGCCAATATCGCCTATTGGGGAATAGCGGCATTGCTGATGATACGCCTCGTCGTGCAACTGGCAGGCATCATCCGCCTGGCATGCCGATGCCGCAAGATACAAATAGGCAACACAAGTATACATCTGCTTCCCAAGGCAGACGGGCCTTTCTCTTTTTTCCACTGGATTTTTATCCATCCGTCCTCGCATACGGAAGAGGAGTTCAACGAAATATTGACCCATGAGCAGACACACGCCCGGCAATGGCACTCCATTGATGTCATCATCAGTGAACTGGTGTGCATTTTCTGCTGGTGCAATCCCTTTGCCTGGCTCATGAAACGGGAAATCCGTACCAATCTGGAATATATGGCCGACGCCCGCGTATTGGAAAACGGCTATGACTCCAAAACCTACCAGTACCATTTGTTAGGATTGTCACATCAAAAGGCTGCAGCAACTATCTATAACAGTTTCAATGTTTTACCTCTAAAAAAACGCATCAAGATGATGAACAAAAAGAGAACAAAAGAAATAGGAAGAACCAAATATTTGATGTTCCTTCCTTTAGCGGCCTTACTTATGATTGTCAGCAATATCGAAACCGTGGCACGGACTTCCGAGATATGGATGCCCACCCTAACGGCAATAGAAGAGCTGCCCCTCAGTATTATGAATCCTGAACAGAAAGGCGAAACGACCTTCCACGTCACTATAGTAGACAAGCAAGGGAAAGTTGTGCCGAACGTAAAAATCCAAACCACGCTGGCGGGAAAACAACTGGACTTCAAGACCGGAGGAGATGGAAAGACCGACATCACCTTAGACATGAACGGACTGAAACATGCCACGATGTATGCCACCTCCCAAACCGGGAACAACTTCATTTTTGTTCTCTCTCAAGGAGAAACCACACGCACCATCAACATGGATGAGCATCAGTACACCCCACCTACACTCGCCCCCGATGCGAATGGTATTTTCGAGGTAGTGGAACACATGCCCGAATTCCCCGACGGAGGAATGTCAGCACTGATGGAATATTTGAAAAAGAACATCAAGTATCCGGAAGCAGCCATGAAGAAAGGTACACAAGGGCGGGTAACCGTACAATTCGTGGTGGAAAAAGACGGTAGCATCGCCAATGCGAAAGTGCTTCGTGGTGTTGACCCTGATTTGGACAAAGAAGCCGTGCGCGTAGTCAGTGTCATGCCCAAATGGAAACCCGGTACACAAAAAGGAGAAGCCGTACGAGTAAAATATACAGTTCCCGTGATGTTCCGTCTGACAGAAGACAATACACAAGTTAAGTATGCTCCCATTGAAAACAAGATAGATGAAATGGTAGTAGTGGGTTACGCTCCCGAAGAGACAACCTACCCGGAGGAAGTAACCGTTTTCGAAGTCGTAGAAAAAATGCCGGAATATCCCGGCGGCATGTCTGCAATGATGGCATTCATCAGTAAAAACATCAAATATCCGGTAGCTGCACAAAAAGCTAAGATTCAGGGAAGAGTGGTCATACAGTTTATAGTGGATAAAGAAGGGAACATCATATGCCCCAGAGTAATCCGTGGTGCCGACCCACTGCTGGACGCTGAAGCAATCCGTCTGACTACCATCATGCCCAAGTGGAAGCCCGGCATGCAAAGAGGACAAGCTGTAAACGTAAAATATACAGTCCCCATCATGTTCCGTCTGCAAGAACCGGAGAAAAACCCTGCTGTCCAGAATGCCACTGTTACTCCAACTAAATAAACTAATTTTCTCTCTAAACAAGTTTAAATGAAAAAGGAGCAGTTACCCGGCGACGGGCAATTGCTCCTTTTTCATAAGGAAAATATCCATGTTTATTTATGCACTTCCACAATCCGTGTCGGCGCCATTTCCATATTTCTGCGGTCTACCTGACGGACTACGGCAGCAGCCAGTTGCAGGAACGCACGCCCGGTCACTGTATTCTCATCCAAAGCAACCGGAGTGCCCTTATCACCACTCTCACAGATGCTCTGTACAATAGGTATCTGCCCCAGCAACGGTACATTCATCTCTTCCGCCAACCTCTTGGCTCCTTCTTTACCGAAAATATAGTATTTATTCTCCGGCAGTTCGGCAGGTGTAAACCAAGCCATATTCTCTACCAAACCGAGGATAGGCACATTCACTTTGTCATTGGTGAACATATTGATGCCTTTGCGTGCATCTGCCAGTGCCACAGCCTGCGGTGTGCTGACAACGATAGCCCCCGTCAGCGCCAAGGTCTGCACCACGGTCAAGTGAATGTCACTCGTTCCGGGAGGAAGGTCAATAAGGAAATAATCCAGTTCTCCCCAGTCGGCATCACCAATCAGTTGCTTTAAAGCATTGCTTGCCATGCCTCCGCGCCACAAGGTGGCCTGATCGGGGTCGACAAAGAAACCGATGGAAAGCAGCTTGATGCCATACTTCTCTATCGGAACAATTAAATCACGTCCACCAATGTTCTCCGCCACAGGACGGGCATCTTCCACTTGGAACATCTTAGGAACAGAAGGCCCGAAAATATCTGCATCCAGCAACCCTACCTTGTAACCCAACTTTGCCAAAGATACAGCAAGGTTGGCAGCAACCGTAGACTTGCCCACACCACCTTTTCCGGAAGACACTCCGATAACATTCTTCACTTGAGGCAAAAGTTTGCCTACTTCCGGTCGCGCCGCCTGGCGGCTCTCTGTGGTAATCACAACCTCCACTTCGGGAGAGACATATGTGTGTATAGCTGTCTCGGCAGCTTTCACCATCGACTTCATGAAAGGATCGGTCGGTTTCTCAAACGTCAGCGAGAAGCTGACCTTCATCCCGTCAATTCGCATATTATCGGCTACCATCTCTGCCTCGACAAGGTTCTTTCCGGTGCCGGGATAACGCACTGTTGCCAATGCATCAAGGATTAATTTTGGATATAATGCCATTGCATTTACTATTTGACAATTTACTATTTACTATTTTTATGCGAATCAGTGGCTTAAACTACTACTGATTCGCATCACTTGCTGGTTTGCAGTCCGCTACGCTTGCTACGGTTATAACTGCGGTACTCATCCAGTTCTATCTCCACATCCGGCTCCTGCAACTCGCCTGCTTGCGGAAGATGGAACTTGATGTACTTGATATTCAAACCACGATCCAGCCATTGTTGTTCATAATAGGTCTTGATGCTGAGTATTTCATCAGCCATGCCGGAATGGTATAAGTCTTCCGTCATCACATCCACCGGCAACCGGTTTCTTTCAATCATGTACCGGGTATAGGTAAACATGAAGTTGCTGTCCGTCTTCAGATGGACTATGCCGTCATTCTTCAGAAACTTGCGGTAGCGCTCCATGAAATAAGTGGAAGTAAGCCTTTTGGTAGCCTTCTTCATCTGCGGATCCGAGAAAGTAAGCCAGATTTCACTCACTTCATCCGAAGCAAAAAAACGGTCGATGATTTCGATATTCGTACGCAGAAAGGCCACATTCTTCATTTCCGATTGCAGCGACTCGGTAGCTCCCGTCCACATACGGGCTCCCTTTATATCCACTCCGATGAAGTTCTTGTCGGGAAACATGCGTCCCAATCCGACAGTATATTCTCCCCTACCACAGCCCAGTTCCAGGACAATAGGATGGTCGTTCTTGAAAAATTGCCCGTGCCAGTTCCCTTTCATGTCAAACGGTACATCATCTACCGCAGAATACGGATATTCGAAAACATGCGGATAACTCGCCATATCAGCAAACTTCTCTAACTTGTTTTTTCCCATAATTACTTGGTCCTATATATATATATGCTATGCCCCGAAAACAGAAGTGCACACAGATGACACAGATTAGACAGATTTTCACAGATTATTTTTTTTCTCTTTATCTGTGGTCATCCGTTTAATCTGTGTCATCTGTGTGCCATCTTGGTTTCGGGAAACTTTCACGACACAAGAGAATCTCTAATTATTCAACGATAGTCACCCAGCCATGAGTATCCGGCTCATCGCCATACTGGATAGCACGCAGCTTGTTGTAGAGCTTCGTACATACCGGTCCTGGTTTTCCATCTTTGGAAATAACGTATGACTTACCGTTCTCTACGTCGTCAATACGTTCGATGGGGCTGATAACGGCAGCCGTACCGCAGGCACCCGCTTCCTCGAAAGTCAGCAACTCTTCTTCAGGAACCGGACGACGCTCTACCTTCATACCCATGTCCTCTGCCAACTGCATCAGGCTCTTGTTGGTGATGGAGGGCAGGATGGAAGTGGATTTCGGAGTGATATACGTATTGTCCTTGATGCCGAAGAAGTTGGCAGCACCACACTCGTCCATGTATTTCTTTTCTTTGGCATCCAGATAGAACTCGCAGGCATAACCCAAATCGTGCGCTTTCTTATTGGCACGCAAGCTGGCTGCATAGTTACCACCTACCTTATAAGTACCGGTACCCAACGGTGCAGCACGGTCGAATTCGCGGATAATGACATACGGATTGGTTGAGAATCCACCCTTAAAGTAAGGACCTACCGGGGTCACGAACACCACAAACAGATATTCGCTGGCAGGATGCACACCTACTTGTGCACCGGTACCCACCAGCAACGGACGAATATACAGAGAAGCACCCGATTCATAAGGCGGAATGAAACGCTCGTTCAGCTTCACCACCTTCAAAATGGCTTCTTTGAAACGCTCCGTAGAAAGCTCCGGCATCAAGATACCCCGGCAGGTGGACTGCAGACGCGCCGCATTCTCTTCCAAACGGAAGATGCGCACCTTACCGTCTTTACCACGAAAAGCTTTCAAACCTTCAAATGCTTCCTGACCGTAGTGCAAACAAGTGGCAGCCATGTGCATAGGAATGGTTTCCTCACTGCAAACTTCCAGTTCACCCCATTGTTCGTTACGATAATAAATTCTCACATTGTAATCTGTCTTCATATATCCGAACGGCAGATTAGCCCAATCAAGTTCTTTCATATCTCAAAGTATTAGTTACTGCATTACGTACAATTTGCAACAAAAATAGCTTTTATTCTTCAGATTCTCGCTTCTCCGACAGTAATTTTTCAATTTCCTTGTCGGCTTTGGTCAATTTATCGCTGCAAAATGCTATAATTCCGTTTGCCTCCTTTATCTTTTCGGCAAGTACATCTATCTCCAGTTCGTTGTTGTCTATCTGGCTGACAATTTTCTCCAAACGCGCCATGGCTTCGGAGTAGGTCTCTTTTTTCTTGGTTACCGGCATAATTGAAATTAATTAATCGTTGTACTTCTCAAGCCGTTTGTCAGAATTCCCGTCTTTGGACGATGCGTTCTCCCACTTCATATCCTTGGACGTCAGTTTCAAAATATGATATTGTTCAGTATAATGTCCCTCTTTATCATACAACGTAATCAATTTTTCATCAAGACTTATGATATAAGTTCCACGAAAAGGGACTCCGTTAGATAACGGGCTTCCGGTATAAACTTCATAGGTCTTGTCTGCATTAAACGTATAGCAGGTCACAAAATCGTCCTGCAGGACTGGTTCTTTCACAATCCACTTACCTACCAGTTGAGGAATTTCGACCTTATCATCCTCATCCGTACATGAAATAAAACTAAATGCCATACTTATCAGTATCAGCATAAAAAACAAATTTTGTGTTTTCATCTTTGTTCATTTTAAATGATTTAAGCAATATTCATAAAATACAGAGATTTGCAAAACACTGCATGAATGAGAGTTAAATATGTACTATTGAAACCACTTCACCATTCTGCAGACGGGTTGTTATCATATCATTCTCCTGCAGTTCATCTGCATTCTTCACTACTTTCCCATCTTTCAACGTAATGCTGTAACCGCGAGCCAACAACTTTTCCGGTGAAGCATCTGCCAATCGTTGTTGCAACAATTCCAGGCGATGGCGATGGCGGAACAAAGAGGAAGTCACAGCCTGCATCACATCTTTCCGCACAGTCAGCAAAGCCATTTTTGCATCAGATATACGATGGTATGCGGCAGAAGGAATCCGGTTCTTGTAACCAGAGAGTCTGCGCTGTTCCTGCTGCAACAGATTCTTGACACCCTCATGCAAGCGGGAAGCAAGCATTTCCAGTTCATCAGCAGCGCTGTCCATGGACTCTATTAAGAATTCGGCAGCCGCCGTAGGGGTCTTTACACGGGTATGTGCCACAGAATCCAGCACCGTGTCATCCCGCTCGTGACCGATGCCCGTTATGATAGGCAACGGAAACTGTGCACAAGCAGCAGCAAGCAGGTAAGTATCGAAACCGGATAAGTCGGACGTGGCGCCTCCACCACGAATAATGACAACCACATCAAACTCGGACAAGCGTGCATTTACCCGGTCGAGAGCAGAGAGGACAGACTCCTCCACACGGTCACCCTGCATCAGGGCAGGAAACAGTTCCGTATAAAAGTAGAAACCCCGGGAGTTGTTTTCCAGCTGATGACAGAAGTCACCATAGCCCGCCGCCGTCGGTGAGGATATGACGGCAATACGTTGCGGCAGGCGGGGCATATCCAGTTCTTTATTAAGAGTGAGTACTCCCTCCTCCTCGAGCTGCCTCAATATTTCCCTACGACGACGCGCCATATCGCCCAACGTATAAGTGGGATCTATGTCCTGCACCGTCAGACTGTATCCATAAAGTTCGTGGAAACTGACAGTGACCTGAACCAGCACTTTGATGCCCGAAACAAATGCCTGCCCCGTAGCCTCCTCAAAATAGGGTTTCAGCAGCCGAAACACATTTGCCCAGATGGTACCTCTCGCCTTAGCTATCAGACTATTGCTGCGGGGATCTTTCTGCACAAATTCCAGATAGCAATGCCCCGTGCTATTGGTACGCACATCACTCAACTCCGCCTGCACCCAACACTCGTCAGGAAGGCATTGTTCCAGACTGCGGCGCACAAGGGCGTTGAGCTCATACAAAGACAACGATTCCATATGGCTATCTTTTGAGCAGATAATCCTGATATGCTTTCCACATATCGGGCACACCATAACCGTATATATTATCGGGATAATCTTTACGGTCACCGGAGCGGCGTACCAGTTCTATCACCTCTTTAGCCGTAAGTTCAGGGCAAGCCTGCCACAAGCAAGTCACCATGCCACACATGATAGGAGAAGAAAACGACGTACCGTTTGCCTTACCCTGGTTACCATCCGTACGTATGACATCAGCCCCCAAGCCGACAGCCACCACATCCGGTTTTATCCGGTGGTCCGCCGTATTCCCGATAGATGAGAAAGGAGCCAGTACGGCTTCCTTGTCAATAGCGCCCACGGTCAGCACGTTCTCCGCATCTCCCGGAGGTGTGATTTTCTTCCACGAACCCATACCGGAATTGCCGGCACTGCACACCAGCACCATTCCTTTGTCCGCAACGTGTGAAGCCTGACGGGACATCAGTGCATGGCGTCCGTCCAAATCACGGAACCTATAATCTTTCGACTTGTCGTCAAAAGTGTAATATCCCAATGAAGTATTGAGTACATCCACCCCTACACTATCGGCAAACTCCACCGCTGCAGACCAATAGTCCTGCTCGACCAAATGCTCGGAATACTCGTCTTCGCTACGCAGCAACCAGAAAGAAGCCTCAGGCGCCGTACCGGTCATAATGCCGGGCTGGTTCATGCCGATGCAGGACAGTACCATCATACCATGACTGCTCTCTGCAAAGATGTCTGCCTGCTGATTTACAAAATCTTTGGTTCCCAACACCCGGATGTTCTGCATGGCGGTTATCTTATCGGCATTATGAAAACCGGCATCGATAACTGCAATCGTCATGCCCTGCCCCTTGAACCCTTCCTGGTGCAATTTATCACCATTACTCATCTGTATCTGGCTAACGGCAAGTCCATAGATACTGTCAGGATGTACACTCGGCTGGTTAATCAAAGAATCGCGTCCGGTAGACATCATCGGACTGTCACCTTTGGGAGCTATCCAGACTTTTTCCGTAGCGCAGACAAAAGGTAGTGCGGCAATACGGTCTATCAAGGTAGAGTCATTGCAAGATACCGTGACGAAGTTCTCCCATTTACCGGTAACCACAACATTTACGCCCTGATGGCGAATTTCGTCCACGTACTTGCGGCACACCGGCAAGTCGGTAGAATCTATCGGCAGGTTCTGCTTATGCCGACGGGCAATCGCCTTTTCAGAAAGAAACGCTTCCGGGTGTTCCAAGGAATACGTGGTGGCAGCCTTATCCTTCAGGCTGATGCGATACTTCAATGTATCTTGTTGTGCCGATGCTCCTGCCGCAAGCAGGACAAAGGCGGAAAGGAGTAGAAGTCTTTTCACAATTATAAACTAAAAATTAAAAATTAAAGGAACATCCCGATGCCTCTTTGGGAAGCGATAAAGGAACCGCCCACTACCCTTCGGCCTATATAGAATACGGCAGACTGTCCCGGAGCTATGGCAGAGGCTTCCGTCTGGAAGTGTACCAGCAGACGACCGTCCTCCAGGCGCTTCACGTCGCAAGGAATCGGTTTACTGCGGTAACGGATACGTACGGTTAGCTCCTTGCTTTCAAAAAACTCTCCCTCATCCACCAAATTCTCATGTTCGGCAAGCATATATCCCGTCTTCAGCTGTTCGGCGTCTCCCAGCATCACCGTATTCTTCTGAGGATTGATTTTCAAGACGTAGGCAGGTTTGCCCAAGGCTATTTCGAGTCCCTTGCGCTGCCCGATGGTGTAATAGGGAAAGCCTTTGTGTTCACCCAGCTTAACGCCTTCCGAATTGACAAACCATCCCGGTCCCACCTCGCGGTCTATCTCCGGAGAGTGTTCGCGCAGGAAATCACGGTAATCACCTTTAATGAAGCAGACCTCCATGCTCTCGCCTTCTTCCGCCTTGACGGTATAACCTTTGTCGCGGAGGTATTCGCGGACTTGCTGCTTGGTATAGGTGCCTAAGGGGAAGATACAACGCTTCAGCAACTCCTGCCCCAGTCTCCACAAAAAGTAGGACTGGTCTTTCTTGTCATCATCCCCGGCTATGATATAAACCTTACCGTTCCGTTCCTCCAGACGGGTGTAATGTCCGGTAGCAATATAGGCACACCCCAGCTTGTCTGCCCACTCCGCAAGAATACGGAACTTGAACAGCGGATTACACATCACACAAGGGTTCGGAGTCCGACCCTGACAATATTCATCTATAAAATTCTGTACGATTATCTGTCGGAAGGCTTCGCGCTCATCTGCCACATGATGTTCAATCCCCATGCTGTCTGCCAGTTGGCGGGCTTCTACCGGTTCGTCTCCCCACACCCACATGGTGAGACCGACTATCTCATAGCCCTGCTCCTTCAACATCAGGCAAGTGGCAGTACTGTCTATACCACCGCTCATACCGACCAATACTCGCTTTTCAGGTGTACTCATATCAGAAACCAATGAATTAGTCTGCAAAAATACATGATTTCGAGCAGAAGATAGAGAAAAGGCATGCCTTTTTAGCATGCCTTCACATAAAGAACTTGTCAATCGGAAGAGGGCACTCCCGTCACAATCCCCCGTCCATGTGTCCCTATATAGATCCTGCCATACTCCTGCATATCCCCACAGATATGCAGAACCAACCCGTATTGATGAGCATCATCGTTAATACGCACCCAGGAAACGGCAGCATCGTCTGAGCGGAAAAAGCCGTACTGACCGTTGACAACGCCAATCAGATAAAGGGCCGGATAGTTACTGCCCGGCTTTGCCTTGCCAAACCCGAAGGCATAGATAGTACGGACTTTGTCCAGCGCACGAAAATCAAATCCCGTACGGGTAGTGGAATGGTACAGGCCATCGTAAGCGGCAATCCACAAATCTCCCTCACGACCGGGAGTCGAATAAATACGGTCTTGCCCTCCGCGCGGGTCACCCCTGCGATTCGTCAGAGAGGCATTGCCCCGCCGGAGTGTTTTTACAGCCAGTTGCAGAGTATCGGTATGGAAGGTCGCCCCGCCATCTTCGCTGCTGTATAGAAGTCCGGCAACAGCATCCACGGCATAAAAACGTTTGGGATTCACTTTGTCGGCTATGACACGGATATTCTCCGGCAGGCCTTGACAAGACATCCACGAATTCCCTTTGTCGCGGGTCAGAAAAGCGGTGGAACGGTCGGGTGTCCAAATCCAGGAAGAGCCGTCGGCCGAAACGGCAATATGCCCGTTGCGCGCCTTCTCTACGGGAACAGTAGCACACATGTTCCAACTCCTGCCTCCGTCTTCTGAATAGGAGATGGTGCGTGCACCCGGCTGGTGGCCGAACAAAGTTCCCACTCTGACTATCAAATCCTGCTTCAACCAGGCACCCGTCACTCCATTCGTATTACCGAAATGAGGATTGGCATGACTGCCCAACGGATCGGGCCGATTGAGGTCGAAATGCGTAAAGCCACCATAGTCACCGATACCGGAAATCAGACGCGCGCCTTTTTCGGGAGCATAAAGTTCGAGGGGCACGGTCTCTTCAATACCGGCAGACATGATGCTCCATTTCACCGGTTCCCCGCGTTCCACGGCCGATAGATTGAAAGTTTCCCAACCACCGAAACCAGTGGTAAACATGGCATGTTCGGCGTCGGCAGGGTCTATCTCAATGTCGAACATCCAGTGCAGGGGCGCCACCTCTGTATAGGGAGCTTTAGAATAATCATACTCATATCCCGTCTTGAAAATCGGTTTCCAGCTTTTGCCACCGTCGGTCGTACGGAACATCTCATCACTCTTATAACCGTGTTTGCCTCCCAAGCTGTGTGTACTGGCAATCAGATGTTTCGGATTACGGGCATCCACTGATACAGCTGCATAGCCAAATCCCGCTTTTCCGCCATCGGACAGTCGGACGGGCGAAATGTCCGTCCATTTGTCTTTACGTATATCGTACTTCCAAACTCCACCGTCCTCCATCTGACTCGGACCGGGAGTATCTCCGTACGTCAATACTAATTGGCCGTCACCGGTCAAAACCATATGTGTGGGACGATACTGCACCGGCTGCCCCTCAACCGGCTGCCAGCTTTCACCATAGTCGTGGCTCACGAACAGATTTTCCCTTCCCATCAATGAAGCCGCCACATAAATGTCACGGGTACCACGCCCATCTTGAGTACCTTGTACATCGTAGACTATGCAGACAATGCCACTACCGCGATTCCCCCATGCAGCACGGTCGGCAGGATTGAACTTCTCGGAGACATCCGGGAAAGACACCACCCGTGCCCAGCTCTGCCCCTTATCCATACTGCGCCACAAACCATGCAAACGGGTTCCCATATAAATGATATTCCCATTCTGCGGGTCCACCATCATCCGTTCCCCATTACCACGCCCGTTCTCGTTGCCGCCCATCGTAAAGGGCACATCGACACGGGCAAAGGTTCTGCCGCCATCATAAGAACAAAGTATGGCCCCATTGGAGCTACTGGTATACGTACCGCAGGCAATATACACGTTCTGCGGATTCTGCGGGTCGATGGCAATGCTCTCCACCCCCTGCAGATTACTTTCATCCAGACTTATCCAGTCCAGCAAGGGCGTCCACTGGTTGGAAGCAGCGTCCCACCGGTAGGCTCCTCCCATATCGGTGCGGCAATAACGGACACCAGGAGCTTCTGGGTGAAAAACGATACCGTCCACAAAGCCTCCTCCCACTATCGGTACGCTCTTCCATTCGTAAGAAACGGAATTCACCGGAGATATATCTTGAGCAAGCATCGGCATGCCGCCCAGTATCAAACTTATTCCTGCTAAAAACAACTGTCTTTTCATAAGCATCAGGGTTCTAAAACAAACGTTCTTGATATTTCCTTCAAAGATAAGAATATTTCATTGATATTTCAGACTGAAACATTTGTGGCAGTGCACATACAATCCTAACAACCAACGTTTTAATAAAAACAAGAAACTAAATCAAGCCATAAAAAGATTAAAACGGCACCCATCGCAGTTCTTCCCTCCAACAGTTTTTTGTAACAACAATGCAACATATATGACACAAAAACACAACACGTATGTCCGAACTTTGTCGCCGACAAATCATTCGACAACAACAGATTATGAAAAAAAGTGCATTGACAGTACTGATTGCCCTGCTGCCGTTGGCCGCAATTGCCCAAACGCCCTCCATCAATGAGGACGGAAAAAAGATTGAAAAGGAGAAAATGGAAACCAAAGACTACCTGCCGGAAGTCCACGGAACCATCCGCGCCAAATACGAATATCAGACCACCATGGGTGCAGGACGTTTCGAAGTACGCAATGCCCGCGTCAGCGTGACGGGCAACGTATTGCCCAGCGTAGCCTACAAAGCCGAGATAGACCTCTCCGACGAAGGCCAAATCAAGATGCTGGATGCCTACGCCCGGCTTTTCCCGACAAAAGGACTGACAGTCACCGCCGGACAAATGCGCGTCCCCTTCACCATCGACGCCCACCGCTCGCCGCACCAGCAATACTTCCCCAACCGCTCGTTCATCGCCAAGCAAGTGGGCAATGTACGGGACGTGGGATTCACAGTAGGATATACCCTGCCTACCGATGTACCTATCACCGTGGAAGGAGGACTTTTCAACGGTTCCGGACTGACCAACCAGAAAGAATGGCACAAGGAAGTGAACTACTCCGCCAAAGCCCAGTTTCTCTTCACCAAAGGACTGAACCTGACACTAAGCGTGCAGAGTATCCAACCGGAAGAAGTACGCATGCAGTCCTATGACATCGGCGCTTACTACGAAACCGGCCGTTTCCATATCGAAAGCGAATACTTGTACAAGCAATATTCCGACAACGCTTTCAAAGATGTACACGCCGTCAACACCTTCATCAACTACGACCTGCCTCTACGAAAAGTATTCAACAAGATGTCTTTCCTGCTACGCTACGACATGATGACCGACCAGAGCGACGCCAAAACCGCCGATGAGGAAACCGGCAGATTGACAGTGACCGACTACAAACGCCAACGCCTGACGGGCGGCATCACCTTCAGCCTCAGCAAGGCATTCCGCACAGACCTCCGGCTGAACTACGAGAAATACTTCTATGCCAAAAACAGCATAGCGAAAGAGTCGGAACAAGACAAGGTGGTATTGGAATTGATGGTACGCTTCTGATATTTCCTGACTTCCCCTTGCTTTTTTCATTCCAAAAAGGTATATTTGGAATAAATTATTCCGAGCTATGGCAAATCCAATCATACCCGGCATACCGCAGACTGAACAAGACTTATTGTATAGTAAGCTGAATGCATACAATCAAGGGAGAGCCTCTTATAAGGAAGTGGGCGCCTATCTTGTCGTACTGCCCCGACCGGAGCATCTCCAATATACTTTATGGATTTACTCTCCACTGCCCGGAAGACAGTCCATCTTCTACATTTGCGACCTTTCCACCGACATTCACGAAACGCTGCGGATGGCAAGCACGCTATGCTTCTACTCACCGCGCAGCCTGTTGCTTGTGGAGTACAATGCCAAAAGAATGCAGAGCAAAGGGGACGACATTATCTCCGTAGGCAAATACCACGGACACTTCCTGCACGAAATCCTCCGTATAGACCCTGCCTATCTTACGTGGATAGCTTTCAAATTCCAACCACGCATCCCCAAGCAGGAACGTTTTGTACAGATTGCCAAGATTTACCATTCGGTCCATCTCGACATACAACGGAGAAAAACGTACCAGACCACCGGCGGACGTTTTCTGGGGAAGGAAGGCGAAAAAGTGGAGAACCTGACGCTGACGGTGCTCAGCGTGCGACTGGAGGACAACCCCTACAAGACGCAGCTCAAAGGGACCACTCCTTATTTCTATGTGCGCCAGGTGCTGAAGCTGAAAGACTCCATCGGCAACTTCGTCAGCATCCGGCTGAATGCACGCACGGCAAGCCGGAAATCATGCCAGCTGCCCGCCGTGGAACATACCTACCAGGTAGGGGAACTGATGGAGATAGCATCGGCACGCATCGCGCGTACCTATATAATAGGAAGTACGAAATACACCCGGTTGACACATGTGAAGCTGCACATCCCTACCGGGTAAAAGATTTTCTATCAGATACGAACCACACGCTGCATACGGCTGCTTTCCCAGCCTGCCTCTATCAAGCGGATGACTCCGACCACCTCGCGGGCATCGCTCTGCAAAGGTTCGCCGTGACAAATATGCCGATAGATATTCTCGTAAAAAGCTGCATAATCACCGGGAAGGCTTGGATAAGGTTCATGCACGATTCTACCGCCCTTTTCCGTATGAAGTATCCCCCAAGAGGATTTGTCCTCCTTGCCCCAGTGCGGAGTGACGGGCAATACGCCTTCGTTCAAGGCGGCTTCCTGCGGGTCGAAACCATATTTCACGTAAGAACCTTCCCTGCCGTGGAGGACGAAACGGGGTTCGCTCGCACACATCAGATAGCTGGATTTCAGCGTTATCTTTACTTCGGTTGCCTTTGAGGGGCGTAGCAAATGAATGATGAAGTAGTCGTCTACCTTGCTGTCCTTGCGCAACGTGGCAATATCTGCAAAGACGGCTTCGGGCATACCGAACAGCTGCACAGCCTGGTCTATGACGTGGGCGCCCAGGTTATAGGTCAAGCCACCGCCATCTTGTCCGGTTTCCTTCCAAGTATTCGGCTTGATAAAATTACGATAACGGGGGAAGGTGGATTCAAACTCCACCAGATGTCCCAGCAGGCCTTTGGACAGTATTTCCTTGACCGTCAGAAAATCGCCGTCCCACCGGCGATTCTGGTAAACGCTCAAGGTCAGCCCCCGGCTTGCGGCAAGTGCCACAAGCTCCTCAGCTTCTGCCACGGTGGTAGTGAAAGGCTTCTCCACAACCACATGCTTGCCAGCTTCGAGGGCGCGGCGGGCATACTCATAATGAGTGCTGTCCGGTGTGTTGATGACAACCAAATCCAACCCTTCCAGTCCGATAAGTTCCTCAAAACTCCGCACAATACAAGCGTCGGGATACTTTTCCCGGGAGAGTTCCTTACTGCGCTCCGTAACGGCAGTCAATTCAAAATGAGGGTTGGTGGAGATGAAGGGAGCATGGAAAACACGTCCCGACATTCCGTAAGCGGCTAATCCAGTTCTTATTTTGTCCATATGATATTCTTTTTTCTTTCCTGCAAAATTAATAAATCCAATGCTATAATTCAATGAACGGAGAGTGATAAAGTTTCAGCTGGGCAAGAAAGCTAAAATTCACAAACGAACGGTTCTTCGTTCAGAGATAGAGATTTTCGACCAAGGCGTGACGGATGTCCATAAAGCCAAATCATCTAATGTGGCCGGATAAGGGTATTCCTCCTTTAAGTCTGCTTCCAGAGCTTTCAACATGATGTAGTCCATCCCCTGATGATGGCTATCAACTTCCAGTGCCTTCCTACCCCACTGTTGCCAATAGGAATGTTCATAGCAGTCTATATAAGTACGGTCCGCCTCCCAAGTCTCATCGGGACTGCTCCCTTCTATATATATAAGCCGTCTGTCTCCCTGCCAGATTCCTTTCGTGCCTTGTATCTCGAAGTCCAAACTGCGCGGACGGGGCAAGGTGGTGTCGTGGGTCAGCGAGAGAAGGATGCCGTTTTCCGTTTCCAACTGAGTGATGACAACATCTCCCGTCCGTATCTCTACATCTGTATTTCCACCGAGGTCTTTGATACGCTGCAACATGCCCGCCGGTTTGGAGGCGAATGAGGTAAGACTTCTAATCCGGTCTTTCCGGTTGATGCCCGCAATCATGCAAAGGGGAGCCAGACCATGGGTGGGATAAAGGTCACCGTTCTCCTCTTGATAGAACTTGCTACGCCAGACGCTTTCCGTCTTTTCCCGATTACCGATATTGCCCGCATCGTCCAGCAACAAGTGCCGCAGGTCGTGCCGATAGCCACCTCGCATGTAGACAATCTCTCCCAACAGACCTGATTCCACTATATTGAGAATGGAAAGGTTTTCGCGCATAAAAAGTGTATTCTCCAAAGGATATACGCGGCAGCCATGCTGCTCTGCCAGTTCCATCAAAGGAGTATATTCATCAATATAGAGCCCTCCCTTAATCTCCAACGCCACGTGGCACCCGTGCTCCACACATAGCAAGGCATGCTGCACATGGTATTGCCAGGGAGAGGCGATAAACACCAATTCCGGATGATGCTCCTTCAGCATATCAAGGCAGGCATCCTCCCCTTGGTTATAGCAAGGGATACCGGATATTTCCGACGACTTCACACCCGGGTCGGCAACTGCCTGAACCTGAAAGAAAGGTATATTCTGCAATAATCTAAACAGTTGTTTGCCACGGTATCCCACACCGATAAAAGCAGTCCTCACCTTATCCATCTTCCTATTTCTCTAATTTTACCAACTCTACAACTTTATGGGTTGCATCTATGCGATAGGACAACTGCGGAGTAATGCTACATAGCAACGACAGAAATTCATTCAGGCTTTCATCGCGCAAAGTCGCTTTGAAACTGAGCTGATGCAACTCCGGCGCTATCTGGAAGCGATAACCGAAATGCCGGGACAATTCTTCTTTCTTATTTTCCAGAGTATGCCCCTCAAAAACAATCTCCTTATGTTCCCATGCGTATATCTGGTTCAACGAACGCTTCTCTATCTTGTAAGTTCCGGAGCGGTTGTCATAGACAAAACTTTCCCCGGGTACCAACACCGCATTCTCGACAATACCTTCCACATCAATCTCCACCTTTCCATTTTTCAAGGTCACAATGTCCTCGGCTTCTTCCGCATAGGAAGAGACATTGAAATTCGTTCCCAGAACGCGGATGTCATAGTGACGGGTATGTACATAAAACGGTTTACCATTTTTATGCTTCACATCGAATATCGCTTCTCCCTCCAGCTGTACACCGCGTGCTTTCCGCCACTCCCCCAATGAATAGGTCAGTTTGGAACAAGCGTTCAGCAACACCGTAGAGCCATCTGGCAGCACAGTCCTGGCCTGCTGTCCTACTTCTGTTTCCAGAGTAACCAGCTCCACAGATGAACTGATACCGGAGTAATAAGCATTGGCCTGCCAGCCCACGAAGGCAACGACCACGACAACAGCGGCGTAAAGGAAGAAACGCCTCCATGACACATTCTTCTTTTTTGGAGGTGTGCCCGCCTGCTGTGACAGACCGGTTCTCTGAGCAAACTTCTGCCACTCGTGTTCCGTATCCGCTTCCTTGCAATCATTCTCATAATTGAGATATACATAAGAGTCCTTCAGCGAGAAAAGGAAGTCCTGATTCTCCTTCTTTTCCTTCACCCAAGCTATCAACTGCCGGGTTTCTTCCTCCGTCAGTTCATTCTTCAGGTATTTTATAAAATAATCTTCGTTTATCATCATCACATCGTTATTTAAACAAATCTTTGACAAATAGCAGAATTAATACGGGCAGATAATCACCCAATGATTTCTTAATTAGTTTGAGTCCGCGGTAAAGTTGGTTCTCAACGGTACGCACAGACAGATTCAGCACTCCGGCTATCTCGTCGCTACGCATTCCTTGGTTCCGATTCATCCTGAAAATGGTTTGGCACTGCTTGGGCAGCTTGTCAAGCGCTTCCAGATACCTCTTATTCAAATCCTTGAAATAAAGATCATTCAAAATATTATGCTCAGCCGTATAACTGGCAAGTTCTAGTTCCCGCAGGGTCATCGTCTCTATTTTAGAAAAGTTATTCAGTATGGTATCCCGGCGGATTTGTTTCACGCAGAGATTCTTCATAATGCGGAACAGGTAAGCACTGATGGCTTCGGGAGCATCAATATGAGTACGATGTTCCCAGAAGGCGATAAAGCACTCCTGGACAATGTCCTTTGCCTTGTCACTGTCATGCAACAATCCGTAGCAAAAGACGTACATCCTGGGATGGTACTTTTTGTACAACCACTCAAAAGAAGCGGCATCCCCCTGCTGTATTTTGGAAAAGAGAATATGTTCTTCCATGTATCCCCTCCTTTTCAAGTATAGTTATTCATAGGCATAACAATATGAACCAGATTATCAAAACGGGTTAATAAAAAAGGGACCAGAACATTAAAGAGCGTCCAAATATAAAGGTTTCCATATCATCTGCCAAAAAAAAGGAGTTTTTTAACGAGGTGCAGGAACAATATTCATCATGAATGTTAATAAATGTTTTATTTCTATTTTCAAATGAGTAATTCTATATTTGCCGGACTCTTTAATTAATAAAGGCCTTAAAACATTAAAGAGAAAAATTATTATTAACTAAAATCTAATTCATTATGGGAACATACTGGTCACAGAATGCCCTGACAAGATGTCCAAAAGGACTTTGTCTTCTATTACTGCTTATTGCAGGCATATTCCCTCTTGCTTCTCATGCACAGAATGCAGGTATCAACATCAACCTGACCGACAAACCTCTATCCGCATTCATTCAAAGCATTGAACAGCAGACAGACTTTAAATTCTTCTATGAACAACAACAAGTAGACGTGAAACAGCATGTCACTGTAAATGTACGGAATGCATCCATTAACGCCGCCCTGGAACAAGCTTTGAGGAATACGAATATTGCCTATTCAATCTCCGAAAAACGAATTCTTCTAACCCAAAAACAAGATAACGCCCCGTCGCAGTCTGGTAAGGTCATACTTGCCAAAGGACAAGTGACGGACAAGAACAGTATCCCCGTCATCGGTGCAAACATTCTTGTCAAAGGCAGTACTCTAGGATGCATTACCGACATAGACGGTAATTATTCACTGGAAGTACCTACCGGAAGCACACTCGTTGTCTCTTATATAGGGTACACTACCCAGGAAGTGACCTTAAAGAACAACAAGTTCCGGCAGATTGTGCTGGAGGAGGACAGCAAAATGTTGGATGACGTGGTAGTGGTAGGATACGGTACGGTCAAGAAACGCGACTTGACGGGCTCTGTGTCCAGTGTAAAAGGAGACGACCTAAACTTGAACGGCGTATCTTCCATCGGACATGCACTCGAAGGTAAGGCTGCCGGACTCTATATCCGCCAGAACAGCGCACAGCCCGGTGGCGGTCTGGACATTCTGGTCCGCGGTGCCGGTTCCGTCAATGCCAGCAATGACCCGCTCTATATCGTAGACGGTTTCCCCATCGCTAAGCTGGACCAAGCCTCGGGTGGAGATGCCAAAATGGACCCGGGTACACAAGGAATCCTAAACTTCCTGAATCCGAACGATGTAGAATCCATCGAAGTGCTGAAAGATGCCAGTGCCACTTCCATCTACGGTGCACGTGCTGCCAACGGTGTCGTTATCATCACCACCAAAAGAGGTAAGGAGGGGAAAGCCCGTGTGAACTACTCATACAACTACTCTTTCCAGAAATACACAGACAATTATGACCTCTTGTCTCTGCAAGAATGGATGGTAGAAAAGAACAGCACCACCTGGGAATCCTGGTTATGGAACAACAACGTGTCCCCTTGGGGAAACAGAACGCTGGAAGAAGCACAAGCCAATCCTGCCAACGGAGTGGCATACAGCCGACCTTACTCGGACAATGACATTGCAGGCGCCGGCCCCGGAACTGACTGGTTGGGACTGATTACACGCGACGGACAGATACAGGAACACAACGTCAACCTGCAAGGTGGTAGTGAAAGTACGCAATACATGGTGTCGTTCAACTATTACGACCACCAGGGTATCGTCAAGAATTCCGGTATGACTCGTTATACTGCCAAAGCAAACATTGACCAGAAGTTTCTGAACATCTTCAAGGCAGGTCTGAACCTTACATTGACCCGCATCGACAACGACAACACTCAGTTAGGTTCCGGGCAATTCGAAAACTCCGGTATCATTCGCTCTGCCATACAGATGGGTCCCAATATCCAGGCGTATGACGAAGCAACCGGTACGTATCCCATCAACCCCTTACTGGGACAACAGCCCAACCCCTACTCCTTGCTGAACAATACGGACAAAGGACGTACTGACCGCCTCTTGGGTAATATCTTCATCGAAGCAAAACCCATCGCAGGACTGACACTGCGCGTCAACGCCGGTTTGGACCACGCCAATGTGGACCGCAAAACCTACCAGCCCCGCAGCACGCTGAACGGAAAGAATCTGAATGGTGTAGCCTACATCTACAATACCGACAACAACCAGTATCTGATGGAAGCAACTGCCACCTATCAGCGCACTTTCGCAGATATCCACAGCATCAACCTGCTGGCAGGCACCTCTTACGAAAAATTCAATTATGACGCATCGGAACTGGGCAACAACAATTTCATCACAGATGCATTCCTCTGGAACAACATGGATGCCGGTACAGGTACCAAAATCACCAAATCCACCTCTACCGAGAATAAGATGATGTCCTACTTCTTCCGTGCCGGATACATTCTGAAGAACCGCTATCTGCTGACAGCTACACTGCGTGCCGACGGTGCCAGCGTATTTGCCAAGAACAACAAATGGGGATATTTCCCATCGGTTGCAGCTGGATGGACCATGAGCGAAGAAAACTTTATGCGCAACATTGACTGGCTATCCAACCTCAAACTGCGTCTCAGCTGGGGACAGACCGGTAATGCAGACATCAGTACCAATGCCTTTGCCAGCTACGGAGCACAAGGCAGCTGGATAAACTCCGACTACAAAACGGTAAGCGGCGTCATGAAAAGCCGCCTTGAAAATCCAGACTTGAAATGGGAAACGACAACTGAATGGAATCTCGGACTGGACTTCGGCTTCTTGAAGAGTCGCATCACTGGTTCTGTGGAACTCTACCAGAGAGTGATTTCGGACCTGCTGAACTACAAGCCCCTGAATACCTATCAGGAGGTGAAGCAAGTAATGGCAAACATCGGCAAGACGCAGAGCCGTGGTATCGAAGTCACCTTGAATACCCGCAACATTGTCACCAAAGACTTCTTCTGGGAAACATCACTGACGTATACCAAATACAAAGATCGCTGGAAAGAACGCACTCCGGACTGGAAACCGAACGTATATGAGAAAGAGACAGACCCGATACGAGCCATCTACTCCCGCCGTGCCGACCATATCATGCAGATAGGTGAAGAAGCTCCTACCGCACAGCCGGACCTGCGTCCGGGACAGATTGTCATCAAGGACCTCGACGGCTATGTACGCGATGAAAACGGCAACCCGAAAGTGGATGAGAACGGTCGCTTCATGCTGCTGGGACGCCCCGACGGCATCATAGACGAAGCCGACACCGAACTTATCGGTACGTTGGACCCGGGCTGGATGGCAAGTATGACCAATACATTCAAGTACAAAGGTTTCGACCTCAATATCATGTTCAACGGTATGTTCGACCGCATCATGCAGGACCCCACTGAAATGGATTTTGGCGTAAACGGCGGCGGAATCGCCCAAAGCGGCTACAACATGTTGCGAACCATCAAAGACAGATGGACCTTCGACAATCCGTCGACCACACGTCCCAGCTCTTACTACATCACCGGAACTAACTATACGGCAGGAGACTTCTTCTACCAGAAAGCCTGGTTCATCCGTCTGCAGAACATCAGCCTGGGATATACACTGCCCAAGTCTTTACTGGCAAAAACTAAGGTGCTGAGTAATGTACGTTTCCATGCTTCCGTCAACAACCTGTTTGTCATCACTCCCTATAAAGGCCTTGACCCCGAAACAGATGCTTATGCGGCAGCCTATCCCAATGCACGTACCCTCAGCTTCGGTGTAGATGTTTCATTCTAATCATTTATAAAAAGTATTCTTATGAAAAAGTACTGTAAACTATTTATATTGGCAGCAGCTCTGATGGGAGGCTTGTCTCTGAACAGCTGCATAGACCTTGACCCCATAGACTATTCCGACATCAATCCGTCCAATTTTCCACAAACGGAAACAGACGTTGAGTCGATGGTCAACTCATGCTACTACTCTGTACGCTCCAGCTGGTTCGACGGGCTCTTCTCAACCAGTGAACGCGGAGTAACCGTAGTAAACGACCTTACCACAGAAATTCTAACCTGCAAATCCGGTTTCCTGAAAGACGTATCCGACCTTAATTTTTTCCCAACCACCGCCGACCTTACCCGCTTCTACTACACAGATACAGATGCATACAGCGACGGTTGGCTCAATGACATCAGCCGCTGCACCTCCGTACTGGCACAGATTGAAGCATGCGACTTCCTGAGCACGGAGAAGAAACAACGCTACGCTGCGGAAATAAGATGTGCCCGCGGACTCATTTCCTATACCTTGTACGACATGTTCGGTCCACTGGTCATAGCTCCGCTGGAAGTACTGGAAAATCCCACAGTGGAAAAGCCGCTGGCACGCCTTTCCAAAGAGGAAATGGTAAAGTTCATAGAAGAAGACCTGATCTTTGCAGCTAGCTACCTGCCCACCCCAGCAGAAGCCGAATACGGCAGATTCAGCCAGGGACTTGCCAATATGCTCCTCATCAGGCTCTATCTGCACGAGAGCCCAGACGACAAGAGTTACTACACAAAAGTAGAAACGATTGCCCGCGAACTGATGAGTTCGTCTTACGGTTACCGCTTGTCTGCAGACTATACGAAGATGTTTGAGATAGGTGGACAAGGTAAGAGCAATACGGAAATAATATGGGCAATCCCCGTCAACACGGAAGCAGTAAGCTGGAATGACTGGCACATGTTCGTACTGCCCACCGACTTTGCAGACCATGGTATGGCAAGTGGATACGAATGCGTGAACAGCACCTGGTATTTCTATGATAGCTTTGAGGAAAATGACGTCCGTAAGACTTATCTGGTGACTTCTTACCAGGCTCAAAACGGTGACATCGTAGATCGTGAGAACCCCAGTTCACACCTTGAGTTAGGTCCTATTCCATTGAAATACGGCTACGACACCAACGTCACTGGCAATGGAGGCAAAAGTTCTATCGACCCGATTATCTACCGTCTGGCAGATGTGTATCTGACACTGGCAGAAGCGCTCTATCTGAAACCCGGCTCATCTGCTGCGGATAAGGAAGAAGCGATGACCCACATCAACACCATCCGCAACAGAGCCGGACTGGATGGTATCAGCAACAGTGAGGTCAATACGGAAGAAAAGTTCGTGGAAATACTACTGAAGGAAAGAAGCCATGAACTATGGTGTGAGAACGGACAATACCGTGCCGACTTGATTCGCTTTAACAAGTTCGTGGAACATGCCGAAACGGTAAAAGGTACGGCCTATGCCAACAAGAACAAGGAATTATATCCGTTACCACTCTCGGCCATCAACGACGGTAAGGGATTGGTTACACAGAATCCCGGTTATTAATATCCATTGCTCCTCGTCCCCATTCAGGAGATTGGGGAATCATTTAAATACAATATCCTATGAAAACAAGATATACTTTTCACACAGTATTACTGATAGCCCTATTGCTTGGCGGCCTCTTCCATTTCTCCGCCTGCACCTCTGACTCAAAGAGAGCCGAAACACAGATAAGTGTCTCCACACCACCCCGCCCTGCCGGACAGACCGATGTAGTGGGGCTGACCTGCGAACCTATCGAAAGCGTGCGCATCGGATTTATCGGTCTGGGCGCCCGGGGTACCGAAGCCATCCGCCGCTTCACCTATCAAAAAGGAATCCAGGTAAAGGCTCTGTGCGACTTGAACCAGTTCCGAGTGGACAGCTGCCAAAACATGCTGAGTCGCGCCAACATGCCCGAAGCAACCACCTACTACGGCAGTGAAGATGTCTGGAAACAAGTGTGCGAACGCGATGACATAGACCTTATCTATATAGCCACCGACTGGATACACCATGCTCCCATGATGATTTATGCTATGGAGCACGGAAAACACGTGGCTTGCGAAGTACCCGCCGCCATGACACTGGATGAAATTTGGAAAGTGATAGACACCGCAGAACGTACCCGCAAACACTGCATGATGCTGGAAAACTGTGTCTATGACTTCTTTGAGATTACCACCCTGAACATGGCGCAGCAGGGTCTTTTCGGAAATATCACCCATGTGAAAGGAGCATACAACCATTGTCTATACGATATCTGGCCGGACTATAATGCCGACTGGCGCATGCAGTACAACATGGCCCACCGGGGAGACGTATACCCCACTCATGGAATGGGTCCGGCATGCCAGTTGCTGGACATTCACCGGGGCGACCGTATGAAGTATCTGGTGGCCATGGACAGCGATCCCGTTTCCCTTCCCGATTACCTGGATAAGCACGGAAGGACCGAAGATGCCAAGAACTTCCAGAACGGAGAAGTCACACTTACCTTGATACGTACAGAAAAAGGTAAAACCATCCAGATTGAGCACAACGTGGCCTCCCCCCGCCCTTACAGCCGTTTGTACCAATTATCCGGAACACAAGGATTTGCCGATAAATATCCGATGGAAGGATATGCTCTGGAAAGTAAGAACCTTCCAGAAACCATCACCAGCGGGCAGACCTTCACTGCCCACGAATACATGCCCGAAGCTGCCAAAAGCAGACTGATGGAGCAATACAAGGACCCCATCATCAAGGACATGGAAGAAAGAGCTAAGGAAGTGGGTGGACATGGCGGAATGGACTTCATCATGGATTCACGCCTCATCTACTGCTTGCACAACGGTCTGCCGCTGGATATGGACGTCTACGACCTTGCCGAGTGGTGCTCACTCATCCCGCTGACCAAACTCTCCATCGAGAATGGTTCGGTTCCCGTAGAAGTGCCCGACTTCACACGGGGAGCATGGAACAAGATACAAGGCTATCGACACGCTTTCGCCCAATAAGAAAAAAGCCATTTTATGAAACCGACCTTTTTATCTCATTTCTTAACACCCATACTGTTGTTCTGCGGGGTAGCTACGCTACCCCTGCAGGCACAGTCCTATAAAGACCCCACACTCTCGCCCGAGGAACGTACCACCGACCTTCTCCGACGGATGACACTGGAAGAGAAAATCGCCCAAATACGCCACATTCACTCCTGGAATATCTTTGACGAGCAAGACCTCAACGAAACCAAGTTGCAAGAATTCGTAGGTGACTTGTGCTGGGGATTTGTAGAAGGATTCCCGCTGACTGGAGAAAGCTGCCACCGGCACATGCGGCGCATACAAGAATATATGGTGAAGCATACCCGGCTCGGAATTCCGGTCTTCACAGTTGCCGAAGCCTTGCACGGTTCGGTACACGAAGGCTCCACCATCTACCCGCAGAACATCGCACTGGCTTCCACTTTCAATCCGGAGCTGGCCTACCGTCGTGCCGCAGAGATATCCAAAGAACTGCATTATCAAGGCATCTGTCAGATTCTGGCACCATGCATAGACGTGGTGCGCGATTTAAGATGGGGGCGTGTAGAAGAGAGTTACGGCGAAGACCCTTTCCTGAATGGCATCTTCGCTTATGAAGAGGCAAAAGGCTATCTGGACAACGGAATATCCCCTATGCTGAAACATTATGGTCCGCATGGCAACCCGTTGGGAGGTCTCAACCTTGCCTCGGTCCATTGCGGTGTGGGAGAACTGCATGATGTCTATCTCCAACCGTTCAAACGGGTTGTCACCTCCCTGCCGATACACGCTGTGATGTCCACCTACAATTCATGGAACCGTGTCCCCAACTCCTCCTCACACTATCTGCTCACCGAGGTCCTGCGCAACCGCTGGGGCTTTCAAGGGTATATATATTCTGACTGGGGAGCCATAGACATGCTACACACCTTCCAGCGTACCGCCTCCAACCAAGCGGAAGCAGCGGTGCAAGCCATTGTTGCCGGATTGGACGTAGAAGCCTCCAGCGAATGTTTCCCACATCTGGCTGCACTGGTCAAGGAGAAAAAAGTAGATGAAGGGATTATCGACAAGGCAGTGAGCAGGGTTCTTCTTGCCAAATTCCGTATGGGATTGTTCGAGGACCCTTATGGAGACAGATTTGCAGGACACTCCTTGCACTCGCAGGAGAATATCCAGGTAGCGCGACAGATAGCCGATGAATCTACCGTCCTTTTGAAGAATGACAAGGACCTGCTACCGCTAAACCTATCTCAGTTGAAATCCATTGCTGTCATCGGACCGAACGCAGACCAGGTGCAGTTTGGAGATTATACTTGGAGCCGTACCAACCAAGATGGCATCACCCCGCTGGAAGGCATACGCAAGCAGGTGGAACCGGTCGGCATAAAGATACGTTATGCCAAAGGATGCAACATGATGTCCATGGATACCACGCAAATTGCGGCGGCTGTTGAAGCGGCACGGCAGAGCGATGCAGCTATTCTGTTCTGCGGCAGCGCTAGCGCCTCGCTGGCAAGGGATTACCACGAAACCAACTGCGGAGAGGGCTTCGACCTTACCGACCTTTCTCTGACAGGTGCCCAAGGGAAGTTGATACAAGCCGTCCATGCCACCGGGAAACCGGTCGTGCTGGTCTTGGTTACGGGAAAGCCTTTCGCCATCGCATGGGAAAAGGAGCATATACCCGCCATCCTTGTACAATGGTATGCAGGAGAGCAGGAAGGCAGCTCCATCGCCGATATTCTGTTCGGAAAGACAAATCCTTCCGGCCATCTGACCGTCTCGTTCCCCAAAAGCAGCGGACATCTGCCTGCCTATTACAACCACTTGCCTACGGACCGGGGATTCTATCATAAACCGGGAAGTTATGAACAGCCCGGTCGGGACTATGTATTCTCCTCTCCCGGTCCCTTATGGGCCTTCGGGCACGGACTGACCTATACAACCTTTGAGTATGCGGATTTGCAGATAGAACAAACAACGGATTCGGTAAAAGTCCTTGTAACAGTGAAAAACACCGGAACACGGGCGGGTAAAGCCGTACCGCAACTCTACGTAAGGGATGTGTTTAGCTCCATATCCACCCCGGTCAGGCAGTTGAAAGCGTTTCAGAAAGTAGAGCTGAAACCCGATGAAGAAGTTCAAGTCCCCCTGCACTTTGCCATCGAAGATTTAGCCTTTACTAACGAAAACGGACAGACGGCAGTAGAACCTGGTAACTTTGAGATACAAATGGGAGATGCTTCAGACCATATCTTGTTGAAAGACATCATCAGTATAGGAAAGACCTCTGCCGATGGGCACCAAACAGAACAAAGACAAGCCGGAAAAGAAATAGGTAAAGGAACCATTATATCCATCAAAGGCATGGTGCGCGATGTGCAGGCCACTCCGGCAGACAGAGTGGAAATCTACTCTACCGCACAGCAACGGGTGGTGGGTGTCACTGATAAAAGCGGCAGATATACCATAGAGGTACCGGAAGATGATATACTTGTTTTCCGCAAATCCGGATATCTAAACGAGGAGGTCAACGTGGCTGGAAAGAGCAGCATTCTGATTACAATCAGAAACGGAACAGACCTTTAGCCGTGAACGTGAAAGAGTAAGGGAGAAGAATCAAAAGACAATAGGTATTCATGCACGAGATGTACATCTCATCCTGTACGAGATATACATCTCACGCAGCATAAGATGTGCATCTCGTACATGAAAAACAATAATGTTTCTATCGGGAAAGTATAGGTTCCCACCCATTATGGGATAAGGCTCTCCATTTCAGTCTATTCCGTCACCAACGGACGCTTACGCCAATCGTCCTTCACATAGCTGTCGGGGTAGACCGTCTTATCAATGATTTCACCACCTTTCAGACGAATCCAGGTGGTGAAAGTACGGGCGCCTTCCTTCATCACAATGACACGTGCACCGTTGGGAAGGTGGTTGTACTCAGTATTGCCACCTGTGAAACGGCCGTAGGCCAGAAGGATTCCTTTCCACATCACGGCATAGTCGTTGTCATGGTCGTGCCCGACAAACATACCCATCACATCACCGGCCTCTTTCATGGCAGTGAACATGCCCGTATTCAGTTCCGGAGCGCAAGCCTTTTCCATGCGGGTACCTATCAGTATGGCGTTCTCGTCAGAAGCGGCTTCATTATATTCCGGCAGAGGGATATGAAAGAATGCCAGTGCAGGCAAAGGTTGCCCACCGTTTTTTGCTTTATAAGCGGCACTCTGCTGGCGGTACCAGTTCACCTGGTCGAAAGTGAGCCAGTCGTACCCTTTTACATCGGGCAGTTTGGAGTAGGAATGGGAATCCAGACAGTAAAGCAGGGCTGCATCCTTCTTGCCGTCCGAGGATTTCAGTGTGAGGACATAGTCGGGGGATTCAACTCCGCCACGGTCGGGTTGGATATTGAAAGGCATGGAACGGATAACATCATAAAGTTCGGCACGTGTTTTTCCCTGCTCGTTGTCGTGGTTACCAAAGGTTACGACAAAAGGAATCTTACGGTCCGTAGCATAGGAAAGCACCTTGCGCATGGCTGTATCGGCAGGTGCGGCATAGACCACATCGCCGGTAAAGACTACTAAATCGGGGCGCTCAGCATCGAGCACCTCGCCAATACGCTTCAAAGCAATGTCTGAAGCCGGATTACCATACTTAAAGTGGATGTCTGTAAACTGGACGATTTTAAACTCTCCATTCTTGTTGAACTGTAAAGGCGATACTTGTGCCGGGCAGAACAAGGAGGATAAAAGTGCCAGACAAAAGGTCAAGGAGATTTTCTTCATATAAGTGGATGATTAAATTGAGTTGATATTATTTCATGTCATTCCTTCACTATCAATACAGTGGCATAGGCGGATATACCTTCCTCCCTGCCCGTAAAGCCGAGTTTCTCCGTGGTGGTGGCCTTGATGGAGATGTCATCCTCGTCTATTCCCATCACCGCGGCAAGCGTACGTTGCATTTCGGGAATATAGGACTTCAACTTAGGCCGCTCAGCGCAGATGGTAGCATCAATATTACCCACCAAATAGCCTTTAGCAGCTATCAGTTCTATTGTTTTCTTTAACAGAATCTTGCTGTCTATATTCTTGAACTCACCGGCAGTATCGGGAAAATGATAGCCGATGTCGCGCATATTCGCCGCTCCCAGCAATGCGTCACAGATAGTATGGATGAGCACGTCTGCATCCGAGTGCCCCAACAATCCCTTTTCATGTTCCAGGCGGATACCGCCCAGCCAAAGCTCGCGCCCTGCCACCAGTTGGTGGACATCAAAGCCGAAACCTACACGTATCTTCATATCGTTACTTCTTTAAGTTGATACGAAAGTACGGAAAAAATAGGAACAAGAGAAGGAACAAGACACAAATTGCACGGATTACGCCGTTTTTTGCTCCCCTTGTGGAAAGAAAATCGAACGTAAACCGTGCAATCGGTATGGAGTATGAAGAATATGTTACGGTCTGTCGGGCAGACTGTCTACAATTCCTTTATAAAAAGCTCTCACATCTTGCCAGTGATAGAAAGGAGCCATATCCGTCTTCACCGGGATACTTACTTCATGCTCGTGCAGCAACAGTTTTACAATCACATCTTCCGGCGAGCCTTTCTTGCGGAAGAACACCAGCTGTATATTTCCTGCCATCGGCGCAACCTTGTAGTTGCACCACGCCTGATAGAACTTATCGGGGTCGGCCTCCTCGTTATAGCAGTTCTCCAACTTCATCAATCCTGCCAGGGGGATAATGTTTCCATCATGTGCAAAGCGGAAAGTAGCCGAGTTTCTACCCGAAGCAATAGCCTCGTCGGCAGCGGCAATGATGTTCTCCAGTGTCGGTTTGGCGTTTGCCACCATCAGTCCGTTGGTCATGGGCGAGGGACCGTCGCACACGTAGTTCTTGTAGTTGTGTATCTGCCAAATGTCGAATAACTCTTGCTTCTCAAAAATATCATAGAACGATACTTCCTGCTCCACGTCCTGCATGTCCGAGGCTATCGCATAAAGACCGCGCATCAGTTCCTCCGGATTCACACGTTTATGGACAAACTCTTTATCGGAGAAAAGTGAGTTCATCAGACGTTCGGGACGAACATGGCTCTTCTCGAATTTGCGGAACTCCTCGTACCAAGGGCCCTTGTGCGAAGTGAACTTCATGGCTTCCTGCGTATGAAAGTTCAAGTAAGGCATGTATTTGTTGCTAGATTCACGCTCAATCTTCAGTTGGGGATTGAATTCCTTCAGACGTTCGCAGAAGGCATCCATACTGAGTACGCAACGTATTACGAGTGTAGCACATGCCGACATCTCCGGCGCACCTTTAAAGACTTCGGGAAATGCCTGATACATACGTTCGGCAATACCGCGCTGCTGATCCACGCCCACTGGGCTCAAGTCTCCACCGCGTCCTTCGGCATCTGCCCAGACAATAGCCAACCGCTTGCGCACATCTTCGCCCAGCGGAGTAAGTTTACCTGCCTGATGTGCCTTTTCAAACACTTCCATCACACGGATATACTCCTCGTCAGAAATCAGCCAGCGCGAGCCATGACGTCCGAAGTGACTGATATAGAAAGGCTCGTAACCCTTCGGTGCCTTGGTCTGTACACCCGGTGCCGGATAGGCATAATACACTCCTCCGGTAACGGCAATGTTATCGAAGATTTCTTCGCGCGTGGCTTGTGCATACGACGATGTATGCACAGCCGATGCGGCAAAAAGAATGGTAGAAAAAACGATTCGTTTCAATCTAAAATTCATAGGATAATAAAGCTTTTCAGTTCAAGAAATCAGGATTTTGTGTCAAATTAGGATTGGTGGTAAACTCGTCCTGCGGAATGGGGAAGAGGTTGTATTTGTCGTCCACATCCTTACCTATGTAAGAACCTGCCACGCCATTGTCACTACCTTTCCAGTCCCAGTTATATCCCTTGGTGAACTTACCAAAACGAATCAGGTCTGTACGGCGAACCAACTCCATGTGCAACTCGCGGGCACGTTCATCCAAAAGGAAATCAAGATTCAACCGACTGTCGCTGATGCGTCCCGATACGCCATTACCATATTTGCCGGACATGTAAGCACGGTCTCTGATTTCATTCACATACTCCAACGCTTCGGTACGCGAACCACCTTCGGCGCCACGCAGAATAGCCTCAGCCGCCATCAAGTAGGCATCTGCCGTACGGAACATCGGATAATCGACAGAGGAGTACTTCGTGCCGCCTGGTTCCAGTTCACTGCCGTCTTTGCGCACGTTTCTCCACTTGATGCAGGCGTAGCCGTTATTGAAATCGCTCTGGAACTCCTTGCCTTCTACCCAAGTTTCTTTGGTGTGGCCAATAGAGAAGAATTGGGCACGCTTGTCTTTCTTGCCGTTCCCCCAGATGTCGTCTGCCACAAAAGTCTGGTCTTCTTCTTCGAACATATCCACCAGCTGTGTCTTTACGCGGGCATTGCCCCAGGTGCCGTTCACACCTATCCGGATATAGTTGCCCATATCTCCATTCATCAACGCCTTAATCAGGAAGTTAGTACCTGCGCTGCCTTGCGCATAGTCTGCATCCTGCACCAGCGGCCAGATGATTTCGGAACAAGTTTCATTGTCTGCCAAGAAGATGTGGCGATAATCGGAAGCCAGCGGATAATTACCTTCCGTAATTACCTTTTTGGCATATTTGTATGCGTTTGTGTATTCATTCTTTCCTACCCAAGTTTCGGCATTCAAGTAAACACGTGACAGCAAGAACCAGGCTGCTACACGGTCCACACGGGCATATTCGTTCTTTTTGGGTTCTTTCAGCAGGGTGGTCAATTCTTCCAGTTCGGACACCACAAAGTTGTAGATTTCCTCGCGAGTGGCTTGCTCGGGCATGTCACCTACTTCCATCGTTTCGTCCACGAAGGGTGTAGAACCGTAAAGGTCGCAGAGCATACTGTAACTATAAGCACGGATGAAGCGGGCTTCGGCACAATAGTATTGATACTCGTCTTTCAAGGCTTCATACACACCTCTCTCCTGCAATTTGCTCTCTGTACATTCACGTAGGAACTCGTTGCAATAGTTAATGGTCATGAAAAGACGGTAATAAGGATAACCCACAATCTCAGTAGAAGCATCCCAATTCAAGTAAAGCATGGCACGTACACCCTTGCTGCCACCGGACTGGAATACGATTTCATCCGTACAAGCTTCCTGCAAGTAGAACAAGGCACGAGTATAACCAGAATATCCTTCATCGATGCCCGACACATCGCCGTCTCCTCCGTCACCACCCTTCTGCCCTGTCTGTATCAGGGCAGCATAACACTTGGCAATCATGCCGATATAGCCCTCGGGAGTAGAGTACACCATCTCACCGGTCAGTTCGTTATCATCCAGCGGCAATGTATCCAGGTCGCCCAGGCAAGAAGCAAAAAGTGACACAGCCAGCAAACATACTGTTACTAATTTGAAATATCTAGTTTTCATAATCATGTATCTGTTTTTAGTCATTAAAAATTAAGGTTAACTCCCAGCATGAACGTACGCGGACGCTGATAGATGTTTTTATCGATTCCGTCATAAAGCTCCGGATCAAGACCGGAGTATCCGCTCAAAGTGCATACATTCTGTACGGCGAAGGAGAGACGGAGCGATGTCCCGTCGTTCCACAGTTTATTGAACGTATGACCGATGGTGATATTGTCTATACGGAAGAAGTTGCCTCTCTCCAGGAAATGGTCGGTGAACTGGCGGTCTTGCGTAAACTTGTTTTCGAGCGTAGAACGCAGGATGTTGCTGGAAACGCCGTTGCTGCCATAGAGTGCATCCAAGGAGTTGGAAGCAGCCACATAGTTATAGACATAGAAACCGAAGCTACCGTGTCCGTTGATGCCCAAATCCCAATTCTTGTAGGACAGACGGGTGGACAGACCGCAATAGTAAGGGGCCTTGGAACTCTTACCAGTGACGTACTTGTTAGAGTCTTCTTCGCTAGAAGTGATGGAGCCGTCTTTGGCAATGTATTTACCGTCCAGCGGCTGTCCGTTTTCGTCATAAGCTTGCTTCAGTAGATAGTAGGTATTCGGAGTCTCTCCTACCATGTGTACTTGCAGATAGCGGCCTGTACCTCCGGCGTTACCTGTCTTTACGTAGTTGCTCTCGTTGTCGATGGTGTTCAGCTTGGTAATCTTTGAGGCATTCCAAGTGAAGTTACCGCTGATGTTCCATTCCCAATCTTTGGTCTGGATGGGAACCAAGTTCACACCGATTTCAAGACCTTTGCTTTCCATATCACCGATGTTGGTTTCGATACGGTTGGTGAAGTTACTGCCGGCAGGTACAAAAATGTCGTTCAGCAGGTCTTTCGTGTTACGCCAGTAGTAGTCAATCGTACCCGAGATGCGGTTGTTCAAGAAACCGTAGTCGATACCGATGTTGTAAGTTTCCGTAGTCTCCCATTTAATGTTGGGATCGTAGCCGTTGGGGCGGTAGGTGGTGTACCACTTGTTACCGAACAAGTATCTGGACTCATCGTAAGATGCAGTATAGGTGGACAAATGCTGGTAGTAGGAACCGATGGACTGCTGGCCGGTCTGACCGTAGCTCAAACGGAGTTTTAGGTCGGACACTACTTTGTTGTCTGCCAAGAAAGCCTCATCGTTCACACGCCATGCAGCGGCTACGGAAGGGAAGTAGCCCCAACGGGTCTCGGGCGAGAAGCGAGAAGAAGCATCGGCACGTAACGTAGCAGTCAGCATATAACGCTGTTTCCAAGAGTAGTTCAATCGACCGTAGAAGGAGAGCAGGTAGAGTTCAGCTTCCTCGTGCTTGGGAGAGGTAAGATCCTCACCCTTGGTGTCGGTAGTGGTATCATGGTTCTTGTACCAGAAACGTTGCCAGCCGTAACCAGCCATGGCATTGAGGTTATGGTCGTTGAAGTCTTTGGCATAGTTGGCGTAGAAGTCGAGTAGTGTATTGCGTTTGTCGTTATGATATGTATAACGCTTTCCGGTACCATCCTGTTCGTTGCCGGTGTACATGGCGGGGGCCAAGTCAGGCATGTTATCGTGTTTGTCTTCCGTCAGGAAATCATACCCCATGTTCAGGTTCAGTCGAAAGTCTTCAAAACCGTGTATTTTATAATCGAGGGCAATATTACCGATGGAGCGTTTGGTCTTGTTCTGCTTGTCGGCAAGTTCCAAGTCGGAGACGGGGTTTGAGGCAGCTAGCGTGATGGGGGTATTACTTACACCCATCCACATATAGTACCCCAAACCTACATTACCGTCATAGTTCTGATATACAGGGCGTGTAGGGTCGAAACCTACGGCACTTCCGATGACACTGGTGGAAACCGGCTTTTCGTCCTCGATGCTACCCTTGATATTGATGTCAACAGAGAGATGCTTGTCGAAGAACTTGGGCGACAAACCGATACTGGCATTGAGGCGCTGGTAGTTGTTGTTTTTCAACGTACCGTTCTGGTTGGTATAGCCCACGGACACGCGGTAAGGCATATTCTTCAAAGCACCAGTCATGGAGAGGTTGTGGTCTGTACCCATTGCCACGCGGTAGATTTCATCCTGCCAGTCGGTATTGACATCACCCAGCTTGAAAGCCTCCGGAGCATTGGCATACTTGGCAAAGGCTTCGCGATATTCGGAAGCGGAAAGTACATCCAGTTTCTTATACACATTGCCCACCGTCACGTTGGCACTGTAGCTGAAAGAGGGACGTGAAACACCGTCGGTGTTTCCTTTCTTCGTAGTGATAATGATGACACCGTTGGAGGCACGCGAACCGTAGATGGCTGTTGCCGAAGCATCTTTCAATACCGTAAACGAAGCAATGTCATTCGGGTTGATAGAGCTGATGGAGGCGTTGCTGACAGGCACACCGTCGATAACTATCAGTGGGTCGTTGTCTGCTGACAAAGAAGCTCCCATACGGATACGGATGGTACCGCCGCTGCCCGGAGCACCGCTGCCCGGTACAATGTTCACACCGGCAACCTTACCCACCAGAGCGTCTTCGGCAGTCAATTGCTTTCCTTTGTTCAGCTCGTCCGGCTTCACAGTTAGCAGAGAACCAGTGACATCTCCTTTCTTCACTTGACCGTAACCGATTACAACGACTTCGTCCAGCATCTCCGTGTCTTCCTGCAAAGTGATGACGAGCGGTGTATTGCTGCCGGTAACCGTCAGTTCCTGGCCCTTAAAACCGATACATGTAATGGAGAGAATACCATTGACGGCAGCTTTCAAAGTAAAGTTACCGTCCACATCAGAGATAGTTCCCACAGAGGTACCCTTTATCAAGATGTTAGCCCCAATCAGTGGTTCACCTGTGTGGTCTTTCACATGTCCTTTCACTGCAATATCTTGTGCCGAAAGTGACAAAGACAAGAGCAATCCCAGCAACGGGAGAATACTCTTTGCGATTTTAATCATGCTTTTCATATAATACAATATATAGTTAATAAAAATAATGTTTGCCAAGAAAAGGAACCAAGCACGCCCGGTTCCATGCAATCCTTATACCCAATCTTCTTAACTAATACTTATCAAAAAACTACAGTTAACTTTAATCTTTTGTCGATGTTGCAAAGGTATATGATTAACTGTCCCGCGAAAAAGGCGAGTAGAAGCTTAAAGTAGACGCAAGCAGATTAGCTTTATCTATAAAACATTAAAAAACAGCATATTGTGAAAATCAGCAGAAAGTAAGAAAGTAGATTCACATAAAGGGCATAGGAGGAGTTTTACCCTATTTTCTGCACCATATTCAGGAAATCTTCTTTAGAAAGAAAGGATTTGCTCCGCACTTTCAAGCGGTAATTATATACGGTCTGCGAAGAGTAATGCAGGAAGGTGGCAATCTTTCCGCTATCTGAAATTCCCAACCGAATCAAGGCAAACACACGGAGTTCCGGAGTCAGCAGTTCGCCCTCTTTAGGATAGATGCGCTCGTTCTCCTGCAAAAGGTTATTAAAGTCGTTCACAAACTTAGGATAGAGTTTCAGGAAGACGCTGTCGAACGTATGGAAGAATTCTTTCAACTCGCCGGTGACAAAGGTGGTGGAGTGGATGGTTTTCACCAGGTCGTCCAGCTGCCCGGCCTTCACTTTCCTTGCCAGCATCTTGCGGAATTCTTCCTGCTTGTCTATATAGACGGAACACATGTTGAAGACGTAGCCGATGTACTCCTCCTTCACACGGTTCGACTCCTGCAACCGAGCATTCAGTTCCTGCAAGTCACCGTTGATGTGCTTCAATTCCTTGTTCATGTCATCCATGGTCTTTCTGGCAAGGGAAAGGCGCTTCATCTGATGATAAATATAGACCAAGGCCACCAGCAATACTGCCGCCAGGATGGATATCCATATAAATAAGGTGACCAGCTGTTCTTTTTCCTCATGCAACTTGGCCTCGTAGGTGGAGTTGATGACGGGCAACATCCCCGAAATCTCCATCGTACGGTAGCGAGCATTACAGAAGGTAGCATCTTGCATGGAGCATTCCATATAGGTATACGCACGTTCTATGTCGCCCTCGCCATAGAGCAGGTTGGCAAGTTTCCAAAGCGAAATGTATTCCTTTGTTCCGCTTTGCACGTCGGCTATTGCCGAGATGGTAAGATATTTCTTTTCCTGCTTGTGGTCTCCTTTGGCACCATAAACGCTTGCCAATGCAACAGAAGGAATGGCAAGGCTGAAGTCCTTCTGGCTATGGATATCATAGCAACCCTCCAAAACACCTATGGCTTCGTCATACTTACCCTCATACAGTAGTTTGTCGCCCAAAGTCAGTTGATAGCCTTGCGAATCGGGACGCTTCACACGCAGAATGGAGTCTTTGTACTGATATGCCAGCCGGGAGTATGACGCCTGCAATTCTTCTGAAAAAGCATAGGATGCCATCAGCGTGTACACTTTATGATAAAGATTATAGTAGTAGAACATATCTATCGCACCCAGTTCCTCCTGGGGAATGTCTTCCAAAATTTCCAGTCCTTCCTTATACATTCCTGTACCAATCATCACCTCTGCCACACGCATACGAGCAGAGTAGAGATGCGATGCTACGGGCATACGCTGGGCTACTTCCACGCAACGATTTGCTGCCCACAAGGCAGAGTCCATGCGGTAGGCGCTGTATTTGCCGAACAACTCCTGGTAGATTTCCAGTAATTCCGCATCGGAACGGGTAGCCTTCAGCTGGCACTGCAAGGCATTGATTTGAGACTGACGTTCCAGTGTATATCGTTCACGCCCCTGCACAGATGCATCAAGCACCCGAAGCAATGAATCCACCTCTCTATCTTGGCAGAATAAAGGCATAGTGCAAAACAAAGCGAAAAGGATGGCAAACAAACGTTTCATGCAGTACGGTTTCTCTGTCTATAGTTCAAGATTACATCACAAAAGTAAACATTTACCCGTTGATTACAAAGTTCTTTGGACAAAAGATGTTTGGACGAAATTAGTAAAGGGGTACTTTAGCTTTATAAAGCAGAAGTTTAGTAAGCTAACATAGAGGTTTACGGACAAAAATCCCGAATGCTGCTCAGCGGATATTGAAGTCAAGTACTTTCTCTTCCCCAAGATAGCCCTGCAAGTGCTGTCCGATGCTGACGGGACCTACTCCCACAGGGGTACCCGTGAACAGCAAGTCACCGATTTTCAAGGTCATGAAGCGGCTGACATAAGCAATGATTTCATCTACCTGAAAAAGCATATCCGATGTATGACCGCGTTGCACCTCCTTATCATCAATCGTCAAATGGAAGTCCAAATTCTGTACATTGCCGCCCACTTGTTCCAAAGGGACAAAGGTGCCGATAGCTGCCGAATTGTCGAACCCTTTGCAAAGCTCCCACGGATTACCCGCCTCACGGAACTTACGTTGCAAGTCGCGTGCCGTGAAGTCGATGCCCACCGTCACCGCATCGTAATAGCGATGGGCAAAGCGGGGAGCAATATTCTTGCCCAAACGGCAGATGCGCACCACCACTTCCGTCTCATAATGCACTTCGTTGGAAAAGTCGGGGATAAAGAAAGGTTTGCCATCTTTCAGTATAGCCGAATCGGGTTTCAAGAAAATAACCGGTTCCTTATTCTCATGTGTATGTCCCAGCTCTTTGTTGTGCAGAGCATAGTTCATTCCTACAGCAATAATCTTCATTACTTGATTTCGTTAAAGTTCAGTCTGTTAAACATCACGGCCAGATGGGCATAAAGGGAAGTGTTCTGCACGACAATGTTCTCGGGAACACGGATACGGAACGGGGTGAAGTTCCATACGGCCTTGATACCACCCTCCACCATGGAATCCGTTATCTGCTGGGCTATTTCGATAGGCACCGTCAGCACGCCTATATTGACATCGTACTCCTGCATCTTCTGCTTGAACTTGTCCGAGTGATAGATGGGGATGCCGCTCAGTGTCGTACCCACCAGTTCGGGCTTCACATCGAAAGCAGCTACTATCTCCAAACCGAAATGGCTCAGACCCGAGTCGCGCAGCAAGGCACCTCCCAAGCTTCCGACACCGAACAGAAAGGCTTTGTGTATATTGGTAAATCCCAGGAAATCCTCCAGCACAGCTATCAGTGTGTCCACCTCATAGCCTACACGCGTACGTCCCGAGATATTGACATACGAAAGGTCTTTGGCAATTTGTGAAGCATCAATATTGATTTCCTTGGAAATCTGGGTGGATGATACGAATCGTTCCCCCTTTTGTTTCAGCAACTTTACATTGGAAAGGTACCACGGAAGCCGGCGCAAGGTAGGTTCCGGCACCTTCATGGTTTCTTTTTTCTGTAACGGACTGCTCATAGTTTCTTATTTAAGTTCTCAATATTGCGATTGGCAAAAGTAGTGCTTTTTTTCTAATCAGTAACACGGATGCAACAAAAGCTTAACATAATTTCTAATTGCATAATTCCACATAATATCGTACTTTTGGGAAGTTTAAAAGAAAGAAGTATGAAGAATAATGATTGGAAAGAACGGTTGAATATAGTCTATTCCACCAACCCGGACTACAACTATGAGATGAATGACGATGAGGAGCAAGCTACCCTCCCCCCTGCACAACAACGCCTGCGTGTACAGCTGGACCGCAAGAACCGGGGTGGCAAAGTCGTCACTCTTGTCACCGGTTTCGTGGGCACCGACAATAATCTGAAAGAACTGGGCAAATTGCTGAAAAGTAAATGTGGAGTAGGCGGAAGTGCCAAAGATGGAGAAATCATCGTGCAAGGCGACTTCAAACAACGTGTCATCGACCTCCTGAAGGCAGAAGGATACACGCAAACCAAGCCCGTGGGATAAACGCATCATCCGTCTCACTGCAACTGTAGAGGCATAAAAAAGTGACCGTTTAGGAATTCAACTCCATATACGGCCACTTCTTTTTATAGAATCGTTTCTAAGCGGAATTATTCAGCGCGCAAAGTAAAACGTTTGAAGTCAACAACCTTCAATTCAGGATCAGCTTCTTTCAAGACTTCTCTAACTGTCTTCTTGCCGTCCATGATGTCTTCCTGGTTCAGCAAGCAAACTTCTTTCAAGAACTTGCCAAGACGGCCCTTAGCAATATTCTGAATCATTTGTTCAGGCAGATGTGCAGCTTTCTCGGCAGAAACAGTAGCAATGATTTCCTTTGCCTTTGCCACGTCTTCAGCAGTAATCCAGCCTTTGGCCATGTTGCTTTCCATGTGGTCTTCGCTGTCCACGTGAGCCGGGTTGATACCAGCCTTCTTCAAAGCGGCCTCAACAGCCTTCTGTACCTGTTCAGCTTTTGTCTTCTCGATAGCAACATCTATTTCCTTCTGCTTGATTTCTTCAGATACGCCATCTTCGTCTACTGCAATCGGGTTCATGGCAGCAATCTGCATGGCAATCTGCTTAGCCAGTCCTTCTTCAACAGCCTTGTTGAAAGCAACAATAGTGCAGAGGCCATTTCTGTTCATGTGGTTATAAACCACAGTGCTTGCACCTTCTACAGTCATGTAACCATCCAACTCCATCTTCTCGCCAGTGATACCGCTACGGTCTGTTACAGCATCCTGTACAGTACCGTTGCCCATCGGCAGAGCTTTTACTTCGTCCAGAGTCTTGCACTTGTTAGCCACGGCAAGGTCCAGAATGTCCTGAGTCAATTTCACGAAATCAGCATTCTGAGCCACGAAGTCAGTTTCGCACTTCAGAGCGATGATAACGGCAAAGTCACCCGTAGTCTTAGCCAGCACACAGCCTTCAGAAGCCTCGCGATCTGAACGCTTAGCTGCAACAGCTTGTCCCTTCTTACGGATAATTTCCATTGCCTTGTCGAAATCGCCTTCAGCTTCAGTCAAAGCATTTTTGCAATCCATCATACCAGCACCGGTCATCTTGCGGAGCTTGGTTATATCAGCCATACTTACAGCCATAATATCTTTTTATTTTAATTGTTAATAATATCCTTATAAAGTAATTGAGAGTTGAGAATAGAGAATTGAGAATTGCCGTAAAGTAACTCTCAACTTTCAATTCTCAACTCTCAACAGTATGATTAAGCCTCTTCTTCCTTCATGAAAGCAGCAGCCTTAGCGGCATTGATTGCTTCCTCGTCGGACTTGTCGAGTCTTGCTTTTGTAGCTTTCTTCTTACCTTTGTTGGCAGGAGCTTCACCGGCAGCTTCCATGTCTACCTTTTCGGCCTTACGTTCTTCCAGACCTTCCTGCATAGCAGCGCAGCAAGCATCAAGAATAACTTCTACTGACTTAGTAGCGTCATCATTTGCCGGGATTACGAAATCGATATTCGTAGGATCGGAGTTTGTATCAACGATACCGAATACGGGAATCCCCAGACGGTTAGCTTCACGAACTGCGATGTTTTCCTTCATTACGTCGATAACGAACAGAGCAGACGGCAGACGAGTCAGGTCAGCGATAGAGCCCAAAGTCTTGTCCAACTTTGCACGTTGACGTGAAATCTGAAGAATTTCTCTCTTGGAGAGGTTTGAATAGGTACCGTCGCTTGTCAACTTGTCGATGGTAGCCATCTTCTTGACAGCCTTACGGATAGTCGGGAAGTTAGTCAACATACCACCCGGCCAACGCTCGATTACATAAGGCATATTTACAGATGCAGCCTTATCGGCAACCACCTGCTTAGCTTGTTTTTTAGTAGCAACAAACAGGACTTTCTTTCCTGATTTAGCGATTTGCTTCAAAGCTTCAGCAGCTTCGTCAATTTTAGCAACCGTCTTGTTGAGGTCAATGATGTGAATACCATTGCGCTCCATGAAGATGTAAGGAGCCATTGCAGGGTTCCACTTTCTTTTCAAGTGACCGAAGTGGCAACCGGCTTCCAATAATGTATCAAAATTTGTTCTAGACATTTTCTTTTAAATTAATCGTTTACTTTCTTTTTTGTTTCTTCTAAACCAACCGCCGGGTAGTCTGAATCTGAAGAGTCCCGGTAGTTTAGATACTAAACGCTTTTTCAGTTGAGAGTTGAGAGGTGAAAGTCGAGAATTAAGCAACTTGTCCGCCCCAACCGTTCTCCAACTCTTAACGTTTACTGAACTGGAATCTACGACGTGCTTTCGGTTGTCCCGGTTTCTTACGTTCAACAGAACGAGGATCACGAGTCATGAAACCTTCAGAACGGAGAGCAGCCTTGTCCTCAGCATTGATTTTCACCAGTGCGCGGGCAATTGCCAAACGCAAAGCCTGAGACTGGCCGGTGAAACCGCCACCGCAGAGATTAACTTTGATGTCGTACTTTTCAGCAACACCCAGCTTATTCAACGGCTGTTTAACTACATACTGAAGAATGCTTGATGGAAAGTACTCTGCGAGGTCTCTCTTATTAATAGTAATCTTTCCAGTACCTTCGCTTACGAAAATACGTGCAATTGCACTTTTACGTCTGCCTAATGCATTTACTACTTCCATTATCTCTTATTTAAGTACGTTAATATCAATCATTTTCGGGTTCTGAGCATCGTGTTTGTGCTCGCTGCCGGCATATACATACATATTGCCCAGCAATTTTGCGCCCAACTTGTTCTTAGGCAACATACCCTTTACTACTTTTCTCAGTAACTTGTCATCACCGTTCGGTTTTGCCTGCAAACGGGCAGGAGTGATTTCTCTCTGGCCGCCGGGATAACCTGTATATGACAGATATACCTTGTCATTCCACTTGTTACCGGTTAATTTTACTTTGTCGGCGTTGATAATGATCACATTATCGCCACAATCTACGTGAGGGGTAAAGTTAGGTTTATACTTTCCTCTCAACAGTTTCGCAACTTTTGCGCCCAGACGGCCCAATACCTGGTCTGTAGCGTCAACAATGACCCATTCTTTAGTCACTGTAGCTTTGTTTGCAGAAATGGTCTTGTAACTTAAAGTATCCACTCTTAATTGTTTTTTAAAATGTTACTACTAAAATGTTTTTCTTCACCGCAAGCCAGTCATCCCGGACAATGGAAGATTAACTCGCTATGAATTAAATGCTTATCCTTTTGAGATAATAATCGGCTTGCAAAGGTACGGTTTTTCTTAGAACTGGCAAAAGTTTTCCACTTTTTTTTAGAGAGCCACTTGGCTGATATACAACAGACAAAGTTATCCTGCGGAGAAACGAAAGAATCTCCGCTAGAACAACTCTTTATGATGCGGCCTTCATCGGCCAATGCCGTCATAGAAGACCTTCAAAGCTGCATTGAGAAAGAAACGGGAAAGAGAAAGAAATATCAACGGACAAGGTCCTCGGGGAATTTCGCGGGCATGCCCACCCGCTTCCATGTTTCATGGAACCATGTATTCAGTTCATTCCCATTCAAGTCCTTAGCTATAAAATACTTCAGGTACATTACCCCGTCGTCCCCTATTTCAAACTCCAATATATTGTCTTTGTGGTCCAACATGGGCAGATGGATGTTTTTCTCAATACTTTCCTTATAGGAATTATCCGTCAGCTGCTGATAAGTCCCATACCCCGTGATGATGGCATCCTTGCCAGGAATCATTGTAAAGTTGACAATGCGGCCGTCATCACTCAGCACTTTAAAGGTATTACTCGGTTTCAATATCCCGGGAACATCCGGGATTTCGGACACATAATGACATAACTGCCAAATTCCTGCCAGTTCCGCAGGCCTAAACTCTGCGCTCTCCTGCGCATTGGCTCCCGCTACCGCAAGCAGCACCGCTGCCAGCATGGTAAAGAAATAGTTCCGTTTCATATTCGTATGATGTTGGTTAACGTTATGTCGTTCCGCTAGACACAAATATAAAGATTTATTTTGAGATTATAACATTTTTGGGTATAAAAAAACCGCACAAACAACAGAATGTTTGTGCGGATGATTTTATCCAGTTTGTATATTCCGAAACTTAGAACTCGGCGTTGCGCGGCGTACGCGGAAACGGTATGACATCACGGATATTCGTCATGCCCGTAACGAACAGCAGCAAGCGCTCAAAGCCTAAACCGAACCCGGAGTGGGGACATGTACCGAACTTACGGGTATCGAGATACCACCACATATCCTTCATCGGGATGTGAAGTTCGTCAATGCGCGTCATCAGCTTGTTGTAATCCGATTCACGTTCGGAACCGCCAATGATTTCTCCAATCTTCGGGAAGAGTACATCCATGGCACGCACGGTCTTGCCGTCTTCGTTCTGCTTCATATAGAACGCTTTGATTTCCTTCGGATAGTCAGTCAGGATAACCGGACGCTTGAAGTGGTCTTCCACCAGATAGCGCTCGTGTTCGGAAGCCAAGTCAACTCCCCAGTACACCGGGAATTCAAACTTATGCCCTTTGGCAACAGCCTCTTCCAATATCTTGATACCTTCCGTATAAGGCAGGCGCACGAAGCTTTCTTTCAAGACACCTTGCAGACGTTCAATCAAGCCCTTATCAAACATGTCATTGAGGAACTTCACATCGTCGGCACAGTTGTCCAAAGCCCACTGTACACAATATTTGATGAAATCTTCCGCCAGGTCCATATTGTCCGTAATATCATTGAACGCCACTTCCGGCTCAATCATCCAGAACTCTGCCAAGTGGCGGGGAGTATTGGAATTCTCGGCACGGAACGTAGGACCGAATGTATAGATGGCTCCCAATGCAGTAGCGGCAAGTTCGCCTTCCAACTGTCCGGAAACAGTCAGGCTGGCCTGCTTTCCGAAGAAGTCATCATCGTAAATAATGGAACCGTTCTCATCTTTCTTCAAGTCGTAAAGGTTCTTCGTAGTCACCTGGAACATCTGGCCTGCGCCTTCGCAGTCGGAAGCCGTGATAATCGGAGTATGAAAATAGAAGAATCCTCTGTCATGGAAGAACTTGTGGATGGCAATCGCCATATTATGACGAATACGGAACACAGCCCCGAACGTATTGGTACGGGGACGCAGATGGGCTATCTCACGGAGGAACTCCATGGAATGACCTTTCTTCTGCAACGGATACGTGTTATCGCAAGTTCCCAGCACTTCGATTTCGCGGGCCTGCACTTCGGCCTTCTGACCGGAACCGACAGATTCCGTCAGCACACCGTTTACGCTCAAACAAGCACCGGTAGTAATCTCTTTCAGCATCTCCTCATCGAAGTTACCCAAGTCTACTACAATCTGCACATTATTTATTGTAGAACCGTCATTCAGCGCGATAAAGTTTACTTGCTTACTACCTCTGCGGGTACGAACCCAGCCCTTCACGTTGACCATAGCGCCAAAATCTTCACGCTTCAACAGGTCAACAATCTTTGTTCTACTAATCTTTTCCATAAAACAGTTATTATACCTTATTATATATTACTCAAAAGAACCCATGCGCAGGAAGTTCACCTCTTGTTCCGTGAGGTAACGCCATTCGCCGCGGCGCAGGCCTTTCTTGGTTAAACCGGCAAAATACACACGGTCCAGTTTCATCACCTTGTATCCCAGCGATTCGAAGATACGACGCACGATACGATTCTTGCCGGAGTGGATTTCAATACCGACATCATCTTTCTTGAAGTCATCCGTATAGCTGATGGCATCTGCATGGATTTCCCCGTCATCCAGTTGAATACCGGCTGCAATCTGCTCCATATCGGCTTTTGTCAGGTTCTTGTCCAAATGCACATGATATATCTTCTTCTTCAGATACTTGGGATGCGTCAGCTTGGAAGCCAGGTCACCATCGTTTGTCAGCAGCAATACACCTGTAGTATTGCGGTCCAGACGACCTACCGGATAAATACGTTCGTCGCATGCGCCCTTCACCAAATCCATCACCGTGCGACGTGCTTGGGGGTCATCCGAAGTAGTCACAGTATCCTTCGGCTTGTTCAGCAGTACGTAAATCTTACGTTCTATGCTGACCGTCTGGTCGTGGAACTTCACTTCATCACCGCGCTTAATCTTGGTTCCCAATTCCGTCACCACCTCTCCGTTTACAGAAACGACTCCGGCAGTGATGAATTCATCAGCCTCGCGACGGGAGCAAACACCGGCATTGGCCAGGAATTTGTTCAAGCGGATAGGCTCGTTCGGGTCCACAAACTGCTCCTTATATTCTATCTGTTTCTTCTTGCTGTACTTAGCATTGGGGTCATAATCGGCCGAACGACGGACTGGACGGCTATAGCTGTCTCTGTTGCCGTATCCGCCAGGTCTTCCACCACCCGAATTGAAGCGTGGACGATAAGGACGGTCACCACCCTCATTATTGTAGCGAGGACGCTGCGGACGGTCGCCATCTTCGCTGTTGTAGCGCGGACGATAGGGACGGTCCGTATTATAAGAACGGTCGCTGTTGTAGGAGCGGTCGCCGTTATAAGGACGTTGCGGACGGTCACCACCCTCATTGCCATAACGCGGGCGCTGCGGACGGTCACTATTATAAGGGCGTTGCGGACGGTCGCCACCTTCGCTGTTATAGCGCGGACGGTAAGGACGGTCACCCGAATTGTTTCCATAAGGGCGTTGCGGACGGTCGCCGCCTTCGCTGTTATAGCGCGGACGATAGGGACGGTCGCCATTATCGTTATTGTAACGAGGACGCTGCGGACGGTCACCATTGTCCGCACCAGGATTAAAGCGCGGGCGATAAGGGCGGTCACTGTTATAAGGACGCTGCGGGCGGTCCCCGTTTTCACTGTTAAATCTGGGGCGATAAGGACGGTCGCCATTATCACGGTTGTAAGACGGACGGCTGTAGCCACCTTCCTTGTTAAATTGGTTACCATCGCGGCCGGCACCTGAGTTCTCCTCTGCGGAAGAAGCATCACGCCAAGTTTCGTTTTCTGTACTCATTGTTTTTTATTCGAATAAAATTAAACCTTGGCCTCACGGCCATTCATTGTCTCTATTATACCTTGATTTTTATATGTTTCTATAACAATTGCCGGAGTAAAAAGTTGAAATTCCTCCGGTACACTTCTGTGGTTGCTTAAATTCCCGTATAAGTATGGGGGGTAATCACCCGCAATTCTTTCTTTATCTCTTCACTTACATTCAGTCCCTCTATAAATTCCTTGATAGACGCTTCCGTAATGGCCTGATTGGTACGGGTCAACGCTTTCAACGCTTCATAAGGATGCGGATAGGCCTCGCGGCGCAGAATGGTCTGGATAGCCTCGGCCACCACGCTCCAGCAATTGTCCAGGTCACGGTAGATGGCCGGTTCGTTCAACAGCAACTTACGCAAACCCTTCAAAGAACTTTGTATGGCAATAATGATATGCCCGAACGGCATACCCACATTGCGGAGCACGGTAGAGTCCGTCAAGTCACGCTGCAAACGGGAAACCGGCAGTTTTACCGCCAAGTGCTCAAGAATAGCATTCGCCATGCCCAGGTTTCCTTCCGCATTTTCAAAGTCAATCGGGTTCACCTTGTGCGGCATCGCGCTGGAGCCCACCTCACCGGCTTTAATCTTCTGCTTGAAATATTCCATAGAGATATATTGCCAGAAGTCACGGTTCATATCAATCATCACCGTATTGATGCGCTTCATGGCATCAAAGATGGCAGACAGATTATCGTAATTGGATATCTGGGTAGTATACTCCTCGCGTTCCAAGCCAAGCTTTTCGGAAACGAACTTATTGCCGAATGCCTTCCAGTCATATTCCGGATAAGCCACATGATGGGCATTGTAATTACCCGTAGCGCCACCGAACTTTGCTGTCACCGGACAAGCCTTCAGCGTTGCCAACTGGCGTTCCAGACGGTAGACAAACACCATTACCTCCTTGCCCAAACGGGTAGGCGAAGCCGGTTGCCCGTGTGTCTTGGCAAGCATGGGGATAGCGGCCCACTCTTCCGCATAAACACGGAGTTGTGCTATCAGTTCCTCTATTTGAGGATAGTACACCTGCTCCAATGCCTCTTTTACAGACAAAGGAACAGACGTGTTATTGATATCTTGTGAAGTCAAGCCGAAATGGATGAACTCCTTATAGTCCTCCATACCACCCAACTTATCAAACTCTTCTTTCAAGAAATACTCCACAGCCTTCACATCATGGTTCGTCACGCTCTCAATATCCTTGATGCGTTGCGCGTCGGCTTCGGAAAAGTTACGGTAAATGTTTCTCAAGGTTTCGAAAACACCCTTATCCACCCCTTTCAGCTGCGGCAAAGGCAGCTCACACAGCGTGATAAAGTATTCTACTTCAACTTGTACACGGTATTTAATCAGTGCAAATTCTGAAAAATAGGCAGCCAAAACATCCGTTTTGCCTCTGTATCGACCGTCAATCGGAGAGATTGCGGTAAGTAAATCAAGTTTCATACGTCGTATTTATGATGATAATTATCGGACTGCAAAATTACTGCTTTTTTCTGAGTAACAAGACATAAAGGATAAAGATTTTAAGAAAAGGAAGTTAATGGATAAAAAAAATGGCCTTACAATCACTTGCAAGACCACCTTCGAATGAAAATTTCCAGTGGGCGTTGACGGATTCGAACCGCCGACCCTCTGCTTGTAAGGCAGATGCTCTGAACCAGCTGAGCTAAACGCCCTTTTGATGAACGAAAGTGCTTGGATTTTGTGTGGGCGTTGACGGATTCGAACCGCCGACCCTCTGCTTGTAAGGCAGATGCTCTGAACCAGCTGAGCTAAACGCCCGTACACTTCCGTTTCAAAAGCGATGCAAAGGTACAGCTTATTTTGACATTACCAAAACTTTTGCATAATATTTTTCGATATTTTTTTAGTCATTTAGCGACACGCTCTGTTTCTCAAGCATTTAGTACGTTCACTTTTTTGCCTCATTTTTCCGGATGACCTTTGCCGGATTACCAACGGCTATGCTATCGGATGGAATATCTTTCGTCACCACACTACCCGCACCGATGATACAACGGTCGCCGATGGTGACGCCTGGACACAGAATGGCACCGCCGCCAATCCAGCAATCCTCTCCTATCGTCACCGGATAGGCATATTCCTTTTCCGTACGACGCTCGATATAATCCATCGGATGATGGGGAGTGTATATCTGTACGCATGGACCGACCAACGTATGGGCACCAATCGTGATATATCCCCCGTCCAGGAAAGTGCAATTGGCATTGACAAAGACATGCTCACCCAGCCGGATCCCATCCCGTGGTCGCAATGGAAGGGCGGGCAGATGATGGAAGTAGCGGGAATACCTGGCACCAGTTCCTCCAGCAAACTCCGGTAATCCTCATCGTAAGTACTCATCACACGCATTTTTGCCAGCAAGCGCTTGGCATGCTCGAACTTCACCTGTATCTCCGGAACGGACATATCCGCCAACTGGGAGCTACGCATTTTTTCCACTTCATTCATATTATTTCTTCTTTTGATTCATACAGAGACTCAGCCCCGAACAAAAATACGGAAATAAACGCAGTATACCAAAAGAGCGGAAAACCTTTCGGCTTTCCGCTCCTGCAATCGTTTACAGAGCAAACAATTTATTTGTACTCCTGCCAGCTCTTAATCTGGATATCTTCCAGCTTCATTTCGCAGAATGCCTCGATAAAGGCACTTGCCAGGCGGGCATTGGTAATCAACGGAATGTTGTGGTCGATGGCACCGCGACGAATCTTGTAGCCATTGGTCAGCTCGCGTTTCGTATGGTTCTTCGGAATGTTGACAATCAGGTCGAAGGCATGGTCGGCAATCATCGTCATCACGTTGTTTTCCGCATCCGGGCGTTCATCCGGCCAGTAAACGGCTTCCGTCGTCACGCCATGGGCGTTGAGGAAAGCGGCTGTACCTGCCGTAGCATAAATCTTATAGCCTTTGGCAAAGAGCATGCGGCTGGCATCCAGCAAATCCACCTTGGACTTCATGGCTCCGGAGGAGAACATCACGCCCTTCTCGGGACGGGGGATTCTGAATCCGGTAGCAATCATGGCATTCAGCAATGCTTCGGAGAAGTCGTCGCCAATACAGCCTACCTCGCCCGTAGACGACATGTCCACACCCAATACCGGGTCTGCCTTGTGCAGACGGGAGAAGGAGAACTGGCTTGCCTTCACACCGATACGGTCGATGTCGAATGCCGACTTGTCCGGTTGTGTATAGGGAGCGTCCAGCATGATACGGGTAGCAGTCTCGATGAAGTTACGCTTCAGCACCTTGGATACGAACGGGAAGCTGCGCGATGCACGGAGGTTACACTCGATAACCTTCACCTCGTTGTTGCGTGCCAGGAACTGGATATTGAAAGGACCGGAAATATTGAGTTCCTTCGCAATCTGGCGGCTGATTTTCTTGATGCGGCGTGCCGTTGCAAAGTAAATCTTCTGTGCCGGGAATACCAGCGTAGCGTCACCGGAGTGTACACCGGCAAACTCTACGTGCTCGGAGATGGCGTATTCCACCACTTCACCGTTTTGGGCAACAGCGTCGAACTCAATCTCCTTAGTGTTCTGCAAGAACTGGGATACCACCACCGGATATTCCTTAGATACCTCAGCAGCCATCTTCAAGAAGTTTTCCAGTTCTTCTTCATCGTAGCATACGTTCATCGCAGCACCGGAGAGTACGTAAGACGGACGCACCAGTACCGGATAGCCCACCTTCTCTACAAAGCCTTTCACATCTTCCAGGCTGGTGAGTTCCTGCCAAGCCGGTTGGTCGATGCCCAGCTGGTCGAGCATGGCAGAGAACTTGTTACGGTTTTCGGCACGGTCGATGGAGATGGGGGAAGTACCCAACACGGGAACTGACTGGCGGTGAAGCTTCATTGCCAGGTTGTTCGGTATCTGTCCACCCACGGACACGATGACACCGCGCGGCTGCTCCAGGTCGATAACGTCGAGCACACGCTCGAAGGAGAGCTCGTCGAAGTAGAGACGGTCGCACATGTCGTAGTCCGTAGAAACGGTTTCGGGGTTATAGTTAATCATGATGGACTTGTAGCCCAGCTTGCGGGCAGTCTGGATGGCATTCACCGAGCACCAGTCGAACTCTACAGACGAACCGATGCGGTAAGCGCCCGAACCAAGCACAACCACTGATTTTTCATTCTTATAATAGTTCACATCATAACCTTGAACGGCATACGTCATGTAGAGGTAGTTCGTCAGTTCCGGATGTTCGGAAGCCACCGTATTGATGCGCTTCACGGCGGGCAGGATGCCCAGCTCCTTACGACGGGCGCGTACGGCAAGGTTTTCCTTCTCCATATTGCCTTGCGGATTCAGCACGAAGCGGGCAATCTGGAAGTCGGAGAAGCCAAGCACTTTGGCTTCGCGCAGCACGTCGGCGGGGATGTCTTCCACCTTATTATATTGGGAAAGTTTCTGCTTGTAGTCTACGATGTTCTTCAGCTTGCCCAAGAACCAGGGGTCAATCTTGGTCAGCTCAAAGATGCGGTCGATGGCATATCCCTTTTCCAGAGCCTCGGCAATGGCAAAGACGCGCAGGTCGGTGGGATGTGACAGTTCGTAATCCAAGTCATCGAACTCCACTCCCTCATTGCCCACGAATCCGTGCATTCCCTGACCAATCATACGCAAGCCCTTCTGGATAATTTCTTCAAAGGAACGTCCGATAGACATGATTTCGCCTACCGACTTCATGCTGGAGCCAATTTCGCGGCTGACACCTACGAACTTTGTCAAGTCCCAACGCGGAATCTTGCAAATCAGGTAGTCAAGCTGCGGAGCTGCATATGCCGAGTTGGGAGTTCCCATCTCGCCGATTTGGTCGAGCGTATAGCCCAACGCAATCTTGGCAGCCACGAATGCCAGCGGATAACCGGTAGCCTTGGAAGCCAATGCGGAAGAACGGGACAGACGGGCGTTCACCTCGATGACACGATAGTCGTTTGTCTCGGCGTTGAACGCATACTGGATGTTACATTCGCCCACGATGCCCAGGTGGCGGATACATTTGGTGGAAAGCTCCTGCAACATTTTCACCTGCTCGTCGGTCAATGAGCAAGTGGGAGCCACTACGATGGACTCACCCGTATGGATGCCCAGCGGGTCGAAGTTTTCCATGCTTGCCACCGTGAAGCAGTGGTCGTTGGCATCGCGGATTACCTCGAATTCAATTTCCTTCCAACCCTTCAGAGACTCTTCTACCAGAATCTGCTTGGAGAAAGTGAAAGAGCTTTCGGCCAATTTAATGAAGGCTTCCTCGTCCGGACAAATACCGCTTCCCAGTCCACCCAGAGCATAAGCCGAGCGCACCATCACGGGGTAGCCAATCTCGCGGGCTGCCTTCAGTGCGTCTTCCATGCTCTCCACAGCGTGGCTCTTCGGAGTCTTCATCGGAATCTCGTCCAGCTTCTTCACAAAGAGGTCACGGTCTTCGGTGTACATAATCGCCTCAACGGAAGTACCCAGCACGCGCACGCCATATTTCTGAAGAATTCCGTTCTGGTAGAGTTCCGTACCGCAGTTCAGCGCCGTCTGTCCGCCGAATGCCAGCAAAATGCCGTCGGGACGTTCTTTCTTGATGATTTCTTCCACAAAATAGGGAGTCACCGGCAAGAAATAAACTTGATCGGCGATACCTTCCGATGTCTGGATAGTAGCAATGTTCGGGTTTACCAAAACAGAACCGATACCTTCTTCGCGCAACGCCTTCAGCGCCTGCGAACCGGAATAGTCAAACTCTCCGGCCTGACCAATCTTGAGCGCACCAGAACCCAAGACAAGCACTTTCTTTAAATTCTTTTCCATATTCTCTTGTTGTCTATTAAGTTACGAGTTACAAGCTACGAACTACGAGTTGTAGCTATTTCACAAAAAAAATGCGTCACCCAATAAAGGATTAACGCATTACCAAAGAACTAAAAATATCTTTCTCGAAAAAAGAGAAACTGACGGCTCCCGAATGAAATTCATTCGAACGGAGGTTATATTTGCTTCTCATTTCCTGCGATTGCATAGTCTCTTTAAAATTTGTGCAAAGTAACGACTTATTTACGAAAAGAGCAAATTGTGGCATATTTTTTTGCATAAAAGAAACGTCATCCTCCATAATAGAAGAGCGGCCGTCGCCCACAACCGAAATCTTTTTCCGAAAAATGCGATTCCATATAAAAAAGAAAGACTATATCTCAGTAAAGGCATTTGCAGATAAATATGAAGATTCTCCCCACCAAAACTTGCTTTTCTCGCCACGGAAACTTACCTTTGTGCCTATACAAAAATAGAACAAGGATTCTGTTTCTACAAACAAAGCCTTTATTCTTAAAAATAAAATTTCTATTCCTTGGAATAAAGGCTTTATTCTAAGATTTCTCCGCCACCAAAAGAACTTTGCTCCGCAGGGAAAAGGACTTTGCAACGAAGGAAAGAAAAGAAAGGAGAACGCAACAATGACCACACGCTACCAAATGAAAGAAATGCCCGACTTGCAAGGCACGGGCGAACCAATCACCTACCCCAAGATGGTGATGACCGGACAGACCAGCACGCGCGAACTGGCGGAATACATCGCCATGACCTCGGGATTCTCGAAAGGCGTAACCGAAGGAATCATCTGCGAGTTGGGCGAAGCCCTGGCCCACGAAATGGGAATGGGACGCTCGGTGAAGATAGAAGGATTGGGCGTATTCACCCCCGCACTGTCCATCTACCCCGACAAGGAACGCGAACAGCCCCAAGAAAGCACCACGAAGCGAAACGCGCGGAGCATCTACGTAAGTGGCGTGAACTTCCGCACAGACAAGGCCTTGATTAGAGAAACCAACCATTGGTGCGAACTGGAACGTGCCTCCTGGAAACCCGCACGCTCATCGAAGAAATACACTCCCGAACAACGTCTGGCTCTGGCGCATCAGTATCTGGACAAGCATGCCTTCCTTACTGTCAGCATCTACCGGCAACTGACCGGACTCGTCCGCTCCACCGCCACCGTGGAACTGCGCAAATGGGCACATACTCCCGGCAGCGGAATCGATACAAGCGGCATCGGAAGCCATAAGGTATACGTGAAAAGGAAAGAAAGCGTCATCCCTTGAGGTTTCGATAATTATAGGTATCTTTGCCGGTCCTAATGGCTTTTATACAATGAAGAAACTAAAAAATACATAATATGGCAAAAGAAAAAATCATCCTTACGGGCGACCGCCCCACAGGACGCCTGCACATAGGACACTATGTAGGCTCATTGAGAAGAAGAGTGGAACTGCAAAACTCCGGCTTATACGACAAGATTTTCATCTTCATCGCCGACGCACAAGCGCTGACGGACAATATGGAGAATCCGGAAAAGGTGCGCCAGAACGTCATCGAGGTGGCACTGGACTACCTGGCTTGCGGACTGGACCCGACGAAGAGTACCATCTTCATCCAATCCCAGATACCGGAACTCTGCGAACTGACCTTCTACTATATGGACCTGGTGACCGTGAGCCGCCTGCAACGCAACCCGACGGTAAAGACCGAAATCCAGATGCGTAATTTCGAGACAAGCATCCCCGTAGGTTTCTTCACCTACCCCATCAGCCAGGCAGCGGACATTACCGCCTTCCGCGCCACTACCGTGCCCGTGGGCGAAGACCAGGAGCCGATGATTGAACAAGCTCGTGAAATCGTACGCCGTTTCAACTATATATATGGTGAAACCCTCGTGGAACCGGAAATCCTGTTGCCCGACAATGCAGCCTGCCTGCGCCTGCCGGGAACGGACGGCAAAGCCAAGATGAGCAAGAGCCTCGGCAACTGTATCTATCTTTCGGACTCTGCCGACGAGGTGCAGAAGAAGGTGAAGAGCATGTATACCGACCCCGACCACCTGCGTGTGCAAGACCCCGGAAAATTGGAAGGCAACACCGTATTCACTTACCTGGATGCCTTTTGCCGTCCGGAACACTTCGGACTCTATCTGCCCGAATATCCGAATCTGGACGAACTGAAAGCCCACTACCAACGTGGCGGTCTGGGCGACATGAAAGTGAAGAAGTTCCTCAACGAAATTATGCAGGAGACACTGGAGCCTATCCGCAACCGCCGCAAGGAGTTTGAAAAAGACATCCCCGCCATCTACGACATGCTGAAGAAAGGTTGCGAAACTGCCAGGGAAACCGCTGCCGCAACCTTGGACGATGTACGCAAGGCTATGAAGATAAACTACTTTGATGATGCGGAACTGATTGCAGAGCAAGTAAAGAAATTCGGCGGAGAATAAGGGATAGGAGATACGAGTTACAGAAGTTACGAGTTACAAGGAGCTACCTGTTACAAGTTACTGGTTACAAAAAATGAGGGGCATGCGTCATAATAACGCATGCCCCTTCTCATTTCTATAACTCGTAACTCCTTGTAGCTCGTAGCTTTCTAATTGGCAGATTTCACCAATACCACACGGTTCAGAATCGGCTGTCCGAACTTATCGACACCACCACCGGCATCCACCTTCAGGCGGTCAGCAGGAATTCCGTATTGTTTTACCAATACATCGACCACGGCTTGTGCACGCTTCAAACTCAACTCTTTGTTGAATGCCGGCGTACCGGTTGCAGAGTCTGCATATCCGTTTACAGTGTAAGTGGCGTTCGGGAACTGTTTCATCTGGTCTGCCAGATAAGACAAGTTCATTGCTTCACGTGGAGAAACTTCGGCAGAACCGATATTGAAGAATACGGTACGCGGTGCTATATCCGGATCGGGAACAATCACTTCGGTTTCCGTAACTTCGGCCACCGGCTGGTTCTGTGCAGCCACCAATGCATTCTGCAGCTGCTGGTTGGCAGCTCCCATCTCTGCAAGCTGTGCCTGCATGGCATCCAGCTCTACCTGAGAAATCAACTGAGGCATCGGGCGACGGAATCCACGGGCGGGGAAACGGTATGTCAACCCTACCGTTGCACTCAGCACGCCATCATATCCATGATCGCCGCCAACTTCGCCATCGAACTTATCTTCAACACCCATTGCGCTCAGCTCCAGGTTAATATCTATCGCATTCGAAATACGGAAGCGATTGATGATACCCGCGTTTACAGACAGAGCTTCGCGGTGAGGCTTTGTGTAGTTGTGAGTGAAGCCAGCACCTACATAAGGAATGATTTCATACACACGGTGCTGGTTGTATCCTCCAAACAGCGCATTCAGATTGAACATCACATCTCCGTGCAGATTCATATAGTCGAAACGCTGTTTGTAGTAGCCGTCATCCATCTGAGTGCCTTTCACGTAGTCAGCACCTGCATCATACGTATATCCTCTTGCCTGAAGGCCGCTATATTGCAGACGTACTCCCAGTCCCGGGGTGAACCATTTGCCGATGGCAAAATTCAGCGTCGGACTGATACGCTTGCCAAAACTTCCTGCCTTATCATTATCTCCAAAAGTTGCTTCGGCACCACCGCCTATAGAGAAAAACCAATTACTCCAGAACGGATTAGTGATTACCTGATATTTATCCTGAACCTGGATAACACCAAATTCTTCCACAACTTCAGTCTTTTGCTGCGCCATGGCAACAGAAGACACACCGGCTAAGGCCAGTAACATTAGAATCTTTTTCATATACCTTAAAATAGTTAAGTGGTTAATTAAATCCTTTATCATTCAAACTGTCTAATTAACGCCAACAGAACTAAAAGGTTCTGAATATTTGTACTTTTTTTGCCTTGATGCAAAAGAAAGCACTCTCCCTTATTTGGAGAAAAGCTTTTCTATGTCGTCTTCTTTAATGGTCGCCAGCACCGTCTTTCCGTCCGGAGTATAATTCGGGGATGGGCATGCAAACAGATTGTCCACGAGATTGGACATTTCCTCGTTGCTCAGCACTTGTCCGTAGACGATGGCCGCAGCACGCGCCAAGGTCGATGCAAGAATTGTCTGTACCTCTTCCTTAACGTCATTTCCTTTTTCCATAGCAGTATGTACCATATTCCGGACCAATTCTACCGGGTTCAACCCCTCTATGCCCGAAGGTATGCCGTTGATGGCATAGCTGCCGCCACCCAGCGGGCTCAAATCGAAGCCTACTGCCGACAAATCTTCCAATATACCGTCCAGCACGGCAGCTTCCGAAGCCGGCAACTGGATAATCTCCGGAAACAATACCCCCTGCGATACCCCTTGTTTCTGTCGAATCTGACTCATATAGCGGTCGAACAATACCCGGACATGCGCCCGATGCTGGTCTATCAGCATCAGACCCGATTTAACGGAAGTCAGAATAAAACGCCCCTTGAACTGGAAGTGTTGCGCTCCTTTCTCTACCGTTGCCTCATTGCCGTAGAAAGAGGCGCTTGCCCCGGAAGGAACCGTTTCCTGGAAATAAGGAACCCTCTCCTCCTCTCTTGGAGCCGTACCGGTAACCGTATCCTCTGCAAAAGGTTCTTCCTCCATCGGCTCGTTCATCCTGCTGGCTTTTTCCAAACCGGAATAAAGCCCCTCCCACTCCACTTTGGGACGCGAATAATTGCCACCACCTCCATAGGAAGAAGCGGAAGACGTCTTGAAGGGATTGAAATCCGTGTTATAGTGTACCTTCGGAGGCTCTATCGGACGAGCCTGCTCGAATGCAGGAATATCCGGCATGTCCTCGGTATCAAAATCGATAGTAGGTATAGCGCTGAACTTGCCCAAGGATTCCTTGACCGCAGCCGACAGAATCTGCCAGATAGCCTGCTCATTCTCGAACTTAATCTCCGTCTTCGTCGGATGGATGTTCACATCGATATTGGCAGGGTCTACCTCGAAATAAATAAAGTAGGAGATCTGCTCACCGGCAGGAATCAGCTGCTCATAAGCGTCCATCACTGCTTTGTGGAAATAGGGGTGACGCATATAGCGCCCGTTCACAAAAAAGTATTGGTGCGCTCCTTTCTTGCGCGACGTTTCCGGCTTGGCTACAAAACCGGAAATCTTTATCATGGTCGTATTGACGTCGACGGACAGCAACTGCTGATTCAGCTTCTTTCCGAAGACTGCCATGATGCGTTGCCGCAAAGGCATTACCGGAAGATTGAACAATTCCGTATCATTACTATACAGATAGAAGGCTACCTCAGGATGCACCAACGCTATACGCTCGAATTCCGTAAGGATATTGCTCAACTCCGTAGAGTTCGCTTTCAGGAATTTGCGCCGGGCAGGAATATTGAAGAATAGGTTCTTGATGGAAAAATTGCTTCCCTTAGGGCAGGAAACGGCTTCCTGGCTCTCGACTTTAGAGCCGGCAATCAGCAGCCGCGTCCCCAGCTCCTCGCTGACCGGACGTGTTTTCAACTCCACTTCAGCTACCGCTGCTATAGAAGCCAACGCCTCTCCACGGAAGCCCATGGTGCGTAGGGCAAACAAATCGGCAGCCTCGCGTATCTTTGAAGTCGCATGACGTTCAAAAGAAAGGCGCGCATCCGTTTCGGACATACCCTTCCCGTCATCAATCACCTGAATGCAGGTCTTGCCCGCATCGGTAATCAGCACATGTATTTCCCCTGCTTCGGCATCAATTGCATTTTCCACCAATTCTTTCACAACAGATGCCGGACGCTGAATCACCTCTCCGGCAGCAATCTGATTGGCAACCGAATCGGGCAGCAAATGAATGATATCGCTCATGATAATGTTTAATGATTAGGGATTAATGATTAATCATTATTAAATGATTCCGTTACTGATGGCATACCACAGATAAATCAACACAGCCATGACAACAAGGATTATGCCCAAATGCATCGGCTTACGTCCGCTCTCCTTACGCCGCTTCAGGTGAGTTGTTCCTTCTATGAATTTGCCCCGTATATCCTCGGGCGAGAATTCCTTTTCCGGCAGCATACCCAGGTCACGCTTGGCGTTTTCTTCCATCTTCGCCAACTTCTCTTTCCGCTCATCCACATAGATATAGCTATGATTGAAGCCACGAGGCTTCCGCATTGCAAACATTCCCATGACGCTACTTATTATTTCGTTTAATATGCATATTCCTTGGCGAAGTTACAGGTTTCCGGTCACTTTTCTTCAATACTTCACCTGCTTTTTTAGCCCTCCACTCGAAGATGTCCTCCTTGTTGAGCGGACGGATGTAGTCGAACCAGACAAAAGAAGGCAGCTTGCTCTTATCTGGTGGAATCTGGTCCAGAGGATAGGCTGTACCGGTAGTCTTTCCAACAAAGACTCCGCGCTCCATCCTTCTCTCCTTCAAGTACATTTTCAAAAGTCCGCCTTCCGAATAGTTCATCATAATCAGCGAACTGTCCTTCTCCTCTACCGGATAATACACCACCAGTACATTGCCGTTCACCTCCACCAGACGCATGTCTCCATCTATAAAGAAAGCTTTCATCTCCTTACCGGAAACTTGGTTATAATGAATACTGTCCTTTTTCTCTACCGTCAGGGCCTGATTGATGATATGTGCCCAGTCGATGGTACTATCGTTCATGTAAATTTTAATTTCCTCGCCCAACAACTGTTGTTCCCCGTGCCACAAGATAGGGTCGGTGTACATCGTCATGCAAGAGTCCTTGGAATTATACACCAACGAATCGCATACGGCCTGCACATCCGTGCGATAAGCACGCACCTTATGATAGGCACGCATCTCCCGGTACATGGAATCGGTATTCATATGGTAGGTAATCAGCCGCAAAGTATCACCGTGCATAAACAGACTGTCGCCCTGCGAATAGTCGATAGCTACGGCACGTTTGGTGGCAACGGCGCTTCCGGTCAGTTCGTTGTAGAAACAGTAGTCGCCAGTCAACATGTTCCGGTTGACCGTATCATTCATCTGTACATTGTCAAAAGCCTCACCGTATCCCAAGATGCGGTCGTAGAAAAGGCTGTCACCGGTCAATTTCTTGCCGTCGTTGGTCAGTACGGAACGGTCGAGCAGTTCTGCCTGCTCAGTAGTCGTATTGTACACGCCACGTTCGGAATAGATATGATTCTGGTCACTCACAATGTCGGAGGGACCTAGAATGGTAGCAATCTTGGTAGCTGTACTATACTTCAAGGTATCCGAAGTCAAGACAAACTTCGGGTTGACCAGCTTCACGTCGTGGTTGAAGACAGCCAACTTGGTGGCAGGGCTATATTCTCCCCACTCGGAAGTCAGCACATTATCCTCGTCGGTCAGCGTACCGCCTTCGAAGTAATAACCCAAATCGTACAGACGGTCATAGTTCAAACTGTCGGTTGTCAGCACCGTATTACGATTTATCATACGTACATTCTCACGCAGCATGGCCAGCTGCGACATGCCGTCATAATACAGATAGTCTCCATAGATAAACAAGGTGTCACCCTGCTCCATACGCACATTGCCGAATGCCTCCACAGAATTTATCTTTTCGAATATCAGCGCACTATCACAGAACATGTACATACTGTCATGCTTCATCCTCACCGAACCGATGAGTACCTGCACATCAGGACGCAACTGTTTGTCTGCCTGCGCCTCATCTGCGTACAACAAATCGACGCGCGTCTTCTTCTTTTCCGACGTCTCCGTCTTTTTCTGTTCAATCGAGTCCACTTTCCTCTTCTCCGGTGCACCAGTACTCTTCTTTTTGTCCTGCGCACTCAGCAGACAGATGCCAAACAAGCATAGAATGCCTACCAGGAGGTATCTATGCTTGTTCAGGAAATGATTTTTTGTATTCTTCTTTTGCATACAAATCCATGTAAATCCTTCCGGATTATTCTTTGATCCAGCCCGGATACTTGAACGTACAGTTATTCTTCCAATTATCCTTGATACGGACATACGTGTGCTTCTGCTTCTCACGAATCCACTTGTCTAGCACTTCGTCGCGGCGTTTCTCCAACACAATCTCTTTCAAGTTCTGATAGTCATCGGCAATGGTAGCCTTGTGTCCCGTCGTACGGCTCTTCAGTTTCACAATCACACACTCTTCTTTTCCGGTCTTTTGCGGAATCATGGTGAAGGCTTCGGAGATTTCGCCCACTTTCATCTTATCCACCACCTTGGCTATTTCAGGGGGAAGTTCCTGCATCTCAAAACGGGAAGTGTTCGTATTGGGATTCGGCAACAAACCATGATTGTTACGCGTATCCTTATCCTGCGAAAGCACTGAGGCAGCCTCTTCAAAAGAGAACTTGTTATTGCGGATATCATCGGCAATAGAATCCAAACGGGCACAACCGGCAGCCAGAGCTTCTTCCGGAATATGCGGTTTCAACAGAATGTGGCGCGTTTTAATACGGTCACCGCGCTTCTCTATCAACTGAATGATATGGAAACCATATTCAGACTCTACAATCTTGGAAACCTTGCTGGGGTCTTGTAAGTTGAAAGCTACATTGGCATAAGCGGGGTCCAGCATACCGCGTCCCGAAAACTCTATTTCACCGCCACGCATGGCCGAGCCACGGTCCTCGGAGTACAGACGAGCCAACATGGAAAAGCTTTCGCCCTTATTGACACGGTCGGTATACTCACGCAGACGCCTCTTTACATCTTCTATTTCCTCCAAAGGAACCTTGGGCTGCTGAGTGATAATCTGCACCTCCACCTGGGTAGGGATATAAGGAATGCTGTCCTGCGGCAAATCCTTGAAGTAACGGCGCACCTCAGCCGGAGTTATCTTAATCTCACCCACCAGTTTCTGCTGCATCTTCTGAACCTTCAATCCTTCACGGGCATTCTCGCGCAGCGTTTCACGAATCTGGCTGGAAGTCTTGTTGAAGTATTCCTCCATTTTCTCACGCGAACCGATGTTGGCGATATACATGTTCGTCATATAGTCCACACGCTGGATAACCTCACTCTCGGATACTTCGATACTGTCGAGGGCAGCCTGGTGAAGATACAGCTTCTGCACGGCTATCTCCTCCGGTATCACGCAATAAGGGTCACGGTCAAATTTGCGTCCTTCATACAATGCACTCATGCGTGCTTCTTCCACTTCGGACTTCAGTATAGCCTCGTCACCTACTACCCACACTACCTCGTCAATTACGTTGTCTTGTCCATAAACGGTAGAACCGACTAATAGCGTCAAGGCAAATAAAATTACAAACTTAAAGTTCATACACTGTTTCATTCTTGGTGTCTTATTCTAAATAATATTTAATCTTGTCTCTTTTCACCGCCCGTTGGTACAAATCATCCTTCACTTGCTTCATGAATTCCACCTGCTTCACGTTCAGCAGCATATCCTTCACTTGCCTACGGGCAAACTCATAGGGTTCCTGCTCTCCCACCGGGCGATAATCGCTCACATTCAGGAAATAATGGAAAGCCGTATCCTTCAGCTCTACATGGCGATTCTTGTCCAGATACTCGTCCACATCAGGAACCTTCAAGGGCAGCATATCCAGCACTTCCGATACCGGCACCCATTTATCATAAAAATACTCATACTTCACAGCATTCTGCAGACTGTACTTTTCCAGATGTTCCACCGCCTCACGGGTTTCCGTCTTGTACCAGCGACGGACATTGCCCAGCTGCGGGGCTGTCAAAGGAACTTTGATGAACAAGCCTTTCATCAACGGACGTTCCACCTTGAAGAGCGCCTGGTTCTTCTCGTAATACTCCGTCAAGTCTTGTTCTGAAATCTCCTCTGATAGCCGCTGATGTATTAAAGCCTGCTGATAGGTATGCATTATCAATGCTTTGCGATAATTCTCCACAAGTTTATCAATCTCACCGTTATTGGGAATATTGCTCTGCGCTTTATCGTACAGCAAAATATCTTCCACCCAATTACGGATATAATGTTCTGCAAACAACAGACTGTCGTCTTTGGACAAACCGGCAGGAAGTACCGATTGCAAATCTTCCCGGTAAAGGAAATTGCCGTCCAACTCCACTAACGGTGTCCGCCCTTTATGGTCGTGCTGCTCGCTGCACGCCGCACAGAGAAGGAAAATTAAAAGCCCAAAGCAGGTTGTTCGCATCACCAACTGATATTTACTTCGTTTTGAGGTACGAAGATAGTGTTTTAATCGGTTGCATCAGTGATTATTAACGGTTTTTAAAACCTCTTGGTCAATTTCAACCTTACCGGCAGCACGCAACTTTGCCACCCAATGCGTTTCCAAATAGTTCCGATAAGCGGTTACGAGCGGCTCTCGCACCTCTTGCCAACTATCCGGTCCCTTCTGCTTACGACCTTGTACAGCAGTAAAGGGAAATGACAAAACCGGGGTTGCATCCTTCCCTTTGAACACCAAATCATCCACATATGCATTATCACCGGGGGCAAATAATCCTTGCTCTGCCTGCACCTTGGGAGTATCGCCGGCATTGAAGGTGAGACGGATGGCATCCATCCACTCCTCTTCCGGAATCTGTTTCAGAAATTTCCGTACTTGCTTCGCCACCCGCTTGGTAGTACAATGCAGCACAATACCCTTATAACGCGGTTCGTCCCAATGGAAGTCCGAACGGTGCGCCTCAAAATATGCTTTCAATCCCGCTTCATCCACCACACTCCTCTTTCCCACTTCACGGTCAGTGATTTCGGCAAGCAACATGCTGTCACGATGCCCCTGCACCAACGCACAGAATTCGGGATGCTTCAATTCCAGACGGGAGTTTTCATAGTCCAGAATCGTTTTTACTGTAAAAGCCTCCAACTGTCTGCGCGTCCCTGCCGGATAAACAGCGGCAAATCCGGCAAACTCTTTTCCACCGTATGCCTTGCCATCCAGTGTAAACAATACACGAGAAGTGCTTCCTTTGGCCAGCAGTTCGTCGATACCGGCTTTATCCGGCATATAGTGATATTCTTTCTTCAGTTTATCCACAAAAGCCCGCGTTCCTTTATCCATTCCATGACGACGGGTTTGACAACGGATTATCTTGTCCTTCATCCTCTCAAAAGGAAGGATTTCCTGCTGTTCGAGTACTTTCACGATATGAATGCCTTGAGGAGTGAGGAACGGACGGGAAATCTCTCCGGCATTCAACCCGAATACAATATCCTCAAACTCCACCGGCATCTGCAGCCAACCCACCCAAAACGCTTTCTTCTCATCGGAAAATTGCTCGACGCAAGCATCGAAAGACGGCACAGCTCCCCCTTCCTTTGCAAGAGCCCTGTAGATAGAATCCATCCTGGACTCCATCTCACGTAAGGTATGACCGGAAATATTCTGGGGGAGATATTTAAAAATATGCTTCACATATACCCGGCCCGCACGCCGGCCGGATTTCATCTTGTCATAATACTGCCGTGCCTCCTGCTCTGCCGTCTCCTCATCTGTCAAGTATGATTTAATCAGACAGCGGCGATACTCATCCTGCTCCTTCTGGAAGACACGGGAAGTATCCAATCCCGCAACTTCGGCAGCCTCTATTTTCAGCCTGAAGTCTATAAACTTATTCACATATGCATCCAATGCCTTCCGGCCTGCACCGACAGAGGTACCGCCCTTATTATAGCTACGTTCGAATTCAGAACGGAGGACCTCCTTTCCATTGATACGCATCAGTACCGGATCGTCCTGGGCCGAAACAGCCAATCCGAACCCGAGGAAGAAAAACACCCAAAACAATCTAACCATAAGCACCATCCGTTCTTTTTATACGGCTGCAAATATAAACAAAATGCCCGGAAAGCGGCAATCTCTCTCCGGGCATTCACTATTATTTTGTTATTATCTTACTCTGGACGGCTATAGTTCGGTGCCTCACTGGTTATAGATACATCATGCGGATGGCTTTCGAGTACACCTGCATTAGTAATGCGGGTAAACTTAGCATCGTGCAGTTTCTCTATATTGGCTGCACCGCAATAGCCCATACCGGCACGCAGACCGCCAACCAACTGATAAATAACTTCATACAAAGTACCTTTATAAGGAACGCGGGCAGCAATGCCCTCTGGAACCAATTTCTTCACGTCACTGGTACCGCTTTGGAAGTAGCGGTCCTTGGAACCATTTTCCATAGCTTCCAGCGACCCCATACCCCGATAGGACTTGAACTTACGACCGTTGAAAATAATCGTATCGCCCGGAGACTCTTCCGTTCCGGCAACCAGCGAACCGATCATCACGCTGTAACCACCGGCAGCCAACGCCTTCACTACATCGCCCGAGTAACGCAAACCGCCATCGGCAATCAAAGGAATACCCGTGCCCTTCAGTGCCTTTGCCACATCATAAACCGCAGACAACTGAGGAACACCCACACCGGCAACTACACGGGTAGTGCAGATGGAACCCGGACCGATGCCCACCTTTACTCCATCAGCACCAGCCTCGACCAATGCCTTCGCAGCTTCACCGGTAGCAATATTACCAACAACAATATCAATATGAGGGAAGTTAGCCTTGGCTTCTTTCAATTTTTCAATAACCCCCTTGGAATGTCCGTGAGCCGTATCAATGACAATGGCATCCGCCCCTGCATCCACCAAAGCCCGCATGCGCTCCAAAGTGTCATTCGTCACTCCCACTCCGGCAGCAACGCGCAGACGACCTTTGCTATCCTTGCACGCCATAGGTTTATCCTTTGCCTTGGTAATATCCTTATAGGTAATCAGACCTACCAATTTGTTGTCTTTATCTACTACCGGCAACTTCTCGATTCTATGTTCTTGCAGAATTTGAGAAACAGCCTCCATATCCGTCGTAGGATTGGTAGTAATGATGTTCTCCTTAGTCATTACCTCATCGATACGCTTATTCATATCTTTCTCAAAACGAAGGTCACGATTGGTAACAATGCCTACCAAATATCTTTCATCATCTACCACCGGAATACCACCAATCTTGTATTCAGCCATCAAAGCCAGCGCATCAGCTACCGTAGAACCTCTCTTGATAGTCACCGGGTCATAAATCATACCGTTTTCGGCACGCTTCACAATAGCTACCTGACGTGCCTGCTCCTCAATGGACATATTCTTATGAATAACTCCGATACCACCTTCGCGGGCAATGGCAATAGCCATCTTCGCTTCGGTAACCGTATCCATGGCAGCAGTTACAAACGGGATTTTTAACTCAATGTTTCGTGAAAACTTAGTCGAGAGTTCGACTGTTTTGGGCAAGACTTCAGAATAAGCGGGGATTAACAGTACGTCGTCATAAGTTAATCCATCCATTACAATCTTATCAGCAATAAATGACATAGGGCTATGCGTTTAAAATTTATTGCGTGCAAATATACGGTTTTTATTCCATTCCGTATACTTGCACGCAACATTTTTTTCTTTTTTATCAACTAAAACCAATCAGTTTGCCATCTCTGAAATAAACTTGATGCGTACCAAACGTACCTCTTCTTCCGTAAAGTCATCACCCAACTCATCCAGAGCATCGTCAATCTTATCAGTGGTAGATTCCTTGAAATAATCATAGATATCCAGCAAGTGGTCTTCATCCATAATATCCTCCAAGAAATAGTCGATATTCAATTTCGTTCCGGAGTAGACGATAGCTTCTATCTCATCCAGCAGCTCTTCAAACTCAATGCCCTTTGACATGGCAATGTCATCCAATGCCACCTTACGGTCAATGGCCTGAATGATGGCCACCTTCATTTTTGACTTATTGGCCACAGTACGCACACGCAAGTCCTCGGGACGTTCAATCTCATTCTCCTCACAGTGCCGCTTAATGAGTTTACAGAATTCCTCGCCGTAGCGTTTTGCCTTTCCGGCTCCTACACCCGGTATGTTCTGCAACTCGTCCAAAGTCACCGGATATATGGTCGCCATCGCTTCCAAAGACGGGTCTTGGAAAATGACATAAGGAGGCACTTCCAACTTCTTGGACAACTTCTTTCGTAAGTCCTTCAACATGGAGTACAATGCCGGGTCTACCGCACACGCACCGCCTCCACGTGCAGGTGCTTCCTCTTCCACATCCTCAAAGTCATTGTCTTCCACTATTTTGAATGATTTGGGATGTTTAAGGAACTTCTTACCGTCATCTGTCACTTTCAGCAAGCCATAGTTTTCGACATCCTTACTCAGGTAACCGGCAATAAGTGCCTGACGGATCACAGCATTCCACGTTTTGTCTTCTTCGCCCATACCAGAGCCGAACACTTCGAGATCTTCATGCAGATGCGCCTGCACTTCTGAAGTTTCCTTACCTTGTATTATGTCTATAATATAGTCCGCTTTAAAATTTTCTTTCACCGCGAGAATAGCTTCAATCACGGTACACAATAATTCTTGAGCTTCCACTTGTTTTTTCGGATTTAAACAATTGTCACAATTACCACAATTTTCTTCTATATATTCTTCGCCGAAGTAATGAAGCAATGCTTTTCGGCGGCATACGGAAGATTCGGCATACGCAGCAGTCTCCAGCAGAAGCTGCTTGCCAATTTCCTGCTCTGCTACAGGTTTGCCTTGCATAAACTTCTCGAGCTTCTGCAAGTCTTTATTGGTATAGAAAGTAATACACTGCCCTTCTCCTCCATCTCTTCCGGCACGTCCGGTCTCCTGGTAATATCCTTCCAGACTTTTGGGTATATCGTAATGGATGACATAGCGCACATCCGGTTTGTCAATCCCCATACCAAAAGCAATGGTAGCTACAATCACATCAATTTTTTCCATCAGGAAATCATCCTGGTTCTGTGTTCGTGTAGCCGAATCCATTCCGGCATGATAGGCACGGGCATTGATTCCGTTTGCCTGCAGGATTTCAGCAAGTTCCTCCACTTTCTTCCGGCTCAGGCAATAGATAATGCCTGACTTTTCGGGATTGTTCTTAATGAACTTGATGATGTCCCGGTCTACATTTGCAGTCTTGGGGCGTACCTCATAATAGAGATTCGGGCGGTTGAACGATGACTTGAACACCTGCGCATCCACCATACCCAGATTCTTCTGGATGTCATGCTGCACTTTCGGTGTAGCCGTCGCAGTCAACGCTATCAGAGGGGCTTTTCCTATTTCATTGATAATGGGACGGATGCGGCGATACTCAGGACGGAAGTCATGACCCCATTCAGAAATACAATGGGCTTCGTCCACGGCATAGAACGAAATCTTCACCGTTTTCAGAAACTCCACATTCTCTTCCTTCGTCAGTGATTCCGGAGCTACATACAACAGCTTTGTCTTACCACTGAGTATGTCGGACCGGACCTGGTCTATCGCGCTCTTGTTTAGGGAAGAATTGATGAAGTGGGCTATCCCATCCTCTTCGCTGAAGTTACGCATCGCATCGACCTGATTCTTCATCAAGGCAATCAGAGGAGAAATCACGATACCCGTGCCCTCCATCAACAAGGACGGCAGTTGGTAGCACAAAGATTTTCCACCACCGGTAGGCATCAACACGAATGTATCATTACCCGCCAACAGATTCTCTATGATTGCTTCCTGATTTCCTTTAAATGTATCGAACCCGAAGTATTTCTTCAGCTGGTCTATCAAATTAATCTTCTTCCCTGCCATGATTCATTAGGTTGTTGTTTATTGAGTTAACTTTTAATAGTGGTACTCCGCCTTGTTTTCACAAAGAACCCTAACAAAGTTATAAACAACTTCTTAAATTTCAAGCATAATCCATCGAATATTTTTCAATAAAAAGTAAAATAGTCGGTTTTACCCCGTATTACCATCTGATTCTTAAGCACTTTGCAGTCGTGCTATATTTGCCTTTTCAAGCTGGCGCTTGGCGTAGTCCAACGTCACAACAAAATTGTCCTTCTGTTCTGACGGAATTTCGAACATGGCATCCATCATAATTGTCTCCACAATGGAACGCAAGCCGCGGGCTCCCAACTTATATTCTACCGCTTTATCCACGATATATTCAAATACAGCATCTTCAAACGTCAGCTTCACATTGTCCATCTCAAACAGTTTGATGTATTGCTTGATGATGGAATTCTTCGGTTCCGTAAGAATGGAGCGCAATGCCGCACGGTCCAACGGATTCAGATAAGTCAGCACCGGAAGGCGGCCGATAATCTCGGGAATCAGTCCGAACGACTTCAAATCCTGCGGAGCAATGTACTGCATCATGTTGCTCTTATCAATGGTTGCCGTATTGCGTACAGCGCTATACCCGACAACGTGCGTATTCAGCCGCTGGGCAATTTTCTTTTCAATGCCATCGAAAGCCCCACCGCAAATGAACAGAATATTCTTGGTATTGACCGGAATCATTTTCTGGTCGGGATGCTTGCGCCCACCCTGGGGAGGCACATTCACCACAGAACCTTCCAGCAGTTTCAGCAATCCCTGCTGCACGCCTTCACCACTCACATCACGGGTTATGGAAGGATTATCACCCTTGCGCGCTATTTTGTCTATCTCATCAATAAACACGATACCTTGCTCTGCCTCGGGCACGTTATAATCCGCCACCTGGAGCAGACGTGTCAAAATGCTTTCAATGTCCTCACCCACATAACCTGCCTCTGTCAGAACTGTTGCATCTACAATAGTAAAAGGAACATGCAGCAACTTTGCGATAGTACGCGCCAATAACGTCTTTCCCGTACCGGTACTGCCTACCATGATGATGTTCGATTTTTCAATCTCCACATCATCACCGCCGTCCTTCTGGAGCAGACGTTTGTAATGGTTGTACACCGACACAGACAAGAAACGCTTGGCATCGTCCTGACCAATGACATATTGATCGAGGAACTTCTTTATTTCTACGGGTTTAGGAAGTTCTTTCAGATTCAGCTTCGTGGCACTTGCCTTCTTGCCAGCCCCCAAAGCCTCCTGAGTAATCTCATAAGCCTGGGTGGCGCAACTGTCGCAGATATAGCCATTCATCCCCGTTATGAGAAATCCGACTTCATCTTCGGTGCGACCGCAAAAACTGCATCTATTTTTATTCTTTCTTGAATCTGCCATATTTATTTTTTAATCAAAACCTCATCTACCATACCATATTCTTTGGCTTCCTGGGCTGTCATCCAGTAGTCACGGTCAGAATCTGCCCATACCTTGTCAAAGGGAGTGTGGGAGTGGTCGGCGATAATGGTATAAAGTTCTTTCTTCAACTTCTGGATTTCACGTGCCGTGATTTCAATATCCGAGGCCTGCCCCTGGGCACCTCCCATCGGCTGGTGTATCATCACGCGGGAGTGGGTCAATGCGGAGCGTTTGCCTTCGGCACCGGCAACCAGCAATACGGCTGCCATGCTTGCCGCCATTCCAGTACAGATGGTAGCCACATCACTACTGATGAACTGCATGGTATCATAAATACCCAGACCGGCATATACCGAACCGCCCGGCGAATTGATATAGATGGAAATATCCTTGCCCGGATCCACCGAATCCAGATAAAGCAACTGAGCCTGCAAAGTATTGGCTGTATAGTCATCAACCTGCGTACCGAGGAAAATGATGCGGTCCATCATCAGACGGGAAAACACGTCCAACTGCGTTACATTGAGCTGGCGTTCCTCGAGGATATAGGGATTCAAATAGCCGGCTTGTGATTTAATCACATCGTCCAGCACCAAACTGTTCATACCAAGATGCTTGGTAGCGTATTTTCTAAAATCATCCATTTCTTTCTATTTTTTAATTTATAAGGATACAAAGAAACAAAAAAGAACACAGAGACACAAAAAAACACAGAGTTATAGTTTGTCAAACTCTGTGTTTCTTTATAAATTTTAGCCGTAGGCTCACATTACTCTTATGCAAACATCTTATTGAACTCTTCAGCAGAAACGTTCTTATGCTCCAGTTCCACCTGAGACTTCAATGCTGTAGCCAATTTAGATTCAACCACACGATTAACCAAGCCTTCTATGCTCTCTTTCTTCTTAAGCATTTCCTTTGAGTAGTTTTCCAGGATTTCTTCAGGCACACTCATCATACCATATTGTGCAAACTGTGCGCGGGTAGCTTCCTTAGCCATGTTTGTGATGTCTTCCTGCTCAACCTTGATATCATTGGCTTTCACCAGCTGTTCTTTAATCAGGTGCCAAGTCAGCTCTTCGATGCTCTTGTCATAGTTGTCCTCTACAAAGCTTTCTTCCTTGTCAGGATTGTTCAGACGCATAATGCGCTTCAGTAATGCATCCGGGAATTCCAGCTTGCCTACTTTCTCTGTCAGCATCTTACGTGCGTCAATCAAGAACTTATAGTCACTGTCTGCCACGAACTGGTTGGCAATAACTTCCTTCACTTTGGCACGGAATTCCTCTTCCGTTTTCACATTACCTTCGCCAAATACCTGGTCGAAAATTTCCTGAGTCAAGTCACCCGGAACGAAACGTGTGATTTCTTCTACCTGGAAGCTGAAATTGGATTTTACTTCGGGAGCAGCTTCCTTGTCAATCTTCAATAAAGAAGACAATTCGGCAGCATTTCCGTCCCAAGCAGTATTCGGATTGAATACAAGCACATCGTTCACTTTTGCACCGGCAAAGATAGCTTTCTGTTCATCATTTTTCATGTACGAAGGCATCATTACAGCACCTTCCACCTGAATACCACCCTCTTTGGTATTACCTTCTTCATCCAGTTCAGCAAGCAAACCTTTCAGCATGTCATTGTCCTCGTAAACGTCTACCTTGTCATACTTGCCGTTACGTTGAGTGTAAGCCTTGACCTGGTTATCCACCATTTCGTCTGTAACTTCAATAGTATAGTAATCTACCTTATCTTTTGCACTGACTTCAGCTTTAAATTCCGGAGCCAAAGCAATATCAAACAAGAATTCGAACTCTTCCATAGTATCGAAATCAATTTCCTGCTGCTTGTCTTCGTTGGGCAAAGGCTCGCCCAATATATTTACCTTATTGTCCTGGATATACTTATATACTGTTTCTGAAAGCAGCTTGTTCACCTCTTCAGCCAATGCAGACTTACCATACATTTTCTTAACTAAGCTCATAGGAACCATTCCCTTACGGAAACCGGGAATCTGTGCCTTCTGACGGAAGCTCTTCAATGATTTGTCTACTTTTTCCTGATAATCTGCTTTCTCAAGCTTTACAGTAAGCAGTGCGCTTACTTTGTCAATGTTTTGTAATGAAACGTTCATTCTGACAATTATTTATTTGATTTATACTTTGTTCCATATCTCAAATGGGCGTGCAAAATTAGCGTTATTCTTTCAATTATCAAAAGAACATTGCCGATTTATTTCAGTTTAATTCTTGGATAGAGCGGTAGAAGAGCCCAACCATCGGACTGACAACGGAGGACGTTTATGGGAAAGATACTCAGGGAAAAGACGATGATAAACCGAACCGTCCAGTTTCTATGAAGAGAAATGGGAGTTGCCCGAAGGCACGACAATCTACAAAAATAATTAAGGAAAAACATTGTTTATCCGAATTTTATGCGTTTCTTTGTCGCGGAATGATGGCGCATTAGTTTTTCGATTTCCATTACATGGTTTTTACTTCCGTTTTCAAGAACGCTTTTGTAAACTCTCTGTCGTTGTAATCCATTTATTATTCAGCCTTCCTTCCAAGAGAGTTTTATTCATTATATTTATTTTATCAATTTCATTATGAACATTTATGTTGGAAACCTTAACTACCGCGTTAAGGAGAGTGACCTGCAGAAGGCAATGGAAGATTACGGCACAGTATCTTCTGTAAAATTTATCAATGACCGCACCACCGGACGTTTCAGAGGCATCGCTTTTGTAGAAATGGAAGATGACGCTGCTGCAGCTAAAGCTATTGCCGAACTAGACGGTGCTGAATTCTTCGGCCGCCAGATGGTAGTGAAAGAAGCAAGACCTCCAAAATATTAATCATAGAGATTTAAGGAGAAATAAAAAAAGGCCACTGAATGAGTGGTCTTTTTTATTTCTATCAATCGACAGTATCCGGGATTACTTCATAAAATCCTTGCGACGAAGTACGAAGCTATTACTCAGGTACTTTTCACGTACAATCTTATTCTCGGCCAACTCTTCCGGCGTACCCTGGAACAGAATTTTTCCTTCAAATAGCAGATAAGCACGATCGGTAATGCTCAGCGTCTCCTGCACATTGTGGTCAGTAATCAAAATGCCGATATTCCTATCTTTCAACTTCCACACAATCTGCTGAATATCCTCCACTGCAATCGGGTCTACACCAGCAAAAGGCTCGTCCAACATAATAAATTTGGGGTCAATGGCCAGACAACGGGCAATTTCTGTACGGCGCCGCTCGCCACCTGACAACTGGTTACCCTTGTTCTTCCTTACCTTCTGCAAGCGGAACTCTGCAATCAGGCTCTCCAGCTTGTCTTTCTGATACTCCAAAGGCTTGTCGGTCATTTCCAGTACAGATGCAATATTGTCTTCCACACTCATTTGACGGAACACGGAAGCCTCCTGCGCCAAATAACCGATACCCGTCTGCGCACGCTTGTATACCGGATATTTCGTTATATCCAAATCATTCAAGAAGATACGTCCCTCATTGGGAGTAATCAGCCCTACGGTCATATAAAACGAAGTTGTCTTACCGGCGCCATTCGGCCCCAGCAAACCGACAATCTCCCCTTGCTTCACATCAATGGACACATGGCTCACTACCGTACGCTTTCCGTACTTTTTCACCAAATCCTCCGTACGCAGCACCATGCTACCTTCCTCCCGTGGCTCTGCCCCGGCAGTCAAGCTTGGTCCGGCCTGCAGATTTTCCTTAACTTCCTCTACATTGTCCTTTATGCCTTTTTCTTCTTCCATACTCTAAAGGTTTTCGCCGCAAATGTAGCAAAAATAAGCCGAAATAGTGTACATTTGCATTCAAATACTTATATGTTATGTTTAAAGCACTTAAGACAGTGGGACGATATATCATACTGATGGGACGCGTATTTGCCCGTCCCGAACGTATGCGTATGTTTTTCCGCCAATATGTCAACGAGTTGGAACAGCTCGGCGTGAACTCTATCGGCATCGTATTGCTGATATCGTTCTTCATCGGAGCTGTAATCACCATACAGATAAAGTTGAACATCGAGAGTCCCTTCATGCCCCGATGGACAGTGGGATATGTAACCCGTGAAATCATGCTGCTGGAATTCTCCTCCTCCATCATGTGTCTGATTCTGGCAGGAAAGGTCGGGTCAAACATCGCCTCGGAGCTGGGCACCATGCGGGTCACCCAGCAGATAGACGCCCTTGAAATTATGGGTGTCAATTCTGCCAACTATCTTATCCTACCGAAAATTGCCGCTATGGTGACAACCATTCCACTGATGGTGACGTTCAGTATATTCGCCGGTATCATAGGTGCTTTCTGTACTTGCTGGTTCGGCGGCATCATGTCGGCAGTAGATTTGGAATACGGCTTGCAGTACATGTTTGTCGAATGGTTTATTTGGTGCGGCATCATCAAGTCGCTGTTCTTTGCCTTTATCATTGCCAGCGTATCGGCATTCTTCGGTTACACCGTCGAAGGCGGTTCCATCGAAGTGGGCAAGGCGTCCACCGACTCCGTAGTATGCAGCAGCGTACTTATCTTATTCGCCGACCTAATATTAACTCAACTTTTAATGGGATGATTGAACTGAAAGGACTTTGCAAATCATTTGAAGAAAAAGAGGTACTGAAAGATATCAATGCCACTTTCGAGAATGGAAAGACCAACCTGATTATAGGGCAGAGCGGTTCGGGAAAAACCGTACTCATGAAATGTATCGTGGGTCTGCTGACACCAGACAAAGGAGAATTGTTGTATGACCACCGCAACTTCCTCGCCATGGGAAAGAAGGAAAAGAAAGCGCTCCGCCGGGAAATGGGAATGATTTTCCAAAGTGCCGCGCTGTTCGATTCCATGACGGTACTGGACAATGTGATGTTTCCACTGAACATGTTCAGCAACGATACCCTGCGCGATCGGACTCGTCGTGCCATGTTCTGCTTGGAGCGTGTAAACCTGATTGAAGCCAAAGACAAATTTCCCGGAGAAATCAGCGGCGGTATGCAGAAACGCGTAGCCATTGCCCGTGCCATTGCCCTAAACCCGCAATACTTGTTCTGTGACGAGCCGAATTCAGGACTTGACCCCAAGACCTCGCTTGTCATCGACGAACTGATACAAGATATAACCCGAGAATACAATATGACTACTCTCATCAACACTCATGACATGAACTCTGTAATGGGTATCGGAGAAAAAATCATCTATATTTACGAAGGACACAAAGAATGGGAAGGCAATAAAGACGATATCTTCACTTCCACCAACGAGCGGTTGAACAGTTTCATATTTGCATCTGACCTATTCCGGAAAGTCAAAGAAGTGGAGATACAGAACCTTGAAGGATAAAACCACACCTCATTTTCTAACCTATTACATAAGAAAGCGTCCGGAAGCTATGTTCCGGACGCTTTCTCTTCATAAAACCAGTTAATAGAATCGACTATATCATCACGATATATTTTACTTCTGCCGGATATAGATATTTATCGGAGTTCCGGTCAACTTCCATTTCTCACGCATCTTATTTTCCAGGAATCGTCTGTAAGGCTCTTTCACATATTGTGGAAGATTTGCAAAATAAACAAATGACGGCACCTGGGTATTGGGCAACTGCGTAATATACTTTATCTTGATATACTTACCCTTAATTGAAGGGGGTGGATACGCCTCGATAAGCGGCAGCATTTCCTCGTTCAAACGAGCTGTCGGAATACGCGTCATACGATTTTCGTACACATCACGCGCCTCTTCCAATACCTTCAGAATACGCTGTTTGGTCAGTGCCGAAGCAAAGATAATAGGGAAATCTACAAACGGAGCGAAACGGTTGCGGATAGCATCTTCGAAAGTCTTCATCACCTTCACAGTCTTGTCCTGCACCAAGTCCCACTTGTTCACCACAACCACCAGCCCCTTGGCATTCTTCTGAATCAAAGAAAAGATATTCAAATCCTGGCTTTCGATGCCACGCGTAGCGTCTACCATCAAAATACATACATCTGCATTCTCAATGGAACGAATGGAACGGATAACAGAGTAGTACTCCAAATCCTCATTCACCTTGTTCTTCTTACGGATACCCGCCGTATCTACCAGGTAGAAATCAAAACCGAATTTATTGTAGCGGGTATAGATAGAATCGCGCGTGGTACCGGCAATCTCCGTCACGATGTTGCGGTCTTCTCCAATAAAGGCATTGACTATGGAAGACTTTCCGGCATTAGGGCGTCCCACTACTGCAAAGCGGGGAATATCCTCGTCCAGAATTTCATCAGATTCCTTCTTGAACTTGCCGACGATAAGGTCCATCATGTCGCCCGTACCGCTACCCGTTACAGCAGAAATACAATAAGGGTCACCCAAACCCAAACTATAAAATTCAGGGGCATTGTATTGCAGTTCATGATTATCAGTCTTATTGGCAACCAGCAACACAGGCTTCTTGGCACGACGCAAGATGGCAGCCACCTGCTCGTCGAGGTCCGTAACTCCGTTCATCACATCCACCACAAACAGAATCACGTCGGCTTCGTCCACCGCCATCAATACCTGCTTACGAATCTCTTCTTCGAAAATATCATCAGAGTTCACTACCCAACCGCCGGTATCTACCACAGAGAACTCACGTCCCAACCATTCGGTCTTTCCATATTGGCGGTCACGGGTGGTTCCCGCTTCCTCATTCACAATTGCCTGACGTGTCTTGGTCAGACGGTTAAATAATGTAGACTTTCCCACATTGGGACGTCCTACGATTGCAACTAAATTTCCCATAGTTTACACTCTTTGTTTTTTGCGACTGTCACAGTCGTATGAATAACTCTTAATCCAGCTGATAACCAAAATTACGCAGTTCTTTGTCCGAACTCCGCCAATCCTTATCAACTTTCACAAACGTCTCCAGGAATATTGTTTTCCCGAAAAACCTCTCCAAATCACGGCGCGCTTCAGTAGCCACTTTTTTCAAAGCCTTCCCCTGCTTGCCTATGATAATACCTTTTTGCGAATCACGCTCCACATAGATTACGGTACTGATATGAATCTTCTTTGCCTCCTCCTTAAACTGTTCTACCATCACCTCCACCGAATAAGGGATTTCCTTATCGTAGTACAACAGAATTTTCTCACGGATTATTTCGGTCACAAAGAAACGCGCCGGCTTGTCCGTCCACTGGTCCTTGTCGAAATAAGGAGGTGAGTCGGGCAACAGTTCCTTCACCCGCTTCATGACATAATCCACATTAAATTTCGAAGTAGCAGAGATAGGAATAATTTCCGCCTTCGGCAGCAATTCCTTCCATGCTTCCACCAGTTCCACCAGCTTTTCCTGGTTGCTTAAATCAATCTTATTGATAAGCAGCAATACCGGAACGTCCAAGTGTCCCACTTTCTCCACAAAGTCATTATGCTTGTCGGGAGTCTCAACCACATCTGTCACATACAGCAACACATCCGCATCCGCCAATGCCGAAGTGGAGAAATTCAGCATGGACTCCTGCAACTTATAGTTTGGCTTCAATACACCCGGAGTGTCCGAAAACACAATTTGCATGTCATCCGTATTATAGATGCCCATAATCCGATGACGGGTGGTCTGCGCCTTGAAAGTGGCGATAGAAATGCGCTCACCTACCAAAACGTTCATCAATGTGGATTTGCCCACATTCGGATTTCCCACGATATTTACAAAACCTGCTTTGTGCATGACTTCAGTATTTGAATTGAGACAAAAAAACGCATCGAATCGAAATAGGATGCGTTTTTATCATATTATTATTTAGCAATAGTATGTTACTGCTTCTTTCCGTCGTATCCCCACTTCACATACACGGCTCCCCAGGTAAATCCTGCGCCGAATGCAGTGAAAATAAGGTTGTCGCCTTTCTTCAGCTTATCTTCAAAGTCCCAGATGCAAAGAGGCAACGTAGCAGCACTGGTATTGCCGTAACGTTCGATATTAATCAGTACTTTCTCACGAGGAACTTCCAGACGATGTGCCACAGCATCAATGATACGAAGATTGGCCTGGTGCGGAATCACCCAGTCAATGCTATCCTTTGTCAGACCGTTTTTCTCGGCAATGGCCGCGCTAACATCCGACATATTGGATACGGCATACTTAAACACAGTACGTCCTTCCTGATAAATGTAATGCATGTGGTTGTCTACAGTAAAATAAGAGGGAGGACAAACCGACCCACCCGCTTTCATATGCAGGAAAGGCAAACCTTTGCCGTCGGTTCTCAGAATAGCATCCATAATACCTACATCTTCTGTTGTCGGCTCGAGCATGAAAGCTGCAGCACCGTCTCCAAAGATAGGACAAGTAGCACGGTCTGTATAATCAACCATTGACGACATCTTGTCGGCTCCCACAATGATAACCTTCTTATATCTTCCAGAACGGATGAAATTGGCCGCAGTCTCCATCAGATAAAGAAATCCGCTGCAGGCTGCCTGCAAGTCAAAAGCATATGCATTTTTCAGCCTTAACTTATCACATAAAATAGAAGCTGTAGAAGGGAAATGATAATCCGGAGTGGAAGTAGCTACAATCACCAGATCTATATCATCCGGATCCGCGCCAGTACGTTGCATCAGCTGTTTGGCAGCTTTACGCGCCATATAGGAACTACCTAACCCTTCTTCATTCAGGATACGTCTTTCCTTTACTCCGATACGAGTCATAATCCATTCGTCATTCGTATCCACCATTCTTGAGATTTCGTCGTTCGTCAAGACGTAATCAGGTACATAACCGCCGACTCCTGTAATTACTGCATTTATTTTTTCCATTAAAATCTTGTTTACTTATAGAACTACTGAAACAACGGTAGTCTAAAAAGGTTTGCTTATTAAATTACAAATCTTTTTAGACGCCCGATATTCAAGTATAAGTTTTAGTCAAACTGACCGTAATTATACGGCAGCTTCCTTTTCAACTGCAAGCTTACCTCTATAGTAACCACATGCACCACATACAGTGTGATATACATGCCACTCACCACAATTCGGGCAAATAGCCAGTGTAGGAGCTACTGCTTTATCATGAGTTCTTCTCTTCGCAGTTCTTGTTTTTGACTGTCTTCTCTTAGGATGTGCCATTTTCTTTAATCTTTAATTGTTATCTAATATTTTCTTTAATTCGTCCCAACGCGGGTCTACCTGCGTTTCTTCTTCATTCATCAGCTCCACCTCTTCTTCCGGAGCAAATGTGTCCTCAGCCATATCATCATCCGGAGTAGTGCGCATATGCTTACTCAATTTGCTGGTCATTGCCTTGTTACACTTACCCGGAGCATGCACATGCTTCATGGGGATGGCCAAAGCTACAAACTCGTACATAAACCATGCTACATTAATCTCACCTTCCTCTTCGGGAATTACAATGAGATTGTCACCTTCTTCGGCATATTCATGACCGAACTTAACCAGCAGCTTATCTGTCGAGCTGACAAGCTGTTCCATATCGTCCAAACAACGGTCACATGGCACCCACACCATTCCGTCTGTCTGGAAGTTCAATTCGAAAGCACGAGATGTTTTCTTTACAACTAACACCACATTGACTTTACCCTTCTGCACTTCCGGTCCATCAATATTGGCAAAGAAAAGGTTGTCTAGCACAAACTCATATTTGCATGAATCTGCTTGCATACCTTTCAGGTCTATTTTGTATTTATCAAACTTTCCCAAAGCTTCTTTTGTTTATTCGGGCGACAAAGATACGAATAATTATCCTCATTATGTAGTATTTAGAGTAAAATATTCATTTTTTTATGTTCATTTCACCCTGATATCACTACAAATCAGCAGAAAACTCATGGCCTAAAACACAAGAACAATCCATGCCGGCATCCAAGTATATGTAAAGATATAAAACGAACAAAGCCTCCGTATCCTTATCAGACACGGAGGCTTCTTCTGAAAACGGCGACTACCTACTCTCCCACTGTTACGCAGTACCATCGGCGTGACCGGGCTTAACTTCTCTGTTCGGAATGGGAAGAGGTGGAACCCCGGTGCTGTAGTCACCTGAATAAGGCAGACATGATGAGAAAAAAGTAAAGTGTCCATATATTACTGAACGTATATACCTCCATACACGGAAGGCAAAAAGTGGACGGGCAATTAGTAATGCTCGGCTATGACATCGCTGCCTGTACACCTGCATCCTATCAACGTTGTAGTCTACAACGACCCTGAGAAATCTAATCTTGTGGCTGGCTTCGTACTTAGATGCTTTCAGCACTTATCCAATCCCGACTTAGATACCCGGCAATGCACCTGGCGGCACAACCGGTAAACCAGAGGTCAGTCCAACACGGTCCTCTCGTACTAGTGTCAGAGCCACGCAAATTTCATGCGCCCACGATAGATAGAGACCGAACTGTCTCACGACGTTCTGAACCCAGCTCGCGTGCCACTTTAATGGGCGAACAGCCCAACCCTTTGGGACCTTCTCCAGCCCCAGGATGTGACGAGCCGACATCGAGGTGCCAAACCCCTCCGTCGATATGAGCTCTTGGGAGGGATCAGCCTGTTATCCCCGGAGTACCTTTTATCCTTTGAGCGATGTCCTTTCCATACAGAAACACCGGATCACTATGCTCTAGTTTCCTACCTGATCGACTTGTAAGTCTCCCAGTCAAGCGCCCTTATGCCATTACACTCTGCCGACGGTTACCAATCGTCGTGAGGGCACCTTTAGAAGCCTCCGTTACACTTTTGGAGGCGACCACCCCAGTCAAACTACCCACCAAACAGTGTCCCCGCATCAACGGGTTAGAACTCAAATAATCAAAGGGCCGTATTTCAACAGCGGCTCCACAAATACTGGCGTACCTGCTTCGAAGCCTCCGGCCTATCCTACACATCAATTACCCAAATTCAATGTTAAGCTATAGTAAAGGTTCACGGGTCTTTTCGTCCCATCGCGGGTAATCGGCATCTTCACCGATACTACAATTTCACTGAGCTCACGGTTGAGACAGCGTCCAGATCATTACACCATTCGTGCAGGTCGGAACTTACCCGACAAGGAATTTCGCTACCTTAGGACCGTTATAGTTACGGCCGCCGTTTACTGGGGCTTCAATTCAATGCTTCTCTTGCGATGACATCTCCTCTTAACCTTCCAGCACCGGGCAGGTGTCAGGCTGTATACTTCATCTTTCAATTTTGCACAGCCCTGTGTTTTTGTTAAACAGTTGCCTGGACCTATTCTCTGCGCCTCGCCGTTAAGCGAGGACCCTTTATCCCGAAGTTACAGGGTCAGTTTGCCTAGTTCCTTAACCGTGAATCACTCAAGCGCCTTAGTATATTCAACCCGACTACGTGTGTCCGTTTGCGGTACGGGTACCTGCAGGATTAAGTTTAGCGGATTTTCTTGGAAGTATGATTACACGCACTATTGGATTGTTCTAAGAACGCTCCATACTGTCAGGTTCGACTCTTGCTCCGGATTTGCCTGGAACAATCAGCATCTACACCCTTCAACGGACTATTCCGTCAGTCCGCGGCGCTGTCACGACTCCGTCTCCACGTCACTCCCACAGGTAGTACCGGAATATTAACCGGTTCTGCCATCGGCCTCGCCGTTCGGCTGAGCCTTAGGACCCGACTTACCCTGATCCGATTAGCGTTGATCAGGAAACCTTAGTCTTTCGGCGAGGGTTTCCACCCCTTTATCGTTACTTATACCTACATTTGCTTTTCCACACGCTCCAGCAAAGCTCGCGCTTCACCTTCGACGCAGAGTGGAATGCTCCCCTACCGATGATTTCTCATCCCAAAGCTTCGGTAGAATACTTATGCCCGATTATTATCCACGCCAAACTCCTCGACTAGTGAGCTGTTACGCACTCTTTAAATGAATGGCTGCTTCCAAGCCAACATCCTAGCTGTCTTAGCAATCTGACTTCGTTAGTTCAACTTAGTATTCATTTCGGGACCTTAGCTGTTGGTCCGGATTGTTCTCCTTTAGGACATGGACCTTAGCACCCATGCCCTCACTCCTGACATAGAACTGACACGCATTCGGAGTTTGTCAAGACTTGATAGGCGGTGAAGCCCTCGCATCTTATCAGTCGCTCTACCTCATGCCAGTATAAGTCAAGGCTGCACCTAAATGCATTTCGGGGAGTACGAGCTATCTCCAAGTTTGATTAGCCTTTCACCCCACCCTCAGGTCATCCAGAAGCTTTTCAACGCTTATTGGTTCGGTCCTCCAGATGGTGTTACCCATCCTTCAACCTGCCCAAGGGTAGATCACTTGGTTTCGCGTCTACTCCTTCCGACTATACGCCCTGTTCAGACTCGCTTTCGCTTCGGCTGCAGATCTGAAATCCTTAACCTCGCCGGAAAAAGTAACTCGTAGGTTCATTATGCAAAAGGCACGCCGTCACACCAAAAGGTGCTCCGACCGCTTGTAGGCACATGGTTTCAGGAACTATTTCACTCTTCTGTTCGAAGTGCTTTTCACCTTTCCTTCACAGTACTGGTTCACTATCGGTCTCTCGGGAGTATTTAGCCTTACCGGATGGTCCCGGCAGATTCACGCAGAATTCCTCGTGCTCCGCGCTACTCAGGATACCACTAGGCTTCGGTTGGCTTCGCATACGCAGCCTCATGCTCTATGGCTGTACTTTCCAGAACATTCTGCTCACCAACTTTCTTGCCACGGCGTGGTCCTACAACCCCACCCATGCCGTAACATGGATGGTTTGGGCTATTCCCCGTTCGCTCGCCACTACTGGGGGAATCATTGTTTATTTTCTTTTCCTGCAGGTACTAAGATGTTTCAGTTCCCTGCGTTAGCCTCCTGCAATGCAGGATGATACTTCTTCAAAGTACCGGGTTGTCCCATTCGGAAATCCGCGGATCAAAGGTCATTTGCACCTACCCGCAGCTTATCGCAGCTTATCACGTCCTTCATCGCCTCCGAGAGCCAAGGCATCCGCCATGTGCCCTTACTTACTTTTTGTCTTACCGATCACGTATGGTCGATATATACTTTCAGCTTTTAACTTTACTTTTTTTTGGTCACATCATGTCAAAGAACGGTGTTTCAATTATAAAACAATAATCAAAACGGAGTGGAGAATAACGGATTCGAACCGTTGACCCCCTGCGTGCAAAGCAGGTGCTCTAGCCAGCTGAGCTAATCCCCCTTCTTATAAGTGGAAAACGGAAAGTGGAAAGTGGAAAATCCGGAGAGTTCCCGATTTTCAGTTTTCAATTTTCAGCTTTCAACTTTGAAGTAGTCCCAGGCAGAGTTGAACTGCCGACCTCTACATTATCAGTGTAGCGCTCTAACCAACTGAGCTATAGGACTGTCAGTCAAACCCTCGCCTTACGGCTCGGCTTCTACTTTTCTCGTATATTTTAATAAACAAGTACGCGCAGTACAAGAGGTTCTTATGGAAGCATCACTTCAAGAACCAACGATCGAGTCGAGACGTCACTCCAGAAAGGAGGTGTTCCAGCCGCACCTTCCGGTACGGCTACCTTGTTACGACTTAGCCCCAATCACCAGTTTTACCCTAGGGCGCTCCTTGCGGTTACGCACTTCAGGTACCCCCGGCTTTCATGGCTTGACGGGCGGTGTGTACAAGGCCCGGGAACGTATTCACCGCGCCGTGGCTGATGCGCGATTACTAGCGAATCCAGCTTCATGGAGTCGGGTTGCAGACTCCAATCCGAACTGAGAGAGGCTTTCGGGATTAGCATCACGTCGCCGTGTAGCTGCCTTCTGTACCCCCCATTGTAACACGTGTGTAGCCCCGGACGTAAGGGCCGTGCTGATTTGACGTCATCCCCACCTTCCTCACATCTTACGACGGCAGTCTCGACAGAGTCCCCAGCATCACCTGATGGTAACTATCGATAAGGGTTGCGCTCGTTATGGCACTTAAGCCGACACCTCACGGCACGAGCTGACGACAACCATGCAGCACCTTCACAACTGCCTTGCGGCTGACATGTCTCCACATCATTCAGTTGCAATTCAAGCCCGGGTAAGGTTCCTCGCGTATCATCGAATTAAACCACATGTTCCTCCGCTTGTGCGGGCCCCCGTCAATTCCTTTGAGTTTCACCGTTGCCGGCGTACTCCCCAGGTGGAATACTTAACGCTTTCGCTTGGCCGCTTACTGTATATCGCAAACAGCGAGTATTCATCGTTTACTGTGTGGACTACCAGGGTATCTAATCCTGTTTGATACCCACACTTTCGAGCATCAGCGTCAGTTACAGTCCAGCAGGCTGCCTTCGCAATCGGAGTTCTTCGTGATATCTAAGCATTTCACCGCTACACCACGAATTCCGCCTGCCTCTACTGTACTCAAGACACCCAGTATCAACTGCAATTTTACGGTTGAGCCGCAAACTTTCACAACTGACTTAAGCGTCCGCCTACGCCCCTTTAAACCAATAAATCCGGATAACGCTCGGATCCTCCGTATTACCGCGGCTGCTGGCACGGAGTTAGCCGATCCTTATTCATACGGTACATACAAAAAGGCACACGTGCCTCACTTTATTCCCGTATAAAAGAAGTTTACAACCCATAGGGCAGTCATCCTTCACGCTACTTGGCTGGTTCAGACTCTCGTCCATTGACCAATATTCCTCACTGCTGCCTCCCGTAGGAGTTTGGACCGTGTCTCAGTTCCAATGTGGGGGACCTTCCTCTCAGAACCCCTATCCATCGAAGGCTTGGTGGGCCGTTACCCCGCCAACAACCTAATGGAACGCATCCCCATCGATGACCGAAATTCTTTAATAGTTCTACCATGCGGAAGAACTATGCCATCGGGTATTAATCTTTCTTTCGAAAGGCTATCCCCGAGTCATCGGCAGGTTGGATACGTGTTACTCACCCGTGCGCCGGTCGCCATCAAACTTAGCAAGCTAAGTTCATGCTGCCCCTCGACTTGCATGTGTTAAGCCTGTAGCTAGCGTTCATCCTGAGCCAGGATCAAACTCTTCATTGTAAAAGTATCGTGACTGCGCAAATTAAAAAAAATTAAAGTGCGGCAGCTTAATTATCTGTCCAGGACGCTCGAATTCAAAAAGTTTATCTTTACCTATTTATATAAAACAGGTATTGACGGTTCTTTTGTTTTACCCAGGTACGACGCGCCTTAATCATTAGTTTCCAATTATTAATTTGCGAAGCACCTGCTCTTGTACTACTTGTATTGTTTATGTAAATCTGTTCAAAGATCGCTCGTTTCACGATTGCTGTTCTTTTCAGAAAGCGGATGCAAAGGTAAGAACTTTAAAGCATATCTTCCAAATATTTTCGGAAGTTTTTTTTCATTTTTCTTTTTTCTCTTTCCTCGTCGTCTCTCTTGTCGAAAGGGAGGCAAAAAGAAAAAGGAAGAAAAAAAAACCGGTCACCGTTTCTTGAAAGAAGAATGTCAACTCGCGCTGCTTTCGTTTTCAAAAGCGGGTGCAAAGGTAAGAACTTTAAAGCATAACTTCCAAATGTTTCGGAAGTTTTTTTTCACTTTTCTTTTCCAAGGCCGAAGTTCCGAAAGAAACCTATGGCAAAGAAGAGAAAAATGGAAGCTTACCGCTCCGTTTTACTGTCAGAATGTCAAAACATCGCCGCCTTCGTTCCCGAAAGCGGATGCAAAAGTAGCGCTTTTACGGACATCTGCAAAATATATACAAGCTTTTTTTGAGGGTTTACGTAAACTTTTTCATAACTAGCTGATTGATAGATATGTTTTAAAGCATATTTTTTAAAGGGAAAGAAAGGCAGGAAGGAAGGGGACACATTATATATATACGCGCGCGCATCGGAATATACTAAGTTCACCCCTTGACATAGACCACTGAACGGCCGGCACCACGCTTGAGGAGCCCAAAGAGAACTGACAATAAACCTGCGAAAGGCTACATCCGGAAAGCCCGGATACTAAACGAGAACTACTGAACAACTTTTCTCACTACAGATATGTTTCTTTCTTACCACACCCGCGTTTCTTTCTTTCCACAGCTGTGGTAAGAAAAGAACATTGCTGTGGAAAGATTAGTTTTTAGAGAAAAACAAGGTAGTACATCGCAGTTTTTTTCCTAACTCTTAGGTGTCATCTACGCATCATACAGCGACAATCAGTAGAAGCCTTTATCAAATCCACTTCTGTGCCCTACCCAAAGAACGCACAACGGCAGCAAACTCTTCCCGAGGAATGATAGCCTTATTACGTGTTTTCAAACGATTATTATAAACGGTCTGAGGTGAATAATGCAAGAATTCGGCAATCTTCACACTATCAGTGATACCTAAACGCACCAAAGCATAAATGCGCAATTCCGTATTCAGTAACTCACCATCTTTTAGCACAATCTGCTCGTCAGGATGGAGCAAGGCATTGAAGTCACTTACAAAATCCGGATAAATGTGCAAGAAGATAGCATCAAAGTTATGATAGAACTCTTTCAACTCATTCTGTGCCATAGAATGAGTATCGGTTAATGCTTTCACATCCTCCAACTGGTTTGCCTTAAGCTTACGATTGATATTTTTCCGATACTCATCCAGCTTACTGATATAATTGGAACAAATGGAAAAGACATAACCTATGTATTCCTCCTTCACATAGTTGGATTCACGAAGCTGATTATTGGTATCCCTCAACTGTTCATTCAAAGAAGTAAGCTGTACATTCGTTTCTGCCACTTGTCCGTGCATTTTCGAAAGCTCTTCCACATGCTTATTCAAGCGGTTGTTTGCCTCATTCAGCTGTTGGCGCGACTGCTTCAACCGCTTCATCTGCTTGTATATATATAGGAAGGCAAACAAGGATATCAAAGACAAGACACTGACCAGTACCAAGTACATGCGCAACCGCGCTTCTTGCCTCTGATTACGTTCCTGATAGATCTGATGAATGGTGTCCTGCACCGCAGAGATGCCCACTACCCTCACCCGGTTCCGATATGCCAAGGCATTCTGCAAGCAGTAACTCATGTAGACATAGGCATGGTCAATATCACCCAAACTAAAAAGTACCCCCGCCAGCTCTTCCAACGAAGCAATATCTTTATTGGAGATACGTACATCGGCCATAGCAGAATATATCAGGTAAGTCAGATAATTTTCCTGCTCATCGGACTCGCGATAAAAGCAGGCCAGCACGTAAGCATTCATGGCATCGCGCCGAGTGTCGAATGCAGAATTAAGAATTCCCTTCTGCAAACGTTCTTTAAAAACATACATACTGTCCGTACCTTGTACTACCTGCCCTTTATACCACAAGAACAAGGGGTCTTCAGGGGTAAGAACCATATTCAAAGAGTCCTTGTAAACACGCTCCAACTGTGCATAATGTTCATGCAAAGTACCCATTTCACTACCGGTATACTGATTGAAATGCGAATACAGATACAGCATTTGCCCGTAATAGTCCACTAATAATTCTTTGGGGAGCGAACCGCCTGAAACTCCGCGCAATTCATCCTGAGCTTCTTTCAACAAACCGGTGGCAGCCAACAGAAAAGACTTTTTTATCTTCCACTCCATCTGCCGGTATTTATCATTCTGCTTATAAACTATATTCAAATTGTCTACCACATAATTCATTGCAGAATCGGCGTTATAGACGCAATACTCATCATAAAGATTTTTATTCAGCCAATATCTCTCTTCCAAAGTACGCACATCCTTTTGCAGCTTGTGCAACTGGGCAATCTTCGCCTCTTTAAGCATAGCAAACGTGTTTTTTTGCGCAATCAGAGAGTCAAGGCGCACCAGCAGTTCTTTTATCTTTTCACTGTAAGGTGCCGCATTCAGAAAGGTACACCCCATCAGTAAAAATAGTAAAGCTATGATTTTTCTTTTCATTTCTATTATTTATATAAGGCTGAGAGCACAAAGATAAATTAATCTATCTAAACATAAGCTACTTCTACCCTAAAAAGTACATGAAAGTTAAGAGGTATTTCGACCATTTACAGCGATAAAACAACATATACAGACCTCCTTCCATAGTAGCTGACCTTTACTTTATACAGCAATCAGCAAGAGCATAACCCGCTATATATGTGGCATTTACATTTTACTCCGACTTACTTCTATACATTACCCGCCTATCGGACGAATAAGGTTGTCCACTATCTTTGCAACAGAGAAAGAAAAGTGTACTATGGAAAACATCCAATCTCTATTAGAACATACTTTTCTAAAATAAATTAAATCTTTTAATTAAAGTACTATGAGAATGATTACAAGAAATCTTCTTACGCGGAGTTACAAGCTCCTTCTGACATTACTCGTACTGCTAATGTCAACAAATGCATTTGCCCAACGATTGACAGCTACGGGTAAAGTAGTAGATGCCGCAGGCCTGGAGGTCATTGGTGCATCTGTATTGGAAAAGGGAACAACCAACGGTGTTGTTACCAATCTGGATGGGGAGTTTTCCCTGAGTGTAGGACAGAATGCCACACTGGTAATATCCTTCATCGGCTACAAAACGATAGAGGTAAAAGCAGCCACCAACATGAATATCACATTGCAGGAAGACAACGAACTGCTGGACGAAGTGGTAGTTATCGGTTATGGAAGTGTGAAGCGTAAAGACGTAACCACTGCCGTATCTACGGTTTCTACAAAGGATTTGGACCAACGCCCCATTGTATCGGCAGCCCAAGCCCTACAAGGTAAAGCAGCCGGTGTGTCGGTTATGCAGCCCAGCGGCGAACCGGGCGGTGGTATGAGTATCCGCGTACGTGGTACCACCTCATTCAATGGTAGCAACGACCCGCTCTACGTAGTGGATGGTGTACCTGTAGACAATATCAACTTTCTCTCTCCCAACGACATTGAAAACCTCTCTATTCTGAAGGATGCCTCATCAGCAGCCATCTACGGTTCGCGCGCAGCCAACGGTGTGGTATTGATTACTACCAAGAGCGGCTCGGCAGGCAACGCCAAAGTAGCATTGAACGTACAATATGGCATGACAAAAGTAGGCAAGAGCATGGAAGCACTGAATACAGAACAGTACCGCGAATTGCAAGAAGAAATCGGGGCTGTAAATCCAACTGCTCTTGAAGGGCTGACCGACCAGACAGACTGGTTTGACGAGGTTTACAAGACCGGACAAACCCAGAATTACCAAGTGTCCGTATCAAACGGAAATGAAAAGATGAAATACTTCCTCTCTGCCGGTTATCTGGATGAAAAAGGTATTTTGGAAGGAACATACTTCAAGCGGTATAGCTTCCGCGCCAATATCGACAACCAAATACGCAGCTGGCTGAATGTAAGTGCCAATATCTCCTACTCCGACAACATCGGAAACACCGGCATCATCTCCGGTACGGGTGCCAACCGTGGTGGTGTAGTCCTCTCGGTCATCAACACTCCGACCTATGCTCCTATTTGGGATCCTGAAAAACCGAATCAATACAATAAGAACTTCTATGGAGTGAACATCATGAACCCGATGGAAAACCTGGCCCGCCAGAAAAACAACAAGAACAAGGAAAACCGCCTCATCGCATCCGGAGCCGCTACCATCAGCTTCCTGCCCAACCTAAAGTTGAAATCATCTGTAGCCCTGGACCGCCGTAACGGTGTAAGCACCACATTCCTCGATCCAATATCGACCACCGACGGACGCAACAGCTTCGGTACAGCCTCTGACAACCGGAATATGAATACCGTGTTGGTTTTCGATAATATATTGACTTACAATACCAATATCAAGAAGCACGGCATCGACGTAATGGCAGGTTCTTCCTATACCAAATCGGACTATACCAACAGCTGGATAAACGGCTCACATTTCCGGGACGATAAAATACAGACCCTGAACGCTGCCAATAAAATTTCATGGGACGGTACCGGAACAGGAGCTTCACAGTGGGCCATCTCTTCCTATTTCGCCCGTGTGTCCTACAACTATGACAGCAAGTACATGCTTACCATGAACATGCGTGCCGACGGTTCATCCAAGCTGCATCCCGACCATCGCTGGGGTATTTTCCCCTCCTTCTCGGCTGCATGGCGCATTTCGTCGGAAAAGTTCATGAAAGACATCGCTTGGATTGATGACTTGAAGCTCCGCGGTGGCTGGGGACAGACCGGTAACCAAAGCGGTATAGGCGATTACTCGTATCTGCAACGTTACAACATCAACCGCATACCCTGGTTTGAAGAAGGTAACGACCATGCAGTTCCCGGTATCAGCCAGGCCAACCTGAGAACAAGTGACCTGAAATGGGAAACTACCAACCAGACGAACATCGGTCTTGACCTGACTGTACTGAACAACAGACTAACCTTCAGCATGGACTACTATTACAAGAAAACTACAGACATGTTGATGAATGTAAGTCTGCCTGCTGGTGCGGCAGCAACCACCAGCATCACCCGTAACGAAGGCGAGATGACCAACAAGGGATTCGAGTTCGCCATCAACTCCCATAACCTGACCGGCGAGTTTTCTTGGGATACAGACTTCAACATTTCTTTCAATAAGAACAAGCTGACCAAGCTGTCATTGCAGAAAATCTATACAGCAGCAAGCAGTGCCGAGGTGGTGAAAGAAAATATCGTACGCAATGAGCCCGGACGTCCTTTGGGTGGTTTCTACGGTTACATCAGCGACGGCGTAGACCCTGAAACCGGTAACCTGATCTATCGCGACCTTAACGAAGACGGCAAGATTTCCACTTCTGACCGTACCTATATCGGCGACCCGAATCCCGACTTCATCTACGGATTGACAAACACCTTTACATGGAAAGACCTCAGCCTGAGCATCTTCATCCAAGGAAGCTACGGAAACGACATCTTCAATGTGTCCCGTATGGAAACCGAAGGTATGTATGACGGTAAAAACCAGTCAACGGAAGTATTGAAACGCTGGAGAATTCCCGGACAGATTACGAATGTCCCGAAAGCCAACTTCAACATCAAGAACTCCACTTACTTTGTAGAAGACGGCAGCTACCTGCGTGTCAAAGACATTTCACTCTCTTACAACATCCGTTGCCGCCAGTTCAAGAAATGGGGTATCAGCCGCGTACAGCCCTATTTTACCGCCAGCAATTTGCTGACCTGGACTAGCTATTCAGGTATGGATCCTGAAGTGAACCAATATGGCAACAGCGGTTCTGTACAGGGCATCGACTATGGAACTTACCCGCAGAGCAAATCATTCGTTTTCGGTATCAATGTTGAATTCTAAAAAAGGAAGAAATAACTTATGAAACTAAACCATATATATAAAAGTATAGCTTGCGGTGTATTGTTGGCAATGACCGCAACCTCATGTGACTTGGACTATAATCCGGTAGACACCTACTCGGATGTAACGGAAGGAGTGAACAAAACTGATGAAAAGCCTATCTTCAACAGTGTGCAAGACGTGGAAACTTCAATGGTAACCCTTCACAAAAAATTTCGTGACCAGCAGGAGCACTGGTATGTCGACAAACTGCTTATCGGTGACGCTCATTCCGATAATGCCTACGCCGGAACAACGGGGGCCGAAGTGGTGCCTTACGAAACCAACTCCATTGAAGGCTCTAATTCTGTACTAAAACGTGACTGGGACCGTTTCTTAGGCGACATTGCCGTTGCCAACCGCATCATCGTGGGCTGTGACCAGCTCAAGGCACTCAGTGAAAGTGAACGCGGCAAGTATCAGTCACAAGCCAAGATATTCCGTGCCATGGTCATGTTCGATATGGTACGCTTATGGGGTAACTTCCCGGTCATCACTACCGTGGGCGGTGACATTACCGAAGACAACGTAGAAGAAATGTACCCGACCTATTTTCCTCCACAGAATACGGCTGAAGAGGCTTACGCCCAAATAGAGAAAGACCTGACTGAAGCAGTGGAAAACCCCAACACACCGACAAACGACACATCAGACAAGAGCATACTTACCAAATCGGTGGCACGTGCCATGCTTGCCAAGGTCTATGCAGAAAAACCTCTGCGCGATTATGCAAAGGTTATCAAATATGCCGATGAACTTGCTGCCGACGGCTTCGACCTCGTGGAAGACTTCAGCGACCTTTGGGCGTATGATACGGAAAAAAAAGACTGCCGGGTACGCAATACCAAGGAGGCAATTCTCGAAGCCCACTTTCCTCCCGGCTCCGGCAACTGGTGTACTTGGATGTTCGGCCGTAACTTGAGCAACTGGGATGAAAGTTTCACCTGGGCCAAATGGATTACCCCTTCCCGTGACCTTATCCGCCTCTATGAAGAGCAAGGAGACACGAAACGTTACAATGAATCTGTTGTATGGTATGACTGCGGATGGAGCAACTATTATCCGGCAGACCATTATGCCTTCATGTACAAATGCCGCTCTGCGTTCAACAGCATTATCTATCTGCGATATGCCGATATCCTGCTCCTCAAAGCCGAAGCAAAAATTATGGGAGAGGCTCCCGACCTGAACGGTGCAGCCGACATCATCGACCGCATCCGCAACCGCGCCGGACTGGGCAAACTTCCACAAAGCACCCGCAGCAGTAAAGAAGCATTGCTCCAAGCTTATATGGACGAACGCCGCATGGAGCTTGCCTTTGAAGGACAGCGCTGGTACGACCTTTGCCGCCTCAATAAGGTAGAAGAAGTGATGAACGCCGTTTACGCCAAAGACAGCGGCCGCCATGCACAAGAAAATCTGTTCAATGAGAACTCCTATCTGCTGGCTATTCCCCAAGGAGCCATCGACCAGAACGAAAATCTGATACAGAACCCGGGCTATTAATACTAATGAGTAATATAAAAATCAATTGAATATGAATTTAAGAAATATATTCACTACCGCATTAGGCTGCTTCACCATACTGGCAGCCTGCGGCAATGACAATGACAGTAACATCACCCCTACACCGGAACCCAAGCCAGACCAACCCACGGAAGAGGCAAAGGATGTTACCCTCTATGTAACGAACACCAGTCGTACTTATGATTTGACAAAGTCCGGGCTGGCCTTCGGCACCGGAAGCAACATGTCACCTTCTACCGTGACACTTGACCCTGCCACCCGCTATCAGGAAATGGACGGTTTCGGTGCAGCCATCACCGGCTCTACCGGTTACAACCTGATGCAGATGACACAAGAGAACCGCACGAAGTTTCTGACTGAAACATTCTCGGACAAAGAAGGCTATGGCTTCAGCTATGTACGTATTGCCATCGGTTGTTCCGACTTCTCATTCAGTGAATTCACTTGCTGTGACGAAAAGGGGCTTGAGCACTTTGCCCTTCCGATGGAAGACACCAAATATGTGATTCCTATATTGAAGGAAATTCTGGCAATCAATCCTGCCGTCAAAATAATTGCCGCTCCCTGGACATGTCCGAAGTGGATGAAAGTGAAAAGCCTGGAGGAACGTGTACCCTTTGACTCATGGACCAGCGGACACTTGAACCCCGAATATTACAGAACGTATGGCGACTATTTCGTAAAATGGATACAAGCTTTCGAAAAGGAAGGCATCAAAATCCACGCTGTGACTCCGCAGAACGAACCGCTGAACCACGGTAACTCAGCATCCTTGTTCATGGGATGGGAAGAAGCCCGTGACTTCATCAAGACCGGTCTGGGCCCTGCCTTCAAAGAAGCCGGAGTTACTACAAAGATTTATGTTTTCGACCATAACTACAACTACGACAATCTGGCCGACCAAAAAAGTTACCCTACCAAGATTTATGATGATGCGGAAGCCTCACAATACATTGCGGGCGCTGCCTACCATAATTATGGCGGTAACCGTTCTGAGTTGCTGAATATCCACAAACTCTATCCCAACAAGGAACTGCTTTTTACGGAAACCTCCATCGGTACTTGGAACTCCGGTCGCGATTTGGAAGCACGCCTGCTTAACGATATGGAAGAAATAGCATTGGGAACAGCCAACAACTGGTGCCGCGGCACCATTGTGTGGAATCTGATGTTAGACAGTGACCTGGGACCGGTAAGCCCCTCAGATGGTTCTTGCAAGACCTGCTACGGTGCAGTGGATATTGACAATACAAACTATTCTAAAATTGTCCGTAATTCCCATTATTACCTTATCGGGCACATGTCTTCAGTCGTGAAACCGGGAGCTGTACGTATCGGAACGACCGGTTACACAGCCAACGGAATCACCTACTCCGCCTTCGAGAATACGGACGGTACCTATGCACTCGTATTGGCAAACAACAATGCAGATGCCAAGCGAATCACCGTAAGCGACGGCACACACTACTTTTCCTACGAAGTTCCGGCCAAAGCAGTCGTTTCTTACCGTTGGAAAAAATAAAACTAATAATTTAAACAGAAGATTATAATGAAAAGCTTAAAATACTATCTAATGGCATTGGCAGGCATAGCCATGCTGAATGCTTGCAGCGATGACGATCCGGTTCCCGGCAACCCGACAATGGACTTTCAGGCAGAACCTTCTTCAGCCTTGTTCGGAGACAGTCTGCCTTTTACAATCAAGGCATCGGACGCAGATGTACCCCTTTCCACGTTAAAAGCGCGGTTATACTTCAGCGACGAAATGGTGTCAGAGACTATAATCCGTACAAAAGTAAACGGTCAAGACTATACCGGGAAAATATATGTTCCCTATCTGGCAAATATTCCCAACGGAACAGCTACATTGAAGTTCATTCTGCAGAACATCAATTTCACAATTACAGAAAAAAGCTATGACGTGGCGCTGAGTCGTCCGGACTTCCCCTACCTAACTCTGATTTCCGGAGACCAAGAATACCGCATGGAAAAAGTCGCAGCCAATCAGTATAGCGTGACCGGTGAATTTGCACAAAAAGTGAAAGGTTACATCAAAGCTCCTAAAGTAGGCGCCAACGGGAATGAAATCAACTTCGGATGGAGCAACGGTGCCATTACACAAGGTACCTCCAGTGAAATTACCTTCTCCAATCTGTCAGCTGGAGAATATTCCATCTCCTTCAATACGTTGACTTATGCAGCCGCTCCTTTCGTGAAACTACTGCTGAACGGTTCTGAAATGGAGATGGTGGATGATGACCATTACAGCATCGACCTCAATCTGAAGCAAGGGGACAACATCACTGCAGACATTCCCAACTTCGACCAATATTGGATAGACCCCGACTTCTTCGAAAAGAATGAAGACGGTTCGCTGAAGTTCCTGCCCATCGATGGAACTTATCGCGTCATTGCCAACCTGGCCCTGAATTATCTGGAAGTATTGAAAATGAACGGAACAAGCACCGCCACTCTGAACGATGACGGAACCGGCGCCCTTTGGATTATCGGTGACGGTATCGGTAAACCTTCCGTAGCGACCAATGCCGTAGGTTGGACTACAGAAAAAGGTCTCTGCATGTCACAGATTGAAGCGAAGAAGTATCAGGTAACAGTAGTAGCGGGAGAGCAAATCAAATCTGATGACATCAACTTCAAGTTCTTCCACCAGCAAGGTTGGGGAGGTGAATATAAAAACGATGCCTTGTCTACCACCAGTGACTTAGTATTTATAGGTGACGGTACCAACGGACGTGATGCCGGCAACTTGGGCCTCGTAGAAGGCAAAAGCCTGGAAAACGGTGTCGCTTACCGGTTCACAGTTGACGTAACGGCAGGTGTCTCTTCGGCAGTTCTGACAGTAGAAAAGGTAGAAAGATAGACGGATAACGCAGAAGATTAACTAAATGAGAAAGGGGCTGGCTCTATAAAAGAGTTCAGCCCCTCTTGTTTATGCAGAATATATGTTCCGGATTTAGCTTAAACCTTCTTTCGCCTCTTCTTGTGGAATACGTACCGAAGTGTAAAGCTCAAGAATGGCGGCTATCGTCAGAGACACAATCCATTCATTGCCCCTTGTAAAGAGCATGAATGCCCCCGTAAGCACCAGCAAAAGCGCACCGAATATTTGCTGTCGGCGCAGGCGTTTGACAGTGGGACTTTTACATTTGGACGGAGAATTAATTTGGGCCAAAGCAACCATCGTAGCGCCGATAGTATATATATAAGGTGAAAGAGGCCAGCCCGTGATATAAACGGCAGCTCCTGCCAAGAGCATCACGGCCCCTACTGCGAAAAGGGCGGGTATCAGTTGTTTCATTCTTCTATATCTTCTTCAAATACATAAATATCCTCATTGGGCTTTTTCATCAGATACTTCTCACGGGCAATCCGTTCGATGGCACCGGAGTCGACGGCAAGCTCATTGAGCCGTTCGGTATTCTCCTCGTATTCCTTGCGGTACTTTTCTATTTCATCGCGCAGACGGCTTTCTTCCCGGGCGTAACCCAAACGGCGTACAACACTGTTCTCATCCAGGAACCCGATAATTACAGCAAACAACGCAAGCGTAATCAGATATTTATGCTTGCGGACAAAAGACCAAAGAGAAGCAAGTTTATCCATCTCGTTATCTACTATTTAGCAATTTATCATTCATGATGGAGCTTGTCCATCATATAACTTCACGTCACAAAGATAAGAGGAATAACCGAAAGATTTCTTTTTTTTGTGTACATTTGCACAAAAAGCAAAGAATATCCCAAATATGGAAAACTATATCGTATCTGCACGGAAATATCGTCCCTCGACCTTTGAGTCCGTAGTAGGCCAACGTGCACTGACCACTACCTTGAAGAATGCCATTGCCACCGGAAAACTGGCGCATGCCTATCTTTTTTGCGGTCCAAGAGGCGTGGGAAAAACAACTTGTGCCCGTATCTTTGCTAAAACAATCAACTGCATGAGCCCCACAGCAGACGGCGAGGCATGCAACCAATGTGAATCCTGCACTGCCTTCAATGAGCAGCGCTCCTACAATATCCATGAGCTGGATGCCGCCTCAAACAACTCTGTGGATGACATCCGCCAATTGGTGGAGCAGGTACGCATTCCACCTCAGATAGGCAAATACAAAGTATATATCATTGACGAGGTACATATGCTGTCCGCCTCGGCTTTCAATGCTTTCCTGAAAACACTGGAAGAGCCTCCACGCCATGCCATATTCATCCTTGCCACTACCGAGAAGCACAAGATATTGCCCACCATCCTTTCACGCTGCCAAATATATGATTTCAGCCGGATTGGTGTGGAAGATACCGTAGCACACCTCGCATATGTCGCCTCCAAAGAAGGTATCACTGCTGAACCGGAAGCGTTGAATGTCATTGCCCTCAAAGCAGACGGCGGTATGCGCGACGCACTATCCATCTTCGACCAGGTGGTAAGCTTCACCGGAGGACACATCACCTATAAGAGCGTGATTGAAAACCTCAATGTGCTGGACTATGAATACTACTTCAAACTAACCGGATTCTTTCTTGAGAACAAAATCAGTGACGCGTTGCTATTACTGAATGATGTGCTCAACAAAGGCTTCGACGGCAGCCACTTCATCACCGGACTTTCATCCCACCTACGTAACTTGCTTGTCAGCAAAGACCCGGCGACACTGCCGTTGCTTGAAGTCGGCGCAAGCATCCGCGAACGTTACCAGGCACAAGCACAGCAATGCCCCCTCCCTTTTCTTTACCGTGCCATGAAGCTCTGCAACGATTGTGACCTGAACTACCGTGCCAGTAAAAACAAACGGCTACTGGTAGAGCTCACTCTGATACAAGTGGCACAACTGACCGCCGAGGAGGACGACGGTGCCAATGGGCGCAGCCCTAAACAAGCTATAAAACCCATATTCACGCAGCCTGCCGCCGCTCAGCAGCCACAGGCCACTGCTGCCATGCCCCAACAAACCGTACAGCCGGCAGTACAGACAAACAGCACTCCCCAACCTGCTGCCACGCAGCATAGTAATGCAACAACTCCACATGCTACACCTACTGCCGTATTAATGGCGCAAGGGAGAGAAGAGAAAAAAATTCCGGTCATGAAAATGTCCGGATTAGGGGTATCCATCAAACGCCCCCATATAGAAGAGGAACAAAGAAACCCTTCATCTAACCCTACTGCCGCCCACCAAGCAGCACAACCGGAAGAAGACTACATCTTCAATGAAAGGGATTTGAACTATTACTGGCAGGAGTATGCCGGACGTATGCCCAAGGAGCAAGTAGCCATAGCCAAGCGTATGCAGAACATGCGCATCACTTTAATAAATGACACAACTTTTGAGGCTGTGGTAGATAATGAAATCGTTGCCAAGGAATTTACCGGCATGATACCCACTCTGCAAAATTACCTACGTACCCGGCTAAAGAACCGCAAAGTCACCATGACTGTCCGGATTAGTGCTCCTACCGAAAAGGTACGTGCCTATGGACGCGTTGAAAAATTCCAGATGATGGCACAAAAGAACAGTGCACTGTTACAACTAAAAGAAGAGTTTGGTTTGGAACTCTATTAATCCCTTCCAATCTCCTGCATAAAGTTGCTAACAAATTGACTATAAAGGAGAAAAAAAGCATCTATTTAATTTTTTATTTACTCGTTTATATTTATTTTTGCCAATAATAAACAAAAGAGGCAAACAAACATTTGAGAACAAAAATGATTATATGGATGCTATTGGGGCAGATATTGTATACTTCTGTCTTATCAGCACATACAATAGCCAATCAAGAAAAGCAGAGTATTCTGCAATCATTGGTCAAAAGACAAGTTCTCTATGATGACTCCATATCCATAGACAGCGTCATTACGTGGAGTGAGCAACTTCTTCCCACCCTACAATCAAATGAAGATAGAACGACGTATTTTCTATTACAACTTCAATTGGCCAATGCCTACACATTGCGCGGCGATATCAGCTTAGCAACGAACCGGGCACAACTTATGTACGAAGAAGCCAAAGCTACAGACTACCAATTTGGTATGGTAGTGGCTAACCAAGCCATTGGAGACGCCTATAATACAATAGCCAACATGGGAGATAAAGCCCTGGAATCATACCAGGATGCTTTGACTGAACTATCCAACATTTCAGGCCAGCATCCATATAAGGCACAGCTTCTTTTAAAAATGTCCAACGTTCTGCAACGGAAAGGACGTCTGGAAGAAGCGGAAAAAATTCTGGAAGAACTGGAGAAATTATTATATCAGGAACCTGACTACCCGACAGACTTCTTTTTCTGCATCGAAAAGACTAATTTTGCCGTTTCCCATGGACACCTCTCACAAGACTATCTTGATGAAGCAAACATCTGGCTCCACAAAATGGATTCCATTTATCAACTACACCCAGAGAAATTCTACCGGTTTCACTTGGATTATACCACTGCCGCCTACTATAGAGCCATGGGAAATTGGGACAAACAATACTGGAAACAAGCCCTGGACATCTACTCCAAATTGCAAGCAGAATACTCCGGTAATAAGCGCTCCACTTATTACCGCTGGACTTCGCTGGAAAAAATCTATCTCTGCAAAATACAAGGCATGGCCATGGAAGCCTGCCGAATCTACCAGGAATTGTATCCTCCTATAGATACACTCGCTTCACAAAACTATATCCGGCAAATCAATACGATAAAGGCAAAATACCAGGTAGATAAGATAGAGACGGCCAGCAATAACGAATACAATAAAATCATAACCAGCATATTGGTAGGAACGATGGCATTAGTAACGTTATTTGTTCTACTTGCCATCCTACTCAAAAGGCAGCGGGAAAAGGTGAAGCTCTCCACCCAAAAACTGGCAACATCACGGATAAATGCCGAAAATGCCATGCGTGCAAAAAGCGTGTTCCTCTCGAACATGAGCCACGAAATCCGTACCCCGCTCAATGCATTATCGGGCTTTTCATCCCTATTGACGGAAGAGGGACTGGACGATGAGACACGCCGTCAGTGCAATGAAGTTATCCAACAGAACTCAGAACTATTGCTGAAGCTTATTAACGACGTGATAGATCTATCGAGTCTTGAATTCGGCAAACTGCAATTCTGTATTGCACAACATGATGCCGTAAGCATCTGCAAAAACGTGATAGATACCGTGAATAAAGTGAAACAGACACAAGCTGAACTTACATTCACCACCGAGCTGGAAGAAATGCCCATCGAGACTGACGACTCACGCCTGCAGCAAGTCCTGATTAACCTACTGATAAATGCTACCAAATTTACCCCACAAGGCAGCATTGTCCTAAAGCTGGAAAAAGAAACGGACGACACCGTACTATTCACCGTAACAGATACCGGTTGCGGCATTCCCAAAGACAAGCAAGCCAACATTTTCCAACGTTTTGAAAAGCTGAATGAGAATGCTCAAGGCAGTGGGTTGGGGCTCTCCATATGCCAACTTATCATAGAGCATATCGGCGGACAAATATGGATTGATTCAGAGTATGCCGAAGGCTCACGCTTCTGCTTCACCCACCCCATAAGCCAGACAGGCAGAAAGGAGAATAAGAAATGAAACAGATATTTACATTGCTCATTGCCTTATGCTGGCTGTTACCGTCCGCACACGCAGATGTGCGACGGACAGAAGCCAAGGATAGCCTGCTACGTATATATCTTGCCTCCCCAGCCGATACCACCAGATTGGAAACCCTATATCAGATAGCACTGCTTGACCAACTGTCACCGACATTCATCTATTACGAGAACAAATTACTGGAAGAGGCCATCGCCCAGAAAAATATACTTTACCAGAGTGCGGCCATATATGCACACATTATTTATTATTACAATCTACTGGACCAAAAACATGCAGAACAATGGCTGAAGAGGCTCGAACAGTTGTCTGAAGAGCACAACTACTACCGTCATTACTTCAGAGGCAAAAAGATGATGATAGAATTCTATGTCATCAGCCAGAAGATTGAATTAGCCCTCAAACAAGCACAAGACATGTACGACAAGGCTCAAAGTCTTGGCAACCATGACGGTATGCGCGAAGCATGCCTATGCCTGATGACTGGATATTTCAATACCTTACGTTACAAAGAAGGAATCACCTACCTAAACAAGGCTTTTGAACTGACAAATCCGGATTCCTCCCTTGCCACTCAGATTGATTTATTGACAAAAGCGGTACTGGCTTACTCATATCTCCATGACAACGACAACATGTTCCGGTATCTGGAGGAACTCAACAATGCAAAAAACAGATTGCAGGAAGAAGGCACCACCGTACTGACAAACGGCTATACCAATTTGTATCTGCTCATAGATTTACAATACGCCCTTTACTATACCCGCCTTCAACGTCCTGCGGAAGCATGGGAATATTTGCAGAAAGCAGAGCGGCATCTCAGTACATCTTCATTTCTTCCTTATCGGTTGATACGTTTGGCAGCATATGCCGAATATTACCAACTGACAAAAGAATACGACAAAGCTTTGGTTTATTTAGAAGACGCCATTGAACTTGTAACCCCTATTTCACTGGATAATGCCATGATTTATGGACTTCAGAAAGCGGATATACTAGTAAAGATGGGGTTTCCGGACGACGCACTTCCTATCTATAAACAAATAACCAAGGCAAGAGATTCGTTATATACAGTATTCTCCACCTCACAGATAGAACAGATACAAAGCCTATATAATATGGACCAACTGCTTTTCCAGAAAGAACAGCGGCAAGCCACTTTTCACCGTATCTGTCTGGTCACTTCCATTATCATCATTATAGCCTTGTTACTTTTCAACCTACATATGTATAGAAGCAGGAAGCGGCTGCAACAAGATGAGAAGGAAATGCGTAAATTGGCAATTATTGCCGAAGAAGCCAACGAAGTAAAAAGCCGTTTCCTTGCCAATATGAGTTATAATATCCGTATTCCACTGAACAATGTAGTCGGTTTCTCCCAACTGCTTTCCACCGACAACGAACTGGATGAAGAAGAGCGAAAAGAGTATTCCGGTATTATCCAGACCAATTCGGGTGAGCTTATCCAACTGGTAAACGACGTATTGGACCTCTCACGCCTGGAAGCGAATATGATGAAATTTCAATTGCAGGATTGTAATGTAAAAGAATGGTGCAACGAACTAGGTTGTCTAATACAAATGCGTAGTGAAGGCCGTATCCTCCTGGAACTACAAGTGGAGGTGGGAGATGTGCGTATCCATACCGACGTCAACCGCCTTACACAAATAGTGACAAGTATGCTGCTTTATCCGAACGACTGCAAAGAAACACGCAAAGTCAGCATGTTCTTGGTCAACCATCCGGACAAACACATCATCGCATGCCGGATAGAGAACAGTCCTATAGCCGATTCCAGGTTTGCCTCTCAAAAAGTATCAGTGCAACAGAAAATCAACCAGTTGTTCTTTGAACATTTCAAAGGTACCTATCAAACCGAGAATGTCGAAGAAGGAGAAATCGCAGTGATTACTTTTACCTATCCGACTCTTTCTTAAAAGTTGAAAATCGGCTTAAGCTCCAGCTAAAGCCAATAGTATCAGAGCAATTCGTTTACGAAATTCAAAAACGAACATTTTTCAGTCTCTGCGGTATGCTGTGTCGCTTTCTCGACTCCTTATTTAGACGACATACAAATTATACGTTTTTAATCAAGATTGATAGCAAGTAATAAAGAAAACCACTATTTTTGCCAAACGAATTAGTACTAATAATAATTTAAATCTAAAAGAAAATGGCTTACGTAATTAGTGACGATTGTATTGCTTGCGGAACTTGTATCGACGAGTGTCCGGTTGGCGCTATCTCTGAAGGTGATATCTATCATATCGACCCTGAGACTTGCACAGAGTGTGGTACTTGTGCAGATGTTTGTCCTTCTGAAGCAATTCATCCGGGAGAATAATACAATCCCAGTATCAAAAACAAAAGCGTGGGTAGATAAACTGCCTGCGCTTTTTTATATCCCCCACGTGAGATTCAGTACCTTCACCCCCCTCATTGTTATTTTCTATATACGGATAATACGTTAGTTCACAGACATGAACACTTTGTTCCATAAGTATAAAACAAAGTGTTCATATAGTAGAAAACAAAATGTTCGTATAATATAAAACAAAGTGTTTATACTGTATGGAACAGAGTGTTCGCTATAATGAAACAAAGTGTTCGTCATAACAAAACAAAGTGTTCGTCATAACAAAACAAAGTGTTCGTCATAACAAAACGAACAGTCCGCTTTGATGAAACGAACTGTTCGTGACAGCATGACAGATGTCTTGCTAAAATAAGTTTGTAGAAGAAGTTAGAATCACTTCAGATTAGCCAGTGCTTCTTTTATACGACGGATAGCTTCAACTATATTTTCATCGCTGGTTGCATAACTCATACGAATGCATTCGGGAGCTCCGAAAGAAGCACCACCTACGCAAGCCACATGAGCCACTTCCAACAGATACATGGCCAAATCATCTGAATCATTGATTTTACGTTCTCCGGCAGATTTACCGAAGAATGAATCGCATTTAGGGAACAGATAGAAAGCACCTTCCGGTACATTCACCTCGAAACCCGGAACTTCCTTGGCCAACTTTACAATCAAATCACGACGACGCTCGAAAGCCTTGCGCATTTCCTCCACCGGAACTTGTGTACCCGTATAAGCAGCCTCAGCAGCCTTCTGAGATACAGAACAAGGACCGGAAGTATACTGTCCCTGCAATTTATTGCAAGCCTTCACAAGCCATTCCGGACCTGCAATGAAACCGATACGCCAACCAGTCATTGCATATGCTTTGGAAACACCATTCACAATGACCGTACGCTCTTTCATTTCGGGGAATTGTGCTATGCTCTGATGCTTGCCGATATAGTTGATATGTTCGTAAATCTCATCGGCAATCACAACAACCTGCGGATACTTTGCCAATACTGCGGCCAGGCCTGCCAACTCCTCCTTGCTGTACACCGAACCCGTAGGGTTAGAGGGAGAGCAAAGAATCAGCGCCTTTGTCTTCGGGGTGATGGCAGCCTCCAGCTGTGCAGGTGTTATCTTAAAGTCCTGGTCGATACCGGCAGGTACGATAACCGGCGTACCCTCAGCCAACTTTACCATTTCCGGATAACTGACCCAATAGGGAGCAGGTACAATTACTTCGTCACCCGGATTTACCAATACCAGGATTGCATTGCAAACCGACTGCTTGGCACCATTGGCGCAAGAAATTTGTGCGGCGGTATATTCCAGACCGTTTTCCTTCTTCAACTTCTCTACAATTGCATTACGTAAGGCAGGATAACCCGGCACTGGAGAATAGCGAGAAAAGTTATCGTCTATCGCCTTTTTCGCAGCCTCTTTAATGTGGTCGGGAGTATTGAAGTCCGGTTCTCCCACACTCAGGTTAATTACGTCTACGCCTTGAGCCTTCAGCTCTGCGCTCTTTTGAGACATAGCCAGTGTCGCAGAAGGCGACAAACTGTTTAAACGATCTGATAATTGGTTCATTTTGTTACTATTTAATGATTGTTACGCAAATCCGGTTGCAAAATAAGCGATTTTCTTTGATATAAGAAAACAAAAAGACAGTTACTTATTGAAATGAAGTGTATGTCCCATACGTTCTTTCTTGGTACGGAGATAACGCTCGTTGTATGGATTCGGAGTAGTCTCAATAGCTACGTTCTCCGTTATTTCCAAACCGTAAGCCTCCAAGCCCACACGTTTCACGGGATTATTGGTCATCAGCCGCATTTTGTGCACTCCTATCTCACGAAGAATCTGGGCACCCACACCATAATCACGCTCGTCTGCCAGATGTCCCAGGCAAATATTAGCATCCACAGTATCCATGCCTTCTTCCTGCAATTTATATGCTTTCATTTTTTCCATCAGGCCAATGCCGCGACCTTCCTGATTCAGATATACAACTACCCCCTTACCGGCTTCCTCTATCATCTCCATTGCCTTATGCAGCTGCTCGCCACAATCACAGCGTTTGGAATTGAATATATCACCAGTGGCACAAGAAGAATGTACACGCACCAGAATCGGTTCATCCAATTCCCAAGTACCCTTGAACAAAGCTACATGTTCCAAACCGTTCGACTTCTGGCGGAAAGGAATCAAACGGAAATGACCGTGGTCTGTAGGCATATCCACTTCCACTCCTTTTTCTACAATAGACTCCTGCTTCAAACGGTAGGCAATCAAGTCACGGATAGAAATCAATTTCAAGCCAAATTCATCTGCCATTCTGCGCAATTCGGGCAAACGGGCCATTGTACCATCCTCATTCATTATTTCCATAAGGGCTCCCGCCGGATAAAGTCCAGCCAAACGTGCCATATCAATAGTAGCCTCCGTATGTCCGGCACGGCGCAACACACCTTTCTCCTGAGCATACAATGGATTAATGTGGCCAGGACGCCCGAAAGTGGCCGGAGTAGAAGCCGGATCGGCCAACGCCTGGATAGTAGCAGCGCGGTCTGCCGCAGAAACCCCGGTACTGCAACCTTCCAACTTGTCAATAGTCACCGTAAAGGGAGTACCCAATACAGAAGTATTATCCGATACCTGATGCGGCAAATCCAGTTCCTTGCAACGCGAAACTGTAATTGGAGCACAAAGTACACCACGGGCATGCTTCAACATAAAGTTTACTTTCTCCGGTGTAATCTTTTCAGCTGCAATTATCAAATCACCCTCATTCTCACGGTCCTCATCATCCACAACAATCACAAAGTTACCGGCTTTGAAGTCTTCAATGGCCTCTTCTATCGTATTCAACTTTACATTTTCCATAATCTATTTTGTTTTTATTTATTCTGATCTCTTTCTATGATTCCAATCACATCTTCATTTGTCTTGATAATCCGCTCCATATCCTTATTCAGACGGATACGGAATGCCCAGATACGGAAATAAAAGAACAAGCCTATCGGGAAAACAATACCGCAGAGCAAGTTTAACCAATAATTGCGGAACGGACGGACATGCGCATGGATGGGGATGACCGGATAGGTGTTCAGCGCTGTCAACAAAGTAACGGATCTTGTATTCGACATCTCATCTATCAGACTCTCCAAACGTTCGTTAATATCTTCCACTGCCTCATCCTGGCTATCAGTCATCCACAATTTAAAGTAATTGGGAGCACGTTTCAACCCCTTTCTATCAGCATATTCACGACAGTCTACGGACAAAGCCTTCAGCTCTTCCGGAATACGTGTATAATCAGGATCATGGATGATTACTTCCTTACGGAACAGATGGCGTACACTGCGAATACCCACAACCTTCTTGAACCAATTTATATAAGCATCAGCATTCAATACCACTGAATCATTGTTGGATTTATATGTCAAGAACGCACCCAATGGAGCCAAGACAGCAGTACTGGTCCACATACCCATCCAGACAACCCACTGTCCGTCACGGGCCATCTTATACCCCGTATTGTTGATGATGTAATAGATAATAAAAATCAATACAGAAACCACCACCGGCATTCCCAAGCCTCCTTTACGGATAATTCCTCCGAGTGGCGCACCAATAAAGAAGAAGATGAGACATGCCAGAGAAAGAGTCAGTTTCTCATGCCAGGAAGTCATGTGCCGTCGAAGGCTGCTTTCAGTCTGCGATATATTAAAGCTCTTAAAACTCCAGTCACTCCCCGCACTCTCTGCACGGCTGACGGCCGTGGATATAACCTTCTGTTTCTGCATCAGTGTAGCCACATTGTAGAGGCTGTCTACATTGTACTCACCTAAATAGGCCTTTTCAATCTTCAATGTATCCTCTTTAGACAAGCTGGCTGTCACCTTATAAGTTCCTGCCATAGCTTCTTTATAATAACCACGTCCCACACTGTCATTCTGCAATTTCATGGAATCAATATCCGCCTGCAGCATTCTCATATCCTTGCTGTTGGACTGATTACTCATGATACCTGCATCCACCATATTGAAATCCGAATTGAACTCAATGATTGCATGCTTTTCGCGGAATGTCTCACGCCGGTAAGGCACATTCCTTTGGTTCATGTTCTGCGATTTCAAATTCTCAAACTGCTCGCCACTGTATAAATGCAAATATAAATGCTGTTTGTCAGCCGTCATCTCCAGACGTCCCGAATCAGACTTGATAATTTGAGCATTCTCAAAACCTTTCTCAAAATTATATATCAGTACGTCATACAGCATACCAGTTTTGCGGTTCTTATGCTTCACATACAGATTATAACCATCTATTTCATCGTAGAACACACCTTCAGGAATATCCACTTCGGGAGATTTCTGCTTCATGGAAATAAGCAAAGTCCATAATTTTGTTTGGGCTTTTGGTCCTATGACATTTTGGAAATAGAAAGAGACACAACAAATGAAACAAATAAAGATAATCAATGGCCGCATGATTTTCAATAAAGAAATACCGGCTGCCTTCATGGCAAGTAATTCAAAACGTTCTCCGAAATTTCCAAAGGTGATAAGGGCAGCCAGCAGAATAGCCAGCGGCAACGACGCAGGTACCAACGAAAGCGCAGAATAAAAGAAAAACTGTGCAAGGACAGTCATCTCCAATCCTTTTCCTACCATTTCGTCCACATACCTCCATAAAAACTGCATCATAAAGATGAAGAGGCAGATGAAGAAAGTACCCATAAAGAGCATGCAAAAGCTCTTCAAAACAAATATATCTAACTTTTTTATGCGCAGCATTTTACTCGTTTCATGCAATGAGAGCACAAAAGTAGTACAAAAAAGGGAGTACGGGAAATTTTTAATCTAAAGTTAACTAAAAACCACAAGTTCTTCGCAAAGTATCCACTTGCGATTCCCATAATTCACGCGAATCACCCACCTCGTCTATATCGGCAAAGTCTGTTATCTCCAATACGAAATCATTGGTCAACTCATTGTTTGTCATCTTCAGTTCAAAGTATTCTCGCTCGTTCTCATCGTCCAGCCAGCGGAAGCGGATGAATGAATACGCCCGCACGGCAATAATCTCGGCATCACGTTTTTCTGTTTTTCCCCAAAAAAAGGTTACTGTTTTATCGTCTGACTGAACCCTATCAGCAAACCAGCCCTCCAAACCAGTAGGGGTACTTATCGCTGCCCAAAGAATACTTTTAGAAGTCGCATTCAAGAGATATTCCAAATGTATTTTCTTTCTTTCCATAGTCTATTCTGCTTTTTATTGCGCCAGCCAAGATAAATACTTTTTTCTAATTACAGAAAATAAATCATCAAATTTATTTATATCTCCCTTTCCATACACCCCTAATTCATTGATAATGTTATACAAAGACTTTTAATAAAAAGTACTGCAAACCACTTCAGCGCCCTATCAGCAAAAGAAAAAGCAGAAAATATCCATAAAAGTTTTGGCAATTTAAATAAAAGCTATATCTTTGCACCCGCAATCGAGAAATGATGGCGGGATAGCTCAGCTGGTTAGAGCGCATGATTCATAATCATGAGGTCCCCGGTTCAATCCCGGGTCCCGCTACAAAATAAATCACTGAAATTGAGACTGTTGAGAGGCTTCCACTCTTGGCGGTCTTTTTTGTTTTTAGTACTCGGTTTGTGCCAGCATCAAAACGGGACCAATGTAAAAACCTGATTTATCTACTTCATCATACCACCTTGCCAGCCTTGTCAAAGCAATATCCTTAAACTTACACTGATGATAGATTAAACCTAACCGCACAGCCAGATAATATCCTTTCTTTATATCGGGATATTCTTTGAAGAGAATTTCAGCCCGTATTCTTTGAAACTGGGTCCATAATGACTCCTTCTTGTAAAGCAGATAAATACTTCTTGCCAGCAATTGCTTCCTTGTATCTCCATTAGCGAAAATAGGTGCATGATACATCTTTCCGCAGGCCTTTGCATAAGCAATCCAAGTGGACTCTTCATCCAAAACCTCCCAGCGAGCTTTCACACGCATCTCCTGAACTGCTTCATAAGCTAATTTCTGTACATGAAAACGATCGGTAACACGCTTGGCCGCAGGAAAGCAAGTCCGGGCAATCTGTTCCATATTGGGAGCCATATCCAAGGTTATCTCACGCACTTGGTAACGGCGACGACGGGATAACTTAAGCAAGACAGAGGTGACAGTACAGACATCCGTACCCTTAATGATAGCGATAATACGACCTTTCCACCGTGAGCTTCTTTATTCATCAATACAGTATAGAGTTCTTCACGCGAGAGAGCCACCTCGTCTATACAAAGATACAAAAAAGCCAACTAATCCACAATAGGCTGTATAAATTAGTTGGCCAAATTTATAATATTTAATCACTAGTGGGCACTTTAAATTAAACATCGTTCTTTGAAATCTTTGATAATCGCATAGTTATGTGTCTTTTTGGGGCGTGACGATTTGAATTGAAAAGTTATTTTAGCTTTGCCCAAAAGCTAAAAACAATGAATCAAGGCAAATATATCTTCGCCCAACTTACAGATTTTCTTCCCCGTCGTGTCTTTGATCGTTTGGTAGAGAAGTATTCTGGGAATAAGAAAATCAGAACATTCACCTGTTGGAATCAGATGCTGTGCATGATCTTCGGACAACTGACCGCCCGAGACAGTATGCGTGACCTTATGCTCAGCCTTGAGGCACACAAGAACAAGTACTATCACTTGGGATTCGGTGCAACAGTTAGCCGTACCAATCTGGGGAAAGCAAACCGGAATAGAGATTATCGTATCTACGAAGAATTTGCTTATACCCTGATTGCGGAAGCCCGTAATAACTACAACAAAAATGACTTCGAGGTGAAAGTTGACAGTAATGTTTATGCCTTTGATTCCTCCACCATAGACCTTTGTCTGAATGTTTTTTGGTGGGCAGAATTTAGGAAACACAAAGGAGGCATCAAACTTCATACCTTGTATGATGTAAAGACTTCCATACCGACAATCGTACTGGTAACCAATGCTAAAGTACATGACGTAAACATGCTGGATGAGTTGAGTTATGAAAAGGGAAGTTTCTATATCATGGATAAAGGATATGCTGACTTCACCCGTTTGCATAAGCTTCACACCTGTGGTGCTTACTTCGTTACACGTGCAAAGAATAATATGAGATTCCGTAGAATGTATTCCCGTGAAGTTGATAAAACAACCGGAATAAAATGTGACCAGATTGGAATGCTTGAAACGTATAAATCGCTCAAAGCATATCCGAACAAACTCCGGCGGGTTAAATACTACGATGAAGAACTGGACAGAGAATTTGTGTTCATCACCAACAACATGGAACTCTCAGCAGAGGAAATTGCTTTGCTATACAAGAACCGTTGGCAGGTGGAACTATTTTTCAAATGGATAAAGCAACACTTGAAAGTAAAATCTTTTTAGGGAACTACGATGAATGCAGTCAAGACACAAGTGTACTGTGCCATCATAACATACTGTCTGGTTGCCATTGTTGCTTACAAATTGAAAGTCAACCGTCCAATCTACGAAATTCTACAAATTTTGAGCTTTTCTCTACTGGATAAAACACCTGTAAGAGAGATACTTACCGATTGCGATTACAAAAATGTCAAAGAACTAAATTATAAACAATTGAAAATCAGCTGGGACTAAGTGCCCAGCAGTGATATTTAATAATAGCGAAAGAACTGCTACAATAACAATTTCATTTTTCCTTCCACACCACTACTCCGACCACTTCAAGGCCACTACCAACCAATATCTCCGATTTATCGAAAATGGGCATCTATTTCCGTACCTTATACCCAAGCATTGCATAGTACAAGATATATAGAAAGCAAGGTACACATAACCAATATGCATTTTGAATTCCAATCGCATCCTTCAGCAATCCGAAAACAGCTGGGATGATAGCTCCACCTACAATGGCAATCACCAATAGGGATGAACCAGATTTAGTAAATCGGCCCAAATCGGTCATAGCCAAAGGCCACAAAGCAGGCCACATCAGGGAGCAGGACAAGGCTATCACTGCCACAAACCAAATAGAAACTTGAGATGGAGTCAGCACAATCAACAGCGAACCTGCCAGTGCCAGCCATGCACAAATTTTCAAAGCCGTTTCTTGGTGAAGATATTTCGGAATAAAAACTATTCCGAGAATATAACCAGTTACCAGCCCAATACTTGGATAAACTGAATAATCTTGAGGATTGGTAAATCCTAAACTGGCAGCATAATCTACCGTAGTGGCCAATGCAAGCGTCTCTACCCCGACATAAAAGAACAAGGCTAAGCATCCCAACAAAAGATGGGGAAATTGCCAGATAGATGTTTTATTAGCTGCATAGGGGCAATCAGCTATCGCATCTTCATCTTCTCCCACCGCTTTCACTTCAGGCAAAGGTGCTACCAACACCAAAATACCTAACAAAACAAATATTCCCATAATCAAAAGAAAAGGAAGTTTTATATCTACCAATTGTACTTCGTCCACATTCTTGCCTATCACTGCTGCCAGAAAGATCGGGGAAATAGGCCATGCCAACTTATTACAGATTCCCATTATACTGATTCGTTTAGCCGCACTCTCTATCGGTCCCAGTATCGTTATGTACGGATTAACGGATGCCTGCAAGAAAGTATTTCCCATACCACAGATAAAGGAAGCAGCCAGAAACAGCAAAAGTCCACCATTATCGGCAGAAAATATAAACAAATAGAAACCTAAAGCAAACATAAGGAAGGACAATGCCATTGTTTTTTATATCCAATTCGTGCAATCAGTATGGAAGCTGGATAACCGAAAATAAGAAAAGCAGAAAAAGTAACAGCAATGACCAGATAGGACTGTCCAGAAGAGATAGATAGCGCATTCGTTAGCAACGGTACCAAATAACTGTTGATACCCAACGCAAATCCTATTGCAAAAAACATAATTCCGACGAATATCAGTGGAAGCAAATATGTTGGTTTATTCTGTTTCATACTTATCTTTTCAGAGTTATTGATTTTTGGTTCATCGCATGTTATTTATATGATATTTTATCAAATTGTCCATCGGATACGCCACGATATCCCCTAGCTGCATTCCATATTCAGATGCCACCCTGACCAGAATGTCTTTGAAATGCCAAGCAATGGATCCAACACAGTTAAAGGTATAACTAGAATAGTCTGAATACCCAGTAACTATATTCTCAAAAAGAGCATAGAAAGCCTTCTGCACTATATCCAGTAGGTATTCCCCTTGCCCTTCATACTCGGTGATGAATCTGCAGAAACTAGCACAATAACGGTTTGCAAAAGGTTTAGTATAAACTTGCTCGATAATTTCATCGCCAGTAATGCGGTAAGTTTCCCAAAAGCGAGTACGAATATCTTCCGGCATGTAACCACGGATATAATCCCTCAAAATTTGTTTTCCGATATATCCGCCGCTACCTTCGTCTCCAAGGATAAATCCTAGGGAATCGATATTGCGGATAATCTTCTCTCCATCATAGATACAACTATTAGTTCCAGTACCCAAAATGGCTGCAAACCCAGGTTCATTTCCAAGCAATGCCCGTGCGGCAGCCAACAAATCCATAGCTATTTCAATCCGGGCAGATACAAACAGATGCTGCAGGGCATTCCGCATATATTCATATCGGTCTTTTGAACAACCTGCACCGTAAAAATAAACTTCACCCACCTCTTTCCACTCATATCCGGTAGGTAAGGTACGGCTAAGAGACTCGAGTAGATATTCACTAGTCACATAATTAGGGTTATAACCTTCAGTAGTGAAAAATACTTTTCCACCTTCCTTATCTGCCAGACACCAGTTAGTTTTCGTTGAACCACTATCAGCTATCAAAATCATACTATTTTATATTTTATCGGTTATTATATTTTATCGTAGACACAACAGTATCCAATATATTTTCAGGAAAGAAGCCGGGTTGTGAATACCAGAAGAAAGAGTTGTATCCTTCGTAAGTCTGTGCCTTAATATGGGACGCAGCAGGCAGATAACTATTGACATCATTGCAATATCCAGCTATAGAAACATGCTTATCTGGCCATAATTTCCGTATCTCCATGCCGTATTGCGTAACTGCTTCATGAGAAAGCCCTATCAGTTTCCAGTTACCTATATTCAATGTCTGTACATAGATTGGTAAATGATGGGGCATTGTCCCTTTCTTATACTGCTCCAACATGATATTTGCCCAGCGTACATTCTTGTCGGCTTCCAGATTACCGGAATACATACTATTCTCTTTCTTAAAGGTTTCTATCCTTTCAATAGACCAAGGTTCAATAGGAATCAGGATAGAATCAATAGCATAGGTTATCTCACCCGTAAGTAGATCTGTCGGTTGCTCCAAGACTTTCAGAACATCACTCGCCAATATGCTTCCTGTTTTGTGGAAGTCTTCATGTATCGGATTGATATCACCTGCGCAGCCTTGTAGAAATAATGTATTTTCCACTCCAGTCATATCTTGAATAATATTCCTGGATACTGCTGGAAAGTTAGCACTGATTGTAAAACATTCAGTTCCTGCATTTCTAAATACCGGATGACATCCCGTAAGAAATAGTATATCTTTCAGTTTGTGATTGGGAGATTCCACTTTTATCACATCCACTGTAGAGTCATATAGAGCCTCTTCGCCTAAAAGGCAACGATTTCCTCCTATGTTTGTGGTAGTTGACCCGAAATAGAGATCCGCCGGACGCAATTGATCCACAGCTTTGGAAATAGCCTCAATGATTCTAGGCTTCACTATTTGATTCAGATAGAGACTGTCTGGATACTGATTGGGTTCTGCCCATGAATACCAACCTTTAGACACAGGGGCAAAGTGAGTATGAGATGCATTTATCAGAATAGCTTCCGCAGGAATTCTTTTTTTTTGACAAATATCATGCTTAATATCTGTTATCAATGAATAGTCGAAGTTTGTCAGGTCAACTCCAACTATCACCGCTGTCTGATTTCCTTTCTTTATAGCCATAGCACTTGCAGAAAGGTTTCCATCGGATTTATGTTGTCCTACATATAAACGATTATCCATACCAATGGAATATAAACGATCATTAGCTACAGCTATATCTTTTATATTTATATTATAAGTATATCCATTATTGTATCCTATCTTCGTCCAAAGAATGTCCTTTACACCAGTATTTCTACGCCAAAGCATCTGATTGGAAGTCAATGCAAAGAGCCGGTCTTTATACCCAGCCATGCCTATGACTGATTGAGCACTCCCTATATTGTCCCATATTATTCCATCTTTACTGACAATACCCTCAAATAACCCATCACTTTCAGTGGCAGCGTACAAATGATGATTGAGAGCTAAGAGTGCCACTATTCCCTGAAGATTACTTGCAAGGCTCTTCCATTGGATATTATCTTGTTCCAAATTAGCCTGAAACAATTGATTATCAAAGCCAATAGCAAATAATACATTTTGCGAAACTGCCAAGTATTTCACAGGTTGTGAAGACCTCATTATTCTCCATTGCGGTTTGTCAGCCTGAGTTTCCAAATAGAATAATTCCCCACTTTTATTTATCCCATAAAGTATATCACCCGAACCAGCCATATCTATGATCCCAGACGCATCCCCCTTTTCTATCCATTCAAGCGTAAAACGTCCTTCTCCGGGGAAGCCATAGCCTGCCAACGTTAATGAAAAGATGGAATTGTCTGGTTCTATACTGACAGTAGAAGTTCCTACCATGAATCTATTAGTAGCTGATACACAAGTGCTCAGCAGAGATAAAACAATTATCAATAAAAGATAGTCTATGTTATGTTTCATGTCTATTCTCCTTATTTATTATTTTTTTTAATAGCCTCCAATACTACATCAAATACATTTTCGGGGAAAAGTGCCGGTTGCGCATTCCAAAAGAAAGAACCATACCCTTCATACGTTTGGTTACGGATATGAATACCCGTAGGCAAATAACTAGGCACAGCGTTGGTATAACCAGAAACAGAGACCAATTTGCCTGGCCAAAGTTTACGAATGGCTAGTCCATACTCTGTAACCGCTTCACGGGATAATCCAACTAGTTTCCAATTACCTATATTAATAGTATGTATATATATAGGTAAATACTTAGGTATAGTATTCTTCTCATAGAACGAGAGCATCATATCTGCCCAACGGACATTCTTTTCGGCTTCTACATCTCCTTCCCGATTACCATTCTCTGCCTTGAACTGGATAATCCGCTCCTTGCTCCATGCACTAGCAGGCAAAAGTACAGAATCCAATGAATAAGAAATCTCTCCCGAAAGAGGAGTCAACTGCTTGTTTTTCACAATTTCCAACACGTCATCCGCTAATTTACGTCCACTTTCAGATGGCTCGTAATCAATGGGATTTACATCACCAGCACATCCTTGTATAAACATAGCCTGAGTCAATCCCAATTTATCTTCCACCCTTCTCCGTGCAACTCCTGGGAAGTTCGGGCTTATAGTATATCTCGCTGTTCCCTCATTCTTAAAAACGGGATGACATCCTGCCAAGAACAACAAAGCATCACCGACTTTTTTTTTAGGGCAGACTCTAACAATATCCAATGTAGAATCATATAACGCATCATTTCCAGATAAACTCCGATTTGCTCCAATATGTGTTTCTCCTCTACCAAAATATAATGTAGAAGTAGTCCTATTCTTTAAAGCATTCTCAATGGACTCTACTATACCTTTTTTTATCTTACAATTAAAATAAGTAGAATCAGGAGTTTGTTGATGCCTCCCCCAAGTAGGGAACCATTGGGCTACCGGAGAAAAATGTGAATGAGATGCATTTATTAAAATAGCTTCAGCAGGAATACCATATTTATCCTTTATTTCTTTTTTCACATCACAAGCCAATGAATAATCAAATCCTGTCAAATCAACTCCAACAATTACAGCTGTTTTATCTTTATATGTCACAGCCATAGCACGAGAAGAAATATCATTCAATGTGTTATGCCTAGCTACAAACAAAATATTTTCATCATTTATAGCATACAAATGTCCATCAACAACTGCTATTTGCCGGATAGTTATTGTATAAGAACTCCCATTTTTATAACCAATTTTCATCCAATCAGTACCTTCTAATAAATTTTTTCTTTGCCATAATAATTGATCTTTAGATACAGAATAAAGACGGTCATCACTTCCGGTCATGCTAATGACATCTCCCGCACTACCGATGGAGTGCCATACAACCTCGTTTTCTTTAACAGTCCCCTTTTGCAGCTCTTTAGTTGAAGTTGCAATATATAAATTCCCATCGGCAGCTGCAAAACCGACAACATTAGAAACAGAGCCTATCTCAGTCCATTCTACTACTTTTTTCTCAACTTTTCCAACCAGTAAACGGTCAGATGAGGATATAGCATATAAACGGTCATCCATCCCAGCCAAAAAACTTAGTGTTTGTTCTGTTTTCAAATGTTCCCACTCTACAATATCTTGATTTACATTACCTCTTAATAAAGTCCCATTGTCATTTATGGCATATAGCATCTTCCCTAAACCTGTAATATTTTTAAGACCTTCAGCCAAAGTTACCTTAATCCATTCTATCGAGAAACGTCCCTCGGGAGGATAACCATAACCAGCCAAAGGTACAGAAAATACAGCATTATCCGGTTCTATGCTGACAATAGAAGTTCCTACTTTATATTCCGTTTGTGCCAGCAAAATAGAAGAATACAAAAATAAAATTAATGATAATAATTTCTTGTTCATAACATTTAATCTTTAATTAGCTGAAACTGGCTTGTTCACAAATACCGTAGTCGTTGAAATACTGCGTTTGCCAGAAGGAGTTATCACAATAGCTCTGACTTCCCGTTTTTGTCCTTCTGGTACTATAATTCGTATAGGTTTTTCGTATAAATAATCAGTCTCCCGAGGTTCTTGCCCATCAAAATTATAGAATATTTTAGCCCCTTTAACAGGCACTTTTAATGATAGAGTAAACTCTGAGCCATACAATATTTCATCCTGCATCCCTATTGGAGTCGGTACCCTATAAACTGTTTCAGTCGTATCCAGCCATGCCAAATGTTCAGGTAAACGCACTTCTTTAAAATTAACGGAGTCTTTCACAGCCAATTCAGACCAAGCAATCTCAGAAAGGGCCATTAAACGCGGTAACATCATATACTCCACTTTTCTGTGCGTATCCATATGCTCCGTCCACAAAGGCGCCTCTACTCCAATAATATGTTTTTGCTGTTCGGGGGTAAGTTCTGCAGGAGTAGGATTAAAGGAATATACACGTTCAGTAGGATTAAAGCCCCAACCTATGGCCAAAGGTTCCAATGTACGATTCCCTTGAATGTAATCAAAATAAACAAATGAATTCGGAGCCATAATTACATCATGAGATTGTTGGGCCGCTTTTATACCCTCACTGATATCACGCCAATTCATCACTGTGGCATCAGGTGCTAAACCTCCTTCCAAAATCTCATCCCAGCCAATAATCTTGCGCCCTTTGGATTTGACAAACTTCTCTATTCTCTTTATAAAATAGCTTTGTAACTCGAATTCATCTTTCAAACTGTTATCTTTAATTCTTTGCTGGCAATAGTGACACTTCTTCCAACGCTCTTTGGGACATTCATCGCCTCCTATATGAATATACTTACTGGGAAACAAGTCCATTACTTCAGTCAATACATCTTCTAAAAAACGAAATGTGATTTCCTTGCCAGCACAAAAGACATCTTCGTAAATTCCCCAATTTTGTGCAACCTTAAAGGGCCCAGGATTATCCCCACAAGCATACTCTGGATAAGCAGCCAATACAGCCAAAGTATGCCCCGGTAACTCTATTTCCGGTATGACAGTGACATGCCTTTCTGCGGCATAAGCAACAATATCTCGTATTTCATCTTGTGTATAATAGCCTCCATATGGCGTACCATCTAAACCACAAAATTCGGGGTCGTAATTGCTAATGCAAGTCTGCTCTCTATAGGCTGCAATCTCAGTCAATTTAGGATACTTCTTTATTTCAATACGCCAACCATGATCTTCTGTCAAATGCCAATGATATACGTTCAATTTATATTTAGATAATAGGTCGATTTGCTTTTTTATGAACGATACCGGATATATGTGATAACCTACATCTTGCATAATGCCCCGATAAGCATATCGTGGCTTATCTGAAATTTCAGCACAGGGTATCCTGACTTTTTTGTCTGGCGATGCAGCAGAACACATTTGCATAAGTGATTGAAGACCATAAAAGGCCAGCTCCTTTCCCTACAATATCAATTCTTGATTCTTTCACCGTTAAATGATACCCCTCTGGATTGGAGCCGGTATAGTCTGTAGAAAAATAAATGACCTTTTATATGACTTTGTTTTTATTTCTAACCGGTATTTCCAAACCATAAGTATATTTCAAATAATCACTGAATAGATAAGCTTCCTTTTCTGCCGAAGTAGTGAGAGATACGATGGCTATTTTGTCATCTGGACGCACCTCAAAACTCCCTCCAAAGCTGTAACCGACAGTGGTGCCGGAATAATACCCAAATTTCGGTCAATACATTGAGCACGACTTAAAGCAGATGCAAATATCAAACTATTCAATGCAAATAGCAATGTGAATATTCTTACTAACTTTTTTAACAAACATAGTCATAATGGTATTTAAAAGATTACTTATTTTTACTTGCAACTAAGATTTATTATGAGAATGCAAATAATCTACAGCTTTTTAACATTGCCACATTCTAAAATGAGTTTCTTGGCTTTTTCATAATCTGGCAATCCCTCCTTCTCCATTAACATTTGTACAGAACGGTCAAGCACCTTGTTATTTGTAAGACGTACATTGACCATACAATTTCCTTCAACACGCCCCAATCTAATCATAACCGTTGTGCTAATCATATCAAAATCATCTTTTGAGCAGTACCGCATTTCATCCTTGTACTTCCAGTTACGAATTCAGGTCCTGTTATCACTTCAACTGGATAGTCTGAATATTGAGATATTGGGGAATTGGGATTACTTACTATAGAGCCACATGGAATTCCATTAGCTCGGCACTGCTTTAAAGCAGCAAGGACATAAGGTGTAGTACCGCTGGCCGAAATGCCGACCACTATGTCTTTTGATGAAATATTTGCCTTTTGTAGAGTCGCCCAACCTTCAGTCAAATCATCCTCCATTTCTTCTAAAGCATCTACCAAACGTTCTACACCGCCCGCCAATACAACATTAACTATACCTTCCTCAATTCCATATGTATTAGGCAACTCTATTGCATCCAATACAGATAAGCGACCTCCGCTACCACATCCTAAATAAAACATACGACCTCCATTCTTCAATTGCAATTCTATAGCAGTAATTAGCCTACTTAAATCAGGAAGAACTTTCTGTATGGCCAATGCTACCAATTGATCCTCAGCATTAATACCAACAACCAATTCATCTACCGTTTTCTTTCCAAATCATTATATTTGGAAGCTTGTTCTGTTAATCTTTTCATTGTCTTTTTATTTCTATTAATAAATTAACCCTATTATTACTTTAGAGCTATCCCATAAACACCTTTCAACTTATTTGCATATTTCTCATACATGATTTTTGATACCTGAATAGGATTGCCTATAGGCTGATCTGAATAAGACTCAGTACCATTGACCCACTCCCATTCCACGTTTTGATTTTATCATCCAGAATATCAAGTTCGCACTTTTATTTTGCTTTATACAGTCTATAACTTCATCAATAAAATCTCCCAACGCCCCTTATAGAAACCTTTAAAAAGACCAGCCCATTGTTTACTCGCATAATCATGTAAAAGGCTTCTTTGCCTCCCCACAAAGTGACCAAATCACGAGCATTCTTCTCATACAGTCTCTTTTCTTCTTCCCCAGTTCCCCAACTTTTAGCATCTTTTATCCATTTTCCCAACAAAAGCCTGATGAGTAGACATAAGTTCATCCATGTCATCAATCAGCTCTATAAATTCCTTGCTATTTTGCTGAAAAGCCAACAAATCTTTCGTATCATAATCTTCTCTAAATTTCTGTTGAATCTCAGTTGCATAGTTTGCCAATACCTGTTTCCCAACAAGAATCAAATCATACTGATAACATGGATTATCTGCCAGTTTATCAGCAGAAGCTAACATATACTCCCATGCCTTGATTATTTCTGCAGGATTATACGGTATACCCGTATATGCCCAAACATTATCTTTATCGAAAGTAGGGCGGGCTGTAATTGTACTCTCATAATTACCTTCATTTGCATAAACTGTTTTCTGCAGAATTTCCCATGCACATTCCATATTTCGATCTTTTATTCCGTAACGACAATGCACATAATTTTTATCCAACTATCCAAGTCAATAGGAGTATTCCTCCATATTTGGTCAAAAGTAAAGAATATATCATCGGATTCTGCTCTATACCCTCCGGCACTGCTCCAATTCCCATCAGCTGCCCTGCTGCTGGATCATTTAGCACTCGGTTAGGCTCGGTTGCCAACTTTTCTGCATTACCAAACATCATATTACGTCCCCGAAATTATGGAGCATACACCAAATCCACGGTTTTCCATAATATGAATTTGTGCGGTTCCAGACTGGGTGCTCTTCGCCCCACAAATCCAATACTATCATTCTATCATCAGGCACCCCGTTCAAATAAGCCTGAATTTGCTCAGGTTGCCAGAAATCCTTTTATCAACGAAGAGCCATCCCTGCATAACCCATACGGCCGCTGTATCCACATCGGCCATTGACTGATATACGGCTCTACTAATATTATTCAAATAAATCGAGTCATTACTTGGTGGAAACATTTCATTAAAAGTATCTGCACCATATAAATGATCTGTCCCAAATGTCTCAATTTGTTCTTCCATAAACATATTTCCTATTTTTTAAACATTGGATCATCTGGTTCCAGAATAAAGGTATCATCAAAACGCCCTTCCCAATTAGTCCTTTTAAGCTTTGCTTCTGGGTATTTATCTTTAAAAGTAGGAGGAACATGCCCTGTAAAAGCAGGCAGAATAGGTGTCATTCCAAGTTCGCGTTCTCTTTTCAGTATCTTCTTCTGTAACTCTTCATGACTATCTTTCCAACTTTTAGGAAGAGGACCGCACCATCCATCAATGTTTCCGGCCCAGAACCACATAAAATAAGCAGGTCCCGTGAAAAACGATCCATATCTTCGTCATCAAATCCTAACTTACGATAAACTCGATCCCACACAGCATTCTGACCAGTCATTGCTAAAGGCATGTTTATCCCATTTAGCGCCATATAATCTATTTCAAATTGCCAACGCTCCCAATCCCACCAAGATGCAGTATAGTTAAATGTGCAATAATTAAAATAATGTCGATATTTATGCGGCGTGATTTGTCTTACTTTTCTAGCACAGCAGGAATAGGAGTTGGAAATTCAATATTTGAGCCATTCCAGCTATAATCACAATGAGCATAGTGCTTTAAATAATAATTTAAAGCACTTGCTACTGAAACACCATTATTTCCACGCAATATAATTTTATCACCAGACTGTTCCAACTCAAACACATCCTTCCCTTTCTCTTGAGGAATATACTCAATTATAAACAAATCTGCATATTTAGGGACAACTCTTTTATTAAAGCATAAGTCGCTTTTTATTCAACTCACCTTCTGTTTTGGGGAACAAGAACCAAAGGAAAGTGCTATCACTCCCAAAAATCCTAATAAAATCCTGATTTTCATCTGTCTCATAACAATATATTTTTTAATATTTTTAATACACTTCTTTCATTCGATTAACATATTTCCCATATAGCTCTTTAACTATTTCTATTTCATCTCCTTGAGGGGTATCAAGATATGACTCATGACTATTTACCCATTTCCACTCCCAACGGCTGATTTCTTTATCAAAAGATATAAAATCACATTCTATCCCTTTTCCCAACAACTATTTACATAGTCAAAAACGAAGCCAACGTTCTTTATAGAAGCCCTGCAACATGCCAGACCATTCTTTACAAGCATATTCATGAATCGTACAATCAGTTCCAGCCCATAAAGTAATCAAATTACGGGCATTTTTCTCATATAAATCTTTCTCAAAGAGGAGTTTCCTAAACGGCGTGCACTATTTAACCAGCGTCCCAATAGGAAATCTGATCTCGTAGCCAAGAGCCGGTCTATATCATCTATCAATTTTAAGAATTCTCTTGTCTTTACATCATATAATTCACGATTCTTATCTCGATAAGCCATGGCAAATTCTTGTTGCAATACATTCGAATAATTTGCCAATGCTTGGCGCATTACATCAACCAAATCATACCGAAACCCATCACTGGTCAGTACTTCTCCTGCTTTCAACAAAAGTCTACAAGCTTCTATAAGTTCAAGTCGATTATAGGGAATATGAGTAAATGTCCATACAGACTCTTTTCAAATGTTGGTCTGCCAGTAATTATAGAGCTAGTCCCCACCACGGTTGATGACTATAAACTGTTTTTCTTAACAATTCCCATGCTTTCTCTGCATCACTGTTTTTGCCATAGCGGCGATGGGCATACTCTTTCAACCATGCGTCTAAATTTATCGGTGTATCTCTCCATACATTCTCCAACATTAAAGCATAAATAGCCGGATTCTGTTCAATGGCTTCCATTGTCAATCCAATCCCTTCATCTTTCCAGAATTTTGATGATGCAATGCTTCCACAGGAGCATTGGCTATAATATCCATTTTTCCATATAGGCTAATACGCCCTCCAAAATTGTGCAGCATATTCCATATCCACTGTTCACCATAGAAGGCTTCAGTTCTATTCCAAACAGGATTTATCTCACTGTCTAAGTCCAATACAACCAACTTTTCATCAGGAACAGCATTAAACAATGCTTTCATCTGGGTTGATTGCCAAAAGAGGTTTATCAAGAAACATCCATCCCTGCATAACCCAAACAGCTTCCGGATCAATATTAGCCATTGAACTATATATTTTTGTTGCTATGTTATTCAAATAAATTGAGTCATTACTAGGAGGTATCATTTCATTAAACGTATCAGCAGAATATAAATGATCAGTACCATAAGTGGCTATTAATTCTTTTAAAAAATTTCACCGATCTTTGAAAACATTGGTTCATTAGGATCCAATATGAATATCGGAGAAGCAACATTAGTATTAATTCCCCATTGGGTCGAATTTACTTTCGTATCAGGAATCTTTCTCTAAATGATGGAGGTACATGTCCAGTGAATGAAGGTAAAATAGGCGTCATTCCCAATTCTCTTTCTCTTGCTAAAATCTTCTTCTGTAAATTTTCATGAAAACTCATAAAACTTTTAGGTAATGGCCCCCAACCGTCTAGATTTCCCATCCAAAACCAAGTAAAATAAGCAGGACCACTAAAAAGAATCTAATTCCTCATCAGTGAACCCTAGCTTACGATAGACTTTATACCAAATGGAATTCTGTCCAGTCAATGCTAAAGGCATATTAATACCATTTAATGCCATAAAATCAATTTCCCATTGCCAACGTTCCCAGTCCCACCAAGAAGCCGTATAATTGAAAGTACAGTAATTAAAATAATGACGATACTGGTATGGACTGACTTTATGTATCTTGCCTTCCACCTTAGGCATAGGAAACGGGACATTCAAATTTATGCCATTCCAGCTAATATCACAATGCGCATAATATTTCAAATAATAATTTAAAGCACTTGCCACTGAAACTCCATTATTGCCACGCAATACTATTTTATTCCCGATACTTTCTAATTCAAAACATCTTTTCCCTCTTCTTGACCAACATACTCTACTTCAAAAGAATCAGCATATGTAGGAATCACACGTTTTATTAAGTTCTTTGAAGCAACAATATCCAATTTCCCATTTATTTTTCAAAACCTTGAGAAACAGCAATTTGGCTATAAACCAAAATTATAAAACAACCTGCCATCTCATGCTCAATCTATAATCCATATTATTAAATCTTTGAATCAAGTCAAAAGTAACCTATACTGAGTTGATAAATATCTTATCAATCAATATATTTCAACCCAGTATAGGATTTTATCTAATACCTATTTTAATAAAATCATTCTGCCGGTTCTTCTCCTTCAAAGGCCAAAATGCCGTAGGATCAAACTCATAACGCCACAAATCACCATTTTTATCTACAGCCAGCAAATCTTCCCACATTGAAATATCTTATTATAGATATCCCAACCCGTTCCAATTTTTCTACGAGTACCAGCTTGAAAACTATCAGTTAAAGGCATTATCCACATATTTCCATTGGATTCTACTGCTATTATGTTATTTTCATAAGAGAAAACCTGACTATAATTACTCCATCCTGTCGATTCAATATCCGATATATTTCCAAAATCGAAATCTCCATTTTGATTTATCGGATATTTAACCAAATTACCACCATCATGAACTGACAATATTGCCAAATCCTTAAAAGCAAATATGCTCTTATTGTTATTCCATCCCCAGCCAATATCGCGTTGGAAACCAAAGTTATAATCTTCATCGATATAATATTGGGTTAGATTTAGCCATGGATTCCGACAAACGAAACGGTTATCAGGCAGATAGAACATAAAGTCCACTCCTCCCCATCCTTGTCCGATTCGACGAGGAGCACCATAAGTCCCATCTTCTTGCAATTTGTACACCTGAAGATTATCATCCTCATCTATCCGAATTAAATCTTGATTACGACAAAATATCGGCTTCGTCACCTCCTGACCAAATGAATAGACTTTTCACGAGGCACTTGCCCAGGGAGATAAGATCCTGTCAAAACAAAATAAGTCACTCTTAAAGATTCTACAATAGACTCACGCTCGGAAGTTTGTTTTATTCCTACCGGAAGCATATAGGATTTTGCAACAGCCAAATGTTTTTCTGCTAAAATTTCAACATTAACGGGTTCACTAACTGACTTCCCTGACTTAATAGTTGATTTTGACTCCATAAAAGAATAACTGCCATCGGGCATTGGCTCATAATCAGTACCATGATTATTATTGTATTCATCAACCAAATCAAGACGTACCTCAAATTCAACCCTAATATCTTTTTCTGCTTTTGGGGACCACCATAAAACGCAGTCACTGGTAAATATTGCACATCGCTTGTAATGAATATACCTTGCATATTAGGAGTATTATTTGCTTGTGACATATAAATTCTAGAATAGTTATCAGCATCAACTATATCCAATTGTACTCTCACTTCATCGGAACAAGCTGCAAGTGCCATCACACCCACCAAAGCTGTAAATAATATAGATTTCATACCTTTTCTTCTCATTAAAAATTAAAATCAAGTCATTATCACCAATAAGGATTTTGCATTAATGCATCCATTTTATCTATCTCAGCTTGCATTATTGGGAACAGATAATATTGCGGATATTGGAATATTCTGGTTTCCACAACCGTTCTTTCATAAAAGCTGGATCTTGCAGGTGTGTTCCTGCCGCAATATTCATGCCATATACCGGACCAGATTCTGTCTCCTCTGCAATCAACCAACGGTGACAATCAAAATAACGATGTGTTTCATAAGCAAGTTCTATTCGGCGTTCACGACGGATGCGATCGCGCATTTCTTCTTTTGTCAGATTTGTCGGTAATGCAGGCATACCAGAACGTTTACGGATTTCATTTACATACTTATGCACATCAGCAACCGGCCCTTCCGCTTCATTCAAAGCCTCAGCATAATTCAAATAAAATTCTCCCAAACGAAACAGGATCCATGACCTCAAAGAAAATCGACCTTGAGTAATATCAGCAAAGAATCAACATGCTTCTTCATCAAATAACCAGTAGTACAATAATCTCTACCTTCATTACCTCGTCCATCTGCTCCTTGCCCACAACTCAATTTGATGACCTTTAAATATAGCGCCATTAAAATTAATTGTCGCATAAAACGAGGGTCACGATGCGTATACATATTGCTTACTCCAGCTTTCCAACGTCCATTCGGACCATCACTTTCCGCAAATCCGGTTTCTTTATAAGAAGAGGCAGGATTGATAATAGGACTTCCATCTGGATTATATCCTAAAATAGGTACTACTCCATCCTCCATCTCATAAGCATCCACTTGCGCTTGAGTAGGATTATAACCAGACCAACCACCTAAAGAACGTGGAAAACAGCATTTTCAATATCTGAATCTATTGAACAATTCCGTGCCAGGATTATTTCACAATTGTCTCTTTCACGAAACAAATTAGTATAATTTTCCACCGGTTCATCAGATGGAACTCTGTACAATTTATATCCAGCTGCTTCACAAGCATCAATACATTCTTTCGCTGCATTTGCAGCTTCTTTCCACCATTTATCTTCTCTTACCTGAGGAAACAACAAAGTACCGTCCGCATCTTTATAATCTTTATATAAAGGACAACCATTCCACAAGTCACTTGCTCTATATAATAGCAAACGAGCTTTAATAGCATATCCTAACGCCCCCGTCACGTGTCCTAATTTACTAGTATCCGTAATCTTCATAGGTAGTGCAGGAATCGCTTTATTCACTTCATCCAGAACAAACTTAATGCAATCATCTAAAGGACTTCTTCTCAATTCATTAAATTTTTCATCTGTTTTAATTACATGATCCATAATAATACAAGGTCCATACGTGCGTATTATATAAAATGATAAAGAGCACGTAATAAAGTAATTTCAGCAATCCAAGTGTTCTTCTCTGATTCCGAAAAGTCTTTGTCTGTCGGAGTCAAATGTATATTTTCCAAGAAAATATTGCATTGACGAATTCCTTCATACATGTTAATCCAAATACGTCCTGTTGCATTGTATGGGTTCAAAGCCCCTATTCATAAGCTTTCCAAATTTTTCAGGCCAAGGCATCGTAATTTCATCCGAAGCAAGAACAAATGGATTTACATCAGCCATATCGGTAAAGTGATTTTCTAAGGGAATCGCAGAATACGCACGATTCAAGAAAGCTTCTGCATAGTTTCTTTTAAGAAAAGCCTCTTCTATTGTTACATCTTCTTCTGGAGCTTTATCCAAATAATCTACACAAGAATAAAAAGGACGATAATAAAGCAACCAATAGATAAGTTATAAATTTAGTGTATTTCATATATTTCTTTATTTAAAATTAATTTGTAAACCAAAATTCCAACTCCGCTGTAAAGGATAAGCACCTGTACCATCATTAGATTCAGGGTCAATAAACTTAAGATGATCAAACGTAAGCAGATTGTTTCCATTTACAAAAACGTAGAGATCCTATACGATATTTTTCTAACCATTTATTAGGAAATGTATAACCAACTTCAGCATTACGTAAACGAAGATAGTTACCATTCTTTATCCAAACAGTGGAAGTCACAAAGTTATTGGGATTATTACCTACATCAATAGCAGGATACTTAGCATCCATACTTTCCGAAGTCCATCGATTATCATAATACTCTTTTAATACATTATTTGAGCCCAATCCATCATAGAAAGGCCACATTCCATAACCTGCAATATTTATAGAAGTATTAGCCGCTCCGGTAAAGAACACGCTTAAGTCAACTCCTTTGTAAGCTACCGTTCCACCAAAACCAAATGAGATTTCCGGCAAACGAGCATATCCTATAGGCACTTGGTCATAAGAGTCTATTCTACCATCGCCATTAATATCCTTGTATCGGACATCTCCAGGACGAGGGTTCCAAATGTTTGAAGAGGACTAGCGTCAATTTCAGCTTGATCTTTGAAAAATCCTTCAGCCACAAATCCTGTATATTGGCCTAAGCTCAATCCTTTTTAGACAAATAAGGATATTTAGGACTTGGTTCATCATTCTCAATGACTTTATTACGTGCAAATGTAAAATTACCTCTCAAAGAATAAAAGAAACCGGCTTTCGTAGTATTACGAACTTCAAGCAAAGCATCCACACCTTTATTGTCAATCTCTCCCAAATTACCATAAGGTACACACCAAGGGAAAATACCTGTCAATTGCGGCACTGTCGCTCTTTGAATTAAAATATCAGAACGTTTCTCTTTAAACACATCAATCTGCAATGAAATACGATCTTGGAAAAGGCCTAAATCTAATCCAATATCTGTTTTCCTTGCTTTCTCCCATGTCAAATTTGATTTCCAATAGTGCTTTCCTCCATACCCAGATGTTCCTGGTGATTTTCACCAAAGAAATAACCTGTTCCATTTGTTTTATTGTATTCAAATATCCAAATCGAATGCCTAATACATCATTACCAACAAGTCCGTGAGACGCACGCAACTTCAATCGATTAATTGCGTCAACTTTAAAAAGGTTCACTGGATACAATCCAACCTAATGAAACTGAAGGAAAGAAACCAAACCTATGACCTTTTTGAAATTTTCAGAACCATTATATCCAAAGTTACCTTCTATTAAATATCTACCGCCATAACTATAAGTAGCACGACCTGCCAATCCTAATCTACGATAAGGAATATTTGCACGCGAATCACCTGCTGATAAATCCACATATTCTCGTTGATTAAAAGCATCATAGCTGTTACATTATGTTCCCCAAATGTGCGGTCATAATTCAATTGTGCTTCAAAATATTGAGCACGATTTGAAATAGTATATTGTGAATAGCCCAAAGGTTGTTCTTCGCGGTATACTTCACTATACATATCTTCGCCAGTTTCAGAATTCTTACCCAAATAACGTTTAACAATGAAATCCTTAGGTCTATTATTATGAGTTACAGCATAACGGTCGTATGAAAACAATCCTCTTAAGGATAATCCTTTTAACAAAAGGACAAGTCCCATGTGACTCCAAAACTAGCCTGCAGAGTAGCATGGTCTTGAGTGGAATAACCAGACTGAGTAACACGCCCCAAGGGTTATGACCAACATAGGACTGTGCTCCACCAGGAGTACCGTCCGGATTCAATTTCGGATAAGAAATCGGAGTAACCAGATTAATGGATTTAAAGATTTCCTCCGAAGAAAAACCGGATAACGTCCATTTTGAATAATAGCTCCCAAACCTAATTGAACTGTTAGATTCTTAGAAAGTTTGACATCAAAATTATTACGAAAATTATACCGTCTCATATTCGAATTGGTACTGTATTTATTATTCGTATCTTCTCTATACAAACCATTTTGATAGGTAAACCCACATTCATATAATATTTAATAATATCAGTACCACCACTAATACTAAGGTTATTGATTGTTTGCATAGTATTCTTTTCACAACTTCATCCATCCAATTGACATTTGGATATAGATACGGTTCTGAACCATCCTTATATTTCATCAATTCTTCTTCAGTCCATCTCGGAGCTTCACCATTATAAACTCTTGCCTCATTCATCAATGATGCATAAGAATAAGCATCAATATACTCCGGACGACGCAAAGCAGTCAATAATGCAGTCTCCGTTCTGAATGTAACACTCGGTTTTCCCACATTACCTCTCTTTGTCGTAATCAAAATTACACCATTAGCCCCTCTCGCTCCATAAACAGCAGTAGCAGAGGCATCTTTCAAAATAGTAAAACTTTCTACTTCTTGAGAGTTAATCTGATTTAAGTCACGCTCAACTCCATCAATCAAGATTAACGGATTCTGATTACCCCATGTAGCAATACCGCGAACATAAATCTGAGCTGCATCATAACCAGGTTCCCCTGTAGACTGTCTACTAATAATACCAGGCATTTGCCCTGCAATTGCATTCGACAATGAAGGTGTAGACACTTTTACAATATCTTGAATCTCGGCCATCGAAACAGAGCCCGTAACTGTCATTTTCTTCTGTTTTCCATATCCAACAACAACAACTTCTTCTATCTGCTTGGAATCCTCTTTCATCCTGATATGCATATTTTTCCTATCACAACTTTCATCTCTTCCATAGAATAACCGATATAAGAAAACTGTAGAATAGAATTTTCACCAGCCACATAAATGCTGAATTTACCGTCAATATCAGTAATTGTTCCAGTAGAACTACCTTTGACCTTAACTGTCACTCCTGGTAAAGGCACTCCGGATTCATCCACAACGATACCTTTTGCCAAAACCAATTCGTCATCGTTTACAGATGGCAATGCAGTAGCAGCACGCGCAATTGTTACTTGGCGGTTATTAATGGTATATGTCAGTCCTTTTGATTTTAAAACTTTATCTAGAAGAATAGATAAAGTTGCATCCTTAACATTAATAGATATAGCCCTTGGTTATCTAATATATTTTCATTATAGAAAAATAAATTCACTACTTTTTCTATTTCAGCAAACAATTGCTGTAAAGTGATATCCTTTAAATTCATAGTGAAGTGTTGAGCACTCACATATGAGTTGTTAGATAAGACCGTAAAATTTCCACAGAAGAAAAAATTAGCAATACAATTGCTGCACGTTGAAAATGCAATCTCCCTCTACTGGGGACAAGTTGTGTGTGTTTCTCCATAAACTCACTAGATTTACATATTAAACATCCTTTCATTAAGCACTTATAGATATTTCGGACAATATGGCCATAAACTTGTCCCAAGCTATCATCAATCAGTATTATTCTCTATTGTGTAGTACATGCCTCCATGACATCTCTACCCAATAAAATGTATTATGCTTTATTAGATTATTTATCTATCACCAATACAGTCTTAACAGTTCCATCATCCTGCGTATCAAATCGTATTGGAGCCGTTAAGGTTATTGTATTCAACACTTTATTTAGATCTTCATTCAAATCTAATTTTCCAATATATTTAATATTCGGCATATCAGTATCAAAAAAAAACAACATCATAATATTGAGAAAGTTGAGATAGAATTACCTTTAGAGGCGTTCCGTTAAACTTCATCACCCCATCCTTCCAACAAGTATAATCATAGACATCAACATTGCTAACCTTTGTTTTGCCACAACTATATTCCAAAAGTTGATTAGGAGACAAAACAATTTTATTATCTTTATTAGTCTGAACTTCAACCTTACCAGTTACCAAGGTCACACTTGTCAATTGTTGTTTTCGATAAGCCCTCACATTAAATGATGTCCCCAACACTTGCACATCCATTTTTTAGTATGGACTATTAATGGACGGTTTCGATCCTTAGCTGCCTCAATAAAGACTTCACCGTCTACATATATTTCTCTTTTATCTTTCTCAAATATTTGAGGATACAAAATCTTACTGCCTGAATTTATCCATATCTTTGTTCCATCACTAAAAGTCAATGTCGAACGTTTTCCTTTTGGAACAATCAACTGGCTTAGTTGTGCTATGTCATCTTTATATTTTCTTTTTTTTTTCACTTGGGAATAATATAGGAGTAGAATTAACGACTACAGCCCCATTTTCCTGTAATTTAATATCTGCGCTATCACTTTCCAGTTCCAACGTCTTTTCAGGATTCAGCACCAGTTGAACCTTATTTGATTCATTTTTATCTTATCAAGATAAGAGAGTATCATTTCCTTTTCTACAATTCCATCTTGCCTAAAAACACTTATTCCAACAAAACCTATAATCAAAACTGCTACAATACCTGACATCCAAAATAAAAAGAAAATTGTTTCTTCTTTTTTATTCTCTATCCTATGTTTCAACAATAACCAATCCGTTTCTATTTCACCATCAGACACCTCTGGTTTTGAATCTTGAGTGTATGAATTAAATAGAAAATATTTTCAGCAGTTTTCTTCTGATAAGGGTAATCCAATAAGCCTTTCTTGATTTCAGATAAATATTCTAAATCCCTCTTTTGCAGCAGCAAAGAAGAGATCATCTACAATAAAATCCTCCAAACAATATGTCGTCATTTCTTTCTTTTCATATATAGCTAATAACTGTTGGCATTTTATTATTAGACAAACAAAGGCGATATTTATAATCAGTTTTATTCATTTTTATCTTCCCAGAAAACAATAGAAGCATATAACTAGATAAGATCCAACCAACATATACATGTCAGGATACTCCTCTCTCATTTTCCTCAATGCCCGGAACAATAAGTTTCGGGTAGCTTGTACTCCTATTCCCAAGACTTCCGCTATTTCCGCAAAATCCATTTCATGTAAAAACGCAAATAAATAATCTCAGTTTGGCGAGGGCTCAAGCAATTCATCATCTGTTTCACTCGATTCATTAATATTCGCTGGTTTTCACCAGATATAATACTATCTTCAATAGTATATGAAAATGAAAAATCATATTGATCATCAACTAAAGAAATTTCTCTACCATCCTTAACTATGTAGTTTATAAAAGAGTTTTTAAGGAACGAAAAGGAAAGACTTTAAAGAAGAGATATCCCTCAAAATGTTTTTCTAGTATAAAGATTAAAAAGATATCTTGAATCGCATCTTTATAGACTCTCGATCCATTCCTAAACTTATACCATAAGCATATAAATCACGATAGCATGACTTATATAATCGTGAAAAGCTTCTTCATCCCCAGAAATAAACTTTTTCCATAATATTGTTTCAGTTGTTTGCATCAGATTTTATTATTGTTAACAAACATAATTATATTACAGCAACCACAAATGTAATATATGTTTTAACACGTAAATAAAAAATCATACATATATTACAATACCTCGGTAAATTTTACCGAAAATTAAAAGTTAAACAATAGAACCGGCAAAAGTCGATTCGAAAACATTAAAGAGGTCATTGAAATGCTGTCAAAACGAATGGTTAAGCATGAAGAAATGTGCTGAAAAAGTGAGCTAACCTGCTGGTAACAAAGGTAAAAACATCACATGACTCACTGAATTTCAGCGAATTATAAGTTAATTACTCATCTAATTATGGCTAAAGCCCCTTATGCAATACCAATCAGAGTGGCTGTCGGCTCTCAAATCAGTCGTGAATATACACAAACCTTTTGAAAAACGTTCATGGACACCATGAAATTATTCATGGTCATCCCGGATCGTATAAATTTCCTCCAATTGGGCAGGTATGGATGTTTCTCGGAACAGACATACCGTAACCTTTTGAGAATGAAACTTTCGACTGGTTTGCGTTCAACGCCTCTATCATCAGCAAGCATCTCACAGGCAAAAGCCATCGCCATCGATCCTTCCCATATCCCCAAGTTCGGTCATAAGACACCTTGGATTGGTTACTTCTGGTCAGGCTGTGCCGGGGATTATAAGCGAGGATTGGAAATCATGGGCATCGGTGTCATTGACATTGACAACCATGAATGCATGACTTTAGGTTCCATTCAGACGCCGGATTGTAAGACCTTGGATAATATGGGTAAGAACCTAGTTGACTGGTATAGCAGCTATCTTATCAGTAGAAAGACAAGCTACAGAGCATTTCCAAAACGCTGGTTGCAGACGCATTCTTTTCAAGGAAACGTTCATAACGCCTATGTGTGAGAGTGATTTCCATGTCATCAGCCGCTTCAGGAATGACGTAGTCCTGTACTATCCGACATTGGAAAAGAAAACAGGAAAGCGTGGTCATCCCAAGTGGTTCGACGGCAGGATTGACTTTTCCAATCTGGATCTGACCCGGTGCAAGAAATACAAGGTGAACAAGGGAAAGCTATACGGATTGAGGGTATATGCAAAAGCTCTCAAAGGTATGCTTCCTTAGCCGTCTGGTATCCGATGGACGGGAGGATAGACAAGTGGCAGCTTTATTTCTCTACAGACGATTCTATGAATGGACGCAAGGTTCTGGATTATTACAGAACCAGGTTCCAATTGAATTTTGCTTTAGAGATGGAAAGCAGCATGCAGAAATCACCAACTGCCAGTCAACTGACTTCAGAAAGTTGGATTTTCACTTCAATGCATCGCTTGCTGCTGTCAACTTGGCCAAAGCGGCATGTAAGAGGCTCGGAATAGCCTATTCCATATCCTCTTGCAAGTCATTCATACACAATGCTTATATGCTTGAACGATTTATTTGCGTGTTTGGGATTAACCCAGACATACAAGTAATTGACAAACTTTTCAAAGAACTCATTTTATTTACTGCCAGAGCCGCTTAGGCTTGGCGAATTATTAACGAACTATTGATATTATAAAGACAATCCTAATGTAAAAGTATAATCAATTGTAACCTATTTTTAAGATGCAGCAGTAATTGCTCATTATGGGTTAAGAGAAATCACCCAAACTGAAATTTGTTTAATAGGCTTTTATATTCTATACTAATGACATTGATCATATTCATATTTTTGTCTACTTCTTAAAATCTTTAATATCCTAACTGGCCAATTTACGGACAATACAAATGACGGCTTCCTATGATTTCATCCGTTTACAATATTCTCCGTAAGCGGCAGCCATCACACTCTCATATTGCGTGGTGAAAACATTCGCCGCATGGATGACCATACAGTCAATACCATACTCCTTTAAAGCGTAATAAACGAAAAATCCTGTGAAACTAGATTCGTAGACAACCTGATTTTGCCACCGAGATAATGTTTCCTCAAATGTTCAAAGAGCTCACGGGCTGAAGAATTCTGGTTATGTGTCTTCTTGTAGCCCGACTGGGTGATTGTGGTCACACTCAATTCTTCAAATGAACGTCAATGCCTATGTGGATATTTTGACCTTCGAAATTTATTTCCTTTCTTTGCTACATAGGTATAATAGTTTTAATTACTGGATTTGGCAAGGGGACACCAGCACTCCCGACGAGTGAAAGACATCAGCCAATGTAAACATAGTTACTTTTCTATCTTTGGATTGCCTCTCCGTACTTGTCTGATAAATAATCACTGATGGTTTGAATACGCCATGTCTTGTAAAGAAAACATTGGCTACTCTAGGGAATAAAAGACTGTATAGAAATGTTGCATGGCAGTGATTGAAGAGTAAACCGGAAGCAGATTATATGATAGGATGCACTATTGTTTATATCTTAAGAATATCCACCAGGCGACGTGGACCTATATCTGACGAAAGAAAAGAAATAGTATAATACTCTCTTTACACTTTTTACTGTGTCGTAGATAAACTTGTATACTCCATTGCCTCACTTATCAATGCAATGTTTACGCCGGAACGTTTCAGTACTATCGCAAATGAATGCCGCGCCACATAGGTTGTCAGCGGTATGCTAATATTCAAATGTGTACCTATTTTTTAGAGATTTATTCATGCCTTTTATAACTTTTCTTATTCTGTCATATTGCTGCTATTCCGTATGATGAAAATTACGGTCAAGTATCGGAAAAATATAATCATCTTGTTGCACTTCATCCTTGCGGTATTTATCAATTATCTGCATAGCTTGAGGGAGTAACTGAAAAGTTATCGGCTGCTTCGTTTTATGCCGTACAAAACAAATTCTACCATTAATTATATCCGAATATTTCAGATATGCAATATCAATCATGTTCATGCCACAGCAAAGATACGAGAATGTGAATAAGTCTTTACTCAAATAAAGCAAAGGACTATGATATGTTGTTATGCCCGATAAATCAATATTGATAATTTTATTGATTTCAGATTTCGTTATAGCACGCTTACACTTGCCTTTCCGATAATGAGATATTTTAAATTTGGTAAATGGATAGTACTTTTCATTCACGACATTATCTTCAATAGCTTTATTATAAACAGCTCGCATTTCACGCATTCTTATGCCTACTGTATTATCTGAATTACCACGTTCACGAAGATACAATTCATATCTTTTAACCAACTAACATCAATATCAGTAAAAGGAATGTCCAAATTCCCGTAAACTTTAACAATGAATTATAGCAACCAGTATATGCCTTTGCATTACCTAATCGCTTTTCAGCTGTCATATATTGTATTATGTGTTGTATATAAGCACCTACATTCTGTTTGTTAGTGCTCTTTTCTACACTTTCGGCCAAAGATTGTGGAGTAAAATCCTTCCCAAGCATTTTAGTTCAAACATCATATTGACATATTTTTGCCTTGTCAAATTCATAATGTTTAATAGCTGCTCACGATTAGGATAGTTCCTTTTAGGTTCTTCTTTATCGAAGTTCCACGAACTTGATTTAATAGAAATTCTAACGATTTGAAATAACGTAACTTGCCTTGACTGATTCTAAGCATTAATGGGTGTTCTCCGTTAGCCAAGACTTTTGATTTAAAACAAACAATGCTTATATTTGCATCCATAATGTAACATATTATTGTCACATTTTGGTTTGCGCTATGGTTTACTCCCATAGGCAAAACAAGGATTTTCGTACAAATTAGACCGATTAGCAAAGAATAATAAAGCCTTATAATAGTCTTATAATCAAAGCTCTGCTGGTAGCTTTCAAAAGCGAAGCTTTTGGAAGACGCAGGTTCATAATCATGAGGTCCCCGGTTCAATCCCGGTCCCGCTACAAAGAAGATTTAGACTGTTAGGAGGCTTCCACTCTTGGCGGTCTTTTTTTTTTATCCCCTTTGGTAGCAGGTGACGCTATAGGTGACGCTAATTAACGACTTTGACCAATATTTGTTCTCAAATTATCGTAAAAGGAAAATATGAATACAAACAGTTGATATATGGATAGTCCTCTTGCATTTTAAGCCACTAACTTTGTGTGCAAATATCAAGTGACTATTATGAAAAGACAACTGTTCACATTTTCCTTTCTGTGTCTGCTTGCACTAGGTACAAGAGCACAAGATACCCTAACCTTGGAGGACTGCCTCAAAATAGGTATCGAAAACAATTTGTCCTTACAAAGCAAACGGAAGGAAATACAAAAGGGAAATACGGCATCTCTGAAAACCGGGCCAAACTGCTGCCCCAAATCAATGGTTTTGCCAACTATAACGACAATATCGATCCACCCGTATCCGTCACTGACGGCTCAGCGTACGGCAATCCCTACAATGTAACCCAAACCTTACAATACAACGCCAACTTCGGATTACAGCTGCAGATACCACTTTATAACCAAACACTCTACACCACTCTGTCCATAGCTAAAACCATGGATGAGATGAATCGCCTTTCTTATGAAAAGGCAAGAGAAGACCTCATCCTTCAAATTAGTCAAATGTACTACCTAGGACAGGTTACAGCTGAACAGATTATTTTGATAAAAGCCAACATCACTCGCCTAGAAGAGTTGAGAGATATCACTCAGGCCTTCTATGACAACGGTATGGCTATGGAAGTAGATGTGAAACGCGTCAACATCAACCTGGAGAACCTCAAGGTGCAACACGACAACGCACAAGCCATGATGGAACAGCAACTGAACCTACTGAAATACATCATCGACTATCCGGCAGAAGAAAATATAGCACTGGTACCGGTGAATACAGAAATGATTACGCCCGCAGCACTCACCGGGCTATCTGAAACACTATATGAACTACAGCTGCTGCAATCACAGAAACAACTCGCAGAGCAACAAAACAATAGTCAGCAACGGTTACATCCCTCCTTGAGCTTGACGGGAAGCTGGATGTTCTCTGCCTATACGGACAAAGCTTACCATTGGTTCCATTCCGGCCCTTCCAACCATTGGTATCGCTCCTATGGAGTGGGACTCTCCTTGCGCATTCCCATTTTCGACGGACTGGACAAACGCTACAAGATGCGTAAGGCAACCATTGACATAGAGAACATCAAACTCGCTCAAGAGAATACCCGAAAAATCTTCAGACACAATATCTGAATGCTACCAATGACCTGATGAACAGCCAGCGTAACTTTAAGAAGCAGAAGGACAATTATCTGCTTGCTGAAGATGTATATACCGTTACCATGGACCGTTATCGGGAAGGAATCGCCTCAATGACCGAAGTGTTGCAGGACGAAATGCGGATGAGCGAAGCCCAAAACAACTATATCAGTGCCCACTACAATTACCGGATAACCAATCTGACTTTGCTGAAGCTGACGGGACAGCTGGAGACGTTGAGCCCCTCAATTCATTAAAGAGGAAGATGAATAGAGCCCGTATTCAAGGACGGATGTATATATAATAATAAGTAAACAATATAATATAGAAAATATGGAAACAAAGAGAACAATAACACCGCAAGTACCCACCAAGAAAAAGCACGGAAATTGAAGAAGCTTCGCCGTTGGCAAATCGTTGTCAGCCTATTAGGAATAGCTATCCTTATCTGGGGAATTATTCAAGTGGTCTGCCTCTTTTGAACTACAAACGGACGGAAACCAGTAATGATGCACAGATTGAACAATACATATCTCCCGTCAATCTGCGCGCATCAGGATATATCAAGAAAATTTGTTTCACAGAACACCAAGAAGTACACAAAGGAGATACCTTACTTATATTGGACGACCGGGAATATAAAATCAGAGTCATGGAAGCTGAAGCTGCACTCAAGGATGCACAAGCCGGTGCCACAGTCATTGGTGCCACACTACAAACCACGCAAACTACAGCCTCTGTCTACGACGCCTCCATAGCAGAGATAGAAATCCGCCTTACCAAGCTGGAGAAAGACCGCCAACGATACCAGAATCTGGTGAAGAGAAACGCTGCCACCCCATTCAATTGGAACAGATAGAAACCGAATATGCAGCTACCCACAAGAAGTTGGAAGCCGTGAAACGACAACAGAAAGCTGCCTTGTCGGGTGTGAACGAAGTGTCACATCGCCGTGAAAATACCGAAGCTGCCATACAACGGGCAACAGCCGCACTCGAAATGGCACGACTGAATCTCTCCTACACCGTAGTAGTAGCTCCTTGTGATGGGAAATTGGGGCGGCGTACTCTTGAAGAAGGACAATTCATCACTGCCGGACAAACCATCACCTACATTCTGCCTGACACACAAAAGTGGATTATAGCCAACTACAAGGAAACCCAGATTGAGAATCTGCACTTGGGACAAGAAGTAGTCATTACCGTCGATGCCATCAGCGACAAAGAATTCAAAGGAAAAATCACTGCCATCTCCGGAGCCACCGGCTCCAAATATTCCCTAGTGCCCACGGATAATTCTGCCGGCAACTTCGTGAAGATACAGCAACGCATCCCAGTCCGCATCGACTTTACCGATTTGTCCAAAGAAGACAACAGCAGCCTTGCCGCCGGTATGATGGTAATAGTCAAAGCGAAGATGGAATAATGATTAGTGTTTAATGATTAATTTTAATTATCCATGCCCTCATCCCCAAGAACTATCCCTTCTACAACTGGGTACCTAAGCCGGTAGGTATCATCATCCTATTCGTATTCTTTTGCCGATACTGACTGTAGGCGGTACCTACTCGGTGGCAAGCACCGAAATGATGAGCGGGCTCGGCATCATTTCCGAGCATATCCAGTTTGCCAACTTCGCCACTTCCATCGGTATGGCGGCATTCTGCCCTTCTATATAGGCTGGTAGTCATACGCCGGCAGAAAATGATGTGTCTGGCAGGATTCTCCTGATGTACATCTTCAGTTATATCTGTGCCAAGACAGACAGTGTTTTCCTGCTGGCACTATGCAGCATCTTTATGGGATTCCTACGAATGGTACTGATGATGGTCAACCTCTTCACCCTCATAAAGTATGCAGGGCATATCGAAGCGTACGATAAGATTACACCCGGCAACGAGCCTGTAACCGGCGAAGGCTGGGACAAGCTGGACATCGAACGGAGTGCGGCACAACCTGCCATCTACCTATTCTTCATGGTACTGGGACAATTGGAACCTCGCTCACCGCCTGGCTCGCCTTTGAGTACGAATGGCAGTACATACACTACTTTATGATGGGGCTACTATTACTTTGCATCCTCATCACATTCATCACTATGCCTTATCATAAATATACCACCCGCCGCTTCCCCATCAACCTCAAGCAGTTTGGCAATGCCTCCATCTTCTGCATCACACTGGCTTGCATTACCTACGTGCTTACTTATGGCAAAGTGCTCGACTGGTACGACGACCCAACCATACGATGGGCCACAGTCTGCGCCATCATTGCTGGTGGTATATTCCTCTACATCGAGTCTACCCAACGCAATCCTTACTATCAACTCGATGTATTCAAACTGCGCACCATCCGTATGGGTTTCCTATTCTATTTTCTGTTAATGGTACTGAATTCCAGCGCCATGTTTGTCAACGTATTCACAGGCATAGGCATGAAACTGGACAACTTTCAGAACGCCACCCTAGGCAACTGGTCCATGCTGGGCTACCTCATCGGCGGTATAGCCACCATCTGGCTCAGTGTGAAAGGCGTACACTTCAAATATCTCTTTGCCGCCGGTTTCCTTCTATTGGGGCTTTCCACCATGTTCATGTATTTCGAGGTACAAGGTGCAGGACTGTACGAACGGATGAAGTATCCGGTCATCATCCGTTCTACCGGTATGATGTTCCTCTATTCGCTGATTCCAACCTACGCCACCCAACGCATGCCTTACAAATATCTTTCTTCCTGGATATGCACCATGCTTACCGTACGCATGGTATTGGCTCCCAGCATCGGAGCCGCACTCTATACGAATGTACTGCAAGAACGCCAGCAGCACTACGTCACCCGCTATGCACAGAATGTAGACATGCTACACCCCGAAGCGTCCGCCTCGTTTACCCAAACTGTACAAGGTATGCAATATCAGGGAAAGAGCAAACAAGAAGCAATCAACATGGCTGCCATATCCACCAAAGGACGCATCCAAGTACAAGCCACTCTCTCTGCTATAAAGGAAATGGCAGGATGGACACTCTATGCCTGCCTGATTTGCATGATATTTGTGCTTGTCGTGCGGTATCCTAAACGAAAATTACTAACTTAGCGGACAATTTTCAGTACAACCTGTAATTTTGTCTGTTATGGATACCCAACAAGAACGTTTATCCCACTTGGACCACGCATTGTCAAACGGAGAAAACATTTGTAGTTCAGAAGGTATGCTCTGCTCCTTTCCCACCTCCCTGAAGAAACCTTTTATGATTAATGGAGCAGGACTGATAGTTTGCCGCCAGGGTAACTTCACCTTTTCGCTCAATATGAAAGTATTCTCGGCCCAGGCTGGCGAAACAGTTTTCATTCCGGAAGATTCCCTCTTCCAAGTGCTGAGCGAATCGGAAGACCTGCAACTATTCATATTCATTTACCAGATAGAACCGATAAGGGACATCATAGGCAATTCAGTGGCAACCATGTACCTATACATGCAGCTCCGGACCGAACCATGCTACGTATGGAACACCGGAGACGAAGAAGAAGTCCTGAAATACATGTCCTTACTGGACAATACCCTGCACTTAGACAACAACACCTTCAACGACAACGAACAAAGGCTGCTTCTGCTGGGACTCACATACCGCATCTGTTCCATTTACAACCGTAAACTGATGAACCTTAAAACAACGGTTGGCCACAAACATGAAATTTTTATCCGGCTGATTCAGTTGATAGATGCGCACTACACGGAAGAACGCGGTGTAGAGTTTTATGCAGACAAACTCTGCTTATCACCCAAATACCTCTCTGCACTATCCAAGTCCGTCTGCGGATTCACCGTGCAGGAACTGATATTCAAATCCATCATCCGCAAAAGCATCTCACTACTCAAGAACACCCAGAAAATATCCAGGAAATCGCCGATTTCTTCAATTTTCCCAATGCTTCTTATTTTGGTACATTTTTCAAGAAACAAACAGGCATGTCTCCGCAACAGTACCGCAAAAATAGAAAACGTTACGCTTTCAACCGGATAACGAAGCGGCTCCCCTTACCCAGCTCACTCTGAACAGTCAGTGTACCGCCATGCGCTTCCACAAAGTCTTTCGAAATGGAAAGTCCTAAGCCACTACCTTGCACTTTAGTGCCCGGCACTCGGAAATAACGGTCAAAATGCTCTGGTGATAACGCGGGTCGATACCTTTTCAAAATCCTGCACATACATTTCCACAAAATCCTCGTCATGCTTGGTGCCGATAACCACCCTCCGTTCTCTTTGGAATAGCGGATAGCATTACTCAACAAATTGGTGAGTACCCAAGCAATCTTTTCGCTATCGACAAACAATTTAGGCATTTTTCTTCCGGATACTCCACTTCTATCTGAATGCCGAATTTATCAGCCTGTACCTGATTAGCCTTGATGGCATACTCTATCAGTTCAATGGGCTTTGTTATTTTAGGCATCATCTGCAGTTTACCGGCTTCTACCTGCGTCATGTTCAGTAGTTCTCCGGTAATCCCAAGAAGGCGATCAGCATTTTCCTTAATGCTGTTCGATAATTGCTCCTGCTCGTCGTTCAACACCCTACCCGTTTGTCCTCCAACAACTGCAGACTCATCAGAATAGCGGATATAGGCGTTTTCAGTTCATGAGAAATAGTCGAGATAAAAGTAGTCTTGGCACTATCCATTCTTTGAATTCTGTAATATTTTTCAGTAAAATCACATCGCCAAGATTATGAGGTTCGTCATCATCAGCCTCTGCATTTATAATGGTAATGTAAGAAGCTTTAAAGTAACTCTCCTTATTGTCTGCATAAATCTTCAACGGTTCTTTCTTTTCACCCGGATTTACCAATTCACGAACTAAACGGCGGAGCAAATCATTCTTCAAAGAAAGCTCCTCAGCCGAACGGCGAATTACCTCTTCCGTTTTAAATTCAGCACAGTTAAAGCCTCATTATTGATAAAGAGAATTTCCCTATTACGGTTCAAACCAATAATAGGTTCATCAATACTATTCACAATAGCCTCAAGAAATTTCTTAGCAGAAAGTATGTCGTTCAGCGTACTGGCGCGATACTCCGTCAGTCGTTCCGCCATCCGATTAAAACTATCAGCCACTTCACGAAATTCCTCGCGTCCACTCATATCCAGACGTTTCTCATAATTATGGTTCGCTATTTCAAGAATCCCACGCGTCAGTTCTTGAATAGGTTTGCTGATGGAACGGGAAGCCATACCAACAATATGATACTGGCAAAATACATACCCCACCTATCACAGAAATCCAGAGCAATGCACGTTGCAATCCCGCAGCAGGACTATCCGGCTCTGTAGCCGTCAGTATCTGTAGATTCACCACAGAAAGAGCAACCAACAAAATAATCATTCCAGCCAATACCCTACGCTGAGTATCAATTTTGTACGAATATTCATAATGTTCCTAAGAATTAATATTATGCAAGTATAATCAAATCTATGTTTACTTGTGCCAAATCACGCACAAATTTTCGGTATTTCAATATCATGAACAATGATTTCGGAAAAGTGACGGACTTCCCATGCAGACAGTTGTTATCTGTTTCTCCCTACAAGTATCAACAATGCTTCCCAGCACATCCGGCGATTGCACCTGAACGACCTCCCTCCCAGTTCGGTCACCAATTTGAAGTGGTTCAATAAATACCTTTGATTTGCCAGACCGATGCGGTCAGTACTTTCTCTGGGAGTCTGCACATAAAGGGCAACAAACGAAGTATTGTAGCGGGTTGCCAGACGTGCAGCTTTACGAATGATGCGTCGTGGTGTTTTCTCGTTGCTGCTGATACATGCCAGAAATCTCTCATGACGGACTCCCACACTGGTAACCACTTCATTCTCCACTTTCTTTCCACCCGTAAAGCCACCTCTTTTAAAGCCAGTTCACGTAATTGGAGAATATTTTCCGTTTTAAAGAAATTGTTCAAGGCAGTAGAGACCTTTTCCGGCTTGTAAATTTTTCCAGCTTTCAGACGGGCTATCAATTCTTCCGCAGTCAAGTCAATATTCACCACCTCATCTGCCTCTTGCAAAACGCTATCGGGAATACGTTCCTTCACCTCAATACCCGAGATGCCTTGTACTTCTTCATTGACACTCTCAATGTGCTGGATGTTAACGGCAGAAATCACATTGATACCCTCATCAAGCAAATCCATCACATCCTGCCAGCGTTTCTCATTCCGGCTACCTTCCACATTGGTATGTGCCAGTTCATCCACCACTACTATCTCAGGGTGTATCTGGATAATGGCATCCAAATCCATTTCTTCCAGCTCTTTCCCTTTATAGAATATCTTACGACGAGGAACAACGGGCAATCCTTCCAACATAGCATCCGTACCGGCACGCCCGTGTGTCTCTATATAGCCTATCTTCACATCTACTCCGTTGTCAAGTAACTCGTGTGCTTCCTGAAGCATACGATAAGATTTACCTACACCAGCAATCATGCCGATGTAGACTTTGAACTTGCCACGCCGCGACTTTTAATCAAATCAAGAAAATGCTGTACGCTTTCTTCCCTACTCATTTCTTCTGTTTTTACTTGTCTTATATATGCCATATAACCCGTAACGATCATCACGACCGCCACGGGCATCCAACACTAATTCATGAGTTCTAAAGTTATATCTAAATAAATCATGGCCTTAAAGTAAAGCCGAATACCAGATGTGCATCTTCCATACGAGGGTTCCAAATGGCTTGTGCAAATACAGGTATTGAGAAATTGTCAGTAATCTTGATTTCCGTAATACCTTTCAGTGCCACATTGGTTACGGCAAACCCGCTGTTAGGAACGCCATATACTCCTACCCCAGCTTCATAAGGCAGAAATCCGCAAGTCAGGTTCAAATCTACAGACTTAACACTGAACGGATAGTTGAGTTCAACATACGAAGAATAATTCTGCCTGCCTTTATCATCTTTGTCAGCTCCGGCAAACATAGTGTACCAAGCGATTGACAAAGGAAACTTTTCAACCGGCAATGTATAGGCTAATCCCGCTTCAAAGTGATGAGCTGTTTCGTGACTCTTAAAATTAAAATACTTTCTTGCTCCTTGTCCGCCCCACCACAAGCTGGCAACAGAAAAGTTAGACCTGATTCTCCCAAAGCATAGGCAGCCGTCAAATCAATCTCCTTAGCCGCAGCCCTTCTCCTGAAGAAACTCCGTCAAAATCGGTAGAGCCCCATGCCGTCAAAGAAAAATCACCGACCCCAAAACCCAAAGTGGGCTGAAAACTGACTCCCGTCTGGTAAAAGCCGCGCCAAACATAAGAACTGACTAAATCACCTTGTATTGTAAATTCCTGAGCTTGCACTTTGCCGGTTCCCATAAAACAAGCAGCTACCATACTCGCAAAACTAGAATTGATATTTTAAACTTTTCATATCCAACTATTTATTTACCATTACTAATCAATCGTTGAAAGGCAGGAAGGAAGTTTCGGCTCCCCTGTAAAATGACAGTCTTTCGCTGCCTGAACAGAAATACTTCCGCTCCTGCCCATAACACATGACAAACACAACTAAAAATTATTTATTCTGATCGGCTTCTTCTAATGCAATGTTCAGTTCCAGCACATTGACAGTTTCCGTACCAAACACCCCAAAAGGGTTTGCTGATGTTCTTGTCTACAATGGCTTTCACTTCAGCCTCGTTCATGCCACGTGCCTGAGCCACACGCTTCACTTGTACATAAGCACAAGCAGGTGTGATATGTGGGTCTAGACCGGAACCACTGGCGGTTACCATTTCAGCAGGCACATCCTTGCGGCTCAGATAAGGATGATGTACCAGAAAAGTATCGATACGGGCTTCCACTTCTGCCAGGTATTCATCGTTCGTAGGTCCCTTGTTACTACCACCCGAAGCATCGGCTGTATAATTACCCGCAGATGGGCGTCCCCAGAAATAAATATCTTGCGTAAACATCTGGCCTACATTGGCTGCACCTACCACTTTACCATTGAGTGTTGCCACCTCTGCATTTCCCTTGTTGGGACCGGCGAACTGTGCAAATATCCACAAGACAAGGATATAGAACAGAGAGAAAAATATGCAAAATGCAATTGTTATTTTAAATGATTTCCAAAGAGTTTTCATTTTATCCAAGTTTTAAAAACAGACTAACTATCATATCTATCAGTTTGATGCCGACAAACGGAGCGATGACACCGCCCACACCATAAATCAGCAGGTTGCGACGAAGCAATGCACTGGCACCGATTGGCTTATACTGAACACCTTTCAAAGCCAACGGAATCAAGATAGGAATGATGATAGCGTTGAATATGACAGCCGAGAGAATGGCCGTTTCAGGGCTATACAGTCCCATAATGTTCAGAGGAGCCAACTGAGGGATGGCTACCATAAACAAAGCAGGGATAATGGCAAAGTACTTGGCAACGTCGTTCGCAATGGAGAAGGTAGTCAACGTACCGCGTGTCATCAACAACTGTTTGCCAATCTCCACAATTTCAATCAGCTTCGTCGGGTCGTTGTCAAGGTCCACCATATTACCGGCTTCTTTGGCTGCCTGCGTACCGCTGTTCATCGCCACCCCACATTAGCTTGTGCAAGGCGGGAGCGTCGTTTGTACCGTCACCCATCATAGCCACCAGCTTACCGGCCTGCTGTTCTTTTTAATATATTCCATCTTGTCTTCCGGCTTGGCTTCAGCAATGAAATCATCCACTCCAGCTTTCTCTGCGATGTATTTGGCTGTCAAAGGGTTGTCACCGGTCACCATCACAGTTTTCACACCCATCTTGCGAAGACGCTCAAAACGTTCCTGAATACCCGGTTTGATAATATCCTGCAACTCGATTACCCCGGTAACCCTCTGATTGACACATACTACCAACGGAGTTCCACCGTTGCTGGTAATTACAGCAATCACCTCTTCAATCTCTTTCGGGAACTTGTTTCCGGCATTTTCCACAATCTTGCGAATAGCGTCGAAGGCGCCTTTACGTATCTGAGTACCATCCTGCAAATCCACACCCGAACATTTTGTTTCGGCTGTAAACTTAATCATATGAGCACCGGTAGTATTCAAATCACGCATACGATGACCGTTTTCACGTCCCAGTTCAATGATAGACTTACCCTCCGGAGTCTCGTCAGAAAGTGAGGACAACAAGCAAGCCTCTACGAACAAATTCTCGTCAACACCCGAAGCCGAATGAAACTTAGTAGCTTTACGGTTACCGATTGTAATGGTGCCAGTCTTGTCTAGCAACAAGGTATCAATGTCACCGGCTGTTTCTACCGCCTTACCGGATTTTGTAATTACATTAGCGCGCAAAGCACGGTCCATCCCAGCAATGCCGATGGCAGAAAGCAGTCCGCCGATAGTAGTCGGTATCAAGCAGACAAACAAAGAAATGATGGCTGCAATGGAGATATAAGTTCCCGGATGGTCAATATTCGTATAGTCAGCCATAGGAATCAACGTTACACATACAATAACGAATACCAAGGTGAAACCAGCCAGAAGAATAGTCAATGCTATTTCGTTCGAGTCTTCTGACGAGTAGCGCCTTCTACCAAAGCAATCATCTTGTCAAGAAAGCTCTCACCCGGTTGCTGCGTCACCAATACCTTGATTTTATCAGAAAGAACTTTTGTACCACCAGTTACGGAACTCTTGTCACCACCGGCCTCACGGATAACCGGAGCAGATTCACCGGTAATGGCACTTTCGTCAATGGAGGCCAAACCTTCCACAATCTCACCGTCGGCAGGAATCGTATCTCCTGCTTCACAAATAAAATAGTCACCTTTCTTCAAACGTGAACTGCTAACGGTATGGATTTTACCGTCAACCAACACTTTAGCAGGAGTCTCTTCACGGGTTTTACGCAAACTGTCAGCTTGGGCCTTACCACGAGCTTCAGCGATGGCTTCAGCAAAATTAGCAAACAGTAACGTCACAAACAAGATGATGAATACCAATAAATTATATCCGAATGCTCCATATTCCGAAGTACCCAATGAAAGGAAACAGACAATCAGCATGACAACCGTTACGACTTCCACCGTAAACATAATTGATTCTTTATCATCACCCGTGGATTTAGCTTCACGAATGATTGCTTCAAACTTTCCATTACTTGCTCCTTCTGAAACAGAGAAGCTGATTTATTATCTTTCATACCTATGAAATTACTTTTACAAACTACTATTACAAACTGAAATGTTCAGCAATCGTACTCAATGCATGTGCCGGGAAGAATGACAAGGCAGCCACAATAAAGATAACGGCAAAAGTCATCACACCGAAAGTTACTGTATCTGTCTTCAGCGTACCGGCACTCTCCGGAACATATTTCTTTCCGGCCAACAGACCAGCAATGGCTACCTGACCTACGATAGGCAGGAAACGTCCTAAAATCAGCGTCCAGCCGGTAGTATAGTTCCAGAAGTAAGTATTGTCGCCCAATCCTTCGAAGCCAGAACCATTATTGGCCGCAGCCGAAGTATATTCATAAAGCTGCTCACTCAGTCCGTGGAAACTGGGATTATTCAACCAGCCGCCTTCACCTGCCACAAATTCAGGATAATGAGCGAACAAAAGCAAGAAAGTGCCACACCGCCCAAGATGATAAGCGGATGAAGCAGTGCCACAATGGTAGCAATCTTCATTTCACGCGCCTCTACCTTCTTACCGAGAAATTCCGGAGTACGTCCCACCATCAGTCCACTGATGAATACGGCGATAATGATGAATGTATAATAGTTCATGAAACCTACACCCACACCTCCAAACCACGTATTAATCTGCATGTTCAGCATTTCCATCATACCGGAAAGAGGCATCGTTGAATCATGCATACCATTCACAGAGCCATTGGAGTAACTGTAGTCACAATACTCCAAAGAGCAGTAGCAGCAGACCCTAAACGGACTTCTTTACCTTCCATTGCTCCATTGTCTTGGGCAATTCCCATCTCATCAATGCGCGGATTACCTCCCATCTCCTGCGAAACATTGATGCAAACACCGACAAGAAAAGCAAAAGCATTACGCTATAGATAGAGTAAGCCATCTTCTTACGTTTGATGTAAAGCCGAGTGCAATCACCATAGACATTGGTATAATTAGGATAGACCAACATTCTGCAATATCTGTCAAGTAAGTAGGATTTTCCAACGGATGTGAAGAGTTACATCCAAAGTAACCGCCACCGTTCGTACCCAATTGCTTGATAGGAACAATCGCTGCCGTAGGACCTTGTGAAACCAACTGGGTTTGTCCTTCCATCGTCTGAACTTCCAGCTTACCATCAAATCCCATCGGAGTACCTTGTAGAATGAGGATGAAGCCCACAATCAACGAAAGTGGTAATAATACACGTGTACAGCTCAAAACCAAGAACTTCCAGAAGTTACCGATAGTCTTCGTCGATTTAGCAGCCATACCCTTCATGATACCTGCCATAGCTGCCATACCGGTAGCGGCGGTAATGAATTGGAACAACATAATGACGAACAACTGTGTAAAATATGTCAGTCCGCTTTCACCGGAATAATGCTGCAAATTACAGTTCACCATAAAACTGATACATGTATTGAATGCCAGATCCGGTGTCTGGTTAGCGTTTCCATCCGGATTTAACGGCAACCACTGCTGTGTACAGAGTAGCACCATGCCCCATACAAACCAAAAGGCATTCAGAATCAGCAGGGCTTTCAAGAACTGTTTCCAGTTCATCTCTTCCTCCGGATTGACTCCGGCCACTTTATAAATCAATCTCTCGACCGGCTTCATGAAATCCGACCATGTCTTTTCGCCTTTGTAAACCTTGGCAATATACTTTCCCAGAGGATAGGATATCACAATCAGCAGAACAATCTGCAAGGCTACACCTAAAATTTCAGTGTTCATTTCTCCACTCTCCATTCATTAAAACTTTTCGGGTCTTATCAGCACATAAGTCAGATACCCGAACATTACAATACCTAATACAAATAAAGCTGTGTACATAATTCTCTCTTTTAAATCTTCTCAAACCAATCTACGCATTTCCAGAAAAGCCAAAGGCGAACAAACCGCTCAATAGGCAAAAATAAATGATACTGTTATTCCCATGTTTTACCTTTTAAAATGTTACTACATATTTTTGTCTGCCAGGAATGTGCCAAATATGTGCCAAAAGAGCGCATATACCATACACCATTAATTATCAACAGAATACATACTAAACAAGTATAAAGAAACAGGTTGCACCCTTTCAAAATGAAAAGGTGCAACCTGTTTTGATATGTTTTAGCCCATAGGCACTTTCTGCTTCTAAGCCTGTTTCAAGAATAATCTTGCCACGGTCCTATATCGAAGGTACCTCAGTCGTATACTGAGCCCCTATTATAGATCTGAGATCTTGTATTCCTCAATCTTCCGATACAACGTCGTCAAACCTATTTTCAATAACCGGGCTGCTTCTGTCTTATTCCCCTTGTATACTCCAGTACACGGGCAATGTGCCGGCGTTCCATAGCTGAAAGTTCAAAACTGCCGGGACTTGAATCATTGGAGTGTTCATAATGGGCATTCTGAATATCAAACGGCAAATCAGCAATGTCCAGATATCCGCTCTCGCAAACAATCATACTGCGTTCTATCACGTTACGTAATTCACGAATATTTCCCTTCCACGGTTGGGAGTCCAATGCTTCAAGAAATGCGGGAGCTATTTCAACCACCGGACGCGCCAGCTGTTCCGCAAAACTCTTTATAAAAGCCTTCGCCAACAGCCGGATATCACCTGCACGTTCGCGCAATGGCGGCAGATGTATCTGAAATACGCTTAATCTATAAAACAAATCCTCGCGGAAACGTCCGGCAACAATCTCCTGAGACAAGTTGCGGTTCGTAGCGGCAATGATGCGGACATTGACACGGGTAGGTTTCGTATCACCTATCTTAATATACTCACCGGTTTCAAGAATACGCAGCAACTTGGCTTGCAGTTCAAACGCCATCTCACCGATTTCATCCAAAAATAGTCCCATTATTCGCTTCCTCGAACAGTCCCTTCTTATCCTTCAATGCGCCGGTAAACGAACCGGCTTTATGACCGAACATTTCACTTTCCAGCAACTCCTTGCTGAACGAAGAACAGTTAACCGCTACAAAATTCTGCCGTGCACGCTTACTACTGTAGTGGATGGCCTGGGCAAATACCTCCTTACCCGTGCCCGTTTCTCCAGTCAACAGTACAGGAACATCAGTCCCTGACACCTTCTGAGCTAATGAAACAGCATCCTTCAGGACTTTGGATTCTCCCAGGATAGAATCAAAAGAGTACGTCTGTCCCACCTTCTTCTCCAGTTTTTCCAACCGCACATTCATACGCGCTCTCTACAGCACGGCTTATCAGAGGAATAATCTTGTTATTATCGTCTCCCTTGGTGATGTAGTCGAAAGCACCGTTCTTGATGGCCTGCACCCCATCGGGAATATTGCCGTGCGCTGTCAGCAGAATAACTTCCACATTGGGTGCCGCCTTCTTGATAGCCAACACCAGGTCTACCCCATTTCCATCGGGCAGAAACACATCACACAAAACTACATCGGGATTTTGAGTTCCAGTTGCTTCAGGGCAGCCCTGCAATCACCAGCCTGACAGACGTCATATCCCTCCAACTCCATCATCCGTGTCAGAAGGGTACGGATTTGTACCTCATCATCAATGATTAGAATCTTACTCATATCTATTCGATAAGTTTTAAACTGATAACGGTAAAAACAGGGTGTGCAAATATAAGCTTTTCCCAAATACCAACGGCATATCTTTTGAACTTTTATAGGTGAAGGGCAAGAGCCTGCCACCAACCGGGATATGAATATCCCACCACAACAATGCCACAGCGGCATTATGCAGGCCTAGTCCCAGTGACAGCCCTCATGCCTCCCCTTCCATTTTGGAAAGAGGCCACCTGAAATGAAAAGCCGGAAGGAAGAACATCCGGATGAATGCAATTATGAAACTGTTAAAAGAAACAAGAAATGAAAGTTTGTAAATTCGGCGGAACTTCCGTCGGCACCGTAGAGAGAATGAAACATGTAGCAACACTCATTAAAGATGCAACACCCAAGATTGTGGTACTGTCTGCCACCGCAGGCACCACCAACCATCTGGAGGAGATTGCCGCCAACTTGTTCAACCGTGAAATAGAACAAGCCCACGACCGTATCACCCGGCTGGAATTCCAATTCATCGAATTTGCCAATGGGTTGCTGACCGACGAGAAACTGAAACGGGAAGCAATAGATTATATCCTCGACCGCTTCCAGCAACTATGGAAATTTACCAAAGATTCCTTCACCTCTGTCGAAGAGAAGGAAGTGCTGGCACAAGGCGAACTTATCAGTACCGCCCTAATGCACTTCTACCTGCGCGAGCTGAAAGTTCCCAATGTACTGCTTTGTGCATTCGACTTCATGCGTATCGGCCCCGACAACGAACCCGACTTGGAATATATAGAACAGAAACTCCGAGAGCAGCTTGCCTGCCATCCCGGCATCAATCTCTTCATCACTCAGGGTTTCATCTGCAAGAATGCCTATAACGAAACAGACAACCTGAAACGCGGCGGCAGTGATTACACCGCTTCCCTCATTGGCACCGCCCTCCAAGCAGACGAGATACAAATATGGACGGACATAGATGGCATGCACAACAATGATCCGCGCGAGGTGTCAGGTACCCGCCCGTGAAACGCCTCAGCTTCAACGAAGCCGAACAACTGGCCTTCTATGGTGCCAAGATACTGCATCCCTTCTGTATCGCCCCGGCACGCCTAAGGAATATTCCCGTCCGGCTGCTTAACTCTATGGAACCGTCGGCAGAAGGCACGCTAATTTCCAACCTGCAGGACGACAATATCATCAAGGCCATAGCCGCCAAGGACCACATCATATACATAAAGTTCGAATCGAACCATAATCTGTGTCCCTATCTGTTCATCAGCAAGATTTTCGACATTTTGCCAAGTACCGTACCCCTCTGCCTGCTGGTATCCTCCAATCTGGACGTATCTGTGGCTATAGACGACTGCACTCGTTTATCGAATATCATCTCCGAACTACGCCAATATGCCCATGTATTGGTAGAAGACCGCATGACCATCGTCTCCGTGGTGGGCAACATGCAATGGGAATATGCCGGGTTTGAGGCAAAGATTATGGAGGCGCTAAAGGACATCCCCTACGGATGATTTCATATGGCAGCAGCAATAATGATGTGGCATTCGTCATTAAGAATACAGACAAAAGGGCTTTACAAGCCCTAAATGATAAGTTATTCCAACCGGAATATGCAGAACGGAACTAAAAGAAATGGTTCCGTATCTCCTTCGCGATGTAACGGCCCATCAGCTCCTGCCCGGTTTGTCGGGATGCAACCCGTCGCGCAGATAGCGCCCGCTACCGGAAGGCTGCTCAAACTTTCGGTGATACCACAGTTGGAGTAACAGTCTATCAGCTGCACGGAAAGCGCCCGGCACAACTCACGCAAGATGGCAATCTTCTGCAGATTCAGTGCATTGTGTTCGGGGTTGCCGGTCTGAATCGGCGTGCACACGAATACGCGGCATTGGGGATAATGCTCCAGAATGGTCTGAATGGACCAACGGGCACCGCCCGCCATGGTGTTGACATCTACTTCATCGAGCGTCTTCCCTTTAAGGGCCTCTTCGGCACTACCCAAGTTACGGTCATTCGTTCCCATAGAGAACACAAAGACATCGGGCGCAGGGTAAGCGCCACTTTCCACTTCGGCTATGAACTTCTGGATATGCACCTTTGACACGTTGTTGTGCCGCATCTGTAACTCATGCTTATCCTCCGTAACCTGCCAACCGCCGGAGATGCCGGCAAAGCTTCGCTGCCATAATCCTGAGTATCGGGATGGCATGCCCATGTGGCAGAACCGACCGCCACGTTGTGATGTGTAGCGAATCCGAGTTTATCCACTACAGTCTTAGACCATTGTTCGCCTGCGGTAATGCTGTTTCCATCGCACCCGAAGTTCAGCTTGCTGAAGTCCGGATAAAGAGATTGCGCATGCAGCGCAATCCCCATCCAGACAAGAATCCCCAAAACCATCAATCTATTCATCTTCTTATGATAGAAAACCTATGAAAACGTTCAATAATTTCCATGCACATACGTCCGTTGTGATACGGACATTTCCAGAATCCCGCCTTGTCATCATCGGTGTTCACCGTGCCGTCGGCACGCACGCTCAATGCCATTCTCCGTACTTGTAGTCTACCAGATGCTGCTTGATGAAGTCCCAACATCGGAGAGCCTTCTGCATGGCCACTTCGTCATCAAAGTGCTGGTAGAGGTTGGCATGTCCCACTACGTTCTCGGCCTGCACCCACCAGTGGCGGTCAGTATCGGTCTTTCCTTTATCCAGAAAAGTCTCGTATATCATGCTGCCGTCGGGCGTCAATCCTTCATCGGCAGCGGCAGCGATGTATTCTACAAGTGGTTCCACTTTCTCCAGGAGGTCCTTATCGCCCAGAACAAGGGCAGCCTCGTGTATCAACCAGGAGGCTTCGATATCGTGCCCATAGGAGACAATGCGGTATTTACTAACCAATCATCATTGAAGAACAATTCCAGATGACCGGTCTTGATATTCAGAATCCGTTCCGTGAAAAGGCCTATCAAATTGCGCAGTTGCCTCTCCAGACGGGTATCCTTCCACATGCGGAAAAGATTGGTATAAGGTTCCAGAATATGCAGATGGGTATTCATCGTCTTGCGCTCGTTCTCATCCTTGGCGCTGAGGCGCATGTCGGCTATCTCTCCCCATTCGCGGGTCAAGGCTTCACAATAACCGTTCTTCACGGGGTCGAAGCTATGCTCTTCGATAGTCTCGAACAAGCGGATGGCATATGCCAGCGCTTCATCATCGCCCGTGGCACGAGCATATTCACTCAGCCCGTAGATGGCGAACCCCAAAGCATAAATCTGCTTCTTGGTATCGAGCGGATTGCCTTTATAGTCGAGAGACCAGTAAACTCCACCAAATTCATTGTCATAGAAACGGTCGATAAGAGTACGTTTGGCACGCGTAGCCGTTTCCAGATACTCCGGCCTCTTCAGCAAGCGGTATGCAGCCGAGAAGGTCCACAAGATGCGGGCGTTCAGGATTGCCCCTTTTCTGCTTCGGGCTTCACCTCCTCCGGCCCGTGATACGGCCGTAGAAACCGCCGTTCACTTCATCCGTCATTCTATTTATCCAGAAGGGGAGGATATTGGAAACCAGCTCCTCCTCCATCTCCTGTTTCATCTTCTTGATATCCACAAGTTTTGAGTTATGAGTTATAAGTTATGAGTTATTCTGCTGAAGGTTCTCACGGCGCTCTTTCAGGTCTGCATTGATGGCTGCCATACGCGTCTTATTCAATGGATAGATGAATACGACAACGATGGAAAGTGCGGCTATCGCAGCAGGAATAAAGCTCATCAGATACTTCAAGCCATCCAGCGCCTCGGAGTCTGCACGGCATTCTCTGCGGTATTGTAACCGAAGAATGCCAACAGTGCCATTACTGCCCAGCCTGCAAATGCACCGCCAAACTTCTGCGCCATAGAACCGGAAGAGAATATCAGCCCTGTAGAGGATGTGCCATCCTTTTGCTCGGCATAGTCCGCCACATCCGCATACATGCTCCAAATCAACGGAGATACGATACCGGTGCAGATGGAGATAAACACCTGGAAAATCATCATCAGCCACCATCCCAGCCCGTCATTCGGCACAAAGAAGAAGAGCACACTGAACACTACCAGGCACACGAGCGAAATGATATAAGTGGACTTCTTTCCAAACTTCATGGACAGAGGCACAGCCAGCGCCACACCAATCATATTACACACTTCACCCACCATCAGGAACAAGCCGGCATACAATACCAGATTGAACACCCGAAATCGAGGAATGCATTGGCACTGATATAGTCCTTGAAGAAGTAGGCGGCAGTAGCTCCGCGTACCGTATTGAAGAAATTCGACAACAACGCCGCACCATTCAATATCCACCAAGGCGAATTGCGCACCAGTGACTTCACATCCTTACCGATGGATTCGGACGCCACACTCTTGACATGCTCGCGCGTCATGCTAAAGCAAAACAGAAAACCAAAAGCAGAGCGTGGCAATGCATACCATGGCATATTGCCAACTGGAAGCATTGCTATAGTCCATTGATTTAAACCAATTACACAATGGCTCCCATGCTCCCAAAGCGATAAAACTACCTCCGTATGCAAAACATACGGTAAGAAGAGAAACCGTTTTGTGTTCGAATCATCAGTCATTACTCCCAACATAGCCCGTATGGTACATTGATTGCCGTATATACCGTCATCATCAGGATGTAAGTGACATAAGCCCATACCAGCTTACCCGTTGTCCCCATGTCGGGCGTTGTAAAAGTAAAATCCGGCAATGGCAAAAGGCTGCAATCCACAACAAATAAGGACGGTATTTACCCCAACGCGTATGAGTACGGTCTGCAATGACTCCCATCATCGGATCGGACACTGCATCCCAAATACGTGTCACCAGCATCAGCAATCCTGCATCAGCCAAGCTCAAGCCAAAATATTCGAATAGAAGAACGGTAAGTAATAGGAGAATATTTTCCAGAACATAGAGGAAGACATATCCCCGAAACCATAACCGATTTTCTCTTTTAGTGTTGCCATAGTATGTTGTATTTTTATTATTTCATTATCTGCAAATTCTTGTCTATCAGTTTCTTCAACGTTTCTACCGAAGCTGATGAAGACAAGCCGTCAGCAGGCGTATTCATGCAATAGTCCACCAGCTTATCAATGGTAGAGGTAGCCACATGCATCCGCGTGTCGGAAGAAGCGTAGTAGATGAATACTGTTCCGTCTTCGTCGGCAATCCAGCCGTTGGTGAAAAGTACATTGCTTACGTCACCTATACGCTCCTCACCCTCGGTACCATAAAGGCCCCACCGGGAGTGGCAATCAGTTTCGTCGGGTCTTCCAGGAAGTCATGTACATATAGAGCACATAACGCAATCCGGCGGCACAACCGCGGACACCATGAGCCAGATGCAACCAGCCTTTCGGAGTCTTGATGGGATGCGGACCTTCACCATTCTTCACCTCCTTGATGGTGTGATAGTAGCGCTGGTCGATAATCTTCTCTTCCTTCACCTCGGCATGGGTTATGTCGTCCACCAGCGCCAGCCGATACCACCACCGCTGCCGGCATCAATAAAGCCATCCTGCGGACGGGTATAGAGGGCATATTTGCCATCTACAAACTCCGGGTGCAGCACTACGTTGCGTTGCTGGCTCTTGGTCTTCAGGTCGGGCAGGCGTTCCCAGTTCTTTAAATCCTTGGTGCGGGCAATGGCAGCTGTAGCCGTAGCCGAGGACAAATCACCGGCAGGCGCATTGTCGTCGTGGCGTTCGGCGCAGAAGATACCGTAAATCCAGCCGTCCTCATGAGCCGTGAGTCGCATGTCGTATACATTCGTTGCCGGAATCGCGTCTTCGGGCATGGTGATGGGATAATCCCAGAACCGGAAATTATCAATGCCGTTGGGACTCTCGGCTACGGCAAAGAACGACTTACGGTCAGCGCCCTCTACACGTACCACCATCAGATACTTGCCATTCCACTTAATGGCCCCGAATTCATGGTCGCATTCATACCGATACGTTCCATCAGGTACGGGTTGGACTTCTCATCAAATCATACCGCCAGAATACAGGTGTATGAGCAGCCGTCACTACCGGATATTTATAGCGGGTGAATATGCCATTGCCGTCTTCCACGGCCACATTCTTTCTCGTAATCAACTCTTCGTGTCTCTGAAAGAGCCTCTCTACCTTTTCTTTAAAAGCTTCCATGTCTGTTATATTGATTGTTTGTTTATTGATACAGATTTACATCAGCTGCAAACAGCGTCTTGGGATTGTTATAAAACTCCACAAAATCCTCCGCAGATGTCTGTCCCGGATAGGGGCATAGTAATGGGTCACCTTTTCACGGGCATTGCGCCACACCAGCACATAGGCAAGCGGATATTTCTCCAACGCAGGCAGCAGAGTACCAGTCCACCATTTGGCATCGGGAATTCCTTCGTAACCGGTTTCGGTCACAGCAATCACCTTATTGTGTGCTTTCCCTACACTGTCGATAATGGAAAGTGCCCTATCCATCCCGGCAAGATAGGCATCCCGATCGAACTGATAGGTATCGAAACCGATAACGTCTATCAACTCATCGCCCGGATACTTCTTCAAATATTCCGTCGTGTCCTTGGGTTCCGTGCCGGAGAGTAAGCATAAAGTGCATTGTCCACTCCTTTGGCCTGCAGAGTATCCACTGTCATGTGCCACAATGCCTTATACTCTTCAGGGTACACAGTTTTCGCCCACCAGAACCAGCTGCCGCTGTGTTCGTGCCAGGGACGGAAAAGTACGGGTATCTTCACGCCGTCCGCCGTCTTCAGCGAATGAAGAAAATCGGCCACTCCTCCCAACCAGCCGGCAAACTTCTGATGATTCTCGCCACCAGGCAAGATGGACTTCACCACCGTCGTATCCGATACATCCCAGGCATCACCGCCCGTCTTGGGATTGCGCGCATGCCAACTAAGCGAAACCATCCCACCCCGCTGATACTGATTGATTATCTCTTTCCTGATTTTATCGAAGGGCACCTTATCCAGGTTGGCGGCATTCCCAAGTTCCAGCTCTCCCAAATCAAAGCTGATGACAGCCGGATAGTCGCCACACACGCTTTTCACATCCGAACGGCCTTCCTCGCCTTCCCAGCCGATACCATATACCGTATCGTCATGATGGCCGAGCATGATACCTTTGGAAGGGATTTTTCAAGTTAGCCAGTAAGTTCTCCGTTTCCTGCGTACGTGCAGCAGCCGTCTCTTCATTCACACTCTGCTCTTTCTTGGAAGAACCGCAGGCGGTCAACAGACTTGCCGCCAGAATCATCGTAACAAATTTTACTTTTCTCATATCCATGTTTTCAATCTGGTATTGTTATTGGTAACATTAATTCCTGGCACAAAGATAGCGGATTGCACCAAGAGAAAATGATACAATTTTATCCCTTTACTATATTAAAAACAGAATATGAAAAACGTATCATCTGACTTTCACCGGAATGCGCTTCCGCGAGACAATTCCCGTTCCACTTTCCGGCGTTCCAGCTTCACCGGTTCGCTTGTAAAATCGGGAACATTGTACGAGTAGACCAGACGGTCGTAATACTCCCACGGATTTTCCTGAGGAAGCAGGAAAGGCTTGCCCACCACCCCATTCTCATCCATACTTGCCAGATACAGACGGGTATAAAGCCCATCTCCCCTGCGGCTACTGAACACAAACCATCGGGAGTTACTGCTCCAGTTATGGAAACTTTCCGTATCATCGCTGTTCACCTCCTTTATGGGACGCATACCGCCATCCTTCAAATCCAACAGCCATAAATCGGCTTCTTTATGCCAAATTGAGAAATTCCCGTAATCCGACAAAGTAAACATGATATACTCGCCATCGTACGAGGGCCTCGGAAGGAGATGCTTTTCTTCATAGCTGCCGCATTGACCAGCGTATCTATCTTTTCGCCAAATGTCCCGTCTTCCGGATTGAAATCTATACTACACAAGCTATAACGTATTTCCTTATATTCTGCCGGTATCGGCTTGGCCTCCGCAGCACAGAAATACAGTTTGCGTCCGTCCGGTGAAAATACAGGAAAAGTCTCGAAGACTTCCTTCTTCTGAAGCAAGGGGAGAGCAGCAATTCGTGTGTCTCGGGATGATAGACCAGTACATCCGATTCCAAGTCGAGCACTTCCACACGCTCATCCTTCACCGCATGGAAAGACTGGCGCGTATTGTTGACAGAATAGGCAATATATTTGCCGCTTGGATGCCAATAAGGGTATACCCCCAGAGAGTGGAATCCGTTTTCGTATCCAGCATTTCGCGCTTCCCGTCTATCTGCATCAAGGTCCCTCCGTTCTTTCCACGGATATGCAGGCTCAGATGGTCTGGATTTGTTTTGTTGAAAGCATGACAATTCAGGCACATGCCCGGCACCATGGTATTCTCCAGCAAGTGACGCTCCTCGAACGAAGCAAGGTCACGCTCATAAATGCCCATCTTGCTATAAACTTCATATCCGGGAGCCAGCTTGCGGTATACCACCCCATAATCTATAGGATACGGACTGACATACATGGGAAAAGAGCGGTACTGTTTCCACTCGCCGTCTTTCCGGATACAGACCGTAAACAGAAGGCTATCACCCTTGTTCTCCTCCAAAGCTCTTGCCATGCATCTTGCGGAAATGATACTATTTTATCATTTACATGCATCTCTCGGACTTTCCTCCGGTCACGGTCACATCCACACGTTCGTACACTCCGCCAATACAATTGAAATTCATGGGAGCAATGGTTGCAGGAATAGTCACACCGATATAGTCGGGATAGATATCCGGCCATTCATCCACCCTTTCCGGGAAGTCACCGGATTGCCGCAAGCGGCAAACCACCATGCAGCCATTATGCAAACAGCTATATTCTTCATCTTTTCATTTTACTTTCTTAGTAGCAAATAGTTCCAGTATGTACTGCCGAAACGCGCCTCCAACATCTGCCGGGCATTCTGCTGCGAGGTATATATCCGCGCAAATTCCGTTACATCCCGCACCACTTGGGGCGAAATACTCCACGGCATACCCTGGAAGTTCTTGTGCGTCTGTGTCCATACATATACCAACGCCTCCTGATAGCTGCGGGGAATATGGTCGTAGCCGGCATACTTGCCTAACGGATAGTACTTCATGAAACGTTCCAAATCACGTTGCTGCAGGACATAGGCCAGCATATACTCGAATGCCATCCGGTTCCGGTAGTTGTGCTGGTAAAGCAGCCCCAGCATGATGTCCGTTTCCTGGCTGCTGAACAAGAAGTCTTCCGTATAGCGTATCTGCCTCAGCCAACCCACTCCTTGTGGGCATTGATTTTTCCTCATTATACAGATAGGTCATGGCATCCTCCGCCCAATCCCTGTAGAAGATTGTCTTCCTCAACAAACGCAGGTACTTGGCTGCCACTTCGTATTGCCCGTTTATCAGGTTCGTCTCCGCCAGACGCTTGAAGCAACGGCCACTCTTGTTGAAGTTAGGTATGGCCTCCATCGCCTCAAAAGTGAAACGCTGTGCCGTATTGACCATTCCCAAATGATAGTATGCCTCACTGGTGGGCAACGGCAAAGTAAAGTCACGCTGGAACTCCGGTAGCAGCCCTTCCGTCCCGTTCTGATAAAACTCGAACATGCGGTCGCCCATCTGTCCCGTCTTTCCCAAAGCAAGATTCAGGCAGGTCACGCCGAAAGGTGAAACCGGCGACTTCTCTTCTGCCTTTTCTATAATCTCCTGCCATTGTCTATTACGCACCAGCTGGTCATACTCCATCGCTTCCTCCTTATCCATATCGCAACCGGCCGCCACGCAGTAATAACCGAACAATGTTACCGCCACCACTTGCAGAACTCCATAAAATACCGGCTTCTTCTTCAAAACGGGCAAAGCTGCCAGCAGGAAGGGAAGGACAATCAGCAATACGGCAAGCCCTATCTCTATCCAAGGAATCACTGCCGGGAAACGGTAATATCCTATACCGCCCATCAGACGGTAAATGGGGAATTGTACCCACATGCTTGCCAATAGCGGACAGCCGATACCCCACAATCCTACACCCCAGAACACTCCGACACCACCCCAGAAATTCTTACCTTTAAGATTCAACCGGAACTCACGTACAATCACCCAGCCCATAAAGATGAAGTGTGCCGCACCCGCTGTCCAGTAAAGCAGCGGAAGGACAATCAGAATGTACGCGACACGCTGCCACTTCCCTTCAAATCCACATACCAGCAGGATGCTGACAATACCAGCAGTAGAGCCACCGCCAATGACAGCATCGCATTTTCATCACCCATGAAATGCCACAAGACAATGATGGGCAGAAAACTCAACGGATAATACACATCAGCCGCACCCTGCTCCTTCGCCAGTTTCCAAACCAACCGTTGCAACAACACGTACAAAAGCCAGAATACAAGCTCCCGCCCACACGTGATAATAGAACTGCGTCAGATACTCTGCGATATAATCGGCCAACCCACCGGGAACCACTATCCGTTCCCACCAGTAGTCGGCATCGAACAAGAAAAGCTGGAACTGCTCCTGATAGGAAATATGGGCCGGATATACGCTTCCCAAAAGAGAAGCACCGCTACGCCAAAAGTATCGACAACCCTATCTTCCAAGTCTTTTCAGAAATAATAACATTTTCTATTTACAATTTATTATTTACAATTTGGTACTCTCTGTATGTCTTGTCATTTGAATTCCTCAGCCTTCAGTTGCCGGTTTATCCGCTTGATGGAAGAAGCATCAAAGGAACGGGAGTAGCCGACAAATCGGGGATATTGTAGGATTTCAATGTCAAATCGTCTTTTCAGGGTCCGACTGGGGTAGCACAAAGGCTTATGCGCCTTCCTTCGGCATCCAGATAGGCAAAATAAACCCGCCCGTACTGCCCGTCACCCCGCTTGCTGGCAAAGGCAAACCAACGGCTGCCTGACGACCAACTGTGATAAGTGTCCGAACGGTTGGAATTGACCATTGGCAGGGAATCGATGGCACCCGTCTGCAAATCCATCAGCTGCAATTCCGTCTCCCGGTGCCAAATGGGGAATGTTCCATAATCAGCAACGGTATAGAGCAGGTAGCGGCCGTCCGGTGAAGCTTTCGGATGACACACGGAGCCTTTCTCCAGCCGGGCATTCCAAAGGGTATCCACGCGGTCACCCCATGCGCCGTGATTGGCATCGAACGCAATGCGGCAAAGCGAATAGCGTAATTGCTGTACGCTGTACGGCAATGGCACAGTCGGAGCTGAGCAGTAATATATCCATTTCCCATCGGCAGAGAATGTGGGAAAAGTTTCCAATACGGTGGAATCCGCCGTAAGCGGAGATAGAATCATCCGGTTTCCGTCAAAATCGGCGACAGCCAAATCGGAGACGGTATCGTAAACTTCCAGACGGCGGTTACTTTCCGTATGGAACATGGGAATAATCACATTGGACGAGAACACACCATACCGCCCGTCAGGATGGAAATCCCGTAGACAGCCGCAGATATCATCTGTTCATTCTTCAAGGCAAGCTTACGGAGCTTGCCGTCACGGTTCAGGACAGTCCCTCCTCCCTCGCCCCGAAGATGGAACATCGAAAGTCTGCCACTATTTCCTCCGTGCACATGACAGTTCATGCATTTGCCCTCTGTCTGACTGTTATCCGCCAAAATACGCTCTTCGAAATTCTCAATACAACGTTCACGTATCTGCAAGGTATTCCATACCTCATAACCGGGCTCTATCAGACGGTAACTGACATAGGCGTCAAGCTTGTCCGCCACTACCTGCCATGCAAAGGAAGGATAGCGCAGCCAGCGGCCGTCGGTACGGGCAGTAACAACTACTTCAAAGTATGTTCCTTCTCCGCTTCAAGCAATGCACGCCAAGCTTTCAAGGGAATATCGCCTTGTTCCCGCGCGCATTTATCTCCAAGCTGTCCGATGCTCCTTTACACTCACGCATACCGCATCCACCCTTCATTCCGCACAAGGAAATTCAAAGGAGCCACATTGTAGGGAATGGTTACATCCTGATATTCCGGATAGAGCACCAATAACCGGTCTGCAGGCTGTACAGACTCCGGACGGGGACTGCAAGCATATAGGCAGTAGCACAGTAACAGCCCACAACAACTTGTATATATTTCATATCTATGTTCATCATAAATCACTTCTTTTCATCGTAGCATAGTGGAAATAAAACCAATATGTTTTTCCGTATTTGGCTTGCAAAGGGCACCATTACCACCATTCGCCTCGTACAGTCGGGTATAATCGCCAAATTCATCCAATACTTGAGGCGGTATATTCCATTTTTCCACTTCATCCAACGAAGCCTTTTTCCCGGCAAGATAGATAAGTAAACCTTCGGCATACAATCTGGAAGGAAACTTCTTTGCAGCAAACTCCCGATAATCTCCGGCGAAAGCCCCAATATCCTTATTCAGCAAATCAAAGCAGAGAAGGTAATCGCATGCCAACGTATTATCAGGATTGTTACGCAACAGATGACGAAGTGAAAGCGGAATGTCGGCAGAAGAACGCAAAGTATCCGTTGCAGGCAACAACAACCGCTTCCGTTCCAGCCATTGGCAGACTTCGGCCGTCTGTTTTCCGGGAATACGCCGTTCTGCCCAATCACGGTAACACATTGTCTTTTGCAGGAGACGAAGATATTTCATAGCCGCCGCCTCATCACCGTTCACCAGGTTGATTTCCGCCAAACGCTTGACAGCTCTTGCCCCGGTATGGTGCGGAGAAAAATCATTCCCAGAATGGCAGCATGTTCAGCCATCGTCATATCTCCCAACGCAAACCAGACTTCATTGGCTGCATAAATAGTGAGGTAGGTAGAATGGGGCCACGGGCAGAAACAGCCCTTGCGAAGCCGGTTGATAACCATCCATCAGCCGGTCGGGAAGTCGGTTCTGCTGTGCATTCAGCAAATTATAATAATAGGCAGTGAACGGAGAGCGGTATTCACCCTCCGCCAACAGTTTCCGTACTTTTCCGAACGGCCGAAATACATTTCCGAATCCAACGCCAAAGATATTCTCGCCCTAAATCGGGCATATTGTACCATCGTGACGACCAATCGCCACAGCCAAACAGCCAATAGCCGGACAATACCGCCAATATGCTTACCGGTAAGCCCGACTTCCACGAACGTCGCATGCAGCTACGACACAACAACAAAACACCTCCGATACCGGTTAAAGCGATTGTGCCGGAAAGCGGATAACTCAATCCGCATTGCCTTCCTGCCTCCCAAGCCACCGCCAACACCGTAGGAACCACGCCCAACGTCCCATGTACGGAACCAACAAACGAAACACCACCACTCCCCAAAGCAACAGCACGACAGCCATTATGGCCGGACCACCCCTTCGTAATAAAAGAATTGAGTGAAATCTCCTGACAGACGTGCCAGAGCCGCCGGATGCCGCAGATACCCGGCCAATGGTTCGGTGGCAAACAAAGAGCTGTGTCTGCTCCCGATGGAACAGATGATAGGGCAATATCCGGAAGAAAAAGGAACAACGCCAAAGCGCCGATTCCTGCCGCTCCCCATTCAATGTATTTCCTTCTGCAAGCTTTCATCCAACAGTTTTGTTGTTCTTCCGTCAAGGAGCCACGCAGCATCTTCCGCATGAATATTCCCAACGTATTGTTTCCCTGCTCTTTCAAAACAGAAAGTTCGTTTCCTGCTCCTGCATCCTCAGACTGTCACGTATCTGTATCAGATGCAGTGAATCTTTCCGGTGGCATTCCGTAGTCCCGTCCGGATGAAATGGTAAGCCTCTTGCTTCTTTTCCCTCCCCTCTTTCCATTTCTGAAGAGCATCATTTTGCGGAGTGCCGTTACCGAGCCGACAGAGTCGGCCTTCACATGTATAGTTCCCGTCACCACCAGCAGTTCCTGGATGTAGATACGCAGCAGATGGCGCAGACGCAACACCCTCATCTCCTCCCTTGTCCGGAAAAAAAAAGAGGCATTGGTTATCTTTACAGAATCCACCCGCCCGGCGCATTCTCCATCGGCACGAGGTATATCCATTCCCGTCGTATTTCAACGACGGCAACGTTCCTTCAATCACATAATTCTGTCCGGAATTTTCACAACTTGCCCAAAGAAGGCAACTGATACAGAAAAGCAAGATACGTGTTTTCATCCTTATACATTAGAATTTCAACAAAGGTAGGCGTTTACCAACTGTCAGCCTAATATTCAATTAACCAAAGATAATATTTTTAATCAGAGATTTTCTTCACCGCCATACACTCCATTTCCACCAGCCACCCCGGACGACAGACGGGAGCCAACGTGACAACTCTCGGAATATCGGGAAAACGCTTGTCAAACATCTCTTTCACTACAGCATAGTCCGCAATATCACGCAGATAGACAATGATATGCCCCACATCTCCAAAGCCGCAGTCAGCCTCTTTCAGCAGAGCTTCCACATTCTCCCACATCCGTTCTGTCTGACGACGTACATCTCCGGCATACAGCACTTCCCCGGTTGTTGATACTCGCCGTACCGGAAATGAGCACTTGTCGGCGGTCGTCGTAATCCACCGCCGTTCCCGTTCGAAACTGACTCCATACTCATAAGTGGGATTCAAGTGTGCGGGCATAGAGATATTTGATTTGTCCGGGCTTTAATCCCGCTACGGCAAAAGCGTCAAGCATCACCAATGCTTTCGGATCGGCATGACGCCCACCGATACCGGTACTGGCAATATAGTGCGTGTTCTCCGTCAGGTTCTGGGTGACGAACATCTCATTGCGTGCCTTGACTACACCGGCATAATTGCAATCCACATTCTGCACAAATATCCAGGTACGCAGGCAATTGTCGGCCAGAGTACACCCTTCCTCCATCAGTTGCATGGCATAGTCGTTGAGCAAAGACGCATCTGGTATTCCGAATTGGCGGCACGATTGAAGCTGCCTCCCATCCAGAGCTGGCGGTAAGCACCGTGTTTCACTTCATACAGTCCGTTCGGCAGCACTCGTGTCTGCACATCGGTCTGCAGATAGGCCCACAAAGCAATCTTGGTGCCATCCAGCGGAGGCTGTTCCACCACAGACAGCGCGCAATCGGAGCTTTCCGCCGTAGCGGCAAGCAACAGTTCCGCTTGGTTGGCGGCATCACTCAGGAAGTATCTTTTAAAACCGCCACGGCTCCGGACAGTTCTTTTTCAGTAAAGCGGCATACGCATCCAACACGACATTCATCTGTTCACGATAGGTCTGTTTCGGGTCAGTGGCATGTATCATCACATGGTATTCCGTCACTCCGCCGGTCACAACAAATGCAGCCACTTCCGCCCTGCCTGAAGGATAAGAGTATGATGTGTATTTCATATCATTAACAAGAGATTGTTTCAATCGCAAAGATAAGTTTTTATCCGACAAGGAGTAGTGAAAATCGCAACTTTCGCTTGTTTTGTTCTTATAAAAGTTACTTTTATAGAAATCTATAAAATATACAGTTATTATGAGCGAAAATATTTATCCCATCGGCATCTACAACCTGAATTAATAGGAATCTATGTCAATCCGTAATGAGACTATAAACCGGCTTTCTCTTCCTTCACCCCTTCACCTTTCGCATTATTTCCCTATCGTTCAACCCTTTCCGGTGAAACTTCTTTCTTCCTTCTCACCACCTCATATACATTGCCGTACTTCGTATGCCGGCGTTTCAGTCCCACCCGCAGCAGCACCGAACCGAACTGCATGGGATTGCTGCCACGCATCAAGGCGGGATGCGTTTTTGTAACTCATCAAAGATGTCGGCGGCAGTCAGGTCGAAGCTCTTCTCTGCCGGAAGCGGGGTACGAAACAAGCTGTGAACCGCCTCCTCCACAAGGCTGACACGATAGAAAGCCTCGTTATGCCATTGCAGTTCCTCCTCCTCCGGCTTGGTGAACCAGTTGCGCCGCCCGGCAATGAGTTCCGCTTTCAGTTGGGCAAAATCTGGTCGTGCTCTATGCCTATGCAGTCAATATTGTGCTTCACCTCGATGCAGAGGAAGCGCCGGCTCCCGGTGGGGTCGGTCAGCAGGTCGAACCGGTTGCTGGTGCCGATGAACGAGGCGATACGGGCAGTTGCCTGAAGTTCTGCTGATAGGCCTTGCGGATGTTGAGCACCGACATCTGCATCAGATTTTCAGTAAGGGCATTTTGTTGTCGGCATACTTGTCGAACTCGTCCATATTGAGCAGCCCCATTTCCGCCAGCATTCTCTCAGCTTGTCCCTGCGAGGTCAGTTTCAGGTTGTCGGCGTAGTAACGCGTCAGCACGTCAGGCATCAAGGCGCGACAAAGCTGGATTTCCGTCGTCCCTGCTCGCGGCTGACGAGAACGGGAGCCACGCTGTTGGCATGCAGTCCGGACACGCCCATCCATTGCGAGGCAAGTCCCAGCATCCAGGTATGGAATCCCGCACCCAGTGAGGCCGAGAAGAGACGCGGCAGGCAAGCGCAGTCAGCCGGTCCTTGCCGTCCCAATCGGGCAGTTCGTCCATGTAGAGCAGGAAGGGATGGTAGGCAGGGATGTAAGTGGAATAGACGTATCGGTTCAGGTCCTTGTCCCAGCAAGGAATACCTTCAGCATGGGCTTCGATGCAGAAAGTGTTCAGTTCGCGCTTGCCCACGGGGTGAAGGCGGCAGAGCGTTGTCCGGCGGGGCGGAACTCGGTTTCATCCGTCAGCAGATTATAGCGAAAGTCGTAGCGCGAAGTGAGGAACTCCTCGATGTCGCTGCCCAGTGCAGTCACGGCGCTTGCGGCTTTCGCGCTCCGGCGGCGCTTTTCTTCCCGCTCCTCCCGGTTTCGGTCGGTCGTTTCTTTTTGTACGTGTTTCAGTCTTTCGGAAAAGGCTATCAGTTGTCCCGCTTCCTTCAAGAGTCGGTGTTGCTGTAAAGTCATCAGTTTTTCTTCATAAATATTTTTATTAAAATGATTATTGGGAGGTTCCGGGAAGGGAATCATCCTTTCTTTCCTCTCGCCTCTTCGCCAAAGTTACTACCTGCCGAGGGCGTTTTGCAAACCATTCTCCGCTTATTCTTCAAAATCATTCCTGCCGACAAACATACTTATTTATGCTTCGGAACCCTTTATTTTCAGTACCTTTGCACGGTTCTTTATAAGTGAACGCCCGGGTCGTCCAATCGACTGACTTAGGTCGTTCAATCGAACGACCCGGGTTATTCGTTCGGCCGACCGGAGTCGTTCACTTACAGGAAGACACTTCCGAGGGAAGAAACAAGTATGTTGAACGCACTAAAACCTATTGATATGGCAATACTATATGACTGGTACGAGAATCCGGGCACTAATGAGGAAGCCCCTGAAGAGAGAGGCCTCCATCCCCGCCCGTTGCTCAACGGGAAAGTAACCATGCGGCAGCTCTACAACCGCGTGCATGCCCGCAGCTCGCTCACGGTGGGCGACGTGATGAACGCGATAGACTGCCTGGCGCAAATTTGCGGCGAAGAACTGCGCGACGGCCACGAGGTGCACATCGAAGGGCTGGGCTACTTTGCCCCCACCCTGGAAGCCACACAGAAAGTGACCCGCAGCACCCCGAACAAGCACCTGAAACTCCGGCTGAAAAGCATCAGCTTCCGTCCCGACGTCAGGCTGAAACAAGCGATGACGGGAGTCAGTGCCATCCGCAGTAAATACACCCGCCACTCCCTGAAGCTTTCGGAAGTGGAGATAGACATGAAGCTGAAAGAATACTTTTCCGACCACGACGTGCTGATTCGCAGTGACTTCCAAGAGCTGTGCGGCATGGCACGCACCACCGCAAACATCCACCTGAAACGGTTGCAGCAAGAAGGAAAGCTGAAGAATGTGGGGAAACCCACGCAACCCATCTACCGGGCCATGCCGGGGTACTACGGTGTGTCGCGCGATGCAAAGGCTGAGCGATGAGGATGGAAAGCGGTTTCACCGGGAAAGCCGATAAACAGGAGGATGGGAGAAGGAGGTGAAGGAAGTGCAAGGATAAAAAGGGACATTTTGCACCCTAACATCAGAGGGAATGCAAAGAGGAATATGAATTGCATCCAGAAACACAATAGCGAATGACAGCAAAAAGGCGAATCCCACGACCCGCCTTTTCCTGAGTATCCCCAATTATCAAGAAGGGGCATTTGCTGAATATTCTGAAAAAGAAGTCTTTCTATTTTCCTCCTCCATCAATTGTGATGATACGTCCTTCGGAATCATATTCCAATTCACAGACTTTCAGACTGCGAAGCCAAGTCTTACCATTGCTGGGAGCACTATCGTGATGGAACAGATACCATTTCCCCTTATACTCCACAATAGAATGATGCGTAGTCCATCCCACTACCGGAGTAAGAATAACCCCTTGATAGATGAAAGGGCCATAAGGATTATCGCCTATGGCATAGCACAAGCGGTGAGTATCACCGGTAGAGTAAGAAAAGTAATAGCGTCCATTGTACTTATGTATCCAGCTTGCCTCGAAGAAACGACGCATATTGTCACCGGCCGGCAACGGTTTACCATCCTCGCCCAATACAATCACCTCCCGAGGCACTTCGGCAAACTCCAGCATATCTTCACTCAGTTTCACCACACGCGAAGGAAGCGCCGGTTCATCATCAGCTGGGAAGACGGCACACTCCAATGCCTTGTTGTCGCGGTAGCGCTGCAACTGGCCACCCCACAGTCCGCCGAAATACATGTAATAATTGCCATTTCCATCATCAAGCACAGCAGGGTCGATGCTATAACTACCCTTGATAGGTGCCGGTTGAGGAACAAACGGTCCCTCGGGGCAATCGCCCACTGCTACTCCTATACGAAAAATATCATTCCTATCCTTCAAAGGAAAATACATGTAATACTTTCCGTCCTTTTCCACCACATCGCAATCCCACAGCTGTCGACCTGCCCAAGGAATATCCTCCACTTTAAGCACTACACCATGGTCTTTTATTTCCCCCTGCATCACGTCAGTAGTAGAAAACACATGATAATCCTTCATATTGAAATGGTCACCGTTATCATTCTCAACAATCCCACTTTCCCAATCATGAGAAGGATAAATATAAAGCCGATCATTAAAGACATGCACAGCCGGATCTGCCATATAATCGTCCGGTACCAAATATCTCATCGTCTTTCTTACACCCTCTTCAGGGATACACTGAGCGGTGTCTTGCTGCTGCTTCGTGCCGCAACTGCAAACTAAAGGGATAGCAACTATAAAAAACAAATTCCACGTTCTTAGTTTCATAACTGTTTTGATTAAAAGTTTCACATATTTATATAAAAAGGCGAATCTCACGACCCGCCTTTTCCTGATTTAACCATTAAACAATTGTACTATTCGGTTAATTATCCGATGTTACGGACGACTAATAAAGTCGGGGGGTAACGACGCTTTGAGTTGAAATAACTTAAATCGCTCCACCAGAATCAGTTTTTCCAATAGACCCCTATATACCCTCCCGCAGATGTTACAGTGAAAGAAGTACCAACGGCTAAAATTCCCCAATTAGATTGTAACCTAGCCCCATCAGGAGCAGTTACTGATAAAATTCTATAAGTTCCGTAACTTAAGAAATATCTATAAGGAGATTGTCCGGGCGCAAGTACACTCAGCTTATAAATATTACCATTCTCATCTTGAATAGTGATTGTTCCTGTCACCGGATAAGAAGAAGACATATACGGAACAACACTGGCATAGCCTTCAGGAGCAGTAATCGTTTCACTTGCAAGATATGGTCCCAATACATCTGCATTCACAGAAGTACCTCCCACAAACAAACCTACCAATATGCAAATTTTAAAAAAGACATGTTTCATAATATTATAATTTAAAAGTTGGAATCAGGGTGCAAGGCTGTTACCTTACACCCCCTTCTTTTTTTATTTTGCCTTAAAGCACCAGAAAAATGCTTGTCCCGGATTTGCGGCATCTTCAACACACAAATACATTTTATCCTCAGTTAATTTAAGAATATCATATCTATAGACCATGGCATCGCCCGCATTAGGTTGAATTCCCAACAAGACATTAACTCCTTTAGTCGTAAGTTCTCCAATAGCATAAGGAGTTCCATCACCTGCAGTTGAAGTCTTGGACATATCAAAATTAAATGTACCCGAAACCCCACTGCTTTTTGTTAGTTTCATACCACTCAGTGTAAAGGTCATTGAACCATCAGTACCATCATCGGGTGTTCCCTTACCTACCGCTTGTTCATCAAGTTGAGCACCAATTTCTACTTTCCACCATGCAGGTGCCTTGTCACCGCCTTTGTAACCTCCATTACCCCAAACAGCGGCCGCGGTACCAGAGTATCCCAAAGGAGCTTCATCATCCCAGACCCAGACTTTTTCACCTTCGCCGCAAAACAGCGCATAAGTCGGGTCTATCTCATAGTGCATGTCCTCTACATTGACCGTAAACTCTTTGGTAATAATCGTACCATCACCACAAAGTCCGGTTAAAGTAACAGTATTCTGGCCCTTTGTAAACATTAGCATTTCACCATTCGCTCCTGCTTTTGACAATATACCATTAGTCCAGGTACAATTGATAGGGCTTGAGCACTCAAACATGACCTTATTTACATTTTTACCACCTATTTGTTCTAATCTTACAGTAGCCTGAATCTGTTCAGGCGTAATACTGCCCGTCATTTCTTCTCTGTCTTCGATAGGGTCGCAAGCAACAAACGACAAAGAAACCAGCAACAGCAACAAGAATATCATTGTCTTTTTCATTGTATTCCAATTTTAAATTGTTAGAAATTCCATCCACTAAAGTTTGCACTCGCATCATCCCAACCGGGATTCTGTTCCAACAAACCTGCTGATAAGTCAACCTGAGCTTTCGGTATCGGGAAAAATCCATTCGTCGCCCTATAACGTTCTACATACTTACCATCTGTCATTTTAGTTCTTTCTCCCTTGTTCCAAATTGTCACGCCGTTCTTTTTATCCAGCATTTCTTCTGCGATACCCCAACGACGGATGTCAGCCCAACGACGACCTTCGAAACAAAGTTCGTGGCGGCGTTCGCGCTGCAACAGTTCAAGGCTATAACCCGGAATAGGAGCCAGGCCTGCACGTGCACGCACTTGATTGATGCCGGCAGCATCTTCCTTCAACTCGGATTGCATCAACAGTACATCGGCATAACGCATGGTAATCAAATCCTGGAAATGTGCTCCCTGCATTTCATCACCGTTATTAGCTTTATCAAAAGCATCATAAGCTACCCAGAACAAGGATTTATTCCATGCAGAAACCTTACCGGACTCGATAGGCTTCTTAGCCAAAATCGGTGCCATCTTTTTGCTCCACAAACCACATTCTTCCATTTGCTTGTCGGCACCGAATACATAATTCGGTAACTCCTCATTCACATTCAAGATGGAAGCACGCATACGCATATCATTCGGTTCGGATGCCTGCCATTCGTCCCAAATAGTAGCTGCAACAGGACCTTGTCCCCAGCCTTGTCCGAAGGGGAATGTGCTTTCACCACCATTATCAGCACGAAGACCAAAATAAAGAATAAACTGATTGATAAATCCCATTTGTCCATCAGATTCCCAGCCTGCATAGTTACAGAACTTCACGGCAAATACAGTTTCCTCATTGCCATTTTCGGCCCACCGCAAAGCATTTCCATCGGCATCGGTGGCATTCTTGGTGTATTCATAGTCACCTACAGTAAACTCATTAGTATAGGGCCACAAATTGCGATAGTCATTGACAAGAGAGTGTCCGGAATTGGATACACAATCATCAATCCAAGCAACAACTTCAGACTTAGAAATACTTCCTATTCCATCTGCCGTAGCCAATGGAAGAGAGTCCTTACCATAGAAACCCGTATAAAACAAATATACACGTGCCATCAAAGCCTCTGCTGCCCATTTGGTTGCATGTCCGGCTTCTACATACTGGTTATACTTCTTGCCGGACATCAACTCAATGGCATTTTTCAAATCGGCGGCAATTTGTGCATAGACTTCATCTACTGGAGTTCTCGGGATGTTGGTCTCTTGAGCCGTAGAAGTAATCAAAGGCACGGCACCAAACATCTCTACCAGTTCGTTATAAAAATAAGCGCGTAAATAATAGGCTTCACCCAAGTATTGCCCATGAGCTTCCTTATCTGTGAATGCCGATTCCTGCGCAATCAAGCCTTCAATGGCACAATTTGCACGAAAAATTCCATTGTAACGGAACTTCCAGAAAGAGTCAAACTGAACATCGGTAGCCTTCATCAAATGCCCGTCGGCCATTGACTCAAAGTCGTTTTCGCCGCCACCGCCAAAGCGGTCGTCGCATGCAACCTCCGACACATAGAAATAATTGGCAGTAGGAGTAGCCATAGCCTGATTCAGAGTAGCATATACTGCAGTTAGTTGCTTCTCCGCATCTGCCGGTGAAGCCGGGAAGTTACCGGTATTTGATTCAATAAAATTCTCGCTATCAAGAAGATCTTCACAACCGGTCAGGGTGACGGCTGCAAGTGCGATAGCTGCTATGTATATATATTTTTTCATATTGCTATAATGTATTAGAATTTAATATTAGCACCAACCAATACTGTTCTCGGTTGAGGATAAGAACCCAGGTCAATGCCGGTTACCCAAGAATTTGCAGTACCATTTGTTTCATATCCATACCCGACTTCCGGATCCAAACCGCTGTAACCGGTAAAGGTATATAAATTCTGAACCTGTACATAGAGACGTGCCTGCTGCAAAGGCATCTTCGGAAATAACTTCTTGAAGTCATAGCCCAAAGTGATATTCTGGATTCTCAAGAAATCAGCATCTTCAATATAAATATCGGAAATCTCTTTGAAATTTACATTCGAACCGTCTGTCAAACGAGGATAACTATTAGAAGTTCCTTCACCATGCCAACGTTTAAATACGTCCGTAGTATAATTATTGTATCTTGAATCGGCAAAACGACGATAAGACTTTGCTATCTGTTGCCCAAATGCACCATTAGCGGTAACAGAAAAATCAAATCCTTTATATGCCAAGTTGATACTGAATCCAAGACGGTAATCAGGATTCGGGTCACCGATCATTGTCTTATCCTCTTCATTGATGGCACCGTCATGATTGCGATCGGTAAAAATCAAATCCCCCGGCTGTGGAGTACCTTGCAAAGTACCGTTACCGGCAGCCTTCCAAGCATCTATTTCTGCCTGATTCTGGAATACACCAGAAGACTGGTAACCATAGAAATAACCGATAGGATAACCTACCTGAGCGCGATACATCTCATTGGTACCTTGTGACAACACATTTGCCGAACCATGAATAATACCTTCTGTATTGGCAATACGGGTAACCTCGTTTTTATTATGTGAGAAATTAACGTTTACACCATAGCGGAAGTCCTTACCAATATTATCATTCCAATTCAAAGCTATTTCAAAACCTTTGTTTTCAACATCGCCACCATTGATAACAGGAGCACCTGTACCGGCAGTAGCCACGATAGGAGCTGTAATCAGCCAATCCTTTGTAGTTTTCTTATACCAATCAAATGCAAAGCCTAAACGATTATTCAGGAAGCGTGCATCCAAACCAATATTCAACTGTTCTGAAGTTTCCCAGCTTACATCCGGATTAGGCAGATTCTTGGCATAACCACCGGTAGCCTTGGAGTCAGTGGTACCTAATGAAGTGGAGCCAAAATTATATACATTATATTTATCGAAGGCTACGGAAGAAACATATTGGAAATTACTAATGGACTGATTACCATTCTGTCCCCAACTGGCACGAATCTTCAAAAAGTCCATCCAGCCTTTAGTAGATTCCATCCAGTTTTCATTACTGATAACCCAACCGGCAGAAACAGAAGGAAAATATCCCCAACGGTTACCACGGGCAAAATTGGAAGAACCGTCGGCGCGGATAATGGCTGTTGCCATATATTTTTCATTATAGTTCCAGTTGACACGACCGAAGAATGAAGCCATTGCCCAGTCTCCCCATGGTTCACCCTTAAAAGAAGAAGAGTTTACATTGGCCGTATTAGTAATCCAGGCATGGTCAAACTGCCCATTCAAGGTAGGAAGTTGTGAACCTTCATTAACCGAGTTCTTCACTTCTATTGTTTCACCTACAGCTGTCTTTTCAAAAGACTGTCCGATCAGGGCATCAATAGAGTGTCCGCCCAATTTCGGCAACACATAAGAAATAACATTTTCCAGTGAGATGTTGTGTCCCAAACTTGCATTTTGCGTAACAGAATAAGAACTGTTGGCAGCTGTGGTACTAGCATTGTATGGAGTCGTAAAAGAACGGTAACTACTAGAACTCATGCGGTAACTGAATTGACCACGGTATTTTAATCCTTTGATAGGTTGAATCTCCAAATATGCTGTAGCATTCAGATTATAATTACGGTTCAGATTCTGACCACGATTAGCGACCAAATCAATAACCGGATTACCAATAGACCCTTGCAGATTCCAACCGTCAGCCGTTTTATCTGCCTGATCGTACAAATTGCCTTCCGCATCATACATCGGCAGCAAAGGACATGCACTCAGTGCCAAATAAACATCATTCCAATATTGGTTGCCTTGTCCTACACCATTTTTGGTACTATAGGAAAAATTCAGATTTTCACCTATTTTGATGATATCAAAATCCTTGCCTTTCAATAACACGTGATCTGAATTAATACGCGCTGTATAACGGTCGTAACTTGAAGCAAAAGGTTTGCCGAGAATACCATCTTGATTAGTATATGAGAAACCCATTGAAAACTTAGACATTTCATTACCACCCGTCAAGTTGATTGCATGGTTCTGCGTAAGGGCATCCTTTTCACGGATAGCATCAAACCAATCAGTCCCTTTCCAACCGTCTTGTACCATACCATATACTCTGGAACCAAGAAGGGACTCCCAATTATTCATTGCCTGACCTTCATTAAACAAGATTTCATCCTGCATTGCCATATACTCCCGTGCATTCAACAAATCAGGCATTTTATAAACATTCTGCCAACCTACATAACCATCATAGGAGATTTCAAGTTTACCCATCCTACCTTGTTTGGTAGTAACCAGAATTACACCATTGGCGGCACGAGAACCATAGATAGCAGCCGAAGCAGCATCTTTCAAGACATCTACACTCTCAATATCAGCAGGATTCAAAGTATTGATATCACCACCTGCCACACCATCAATTACATAAAGGGGAGCAGAATCACCGATAGTACCCAAACCACGGATATTTACCTTAAAACCTTCACCCGGCTGACCATTGTTGGAAGTAATATTCACACCCGGTGTCTGGCTTTGCAAGGCGCCCAAAGCACTTGTTGTATTCAATTTAGCAATATCTTCGCCTTTCACTTGTACAGTAGCCCCCGTCACCAGTTTCTTCTTCTGTACACCGTAACCCACTACGACTACTTCATCCAACAATTCCGTATCTTCCTTTAGCTGAATCTTGAAACTAGTCTGGTTACCTACCACGATTTCTTGCGGCTGATAACCTATAAAAGACACAACAATCGTTGCTCCCGGCTGAACATTCAATGTGAAATTACCGTCAATGTCGGTAATGACACCATTTGTGGTGCCTTTTTCCAACACATTGGCACCGATAACCGGTCCCATTGCATCTGTTACAGTACCTGTGATTTTTTTTGCTTGCTGCACAGCATCTATTGCATCGACCGATGCGGCGAAAAGTTGCGGAGTATAAGTCAGGCTGACAGCCGAACAGATACCCACGAGCAGCGCGGTTCTTCTGAAATTTAAATTCATACTTGTATTTTTCTTAGATTAATGAATTGGTATTGCCTGGCGGCATCTACCGTTTAATATAAGGTTAAACTTCTCTTTTTGAGGAAAAATTAGATATACCTTATTCTATAAAGTGGTTGGTATACATATCACTCCTTTCTCATAGGCATTTTTCATTTCATTAGCGGTTAAACATTATATGATTATTATCTAATTTTAATTAGGCTTGACAAAAGTAGACTTTTAGCAGCAAACATTATAATACTATTTTATCAAATAACGGCACTCATTTAACATCCATTACTATTTTTCCCTTAATTCCGCAACACTATAATTTAACTTTATTTATAAGTTCCTGAGCAACAATAAGTTGCCTAGGATTTTGCCGTGTCAGATTTTTCACTTATCTTAGTGTTGCAATTAGAAAACAAGCGAAAATCGTAACAAGGCGCTGCAAAGGTACAAATAAAATTCGAAAAACTCACACCTTTTGGAGGAATTTTTTCAATCATGGAGAAATTTGACTCCATGCTTTCACCCGTTATCGACTCAACACTGGGTCAGAGATGCAGCAGTATCTTCGGATATCAGTTCAGCGAGATAGTCCGTTCGCTGATGAGCGTTTATTTCTGTGGCGGCTCATGCGTGGAAGATGTAACGTCACAACTGATGCGCCATCTCTCGTATCATCCTACCCTTCGTACATGCAGCTCTGATACCATCCTCAGAGCCATCAAGGAACTGACACAGGAAAACATCTCCTATACTTCCGACCAAGGCAAGACCTATGATTTCAATACTGCAGACAAACTCAACACATTGCTTATAAACGCTTTGGTTTCTACAGGCGAGTTGAAGGAAATTGAGGAATACGATGTTGACTTTGACCATCAGTTCCTTGAAACGGAGAAGTATGATGCAAAACCGACCTACAAAAAGTTCCTCGGCTACAGGCCTGGCGTATATGTTATCGGTGACAAGATAGTCTATATCGAGAACAGCGATGGTAACACGAATGTGCGTTTTCATCAGGCAGACACCCATAAGAGATTCTTCGCTCTTCTGGAATCCCAGAACATCCGTGTAAATCGCTTCAGGGCAGACTGCGGTTCCTGCTCGAAGGAAATCGTCAGTGAGATAGAGAAGCATTGCAAACATTTCTACATCCGTGCCAACCGATGCAGTTCGCTCTACAATGACATCTTTGCTCTGAGAGGATGGAAGACGGAGGAGATTAACGGCATCCAGTTCGAACTCAATTCCATTCTCGTTGAGAAATGGGAAGGCAAGTGCTATCGTCTTGTCATCCAGAGACAAAGACGCAACAGTGGCGACCTTGACCTGTGGGAAGGCGAATACACTTACCGTTGTATTCTGACCAACGATTACAAGTCATCGACAAGGGACATTGTTGAATTCTACAATCTGCGTGGCGGCAAGGAACGTATCTTTGACGACATGAACAACGGATTCGGTTGGAGCAGGCTCCCCAAGTCATTCATGGCGGAGAATACTGTCTTTCTTCTGCTTACTGCATTGATACACAATTTCTACAAGACCATCATGAGCAGGCTTGACACCAAGGCTTTTGGGCTCAAGAAAACGAGTCGCATAAAGGCTTTTGTCTTCAGATTCATCTCCGTACCTGCCAAGTGGATCATGACTGCAAGGCAATACGTGCTGAATATCTACACAGAGAACCGAGCTTATGCAAAACCCTTCAAAACAGAATTCGGATAAGAATCCTTTCTTTCCGGTTTGAATCTGCGTATTACCTCAAGTCGCATCGTGGGGTAAGGGGATGGTGGCTACATATTGATGTTGTGCTGTTGCTTTTTACTGAAAGCTGCTACTAACGACTCATAAATCTACCCTTAATCGTGTATTGGATGATAGTTGCGGATTTTAGGTTTTCCTAAAAAGTATAAAGCATGAATTCCATAACCAACAACTAAAAGCTATAAAAGACAGAAAGGGTTGCCCCGATACTAACCAGAGACAACCCTTCCCATTTTATTATTAAAAATGCTATTCCATAGAAGGAAGATCTTCACGGGAAACAACAAATTCCTGGCTCATAGCATCCTTCCACCATGCTTCATCAGCATGGACTACCGGGCTACCATCCTCATTTGTCCCGTCATACCACGGCATGAACCAACTCCAACGTGCACCAGATGCCCATTGTTCGGAAATAAGTCCGACCGTACCACATTCACTCAGCGAAACAATCTTGTTTCCATAATTTTCGGCAATGGAAGTATATTCTGAAACACAATCTGCAGTTTCCTTATTATAAACATCACGTCCCACGATGTCTACATATTGATCTCCCGGATACCAATCGGCATCATTGCCCTCGGTTGTCCAAACCCAGATAAGATTATCCAATCCTTCAGTCTTGAAGTAATTGAACATAGCAATCCACAGAGATTTAAAGCTGGCAGCATCCTTACCCCACCAGAACCAGCCACCGGCTGCCTCGTGGAATGGACGCCACAATACCGGAATATCCGCATCTCTCAATAGCTTCAAGTAAGCGGCAGCATTTTTCAAATCTTCGGTAAACACCTTGTTTTCCCAAGTGCCTTCCACTGTGGCATTGGTAGCATCAAACTCCGTATCTGCCTTATAAAAGGCATAATCCTTATTCGGGTCGAGAGCTGTACCGTTATTTTCAAGATAAACAGCAACTGTTGTATAATCATGTCCACCAATGATGAGGCCACCTTCTTGCAGGGATTTCAAAACATCTTCGGTAATCACCAATGTATAGTCCCCGGATATGTCAAAATAATCAGTTCCTGAAGCAATCTCGCTCCAACCACTGTTTTTGAACGAACCTTGTGCACCCGCTGCCACATCCTTCACAGCCACGCGTATCACCTGACCCACTTGTGCATCAGCAAAGACAGCTTTTGCAGCATCATCCGTCATCTGTACATTTCCACTCCAATCACCCGGCATTACTGTCTCTCCTTCCCATATTTGGGTAGAAGAAGCTTCGCCTACAGCTTTCTTGGGTACATTCCAATGCCACATGGCAGCTACGATGCCACCTTTGTCAGACCAATCCTTAACAGGAGTAATGTCACCGTAATTAATCCAGTCTGCTCCAGCTACAGATGCCGGCAGATGAACATAGTCGAAACAGTTGATAGCCGGATATTTTCCAGTCCATCCATACACCTTTTCGGACATTTCCGTATTCCAGGCAACATTGGCCATCATAGCTGAAAGTGTCTTCGTCTCAAAATTATCCAGTAGATAATTGTACAGTTTCACAGCTTTGGCCGAAGTGGCAGCAACCAGCGTCTTGTCCAAAGCAACAGTAGAGAACTGAACCGATACAGCCGGAGCAGGCATCTGGTTCGGTCCGGTTACTATTCCCTCGGGGATAGAGAGAGAACAAGCCGTCTCTCTCCCGGGAACATTCACTTTTACAGTCAGTATATTGCTTGCGCCAAGTACATCGGCACTTATCAGTTCACCACCGGTAAACTTGATTTCGCTCAGATTGTCTGTTGCAAAGAATATATTCTTGTCATATTTCACCTCAATAGTGATTTCTCCCGTTTTCACTTTGGCTGCTCCACTTTCAGGAGTAGTAGACACCAATACCGGTGCATCCACTGCTGGGATATCATGATCGACATCAGTATCGCAGGAGGCAAAAGTAAAAGCTGCTATCAACGAAAGCATCCATTTTATATTCAGTTTCTTCATCTTAATTATGATTTTATTTCATTCTTAATCAGGGCATCCATAGTCACATTCTTCAAGCCACAATTCATCAATTTACAATCGTTATTTTTGTAAACGTCAAATCACTGCCCTGAATAATGATACCTACATTTGTCTGGTCTTCACAATCTCCTTGTTTAGCTTGAATATTATCAAGTATCTCCTGAGTCAACGTCAACTCCATCACACGGCTCTCGAAACTCCAGCCGTAAATGTCTGTCGGTACCATAGTCGTATCAAACAAAGAGAAAGCTATGCCACTCCAATCGCCATAGTTAAACTGAGCCTGTGCCCAAGTCTGGTCTTTCTGATCGAAATAGACTTTCATGACAGTGCCTGCCGTTACCTTGGCAAAAGATACAGCCGGTACCAACACACGTCCTCCATCACCCCAACTAATATCGAGCGGACCAGCCCAAACTGTTTCTTCATTAGCAACCACAAGAACATCATAAGCAATTTCACCATTTGAAGAAATCAGTTTCAGACTATAAGTTCCATTCAGTTCAGCCGGTACATTCAACATCAATACCCCTTTAGCCGCATCATTGATATACTGGACTGAAGCCTCATTCAGCAATACATTTGTCAGTTTATCAGCATTAACAATCTCAAGTTCCACAATTCGTCCCCGAACCAATTTGTCAGGCAATGCCGGCAAATAGGCGCATACCGGTTTCTCTATTGTCAGAGACGGTGCTTCCACAAATTCACCATTGGCCATTTTCAAAAGTAAGGCCCCAGTTTCGGCAGTTGTAGGTACAGTCAAAGAAATGGCAGTAGCAGTGGCATCGGATACGGTAACCTCCACATTACCACTGAATACAACAGCCGAAACTACATCCATATTTACTCCTTTGACAGTCAAAGCCTCTCCTGCCGGGACTGTCGCCGCACTATAAGAAATGTTTTCCGGCTTTGCCGTTGCAATAGATACGGCAGTTGCTTTTCCACTATTTGTATTCAATTGCAAATCACCACTAATAGCCGCAGCCGGCATCAAGACCTTTATTTCAGTCGAGTTTTGTGATTCCAATCCTACTGCTTCTTCTACACCAGGGAACGTTACATCAGTCACCAAATCCATATTGGTACCTTTCAAGGTAATCATATCTCCACCACGCAAGTTCACAGCAGGAACAGCCACTACGTTCGAAGGCGTAGCTACTACAACAGTAGCAACCACAACTTTTACATCCGAAGCAGGAAGTACCGTAATTTCTCCGTCCGAGACATTATCCGGCAATGTAAAAGTAAGTTCATCTCCTTCGGAAGAGGCAGTCATCGTAAATTCAACTTCATCCCCATTCGGCATCTGCACTTTCTTCACCAAATCAAAGTTTTCACCAGAAACTCGAATGACATCCCCCGGCTTCTTATCTACCAGGTCGAGTGGAGCCTCTACCGATGGCAAAGTAACCTCCAGTTCCCCTTCAGAATAAATCCAATTGGGGATTTCAGCTCCATCAGACAAGATGAACTTACCGGTCTGAGCAGAATCAGGAACAATAACTTTAATCTCCTGACGGCTTTGACTGACAAACTCATCAGCAGGCACTGTTACCTCGTCAGCAAATATCACTTCTTTAATCAAATTCAAATATTCACCAGTAATGGTCAATTCACTACCAGGCTTTACTTCTGCCGGTGCAAAAGCCTCCAAAGCAATCGGCTCCGTAAATGTCAACTCGGTTTTTGTTGTAATATCCCCTTTCGGAGTCTTCAAGACAACCAACCCCGGCTGGGCTGTCTGAGGTACAGTGACACGGATTTCCGTATCACTGACTACTTCGATGTCTGTTATATCGTCGCAACCGGGAATAGCGACCGCAGTCACTTTATCCATGCCACTGCCTAGGAAACGGAGTACACCGCCGCGGGATACGGGACTCGGTCCGAATACATTCAGACTGATTCCCCCTTTATATTGGTTGGTATCTTCATCATCCCCATTGTCGCAGGCCGTAAACGTCAAGCAACTGAAGAGCATCAGGCACATCATCCACAGTGCCGGAAATTTATATGTTTTATTCATATCAGTATTCTATTTAAAAGGTTATTCAATAGGTACCACACGGATGTTGTCAATCATAATCACCGGATTGCAATCCTTACCTTCCACACCACCTGCCCAGACAAAGAATGTCAATCCGGTCAGCATAGTCTTGTCAAAAGTTCTATCACACTTATTACCTTCATGCGTCTTGTTGAACTCGGACAGATTCATGGAAACGGTTGTCCATTTACCACCCGTATCATACGAACCCGTATTCTTCCAAGGCAACCACAAACCGCGCGGCACATTCGTATCACTAAAATAAGCATTAGTTCCCGTCGCATAAGTCACCACATCATTACCCGTAAACATCACTTGTAGAGCGCAAGACTGCCACGGATTGGAAGAAGGAATATTCACCTCGAATTTCAGTTGCAAGCCATTGACGCCATACTCCTCGAGCAGTTCTGCAAACTCAGGACGTGCAGAAAGTTCGGGATAACCGGCAGACGGTTCCGGCCAATAGTTGAACGAGAACTCATCTTCTGCCCAAGTAGCTCCGATAGCACCGTCAAGTGCTCCGGTGAGACAGATATAAGCACCGTCAATACTGTTTTCATCGGCTTCTCTCAACACCTTGCTACCATCACGCCAACCGTGGGCAATAGCCATACCGCCATGAGAACCGTCCCAGTCAAAGAGAATGTTACGTGTATCATAATAGCGGAACTTGGAACGTCCGGTACCATAAATGGACTTCACGTTGATATAGCCTGCAGGAGCATTGTCCGGAAGAATAAAGCTGACCGCAGTCTTGGTTATGTTCGTAATATTAGTCACTTCCACATTACCGGCCATCGTAATGGTCAGCGGCACATTCGGGTCATCAATGAAATAGTCACCAATCAGTGTCACCTCACTACCCGGCTTTGCAAACTCACAAGAAATGGAGTTCACGGTAGGAGCCGGAACCAACACCTTGAAATCATAATCTATGGTATCCTTTGCTTTGGTCACCATATAAATCTTATCAGTCACTACCGAAGGAATCTCTTTCGGAACATCTACCATAAGTGTATGGTCAGTGATGTAACTGGTATTAAGTATCGCCTTCTGGTCATTGAAATAGAGCTCGTAAACACTCCGCAGATTCTCACCGACCAGACAAATCGTATTCGCCATATAAGCCCCCGTCAGCAAAGAGTCTGCCGCTGCCGGATCAGGGACACGAACATATTTCAAGGTAGGCTTTCCCCCTGCCACTTCATATTTATCCGGTTCATCCTCACAAGCCGCCATGGAAAAGCCTGCTACAACAACAGCTGCCGCGAAGAACCAATTCGTATATCTATTATTTTTCATCTTTTCAAGCATTAAATTAATAACTGAATTCAGAACGTACATCTACGTGTACCGGGTCTTTCATCAAATTAGGATTGAACACCACGTCTTCTGTCGGGAACGGCAATGTAAAGCTGGAGACTGTCACATTCGGCGCCTTTGCATCCGGATTGTAACGGGTCTCGTCCGGATTCACCGTCCAACTGCCGTTTTCATAATAAGCCTTATAAGTAGTACCCAGACTATAATAAACATCACGGCGCTGTGCCTTCAACTCATTGATAGCACGCTGGGAATCATAATATGCCAAACGTACATAATCATACCAACGGTCGCCTTCGCAAGCCAGTTCCAGCCGGCGTTCCTTCCAGACGTCCTCCCAAGTAATGGAGGTTTTCGGAGTAACTCCCGGAATGGCACGGCCACGTACTGCATTGAAAGCATCCAGTGCACTCTGGTCTGTAGTAGAGGTAGCCAGTCCCATTTTCGCCTCGGCATATACCAGATAGATATCGGACAGGCGCAGGATATGGGTTGCCAGGCCGCTGTACATATTACCAGCCGATACGCCCAAGCCCAATACATGGTCATTATTGTTACCATAGAGATGCTTCACGTGATTGGCACCGGTAGGAGACTGGTAATCGCCATTAGGTCCTCCCTTACCATATTCGGCATCATAAATAAACCGCAGATAATCAAATCCGCCCTTGTCCTGCCAGAAATAATCGTATACATCACCTGCCATCATCATAGTAGCCTTACGACGGGTATCCGTATCCGAACGCGTCTCAGGACTTTCCAAAGCGGAAATTCCAAATGCATCCTGCAAATCAACCGACGGACCTGCATAGCCACCCCAGCAATCACCAAATTCATCGAATCCCACCATTGCCAAGTCCGACTGCAACGTATTCTGCTGTGTCCAGGGGTCACGTCCTGCCGACCAGTGCCAGGAGAAGAGACACTCTTCATTCTTGTTGTTTGCCAAACGGAAAACATCGGAATAGTTAGCCAGCAAGTTACGGCCGGAATTATTAATTACATCCTTGGAATATTCTGCCGCTTTCGCCAAATCATCCGCATTGCGGGTACCGGAAAGGCCACTCTTAGTCAGATACACCTTAGCCAAAAGACCTTCGGCACAATAGCGGTCAATACGTCCCGTTTCACCTCTGGCCGGAAGCAACTCCATAGCTTTCTCCAGAGTCATAATGATATATTCGTACACATCTGCTGCCTCCACTTTGAATTTGGAGTTATAATTACCGGAATTCAATTCGTCCGTATTATCATGGATAATGGGTACTGCGCCAAAACTACGTACCAAATAGAAGTAAGCCATGGCTTTCCATGCCAGACACTCGCCCATACACTGATTTTTCACTGCTTCTGACGCATTTGCCGTCTTCAAACGAGTATATACAGTATTGGCATGGCCAATCACTGCCCATAGAGAATAGGACATGTTCACAAGGTTTTCATCCGTACCATTCACCGTAAAATTCAAGTAAGGGCTGTTTTCCTCGTATACGTTTCCAGACAAGATTTCACCGACTTTAATAAAACCGCGCTGAAAGTCATACCAAGGTGAGTTATAAAGATAATTAACCCCCTGCACACATTGTTCGTCATTCTGATAGAAGTTCGATTCGTTATAATTGTCTTCGGTAGGACGGTTCAGGAAATCCTCGCATGAAACTGTTCCCATACCGAGTACAGCTGCAAACGCCCAATATTTAATATATCTGATTTTCATGTTTTCTTCAATTTAAAGTGTTAGAATGAAACGTTCAAGCCGAATGAATAAACTGTAGGAGACGGATAACGTCCGTTGTCCAAACCATAGACATTGACGCTTGAAGTGCTGGCACCAATTTCAGGGTCATAGCCGTCATAACCGGTAATGGTCAGCAGGTTCTGGATATTGGCATAGATACGCAAGTTGCTCAGTCCCAGTTTATCAATCGTCTTTTTCGGGAAAGTATATCCCAAAGAGATGTTCTTCAGACGGATATAAGAACCATCTTCAATATAACGGTCACTGATACGGTCGTTGTCATTCGGGTCATTGATAGTGGCGCGTGGAATGGAAGCTCCCGGGTTTGCCACCATGACGTTAGACACATCATTATACCACATCGTTCCATCTTCGTAGACCTTGTTCGGATTGATAGGAACAAGCTGTGCACGTCCGTTTACAGCATTCAGCTGGTTAGTCCAGGGAGAGTTCATATGTGTCAGCTTCATGGAAAGGTAGTTATACACCTTGTTGCCATAGGAACCGTTGATGAAAACGGACAAGTCGAAGTTCTTGTAACGGAAAGTATTGGTCCAGCCAAAAGTAAACTTAGGCATCGGAGAACCGATATTGGTCTTGTCATAGTCGTCAATAACGCCATCGGGCACACCGTCAGGACCACTGATATCCTTATATTTCACATCACCCACCCATACGGTATTGGTACGGTCGAATACACCGTTTGCCGGGTACTTGGCAGGTTTCGGAGAAGTCTGAAGGTCCTCCAGGTCCTTGTAAACACCATCACAAACAAATCCATAGAAGTTATAAAGTGATTCGCCTACACTGGATACACTGACTACATCGGTCCACTGTCCGTAACCCACAATCTGCGCATTGGCTGTACCAGCCAATCCTTTCAGTTTGTTCTTGTTGAAAGAAATCTGGAAGTCAGAATCCCATTCAAACTTACCCGTAATAGGATGTGTGTTCAGAGAGATTTCAAAACCGGTATTCTCTATGTCACCATAGTTACCTTTCGGAGCAGCCAATGCAGAAGAGGCATTACCGGAAGTACCCATATAAGAAGGCAACTGCAACGGCATCAACATATCACTGGAAGTTTTCTTGTACCACTCTACCGTCAGGTTGATACGGTCGTGCAGGAATCCCAAATCCACACCGACGTTCCATTGCTCCTGGGACTCCCATTTGATGGAAGTATTCGGTATATTGGAGGGGCGATACCCCATACCCAGACCGGAAGGCATACGACTCATAGATGTACCCCAAGCATAACCACCGATGTTGGCATTACCAGTTTGTCCCCATCCCAGACGCAACTTACCGTTACTGATGACCTTCTTCAACGGTTCAAAGAACGTTTCGTTGGAAAAGCGCCAGGAAGTAGCCAATGAATGGAAGCCTGCCCAACGGTTCTCGGGACCGAAGTTTGAAGAGCCGTCATAACGATAGGTATAAGTACCCAGATAACGGTCGGCATAGTTATAAGTCAGACGTGTAAAGAAAGATGCCATAGACGAGCTTCCAAAACCTGCATTGATAGTCGGGGTTCCCGTACCCAAGGCAGGATTGTGCACTTCATCCGAAGGCAGACCGCTATTGAACACACTCGTGAAGTCATAGCTGGACTCCCAGCACTCCTGGCCCACCATGGCTGTATAATGATGCTTGTCGCCTATGTTTCCGGAATAGGTCACATAGTTCTTCAATTGCCAGAATGTACTGCTGTTCTTCTGGATATTGCTTTCATTACTGGAACGTACCCATCCACCCAAATCAACCATCGGCTTGTAGCGCTCACCTTTGCTGGAACTGATGTCATAACCCAATTCGGCATGCCATACCAGATTTTTAATCGGAGTAACCTCAAAGAAAATATTACCCGTCAGTTTCTGACGGTCCAGCAGAATGTCATCCATCATGGCAAGGGCAATCGGGTTAGGATTCGTGTAGCCTTCGCGAACAACGGTGGCATAGCTGCCATCCAGATTATAGATAGGTATATCAGGAAGAGTGGTCAACGAGTAGTTAATCAAACCTTCATCACTGTCTGCCAGTTTCAGGTCATCACCCGTTGCTGTATAGGTGGCGGTCAAACCGAGTTTCAACCACTTCTTCAGTTGGGCATCCAAGTTGGCACGGAAGCTGTAACGGTTAAAGTTTGAACCGATGATGGTACCGTCCTGATCCATATAGGAAGCTGATACGTAGTATTGTATCTTCTCTGTACCACCTTGTGCCGAAATCTGGTGCTGATGCTGCAAAGCAGTCTGGAAGATGGCGTCCTGCCAGTTTGTACCTACTCCCAGCAGAGAAGGATCGGCATAATAATTACTAGGGTCAGAGATTTCACCCATGTTTGCCAAATCATTATAATAAGTGGCATACTCACGCAGATTCATCATATCCAGACGCTTTGTCTGGCGTTGAACGGCAAACATACCGTCATAAGTAAACTTAGCCTCACCCGCCTTACCACGTTTGGTCGTAATCAAAACCACACCATTGGAACCTTGCGCACCGTAAATGGCGGTTGCCGAAGCATCTTTCAGAATTTCCATACTGACGATATCAGCAGGGTTGATGGTGGAAAGCGGAGAAATGGTGGAAACCGAGCCATTACCCAGTGCATCGCCCAAACCATAAGATGAACCGCTTTGTCCCTGACTCTGTACAATCACACCGTCAATTACATACAACGGCTCGGCATTAGCATTGATAGTGGCCTGACCACGTACGCGGATAGAGGAGGAAGAACCCGGAGCACCGGAAGTGCTGACTGCCGTCACACCGGCAGCACGCCCTTGAAGGGACTGGTCGAGATTGGTGATAATAGAACCCTTAATCTTGTCTTCACTCATGGAAACGGAAGCACCGGAAAGGTCGCTTTTCTTCATCGTACCGTACCCCACAACCACCACTTCGTCCAACATCTCGGAGTCTTCCTTCAGCGTGATGTTCACTGTTGTCTGGTTCGTTATCTTTATTTCCTGGCTGACATAGCCTATAAAGGAGACTACAATGGTAGCTCCCGGTTTCACATTCAAGGCAAAGTTACCGTCAATGTCGGTAATTACACCATTCGTTGTACCTTTTTCCAATACATTGGCACCGATAATAGGGCCCATAGCATCACTGACGACACCCGTAATTTTCTTTGTTTGCTGCACTGCCTCAACGGTATCCGTCGATGATACTGCGAAAAGCTGAGGAGCATAACCCAGACTGAACACCGAGCATATCCCCGCAAGCAGCGCTGTCTTTCTAAAATTCAAATTCATACTGTATTTCTTAGATTTAAAACAAACACAAAACCTCCCAAAAGAAGATTTTTTTAGTTAACAAAAATGAGACTGAGTCAAAAAGCCCTGATATACTATCACAGCCTTGACATTTAGGTTTACTTCCAAACAGTCCATGTCTTCATAGTTCCGTTTTTCCTTTTTTCCCATAGGCACAATTCTTTTTTTCTTAAATTATTAATGGTTAAATCATATTGCTTTTTCCCGAAAGGGTCATTTCTTCAGTTCGTCCCGTACCATTCTTCCCCATTCCTTCATATCTGCATCTTTCCAGTTTCCCTCGGAAGAAGCCGACGGATAGAACATGGAGCAAGTCTCATCCTTGTCAGACAAAGACCAGGCCACCCAGCTGATGGAATGCCGCTGCATCCAGTCCAGCCAATTCCCCCACTCTTCTTTACTGATGGGGCCGTCCCCACTTGCTTCCATACCGGCGCATTCGGAAACGAAAATCGGCAAGCCCTTGCCCAGAGCATAGTCGGCGCGGTCGCGCAGCCACTGTCCGTGGGTGTTGGCATAAAAGTGGAGTGTATACATTATATTGCTATATCCGGTAATAGGATCGTCCGCTGCCAAATGGATGTCCTGGTCCCAATGCGGACAACCAACGAGGATAACGGCATCCGGTTCTATGGCACGAATCGTCTTGATAACCTCCACAGAGTATGACTTCACCTGCTCCCAACTGTCTTCCACCGGTTCGTTGAAAACCTCATAGATGACATTAGGAACCCCTTTGTAACGGGTAGCCATTTGGGTGAAGAACTCCTTTGCTTCTTCCTGCCGCAGATTGTGGCTATGCCAGTCGATGATGACGTAAACGCCGTTCTCGATAGCAGCATCCACCACTTTCGTAACACACTCAATACCGAACTCGGGCTTGTTCACATAGCAGGCGCTATCCAAATCCACTCCCATAGAGGCCCGAAGCACTTGTGCGCCCCAGTCATTGACCAGATAAGCAACCGAAGAGGCATTGTAGAAACGGGGCCAGAACTGATGCCAGCCATAGCTGACACCGTGCAATACCACCGTGTCTCCTTCGGTATTCATCAACTGCGTACCATTGACCACCAATGCCGGTAGCGTTTCCTTTACATTTTCATTCTTCGACGGGTTTGTTCCACAACCAATGGTCATACCTAGGCAACAAACCGCCAACATAACTTTCCATATGCTTTTCATATCATACTTAGTATTTAGAGTAATAATCTTTCTTATATAACGGTACAAACGCTTTGTACACGCTTACATTCTAATTTTCAGGCAGGGATTACACGGAAAAGCACGGATAGGTTCAATTTTGCAGCTTCCGGTTTTCCGCCTTGATTATTTCAATAGTGCTGTCTGTGGCAAAGACAGAGTTCAGTCCTTGTTGTTCTTGAGCCGGGTCACCGGTATAGTCATCTCCCTTTTCCCAGAATACATGGTCGGGATTTTGTCCGGCAAAACCACCCCATGCCCAGAAGTTGCATCCGGCAAAGAGTCCGCCGCTCTCACGGTCCTGGCGGATGAGGTCGAATACATAACGGTAATATTCATCGCGGGCAGTGGTCGGTGCCTCTTTGGAAAAGCTGAAACCGTCACGGGGAAAACCGAACTCCTCCAAAACAATCGGCTTGCTGTACTTCCGAGCAATGACCATGTGGTCATCTATATACTTCTTAGTATTTTCCTTGGCACACGGAAGAAGTTCCTTCAGGCTGTCAGCCTTCACCCAACTCCAGTTGTAAGGCCAGATGTGGATATTCAGATAATTGATGTTGGGGTCGGCATGAATCTTCTCGAAAAGATTCATATCCATTTCGCATCCCCACGAGCCCTCACTGCCGGAAGACACCATGTGGTTCGGGTCGAGTGACTTGATTTGTGCAGCCACATCGGCCATCCAGCGGGCAAACGGTTCCTTGTTCTCGTCAGAGAAAGCGCGAGGCTCGTTACCAATCTGCCAAGACATAATAGTGGGGTCATCCACATATTTTATCTGATTATACCTATTGGTGCGTGAAACAATATAATTGACATGATTGGCAAACAAGGCCTTCGCGCTGTCCGATTGGGGGAACTGCTTGACATACTCCATATAGGCGGGCCATCCGTCTACGGCAGGTACCACGGCATCACCGTGTCCGGACCATTGCAGGTAAACGGAATAACCACCGCTCCATTCCCAGGAATTGTTCAAATAGAGGACAGCTGTCATATCACGTTCACGCAGTTCATTCATAAAATAATCCAATCCGGCTAAAATAGTATCATTATAGACGCCCGGTGCCACTTGTAAAGAGGGCTCTACCCGCGTCTTTATGCCATTTTCACCGTCAGCACCCACCAATACGCGCAGGTTGTTGATGCCAATACTTTTCAGAAAGTCCAGCTCCTTATGCAACCGTTCACGATTGCCGCCTTCACCTTCGGAACCAAGAATGGCACCGTACCAGAAATTGGCACCTACAAAATAATAGGGTTTTCCGTCGCGAACGAACTGTCCATCGGCATTGACCTTAATAAACGAATGCTCCGCAGGCTTAGGGGCACATGCTCCCAAAAGGAATAAAAGTACTGTCAATAAAAGGAATTGTTTCTTCATATTATCAGTTTTTAAGCGATACACAAAGATACGCGGATCATATCATAAAAAATGATACTATATTATCAGATTAATGTGCCAATGTGATTAATCACATTGGCACATTAAGTTGTCTCCGTATCCAGTCCAGCCATTCATCCCACTGTTCCTGATACCAGTAATGCCCGGTTTCCAGATAAGGATGCAGTTCCTTCGGAGAAGCAATCACATTGTAGGCTGCATACATGGAAGTGGGAGGACAGACCTCATCGTTATACCCCCAACTGAACCAACCGGGCACATTCAGCAGGCGGGCAAAGTTTGCCGTATCATAATAGCGAACCGTTTCAAGCTGCTTTTCATCGGGAGCACCGTAATAATAGAAATAATGGGGCCAACCGCAAGCACGCTTCTTGAAGAAGGCTTCGTGGTCGCACAGGGCAGGATGAACTGCCGCCAGAAAAGTAACGCGTGAATCAAGAGCCGCCGTAATCACAGACAAGGCACCGCCCTGGCTGGAGCCCGTAACGCCCAGCGCTTTCCCGTTGTACTGCGGCAGCGAACAGATAAAATCCACAGCACGCAAAGCGCCTACCACCACACGGTTATAGTAAGAAGCATCCCGGCTGTCGCGGCCGAACGTCCAGTAATTGCTCAGCGCCCCACCTGCCAGCGCATCATATACAGACTGCTGCATCGTGACGGGAATGCCGTGGATACCCACCTCCAATGTAATTACCTTTCCAGGAGCCGTATACGTATCTCCCGCATAAGGGCGGACACCCGCACCGGGCACACGCAGCAAAGCCGGATACTTCCCTTCTTTCTTGGGAATACTGAGAATACCGTAAAAACGTCCTCCCCAGGCTTTTGTCTGGAAGCTGACCTGATATACATTATCCGTTTCCGTACAGCGTTCGGGAAGCAGCGTCATAAGGGGATTCAACGGAGTCTTGCGCGCCTCTTCCAAGGTCTTGGCCCAATAATCCTGAAAATCGGCAGGAAGTTTCGTCACGGGTTGCAGCTGCTCAGGAGCATAGGCCGATGTAGCCAGCCCTTCATAAGTCCGGCCGTCCACATGCGCCTTGACCTTGCAACGCAAGAAGCCTGCAGTCTTCATCGTGCCTTGCAACTTCAAGGTACCATCTTTCAGCACCATGTCTTTCTTTACTTCAGTAGGATACATCTCGGGACCCAGTTCATAGTCAATCTTGACATCGGGCAAGAGGTTCTGTGCCTTCAGCACCCGGACGGTAAACGTACACTTCTCATTCAGACGATACACCCAATCGCTATGGTCGGGTGAAACGACTACACGGATTTCATTGCCACGTATCTGCGCCGTCACAGCACATACACACAGCAGACATAAAAATAAGGAAAAAACTCTTTTCATGATATCAGATATTAGTATTAATCATTGGTGCAAAAATAGGCACTTCCAATGAAGAATACCAATACTTTTTTATCATATCACCAGCTTCTTTTTCCGATAATTCTCACGGAATTCCTTCGGCGAGCATCCCTTCTTCCGCTTGAACATACGATTGAAATTGGACAGATTGTTGAAGCCGCAGTCATAGCACACCTCTGCAATGGTACGCGTGGAATCTACCAACATACGCGTGGCAAAGCCCAGACGGATATCAATAATGTAGTCGGAAAGCGTCTTGCCGGTGCGCAGGCGAAAGAAACGGCTGAAAGAGACCGGGGTCATGCCCACCATATCGGCCAATGAAGCCAACCGGATATCCTCCTGATAATGGGTGGAAATGTATTTCTGCACCTTCTGTACCCGGCGGCTGTCAGAGAAAGTCTCTATCTTGGCAAACGAAGAACTGGACAACACCCGAGCATTGTCATAGAGGGAAAGTTCGTAAAGGATACGGAGAAAGTTCATCACGGCATAAAAGCCCTGCTCCTCGGAAGCCAGCTTATCCAGCCAGTTGTACACCTTCATGATGGCCTGCATGGGGAAACTAAGTCCGCACTGTGCACGCTCCAGCATCCGGCGGATACTGTCGAACTGGTTCTTGTTGACAACGTTCCCGAAGAACAAGTCGGGAGAGAACTGGATGGTAATCTCCCGAATATCCCCGGAGGTACATTCATGTTGCTCCCATACATGCTCCAACTCCTTACCGGTTATCAGCACCAGGTCATAATCACCGATAATCTCGGCAGAATCGCCCACCACACGGCGTACGCCGGAAGCATGTTCCGTGAAGTTCAGTTCATACTCTGCGTGACAATGGATGGGGTAGGTAAATTCTGTTTTGCGACGATCGGCAATATAGAAACAGTCACGTTCCGACAGAGGGGTTATCTCCCTCATGATATAGTTCTGGTTTTCCATAGGCATTGGTTAAAAAAATATCATGCCACAAATATACTCATTCTTTTTAATCCCACAACAGTACCATTTGTTACATTTAGAGGTAATAATTGTTATATATGAGCAGATACCCGGGAAAGTCCCGCCCGGAAAAGCAAAACTTCCGTTCTTCTCCCCCTCAGGCTCTAATGTAAGGATGTATGAGATGTATATCTCATGCTGTACGAGATATACATCTCATACAACACGAGATGCGCATCTCGTACACTTACACACTATAGTTTGAGGAAGAAAGAAGCGGAGATCCCTCTCTTGCCCCATAGACAAAAGAAAGGTCTCCGCTTCGCCGGATGATATGAATGATAAGCTGCTTACTTCTGCAGCTTCAAAACGCAGGAAGTTTCCGGCAGGTTTTCCGAAACGACCGTCAGTGTGGCTTCTCCCGCTTCTCCGGTACTTTGCAACAGCACCTGTGCAAGTCCGTTGAATGCCTTTACCTGATAGGTGCGGGCATCGGCGTCGGCCGGACGTTCCGTAGCCTGATAAGCGGGGTCTCCATTCCCCACCCCAAGGATGCGTACCGGACCGGAGACGGTTATCGTCAAGTCGTTGCAGGCAGTGGGGACAAAACGTTTCTTCTTGTCCTGCAACTCAATGTTACACACTGTCACATCCCGATTGTCTGCCTGAATGACGGGACGGTCTGCCGTCAGGGAGATACGGGCAGGAGCACCGGTAGTCTCCACAGTACGGGCCAATATTTTTTTGCCGTTCTTATAGCCTACAGCCTTCACTGCACCGGGCTGGAAAACGGCTTTCCAGGAAAGATGGCCGTTTCGGGGCATCGGTTTGCGATCCAGTTTCTTGCCGTTCACAGTCAATTCCACTTCATCGCAGTTGCTGTATACCCAAATGTCGATGCTATCACCTTCGTGACCTTGCAGATTCCAGTGAGGAAGGATGTGCAGTACCGGCTCATCCGTCCACCAGGACTTCAGATACCAGGCTTCGTCCTTTGGGAAACCGCAGTAGTCCAGAATACCGAATTGTGAACCCGTAGCCGGGAACTTCATGGGGTTGGGCTCGCCGCGGTAGTCGAAACCCGTCCAATAGAAAAGACCCGCCAAATAGGGACGTTCGTCATAGAATTTCCAGCCACGCTCGATGCAGTTCAGCAGGCTGTCAGGTCCGTTCGGCTTGCGGTTGTGCGCCACCATGTGGCCTTTGTCGTGGGCATCGAAGTAGATGCCGCGCGTACCACAGCCCGTAGTCTCTTCCGAACCGAGCGCACGGCGGCCGGGATAATCCTTGCGGTGCTGCTCTACTGGATTCTGAAGGATGTAGTTATAACCGGCCACGTCTGCGGGAATCAAGATGGCAGGGCCACTGCTCGAAGCAACGGTCATGAGGCGCGTAGGGTCGAAACGGTGGCAATATTCGCGCATCGTGGCAGCAATGCGTGTACCGCTTTCTTTCCACTCGATGCCCCACTCCTCGTTGCCTACACTCCAAAGGATAATGCACGGATGGTTGCGGTCGCGGTCTATCATGCGTTTCAGCAGGCGAGTATGTTCCTCGTTGACACCCGTCAGACGGTTTTCTTCTATCACAAGGATGCCGAGGCTGTCGCAGGCATCGAGCATTTCGGGAGTCATCGGGTTATGGGAAGAACGGTAGGCATTGCAGCCGAACTTCTTCAGTTCCTTCAGTCGGTACACTTGCAGGGCATCGGGAATGCCGGCACCTACTCCGGGGTGGTCTTGGTGCATGTTCACACCTTTCAGTTTCAGAGGCTGTCCGTTCAAGAGGAAGCCCTTGTCGGCATCGAAGCGGATGTCACGAATACCCGTAGTAGTGGTATAAGCATCCACCAGCTTGCCATGCTGATAGACTTCCGTAAGCAGTGTATATAGATAAGGTGTATCCACACTCCAAAGATGAGGTTTGTCCAGCGCTATTTCACCGACGGTGAGCTGGCGGTCTTTCGGCAGTACCGGCTTACCGGCCGTTTCGCAGCGTGCCACTTCCTTGCCGTCGGCATCCCGGAGGATATGGCAGAGGCGGTAATCCTCCGTTTGCAGACCGGAGTTTTCAACAGTGGTCTCTATCGTCAGCTTGGCCTTGTCAAAAGGTGCGGCCAGCGTGCTGTGCACAAAGGTTCCGAAAGGAGCTACATGTAACGGCGCCGTCTTGTTCAGCCATACATGGCGGTAGATGCCCGCACCCTCGTAAAACCAGCCCTCCTCGAGCGTGGCATCCGCACGGACGCAGATAAGATTCTCTTCTCCGTAATTCAAGTATTCCGTAATGTCATACACCTGCGTGGCATAGCCGCTCGGTTCGTGTCCCAGGTAGAAACCGTTTATCCAGATACGGGCATCACGGAAGATACCGTCGAACTGAAGATAAAGATGTTTGCCGAGGTCCTCTTGTGGCACGGTGATGGTCTTTCGGTACCATCCCACAGAGTTTTCGGGAAATTTATAGCCGACGGCTTTATAGCCATGACTGTGGCTCGCCTCTTTGGCATAAGGCAAATCAACCACCCAGTCATGCGGAAGATTGACCGTCTTCCAGTCCACACCCCACTTCTCCGGATTGAACTTGGGAGAGTAAGGGCCCTCATTATGGATAGAGGCTGCCTTGGTCAGATAATTGAAGTACTCCGTTCCGCAGCCGAAGTCTTTCTCCGGTGAGGAAGCATTGCCAAAAGCAAACTGCCAGCCATCATCCAGCAAAATACGTTCGCGGACAGATTGGGCGGAAAGAGAAAAGGTAATTCCAAGAAGGAACAGAAATGCGAATAAGTGTTTCATATCGGTTAATCATAAAATGTGTTTACAAAGATAGGGCGAAATAGACTCGTACAGTGATACTTTTGTATCTTTTTCCGGTACTTCATGTTTCCGAGGGGAAAAAACACGCTGGGCAAACAAGGGTGATAGGAGAAAAGTTTTTAAATTTGAAGCGTGCTTCCGGGAAAATGGCCGGATGCCACAACTAACGAAGAATGTATCAAACTAAATACAAGAAATAATATGCAAGACAAAAGATTCGGATATTTCGATGACGACAACCGCGAATACGTCATTACCGATCCCAAGACACCTTGGCCATGGATTAACTACCTGGGCAATGAAGATTTCTTCTCACTCATCTCCAATACCGCCGGAGGCTATTCCTTCTACAAGGACGCCAAGTTCCGCCGCATCACCCGCTACCGCTACAACAACGTGCCGATGGACAACGGGGGACGCTACTTCTACATCAATGAAGGCGGCAACGTATGGTCTCCCACCTGGAAGCCCTGCAAGACCGCACTCGACAGCTACGAATGTCGCCACGGCATGAGCTATACCCGCATCACCGGAGCCAAAGACGGCATCGAAGCCAGCCTGCTCTTCTTCGTCCCACTGAAGACCTGGGGAGAGGTGCAGAAGCTGACCTTGCGGAATACTTCTGCCAAAGTGAGAAAACTCAAACTATTCTCCTTTGCCGAATGGTGCTTGTGGAATGCCGCTACGGACATGGAGAACTTCCAGCGTAACTTCTCCACGGGAGAGGTGGAAGTGGACGGGTCTGTCATCTACCACAAGACGGAATACAAGGAACGCCGCAATCACTACGCCTTCTACAGTGTCAATACACCCGTAGACGGTTTCGATACCGACCGCGAAACATTCGTGGGACTCTACAACGAGTTTGCCGACCCGGAACGGGTAGTAGAAGGCAGACCGGGCAACAGCATTGCCCACGGTTGGAGTCCCATCGCCTCGCACTATCTGGAAGTAGAACTGCAACCCGGCGAAAGCCGCGACTTCATCTTCCTGCTGGGCTATGTGGAAAACAAGCAGGAGGCAAAGTTCGAGGAACGTGAAGAATCTCTGCATGAAGCGTTCAAGCAGAGTGTACCCTCTTCACCTATTATAAATAAGGTAAAGGCTAAGGCGATGATTTCGGCCTTCGACACTACCGCCAAAGTAGATGCTGCCTTTGCCGAACTGAAAGCCTACTGGGACCGCCTGCTGGACATCTACGTCGTGAAGACCGACGAAGAAAAGTTGGACCGCATGGTGAACATCTGGAACCAGTATCAGTGTATGATTACCTTCAACATGTCCCGTTCCGCCTCTTTCTTCGAGAGCGGCATCGGTCGTGGAATGGGTTTCCGCGACTCCAACCAGGACCTCGTGGGCTTCGTGCATCAGATACCGGAACGAGCCCGCGAACGAATCATCGACATAGCTTCTACCCAATTCCCCGACGGAGGATGCTACCACCAATACCAACCGCTGACCAAACGCGGCAACAACGACATCGGCGGCGGCTTCAACGATGACCCCATGTGGCTTATCTTCGGTACGGTGGCATACATCAAGGAATCGGGAGACTTCAGTATCCTGGATGAGCCCGTCCCCTTCGACAACAAAGAAGGTTCGGAAGTGTCTCTGTTCGAGCACCTGCGCGTCTCCTTCAACCACGTCATCGAGAACCTCGGCCCCCACATGTTGCCCCTCATCGGCCGTGCCGACTGGAATGACTGCCTGAACCTGAACTGCTTCTCCTGGGACCCGAATGAATCCTTCCAGACCACGGAAAACCAGACGGAAGGCAGCCAGGCAGAATCGCTGATGATTGCCGGCTTGTTCGTGGTATGCGGACGCGACTACGTGGAGCTGTGCCGCCGCCTGGGTAAAGACGACGAAGCAAACAGAGCGCAAACCTATATAGAGAACATGGTGGAAGCCGTAAAAAAACACGGCTGGGACGGAGACTGGTATCTGCGCGCCTACGATTACTTCGGCCACAAGGTAGGCTCCAAAGAGAACGAAGAAGGACAAATCTTCATCGAATCGCAAGGCTGGTGTACCATGGCAGGCATCGGACTGGAAGAAGGCATGGTAGAAAAAGCACTGGACTCCGTAAAGGAACGCCTAGACTGCGAACACGGTATTGTACTCAACAATCCACCCTTCACCCGCTATGTTGTGGAGTATGGAGAAATCTCCACCTATCCCGCCGGCTACAAGGAAAATGCGGGTATCTTCTGCCACAACAACCCGTGGGTCATCATCGGAGAAACCGTACTGGGACGGGGTGACCGTTCCTGGGAGTATTTCCGCAAGATATGCCCGTCGTACACCGAAGAGCACAGTGCCCTGCATAAAGTAGAACCTTACGTATGCTGCCAGATGGTGGCCGGCAAGGACGCCGCCCGCCCCGGTGAAGGCAAGAACAGCTGGCTGACGGGAACGGCTGCCTGGATGTGGTATGCCATCACGCAATTCATACTCGGCATCAAGCCTTCGTATGAAGGTCTGGAAATCAATCCTTGTATCCCGGCAGGCTGGAAAGGCTTCAACGTGAAGCGTAGGTTCCGCGGGGCAGAATATCATATTACCGTGAAGAATCCCGATGGTGTGTGCAAAGGCATCAAGTCCGTCACAGTAGACGGCCAGCCGATAGAAGGCAATGTGGTGAACCATCTGCCGGGCACGCATACAGTAGAAGTAATAATGGGATAACCCACAAAATACAATATCATGATAAACCCTATTTATTCTCCAGCGCCCGAACGCTATGACAACGGCATGAAATTCCGCCGTTGCGGGCAAAGCGGCATCCTGCTGCCGGAAATATCACTCGGATTGTGGCACAACTTCGGCGACGTGAACACATTTGCCAATTCCCAGGCCATGGCGCACTATGCCTTCGACCGTGGAATCACGCATTTCGACCTCGCCAACAATTACGGTCCTTCCTACGGTTCCGCCGAAGAGACTTTCGGAATGATTATGAAGAAATCCTTCATGCCCTATCGGGACGAACTATTCATCTCCACCAAGGCCGGACACGACATGTGGCCCGGCCCCTACGGGGAGTGGGGTTCACGCAAGTACTTGATGAGCAGCCTCAACCAAAGTCTGAAACGGATGAACCTGGAGTATGTGGACATCTTCTACTCCCACCGCTACGACCCGGATACTCCGCTTGAAGAGACCCTGCAAGCACTGGTTGATATCGTACGGCAAGGCAAAGCACTCTATGTAGGAATCTCCAAATATCCCAAAGAGGCGGCCGAGTTTGCCTACAAATACCTGGAAGAACGGGATGTACACTGCCTGCTCTATCAAGGCAGATACAATCTCTTCAACCGCGAACCGGAAGAAGAAGGTATCCTGCAGCAAGCCAAAGGGAACGGAACCGGCTTCATCGCCTTCTCCCCGCTGGCGCAGGGCCTGCTGACCAACCGCTACCTGAATGGTATTCCCGAAGATTCGCGCATGGCAAAGGGAGCTTTCCTGAAGAAAGAAACACTGACCGACGAGACGCTGCAAAAAATCAAGGCTCTTAATGAAGTGGCCGGCACGCGCGGACAAACCCTTGCCGAGATGTCACTTGCCTGGCTGTTGAAGGACGACCTGGTGACAAGTGTCATCATCGGAGCGAGCTCCGTTGCCCAACTGGCAGATAACCTGAAAGCGACTGAAAATACAGACTTCTCTGCCGAGGAACTGGAGAAGATAAAGAAAATCATTCAAAAATAAATCAACATGAAAAGCCTCCTTATTCAAACCTTTTGTTTATTATTCCTTTGCTTGGGCACGGTCCGTGCACAGCAATACCAACTTGCATCACCCAACGGAAAACTATCCGTTACGGTAGATGCCGGAGAAGCCCTCACCTGGCAGATAGCACACGACGGAACCACGGTGCTGCAACCCTCTGCCATCGCCCTGCAAGGCAGAGATGAAAAATCAGCCAAGAAAGCAATAACTTTCGGTAAAAATGTAAAAGTAATCCGTGCAGAACGCAAGTCCGTGGAGTCCTCCTTCCCCACTCCCCTCTACAAAAAGGTAAGTGTGGAGGATGTCTACAACCAGCTGACACTGAAATGCCGCGGAGGCTACAGTGTACAGTTCCGCGCATACGATGACGGCGCTGCCTATCGCTTCATTTCCGAACAGAACAAGCCGTTTATCGTCCTCAACGAAACAGCGGACTTCAATTTCGACAAGGATTACCTGGCATTTGTACCTTACATAAACGACAACCGCAACGGTGAGCGCTATTGCTTCTCCTTCGAGTCTTACTACGACGAAGCCCCGTTGTCCAAAATGCACACCGACTCACTCTCCATCACCCCACTGATGGTTTGCCTGGACGGAGGAAAGAAAGCCGTTATCATGGAAGCCGGATTGGAAAACTATCCCGGCATGTTCCTCACTGTAAATCCCCAGACACGTCAAGGAGTGCAGGCAGCATTTGCTCCCTATCCGCTGGAAGAAATAATCGGCGGACACAACCGGCTGAACCTGATACCGACCAAGCGTGCAGACTACATCGCCCGTTGTGCCAAGCAGGAACTCCCCTGGCGTGTGGTGCTCGTCACCGAAAAGGACACGCAGCTTGCCGACAACGACATGGCACAGCGTCTTGCCCCCGCCTGCCGCATCAAAGACATTTCCTGGATTAAACCCGGCAAAGTGGCTTGGGACTGGTGGAACACCTGCAACCTGACTGGCGTAGACTTCAAAGCCGGCATGAACACCCCGACTTATAAGGCATTCATCGACTTTGCCGCCGACAACAACCTGGAATATATCATCATCGATGACGGCTGGAGCGGAAACGAATCCTTATTGAAAGACCTGAATCCGAATATCGATTTAAAGGAACTGGTAGCCTACGGAAACCAGAAGGGCGTCGGCATCATTCTCTGGGCAAGCTGGCGAAACTCTGCCAAAGATACGGAAGCCGCATTCAGCCACTATGCACAGATGGGTATCAAAGGCTTCAAGATAGACTTCTTCGACCGTGACGACCAGCCACTGGTACAGTCTGTAGAACGCATTGTAGCCTGCGCCGCCGAGCACCGCCTGGTATTAGACCTGCATGGACTCAAGCCATACGGTATACAGCGCACCTATCCCAACGTCCTAAACTTTGAAGGTGTAAAGGGACTGGAGAATGCCAAATGGGAACCGATAGTGAACGGTAGCCCGCTCCACAACTTCCCACGCTATGACGTGACTGCTCCCTACCTGCGCATGCTTGTCGGCCCGATGGACTACACACCGGGAGCCATGATGAACGCAACCCGCGAAACCTTCCGTGCCGTCAACGACCATCCGATGAGCCAGGGTACGCGCGTCCACCAGATGGCGATGTACACCCTCTTCGAAGCCCCGCTGCAAATGCTTGCCGACAGCCCCAGCAAATATATGAAGGAGCAGGAATGCACGGACTTCATTGCCAAAGTGCCTACCGTTTTCGACGAGACCGTGGCACTGGACGGTGAAGTAGGCGAATACCTTACACTGGCACGCCGCAAGGGAGACGTCTGGTACATCGCCTCCATGACCGACTGGACACCACGCGACTGTACCATCGACCTTTCCTTCCTCGGAGAAGGAAGTTACGAAGCCGAAATCTTTTCCGACGGCATCAATGCCGACCGGGAAGCAACCGACTACAAGAAAGAAGTACGCACCGTGACCTCGGGGGACAAGCTGAACATACACATGGCACCCGGAGGAGGATGGACAGCACGGATATGGAAAAGATGATAGGGTGATAAAGTAATGACATGATAAGTGCAATAGGGTGACAGTTACGTTAAAAGTGCTGTCACCCTATTCCTTTATCACTTTTAACATACCTCTACGTGAACCTTTTATATCCTATCTTGTTTTTTCTCACAAAAGCCTAAGGTACCATAGGGCAGGAATTTATATTAAACCTAAACAATTATAAAAGTATGAAGAAATTTATTCCCCTATTATTAGCGGTCTTTGCAGTGACGCTTGCATCTTGCGAAAAAGACCCTGACATGGATAAGCTGGACAATAATTATCTGGTTTATACCAACTATGACAAGAAGGCGGATTTCAAAACCTTCGAAACTTATTACTTGCCGGACAGCATTCTGGTCATCGGTGATAAGGAAAACGCCGAATACTGGAAAGATGAGAATGCCCAGGAAATTCTCAGCGCTTATGTTGCTAACATGAACAGCCGCGGCTACATCCGTGTGGATGACCGGGAAGAAGCCGACCTTGGCTTGCAGGTAAGCTATGTCAGAAGTACCTATTACTTCACCGACTACGGACGTCCCGAATGGTGGTGGAACTATCCTGGCTACTGGGATGCTCCTTACTGGGGCAACTGGGGTGGATGGTATTATCCCTATGCCGTGAACTATTCCTACAGCACCGGTTCCTTTATCAGCGAATTGTTAAATCTGGAGGCGCCGCAAGGCCAGAGCGAGAAACTTCCTGTTCTGTGGACCAGCTATATGAGCGGCTTGCTGAGTGGTTCTACTTCTGTCAATACCAAACTTGCCGTGCAAGGTGTGAACCAAGCTTTCACTCAATCAACTTACCTGACTAACAAGTAGTGACAAGCTACGAGCTATAAGTGACAAATGACGGGTTACCCAATATTAAGGTAACAAGAATAATACGGTAGCATCCTTTCCGGACTGGGAAGTTGCCATTGAACCAAAAAACAAGAACAAAGTATGAAAACAATAAAATATCTTTCCTTGAGAGTATTTGCGGTTGCCGCTCTTGCTCTCGTCTTCGCCCTACCGACGAAGGCACAGATGACCGATAACGGTTATGCCAATATCGACTGGCAATATAACTTTCCCCTCAGCAACAACTTCGCCGACAAATCAAGCGGCTGGGGTATGAATTTTGAAGGCGGTTACTTCCTGACAGACAATTTTGCATTGGGAGCTTTCTTGAACTACCATAGCAACCATGAGTATTTCGGTCGCCAGACACTTCCCGTAGGCGAAGGCGGCAGTCTGAATACCGACCAGCAGCACACTGCATTCCAGTTGCCTTTCGGTCTGGCCTCCCGCTATGTATGGAACCGTGGAGGTGCATTCCAGCCGTATGCCGGTGTAAAACTGGGTGCTGAATATGCACAGTTGAAGTCAACTTTCAACGTATTCGAAGCCAACAAAGATACATGGGGTTTCTATGTATCTCCTGAAATTGGTTTCAATGTGTATCCTTGGGCTTATGGACCGGGCTTGCATTTCGCAGCCTATTACAGCTACGGTACGAACAAAGGTGACCTCTTTACGTACAGCGTAGACGGTTTGAGCAATTTCGGTCTGCGCGTAGGTATTGCGTTCTGATAAGACACACACTTAAAGCTTAACAGATAGAATTTAATTGTTTCAAAATTGAAGAAGAAAGGAGCCTTTCCTGCGTGAGCAAGGGAGGCTCTTTTTAATTCTACCAGTTATTTTTTTCCTCCCAGCATCGCCTTATATACAGCCTCCTGAATCCTCGTCCTTATATCCAGCCTCATCAACTTGTTATTCCACACATCCGGATAGGTGCGGTTGCTCAAAAAGACATAAACCAAGCCGTTCTCCGGGTCTGTCCAGGCGCAAGTGCCCGTGAAACCGGTATGGCCGTAGACAGAAGCAGGGGCAGACTCTGCGCAGGGACTCTTCTGGGGATTACGCCGGTCGGGCTTATCAAATCCCAGCCCCCGGCGGCTTATCCTTGAGACGGTGGTAGTAAATACCCTGCAGGTCTCCTTGCTCAAATAGCGCTTACCGTCCAGTTCACCCCCATTCAGCAACATCTGATAGACTTTTGCCACTTCTCCGGCAGTGGAGAACAGCCCGGCATTACCGGAAACGCCGCCCTGAAAAGCTGCAGATTCATCATGTACAAATCCTTGCAAGGTAGTCTTACGCAAGAAAGGATCTGTTGATGAAGGTACAATATCTTCCTTCTTCAAGAAGCGCAGAGGAAGATACCCCGTACGCTCCAATCCCATCGGAGTATAGAATTCCTTGGCCAGATATTCGTCCATAGACATGCCGGTGCGCGCCTCGACCAACTGCTGCAACAAGATAAAGCCCACACAACTATAACGGTAACGCTTGTCTCTAAGCGGAGTATCCACAATCTTCTGCAAGTACTCTTGCTTGAAGGAACGGTTCAGCCAAAGGCTGTCGGACACTTGCATCGTATATTCCGGTGTCTGCACCTTCGACGTCAGTCCCTGGCGGAAGCGGAACTTAGGGTTCGCCCAAGTCTGCCGTCCGATGCGTGCGGAATGCAGGGCATCAGGGCGCGCCTTGAACAAAGTGCCGGTGTAGCTTTCTTCATCAATCGCTTCCTGATAGAACAGCAAGGTGGAAGGCAGACCGGACTCGTGCATCAATAGCTCGCGTACCGTAATATTCTTCTTGTCCGTATCCTGTAGGAAAGGCAGATAATCCGACACCCGGTCTGTAAGGCTGAGACGCCCGCCATCGTACAACTTCATTACGGCAAGCAGTGTGGCCGTGGTCTTTGTCAGTGAGGCGATGTCGTACACATCCGTTTTCTTCACGGGAAGCGCCTTGCTTCCAGCCTCGTTCCAGACGTGGGTACCGAAAGCTTTATTATACATCTCCCTGCCATCCTTCAGCACCACCACCTGGCAGCCGGGGTAAGCCCCTTCACGAATGCCTTCTTCAGCTATCTTGTCTATTTCAGCCAGCAGACGGGAATTCATGCCATGCTCTTCGGGTACAAAGCGGGGGGCGCTTTGAGGAGTCAGCGTCACTCCCGCACCGGCAGCAAACCGACTACCGATACTGGCAGACAAGCGTCCCTCTGAACAAGCGCTGCCATAAACAATCCGGACAACCTGCCGCTGTACCTCCTCGTTGGAGGAGTGTGCCAAAATCACCGCTTCAGCAGCAGCGTCCCCTTGTTTTATCTGCAATACCTGCTTGCCAGGAATAAAGAACAGATAAACCACCGGTACGTCAGGAGCGAACTTTGCAAAGAAATTCTGATAGGGCGTCAAACGGTGTTCGGTGACACAGACCAGAATACGTTTGTACTTGGCCAGCGCATTTCTCAAACGGTTCCCGTCAGCCTCCGGCAGATTCTTGCCCAAACGGAACTCCACAGGACGGGTATACTGCGACAGTTCCTTGAGGAACGGCTGGATTTCCTGCGCTTCTCCCACATTGAGCACGGCAACTTCACCGATGGAAGGGTCCAGCGGAAGTACCTCGTCCCGGTTATCCAGCACAGTGATGGCCGCCAAGTTCAGCCGGCGCATCAAATCACGCGTTTTCGGAGTATTGATGCGGGTCCCCAAACCTGAAAGCTGTACATGGGGTTTCTTTTCCAACCCAAGGGCATATTTATATTTCAGTACTTTACGGCATTTCGCCTCTATCTCTTTCTCTGTCAGCTCCCCTTTTTTCACAGCGGCAAGCACAGCCTCCACTTCTTCCTTAATACGCCGGGGGACAAGCAGCAAATCATTGCCGGCTTTCAGCGCCTGCAAACAGATGCTTTCATTGCCCGATACCCCTTTCATGGCAAGGGCATCCGTAAAGACAAGCCCCTGAAAGCCGAGGTCATTCACCAACAGACCGGAAACTACCTTACGCGAAAGCGAAGACGGGAGCCCCTTTTGCGGCTCTATGGTAGGCACCTCCAAGTGCCCCACCATCATTCCTCCCAATCCGGCACGAATGGCTTTTCTGAAAGGATAAAGCTCTATACTGTCCAGACGGGCACGGGTAAAAGGCAGCACGGGCAACGCCTTATGAGAATCCACATCCGTATCCCCATGTCCCGGAAAGTGCTTGCTGACAGAAAGCACACCACCATCCTCCAACCCTTTGGAGTAGGCAACAACCTTGTTCGCCACATTGAACGGACTTTCACCGAAGGAACGGGTATTGATAACCGGATTCTTGGGATTGATATTCACATCCGCTACGGGAGCAAAATTCACTTGCACCCCCAGTTCACGGCATTGGCGGGCCACCTCGCGCCCATATTCATAAATCAGTGTATCGTTCTGTATGCAGCCCAGCACCATGTTTCGCGGAAAGTTCGGAGTACCGCGAAGGCGCATAGCCAGCCCCCATTCACCGTCAAAGGTAATCATCAGCGGAACTTCCGCCATCCGCTGCGCCTCATTGGTCAACATCACCTGGTTCTGCATCAATCCGCCGGAAAATAACAGACCGCCTACCTTATAGTCCTCCACCACCTTACGCAGCAGTTCCTTGTTGGCCTTGTCCTGCTGGGGGGCAATCGTATAGATGAACAGTTGTCCGATGCGTTCTTTCAGAGTCAGACGCTGCATGACGGAATCCACCCACTGCCTGCACCGCACGTCACTGTTCAAGAGACGTACAAGCGAAGGGTCGTTCGGCGGCACCGGAGTAAACGGCATCGGGCCAAGCTGCGCTTTCAGAAGCGGACAAAGACAACACAATATAGTGATATAGGCAAGCAGGTATATTCTCTTCATTCCTTATAGATAGATTGTTTTTAGGGGATTTGCGGAATAATACTTTTATAAATCAATTCCTGGATATCTCTTCTTATATTCATGTCACCCAGTTTCGTGTTCCATACATTGGGGCACAAGCGGTTGCTGAGGAATACATACACCGTCTTGTTTTCCGGGTCCACCCAAGCACAAGTACCGGTAAATCCGGTATGTCCATATACCGCTTCCGGAGCGGAAGGAGCACAAGGGCTGCGCTTCACAATGGATACATCCGGCTTGTCGAATCCCAGACCGCGACGGCTGATGGCGGATTTCTCCGTCGTAAACAAACGGCAAGTTGCCTCACTCAAGAAACGCTTGCCATTGAATTCACCGCCGTTCAGCAACATTTGATAAACCTTTGCCACCTCTTCGGCCGTAGAGAAAAGTCCTGCATTACCGGACACCCCACCCATGCAGGCAGCAGTCTCGTCATGCACATATCCGCATATATCCTGGCGACGCAGGAAGTCATTGGATGCCGTGGGCATGATTTCCGCTTTGGTGAACTTCGTCAAAGGCAGAAACATAGTACGTTGCAATCCCATCGGGGCATAGAACTCACGGGCAAGGTACAAATCCATCGGCAGCTCCGTCACCTTCTCCACTACCTGCTGCAACAGCACGAAGCCGAGGTCGCTGTAAACATAACGTTTGCCATCCAACTCGCACTTGGCTATTCGCTGAAGGATAGAATTCTTGAAACTCTTGTTCAGCCACATGCCATCTGCCATGTGCAGAGTATAGGCCGGTGTATTCTTGTCGGACACCATCCCTTTCCGGAACTTAAAATCGGAACAATAATAGCTATGCTCGCTTACCTGCGTACGATGCCACTCGTCCACCCAACTCTGGGAGTACGGACCGTGTACCGAATTCGGGTCTATGATGTCCAGGTAGAAGCGGATATAGGGAGGAAGCCCCGATTCGTGGAACAAAAGTTCGCGGATGGTAATGTTCCGCTTGTTGCCATTGCGCAAGAAGGGCAGATAAGCGGAAACCTTGTCATCCAGTTTTATCTTGCCCTCATCATACAGTTTCATGACGGCAAGCAACGTAGCCGTAGTCTTGGTCAGCGAAGCCAAATCAAAAAGGTCCGAAGAACGGACAGTAGTGGTATCCTTATCAGAGTGGGTTCCGAAGCCTTTGTCATATACCGGCAGTCCGTCTTTCCACACCAGCACGCGGCAACCGGGATAAGCTCCCGCTTCCAGTCCCTTCCGGGCAACGGCATCGATACTTTGCAGCACATACGATTTCATGCCGTAATCTTCCGGAACAGTCTTCCCCGGTTTCATGCCCGGCTCAATCATACAGCCCGTTCCCGCCGGAAACAGTTTACCGATACTCATCGACATTCTGCCACTGGCCGGCTTTTTGGCAAAAAGAACATCAGCCACGTATTGCTGCAAATCCGTCTCTGCCGAATGTGCCAGCACCACAGCGCTGGATTTGGCAAGTGCGGGCATCAGAGGTTGCAATGTACGGTAAGAGGTAAAAAAAGTATAGACCAGCGGAGCACGCAGGTTCAAGCCTTCCAGAAAGGCCACATCACGGTCGCTGACATAAGCCGAACCGGTGATGCTGATAACCACGCGACGGAAAGCAGCCAACTGCCCCTGCACGTCCTGCCAGAGAGCCTCATCGGCATTCCAAGGCAAGTGGAAATGGCTGATGCCTGCATTCTTTTTCATAGCTTCCACAAAGGGAGCATCCGCCTCCTTCTCTCCGATGCTGAGCACGGCAATATCACCTTCCACCGGTGCCAGCGGGAGGACATCGAAATAATTGTTCAATACAGTCACTGCCGAACGGCGCAACTTGGCAGCCAACGCCTGCGCTTCCTCCGTATTGATGCGATAGCTCATTCCGCTGACCCGAAGTTGCGGCTGGCGGTTTCTCAAACCAAGCATATACTTGTACATCAATACCTTGCGGCACTTGGCATCAAGTTCGTCCTTACTCAGTTGTCCCGACTCCACTGCATCTACCAGCTCCTGCACCGCATTCTTCGTATTGAACTGTACCAGCACCATATCATTTCCCGCCAGCAGCGCTTTGGTAGTTACCTGCGGAATGGCAGACACACCCTTCATGTCCAAGGCATCGGTAAACACCAGCCCTTTAAAGCCGAGTTCATCCTTCAACAACCCGGTCACCACATTCCGCGACAAGGAAGAAGGAGTCACCCCGTCCGGGTCCAGCGCCTGCACTTGCAGATGGCCTACCATGACACCCCCCAATCCGGCACGTACCATTTCCTTGAAGGGATAAAGTTCCACACTGTCCAGGCGTGCACGGTCGTAGTGCAAGGCAGGAAGCGCCTTATGAGAATCCACATCCGTATCGCCATGCCCGGGGAAATGCTTGCAAACGGAAAGTATGCCCCCGCTTTCGAGCCCACGGCTGTATGCCACCACCTTTTCTGCCACCCGCTGCGGGTTCTCGCCAAAGGAGCGTACGTGTATCACCGGGTTCAGCGGATTCGTATTGACATCCGCATCGGGTGCAAAATTGACGTGTACCCCCAATTCGCGGAACTGGCGGGCCACCTCACGTCCATATTCTTCAATCAGGCCATTGTCCTCGATACATCCCAAGGCGGCATTACGGGGATAGTCCGGAGCGCCTTTCAGCCTCATTGACAGTCCCCACTCTCCATCGAAAGTAACCATAACGGGAATCTTGGCATCCTTCCGGGCCATATTGGTCAAGATAGCCTGCTCTTCCGGAGTACCTTCGGAAAACAGCAAGCCACCGACCTTGTATTTCTTTACCAGCTCGCGCATCTGCTTTTTCGTGGCCTTGTCTGCTCTGGCCGGAATGGTGGCAACGATGAGCTGCCCCACTTTTTCGTGTACATTCAGACCTGACAACACGGAGTCCACCCATTGCCGGCACCGGTTGTCTGCAGCCGAAGGAAGAAACGGGCCTCCCGTCTGGGCGTGAAGTGAAGATAATCCCAATATAAACAATCCTGCAACCCATAAAAGGAGGGTGAGTCTTTTCATCATGCTATTTTTCAGTTAAAGTAAGTACCATTTCTCCTACGTAGATGCCACTCTTTCCGGTGTGCAGCACGGGAACGCTCTTGCCGTCCGCATTCAGATAAACGGCAGGCTTTTCCATAAAAGTATGCGAATGTCCTCCCAAAATGACATCAATGCCACGCGTCTTGCCTACCAGGTTCTCGTCGGAAGCGCCTTCGGGATTTGCACTGCGGATACCCAAATGAGACATGCAAATCACAACCTCGCAATTCTCCTTCTCCCTGAGAAGGTCTGTCATTTCCTGGGCCACCTTTATCGGGTCGTTGTAGACAATGCCTACGCATTTATCCGCCTGCACCAGCCCTTCCATCTTGGGGGCCAGGCCGAAGATTCCGATTTTCACCCCTTCGCGCACCAAGGTGATATAAGGCTTCACCAGCCCTTCGAGTACCGTACCCGTCACGTCATAATTGGAACAGACCACGGGGAAATCCGCCATACGGAACAATTCCGCCATATTCTCAAGTCCGAAATCAAATTCATGATTACCTATCGTCATGGCATCATAGCCCATGAGGTTCATCATCTTGACCTCCAGCTCGCCTTTGAAAAAGTTATAATAAGGGGTGCCTTGCGAGATGTCTCCGCAATCCAGCAGCAACATATCCGGATGCTTGCCGCGAAACTGCTTTACAAAACCGGCACGGCGCACCACACCGCCCATACCGGCATACTCGTCGGCAGCCTCGGCGCTGATGGGTTCTATACGGCTGTGCGTATCGCTGGTGTGCAGGATAAACAGTTGTTTTCCGGATTGGCCGGACGATACAGAATCGGCGGACACCAGGCAAAGGGGTTCTTCAGTAATGACACGCTCCTCTTGCTGTGCCGATGCGGGGAGCATGAAAAGCAGCAGGGCTGCCAAGGAATACATATGTTTCATAGAACTTCTGTTTTTTTTAATGCTTACTCTTTAACGACCACTCTTCCCTCCATGCGCGAAGTCACCTTCTTGCCGGCTACCGTCTGCTTCTCCACATACTTCATGAACAGACCGCGCAGTGTAGCCCCATCCGGGCACTCCCTTTTATCCGCCTGCAGGAAAGCCGTCATTCCATCGTTTCCATCAGCCAGATAATCAATCGTGGCAACCGTATAGTCACGGTCATCCTCCACCGGCTTGCCGGCAATGGAAGCCTGGAGCAGCTTGCCATCCTTGCTGATTTCCAACTGTATACCACTCACCCCTTCACCAAGTCTCACCGCAATGTTTTCAAACAAGTGCTTCATGGCAGAGCCTTTCATCGTCAGCACACAGAGCGAATTCTCAAAAGGCAATATCTCATAGATGTTTTCGGTAGTGATGTCTCCTTCCGTCAGGGAGTTCCGGATTCCACCGATATTGATTAGCCCCATATCGGCCGGTTTGCCCAGCACTTCCACCGCAGCCTCACGCAGTACATCTGCAATCAGATTGGATAAAAGGCTTTCGGGCCGGAATCTGTCCATCGACATTTCTGCGGTTCCCACCACATGATACATAACGCTGTCCATCCGGGCCTTGTAAGGCGCCAGCAGAGCCACGGCTTCGGCATCCGGCTCGGCATCCCAGACAGAGTTCATGGGAATTCTGCTTCCCTCTACCTTGGTCACTTCGTAAGAAGAATGGCAGGAAACCAATAGAAGCGCAACCGCCAACACTGCCCCCGCAAGGAGACTGAAAGTTTGTTTCTTCATATTCATTTAGTTTTAAATTGCTACAAATATACTTTTCTTTTGTGATTGAGCCACACAATTAACCGATTATTTAGACTTGCGTTTAGCAGAATAAAACGCTCAAAAATCATCCCAACTGGCGAAAAAAAGCTTGAAGCACTTGTGTATCTGGCAAATAATTCGTTCCTTTGCACCGCTTTCGCGCAATCGCTGTCAGGACACCAAGAGAGAAGCCTGGTATGTTGCGTTGTAACGATGAAACAATTTAATAATAAAAACAATGGATTTAATTAAAATTGCAGAAGAAGCATTTGCTACCGGAAAACAGCACCCGAGCTTCAAGGCAGGTGACACTGTAACAGTAGCATATCGTATTGTCGAGGGTAACAAGGAACGTGTACAGCTGTACCGTGGTGTTGTTATCAAAATTGCCGGACACGGAGACAAGAAGCGTTTTACAGTACGTAAGATGTCAGGAACCGTAGGCGTAGAACGTATTTTCCCGATTGAATCACCGGCTATCGACAGTATCGAAGTGAACAAAGTGGGTAAAGTTCGTCGCGCTAAACTGTACTACCTGCGCGCTCTTACCGGTAAGAAAGCAAGAATCAAAGAAAAAAGAGTTAACGGTTAATTCCAGACTCCTATTTCGAAATAAAAAAGGGAAACTGACAATGTCGGTTTCCCTTTTTTAGTGATATACACAGTAGGCATACACACCATGCGATACTCTACTGCTACTCCCTCATTCAAAACATTGTAAGCCTGCGCTCCTTTCCTTTCACATAAGCCTTCCTTCTTGCTGATATGTTAGTTTATCAGCGCCCAACGGCCGTGAGGCGCTCTGCTAACGACCGTCAACAAGGTGCTTTATGGCCGTTAGGCGAACGCCTCACGGCCGTTAAACAGCTCTCATATGCATAGCTTGCCTATACTGAATACCTATCTTATCCATACCAAAAGCCTGACTTCCACCTATTATCGCACGGGCTTTTACGAAGTTAATACCGTGTTTGCAGGAAACCAATAGCTTGTTTACACGATATTGGCAAATTGCTCCATATCCTATTAATTTATTGAACTACAATATATTAATAGATTATTTGGTGTAAATTTAAGGTGGAAGCAACTTGTGCTTCCACCTTTTCAAGTTGCTTCCACAGCATCCGCAACCCCGATGAATAAAGGGATACAGAGAATGGGTGGAAGTGTGGAAGCAACTTGTGCATAACTCTATTTCTGAGGAGTTTTAGAAAATATGCGGGAAATAAGCTTCAAATCAAATTTTGGCCTACGATCGTAGAAGAAGATTCCATTCTGCTCCTGCTCCACATCAGTCAATTGCGTATAACAATATCCCCAAACATATTCTTTTAAACTCAATATAGCATCTATCTGCCCTTCAAGACGTTGTAGAAACTCCTCTTGAGTTGCAGGCGGAGTGCTATACCCCCAAGAACTGTCCGAATTACTTTTATCCTTTGCTTCTACCCACTTGATACCTCCTACCTCGTCAATCAAGTAAGGCATCTTACCATCATATTGCGGAAAAGGATAAGGACTATTTACTGCAAGCCCGTTAAATCCGACGTTTGTCGGCTGTACACCTTGCGGATTATTAGGCGTCTGAAAGAACTTTCCATCCTTATATAGCAAATTCTTCAATGACTTCGGGTCTTGTTCATAACTATGTACGGTCCAGATATCCGTCTTTATATGACAGCCTCCACTAGCATCATTCACCGGACGGGTAGGGTCCAATGCCTTAGTCAAATCGTATAAATCTGTTGTAAAACGCGGATACTGTACATGGTCAGGCCACCATTCCTCATTCATCGGAGTCCAAATCAACAAAGAAGGATGATTGCGGTCACGCAAGACGAGTTCTGACCATTCTTGCAGAAAATTGCGTGCAACCTCAACGCTGTTTGCATCCATGCCCCAACTCGGTGCCTCTCCCCAGGTAATATATCCCAATTTATCAGCCCAATAATAAAAGCGTTCTTCAAAAGCTTTCTGATGCAGACGGGCTCCATTGAAACCTGCCGCCAATGACAATTCTATATCATTCTTCAGTGCCTCGTCTGAAGGTGCTGTCCAAATTCCATCCGGGTAAAAACCCTGGTCGAGAACCAAACGCTGATAACAAGGCTCATTATTGAGATAAATTCGGTTCCCTTCAATATGGACTTTCCTCATTCCTACATAAGACACCACCTCGTCCACCACTGTTCCATCTCTATCCAGTACCTGATACACGACATCGTACAAGAAAGGCGATTCCGGAGACCATAATTTAACATTCTTCAGAGAGAATACAGCAACTGAACTATTAGCGGCTTTTACACATACCGTCCCAACCGTCTTTTTACCTTCCTGCAAGGCAATCCGCAACATATGCCCAGAGTTCTCTGTATAAAAACGAGGGTGGATAACCAGCTGTTTCTGGTCTATATCCGTAAGCACATGGACAGACTGTAATCCTGTCGGTGCCACGGCTTCCAGCCATACTGTCTGCCAAATTCCGGTAGTACGTGTATATTGACAGCCATGGGAGTTCAATAAAAGACTCTGCTTACCGGCACTTTGCATGGTAGACCTTAGGTCACTGCTTGCACGTACTGTCAAATGGTGTTCCAGTCCATCCTCCACAAATCTGGTAATATCAAAGCTAAAAGAAGAACTGCCTCCAAAATGTCTTCCAACCAATATCCCATCCAAATAAACCTCTGAATTAAAATAGACAGCACCAAAATTCAGCATAACTTTCTTTCCAGCCCATTCCTCTGGCCTCTGTATAGTTCGACGATACCAGATATGATTAATAAAGTCTTTGTATCCTACTCCGGACAATTTACTTTCCGGCGGGAAAGGAACAGTAATCTTGCCATCAAAGGCAATGGCTTTATGAAAGCCTTTTTCCATTCCGATGTTTGTAAAATCAAAAGTATAATCCCATTCCCCATTCAAGTTGAGCCATGCTTTACGTTCAAACTGGGGACGAGGATACTCTTTCCGTGGAATTTCATCAGCATTCCCTTGAAGCCCCCACACAACAAGCGCAAGGAATGTCACAAATAGTTTTTTCAATATCATATAGCTACTGTTTTAATCAATATCCAGTACAAAACCTCCGTGAGGCAATACATCAATCTCCATCGTATCTTTCTCACTCATCTCCGAAAAAGTTTCAATCCGCACATCGTGCAATTCATTCCCTTCCTTATCAGCATATAAAGTAATGGTATGCTCTCCTGCCCCCAAGAAAGACAAAGGTACCTTAATCTTACGCCCTTGTTCACTGTTCATTCCTGCAACAAACCATTTTCCGGCTTTACAACGAGCCACACAGAAGTACTCACCAGGATAGCCGTCTATAAAACGGATATCGTCCCAAGCAGCCTCAATCTTCTCAAGTAAAGGGCGGGCGGGAGAGTTCAAATAAGCAGCCGGCCGGTCTGCCATGCAGACCCATCCGGACTCAAATGCAAACGCCAGAGCCAATTCATGCGCATACGTTGTTGTACGAGGATTTTCGTCACGAATGGTGAAGGTTACGGGGGTATAGTCCATAGAACCGACCACATTACGTGTGAAAGGCAGAGTACAATTGTGTCGGCTATCGGGGCAACGGGCACCCTTGAATGTATAATATTCAGCTCCGCGCACACCTTCATTCGTCATGATGTTGGGGTAACGCCTCCGATGTCCCCTGGGTAAAGTCTCCCCATGGAAACTCACCATCATCTTACGTTTGGCAGCTTCGGCACAAGCCGTATCACGAAACATCATTGCATATTTCGAATCCGAATCAATATAGTCAATCTTTATCCCGTCCAATCCCATCTCCTTGTAACGGTCAAAAACAAAGTCTCGGCCAGCCTTGTTGTCCAATACCTTTATTTCATCCCAACCATACACACGTATGTTCTTTTCTTTGGCATAAGCTGTCAGTTCCGGTATCCAAGTAACGTCCTTCCATTCCTTTGAGGAATGAAATGGTGTGTTAATCAAGGAAACATCGAACTCCAACCACTCCCATTTCATCTCAGCAGCCAAATCGACATACATTTTCAGAGTGTCTATATAACTGTTTGCCAAATAGTTTCCCCACCATGGGAAGGCAGCGACACCAGGCTTTATCCAGTCCATATCAGAAAAGTCCGCAGACGGATTCAAATTCTCTACCAACGAAGACTCCACGACATCACCCAAATTCCGTCCCATAATAAAAGTCTTCCATGAAGTCTTGAAAGCGGCATCAACCGTAAACACAGAATCTTCGTGTGCATATTCATAACGGAATACAGTAGATTCCGGCTCTTTCGACAAATGCATGGCAGGCATTGAATACACTTCGGCTTCCGTCATCAGCATCCACTGCTCATCCTGCAGGGTCAAAACAGGAAATAGGAATTCAGCAGGCCGGGTAATGGTATCGAGTACGCGTTCCGGATAGAAATTCTCATAGTCCTTAATCCAGTCCATCATCCAAGTATGGGTACCTGCTGACAAATTACACTCTGTCAGCTCATGTCGGATGGTCAACGACTCCTGATTGTCCAGCTCATAACGGAATGCCACTCCATCATCATAGGCACGGCAAATGACCTTCAGTAACCGATCATCTGCATTCCGGTAGACGAAGGTATTCTCATTGGCCTTGTTCACATATTTCGAGCGTTTACCTACCGGCAAGGTATATGTTTCGTTTATACTTCGACCTACTTGGTCTATATATACCAATCCCCTATTGAAACTATATCTTTCATTCTCAGATTCAATTCCCATCAGCGATTTATGAACAACTTCATTTTTGCCGGAAAAAATCTGATAATACAATGAACCGGATTCATCCAACATCAATACCAACTTGTTTTTGCCGTCAGGTGAAGTAACTTCTGTTTTTTGTCCGCATGCGGAACATAGGAATAACAGTAACCCATAGATAATTGCAGTATATTTCATACTTTATGTCTCTTATTTATCCTATTTATAAATGTTGCGGTCATTTCTTGAAAGAGAACTTCCAAAAGACCTTTCCACCACACGCACTCTCCAAAGAAAGTTTCACAATATCCTCAGAATTTTTCTCCGAAGAACATTTTACTTCAGCATCGGAAACGCTGCACGATTGGGGATTCCAGCCATTACTCGCTATGGCAATACGCATAGGTTCACCAGCAACCAACTCTGCATAACCAGCCAGTTCCTTTGTTTCCTCATTCCAGGAAACCTCAGAAAGCTCCAGTAAGCCTTGTAACAGATGTCTGTCGGTAGACAGCACCTGAGGATTACTCTCCATTTCACGGACAGCCATCTGTCGGGCCTCTCCTTTACGCAGTTCCTGCTCCAGCACATCACTACCTTTGAAAATACCAATCAGTCTATCATTCCAAAAATCATAGACATAATACCGCTTGTCAGCTTGCAAACCAGCACCACCACGTCCTTCTATTCCCGAAAGCCTGACAGCAATCTTCTGTGAATGTTCCTCATCTTCATTGAAAAACGTCAGCGAGCTCCACTTGTCTGTGAGCTTCATCCCATACACCCTTGGATAATCAGCAGTAAAAGCATCCAAAGGACGGGCACTTCTAGCGAATTGATGGAAAGGATAGATGCGTGACAACTTATAGACATGAGCGGAATCCAATGTACCGAAGCTATTGGCCAATAACAGACGGGAAGCGGTTACATAAGACATTGTCAACAACTTGTTAATTCCATCTTCCGAATCCGACGGTTGCGCCTTCAGCAGATTTTTAGCATCCATGTCATAATTCACCACAACACGATTCTTATACCATCGCAATCCACTTCGGGTAACCATCTCCGGAGTAATAACATCCGTATCTCCCCAAGTACGCTGGGAAGCGACATATCCCAGTGCTATATCAGAGCCATATTTCAAATTACGTTCATGAATGTATGCCTCGTCTCCCAACCCTTCTGAAGCCAACTTAAAAATCGTACGGTAAGCACTGGCCGCTGTACTGTATTTGTCGTCCATTCCACCATAAACCGGCCATCCTGTATATGGATAGTCAAACATCATACCTGTAATGCCAGCATCATGCAGATTACGGTATACATCACGCATATGCGCCACAAACCCCTCATCCGTAAAATCATAAGTCGTATAATTCTTGTTCAACCAGTCAAATGTATCAATCTCATGGAAAGACTCATTGAAAAGCATATGCTCCGGGTAAGCTTCGGCATAATCTTTAGAACGAACAGCCGTCTGGAAATAAGTGAACGGCAAACCACCTAAGTCCAAAATCGCCTGCGCCCATTTTTTGGAACTATCATAAGGAGAACGGTAATGTCCCGATTTCAACTTCATACCCTCTCCCTGCGGACCACTGCCATGCAGACGCCAATGCTCATCATCCCACCAGCCATTCTCATTGTTCTCATCATAACAATCAGGAACCAAACGAATACCCATTGTCGTATATTTCAAGAATCCGCTCGACTTTACACGTTCCATTTCCTCTACTGCACCAACAGTGTCATTTGTTCCCATTACAATATTTCCTCCATAAATTGGCATCATGGCATACCACATACAAATTGTCGGGAAATAGTAATAATTCAGCTTTATTTGTTGTAGAGTCCGTAATGTCTGTGCATACTTTTCAGCCGAGTATACCGGATTCCTTGTAATGAAGTCCAAATAGAATCTGTCGTTTTCGGCAATGTAACCGGATTTTGCATCCACTCGTTTACCAACAACATCGGAGGCATATAGATTGAATGTACACTCTTTAAAATCAGCCTCAAGTATTTCAACTTTCTGAGGAATATTCAAACAATCCGCAGAGAGTTTCCCCTCATAAATAACGACTTCACTGATAACAACATTGTCACCGCCAGCCTGCTTCACCAATAATTGCGGTTCCTGCACATTGGCCGCTACCGGAATTTCAAAATACACAATTTCCGCATCTTCATTATTCTTTAAAGAAGGAAGCCGGCAGTTTTCAATACAAGCAATCTCTTCATTCCCGTATTTAAGGCTTACAGTTTGTCTGCGTCTATCTGCATCATCACACCATGACAGACCGACAACATAGGATTTATCCTTTTTCAAATTATGGAGCTTTACTCCGATCTCCCTATCAGCCCATACGACAGTTCTGGCTTCCTTGTAAGCAACATTTCCCTCAAACTTGTAGGGAGCTACCGCAGAGAATGTCGCGTAAGGCAGAACAGTATCCGCATCAACGGCATCTTCTCCCAAGTCCATATAGGATACCAGACGCAAACCATCCAACGGATGATTTTCCAAATCTGCTTTCCTTCGTTCTTTTTCCCCCATCAAAGCATATTTAGCAAATTCACTATAAGAAACACCTCCAGCTACTAAAGAATGGAAATCATCATCTGTCCCGAAATGGAGTATCATATTGTTTTGTGACAATAAGGAAGGGGTTTCACGAACATACGTCGGACAGCCTCCACCTTCACCGTCTATGAGTCTGAAATTCTTCGAGATATCTATTCCCTGAAACAGACGGGCATTTACAACCGGTGAGATTTCCTTTATCTGCACATCAGAAGATGTCTGATTACGAACACCTCCATACATGACGACAAAAGGCTCCTTATCGTACAAATTAAAATTGAACACCAAATCCGGCTGTCCCTTTTTTACCGAAACAATCTGTATAGACTGCCCCTTGCCTAATGAATCCCGGATTGCCTCTATCTGATAATAGATAGAATCCGCATCCGTAGAGGTATAATCGTCCACCCGCCAGGAAGCATCATAAATACAAGTCTGTCCCGTCGCCATATCTATCCCCTTGTAGGTTCCTTTTTGTAAATCAAATTCCAGCTTTACAATGTCATTGTCCACAGAAACCCGGTTCTTATCTGTACAGCCTCCACAGAGAAATGCAACAAAAGCCCATCCTAACAACAATCTGTTCATAGTTTGTATCTTTATAATTTTATTTATATCCCTCGTTTTGGTCTTCCGGACCTATTCCATCATTCATATTGATTTCATTGGTCGGAATCGGATAGAAAGCATGATATGCCTGCACATTCCCTTTTGCAAAGGGATTGTACTTGTCAACTTGTTCTACGAAATAATCTGCTCCACGACGTATCAAGTCCATCCTTCTCCAACCTTCCATACCCAATTCACGCATACGCTCTTCGTAGATGAAATCGAGCATTTCTTGCTTGTTTGAGGCAGTAATTGGCGTAGCGACCTTCGCACGGTCTCGTACACGCTCCACCTGTTTCTTAGCACCAGCCAAATCATTGTCTGCCAAAAGACACTCAGCATACAGTAGTATCAAATCTGCATACCGAATAAAATAAATATTTTTGGAACTGGCTCCAGCATCCATTACACGGTCATAATCTTCATATTTCTTGCAGTGGGGAGCTATATATTCCGGATCGGCAGCCGAAGTCAGCAGATTACCGTTTTTATCGTAGAATTTTGTCCGGACACTGGTATCAAACCGTTCGTCAGCATCATCGAACAAGCTTAGATATCTATCACTCGGTAGGAATATACCAAACCCTCCTCCTACTGTAAATTGGTCAAGGGCACGGCTACCACAGAAATATTGGAATTGGTTCTGTTCATCAGGATATTCAAACTGGAATTCATATACAGATTCTACACCATTCTCAAATTCCGGTTTGAACAAATCAGCATAAGACGGCTGTAAAGAGTACACTCCCAAATCTTCTATTTCCTCAAACAGGCGTTTTGCTTTAGAGTAGTCTCGTATTCCAATAGACTCTGGAGCATACATGTACACTTTCATCAACATTGCCTTGGCCGCACCGACAGTAGGTCTCCCTACCCGATAGTCAGTTTTCAAGTTTTGTTCGCAGAATTCCAGGTCCTGTATGATATACCTATAAATTTCTGCTATATCAACGCGAGGGTAATTGGGAGTGGCAGAAAGAGCTGTCTCCTCGGTTATCAAAGGAACACCACCAAAATTCTGTGCCAGCATGAAGTAATCGAATGCACGTACAAAACGTGCTTCCGCTTCCTTGCTAAGTCTCCATTCCTCGGTATTACCCGTAAAACTACGGCAAGCCTTTATTGCCGTATTAGAACGCGATATTCCAAAATAACTGGAATCCCATAACCATTTGGTAAGCCAATTGTCCGCATTCAATGAAGTGTTATAACGGTCTATAGCTCCTTGTTCAGCCCAATAGTTCACTTCAACAGTTTTTCCTCTGGCCTCATCTGTTCCGGAAATCCCGATGAAACCCTGACGCCCATTCTTAAACCATAACGTAGCCTTATAAGCTCCTTGTATTTCCGCCTCTATCAAAGCTTCATCCACAGTTTCAGACTCAGCAGACATAAAATCTTCCGGTTCCTCTCTTAAGAAATGATCACATGATGATAAGGCAACCACTCCCACCAATGCCAATATATATATCTTTTTCATATTTCATTTTTTTTACTAGTACAACTTAAAAACTAACATTCAATCCCACTGTGAAAGAGCGTGCATTCGGATACGTTTCATCATATCCTGTACCGACAGATTCCGGATCAGCTCCTTTGAATTTGGTCCAGGTCAGCAGGTTCTCACCAGAGACATAGATATTCAAATTACTTAACCCTGCTTTGCTAATCCATTTGGAAGGGAATTGATAATTTAGCGTCACATTCTTCATACGCAAATAGGAACCATTCTGTACCAGTCTACTGGATATCAGCATTCTGTCCAAATTATTGGAATGGGCTCTGGGTATAGAACCATTTGTATTGTCTACACTCCAACGGTCCAACTCATCATCAAACATGTTCAAAGTTCCATATCCGGCACCTAATGTATATTCATGATACGACCGGTTGAAGACATCATTGCCATACACATAATTGAATATTGCATTCAGCGTCCAATTCTTATAAGTCAAGGTTGTAGAAATACCTCCATAACCCTTAGGATCCGTATAGCCTACAATCTCCCTATCATTTGTCGTAATCTGTCCGTCTTCATCCAAATCTGCAATCTTATTCTCACCGGGATAATAAGTGTCACCACCTTCACGTCCATCTTTCATCTTATCCATCAAGGCTCTATCATCATCCCACTGCCAAATGCCCTCATAACGGTAAGTATAAATCGTACCCAACGGTTTTCCTACCCACCAACCGGCATTCAACGGATTGGAAGCATCGTTCATCCTTTCCTTGATGCCTCCATACAATGATTTTAGTTTATTCTTGTTCGTCGCCCAATTTACATCCAGATCCCATGAGAAATCTTTAGTTGATATAATCCGTCCTCCTAAAGAGATTTCAATACCTTTATTTTCCAGTTCACCGACATTGGAATAGATATTCAGATAACCTGTAGTAACCGGCAGAGGAGTTTGCAAGACCAAATCCTTGCTGTTCTTTTTGTACACATCCAAAGTAAACCGCAGACGATTGTTGAAAGCAGACAAATCAACACCGGCATTAATTTGCTCCTGACGTTCCCAACGCAGATCTTGATTACCCATAAACTGGTCTGAATTCTGGATTGTATTCACAGAATTTCCTTGATAATCAACCGTAATCCCCGGAGAAAGCTTTGTAAATGACGAATAGAGCGCCACATTACTATTACCCAACTGTCCCCAACCAACACGTAGTTTCAAATCGTCAATCCAATGAGCCTCTTTCATGAATTTCTCTCCGGAGATGCGCCAAGCACCGGCTACAGATGGGAAGAACCCCCACTTATGACCTTCTGCATAACGGGAATTACCATCATAACGTCCTGTAAAAGTGAAAATATAGTTATCCTTATAGGCATAATTCAATCTTCCAATAAAAGATGCCAATGCCCACCTTGTTTTACTTGAGCTTTGTCTACCTGCCGGGAATTCTGATGCTGAACTAATGTTATTATATCCCATTACATTGGTTGCAAAACCATTACCGTATTGGGTATTGCCAAAATAGTTGTTTACTTGTACCGTATTACCCAACATTACATTTATCCGGTGTACTTCTTTGAATAATTTAGAATAATTCAATGAATTCTCCTGCATAATATCCGTCCATCTGTCATTCTTAATCTGTGCCTCTCCTTTCACACTCTGTCCTTGCTTGATATTGGAAGGAGCAAAATATCCTGCAAAATTATTCACCTGATCCAAAGACACACTGCTCTTCAAGAACAAATCCTTTGTAAAATCAATCTTCAGATAAGCATTCATAGAAAAACGGCTGGACTTTGCATCGTTGTCTATCTGCTTAGACAGTACAGGATTACTCTGTCCTGGATTCGTATAATAGGGCAGTTCCAAAGGAGCCTCACCATCTATTTCAAAAGGATACATAGGGTTGGCACCCAAACCATTTCCAATATTAGCTCCCCCGTACGTGGTTTTTCCATCATAATACGTTGAATTCACACCCACTTTCAACCAAGACTTTATCTGCTGTTCCAGATTCACGCGAAAGCTAAAACGGCGATGTCCAGTTCCTTGGATAATACCTTTTTGGTCATAATAATTCGCACTGATATAATAATTTGTTTTATTGGTACCACCAGACAAGGATAAAGTATAATCCTGTACAATACCGGTTTGTGATATCTGATCATACCAATCATAGGTCTCACCTGCCAGCAGAGTCTGTCTTTCAATATCCGAAAACATGGAAGAGGGCAATTCCTTCGCATACTGCTGTTTTAATGCATTAAATTCACTACGGTACTCTTCAATGCTCATTTGAGGATTAGCCAGAAACTTCGCATCCATCTGTGAGTTCACATTCCCTTCTATTCTAATTTCTGCCAATTCTTGCGCTGTCAGCATTTTAGGCAAATTAGAGGGTGTTTGGAATGAGGTTCTAGCACTGAACGATACCCGTGCTTTGCCTTCCTCCCCTTTCTTTGTGGTTACAATCACTACGCCATTAGCTGCTCTCGAACCATAGATTGCAGCAGCGGAGGCATCTTTCAGAATGTCGATGGAAGCAATATCATTCACATTGATATTATTCAATGTACCTTCCATTATAATGCCGTCCACAACATATATTGGAGCATTAGACTGATTGATGGAACCTTTTCCACGGATAAGTACATTTACGCCACCACCAGGAGAATTATCACTTAATTGTACCTGCACACCCGCACTTTTACCTTGAAGAGCCTGATTCAAACTGACAGCCGGAGTCTCTTTCAGTTTGTCTGCCGATACGGAAGAGATAGCGCCGGTTATATCTTTCTTCTTTGCTGTACCATAACCGATGACAACCACTTCATCCAGCGCTTGTCTGTCCTCTTCCATAACAACAACTAAATCAGATTCAGCTTTACTGACAAGTATGGTTTTATTCATAAATCCCAGATACGAAAATACCAACTTTTCGCCCACCGCTACATCTATGGAAAATTTTCCATTCAATTCGGCAACAGTTCCGTGTGCTTTATTTGATTGCACAAAAATGCTCACACCCAACAAAGGTTGTCCACTTTCATCTAAAACCTTACCGGCAACTTTTACTGTCTGGGCTGATAATCCAAGAGTGAATAGCAGCCCAAATACTACTAATAGATAATTTTTCATAACATAAAACATTTATTAGATTTAAAGAAAAATATTAGATTCATCACAGAATGTTCTTCAACCTTACCACCACAGATAGTAGAAGTAAATCAGAACAGCTATAATAATGCAAGACAAAATATTAAAGAGCCTACTGGTGCGGAATATCGACCATCGGACGAAGGGTGCCGAAGGGGATATTTGTGCACGGTTTTTCAGCATGACAATCAATCCACAGCAAAGCAGAAAGACAATCCCCATTCTATCCATCCAAGGCAATCCCGGACAAAGGAACTTTAACAGAAGTGAAAAGATAAAGGTTCCCAAAGCAGCTGCCAATGCCCCATTGGCAGTAGCCCTCTGATAAAAGAAACCTGCAAGAAAGATTGCCAATGCCCCAGGACTGATAAAGCCCGTAAATTCCTGAATATACTGGAATGCCTGATCAAGTCCAGACAACATAGGAGCTATCACAACAGCAATCACCAGGGATACGAAGCTGGCCCAACGTCCGATATGTACAAGATTAGCTTCCCCTGCCTTAGGACGGATATAAGAGCGGTAAATATCCATCGTGAAAATGGTGGATATGCTATTCATCATTGAAGCCAACGAACTGACAATAGCCGCAGTAAGTGCTGCAAATGCAATACCTTTTATACCCACAGGAAGTAAATTGCCAAGCAACCATGGGTAAGCCTCATCCGACTTTTCCAACGGAGCATCCAAAGCAAAAGCCGCAATACCCGGAATAACAACCAATAATGGAATCAACAACTTGATAAAACCCGCGAATAACATTCCATTCTGCGCTTCACGTATGGACTTGGCTGCCAAGGCACGTTGAATGATGTACTGGTTACATCCCCAATAATAAAGGTTTGCTACCCACAGCCCACCAATAATAACAGAGATACCCGGAAGATCCATATAACTCGGGTGGGATTTATCCAGGATCAGATGAAACTTATCTCTTGCTTGTACATACAGATTCTCAAAACCACGTACCACACCGTCACCCATTCCCAGGATATCGAGTGCGATATAGGTGGTTATCAGCCCACCGCCAATCAAAAACACCACTTGAATAACGTCAGTTAAAGCTACCGCCTTCAATCCTCCATAAATGGAATATACTCCCGCAAATACAGCCAATCCCAACACTCCCAAAATCATTGGAACCCCCATAATCTTCTCAATAGTCAATGCTCCTAAGTAAAGAATGGAAGTTAAGTTGATAAAAATAAAAACAACCAACCAGAAAAATGCCATAACCAATTTCACCCGGCTGTCGAACCGCTCTTCCAGAAACTGAGGCATTGTGAATATTTTCTTTTCCAGAAAAATAGGAATGAAATATTTGGCCACTATCAGCAAGCCCAATGCAGCAATCCATTCGTAGGTTGCCATGGCCAAGCCAATAGCATAACCAGATCCGGACATACCGACAAACTGCTCTGCCGAAATATTCGAAGCAATGATGGAAGCACCTATTGCCCACCAAGACAATCCCCTTCCAGCCAAAAAATATCCTTTTGCACTCTGCATCTCCTTTTGGGATTTGCGGGAAACAAAGAGTCCCACAAACAAAATCAACAAGCAATAAGCCCAAAAGATTATCAAATCAATAATAGAGATATGCATACTTCATCAATTAATCAGTTATAAATGGATAATGATTCTCTCCAGGAATAACCTCCGGTATATCTACAGCGAAAACACTGCCACTCAAAGGATATTTTTCACGTTCTGCATCAGAAAGGCCATCCAAAGCTGTCGTTATAAACAACTGGTTATGTCCCGTTCCTCCAAAAGTACAAGAGGCGACATTAGGAGCAGATACCTCTACCTTGTCTATCAGTTTACCAGTTGAAGGATTCCACACATACACGCCCGCTCCTCCCCAATGCGCCACCCATAAGAATCCATCGGCATCAATAGTCATTCCATCCGGGATTCCATATTCTGGTGGAACCTGCACAACTGTACGCAACCGGGTAATAGTCCCATCCAAACAATCATATCGATATTCTTCAATACAGCCACGTCCGGAATCAGCATAATACATTCTATCACCAGTGTTGTTCCAAACCATTCCATTAGGGATACACTGCCCTGCCAATACAGAAGTACACGACAAATTCTTGCCAATACAATATAGACTTCCCGTTCCGGCATGTTCTGACAAATGCATGATCCCACACCACATACGCCCCTCCGGTGATGCCTTACAGTCATTGGTACGCAGCCAAGGATGTAGACTTGATAATTCCAGAAGTACCCGATATCTTCTTTCCAAGAGATGATAGGTTATCAAACGATTCTTCATGGCCAAAATAATTTCATACATATGCCCTTTCCATGGAATTATAGAAGTTATCATTTCAGGAAACTTATGTTCCTCCACACCTTTGTTTTCCTGACTGTATTGGTGTAATATACCATTATCAATATCCACCCATAACAGCGTTTTTGAGTCTGGGAGCCATGTAATAGCTTCCCCAGTCATATCTTGACAACGGTACAATAGTTTTGCCTCCATCTTGATGCCTTATCATTAAAAATCCTGCATCAATGCCGAACGGCCTCCGTCCATCAATACAGTAGTTCCACTAATAAAACAAGCCATAGGAGAAGCCAAGTAAACACACAAAGCCCCCACTTCTTCCGCTGTCCCGAGCTTTTTCACTGGATGATGGTCAATCGTACGCTGACGTTCAGCATTTGCGTCAGGAAAAGAATTAAACCATGTATCATTTCCTGCAGTATCAATAAATCCCGGCGCAACACCGACAGTACGTATTTCTGGTCCCCACTCTATTGCCAAACTCTGTACCAGCCCCGTTATGGCAGTCTTCGTTACATTGTAAGGAAAACATCCTGGAATGGTACAAAATGCATGATTCGAAGTCATCAGCAAAATCACCCCTTCACCAGTTTGTGCCAAATAAGGTTTACAAAGTTGTGCTAAACGCCAATGGGAAGCTAAGTTTAAATCAAGATTATAAGACCAACGGTCTTCACTACAAAGCTCGGTACCCTCAAAAACATTCATTCCTGCATTGGACACGAGAATATCCAATCTACCAAAAGCCTCAATCACCTTACGGACTAATTTTTCCAAATCCTGCTTTTTCGTGACATCAGCTTGCACATAAAGTGCCCGAACTCCCTCTTGCTCTACAGCCTGCTGGAAAGTTACCACACTTTCATCTCCTATAATCTTGCGTGAGCAACCAGCCACATCCGCACCTGCACGTGCAAATTCACGTGCAACTCCTAAGCCGATACCAGAAGAAACTCCGGTCACCAATACAACTTTGCCTTTCAATTCAATAGTAAATGCCATACCTTACCTCAAATATAAAAGTTGTCGGGAGCATCCGTTATAATACCAGGGTGTCTCTCCAATTCATCTTCCACCAAGTCCACTCCTAAACCCGGTCTGTTGGACAAATGCAAATGACCATCATATACCATCTCCGAGATGGGATGATCAATAACCATATCCCTCCAAGCCACATCATTAAACATAAACTCTTGTCTGAAAAAATTAGGTATAGATGCACAGACATGGGCTGAAGCCAACGTGGACAATGGACCATTGGGGTTATGGGGAGCTATCAGTACATTATAAGCTTCTGCCATTGCAGCCATCCGTCTCATCTCAGAAGGTCCACCACAACGGGTAATGTCCGGCATAATTATATCACAAACATGTTTCTCCAGCAATGAACGGATACCAAAACGAGTATAATGCCGTTCTCCAACACAAATTGCCACATCCGAAGGTATGCGTTCACGCATAGCGCGTAATGTTTGAGAACTTTCAGGACCGGCCGGTTCTTCATACCAAGCAATATCCAACCCTGCCAAGCGTTTGGCCATTTTTACTGCAATCCGATAGTTCAACATGGCATGAGTTTCTATCATAATATCCATTTCCGGTCCAACGGCTTCACGTACGGCCTTAGATACATTAAAAGCCAAGTCTTGTTGTGCAGGAGTCAATGTCAAATTGGAAGTCAAATCCTCACCATAAAAATAATTTGTATGCGCAAACGGATCGAATTTCAGTCCTGTAAAACCAGCTTCTTTTACTACACGCGCCTGGATAGCATAGTCTTCTTCATTATGTCTGCCTTTCGTAAACCAATAGTTAGCATATAGCAGGATATCCTTACGATACGCTCCCCCCAACAACTCATAACACGGAGTATTCAACACCTTCCCCTTCAAGTCCAGTAAAGCCATATCAATACCACTGATAGCACACATGCTGGCACCATACGGACCTATCCAATTCAAATCGCGATACAATTTTGTCCAGATGAAATCTGTTCTCATCGGATCCAAACCGATGATACGCTGTCCGACATGCTTTGCTGCCTCATAGACGATAGGGCTACCCGGCCAGTTGGTCGCCTCGCCTACCCCTGTATAACCCTCATCCGTATAAATTTTCAATAATGTCCAATTGTATTTGATGCCTTGCACCAGCCACACTTTCACATCTGTTATTTTCATACCCAAATTCTATTTAATATTTAAACTTACATTATACCAAATTTGTCAAATGCATCACGTGCGCGCATACCTTGCTGTATCTTTTGCAATACAACGCGCTCTCCACGTGCCTTCTCCAATGCGCGGGTAAAAACTTCTTCTTCCAGTTGGCGGGGTATGACACATACACCATCAATATCACCTACCAGCATATCACCATCATTAACCAATACACCATCTAATTCAAGGGGGACACGATAATCGATAACTTTACCACGAGGAGCCTGGTCCTGCGCATAAGGTCCATATGAGAAACAAGGAAAGTTCAAAGCCAGAATACCTTTAGTATCACGTGAGTAACCATTAACCACTGCACCTGCCGCCTTACATTGTATGGCACGTGCACTCATCAGTTCTCCCCAAAGGGCATACCTAGGAGAAGAGCCGGAGCAAATATACACTTCGTCTTCCTTCAAATCATCCAATGCTTCTAGCATCAAACCGAATGGTCGCTGTAATAAAGGATTGTTTCCTCCAGGCACTGTGTTTTCACATACATCAGCTTCTAGAACCGTCATGGCCCGTCCGACTACCAACATATCATCACGGAGTGGCCGGATACGTGGAGATAAGAATTGATGGGTATATCCCATTTTATCCATAATGTCTCCGATAACAGCTGTATAAAGTTCAGCTTTTATCAAAGTTATCAGAGCTTTATCATCTTTCCATTCTTTCATTTTTCATTTCTTTTTTATAAGGTTACACTTCTATGTTCCAGTAATGACAAAGATAGTTTACTTAATAGAAAGAATGAATCAGTCAGCCTTGTAAGACGTGTCCGAAAAGGCTCGTTGAAAAAGGAAAAATGTACAAAACGGCAATACTACTTCGCCACTTCACGTGGAGAGATTCCAGTCTGCTGCTTGAATATGCGTGAAAAGTATTGTGGAGATTGAAAACCACATTGGAAACAGATCTCCTTTACGGACAACTCTGTGTTTCGGAGTAACTCAATAGATTTATTTATACGAATTTGATTCAAATAATCCAGTGGGGAGATATTCAAATATTGGGAAAAAAGACTTCTGAGATAGCGTTCGCTAATATCAGCTTGTATGGCCACATCATTAATACTGATATCCTTATGATAGTTAAAGCGAATAAAGGAGATAGCTCTTTTTAAAGCATCGTTTTGACAGATTGGCAAATAATTCTCGCTCATATAGCGGTAAATCAAGACAAGTAACTCCGCATAGTACATTACAACCAAATACTGGTAATAGGAGTTCTTCCCTTCCAGTTCATTTACAATACGCTGTACCACGCGCATAATACCTATATTATTCACAATCTTAATCAGCTTATTCTCCTCCGAAAAAGGAGAAATGGAACCAAGCCCAATCCCATCAATACAACCTGGAAAATTCAAATCGAAACCTGAAAATATCTCAGGAAGAAATTCAAGCTGCATTAAGGTAGTTCCTCCCGAACCTGCCTCAAACACATGATTCACATTTGAAAGAATAATCATAGTATCACCTTCAACGAAATTGATACTCTCGTTATCCAAGTGCATCATGCAATTCCCTTTTTTCACATGATTGATTTCAAGACGTAAATGTTTATGGGGACCATACGTTTCAAAAGGATAAAAGGAAATAAAACGGAATACATCTGCCAATCTCTGGCTCTTCAAATTATTAGTGATATTATCCAAAAATGTCCAGAAGGTGGGAAGTTCTGCAGGATTACTCATACTTATGAAGATTTAAACAGATAGGATAGAGTTGAAAGTTAAGCACGGATTATCAGCATTCCACAGTTTTCATTCCACGAAAACAACAGATAGCCTATAATCCGTGCTTAATTATTACTTGATATCTCTTAGCTCCCAGCCCAACGCACTGGCACCCAGCACTGCAGCATCAGAGTCCTTCAACTCGGAAGCCAGCAACTTGGTCTTACCTTTGTAGATATTCAATACATTGTCGTCAATAGCTTTCTGGATAGGCTTGAAGATATAGTCTCCCGCTTTTGCCAGACCACCGAACAACACGATAGCTTCCGGACTGGAGAAAGCGATGAAGTCAGCCAAAGCCTCACCCAAGATGGTTCCGGTAAACTCAAAGATGTCTTGAGCAATCTTGTCACCCTTCACAGCTGCGTCATACACATCCTTGGAAGTAATGTTTTCTGCCGGAATGTCGCGCAACAAGCTCGGTTCGGTACTCTTGGTCAAGAACTCACGGGCAGAACGTGCCACACCCGTAGCCGAGCAGTAAGTTTCCAGACAGCCGTGACGTCCGCATCCGCAGAGACGTCCGTTTTCACGACGGATAATAGTATGTCCCAACTCTCCGGCAAAACCGTCATGGCCATATACCATCTGACCGTTAATAACGATACCGCTACCTACACCGGTGCCAAGAGTTATCATGATAAAGTCTTTCATACCACGAGCCGCACCGTAAGTCATTTCACCGATACCGGCAGCATTGGCGTCGTTTGTCAAAGCGGTAGGGATACCCAAGCGCTCTTCAAACATGGCAGCCAAAGGAATTACACCCTTCCAGGGAAGGTTCGGGGCAAACTCAATAGTACCGCTGTAATAGTTTCCGTTAGGAGCACCGATACCGATACCTTTTATCTTGTCTACGCCACCGTTGGCAATAATGAGCGGCAACAGATTCTTGCAAACTTCGTCTACGTAATCATTGACGTCCTCATAAGCTCCGGTTTTGATGGAACTGCTTGCAATAATAGTTCCGCGTGCGTCTACAATACCAAAGACGGTGTTTGTTCCGCCTATGTCAATGCCCACTACATAGGGCTTTTCCATGTTTGAATTCATGATATTACTTTTGTTTAAAGGGTTAGTTAATCACATTCATGGTTACAAAAATCACAAAGAAAAACGACACTGCAAAATCTTTTTTTAAAAAAGTTTGCAACTTTTGCAACTTTTCGTAGCATTGCTGCGTCTAATAGTGAAAATTAATAAGAGTAAAGCAATAAACAGGGAAAACAGTGATACAACTAAAAGACATTAACAAGACCTACAACAACGGAGCACCGCTGCATGTGCTCAAAGGTATCAACCTCGACATTCAGAAAGGCGAATTTGTTTCCATCATGGGCTCATCGGGTTCGGGAAAGTCCACTTTACTCAATATACTGGGTATTCTGGATAGTTACGACACGGGGGAATATTATCTGAACGGTACCCTCATCAAGAACCTCAGCGAAACGAAGGCAGCCGAGTACCGCAACCGTATGATTGGTTTCATCTTCCAGTCCTTCAATCTCATTTCCTTCAAGAATGCAGTGGAGAATGTGGCGCTTCCTCTCTTTTATCAAGGAGTGAGCCGCCGCAAACGTAATGCGCTGGCACTGGAATATCTGGACCGCCTGGGGCTGAAAGAGTGGGCACACCACATGCCAAATGAGATGTCCGGTGGACAGAAACAACGTGTAGCCATCGCCCGTGCCCTCATTACCCAACCGCAGATTATCCTTGCCGATGAACCTACCGGCGCGCTCGACAGCAAGACTTCCGTAGAGGTGATGCAGATTCTAAAGGAACTGCACGATACGGGCATGACCATCGTAGTCGTGACCCACGAAAGCGGTGTTGCCAACCAGACGGACAAGATTATCCATATCAAAGACGGTATCATAGGTAGCATCGAGACGAATCTGAACCACGATGCAAGCCCGTTCGGAAAAGACGGATTCATGAAATAATAAAGGAAGAGCCCCCTCCCCCTTTAATTTTTAATTCTTAATTTTTAATTATCAATGATAGACCTTTGGCAAGAAATATACGGAACCATAAAACGCAACAAACTGCGTACATTCCTGACGGGCTTTGCCGTGGCATGGGGAATCTTCATGCTCATCGTGCTGCTCGGAGCCGGAAACGGTATCATACATGCCTTCGAGCAAAATGCGTCGGAGCGTGCCTTGAACTCTATCCGCATCTTCCCCGGCTGGACCACCAAGTCATACGACGGTCTGAAAGAAGGACGCCGCGTCCAACTGGACAACCGGGACATGGATGACACGGAGAAGCAATTCACTGAAAATGTCATCAGTGCCGGTGCCACCGTGCGTCAAAGTAATGTAAACGTCAGCTTCGGACAAGAATATATCAATATCTCTCTGCTGGGCGTATATCCCAACTACACCGAAGTGGAAACCGTGAAAACAGCGGACGGACGTTTCATCAACTACAACGACCTGAAAGACCGACGTAAAGTCATCATCCTCCATAAGAAATCTGCAGATATCCTTTTCGGAAAAACGCATACTGAACCCATCGGACAATTTGTCAATGCCAGTGGAGTGGCCTATCAAGTAGTAGGCCTCTACAATGACCAGGGAGACCGCGAGGCAAACGAAGCGTATATCCCCTTCTCCACCTTGCAGACCATCTATAATAAAGGAGACAAGCTGAATAACATCATCTTTACAACCAAGAACCTGCACAGCATAGAAAGTAACGAAGCCTTTGAAAAAGAATACCGCAAGGCTATTGCCACCAATCACCGCTTTGACCCCACAGATGAGAGCGCCATATGGATATGGAATCGTTTCACCAACTATCTGCAGACACAGAATGCAATGGGTATCCTCCGGACTGCAATCTGGGTTATCGGTATCTTCACACTGTTGAGTGGGATTGTCGGCGTGTCGAACATAATGCTGATTACCGTGAAAGAACGTACCCGGGAATTTGGTATCCGTAAGGCATTGGGAGCAAAACCTTTCTCCATCCTTTGGCTGATTATTGTGGAAAGCGTGACTATCACTACGCTATTCGGTTATATCGGTATGGTGGCAGGCATCGGGGTGACGGAATGGATGAACTCTGCTTTCGGTAGCCAGACGATGGATGCCGGCATGTTCCAGCAGACCATGTTCTCCGATCCCACCGTAGACCTCAGTATTGCTATCCAAGCTACCCTGACCCTTATCATAGCGGGTACGTTGGCTGGGTTCTTCCCGGCTAAGAAAGCGGTAAGTATCAGTCCTATTGAAGCACTTAGAGCAGATTAAAGATTATGAGAATAGACATAGATACGTGTGAGGAAATCCTCATCACAATAACAAGGAACAAAACGAGAAGTCTGCTTACGGCGTTCGGCGTATTCTGGGGTATCTTTATGCTGGTGGCGCTTATCGGTGGCGGCCAGGGCATGCAGGAAGAACTAAAATCCCAGTTCGAAGGATTTGCAACCAACTCGGGCTTTATCGCTGCACAAAAGACAAGCGAGGCTTATAAAGGTTTTCGCAAAGGACGATGGTGGGATTTGGAGATGGAAGATGTAGACCGTGTACGCAATGTGGACGGTGTGGCGCTTGCCACGCCTTCCATTGCCTTATGGGGACAAGTGGCTGTCTACGGAGACAACAAGTACGACTGTAGTGTGAAAGGCTTGTATCCCGAATATGAACAGATAGAACATCAAGAGATGACCTATGGACGTTTCATCAATGATGTCGACATTAAAGAGTCGCGTAAAGTGTGTGTAATCGGCAAACGTGTTTATGAAAGCCTCTTCAAACCCGGTGAAGACCCCTGCGGCAAATATGTCCGGGTAAATGGTATCTATTACCGGGTTATCGGAATGTGTTCATCCGAAGGCAATGTCAATATACAAGGGCAGGCCTCTGAAGCCATTACATTGCCTTTTTCCACCATGCAACAGACCTACAACCTCGGAAAGAAACTGCATGTAGTATGTTTCATCATGAAACCGGGAGTAAAAGTGAAAGACGTGCAGCCCGAAGTGGAACGTCTTGTAAAAGCAGCGCACTACATTGCTCCCGATGACAAACAAGCCGTCATGCTTCTGAATGCGGAAGCTATGTTCTCCATGATGGACAACCTGATGATTGGAGTGCGCTTTCTAATCTGGATGGTAGGTTTGGGGACGCTGTTTGCCGGAGCTATCGGCGTATCGAATATCATGATGGTAACCGTCAAGGAGCGCACAACGGAAATAGGCATACGCCGTGCCATAGGTGCCCGTCCTAAAGACATTCTGCAACAAATTCTTTCGGAAAGCATGGTGCTGACCACTATAGCGGGTATGGCAGGTATTTCTTTTGCCGTATTTGTACTGCAAATACTTGAAAAGGCCGCCAATGACCCTGGAGTTATCAAAACCCACTACCAGGTTTCATTCGGACTGGCTATCGGAACCTGTATCCTCCTCATCGCATTAGGAGTGCTTGCCGGACTGGCACCTGCCTATCGCGCCATGGCAATCAAGCCAATTGAAGCCATCAGGGATGAATAAACTTATAGAGAGACCACTAACCGTAAGCCATGAAATAATGGCTATATCAATCGTAAATAATTAAATCGTAAATATAAGATGAAAACAAAGAAGTTTCTGAAAATCGCATTATTGGTAGTAATTGCTGCCTTATTCATTTGGACATTCGTTTTTCTGTACCAGAAGTCCCAACCTAAAGTAACAGTATACGAAACGATAGTTCCGGAAGTGACAGACCTTGAAAAGACTACCGTAGCCACCGGCAAAGTGGAACCGAGAGATGAAGTCCTTATCAAGCCGCAGATTTCCGGTATCATTGCCGAAGTATACAAGGAAGCAGGACAAAGTGTGAAGCAAGGGGAAGTGCTTGCCAAAGTAAAGGTGATACCCGAACTGGGACAATTGAACTCTGCCGAAAGCCGCGTACGATTGGCGGAAATCAACGCTGCCCAAGCCGAAACGGATTTCGCCCGTACCCAGAAACTGTACAACGACAAGCTTATCAGCGCTGAAGAGTACGAAAAAGGGGAAGTAAGCGTGAAGCAGGCACGCGAGGAACTGCAGACAGCAAAAGATAACCTGGAAATTGTAAAGGAAGGCATCACCAAGAACAGCGCCTCTTTCAGTAGTACCCTGATCCGTTCCACCATTACCGGTCTGATTCTGGATGTACCCATCAAAGTCGGTAACTCGGTTATCATGAGTAACACTTTCAATGACGGAACCACCATCGCTACCGTTGCCAACATGAACGATTTGATTTTCCGCGGCAACATTGACGAAACGGAAGTGGGCCGTGTGCACGAAGGCATGCCGGTGAAACTGACAATCGGCGCCCTGCAGAATCTTTCGTTCGATGCCACACTGGAATACATATCTCCGAAGGGTGTGGAAGAAAACGGTGCCAACCAGTTTGAAATCAAAGCTGCCATTGCCGCACCGGACAGCGTACAGATACGTTCCGGCTATTCTGCCAACGCAGAAATCGTATTGGACCGTGCCCAGAAAACGCTTGCCGTACCGGAAAGTACCATTGAATTCAATGGTGACAGCACCTTTGTATACGTAATGACGGACAGCGTACCGGTACAGAAGTTCGAACGCCGCCCCATCCAGGTCGGCATGAGTGACGGCATAAAGATTGCCATCAAAAGCGGTATCAGTGCCCAGGATAAGATTCGCGGTGCAGAGAAAAAGGATTAACAAACGGAATAGCTTAAAAAGATATACGATATGAATAAAAAGATATTCTTATACCTCGCAATATTCGGCAGTATCTCAGTGCAGGCGCAGGAACGATGGTCTTTACGCCAATGCATAGACTATGCCATCGAGCATAACATCAGTATCCGCCAGACAGCCAACGCTGCCGAACAGAGTGCTGTCGAAGTAAATACAGCCAAATGGGCACGACTGCCGAACCTGAATGCCAGTGCCGGCCAGAGCTGGAACTGGGGACGTACGCAAACAGCCATCAAAAATGAGGATACGGGAGACTATTCCACTGTATACGTCAACACCAGCAGCCACGGCACTAATATGTCTGTCAATACCAGCATACCTATCTTTACCGGTCTGGAAATTCCCCACCAGTATGCATTGGCCAAACTAAACCTCAAAGCTGCCATTGCCGACCTGGACAAAGCCAAGGAAGACATTGCCATCAATATAGCTTCGGCCTACCTTCAGGTGCTGTTCAATGAAGAGCTCCACCAGGTGGCGTTGGGACAAGTGCAATTGAGCAAAGAGCAATATGTCCGCATCAGCCGGCTTGCCGACTTGGGAAAAGCCTCTCCGGCAGAACTGGCAGAAGCCAAAGCACGTGTGGCACAAGACGAGATGAATGTAGTGCAGACAAACAACAACTATAAGTTGGCCCTGCTCGACCTTAGCCAGCTTATCGAACTGGAAACACCGGAAGGGTTCAATCTGGAATCTCCGGCAGTCAATCTGGATTTAGTCCCTCTCACTCCTCCGGATGAGATATTCCAAACAGCCATGGTAAGTAAGGCTTCCATACAAGCTGCACAGTTCCGCTTGGAAGGCAGTAAACACAATATCCGTATTGCCCAGAGCAACTACTACCCGCAACTGAGCCTGAACGGTAGTCTCGGTACGAATTACTATTCTACCATCGACCGTACTTTCAGCCAGCAGATGAACGATAACTTCAACAAATATGTAGGATTCAACCTCAGCGTACCTATTTTCAACCGTCTCTCTACCCGTAACCGGGTACGCACGGCACGCCTGCAACGTGAAAACTATGCCTTGCAATTGGATAATGCCAAGAAGACACTTTATAAAGAAATCCAACAAGCATGGTACAACGCCGCTGCTGCCGAAAGCAAATATACCAGTAGCCATACAGCCACCGTTGCCAGCGAAGAGTCTTTCAAGCTGATGAGCGAAAAGTATGAGAACGGAAAAGCAAATGCCGTAGAATACAATGAAGCAAAACAGAACCTTATGAAATCCCAATCGGACGAATTGCAAGCCAAGTATGACTATCTGTTCCGTACCAAGATTCTGGATTTCTATAAGGGAGAACCGATTGAATAAAAAAAGAAGTATAATTTTAGTTGTTGTGTTTGATTCTCCCCTCTCCCTGCCTCCAGGCTGACAAGAGGGGAGTTTTTTGTTCTTCTATCTCCTTTCCGAAGAGCGGGAAGAGCTACTGCCGGTAGAACTGCGGGTAGTGCTTGAAGAGCTGCTGCGACGGCTTTCGGAACTCCGTACGCCGGAAGCATTTCTTCTTTCCTTGCTTGCCGTCTTTACCCTGCTACGGCTGGGGCTCTTATCATTATTTTTAGTTCTTGTGGTTTCTATTTTCTCTTTACTCGACTTTCTGCCACTATCCACACTACTACGTCGCGTACTGCTGTTACGTGTACCTGTGCTAATGCGATTATTACTACTGTTGCTACGTCGCGTGGTATATACATCATCCCTGCCTGCCGGACGCTTATGCGAATTAGGGCGGATGTTCACCGAACCGAAATCTGAACGGCGGCTGGTGTGGTACGACTTATCATTCCGAATACTCCACGAACCAGTATAGTGCGGATGATGGTAACGACCGCGATAATAGCTGTTGTGATAGTGCGTACGATAATGCCCACCGCAATATGTACGGTAATGATACGGCCGCGGGAAATAGAAATGATTATGGTTGGTGTAAGTGATGTAAACCCTAAAAGACCAACGACCACCACTTACATAAACCGGACGGTAAAAATAGGCGGCCTGCATGAAACGGCCGTACTGCCGGTTATTCAGCACCCATCGAAGGTCGTCATTGCGCACATCCAGATAATCGTAATAGCGATTCAAGGCCCATTCCTCCCCCCGAAGAACGTCATCCATCAGATAACGTATACCGGAAATGAAATCATAGTTTATTTCGTACACGTCATTATACTGTTCTGTACTCAGGTTCAATTCATAGGCCATCTTGTCCGTAAGAAAGCGGGTCTCTTTACGCACTTTGCTGTTGCTCATTGCCGCACTACAAACAGCTGTACTCATCATAGCGGCAAGAAATATAAATATAATCCGTTTCATAATCCCTCCTTTTTTTAGTTATTCTTCTCATGATATTGTTTGATGAAGGCATTTATCTCGTTCTTGTCCGACGAGAAGGTCAGCTTGTCTATCGCATAATAGAAATTCGGTTTATCGGCTATTTTAGGATAAATCTTCTTCATCAACTGTTTCTTTTCACTGTCGAAACGATAAAAATCCATCAGACGGATACACTGGTCAGTAGTGAACCAAGAGGTCAGCAAGGCATGGTCGAGCACTTCCTTACGGTCTGAATCGAAACTCTGTTTTTCCATCAGCCCCATAAACTGTTCGAAGGCAGATGGTGACATCACCGGTTCATGCTGCTCGCCTCCTAACGGTCTGTCACCGGGTCTGCCAGGCTTGTGATGATTAGAAGTACCCCAGTTTCCACCAGGTCTTTTGTCCTCTGGAATGAAAATATCTTCCACTTCATTGATGGAGCAATGCACACGTTCATCATATAGGAGTTTTCCTCTTCGGGAATTCTCCCCACGGGATGGCGCTTCATAAACCTCTACCCGACAACTACCACGCAGATTGGCTACAAAACAACTGAAAGTAGGCAGGCAAACCTGCTGTCCGTCGACCAGTACCACCACTCTACGGTATGGACTTTCTATACGGATTCCGTCTATGGGCGCCGCTTTTATTGCGGGAAACGCTACCAGAACTAGACAAACACTTAATATCAAATGACGTATCATGACTTTTCTTTTTTTATTGTACGACAAAAATAGGGAGAGGAAATTCCCCTCCCTAATGATTGTCTCTATTTACAAGTAGGGAAATTCCTAATGACTGGGACTAATTCCTAATCCTGATTCCATCTTCCTCCAATACAACCAGATGTTTTTTGTACAAATCTCCCACAGCCTTTTTGAAGGTTTTCTTGCTGACACCGAAAGTTGCATAGATTTCTTCTGCCGGACTCTTGTCATTCAAAGCTATCCGTCCGCCCTGTTCACGGATATAGTCCAGCAGCGTAGCTGAGAAATCTTCTACTTTAGCCTGCCCCGGTTTTTGAAGCAGCAGGTCTATCTTGCCGTCTTCACGTACCTGCTTCACATAGGCTTTCATCCTCATGCCCGTGTGCAGTGGCTGAAATATCTCGCTCTCATATAGCAAGCCGCTATATTCATCGTTGATGATCGCCTTGAATCCCAAATCCGTCTTCTGCCAAATCAGGATATCCACCTCCTGCCCCGACTCATAGGCGGCCTTCTCTTTGGAAAGATAACGGTCTACCTTGGCCGATGCCACGATACGATAGCTTTCATCATCCAAATGGGCATGAACCACATACTTCTTTCCCACCTGCATCTTCATTTTCTGTTCGCGGAAGGGGACGAAAAGATCCTTCATCAATCCCCAGTTAAGGAAAGCACCATACTGGTTTATCCACGCCACCTCCAAGCAGGCAAACTGCCCGACCTGCACTAACGGTGTCAGAGTAGTGGCTACCAGACGTTCTTCGTTATCAAGATATATAAAAACGTTCAGTTTGTCTCCCACCTTACAGTCTTGGGGGACATAACGCGACGGAAGCAGAATTTCACCTTCTTCGCCACCGTCCAGATACATGCCGAAGGCTACCTCCTTCACCACTTCCAGCGTATTGTACTTTCCTAACTCAATGCTCATAGTTTCTTACTTATCTTCATTTTCCCAACAAAGATAAGTAATTTAGGTACAATACAGCAGTTCGGAAAGAAGAAATAACTTTTTGCTCTAAAAGATAACTTTTTTCTATGAACAACTCTCTTCAAAAAGGGTTATCTTTGTATCGTGACAATCAGCAAGAAAAGATATTACTCACCTTTAAATAAAAAAGATTATGGAATTTCTGACAAATGACAAATTGACAATCGTCGGCGCAGCCGGCATGATCGGTTCAAACATGGCACAGACTGCAATCATGATGCATCTCACTCCCAACCTATGTCTGTACGACCCTTATGCTCCCGGACTGGAAGGTGTGGCCGAAGAGCTGTTCCACTGCGGATTCGAAGGAATGAACATCACATTTACCTCCGATATCAAAGAAGCGCTGACCGGTGCCAAGTATGTGGTATCATCAGGCGGTGCCGCCCGCAAGGCCGGCATGACCCGCGAAGACCTTTTGAAAGGCAATGCCGCTATTGCCGAAGAATTCGGTAAGAATGTAAAAGCCTACTGTCCGGATGTGAAGCACGTGGTTGTCATTTTCAACCCTGCCGACATCACCGGTCTGATTACCCTATTGTATTCCGGCCTGAAACCTTCACAAGTGACCACACTGGCTGCCCTCGACAGCACCCGCCTGCGCAGTGAACTTTCCAAGCACTTCGGCATTGCCCCCGACAAAATCGAAAATTGCCGTACCTACGGCGGTCATGGTGAACAGATGGCTGTATATGCCTCTACCGCCAAGGTGGACGGTAAACCGTTACTTGATATCATCGGTACCCCCGCCTTGACTAAAGAACAGTGGATCGAAATCCAGACTAAGGTAACCAAAGGCGGTGCCAACATCATCGCCCTCCGTGGACGTTCTTCCTTCCAGAGCCCGGCATACGTCTCCATCGAAATGATAGCTGCAGCTATGGGTGGCAAACCGTTCCGCTGGCCTGCCGGTACATATGTACACAGCCACGGCTTCGACCACATCATGATGGCAATGGAAACTGAAATTACCAAAGACGGTGTACACTATAAGGAACTGAACGGCACACCCGAAGAAGAAGCCAAACTGAAAGAAAGCTATGCCCATCTCTGCAAACTTCGTGACGAGGTGATAGAAATGGGTGTACTGCCTGCCATCAAAGACTGGCACAGCATCAATCCGAATATCGACTGATGTCTTCGATAGCAAATGATTTTTAGAAGTAAGGTGTCTCGCTCCATAGAGCAAGAGGCACCTTTTTTAGATATTTTTCCTCAAAAAGCCTTGCGGTATAAAAAAAACTCTTTATCTTTGCACCCGCAAACGAAAAAGGTGCCATAGCTCAGTTGGTAGAGCAAAGGACTGAAAATCCTTGTGTCCCCGGTTCGATTCCTGGTGGCACCACCAAAAAAACTTTCACTTTTAGAAAACCCTTGAATTAGAGATAGTTCAAGGGTTCTTTTTTTACCCTCGTTACGCATTTCATTACATATTTGTGAAGTTGGATTTTGCCAATTCAGTGGCTTTTTTTAAGGCTTTGAAAAAAGCCATAAACACGCACCATATTTCATTGTTTTTCAACCATTTGTCAACATCAATCTCCAGTGTAAAAAAGTAATTTTGCACACATGGCCGAATGAGCTTGAAATTGTGAAAGAAGTTTAAAACTACGGAATGTCCCATCAGAATGAAAAAAAGGAATCGAACCCGGGATACCAAAGGCAATTCGAACCTGGGAAAATGGGATTTTTATGGCTTTTCTATGGCTTTTCCACAAGCCGCTCAAAAAAGCCACCGAATTTAACACTTCGTCTCACCTCCTCATGCCATCCGGTTTTGACGAAACAATTGGATGTAACACTTCTAAAAAACAAAAGTGATGAAACAAGGAACAATGAACATTCTTTTTTTCGTGCTCAAAACGAAATTGTTGAAAAACGGTGAGGCGCCCGTACTGATGCGGATAACCATCAACGGAGACTATGACGACGCACGTATCCAAAGAAGCGTGCCTCTGAACTTATGGAACGCGGCCAAAGGATGCAGCAAAGGCAGGGACAGGGCATCCGTCGCATTGAACACCTATATTGCGGAATTACATGCCCGTGCCCTTGAGAAACACAAGGAACTGGTATTGGAACAGGCCCTGATTACCCCGAAACTAATCCTGAAACGAGTTTTCGGAAAAGATACCGGAATGCGTACGCTGCTCGGCACCATGCAGGAAGGCATCGAGGAAATGGAAAGCCTGGTGAATATAGACTATTCCCCTGTCACCATTAACCGATATAAGAATGTGGTGAAGAAATTGCGGCAGCTTATCCCCTCCTATTATGGCAAGGAGGACATCACCTTCCACGAATTGACACCGGAGTTCATCCGTGCGTTCGACATCTACCTGAAAACGGAAGGAGGCTTGTGCCGGAACACGATAGTCCGCTACATGAAATGCTTCAAGAAATTCACCAATATGGCATTGGCAAAGGAATGGATGCGTAAGAATCCCTTTTACGGTTATAAGATGGAGCAGGACGAGACCGATCCGGTATTCCTGACCTACGACGAGCTACAGGCCGTCATAAAGAAAAAATTCGCGGTTCCCCGGCTTGAACTGGTCAGGGATATCTTTGTCTTTGCCTGCTTCACCGGCCTGGCGTTCTCCGATGTAGCCGGCCTGAACAATGAGAATCTGGTGCAGGACAATCTCGGGGACTGGTGGATAAGGAAGGGAAGGGTCAAGCTGGAGCGCCGCAGAAAAGCGTCTTCCATCAGCAACATCCCGCTGCTGCCCGTTCCCCTGGCCATATTGGAAAAATACAGGGAACACCCGGTCTGCATAAAGAAAGGATGCTGCCTGCCTGTCTTATGCAACCAGAAAATGAACAGCTACCTCAAGGAAATCGCCGATTTCTGCGGCATAAAGAAAAATCTGACCACGCATGTGGCCCGCCATACTTTCGGAACCACCGTCACGCTCGCCAACAACGTTCCCTTGCAGGATGTGTCCGTCATGCTCGGGCATGCCTCCACACGCATGACCCAACATTACGCACGGGTCATGAACAGCAGCCTGAAAGAAGCCATGAACAATGTAAAGGAACGTATGGCACAATAGACGTACAACACACCATTAAAGCCGTCCCCGCAAGGATGGCTTTTTTTGTATCCGAAAATCCATAAACACCTGCCATTCTTTCATTTTCTTACCCGCAAAGATAGCCCTTTGCCTCTCTGATTGCGCAAGGCGGCCCCTTTCAGGGGCTGATTGGCTAAAAGAAAATCATCCTCGCTTCGCTCCGGTATTTTCTTTTGCCAAGCCTTGCACAATCAAGGCAAAGGGCTGCCCGGCAAGTAAGAAATCGAAACACTGGCTCCACGGAGCCGGTCATGTCTAACTTTAAAACAGTAGAAGTATGAACAAGATGACAGTAACCAAAGTACGAACAGGACAGGAAAATACGAATCCTGCAATCACCACGCTGGTCTATCGGGAAAAGAGTTATCCGGCACGGGAAGTACAAGGCAAAGACGGAAACTATACAGTTTCCGTAGAAAGGCTGGAACAGGAACTGCTGGATGGCATCAAAAGCCTCGACCCGGCAGCTTTCGAGCTGGACGAGAGCATAGCCTACTATTGCACGGAAGAGGAAATCCGCACACTGCCGGACGAAGAACTGGACGAAATGATTTACAGCTGACATCAAAAAAGCAATGGTTATGACTGAAACGACAGCAACAAAGGTCCGGGAAGAACAAGTAACGGACCTTACCGTAAAGAACGCACACCGGGTCACGATGGTCCGGGAAAAGGGTACGGACCATCCTCCCGTACCGTTCCATTTCAGAAAGGAGCATCACGGAATGCACCACTTTGTACATCTGTACGGAAATCCGGAAGACCGGAACGAATTGCATTCCAGTAACTTCAAAGACTGGGAAGCCATAGCATTCAAACATCCGGGCTATCTGGAGGATATGTGGAAACAGGCCTGCGACGCATACGCCTGGAGTTCCTTCGATCCGGAGATTCGCGGAGAAACGGACATCATGGTTTACGGGGAGGAGCTGCACAACGACCTGCAACTCATGCCGGAAGGGGAACGGGAAACCTATATCACCGCCTACCGGCAAAAGCTGTCCGCCCAGCTCTCGGCCCTCTCGCGCTGCGCCAACCCGATGGTGACGGGACGGGGCGGATTTGATTACCGCAGGCAGGAAAAAATGAACAAAGCTACCGGAACCGCTACGAGGAATTCCGCGATTGGCGGCAAAAGGTCCTTGTATCCGTCAAACGGAAACAGGAAACCGCCAGACCGGAGGAAGAGAAGCGGGAAAAGGCATGGCAGACGCTCAAACGCGACATCAGGAGCAGCGCCGACACCATCCACGGGATCGATACCGGACAATGCCGGGGCTACAGCCGTGCCCTGTTCGTCAGCAGCATCCTGAACAAGGTCTCCACCCTTGCCAATCACGGGGAAGTGGAAATCGTCCGCAGAGCGGTGGACTTCATTTCCGAATATAACGCAAGGGTGAAGAAACCCGTCATCACCCAAAGAAACAAATTCTTCCAATTGCCGGAACTTGCGGAACGGATGCGCGAAAAGCTGAAAGCGGTGCAAAGTCAGGAAAGCAAGGAAGTGCCGTTCGAGGGCGGAACACTTGTATGGAACTATGGGGAAGACCGCCTTCAAATCCTGTTTGACAGAATTCCCGAAGACAGCAGACGCAAGGAACTGAAATCCGCCGGATTCCGCTGGTCACCCAAAAACAAGGCATGGCAACGGCAACTTACCTCCAATGCACTCAGTGCCGCCAAGAGAGTGTTGAACCTTCAAAACATCTGAGCCATGAAAAATGCAAGACCCGGATTCGTCATCGACCCGTACCGTTTCGACGGGAGCTTCCTTACCTCCATGTCGGACGGCATACACTGCGATTATACCCACAAGACGCTGGAAGAGCTGAGAGCCGGAGAGGACAATCCCCGGCTTGTCACCGTCTCAAGGAACACGGCAGACAAGATGTTCCGTATCCACTTGAAATCCAAGTGCCTTCCGTTCAAGGAAATAACAGAAAGCCAATACTATGAGAACATGGATATGCTGCCGCCCGTCCGACATACCAGAAATTTCTTTTTCATCGGCGAGCCCTGCTTCAGAGACCTGTACACATTCTGTTTTCATGTGGAAGGACGTTATTTCACCGGACTGCGCTCCGTCACCACACCCAGAAAAGAACTGGAAAGGCAGATGGAGGGACATTACCGGAGCCTCACTTTCAGAGGCGGTGTCACCAAAGGGCCGGCCTGTGCCATTACCGGCAAAACAAACAGGCAGTATCTTCTCACACCCTATTTCTTCACTGATACGGACGGAGAGAAAAAATTCATCTGCAACCTGGTCACCGGCCCGGATGAGGAGCCGGATATTCGAAACGCAAGAAAAAACATGGCGGAAATCCTGCTCAGCCTGCGCCGCCATCATTTCCTCTATTTCTCCGCACACAAGAGGCGGGATGATATGGAAATCTTTCTGGAAGAGGCAAAAAAACGAAGGCACACCCTGCTGGCAAACGGAAAACTTCTCCAGTTCCCCATGAACCGAGAGTCCGTATCATTTACCGGAACGGTCAAGGAAACGCAAGAGCCGTTCTTCTTCCGGATTTATGACAGGGACTTGTTCCTGTACCTGCTATACGCCTTACGCAATATCAGAAGAGAAAAGGCGGAAATGTAAATTGAATAATCAACCCGGTATGGCGACAGCCCGATAACGGCAGTCGTCATATCTCAAAAAAATGATGGAATCATGAAAACAATGACCGAAGAATCGTTGCAACGCAAACTTGCACGTCTGGAGTCCGCCCTGGACACCGAAAGGGCACGCCTGAGAAAGGCGTGTGACAAAATCCCCTGGGGAGCCGGGATGCGGCGTACAAAATGTACCCCGTCATTCCGAAGAGAGAATGAACTGATTGAAAAAATAAAGGTGGTGAAACTGCAACTTTCCCAAATGCGTACAGTCAACACCCTTGCCGGACAATAATTCGAATAGACAAATGAACACAACAATTTTGACAGAAAACCATCCACAATCATCAGGTGGTCACCGGACGGAAAGCAGTCTGAATATGCCCCCGAAATCCTGGAAAGACTATGTCCCCCGATATGTCAGCCTCTACTATGTGGACTACAATGAGAATCTGGACAACCATGAGGACTTGCAGGAACGGTGCATCCGACGGAACAGCCTCCATCCATTGGAAGAACAGGTCTGGGAATGGTATGCCGAACAGGAGCACGACAACCTGCAAGAGTATCTTGCAGATATAAGGAAAGCCATGGAAGCGGACGGAAAAGCCGACGAATATGCCCGAAATGAAGAAGGCATAAAAGACCTGCTTTACGAACGGAACAGCATCGATCCGACAGATGAGCTGATAGACAACTCCGCCGTCACCAACATGTTCTATTCCCTGGGAGTGGAGATAGAAGGATACGTGTACGGAAGTAACGCACGCAAAGAGTCCGAAGCCATCTCCCTCCGTAAAATCAGGCGGGTGTTCAAGCTGAAGAAAGGGCAGTTTGCCGATGAGCTTCATGAGCTTCTGACCAATGCCCCATACGGAGGCGAGCTCCGCATCTATTTCAATGCCATATTCTCCAGACTGTTCACGGGAGATACCGGAAATGATTTCAAGCGCATCCGGTTCTACGGAGATGTCATCGTTGCCATTGCGGACAGCCGCAACGGTGCAGGATACCATGTCAGGCTGCCAACGGACATCACCCTCCCGTTTTGCAGGGACAACCTCTTTACGGACTCCCAAGTGCATTATTCCTATGCCAATGAAATCTGCGGGATGCTGAACAGCTGGTGTGATTCCACCCGGTGGAAAACCGGAATGAAGCCGTTGAAGTCCACCATGCGGAAAAGCCGCATGAGCGAGCATCAGAAACAGGAAGCCCTTTATGAAAAAAGATTCCGGGAAGGCGGATGCACCTTGGGAGACATGAACCATAAGCGCCACAGGAACACCTATTATATAAACAGTTTCCCATGTGGAACCAAATGTCCGCATTGCGGCACATTCTGGATTGACTGAAAACAACTACACAAGAACGAATCAGATACCAATTCAAAAAATAAGATTATGGACAATCAAAAAGCAAAAATGTTGGGCGAGAATCTTGCCCACTACAAGAGAATGCAGGAAAACGGTACTGTGGACATAATCGAGTTCCACACAACCGACGGTCAGAAATTCGGAATCGGCAATGTCGCCGCCATCCAACTACTACTTTCAGTAACCGTAACCGAGCTGGAACGCCAGTTGCATACAGCCCGTTTCGGCGACATTCCGGAACGACTGGAGGAAAGCCGTGAATACAAGACGGCCAGGAAACTGGAACAGGCGTTGAATGACATGGGGTTCAATCCGGAACGTTTCGCCGAAACCCTTCCCTATTTTCACAAGACATTGGAACAGGCTTTCTTCAGAGTGATGAAAGCATGCATCATCGGTATGGCAAAACGTGAGCCGAGCCATATTGACGGGCGCAACAGGGCGGCTTACGAGATGTGCCGGATGCTGGCCCCCATGTTGGAAGACACCGCCTTGCCTTTCATTTGAAAGCATGAAATCCCAAAATGACCGGAGAACGGACTTCAAAGCGGAAAAGCCGAGGTCCGCTTCTTCATTGTTTAACGACAGATAAAACGCAAAAGTCATGAAAATCCTGAATGAAGAACATTTCGAGAATGTAAAGCGCTATGCTGAATCCATCGGCGACACCTCGCTCCAAAAATGTCTGGACCGGTTGAAGAGTTGGGAGGAAAATCCCGACCGGCCCAGCGAGATTTCACTCTGTTATGACCATGCCCCATACTCGTTCGGCTTCACACAACGCTATCCCGACGGAAAAACTGGTATCGTGGGAGGTCTGCTCTATCACGGAATTCCTGACAGATCGTTCGCCATAACATTGCAGCCGTTCCACGGATGGCAGATACATACCTGAAAAGCATGAAATTCCAAAATGACCGGAAAGCGGACTTCAGAACTGAAAAGCTGAGGTCCGCTTTTTCATTTCTTGCTGTAAAGATAGCCGTTTGCCGGGATGATTGCGCAAGGCGGCCCCTTGCAGGGGCTGGGTTGGCTGAAAGAAAATCATCCTCGCTCCGCTCCGGTATTTTCTTTCGCCAAGCCTTGCACAATCCCCGGCAAACAGGCAGGAAAGACATCAAGAAATAAAAATGCCTACCCGTGTAGGCAGATGTCTCACTAAAAAAGAACAGATATGGAAACACTGGATTACAACCAAATGCTGCTTGTCTCCCTGTGGCAATACAACCATCACGGGGATGAGGAACTGACTCCCGCGCTTTTTGAAGAAACGTTCGGGAAGGTCGACGGAAGCCACTACTACGAGAAATGGACCGGCTATTTCAACCGGAACCTCTGGGACATAATCGCCTATTTCAGAAGCGAGAAGGAGAACGGACAGAAATTCTGTGACATGGTTGCCCGCCAGGTCGGATTGTACCAACAAAACCGGTCATGACATGGAATACAGTAACTTTTATGACCTGAAAAGCCTGGTCCGGCTCAATGAGCGTGAAGGATGCGCATGTTCCATAGAGGAGCGCGATGTGGAGAAAGTGAACCGGCTGATCTCCAGGATGCGGAAAGAGCGGGAAGAGAACCCGGCACCCGTAGCCGGAGACACCGTCACTTATACCACCCGTGGCGGCGACTACTATCCGCAGGCGCACATTGAAAGAAGCGATGGCCGGGAAGCCCAGCTCTGCCTTCTTCCCCGGATGCCGTTCTGCCATGAGAAAGAAGGACAGACCTGTTATAACACGGAAGGAGGACCTTGGGTTACGACAGACCCGGGATTATTACTTCCGGACGGCATACGCGGCAAACAGTTCCGGACATGGGGGCATACCGGAAGACACGAGAACGGCGCGGTCCTGTTCCGCACATCCGTCAGGGCATGGAAATATACGGAACCTGAACCCTTGTACGGAGAGTACACCACAAAAGAATGGACAAAATACCTCATCGAACGCCGGCAGGACATTGAGCCGGCAGGCGCGTTCATTTACCGGAACGAATCATTCACTGTCTACTCCAAGGAAGAACTGGACCGGATGGTCGGGATCCTGCACGGAAGACTTTTCGACGGATTCCGCCAAGGCCTGTTCATACTATGGGGATACCGGATGGAATGGAAGGAACTCCCCGCATGGGAATGGAACATGCTGAAAGCGGAAACCCACCTCTCTTTCCTTGGTGTTTCCCCCGTCAGGATACGGACAGACCATGACGGGCATACAGTAACCATCTATAAAAAATCAGAATAATATGGCACAGTACAACACTCCGCAAGCGTTACGTCCGCTTGAGAAGCTTATCTGCGATTTCGCATATTCGAACGGATACGAGCCGATGTCCGTCTTCAACGATTTCCTGCGTTACGTCACCCACGGGTTCTCACCCGGTGCGCCGCCCGTCAAGGACTGGAAATACAAACGGCAGCAGAACCGTTTCTTCATGGAACTGCTTGCCGGATGGATACAGCTCATGCAGCGGGAATTGCAGACCCGTGAGTGGTTCGACGCGTTCGGTGACCTGTTCATGGCCCTCTCTTCCCGGAGCGGGCAGCAGGCGCACGGACAGTTCTTCACCCCCGTGCACATCTGTGACCTGATGGTACAATGTACCGGTACGGATGAGAAAACGACCGGCAAACGGATGAATGACCCGACTTGCGGAAGCGGAAGGCTGCTACTGGCGTACCACGTACGCAATTTGGGCAATTACCTGGTTGCGGAGGACATCAGCCGTACCTGCTGCCTGATGACCGTCTGCAACATGCTCATACACGGATGCGTGGGTGAGGTCATCCAGCATGACAGCCTGCTCCCCGAGGACTTCAAGGACGGATGGTTCGTGAATCCTGTCCTGACGACGACCGGCATTCCCACCATCCGGAAAATGAGCGAGGACGAATACCGGACAAGCCGGAACATCCCCCTTTCCGGCCTGAAACAGCGTATGGCACAATTCCAAAAGCGGAAGGATGCCCCGGTATCCCGTCCCACATGTTTAACTTCTAAAAAAACAATATCATGAAACTTTATGCAAGCAACGAACTGAAATCCCGTCTGACGCATGCGGCGGCAAACGGAAGTGTAATCGCGGCGGACATCCTGTCCGAGTTGAAGAAAAACCGCCCGGCGCAGGAGATTATCCGGGGATCATATAATTTCCTGTCCACCAAACGGAAGTGGACGGACTGCGGTTCCTTCCGGAAAATCCGGATTGTGTTCACCGCCTTCAACAAGGACCCGGAACATCCCAATTTCCCGGACAGGAACAACCCTCAGGCACCCTGGTTCCCTGAAAACCGGACAGACCTGGAACCATCCACCTTCATCGAACAGTTCAAGAACCTGCGGGAATACACATCCTGCGAGATCAGTTATTTCCGCAGCGCCATCACGCTCGACAGCAAAGTTTCCGTCAGGTTGCATACGGGAATGAATGATTTCCTGGACGCCTATCAGGAATCCAACTACAGTTCCATTACGGACGGAGACACGTCCACCCTGCACAATTCATGTATGCGGTACGAAGACAAGGCGCGCAATGCGGCGGATTTCTACGCCAACTTCGCGGGTGCCGGCATCCTGGTAGCGAGGGACGAAGGGAACAACGTGATCGGAAGGGCCGTCGTATGGAGGAAAGCCGTGTGGAACACAACCGGAATGCCGGCCATACAGGTTTCCGTACTGGACCGTATCTATACGTCACATGCCTTTGTCATGGATTTGATCAGGAAGCAGGCGGGAAGCCTCGGCATCAACCTACGGAAGAAATACAACGACTATACGCATCCGGAAGATTTCATCAGCATGAGCCAGATACCCGGAATGGCAGAGGAACCCGGCACGGAAGTGCATGTCCGGCTGTCGGTGAAGGTGCCGGCATTCCGGTGGCACAAGAAAGGGGTTCCCTATCTGGATACGTTCCATTACATCCACCTAAACGGTAGCAGGCTGGAACTGACCAATCACAACGGCTGTACGGCGATCGCCTCCTGCCAGCACACACAGGGGTGTGCAACAGCCTTGAGGTATGTATGCCCACAATGCGGAGGCATACATGAGGACAGCAACAGACTGTACTGCAACGTGTGTTACCCCCTCTATTATACACAAACGGCCTTCGGCACGATCATGAAAGGGACTCCGGTGGAATACAAGGGAAAAATCTATCCCTCCACGCTGTTCAAAAAGGGACGGCCCATACCCGGATTCAAAAGCTACCTGCAAATTCAGAAATTATTCATCTCTTAAATATCAGAATATGGAAAGATTAATGGCCCTTTACAACATCTCTTCTCCCTCAGGCGGGGAGAAGCGGATGGCCCGGTTTATCACGGACGAGCTCAGACGCATGGGAATCGCTTACCGGAAAGACAGGCATGGCAACATCTACGCGGTCAAAGGCAACCGGAAAAGCTACCCCTGTGTCGTGGCACACATGGACGAAGTGCACCGCCGCAAGACAGGCACGTATGCAGCCCACCTTGTCGCGGAATCGATGATTGTCGGATACGACCATAAACACAGACGGATGACCGGAATCGGTGCCGATGACAAGAACGGCATCTGGGTCTGTTTGAAGTGCCTGGAAAGTTTCAAGGCGATGAAATGTGCTTTCTTCGTACAGGAAGAAAACGGATGCATAGGCAGCCGGAAAGCCGACATGGATTTCTTTGCGGACTGCCGCTTCGTCATCGGATGTGACCGCAAGGGCAACGGTGACATCATTACAAGAGTCCACGGGATGGAACTCTGCTCGGAGGAATTCCTGGAGACCGTCAGTCCCGGGAGATACGGGTATCACCCGGCAAGCGGGTTGAGCACGGACGTGCATACCCTGAAGGCAAGGGGGCTGTCCGTATCCTGCATAAACCTCTCCTGCGGCTATTACGAACCTCATACGGACAGGGAATACACCATCTGGGAGGACTTGTGCAAGTGCTACCGCTTTGTCCGGCACATTGTCTGCTGCCACAAGAGGGCCAGTCCCCACAAGGCAAGAACGGAAAAGACCTTCATACACGGTTATTACGAACTGTTCGGAATGACCGGATACAGTGAGAAGGAATATATCCGCTTCATGAAAAAATACGGGATGGAACCTCCCGTCCAAAACAAGACAGGCCATGGGAACAAATTATGATTTTATCGAACTCTACAACATGGCGGGCAACCGCTTCTTCGGCGGGTTTTCCTGCCTGGAGGCGGCAAAGCCGCATTTGGACAAACTGAGGGAGAAAGGTGAGCTGCCCGCAATAAACCATGCATTGCTCATGTACGAATACAGGCATGACAAGAATCAGGGGTATGTGCGGACCGGAATCAGGACCATTCATTACAGGAACGGATGGAGAATAAAGAAATAAACCTATCATTAAAAAACAAGAATATGGAAGTAACAGTAATGCCGAATCCTGCATCGGTAGAAAAACAGCAGGGATTGAACCAGGTGGTCATAAACAAGGTACAACGGATGGTGGAAGGCAAACGGCAGGGAGTCATGGAGACCATCGCACGGCTGCTTGACGAAGGAAAAATAGCGCAGGACTTCATCGCCCCCATCGGGGTGAACCTGCGCGGCAAGGAGAAACAGCCTGTCATTTCATTCCGCGCGGCGGACCGGGTGCAAATGACCATGCCGGAGGGAAATTTCAGTCTGCACGGCAATGCCATCAGCCAGATTTCGGAGAAGATGGGGGTGCCGGCCAAGTACCTGCGCGAACTGTCCGGTGGCGATGTATGGCAGAAACAGCTTTGCGCCACCATCCTTAATGAGCATTCGGGCTGGACCGCGCGCACACGGGTACTTATCCGGGCGGTAGGCATGGAAGTGCGGGGCGTACTGTCCGACTCGTACCGGCGGCTCAATTCGGTGGATATCCTGACCGCATTCATCCGGGAGGCGGCCAATCAGGGGGCGGTCGTATCGGACGCCTACATGAATGACACCAAGGTCTGGTGCGAGACCATCCTGCCCACACCCATTGAGATTCCCACCAGAAAGAACGGGACGGTCATCATCTTTGCCGGAGCACGCTTTTCCACTTCCGACTATGGCAACGGATCCGTGGACATGCGTTCGTTCCTGCTCAACGGGGCATGCCTGAACGGGATGGTACGTGAATCCGTCATGCGGCAGGTGCATCTGGGGGCACGACTGCCCGATTCACTGGCACTGTCACAGAAGACCTACGAACTGGACACGCAGACGACCGTATCGGCGGTATCGGATCTGACCAAAGGACTGTACAACAAGGATACCCTTATGCAGAAAGCCATCGAAATACAAAGTGCTTCGGAAATAGATGTGGACTTCGACAAGGAGCTCAAACAACTGGTGCAGAAAGGCGGCCTGCTGAAGAGCGAAGGGCGTGAAGTGGAAAAATTACTGATGAACAACAATCCGGAGGACGGAGTGACCGGAGGGGCCACCCTGTGGAAGCTGACGCAGGGCATCACCGCTTTCGCACGGGAACAGGAGCCGGAACGGTGCCGGGAACTGCATGAGATATCGGGACAACTTATGAACCGGGTAAAAACCAACTAATAAATAACATTTACTCATTACATAACCTAAAAAACAACCGGATCATGAACACTTCATTGGAAATCATCCGTTCGGCAGGAACGGATCACCTGTGCTACCGGATGGAAGACGATACATTCGTGGCAGTCCATAACCCGATGCTTTCTTTCACGGAAAAGGAAGACGAGTTTGAAATCGTCCCGTCCGACAACTCCTATCGGAAGAAACTATACATCTATCAGGGGCAGGCTGTACGGCTGGTTCCGCAGATCTATCACAACGGCTGGCTCGCCCTCTGTCTGGAACTGGCCGATACGGAAGAGCCTTACACGATCCTGACGGTCAATCTGGAAGAGTTGGATGCCATCGGACTGCCCGACAGGGCTTTCATCGACATCAACAACAATCCCGACGCGATGGAGTTTCTGGAGTTGAATCACCTCGCCACTGATACCGGTTACCGGAGAGGCAACGGCTGGGTGGAGTACCCGATGGTGCATATCAACCTGCCGCTTGTCTTCCAGCATTGTCCGGAATCGTTCAATCATATCAATATCTACACGTAATGTTTCCGATAAATAAACCGGATGTCTAATCGTGGGAGTCCGCCGGCGGCTCCCGCATTCATTTCTATGCCTTATGAAAACAGATTTCAGCGAACAAGTGGAAAAACTCCGCAAGGAGATTACAGCCGCCATAAAAGCGGTATTGGAAGAATATGGGAAAACGGAAATGGAGTTTCCCGATACGGTGGATGCCGTGTACGTGATATGGTTCGACCATGACGGCGATCCCTATGAGTGCCTGGTGCGCAGGATACAATTCTTCGGGGAGGACCTCCATCTCGTTGTGGAAGACAAACATTCCCGTGACTTGTACGAAATTGACGGTCTTTTTGAACTCGGGGCACGTTGCATCAACTGGCTGGACGAGATACTCAGGACAACCGTACAGCTTTTATCCGGTTCCAATACAAAAACTAAATAAAAATAATGATGGAAACAATAATCATTGACAGGATATGCACCTCTTGCGGGTGTGACAAAGAGACGGCACGGGAATACCTTGATGCCGAAGTAAGAAACCTGCGTGAATTACGCAACGCGAACGATTTGCGGGAAGGTGATTTGGAATCGGCAATGGCAAACCAAACGGTTATCGACCAATTAAACTTATGAATATGGAACCGAAGAGTTTGAACGAATGGTGGGACAAACAACCCGATGAACTGAAACAGGCATTCACATTCTTACCGGATGAACGCTGGGAAGAGGCAGACCTGTATCTGAGAATCAATATCCGCAACTATTGTTGCCTGAAAAAAGACAAATTACTCCCCGAAGACAAGGAACGCTCAATGCTTATCGAAATAGTCTGTGAACTGACCGATACTGAATTATGTCGGACAAACAATAAGACACTCGATGAAATGTGCGATGCGGACGGGGCTTTTCTGGAAGAATATCAGGACCAATTCAACCGGATATACGACAGGCTGGAAGGGAGCATATTGGATTATATGAACGAACAATAATAACAGATATAATTATGAAAGCAAAAGTATTCAAATACAAGTTTGACGGGAATACTGTCGTCGCTCCTTATATGGAGTTGGAGCCGTATGCGGAGAATGTTTATCTCTCGTTATCTACAAAAAACGAATATGGAAACGAAAGCGAGGACATATTCCATGTTGTCTGCAAGATAGAAAATGTATTTTTCTCTTGCGGACAGCATTCACGCCGATTCCTTGACAAGGAGGAACGCAAAGAAACAACTGCCGCTTATTGTAAAAATTGGATTACAAATACACTTCAAGATTTAGAAAGGGGAATTCATATCTCTCTTCTTTCTATCCGTGTGTTTGAAGCTCTTGGGCTTGATACCGCACCTTTGTGGCAAGCCCGTGAAGCGTATTTAAAAAGACAGGAACAAAAACGGCTGGAACTGAAGGCTAAGGAAGAAAAGGAACAGCGATTAAAGGAAAAGGAATGGCAACGGCAAATTGACGATTGCAAACAGAGTTTTCTAAATGGAGAACGAATTGAGGCAAATGTTTTTCTTGAAATAGCCAAACGGGACGGTTTTGAAATCCATATCCGTACCAAAGGTACATTCAACAAATCCGTAAACGGTCTTACAAAATCGGGAACGATCTATTTTAGAAAGTATAAAGGTAAACGGACACCTGATTTCACCGGCTGTCAGCGTGCCATTGCGGACTATCTCAATTTTCTTGCATCAAGGCAATCCTGAAATTATGGCACAAGAAAGAATTGATGACTGGTGGGAATATGCCAAAGAACTTGCAAAAGCCGAGAGAGAATTACAGTTCGAACGCTGGGTTTATATCTCCATCGAGTATAAGGATGAAGCCGGAGAGTGTCAAAACTCAATTTTTGAAAAGATAAACTTTTAATTTGAAATTAGAACATCCTAAAAAGACTAAAGAAAGGGTCGTATCATTACTCAAACGGAGTTTGATACGACCCTTTTAGATGTTATATAACGACACACCCTTCTGAAAAAGAATCTGATACCGTCATTTTTATTTGAGTTATTCAATACTTCCTTTTTATTATCTGTTAGCAAAATTAAATTAGTACATGATTGAATCCGTATCGTTCTCCTACTTGTACTCTGTATATATCATAAAATTATCTACAAGGATATCTTACTAATAATTTGATGAATACAAGCAACCATAAATACAATATAAAAAATGTATCACAAAATATTGATCTTATACCATTGATATAATGGTTAATACCATTTGACTTGTATTTCAATAAGTACATACTATCATTTTTATATCTAATGATTAGATAGATTATTTATATTTAAAATGTTTCCGTCACTTGAAAAAGAATAGATTCTATTTTGTTGAAACATATAAATTATCCCATTTTGCTGATATGGTATTATTGTTTTCTTTAAAACAGTTGTTGGTGCTATATCAAATTGAGTATCTATTGTTTGACAATTACTCTTGTAACATACATCATCATAGATACATGGAATAACCTCCCTGCCTTTTTCGTCTATCATTCCCCACTTACCTGATTTTTGGACAAATGTTATCTTTTCCCGAAACGGATAAATTAAATCATACTGACATTTCACCACTTCCGTACCTTTATCATTTATGCATCCCCATTTGCCGTCTGATACCGCAAATGACTTCCCTACAGATTGAAGTTGCAATCCGTTATTAACAATAGATAATTTCTTTTCAATCGGAAATATTATACAGTATACAGGAGTTATAGTATCCCCTTTTTGATTAATAAGCACTGTCGAACAAGGCGTTAAAATAGGCATTCTATCTTGGTCAGTGCCTATTTTCGCCATTGCCAAGGATTTATGAAATCCATATTCTCCAAAACAACTTACCCAATCATACATCATAGGAATTATAACATTCCCGTTTCTATCCATAAATCCCCATTTCTCATTTTTCTTAACGGCAGCCAATTTATTGCAATATTGCCTGCCATCTTGAAATTTTTGCATGAAAACCAATTGATCGTATTTATCTGCATAATATACAGGAAAAGAATCACAGTGTATACAACTACGATTCATAAAAGGATATTCTCTTGTAACAGTACAGGAAACTTGCAATATAAAGAAAGTTACCAACCAAAACGATGGTAACTTTCTTAAAGATATAATAGTCATAACACTCACCAACCAATTATACTTTCAAATGTAGAAGCATCAGCCCAATTGATAGCAATCCAGCAATTTTGACTATGATTTACATCATTAGTCGTATAGTAATAACGCATTCCTACCGGGTTGGCTCTTTCCACATCATTCTCTTCATAAATAGGTTCTCCATGCAAAACCATACCATTTCTCAATGAATAAAATTCCTTGCTCGTTACTGGAGTTCCATAAACCCCATATTTTCCGTTCTTTCCTATTACCCCAACTTGAATAGAACGCACATGTATCGTTTTTCCATTTCTGGTAACGGTGAAACTTCCTGTGGAAATAGACGTTGTCGGATCGAAGCCAATGACATCCTCAAAATAAAAAAAGGATGGTGCATCCAAGAATTTATTCATCAATGCAATCGCCTGATTTTCTGATATATTTCCTGTAAACCTAGGCTCAATAGAACGGGTTTGCAAATTTTGCTTCCCTACCATTTCATCTAATTCATTAGTACATGACACAATAGATATGCCCACTAATAGCACTAGTAAAAACCTTATTTTTTTCATCTTTACTTAATTTAATTTAACATAAGTGGTTTTAATTTCACACTAATTCAATCGCAATACTTTTATTGCTCTAATTGTTTCAATCAAATATATTCCATAATACCATCTAATATATGCCATGAACCTACTCTGTCAGCTTTTCGGTATTCGCTCCTTTGGACAGTAAGGTCTGCATTGATTATCGTCGACTTATAATCATAGTTCAATACTTTTTAGTAAGAACGGTCTTGTATTCCTGTGGCAAATATGCTTGCAAGACTATCTGTTTTTGGGATTTTTCTATTAATGTCCAAATCCCGACCAAAGCACTATTCTCAAAGACAATTTTTCGTTTGTCAACTTGATAATAGAATTTGTTTACAGCAGGAGGATCGCCACTACCTTCTCCATTAATATATAGTCCTTCCGTATCTGTAAGAAATTCTATGATGCAAGATTCTTTATGTTCAACTTCACCATTCTCATTATATTTATAGAGTTCGGCATCCCAAGTTGTTTGGATAAGTTCTTGAGATGTTAGCAAAATTTCAGATTCTTCATTATCGTCCTTGTCACATCCGGCAAGGATAAAACAAATACCCATTACAAAAAATAATAATATCTTATTCATAATCACAAATTTACAATCCTATAATCCTATACGAGTTTGCCAAAGTGGCCATTGAAATCGATTTTGTTGGCAATGCCTCAATCCAGTCACGTATTCCATAATCATCCAAAATCCAATCTCCGTCTAAATCATCCGTATAATGTGAAAAAGCTATTTTATTCACTGTATCATAGATATATTGAATACCTGTCCGTGGGTTCGTATAGGTATACATTGTGCTTTCATCCACTTTAGGAAGATTTATACACAAAGGCTTTCCAAGGTTTGGATTAAGACGCGTAACAGAGTTGGAACTGATACGCAATCCATAAAAAGCTTGTTTTTGTTCTTTTATCTCTACAGCTTTTTGATTAAAGACTGTTACATTCTCATTACGTCTTAATTCAGTGTCAGTTACAGTATTTCCTGAACGAAGTATTATTCTATCCCCTTGCCTAGTGAAAAGTACGGGCACCACATCATACAATGCTTCATTTGAAGAACCATATCTTTCAAAAACACGCATTATTTCAATATGAGGTTCAACAAAACTCGGATATTTTTCAAGGATGCCAGCAGACGTATCATCCATTCTTTTCTTGAAATTCTCTTCTATGATAAAAGCAGACAGAGGATATAGACCATTTTCTGTAATATCAATAATAGTATGTTTTTTACTGTCAGAAAGTGATGCAACCCAAGGAGATAAATCAAAATTAATACTTGTGAGATCTTGGGCGCTATTCATATTAAGCCCAGCAGGATCACCTCCATAGACCCACATTTTTGTAAACAACTGCTCCATATTATACTCAGAAGAGGTATAATTAAAATTGCCTTTCCCAAATTGGAAATCACCACTTGCTGAATTGTTTTTCCATGAAAAAGAAGCATCAATACTTTTTTCCATTCCGGTTTCTTTCGAAGTACTGTTACTTCCACTACGGCTTAGTCCTGTATAAAGCGCACAAGCTTTTCCACCTGTTACATAGCCTGTAAGCACAAAACCGCCATATGTATCCATAATATTGCCAATGGTAGATGAATATAGATTTCTAAGAAAAACAGTAGACAGACATTCACGGGAATAAAATTTTCGTGAACCATCTGAAGCCTGAAGATTGAAAGAGGAATTCTTAAGCAACAAATTCAACTCACCATATACGACTTTTTGAGATGAGGTAAGTTCTGACTTAAAAGTCTCCTCTGTCTTTTTCTTTCGCCCTAGTTTAAAAAGCCCCAGATTAAGCTGGAATCCGGAAGACACTTTTTTAGTTTGTGATAACTTAGATGCATAACTATCATAATCTGAATAAGAAAAACGGTCCGACATGAAATTTTGCAAGGAACGTGCGGTAATATAATCACTTCCATATTCTTTCACTTTCGCCAAATTTACAACTGGAGATATCACATTCTCATAATCTCCCAAGATAGAGTTTCCTATGGAATAGGAATAGCCCAAAAGTGCATCTGAATTACCAATGATTCCTCCATTTTCATTCGTAGCTCTTGTTATTTCTTTTTTTTCTAAAACTACCGGATGGGTCTGGATTGTTTTTGGCAAATCCGAATTTCTTTCTTGCAATACAATAATGCCATTGCCATTTGTTCCAACAAGTTTGTCAAAGGATTCATCATTAGTGCATCCTGTTACCATAAGGCCCAATATCAGTGTAATAAATAAATATGATTTTTTCATGTCATCTAACTATAAAAGTGTTACGTAAAGCATCAAGCGACAGTGAGTAATTCAATTCTTCTCCCGTTTCCAGATCATAAAAATGCGGTTCATTAATCGGGGTATTATATTCAGGATTAGCTACAGCATATCCTCTCCAAGTCCCTTTAACTTTCACCTCACGATCTCCATATATTGCCGTAGCAATATAAGGGACATTAAGAATAAATGTTTTAAATTTTGTCGTTAGCTGTAATAGACTCCGAGGTTTCATGTCAATACTCGTTTGATATTCTACTTTTGCAGAAAACTTTTGAGTAGAACTTGAATAAATGGCATCCTTGACCGTATTATCCATAAGTACAGCTTTTCCTGCAATAGGTATAGGACGGGGAAATTTAGTTGTACTTGAAGAGGATATATTCAATTTTAAAGTACCTGCCGTTTCATAAAAATTAGATGTTTCCTCAACACTTGCAGCTACAGTAATCGGCATATTTTTGACATATTCATATGGATTTGTCAAAGAAGTGACCTTAGAAACAGCAGTACTGTTAGTTACTACCGCATTATCCAAGTCAAAAGTCACATTTTGCAGAGTAAATGTAGTGGTTGGATTGATTAGAAATTCCTGTTGTGCTTTGTAATTCACTCTTTGGCCATAACCCAATTTGTTGTCTGCTTTTGCCTCAAGCACATAATAGAATATAGACCAACTATTATTAGGATCCGATTGCCCCAAATATGATTCACTTTGAATTGAAAAATACCCTTTATAAGACGATGGTATAAGATTCCAACCAGAACCATACAATGAACCTGAATTGTCTTTTGCAGACATGAGTATTTTATTGTTAGGATTATTAGTATAATGACCTACCGTCAAAGGGGTTTTTGACACATTTGAATATATCAAATATGGAATTCCTGATGATGCAGGGAGAATCTTGAGATAGAATTTGCTGCCTGCCACTGTGGAAGAATTGCCAAGTGTAACCTCTTTTTCTGCCCCGTCACAGAAAAGATATGCATTCGCCGCAGTTGATCCACTTGCCACAGAACGGACTTTGATTGTTATGGGGAGCTCTCTGATTGCATATACATTAGATGAAAAAAAATCATCTAATGCCGTAGAAAGAACTTGCACTTTATGATTTCCAGAATGATTTTCCTCATAACGTCTTTTCAAATTCAGAAGCTCTTCTGTCTCTTCAAGGCAAACAAGTTCTCCCCAATCAATCGTGTCATTTGAACACGAACGCGTCAATGGAAGATTTTCAGAAACATTTTCAGAAGAATCCTTGACTAATTCATCCATCTCATTTGTACATGACACCATAAATAAGGTAGTCAGTAACAACGATATTAAATTTTTACTTTTCATATTACTTTATTTATTTGAGAGTTATTATTGCCATTTTGCTAACCTTCAAGACAAATCCACAGTTTCAAATCCTATATATAAGTTTATTTTTTCCTTCCTATTTTTACATTCATCATCTAAACTACCAGAATACATTCCAATCAAACAGAAAAGAGCAATTAACTGCACCCACCTTAATTTAAAATCCATTTTCATATCCTTATTTTTATTGTTTACAGCACAAATATACAATCTATATTGTATATAAAATAACATTTTTAGATGTTTTTTGCCATTATATGTTGATAAACATAAATAATATCTATATTTGTACTATACAATCTAAATTATATTAATATGGAAAATGTTTATTACTCATTAAAAGACTTTGAACTTTCTTTAAAGAAGAACGCTATCGAGAGAGCTGACGACTTCCAGCAGTACATCAATCAATTAAATGAATTTGGTTGCAAAAGCTATTGGATAACTTCCCAGACAGGAGTCGGGTCAACAATGACCATTGAAGACTTTGACCGACCTGTCACTGCATTTATCTCCAATGACTATTTGGGAATGTCACAACGAGAGGAAACCAAACAGGCTGGAATAGATGCTATTATCAAGTATGGAACAGGTGCTTGTGCCGCACAGGTTATAGGTGGCTATCTCGATATACATCAACAACTGGAACAAGAAATCGCATCTTTTGTAGGGCAGGAGGACGCAATGCTGTTTTCTTCCGGTTTCGGGGCAAATGCAGGGATATTAAGAGCCTTATTAGGTCAAAATGACATTGCGTTAGTGGATCCTTACATCCATACAAGCGCAATGGCAGGATTAAAAGGGACAAATGTAAAGCGAATAGGACACAATGATTTGGAATATTTAGAGAAAACGCTGAAAGAAACCAAAGATCAATATCAGACCAGACTTGTAATAACAGACGGGGTATATTCACAAGATGGGGATTTGTCCTTGCTCCCGGAAATAATTTCTCTTTGCAAAACCCATGAAGCTATGTTGATGCTGGATGATGCACACGGAATAGGTGTAATGGGAGCCAACGGTAGAGGAACAGCAGAACATTTCAATTGTTTGGGGCAAGTGGATATCATCACCGGAACATTCAGCAAATCATTTGGTTGTGTGGGAGGATTTGCCGCCGCCTCAAAAAAGATAATACAATACCTGAAATTTTATGCTGACAGCAATGTCTTCTCGGCAGCCCCTACACCACAAGTAACCGCATCCATTTTGAAAGCTTTGGAAATAATAAAGAAAGAACCGGCAATAAGAGCCAGACTTTGGGAAAATACCGATTACCTCAGGAGCCGGCTGACAACCGAAGGGTTTGACATAGGCAAATCCGTGTCACCCATTTTCCCCATTATGATAAGAGATAATAAAAAAGTTTATGAAATAGCTAAAATGTTACAGGAAAAAGGTATCTTTACAATTGGAATTGTATATCCGGCAGTAAGAACCAAAGAGGCCAGATTAAGGGTCAGTGTTCTTGCCACGCATGAACATGAACAGTTGGATGCTTTAATCAACGCTCTTAATGATATAAATAAAGATATAAAAATAAAAAAGGAACAATGAAAGAAAGGAGAAAGCGAAGAAGTGCAAAGGACATAGAAGAAAGTATACTTGATGCGGCAAATCAATTGATTGAAAATGATGGATTTTCAAAATTGACAGTTACCGGTATCATACATCTGGCAGAAATCGAACCTGTCCAATTCTACCATAGATATGAGGATTTGAACAAGTTTATTGATGAGTATGTCAAAAAGTACGATTACTGGTTCAATGATATCATAAAGTCCCAGAAACAATCAAGCAATGATAAAGAATTGTACACGAACATTCTGACAGGATTGTTCCATTCTTTATCGGAGAACAAAGCAATGCAAGAGCTTCTGAAATGGGAACTGGCTAATAATAATGAAACCAGTCAGCGTACCGCCCGGTTACGAGAATTACATACATTGCCTCTATGCCAAAAATATTCAAAACTGTTCTCAGATACGGATATTGACATTGTAACTATATCCGCACTGATAATAGGCGGAATATACTATCTCATTTTGCATGATGAACTTTCTACTTTCAGTGGTATAAATTTAAAAATGGAATCAGACAGGCAAAGAGTTATTAAAGCCATAAATAAACTGTCAGATATTCTGTTCACCCCTATACCATCTTCTCTTACCAGAGAAACCATTGATATAATAATAAAAATGAAGGAAGATAATATACCAGTGGGAAAAATAGCATATTATACGGGAATACCACAAGACATTATCATTTCAATCTAAAGCACAAATTGGAATAACCTGTTGTATATACTGATTTGAAAGTGAGTAAAAATAGCAGTTAAAAAGCCGTGTACATCGATTTCCCCATCGTCGTTCACGGCTTTTTTATAATCAAGGTATATAGAAAAGCGCAAACTCGGCTTTTCTTCTTCTCTCTATGCTTGGAATCACTTTCCCCTTATAGCACCTAAAGGAAACATACTCCTCATAGATGTCACGCTCCCCTTTTTCCAGCTTCCGTATCAACCGGCTTTTCGGTATCCTGCCATGGCCCTTCAATCTGAAAATGCCCACATTATAGCTCAAAACGCCCAAAAGCAATGCATCATTCTCAAACTCCCGGAACGCATCACAACACTTTCTAAGGTCACTCCTCAGCAGCGAATCGGCCTGTGCCTTGCTCAGGTTCTCGGTCAATGTCTCCCCCGGAAGCAAGCGGTGCCCGTAACCGATGTAAGGCATCTGTCCCCGATGCCAGCCTTCCGCCCGTTTGATGAACTCCACGGCCTTGTCAAACAGCGAATCCGGCACTTCCCCCTTTCCTTGGGCAAAAGCGGAGGAAACTACAAACGCCATAAACACTCCGGCCGTCAGCTTGAGCCATGCCCTACTCATTGCCCGGGACGTTGTTTTCCGCATCATTCACATTGAAACCGTAGGTCAGCTGCCGCATATTCCCCCAGTTGTCCTCAAAATAGAGGTCGATGGTCTGCGAACCATCCGCGCTTTGCGAAGTGTAATACAACCGGAATCTCCGTTCATTCAGCAGGTAGCGGTCATTGGGCTTCAGCACCGTTCCGTCCTCCATCTTCAGGCTGCCCTTGCCGTCCGGCTGGAAGTACCTCAGCGTATAGACCGTTCCGGCAAAGTTACCTTCCGGTCTGATTTCCAGACGGATTTCCACCGTCTCACTGTTTGCTATCCCGTCCGCCACCGGCATGGCTTCCACCGTGAACGGGTATTCCTGCCGGACATCCAGCCCGCCGTCACAAGAGACAAGACAAAAAAGGGAGGTAGCCAGGCAGCAGGCCGCCATCATGCAATCAAGGATTTTTCTTTTCATGGGTATATATCTGTTTTAGGGTTAGAAAATGTATTTGACTCCGATTCCATACTGGCAGTGGCAACGGCCCGAGGCGCCGCCCCACACAAACCGCTCACGCAGCCGAAGCAGCAGGACAACCCTGTCCGACAGGTAGCCTTCCGCCTCCAGTGTCGCCGCACCGCCGTAAATGAAGGATTCACACCTGTGCAGGGCGGCACCGTCATCCAGCAGTTTCTTGCCGCCGTTTACCGTCTCATACCCCAGCAGGGCCGAGACACCGAGGTTCAGGAACAGCACCTTGCCCAGCGAGGAAAAGAACGTATGGTAATAGCCGCCCTCGCCCGTGTATTGCGCCGTCGGGATATGCGTGTTCCTGTATGGGATGTTGCGCCGGAGCGTCTCCCCGCCGAACACCCACTGGTTTCCTTTTTTCGTATAGGTGGAAACGGCCAGCGAGAAGGCGTAACCGGCATCGTGCCGGTTCGCTCCGCAGTAAAAGCCGTCCGCCATTTCCGCCATGAAACGGACACCCTTCATTCCCGGCAGACAGCGTTGCGCATGGGCCTGCCCCGCCATAAGGGCAAGCAGCGCAAGGGTGATATACACATACCTTTTCATCGCACTTTCAGTTCATTGATGGTCTCGGCACGCACCAGGTCTTCATTCTCTATCTCAAAGGTTTGGTGGCGTCCCCCTTGTTTCTCATACATCTCCACCACCAGTTTCTTGTCATCGGGGAGGGTGAACTTGGGTAGGGCAAACACCGTTCTCCCGCTCTTTTTCCCGTCCACACGGGTCAGGTAATTGAAAGCACGCAACGGACAGATGACCTGTTCCTGCATGGCGGTACGTTTCACTATCTTCTTGTCCACGATCTTGAAGGTCACGAAGTCCACATCGAAAGGCACGTGGGTGGAATTTCTTACCTCGGTATGGAAATAGAGCAGGTCACCGTGCGCATAGAGCCCTTTGAGCAGGTACTGCACGCCGAACCGTTTGCAGCCGATGTGCTTCACTCTCCGTTTGTCCTGTCCGTACACGGACTTCATGACCAGACGCACCAGCCTGGGCGACTCGTTGCCCAGTTCCTGCAAATAAATCTCCATCGCGTTGTTGGGACGGTTCACCGCCTCCCCGTCGTGGATGAAGTCGCACATCTCCACATTCAGCAGCAGCGGCTCGTCGGCATACTTGACATTGAACGTGTAAAAATTCCCGTCCTCGGTAATCACGCTCATGTTCGTCTCGTTACGGAAATGCTTCCTCGTGGCCTTCACCCGGATCACGTTCTCCGCGCCGTCCGCCTTGCCGGCTATCAGGTTGGGGGAACCGAGGTCCACGTACTTGACGGATGAGGGGAAAATCACATGCACCGTCTTGTCGTAGGTGATTTCCAGACCATGCGGAGGTATCATCCGGCTGAAGCCTATCTTGCGGCTCAGCCCTTCAAAATAATCTCCGCTACTCTGCTGCGCATGGGCAGCTAAAAAGCCCGTCAGAAGGGCAAACATCATCAGAATCTTCTTCATGTCCGATTGTTGTTGGTTGGTTGTTGAATAATTGTGTTTTCTCTTTTTCCACCCGGACCGGTTCTTACCGCTCCGGGGTATGGAGCAGCAGCCTGTGCCCGGCCTTCAGCGTGATTTTCACCGTCCGCATCCTCTTGGTGACGTACTGTGACACGCCCTGTATCACGCCTTTCCCCACATCCGAGGCTATCTGAGCACCGGCGTCCGTCGAGATGTTGATGCTGCTCCCCATCGAGGTTCCCATGTTGGCGGCTATCTCACGCACGGCATCGTATTCCAGCGAGTTCGGAACAAGTATTCCCTGCCCGCCGTCGGCGTCATACACTTCCAGCTCCACCGGGATGACCGCCCCTTTGTATTCCACCGTCTCGACGAGCACGTCCAGCCGTTCCCCCTGGATACGTGCGCTTCCGGTCAGCAGGGTGCCTTTGGGTATGAGGCGGTCGTCCACCGCCATGGGTTCCAGCAGCCGGAGACGCAAGGCCTGCCCGTCCGATACGGTCTGCGTCCCGTGCACGCAGGCGGCGATGGTGTTCCTGTCCGGGGAGAGCGTCTTGCCGATGGGGGTATGGAATCCCGTATTCCGCTCTCCGGAAATCCCCTCTTCGTCATTCATCGGCCGAGACAGGGAGGATACCACCTGCTGCCGCACCTGCTTCACCGGTCGGGCGGCGGTCCGTTCTTTCCGGTCGGCTGCCGGAGCGGCGGTCGTCTGCTTCCCGTTGTAACGGGCCGCCAGTTCGTATGACTTCTCCATCAGTGCCATCTTCTCTTCCAGTGACTGCCCGCCGCCGTCAGGGTGCTCCCCGGACTGCCTCTTTTCCAGATTCTCGATGCGCCGCAGCAGCTCCTTGTCCTGCGGATGGTCGCGCGGCTCATGGATGGTATGGAGCGAGCGGTTCATGTTGCGGTAGGCCTCCGTGGACGAACGCACCGGACTGCGGGGTGTCATGGCTTCCGGTTCCGGAGGAAGCTCCACGTTCACTCCGCCCTGCGCAACACGCAGGGTGTCGTTCCGCTTCCTGTTGAACAGCTCCGACATTTCCTGAAAGGTGTCCTTGCGCTTTCTCTCCTTTTTTGCCAGGGCATCCCGTTCGTAGGCGCTGACTTTGTTGCCCTCCATGCGGGCCTCCTCGGGCGAGGGGATTTCCGTATTGAAGCCCAGGCCTTTTCCAGCTTCCTCCCTTTCCTTCTGTGTCGGGGCGTATATCAGCAGAATGGCCCCTGCGAACATCAGGAAAAAAAGCGGGTAGATGACAAACTTCGCACGCCGGCGTTTCTCTTCGGGTGTCAGCGGCTCGTCACCCGACAGTCCCAGCAGTTTCTTTATCTTCTGTATATCCGTTTTCATCGTAGCAGTTGTTTGGATGGATGGGTATTGTCTTCCGGCCGCAAGTCGAGCCGCCGGATATGTTCTATTCTCATCGTCCCGTCGCTCTTTCCCGGACCGGAGAGCGCGGAGACAATCGTGTACAGGCAGGCGGCCAGGAACAGAAGGAAGGCGGTGATTGCCACCAGGCTCCGTTGCCTTCTTGTCAGGCGGCGGCAGAACAGCCGTATCCGGCCGTCCGCCCGTCTCAGGCAGGCATATCCTCTTTTCATCGTTCCGCGCTCCTTATGTCCTTGTTCTCCAGGATGGTGAACTGCTCGATGATGAACCCGTTCGGATTGTCGTCCGAGCGCCCCGTGTTCTGGAGCGAGCAGGAGGTGACAAGGCTGCGCTCGGTCACGTTGCTCTCCCTGATAATCATCTGCCGGGCATACGTCGTCGCCTTGTAAGGATAAACGGCGAAATCGCACACCACGCTGTCCACATGCACCACCTGGTTGATGTTGCCCGAAATCAGCCGGTTGTAATAGCCCTTCTCGGCAAAGTCCACATAATAGTGGTAGGCGCTCTTGTCCGCCAGTTGCAGGGCGCGGTTGATGTTGTGCCCGATGGCGTCCTTCTGGGGCGAGAGCGAGAAGAACAGTTCGTGAAAGCGCCTCACGTGCTCCCTCGCCTCGGCGGGACGGTTCTGTGAGAGGTCCTGCGAGAGGGCCATCATCAGCGACTTGCCGCCGTCCAGCACGTAGATTTTCTCACGCTGCCTTTCGGCGAAGCGGTACGAGCTCCACAGCGCATAGCCGGTGACGAGCGCACAGCAGCCGGTGAAGACCGCCAGCATCAGCCGGATGCGGCGGAAGCTGCTTTCAATGTTGGTCAATGACTTGAATTCCATGTATGAATCGTTTCTTTGGATTGATTGTTTTTTCTTTCTCCCGGCGGGATACGTATGGCACCCCCGGCGACATACGTTAGTGACGGCTCGCTACATACGTTAGTAGCAGGTTGCTACATACGTTAGTCGTGCATGGTTACTAACGTTAGTCGTATCGGGCTGCATACGTTAGTAGCCGTATGCAGCATACGCATCCCGCAAACCGGTCTCTGTTATTTTCCTCTCAGCCGTCCTCCGATATTCCCCAGTACGGAACCGCCCACCCCGGCAGCAAAACCGCCCGCTTTCGTGGCGGTCCGGTTCAGGTTGCGGCTGAAGTTTCCTCCACCGCCCGCCTGTACTATCCAGCCCGCCACCGTCGGGACGGTGAAGTACCCGATAATCCCTATCAGCATAAAGATTATGTACACGCTGTTGGAGTTGTCTATCGAGTAGTCGGGATTGCCCTGCAACTCCTGGATGTCGTTCCGGAGCATCAGCACCTGGAGCTTGGCGAGCAGGGTGCTGAACAGGTCGCTCACCGGAAGCCACAGATAGACGGAGATATAGCGCGTGAACCACTGCCCGAGCGTGGACTGGAAGCCGTCCCACACGCTGAAGGCGAACGCCACAGGCCCCAGTATGGAGAGCACGACCAGGAAAAAGGTCCGTACGGTGTCTATCAGCAGCGATGCCGCCGCGAATATCAGCTCCAGCAGGCTGCGGAACGCGTCACGGATACTCTTTTCCAGCTTGTACATCCCCACTTCCACGTACATGCCCAGCCGCGAGGCGGCGTCCGTGGGCGACCAGCCCAGCTCGTCCAGCTGCCGGTCGAACTCCTCGTCGCTCACCAGATGGGCGGTCTCGGGATTGCGCAGCATGGCTTCCCGTTCCAGCTCCTCCTTCTGGGCACGGTACTGTTCCATGTCCAGCGTCTGCCCCTCAAGCATCTTGTGCGTGCCCTGCACGATGGGGCTGAGCACACTGTTCAGCGTGCCGAGCACCAGTGTGGGAAAGAGCAGGATGCAGATGCCGATGGCGAAGGGACGGAGCAGCGGATACACGTCCACCGGCTCGGCGCGCGCCATCGACTGCCACACACGGACGGCGACATAGAAGAGCGCCCCCAGCCCGGCAAGCCCCTTGCCCACGTCCATCATGTCCTTGCAAAGGGGCATCATTTCTCCATACAGGGTCTCCAGTATGGTATGCAGGTTGGCGAAATCTATCGACAAAAGTACCATAGGCTACCAATATTTGGAGGTTTCATCCCCGTAAAGCCGCATCACGCGCTCCAGGTCGTTCTTCTTCCTGGCCCTGAGATAGCTCACGGCGATGTTCTTGTTCGTATAGTAGCTCACCAGGTTGCGGTAGCGGCGCATCTCGTAGTAACAGCGGTCCACCACGTCCATACGGTCCTTGTCGGTCATGGAGAGCGTGCTCACGTTGATGACCTGCCTGAGGTCCTGCAACACGCCGTTGCTCTCCTCCAGCAGCCGGGCGTAACCGAAGGCGATGGCGTCCAGCTCGCGGGGCGAGAAATTCCCGTCGTTCATCATCTTCCCGAAGTTGGTCACGTAGATGTCCGACACGTCGCCCACCATCAGGATGATGTCGCGCACCTTGCGGGCGTCCTGTATCAGGTTGTTCACCGCCTTGAGCTGGTCGTAATACCTCTTCGCCTGCTCGTAGATTTTCACCGTCTCGGCAAAGCTCTCGGCCGTATTCACGGCGGTCTTGGAGGTGTGGGCGATGTTGTCCGACATGTTGATGATGCTTTGGGCAAGGTTGCCGGGGTCGGTCACCACCCATTGGGCGTCCGCAGCGGTACCGCACAAGGCGAGCACGGTTCCTATCAGGAGTGACTTCGCTCTCATGGGCGTTCCTCCTTGCGTACATAGTCCCCGTTGGGGGAGAAAGTCAGTACGTCCGTCGCCTCGTTGTAGGACACATCGATGCGGTAGCCCGTGTTGATAAACAGGTTGCCGTTCTCTTCCACCAGCAGGTAGGTCTTCGGTTTCAGTACACGCATCCTGCCGCTACGGGCGAACACGGTCACCTTGTAGGCTTCTCCTTCCTTATATACCAGCACGTCCGGCTTGCCTTCCACGCTGGTCCACGAGCCGCAGAGCTTGTCACGGTCAATGCCGCTCTCCGAGCAGCTCTGCAATATCAGGGCGGCCATGCTTATCAGGCACACCGCCAGTTTCAAGGGTCTGTTTCTCATAATCGTTCTTGTTTGAAGGTTGATGTTCGTCTCTGTTCTTCCCGTCTCTTCTCCGCCATCCGTCTGACGGCCGCCTCCAGGTCTCCTCCGGATTCTTCCGCCAGCCGCTGCACTTCCAGCTTTTCGGACTCTTCCGTTGAGAACGTGAAATACTCTTCCTCGCTCACTTCCGTGGCATACACCGCCGAATGGGTGCCGCCCAGCCCTATCCACACCTCCCGGTAGGAACGTCCGGGATGGTTCGCCTGGTTGATGGAGAGAATCTGTCCCTTCTCCTTGTCGGTCAGGCCAAGCAGCCGCTGGATGTGCTCGAACTTGTTCATGTATTTCCGCTGGTCCAGCAGTATCTTGCAGTCGGAGTTGTTGATGATGGCCTCCTTCACGATCGGGGACGAGATGATGTCGTCCACCTCCTGCGTCACCACCACCGCCTCGCCGAAATATTTCCGGACGGTCTTGAAAAGGTACTTGATATACTCGCTCATGTTGGCGGACATCAGCGCCTTCCAGCACTCCTCTATCAGTATCATCTTGCGGACGCCTTTCAGCCTGCGCATCTTGGCGATGAAGGTTTCCATGATAATCAGCGTCACCACCGGAAGCAGCACCTTGTTACTGCCGATGTTGTCCAGCTCGAACACGATGAACCGCTTGTTTGTCAGGTCCAGCTCCTTGTCGGAGTTCAACAGGAAGTCGTAGTCGCCTCCCCGGTAAAAAGGCTCCAGCACGTTCAGGAAACCGTCAATGTCGAAATCCTTCTCACGCACCCTCTTCCCCTCAATCATCCGGCGGTAGTCAACCGACACGAACTCGTAGAATCCGTTGAAGTCCGGCCTGACGCTGCGGTCCCCCGATATTTTCCGGATATAGGCGTTCACCGCGCCCGACAGCGCCACCTCCTCCGCACGTGTGGGCGCCTCGTCTTCCCGTTTCCACAAGGTCAGTATCAGTGTCTTGATGCTCTCGCGTTTCTCCACGTCGAACTGCCCGGAATCGGTGTAGAACGGGTTGAAGGCAATCGGGTTGTCTTCCTCGTATGTGATGTAGATCCCGTCCTCCCCACGGGTACGGTCGTGAATCATACGGCACAGCCCCTGGTAGCTGTTTCCCGTATCCACCAGCAGGATATGTGCACCCTGCTCATAATATTGCCGGACCAGATGGTTGGTAAAGAATGACTTGCCGCTGCCAGAAGGCCCGAGAATGAACTTGTTCCTGTTCGTAATGACGCCGCGCTTCATGGGCAGGTCTGAAATGTCCACGTGTACCGGAATGCCGTTCTGGCGGTCCGCCATGCGGATACCGAACGGGCTGGGCGAGTTCCGGTAATTGGTTTCTCCTGCAAAGAGGCAGACGGCCTGTTCCAGAAACGTGTAGAACGACTCCTCGGCAGGAAAGTCGCCCGCATTGCCGGGGATGCCCGCCCAGTAGAGCACCGGGGTATCGACGGTGTTGTACCTCGGCGTGCATTCCATCATGGCGAGCTGGCTGCCCGTATCGTTCCTGATACGGCGGAACTCGTCCGCATCCTCGGCCCAGGCGATGACGTTGCAGTGGCACCTGACGGGCAACAGCCCTTTGGCGTGCGCCTCATCCAGGTACATTTCCGTCCACTCCTGGTTCACCGCGTTGCTCCGGCTGTATTTCGACAGCGAGAGCATGTTGCGCGAGTTCTTCTCCATCATTTGCAGGATCTCCTGCGCGCTGTCGATGAACACATATTGCGAATAGATATGGTTGCACGACAGCAGCAGCCCCACGGGGGCGGCAAAGGACAGCCGGCAGTCGCTCCGGTCCGTGGACATACGCTCGTAGCGCATATCGGTAGAGAGCTTGCCCGGCAGGTCCTCCGTGTCCGAGAGGGTATACAGGCAGAGCCGCTTGTCGCCGATACGCATCCGTCCGGGTTTGAGGCAGATGTCCTGGAGCACGGCGGTCCCGTCCTCTAGCGAGAGGGAGAAATACTTCTCCACCAGCCCGGGACGTTCCTTCGTGCCGGTCACCTCGTCCGTTTCCAGGCGGCGCAGCCTTACGTGCCCGGAATCGTTCATGATGCGCTCGAACTGTTCCACCGCCTCAAGGAAACGCTCCGCCGTCTCCTTGTCGGTTATCTCCCTGGGCAGCAGGAAGCCGCGGCAGAGGGTGTTGAAGTCGCTCTGCCGGCGGTTGCGCTCACGGGTGGTCTTCGTCAGGTACAGGTAGCATCTGTGGTTCAGGAAGGGCCTTTCGTTGAAGTGCCGCTCGTAGCTGCGCGCAAGGAAGCTCTGTTCCTCCCCGCCGGTTTTCGAGCGGTAGGTCTCCTTGACGAACCAGTCCTGCTTGCACACGACGCTGTGTTCGGGCAGTACCTTTATGGCCTTTATCCAGGAGGCGTGCATGGCCTCGTACTCGTCCGCAGTCACCGTGTACAGTTCGGGCAGCTCCACCTCGAAGGCCACGGTCAGGTCGGCATCCTTGCTCACGATGCAGCCGTTCTCCACCGACAGCAGGGGGAACTTGCGTTCCAGCGTTTCCGCTTTCAATACATTTCTCATGGTTGTTTCTTCTTTCTTTTCGTGAATAATCTGAAAACTCTTTTGCGGTGAATCAGGTAGCGCGGGTGCCGTTTCCCGGCCAGCAGCTTCATCAGTCCGTGTTCACCGTAACGGGCGTTCAGCCGGAACGTCACCCATACCAGCAGACCGCCGGATACGATTCCGAAAGGAATGCATATCCACTGGTCCACGCCTGCCAGATAGAGGATGACCACCGCAAGGAGCACCACCGTCAGCCCGCCCGCGAAGACGAACAGGTATTGCGACTTGAGCCCCTTGAACTCGACGGAATTGCCCGCGCCTTTGTTTACCGGATACTCCATGCCTTTAGAGGAAGAAGGAACGCAGGATGGTGGCGGCCACGATCAGGAAGATACACGCGAAGAACCAGCTGGCGGCGGTCTTCGAGGTGTCGGGGTCACCGCTGGAGAACTTGCCGTAGGTCTTGATGCCGCCCACCAGTCCCAGCACGGCGCCGATGGCGTAGCACAACTTGGTGGCGGGGTCGAAATACGAGGTCATGAGGCTGGTTGCCTCGTTGATACCGGCAAGGCCCTGGCCCTGCGCGAAAGCGTGGGCGGCAATCACCGCGCACACCATGGAAAAAAGGATTCTTCTCTTCATTGTCGAATCGTTTGGGTAAGACATAAATTTGAATTCGACGGCGAAGATAAATGGTGTTAACAGGCTATGGTTCAGCGGTTTCATCAGATGTCACTACATGTCATCAGATGTCATAGCAATAACATATTTGCCTAATTCATACTACATTTTGTATGATACAAGATTTATCTGCGTGATTGCTCACTTTTCTTTGAAAATTAAGAAGACTAATGTTTTTACTTTTGCAAATAAAATCAGAATATTACCAAGACAAGGTGGCAATCATGATTTTTTGTTGTATTTTTGCCCGGACAGGTATATATAGGCTAATTGATAATTAGGATTATAATGAGAATGGAGTATGTTTTCCCGCAATTGTTCAGCCCTGATGACGTAGACATCAGGTTGCAATACATATCCGTCAGTCAACTGGAAAAGATGGTTGAAACGGGTAAACTATGTATACCTGGAACGGAGGAACTGCAAAGAATGTCAAATGTCTGGAATGACAAAGAAAGAAGTTCGTTTATAGAATCCATTATGGCAAATTTACCCATCCAGTTAATATACCTGGATGGAAGCAAAACCCCATGGACAGTAATCGACGGGGTACAGCGGATCAGTTCACTCCATAAGTTCCTCCAAAATGAATTCGTGTTGGACGGATTGGAATATTTCAGCAAAGAATGCGAGGGAATGTCTTTTTCCTCCATCCCCTTTTACTTACGAAGCCGGATTGAATCTACAAACATAGTAGCTTATGTTATCAACCCCGGCACTCCTGATGCTGTAAAGTTCAATATTTTCAAGAGAATAAACAAGATAGGGAAACAACGCAACAGGGAGGAGCTAAGAAATGCTTTCTTTCAAGGTTCCGTGTCAAAGTGCATTGCCGAATTGGCGGAATCTCACGAATTTCTGCAAGCCACCCATAAAATGATGAGCCAAAAAGGGATGTCCGACCGGGAACTTGTATGCAGATATTTCGCCTTCAGACTTCTTCGGCCATTCTTTGATACCACAGAAACCATGGACGATTTCCTGGATAAAGGGATGGATGCTCTTTCCGCATTGCCTGAAAATGATTTTGAGAGGGAGACAGCCCGGTTTAAAACTGTTATGCAACGCTGCTACGATGTACTGGGGGACATTACATTCATCAATATCAAAGCCACACGGAAACGGATAAACAAGAATTTATTTGACGCCTTTTCTTATTCAATATCCCGGTTGAATGATAATGAATATCAGAGTTTGCTTCGGCAGTCGGACCGGTTTGAAGAGGAATACAAACGGCTTTTTGAGGAAAAAGGATTTTTATGCGGAAAGGAACTGCGGAAGACTTCAACAGAAGCCGTCCGCAAACGGTTTGATACAATGGATAGATTTATCAGGAAATTTACTTAGTTTAGTATGATAAAGGAAATAAGACTTAAGAACTTTAAGGTTTTTGAAGAGGAATCTTTCAACATAAAACCTCTGACTTTGATAACAGGTGTCAATGGCATGGGGAAATCTACCCTTATACAGTCATTGCTGTTCCTCAAACAGAACTATGAATTGGGGTATTTATCCAACCCGAAGAAAAAATTACGTTTGAAGCATGACTTTGTCAACCTGGAATCTGCCGGAGATATATGTTACACATTCGCTGAAGAAAAAAGTGTATGCATATCCATCAAAGAAGACAACGGGAACGAATATCAATGGGTACTGGACACCAGTGAAGCCGGAAGCGAGGAAGTCGGCTATACATATACCGGCAGCGATATTCACGGGCTTTCTTTATTTGATGACAGATTCATATTTCTGGAAGCGGAGCGGTGGGGACCCAAAGCTCAATATAACAAATCGGAGGCCAGGGCATACAATACCTCATTAGGCATACAGGGGGAACTTACGCCGGCTTACCTGAACAACGCCTTGTCGGTTAATGAGGAGATCGGCATAAAAGAAATGCGACATCCCAACCTGAAAGAAGAGCAGATACAACTGACGGAAAATGTGAATGCATGGATGGCCCAAATCATGCAAGTTCCTTCGTTGAAAGCAAATACGACTGAAATAGACAAAGATAAAATCAGGCTTGAATATGGCATGGCGGGAACCAAAGGCAAGAAGTACTCGGCTTTACAAGTCGGTTTTGGCTTCACCTATTGCTTGCCTGTCATTGTAGCCCTGCTCAGGGCAAAGGCAGACGACCTGCTTGTTTTTGAGAATCCGGAAGCACACCTGCATCCGGCCGCACAAGTGGAACTGGGCAAACTGATGGCACTGGCTGCCGGCAAGGGAGTGCAGATCATAATAGAATCACACAGTGACCATATATTGAACAGTTTAAGGCTGGCAAGGAAAGAAAAAGTCATTTCACAGGAGGATTTGAATGTAATCTTTGTCCAAAGAGACTTTGGAGCAGGCGATGATATTGAGGTTACCTATATTGATGAAATTCAAATCACGGATGAGGGGAAATTGAACGAACGTCCTAAAAATTTCTTTGACAGTTGGGATGATGTACTGACCCGGCTAATTGACTGAAAACATGGAAGCATATCTTAATGAATTGAGTGTAAAAGCATTCTCAAACAGCAAGGACGCCCAAGACGCTTTCTCGTTATTGGGCAGGTGCTTGTCTAAAATGTCGGAATTAGGCGTTTCAAACGTGCGTATGACAAATGAAGCAATGGGAAAAGGAATGCTTCCCGGACAGACATGGAACAGGATCCTGAATAATGAAACTGTGATTGACAAGGATTTAAAATCCGTATTGATTGCCAAATTGTGCACTTTAGAACCTGTCGACAGCCTTGAATATGTTGTAAAATTGAACATTTATGGGATATTTGGGATTATTTTTCGGTGTAAGTATAATACACAAATTGCTTGCTATAAACTTTCCATTTACATAATGGCTTCTCCCTAACAAGATATTAACTCTTCCCCTTTAGAGTGTGCTCTTAAAGGTTACAAGCATATTTTTGACTTATTGTTTTGAAATTATTGATTAACAATTATTTATAGATACTTTCTCTTAATTCAGATGAGCTTTTGGACTAAAACTTGACCATCCTTAAAGGCAAAAAGAAGAGTCGTATCATTCTCACAACAGAGTTTGATACGGCTCTTTTAGGTCTTGTAGTCACAATCTGTAACTTTTCGGAGAGGTCATTTTAGTTTTGACACATTCATATTGGATAGAGATTAAGTCGGACAGGAAAAAATGTTCATCTTTCAAGGAATGGAACTTACTTATCTTTTGTTTAGTTCTATGAAGTTTTTCGATATTAGAACCGGGCTACCTCATAGAATTTAAAGAAATAGTAGAACGCAACCTTGTGCCATTTAGTCAATTCCTTATCGCCGGCAAACAAGAAGGACAGCGTTCACTTGTCAATACCTGTGTAATTGCTCAGGTGCTTGCTACGCAACCCCAAGCGTTCCATTTTGGACTTGATACTTTTAATGGTTAAATTATCAATGTCCTTTCTGTCAAAATTGACAGCGGAAATAGTCAGTTTCCAGTCATCAGGAATCTCACCCTTGAACATTTCACGGGCACGTTCCATCAGCTCCTTTTTGGTAAGAAGGATGTTGCCCACCATGTCTTTTTGCTCTATACGAACAATCAGACGTTTATCACTATATGATACAATCTCAACAACAATATGCGCCATACAGCGGTTCAGATAATCGGTTATACCGGAATTATTGGTGACTTATAATTATTACAAATATTTCTAACATTGTCAGGAACAGAGGTTTCCGGCAGTGCTCTCTTTGTTTCCTTCTGTAAAACTTCTGGTTATCCTTCGTTCAACCTTTTCCTGTTCCCTGAATTTTGTCTTGGATATGGAATTGTAAATTGTCACTTCATTTATATTCGCATATGTTTCTGTTGTGCGAGCAGTGGAATTATCAATCTTTTTTATTCTAGAAAACTTTTATAATCTCCTTAGACATAGGAGGTTTGAAAAAAAGACAAAAATTGAAGTAATAACTTGGTAACCGCGTCTATTTTTACATTCTGCTGTTAGTTGCTTAAGCGCTATTCTTCCTACAAATCGTGACACATCCGGCAAATACCAGCCTGAAGTCCATGATTGTCAAATGGATGAAACGGTCTTTGATAAAATAAAGTGAATTACCAGGTTGGGTTTTAACTAATATTTTATAAATTTGCAAACGTTTTTGAATATGTAAAATAATATGAAAGCTTATTTGAGCATTAAACGAATTTTTCTTTTTACTGTCCTTCTCCTCGGCAGTTCTGTAGGCAGGTGCCAAATTTATAAATACATAGGACTGGAAGACGGTCTGAGCAATCAGAAAATATATCATATCCAAAAAGACCGAAGGGGGTATATGTGGTTTCTAACCCAGGAAGGGATAGACCGTTATGACGGAAAGCGCATCAAGCATTACAATTTCTCAGATGACAGCATGAAGCTGGACTCACGGATTGCCTTGAACTGGCTTTATATGGACAGCAAGGACGTGCTGTGGGTAATCGGTCAGAAAGGCCGTGTTTTCCAGTATGATTCACAACATGATAAATTCGAACTGGCTTATGTACATCCGGAGCTGGTCAGAAACAAGTCACAGGCATTTCTGAATTACGGTTATCTGGACAAGAATGACCGTATTTGGTTATGCTATAAAGACAGCATCGCATGGTATGACATCCGTACCGGAAATACTCTACATATGCCGACACCAATCAATAGTGAAATAGCCGCCATAGAACAGACGGATGACAACCATTTCTTTATCGGTACAGTAAACGGCCTGTTCTATGCTGAGGTAGAAAAGGGGAGGCTAAACAGAATGTCTGACAAAGCTGTGGAAAGTATCCGCACATCAGTACATGAACTCTATTACCATGCTGTTTCAAAACAACTGTTTGTGGGAAACTATAAGGAGGGAATACTTGTATATGACGTGGGAAAGACAGGAAAAATCATCCCTTGCCAATTACCCAATAATGTAGAGATAAACCGGATTGTCGCCCTGAACGATCATGAACTTCTGGTAGCTACGGGTGGCAAAGGTGTATATAAACTGGATGTGAACACATGTCTGAGCGAGCCCTATATAACAGCTGATTATAATAGTTATAATGGAATGAACGGAAACAATATCAATGATATTTATGTGGACGAGGAGGAACGCATCTGGCTTGCCAATTATCCTACCGGCATCACCATCCGAAACAACCGTTATGGAAGTTATGATTTGATAAGACACTCCATCGGCAACAGTCTTTCACTGGTGAACGATCAGGTCCATGATGTACTGGAGGACAGTGACGGTGACCTTTGGTTTGCAACCAGCAATGGTATCAGCCTTTATCAGACCGATACCAAAGAATGGCAATCATTCCTCAGTTCCTTTGAATCGGTACCGGACAATGAGAACCATATCTTTTTGACGCTGTGTGAGGTTTCTCCCGGTGTGATATGGGCCGGCGGTTTTATGTCAGGCATTTGCAAGATAGAAAAAAGGAAAGGATTTAAGATTGGTCATATTGCCCCTGCCACTATTGCGGGAGTGCGTCCCGACCAATATATATTTGACATCAAGAAAGATTCGGACGGTGATGTCTGGTCCGGCGGATATTATCATTTGAAGCGTATCAATCTTGAAACAGGAAGTGTGCGTCTGTATCCGGGAGTAAGCTCCATCACTACCATTCTGGAAAAAAATGTCCGACAGATGTGGATCGGCACAAGAATGGGGCTCTACCGGCTTGACAAGAAATCGGGAGACTATCAGTATGTTAACCTGCCTGTTGAGTCCCCCTATATATGCTCTTTGTACCAGAGAGACGGCAACGTCCTGTATATCGGTACTCGCGGAGCCGGATTGCTTGTATATGACATCGGCAAAAAGAAGTTCATCCACCAGTACCGTACAGACAACTGTGCGTTGATTTCCGACAATATCTATACAATTCTTCCGCGTCAGGACGGGAGTCTCCTCATGGGCACGGAAAACGGAATAACCATTTATTCTCCCTCAAAACATACCTTCCGCAACTGGACACGGGAACAAGGGTTGATGAGTGTTAATTTTAATGTCGGCTCTGCCACAACCTACAGTAAAAACACACTTGTTTTTGGTGGGAATAACGGGGCTGTCAGATTCCCGATAGACATACAGATACCGGAGCCGCATTACTCACGTCTGTTACTGCGCGATTTCATGATAGCCTATCATCCCGTTTATCCGGGCGACGAGGGTTCTCCGCTGGAAAAGGACATTGACGAAACTGACCGGCTGGAACTGACCTACGGACAAAACTCTTTTTCCCTTGATGTAGCTTCCATTAATTATGACTATCCTTCCAACATCCTTTATTCATGGAAGATTGACGGTTTTCATAAAGAATGGAGTCGCCCGAGCCTGGACAACCGGATTGTTGTAAGAAACCTGCCTCCGGGCAGTTACACATTGCAGATTCGTGCCATATCCAATGAGGAGAAGTACAAGACCTATGAGACACGGAACATTCAGATTGTCATAACGCCTCCGGCATGGGCCAGTGTATGGGCTATGGTCGGCTATGCAATTCTGTTGGTGCTGGTTATGGCTGTCATATTCCGTATCATTACACTGCACAAACAGAAGAAGGTTTCGGATGAAAAGACCCGTTTTTTCATTAATACGGCCCATGATATACGTACTCCGCTCACATTAATAAAGGCTCCGCTGGAGGAAGCCATAGAAAACCGTATGGTGAATGAACAGGCATTGCCGCATATGAACACGGCCCTTAAGAATGTGAATGCATTACTTCAGCTAACGACCAACCTGATAAATTTCGAACGGGTGGACGTCTACTCCTCCACCCTTTATATATCTGAATATGAGCTGAATTCCTATATGGATAATATTTGTGCCACTTTCCGCAAATATGCCGAGCTGAAACATGTTGATTTTATTTACGAAAGTAACTTTGACTATCTGAATGTGTGGTTTGACAGTGACAAGATGGGATCCATACTGAAGAATGTCCTGTCAAATGCATTGAAGTATACACCTGAAGGCGGAAGTATCCGCATTTATGCCCGCGAGGAAGGAAACTCTTGGAGCATCGAAGTGAAAGATACCGGAATCGGCATTCCCTCATGTGAACAGAAAAAATTGTTCAGGAATTGTTTTCGGGGTAGTAATGTCATCAACCTGAAAGTGACAGGTAGCGGAATCGGTCTAATGTTAGTATACAAACTGGTCAGGCTGCATAAAGGCAGAATTCAGATTCAAAGCACAGAACATCAAGGAACATGTGTGCTGGTTGTTTTTCCGAAAGGGAACAGCCATCTGCACAAAGTAAAGTTTATCTCTCCCAGGACACCTTATGAATGTCCTGAGGCTATCATGCCTGGTGGCGCGTCAGGGTTACCATCCGTGGAAATATCTCAAGAGAGGTCTTTACAACGTGTCCTGATAGTAGAGGACAATGATGACTTGCGCAATTATCTTATTGACATGTTCAAAACGGATTATTATACCCAGTCCTGTCCGAATGGAAAAGAGGCGCTTGCCATAATACGGGAATTCAACCCGGTTCTTGTCATATCCGACATAATGATGCCCGAACTGGGCGGGGACAAACTCTGTTCGACCATAAAAGGCGATCTTGAAACATCCCATATTCCGGTCATTTTGTTGACTGCATTGGGAGATGAGAAAAATATGCTTGAAGGACTGGCAATCGGAGCGGACGCTTATATTACCAAACCTTTCAGTGTGGGGATACTCAAGGCAACGGTCAAAAACATACTTACAAATCGTGCTTTGCTCCGCCAGTTTTATAATTGTATTGAAGATAAAGAACAAAATCTTCCAGTTAATTGCACCGGTACGCTGGATTGGAAATTCATAGCTTCCGTCAAGGAATGCATAGAGGATAACATGGGAAGTCCGGACTTCAATGTAGACTTGCTCAGCAGCCGGCATCACATGAGCCGTACCAGTTTTTTTAACAAATTGAAGGCACTGACCGGTTATGCTCCGGCCGATTATATCCGGATGATACGTCTGCAACATGCCGCACAGTTGCTGAAACAGGGCGAACATACGGTAACGGAAATTGCTGACATGGTTGGGTTCTCGGATGCAAAATACTTCCGTGAAGTGTTTAAGAAATATTATAATGTAAGCCCGAGCAAATTTAATAAAAAGTCAGAAAATTGACGGTTGACAAGCCACTGGTATGAAGCCCCTGTGTCTCAAATATGCTATTCTTCCTCAGGTCTAATCTTCCCGGCGGAAATGATGCGCAAGACACATAGGGCCAATTCCAATAGGGTTACGGGGGTATTTTGTCTAATTCATTCCAATTATCAGATATCTACCCTTTCCTGTGTTTTTCTACTGCCATAAGCACCGGCAGCACAGCACAATACAGCACCAAACAATATAGCGAAGAATGAAATCAGGGCAGACCGCGCAGCTGCATCCGTTGCCTTATCGGCAGCTACCAAAGCCTTATGTTTGATCTCCTTCCATTCCTGTGCCGCCTTTTGTAGACTAGCTTCCAAATTGTCTATCTGTTTTGCGGCTTCCAAACGTGCATTGTCTATCAGATTCATATACTGCTCAACCATTTTATCTGCTTCCGGCTTAGACAGATTGGTATTGTTGGCTATCGCTTTGGCCAGATCATTCCGATCTATATTCTGGTTAAGTTTTTCCGTACGTTGTTTCAAACGTTTCAAAAAGTCATTCACTGTTTCATCCGCTTCTTGAGGAGAAGCAACAATTGTCTTTATGGACTTGCTCAGATCCTCTTTTACCTCCTCCAATTGTTTTTTCAGATAGTCCGGATGCAATTCTTTCACATCACTTTTGGCAAGTGCGGTACGAATATTTTGCGGCATGTCCCCTTCTTTCAGGACTGTGTTGAAATCAATCTTGCCAAATAATTCCTTTGCCTCCTCAGATAATGCGGAAACTCCACTTCCAACAGCATCGCCCGCTCCGGATAAGACACTACCTGTGACGGATGAAACGGCTCCCAGTGCATTCGCTGTCATTTTCGCTGTGCCTACCGCCAAAAAAATACCTAGTATTACAGCAACAATCAACGTGGTAGCCCAAACTAGAAATCCGTGTATTATCCCATCCATACCAGCAAGCTTTCCAGCTACAAAGCCACCGGCAGTCATGCCGGCAACCAGAATGACTGCAGAACCAATCCCTACCGCAGTACCTATGCCCGAAGCGGGATGTTCGGATAACGGATTAAGCATAAATAATCCGATACTTGAGTTTAATATGGACAGCAGTACGGATATCGCCAATACGGTCATGACACCTCCCAACACACTACCCCAGGACACTCTGCCCTTCAGCTCTGCAAAACTTAATTTTTTCATAATTGTCAGGTTTTTAATTAATACTATAATTGATTCCTCATAAAAAAACAACGATAAAAGAAAATTTGTTTGATTTATATTTGTCATTACAATAAATATTTGTGTTAAAAAGCACATGAATATATAAAGTTATATTTGAAAGACTTATATATAAATTAAAGAGCCATATACCTTAATATACAAAACCTCATTTTATAGCTAACATGGAGTTTTTACGCTTTTGATGCTTCTAAACAGATATTAAATTTCCTCCGATTTTTCGAACTATCCTTTTTTACAAACTGTTTTCTAACAAAGTACAATGACAAAGCAATTTATTATCTTGTATACAATCATAACTATACAACTGATAATATACCGTGTGTGACATTTTATTGTATTACCATTAATTTATTTTTAATTATGAAAAGATCTGTCTTTGCTTTAGCATTAAGCATGGGTATCTTTACCATGCATGCACAAAATGATCGTACCGCTCTTGAAGGCACACGTCCGGGTGACAACTGGTCTATTGAACTGAAAACCGGTGCCGTGACTCCTCTTACCCACAGTGCGTTCTTCAAAAATGTCCGTCCGGCTTTCGGAGTCGGGATCGGAAAACAACTTACTCCCATTTTCGGTTTGGGCATTCAAGGCATGGGGTATGTAAATACCACGGCCAGCAAGACCGCATTTGACGCTTCCGAAGTGAGCGTGTTCGGCAAAGTCAATCTGATGAACTTTTTCGGAAGCTATACAGGCGAACCGCGCATCTTTGAAATCGAAGCCTTGACAGGTATCGGATGGCTGCATTACTATCAGAACGGCCCCGGCGATACAAACTCCTGGTCAACACGCCTGGGCCTGAATCTGAATTTTAACCTGGGTGAAGAGAAAGCATGGACGTTCGGCATCAAACCGGCAGTTGTATACGATATGCAGGGAGATTTTAATCGAAAAAAAAGTCGTTTCAACGCCAATAATGCGGCTTTTGAACTGACTGCCGGATTAACCTATCATTTCATGTGTAGCAACGGTACGCACCATTTCACAACCATGAAATCGTATGACCCGGTAGAAATCGGAGAACTGAATGACGCGGTGAACAACCTGCGGTCACAATTGAACGACAAGGACATGCAGCTGAACAATGCCATGCAGCAGGCAAATAATCTGCAAAGAGAATTGGCTGACTGCAGAACTCAGGCTGCCAACATAGAAACTGTGGTGAAGACCAACCGCATTCCTGAGTCAATCATTACCTTCAGACAAGGGAAATCGGTAGTTGATGCCTCCCAACTCCCCAATGTGGAGCGTGTGGCCACTTACATGAAAAAGCATCCTGAAGCCAGGGTTATCATCAAAGGATATGCTTCTCCCGAAGGCAACCTCGCTTTCAATGAGAAACTGGCAAACGCACGTGCTGAGTCCGTAAAGACCATCCTTGTAAAAAGATACAAGATCAGTGATACCCGCATCACTGCTGAAGGACAGGGAATCGGTGACATGTTCTCGGAGCCGGACTGGAACCGCGTCAGCATTTGTACCATCGAAGAAGGTAAATAACCTTCAAATACGAGTGGAAAATAAATTCTAATAAGATAACTTTTCTATTTTCATCCCCCTCATTTTCCCGTTTTTCAGCAGGAAGTGAGGGGATAATAACAAAATATTATGGACTTACACTCAGGATTACCCTATTGGATCATCAGAAATTCCCTATGGGACTATTTCCATCCTTTGGAAAAGGATCTGTCGACAGATGTCGTCATTGTAGGTTCCGGCATAACGGGAGCCTTAATGGCACACGAATTGTGCCATGCCGGAATAAAATGCTGCATAGTTGACAAACGCAGCATTGCAACCGGAAGTTCCGCAGCAAGCACCGCACTGCTGCAATATGAAATTGACGTTCCTCTTTGTCGGATGGCAAAAATCATCGGCGAGGAAAATGCTGCGACGGCTTACCATGCCTGCCTGCAATCCATTTCTGATATAAAAAGAGTACTGGAAGAAACGGGAGTCAATGCCGGTTTCGAACAACTGCCCAGCCTCTTTTATGCCAGTAGTGCGGCGGATAACAAACTTTTGGAACAAGAACATGAAATACGGCAAAAACATAAGTTGCCGGTCAATCTGCTCGAGAAGAAGAAAATTAAAGAGGAATATAAGGTAAAGACACCCGGCAATGCCCTGATAAATGAAGCATCCGCACAAATGGATGCTTATAGGGCGGCAACCGGACTGTTAGCTTACCATATAAAGGAAAGTGGACTGAAAGTTTTTACCCATACCTCAATAAAAGAGTGTATAGAAACATCTGACGGCTGTATCATGACAACAGACAGAGGACATAAAATTAAATGCGGATATGTAATCATAGCCACGGGATTTGAGGCCGGACAATTCCTTCCTCAGAAAATCATGGATCTGACCTCTACCTATGCACTCGTATCGCATCCGGTAGCTTCCGAACACCTGTGGCCGACACATTGCCTGATTTGGGAAACAGCCGATCCGTATCTATACATCCGCACAACCGATAAAAACCGGATCATCGTAGGTGGTGAGGACGAAAAGTTCAGTGACCCGCAGCGCCGGGATTCATTACTCAGAAAGAAAACCCGTATCTTGGAAAGGAAGGTCAGAAAACTATTCCCCGACCTCCCTTTCGAAACAGAAATGGTATGGTGTGGCACATTTAGTACCACCAAGGACGGACTACCCTTCATCGGCAACTGGCCTGACAAGGAACGAATGTTTTTCGATTTGGGATATGGGGGAAACGGAATTACTTTCAGCATGATCGGAGCACAAATAATCTGCCGTCAGCTACAAGGTATGAAAGATGAACGCAGCGGTATTTTCGGCTACGAAAGAATCGAAAAATATTGGTAAAGGCAAGAAATGCACCGATCACTGTCAATGACCGGTGCGTTTCTTTGTATCGGGATATCACTGTACAATTAATATAAACAGTTATGCAACCATCAATACCTTTCGATACCTGTTCCCAACCACTGTGCCATACGGGGCTTACCATAAAAATAATAAAACAGCAATCCTACCCAACTGGTGAAAACCACCAATACGATGGCTATCAGTTTCCTCTCTGCCGGTGCATGAATGCGCCATATTTCCAAAGCGGCCCTGATAGTCAGCACCAGTCCAACAATCCATATTACGAATCCAACCATAATTTATTCACATGTAAGGTTTACTACTGGCAAAATAATAAATTACAAAAATCAGCCAAGTTTTTTACTTGCTTCCTTTTTAATTTCATTATATCCTTTCTTTATTTCCTTTTGAGCCTTCTCAGCCCCTTGCTTGACATCTTTCTTTGTATCTTTCCATGCATCCTTTACTGCATCAGCGCTGTCTTCTGCCTTATCGGAAATTTTGTCTGCGGCATCATTGATGTCTTTTTTCACTTTTTCCACCTGGTACTTTGCCCGGTCCTGTTCTCTTTTGTCACGACAGGACGTGAAGGACACCACAAACGTCAATACAAAAACTATTAATAATATTTTTTTCATATTCATACTGTTTTAATGATTAAAAGACTGTCCGGAAACCGGATTCCCGGACAGTTCATACAAATTTCAAGGTTCTAAGTTCTTACTTCTTCTCTGCTTTCTTGCATGAGGCAGAAGACTTACATTCTTGGGCATGGGCACTCTTTTTTGTGCTCTTTGCCTCTTCCTGTTTCTTTTCTGTTTTCTTGGTCATAATTAAAATGGTTTATGGTTAATAATTACAACGGATTTAAACCGATGTTCTTTTCAAATCACTGATACTTGCACCAAGACATCTCCTTCTTGGGAGTAGACGCCAGCACCTGCCCGCTACGCTCCTTGGACAATTGTGCTTCTTTTCTGGCAATCTCTTTTTCCGACCGGTCGGTACCTTCCGGTTTTCGATCCAGCAATCCATCCGTGCTTCTCACTTCTTCAAGTGGTTGTTCTATATATTGCCACTGTTCCTTTAGCTGCGTGCTCTCCCCTTCATTCCAAGGTCCACGAACGTCATCGCCTTTCGACAGATCAAAATATAAATTGCTGTATTTGGGAGATGTTTGAAATACTCCAGGCGGGAAATTGGGCTGAATTGTTTCCAAAGCAGCCTCAAACTGCTGGTAATGTGTCACTTCACGAGTCATGAGAAAACCAAGCGTTTCCTTTACCAAAGGATCGTCCGTCAACTGGAGAAGATTTTCATAGCCTATTTTGGCGCGTGCCTCTCCTGCCATGTTGGAACGAAGATCCACCGTCAATTCTGCCGTAGCAGACACATAGGTGGCACACCAAGGATTTCCGTTACTGTCTGTCAAAGCCGGACTGCCGGGGGCTCCTACCAAAAATTGTGGATTGGTGAATGCCTGATGGATCAGGTCCTCTTTAGCAGACTTACCGCTCATCATCGTGCGGAGCGGCGTATCTTCAAGCGCATTCTTCATTTCTCCATTCACCGGTCCCAAAAGCATCTGAATCGTGGCCCCTACAATCTCCAGATGTCCGAACTCTTCTGTGGCAATATCCATCAACATATCATATTTATCAGGGAATGGATTGTGACAACTGAAAGCCTGCACAAAATATTGCAAGGCGGATTTCAATTCTCCATTCGCACCGCCGAATGCTTCAAGCATCACACGTGCAAAACGCGGATCGGGTTGTGAAACCCGGGCGTTGAACTGCAAATCTTTTACATGATAAAACATAATCTTTTCAATTTAAAGTCAATAATTCAGGTTTATTCAGGTGAGTCTTCCATACACCCGCCCAGTTTATACAACTCAAATTCATACTTCCTTATGTAGGAACAGTCCGCATCACATATCTTTTTTTGATCCGCCCTGCTGCCGGCAGACGGCATGCACCTGTTTCCAAACAATCTGCCACAACGAAGCCTGTATGCCTCGAGAGCTTTCTTTTTCTCCTCGTTACAGCCTTCAGCGTATGCCAACAGGCACATCCGGTACAGTTGTTCATAATTTTCCCATCTGCCATTGGACGGCAATTGACGTTTCAAATGTTCCTTCCATTTCATAAGCGTATGAGTTATTAGCAAGTTATCTGTTCCGATTTATTTCTTAGCTTCGGAAGCCATTGCATGCATTTTGTTCTTAAAATCGTCTGTTTTCTCAGCAAGGCCGAATGCCTTGTCAGCCACCTTGTCTGCTACGTTTTTTCCGGCATCCATGGTTTTTTCTTTGGCCTCGTCCAACACATCTTCCACCTGGCCGGTTATTTTATGAAAAGTGTCACATACTTTTTCCTTCAGTTTCTTGGCTTTTGAAGTACGTGAAAAGCGGTAAGCTAAAGCACCGATGACCGAACCTATTCCCAGACCGATCCATAAGTTAGAATTTCTATTTTCCATAATTAAGTTGTTTTTAAAAGGTTAAAATAATTAAAGTTCAATTCTCTTTTTGTTATTAAACAATGAAACAATCCATAACAAAACGACAGCTCCCACAATCGAAGTTATCAGACTGCCCAATAAACCTGTCGTTGTGATTCCAAGCAGACCGAACACCCATCCACCCAAAACACCGCCAACAACACCTACCAGCAGATTAGTAAACAGGCCAAAGCCGCCACCCCGCATGAATTTGCTGGCAACGAATCCAGCAAGAATTCCAATAATAATGTACCATAGAAAATACATAGGCTGATTTTTTTTAAGTTATACACTTGGTTTAAATTTACATGTAAATTATATAGATTGATATATCATCACTTTATCCGTCTGGGGGGGACTTGAAAATAAACAAGCTATTGCCCTGATAACAGAACTGACTATCAGTCTGGCCCGCAAATCAAAACTTAGATTTTTCATGGCTATAAATTTTAACAATAAAACAATTCTGATATTTTACTATCTCAAAACAATGTGATTTCAATCAGTTACAACAATCCGAACACCATATAACCCATTTTCATAAACTGGAAATTCAGCATACAACCAATTTAACCCCCTGTCATATACTGAAAAACAAAGCATTAAAAAAAATAGTTCAGGATATAAAAACGGAATTAACATCATTTTCTACTTTATGAAAAAATAAAAAAAGAGCACTCATATTAGTACAAACATTCCATACGTATGTAACTATATATAGCAAACAAATGTAGCCAAACATTTGTTGTTTGCTTCAAGGGGGGGGGGACCCTTCTTTTAAAAAAAAACATTTTATTAACTAAATGCTTTAATTATGAAAAATTTAATTTTACTGGCCATGATTACACTGGCATCAGTGGGCATGAATGCCCAAACAGTAAAAGGAGAAGGCTCCTTAATGGGAAATGTCGGTTATCAGACCAACTATGAAAGATTCGGTCTGGGAGTACAGGGACGCTATGCGATAGCAAATAATCTTCGGATTGCTCCGGATGTAACTTTCTACTTTCCTAAAGACAAAATTACCGGTCTGGATGTAAATGTGAATTTCCATTATGTATTCAACTTTAAAGAAGACGGACAGGGATTTTCTGTCTATCCTCTTGCAGGCATCGGTATGCAAAACAATTTCTATGGAAAAAAGAGTGTGGAAACAAACGGACAAGAAGTGGAAATAGACCGGAGTAACTCTACCAAATTCGCCTTCAACTTGGGAGGAGGTATCACATTGCCTATTTCCGAACGCAGTTATCTGAATGCTGAAGCGAAGTTTATGTTTGCCAAAGATGACAATGCATCAATTATGCTGGGATATGGGTATCGTTTCTAAAAAAGGCAGGATATCCTAGTCTATTTTTTTATTCTTTCAGGCATGGATTAAATGGATTCCCACGTTTCTACAATTTTATGTTACGTTTGGCCATATGGCTCCATGCCTGAAGACGCTTGAAGAATATATCCAAAAGCCCTTTTAATCTTGTCAGTTACTTCTCCACGATATCCGGCATCTGCCAAGACTACTTTGATATTACAACAGAGTTCCCTAAGACATCTTACCAGCAGATAAGCCGCCTTGCTATCATGCACACAAGCAATCGTCACCATGACAGCAACTAGAAAACCATTTTTATCTACCACTACATGACTTTTGACTCCTTTTACTTTCTTGTTGCCGTCAATGCCGTTAAGAGAACGGTTATCACCCCAAAGTACACTTTGACTGTCCATAATACCCAGGCTTGCTTCTGCTTTTTGTCCCATTTTTACACGTACTTTTTCTCATAAGTTATTCAATAACAAATCAAATTCGCCTAAAGAAGACCATTTGCGATAGTAGTAGTGAACCAACTCCCAAGGAGCAAAACTAGAAGGGAGCATACGCCACTGACAATCTGTTTTCACTATATAGAAAATAACATTCCATATTTCACGCAAATCATATTTTCGTTTCCTTTCTTGCAGGTTCAAGATTTTCTTGATAACTTACCACTGTGTTTCTTCTAAATCCGTCGAATACATAATTATTTGAAGCTTGGTAACTAAAAATAATCATTTTCCCGGAAAGCAGAAACACTCTTTTTATTTCAAACTAGAAAATTTAAACAGACTCTCAATGTTAAAAATAACTCCAGAGAGACCCCTTTGTTCAGCCAAAACTGAGCGATATGCAATAGTACATGGTAATGGCAAATATATAGCCGTCGATAAGCGTGGATATATGAACACTTCATCAGATGGTAGAACATGGTCAAACCCCGATATTATAGGTTGTCCGGCTGACTGGCATTTATTGCATTTGCCTGCGGTAAATATGTAGTGGCTGGCAACGGATATATTGCAACCTCTCCAGAAGATAGTAGATAGAAAGATTGGAAATAATGATTTGAAATCTGTCACTTATGGCAACGGCACATATGTTGTGACGGAAAAAAGCGGCCACGTTAATTATTCTACAGACCTTTCCGGTTGGAACAGGGTGAGGATTACAGTAACCAATTTGTGTTCTTCAGCATTCGGAAACAACAAGTTCATTGTAAACTCTTATGGATGCATTCTTTCAGTGACGGGAAGAACTGGGAGGAAGTTCCTTTTGGAAATAATTCCTGGAAAGAGATCATATTTGATGGCAGTGTTTTCTGGCCTCTTGAGAACAATGGTTATTTAGGAAAAAGCTGATGATGTCATCTGGAAATCTGTAGGAATAAAGGATAACAATGGTCTTAAACCAAGTTTTTTGAACGGTTTCTGCTCTCATGGATAAAAGCAATTATGGCGCATATCGTTAAAAGGCAGGGGGATGTTATAATATCCCCCAGTTATTTTTACTCCCAATGAGATGTGAATTGGAAAGTTATCCTATATCCGATACCTGTTATCTCCTTGCCATCAAATTCGCCGAAATCAAGAGACTGCTTGCCTGACGGAGATTTGATGTTTGATAGTACCATAACATTGTCTATTATAATGTCGAAAGACTGCGGAGTGACACTTTTTTCCCGTGTATCCCCATCCTGGGTAACTGTTTCCCATTCTAAATATGCATACATAACCTTTTGGTTTTGCTCTATCCGCACAGGATAGCCTACTTCATCCATATTGTCCATGTCGTTTTTGGTCTGTCCATATATCTTGCATATTATACCGGAACAATCTGTGGATGACACGGTTAAATATTCATAACTTCTACCACCATTGATACTTGAAGTTGAGCTGTAAAATCTATCCAAATTAATCGTGATACTCCTTATGGGTTGCTTGAAATTGGCTGTAATAGTACTGTTGGAACCATGCAGGGTTGTAGATACTAATTGAAAAGTGCGCCAATATTCCAGTTGAAAATTGCGCCACCATAGGATAAGTATAATGACCTTTGTATAATCCAAATGCAAAGGTAAAATGAAGACTATGGTAGAAAGACAATCAATAATACACATGTATAGAGTATGCGGTTATAGCAAACGGCGTATCTCTCGTGAACTTCATGTCAGCCGTCATACCGTTGACAATATTCTTTCAAAGTACGAATCAGCCATCCGCACGGACAATCCAGAAGAGGCTTTGAGTGATTTGCTTACCATCCAGCCCAGGTATGACAGTTCCAGACGCCGTCCTCGCCGGCTCACACAAGAGATTAAGGATAAGATAGGATTTTGCCTGAAGAAGAATGCCGTTAAGATAGCTACCGGACTTCGCAAACAGCGCATGTTGAAAAAGGATATCCACCAGTTTCTGTTATCTCAAGGATACACCATCAGTTACGCCACAGTATGCAGTTATATAAAAAATATAGAGTCATACAAAGAGAAGAAAAAGAGCGAAGCCTTTATCCGGTTGTTCTATGAGCCTGGATGCATTGCCGAGTTTGACTGGGGTGAAGTTCTTCTTTTTATTGACGGCGTCAAAACCAAGTTTTATCTGGCCGTATTCACTTTCGGGCATAGCAATGGCAGATACGCCTATCTTTTCAGGCATCAGAATACGCTTGCCTTCATGGAATCCCACCGTAACTTTTTCAGGGATATACATGGTGTCCCCGCCATGATGGTCTATGACAATATGCGTGTAGCCGTCAAGAGCTTTGTCGGTGGTGATAAGAAACCTACAGAAGCTTTGATGAAGATGTCCGGTTTCTATTGTTTTGAGTACCGTTTCTGTAATGTACGGGCCGGATGGGAGAAAGGACATGTGGAGCGCAGCGTGGAATATGTCAGAAGGAAAGCTTTCTGCCTGACAGACCATTTTGGTGATATACATTCTGCCCAGGAGCATTTAAACCGGGTATGTATGCAGGTCAACAACGAGCAAGGCAGTCTTTCAACAGCGGAGAAAACATCACGTCTGGAAGCTGACCTGTCATCGCTGAAGCCTTTTCCCGGTAATCTGGGCTGTTTTGAGATCTATGAGTACATTGTGGATAAATGGTCAACTATCAGCATGAAAAATGTTCATTATTCCGTACCTGATTCTCTTGTGGGAGAAAAAGTACATGTCAAGGTTTATAGTGAAAAAATCGTCATCCTGTACGGGAAGGAGAAAGTGGCCTCTCATCAACGCAGTTATTGCGGTGGAGACTGGTGCATCAAGCTGGAGCACTATTTGCGTACACTTTCCCGTAAACCGGGGGCATTGCCCCACTCTGTGGTTTGGCAAAGAGCACCGGAAGAACTGAGAAGGCTGTATGACATCCATTTCAAGGAGGACAACAGGACGTTTGTTCTGTTGCTGGACTATGCCCGAAAAAACGGATTTTCCGGAACGGACATTGTCACGGCATGCAAGGAGCTGACCGGACGTGGTGTCAGAAAGATATCTCCGGACCAGGTAAAGGCCATGCTGCATGGTAGCGTACAGGGAGAGACAGAAGAAACCATGGAACCGCCTGTTCTCCCGGCACAACAGGAGAATATAGAAAGAGAAGCTGTGGATATGCTTGAAGGCATCACGGCGCTCATGACAGGATACAATGAAGTGCATGATATAATACCAACCATTTAAGTTTATAATATATGAAATCAGAAAAAGAAACCATTTATGACTATGCTGCAGAACTGAAGCTTCTGGCCTTTAAAGAGGAACTGGAATGCACCCTTTCATTGGCAGCTGAAGAAAACTGGAACCATCTGCAGTTCTTGACGGAATTGCTTGGAAAGGAAAGCGCCAGGAGAAGGGAGTGTAGAAGAAGATCAAGGATAAGATCTGCGGGATTTCCACAAATGAAGTATCTGCATGAGCTTGTTATGGAAGACATGCCCAAAGAGGCACAGGTAATATTACCTGAATTGGAGACACTGGACTTCATCAGACAGGGAAGAAACCTGGTCCTGTATGGAAATCCGGGAACGGGAAAGACGCATATTGCTACGGCTTTAGGAATAAAGGCCTGCCAACAGGACTTTACCGTATTGTTTACTTCAGTGCCGGTCCTGCTTACCCAGATAAGGGAGGCTAAATCAGCAAAGACACTGAGGACGCTACAATTAAGGTTTGAAAAATACGATCTGGTCATCTGTGATGAGTTCGGATATGTCAGTTGTGACAAGAAAGGAGGAGAACTGCTTTTTAACCACCTGTCGTTAAGAGCCGGAAAAAAGGCTACAATCATTACTACTAATTTGGCTTTTAACAGATGGAATGAAATCATAAAGGACAAGGTGCTTGTGGCGGCAATGGTTGACAGGCTTACACATAAAGCTTATCTGGTTAATATGACCGGACTGTCTTATAGGCTTAAGGAAACACAAAAAATGAGACAAGATAAATGAATATTTTAAACTTATAGTAATTTTGTAACAAGTTATGGATGGAGCTCTTTTCAATTAGAATACAGCGCACTTTTCAATTAGTATCTACAGCCTTGAAGACAAGCACAACGTATTGGGTTTCTCTTATAATGGGATACCATGCAAAGGTTTGGGATGGGCCTCGGAAGCAATGGAAAATACGCTTGCTTTAGGATTCAGGCAAAAAGACGCTTGGGACAATGGAAATTACGACGTGGATATAAGCCTGCTGGATGAGGATGGAAATGAACTGCCGCTCACATCCGGATGCAAGCATGTGGTTTCTCCGGATGGAGTCGAAACGCATAGGGATTTTCTCCTAAAAAATATTAATATGCCAACCAACGGGAAGGTATTGTCAAAACGAACCGCCAAATTGTTTCCGCATCTTAAATTTGCAGAACAGGCATCGGATCAGCTCGATAAAATCAAAGATTCGGCTGTTGTACAACAAATTTATTGGAGATTATCGGATTTGGAAAGAGTGGCGGCTAACTCCACCTCACCTGTCTCGCCGGAAAAGTTCAAATATAAAACGACACCGGAATCAGAGACACGCAGCAGGTTGCCACAATTGAAAATCTTATTTTCGGATGGAGAGACCAGGCTCTGCTCCTGGCATTCACGCTTTACACCCGGTGCGGGACGAATACATTTTTGTCCAAATGAATCTGAACAGATCTTTTATATAGGATATATCGGTGAGAAAATCGCAGACTAAAACCGCCGGAAGCTTGTTCAGGTTGGAAAGCGACGGACTATAATCGGTATATTGTGTCTGTTAATCGTATTCCGCCCGTTGAAAAAAATGCAATTTCACCCCATAGCAATCAACTGGTTATTAATCAGCTCATAATAATACCCATGGCGGGCGCACAATTCGTCATGGGTACCCTCTTCGACAATCCTGCCTTTATGCAGAACGACTATCTTGTCAGCATGACGGATGGTGCTTAACCGGTGGGCCACTATCAGGACCGTCCTTCCTTTGCAGAAATCCAGCAGATTCCCGGTAATGATTCTTTCATTGTTGGCATCCAGCGAGTTGGTAGCCTCATCAAGAAACACGAACGAAGGGTCCTTATAGAGCGCACGGGCGATAAAGATACGCTGTTCCTGTCCCCGGCTCAGCCCCACGCCTTCAGCCCCCACCGTCGTCTGGTATTTCAAGGGCAGTTTCTCTATGAACTCTTCCAGGTTGGCCTGACGGGCGGCAGTCCGGAGACGTGTACGGTCTATATGCTTGTCCTCCACTGCTATATTCCTTGCCAGAGATTCGGAAAACACATGGCTGTCTTGCAGTACTACGCCGCAGCTGTGCCTCCACGATGTCATATCATAATCCTGCAAGGGAGTGTCTCCCAGGAAGATATTTCCGCTTGTAGGAGCAAAATAGCCCAGCAACAGTTTGACAAGGGTGGTCTTTCCGCTTCCGCTTGCGCCCACGATGGCGGTGGTACGTTGTGCCGGAATGGTCAGCGTTATGTCATCCAGCACCTTGGCTTTGCCATGCAGGTTATATTTAAAATCCAGGTGTTCAATCCGGATATCCTTTCGGGAAATCTCCGGCTGTTCCGGTATCTCTTTCCCCGTTCTTTCCTCCGCCTTCCCATGAATCGCGCTGATACGCTCGATGCTTAGCCGCACATTCTGGAAATTATAGAGAAACTGCATCAGTTGTTCAATCGGGATGTTCAACTGCCCGATAATGAATTGCACGGCAAGCAGCATACCCAAAGTCATCTCCCCTTCAATGACAGAAACGGCGGCAATGACCGTCACAACCAGGTTCTTGGACTGGCTGATAAATATCCCGCCTGTCTGCTGGAACTGTTGCAGGCTCAAAGACCTCATCTGGATGTCAAGAAGCTCCTTTTGCAACGCCTCCCATTCCCCGGCGCGCCTTCCCTCGCCGCCTTGCAACTTTATCTCCTGCATGAAAGTAAGGAGTTGGTATACCTTGTTGTTGCTGGCCGACTGTTTCTCAAAAATCATATAGTCAAACAACTTGCGCTTATGCAGGAAACACATGGTCCACAGGCCGTAGCCGATACTTCCCGCCAGAAAGACAAGGAACAGGAAGCTGTTATATGAAAACAGGACGCCCATGAATATGCACAAGACCATTACCGAGAACAAGACGGAGAGAACCTGTCCGGTAAGAAAATCCTGCACCCTGCGGTGATCGACGATACGCTGCAAAAGATCCCCGGTGGTCCTTGTCTCGAAGAATGAAATCGGCAGGCGGAACAGTTTGGCGAAGAAGTCGGTTATCAATGATATATTGACATGCATCCCCACAAACAGCAGAAGACGGTTGCGGACAAACTCCATGGCGGCAGAACCAAGCACAAGCACCAGCTGGCCGCCGAGAATCAGATAGACAAGCGGGATATTTTTATGACCGATACCTTTGTCGACCATCATTTGCGCAAGCAGCGGAAGCACCAGCTGTACGAGACTGCCGACAAGCAGGGTCAAGGCGACCGATGCAAATGCTTTTTTATAAGAAGCTATGTACCTCCATAAAAAACGGAAAGGGGACGGGACTTTTGGTTCCATGCCCGAAGAGAAGTCATAAAAAGCCTGTGTGGGTTCAAGCAACAAGGCGATTCCCTGTTCCCCGTCTCCCGCCCAACGCTTCAGGAAATCTTCTTTCCGGTATATGACCGTTCCTTTGGCCGGATCGGCAACATGATACTTATCCTTATGAATCCTGTACAGGACGACAAAGTGATTACGCTCCCAATGAAGGATACAGGGACACCATCCGGCCTGCAATTCGGACAGACCGACCGATACGGCGAATGTCCGGAATCCCAGGTCCTCCGCCGTCTCGCGAATGGCCTGCAAGGAAACCCCGTCAATCATGCAGCCGCATTGCTCGGAAAGGAAGTCAAGGGCATATTCCTTTCCGTAATGCTTGCAGACCATACGGAGACACGCCGCACCGCACTGCATGGAGTCATGCTGGTAGGACACCCTGAACCTCATGGGGCGACGTCTTGTTGTTCCTTGACGTAGGCATGGAAAGCGCCGAGCGTTATGTCATTCGCCTGGAAATACATACGTTCCATCTGTTCCAGAATTTCCGGATAATACTCCTTGATATACAGCAAGTCCTCTATCTGTTTCTCCTGTGCGTGCCGCAAGCTCCTGCAAATGGAACGGTCAGGTTCCTGAACCGCACCGTTCTTGATAAGCGCGGCGGTGCAGAGGGTACAGAAGCGGCCGGCCCAGCAGGAACGGCAGGACGGGCTGTCTGTCTTCTCAAAAAAATCACGGTACATTTGCCGGACGGCGGTACGGTTGATGCCCGAGTTCACCTCACCGACAGGCATGGAGAAATCCGACCGTTCGCAGAGATGCAGGTTGCCGTATGTGTCAAGCAACAGATTGGTACGCCCGATATAGCATGAATTGAAATATCCGGCTTTGTGTGAGGGTGCGTCACCGACCTTGGTCAGAATGGCGTACACATACCGCAGCCACGCGCTGATCAGAGGGTCACGAAGAATATACTGGTACCGTTCCTCCGGAGAGAGGCCCTTTTCATAAAGTTCCTTGATCCGCTCCCGGATATTGAACTGCGCCAGTTGCTTGTCCGTCTTCTTGCTTTCACTGTAATCACTGAATTCCAGGTAGGAAAACTGGCGGACCCCGCCATAACAACCGTTCAGGCTACGCCCCTCAAAGTATCTGCCGACTTTGTCATGGTCGTATTCGGGAGCCAGCACGGCCTGTATGTGTACATGGTTCAGCAGGTACTCTTCCGAAACCTCACGGATCATGTCAAGGGCACGCTCCACCACCGTTCCTGTACCCTGCCCGTTTTTGAACACACGATACTTGTCATTCTCCTCCGGCGGACCGTCGAAGCTGATGGCGAGGGTGAAATGATACCGTATAAAGAATTCCACCATCTCCCGTGTCAGCAGGGTGGCATTGGTCGTTATGTGGAATACGACCTTCTCCGCAGGTATATGGTGTTCCTCCCAAGGAAGCGAGAGCACATATTTCACCAACGGTTCCAGCAGTGAAAAACGCAGAAGCGCCTCTCCGCCGTAGAAACTGACGGCGGGAGGATTCCGTTTCAGGAACAGCGTCCTGTGTTCCGGTTCCACCTTGCGGAAAATACGTGTGTATTCATGGAAATAATCCGAAATGGCTTTCCGCGCATCCTCCTCTTTCAAGTGATGGGAGGCGTGCATTTTTCCTTGTCCGCGTTGCTCGTTGATTGTATAGGGGCAATACCTGCAACGCAGATTGCAGGTATTGGTCATCTCCAGTGTCAGTTTTTTGGGAATGGCTTCCTCCTCCCATTGTTGCCATAACTGTTCCTCACCGCGCATTCCGGAAGGTGTCCTCGCTTCCAGGGGACCCGGAAGCAGGATGCCGTTTCCGTTAAGACGGGCGATGAAAGCGGCGGCACCGGAAGGGAAGGAGGCCGGGCAAGGCTCTCCTTCAGAAGTTCCATACGACGCCATGTATTCACAGACAAGGTTCTTCTCAGTCTCGGACAGCGACAGGAACATGTTCGCTCTGCCGTCATATAAATAACAGGACGCCCCGTCAACTGTGAACAATTTGACCAGGGGAAACTTATTCGTTTTTTGTTTTTCCATAGTGGCTAATCTGTTTACAAAGCATCGTACAATGCAGGAATCAATCCCAGTCTCTTGACCACCAGTTGAAATCTACACCGAAAGCGGAGTCATCGGTATAGCAACCGCAGTAGCATACACACTCTTCAGACCCGGCGGCTTTCCCGCCTTTCGTCTTTTCCAACTGTTCCGAAGTGACCGTCTTGTCTTTCAGGTCTTCCGGACGGATACCTAGTTTGGCAATCTGTTTTCCCATAGCCTTCAAAATTGGAGTTAGTTCATACTTGCAACATTTCACTCCTTTAAAATATTGCAATGCCGATATGGCTTACCGGTTATTCAAATCCCATAGCCGCGATACTTACATTCGTTTTTCCGGATAAATCACAGCTATATAATTCATTTTTGCAATCTGTCTCAAATATACAAATTCCATTCAAAAACACAATATTTTTCTAAAAAAAGAGAGGATAAACGTAATGAATTATTTTTCATTAACATCTTCGCTTCTATATGATTCCGGAAAAGAATCTGCCACTAACAACATAATTAAAATATATGGACATTTAAAGAGCCAGGCATGACAAAGGAACCGGGAACAGGCAACCATGATAGCGGTACAAGGCAGGTGCTTCCAAAGCCTCTTCCTTTCGTATCGGACTGATTGCCGCCGGGTTCAGAGAAACTGTCTCCAGGCATGTTCCGGCTGTCCTTCGTTTTTCTTTCTTTTCACCGACAATACATTTCCGTCATTGCCGATATATTGGTCTATCAGCTCCTCAATCAGGCTTTTATTCTCCACCTGGGATGAAATCAGTTCAAACATGTCCGTTTCCCGGATGGCATGCAAGGTGACGGCAGCCCGGCGTTTTTTCTCCTCGTCCATTTGGGCGCCATCCAGATTAAGCAGCACATCGCCGGCATTGAGCAGGTCATCGGACGTGATTACCGGAGCGATACCTTCCGTGCCGGGAGCCTGTTCGTCCAGCCTTTCCTGTTCCTCTTTCAACAGTCTCATCTCTTCCAGGGGAAGCCCGCACTCCACCTCATTCTCCGGCACCGCCTCTTCCTCTCCGAGATAATCGTTCCCGGTTTCCAACGGCTGGCTCATGTAGGGGGCGGCAAACGTACCCGCGTTTTCGTCCAGATAGACAAATCGGGTAGCCCCCATCACATCACCCGGTCCTGTACCGCACGATGTTCCCTCTTCCTCCTTCTCCTTTTTCCCGGGGGGATAGAGTAGCCCGCAAATCTTACGGATCCGTTTTTTCTGATTCCATAACTTGTATAACAAGTAGCCGGCACAGCCGATCCTTACTGACAAATAAACTATTTCTTCCATTCCAAAGGGTTTTGATTTGCTTCCTGGTTATATATTTCATTGATAACATCCTGATATCTTTCCAGGTGGTCCGACAGGACACTGCCTAAAAACATGGGAACTGACATATCCGGCGCAATGACAGGCAATAATTTGGCAACAGTCCTGTACAAAGCATCGTGAATATAGGTCTGCCTTCTTGAACCGGACAGTCTCTCTTTCAGAAACCGTCGCCGGTATTCATCCGGGCCGGACGCCTCATCCGTGGATTTTCCTATCTGCTGTTTGGGAGAACCGGCGAAGTTCTTCTCCTGCTTCTCCTGGGAAGGGGCAGGCCGGCTTTTTGTTTCCGGAGCCTCAGCGGGAGAAGCCATTTTGTCCAATGCTGTTACATCCCCGGCCATCATACGTTTCAATGCCTCCTCATCCACCTGGTAATCCGTTCTTCTTTTGGTAGCCATGATTGTTCTTATTGAAGTTTCAGTATGGTTTCTATCTCTGTTGCCAGCAAGTCCAGATTGCTGCCCCTCAATGCGGAAGGGGGTGGAGGGAACAAGGTGCTGCGAAAGAAAAATCCCTTTATCCCGAAGTCTTTATTGTAGCGCTCCGCACTGGGAATGACGGTTTCCATCGCCGGCAATTTCAGCGAGCGGAAAATTTCAGTGTAGCTGTTATACAGGTCTTTGGACACACGTTTGTCCATCCGGTTCCAGAACATATAGATGCCACGCAAGGGCACATCCTTATGACGGTGCATGTATTCCCGGATGGCAAGGACAAAAGCCATGCTGCTCCGCATAACCATTCTCTCCTGTGTGACGGGAGTGAATACATAGTCCATATTGATGACGGACCGGAAGACACCGGGCACATTCACAGTTCCGGAGAGGTCAAAAAGGACAAGGTCATAGTCCAGTCCCGATTTTTCAAGGAAACGGCCGGCAGTTTCCCGGGCTTCCTCCGGAGTGGAGTTCAGGATGCTGTAGGCTTTCCTTCCGCTTGTTCCGAACTGTTCCACCAGCTGGTTTTGCAGATGCACGTTCTTTTCAATGGTCCCCACTTCCCAGTCCCGCATGGTGCTGATACTGTGCTGCGGATAATCGCAATCCACCACAAGCACGTTATATCCCTTCAGGTAATGGAAGTAACTGGCGAGCAACACGGTGAACGTGGATTTTCCCACACCGCCCTTCTGGTTGCTCAAAGCGACAAATAAAGGTTCCTTCTTCATAGGCTTGAATTTAGAGTGTATAATTTGGTTTCATATCTGTCCTGATATGTTTTTCCTGTTTCATTACATGACAATGCATCCGTCGGTATATGGCAATGACGCACTGCCTGCCCGCTTGCATGAATACATTGCGTACCCTATTGCACCAATGTATTGCCGGTTACCGGAGGGTATTGCCATATAAGGTGCATTGCATTCATGTAATACGGAGTCCAATGCAACCCGTACTGTATTGCATTCATGCAATGTAACCCGCCATGCAGGATCACCGTGCAACATGTATGGCAATGTACCTACAGGGATGATATCACATCCGTGCCATGTACCGCCTGTGGCAGGCAAGCAATACACCTTACAGGGCAATGTTCCAATGTATGCCCTCATGCACTGTGCCAAAAGTAGCGGCTATTTTTGAGACTTCCGCCAACATTTCCCCGGCCTGACATCAGATGTCGTCAGATGTCATTAAATGTCATATAAAATACTATTTACCAACCAGTTAACACTATCTAATTTTGCAAAATCAAAATCCGTCAATGGAGAGGAACATGCTTCATCGGACCACAGCACGCCGTGAACGTCGCGCAGCAATCCGACGAAGGAGGATTCTCTGTTCAAACGAACAGAGCAAGTTGTGTCCTTGTCCGACAAAAAGTCTTTTGTCCGACAAGGACCAACTTGCCCGCCCCCGGGCGGGGGAATCCGCTCCAAAGTCGCGGATTCTGGAAAAGAAAAAAAGTACAAACCAACAATCTCATGCATTATGGAGAAAACAACAGGGACAAGGACAGGCAGGAAACCCAAGAATGACCCAGCGGACCGCAAGTACAGCTTCCGCCTGAACACCGAAGAGAACACCAGATTTGAAAGACTGCTGGCAGATTCCGGGGCCAGGGACCACACGCTGTTCATCAAGAAATCCATCTTCTCGGGGCAGATAAAGGTAGTGAGAATCGACAAGGCGACCATGGATTACTACATCAAGCTGACCGAATTCCACAAGCAGTTCCAGGCAATAGGAAACAACTACAACCAGGTGGTGCGTGCCTTGAAGAACAATTTCGGGGAGAAACGGGCGATGTCACTGCTCTACAGGCTGGAGAAGCTGAGCGTCGAGCTGATGCTTCTCTGCAAGAAAATCACGGCACTCACCCAGGAATACGAGCGGAAATGGTTGCAAAGATAAGTCATGGCGCCAGCCTGTACGGGGCACTGGCCTACAACCATAACAAGGTGGCGACCGGGGCGGCGGGGATTCTTTCGGGGAACCGCATGATTTCCGACCGGCTGGGATTGCCAAGCGAAGACATGCGCCTGGCATTGCTCTCTTTCGAGAACTACCTGCTGGCAAACCGCAACACGGAGAAGCCCGTCCTGCATATCTCGCTCTCCCCGGCACCGGAAGACAGGCTGACCGACGACCAACTGGCGGAACTTGCCGACCGGTATATGCGGAAGATGGGCTATGGAGACCAGCCTTATATCGCCTACAAACATGCCGACACCCACAATACCCACATCCATATCGTCAGCGTCTGCGTGGACGAGCAAGGGAAAAAGATCAGTGACTCCTACGAGCACCGCCGTTCCATGACCGCCTGCCGGGAGCTGGAAGCGGACTTCGGCCTGCGCAACGGTGCGGACACGGAGAAACGGAATCCGAAAGCGGAACTGAAAAAAGTGGATGCTTCCCTGGGGGATGTCCGCCATCAGATTGGCAACACCCTCAAGGCGGTGCTGGAGAGTTACCGTTTCCAGACCTTCGGGGAGTATAGCGCCCTGCTTTCCACCTTCAATATCGAGGCGAAACAGGTCAGGGGAGAATACCACGGCGTGCCTTACACCGGCATTGTCTATGCGGCCACGGATGATGCCGGCAAGGTGGTCAGCCCTCCGTTCAAAAGCTCCCGCTTTGGAAAACGCTTTGGCAACGAACAGCTGGAAAAACGGATGCTTCTCAACCTGAAGGCGCTCAAGGAAGGGAAATGGGCTCCCTCCATACAGGCGGACATTGCCCGCGCCTTGCAACAGGCTGACTCACGGCAACGGTTTGTGGAACTGCTCGGACAGAAACGTATCGGCGTGGTGTTCCGGGAGAATGAACAGGGACGCATCTACGGCGTCACCTTCATTGACCACGACCGCAGGGAGGTGTTCAACGGCTCACGCATGGGCAAGGAGTTTTCCGCAAACGTGTTCAACGACTATTTCAGGTGGCTGGACGGCATCCCTGAAAACGACCGGAACGGACATACGGCAGTGGAACTCTGGCAGCATCATCGGCACAAGGCGGGCCCGGAAAGCGCGCTCGAGCAGGCGGCGGGTATCCTCTCCCTGGAAACCAACCCAAGGGATTACGAGGAGGAGGCTTTCGCACGCCGTATGAAAAAGAGGAAGAAAGCCAAACGCAAATCGCGCGGCATTTAAACGGAAGACAATTTTCAAAAACCATTTATCCCCATCCCTATGCAACAGGAAGACGATTTGAGGGCACTTGCCAAAATCATGGAATTTGGCAGGGCAGTGAGTATTTTTCTTTTGGTGGTGCACGTCTATGTGTACTGCTATCCGAGTATCACCGCATGGAACCTGAACCTGGAGGTGACAGACCGGATTCTGGTGAATTTCAACAACACGACCGGCATTTTCAACTGCATCCTCTGGACCAAACTGCTGGCTGTGACCTTACTGGCAATATCCTGCCTGGGAACACATGGAGTCAAGGGTGAAAAAATCACCTGGCCCAAAATCTATGCGGCGCTGGTAGCCGGATGCGTGCTGTTCTTTCTGAACTGGTGGCTGCTTGACCTGTCCCTGCCGCACATGACAAGCACCATACTGTACGTTATAACACTTACCGCAGGTTACCTCGGCCTGCTGATGGCAGGGTTGTGGATGAGCCGGCTTTACAGGCATAACCTGATGGGCGATGTGTTCAATATCGAAAACGAATCCTTCCAGCAGGAAACCCGGTTGTTGGAGAACGAGTATTCCGTCAACCTGCCCACCAGCTTCCGCTTTCAGGGGAAACAGCATGACGGATGGATCAACGTGGTAAATCCCTTCCGTGCCACCATCGTGCTGGGAACGCCCGGATCGGGCAAGTCGTATGCCGTGGTAAACAACTACATACGCCAGATGATTTCCAAAGGATACAGTTGCTACATCTACGACTACAAGTTCGACGACCTCTCCACCATCGCTTACAACACGTTGTTGAACAACATGGACAAGTACAAAGTCAAGCCCCGGTTCTATGTCATCAATTTCGACGATCCGCGCAGGTCACACCGCTGCAATCCCATCAATCCGGAATTCATGACGGATATCTCCGACGCGTATGAGGCGAGTTACACGATAATGCTCAACCTCAATCGCACCTGGATTGAAAAGCAGGGCGATTTCTTCGTGGAGTCACCCATCATCCTGCTTGCTGCAATCATCTGGTACCTAAAGATTTACAAAAACGGCATTTATTGTTCCTTTCCGCACGCAGTGGAACTGCTCAACAAGCCTTATTCGGATTTGTTTACCATCCTGACCTCGTATCCGGAGTTGGAAAACTACCTTTCCCCCTTCATGGATGCCTGGAAAGGGGGCGCCCAGGACCAGCTCCAGGGCCAGATCGCTTCGGCAAAAATCCCCCTTACGCGCATGATTTCCCCACAGTTGTATTGGGTAATGACAGGTAACGATTTTTCGTTGGACATAAACAACCCGAAAGAGCCCAAGCTGCTTTGCGTGGGCAACAATCCGGACAGGCAGAACATCTACTCGGCGGCGCTTGGACTATACAATTCCCGCATCGTCAAACTCATCAACAAGAAAGGGCAGCTTAAGAGCACTGTCATCATAGACGAGCTGCCGACCATCTATTTCCGTGGATTGGACAACCTCATCGCTACCGCCCGAAGCAACAAGGTGGCGGTCAGTCTCGGCTTTCAGGATTTCAGCCAGTTGAACCGCGATTACGGTGAAAAAGAGTCGAAGGTCATCCAAAACACGATAGGCAATATTTTCAGCGGTCAGGTGGTTGGAGAAACCGCGAAGACGCTTTCCGAACGTTTCGGCAAAGTGCTCCAGCAGCGGCAGTCCGTTTCCATCAACCGCCAGGATGTATCCACCTCCATCAGCACACAGCTTGACTCGCTCATCCCGGCTTCCAAGATTGCCAACCTGTCCCAAGGCACATTTGTCGGAGCCGTTTCCGACAATTTTGGCGAAAAGATAGACCAGAAAATATTCCATGCTGAAATCATTGTGGACCATGCCAAAGTCAGCGCGGAAGAAAAGGCTTACCGGAAAATCCCTGTCATCAACGAGTTCAAGGACAAGGATGGAAATGATATCATGATGCAGCAGATACAGCGCAACTATGACCGGATTAAATTGGATGCCCAGGCAATCATCAACGAGGAAATGGACCGAATCAAAAGTGATCCGGAGTTATGCAAGCGATTGGGGTTGGATGATGAAAAATCATCAAAGAAGAAAGAATGATTCATCTTCCCTTAAATCTCCATGAAGTGTGTGGGAAACGATATAAAAGCTTCCCTCACACTATTATTGCTTTGTATGATAATGCCTATATGACAGGGGTTTGACAATACATTTCAGGATAGACAATCAAGTAGTCTTCCGTAAACAGGCTTTTATCAAAAAAGCAAAATTGAATAGCAGGACATACATCTATAAATGCCTTGTTCCGGTTGTTGAATCTGAACAGAGAAGATTGGATGTACGAGTTCGGCAAAGTACACAAAGGATTGACCCTGATAGCTTTGTAGAGAGTCGAGAACTGGGTAAATTGTTTCAGGTATGCAATAATTTCAGGAACGTAAACAGTTGACTTGTGCCACTTTTTAGTGATGATTTCCGAACATCTTTTCATCTCTATCAGATGCTCTGGTCTTCCAACCAAATCAAATACCTTTTCTAATTTGTCATCACAAGCTGACTGGCAGATTATATACCCACTGTCCTTATAGCAAAGATTTCCCCACCAATGGGCGAGCTCTATAATTGTATCCCAGAAATAATAGCCTTCTCCAAGCCATGCGTTTTTATTCGTACAAATGAACGGCCCATGTTGTTCCACATAGTCAGGGTTCTCTCTGTCTTCAACGGTCTGATATATGATTCTGTTCATTGAAGGCTTCTTACTTTAAGGCCGTGTTTCTCCTTAGTTCACGTTCTAACAACGATACATTCAGTGTGGGTATCATTATCGGAGCTACGTTTGCTTGTAATGTTATAGTACTTACAAAAGCACGTACATAAGGGAAAATGATAGCAATGCTGTTCGCATAAAAATAAGAAGGGATGGTATCGGCCTGTACCATGTCCCCAAAAGAAAAGACGGCTTTAAGTTTGATGTTTATAACCTCAAAGTCAGTATTTTCTTTCTTATATGAAGCCTTGAATACCAGATTTAATACATATTGTCTTTCTCTCTGAAAATAGATGCCGGATGGTTCTATTTTCAAATCGAAGATACATTGGGGTAGAATATTCTCCAAGTCAAGCATTACTTTGACTACGGAGTAATTTTTTAGTGAAAAAACGGCTTGCTGCATTATGATGTATTTTAATGTTTTATACTGCCATAGGTAAATATGAATCAGACCCGAAATCCTGGGATATAGGGGATTCTACATTCACTCTGGATGTTGGATGGCTTCCGTAGATGCCATCTACAATTTCATTGTGTAAGGCATTCTTTTCACATTCTTCAATAAATTGATTGATTTCAGGTCCATAAGCATACTTGCTGTGTATAGCTTCCCAATCTTTTTGTAATTGTTCTTCTGGGGTGTTGCTGAAATATTCCAAAAGTTCTTCTGATAAACGTTTCATCTCAATCATTTATTAAATATATACTATTGCAAATATAGTAATTTATTCTATTGGTATGGCTAAAGTCATCACTTTTAATACCAATAGCAACAATCAATTCACTATCATAACAATATTTAAGACAAAGTTCTTAAGCAATATTACTACTACACGCAGCATCGTTAGTTCTTTCATCTACTTCCCAAACTCCACAACAACCTCCACAACCTCTCCACGTTCCCTCCGCACATCCAACACCCGTGCAGGAATCCCATGTCCGAAGCAGCATTGGATAAACTCCATCCCGATAAACACTCCCATATCTGAGTTTCCGGCATTATGTTTGTCCTTATTGCTAAACGTGACGGTTCCTTTCATCTCCTCATTCCTTCGTTTACGGTATTGCATCTCCTTTTGGAACATCATAGTAACTTCCCCTCTGACAATCTGCACCTGTTGCCCTCCGGTTTGTAAGAAGTGCAAATAACTCTCCAGCAGATCTTCTGGACATCCGCTATGAGACAACACGTTTTTTACGCTATGTATCTGAATCAAATTTTCCATCATTTTTTATTTGGCAATGATAATCTTTTTATCCTTAACAACAAGCGTATCCTTTCCACCATTATTCATCAAATTCACATTCTTCAAGTCTATCCGGCTATTAGAAATGGAGAACTCCTGATGAATCGTATCATTCCGCAAAAAGTGAATGTCCTGCTTATACAGGTTCGGAATGGAAAAGAACAGGGTGATAATCCCGATGAAACACAGCACCATCAATACCGTAAAGGTCACAAACCACCGCTGATATTTACGGTCTTCCACAACCTTCACCTCAATGGGTAATGGAGATTCCTGATAGCTCACCCGTTTCTGTTTCCATGTTACTCTGCAACGTAAATTCGGGAATTCATGCAGGCTGAACAACTCTGGCAGTTCCTGTAAGAAATGCAGGTATTGTTTGGTTTCCATCAACACTTCCAACTCCATGGTTACACGAATAACACTTCGTTTCATTATCTTGGGTTTTCCCGATGCACCTGTAGGTTTGGCTACATTGATGGGACGGATATCCGAAGCCCCGTTATCCATGCTCATGGCAAGTTCCACTCCGGTACTACCCAAAGAGGGAGCGTCCGTAGGATGATTGCCGAAAAGTGAAGAACTATTTCGTTCTCCTTCCATGCCCTCATATTCTGCTATCAAGTCCGCTATCTCACGTACTTCGGTTACAGTTATGCTCTTCGCCTCTGCATCGGCAAAGGTTTCTACTTTAGCCTTGACCGTATCAGTCAAAAAGGCTTTTATCTTGTCTTCACTTTTCTTATGGATGAGATAGCTGGGATACTTCTTTGTGAAGTTCCGAGCTACGTTTTCCATATAGTCCATTGTATAATCATATATATCGCTAATCGATATATAGAACATCAACGTAATATGAAAATTACCAAATAGAGTGTGCATATTATCTAATTATTTTTAGGGTTTTATTATTTCTATATCAGCAATAGGTATATAACCGATGAAAGAATTGAATACAGAAGAAATTTTGCACCATTCTTTTTCTATAGAATTTATAACAATAGGCATTCCAAAACTAATTTGTATGCTATCTGCTCCAATTTGCGTCAATTCTCCCTTGACAGACGTATATATATATGAAGTACAAAGAAATCCCTTGTCCCCAGGTTTAATTTTAAAATCAAATCTTGGAGCACTAGAATGCTTCTGTAAAAAATCATTACTAATGCTTTTGATTTCACTTATAGAATATCTCATTTGAACTTGCTTAAATTTGTCATAACTATATTTTGAAACAGATTTTTTAGTATAACAATTATAGCCATCATAATATATTTTCCCATAAAATTCTGCATCCTTACAATAAATCATATATATGGGGTTTTCTTTTTCATTATAATATGTAATTTTTTTAAGATATCCACCGTCAGGCCAAGATTCTATGATTTTCCTAATATTATTTTGATTATCAAAATATATAGTAGATAATATGTTCATGTCACTATTTATCTCTCCTATAAGCGTATAATGATACACATTTTCAGAGTCTAAAAATTCTTCATTCACATATCGCCCCAAACTATCAATAAGTGTAAGATATGCAATACGAAGTGGCATCTCATTTATACTATCGACTTCTCGCTGAAAAACATCACGATTTTGTGATAATCCAATAGCTACAGATAACAACTGTAACAAAGTTAAAATAATTATTTTCATATTTTCCTATTTTAATTCCCAAAAATGAATTGACTTTGCATGGTTCCAATAATTATGTTTGCCTATCGCATTTCCATTATACCACAAGGTTGCATGTCCGCTTGCCCATCTATAATTATTAGACTCAAGAATGTAGATTCCTTTTTTTTCTTTAAGTTTCGAATAAACATCATTAAAGCAAGAAGGAGAATTGATTACAATATCAGCTTTTCCAAAAACTGAATCAGAAGACAACCATTTTAACAATTTAATAGCACTTGTTATAATGCCTTTCCCTTTATATTCTCCTTTTTGTATAACAAAATCTCCTTTTACTTTTATATTTGCACCTAATAAAGCAATAGACACTCTTGTAGCACAAGCATTTACAAAAACACGTCTATCGTAATCTTCACCAAAAAGTTTTTTGAAAAGACTAACAGCGGGTTCATCATTTTCATTTAATGTACCTGCATTTATTTTGGGATAATGTTTATATACATCAGTCCATTTGGGCCTATTTATTTGCAATGAAGTTGATTTAAAACTTTCAACTTCAACAATAATATCTACCATTCTAACACAAATTTAAAGTATATTTCTCAAAAATATTTTCAATAATAACTTCACTATTATTATTAACCCGTCCTATAACCTGTATTTGATTCGTTTCTATTGCAATAGAAGTTAAATCATTTCTTTTTATCAATATGGCTATGCATTCGCCGGGCATATATCCATGAGTTTTAATATGTAAATTTAGATCAATATAATGTCTTGATTTCTTTTTCAAACGAATAAAATCTTTACTATACGTCCAATAAACTTCAGTGATTCCTTTATCCTCTATTTTCATTATAGGAGAGATAGATTGTTCTTGCATGATGTCACTGATTTTCCAAACCTTCTCCCTCACCTCCAGATTATTCCTCTTGATAATCCCCGGCGACAAATACACCACCATCATCATCGGAGCGTTCCCGACACTCATGTATTCCTCCATTTTCACACAATAGCAATCCCAGAACCGGAAAATATCCGCAACCTCCACCTCATTATAGATAAAATGGATTTCCCCGTCCTGCATCATCCCTTCATTCAGCCAGTCATAAAAAAACGCCTCGTCTCCGCTGCATTCAAACGCAAGCGTAATCAAATCCCCCTCGACCGGCAGATTCTCCCGGTTGCCGATTTCTTCACAAACCTGTATGTGCAGCTGGATGATTCTTCTCAGGTTCGAATCATCATAGTGTTGGATATGGCAGCGATAATTGTAATAAAGTATCGGAATTTCTTTGCCACGAATTTTCAATATAGCTTGATAAATCATAATAATAAAATTTCAAGTAAGCAACTATGGTAACAAATCACGACTAATCCAATAATAAGCCTGCCCGTTGGACCGGAACGCCTTGCCGGCAGCCTCATCCAGCAGTTTTTTCTTTTCCTTGAAATACTCAATCAGCCCGTCCAGTTCCACATCCGTAATCATCTCCTTTTTCCGCAAGTCCTTGACCCGGTAAACCTCGAAGAACGGATAATCCACAGGACACGATGTGAACCGTTGCAACGCTTCCGACAAAGGCATGTTCAGGAAATCCCTTCTTCCCGTCTTGCAGTACTTGTCCCTGTTGCGTTCCGAAAGCAGATGCCTTACCAGTTGCCTTCTCACACGGCGCGTCGGGGCATATTCCGGTATGTTCAGGCTGTCCGTCTTCACACGTATAGTAGCCTCCTCTGTATCTGCCGGCAGATAATCGTCCGGACAGTTGCAAATATCGGCCTTCGCCTGCTTTTTCTTTTTGACCGCCTCATATTTATAGTCCAGAACCAGCTTGGCGGGCACTTCCACATACTTTCTCAGCCGCTTGAACTCCTCTTCATTGACGAGCAGGTAATAGTCCGTTACGGACGAAAGCGAGTCGGGCAATACGACAGGCTCTGCCGGCAGTTTCCATCCCGGTTCGATACCCGGCAGGACAGACAATATCGGTTGCACGCCTAACCTGCGGATATGATAGTAGTCCACCAGCGTCGAGTCAAGTTTATACCGGTGGGTTCCCACCTCCTCAAACGCCCTTGTCAGGCTGTTGCCCAACAGCGTATTGTCAAACTTCACCTGCAACAGCATGGAGTCCACGGCGGTAGTCAGCCCCTCCAGCTCCAGCGACTCGTTTTTCTGCGGAAAGACAAGCCATCCCTGTGTCATGCTCCGGTTCGGAAAGTCCAGGCAATACGTATTGTGGTTCACCTCCGCATATTCGTTTCCGTTCCGCAGTTGTTCGGGATACACAATCAGTTCCCGTTTCTTCCGGCTGATGCGTGGAGCCGAGCAGTCTATCATGTTCCCGATTTGCAGCACGAAATTGTTGAAGTTGTCCGGTTCTCCGCCGTAAAGCTGGAACCCCAGCAACCGGCAGTTATTCTCCACCAGCCGGTCCACCAGAGTGGAATCCGCCCATTCGCTGTTGAACCCCTTGTCACCTACCACCACCAGGACATTGCTCTCGTCCCGACATTTGTTGAACAGTTCCACCCCTGTGCGGACACCCGACCAGCTGCCGAATCTTCCGTAAACAGGTTTCAGTTTTTCCGCGTTCCGTGCCTTGTCCGACAGAAAGTCCAGAAATTCCATATAGTCGGGAGTCAGTTTGCAGATGGGATCTTCCCGGCTGTCCGGCTCGTTGAAAGTGAGCACGGCGCCGAACTTGAAGGAGAAACTCTCATCGTTCGCCAGCTGGGACTGCAACCCTTGGATGGCATTCACCACGGCGGGAAACTGTTCGATGGCCTTATCCTTTCCTTCCAGGACAAACACGAGGTTTATTTTTTGCAGGTCCTTTTCTATCTTGTTCTTGAAGGTTCCGTAATAAATCGGATGGCCGTTCACGTTCAGCACATAGCTTTCCCGTTTGTCAATGACCGGCATCGACACATGCGTTCTGAAACAGAACGCCGTATCATTGTGCCGGTAGGACAACACCGGACTGTACCGGATGGCGGGATGCCGCCCGGCAAACTCCCGTACCTGCCGCATATCATCGGATGCCAGCGTCAGGGTATCCTTTCGTTCACTGTCCTTAAACAACAGTGCGCTGTCGGGCAGCGAGGCGATATCCACATGCAGTTGCTGGCCTATTTCGGTCAGCAGCCGCCGGTCTATCCACCCGACAGGCATCCCCCCGATACTGTCGGCATCGAGTTTGGGCCGGTCTGCCACAAGCACGCATCCTTTGTCTGACGATGCCTGATAAGGATACACAATGCCGTAGAACGGGATTCTGCCCACTTCCTGTGTCAGGTCGGTATCTTTGAACAGTTTTACGGAATCATCAACGAAATACGTTTCCGGTTCAGCCAGTGCCGCACTGTCGGCCGGCATCACCACCTGCTTGTTCTTGAAGCCCGTAGCTATGTCGGTCACACCGCTTCGGGTCAGCAACAGGTTGTCCCGGTTGATCCATCCGCAATACCGGGCCTGCTTCCACTCTTTCAGCCTTCCGTTTTTCAGGATGGCGGGGTCATACTGGATCAACTGGAGCCAGTCGCCTTTGCGCTTGATGACCAGAAACGCATCCATATAGTTCACGGGGCGCATTTCATTCTTCCCGCTCGGACTCAGGTAGGTTGTCCCCGGCTCGTTGGCAAAGACAATCCACGGGTCATGCTTGAACAGCGACAGGCTGCGGGGGACTTTCACGCCTTCGACGGAATAGTTCCGTACATATTCGCGGGGGACATTCTTCACGCGTGTAAAACGGTGTACCGGTCCGCAGGCCGCCAGACAGATAATGCTTCCGCAAATCCATCCTCTTTTCAACAGGATTGACAAACAGTTCTTTTTCATGCCTCACATTACTTTTTTGATTCGGAAAAACGTTCGTGCTGCGTCACCATCAGTTGCATCACGCATTCATTGTTCAGGTTATCACCCATATCCACAAACACCTCGTCGATGAGGGTCTTCCGACGGGCAATGATTTTCAATCCCTGGCAATAGGAGTAGAAGTCATTCTTTTTGTTATTGTTGACCGTCACCGCAATGTCCGGATTTCCGCAGAGATATTTCTTGAGGATATAATTGTAATGGACATTGAACGGCTTGCCGTCCACGATGGCCTGCAAATGCTCGCGGATGTCGTTGCCGATAACGACAAGCACGTCCGTCGAGTCGTTCTCCGCATATTGCGGAAGAACCTCAATGGTGTGCCGGACCGGATATTGGGTCTCTTCCGTGGTCAGCAGCACCTCGTACCTGCCCGGCTCAGAGTAGGCATAGAGCGGATTCTGCTCCCGTGAGTCCACAATACCCGATTCACCGAACTGCCAGCGCCATTCCCTCGACGGCCCGTACCCCTTGAATGAAATGATCTCACCCTGGAAGGCGGTCGCCGGCGCCTCTATTTTGACCAGCTGGTCGCTTCCGTAATTATTGGCCCGTCTGTTCACCTTGACGATTTGCTTCTTCTCCAGCGAATGGTCCACCTGAAGGCGGACCTGGTAACGCCCCGGTTCCTTGAACACGTACTGGCCGCTCCGTTCATGCGAGACATCCCCGTTGCCGAACTCCCACAGCCAGGAGCTCGCGTTGCGGGTGCTGTCCGCATAATGAACGGCTTCCCCGACTTCCACCTCGATGGGCGTCAGGGTCATCCGTACGATACGGTTGGAAAAAAACAGCCGGATCAGCACGGCGACAAGCACACACAGCAGCATCGCTGCAACTACAAACAGAATCTTTCTGGTACGAATTTTTCCCATGGCGTCATTTGTTTTTAGTTCCCGAGCGCAGGTCTTCCTCTTTCTTCCGCAAGCCGATCTCGCACTCCTCCAGATTGGCTTTGAACAGGCGTATGTTTTGTTCGATGCTCCACAGCTGTTTCTTGTCCGACAACCACATGGCATAAAAATCGGCGATATGCATGAACAGCTTGTACCGTTTGTCCCAGCTGTTCCTTTCGTAGGTGTTCCGCAGGTTGTTGATCAGGTAGTGGATGTCGTCCTCCTCGTATTGGGCATACACGCCGGGCTGGAAAGCCTCTATCTTCCGGAACAGGGAGTCCACGGGCATCTGGCTTTCGGCCTGTTCCTGCTGGAAGTCCTTGATACGGTCCATCTTGATTTTCACAAACTCCTTCTGCTCGAACATCCTGAAGTCCGAATTCCACATGAAGATGGCAAGGCAGCACGCCACGGTCGTCAGGAAAAAAAACAGGAATACGTATGCGTGTCCCATAAGGATTTCCCGTTTGTTCAGTGTTTTTCTATTATTGTCCATCATAGCGTTCTCATTGTTTGTTATTGGGTCCCACACTCAGGCTGCGCCGTGTTTTCCAGTTGTCCTGGATGCACTGCATCAGGTCTTTTTTTACCATCTCCTCCTGAATGTTCAACAGGCGGATGGAATCCTTCACCCCGAGGAATATGTTGATATTTCCCAGCAGCCGGCTGTAAAGCCTGCAATCCCTGGCATCCATGCCCTGGATATCCTTCAGCAGGTTCATCTTGCGTGTGCTGACCACACTTTGCAAAAGCACGTCGTTGATCTTCGGCGAGGTGTTCATCAGTTTCATGTATTGGTACACGGAATCCACGCTGTTTGCCAAGGCGAGTTCCCTGGCATAGACATGGTCGTATTCCAGCGTCTGCTCCGTAATCCGTTTCACCTCCGTGCCGGAGGTTTTGAGGAAACAGGCAAAGATGGTTACCGCAAGCACGATACAGCTTGTCAGGTAGCCGGAGAACCTCAGATAGGCCTTTCTCACTTCGGTGTTATTTTTCGGTTTCATGTCGGATGATGTTTTGTTTCTTTATAAATAAGTACTGATTCCCAGGTACGCGCACTGTCCGTCCGGTGTACCCAGCCGGAAACGGGCGTCCTCCTGTTGGATGATATAGCGGACTTGTATCTCCTTGTCCGATGGCAGGAACAGCTCCATGAGGGCGTTCAATATCCGGTTGTTGGCGGCTCCCGGGAAAAAGGTCTCCATTTTCCGGGCGGACAGGGGGCCGATTTCCAGCAGCCGGTATGTGCCGTCGGCAAAACGGTTCCCCGCCACCATCGTGTCGCCCAAAAGGCACCGGCCTAACCGGGGGACAAGACCGGGAGGCGCCTCTGTCACGCATTTGTCGCCTCTCTTCAGGCGGACAGGCACCCCGGTCAGGATGCTCATGCACTCGCCCGTCTTCGCAAGGCTGGCGGTAATCTGTTCCAGATAGGGCAGCAGATGGACGAGCATGACCGCCAGATGGAGCGGCAGCAGCTTGAGCACCGGCCACTGTCCGGAGAAGATGCTCACAAAGTCGGCGTGCACGTTCATCTCGTCGATACGGCGCTCCTTGTTCTGGAAAGCGACCAGCAGATGGTCCAGCGAGATTTCAAAAGGCTTGAAAAAACGCCGGGCGAAGAATTCCTCCTCGCGGTGGATGCGGATTTCATCCAGTACCTGTTCTTTCGACACTTTCCCCGACTGATGGAGATTCTTGTGGAAGATGCCTTCCGGAAGGGCGTCGTAAATGCTGCGCCTGTTCACGTGGAGATACAGATAATCCGTCAGGTCGTAATGGGAGTATTCCGAGCGTATTTCCTGGATATCCTTCGAGAAGCCGCGACGCATGTCGCCCCGCCTGGAGATAAGGGTGCGTTCCGCGTCATACCCGCCCTCCTTCAGCCCGCTGGCCACCACTTCCGCCTTGAAGTCGGTATCCGGCTGGTTGAACAGATGGGGGCGTTCCTCAAAACATACGATTTTGTCTGTCTCTTCTGCCATGGTTGTTCTTGTATGAATTATCAGTCCAATATGTTCCAGCGTGACTCGTTCGTCTCCTTCGGTTGTCTGGAGCGTTCGGCAACCACGATGTTTTCCTTGTGCTTGCCGATGTATTCCAGCCGGCTGAGCGTGGTCCACAGGTCATTGAACTGGTACAGGAAACGCTCCGCGGTTATCATCAGCGGACGGATGTTCTGGTGGTTGTACAACAGGCCGCTGTTTTCCCGCAACAGCCCCTCGTAAGCGCCGGGATTGATGCCGTTCCACTCGTTGAAATATTTCAGCAGGTCCTCCTTCTCCTCCTTGTTCATAAATCCTAGGCAGACATACAGGCGGTGGGCCAGCGTGGAGAATACGTTCAGGAAACGGAGGGGCGGATAGTACTGCCCTTCGTTACGGTAGGAGAAATAGATGTCGGATATGAACAGCATGACATGGCGGCACAACATGCCGATGTTCACGGCAAGCGGGGTCTGCTTCTCCGCATTCTCCACCTTGGCGAGAATATCCGACGAGGCTTTCTCGATGGAATCGACCAGCTGCCCGAATTTCAGATAGTAGTTTTTCAGGTCCGGATGGCTGGACATGCTGGTACAGGGAGGGATGAAGTTCCCGTCCACCTCGCAGCGGTTCCCGTTTTTGCGCAGGCGGCCGATTACCAGGAAGTGCCTTCCCAGGTTGTTGCCGTCAATCTGCCCCGTCGGAACGACGCTCAACGCGTAGTTGGGCAGCGCGTCAGGCTGGCGGGGACTGGTCTCCTTTTCGTCCGGGACGCCCGAAGGCAGACGCTCGAAAGGGTCTGCCATCAGAATGACATCCCACCGCTGGTCCTTATCCTCCGTCTCGTCAATGGCGATATGGAAACTGGCGGTCAGCTCGTCGTCTCCCCCCGCGTCATAATCTATCAGGTAGCCGCCGGCGGTAAGGGCGAGGCAGCGTTTCAAACGGACTTCCAGAGTGCCCGTGACAAGTTCCGTGATGCTGAAATCACCGGAAACGGCTTCTCCTTTCCTGAAGGGGAGCAGCCCGTAATTGGCACGGTTCAGCTGGAATGACTGGTATTCGCACAGCCGGTCCGTGAAATGGTCCTCCAGCTGGATAAAATGCTTCTTGTTGACCGGCATTCCGTCCGCCCAGTTTACCAGCGGATATCTCTTTCCCGGTTTCTGTTTTCCTGTATTCATCATGTCTGTTTTTTTAATATTCCTTGTAATTCACTATTTCGTTCGCCACGCGCTTGGCTATGATCACATCATGGCTTTTCAGCCGGTTCTCGGCAAGCGTGACGTCCGGGTCTATATAGAACCTTCTCTTGAAAAAAGAGGATTTGGTATAGAACACCCATTCGTAATAGGTGCCGCCGTCATTCTGATAGACAATCGGGGAGGACGGCGATTTGAGGTTGCAGTCGTCAATCATGCGCTGGAACCAATGCCCGAAAATGACATCTTCGGACGCCTTGCCGGTAATACGCTCCGCGGCGGGATCGTCCACCTTGCGGAAAATTTCCACATCCACCACAATGCTTCGCTCACGGTTGATGTACAAGGAGTCCGAATCATACTCTTCCGAATACTTCCAGACCTTGTATATTTCAAGGGGTATGTCAAAATAGCTGTTTACCGTCTGGGTGTACAGGAGCGGGAAGGCGAAAGGCAGCAGGCAGGTAGAGGCCCAGATGCCGTACTGGAGTTCGTTGCAGAGGTTGAACACTACGGAGAAGAGCCCCGCGCCCAGCAGCACGACCGTAACCGTCAGCAGGCACCGGATACCGAAAGAGGGTGTCTCCTTGCCCGAGGCGAACACTTTCCGCAGCAGGAATCGGTTGTAATACCCGGCGGTCCAGTATAGGATGGCAAGCAGGACATAGATGTAGGGCATGAAGTTGTAGTCCATGAATCCCGACAGGCCGGGCAGGGCAAGTACAATGCCGCACAGCAGCAGATAGACAATCAGTTTCTTATTGTTGAGCAGCTTGTTCTTCCGTGCGATAAAATAGGCTGCAATCCCGAAAATCACAGTCAGTACGGGCATCAGCAGGTACGATGAAATCAGATGTTGGGTGACAGGGTCCATAAGTTCTATGTTTATGCGTTATTGTATTCGATGAATATGCGGTAATTGAATGTGTCCGGCGAGCAGGCGGACAGTCTGGTGTGCAGGCTGTCTTTCATCTGTTTTTCCTGCGACGGCCCGTCCAGCTTCGTTCCCAGGACCAGATGCACTTCTTTGGTGCGTATCAGCCCTTCGGTGGGCACCGGGCTGATTTCCACCCCGTTGCGGATTTCTGTCCGCAACAGAAGCTCGCCAAGCTCTTTCTTGCAGAAGCTGGCTATGTCGTTTTGCGTCAGCACACGTCCGTGTGAAATAATCCCGTATTTGTAGATATCGATCAGCTCCCGGTTCTTGGGGGCTTGCTTCCCGCCGTAGGTGGTACTGACAAGCGCGAGTGTCTTCGGGTCCAGATAGGTGGTGGCGTATGGCGACAGCTCCACGCCGGCCTGTATTTGGTTGCCTGTCTCGCAGTGGGTGGTCCAGTATTTCACGGTGACCTGCCCTTTGCCAGACATTTGGTCGATCATCAGGTAATAGGGTGTCTCCCTGTATTCGTTCATGTTGTCGGTTGCCTGTTTCAGTTGCGCCGTCAGTTGCTCCATCTGGCCGGCGAGCGCTTGCAGCTTAACACTCGAAACGGCATGGAAGGCGTGGGTCTCGTCATCCAGCAGGTCCAGCAGATAGCCGAGCAGTTCCTTGGCGGAGCGGGAGTCAAAACGCTCGCAGCCTCCCTTGCGGATGGAATAGGTGCCGTAACTCTCCGTGGAGCCGGGTACCGGATACTGGAGTTCATGATAGCTCTTTCCGTCCGAATCCTTCACGCTGTGCACGGACAGCAGGGACTCGTAATTGCCGGTACGCAGGGGAATCACCCTGAACGTATCTTCGAGGGAGGTGGTCTGTTCGTGCAGCAGCTTGTTTTCCACAGGCACGATGTTGATGCCCGCATGAAGCTCCTCCAGGATTTCCGGAGTGAAATGGGCGGGGAATACGATTTTCACCCACACCAGCTTCTCTTGCATCTTTTCCCGCACACGCTCCCCGAAACAGGAAGACAAGGCTTTCGGCAGGGGTTCCTTGTCAACCTCATTGAGGGGGACCGGTTGCGAAACCCGCAGGAAATGCTTGTTGTAGAGCTCCATCACCTCCTTGTCTATGACGGACATCACATCATAGTTCCGGAAGAAGGCACGGGTGGATTCCTCCGGCAACCGGCTTTTCTCATAGATGCCCGGCTCCATCCGGATGGGGGTTCCACTGGCGGACCATTCCGTGCACGGAAGCAGGAACAGGTATTCATAGCTTTCGGTAAGGTTGGGGAAGTCAAGATAGAAAGAAATGTTTTCCAGGTCCGTCAGCGAGTCGTCCACCGCCAGGCCGAGCCACACCGTGCGGGCGGGCGTCCTTGTTTCCGTACGGGCAATCATGGTTTTCGACAGGGTATGGTCCACCTGATAGAGAATGTCGTCACACACCATGTATTTCACATCGGCTTTGTGCAGCAGGGTGTCACAGGCCGGATAAAAGGAAATGCTTCCGGCGGACAGCTTCTGGGTCAGCAGGTCATTCTCATAATACATGCCCGACTCTTTCGTTATCAGGTAGCCGGGCTCGATGGGAGAGGCATGCACGACACCATGCGCGGGAAGTGCCGAGGTCAGTATGTCCGGTGTCAGAATGCGGGCGTTTTTTTCCAACAGCCGCGTCTCGATGGCCGTGAAGTCTTCCCCCAGCATATACAGTTCGTTGGACAGCGCCTCAAGCATCAGTTTGACGACAGGGTCAAAATTTTCCGCTTTCTTGATTCCCCAGAACGCCGCCGCGTATTTCAGCATACGGTTCCTGATCTGCTCCTTGTTATATTTCTCCATACTCATACGCTTGTCATCGGGTTGAAATGGGTCCTAAATAAATCACATAGTAAAAACAACGCTTCTCTCCGGTATGCACCAGATTGCCATAGACATATACCTGCACGCGTTTTTTTATGGTCGAAGCCTCGAACACATTGTCCTGCCGGGTGGTATCGTCGATAATGACCCGGACGTTCACATTCGTAAGACGCTTCTCGTACCGGGTGATGGCTTGGGTGATATAGTCGGAAAACTGCCCTTCCCAGCGGGTATGCGAAATGATACTCTCAAAATCAAGATAAAAAATCTCGCAGCCGAAATCCTTGTCAAAGGCGTGCTCCCCGGGAGCCGTGTCAATCAGCATCTCGATGAACTGGTCGATGGACTCTATTTCCGTACAGGACGCGAGGCGGCTGTTTTCCACATCCTCGCTGAGCAAGGCTCCAAAATCCAGAGGCAGTTTGCAAAATTTCGTTTCCATACTTGTCAGCGCCATTCGTTATTTTCAAATTCGTCGTCACTGAATTGCAATATCCTTGCGGCAAACAGGAGTGTGATGCTGCTTTTTTGGTTCATACGGTCAACCTTACGCTGCAAACGGATACAGTTCCCTTCCACAAAACGCAGGACGAATACGGCTTCCTGGTCCGGTTTGTCTTTCCGGTAGACCCGCAGGTTCCCGTCCTCGCATGGTTGGCTGTAGGCACCCCACCGCAGCAGGCCGTCACCCGGCATACCCGCAAGGGTACAGGTAACGAAACCGCCGTATGCCTCACCTTCCGGCAATCCGTCACGGTCGGTATTCCGTTTGAATTGCAGGTCAAATTCTTCTACCGTGTATGTCTCATGACATACGGACAGCTTCATCGCATAACGGTCATTCACCGTTCCGGGCTCTTTCCGTTTAAACAAGGCAGCAAACCAGTTCATAATCTCATTTCAAATTTAGGTGACACGAATCGCCGGCTTCCATTTCCCTGAAATGGATAAGCAGCGAGGTACAACTCTCTTTTACGGTCGAATGCACATGGAAATCCAGACATTGGGCTCCCTTGAACCTGATTGTTTCCTTTGGTGTCCCCAGCTTTCCCGAAGTGTTCATCACTTCCCCGCTTTTCAGGATACGTGAATTGAACATCCATTCCAGCAACTCCTTCGAGGGAAATCCGGCTATGCTTACCTGCATCTGTCCCCCGATGGTCTTTCTGGCCGCTTGCCCGCATGGGGTCATCGGCTTCCGGAAGTCATATTCATAACTCAACAGGTCGTAAGCCTGCACCTCATCATGTTCCGAGGGCTCGGCGGTCCAAAGTTTGATATACGATTGTGCACTCATAATATCTGTAATCTTTTATTCGTCCTCACTCATCAGATTGGTTTGCAACATAGTAGTCAGGGTCCGTTCCGGATTCATGCGTGACTCCACGAACAATACTGTGTCCTGACTGTCCAGATGCTTGCGCGAATAGGCTCGCAGGTAGGCTTTGAATGCTTGTACCTTCGTGCGGTATTCGTCTAAGGGAAGTGCGAAGATGTCTTGCTCTCCCAATCGCTCCAGCCCGTATTTTCCCAATTCATCCTCAAATGTTTTTTTTGACAAACCATTAGAAATGATATAAATAATTAATACCTTATACTGCGCCATATCTCTAATCAACTTAACTTAAGAATAAAAATACGTGTTATTATGAATCCTAAATACATACCTATCAAGATTAAGTAAAAAGGAAATATGTACACATTATACAATATATCCTTATTTAAAAACACTATAAAAAAACAGAGAAACATCACCAGTAAAAACATATAATTCAATCTTGATAAAGAACGGAAAATCCAACTATCATTCTTTGCTTGTTTCAATTTTTGATATGTATAAAAACTGGCAATAGCACCTAGTAATAAAAATGTGCGATACCAAACTCCTGTAAAAGTATATGGATACAATAAATTTAAAGAAATCAGAATCACGACAAACATATTACTTAAATCATTATATAATATACTATTTTTCATTCAGATTTTTTCTTTTGAAATATCGGTTCAACATGTTCTTTTCGCACAACATTAGTATTATCTTTAGGCAATACTAATGTTTTTGAATATAATTGTTCTATTATCCTAGCTATTTTAAATTTATTAATAATCGAAGGCTTTACAACTTTTTGTGGCTTAGGGTTAAAATAAAAATATTCACTTTTAAACTTTTGTTGTTCATTATATCTATAATTATGCTCAACAGAATGTTCTATAAAAGTATTTTTAACAGTATCTACAGAAGTTACTTGATAATAATCTTGTATTGCATAAGCTAATCCTGGCAAAAAATAATTACCTCCTCCATTCGAAAAATTATCAGGATTTGGCATTGCAATAGGTTCTCTCATCGTATAGTGCGTTTTAGGTATTTGGGTTTCAGACCATGGTCCTGGATAATGAGAATTTCCATTACCTACATTTTTGTAATATATAACAGCGGCAATATAACACAAACAACCACCAGCCCAAACAAATGGAAGTAAAATATCATCCGCAACTCCTATTCCTGTAACATCATCTACCATAATTGATAAAGACAAAGCAGAAGTTGCTTTTAGAACATTTTCAGGAGTAAACCATGAATCATCATATTGTTCTAAATGTGTGTTACAAATTTTAGAACTAGCTCTATATGCTTTAGGAGAAATATCTAATTTACATACATTATATGAATCATAGATAAGCGTAGTTTTATTAATACTAGTAGATACAGGGATATTTTCATAAAATGCATAACCGCAATTCTCAACATATCCTTCATATAAGTCACCAGAACTTAATAAATTGGTATATAAATCCAACGAAATAATATTTGATTCATTTCTTCCTTGCATAACTATTTCACCCACCGATTATCAAATTCAATACCATTCACGCTTACACTTTCAGGAGACAAAATCAAGGTAGTTGACAAGCCTTGTCCCAAAGATTCAATAACCCGTTTCAAATTGACACAATACGCATTCGTAAACGCCACCTCAAATATCACCCCAGACGTACCGGTCTTGAACAGCACCGCCCCGTTCTTTTTCATCCACGGTTTCACAGCCCATCCGTAGATGTTGTTCTTCACTATTTGCGAAAGGGTTATCATGATGCGTCCGCCGCGCACTTCCCCTTCCGGCTGGTTCTTTATGCCATCGACAGGCTGGTGAAAACCGATTTTGAACTGTTCCACTGCATACTCGTCACCGTCAACACTGAATATGACATTCACATTGCTGTCCACTTGCGGAAAACTAAAGAGTCCCATAACATTGTTGTTTTTAAAATACCCACTGATTTTCAAATTCCTCCGACCCGAACGTCAGCTTCTGAGCCTGCACGGTCAGCTTGGTTGCGATATAGCTCTTCCCCTGCCGGATATAGCTGATTTCCATATCCACACAGGTCGCTTTCTCAAAAAGTATCTTTTCGAGCGTGGAACCCTGGTTGTCATGGACCACGATGGCTCCGTTCTGATACTTGCGGGCATCCAGCATCCACTGGATCATGTCACGGTTGGGAAGATGGGGGTAAGTCACATAGAACGTACCGCCTTTCACCTCGGTCTGGGCCTGTCCTTTGATGTCTATCCCCTGGGCGAACCCGAACTCACAGCCGATAAGCTGGTAACTGTCCTTATACATATCGACCAGCGAGGAAGCGGCAAGATTGCCGATCTTTAAGAATACTGTATATCCAAACATACTGTACTTGATTATTAGTGAATATTCCAGGTTAATTCATTCTGTTCGTCCAGACCCACCTCCAGATTTTTTCCTTTGCACAGCTCTTCATTGATGATAAGCCGCGAAATCGGTCTGCGCAGGTAGTTGCGGATAACCCCGGCAACCTGACGGGCGCCGTATTTGGGAGTGAATCCTTTGTGGGCAAGCATTTTCCGGGCATCGTCACTGATGGCGATACCGATACCTTGCTTGTCCAGCAGTTTCCTGACACTGTTGAACTGTATATCGAATATCTTCAACAGGATGTCTTCACGGATAGGAGAGAACGGAACGATTTCTGACAGACGCGCCAGAAACTCCGGACGGAAATACTGCCCCATCACCTCCATGATCTGGGTGGTAGCCGGCACATTGCCCGATTCCAACTGCTTCGTCAGCCATTCGCTGCCCACATTGGAGGTGAACAGCACGATGGAGTTGGAAAAGTCCCCTTCCTTGCCCAGACGGTCATGCAGTTTCCCTTCATCCATGATTTGCAGGAAAATATCATAGACGGACGGATGCGCTTTCTCTATCTCGTCAAAGAGGACCACCGCGTAGGGTTGCTGGCGGATTTTATTCACCAGCATACCGCCCTCCTCATAGCCCACGTATCCCGGAGGCGCCCCGTAAAGCAAGGCGGCGGAGTGCTCCTCTTTGAATTCGGACATATCAAAACGGATCATGGACTTTTCATCGTTGAACAGCGCCTCCGCCAGTGCCTTGGCAAGTTCGGTCTTGCCGGTACCGGTAGGCCCCAGCAGGAAGAAGGAACCGATGGGCTGGCCCGGCTTGTTCATACCGCTGCGGGATTCAAGAATGGCATCGGTCAGCGTTTTCAGCGCCTGGTCTTGACCGACAACCCGACGGCGCAAGTAATCTTCCATGTTGAGCAGGCGTTCCTTCTCCTGCGACTGTATCTTGCCGATAGGAATGCCCGTCTTGCTGGCGACAACGGCGGCAACCTCATAAATTCCTACCTCCTCTATGCTCTTTTCTGCAAATGACAGGATGGCAGCCAGTGCGCTCCGCAGGTAAGCCGCCAGCTCTTCATACTCCTGCAATTCATGGATATCCGCCTCATCGGAAACCACACCCAGAAGGATGGGGCTTAATTTGTTGTGCATCAGGAAAAGCAGTGTTTTCAGCTCTTCCACCTTTTCTTGAGGTGCTTTTTCCTCCTTTTCTATCTCGTCCAGTCGGGCAAGCAAGGCTTCCGTATCCTTCTTTCCTGTTTCATTGACCATCTTGATGGCCGAAAGTGTCATGTCCAGCAGGCCGATGGCGGAGTCGGGCAAACGGCGGTCTTTCACATACCGCTTGGCAAGGCGCACGCATTCCGCCACGGCATCGTCGCTGATTCCCACCCGGTGGTACTCCACGTATGATTGCCGGACGGAATGCAGCATCTGTATGGCGGACTTCAAGTCAGGCTCATTGACCTGCACCACCTCAAAACGGCGGTTGAACGCATGGTCAGGCTCTATAATCTTACGGTATTCGTCAATGGTGGTGGCGCCGATAACGGTCAGGTCGCCGTGCGACAATTCGGGCTTCAGCACATTGCCGGCGCCGGAATTGCCCTGCCGGCTGTCCAGCAGGATATGAATCTCGTCAATGAACAGGATGGCGTTGTCAATGCCACGCAACTCTTTCACGATATTTTTCAAACGGTCCTCTATCTCCCCCTTGTAGGTGGCGCCTGCTATGAGCGAGGCATTGTCAAGCTCAAACACACGGGCTCCCTCCAGGAACGAAGGCACCTTATGGTTGACTATGTTCCATGCAAGCCCGTACACAAGGGCTGTTTTCCCCACCCCGGCGTCACCGACAATCAACACGTTCGATTTGCTGCGGCTGCCCAGCACCTCCATGACCATGCGGTTCTCCCGGTCACGGTTGATGGTCGGGTAAAGCCTGTCTGCCGCGGTGGCGGTAAGGTCCACGCAATACTTGGCGAGAAAGGAAGTGGAAGAGGAAACGGAACTTTGAATGAAACTTTTCGGCACGTTGCCGGAAACTCCCGCCGGTTCGTTGCCTGTATATATGGAATGGATATCTTTCTCCAGGATAGGGAAAGACCTGAGCTGGTCACTGGAAAAGGCGATGCCCGGTTTCGTCAGTGCCAGCAACACGCAGATGGGATTGATGTCAAACAGCCCCATCTGTATCCGCGCATCATCGGCGGCACGGAAAACGGCGTCGATCTTCTCCGACGGCTTGATTTCGGCGAACCGGGTGGATTTCGGACATTGTTCGATATGGACATCCGCCCATTCCTCCAGATACCCCAAATCCTTACCTATACTTATTATAAAATCCCTTAGCCCTACATCTTTATGAAGTAGAGCCTTCAACAAATGCGAGGGAGTGTAACACTCGTTCGCATTTTCACGAGCCACTGCAAGTGCTATGTTAAGCGCAATTTTTACAGAATCATCAAGATTAATGAAACCAACTCCTGTATCCATAATCAATAAGATTTAAAAATTGCGCAGGAGAACATTGCAAATATAAGGCAAAAAAATAAGCCCGCCACTTTTCGAGGCAGATTTTTTTATGTTAACGAACATAATTTTTGAAAAAACCAAAAAATATCGCAAAAAATTTCCCGAAAAACTTTTGTAATTTTCAGAAAGCTCCATATATTAGCCCCCGGAAATTGAAAGCCAAAGGCGGGGAGGCGCCGAACCGCCGGTAGCCGGAAATTCCGTAATCAACTTTTTTATAAACTTTAAAACTTTGAGAATATGGCATTTAAAGCGTCATTTAAGTTTTCAGACTCAAGAGAGTTTGATGTATTGAGATGGGATGTCAAGTTCAATCGCGATGTGGACCCCAAAGGCCGTCCGGCATCTGACATCTATGGTGGTAAAATCTATGTGGAGGTTGAATCTACTCCCGATACCATTGTGTTGGACAAGATGTTCAAACAGTATCAGCCCGTAAACGGAAGTATCGTCTTCAAGAAAGCGGATGAGGATGCCAAGATGAAGGAATTGGTATTTGAGAACGGTTACGTGGTGGAATACGAGGAGGCACTGAATGTGGCCAACCCCTATCCGATGACAATCAAGTTCGCCATTTCCGCACAGACTGTGAAGATGGACGAGGCTACATTTGTACAGGATTGGCCGGAAAATAACTAACGGTTGTTTTCTAATCAAAGTTTTTAAGGTGCCGGAATATACCAATTCCGGTTATTTCGGCACCAAAAAACATACCGACTGGTCGGATTGATTAATTAATTTTCATAGCAAAAGATAGTATGGGAGCAAGTTTTCTGAATTTGGTAACTACCAAGGTGACAGTGAAAGGAGAGGAACAGAAGTTCGTTTCACTGCGGCTTCATCAGCGGTTTAACCGGCATCACGCCTTTACTGTAATTGTGAATTACCTCTCGCCCGGCAATACGTTCAAGCAGACACCTGAAAAATTCATCAATTACATCGGGGAGACTGTCAGCATCTCGTTCGCCCACAAGCAGACGGGCGAAAGTTATGACTTCGAAGGGGTTGTCACACAGGTGGAAATGGTCGGAAGCATGGGTGAGGCGGGCGGAGTGGCCATTCACGGAGCAAGCCCCACGATATTGTATGAGAACAACGGAACGCTTGACTCGTGGATGGACCAGACCCTCTCCGCCATCATAAAGGAGGCGACACAGGAATACGGGAAGGTCCCGCTGGCTTCCAATCCCAAATACTCCGCCAAAATCCCTTACATGGCGCAGTACAACGAGAGCGTCTTCGACTTTATGAACCGGCTCTCCGCCCAATACGGCGAGTGGTTCTATTACGACGGGAAAAAAGTCTATTTCGGCAAACCCGACAAGGACAACACGGAAAAGATCATGTACGATGTGGACCTGGAGGAGGTACGTCTGGTGGCAAATCTGGTGCCGGGCAAATCTGCAAGATACGATTATGTAGCGCAGGAGAACAAACAACATAATGCAGACACGCCCGCCAAACCCGATGGCATGAATGACCTCCAGTCCATTGCGCATGACTGTTCCGAAAAGGCGTATGGGGCCAAGACGACTGCCGCCGCCAATCCGCACATCGCCGACAAGGCGGGGCTGGACGGGCAGATGAAGGTCCTCAAAAATGAGTCCGGCGCCAATTTGTTGAACATAAGGGGCATAGGAAAGACATGCCGGATCCGGATAGGCGAAGTCATTGAGGTCTCTTTCCCCGGTGACATGAACCTGCCGCCCCTGGGAAAATTCCGCATCACCGAAATCACGCACGAGGTGCGCCGTGACGGGCATTATGCCAACACGTTTGCCGGGATTCCTGACGGAACGGTAAACATCCCTGTTCCCGACACAAAACTCCCGCTGGCATTGCCCGAGCTTGCGACGGTGAAGAAAAATGACGACGAAAAGGAACAGGGACGGGTGAAAGTGAGTTTCGACTGGCAGAAAAACGGGAAAACAACCAACTGGATCAGGGTGCAGAGCCCCAATGCGGGAGTAAGCGACGCCGTATCCAAAAACCGCGGATGGGTGTTTGTTCCCGAAGTCGGTGACCAGGTCATGGTGGGGTACGAACACGGCAATCCGGACCGCCCCTATGTGACCGGAGCCATGTTCCATTCCGCTTCAGGAAAGGGAGGGGACAAGGACAACAAGACCAAAAGCATTATCACGCGCAGCGGAAGCGCCATCGTTTTCGATGATGAGACGGGAAGCATTGTCATCACCGACCAGACGGGAAAACAACTGATCCTGCTGGACGGGAAGGACGCCATTACGATTATGGCGAAAAAGAGCGTAGTCATCACCAACGAGGACAAGTCCGTTATCGTAATGGACGAAAAGTCCATCGGTATGCAGGCGGACACGATTTCCATCGAAGGAAAGAAAAACATTACATTGGTTTCGGGCAAGGAAAGTATGGTATTCAGCAGCGAAAAAAACATCATCAACGGCAGTGCCACCAATATCAAGCTGGAGGCGGCCAAGGAATATGACTTGAATACACAGACCGGAACCATGAAAGGCACGAACCTCACCGTGGAGGGAACGGCAAACATGACCGTAACGGGAGGCATTGTGAAAATTAATTCATAAACGGATTGGATATGGGAGCATCAGCATCTGTAATACAGGAATACTACAAGGCGGTCGATTACTGGGCGGACATAGCCGGAAAGAAAGACTGGAAACTGGCGATATGGATTGTCGGAAGGAACGATGTGGACCTGGTGGACAAGTTTCTGGAGATAGAGCGTTCCCCTGTAGGACAGTTCGATGACATATTTTTCCGTTTCGACACGCCCTACAGAGGCGATGATGACGAATACGCCGCACAGCTCTGGCAGGAGTATGCCGGATGGTTTGAGGAACAGGCAGAAGAGAAGGATGACATGCTCAAGGCGTTGCGGCACGACGGGCTGCTCAAGACGGAGTACCGCCCCGACACGTCGGCCGAGCCCACGGCGGCAAACCTGTGGAAGGAGATGTTGCGCTTCAAGGAGTGCATATCCCGTTTGGAGAATGCCTTCTTCTGCATCTATTTTCCTCCGGAACAATCCGGGGTGTTTCCCCGGACGGAATGGTTCGGACAGGTACTGAAAGAGGGTGTCCCGCAGGGCATCCGTCTGACAACCATTGATTTGAAAAAGAACAGGAGTGTCGCTCTGGACGAGTCGCCGGAGGTGGTCCACATACGCCCACGCTTTGACATGGCGGCGGCACTGCATAACCGGATGGCACGGGCGGATGCCGGCAACGACCTGATTGCGCCCGAGAACCGGTTCAAACAGCAGGTGACGGCGGTCATGGACTGCACGCGGAAACAGGATTTGAAACCGCTGGAAAAAGAAATCAGGAAGCTCCTGGATATCGCCGGGGAACTGAAGGATGCGAATATTCGGATATCCGCTCTCTTCATCGCTTCCGAAGCCTGCTATGCTATCCGCGAATACAAAAGCAGCATGAAATACAGCGACAAGACCATCCGCAAGGCGGAAAAGGCGATGAAGGATGGCGAGGCGGCGGGATACAGCTACTGGAAGATGGCTGTTTCCATGAAGGCGGCGATCCTGACGGCAGAAAAGAAACGCGAAGAGGCGGTGGCTTTGTACGAGGAGATAGCCGGAAAGGCTGTCGAACGGAAGGATCCCTATTATGTCATGGAGGGCTACCGGATGTGCGGCTTCCTGCGGTACGAGGAGGGAAAGCTGGAACAGGCGTTCGAATATTTCCTGCTGGCATTGGCGGGAGGAAGCTATCTTTCCGAAGACATCAGACGGAGCTCCACCTTCACCTACGCGGCACACCTGGCGCTCCATACGGGCAGGCAGGTGCGTGCGCCGATTGACATCGAGGTGCTGGAACACCAACTTCACGAATGGCTGGGCGAGGACTGGAAGGAACTGGTGGAGAACCCCTCCATGCGGCAGGCGAAAGCCAGAAGAAAAGGGGGTATTTTCAACTGAAAGAGAATTTAATCAACATATAGTTTAAACTTAAATATCGAATTTATGGATCTTGGAAATTACGGAATCGGCGGAAACGAAGTGAAGATTGACGCCTCCGAAGGCATTGCGGAAATTCCACAAAACCGGACATTATTGGTGGAGCAGTTGACTAAAGACGAACCGGTGGCTCCCGAAGTGATCACGGGGCTGACCAATATCGACCAGGTCTTCGCGCATTTCTTACCGGAGATAGATATTGAGTTCACCGATGCGGAAGGTGCTCCTGTGGAGGAAAACTTCCGTTTTCACAATGTGGGGGACTTTTCTGTCAAGAAAATGACGGAGCAAAGTCATTTCCTGTCAGGACTGAATACGGAAAAGCAGTTTGCCGACAGGATGGAGAAGTCGTTGCGCTCCAACAAGGTGCTGCAACGGGTATTGGAGAATCCGGCGACACGCGAGGCATTCGTCAATTCGCTTTCTGCCATGCTGGACGATTTAAAGAAAAACGAGAAGTCTAACCCTGCAAATGAATGACAACAGCTATGAGTGAACAGAACACACACAGGGAGGCAGCCGTACAACAACAGCAGGCTGCGGCACAGTCCAGAAACCTGAACGCGGAGCTACAGGTCCTGGCTAAGTTTGGTGGTTTCAATGTCCTGGAGTCCTCTGTGGACGGCATACAGAACCTGAACCCGGAGCGCAAGGCGCGCCGTAACATTTTCCTTACAGACCCCGAACGGGCGCCTGAACGCAAGGAGCTGGAAAAACGGCTCGAAATGTGGGTGGACATGCTGCAAGGCAACAAGTCCATCAGCGAAATGATTGAACTGTGCCAGAAGAAATCGGCGGCCGTTTCCGATCTGCTTTCCCAAAACCAGTTGAAGGCGGTGGAAGAGGTGAAACAATTGGAGAAGTCATACCGTACGGTCATGCTTTTCTACAAGAATACGGATTCCGACAAGATTAAGAACATTTCCATCGTCAATGCTTCCATGGAGCAGCTCACCGACCTGGACAACTCTTTCTTCATCGACGCCATTGCGGACGAGCTGCGTGCCAACTACGACCGTCTGGACCTGCGTACCAACTATTCCTTGCTGGTCATCCCCGGCTACCTGGGTTCCAACAAGGTGATTGAGAAATGGGCGAAGATAGCGCATGACAACAAGGTGATGATTTATACCGACTTCGCCGACCTTGAAAAGCCGGACGATGTCATCGAAATGTTCTTCGACTCCAACCTGTCGGGAGGCGATGTGTACAAGTCCAACGTATGTATGGCCTGCAACTACCTGGTCGGACGTGGACGTTATGCCGAACTGGGCGAGACGGAGGACTTGCTGATTCCGCCTTCCGCGGCACTGGCGGGCAGCGTGTACAAGACAGTGATGGCACAGGTCACCGCCGGCAAGAAATACGGTTCCATGAGCGAGGTGGACGGAGTGGCTTTCAACCTGAAGAAGAGCGAGATCTCCGAACTGGAGAAGATTGGCCTGATTCCCATGGTGAAGGAATACGGCAAGGTGATGGCGTTCTCCGCCAAGACGTTGTTCAACGGCGACAACCTGGGCTTGCAGACCTATTCGGTGGTACGTGTGTTCGACTGGGTGACCAAGGTATTGATGGACTTCCTCAACCGGCGCGCTTTCGAGAACTGGAACAGCAAGGCGGAGAGGGATTTGCGCGGACAGATCAGCAAGTTCCTGGACAGTATCCAGGGTCCCGGACGCCTGATTGAAAAATTCAAGATTCTCCGCTTCGAGCGTGACCCGAAACAGAAAGACCGCATTTTCCTCGACATTCACTTGACTCCTTACTTCCCGGCAAAGAGTTTTGTCATCAAGTTGGAAGGCACCAAGGGGGATGACGAGAATGACTGGAACAGCGATTATGCACAGGATGCATAAGCAATCCCTTTTCTGAAACAGCCGGAGGACTCCGGTTAACCTCTCCGGCTGTTTCCTTTCTTTACTTTTCTAAACCGTTCTCACTATGTCAGATGTGTTGAAAAATATAGCTGATGCCGTTGACAACAACAGCACCAGACGGGGATTCTCCGACCTTTTCGCCGACTCAAAGGCTGCCCTGGACAAGCTCCAGGCGGGACTGGGCGGACTGCTCCCATCCATGCCGGGCATGCCCGTAGCCAAGTTCGGCGACCTTGCCATAGGGATAGACATGCACCCTACGGTCACACCGCCGTCACCCGTCATGCCCGTGCCGCATGTGGGGAAAGTATATGACCTCATGGCGGACATCATGGCAGGCATCGCCGCCGCCATGCCGCCCGTCACCGAAGGGGTGGCGGGAGTGGCGTGCAGCATTCTCAAGGGGATGGCACCTACGGTGAAGGTGCATAACCAGTGGATTGCACAGGCGGGCATAGGCATCGTGCACCTGCCCGCATTCGTCCTGCACCCGGCACCGCTGGTCAGCGGCATGTCCGAGTCGGAGATGTGGATGGGCAGCGCGACCGTGCTGGCGGACGGTGCCCCCTGCTCCACGCTGACACATCCGGCGCTCTCCTGTAACCTGGTCGGCATCCCGACCATTCCTCGCAAGGGAAAGCCCAAGAAAGTGAGCAAGGCGTTGCTGGCACCCACATCCATGCTCTCCACCATCACCTCCGTAGGCAAGCCAGTGCTCGTGGGCGGGCCGCCCACCATCGACATGTTCGCGCTGGCAATGAAGTTCGGGCTCAAGGGGCTGGGAAAAATGTGGAAGAAACTGGGCGACAAGTTCCAGGACCTGATTGACAGACTGAGAAAGAAAGGAAAGAACCGGCTGGCGGACATTCTCCAGCCCATCAAATGCAAGACATTCGGTGAGCCGGTCGATGCGGCAACAGGCAGGGTGTACCACACCAACGTGGATTTCGAGCTGCACGGCCCCATCCCCATCGTTTGGGAACGCACCTATTACAGCGACGCCGCCGTGGATGGCCCGTTGGGTTACAACTGGCACCACAGTTACAACCTGGGTGTCCGGCGGCTGGAAGAAGAGGCTTTCCTCTTCCGCCATGCCGACGGACGGGAGTCTTTCCTGCCCGTGCTGGAACCGGGGGATTCCTATTTTGACCGCAAGGAACAATTGCTCTGGACGTTTGACGGGCAGGGTTACCTGCTGACCGACATCCGGGGACTGCAATACCGGTTCGACGGACCGGAGAACCGCTTCGGCTACCGCATGGTGTCGGACATATCCACCAAAGACGGGTTCCGCATCTGTTTCGAATACGCTTCGGCTGGAAAACTGGCGGAAATCGTATCTTCTCGGGGAGAACGCTTGAAAGTGGAAACCGACGGATTGGGACGGGTATGCTGTGTGTCTATGAAGCAGGACGGTGAGGAGACCAGGCTTGTCCGCTATCGTTATGACGACCGGGGCGACATGGTGGAGACCATCGACGCACTGGATGTCAGCAAGCATTTCGTCTATACCGACGGGCATCTGCTGGTACAGCTGACCAACCAGGGAGGCATGGCCTTCCATTGGGAATACGAAGGCAAAGGTGAGAACGCCCGTTGTGTGCATACATGGGGGGACGGCGGCGTCATGGAGTACTTCATCCGTTACGGCAAAGGCTACACCCATATCCGTAACGGGGAGGGTGCCGAAACCGAATACCATTACGGGGAGGACAAGCTCATCTACAAGATAGTGGATGCCAATGGGGGAATCACACGCCAGCAGTACAACGGATATCAGGAACTGGAGGTCACGGTCAACCCCGAAGGCTATACCCGCAAGACTTCCTACAACGAGTCCGGCCAACCCGTCCGGATAACGGACGAGAACGGCGAGGATACATTCCTGAGCTACGACGGAAACCGCAACCTGGTCCTGCTCTGCACGCCGGGAGGGAAACAGTTCTCTTGGGACTACGACGGGATGGACCGTGTCGTCAGCCGCACCACGCTCAGCGGGGAGACTGTGAAATACACTTACGATGGAGGCGTATTGCATACCATTACCGACGGACAGGGACGCGTCTATACCCTCACTTTCAACGACCGCTACGACCTCGAACTGCTGCGGTTCCCCAACGGTCTGTTCCGCAGGTGGGAATACGATGGCAGGGGCAGGCTCGTACTGGCGGTGGATGTCAAAGGCAATGCCACCCGGTACGCCTATGACCGGGCGGACAACCTGATACGGCTGGAAGAACCGGACGGTAACGTGCACCGGTTCGAGTACGACGCCATGGGGAACATGGTACATGCTGCGGACAACATCCGCGAGGTAAAGTTCACCTATGGGGCGTTGGGAGTATTGAAAAGCCGTGAACAGGAGCGCCACCGGATTACATTCGGCTACAACAGCGAGTTGCAGCTCCGGCGCATCGGAAACGAGGCGGGCGACAACTATTTCTTCGAGCTGGACGGGCTGGGACAAGTCGTTACGGAAATCGGTTTCGACGGGCTGCGGCGCGAATATGAGCGCGACGGTGCCGGACGTGTCACACGGGTAAACCGTCCCGGGGACAAATGGACGGAATACCTGTATGACGGGCTGGACAACATCCTGAAGGAAGAACAGTACGACGGTGAGGTATCCCTTTACACGTATGACAAGGACGGTATGCTTGTCAAGGCGGAAAACAGCGAGAACCTGCTGGAGTTCACCCGTGACAGGAAGACAGGACAGATTATTGAGGAGAAACAGGGAGAATATACCGTCAACCGCACGTACGACAACGAGGGCAACTGTACCCGCATCACCAGCAGCCTGGGAGCGGACATCCGCCATACGTACGACCATGAAGGCAACTTGCAGACCATGCAGGCGGGCGAGAGCTGGCAGGCGTCATGGGTACGTGACAATACCGGGCTGGAGGTGCAGCGCACCTTTTCCGGCGGTGTGACTGTCAGGACGGAACGTGACTGCTTCGGCAGGGAGATACGCAAGTCGGTACGGTCGGGCGGCATAGAGCAAGGCGCCTACCGCTACCAATGGGGTATCGCCAACCGCCTGCTCTCCAAGGAGAACGAGCTGACAGGTACTGTCACACGGTACGACTACGACCGTTTCGACTTCCTTATCCGGCAGGAGACTATGCAAGGTTCGGAAACGGACGTGATTTACCGTGTGCCGGACTTCGTGGGTAACCTCTTTGAAACACCGGACAAGAAAGACCGCAAATACGGTGCCGGGGGAAAACTTTTGGAAGACCCGGATTGTTTCTATCACTACGATGACGAGGGGAACCTCATTTTCCGTGAGTTCAAGCAGTTGCAGGAAACGGGCGTAAAGTTCGACCGCAAGCACATGGAGAAGGAACGGGGCATCCGCTGTCTGGCAACGGGGACGGGATGGCTTTACGAGTGGAGTTCCAATGGGATGCTGAAGAAAGTCATACGTCCGGACGGAAGACCGGTGGAGTTCCGGTATGATGCGCTGGGACGACGCACAGCTAAGCAGTATTTCGGAAAGGTCACACGTTGGGTATGGGACGGCAATGTGCCTATTCATGAGTGGAGCTACAAAATCACCGATATGCAACCGGATGAGGAAGAAAGCACTCCATTAAAGGAACCGACAAAGGATATTACTACCTGGGTGTTTGAGGCAGGTACGTTTGTGCCAACGGCGAAGATACAGGAAGGTAAGCAATATTCCATTGTGTCTGACTATATGGGAACTCCCATCCAGATGTATGACGAACAGGGAAACAAGATTTGGGACTGCACGTTAGATATTTACGGAAAAGTGTTTACTGTTAATAAGGGAACAGAGTTTGATTGTCCGTTCAGATACACAGGGCAATATTTTGATTCCGAAACAGACCTCTATTATAACCGTTTTAGATACTATTCTCCTGAGATTGGCAACTATATAAGCCAAGATCCCATTGGGTTAAATGGAAGTAACCCTACACTTTATGGATATGTCAAGGATGTCAATTTATGGATTGATATCTTTGGATTCGAAATAATCCCTAACAAGGCAGCAGGGCTTGAAAGAGAAACTATTGCAAAAGCATGGCTACAAGATAAATATCCAAATGCCGAAATTTTATCTGAAAGGTACTTAAGAGATGTTGATGGAAAAAGCGTTAAGGATATAGATGTAGTAGGCGGCTCAAGGAGAAGAGTAGATTTTGTAGTTGTTGAAAATGGTAAAGTTGTAGGAGTCTATGAAGTTACAAGTCCAACAGCTAAAAAAACCGATCAAATAGAAAAAGAACGTATAATTAGAAATAAAGCTAAAGGAGGAGCTCACATCAAAGCACCTGGTAGAAAAGGAAAACTATACAATATTTCTGATATTGAGACGGTTAGATTAGATGTTGATTTAGAAACAAAAAAAGTTAAGCACCATTAAATTACAAGCAAAAATGAATAAAGATGAAGTAATATCAAAATTAGGATGGTTTACTCAAATGAAGTCTATACCACCCCTAACTAATGAATTCAAAACAGAGCAAATTGTCTTTTTTGAGAATATTATCCATTTTCTACAAGATAATGGATTGACGACTAAAGAAATATTAAAAGAAGGTGAAAGAGCCACTGACAATACTGAAATAAAAATTGGAGATCTGACGGAAGAGGGATTAAAATTTTATCTATATGGTATTAGGAAATGGCGAAAAAAATACGATAGAACAAAAGACGGAATTAAAGTAATCAATGACTTTACATTTATTGGGAAAAAATTGAAGGAATTCAGAGAAAAACAGAATAAATAAAATCACTTTTGGAGTGGCTTTTCATTTTCCTACAATCTCTATAACTACTTTTCAAAAAAGTAATCAACAGATATTGCCTAACTTCCGTAACTGCTTAAGAAACAGAAGTAAGATCTCTATAAATTTGCGATTGCTTTTTTTAGTAAGCTTTATAGTTAAACAGAATTGATCTGCGAAAAATGCATTACGTTGTAACTGATACATAGGCAATTACGACACGTAGAATTTGCAACATATATTCCGTTTGACTATAAATAGAAAAATACTTCAAGCTGTCTAAGAACTCTTATCTAAACCATAGCATAATGTGTGTAAACAAGATATGAGTTTTTGGACAGTTTTCTACCTTTATTTTAAATATACCAAGGCTATAAAAACATTATCCTACATCGCTTAGCTTATGGTCTAAATCAAACCTCAGCACATAAAAACACTATTATCCACATAATCAAAACACCTGTTCCATTGAATGATCCTGAATTTCTTAATGCCTTTCTTCCATAGATTATCTGAAAAATAACGCTTGCTTTTCTTATTCTTATTATACGTTTTATAATCCAACCCATTGGTTGCTATAGCATTCCAATCCACTCCTTCAAATTTGCGGAATGAATCTATAAACTCGTTTTGGTTCTCATTGTCAATAAGGGAAAATCCATGAGTGTCATCTATAAGGCTGAAATCAAGTTTCCCTCCGCTGAAACGGGTCGTAATATACTTCTTGAGAGACAATTCCCTCTCCTTTCAAACAAGATGGAAGACAATTGCTTCTCCTTCCATATATTCCCCACCGGAATAGCAACTTCGTCTTTGGTTAAACCGGATGCTTCTCATACAAGGAGCGTATAAACGACAGAAGGCAGACCGCACGGGCGGTGGCTTCGGCAACGGAACTGCCGGACACATCCGCTTCATCTGCCAGGTAATCATTGATAGTTCTAAAACATAAGCCTAATAATCATAACTTTTTTAAAACGGGGTTTGTCGCTTCCGTTTTTTAAATTACCTTTGTAGTTACTTAGTATAAATGAAACATATTCAATGATTAACAGCATATTATTAACTGATTTTACAGGCTTTGCAAATACCCGGTTTGATTTCACCAAAGGGATAAACGTCCTTATTGGCAAGAATGGTACGGGCAAGACGCACGTTCTCAAATGCCTGGCGGCAACTTTGCAGGCACGCCATGACTTCCTCGGCAAGAACTCAGCTTCCAAGGAACAGTTTGAGTATATCTTGGCGGAAGACATGATATTTTATTTCAAGCCGGATGTCATAGGCAACCTGGTCAACAAGGGAGTGCCTTCAGGCAGGGCAAACATTACAGTCACGATAGACGGCAAACTGTTGCAATACAGCTTCTCATCCGCTTCCAAAACAACTGTAAAATTAGAAACGGACGAAAAGTGGGACGACCGCCACTTTATCTATATCCCCCCACGTGAGATGTTCTCTTTGTTCGAAGGCTTTATCGGTTTGAGCAGTAAGCGTGAAATCTCATTTGACCAAACGTATATCAACCTGGCACACGCGTTGTCACTCCCCATATTGCGTGAGTCGGAAGACAATCCGTTGAAACCGGCTATCGAGCTGCTGGAACAGGAATTGCAGTTCAAGGTTTTGCAGATGAACGGACGTTTCTATATACAGACAGAAAAAGGGAACATGGAAGCGCACTTGGTAGCCGAAGGACTCCGCAAGCTGGCTTCCATCTTGTACCTCATACTGAATGGGGAAATCAATACGGACACCATCCTGTTCTGGGACGAACCCGAAGCCAACCTGAATCCGGCTCTTGTGAAAGTCGTGGCAAAGTTTATCCGTGTGCTTCAGGAATGCGGCTTGCAAATTTTCGTCGCCACTCACGACTACCTGCTTACACACACTCTTTCTCTCTATTCCGAATATAAGGAACACACCAACATATCCGTCAAGTTCTTCGGCTTGAAAAAAGAGGATAAGGGAATCATTGTGGAGGAAAGCGAAACTTTGGCGGGCATACGGAACAATCCGATACTGGAGGAATATGCGGCTTTTTACGATTTGGAACAGCAATTCATCAACCAATATGAGTAATTTTCAAGAAAGCGGCATAAACTTCAAGTTTCAGTCTTCCCAATGGACTGTTGTCAAGTATGACGAGCATTTGGCACACAAAAAGGTAAGCAATGCCTTGCAGCCTACCAAAGCGGTGGACTTTTTGGGTATTCATGATAACGGACAGTTGTTTTTGATTGAGGTGAAGAATTACAGGGGGCACACGCATGATGAGGAGACCCGGAATGTGCTTCAGGCAAAAGGCGATGAGTTGATGCGCAGGATTGCCGTCAAAGTAAGGGACACGATTGCCACAGTAATCGGTTCTGCCCGTTTTTCCACAAATGACGAAGCATTTTTTACCCAAGTCAACCAATTGTTGGTTGATGACCGGAAGAAGATAGTCATTATTGCCTGCATAGAACTGGATGCGACAGACGACAAAGAGCGAAAAGCCCAAATGAGCGTATGGATGCAGAAGTTGAAACAGAAACTGTCATGGCTCCATGCAGTTAAAATCTCCATCAATCCGGTTGACAACATTACCGCTCTCCTGCCCGATACGGAAGTCTCATTCATATAAATACCTACCGTACAACAAGAGGGTATCAAAACCCTCTTTTCCACATTTCAAAAAAAGTACCACATTTGTTTCCGTTCTCATACAAAAAGAATATATTTGCACATAACAGACTGCTTGGTCTGTTATGTGCAAAATAAGCATGGAACAAAAGTAATGGGCTCACTCCATTAAACACTTACCTTATATTAGGTCATCTTATTTATAAATGGTATATTTGCACATGGTCTATATAACAACGATATGAGTAGAATCAAGATTAAGAATTTCGGTCCGCTCAAGGAAACGATCTCCGCAATGGACGGATGAATGGAACGCTTTTTCTTGGAAACAAATTATATATTGAGAATCGAAAATAGAATAAATATCGAATAATTGGTTGACCTTGCAGTGATTTTCGGCGAAAAACGGAACTCGGGTACGAAAGCCGATGCCTACATTTGCACTGTTAACAAGATGTTTCACTTAATACCAATTTATTTATGGACAATATCCAAAAAATCAAGTTGCTGAATGAGCTGATGTCCAAGGCAACCCCGCAAAATGTAGATTTCACCCCGCACAATGGCAATTATTGTGTGACACTGCTGGCTACGCAACCCATTCACACTTGGGGATGGCAAAAACGTAATTTCAAAATCAAGGGTCGCCTGGAAGAGGGCAAGACAATCTCCGCCGACTTGATAGTGGAAAATGAAATGCTTTTTGGTGTGGCAGACCTGCCGTATGTGGCACACGAGGGCGACCGTACCCCTATCTTCAAGATTATCCGTGCTTCCATCTTCTGCGCTTATGGAGCCTTACAGCTTACGGAACTGCATCGGGGTATGCGGAAAATAGCCTGCACGGACTACCCTTTCAAAAAAGCGGATAAGGAAGAACAGATAACGGCGGAAGTCAAGTTTATGAAGAAACTGGCTTCAAGGATGACTGTCCCTGAACATTGTATAAGCGGACGCCCGGTAGTAACCCATCTTACGTCCACCCGCTTGAGAGACGTCATATTGTATAACAAAGAATATGAGCCGGCATTATATGAAAAGATGAAAGGTTCCATTGAGGCGTTATCCCCTTTCATCCCGGCAAAGGACAACGCGGACAATGCGCTTCCTGATGTATTTATCTCCCGCCAAGATTGGGAAAATCCCCGTGACACCTTTGACCATCAGGTGGTCATACTCAACGCAAAAAGCAAAAAGAAGCAACAATTCTGGTGGGATTACCTGAAACTCAATATTTTTTTGAGTGACTTGGAGTATAAATTCGGTTACTATGTATTAATGAACCGCTGGCAGGTTCCGGTAATTCAAAAGTGGATTGCCGAATACCACGAAAAAGGTTATTTCGAATCCCAACGGGCAAAAGACTACCTTCTTTTTTATTTGAAAGCCAGCGAAAAAGCACCGGTTCGCGTCTTAAACTCCATGGGAGTACAGGTTAAAGTCAAAATGACTCCAAGATAAATTTGACAAATCAGCACTTGTCAAAAGGGAAGGATGAAATGTTTATTAACATAGAGTTTCATCTTTCCCTTTGTTTTTATTCCAAATGTTTATATTTTTGCAATAAATACCGACTGGACGGTTTATATGAAAAAAATTATGATATACAAAACTTGTGCTAAGGAATTGGTCATACCGCTGATTGCAGCAATACCTGAAATTGTCGCAGTTATGTTCGTTGATGTTCATTCAACGGATTGACAACAGGCATGATTCAGTTTTCAAATTTTAGATGAAAACAAAATTACGCGGAAGAGTCATAATTTTGGGAGTAGTAAGTTAAAAAAGGCATAGAGAATCATCTCATACAATAAATTCCACTTTTCGTTTGAGTTCTTCTCTACGCCTGAATAAAATCCGATTAGTCGGTTTTTATTAAAAGCAAATGTAACAAAAAAAAATAAGACCCCCATATTGCCTGAAGCAAAACTGTCTAAAATAATAGAATTGATTTAAGTATCATACTGTTAACGTATGTAGTTTAACTCTTATTCGCTTTAAACTAAGTATGCAAAAAAGATTGAATATTCAGCCAAATGTTCTATTTTTGTTTTTAAAATACATATTTATGAAAGGAACAAAAGGAACAGAAACAAAAGCGTTAATAAGGGAGACCGCATTCAAGTTGTTTCTGACAAAGGAGTATAATATGGTCCCCTTGAAAGATATTGAACAAAGTCTCAACCTGTCAAGAGGTTGTATGTCCTATCATTATCCGACCAAACAAGAATTGTTTATGGATGTGATTGATCAATATATCTTGAGAAAACAAGATGTAGATAATAAAATGCAAAATTCCGAAAGTCTATCACTGCATGATTTTATCAACTATTACATTGACAATGTAAAACGTACAATGGACTATCTATACCAGTTCATATTGCCGAACGCTAATACCAACGGAACAAGGGCTTATATGAGTCTGATATTACAGGCGGAAAAATTTTATCCAAACTTTACAAAAGAAACAACGATAGTTACCCAAAAAGAGCTATTACTATGGGAAAGGATATTGAAACATGCACAAGAGAAAGGAGAAATTGGAACTCAATACAATTGCAAAAATATCGCCAAGCAGTTCAAATACGTATATTTTGGACAATCTTATAATGATGCATTGGTAAATGGATTGAATATTCCCCTGTTAAAGGAACAGTTTATGTTTATATATAGTTTAATTAAAATATGATTTAAAATGTCAAAGGAAGTTTTTATAACAACAGTAACCTCTTACTTCCCAAACTCTCCGATAGATAATAATTCTATGGAAGATTATTTAGGGTTAATCTCTGGAGTACATTCTCGTGTTAAAAATATTGTACTCAGACAAAATGGAATAAAACAACGTTTTTATGCCGTCAACACAAAGCAGGAAATGACGCATACGAATGCGGAACTGGCACAACTGTCGATACAGAAACTTTTGACAGAAGCTTTATTACCTCTGCAAGAATTAGAACTTTTAGCATGTGCAACTGCCAGCCCGGACCAAGTGCTGCCTTCACATGCCTCCATGGTACATGGTTTGCTAAAAAATGCTCCGATGGAAATATTTTCAGCATCCGGCATCTGTTTGTCATGCGTTCAAGCATTCAAGATTGCATATCTAAGCATTTTAGCGGGTGATAAGCGTAATGCTGTTTGTAGTTGTTCCGAGTTGGCATCAGCGGGGTTGCTTTCCAAAAATTTTGATGTTGAATACGAAAAATGCGCTAATCTTGGAATACAACCATACATGGCATTGGAAAAAGATTTTCTACGCTTTATGCTGAGTGATGGTGCCAGTGCGGTATTATTACAGGATAATCCGGGCAAAGGAAAAGCTCTACATATTGAATGGGTGGAAATGACTTCGTATGCCAATGAATTGCCGACATGTATGTTTATGGGAGCGGAAAAAGAAAAAAACGGAGAATTGAAAAGTTGGAAAAGTTTCAGTAGTCAGGAATTGACAGACCGCTCACTTTTTACTGTAAAGCAAGATATTAAATTACTGGAAAAGAATGCCGTCCCATATTGGGCGAAACACATAAAATATTGTCTTGAAAAATACAATGTGGCACCGGAATCCATTTCTTATGTACTGCCCCATGTTTCCTCCATGTTTTTTTATGATAAGATAATAAATGAATTAAAAGGGATTGGAATCGGAATTGACGAAAGCAAGTGGTTTACCAACCTGTCCAAAGTAGGCAATATAGCCTCTGCCGCCATCTTCGCCATATTGGATGAATTCTGGAAAACGCACGAGCTTAAGTCCGGGGAAAAAATCCTGTTGCTTGTTCCTGAAAGCGGACGCTTCTCCTATGGAACTGTGTTATTAAGTGTAGTTTAAGTGTTTAAGTTTGGAAATAAGCAATAAATAGCTTAATTTTGCAAAACTAACAGGTAAAATAGTATAGTATCATATACATCTTTCAAACGAAAAGTGGAAAATTTCAAAGAGAGAAGATGGGATATGACAGCTTGCGCTATATCAAAACATATAGCACGGGTGCGTCGACTTCATCTCTAGGCTTTTCCACTGCCACGTTTGGGTTGTTGATTGCATCTGTGCTATTTTTTATATAATGCAGGTGTAATATGGATCCAAACTTGAAACAGCGGATAATTGACGAGGCGTATGTACTGTTCCTTACCAAAGGCATGAAACAGACTTCATTTTGCGATGTGGCGGCAGCCGTGCATAAGTCCAAAGGAGCGGTCATGCACTATTTTTCATCCAAACGGCATTTGATTGACACTGTCGTGAAAATGCGCTTTTTCCCGGCTTCCCAGCTCTCTCCGGAAATGGATTATCTGGAAGGGAGAAGATGGGACGAATTTCTCCGGTCCTACAAAAACCCGATTGAACGGGTAATCGACAGTTTTCCTGAAAAACTGGAGGGCAACGGATTGATGTATTACATGCAGTTCGTATCCTCCGCCAACGAATACATGGACGAATTTCCGCAAATGTATCACGAACTTCTTGCCAGGGAACAGGATTTTCTTTTTAATGCGGTCGTTGTCATTCACAAGCAGTCTGTGGACGACATACAGGTGTTCAGCCGGCAATTGTTCGAAAATTCCATAGGAAAAACCTTTGGAGCACTGCTTTTTCAAATACAATAACCGCTTCTCTTCGCTTAAAGCCGCATTTTTCTAATGTAAACGGCACATTTGCCTTGCATTTGAATACTTTTTCTTTTGTTATTATTTGGAAAGGTTTATCTTTGCGAATAATAAAATACCGACTGGTCGGTTTTTATTGTTCGCTTGTTTAAAACAGGGTATAACAAAAATAAAAAGGCTCATACATTGATAAATTGGAACAGACTGATAAGAAAGACTTCACACCCGCGGTCGCTTCTTGCCAAGATTGCGGCGGGGTACATCACCGTGCTCCTGACGGTTGGCTGTATCATATATATAGGTATCCACGAATGGCGGGAGATCAGGTCTATAGAAACGAATGTCCGGCAAATAAACAGACAAAAGCGGGCCATACGCAATGTATATATGAAAATGCTTGAACTCTCTTTGTTCTGCGACACATTCACGGAGTGGGACGAGAAGGATTTCAACACGTACCTGAAACAGAAATCGGCCGTCGACAGCCTGTTGTACGGTTTACAGGAATTGCATCCCAACGCCCGGATAGACAGTATCCGCATCTTATGGAGGGACAAGGAACAGTCCATGCTGCAAATCAAGGAGATTATGCGCAAGCAGCAGCAAGCCGGCCGGGAAATAGCCGGACAGCTTCCGCAAACAGCCGGACAAAGCCCCCCGAAAAAGACCGGCAGGAAGGGAGGATTCCTGAAAAGGCTGTTCGGGAAAAAAGAGAAGACGGAAACCTCCCCGGACACATCCGCACTCCATACCCTCAACAGGAGCATAGCGGACAGACAGCGGCAATATGCGCGCCAGTTCTCCGAGCAGGCACATATCCTCGCCTCCCGCAACAGGTTGCTCAACGAGCAGCTTCAACAGGTTATCAGGCACATGGACCGGAATATCCAGGAAGAGATGCAGCAACGGGAGGAGAAGCTGGGCAGGACGGGCGAACGGTCACTGGCCATAGTCGCCGGGCTGGTGGTGTTCATGCTCCTGCTGCTCGGAGGCTCCTACATGATTATACACCGGGACATGGCACGCATAAACCGCTACAAGAAAAGGCTGGAGGAAACAATCGGGCAATTGGAACATACCGTCGCCGAAAACGAGGAGCTGATTGCGGCAAGAAAAAGAATCATGCTGACCGTGACCCATGACCTGCGCACACCGCTTACGACAATCAACAGCTATGCTGAACTGCTCGCGACGGAGAAAAAGATATCCAAACGGAAAGAATACAACCGGACGATACGCCGGGTGGCGGGACACATGGAGGCCATGCTGAACACTTTGTTGGGATTTTTCCGGCTGGAGAGCGGAAAGGAGGAAGTCAATCCGGTTCCGTTCAGGCTACATACCGTCATCGAGACGCTGGAAGCGGATTTCATGCCGCTGGCGGCGGACAAGAACCTCTTCCTGAATATGGAGAGTCCAAGGGACAGGGTGGTCATCGGGGACAAGAAACGGATTGTCCAGATAGGACATAACCTGTTGTCAAACGCCATCAAGTTCACGGAGCGGGGCGCGGTCACATTACGCATGCGGTTTGATAACGGAACCTTGCAGCTCTCCGTCGAGGATACCGGTACGGGGATGAGCGCGGAGGAGCAGGCACGCGTTTTCACCGCTTTCGAGCGGTTGCCCAACGCGATGGCCGAGGAGGGTGTGGGACTGGGGCTCTCCATTGTCAAGGAGCTGGTCGGACTGTTGGGAGGCACGATAGAACTGACAAGCAGAAAAGGGTCCGGAAGCTGCTTCACGGTGCTCCTGCCCGTGTCAACTGCGGAGGACACGGCAAAGAAAGAAAACGACACCCGGCCTCTCGTACAGCCTTTTACCGTCGTGGCGTTGGACAACGATACCGTCCTGCTGGCCGCCGTCAAGGAGATGTTCGCGCACCATGGGGTGATGTGCACGACATGCGGGTGCGTACGTGACCTGATGGAATGCATCCGCCGTCAGAACTATGACCTGCTGATTACCGATCTGAAAATGCCGCAGATGAACGGGTTCGACGTGTTGAAACTGCTTCGCACAGCCAATGTGGGAAACTCGCGGACCATTCCGGTCATTGCGGCCACCGCTTCGGGAGGCTGCAATACGGCGGACCTGCATGAGGCGGGGTTTTCGGCCTGCCTGAAAAAACCGTTCTCCGTAGAGGAACTGCTGCAAGTCTGTACGGGATGCCTGGGCGACGAAAGGCAGCAGGAGCAGATCGATTTCCATGCGTTGCTGGAGTATGGCGACAGGCTGGAAATGCTGGAGACGCTTATCAGGGAGACAACGGACGATATCGCGGCGATGGCGGAAAGTGCGGAAAGGAACGATTGCGAGTCGCTCAGGGAATGGACCCACCACCTGAGCAGTTCCTGGGAGATAATCCATGCCGGCAAGCCCCTGCGGGACCTGTTCATGCTGCTTCAGGGGGACGGGGAATGTTCAGCGGAGGAGTTCGGCCGGGCGGTCCGGAAAGTACTGGACAAGGGAAAGGAAATAATTGATTTGGCACAACAGGCAAAGGAAAGCTATGAGAGTGATTGTGGTTGAGGACAATATATTGTTCTGCGATTATATCTGCAATTTCTTGCAGAATGCCGATTACCAGACAGTGAAGGCATACCGGCTGGCACAGGCGCAGCAGGTCATCGCCCGTTCCGTCCGGGAGGATGACATCGTGCTGGCCGACCTGAGACTGCCGGACGGGGAAAGCACCGCGCTGTTGGAATGGATGAGGGGACAGGGCTATACCCATCCGTTCATCGTGATGACGAACTATGAGGAGATACACACGGCTGTACATGTCATGAAACTGGGAGCGGAGGATTATATCCTCAAACCGCTGCTCGAAGACAAGCTGCTTCCCGCACTGAAAAAGATAAGGATGGCGGACGAGGCATTCGCCAAAGTGATTTATGAACGCAAGAGCGCCGCTTTCCGCGAGCTGGACCGCTACATCCGCCTGGTTGCCCCCACGGACATGACGGTGCTCATACTCGGCAATACGGGGACGGGCAAGGAGCATCTGGCGGGCAAGATCCACAAGCGGAGCCTGAGGGCGAACAAGCCGTACATAACCGTGGATTGCGGAAGCCTGTCAAGGGAATTGGCGGCATCCGCCTTTTTCGGCCATGTCAAAGGGGCGTTCACGGGGGCGACGGATGAAAAACCGGGATATTTCCAGGAAGCGCGGGGAGGCACGTTGTTCCTGGACGAGGTGGAGAATCTGCCGGTGGAAATACAACAGATGCTGTTGCGTGCGATGGAGGAACGGAGGTACCGCCCCGTGGGCGGAAGGCAGGACAAGCGGATGGACGTGCGCGTCATCGCCGCCACCAACGAGGACTTGCAGGGTGCCGTCGCGGAAAAACGCTTCCGGAAGGACCTGCTATACCGGTTGCAGGATTTTACAATCACCGTGCCCACGTTGCAGGATTGCCTGGAAGACATACTCCCGCTGGCTGATTTTTTCCGTATCCAGTCTGCCGGACAACTGGGAAAGGAGATTCCGGATTTTGACGAGGCGGCAAAAAAAATATTGCTGGGCTACGGCTGGCCGGGGAATGTCCGTGAATTGAAACAGGTTGTCCATGTGGCGGTACTGATATGTGGCGGAAAACTGATAACCCCTCAGTGCTTACGGTTGCAGCAGGCGGGAAAGACCATATTGAATCTTGCGAAGGAAGAAAAGATAAACAACTGCCTGCTAAAAGACGAACAGCGGAATGCGGAACAGATCAGGATGGCGGTCACCATATCCAAAGGCAACCTGACACAGGCGGCAGCCTTGCTGGGCATCAGCCGCCCGACCCTTTACAAGAAAATGGGCATGTACGGGATTACCAAGGAACAGGTCTGAAAGGACCGGATAATAATATACAGGACAGTTTCCCCTTCCATCAAAGGAAAATCGAACCGGTCTTGCCAGCCGCATTTTCCACACTCTTTTCGTGGCAATTTTCCTTGCGGCTGGCGCCGGGGAAAATTGCCGCGAAAAAGAATGCGGCGGCAATCCCGCTTCGATTTGAAGGATGATTACAGGGGCAAACTGCGACCGACGTGACGCACGGGCAATACATACAGGAGATATTCCGGAGGAACCGTTTCTTATATTCCCTGAAAATCAAACACTGACCATACCATATCCCGTCCCGCCTGAAATCTTCTTATTAAGTATATGACGGACCACAAGAAAAAACAGGGGGCTTCAGCTCCCTCTGTTCTGCATGGGCCGCTGTACCCGCTCCTTTTTTCTTCCGTGCCATGCACGCCGTTTGTCCTTTTCCCTGCGGTACGTCCCCTCGCCTGCCCCTACTCTTTTTTCCTGCCGCCCTTGTATTTCCTACTTGTTTTGAAGCACCTTTCCGGACATCTGATGACATCTGATGACGTCCGATGTCACCTTTTTGAAAATCAGCATTTTATCCAAAACATACTCATACATTTGAAGTGTCAAAGCGATTCATTAACCTCAAAAAGATGATGTATGGCACAAGAAAAGAACATGAACGAGAAACCCAAACGGACCAGGAAACCGAAGGCGAAAGACGAGGCCCTTCCGGTGGAACAGATTACCGAACTGATGCTGGTTCACAACAAGAACGACCCGAAAGCGGGCGTGCGGGCGGTCAGCGGAATCGACGGACAAGGAAAGGTGAAAACTGTTCCGGCGGATGAACGGAACGAGAATTCATTCCTGAAATTCGACAAGAACTCAAGTATCCTCGAGAATTTCATCAAGAATTTCTGGAGCCAGCTCAAGAACCCCACGCATTTCCGGCTAATCCGCATGACCGTCCATGATTACAAGATGAACAAGCAGGCCATCAGGGACCTGGCGGAAGGAAAACAGACGGACGCGGTGAAAGAGTTCCTCAAGCGCTACGAAATCCGTCCCAAAGAGAACAGGAAGGAACAGAATGTAAACCAAGAAAAAACAGAAACGATGGCAAAGAAAAAACAGCAACAGCCGCAACAACCGCAGGAACCCCTGCAACAGAGCGAGGTGCAACAGGCGGCACAAGGCGCACAGCCGCAGGTACCGCAGGCGGAACAGCAGCCACAGGCACCGCGTTACCGCTACAACGAGGACATGATTGACTGGAACGCACTGGAAAAGATCGGTGTTTCCAAAGCGTCGCTCGAACAGGAGGGACTGCTTGACTCCATGCTGAAAGGCTACAAGACGAACAAGCTGGTACCGCTTACGCTGACATTGGATGCCGCCACCATCCGTATGGACGCGCGCCTTTCACTGATACCCATGCAGAACGGACAGGTCGGGCTCGGCGTCCACGGCATACGCAAGGAGCCGCAGCTGGAACGCCCGTACTTCGGGCATATCTTCACCGAGGAGGATAAGAAGAACCTGCGCGAGAGCGGCAACATGGGACGTGTGGCGGAACTGAACCTGCGCGGAGGCACGACGGAACCCTGTCTGATCTCCATCGACAAGAACACCAACGAGCTGGTGGCCGTCCGCCAGGAGCATGTCTACGTGCAGGATGAGGTAAGGGGTGTCAAGTTGAGTCCCGACGAGATACAGACCCTCAAGAACGGCGGACAGGTGTTCGTGGACGGGATGATTTCCAACAAGGGGAAAGAATTCAGCGCTACACTACAGTACAGTGCCGAACGCAGGGGGCTGGAGTTCATCTTTCCCAAGGACCAGGCGTTCAACCAGCAGTCCCTCGGCGGGGTACAGCTCTCGCCCACCCAGTTGAAGATGCTCAGCGAGGGGCACACCATCCTGGTCGAGGACATGAAACGCAGGAACTCCGACGAGGTGTTCTCCTCATTCGTCACGCTGGACAAGGTGACGGGACGTCCGAACTATACCCGCCACAATCCGGAGACAGGCGAAATCTACATCCCGAAGGAGATCTGCAACGTGCAGCTCACCCACGAGGACAAGGAGCTGCTCCGCAAGGGACAGCCGGTCTTTCTGGAAAACATGGTCAACCGCAAGGGAGAGGAGTTCTCCGCCTTCGTCAAGCTGAACATGACCACCGGCAACCCGCAATACTCCCGTACCCCGGACGGGTTCAACGAGCAGCAGGCACCGCGCATCCCGGCGGAAGTGTACGGCCATGTGTTCACCGCGCAGGAGAGGGCAAACCTCCAGGACGGAAAGGCCATTCTCATTTCCGACCTGAAAAGCAACGGAAAACAGTTCAGCTCCTACCTGAAAGTCAACCCCGGTTCCGGGCAGTTGCAGTATTTCCAGGACAATCCGGATATCCGGAGGGACACTTCCCGCCGGGCGACACAGGCAGACAATGCCCAACAACAGGAGCAGAAGAAAAGCGCGAAACAGGCCATGTAGGATGATACCGGAAATGACAGAGAAAATGACTTTACAAACAACCCCAAAATCAAGAAACGTATGAATACGAATCAGAAGACCCGCCTCAAGGCGGAAGATATGGAGTGGAACGTTCTGAAGACCCTCGGGCTCAGCAAGGAACAGCTGGAGGCGGACGGCAGTATGGAGCGGTTGCTGCAAGGCATGGAGACGGAAGCCATTCCGTTGAAGTTCCGTACCCCGGTCATCGACCTGAGCATGGACGCCACATTGAGACTGGTACCCGGACCCGGTGGAAAACCGGTCCTGGAAATCAAGGGAATCAGCCCGGAAAAGGAACCGGAAGCATAAGACGGAAGAAGTCGGACACGTACTCCGTGCCGGACGGTACGGAGTACATAAAAAGAAAAAAAGAATATGATTGCAATATTGACTGACAAGCCCAACGTGGGCAGAGAGATAGCAAGAGTGGTAGGCGCCCATAAGAAAGAGAACGGTTACATGACCGGAGGCGGCTACATGGTGACATGGACATTCGGCAACATGCTTTCCCTGGCGATGCCGAAGGATTCCGGAAAAGCGAGGGTGGAATGGGAGGATTTCCCGCTGGTCCCGCCTCCTTACCTGACGGTGAAGAACATGAAGACGGATACCGGATGGAATCCCGACATCAACGCGGTGCTCCAACTGAAAGTGATAGCCAAAGTGTTCGACGCATGCGACACGATTATTGCGGCCACCGATGCCTCCCGCGAGGGGGAAATGCTGTTCCGCCACCTTTACCGCTTCCTCGGATGCAAGCAGCCTTGTCTCCGCCTTTGGATCTCGTCACTGACGGATGAGGCCATTCTGGAGGGCATGGCGAACCTCCGCCCGTGCCATCAGTTCGACAACCTGTTCCTGGCGGCAGACAGCCGCAACAGGGCGGACTGGATGCTGGGAGTCAATTCAAGTTATGCCGTGTGCAAGGCGGTAGGCTTCGGAAACAACTCGCTGGGCAGGGTGCAGACACCTGTGCTGGCGGCCATAAGCGGACGTTATCGGGAAAGGGAGAACCACATAGGTGCCGACAGCTGGCCGGTATTCATCAGCATCTGCAAAGACAACCGGATAATCAAGATGCAGCGCACCGAAGATTTTGAGGAGCATCGGAATGCGACGGAGCTGTACGAGGACTGCAAGGCGACACGGAAAGCCCGCATCACGGCGGTCAGCCGCAGGACGGAGGAGGTTCGGGCTCCGGCTCTGTATGACCTGACCGGACTTCAGACGGATGCGAACCTCTACCATGGCCTGACTGCCATACAGGTACAGGAAATCACACAGAGCCTGTATGAGAAGAAACTGATTTCCTATCCGCGTACTGCCTGCCGATTCTTGCCGGAGGATGTGTATGCCACGCTTCCCGCCGTCATGGAAAAGATGCTGGCGCGCAAGGAGTTCCGGACGTATGCGGACCGGCTGGATATTGCCGGCGCAAAGGCCGTCATCAACCCGCTGAAGACGACGGAGCACCATGCCATCATCATCACCGGCATGTCACCCGGCGACCTGGCCAGGGAGGAGATGCAGGTCTATACGCTCATCGTAGGCAGGATGCTCGAAGCTTTCTCGCCATCCTGCAAGGTGGAATACACCACGGTCGATGCGGTATGCGCCGCGCACAAATTCCGTACCCGGACATACCGCATACTGGAAAAAGGATGGACCGGCGTCTTGGGACGGGAACACCTCATCGCGGAAGAAGGCTTTTCCAGCCTCTCCCTTCCCGAGCTGTCCCGGGACGAACTGGTAGAGGTGGCCGGTTGCAGCATCATCCGCAAGAGAAACCTGCCGCCCTCCCCCTATACGGATGCGGAACTGGTCGGATTCATGGACAGGAACGGACTGGGAACGGTAGCCACACGAGCCAACATCATCCGCACCTTGCTCGAACGCAAATATATCCGTTATTCGGGGAAATACGTCATTCCGACTCCCAAGGGGCTCTTTTTCTACGAAACGGTACGGGGCATGAAAATAGCCGACGCCTCCCTCACCTCGGGCTGGGAAGCGGAACTGGCGCAGATAGAGCGGGGCGAACGGACACCGGAGGAATTTCTGGACGGTGTACTGGAACTGGTGAAGGGGATTACCGGTGAAATCCGCCGGATCCAACGCCCGGAGGAATAACCCGCGGAGGTTTACCGCCCATCCGGATTTCAGACAAACAGAAGAGGAAAGAGGTACAGGCATCATCAGAGGCCCGTGCCTCTTTTCTTTTTTAGAACCGGCCTGATTCCGGTCCGGACAAAACGGCAGGATAGTTTTTCCGCTTTTAAGCGGCAAAGGTCTTGGATTGCCTCATTATTTGCTGCAAGGCGGCCCCTTTCAGGGGCTTGGTTGGGGAAAGAAAATCATCCTCGCTCCGCTCCGGTATTTTCTTTCCCCAAGCCTTGCGCAAAAAGGCAATCCAAGGGACGGGAGCCTATAAAATCGGGAAAACATATCCCGATGGGATTATTCATACTTAAAATTATAAAGAACATGAAACTGCAACTCATCGAAAAAATCAGCAGACAAGCGGTAGCGCTGGTCCTGCTCGCAGGAATATGCCTGCTTTACAGCAAGGGGATCGTCCCTGTGTACACCATCGTCCTGTTCCTCTTCTCGGGAACAATCATCGGATTCTTTTTCAGGACACTTTCCTTTGTCATAAAAATAATTCTTGTCCTGCTTCTGGCAGGCATGTTCGTATAACCCTCAATCTTCAAAGTCATGAGAACAGCAGCATTTTCTTCCCCGGCTCCGGTCATGCCGGCCGCATGGCCCGCCACACACCGTATCAGACCGACTAAAAAACGTATCCCCGGCACGGTGGACGGACCGAAACATATCGGGTACTATCTGGAACCGTTGAGAGGCATCGCCTCAAAACCCGACAGGCGGCAAATCCTGAAGGATTTCTTTAACGAAACGAATGTATAACACTTTAATATTTTACCACTATGTTTTTTCAAGCTATCAACCGAATGATTACAGCCGGCACTGACCTGAGTTTCAGTATCCGGCAAGTCGACAACCGTCTGACCGTGGCTGTCATGCCCCGCCGCACCGGACTGAAAGGCGAAGCCGGGGGGCAAATCGTTCCCCTGGTATTGAACGGCACTCCGGAGGAACTGGATGCGGAGTTCCTTCAAGCCATCAGCACTCCCGTACAGAAAGCGCAGGGCATCCTCACCAACCTGGAGACATTCGAAAAACAGGCGGAACAGGCGGCGTCGCAGAACAAGGGCGCCAAATCCCCGCTGGAAAAGGAACCGAAGGAGGTCAGGGAAAAACGGGAGAAAATGGAAAAATTGCTGAAAAAGGCGGATGAGGCGATTGCCGGCAAACGCTATTCCGAGGCGCTGACGTGGCTCAGGCAGGCGAAGGTACTGGCCACACCTGACAGACAGAAGGACATTGACGCAAAAATGGCGGAAGTGCAGAAAAAAGCCTCCGAGGGAAGCCTTTTCGGAGAGGAACCGTTTATGCAGGCGTCACAACCGCGACAGGAAGCACAACCACTACGCCGGCAAGACGGACAGGCGCTGATTTTCGAGCCGGAACCGGCAGCTGCCATGCCCCAAAACGTACCGCAACAGCAGCCTCCGCAACCGGTACAATATACACAGCCTGCCCCTTCGGTCCAATATGGAGCGGACGGAAGACCGGCTTACTCTCATCCTTATGCGGAACAACGGGGTCAGATACCTCCCGGACAGCCCGTGCAGGCATCGCAGACCATGCCGCAGGCCATACAGTTCCATCAGCCCGTACACATGCCGCAGCAGCCCGTGTACGGAGGACAATGGCCGCAACCGGTCCCGGCGCAACCGCAGAATGTCTCCGTACAGGCCGCACCGGGAAACAGCGGGAACCGCGAGTACAGGTCGCAACCGCAGCCGGCGGAAATGTACAGCTTTGACAAGGATGACGAATGTGACAGGGAACTCCTCCGGGAGGACCCTTATGCCGAATACCTTGACTTTCCGGAAGAATACCGGATGAAAGATGAGGCGCAAATGGAAACGGTATGTTGTTAAACCTTATAAAAACAAAAAATTATGGCACTTGAAATCAAAGGATTGCAGAGAATATTCAAAATGAAGAAAAATTCTACAGAAATGGAACTGGCAGATCCGGACAGCAACATGTCCCCTTCCGAAGTGATGGACTTCTATTCCATGACCTATCCCGAACTGACCACGGCTACCGTGCACGGGCCGGAATGGGAGAATGACAGGACGGTTTACCGGTTCAAGACAACCATCGGGACAAAAGGATAGGGATATGGCGAAAATAAAGAGAAACAATCAAAAGAAGGAAACATGCAGATTATTACCGAAATCCCTGACGGCAAACCTGGCAGGCCTGATAATCAGAGAAGCCGGTTCCTCAAATGTCAGCCGGGGCGTGACCTCCCGAAAAAGACAGAGATTGCCACCGGCAGAAAGCGTAATGCTTTTCTGACCGGGAAAGTTTCCCCCATTGCGACCGATTATTACATGGAAAACGAAACGGATGAAACCGAAACAAATCTCACGACATCCGAGAATTTTGACTTCCTCTACCGGTCGGCATTAAGATATGCCGGGCTGATGGGGATAAAGCTCCCTTTCCGTCCACGGAAAGGGGGCAGTCCCCGCATGAACATCGCCGGACTGTACCGGGCAATGGACGAGGCGCTGCCCGAACAGGTCAATCTGGAGGAAAAGGCGGGAAGGCTTTACTTCTGCCTGTACAGGTTCCATGAATGGCCGGATTACACCTTGTTCTGGATTCCCATTGATTTCATAGAGAAAATCTCCGTACCGGTACGGTGCATCGTCCGCGAATTCATCCGCCGGTTCATCCGGCACCACGGATTGAACATGGTCAAGGAAACATGGTATTACGAACTGGCACTGGAAGAACTGCGTGACTGGAAGAACCGTGACCCGGACGCCTCGCCGCAGGAGGTCAGGCGAAACAGCCTGCTGGCGGAATCCTATGATAACGGAAAAATCTCAAAAGCGCTCAAGCGGATGGAGGGAAAGCCGTTCTGTGTACGGCTGGAGGACAAAATACGGGAATGCCGGACAGAAGCGAAGAGGGAACGGGACCTCCTCGGACTGGTAAGCGAGGGGCTGGAACTGATAACACCGGACAGCCCGTGTCTCATACAGTACTATTACGACTGGGCGTATGAGAAAGAACCGGATTTTCCACCGATAGGACTTGACACCCAAATCATGCTGGCATACTCCAACAATGATATGCTGGCAGAAAACATGGAGTCTTATTTCAATTCGGACTGCCGTGAAACCTATACCATCACCCCGGTCACATACATGTACCTGACACCGGAAACGGACAGGCTGTTCCGCATGGACGATTACCCGGAAAGGCTCTCTAAGTGGATGCAGAGGTTCATGCAGCATATAGCCGGCTCCTTTTAATTCCCCCAATCAAAATTTCAAATCAAAAATCAGATAAAGATGAATGAACTGACCAAGAAGATGCAGGAGATAATGGTGCCCAAAGCGGCGCTCATTGCCTATGAATACAGGGAAAGCGCTTATGCAACCGGAAAGAATTACCTTGAGCTTCGTCCCATCAACAAGGCGGGCAGAATGGAAGCGGGCATTCCGGTCACATATGAGTTCATGAACGCCCTGGTGGAATCCTATTCGGACGAAAGGCAGAATGTGCCCCACGGCAGGCTGCCTTCCAACATGTTATGGTGCGACACCCGGAAAGGGCATGAGAAATATATATGGTACAACCCGCCGGGAAAACGGCGGATGTTCTTCAAGGACAGCCTGAACATCAAGGATGGCGTATTCCATCTGCCGGGAGTTGTCTACATCATTGAAAACGAGAGAATGACCATATTCGCCTACAAGGGGCGGACACCGGAAGAGGACACGCCGCTTTATCTGGCGCCTTTCTTCAATGTGACGCGCGGAAGTGTGTGCCTGGGCAGCTCCACATTGGTAAAACCGGAAAATATGGACTTCCACGCGCTTCAGGAATATTGGGAGAAACGCTTCTGGCTCAGCGAATTCTCGCACCTGGGAGGAAGTGAAAATCCGACACGCGGCAATCTGGTCTCGGTAACGGAGCAGGCACGGGAGCGGCCGTTCAACAATGACGAGCTCAAACCGGCAAACAAACAGCTAAAAGATATACTGTCATGAGAAAAATACATTACACAGACCAATACCTCCTCAATCCCTATCATCCGGTAACCGTTTTCGTAATCGGGGCAGGAGGCACAGGCTCCCAGGTAGTCACCTGCCTGGCACGTATGGGCATGGCATTGCAGGCGCTCGGCCATCCGGGACTGCATGTCACGGTCTTCGACCCCGATACCGTTACCGGAGCGAACATCGGACGACAGCTGTTCAGCGAGGCGGAAACCGGGCTGAACAAGGCTGTGGCGCTTGTCACCCGTATCAACCGGTTCTTCGGCTACACCTGGGAAGCGAAAGGAAAGAGTTTCCCGTCAAGGCGGAAACACGACGATGACAGTCCCGGACTGGCGAATATAATCATTACCTGCACGGACAACATCCGTTCCCGGCTTGACTTGTGGAGACTCCTGAAGCACCACAGGAAGAATACGCACAATGACGAAAAGACACCGATTTACTGGATGGATTTCGGCAATGCCCAGACAACCGGGCAGGTTCTGATAGGCAATATCCGGAACAAGATACATCAGCCCGCCTCCACCGAGTACCACACCATACCCAGAATGAATGTGATTACCGAGGAGACAAGTTATTCCACCATTGAGGAGAAGGATTCCGGACCGAGCTGTTCGCTGGCGGAAGCATTGCAGAAGCAGGACCTCTTCATCAACTCCATGCTGGCACAAACCGGCTGCGACATCCTCTGGCGCATGTTCAGGGAAGGAAGGACCTTTTACCGGGGAGCCTATCTCAACCTTGACACGCTACGGGTGAATCCCATCCCGGTATAAACGGAAAAGAGAGTGCCATAATGCCCGAATTGAAAAATCCGGAGGATGTCCCCCCCCAATGACTCTCTGCAAAGCTACTGATTGTAACTGCAAGCCCTGAAAAGAGCCGTATCAAGCTCCGTTTTGAGCAATGATACGGCTCTTCTTTTTACCTTTAGGGACGTTCAAGTTTCAAATCAAAAGCTCATCCGGGCTAAACCAGAGTTTCGGTCACCCTTTATAAAAAACGTTCAGCGTTTCAACCGTACGGCCCCCGCCACTCCTTTTTCCGTCCGGACCAGCTCATAACGGTCCAGTTTCTCATACAGTTTTCCCAAAGTCTTGCAACCGTATCTTTTTATCTTGAACTTGGGCATCATCCTCTTCAGGGCGGTTCCGATCAGCGAGAGAGGAACTTCCGTCTTACCGTCGGCGGCCTCCTCGAAAGCCCTGTCAAAATATTCCATATCCCGCCGGAGAAAGTATCCGGGCGTATTCTCCACCGGCTTCCCTTCCATGCGGTCCGCATACAAAAATTCAGTACAGGCGCGTACCAGCGGTGCCGGGGTCTTGCCTTCACCGTATCCCAATACCGGCAGGCCGGCTTCCCGTATCCGCTGGGCAAGCAGGGTATAATCACCGTCGCTGGCAACCAGACAGAAACAGTCGGCCAGTCCGTCACGCAGAATATCCATCGCGTCTATGACCAGGGCGATGTCCGTGGTGTTTTTCCCGGAGGCAAAGGAAGAAGCCTGTACCAGCCGGAAACCGTGTTCTCCGGCGGCATCCTTCCAGCCGGAAAGCGGTTTCCGCGTCCAATCGCCGTATATCCGTCTGATAATGGCATTTCCGTGGCGGGAGACAAACCCCATCACATCCTCCAAATTCTCGAAGGATGCGTTGTCACCGTCCACCAGGACCGCCACCGCATATTTCATATCTGTCTTCATAACATGTATTTCAGGTGCAAAGTTAACATAACTTCCTCATTGTGAAATAAAACATTCTCTATTTTTTCTTCCCGCGCTGTTGCAGGAACTCCTGCACATCCGAACTGCGATAAAAGTTCTTCCCGTTCTCATCCGTCTGATAATACCGGATCAGCCCTTTCTCCCGGTAACGGGCCACTGTCCGCAACGACACCCCGAGCAGTCTGGCCAGGTCATAGTTGTCCAGCAGCTTGTCACCATCCATGCAGTCCTTCACACGCATCATACTGTCCAGTTTCTTTTCCATCCGGTCAAACCCTTCCACTATGGTCATAATCATTTTCTCAAGCACTTCATTGTCTATATACATCATGGCATGTCTCTCCTGTATTTTAAAGGTTATTACTGGAATACCCTTTCTTGTGCGCACTGATAAGAGTATATGCCATTCATAGTGAAAAAAACGTGCCGTCAGCCGGCACTTCACAAAAAGCATCAAACGAATATCCTGATTATAAAATAATTAGAAAAGAATACAAATTTTATTCCGCGTATTATTGTAAAAGACAAAGTGTAAAGTTGTAAAGGGGGTATTGTAAACTTTACAAATCGCGTACAGTCATGCCCGCCGTCTTACTTTCCTGTCAGCAACGCCGATAAATGATGTTTCCAGACAACCCGTCTGACTGTTGCCGGCGAGGGCATCCGGAACGTACGGGCCAGAAAGACAGCACCTGTCACTATGGCGCCGACCCTTTCCAGGTTATGGGCATACTCCAGCAGGCTGTCACCGCTGGTCAGCAGGTCATCCACAATTACGACCCGTTTTCCCCGCAGCCCCATCGCCATCATGTAATTGGCCGTATCCACTCCGGAACGCCTTTCGGAAGTGTGTTTGCTCTCCCTGTCTTCCGTGATACATATCAGATCCAGCCCTGACCGGGCATAGCCCCCGGACTCCAGAAAAGCGGCTATACCGGAAAAACGTCGATGGTAGCGCCGGGAAGTGCTGCATGGCATAAACATGGCGGTCACATCTCCGGTAACGGAAAGAACCCGGAACGCCTGCGAGAAACAATTCCGGCATGGGTCTCTCCCCTCCTTGAAATCATACACCTTCTGGACAAATTCGGACTGGTCGTCACAAAGCCAGTTTTCATAACGTTGAGGGAAATAATATCCGGCAAACACACAGCGGATTCCCCTGAATTCAAACAAGCGTAACGGCCGGGCCTTGTCAAACCGTTCGGGATAAGTCAACGCATACAACAAGGGGGCATGACGGTTTCCCGCTATTATGGCATACCGCATCAGCTTTTCTCTTTCCTCTCTCCCGCAGCAGGCAGCCGCATATTGGCAGAACGCCTTCCCGCACATTCTTCTCCAATACCGGGCATACATCCAAAGCCCGATAAAAAACAATATCACCGACAAATTCACAATCAATTCCATAATATAAACATTTCAAAGGTTAAAATCCTGATGGCGGATAAATATAGTTGTTTTTATCGGAAAAGGCCTGCAAGTCATTCCCTTTTGAAGAAAATTTAAACAGGGACTAAAATCCTGTTCAATTCCTGCTTGCTACTTTCTCGGGGGTATTTAAATATTTCACATTTTCGCTCCCCTTGCCATCTGATGCCGTCTGATGACATTTACAGACACCTTTTTGGAGGAAAGGGATTCCATCCCTATTTTCGTACCGGACAAAAAAAGAGAAACGTATGGAAATCGTAACCATTGAAGCGCAGACATTCTTGGAAATGAACAGGGCCTTGGAAGCCCTTGCAAAAAAAGTGCGGGAAATATGCGGGGAAAATTCCCGGAGTATGAATGACTGGATAGACAACCAGGAAGCATGTATGCTGATGGGAGTCTCCCCCGGAAAACTGTTACAGCTCCGGAGACGCAGGGCGCTCCCTTACAGCCATATAGACCGCAAAGTATATTACAGGCGTCAGGACATCATCCGCTTTATGGAAAATACGATTCGTCAGGTAATCCTTTAATTGGCAAGATACAATGGCACAATCACTATTGACCAAGGAAAGTCCGGAAATCAGGCAGTTTTTCCGGACCATTGACACATTGTCCCGCCTTCTGGACATACAGGCGGAAAAGTTCCGTCCGCTACTGAACGGCGACCGTTACATGACGGATAGCGAGCTTGCCGGTAAGCTGAAACTGACACGAAGGACACTGGCGGACTACCGCCTGAACGGAAAAATACCCTATTACAAGATAGGAGGCAAATTATTGTACAAGGAGAAAGATGTCCTGGCATTGCTGGAAAGTAACCGGATGGAAGCGTTCGACTGAATCCGGCACCACGTCTGTCTACCGGACGGTTTTTCTTTTCCATGGCAGACCGCCATTCATATCGTATTTCAATTCTTACCTGCAAAGGTCGCCTTTTGCCTTCGATTGGGCAAGGCAGTCCTCCGGACTGGTTGGAAGGAAAAAATCATCCTCGCTTCGCTCCGGTATTTTTTCCTTCCAAGCCTTGCGCAATCACGGCAAAAAGCAAACCGGGGCATATAAGAAATAGAAATACTGGCTCTTGCCAAGTCGGTCATGTTTAATCAAAAAAGAAAGATTATGGTTCAAACGAAAGAAATGAAAAATTACAAAACGGAAGTGACGGACAACAACCGGATTGAATATCTCCACTTTTTCGGAATAAAGTACCCGTTCATCGAAACCGACGGAATGAAAATTGCCTCTGACGAACTGGAGTATGCCATACGGAACCACCCGAACTCACCGGAAGGATTTGAGTTGATGGAAGAAATAGACTGTTTCCTGCCCGAAAAGAAACTGCTTAGGCTGGATGAAAAAACAATCCGGATGTATATGTCTGCCTGAACAGGAAATACAGACCCTTACTCCAACGTGAGGGAATATACGGTTTGAAACACCCCAAAGAGATGTCCCGGGAGGGATATCTCTTTTTTATTCATGAACAATATCAAAACTGGAAAATATGTTATACTACCAAATTAAAAACTACGAAGATTTCAAAAAACGGTTCGGACTTACAACAAGGGAAAACGGAGTGATATCCAGAAAGAACAAAATATTACTCGGACATTTAAAGAATCCCCTGTTGCTCCGGTATTGTTTGACACACAACGATTACAGCCTGTTGCACATATCCGATATGGCAGACTTGCAGAAAAAAGTTACCGAGGCTGTCAAAGAGTCTGGAAGGAACGACGGGAAGCTTACAAACAAGGTGGAACTGATAGGGGAAACCTATCACTCCGGATTGTACAGGACAAATGAATCCAAAGGGATTTGCGAAGATATGGACAAGTCTTCAGTCTGTTATATCAATGTCGAACGGAACCGGACCTTCAAAATGAAATCCGGAAAATTCATGAGGACGCTTATCCTTGAAACGGAGATTGGGAAGCTGCTTTCCCCGGGAATCCTGAACTGGCTTTCCGGAGATGTCTTCACCCGGCAATGGTACACCTATGCCTACTGGCATGGTTCCGGTCTGAAACTGCATGTGGACAACCGGTTTGACAAGATATATGACTATTGGAAATGCAAGGGTGATTTCGGTTCCTGTATGACGGGCAGGAACAGGGATGAGTTTTATGCCTATTCAGTGAATGCCAAGGCCGCCTATATCACAGACGAACATGATTATATCGTAGCAAGGGCAATCCTGTTTACAGACGTGACAGACCAACACGGTAAAAAATGGAGGTTGTTGGAAAGGCAATACGCCTCCAATAAGGACGACACGCTGAAAAGGCTGCTGATTGACAAGCTGATTCATGGAGAATACATAGACGGATATAAAGTTATCGGCGCATCATGCAGTGATGCGGATGCTTTTGTGGACATTTCCGGAAACTCCCTTAAAAATAAGAAGTTTGAAATCGACTGCCGATTGGATATACGCGACACGCTCTCTTACCAGGATTCCTTCAAATGGTATAATCATAGTAAGAAAAAAGCCTATAATTATGAACCGGAAGAATATTCTCACGACCTTGACACCACAGACATCAACCTCAATGGGGATGAGGACGGGGATGAATGGGATGACTATCATGGATATTATTGTGAAGAAACCCGGCTGTGCTACAGGAACGGTGCGCAAATCCATGTGGATACGGAAAACCTGAACGATTTTGTATGGATAGAATCAATATACGAATACCACCATGATGATGACTGTACAACTTGTGATGAATGCCAGGAATGGATATTGCACAGGGATGCCCTGCAATCGCACCTGACCGGCGAGAAGTACTGTTGTGGCAAGTGCATGGAAAAAGCGGAGAAGGAATTCAAGCGGAAGAACTGGTATTATTCCGAATACGACGATGAGTGGTTTGAAAAGGAGGACGACATCACCCGGATTCAGGTATGGACGGATGCGGAAAACAAGTATAAGGATACAAGCATCACCGCCGGGACATTGGACAAATTGGTAAAGGACGGAAAGGCATGGATATTTGACAAAGAGGCGTTTGATACGCTCAATCCCGGCACCGGTCTTCCCTATGGTTACAAACTTAATGAAAAAGAACATGAATACACAATTGCTAAAGAAGCTGTATAGCATTCACAGCCCGAGCAGAAAGGAACAGAATATGATACGTTTCCTCCGTTCCTATATCGGAACACTTCCCGGTAACATATCCGTTTCACAGGACCGATACGGAAATCTTTATGTGATAAAAGGAACGGGAGAAAACTATCCCTGCCTGGTCAGCCATATCGACCAGGTGGCACACTGCCACCACTCCAAGGATTTCAAGGCGATAGAGACAAAGGACATCATTTTCGGCTATTCCCCGGGCAAAAGGCGGTTTGAGAATCCGGGGGCGGATGACAAGAACGGAATATTCATCTGTCTGGAATGCCTGAAAAAATACGATACCATTAAAATAGCTTTCTTCAGGGAGGAGGAAACCGGATGCGCAGGCAGTTCCAACGCAGACATGCCTTTTTTCAACGACGTACGGTTTGTCATCCAGTCCGACCGGAAAGGCAATTCCGACCTGATTACAAGCATCGGTTTCTCGGAACTTTGTTCGGATGAGTTCATAAAAGCGGTAAAACCGGAAGAATGGGGTTATAAGGAGAACAACGGATTGTTGACCGACGTAATGGTCCTGAAAGGAAACGGGATGGGCGTCAGCTGTGTCAATCTGAGTTGCGGTTATTACAACGCCCATTCAGACCACGAGATAACGGTCAAGAAAGACCTGATGAAAGCCCTGTTATTTGTAGAGCATATCATTGAGGATTGTACCGCTGTCTATCCGCATACGGGCATATTCAACGACCGTTATGAGTGCGAGGATGAAATCCATGACATCCTAAGACAAGATCCGGCACTGACGCCGGAAGACCTTCAATATATGTATGCCACCAATTTCCCGCACTTGAAGCCGGAAGATTACGAAAGGATTTGCCAAGACTACCGGACATTGTGGGCGGGAAACGAACAAGACAGGGAACATCCTTAACCCATATTTGCAGGACAATACAACCATTACGAACCGCAACCGGCTATAACCCAAGCCTATTGGAGCATCCGTTTTGGTTGTACTGTCAAAAAATATCAAAAGAGTAGCAGCAAGCGGCTTTTCACAAACCGACATCCCGCAACTGCAAGTAAAGATAACCAGAAAAGAAGAAATTATTTTTTGGACTCTTCCAAAGAGAGCTTGCGGAACTCCTTCATCAGTTTTTCCAGTTCCAACGAAGCTTTGCGGGCACGAGCACCTGCGGCCTTGTTATTCTTTTCAATCTGAAGCGCAGCATCTGTAGAAAATGCGGCATATACATCCTGTATTTGAGTCAACAATTCGTTCATATAAACCTTAATTTAATTAATAATCGGTACAAAAATAACGAAAATAATCAAGAATGAAAATGATTCTATAGTTTTATCATTCAAAATGCCATTCAATACAACCCCTTCACATAATCCTTCCGACAATCATACGTTTCATCGCTTACGGCACAGATATTCATTCAAATCCTTATAACCGACATATTCCTGTGAAAGGTCATGCACGCGGCTGCCATATTTTTCTCTCATCGCCATCACCGTATTATTTCCGGCAGCATCATTATCCAAACAGCTGTAAATGTCATCATATCGTGAAAGAAAGGAAAAAGCCTTCGGCAAGTTGCTGACGGAGTTCAGCACCAGGCAATCCCCCTTCGTCCAAAGAGGAAAGGCAGGCTCAAAAGACAGAAAGTCCATAAATCCCTCGAACACATAACACCTGCCCGTTTCCTGTCCATTCGTGATACAAGTAATATCCTTGGGGGAGATACAAGCCTTAAAAAATCTGTTCCGTATCTCATACCCACCAGAAATATTGGGAAAGGCAATGGCAAAATAATTTTTTCCGTTCCGCTTGAAGGAAGCCTCCCTGCATATTTTCCCCGCCGTTTCCACATCAATGCACCGTTCTTTCAGATAAGCAAGCAATATACGGTTGGCAAGCGGCCTGATTTTCAACTCCTGAAAGGCGGGTGCCGCCTCTTCAACAGGGCAGGAAATTGTAACCGGTTTCAAAACCGCCTTTTTATCTTCAATATACCGTAGCACAAGACTTATATCATCTGTCCGGTAAATTTCCTTAGCCAGGGTAATAATATCCCCGCCCTTCCCCAGCCCGAAGTCATACCACAATTCTTTCCGGAGATCAATCTTGAAGGAAGCCTCCTTTTCCATCCGGAAAGGAGACTTGTACCACACACTGTTCCCGCGTTGTATGACCGGGTGATGCCCCAGTCCTCCTAAAAAATCAACAAGCCTGATTTTCTTTGCTTCCTGTATGTTCATAGCATGACATTTTTCATGAACCGACTCACTGTTACCACACAAGACAAAGAACATATTAATACCTGGAATGAGAAAAACAAAGTCGTCAGATGTCATCAAAAGTCGTCAAATAACATGTGGCAATAGAACTGACAGGCTACAAATGAATATCAGAAACCAAGTAAACCGACATCAATATTTTGATAATGATACGTAAAGCTATATTGAAGAAGTTTAATGAAATCTGAAACATAAGCACTTAAACCTGACTCTCCGATGGTTATCACCTCACAAAGATTACATTGTTAAATTCTTTGTTTTCTGATTTTTTATCGCTATATTTGCAATAGTACTCCAAAACATGAAATTTTATGTTGTATCAAAAACTTTCTATAGACAATTTTTTGTGTTTCGACCATTTCGATATACAGTTTGCACCTGGTGTGTCCATTATTATCGGACGCAATGGTGCTGGCAAGACCACACTCATTAGAGCTATGGTTTACTCACTTTATTTTATGTTTACGAATGACCGCTCAATGGGAGATGACTTCTTGTCAGCAGGAAATCCTGATTTAAAAATGAAATCTATCAAATATGATGAATTTCATAGAAGAAAAGATTCAGAGGATGTAACTGCTGATGCTAATTTTCATGGACAAATAACTTTTCAAGGAGAAAATATAGAATGGGATATGTATCGCCGTTCAACTAGCGGGTCTTCACTTAATCCATCACGCTATAAACCTGCTTATCAACATCTGATGCAACTGTACAGGAAATACGATGAATTGCCATTACTTGCATATTTTTCAGATTCTTTCCCGCATACACTCACAAATATATCCTCCTTTGCCAAGCAACAGATGGCTGCAAATGGAAAAACATTACGCAACTTTGGTTATTACCAATGGGATAATGAAACAGCGTGTGTAGAAATATGGCAACGACGACTATTAAATTCAATGGCTAAACTAAAACAGCTAGATGATGATACTGACACATTCACACGTAATGAAGTTGCATTTGTCACTAAAAAATTGACACAGTTTTCTCTAGTACTTAATAGTGATATATGTGATACTGCTTTTGAAATAGATCGTCTTTTCTATTTATTTGATGAAGAACAAAAACCAGAATTGTGGCTTCGTTTAAAATCAGAACAGGAAATCAAATTTGACAGACTTCCCGCTGGGTATAAACGATTATATTCTATTGTCTTAGACTTGGCATATCGGGCTTATTTGTTAAATAGACGAATAGATGTAGAGCCTACAGGGCTAGTTATGATAGACGAAATTGATTTGCACTTACACCCTTCGTTAGAGACAGAAATTGTAAAACGGTTTACACTGACATTCCCGAAATTGCAATTCATAATGACTTCCCACTCACCATTAATAGTAAGCAACTTGTCACCGGATGAGAAACAAAATAAAATATTCAGACTTGTAGCTGGAGAGAAGCAACCGCATGAATTGCCAGACCTTTTTGGCATTGATTACGATGATGTATTACTGGATTGGATGGGAGGAATTCCTAGAAACGAGGAAGTGGAATTTTTACAAATGGCAATAAAAAGAGCTATACAAATGGAAAATACACAACTATTCAACATGAGACGCAAAGAATTAGAAAAAATGCTGGGAGAAAAAAAAGCGTTACAATTAATCAATAAATGGAAGGAAGAATAACTTCACACTATTTAGATATATGTTTTGGATTGATAAGCATAATAAAGGAAAGCGACGTAAAGGTCATCAAATCGTAAATCGCTTTCTACGTGAAGCGTGGAACGAACAAGATGGGCAATATGTAAATTGCACTTATGCTTCATTTAAAAGAAATCACAAAATGGAGAGATTGCTTTACAGAGAACAACATGGATTCTGCTGTTATTGCATGAGGCATCTAGAAGTAAATCAACACACTTCTTTGGAACATGTGATGCCTCATAGCTCTGTGACCAAACAAAACAAAATAGATTTTAAGAAAATTAATTACTACAAACGATTCAACAAGAATTTTAAACGAAATGTCATTTATAAACATCTAAATGGTACAAAACGAAAATGGCGCAGCGGCCCATTATATCCTCATTTTTGCGCTTATGAAAACCTAGTATTGTCATGCGATGGTAGTCTTTTCATTGATGAAGACAAGGACAAAAAATTATATCCTTCTAAAATACATTTATGCTGTAATGAGCACAGAGGAAATAAATTAATTGTTCCATTATTTTTCATTCCTAATATAAACGATTTAATTGTATACAATAAAAATGGAACTATTGGCATATCGAAAATAATCAAGTCCTCCCAACGTCAGATTGAACTATCCAATACCATTGAGGATTTAGCATTGGAGCATGAGCGTTTAAGAATCATTCGACAAGCCTGGTATCATATAGCTGCAAGCAGTATATACAATGTAGAGCAAGTAAGGGATGCTATTAGTGATGAACATTTACGAAAAAATATTATGATAGACAGTGGCATTCCACTTAATATCGTAAACCGCATTAAACATCCTATATACTGGTCCTTATTATGTGAATATTTTTGGTTTTATAAATACTTCACACAATAAATATGCAATCTTCTTAATGGTGCAGTTTGCCTCCTTGACGTCACAAAGAACAATCTGAATGGAAAGGAATGCATGAAATTATTATCAACCGTATTATTGTCAGATAGAGCTAAAATTGTCGAATCGTTCCTCATGTATTTTTAATCTCGTTCTTTTTACGTACCCAATCACTCTTCCATTTCTAAAAAAATTATGAGTTGGTAACGCAACTCTACTAGGTTCGATTGACTTTTTTTCTGTATCCGCATGTCCTATCTATATTTATAACAAAATTTAAACAGGCTCTTAATGGGTGAATTTATTAATTAAGGATAAAAAGATACTTTTAGTTACATATTAGCCCTCGCTTTTTCCAATATATCCAATTTGAATTTATTGAAAGGATATTTATAAATCTCATCTCTTCTCAAATGAAATCCCCAATCATCAAATTCTTTTTTTATTAAACTGTCTGGTATGGGTAACATATTCAAATAATCAAAATAAGTGTCAGGATACCTGTTCAATTTTCGAATTATGGAAATTACAGTCTCCCGATTCTGTATTGTATTATATCGACCATTCAGGTTTAACAACGCATTATAACCAACCTCTTTATCTCCAGCTGTTAATATATCCACATCGCTGTTTCCCGCATTTTCCCAGTGGGACTTTAAGTTGTAATCAAAGAAAAAATTCCTATCTTGATACTCGTATGGATTGATTATACGCATTGAGGTTAAGCTTGCATCCCCTTTATTTGATGTAACATCTTTATTACTCTTATGCTGAACATCGTTACAAGAAGGACAGCTTGGTATCAAATTATAAAAAGATAATCCCAACATTGGGTAAATTTCTTTGGGGTAAAAATGATCCAATACTCCTTTTTCTGTCTGAGACAACGCTGTTGCAGGAGTATAATGGATATCTGCCATATTGCAATAAGGACAGGTTCCCACTTGGCTTTGTCGATAAAAAACATCCTTATTAAATATATCATCTTCATATCCAAAAATAATGAAGATATGATAAAGGATACGGTTCAATTTCTTTTCAGGGTTAAAAGCATCCGGATGCAGTTGTGAGATTATATCTCTTAATTTATCTGGATGGGATACTATAAGCTCCTTCAAGTTTTCCTCATTAGACAAATGCCTCAATAAATCTTCACAAGGCTTATCTCCATGAATAGCTATTTTTACTTTCCTCATTATTCTATGCTTACCCGATAGAAAATGATGAATATCAGCCAATAAACGTTCTTTTACATCATTGAAATGCTGCAACGCTAATCTTTCTGTATTTTTAGTTATTTTCAGTTGATACATTATTTCCCAATTTTTTATCAAGAATATTTTTAAGAAAGGTATCACCAACCAATTTGACGTATTTATTAAGATTCCTATGATTAATTTGAGTTTGTCCGTAGCAAACGGACACATCAAAAGAGGCATCGTTCATTATCTTATCCATTAAGCTATTAATAACCTCATAGGACACTTTTCCAATAGCACTCTCCTTTAGGAAAAAACTGAAACGAAGGAGGTCATACATATTGGCTCCAAAAGATTCTTTCAGTTTCTCTTTTACTTCTGACGTGACAGACTTGCCTTGTTCTAAAAAAAGAATATTTTCCATTGGAATATCACTAAGCACAAATGGTGAATGGGTAACAAGCAATATGTCTATTCTAAAATTCTTATCAATATTAAGTTTGTTCAAATACTCAATTAAAGTAGCTATTAAAACACGCTGATATTCAGGGTGATAATACTGTTCTATTTCTTCCAAAATTATCTGTACACAATTATATGGCCTTCGATTTTCAGCATATTTTATGGTATATATATTATGCACATGATACAATATCGAACTCATTGAGTAAACCAATTGTCTTTCTCCTGAACTCAAATCAGTTATATTAACAACTCCATGTCGCCCTTTATCCGTTCTATAAGATAAATAAAAACTGGCCTTGAAGATTGGTGGAGGTAACAAATACATAATTTTATCTATCTGAACAGATGAATCCGACCTTTTCTTTAAGAAAGGTTCCAAATCGCTCCAATAATATCTCCCTTCACGATAATAAGGGTCATCCAAATAATAAAGAATCTGATGAATCTTCAATGTTATATGACTTTCATCCTTTATTAACATAGTCACAACTTCATCAAATGGGTTTTCTTTTTTAGAATTGTCCTTGAAATAGACTTGGAAGAAGGAGTATTTAACAAGGATGGACATTGTTTTATAGACAAGGTATTGATAGCAATATTCTGAATATTCATTGTTTTTGTTAAGAAACGAAAATCTTTTTACCCAAGCCTCCTTGATTGATTTTTCCATATCCTCCCAGCTCATATCCTTTATTTCAGCCAAATAGGGATAATAGTCTGTCATTGCATGTTTGATTTTTTGCGATACACCATCTTTATCCAATTTGATTGCAAAAGATTTAATGTCATAATCAGGATGAAAACGAATAGAGTGGTAAAGCTTGAAATAAGAAAAAAAGGCTATGGAACGTTGTTCTGCCAGTTCTGTTTCTACATTGATATCAATATTACCTCGTTCTCTGAAAGGATTCAAAACAATAGGCGTTCTGTAACCGTCATTTTTATGAAAAAGGGCTTCTATCCAAAACTTTTTTTTATATCTACCCATGATTTCAGACTGATATTCCAGTGAGTTATAGGCATAATGTGAGTAATTGATGACAATCGTATAAAATAGAGATTGCAAATCCTCACTATTTTTTCCCATTATATTGCCACGTTCATCTGTCCATGAAAAGCTATCGTTAGAAATTGTAATTTTATAAATGACATTGTCCTTTTCATAATACAATTCAGCATTCAAGCGTCTTACGGGAACCAATGGCTCAGCAGCGTATGTTCCGGATTGTTCCCCTAATATATAAAAAGACAAATTATTTATAATCCGGATAATTAATTCTACGATTGTACTTTTTCCACTACCGTTCATTCCGACAATAGCATGCAGACTAATATTGGATGCATATAAATTATCCGGAACTTGCTGTTCACTTTTTATCACTTTCTCATCTTTAAATTCATAATTATTGTAAAATGTATAAAAAGTATCAGACTTTAAGTTCTTTATTACATGTTTATTACATCCTTTCAATGGTCGTACACCAATGATTCTAAATGTTTTCATATACTTTCTTGTTATTCAAATTATGCAATGAGCTATACAATCAACATGTTGTGATACGATTCGTCTTGTCATTTGCAATAAATGCTTAATTCATTAAATTACAAGCACCGACATCACTTTATACCCTTCATGTCTTCCTGCAACAAAACTAGCGAAATTTCATAAAATTATAAATATATACAGCAAAATTTCATGTTGTATCTTTAAAAAAATCAATAAAGATTTGCGGCAATCGAACCTTTTGCTTATCTTTGCGGCGTCAAAGAGATAATGATTATTGAATTGATGAAGAAAAGCAATGAATTTAGTGTAAGGCTAATTCAATGGCTTTCATAAAAGATAAAGCAAGAATGTGCAGTCATTCAAGGAATTAGAATAAACCAAAGTAAAAGGTTCGATTCCTGGTGGCACCACTTTTCAAAAGCAATCGGAATGTAGCGCAGTTGGTAGCGCACTACGTTCGGGACGTAGGGGTCGGGCGTTCGAGTCGCCTCATTCCGACAGAAAAGACTTAACTTCTAAAAGTTAAGTCTTTTTTTGTTTTATTCCTCCTCTCCTCCGGTTTCCCGACCATAAGAGCGATACTCCAATGGAGTGAACCCCGTACGTTTCTTAAACGAGGAGAAGAAATGCTCGGTAGACTTATAGTCGAGCATAAAAGAGATTTCTTTCACCGATAAAGAAGTACCCACCAGCAATTGCTTAGCTTTACGCAACTTCAGCTCTTGGAAATATTTTGCAGGAGCATAGCCGGTATAATCCTTAAATACTTTGCGAAACCAGGAATAACTGATATTCAACTTCATCGCCAGTTCTTCCGGGTCAACATCCTTGAATACATTCTCGTTCATGATGATTTTAGCCTGCTCTATTTTCTGATCGACATCACCCACTTCGAAAATCTTGTTTTTAGAGATGGACAATATCATCCCTATCATATGTAACACAATACCGGCAAGATATTGCTGGGAAGAAATCTTATCAGCTTCCGCAATTTCCAAAGCGCGGGAGAAAAGTGAAACGAGCTCTTCATTCAACCCCACCTCCAACACCTGATTCTCTTTCGATAGAAAATCACCTTTCACCATATCATCAATCACAGCTCCCTCGAAACCAATATAATATTCATTCCAACCCGTCTGCACATAAGGATAATATGTATGCCACTGACCGGGAAACAGCACCATCAGTCGTCCTTTGCACACTTGCTTCTCTGGCGTGGTCTCCGAGGAGAACAACCCCCTCCCTTTAGTAATATAGACCAACTGGTACTCGCGCAGAATCCGTCCTTTCTGCGCATTGAAAAAATAACCGGTAGGATGATCCTTCAACGGATAAGGAGAATTAGGCTGGATAGACTGAAAGCCCACAGTATTTACCCAAAGACCATATCTCTGGTCCATGTCATTTACAATAAGGTACTTAAACTCTACTCCTAAATCATTATAATTTTTAGTCATAACACGTGCCTTCCATAATAGCTCCGGAACAAAAATAGAGATTATTTATGAAAAATCCCGTTCGCAGCGAATATTATTCATCACGGACGGGAATAGACATGTAACCTAAAATAGCGCTTGCCTTAAAAAGCTTTATGATACAGAGCTTCTATATCTTCCACAGATGTAGGTCTCGGATTGCCACCGGTGCAGACATCATTGAAAGCATCGATAGCCAATTGATGCAAATCCTCTTCCCTAACATTGATTTCACGCAACCGCTGTGGAATACCAATACTTAAAGACAATTTCCGGACAGCATCAATAGCAGCACATACACCTTCTTCCACGGTCATACCTTCCGTATCGACTCCCATCGCCTTCGCAATATGGACATATTTGGAAGCTGCCAGAGACGCTGCATTATACTCCATTACGTAAGGAAGAAGCAATGCATTGGCCACCCCATGCGGAGTGTCATAATGGGCACCCAAAGGATGGGCCATGGAATGAACGATGCCCAGACCGACATTGCTGAACCCCATACCGGCAATGTATTGCGCTTGAGACATGGCCTCGCGGGCAACCGGATCGCTGCCATTGTCTACAGCAGCTTTCAAATGGACAGCAATCATTTCAATGGCTTTCAGTTCGAACATATCCGACATAGCCCATGCACCCGGCGTTATATAGCTTTCTATGGCATGAGTCAGTGCATCCATACCGGTTGCAGCAGTCAATCCTTTCGGCATGGAATACATCAGCTCCGGGTCAACAATAGCTACTGCCGGAATATCATTAGGGTCTACACAAACCATCTTTTTTTTGACCTCTTCATCAATGATAACATAATTGATGGTCACCTCAGCAGCAGTTCCCGCCGTAGTAGGTAAAGCAAAAGTAGGGACAGCCTTTTGACGGGTATCCGCCACACCTTCCAGAGACTTCACATCTGCAAAATCCGGATTATTCACAACAATACCAATACCTTTTGCCGTATCAATGGAAGAGCCGCCACCCAAAGCCACGATAAAATCGGCACCGGATGCCTTGAAAGCAGCCACACCATTCTGTACATTGGTAATGGTAGGATTGGCCTTCACATCACTGAAGAGCTCATAAGGTATACTGTTCTTCTCGAAAACTTCAATCACTTTATCAGCCACCTTGAAACGGATCAAATCTCTGTCCGTTACAAAGAAAGCCTTTTTGAAACCTCTGCGGGCAGCCTCCACGGCAATCGTTTCGCGACAGCCGGCACCGAAATAAGAGGTCTCATTCAATATCATTCTATACATAATTACACACTATCTGTTAAAACAATTATTTGGGCAAATTAAACGCTACGGACATTTCCTTCATTTGAAGCTGGCTCATACCATCCGGTTCAAAACCCATATTCTTGGCAGCGATATAAATAAGGGCGGATTTATTGAGTACATCCACCTGGTCGAAAGCAGCCATCACATCCACATCCACAGCAAACACACCATGTTTCTCCCACATCACTACATCATAGTCATCCAGTTCTCGGATGGTAGCCTCAGCCAATTCTACCGAGCTGGGAAGTTGATAAGGGATGATGCCCAAACCGCGGGGACAGAAAGCCTTTGTTTCCGGTATCATACTCCAAAGCAGGTTCGAAGCTACATCTTTTTCCAGAAACTTCTTGTTGTGAGTCATGGCTACCAGCTCAATAGGATGCGTATGCACCGAAGCTTTATAGGGAGAACCTTTCGCTATCAGATTGTTGTGTACACTAAGATGGGAAGGAAGTTCCGATGTAGGCTGTACAGACTGGTCGGCTATAATGACATAGCTGGCACAGTCATCCAGAATGCGGATGACCGAACCGTTCTCCATCGGCCAACGGGCCAAATCGCGCATACGCTTGTTGGTGCCTTTGCAATAAAAATAGCAGTCTTTCAAATAAGGTAAAGTAGCACCGATTGATTTCACCTCACTAATGGCGGGCATAGCCTTGATTTCATCGTCTACAAACTCAGTGATGTTGACCGTAATATTGCCCCCATTACGTTCTGCCCAACCTTTCTGCCAGAGATAACCAGCCACCTCAGCCACCTTATTAACTTCCGCAGCCAGCGCCGGACGATTTTCTAGAATTGATTTCATATATGCAGATATATTTTAGTTTTATATTCAAAGATAGGTATTTAAACTTACCCCAGCAACTGTGGCAGGAAAGAAGAAATTATCAAGACTGCCAAGCCTATGACAAGCACTGTAATTGTCTTGGGTGTACACCCTTTCCATTCCTTCAAAAGGATACCCCAAACATTGGAGAACGTTACGTTCAACGACATCAGGATGCACCACGAGAATGTGAGCAATACCGGAGAGTCAGCAAGGAATCCCTTACCCAAGCTAAGACCAAAGAACTGGCTGTACCACAACACGCCGGCCAAAGCACAAAACAAGACATTGTTTACATAAAGGGATTTCTTGCCATAATCGCCCCAACTTTTGTTCCTGGAATTCTGATAGAAACAATAGACGGCATTCGTAATGAAACCACCCAGTGTCACCATCAATGTAGCAGGCAGTGTCTTGAATATATCCGCACTTTCAGCAAAACAGAGTTTCTCTCCAAAACCCAATCCTATACTGAAACACGCACTCATAAATCCAGCAAGAAGGGCTACAATAATACCTTTAGTAAAATTGAAATCCTTTACGGCCTTCTTCTTCTCTTCTTCGCTCAGGCTGGCAGACTTCATGCTACCGGCCAGACCGATAATGCCAATACCTACCAACGTGACCACTACACCAACAATAACCGATGTTGTCAAATCTCCTGCCTTACCAGTAAATACCGGAGTCAATATCGTTCCCAATCCGGCACAAGTACCCAAAGCGATAGACTGCCCAAGAGCTACGCCCAAATAGCGCATAGACAAACCAAACGTCAGTCCCCCCACTCCCCATAAAGCTCCGAAGAACATAGTCCAAAGCGTATCCGCAGGATTGTTTGCATAAATCTCGAACAGCGAATTGCCGGCAGGTACTGCCAGCAACGCGCCCAAGAACGGAAAAACCAGCCAAGCGAAAACACCTTGTACAATCCAATACGACTCCCAGCTCCACTCCTTGATGCGGTTAATGGGTACATAGCAACTGGATTGGCAGAATGCTCCGATGGCAATAATCAATAACCCTAATATTATTTCCATTTCTGTCAGTTACAAGGGTTTCCTATCCTCTTTTAGAGGTTACATTAGCTTCATACTTCTCTATTTCAGCGATGAACTCCTCACCTACCGGAACATTGTTTTTCAGACAGAACATGTCCCAAACAGCGTTCCAAGGCAAAGCCTTAGCCTCTTCGAGCAGAGCAAGGCGCTGGAAACCTTGACCGGTGGCCTCATATTCGCGAAGCTTTGCCAATGGTTCTAGTAACGCACGCAACATGCATTTCTGCGCCGCACGGGTACCGATTACATAAGCACCGATACGGTTGATGGAAGCATCAAAATAATCAAGACCAATGTGTACACGGTCCAGTGCATCGCAACGGACAATTTCTTGGAAAAGTTCAAGAGTGGGGTCATCCATGATAGTTACATGGTCAGAATCCCAACGTACCGGACGGCTTACGTGGAGCATCAGCTCAGGGACAAAGAGCAACATGGAAGACACCTTGTCTGCAGCACTTTCCGTAGGATGGAAGTGCCCGGTATCAATGGTAATAAGTTTCTGATGCTGTACACTATAGCCCATACAGAATTCATTGGAGCCTACTGTATAACTCTCTAAACCTATGCCAAACACCTTCGATTCAAGGCAGTCCTTCATATGCTTGTATTCCGTAGCAAAAATACGGTCGAGAGAATCTTTGAAAAGCACACGATACTTCATACGGTTTACAGTGATATCCTTGCTACCATCATGCACCCAAAGATTCATGATGCAGGGATCTCCCTGGCGGCGCCCCATTTCTTCGGCAATGGCACGACAACGTTTAGTATGTTCGACCCAAAAGTCACGGATACCTTGGTCCGGATGAGCCAGAGAAAGATTACCGCTCTTCGGATGAGAGAAAGAAGTGGAATTAAAATCCAATTTTATACCATTCTCGGCTGCCCATTGCATCCAGCTTTCGAAATGTTTCACCTCTACCTGATCGCGATCTACGAAGGTACCGCCAAAGTCACCGTAAATCTCATGCAAATTCAAACGGTGCTTACCGGGGATATAAGAAGCAGCTTTCAAAATATCGGAACGCAGTTCTTCCATATTACGGGCTTTACCGGGATAGTTTCCTGTTGTCTGGATACCACCGGTCAATGAGCCGGCAGATTCGAATCCCTGAACATCATCGGCCTGCCAACAATGCATGGAGATAGACACTTTCTGAAGTTGCTCCATTACTTTTTCTACATCCAATCCGAGAGCTGCGTAACGCTCTTTAGCAATTTCATACGCTTTGTTTATCAATTCTTCTTTCATGATACGTGATTTGATTATGAGTTATAAGTTATTGGTAATCATTATCCATTATAATTAGTCATCGTCAATTGCTTGAAGTGCAGGTAAGCGGTATTCCAATCCTCCATATCCTGCGGATAGAAAGTCTTTAATGGTATGGAACGGTTGATGAGCTGTCTCATGGAAGCAATGTCTCTAGCTGCTCCGGCAGCCAATGCCTGAACCATAACGTTACCGATAGCAGTAGCTTCGGAAGGTCCGGCAATCACGGGAATACCGACAGCATTGGCTGTCCACTGGTTAAGCAGTTCGTTACGGCTACCGCCACCGATAACATGTAAAGCCTCCACCGGACGTGGTGAAAGATTTCGCAAGCTATCCAGCACCTGACGGTATCTCAAAGCAAGACTCTCAAAGATACAGCGTACTATCTGTCCATGTGTCATGGGAATAGGCTGACGATAATCGGAACAATAGGTCTTGATGGCTTGCTCCATATTCGCCGGATTGGCAAACAAAGCATCATCCGGATTAATTAGACTACGGAATGGTTCACAAGTACCAGCCTCAACGATGAGTTCGGAATAAGAGATTTCCCCCCATTCGGTACGGCAACGTTCAAGCAGCCACATACCACAAATATTTTTTAACAAACGAATGGTTCCTTCCACACCGCCTTCATTCGTAAAATTCAAGGATTCTGTTTCAGCAGTAATGACTGGAGCATCCGTCTCCACTCCCATCAGAGACCAAGTACCACTACTTAGATAAGCAAAATTACGGTCCATGGCAGGTACGGCAGCAACAGCAGAAGCCGTATCATGCCCGGCAACAGCTATCACGGGGACAGCGCCAAGTCCGGTTATTCGTTGTACTTCCTCCGTCAAGCCCCCTATTTTTTCACCAGGATAGACAAAACGCCCGAAATGAGCTTGTGTCAGTCCAATCTCCTGCAGCAAGGCATCCTCCAGCCTGCAGGTATTGGCATTTACCAACTGTGCCGTACTGGCAATAGTATACTCCGTTACCATCTGACCGGTCAACATATAGCTCAAAGCATCAGGCATAAACAGCAATTTATCTGCAGCTGCCAATGCACTGTCATGATTACGGCGTAATGTATCAAGTTGGAACAAGGAGTTGAAATTCATCACCTGAATCCCCGTCCATCCATACACATGGCTACGAGGTATACGTGTGAAGAACGCTTCCGGAGCACCCACCGTATGAGGGTCACGATAGGAATACGGCTGGCGAAGAAATCCCCCATCCTTACCTACACAGACAAAATCTACTCCCCAAGTGTCGATACCGATGGAAGTTATTTCTACACCTTTACGGGCGGCAATCTTTAGCCCTTCAATAATATGACGGTAAAGTTCATAAATATCCCAGTAAAAATGTCTGCCAGCTTCAATCAGATGATTTGGGAAACGGTTTACTTCTTCCATTTCCAAACCATTCGAAGTAAAAGTTCCCAGAATTGTGCGACCACTGGTAGCCCCCAAGTCGACCGCAAAAAAGCATTGTTTCATGGTAATTAGTTTTAGTTGCTATTCAACGATACAAAAATAGGAGATTATCCCCCTACTTTTTGTACAGTTTTTGATTGAAAGGGTGTCAGATTTGGCAATTTATTATAAAAAGAAGAATTAACGATGCACCGGAAAAGTTTCTATTTCCAATGACACCGGCCCCATCAATCCCGACGGTTGCAAAGAATCACCATTAGTCCAGTTATTAATAGGTATCCAGGTAGTCCGTTCAGATTCAGGCAAATGACTATCACCAATCAAACGATTTTGCCAAGTAGTAACCAGTTCGATCTCCAAATGATTCTTACCGGGTTTCACCAAATCCGTCACTTCAACCCGATAAGGTGGTGTCCAAACTCCTCCAGCATACTGACCGTTTACCTTTACCTTCGCCATTACACCGACACGATTTAGGTTCAGATAAATGCAACCTTTAGGCTTGGCGGTGAAAAAGAAGTCCGTTTCATATATAATGGTTCCAGAATAATAACGTATGTTTTCCTCTACGCTTTTACTCAAATCCTCCAATACATTATGCGTTTGTATCTTTTTGGGACCTCGCAAGGTATCACAGAAAGTCAACGTCCAAGGTTGGTCGATCTGAAAAAGAATTTGTGGATTTGGAAAGTTTTGCACCAGCAATTCGCCAGCCGGTTCCCCACCAGTTCTACGGAACACAATAAACGCACTCTCATAAGGATAGAGTTTTAATGGAACGACAGTTCCAGTTTCTGTCCTCCAATAAGCCGGTAAAGAACGGATCTTTCCATTAATGGCATTCCATAATTCCGGTTGCTTCCGCTGCACACGGAATTCCGGGTAGACTGTTACCTCCTTATTTTCCTGGTTGGAGATAAAATAAATCTCCGTTTGCTCCATTGTTCTATGTCCGTACAGCAATTGCACATCTTTTGGAAGCTTGCAATCCGGTACACAGTGAATGGTAGCCAAGGCCTCGTCCATATCCATATTCACCATTAAAAGCCCCTTCCCTATACAAGCCATCTTTTTCCGGTTACCGTCCAACCCATCCCAAAGCTCAGCAGCCAAAGCCTTCACTTGTTTATCCGCCTCTCCATAATTTTGTCCACTGGGTGAGCGTTCAGGAGCAGGTCCTAAAACGACAGCCCCATCATACAATAATTCTTTGATCTTTTCTAATAACTCCGGCCGCATAGTTTTAAGTTGTGGTAACACCAATATACGGTATTGTGTACCATGAGGCAAAGTCAACAAACCATCTTTCACAAACAAGTCACGCTCAATCACCTCAGCGTTAATATAGTCAAATTGAAACCCTTTAGGTAATGCCGGTTCGGCAATTCCAGTCATTTTAGGAGTATCTTCACCGATAAAATAGGCTACATCTGCCACATTTACCCCTTGCTGTAACATATAGTTTACCCGTTTCAGATAAGAAGTAAACAAATCTAATTGGGAGTACCATGTATTCAAACGGTTAAATTCACTACTGAAAAAAGCATTGACTCCCGGAACCCGTTCATCAGACGGTTGAGAAATATATACATGTAGCAGCGTATTATTAATACCTTCCGTAAAGAAACGATCCCCTCTCTTTTTCATCGTAGCGGGATAGCATTCAAACGGACGCCCACCACTTGTAAAAGACTCAGCAGATATCTTATTCTTCCCATAAATATGCCCACAAGAGGAAGCAGCCCGGTTCTCAATATTGCCCAACTCACCAAAACTCCAGAATTCACCACCAATTTCATCAGACTGCCCACCATATTGCAAGAATTCACCTGGAAATCCCCAATGCCCATAATTTTCAAGCCATGTCTGTAACCCGTATTTATGACTGATATCACGCAACCCACCTACATAATCGTACGCTATACGGTCGGCTACCAAGCGACGCATATCCCATAAAAAGCGGTCCGTACGATCCTGGCTTTCCACTACATATCCTTCATAGGCGGGTAAGAATGGTAATGCGTCATAACCATAACGCTGACAGAATGACTCCAGGAAGTCATCGGTAAAGTTTTGCCCTCCGGTCTCATAACTATCTTGTACCACAACCTTCCAACTCCTACGGTCAGCCTCTGGAATACGACGGCAAATTTCCCCCATTAATGCCTCAAAATGTGCTGCTACATGTTTGCGACTCATTTTATCAGTCTCCAAACCGGTAGCTTCCGGATCTGCCGGACTGTTTTTAACCCCAGTCGGACGCATTCCCATACGCATAATAACCCAATCTCCTGCAGGAGCATCCCATTCCAAATTATCACCTTTCAAAAATGAAGATATATCCAATACTCGGTTTGGGTCAACAGCCAACGAAGCATCATCCAACACCGGTTGTTCCCGCCATTGATATTCATGCCAATAAGGAAGAGGCGTCTGATACATTTTAGCCAGTAACTTCTCCGGATAACGTTCCACCAATGGCTGTGACAGCAACTCTATATTTTCCAATTCATAACTTTCCACTTTCTGATCCAACTCCAATCTGAAGTTTCTGCCCACTGTAGCAGGAACAGAAACCACGACCGGAGCATAAGGTTCGAAACCAACGTTCAAAGCTGCATTAAAACGGGAAATCTGAAACTTCGCCAACTCACGGTACTCGTTTCCGTCCTTCACCGATAAATATGCATTAGTCTGAATAGCCTTAGTGGATGGATATATCCGGATACTTCGTAGTGTAAAATCTTCAGTTGCCAAGAAATCTACAACAGTAGCGTCACCAGATGTCTTGGGGAAAACGACTTTACCGGAAGACAGAACAGTCTTTTCTTTAGTAGCTGGAAATGCTATGACTTTAACATCTTGGAAATCATCGGTAGGCTTTTTCAATGTTAAATTGACTTTCTGTCCACCTGATACCTGGCAACTGACAGAAGTAAGATACCTCATTGCCTGCTCTGGCTTCACCCAAGGGCCACCGGATTGGCTCCATCCCGGAGAATTGAAAATACCAATTTCAATTCCTAACTCCGTAGCTGTTTTCAAAGCTATATGCAACACCTTCCACCATTCCTCGCTTCCAAACGCAACCTTAGGATAAGGCGACTTCATGGATTCATCTCCTATACAACCTATGAAAGCACGATTAATTCCTGCTTGTTTCATGGCATATAAATCTTTCACGACTCCTTCTTCTGAAATATTTCCGGCTATCCAATACCAATAAACAGACGTCTGAATTTGCTCTGGCGGAGTCTTGAAGTTTACCTCCAGCATATCCGATGTCTGTTTACATCCCACAAATACAAGGGACAAGAACAAACCGAGTACAATCTTACGATACAATTCTTCCATATTTACCTTTATTTGATATTGCATGATTAATTAGTATTAGTCACTGTTTTACTGAATAATAAAGGTAGGGAATTTGCGCCCTACCTTTTGTGTGTGTTTGTGGAAAAGCATTAGACAATATACCTAATTTATACCCCATGAGAAATTCGGAGTATTTCCCATTTCCAACTCTAAAATACCTCCGGCCATTATGTCCTTGTAATCCAAATAACATTTGGTATAATCCCGTCCATTTAATCGAACTGATTGAATATAAATATTCTTATCCGAGTTTTTATTAGCTTTTATCATAAAAGTCTTTCCTGCTCCTACTTGAATCTCAATTACTTCAAAAATAGGACTGGTAATCTCATAACGGGTATCACCCGGACAAATAGGATATAATCCGCAAGCAGACAGCACATACCAAGCAGACATCTGTCCAACATCTTCGTTACCGACCAGGCCTTCTACCTTATCATGATAAGCGTTATCACAAATGAACCGTGACCATTTTTGGGTTTTCCACGGTTGTCCCAAACGGTTATACAAATAAGGGACATGGTGTACAGGTTCATTGGCATGGTTATAATAGGCATTCCATAAGAAACTATCCGGGGTTTTTGCAAACATAGTATCCAAATCCGCAATGACTTGTTCGGTTCCTCCCATCAATTCCACCATGCCTTGTATATCATGAGGAACAAACCAGCCTTGTTGAAGCTCGTTACACTCTATACATCCGTACCACTCATGCAATTTTCCATCTGCGGGCCAAGGTTCAAACGAGCCATCCGCTTCCTTCGGGCGAAAACTATGTTTTTCTTTATCATACAGATTCTTATAGGAACGGGATAATTTTGCATAGTATTCAGCATCCTCTCGTTTTCCCATAGCTGCTGCCAGCTGAGACATACACCATTCCGTATAGGCATATTCTAAAGTTTTGGAAATACCCAACGGATTGGGAGTATATCCCAGTTCCGCATTCCCGAACATTTTAGAGGTCTTGTCAGCACACTCATAAGCTTTGTCCATATCCAACCGGCAAATACCTTTTGCATAAGCGTCTGCCAATACAGAAATGGCAGGATTACCTAACATACAGCCGCTATAAGCATTCAAAAATTCCCATCTTTCATAATAGCCCTTACCGCTTTCCTCTGCCATTGTAGTTAAAGACAACAATAAGTCATTCACCAAACAAGGATTGATGATGGTCTGCAAAGGCATTTGACTACGGAACACATCCCAACCACTAAAAATTGTTCTTTTAGTAAACAGCTTGGATTCATGAACCCTACCGTCAGCTCCCATATACTTACCATCCACATCAGTAAAATCTCTCGGATCAATCATTGTATGATACAAAGAAGTATAAAAAATCTTTTTCTGTTCATCAGTACCTCCCCGGACTTTTATTTTCGACAAAGCCGCCTCCCATAAATTCCGTGCTTGTGCTTTCACACCATCAAAATTCCAGTCTGCAATTTCTGCCTTAAGATTCTTTTCTGCACCAACCTCACTGACATACGAAATCCCTGACTTAAACAGCACTTCCTCACCTGCTTCCGTTTCAAATTCTGTAAAGAAGCCGATATGCTCTCCTTCATATTCCTCCACATTGTATATGACAGAAGCATCTGATGTTAGTTTCTGAAATTCCGGACTTTCAATAAATTCCAGTTTCCGATTCTGCCCCTCCGGTATTTTGACACTCCACACACCGAAAGTCTTCAAAGGTTTTGAGAATTCGGCATAAAAATACACGGTATAATTCGCCTTTCCCTCTCCATTTCCCCAACCTCCTCCATCGGGAGTACACTCCATTCTACCTGAAATCGTATGCTCATCAATGACTTTCACTGCTTGAAAGGTTGAAGTACCACCTACACGACGGGCAAGGTCTATCTGTATCCGTGACTGTTCACTTTCCGGATAAACCAGCCTCAACATGCCACAATGAGGAGTGGCCGTAGCCTCCACTTTCACCTGATAATCACTCAATAGAACTTTGTAATATCCAGCACTAGCCTCTTCGGAACTTTTATCATAACGAGAACGATATCCACTCATGCCTTTCTCTTTACCCGAATTTGTACGCATAGTACCCACTGTAGGCATGACCAAAAGATTACCCAAGTCTCCTCCCCATCCGATACCGCTCATCTGCGTAAAAGCAAATCCTTCTATAGTTTCATGCTCATAACTATAACCGGAACCATTGTCTCCTCCAGTTATTGTATTAGGACTTACTTGAACCGCCCCAAAGGGAGTTACGGCCCCTGGAAAAGTTTTACCCAGACCATGATAAGCCCCGGCAGCCTCTGTATTAGTACTGGCACCGATAAAAGGATTCACATAATCAGAAACATGTGCCATTTCATCTTTACCCGAATATATGGAACAAGAAGTACAATTCAAAAGAATGCATGCTGATAAAAAGAAACTCCCCTTTCTTACTTTATAAAAAATAGTGTTTGCCATAACCTATATTTATTTTATTAATCAAAAATAGAATACTACTTCAAAACCTTAAAACTGTATGAACCGGACAAAACCTGGATAGGTTCTTTTGCACATTCTTTCCCCCATTGAGGGAGTACAATAGTAGCTGAGGTATTTACTGGAATTTCCACATTCAATTTAAAATTACCTCTTTCGTCTATATGCCAATCCGAAATTATCTTCCCATATAAAGTGTTATATGACGCCCTACAATAACTCAAATCAGATACCGGTGCAGGAGCAATATAAAAATGTTTCATACCCGGTTTGGATTTATCCGGTCGTATACCCGCAAGCGAATGATAAAACCATGCCACGACGCTTCCAAACATCGGGTGACAATGCCCACATCCTCCCGGATCTCCGCTACCATCCCAAGTTTCCCACAATGTACTGTTTTTTTCATCCAGCAAATAGCTATATCCTGGAAAGTCTCTTTGATTCATTAGTCTATATGCCAGATCAGCCCTTCCATTATCCGTCAAAACCTTCAATAAAAGCGGAGTGCCAAAAATGCCTGTATCAAAATGATAATCAAGTTGTTCTAAATGGCCCAGCATTGCAGAAAACACCTTTTCATATTCATCGTCAGGAACAAGTCCAAACCCCAATGCAAAAACATCGGCTCCTTGCCTTCCTTCCCAATAATGATTGGTAAGAGGATTATAAAAGGCTGAATTAAAATTTTCTTTTATACTCCGAGCCGAAGCCCTAAAAAATTCTGCATCCGCTTTCTGCCCCAATACCTTTGCTATGTCTGCCATTATACAAGTTACATGGTAAAAGTATGCTGTATTGACCAACGCCGTCGGAATTTCTATATGGTTATACAAAGTACACCATTCTCCCAAACACCAGCCATTCGGTTCTTCCTTAACTATAAGCCCACGGTCATTAGTCCGTGTACCAAGGTACCCTATCCACTGCTTCATGCCATCATAGTGTTTCTGTAATATTTCGGCATCACCGTAATGACAGAAATAAGCCCAAGGAACAATAATATAAGCCGATCCCCATGCAGGCCCACCTCCTCCACCGCTAAAAGGTGCAGTATGCGGTACATATCCGGTAACTTTATTCCGCGCATCATCCATATCATCTATAAACTTCCGGAGAAAACGCGTCATATCGTACGAATAAAGCAGACTTTCAGTTATAACTTGTCCATCCCCCGTATAAGCCAACCGTTCACGATGCGGGTCACTACTTACAATCCCTTTAAAGTTAGCATGCATAGTATGATTATAAGCCTGACAAATACGATTAAAGAGTTCATTGGAACATTCAAAACTCCCCGTATTCTTCACATCTGTAAATATAGATTTCACAATCAGACTAGACTCTGAAATTTTTGTGTTCCGAGATACGACCTCCACCTTTCTGAAAGTGTGCCATGTAAATTTAGGCTCCCATTCTTCCTTATCGCCACCTTTCAAAATATAAGTATCTGTCTGCCCATAATCCAATCCTTCCTCACTGATAAAACGTAACCGTATCATATCCCCGGAATTACCTTCTACATTCAAGGTACACCAACCGGATACTGTTTCGGGCAACGTAAAGATATAGAGTGAATCATTAAGTTGCTCAAAATGAGTATCCACAATCTGCATAACCTTATTAAAAGGGATTGTCTGGAACATCAATGTACCGGTAGGCGGTCGGACTTGTAATGCTGATTCCCATATATTATCATCATAGGACTCTCGATTCCAATGTCCCAAATCTTTACGAGCATCATAAATTTCCCCCGTAAATATAGCATCATGCAATAATGGTCCTGTTGTAGTCTTCCATGAATTATCTGAAACTATCATTTCTTTGGTTCCATCTTCATATTCAATCTCCAATTGTAATATCATTTTAGGAACATCATACCACATATGCCCTTCCACTGTGCGATCACGCTGATTGTACCAACCATTCCCCAATATTATACCTATAGCATTATTCTGCATTTTAAGGTTTCCAGTTACATCAAATACATTATAAAATACACGTTGCGTAGACTGGTCATCATAATGATACAACAATTTCTTAAGAGACCGTCTATCATAGTTGGTTACAGCAGGTGCCAATACTTGTTCCCCTACTCTTTCTCCATTGAAATACATTTCATAGAAGCCCAATCCACAGACATAAGCCATTGCTTTTTTTATAGGTTTTGCAACTACAAATTCCTTACGGAAATAAGGAGCTGGAAAAGTCAGGGTGGAGTCTGGAAATATATCTTCCCTATTCCCTATCCACTGCGCTTTCCAATCCGAAGGACACAGCAAGCCCATGCTCCAGTCAGCAATATTGCTCCATTCAGAAGGGACATCACACTCATCCCAAACCATCACTTTCCAATAAAGTTGCATTCTGGCAGATAACTTCTTGCCTTGATACCGGACGATAGATTCTGAAGACAACACTTTTCCAGAGTCCCAATAATCTCCTTGTCCTCTTTTTATTAAAGACAAATCATCCGATACAATAATACGGTATGCAGACTGAGACTTACCCGTTCCTTCTGAGATCAATTGCCATTGTAATACCGGATTCGGATTATCGACTCCCAATGGACTTTCCATATAATCACAACGCAGATTCACTATGTCAATCCCCCTTTCTGCACATGCAACAAACGATAACATAGCGAACACCAAAGATATTTTTATAAAGAATTTATTCATGATATTCAATTTATTATTCAAAAAAGGAACAACATTCACTCGTTTCTCAAATCAAGGAAAAGAAGGAGGCAGCACTTTGGTACCCCATTTCAAATCAGCCTTACCGGAAGTCTGATATTCTAAAGTAGCACCATTGGAGAGTTCATCCCAATTTATCCAAGTACTATTATATAGTACCCCATTCACCTTTAAAGACTTGATATAGATGTTTTTCTCAGAGCCACCCTTAATAAAAATAGAACCATTTTTCAGATGAATCTTTACAGAAGAAAAGATTGGCGTATTTATGGTGAAACCACCAATTCCCGGAATCTCCGGATATAATCCTATACAAGCAAAAATATACCATGCTCCCATTGTTCCGAGATCATCGTTGCCAGGAAGCCCATCTATCTTGCCAGAATACTGTTCATTCAGTATCCGATTTACGACAGCCTGTGTCTTATACGGACAACCTACCCAGTTATATATCCAAGGAATATGAAAACTTGGTTCATTACCCGAAGCAAACCAAGCATCATTATAATTAGCATCCAAACGTTGGAAGAACTCATCTAAACGTTGCTCTGCATTTTTTTTACCACCAATCATTTCAACCAAGCCTGCAATATCATAAGGCACCATCCAAAAATAATTTTTATAAGTAGATTCACGAAAGTCCTCACTTAACGGTTTCCAAGAGCCATCGGAGTTACGGGATTGTAACCAACCTGTTTCCGGATTGAAAAGGTTCTTCCAGGAACGTGCAAAGTGAAAATAACGCCAGGCCGAGAATTCATCTCCTATAGCACGCAAAGCAAATTGTCCGATAGCAAAATCTGAAGAAGTATACTCCAATTGTTCGGAAGCATTATAGTAACCTTTCTCCAGATATTGCTTTAATCCCGGCCTTTCTTCTATATTCTGCGATTTGGCTCCCGGTATTTCTGCATTTGTTCTCATTGTTTTAAAAATCGGTCTAGGATCATAATTCCTGGCTCCAAACGCATAAGCGTTCGAAATCAGAATAGGAGTAGGATCCCCCTGCATGACTCCCGTTTCTACATTTGCCAACACCCAACGTGGAAAAGCGCCACCGGATTGTTCTGCAAAATCCTGGTGAGAAATTACAATATCAGAAGTCACATCTGGCTCCAGCATAGCCAAAAGCTGAATCTGCGTACGATAAGTATCCCAATTACTAAAAGAAGTATATTGTTTGGAACGTGATTTATATACCCGGTTATCAGCCCCCATATATTCACCGTTTACATCACTACAAACGTTCGGATGAATCATTGTTCTATACAAATGTGTATAGAACTGGGTGATGCGGTCCGCATTGTCGCCTTCAACCTCTATCTTGCTTAAATAGTGGTTCCAACTTTTTTCGGCTTCTCCCCTTATCTCATCAAAGTTCCAGCCTGCATTCTCCATTCTCAAATTTTTCCGCGCATTATCAACGGACACATAAGAAACTCCAATCTTGTATTGTATATCCTTCTTCTTATCTAAATCAAAAGTAAAATAAACACCAGAACATTCTCCTTCGGCAAAAGTTGTATTAGGTTTCAGTTCCTTCTGTTTCCAGGTTCCAAACTCAACTGCGCCTTTATCAAACTCCGCAACAAAGTAGACTTTGTAGGGAGTAGGTAATCCACAAAAATTTCCCCCAACAGCATACCCTTCACACCTATTGGGAGCAGTGATAACAATTGCTGCTTGATTTATAGGGGTGGCTGATATACCACCACCTATGATAACCGTCCCCATGGTCTGATTGGCTGGAAATTCATACTTGGCCATACCTGTTCGCTCAGTAACCGTCAAATGTGCCCGAATATCCTCTTGTACTGTTGCTTCATAATATCCGGCATGACCTTGTTCTTTAGAAATATTGATTCTGTAATTCAAAATATTCTCTGGAGAGGCCTGCAACTTTCCCTTTACGGGAAAAGTGGGGAAATTACCCATATGGTCACAACCGGCTCCACTCAATTGGTTGATTACAAAACCGGCACTTTTTGAAAAATAAGATGGAGTAAACTGTACCATCCCAAAAGGATAAGTGGCCCCTGGATAAAGATAGCCCGACGTAAGGCCAAGCCCTTTCGTACCAATCAACGTATTGACTTCCTCCGCATAATTTTTATCATCAGTCCAATTGTTTCCTAATATGAAGAACGGATTTAATAATAAAAAAAGAGATAATAATATTTTATTTTTCATTCGAATCAATTTTTAATGTACGTATTCCGAATTGAGGAATGGCTAAATCCAAATAACTCTTCCCATTTTCCTCATGTACAAGCAATGTTTCTATAGTCCGGCCATCCAATTCTACTAGTTTAACACTCAAATTCGTTCCGGTTATAGCAATCTTTCTCGAAGTATCATTACTCAGAGAATTGAACAAACGGACATACAAACTCTTTCCTTCATAATACATGGATGACAATTCATAGGCATCATTTTCTACGGATAGGAAAGAAGCAGAAGTCAAAGAAATATCACCCGCCAATGTAGCTATCAACGGTTCATTCCGTTCTTCACTACGTGTCCATAAACGGCATTGCTCCCAATTTCCCTGATGAGGTAATATAGAATATGAGAATTCAGTAGGTCTATCTATTCTATAATCCATTCCCCAAAGCCCTTTGCCTGCATACTGCACATTCAATGCCAAAGGAAAATCCTCCCCATGCACATAGCTGGTTGTATGGTCAGAGAACAAAGCCAGCCCACACGAATTATCTCCGGCAACCTTATCGACCCAATGTACAATGACATTATGTTTAATGCTGTCCCAACGATTGAAGAATGTATTTTCCAAACGACTTTTACACACATCGAAAGGAGCATCCTTGTAAATCAAGGGCGATTCTATCTCCGTAGGAAAATAAAGTAGCAGTTTATACCGGTCATCATAAAAGGATTTGCGCGGGTCTTCAGTCTTAAATTCAATACCCGGTTCACCAATCTGCACATCACCCATCCAATCAATCTTTATATGCATGTCGATTCGAGGTTCACCCTGCGCCAATTGAATTGTCTGTACAAAAGGATGCACCCCTATCTTACCTTGTACGCACACCTTCATCAGTAAAGGGCCCTGCTCTATTAACCGAATCGTAGCAGGTTGTTCGGTACTAGACAAAAAAGAATTTTTCTCAATAAAGAATCCCCGCAACTCATTAAAACTCCGTCCATTACCCAAATCAACCAGTTCTCTGTCTTGAAGGAATCTTACCTTAAGACTTTCCACAGCACCACCTTTAGACGGATTTAAAACCAGAGAATATAAGTCACTCTCCAAACGACACCTACCATCATGCATCCGCTCGAAACAAAAAGTTGCTTTAGTACGGCTTGTTGACTCCTGGAAAGTATAAGTTGCGAACCCCGTAGATGGAACTTTTGTACGGAACAGTAATTTAGTTACTTCCCCTTCATCAATCCATTGGGTAGGAGATTCTACCCCCCGATTATCAACCGCTATCCAATCCTTGCCCTTCCATGAAGAAGGGACTTCGACAGAAACCAGTTCTTCTCTCTCCACAGCCAATGTATTGAAGACCCAAATCTTGTTTCCTCTCCTTTGACCCGCCATTAGCTTTAAAGATTGGTCTATCACTCGTTGGCTCTTTTGGTTTGTATTTCTAGTCCAATCGGTTACCGTTTCTGCCCAGGTTTTCCCACTATTCAAACGGTTATACGGAACAATCCAACAATCATGATGCTGAGAAAGCATCAATGTACGCCATGCCTCATCTATGGAATCCATGGGCCATTTCTCTCCCCGATACAGCTTTGCATAAGAAGCCATCTTCTCCGCTTGGACAATGGTATTTTCTGCTGTACGAATCTCCCTCGCCAGACGTTGCATAACTTGTGTTCCCCACATTAAAGAACATAACACATCCTCCTGTGAAAATGCCAATCATCTCCAGTACTTCCGTTCGAACAATTCTGTATATAGTCACGCCAAGTCTTATAAGCTGTAGGACAATAATAAGCAGCAGTATCCTGACCCAACCAAGGTCCCTTATTCCAGCCATGGCTCCATGCCGCATCCTGAATGCACATGCCTACCGGATGCTTAATCCCGCATCCAGGCATTTCCCAATATAATCCCTACTGTTAAACCAAGCTATGGACTGCCAGGTCGAACCCGGCTGTAAATCTTCGCAGCCATAACGGGTACTGTAACAAGTTTCGTCCCGTCCGGTCCTACCCAATTCACCAATTCCCCATAAGCACTTACATAGCCTCCCCATGGTATTGGGATTCTTTGTCGAAGCATACGAAAAGCCTAAAGACTTCAAGACCATAGGTAAGCAACTTGTAAAGCAAGGTTCTTCTGCCGAATAAGTGGTGAAAACAGCTTCGGGGAAGTGTTTTCTAAGAAGACGCATCCCATATTGAAATTGACGGATAACACTTTCTCCCGAAGTTCCGAAAAATAACTTTGAGCATAAGTAGGATTCACATATTCTATGCGTCCGGAACGGACAGACTGGTCTTTGAACATTTGTTTAAAAGCAGAATAACCCTCTGGATCGCGTTGTCTGACTACTTCCCAAGATTCCGGTTCTATCTCCAGATTGACTCTCCAATCCGGATACTGTTTCAATTTCTGGACAATGAATGAAGTCTGCCCCATAGGATAGTGTCCATAGACCCTCCATGATAGCCATCTATAAAATAGGCTTGCTGGGCTTTTACCAAACTATTAAAGCCCAGCAAACCTATTAAAAGATTATAAACCTTTCCCTCATACCGTTTCCCTCAATTAAAGCTTAACCAGTTCCACTTTCAAAGCCTGTGGTTTATTCATTTTATAAATACGCTCCACTAATTCCAACTGCTCATTTTCGTTATCTTCACGAACACTCTTATGCATGAAACGCAACCAATAATCTTTCAACATATTAACAAAAGGATTAGTCCTACGATTCTCCAACATAGTGTCAACAGCCTTTTCATCACTTGCCCACAGCAGCCCTTTGTCACGCATCAAGTTATATTCCATCCAGTAATATTCACGCATCTCACGTTCCATAAACCAGCGCTGCTCATTCAACCGGCGTATCTCTTGTGCTTGTTCGTTTTGAGGGTATTGTCATAAGCAGCCAGGTTGATTCCACGTTTCAAGTCACCGGCTGTTAGACGTGTTATTGTCTTTCCATCAATTTTCAAAACATAATAACCATCGGACAAGCCTTTCACCGCCAAACCCTCATAATTCATTTCATCCATGAACGGTATGACATTCAATGCATCAGCCTGCGTATGCAGTTCGTTGTTGTAATGGCTTCTGTCTATCGGATAAGGGAGTGAATTAGCTAGATAAGTAAAACTGATATTTTCAGAAGAAACAACCAAATCATCAATCTTGCAGTTATCTGAACGGTTCACAGTCCTGGTTGAAGCATCTATAGCTATATCTGCAACAGGCTCATTAGCTAATCCTTGAGCTTTCAAGAATAAATATGCCATCACCAAATGGCCGTCTGTTGTAGGATGGACACGGTCACCGCCACACAACGTGAATGTAGAATCAGCTTGTTGCTCACGCATGTTGATCTCTGTCATCGGACGATTAAAATCCACATATCCCCACCGATTGGCATGTGCCCTTTCTTTCAGAAAATCAGAAATATCCTGAATCAACTTATTCTTTCCCGGAAAAGGGACCTTATTGAAACAAGAAGTTTCGTCATAAGGCGAACTGCCAATCAGCACCTTCTGAACTTTAGGATATTTTTATAGGTATCTTCTATGACTTTGTAATCACGGCAGGAGGCTTCTACGTTCTTACGCCCTATATTTGCATTCTCTGTAAGAGTGTAATCCATATAACCGGTATCATTCATGCCGAACGAAAGAGTAACCACAGTGGGGTTATGTTCAAAACCTTGTCCAATCGTTGAGACATCTGCTTTGCCACATCGCCCCCGACACCTTCATTAAAGACATCAATGCGTCGATTCGGGAAATGGGTCATATAATACAACCATATATAGGAATGATAATGTCCTCCACAAGTTATACTGTTACCTACAAAAGCAACTCGCTCTCCTCCTTAAAACCGGAATGCTCTGAGATTGCATTCCATTAATACCCATTAATAAGTAAATTGCTACAATTATAAATTTCTTCATCTTATTCTTTTTATCAGTAAATATTTTCCCAAAAGATGCATAATCAAAGCATCCTTTCTATTACAAAAGAAATGAACACCTAGCAGTTACTCCTTATTTTTGAAAATAAGACTTCTATCTTTATCTCCAGAAAATGATTATAACTACCTGATTTCTATATCATATGTGCCTGTGCCTAGTTCCAAATACTGCTTATCCAATTTAACTTCTTGACCATTCACAACACCTTTATTAGCATTGCTGGGAATAGCAACACTTGCCTCCACTCCTACCGGCAACACAACATGCATCATTAAACAGTCATCTTGCAATTTCCAATTCACTATGATAGTTCCATAAGGAGATTCCTTAGTAGTATTTGCCCAAGTCACCCCTTGTGGAATTTGCGGCTCAATAAACACATGCCGGTAACCCGGTTGTTTTCATCAGCTCGAATACCGCCGACAGCCTGATAGAACCAATTAGCAATACCGTTATAACAATTGTGCACACGGCTACGCTCCCCATTCCAATACTCCCATGTAGTAGTAGCATTATTATTAAGCATGTGCAGATATCCCGGATAGTCTGGTTGCTTCAACATGTCATACATGAAATCGGCTTCCTTATTCCGGATAACCCAATCCGTCAGGATAGGGACCCCAACCAGACCAACCGCTATATGTCCTTTGTACTGTCCAGCAGAACGGGCAAGCATCTCCTGCTTTACTTTATCATATAAAGCGTCAGGCACTGCCCTACAAGCATCGGATAAGACATATCCAGTTGTGACCCTGTAGCATAAATATTTTCTTCATCGTTATAGAATGTCTGGTGAATCAGAACGTTCAACTTCTCCTTACGCACGGCAAAATCCTCCGCTTCATCCTTGCGTCCCAATGCCGTCGCTATCTTGCACATAGCATCCAGACAGTCACTGACAAAACAGTTGTTCACCAAGTCTATCGACATCTGGTTCCCGCTATCTACACCTATGGGAGCCAACCAGTCTCCCAGATACCAATCACGGTAAGTTGTGTCGGGCCAGCGTTTCAACAATCCGTTTACGGTGTATCTGTCCACATAACCGAACCATTTCTTCATATTGTCGTAATAGCGTTCCAACAGCCGGCTGTCTCCATAGTTTACATAAGTACGCCAAGGGGCCAGAACTATAAACCCACACCAATAAGGACCGCCGCCACCACCACCGGCAGGAGCTACATGAGGCAGTCCACCGTCCTCTTGCATCACATCACCCCATGCTTGTAACCAGTTCATATAAGTCGGAGCGGCATCATACATAGTCTGGAATGCCTGTGTGGATGAATTACCATCACCGCCGTAACCGGCACGTTCCAAATGCGGACAATCCACCATGTAACCGCTGAAAGTCAGACAGCGCAATGTGTAGTTCACCATATCATGTATAGCATTCAAGTCTACATCCGAACAAACGAATGTAGATGCTGGACGATAATCACCATATACCAAGTAGGCTTTTATTTGCGACGGTTGCGGATGATAAGGCAAATTGGAAATTTTAATGTAACGGAAAGCATGGTGATGGAACTTATTGCAGAACTTGTCACCATTTTACCAGAAGCAATATAGAGATCACTCTCCCTTGCTCTTCAATACTGCCATCAGCCTTCATAAAATCGCTATAAACTGCCGTTATTTCATGCCCTTCAGGCAGTTGAGGAGTTTGTAGTTCAAACCAGCCAGTCAACACCTTCCCCATATCCACTAACCATGTATTGTTACCAAGGGCAGTGATACTCTTTGCTGTCAACGTTTCCTGGATCTTATTTGCACTACACATCTGCGGAGTTGCTTTCCGGTCATTCACACATACTTCAACAGCCGACTTCCATTGCAGTTTGTCCAACTCCCTTGCCGTAAGACCAGCAGGAAGCATGCGAGCATCTATCCGTTCACCGCCGAAGCGCAAAGCATTCCAGGTTCCCATATCAGCATAACCACTCTCACGTCCCATCCACGTAACATCTGTCGTGAGAAGTTTTTCCATTTCCCATCTTTCAAAGTGCTTAAATCGGCCCTTACCACCGGACCGTCATGCTCAGCTTTGAAAGTGGTTTTCTTATACCAACCTTTTCCCAACCATAAGAGTATTTCGTTTTACCAGACTTCAAAAGACGTAATGTCATAGGTCACAACCAACGAACGCTTATCCAGTTGTGAAACTGCAGGTGACAAAACAGAGGAATCCACCTTCTTTCCATTGATATACACTTCATGATATCCTAAAGAATTGACATATAAAAGGTGGTAGAAGGCTTGTCCACTGTAAATGATTTCCGCAGCAAAGGCGAATCCACATTACCTCCGTTCAGACTAATGAACTTTCCCTGCAAGTTGTCATTTCCCAATATACCTATTGCAAAACGTTGGATAGGACTCCACCCGAGAGCTCCCCTTTTCATTGCCCACACGTACACGCCAATAACATAACTGGCGTGACTTCAAGCCCTTACCTTGATAAGGGATCATCACAGAAGCACAAGATTTCGTCTTGCCGGAATTCCACAAATCAGCTTTTCCCGAGACAACTCAAGGCTATCTGCCCCACTTGTATTTCATAATATTCCTGACTCATAGGAATATCACACAACACCTTCCAACTGAAATGCGGGGTTATGTTATCTATACCGAGAGGATTCTTCAGATTCTCACAGCGAAGGTCTTCCAGGAGAATCGGACCAGCCAGAGAATACTGAAAACCCAATAGACAAAACAATAATAAAAAGAATTTTCTTCATAACGATTGAATTACTAAAAACAGATACCCGTAGGAAAAGAGTCTTCAAACAAATACATATATTCTTTAATTCTCTTTACTCCTCCGGGTATCTTTTACCATATCATAATATAGCTCTTTTACCAACCCGGATTCTGTTCCAACTTTATGTCTTTATTAGTGTCAATCACACTTTGAGGAATCGGCCAAAGGTTGAAATTTTTATTAGCAAGTGAAGTACGAGCCACATCCCAATAAGCATACTTTTAATGCGGTCAATAGCTACGGTACCTCCCATACGGAGCAAAGTATTCCAACGATGCTCTTCATAAACCAATTCACGGGCACGTTCATCCAAAATCAAATCCAAATTCACATCTGAGGCCATAACCATATAGCCACATTGTGCTCTTTCCCTCAATTTATTAATATCAGCAGCAGCACCGGCATTATCTCCTAAACGCCATTTCACCTCCGCACGTAGTAAGATAGTTTCCGGTAAACGTGCCAAATAATCATCTCTATAAAGGAAAGAAAAATTACCATCAATACCTGCAATATAACCGGAATATTTATCCGTAGCAATCTTACAGGAAATAGGGAACAAAATGTTTCAGCTTGCCTATCTTTTACCCCATTTGAAACCTTATGCAACACATCCCATGGAACCACCTTGCCATAATAGTTACCATTTTTGGTTCCCCACAAATGTCCTTCTGAATACAGCCTCGGAATTTCTCATATCTTCCGCCCATTTATCTTCATAAATGATGTCACGTGTATAATAGGTAGGCATTACAGCCGTAACCCCTCACCACCTACATCTTCTAAACTCCCCATCAATTCTCCTTGCACGTCACGGGCTACCGGACTATAGTTACAAGAATGAGCCATACGGTTTGCTGTATATCCTTGCTGACAGAGATCCAAGCTCATCTGGGCTACCCAAATAGCTTCTGTATTACCATTCTGATAATCCTGATTGCCTTCTTGGAACAAATCCCAGTAAACATTCCCTCAATATGTACCCCAGCAGACTCATAAGTATGCTCTGCTGTCTGGTCCTGTATGCTGATTGCATAATAGTAAGTAGGATTCTCATGCTGACGAGTACCGAAACGGTTCATCATCAGACGATAGATACCTCCATCTATCACAGCATCAGCATATTCCTTAGCCTTACGAAAGATTCAGCACCATCCTGACCTTCTTCTTGCAATGCTACGCCCTTATCAATATAAAGCTGGCACAAATAATGCTGAACAGCTCCTTTCACCAAACGTCCCGCTTCTGCATGGGTTTCTGGAAGATTCAAAGCATAGTTTTCCAGGTCATCTATCGCAAGCTGATAAGTTTCCACACGACTACTGCGTTGAAAATCATAACGTGGTCCAGTAATACGTTCAGTTACCAAAGGCACTCCACCATACAGCTCACCCAAGTTCATATAAGCATATGCTCTGAAAAATGTGCTTCTGCCAATGTCTGGGTCTTGTCAACCTCGGAGCTCCACGCGACCTCTTCGGCAGCAGATATGGCCAGATTAGCTTGGGATACCAGATTATAAAATTATTGTATACTTGCTTGTAAATGTCATAGTCGGCTGCCAACTTACTATAATCATTCATATTCTGTGCATCCCGACCGTTGGGAACATCAAACATATCAGTTCCGTTATTTCCCATATAGAAATGTCTCGGAGAGAACTGCATAGGTGCAGAAGTACAAAATATATCACGCACTTTCTCGTAGCAGGACGTAACTACTTGTTTCACCTGGTTGGAGCTTTTGAATACATTTTCTATTGCATAGGAAGATTCCGGAGATTCCTTCAAGAAAGCAGAATCATCACAACCACTTGCCATAATAGCAGATAAAGCTATTAATCCAACATTGATTTTATTTTTAAAATATTCATAATTCATCAAAGTATAAAGTTTAGAAACTAATGTTTGCTCCCAGCGAGAGATTTGTTGAAATAGGATACGTAGAAGATAAAATTGTATTACCTAATTCAGGATCTCCATTTTCCCAACCTGTAATCGTGAACAGATTCTTTCCAGTAAAAGACACGCAAATTATTGATACCGAAATTCTTTATTTTAGCAGAATTAAAGGTATAGGACAATGTAATGTCCTGCAGACGAACAAAGGCACGGCTTTGTAAACCTTTGAAACGTCCATCACCACTAAAGTTTGCCGCAGGATATTTATTGCTCGGACGTTCTTCTGTCCAATAGGGTATATACATATTGTTAGAATAGGCTCCACCGCCACCACCACCAGCAAGGAAAGCCGGAGCATTTTCACTTACATAATATCCATTTCCTCCAAACGTTCCGGTAAGCATAAAATATAATTCAAAATTCTTCCATGAAAGGGTGTTTGACAAACTCATCTTGAAACGAGGGTCTGATGTACCCAGTATGGTACGGTCTTCCACACCAATGGTTCCATTGCCATCTACATCCACATATTTCGGATTACCCGGTAGCGCCATTGGCTTGTATGTATTCTGTATCATCCTTCTGCACAATACCCGCCACCTTGTAACCATAGATAGAATGAATAGAGTGCCCAATAAATAGATTGTTCCCCAAATCATCATCTTCTACCATCACCATCCAAATCCTCACCATATAGATGAACCAATTCATTACGGTTCAGCCAAAGGTAAGATTAGTATCCCATCGCCAATCTTTATTCTCGATGTTTACAGAATGAATACTGAATTCCACCCCACGATTAGCAACTTCACCCATTGTTGATTTCATAGAATCAAAACCTGTCATTGAAGGAATAGTACGATTGAATATTTGGTCAGTAGTTCTTGACAAATACACATCCATGTTAACAAACAAGCGGTTGTTCAACCAAGCCGACTCAAAACCGAAGTTCCACGAATTAGTCGTCTCCCATCCAAGACCGCTGTTACCCAATGAATTTTGTTTTATACCAAATGAAGGTACCGTAGAGTTTCCAAAGGATAAGCAATGCCACCACCCGGGCCGATAACAGCCTCGGACAAAGTTCCATAAGGATCAATACCCTGGTTACCATTTCTACCCCAGGATAACTTAAGTTTCAAATCATTCAAAACGAACTTTCTCCATGAACTTCTCATGAGTAACACGCCATGCACCGCCGAAAGCATAGAAATTACCCCATTTATTATCCGCACCAAAACTGAAGCACCATCTCTACGATAAGAAGCTGTAAGATAATAAGCATCGTCAAAAGAATAGGATGCACGGGCAAAATAACCGGCATTTCTACGACGTGTAATGCCAGTAGTGGTCTTTGTGTTGTAGCATATTGCAAGCCATTATAGCCCAAGTTCGTATTGCCATTAGCTACATAATCACGTCCCTCCATTTTATCCCATCTGTCAAATTTACTATCACGAGTAGCAACAGCGGTCAAATCAATGGTATGTTTACCGAACGTATTCTTATAATTCAAAATATTATCCACTACCCAGCTATTCGCTCTTGTATTCTGATAATAACCATTTGTTGATCCTAATTTAGAATAAACGGTTTCTGCAGAATAACGGAGTCATCATCATAAGCACCCAATGGAGCATAATATCCTTCATGGTAGAATTCGGCGCCATCGTTCACATTCATGTAAGCTGAATAATTGAAACGGTAGCTCAAACCTTTTACCCAAGGCAGCTTAACCACAGCATGTGCATTGATTCGGAACGTACGTCTAGTATCCAAATTATCATAAGTACCAGACTGGTCTTTCCATAATGGATTTTCAAATTCATTAGAACCTAAAGGGAATCTTTCCAACAAATTAGTGCCTTTACGATACATTACATCGTACGGACCAAGAAGAACCGCTCTGTTATACTCAGCACCTGCTCCCGAATAGTCTGAATAAGAATAAGAGGCATCTGCACCCACTTCCAACCAATCTGTAATATCCGTGCTGATTTTGGCCATCATTGTAAAACGAGAAAAGTCATCGCCAATGATTATCCCTTGATTATCCGTATAAGAAGTGGACATATAATAATTCATCTTTTCACCTGCACCCGATACGGATACCTGATAGTCCTGCAACCAGCCAGTACGGGAGATCTCATCTAACCAATTAGTCTCATGACCAGCCTCATAGTTAGCTCTCTGCTGTGCACTCAGCGACTCTACAGTAGTTCCATTTTTATCATGAAGCATCTGTAAATAGTCTTTGCCATTCATGAACTCCGGTTGACGATGCCAAGATTGCATTGTACCTGTCATATTCAAATTTATCACAGGCTTACCCGATTTACCACGTTTAGTAGTGATAGCAATAACACCATTTGCCGAACGTGAACCATAGGCTGCCGCAGAAGTGGCATCCTTCAAGACATCAATTGTAGCTATATCATTGGGGTTGATATCATTTAAACTACCTAAGAAAATCACACCATCCACAATCAGTAACGGGTCATTATTACCCGAAATAGAATTTTGTCCCCGGACTAACATAGAAGGTTGACCACCAGCTGTATTAGTAGCACCAATATCCAAACCACCCACGGAACCTTTCAGAGTTTCCAAAGCATTCGTGTTAGCAACCAGCGCTACTGGCGAATTTTCCAACTTCATGGATGACACAGAGCCTGTGAAATCTTTTCGTGTTGTCGTACCATAACCGATAACCACAACCTCATCCAGTAACTGTGTATCTTCTTTCAATGTGACAGCAAGCATTTTGCCACTCTGGGCCTTCAAGACCTGGGTCTGATAACCAATATAAGACACTTCCAAATTGGCATTAGAGCTACATCCAAGGTAAAATTACCGTCAATGTCGGTAGTTGTACCATTGGATGTACCTTGTTCCTAACCGTAGCGCCGATTACCGGTTCACCGGTAGCATCAACGATACGTCCTCTAACCTTACCCTCTTGCGCAGAAGAAACAGTTCCTGTCTGCGCTTTTTATAATAATCTTTTACCCTGAATTTCATAACTAAATCCACTTTGTCCCTGCAGAATTTGTTTTATAACTTCTTCTATACCTGCATCTTCTACTGATATAGAGATACGTTTCTTTGTATTGACATCTGCCGATGAAAATACAAATGAATATCCAGACGATTTCTTCAACTGCTCCATCGCCTCCTTTACCGTTACATTATTGGCTTTCAGCGTTATATCTTGCGAAAAGGCCGATAAATTAAAGCAAAGCGCTGCCGAGGCTATTAATATAGCCCTTTAAAATATCTCATAATACTCCTGATTTTAATTAAATAACTATAATTAACAAGATTATTTAAAGATTCACTATCTTTGCATAATCTTAAATTCAAGGTGATCTCTATCAAGACTACTTGACTTTTAATCTGGGGGTGTTGCCGCACCCTCCATTTTATTACTCAAGTGCCTTCATCGCATCAGCCGGAAGGATTTATTTTCATGTCTTCAATGTTTTAAGGTTCAACACATTTACTCATTCTCAAAAATCAATATAAAATATATTTTTCATCTTCATACCTATACTGCATTCTATTGGTAGAAGCTATTGTTTGAAGTACTTCGTCAATGGTGTTTCCTATTATTTTAAAACTACCATAGAATCGTTTGTTCCGCAAAGAATCAGCCACTTGTATTTTCACATCATAGCTACGCATCAATTTCTTCGCAATATCTTCCAACAATTCTTCATCAAAAACAATTCATTCCTAGACCAGGCATTTGAATATTCTACATGGGTCTTCGATTTCTTTATTATACCAGTTCGTTTATTCAAAACCATTTTTCTCGAGGAGCCAGATACAAAGCGGGCATCTTTTTCAGTTCATTTTGCAAAGCGACCTTTCCTTCCATCAGATTTACAGTAACCTCCTCGTCTTCTGGATAATTTTTAAAATTAAACTTCGTTCCAAGCACCTTCAAATTAAGTTCCCTTGTTTCAACAACAAAAGGAATCTTCTCATTTTAGTAACTTCAAAATACCCTTCTCCTTCCAAAGACAAATTTCTATCATCTACACCAAATCCTGCGAATAAACAATCTTAGAGCCTGCATTCAACCATACCAATGTACCGTCCGGCAAATATAATTTAGTACGTGCTCCTAATGGAGCCTCTACTACCATATCTGCAAAATTATGTTTGACAACCTCCTTTCCTTGCCAATAAGTAGCCAAAGGCAACAACAAAAGTAAAACTACAGCGGCTACGCGATATATCACTTTCCAAGAAAAACGTCGAAGTCTTTTATTCCTTCCAGCCTCAGCAACCCGTTGCTTAAATAAATCAAATGCTTCATTCTTATTAAAGAAGGTCTTATCGCTCAATACGCCTGAAGAGAACCAAATTTCCAACTGATCACGTACATAAATACGATTAGTTTCTGACTCCATACTCCACCGCTTTAACTCAGAAAAGGATTTTTCATCCAATTCATTGGATAAATACGATGCTATCAGCTTATCTATATCGTTATATTTTTCTTCTGTATACATAATTACAAGTACGTTTATAAGTAAGACAAAATAGAAAAGAAAGAGGGTAGTCTAAAATGTATTTTTTCAATTTTCCCAAAACATATACAATATTAGCAGTTTCAGATAGTCTCCCATATGTAATTGAATGGATGCTAAAGCATTTTAATATGATACTTAACTGTATTCACCGATATTTTCAGTTCATCTGCTATTTCTTCATATTTTTTGTTCAAAACGGCTTTTCTTAAAACCGCACGGCATTCTTTTGGAAGTTCCTCAATACATTTCAATAATTTTTCTTCCAACTCTTGCTCAAGTAAAGTACCTAAAGGATGATTATCCTCCACAAAAACGCTATCTAAAAATTCCATATTTTCTGGAAGCATAAAAGAAGAGAAATGAAGTTCTTTGCGATGCCTTTGTGAATTCAATTCATTCAGGCAGCGATTACGCACTGCACGCATCAAATAGGCACGTAAGGAAAAGGTTATTTCAATGTCAGTACGATGCTCCCACAAATAGAAGATAGTATCATCCACTATTTCTTCTGCTAAAGCAACGTCATCCAACAGTCGATATGCAAAACGACAAAGAAGAATGTAATGGCAATCGTATATATATCTAAATGCCTGTTCATCTCCTAATCTCAGTTTTTCAATAATATATTTTTCCATAGTAATTAAAGTGACAAAGGGTAAATTCTTAATTATTAATACTTTCTATCAAGAAAACCATATTGTTCGCTCTATGTTGGTTGATTATAAGATTAAAGCAAAAGTAATATTTTATAATAACACTGACCATCGATTACAGAAAAGATTAATCTATTCCAAATAAAGTTTATCAGACTTATAAACAAAACGCCATGGATGAAGCCCGAATCCTTATCAAAGCCCCGGATTTACCTTCAGATAAAATCAAATGTATATACAAAAATCATCTGCATTAGTTTTATAAAACAATCATCTATGTATTTTTCCAGTATATGCATAAGACAAAATAAAGAGAATAGAGGGTAGTCCCAAAATGCACTTTTTATTTCTAAGATTATTGCCTTCCAGAACAAATAAAGCTCATCTTTCAAAGAAAAATGCACAATACATACATAAAACAAAGAAAAAGTCTCCTTTTGCATATTCTTTCCGAAATAATCCCTAATTTTGCGCCACTCTTAGAATAATTATACAGAAAATGAAGAAAAAGCCAATCGGTTAGACGCCATCAAGATGATTATCTCAAGCAAAGACGTCAGTTCTCAGGAAGAACTGTTGCAAGCTTTGAGCAAGGAAGGCTTTGAACTGACACAAGCCACCTTGTCACGCGACTTGAAACAGCTGAAAGTAGCGAAAGCAGCGAACATGAACGGTAAATACGTATATGTGCTGCCCAACAACATCATGTATAAACGTTCGAACGACCAGAGTGCAAGTGAGATGTTGATGACAAGCGGATTCGTTTCACTTCAATTTTCGGGCAATATTGCCGTCATCCGTACCATATGCCAGCAGCATGGCCTACGACATCGACAACATTCTGGGTACCATTGCCGGAGATGACACCATCATGCTGGTGGTGCACGAAGCGGCGTCACATGACGAGGTACGCAGCTTCCTATCGCAAATCATCCCGAACATTAAATGATAGATAACAACAAAACAAGAAATTAAATAAGAAATGGATTCGAAACAAATTGATGTGATGGTGGCTGACGCCTCACATGAAGTTTACGTGGACAAGATTTTGATACCATCCGGGAAGCTGCCAAGGTACGCGGAACGGGCATCGCAGAACGCACACACGAATACGTAGCTACTAAGATGAAAGAAGGAAAGGCCATCATAGCCTTGTGTGGAGACGATTTTGCCGGTTTCACCTACATAGAGAGCTGGGGCAACAAGCAATATGTAGCAACCTCCGGTCTGATAGTACACCCCAAATACCGGGGACTGGGACTGGCAAAACGTATCAAGACCGCCTCTTTCCGCCTGGCACGCCTACGTTGGCCCAATGCCAAAGTTTTCAGTCTCACCAGTGGAGCTGCCGTCATGAAAATGAATACCGAGCTAGGATATGTGCCCGTCACCTTCAACGAACTAACCGATGACGAATCCTTCTGGAAAGGTTGCGAAGGCTGTATCAACCATGATATATTGGTAGCCAAGAACCGTAAATTCTGCATCTGCACAGCAATGCTTTACGACCCGAAGCTGCACGAAGAAGATAAAATATAAAAATATAAGGATATGGAAAAGAAGAAAAAGTGGTAGTCGCATTCAGCGGCGGTTTGGATACCTCATTCACGGTCATGTATCTTGCCAAAGAAAAGGATACGAAGTATATGCAGCTTGTGCCAATACTGGCGGTTTCAGCCCCGAACAGTTGAAGACTAACGAGGAGAATGCCTACAAGCTGGGTGCCAAAGAATACGTCACCATTGACGTGACGCAAGAGTACTACGAAAAAGCCTAAGATACATGGTATTCGGAAACGTACTGCGTAACGGTACCTACCCCATCTCCGTAAGTTCCGAACGTATCTTCCAGGCACTGGCCATTGCACGCTATGCCAACGAAATCGGCGCCGATGCCATCGCTCATGGTTCTACGGGTGCGGGTAACGACCAGATTCGCTTCGACATGACTTTCCTCGTCATGGCTCCGGGCGTGGAAATCATTACGCTGACACGCGACATGGCACTGAGCCGTCAGGAAGAGATTGACTACCTGAACCAACACGGTTTTGCCGCCGACTTCACCAAACTGAAATACTCCTATAACGTGGGTCTGTGGGGCACCTCCATCTGTGGTGGTGAGATTCTGGATTCTGCACAAGGATTGCCCGAAAGCGCCTACCTGAAACACTGCACCAAAGAGGGCAGCGAGCAGTTGCGCCTCACTTTGAGAAGGGGAACTAAAAGCCGTGAACGACGAGACATTCGACGATCCCATCAAAGCCATCCAGAAAGTGGAAGAGATCGGTGCAGCATACGGCATCGGCCGCGACATGCACGTAGGCGACACGATTATCGGTATCAAAGGCCGTGTAGGCTTCGAAGCTGCCGCACCCATGCTGATTATCGGCGCCCACAAGTTCCTGGAGAAATATACCTTGAGCAAATGGCAGCAATACTGGAAGGACCAGGTAGCCAACTGGTACGGCATGTTCCTGCACGAAAGCCAATATCTGGAACCGGTAATGCGCGACATCGAAGCCATGCTGGAATCCTCGCAACGCAACGTAAACGGTACGGCTATCCTCGAGCTTCACCCACTCTGCTTCTCTACCGTAGGTGTAGAAAGCAAGGACGACCTTGTGAAAACAAGTTCGGCGAATACGGCGAAATGCAGAAAGGCTGGACGGCAGAAGATGCCAAGGGATTCATCAAAGTAACCTCCACGGCACTGCGTGCATATTATTCAAATCACAAAGACGAGAAAATCTAAATGACGGACAAGAAACGGAAACTGACACGTCCCCGAACCGGAAGAATGCTTTCCGGTGTATGTGCAGGACTGGCAAACTTTTCGGACTTGACGTATCTTTAGTACGCATCGTTTATACGTTCGCTACCGTCTTTACTGCTTTTGCAGGTGTAATTATATACATTATATTATTGATTATCATACCAGAAGAATCCAATAGATATTATAGAAATGATTAAAGTAGGAATCATCGGCGGAGCCGGATACACGGCAGGCGAACTGATACGTTTACTGCTCAACCATCCGGAAGCGGAAATCGTATTCATAAACAGTTCAAGCAACGCCGGCAACAAAATTACTGATGTACACGAAGGACTGTACGGTGAAACAGATTTGGTATTTACCGACCAGCTTCCGCTGGAAGAAATCGACGTGCTGTTTTTCTGTACGGCACATGGCGACACGAGAAAATTCCTCGAAAGCCACAACGTGCCCGAGGAGTTGAGAATCATCGACCTCTCCATGGACTACCGCATAGTCTCTCCTGACCACGACTTCATTTACGGCTTGCCGGAACTGAACCGCCGCGCCACCTGCAAGGCAAAGCATGTAGCCAATCCGGGCTGCTTTGCCACCTGCATACAATTGGCTGCTGCCGCTCGCCAAGCACTTGATGCTGAATGATGACATCATGGTGAATGCCATCACCGGAAGTACGGGTGCCGGAGTGAAACCGGGTGCCACGAGCCACTTCAGCTGGCGCAACAACAACATGAGTGTTTACAAAGCTTTCGAGCACCAGCACGTGCCCGAAATCAAGCAATCACTCCGCCAGCTGCAAAACAGTTTCGATGCAGAAATAGATTTTATCCCCTACCGGGTGACTTCCCGCGCGGTATCTTCACTACCATCGTAGTAAAGACCAAAGTGGCTCTGGAAGAAATCATCCGTATGTACGAAGAATACTACGCCAAAGATTCCTTTACATTTGTCGTGGAAAGAACATTGACCTGAAACAAGTGGTGAATACCAATAAATGCCTCATCCACCTGGAGAAGCACGGTGACAAGCTGCTTATCATTTCCTGCATCGACAACCTCCTGAAAGGTGCCAGCGGACAAGCAGTCCACAACATGAATTTAATGTTTAACCTGGAAGAGACCGTAGGATTACGGTTGAAACCTTCTGCATTCTAAAAAATGAATTTATTCGACGTATACCCTCTCTTTGACATCAACATCGTCAAAGGAAAAGGCTGCCATGTATGGGACGAGAACGGTACCGAATACCTCGACCTCTACGGTGGCCATGCAGTCATCTCAATCGGACATGCACATCCACATTATGTAGAGATGGTGAGTAACCAAGTTGCTACGTTAGGATTCTACTCAAACTCAGTAATTAACAAGCTGCAACAGCAAGTGGCAGAACGCTTGGGAAAAGTCTGTGGCTATGACGACTACTCATTCTTCCTCATCAACAGCGGTGCCGAAGCCAATGAAAACGCCTTGAAACTCGCCTCTTTCTACAATGGCCGTACCCGTGTGATATCCTTCTCAAAAGCATTCCATGGACGTACCTCACTGGCGGTGGAAGTAACGAACAATCCTAAAATCATCGCTCCCATCAACAACTGCGGGCACGTCACCTACCTCCCGTTGAACGACATCGAAGCCATGAAGGCCGAATTGTCCAAAGGAGATGTCTGCACAGTGATTATCGAAGGCATACAAGGTGTAGGCGGCATCCAACTGCCGACAGACGAATTCATGCAGGCTCTCCGCCAGACTTGTACGGAATACAACACGGTCTTGATTCTCGATGAAATCCAAAGCGGCTACGGACGCAGCGGCAAGTTCTTCGCCCATCAGTACAACGGCATCAAAGCCGACATCATCACCGTGGCAAAGGCATCGGCAATGGTTTCCCGATGGCAGGCGTACTCATCAGCCCAATGTTTACACCAGTATACGGGCAACTTGAACCACTTTCGGTGGAAACCACCTAGCTTGCAGTGCCGCCCTTGCCGTGCTGGATGTGATAGAGCAGGAAAACCTGATAGAGAATGCAGCCCAAGTCGGCAACTTCCTGATAACGGAACTAAAGAAATTCCCTCAAATCAAGGACGTTCGCGGACGCGGACTCATGATAGGGCTGGAATTTGAAGAACCCATCAAGGAACTGCGCCTAAGACTACTGAAAGAGCAGCATGTATTCACCGGTGTAAGCGGTACGAATGTACTTCGCCTGCTGCCGCCTCTGTGCCTCGGCATGGATGAAGCAAAGGAATTCTTGGAACGCTTCAAGAAAGTACTTTAATATTTGACACAAATAATCAGCCAGCAAAGAAACGACCGAAAAGCAGAATACCTTTCTCTCTCGGTCGTTTTTGTAGAAAATTTATCTACCTTTGCCAGCAAAACAACTCTTTTAACAACAAAAGATATGAAAGCAGCAATTATCGGTGCAGGAAATATGGGGAGCCATTGCCCGAGGGCTGGCAAAGGAACAATCATCCCTGCCGGTAACATCATTGTCTCCAACCCCACCCAGGGCAAGCTGGACAAGCTGAAGGCAGAATTCCCGCATTGCAAGTGACCAATGACAACCAGGAAGCGGCAGCCGGTGCAGATATGATAATCTTTGCCGTGAAGCCATGGCTGATGGAGCCAGTGATAAAGGAACTGGAACTAAAAGGCACAGAGATTCTTATATCCGTTGCAGCCGGCATTCCTTTGAAAAGCTGACACACTATGTAGCAGACAAAGAAATGACCATGTTCCGTCTTATTCCCAATACCGCCATCAGCGAGATGGAAAGCATGACACTCATCGCCAGCCGCAATGCCACCAAGGAGCAGGAGCAACTGATGCTGGACATTTTCAACCAGATGGGACTCGCCATGCTCATTCTCGAAGAAAAGATTGCGGCAACCACTGCCATGACTTCCTGCGGCATCGCCTACGTGCTTAAGTATATCCAGGCAGCCATGCAGGCCGGCGTTGAAATGGGTATCTATCCCAAAGACGGCATGCGCATGGTGGCACAATCCGTGAAAGGGCAGCCGAGCTGATTCTGAACAACGACACGCACCCCAGTGTTGAGATTGACAAGGTGTGTACCCCGGAGGAATTACCATCAAGGGAATCAACGAGCTGGAACATGAAGGATTCACCTCCACTGTGATTAAAGCCATCAAAGCGAGTAAATGATATTTAATGTGCTAATGTAACGATGTCCCGATATGCCTATGAGCTACGGTGTAATTAAACATTGTGCAGCCTATTGGCACATTGCCACACTTTAATAACAACCCATTAAAAATATAATTATGGACGAACAAATCAGACAAATAGCCGAACGCCTGCGCGGACTGCGTGACGTATTGAACTGACTGCCGACGATATCGCCCGTGACTGCGACATTTCTGCAGAAGAGTACCGCCTGGCCGAAACCGGAGAATTCGACATCTCGGTCAGCATGCTGCAGAAGATAGCACGGCACTACGGCATATCACTGGACGCACTGATGTTTGGGCAAGAGCCCAAAATGAGCTCCTACTTCCTGACACGTGCCGGAAAAGGAACCAGTATAGAACGTACCAAGGCATATAAATACCAATCGCTGGCAGCCGGTTTCATCAACCGCACGGCAGACCCGTTCATTGTGACCGTAGAACCGAAACCGGACAGCGAGCCGATACATTACAACAGCCATGCCGGTCAGGAGTTCAACCTCGTACTGGAAGGCCGTATGATGGTCAGCATCGACGGCAAAGACTTAATCTTAAACGAAGGAGACAGTCTATACTTCAACTCCAAACTGCCGCACGGCATGAAGGCGCTTGACGGAAAGACTGTAAAATTCTGGCAGTAATTATGTAATAAAGTTATGGTAGAAAGATTTTTATCTCAAACATCCTTCACCTCACAGGAGGACTTCATCAAGAACCTGAAGATAAACGTACCGGAGAATTTCAACTTCGGCTACGACGTAGTGGATGCCTGGGCCGCCGAGCAACCGACAAACCCGCACTGTTGTGGACCAATGACCAGGGCGAATGCCGGCAGTTTACCTTTGCCGACATGAAACGGTACACAGACATGACGGCTTCCTATTTCCAAAGCCTCGGCATCGGCCACGGAGACATGGTGATGCTGATACTGAAGCGCCGTTACGAATTCTGGTTCAGCATTGTGGCACTACACAAACTCGGTGCAGTGGTGATTCCCGCCACCCACCTGCTGACGAAGAAAGACATCGTATACCGTTGCAACGCCGCAGACATCAAGATGATAGTCTGCGCCGGCGAAAGCGTCATCACCGACCATATCACGGCAGCCATGCCGGAGTCTCCTTCTGTGAAACGCCTCGTAAGCGTCGGGCCGGAAGTTCCCGAAGGATTCGAAGACTTTCACAAAGGTATCGAGGCTGCCGCCTTTCGTGAAACCTGAACATCCGAATACGAACGATGACATCTCCCTGATGTACTTCACCAGCGGCACTACCGGAGAGCCCAAAATGGTGGCCCACGACTTCACCTATCCGTTGGGACACATCGTCACCGGCAGCTTCTGGCACAACCTGAAAGAGAGCAGCCTACACCTCACCATTGCCGACACCGGTTGGGGAAAAGCCGTGTGGGCAAGCTCTACGGACAATGGATTGCCGGCGCCAACGTATTTGTATACGACCACGAGAAGTTCACTCCTGCAGCCATACTGGAAGATACAGGATTATCACGTCACGTCGCTTTGTGCACCGCCCACCATCTTCCGGTTCCTCATTCACGAAGACCTTACGAAGTACGACCTATCCAGTCTGGAATACTGCACCATCGCCGGAGAAGCCTTGAACCCCACTGTATTCGAAACCTTCAAGAAATTGACGGACATCAAGTTGATGGAGGGTTTCGGACAGACCGAAACGACCCTCACCGTCGCCACCATGCCCTGGATGGAACCGAAACCCGGCAGCATGGGATTGCCCAATCCGCAATACGACGTAGACCTGATAGACAACGACGGCCGTTCTGTGGAAGCCGGTGAGCAGGGACAGATTGTAATCCGTACCGACAAAGGCAAACCGCTGGGATTGTTCAAGGAATACTACCGCGATGCCAACCGTACCCATGAGGCATGGAACAACGGCATTTACTACACGGGAGACGTAGCCTGGAAGGACGAAGACGGCTACCTCTGGTTCGTGGGCCGCGCCGACGACGTTATCAAAAGTAGCGGTTACCGCATCGGCCCGTTCGAAGTGGAAAGTGCATTGATGACCCACCCAGCCGTAGTGGAATGTGCCATTACCGGTGTGCCCGATGAAATCCGCGGCCAAGTGGTAAAGCTACGATTGTGTTGGCAAAGAGTACAAGGCACGCGCCGAAGAAGAGCTTGTCAAGGAGTTGCAGAACCATGTGAAGAAAGTGACGGCTCCCTACAAATACCCGCGTGTCATCGAATTTGTTGATGAGCTCCCCAAAACCATCAGCGGGAAAATCCGCCGTGTGGAAATCCGGGAGAACGACCGGAAATAATACTCGCCACCCAGCATCTGAATCATAAGACAACATCCGGGTGAATGAATAAGGAGGGATAAAACCGAAGTCGGCCATTCTATTGACGATTTCCGTTTTACCCCTTTTTACAAATAGTTGTCTCATTGTGAATACCAAAAGGAGAAAAGAACTATATTTGCACGAAATTAAACTTCACTTGGAACATTTATAAACAAGAAAGACCGACACGGCATATGAAAAATAGAACGCAGATATGGAAAATACTGGCTTTCTTAGGAGCGGTACTTTTCTTGTCTGATACAATATACGCCCAACAATGGACATCCGATAGTCATTCGGAATACAAACGGGATACACTCCCTTTCTCACAGCGCTTCATCCACAGATTAGGCGTAGAAGGGCGTGCTGGCTATATTTTCAGACCAGCCCTTTCTGGAGTACTCCAACCACCAATACAAGGCCATGAAAATGCCTATGCCGGCCATCTGAAATACTCCTTCCAGCTCCGTCCCCACACCGTTGCCGACCAGGCTTATATAGGAGCCTATCAAGGGATTGGAGTCGGCTATTTCAACTTCGGCAATCCGGAAGAGCTGGGCAACCCGCTGGCGGTCTATCTGTTTCAAGGGGACGCATCGCCCAATTCAGCCCCGCATATCCTTGAACTATGAATGGAACTTCGGCGCATCGTTCGGCTGGAAACCCTACGATGAATATGACAACCGGAGAACCAGATTATCGGCTCGAAAGTGAATGCCTATCTCAATGTGAACCTCTACTTAAAGTGGGCACTCTCCCCAAGTTCGACTTGATGATAGGAGCTACCGGAAGCCACTTTTCCAACGGAAACACCCAATATCCCAACTCCGGTCTGAACACGGTGGACTGCAAAGTGGGACTGGTATATAACTTTAACCGCAGAGCGGATGAACTCGCCCAATCATGGCAACGCCCTATTGTTCCTCCATTCCCCGCCACGTCAGCTACGACTTGACTTTGTTCGGCTCCTGGCGAAAGAAAGCAGTGGCCCATGAGGGCAGTAGTGGCCAGGTACCCGCACCCGGCACTTACAACGTGGTCGGTTTCAGCTTTGCACCCATGTACAACTTCGGCTATAAATTCCGCGCCGGTGTGGCGTTGGACGGCGTATACGACCACAGTGCGAACATGAAAGAATCGTACGAGGAAGAGAACGGCTTCTATACTCCGCCCGCCAAGAAGCAGATGGCATTGGGCTTATCCGCCCGCGGAGAATTTGTCATGCCTTACTTCACGGTAGGTATCGGTCTGGGAGCCAATGTTCTGCACGGCGGCGGTGACATGAAGTCTTTCTATCAGATTCTTGCCCTGAAAATAGACGTAACACGCAATTCGTATCTCCATATAGGATATAACCTCCGGGAATTTCATGAGCCCAATTATCTGATGTTGGGTATCGGCTATCGGTTCAATAACAAACGCCCCAAGCTGTTCTGAACAATAAAGAGGAGGCTATTTATATAGATTCTTTTATTTCATCTGCAAGCACATATTAGTAAGTGCCACGCGCATATCATCTACTATAGTATTATAGTTAGTTTGTTAGTTCACAGCGATGAACACTTTGTTCAAGTATAGAGAAACAGTTTGTTCCAATAAGGAAAAACAGTTTGTTTTCATATGATGAAACGAAATGTTTTGTTAAGGGAAACAAAGTGTTCGCCATAATGAAACAACTTGTTCTATTAAGGGAAACACTTTGTTCGCTATAGAGAAACGGTCTTTCATATCAAGAGCTTATAAAGAAAAGCTCTGCAAATCAATGATTCACAGAGCTTAATCGAGTACTCGAAGCGGGACTTGAACCCGCACAGCCGCAATGGCCAAAGGATTTTAAGTCCTTCGTGTCTACCATTCCACCATTCGAGCATCCTAAAAGGGAAAAGAGCGGAAAACGAGACTCGAACTCGCGACCCTAACCTTGGCAAGGTTATGCTCTACCAACTGAGCTATTTCCGCATTTGGAGAACGGGTGCAAAGATAAACAGTTTTCCCGTTTCTGCCAAATTTTTTATAAAAGTACAGTACTCGCAGCGGGACTTGAACCCGCAGAACCTTTACCTGCCCAGCAACTCTTTCTCTGCAGCTTGCATGGTCTCAAAATTGAAACCATCTACCACTTTCTGCATCAGGGCAGAGACTTCATCGTTGCAAAGGTTTCCGATACTGCCTTCATGGGTATGATGCACCTCTTTGCTGTGCGAGAAGTTTCCGGCTTCAATATCCAGTCCCACCTTCTTGTAGGCATCGCGGAAAGGCATCCCTTCACGTGCCAAGCGGTTGACTTCCTCCACACTGAAAATAAGCAGATACTTGTCATCATCAAGAATATGTTCGTTCACCTTGATTTCATTCATAATGTAAGTCGTCATCTGCAGACAGTCTTTCAGTTCCTGAAAAGCAGGCAGGAAGACCTCTTTGATAATCTGCAAGTCACGGAAATAGCCGGAAGGAAGATTGTTGGCTATCATCATAATCTGCTGGGAAGGGATTGCAGTTTGTTGCACTTGGCACGCGTCAGTTCAAAGACGTCCGGTTCTTCTTGTGAGGCATGATGCTGGAGCCGGTAGTGCAATCGTCCGGCAGCTTCACAAAACCGAAGTTCTGACTGTTGAACATACATGCGTCAAAAGCCAATTTCGATATGGTTCCGGCCACACTGGCAAGGGCGAAAGCAACATTACGCTCCATCTTGCCACGCCCCATCTGGGCATACACTACGTTGTAGTTGAGGGAATCAAATCCCAAAAGACGGGTAGTCATCGTACGGTTCAGCGGGAACGAGGAACCGTATCCCGCAGCAGAACCCAAAGGATTGCGGTTGCACATCTTGAAAGCTGCCTGAAGGAACATCATATCGTCCACCAGGCTCTCGGCGTATGCCCCAAACCAAAGTCCGAAAGAAGACGGCATGGCTATCTGCAAGTGTGTATAACCCGGCATCAGTACATCCTTGTAGCGTTCGCTCTGCATAACCAGCACATGGAACAATTGCTCCACAGCTTCCGCCACCTCCTTTATCTCTGCACGGGTAAAGAGCTTCAAATCGAGCAACACCTGGTCGTTGCGCGAACGTCCGCTGTGTATTTTCTTACCTATATCACCCAAGTTGCGCGTCAGCATAAGTTCCACTTGTGAGTGAACGTCTTCCACTCCCTCTTCTATCACAAATTCTCCACGCTCGGCCATCGCATAGATTTCCTTCAATTCGGCCAGCAATTGCCGCAGTTCTTCCTTCGTCAACAAGCCAATGCTTTCGAGCATCGTGATGTGCGCCATGGAACCCAGCACATCGTGCTTTGCCAAATAAAGGTCCATTTCACGGTCACGGCCTACCGTGAAGCGTTCGATATCCTTATTTACCTGAACGGATTTTTCCCAAAGTTTCTGAGCCACGTTGTTTCTAATGATTAATGGTTAGTGATTAATATTGTATCATCGCCAACATATCTGCTATCTTCTCCAATCCTTCCTGCAAGGGTTTCTGCACCATGGTCTTCATAAACGGATTTATATCCATGCCGATGGTCAGTTTCATTTTACATTCGGTTTCGGTGACGGGTACAATCTGTATCCACAGATTGAAGGGCAGCGGTGAAGTGGTTGTTGCAAACTTGATACACTTGCAAGGTTCCTTCTCCACAATCTGCAACGTAATCTTTCCTACGGGAGCCACCTCTATCGTCATGCTCTCCGCATCAAAACTCAAGTTCTTCACTTTGTCTTCAGGCAAACGGTCTTTCACCTTCTCCAGATTGCTCAGGTCGGAAAGCTTTTCATAAACAGCTTCTTGTGAAGCCGGTACAACTTTCACTCCACTCTCAAATTTCGTCATAATCAATCGTATTCAAAAAGAAAAAAGAACTATCCGGACAGAATCTATCCGAATGGCTCTTTTATCCATATTAACATTTTTACAAATAAGTTCTTATTTACCAGATTCCCAATGTGCAGGGTCTTTACGCCATTCATTCAGAGTCTCCACATCTTCTTCCTCGATATAGCCCGTACGCAGTGCCACTTCCATCACAGCCTCGTAATTGGTCAGCGTCACCAAAGGCACCTTGGCATCCTTGAAAGCCTTTTCGGCAACCGGGAAACCATAAGTATAGGCAGCCACCATACCGATGACCTCACATCCGTCACGGCGGATAGCTTCTACAGCCTTTAAACTGCTTCCACCCGTAGAAATCAAATCTTCCACGACTACCACCTTCATACCGGGACGAAGTTCACCTTCAATCAAATTCTCCAGTCCATGGTCTTTCGGAGTGGAGCGTACATATACAAACGGCAAGTTCAATGCATCGGCCACCAAGGCACCTTGCGGGATAGCTCCCGTTGCCACACCGGCAATGGCATCCACCTGTCCGAAACGTTCCAAAATCAGACGCGTAATTTCAATCTTTACGAAATTACGGAGAGAAGGATAAGAAAGGGTTTTGCGGTTATCACAATAAAACGGAGACTTCCATCCGGATGCCCAAGTGAACGGGTTAGCCGGTTGTAGTTTAATCGCTTTTATCTTCAGCAACTTCTCTGCAAACAATCTTTCTAAAGTTTTCATAGCAAAACTAATCTATATATGATAAATATGGCACAAAAATACGGAAACAGAATGAGAATAAAAAGAGAAAGCCGATAATTTTCATTCGAGTAGTCATTTTCCTCAGAAACCTCTATGCAACGACATATATCCTTCATTTCGAACCCTGCTCAAGGCAAAACGCACCAGTTTGCCATTCAACTCATACTCACTTTCGGCACGGACGCTTTTACGCTTTGCCGCCAGCAGTTTCTGCAAGACGGCGTGGTATTCCTCCTCATCAATCTCGTTCAAATAGGGCCAATAGACAGATGAAGATATCTTTTCAACTGGAGCGCCTGCCCTATCTTCATCTTGCCCCATTTGGCAAAACGGTATTTGTCGTTGATGAAAGCACGGCAGAAGCGCTCTTCATCAATGTACTTCTCTTGTTCCAGACGGTTGATGATACGGTCTATGGCATCATAGGCAATGCCCCAGCGTTGCAGTTTCTCCGCAATCTCCGCCCGGCAATGCTCGGCAGTGGAGCAATATGCCGCCACTCTGTTCAAAGCTTCAGTTTCAGTTATTTCTATCATCGTTCTGCAATTACGTACCGGTCGTTGCCGGAAATATCTTTTCGGATACGGACATTCGTATAGCCTTGCTTGCGAAGCATCGAAGCGACAGCCTCCAAATGCCCGGTTGATTTCAAAATAGAGTCGGCCGCCGGCCGTCAGCATGCTCCGTCCCAGTTCACCTATACGCCGATAGAAACGGAGCGGGTCGCTATCTGGAACAAACAAAGCCCGTGAGGGTTCCCAGTTCAAGACGTTTGGTTCCATATCCCGCTTTTCTGTTTCCGTAACATAAGGCGGATTACTGACGATTACATCAAAACATTCACCCTCAACCGGTTGATACGTCAGGACATCACGCTGTACAAATAGCACGGAGGCCTGCAAAGGTGGTTATTGTCGCCGGCTATGGCAAGAGCTTCTCCGGAAATGTCCCAAGCTGTTACTTCCGCCTCCGGCAACTCCTTAGACAAAGTGACAGCAATACACCCGCTTCCGGTGCCAATGTCGAGAATACGGGAAACCGGAGCGACTTCCTTCAGCATCCTCTCCACCAGTTCTTCCGTTTCGGGACGGGAATAAGCACCCCGGAGCCACCCGAAAAGTACGCCCCAGGAAACGGAAGTACCCTGCACATACTGTATGGGCTCAAAATTGCACAGACGGGAAAGAATGCTTTCCAATTCCCTTTCATCGTTTGGAGATAAAATCATATCTTTGCCCAGGTAATAGTCAATATTACCCTGACCAAACATTTCACAGCAGACAATACGGGAAAGATTGGCCGCCTCCCGGGAGGGTAGCATTCCTGCAAAGCACTGCGGATATGTGAAACGGTTACATTCATTCGGAGTCCGGTTTTATTCGGGCTGCAAAGTAATCATTAATTTTGATTATTCAACCAAAAGACAAGCAAGGATATGAATTCAGAAGAAGAGAAATATATGCTGCGATGCATCCAACTGGCACAAAACGGACTTTGCAATACAGCACCCAACCCGATGGTGGGAGCGGTAATAGTATGTGACGGGAAAATCATAGGCGAGGGATACCATGTGCGCTGTGGAGAAGCCCACGCCGAGGTCAACGCCATCCGTTCCGTGAAAGACACGTCCCTGCTGAAACGTTCCACCATCTATGTCAGCCTGGAACCGTGTTCGCACTATGGCAAAACTCCTCCTTGTGCAGACCTCATCATCGAGAAGCAGATTCCACGCATCGTCATCGGGTGCCGGGACCCTTTTCTAAGGTTGCGGGCCGGGGCATACAGAAACTGAAGGATGCCGGACGTGAAGTTATTGTCGGAGTGCTGGAAACAGAATGTCGGCAGCTCATCCGCAGGTTCATCACTTTCCATACTTTGCGACGCCCCTACATCACCCTAAAATGGGCGGAATCTTCTGACAGATATATCGATTACTCCCGCACGGACGGTAAACCGGTTATCCTCTCCAGCCCGCTGACTTCGATGCTGGTACACAAGAAACGGGCAGAGCACAGTGCCATATTAGTAGGTACCCGTACGGCTGAACTGGACAATCCGGCCTGAATGTCCGCCATTGGTATGGTCGTTCACCGGTACGTATCGTGCTGGACCGGCAACAAAAGCTATCCCCAGCCTTCACCTATTTGACGGTAGCGTGCCGACCCTCGTTTTACAGAAATCCCGCACGCTCCGCTACCGAATGTAGAATATCTGCCAGTCAGCGACTACCGGCAGAATATACTCCCGAAATCATGGAAATGCTGTATACACGCGGATTACAATCCCTTTGGTAGAGGGTGGCAGCCAAACGCTCCAATCCTTCATTGATGCCGGATTGTGGGACGAAATCTTTGTGGAAGAAGCTCCGCACCTTCTTCATTCCGGCGTCAAAGCACCCGAAATCAGTGACGGATATCCATTTGCAACAGAGTATTCTTTCGGCAGGAGTTTTCGCCATTATACGGCCTCAAGAAACAGTCAATAGCCTCATTTCAGGGCTTTTATCGAGAAAAGGGGATATTATCTATAATTTTATATAAAACTTCCCGTAAAGCTGTTTATAGAAAAAATGTTCCTATTTTGCAACTTGTAAATAAACACTAACTTTCAAAATGAGAATAAAGTTTCTATCAGTAATTGTGAGTTTTCTTATTGTGTCATTTGCTCTAAGTTCATGCCTTGACTCTGACGACAATTATGAATTCAGCTCCGATGCTACTATACATGCTTTTGGTATCGATACCATACATGGCAAACATTACAAATTTACAATTGACCAGCTCAATAGACTCATCTATAACAGAGATTCATTGCCCGTAGGTTCAGATACCATCATTGACCGTATTCTGATTGATACTATGACCGTTACCGGTTGGATAACTTCAGGCTCGCCTACCGACACGGTATTCGTCATGTCGGACTCCGTGGATTTGAGACCCGCCATGAATAACGATGCCGGCATGCTGTTCAAAGCACATGCCGCCGACGGTGTTACAGTCCGCGAATATAAATTGAAAGTTAATGTACACCTGCAAGACCCGGACTCACTCGTATGGACAGACATGCAGAAAAGGGGAATATATTCTCCAATACCATCAATTTAGGTCAGCAAAAGCGGTTGTACTGGGAGACGAACTATTTGTCTACACTTCCAACAGTACTGCTTACAAGACATCGACTGCGCCCGATAAATACAACTGGAGTAAAGTCAATGTCAGCAACCTCCCCTCAGACGTAAAGCTGACATCTGCCGTAGAGTATAACAATGCGCTTTATATGGTTACAGAAAGCAAAAGAGTATTCAGCTCTACCAACGGCGGCGCCTGGACAGAAGTCACTACATTGGGAGACAATGTCATAGTCCTCATCAATGGTTTCTCCGACCGGCTCTCGGGTATTGTGGAAATCAACGGAAAGCAATATTTCAACATCTGTAAAGACGGAAAGAATTGGGAAGCGGAAAACACGGCTGACAACCTTACCCTTGAGGAAGTCCCGGCAGGATTCCTACCGAAAACATATCCACCACCCAGACCAACACCGGCAATGGTGTAGAGAAGGTGGTTCTGGCAGGAATGCCGCTGGCCAACGAACAAGAGACAATACCCTGGTTCTCATTGGACGGCAAAGGCTGGGCAAGCCTGGCTAACACGGTGTACGACACATCTTGTCCCGGCATGGTCAACCCTGCCATTATGTACTATGGCGACATGTTCTATTGCTTTGGAGGAGAACTTGACGCCATCTACAACTCCATCACAGGCATTGCGTGGAGCAAGACAGAAACCAAATTCCTGCTACCCCAGGAATTCAAAGGGAAAGGCGCGTACTCCATTATAGTGGAACCGACGAAAGACAAAACTGTGGACCCGGCAGACAAACGGGACTTCATTTGGGTGATATTCGGCGGCAACGGCACCAAGAATGAGGTATGGCGCGGACGTCTTAACAGATTGGGCTTCGAAATACAATAATAATGATGTCATATAAGGAAGAAATCGATCTAAACCGGATACCCCAGCACGTGGCGATTATCATGGACGGTAACGGACGGTGGGCCAAGCAGCGTGGACACGAACGCAGCTATGGACATCAGGCCGGCGCAGAGACTGTGCACGTCATTGCAGAGGAAGCCGCTAAATTAGGAGTCAGATACCTTACTTTATATACGTTCTCTACCGAGAACTGGAATCGTCCGTCGGACGAGGTAGCCGCCTTGATGGGATTGCTCTTCGACTCCATAGAGGAAGAGACGTTCATGAAGAACAATATCAGTTTCCGGGTAATAGGAGATATTGAAAACTGCCTGCCAACGTACAGCAACGGCTCAACACTTGCGTGGCACACCTCCCACAACACGGGAATGTGCCTGGTACTGGCATTGAGCTACCTTCCCGCTGGGAAATAACGGAAGCTGCCCGGCAAATAGCCGACCTGGTACAGAAAGGTGAGCTGAAACCCGAACAAATCGACAGTGAGCTCATATCCCGTCATCTGACAACCCACTTCATGCCCGACCCCGACCTGCTGATACGTACCGGAGGAGAGCTCCGCCTTAGTAACTACATGCTCTGGCAATGCGCCTATTCGGAACTTTATTTCTGTGATACCTATTGGCCCGACTTCCGTGAAGAAGAACTACGCAAAGCCATATGTGACTATCAGAAACGCGAACGTAGGTTCGGCAAAACCAGCGAGCAAATCAATTAATCACCGGACACACAAATAGTAAATAGTAAATTGTAAAATAGTAAATAAAAGATGCATTATCGTATTTTCTCCATACTCGTAACGTTTGTCTGCCTTTTCGGCTGCGTACTGACAACTGCAGCGCAAGACGTAAACAACACAGATGAAGCCGAAAACCGGTTATACTCTATTCGGGAACACCCAAGAAGTATGAAATAGCCGACATTAAGGTCGAAGGAGCCCAGAACTATGAGGATTATGTAATTGTCGGATTGTCCGGACTATCCAAAGGGCAGACTATCACCGTGCCGGGTGACGAGATTACACAAGCTTGTAAGCGCTACTGGCGCCACGGTCTGTTCTCTGACGTGGAAATTACAGCAGACAAGATTGAAGGTGACCAAATTTGGCTGACCATTCATCTGACCATGCGTCCGCGTGTTTCCGACATACGCTACAACGGTGTGAAGAAGTCAGAGCGTGAAGACCTGGAAAGCAGAATCGGCATGATAAAGGGCGGTCAGATTACACCTAATCTGGTGGACCGCGCCAAGACCTTGATAAAGCGCTATTTTGACGACAAGGGCTTCAAGAATGCAGATGTAATCATCACCCAACGTGATGATCCGGAAAAGAAGAATGAAGTGATTGTCAACATCGACATCGACAAGAAGGAGAAAGTGAAAGTACATCAAATCACCATTGTAGGCAACGAGGCCCTCACGACCAAGAAGCTGAAGCGTGTGATGAAGAAAACAAACGAAAAGGGCAAGCTGCTCAATCTGTTCCGCACCAAGAAATTCATTGAGGACAACTACGAAGCGGACAAACAGCTGATTATCGACAAATACAACGAACTGGTTATCGTGACGCCATCATCGTGACAGACAGTATCAAGCCCTACGATGACCGCACGGTAGACATCTTCATGCAGATTGAGGAAGGACAGAAATACTACCTCCGCAATGTAACCTGGGTAGGTAACACACTGTATCCTTCCGAACAACTGAACTTCCTCCTCCAGATGAAGAAGGGTGACGTCTACAACCAAAAGTTACTTGAAGAACGTACAATGACCGATGACGATGCCATCGGTAACCTTTACTACAACAACGGTTATCTGTTCTACAGCCTCGAACCGGTGGAAGTAAACATCGTGGGCGACTCCATCGACCTGGAAATGCGTATCTACGAAGGCCGCCAGGCTACCATCAATAAAGTCAGCATCAACGGTAACGACCGTTTGTATGAAAACGTAGTACGCCGTGAACTCCGTACCCGTCCGGGCGAACTCTTCAGCCGTGAAGACCTGATGCGTTCCATGCGTGAAATCCAGCAGATGGGACACTTCGACCCCGAACAAATCCAGCCCGACATCCAGCCGAGACCGGAAGACGGCACGGTAGACATCGGTTATGACCTTGTATCCAAAGCCAACGACCAGGTAGAGTTCTCCGCCGGTTGGGGACAAACGGGTATTATCGGTAAGTTAAGTCTGAAGTTCACCAACTTCTCTCTGTCCAACCTGCTGCATCCGGTGAGAACTACCGCGGTATCCTCCCGCAAGGCGATGGTCAGACATTGACCATCAGCGGCCAGACCAATGCCAAATACTATCAGTCATACAGCGTTTCATTCTACGACCCGTGGTTTGGCGGTAAACGCCCGAATGCATTCTCCGTATCGGCTTTCTATTCCCGCCAGACCGACATCAGTAGCCGTTATTACAATTCAGCCTACATGAACAGCTATTACAACAGCTATTATAGCGGTATGTATGGCTACGGTATGTACAACTACGGCAATTACAACAACTACGAGAATTATTACGACCCGGACAAATCTATCCAGATGTATGGTCTTGCAGTGATGTTCGGTAAGCGTTTGAAGTGGCCGGATGACTACTTCCAGTTCACAGCCGAGTTGTCTTACCAACGTTATGTTCTGAGTGACTGGCAGTACTTCCCGGTTACCAACGGTAAGTGTAATAACCTCAGCCTCAACCTGACCTTGTCCCGTAGCTCTATCGACAACCCGATTTATCCGCGCCAAGGTTCCGAGTTCTCGTTGTCTGCACAAATCACACCGCCTTTCTCTCTGTTCGACGGTACCGATTACAGCAAGTACAGCACCAGCAGCCAGGAAGACATGAACAAGATGCACAAGTGGATTGAATACCACAAGTGGAAATTCAAATCCAAAGTCTACATCCCGTTGATGGACCCGATTACCGTCAAACGTACTCCGGTGCTGATGGGACGTGTAGAATTCGGTTTGCTGGGACACTACAACAAATACAAAAGTCTCCGTTCGAAACGTTTGACGTGGGTGGTGACGGTATGACCGGCTACTCCAGCTATGCTACAGAAAGTATCGCCCTCCGTGGTTATGAGAACAGCTCATTGACTCCATACGGTTCTGAAGGTTATGCCTATACACGTCTCGGACTGGAATTAAGATATCCTTTGATGCTCGAAACAAGTACCAGTATTTATGCGTTAACGTTTGTGGAAGCCGGTAATGCATGGCATGATGTCAATAAGTTCAACCCGTTCGAATTGAAACGTTCAGCCGGTGTCGGTGTCCGCATCTTCCTCCCGATGATTGGTATGATGGGTATCGACTGGGCTTACGGTTTCGACAAAATAATGGGTTCCTCGCAATATGGCGGCAGCCAGTTCCACTTCATCCTGGGACAGGAATTCTAAGCAATGGACAATTGATAATTGACAATTAATGCAGTATCGTTATGAAGAAGAGTTTATTGATCCTTTTACGCTGTTTGCAGTAAGTATAACAGCCAATGCACAGAAGTTCGCCTTGATTGACATGGAATATATCCTGGAAAATATTCCTGCCTACGAACGTGCCAATGAACAACTGGAGCAAGCCTCCAGACAATGGCAGAGTGAAGTCGAAAAGATTTCGAAGAAGCCAAGACTCTGTACAAGAACTATCAGTCTCAGATTGCTTCCCTTCTGAAACACAGAGAGGTAAAAGGAAGAAGAGATTGTCGCTAAAGAGAAATCAGCAGCCGAACTGCGCCGCAAATACTTCGGTCCGGAAGGCGAACTGTATAAAAACGTGAAAGTCTGATGCAACCCATTCAAGACGAAATATACAATGCTGTAAAGGAAATTGCTACACAGAACGGATATGCAGCAGTTGTAGACCGCGCTTCCGCATCAAGTATCATTTTGCCTCACCGAGTATTGACGTCAGCAATGAGGTACTTGCAAAACTGGGATATTCAAATTAATTTCATACATTTGTTTCAGAATATAGACTGCATTCAGGATTAAAAATAAGCTTGCTTATTTTGTATTGCGTTCAGTTTGCGCTATATTTGCCCCAATGAATAATCATTCAAATAAATAATAAACATTATGCTTAAAAATCGCACTACTCGTAGTTATGTTCGCCCTCCCGTTGGGAGCTATGGCGCAAGCTAAATTTGCTCACATGAATTCTCAAGAAGTAATCACTGTTATGCCTGAATTTACCAAAGCTCAAGCCGACCTTGATGCTATGTCTAAAAATATCAGGATGAAATGCAACGCACTAACGAAGAATTCCAAAAGAAGTATCAGGAATATCTTGTCCAACAAGATTCTTTGCCCAAAACATCGCTGAAAGACGCCAGAAAGAATTAAACGATATGGCCCAACGCCAAGAACAATTCCAACAGGAAGCTTATCAGTCCATGCAGAAAGCACAGCAAGATGCTATGGCTCCTATCTATAAGAAACTGGATGATGCTATCCAGGCTGTCGGCAAGGCTGAAGGCGTGGTCTATATCTTCGACTTGGCCCGTACCCCGATACCATTCGTAGGAGCACAGAGCGTTGATGTAACTGCCAAAGTTAAAACGCAATTGGGCATTAAATAATAGAATTATCTATGATAGAGCAAGCGCGGATAGTTTTATCCGCGCTTATTTTTACATTACTGAGAAATTTGCATTATCTTTGCATGGTACATAGTCTTTAGAAAGCATGAAACAGACATTACCTTCTGCAGCCGGTCCCATCGGAATATTCGATTCCGGATATGGCGGACTGACCATCCTGAGCAAGATACGGGAAGCCCTTCCCAATATGATTACATTTATCTGGGCGACGCGCGCGCTTACGGAACCCGCTCGTTCGAGATTGTCTATGAGTTCACCTTGCAGGCAGTCACCAAACTGTTCGAGATGGGTTGTCACCTCGTCATTCTGGCATGCAATACAGCTTCGGCAAAAGCTCTGCGCAACATACAAATGAATGATTTGCCTCGCCTCGACCCTATGCGCCGTGTGTTGGGAGTAATTCGCCCAACCGTAGAATGCATAGGGAACATTACCCAAAGCCGCCATGTGGGAGTGCTTGCCACAGCAGGAACCATCAAGTCTGAATCCTATCCGCTGGAAGTGCATAAACTCTTCCCCGACATCAAAGTGAGCGGTGAAGCCTGCCCTCTATGGGTATCCCTCGTAGAAAACAACGAGGCACAAGGTGAGGGTACTGACTACTTCATACGCAAAACATCGGCAACCTGCTGGCCAAAGACACGCAGATAGACACCGTCATTCTGGGCTGCACGCACTTCCCGTTGCTGCTGCCCAAGATACAGCAATACATGCCCGACGGCATCACGACCGTCACCCAGGGGAACTGGTAGCAGACAGCCTGAAAGACTATCTTCACCGCCATCCGGAAATGGACAAAAATGTACCAAAGGTGGAAGATGCGTCTACCGCACCACGGAATCGGAGGAGAAATTCACAGAATCGGCTTCTACTTTCCTGAATGAATCGATAAGAGTTGAGAGGATTGAACTATAAATTCGTCAGCATTAAACATTAAAACAAAACATTTGTTATATTTGTAAGACAGAAACCTCTAAATTCATACCATCATGAAAGAAGAAGACAAAAGCAAACTCGTTGAGGTGTTCACCGGTTCACCGTGGGAAGCAGAACTCGTAAAGAGCCTGCTGGGAAATAGTGATATTGAAGCTGTAACAAAAGACGGAATGGTAGTAAACGTTGTACTGCCTGCCACTGCGGTAGATGTTTCCGTTCTCGTCAATGAGAAGGACTACGAAGCCGCCATGGAAGTAGTCCGTGAATACGAAAAGAGAGAAATGGAGATTGATTTCAATAGAATTGCTGTCAAGGTAGGCAGCAATGTTTTGACACGTCGTGACGGCACTCTCGACGTCACCCGTATGTCCGCTTTGGTGGACCAGATAGCCGAGCTGCACAAGGCCGGCATAGAAATAATACTTGTTTCTTCCGGAGCCGTTGCTTCGGGACGTAGCGAAGTGCGCCCCACCAAGAAGTTGGACAGCGTAGACCAGCGCCAGCTCTTTTCCGCTGTAGGGCAGGCCAAACTCATCAACCGCTACTACGAGCTGTTCCGGGAGCATGGCATCCCCGTGGGACAAGTGCTCACAATGAAAGAGAACTTTTCCACCCGCCGCCATTACCTCAACCAGAAAAACTGTATGACCGTAATGCTGGAGAACGGCGTCATTCCTATTGTCAATGAGAACGACACCATCTCCGTAAGTGAACTGATGTTCACCGACAACGATGAGCTGTCCGGCCTGATAGCCTCCATGATGGATGCCCAGGCACTAATCATTCTCAGCAATATAGACGGCATCTACAACGGTTCACCCGCCGACCCGGAGTCTCAAGTCATCCGTGAAATAGAACAAGGCAAAGACCTCTCCTCCTACATACAAACTTCCAAGTCCAGCTTCGGACGCGGCGGCATGCTGACAAAACCAACATTGCCCGCAAAGTGGCGGATGAGGGCATCACAGTAATCATAGCCAACGGGAAGCGGGACAACATCCTCGTGAAAATAATGAATAATGAAGAATTAAACTATACCCGTTTCATTCCGTCTCCGGAACCGGTATCGAGCATCAAGAAATGGATTGCGCACAGCGAAGGGTTTGCCAAAGGCGAACTGCACATCAATCATTGTGCCACCGAACTGCTCTTCTCGGACAAAGCAGTAAGCATCCTACCGGTAGGCATCACTGACGTTATAGGCGAGTTCGAGAAGGACGACATCGTACGGATTATCGACTTCGGCGGTAAACCCATCGGTGTGGAAAAGCCAACTGTGACTCCAGCCAGGCACGGGAAACAATGGGAAAACATGGAAAGAAACCCGTAGTGCACTACGACTACCTATATATAGAATAGGCCACAGACGGATACTATCCACGATATTCATACTTGCATATTTATCACTCTATACTCAGTAAGAAAATGAACTTAAACAAAACTTTGTCGCCGTACAAGATGCCAGCCGTAACATGCTAGCGTTGAGCGACAAAGAAATCAACCAAATATTACTGGCTGTTGCAGACGCTGCCATAAACAAAACAGCCTTCATTCTGAGTGAAAACCAGAAGGATTTGGAGCGTATGCCTTCTACCGACCCTAAATACGACCGCCTAAAACTGACAAAAGCCGTTTGCAGGACATCGCTGCGGACATCCGCAACGTAGCCGCCCTCCCTTCTCCTTTGGGAAAAGTCCTTAAAGAGAACGTATTACCCAACGGATTGAAGATAAAAGGGTCAGTGTACCTTTCGGTGTCATAGGCATTATCTACGAAGCCCGTCCCAACGTCAGTTTCGATGTATTCTCACTCTGCCTTAAAAGCGGCAATGCCTGTATTCTGAAAGGCGGAAGCGATGCAGACTATTCCAACCGTGCCATAATCAGCGTGATACACGAGGTACTGGAGCATTTCAACGTAGATACACATATCGTGGAACTGCTTCCTGCCGACAGAGAGGCGACTGCCGAACTACTGCATGCCAACGATTATGTAGATTTGATAATTCCGCGCGGCAGCAGCAGCCTGATAAACTTCGTACGCCAGAATGCCACAGTACCGGTTATAGAGACAGGTGCCGGCGTATGCCATACGTTCTTCGACCGCTATGGCGATATAAGCATAGGTCCATCTATCATTGCCAATGCAAAGACACGCCGGGTCAGTGTATGCAACGCTTTGGATTGCCTGATTATCGAAGCCGACAGCCTGGCTAATTTGCCCGACCTATGCCTGCCGCTGCAATCAAGCAATGTAGAGATATTTGCCGATGAACCCGCCTACCACAGTCTGCGCGACAAATATCCCGTCGAGCTGTTGAGACTTGCCACTGAAGACTGCTACGGCAGAGAGTTCCTGGACTACAAGATGGCCATTAAAACCGTGAATTCTTTCCAGGAAGCATTGGCACATATCCGGAAGTACGGTTCCAAACATAGCGAATGCATCATTACGGACGACAAGACACGTGCCGAATGGTTCTGTCGGGAAGTGGACGCTGCTTGTGTATACGTCAATGCGCCGACCTCTTTCACCGACGGCGCACAATTCGGGCTCGGTGCCGAGATCGGCATCAGCACACAGAAGCTGCACGCCCGCGGTCCGATGGCTCTGGAAGAAATCACCACATACAAATGGATTGTCGAAGGTTCCGGACAGACTAGACCTTGACAGCCGAATAACAAAGATATAGATACACTAAAAAGACTGTAAATATGAAGAACTTTACTTGCGTGCAGGACATCGGTAACCTAAAGTCTGCACTGGACGAAGCATTCGAGATTAAAAAGACCGTTTCAAATATGTGGAACTGGGACGTAACAAAACGCTGATGATGATTTTCTTCAACTCCAGCCTGCGTACCCGCCTCAGTACACAGAAGGCTGCATTGAATCTGGGCATGAACGTAATTGTACTGGACATCAACCAGGGAGCCTGGAAACTGGAGACAGAGCGTGGTGTCATCATGGACGGTGACAAACCGGAACACTTACTGGAAGCCATTCCCGTGATGGGCTGCTATTGCGACGTCATCGGCGTACGTTCTTTGCACGCTTCGAAAATAAGGAAGACGATTACAACGAAGTGATACTGGAGCAGTTCATCAAGCATTCCGGTCGGCCGGTATTCTCCATGGAGGCTGCCACACGCCATCCGCTGCAGAGTTTTGCCGACCTGATAACCATTGAGGAATATAAGAAGACGGCACGCCCCAAAGTAGTGATGACATGGGCTCCACATCCGCGTCCATTGCCCCAGGCTGTCCCCAACTCCTTTGCCGAATGGATGAATGCAACTGATTATGACTTTGTGATTACACATCCCGAAGGTTATGAACTCGACCCCAAGTTCGTAGGAAATGCCCGCGTAGAATATGACCAGATGAAAGCTTTTGAAGGAGCCGATTTTGTCTATGCCAAGAACTGGGCGGCCTATACAGGCGACAACTACGGACAAATATTGAGCAAAGACCGCACCTGGACAGTAGGCGAGCGCCAGATGGCCGTTACCAACAATGCCTACTTCATGCACTGCCTACCGGTTCGACGTAACATGATTGTGACGGATGATGTGATAGAAAGCCCGCAGTCCATCGTAATCCCCGAAGCGGCCAACCGGGAGATTTCAGCAACAGTGGTGCTGAAGAGACTGCTTGAAAGCCTCTAACCAGAGGACAAGACTACTTTATTCTTTTAGGCGCGGATTACGCGGAAAACGCGGATTCTTTCTTAAATTTTTCCGTGAAATCCGCGTAATCCGCGCCTAAAAAGAAATTATAGCAAATGCATTTCAGCTGCACCGCTATTACTTTTCCACTTCCTTGCCCGCTTCTTCCCAACCGATGAAACCTTTGTCAAGGTCATAGATTATATATCCTTTTTTGCTCAGTATGGCAGCGGCCTTTTTACTACGCTTACCACTACGACAATATACTGCAACCGGTTTGTCCTTCTGCAGAGTGGAGTCGGCCATCGTTTCAAACGACTCATCCAGCACATTGATATTGATACTGTAGGGCACGTGTCCTTCCGAGTATTCGGCAACAGTACGCACATCCAGAAGCTGCACCTCCGGATTGGCTATCAATGTGGAAAAGTCATCTACCGAAACAGACTTGAACTGTCCCTCCTTCTGCTGGCAGGAAAAGAGGGTGGTAAAAACGAGGCAAAGGCCCGCGAACAATGTCTTCATCGAATATTTCATTTTAGTCAGGGTTATAAACAAAATCGTAAGTCTTGATGTCACCGGAATAAGTGTGCACACTGAAATGAACCATAACCTTCTGTATACCCACTGCCGCATACTGCCGCAAAGGTACGGAAGCGTAGGCACGTCTGGTATAAGACACTACCTCCTCCTTTGCGTCATGATACAGCGTCAGATATACTTCACTACACCCGATAGCAGTATCCACAATCACTTCATCCTCAACAAAATGGAACTTATGCTCACCATTCTCCTTGACTATCAGTGTCATATTGAGATAGTCGAGTCCCATCCAGATACCCAGCACATCAGTAGGGTCTGTCCTGACGCCCTCCTCGAACTTGTCAGCCGTTTGGGGAGCGACAGAAAGAACACCGCTCAAGGCATACAGCACCGCACCGGCAGTTCCATCGGCAGTTACCTCCGAAGCATAATTACTGATGACACGTACCGAGGCGTTTGCCTCTATGTTCGTCTTTGTCTTGTCCTCCACTACCGGCAAGGTTTCCCCTTCATCCGTCACAACAGACCGCAGATAGCCGTCAGCCCCCGAAAAGGCAGTCAGGAACTCCAGCTTCACGGAAGGATAATGATAATCATCATCGCCACAACCAGTCAACAGACAGGCCAACAAAGGCAAAAGCCACCAATCACAGTACTTCTTCATGTATTCATTCTTTTATAGCCGCCAGATAATTCTTCAACGGGTTGGCATACATCAGCAGCATTTTTCCGCGCAGAAAGTCCACGTCCTTATTAGGAATGGAGATACGCTCCAACTGTTGTTCTATATAGGCCGTGAAGCGCTGCTTATCCTCGGCAGTGTAATGGTCGGAAAAATCCTCCTTCCCCTCGAGAAGGTCGTGTGCCACATAATTATTGGGATACATCCGGTAGCTGGCATGAATGCGTTTGTCTATCAGTGCAGACATGCGTGCAAAGAGTTCGGGCTTCGGAAGTGAACGGTCCATCTTCGCCAATTCATCATTCATGCAGGCACCCGTCTGGAAATGTACCCGCCCTTTATAGCCGAACAGTCCGGTCTGCATATTCAGCAAGTCGTCAGCCGTCGTTTTCTTATAGCCTTCAATGTCCCGTTTCAGTTGGAACTCCTGCGCTTTCAGGAAGTCGCAAGGGTCGTATTCATAGGAAATGGCAAGCGGAGCTATATTCATTTCCATTAAGCGGTCAATGACGTCGCCTTCACCGCCTATTGCCAGCATCTTCAGCACACTGTCCTGCGTGCGGTCGTTGGAATCCTTGGCACGCCCTTCACGTTGTGCAATCCAGATAGACTGTTTCTTCTCACTGATGGTATAATGCATATAGCGGGACATGCGTGCGGAAGCCTCCAGCATCTGGCGCATGGTCAACGCACGCAGCACAATGAAGGACTTGTTGACACGCACGAATTTCTTAATCCACGGATAGACAAGCAGGTTGTCGCCAATGGCTATCTCTACCGTATCCATACCCTGGTCTACCAAAAGAATGGACAAGAAACCGGAATCGAGAATAATGTCGCGATGATTGGAGATATAGGTATACGCCGCCGACTTGTCTGCCGGCAACGCGGTATGGTCCAAAGTCAATCCATCCGTAGCCTCCTTCGCCAATTTCCACAGAAGCCCATAGCAGAAGGTCTTCTGAAATTCCAGCTTGGTTTTACACGCGCGCATTTTCTGCGACCAGACTTCAAAAGGTACACCAGGCATCACAGTATCCACTGCCTGCCGGAACGCCGCATCGGCAATCAGTTCCTCATAGACTTGAGGAAGTTCCTCATCATGATAAGGACGGATTTCATCAAATTCCACGTTCGCATTCATAATGAATAATGATTAATCCTTAAACTTGTTTTCTATAATATCTGTCATTACATCCTTCATCTCCATTCCGGCAGCACGAACCTGCTGGGGAATAAAGCTGGTGGCAGTCATTCCGGGGGTGGTATTCACCTCCAGCAGATTGATTTTTTCCCCTTCGGTAATGATATAGTCCACACGGATAATGCCGTAGGCCCCGAGTATATCATAAATGGCAGAAGTCAGCGTCTGCACCCGGCGGGTCAAATCGTCCGAGATGCGGGCGGGAGTAATCTCGTCAGACGCACCATTATACTTAGCTTCATAATCGAAGTACTCGTTGTGGCTCACCACCTCCGTAATGGGGAACACTACGGACTTGTCTTTTGTTTTGTAACAGCCGCAGGTAATCTCGGTTCCGTCCATAAAGGCCTCCACCACTACTTCCTGCGCTTCCGCAAATGCCTTGGTTATGGCAGGCTGTATCTGCTCTTTCGCCGTCACCTTGGTCACGCCGAAGCTGGAACCTCCCAAGCTGGGCTTAATGAAACAAGGCAGGCCGATTTTCTCCATCACATCTTCATCCGTTACCGACTGTCCGCCGCGCAGCAACAACGATTCGGCAATGCGCACACCGAAACCTTTCAGATACTGGTTGCAGGCAAACTTATCGTACGTGAGCGACGCTGCCAGTACTCCGCAACACGAATAAGGGATGTGGAGCATATCAAAATAGCCCTGCAGACGGCCGTCCTCACCCGGAGTTCCGTGGATGGTGATATAGGCAAAGTCGAATGTCACTTTCTCGCCATCCAGCACGAAGCTGAAGTCATTGCGGTCTACCGGAGCCTTAGCGCCGTCGGGCAGCTGTACATGCCAGTCCAGTCCGTGCATTTCTACAATATATAAGGTATACTTCTCCTTGTCGATGAAGGAGTAAATCCCCTGTGCACTACGCAGGGAGACGTGGAATTCGGAGGTATCTCCTCCGGCTACAATAGCAATCGTGCGTTTCATTCTAATTCTCTGTTACTGATATAGCCTCTCCATTTGTCTATCAGCCGGGTCATGTCATCGGGCAATTCCGAAGTGAAGTACATTTCTTCTCCGGTGACGGGATGCACAAACCCCAGCGTCATGGCATGCAATGCCTGCCGCGGACAAGTGTCGAAGCAGTTGTTTACAAATTGTTTGTATTTGGCAAAATGGGTTCCTTTCAGGATTTCGTGTCCGCCGTAACGTTCGTCGTTGAAAAGTATGTGTCCGATGTGCTTCATGTGCACACGGATTTGATGGGTGCGTCCCGTTTCAAGGATACATTCCACCAGTGTGACGTATCCCAAACGTTCGAGCACCCGGTAATGGGTGACGGCATGCTTTCCCTGGTCGTCGGGGAGGACGGTCATCTGCATGCGGTCTCTGGGATTACGACCGATATTGCCGACAACGGTCCCTTCATCCTGTTCCACATTTCCCCAGACCAGCGCCTGGTAACGGCGTTTTGTCGTCTTGTTGAAGAACTGGTTGCCGAGATTCGTCTTGGCATCCGGAGTCTTGGCTATCACCAGCAGGCCGGAGGTGTCCTTGTCGATGCGGTGCACCAGTCCCACATGCGGGTCATTGGCATCATAATCGGGATTATCCTTCATATGCCAGGCTATGGCGTTGACAAGCGTACCGTGATAGTTGCCATGACCGGGGTGCACCACCAGACCGGCAGGTTTGTTCACTACCATCAGATACTTGTCCTCATATACTATATCAAGGGGGATGTCTTCGGGGATGACTTCATTCTCATAGCGTGGACGGTCCATCATCACAGTGATTACATCCATCGGCTTCACCTTATAGCTGCTTTTCACAGCCTTGCCGTTCGCCATCACGAAGCCTGCATCGGCAGCCTTCTGGATGCGATTACGCGAGGAGTTCGTCAAGCGGTCGAACAGATACTTGTCCACCCGCACCATCTCCTGCCCCTTGTCCACCACCACACGGAAGTGTTCATAGAGTTGCGCCTCGTCACCCACCGGCTCTACGTCGTCCAGCTCATCATTATCTATATCATCCGGCAATTCTTCTATCATCACGGCATTTACAATTTGACTATTTACAATTTACGATTGGAGTCAGATGTTTATCAGAACCAGGACTCATCTGCCGCGGAGTCTTCGGACAACACGGGTTCAACGGTACCTCCCACGGCATCCACTCCCAGGGAGTCTGCCTTCAAGGCGCCTCCATCTCCCACCATCAGCGTCAGCACTGCGCCGGTGGGCACTTTCTCGCCGATGGAAAGCTGACGCCCCTTATACTTCACGCCATACACCCAGTCCTTCTCACCCGGAATATACTGTATCTCGGCCAGCTTGAAGCCCGAAGCCAGAATACGCGCTTCCGCCTGCCGCAGCGAACTGTTGTCCGCCACATCGGGCACTATGTGCAGAGGGACTTCAATCGTATTGATTGTAAGATAGATGGTACGTCCTTCCTTTACCTTTTGTCCAGCTGCCGGATTATATTCGAGGATGCAGCCGGCAGGAAGAGTCTTGACATAACTGGAATCCGAAACGATGCAGACCAAGCCGCGGTTACGGAACATTTTCTCGGCTTCCTCCACTCCCATGCCCTTCACATCGGGCACTATCACAGCCTCGCCGTGGCGGGTATATATATCCAGTCCTTTCAGCACTCCGAACAGCAATCCCACTACCACAACGGCCATCGCAAGGATGTTCGCCCAGAAGAACCGGTTCTGCCGGAAAGAGAAAAAATCTTTTATTGTCATAATCGATAATGCATTATTTGGGACAAAGATACAATTTTCACCACATAGTACACGGAGTTGGCAATAGTTTTTTCCGGAGAACCGGGCACAATACATAAGAAAAGCTGCAAAAGACCAGAATCAGTCTTTTGCAGCTCCCTTATTTCTTTAATACGAACGAGAACGGCCTATTATGCCTTTACTCCGTTGTATTCGTCAGAAACAGTCAGTTTCTTTCTGCCTTTAGCACGACGTGCTGCCAATACTCTGCGGCCGTTTGCTGTAGCCATTCTCTCACGGAAACCGTGTTTGTTCTTTCTCTTTCTGTTCGAGGGTTGAAATGTTCTTTTCATTACTGTATCTTGTTTTATGTTATTATTCTCACGAATTCGGGCTGCAAAAATAGGTACTTTTTTCAAATAAACCAAGAGATAACTCATTTTCTCTCAAAAGTTTTTGTGTTTTTTACCGATTTCCATTACTTTTGCACTCGCAAACCAGCACTAACGAAGTAAATACCAATATAATAATATTAAAGACTATAAGTATGATTAATGCCCAAGACATTAAAATCGGAACTTGCATCCGTATGGACGGCAAGCTGTATTTCTGTATCGACTTCCTGCATGTAAAGCCGGGAAAAGGTAATACCTTCATGCGCACCAAGCTGAAAGACGTGGTGAACGGTTACGTTCTGGAACGCCGTTTCAACATCGGTGAGAAACTGGAAGACGTGCGTGTAGAACGTCGTCCCCACCAATACCTCTATCATGACGGTGACAACTACCAATTCATGAACCAGGAGACTTTTGACCAAATTCCCATCGCCCACGACCTCATCAACGGTGTTGACTTCCTGCTTGAAGGAATGATAGTAGACGTGGTATCAGACGCTTCCACAGAAACCGTGCTCTATGCCGACGTGCCCATCAAGGTTCAGCAGAAGATTACCTATACGGAGCCGGGACTGAAAGGCGACACAGCCACCAACACGCTGAAGCCCGCTACGGTAGAATCAGGTGCAACGGTCCGCGTTCCTTTGTTCATCAACGAAGGCGAGACTATCGAAATCGATACGCGCGACGGTTCTTACGTAAGCCGCGTAAAAGCATAAGCCCTTTTGGAAATCAGGCAAATGCCCTTTTCATATCATCCCCGGTGCTCCACTTGGCATCCGGGGATTTTTCTTTCCATTTATTCATCTACAAAGCTTAAATGATATATCTTTGCGGAGACAACCAAAACATAAAGCCATACCCATGAGATACTCCGTCATCATCCCCGTATACAACCGCCCCGATGAGGTGGATGAACTGCTGCAAAGCCTGACGCAGCAAAGTTTCAAGGATTTTGAAGTGATTGTGGTGGAGGACGGCTCCTCCATCCCCTGCAAGCCGGTCACAGAGAAGTATCAGGAACTATTGGACGTGCATTACTATGACAAGCCCAACTCCGGCCCCGGGCAGACCCGTAACTACGGGGTGGAACGAAGCAAGGGCGAATACCTGATAATACTGGATTCGGACTGCATCCTGCCCGAAGGTTATTTCCTTGCTGTGGAAGAAGAGCTGCAGCACGAAGCCGCCGATGCCTTCGGAGGCCCCGACCGCGCGCACGAATCATTCACAAACATACAGAAAGCCATCAACTACTCCATGACCTCCTTCTTCACCACCGGCGGTATCCGTGGAGGGAAGAAGAAGATGGACAAGTTCTATCCGCGTAGCTTCAACATGGGTGTGCGGCAGGAAGTGTACCAAGCCCTGGGCGGATTCTCGCGGATGCGCTTCGGGGAGGACATCGACTTCAGCATCCGAATCTTCAAGGGAGGATATACATGCCGGCTGTTCCCCGGTGCCTGGGTATACCACAAGCGACGGACAGACTTCCGAAAATTCTTCAAGCAGGTACACAATTCCGGGATTGCCCGCATCAATCTGTACAAGAAGTATCCGGAATCGCTGAAGCTCGTCCACCTGCTGCCGGCTGCATTTACCCTGGGAGTGGCCATATTCCTGCTGGGAACGCCCTTCTGCCCGTACAGCCTGCTGCCCATCGCTCTTTATGCGCTTCTGGTATGCATGGACTCCACTATCCGGAACCGTAGCCTCAGCATCGGGCTCTACTCCGTCGCCGCCGCCTTCATCCAGCTCATCGGATACGGGACGGGGTTCCTGCGCGCCTGGTGGAACCGCTGCATACTTGGCAAGGACGAGTTCGAGGCATTCAAAAAGAATTTTTACAAATAAGGAGGATTAGGGGTTAAGGATTAGGGATGATATGGAGAAACTGAATATCAACCAGTGGGCTGCAGAGGACCGCCCGCGGGAAAAGATGATGCAGAAAGGGGCGGAAGCCTTGAGCGATGCCGAACTGCTAGCCATCCTCATCGGCTCCGGCAATACGGAAGAAACCGCCGTGACACTGATGCAGCGCATACTCGCCGCCTGCGGCAACGACCTCAACCGCCTGGGCAAATGGGAGGTGCGGGACTTCTCCCGATTCAAAGGCATGGGCCCCGCCAAAAGCATCACCGTCATGGCATCCCTGGAACTGGGCAAACGCCGCAAGCTGCAGGAACGCTCCGGACGTACCGCCATCCGCTCTTCCGCCGACATCTACGAGCTGTTCCATCCCCTGCTCTGCGACCTTGCCACAGAAGAATTCTGGGTACTGCTTATGAACCACGCCGCCAAAGTGATAGACAAGGTACGCATCAGCCGCGGCGGCATCGACCAGACCACCGCCGACGTGCGCAGCATCCTGCGCGAAGCCCTGCTGCAACGCGCCACACAGATAGCCCTTATCCACAACCATCCCTCCGGCAACCCGCACCCCAGCAACGACGACCAGCGGCTGACGGAACTCGTGAGGAAAGCCGCCCAAACCATGAACATACACCTGACCGACCACGTCATCGTCACGGACGGAAGCCATTACAGCTTCAACGACGAAGGATTGCTATAAATAATCCAAGTTACGGACATACTATACGAAAGACAAAAGCGGTCATAACACTTACTATCAGCACATTGTATTTACCTGCTATTTACCAGCTAATGTAAAAGCCGTTACCGCGGTATGTAAAAGCCGTTACCTTATATTGTAACGCCCTTTACCCCATATTGTAAAGACCTTTACCGCCTATTGTAAAAGGAGTTTCCCTAGGGGTAAAGGGAGTTCCCCCAGAGGGTGAAGCGTGTTTCCCCACCGTCAAACCCTTTCTGAAGTAATGAAAAGGAGGGCGTTCCTTTGCATTTTCAATTAAATTCCATAGCTTTGTTCTTTGAAAACCTATATATAAAACCCTACGAATATGACCAAATTTGAAATAGAAGAGAAAATAGTCTCCATGCTCAAGACCGTATTCGACCCGGAAATACCGGTAAATGTATACGACCTGGGACTGATTTACAAAATAGACGTCTCCGACCAGGGAGAAGCCTCCATCGACATGACGCTGACTGCCCCCAACTGTCCGGCAGCCGACTTCATCATGGAAGATGTGCGCCAGAAGGTGGAATCCATCGACGGCGTAACCTCCGCCACCATCAATCTCGTTTTCGAACCCGAGTGGGACAAGGACATGATGAGCGAAGAAGCGAAACTGGAGCTGGGATTCCTTTAAATCAGTTGAAAGTTCAAAGTTGAAAATGGAAAGTTGAAAATGAAGAATGTATATTTCCTCTCGGATGCTCACCTGGGCTCACGAGCCATCGAACACGGACGAACCCAAGAACGGAGGCTGGTCAACTTCTTGGACAGCATCAAGCACAAGGCATCGGCCGTATACCTGCTGGGAGACATGTTCGACTTCTGGTACGAATTCCGTACCGTAGTGCCCAAAGGATACACCCGCTTTCTGGGCAAGCTGTCCGAACTGACCGACCTGGGAGTAGAAGTCCACTTTTTCACGGGAAACCATGACCTTTGGTGCGGCGACTATCTGACCAAGGAGTGCGGCGTCATGATACACCGCGAACCGCTGACCACCGAAATCTTCGGAAAAGAGTTCTACCTTGCCCACGGTGACGGGCTAGGCGACCCGGACAAGAAGTTCAAGATGCTGCGCGCCATGTTCCGCAGCCGTACCCTACAGACACTGTTCTCTGCCCTGCACCCCCGCTGGAGCATGGAGCTGGGACTGAACTGGGCCAAGCACAGCCGCTTGAAACGCATAGACGGGAAAGAACCCGCATACATGGGAGAAAACAACGAATACCTGGTGCTCTACACCAAGGAATACCTGAAAAGCCATCCCAACATCAACTACTTCATCTACGGTCACCGCCACATCGAACTGGACCTGATGCTGAGCAGTACCGCCCGCATCCTCATCCTCGGCGACTGGATAAACTACTTCTCGTACGCCGTCTTTGACGGCGAGAACCTCTTCCTTGAGAATTTTGTGGAGGGAGAGACGAAGCTATAACCCGCATTTCCAAACTGTTAACCATCATACCATTACCACCCATGAAACCTTTAAGACTGAAAAACATGATTGCCGGATGCCTGCTCGCAGCAGGAGCATTGCCGGTATGGGGACAATCCGGCGCCCCGACACTTGTCATCCGCATTGACGATCTCGGTGCCCTGCATTCCGTCAACGAAGCCTGCATCCAGACCTACCGCTCGGGTATTGCCCGCAGCGTGGAAGTGATGCCCGTAGCAGCCTGGTATCCGGAAGCCATCAAGATGCTGAAAGAAAATCCGGGACTGGACGTCGGCCTGCACCTCGTCATCACCAGCGAGTGGGAGAACGTGAAGTGGCGTCCGCTGACCCACTGCCCCAGCCTGACGGACGAGAACGGCTATTTCTACCCGATGATGTTCCCTAACCCCGCCTATCCGGGACAGTCCATCATGGAGCAGAAATGGGACATCAAGGAGATAGAGCAGGAGTTCCGCGCACAGATAGAGACGACGCTGAAAAGCATTCCGCAACTCAGCCATCTGTCCGGACACATGCTCTCCACCGGTTTCAGCAAAGAAGTGAACGAGCTGGTGCAACGGCTCGCCAAAGAATACAACCTGCCGTCCATCGACCGCATGGACTCCTCCAAGGACTACCGGTTTACCTACATCGGATACGACGGCCCCAAAAGAACCGCCGAAGAAAAGGAGGCCAGCTTCATCAAAGCATTGGAGAAGTTGCAGCCGGGCCAGCGCTACCTTTTCTTAGACCACCCGGCACTGGACAACGATGAAATGAAAACCGTCTTCCACGTCGGATATGAGGACGTGGCGCTGGACCGCCAGGGAGTGACCGACCTGCTGACAAGCCCCCGCGTCCGGAAAGCCATTGAAGACAAAGACATAAAGCTGATTTCCATCAACCAACTGACCAAGGGCCTGCCCCGCGCCGCCGCTACTCCGAAGCTGGACAAGGCCATGAACAGATATCTGGATGCCGTAAAGAAAGCCGGACAAGACCTGCACAGTATCATGATTGTGCAACACGGCAATGTCATTGCCGAAGAATGGATGGGCGAAGGGAAAGAGGATGAGCCTCACATCCTGAACTCCGTCAGCAAGACATTCACCGCCACCGCCGTGGGACTTGCCGCCTCCGAAGGCAGGCTGAAGCTGACGGACAAGGTCATCTCCTTCTTCCCCGACAAGCTTCCGGCAACCGTCAGCGAAAATCTGGCAGCCATGACCGTACGCGACCTGCTGACCATGAACTGCGGGCACGACACCGACCCCACCGGAACGGTACGCAAAAAGGCGGACGCCGATTGGGTGCAGGAGTTCCTTGCCTTCCCGTGGAGCACAAGCCCGGTACCTTCTACACCTACAACAGCCTGGGAACCTACATGCTCTCAGCCATCGTACAGAAAGTGACGGGCGAGAAAGTGGTGGATTATCTCTATCCCCGTCTGTTCCGCCCGCTTGGCATCGTCAACGCCCGGTGGCAGGAAAGCCCGCAAGGCATCAATACCGGAGGCTGGGGTTGTACCTCAAAACGGAAGACCTTGCCAAGATGGGACAACTGTTCCTGCAGAAAGGGAACTGGAACGGACAGCAGATTCTGCCCGAAGAATGGGTAAAGGAGGCATCTGCCTGCCAAGTGCCCTCACTGCCCGCCGGCATGAAACCGGAGATGCTGAAGAAAGCGAAGATGAGCGCCAAGACAAGCGACTGGCTGCAGGGCTACGGCTACCAGATGGCGCTGCCGCCACAACGCCTACCGTGCCGATGGTGCCAACGGACAATACATACTGGTGTTGCCGGACAAGGATGCCGTCATTGCCGTCACCGCCAACATCCCCGACATGCAGGCAGAGCTGAATCTAATATGGAAGTACCTGCTGCCCGCGCTATAAAACGTTTATTCTTATAAATGATTACGAAAAGTGAAGATTACCGGAACTTTTCCCGGCATGGTTGTAATAACATCATAACATTAAAAACATTAGCGTCATGGATGATATGATTTACAGAAACGACCCGATTGCCGAAGAGAACATAGACCCGCACGGACGTCCGGCAACGGATGAATTCGAGGAATGGAGCGAAGAGGTCTCCGAACGGACAGATACCGGATACAAGGACCAGAAAATAAAATCCGCCAAGGAACGGGAGAAACGTATCCGGGAGATGGATGAAATTATAAAGAAGGACCTTAAGGAATAATCACCACAGATAGCACAGATTCTCACAGATTAGTCTCTTATACTTGATTTCAGAGCTTCCAATCTGTGAGAATCCGTGTAATCTGTGGTGACTGTCTATTATTTGTATCCGCCAGCCTTGGCTATGCGTTTCGGGATTTCCGTGTTGTCCATCTTACCCACGAACAGCTTGGAGCCTGCACCTACTGCGAATACCGGCACATATCCGGCTGTATGGCCACCGCTGGTCCAGCCTACCATGGCAATCTGGCTCATTACCTTCTTGGCGGCAACGGCCAGGGGCTCAGTCTTGGCATAAAGACTTTCCTCAAACACTACATGCTTGTTCACAAATGATTCTTCGTAAGCATCACGCAGCATCTTCTCCTGCTCCCAGCTCACCGGCAGCTCTTTCCAGAAACCCATCTTTTCTGCCAGGAATTCCTTCATTTCCGGCCAGTTGATAACCTTGCGCATCTTGCGTAAATCCGTGATGGAACGTGAAAGGATATCCTGAGACTGCTTCTGCTTGGCAAGGGCTTTCAGTTGAAGCTCGTACTTACCGGTACCCAGCCCCAGACCGCCGGTTTCATGGTCGGCAGTTACCACAATCAGCGTTTCTTTGGGATGCTTCTTATAGAAGTCGTAAGCCACCTTGATGGCGTTGTCCATATCCACCACTTCCTCAAAGACTGTGGCGGGGTCGTTTCCGTGGCAGGCCCAGTCAATCTTTCCACCTTCAACCATCAGGAAGAAACCCTTGTTACTGCCCTTGGTCAAGAAAGAGATGGCGCTTTCGGTAATTTCGGCCAGTGTCAGGTCGCCTTCCTGGCGGTCGATGGCATAGGGCAGACAAGAAGGCTCTGCCCCTTCTTTCTGGATAAGAATCATCTTGTCCGCCTGGGCAGACTTCGACTTGTATTCGTCAAGGCCTCTTGCAACGGTATAGCCGGCTTCTTCAAAGATAGGGAAGATGCTCGGAGCCTCTTTCTTGTCGGCAGTAGTAGTCGGTTTCAAGAAACCACCGCCTGCATAGAAGTCGAAACCGGCTTTCGGCAGGTCGAGGGCTATCTCGTAATACATACCACGGTCCGGCTGGTGGGCATAGAATGCAGCGGGAGTAGCATGGTCTACACTGACGCTGGTAGTTACCCCAACTTTCTTACCGGACTTTTTGGCTCTCTCGGCCACACTCTGAAGCACACTCTTGTTATCGTCCATACCAATGGCGCCGTTATAGGTCTTTGCACCGGTAGCCAGGGCTGTTCCGGCAGCAGAAGAGTCAGTCACCGAGTTGGTGGCAGAAAAGGTAGTTGCCATGCTGGCAACCGGGAAAGAAGTGAACAGCAAAGGCTTTACACCGATGCGCCCTTCTTGTTCGGCCAGATACATCTCCGTACCGTTCACCTGGTTCACACCCATTCCATCACCGATGAAATAAAACACGTACTTCGCCTGCTGGGCATAGGCCATGCCGCTGGTCAGCAGTACAAAGAACAACACATACATTAATCGTTTCATAAGCAGTTCTTATTTAAAGTTATTCGGAAAATTGCCTTTATTGTTTTTAACCGAGTAACAAAGATAGGTATTTTAAAGGATTCGGAAAACATTTCGCCCCTACAAATACATTACATATTTGCAGGGGCGAAACCACATCCGGACTCCGGGAAGCCGGAACCGGGAAATATTACAGCGATATTACTTCTTCAGAATATCCATCGTGTCCGAAGCAATCATCAGTTCCTCGTCAGTGGGGATTACCACCACCTTCACCTGAGAATCTTCGGTAGAGATAACCATTTCTTCACCGCGTACTTTGTTCTTCTCGGCATCCAGCTTTATGCCCATGAATTCCAGGCCTTCACATGCACCCCAGCGGGCACTTGCCTGATTCTCGCCGACACCACCGGTAAATACCACGATATCCACACCACCCAAAGCAGCGGCATAGGCACCGATATATTTCTTGATGCGGTAGAAGTACATTTCTTCAGCCAGAACAGCCTTCGGATTGCCGGCAGCTACGGCATTTTCCAGGTCGCGCATGTCACTGGATTCACCGAAGATACCCAGCACACCGCTCTTCTTGTTCAGCAGGTTGGAGATGCCGTTGGCATCCAGACCCTCTTTCTCCATGATGAAGGAAACGGCACCGGCATCAATATCACCACTGCGGGTACCCATCATCAGACCTTCCAGCGGGGTCAAGCCCATGCTGGTGTCTACACACTTACCGTCCTTGATGGCAGTAATGGAACCACCGTTGCCAATGTGGCAAGTGATGATTTTCTTTCCTTCCGGCTCTACACCTAGGAACTCGCAGACGCGCTGCGATACGTAGCGGTGTGAGGTTCCGTGGAAACCATAACGGCGTACGCCGTACTTTTCATAAAGTTCGTAAGGCACGGCATACAGATAGGCATGCTTCGGCATGGTCTGATGGAAAGCCGTATCGAACACACCAATCTGCGGAACATTAGGCAGAATGGCAGATATTGCATTTACCCCCTTCAGGTTAGCAGGATTGTGGAGCGGAGCCAGGTCGTTGCAGGCAGTGAAGGCGGCAAGCACTTCCGGCGTCAGCCGTACAGACTCGCTGAACTTTTCGCCTCCATGCACCATACGGTGACCTACGGCATTGATTTCGTCCAAAGACTTGATGGCTCCATATTCAGGGCTTGTCAAAGTGTTCAGGATAAATTCCACACCTACGGTATGCTCTGGAATGTCCTTCTCAAGAACTTTCTTCTCGCCACTGGACAAGGTGAACTTCAGGAAAGAGTCCTTCAAACCAATTTTTTCGATACCACCCTGGGCGATAACTTCTTTCCGGTCCATATCAAACAATTTGTATTTGATGGACGAGCTACCGCAGTTCAATACTAAGATTTTCATACTATATATCAGATTTAAAAGTTATTCAGCATTCTTTTTGGCAGCAATGGCCTGATTGGCAGTGATGGCAATCATGCGATACACATCCTCGATGGAGCAACCGCGTGAAAGGTCGTTCACCGGACGGGCGATACCTTGTAGGATAGGTCCTACGGCATCAGCATGTCCCAGACGTTGCACCAGTTTGTAGGAGATGTTGCCTACTTCGAGGCTGGGGACAACCAATACGTTAGCATGTCCGGCGATAGAAGAACCCGGAGCCTTGCTTGCACCTACTTCCGGCACCAAAGCTGCATCGGCCTGCAACTCACCGTCGATGGCAATATCGGGAGCCATCTCCTTGGCAATCTTCAATGCCTCGACCACCTTGTCCACCACTTCGTGCTTGGCAGATCCCTTGGTAGAGAAGCTCAGCATGGCAACTTTCGGGTCGAGACCGGCAACTGCCTGGGCTGTACGCGCCGTACATACGGCAATCTGTGCCAATTGTTCTGCATCGGGCACCGGAGTCACAGCCACGTCACCCATCACCAGGATACCGTTCTTTCCATATTCAGGAGCATGTGTCAGCAGCAGCATGGCACCCGAAACGCAAGTGATGCCCGGGGAAGTCTTGATAATCTGCAAAGCAGGGCGAAGTACATTACCCGTAGTGTTGCGTGCACCTGCCAACTGGCCGTCAGCATCGCCGTTCTTTATAATCAGGCAGCCCAGATAAAGCGGATCGACAACCAACTTGCGAGCCTCTTCGATGGTCATGCCTTTCTTTTTGCGGAGCTCGCAAAGCAGTTGGGCATATTCTTCTTTCTTAGGATGGTCTTCCGGGTCGATAATGGTAGCCTTGTTTATATTTCCCAGCCCCCACTCTTTGGCACAAGCCTCTATCTCGGCAGGTTTTCCAAGGATAATCAAGTCGGCTACTCCGTCAGTCAAGATTTGATTGGCAGCTTTCAGTGTACGCTCTTCCGTACCCTCGGGAAGAACAATTCGTTGGCGGTTTGCTTTGGCACGCTCAACAATTTCGTTAATTAATCTTTGCATGATATTTTAATTGTCTATTAAGAATCGGCAGTATGTGTTATTCACGCCGCAAAAGTACACAATTTTGCAATATCTACATTGCAAACATCGGTCTTTTTACCGTTCAGACCATAATTATTATAATATTTAACATTAGGTATTCCCAGCATTCATGTGTACGCACACGTGCCCCTCTGCAACAAACAATTACCCGTCCGGCAGGAACAACCCGCCCGACTCTACAAACGACATAAAAAAAATCAGGATACAACGATAACAAGCAATACATAGAATACCTACCTTTGCAGCGTTTTCAACGTATAACAATAGGTATTATAATAGTATGATTCGTCAATGCGCCATCCTTTTCGGATGCTTAGCTTTGGGTGAACTGATTGTTTTCTTTACGGGTATCAAGTTACCTTCCAGCATCATCGGTATGCTGTTGCTCACCCTATTCTTGAAATTGGGTTGGATTAAACTGCACTGGGTGCAGGGTATGTCCGACTTCCTGGTTGCCAACCTGGGCTTCTTCTTCGTACCGCCCGGTGTAGCTCTCATGCTTTACTTCGATGTCATCGCCTCCGAGTTCTGGCCGATAGTGACCGCTTCCATAATCAGCACCCTGCTGGTGATTGTAGTCACCGGATGGGTTCATCAACTAACACGTAAAATCAAATGAACTTTTTAGAAAACGAATTTTTCCTATTGGCTGTCACCTTCGGGATTTTCTTTCTGGCCAAACTCCTGCAGAAAAAGACCGGCATCATGTTGCTGAACCCCATCCTGCTGACAATTGCCATCCTCATTGTCTTCCTGAAGATGACACATATCAGTTATGAGACCTACAATGAAGGAGGACATCTGATAGAATTCTGGCTGAAACCCGCTGTTGTGGCCCTGGGAGTCCCCCTATACCTCCAATTGGAAACGATTAAGAAACAGCTGCTCCCCATCATGCTGTCACAACTTGCCGGCTGCATTGTGGGAGTTATCTCTGTCGTGCTGATAGCTAAATTGATGGGGGCTTCCGACGAGATTATCTACTCCCTGGCGCCCAAGTCGGTCACTACGCCGATAGCCATGGAAGTAACCAAGTCGCTGGGCGGCATTCCCTCACTTACCGCCGCCGTAGTGGTCTGTGTAGGCTTGCTGGGAGGAATACTGGGCTTCAAGACCATGAAACTGACCCACATCGGCAGTCCTATGGCACAAGGCCTTTCCTTGGGAGCCGCCGCCCACGCGGTAGGAACTTCCACAGCCATGGACATCAGCCGCAAATACGGCGCATTCGCCAGCCTCGGCCTGACCCTGAACGGTATTTTCACTGCATTGCTGACCCCAACTATTCTGCGATTATTAGGGCTACTCTAACAAAATCTTCTTATTTTTGTTATCTATAATCATAACCAACTAAAAACAACGTATGATTTCATTTAAAGATATCGAATTACAAGACAAAGAACTGATTACTTCCTATACACAGAACAGTCCGCGACGGAATTGTGACCTCTCATTCTCCAACCTATGCAGCTGGCGTTTTCTATACAATACAAAGTTTGCCATCATGGACGGCTTCCTCCTGCTGAAATTCTGGGCAAACGATGAACTGGTGTACATGATGCCGATAGGTAACGGAGATTTGACAAAAGTACTGGACGCACTGGTCGAAGACGCACACCGGGAAGGGGAACCTTTCTGCCTGCTGGGAATATGTTCGGGCATGTGCTCGGAACTGGAAGCCTTCATGCCCGGAAAATTCCAGTTCACAGCAGACCGGGACTATGCCGATTACCTCTATCTGCGTACAGACCTCGCCACGCTTGCCGGAAAGAAATTCCAGTCCAAACGGAATCATGTCAACAAATTCAAACGCACCTATAATTACGAATATACTCCCATCACTCCCGACCGCATCCAGGAATGTCTGGACCTGGAAGCCGAATGGTGTAAGGCCAACAACTGCGACCAGCATGAAGGAACGGGCAACGAACGTCGCGCACTGGTCTACGCCCTCCACAATTTTGAAGAACTGGGATTGACCGGAGGCATCCTGCATGTAGACGGCAAAATTGCCGCCTTCACTTTCGGAATGCCCATCAACCAAGATACCTTCGGAGTACATGTGGAAAAGGCCGACACCAGCATAGACGGAGCGTACGCAATGATTAACTATGAATTTGCCAACCATATCCCCGAACAATATGTCTACCTCAACCGTGAAGAGGATTTGGGTATTGAAGGATTGCGCAAGGCCAAACTTTCGTACCAGCCTGCCATTATTCTGGAAAAATACGTGGCATGCCTGAAAGATGAACCGGTGGAAGCTATCAAATGGTGAGAGTAAGGATTAGAGATTAAGGATTAAAAGGATAAGGGATTGATGATACGGGAAAAGGTAAAGAACTTATGGAAGCTCTGTTTCAATGATAGCGAGGAATTTACTGAACTGTATTTTCGGCTCCGCTACAACAATGATATCAATATTGCCATCCAAAGCGGCGAAGAAGTGATTGCCGCCCTACAGATGTTGCCTTATCCTATGACGTTCGAAGGAGAAGATATTCATACGGCCTATATATCCGGTGCCTGCACACACCCTGATTACCGTAACCGGGGCGTAATGCACGAGCTGTTATCACAAGCCTTTGCACGGATGCTACACAATAATGTCGCCTTATCCACCCTGATACCGGCAGAACCGTGGCTGTTCGACTACTATGGCCGCAGCGGTTATGCCCCCGTATTCCGCTATGCCGAAGAGACCTTTATCGCTTCCGGTACACCGACAGCCGATACGGGCCTTACTTTGGAAATGTCTGCCGAATATACTGAAAAAAGATATGAATATCTCGACCGGAAATTGCGGGAGCGCCCTTGCTGCATCCAGCATACGGAAGAGGATTTCCAGGTTATTATTGCCGATTTACAACTGGGGCAGGGCTTCGTTTGCACATTGAGCAATGGGGAGGAAATCACGGCTTTGGCCATTACCTATCCGATAGGGAAAGCCAACTGGCGCATTGGAGAAATCGTGTCGGATACTCCCGCAACAAAAACTTTACTGCTTCAACATATCTGCCAAAGCTTGAATCTCCCGTCCATCCGGGTTCTCACTCCTCCCGCTACCGGTGAAAGCCAACTTTTGGGCATGGCACGCATCATCAATGCCAAAACCATGCTGCAACTCTATGCTACGGCCCATCCGGAACTGGAACTCAGCATTCATCTCACCGATGAGCAGGTCAGTGCCAATAACGGCTACTACTACCTGAACAATGGTAAATATATGAATAGTGCCAAGCGTCTGCCGGGCAGCCACTTGGCACTTACAATCGGTGAACTCACCGAAAAAATATTTGCAACATCAAGCCCATATATGAGCCTGATGTTGAACTAGCATTACAATCCGCTGAAGTCGACTCCCTCAAATACCAGCGAAGGAATCTGCCATGAACGGTTCGGTTGAGGGTCATTGCCCACAGCAACCAAGGAATTCCATAAAGTAACCATGTTACCCGTCACATTCATTTCGTTGACGGGCTGTGTCAGCTTGCCGTCTTCAATAAGGAAACCCTCTATACCATAAGAGAAGTCACCGGTACTGCTATTGCTGTTACCGCCATTGAAGCCCGTAACCAAGATGCCTTGTTTAATATCTGCAACCAATCCGTTCAGGTCCTTATCGCCCAGTGTCAGAATTAGACGTGAAGGTGCACTGATAGTAGGAGCTATATCCATCTTCTTACCATTGTAGGTATCGATGAAATAAGTTTTCAGCACGCCTTTGTCAAAAACAGTGCGGGGTTCGGTAGCCACACCCTCATTATCGAAATAGCGTGAACCGTTTGCACCGATAGCATGCGGCTCGTCACGCAACGTGAAGAGGTCGGAAGCCACTTTCGTATCCAGCTTATCCATCAGGAAGGAGTTCTTTTGTTGCAAAGCACTGCCATACAATGCACTTAGCATCGGACTGAGCAGGTTTCCCACATTCATAGGGTCAACCACCATTGTATATTTACCCGACTTTGCTTTCTTCTGTCCCAGCTTGCGCAATACGCGTTCCAATGCCTTGGCACCGATTCCCGTCTTCGTCAATTTATCATAGAACAGAGCCGAGTCGTACCAGTAATCCTGAGGGCGAGCTTCGCCTTCTCCCTTAATGGATACACTGGCTGAGACAGAGAACCAGGTACTCTTCGACTCGCCTTCAAATCCGTTGCTTATCAAACGATAGGAAGAACCCTCACCATCACTATAAGAAGAATCAACCGAAATGATACGCTCATCCTTGCCCAATACCTCCTCTGCAGCAGCACGTGCAATCGCCACTTTATCATCCGGGTTGACTTCATAGAGTTTCTTGTCAAAAAGCTGCAAGTCAGGCTTGCCTCCTTTATAGTAGCGTGCAGGGTCGGCCAGCATACGCGACTCATCCACCGCCAGATAGCGGGTAGACTCTATACCATTCGTGATAAGAGTTTCCAATTCTTTCTTATCCAGCCGATTGGTGGAAAAAGAGCCGAAACGTCCGTCCACATAAAGATTCAATCCCAAACCATTCTCCGTAGACTGCTGCAAACGGTCCATTTTGCCGTCACGCAGTTCAAAAGAAGAATTAGAATTTGTATATAGCACCAGTTTGGCTGCCTGGCAACCGTTCTTCAAGGCATATTCCATTGCCCATTGTGCCAATTTCTTATTGTCGTCTGTAATCATGTCTTTAATTGATAGTTGATAATTAACTTTCTCCTCCTACAGTCAGCTTGCTGACTAGTGCCGATGGCATACCGCAGGTAACGGGACAAGACTGACCGTCTTTACCACAGGTCCAAGTACCGTTGTCAATCTTATCGTTATTTGCCACCATCGTGATGTCAGCCAATGCTTTCGGACCATTACCGATGATATTTATATCCTTGACGGGCTGCGTCAACTTGCCATCCTCAATCAAGTAACCCGACTTCACAAAGAAGGTAAAGTCTCCGGCACCGATTTGCACCTGGCCATTGGTAAACTGGTCACAATAGATACCTTTCTTCACGGTGGAGATAATGTCCGCTTCCTTCATATTGCCGGCTTCCATATAAGTGGCACGCATACGGGGGATAGGAGTATTACGGAAAGTATCGCGACGTCCGTTTCCAGTAGGAGCCACCCCATAATGCTTGGCACTGATGCGGTCGTGCAGATAACTGGTCAGGATACCTTCCTTCACGATATAGGTTTTCTGGCCTTCCACACCCTCATCGTCGAAATTCACGGCTCCGCGGTTGAAGGCAATGGTACCATCATCCACCACATTGATATGCTCGTTGCACACCTTCTTGCCAAACAAGTCGCAGAAGATGGAAGTACGCTTACGGTTAAAGTCAGCCTCAAAAGCATGTCCTATGGCTTCGTGCAACAAGATACCCGAACCGCCAGCCCCCATCACGACGGGCATTTCGCCACCTTTGGGTTTCACAGCCTTGAACAAGATAGCAGTCTTATCCACCGCCTCACGTGCAATAATATCCACGATGTCATCCGTCATGAATTCAAAACCCTTGCGGTAAGAACGACCGGCATAACCGTTCTCCATCTTTCCATTCTCTTCCATGATGCAGACTGCCATAAAAGAAACCATCGGACGGTAGTCGTAGTAGCTCACGCCCTCGGAATTACAGAACAGCACGTGCGATGTACTGTCAGAAAGAGAAGCCTGCACCTTACGTACACGATTGTCCAAAGAGAAAATCTTTTCGTTCAGCTTTTCTAAATAAGGTATTTTTGCCTTGACACTCACGTCCTCCCAAGGTTCAGTGACGGCATAGCGGCTTTTGGTAATTGTCTTTTCCGTCAGTCCTACAGATTTTCCGGCCTTGCCCGAAGAGGCGATACGGGCAGCAGTACGTGCAGCACGCAGCATTTCTTCCATAGTTACCCCTTCCACATAAGCATACCCCGTCTGGTCGCCTGCCAATACGCGTACGCCCATACCGAAGTCAATGTTAGCTCCACAGTTATTTACTTTGCCGTCCATCAGAACCACACTGTTGTTGAATGTGTGTTCAAAATAAAGGTCGGCATAATCGCCGCCTTTTTCCAGAGCGGCAGCCATCACTTTCTTCAAGTCAGCCTCCGTCACACCGAAGTGAACCATTGCCGAAGCTACGGCAGACTGATTATCTGCTCCTCCTAAAGCTCCGCGTACTGACGCAGGCATAGCCAACGAGGGTACTGCCAGCGAACCTAACATCGCCAGACTTCCCGTCCGTAAGAAATTTCGTCTATCCATCCTTTTCAGTTATTAGTTATAAGATATTGTTTTTTATATCATAGTTATATGACGTAAAAATAGGAGATTTTGTCACACCTTAGCTTTCCTTTGTTAACAAACTTTCCAATTCCTCTGCATTCAGACGCAGATAGAATTGTCCTTTGTAAGCCACTGAAATACCTCCGGTCTCCTCCGATACAATGATGGCATGCGCATCAGACACCTGGGAAATCCCCATGGCAGCACGATGCCTCAGCCCCAGTTCCTTAGGAATGTCCAGATTATGGGAAACAGGCAGGATACATCCCGCCGCTTTGATACGTTTCTTACTGATAACCATCGCTCCATCGTGCAACGGACTGTTCTTAAAGAAAATATTCTCAATCAGACGCTGGTTTATATCGGCATTGATAATCTCTCCCGTACGCACCACATCATCCAAAGGCAGATTATGTTCAATGACAATCAGGGCACCAACCTTCTGCTTCCCCATACTGATACATGCCATTACCACCGGCATGATGTCGTCATGTTCCAGCTTCTCTTTCTTGTTACCGGTGAAGAAGCGCACCAGCGCACTGGCATGCTGATGCGAGCCGAGTGTCAGCAAGAAGCGCCGTATCTCGTCCTGAAACAAAATGATAAGCGCCAGCACGCCCACACTGACCAGCTTGTCGAAGATGGAACCGAGCAATTTCATCTCCAGCACCTGCGATACCACCAGCCATATCAGGATAAACACCAGGATACCCGTAAACACATTTATAGAACCGGAGGCTTTCATCAGCTTATACGTATAGTACAACAAGAAAGCCACTAACAGAATATCTATAAAATCTTTTATTCCAAATTCAAAAAACACGATATTGAATGATTAGGGGTTAGGGACTAGGAATTATTTCGCATGGCTTGCACAATCCGTACGGTTTCCACGGCTTCTTTCACGTCGTGTACGCGGAGAATGTCAGCACCTTTCAGCAAACAGATGGTATCGAGCACCGTAGTACCATTCAGCGCCTCCTGAGGAGTAATGTCCAACAAGCGGTATATCATCGATTTACGTGAAACGCCTACCAGCAAAGGCAACTCAAAAATACGGAACTCTTCCAGATGGGACAGCAATTCATAGTTATGCTCCATTGTCTTTCCAAAGCCGAAACCGGGGTCCAGAATGATGTCTTTTACACCTAAGTCACGTAATTGCTGCACCTTGCGCGCAAAATACAAGAAAACCTCTTTCAGAAGATTGTCGTAATGAGGATGCTGCTGCATATTTTGCGGAATGCCTTGCATGTGCATCATAATATAAGGTACGTTCAATGCCGCAACGGTATGGAACATATTCGCATCCATCTCACCGGCCGCAATATCATTGATGATGGCAACACCATACTCCTCCACACACATTCTTGCCACATCCGCCCTAAAAGTGTCTACCGACACCACAGCATCCGGCTGTATCTCAAAAAGTATTTTCAGGCCCATACGCAACCGTTCCATCTCCTCCCTGGCAGAGACATTGTCGGCATTGGCACGGGAAGAGTAAGCGCCTATGTCAATAATGGCCGCTCCCTCCGAAACTATCTGTTTCACCCGGCGTGCTATTTCCGCCTCTGTCTGTGTACGGCTACCGGCATAAAAGGAATCGGGAGTAACGTTCAGTATGCCCATGACACGGGGTTGAGAGAGGTCGAGCAGCGAACCGTTGACATTTATATATCGGGCAGTTGTAATTTCCATAGGCAGTCTGTTCTATATAGTACCTGCAAATGTAAACAAAAAAGTGGTTTCAAAATACATAAACTCATAAAACTGATAAGTTTTTTGCCTGTACCCGGGAAGGGAGAGGATTAAAACTATATCTTTGCACGATGGTTTACCACAGATTACACAGATTCACACAGATTGATTTAATTATAAAGTCATGGATATAACAGCTATACATCAGATATTCCTAACATGCACCAGTGTCACTACTGACAGCCGTAACTGCCCCCAAGGCTCTTTATTCATTGCGCTGAAAGGCGAGTCGTTCAACGGAAATGCCTTTGCCGCCCGGGCGCTGGAAAGCGGAAGTGCTTATGCCATAGTAGACGAAGAAGCCTATGCCCCTGAAGGCGATACACGATACATCGTGGTGGAAAACAGCTTGAAAACCTTGCAACAACTTGCCAATTACCACCGTCGGCAGATGCGTACACCCATCATCGGCATTACGGGTACAAACGGAAAGACTACTACCAAGGAACTGATGTCCACCGTACTTTCGCAAACTCACAACGTGCTCTATACCTTGGGAAATTTGAACAATCACATCGGTGTTCCCCTCACCTTGCTCCGCCTGCGCCCTGAACACGACCTTGCCGTGGTGGAAATGGGTGCCAGCCACCCGGGAGACATCAAGGAGCTGGTAGAGATAGCCGAACCTGACTACGGGATCATTACCAACGTAGGAAAAGCCCATCTGGAGGGATTCGGCTCTTTTGAAGGAATCATCAAGACCAAAGGAGAGATGTACGACTATCTGCGGACGCGGAAAGAAGCTACCATCTTTATCCATAACGACAACCCCTACTTGAAAAAGATAGCCTACGGACTCCACCAGATTGCCTACGGCAGTGAGGACGGGCTGTACATCAACGGACACGTCACCGGCAATTCTCCTTACCTCACCTTCGAGTGGAAAACGGACAACGAAAGCAAATATCACGAAGTACAAACCCGGCTTATCGGTGAATATAACTTCCCCAATGCTCTGGCAGCTGTCACCATCGGACATTTTTTTGGTGTGGAACCGGAGAAAATAGACAAGGCACTGGCCGGATATACCCCGCAAAACAACCGTTCACAACTGAAAAAAACAGCGGACAACACTCTGATTATCGATGCCTATAATGCCAATCCCACAAGCATGATGGCTTCCATTAGTAACTTCCGGAACATGCAGGCCGAAAACAAAATGTTGATATTGGGAGATATGCGGGAGTTGGGTAAAGACAGTGCCGACGAGCACCAGAAGATTGCAGACTATCTGGAAGAATGCGGATTCAAGGATGTAGTTCTTGTAGGGGAATTGTTTGCCGCCACACGCCACTCTTATCAGAGTTATCCCGATGTAACCGCACTCATCGCAGAGCTGCAAAGAGAGAAACCTTGCGGGAAAACAATTCTGATAAAAGGGTCGAACGGCATCAAGCTAAGTTCCGTAGTTGAATACTTATAATCCTATTTCATCCTTGGCCTTAAAATGAAATAGCCGACCATTGATGCAAGCACCGCTCCCGTGGTATTGGCCGCAAAATCCAGCCAGTCTCCACCACGGTATGTCGTGCAGTATTCTTGCAGCAACTCCACCATTCCGCTGAACAAAACGGGACAGACAAACGCCCCTGCCCATGCATGCCATAAAGGGGCGTTGTCTCTCCGGTGAGCGCGAAGAAACTCCAGCCACAGCATTCCTGACATGCCGAAATACATACAGATATGCACCACCTTGTCTATATTGGGAATCTTGCTTATTTCTGTAGAAGGCGGTTTAAAGAATGAAAGATAAATCACCGTCAGAATAATAAAAAGCGACACCGGATATTTCTTAATATAATATAGCATATACCAAATTATCAACGAACTGTGCGCAAAAGTACAGAACATTTTCTATATTTGCATGTTTTAGCTGGTATTAATAACGAATTGAAAGAAAAATCTACGTTTTATGACAAAAAGTGACAGAGCCAACTTCGGAAGCAAATTAGGCGTCATACTTGCCTCGGCAGGCTCCGCAGTCGGTTTAGGCAATATCTGGCGTTTCCCGTTTGAGACCGGGAATCACGGAGGTGCGGCATTTATCTTTGTATACCTGGTTTGCGTGCTCATTCTCGGCATCCCCATCATGATTGCAGAATTCCTCATCGGCAGGCGCTCGCGTGCCAATACGGCAAGGGCTTATCAGAAATTGGCACCCGGCACGCATTGGCGCTGGGTAGGACGTATGGGCGTACTGGCCGGATTCCTTATTCTGGGATATTACTCCGTTGTGGCAGGATGGACGCTTGAGTTTATCGGCGAAGCGGCTACCAACAGTTTTGCCGGGAAGTCGGCAGCCGATTTCATCGCATCCTTCAACAGCTTTGTCAGCAACCCCTGGCGTCCGGTCATCTGGCTGGTGCTGTTCCTGCTGGCCACCCATCTCATCATTGTCAAAGGAGTGGAAAAAGGTATTGAAAAATCAGCCAAAATCATGATGCCGATGCTGTTTGTCCTATTGATAATCCTTGCCATCTGCTCCATATCCCTGCCCGGAGCAGGAGCAGGCATTGAATTCCTGTTGAAACCGGACTTCAGCAAAGTGGACGGCAATGTGTTCCTTGGAGCCATGGGCCAGGCATTTTTCTCCTTGAGCTTGGGGATGGGATGTCTCTGTACATACGCTTCTTACTTCCGCAATGATACGAACCTGTCCAAAACGGCACTCAACGTGGCGGCTATCGACACCATGGTAGCCATTTTGGCAGGATTCATCATCTTCCCTGCCGCCTTCTCTGTAGGCATCAAACCGGATGCGGGTCCTAGTCTGCTATTCATCACCTTACCTAATGTCTTTCAGCAAGCGTTCGGCAATATTCCCTGGCTAGCGGTACTGCTGTCTCTGATGTTCTATATCCTACTGGCATTGGCAGCACTTACTTCCACCATTTCCCTGCACGAAGTGGTAACCGCCTATCTACATGAAGAGTTCAAGTTCTCACGCAGCAAGGCAGCCAGATACGTGACAGCGGGCTGTATTTTCTTAGGAGTATTCTGCTCACTGTCTCTCGGTATCGGCAAAAGCTATACCGCATTCGGATTAAACCTATTCGATTTGTTCGACTTTGTAACGGCCAAGCTAATGCTACCGTTAGGCGGTTTCTTCATTTCCATCTTCATAGGCTGGTATCTGGACAAGAAAATCGTATGGGAAGAAGTCAGCAACAACGGTACCCTGAGAGTAGCCGTCTACAAACTATTGATATTCATCCTAAAATATATTGCTCCGATAGGAATTGCACTGATTTTTATCAATGAACTGGGTTTTCTGAAATAGGCCATCATGCAGAACCCCTTTAAAGAATTCCTTTATTTCTCCCGGGGAGAAAGGCGCGGAATACTGGTTTTGATTACCGGCATTATTCTCGTCTTTCTCTCCGGGTATATTTATATATACCAAAGAGAGAACCGCCCCCTCTCCGATGAAGTAATCCGGCGGCAGGCCACTGCCATGGCAGAATACGAATCGTTCATCGCATCCATACAAGAAAAGGAACAAAAATGGGACAACAGACTTAAACCTTCCTCCCAAAAACAACCGACAACCGTCTCCTTGGCCCGTTTCAATCCCAATACCGCCGACTCCGTCATTTTTTGCCGACTGGGACTGCCCGGATGGATGGCGCGGAATATACTCCGCTACCGTAGTAAAGGAGGGAAGTTCCATAAGGCAGAAGATTTCCGGAAAATATATGGAATGACAGAAAAACAATATCAGACACTCTTACCCTATATCCACATCACTCCGAAAGACACAGAAACAAGAACCGTCCAGTTGTACAGCTCTCCTGCAAGCAATGACAGCGCCGTTACTTTCCGAATTGCACCGGAAAAATATCCGTCTGGGACCCTTGTCGACCTGAACCGCGCCGACACCACAGAACTGAAGAAAATACCAGGCATCGGTAGTGGCATTGCCCGTCTAATCATCGGTTATCGGCAACGCTTGGGAGGATTCTACAACATCACGCAATTACAAGAAATCCATTTGGACACCACCCAATTGCAGTCCTGGTTTTCCATCGACACCCGGGCCATCCACCTCATCAACCTGAACCGTAGTAGCATAGAGAGGCTGCGCCACCATCCTTACATCAACTTCTACCAGGCAAAGGCCTTTGTAGAATACCGGAAGAAGAAAGGCGACCTTCATAGTCTGAAACCTTTTGCACTTTACGAGGAATTCTCCGATACCGATTTGGAGAAAATCAGTCACTACGTTTGCTTTGAATAACAGCATCATGCAACATTTTTCAATGTCTGATGCAACCTTTTCACCAGTCATTTCGTCTAACAAGCAGAAACACCCTAAAAACAGGAAGGCCTACTGCAATAAGGATTAGAACCATCGTATCAATATGAAAAAATTAATGATTATAACCATGCTGCTGGGCAGTATGGCACAGAATGCTTTTGCTCAAAAAATAGAAATAAAAGGAACCGTCCGCGATGCTTCCGACAAGAGTATAGAGTATGTCAATGTGGTATTACAGACCATCGACTCTACTTTTGTCGCCGGTGTGACCACAAGTCCAGAAGGAGAATTCATCTTCAAGAACACGGCTACCGGAGATTACAGACTTGTTCTTTCCAGCATCGGGTATAATACCGGATACATCACCCTCAATGGAGTAAAGCGCCATACCGACCTTGGACCAATCGTATTAGACAGTGCTTCTATCGCACTAGAAGGAGTGACTATCACCGGCTCCAGCCAAATCAGCCGTGCAGACCGCAAACTGGTTTTCCCATCCGAAAGACAAATGAAAACTTCCACAAACGGAGTGAATCTGTTGCAGGAACTGATGCTGCCACGTATTCTGGTCAACCCCATGAACAATGAGATTGGATTGTCCGGCGGTGGAGAACTGCAATTACGCATCAATGGAGTCAAAGCCGAAATAGACGAGATAAAAGCCATTCGCCCTGCCGACATTATACGTATAGAGTACCATGACAATCCGGGACTGCGCTACGGTAATGCCGAAGTCGTTTTGGACTACATAGTGCGCCGACCTAAAACGGGCGGAAACTTCGGTGCCGACATTTCCCAAGGGTTGAACACGATGTGGGGAAACTATAATCTGTACGGCAAAGTAAACCACAAAAAATCAGAATTCGGCTTCTCCTATTACATGGGACCGCGGGATTTTAACGGCATGTACCGCGACAATGAAGAAGAATTCCACCTGGCAGACGGCACCACACTCAGACGCCTGGAGAAAGGAGAGCCCAGCAAGGCAACCATGTACCAGCACAACCTAAACGTAAATTACAGTTTGCAGGCTTCTGAAAATTCCCTTTTCAGCGCCACCCTCCGCCTTCGAGGAAACAATCAGCCGCACTGGGATTATAAAGGAACTCTCTATAACGCCAATGACGAAGCGGACGTGGTAGACATGACCGACCGTACCGACCAGAGCTGGACACGTCCCTCACTCGATTTGTACTACCAACAAGACCTGAAAAACAAACAAACCCTGGTATTCAATGTAGTAGGCACCTACAATCGGGAAAAATCGCAGCGGCTCTACCAAGAAAGCACCCTGGGAAACATATTGACCGATATTGACAACAATATCCGAGGAAACAAATACTCCCTGATTGCCGAGGTCATTTACGAGAAGCAATATTCCAAGGGGAACGCATTGAGCTTTGGATTGAACCATACACAGTCCTACTCCAACAATGAATACAGAAACGGGCATTATTATGAAACCAATATGCACCAAGGAAACACATACATATTCGGAGAATACCGTGGAAAGATAGACAAACTAAACTACCGGCTGGGAGTGGCCATGACTCGTTTCTACTATAATCAGAGCGGCAAGGACAAATCTACCGAGAGCTACAGTTTCAACCCGAGTATCGTTCTGCACTATGCCATGTCAGACAACTCCTACCTCCGCTGGAAGGGAAACATCTATAACGCTTCTCCTTCATTGGGCGACCTCAGCGATGTGGAACAAGCAGTGGATTCATTCCAGATACGTCGTGGTAACCCGAATCTGAAGTCGTACATGTGCTATCATACGGAGCTGACTTACGAGTGGAAAAAAGGCATCTTTTACACCAACTTATGGGGAGCCTATGACTATCGTCCCAATGCCATTATGGACGAGAAGATTCAAGAAGGCAACAAAATAGTGCAGACTTGGGACAATCAGAAGGATTGGCAGAAACTCTCCGGACGTGCCATGCTCCGCGTAGGACCCATCCGCGACATTCTGCAATTTTCTTTTACGGGCGGTGTCAACCATTACATGAGCCATGGCAATCACTACTCGCATACCTACACCAACTGGTTTTGTGAGGCAGAAGCCTCATTAAACTACAAACAGTTCTCTCTGTTCTGGCAGATAAACACCAATTGGAACAATTTCTGGGGAGAAACCCTCTCGGGAGGAGAAAACATTCAGATGTTAGCTGTATATTACAAGCATAAGAATCTTCGGGTAGGAGTCGGTGCATTCAATCCTTTCACCGACAACTATAAAGTACAAAGCGAAAACTGGAATAAATTCGCATCCTACAAGACAAATAATTATATAAAAGAAAGCTCCCGCATGTTCCTGGTGAACTTTTCCTACAACTTCTCGTTCGGCCGCAGTTTCAAGACAGCACAGCGGAAGGTAAACAACAGTGACAATGACTCGGGAGTAATGGGCACGGGGAAATAGGCTCAGACCATTTTATTAATTTCCCCGTCAATCAGATGTATCGTCCGGTCGGTGAGCTGCGCCAGTCCTTCATCATGGGTTACGATAACAAACGTTTGTCCGAAACGGTTACGTAAATCAAAAAAGAGCTGGTGCAGTTCTTCCTTATTATGGGTATCCAAGCTGCCGGAAGGTTCATCTGCCAGCACCACTGCTGGATGATTGATGAGAGCACGGGCCACCGCCACACGCTGCTTCTCACCTCCCGACAACTCATTCGGCTTGTGGGAGGCCCGTTCGGCAAGCCCCATGAATTCAAGAATTTCCGTAGCCGCCTCCTTGGCTTCCTGCTGTCCTCTTCCGGCAATGAAGGCTGGTATCATTACATTCTCCAAAGCCGTAAACTCCGGCAGCAGTTGATGGAACTGGAACACAAAGCCGATATGGCGGTTGCGGAATGCGGAAAGTTCCTTCTCCCTCATACGATTGACTTGTGTACCGTCAATAACCACCGAACCGCCATCCGGCATATCCAACGTACCCATGATTTGCAGCAAGGTAGTTTTACCCGCTCCACTGGGGCCTACAATGCTGACAATCTTCCCTTTCTCTATCTCCAGGTCAATACCCCGCAACACTTGCAGGTTACCGAAACTCTTCGTTATATTCTCTAAATGAATCACTAGGCTATTTACAATTTGACAATTTACTATTTACTATTTGATAGTTTTCTTTCAAGTGCTATTACTATAGTCTTTTAATTACATATTCGGCCAAATAGCAGCCAAAAACTGCGGGCATGTAGCTCACTGTTCCACAGGTGGACTTCTTGTTCATCTCGTCGTCCGTCAGCAAAACGGCATTCGGATCAGCCTGTTCGGTGCTGAAAACAACTGGAAGTTTCCGCTTTATGCCCATTTTTTGCAAACGCTTACGCACAGCCTTGCTCAACCCGCAATGATAGGTATCCCAGATATCGGCAAAGCGCACTTGCGAAATGTCACTCTTTGCTCCTGCCCCCATGCTGGACACTATCTTGATATGCCGCTTCATGCTTTCCGCTATCAAGTGGCATTTTGGAGCAAGCGTATCGATGGCATCCACCACAAAGTCATAAGCCGCATCATCCAGCAGTTCCGGTATGTTCTCATCTTTCAAGAATACGGGCAACACTCTCAGTTCCAGAGCCGGATTAATGTCCCTGAAACGTGATGCCAATATCTCCGCCTTCTTTTGCCCCAGGGTAGAATGCAGAGCCGGCAACTGACGGTTTATATTCGTAGGCTGCACGGTATCGGCATCGACAATCGTCATCCGCCCCACTCCGGCACGGCATATCATCTCGGCCGCATAAGCACCTACACCACCCAGTCCTACGACAAGTACATGTGCCCGGCGCAGGCGTTCCATTTTTTCATCTCCTAATAAAAGTTGCGTTCGTTGTTGCCAATCTTCCATTTTCACCACAGATTACACGGATTTACACAGATTTTTGTCAATTATCAATTGTCAATCGTCAATTCTTCTTGAACCATTTATAGAACCATTTGCCTACCTTCTCGTAGTGCTGCGACTCATTGTTGCCACGCGGATTTGAGAAGGATACCGCATCCTGCGGTTCACCCAGTTGGTCTGGATACAACACAATCAGACTATTGTTTGCAAAATATTTACTGATTTGTGCCGGCAACTTCTCGAAGGAGCTGTCATAGGAGATGGAGCCCCGGCGAGCACTGATAATCACTAACAGATGGTCAAAGTTCACTTGTCCGGTCAATATCAGTAAGTCCCCCCAGTCGTCCAGGCGGGAAAAGTCTGTCAATGTCTGTCCATATTTGGCTTTCACCAGCCCTTGAAGATGGGCGGTAGTCTCTTCATTGGCATAAAAATGCACCCGACAGCCCAAAGTACTCCCCAACCGGCAGAAATGTTCCACCCACTTCAGGAATCCCGCCTCATACTCGGCTTTCGGAGGTACCGCCACAATCACCCGCCTAATTGTGTTAATGGGCATCAGGAACTTGGAAACCATCACCTCGCGATGCAAGCCCTTCAGCAGATTCTCCGTCAGCATACCGAAGAATGAATCCACAATATTGACTTTACGGTGCAGACCTATAATGACATCCGTTACCGCATATTCTTTTGCTGTATGGATAATGCCCGAAGCGATATTCAAGTCGTAACGCGTGATTTGCCTCAACGGCACATCTGCCGAGGCCGTTATCATGGCAGCCTTTTCCAGATAGCGTTTCCCACGCAGTTCGGCGCTTTCAGAACTACTATCGTCGTTGATGACATTCAGTGCCAACAAATTATCCCGTTGCTTCGGGTCGCGTATCACCAAAGAAAGATTTATCAGGTCTTCAATCGTATCGGGGTTGGCTATCGGAATCAATATCTTCTCCGCTTCCACGGAGCGGTTTTCTTCCAGATGCGCCTCCTCCATGGCAATCTTCCGTGCGGCACGCTCCGTAATGAACGAGCTCACAATGCAAGTTACAAGAATCAGCAGGACGGTACCATTCAAAACATCATCGTTCAGCAAGCGTTCCCCATTGGGCAGAATGATGTTGTACCCCACCAACACAGCCGCCAGCGTTGCCGCTGCTTGTGCATTGCTCAATCCGTACATCAGCTCCCGTTCAATCCCTCCCATCTTATATATTTTCTGCGTCAGCCAGCAGGCAATCCATTTACCTGCCAATGCCACCACAATCATTACAGCCGCTACTTTCAGAGCATCGCCATGACCGAAAATCACATGCACATCAATCAACATACCCACACCTATCAGGAAATAGGGAATAAACAAGGCGTTGCCCACAAACTCCAGATGGTTCATCAGCGGAGAGACATGCGGAATCAGCCGGTTCAATACCAAACCTGCAAGGAAAGCACCCAGGATACCTTCCATCCCCACAAACTCCATCAATCCGGCTCCGAGAAAAACCATGGCAAGCACGAATATGAACTGCATCACGTTGTCATCGTACCTCCGGAAGAACCAACGACCTATGCGTGGAAACAGATATACAATCAAAATACCCAGGAAGATAACCTTTATGACAAGCCATACCCAAAAGAAGCCGTCCGACTCCCCCTTGAACATACCACCCACAACGGCCAGAACCAGCAAAGTGAGTGTATCCGTAACCGCCGTCCCCCCCACTGCAATACTCACACTGCGATGCCGCGACACACCGTAACGAATCACGATGGGATAGGCCACCAGTGTATGCGATGCATACATACTTGCCAGTAGGACAGAGGTCAGTACCCCGTACTTCAACAAAGCTATATTCGTTACCAAGCCTATGCCTATGGGCACAATAAAAGCCAAGAGCCCCAGAACAAGCGCTTTGCCCCGGTTCTGTTTGAAGTCCCCCATATTCATTTCCAGACCGGCAAGGAACATGATGTAATACAAGCCTACTTTGCCGAAAAGCTCAAAACTGCTGTCACGCACCAAAATATTGAAACCATGCTCCCCAATGACAAGCCCCGCCAGTATCATTCCGATAATGTGCGGAATACGAAGCTTATTCAACAATATGGGAGCAAACAATATAATGAGGAGTACAAGGAGGAATATCCATGTAGGGTCGGTGATGGGAAGTTTCAAGCTGAAGTCAAACCAATCCATAGGCTGTAAGTTTTAGGTTTTGAATGCAAAATAACGAAAAACTTTTCACTTTATGCGGTGTTATACAGCATTTTGTTATAAATTTGCGACCAATTCTATCTTTTTAGAGATAGTATTTCACTTTTTTATAAACTTAATTTAAAACAAAAGAAAAATGAAAGTAGCTATTGTTGGAGCAAGCGGAGCCGTGGGACAAGAGTTCCTGCGAGTGCTCGATGAAAGAAATTTCCCGTTGGACGAGTTAGTATTGTTCGGTTCTAAACGCAGTGCCGGAACCAAATATACCTTCCGCGGTAAACAGATCGAGGTGAAACTCTTGCAACACAATGATGACTTTAAAGGGGTTGATATCGCTTTCACTTCCGCAGGCGCAGGCACCTCCAAAGAATTTGCCGAAACCATTACCAAGTACGGAGCAGTGATGATTGACAATTCCAGCGCTTACCGTATGGACGACAATGTACCTTTGGTAGTGCCCGAAGTGAATGCCGCCGACGCCAAAGAACGTCCTCTCGGTATCATTGCCAACCCTAACTGTACGACTATCCAAATGGTAGTGGCACTGAAAGCCATCGAACAGCTTTCCCATATAAAGACCGTACACGTTTCTACCTATCAGGCTGCCAGTGGTGCCGGCGCCGCTGCCATGGATGAGTTGTACGAGCAGTACCGCCAGGTATTGGCAGGCGAACCCGTAACCGTTGAGAAATTCGCTTACCAGCTGGCATTCAACCTCATTCCGCAAATCGACATATTCACCGACAACGGTTATACCAAAGAGGAGATGAAGATGTTCAACGAGACCCGCAAGATTATGCACTCTGATGTAAAAGTCAGCGCTACCTGCGTACGTGTTCCCGCTCTCCGCTCCCACTCCGAAAGTATCTGGGTAGAGACCGAGCGTCCCATCTCCATAGAAGAAGCCCGCGAAGCATTTGCCAAAGGCGACGGACTGGTGTTGATGGACAACCCGGCAGAAAAGGAATACCCCATGCCGTTGTTCCTCGCGGGCAAAGACCCGGTTTACGTAGGTCGTATCCGCAAGGACCTCAGCAACGAAAACGGATTGACGTTCTGGATTGTGGGCGACCAGATTAAGAAAGGCGCTGCACTGAATGCGGTGCAGATTGCAGAATACCTGATTAAGGAAAAGGCACTGTAAGAGAACAATGAATAAAAAATAAGGGATGTCCTAGAAATGACATCCCTTATTTTTATAATCCACTTTATGGTATTACCAACCTGGGTTCTGAGTCAACGCCTGACCTTTATTCTCATAAATAGTCAACTGTGCAGCCGGTATGGCACGCAAATAGTAGCGTTCCGAATTCAATTCACCAGCCTTGAATATACGAAGTTCCTTTTCACGAAGATAATAAATATACCCTTTTTCAGTATCCTCATTACCCGGATTCTCTGGGTCGAACAGATAGAGCACTCTCTTGCCGGAATCATCTTTTGAAGATATTTCCGGATAATCGGCCATATTGACATAAGCACCTAGGAAAGACATGGTAGGATAACCATTTGCATCTTCTGAGTTTAAGTATTCAAACTTGGCCCAACGACGGAGGTCTTCACCACGACGGCCTTCCATAATCAACTCAATACGACGCTCACGACGGATTTCCCACAAAACCGGATTGACATCAGGGTCACGGGCAGGGTCATTAATAACAACCCCATTCACACTCAAGTTGCTGCCATTCAGTTGAACTTTCGGCATAGTCTTGGCTTCAGTATCTCCCCACTTCGTCAGCTGACGGTCACGGAGTTCATTGATAGACTTGTCAAGGTCGCTCTGCGAGAAAGCGTTACCCCCCACTTGGGCAATCTCATAACGCGCCTCTACATAATTCAGCAGCACTTCCGCATAGCGGATGCACGGCGCATCAGCCGGACTTAATCTACCGGTACAATAATCCAGACCAGCCACCCACCACTCGTCGTTCAAGAACTTTTTGGTAGGATATCCCGTTGGTGATGTACCTTCGGTATAATTTGTCCCCATGGCGCTCATGATACGAAGACTGTCGGCAACTGTTTGATACAAACGCGGGTCACGGTCTTGAAATGACTTCTGAATACTCGGGTCTTCCTTACCTTGATACAGCGGAGACTGACCTATCGGCAAACCGTCACTACAAAGATAAGTGTTAATTACATCTTGCGTAACACCACCCTGAGTCTGATCTTCCGGACCATTGTAGGACATCAAAGCATTACACTGCAAACCGCTTGTATATTCACGATACCAGATGACTTCCGGATTGTTAGCCAAATCGTCCGTAGTAAACAAAGCATTATAAGTATTGCCTATTGAATAGATACCGGAGTTCATTACTGCCTCCGCACCATTAATGGCACCTTGCAGCAAGTTCTTAATATCACCATCCGCCACTTTCTCTGAAGTAGGACCTACAGTAGTACCGTGATATTTCAGCCATGTGGCATGATACAGCATTTCGCGTGACATATACGCACCAACCACATATTTGTTGACTTGGCGCTTTGTATCATTCGTACGTACATTATCCAATGCATATTGAAAATCCTCTTGTATCTTCTGCGCTACATACAAATAAGAGTCACGGTCTTTATAGAGAGCCGGGTCTGCCGGGTCTGTCACTTTGTCGTAGTAAGGAACACCCCCGTAATACTTTGCCAGCGTACTGTAAGCCATTGCACGGAAATAGCGTGCAACACCTTCCCAGTGTTTCTTGGCTTCGTCCGAAATATTCATTCCGGGAATCTTCTCAAGCATGACATTGGCTTTATAAATAACACTATAATTGTCCGACCAAGTTCCCGTCCGGCTATTCCAGTCTGTAGTGGCAGAAGTGGAGAAATAAATATATCCTGAACCGTTTGTATTTGCATTATTCAGATTGATAAAATCATCCGTATAGTCATCTCCAGAGAAATAACCGGCAAAAACAGTATAGTCGGTACCATATCCTGCAAAGTAGGAAGAATAGAAGTCTTGCGCATAAGTACGCAAAGAAGTTTCAGTCTGCCAATAAGTGTCATTGGTCTGCTTGTCCTGCGGGTCTTTATCCAAAAAATCGTCGCAACCGCAAAGCGAGCTCATTGCCAACGCACAAACGATGTATAATAAATTTTTCTTTTTCATAACTGCAATTACTATTAGATTATAAACTAAGCTGAATACCAAACGACACTGTCTTCTGATATGGATAGCTACGGCCAAAGTTACGCTGGTCGCTGCTTGTACCAGCAGTACGTATACCGATTTCCGGGTCGATAGCAGGTTTCACACCGTCGATGGTGAAAAGGTTTTCACCGGTGAAATAAACACGCAAACCTTGCACCTTGAATTTGCTCAACCAAACCTTAGGAAGAGAATAGCCCACAGTAAATGTCTTCAGACGCAGATAAGCCATATTCAGCAAATAGCGGTCATTCACGCTATAGTTACCCGAAGCAGACTGCTTGTAATCCATCGGACGGGGATAGAAAGCATCCGTGTTTTCGGGAGTCCAATAATCCTCAGCACCTTTGTAGAAGGGTTCACCGGTAGTAAAGCCCGGCAATACCTGGTTACCTGCCGCCCAAAGTTTTCTCTTGGCTACCCCCTGGAAGAACATGCTTATATCAAAACCTTTCCAAGCAGCATCCAGGTTCAAACCAAACTGCAAACGCGGCAGGGCGTTACCAATAACACTAAGGTCACCCTTTTCATTTGTATTGGTCTGTTTTACGATTTCACCATTGTTGTCGAGGTCTTTATAAAGTACATCACCGGGAGCAAATTGATAACCGGCAGGGAATACCTTGGTCTGGTCGGGCAAACCGGCTTTCAAAGAACCGTCAGCATTAAAGTCATCTTCCGTCAGGAAACGGTCGAACTGCAACCCCCAGATATCGCCCAAAACCATACCTTCTTTATAAGCACTCTTATCCCACCATCCGGTAGCACCGTAAGTAGGAATCTTTGTATTGTGAGTCCACTTGGTTACTTCAGTCTTGTCATCGGCAACAGAAGCCGTCACGCCAAAGTGCAGACCATTCCTGAAGGTATGGCGATAGTCAATGGCAAGTTCCCATCCTTTGGTCTGGATAGTACCCATATTTTCATATGGAGCGGCAGCACCCAATGTGGCAGGCAGGTTGGCAGTAGTCAAAATATCGCTGGTAGTACGGTTATACCAATCAAACGTTACTCCCAAAGCGTCATTGAAGAAACGGGCATCCAAGCCAAGGTCAAGTGTAGTAACCTTCTCCCAAGTAAGGGTTGAAGACACAATAGTCGGTTTTTGTGTTGACTGTACTTTCTTTCCATCGATAATCCAACTGTCAACAGAAGTGGACAGAGTGGAGATATAACGGTCGGTACCTACATCCTGGTTACCGATCATACCCCAAGAACCACGAACCTTCAAAGTGCTCAAATAAGGTTTCAACGACTGCATGAAAGGTTCCTCTGAAACCCGGTAGCCTGCAGACATAGAGGGGAAGAAACCGAAGCGGTTGCCCGAAGGGAAACGGGAGGAACCGTCATAACGGCCGTTCAGCTCCAACATATATCGGTCTTTATAAGAATAATTAAGACGTCCGAAGAAGCCTGCTACAGACCACCAGGTATGCGAGGAGCTTGTAGTCTGGTCACCTGTAGCCAGATTCAATTCCGGTTTTGCGGGATCGAGCAGACCTTTGCGTTGTGCCCAGTAATATTCATATTCGCTCTTTTCAAGGCTGGAACCTGCCATCGCCTTAAAGTCATGATCTCCCCAGCGTTTGGCATAAGTTGCCACGAAATTGGCTGTCAAATTCTCCGTGCGTCCGGTTTCCTGATATACATAATCATAAGTAGCAGCAGATAGATAACTGCCATAAGAATCACGTAATGCCTCAACAGACGGACGGGCAGTGAAGATTTCATAACCACTGGTCAAGCTCGGTGTACCATATTTCTTATAGCGATTTTCCACGCTGCTATAAGCAACATCTATATCCAGTGTTAAATCTTTGATAGGCTTGATAGTTGCACCACCTGTCAAACGCAGATACTCACGTTCTTTTGTGGTAATAGGAGCACTTTTCTGTTCGGTCAAGGCGTTACGGAACTCCTTGCCTTCAAAAGTACCGTAAGGCATCATCGGCTGCCAACGATACAGATAGTACATCGGGTCGTAAAGATCACTGTTATAGTTGAATGGCTTATCGTAGTCAGAACGGGTGAACATGACACCTGTACGGATAGACACATATTTGTTTAATTCAGAGTTCAAAGAGATATTGGCATTGTAACGCTTATAGTTGTCTGAATTGACTTTCATCATACCATCCTGGCTCAGATATCCCAAAGCGATATTGTAATTAGTCTTTCCGTTGCCACCGTTGATAGAAAGGCTATGGTTCTGTTGCGGAGCCCAGTCTTTAATGTATTCATCATACCAGTCCCAAGTACGGATAAAGAACATACCGCCATCGCGGAACTCAAAGTCACGACCCAATTCCATCTCACGGCCAAACTGGTCACCATAACCATATTTGTCCCAGTAATCCTTCATTTTCTGTACATGTGTAGCATCCACACGCATATTACCCACTACGTTATAAAATGCGGTAGCCCCCTTAGTCTGATTGATTACACCTTGCAAGTTAATATCAGCCTGCTGCCATCCCGGAAGTTGTTCGGGTGTCTTGGTCGGCGTACGCCATGCAAAGTTATTGGTATATTTTACAGAAAGACGTTCATGTTTACTTCTTGATTTTGTGGTAATCAGCAATACGCCAAATGCACCACGGGCACCGTAAATAGAAGCAGAAGCGGCGTCTTTCAATACAGAAATACTTTCAATATCGTCCGGATTCACCATAGAAATATCCGTTACTTCCACATTATCTACAAGAATCAAAGGTTTGGAGTCACCGTTTGGAGAACCGATACTACCACGAATCTTGATAGTAGGCGCACCACCTATTTCACCGGAGTTGGTAGTAATGGTCAATCCCGGCACAGCCCCCTGCAAGGCACGACCTATATCCGTGATAGGACGGCTATCGATTGTTTTGTTCACGTCCACGGAAGCCACCGCACCGGTCAGGTTCACTTTTTTCTGTGCACCATAGCCTACTACGACAACTTCATCCAACAATTCCGTATCATCTTTCAAAACAACCTTCATTACCGAAGTTGCCTTGACTTCTTGAGTAGTATATCCCACAAATGATACTTGCAGAATAGCACCGGGCTTTACATTTAATTTGGAAACTCCATCCAAATCCGTAATACCACCATTGGTCGTACCTTTCTCAATGACATTGGCGCCAATAATAGGTTCACCTTTTGTATCTACAACTGTAACAGTCACAGAGATAGATTGCATCTGTTCTTGTACTCCTTGCGAGTCGTCGGATGCTGTTTGGGCAGCCATCACGTTGCCACTGCCTAAAAACAGAGCACAGATTGCCACCGCCGTAAAGAACTTACCATTGGCAAGTCCTCGTTTTTTGCGATCTTCATTCATAAGTGATTGATGATTTTGTTAATTAAACCAGTTTTTCAAAATTAGGATAAGGGAATCATATAGTTCGGAATTGTCAGACCATTTCCGAAGATTTCTTTAATTTCTCATAGGCATTTTCTTTATTTAAAGGTTCATAACTTTTATATTATCTCTCTTTTTTTCTATTTATTTACCAAGTCCAGACGGAACTTAGTTATATATTATATAAGGCTAAAATTTTGTTAATTACTTAACTCTATTGGTTGTTTTAAGAGATAAAAAACTCGTTATTAACAAAGGTGAGAAATGATTCGTTCATTTCGTCCTAACAAAGATACATTATTATTTAATATCAAGAACATTCCTTTGCATTTATTTAACTTTATATTCATACATTTGCAAAAAGGAAGTTATATACCTTATTATATATGAATTTAATTGCAGAAAGTGGAATTCAATCAAGCCATTCATTGGTGTTTCTTCAATGATTTCCAGTTCGATGCCAAATTCACGGGCAACTTCCCGCAAAATGGTCGCGTAGCTGTAAGCCAATGAACCCACAAAACGAATAGGATAATTTTTGTAGTCATATTGGCAGACATTACGAGTAAAGAAATTTCTCAGATTACCGGTAATCAGCTCAAATACATAGTCATCATTGGTATAATCAGCCAAAAAATAAGATATAGTAGACAAAAAGCGATTGGGGAACGGGCGGTTATACACAGATTCCATAACCTCATTCGGGCTTATACGGAACTTCTCAAAGAAATCCGCCGTTACATCTTTAGGAGCCAAACCTTTCAGTACATCAGACAAAAACATTTTGCCCAATACAGCACCACTACCCTCATCCCCCAGGATGTAACCTCCTGCCCGGACATTCTTTACAACGATTTTCCCATCATAAAAACATGAGTTTGAGCCGGTTCCCAAAATACAAGCAATGCCGGCCTCGCATTTGAACAAGCCACGTGCAGCTGCCAGCAAATCACTCTCTACCTGAATTGGAGTTTTGAATTGTGCTACCAATGAAGCTCCCAATACATTTTCATTACCGGTAATCCGGAAATTTCTTTACTCGTAATGTCCCAATTGCTCAAAATTATCCTATTCGTTTTGTGGCATTTGGCACAGCTTCGCCCTTTGTGGAAGGCCCGTGAATTTGATCGACTGGAAATCTTCAACCAGCGCCCATTCTGTTCTCGTAGAACCACTTTCTGCAATTAGTAGAAGAAGTTAGTTTTATATAATATATATAGCTTTTTTAATCTATTATAAAGTTAAATAAATGCAAAGGAATTTTTTATTAAATTAATCTATCTTTGCTCATATCCTCAATCATCCAACAAAGTATTCCCACTTTTCCAACGCAACCGCGTTTTAGTCAAAACAAGACGATAACAGACTAACAATAAGATACTATCTGACTGAATTCCAAGTTCCGTCTGAACTTAGCAAACAAATAGGAAAACAAGAGATAATATAAAGTTATGAACCTTTAAAAAGAGAAAATGCCTATGGAAAAAGAAACAATCCTGCAAGTTGAATAGTCTCACTATTCGGCCCTTATTACCCTTACCCTAAATTTAAGAAGTATTTAATTAACAACAAATCATCAATCATTTATGAATGAAGATCACAAAAAACGAGGACTAACACATAGCAAACTCCTCACAGCAGTGGCAATCAGCTCACTGTTATTAAGTAGCGGCAACGTGATGGCTGCACAAGCCAATCCTGATAAATCGCTTGGCGTAACAGAACAATTACAAGCTATCACCATCAGCGGTTTAGTTGTCGATGCAGCCGGCGAACCGATTATCGGTGCCAGCGTAGTAGAAAAAGGGACTACCAACGGCGGAATTACCGACTTAGACGGTAAGTTTACATTGACCATAACACCGGGAGCAACACTAAAAATATCATTTGTGGGCTATCAGACACAAGAAGTGAAGGCAGCCAAAACGATGAGAATAACTCTGAAAGAAGATACCGAGATGCTGGATGAAGTAGTAGTAGTAGGCTACGGTGTACAAAAGAAGGCTAACTTGACAGGAGCAGTTTCTACAGTGGACTTAAACAAGACAATGGCAGGTCGTCCACAACAAGATGTAGCCAAAGCATTGCAAGGGGCTGTTCCGGGACTAAGCATTCTCACCACAAGTGGTGCCATCGACGAGACAGCCTCCATGCGTATACGTGGTTTGGGGACATTGAGTAATGGAGAAGTCAGCAATCCACTCATTGTAGTGGACGGCGTTCCGATGGATGACATTTCTTTCCTCGATACGCAAGACATCGAAAATATTTCCGTACTGAAGGACGCTTCCGCTTCCTCCATTTATGGAACGCGCGCCGCTTTCGGTGTGATTCTAATCAATACCAAGAGCGCAAAGCCTAGCGAAAAGGTTACCATCAATTACAGCAACAATTTTGCATGGGATCAAGCTACTTACCTGCCGGACTATCCCGATGTACCCACACAATTAAAGATGGGTATCGAAGCCAGTATGAACGGTGGTGCCGGTATGCCTGAATTGTTCGGTATGTATTTCGACAAATTGTTACCTTACGCCGAAAAGTGGCAGCAACAGAACGGCGGCAAGACCGGCTACCGTCCTATGAACCTCTACCAAAGCGATAGTAACGTGGGTGACTATATCGTATTGGACGGCACTCCTTTTTATTATGCTGACTGGGATGTACAGGACATCTACTTCAACAAAGCTGCTCCTTCCATGAGCCACAATGTTTCTATACAAGGAACATCTGGTAAGACCAATTACTACCTATCTTTCGGCTACAACGAAAAGCAAGGACAGATGAAGATTCACCCGGACGAACTAAAAAAGTACAATGCCTCAGTCAATGTCACCACTAATGTTTACGACTGGCTACAGGTGGGTGCACGCATCAACTATAGTCGTAAGAACTATAAACGCCCGGACACATGGGCCAACACCTACCAATATTTGTGGCGTTGGGGTTCTTATTTCATTCCTTCGGGCACAATCGACGGCTATGACACACGCGTCATGGCCATGCAGAAGCAAGCTGCCGATCGTGAAGTGACAACAGACCTGACCCGTATGAACACCTTCTTGAAAGCTGAAATCGTTAAAGGACTGACCCTTAATGCAGACTTTACATATGCCATTCAGAATATGAACAGCGGTTCGCAGGACAACTCCGTTTACGGCATCAATTGGAGCGGGAAACCGGTACCCTCTTACATCGTCACTAAAGGCAATAGCGGTATCTGGAGAGACTTTTCCAAACAGAACACATGGACGGCCAACGCATACGTAAACTATACCAAAACATTTGCCAAAAAACACAACCTGAATGTAATGGCAGGTGTCAACGCAGAAGAAGAGGAATACAAATATCTGTATGGTACCCGCAATGTGATGTACGATCAAGAGGGATACCCCGAACTGAATATGGCTGGCAAGGATGGACAAGATTTGAGTTGGAATCATACATCCCGCGCTTCTGCCGGTTATTTCGGCCGTATCAATTATGACTACAAAGGCATTTATTTATTGGAACTGAACGGACGTTACGACGGTTCTTCCCGTTTCCCCCATACCGACCAGTGGGCCTTCTTCCCTTCTGCATCCATCGGCTACCGCTTCTCCGAAGAAGCCTACTTCGCCCCACTGAAACATATTGTCAGCAATGGTAAGTTGCGTGCTTCTTTTGGCGAAATCGGCAACGAGGCTGTGGGCGACTACATGTTCGAACAATTAATAAGCCAACGGTTGAACAATAAAAGTACCGGCTATATCTATTGGATTGAAAACAATAATGCCAACGCTAATCTCCTGACCATGTATAACATGCCGGATTTGGTATCAAGTACTTTGACCTGGGAGCGTATCCGCACCCTCAATATAGGTCTTGACCTGGGTCTCTTGAATGACGAACTGACTATAGGTTTCGACTGGTTCCAACGTGAGAATCGTGACATGCTGGCACCGGCACAAGTATTGCCGAACACTCTGGGTGCTTCTGCTCCTTATGAAAATGCCGGTACCTTACGTACACGTGGATGGGAGTTGAACTTGAACTGGCGCCATACCTTCGGCGACTTCGACGTATATGCCAACTTCAACATCGGTGACTCCAAGACTAAAGTAACAAAGTGGGACAATGATTCCAAACTGCTCAGCACCTATTACACCGGTAAAACCTACGGTGACATTTTCGGTTTTGAAACCGACCGTTACTTCGAGGAAAAAGACTTCACCAGCCAAAATGCAGACGGCTCATGGAATTATGCAAACGGCATTGCAAGCCAGGCAGGACTGGAATCCGGTAATTTCCATTACGGCCCGGGAGACGTCAAGTTCAAGGATTTGGACGGCAATGGCAAGATTGACGGTGGAAAAGGCACAGCAGACGACCACGGCGATTTGAAAGTCATCGGAAACTCTATGCCACGCTACGAATACAGCTTCCATTTAGGCGGAGCGTGGAAAGGTATCGACCTTGACCTCTACTTCCAAGGTGTAGGCAAACGTGAGGACTGGACGACTTCTTCCCTAAACCTTCCCGCCATGGTACATGCCGACGTAGCCATCTATTCCCACCAAACAAGCTATAACAAAGTGCTTTGGAATTCAGACTATACCGCCATTACCGGTTATGAGGTAAATCAAGGCAACCGTTATCCACGTCTTTATCGTGGTACAAATAATAGTGGAGGTACCGTATCCGGTATAGCTAACGGCTGCAACAACTACTATCCCCAATCCCGCTATTTGACAGACATGTCCTATCTTCGTCTGAAGAACGTAACTGTGGGATATACCCTTCCGAAAGAGTGGACACGCAAAGCCTACATTGAGAAAGCACGTATCTACTTCAGTGGCAGCAACCTCTTTCTGCTCCACAAAGGGAATGACCTTCCAGTCGACCCCGAAATCAGTACAGGCAATGGACTTACAGCCGGTGGATGGGGACGTATAGCTCCTATTACACGCACATTCTCATTTGGAGTCCAGGTAACATTATAACAACCTCAAAAACTTAAGAACAATGAAGAAATTATTTATATATGGGGTCACAGCGCTGGCGATGTTAACCGGTTGCAACGATTTGCTGGACAAATCCCCCTTGGATACCTTCACGAATACTCCGGCATACTGGAGCAACACCGATAATTTGGATAATCAGTGCAATACTTTTTATAACAACTTTACCGGCTTTGGCAACGGAGCCAGTGGAGGATGGTTCTACTTCAAAACAATAAGCGATGACCAGGTAGATGCAGAAAGCCATAACTGGACTTACACTAACGTGGTCGCATCTTCCACAAACTGGTCAGCCCCTTTCACAGAAATCCGACGCGCCAACTATATCATTGCCGGTGTACAGTCTTCCTCTCTTGATGAAGCAACAAAGGCCCACTATGAAGGTCTTGCACGCATGAACCGTGCGTGGGAATACTATCAGTTGGTCCGTATGTACGGCGATGTTCAATGGATAGACAAAGTTATCGACCCAGCCGACAACGAAGCCCTCTACGGACCACGCACCGACCGGGATGAAGTGATGGACCATGTGCTGGCAGACATCAATTATGCGTGCGAACACATTACCGCAAACAGCAATCGGCAACGTTTCAGCACCGACATGGCATATGCCATGAAAGCAGACATCACCTTATATGAAGGTACATACTGCAAATATCGCACTCAAGCTGAGAATGGCAAAGCCGCTGATGAGAGCCGCGCCAACAAATACTTGCAAGAATGTGTATCAGCCTGCGAATATCTTATGGCCAAAAACTACTCTCTAAGTAACAGTTACAAAGCCAACTATAATTCTGTCAGCCTGGCAAGCAATCCGGAAATGATTTTCTACAAGCCTTATGCACAAAGTTCGTTAAGGCACTCCACCATTGACTACACAATCAATACAAGTGGTACGCACGGCATTTCAAAGGACGCATTCGACAGTTTCCTTTTCCTTGATGGAAAACCGTTGGCAACAACCTCGAAAAACAAGGACGATGCAGCCGTATTGGATGCAGACAAAAATTACTCTATAAGAGAGGTTTTGGCCGTACGCGACAAGCGCCTGTCCGAAATTCTTGACCCGGTACTTTCTTTCAGAGGCCACGCCTACAGCCGTGCCGGTGTAGCAGCCTTCACCACATCGACCGGTTATGGCATCGCCAAGTATGATAACCCCGAAGAATTGAGTGTTAGCGACCGAAACAACATCGGCTACCAATACACCGACTGCCCGCTCTATTGGATTTCAGTTATTTATCTGAACTTTGCAGAAGCCAAAGCCGAAATGGGTTCTCTCACACAAGACGATCTCAACAACTCCATAAACAAGCTTCAGGCTCGTGCCGGCCTGCCGGCTATGACAACTACTCCAGATGCCGATCCTGCCAATAATATGGGAGTAAGCAATCTGATTTGGGAGATACGCCGCTGTCGCCGTTGCGAACTGATTATGGATAACTGGTACCGATATTGGGATTTAATCCGTTGGCACCAGCTCGACAAATTGGATTCAACCAAGTACCCGAACACCATGTTGGGCGCCAACGTAAGCAATGTGCCTGACTGTGAAGAAGCGACCAAGAACGGATATATAGATGCCTCCGATGCACAAATCCGTACTTATGAAGCCAAACATTATTTCTACCCGATTCCAACTACACAGTTGACCCTGAATAAAAACATGAAGCAGAATCCGGGTTGGTAATCAACTAAAAACAGCATATCGCGCTGTACCTCGTTTGGATTTAATTAAAGCGTTCATACATTCCATGTATCTAAATACAAATGTATGGACGCTTTTGTTATTCCCTTTAAAAGGTGTATAGAAACACGAATAGCACCTTCTAAAAGGAACCATAAATCAATATCATATACTTTCCCTTCGTTCATAACATACTAACAAGAAACATATCATGAAAAAGAAGAACATATTTTTCGTACTACTAATCTGCTTCATCAATAGTAGTTGCAACAAAGAAGAACAAACAGACGAGTTACAAGATAAGGATTTCTATTCTGATGTCACAACACGTGCTTCCTACATAAGCGGTACTATTACGGGCGAAATGAACCCCTATGTTAGTGATGGTTACTACACTTATGATTTAAGTATTCCTATACAAAAACAATCTGTAGGTATAAGAATTTCAGCAGTCGGTGGAGAAGCACGATTCAAAACAAACTACCAAGAACGATTCGAGAGTACATGGGTAACCCAAATTCCAGCAGGAAAAAACCATTTTCCAATAAATGTATTATGGACTAAAGCAGGTAGTAATTCTACCCTGATGGTACGTCCTGAAAAAAGTACAATCGAACTTACCGCAGATCTAAGAAACATCAATGTCAAAATGAAACCTATGCCAATCAATGCCCCTTCAACATTTGAATTGGGAGATACGATAACACTTTGGTGCAATTATTCCATAAACAAAGATACGGGCATAAAGTGGACTTACGATAAAAATCTATTCGCTGAAGTCTCTCAAAGTGCATCTGTCACACAAAGTAGATTCCAAATAAATTTGAAATCAAAGCAAGCCTTCAAGAACAGCGATGTCGGAGTAGAAGTCCATGATTTCTACATAAATTCTATCGGAGCAAAAGAGTATTTCATGGCTCGGAAAAGCAATATCAGTTTTCCCAATATGGGTCCTCAAATAGATGGCTACAGAAATATTGAACAATATAAAGAATACATATATTCCATCAATGACAGCAAGGCACATACATTTTATTGGACCGGGAAGAATATTAAGATAGTAAGTGGTCAGAACAGCTCTACGGTAACAATCGTACCGACACAACCCGGTAACGCAAGTGTCAAAGTGAGCTACAAATATAAAAATCAAACCGATAATTTTACCAATGAGCTACCTTTGAGTGTATCTAAGACATCAATGCAACTGATTGGCCCTGACGTAATCTGTGACAACGGGACATTCAGTATCAAGAATTTTCCCACAAAAGCAACAGTGGATTGGATTGTTGGCAACGATTTATATTCGCAATTAAATCAGGCATCACCTGCTATCACCCTGAATAATTTAGGGACACCCGGAGGCAGTTCCATTTATACGACCTTAACCGCAATAGTACACACAAAGGAATACACTGTTCAGTTTTCCAAACCAATTACTTTCAATGTATCAGGAATACAAGAAAATGACCATGACATTATATATGGCTATCTGTCACAAAGCGGAGGTGAATGCGGATTGAATCCTATTCCTGAAGGTGCGCATGATTTTCATTGGAGTGTTGACTGCGATTGGGAGGTAGACATGCAAGGATATTATTTCACTACTTTCAGCAGTCGGAACAGTCATGAAATTGAACGAGTTTGCGTAACGGTTGATTTCATAAATGCATGTGGAACCAGAACATACATATATAACTATTTCGACATCGGCTCAACAAATTCAGGAACTTATTCCACACCTAAAAACAGCCTTTCTCCAAAATAGCCCCAGACAGCTTTCACGAAAAAGCCCCCATCCATTTGCTCGTTACACAAAAGAAGCTTATATTTGCTTACTTAAAAACAGACAGCTATCATGGTACAGCAAGACATACGATGGATACAGCGTTTTGAATATACCCACGAACTGGCCTGGAAAGTGATGAAGGACTATGCAGAATATCAGGGGTATACCGACATCCGCAGCTCCCGTGATGCCATACGCAAAGCCCTTGAAATGGGATTGATTGATGACAAGCAATGGACGGAGACTATAGAAGCCCGAAATCTGACATCGCACAATCATGACAACGATGTAGTCTCTGAAGAGAAAATGCAATCCTTGAATACACCATCCTTATTCGATTGAGCTATGTACGGATTGACCGACAATGAACTGGAAAAGCTATGCAATCTCTTCCGGAAACATGAAGAAATAGAGCAGGCTGTTTTGTACGGCTCACGAGCCAAAGGAAATTTCAAGCCTTTTTCCGACATAGACATCACGCTGATGGGAGACAGACTTACGTATAATACTTTAAGCAGCCTTTCCGATGAAATAGACGACCTGCTTTTGCCTTACAGCGTAGACCTTTCCATCTATGGCAAATTAAAGAATGCCGACCTTTTGGAACATATACACCGTATGGGAATACCCATATTCAGCCGCCCATCAAACTAAACTAAATTTCACACATCCACCCTCACCACCCTCACCTTTCGCACGCATCGCCCTATTCATCGGCATTCAAGAGGTGGGTGAGAGCAAATTTAAAAAGTGAGGGCAAAATTTGCCCTCACCACAAGATTTCTTCGTTCAAAGTTATAAGTCACTCATTCTTACCGTAATATCCTGAAACGGGTACATAAATCGGTTGCAGCATTGTTCCCTCATTCTTCAACTTTCCTTCGGTGCGCAGCCGACGGATATGCCGCATGGCAGTAGTACGCATCATGCCGCAAACGCTTTGAAAGTCATTCCGTGTCATAAAAGGGCGAGTGGCGAAATAGTTGGTCAGCCGACGGTCTATCTCTTTATCCGTCAGTTTAGCCGAATGCTCGTTTGCCTTCAAAGCCTTTGCCTTGATGGTACCAATTTCATTTTTCAGTTTCTGGTCGGCACGAAATTTCACACCCGCCATCTTCACCTTCGTCAACTTACGCTTGGTAGCAGCCACTACCGGTTCGATCGTGGTGAGCGACACGCGAAAGTAGCCGATGCCGTCGAGATGCACCTGCCTTCCTTCGGCAAGTTCCCTGCCCATGACGTGCGACACAGCATCGAGCACAGCCGTCACATCGGTTTCTGTCAATGAGCAACGTGCCTGGATGTCCCGCCGCAATTCATCGGTAGACCTGCTCCCATTTAGGCGGAGACGGGGATGAAGGATTTTATCTTCCGGAGATTTGTCGTACGAGTCCGGATTCTCGTACCAATCAAACAAAATAGCCATAGTTCAAACTGCGTTAAAGGGTTACATTATACGATAAAGCACTGCACGGAACACGTGCGAAGTACGTACGCAGTCTGTTGAAGTACAAAGGTTATATCACAGCCCAGCCCGTGAGCAGAACCGTTCACTATAGTGAGCTGCTCCGTTCACTAATATGAACAAGAAAGACCACTTTAGTGGACTGTTCATAAACTCTGGTGTAAAAGTAGACAAAACTATGGGGATAAGCAAAGAAACGAACACCTTTTATAAAAGAAACATATAGACATTCCACCCCAAAAAAGAAGCCAATCGGAAAATAATCCTTGAAAAGCTTGTATCCCCCCCTTTCCCGGCGTATCTTTACAAGAATATTACATACACGATAAAGAATGAAAATCACACTGATCAGAGAGGAACGCGAAAGCGGAAAAGAGGCCGTCAGCACACAAGAAACGGACATGTTGATGGAAAAGCTGAAAACAGAGAACAAGACCGGATACATTACGGAGCTGCGTAGCATCATCCCGCATTTGAAAGGGACCAACGCCCGATATGAGCATATCGACAGACTGCCGCGTCTCTATCCCGCCGTAGAAATGACCCGCACCAAAGCAGGAGAACACCGGATAAAGACCTACAACGGGCTGGTACTACTGGAAGTAAACAATCTGGCCGGGGTGGCCGAAGCCGAACTGGTGAAACAACAAGCCGCCCTGCTGCCGCAAACCTTTGCCGCCTTCTGTGGCTCCAGCGGACGAAGTGCCAAAATATGGGTACGCTTCACCCTGCCCGACGGAGGGCTTCCAAAGAATGAAGACGATATCGCCTTATTCCACGCCCACGCCTACCGCCTGGCAGTGAAGTGCTACCAACCCCTTCTCCCTTTCCCCATCACCCTCCAGGCTCCTTCACTCCTACAAAGCTGCCGGATGACCGTGGACGAACAGCCCTATTATAGCCCCACCGCCGTGGCCTTCTGCCTGGAACAGCCCTGCGCCCTGCCCTCGGAAGACAACTACCGCCAACGGAAACAGCAGGAAAGCAATCCGTTGCTGAGAATGACTCCCGGCTACGAAGTGGCGGACACATGCAACCTGCTCTTCGAGGCCGCCCTCGACCGCGCCTTCCGCGATTTGGACAACTGGCGACGGGGCGACGACCTGCGCCCGCTGCTGTCCCGCCTTGCCGAACATTGCTTCAAAGCCGGCATTCCTGAAGAAGAAGCGGTGCGCCAGACACTGATGCACTACTACCGGGAGGCAGACGAACCCCTTGTACGCCTGACGCTGCATAACCTTTACGGGGAATTGAAAGGCTTCGGCACCCGCAGCAGCCTGAACAAAGACCAGGAAACTGCTTTCCGGCTGGAGGAGTTCATGAAACGCCGCTACGAATTCCGCTACAACACCGTGCTTGGCGACTTGGAATACCGACAGCGCGACTCCATCCACTTCTACTTCCAGCCTGCCGACCAGCGCGTACGCAGCAGCATCGCCATGAAGGCACTGAAAGAGGGAGTACGTGTGTGGGACCGCGACATCACCCGCTTCCTGTCTTCGGACTACGTGCCGCTATACAACCCCATCGAAGAATATCTCTATAACACCGGACGCTGGGACGGCAAAGACCGCATCCGCGCATTGGCCGACCTCGTGCCCTGCCACAATCCCCACTGGAGGGAACTGTTCTACCGGTGGTTTCTTGGCATGGTGGCACATTGGCGGGGAATCGACAAACAGCACGGCAACAACACCTCGCCCCTGCTCGTAGGTTCGCAAGGTTACCGCAAAAGTACTTTCTGCCGTATCCTATTGCCACCGGAGCTGCGTTTCGGCTACACCGACAGTATCGACTTCAAGAGCAAGCAGGAAGCGGAGCGCAGCCTTGGCCGCTTTTTTCTGATTAACATCGACGAATTCGACCAGATAAACGCCAATCAGCAAGGCTTCTTGAAGCACCTCCTGCAAAAACCGGTTGCCAACCTGCGAAAGCCCTACGGTAGCACTATTCAGGAAATGCGCCGCTATGCCTCCTTCATCGGGACCAGCAATCTGAAAGACCTGCTGACCGACCCGTCGGGAAGCCGCCGTTTCATCTGCATCGAAGTGACCGGCCCTATCCAGACAAACGTCACTATCAATTATCGCCAGCTCTATGCCCAAGCCATGCACGACATCATGAAGGGTGAACGCTACTGGCTGGACGACACTGACGAAGCAATCGTAAAGGAGTACAACCGGGAATTCGAGCGGGCAGACCCATTGGAAGAACTTTTCCTTTGCCATTTCCGTGGCGCGGAGGAGAGCGAAGAAGGCGAATGGCTCACAGCCATGCAGATTTTCAACGACCTGCAACAGAAAACGAGGGATAAGTTGGCCATCAACCGGATAGCAGCTTTCGGACGCACGCTCCGCAAGCTGGACATCCTCAACAAGAAATCGAACCGGGGAACACTTTATCATCTGGTAAGAATAGAAGAATGAACCGGCACTCCCACCGATTGTACCAAAGTGAGGGCAAACTTGGCCCTCACTCTTTTTATAAAAAGTATTTCCGTACGCAGCTGATGCAGTTCAACCATTATTTAATAAGGTGAACAGTTGACTATTTGCAAATTATGATTGATAATACTAAAAATACCCAAATAAGTGTTTTTGATATTAAAATAAAACGTATCTTTGTTGCAAACAACGTCCTCCTTAATAATACTATTATGAAGAAACTGCTGCTTTTAGCCTTTGTGCTATGTAGTTCTTTACTGTGCCGGGCACAAGAAGAACGAGTTATTTTAGGTGATGAACAGACTTCCGAGTATTTTCCAATCCTAAAAGATAAACGAATTGCCATATTCTCCAATCATACAGGAATGATAGGAGACAAGCATTTGTTGGATATTCTGCTGGAAAACAAGTTCAATGTAGTAGCCATTTTCTCCCCTGAACACGGTTTCAGAGGAGATGCCGACGCAGGCGAACATGTGTCCAGCTCGGTAGACAAGAAGACCGGAGTACCTATCCTCTCGCTGTACGACGGGAAATCCGGGAAACCAAGCGAAGCATCCATGCGCAAGTTCGATATCCTTGTGGTAAACATCCAGGATGTAGGCCTAAGATTCTATACTTATTATGCCTCTATGTGCCGGCTGATGGACGCTTGTGCAGAATACAACCGAAAGGTGCTGATACTGGACCGCCCCAATCCGAACGGACACTACGTGGACGGCCCGATACTGGACATGAAATATAAATCCGGTGTAGGTTGGCTGCCGATTCCCGTGGTGCACGGCATGACGCTGGGCGAACTGGGCCTGATGGTAAACGGCGAACGCTGGTTGCCGGCGTCACGCACTTGCGACCTGACCGTCATTCCCTGCAAGAACTATACGCACCAGACCCTATACAAGCTGCCGATTCCCCCGTCCCCCAATCTGCCGAACATGAAGTCCATCTATCTGTACCCCTCGACCTGCTACTTCGAGGCCACTCCGGTCAGCCTGGGAAGAGGAACCGACCTCCCCTTCCAAGTCTACGGGCATCCCAACATGACGGGCTACAGCTACAGCTTCACCCCACGCAGCATCCCCGGAGCCAAGAATCCGCCCCAGCTGGGCAAGCTTTGCCACGGCGTGAACCTGAGCAACATGAGCGACGAGGAAATCTGGAAACGCGGTATTGACTTGAGTTACGTGATAGACGCTTACCGGAATCTGAACATGGACGACCACTTCTTCCGTTCCTTCTTCGAGCTGTTGATAGGCACCGACTACGTGCGCAAAATGATAAAGGAAGGAAAGAGCGCCGAAGAAATCAAGGCAAGATGGAAAGACGACGTGGAGAAATTCAAGGTACAGCGCAAGCCCTATCTGCTCTACGAAGAATAAAGGGATGTACGATTTGACGATTTACGATTTACGATTAAAAAATGAACGTGAATTGGAAGAGAACGTCAGAGCGTACATAGGATAATCAAAGTCGTACATATCATCAAAAGAAGTAATTTCAATCGTAAATCGTAAATCATAAAATCGTAAATAACCTCATGACTCCACTATCCGTAATCATCACCATAGCCGCCTACTTCGCGATACTGTTCACGGTATCCTATATTGCAGGAAGGAAGGCAGACAATGCCGGCTTCTTTGTGGGTAACCGCAAGTCATCCTGGTATGTCGTGGCGTTCGCCATGGTCGGTTCCGCCATTTCAGGTGTGACCTATGTATCCGTACCCGGCATGGTTGCCGCCAGCAGCTTCGGCTATCTGCAAATGGTGTTGGGCTTCATTGCCGGACAGCTCATCATAGCCTATCTGCTGGTACCGCTGTTCTACAAAATGAACCTGGTATCCATCTACGAATATCTGGAGAACCGTTTCGGCATGTCTTCCTACCGTACGGGTGCCTGGTTCTTCTTCATCTCCAAAATGCTCGGTGCCGCTGTCCGTCTGTTCCTCGTATGCCTAACGTTGCAACTGCTGGTATTCGAACCTTTCGGACTGCCTTTCCTGCTGAACGTGGCCATCACGGTGGCACTGGTCTGGTTGTACACTTTCCAGGGTGGCGTGAAGTCTCTTATCTGGACAGACTCTCTGAAGACATTCTGCTTGGTGGTGTCGGTCGTACTCTGCATCTGGTATATCGCTTCCGACCTCAATCTGTCATTTACCGGTATGGTAAGCACCATTGCCGACAGTGACATGTCCCGCATCTTCTTCTTCGACGATGTGAACAGCAAGCAGTACTTCTTCAAGCAGTTCCTCGCCGGCGCCTTCACCATGATTGCCATGACCGGGCTAGACCAGGACATGATGCAGCGCAACCTGAGCTGCAAGAACTTCAAGGACTCACAGAAGAACATGATTACCAGCGTCATTTCGCAGTTCTTCGTCATCCTGCTTTTCCTGATGCTGGGTGTGTTGCTCTACATCTTTGCCGCCAACCAGCAGATTTCGGTGGAGAAGAGTGACGAACTATTCCCGCTGATTGCCACCGGCAACTACTTCCCTGCCATTGTGGGCATACTGTTCATCATCGGCCTGATTTCTTCTGCCTATTCAGCCGCAGGCTCGGCACTCACCGCGCTGACCACTTCCTTCACCGTAGACATTCTGGGAACGAAAGGCAAGTCGGAAGAGACGGTTGTGAAGATGCGCAAGAAAGTGCACATCGGCATGGCGGTTGTTATGGGAATCACCATTTTCGTATTCAATCTTCTGAACAACACCAGTGTCATCGATGCTGTATATATCCTGGCAAGCTATACCTACGGTCCTATCTTGGGTCTGTTTGCTTTCGGCATCTTCATGAAACAACAAGTGCGTGACAAGTACATCCCGCTGGTTGCCATCGCCTCCCCGGTTCTCTGCTTCATTCTGCAGAAAAATTCCGAAGCCTGGTTCGGAGGTTATCAATTCAGCTACGAGTTGCTGATTTTCAACGCACTGTTCACTTTCATCGGTCTCTGTCTGTTGATTAGGAAAGATAAAAAGAACAATTAACTTAATACATCATCTATGAACGTAAGACGTCAGTTTTTACTAAGTTTGCTTGCCGCCTCCCTCTTCCCCCAATGGGGAGGTGCGCAAGAACTTCCGACGGATGTCCGCCAGGAAATCGGGAAATTCCTGGATACCACCGCACGGAAAGAAGTTTCCGTAGGACGTATCAGCATCGACTCAGTGGCCGTGGAAGGAAATACGCTGCAACTGTTTGCCAACATGAACTGTGCCTATATTCCTTTCCGCGAGGACAATGTAGCCGAAATATACCAGGGCGTAAGTGCCCTGCTACCGGCGGAGTTTACCAAATACAAGCTGCAAATCCGTACCAACAAGCGCAGCATCGAAGAACTGGTTCCCCAAGTCCTGCGTAGTAAAAAAGACAAAAAGACGAAGACATTCAACCCCGTCGCTTCCAAGCCTTTAGTTACCGACGTTTCCACCCCCTACACCCCTACCAACGGCTTGCAGAACCGGCACATCGCCCTATGGCAAAGTCACGGCTGGTACTACGAGCCGAAACTCGACCGTTGGGAATGGCAGCGTGCACGTATCTTCCAGACCGTGGAAGACCTCTACACCCAAAGCTACGTATTGCCTTTCCTCGTGCCGATGCTGGAAAATGCCGGTGCCAACGTGCTGCTTCCCCGCGAACGCGATTGCCAGACGGCAGAAGTCATTGTAGACAATGACGGTTGCCTGACCGGCCGTTCTATCTATACGGAAAATTCCGGAGACAAGCTCTGGAGCCAGGGAGAAGGACAAGGCTTCGCCCACCTGCGCCCCCAATACATAGACTTTGAGAATCCTTTCAAGGAAGGCACCTACCGCGCCATAGAAACCATCAAGAAAGGAAACGCAAGCACCGCCGAATGGATTCCCGAAATCCCTTCGACCGGACAATACGCCGTATACGTCTCTTACCAAACCTTGCCAAACAGCGCGGACGATGCCCTTTACACCGTCTATCACAAAGGCGGCACCACGCAGTTCAAGGTAAACCAGCAAATGGGAGGCGGCACCTGGATTTACCTCGGCACCTTCGGCTTCAATGCCGGTCGGAACAATGAATGCAAAGTCGTTCTGAGCAACCTTTCCTCCAAAGTAGGAAGAATCATCACCGCCGACGCCGTGAAGATTGGCGGCGGTATGGGGAACATCGCCCGCCGCATCTCCAACGAGGGCGCTACGGAAAACCTGAAAAGCTCCGACACCCGCAACCTGCAAAACACCCATACAGGCAACATCCAAGACCGTGTAACCTATTCTCCATTGTCCACTATCAATTATCAACTATCTAACTATCCCCGCTTCTGCGAAGCCGCCCGCTACTGGCTGCAATGGGCAGGCATACCGGACAGCGTATATTCAGAAAGCAACGGAAAGAACGACTATACGGATGACTATAAATGCCGTGGTATCTGGGTGAACTACCTTTCCGGAGGCTCTGCCGTGAATCCGACGGAGAGAGGGCTGAACATCCCCGTCAACATGGCCTTCGCCTTCCACTCCGATGCAGGAACTACACTGAACGATTCCATCATCGGGACACTCGGCATCTACCATACCAACGCCTACAATGAGAAGTTCGCCAACGGAGCATCACGCTATCTGAGCCACGACCTGACAGACTTGATTCAGTCCAACATCGTGCGCGACGTGCGTACCCTCTACGAACCTCAATGGACACGCCGTGGCAAATGGAACCAATCTTACTATGAGGCCCGTGTACCCCGCGTACCTACCATGCTGCTCGAACTGCTTTCCCATCAAAACTTTGCAGACATGCGCTACGGACTGGACCCACGTTTCCGTTTCACCGTAAGCCGCGCCATCTATAAAGGTATGTTGCAGTTCCTCTGCTCACAATACCACATGGATTATGTAGTGCAACCGTTACCGGTAGACCACATGGCCTTGCGCATGACCAGCGAGAACGAAGTGGAACTGACCTGGCAACCCGTAGCGGATGCGTTGGAACCGACTGCCGTAGCAGAGAAATACATTGTTTATACCCGTATCGGCGACGGGGATTTCGACAACGGAGTATTGGTGGACGGCAACAGTTACCGAACCACGCTCCCCGCCGGCATGGTATGCAGCTACAAGGTTACCGCTGTCAACAAGGGCGGTGAAAGTTTCCCTTCCGAAATTCTTTCTGCCGGACGAGCATTCAATTCCAAAGGTACCGTATTGGTGATAAACGGATTCGACCGTATCAGTGCCCCTGCCGACTTTACGGCACCCACCCCCGCCGACACCCTCCTTGCCGGATTTCTGGATGAGCAGGACCACGGGGTCCCCTATATCCGGGACATCAGCTACATTGGCAAGATGAAGGAATACCGCCGTTCCATTCCCTGGATGGACGACGATGCCTCCGGTTTCGGCGACAGCTATGGGAACTACGAAACTCAAGTGATTGCAGGAAATACGTTCGATTATCCTGCCATACATGGTGCCGCTATCCTGAAAGCGGGATATTCGTTTGTATCGGTTAGTAATGAAAGTCTCTCCCCCGTAGGAAAGGGAGAGAAGAATACTCCAGTGGATATGAGGGAGTATAGGTATGTGGACTTGATACTTGGGAAGCAATGCCAGACCAAGATGGGACGGGGAGGCGTAAAACCGTTGGAGTTCAAGACTTTCAGCAAACCGATGCAGGAGGCTATTGTGGCTTATTGTAAGCAAGGTGGAAATATCTTTGTTTCGGGCGCTTTTGTAGGAACGGATTTATGGGACAACCGCCTTGCAACTGCCGACGAAGCCGACAAGAAATTTGCGATGGAAGTACTGAAATATAAGTGGCGTGTGGGACAAGCGGCTACAATGGGTAAGGTGAAAAGCGTAGCTTCTCCGTTCCCCGCCCTTTCAGGAAACTATACCTATCACAATGAGCTGAATGCCGATTCGTATGTGGTGGAATCACCGGACGCCATTGAACCGGCAACCAAAGATGCACACACCGTAATGCGGTATTCTGAAAACAACCTGAGTGCCGGTGTGGCCTACCAGGGCGACTACAAGACTTTTGTATTGGGATTCCCTTTTGAATCCATACGTACTGATTCTGAAAGAGAGGCACTCATGAATGCTGTGCTGACATTCTTCAACGACAACAAATAATATCAACCAATCATCATCTATGAACAGAAGACTGTTAATAATCGTCCTGATGGCTTGCCTGCTCCCCCTGGGGATGCAGGCACAGCAAGGGACATTCCGTTTTGCCCAACTGACAGACATTCATCTGACCCCGAACAATCCGAACCCCACTGAGGACTTGCTGCGTTCCATAGCACAGATTAATGCCACCGACAGTATCGACTTTGTCCTGGTGACGGGCGACCTAACCGAAGAAGGCGACCGTGCCACCATGGAAAAAGTGAAATCGTGCCTTGACTTGCTGAAAGTACCCTACCACGTAGCCCTTGGCAACCATGAAACGAAATGGAGCGACTCCGGCTGCACCGCTTTCGGAGAAATCTTTGGCGGCGAACGCTTCGAGTTCGAGCATAAGGGATTCCTTTTCCTCGGCTTCAACTCCGGTCCGCTGATGCGTATGGCCTACGGGCATGTAGTGCCGCAAGATATCCGTTGGATGACGGAAGAAATGGATAAAAACGGCAAAGACAAACCGGTGATACTTGTCACCCACTACCCGCTAATGGAAGGTGATGTGGACAATTGGTATGAGGTGACGGATGCCGTCCGCCCCTACAACGTGCGCTTGTTTATCGGCGGACACTACCACAGCAACCGGGATTTACGTTACGACGGCATTCCGGGCGTACTGATGCGCAGCAACCTGCGCGACAAAGAAGGGAAACCGGGTTACGGCATCTATGAAGTAACCGGGGATTCCATCCGGGTATACACGCAACGTATCGGCGAACCTAAGAAGCAATGGGCTGCCTTCTCGCTGGCCGGGCAATATTACGACCGCAATGGAAAAGCGGAGAAATATCCCAACTTCTCGGTCAACAAAGAATATCCGAAAGTAAAGGAACAATGGATGGTACAGACGGGCGCAGGCATTTACTGCTCGCCTGCCGTAGAAAAAGATAAAGTGTTCGTAGGAGACGATATGGGACGGCTGACAGCCTACGCCCTGAAAAACGGCAAAAAGCTATGGAGCTTTGAATCCGGCAAACGCATTGTCGGTACTCCGGCCGTAAGCGAAGGTATCGTTGTATTCGGGTCTGCTGACCGCCACATCTACGGATTGAATGCCAAAGACGGCAACCTGCTCTGGACGGTAAAAGCTGCCGAACCGGTACTCGGAGCCGTGACCATCGCAGACGGTACCGCCTACATCGGTGCCAGTGATGCCACTTTCCGCGCCATAGACATCCATACGGGAAAAGTAATCTGGGCCTACACCGGCGTGAAGGGCTACATCGAAACCAAGCCGTTGGTGACGGAAGACAAGGTCATCTTCGGCGCATGGGACAATACACTGTATGCCCTGAACAAGACTGACGGACGTGAGTTGTGGAAATGGACGGGCGGACTGACCCGCATGCACTTCTCTCCTGCCGCCGTATGGCCGGTAGCTGCCGACGGTAAAGTATTCATTACCGACCCGCAACGCGCCATGACCGCCATAGACATCCATACGGGCAATACCGTGTGGCGCACCTTCCAGTCCATGGTGCGCGAGACCATCGGACTTTCCGAAGACGGTGAACGTATCTATAGCAAAACGATGAACGACAGCATTGTTTGCTATGCAGCTCAAGGAGATACTCCGCGGGAGTTGTGGGCAACCAATATAGGTTTCGGTTATGAGCATGCCCCCTCCATGCAAGTGGAAAAAGAGGGGGTAATGTTTGGCAGTACCAAAGAAGGACTTATCTTCGCACTGGAAGGAAAAACAGGCAAAGTACTGTGGAAACATAAAATAGGAAATTCACTCATCAGTACCGTAGTTCCGTTGAACGGCCACGAAGTTCTGTTCACGGCAACCAGCGGGGAAGTGGGACTTCTGAGAATTAAAAATTGAGAATTAAAAATTAAAAGATATATCATGAATAAAATCAGTTGCTTTCTTCCCTACGCAGGAAAAGAACAAGTAGAAAAAACAGTGAACAGCCTACAGGCGACAGGACTTATAGAAGAAATCCGGTTAATCACGACCGATGCCACTCTGGAATCGCTCCCAGACTGCGAAATATTGTTTGTTGACATGCCCTACAGCAGTGCAACCCTCAAAGCTATTGCTAATGCAGCCAAGGGAGAATACACATTGCTTTATACCAAAGAGACTACGCTCGAAATGGGTATGTTTGCACTAGAACGTATGATACACATCCTTGAAGATTCAAGCGCCGGTATGGTATATGCCGACCACTACCAAATAGCAGACGGCAAGCAGAGCAACGCTCCGGTAATCGACTACCAATTCGGTTCCTTGAGGGATGACTTCAACTTTGGCTCCCTGCTCCTTTTCAACACCGAAAAACTAAAGGAAGCCGCCGGGCACATGAAGTCTGACTACAACTTCGCCGGACTTTATGATCTGCGCCTGAAATTGAGCCAACATTCAGACTTGGTACATATCAACGAATACTTATACAGCGAGGTGGAAAACGATACCCGCAAGAGCGGCGAAAAGATTTTCGACTATGTAGACCCCAAAAACCGTGACCGCCAGATTGAGATGGAGCAGGCATGTACCGAACATCTGAAAGAAATCGGGGGGTATCTGGCACCGGAGTTCAAGAAGATTGAGTTCTCTGCCGGTAACTTCGAATATGAGGCCTCCGTCATTATTCCAGTACGCAACCGTATCCGTACCATCCGTGACGCCATCAAATCTGTATTGATGCAGAAGACAGACTTTAAATATAATCTTATCATCATCGACAACCATTCCACAGACGGCACTACGGAGGCCATCGATGAATTCAAGGATGACGAACGCGTCATCCATATCATCCCCGAACGTACCGACCTCGGCATCGGCGGCTGCTGGAATATGGGGGTACACCACCCCAAGTGCGGCAAGTTTGCCGTGCAGCTGGACAGCGATGACGTATACAAAGACGAAAATACACTCGCCATCATGGTCCGCGCCTTCTACGAGCAGAACTGCGCCATGGTAGTAGGCACCTATATGATGACGGACTTCAACATGAACATGATTGCTCCGGGCATCATCGACCACAAGGAATGGACTCCGGCAAACGGACGCAACAACGCCCTCCGCATCAACGGTCTGGGTGCCCCGCGCGCCTTCTATACCCCGGTGCTGCGCGAAGTGAAAGTACCCAATACCAGCTATGGCGAAGACTATGCACTGGGACTGAACTTCTCCCGCCAATACCAGATAGGACGCGTGTACGACGTGGTTTACCTCTGCCGCCGTTGGGACGACAACTCCGATGCCTCACTGGACATCGTGAAGATGAACGGACACAACCTTTACAAAGACCGCATCCGTACTTGGGAACTCCAGGCACGCATAGCGATGAACAGGAAAAAGTGATTGTACACCGTAAATCATCAAATAACAGACAACCTCATGAATCAAACGATACACAATCTTCTAACCGAACAACTGGCATCCTGGGAGACGGCACGCAACAACTATGCCGCCCTCTCCGGCGTGCGGGTGAAAGAGCTGAACGTAAACGGCATACCCTATAAGGTGCAGTTCAACCCGGCACGCATCGTTTCCTCCGGTGCCAGGGTGGATGCCAAGTCCATCCAGGAACGGAAATGTTTTCTGTGCCCGGCAAACCTGCCGCCGGTACAGAAAGGCATCCCGTTCAGCGGACATTACAACATCCTGGTGAATCCGTTCCCCATCTTCCCCCGCCACCTGACAATACCGGAACTGGCGCATACGCCCCAACGCATCGCTTCCCGCTTCACCGACATGCTGGAGCTGGCCGGGGCGCTGACGGAATATACCATCTTCTACAACGGTCCCAAGTGTGGTGCCTCTGCCCCCGACCATGCCCATTTCCAGGCAGGAAACAAGGGATTCATGCCCATCGAGAAGGACTGGCGCGGACAGATTGCCGGAAAGATAGCCGATTACGGGAAAGCTGCACTGTGGTATCTCAACGACGCTCCCCGTGCCACACTTGTCATTGAATCCGCCTCCCAAAAGGACGCGGCAGACTTGTTCGACATCATCTACCATTCCTTAGACGTGAAAACCGGAGAAGACGAACCGATGATGAACGTGCTTGCCATGTACGAGGGCGACCTCTGGGTAGTCTTTGTCTTCCCACGCGAGAAGCACCGCCCCGCCTGCTACACCGCCGAAGGAGAAGCCAATCTGTTGAGCAGCCCGGCATCCGTCGACTTGGGAGGTGTCTTTATCACCCCCGTAGAAAAGGATTTCTTGAAAATCACTGCGGAAGACGTGGCGCAGATATTAAGTGAAGTATGCCTCTCTGCCACAGATTTCCACAAGGTACGGCAGCGTATCAGGGAAAAAATATGACTTCTGAAATCCAAGAACTCTAATTTTAAAGAAATACCATTATGAAAGAGCCCAAAGTACAAGTAGGCATTCTGTTTGAACCGCAGATAGAATTCGTTTTGCTGAATCCGTATCGCATGGACGGAACGGAAGTCAGCGGCAAGCAGGTAGTGACCTACGACGAAGGCAAGATTCTCTGGAATGGACGCCGGTATGACGAACTGCTGTTTGAACCGCAACACGAGCAGACCGATGCCTTCGAACTATTGGACGTTACCATCGGCATCAATTTCCATTGGGAGCGCAAGGAAGACCAGCGTTTTCTGGGTGCTCTCAAAATCATCGTTGAGAATGGAAAGCTCACCGGCATCAACGTCATCCATGTAGAAGATTATCTGACCAGCGTCATCTCCTCCGAGATGAGTGCCACCGCTTCTCTGGAGCTGCTCAAGGCACACGCTGTCATCTCCCGAAGCTGGCTACTGGCACAAATACAAAAGAATAAGGAAATCACCGAAGCCCAAGCTAACTACTCGGCCTTTACGCAGACCGACGAAGAGCTGATTCGCTGGTACGACCGAGAAGACCACACACGTTTCGATGTATGCGCCGACGACCATTGTCAACGCTACCAGGGCATTACACGTGCCTCTACCGATATTGTGAAACAAGCCATCTCCGCTACCCGCGGCCAGGTACTGACATCTGATGGTAAGATTTGCGACGCCCGTTTCTCCAAATGCTGCGGCGGTGCTTTCGAGGAGTTCCAATACTGCTGGGAAGACATCAAATACCCCTATCTTGCCCAACAACGAGACAGCAAAACGCACGCCACACTGCCTGATTTGACGCAGGAAGTCGAAGCGGACCGCTGGATTCGTACCTCCCCCGAAGCATTCTGCAACACCACCGACAAGAAAATCCTCTCACAGGTACTCAATAACTATGACCAGGAGACTACGGACTTCTATCGCTGGAAAGTGGAATATACCCAGGAAGAGCTTTCAGCCCTCATTCTGAAACGTTCAGGCATTGACTACGGACAAATCATCGACCTTATCCCCATAGCCCGCGGAACCAGCGGACGCCTCTGGAAACTGAAGATTGTGGGAACCAAACGCACACTCACCATCGGCAAAGAACTGGAAATCCGCCGCACGCTCTCCACTTCACACCTCTACAGCTCTGCCTTCGTGGTAGACAAAGAGGAGTTGTCCGCCGAAGGCATTCCCGGACGCTTCATCCTCACCGGTGCCGGTTGGGGGCATGGTGTGGGACTTTGCCAAATAGGTGCAGCCGTGATGGGCGAGCAAGGGTATAAGTATGATGCAATACTGCTGCACTACTATATAGGTGCCAGCATTGACAAGCTGTATGAATAATCGAATAGAACACAATAAATCAATATCATGAACCATACAAAAAACATATCGCCATGGGCATGGGTACCCACCTTGTACTTTGCACAAGGCATTCCATATTTTATCGTAAACAACATCTCCGTGATGATGTTTACTAAAATGGGCGTACCGAACGGAGAAATGGCCTTGTTCACAAGCCTGCTCTATCTGCCATGGACTATCAAACCCTTCTGGAGCCCGTTTGTCGACATCATCAAGACCAAAAGATGGTGGACCCTTTCCATGCAGATTCTGATGTCTGTGGCATTCATCCTGCTGACGCTGTCCATTCCACGGCCGGACGAGGCGACTATGGCGGCCGGAACAACCCCCATCAGCATGTTCAGCATCACGCTGATGCTGTTCATCATCACGGCTTTTGCCTCTGCCACACACGACATTGCCGCCGACGGCTTCTACATGCTGGCACTGAAACAGAGTGACCAGGCAGCCTTCGTTGGCATCCGAAGCACGTTTTACCGGCTCGCCTCTATCTTCGGACAAGGCGTGCTCGTAGCCATTGCCGGCGCCATCGAACTGAGAACCGAAAACATTCCGCTGTCATGGACCATCACGATGCTGGTTACAGCCGTTCTGTTCAGCCTGGTGACGTTCTATCACCTCTTTGCAGTCCCCAAACCCACCTCAGATAAGTCAACACTGGCTGCCGATGCCGCCACTGCAGGAGCCATATTCAGAGAATTCGGACGAACATTCGCCACCTATTTCACCAAACCGGGCGCATTGCTGGCCATCGTGTTCATGTTGCTGTACCGCCTGCCTGAAGCATTCCTCATCAAAATGTGTATGCCTTTCCTGGTTGCCTCCAAAGAATCGGGAGGTCTGGAACTATCGACAGCAGAAGTAGGTATCGTATACGGCACCATCGGAGTCATATTCCTCACCCTGGGCGGTATCCTCGGAGGATTGTTCGCATCACGCATTGGCTTGAAAAAATCCATCTGGTGGATGGCAGGATGCATGACTCTGCCATGCCTGACGTTTGTCTATCTTGCCATTGCCCAGCCCGACAATCTGTTTGCCATCTCCACCGCCATCGCCATCGAGCAATTCGGCTACGGCTTCGGTTTCACGGCCTACATGCTCTACATGATGTACTTCTCCGAAGGTGAATTCAAAACATCCCACTATGCCATCTGTACCGCATTCATGGCACTAAGCATGATGATACCAGGTATGTTTGCGGGATATATCCAGGAGGCTATCGGATATACGGACTTCTTCTGGTTGGTAATGATATGCTGTTTCGCCACGGTTGTTGTCACCATTTTTGCAGACAGAAGGATAGACCCGGAATATGGAAAAAAATGATTAATGGTTAATGATTAATGTTTTGTGAGTAATATTTAGTGATTGGTTATGAAGAGGACTATTATTATATCCTTGCTCTGCCTCCTTTGCGGAGGTGCGATGCAAGCACAGAAGATCAGAATAAAGACCGGTATCGAGGTACTGAAAGAACAGAATTTCCGATGCCTGGAAGGTAAGCGTGTAGGATTGATTACCAACCCGACGGGGGTGGACAACCGGATGAGGTCCACCATTGACATCCTGCACGAGGCGCCCAACGTGAACCTTGTGGCACTCTACGGCCCCGAACACGGCGTGCGCGGCGATGTGCACGCAGGCGACCATGTGACGGACATCAAAGACGCGACTACCGGACTGCCCGTCTATTCGCTTTACGGAAAGACCCGCAAGGCCACGCCGGACATGCTGAAAGATGTGGATGTATTAGTGTATGATATCCAAGACATCGGTTGCCGTTCCTTTACCTACATCAGCACCATGGGACTGGCCATGGAAGCCGCTGCCGAAAACGGCAAGGAATTCATTGTGCTGGACCGGCCCAATCCCGTAGGCGGATTAAAGATTGAAGGCAACTTGGTTGAAGATGATTGCATTTCTTTTGTAAGCCAGTTTAAAATTCCGTACCTTTACGCCCTCACTTGCGGTGAGCTGGCACTGATGCTCAATGGCGAGAAGATGTTGAAGGATGGGGAACAATGTAATCTCCACATAGTGAAGATGAAAGGCTGGAAACGCAAGATGGATTATACCCAAACCGGACTGCAATGGGTTCCCTCCTCTCCACACATTCCACATCCTCATTCTGCATTCTTCTACCCCGTCAGCGGCATTCTGGGTGAACTAGGATATATGTCTATCGGCGTGGGGTATACCATTCCGTTCCAGATGTTTGCCGCACCATGGATGGAAGCGGAAAAGCTGGCCGGAAACCTGAACCGTCTGAACGTACCGGGGGTCATCTTCAGACCGATGTACCTGAAGCCGTTCTATAGCGTAGGCAAAGGCGAGTTGCTGCAAGGTGTGCAAGTGCACATCATGGATTTCGGCAAAGCACCGTTGAGCGACCTGCAATTCCTGGTCATGCAGGAAGTCGCCGCCCTCTATCCTGACCGTGCCGTGTTTGACCATGCCGACAAGGGACGTTTCAACATGTTCGACAAAGTAAGCGGTTCGCGGCAGATACGCGAGCGCTTCTCGAAACGGAACCGTTGGGAGGACATACGCGACTACTGGTATAAAGATGCCGAAGACTTCCGTAAGCTGTCGAAAAAGTATTATTTATATAAATAAATTTACAGATAAATAAGGAAGGGAAAAGAGCCTGATACGGAGACTATTTCAGTCGTATACAGAACCACATTCAGTCGTATACTTAAATATATTCAGTATACGACTGAATGTACCCCCTCGTAAGACACGTTTACAGAGCACTTTGAAGCGAAGTGATGCAATAAAAAAAAGTGAACATGAAAGAGCATAGTTACATGGCTTTCCTGCAGGAAGCAAAACAATTCATTCCGCAGGAAAGGATTTACACCGACGAACTTCGCCGGCTGGCTTGGGGTACGGATGCCGGTTTTTACCGACTGATTCCCCAGATTGTAATCCGTTCGAAAGACGAAGATGAAGTTTCACAACTGTTGAAACTGGCGAGCCGCCACGGGCTGCCCGTCACCTTCCGAGCGGCAGGGACCAGTTTGTCGGGTCAAGCCATTAGCGACTCCATCCTCATCGTAGCCGGCAAGAATTGGGAAAAATACAGCATATCCGCCGACTACGAACAGATAACCCTCCAACCGGGCATCATCGGACAACGTGTGAACGAACTGTTGGCTCCCTACGGCCGTAAGTTTGCACCGGATCCCGCCTCGGTGAAAAGCGCCATGGTAGGCGGTATTGTCATGAACAATGCTTCCGGCATGAACTGCGGTACGCACGCCAATAGCGACAAGGTGCTTATTTCCGCCCGTATTATCCTGATGGATGGTACCCTGCTGGATACCGGAAATCCCGTCAGCCGCGCCTCCTTCGAAGTGAGTCACCGTGACTTCATTCGCCGCATCTGCGAACTGCGCGATGAAATACGTACCAACGAAAAACTGGCCGAACGCATCCGTTACAAATATTCCATCAAAAATGTAACCGGGCTCAATCTGTTGCCCTTCGTCCGTTTCGACGACCCATTCGAAATCATTGCCCACCTCATGGTAGGTTCCGAAGGTACACTGGCGTTCCTTTCGGAAGTGACGATGAAGACTGAATATGATTATCCCTACAAGGCCAGCGCTATGCTCTACTTCAAGACCATCAAAGAAGCGAGCCGCGCTGTGGTAGCCATGAAGAAGCTGGTCGACGAAACCGACGAATGGACAGTAAAAGGGGCTGAAATGCTAGACTATAAAAGCCTTTCTTCCGTCAACGACCCCGTATTCCTAAAATACAAAGGCGAAGTTGCCTCCTCTGCCCTCCCCGGCGTGGAGCCCGGCGACGAAACCGGGTTGACAGCAGTGCTGACCGAAACCAAAGCCCGTACCCCGGAAGAACTGCAACAGAACATATCTGCCATTGAAGCTTGCCTGCAAGCCTTCACCACCTATATTCCGGTACGCTTCACCGACCGTCCGGAGGAATATTCCAAATACTGGGCCATCCGTTCCGGCATCTTCCCCTCTGTGGGAGGTACACGCCAGCCGGGAACCACTTGCCTCATCGAAGACATCGCCTTCCACATTGAAGACCTTCCGGAGGCAACGGCAGAACTGCAACAGCTCATAGCCCGCCACGGATATAATGACGCCTGCATCTACGGCCATGCTCTCGAAGGCAACTACCACTTCATCATCAACCAGTCCTTCAGTACCCAAGCGGAAGTGAAACGCTACGAAGACTTGATGAATGACATCAAGACCTTGGTAGTAGATAAATATGACGGTTCCCTGAAAGCCGAGCATGGCACGGGCCGGAATATGGCTCCCTTTGTCTGCCATGAATGGGGAGATGACGCCTACAAAGCCATGAAAGCCGTCAAAGAGCTGTTTGACCCACAAGGATTGCTAAACCCCGGTGTCATTTTCAATGATGACCCGCAATGCCATATCAAGAACTTCAAGCCGCTGCCTTTATTAGTGATGAGTGACAAGAGACAAGCTACGTCACTCGTAGCTGACAAATGCATCGAGTGCGGTTTCTGCGAAGTCAACTGTCTCTCCTGCGGCTTTACCCTTTCCTCGCGCCAGCGTATCGTGTTGCAGCGCGAAATATCCCGGCTGAAACAAAGCGGCGAGGACCCGACACGCCTTGCACTGCTCGAAAAACAATACCGCTATCCCGGCAACCAGACTTGTGCCGGAGACGGCCTCTGCTCCATGTCGTGCCCGATGGGTATCAATACGGGCGACCTTACCCATATAATCCGCCAGGAAGCATTACCCAAAGGCAGTCTGGGATACAAAGCCGGAGACTTTGTCGCCAATCATTTCGCTGGTGTCAAGAGTGCACTGCGTCCCGTATTGTCCTTAGCCAACTTCGGACATTCACTATTAGGGACAAAGGCGATGAGCGGCATTACCAAGGGGCTGCACAATGCATTAGGCATACCTCTATGGACGCCGGCTATGCCGAAAAGTTATCAGTTACAAGCTACGGAGTTACAAGCTACAAGCACTATGCAGCATAATAGCGCAGCACTTGTAGCTCGTAGCTCTGTAACTCGTAACTACAAAGTCGTCTACTTCCCCAGCTGCATCAACCAGACTATGGGTCTGGCAAAGAAGTCTCCCGTAGAGCAGCCATTGGTAAATAAAATGGTGTCCTTGTTGCAAAAAGCCGGTTACGAAATCATCTTCCCGAAAGATATGGACAAGCTTTGCTGTGGCACCATTTGGGAAAGTAAAGGGATGCTGGACATTGCCGATCGCAAGACAGCCGAACTGGAGGCCGCACTTTGGGAAGCCAGCGAACAAGGCAAATACCCCGTCCTCTGTGACCAAAGCCCTTGTCTGCACCGCATGCGCGAATGTATCAAGAAGATGAAACTGTATGAACCTGCAGAATTCATCTATACATTCTTACGTGAGAAGCTGATTTTCACACCTATTAACCGCCCCGTAGCAATCCACATCACCTGCTCCATGCGGAAAATGGGACTGGCAGATACCATTATAGCCCTTGCACGCCTTTGCTCCAGTAAAGTCATCGTGCCGGAAGAAGTAGGTTGCTGCGGTTTTGCCGGAGACCGGGGATTCACCTATCCTGAGCTGAACTCGTACGCCCTACGCAAACTCCGCCCGCAAATAGAAGCGTCCGGAGTGAATATAGGCTACTCTAACAGCCGTACTTGTGAAATCGGATTGACAACAAACTCAGGTATCCCCTATGTATCCATTGCCTATCTGGTAGACGAATGTACAAAGGCAGCTGATAATTAGGATTGATAATTAACTTAACACACAAATATTACAATGAACAGTACAAAAGTAAGTAAACGCATCCTTGCACTCGACATTCTCCGTGGTGTCACCATCGCAGGTATGATTATGGTAAACAACCCCGGTTCGTGGGGACATATCTATGCCCCCTTGCGGCATGCAGAGTGGAACGGTCTGACCCCCACCGACCTCGTCTTTCCCTTCTTCATGTTTATCATGGGAATTTCCACATACATTTCCCTGAAGAAATACAACTTCGAGTTCAGCCACGCCGCCGGCATGAAGATACTGAAACGCACCATCGTCATTTTCCTTATAGGCATGGCTATCGGCTGGTTCTCGCGTTTCTGCTATTACTGGGCCTCCGCTCCGGACGACCTCAGTTTCGGAGAGAAGCTATGGGCTTCCGTCTGGACATTCGACCGTATCCGTATCCTGGGTGTCATGCAACGGCTGGCCCTTTGCTACGGAGCAGCCTCCATCATTGCACTAACCATGAAGCATAAACATATACCTTATCTGATAGCCGGCCTATTGACAGGCTACTTCATACTGTTGATGTGCGGCAACGGTTTCGCCTATAATGAAACAAACATTCTTTCCGTGGTAGACCGTGCCATCCTGACCCCTGCACACATGTACAAGGATAACGGCATAGATCCCGAAGGTTTGTTAAGCACCATTCCTGCCATTGCACATGTGTTGCTGGGCTTCTGTGTAGGGCGGCTGATGCTGGATGGCAACAAGTCGGAAGACCGTGCCTCATTTCTCAATTCGCAGCTTATCACACTGTTTCTGGTAGGTGTTATCCTTACTTTCTCCGGTTTCCTGCTAAGCTACGGTTGCCCCATCAACAAGAAAATATGGTCTCCTACCTACGTACTCGTCACTTGCGGACTGGCATCCAGTTTTCTGGCATTGCTTATCTGGATTATTGATGTGAAAGGCTATAAGAAGTGGAGCATGTTTTTCGAGGCATTCGGTGTGAATCCGCTGTTCATGTATGTATTGGGCGGCGTACTTAGCATACTTTTCGGTAGTATCAGTTTCCCGTGGGGAGACAGCAGCATCAGCATACACGGATTCTTATACAATATAGTCCTCATGCCCGTTTTCGGTGAAACCGCCGGTTCCCTTGCCTTTGCCCTGCTGTTTATCGCCATTAACTGGTGTATCGGCTACCAGTTGTACAAACGAAAAATATATATCAAAATATAAGGATTAGGGGTTAGTGATTAAGGATTAGTGATTAATACGTTGCCTATAATTAAGAAACAGTATCACCTACCATTAATCACTAATCCTTAATCACTAACCCCTAATCCCTAATCATTAAACATTATTTATATGATTCTAATAGCAGACAGTGGCTCTACAAAAACCGATTGGTGTGTTGTAGAGAATGGAGTACTTCTCCAACAGATATTCACGAAAGGTACGAACCCTTTCTTTCAGTCGGAAGAGGAGATCAGTAATGAAATAGCAACAGCGCTATTACCTCAGCTGAAAACAAGTGAACTGGATGCCGTATACTTTTATGGTGCAGGATGCGGATTTCCCGACAAGATAAGTATGGTGCACCGTGCCATAACCAAACACCTCAGTGTGAAAAATGAAGTGGAAGTCAATACCGATATGCTGGCTGCCGCACGTGGCCTCTGCGGACATGACTCAGGCATTGCCTGCATCATGGGGACCGGCTCCAACTCATGTTATTATGACGGAAAAAGCATTGTCACCAATGTATCTCCTCTGGGATTCATCTTGGGAGACGAAGGCAGCGGAGCCTGCTTGGGCAAACTGTTGGTAGGCGATATCTTGAAAAATCAGATGACACCCGAGCTGAAAGAGAAATTCCTCAAACAGTTCGACCTGACACCTGCTGATATCATCGACCGTGTCTACCGTAAACCTTTCCCCAACCGTTTCCTGGCAAGCTTGTCACCATTTCTTGCACAGAATCTGGGTGAACCTTGTGTACGCGCTCTGGTACTGAACAGCTTTAAGGCATTCCTTAAACGCAATGTCATGCAATATGAAGACTATCAGCATCAAAAAGTACATTTCATCGGTTCCGTAGCCTTCTATTACAAGGAAGTTCTGGCAGAAGCTGCCAAAGAAATGGGTATCCAACTGGGTGCAATCATCAAGAGCCCCATGGAAGGACTCATCAAATATCACAACTGAAAGTGACAAATCGTAAATAGTAAATCGTCAAATAGTAAATAGCCTTATGTTCGTAAAAATCTCAGAGCAACCATCGCTCTACAATGACTTGGAAAAGAAATCAGTCCGTGAAATTCTGGAAGACATCAATACCGAAGACCAGAAAGTGGCGCTTGCCGTACAGAGGGCAATCCCTCAAATAGAAAAGTTGGTAACCCAGATTGTGCCCCGCATGAAACAAGGCGGACGCATCTTCTACATGGGTGCGGGTACCAGTGGACGTCTGGGCGTACTCGACGCTTCGGAAATTCCACCGACTTTCGGTATGCCCCCCACGCTGGTTATCGGCTTGATTGCCGGTGGTGACACTGCATTGAGAAATCCGGTAGAGAATGCCGAAGATGACATTCACCGCGGTTGGGAAGAGTTGACGGAACGCAATATTACAGATAAGGATACGGTCATCGGTATTGCTGCATCCGGTACCACCCCCTACGTGATTGGTGCCATGCACGAGGCACGCGAACACGGCATACTGACCGGCTGTATCACCAGCAACCCGGACTCTCCAATGGCAGCAGAGGCAGATGTAGCCATCGAAATGATTGTAGGACCTGAATATGTGACGGGAAGCTCACGCATGAAATCGGGAACAGGACAGAAAATGATACTGAATATGATTACCACTTCCGTCATGATACAGTTGGGACGCGTGAAAGGCAACAAAATGGTGAATATGCAACTCAGTAACAAAAAGCTTGTGGACCGTGGTACCCGTATGATTGTAGAGGAACTCGGACTGGACTATGGCAAAGCCAAGGCGCTGCTGTTGATGCACGGTTCGGTGAAAAAGGCAGTGGATGCGTACCGGATTTAGCTATTACTCACTCTTAAATTCCTTTATTATGAAAGCAATATATTTTTTTCTCTTTTCTCTTTGTCTGCAAGCTGCCACCGCGCAACCCTTGCAACGCGTAGCCCCTGAACAAGTGGGAATGGACTCACGCAAGTTGATGTATGCTGACGAAGCGATTGAAACAGCCATCTCCAACAAGGATATTCCCGGTGCCGTACTTGCTGTAGTACGTAACGGCAAGATGGCCTATCTGAAAGCTTACGGCAACAAGCGTATTTATCCCAATGTGGAGCCTATGACTGCCAATACTATCTTTGATATGGCATCTTGCAGCAAATCCATGTCGACCGCCGTATGTACGATGATACTGGCAGAACGCGGCAAGCTCCGTATGCTGGACCCCGTCAGCCTCTACATACCCCATTTCAAGAATTGGGAAAGCGAAGACGGCAAAGAGAAAAAGGTAATCCGCATTGCCGATTTGATGACACACACTTCCGGTCTTCCTCCCTATGCACCGGTAGCCGAGCTAGAAAAGCAGTACGGTTCTCCCAATCCTGATGGGCTTATGGAATATATTGCTACTTGTAAACGCGACTTCAAGCCGCAGACTGATTTTCAATACAGTTGCCTCAACTTCATCACTTTGCAGCACATTATCGAGACTATAAGCGGACAGAGCCTGCGTGACTTTGCACGTGAAAACCTATTTGATGTACTCGGCATGGAGCATACCGACTATCTGCCTTGCCAACGTGATAAGGATGGTAACTGGATTACGATAGTTGACAAAGGAACGAGAAAACAAGGACACAAGGAAAACAACGTAGCCAATTCTCAATTTTCAATTCGCAATTCTCAATTGAATAACATTGCCCCCACTGAAAAGCAACCTAATGGACAAGTTCTCTGCGGACAAGTTCATGACCCGCTGGCACGTGTCATGAACGGAGGTATCAGCGGTAATGCAGGAGTATTCTCTTGTGCTGATGATATTGCCATACTCTGCGCAGCCCTGCAAAACGGAGGTGAATGGAACGGACGCCGCATCCTGAGTCCGCTGGGTGTAAAAGCCATGCGTACTGTGCCACGCACTACCGCCAGTCTGGGACGCACTCTCGGTTGGGATAATTTTACAGCCTATGCCTCCAACAATGGAGATTTGTTTGGTCCTAATACCTATGGGCATACCGGCTACACGGGTACCTCCATCATTATCGATCCGGACAATGACACTTCCGTCATACTCCTTATCAACGCCGTACATCCGGAAGACGGACACAGCGTAGTTCGCCTGCGTTCATTGGTTGCCAACGCTGTGGCGGCTTCCATCTACCCCATTCCGCGTATTTATACAGACCATTACTACAAACGTTTCCTACAGTTTATGGATGAGCCTGCCATTACAAGCAAGGACATCGTCATGCTTGGCAATAGCCTGACTGAAGGTGGCGGTGACTGGTCTGCCCGTCTTGGTAAGAAGAATGTACGTAATCGCGGCATCATCGGTGATGAAGTGATGGGTATCTATGACCGCCTGCATCAGATACTTCCCGGACATCCCGCCAAGCTGTTCCTGCTTATCGGAGTCAATGACATTTCCCATGACTTGGCACCAGACAGTATTGTAGACATGATTCGCATGACGGTGGAACGCATCCGGAAAGAATCTCCCGACACAAAACTCTACCTACAAAGCCTACTCCCTTTCAATGAAAGTTTCGGCCGATACAAAAAACTGACTGGAAAGACAGATATGGTTCCTGAAATCAACTCCCGTCTGGAGGCGTTTGCCAAAGAGGAAGGCATTGCCTATATCAATCTTTTTCCACTATTTACAGAGAAGGGAACAAATGTACTACGCAGTGAGTTGACCGGCGACGGACTGCATTTGAATGAGGATGGATACAAAATCTGGGTAAAGGCCATTAAGAAGAAAATATAAAACGAACCAGTCTCCGAACGTCTGCCACACTACCAACAGGCTAAAGAAGACATCTCTCCATTAACTAGATTCCCCCTGCCATAGACATCTATAGCAGGGGGAATTCTTATATTCGGGGCGTTTCGGCACACACCCTCTTTTATCTCATTCGGCAAAGCTAACCAGTTGCAAGTCAAACGTCAACAGAGAGCCTCCGGGGATTGTATTTGTAGAATAAGGAGCAGTATAATCATTTATACCATATCCGCTTTGATAAGGGATATACAACATCCACCGCTCACCCATCCGCATAAGCTGCAAGGCAGCTGCCCAACCGGCAACGACACCCGAAACTTCAAAATCCACGAATGAATCAAAAACCGTAGGTTCTTTTACCGGAGGAATAGGTATATCGCGGTCAATAGCACTATAACCGTCAAAGCAACCGTCGAATTCTTCGCCATTCACATAAGTCCCATAATAATAAGCATTCACCTTTGAATGATAACCCGTATACAACGGGCGTTCACCCGTCTCATTCTTCACAAGCTTCTTGCAATAGACATACTGAGCACCTTCAGAAGTGCTTGCAGTCGTCTGTATGGCATACAGTTTCCCGAGTTCCATAGCATCGGCCTGCTCTGCTGTGGCGACATAATTCTCGCCAGTCAGCCTTTTTATCGAGTCAACAAAAGCCTCGCCGCGTTCTCTCCAATTATCATACTTTCCAGCCTCTTCCACTTCTTCACAAGAGATAAAAGCACCCACCAGCAACAGCAAGAAAGGCAAAAACAAAAGGGACTTTTTCATTTACTATTTTACTATTTTACTATTTACTATTTCAGTTTGTTCACGCACCGGTCTATTCCATAACCGCTTTATTGCAAGGTTTTCAGCAACGATGTGATGCTTACACGGTCTGCAATAATATTATTCAGTTCAGAGATAGCCACGCGCTCTTGCTGCATGGTGTCACGATTACGCAGTGTCACACAGTTATCTTCCAAAGTCTGATGATCCACGGTGACACAGTACGGAGTACCAATGGCATCCTGGCGGCGGTAACGCTTACCAATAGAATCTTTCTCATCATACTGACAATGGAAGTGGAACTTCAGATTGTCAATGATTTCGCGCGCTTTTTCGGGCAGACCATCTTTCTTTACCAACGGCATTACGGCCAGTTTCACCGGTGCCAGTGCAGCAGGCAACTTCAAGACAACACGGGATTCACCGCTATCCAACGTCTCTTCACAGTAGGAAGCCGACATGATGCTAAGGAACATGCGGTCTACACCGATACTAGTCTCGATGACATACGGGGTATAGCTTTCGTTGGTTTCCGGATCGAAATACTTGATGTTCTTGCCGGAGAACTTCTCATGCTGGGACAAGTCGAAATTTGTACGGCTGTGAATACCCTCTACTTCCTTGAAACCGAAAGGCATCAAGAACTCGATGTCTGTAGCAGCATTAGCGTAGTGGGCCAGTTTGTCGTGGTCGTGATAACGGTAATGGTCATCACCGAAGCCCAGCGCCTTGTGCCATTTCAGGCGAGTAGCCTTCCAACTCTTGAACCAGTCAAGCTCTGTACCCGGCTTCACAAAGAACTGCATTTCCATCTGCTCGAACTCGCGCATACGGAAGATGAACTGGCGGGCTACAATTTCGTTACGGAAAGCCTTACCAATCTGGGCGATACCGAAAGGAATCTTCATGCGACCGGTTTTCTGTACATTAAGGTAATTTACGAAGATACCTTGTGCCGTTTCCGGGCGAAGGTATATCTTCATGGCACCATCGGCGGTAGAGCCCATTTCAGTTGAGAACATCAGATTGAACTGGCGTACCTCTGTCCAGTTCTTTGTGCCACTGATAGGGCAAACGATTTCTTCGTCAAGGATAATCTGACGGAGTTCGTCCAGATTATTATCGTTCAAAGCCTTGGAAAAACGTTCATGCAAGGCATCACGTTTGGCCTGGTGTTCCAGCACACGACCGTTGGTACTGCGGAACTGAGCCTCATCGAAAGCCTCACCAAAACGCTTGGCAGCTTTGGCCACTTCTTTGTTTATCTTGTCATCGTACTTAGCAAGCTGGTCCTCTATCAACACATCGGCACGATAACGTTTCTTGGAATCGCGGTTGTCAATCAAAGGGTCATTGAAAGCATCTACGTGTCCGCTGGCTTTCCAGATGGTAGGGTGCATAAAGATTGCTGAGTCGATACCGACAATATTTTCGTGCAGCAGCACCATACTCTGCCACCAGTATTGCTTGATGTTATTTTTCAGTTCCACACCCATCTGACCATAGTCATACACAGCTCCCAGTCCATCATAAATCTCGCTGGAAGGGAACACAAAACCATATTCCTTACAGTGTGATACGAGTTTCTTAAAAACGTCTTCTTGTGCCATTTTCTGTTGTATCTAAATTAATTTGAATCTTATTTTCAGCTAAAAAGCGCCACAAAGATAGGGATTTATATCGTAAGTAGGACACGGAGGGTATTAATTTATCTTATTACCAAATAAAAGAAGAAGCTACCTCATAACTCCGAGGCAGCTTCTTTCCCAATTTTACCCAATTACAATTAATTTACCTAAGCACTACAAATCAACCTAATCACAACCAAGAATAATATTATACTCACCTTCAGCGTTTTATCGTATTAACAGTCTCTTGCGGTTTCAATATGTCATTTGTTTTTTCCACAACTGATACCACATCAACATCAAGTACAGCCTTAATATCCTTGGAAGAGGTTCCAATCAAAAACTTATAATTTCCAGCATCCACTACCCATGAAGAAGAAGCTTCATCATAAGAAGCCAAATCCGTAGTGTTCAGTTTCAAAGTGGCAGTAACAGTCTCACCTGGCCTCAATTCCTTAGTTTTGGTAAAAGCTTTAAGTTCTTTTTCCGGTTTGTTCATCTGAAACCTATTGGGAGTGGAGACATAAAGCTGAACAACCTCTTTCCCTGCAAACTTACCAACATTCTTCACATCAATAGAAACAGTATATATACCATTATCAACTTTGACAGACGGATTGACATACTCGAATGTTGTATACGAAAGACCATAGCCGAAAGGATAAGACACTTGCTTTCCGAAACTATCGAAATAGCGATAACCGACAAAAATATCTTCTTCATAATCCGTATAGTCTACATTCTTCACTGAAGAGCTTTTGTCCTCCTTATTCCTCACATCTGTATTAGCCCTAGCATCCATAGGAAAATTGGTCGAAGAAGCAACGTCCATCAACTTGTTCGGGAAAGTCATTGTCAACTTACCCGATGGAGATACCTTACCGCTCAACACATCCGTCACACTATTTCCACCCTCCTGTCCTGCCTGCCAAGCCAGCAAAATAGCATCCGGTAGTTTTTTCCAAGAAGCTGTTTCGATTACACCTCCGATATTCAATACCACCACCACTTTCTTCCCAGCAGCATGGAAAGCTTGGCTGACGGACTTCAGCAGTTGCAATTCTTCCTCACTCAGTTCAAAATCACTGACATTACGGTCTACAAATTCACCGGAAGTACGTCCCAGCGTAACCAATGCAACATCCGCTTTAGCAACTTGTTCTGACAACACCTTTGTAGTAGGGATAAGTTCTGTCGGGCGAGGTACCGGCATAAATCTGGAGAAAGGCTGAGACGAGTCAGGAGTATTTTTCTTATTCTCGGCCTCAATATACTGTTCATAATCGGCCTTCAATGCTTCATCTATCTGGTATCCAGCATTCTTCAAACCATCCAATAATGAGACTGTATAGGCACGATTCACATTACCTGAGCCGGTACCTCCTGCTATGAAATCATAGGAAGTACACCCGAAAAGAGCTATATTTCTGACCTTCCTTTCAAATGGCAAGGTTTCGTTATTATTCTTCAACAAAACCATTCCTTCAGTCGCTGACTGGCGGGTAACTGCTGCGTGCGCCTTCAAATCAGGTTTATTGGAATATTTGTATTCTTTAAAATGAGGAGTTTGGAGAATAAGTTCAAGAACACGCTTCACATTACGATTCAGTATGGATTCATCCAATTTTCCGGATTTCACCCCTTCGATAATCATATCATACTGGTTAGCCCTTCCCGGTTGGAGCATATCATTACCTGCTATCATCTGAGCCACGGCATCCTTCCCTCCAAACCAGTCAGTTACCACCATACCCTCGAAATTCCACTCATCACGCAATAAAGTGGACAGCAAGTCTGTATTCTCAGAAGCATAGGTGCCATTAATATGATTGTAAGAGGACATTACTGTCCATGGTGCCGATTCCTTCACTGCAATTTCGAACCCCTTCAAATAGATTTCCCGTAAGGCACGGGGAGTGACACGAGCATCATTGGCATTCCGATTGGTTTCCTGATTGTTGACAGCAAAATGCTTGATGGAAGTTCCCACTCCGTTGCTCTGTATCCCTCTAACATATGCAGCAGCTATCTTGCCAGACACCAACGGGTCTTCGGAATAATATTCAAAATTACGCCCGCACAAAGGATTCCGATGGATATTCAAAGCAGGAGCCAGTAAAACATCCGCACCATATTCCAACACTTCATTACCAATTGATTTTCCAACTTCCTCTACCAAATCCTGATTCCAAGTAGAAGCAAGTAACGTACCGATAGGAAAATGTGTACAATAATAAGTAGCAGAATCCCCTTCGCGGATAGGATCTATACGTAAACCTGCAGGTCCATCAGCCAACACAATGGCAGGAATTCCCAAACGGGGTATCGGATAAGTAGTACCTGCTGCACCGGGAACCAACTTCTTTGTAGTGCCAATCACCGTACTGTCACCCGAAGTACCCACCATTCCGGTACCGATAACCAAATGTGCCTTTTCTTCCAAAGTCATGGCACCAATAACATCCTCAACAGAATCTTTACCCAATTGAGGAGCCGCAGGGCCACAAGCGCTCAACACGCTTGCGACCAACAGCAGACTGAATAGTTGTTTCTTCATGGTGTGTTATGATTTATTTGAACAACTTGGGAGCAAATACAGAGAGATAAATACGCCAGCAAGTCCATACATGCCCACCGGGAGTTTCCATAAACTCATACTTATATCCCTTCTTATCCAAATCGGCGCGATAGGCGGCATTGTTCTTATACAGGAAATCGTCTTTGCCGATACCCAGCCAGTAGAGTTTAGGAGCTTTTTCAAACTGGACAGCCAGCTTCTTGTCCATATCCTGATAAACCGGGCTATTCCGCTGGCCTGCACTCTGGACATTAAGAGCGGCAGAGAACAAACCTACATAATCGAACATATCGGGATAGTTCAAAGAAATATTGGCAGAATGAAAGCCACCCATTGAAAGGCCTGCAATGGCACGGTGTGCCTTGTCTGCCTGCACACGGTAATTACTTTCTACGAACTTCACAATCTCGGGGAAATAGGTTTCAAATGCACCGTCCATGGTTCCGTTCTTCATGTGGTAGGGCTTATAGTAACCCAGGCTGCTTTCACCCGGTGCAGCTTCCATGGCGGCATGTCCATTGGGCATCACGACAATCATCGGTTCAGCCTTGCCTTGTGCTATCAGATTATCGAGAATCTGTGCCGCACGTCCGAAAGTAGTCCATTCGTCTTCATCACCGCCCATGCCATGCAATAAATAGAGTACCGGATACTTCCTATCACCGGATTGTTCATAACCTGCCGGCGTGTAGATATTGATACGGCGATCCATTTTCATACCATCAGAGTGATACCAACGATGGGCCAATGTTCCATGAGGAACTTTATTTACCTTATATAAATCTGCCTTACCATTCCCTACAATAAACACATTGCTTGTGGTAGCAAAGTCACGATAGACATAAACATTGTTAGGGTCTATAGTCGGCACACCATCTACCATGAATTCATAGCTATAAAGTTCTGAATCCAACGGCTTGGTAGTATAGGTCCAAATTCCTTCTGAATTCTTTGTCATGTCTATCAAACCTGCTCCCACCATACCTCCAATGTGTTGTTCCTCCGCCTTTTCGGCAAAGTCACCGGCAATCTGCACCTTTTGGGCATCAGGAGCCTTAAAGTTAAAAGTCACTGTGTTATCTTTGTTCACAATTGCAGACTCGAGGTCCTGCGCAACAAACAAATTCTGCTGGGCAGACATTTGCAGTCCACAGACTGCCATAAATACTGTCAATAAAATCTTTTTCATTTCAGTTTTTCAATTTAAAGTTTGTTGATTCTAGTTTATTCTATCACTGTAATAATTAGGCGGTGATAACGGTTCATTTGTGGTTCACCATCATCTGTAGCCTCCAGAATCAAGTGAATGGTATCGCCCGGTTTGGCATCAGTCGGAACAGTAAAAGTAGTATTTGCAGAAGTAGAATCATCCACTGCCACTTTACCTCGATATGTACTGGCTGACATATATTGCCACCATTTAATGGCAAGTACATTCTTGTCCGGATCGGTTACTGTATATTTAAGTTTCAGCTTTTCACCCGGTTTGGCATTCATGGCAAGTGCACCTTTTATCAACGGTTCATGATTTGCATCGGTATAGCTTGGAGTAACTGACCATTTAAAACGGGCAGCCAATCCATTCATTACCGGAGCCGTAAAATCGGGTAAAGGATAGTGCTCAGCTCTATACTTCATCTGTTCCATACGAGGAAGATTCTTCACTGAATCGGGAAGAAGAGTCCTTCCACCGCACCAGCCACCATAAGTAGGATTCTCGTGACCACGCAGACCATTACCGATCAAATTCAGAAAACAGTAAGTGTCACCCTCAGCCAGATAAGCCCCTTTCGGCTGAACTCCAGTCCAAACTACATAGCCTTGCTCCTTCAGTTCATCAACTGTATAGCCCGACAAGCCGAAGAAATCGAACTTATCATCTTTCACCATCTGTTTTCCATCCCCCCAGACACGATACATTTCACCGAAAGGCCCTTTACTACGGATATTCTCCTGCATCCATTCCGGAGAATAGAAAACCTGGTTTTCTTTGGAAGCCCTCAACTGGGCATTATAAGCCAGCCCGACTGTCATGCCGCCCATCTCCATTTGTCTAAGTTCCGGCCAGAAAGGTTTGATATACCGTGCATACGTATCATCCTGATCACCAGAAAGGGAAAGAACCACTTTTTTTATTATCTTTTCCCGAATGCCTTTCCAGGCATCAGTATGCTCATAAATATCCTGAATGGACTTCAAAGCACGAGCTATGGTGCTGGCACCTCCCCAAGCATTGATAAATACCGGATCTGTACAATCATCAAGCAGTACGGCTTTAATCAGCTCCGATCCCGGAGTATCCTTGGAAATATCACCATCGAACTCTATATTACCGATGCGTATTTTGGATTTCAGATATTCGGGAGTCGGATAAGAAGGATCATGTACCCTCAGATTGGGATATACCTCCTCATAAGCTTCCACAGCATCGTCAATGAAACGTTCTTCCGGATCCCAACGCCAACTTTCCATAGGCCCGTAGTCTATACCATTGCGAGAATATTCCCGTCCAGGTACATACCACTTAGTACCGTGCCCATCACCTTTCCAATGAAACTGACTGCTGGCATAAATCAAACCTTCCACGCGGAAATCCGTACTGAAAAGTAAGAAACGTATCAAAGAGTTCAGGTCATCAAGTTCCGGATCACAAGTAATAATAACACGAGGTTTTGACGAATCTTCACTGGACGTCTGCTGTCCATTCATACAAGCCGGCATCACAGCCATAAGGCCTGAGAAGAATAAGCATTTAAATTTATTCATACACTAAATTTTATTGATTAACTACCAACCCGGATTCTGGGTCATATTCTTATTGACATTCATTTCAGTTGCAGGGAATGGGAGCAATTCATGCTTACCACTTTTGAAGCCAGCAGAAGCATTTTTCTGTTCATTCCAACTGACACGACCGTCTTTATAAAGAGCCGGCCTTTCCTGTCCTCTTTTGGCAAGTACCGTAGCAGCATCGCCCCACCGAATCAAATCCTGATAACGACAACCTTCCATCCAGAGTTCCAAACGCTTTTCTTTCTTGATATCATCCATAGAAACGCTACCCAATGCAGGCAACTGAGCACGGTTACGCACTCTATTTACATAGTCGACAGCTTTACCTGCATTTCCAGACTGGAGACTCGCCTCAGCAGCAAGTAACAAGACCTCAGCATACCGCATAGCACGAGTATTGTTAGGGCAACGCAACCAATAATAATTAATGACATCGGCTTCATAAACACGGTATTTCCAACTAAAGTAACCGGCATTGTCAGGCATATATGCAATGGCATCACTCAAAGATATACCGGTGCTTTCCATCTGCTGGTATGTCTTTATGGAAGCATTCAAGCGATACGTATCTCCCATCTCAACAAATGCATCATAGCTTTCCTTGGTCGGATTAAAAAATCCCCAACCTCCGTGAGAATAGATTTGAGTAGGCTCATTAAATGCAAGCATATCTCCGCGCCAATGTACATATACCCAAATCATGTTACTCATAATACCAGTAGCATTATTGGCATCGTAGACATAGTTACTTTCAAATAAGCTTTCGCAATTTGCCTCTCCTTTAGTAGTCTGAATATTTTCATAATCATTGTAAAGGTCGTACTTTCCGCTATTAATCACCTCATCCAAGGCAGCGGCGGCAGCACCATAATTCTTCTGGAATACATATGCCTTACCTAACAGAGCTTGTGCAAATTGTTTGGTGATGCGATAGGTAAAGTCATCCAAACTTGTCTTTTCCTCCAGATCGCCACTGTTGACAGCCTCAGTAAGGTCTTGGTTCACCAATGCCCATAGCGCCTCAGTATCACCATTGGCCTGGGAATATTCATTTGGCGTTAACGGATGATCCACCAATGGCGGAGTCCCCCAAAGACTAATTAATTCGATGTAGGACATCGCGCGGAAAACCTTTGCCTCTGCACGTGCACGAAGTTTAATTGCAGAATCATCCCCTACATACTGCAAAACAATATTGGCGGCATAAATTACCTTATAAAGATTCGTATACAACGTTTTAATATGAGAAAAATCAGAGTCGAATGTATAAGTCGACAGCAATTGCGCACTAGCAGCCGTCCAACTCTCCCCTGCCGAATAGCAATCATCCGAAAGAAGATTCTTCAGCCAGAATGCAGGTGCATAAGTATCCTTCCAATTACTATAGCAGGCTATAATGGCTTCTTCCGCATCAGCATCCGTTTTATAGAAACTTTCGAAAGTGCTTACTCCATGCTGCGAGATATCCAGATTGTCCACACAAGAGGAAAAGAAAGTGCAACTGGCAAGCAACAAACTTGATAAAATATATTTTGCTTTCATATTTCGTATTGAATTAAAGATTAAAATGCTACATTAAGACCGAACACGACTTTCTTGCTGGACGGATAAGACCCCATATCCAACCCCATTGCACTACCTGTACTTGTAAATTCAGGATCAAATCCAGGATACTTGGTAAATGTAAAGAAGTCGTCTAAAGAACAATACAAACGAAGGTTACTCAAACCAATCTGCTTCAACAAATTCTTTGGTAAATTATAACCCAACTGTATCTGCTTGATTTTAAAGTAAGAACCGTCGAATACAAACTTGGAGCTTTTCAAGTACTTATCATAATTACTAGGATTGGAACGGGCATATTTTGCATTGTCTCCTGCAGTTGTCCAACGCCCATCGTAGAATTCCTTCAAGGTATTCGCTTTCATACGGGAAGTACGGTTATAACCGGCAAACACATTATTGCCATGAGAACCGGAACCAAATATCGTCAAATCGAAACCTTTCCATGCAGCAGTCAAAGTAATACCATAAGTAAAGTCGGGAATGGCTGAACCTATTTCCGTTTGATCAGCATCTCCAATAATGCCATCGTCATTCATATCCTTGAATATCGGGTCACCCGTTTGTGAGTCAATGCCCGTACACTCATAACCACGCATGTACCAAATGGGGTGCCCTTCTTCAAAATAATTCATAACACCGATGCCTGCACTTGTCGTACTCTCAATGCGTTCCAAAGTTTCATGCAGATAAGTAACTTTATTCTTTAAAGTAGCAATATTTCCTTTTATGCTATAGTTGAAATCCTTAATATTATCACGCCATGAAAGTTCAAACTCAAATCCGCTGTTCTTGACATTTCCTGCATTCATAGGTGAAGTCGTGTTACCCACAATCAGCGAAGGAGTAATACCGGTTACAATTAAATCCTTAGTTTTTTTCTCATAATAGTCAAATCCGAAACTCAACCGGTCGTTCAGCATCCGAAGATCAATACCTAAATCGATTTGTTCGGAAGTTTCCCACTTCAAATCATAGTTGCCTGTTGCAGAGGGCAGTGAACCCGTTTCATAAGATACATCTCCGGACATTGGATAATTGATTTCAGACAGAATTGTAGCATCATACATATAGTCTGCCAAACCAGCAGTACTACCATTCTGTCCCCAACTTGCACGTAATTTCAAATGAGAAATCGACTTGAGATTCTCCATAAACTTCTCATTGGAAAGCACCCAGCCAACAGATACAGCCGGAAAATAGCCCCAACGTTTCTGCAAAGGAAGAATAGACAAGTCGGCAGCATCCGCACGAAGAGTGAACTGAGCAAAATATTTACCCGCATAGTCATAAGAAGCCCGACCAAAGTAAGAAAGATTTGCATATCTCCTTTTCTCTCCACCACTTACCGTACGGGTAGCAGTACCAGTTTGGAACGCAAAATAGGCATAGTTGGGATCCAACTTGGTAATACCTAAATCAACCTTGTCACCAGAACGGCTACCATTGATTCCTCCTGTCACTCCAAAAGAGGTATTGGAAGAATAAGACATACCAAGCATCACGTTTACATTGTGCTTATCTGCAAATGTCTTAGTGTAGTTAGCAAAGTTTTCCCATTGCCAATACGTTGTATTAGAGCTTGTAGCATTTACCGATACATAATCTTGATAAAGATCAGAACAGGTAATGTTAGGCATAGTATAGCCATAGGAGTTGCTATAAGTATAGCGATATCCCAAACGTGAAGTGATGACAAGTTCTTTAATCGGAGTAAAATCCAGATAAGTGGAACCGCTGAACACAAAACCATCTCTTTTCGTTGTACCACGGTCACGCATAATATACGGATTGATATTATTGGAGTCACCATAAGGGGAAATAGAATAATAATCACCATTGGCATTCTGAAGCAAGGTATGCCCTTGGTTCATATAATTAATCATAGTGTCAGGCAGTTTATCCGGTGTATAGGTAACTGGAGTAAGAGGGTCAAGCTGAATGGCAGACAGCATCAAAGAACCGGTTGCTGAGCCTTCGCTTACAGACTGTACATGATAACGGGAAAATGAATTGTTTGTCGTGAACTTCAACCAATCCTTTACTTTATAATCTGCATTGACAGTACCGGTAATGCGGTCAAAAACATCCTTATTGCCAACAATGGGACCATTATTACTTAAATAAGAGAGTGAAGCGAATAATGAGCCATTATCATTGGCACCTTGAAAATTGACATTGTGACGCTGCATCATGGATGATTCAAATGTCTCTTCTACCCAATCGGTATTTGTCTTTCCATCCCAATACCTATCTATTGTTTCTCTGGGAATAAGATTACCTTCAGTCATATAATTGACATATTCCTGAGCATTCAGAATATCAGGAGTACGACCTAAAGACTGAGAGGACAACTGGAAATCATAAGAAATACGACGAACTCCTTTTTTTGCCTTCCGGGTGGTAATCAAGACAACACCATTACCAGCCTGAGCACCATAGATAGCAGCAGAAGCAGCATCCTTCAACACCTCCATACTCTCAATATCATTCGGATCGAGGTTACTGATGTCTTTCGTACGCAAGCCATCGACTACATACAAAGGATCTGAACTGGCATTACTGCTATATCCACGGATACGAATGGCGGGATTCGAACCAGGAGCCGCAGATGCAGAAATAATTTGCACACCGGCTGTTTTACCCTGCAGGGCCTGCTCAGCATTGGTTATGGTACGATTTTCAAAATCTTCTGCTTTTACGGAAGAAATCGCCCCTGTTACGGAACTTTTCTTCTGTACACCATATCCTACAACAACCACTTCATCCAAAGTCTTGCTATCTTCCTTCAGTATAATATTCATAGTACCTGCAACGGCTTTCTTTTCCTGGGTCACATACCCGATATACGAAAAGACAATAGTGGAACCCTCGCTCGCTGATAAGGCATAATTGCCATCCAAATCAGTTATAACACCATTTGTCGTTCCTTTTTCCAATACACTTACACCAATCATCGGTTCATTAAGCTCATCAGTAATTCTGCCAGATACATTTACTTGTTTCTGTGCAAAAACAGATGTCATACCTACCAAAAGGAACAGCACTAAGGCCATTAACCTTTTCTGTCTAATTTGTGTTACAATCGTTTTCATTTAATATTATTTTGGGTTAACAATGAATTTAAAATATCAGTTTGAAAGAGTAATCAGTACCAGCCCCACAACAAAGAGCACAAACATGGTTGCAATCATAGGTACAGTCCCCTTTGGAGCGCCTTTGAACTCCTTCCATACAAAGAATCCCCAAATCATGGCTACCACCGGTGCGGCATTGCTCAATGCATAGGCTATAGCCGGATTGGCAGAACCAGCTCCCATAAAGCTGACTACCATACCACTCATCCAAATAAAACCTCCCAACATACCAATCAGATGTGTACGGGTGTCACCTTTCAGATAATCCTTCATTGTCACCTTGTTTCCCTGAGCCGGATGACTCATAGCAAACGTATTAAAGACAGGAGTCGTGATAAGGACACCGGCAGCAAAACAAAATACACCGGTATAGGGAGTCAGTGTTCCCGTACCACCCGTTACATACTGAGGATCTAGTGATTTTACAACCAAGCCATAGAAGAACATAATGGCCAACCCCGCTACAATAGCCAATAAGATACCTTTTTTAGGAGTAGACGCCTGACTTGCCGACATCTTTCCATAAGCCTTGCCACAAATGCAGATAGCTATCACAATAACAGCTACTCCTATCCAAAGCAATGTCTGGTTTCCAGGGTATACTTCGCCAGCTAAAGATATCAGTAGATAATTAAAAATTATACCGCCTATCCAAGCTAAGCCCCCACCAATGGGAAAACCTACCGACATCCCAGCTACAGCAATAGCTGCTGTCAGAAAGATATTACCGAAATTCCATACAATACCGCCCAGGAGCGCATACTTCATACTATTCCAGTCCATTACTGCCAAATCCTCAAAGAAAGTACGACCTTCACTTCCCAAGTTACCCAATGTCAGGGCACCTAACAGAGCTGTGAAAAATAAACCGAAAGTCAAATCCCAGTAGAAAAGCTCAAAACTCCAGCTTTTCGATGTCACCATCTTCTGCGTATTCGCCCAAGAGCCCCAACAGAGGCAACAATAGACACAACACAGAATGGCCCCAATATAGTTGTCAACAAGTATCATAATTTATTTTCTGTTGTTTACCGTGTGTTTACCTATTTATTCATGCACATACAGATTCCACCCCAAATAACCCTCGATGGCCTCATTCAGAATATTCTTTACATCATTACGAACCATAGCCACATGATGTTCAAAACCATTCTTGCAAATATGTTTCATCAAAATCTGTAAGTTATCCACTTTGGTAACAGCTATACATCCATCCATTCCATACGGATCATCCGTGATTTCACCAGTACCCAAATAAGCCTTGATAACGCCTTTAGTATCATCAGTGGAAATACGGAAGAATGTGAAATCACCTTTAGTCACTTTGCCATATACAGCACCGAATGTATTGACCTTACCTAGCGTACGTCCCAGAACGCCAAGTGTACCAAGCTTTAAGTCATTTCTGACAAACGATTTCGGGAAATTACCGCAATGAGTACACACACATTTATTCCGGTCTTCCGCAAAATTATTGTTCCAGTCAAGTAATGCCGATTGACCTTGCGCTGCCAATGTCAAAGCATACATGGATACAGCACCGGCAATATCAACCTCACAAGCGGCAGGTAGTAGTTTTTCACCCAGCATACTCATTGTCACACAAGCTGCACAACCATAGTTCTGTTCCAAAGAGTCCCAGCACTGCACAGCCACAGCATCAATCTGATTGGCTTCAATCCACCGTTCTACAGCCACGCCAAACTTTGCCTGAAGCACTAGCTTGTCATTGTATTCTTTAGGAACTACTGCGTAGCACTTAATCTCTTCAAGTTTCTTCAGCAGTTCCACATCTGTATCCTCAATCTTACGGGCAGCACCGAGTATTTCAGAAAGATCGACTGGAACGACTGTAATACCACTCTTCTGCAACAGTTTTTCACTGGCACGTACCGTCTGAAAACCGGCTGGACGGGCACCGATAGCACCGACACGTGCATGGCGCAAACCATTGACCACACGACAGATACCGGCGAACTTATTAATATCCTTAGCCAATAGTTCAGAGTATATAGAATAGGTATGCAGCGTGGTATCTGTAAAAGGAATACCATATTGATACAAATTATTGCAAACAGAAATTTTACCACAGAAAGCATCACGGCGGCTGTCCAAGTCCACCTTGTCATTCTCGTCGTCACAGGCTTGTACCAAAATGGGAACATTCAAATCAGCCACACTGATAGCATTGATTATTCCAATCTCAAAGCCAAAGTTGGGTAGAGATACTATAATGCCGTCAATACGGTCACGATTTTGACGGAACAGTTCGGCACATTTCAATCCGTCTTCACGGGTTTCAATACTGCTACTGCCAGTAGGAGTAGCATCTTCAGGTAAAATTACATAGTCATAGCCTTCGTCTGCAAGTGTTCTCAACAGCTGTTTGCGAACATCTTTGGCCAATTCTGAATTAAAATAAGCACGGGTGCCGATAATTATACCGAAGCACATTCTTTCCTTGTTTTTCATCGTAAATAGTTGGTGTTAAAATTATACTTAGAAGATATTTATCCGATTAATTGATTTACTGCTTTCAGCCAGCCTTCACACCATTTCTCCATCAGTGGTAAGTTGCCCTGCGGTTCTATTCGGTAGCGGCTCCGGCGTAATACGGCCACTTGTTCAAAGCTCGTCCATATCTTGCGGGCCATTCCATTCATCACAACAGCTCCCAAAGCCGAGGCCTCCTCAACATCCGAACAATTGATCGGTACACGTAAACAGTCAGCCTGGAACTGCATTAAAAATTTATTTTTTGTAGGTCCTCCGTCAACCCTGATTTCTTTCAGTTTTATACCTGCCTGAGTGGTCATCGCTTTGACTAAATCATTAACTTGATAAGCTATGGATTCAAGCGCCGCCCTAAGAACATGTGGCTTCCCGGTACCTAAAGTCATCCCTAAAATGGCCGCCTTTATATCCCCTTGCCACCAAGGAGCACCCAGTCCGGCAAAAGCCGGTACAACATACACCCCTCCATTGTCTTCCACAGTAACAGCCAGTTCTTCTGCTTCATCGGGCGAACCGATCATCTGCAATCTCTGTTCCAACCACTTGATAGTACCGCCAGTACAATGGATATTCCCCTCAAAAGCATAGAACACTTTTCCAAGTGCGGCAAAACCTATGGAAGTGACCAATCCCCGAGGAGCTGTAGCAACCTTTTCGCCAATATTCACCATTACTGATGAACCGGTACCATAAGTGACCTTACCTAATCCCTCTTCAAAACACATCTGCCCAGTCAGTGCCCCATGCGAATCGCCCAATACACCGGCAATGGCAATAGGGCTCTTGAACAGCCCACCTACCGTAGTTTTTCCAAAAACAGCATCACAAGGCAACAATTCCGGCATCATGATTTTGGGTATAGTGAACAATTCCAACAAGTCATTATCCCATTGCATTGTATGAATATTCAATAAAAGGGTCCTAGAAGCATTCGTATAATCTGTCACATGGCGTTTACCATCGGTTAACTTCCAAATCAGCCACGTGTCAATGGTCCCCATCAATAAATCTCCATTATCAGCAGCCTGACGGGCTCCCTCCACATTGTCAAGTATCCACTTCACACCACTAGCCGAGAAATAGGGGTCTAACAACAAGCCACTTCTTGCTTGTACAAACTCACTGCATCCTCTATTTTTCAAGTCATTACAGATATCAGCACCACGCATACATTGCCATACCACAGCATTGTATACCGGTTTACCCGTATGTTTATTCCATACGACCACTGTCTCGCGTTGATTAGTGATAGCCAACGAATACATATTGTCTGCCGTTTCCTCTTCGACCAACTCAGCAATGCCCTTCAGCACATTCCGATAAATTTCTTCAACATCATGCTCCACCCATCCAGTTCGGGGATAATATTGCTCGTGAGTGACATTGACACGCCTCAGCATTTCACACCTCTCATTGAACAGCATAGCCTTGGTAGCCGAGGTGCTTTGGTCTATTGCAATTATCAAGTTTTTCATTTTAGGTATTATTAAAGGCTGATTATTTCTTACTTAAGGAAGTCAAGGGCAGTTTTCACGATACCAGGTGCATCCAACCCATAATGAGCAAAAATTTCGGAAGAACTCCCATGCACCACATTCTCGTCAGGAATCCCCAGAATTTTCACGGGTACGGGATTTTCGGAAATGATTTCAGTCACCATCGCTCCGAGGCCTCCATACTGACTATGCTCCTCAACCGTGATAATACGACCGGTTTCAGAAGCAGCTTTCAAAACAGCCTCCTCATCACAAGGTTTAATAAAGGACATATCCAGTACCCGGACTGAAATACCATATTTACGCAACTCCAAAGCCGCTTGATGTGCATGGTATACGGTTTCACCGGTTCCAATGATTGTCAAGTCGGTCCCGTCCAATAACATGTTTGCCTTACCTATGACAAAATCAAAATCATCGTTCTCATAGACATCAGGAACTGCTGCACGTCCTACACGAACATAAACCGGTTCAGGATAGTCAATCAAAAACTCAACCAGTTTTTTTGTCTGTCGGGCATCACAAGGCAACACAATATTCATACCGGGGAAAGTACGTAACACGGCAATATCATGCAAGCTATGATGGGTAGCCCCCAAAGCTCCGTAAGCTACTCCTCCACTTACTCCCAATATCTTTACGTTGTTCTGACTATAAGCCAAGTCTACCTTTACCTGTTCCAGACTGCGAGCCACATAAAAACAAGCCGGACCACACACAAACACTTTCTTTCCGCTATGAGCCAACCCAGCTGAAATACCCACAGCATCCTGCTCCGCAATACCACACTCCACGAATTGCTGTGGCAATTCTTTGGCAAAATCATTTAACGTCACCGAACCACGTGCATCCGTTGTCACAGCAATGATATCTTTGTCCATCCGGGCCAATGACAACAAAGTGTCGGTGAAACTTTTTCTGCAAGCTATCATATCAATTATATTCTAAATTTTTTATCCTTTCTGAAATTTCCCGAATGGCCAGTTCATACTGCTCGTTGTTCGGAACTCCATGATGCCATTTGGCCACTCCCTCCATAAAAGACACTCCCTTGCCTTTTGTTGTATGAGCCACCAGCAAATGAGGATGGTGATTTGCATAATCAACGGAACGGAAAGTCCGGATAATGTCTTCCATATCGTCACCATTCATATCCTTTACCTCCCAACCGAATGCCGTCCAACGGTCACGGATATCATCAATCCCCATCACATCTTCCGTATCTCCACTAATCTGCAAATGATTACGATCTATTACAGCTACCAGATTATCCAACTTGTACTGCCGGGCAGCCATTGCAGCCTCGTATATGGAACCTTCACCCTGCTCACCGTCCCCCATCAGCACATAGGTTTTATAATTCCTTTTATCCATTTTAGCTGCCATAGCTATACCCACTCCAACAGACAAGCCATGTCCCAAGGCTCCAGTATTCACTTCAATACCCGGAACTCCGATAGTGGGGTGCCCCGAAAGAATGGAACCATATTGCCCCAAGGTGTCCAAAATGCCTTCAGCCATGAATCCTCTGGATTCCAGCGTCACATACAAAGCCTCCACACAATGTCCTTTACTCAAAATGAAACGATCCCGCAAATTATCCTTAGGGTTACCTGCATCTACATTCATCACATCAAAGTAAAGAGCAGTAAGAACATTGAGGCAAGACAAGTCTCCACCGATATGTCCGGCTTTTGCTTTATAGATAATTTCAATTAATCTTTTTCGATTTCTTTCTGATTGAAGAATTAATTCTTTTGTTTCCATAGCTTATACACTTTCGTTTCCTTTGCAAATAAAACAAAAGAAAAGCAAAAACCGAAAGAAAAAGAAAAATTTTCATTCTATATTAACATGTTTTATAATTAATAAGAAGGAAAAAGAAAAGAAATAAAATACAAAAGAAAAGAAAACGATAAAATAAAAGATAATTATTAGAATAAAAAAGAAGAAAAACAGCAAAAACGAACTTTTATTTGACTTTTTTTGACTACCTTTGCGAAAAAATTAAATGATTGCACAATGCTCAATACTATAGACGAAGGAATCAAAGCGGTTCGGCAAGGAAAAATAGTGATAGTTGTCGACGATGAAAATAGAGAAAATGAAGGGGATTTTATCGTATCCGGCGAAAAAATCACCCCTGATATTGTCAATTTCATGATTACACATGGAAGAGGGCTTCTTTGTGTACCATTACCTCGTTCCCGTTGTGAAGAGCTTCAACTATACCCGATGTCGGAAGACAACACTTCTCTTTTGGGCACTCCGTTCACCATGTCTGTCGACCTGAAGGGCTACGGCTGTACAACGGGGGTTTCTGCCTATGACCGTTCTGCTACCATACGCGCTTTGGTTACTGGCAATATAAAACCATCGGAATTGGCACGTCCCGGACATATTTTTCCTCTCTACGGACATGAGAATGGAGTATTAGGACGCGACGGACATACAGAAGCCTTGCTAGACCTGACAAGAATGGCAGGATTGACACCCGGTGGCGCCCTCATTGAGATACTGAACCAGGATGGAACAATGGCTCGTTTGCCTCAATTACTTGAAATAGCAGAAAAGTTCCAGCTGAAAATTATAGCTATCAAAGATATCCAAGAGTATCGCAGGAACAACAAGATATAACAATATATAAAGTAGATATGGCACTAAACCAAAGAAGAGTCAAGATTTTGGACCTAATCCGCGAAGACGGACATGCAAAAGTTCAAGAATTAAGCAGGATTTTCAATGTTACGGATGTTACAATCAGACAAGACTTGGAAGCCCTTGAAAAATTAGGGTATATCCAAAGAGAACATGGTGGAGCTTTCCTAAAAGACGTAGGCTCATTTGCAAAAACCGGAAAGGTCTTCAACCAAAACCATATTGAAGAAAAAAGAGAAATAGCCCGAAAAGCGGTATCGTTTATCCGCGAAGGCGAATGCATCATTCTCGATTCAGGTTCCACCACTACAGAAATAGCCAAACTACTTACGCAATACAAAGAGCTCACTGTCATCACCAATGCACTGAACATAGCGTTGATATTGGGCGAAAATCCCGGTATCACCCTCATCGTGACGGGAGGAGAGTTCAAAGCGCCTACCCTTTCACTGACCGGAAAGATGGCAGCCGACTCACTCAAAGGTTTCCATGCCAACAAATTATTCCTCGCCACAGCAGGAATATCTCCGGACATGAGCCTGACTTATCCAAGCCTCAGCGACCTGATGGTAAAATCGGCCATGATAAAGGCTGCCGAAGAAGTCATCCTGGTAGCCGATTCTTCCAAAATCGGGATAAGCGCATTCGCAAGTTTAGGGTCGATAACTATGGTGAACTCCTTCATCACAGACAATCATATCTCGATAGAGAATATTGAGAAAATGAAGGGGAAAAACATAAATCTCCTGATTGGATAATTGAAAGGGAAAAAGAGACCCGGCCCTCGTACCCATTTATATTATATTACAAATATAAGTACAATCTGCCTGCATTCCCATGCCTTTTCATCTCACTCACTGAACGAACCGGATTCAGTCAGGGACTGAAAGCCTTTCACTCAGGGACTGAATGCCATTCAGTCCTTGAGTCATTGCACCCCCTCTCAGAAGGTATCAGGAAGGAGGTATAGCAAACCACCCACCCCGTAAAAACAAGCAATAAAATTATAGGACATCCTCCTCTGAAAGCCGATATGCTTCCCTGACCACTTCCTGCGGATAGCCGCACATCTCGATAATCCGGATGGCATTACGTTCCGTCACCGGTCCCGGCTTCAACTTATAATCAAAAGACAATGTATTGTCGGCAACACACTCACAAAAATGAAACAATTCATATTCGTCCTCAAGTAAGGAAGCCAGTTCGACATCGTGAGTGGAAGCAAACACAATACTGTTCTTGTGCGCCAAAGCAGACAGCACAGCTTTGGCTATAGCTATCCGTTCCACCGTATTCGTCCCCTTGAACAACTCGTCCAGCAGGAAAAACCGCCAACACTCCTTTCCGGCTTCCAGCATCTCTCGAACAATTTGCACCTCCTGCAGAAAGAAACTTTTTCCCTCCATCAGACTATCCTCCAGATGGATAGCAGAATATAACGCAGTATCCATAGGAAAACGGAAACTGCGAGCAAAACAAGTATGGAGCACTTGTGCGGAAAGCAGGTTAAGTCCGATGGCACGGATAAAAGTTGTCTTACCGGACATATTGGAGCCGGTAACAAGGACAGATTTGCCACAGAGTGTAATGTCATTAGGGATACAACGTTCTATAAGCGGATGATAAAGCCCTTCTGCATGAAACGTTTCACCCTCGCTGCAAGCTTCCGGTAAAACATAATAAGGCAGCCCATTCCGGAGTTCGGAAACAGAGCAAAGCACATCCACCAATCCGAAATAGCGGAAAACCTCTTCAATCTGTTCCTGTCTACCCTGCAATAGAAAGAAAGCCTTGGAAACCGGAATAACTTCCCGCAGAAAAAACACATTCACTATCTCGGTGAAGAAATAAGCGAAAATGGCGATGTCGCTCTCCAGTCTGATACTGAAACGGAAAGTGGAAAGTTTCTTTCGCAACGGATGCAATGCCTGCAAAGTCTTTTGGATATCCCGATGCACGGATGCACACAACGGAATCTGTGCCAACTTCTCCGCTTGCCTGAGCAACTGCCATAACTGAGGAATGGAAAAGAAATAGCCCTGAATCCGCGCCTTGCTGCGATAGTGCAGTACCATGTTCACCAATACCGATGTGCACAAAATCCCCAAAACATAAAGCGAAGACGTAATGTAAACTATTCCCAACAAAACAAAAGGCGCGAATTGCAAGATAGTCAGCAAACGGTAAAAGCGGCGGGAATACACGGGATGGGAAATGGAGAATAGCGATGCAATGGTATAAGCATCCGGCGTATCCAGTTTCCGCAACTCCGACCGGATTTCTGCACGCAACTCCTTGTCAGCAGAAAGCTTACGAATCACTTCCTCTTGTTCCGAAATCTCCGAAAGACGGTTGTAATGCAACACGTCGTAGAGGTACTGTCGGCCCACACAAGAAGAGGTACGGTCAGCCCATTCGAAAAAATCATCCAGATTGAGGTCATCCCAGGTTTTCTGCGACACCAAATGTTCTGTCTCCCTCGCCGACCGGTACTCGTGGTATAGCGATATATCCGAAAATGACTGTTCCATCAAAGAATTATTTGGAATGATGCACAAAAATAATGAAAAGATTGCATTCTATCTAATTTCCTTGCTGCTTTCCCTATATTATGTTTACTTTGCGGATACAAACACTTTTCATTACTTCACCATTAAAATTATAACAAGATGAAACACACTTTTTTCACATTGACACTGTTTTTACTGGCCTTACTGTCAACATCATGCGGAAACAAGAAAGTAGCATATCAGAATCCCCTGCCCATGGCCTTCGGAGACCCGTTCCTACTGAAAGCTTCCGACGGCAAATACTATATGTACGGAACGGGCGGAGTATCGAACGGTTTTAAAGTATACTCCTCCGATGACCTGGTGACATGGACAGACGAGGGTCCCATCTATCAAGGCGGCACCTCCGACTCATGGGCCACCGACTGTTTCTGGGCACCCGAAGTGTATGAACGGGACGGCAAATACTACCTATGGTTCAGCGCCAACTGGAAGGAAAATCCCACTAAGGAGCAAGAGAACTTCCGTATCGGTGTAGCCGTAGCCGATAAGCCTACCGGCCCTTTCAAAGACCTGTTCAACCAACCGGTATTCGACCCCGGCTATCCTATCATCGACGCAAACATACTCTTTGACGATGCTTCCGGAAAGACCTACCTCTACTACTCCCGCTGCTGCTACAAACATGCCGTTGAAAGCGAAGTTTCAGCATGGGCTAAAGAAAAGGGCTGGTTTGACGAGATTGAGGAAAGTTGGATTTACGGCGTGGAACTGAAACCAGATTTCTCCGGTATCATCGGAGAACCGGTAGCACTGCTTTGCCCGCCCCAGACAATGGACGACCCTCAAGCGGAATGGGAGAACCGCTCGGTGACTTCACATGAAGTCAACAGACGCTGGACAGAAGGTTCGTATATCGTGAAGCACAAAAATCTTTACTATATGCTGTACTCTGCAAACTTTTTCGGAGGGAAAAATTATGCGGTGGGTTATGCTACCTCCCAGAACCCCTTAGGACCATTCACAAAAGCTGCCAACAATCCGGTGCTGCAAAAGGATACAGAGCAAGGCGGCATCGTGACCGGAACCGGGCATTGTATGCTCATCGATATTCACAACCGCCTCTACTGTGTCTATCATGGACGCACCGAAACCACTGGTGACGAACGAATGGTATTCATCGACCTCATAGACATCCAACCAGACGGGAAACTGGTAGTCCACGGACCGAATACGGATTTACAGAAAATCACATATTAAAGCTATCAGGCGCAGACTGTACAGCATTTCACGGTTCATTATTCCCCGTGGCTCTCCTATACATTCCGCGCCTGATGAAAATTAAAAAGGACATATCCATACACAACAATCCGCTCCATATTTGTTCCTGACTTCAATTCTATTTTCACCGGTATCCAATACAATGCCTTTCCATTCCAGTACATTTACGGAATCAGGTTTTGCAGTCCCATATGCTTTGCCATTGATATACAATTTGGCAGCTCCGCTATTGCTGAATACTTGCACATCAACGGTTTTGCGGGTTCTGTTTACCAATCGTTTTCCTGCGATATATACAAACTTATCTTCTTGATTCCAGTTTGCCTTATAAAAGTAAAAGGCATCTTTCTTTATTTTCCGGTCGTAAGTCACCAGCCCCTTATCGTTGCGTCCCATAATGGATCCCTCCCTACGGCCTGCCGCCGAAAAGTCGAACATGCACCAGATGAAGTTGCACCACAAGAATTCGCGTTCCTGAAGCTGTTTCCAATTCTCCACATGATAATAAGTCTGCCAGTTTTCGGGATGCCATTGCCCCCACGGTTCCGGATGCCTCAGCGAGTCCTCCTGCTGGAATACGCATGCCCCGGCACCATACTCGCTGATGCCCATCTTCCGCTCCGGATGTGCTGCATGCTCGCGGTCTATCCAGCGCCCCATGTCATCCATGTTGTCGCCATACCAGCCGAAATACTTGTTGAAAGCAATCAGGTCGATGAATCCGTTGAAGTCGTCATCCTGATTACTGGCTCCCATAGTGGGACGGCTCGGGTCCAACTGACGGGCCAAAGCATGAAGCTCTGCCGCCATACGCGAAGGACGGTCCAGCCAACCGGAATTTATCTCATTGAACAGCCCCCAGAACAAAATGCAGGGGTGATTGTAGTTCTGTAAAATCAGTTCCTTCAATTGCAGGCGCAAGTTTTCATCATAAGCAGGATTATTCACATAAACATTGACAAAAGGAATCTCAGCCCATGCCACCAGTCCCCGCTTGTCCATCTGTTGATGCATGTATTTGGCTTGCGGATAGTGACAAAGACGCACGGCATTGCATCCCATTTCCTGCATCAAGTCCAAATCTTCATCATGGTCTTGCGGATAAAATGCCGAAGCGCGTTCTGCCCTATCCTGATGCCGGTTCACGCCATTCAAGCGATAAGGCTTTCCATTCAGGAAGAAACCTTTCTCCGCATCGGCATGAAAGTAGCGGAAACCTATCTCTTCTTCGCGGCGGTCTATCTCTTTTCCATCCTTACGCAATATCACCACTCCTTTATATAAATAGGGATTCTTCACTCCATCCCACAAATGAGGCCTTTCAAGCACTATGTCCATCATCACCTTTTTATCCTCACCCACCTCTGCACTGGCAACACGGCAAAGCAACTTTTCCTTGTCATATAGTCGAAACTCCACCTCGCAACCGGTCACAGTAGTTTCCCTTGCCGAAAGCAGTGCTTCAATTTTCAAATGGGCCTTTTTCTCCGATACATCGGACTGAGTGAAGAATACACCTGAAGAGGCATAATAAGCAGGTTCTATGCAGACATCCTCCGTCACCAGCAGTTCCACCCCCCGATACAACCCACCAAACATATTGAAGTCGCCGCAAATGGGAGCGACATCCATAGTCTGAGCATTGCTGACACGAATTTCCAATACACTTTCTGTTCCCGGGACCAGGAAATCAGTCAATTCTGCCACAAATGCCGTATAACCACCCTTATGTTGCATCACAAAATGATGGTCGATAAAAATGTCGGCAACCGTCTGTGCAGCCATCACTTTCAAGAAAAAACGTTTGCCCCGATAATGGGCAGGAACAGACAACTTACGACTGTAATTGCATAATCCCCTATAATAATCGGCATTGCCAAACATGCCATCGCCCGCATTCCAAGTGTGAGGCAAAGTAACCTTCACTATTTCCGAAGCAGGTGCCTGAAAACCCCGGTGGAAATTCCATCCTTCATTCAGTGGAATCACCTCTACGGCAAATACACATGTTGACAATATTCCCAAAGAGAATAAAAATAAAATGATGAATCTGTTCATTTTCGATAAAGTATTAGAAGGTTAATCATATTGGCAGGAACCAGTCCTTCCCTGCAAAGGTATGAAATAAATGTTGAATAATAAATGAGAAAAACACTTCAAGACACGCAAGACAACAAACGGATGGCATGTTTAAGACTTATACGACCGCGATGCAACATTACAGACCTATTAATGCAACATATTTACGTTTATTTAAATAAGATATTGCTATCTTTGAGAATTCAATTTCAGATTATATAGTATGTCTTTTACAAACTATTTACACAAATTAGTGTTCCCCCTCATTATTCTGTTACTGGCTTATCTGCCGTTAGCAGGACAAACTCCGTATGTATTTCGCCATCTGAAAGTAGAAAACGGGCTTTCAAACAATAACGTAAAAACCATATTGAAAGACTGTGAAGGCTTTTTATGGATAGGGACCGCCAATGGATTGAACCGATACGACGGATATAGCTTTAAAGTGTATCAACCCAAAGAAAAAGACATCCATTCTTTATTGTCTAACGACATCTGGAACTTACAGGAAGACGGTTTGGGCAATTTGTGGATTGGAAGCGAGGCAAGATATTGTATATACGACCGAGACAAAGACAACTTCATTACCGATATTCCCTCATACCTCCTTAAAATAGGCATCCAGATAAATGGTACCTACAAAGTACATGTTGACAAAAGACACAATTTATGGGTACTGCAAGGCCAAAATGCTTTTTACTTCAATTTTTCTCATAAAACCCTTAAAACATTCAAAATAGAAAACTTTCCAGAAGAAACTCCGGAACTGAGTATCAGCGATGATGGTGAAAACCTATATCTTCTTTGGAATTCGACCTTATTGAAACTAGAGAACAACGCAAAGAAATGTAAACGGGTAGATAACATCAGCTTACCCTCCAACTCTATTATCGAAAAGCACATATACATTGATTATCATGGAGGCATCTGGCTATATTCATATACCGATGAACAAATATTCTATAAGAAAAACATAAAATCGGAATGGAACCAAATCAATCTCCATTCCAAAATAGAGACAAAAAGTAATGCGGTAAGGAGCATACTGGATGACTCGAACGGACATGTCTGGATAGGAACGGACCATAAAGGAGTATTCATTTATGACTACGTAAATGATAACCTTGTCAACCTCCTGAATACCCCTATGTCTTCCACATCCCTTGCTTCCAACAGAATAAATACAATCTACCGTGATGATTCAGGCGTCATTTGGTTAGGAAATTTCAAAAAAGGAGTTTCTTATTATCACGAAAGCTTCCATGAATTTATTGATACCCAGCATAAAGAATGCGGTGATATAGCCTCCATTTTAGAGGATAAGGCCGGAAACATTTGGCTGGGAACAGATGGGAACGGACTTTATGTAAAAGAAAAGCAAAAAGGATTTGCCATTCGCAAACTATCCATCCCCGACATAGCCATCATCAGTCTTCTCGAAGACCATAAAGGACGGATTTGGGCAGGAAGTTATCAAGACGGATTGTTCTGCTATGAGAACAACAGTATTCGCCATTTTACTCCAGAGAACAGCCAACTGCCATACAGTGGCGTATGGAGTATGAAGGAAGACCGATATGGAAACTTATGGATAGGTTATGTACTGGAAACTTTGGTTTGTTTTAATCCGGACGCAAATACTGCGACAAGTTATCTACTACCTGATGGGAATAATATCAATGTACTCAATATCTGTTATGACTATGGAGACAAAATGTATATCGGGACTACATACGGACTCTGTGTAATGGACATCGTGACGAGAAAACCCGAAATGATTTATGCCAATCGAAAAGAGACACAGCCATTCAAGCAGCTCTTCATTTCCACTGTATTCAAGGACGACAGAGATATATTGTGGTTAGCCCATAAACAAGGATTGACTGCCTGGGACTTAAAAAATGATTCACTACACTGGTTCGACGTAAACAACGGATTGTGTGACAATCTCATTAACAGTATAACCCAAGACAATCATGGTAACATGTGGCTTGCAACAAGTAACGGATTGTCTATATTGGAAGTAACCCCAGACACCCAGGAAGGAGTAGACTTTTCTTTCAAGAATCTTTCTACCAGAGACGGATTGCCAGAAAATCATTTCAACTCCCATTCCGCTTGTAAATTGTCCAGCGGAGATTTACTGCTGGGAGGCACCAGTGGCTATACATCTATAAATCCGAACAAGCTGACCGAAAAGAGCCGACCGCTGGCAAAGGTGTATTTTACAAATCTGACCATTGGCAATCAACATATAGAAGTAGACTCAATATATGAAGGGCGTAAACTATTAACAACTGTACTTGGCAGAACCCCATCATTGTCTGTCAGATATGACGATTATTTAATCTCCATCGAATTTGCCGCAGGCGATTTGCTGAATGCTGATAAAATAAGATATGCCTATAAACTGGAAGGATTAAATACCCAATGGTACTATACAAACGAGAACAAAGTAGCTTTCACCACCCTTCCTCCTGGCAATTACAAACTATTGATTAAAGCTTGTAACAGTGACGGTATATGGAATGACGAAGCTAGTGAGTTGAATATAACCGTTTCATCTCCAATATATTTATGTAATGTTGCTATCATCTTATACATATTGTTTGCCATTGGTATAATATCCTATGTAATATACCGATTCAAAAAGCATCACAACATAAGACTGGAGCAACAACGAGCAAAACTGGAGCAAGAACAAAAGTTGCTCCTGAATGAGATGAAGCTAAAGTTCTTTACAAATATAAGCCATGATTTACGTACACCACTGACGCTTATCATTAGCCCGTTACAAATGTTATTGTCAGAAACCCTGGATGACGGAATACGCAAAAAACTAAATACAATCAATAAAAATGCACAACAATTACTTACATCGATAAACTCTCTGCTTGATTTCCGGAAACTGGATGTAGGAGCCGAGACAGCTCATTACAAATCGGGAGATATTGTCAACTTTATCCGCGAGATTTGCAGTACTTTTCAAGAGTATGCTCTTGACCATACCATCAGCTTCTGTTTCATGTGCGAAGTAGAAAACCTGAACATGTCCTTCGATCCGGTTAAAATAAAAAAAGTAATGAACAACTTGTTGTCCAATGCCTTCAAATACACTCCTGATAAAGGAGAAATCAATGTACATCTTTATCGCGAAGATGACAATGTATGCATCTGTGTGGCAGACAACGGACAAGGTATCATAGACAAAGACAAGAAACATATCTTCGAACGTTTTTATCAGGTGCAACAAACTTCGGAAAAAACCGGCAGTGGAATCGGCCTGCATATTGCAAACGAATATGTACATCTACACAAAGGAACAATCTCCGTTACAGACAATTTTCCTAAAGGTTCCGTATTTACCGTTAAATTGCCTATCGTCACATATGCCAGTGAAAAGGAGGAATTACTTCCGGAACTGCTAAACAATGACAAAGCTCCGAATGAACTTCCCGTTCCAAATGCGGAAGAATTGCGGTATACCATCTTGTTGGTGGACGACAACAAGGATTTCTGTAGTTTCATGTCTGAATACCTGTCCGATGAATACGCCATACAGGTTGCCTACAATGGAGCAGAGGCATTGAAGATATTAGAAAAAAACAGTGTCAATATTGTAATAAGCGACATCATGATGCCAGTGATGAATGGAACAGAGCTATGTCGGCAAATCAAAACAAACATGCAATGGTCCCACATTCCCGTTATATTGCTTACAGCCCGTATGGCAGAAGAATACAAAAGTGAAGGATTTGAGCAAGGAGCCGATGACTATATCGTAAAGCCTTTTGACTTCAAATTACTAAAGCTGCGCATCAGGAAATTTATTGAATGGACAGAAAAAAGCCATCGTAAATTCTGTCAGAAAATAGAAGTGACACCTAATGAAATAACAATCACTCCACTAGACGAACAATTTATTGAAAAAGCTATCAAAATAGTAGAAGAGCGCATGAGTGATTCCGACTTCTCTGTGGAAATGTTAGGAGCAGAATTGGGGTTGAGTCGTAGCCATCTCTACAAAAAGCTGATGTGTATCACCGGTAAAGGTCCGGCAGAATTCATCCGGATTATCCGTTTGAAGCGCAGTAAGCAACTTCTAAAGGAAAGCCAGAAACAAATTGCAGAAATTGCCTATGAGGTGGGATTCAGTTCTCCAAAAAGGTTCACTGTAAACTTCAAGAATGAATTTGGAATATCACCATCTGATTACATCCGCAGTCTAAAATGATAACTTGAAACATAAAGGTATGTTATTTGAGACATGATAGACCTATGCTATTATGATAACTTTCCATATTTGCAGTAGCTTTTAATAACAGTTATTTTTAAATCTTAAATTAAAGTATTATGAAGTTACACGCAAATGTATGCTCTCAATGGGAATGGACAAAATTGAGACAATTGCTTGTTATCGTGTTACTAGGTTTGGGTATTGTTTCCACGTATGGACAAACCAAAACAGTATCCGGTATCGTTAAATCAGAATCGGGCGGTGAGCCACTTGTAGGAGCCACCGTCAAAGTGAAAGAAACCAATACGGGCGGCATTACCGACATCGACGGCCGTTACACCATCCAGGCAAATCTGGGACAAACATTGATAGTCTCTTACATCGGCTACCGCACCAAAGAGGTGAAAGTAGAGCGCACCACCCGCATCGACATACTGCTGCAAGAAGACAATGAGATGCTGGACGAAGTAGTAGTAGTGGGATACGGTACGATGAAACGCAGTGACCTGACCGGTTCCGTAGTCAGCGTGACGGGTGACGAACTGAAAAAGTCCGTAGTCACCTCGCTCGACCAAGCTTTGCAAGGACGTGCCGCTGGTGTGCAGGTGACCCAGAATTCCGGAACTCCGGGTGGCGGTATCTCGGTCAGCATCCGTGGTATCAACTCCTTGAACGGCAACGAACCGCTCTACGTTATCGACGGTGTAGCCATCTCAGGCAACAACACCAGCAACAGCAGCGTGCTCAGTTCCATCAACCCTGCAGACATCGTTTCCATGGAAGTATTGAAAGATGCATCGGCCACAGCCATCTATGGTAGCCGCGCCTCCAACGGTGTAGTACTCATCACCACCCGTCAGGGCGAAGAGGGCAAAACGAAGGTCTCCTACGAAGGTTACTATGCCTTGCAACAGCTTCCCAAGAAACTGGAAACACTGACACTCCCCGAATATGCAGTTTACCAGAACCTCCGCGCCGCCACCATCGGCTTCGGTGCACGCGAAGAGTTCAAAGACCCCTCACTCCTCAGCCGCGGTACCGACTGGCAGAATGAAATCTTCCGCACTGCCCCGATGCACAACCATCAGATAAACATCTCCGGAGGTTCGAAGAGCATGAAATACTCGCTCTCCGGCGGCTACATGCAGCAAGACGGTATTGTATTCGGTTCGGACTTTGAGCGTTTCTCTTTCCGCGTCAACATGGACAACGACATCAACAAGTGGCTCACCACCGGCTTGCGCGCCTCCGTAGCCCGTACACAGCAGACCAACAACGTAGACGGTTCGGGTGCCATCTACAATGCCCTGAACCAGCTCCCCGAAGTGCCTGCCCGCAACCCGGACGGCAGTTTCGGCATGCAGACGGAGAACATGTATGGAACTTACTTCTCCAACCCCCTCTCCGACCTTATCCAAAATGAAAACTATAGTCGCAACACACAAGTCTATGTCAACGCCTTTGCCGACATCAAGCTGTGGAAAGGACTCGTATTCCGCACGGAATATGCCGCCAACTTCAATTACAGCAACGACTATAAGTTTACCCCCTCCTACGACTACGAGCACTTCAAGCAGCAGTCGTCAGCAAGCCGTGGAGCCGGCAACGGAAGCAACTGGACATTGAAAACTTACTTTACTTATAATAATACCTTCGGCAAACACGGCCTCTCTGCCATGCTGGGACACGAAGCGCAAGAAAACAAGTACGAGTCGCTGAGCGGCAGCCGTACCAACTTCCTCTTCAACTCCGTACACGAACTGGATGCGGGTGATGCCACAACAGCAAAAGCCAACAGTTCCCGTGGTTCATCCGCCATCGAATCATACTTCGGCCGTCTGAACTACAACTACGACGACCGCTACTTGCTGACCGCTACGCTCCGTGCCGACGGTTCGTCTTCGTTTGCCAAAGAAAGTCGTTGGGGTTGGTTCCCTTCGGTAGCATTGGCTTGGAAAGTCAACAACGAAGCTTTCCTCAAAGATGTGGAAGCCATCAACTCACTGAAACTCCGCCTGGGTTGGGGTGTAGTAGGTAACCAATGGGCGGGTTCCTATGCCTACGGCGTCACCATGGCTTCGGCAGCCTCCATCTGGGGTACTGGTTTCTATGCAGGCAACTATCCTAATCGTGAACTGAAGTGGGAAGAAACAAACTCCTTCAATGTAGGACTCGACCTCGCCCTCTTCAACAACCGCATAGAGTTCATCGCCGATGCTTATTACAAGAAAACGGACAATCTGCTGATGCAAGCTTCTCTTCCTACCTACGTAAGCGGTCTGATTCGTGCACCGTGGGTCAATGCCGGTGCCATGACCAACAAAGGTGTAGAATTTACCCTGAACACGCACAACATCCAGACACGTGATTTCACCTGGACCTCAGGACTCACCTTCTCCATCAACCACAACGAAGTGACGAAGCTCTACTCCGAATCATCCGCTATTTCGGGAATCAACGGTTCGGAAACACTGACCTACACCATGGTGGGCGAACCGGTCGGGCAGTTCTACGGCTATAAAGTAATCGGTATGTTCAAGGAAGAAGGAGATTTCTACAAGAAAGGTGCCGACGGCAACTTCCTGCTCGACGAAACGGGCAACCGCATCCAAGTAGCCATCCCGAAAGACCAGACCATCGGCAAATCGGGCATCTGGGTAGGTGACTACATCTATGAAGACCGCGACAACAACGGTGTAATTGATGAGAAAGACCGCACGTTCCTCGGCAATCCGGCACCCAAATTCACGTTCGGCTTCAACAACTACCTTTCTTATAAAGGATTTGACCTCAACATCTTCCTGAACGGCTCGGTGGGCAATAAGGCTATCAACCTGATTCGCCGCACCTTCACCGATCCCATGCGTAACAGCAACCTGCTGAAAGAAGCTACCGGCATTGCCCAAATCGCCATGCACGACCCCGAAGTGGGCGACGAGGTACTTTCCAATGTTTACGTGGCCAACGCCGATGCAGCCAAAGTACAACGCATCACTACCAGTAGCGCCAACGACAACAACCGTATCTCCGACCGCTTTGTTGAAGACGCTTCCTACCTCCGCATAAAAAACATCTCGCTGGGGTACACCTTCCCACAGAAATGGTTGCGCCGTTTGCAGATAGACCATCTGCGCCTCTACGTCAACATCCAGAACCTCTGTACCATCACAGGCTACAAAGGCTACGATCCCGAAATAGGCGCTTTGAACTACAATGTATTGCTACGTGGTGTGGACGATGCGCGCTATCCTTCGCAACGTATCTATACATTTGGCCTTAACTTCAATTTCTAATGAGCCAGACAAATCATTTATCATTTAAAATCTCAATATAGTTATGAAACACAGATTTCTAACCCTTATATCATCGCTCCTTCTGCTTACGGCATGCAGCGACTCATTTTTGGAACGTGCTCCCGAAGGAAACTACGTAGATGTGACATACTACACTTCCGACGATGCACTCGAACAAGCCACTGCACCGCTTTACAACCGTGCATGGTTCGACCTCAACTCCCGCGCCATCGTGCCGCTGGGCAGTAACCGTGCCAACGATAACTTCAGTCGCTGGGGAGCTCCCGAGTTCACCAACTTCAAGGTGACAGCCCTGAGCGAAAACCTTGCCAATGCATGGACAGGTTTCTACTCGGTCATTACAATGGCCAATGCAGTTATCAGTGATGTGCAGACCAAATGTAGCAACAGCGTAAGCGAACGTGCCAAGCGCACAGCCATTGCCGAAGCCCGCCTGATGCGTGCTTGTGCCTACTTCTACATGGTTCGCCTCTGGGGACCGGTTATCATCATCGAAGACAACGACAAAGTGGTTGCCAATCCCATGCAACCGCTCCACCGCGAAGAAGATGTGCTGGAACTCGTTATTCGTGACCTCACTTATGCAGTCGAGAATCTTCCTGAAGTGGCAACCGCCAAAGGACGTGTCAACGCATGGGGTGCAAAAGGCATGCTTGCCAAAGTCTACCTCGCCCGCTCAGGCTGGAAAGGAGGCACACGCGACAACGCCGACCTGGAGAAAGCCAAGGAACTGGCCGCCGACGTGATAAACAACAGCGGCATCAGCCTTTACGAAAACTATGAAGACCTCTTCAAGTATAAGCACAACAACAATCCCGAATCGCTCATTGCCATGCAGTGGGTGCCACTGGGTGATTGGGGCGTATGCAACACTCTGCTTGCCGACCTCGCCGGCAACAGCAAGATGACCGGCGGTGTAAACGTATGGAGCAGCTATCAGGCAAGTATAGATATGCTCCAGCAATATGAGTTGGGCGACACTATCCGCCGCAACGCCACCTTCTGCACACCGGGTACATACTATTCATACATCTGCATTGCCGACGGTGGTTATACTTACGACGGCGCCACCTCTTGCATTAAAAAAGGTGTACCGGGCGGTCCGGACGACGACAACGACGGTTATATCCAGTCCATGAACTCTCCGCTCAACACCTACATCCTACGCCTTGCCGATGTTTACCTGACCTATGCCGAAGCTTGTCTGGGCAACAGCGAAGAACTGGCCGGTGGTCCCGGCCTGGAAGCATTGAACCAGGTGCGCGACCGTGCACGTATCCCCCGCAAGGAACGCGTAACCTTCGAAGACATCATTCGCGAACGCCGCGTAGAGTTCTCGATGGAGTATTGTAACTGGTATGACATGGTATCGTGGTATCACTGGAAACCCGACTACATGCTGAATTACTTCCAGAACCAACACCGCGGCTACACAGTAGACCTCATCGTGAAAGACGAAGACGGTTACCTCCACTTCGGCAAGAAAGAAGGCGACACTTTCCTCGAAGGCATAGAAAATTGGCAGGAACCGGGCGAGAACATCAAAATCCACCACGGCAACATCCTGATGCCTTATCCGGAAAGCGATGTCATCCAGAATCCGCTACTGAACGAAGAACCGGTAGCATACGAATTCAGTGAATAAACCAAGTTATACATTCATTATCTCAAATAACGACTTTAATATGAAATATATACATTTTCCTTTTGTGTTGCTCACCATCCTGTTGGCATGCAACCTTTTCACCGCCTGCAACGATGACGAGGGCGGCGGTGTTCCCGTAATCCACCACATCCGTCTTGTCGACCCAGAGAAGGCCGACAGTACGTTCACCGATGTAAATCCGGGCACCATGATTGTAGTCATCGGCGAAAATCTGAATGATGTGCGGAAAGTGTTCATCAACGAACAAGAAGTTTCGTTCAATAGCAACTACGGCACTTCCACCAGTCTCATCCTCACTATCCCCGGCGAATTGCAACTGACGGGTGCCAACCCCGAACTGAAAGGCGAACTGCGTATCGAGACCTCGCACGGCATTGCCACGTACTCCATGCATGTACTCTCGCCCGCACCCTACATCACCCGTGTAGCCACAACCTTCCCCGTGGAGACGGGCACGCCTCTGCGCATCGTGGGCGGTAACTTCTACGAAATTCAGCGCGTTTATTTCACCACTGCCGTGGACGACATCACCAATGCACCTGTTTCGGTAGAAGTAACGGACTACACGGTAAACAAGAACTTTGACGAAATATCATTCAATGCTCCCGCAGGCCTGATTGATGAAGGCAGTCTGGTAGTGGAGTGCTATACCGCATCCGCATTTACTCCCTTCCGTCGCACAGCCCTCCCACCAAGTATCAGCAAGGTAAGCTCCATGATGCCTATCACGGGTACCACAGTTACCGTACTGGGACAGAATTTTATGGATATCGCCTCCATCACAATGGGCAATCGCTCGGTAGATCTCTCTACTGTTACCGTAAGCGAAGCTAACGATATGCTTACCTTTACCATGCCGCGTGCACCGCAAGGCACTTGCTCACTCGCCATTACCACAATGGGCGGTACTGCCGAAGTTCCGGGCTTCTATCCTTTGGAGAATATAGTATTGAACTATGACAACATCGGTTGGTTCTCCTGGGGCGGGCAAGCTGTACCCGTCACTGCCGACGGTACAGCAGCTCCTTTCTTCTCGGATGGTAAATGCTACAGCATATCAGGGGAACTTTCAGCATGGAATTACTGGTGGGGCCAATTGCAGAACGGTGCCGTATGGGGCATTGACACAGCCTTCCTGCCTACCGATACACCGACTTCCGAACTGGCTTTGCAGTTCGAATGCTTCGTGGCAGTGGAATATGGCGAAGGTCCTGTATTCCGCATCTACCTCAAAGGGAATGAGGCTCACAACTACACGAACTATCGTCCGGTGAGCGACTTCACCGGAAAAACCGAAGTAGGCCAATGGATGCAGTGCAGCATTCCGCTCTCCGAACTGGTAGACGAAACCACTTGGGGCGAGTTCCAAAAACGTGACGGTGACGAGTTGGCACTCCAGATGACAAATCCCAGCGAAAACGGTCCATACAACATCGAAATGTATTTTGATAATTTCCGAGTTGTCAAGATACAATAATTTGAATTAAATTCTGGCACAGGATTACACAAAGTGACACCTTCTTTTAAACTCTTAGACGCTGATTCAATTGAATCAGCGTCTAAAAATAAATACACCGAAATTATTAAAACGAAATTTTACCGATACCATGACACAAATCTTCAAGAAAACCTTATTAACCAGCCTGGTTCTATTTCTGATGACAGCTTGCTCTGACGATAAAAAGGAGCTGAAAATCATCGTAGAGCCTACTTCTTTCCATTTTGAACAAACGGGTGGTAGCAAGAAATTCGGTATCACCCCCAATGAACCAGCCACTTTCCAAAGTTCGGAAGCATGGTGCAAAGTAACCTCGGAAAGCAGCACTCCCGTACAGGCAATCTATAACATAACCGTAGAACCCAACACTACGCCCGACGTGCGCAACGCCATCATCACCGTCAGCGTAAAGGAGCATATACAAGAAATCAACGTGGAGCAGGCGGCCTATATCCAAAGCGATGAACCGGAAAAATACACTGTACGCGAGAATCTCACAACCCACCAACTGATTAACGAAATGGGACTGGGCATCAACCTAGGCAACACGCTGGATGCCGTGGGCGACTGGATAGACCCAAGCAACATTCTCAATTACGAACAAGCATGGGGAAGCCCTATTATCACACAAGAAATCATTGAAGGATATGCCAAAGCGGGCTACTCATCTCTGCGCATACCGGTCAGCTGGGGCAATCTGCTGTCCGACGACTTCAAAGTGCATCCTGACCTGATGGACCGCGTAGAGAAAATCCTAAACTGGACCCTCGACTGTGGCATGGTGGCTATCATCAATATCCACCACGAAAACGAATGGATTAAACAAGTACCCACCGACAGCAAAGCAAAAGAAAAATTCACTTCCATCTGGAAACAGATATGTGAACGCTTCGAAAAGTACGGTGACCACTTACTGTTCGAGCCAATGAATGAAATCGGATACGATGAGATTTGGACTCCGTGGGGCGGTAGTGAAGCCGACAAGGCAAAGGCACTGGGATACGTGAACGACCTCAACCAGCTCTTTGTCGACATAGTAAGAAACAGTGGCGGCAACAACGCCAAACGTCATCTGTTGGTGGAAATCTACAACACCAACTTGGAGTATGCTTACGACCCCTTGTTCAAGATGCCGAATGATCCCGCAAACCGACTTGCTCTTACAGTGCATTACTATACTCCCGCAAACTTTGCCATACTGGGTGGAGGCGAGGTTGTCGATTGGGGTGTAGGCCGGGAAAGCTGGGGAACGGAAGCTGACTTCAAGGAACTGAACGACAATATGGACCTACTGAAGAAGAATTGCGTAGACAAAGGAATCCCCGTCATCATAGGCGAATATTGCGCCGACTCCAGAAACAGAACAAAGGAAGTGATAAGACTCTTCTGTGTTTCCGTAACCGAAGCCATCTACTCGCGCGGCATGTGCCCAATGCTATGGGACACTCCGGGGGGACAATACAACCGACAGACTTGCCAGTTCGACGACCCTCTCTTCTTAGAAGAAATGATGGCTATTCCGGTTAAATATCCACGGAATTAAACAAATATTCATAATCAATAATCAAATAAAAATGAACAGAATCAGCACTTGTTTCGCCAGCCTATTGCTTTCTTGTGCATTGACGGCACAAGCACAGCAATATCAACTGAATTCACCGGACGGAAAACTAATTGTCAACATCGAAGCCGGACAAGCCCTCAACTGGGCGATTGCCCACGACGGTACCACCGTTCTTTTGCCTTCAGACATTGCCATGCAATGCACTGAATCTGAGGGAAAGCCCATTGCTTTCACCTTCGGCAAAGATGTGAAGGTGACCAAAGCTACCCGCACTTCCGTCGACACTTCCTTCCCCACTCCTTTCTACAAAAAGGCGAGTGTGAAGGACACTTATAACCAACTCACGCTGAAATGCCGTAACGGCTATAGCATACAGTTCCGCGCCTACGACGACGGAGCCGCCTATCGTTTTGTTTCCGAACTGCGCAAACCTTTCTGCGTGAAGGACGAGATTGCCGAGTTCAACTTCGACCGCGATTACCACGCTTTCGTGCCCTATATTAACGACAATCGCGCCGGCGAGCGTTACTGCTACTCCTTCGAGTCCTACTACGATGAGGCCCCCCTCTCTCGCATGTACAAAGACTCGCTTGCCATTACTCCGCTGATGGTAGAACTGGAGAACGGAAAGAAAGCCGTCATTATGGAAGCCGGATTGTCCAACTATCCCGGCATGTTCCTCACTGCCAACCCACAGATGCCCCACGGAGTGAAGGCAGAATTCGCCCCCTATCCACTGGAAACAGTCATCGGAGGCTATGACCGCTTGAACCTCGTCCCTACCAAACGTGCCGACGTTATCAGCAAGCCCAACAATGCCCCCTACTTCTGCCCCAACGGGCGTCCCACAGGGAAACAGACCTATCCTTGGCGTGCCGTGCTTGTTGTTACCCACGACACACAACTCGCCAACAACGACATGATGCAACGCCTCGCACCCGAATGCCGCATCGCTGACACATCCTGGATTAAACCCGGAAAAGTGGCATGGGACTGGTGGAATACTTGTAACCTGACCGGCGTGGACTTCAAGGCAGACATGAATACGCCCACCTATAAGAAATACATCGACTTTGCCGCCGAAAACCAGCTGGAGTATATCATCATCGACGAAGGTTGGAGCGGAAAGGAATCATTAATGGAAGACATCAGTCCCGAAATCAATCTCGAAGAACTGGTGGCATACGGCAACCAAAAGGGCATAGGCATCATCCTCTGGGCAAGCTGGCGCAATCTTACGGGAGGAGGCGACATCTCCCCTGCCGTGGAACAAGTTATCAGCCACTACGCACAAATGGGAATCAAAGGTTTCAAAATTGACTTCTTCGACCGCGACGACCAACTCGCCATCTCTTCTACCGAACAACTCGCAGCATGTGCCGCCAAGCATCACATGTTGCTTGACCTACACGGACTGAAACCCTTCGGCATCCAGCGCGCCTATCCCAACATCCTCAACTTTGAAGGTGTGAAAGGACTGGAAAACAGCAAGTGGGAGCCCATCGTGAACGGTGCACCCTTGCATGACTTCCCGCGCTACGACGTTACCGCCCCCTATCTGCGCCAACTCGCCGGTCCGATGGACTATACGCCGGGAGCTATGGTAAATGCCACCCGTTCCCTGTTCCGCTCCGTCAACGACCACCCCATGAGTCAAGGTACACGTGTACACCAGATGGCTATGTACACCGTCTTCGAAGCACCCTTGCAGATGCTTGCCGACAGTCCCAGCAAATACATGAAGGAACAGGAATGCACCGACTTCATCGCCAAGGTTCCCACTACCTTTGACGAAACCATTGCTCTTGATGGTAAAATAGCCGAATACATCACGATAGCACGCCGCAAAGGAAACACTTGGTTTGTAGGCAGCATGACCAACTGGACTCCGCGTAGCTGCACCATCGACCTCTCCTTCCTCAGCGAAGGCAACTACGAAGCCGAAATCTTTGCCGACGGCATCAATGCCGACCGTGAAGCTACCGACTATAAAAAAGAAGTACGCATCGTCACTGCCAAAGACAAACTCAATGTACAACTGGCACCCGGCGGTGGATGGACAGCACGAATTACAAAAAAATGAATCTGAGAAAACTGTTTCTGCCATTGTGTTCAGTAGCCTTGTGCCTGCAATCCTATGCACAAGACAAATCCTTCCTTAAGGATATGCTCTGGTATATAGACAACCCTTCTGTATTTGAAAAAGGACAAGAGGAAGGACACGCTTGGCATATGCCCGAAAAGAGCATGCTACTGAATGGGACATGGAAGTTTTTCTGGTGCGATACACCGGAAGGGATACCTGCACACTTTTTTAACCCCGAATTCCCGGATAAGCAATGGGGCGACATCAAAGTTCCCTCAAACTGGGAAATGCAAGGTTATGGTGACAAGCTGTTCAGAAATGTATCTGCTCCCTTCGGGGTGAATCCACCACATGCTCCCAAAGAGTATAACCCTACCGGACTATACCGGCGAACATTCAAGGTACCTGCAAGTTGGGCAGCAAAAGACCAGATATTTTTAAGGTTCGAGAAAGTGGCATCCGCTTCTTTTGTATGGGTCAACGGTCATGAAGTGGGCTACAATGAAGGAGCACAAGAACCTGCCGAATACAACATCACTCCTTATTTGAAGCCGGGCGAAAACACGCTGGCTGTCTGTGTACTAAAGTATTCGGACGGCTATTACCTGGAAGGACAAGATTATTGGCGACTGGCCGGAATCTTTGACGACGTATGGTTGTACGCCACACCTGCTGTCAGGATATTCGACTGGCAAGTAATCACAGAGTTTGATAATACGTATACCGATTCGCAGTTAAGTATTCAGGTAAAAATCAAGGACTACCAAAAGAAGCCAAACGAGAATTATGGATTGAAAGCTTACTTAAAGGATAAAAACGGCAAGATTATCTGTAACTTTTCCGCAGCTCCATTTGAAATGGACGCTGCGGAAAAGACAATACAGTTGCATACCTTGGTACAAGAACCCGGAAATGGACAGCCGAGACACCCGAGCTTTATACGCTCGGTCTGGAATTATCCAATCCGGCCGGTCTGCAGAAAGACAAGATAGAAACGGTCATCGGATTCAAAAGACGGAAATCAAAGACGGTGTTTTTATCTTAACGGTATCCCACTGAAAGTCAATGCACAAAATTCGCACATGCAGCATCCCGAAGAGGGACATGTCATGGACGAAGCCACCATACGCAAGGATTTTGAATTGTTGAAACAGTTTAATTTCAATGCCGTACGTACCTCTCACTATCCTCCGGTGAATAAGTATTTGGAACTGGCCAATGAATACGGGCTTTATATCATAGACGAGGTGGGCGATGAAGCCCATGCCTCGGAATGGATTTCAAGTCTCCCGGAATACGAAGAGATGTATCGCGAGCGATGCCGCAGAATGGTGTTACGGGACAGAAACCATCCCTGCGTCTTGTTCTGGAGCGCAGGAAACGAAAGCGGTGAAGGTATCAACATTACCCACACCATTGAAGAAGGGAAATCGCTGGACCCCACCCGCTTCTGGATGTATGGCGGAAATGCATTCTCCCATCCGGCAGAAGATATTATCGGACCCCGTTACCCTACTCCTATGGAACTGGAAATGCAGGTAGGCATAGGAGAGGATTCCCGACCATCGTTTATGGATGAATACTTATCGGTTGCAGGCAATGCCGGCGGTGCCCTGGACGATTATTGGGAAGCCATCTACCGACATCCCCGCCTGATAGGAGGGGCCATCTGGGATTTTGTAAGTCCGGGACTGACCGAACGGATAAGGCAAGTGGACGACCTTTCGCCCTTCCATACTCCCGCCCATCTGATGGGAAATGCCCGCTTGGTGAAGGAAGGAAAGAACACGGTGCTGGACTTGAACGGTCACGACCAATGGGTAGAGGTCTATCGTGCAGACAATGTGGAGTTGAACAGTAATGAACTGACACTCACTTGCAGAATCTACCCCGGAAACTGGTAAGCAGTTGCGGCTCATTCATCACAAAAGGCAATTATCAGTTCGGGCTGCAACAACGCGGTAAAGACAAACTGGAATTTTATATCTATACTGATAAAAGCATTCCGTATGCGCCTCCTTGCCTACTGACTGGGAATACAACTGGCATCAAGTGACGTGCGTCTACGACGGACAGAAAATGTCCATCTATATAGACGGAGCAGAAAAGGCCTCCACACAAGCATCGGGCAATATCCGGAACTTACCCTACCCCGTCAACATCGGTCGGAACGCAGAAACACACGGCCAAGAGACTTCGGTCTACATCTGCGATGCCCAAATGGACGAAGTCGGCATTTTCGCCAAGGCACTGACTTCTTCTTTTCACCCGGAAGAAGCCGCCCTTTGGCTGAACTTTGAGCAAGAGACGGAAAATGGTACATTCTACAGTTACGGCATTGGTGCACGTACGTACGGCAGCATCTGGCCCGACCGTAGCGTACAGCCCGAAATGTGGCAAATGAAGAAAACCGGACAGCCTCTTTCTTTTCCATGTCGGATGTGACAGAGGAGTCGTTGAGTTATGGAATCGCAATCACTATACGAATGCTTCCCGATATGCCATACGATGGGAATTGAAAGAAGATGACAAGGTTATTCAATCGGGCGACTTGGCACTCTCAACAGCACCGCTTAGTCGTGAACTGGTGCACATACCTTATAAGAAGCCTGCCCTGATTCCCGGCAAAGAATACCGCCTGATGCTTCATGCCGTCCTGAAAAGATGAATTGTGGGCAAAAGCCGGACATGAGGTGGCATGGGAAGAACTTGAACTGCCTTGGAGCCTGCCATGCTCTTCGGAAGAAAAGGTTCAAGGCATACCTTCCTATTCACTTTCGGAGAAAGAATTGATTGTCTCCGGAGAGGGCTTCAAATATGTATTCAACCGTACCGACGGACAACTGACGTCGATGGTTGTTCAAGATATGGAACTGCTGGAATCACCGCTCCGGCTGAATCTTTGGCGTGCCCCGCTGGCCAATGAGCTGGACAACTGGAATGCCTCCAGCGCCCGCTCCTCCAACTGGAAAGAAGGTTACGGATACACGGTAGCCACAGAAATGTATTCTGCAGGGATTGACCGCCTGACACATCAGCCCCTCTTTTCGGTGTCCGAAACCACCGAAGGCGTACATATACACATCATTGATGCGGAATTGATGGGCAAAGGAGAAAAGAGAAAAAGACCTCTACATCGAAGGAGTACAGAACAACGGCATCATCAACCACTATGAGTATATTATCAATAGTGAAGGGACGATAGAGATACGCCATGTATTGAAGCCTGAAGGGAAAATGCCGCTTTGGTTTCCTCGTATAGGACTTACGCTGACCGTAAGCGATGCGCTCGACCAAGTGAAATGGTACGGCCGAGGACCGCAAGAGAACTATCCGGACCGGAAAACCGGCTATCCGACGAGGATATATGCCTCTACCGTACAAGCTATGTACGAGCCCTATCTAATGCCACAAGATTACGGATTGCGGACAGATGTACGCTGGTTGCAACTGACTACGGACAAAGGCATCGGCCTTCAATTCAAGATGAACGAATGGTTTAACTTCAACATTTATCCGTACAGCACGGATAACCTGACGAAAGCGATGTATACCTACCAATTGCAGAAGCAGAAAGGCATGACCCTGAATCTCGATTATGCCACTACCGGGGTCGGTTGTACAGCCCGCGGTGTATTCGGTGCTTACAAAGCGATGCCGCAGGAATATCGGAGAACCATCAGCATAAAACCTATGATGAAATAAAACATTGTATCGGACTGGTAAGATTATGAAAACAAAAATTACTTTATTCTATTAGTGTTGTTTTAAGCGCTCTACAAATAAAAGCGCAGTATTCATTCGACAACGTGCTTTATGGCGCAGCCTATTATCATGAGTATATGCCCTATGAGCGACTGGATGAAGATATCCGGCTGATGAAAAGAGCCGGCCTGACAGTAGTGCGCGTTGGAGAATCTGCCTGGGGAGTATTTGAGCCGCAAGACGGAACCTTTGAATTTGAATGGATGGACCGCATTCTGGACAAGATGCATGCAGCAGGAATCAAAGTCATCTTGGGAACTCCCACCTATTCCATTCCTGCATGGCTGGCATACAAACACCCGGAAGTGCTGGCAGAACACGCTAAAGGGAACAAAGCCTATTATGGAATCAGACAGAACATGGATTTTACAAACCCGACCTACCAATTCTATTGCGAACGGATTATCCGCAAGATGCTGGAAAGATATGCACAGCATCCGGCAGTCATCGGGTATCAAGTGGACAACGAAACAGAAGCGCGCGGAGTAAACAACAGAGACTATTTCTTCGGATTCAGGAACTACATCAAACAGAAATTCAACAATGACCTGAACCTGCTTGCCAAGGAATGGGGAATGAACTACTGGGGAATGAACATCAACACCTGGGAAGAGTTCTATCCGCGCGATGGAGTGACAAGCCCTTCGTACAAGAATGAATGGGAGCGCTATAACCGGAAGGAAGTGGCCGATTTCCTGAATTGGCAGTGCGACCTTGTAAATGAATACAAGCGTAAAGACCAATTTGTTACTCACTGCTTTATGCCCGACTTCCATAATATAGACCAAGTGGAAAGTTTCAGGCAAATGCAATATCCTGCCATCAATGTCTATCACGATGTACAGGATAAACAAGACGGCCAGCGCATCGCTTATGCCGGTGACTTCGTGCGCACCGTAGCCGACAACAATTACATCGTCATGGAAACCAACGCACAAGGCATCGGCTGGGATGCCCGCACCCAGTTTCCTCCATACGACAACCAGTTGCGGCAGAATGTGTACGCACATTATGCTTCCGGAGCCAATATGGTGGAATACTGGCACTGGTCTACCCTGCACTATGGGCAGGAGACATACTGGCGAGGCGTGCTGGGCCATGACCTCCAGCCCAACCGCATATACAAGGAATTCACCACCACCGCCAAAGAGTTGGAAAGAATAGGCAGCCACATCGTGAACTTGAAAAAAAAACCGGGTAGCTATCCTCTACAGTCATGATTCTTATTATGCTCTCGGCTTCATGCCCTACACTTACAAGAGCAATTATCCCATTGATATGGTGCATAAAGCCCTCTATTTCCAAAACATAGAAACGGACATCATCCCTTGTGACAAGACAACCGATTTCAGCGGATATGACATGCTTGTCATTCCCCTTTGTATGTGGCTACCGACCAATTGCTATTAGCCATTGATGAATTCGTACAGTCCGGCGGACACGTGGTAATGATGCACAAAAGCGGTTACTGCAATGAGCACTCCGCAGTTCGGGCCACCTTGGCTCCCGGGCCGCTACGCAAAGCCTGCGGCTTCCATTACCAGGAATTCTCCACTATTGGTGACTTATCATTAAAGGATAACCCTTTCAATTAGAGGGAAAGAACCAGATAAGCGACTGGTATGAATTCCTGATTCCCGAGACAGCCACCCGTTGGCTTATGCAGAGCATCCGTTCTTCGGCAAATGGCCCGTTGTCACCGAAAACAAGTATGGCAAAGGCAAACTGACCTACATAGGAGCCTACCCTTCGCAGGAATTGCTGAATGCCATCGTGCGAAAGGCAACCATCCATGCCGGTATCATCTCTTCAGAGAGCGACGTGTTCCCCATCATACAGCGTTCGGGAATAAACAAAGCCGGAAAAGCCATCCGTTACTTCTTCAATTACAGCAGCGAGAGTAAAGAAATCACTCATAACTATCCGACATCCAAAGAGCTGATTTCCGGCAAGACTGTAAAGAAGGAGACCATGTAACATTGCCCCTGGGGAGTTCTCATCATGGAAGTTTATTGACCATCAGAAAACATGAGAAAAATGAGAAAAAGATATTTGCCTTTCTATTGCTAAGTGCCCTATATGCCGGCGCCCAAGAAGTTCCGGACTGGGAGAATCCTATTGTAGTCGGCATCAACAAAGAGCCGTATCATGCCACACTGACATTGCCTTCGCAAAGTCGATTGCAAAGAAATCATATCCCTGAACGGCAAGTGGCGATTCCAATGGTCTGCCGACCCGGGAAGCGCCCGGCCGACTTCTACAAGAATGATTTCAATACCGACACATGGGATACCATCACAGTGCCGGGAGCATGGCAATTGCAAGGTTATGGGAAACCTATCTATTCCAACGTAAACTATCCCTTCCAGAAGGATGCACCCAGAGTGACAAGCGAGCCTCCCGCCGAATATTACAGTTACGGGCACAGAAATCCCACAGGCTCTTATGTCACCACGTTCGAAGTGACGCCCGATATGAAAGACAAGTGCCTATACCTTCACTTTGAAGGAGTAAAATCGGCCATGTATGTCTGGGTAAACGGAGAGCGGGTAGGCTACAGCCAGAATTCGATGTCACCTGCCGAGTTTGACATAACCGGATTTGTGAAGAATGGAACCAATCGTCTGGCAGTGGAAGTGTATCGGTGGTCGGACGGCAGTTATCTGGAAGACCAGGACATGTGGCGGCTTAGTGGAATACTCAGACCGGTAGAGCTATGGATACGCCCCGGACAAATATCCGGGACTATAGGTTCAGCAGCGACTTGTCGGACGACATGCGTTCAGCTACATTCGGAACCGAAATTTGGATAAGAAATCAGACCGACCGCAAAGTAAAAGACCTGACCGTAGAAATAAACCTGGTGGGGAAAGACAACAGAGGAAATAAACTCGACAAAAATGGTGACTCCGTAGGTACTATTCAGGCCTTTTCTGAAACGAGCGTCACGCTGTCCGAAATGCTCCGGGAGCCTCAACTATGGTCTGCCGAGAAACCGCATCTATATGACATCCACATCAAGCTTCGCAGGAAGAATGAACTTTTGGAATCATTCGAATACCATTGGGGCATACGGAAAATAGAAATCGCGGGAGACGTCTTCAAAGTCAACGGGAAAGCCGTCAAGCTGAAAGGAGTGAACCGTCACGACTTCCATCCCCGTATGGGATTCTTTGTCGACAGCCGGACGATGGAGAGATATCCGGCTGATTAAACAAGCCAACATCAACATGATACGCACGTCCCACTATCCACATCTGCCATTGCTGTACGAGCTATGTGACAAGTATGGAATCTACGTAATGGACGAAGCGAACCACGAAAGTCATGCCTACGGTTTGGGGAACAAAGTATTAGGAGACAACCCTCAATGGACACTGGCCCATGTGGACCGGGCAGTAGCCGTGGTGGAAAGGGACAAGAACCATCCGTGCATCCTATTCTGGTCATTGGGCAACGAGGGTGGAAGCGGTGCCAATTTGCGAGCTATGGCAGACACAATCCGTGCCTTAGACCCCACCAGACCGATATACGACGATACAGACCGCACCGTATCCGATGTCTATGACGAAGCTTATCTGCATCCCAACGCTTTGAAGGAACTTGGCGAGAAAATAACCGACCGCCCGTATTCATGAGAGAGTATGCCTACGCCATGGGAAATTCCATCGGCAACCTCAAGGAGTATTGGGATGTGATTGAAAAGGACGAAAGTATTATCGGAGCTGCCATTTGGTGCTGGGTAGACCAAGGCATTCCTAAAAGCTTAACGGTGCACCGTTAAGTTTCGGCGAGACCCCTCGTCACTCCATTACTGCCCGATGAATTCTGGGCGTATGGAGGAGATTTCGGGGACTATCCCAACGACGGTCCCACCGGCATTAACGGGCTGGTATCTCCCGACCGGGTGCCTCACCCCATTACTATGAAGTACAAAAGTATATCAATACATCAAGTTTGAAAGAAGGGAACACAGCAAATCAAATTGACCAACGGGTATGCGTTTTCCGATTTGGATGAATTCGATTACAGCTATGAGTGGATATGCAACGGAAAGGCTGTACGCAACGGCGACCTCCACTTGTCCGAAGGGAATCTGCTGGAGGTACCTTCAAGACCGGATAAGTGTGGGGAACTTTGCCTCAATGTATATGCCACGTTGAAGGAATCCACGACGTGGGCAGAGAAGGGCTTCAAAGTTGCCAAGGAACAACTTACGTATCATGACTATGAATTCCCACAATTGAAGGATGACGGCGGGAAGGCCACGTTTAAGGAGACACCCGAAGCGGTGGAAATTATAGCCGCCGATGCCTTGTTCACCATAGAAAAAGTACCGGTGCTTTGGTGAGTTGGCGAGTCAAGGGAGAAGAGTTGTTGCACAGTGCCTTGGAACCCTATTTTGGAAACCGGCAAATGACATTCAGGTCCGCAACGGCTACAATGAACGTTTGAGCGCTTGGAAAATGCAGAGCAAAACGTATCGTAAAGGCATACCAAGCAACCGTAAACGATGGTATGGTGATAGTGGATGCCAGTCTCTCCCTCCCCGGATAGGAGCCGGTTACCATCTCCGCTACACTGTGGACGGCAAAGGCCGCATACAAGTAGAAGCAACCTATCAGCCTGAAAAGGAAGATATTCCGCTGATGCCCAAATTCGGTATGCGCATGAGAATGCCCTCGGCGCTGAACCGGATAGCCTGGTACGGACGCGGCAAGTTCGAGAACTATCCCGACCGCAAGAGCGCTGCTTTCCTGGGAGTCTACGAGTGTGGCATACACGAATTTATCACGAACTACATCGTACCGCAAGACAATGCCAACCGGTGCGATACACGCTGGTTCATGCTGGGAGACAGTGAGCGATGGAAAATACAAGTCAAAGGCCTGCAACCCTATGTTTCCGTATATGGCCCTACGGGGAAGAAGACCTGGAAGGGAAAGAGCATGCGCACGAACTGCCCGAACGCGACTTCATCAACCTGAATATCGACTCCAACATACACGGAGTAGGTGGAAACGACGGATGGGGCGCACAGACCATGAAGCCATACACCATTGACGGCAATCGCTCTTACCGGTATGGGTTTATCATGGAGTATATGGACAAAACAGAATAATCCGTTCATCAATGCATTCAAAAGGGAATAAACATTTTGTAAACAACAATAAAGGTATGAAAAGAAACATCTTTAAAACAATTCTCCTATCCGCCTGCATCCTGCAAGGCAGTGCATTGGCACAACAAGAGAAAGCAGAACCGGGCAAGTTCTCACCTACCTGGGAGTCATTGTCCCAATACGAAGTGCCCGAATGGTTCCGCAACGCCAAATTCGGCATATGGGCACACTGGGGTCCGCAATGCCAACCCGAAGCCGGCGACTGGTACGGTCGTGGCATGTACGAAGAGGGTGGTGCTGCCTACAAGTGGCACTTGGAGCATTACGGACATCCTTCGGAATTCGGCTTCAAGGATGTAATCAACGAATGGAAAGCCGAAAAATGGAACCCGAGGCTGGTAGCCCTTTCAAGAAAACCGGTGCCCGATATTTCTTTGCCATGGGCAACCATCACGACAACATGGACTTGTGGGACAGTAAATACCAGTCATGGAACTCCGTCAACATGGGCCCCAAGCGAAACGTACTGGGCGAATGGGAGAAAGCGGCCCGCAAAACAAACTTCCCTTCGGTGTCAGCATCCACTCCTCCCATGCTTGGACATGGTATGAAACTGCACAAGGAGCCGACAAGAAAGGCCCATACGCAGGAATCTCCTACGATGCCCGCGTAGTGACTAAGGAAGACGGCAAGGGAAAATGGTGGGAAGGCTACGACCCGCAAGAGCTATACGTACAGAATCATGCCCTGAGCGGACATGCTTGGGCTGCATGGGACTGGCCCGAAGGAACCTCTGTCCCCACAGAGCTACTACGACAACTTCTTCGACCGCACAGTGGACATGATAAACAAGTATCATCCCGACCTGGTCTATTTCGACGACAGCGTACTCCCCTTCTGGCCCATCAACGATACGGGGCTGAAAGTCGTGTCGCACTACTATAACCAAAACATGAAGCTTCACAAGGGCAATCTCAATGCCGTAGTCTTCGGAAAGAAGCTGGAAGCTAAACATAAAGAGGCCATCGTATGGGATGTAGAAAAGGGTTCCATCGGAATGCCAGGACAAGGCGTGGCAAACCTGTAGTTGCCTCGGTACTTGGCACTATAACCGCTCTGCTTACGAAGACAACTGGTATAAATCAGCCGAGACCGTCATCCACATGCTCATTGACATCGTCAGTAAAATGGCAACCTATTACTAAGCGTACCAATGAAAGGAAACGGCACCATCGACGACAAGGAAGAAAAATTCTGGAAGACATAGCCGCCTGGATGGAGGTGAACGGAGAAGGAATATTCGACACACGTCCCTGGTGTATTTATGGTGAAGGTCCCTCCACAGAAACAGCAATACCTTTGGACGGAGCAGGATTCAACGAAGGCAAGAACGCACCCTACACTTCTGCCGACATCCGGTTTGTGAAAAGGGAAATACTTGTATGCCCATATCATGAAATGGCCCTCAGACGGAAAAATACAGATAAAATCACTGGCTACCGGCAGTCCCTACTGCAAAGGAGAAATCGAAAAGGTAGAATTATTAGGAGGTGGAAAGGCAAAGTTCAGAAGAACTTCCAAAGGCTTGCTTATTGACCTTCCCAAAGACAAGACACCCAATCCTATTTCTTTGGTACTGAAAATCACTAACCGTTAAACTGCTGATATTGTATGAAAAGGGATTTTTAAGACTATTTGTCCTGCTGATGCTGACATTTTCATAGCAGAACAAGGCAGAGCACAAACCTACCAACGCACCTCACAAGGCATAAAAGCACTGTGCAAGGTATAAATATAGATATTAGCTTCTTCTCTCCTGTCACAGTGAGAATCTTAAAATCGCCTGACGGCTGGAAGTATACCAAAGAAAGCTTGTCGGTCATCGGGCAACCGGAAAAGTAAAACTATCCGTCTCTTCGAAAGGGGCATATTGACTATCAAAGCCATCAGCTTACAGTCCATCTCAACGAAGAGACCGGACAAATAACTTTGCCTCTTCCGATGGAAAATCGCTGTTGCAGGAACAAAATAAAGGCGCACGTTTTGATGATTTCAACGATGCCGGCACAAAACCTTCAGCGTTTATCAATCGTTCACCTTAGAGAAAGACGAAGCTATTTATGGATTGGGACAATTGCAAAACGGCAAAATGTCGCAACGTAACCAGACCAAACGCCTTATCCAAGACAATCTTGAGGATGTGATTCCCTTCTTCCAGTCCGTCAAAGGCTACGGTCTCTTTTGGGACAACTATTCGCCAACCATCTTCAAAGACAATCAAGAAGAGACATCCTTCCTTTCTGAAGTCGGCGACTGCATTGACTACTATTTCATGTACGGCGAAAATGCCGATGGAGTAGTTGCCCAGATGCGCTACCTCACAGGACAAGTGCCCATGTTTCCATTATGGACATATGGATTCTGGCAAAGCCGTGAACGCTACAAAAGCCAAAAGAGATTGTTGGCGTAGTGCAAAATACCGCGAACTGGGTGTGCCCCTCGATGGAATTATCCAGGATTGGAGATACTGGGAAGCAACTACCTGTGGAACGCAATGGATTTTTGAACGAAGAATTCTCCGACCCAAAAATGATGGAAGACATACACGGAATGAATGCCCACATTATCATCTCCATTTGGTCAGCTTTCGGACCACATACCAAACCCTATCACGAGTTGGATAAAGGGAACATGCTCTTCAACTTCCGCACATGGCCCGAATCCGGTTCCGAGAAGTGGCCTCCCAATATGGACTATCCATCCGGTGCCCGCGTGTACGATGCCTACCATCCGCAAGCACGCGACATCTATTGGAAGTACCTGAACGAGAACCTACGTTCTGTGGGTATAGACGGCTGGTGGATGGACTCTACCGAACCCGACCATTTTCACCCCATTCCTGAAGATTTTGACACGCCCACCTATTTGGGGTCATTCCGTAAAGTACGCAATGCCTACCCTTTAATGAGTGTAGGTGGAGTGTACGACCACCAGCGTGCCGTAACTTCGGATAAACGCGTATTTATCCTTACCCGCTCAGCCTTTGCCGGCCAGCAACGTTATGGTGCCAATACATGGACAGGAGATATCACAGCATCATGGGAAGTTTTGGAGAAGCAAATACCTGCGGGATTAAACTTCTCACTATGCGGCATTCCCCATTGGAACAGCGATATCGGCGGATTCTTCCTATGGCAATATCCCTTGATGCTGGATGACCCGGATTATCGCGAGCTTTATGCCCGTTGGATACAGTTCGGTACATTCTGTCCCATGATGCGGTCACATGGGAAGGTGCTCCCAGAGAAATCTATCAATTCGGCAAAAGGCGAGCCAATATACGATGCGATTGAGAAATACATTCGGTTACGCTACAGTTTGTTACCATACATCTACACAACTGCCTGGGAGGTAACTGCCAATCAGTCCAGCTTCATGCGTGCCTTGGCAATGGATTTTGCCCACGATCGCAACGTGTGGAACATCCACAATCAGTATATGTTTGGCAAATCCCTATTGGTATGCCCTGTAACCCAACCCATGTATACCCAAACAGTTTCGGACACCATCCGTGTAGAAGATTTCAGTACCGTTAAGTCTATGCGAATATATCTGCCTAAAATACGGAATGGTATGATTTTGGACCAATCAGAAACACTCCGGCGGACAATATATCGTGAAAGATACCCTATTGACATTTTACCACTTTATGTGAAAGCAGGTTCCATCCTGCCAATAGGTCCCGAAGTGCAGTATAGCACCGAAAATCATGGGACAACTTGGAGATAAAAGTGTATCCCGGTTGTAACGGCGAATTCACACTTTACGAAGACGAGAATGACAACTACAATTATGAAAAGGAATGTACAGCACCATTACGATGAAATGGAATGACCGTACTCGCATGCTCACTATTGAAAATCGGAAAGGAGAGTTTTCCGGTATGTTGAAAGAACGGAAATTCAACATAGTAACTGCTGATGGCGCAAAAGGCAGTGGCTTATAATGGGAAAAAGTAACGGTTAAAATGTAATGGTTTCTAAAACAGCTATTAATTTGCATTATGGAAATAAATACTCGTATGAAAAATATCATCATTATCTTACCCTTTTAAGTTTATTTATGCTGCTCGGCATCCTGAAATTGCAAGCAGCGATACAACTCCTGCCATATTTTCCAACCATATGGTGCTACAACGTAACTCAGAACTTACTTTCTGGGGATGGGGTATTCCGGGAGAAACAATTTCCATCGCCCCCGAATGGATGAAAGGAGAAATAATCAAAACCAAGTCAATAATACGGGAAATGGTCAGCCCGTGTACCTTCCGGCGAAGCCGGCGGACCTTATGAGATTCGTTTCAGCGGCTCGTCAGAAGTAACCTTGACCGATGTCATGCTAGGCGAAGTTTGGCTGTGCAGCGGACAATCCAATATGGAATGGAGCGCCAACCACGGCATAAAGAACGGAGACGAGGAAACGGCAAATGCCCATTGTCCCAATCTCCGAATTTTCACGTGGCCAGAATAGCCGCCCGTTCCCTCAAGAAAACTGTTTCTCGCAATGGACACAGTGCACGCCCGAAACGATGCGCAGCACGAGTGCCCTGGCCTACTTCTTCGGCCGCAACATCCAGGAAGAGCTGGACGTGCCGGTAGGAATCATCGTAGCCGCATGGGGCGGAACCACCGCCGAGACATGGACGCCCCGCGAATGCGTAATGAGCGACCCGGTCTTGTGCGACTATCCGTATGAATCAATCCTTGGTTTCCGGCTGAAACAGGCACGTTGTACAACAGCATGATTTATCCCGTGATGCCCTACGGCATTGCCGGATGCATCTGGTATCAGGGAGAAGCCAACCAAGGCCGTGCCAGCTCCTACGCCCGGGTGATGCAGCGGCTGATAGGCTCGTGGCGTACCGGATTTAACAAGGAATTCCCATTCTATCTGGTCCAGATAGCCCCTTCCAATACCACTCCAAAGACAACGGACCGGCACTGCTACGCGAGCAGCAGGCCATGTTGCCCGAAATGCTGGACAAGGTCAAGATGATTACCGTGTCAGATTTGGTGGACAATGTGCAGGACATCCATCCACGTGACAAAGAAGCGTAGGCAAACGTCTCGCCAATCTTGCACTGGACGATACATACCATATATATGCAGGCCCCTATAAAGCCCGGTCTTTGAAAGCGCCTGCCGCAAAGGCAACCATGTGACAATCTCTTTCAAAGACATAAAGAACGGACTGGCCGTACACGGGAAAGGATAGAGGGCTGATGATGGCCGCAGCCGGCCAGGAATGGCAAGAGGCCCGGGCCAGGATAGACGGGGAAAGCTGATTGTCCCGGTAAAGGAATCGAAAGCCCGGTTTCCATTCGCTACTGCTTCAGTGACGCTGCTCAAGGCAACCTTTTCAACGGAAGGCATCCCCTTAGCCCCTTCCGGGCAGACAGCATTGCCTCTTCTGAAAACATTCCGGTTTCTACAGACAGCGCTTTGGAAGAATCTTTGAATTCTCGCCCAAGTTCTCTACCGGCAATGCCAATCCCTTCTCGACTTCCAATACATGGCCGACCCACAGCAGTGGTGCACGACGGCCGCATTTATGTGTACGGTACTAACGACCACCAGCAATATGATGTAGTGGGCCGTAACGGGAAAACACCTATCAGCACATCCATTCGCTGACGATGGTCTCTTCTGACGACATGGTGAACTGGACTTATCACGGAGTAATCAATGTAAAGGCTCTGGCTCCCTGGGGAATGGCTTCGTGGGCACCTTCCATCGCTTCGCGCAAGGAGGCCGACGGCAAAACCCACTTCTATCTGTACTACTCCAACAGCGGTTCCGGTGTAGGTATGCTGACCGCCACTTCCCCGGGCCCTGGACAGACCCATTGGGCAAATGCGTGGTAGACGGCAATACTCCAGGACTCGGCAAGTGTAAAGCTCCCTTCGATCCGGGAGTAGTCATCGACGACAAGGGCATCGGCTGGCTCTCCTTTGGCGGGGCGACAGCGACGACTACATTCCGGAGACGCACGCATCGTGCGGCTGGCAAATGACATGAAGACGCTGGACAGCGAAATAGTTGAAATAAAAGCGCCATACCACTTTGAAGCAAACGAACTGAACTATCTGAACGGCACTTGGATTTACACCTACAACACCAACTGGAAGAACCGGGATGCATGGCCCCACAAGGATATAGACAAGCCGAGCCGGTGCTGCATGAGCTACATGACGAGTCGCACGCCACTTGAGACAGACAGCTGGACCTATCGGGACAACTACTTCAAAAATCCCGGCGACTATGGCATGTCCGACAGCAACAACCATACACATCTGGTAAAATTTCAAGGGAAGTACTATCTCTTCTACCACTCACTGGGCTTGCAGGACAGCCGCGACCTCAAAGTGGGTGTCCGCAGTATCTGCGTGGAAGAAATAGAGGTGGACGAAAAGGACCTCACTATCCACATGGGCACAGCCACAGCCAAGGGCGTTTCACAAATCAAGCCTCTCGACCCGTTTGCGCAGCAACAGGCCGAGACCACAGCCGCCACACGCGGCGTTGCCTTTGAACCGACCGGACAGACAGGCAACATGTCTGCCGTAGGAAACAAGAGCGGACAGGCCATCTGTGTCCGCGGTGCGGAATTCCCAATCACCTCAAGCCATACAGATGAAGATAAAGGGAAAGGCTCCATCGAAATACACATGGACAGTCCAGACGGTCCGCTCCTATCCACCTTGACCTTTGATACCGATACGTGGCAAACATTGACAAAGCCGTTGGACAAACAGATAAAAGGCAAACACGACATTTACTTCGTATTCGGGAACGGAAAGTTCTTATTTGACGAATGGAAATTCACAAAATAATGAATCCGTCGGCAGAATCTGCCCAGTATCTCTTCACCCTTGTGATGATATCGCTGCACAATTCGAACCAACACACAACAAGCTAGCAAGTTACTTTGCCAGCGTTTTGCCACCATATTGGCAAAGTTTTGCCATGCCTTTGGCAAAGCTTTGCCAATGTGGTGGCAAAACCAACTTGTCGGCAAGAAAGACAAAAGCAACATCGCTGTCCGCAAAGAGGCGGAAGCACGTCCTCAATATAATTCCGCTAACGGGAAAGAGACAGATTGGTTCCATTAACGGGCAGAAGTTTTAAAAATGGGAAGGATTTGGCACAATAGTTCCGCGCAAATTCTCATTTATCGAACAAAATTGTATTTTTGCCTGCGACTGAAAAATCAGTAATATCATAGAATAGACAATTCCCGAACAAATATGAGCGAAGATTTTGAAGCACCGAAAGATGATTTGGACAAGGAACTCCCGGCCGGGAGCGAAGAACACTCGGATTACAAACCTGCGGACGCAAAGGATGCCAATATAAAGCACCAACTGAGCGGCATGTACCAGAATTGGTTTCTGGACTACGCCTCATACGTTATATTGGAACGTGCCGTACCCCATATCATGGATGGTCTGAAACCCGTACAGCGGCGTATCCTCCACTCCATGCGCCGCATGGAAGACGGGCGCTACAACAAGGTGGCGAACATCGTAGGACATACCATGCAGTTCCATCCGCACGGTGATGCTTCTATCGGCGATGCTCTGGTACAACTGGGACAAAAGGACTTGCTCGTGGATTGCCAGGGAAACTGGGGTAACATTCTGACGGGTGACAGCGCCGCTGCCCCGTTATATCGAAGCACGTCTCTCAAGTTCGCACTGGACGTGGTATTCAACCCCAAGACCACCGAATGGAAACTCTCTTATGACGGGCGAAACAAAGAACCGGTTACACTACCGGTAAAATTCCCACTGCTGCTTGCACAAGGTGTGGAAGGTATTGCCGTAGGCCTGTCATCAAAATATTACCACATAACTTCAATGAGCTGTGCGATGCTTCCATCAGCTATCTGCACAACGAAGAATTCAAGCTGTACCCCGACTTCCAGACGGGAGGCAGTATCGATGTATCAAATACAACGACGGTGAACGTGGCGGTGCGATACGCGTGCGCTCCAAAATAGAAAAGATAGACAACAAGACACTTGCCATTAAGGAAATTCCTTACGGGAAAACGGTGGCCAGTGTATGCGACTCCATCGTAAAGGCCAGCGAAAAAGAAAATCAAGATACGTAAGGTAGAGGACCTAACATCCGGCAGTGTGGAAATATTAGTGCATCTAGCCCCGGTGTATCATCCGACAAGACCATCGATGCCCTCTATGCCTTCACCGACTGTGAAGTGAGCATCTCTCCCAACTGCTGTGTCATCGACGACCAAAGCCCCACTTCCTCACCGTGAGTGATGTATTGCGCAAATCAGTCGACAACACATTGGCACTGCTACGCCAGGAACTGGAAATCCGTAAGGGAGAGATACTGGAAAGCCTGCATTTCGCTTCACTCGAAAAGATATTCATTGAAGAACGTATTTACAAGGATAAGGAGTTTGAACAAGCCAAAACATGGATGCCGCCTGCGAACATATCGATGAGCGCCTGACTCCCTACTACCCGACTTTTATCCGCGAAGTGACCAAGGAAGACATCCTCCGGCTGATGGAGATAAAGATGGCACGTATCCTCAAATTCAACTCCGACAAGGCAGAGGAACTGATAGCACGCATGCGAAAGGACATAGAGGAGATAGACTGCCATCTGGCAAACATCGTGGAATATACCGTCGACTGGTTCCGTATGTTGAAGGACAAGTACGGCAAAGCCTTCCCCGCCGCACGGAACTGCGTAACTTCGACACCATCGAAGCAACCAAAGTCATCGAAGCCAACGAAAAGCTGTACATCAACCGCGAAGAGGGTTTCATCGGAACTGGATTGAAGAAAGACGAATTCATAGGCAACTGCTCGCCCATAGATGACGTGATTATCTTCTTCCGCGATGGAAAATATATCATCACACCGGTGGCCGACAAGAAGTTCGTGGGCAAGAATATACTTTATGCCAACATTTTAAGAAGAACGACAAACGTACCATCTACAATGTCTGCTACCGTGACGGCAAGGAGGGACAAGCTATATCAAGCGTTTTGCCGTCACTTCCGTGGTGCGTGACCGCGAATACGATGTGACGCAAGGTACTCCCGACTCCCGTATCACCTACTTCACCGCCAATCCCAATGGAGAAGCTGAAATCATCAAGGTAACCCTGAAACCCAATCCCGTGTACGCCGTATTATCTTCGAGGAGGATTTCAGCAACATCAATATCAAGGGACGGCAGGCCATGGGAAATATACTCACGAAACTCCCGTACACAAGATAGCCTTGAAACAACGTGGAGGCTCCACGCTGGAGTGGACGGAAAGTCTGGTTCGACCGTGATGTGCTACGTCTCAACTACGACGGGCGCGGAGAATATCTCGGAGAATTCCAGAGCGAAGACACCATCCTTGTCGTACAGAACAGCGGAGAGTTCTATGCCACCAACTTCGACTTGAACAATCACTATGACGATGGCATACGCGTATTGGAGAAATACGATCCGAACAAAGTATGGACCGCCGTACTCTACGATGCCGACCAGCAGAACTATCCTTACATCAAGCGTTTCTGCTTCGAGGCAACCGCCCGCAAGCAAAACTACTTGGGAGAAAACAAGAACAGCAGCCTCATTCTGCTGACAGACGAGTGCTACCCGCGTTTAGAGGTGGTGTTTGGCGGCCACGACAATTTCCGAGAGCCGATGGTGGTGGAAGCCGACGAATTCATCGCCGTGAAAGGCTTCAAAGCAAAAGGTAAGCGCCTGACCACCTATACTATAGAAACCATCAACGAGCTGGAGCCTACCCGTCAACCGGAACCCTCGCAGAAAACCGAAGAGCAGGAAACGGATGAAGAACCGGAAATTCTGGACCCCGACCACGGTAAAAGCGAAGGGGACATACTGGACGAGATGACAGGACAGATGAAACTCTTTTGATGAAGGACGGAAATGAAGTATTAGTGGCTAACGATTACTAATTTGTAATTGATAATTTAATATGTACATATACAAGATAATAATCCTATGCGGACTGCTCTTGGGAAGTGTCGGACTGAAAGCACAAGAAGCACAATGCAGCATCGACCGGAAGCTACGGGCTGACTCCACCAACCGTAACCGTATTATCACCCGTGCCACCATGTATGGTGTCGGCTTCACCAACGTGTTCGACACTTATCTTTCACCTCAGGAGTATAAGGGAATCGATTTCCGTATCTCCCGCGAAAGCATGCGGATGACACGGTTGATGGACGGCAACGTGTCTCTGCAAACTTTCTTCCAGGCAGACTTGGGATACACACACAACAAAGTAGACAATAACAATACATTCTCCGGACTGGCCAACTGGAACTACGGCCTGCATTATAATTTTCCAATCACGGGCAATTTCAAACTGCTTGCCGGAGGAGTCGGCGACTTCAACGGTGGCTTTGTCTATAATCTGCGCAACGGAAACAACCCCGCCCAAGCACGTGCCTACATCAATCTTGCAGCATCTGGAATGGCAATTTGGGACCTGCGCATCAAGAACCGTCCCATCACTCTACGTTACCAGGTGAACCTTCCTTTGGCAGGCATCATGTTCATGCCGAACTATGGACAGTCCTATTACGAAATATTCACGCTGGGACACTGGGACGGAGTAGTGAACTTCACCTCCCTGCACAACCAGCCCTCTCTGAGACAAATGCTGACAGCCGATTTCCCAGTAGGACGCGCCCGGATGCGCCTTGCCTACATATGGGATGCGCAACAGTCTAAAGTAAACGAGATAAAGACGCATACTTACTCACATGTGTTCATGGTGGGTTTTGTAAAGGAGCTCTATCTGTTTCCTAACAAGAGAAAGTAAAAGTGACGAGGTGATAAACGATAAGATGATAAAGACAATGTGCATGAAAAGAAGATATCTTTTAATAATTAGGAGTATCCTGCTCACACTACTGCCCCTGCTGAACGGATGTATTCGTGAGGAAGAGTTTGACAATACCCCAAGGTAACTTTGAAGCCTTATGGAAGATTATTGACGAACAGTATTGCTTCCTGGACTACAAGCAAATAGACTGGGATGCTATCCATGACAAGTACCAGCCGCTCATTACCCGGGAATGAGCTATGACGGTTTGTTCGAAATATTGGGCAACATGCTTGCCGAGCTGAAAGACGGACACGTCAACCTGTACTCTTCTTCCAACATGGCGCGTTACTGGGACTGGTATCTGGACTATCCCCGTAACTTCAACGAAAGTATCATAGAGAAGTACTTAGGAAGAGACTACCGCATTGCCGGAGGTGCCAAATATACCATTTTAGAGGACAACATAGGTTACATCTATTATGGCGATTTCTCCAGTGGTATCGGGAACGGCAATTTGGATGAAATCCTACTGTATCTTTCCGCCTGCAACGGCCTGATTATTGATGTGCGCAACAATGGCGGCGGCAACCTGACAAATGCCACCCTAATGGCCCAACGGTTCACAAACGAGAAAATACTGACAGGATATATCCAGCACAAGACCGGCAAAGGGCACAATGATTTCTCAGACCCGACTCCCATTTATGTGGAACCTTCCAACAGCATCCGCTGGCAAAGAAAGTAGTCGTCCTGACCAACCGCCATTCTTATAGTGCAACCAATGATTTCGTCAACTCCATGCGCTGCTTCCCCAATGTCACCTTGGTCGGTGACAAAACCGGCGGCGGTTCGGGTCTGCCGTTCTCTTCCGAACTGCCCAACGGATGGGGAGTACGCTTTTCCGCCAGTCCGCACCTTGATGCCAAGAAGCAACAGATTGAATTCGGCATCGACCCCGACAAAAGGTGGATATGAGCAAAGAAGATGAGAACAATGACTTGGACACCATCATCGAGGAAGCGAGAAAAATGCTGAAAGTCACCTTATGAAACGACTTTATCCATAAAACAATTTGCCAGAACGAAAAATCTTCCTATCTTTGTCCCCGCTAAACAGAATTATCCTGCGGATGTGGCGTAATTGGCAGCCGCGCCAGACTTAGGATCTGGTGCCGTGAGGCGTGTAGGTTCGAGTCCTATCATCCGCACGTATTTTGTATTAATGATGAAGACAAACAACTAAAGGCCTCTGAGAACACTTCTCAGAGGTTTTTATGATATTATAAAGAAAGATTTAAAATAGGTTGTATCTTTGTCAGATAATTAAAGATTTCAAGATTCAATACCAATCATACCATGAACCTCCAAAGACATTTGCTTTTATTTTGTCTGTCCTTGCTGGTGGCATGTTATTCTTTTGCCAATCAAAAGCCTTATGTCATCAATTTTGCCCGTGATAAATACCATGCAGCCAATAAAACTGGTCTATTGGACAGGATGAAAAGGCATTATGTATTTTGGGAATGACATCGGATTACTTGAATCCGACGGTATGGAATGGGAACTCTATCCAATGCCCAATTCTCCGATAGTCAGGGCTTTGGCTGTAGAATCGCACTATACAATCTACACTGGAGGCGCTGAAGAACTGGGACGATGGGACAGAGACCAGTCCGGCAAACTGAAATACACCTCTTTAAATAAGTTACTCCCGCCCAAGGTTTTGGACAATGAAAGTTTCTGGCGCATCTGGATAGACGGAAGCAAAGTCTATTTCCAAACTTTCAGAAATATTTATGTTTATGACCATCAGACAATGCGGCAACTCACCATTCCAGAAGGATTCTTGTTACTGTTGAAAGTGAGAAATGAATACTGGGTACAAGAGATGCATGGTCCTCTGCACCAACTCAAAGATGGCCGGCTAAGTAAAATTGAAGGCAGTGAATTCCTGAATGGAACCACCACCCGCGTTATTCTACCTTATGGTAAGGACCGATACTTAATCGGAACCTCCACAGGCGAAATCTACATTTACGACAAAAGAACTTCATTCCTTGGAACAATGCTCTTTCCAGCCAGTTGCATGGCCAAGAGCTTAATTGCGGAATCTATTGCGCCAAACGAAACTCCTACTATTTGGGAACCCAGTTAAGTGGAATCTATGAAATAGATGTACAAGGAAATATCCTCAATCATTTCTCGGCTGCCAACTCCTGCAAAATAACACAATCCTGTCCTTGTACGAGGACAACCGGAATAATATATGGGTAGCTATGGACCGTGGATTGCCTACATCCGCTATACAGACGGCTTAAGTTATTATCGAAGCAATGATGCCAACTCCAGTGCAGTATATACCGCTACTTTATGGAATGGCTACTTGCTGATAGGCACCAATCAAGGTGTTTACTACACACCGGAAGAGAAAGCAAACGATTTTGAAATATTCTCTTCACTGAAGTTCATCGAGGGTACGCAAGGGCAGGTGTGGTCCTTGCAACTGATTAACGGACATTTATATTGCGGCCACAACAATGGATTGCTTGAAATCTGCCCGGATTTCAGCATCCGTCAGCTCTACCGTCTCAACACCGGTGTGTTCCGTATTGTAGAAGCCACCATCAATGGAAAAATCCAAATTATCGTTACCTACAACGAACTGCGTATTGTCAACAAAGAAACCGGAAAAGTAAATGTCATGCGGCAAATCACTGATCCCATTTATGATGCAGAGATAGACCATTTAGGCAATATTTGGTTAGAAACTGTCAGCAAAGGCATATACAAATGCCGGTTAAATGAAGATATGGACGCTTTCCGCTACTATACCTATTACGGGCATGAAAAGACTGTACGCTCCCTATACATCTGCAGATCTTCAAAACGAGCGGACGTGTCATTTTCCTGGGAAGTGGCAACCACTTCTATTCTTACGACGAAAATAGTGATACGCTGCAACCCAACCAGCTTCTGAACCAGTGTTTCCAGAACATAAACAATATCAAACGTATTGTTTCCATCAACAGTGAAGAGAGCTGGGCCATCACCGGCTCCTCTATTTACCGTTTCTTCTATGACGGTTATATCGCCCGCATCAACGAGAGCTATAAGGTAGAGACTGATAATCTGTCACTGATTACCGCTTTCGAGAACATCTCCATACTTAACGACTCTCTTTCATTGGTTTGTCTGGATGCCGGTTTTATTCTTCACAGCTCCCAACACAGCAAACGCCAGAACATACAACTCGCTCCTCCCAATCTGAATTCGTACATACAGGCCAGGACCAGGCAAGTGGATATGCCGACCTGTCCAAGCACCTCCGGATACCCTACAAAGACAACACTGTCACCGTAGGCTTCTCCGTCAATGATGCATTTGCCCAAAGCTTGTTTGTAGAATACCTGTTGGAAAAAGTAGATAGTACCTGGAGCCGACCGGAACAACGTAACAGCATCTCATACGCCCGTCTGCCGGAAGGAAACTACACCCTACACATCCGCGCCACAGACGAATTGAACAATTATTCTCCTGATACCATCATCAACTTCGACATACTTCCTCCATGGTACCGTACCATCTGGTGGTACCTCACTTGCATCCTACTGATTATCACAGTCTTGTTTATTGCCTTCTGGCTGATGAAAAGCGGTTACAGACCAAACATCTCAGGCACATGAAAGCACAAGAAGCCGAACACCTGCGCAGAATGAATGAGGAGCTACAGAATGAAATCGAGGAAAAGAATGCCGAACTGTTCACACAGACCTCATTCATTATCCGCAAAATGAACTGATTCTGAAGTTGAAAGAGATTGTGGATGAGATTTGCACCAAGAATACACAAAGACATTGCTTCCTCTTTATCAAAAGATAAACAATCTGCTTGCCAACAACCTCGACACAGAGGATGACTGGAAAATGTTTCTGATTAAATTCGAGCAAAAGCACCGTACATTCTTCAAAGCACTAAAAGAAGCATACCCACTGCTCACAAACAACGACCTGCGCCTATGTGCCTGCCTTAAACTGAACATGGACACCAAGGATATCGCATCCTTGATGAACCTTTCCATTCGTGCAGTAGAAAACAACCGGTATCGTTTACGCAAAAACTTAACCTGCAACCTGCTCAAAATTTAAATGAGTTCTTTTAACTATTGAATGACATCTTTTTTTTTTGTTTGTTCCATGCATAATTCAAGTAAGTTATCCACTTAAATAAATTATGCAATGAAAAAGAACCTAAACCTATCTTAAAGAGTATCTCGTGGCTGAAAAATCTATTTTGACGGTATGTTTGTTGCAAGCAACCATGCCAGCCTTTTCTCAGACAAAGACTGTGACGGGTACTGTTACCGATGTATTGGGAGAACCCTGATCGGAGCATCCGTATTGGTGCAAGGCACCTCAAATGGCGTCATTACCAATATAGACGGTAAATACTCTATCCAGGTAACCCGGAAAACACGTTGGAATTTTCCTATGTGGGAATGCAGAAACAAGCTATCAGAGTTGGCAGCCAGTCAGTAATTGATGTCCAGATGAAAGACGACTCGCAAATGCTGGCAGAGACTGTAGTCATCGGTTACGGTAGTGCCAAGAAACGTGACCTGACGGGCTCCATTACAAATATCAAAGGTGATGAAATAGCCAATAAGCCGGTTGTCAATCCTGTATCCGCCCTACAAGGTAAAGTGGCAGGTGTACAGGTAATCAACTCCGGTAAGGCAGGTGCCGAACCGGAAATCCGTGTACGCGGTACAAACTCCATCAATGGTTACAAGCCCCTGTATGTAGTCGACGGCCTGTTCAATGATAACATTAACTTCCTGAACCCACAGGATATCGAGTCCATGGAAATCTTGAAAGACCCGTCCTCACTTGCCATTTTCGGTGTACGCGGTGCCAATGGCGTCATCATTATCACTACGAAGAAAGCCAGAGAAGGCCAGACGCGTGTAAATATCAACGGCTCATTCGGTTTCAAAGCCATCACGGACAAGATTGCCATGGTAGATGCAGATGGCTTCAAGACGTTATACAACGAACAATTGAAGAACGAAGGCAATCCGGAATTTAATTTTACCGATTGGACAGGTAATACCAACTGGCAGGACGAAATCTTCCAGACAGGTTTCATTACCAACAACAACATCAGCATTACCGGCGCTTCAGCCAAGCACAGCTTCTACCTTGGAGCCGGCTATGCCTATGAACAAGGCAACATCAAGAAAGAAAAGTACAGCAAGATTACGCTGAACGTCAGCAATGACTATAAAGTGACAGATAACTTCAAGGTAGGCTTCCAGTTCAACGGTGCACGTATGTTACCGGCAGACACCAAGAGCGTTGCCACTGCCTTGCGGGCAGCCCGGTAGCTCATGTGTTCAATGAAGAATACGGGCTGTATACCACCCTTCCGGGTTCCAGAAGGCACAGATGAACAATCCGATGGTAGACGTGGAATTAAAGGCCAACACAACAAAGGCTGAAAACTATCGTACATCCGGCAACGTGTATGGAGAATGGGACTTCTTGAAACATTTCCAATTCAAGGTGGTGTACTCCATGGACTACAGTTCAAACAGCACCCGCAAATATACCCTATCATCAAGGTATTTGACAACAGTGTAGAAGGCAAAATAGAAACCCTTGGTGACGGGAAAACCGGAGTAAGCCAGGAGAAACAGACAGAAACAAAGTGCAGAGCGATTACTTGCTGACTTACCAGAATACTTGGGGTGAGCACAGTCTGACGGCTACAGCAGGCTTCACTACCTATTACAATGAACTGGAGCTGCTTGGTGCAGCCCGCACACAAGGCGTAGGCCTGGTAATCCCCAATAATCCCGACAAGTGGTACGTAAGCATCGGTGATGCCGGTACAGCCACCAACAACAGTACACAATGGGAACGTAGTACGGTATCTATGCTGGGACGCATCCTCTACAACTATAAAGGCAGATACCTGTTCAACGGTTCTTTCCGTCGTGACGGTTCTTCCGCTTTTCCTATACGGGAAACCAATGGCAGAATTTCTACTCAGTAGGTGCCGGCTGGCTGATGAGTGAGGAAGAATTCATGAAGGGCATCACCTGGCTGGATATGTTAAAGTTGAAAGGTTCCTGGGGCACACTGGGTAACCAAAATCTGGACAAGCCTTATCCGGCAGAACCTCTGTTGAGCAATGCCTACTCTGCCGTATTCGGTACTCCGTCTGCCATCTATCCAGGCTATCAACTTTCTTACCTGCCTAATCCTAACTTACGTTGGGAGAAGGTAGAAGCATGGGAAGTTGGCGCAGAAGCCAACTTCTTCCGTAACCGCCTGCACTTTGAAGGTGTGTATTATAAGAAAACGACTAAGAACTTGCTTGCCGAAGTTCCGGGCATCTCAGGCACAGTTCCAGGTATAGGTAACTTAGGTTCCATCGAGAATAAGGGTGTGGAACTTGCCCTTAACTGGCGCGACCAGATCGGTGATTGGGGCTATAACATCGGCGGTAACCTGACAACTATCAAAATAAAGTGTTGAGCCTGGTACAAGAAGGCTATTCAATCATTGCAGGAGATAAGAGCCAGAGTTACACCATGGCAGGATACCCTATCGGCTACTTTTACGGCTACAAAGTGGAAGGCATTTACCAGACCCAGGAAGAAATCAACAGTTCGCCGAAGAATACTTTGGCAACAGTCACTCGGAGATTTAAAATTCGTGGATGTAAACGGTGATGGTGAAATCACCACCGCCGACCGCACCATGATTGGTGACCCTACCCCGACGTGAGCTACGGCATTACCCTTGGCGTAAGCTATAAGAACTGGATTTGGGCATCGATATGATGGGACAAGCCGGCAACCAGATTTACCGTACCTGGGACAACTACAACTGGAGCCAGTTCAATTTCATGGAGCAACGCATGGACCGCTGGCATGGTCCCGGTACAAGCAACACCCAACCGTTGCTGAACACCAAACATACCATCAACAACCTGAACTCCGAGTACTACATCGAAGACGGCAGCTTCTTCCGTATCCGCAATATATCCCTGGCCTACAATTTCGACCGAAAGTTAATCTCCAAAATCGGCATGCAGGCATTGAAGCTTTATGTAAATATCCAGAACCTGAAAACCTGGAAACATAACACCGGTTACACTCCGGAACTGGGAGGTACGGCTATCGCCTTTGGCGTAGATGACGGCAGCTATCCGATGCCGGCTATCTATACTTTCGGCTTCAACCTGACATTCTGATCCCCGCTAACCCTATTATTAATCATAGCAAGTATTGAAAACATGAAACTAAGAAACCATATATTATCAACACTCCTGGCAGGTGCAACAGCCCTTGCCTTAACCTCTTGTAATGACTTCCTGGACCGTGACCCATTGGGCCAATTCACCGAAGATGACGCTCCTAATGCCCTGGTAGGCGGAAAGATGTATAACGTTTACTACCTGATGCGCAGTTACAATATCACAGCCGGTATCCCTGCATTCATGGTTCACATGGTACGCAGCGAGGATTCCGAAAAGGGCAGCGACGCAGGCGACGGCGCAGACAACGCTGCCATGTGGGATGATTTCGAATACACAGCCTCAAACGGAATACTGGGTGCTTACTGGGACCAGAACTACAAAATCATCTATCAGTGTAACGAAATCCTGGACGATCTTGAAAAAGTGAGCACAAAGAAGATACAGAGAACATTCGGACCAAAGGTGAAGCACTGTTCTTCCGCGCCTACTGCTACTTTAATCTGGTACGTGCCTGGGGAAGTTCCTTTAGTTACTTTCAAGGTAGTGGAAGCTGCTGAAGCCAATATACCCAAAACCACTGCCGACAAGATTTACGAGCAGATTGACAAGGACTTGACCGAAGCCGAAAATGTCTTCCCCTGACCTGGAGTGCCGACTATACAGGACGTGCAACATGGGTGCCGCACGCTCCTGCATGCACGTACCTACATGATGCGCAACGACTGGGATAATATGTATGATGCTGCTACCGACGTTATCAAGTCGGGCATCTACAACCTGAATACCCCAGTGGACAAGGTGTTTACCGTAGAAGGCGAGAACTGTGGTGAAAGCGTATTCGAGTTGCAATGCGAGGCTACGGATGCCATGAAGGCAGACCTCAGCATCGGCAGCCAGTTCTGTGAAGTACAAGGCGTGCGCGGTGCCGGTGACTGGAACTTGGGGTGGGCTGGCACATGGCCACCAAGCAGATGGGCACAGCCTTTGAAGCAGGCGATCCGCGTAAAGATGCCACCCTGCTCTATTTCCGCAAAAGCGTGGATGATCCCATCACACCAGAGAACACGAACAAACCTTACGGGAATCTCCGGTTTCCACCGCCATGGGAGCCTACTTCAACAAGAAAGCCTATACCGAACCGGAACTGCGCAAGAAATATACCAAAACGGTTTCTGGGTAACATCCGCATCATCCGTTATCCGGATGTATTGCTGATGGGTGCTGAAGCAGCCAATGAAAAGGCCTGCCCACCGAAGCCCTCGACTATCTGGAACAAGTACGTGCACATGCCCGTGGCACCTTGACAGATGTTCTGCCCAAAGTAACCACCACCAACCAAAGCGAACTGCGGGATGCCATCCGCCACGAACGCCGTGTAGAACTTGGTCTGGAACCCGATCGCTTCTACGACCTCGTGCGTTGGGGCATTGCCAAGGAGGTGCTTCAAGCTGCCGGAAAGAATTATCAAGATAAGAATGCCCTGTTGCCATTGCCGCAAACTGAAATCGACAAATCCAACGGGTACTGGTACAGAACCCGAACTATTAAAGAGCCGTGTCGAAAAGATAAACGAGAGTCCTAAGCCATAATCCATATCCATGATATAGAGAAGTGGAAGGCCTGTAAAGGCAAACCGGACTGACTATACGACTGAAATGGCATTAAAAGGCTTCTAATATAGTGTTAGAAGCCTTTTAATATTGTATCGAAAGCCTTTTAATAATCAATTGGCAAAAGAAAGAGGACGGTAAGGTCGACAAAGAGAAGGCGCATCAGTCATGCGATGAAAGGAATCACCCACCTTCATACACAAGAAAAAGTGACTCTTCAAAACGTATGAACCTAAAAAAATATCTATCTAAGATACAACACATTACATTAATTTGAGTAGTAAATGAGTAGTCTCATTATTTGTTAAAATTCAAGGACATGTATTGTTGATGAATGTTTTTCACTTTCCATTTATCGAAATACATACTTTTGCGAAAAGTTGAATTCAAGCACTGCGCAGAGCTTAAGAATTAATTTAAACAAGTTATCCACTAAAAAATTTAATGCAATGAAGAGTAAAGCACATCTTCTTAAAAGAGCTATCTGGCTCAAGAGTCTATTCTTGACGGCATGCCTGTTATTGGCAACAATACCGGCATTCTCCCAGACAAAAACAGTGACAGGTACCGTAACCGATGCTGCAGGTGACGCTCTAATTGGCGTATCCATCCTTGTACAAGGTAGCAATAACGGTGTTGTAACTGACCTGGACGGGAAATATACACTAAACAATGTACCAGAAAATGCAACACTCATTATAAGTTATATAGGGATGTTGACCCAAGAGGTAAAAGTAAACGGACAGTCCGTTGTCAATGTCACACTGAAAGAAGACTCACAGCAATTGGAAGAAGTTGTCGTAATTGGTTACGGTGCAGCCAAAGCCAAGGATTTGACAGCACCCATTACCGTGGTTAAAGGCGAAGCATTGACTACTGTACCTTCTACTACGCCTATGGCAGCCCTGCAAGGTAAAGTACCGGGTGTAAATATCGTGAACAACGGCGCTCCGGGCGAAGGACCTACCGTACAAATCCGCGGTATCGGATCATTCTCTAACAGTAAACCGTTATTCGTTGTAGACGGTATGTTCTACGACAATATCAACTTCCTGAACAATGCAGACATTCAAGAAATGTCTATCTTGAAAGATGCGTCGGCTGCCGCAATCTATGGAGTACGCGCCGCAAACGGTGTAGTCCTCATTACTACCAAGAAAGGCTCACGCAATCAAAAGCTAAAATTTCTTACGATGGCTATGTAGGTATTCAAAAGCATCTAATGTATTGGAGCTGTGTAACGCTCATGAATATGCGACTATGCTCCTCGAGGGGAACTATGATGCCTATCAATCACATTTTAAACAGTCCATCGATAAATATGGCGGCAGTTATGCCGACTCGGATTTCCACAATTGGACATTCGGAGACAACGATTGGTATGACTACCTCCTGCGCACCGCTGCCATCACAAACCACAGCTTAAATATTAATGGCGGTTCCGAAAGGCCGTTTATTCTGTTGGCGTAAGTTATCTGTACCAAGATGGTATCATGGATGTTGACAACAACTACAAACGTATGAATTTCCGCGGTTCTGTTGATTATGATGCGACCAACTGGTTAAAGGTCGGCTTCAACGGTGTCTTCAGCAACTCCACACAACAAGTGCCCAATAACCAAGCTTGGCAGAAGGCCTTCAATTGTCCTCCTATCGTAGCACTCTACGACGAAAACAACGAACAGGGATTCCCCGACAAATTCGGTTCTCCAGATGCAATTGGCTATAGTTCAAACTTCTATAATCCTGTTGCCACTGCCAAATATTTCGACTCAAGCAAGGAAAATTATCAGGTATTGAGCAATTTCTATGCACAGATCGACTTTATTCCCAGCAAGCTGAACTTCAAGACCAACTATTCTTATAGTTTCCTCTCCACTCAAGGTCGCGAATTTACTCCGAAACATTATGTAAGCAGCTGGCAGCAATCAGCCACCACACAGCTTACAAAAACGAGAACAAATATTACAATTATATTTGGGACAACACTCTTACTTATAATGACCAATGGGGCAAACACAGATTCGGTGCCATGGCAGGCTACTCCATGCGCCAAGAACAATGGCGTATGTTTGAGGGCAAGGCAAGCAATGTTCCTGATGGAGCGGACGAATACTGGTACATCAAGAACGGCGATGCTGCAGGTGCCACCGTAAAAGATGACGGCTACTGTTACAGGGTATTTCTTACTTCGCACGTCTGAACTATAACTACGCCGACAAATATCTGTTGATGCTTACCATGCGTGCCGATGGTTCCAGCAAATATCAGGAACACTGGGGTTATTTCCCTCTGTAGGTGCCGCCTGGTTTTGTCAGAAGAATCATTCCTGAAGAACCAAAATGGATTGACTTCCTGAAACTGCGTGCAAGCTGGGGCAAACTGGGTAATGACCAAGTAGCTGCAAGCGATGGTTTTGCTTCTATTTCTACCGGTAACAGCGCATCCGGTGTATTTGGCAATGCCACAATCCCGGTTATCAAAACAACACCTATTTCAGTTGGCTGAAATGGGAAGTCGTTGAAGAGTGGAATGCCGGCATCAACTTCATCACTCTCAACAACCGCTTGAACATTGACGTAGATTACTATCACCGCATGACGAATAATGCTGTGATTGCTCCGCTGCTTCCTTTCAGTACTACGACTCTTGCCGGTAACTACGGTAAAATTCTCAACTCCGGTATTGATGTCAGCGTCGACTGGAATGACAGAATAGGAAAAGACTTTTCTTACAACATCGGTGTGAATATCTCTACTTTAAGAAACCGTGTGAAAGATTTGAATGGCAACAGTATCATCAGAGGTGGCAAGACCGTCAACATTGTTGGCAAGGAAATGAATTCATTCTATGGCTTCAAAATGATCGGTGTCTATCAGACAGAAGAAGAAATCGCCGCTGATCCGATTGCAGTAGCCAACGGCTGCGTACCGGGTGACTTGAAATATGCCGACCTTGATGGAAACAATGTTCTCGACGGAAATGACCGTACGACATTAGGTTCTTATATTCCTAACTTCACTTACGGTATCAACCTCGGTCTTAATTACAAGAATCTTGACTTCCAATTGACGACTTACGGCCAAGCCGGTGCCCAGATGTTCAATCGCAAACGTGCACTCCGTTATTCTTCCCAGAACTACAACTTCGACCGGGCTCAATACGAGAACCGTTGGACAGGACCGGTTCTACCAACTCTAACCCGTCGGCAGCTGCCCTGCTGAAACCTTGGAACGTAAGCGACCAGAAATATAGCTCTTACTTTGTAGAGAGCGCCGACTATTTCCGCATTCAAAACATTACGCTGGGTTATACATTCCGTAATGTCAAGTTCGGTAACTATACCATGCCGGGCTTACGCCTGAGTTTGACAGCCGATCGTCCCTTCACAACCTTTAAAGCCAATGCATTCAGCCCTGAATTGTCTGACAGCCAAGGTTGGGATACGGAAGTATATCCTCTGACGTCAACTTACACATTAGGCTTGAAAATTGATTTCTAAGAAATAACCCATTAATAATTTAGAACTAATGAAAGCATTAATAAGACCTTTTATATATATAGTGTCCGCCTTGATGGCATTGTCGTTCGCATCCTGCAATGATTTTCTGGACAAAGAGCCCGAAGGCAAAGTTCCTGAAGAAAAGTAGATTACACCAATATCAGCAATATGTATCAGCCTGTATCGGGTGTATATGCCAAAATACGGACCAGTGGTTTGCACTGGGTGATTTGGGAAATTACCACCATCCGTGATCAAGATGTATTCAGTGGCCAATGGAATGGCAGTGACTATTATAATTTGAGTGAATATAAGTACAATGATTCATTCTGGGGTATCAATGAATTGTGGATGCAATACTACAATATCATCAAAACCGCCAATGCAGCCATCGAATCATTGGACCTATACGCCGAGAATATCACCAACGACAACGATATGAAGAATTATAAAGCATATCGCGGTGAGGTTATGTTTATGCGTGCTTATGCTTATTACCGTCTGGTTCAAGCATTTGGAGCAGTTACTATTCTTCGCGACAACAACCAGACTGATTTGAGCCGTTCTACTGCCAATGCAGTAAACAAATATGCATTGGAAGATTTACAGTACGGCATTGACAATATGCCCCGCATCCGTCCCAATCAAAATGAGCATAAAGGAGCCGTCACAGCTTTCTCCGCTGAAATGTTAGCTGCCAAAATCCATTTGAATATGGGTAACTATGCTAAAGTGGAAGAGCTCACAGACGATATCATCGAGCATGGAAACTTTTCACTCTACCCGGATTTCTACCAATTATTCAAAATTCCGGGAAAACTCTGTGACGAGTCCATATTCGAAAGTCAAATGACTGACTTTGGTAATGGCTCCGGCGATTTAATTGATCCGGGAGAATGGTTTACCTGCCAAGGTCCTAAAATTCCGGCAGCAACATCAACGGTTGGGGAGACTGCGGTATCTTGAAGTCTTTCCGCGACTGGGCGTATGACCGCGGAGAAACAATACGTGCCACAACTTCGTTCCTGATGGCAGACTCAACAACCCCGACGGTGATTATATCAAGCCGCAAACGAACCCGACGAATACAGACTGTTGGAATGGCAAAGCCTACACTCCACTAAATCAGCTGACTCCCGGCCGTACGAAATACGGTACAAACAACAATGTCCGTATTTTCCGCTATGCCGACGTTCTCTTGATGAATGCCGAAGCTAAAATCAAGAACGGGAAAAGCGGTGATGCACCATTCAACGAAGTAAGAAGACGCGCCCAAATGCCTGAGCTGACAAATGTAACTTTGAACAAGTTATAGATGAGCGCCGCATGGAATTAGTCTGTGAATGGGGTGAACGATATAACGACCTTGTACGTACAGGCTTGGCAAAACAGAATTGAAAGGTTGGTCTGAAGACAAAGCTCTCTTGCCATTGCCTTCAATCAATACACCCAAATTCCTGATTTACTGAAAGAACCGAAGGATGAGTAAAATCCTATGAACAAATTAAGCTTTCGCAGGTTAATGATAGTAACATACTTATGTACGGGATTACCATTAACTTGCGAAACTTAATAAATACCCTAACAAAACATATCATGAAGAAAGTTTTCAGAAGAACAAGTCTATTGCTGGCCGCCATCCTAATGGGGAGCACCAGTATACAGGCACAAAATCTCCGCAGGACATGGATCGATTCATCGACGCACTGATGAAGAAAATGACCGTGGAGGAAAGATCGGGCAGCTGAACCTGCCAGTCACCGGAGAGATCACTACTGGCCAAGCAAAGAGCAGCGACGTGGCCAAGAAGATTGAACAAGGACTTGTAGGAGGACTTTTCAATCTGAAAGGAGTGGCAAAGATACGCGACGTACAGAAACTCGCAGTGGAGAACTCACGACTGGGCATCCCGCTGCTGTTCGGTATGGACGTGATACATGGCTACGAAACCATATTCCCCATTCCGTTAGGGTTATCCTGCACATGGGATATGAAAGCCATTCAGAAGTCGGCACGCATTGCAGCTGTCGAGGCAAGTGCAGACGGTATATCCTGGACATTCAGCCCGATGGTGGACATCAGCCGGGATCCGCGTTGGGGACGTGTCAGCGAAGGTAACGGAGAAGACCCTTTCCTGGGAGGTGCCATCGCCAAGGCAATGGTGTTAGGATATCAGGGAGACAAGCTGAATGACCAACTGAAACGGAATGATGAAATCATGGCCTGTGTCAAGCACTTCGCACTCTATGGAGCCGGAGAAGCAGGACGCGACTACAACACCGTGGATATGAGCCGCAACCGTATGTTCAACGAGTATCTATATCCTTACCAAGCGGCTGTCGACGCAGGTGTAGGCAGCGTGATGGCCTCCTTCAACGAAGTGGACGGCGTGCCCGCCACCGCCAACAAATGGCTTATGACTGACGTACTGCGCAAGCAATGGGGATTCAACGGATTCGTGGTGACCGACTTTACCGGAATTGCAGAAATGGTGGCACATGGCATCGGTGACTTGCAAACCGTTTCTGCCCGTGCCCTTAACGCTGGCGTCGATATGGATATGGTAAGCGAAGGTTTCGTGGGCACCCTGAAAAATCGCTCACCGAAGGCAAAATAACCATGAAAACGCTGGATACAGCCTGCCGTCGTATCCTTGAAGCAAAATACAAGCTCGGGCTGTTTGACGACCCTTACAAATATTGTGACCTGAGCAGACCGGCACGCGATATCTTCACTAAAGAGCACCGTGACGCCGCACGCAAGATTGCAAGTGAAAGTTTCGTACTCCTAAAGAATGAACCGGCAAAACCGGACAGGCTCCCCTGCTGCCCCTGCAGAAAAGGGAACGGTAGCAGTCATCGGTCCCTTGGCGAATACGAGAAGCAACATGCCGGGAACATGGAGTGTGGCGGCAAGGCTCAACGATTATCCTTCCCTATATGAAGGGCTGAAGGAGATGATGGCAGGAAAGGTCAACATCACCTACGCCAAAGGAAGCAACTTGATCGGAGATGCCGCATACGAAGAACGTGCGACCATGTTCGGAAGGTCACTAAACAGGGACAACCGTACGGATAAGGAACTGCTCGAAGAAGCGTTAAAGGTGGCAGCAGATGCGGATATTATCGTGGCAGCCCTCGGAGAATCTTCAGAGATGAGCGGGAAAGCTCAAGCCGCACAGACCTGAACATACCCGACGTGCAGCATACCTTGTTGGAAGCACTACTGAAAACAGGAAAACCGGTAGTACTGACTCTGTTCACTGGACGGCCGTTAACACTGACTTGGGAACAAGAGAACGTGCCTGCCATACTGAACGTATGGTTCGGAGGAAGCGAAGCCGCTTATGCCATAGGGGACGTACTCTTCGGAGATGTGAACCCAAGCGGCAAGCTGACGATGACATTCCCCAAGAATGTAGGGCAGATACCTTTGTTCTACAACCACAAGAATACCGGTCGTCCCCTGCAGGAAGGCAAATGGTTCGAGAAGTTCCGCAGCAGCTACCTGGATGTGGACAATGAGCCGTTGTACCCTTTGGTTACGGCCTCTCGTACACTACTTTCCAGTACAGCGACATCGCCCTGAGTGCATCTGCTATGGGACAGGACGGTTCCATTACCGCCGCAGTCACCGTTACCAATACCGGCAAGCGCGACGGTGCCGAAGTGGTGCAGCTCTACATACGTGACTTGGTGGGAAGCATCACCCGCCCGGTGAAAGAGCTGAAAGGGTTTGAGAAAATATTCCTCAAGGCAGGTGAAAGCAAGACAGTTACTTTCAAAATCACGCCGGAACTGCTGCGCTTCTACGACTACGACCTCAAGCAAGTAGCCGAGCCGGGAGACTTTGACGTGATGATAGGTGGAGACAGCCGGAATGTAAGATCTGCACGCCTGACACTGAAATAGTACTTAATAAATATTTAGAAAACATGAAATACACAACTTTTTCTTTGTGCCTGCAGCATTTTGCTCCTTGGCAGTTGTAAGAAACAGCCTGTACAAAACGAACAGCCACTGGAAGTGATGACCTTCAACATCCGCCTGGATGCTCCTTCGGACAGTGCCAACAACTGGAAATACCGGAAAGACAATGCCTGCAAGATGATTGCCTACTACCAACCCGACTTACTGGGAATGCAGGAAGTATGCCATAACCAGATGGAAGATCTCAAACAGGGCTTCCCAATACACCGCACTCGGTGTGGGACGTGATGACGGAAAAGAAGCCGGTGAATATTGTCCGGTGTTCTTCAAGACAGACCGCTTTACACTTGTAGAATATGGGAACTTCTCTCTGAGCGAGTATCCCGACACCATCGGAATAAAAGGTTGGGACGCTTCCTATAACCGTGTCACCACCTGGGCGGTATTGCAAGAAAAACAACGGAAAGAAATTTGTGTATTTCAACACTCACTTGGACAATGACGGCAAAGTAGCCCGCAAGGAAGGTGTACGACTCATCTTGAATAAAATCAAACAGATAGCTCCTGATATGCCTGCCATCATTACAGGTGATTTCAACTGTGAGCCTGATGAGGAACCCTGCAAATACTGGAAAAGGCGGAATGCAGAATACATCCAAAACGGCAGGCATAACTTATGGTCCATCATGGTCTTTCCATGACTTCGGCCGTATTCCCTTGGACGAACGCGTATTGCTGGACTATGTATTCGTTACCGACGGTGCGAAAGTTGATCGCTACCGTGTCATCCAGGATATGCCAGAGAATGGTTTCCTTTCCGACCATTGTCCTGTACTCGTCGATTTAACCCTTTAATGAATATAGATATGCTCCTTAAATATTGCTTTTATTGTTATGCCTGTTGTTGGGATTCACCCAATGCAAAAGCCCGGCACCCAAGAAACCCTGCCGAGCGATGACGCCCTGATGGACACCGTGCAGCGCCGGACCTTCAACTACTTCTGGGAGGCGCAGAGCCCAACAGCGGACTGGCACGGGAGCGCATCCACATGGACGGCGTTTATCCGGAGAACGACCGGAACGTGGTTACTTCCGGAGGAAGCGGCTTCGGCATCATGGCCATACTGGCAGGGATAGACAGAGGATATGTCACCCTGAGGAAGGCCTGCAACGAATGGAGAAAATCGTTACCTTCCTCGAAACCGCCGACCGCTTTCACGGTGCCTATCCGCACTGGTGGTATGGCGATACGGGCAAGGTGAAACCCTTCGGCCGGAAAGACAATGGCGGGGATCTGGTAGAAACAGCCTTCATCATGCAGGCACTGCTCTCCGTCCACCAATACTACATAAACGGGAATGAACAAGAGAAGCCCTCGCCGCCCGCATCGACAAGCTATGGCGCGAGGTGGACTGGGACTTCTATCGCCGGAACGGCCGGAATGTACTCTACTGGCACTGGAGCCCGGAATACGGTTGGGAGATGGACTTCCCGTACACGGATACAACGAATGCCTCATCATGTATATACTTGCCGCCGCCTCGCCTACCCACGGCGTGCCTGCCGCCGTCTATCACGAAGGATGGGCACAGGACGGAGCCATCGTAGAGCCCCATAAGGTGGAAGGCATCGAGCTGCATCTGCGATATCAAGGCACGGAAGCCGGACCGCTCTTCTGGGCACAATACTCATTCCTCGGCCTCGACCCTACCGGACTGAAGGATGAGTACTGCACCGACTACTTCCATGAAATGCGCAATCTCACACTTGTGAACCGGGCCTACTGCATACGAAACCCGAAACATTACAAAGGATTCGGACCCGACTGCTGGGGCTGACAGCAAGCTACTCCGTCAACGGATATGCCGCCCATGCTCCCAACGAGCGCGACGACCAGGGAGTCATCTCCCCACCGCCGCCTTGTCATCCATCGTCTATACCCGGAACAGTCACTGCAAGTAATGCGCCATCTCTATGAAATGGGAGACAAAGTATTCGGACCCTATGGCTTCTACGATGCCTTCAGCGAAACGGACAACTGGTATCCCCGGCGCTACCTCGCCATAGACCAGGGACCGATAGCCGTGATGATCGAGAATTACCGCACCGGACTGCTGTGGAAGCTATTCATGAGCCACCCGGACGTACAGAAGGGACTGGAGAAACTGGGATTCTCAACCGGTAAATAAATGATACCCTACACGAAAGCCCTCAGAAGCAGTCAACGCTTGTTGAGGGCTTTTTCCGTTCTATAACTATTGATGATTGTAAAATTATCCCTACCTTTGGGCAAATTCAAACCAATCGTCATCATGAAACGTATCTTATTGGCCATCTGCGTGATGGCAGTGTCCGTAGTATCCTACGGACAGAGCAGCCGGGCTCCGTTCACTTTCGCCTGGCTCAGCGATGTACACCTCAATTCCTTCGCTTATGCCGAGGACGACCTCCGGCAATCCATCGAGGACATCAATGCCAATCCTGCCGTGGACTTTGCGATTCTAAGCGGAGACGTCACGGAGTTCGGAGACACCAAAGAGTTCCTGCTGCTGCAGGAGATTCTGAAAACTTCCGGAAACCTTATCTGCTGCTGCCGGGCAACCACGACGTGAACTGGAGCGAAAACGGCTGTACCATGTTCAACAAGATTTTCAAAGCATCCCACTTCTGCTACGACTGGCAGGAGTACGCTTCATCGGCTGTGGCGCCGGTCCGAGCCTGCGTATGGGACCTCCCACATCCCGCGCGAGGAAATACTCTGGCTGGACTCCATTGTACGCGCCACACCCGGGAGCAACCGATTATCTTCGTCAACCACTTCCCGCTGAACCAAGACCTGAGCAACTGGTACGAAGTGACGGACATCCTCAAAACGCGCAACGTACTGGTGGCGCTTGCCGGACACCTGCACGTCAACCGCGCCTATGATGCCGAGGGCATTCCGGCGGTCATCGGGCGCTCCTCCCTGCGGAGGAAAGACCCGATAGGCGGCTATAACCTCGTCACTGTCGGCAAAGATTCCATCACCTTCTGCGAACGCATCATCAAAACGGAAACCCGCCCGCATGGAATGTTGTCCGCCTGCATGCGGCAACCGTCGCCTCACCGGGCATTGCGGGCGAAAAGAAAGATACCGTTTACTTCCGCCCGGATTTCAGCATCAACAACACTTATCCTGCCGTCCGTGAAGTGTGGCAACAGAAAGATGTGACCGACGTTGCCTCACAAGGAAGCATTGACGGAGAACTGTATATCTATACCAATACGGCAGGCATGGTCCATGCCTTGAATGCCCGCAACGGAGAAACGGTATGGACTTATGCCACCGGAAACAAGGTATTCTCGGCTCCCTTCATCACTTCCCGACTGGTGGTTGTCACTTCCTGCGACGGGTTTGTCTATGCACTGGACAAAAGGATGGCTCCGTCCGCTGGAGATATGACACGGGCTACCCCATTGTTGCCTGCCCGGCAGTGGCCGGCGGCAATGTCTACGTGGGCAGCAGCAACGGGAAATTCTACTCCATCCGCCTCGCCGACGGTACGCCCGACTGGATTGCCGACGGACTGGACGGCTACATCGAGTCCCGCCCTGCCATAGACGGCAGACGTGCTTATATCGGAACCTGGGGAGCCATGTTCTATGCCATCGACCGGAGAACCGGAGAAAAGGTATGGAAATTCGACACCGGACGCGGAAGGTACTTCTCTCCGGGAGCCTGCTGGCCGGTAGTGCTGCCCTACCGGAAGGACGGGAAGTCATCGGAGCAGGTCATCGTACTCAGTTCCGACTACTTCGTACGCGCCTTCAACCCCGAAGACGGGAAAATCCTCTGGGCATCGGACGAAGCGAAAGGACGCGAATCACTCGGCTTCTCCCGGACGGAAAGACAATGTACATAAAAGGCATCAAGAACAACATTACGGCAGTCGATGTTTCAAAGGAAGCTACACTCCGCTTTGGAATACACTGATGCCGTATGAAAGCAATTTCATCCCCACCCGCATGGAAACCACGGAAGAATATGTGTTCATCCCCACCGAATTCGGGTGGTCCATGCCGTGCGGACAGACGGAAGCGGAATAGCCTGGAGCCATAAGGTATCCCATTCGGCAGTCACCTCACTGAAAAATGCAGGTGACCACCGCCTCATCGTCATGACAATGGACGGGACAGTCACCTGCCTGGCATATCCATAAATGTATTTGCAGCTTATTCACCGCCGCCAACGGAGTCACCGCCGCCGCTCTTCACATCGTCATTGCTGATGGTACGTGCAGCTTTCTTCACGCTTGCCTTCAGCTCACCGATGCGGTAGCTGACACTTACGCCGAAGCGTTGGCGGCTGTACTTATAGTTGCTTTCGCGTACAAAGCCGCTGCCTTCGGTGGTGGAACTCTGGTTCATATACTTCTTGAAGAAATTGCTGGCAAAGGCAGACAAGGTGAGGCGCTTGTCCAGGAAGGACTTGTTGACGCTCAAGCCATAATCAAAGAAGCTGCTGCCCTTACCTTGCAGCATAATCCACGGCGTCTGTCCGAAGACATTCAGACTGATGCGCCAGTCATGGGGCAGCGTCTGCTGTGCACCGCCGTAGGCAAAGAGGCTCCAGCCATCGTTACGCATGCCTTCACTGCCCTCCAGATAAGAGTAATTGCCGCTCATGTTCATGTAGATACGTGTACGTGGAGTGGCATTCCAGTTGACGTAACCGTTCACACTGGCATAACGGGTCTTGCCGATGTTGGCATAGGTAGAATAAAGCACATCCTTGCCCGTGGGGTTCTTCAATCCCTCAATCTCCGTATCGGGCATGAGCCTTGTCACATTCTCAATACTGTTGTTGGTAAACGAGTAGCGGGCCGAGATATTGATATTGAACTTCTGTGTGAAGTTACTGTAACTCAAGTTGAAAGCATGGCTCTTCTCACTGTCCAGCTTCGGATTACCTTGGCTGATATAGGAGGGGTCCGTATCATTCAGATAAGGATTCAGAGACCAGATTCCCGGACGATAGATACGCATGTTGTACCCCAAACGCAGATTGGACATATCCGTCAGCTTGTAGCCGATAGAAGCGGAAGGCACTACGTCGTCGAAGTTCTTTGTGAAATCCTCGCCGCGGCCCACCAGATACTTCACATCTTGGATGGTATGCTCGTAGCGTAATCCCAAACGGCCCGAAAGTCTCTTCACCTTCAGTCCATATCCCAGATAGGCGGCGATAATATCGTTCAAATGCTTGTAGTGTGAGCTCTGGTCCTTGTTGTATTCATACTTTCCGGTATCGTCCGCATCAAAACGGTCGTCTTCGGAGGAGTTGTTGCGCAGAATGTACTTGGCACCTGCCTCCAATGTATGCAGCTTGCCGATAGGCGTGGTATAGTCGGCCTGGAACGTATGCTCCGTGGTATTCTGCTCACCGTCGTTATGCTGGTTCTTCAAACGGTTCAGATAGTCTGCCCAATCGGGGTTATAGCCATTGTCTATTTCATATTCCGTATAGGAATCCGACGTTTGCGGACGGGTGTTTATCTTGTAGGAGAACGTCAGCATGCGGTCCTTGACCTTGAACAGACGCTGGTAGTCGATACCTCCGTCGATAGAATACCAGGAAGACTTGCTGCGGTTAAAGGCAGAATAACTGTAAATGGGAGCAGCATTTATGTTCTCTGGAAAGGTGGCGATGTAGTCCGTAGAGCCGTTACTCTTATTCCCACCGCCCCAAAGTCCGAAAGACATGGTAACCAAGCGTAATGTATCTATTTCGTAGCTGGCCTCCATGCTGCCCGACTGGAAAGAACCGTGTCCCTTGTTGCTGCCGTCATAGTCCAGATTGGAAGAATTCTCCGTAACAGCTTCCGGTGTCACGTGCTGGCTGCCGCTGCTGTAGTTGCGGGGCTGGTCGTTGTAATTGTAATTGTAGCGGGCGCTGACGGTCAGCTTTCCGCTCTTTATGGTACCGAATGCCCCGCCGCCTGCACCGCGGTTGCTGACATTGGCACTGAACGTAGCCGTATAGCCTTCGAGTCCGCTGCCCACGGTGACGATGTTCAGAATACCGCCCACACCCTCGGCGTCATACTTGGGGCCGGGATTGGTTATCACTTCAATATGCTTGATACTGTTTGCAGGCATACTTTTCAGCACTTCCGTCGGGTTGTTGCTCATCATGTTGTTGGGCTTTCCGTTGACGTATACCTTGAAGCTGCTGCTCCCGTTCACCTGAATATTGTCCTCGCCATCCACCGTTACCAACGGTACCTTGCGGAGCATTTCCAGCACGGAGTTCGATTGGGCGTCAGGGTCATCCTGCACATTGTACTCTATCTTGTCGATATCTGCCTTCACCAGAGGCTTCTGAGCTACAATCTCCACTTGTCCCAACTCATTGGAGGCATCTACGATATACAGCGTGCCGAAGTCCACCAGCTTCTCCCCTGCCTTCACAGAAAAGTCCTTCACGATGGGAGTACGTCCCACGGAAGTGATGGTCATCACGAAATTGCCCGTACCGGGTACTTTCTCCTGGAACTGGCCTTTCATGTCCGTTACCAGCATTTTCAGCGCCTTTGCAGGGGCCTCTTTCTTTACGATTTTAATGGTAGCATAAGGTTCACCCTCCTGGGTGAGTGAGTCGAGCAAAATTCCTTTAACCTGGAAAGAAGTGTTTGCCGTGTTTTGCGCTGCAAGCAGTCCCGAAATCATCAGCATCCATAGCAGCACAGTCCATTTTGTTCTCATTGCGTTTTTATATTTAGTGACTATTCATGTTTATTGTCTTGGTATTAGACGTTTCCCGTTCGAGTTTTGTCACAATGAATTCGGCAAAAATAGCCCCTTTTTCATGCATTTACGAGACTTTCGGAGTTAAAAAAGCAAAAAGAAAGCAATTTAGAGAAAATAGAAGAAAAGTAACAGACAGATATTTGCGGCAATAACAGAGCCGAATCCCCCCAATATCCACGGCCGCAAAGGGCTTTTTCCACCGGCAAAGAATAACGCGTAGCACATGTTTACCGCTATATTGCTGACAATAGCCTGCATGCTGCAAGCCGTAATCACCAGCACCGCCACACTGCCCGTTCCTTGAAGCAGGTTCAGGATGAAAGGAGTAATGTCACTGAACCCCGAAATGAAAGAGAGCAAGTTCAGTCCACCCGTGCCGGCATACACCAGCGTATAGTGGGTCAAGATAGTGAACACCACAAACAGCATGGCAAAAATCAGCGCTACCTTGAACTCCAACGGATTACTGCTGTCCTCGTCCTCCGTGGTCTGCGTGCCGTCGTCCACCCGTTTCCGCTTGGAATGCAGATACCATGCCACGGCTGCCGTTACCACCGACATTATCAGCAGGTAGGGATAAATGGCCAGTAGCGTCTCCCGGCTGAAAATACCTATCAATATCAAGAAACGGAGGAACATCATGCTGACCGCCAACAACATGGCTGCCACATATTCGGGAGCATCCTGCACAGAAGCCTTACGGCTCTTTCGCGCCAGTACGGAAATGGTAGCCGTGCTGCTGTACAAGCCTCCCACGATGCCCGAAACCAGAATGCCCGACTCATGGAAAACGTAACGCTTCAACAGATAAGAAAGGTAGGAAATGCCCGATACAACCACCGTGGCCAGCCAAATACTGTATGGCGTCAGGTTGATGCCGGGAATAAGATTCTCATTGGGCAGCATCGGCAGGATAATGCCGCTGATGGCAAGGAACTTGGCAAGCGTAATCATCTCGTCGTTCTTCATGCGCTGGGCCAGTTCCGTGAAGGTGTGTTTCAGCTCGGTGAAGAGCAGGACGGTCACTATGACCATGACGTAGAACCACGACGGCTGCGTGGCCACAATGGGAGCAATGCAGTAGGTGATGAGTGCAATAATGATGGTGGTTACTCCGAACACATGGTACTGTGACTGCTTCACATAATAGTTCAGTCCGAGCAGCAGTCCCAGAATGGCTCCTCCTCCCATGAACAGACGATAGCCCGTAGGGTCGAGGATATAGAGCAGATAGCCCAGAATGCCTATAAAAGTGAAGGTGCGGTCGGTACCGAAAAGCGTAGTTTCCCCTTCGCGCTTCAAGCTGATTTTACGCTGTGAAAGCCCGATGAGTAAAGAGAATACAGTGACCAAAAGGAAGGTGACCAGTTCTCTTGGCAGGTAGTCGTAAAGTTTCTCCATGACTATTAAACAAGTACGACATACAATTGGTTTGCTACCACGTGGTGAAAGGGTGTTTCATCAGTTGCGAGTTATAGTAGCGGACATCTCCCGTCACCTCCCGTCCGATGAATGCAGGTTTCACGAAAGGCTCGTCTTCCGAGGAGAGTTCCACCTCGGCCACAGTCAGTCCCTCGTTCTCGCCATAGAATTCATCCACCTCAAAGACGTGCTGTCCGCTGCGCACCAGGTAACGGGTCTTGTCGATGATACCCGGTTCGCACAGCTTCAGCAATTCCCGCGCTTCGCACAGCGGAATTTCCTTTTCCCACTCGTAGCGGCTGGTTCCCGATTCATTGGATGCACCCTTGATGGTGAGAAATCCCCGTTCATCGCGGATGCGCACCCGTACTGTCCGTCCACGTACACTGCTGATGTATCCTTGTACGATACGGCTGTGTGCATACGCTTGTGGCTTGTATTCTCCCGTCACGAGGAATTTCCGTTCTATCTCCTGCGGCATGTCGTTTCCAGTGATTTTATCAGCCCCAGTAAGAGTAAGCCACAAACATGGCGATGACCAATACAATGGCTATTACTCCCATCGTCATCATCACTTTCTTGGCTTGTTGCTCTTCCTTCTGGCTGTGCATTGCTTTCTTTTTACTTTTTCCCATGGTGTGTTTTATAGTTTAAAGTTCAACGATGAACAAAGTAAGAAGAAATTCGGGAAGAATGCAAATGAAAGGGAGAAAATTTATTCGCCACTTCCTGCAAACTCCATCAGGTAAGCTTTGATAAAGCCGTCTATCTTTCCATCCATCACACCATTCACATCACTGGTCTGGAAGTTGGTACGGTGGTCCTTCACGCGGCGGTCGTCGAAGACGTAGCTACGAATCTGGCTACCCCATTCGATTTTCTTCTTACCGGCTTCCACCTTTGCCTGCTCGGCCATGCGGTGTTGAAGTTCCTTGTCGTAAAGCATGGAACGGAGAAGGCGGAGAGCGTTCTCGCGGTTCTTGGGCTGGTCTCGTGTCTCGGTATTTTCAATCAGGATTTCTTCCTCTTCGCCCGTATATGGATCCTTATACTGATAGCGCAGACGGACACCGGACTCTACCTTATTGACGTTCTGTCCACCGGCGCCACCACTTCGGAAGGTATCCCATGACATGCGGGCAGGTTCGATGTTCACCTCGATGGTATCATCTACCAAGGGAGTGACAAACACGGATGCAAAAGAAGTCATACGCTTGCCCTGGGCATTGTAGGGCGAAACACGCACCAAGCGGTGTACACCGTTCTCACCTTTCAGGTAGCCGTAGGCATAATCGCCGGAAATCTCGATGGTACAAGTCTTGATACCTGCCTCGTCTCCTTCCTGCAGGTTGGCGATGGTGGCCTTATAGCCGTGAGTCTCGGCATAGCGCAGATACATACGCATCAGCATGCTTGCCCAGTCCTGGCTCTCCGTACCACCGGCACCAGAGTTAATTTTCAGCACACAGTCCATCTGATCGGCTTCCTCGCGAAGCATATTCTTGAGTTCGAGGGCCTCGACAGCAGTGATTGCCTTGGCATAGGCATCGTCCACTTCCTCTTCAGTCACCAGTTCGTCTTTGTAAAAGTCGAAAGCCAGTTGTACCTCGTCAGTCAAGGTCTTTACCTCATTGTAGCCGGAAATCCATTGCTGCAAGCCTTTCACTTTCTTCATCTGAGCCTCGGCAGCCTTCTGGTCGTCCCAGAAACCGGGAGCCTGGGTGCGGAGCTGCTCTTCTTCCACCTGTATCTTCTTTCCTTCAATGTCCAGATAGCGGTTCAACGCCTCGGTACGTTCTTTGATATCTTTCAGTTGTTCTGCGGTAATCATATATGCATTTACAATTTAGGAAGTGCAAAGGTATAAAAAAACACATAATTCCGCAATTGTCAATCCAATAAGTAATGCTAACGGCAAATGATTCCACCAGAACACCCTAAAGATTTATTCAAAAGACAAGGTGCCGAAAAAGGCCGGACAGTGGAACATGGGGCGTTCCAGCCCGATAGGACTCCAAGAAAGGAAGTGGGGAGTCTGGAGTTTGTCACCACACTTGTAGAAATTCCCTTTCATTGTTTTTCCGTCCAGAGAACCGACGGAATGCTGGAAGAAAGCGGAAACGGGAATAACCATGGCCAGTTCCCAGCTGCACTCGCCCAAACGTTCCTCGAAAGGTTCGCCGGCCAACGAGCTCCAACGTTTCACCATGCCCAGCACCTCCTGACTCGCCGTAGGACGGCGCTCATTGACTGCACCTCCCTGAATCAGCAGCCTGCCGGCGCAGTTACATTCGAAATTGTAATAGCGGTCGTCACCTTCGGGAGATACGAAGAATTCCACACAAGCATCTTCCCATACCCGGCCATTGTCTCCGGAGGCCACTGCACGCACACTGGCTTCCTTCACTTTGTAGTGGAGCAGGATTTCGCGCCCCGTATGGGCTATGCGGAAACTCACTTCCGGCTTGTAGGGATAATCTTTCCAGTTGACCACATCAAGGGGCTGAAACTCTATCCCGTTCTCGTCCAGCAAGGACGGCACAGCCTCACCTTCCGGTGAAGCCGTACACATTACTTTCTTTACGGACAAGCTCTTTCCACTCTGGGCATTGCAACAAACCATGCCTACCATTGAAAACACCAAGAGCAGAAGGAGTTTGCTCCCGTAATCTCTCACTATCATAAAACGTCCTTTCATTTCTTATTAGTAGAAGCCTTGTCTGCTACTGCTACATCCCAACCGGAAACAACGTCGCCGTAAAGATAGAATGTCACGTCAAAAGTAGTCTTGCTATTCTCATCCACCACTTGGTAGCAGCGTGTCGCGTCATAGGAATCCACCTCCTTGTACTCGCCCAATGCCAGCGGAGCCGGCTCTTCCTTGCCGGCAGCCTTGGCTATGATTTGCTGCATGCGTTCCTGCATCAGCTTCATAATGCCTTCATGCTTGAAGGGGTCGGGATCCGCCACTTCGGGATGGGTAGCCTTTATCACCCCGCCATTGGCGGCACGCACGACTCTGACACTGTCCGTATAAGCCTTGAACTGCCTCTTCACCTCCGGAGAACGCAGTCCATGAATGGTAAATACGGCAATTCCCTGGGCGCCGTTGTTGAGAGCGGCATCCATGCATTCGAACATCATCGGGCCGTCGGTGGCGGTCATGCCGCAGTACAGTGTAGTCATATCGTTCTTGTCGCGTACATTCTCAACCGTACAGTCGGAAATGAAGCTGGCATCGCCCGTATAGAAGGTATGGTAAACCATCGGGAACACGATGTCGAGATTCCATTTGCCCCAGTCCTGGCGCACCATGCGTGAAGCCATCTTCGGGGTGGGGAACGGGGAGGCAGCCATTGTCTTGCCGTAGGAGTGCACCACTTCGGCAATCATATTGGCCACTTCGGTTATCTGGTCGCAACGGAACTGGCGCCACTTCACATCGAGGGAAGGGTCTTTCTGCTCGCGGGGGTCATAACCGTACTGCTCCTTGAACAACCTGAGCATTTCCGGATGGTAACCGTAATCCCACGCAGCGTATTCACGGTCCTGCACAATGCCATAATGGGGCCACAAGGTGGTGGGAAGCACCACATCCACAAAACGATGATAGTCGATGGCAATGCCATTCAAGCCTTCCACTTCGCAGTAGGCCTTGATTTTTTCCTTGATGAACTCGCGGACTTCGGGCAATGCCGGGCAGAGAAACTTGTAATAGCCTACATAGGCGGTAGTGTCTGCCAGGCTCTTGCCGTTACGATTCACGCTGAACCATTCGGGATGCTCCTTCAATATCTTGTCACGGTCGTGTTCCAGATTCATGGTCCATAACCAGGCATACACTTCGATTCCGTGTTTATGGGCAACCGGTATGGCAGCCCGGTAATCGTCGGGAGTCGGCGCATTCAGCATAATTCCATCCATGCCGATGTCGTTCATCACTTGGCAGATGGAGTCGAAGTTCATGCCGGGACGATAGTCCAGCCACGTCCAGAACATGGGATATTCCTTGGTTGTTTCCTTAGCTCCCTGCTGGCACGAGAACATGCCCAGCGCAAGGAACAGCAGCAAGAATGCAGGTAAAAAGCTCTTTTTCATTCTATCTAAATTTTAAGTTTAACATGCAGTTTTTCCATCACCCACGTAACGCCGATTACCACAAAGGCAAAACAAAGGCAGTTGACCAGCCCCATGAATCCATGTGTGAACCAGTCCGGCAGGACAACACCGGTCACATCAGCAAAGCCATAGAAGACATAAGGCACCAGATAAGTGGTCAGCGTAGCCGTTCCGGCAGGGCGTATCAGGTTGAACCAACCTGTGACCTGATGGCTGACCAGATAGCCGAGCAGTGTGTAGAGCCCCACGGAAATGGCAGTCACATAGAACACCCAGGGAGGAGTGCCACCCATCTTGGCCACAATCCAGAAATGGTGTGTCCCAATTCCGACCAGCAGAAGCAGAACGGCAACCGTCAGCCCATTGCGGAGTTTCCAGCCGTCACCCTTGCCGGCATAGCGGGCGCTGAGAATGGAAAGGATGACACCTCCCATTGTAAATGCGGGCAAAGCCCCGTTGCCGATATGCAGGATGGACAACATGCCCTGATAGAAGTTGCGTTCGGGAAAGGCAAGGATAGCCTCACCGCCAAAGCCCTCGCGCAAAGGCGTACCCAGCAGGCATATCAGGATAAAGGCACCCCAGGCAGGCAGCAGATACTGCAACCGGTCACGGCTGAAGATATAGATTACGGCACATACCAGATAGGTCCAGCCGATGGAGCCCAATATTCCCCAATAGGCACCGAATACACCTCCCTGCGGATTGCGGAACGTGAAGGCAAGGTAAAGGAGAACCAATACTCCGATTATTTTAAAAGCACGGAAAAGGTTCTTCTGAGTGCCGGAAGCCGGTTTCGGATATTGGTTCCACACACCGATAAAGCCTATGGCCATCAGGAACCAGTATACTCCTATCGGATAGGGAGCTTCCGGTGAAAGCCGGAACTCCGAGTTCGTTATAAACGCCCCCATCACCAGCAAGGCAAAGGTGCGGGAAAGGATATGCCCCAAGGTGGACTCTGCCGAGAAGCCCTTGGCATATCTGCGCTCAATGGCGTAAGGTATGGACATTCCCACTGCAAACAAAAAGCAGGGGAATACAATATCCGCCAGTCCCATAAAATCCTCACCATAGACGGCATGTTCCAGCCAATGGGGTACGTCATGCACTTTCCAGAAGTCATTGACGAAAATCATGATGAACATGGTCAATGCCCTCAGCATGTCGATGGCCAGGTTGCGCCGTGAATAAACAGTCTTGTCACTCATATCATCTTGCTTTAGAATTCAGAAACCAACATCAGCCATCTGGCTGCCGAAGAGCCCCACACCTCTTTATAAGTAGCCGTATTGAACTGTGGCCAATAGGGCGCGTCCTCATTGAAATAGGACTGCATGCCTACGGGTATCTCTCCCACCGTTTCTCCGGGCAATGCCGTGTAGAGCTGCGGATAGTTGCTGCCTTCCCCATAAATCATGGACTGCCCGAAAGGATTCCGGCCTACAACCCAGAAGAGCTGCTGTTCTGCAATGTCTTTCAGTTCCTTGTCCTTCAGTACCCTGGCACAGATAGCGGCAGCTTTACCGGTAGACAAATGTACGGCAATATTTCCCTTAAACGAGAACCAGACGGGGAATATGCGCAAATAATGCTCTTTATCCAGACGGATACCGTTTTCGAGCTGTTCCTCGAAATCCTTATCGGCACCGCTGCGAATCCCTACCTGAACGGCGTAGAAGTTGGCGGAATCCTTCACTTCATCTTTGTGATAGATGCCACTGGGCACCATTCCATAAGGATATACATACTTCATGATATTCTTCAGATAACCGCCATAGAGTTTCATGGCACGAATCCACTGCTCATACTCGGCATGGCCGGACTGTGTCTCGCAAAGGGCGGCAAGGGCTTCCATATAGGCATAGTCGCGGGACTGGTGGGTATAGTGTACAATGGACTTCCTGGCCAAATCACGGTAGAAGAAGCCGCAGGTCTTGTCTTTGTCTTTCAGCGGTTCGGTGCGCTGGCACTGCAAGGTGTAGCGGATAGCCTTCACGGCCTCATCGGCATACTGCTGTTCGCCGGTCAGCTTGTAGAGCATGCTGGCTGCCCATGAAATATTGGCGTGATACTGGCTTTCGGATGCCATGGCGGCATGTCCCCCACCCTTCTTTATCAGTTCGGCAAAGCCCAACTCATTAAAGCGTTTCATGGCATAACCGAAGTCTTCCTTTGCAATCTTTTTCAGATTGCTCCTGAGGGCTTCATCCTTCTCAACCATCATGGAGGCATACGCTTCAATTCCTGCAAGCAGGAAGTTTTCCAAAGCTCCGTTATGGACAAGCAGTTCGCGGCGACCGGCATCATCGTCGGTGCCCACCTTACCGTCGGTCCATAGGTTGGTGCCCCATGTCTGTGCACGGTAGCCATCGCCCAGACGGGTCTTCATCACATAGTCCATTCCCCACAAAGCCTCTTCCATCAGGCGGTTGTACAAGTCTACATTGCCTTTTTCTTTGGCACGTTCGGCCATCAAGAGCAAGGAATAGGCTATCTCTCCCGTCTGTAAGGTCTGTTGGGACATATCGGCGGCATCGTGCCATCCTCCGTTTATAGGAATGATATGTCCGTTGTAAGTGGCATGCAGGTCATTATGACAAGCCCCGTGCTTTCCGGGAACGGGATAACCGCAACGCTCGCAGAACAGGAAGTTCACCATACGCCAGGCAGAATCATCCCACACATCCTGATGGATATAGAAAGGCAAGGTGGTGACATCCCCTACCTGAATGACGTAACGGCCTTGTGTCTTGAAGTCCGAGAAGTCTATCGTCTCGAACTCTCCCAGGCCGGTCTTTTCCTTACGAACAGGACCGGTATAAACAATGGCCTGCGTAGCGGCATCCTTCAACTGGAACTGTCCGCCGTGCTTTTCCACATTGACAATGGCGCTTTTGGGGCTCTCTATACTATAACCGGTAGTAGAGAAGATAATGCGGTTCTGTGCAGGCATCCAGCCTTTCACGGTTTCCGGGTTCTCCACCTTCTGAAGTTCCACGGCATCTACATCGAAGCGAAGGAAGTCGCCCATAGTACGTTCTTTGCCGAACACTTCGATGGCAAATGAAATCTTGGTTACCTTGTCGCGCGCCAGTCCAGACATCTCGACGAAGCATTCGTTCCATTGGTTATTTTTCAGATTGATTTCGTGGTAGCCTTCCCGACCGTAAATGTCGGGTACTTTTATTTCTCCGTCATTCTCCACATAAAGGTTGAGGTAGATGCTGCGTGCTCCTTCGCACGTGGGATAGATATAGAACTTCAGGCGGTTGTAACCTTCCCAGTTCACACCTCCTATATCATAAGAGGCCATGCAAGTACCGCGTCCCAACCCCCAGCCGAGAATCTTTTCCGGATGGGCGGGCGCTTCCAGGCGCAGGCTGTACTTGCCGGACTTGCTCCGTTCGTCAGTCAAACCAATCTTACCGATGCCCTTGTGCGACCATTTGGAGAAATCCTCCATATCACACAGCATCACAGTTTCCAACACTTTCTTTTTCAAGCCGAATGTTTCGAAAGCCTTTGTCTCGTCGAGCGGTAACGGACTGTGCACGTAGCCCGTGCTGACGATGTCGGCTTTCAACTTTTCATCTACTTGGGCATGAAGCAAAACAGCCGGGGCACAAAGCAGACCGGTCAACAAGCAGAGAGGTTTAATGAGTTTCTTCATAATATATTTTTTAAGATTAAATCAGGCTATTGAAAAATGGGGTTCAGTAGCCTGATTGTGCTAAGTTAAGAATTCCCCTTTATAGTAAGAACCGACGAGAAGGTTCAAACCCTAATGTAAAAGCGCAGGTTATTAGTTAATTATTCTAAACCAAGTCAGTTCAGTCGTATACTGAATGCAGCGCATTATAATAACACTGATAATCAAGAAGCTGCAAAGCGAGTACAAAACATCGATAAATTACAACAAATTATTAAAATATCATTGTACTCACTTCGTAGCGGATACATAAAAGAATTTGGGTACGGTGACCCTATATCAATATAACATAAGGAGAAGTATGAAAAACAGATTTCATACTTCCCCTTAAAAAAACATGCTTCAAAAAGTCCTCATCACTTAATCTCTATGATAATAATGCGGATTAGAAGTTCGGTTTATCTACATCCCAGAAGATGCGAGTACCGCCATTGTCCGGTCCGCCCAACATTTCGACGGCTTTGGCATAACCGGTAGGATTATTGCCTTTTTCATTGATGGTGAAGGGTAAACGGCGTGGGCCAAGATCTGTATCAATCTCACCTTGACTGTAGTTCACCATTACCGGGAATAATTTGGGATAACCAGTGCGACGTATCTCAGCCCAGCCATTCATACCTTCAGGATAAATAGCAATCCAGCGTTGTGTGGCAATCTTAGCAAATTTTTCCTCGTTACTCAAAGACTCGTCCCATTTAGCAGTCACCTTGCTCTGGCCTTCAATGCTGGCAGCGGGAATAACGGGGTCTACATACGCTGCAGCAGTAGTCGTACTGCTTAAATAATCGCCCACAGCGGCTCCCCATTGTTCGAACGATGTCCGTATACCCTTTTCATACAAGCTCTGAGCGGTGCCCTTACCATTTACATCCCAACCACGCAAAGCAGCTTCGGCTTCCAACAAAATGGTTTCGGCAGCAGTTGCCAAAATAGCAGGAGAGGTTTCTGTCAAGTTGGGTCGACTTACAATCGCCTTATAGGCATCCGAAAACCCTTCTTCTTCCAGTCCTTTAATACCAAGACGAATACCAAAATATTCACTCTTGCTGTTCTGTGTAGCATACTTATCAAGACGCGCATCGCCCATACCAGACAAGATAGAAGGAATATTAGCACCTAAAACACCATCTCCATAGTTGAATGCAATACCGTAAAGCGGATTGACATAACCGTTTCCTGCAATGCCGAAATTAGCATCATTGGTTTCAATCAATCCATTACTATCGTTCATGGCAGCTTCCGCCTCACTTTTTGCCCAAGCAGCATCATACTTCACAATACGCATGGCCAAACGCAAACGAATGGTGTTACACAACTGCGCCCATTTGTTCAAGTTACCTCCATAGGCATAATCAAACATCATAAACGAAGCCACATCCTTTTCTTTAGCAGTACGCAGCACGTCTGCAGCTTCTTTCAATTCTTCAAAGAATTTTTTATAAGCATCCTGTCCTGAATCATACTCACCACCAGTAGCCGATTCGCCATAGTGAGAATAGATAATACATCCGTATTGGTCGGCAAGACGCGACATAGCTATTACGCGGCAGATGGTATTGATAGCCTCGAAATGGGCATACGTCTCCATATCGTCTTTGCACTTGTTGGTGATTTTCAAGCTTTCCACCATTACGTTTCTATAAGCATAATCCCAACAGTTGTCATTCCATCCTGCATTCATGGCATAGGTCACATTACTTACATTGCCGGCAAATGCAGTAGCCGTACTGATATAGCCTGACCACAAATCGGCATTCAAATTTTGAATAAGCTGATATTCCCATACATTGACACCTGCATTTTTATTATAATAGATAGACTGCATCATGGGAATGAAGTGCATACCAATGTAGTTGTTATCTTGTTTTAGTTCTTCATCGCTCACTCCCTTCGGATTAGTGTTCATATCCTCGAACGCTCCCGTACATGCCGAGAATAAGGTAGCTGCCAGCAGCGCTACAGCTGTAAGTCTAAATATATTTTTCATAATCATATCTACTGTTTAAAAATTAACTTTCAAGTTGAACCCAATCGAACGGTTGGTAGGCATACCAAACACATCAACTCCTTGCAGACGGTTGCTGGTAGAAAGCATGCCATCAGGATCATATGGAGCATTGTTCTTGAAGAAGAACAGGTTGCGGCCTACAAGTGAAACCTGTGCGTTCTTAATGACACCAGTCTTTGCCAACCAAGCCTGAGGCAGACTATAGCCAATGGAAAGTTCGCGCAAACGTATGTTGGTAGCACTGTACATATAATGCTCGGTCACACCCGCACGGCCACCAACCTGATTATAGAAGCCTTCCACATCTGTAATTTGACGGCCTTCCAGCATCACGTAACCACGGTCACGAGCATCACCCGTTGCCTTGCTTACTCCCTGCTGATCGAGGTCGGCTTCCGTCAAAGACATCACTTCACCTCCAAAACGTCCATCAATCAAGAAGTAAAGAGAGAAGTCCTTCCACGTGATTGTATTGCTCCACCCCAAGTTAAAATCAGGAGTAGAATTACCCAGTTTCACCGGATTTGTCTTATCCACCAATGGAAGTCTATCACTATCTTTTTGTCCTTCTTTTGCAGGTTCATACTGAATATTGCCTTTTTCGTCACGTACAAAAGTAGTACCGTAAATGTCACCAAACGAACCACCTACTTCTAAACGACTCCATACATTGTTACTTTCGCCACCGCTAAATGTAAAATAACCAAAGTCATCACCAGCCAGTGCCTTTGCTTCGTTCTTATTGGTTGCAAAATTAACACCGGTTTTCCAGCGGAAATCCTTAGTCATGACAGGAGTTCCATTCAACATAACTTCGACACCGGTATTCTGAATATCACCGGCATTGATGTAATATCGGGCGTATTGTGAACCTGACGGAGCATCCAACGTAAAGAGTTGATTCTTTGTATTAGTCTTATAATAAGTGAAGTCGAACTCCAAGCGGCTATTGAAAAAGCGCCACTCAGTACCAAACTCAATGGAAGTAGTCATTTCCGGTTTCAGTTCTGCAAACGGAGCTGTACTGTTGAAATTGATGCTACCACTCTTTGTAATGGAGTTGAGAGGATTTGAAGTATAAGTATTCAAACCGTTACCTACCTTTGACCATGCACCGCGAATCTTACCTAAATCAATCCAAGAAGGTAATTTCAATGTTTCGTTCAGCAACCATGTCACACCTACTGACGGATAGAAAAAGCCTTTGTTTTTGTATTTGGTAAATGCCAATGTTGAAGTCCAGTCGTTACGTGCTGTCACGTCCACATAAATCTGATCTTTGAAGCCTACCTGACCGGTGAAGAACACACTCTGGCTTTGAGTATGGGTTTTCCAATCGGTCAATGAGCCCTTGTTCAAGGAGCAGTTCTGCATAGTGAATACGTTGGGCACAGAGAGTATACCCGGATAGGAATCGAAACCTGTACCGTTTCCTGTATAATCGTTGATGCTGGCACCTACCGAAGCATTGACACTGAAGTTAGTGAATTGCTGTTGATAAGTAAACAAAACATCCCCATAAGAAGAAAGGCTACTTGATTCACCGTAGATGTAACGACCGTTAGTTCCTGTTCCAGCCGGATTCATACCACACAACACCGGGCTGGTACCTGCATACATACGTGTATTATTCTTGTCTACAACATAGTCGGCACTACCACGAGCCTGTATACTGAACAGGTCATTGAACTTATACTTCACACTCAGATTCAACAATGTACGATAACGGGTATCCTCATTCGGAACCTTATTAATCAACCAATAGGGATTCTGCTCCATATCAGTACCTTGAGATTTATACCAGTTCTGGTCCATTATGTTACGACCGGCATTAAGAATCTGATAATTATCTTTGTAGTAGTTAAAGTCCTTTCCACCTTCAACACCACCACGCGGGAAGTGATAAAGACCTACCAAAGGATTCATGTAATAACCTCCCGAAGTAGTACGGTTGTTCCCCCTTTGATACATCGCATTGATATTGGCATCAACAGTCAGTTTGTTATTGAGGAAGTTGGCAGTTTCGCGAAAATTGAAATTATGCTTCACCAAGCTATTACCTTCCACCACGCCCTTGCCGTAAGTATTAGCATAGGAAAAGTAAGTTTGCATAGCTTGCGAACCCATGCTCAACGAGAGCGAGTTGATAGTAGTGACACCTGTTTTGAAGAAATCGTCTGTATAGTCGGGACTACCTTTGATATCACTGCCCCAACTGGTTGACACACCCGTATAGTGATTCTGGAATTCGGGAATACCGTATGCAGCTATATCGAAAGTGGTGCTGGTATTGAAACTGATACTGGCGCGTCCTTCCTTGCCCTTCTTAGTGGTAATAATCACCACACCATTGGCAGCCGAACTACCGTAAAGTGCAGCAGCGGCAGGGCCTTTCAATATGTTCATGCTCTCAATATCATCGGGATTCAGATTGGAAATACCGTCGCCACGGTCGTAGTTACCACTGTCGTTGTCTCCGCCGATAGTAGTTGAGGTATTTTCGTTGGTAGATGAACCGAACGGTACACCGTCTATCACATACAACGGCTGGTTACTTCCGCTTACCGAACGGTTACCACGGATAATCACTTTGGAAGAACCTCCCAAACCGGAAGAACTCTTATTAATCTGCACACCTGCCGTCTTACCGGCCAATGCATTCATCATATTGGGGTCTTTCACACGTGCCAGTTCATCACCGTTTACCACCTGGGTAGAGTACGTCAGTGATTTTTCTTTCTTTGCGATACCCAATGCCGTTACCACCACTTCATCCAGCAGCTTGGCATCATTCTTCAATGTGACTCTTATCGTCCCCGGAGTAACGGGAACTTCTTGTGTTATCATACCTACGAAAGACACTTGCAGGATTTTCGCACCTGCGGGCGCATCTGTAATAGTGAATTTGCCGTCTAAGTCTGTTACGGCTCCGGTAGTGCTTCCTTTTACCAATACGGAAGCTCCGATAATCGGTTCATTGTCCTCAGCTGAAATAACGATACCGGTAATGGGGGAATTTTGGGCTGCTACCCAACCGATGGCTGCCAGCAGGCAAACCAAGGTCAGCATAATTCTTTTTTTCATAAGCTGTTTTTCGGAAAATAAATATTAGATTAAATGTGTGTTAAGTTAATAAACAGATTCTGATGGGGTCTGTCTTTCCGATTGACAAGCAGGGTTGAATGTCAATCTCATTTGTTTCTTTTTGTATGCTACATAGGCTATTAGAATGTTACGGTTAATACTCGAGCTTATTAAAATGTCTCTTATTCTGCAGATTTCTTTTTAAGCTTCGTATATAAAACCGGGTAGAGAACCGCAACCCTATCGAGAAACAGAAGTTTCTTTGCTAATAAAAGTTAATCGGGTTCGGAAGAAGAAGGAAAAACTAATACGATTTTCTTAATGTTGCCCTCACCGCCCTCACTCACTTCCCGAACCGCCCTGTTCATCGGCATTACATGGGTGAGTGAGGGCAAATAAAAAGGGTGAGGGCAAACTTTGCCCTCACCGGTGTTCGGTCTGTCCCGTTCCCTTGCTTTCTCTTGTCTCGTCCCCTTCTTTCTCTTGTTGTGTCCGCTTCTTTGTCTTATAGAGGCTTTGAGTTTCTGAGCGGCTCACTATAGTGGTCTGACTCGTTCACTATAGTGAACGGAGTTGTTCACCATAGTGAGCTGATTTGTTCACCCGAGTGAGCCGACAATGAACAAAGGCTGTTTCGGGGACAGACACCAAGCGTTTGAGGGATAAAGCAACGGGGAAAGACGGACTGAACAAGGGGAGCGTTCCGGACTACGTGCTTGAATCCCGTGACAGATGACAGACGGTTCTTCCCCTTTATCTTTGAAGAAGCTGTTTTGAAATGATAAATCCCCATTTATCTACCAGGCTGTTTTCTAAGCCTAACTAACGTGCACATACTCGAGAGTCCTATCTGCCAAGGGCAAGTCCATACATAAAACAAACCGTCCGGCCCGGAATGAAAATAATTCACTCCAAGTCGGACGGTTCAAAAACAAACAAATGGAAATCTATTCCTCGTACATCTTGTCAATCAGCCCCTTGTAGTTCTTTGCCACTACAGAGCGTTTCAGCTTCAGCGTGTTCGTCAGCTCGCCACGCTCCATGCTGAACGGTTCGGTCAGGAGCGTGAAGCGCTTCACTTGCTCGTAATGGGCGAACTGTTGCTGCAAGGTATCGATACGGGCACGGAACAACGCTTGTATCTTGGAATGTTGCAGTAACTCATCCATATTGCTGTATGCAATGCCTTTCTCCTTGGCATAATCCTTCACAAAGCCATAAACGGGAACTATCAAAGCGGAAACAAACTTACGCTCATCGGCAATGACAGCAATCTGGTCAATGTAACGGTCAATAGCCAGCTTCGTTTCCAATGCCTGCGGCGAAATGTATTTTCCGTTGGAGGTCTTGAATAAGTCTTTGATACGCTCCGTCAGATACAGATGGCTATCCTTCAAATAACCGGCATCACCCGTGTGGAACCAACCGTCACGGTCGATGGCAGCAGCCGTTGCCTCCGGTTTCTTGTAGTAGCCGGTAGTGACAGTCTTACCACGAAGAAGTATCTCGTTGTTCTCGCCAATCTTCACCTCCACATCAGGCATCACCGTACCTACGGAACCAATCTCATAGCCTTCGTTGAGGAAGCAGGAAACGGTAGCCGTAGATTCCGTCAGACCATAGCCCACCACCATGTTTATACCTACAGAATGCACAAACTCGCAGATTTCATCGGGCACAGCAGCACCTGCCGTAGGGAAGAAATTACCGTTCTCAATACCTATCGTCTTCTTCAGCAGAGCATAAATGGTCTTTTCGTAGAACTTGTATTTCAGATGAAGCATCATCGGAGGAGTCTTTCCTTGGCGCAAATAATCAATGTTATGCGTCCTGCCCACCTTGATGGCATCCAACATCATCGCTTTACGCAGACCGGTTTCCTGGGAAATCTTCTCCTGCACACCGGCATAGACTTTCTCCCAAAAACGGGGTACACTGCACATCAGTGTAGGGCGTATCTCTTTAATAGTAGTTTGGATATCTTGTGGACGGAGATTGATGCAGACCTGCACTCCCCGATGTATACAAAGGTAGGTCCATGCCTTTTCGAATACATGGGTCAGCGGAAGGAAGTTCATGGAAACATCCCGGTCTGTCATGAAAGGCAATCGGATATCATGAATGCGGAAAGCCTCTCTATAATTGAAATGATGGAGCATGACACCTTTCGGCTCACCGGTAGTACCGGAAGTATAAAGGATATTGGCGAGGTCATCATCTGAGGCAGCTGCTGTACGTTCTTCTACAATGGCATTGTGCTGCAACTCTTCATCCATTGCCATAAATTCATCAAAATAGATGGAAGTCATGTCGCGCGGATCTTTCACCACAGCACGGTCGAAGATGATGAGCTGCTGCAGAGACTGGCAAAATCCGAACACGCTGAAAGCGGCATCGTACTGGAACTGCTCGCCTACAAACAGATAACGTATCTGTGCATCGTTGATGATATACTGTGCCTGGGCCGGTGAGCTGGTAGCATACAAAGGTATAGTCACCGCCCGGTTGGCGAATGCACCGAAATCAGTAAAGAGACATTCGGGTTTATTCTGCGAGAAGATACCGATATTCTCTTGTGGCTCTATTCCCAAAGCCACCATTGCATTGGCAGTCCGGCGTACAGTCTGTGAGAACTCTTTCCAAGAGATGGGTATCCATTGTGCAGTTTCATAGTCCCTGTATTTCAGGGCTATTTTGTCTCCATACTTCTCTGCCTGGCGATGCACCAGGACAGATAAATGATGATAAGTCATAACTTTTGATATTGGTAAATACGGTACAAAGGTAGTGGTTTCATTTGAAACTAATTCGATATTAGCGGGTAATTATTCAATATGGGTACTCCTTTCCGTTTTTTATTCGTAAGTTTGCAGCAGGATTATTTATTTACCGAATATGATTTACGATATACCGACTTTAACTTCCGAAGCAATCGGATTGCTCAAATCACTGATAGCCATTCCTTCCTTGAGCCGCGACGAGGAGAAAGCGGCAGATTATCTGCAGAACTATATCGAAATGCAAGGCATGGCAACAGGACGTAAAGGCAACAATGTATGGTGCCTCAGCCCGATGTTCGACTTAAAGAAACCGACCTTGCTGCTGAATTCCCATATCGACACCGTAAAACCCGTCAACGGGTGGCGGAAAGATCCTTTCAAACCAACGCTGGAAAGTAATGGAAAGCTCTACGGGCTGGGCAGCAACGATGCCGGAGCCAGTGTAGTCAGCCTGCTGCAAGTATTCCTGACATTGTGCCGCACCACTCAGGCCTACAATCTGATATATCTTGCCTCGTGTGAGGAGGAAGTATCAGGCAAGGGGGGAATAGAATGCGTATTGCCGGAACTCCCTCCCATACAGTTTGCCATTGTAGGCGAGCCGACAGAGATGCAACCTGCCATTGCAGAAAAAGGATTGATGGTGCTGGACGTAACTGCTACCGGAAAATCGGGACATGCTGCCCGAAACGAGGGAGATAATGCTATATATAAGGTATTGGATGATATTGCCTGGTTTCGTGATTACCGTTTCCCAAAAGAATCTTCCCTGCTGGGTCCCGTGAAGATGAGCGTAACCATGGTAAACGCCGGTACACAGCATAACGTCATTCCCGACCGTTGTACTTTTGTCGTAGACATTCGCAGCAACGAGTGTTATAGCAATCAGGAGCTATTCGATGAAATACAGAAACACATCACGTGTGAAGCCAAAGCCCGCTCCTTCCGGCTAAGCTCTTCACACGTAGCTCCGGAGCATCCGGTAGTGCAAAAGGCTATTGCCATGAAACGTACTCCTTTCGGCTCACCGACCTTGTCCGACCAGGCACTGATGCCATTCCCTTCTCTGAAGATGGGACCGGGGAAAAGTGCCCGTTCACACACTGCCGATGAATTTATCTTTGTCAAGGAGATAGAGGAGGCGATAGGGATGTATCTGGAGCTGCTGGAAGGAGTAAAAATTTAAATTATCATTATCTGTTCAGCCACGGCTCCGGATTCAGTTTTTCCTTCTCTTTCCTCAATTGGAAGTGTAGCACCGTACGACCATTGTCGGCCCCATCCGAGAAGATTTGTCCGAGAGTCTGTTTGGTGGCAACATCATCGCCCTGCTTCACCGAGGCCGATGACAAGTTGCAATAGACTGATATATAATTCCCGTGACGGACAAGGATATTGAACAGTCCGTTCAGTTTAAAGACAGCCGCCACTTTACCATTGAAGATGGCACGGGCTTGGGCACCCGGTTTCCCTTGTATATCGATGCCCTTATTGTCCAGCTTGACATTGCGCAAACCTTCCACAGAATACTGGCCGTAATGGCTGGTAATGATATACGCTCCGGTGATGGGCATCGGCAACTTACCGCGATTATTAGCAAAGTTCCCTGATAATTCACGGTCTGCCTTACTCATGGAGTAAGTTTCCAAAGGCTGTGCCTTCGGTTTTGCGGGCGTAGAGGCAGTCGCCGTTTTTTCGGTTTTCTCACCAGCCTTTTTACGTGCGGCTGCCTCACGGCGCGCTTCTTCTGCCGCACGCTTACGCGCTTTCTCTATTTCTTCCGCTATCAGACGGTCAATGCGTGCATTGAGCTGATTGGCTTCACGGCGTTTCTTATTCAGTTCGTTCTGCAATCCCCGCTGTTTCTTTTTCAGATTGGCTACCAACAACTTTTGTTCCTTCTCCTGCGCTTCCAGCTTGACTTTCTCCTCTTCACGTTCTTTCAGCAATCCTTCCTTGGCAACCTTCACTTGCTGAAGCTCAGTCTTCTTACGGTTCACCTGCTCCTGCTTTTTCAACACTTCCTCGCCTTGCAGGCGCTGATAAGTAGCATATTCACGTACATAGCGCATGCGCCGATAGGTCTGTGCCAGGCTCTTGGCAGAGAAAATGAACATCAGCTTCTCTTCAATGGAGCGGTTCTTATACAAATATTGAACGGACGATTCGTATTTCTTCTTCTTGTCCCTTAGGTCACGTTGCAGGCGGATCAACTGACGTCCCAATGAAGACAACTCGCGCTCTATGGATTCCACATCATTATTGATAGTCAGAATATAGCGTTTGCGCTCTTCTATCTGTCCGGTCAGTGCAGCAAGACCGCTCAACTGGCTTCCCACATCCTTCTTGGTGGTTATCAACAGCGTTTCCGACTCTGCTATCTGTTTCTGCAAGGCACCACGCTTGCTTTCCAGTTCCTTAATCAGCTTGTTGGACTGGGCAAGGAGCGGGGAAACCGGCAAAAGGAGGAGAAAGAAGAGAAGGAGAAGCTTCATAAGTTATGAGTTATAAGTTATGAGGGATTATCCGACAATTATCAATTATCAACTATTAATTATCAACTAATCAAAGGTCCATCAGCATTTCCAGCAGTTCTTCCAGCTCCACCTCTTTATATTTCTGTGAGAGCTGGGTAGGAGTCAGGGCAAAAGGCTTATCCGAGAAGTTGGAAAGTTCAATCTTTCCCTTTTCCAGAGAGGGTATCCCGAGTTCCTTGCCGGTAAGCACCTTCTTGCCATTGGGCTTGGAAGCAGCATAAAGCAGTTTCTCCAAATGGGCAAAATCCGCCTTCTTGGGCAACACATCCTTCAGTTCCTTACGTGTTGCACGGACATAACGTTTTCCCATACGGTCTACCAGCAGAATCTCATTCGGGGTGACTTCCATACGTGCCACCTCCGTACGAAGTATCGGCATCAGAAAGGAAATCTGCATGCATTCTTCCTTCTTCAGCTTCATCGTACCGTTCACAGTAAGGGTGGCATCTTTATGGGGTACCGTCAGCTGCACTTTGGAGGAAAGGCAGGCAGATTCTCCGGACAGAGAACTTGAGTGACGCGAAGTCTTGCAACCGGCAAGCCCCACAGCCAGCAACAACAGCAAGGACAATAGGCGGCATGTCCTTGCCATATCATTCAGCAGGTTTAGTTTCATCTGATATATATTTCTTTTTTTGTATTTTCTGTTTCAACGTATCAGAGCGATTGCCCTTATCCCAGGCTTGTTTCCAGTATTTCAAGGCACCTTCCGCATCGCCAGTCATGTAATAGATATCTCCGCAATGTTCCAAGACCACGTCACTGCTATCTTTATCATTCTTTATCGCCTCATCTATGTAGAGACGCGCCTCGGCATAATTACCTTTAACAAACAATATCCATGCATATGTATCGAGATAGGTGGAATTGTTCGGCTCGGCTTTCACTGTCTTGTAGCTCATCTCTTCCGCCTTGTCCAAGTCGCGGCGCTCCACGGAAAGATAATATGCGTAGTTATTCAAGGCACCGATGTTTGAAGGATTGTACACCAAAGCGGAATCATAAGCCGCATAAGCTTCCGCATGCAGATTCTTGGTGTGATAAGCATCACCGATAATGGCATAAAAATCTGATACGACCTCCTTCTTGCTGTCGTCCTTGACGTGCGACAAAGCCTTTTGACAGATGGCAAGGGCATCATCCGTCCGTTCCGCCTGGTTGTAGGCAATGGCCAGATAGAAATAGAACTCCAACATATCGGGATTGGACTCCACACCGGCTTCGCACAAATTCATTATTTCCTTGTAATCCTCCTGGCGCACAGCTTCCCCCAGCAATGTCATACGAGCCGCTGTGTTGGTAGGGTCTATCGCCAGAACCTGGCGCAGAACCGGTCCTGCCTCCTTGTTCATTCCTTTGGAAAGAAGATATTGGGCATACAGCAAAGGTAATTGTGCCTCATCGGGCTCCTGCTCCATGATACGGTTGAAGAGCGTAATGACACGTGTGCTGTCCTTGCCTGCCTGCTCGTTCTGCACGATGAACTGCCGCATCACATTCAGTTTGGTGTCCGAAGCCACTTTCTTGTTCAGCAACAGCGTGTCCAATTGCTGTTCATACAGCTCCTTCTGTCCGGTCTCTTCGTAGTAAGAAGCCAATGAGTACATGGCCATTGCATTGTCCGGCTCTTCGGCCAGCACCTTCTTGTAAATCTCATAAGCTTCCTGCTTTTTCCCGTTCTGCATATAGACATCCCCCAGCACAACTTGATAGCGCATATCGTTGGGATACTCTTCTACCAGACTTTCTATTTCATGAAAGGCGCTCTTGTCGTCCTTCTTTTGCAGATAGATGCGGAACTTCTCCATACTGAGCTGTTCATTCTTGCCCATCCGTTCCTCGAGCTTGTTCAGTATACCGATAACTTTGTCATACTCTTCCTGGCGGTTGTAAATCTCCAGCAAGTTGTATAGCGGGTCCAGCTTATCCGAGAAACGTACCGCCATATTTTCCAACAAGGCAGCGGCTTTCTCCGTTTCGTTTTGCTGCATATACAGATTGGCAAGCCCCTGGGCATACCAGTAATTATCGGGAGCATTCTCCACCGCCTTTTCCAAGGCGGCTTGTCCCAACGGCACCTGCTTGAGGTACATATAATACTGGGCCATCTCATACAAAGCCGATGATGCGTTCGGGTTTATCGTCAGGCAATGTTGCAGGACATCGAAAGCCGCATCATAGTCTTTCTGGACTTTCAGACGGGCGGCTTCAAGAAAGAAGTAGTCGTAACGGCGCTGCTGTTCGGGGGTAAGCTCCTTTACGGGCGAAACGTCGGCTTTCTTCGACTTCTTCCGTTTCTTCAATTCCTTCCGTGCCTTTTCAGACCGACCATACCCGCTCATTTTCTCCTTAGAAGCTTGAACGTTGGCAGCCTGCACTCCGTACGTAGTAAAGCAGAAGGTACCTATCAACAACGCAAGTATTATTTTTACTCTGATTCTCATCTATTTAATTATAAATTCTTAACCCGTAAAACGGAACAATATCCATTCATTTTTTACCCGTATGCCCGAAGCCACCGGCACCGCGCTCCGTCTCATCCAGCACTTCCACTTCCTGCCAAAGAGCTTGTTCGTGACGCGCTATCACCATTTGTGCAATCCTCTCCCCATCTTCGATGACGAAGGTTTCTGCAGAAAGGTTGACGAGAATAATACAAACTTCACCACGGTAATCGGCATCAATCGTTCCAGGGGAGTTCAGCACGGTAATCCCCTTCTTAATGGCCAATCCGCTACGCGGACGCACTTGCGCCTCAAATCCTTCAGGAAGAGCGATATAAAGGCCAGTAGGCACCAGACACCGCTGCATCGGAGCCAGCGAAATAGGTTCATTAAGGTTTGCACGGATATCCATTCCTGCAGACAGCTCAGTGGCATAAGCCGGAAGCGGATGCTTTGATTTATTGATGATTTGTACGTTCAACATGATGTTATTTACGATTTGACGATTTACTATTTACGATTGGGGCTACTTCTATTCTTACAATTCGAGTAATTCAAGTTTCGCAATTCATCTTCCTTTTACTATAAACTTGGGCGAAAATACGGCTTTTTATACAAAATAGTGATACATTTGCAGTTAAATAATAGTAACTTCAATCGTAAATAGTAAATCGTCAAATCTCAAATAACATCATGATGAATTGGAATACGCTCATATCTGCCAAACGCTTCGGACTGGAAGAGTTTCACCAGGAACGCCATGAAAACCGCTCGGAATTCCAACGTGACTATGACCGCCTTGTCTTCTCTGCCCCCTTCCGCCGTCTGCAGAACAAAACCCAGGTATTCCCTCTTCCCGGTAGTGTATTCGTCCACAACCGATTGACACACAGCTTGGAAGTATCATGCGTAGGCCGCTCATTAGGCAACGATGTATCGAAAGTTCTCATTGCTCGCCACCCGGAACTGCAAGGCAGCTACCTCACCGAAATAGGCTCCATAGTTTCGGCCGCCTGCCTGGCACACGACTTGGGAAATCCTCCTTTCGGACATTCGGGAGAACGAGCTATTTCCACCTTTTTTTCCGAGGGAAAAGGAATGTCCCTGAAGGGCCAACTGACACCTGCCCAATGGGAGGACCTTACTCACTTTGAAGGGAATGCAAATGCGTTCCGTCTGCTTACCCACCAGTTTGAGGGAAGGCGGCAGGGAGGATTTGTACTCACCTACTCCACCCTGGCAAGCATCGTGAAATATCCCTTTTCATCGAGTCTCGCAGGCAAGAAGTCAAAATTTGGTTTCTTCATTACAGAGGAAGAAAGTTTTCGCCGCATAGCAGAAGAACTGGGTATGGAGAAGCAGAACAATGCCCCGTTGAAATATGCCCGCCACCCGCTGGTCTACCTGGTGGAAGCCGCCGATGACATCTGCTACCAGATGATGGATATCGAGGATGCCCATAAACTGAAAATTCTGACTACACAAGAAACCAAAGAGTTACTTCTCTCTTATTTCTCGAAAGAGCGCCAAGCACACCGGCTCAAAACCATGGAGATAGTAAGCGACACCAACGAGCAAATAGCCTATCTGCGTTCCAGCGTTATCGGACTGCTTATCGGCGAGTGCGTGCAAGCCTTTGTAGACAATGAAGAAAAGATTCTGAAAGGAGAATTTGAAGGAAGCCTCATCAACCATATATCCGAAGTACCTGCCAATGCCTACAAGCACTGTGCAGACATCTCCCTGAAGAAGATTTACCGCTCACGCGACGTGCTGGACATTGAACTTGCCGGTTTCCGCATCATCAGTACCCTGCTCGAACTGATGATTGACGCCGTGCGTTCTCCGGAAAAGGCATATTCGCAACTGCTCATCAATCGCGTATCGGGCCAGTACAACATAAAAGCGCCTGCACTCTACGAAAGAATACAGGCGGTATTGGATTACATCTCCGGAATGACGGATGTATTTGCACTTGATTTATACAGGAAAATAAACGGGAATAGCTTGCCAGCGGTATAACAGACGACAAGCATTCTTCCGGATAGTCCTATGACACAACCTTATTTGCTCCCGACGTAAGCTTGCACGACTCCGGTTCGCTCGCTATGAACGACTCGATGTGGCGGATGCGCTTTTCTGCCAAAATCTCGTCCACGGCAATCAGGATACCCGTTTCCTCCACATCTCCAAAACCGTAATTGATGGCTGTACCGAACATACGCATGGTAGGGCTGAGACTCATATAGGCATTCACCAGCGGGGGAATATTGTACCCCGCCTTACGGATTTCACAATTCAAAATCTTATAGTCTTCCTTAAAAGAGTCTTTACAGAAGAGAGCCGCCAATTCATTCTCGTCCGATTCCAGAAGCAACGGCTTCATCGGAGTAATCAGGTTGTCCTTATCCGCAAAGTGTTTCCGAAGAAAATAAAGAATCTTATCACGACTCTGACGATGATAGCTGGGATACATAGTCACCTTTCCGAAGAAATACTTCACATTGGGCATGACTACGGTCAGTGCGCCCAAACCATCCCACAGATTATCCAACGCAAACAGACCTTTACTGTCTGCACGCGTAGACTGATACTCCAACGTAACGAACGAACGTCCCAACTCAATGGTCGTAGGAAGATAGTCCTTCAAAAATTTATCCGAAAAGTTAAACATATGGGCAGTTGCCAGAATAGGGGCACCATGTTCATCAAAACGCACATCCGTACCTAAGATATAACGGTATCCACCCAAAATTTCTTCTGCTTCCGGATTCCAGACAATCAACTGCTTGTACGGGTTGTCCATGATGTCATATTCATCAATATCCATAGACTTGCCCGTTCCTCCTCCCGCAGCACGGAATGCAATCTCGCGCAAACGGCCGATCTCCTTCATTGTATTCGGAGAGTCTTGGGCAGTAATGATATATATCTGATTATGACTTCTATTGGTCATGCGCAGACGCTTTTCCTCAGTCAACTCCGCTTTCAACAGCTCCTTGCTTATCGGTGCAATAACATCTTCCATATTTTTCTGTTAGTAGTTCTTCTTTAATATAAATACGGTCTCTCTACAATTTATATACAATATCCTTCACATATTGCGCCCATCCGGCCGGGCTTTTCGATTTGTCGAAAGTTTGCCAGGGGATAGGCTTCCCTATGGTGATGGTAAATGTTTTATGACGATTCTTCAGCATTTCATCTGCCAGGTAAAGCATGGCGATATTGAACTTGATACCCAATATCTTACAAAGATTGGCAAGATTATAAAAGAAGTTGGAATTCCGCCCCTCGAAGTGGATAGGAACGACATCACGGTGGGCTTCGACACTCTTCACGATAAAGGTCTTTTTCCAATCCAAGTCACGGATGACCCCATTCTGCCTACGCGAACAAAGCCCTGCGGGAAACATGATGAGCTGATTGTCCGAAGCAAATCCCGCCTCCACCATTCTCGGGAAGTCTTTGGCCTGCTTTCCCGTCTTGTTGATGGGGATGCAAAGCGGCGCCAGTCCGTGCAGGTTCATCAGCAGGTCGTTGACCATATATTTCACCTTGCCACCATAAAAGGAGCCCAGGACATAACCCAACGCCACTCCATCCTGCCCACCCAGGGGATGGTTGGACACAAAAGTATAAAGCCCTTCTTTAGGCAGATTTTCCTCCCCCTTTACCACAATATTGGCATCAAGGAACTCCAGACAAGCTTTCAGGAAATCCACACCGACTTTATCTTTCGACTCCCGCAAAAAGACATTCAATTCCTCTTGATGAACGATATGCTTCAAATAAGAAACCACGAACTTGGGGATATACTTAGACTGCTTCGGAGCCTTTTCCCGAAGTATCTTGTCTATGTCAATCAAAAATAAAGAGTCGTCAGCCATTCTTCTTTTGATGAAATGAATGCGCAAAATTAACTCATCTTTTTAATTAATCGCAAAAAAATGACAGAAAACTGCACCCGAAATCTATCAAATAGCACCTAAAAACTGTCAATTGATAGTTTTTCCCCTAAAGTGTGTTTGAAATCCGTCTGCCTGAAAGAGAAAACTTCCGTAAACTTGCAATATCAAGATTAACGAAAAAAAACATAGCACATATGAACAATATAACATTTAAAAAAGACCTGCTCGGAGTTCAAGACGATTTATTGCGTTTTGCATACAAACTTACTTCCGACCGTGAAGAAGCCAACGACCTCTTGCAGGAAACATCCCTGAAAGCTCTGGATAACGAAGAGAAGTATACGCCCGATACTAATTTCAAAGGATGGATATACACCATCATGCGCAATATCTTCATCAACAATTACCGCAAAGTGGTGCGTGACCAGACTTTCGTGGATACCACGGACAATCTCTATCACCTGAACCTGCCGCGCGACGCCGCTTTTGAAAGCACAGAAAGCGCATATGACCTGAAAGAGATGCACCGCATTGTCAACGCCCTTCCACGGGAGTACAAGATTCCCTTCTCCATGCATGTCTCCGGCTTCAAATACCGCGAAATTGCAGAGAAGCTAGGGTTGCCCTTAGGCACGGTAAAGAGCCGCATTTACTTCACCCGCCAAAAACTACAACAAGACTTGAAGGATTTTGTTTAAGCACTCAGCATATAAAACCAGTGATTTCCATAAATTAAGAAGAGTACAGATTTTAGTTGTATCAAAAGAGAGAAAGGCAGGCCGGGACAATCCCGCGTCTGCCTTTCATGGTCTCGCCCCTTGTATTTCGTACACAAACTCATTCAAGCCGTTACGCTTTGCGACAATATTATTTACAAAAATCAGGATAGCAATCTCTGGCTACATCCCACTTTTCCACCTATCCGAGGCACTGAAAGCTAACCAAAGCCACCCGAAAACTGCCAATTGTTAGATTTTACCCCAAAGAGAGTTTGATTTCCGTCTATCAAAAAGAGAAATCATCCGTAGCTTTGCATCATCAATAAAACGAACAATAATTTAAAAAACATCCATTATGAATAATAGAACATTTACCCAAGACCTACTCGGAGTTCAAAACGACTTATTACGCTTTGCATATAAATTAACCTCCGACCGCGAAGAGGCCAACGACCTGCTTCAAGAGACATCCCTGAAAGCTCTGGACAATGAAGAGAAGTACACACCTGATACCAACTTTAAAGGATGGATATATACCATCATGCGTAATATTTTCATCAACAATTACCGTAAAGTGGTACGTGACCAGACATTTGTAGATACCACAGACAATCTCTATCATCTGAACACGCCGCACGACCTCACACTCGACAGCACAGAAGGCGCCTACGACCTGAAGGAAATGCACCGCATTGTCAATGCCTTGCCACGTGAGTACAAGATACCTTTCTCCATGCATGTCTCCGGTTTCAAGTACCGTGAAATCGCAGAAAAGCTGAACCTCCCACTTGGAACAGTAAAGAGCCGCATCTTCTTTACCCGCCAGAAACTGCAACAGGAACTGAAAGATTTCAGATAAGAGAATACGGCAACCTAAGAATTGTTTATTAATTGGCCGGATAAAAAAGTAAATATGCTTATCTTTGGGCAATCATGGGACACAAACCAAGATACCTAAAGAAAAACCGAGTAATTAATAAACAACATGAAGAAACAGACAATCATTACAGCCTGCACATTTGCAGCAATGACAATGGCTACTCCTGCCGTTTTTGCCGTACAGCCGGCCATGAGTAACCACGTATGCGCCTCCGACGCTATCAAGAAAGACAACCGACCGGTAGAATCAAAACGACTGTTCCGTTCCAAAGCCGTAGAAGAACAAATTCAACGGATACAGCAGCTGCTGAAAAATCAGAAGCTGTCATGGATGTTCACTAACTGCTTTCCCAACACGCTGGACACCACCGTCCATTTCCGCAAGGACAAGAAAGACGGGAAGCCCGACACATTTGTCTACACCGGAGATATCCATGCCATGTGGCTCCGCGACTCAGGTGCGCAGGTGTGGCCCTACGTACAGCTGGCCAATGAAGACAAGGAACTGAAGACGATGCTTGCAGGAGTCATCAACCGCCAATTCAAGCTGATTAATGTAGACCCGTTTGCCAACGCCTTCAACGACGGCCCCATCCCCGACGGACACTGGAAAACCGACCTTACCGACATGAACGACGAGGTGCACGAGCGTAAATGGGAAATCGATTCACTGTGTTATCCGCTACGCCTTGCCTACCATTACTGGAAAACGACCGGTGATACAAGCATCTTCGATGCCGAGTGGATAAAAGCAATCCAAAACATCCTGACCACCTTCCGCGACCAACAGCGCCGTGACGGACGCGGTTCCTACCATTTCCAGCGGGTAACTGAACGCGCACTGGACACGATGACCAACGACGGCTGGGGCAATCCGGTGAAACCGGTCGGACTGATTGCATCTTCTTTCCGCCCTTCCGATGACGCCACCACCTTCCAATTCCTGATACCCTCCAACTTCTTCGCCGTATCTTCGCTGCGTAAGGCAGCCGAGATTCTGACTGAAGTCAATAACCGCCCGGAGCTTGCAAAAGAATGTACCGACCTGGCCGGAGAAGTAGAAACCGCCCTACGAAAATACGCTACCTACAACCATCCCAAATACGGCACCATCTATGCCTTCGAGGTAGACGGTTTCGGCAACCACCTTCTGATGGACGACGCCAATGTACCGAGCCTTATCGCACTGCCCTATCTGGGCGATGTGGACATCAACGATCCTATTTACCAGAACACCCGTCGTTTCGTATGGAGCGAGGATAACCCATACTTCTTCAAAGGTACGGCAGGCGAAGGCATTGGAGGTCCGCACATCGGCTACGACATGATTTGGCCGATGAGCATCATGATGAAAGCCTTCACAAGCCAGAACGATGAAGAGATTAAAACTTGCGTGAAGATGTTGATGGATACAGAAGCCGGAACCGGCTTTATGCACGAGTCTTTCCACAAAGACAATCCCGCCAAGTTCACCCGCGCCTGGTTTGCATGGCAAAACACATTGTTTGGCGAACTCATTCTAAAACTGGTGAACGAGGGCAAGCTAGACTTGCTGAACAGCATACAGTAAAAAAACATTTATCCCCCCTGGATTCTGTGGATGAATGTAATAATCAACCACTCCAGGGGGAATATTATCACTCCTCCCTCCCATCATCTTCCGGTAAGTAGTAACGTTCACAAAATAGACGGGAAGTTAACAAAAAAAGTTTCAGAAGTTAATACTAAAACAAGAAAGAGTTAAGAAAGAGCTTTATCCCAAACTTTGGTTTTTCCAAACCAAGCCTGGGGATAGAGAAACCAAGTCTTGGTTTAGATATCCGCAAAGCTGGGAAAGAAGTTTCCCACCCAAGACACCATTCCACCAACAAGCGACTTTCAAACCAAAGACCGTCATCCTCAACCGAATCTTTTCAAAAGAGACTACACGAATCCCCCACCAGCAAAGCGTTTCAAAAGCAGCTTCATTATCAAATGAATAAGCTATCAACAAGGTGTTGAAAACTTCTTCCTAAGATTTTAGTTAAAAGATTGTGGGGAATTGTGGGGAAATGTGTATTTTTACCGTCGCTTATTATAATAAGGTGAGAAATGATACAATTTTTAGGTAATATCGAGGCTAAGGCGGATGCAAAAGGAAGAGTTTTCATCCCGGCCACCTTCCGGAAACAGCTGCAAGCCGCTTCTGAAGAAAGACTCGTGTTGCGTAAGGACGTGTATCAGGATTGCCTGGTGCTCTACCCGGAAAGTGTATGGTTTGCCACTCAAAACCAACTTCGCTGCCGGCTGAATAAATGGAACGCCAAACAACAAATGATTTTCCGCCAGTTCGTAAGTGACGCGGAAGTCATGACCCCTGACGGGAACGGACGCATCCTGCTCCCAAAACGTTACCTGCAAATGGCGGGTATACAAAGTGATGTCCGCTTCATTGGTGTGGACAACACAATAGAAATCTGGGCTAAGGAACGTGCCGACCAACCATTCATGAACCCCGACGAGTTCAGCGAGGCTCTTGAAGAACTGCTGGGAGACGAAAATATTTGTTGTGACGAAAATAAGCTATAAACAACAGATGATGAAAGAAGAAACAACATATCACATCCCCGTATTGCTGATGCCGAGCGTAGATGCAATGAACATCCGTCCGGACGGCACGTATGTAGACGTAACGTTTGGTGGAGGAGGACATTCGCGCGAGATACTGTCCCGCCTGGAAGACGGCGGCCGGCTGCTGAGCTTCGACCAGGACGAGGATGCGGAACGTAACATTGTGAACAACCCGCATTTTACATTCGTACGCAGCAACTTCCGCTACCTGCACAACTTCCTACGCTATCACGGCATCGAAAAAGTGGATGCCATACTTGCCGACCTCGGCGTATCTTCCCATCACTTTGATGACAGCGAACGGGGATTCTCCTTCCGCTTCGACGGGGCACTGGATATGCGTATGAACAAGCGTGCCGGCCTAACCGCTGCCGACATCGTGAATACCTACGAAGAAGAAAAGCTGGCCGATATTTTTTATCTGTACGGCGAGCTGAAGAACAGCCGGAAACTAGCATCTGTCATCGTTAAGGCACGGGCTACGCAGAGAATTGCCACCATCGGCGAATTTCTGGAAATCGTCAAACCACTCTTCGGCCGCGAACGCGAGAAGAAAGAACTGGCAAAAGTATTCCAGGCATTGCGCATTGAGGTAAACCAGGAAATGGAAGCACTGAAAGAAATGCTGTATGCGGCAACAGAAGCGCTAAAGCCGGGAGGCCGCCTGGTGGTGATAACCTATCACTCCCTGGAAGACCGTATGGTGAAGAATATCATGAAAACCGGCAATGTGGAAGGCAAGGCCGAAAAAGATTTTTTCGGGAACGTATTGACCCCGTTCCGGCTAGTCAACAACAAAGTGATTGTACCGGACGAGGAAGAGATAGAGCGCAATCCGCGTTCGCGCAGCGCCAAGCTGAGAATTGCAGAAAGAGTAATGAATGATTAGTGACTAGCAATGGAAAAGAAGCAAGAAGAAAAGAATACGGAAAAGGTGAAAAAACGCACCTCACTGAAGAACATCATCGGAGGCGACATTCTGGCCACAGACTTCTTCCGCCGCCAAGCCGGATTGTTGTTCCTTATCATGGTGCTTATCATTATTTACATCAACAACCGTTACGAATGCCAACTGCAACTGATAGAGATAGACAATCTTAAAAAAGAGCTGATAGACATCAAGTACGATGCCCTGACACGCAGTTCGGAATTGATGGAGCGGAGCCGCCAATCGCGCATCGAGGAATACATCGCCACCAAAGAAAGCGATTTGCAGACTTCCACTAATCCACCGTACTTACTAAAATAATGGAGAATTGAGGATTAAAGTAATTTCAATAGTACATCGTAAATCGTTAAATCGTAAATAACATTGGCTGTAAATAAAAAAAACATAATGACCCGTTACTTCTTCGTCGTCCTACTCATGGGGCTGGTGGGGATAGCTATTGTTGTGAAAGGCGCCATGATTATGTTTGCCGAGCGACAGTACTGGCACGATGTAGCCGACCGCTTCGTAAAAGAGAATGTAACGGTGAAGCCCAACCGGGGAAATATCCTGTCCTCGGATGGCAAACTGATGGCAAGTTCGCTGCCGGAATATAAAATATATATGGACTTCATGTCCGGCGAAAGGGACGAGAAGCGCCGCAAAAAGGACCAGCAGCGCAAGGATTCTATCTGGAAAGCCAATTTCGATTCCATCTGTATCGGGCTTCATCAGATTTTTCCGGACATCAGTGCCGCCACCTTCAAAAGCCATCTGCGCAAGGGGCGGGAGATGAAGAGCCGGAACTACAACATTCTTCCCAACCGCAACCGGCGCATCTCTTACATTCAGTATAAGGAAGCCAAACGGTTACCCGTATTCAAGATGAACAAATACCGAGGCGGTTTCCACGAACAGATATACAACCAGCGTAAAAAGCCGTTCGGTTCTTTGGCAGCCCAAACCCTGGGCCGTCTCTATGCCGATACAGCCATGGGAGCCCGTAACGGCATTGAACTGGCCTTCGACACCCTGCTGAAAGGACGGAACGGTATTACCCACCGTCAGAAGGTGATGAATAAATACCTGAATATCGTAGACCTTCCCCCGGTAGACGGTTGTGACATCATATCCACCCTCGACGTAGGCATGCAGGACATCTGCGAAAAAGCCCTGGTGGACAAGTTGAAGGAAATCAATGCCAACGTCGGGGTAGCCGTACTGATGGAAGTGGCTACCGGAGAAGTAAAGGCCATTGTCAACATGATGAAAGCCGGAGACGGCAATTACTACGAAATGAACAGTAATGCCATCAGCGATATGTTGGAACCGGGCTCCACCTTCAAGACAGCCTCCATTATGGTGGCACTGGAAGATGGCAAGATAACCCCGGATACCGAGGTAGACACGGGCAACGGTATTATGAATATGTACGGCAGCAAGATGAGGGACCACAACTGGCACCGGGGAGGTTACGGAAAGATAGATGTGACACGTATTCTGGAAGTTTCTTCCAATGTGGGTGTCTCCTACCTCATCGACAAGCACTACAAGGATAATCCGCAGAAGTTCGTGGACGGTTTGAAGCGCATGAGCATCGACCAGCCGCTTCATCTGCAAATACCCGGTGAAGGGAAACCCAACATCAAAGGGCCTAAAGAGCGTTATTTTGCCAAAACGACTTTGCCGTGGATGAGTATCGGCTACGAGACTCAGGTACCTCCTATGAACATACTGACCTTCTACAATGCCATAGCCAACAACGGGGTCATGGTACGCCCCAAATTTGTGAAAGCAGCGGTAAAGGACGGTGAGGTAGTGAAAGAATATCCTACGGAAGTAATCAATCCCAAGATATGTTCCGACCATACCCTGACACAGATCCGCGAAATCCTTCGGAAAGTGGTATCGCAAGGTCTGGCAAAACCCGCCGGCAGCAAGCAATTCTCCGTATCGGGCAAGACGGGTACGGCACAGATTTCACAAGGAGCCGCCGGATATAAGTCGGGACGGGTGAATTACCTTGTAAGTTTCTGCGGATATTTCCCCTCGGAAGCACCCAAATACAGTTGCATCGTTTCCATTCAGAAGCCTGGGTTACCAGCTTCAGGCGGTCTGATGGCAGGTAGTGTCTTCGGGAAAATAGCAGAAAGAGTTTATGCCAAAGACCTGCGTTTTGACATACGCAGTGCCATAGACAGTACCACCAATGTGATTCCTCCCGTGAAAGCCGGAGAGATGAACGAAGCACTCCTTGTACTGAATGATTTGAAAGTGCCCGTTCAGAAACAGTTCGCCGGACAAAAGAAAAAGGAACAGTGGGGGCATACACAAGCAGCTCCGTCGGCAGTCATCCTGCAAGACCAGGAACCGGCCTCGGGCACCGTGCCCAGCGTGGTAGGTATGGGAGCGAAAGATGCTGTCTACCTTTTAGAGAGTAAAGGACTGAAAGTAAGGCTAAACGGCGTAGGACGGGTGAGGAACCAGTCCATAGCAAGCGGTAGCCGGATAGTGAAAGGACAAACCATAGCCCTGACACTACGTTAACATGAGAATAAACAAGATTTGGATATACACTATATATAATAAGGTATGAGATTAAGTGATTTGTTGCAAACAATACAGCCGGTCCAGATTACCGGAAGTACAAGCATGGAGATAACGGGGGTGAATATAGATTCCCGCCTGATAGGAACCGGACATCTGTTCATGGCCATGCGTGGTACGCAGACCGACGGGCATGCCTATATTCCGGCTGCCATCGATAAAGGGGCTGTTGCAGTATTGTGTGAAGAATTGCCGGAAGAGCTTAAGGCCGGCATCACCTACATTCAGGTGAAAGACAGTGAAGATGCCGTAGGGAAAGTGGCTACCACTTTCTATGGCGACCCTACATCCAAGATGGAACTCATCGGCGTGACCGGAACCAACGGAAAAACAACCGTTGCCACCTTATTATATAATACTTTCCGCTATTTCGGCTACAAGGTCGGACTGGTTTCCACTGTATGCAATTACATCGACGACCTGCCCGTACCGACCGAACACACCACCCCAGACCCGATAACCCTGAACCGCCTGCTTGGCGAAATGGCCGATTCCGGCTGCAAGTATGCCTTCATGGAAGTCAGTTCCCATTCCATTGCCCAAAAGCGCATCAGCGGTCTGAAGTTTGCCGGCGGTATTTTCACTAATCTGACCCGCGACCATCTGGATTATCATAAAACGGTGGAGAACTACCTCAAAGCCAAGAAAAAGTTCTTCGACGAACTGCCAAAAGGAGCTTTCAGCCTGACCAACCTGGATGACAAGAACGGACTTGTGATGACGCAGAATACCCGTTCGAAGGTATACACCTACTCTTTGCGTAGTCTTAGCGACTTCAAAGGCAAAGTCTTGGAGTCTCATTTCGAGGGAATGTTGCTCGACTTCAACAATCACGAACTGGCAGTACGTTTCATCGGAAAGTTCAATGCCTACAACCTGCTGGCAGTATTCGGTACTGCCGTATTGCTTGGCAAGAAAGAAGAGGATGTACTGGTTGCCCTCAGCACGCTGCATCCGGTAACCGGCCGCTTCGATGCCATCCGTTCACCGAAAGGCTACACCGCCATTGTGGACTATGCGCATACTCCAGACGCCCTGGTCAATGTATTGAACGCCATTCACGGAGTGCTGGAAGGAAAAGGGAAAGTGATTACCGTTGTGGGCGCCGGCGGCAACCGCGACAAAGGCAAGCGTCCCATCATGGCCAAAGAATCCGCCCGCTTGAGCGACCGGGTCATCATCACCTCCGATAACCCGCGCTTTGAAGAGCCGCAGGACATCATCAACGACATGCTGGCGGGACTGGATAAAGACGACATGCAGAAAACCATCAGCATCACCGACCGCCGCGAAGCCATCAAGACAGCCTGCATGCTGGCACAGCCGGGAGACGTGATTCTCGTTGCAGGCAAGGGGCATGAGAATTATCAGGAGATTAAAGGCGTGAAACACCATTTTGACGACAAAGAGATATTAAATGAGATAATGTGCTGATATGTCAATGTGCTAATTGCCATGCGTCATGTAGGATATTCATTCCTTTACCAGCAGATATACCAGACTATCAATTAGCATATTGGCACATTAGCACATTAAACAATTAAATAATTAACATCATGTTATACTATTTATTTCAATGGTTAGACAAATATGACTTCCCCGGTGCGGGCATGTTTGGCTATACATCCTTCCGTTCGTTGATGGCAATCATTCTGGCATTGCTCATTTCGAGTATCTGGGGAGATAAGTTCATCAATCTACTGAAACGCAAGCAGATTACTGAAACGCAACGTGATGCCAGCATCGACCCGTTCGGTGTAAACAAGGTGGGAGTACCCAGCATGGGCGGTGTCATCATTATTTTTGCCATACTCATTCCTTGCCTACTACTGGGCAAATTGAGCAATATTTATATGATATTGATGCTGATTACCACAATCTGGCTGGGGTCGCTGGGCTTTGCCGACGACTACATCAAGATATTCAAGAAGGACAAGGAAGGCCTGCACGGTAAGTTCAAAATCATCGGTCAGGTAGGCTTGGGACTTATCGTCGGACTGACTCTCTACCTCAGTCCGCAGGTGGTTATCCGCGAGAACATAGAAATAGAGAAACCGGACGGACAGATAGAAGTGGTGCATGCCGCCAAGGAAATCAAGGCAACACAGACCACCATCCCATTCTTCAAGAGCAACAACTTCGACTATGCCGACCTAGTGGGCTTCATGGGTGAACATGCCCAGACAGCAGGTTGGATACTGTTTGTGATTATCACGATTTTCGTAGTTACCGCCGTCAGCAACGGAGCCAACCTGAATGACGGAATGGACGGAATGGCGGCAGGGAACTCTGCCATTATCGGACTGACCTTGGGAATACTCGCCTACGTATCGAGCCACATTGAATATGCCGGCTACCTGAATATCATGTACATTCCCGGCTCGGAAGAACTGGTAATCTTTATCTGTGCCTTCATCGGTGCACTTATCGGCTTCTTGTGGTACAATGCCTATCCGGCCCAGGTATTCATGGGCGATACGGGCAGTCTGACCATTGGAGGAATCATCGCAGTATACGCCATCATTATTCACAAGGAACTGCTGATACCCATCCTTTGCGGTATCTTCCTGGTGGAGAACCTTTCGGTCATCCTGCAACGCCTCTATTACAAGGCAGGCAAGCGGAAAGGCGTGAAACAACGTCTCTTCAAAAGAACACCGATACACGACCACTTCCGCACTTCCATGAGCCTGATAGAGCCGGGATGCAGCGTAGTATTCACCAAACCGGACAAGCTGTTCCACGAATCCAAAATCACCATCCGCTTCTGGATTGTGACGATTGTATTGGCAGCGATAACGATTATAACATTAAAGATTAGATAATAATTATTCAATATGCTAATGTGCCAATGTGCTAATTGCCATGCGGCACGACAGCGCAGCTCATTAGCACATTGGCACATTAATCATATTAGTACATTATGAGAATTGTAGTATTAGGAGCTGGCGAAAGCGGCGCAGGCGCTGCCGTACTGGCCAAAGTGAAAGGATTCGACACGTTCGTCTCCGACATGTCCGCCATCAAAGACAAATACAAGGAACTGCTGGATAAATACGGCATTGCCTGGGAAGAGGGACACCACACAGAAGAGCTGATTCTGAATGCTGACGAAGTAGTGAAAAGCCCCGGTATTCCCAACGACGCTCCGCTCATTATGAAATTAAAGGAAAAAGGTACGCCCATCATCTCTGAGATAGAGTTTGCGGGACGGTACACTGACGCAAAGATGGTCTGTATCACCGGCTCGAACGGAAAGACTACAACCACCTCGCTCATTTATCACATCTTCAAGAGTGCAGGCCTGAACGTCGGCCTCGCCGGCAACATCGGCAACAGCCTGGCCTTGCAGGTAGCCACGGAGCAGCATGATTACTACGTCATTGAGCTGAGTTCCTTCCAGCTGGACAATATGTATAACTTCCGTGCCAACATTGCCGTACTGATGAACATCACACCAGACCACTTGGACCGTTACGACCACTGTATGCAGAAATATGTGGACGCCAAATTCCGCATCACCCAAAACCAGACACCGGAAGACGCTTTTATCTTCTGGAACGACGACCCCATCATCAAGCGCGAGCTGGACAAGCATGGCCTGCGCGCCCATCTCTACCCGTTCGCTGCCGTGAAGGAAGACGGGGCCATCGCATACGTGGAAGACGGTGAAGTGGAAATCAACGAACCGATAGCCTTCAATATGGAGCAAGAGGAGCTGGCGCTGCACGGCACACACAACCTATACAATTCGTTAGCCGCCGGCATCTCGGCCAATTTGGCCGGCATCCGGAAAGAATATATCCGCAAAGCCTTGTCCGATTTCAAGGGAGTGGAACACCGGTTGGAGAAAGTAGCCACCGTACGCGGCGTGAGCTTCATCAACGATTCCAAGGCTACGAACGTAAATTCCTGCTGGTATGCCCTACAAAGCATGACCGGCAAAACCGTACTTATCCTCGGCGGTAAAGACAAAGGAAACGATTACACGGAAATCGAAGACCTCGTACGCGAAAAGTGCTCTGCCCTGGTCTATTTGGGATTGCACAACGAAAAGCTGCACGCCTTCTTCGACCGTCTGGGACTGCCCGTAGCCGACGTGCAGACCGGCATGCAGGATGCCGTAGAAGCAGCCTTCAAGCTGGCAAAGAAAGGTGAAACCGTGTTGCTCAGTCCTTGCTGTGCCTCCTTCGACCTCTTCAAGAGCTATGAGGACCGCGGCGATCAGTTCAAAGCATGTGTCAGAGCACTATAAGATACAGATGCCGTAACAGTCCTATTACGAATTCCGTAACAAGAACGGCAACTTTTAATTCTTTAATTATTAATTTTTAATTTGCGAAGCATTGGATTTATTAAAGAGCATATTCAAAGGTGACAAAGTAATTTGGATTATTTTCCTTTTCCTTTGCCTCATCTCCATCACAGAGGTATTCAGTGCTGCCAGTACGCTGACCTACAAGAGTGGCGACCACTGGGGACCGATTACGCAGCACAGCATCCTCCTGATGGTAGGCGCCGTCATTGTAGTACTGGTACACAACATCCCCTATAAATGGTTTCAGGTGTTCCCGGTATTCCTGCTTCCGATATCCATCGGACTGCTGGCTTTTGTGATGCTGATGGGATTCATTACCGGCGACCGCGTAAACGGCGCAGCCCGCTGGATGACCTTCATGGGCATTCAGTTCCAGCCGTCAGAAATAGCGAAGATGGCCGTTGTCATCGTTACCGCCTTTATCCTCTCGAAAGGGCAGGATGAAGACGGTGCAAGTCCGAAAGCCTTTAAGCGCATCATGATTATTACCTGCATTGTCTGTGGCCTTATCCTGCCAGAAAACTACTCGACGGGAATGCTGCTCTTCGGAACGGTCTACCTGATGATGTTCATCGGACGGGTATCTGCCAGGAAACTGCTGATACTGGGAGGGGGAATTGTGGCATTCGTAACAGTCTTTGTCGCCTTCCTGCTGGCCACGCCAGACAAGACATTGGAAAATATACCGATGGGGCACCGCTTCACCACTGTAAAATCCCGTATTGCAGACTTTACCAACAAGGAGGAAGTTCCTGCCGCCAAATTCGACATCGACGGCGACGGGCAAGTGGCACATGCCCGTATTGCCGTAGCTACGAGCAACGTTGTAGGCAAGGGTCCGGGAAACTCCGTACAGCGTGACTTTCTGAGCCAGGCATTCTCCGATTTCATCTATGCCATCATCATCGAGGAACTGGGACTGGTAGGCGGAATAGTCGTTGTGTTCCTTTATGTCTGCCTATTGGTGCGAGTGGGCCGTATCGCCAAAAAATGCGACCGCACTTTCCCCGCTTTCCTCATTACCGGAATAGCCTTGCTGCTCGTCACGCAGGCGCTGTTCAACATGATGGTTGCCGTAGGTCTGGCACCCGTCACGGGACAACCGCTTCCACTCATCAGCAAGGGTGGTACATCCACTTTCATCAACTGTGCCTACATCGGCATGATACTGAGTGTCAGCCGCTATACAGCCAAGCTGGAGGAACAGCGGATGCATGATGCGCAAGTGCCGATGCTGATAGATGCCGGAAATGCCGAGAACCCGGAACAACCGGCCGATAGCGAAGCACAGACAGCCGCCGAGCCGACAGCAAAGGTACTGAACAGTGATGCGGAGTTTGAATAACAGCCTCTCCCCCAACCCCTCCCCCGTAGGGAGGGGAGAAAAGAATAATTGAGTAATGGAGAGCATGCCAATAATACAAAAATAAAAAAGAACAAGAATATGAGTAAAGAGGCGAACAACTATACAACCAAAAGTAACTCTACCCCTCTCCCTACGGGGAAGGGGGTGAGGCTTATCATCAGCGGCGGCGGTACCGGAGGACATATCTTTCCGGCCATCTCCATCGCTAACGCCATAAAAGAGTTGTGTCCCGACGCGGAGATTCTCTTCGTAGGTGCCGAAGGAAGAATGGAAATGCAGCGTGTTCCAGATGCCGGTTACCGGATTATAGGCTTACCCGTTGCCGGATTCGACCGTAAACATCTGTGGAAGAACTTCTCCGTACTGCTGAAACTGATACGAAGCCAGTGGAAAGCACGGAGCATCATCAAGGAGTTCCGCCCGCAAGTAGCCGTCGGTGTAGGTGGCTATGCCAGTGGTCCTACGCTGAAAATGGCGGGCATGATGGGTATTCCCACGCTGATACAAGAACAGAATTCCTACGCCGGTGTCACCAACAAGCTGCTGGCACAGAAGGCATGCAAGATTTGCGTGGCCTACGAAGGTATGGAAAAATTCTTCCCGGCAGAAAAGATAATCATGACAGGTAATCCGGTGCGCCAGAACCTGCTCGGACATTCCATCCTGCACGCAGACGCCGTAAAGTACTTCGGATTGAACCCGGAAAAGAAGACTATCCTCATTCTGGGCGGCAGTCTTGGAGCGCGTACCATCAACCAGACATTGACTGCCGGACTGGATGTCATTCGTACCCACCCCGACGTACAGTTTATCTGGCAGACTGGCAAGATATACATTGACCAAGTCAGAGAAGCCATTACAGCCACTACGGGAGAAGCCGTACGTAACCCGCATATCAGTGCCATTCCGAATCTGTATGTGACGGACTTCATTAAGGATATGGCAAACGCCTATGCCGCTGCCGATCTGGTGATTTCACGTGCCGGAGCCGGTTCCATCTCCGAGTTCTGCCTGCTGCACAAGCCGGTCATCCTGGTTCCCTCACCCAATGTGGCCGAGGACCATCAGACCAAGAATGCACTGGCGCTGGTCAATAAAGATGCAGCCATCTATGTGAAAGATGCGGAAGCTAAAGAGAAGCTGCTGCCAGTAGCTTTAGAAACCATCGCCAACCCCGGAAAGCTGCAAAGTTTAAGTGAGAATATAGCCAAGTTGGCATTGCCCGATTCGGCAACAATAATTGCAAAAGAGGTATTGAAGAGCCTCTCCCCCTGCCCCTCCCCCGTAGGGAGGGGAGAATAGATAGTACTGCTATCGTTCCTGTATAAAAAGAGTTTGAAGAAAAAATTTGAATATGAATAAAAATATAAGCAATAGTAACTCATCTCCCCTCCCTACGGGGGAGGGGCAGGGGGTGAGGCTTGAAGCCATCCACTCCGTTTATTTCGTCGGTGCCGGCGGCATCGGCATGAGCGCTCTGATACGCTATTTCCTCTCCAAAGGAAAGACAGTAGCGGGCTACGACCGTACGTCGAGCGAACTGACAGAACGTCTGATTACGGAAGGAGCACAGATACACTACGAAGAGGATATCAACCTTATTCCGGAGGAGTGCAAAGACAAGGCAAGCACGCTCGTGGTCTATACCCCCGCCGTGCCGCAAGAGCATGCAGAACTGACCTATTTCCGTGAAAACGGTTTCGACATACATAAGCGCTCCCAAGTATTAGGCATTATAACCCGCAGCAGCAAAGGCCTGTGCGTGGCAGGTACGCATGGCAAGACTACCACCAGCACCATGGCTGCCCACCTGCTGCACCAGTCACACGTGGGCTGCATCGCCTTCCTCGGAGGTATTTCGAAGAACTACGGTACGAATCTGCTGCTTTCCGCCACCAGCCCTTATACCGTTATCGAAGCGGATGAGTTCGACCGCTCCTTCCACTGGCTATCGCCCTGGATGAGTGTCATTACTGCCACCGACCCCGACCACCTGGATATATACGGCACCAAAGAAGCCTATCTCGAAAGCTTCCGCCACTACACCACGCTTATCCAGCCGGGCGGCGCCCTGATTCTGCACAAAGGACTGGAAATGCAAGCCGACGTACAACCGGGCGTCACCACCTATACCTACTCGCGCAACGAAGGCGACTTCCATGCCGAGAATATCCGCATCGGAAACGGTGAAATCTTCATCGACTTCGTGGCGCCTGACACCCGCATCAACGATATTCAGTTGGGGGTTCCCGTCAGTATCAACATCGAGAATGGTGTTGCCGCCATGGCACTCGCCCATCTCAGCGGTGCCACCGACGAAGAAATCAAGCAAGGCATGGCAAGCTTCCGCGGAGTGGACCGCCGCTTCGACTTCAAGCTGAAGAACGACCGGATTGTATTCCTCAGCGATTACGCCCACCACCCTGCCGAAATAGCCCAAAGCGTGAAGTCCGTCCGCGAGTTGTACCAAGACAAGAAGATAACCGTCATCTTCCAGCCCCACTTGTACACCCGTACTCGCGACTTCTATCGTGACTTTGCAGACAGCCTTTCCCTATCCGACGAGGTGATTCTGACAGAGATATACCCTGCCCGCGAGCAACCGATTCCCGGCGTGACGAGTCAGCTGATTTATGACAACCTCCGCCCCGGCATCGAGAAATGCATCTGTAGGAAAGAAGACGTCCTCAGCCTCCTCGCCCAAAAGCACACCGAAGTATTGGTAGTGCTGGGAGCCGGAGACCTGGACAACTATGCGCCCCAAATCACCCAACTATTATCAGAAAAATATCATGGTTAAAAGGATTCTACTTTCTATCGTTCTGTTGCTTGTCATTGCTTACCTGGTAGTGGCTGTCACAGCTTTCAACCGCAAGCCCACCTCGCAGGTGTGCCAAGACGTGGAACTGGTGATAAAAGACACGGTATATGCCGGCTTCATCACGAAGAAGGAAGTAGCTACCCTGCTGGAAAAGAAAGGCATCAGCCCCATTGGGAAAGACCTGGAACGCGTGCGTACCAAGACCTTGGAGCGCGAACTTGCCAAGCATCCCCTCATCGACCAGGTGGAGTGCTACAAAACCCCGAGCGGCAAGCTCTGCATCGAAGTGACCCAGCGCACCCCCATCCTGCGCGTGATGAGCGCCAACGGCGAAAACTACTATCTGGACAACAAAGGTACCGTGATGCCCCCCGATGCAAAGTGCGTTGCACACCTCGCCGTTGTAACCGGAAATGTAGAAAAGTCGTTTGCCATGAGGGATTTATATAAGTTTGGTGTATTTTTGCAAAAGAATTCTTTTTGGAATGCACAGATAGAGCAAATTCACGTATTGCCCGGCAAGAACATCGAGTTAGTGCCCCGTGTCGGCGACCATCTTATCTATTTAGGCAAGATTGCCGGATTCGAGAAGAAGCTGAAACGTGTAAAGGCATTCTACGAAAGAGGATTGAACCAGGTGGGTTGGAACAAATACTCCCGTATCAGCGTTGAATTTGATAATCAAATCATCTGCACAAAGAGAGAGTAGAGAAAGGGATTTACTAATAGTCCTTCTTTATCAAAGCGCAGCAAATAGTAAATTGTAAATAGTAAAATAGTAAATAAATAGATATGGCAACAACAGATTTCATCGCCGCTATCGAGTTGAGTTCTTCCAAGATTTCCGGTATCGCAGGAAAGAAGAGCAGTGACGGAAGTATCCAGGTGTTGGCTTATGCACGCGAAGATGCATCCCCGTTTATACACAAAGGGGCCATCTACAACATTGACAAGGCCGCACAAGCGCTGACTTCCATCATCAACAAGCTGGAAGGCCAGTTGAACAACTCCATCGCCAAAGTATATGTAGGCATCGGCGGACAATCATTGCGCACGGTGAGGAATGCGGTAAGCCGTACGCTGGAGGAAGAGAGCATCATTTCGCAAGAACTGGTAGACGAGATTTGCGACGAGAACCGTGATGTACCCTTGGTAGACATGAGTGTGCTGGATGTAGCCCCGCAAGAATACAAGATAGACAACACGCTGCATGTGGAGCCCATAGGAGTTGCCGGAAGATACATCACCGGGCAGTTCCTCAACATCGTGGCGCGTGCCTCGCTGAAGAAGAACCTCGAACACAGCTTCGAGCAAGCCAAAGTGGAAATTGCCGACGACCTGCTCGTGGCTCCCACTGCGTTGGCCAAAGCCGTGCTGACCGAAAACGAGATGCGTTCAGGCTGTGCACTGGTGGACTTCGGTGCCGACACCACCACCGTGCTGGTCTATAAGAACAATATCCTGCGCTACCTCAGCGTACTGCCGCTGGGTGGAAACAACATTACCCACGACATCACTTCCCTGCAAATGGAAGAGGAAGATGCCGAGAAGCTGAAACTGCAATACGGTGATGCCCTCTACGAGGAGGAAGAAGACGCTGAGACCCCTGCCGTATGCACGTCGGAAGACGGCCGTACCTTTGAACTGGCCCTGCTGAACAATATTATCGGAGCACGTGCAGAAGAAATTCTTGCCAACGTATGGAACCAGTTGCAACTTTCCGGCTACGAGGACAAACTTTTCTCCGGTGTTGTATTCACCGGTGGAGGAGCCAATCTGAAGAATCTTGAGAAAGCCTTCCATAGAGTGAGCAAGATTGAAAAGGTAAAGACCGCCAAGTTCGTACAGACCACCGTCCACACACGCAGCGACGAGCCCAAGAAGGACGGCATGCACAACACACTGCTGGGCCTGCTGGCTGCCGGCAACGAGAATTGCTGCCTGCAAGAGGTGAAGCCGGTGCAGCAGCCTGCCTCCAATGTTCCTCCCAAACCGGTCGACATATTCGTTGACGACGAAGCGCTGAAAGAGCAGGAAGCCGCCGCACGCGCCGCCAAGGCACAGCGCGAGAAGGAAGAGAAAGAACGCAAGGAGCGTGAGCGCAAAGAAAGGGAGCTGCGCGAAAAGGAAGAAAAGAAGAAGAAAAAGAAAGAAGGCCCCAGCTGGTTCGAAAAGACTTTCAACAAGCTTTCCAACGAAATCTTCTCGGACGACGATATGAAGTAATAATGTGATAATGTGCCAGAAAATTAAGTTATTATGGAAGATATAGTACAATTCGATTTCCCGACCGATTCACCGAAAATCATTAAAGTAATCGGTGTAGGTGGAGGTGGCGGCAATGCCGTGAACCATATGTACCGGGAAGGTATACACGACGTGACGTTCGTACTGTGCAACACAGACAACCAAGCGTTGAAGGACTCTCCCGTGCCCGTGAAGTTACAGCTTGGAAAAGAAGGCCTGGGAGCCGGAAACCGCCCTGCCCGTGCCCGCAAGGCAGCAGAAGAGAGCATCGAAGACATCAAGAATATGCTGAACGACGGTACCAAGATGGTATTCATCACTGCCGGAATGGGCGGTGGTACCGGTACGGGTGCCGCACCCATCATTGCACAAACCGCCAAGGAAATGGACATCCTGACCATCGGCATCGTCACCATCCCTTTCCGCTGGGAGGGCGACAAGAAGATAGACCAGGCACTGGATGGCGTAGAGGAAATCAGCAAGCACGTAGATGCCCTGCTGGTCATCAACAATGAAAAGCTGAGCGAGATATACAGCGAGCTATCCGTAGACGACGCGTTTGACAAGGCCGACGACACCCTTTCGGTAGCCGCCAAGAGTATTGCCGAAATCATCACCCTGCATGGAAAGGTGAACCTCGACTTCAACGACGTGAAAACAGTGCTGAAGGACGGCGGCGTAGCCATCATGAGTACCGGCTACGGCGAAGGTGACAACCGTGTCAGCGAAGCCATCAAGAACGCGCAGCACTCGCCGTTGCTGAACAACAACGACATCTTCAACTCCAAGAAAGTACTCCTCAACATCTCTTACAGTGCACAATACAAGCTGATGATGAGCGAGATGGACGAGGTGAAGGAGTTCATGAACCGTTTCAGCCGCGACTTCGAAACCAAATTCGGTATGGCCATTGACGACAAGCTGGAACAGAAAGTGAAAATCACCCTGCTTGCCACTGGTTTCGGTATCCAGGACATCCACATGAAGGAGATGGACGACCGCATCACCCAGCGCACCGCCGAAGAACAGCAACGCCTTGCCGAGCTGGAGGAGGAAGAGGAACAGAGACGCAACCGCCGCGAAGTGTACTATGGCAAGGATGCCAATGCCCGTTCCCAGCGCAGCCGCCGTCGCCATATCTATCTCTTCAATCCCGAAGACATGGACAACGCCGACATCATCAGCATGGTAGAGAATTCTCCGACCTATCTGCGTGACAAAAGCACGCTGAACAGCATCAAGATGAAGGCAGAGCAGGAAGGGCAGCTCGCCACCGAAGCCGCGCAAGAGGCAGAAGGCGGTGCAGGGGGAGTCATCACCTTCTGATTTTTCCGTTCCCGATATGTAAAACCATCCTCCTCCCCTTCGGGGGAACAGGAGTAAACCTATAACAATATGGATTTATTTGAAAAAGTCAGCGAAGACATTAAAACAGCCATGAAAGCCAAAGACAAAGTGGCTCTCGAAACATTGAGAAACGTAAAGAAAGTATTCCTTGAAGCCAAAACCGCTCCCGGAGCCAACGATACCCTGAGCGATGCAGATGCTTTGAAGATTATCCAAAAACTGACCAAGCAAGGCAAAGACGCCGCTGAAATCTATGTACAGCAAGGTCGCCAGGACTTGGCAGACGATGAGCTGGCACAAGTAAAGGTGCTTGAAACCTATCTGCCCAAGCAGATGAGCGCCGAAGAACTGGAGGCAGCCTTGAAGGAAATCATAGCCGAAGTCGGCGCCACCAGCGGCAAGGACATGGGCAAGGTGATGGGTGTAGCCAGCAAGAAACTTGCCGGACTTGCCGAAGGCCGCGCCATCTCAGCCAAAGTAAAAGAGTTGCTGGGATAAAGAAATACACTTCCCCTATCATATAAGCCGTGCTTCAACAGAGGGACTCAGCGTCCAAAGTCTGTTGAACACGGCTTTTTACATACCAATCCATATCCTCCCCCACAAGAGATTATACGCTATCTATCAACGCATTATATTTACCGACCGTTTACCATAAGATGTAAAAGCCGTTACCTAATGATGTAACGACGGTTACCCTATATTGAAACGGTCGTTACCCTATATTGTAACGACCCTTACAGCTTATCGTAACGACCCTTACAGCAGTAAGTAAAACTCCCTACTCCTATAATAAAGGCAGCGCACACTTATTGGGCCGTTACATCGACGATAATCAATCAAAAAGCTCCTTCAATACCTCAAGTGATTTCAATACCGGGAAATCCGGCAGATGCAGACGATAATATTCATTCATAATGTTCAGGCAGCGGGTACGCTCCAACCGGTTCATGGTGAAAAGATGCATCGTTTCATAATTCATGCGCATCAGCTGTGTCAGGCGGGCCGCCTCCTCGGGAGCGATGTAATTGGAATGGAACTGCGGACGCAAGGGAGTGAAACAAGCATTCTGCAAATCGAAGTAATCTCCGGCATGATAATCCTCCAGGTTGGGATACAAACCGAGAAAACGGGAAAGGCGCATCAGGAAGACCAGATGGAAATTGGCAAACCCCTCCCTGCATTCATCCAGCCAGATGACGGAATGATACAGATAAGCAAACAGCGGACGGTTCTCTGCCTCCTCCCGGACGGCGCGATAAAGGAATTCCGAAAGAAACAAAGCGATGGCAGATTTGTAGGGATCGTAGGGAAGCGTGGCGAAAGGATAAAGAGACTTCGCCTCCTTCACCTTATATATAGTGGCATTAGGACGGAAATCGGCTTCAAGTTCCACCAATGCCAGCGGCTGGAAGAGTACCGGCTTCACCGCCGCCTTGCGCGAACGGGGTATGGACACCATGAAGGAAGCCCTGCCAGCCACCTCCGTATAGATGTCTGCAATGAGAGATGTATCCTTATATTTCAAGGTATGCAGCACAATTCCCAGTGTTTTCTGTAACATTCCCGATTTCTTTATCTGGTTTCAATCTGATAACAAAGCTACAAAAAAAAGCCCGAAAGAAGAGAAACAAAAGGAGAAGAATAAAAAAACAAGGTAAGGAGTGTAAAAAAGCAAAAGCGCGTATCGCACTGATTTTCAATAAATAAAACGTTAACCTAGGACAAAAAGCAACAAAAAGCTATATTTTTTTCTTGCGAATGTTTTGGTAATTCAAAAATAGTTTCTACCTTTGCATCCGCAAACGAGAAATAAAGGCTCTTTGCAAGAGCGGAAACGCTCACCAAAGGATGGCCCGTTCGTCTATCGGTTAGGACGCAAGATTTTCATTCTTGAAAGGGGGGTTCGATTCCCCCACGGGCTACAAAATAAAAAAATAAACGAATTAAAAAAGATTAGTCGAGATGGCAAATCATAAATCATCACTGAAGAGAATCAGACAAGAAGAAACAAGAAGACTTCACAACAGATATTATGGCAAGACCATGAGAAACGCTGTTCGTAAGCTTCGTGCTACTACAGACAAAGCTGCAGCAACAGCAATGTATCCGGGTATCACAAAACTGTTGGATAAATTGGCTAAGACTAATGTAATCCACAAGAACAAGGCTAACAACCTGAAGTCAAAATTGGCTATCTATATCAACAAGCTGGCTTAAGTTGACTGTTACACAAAAGATATTACAAGGCTGGACTTTTTAGTCCGGTCTTTCTCATTTATACCTCTCTATTTACCTGCTTCCACACAAGTTTCTTTTCTGTGCTAAAAAGCTGTAAACTACCCGAATTTATCCGTTTGTTTAGCACCATATCCCGAGGATTTTCACTATATTTGCTCTGTTATTACAATAAGGAAAAAAGATTATGACTGAAGAACAGATTCACTCCAATAACGGGAGCTATTCTGCCGAAAACATCCAGGTACTGGAAGGTTTGGAAGCAGTGAGAAAGCGTCCCGCGATGTATATTGGCGACATTAGCAGCAAAGGACTTCACCACCTGGTGTACGAGGTTGTGGACAACTCCATCGACGAGGCACTTGCCGGCTATTGCGACCACATCGAAGTCACCATTAACGAGGACAACTCCATCACCGTACAAGACAACGGACGTGGTATCCCGGTAGACTATCACGAAAAGGAAAAGAAATCCGCACTGGAAGTTGTAATGACCGTACTGCATGCCGGAGGTAAGTTCGACAAAGGTTCCTACAAGGTATCGGGAGGTCTGCATGGTGTAGGTGTATCTTGCGTAAACGCCTTGTCTACACACATGACTACCCAGGTTTTCCGTAACGGAAAAATCTATCAGCAGGAATATTCCTGCGGACATCCGCTCTACTCCGTCAAGGAAGTGGGCACAACAGACATTACCGGTACACGCCAGCAGTTCTGGCCGGACGATACCATCTTTACGGAAACAGTCTACAACTATGATATTCTTGCCACCCGCATGCGCGAGTTGGCTTACCTGAACGCAGGCATCAAGATTTCACTGACCGACCTTCGCGTAAAGGACGAAGAGGGAAATGCCAAGAAGGAAATCTTCTACTCGGAAGAAGGCCTGAAGGAATTTGTGCGCTACGTGGACTCCTCACGCGAACACTTCATGAACGATGTAATCTACATCAACACCGAGAAGCAAGGCACACCGGTGGAAGTAGCCATCATGTACAACACTTCTTATAACGAAAATGTACACTCTTACGTAAACAACATCAATACCATTGAAGGGGGTACCCACTTGGCAGGTTTCCGCCGTGCACTGACCCGTACGTTGAAAAAATACGCCGAAGACAACAAGATGCTGGAGAAAGCCAAGGTAGAGATTGCAGGCGACGACTTCCGCGAAGGATTAACTGCCGTTATCTCCATCAAGGTGGCAGAGCCTCAGTTCGAAGGACAGACCAAGACAAAGCTGGGTAACAACGAAGTGATGGGTGCCGTAGACCAGGCTGTGGGCGAAGCCCTCACCTACTACTTGGAGGAACACCCGAAGGAAGCCAAGTTGATTGTAGACAAGGTGATTCTTGCCGCCCAGGCACGTATCGCCGCACGTAAGGCACGCGAATCCGTACAACGCAAATCGCCGATGTCCGGCGGTGGCATGCCCGGTAAGTTGGCCGACTGCTCCAGCAAGGACCCGGAAGAATGCGAATTGTTCCTCGTCGAGGGTGACTCGGCAGGCGGTTCAGCAAAGCAAGGCCGTAACCGTGCGTTCCAAGCTATCCTGCCGCTTCGCGGTAAGATTCTGAATGTGGAAAAGGCCATGTGGCACAAGGCATTCGAGAGCGACGAAGTAAACAATATCATCCAGGCGCTGGGCATCCGTTTCGGCGTGGACGGTGAAGACAGCAAAGAAGCGAACATTGACAAGCTGCGCTACAAGAAGATTATCATCATGACCGATGCCGACGTCGATGGTTCTCACATCGACACGCTGATTATGACGCTTTTCTTCCGCTACTTCCCGCAAGTTATCCAGCAGGGTTGCTTGTACATCGCCACTCCTCCCCTTTACCTTTGCACCAAAGGCAAGGCGAAAGAGTATTGCTGGACAGACCAGCAGCGCCAGAAGTTCATCGACACTTACGGCGGCGGTTCGGAAAACGCAGTACACACCCAACGCTACAAAGGTTTGGGTGAAATGAACCCGGAACAGTTGTGGGAAACCACCATGAATCCGGAAAACCGCATGCTGAAGCAGGTGCATCTTGAAAATGCAGCCGAAGCCGACTATATCTTCTCCATGCTGATGGGTGAAGACGTGGGCCCGCGCCGCGATTTCATCGAAAAGAATGCAACGTATGCAAATATTGACGCTTAATAAATAACCAACCTCACATCTTACAACGAGGAAGCCCCGGACGGGCAGGATAATCCTGCTGACCGGGGCTTTTCCTTTATCCCTCTTCTCCTCCAAAGAAGAGGTCCGTCTCCGCACGGAAGAACTATAGGATTCCTTGTTTTTTCATCTCTTCCACTACCAACTCCAGCTCTGCATACCAGTCCTCACCAAACTTACGGATAAGCGGCTCTTTCAGAAACTTGTACACGGGCAGATTTTCCTTTTGCCCCAACAGTATAGCGGCTTTGCAGACATCCCAACGATGATAGTTCACTGCCTTATAGAGTCCGTAGTTCCCCACCCTTATCGGATAGAGATGGCAGGATATAGGTTTGTAGAAGTTAGTCCTACCCTCACGGTAAGCCTTTTCGATGGCACAATAGCAACAGCCTTTATCATCATAGCAGGTAAAGACGCAATCCTTGTTGTTTACAATAGAAGTCACCAGGTCACCTTCACAATCGGTATAGACCACACCTTGCTCCTCTATCACGGTGCGGGCTTCGGGAGAAAGCTCGTCCCAAATCAGCGGAAGCACCTCTTCCAGTTTCTCCACCTCGTCCAGCTCTACGGGAGCACCGGCATCGCCCTCAATGCAGCAAATCCCCTGGCAGGCACCCAAGTCACACAAGAACTTCTCGCGCAAAACATCGAAAGAAACCACAACATCACCAATCTGTATCATAATCGTTCTATTGAAAAAAGACGCGGATTATCCGGATTGCACAGACTCAACTTTAAGAGCATCCGTGGAATCCGTATAATCCGCGTCTAAATATTGTTACGGCTTTGACGCCTTACTTAATCAAATCCTTACCAGTCATTTCGGCCGGCTGCTCCATACCCAAGATATGCAGGATAGAAGGAGCTACGTCAGCCAATACACCGTTCTCAACCTTGGCGTCCTTGTTTGCAGTAACGTAAACGAAAGGAACGGGGTTCAGAGAGTGGGCAGTATTCGGAGTACCATCCTCATTCAGAGCATGGTCGGCATTACCGTGGTCGGCGATGATGATTACTTCATAATCGTTTGCCTTGGCAGCCTCAACGGTGTCTTTCACACATTCGTCGATGGCTTTCACTGCCTTCTCGATAGCTTCGTAGATACCGGTATGTCCCACCATATCACCATTGGCGTAGTTCACCACGATGAAATCGAACTTCTGGGTCTTGATAGCTTCAACCAACTTGTCCTTCACCTCGTACGCACTCATTTCAGGCTTCAAGTCGTAAGTGGCAACCTTCGGAGAAGGAACCAGGATGCGCTCTTCAGCATCGTAGGGAGTCTCGCGGCCACCGTTGAAGAAGAAAGTCACGTGTGCATACTTCTCTGTTTCGGCAATGTGCAGCTGGGTCTTGCCATTGGCAGCAAGGTATTCGCCCAAGGTATTCTGTACGTTCTCCTTATCAAAAAGGATATGCACACCCTTGAAGCTGGCATCGTACGGAGTCATGCAGTAGAACTGCAGGCCCGGAATGGTCTGCATGCCTTGTTCGGGCATATCTTGCTGGGTGAGGACAACGGTCAATTCCTTGGCACGGTCATTGCGGTAGTTGAAGAAGATTACAACATCACCTTCCTTGATGGTACCGTCGAAGCCACCGTTCACAATCGGCTTAATGAATTCATCCGTAACGCCTTCGTCGTAGGACTCCTGCATAGCCTGGACCATATCCGTAGCAACCTTGCCTTCACCGTTTACCAACAAATCGTAGGCAACCTTCACACGTTCCCAACGTTTGTCGCGGTCCATGGCATAGAAACGTCCCACGATGGAAGCAATCTTGCCGGCAGACTTCTCGCAATGAGCAGTCAACTGCTCAATGAAACCTTTACCACTCTTCGGGTCGGTATCACGACCGTCCATAAAACAGTGGATGAAGGTATTCTCGATACCGTATTCCTTGGAAATATCGCAGAGTTTGAACAAATGGTCAAAAGAGCTGTGCACGCCACCGTTGCTGGTCAGTCCCATAAAGTGAATATTCTTGCCGTTTTCCTTTGCATATGAGAAAGCAGAAACAATTTCCTTGTTCTTCAGAATGCTGCCATCGGCACAAGCACGGTTAATCTTCACCAAATCCTGGTAAACGATGCGTCCGGCACCGATATTGAGGTGACCTACTTCAGAATTACCCATCTGTCCGTCGGGCAAACCAACATTTTCACCGCTTGCCTGAAGCTCGGAATGCGGATAAGCTGCCAACAGACTGTCCCAATACGGAGTAGGTGTATTGAAAATCACATCATCTTTGCCTTGATCGCCGATGCCCCAGCCATCAAGAATCATTAAAAGGGCTTTCTTACTCATAATATTAATCGAATTTAATTGTATAATCTTTTTGTATGATACAAACGTTCTTTATAGTAGGAACCTGTTTTTGCGCTGCAAAGGTACAAAAAACAGCCGTTAAAGCGTACTGTTTCAAATGATTTATGTACTTTTGCCACGCTTAAAAAATAAAAAACAAGAAATATGGACGATTCAAACCCACGAACGTGCAATAGTATTCACCAATAAAACGAACGGAGACGTTGACTGCAATGCCTCTGTTCCAACCTGAAAGGAGGCAAACAATGAGAAAGTATCTCTACAGTGAAAACGGCTTCACTGAAAAGGCCGAATGGCAACCCAACTGCTGGGTCAACGTAGAATGCCCGGACAACGATGATTTCAAATTCCTTACCGAAGAGCTGAAAGTTCCCGAATCATTCTTGGAAGACATAGCCGACGTGGACGAGCGCCCGCGTACGGAAACAGAAGACAACTGGCTGCTGACCATCCTCCGCATCCCGATGCAGAGCAACCAACGCGGCGTGCCGTTCATCACCGTGCCCATCGGCATTATCACCAATGACGGAATCATCGTTTCTGTCTGCTATCACCACACGGAGCTGATACCGGACTTCATCCAGCACACACGCCGGAAGAACATAGTCGTCAACAATAAACTGGATTTGATTCTGCGAATCATCTACTCTTCCGCCGTCTGGTTCCTGAAGTATCTGAAACAGATAAACAACGACGTGGCCACCGCCGAAAAAGAGCTGGAGAAAAGCATCCGCAACGAAGACCTCCTGCAACTGATGAAGCTGCAGAAGACGCTGGTCTACTTCAACACTTCCATCCGTGGCAATGAAGTGATGATAGGACGGCTGAAAAACATCTTTCAGGACACCAATTATCTGGATTTGGAATTATTGGAAGACGTGGTCATCGAGTTGAAGCAGGCATACAATACCGTAAACATCTACAGTGATATCCTGACGGGAACCATGGATGCCTTCGCCTCCATCATCTCCAACAATGTGAATGCCATCATGAAACGTATGACAAGCCTCAGCATTACACTGATGATTCCCACGTTGATAGCCAGTTTCTACGGCATGAATGTGGACATCCACCTGGAGAGTTTTCCGCACGCGTTTATTTTCATCATACTTTTGTCGGCAATATTATCAGCAGTGACATTCGTATGGTTCAGAAGGATTAAGTGGTTCTAAACAGCATCATTGTCCGAAGTTCAGCGACAACTGCCCATCCCCCAAGAGATTGAACGTCAAGCGATGATAGGGTGTAGTGCCCCGCTCAGCAATGGCGGCACGATGTTTCTTGGTGGGATACCCCTTGTTACGATTCCAGTCATAATACGGATATTCCTCGTGAAGGCGGTTCATGTAGTCATCACGATAGGTCTTTGCCAAAATGGAGGCGGCAGCGATGGAAAGGTACTTCCCGTCTCCTTTCACTACGGTAGTATGCGGCAAGTCCCGATATTTTTTAAAGCGGTTGCCGTCTATCAGCAGATGTTGCGGACGGACATTCAGTTGGTCAACAGCACGGTGCATGGCAAGAAAGGAGGCATTGAGAATATTGATTTTGTCAATTTCTTCGGGAGAGACGACGCCCACTGCCCATGCCAGAGCCTCTTTTTCAATCACTTCACGCAAGGTATAGCGTTGTTTTTCCGTCAGCTGCTTGGAGTCGTTCAAAAGTTCATTCTTAAAGTCCGTTGGCAGAATAACAGCAGCGGCATAGACCGCACCGGCCAGACAGCCGCGACCGGCCTCATCGCATCCTGCCTCTATCAAATCTTTATTCAAATAAGGTAATAACATATATATCGCTATCTTTGAAGCACAAAGATAAATCTTTTTGGAGGGAAACCGGACTTCTAAGAAGAATTAATTAAATTTGCAGAAACAAGACGATGCCATGAAGAAAAACCTATGTCTACTACTCGTATGTCTTCTGTCAGCAGCTGCCCCACTGCAAGCTCAAGACATGCAGCAAGCACAGAAATTGATTGACCAAGCACAGAAATACCTGTACAACAACCCCAAACAAGCTTCCTACTATGCAGCTCAGGCTTCTGCCTTGTTTCCCGAAGATGAGCCCAGTGAGGTCCGCGCACAAGCTATGATTCTCTACTGTCAAGCCGAACAATTGTTGGGGAACTTCGACCTAAGTATCAAGAATCTTTATGACACCCAAAAATATATCCATCCCACCAACAAAAAACAAATGGCACAACTCTGCTCCTTGATGGGGCGTGTATACAGCAAACTAGGCGATTACAACAAAGCCATTGAACTGAACGACAAAGCAACCTCCATCTTCAAATCCATCGGCGATTCCACCTCTGTGGCCGGATGCTATAACGAACGTGGAGTAATGCACCACTTCATGAGTGAATTTACCGTTGCCGAGCGTTTCTTCCAGCGTGCGCTGGCCATCAACCGTGCCCAACGAAACCTGAAAGAGATTGCAACCAACCTGAACAACCTCTGTCTGTACCGGGGAAATACGGAAGAGAAACTTTCTTTCATCCAGGAAGCCATCACCATCAACAAGAATCTGGATGCCCAATGGTCTCTTGGCGAAAACTACAACAACATGGGGAAACAGTATTACTATGACAAGCAATACTCCAAAGCCTTGGAAGCCTTGCATAAAGCCTACGAGTATGCCCACAACATCGGAGCCCGCGAACTGATTTGCGACAATTACGAATATTCGTCCATGGTATATGCAGCTATAGGTGACTATGCCCAAGCTTATAAGTATCTGGACAAGAGGTACCACCTGGGCAAGGAACTGCAAAGTAGCAACAAGCTACGCAACATCGAGCAGGAAATTTCCTATAAAAGATACCAAGACCAAAAATATGCTACTGAAATGCAGGAACAAACCTACAAGATAGAGCTACTGAAACGCAATTTGTGGCTTTTGGGCAGCGTACTTATTCTGGGAATAGCTTTCAGCATCTTTCTATATAAATGGTATAAACGCCGAAAAGATTTGCAACTGATAGAAGCACGCTACCAATTGCAACTGTCCGAAAAAGAAGTGGCCGAACTGAAGATGCATCAGCAAGAGCTGGAACTTCAAAATGTACACAATGCCCTGGCTACCAGTCGGCAGGAGGCAACCAGCTTCGCCGTATTCCTGAAAAGCCGCAATGAACTGCTGGACAAAATACGCGGAATGGTGAAAGAAGGATATAAGATGGACGCGCAAGCCATCACGCCCCACCTGAAGAAAATCAACGCATTCATCAGCCAGAGCCAAAGCGGAGACAAAACCAACAGTGCCCTATTGACAAACATCGATGATAAAAGCAATGAATTCCTCCAAAGACTGGTAGCGATTCATCCCAAACTGACACAAGGCGAGAAATATCTTGCCACCCTGCTAAGGGTGAACCTGTCTACCAAAGAAATATCCATGTTGACCGGCACCACCCCCAAAACCATCAATATGAACCGATACCGCCTGCGCAAATCCCTCAACCTCTCTTCCGAAGAAGACCTAACCGACTATCTACAGAATATATAACCCGGCTCAAGGCTGAAAATATTTATTTTGCATTTCTACCCTCACCGCCCTCACTGCTTACCTAAAAGTCTTTATTCATCGGACTTTCAGAGGTGAGTAAGGGCAATTTCAAAAAGGTGAGGGTAAAGTTTGCTCTCACTTTGTCTCAGTAGAAACAAGGCATCGAACAAGTAAGCATAGGCTCGCAAGTCCGGAAGAAGGGACTACTGTATCAGTATGCAAATGAAAGAACCGTCTACTGATGACGTTTATAAAGAAAAAAAGTGTCTAGTGAAATCAGGAAAAGACAGCTTTCTTTTTGTTTCCCCCAATATAACCGCTTGTTTCAACACACAGAACGGTTTGTTTCGACGTGTAGAACAATGTGTTTCATTAGGGCGAACACTTTGTTCCATTATAGTGAACACTTTGTTTCATACTATATAAACACCTTGTTTTATGTTGTGCAAACAAAACGTTTTATACTACATGAACGAAGTGTTTTGTACTGCAGAAACAAAGTGTTCATCACTATGAACTAATAAGTTATCCGTATTTTGCAAGAGATAAGATATGAATGTCATCCGTCTTATACTCGACTTCCTCTTTTACAGATGGCTTGCAGATAAAACATCTGCAAACCATCTGCAAGGGACATCATTGATAAACAGTAGTATCTCAACTCTCCTCCGGGGAGGAGAGTTGAGATACTACTGTTTATCAATGATTATAAAAGACTTGCGAAACTTGAGTTGCTTGATATTTCTAAAAGAGTTGGTTTCCTTCTTCATCTAATCACCGTTTACTTGCGCAACTCAATAATTAATGTAAATCGGGAAAAGTTTATGTGGATATAGTTTTGTAGATATAGAATATCTCATTTACCACTATTTATCAGATACTTACAAAAGTATTTGTAGATAATAAAACAAAGAATATCCCTCTCTTGTAGTCTGCTTGTAGATAACATTCATTAGCAATTCCTGTTTATGAAGCTTAATTTAGCATTGTGAAAAACCAATAGTATTAACCTTAAAAACTTATTCAAATGAGTAAAAGTAACTACTACAAAGAAAGAGTCATTCAGCTACTTCTCTTCTTTGCTTTTATGCTGCCTATGGGCGCATTGGCACAGAACATTCAGCTGAACGGTACCGTAACCGATGTTTCCGGTGAATCTGTCATCGGAGCCAGTGTATTAGAGAAAGGAACAACAAATGGAGTAATCACTGACATCGACGGTAACTTTACCCTCAGCGTTTCCCCAAAAGCCACTATTATTATCTCTTACGTGGGCTATGCTCCACAAGAAATCGCCCTCAATGGTCGCAAGGAATTGAAAGTGGTGCTGAAAGAAGACACCGAACTACTGGACGAAGTAGTCGTTATCGGTTATGGCACACAAAAGAAATCGGATGTTTCCGGTTCGGTAAGTTCCGTATCGGGCGATAAACTAAACAACATACCTACCGCTAATGCCGAAACTGCCCTGCAGGGTATGGCTCCCGGTTTGATAGTTAACTTTGGTAGCGGTGCCGCCGGCTCCACTCCCAGCCTGCAGGTGCGCGGTGTAACCACTTATGGAACAGACAACTCTCCGTTGGTAATTATCGATGGCGTTCCGGGTGATATGAGTTTTCTGAACCCCGAAGACATCAAGTCAATGTCTGTATTGAAAGACGCTGCCACCGCCGCTATTTACGGAGCACGCGCCGCCGCAGGCGTTATCCTGATTGAGACTTACCGTGGTACCAAATCCAAACCCAAAATCACGTTCTCAGCTTATTGGGGAGTGGATCAGATAGCCAAGAAACTGGACGTCTGCAATGCCGAAGAATTTATCCACATGGCAAAGATGGCCCGTACAAACGCCGGTCAAAACCCCAAAAACTGGCCTGCTTACATTGCGGCTTATGAGCAAGACCCCACACAGTTTGGCGACACCGATTGGCAGGACGAATACTACCGCAACGGCTTCACACAGAAATACAATGTGGGGTACACTAGTGGCAGTGAGAATGCCAACGTAGCTTTGTCCGTATTCTATTCAAAAAACGAAGCCATCGTGACCGGCACGGGTGACGAGAAATATGGCTTCCGCTTAAACTCAGACATGAAACGCGGCAAGTTCAAAGTGGGCGAATCAGTAAACTACAGCCGTTGGGAATCGGAAATGGAAGCCAACTCAGGTTTTCCCGGCATATACCAAGTGACCAACATGGAACCTATCGCACGTCTGTATGACGAGAATTGTGACGGCGGATACGGTGGTGCCATCCCCGGCATGAACATGAGCGATGCTGCCAACATGGTAGGTTATAATAACCTGATTGAGAACACCCGCGCCACAGATTACATCAAAGGATCGGGCTATCTGCAATATGAGCCCATCAAGGGACTGGTAATCAAGGCACAAGCAAGCCGTAGCCTCCTTTTCCGCGAAACCCGCGTATTCAAACCTACTTACGAACTGGGTGCCATGAAGTGGAACGAAAGCGCCTCACTATCACAGACCCGCACCAGAAGCGTCAACGACCTGCTGGAACTGACTGCCAACTACAACTTCACCATCAAAGACAGTCACGACTTCGCCTTCCTGCTGGGAGCTTCACAAGAAGAAAGCACTTACGACCTATTGGGTGCATCGGGTTCCGAATTCGAGAACAACGACATGGGCATTCTGGGCCAGGCACGCAAAGACTATGGTGTGCAAGGTGAAAAGACCCGTAGCGGCTTGCGTTCCGTATTTGGCCGTGTGAACTATAGTTGGAAAATGCGCTACATGTTAATGGCCTCGTTCCGCTATGACGGTTCTTCACGTTTTGCCGACGGTAACCAGTGGGGGTTCTTCCCCTCTGTATCAGTAGGCTGGAACATTGCCAACGAACCTTTCTGGGAAGATATGAAAGAAACAGTCAGCTCCTTCAAATTGCGTATGAGCTACGGCGCCCTCGGTAACCAATCGGTACCTCTCTATCTCTACATTCCCAAATTGGACTCCAACGCCGACAACATCAACTACCCCTTCGACGGCAAAGTCGTAAACCAGGGATATGCAGTACGTAGCCTCCCCTCAAGGAACATCAAGTGGGAAACTACCTTCTACAAAAACATCGGTGTGGACATGAGCCTATGGAACAACAAACTGGAATTCTCGATTGAAGGTTACATCAAGGACACCAAGGACATGCTTTCCGAAAAGAACATCAGTCTGTCTACCGGTTACGGTGCACTGACGGTGAACGACGGTGAACTGCGCACCACCGGTATGGAAATGCAACTGATTTACCACGGTAATGCAGGTAAGGACTTCAAGTATGACCTTGACTTCAACCTGAGCCACTTCAAGAGTAAACTGAAATCAATGGCAGACCCCAACTATATGTACGAATATGGTGCTTCACGTACCTACGTGGGTGGTTACTTCGGTGAATTCTGGGCTTACGAAACCGCAGGCATCATCCAAAATGAAGCAGAAGCCAAACTTTGGAAAGAATCACACGGACGCAAGGACAGCAAAGGCAACTGGATTCCCATGCAGCCCAACGCAGAACCCGGTGACCTCCGCTTCGTAGACCAAAACGGTGACGGCATGCTGGACAGCGATGACAAGAAGCTTCTGGGCAACGGTTGCCCCAAGGCCTCTATCGGCTTCAACGTAACACTGAATTACAAAAACTTCGATTTGGTAGCCAACTTCTACGGTGACCTCGGTGTAGACCGTTACAACTATACCAAATATCAATTGGAACGTATGGATACCAAGTTCAACTATGGCAGAAACGCACTGAAAGCATGGACTCCGGAGAACCCCAACACCAACATTCCACGTGCCGTATACGGCGACCCGAACAAGAATGCTCGCACTTCCGACCGTTTCATCGAACGAGGCGACTTCTTCCGCCTGAACAACTTGCAACTGGGCTACAACCTGCCTGCTACAGTTTGTGGTAAGTTGGGCATCAGCAACCTCCGTTTCTATGTAGGTGGTACACGCATCTTTACCATCACCGGTTACAGTGGCTATGACCCCTCTACCAACGGTGGTATTGACCGCATGGGTTACGACTATGCTTCATCACCTCTATGCCGCACTTTCATGGCCGGTATTAAATTCGGATTTTAATTGAACCAAAACTTTAAAAAAGATGATTATGAAATTAAAGAATATATTATTGTGCGCCTCAGTCTTAGGAGGCCTGGCACTCTCTTCATGTACCGGAAATTTCCTGGATGAAGACAGAAACCCCAACTCACTGGACCCCGAAAACTTCTGGAAGAGCGAATCCGACATCCTCAAAGGACTTACCGCAGCCTACGCTGGACTACAGCCTACCATCGAATGGGCGCAACCTTTCGAACGCTACATTGTGATAGACAACTACCGCAGCGACGAGCTGGACTACCGCCCCGACGTGACCGCCTGGATGGAACTGGCCATGTACAACAACGAATCGACCAACTACGTGCCCAACGATGAATGGACCAACCTCTATACCAGTATCAACTATTGCAACCAGTGTCTGGACAACATTCCCAATGTGCCCGACAACGATGACGAAGGCATCAAGCAGACCAAAGCGACCAGTATTGCCGAGGCACGTTTTCTGAGAGCCTTCTACTACTACCGTCTCTTCATCAACTTCGGTGAAAGACTACCAATGTTCGAGCACGAACTCGAAGGTACCGAAGAGGAATTCTATCCTCCTCAGGTAGAAGCCGGCAGACTGAAGACTTTCATCGAGACAGAACTGAGTGAATGTCAAGCCAACCTTCCCGAAAAATGGAATACAAACATGGCCGGACGCGTCACTAAATATACTGCCGCAGCACTCTTAGGCAAATACTATATGTTCATCGGCGAAAAGGCCAAAGCCAAAACAGAATTCTGGAAAGTCATTGACAGTCACAGATATGAACTGATGGAGAACTATGGCGACAACTTCAACGGACTACACGAGAACAATAAGGAATCCATCCTTGAAGTACAGTTCACCGGAAGTCTGGAAGGCGGGCACTACGAATACAATCTCTTTACCTTGCACTTGGGTCCCGACAGTGGCTGTGGCGCATACGAGGAAGCATATCCGTCCAAATGGTTATTCAATACACTGAAGAAAGACCTCACCGAAGATGGGGAATACAGCGACCGATTGTATGAGACTATCATTTTCGACGATCCCAAATCCCGTCCGTTCTATTACGAAGACGGCAAAGGATTCAGTGATTACCACCAAGAAGACAATATCTACTGGCGCAAATATGTGACTTACGACAAGTCATTGGGTGATTACTGGGATTATTCCGGTTTCAACATCCCCCTCATCCGCTATGCGGACATCCTGTTGCTCTATGCCGAGTGTCTGAACGATGAAGGAAACTCTAAAGAAGCCATCAAATACATCAACAAAGTACGTGACCGTGTACACGTAACGCCACTGTCCGACACCCTAAGTAAAGAACAAGTGCTGAAGCACCTGCAGGATGTGGAACGTCCTTGCGAACTGGCCCTCGAAGGCTCACGCTGGTATGATCTCATCCGTTGGGGCATTGTGGAAGACGCACTTAAGAGTCATGAAAAGCCTTTCGCAAGCAATTTCATATCGACCAAGCATATCAGACTCGCTATCCCTCACAAAGAATTCCTGATGAATCCTGATTGGGTGCAAAACGAAGGTTACACAAAATAACCGATAACCCTACAACTCAGTCTCTATCGGAAGCGAAATGCCGGAAACGGGCTCCCATCCGATAGAGATTGCTTTTAATAGAACTCTCTGTTTCAAGACTTCATTTCATCATATACTTAATTTACCATGAGACATCCAAATAAAAACATCGCTTTGACTGGCATCGTTGCCTGCATACTGGCCTCGTGCGTCAAAGCTCCCACTTCTTCAGAACCGCTTTTATCCAAGCAAGCGGACTTCTGTAATCTTATCAACATAAAGAACACTCCCGCCGGAGCCGTAGACTGGGATGCCTACGTCTTTGCCGACAAAGGTGCTTGGATGGCATACTCACTGCCCGACAACGAAAACCGTCGCCATGCCGGTGCTTTCATGGGACCTATGGTCATGACCGGACGCGGATGGATAGCTGCCGGACTCGCCGAACCTACGCTGTGGGTGAACGGCGAACAGTATAGGATGGTGTACAATGTACAGACCACCCGATACCTCCCCGGCAAACTGATACAGGAATACAACGATGAGAACTTAAACTTCACTACCGAATTGTGCTACCTCACCTCACGTTCCGTAGCCATACGTTCAATCGTGAAGAATATGAGCCAAAAACCGGTAAAGGTCAGCTTCGACTGGAACGGAGGCGTATACGAGCCTACCTCTGTCGTAAGCAGCATAGATAAAGGTCTCTCTTTCATCCGCCCCAAAGATTCCACGAACACGGTAATCCGATTCCTCACAGCAGACAAGATTCAGGCTGTGGGGAGCGATAGCCTGCACGTCACAGAAAAGAGTGAAATGACCCTGGAACCCGGCAAGACTTATCAGTCGGAGATGACCCAAACCCTGACGCTGCGCGGTGAAGACACAGCCAAAGAACTGGCTGCCATAGCAACGCTGAATATAGACAATTACTTTGAACTAAACGAACAGCAATGGAACGCACAAATCGCTTCGTTGCTGAGCGGAAACAGCAAGTACCTCAAGGACAACAAATACCGCAAGGTACTCGTAAAAGCAATGATGACCCTGAACAGCAACTACCGCACCCCTGCCGGTGACATCCTGCATGGCGGCAGCAACCCGTCGTACAACGGATTCATCAACGGCATCTGGTCGTGGGACTCCTGGAAGATTGCTTCGGGCAACGTACATTTCAACGAGGAGATAGCCAAAAGCGAAATGATTACCCTCTTCGACTATCAAGCCGACAACGGCATGGTACCCGACTTCATCAGCTACAACAAGAAATACAATAACTGGCGCGATGCCAAACCGCCCGTAGCCGCCTGGGGAGCCATGAACGTGTATAAAGCTACCGGCGACAAGAAATTCCTCGAAACAATGTTCGACAAGCTCTATAAGTTCCATCAGTGGTGGTATGCCGAGCGCGACCACAATCACAACGGCATCTGCGAATACGGTTCCACCGACGGCACTCTCATTGCTGCCTGTTGGGAAAGCGGCATGGACAACGGCGTACGCTTTGACGATGCCGTGATGCAGAAAAACAGCGAGAAGGCATGGTCCATGAACCAGGAGAACATCTGCCTGAACTCGTTCCTCTACGTAGACAAGACCATCCTCGCCGAAATGGCAACCCTCCTGAACAAGCCCGAACTGGCGGCACAGCTTAATGCCGAAGCCAAAGTCATCAAGGAGTTCGTACAGACAAAGATGTGGGACAAGGAAACCGGATTCTTCTACGACACCCGTATCGATACCGGCGAGCACATCAAAGTGATGGGTGCCGAATGCTGGCTGCCACTCTGGGCAGGCATCGCCACTCCCGAACAGGCCAAACAGGTGATGCAGAAGATGATGGACCCGCAGAAGTTCAACTCCACCCTTCCATTGGGTACCTTGGACATCAGCCATCCTCGCCTGCGTCCCGTGCGCGGCTACTGGCGCGGCCCGGTCTGGGTAGACCAAGTGTACTTCGGTATCACCGGCCTGCGCAACTATGGTTTCGACCGGGAAGCCGACATACTGACTGAGAAGTTCATCAACAACGCCCAAGGACTCACCACCGACGGCCCTATCCACGAGAACTACAACCCGCTGACCGGCGAAGCGCTCAATTCGCCTAACTTCGGCTGGAGTTCGGCATGTATCATCAAGATGCTGCTCGATGAGTAACTCTCACGCAAAACAACTCTCAAAAGTCTGAAAAGACAAACGATTATACATCATTAAAAGCATACGAATATGAATAAGATACATTCAATCTGCACCCTCGCACTGATGCTACCGTTATGCGCATTTGCACAGTACGACGGTACACCCATGAACAAGACGGGCGACACCAAGAAAGCGGAAACCGCCGTAAGAACCGACAAATATCCTCACTCGGACAACGATTGGGAAAACTTTGATGTGTTGCACATCAACCGTCTGCCTTCTGCCGCCACCTTCATGGCCTACACCACCAAAGAGAAAGCAGTGAAGAACGACAAGAGTCAATCGGAATATTTTCAGTCGTTGAACGGTACCTGGAAGTTTCAGTTTGTTCCCCGTTCGGACCAGCGCCCGATGGACTTCTTTGAAAAAGGCCACGATGTAAGCGGATGGGGCAACATCAAAGTGCCTGCCAACTGGGAAATGGAAGGCTATGGCCATCCTTTCTATGTAGGTGCCGGCTACGGCATCAAGCGCAACCCGCCACTCATTGCCGTGGAAAACAGTCCCGTAGGTTCCTACAAACGCACATTCAACGTCCCTGCCAACTGGAAAGGCAAGCAAATCGTCCTCCACTTCGGAGGCGTGGCCTCAGCTTTCTATGTGTGGGTCAACGGTGAAAAGGTGGGTTACTCGCAAGATTCCAAGACCCCCAGTGAGTTCGATATCACCCCCTATGCAGTAACCGGACAGAACGAGATTGCCGTGCAGGTATTCAAGTTCAGCGACGGCTACTACTTAGAGGATCAGGATTACTGGCGCTTTGCCGGTATACAACGTGATGTGTACCTTTATGCCCGTCCCAACATCCACGTGCGCGACTTTGAAGTAGTGACCGACCTCGACAACGAGTACAAGGACGCCGACTTCCACCTCTATGTGGAACTGGACAATGCCCAAAACTCCCAACGTACTCAAACGCCCAAGGTAAAAGGTACCGAAGTGGAAGTGAGTCTGACGGACAAAGAGGGAAAAGTCATCTACACCGAACGCCAACGCGCCAAAGACAACAAGCTGCACTTCCTGAAACACATCGAAGCGCCCCTGCTGTGGAGTGCTGAAAAGCCCAACCTATACCAGATGATGATTACACTGCGTGCCAACGGCCAGACACAGTACATCTGCCGCAACATCGGATTCCGCAAATCGGAAATCAAACATGCACAGTTACTCGTCAACGGGCAACCCGTCTACATCAAGGGCGTAAACCGCCACGAACACGACCCTTACCACGGCCATGTAGTGGACGAAGCCTCCATGATACGCGACCTGGAACTGATGAAACAAAACAACATCAACAGCGTGCGCACCTCCCACTACCCCAACGACCCGCGCTGGTATGAACTGTGCGACATCTACGGCATGTATGTAGTGGACGAGGCCAACATCGAAAGCCACGGCATGGGCTACAAACCCGACCAATGCCTCGCCAACCAACCCGAATGGCAGAAGGCTTTCATCGACCGTACAGAACGTATGTTTGAACGCGACAAGAACCACCCCTGCGTCATCATCTGGTCATTGGGCAACGAAACCGGCTCAGGCTGTAACTTCCAAGCCACCTATGCTTGGATTCATGCCCACGACCGTTCCCAACGCCCCGTACACTCCGAGGACTCTGGCAAAAACCGTCCTTTCACCGACATCTTCTGCCCCATGTACAAGAAGATAGACGTGTTGATAAACCATGCTCTCTATCTGCCCACCATGCCCCTCATCCTCTGCGAATACGCTCATGCTATGGGTAATAGTGTGGGCAATCTGCAAGACTACTGGGACATCATCGAGAAGTACCCTTCTCTACAAGGCGGTCACATCTGGGACTGGGTGGACCAGGGTCTTTACAACAAGACCGACGACGGTAAGTTCTACTGGGCCTACGGCGGCGACCTTGCCCCCGAAGGCACTCCAAGCTCGGCCAACTTCTGCATGAACGGCCTGATTGCCGCAGACCGCACATTGAAGCCCCACATACATGAAGTGAAACGGGTGTACCAGAATATGGCTTTCAGATTGCTCGATTATCACGAAGGATTGGTAGAGCTTAGAAACAAGTTCTTCTTCACCAACCTGAATGACTTTGACTTCACTTGGCGTTTGGAAGGCAACGGCGAAGTATTGGCACAAGGACGCATAGATAATGTAGATTTGCCCGCCCAACAGACAGGCGTATTCCGGACACAGTTCCCCACCATCCATTCCTCCGAAGGAGTAGAATATTACCTGAATTTCTATGCCAGCCAGAAGCGCGACGAGGGTCTGCTGAAGGCCGGTACACAATTGGCTGCCGAACAAGTGAAGCTTCCCTTCTATAAGGCTGTTACCCCCAAAGCTGCCTCAGGCAACGTGACAGCAAGCGACAGCGAAGCCCTGCTTGTCCTCACTGCCGGAAATGTCAGTGTAGGATTCGACAAAGCCACCGGAGCACTCTGCTCGTTCAAGGAAGGCAAGGAAGAGATGATTAAGGAAGCACTGCGTCCCAACTTCTGGCGTCCGGTGACGGACAATGACATGGGCAACGACATGAACAAGACCCTGCGCCCGTGGCGTGAAGCCGGACGTGGCGCCAAACTCACCTCATTGGAGAAAACAGCGCTCGACAAAGATGGCTATGAAGTAGTGTCACACTACCGTCTGCCCGAAGAAGTTGCCGGTTCGGAATTCATTGTCCGCTACCGCTTCTCACCGAGAGGCAGCCTCGATGTGAACTGTACTTTCATTCCTGCCAACGACACTTTACCTTTGATGCCCCGCATGGGTGTGAGCATCACCCTGAACAAGCAATACGACCAAATGGCATGGCTAGGTCGAGGTCCGCACGAGAACTATTGCGACCGCAACGGTTCTTCCTTCGTGGGTCTGTACAAAGGTAGCGTAGCCGAACAGTACTTCGCCTACGACCGTCCACAAGAAAACGGCAACAAGACCGATGTACGTTGGATGAGCCTCACCGATTTGAAAGGCAATGGCCTGATGGTTATCGGTGCACCCACAATCAGCGGCAGTGCCTACCTCTTCCCGACAGAAGATTTGGATGAACCCGGCACACGCAAGTCACAACGCCATATCTCAGACATCCAACCCAAAGATATGGTGACTTGGAACATAGACTTCAAGCAGATGGGTGTGGGTGGAGATACCAGTTGGGGAGCCTACCCGCATCAACCATACCTGATTCCTGCCCGTAAGATGGAATTCTCATTCCGCTTATGCCCTGCACAAGAAAAAGGAGTGAAAGAGAACCAAAGATATTTGGAAATGAAGTAATTTTGTAATTGTCAAACCTCAGAAGCGCCTCCCCCTCTTTGAACAGGAGGTGCTTTTGAGGGTAAGACAGCTTTCCATCTATTCACAAAACCATACAGACAATGTTTACAATCATCGGACTAATGCTCACAGGAATGCTGCTGGGCTACCTCTTACGGAAACGGGACTTAAAGAAGGTCCATCCAATCATCACCCTGCTTATCTGGCTGCTACTGTTTATCCTCGGTATTGAGGTAGGAAGTAACGAAGAGATTATCAGAGGACTCCATACCATCGGATATGAAGCCGTTGTCCTCACTCTGGGAGGGACCTTGGGAAGTGTTATCGCTGCTTGGGCACTCTGGAGAGCTTTGTATAAAAGGAAAGGAGGCAGGGCATGAAAGGAAGTCTTATCATTGTGGGCTTTTTTGTATTGGGTACGATTTGTGGTGTGTGCCATCTGCTGCCTTTTGATATTGCAGAAACCAATATCAGCTACTACGCGCTTTGCGCGCTGATGTTCAGTGTAGGGTTGAGCGTAGGCAACGACCCGCAGACCCTGAAGAACTTCCGTTCACTCAATCCGCGACTGGTATTCCTGCCCATCATGACGATACTGGGAACACTGGCAGGTTCGGCAGCCGTCAGTCTGATTCTGACACACCGTTCTATAACGGACTGTCTGGCCGTAGGCTCGGGATTCGGCTATTACTCGCTCTCCAGTATCTTCATTACCGAATACAAGGGAGCCGAGCTGGGCACCATCGCCCTGCTTGCCAATATCAGCCGGGAGATTCTGACACTGCTGGCCGCCCCGTTGCTGGTACGATGGTTCGGAAACCTTGCCCCCATCTCTGCCGGAGGAGCCACGACGATGGACACCACACTACCCATCATCACACGGACAGCCGGACAGCAGTTTGTAGTGGTTTCCATCTTCCACGGGTTTGTGGTCGATTTCAGCGTTCCGTTCCTGGTGACATTGTTCTGCTCGATATAGGGCTTTTACCCTCTTTTGACAGACACCGGTCTCTGACAAGAGCCATTTTTATATCACTAAATCCTATTAATAATGAAAACCAAACTTTATACCTTTCTCCTTTCTTCGCTGCTTTGCACCGGTGCCCTGGCCGACAACGAGCCGTGGCAGAACCCGCAAGTCAACGAAATGAACAGAGAACCGATGCACGCCCACTTCACCCCGTTTACGAATGAAGCCAACGCATTGAAACAACGTGCCTTGCCCGCCGACGTACGGTTCGACGTTAATCCTGCAACGGAACGCCGTATCACTCTGGACGGCACCTGGAAATTTCTTTTTTCAAAGAACAATGACCTCTGCCCCAAAGACTTTCACAAGCCCGGATTCAGTACCCGCAAGTGGAGTAAAATTGAAGTTCCGGGAAGCTGGGAACTGCAAGGCTTCGACGCACCTATCTATACAGATACCCGTTATCCGTTCCCGCCCAATCCGCCCTACGTGCCTACCGACTACAATCCCGTAGGTGCTTATATCCGCGAGTTCACCGTCCCGGCAGGTTGGGAAGGCATGGACGTTTTCCTCGATTTCGAAGGAGTGGAGTCTGCCTACTATGTATGGGTAAACGGCGAATTGGCGGGTTATGCCGAGGACAGCCGCCTGCCGTCGCACTTCAACATCACCAAGCTGCTGAAGAAGGGCAACAACAGACTGGCTGTAAAAGTATTCCGTTATAGCGACGGTTCCTACTTGGAAGGCCAGGACTACTGGAAATACAGCGGCATCGAACGGAGTGTTTATCTCTACGCCCGCCCCCAGAGCCGCGTCAAGGACTTCCGGATGACAGCGGAACTGATAAACAACTACAAGGATGGCGAACTAAAGCTGGACGTATTCCTCCATCGGCCTAAAGCCGGAGAAACGGTGGAAGTCAAGGTAATGGACAAGGACAAGGTTATCTATGACCGGAAAAAGTCCATAACCTCTGCCACAGACACTTTGTTTACCCAGCAGCAAGTGTTCCCGAATGCACGAGCCTGGAATGCCGAAACACCGAACACCTACACGCTGGTAGTCAGCACCTTTGATGCACAAGGGAAACCGCAGGAATCCTTTACGCACCTTTTTGGCTTCCGTACCGTGGAAATGATGAACGGCATGCAGATGATTAACGGCCAGGCCGTCCTCTTCAAGGGGGTGAACCGTCACGAGCACGACCCGCACAAGGGACGTACCATCACCGTGGGGTCCATGATACACGACATCCAACTGATGAAGCAGTTCAACCTGAACGGGGTGCGCAACTGCCACTACCCGAACAACTATGCCTGGTACGAGCTTTGCACAGAATTCGGACTTTATATGGTAGACGAAGCCAACATCGAGAGCCATGGCATGATGTTCCACAAGGATGAGACCCTTGCCAACTATCCCGACTGGGAGGTGCCTTTCATGCAGCGCATGAGCCGCATGATTGCACGCGACCGCAACTACTCCGCCATCGTCACCTGGTCTATGGGCAACGAATCGGGCTACGGCAAGCACTTCGAAACGCTGTATGACTATACCAAGAAGATAGACCCCACCCGTCCCGTACAATACGAAGGGGGTGGTTACAACTCTAAGAGCGACATCTATTGCCCCATGTACGCACGCATCTGGAGGCTGCGCCAGCACGTGAACCAGCGTGATGCCCGCCCCATGATTCTCTGCGAATATGCCCATGCCATGGGTAACAGCGTAGGAAACTTCCAGGACTACTGGGACTTGATTTATAAGTACGACCAGCTGCAAGGCGGTTTCATTTGGGACTGGGTAGACCAGACGTTTGCCATCAAGGACGAGAACCAACGCAACATCTGGGCTTTTGGCGGCGACATGGGATTTGTAGGCGTCGTCAACGACTCCAACTTCTGTGCCAACGGCCTGATTGCTGCCGACCGCACCCTGCACCCGCACATCTACGAAGTGAAGAAGGTATTGCAATATATCCATTTCGAACCACTCGCCTTCACCCCGAACAAGATAAAGGTCACCAACTGGCACGATTTCATCGGATTGGAAGGATATACCCTCCGCTGGGCAGTGGAATGCGACGGCAAGACCGTTCAGAACGGTGAGATGGATTTCCCCAAGATTGCTCCCAGAAACTCTGCCAACATAGAATTGCCACTGAAAGCGCTGCCTGCCGACGGCAAGGAGTATTTCCTCACACTGCGTGCATTCACCAAGCACGAAGCGCCATTAGTACCGAAAGGACACGAGGTTGCCATCGAACAATGGGAATTGCCTTCTGCACCGTCAGCCAAAACTGTTCAGCCGGTGGAAGGAACGCTGACCGTAGACCGCAACAACGAAACACTGACCGTGAAAGGCAACAACTTCCAGGTAGCTTTCTCTACCCGAAACGGTGAAATGACAGAGTTGAACTACACCGGAAAGAATCTGATTAAAGAAGGGCTACAACCCAACTTCTGGCGCCCGTTGACCGATAATGATATTCCAAATGGGCACCTGATACGCTGCGGCACCTGGAGAAACGCCGGACGCGATGCCAAACTGCAGAACATCGAAGTTGCAGAAGCCGGACAAACGGCTACTGTCACTGCGACCTACCGCATGGAAGAACAAGATGCTGATTTGCAGACTCTCTACAAAATCACTCCCGACGGCAAGGTTCAGGTAACCATGCACTTCACCCCCGGCAAGAAGCCATTGAGCGAGATGCCTCGTCTGGGCATGCGCATGATACTCCCTGCCGAATATGAAATGATGACCTGGTTGGGCCGTGGTCCGCAAGAGACGTACGCCGACCGCAAGACGGGAGCATTGATAGGCCTCTACAACGCCACGGTGTGGGAACAATTCCATCCGTATGTACGTGCCCAAGAGACGGCCAATCATTGTGACGTACGCTGGGTGGCCCTGCGCAATGCTGCCGGTGAAGGTCTGCTGGTAGTGGGCGAGGAACCGTTGAGCGTAAGCGCCTGGAACTTCCCGATGGAGGACATTGAATACCGTCCCTCACAGATGGAGCGCCGCCACGGTGGAAGCATCCAGAAGAAAGATATGATATGGCTCAACATCGACCACAAGCAGATGGGCGTAGGCGGTGACAATACCTGGGGAGCACAAGTTCATCCCGAGTACACCATCACTCCGCACGAATGGAAATACAGCTTCACGCTCGCCCCTCTCGCACCAGAGGATGATGCGGCGGAACAAGCGCACAAATAACCGTTAAATACCTCATTCATATGAAATACAAATTTATACGCATACTCTGCTTTACATTGTTGGCCGCAGGCATCGCAGCCTGCACTCCCGGCATGAAAAGCACTGCGGAGAAACGGTATGCCTTCGCCGACATACTGGACATCTCCTACACTCCCGACACCCTGCACCGCTGCTATGGTTGGTTCACCGACGCCGGCTCGTGGATGGGCTTCACGCTGCCCGAACGGCAACAATGGGTCAACGGCTTCTGCGGCCCCTTCAGCCTCGATATGTTCCGCCGCCAGTGGATGGCACAGTCAGCCGCCGTCGTAGGCTTTGCCAAAGATACACAAAACATTTTTGTTCCGGATTCCACTTGCTATTACCCCGGCGAGCTCTATATGTTGGCACATTCCACCCACGGGAGCATCACGCAACGGCTCAACTTCACAAGTGCCTCGACCGCCTTGCTGCGCATCGAAGCCGACACGGCTGAAGACCTGCTGTTCTCCGGTAGCCAATGGGGCAAAGACATCACCGTCAGCGTAGAACAGAACTCCGTCATCGCCCGTCATCCCAGTGGCGAAACCGTAACCGTGACCTTCACTCCTAATGTAGAGCTGGCCAAGACCGACAATAACTATACAGCCCTCGTCCGCTCTCCGCGCTACCCTGTCAACGTAGCCATCTCTTTCTTCACTTCCGAAAAAGAGATGACTGCCAACCTGCAAAACCTGCCGGGCCTGCTCAACAATCCCGCCCCCGCCCTGCAAGCCAACGCCGAACGTTGGGAAGGTTACCTCACCAAGATACTGCGCAAGGACATGAAGCCCGAATATGACCGCATCGCCGTGAAAGCCGTCACCACGCTCATCTCCAATTGGCGGACACACCGCGGTGGATTGCTTCACGAAGGTATCATCCCGAGCCATGCCGTAGGCTATTTCGTCGGCTTTTGGGCATGGGATAGCTGGCGCTTCAGTGCCGGAACCGCCAAATTCGACCCCGAACTGGCCAAGAACAACATCCGAGCCATGTTCGACTACCAGCAACCGGACGGCATGATTATCGACTGTATCTACACTGACCCCTCCGAGAACAATGCCCGTGACAGCAAACCTCCCTTGGTATGCTGGGCTGTCGATGAAATATTTACCCATACGGGTGACACCGCCTTCGTTGCCGAGATGTATCCGCAACTGCTCTCCTATTATAAATGGTGGTACGAGAAGCGCGACCACAACCGCAATGGCATGTGCGAGTACGGTGCTACCGACGGAACACTGGAAGCTGCCGCCTGGGAAAGCGGCATGGACAACGCCATCCGTTTTGACGGCGCCGTGATGCTGAAAAACGAAGGCTACGAGGATGCCTGGAGTATGGATCAGGAGAGTGTGGACTTGAACGCTTATCTGGCACTGGAATGCAAACTGCTGAAGAAATTCTCCAGCCTGCTGAAGATACCTTTCGACGCACCGGACTACAGTAGCCAGGTAGCCGACTATTTCTTTGACAAGAACATCAACTTCTTCTGCGACCGCCGCCTGAAGGACGGTTCATTCATCGAAGAGCCGGGCTGCGAAGCCTACACTCCGTTGTGGACCCGGATTGCCACACAAGCGCAAGTGGACAGCATGCTGCCCATGCTTCAAGATACGGCAAAGTTCTCCACGTATATCCCCTTCCCGACCATTGCCGCCGACAATCCCAAATACAATCCGCGCGGCTACTGGCGTGGCCCCATCTGGCTGGACCAGACCTACTTTGCCATCCGTGGACTGCGCAACTACGGCTACAACCGGCTGGCAGATGAATATACGCTGCAAGTCTTCGACCGCCTGAGTGGGCTGAAAGAGGGTGCTCCCATCCACGAGAACTACGGAACCCATACCGGCGAACGCCTGAAAGCTCCCCATTTCAGCTGGAGCTCCTCACATCTGTTGATGATGTACGACGATTACGGTAAGTAAACCGGGATTCCATATATGTCATAACTCACCACAGATTACACAGATTCACGCAGATTTTTTTAGTTTATTGATATCTGACATATTTATCTGTGTGAATCTGTGTAATCTGTGGTGAGTTATGACACTTTCATGAAGAACAAAAGCGATATGATTATTATCGGTAAACCTGCACCGGAAGCTCTCCACGCAAAGCTCCCAGCGCATTCATTACCAATGCTTCCAATTCGTCTTCTCCGGGATAGACGTGGACGGGAGCAAGGAAAGACACGCGCTCCTGCAACCGCGAAGTGATGTACTCGGAATGTGCCATACCTCCCGTAAGCAGAATGGCGTCCACCTTGCCATAAAGCACAACAGCAGCACCGCCTATCTCCTTGGCAATGCGGTAAATCATGGCATCAAGCACCAAAGCGGCATGGGTGTCTCCCTCAGCGATGCGCCTCTCTATGGCGGGAATGTCGGTAGTACCCAAATGGGCGGCAAGTCCCGCCTTGCCGGAAATACGTTTCTTCAGTTCTTCGGTAGTGTAACGCCCCGAGTGACAAAGGTCTATCAGTTGCCCGGCGGGCAGGGTACCTGCACGTTCGGGCGAAAAAGGACCGAAACCGTCGAGGGCATTAGGCACGTCCACCGCACGGCCGTGGCGGTGGACTCCTACGGAAACGCCTCCACCCAAGTGACAGACAATCAGATTGAGGTCTTCGTAATGCACGGGAGCTTCGGGCTGCAGGGCACTACGCTCGGCAGCATAGCGCCGGGCGATGGCTCGCTGGTTCAAGGCGTGCCAGATGGTGATGCTGGGCATCAGAGGCGAACCGGTGATGCGTGCCACATCGTCCAGCTCGTCCACCACGCCGGGATCGGCTATGAAAGAGGGGCAGCCGGGCAGCATGGCGGCAAGTTCGTGGGCTATCAGACAACCTAAGTTGCAGGCGTGGGTACGCATGGCGTGGAGCATATCGTCCAACATGGCATCGTTCACGGCATACACACCGCCAGGAATGGGTTTCAACAATCCCCCACGGCCGACGATGGCATCGAACTTAAAGGGAATGTCATTGGCCTCCAGCGCTTCCAGCACCAAGTGCTTGCGGAATTCGAACTGGTCGATGATGCGGGGAAATTGGGAAAGCTCCTCCACCGAATGCCGGATGTTGAGTACCAGACGGGGAGTTTCATCCTCATAGACAGCAATTTTTGTCGAGGTGGAACCGGGATTTACTGCCAGTATTTTCATTGATTACGATTTACAAATTACGAACTACAAATTACTAATTACAATCAAGGCTCTTTCACCCCGCTGGTCAGGCAAGCCATGGCAATGCTGTAATATTTGGACAAACCGGAATCGCTACGCGACGGTAATACCACCGGACATGAGGGTCCTTGCAGCAACCCGGCCATATCGGCATGAGAAAACAGAGATACAGCCTTATAAAAAGCATTGCCCGATTCGATGTTTGGGAATATCAACACATCCGCCTCCCCGTCAATCGGTGATACAATGCCTTTGATGTTACCGCTCGTCTTCTCACAAGAGGTCTTCACATCCAGCGGGCCGTCGATGATGACATTGCCGAACTCTCCGGCTTCCGCCAGTTCCACAATATTCACATAGTCCAATGAATGGGGGAATTTGGCGCTTACCTTCTCCGTGCAATGAATCAGCGCGATACGTGGCTGCTCTATCCCGAAATGGCGGCAAGTATGGATGGCATACCAAATCATTTCAATGCGCTGTTGCAGCGTCGGGCGGGGAATGACCGCAGCATCGGAGAAAAAGAGCAGTTTATCGTAAGTAGGTATCTGCATCACGGCCAGATGGGTCAGAATCTTTCCTTTAGGCAACAAACCATGTTCCTTGTCCAGAATGGCACGTAGCAAATTGTCGGTATTGATGATGCCTTTCATCAGGATGTCCGCTCCACCCTCGCGTACGATACGCACCGCCTCACGTGCAGCCTCATCGGAATCTTCTATATGCAAGGTACTGACATATTGAGGATATTTCTTCAAGGTGGGATATTTTTCCAATATGGCAGAATCGCCAATCATCAGAAATTCCGCAATCCCTTCCTCCAAGGCACGGGATATGGCATATTCTGTATTAGGGTCATTGGCACAAACTACCGCAATACGTTTCCTCTTATTCAAGGTTTTCAGGTGGGCTGTTAACTGGGCAAAGTTCCGTATCGGTTCCATAACGTTAGATTTTTAGCAAATATCTAAAAAAATGTCGAGAAATACAGCATTTGCCCCGTTGAAATTTTATATGTTTAATATCATTTTGATATGTTCACCACAGATTACACAGATTGACACGGATTTGAACAGAATTTGAATTACTCTGTTGATTATATATCATATATAACCTCCCTCTCTTCTGTTAAAAATCCGTGTTAATCTGTGATATCTGTGGTGAATTGTGTACTTTTGCCCAAAATAGATTGATAATATAATATGGGTAGTCTTATTTTCCCTCCGTATCTGCAGGAAGGTGATCGTGTCATTGTTCTCTCCCCTTCCAGCAAGATTGACAAATCTTTCCTGAAAGGCGCCTACAAACGTTTGAAGTCCTGGGGGCTGGAAGTCGTATTCGCAAAGCACGCGGGGAGTTCCAACGGAACGTATGCAGGAAATATCCGGCAACGCCTCGAGGACCTGCAGGAAGCCATGGACGATGAAGAAGCCAAAGTCATATTCTGTAGTCGGGGCGGTTACGGAGCCGCGCATCTGATAGGCAAACTGGATTTTACCAAGTTCAGGCAGCATCCCAAATGGCTCATCGGATTCAGTGACATCACCGCCCTCCATAATCTGTTCCAGCAGAATGGCTTCGCGTCGTTGCACGCCCCCATGGCGCGCCATCTCACAGTAGAACCGGAAGACGACTTCTGCACACAAGCACTGAAGGATATACTATTCGGGCAGGCATTGGGAGGAACCGAAGCATTCAGTTATGTCTGCCCGGGGCACAAACTAAATCATAAGGGAGAGGGAAAAGGCGTGTTGCGCGGCGGCAATTTGTCTGTGTTCTACGGGCTGCGTGGTACTCCTTACGATATTCCCGCCGAAGGCACCATCCTCTTCATCGAAGATGTGGGAGAACGCCCGCATGCGGTGGAACGCATGATGTACAATCTCAAACTGGGCGGTGTCCTCGACAAGCTTTCCGGCCTCATCATCGGACAATTCACCGAATACGAGGAGAACAAGTCCCTGGGAAAAGACCTATATGGCGCATTGGCCGATTTGGTGAAGGAATACGATTACCCGATATGTTTCGATTTTCCCGTCGGACATGTCAGCATGAATGTACCGCTGATAAACGGCGCTGCGGTAACACTGAAAGTTGGAAAGAAAGAAGTGAAACTAAGTTTTAATACAGAAAGAGAATGAAACGGAATTATACATTCATCCCGTTGCTGCTGTTGCTGATTGTAGCGATAGTGGCATGCAGCAACAACAGCAGCAAGTCTGCAGCCGATAATGACAGTGAGGGCGATGCGACCAAAGCGACTATCCAAGTGCCTCAGTTCAGTGCAGACAGTGCATATCAATACATACAGACCCAAGCGGATTTTGGTCCGCGCGTGCCCAACACCGCCGCCCACAAAGCCTGCGGAGAATTCCTTGCCAAGAAGCTGGAAGAATTCGGCGCCAAAGTATACAACCAGCATGCCGACCTGGTGGCTTACGACAACACCATCCTGAAAGCGCGCAATGTTATCGGCGCCTATAATCCGGAAAGCAAAAGGCGTGTACTGCTCTGTGCCCATTGGGACAGCCGTCCTTATGCCGACCAGGATGCCGACAAGACGAAGCATCACAGCCCCATCCTGGGTGTGAACGATGGAGCCAGCGGTGTGGGCGTATTGCTCGAAGTGGCCCGCCAACTACAGCAGCAGGCTCCAGCCATAGGCATCGACATCATCTTCTTTGACGCCGAAGATTATGGCATCCCCTACTTCTATCAAGGTGCATACAAGAACGACACTTGGTGCCTGGGCTCACAATATTGGGGACGAGTACCCCATGTAGACGGTTATAATGCCCGCTACGGCATCCTGCTCGACATGGTGGGCGGAAAGAACGCCACCTTCTACAAGGAACAGTTCTCTCAAAGAACCGCCGGTAAGTACGTGAACAAGATATGGAACACAGCCCACCGCCTGGGCTTCGGTAACTTCTTCCCCAAAGAAAAAGGCACCGAAGTGACAGACGACCATATGTATGTATACAACCTGCGGCAGATTCCCTGCGTAGACATCATCAACTATGACCCGAACTGCGACACCGGCTTCGGTGACTTCTGGCACACGATAGACGACACCATGGACATCATCGACAAGGGCACTCTCAACGCAGTGGGACAGACCTTGCTCGAAGTCATCTACAATGAGAAATAGACCATCAAATAGTAAATCGTAAATAGTAAAATAGTAAATCCCATGATAAGTATCAACGAAGTACAAGATGAAGTAATTGCCGAATTCAATGATTTCGACGATTGGATGGACCGGTACCAACTTCTTATTGATTTAGGAAACGAGCAGGAACCGCTCGACGAAAAATACAAGACGGAACAAAACCTGATTGAAGGTTGCCAGAGCCGCGTATGGCTGCAGGCAGACGAAGTGGACGGAAAAATTATTTTCCAGGCCGAAAGCGACGCACTGATTGTGAAAGGAATCATTTCACTGCTTATCAAAGTACTCTCCGGGCACACACCGGATGAGATACTGAATGCCGACCTCTATTTCATTGATAAAATAGGACTGAAGGAACACTTGTCGCCCACCCGTAGCAACGGACTGCTGTCTATGGTAAAGCAGATGCGAATGTATGCGCTGGCCTTCAAAGCGAAAGGCATCTAAAGGTTACGACCGACAATATATAAACTAATAATCAGCAGATTATATTTACCGGATGTTTACCCTATAATGTAAAAGCCGTTACTCCAGAATGTAACGGCTTTTACATTATGAAGTAACGACGTTTACCATAGTATGTAAAGGCGTTTACCGTAGTATGTAAAGGTGTTTACTGTAGTACGTAAACGGAGTTTCTTAAGGCGGTAAGCATTTCAACCTCTACTTGCGCCTTCTTCTCCCTATTTATCCCTCCTTAAACTCCAGTATATCCCCCGGCTGGCAATCAAGTTCCTTACAGATTGCTTCCAGTGTAGAGAAACGGATGGCCTTAGCCTTTCCGGTTTTGAGAATAGAGAGATTGGCAGGCGTAATATCAATCTTCTCCGCCAGTTCGCCCAAAGATATCTTTCTTCGGGCCATCATTATGTCAAGGTTTACTATAATCATATAATTGTGTTCTATTTATCAATTATTCTTTTCCCACTCACACCTAAATAGTTAAGTCCTGTTCTTCCTTTATCTTCACCCCGGCGGCAAATATCTCGGTGAAAAGAATTATAATAACCAGGGATGTGAAATCCGTATCATGCGATGCAACCACTTCATAGCCCAGCAGAGCCACTTGCTTCACTGCTTCAAGATGATTCAGCCAATCGTGCAAAGTCATCAAGCCGTACAATGCAGCAAACGAATAAGTAAAGAAACGCAACCGGGCTACATTATCCGAAGTAAACACTTCCCGCTTTGAGATGGATACCAGCAAACGTATCAGGCAATAGATTCCTACAAAGAAAGGAATGATGGCAAACATGGCAAAGAAGTTCACTATGGAACTCCAGACAGTGGGGACAATCACAGTGCCTATTCTCTTTACCTGATAAGGTACTGACTTATCGGCAAAACGATTCGTCAAGGAATCGACTGCTGTCGTTTCCAAAGGTCTTACATCCACATATACCTTATCAAATAAACCGGAATACTCCGGCTGTGGAGTTCCCGAATGCACATTTACACTATTGTAACCCTCAAGAAAACTATTCTTCATATCCACCCAGCCCGCTATCATCGCATAGGTAAACTCTGCAACAATGACCAATATAGCCAGGATACCCAATATACTTATCTTTTTCATAATCCTCCCCCCACATTAAACCGTTAAATCCTGCTCTTCCTTTATCTTCACGCCGATGGCAAATATCTCGGTGAACAATGCCAACAGCATATAATTGAACCAAGCATACTTGAAAGAATAAGGCAACACCTCGTATCCCTCCAGCCGCACTTGAGAAGCCAAGTCATGATAGATGCCCCATTGCTGCAACTCGAATAAAAGACTCACCGAAATCAGCGCATAGACAAAGATGCGCATCCGACGCACATTCTTGCGCACAAACACCTCGCCTTTCGTGGCAGTAAGCACCAGCCGCGCCACACTATAGAACCCGTAAAGCGCAAACAGTCCCGCAGGAAACAGCAAGAACGATACCCACCGCCACTTCGTACTACGGAAACCTTGCACCGATACCTCACTTGTATTGCAATACATGGGCGTATCCTGTGCCGCACTAATCAAAGTATCGGCAGGCAGCGTATCATCTGCCCGCACCAAAAGTGACACGGAGGGTAAGGCATGAAAATCCTTCTGGTCGCCCGCCTCATTCCAGCCGTCCATAAATCCACTAAACATATCCGTTACAACACTACCAATAAACACTACCAAAGCCAGGAAGGCACATACTCTGATTTTATTCATATCTCTGTCCGTTCTTCTTATTATTAAATCGTCAAATCCTGCTCTTCCTTCATTTTCAATCCAATGGCAAACACTTCACCTACAATCAGCGAACAAAGCCCAAGTACCAGCGTGGTAGTGCTCACCAATTCTGAGAGGCTCAGCTCGTAACCATGCAGCGAGAATACGGTATCGATACCTATAAAATCAAGATATGATGACGCAAAGGTACAGCAGAAGCTGACAACCAGTGCCATTCCCAATCGACGCAGCCGACGTACATTCCGCCAGTTGAAGATGTCGGACTTGTTGATAGAGATTATCAAGCGGATAAACAATACTACCGCCCAAAGGGAAAAGCCCAAATGCAGATATATCAGCAAATACTTTGCCACCACTTTCCCGACAGAATCATGAGAATCTACGCTGACCATCAACGAAGAGTAGGCTGCAGGCACATAACTCCTGCTTTTCTCATTGTAGACGGAATCCCTGAAGAAATCAAACGACTCCATGGAAGAAGGTATCAGGTTGACAACCTTCAGGTTCATCAGTTCCTTGTAGGCAGCAATGTCACTCCCTTTCTTTCCCAGCTCCAGTCCGGTCTGCGCCCCCATCTTGGCTCCCAGAAAGATATAGTACCCCTGCTCCAATACCGAGTAACTCAGTACAAGCATTACCACCAGGCAGAGAATGTTCAATCTTCTTTTCATAATTCAGTTGTTGTTGTATTAGTATCAGATATATTATATTTATTCAGTTGTTTCAAGGAGAGTAGAAGCAACAATATGAAAACCACTGCCCAAACCAGTACATACGGGTTACTCAGCAGATGTGTCACATCCTCCATTTCAGGATGTTTCAGGCTCAGATAGACAGACAAGCCGTTATTCATGATATGTATCAGAATACATGCCATAAGACTCCGTGTCTTATAATAAAGCCAGGCAAGCAAGAAACCGATGAGGCAAGCACCTATTATCTGAACCGGATTCAGATGAAAGATACCAAATATCAACCCGGAAAACAAGATAGCCTTTGCCGGGCTATATCTGCGAAGCAGCTCCTTGGTAATGGCACCACGGAAAAGCAGTTCTTCCAGTACGGGTCCCAAAACAGAAATACAGAGAATACCCAGCCAACCGGATTGCAGTATATCAAATGTCTGGTCCAACAAATTGGGCAAAAAAGTAAGTTCGGACATCAGAAGACCTATTATACATATGGAAGTCATTCCGGCAAGCAGGCTCCATGCCAGATAAGGGACTGACACCGGAGAATACAGATGCTTGTCTCCCGTCAGGTAGTTCTTGCGCCACAAGTACAGTCCCATGAAAACAAAGCCCAGCAGCATGGTAGGCGCCACAGCAATCTGACCAGCCTTGTCCATGTCGAAAGTTCCATAAGCGAAATACGTATACAGCAGACAGAAAGGTCCTGCAAACAGTGCTCCTACAATCTGCATCAAAAAGTAAATCAATACTAGTTTTATTGCCGTTTTCATTGTTCTATTCGTCTAAAAGTTCGCAAAGATACACATTTTCTCTGTCAATCCGTCAAGCTGTGGCAACAAGTCCCATCAGCAGCACCATCACTGTAGAAAGTGACAATACCAATAGTGTAATACTCATAAATGCTCTTCTCATAACCTAAGCCCCTCCCTCATTTCTATATTTGTTCTTCATTTATTTCACTGCCAGGAGCAATACGTCTTCCTCTGCAGTGGCATGTTCCACCAACAGATTCCAGTCGTTGTCCTTCTTACTCCATTTGTAACTCAAGTAGTTGATGTCATCTCCCGCCTGCAGATAAACAGCTTTTTCCTTCACATCGGAGTAGGCATTCGTCTTGTTGTCCCACAAGGCATATTCCACATCCGTACCGGCTTCCGTATAATTGTAGTTCAAGCAATAGAAGCGTTCAAACGCCTGCTCAATCTCGTTCCATCTCAACGCCTCCTTCTGTATCGTACGCCCTTGGGCATCATAGATGAAATTGTATTTCAAATGGTTCTGCAGAAACTTACCGTTCTCTACTTTATATACAATCTGGGACTCCACCTGATTTCCGTTCATCACTTCATTATAGGCAAAGTTTTCCTGGATATTACCACCAAAAGCATTTATCACTACTGTCACTACAAAGATTGTTGTCATTACTAAAGTTTTCATACCGTTATTGTTTTATTAGTTCTTTATTTTGTTTTTCGATAATCATTTATCGTTTTTCGATATGCAAATAAAAGACCTTTTTTTGGTATGACAAAGAAAAACAGAAAATATTTATCGAAAAACAATAAAAAAAACGCGTTTTACGATAAATATACAGAAAACAAACACTTCAAACGGGAAAATACATAGAACCGCAAGGAGATAAATGGCCTTATCGCCTTATGTTTATAAAGAAAGAATGGATTTAATCTCCACCTCGTCACGGTGAAGCTGGGCAATAAGTTCTTCTATACTGCCGAATTTCAGTTCAGGACGGGTGCGGCGCACAAAGGAAAGACGCATCGGCTGCTGATAAATGTCAGCATCAAACCGGAATATATGGACCTCAATACTGCGATCGGGGCCGTTCTCCAACGTAGGTCGGTAGCCAATGCTTAGCATACCGCCGTACTCCTTGCCTTCAACACAGACACGGACGGCATACACACCATCGCAGGGAATCAGCTTGTCAGAATCGGAAACACGGAGATTAGCCGTAGGAAAACCTATCTTACGCCCCACTTGATAGCCGCCGACAACCGTACCGTCCAAAAAGAAATCATATCCCAGATACTCGGCAGCTTCCGAAACGTTTCCCTCCTGCAACAGACCGCGGATAGCCGAGGAGCTGACAGTAACCTCCGTTACCGATGCTTCCTTACTATAAGCATACGCGCGCGCAAGAAGCACCTCCATACCCAATTCGCGACCATAGTGCACATAGTCCTCAAAACCCTCGCTGCGGTTATGCCCGAAACGATGGTCGTACCCCACTACCAAAGCTTGTATCTGATAGCGTTCCTTCAGTATGGACATGAATTCCCGTGCCGAAAGCCGGGCTATTTCAGGAGTAAAATCAAGCATCATGCAATAATCCACCCCAGTCTTGGCAAGCAGGGAAACTTTCTCATCACAAGTGGTCAATAACTTCGGATGATAATCGGCCTGCATCACTTTACGCGGATGTACCGGAAAAGTCACGACCGACGAAGCAAGCCCACGCTCGGCAGCTACCGCACACACTTGCTCTATCAGGTAGCGGTGTCCCCGATGTACTCCGTCAAAGAAACCGATAGTGGCTACACTTGGACGGGAACCAATGTCCGATGTTTCACAAAACAACTGCATGTCTCCAATCCTCGTGGGCCTTTGGCGTATAGGTAGAAATACCCAACACCTCCGCTGTCCGGCAATTGGCCTCAGAATCGTCAATGAAAAGAGTCTCGTTGGGAAGAATACCGGTCTCATCCAGTACTTTCTGAAATATATCGGCATCCGGTTTTGCCATCTTCATCTCATAAGAGAGATAGATATGCTCAAAAAAGTCCTCCGCACGGAAAGCCTTGTAGCGAAACGCGTGCAGACACGACCATTGCCAATGGATTTCATTGGTGTTGCTCAGCAGATAGACCACATATTTTTTGCGCAGTTCCAACAGTAAATCCAATTTAAAAGTAGGAATACTCACTAGGAAACTGTTCCAGGCGTCATCTATCTGGGCATCAGTCACCGGTTTCCCTATCTTTCCACGAATCACTTCCCGGAACTCCGCACTGGTAATCAACCCTTTTTCATATTTCTGGAAGAAATCCTGCTGGTGATAGAGGTCCAACATGACTTCCACGTCCGGCAATCCCAGCTTTCTGAAATTCTCTAAACAGCGCTGGCGGTCCAAATCAATCAGAACTCCGCCAAAATCAATAATAAGGTTCTTGATTCCTCTTCTTTTCATCACTATTTCTGTGTTAAACGTCGGATAAGGCGAACCAGTTCACCTATCCACAAAACAAACGAGGTAGAAACGACAATCGTCATCCAAGTCATAAAATCGAGCGGCACTGTGCGGAATACAGCTCCACCAAACTGTACAATCAGTATCTGTCCGCCCAAAATGGCAAGTATAATCAGCTCCATGCCATAAGATTTGGAAATGCCCTTGAACGCCGAGTCCGAAGTGCCGAACACACGTGCATTGAACAAGTTCCAGAACTGAAGCATAACAAAGAACGTGAAGAACACAGTCAACCGATAGGTAGTCATCCCCCCCTCTTCACTGTTAAACCAGAAGAGCATTCCCATAAGTAACACCAGGAAGGCAGACCCCATTCCCAGAATGTAATACCTCATGGACTTGGTTATAATGAAATCCGTACTCTTACGCGGTTTTTCCTTCATCACGCTCTCACTGGGTGGAATGGACGCCAGGGCCAGGGCCGCAAACGTATCCATAATCAGGTTCACCCACAACATCTGCGTGACGGTCAAAGGAAGCGTCGTACCCACCAGTGAACCCAGGAGAACGATAAACAAAGCCACAAAATTGATAGTCAGTTGAAAAACAATGAAACGCTGTATATTCTTATATAGAGAACGTCCCCACATCACGGCCGTACCTATACTGTTGAAGGAGTCATCCAGCAACGTGATGTCGCTGGCCTCCTTGGCAACGGAAGTCCCGGTACCCATCGAAAGTCCCACTTGCGCATGGTTCAACGCAGGAGCATCATTCGTGCCGTCACCCGTCACAGCCACTACCGCACCTTTCTGCTGCAACAGTTGCACCAGACGCTGTTTGTCTGTGGGGCGTGCACGCGACATTATCTTCAAGTCCATCACACGGTCCAATGCCTCCTCATCCGTCAATTCGGCAAATGCAGCTCCCGTAATGCGGTTCTTTTCCGTATCCTCCGGTTTCCACAGACCAATCTGACGTGCTATCTCGGTAGCTGTACCCGGTGTATCTCCCGTCACAATCTTCACTCCGATACCTGCCGACTGGCATTTGGCAACGGCCGCAGGCACATCCGGACGGATAGGATCACTGATGGCAACCACACCGAGGAACGACAAGTCATTTTCAGCAACCAATGACACACAATCAGACGCTTCCGCATCATCCACAATCTTGAATGCAAAGCCAAGTGTACGCATAGCCATATTCTGGTAGTTGAGCAACTGAGCCTCCACTGTAGAACGGTATTCCACCGCATCCACACGCTTGCCGTCCAACATGACATCCTTGCATTTACCCAAAACAATCTCGGGAGCTCCCTTCACATACAGCACCTTCTTCCCAATCAGGGGGGATTGCACCAGGGTAGCCATGAATTTCCTTTCCGTAGAGAAAGTCAGCTGGTCGATAACCGTAGCTTTCTCACGCAGCGCCAGATAGTCGCATCCTTGGCTGTTCAGCCAAAGCAGCAGTGCCACCTCCGTGGGGTTACCCACCCCTTTCGGCTTCTCGCCAGTCACCTCTTCTTCCAGGAAAGCAGTGGAGTTAGCACTGATACCTTCCATTACCAGCTTGCTGAGGTCATCATTCCCCAGCTGCCCGTTATTCTTCAAACCATAGAAATTGGGTTCATGCACCTGCATCAGATTTTGGGTCAATGTACCGGTCTTGTCGGTACAAATCACTGTAATGGCTCCCATCGTCTCGCATGCATGCATCTTGCGCACCAGGTTGTTGGTGGAGAGCATGCGGCGCATATTCAACGCCAGACTGAGTGTCACGCTCATCGGCAAGCCTTCGGGCACAGCCACCACAATCAGGGTAACCGCCATCATAAAGTATTGCAAAGTAGCCTGCAAGGCCGGCAGCCAATCACGGAAGGTATGAAATGAAGAAAAGTCATAAACCAGTACCACATCCTTTACAAAGAAAATGAGAAAAGCCAGACCCGCTACGGAAAAGCCAATCTTTCCAATCAGATTGGCCAATTTGGTCAACTGAATATTCAGCGGAGTAGGTTCCGTATTCTGTTCGGTACTTTGACGTGCCACTTTACCGATTTCCGTAGCATCGCCCACAGCCTCCACACGCATGGTGCCATGTCCGTCCACCACCGTTGTACCGCGCAAAATGCGGTTGGAAGCATACGTAGCCTCTTCGTCAAAGTCAGCTTCTACGGTAGTTTTCGTCACTACCGGCTCACCGGTCAGATTCGATTCGTTCACTTGCAGGGAAATGGCTTCCAGCAATTCACCGTCCGCCGGAACCTCTTCACCGGTTTCCAGCACCACTATATCACCCACCACTACATCTTTACGGGGAATCTCCTGCACATGTCCGTTACGAATTACTTTCACCAAAGTTTCTTCGTTCACTGCATTCAGCAGGTCAAACTTCTTTCCGGCATCATACTCAAAGAAGAAACCGATACCGGTAGCCAGCAGAATGGCTACTATAATGCCGATAGTCTCGGCATATTCATTCTCTACAATGGAAATAATCAAAGAAAACAGAGCGGCAACCAGCAATACCCTTACTACGGGGTCCTCAAACTTCTCCAGATACAATTTCCATAAGGAAGGCCGTTTAGGAGGCGTCAATAAATTTACTCCATGTTCGTCGCGGCTCTTCCGCACTTGTTCGTCGGTCAGTCCGACATGATAATAATCATCCTTTATTGCAGTCATGCAAGTCTTTAGGTTTAATTTTGGAACGCAAAAATACAATAATAATCCGGGAAAACAATACCTATATAATGATTAGTGATTAATTGACTGTCATTGATTCTCTTTTTCCCTCACCAGTTTCGGTCTGGTTGCAGGCTCCCACGGCAATGTGAACCAGAAAGTCGAACCTGCCCCTTCTTCCGATTCCACGCCTATTTCGCCCCCCAATTTGCGGACAATGGTCTGGCAAATGGAGAGTCCCAGTCCGGTACCGTTCTTTTCCTGCTTCAGCTTGACGAAACGTTCAAAAACATGTGGCAACTTTTCCTGGGGAATACCGGTTCCCGTGTCTTTTACGTAGAAATAGAGACCTTCCTCATAGGGTCTGAATCCGAGGGTAATACTGCCTTCCTGGGTGAACTTCAGGGCATTCGTCATAAAATTGGATACCACTTGTGCAAGCCGGTTTCTGTCTGTATGCATGGTATATTCCTTCTCAGAAGCTTCCCGGACAATCTGCACTCCACTACCCAACTCGGCCACCCGCATACGGAACTGTTGTTCCAAATCGAACATCATCTGGTTGATGTCTACATCCGAGAACACAAATTCCAATGTTCCGGCTTCTATCTTCGAGAGGTCCAGAATATCAGCAATCAGCTGTTGCAGCATTTCATTGTTACTTTGCACAATTTCCAGGAACTGTGTCTTCTCCTCGTCTGTCGATGCAGAGGCCAGCAATTCCGAGAATCCGACAATTGCGTTCAGCGGGGTACGGATTTCATGGCTCATATTCGCCAGGAACACCGATTTGGAGCGGTCGGCATTCTCTGCCTTCTCACGTGCCAGTTTCAATTCAGCTTCCACTTGTTTCAGTCGGGTAATGTCATGCACGGTAATCACCATGCAGTCGCGGTCCTCAATCTCCATATACTCGCCGGAAACATAAGCATTGCATTCCGTAGTTCTGCCTTCGCTATCCCTAAGATTCAGAATAGCTGCCAAATCCGTGAAGTTCTTCTGCACCACAAAGGCATTCTCTATGGCATTCCGCACGGGGCAGTGCTCACACAAATCGTGAGTGCCGCAACCTCCTGCTGCCGACAAGGCATTGTTACAGCGCAGAATATCTCCTACCCGTCCGGTTTCGGCAGGCTTTACAGCTCCGGTAATATCGTAGTAATTGGTGTAGAATACAGTGAAGTCGCGGTTTATCAGCAGTACATAGGCGTGCAGATTCCGCATAATCGCCCTGAACAGCTTGTCGGTCATTTTCATAAAATGTTGTTTTAATAGAGAACAAAAATAAACTATTTTTGTTCAACAATAGAACAAAAAGGGCTTTTAAACGTTATTATAAGAGAATAAACCTAAAAAAAGAAATTTATGGAAAAGTACATTTGCACTGTATGCGATTATGTCTATGACCCTGAATTGGGCGACCCTGAAAATGGAATAGAACCGGGAACCTCTTTCGAAGACCTTCCCGAAGATTGGGTTTGCCCTTTGTGTGGAGTAGGCAAAGAAGAATTTGAGAAAGCGTCCTAAGACGCTTTCTTTTCTTTTATATCGCTGCTGGCTTCCACTACATTCACCACATAGTCGCCCAGCTTTTCACATTCCGCAATGATGTCCATATAGTAAACACCCATCTGGTAATCATATTCCTTGTTGTTCACATCCAAGATATTCTGGTTCTTCAGCTGATTGCGGTAATTATTGATTTCGTTCTCCAAATTAAAGGACTTATTCACATCCGCGCCTGCATGCTCCGGATGTTCCACCACGACAATCATCTGCTCCAAGGCATCATCCGTCAGCTTCATCATGAAATGGATATGCTCGTACTGCTTCTCGGTGAAATCCTGATTGGTCTGGCGCTTGCGGTTGATGGTACGTGCCAGGTTATAGCAGCTGTCGCCGATGCTCTCTATCTCCGTCACTTCACGCAGCATGGCACGTATTTGCAACTTACTTTCCGAACTCAGGCGCCCTTCGGACACTTGATTCAGATAATTGGCAATCTCCAACTCCATGCTGTCACTGATATTCTCGTACTTCTCCACACGGCTGAACACTTTGTTGAAATCATCATCCTTCTCCGTATGCAGCAAGTCCTGCACCATTCCGAACATACGGCGGGTACGTTCGGCAAAAAGATGTATTTCCTTGCTTGCCTGCAAGATGGACAGCTCTGCCGTAGAAAGCATACCGCCCGAGATAAAACGCAAGCGATATTCCTCGTCCTGCTCCTTCATTGGAATAATGGCACAGACCGTACGTTCGATAAACTTCACGAACCATATCAATATCAGCACGTTGCAGATATTGAAGCAAGTATGGAATGCCGAAAGCTTGAAGGATACGGCCACAGCCGGATCTTTAGTACCCATCACGTTCTCTACGAACCATGACACAGCCTCGGTAAAGGGGGTGAAAAGACACAACACCCATATCACACCAAACACATTGAATACCAAATGAGCCAAAGCAGCCCTCCTCGCCTGCGTATTACCGGTCAGCGCCGCAAGGTTTGCCGTGATGGTTGTACCGATATTCTCTCCCAAAACCAGTGCTGCCCCCAATTCGAAACTAATCCAGCCGTTGGCGCACATAATAAGCGTAATGGCCATAGTTGCCGCAGATGCCTGCACAATCATGGTCAACACCGTACCGATACCCACAAAAAGAAGTATGGAGATAAAGCCCATGTCGGTATAGTCCTGCACAAATGACAGCATATCAGGATTTTGGCTCAAGTCAGGAGCATTGTTTTTCAAATAGGAAAGCCCCATGAACAAGAATGAGAAACCGAAAATAAATTCACCGACAGACTTGCGGTTACTTTTTTGAGAGAAGAGGAGAGGAATGCCGAAAGCAAGAAGAGGAAGAGCAAAGGCGGCAATGTCCACCTTGAAACCTAAAGCTGAAATAATCCATGCCGTAACAGTCGTACCGATATTAGCACCCATTATGACACCTATGGACTGTGAAAGCGTTAACAACCCCGCATTGACAAAACTTACAACCATCACCGTGGTTGCAGAGGAAGATTGTACAAGTGCTGTAATCAGCACGCCCGTCAACACACCGGTCACTCTGTTGGTTGTCATTGCGGTCAATATTTTCCGCAGTCTGTCACCGGCAAATTTTTGAAGCCCCTCACTCATAATCTTCATTCCGTAAAGAAACAGTGCCAATGAGCCGAGTAGCTTTAAAAAATCATAAAAAGAATATTCCATCTTTAATTATTTAAGGTGTTTCATTCCTTCACGTGTTATAATGTCCTATATTTAACGTGTCAACCCACTAAAAACGAGACATCATGAAACACATGTTACAAATTTGTTGCAAAAATAATAATATTTCTAAAGAATTCCCTATAGGGAGCTCACTTTTGGATATTTATTACGGTTTTAATCTAAATTTCCCCTATCAGGTAGTCAGTGCAAAAGTCAACAACCGTTCCGAAGGACTGAATTTCCGTGTATACAACAATAAGGATGTAGAGTTTCTCGACATACGTGACTCCTCAGGCATGCGCACTTATGTCCGTTCCCTCTGCTTCATTCTTTACAAAGCTGTCAGCGAGCTGTTTCCGGAAGGAAAACTGTTCGTAGAGCATCCGGTATCCAAAGGTTACTTCTGCAACCTGCGCATCGGCCGCCCCATAGAGCTGGAAGATGTGGCAGCCATCAAGAAGCGGATGCAGGAAATCATTGCCGAGAACATCCCCTACCACCGTGTAGAATGCCACACCACCGAGGCTGTACGCATCTTCAACGAACGGGGCATGAACGACAAAGTGAAGCTGCTGGAAACTTCCGGCTCGCTATATACCTATTACTACACACTGGGCGACACCGTAGACTACTACTACGGCAACCTGTTGCCCAGTACCGGATACATCTGGCTGTTCGATATCGTGAAGTATTACGACGGCCTGCTGCTACGCATCCCCAACCGGGCAAACCCCGATGTCCTGGAAGAAGTGGTGAAACAAGAGAAAATGCTCGACGTATTCAAGGAACACCTGCGCTGGAACTACATTATGGGACTGGGCAACGTAGGCGACTTCAACATGGCTTGCGAGGAAGGCCATGCCACCGACCTCATCAACGTGGCCGAAGCCCTGCAGGAAAAAAAGATAGCCCAGATTGCCGATGACATCTACCACCGCGGCGAAAACGGAAACCGGGTGAAGCTCGTGCTCATCTCCGGCCCCTCGTCTTCCGGAAAAACCACTTTCAGCAAACGCCTCAGCGTGCAGCTGATGACCAACGGCCTGCGTCCTTACCCCATCTCGCTGGACAACTACTTCGTAGACCGTGAAGACACCCCGCGCGATGAGAACGGCAATTACGATTACGAATCGCTCTATGCCCTCGACCTTGAGCTCTTCAACACCCAATTACAAGCATTGCTCCGGGGCGAAGAAGTGGAGCTGCCCCGCTTCAACTTCAACCTCGGGAAGAAAGAGTACAAGGGAGACAAGCTGCGCATCGACGAGCATACCATCCTTATCCTGGAAGGAATCCATGCCCTGAACCCTGAACTGACACCACAGATTCCCGCCGCCAGCAAATACAAGATTTATGTATCCGCCCTGACCACCATCTCGCTGGACGACCACAACTGGATTCCCACCACGGACAACCGCCTGCTGCGCCGCATCATCCGCGACTTCAACTACCGCGGCTACTCGGCACAAGAGACCATTTCACGCTGGCCCAGTGTACGTGCCGGCGAGGACAAATGGATATTCCCCTACCAGGAAAATGCCAACGTTATGTTCAACTCCGCCCTCTTGTTCGAATTTGCCGTGCTCCGCTGCCACGCAGAGCCCATCCTTACCAGTGTTCCACGGAACTGTCCGGAATACGCAGAAGCCTACCGGTTGCTGAAATTCATCAAATATTTCACCCCCGTGCAGGACAAAGAAATTCCACCGACATCCTTATTGAGAGAATTTTTAGGAGGCAGTAGCTTCAAATACTAAGTTTTTATTCTAACTTTGTGAGCAAATAAAACAAACGTACACATGAAAAAAATTATTTCGATACTTCTCTTAGCGACTTTCTGCATCTTTACTCAACTCCATGCGCAAAACCGTGCAGACGAATTGATGAAACAAGCACAAGAAAATCTTACGAAAAAAGAATATATCAAAGCCCGCTATCTATTCCTGCAAGCCTACAATGCCTTTGCCACGCAAGACAAGTATGCCCAGGCAGTGGAATGCGGCGTCAATGCCAGCGCCCTCTACCATCGGGAGAATTACTATAAAGAAGCTTTTGAACTGCTGCGCGGTGCCGAGCAAGTGGTGGCAACCGGCGAACAGAAAACGGGCAAGGCCATGCCCAACCTACGTTTCCGCATCAACAAGGAACGCCTGCAGATGTACATCAACCTGAAAAATCCCGCACGCGCCAAGGAACAGCTGACCAAACTGGAAGAGACCGCCAAAGCCTCTCACAACGACTCTCTGAGCAACGACCTGCTTTATACGCAGGCCAACTATTACTACACCTTCGGCATGAACACACAAGGTGATGCGGCTACCAACCGCCTGATAGGGCAATATAAGGAACAGAAGAACTACGCCAAAGTAGACGAATGCTACAAGACTCTTATCAGTATCGCCCGCAAAGCAAACAATGCCGGACTGGTGGCACGCACCTACGACAAGTACATCCTATGGACCGACTCCGTAAAGGCGCTTACCGCCCAAGAGGAACTGAACGCCCTGAAGAAGAAATACGATGAAAGCCTGGCCACTATCCAGGAGAAAGATGATTCCCTAAGCGCCAAGCAGTACATCATCATCGGGCTTTGCATACTCGCCGCCATCCTTGCCGCCGCACTGGTATTCGGCGCCATCGTATTGCTGCGTTTCATCATCCTCACCCGTAAACAGAAGAAGGCCATCAGCATTGCTAATGAGCACAATGAGCTGAAAACCAAATTTATCCAGAACATTTCCGCCCAAATGGAACCGACACTGGACACGCTCGACGCCTCACTGCCGGGCGTAAAAGCCCTGCATGCATTCTCCAACCATATCCAGGAACTGTCCGAATTGGAAACCACCTTATCCGAACCCTACGAAGTGCAGGAGAAGAATATCTCCACTTTCTGTGAAGGCATCATGGACAAAATCAAAGGAATGACACAAGAAGATGTCACCCTGACCGTGAATGCCCCCAAATTGAATGTGAAAATCAACCCTGAGCAACTGGAACGCGTCTTGCTGCATTTGTTGGAAAACGCCGCCGAGTACACCCCTGCCGGAGGAAAAATATGGCTGGACTTCAAGAAACGCGGTGCGCACACCCACCAGTTCATCATCAGCGACACCGGTTGCGGTATCCCCGAGGAGCAACGCGAAAACATCTTCAAGCCTTTCACCGAAGTGAAAGACCTGACGCAAGGCGACGGCCTGGGACTCCCCATCTGCTCACTGATTGCCACCAAGATGAACGGCAGCTTGACACTAGACAGCAGCTACAACAAGGGAGCACGGTTCGTACTGGAACTGCACGCATAAACCATACATAATACAATCTGTATGACCCCTAAATTTGAGAGCCGCTTGCCACCGGCATTATCGGGACAAACGGCTCTCTGTGTATATTAAGGATGTGGTTGTCAACGCAACGCTTCCACCTCTTCCGGTGTCAACGGAATTTTCTTGCCCAAGCGACGTGCTCCCGTTTCGGTAATCAGATAATCCTCCTCATTACGGATGCCGCCGAAATTGCGGTATTCTTCCACCTTATCGTAGTTGATGAAGTCCATGAACTTCTTCTCTCCTTTCCATAAGTCAATCAGCTCGGGGATGAAGTAGATGCCCGGCTCAACCGTATGCACAAAGCCCGGTTCCAGAGGGATGGCAAGACGCTGGCTCTTGCGGCCGAACTGCGTACTCTTGGGCTGACCGTCATAGCCTACCCAGAGCTCACCCAGGTTCTCCATATCGTGCACATCCAACCCCATCATATGACCCAGTCCATGGGGATAAAACAAGGCATGCGCCCCTTCGCGCACGGCATCTTCGGCATTGCCCTTCATCAACCCCAGCTCTTTCAGCCCCTCCACCATCACTTGGGCGGAAAGCTCGTACACCTTCATATAGGGAATGCCCGGGCGAAGCGCTTTAACAGACTCCAGATGCATGGCGTTCTGGATTTCGTAAACGGCACGCTGGCGTGGAGTAAAAGTCTTGTCCGCCGGCACGGTAGACGACATGTCACCACAGTAACCCGAAGGCAGCTCGGCGCCGGCATCAATCAAGAAAAGGTCTCCCGGTTGCACCCGGTTGCCGTGATAGTGGTTATGCAGGGTCTGGCCGTTGACAGTAGCAATCGTGGCAAAAGACAGCTCGCAGTTGTTCATCTCGGCGATACGGTTCATTTCGGCCACAACCTCGTATTCGTACATGCCCGGACGAAGCACCTTCATTGCGGTGATGTGCATGTCAGCAGTCACGTCGCATGCCTTTTCTATTTCCGCTATTTCTTCTGCCGACTTGTAGTTGCGCTGTGCCACCACCGCACGGATAAACGGCACAGACCCTTCCTGACGTGCCGGAGGAACACCCAGCCAGTCCATCAGTTTCAACTTATGCTCGGCACGATAAGGGGGCAAATAATGGATGGTCTGTCCCTTCTGTACAGCCTTGTGCAGATAACCGACGATGTCGGCAAAAGGACGGGTTTCGGAAATTCCCACAGCAGAAGCCTTTTCGTGAAGGGTGGGCTGGGTACCCATCCAGACAATATGGTCGATGGTCAGCTCATCGCCAAAAATGATTTCTTTATCTTCATCTATGTCGATGAGAGCTGACAGCCCGGCAAACGACAAGCCAAAATAGTAGAGAAAAGTGGAATCCTGGCGGTAACGGAAAGTATTGTCCTCATAGTTCAAACCTTGTTCATCGTTACCCAAAAACAGTAACACTCCGGAGCCTATCGTTTTTTTCAGCTGGGCCCTGCGCTGCACATACGTTTCTTTAGCAAACATAACATTCCTTGTTTTAGTAGTTATAGGACAAAGATATAGATAATCTTTGAAAGAAGATAATACAAAAAGGAGATTAATCTATATAGTTCATAATCAGAAGACTATTTTGCCAACGTTTTTCAAGCCTTTGGCAAAGTTTTGCCACCGCGTTGGCAAAGTCTTGCCATAGGCATGGCAAAAGCTTGCCAAGCTATTGGCAAAAGCTTGTTTTCTCTTTTCTTGTTAAATATCATCAGAGAGGTTTCGTGTTATCGAACTATTCACTATTTTTGCGGTAAATATCTGAAAGAAGATGCACAATGAGTGCATTGAATAATTTATAAAAATATGGCACAAGGCTCCCGACAAGTACAGACCCAAGCGCAACAGCAGATACAAACGCTGTCGCCGCAACAAATTCTGGTGGTAAAGCTGCTGGAACTTCCCGCCGTGGAACTAGAGGACCGTGTACGTGCCGAACTTCTGGAAAATCCGGCACTGGAAGAGGGTAAGGAGGATACTCCCGGCGACGAATACCCCGACACTCCTGATACGGAAACCGGAACGGAAGACGGTGGAGACACCAGCTATGATTCTTTAAGCGATTATCTGAACGAAGACGATATCCCCGACTACAAGCTGCAGGAGAACAACCGCAGCAAAGGGGAGCAGGCAGAAGAAATTCCTTTCTCCGACGCCACCTCCTTCTATGAAACCTTGCGCCAGCAGCTCGGCGAGCAGGACTTGACTCCGCACCAGCGCGAACTGGCCGAATATCTCATCGGCTCGCTGGACGACGATGGCCTGCTGCGCAAATCGCTGGACAGTATCAGCGACGAACTCGCCATCTACGCCGGTATCGACGCTTCTCCCGAAGAGCTGGAAGAAGTATTGAAGATTATACAAGACTTCGACCCCGCCGGTCTGGGCGCCCGCACCCTACAAGAGTGCCTGCTCATCCAGATTCGACGTAAGGAAGCGCAACGGCCCATGCCCTCGCCTCCACAATACTATATAGAAGAAGATATTCTTACCCAGTGCTACGAAGAGTTCACCCGCAAGCATTGGGACAAGATTATGCAGAAATTAGGTATCAGCGAAGATACCCTGCAACAAGCCGTTAAGGAAATCTGCAAGCTGAATCCCCGTCCCGGTGCCTCGCTCGGCGAAGCCATCGGCAAGAACATGCAGCAGATTGTGCCCGACTTCCTGGTAGACACTTATGACGACGGCACCATCAACGTGACACTGAACAACCGCAACGTGCCGGAACTGCGCATGAGCCGCGACTTCACCGAGATGGTGGAAGAACACACCAAGAACCGGGCCAACCAGTCTAAGGAATCCCGCGAAGCCATGATGTTCCTCAAACAAAAAATGGATGCCGCACAAGGTTTCATCGACGCCGTGAAGCAACGCCAGAATACGCTGATGACTACCATGCAGGCCATCATAGACCTGCAACGTCCTTTCTTCCTCGAAGGAGACGAGTCATTGCTCCGCCCCATGATTCTGAAAGATGTTGCCGAACGCACCGGGTTGGACATCTCGACCATCTCCCGTGTGAGCAACAGCAAGTATGTACAGACCAACTACGGCATCTACCCGCTGAAGTTCTTCTTCAACGACGGCTACACAACCGAAGACGGCGAAGAGATGTCTGTACGCGAAATACGCAAGATACTCAAAGAGTGCATTGACAACGAGGACAAGAAAAAGCCTCTGACCGATGACGAACTGACCGAGCTGCTGAAGGAGAAAGGCTATCCCATAGCCCGCCGCACGGTGGCAAAGTATCGCCAACAGATGAATATCCCCGTGGCAAGACTGAGAAGATGAGAGAAAAGGATGAGCGATTAGGGATTAAGGTTTAAAGATTAGTGCATTCAAATAGTAAATTGTAAATAGTCAAATCGTAAATAAAATTAGGTTGTGGAAGAGCATATTATAGCAGATAAAACTTTAATCAGAACAGCGAAAGTGATTTCGGCGGTATTCACACCGTTCTCCATCCCTTTCCTGGCATTTCTGGTTCTGTTTATATTCTCGTACCTGCGCATCATGCCGTTGCAGTACAAGTTGATAGTATTGGGCGTGGTGTATTGCTTCACCATCCTGATGCCTACACTGACTATCTTCATCTTCCGCAAAATCAACGGTTTCAGTCCGGAAGAACTGGTGGAACGAAAAAGGAGATACATTCCCTTTATTCTGACCATCACTTCTTATGTATTCTGCCTGCTCATGATGCACCGGCTCAATATCCCGTGGTACATGACCGGTATCATACTCTCCGCCCTGGTAGTGATGATAATCTGCGTCATTGTCAACTTAAAATGGAAACTGAGCGAACACATGGCAGGCGCCGGAGCCGTAATTGGTGGACTGGTAGCTTTCAGCGCCTTGTTCAGCTACAATCCCGTATGGTGGCTATGCCTCTTTATACTGGTGGCTGGCGTGCTGGGCACCGCCCGCATCATCCTGCGACACCACACACTGGGCGAAGTTATGGGAGGCTTTGCCGTAGGGCTTATCTGCTCGTTGCTGGTACTCCACCCGCTGAGCAACATACTGTTCCGAATCTTCCTCTTTTAAGAGCCTTGTTTAATTTTTAATTTTCAACTTTTAATTTACATAGTATCAACCCTTAAAAACTAATGATCATGAATTTCCCGACTAATGTAAAGTACACCAAAGAACACGAATGGATTCGCCTGGAAGGTGATGTAGCCTATGTAGGTATTACCGATTATGCACAAGAGCAACTGGGCGACATTGTGTTTGTCGACATCCCGACCGAAGGTGAGACATTGGCTGCCGACGAAGTGTTCGGTACCATCGAAGTAGTAAAAACCATATCAGACCTCTTCCTGCCCGTAACCGGTGAGATTCTGGAGCAAAACGAAGCCCTTGCCGACCAGCCGGAACTGGTAAACCAGGACCCATACGGCGAAGGCTGGCTCATCAAAATCAAACCCGCCGCTGATGCCGACTTCGACAGCCTGCTGGATGCCGAAGCCTACAAAGCGCTGATAAACGAATGAAATGAAAGGATTAGGGATTAGGGGTTAGCACCGGATGGAATGATAGCGCAGTCCCTACCCCCTAATCGTTAATCCCTAACCCTTATAAAATTAACCCTTTAATAATTTAATGATTCATGTCTCCAATCGTTAGCATCATCATGGGCAGCACTTCCGACCTCCCCGTTATGGAGAAGGCCGCGCAATTGCTCAATGACCTGCATGTACCGTTCGAAATGAACGCTCTCTCTGCTCACCGCACACCGGAAGCAGTGGAGGAATTTGCCAAGAATGCCCGCCAACGCGGCATTAAAGTGATTATTGCCGCTGCCGGTATGGCTGCCGCCCTGCCCGGCGTCATTGCTGCCAATACCACACTGCCGGTAATCGGGGTTCCCGTAAAAGGGTCTGTACTCGATGGCGTAGACGCCCTTTACTCCATCATCCAGATGCCTCCGGGCATACCAGTAGCCACCGTTGCCATTAATGGTGCCATGAACGCTGCCATCCTTGCCGTACAGATGCTGGCACTGAGCGATTCCTCATTGGCTGAAACATTCGCCGCCTATAAAGAAGGGCTGAAAAAGAAAATAGTCAAGGCAAATGAGGACTTGAAGGATGTGAAGTACGAATACAAAACCAATTGATTTACGATTGGACGATTTACGATGTACGATTGAAGATACCAAGAAGTAATTTCAATCGTACATCGTAAATCGTCCAATCGTAAATCTTTTAATCCTTTAACTGTAAATATCATCGTGGATTTATTTAACTATTCCCGACGGGAAACGTCAGAAGTAAACATCGGAGCCACCCCTATGGGCGGCTCCAATCCTATCCGCATACAAAGTATGACGAACACCGCTACGCAGGACACAGAAGCCAGTGTAGCGCAAGCCAAACGTATTGTCGATGCCGGAGGAGAGTATGTACGCCTCACGGCCCAAGGCATCAAAGAGGCTGAAAACCTGATGAATATCAACATAGGCCTACGCCAAGACGGATATATGGTGCCGCTTGTGGCCGACATTCACTTCAACCCGAAGGTAGCGGACGTAGCAGCACAGTATGTAGAAAAAGTCCGCATCAATCCGGGAAACTATGTGGATGCAGCACGTACTTTCAAACATCTGGAGTATACCGATGAAGAGTATGCCCAAGAGTTGCAGAAGATACACGACCGCTTTGTACCCTTCCTTAACATCTGCAAGGAGAACCATACTGCCATCCGCATCGGCGTAAACCACGGTTCATTATCCGACCGCATCATGTCGCGCTATGGCGATACACCGGAAGGCATGGTGGAATCTTGTATGGAGTTTCTGCGCATCTGCGTACAAGAGAATTTCACGGATGTGGTCATTTCCATCAAGGCATCCAATACAGTGGTCATGGTAAAGACAGTACGCTTGCTGGCAGCCGTCATGGAGCAGGAAGGTATGCGATTCCCGCTGCATCTCGGTGTAACGGAAGCCGGAGACGGAGAAGACGGACGCATCAAATCGGCCTTGGGCATCGGCGCCCTGCTGGCAGACGGCTTGGGTGACACCATCCGGGTTTCCCTGAGCGAAGCTCCGGAGGCGGAAATCCCCGTAGCCCGCAAATTGGTGGACTATATCGTGCAGCGCCACGACCATCCTTATATCCCCGGAGCAGATGTGCCGGAATTCAATTATCTCTCTCCCACCCGCCGCGAGACTGCCGCCGTACACAATATCGGCGGAGACAATCTGCCCGTGGTCATTGCCGCACGCCTGGACGGGGACATGGACTTCAATCCGCAATTCATGCCGGACTATATCTATACGGGACGTTCCATCCCTGAACAACTTCCGGAAGGCATGCAATGCATCATCGATGCCGATGTCTGGATGGAACAAAGCAACAGCGAGACAAAACCGGACAATGCCTGGCCCGCCTTTAAAGGAGACCAGCTTCCTTTCCTAAGCAGCTGCGGCGCTTCCTTGAAATTCCTCTTCATCACGTATATGGGGCTGAATGACGAAGCCATCGCCTGCCTGAAGTATCATCCGGAAGTCGTATTGATTTCGCAAAGCAATCATCCCAACCGGTTGGGCGAACAACGCGCTCTAGTACACCAGATGATGAAGGAAGGCCTAAAAAACCCGGTAGTCTTCTTTGAGCACTACGCAGAGAGCGAACTGGAAAATCTGCAAATCAAAGCGGCTGCAGATATGGGAGCACTCATCTTCGACGGTCTGTGTGACGGTATCCTTCTCTTCAACCAAGGAGAAACCATAAGCGGCAAAGTAGTGGATGCCACTGCTTTCGGTATCCTGCAAGCCGGACGTGTACGTACCAGCAAGACCGAATACATCTCTTGTCCCGGCTGCGGACGCACCCTCTACGACCTGGAAAGTACCATTGCCCGTATCAAGGCAGCCACCGGCCATCTGAAAGGACTCAAGATAGGAATCATGGGATGCATTGTCAACGGTCCTGGAGAAATGGCGGACGCCGACTACGGCTATGTGGGCGCCGGACGAGGCAAAATCAGCCTCTACAAGAAGAAAGAGTGCATCGAAAAGAACATTCCCGAAGAAGAGGCGGTAGAAAAGCTGATAGAACTGATAAAAAGTAACGGAGATTACGCTGAAAGGACTTAAGTCTCAGCGCAGATATTCGTCAAAGTCCACCTCTCTGAACTTAAAGTTATGATGTTCGGAGGGGTGGTAGGCTTTATTCCAAGTCGAATAGGTCTTCACATCTATCTCCCTTGTCTTCCGGTTAAAAGTTACAATGCGTAAGTAGCCCTCACCTCCCAATCTACTGCCTTCCACACCACGCTGATAGTTTGCCAGCATCTGATACACTTTATTTCCCTCTTTCCCTATAGAGACCAGCGTGCCGACTCCGCTTTTCAAGACATGCCCACAAAAGACAGCTATCACATTGCGATGTTTGAGAAGCAATTTCTCCCAGATTCCAGCACCATCGTTCACTGTGCGCCCAGACTCTTTGCCGATGCCATATCCTTGAGGGCGCCACCAGTCTTTCCCGTCATGCAACGTACTGTCACAATACAAATAGGCGTGTGTATTCAATATGACAAGCTTATCCGGATGAATACCCACTATGGAATCGGCCCATTGCAGAGCCTCATCAGAAGGCCCGAATTCCAGATTCAAGACCAGCCAATCGGTATCGCCCGACCTGAAATTTATGAAATAGTTATCCAATGTCTTTCCATCTGCACTACCTCCCCAATAGCTCTTCCGCTTATAGCCGGAAAGAGGAAAATACTTGTTGGCCATTGCAGTGTTATGCACGTCCGAAAACTTACCGGGCTTACTGCCAATATCGTGATTTCCCCATACGACAGAATAAGGTATTCCTGCTTGGCTGACACGATGAAAAGCTTTCTGCATATATGCCCATTCCACCGGAGAATTATCTTGTGTCAAATCTCCCACTTGGAACACGGCATCTATTTTCTTACGGTTGGCAACCAACCAGTCCACTTGCGAATCGAAGACCTCCGGACATTGCTCCAGATAAGTCTGCGTATCCGGCAATACCACAAAAGTACTTACCCGACCGGAAGTGGTGCAAGAAGTTAAAAAAGCGCCCCCTAAAAAGAGCGCTCCGATAACAGACAATATTCTCATCATTTTTTCTTCTGATTAAACAGCCACTCCATAAAATCAGGATAGTTGAAAGCCGGATTCCAACTACCATGATTACAACCAGGAAATTCAATATATTCCACATCGGCACCAATAGCTTTCAAGGCCCGATATGCTGCACGCGATCCTTCAGGAGTTACTACATTATCCGCATCTCCATGAAAAATACGGAACTTGACCGATTTGCCAGCCTTCAACCGTGCCGGATTCACTGTTCCACAAATAGGTATTGCTGCCGCAAAAATCTCCGGATAGCGGACAGCCATGTCAAATGTACCCATTCCTCCCATAGAAAGTCCCATAACATAGATACGGTCTTTGTCTATCTGCGGCATGGCCAGATAGAAATCCAACAACTCTTTCAACGTACGGAAAATAGGAGAAACAGGCACTTCCAACGGCATATCTGCCGGAGCAAAAGATGAAGGGCGCTCCGTATATGCCCAATATCCGGTTTCAGGACACTGCGGAGCCAAAATAAACGCCGGATACTTTTCGCGGTTTACAGGATTAAACCACATCTGTCCACCATGAACCAATTGTTTCTCATTATCATTGCCACGCTCTCCGGCACCATGCAGGAAAAGCACCAAAGGATACTTTTCATCAGGTTTCATCACCTCTGGACGCAACAAACGATACAACAATGTATCTCCACGGGAAGAGATATAAGTTTCCTTTTGAAAGGTTTCTTGTGCAAACGAAAACAAGAAAAAGAATAATCCACAAAGGATGCCGATTATACGTTTCATCTTATTATTTATTTTACATGTTTAACTTCCGAACGTAAAGATACACCATTTTCATTGAAAGCCTCCACACAAAAATAATAATCCTGATCAGCAGTAAGGGTTTTCATCAATAAATCAGTCTTATCATAGACCATCCAAGAGCTGTAAAGTTTGTCCGGTGCAATGCCCCAAAGTATGTTGTAACCTTGTGCACCTTTCACAGCCTCCCAACGGATGGAGATGTCACGACGGTCTGCTTGGCGGTCAAGTACCAACTTTTTGGGTTGTTGCGGTGCCTTCCCCGTACCCAATCCAAAGACGCGAAGTTCAGATATAGCCAGATTCGGTGTCGGTATATCTATATTTTTATAACGGATATAACGGGCAGACTTGGGTAATGCCAGTTCAACATAATCATTCGGAGTATCCCTATAACTTTCCTTACGGTCCACCAATATATCCCAATTCTCACCATCAAGAGAACCTTCGATGAGATAACGGTGATGGAGTCCTTCGTAGCGACCGTACATATTACTTTGATAATCGTGATAGTTTATCTGAACAGCATACACATCAGCAGGTTTCTCCAAATCAATCATCACCCACTGCCGTTCGTCATTAGCCTCGGCAAGCCAAAAAGTTTTAGTCAGTTCATCCGTTAGGGCATCTGCCTTAAATTCGTCTTTTGTAGTAAAAGCCGTCACCGGCTTGCCATACGAGAGCAACATCCAGCCACGGAACTGTCCAGCCTTGCCCGGTACGGCAGGTGCATAACGGGGATAGTCTCCGAAACGGGTATCTACATACATAATGCCATCTTTATCAAACCCTGCCGGAAACATACAAAGGCGACGTTCCCAATTCACATTGATAGAGAGTGACATCGAAGCAAAATGCCAATACTGCCCCCCAGGACCAAGCACGGTACTTCCATGTCCGGCACCGTTCATATAACCACCCGGCTTGTAGGACACCGGATTATGCTTTTGGTAAGTATAAGGCCCCATCGGATAATCGGCCACATAAACACCATCGGCATAGACATTGAATTCCGTTCCCGGAGCACCGTATTGCATATAGTATTTCCCATTATGCTTCGTCAGCCAAGGCCCCTCAATATATCCGCCCAATACAGTATCCGTATGGTTTTCACCGAAACGTTCCCAGCCATGTTTAGGCATATCCAAATTGAAGAGTTCTTTCGTTTCTCCCTTCTTGATGAAACGCTGGTTCTTGTCCAGTTCCATTCCCCTGATAGGATACACATTGGAAGAGCCCCAGAACATATACGCTTTACCGTCATCGTCAATAAACAAATCGGGATCTTGCAGATTATGCAAAATTGCCGGAATGGCTTCCCAGTTTCCTGAAGCCGGATTATCCGTATAAAGGATGCTCATGGAACCGGAAGGATCACCTGTCACATAAAGTACCGAATCTTTGTAATTATGTGCCGCCGGAGCGTTACACCCTTGCGGATACCAGTTCCTGCCCGGACGTACAAACTCCCAGTTCAGCAAATCCCTGGAACGCCAATAACCGTGTGAACGGGTGACAAACATATAATATTCACCCCGAAACTCCACCACGGCAGGATCGGCACCGGAACGGTAGGAGATACTCTTATCCGAATTATAAATCATATACGTGTAATCGATATTCAAAGGATTACAATAAGTATCCATACGCATGTCCTGTGCAGAAAGGAAATTCGCCAAACACAACAGCAGCACCAGACCACTTAATCTTTTCATCATATTATCCACATTTATATTTCTAAATATTCATTTATACATCACGAAATATGCACTATTATTTGCACAGAGATTCAGGAACATCATATTCTTCCTGCAGGCGGGCAAGTTCCGCTTTCAATTCTGCAGCAACCTTCTCCATCCCTTTTTCACCATACAAATTATGCATTTCTGCCGGGTCCTCCTTCAAATCATAAAGTTCCCACTTGTCATCCACATAAAAATGCATCAATTTATAGCGCTCCATCTTGACACCGTAATGTGCACGGACACTATGAAAACCGGGGAATTCATAATAGTGATAGTAAAGTGACTTCCTCCAGTTTCGTGGAGTATTTTCTCCCTCTACCAACCGACGAAATGACACTCCCTGCATGTCTTCAGGAATCTCAATTCCACACATATCGAGAAAAGTGGGAGCGAAATCAATATTTTGAGTTAATCCTGTTACCTGCGTTCCAGGCTTAATATGTCCCGGCCAGCTCATTACCATCGGCATACCGAAAGACTCCTCGTACATAAAACGTTTATCAAACCAACCGTGCTCGCCCAGATAGAACCCCTGGTCTGTAGTATAAACGACAATCGTATTTTTATCCAATCCGGTACGCTTCAAATAATCCAATATTTCTCCTACACTCTCGTCCACGCTTGCCACACAAGCCATATAATCCTGCAAATAACGCTGATATTTCCATTCTGCCACCTCTTTGAAAGTACGCTGTTTCGAATAAAATTCATTGTTCCGTTCACGATAGGCATCCATAAAACGGCGGCGCTCATCCGGCTCCATCGTACCAAGAAAAGCATGAGGCCACGGGTCGAATAGCAGACTGTCGCTATTCATACCCGCAACCATCTTCAAGTCGTGACCTTCGTACATATCACGGTATATATTCATCTTCTGCATTTGTGCCGCATAACGTCCTTCGTATGCATCATAATAATTGTCGGGTAAAGGGAACTGCGTGTGTTCGTACAAATGATAATGCCGTTCGGCAGGCACCCAATTACGGTGAATGGCTTTGTGATGCATCATTAGGAAAAAAGGTTTATTCTTATCCTCGCGCCCACTCATCCAGTCTTCACAATATTGAGTGATGAGGTCAGTTACATATCCTTTATGCCGAGTGGTATCTCCCTCGGTAATAAAATACGGATTATAATAATCTCCCTGATCATTCAAAATCATCCAATGGTCAAACCCGGTAGGCTTTGAAACAAGATGCCACTTGCCGATAATGGCTGTTTCATAACCGTTTGCTTGCAATATCTTCGGCAGTGTCTGCTGCGAACCGTCAAATCCTTTATTTCCATTCCTCATAAAACCATTCTTATGACTATGCTTACCAGTCAGTATGGCTGCACGACTGGGACCGGAAATGGAATTGCAACAGTAATTATTCTGAAATACCGCCCCTTCATGCCCAATACGGTCAATATGGGGAGTAGGAGCTATTTTACCTATGGGATGTCCATATATACTCATTGCTTGTCGGGCATGGTCATCACTCATGATAAAAATAATGTTAGGACGCCTGTTTCCTATTCCTTGTTTCTGTTCTTGTCCTTGCATCCAAACCGAAGGAACAAAGGGCAACAAGGCAATTCCCCAGGATAGTTTATTTTTCATGTATTCATTATTTGTTGTAATTTATCAAAGGCGTAACACCGTTTTATAATTTACTGATTATCAGTAAGTTAGAATACAGTGCATTCAGTATACGACTGAATTAGGTTCAGTATACAAGTGTTTCTTGAGCCCTTATGATTTGTAAATAATGCAGAATAGAATTAGACGAGTGCCTCTTTACAGTTTCAAAGTAACCAATACGGGAGCATGGTCGGAAAGATAGCCATTGTCCGGCTTATCGCCAACTGTGCGGTAACGCTCCACCTCTACAGAAGCATTTACGAATATAAAATCTATCAGCCTGCGCTTCTCCACCGGAATACGTCCGAAGTCATGAAAGCTCCATGTCGGTCCGTAAACGACCTTTGCCGTGGAACAAGCGTTCCTCATTCCACCTTCCGTCAATATAGTGACCGGCTCGGAGTCTACCGTTCCATTAAAGTCTCCAGTGATAATTACCGGAAGCTCTCCCGCTATTTGCTTTATCTTCTCGAGTATTAACTTAGCGCTTTCTCGACGTGCCACCTCACCTACATGGTCAAAGTGGGTGTTGAAAGCAGCTACTTTCCTGCCACTCACCTTGTCTTTCAACACAGCCCAAGTCACGATACGTTCGCATGCCGCATCCCAGCCTTTCTTTCCGATGGAATCGGGAGTCTCACTCAGTCCGAAATCTCCGTTCTTTAAAAGTTCAAAACAATCTGTCTTATAAAAAAGGGAGCAATATTCGCCTTTCTCTTTTCCATCTGCACGACCTACGCCAAGGGCAGTATATTGAGGAAGACGCTCCTTCAAGTCATTGAGTTGATTCTTTACCACCTCCTGCATGCCCACAATGTCCGGAGCATAATAAGCAATCATCTGTGCTACATTATCCTTACGGTATTTCCAGTTATTCATACTGTCCGCTACATGATCCAGACGGATATTAAACGACATCACCTCCACCTTAGCTTCCGGTTGCTTGCCGCACGAGGCGACAAGCAATACGAAAGCAACCAATACACTATTGAAAAGCACGTTTTTCATGGTTATAATCCTTTTTAATCTATATAAAATTTACCAAAATCAAATCCTGCCAAACCTAATCAGCCTTATTCAAATAAGGAGACGTAAAGCCTAATCTCTTCAATCCCTTCTGTACATCGGGATGACTCATGAAAAGCTTCCAAATTAAACCGGTGCGATAGTTCTCTATCATCACAATAATCGGTCCCTGGTCAATGGCAAGATACGAAGGCGCAAACCAATCCTCAGTCAGATTAAATGCATCTTTGAACCCATATTCACCCCAAAGACGGTCACCCAGTTCTTCATAGAAATAGCGCATGGCCTCCAAAGAATATTCCGGTGTATAAGGGATGGATGAAAGGGCCGCAGTAGGCGTAATCACGCCGCGATCATTTCCGGGGCTATGGGCCGAATAGCCTTTATCACCGTCACTGGCTGTCAATCCCCAGCATTTCTCACCGTAACCCTTATATCCCTTCGGATTGTCGATACAATAGGCACGGTTAATCAAGGTATGGGCCTTCATTTGTTCCTCGTAGTCAGCATAGCGGTCCTTCAAGCCATGCGGATCAAGCCCCATGTAAGAGTAATGAGTAAAGAACAAAGGACCGCCCTTACCGTTATCGTTTCCGAGAGGAAGCCTGATGCCATAATACTCCCGACCATTCAGAAAAGTATTCGCATTGACCCAGCCTTTATGATAAACACTCTCGGCAATCGGATAAGTAGGAGAAGACGCACCTAAAATATAAATAATGTGGCACTCGTTATGACCTTTAATCTGATGGTTCATCGCCCACCCGTTATAGGGTGACCAATGCCAATACATCACATCTTGCCCCTGAGTGAAAAAATTCCACTCTGCTTGGCGCCACAGATTATTAATCATTCCCCGGATACGGTTTTCCGTCGGATTATCCTTTATAAAATACTGATGGGCAGCCAACAAACCTTCGAACATGAAAGCGGATTCTACAATATCGGCTCCATCATCCTTACGGCTGAAAGGAATGGTCTTACCGGTTTTACCGTTCATCCAATGTGCCCACATGCCGTGATAACTGTCGGTATTCTTGTCGCTCAAGAAACGAACAATCTTCAGTATACGTTCAGCACCTTGTTCACGGGTGATAAACCCGCGTTCTATGCCGACAATGATAGCCATCACTCCGAATCCCGACCCACCAATGGTAGCTGTCTCGGCACCACCGTTACTCCGTTCATGCGCCAATCCGGATTCAGGATGGGCAAAATCCCAAAAGTAACGGAAAGTTTGCTTCTGAACGAGGGTCATAAGTTCGTCGTCAGAAAGCCGCTTCTGCTTTTTCTGTCCCGAAATCAAATTAAAAGGGTATAGCAAAAGTATCAAATATATTAATATTCTCATCATAATCATTCTTTTAGTTTAAGCACGGACTCTGAAAGCCAAGCTTCTTCAGTCCTTGTTGGATTTCCGGTATAGACATAAATAAATTCCAAAGGAGACCTGTTCTATAATTCTCTATCATACAGATTATCGGCCCTTGGTCAATGGCTATGTACTGAGTATCGTACCAATCTGCCGTCAAATTAAAGGCATCTATAAAACCATAATCTTTCCAAAGTTTGTCTCCCATCTTATAATAGAAGAAATGCAGCGCTTCCATTGACTCCTCCGGAGTATAAGGAAATGCAGACAAAGCAGCTGTTGGAGCAATGACCCCTTTATCATTAGTAGGTGAATGAGCTGAATATCCCGTATCGCCGTCACTTGCCGTCAACCCCCAACAAGAAGCGCTATAACCCGTATATCCTTTAGGATTTTCCTTACAATAATTGTAATTAATCAACGTATGATTGCGATTTTGCATCCAGTAATCGGCATATTGGTCTTCCAGTCCTTGTGGGTTAATGCCTAGAAAAGAATATTGAGATAAGAACAGCGGTCCCCCTTTATCCGAACCTAAAGGAAGAGTGATGCCATAATAAGATTTTCCATTCCTGATTCCTCCATTTTTAGCCCAGCCCGCTTCATATACAACTTTATCGATAGCATGTGTTGGAGACGAAGCAGCAAGTATATAAGTAATCAGACACTCATTCCATCCTCTTATTGCCAGGTTCTTCTCAAAACCGTAATCGGGACTCCAATGCCAATATAGTACATCTTCACCATTTTTCCGGAACCAAGTCCAGTCAATAGCTTCCCAAAGACGGGTTATGTCGGCACGCAACCTGCTTTCTACTTCCGTATTTTCCTTGAAATAGGCTCGAGCGGCAAGCAAACCTTGAAATAACAAGGATGTCTCAACCAAATCGGCACCGTTGTCTTTCTCACTGAAAGGTTTGGTTGCTCCCGTTGCGCCATTTATCCAATGTGCATAAGCACCATGATAAGCCGTACATTCCTTATCAAGAAAAGTAACTATCTTCTGCACTCGTTCAACAGCTTGCTGACGGGTAATAAAGCCCCGTTCAGCAGCTACCAGCATGGCCATCACGCCAAAGCCGGTACCACCGGTAGTAACGACATCGCCCGAAGTAGTACGTTCGCGCGCCATTCCGGAATATTCATGCCCAAAGTCCCAGAAGTACTTAAAGGTCTGCTTCTGTACCAATGTCAACAAGTCCTCATCAGGGATACGCTCAAACTTGTCTGTATCATCCATTCCAGTCTTAATCATACAAACCTTGCCATTGGAAAGCAGTGTCCCGGAAGTGGATTTCACCCCCGGATTGACAATCAATTTATACGATGACAAGACTTTAAAGCCTCCCTTAGGAGTCACCGATACTTTTTTCTCTTGCAGGAACTCATAATCGCAGCTTACAGGAAGCTCCTCATGTTTCAAAGCAATATTGTTACGGGCTGAAGCCTCATCTACAGCATCCGAGAACTCCAAAACAATGGCTACATTGGGAGCAACATTCTCAAATGTCTGTTGGTTTTGTTGGTCACCCACAATGATATTCTTCAACTCGAAAGGCTGATTCACTTCAGGTTGATTATCACCACTGCACGCAACCAACAAAAGACATACTATGAAATATAATACTTTCATCCTATCATCAGATTAAAGTGTAGCTTCATTCTTTTCCAGAGTAAATACTCTGAATTTCGGTTGCCGTCAACACCTTGTCATATAGGCGGAACTGATCAAGCTGACCGGGAAAGTTCTTTGCCCAGGTTTGTGCTCCTGCACCCGAAGTAAGACTCGGAGTAGTGCTGAACTGAAATGCACCGACAGCCAAAGAAGCGCCTACATTATTAAACTTCAATTTCCCACAATCAGGCAATTCTTTGGTAAAGACACCCTCACCATTACGATAAACAGTAATGGTAGAAGTATTGCCATCATACACAAAAGCCAGATGCACCCATTCGCTACCAAAAATATCATCTATTTTTGCCTCAACCCATCTTTCATCATTCTCTTTTGCTGTCTGATTGAAGATATGAACCTTGAAAAATGCCTGAGTCTCGCTATTATTATTCTCCAAGAAGATGTCGAAGTTGCCCCAGAATTTAATAGAGTTAGGGATAGAGAACAAACCTTGCGCAGAAGTATTCTTAGTGGTTCTCATCCAGAAAGCTACAGTCAAATCACCGATAGTGGGCATGTTATTTTCCAATATAGAAGGAGTCTTGGCCAAAATGTAAGCATTCTCAGCACCTTGATAGGCCATGCCAGCGATTCCGTCTTCCGCAAACTTGGCATTACCGTTATCTGCTACCAAAAATCCCCATTCACCTTTATCCCGAATGTCCTCTTCATCAAAAGGAAGATACATCTTCAAAGGGGTAGTAGGTACTTCACCTGTACTCTCAGGGTAGTCGAAAGCAGGATGATCCATATCCTGAAAACAAGACTGCATACACAATGCAAACAGGCAAGAAGCCACAGATACTATATATTTTTTCATAAGTAGTTAGTACATTTATAGATTAATAATTGGGATTTTGAACCAATACACCATTCGACTTGTCAATTTCGTCTTGCGGAATGGGCAACAAAGCATGTCTGTCTTGATAACCGGTCTTGCCTGCCGCATGAAGTACCTCTTTAGCAATACCCCAACGAACCAAGTCGTAGAAACGGTCGAACTCCATACCTAACTCAACACGTCTTTCATGACGAATGGCCTCACGCAGTTCATTCTGGTTGTTGGTCGTCACTTCCGGTAGAATTCCGATATTATTGCCACGAGCACGAGCGCGCACCATCTCCAAATAGTTACGGGCAGAAGATAAATCACCCAATTCACAAGCAGCTTCGGAAGCCATTAATACCACATCAGCATAACGTATCAGACGAATATTTACCCAATATCCTCCCTTTGTGAATTTCAAACGCATCGCCGGGTCCGTATATGCCTTCTTGTTAAAGTATTTAGCTATAACATCAGCATTCGAAATAGGTTTCTCACCATAAGGCTTGTTAGCAGGTATGGACTCTGGATCGTCCTTGCCGTTGCGTATAAAATAAAGCAAAGTTTCGTCTTTTCTCGGATCTCCCTCTTCAAAAGCATCTGCCAATTCTTGAGTAGCGGTGTGTTGCCCCCAACCGAGATTCCACTCGCCTGCGCCACGTACACCCTGAACGGAAGCAAACTGGCTTCCTATGTCATTAGAACCTGGTTGTGATTCTGTTGCCGTACATTGCAATTCAAAAACAGATTCACTACAGTTTTCACCTTTTTCTCGGAATATGTCTTCATAAGGTGTTTTCAGATTATATAAACCGGAGTTAATCACTTCTTCAGCGGCAGCCTTCATATTCCCCCAGTCATTACGCATCATGTATGTGCGTGCATGAAGAGAACGAGCAGCTCCCCAAGTGAGACGACCTACATAAAGTTGCTCCCACGTTCTGGGCAGACTGTTTTCGGCTTCCGTAAGGTCAGAATCTATTAATTCATATATCTTTGCCACAGAAGACTTTGGAACATTTGCCTCAGCTGCATCATAAACTTTAAAGTCAATCAAAGGCACTTCACCAAAAGCGCGTACAAGGTTGAAATAACAGAAAGCACGTACAAACAAAGCTTCCCCCTTATTGACGAGGTCACCTTCTGTCAATGACGGATTTTGGCTCATCTCATCAAGCAAATCATTTACCTTATGTATCAATGAATAGTTATCATTCCAATAACTCTTAATCATCCCATTACTTGCCAAATATTCAAAGTCATCGAACATCTTGCCGGTAGCAGCTCCATCGGACAATGTACTTCCTTTCTCTGCGTCCTCAGAACGCATACCGTGGATTGCCAATGCAGTATTGCCGCTTGTCAAATGAAAACCGCGCAACTTGGCATACATATTAAAAACCTGTGTTTCATAAGTACCACCAGTCAAATCATCCTCTGTCTGTTGTCCAAGCGGTTTTCTATCAAACATATCCTCACACGAAGTTAGTGCAAAGCTTACTGCTAAAAATGCTATATAATAAAATATCTTCTTCATAGTCTGTCTCTATATAATTTTAGAAAGTCAAATTAAAACCAATCGTATAAACTGTAGGCATAGGATAGCCTCCACCATCAATACCAAACGAAATAGCACTTCCGCCCACTTCCGGAGTATATCCTCCATTACGGCTCCAGGTCTTGGGATTCTGCACATTGGTATAAAGACGCAGTGACTGTACCTTGATACGATTCAACAGTCGTTTGTCAAAGTTATACCCCAATTCGATATTACGGATTCTGAAGAAACTGCCATCTTCGATGAAATACGTGGAAGCCTCCTGATTTATTTTGTGTGAAGGGTCGAGCAAGGGCTCCCAATTGGAAGTGCCCTCTCCATGCCAACGATTCAATTGCTCTGTGCGATAATTCAGTTGTGCATAGCTACTGCTTCCCCAATTACGGTAAATTTCATTTCCATAAACACCCATCATGTCAACAGTCAGGTCCAGATTCTTCCATCCCAAATTAACATTAAAACCGTAAGTAAAATCAGGAGTTGGATTACCTATCATTGTACGGTCATTATCAGTAATTTTGCCATTACCGTCAACATCAGCAAATTTCAAGTCACCCGGTGTTACCGAGCCAACCGAGTTAATCGGAGAGAAACGGATGTCGTCTTCGTTCTGATATACACCCTCAACCTTGTAACCATAGAAATAGCCAATCGGATAACCTTCGGAAACACGTGAGGGACCACTGATAATATTATAGTCTTTGTTTACCAGTGAAAGCACCTTGTTATCAATAGTGCTCAAATTAGCACCTAATCCATATCTCCAATCTTCCCCAATCTTGTCGTTCCAAGAAGCACTAAGTTCAAAACCGCGATTGCGAATCTCACCCACATTCTGTAATCCGGGAACAGTACCTGCAATACCCGGAATGGAAGTCAACATATCTTTTGTTGTTTTGTTATAATAAACCGGAGAAAGCTGCAAACGATCATTGAACATATGCATGTCAAAACCTACTTCCCATGAATAATTACGTTCCCATCCCAAAGTAGGTGAAATCAGTTTGTTGGGGCCTTTACCCGCAATGATATTGTCACCGAACACAGCTGAACCCGAACTAACAATGGTGGCATATGCCGGATAACTGGAACCAGTATTCTGGCTACCCAACACACCCCAAGAGCCTTTCAACTTCAAGAAGTTAATTACATTCTGGTTCTGCATAAACTTCTCTTCGGTCATTACCCAACCGGCACCGAAAGAGTAAAAGTTGTCCCAAGTATTACCTGTCTTATAGAAAACAGATGAACCGTCCCTACGGAAAGAAGCATTAAGTAAATAACGATTCTTGTAGTTATACAATGCTCTGAACAAATAAGACATGGTAAATCTGTCACTCTGAGAACCGCCATTAGTTGCCGTAGATACATCGTCGATGGTAGAGAGCCACCATCTGTCCGGGTCGTCGCCCACCAAAATGCCGTAGCCCGCAAGCTGGCTGCGTCCACCACTCAAACTGGAAGACTCATTGTAATTGGTTGTAAGACCGGCAGTCAATGTCAATCCATGATTGCCAAACTGTCCGAGATAAGTCAACACATAGTCAGACTGTGCAGCAAGAGAGGTAGACTTGCTTTGGTTCACACTTTCTCTTTCAGTCAACCGTTCTTTCCCCCCCTCCACATCGGGATTATAAACATAAATCAGCGGAGAATATGAACGTCCCTGACTGGAAGCATAGTCCATAGAGAAAGTTGCTTTGAACGTAAGGTTCTTCAGAATATCTATCTCTCCGAACACATTACCTGCCACGCGATAGTTTTCAGACTTGTTGTGAGCACCGCGCAGCTCTGTTTCAATAAGAGGATTCCACACTTGTGCACGCTGGAAGTCGGGCAGCGTATGTATCAGTCCCGATTCAAGGTCATGAGTAGGAGCAATAGGAGCAGCCTTCAAAGCACCATCCACACCCTTTGCATCAGGATACTTGGCACGAACTCCATTAAGCTGGAAACCAAAACGCAGGAAATCGGTTACGCTATATTCACTGTTCAAGTTTACGGTAAACTTATTGAGCTTTTCCGTTTTAATGGAACCTTCTTCCATGACGTAACCCAAACCCAAATAAAACTTACTCTTATCCGTTGCACCCGTAATGCTCACATTGTTATTGGTCAGAAAACCTGTCTGGAATATCTCATTCTGCCAATCAGTATTACCAGTCCATTGAGTATAATCATAAGGGTCGCTTCCTTGAGATATCAACTGCTCGTTGTACAGCATCTTAAACTCTTCGGCATTCGTCACACCTACACGGTCATAAATAACCTTCCAACCCACTGAAGAGTTGATGTTGACCATCGTCTTCCCTATTTTTGCCCTTTTAGTAGTAATGATGATTACACCATTGGCACCACGCACACCGAAAATAGCCAAAGAAGAAGGGTCTTTCAAGATTTCCATAGATTCAATATCCGCAGTGTTCAGATAATTGATATTGTCCGTGAACAGTCCATCTACCACATAAAGGGGTTTGAAACCGTTAATGGAGTTCGTACCGCGAACACGGATTTCAGGGTCTTGTCCTGCACGACCCGTATTCACCACCTGTACACCGGCAACCTTACCCTGTATGGATGCCAGTGGATTGGTAGAAGGCTTAGAGGCAATCTCGTCCGCTTTCACAGTAACGATAGAACCGGTCAAGTCGCGTTTCTTGGCACTACCATAACCAACTACAACCACCTCATCAATGAGCTGGCTGTCCTCTTCCATCTTCACATTGATAGTTGAACGCCCATTTACGGCAATCTCCTGCTCACGCATACCTATATAACTAAAAATCAAGGTAGCATTAGATGCCACATCAACAATCTGATATTTACCATTTATATCAGTAATACTACCTTTACTCTCCTGCCCTTTTACACGAACAGAAGCACCGATAACAGTTTCGCCTGTCTTGTCCGTAACGACACCCGAAATCGTAATTTTGTTCTGTGCCATCGAAGTAATGGCAAACAATAACATCACACATGTAATTAGTAGATTTTTCTTCATTTTGTATTGATTTAAAATTCTTTTGCAAACATACCGGAGAAGTTGATATATGTCAAAAAACAAGCTACCACAAGAGTACCACAGTTCACCGGAGGGGTACATCATTACTACTACTGTATAACATAAACGACAGATTATAAGGAATATAAAAGTACAATAAATATTTAGGTACTATTCATATATATAGAGCAAGAAGATAGAAAAGCAAAGGGGGCTTTTATCCTATTCTGAAGTTTTTTATCCCATATTCAAGAACGTCATACCTTTCACTGCCTCAAAGCCGACCATAAGATTTCCATAACCGATTGCCATTATACGATAGATTATATACCAAGCAAATACTGCAAAACGTTTGCAGTGAAGATGTAGACAATATGCAGCAACAATGCCATCTCAACGCAGTGGCTCGAATGCTGCATATTGCCGTCTTGAGAATCAGTTAGAGTAACTTGAACGCTGCTTTCTTTACGTCCTGGCTATTTCTGCCAATCATCACCTCAAAGTCACCGGACTCGCATACAAAATCAAGATTGTAGTTGTAGAACTTCAGCAATTCGGGAGTAATCTTGAAAGATACTTTTTTAGATTCACCGGCTTTCAGGAAAATCTTCTCAAAGCCTTTCAACTCTTTCACCGGACGGGTTACACTTCCCACAAGGTCACGAATATAAAGTTGAACCACTTCTGCACCGTCTCTCTTGCCGGTATTGGTCACAGTCACGGTAGCAGTCAGTTCGCCCTTATCCGTCATGCTAGTCTTGTCCAAAGACACGTCGCTATAAGAGAATGTGGTATAGCTCAAGCCGAAACCAAAAGGATAAAGCGGTTCATTGTCTATGTCTATATAGTTGCTGCGGAATTTCTGGAACCATGCACCGTCGGCAAGAGGGCGGCCCGTGTTCTTGTGGTTGTAGAACAAAGGAATCTGTCCCACGCTCTTCGGGAAAGTCGTAGTCAGCTTCCCACTCGGATTCACATCACCAAACAGTACATCACCGATGGCAAAACCTGCCTCACTGCCCGCAAACCATACATTCAGAATGGCCGGCACGTTTGCCTGCTCCCAGTTCAGTACCAGCGGACGACCGGTAAACAGTACCAGTACCACTGGTTTTCCTGTTTTCAATAATTCTTGTAACAGCATGCGTTGGGTGTCGGTCATTTCAAGATTCGTGCGGCAACTGCTCTCTCCACTCATTTCCGAAGACTCACCGAGCGCAGCCACAATAACATCCGATTTGGCAGCCACGGCAAGAGCCTCGTCCAGCAACTCCTTGTCCGAACGATTGTCACGGTGTAAAGAACGTCCGAACATAGTGGCACGTTTCTCATATTCGGCATCACTCATCAAATTACAGCCTTTCGCAGTCAATATTTCGGCTTTATCGCCTGCTACCGCCTTCAAACCTTCAGCCAAAGAAGTTGCATTCTTCAATACAGCAGCCACACTCCAAGTACCCGGCATATTACTGCGGCTGTCTGCCAACGGACCTACCACAGCAATAGTGCCTTTTTTGGCCAGCGGAAGCACATTACCCTCGTTCTTCAACAACACCAAGCTCTCCGAAGCAATCTTACGCGCAACAGCACGATGCTCTTTGGTAAAGATTTGCTTCTTGGCACGCTTCACATCACAGTATTTATAAGGATTATCGAACAAGCCCAACTTGTACTTAGCTTCCAAAATACGGCGACAAGCCGCATTAATTGCTTCTTCTGTCACTTTTCCTTCTGTCAATGACTTCTTGAGCGTACCTACAAATGCATCGCTCACCATATCCATATCCACACCTGCATTCAGTGCCAAGGCGGCAACAGTCTGCGTATCGCCCATACCGTGGTCGGTCATCTCAGCAATTCCAGTATAGTCTGTCACCACAAAGCCGTCAAATCCCCACTGCTTACGCAGTATATCCGTCATCAACCACTTGTTTCCAGTGGCAGGAATGCCATCGACCTCATTGAAAGAGGCCATCGCACTGCCCACACCGGCATCAACCGCCGCCTGATAGGGCAACATGTATTCATTGAACATGCGCTGATGACTCATATCTACTGTATTATAGTCACGTCCTGCCTCACCGGCACCATACAAGGCAAAATGCTTTACACAAGCCATGATTTCATCATTACGGCTCATATCCTTTCCCTGATAACCACGTACCATGGCCTGCGCAATGGCTGCTCCCAGAAACGGGTCTTCACCGTTGCCCTCGGACACACGCCCCCAACGGGCATCACGGCAAATATCCACCATCGGACTGAATGTCCAGCAAATACCGTCGGCGCTGGACTCAATGGCTGCAATACGTGCCGATTCTTCAACCGCCTTCATATCCCATGTACACGACAATCCCAAAGGAATGGGAAACACCGTTTCATATCCATGAATAACATCCATACCAAATAAGAGAGGAATACCCAAACGACTTTCTTCAACCGCCTGCTTCTGTACATCGCGGATACGTTCCACGCCTTTCAGATTGAAAAGCCCGCCCACTTCACCGGCACGAATACGTTTGGCCACATTACTACTTTTAGCCTGACCGGTCGTAATCTCACCGGTAACCGGCAGATTCAACTGACCTATTTTCTCTTCCAGGGTCATCTTCTTCATTAAATCGTCGATGAAACGATTCATATCGACCGGAGATTTCTGCGCATACGCACTAGCGGCAGTAAACACCAACAAGACTAAAAATGATTGTAACTTGAAAAGTAAATGCTTCATGTCTTTCATGCTTTTAATTTATAGAAATATTATTTTGCTGCAAATAAAAGAAAAGCATGCGACAACCTCCACATCCCGCACTACAACAAAAGTACACCCATCACTAAAAAACAAAAGAGGAAGTACAATATTAGTACTTCCTCCATTAATATTTTACTGTAAAACAGTCATTTAAAATTTATAAGGAAATCAGTCAAACTTTCTTCCGGAAGCAAATTGAATTTCTTACGTAACCGGTATCTCGCAGCATCAACCCCACGTGTAGAAATGTTGAGCAACTTCGCTATCTCCTTTGTCGGCATATTCAAGCGGAGCAATGCACAAAAGCGTAAATCTCCTGAAGTCAAATCAGTATATTGAAGTTTCAGATTCCGGAAGAAATTTTCATGTATACGGTCAAAATTAGCTTGAAACATTATCCAGCTCTCTTCATCAGACACTATATTATTGTTAACCAAAGCGAGAAGCTTATCCAAATTCTTACGACTATGCTGTCCGGACAACTTTTGCTTCTGTATCTCCTCTTTCAATGAATTCAAAAACTCCTGATGAGCGATATTCATCATTACCACGCTGGACAATTCTTTGCTTTTAAAACGCAAATCGGCCTCAAGCTGTTCCTTTTCCAACTCGATAATCTTCTTCTCTTGCCGTTCAAGCTCTGCCTGATGGGCTACACGCTGCTGCTCAATCACACGATCCTTCTTTTTCTTCACAAAACGATAAACAATATATTGCAGCAAGGCCAGCAGGCACAACCCTATCAGAATGTAGCTTCCCACAGCCCAATAAGACAAATACCACGGAGACAAAATCTCAAAGGGAAACTCTACCGATGCCAAAACTCTACCAGTATCATATATCTCCGCCCGAAAAACATAACTTCCATAAGGAAGACGGGCATACTTTTTCTGCAAATTGCGTCCATCGGGTATCCACTGATCAGAATACCCTTCCAACCGGTATCTTACTTTATAAGTATAATCGTTATAAACCGGATAGCACAATGTAAAACTCACTGTATTAAACTCATGTTCGACCTTGACTCCCGACTGCACGACCAATGTTTTCCGTTTATCACTGAATTCCTCAGTAACCTGCATCTCTGAAATCCATAAAGAACGCCTAGTCTGAGATTTATATAACGAGGAACTATCTGTTTCAATACGGGCAATAGCATTATTCAAGCAAAGATAGGAATGATTATTTCTCTTGTCATAAACCACGCTTCCTCGTTCTTCCACAGCCAGACCGTCAAACAAAGAATATGGAATCCGAAGTTCGATATTGAAAGTATTTATCGCACACTTCACCAAATACACAGTCCTGTCGCCCACAAACCAATAGTAATCTCCGTTCGCATGACTCACAGTCTTGATTCCCTTCAATTCCATCAATTGTTCATTCATTGTTTCATAGGGAACAATCGAATCAGTCATATCTTCGTAAGTATAGAAATATTCCCCATTAGAAAAAACTACCCGACCATTGATTTTGAACAAAGTAAAACTCCCACCTTTCACTTCTCCCAAACTCTCATACTTCCGCACATCCTTTACCTGCTTCATATCCGAATCAATCCGAAAGCGATACAAACCATTCCTTAAATGTTTCGCCCAAATATTCCCTTGATGGTCCACTTCTATATGACGAATCATGTGACTGAACCCACGTAAGGACCGAGTAAAGCAATACTCTCCCGAAGCAGTCTCCGTATATAAATTCAGAAGCGCATAAGCTCCCTCCAACAAAAAAGATTGTTCCTTCAATTCAATTTTTTCCATACACATCCCTCCTTTTACATCAGATGCCAGCTTTGATTTCAGTCCTGATATAAGGAAAGTTCCCTTGTTGTGCCCGCAGAAAATCTGTTTTCCCCATTCATCGACGAACCACGCTTGTTCTTCCAAACCCGGAACTAATTCAGTCTTTCCATCCCTAAGCCAATAAAGTCCTTGATTAGAAGCAATATAAGCTTCATTTTCCCTTACCAAAACATCATATACCATGCCTATTTTACGAAATGGAGGTTCATAATAATAGATTAAAGAATTGTTGTGTATATAGGCAATACCTTCATCCAAAGCTGTCCATATATTGTTGTCATCATCACAATACAATCTCAAAACAGTATTGTTCTGTAGTTTATTATCCGTATTGACCTTCCAAATCAGCTTTCCCTTTTTATCCAACGCATATATGCCATCGGATATTGTGCCAACAACGTAGCAACTATCTTTGGTCATCACCGCACGATTAATGGTATGCTTCTTGAATATATCATCACATTCAGTTTCCCATTTTTCTACCCTCCCATCTCGATACAGGAAACCTCCCTGATTACGGGTAAACATTAAAACCGCATCATCATAAGGGAGCCCGGCCAGGACATCACTATCTCCAAATGCTTTTCTGGGAATAAGTTCTTTCATTTCCCTACCGGCAAAGACATAAAGTCCACCGTTTATTCTTTGAGAATAAAAAGTATTTCCAACCTGGAACAAATTCAGTGGAAGGTTCTTCATTCGAATACCTTCTACCGAATTTCCATTATAAAAAAAGAGAGAACCGAATGATTGAAATACAATTTCTCCTTGAACGCAAGCAATATCCCAGATTTCGTCATTATGAAACGCAAAATCTTTCACCTTATTTTTCAATGAATGATATTCAAGAGTGTCATAAGGAGTACGGACAAAATAACCGAATTCTTCGTAAGAGCCTACATAAATTCTTCCATCTTCACTGATATATATAGCACGCACAATTCCTTTTGTCGGTAATTCATACAGCCGCCAAGCACTTCCATCAAATTCCAACAGCCCACTGTTATTACCGAAATACATCACTCCTCTTTCGTCTTGAGCAATGGCCCAATTCTGAATACCGGCATTATAATCCGACACCGAATAGTTCCTCACTATAGGAGAAAAAGGTATGGGTGAAGCTTGCAGCAAACTACTGAAAACCAAAAACAAGAGAAACGTTATTGCAATTCTCATGAGTACTGTTTATAGGTATTTACCAGCAAAGATAAAGCTTTTTGCGTTTTCGTAAAAACAAAATCGCAGATTATCCTCTTTTATAGAAAGATAACCCGCGACAACTGATAACTCACTTTATTAATTTTCAGCCGTTTTCTGTTTTCCCAAAGGAATAGAAACCCCCAAGTAAGCATTGACATTCTTCGTATTCTTGCCAAAGAACATATAGTCTGTTCCCGCAAAGAAAGGACCCAGTTTCAGTGCCAGACCGAAGGTTTTACCGGCTCCTTGAAGTACGGAATAGCTGGCAGCTACATTGAAAGCATTCGTCGGACGGATGCAGGCAGAGAAAGTCAACTCATTCAAGGTTTTCGGTTTGGCAAAACGACCGGTATACAAGGCACCCACTACCAGCCAATCATTCAGTAAGGCATATTCAGCGCCAAGAACCATTGTAGAAGTCAATCCACGGGTACGGCTCTTCTCAGAAGCCTCCTCCGTCTTGAGCTGCAACATGTCATAGTTAAGAATCTCGCCGCTGTTCACAATATCCATGAACTCCTGCTGCGAGGCCGGGTCAAGAAGATCATAAGTCTGCTCTGCATTGGCTCGCGCTATACTGGTATTCGATTTAGACCATTTGATAAAGCCCAAATCAAGAACTGAAGCAGAAAGTGTCAATTTATCCAGTAACTTGTAAGATACTCCCAAATCAATAGCCCCACCATATCCGGCAAAACCAAAACTGCCAAAATCAATTTCATCGATATAATCACCATTCTCATTCTCGGGAAGTTCTAACAGCTTTGACGAGTTCTCCAAAGTTGCATCCACTTGAATGGAAGCTTTACTCGTCACTCCTGAAGAGCCGACAGAAGGAGTTTCCACATGAATCTGGTTGATGTTCAGCTTTAAGTTACCGATACCCAGCAGCATCTTCACCTTACCACCTACAGCCAGTCGGTCTGTGATATTCCTTGCAAAGCCAAGGCCGACTTCCGCATAGGAATTTATCTCAAGCTTCTGTCCATTAATGGTTTCGTTAATACCCAAATAGTCAGAAATATTGTCACCGAACTCCCGGCTGCTCATGTTATTCATAAACTGGAACATGGTTTTCGGTATGGCGGCACCGATATCATTACGCAACCCCACATTGACTGACCAGAAGTTCTTTCCTTTATACCACCCGGCAGACAGAATGTCGGTACTCAAATTCACATTCAAGTTATTGGTAGCATCCAGTCGGTTCATAAAGTCATTGCTCATGAAATAGTCGCTGTCATCACTGTTTTCAATAATGTCCATAATATCCCTATACCCCAGGGAACTGGAGTTGACGGTAGCATTCAGCGAACCTATCACGGGAATATTCAGATAACCGCGTCCCGGCATCAAGGCCGGATTGAGTTGCATACGCTGGTTACTTCCTTCCATAAAGTAGGAAGTGCGTAGGAACTGGGCTTGTCCAGAAAGAGAGAAGCAAAGCAACAATACCACAGACAGCCATACTTTCAGAGAATTCAATCGTTTCATAACCTTGTCAATATTTTCATTATCACCTGCAAAAATATAAAACAAGTTAATACCCTACAAACAACTTAACCGGATAGTCGTGTATAAAAGGCTTATACAGAGACTATCCGGTATAAATTAAGGAGCAAATAAAAGAATCCTCTTAAGAGTGTCCTTATACTATTTCATCATAGACATGCTCATTTGCTCTCGTAGCGGTACTCAGAAAAACCGGGGCTGTCTCCTTTCTTTGTTGCAGAGACATTGACGTCACTGCCGGAGCACTCAACATTTCCTTATATTTTTCCGGAGCAGTGAGTATCTTTACAGCCTCTTTCAAATCATCATCATCTTTCAACTGCTGGATAATGCTTCCACGCTGGAAATAATAACGCTTGATGATTTCTACCGCAATCATGCTCTTGATGTCCTTGGAGAAATGGTCAAGGTCACGGTCCAGATTATGCGACAATTTTTTCTCCAGCGCTTCAAACTCTTTCGAAGCATCAGTCAGATAGCCCTCAAATTCGGCCATCTCCTTCAGGTTCTTCAGCATCTTCTCTGTCTGCTGGTCGTATTTGAAGTCCGCCTTTTTCACCATCGCCTTGAAGTCCGCGTAATCGGCATCTGTAATTTCAAACTTCTCTGCTGAAGGAATGGTAGGATGTTTCAAGCAATAGTCCGTAGCATAATTGAAAATAAGATTGTCATTGACAAGATAGAACAGAATGTTGGGCAGCTTCTCCTGCTTCACCGCAATGTCCGGAGTCACGCCTCCACCATCACGCACTTCACGTCCGGCAGCCGTATGGAACACGGTAGTAAGGCTGTCCGGAATACGTCCCACACTGCCGTCCTCATTCCGGTGCTTGTAGTCGATAGCCTGCACACAACGGCCGCTGGGAATATAATATTTGGAAGTCGTCAGCTTCATGGTACCACCGTATGGCAACGGACGGGTGGTCTGCACCAATCCCTTACCGAAAGTACGGTTACCGATAATGACCGCACGGTCAAGGTCCTGCAAAGAGCCTGCAAGGATTTCTGACGAAGAAGCCGTTCCGCCATTGACCAGAACAGCCAAAGGAATTTCCAAATCCAACGGTTCACGCAACGTCTTGTAGGTATTGCTGGCTTGCTTAATCTTACCCTTTGTCGTCACAAGTGTTTTTCCGCGAGGCAGAAAGAAATTGGCTATCTCTATGGACTCATCCAGCAAGCCGCCTCCATTATTCCGCAGGTCAATCACCAACGAAGTCATCCCCCGCTTCTTCAAGTCCAGAAAAGCCTGCTTGAACTCCTTGGAAGGATTCCCCGAGAAGGTGCTGAGATTGATATAACCTATATTATTATCCAGCACCGTATAATAAGGTATGAACGGCAATTGGATGGAACGGCGCACAATGTCGAAATCCAACGGTTTCTCTGTACCGGGACGCTGCACTTTCAGCTTGAAGCTGGTACCCACTTGTCCGCGGAGCATCTCGCTGACTTCCTGGTTATTCTTTCCGGCAAGGTCTTTTCCGTCAATCTCCATCAAAATATCTCCGGCTTTCAGGCCTACATCGGCAGCGGGCATATTCTCGTATGGCTCAGATATCATGGAACGTTTCAGTTTCGGGTTCCAAGTAATCACAGAACCTATACCACCATAGGAATTCTTCAGCATCTGCTCCAGTTCGCTTTGGTCATCTTCCGGATAATACTCCGTGTAGGGGTCCAGCGAGTAGAGCATGGCATCAATGCCTTCACGGATAGTCTTGTTCGGATCAATCGTATCCACGTAAAACATATCCAACTCTTTCACAATGGAATTGAATATATCCAGATTCTTTGCTATTTGGAAACTACGGCTATCACCACTCTTAAACCCCCAAAAACAAACGGCTCCCGCTACAATCAGCAAGGCAACCATCCAGCGTATCTTTAAAATTCTTCTCATAATTATGATAATGTGCTAATATGCCAATGTGCCAATGTGCTAATAACCTGCAGCGTAATAGCGAAACAAATATTGCGCAGCCAATTAGCACATTGGCACATCAGCACATTAATTAATTAATAAAATTTCTTCCTTGATTTTTTCCCATTGTGCTGCCTGAAGCTCCGTACCCACCACTTGTATCACATCTTTGGAGAGAAGGGAGCCTATCTTGCCACATTTCTCCAGCGAGTAGCCACACGTCAGTCCATACAAGAAACCTGCCGCAAAATAGTCGCCAGCTCCTGTAGTGTCCACCACTTTCTCTACCGGAGCCGCTTGTACCTGCACCATCTCTGTACCTTTGCGAATCAGAGAACCACGGGCACCCACCTTTACAATGGCTATGCTACACATTTTGGCAATGATGTCCAATGCTTCCTCCGGTTCCTTACCCGTAAAGGCCTTTGCCTCTTCCTCATTGGCAAAAACAATATCCACATATTTGTTGACCAACAGAGAGAAAAATTCAAGGTCTCCTTCTACTATATTGTAGCTCGCCATGTCCAAACATACTTGTAAGCCGGCCTCTTTAGCCAGCTCAATGGCACGGAGAATCATATCATGGTCTTGCACCAGATACCCCTCTATAAATAGGTAAGCATATCCTTTGAACATATCCAGCGAAAGATCTTCCGCCTTCAATGTAGAAGCCGCCCCCAAATAAGTGCCGAAAGTACGCTCCCCATCAGGAGAAATGAAAGTAGAGGCTACACCGGACGGAAGGGTAGTGGAAAGCAATAAATTCGCCTCTGTCCCACGTTCCAGCAGGCTATCCCGGAAAAAGTTACCGTAAAAGTCATTGCTTACTTTTCCGATGAATCCCGTACCCGCACCAAGGCATGCCATTGCCCGAATTGCGTTTCCGGCAGAACCTCCGTTAGCCAGGTGCGTCTTCATCCGGCTGAAATACTCACTAATTTTCAAGAACTTATCTTCATCAATCAGCGTCATGCTTCCTTTCGGAAGCTGCATCTCCGTCAAAATATTATCATCTTCAATGATTGCCAGTGCATCAACCAAAGCATTGCCCAACCCAATTATTTTATCCATCTTCGATATTTTTTTTGCAAAGATATTGCATATTTCAAAATATCCTATTACTTTTGCAGCGCATTTGAGAAAAAACAACATTCTTCCTTAGCTCAGTCGGTTAGAGCATCTGACTGTTAATCAGAGGGTCCTTGGTTCAAGTCCAAGAGGAAGAGCGAAAAAACTTGAATGCATATTCTTCCTTAGCTCAGTCGGTTAGAGCATCTGACTGTTAATCAGAGGGTCCTTGGTTCAAGTCCAAGAGGAAGAGCGAAAAGGTTCGTCAATTAGGCGAACCTTTTTTGTTTTCCCACATTATCCCACACAAAAGACAAACATTTCTATTTCATATTCAAAGATTTAACATACATTTGCCAAATGTAAAGTAAGGAGTTTCATAAAAGCACCTGTCTTTATTTATTAGAAAAACATATTTTAATCCAAACACCAAACTACAATGAAAACTCTTTTATTCTTTTTAGTCATAGGATTCAGCCTATGTACCGCTGGTAAAGCACAAACCTCTCTTGTTTCTACGCGAGAAAAATTCCGCCACCATGAAATATCCGTCAGTTACGGCTTCCTCCCCATTACCGACGCCAATAGTATAGCCGAAGAGTTTATTGCTCCGACAGCAAGTTTTGGAATCTATACACGCGAGAAGACCAGCTATTACGGCGCTCTGAATATCAGTTATATTTATAGAATCAACCGTAAAATCAGCCTAGGCGTAACCGGAGGAATAACCGGTAATAGAGGGACGGCCAGTAGCCTTTATGAAGTTTTGGATGAGAATAAGAACGATGACCGGCGCTATCTGTATATCCTCCCCACCTTCCGGTGGCATTGGTTCACCCGCCCCCAATTCTCCCTATATTCCTCTGCAGGGCTCGGCGCCTATTTCCTCCGGAACAGCTTTGGAGGAGACACTTATCACAAAAAGGAATTTGCCTATCAGTTCAGTTTTCTGGGTATCGAATATGGAAATCAGTTTGCCTTCTTCACCGAATTCGGCGTAGGATATACGGGAACAATCGTGGCAGGCGGACGTTTCCGCTTCTGATTCACGAACCCGCCACTGCCAGCGTCAGGATACTAACATGTACGCCTCCCACATCTTTAAGCGCATCGGCACATGCAGTTGTAGTGGCTCCGGTGGTCAGTACATCATCCACAATAAGGATATGTTTCCCCACAAAGCGTTCCGGATAGCGGAGAAGGAAAATACCGTCTACATTTTCCCAACGCTCGTAAGCAGACTTTCGGGTCTGCGTTTCCGTATGTCTTCTGCGCAGCACGGAGGACACATCAATAGGAATACCCGTTACGGCAGAAACGCCGCGCGCTATACATTCACTCTGATTGTATCCGCGCAACTTTTGTTTGCGGGGATGTAGAGGAACGGGGATAATTACGTCTATACCACGGAAAAAACCGGTAGCCGCCAGCTCCGCTGCCATAAAACGCCCCATTATTTCTCCCAAATCTTTCCGGCCTCCATACTTCAGTTGATGCAGGATGTGGCGGAAATCACTTCCTTTGTGATAATAAAAGAAGGAAGTGCCGCGTTCCAGAGGTATCTTCCCCCAAAACATACGCTCCACGGAGTTGTCTTCGCGAAGATGATAGTTTGTCCGTGGCATATTCATATTACACCTGATGCAAATGCCCTCTTCTCCCTCTTGCAAAGAGCTCCCGCATACAGCACACTGACGCGGGAAGAAGAGATGGACAAAGGACAAGAACCAGGCTTTAAATGTGTTTTCCATAAAAAAGTGTAATAAGGCAATAAGAACCGTATCAGAATGGCAGCGCCTCCCGTACCAACCGCAAAAACAACGGATGCAGCGGCCCGTTGGTGGCTATGATATGATGCCCTTCTATAAAGTTCTCGTTTCCCAAAAAGTCTGTTACCTTACCGCCGGCTTCCAACACCATGAGTGCAGCCGCAGAGAAATCCCACTTACCGATAAAAGCTTCCAGCCAAGCGTCAAAACGTCCGGCAGCCACATAGCAGAGGGCAAGCGCCGCCGAACCATTCATGCGAATGCCTGCAACCTTACCGTAAAGTTCGTGTATCAAATGTTCGCCCGTACGGGCATACTGCTCGAAATTGTAGGGTAACTCTGTCACCACAAAAGCGTCTTTCGGTTCACTGACAAGCGAAACACGCAACCGTTCTCCGTTCACATAGGCTCCTCCTCCTTTCCAAGCATAAAAACACTCGTCTCGGCAGGGTTCATAAACCACACCCAGCAAAAGCGACTGCTTGTCACGCAAGGCAATACTTACACAATAGGGAGCATTGTCGTGAATATAGTTCGTTGTCCCATCCAAAGGATCCACTACCCAGCAATACGTTTCGTCACTATAGGCAGCAGACCCTTCTTCGGCAATGAATCCGGCTTCGGGAAGCAATTTCCTAAGGGCAGATACAACCTTTTTCTCGGAAGCCTTGTCCACATAAGATACATAATCGTGCGCATGTTTTTCCTGCACCACCTCCCGACGGAAACTTTTCCGCTCTTCCTTCAAAAAATGCCCGGCTTCACGGGCTACACAGCAGACAGCCTCTGTCAACGCCTTCAAATTTTCCATATTCTTATATTATTTACCATTCGCATCTTCCTGATAAATGAGCCTCCCCCGTTGGCTGACCGTCCACTCACCGTCTTCCAGACGTACGTTTTTCGTATCATCATCTTCCACATTCCAGGCATATCCACCGGCAGGCAGACCTCGACGGTCCAGAATTTCGTTCGAAACACCTTCCTCCGAGAAAAACAACTCCACTTGCGTAGAGTCCGGACTGAACACCAAGAACAAAGTCTTCCCGGCATCATCCACTGCATTCATGCGGACACCTTTCTCCCACAAACGGATGCAATCTTTCTGCACCTCGCTCCACGTATATCCGGCAGAAGCAATACAACCATGTTCGTCTTTATCACTACCAACCACGGCCTCTTTTTCCTTTCTCTCCGAAGTTTCCGCTTCCTTTTTACCGCCGTTTCCACAACCGGTCAACAAAGCTCCGGCACATATCAGGCACATAGATACAACCTTCATATTCATACGCTTGTTTTTATTAGTTTTCAATTGACAAAGTTAAAAACAAATCGGCAGTACTAAAAGTTTCTTCCCTTTTTATACGCACGGCTCTTTCGTTTAAAGGAGTTATCGGGAGTCAGAAGGAGTCATCAGCCGGCAAGTCGGCTTAGGAGTTAAAGCCGATAGTTCTGTGAATACATACACAAGAGTATCGGCTGTAACTCCTAGCGGAGCAAAGTGATAACTCCTCTAACTCTCTTGCTTGTCATGGCTTGAGATATACCACTGTTTTTCCACTACCATATTTGCGAATAATACCTTCTTCCAGAAATAGGTTCAAATCGGCCACCGCCTGATGTTTCGCCTTTCCGGTCAGCTGTTCATAATCAGTACGCGTAATGCAGCCATACTTATTCAAATGCTGCAACAGTTTTTTTCTCCGCTCCTCCAGTGTCAATTTGGAATGAGAGATATAGGGAGATGCTTTCCGTTCCAGCTCCATCGTCTGAAAGCGGTTACGGAATTTACTGCCGATACGCAAGTTTACATTCTGAAAATGCACGGACGGAGAGCGAATATCCTTTTTATTCGCCACGGCCTTGTCGCACTTCAATGACAACGAAAAGAATCCCAATTCGCCCACTTCAACTATCCATCCGTCTGCCAGCCAGCTGTGCAACTCATCCGTTATAGCCTGCAACGTGCCATCGAGAATGGCAGGGCTGAAACCGGTAGCCTTGTGAACCAGTTCGCGGAATTTATCGGCAGGAATGGTTCCTTTGGGAAGAATACGGGCGTGAAGCAGCTTTTCTTCACCGTCCTCCGGAGAAGGATTGGGGGTCTGGTATAAATCGTAATAAGCACTCATATAATTTAGAATATCAGTTGGGCAATATTATTCATTCAATGCTGCAAGAACAAGTCCTGATGCACCGAGTTTAATTCGTTAGACAATTGTTGCTGTTTCGTTAAACGTCCATCTTACGAAAGAACAACAATTGTCTAACGGAAAGAAGACATCTGTCTAACGAATTAAAAACAACGCCCAAAGGTATTAATAAAAAGGGAAGTAGGGATTAAAAAAGGGGGAAAATCGCTCTAATAATAGGTTCATTGGCGTAATAAAAGATTTTATTCAGTTTGTTTTTAAACAGACTCTTAAATGAGCAAAGTTGAGAATAAAAAGTTGCCGTTCCAAACAAAGAAAGAATATTTGCCCACTTAATCCCATTTTGCAGCCACATAACCATTAAATAGAGCAAATAGCCCATTGCCATCTAAAACCGTTTTGTAGAGCTACACATATTTTGTATATTTACAGAACGTTATACTTCTACACATACAATAATACAATTAAAAAAATGAAAAAGACTTTATCCCTTTTAGTATTCTTATTAAGTTCCATAGTAATATTGGCACAGTCTGTAGAATATCAGACATTCATTTACACAAGCGATGATTTGGCTGATGAAATTCAGAATCTTTGTGAAGAAAGGAACTCCACCCGCAGCTATATGGGAGACTTATTCAATGCCAGTAAAGAATCTGTCAAAGGCATTGCATCCGGCTACGTAACATCCTTTATCGATTTGGGAGTGAATGCTATAGGCACACTGTTGACACGTAATTCGCGACTAAAAGATGAGTGGGAAGAGACAGTCAGGAGCGAAAACATTTACACCACAAAAATCAGCACTGTTTCAGAAATGAACGACTTTTATAAAGAAACCTCGTTCGATGGCGCATTAGACCCCAAAGGCATGAGATTCGACGGTATAGGCTGCCTGCGAAAAGATGGAAATGATACTGTTTTCTACATTTCCTGCCACATAGACCGGAATAAAATCAACCGTATCATAAACCATTCCAAATTCGAGTTGGCCCTCGACACACTGATAATCTGTCCCACCCGTTCCAATTTGCCCAACTCTATTCTGGATATTCCATTTTCATTTGAAGAACGAAAAAACTTCTGCCTTTCCATAACAATGAAGCTTACTTCATCCTGGATGAACGAAATAGTACAATTACAAAAAGACCAAGAACTTGGAGAATTTTCATTGGAAATACCTGTAGATTCGAGCCAGCTCGACAAAAATGGATTCTTTCGTTACGTACGGAAAGGGAAAGAGACTCCCAAATATAAAATCAGAGGAGAAAGCTTCATTGTTCCCCGTTCCTATATGGGCTTCCGTGACGAGAATGACGAATACAGAATCAGCTTCGGTACCGGAGAATACAAGTTATCCATGGAATTAAAAGAAACTTGCGATATAACAGAACAGTATCGCAAGAATTGGAAGAAAGACCGGAAGCGCAGAAAAGAAATGGAACCATCGGAAGACATATTAACCCACAGTTGGCAAGTTGTTTCCAGCCAGCAATGGAATGAATTGACCAAGCAATGGGTTATTACGACACTGAAAGCACCGGCAGACATCATTACCAAAGATGTGATAGACAAGCTGGGGTTTGAAGCGGAAACGGAATATTAAGTTCATAGACTTTTTCTTCCTATCATGCAGAAGTGCACTCAATATAGCATACAACCCTAAATAAGCAGGTAGGCATATGAGATTATTTTTCCTTATTTTAAGTTTATCAATAGGCATCTGTGCCCATTCACAGAATAAGCAAGCGTTAAGCAAATCAGATTCTCTCTTTGCCAAGGGGGTGGAGCTTTATAATCAAGGGAATTATAAAGCTGCCATTCCTTTGTTTACCGAAAGCGATAAAATAGACAAAGCAGAACTTGACTCGACGAGTAACCGTAGAGAGTATTCGGCAATGTGGCTGGGAAGTTGCTATTATAAGTTGGGGGATGAAGAGAAGGCAAAAGATGTTTCTACTTATGAATATATGTACCCACCCACCGATAGGAGACTGACTGTTAAATCTGATTCGCTGGCGACAATAGGAGTGATTCTATTTAAACAAAATGAATACAGAAAAGCTTTGTCGCATATACAGAATTGTGCAGAAATCGAAAAACAAGTATTGGGGGATCAGCACCCTTATTATGCAAACAGTTTAAGCAACTGTAGTCAACTGCTGACTTTACTGAAAGATTCTATCACCGCTCTTCAATTTGCAATTGAAGCAAAAGATATCAAAGAGAATGTTTATGGGCATTTTTCTTATCAGAATCTATCTGAGACATGGAATGTCGCCACAATATACAGAGATTTCAAGTTTGACAATAATAAGGAGAAAGCAGCATCTCTCTTTTTAGAAGCCTATCAAATAGCTGATTCACTAAAATTGGAATATGAAAGCAATGGATGTCTACGCGAAGCAGCTATATGTTATAATCATATAGGATTTTATTTAAAAGAAGAAAATAAAGAAATGGAACGAGACTATTATGATTTGGCTTTATGCAATTTAAGCAAAATCACACAGAATGACAATTATTCAAACAAATTGAGACATACCATTTCTTTAAACAAAGCAAATTCATATACAACAGAAGCTTTATTACAAAAAAGCTTAGCAAATTACAATAAGGCTATAGAATTAGAATTAAAATCTTTAACAATAAGAAACAACATTTGCGGCAATGAATCATTTGAAAGTTCAATCTCACTTAACAACTTATCGACCTACTATTCAGACTTGGGAAAATATAAAAAAGCTATAGAATTAGCAATTGCAGCTATAAGTATACAAGAAAGAACAGTTGCTAAAACCTCTCCTGATTACACTGCATCACTGAACAATTTAGCTGGATATTATTCTCTTTCAGGAAATTATGCGGAAGCAATAAGATTAGCAACTGAAGTTTTAAATTTAGATGAAATTATCTTTGGGAATGAGCATCCTAGCTATGCAATTGCCCTTTCCAATCTTGCCGCTTATAAAAGCGCTATTGGAGAATACTCCGAAGCTTTAGATTTAGAGAAAAACGCATCAATTATTTACGAAAAAACGCTAGGAAAGGATCATCCAACCTATGCAGGATCCTTGTCAAGTATTGCAAACTACAATTCTATATTGGGGAATTACCAAGAAGCCATTAACCTCAACACTGAAGCTTTAAAAATTTACGAAAAAACGCTAGGAAAGGAACACCCGACCTATGCAGGATCCTTGTCAAGTATTGCAAACTACAATTCTATATTGGGGAATTACCAAGAAGCCATTAGCCTCAACACTGAAGCTTTAAAAATTTATGAAAAAACGCTAGGAAAGGAACACCCGACCTATTCACTATCAATAAATCGTTTAGCAGAATTACAAGTCCACATAGGTAACTATCCTATGGCAACCAAACTATTTACACAAGCATTAGAAACTGCAAAAAAATCATTAGGTCCAAATCATTCTGCTTATGCAACAATACTTCACAATATGGCCACATGTATCAGTATATTAGGAGATGACCGCAAAGCAATTACCTTAGAAAAAGAGGCGCTTTCCATTAGAGAAAAAGCACTAGGAAAAGAGAGCGATGCATATTCAGTATCACTTCATAGTTTAGCTGTTTTAAATTCTTCAACTGGAAACTATGTAGAAGCTATCAAATATGAAACAGAATCATTAAATATCATAAAAAAAACGTTAGGCAAAAACCATAAATCATACTCAACGGGCTCTTCATGTCTTGCCTCGTACTATTCGGCATTAGGAAATTATGAAGAGGCAATAAAATTAGACAGCGAAGCATTATATACAATAGAACAGACATTTGGTAAGAGCCACCCTGACTATGCGAATATTCTTTCAAATTTAGCAAATGATTATTATTATTATGGTAATTATGTAGAAGCTTCAAGATTAGGACATGAAGCATTAAATATTCGAGAAAAAGTATTAGGAACCCAGCATCCTGATTATGCAGAAGCACTTTCCAATGTTTCAATGTTCAATATTTCATTAGGAAATCTAGCTGAAGCTAAAAGACAAATAATGGAAGCCTCAAAAATATTTCAAATAACGTTTGGTCAAGAAAGTCATAATTACTCTATTATGCTCCATAAATTAGCACTATGCAATGCTTTGCAACACAACTTCTCGGAATCCATTAGACTAGAAAAAGAAGTGCTAAAAATATTTGCAAAAACAATAGGGAAAAACCACCCAGATTATAGACTAGCCCTTAACGATCTAACCTTTTACTATTTTAATTCCAAAGATTATATTAACACAGCACAACAAGCTATTCTAACAACCGAAGAATGTAACAAAATAGTATTTTCTACTTTTACCGATTTGACATCTCACGAAAGAACTCTTTTCTGGAATAAATATTCAAATTGGTATAATTACTATTTACCAATGTTTTCTTACTATATATCAGAACCAGAATTATCTGTTGCAACTTATAATGGAGCATTACTCGCAAAAGAGCTTTTACTTAACGCAGATAGAGAGATGAGCCAACTAATTCTTGAAAGTAACGATAAAGCTTTCATCCAAGAGTATAGAGACCTACAATTCAACAAGACTATTTTATATAAAATGCTACAAAAACCTAAAAAAGAGCACATAACAGACATAGACTCCATACATAGAATAGTAAGAAAGCAAGAAAAAGAATTAATAACTAAATCCAAAGTTTATGGTGATTATACTCGTAATTTACAAATTACATGGAAAGAAGTACAAAAGAAACTCAATAAAGAAGATATAGCAATTGAGTTTCTTGCTTTTCCTGCCGGAAAAGACAGTATAATATATGCAGCATTAATACTAAGACCAGAAACAACATCCCCTAAAATGATTCCGCTCTTTGAAAGAAAACAATTAAGCAATATTAATAAAAAAGACTTCTATACAACACCGACTTTAAGTCAACTAATATGGAAACCTTTGGAAAAAGAATTAAAAGGAATAAAGAATGTTTATTTTGCTCCTGCTGGGCAACTCCATAACATCGCCATAGAACACCTTCCAAGCAGCGACTCTACTTTTATAGCGGAACAAATAAATTTCTATCGGTTGTCGTCTACGCGACAATTGGTTATGATAAAAGACAAAAGCCATATTAAAGAAGCTGTTCTCTATGGAGGTCTTAAATATGATGCTGATACAACAGCTTTAGTAGTCGAAAACAAAAAATATACTGATATTCCTCGAGACTTGAATATTCAACATACCTTCTATCCGGATTCCCTAAACCTGCGTGACGGAGCCAAATACCTTCCCGCCACTAAGATAGAAGCTGAACAAATTAAACAAGCACTGGAGAATACGAGACTTCAGCCAGCCTTATATATGGATTTACGAGGTACAGAAGAATCTTTTAAAGCTTTATCAGGTAAGAATATCAGTATGCTACATATCGCCACTCATGGCTTCTATTGGACAGAAACAGAAGCCAGACAGACAAAGGATCTTGATTTCTTGATGATGGGAGACAACAATCAATCACGCTACGTAGAAGATAAAGCATTAACTCGATCAGGACTGTTATTGTCAGGAGCAAATATTGCACTGAAAGGAAATCCTTTGCCGGAAGGATTAGAAGATGGTATACTCACCGCCAAAGAGCTTGCCGGTTTAGACTTACGAGGGTTAGACCTGGTAGTACTTTCTGCCTGCCAAACCGGACTGGGAGAAATAACCGGTGACGGAGTATTCGGCTTGCAACGCGGTTTCAAAAAAGCGGGAGCCAACACATTATTAATGAGTCTCTGGAAAGTGGACGATAATGCTACTCAACTCTTGATGACACAGTTTTACAAGAATCTGCTCGCAGGAAAGAGCAAATTTGAATCTTTGCGCGAGGCCCAGAAGTATGTACGTGACTACGAAGTTGAAATTGAAACAACTCCCGACAAGCGCTGGCAGTCAGAAGCCAGGCAAAAAGAAAAACAGAGCAAAAAGCCTATGCCCAAAGAGTTCAAGAAAATAAAAAAATATAAGGATCCCTTTTACTGGGCTGCATTCATTTTATTGGATGCAATTGATTAACTCTTAATTTATGAAAAACATGAAAAATTATTTAATGTGCATATTCCTTGCAGTATTTACCATTAGTATTTACGGGCAAAACCACAAGAATGCTGCGGACTATAGGACAGATGCAATAAATGGAAACGCGATTGCACAATTCTATCTCGGACAGAGCTACTTTAGGGGATGGGGTATAAAACCTGATACCATACAAGCCGTTTATTGGTGGCGAAAGTCGGCTGAGCAAGGAAATCCTGCTGCACAAAACAATATGGGTGCAGCCTATAGTAATGGCTGGGGGAATTTAACTCAAAATAAAGAAACGGCCATCTATTGGTATAAAAAAGCAGCTGAAAAAAATGGGGCTTTTCCACAAAAGAACCTTGGACGCATATATGAAGACAAAGAAAACTATGAAGAGGCTTTTATCTGGTATAAAAAAGCCGCCGAACACAATAATAGCCCGGAATCTTATTATGCACAAAGCCGCTTAGCCTATTTACTGAAAAACGGGTTAGGAGTCACAAAGAATTACCCCGCCGGAATGGCATGGACAAAACGAGCAGCTAAAAACGGGAATGCAAGCGGACAGATTTCGCTTGCAATCTCTTATGAATACGGCATAGACAACATCTTGAGAAAAGATGGGAATTCAGCGTTATATTGGTACAAAAAGGCTGCTCTCAACAAAGACATTGGAGAACTCCAGAAGTCTATAGCAGAAGCTGCCATAGAAAGATTGGAAGAAGCGGGATTCAACGGACAGAATACTCTCCTCAAAATGATACCGGACTATAAACCATTCTACACTGCACCTTCGGAAAGTGAACAGAAAAGCATGCATGAATCTGTTCGCAATAGCACGGTAGAGTGGGGAAAAACAATAGGAGGGGAGGCTTCTCTAGGACAAACCCAAAATGATGAAATAAATGGATTCAGGGTAGAATTCAAAGAAGATAATATTAAAATTGGCTTTACTAAAAACTCAGAATTCACTTTATTCATCTATATTCAAGAAGATGACATAATAGTTAAAAATGGCTCTGAAAATGGTGTAGAATACAACCGAAACACCGGAAAACCGTATATGCTGCTCCGCCCCTACAGTTATGAAATAGAAGCCAAAGAATATCCCGGACAAATATTTGAACGGACAAACTACACAAACGGGAATAAATATTGGGGAGAAACCTATAATGGACAACGCCACGGATACGGCATTCATATCTGGGAAAATGGGAATATGTGGTTCGGCCCTTGGAAGGATGGTGAAAGAAATGGATACGGCGCTTACTTTGATATTACGGCACACACCATTCAGTCAGGAAAATGGATTGGAAATGAATTGATAGCCGGTACTTCTTATATCTGTAAAGAAAAAGCGGAACCGGTTCTTCCAGCCAGAACCAGAACCGTTTCAAAACCATTTTCCTATAGCGGTACTGTTCGCTATATAAATTTACCGACCAGCTCATACATGTCATACATCACAGAAGCCATCAACAAATGGGGGAAATGCCGTACCGGAGCAATCACTATGTATGGAGCAGGAGTAGGAGTGTATGGGAATAGTGGATATGCCTACACCGGCAGTACTCCCAGCAAGCTTAAGAAACGTATAGAAGAAGCCAACAGCAGCAATGCTGAAATAACAGACATCAACATCACTGAAAATGGCAACTATGTAATTATCTTAGGCGGTTCAGGGTATTGGACTCTTGGTTATCCGGATGCATTCCTCAAAAAACTGGAACAATATCGTACAGGAGATTTAAGAGACGACAATATTCTTTCGGCCTGCTTCAATGATAGAGGAGAATGGGTAGTTATCACGGACAAGCATTACAGCTATTCAAATGAAACCATCAAAAATTTCATACTGAAAGCCGAAGAACTATACGAAGAGGTTTACTATGCCTATATTACCAATTACGGGATGATAGCTTGCTGCAAAAACGGAGTATATTACAAAAACATTCCATCCAATTTGGCAGAGGCATTGAAGAAACTCACATTCAAACCCAAAGTCATCAAGTTTACAGACAATGGATTGTACTTGATTACAGATGGAGAATCACAAAATTATTATTTTATGTAATCACTCATTTTTTTTAAATATAGGCAATAGGTTATAGCATAAGACTTTCCATGTCGTCAAATGGCTAAATACAACGTTAAAAAAAGTCGTTCAGTCCCGTTAAAGCACCATGCCGTTTTTAAGTGTTGTAACTTCGCACCGTGGTCACAAAGAAACAGGTCTCGCTAACTGACGAGTGAACGAAACCGCAAGTAACAACCATTAAAAACAAAAAACATTATGGCATTTCGTTATGTAGTAAAAAAGAGAATGGTAGGCATTGGTACCAAAACCGAGAAGTATGTAGCTGCTTCTTATTCCGTAGCAAATATTGACTTTGATAGATTATGCGACCAGGTGACCAGTCAAGGGATGGTGCCAAGAGGTATCGTAAAAGCCGTATTGGACGGTATGATTGACGCGCTCTGCACCTATGCCAGCATCGGTGCAACCGTACGGCTGGGAGACTTCGGAAGCCTCCGACCGGGATTGAACGGCAAAAGCCAGGAGGATGCAAAGTCTGTAACGGCTGATGTCGTTTACCGCCAGAAACTGATTTTCGTGCCGGGACAACGTTTGAAGAACATGATGAAACAATCGGGCATCACACGGTTGGTAACCGGCTCTGAAATCGTGCCGGACAATGAAGAAAATCCCGGAGGAAACGAAAGCGGAGGCGGCGGCAATGATGGTGACCAAGGTGAAAATCCATTAGGATAAACTGATAGAGTTTTATCAAGGAAACAAACAATTCCACAGAGGAGGCTTCATGACAAGTCTCCTCTGTTTATTTATATGACCTGTTTCGCTATCCATGCACAAGCCTCAGCATCAGCCAACGCATGATGATGATGTTCCAACTGATAGCCACAGCAAACAGCCACTGTATGCAACTGATAGTTAGGCAATCCCTTTATAGCACGACGTGATGCCTGCAAAGTACAATAAAACTCATAATCCGGATAATCCATGCAGTAAGTACGGAAAACAGCTTTCAGGCAGCTTTCATCAAAGGCCTTGTTGTGCGCTACCAATGGCAAGCCTTCAATGCGTGGAGCTATTTCCTGCCACACAACGGGAAAGATAGGAGCATCCCGGGTATCTGCCAACGTCAGACCATGCACGCGGGTATTCCAATAAGTGTAATACTCCGGTTCGGGACGGATGAGGCTATAATAATGGTCCACAATCTCTCCATCACGTACGATAACCACTCCTACACTACAAACGCTGGTACGCTGTTCGTTGGCCGTTTCAAAATCAATGGCAGCAAAATCTTTCATCCGATATGGTTTTATAGTCGCCAAAGATACTAAAAATTCACTCTGTTCCTTTCATTCTACACCTGGTTTCCATTATCTTTGTCCCCCGGACAAAGGCTAAAATATCATGGAACATCCACTTTCGCAATTCAAATATTGTCCGAAATGCGGTTCAGCCCATTTCGAAGTTCATAACGAGAAGTCGAAGCAGTGCGCCGACTGCGGTTTCGTCTACTACTTCAACCCCTCTTCCGCCACCGTCGCCTTGATACTGAACGAGCGCGACGAGCTGCTGGTGTGCCGCCGCGCCAAAGAGCCTGCCAAAGGGACGCTGGACCTCCCCGGAGGCTTCATCGACATGACTGAGACCGGTGAGGAAGGCGTTGCCCGCGAAGTAAGAGAAGAAACCGGCATGAAGGTGGCAAAGGCCGAATATCTCTTCTCCCTACCCAATATTTACATCTATTCCGGCTTCCCCGTACACACGCTGGATATGTTTTTCCGTTGTACGGTGGAGGACACCTTGCACTTCAAGGCGATGGACGACGCGGCAGACCTCTTCTTCCTCCCCTTGAAAGACATCCGTACGGAAGAGTTCGGGCTCGGCTCCATCCGCAAAGGAGTGGGTATCTTCCTGGAAGACATGCGGAAGAACAAAAGCGAATGATTATTCGTTCCTATTATGGTATATATCCTAAAAAAGCCAAACAAGTGTAACATTTCCGGGTTAAAACCCGTATTTTTGTAAAATACCTATTCTAACAAAAGAAGATGAAACATAAAATCTCCCGAATATTGTGCACAGCACTCTGTTGCGCACCTTTACTCGCCTCAGCACAAACAAGCGAGAAGAGTACTTCTCCCAAGCGACTCTACCAGGAAGGACAGACGTTGTTCCAACAAAAGGCATACGCCGCCGCCATCTCCCCGTTGCAAGCCTATGTACGCCAGATGAATGCAGACGGCAAGCCTCTGCCCGATACCGGCAAGCGGCAAGAAGCGGAATACATGCTGGTATGCGCCGCATACGAGCTCAGAGACCCCAAAAGCATAGACCTGCTCCGCGCCTTCCTGGACGAATATCCTGATACTCCCCATGCCAACCGCATCTATGCATTAATCGCCTCCTCCTATTTCTTCGAAGGCAATTATGACGATGCCCTCGCCATGTTCAACTCTGCCCGCCTCGACCTTCTGGGTACCGAGGAGCGTGACGACATGACCTACCGCCTTGCCACCTGCTATCTGAAGACGGGCAATGTAAAGGAAGCAGCCATCTGGTTCGAGACCCTGCGCAGCACCAGCAGGAAATATGCAGCGGACTGTGCTTACTACATCTCTTATATCCGATATACCCAAGGACGGTATGACGAAGCGCTCAGCGGTTTCCTGCCTCTGCAGGACAATGCCAAGTACAAGAACCTGGTCCCCTATTACATCGCCGAAATCTACTTGCTGAAGAAACAGTACGACAAGGCGGAAATTGTAGCGCAAAATGCCTTGTCAACCCACCCCGACGGTCTGAGCTACACGCACACGGCGGAGCTGAACCGCATCCTCGGTACAGCCGAATACCATTTCGGGAAATACCACGAAGCCATAAAGTCCTTCGAGCAATACCTGGAGCACAATGCCGAATCTGCCACTCATAGAAGAGATGCCCTCTACATGCTGGGTATGTCCTATTATCAATGCGGCGTGTATTCTCAAGTTCCTGCCATCCTTGGCGAAATGACTGCAGAGAACGACGCTCTCTCCCAAAATGCCTACCTGCACATGGGACTGGCTTACCTGCAACTGGCCGACAAGACCAAGGCACGTATGGCCTTCGAGCAGGCTGCCGCTTCCAATGCCGACCCGAAAATCAAGGAACAAGCTGCCTATAACTACGCCTTATGCATTCACGAGACCTCCTATTCCGCTTTCGGCGAATCGGTGACCGTCTTTGAGAAATTCCTGAACGAATTTCCAAACTCTCCTTATGCCGAGAAAGTCAGCAACTACCTGGTGGAAGTATACATGAATACACGCAGCTATGATGCCGCACTCAAGTCCATCGACCGTATCTCCCATCCCAGCAAAGCCATTCTGGAAGCCAAACAAAAGATTCTGTTCCAACTCGGGACCCAGTCTTTTGCCAACACGCAGTTCGAACAAGCCATCGGTTACTTCAACCAAAGCGTCACGTTGGGGCAATACAACCTCCAGACCAAGGCAGACGCCCTCTACTGGCTCGGCGAGTCTTATTACCGCCTGAACCGGATGAGAGAAGCTGCCCGCAATTTCAACGAATATCTGTCACTCACCCGGCAGAGGGATACGGAGATGTTCGCCCTTGCCTACTATAACCTGGGCTACATCGCTTTCCACCAGAAAGACTATTCGACGGCAGAGAACCGTTTCCGCAACTTTGTCCAACTGGAGAAAGGTGAAAACCCGACCGCATTGGCAGATGCCTACAACCGTATCGGTGACTGCAACCTGCACGTCCGCCGCTTCGACGAAGCCAAGCAATACTATACAAAAGCAGAAAGCCTGGGAACACCTGCCGGCGACTACTCCTACTATCAGCTGGCCCTTGTAGCCGGCCTGCAAAAAGACTATTCCGGAAAGGTTACTTTACTGGACCGCCTTGCCGTCAAATATCCCAATTCGCCTTATGCCATCAATGCCCTTTACGAAAAAGGGCGCTCCTACGTACAGAGCAACAACAGCCCCCAAGCTATCGCCGCCTTCCGCGAATTGCTCGGCAAGTATCCCGAGAGTCCCGTCAGCCGTAAAGCAGCTGCAGAAATCGGCCTGCTTTACTACCAGAACGACGACTATGACCGTGCCATAGAAGCCTACAAACATGTAGTCACCCAATATCCCGGAAGCGAGGAAGCCCGCCTTGCCATGCGCGACTTAAAGTCCATCTACGTAGATGCCAACCGCGTGGATGAGTTTGCCGCCCTTGCCGCCCAAATGCCGGGAGAAATCCGCTTCGAACCCAGTGAGCAAGACTCGCTGACTTACATCGCTGCCGAAAAAGTATATATGAAAGGCGAAGCCGCACCTGCCAAAGAGAGCTTCACCCGCTATCTGCAAAGTTATCCGGGAGGCGCTTTCAGCCTGAATGCACACTACTACCTCTGCGTCATAGGCAAAGAGCAGAAAGATGACGAGGCGGTATTGGAACATGCCGGAAAACTGCTGGAATACCCCGATAACCCATATTCTGAAGAGGCTTTGCTGATGCATGGAGAAATTCTGTTCAACCGCCAGCAATATGACCTGGCATTGGCCGACTACAAGAAATTGCAGGCCAAAGCCACCACGGCAGAGCGCCGCCAGCTTGGCGCTATCGGTGTACTGCGCTGTGGAGCACTGATGCATGATGATGCGGAAGTCATCAACGCCGCCACAGCCTTGCTTGCCGAAGCCAAGCTGTCTCCGGAGCTCCGGAACGAGGCATTGTACTACCGTGCCAAGGCATACCTCAACCAGAAAGCCGACAAGAAGGCAATGGATGACCTTCAGCTGCTGGCCAAAGACACCCGTACCCTTTATGGAGCCGAAGCCAAATATCTGGTGGCATTACAATGGTACAACGCCGGTAATTATGCCTCTGCAGAAAAGGAAATCCTTAATTTCATCGACCAGAGCACACCGCATGCCTACTGGCTGGCACGCAGTTTCATCCTTCTGTCTGATGTATATGTAGCCATGGACAAGAAGCTCGATGCACGCCAATACCTATTGAGCCTGCAGCAGAACTACCAGGCCGACGACGATATAGCAAGCATGATTAACGAAAGACTGGAGAAATTGAAGTAAGAAATATAGCACATTATGAAAAAGAAACAATATATCCTCGCAGGAACTATGCTTGTCTCCCTCTCTTTGGGAGCACAAGCCCAGACACAACCCCAAGACACCACCATGAACCGTACGGTAGTCGTGGAACAAGAATATAATCCGGACATCATGGACGCCTCCAAAGTGAACGTGCTTCCCAGGGTGGAACCTCCTACCGTCAGCAAAAAGGCGGTGGAATATGACGCCACCCTGATGCCGGCAACCCATATCCCGGCAGGTATCATGCAAGCCTATACCGGAAAAGAGACGCAGGCGAAAGCGCTGCCCGGATATGTACGCTTGGGATACGGTAACTACGGTAACCTCGATGTACGCGCCAACTACCTCTTCTCCTTATCCCCCAAAGACCGCCTCAACCTAACATTCACAATGGATGGCATGGATGGCAAACTGGACTTGCCGGATAATGGCGGGAAGTGGAATTCATTCTACTACCGTACCCATGCTGCCATGGATTATGTACATGCTTTCAGCAAAGTCGATTTGAATATTGCCGGAAAGTTCAACCAAAGCAATTTCAACTTCCTGCCCGACTTCGTCAGCAACAAGCAGAAATTCGTTTCGGGTGATGTACATTTCGGGGTAAGTTCCACGAGCGACGATATGCCTCTCCAATTCCGTGCCGAAACCAATTTGTTGGTCTACCAGCGCCAACACGACCTCATGGTGAGCAATATCAAAGAAAATATCGTGCGCACCAAAGCCGATGTCACCGGTTCCATCTCCGATGAGCAGACCATCGGCATGGCTTTTGCCATGGACAACACATTCTACAGCGACGGACGTTTCGAGAATCACACCGACGTAGACTTCAATCCATACTATCTCTTTCAGAATGACGACTGGAAAATACGTCTCGGCGCACACGTCGACCTGGCTTTCGGTTTCGGCAAGAAGTTCCGCACCGCTCCCGACGTAGAAATACAATACATCTTCTCGGACAGCTACATCCTCTACGCACAAGGTAAGGGAGGACGGCTACAGAACGATTTCCGACGACTGGAAACCATTACGCCTTATGGCATTACAAACCAGCAGCTTGACAATACCTACGAACAGCTCAACGCAGCCATCGGCTTCAAGGCAAGCCCGGTCAGCGGATTGTGGTTCAACCTATACGGCGGGTATCAAGATTTGAAAAACGACCTGATTGACACTCCGACTGTCAAGTCCGACGGGATAAGCAATGTTTTCCTCACAGAAGACACCAAGAACCTCTACGCCGGAGCCGACCTGAGCTACAACTACAAGGATGTTTTCTATCTCGCCGCCAATGCCGTCTATCGCCATTGGACAACGGACTCAGACGGTTCTGATGTCGTAGTAAGTTTCAAACCGGCCGTAGAAGGCAATCTCAATCTCAAGGTACGCCCCATCTCCCCACTGCTTGTCGGCATCGGCTATCAGCACATCTCACGCCAAGGCGTGGAGGGCAACAAGGCAGACCCCGTCAGCAATCTCTATCTAAACGGCAGTTACGAACTCTTCAAAGGAATCTCCGTGTATGCGCGCGTGAACAACTTGCTGAACAAAGATTACCAGTACTACTGGGGATACCCTTCAGAAGGTCTCAGTTTCTTAGGTGGAGTAAGCTTCCTCTTTTAATAGAGGTAGCACAAGCCGAAGCTCTAATTTGAACAAAAAAGGTCATTTTTGCTAAATTCTCCTTATATTATAAGGTGGGAAGAATCTTTTTTTCCTACTTTTGCGGGCGAATTCAGTGGCGGGAGTCACTAAAAAACAGAAATTTATGCAGAAAAACCTTGTCATAGTCGAGTCTCCGGCGAAAGCAAAAACCATCGAGAAATTCCTTGGAAAAGATTTCAAAGTCCTTTCCAGCTACGGCCATATACGTGATTTGAAGAAAAAAGAATTCAGTATTGACGTAGACAAAGACTTCAAACCGCATTACGAGATACCGGCGGATAAAAAGAAACTCGTAACCCAGTTGAAAGAAGAAGCCGAGCAGGCAGAAACCGTATGGCTGGCTTCCGATGAGGACCGCGAAGGGGAAGCCATCGCATGGCACTTGTACGAAGTGCTGAAACTGAAACCGGAACACACCAGACGTATCGTCTTCCATGAAATCACCAAAGGTGCCATCCTGAAAGCGATAGAAAATCCCCGTGACATTGACATCAACCTGGTCGATGCCCAGCAAGCCCGACGTATCCTGGACCGTATCGTAGGTTTTGAACTTTCACCGGTATTGTGGAAGAAAGTGAAACCTGCCCTTTCTGCAGGCCGTGTACAGTCCGTAGCCGTCCGTCTCATTGTAGAGCGCGAACGCGAGATACATGCATTCCAGACCGAAGCATCCTACCGTGTTACCGCCGTATTCCTCGTTCCGGACACTGACGGCAAAACAGTGGAAATGAAAGCCGAACTGGCGCACCGGCTTAAGACAAAGGCAGAAGCCCGGAAATTGCTGGAGAGCTGTAAAGCAGCCACGTTTACCATCAGCGACATCACTACCCGTCCGCTGAAGAAAACTCCCGCAGCCCCGTTCACCACCTCTACCTTGCAGCAGGAGGCTGCCCGCAAACTGGGCTTCACCGTGGCACAGACCATGATGGTGGCGCAACGTCTGTACGAATCCGGATTGATAACCTACATGCGTACCGACTCCGTCAACCTTTCCGAACTTGCCGTCAACGCCAGCCGTGAAACCATCTCCAACCTGATGGGCGAACGTTACGTACACAACCGCCACTTCGCCACCAAGACCAAAGGAGCGCAAGAGGCCCACGAAGCTATCCGCCCCACCTATATGGAGAATGCCAAGATAGAAGGTACCCCACAGGAAAGAAAGCTGTACGACCTCATCTGGAAACGTACCATCGCCTCGCAGATGGCAGATGCCGAAGTGGAAAAGACAACCGTAACCATTGCTATCAGCAACGAGACGGAGACTTTCACTGCAACCGGCGAAGTGGTGAAATTCGACGGTTTCCTCCGTGTCTACCGCGAATCATACGATGATGACGTAGAAACCCAGGAAGATGAGGCACGCCTACTGCCCCCTCTGAAAAAAGGACAGAAGCTCGAACATGAAGGTATCACCGCTACCGAACGTTTCACCCAACACCCTCCCCGCTACACGGAAGCAAGCCTTGTGCGCAAATTGGAGGAACTGGGTATCGGACGTCCGTCTACCTATGCTCCGACCATTTCCACCATCCAGCAACGCGAATACGTGATAAAAGGAGAAAAAGCAGGTGAAGAACGCACCTACAATGTGCTTAACCTGCAGGGTAATGAAATAACGGACAACAACCATACAGAAATCACCGGAGCTGAAAAGTCAAAACTGATGCCGACAGACACCGGTATTGTGGTCAATGACTTCCTGATAGAGTACTTCCCGGACATCCTTGACTACAACTTCACTGCGAGCGTCGAAAAGCAATTCGACGAAATAGCCGAAGGTGACAAGCAATGGACCGCCATTCTGAAAACATTCTATAAGAAATTCCATCCTTCGGTGGAGAACACGCTTGCCGCGAAAACCGCCCACAAGGCAGGCGAACGGATTCTAGGAACAGACCCCGTCAGCGGAAAACAAGTGTCTGTAAAAATCGGACGTTTCGGCCCAGTAGCACAGATAGGTACTGCCGAAGATGAGGAAAAGCCCCGTTTCGCCCAGGTAAAAAAAGAAATGTCCATCGAGACCATTACGCTGGAAGAAGCGCTGGAGCTGTTCAAACTTCCCCGTACTCTCGGAGAGTACGAAGGCAAGAATGTAGTCGTAGGTGCGGGACGTTTCGGACCTTATATCCAGAACAACGGCTTGTATGCCTCATTACCCAAGACAATGGACCCGATGACCGTTACGCTGGAAGAAGCTATTGAACTTTTGCAAAAGAAACAAGAAGCAGAAGCCCAGAAACATATCAAGAAGTTTGAGGAAGAACCGGAACTGGAAATCCTGAATGGACGCTATGGCCCTTACATCGCTTATAAAGGCAGCAACTACAAGATTCCTAAAGACATCATCCCTCAAGACCTAAGCCTTCAAGCTTGTCTGGAGATTGTGAAACTGCAAAGCGACAAGGAGACGGGCAAGTCGAAACGGACTGCAAAGGTAACCAAGCCCACAGCCAAGTCAACAACGAAAACCAGTAAGGCGACGAAGGCAGCGACAACCAAGGCCACTTCAACAGCCAAGAAAAAGTAAAATGAAAGTACATGATACAAAATCCTCCTTTGCCGGACAAAATATCCGGCAAAGGAGGATTTTCCTTTTTCTTTCATCTTTCCCTTCCAATTTAAGGTTGCTTTTACCGTTATTCTCATAAAAGAGCTCCAAGACGGTCGAAACAAGTGAAAGTTTTCTTTCTATATCAAATAAATATATATATTTGTGCTAAAGGCAATTACAGCAAGCAAACAAACAAAAAATGAAAGGTATGAATAAAATTTTCTTTACCAAAAGAACTTCCATTCTGTTACTGGCAATATCTCTGTTCAGCAGTTGTATGGAAAAAGACGTGTATCAAGGAGATAAGAATACACCGTTGAATCCCACAGAGGTATTCGATTTCAGTCTGACGAAAGAAGTAAAACTGAACGTCGACTATGGTTTCACCAACGACTATTACATTATTTTCGAGCTCTACAATCAGAATCCCATGAAGGAAGAGAACAACTCTTGGATAAAAGATGAGAAGCTCTCCCCCATCTATGCAGCCTCCACAGACAAAAAAGGGCAGTACTCAGGGAAAATCACCATCCCCTCCGACATTACGGAAATATGGATTTACAGTGACTATCCCGGTGCCGTTTCTCCGGTCAAGTTAGCAGTGTCCAATGAAGAAATCAATTTTGACCAGGCGGAATATATAGCATCCTTGCAAACCAACACAAGGGCAACGACAGCAGGCGGCTACAGCTATCCTGACGATTGGAAACTCATTCCGGGTACGGATTGGGATGTTTATGGTCTTCCAGTCAATATAGAAAGTATCTTGAGTATGCCACCGGCTGAAATTCTGTACAGCATCAAAAAAACATATACCAAGGTGGCCAAAGAAGGAATAAAAGTCATGCATCCGGAATGGCTCAACAATAACACAACATCCGAAATCAAAATCACTAAAGCGACGGAAGTGAGTCTTGTATTCATTAGCAGTGGTGCCGGATGGAACAATACCATCGGATATTTCACCTATCCGACCAACGAAGTCCCTACTGAAAGCACGGTCCAGAAAATCCTTGCATTCCCTAATGCGTCCCCCATCAGCAAGTCAAGCGGAACGGGCAGACTACTCTGCGGCCATGAAATGAAACTGAAATATTGGAATAAAAGTACACAGCAGTTCGAAGATAAATTCCCTGCCGGCGTTACTCTAGGCTGGTGTCTGGAAGGAATGGGCTTTAACAACGGAAACATCAAGAAGACCGGTCACACCCGCTTTTCTTACAGTTCTATGAACAGTGACAATGCACAACGCGTGGTAGCCCTGCGCGATGGAGGAACAAACCAGATTGTAGCCATCGGATTCGAAGACAATACAGACTACGACTACTGTGACGCCACATTCTATGTCAAGATAGCAGAAGCCAATGCCATTGACCCTGAAGGACCAGAACTGCCTCCGGTAGATCCGCCCAGCAGCCTGGAATATACTGTTTATGGTACACTGACCTATGAGGACCAATGGCCCTCTGAAGGAGATTATGACATGAACGATGTAGTGGTCGAATACCAATCCACCATCTACAAAAGTGCTCTGGACGATAAGATATATAAGATTATGGATGAGTTTACCCCTATCCACAATGGAGGGAGCTACGTTTGCGGATTCGGTTACCAACTTTCCAATATCGACCCGTCCAAAGTAAGGAGCATCAATGTCACCGGTTCAGACAGCTGGGAAATGGAAACGGGACAGTCACACCCCACCATCACTCTTTTTAACGATATCAAGAAAGTGCTGGGACAAAAAATCACTGTCACCACTGAAGTGATAGACATCTCTTCCAAAGACAACTCTGTGAATCCTCCCTACAACCCGTTCATTTTTGTCAACGACAGAAACAGAGAGGTACACTTAGTGAATTATCCGCCCACCAACAAAGCCGATATGGAGCTCTTCAATACCCAGGACGATGTGTCGAACACCTCAGCAGGAATCTATTATATTGCACGCTATAAAGAGGAAATACAACTGATGCCCTTCGGAATCAACCTCCCCAACATCGTAGATTTCAATATACCTGCAGAGGGCGTAAAGATATACAACACATATCCCGACTTCATCGAATGGGTCAAATCGGACGGAAGCACCCACAAAAATTGGTATAAGAAATAAAGGACATGTTGCAAAGCCAACAATAGAACATAAAACAGAAAAGCGGAGCATAGCCGAGAGTCAATCCGGCTACGCTCCGCTTTCATTTATAAGAAACTTGCGTAAAGTTACATTCTGTCAGGTACCTCAATTCCCAGTAAGCCCATACCTAAGCGTACCACCTTGGCTACATTTTCGGACAATGCAAGGCGGAATATCTTCACTGCTTCGTTCTCCTCACGCAAAATGCTGAAGTCATGGTAGAACTGGTTATATTCCTTCACAAGGTCATACGTATAGTTTGCAATGATGGACGGGCTGTAATCCTCACCTGCCTGCTTCACAATAGCGGCAAAGTCGGCAACCATCTGTATCAGCCCCTCTTCCTTCTCACTCAGTTCAATGCCGGCAGGCAACTGGGCAGGGATTTCGATACCGGCCTCTTTTGCCTTGCGGAGAACAGACTGGATACGTGCATAAGTATATTGGATGAACGGCCCCGTATTACCATTAAAGTCGATGGACTCTTTTGGATTGAATGTCATGTTCTTGCGGGCATCCACTTTCAGGATGAAGTACTTTAAGGCACCCAGACCAACGATACGGGCGATATTGTCCGCCTCTTCCTTTGTCAGACCATCCAGTTTACCCAGTTCATTGCTGGTCTCTTTGGCTGTATCAATCATCTCCGCCATCAGGTCGTCAGCATCAACCACGGTACCTTCGCGGCTCTTCATCTTGCCCTCGGGAAGTTCCACCATACCGTAAGAGAAGTGCACCAACCCTTTACCCCATTCGAAGCCCAGTTTGTCGAGCAGGATGGACAATACCTGGAAATGGTAATTCTGTTCGTTGCCTACCACATAAATCATCTTGTCGATGGGATAATCTGCAAAACGGAGTTTAGCAGTACCTATATCCTGCGTCATGTAGACGGATGTACCGTCCGCACGCAGCAGCAGCTTGTGGTCCAACCCCTCCCCCGTGAGGTCTGCCCATACAGAGCCATCTTCTTTCCGGTAGAAGAAGCCTTTCTCCAGGCCTTCCATCACCTTCTCCTTACCTTCGAGGTACGTGTTTGATTCGTAATATATCTTATCAAAAGTTACACCCATCATACGGTAAGTCTCGTCGAAACCTGCATACACCCAGTCGTTCATCTTCTTCCAGAGCGCACGTACTTCCGGGTCATTGGCCTCCCACTTTACCAGCATTTCACGAGCCTCCTTCATCAAAGGAGATTCAGCTTCCGCCTTGGCTTTGGCTTCTTCCTCATTCATGCCTTCGCTTTGGAACTTGGCCATCAGTTCTTTCACTTCCGCTTTATAATGCTTGTCGAAGGAAACATAGTAATCGCCAATCAAGTGATCTCCCTTCTTGCCGGATGATTCGGGAGTTTCACCATTCCCGTACTTCTGCCATGCCAACATGGACTTACAGATATGAATTCCACGGTCATTGACAATATTTGTCTTTACTACCTTATTACCGTTGGCAGCCACTATATTAGCCAGCGCATTTCCCAAAAGATTATTGCGTACATGGCCCAAATGAAGCGGTTTGTTGGTGTTGGGAGAAGAATACTCAATCATCACCAATGGAGAGTTGTCAGTAACAGCCACGATGCCGTACTGCTTGTCCGCATGAATACCATTCAACAATTCTATCCACGCAGAGGAGGCAATGGTCAGGTTCAAGAAGCCCTTGATGACATTAAATGCTGCAACCGAAGGCTCGTTTGCCTGCAAGTATTCACCGATTTCCTGGGCCGTCTGCTCCGGTCCTTTCTTGGACATACGGAGGAAAGGGAATACAACCAGCGTGAGGTGTCCCTCAAATTCTTTCTTGGTTTTCTGCAACTGCACTTGTGCGGCAGGAACATCCTGTCCGTAAAGCGCTTTCAGTCCGCCGATGACGGACGATACCAGTTTCTGTTCTATATTCATGATTCAAATGTATTTTCCTGCGTGCAAAGATAGCGTAAACCGAAATCAGTACAAAACAAGCAGGCTTGTTTTTATGGCCTCACAAGATATTCAACATACAAAGAGGGGACGCTCTTTGTAAAACGTCCCCTCTTTGTATGTTGAGTATACTGTTCTTATTCAGCTGTCAATTCCGTACCTGGTTTGAATTTAACAACTTTCTTTGCAGCAATCTCGATAGGCTTTTTAGTAGAGGGGTTGATACCCATACGCGCTCCTCTTTCCACCACACTGAAAGTTCCAAAACCAACCAATGATACTTTATCACCGGCCTTCATTGCCTTAGTGACTGATGCGATAAATGCATCCAATGCTTTCTTTGAATCAGTCTTTGACAAACCAGACTCCGCTGCCATAGCGCTAATAAGTTCCGCCTTATTCATAATGCTTAAAATTAATTAATATGTTACACAAAAGATATTTTTACTTTTCATCACAAACCTCCACAAAAATAGAGCAATATTTCTGAATATCAAATAAAAACATTAAAAAAATATTGGAAAACAACGAAAAAGAAGGAATAGAATCTGCTTTTTCTGTTATAGAACAGAATTTATTCGTATTTTTGCCGGAGAAAGCAAAAACAGGCAACTGTTTTTGAACTGTAAAATGAATTGAAACAACAGATTATGAATACTATACCTACTGTAACCAAGAACCTTTTAATCATTAATGTGCTGATGTTTCTGGGTACCATCGTCGCCCAAAGCTACGGCATCGACCTCGCCCAATATCTGGGATTGCATTTTTTTCTTGCCGAAGATTTCAATGCAGCACAATTGATAACATATATGTTCATGCACGCTGGATTCGCGCACATATTTTTCAACATGTTTGCCGTATGGATGTTCGGACGTATTTTAGAGCAGGTATGGGGGCCAAAACGATTTCTGTTCTACTATCTGGTGTGCGGTATAGGAGCCGGAATTATCCAGGAGGTGGTACAGTATATTCATTATGAGACAGTACTTTCCGCCTATGACAGCGTAAATACCGGCATGGCCATCATCCCGATGGAGGAATATCTCAATATGATGACTACCGTGGGAGCTTCGGGAGCAGTATACGCCATTCTGCTGGCATTCGGCATGTTGTTCCCCAACCAGCAAATGTTCATCTTCCCGCTACCGGTTCCCATCAAGGCCAAATATTTTGTTATCGGATATGCCTTGATTGAACTTTATGCCGGATTTGCAAACAGTGCAGGAGACAATGTGGCTCACTTCGCACATCTGGGTGGTATGGTATTCGGCTTTATCCTGATTATGTACTGGAGAAAAAAGAACAGAGGAAATGGCTACTATTATAACTGATTTGAAAGAAACTTTCCGTAGAGGGAACATTTATATCCAACTGATTTACATCAATGTAGCGGTATTCATACTTACTACGCTAACCGAAGTCATGTTCCAGTTGTTCAACCGGAGCATAGCAGGCGTATTCGAATGGTTGGAACTGCCGGCATCAGTCCTACGCTTCATCCTGCAACCATGGTCACTACTGACATATATGTTCATGCATGCAGGATTCATGCACATTCTTTTCAATATGCTGTGGCTTTACTGGTTCGGTGCACTGTTCCTGAGTTTCTTCTCTGCAAAGCATCTCCGGGGTGTATACATTCTGGGAGGAATTTGCGGCGGTCTGCTCTATATGGCCGCCTATAACATTTTCCCGTATTTCCGTCCCATGACAGACTATTCTTTCATGCTGGGCGCTTCTGCCTCTGTACTTGCCATTGTAGCCGCCACCGCCTATCGCGAGCCCAACTATCCGATACGGCTACTGCTGTTCGGAACCATCCGGCTGAAATACCTGGCACTCATCGTTATAGGCACCGATTTACTGTTCATCACCTCCAGCAATGCCGGTGGACACATCGCACATTTAGGAGGTGCGCTGGCAGGGGTATGGTTTGCCGCCAGCCTCAGCAAAGGTAGTGACCTGACCTCATGGATAAACAAATGTCTGGATACCTTAGTTTCCATCGTCAGCTTCAAACCCAGAAAGCCGAAAATGAAAGTACACTACGGTACTGGCAAACAAAAAGATTATGATTACAACGCACGGAAAAAAGCCCAATCCGACGAGATAGACCGCATTCTCGACAAATTAAAGAAATCGGGATACGAAAGCCTTACTACAGAGGAAAAGAAAAGCTTGTTCGACGCGAGTAAACGTTAAACCAATGGAAAATGGAAAACGGAAAATGAAAAATGAGAATATAACCGCCACTCTTATTTTCAGTTTTCACCTTTCAATTTTCAACTATTATAATGAAGCATCTCGGTAATTTTGTCGCTCTCCTGATTTTAGCGGTCAATGCCTTATTTACGGGCCTATTACTGTTCACCGCCTATAGTCCGCACATCCAGCCGGTCACACATCCGGTGCAATCGTGCCTGGGGCTGACATTTCCCGTGTTCCTGATGATAAATGCCGGCTTCCTCATTTTTTGGCTGGTCATCCAGCGCTATAGGTCGGCTTTGCTGCCCCTAATAGGGATGTTGCTCTGCTATTCGCAGATACGCACCTATCTGCCCATCAACTTCCATACAGACCACTTACCGGAAACAAGTATCAAACTGCTCTCCTACAACATTATGGGATTTGACGGTGCCGCCAAACAAGATGGCAAAAACCCGATATTGACCTATTTGAAGGAAAGTGGCGCCGATATCCTCTGTCTGCAGGAATATTCCACAGTACAATCCTCAAAGCATCTTTCGCAAAAAGACGTAGAGCGGGAACTCAAGGCATATCCATACCACCGCATCAACACAGTGGGTAGCGGAAAGGGACATACCAACAAGATAGCATGTTACTCTAAATTTCCGATTCTCTCGTCACGCATATTGGATTATCCCAGCGAATACAACGGTTCGGTACTCTATGAAATCAAGATTGGGGAAGACACGGTTACCCTCATCAACAATCATCTGGAGTCCAACAAGCTGACCAAAGCCGATAAAGTCGTGTACGAAGACATGCTGAAATCTCCCGAAAAGGAAAAAGTGAAAAGCGGCGCACGCCTGCTCATACGCAAGCTGGCAGAAGCATCGGCCATCCGTGCCCCGCAGGCTGACACTATTGCACATGAAATAACCGCTTCACCGCATCCTTACATTATTGTATGCGGCGATTTCAACGATACCCCCATCTCCTATACCCACCGCACCATCGCCCAGGATTTGGACGACGCATTCACCCAATCAGGACGGGGGCTGGGCATCTCCTACAACCAGAACAGATTCTATTTCCGGATAGACAACATACTGACAAGCAAGAACCTGAGAGCCTACAATTGTACAGTAGACCGCTCCATCAAAGAGTCAGACCACTATCCGATATGGTGCTATATCACTAAGAGATATTGAAAATTAATACTTAAACATTTAATACTTAGAAAACAATGTTCAAAAAATGTATTCTAATTTTAGCAGCAAGTTGTATGATGTACTCCTGTGCCACCCAGACGGAAAGCAATCCGTTCCTTACTGAGTTTCAAACACCCAATGGCGTGCCTCCATTCGATAAAATCAAGTTGGAGCACTATGAACCCGCATTCCAGAAAGGTATAGAAGAGCAGAACGCCAATATCCAAGCCATCATTGACAATACGGAAGCCCCTACTTTCGAAAATGTCATTGTTGCCCTCGACAACAGCTCTCCCACCCTGGACCGTGTAGGCGGTGTATTTTTCAACCTGACGGAGGCCGAAACTACCGATGAACTGACAGCCCTTTCCATGAAACTGGCTCCGACATTGGCCGAACACGAAGACAACATCTCCCTCAACCAGGAGCTTTTCAAGAAAGTGGATGCTGTCTACAGCCAGAAAGATGCTCTCGGCCTGACCCGCGAACAACAAAGGCTGCTGGAAAAAACCCATAAGAAATTTATCCGTTCCGGCGCCAATCTTCCGGCCGACAAACAAGCCCGTCTGCGTGAGATCAACAAGCAGCTTTCCACACTCGGAATCACGTTCAGCAACAACATCCTGAACGAAAACAACGACTTCAAGCTTTATGTAGGAAAAGAGGAAGACCTCGCCGGACTTCCCCAATGGTTCCGCGAAAGCGCCATGGCTGAAGCCCGTGCCACCGGACAGGAAGGCAAATGGCTGTTTACCCTCCATAATGCAAGCCGCCTGCCTTTCCTTCAATACTCTGCTAACCGGCCGCTACGCGAACAGATGTACAAGGCCTACATCAACCGCGGCAATAACAATGACAAGAACGACAACAAGAAAATCATTACCGACATCGTACGCCTGAGACTTGAAAAGGCGCAACTGCTGGGTTTCGACTGTTACTCCAACTTTGTATTGGACAATACAATGGCAAAGAATTCCACCGCCGTGATGGACTTCCTCAACAACTTGTGGAGTTATGCACTCCCCAAAGCAAAAGCCGAAGCAGCCGAACTGCAAAAGCTGATGGACAAGGAAGGCAAAGGAGAGAAACTGGAAGCATGGGATTGGTGGTACTACACCGAAAAACTCCGTAAAGAGAAATATAACCTCGAAGAAGAAGAGATTAAGCCCTACTTCAAACTGGAAAACGTACGTGAAGGCGCCTTTGCCGTTGCCAATAAGCTCTATGGCATCACGCTGACAAAGCTCGAAGGTATCCCCGTCTATCATCCCGATGTAGAAGTGTTTGAAGTGAAAGCCGCAGACGGCTCACAAGTAGGAATCTTCTATGTAGATTACTTCCCCCGTCCCGGCAAAAGCGGTGGTGCCTGGATGAGCAATTACCGCGAACAACAAGGCAGCATACGTCCATTGGTATGCAACGTATGCAGCTTCACCAAGCCCGTAGGCGACACTCCTTCCCTGCTGACCATCGACGAAGTGGAAACTTTGTTCCATGAATTCGGCCATGCCCTGCACGGATTATTGACCCAATGCCAGTATAAAGGTACTTCAGGCACCAATGTCGTACGCGACTTCGTGGAACTCCCCTCTCAAATCAACGAGCATTGGGCTACCGAACCCGAAGTGTTGAAAATGTATGCCAAGCATTACAAGACCGGCGAAGTCATTCCCGACAGCCTGATTGAAAAGATACTGAACCAGAAAACATTCAACCAGGGTTTCATGACTACCGAATTGCTGGCCGCCGCCATCCTCGACATGAACCTGCATAACCTGACTGATACCGAAGGTCTTGATGTCGTTGCATACGAAAAAGAAGCGATGGACCAACTGGGGCTGATTCCGGAAATAGCTCCCCGCTACCGTACCACATACTTCAACCACATCATCGGCGGTTATGCTGCAGGCTACTACAGCTATCTCTGGGCCAATGTTCTTGACAACGATGCCTTCGAAGCTTTCAAGGAACACGGTATCTTCGACAAGCAGACAGCCGACCTCTTCCGCCAGAATGTTCTGGAGAAAGGAGACAGCGAAGACCCGATGACTCTCTATAAAAACTTCAGAGGAACTGAGCCTCAATTAGACCCGATGTTAAAAAATCGCGGTATGAAGTAAGATTTGTGAAAAAAAAGCTATATTTGCAGCCTTGTATGCAACAGAATTTAATTAAAAAGTAATCATAATAAACTAAAAGTAACATGCAAAACAAAGGATTTGTAAGGGTTTTTGCGATATTGCTCACACTGGTGTGTGTGTTCTATCTCTCCTTCTCTTTTGTAACTCGCCATTACACAAGTAAGGCCAAAGAGTTTGCAAAAGGCGATGTGAAAGTAGAGCAGGACTACCTCGATTCTCTGGCTAATGAGAAAGTGTATTTCGGCAATTGGACGCTGAAACAATGTCGTGAGATGGAAATCAGTTTAGGTTTGGACTTGAAGGGTGGTATGAACGTCATCCTTGAAGTTTCCGTACCCGATGTCATCAAAGTATTGGCTGACAACAAGACTGACGAAGCATTCAACCAAGCATTGGCCACTGCCGCCAAGCAAGCTACCACAAGCCAGGATGACGTAATCACCCTATTCATCAGAGAGTATCACAAGCTTGCTCCGGGTGCTCCGCTGTCACAACTGTTCGCAACCCAGCAATTAAAAGACAAAGTGACTCAGAAGTCTACCGACGCAGAAGTCGAGAAAGTATTGCGCGAAGAGGTAAAGGCAGCCGTTGAGAATTCCTATAATGTACTCCGTACCCGTATCGACCGTTTCGGTGTAGTTCAGCCTAATATCCAAAGCCTGGAAGACAAGATGGGGCGTATCATGGTGGAACTTCCGGGTATCAAAGAGCCCGAACGTGTAAGAAAATTATTACAAGGTTCTGCCAATCTGGAATTCTGGGAAACATACACAGCCAAAGACGTTACTCCTTATCTGCAAGCTGCCGACACCAAGTTGCGTGCCATCGTTGCAAGCGAAACTCCGGCAGAAGAGGCAGACAGCGCAGCTACCGAAGCTCCTGCCGTAGCCCAAGCTACCAGCACAGCCGACAGTCTTGCCGCTGCTTTAAAGGGTGAAAACAAGACACAAACCGCTGACCTTGCACAAATAAAGAAAGAACACCCGCTGTTCGCAATCTTGCAAGTCAACCCCAGCGGACAAGGTCCTGTTGTAGCCTATGCCAACTACAAGGATACAGCTGAAATCAACAGATACCTTTCCATGCCGGAAGTTCAGGCCGAAATGCCGAAAGACTTGCGTCTGAAATGGGGAGTATCTCCTTATGAATATGATCCGAAAGCTCAGACTTTCGAACTTTATGCCATCCGTTCCACAGAACGTAACGGCAAGGCGCCTCTGGAAGGTGATGTAGTGGTTAGCGCCAAAGACGAATACGACCATTACGGTAAACCTGCCGTAAGTATGTCTATGAACACTGACGGTGCACGTCGCTGGGCTCAGCTCACCAAACAGAATATCGGCAAGAGCATCGCTATCGTGTTGGATGGTTATGTTTATTCCGCACCGAACGTAAACAATGAAATCACTGGCGGTAACTCACAAATTACCGGTCACTTTACTCCGGAACAAGCAAAAGACTTGGCAAACGTGTTAAGATCAGGTAAGATGCCAGCTCCTGCGCACATCGTACAAGAAGATATCGTAGGTCCTTCACTGGGACAAGCTTCCATCAATGCCGGTATCATGTCATTCATCGTAGCATTGATTCTGCTGATGGTTTACATGTGCTCTATGTACGGATTCATTCCGGGTATGGTTGCCAACGGCGCTCTGGTGCTGAACTTGTTCTTCACGTTGGGTATCCTTTCTTCTTTCCAGGCAGCATTGACGATGTCCGGTATTGCCGGTATGGTGTTGGCGCTGGGTATGGCTGTGGATGCCAACGTATTGATTTACGAGCGTACCAAAGAAGAACTCCGTGCAGGCAAGGGTGTGAAGAAAGCATTGGCTGACGGTTACTCCAACGCCTTCTCTGCTATCTTCGACTCCAACTTGACGTCTATCATCACCGGTATCATCCTGTTCAACTTCGGTACAGGTCCTATCCGCGGTTTTGCCACTACACTGATTATCGGTATCTTGATTTCGTTCTTTACTGCCGTGTTCATGACACGTCTGTTCTATGATTATTTCATGGGCAAAGACAAATTGCTGAACCTGACATTCTCTTCCAAGATTTCCAAGAACCTGATGGCGAACGTACACTTCGACTTCATGGGCAGAAACAAGCTGTGGTTGACCATCACCGGAGCTGCCGTAGTTGTATGTATCGCTTTCCTCGCTACCCGTGGACTGAGCCAGAGCATCGACTTCACCGGTGGACGTAACTTCAAGGTACAGTTTGAGAACAAAGTGGAACCGGAACAGATTCGTGAACTTATCTCCAGCAAGTTCGGCGATGCCAATGTCAGCGTTATCGCTATCGGTACAGACGGCAAGACTGTACGTATCAGCACGAACTACCGCATTGAAGAAGAAGGTAACAACATCGACTCTGAAATCGAAGCATATCTGTATGAGACTCTGAAGCCGGTATTGACTCAGAACATCACTTTGGAAACCTTCATCGACCGCGAAAACCATACGGGCGGAAGTATCATCAGTTCCCAGAAGGTAGGTCCGAGTATCGCAGACGACATCAAGGTTTCAGCCATCTGGTCTGTTGTACTTGCATTGATTGCCATCGGTATCTATATCCTGATCCGTTTCCGCAATATTGCATACAGTATCGGTTCAGTAGCCGCATTGGCTTGTGATACCATCATCATCCTGGGTGCCTACTCCATCTGTTGGGGCTGGATGCCGTTCTCTCTGGAAATCGACCAGACCTTTATCGGTGCCATCCTGACAGCTATCGGTTACTCTATCAATGACAAGGTGGTAATCTTCGACCGTGTACGTGAATTCTTCGGTCTCTATCCGAAGCGTGACAAGTTCCAGTTGTTCAATGACTCATTGAATACAACTTTGGCACGCACCATCAATACTTCACTGAGTACCTTGATTGTATTGCTGTGTATCTTCATCCTCGGTGGTGACTCTATCCGCAGCTTCGCATTCGCCATGATTCTGGGTGTTGTATTCGGTACAATGTCTTCTCTGTTCGTTGCATCTCCTATCGCTTACATACTGATAGGCAAAAAGAGCAGTGAACTTAATGAAGTTTCAGAATAAAAGGATTTTACTATAATAATATCCCTAATTAAGGGGCTATTCGAAAATAGATAGCCCCTTAATTAGGGATATTCAGTAAATGTCATAAAAAAGTAAGATGGCATATGCAGATGATTTGCTCCTACCATCTCATATGCCATTTTATTGTATTTTCTCTCTCTGAGCTAAAATCTTATCCGTTTGGAAGAAGCCTAACAACTTCCTCTATAGGATTTCTGTTTTCCTGTTCCGTACTTTAATTTTCGATAGTGAGTAATACTGTTTTTGTGTACCGAAACGGCCTTCGAGCCTGGTGGCTTTGAAAATTCTATAAACAGAAGTTACTTAACACCTATTCAATACAAGCGATGATATTCAATTCTAAAACTTGAAGCATAATTGTAAACTTCAGCATGGCCAAGCGAAGGGTTACATTTGCCAAGTTGAGATTGATAGGGCCCGGTACCTTTCACTGAAAAGATCTCTTAATCAAGCTTCATATCAGAATGAGAAACACGAGACCTAAACAATGCCAGCTAGGCATAAAACTGATTGGTCATTTCGACTCCTCCTTGTGATTAAGCCATCAGACAAACGTTACTTATGAACATTTTTAAGTGTTTTCCCAGGGACATCATGCAGTTTCGGGCGACTTGGACGTACGTTATAGATGCTCATCCATTTCTCAAGAATATCGCGTAATTCTTGCAGTTTCTGGCCATATGAGTTTTCCATTATCAGGTTTCTCATTTCCCCTCTGTCATTTTGCATATCAAACAGCTGTTCGCGATATCTTCCTTTATCGTAAAGCACATATTTATAACGTTCGCTACGTACTACCCAGCCCCTCGTCTTGCTACCGTCAAACCGTGTTTCGGTGATGATATATTCTTGATGTAAAGCTTGCGGATTTCCTTCCTCTGCAATTTTCCGGAAAGACTTTCCTGCTGCTCCCTTCGGCATTTTGGCACCTGCCCAGTCACACACGGAGGCAAAGAAATCTACACCGTTACTAATAAGCTGGGGTAACACTTTGCCTGCATTCTTCTTGCCTGGCAGCGTTACAATAAGAGGGATATTGATAATCTCCTCATATAAAGCAGACTTCTGGTTCCAACGATGGGCACCTATACCATCGCCGTGATCGCTGGAAAAGATTACCACTGTATTTTCCCAAAGATTATTCCGATCGATGGCATCAATAATCTTTCCTATTTCTCTATCTACTTTTTCTACCAAGCGATAATAAGTATATCGGTACATACGCCAGTCTTCGGGGGTAAAACCAGCGGTTGGATATACATTGTAGTTATTGATTCTTTCACTTTCAATGACGTCAGCATCATACGGGTTTTTGGCAAAATTGGCAGGCAATCCCGGACAATCCCGTATATCAGGTATATCAATATTTCCATAAGGGAAGTTCTGACGACGTGCATATTCGCAGATATTATGTGGGTTGTCATAGGAAGCCACCAAAAAAAACGGCTTTTTATGTTTGCGCGAGAGATATTCGGCACAAGCTTCTGCCAGCCCATCATCACTATGTTTATATATATTGTCGAAGCCATATTCTTTGTCTGGAACTTCGAGTAAAGGAAGATGCCATTTACCGCCATAGGCACAATCATAACCGGCATTCTTTATTAAAGTGCCCAGTGTTTGTGCCTTAAGAGAGTCGGGCATCGGTGATCCGTTGACAGACAGCCCTACTGCATCCGGATAGTACCCTGTAAACATAGCTCCACGTGAGGGGCCACTGAGTGGAGCTGTACAATAAGCGTTATTAAATAGTATACCGGCCGCTGCCAAACGGTCAAGGTTGGGAGTGTGCAGATCCGGATTTCCAGCACAGCTCATGGCGCTGGCCGTTTGCTGATCGGTGAAGATGTAGATGATGTTAGGACGTTCGATGGCAGAAGCCATAGAAGAGCATAACAACGAAAAACAAGCCAAATACTTCATTGAATTTTCTTTTACCATATTATTTCAATAATTCAATTTTGTTTTAAAGTGATATCATATTTCAAGTTCCGGTAAGGCATCAACCAGCCTTTTTTCTACTTTCTTTCCGTCTACCCGATCTATGATGGTCGTAGCACCTTTGTTTGAGTCATAATTGAAGTCCAGCGAAACACCGTTCTGTTTATTCTCTATATACAAGAACGCATTACCTTCACCTTCCAGATTACATTCGATAACCCATTCTTCTACTGTTATGCGGTTCCTTTCACGATTAATTACAGCATCGGCACGGTTGTTTCCATGTACATCAATCACATTGAGAAAACAGATTTTGCTGCAAGAAGCTGTCGTTGCTGTAAAATGATAATGATTGGAGAGAGTTTTGCCAAGTCGTTTTTTCCAATCAACAGCAGCCACAAAAAAGGTGTCTGTTTGCGCATAAGTCATTTTCTGTGAGGAGAACAGATGAGCTATAGATACTCCGTCTGCCTTGTTCTTTCCTAAGATGCGCAATCCGTCTTTCTCTTCAGCGACTTCCATGGGCAGTTCTACCGTATGCAGCAGATAATTCCATTCTACCGGTTCTTTACCAACCAGTTCGTCATAAACAACGAACAAACCCGAACGTCCCAGCTGAACAATATGTCTTCGAAAAAAATCCAGTTTATTCTCATCCCAACCTTTCTCCGGTGTATACTGAGTACCAGACAAGCGCCCACGTTCCAGCCACAACGGAGAAACCACTTTTCCATAAGCGTTAGAAGCATCACCTACAACGTAGGAGATTTCTTCTCCTTCATAATAGCGAGGAATCCATCCATAACCTTCCGTTCCAATCTTTTGTCCCATACCATTCACCAATATGGAATTATGGGCGCGAGTATTCCGATAAGCATACATGCAATGGTCATCTGTAAAGCCGGTACGATGTCCACTGCTATAGAAAATTGCCTTTCCACCAAAGAAAGTATTGAAGGCGTTTTGATTAGCTAAAGCATGGGAAGTGGCACCATAGGGGCTGCTACGGAAAGAGAGCATGGCATTGTTGGTGTGATGTCCTATGTCTGTGTTCATCAGTGCAGTGCCTGTCTGGCTGAAAACTTTGGACTGAGGCAGCTCCAACAGCTTGCTACTATAAGCAGGCCTCTCCTTTTTTGTCGTACAACGATACCAGGTCAAGTCCGCCGGTTTGGCTTCAAAGCTTTCGACAGAATATCAGGGTCTTCCTGCATAATTTCGTGTACATAAGCTGCCGCCCACGGATTGTTACATTCGCGTGCCAGCGCATCTGCATATCCTACGCGACCTCCATTCGGAGTGCGCTGTCCCTCATGCGAATTGCCATGTCCTCCGGATTTGGAAAGGGAGGTTGCTGGTAAATGACATATAAAGCATTGTTGTTATACCACGGATCGGCAAAGAAATTGAAACCGGATATACGGGAGAAAAGGCCGGTACCTCTATCAGTGTGCGTATATTTACATGAAAATATGAATCTCCATTATGCCAAGCACCATCCTTATTCAGTCCCGGAAGACGGGAGATCCATTCATTATAGCAATAATCTGCCCACACGGATGCTTCCGGAATCTCACCAACTGTGGCAAAGGCCGCCATTGTAAGAATGCGGAAAGTCATTTGCCATACATGATTGTCTGCAATACGGTTCTCCAGATGATTAACGTATTCATTATAGAATTTATTCCCGATATTCCGGATATTATCTAATAATAACTGTTTTTCTGACGGAGACAACAGGTTGTAGAACCCGTCGTACGCCGATGTGCTCATAGAGAGCAAAGTGGATAGATTGAAGTCACCTGCAAAGTATTTGCTTGTTTGCCAGGAAAGGATTTCACTCAACCGGTTGATGCCTTCACGATAATACTTCTTGTCTTTCGTCAGCAGATAGGCGCGTACCAATGCTTCCACATTGGCTTCTTCTCTATCCACAATCTTACGGCTCTCGCGGATAAGGGCTGACTCACGCTGTACTACATTGGTTAATGTAACTACATTTGTTGTATCTATCTCTTCCTGAAGATGCTTCAACGGATGAGAATGCACCGGGAAGCTTTGTCCATATAGGCCTGAGCTTCCGGATTATTTTTATTCTTCGTTATAATTTCCTCCCAATCATCCGCATCCAATAATACGCGTGGGTGGTGAGACGTATATTTTGCCAAGACTTTCTCCAATGTGGGCGGATTAAATTCCTGTGTATCTTTACCTATATGGAATTGATAAACCGGTGACCATTCTTCTTTACCTCCAGGAGTGACGTAAGCATATTGCCAGTACCATTTTCCCTGAGCCAGGCACTGGAAAGGATTGAAAAAGCCCAGGCGCGTTCCCCAATCAACACTTCCTTTTGAAAGTTCTTGTCCTGAGAAATACGAATCCGATAGACTACTTTCGGTTTTCATCCACTTGTCCCGGAACTCCATCCAATACCGGACCTAAATGCGGGAATTTATCCGGCCACATAAAGCGCGGCGGATTCATCTTAACGCAAGCACCATTCGCAGGAGAGGGAGTTGCACGAACTTCGTGCATCAATGTCTCGTCGGAAACTGTTATGACAGCAGATTGCTCGGAACTGCCACATGCCATCAATAGGCAAAGGCGGGTAAGCCTAATAATATCTTTCTCATTTCAGTATTTTATTTTTGTTTTGAAACCAATCAGTTCTTTCAGGCTGACTGTCTTATTGTTGACCAGTGGATGTGCCCAAAACCGATAAACGTAATATATCCCATGAAAACCAAGATAAGGAGCATTCCTATGCGTAATGAAGTGGTATCGGATAGCAGACTGACAAACAGCGGACCTCCTGCGCCTCCCACAATTCCGGAGCAAAGAATACCGGCAAAGAACCGTGATTCTGGGCTACTGTGTTCAGAGCCAGTGAGAATACGATGGAGTACATCATTGAAATGCAGAAACCGATTGCCGGAAATGCACATACCGCAACTTTGCAGAACCGAACAATGCGATCAAGAGTAAACTCATGGAAAGCAGTCCTGATATTTGTAGGAGACGTTTACTGTCTATCAGCTTCAGCAAGAACATACCAAATAGGCAACCGACGGTCATCGAACCCCAGAAATAACTGATACTTTGTGCACCGACAGTTCTTGGATCAATGCCATGATACTGTTCCAAGAAGGTACTCATAAAATAGAGACACCCTGTTCTGTACTGACATAACAGAAGATTCCCAAAAGAAAAGCCATACGTATTTTGACGGAACAATTTTTATAGGAAGAGGAGGAACCACTGCGTTCATCATCTTTCAATTCAATGCGCGGAAAATGAACGAATGACACAACGAGCAGCATAGCCAACAACAGTGCTGTAAATACCCAATACAGAGAAACCCGGAAGAGTAACCGGAGTAACTTTTGCCAGAATATCCAGCAAAAGTTCTGTCCCTGCTGATAAACTTCCGGTTCCAGTGCATGTATCAGCCAAGTGTAAACCAAGGGACTGATAAAGAGGCTACTCGAATACAAACTGTGCCAACTCTGCTATAAACGCATAATTCTCCTCTCCGCCGACAACACGTTGCAAGGGTTGATTACAGTTTGCAACATGGCCATTCCCAAACCAATGATGAAAGAAGACAGAAGCAGTATCAGGTAAAAGGGAAACATGCAAACAAGGTAGTACCTATAAATGGCATTAGGAAGCCGGTAAATAGCACCGGCTTTTCTCCATATTATCTATTAATATACCTGCCGGTATCGACATGATGGCATAGGCCAAGAAAAGAGGTCGGAATAAACCCTGCCATTGCCAGATCCTTCAGTTCAAAGTTATGGATAATGTCGGGGATTAACGGCCCGAGAATATTCGTAATGAATGAAATAGTAAACCAAAACATCATGATTAATGTCAGCATACTCCATTTCTTGTTACTTTTCATGATATATCGTTCATTTTAAGATTAATGATGCCGCTCCGATAAATCCGGCTTTATTACCCAATGATGCGGCTACAATTTCTGTATTTAAGGCACAATCGGCTATAACATGCTCTCGAACCACTTCCCTTATTTTCTCTAAATAGAAAATACCGGATTCTGTAACCCTCCTCCCAATACAATCCGTTGAGGGCTGAATATATTGACAAATCCGGCAATTCCTCTTCCCAAATAGTAAAAGTGTTCACTCATGCATTCAACAGCCATCGGAAAATTTTCATGATACAGGCGGACTATTAGTTCTCCGTTTATTTCCATATCAAAACTCAGATTCCGCTCTTTAGCCAACGTGCTGAAATGCCTTACCAAAGCAGAAGTCGAGGCATAATGCTCCAGGCAGCCGATCGCTCCGCAGGCACAACGTTCACCGTTAGCAATCAATGGCACGTGTCCCAGCTCCGTACCCCGATTGGCATAGCCGTTGAATAATTTGCCATCAATGATGACGGCTCCACCGATGCCGGTTCCCACTGTCAGAAACACCACGTGGGTACACCCCCTGCACCATATTTCGCTTCCCCAACCCCATCAGGTTGGCGTCATTTCCAACGACTACCGGTAGTTTCATCTGTTCTTCCAAAGAGAAGCCACATCTATGTTTTCCCAACCGATAATATTTTCTGCACCTCCCAATACGATACGGTTCGTCTCATCTACAATTCCGGGTGTACCAAGCCCAATGCCCAATACTGTCCAGTTTTGTTTGGCAGCTTCATCTTTTAACAACATGACAGCTTTTATCAACTGCTCTATTACTTTTGCAGCTGAAACAGAAGCAAAGAGGGTAATTTTCCTCAAAGAAAGAATTACCCGCTTTATCCACCAAAGCATATTTTATAGATGTACCACCTAAATCAATGCCAATTGCATATTCCATAGTTTATTATATCAAATAAGGAAACATTATGTTCTTTCTACCCATATAGGAGAACTCCATGCCCATTGCTGGTCACGCTGGCGAACCCTGACATAGTAATAGTCCGTATCTCTTTCGGGTTGGGTATCCTCCATATAATGCTCAACCGTAAAGCAACTTTCCGGCATTGCACGGTTGAAGAGAATAGCCTCACTGAGCCACCCTATCATGAAATGTGAACGGGAACCTTCCAAAGTTCACCCAACGAATGCTCAAATTTCTTGCCATTGAATTCGGCTGTAATCACGCCATCTTTAGGCATAGTCACATCCAGAATGACAGCTTGCGTGGCAGGAGTCGTGGTATTGGGGTTTTGGAACTGTACATATCCAACTCTGCATCCTTACTTGTAACAGACACAATACGGTTAACTTTTGTCTCAAACTCAGATTCTCCCGGTTGCGGAGAAGTGAAAGCGGCGCCACGGAAGCAAGGTTCCACAGCATTGATAGTTCCTTTATTTATGGACAGCTTTCCTTGCCAATGCACATACTGTTCTTCGCGGTTCCAACCGAAATCAACTTTACCTTGCAACGTACCATATCTCCTTCTGGCATCTCGGGCAACAATGGGCCACTTAAACGAGCAATGCACTTTCTGTTCTTAACGATGTCAATATAATCAATACAGCTACCTCCCTCCACATTCAGATAAATACGACGGCTATTTCCCGTACGACATCACCCGGGAACGCATCATTCAAACGAAAATCTATATTTATTTTATCACCGGTGGCACAGCAGACATGACGGTTCTTCATGGCATCCCAGATTTTATCACGGCTCAACGATTCTGCAAGGATACCTATGCGACCGTCACCGTAACTGCCCGGATAACCTGCATGTTGGTCGGTCGAACCCATAATACCGAATTTCTTACCTTGCTCCAATCCGCATTGAATAGTACCTTCCCATTGGCGAGGACCCATGTCATGCAGATAACTGTAATCTCCTGATCGCTTTCTGCCAATCCATGGCGGGAATACATCTCTACAAACGGGGTCTGGTCTCCTTCCGTAAAGAAGTTCCAATTGTATCCGCGATAGCCTGTCTGATATCCCATATGATGCGGAGTAATAAATACCTTATGCCCGCGGGCTTTCCGTTTCCAGTCTTCAATGGAGGTACATTCCACCAGCGGTGCGTCCAAGTCATAATTCAGAGCCACATGGTCGCCATGTTCCATGCTGTGCGCCTCATAACCAACAAAAGCCAGGAATTCTCCTTCCTTATTGTATTCATTGGTCATGGCGACATATTTCTCATAACCTCCCTCTCGCAAACGCTTGAAGGCACCGGTATGATAATCGATCACCCACTTCAGACGGGGATCATCGGCTCCGGAATATCCGGCCACATGGCATGAGGGTGACAGATACAAAATCCAGTTGTTCTTTGGCAGCCTCAAATGCAGAACGCATGTCGCCATGACCGTAGGTTATGTTACAATGATTATGCAAATCTCCCAGAAATACTTCAGATTACTGGCAGAGGGCATGACTTTCTTTCCTGCGGCAGTTCCTTGCTGACATGCAGATAATAGGCTACCGGAAGCGGCCAGCCCGACAAGAGACCAGCCGGTATGCTTTAAAAATTTCTTCTGTCCATAATTTAAATTTAGATTATCTGTTTTCATCAATCGTCTGTCACCTTTGAATAACTCTTTGACCTTTTCATCGGGGTCATCATCCTTATACTGTTTTGAATCTTTTCAGCAATGAAATGAGTTCCGCTTGTTTGTCGGCATACTCCGGTTTACCAAACACACTGTTCAGTTCACTCGGGTCATTCTTCAAGTCATACATTTCCCATTCGTCCACATCGTTATAGAAGTGAATCAGCTTGAAGTCAGCGGTACGAATGCCGTAATGCCTTTTAACCGAGTGCTCTGCCGGATACTCATAATAGTGATAATAGGCGGCTTTTCTCCAGTCAGCCGGTGTTTTCCCCATTCTCCAGAATGGTCCTGAGAGACTGTCCCTGAATATCTGCTGGTATATCTGCTCCGGCAAAATCCAGCAGGGTAGGAGCAAAATCCACATTCATGGCAATAGCGCTCGATACACTCCCGCCTTGATGGCCTTCGGATAACGGATAACCAATGGCATGCGCTGGCATTCTTCATACATAAAGCGCTTGTCGAACCAGCCATGTTCGCCCAGAAAGAAACCCTGGTCCGAAGTATAGATTATGATTGTATTGTCCAATTCACCGTTTTCTCCAGATAGCCGAGCAACCTTCCTATATTTTCGTCCACAGCTACAATAGTTGCCAAGTAATCGCGCATATATTGCTGGTACTTCCAACTGATTAGTTCTTTCCCTCTTAAGTTGCCGCTACGGTATTCTGAAATACGCTGGGCGTATACTGAATCCACTTATCTTGTACATCAGCCGGCATACGCTTGTAGACTTGATAGAGGCGATTGGTCGTATCTTTCAGCATTTCTTCACGGGTCAGCAGTTTCAGATCCCAGTCATTGGTCAATGTATGCTCGATGGACATATCCTGTTCTATAGCAGCAGAGCCTCTGCCTTCGTATGTATCGAAAAGCGTGGCAGGTTCGGGAAACACGGTATTGTTGAACATTCCCAAATGACGAGGAGCGGGCATCCAGTTACGGTGAGGGGCTTTCTGGTGATACATCATGCAGAAAGGCTTGCTTTTGTCTCTGTGTTCCAGATATTCGATAGCCTTGTCTGTAATAACGTCAGTTGTATAGCCCTGCTCTACAATCTGCTTTCCGTTCTCGTTGAAATCGGGATTGTAATAATCCCCTGTTCATGTTGTCCGGTCAGGATACACCAATAGTCAAATCCCTGAGGCTCGGTAATCAGATGCCATTTGCCGACAATTGAAGTCTGGTAACCGGCGGCCTGCAACAATTTAGGGAAGGTCTGTTGGTTACCATCGAAAGTGCTGGCATTGTCTGTGAATCCATTGATGTGGCTGAATTTGCCCGTCAGGATACAAGCTCTTGACGGGCCGGATAAAGCATTGACCGCATAACAATTGTCCATACGAACACCTTCATTGGCAATCCTATCCATGTTGGGAGTCTGAAGGAAACGTCCACCGTAACATGACATAGCTTGCGTAGTATGGTCGTCCGTCATCATAAAGATGATATTCGGACGTTTCACTTCCTCTTTGCCGGAACTGCAAGCGGACATTCCGATGGCAGTCAAAGGCAGAAATATGTATGATAAACGATTCATTATAAAAATCTTTTATAACCCGTTGGCGGAATTTAAGAAAATCCGGACGATTGTGAACTGCAATAAGGCACGGAACAGCAATCTGCATTCCTTACAAATAATACAGATGCAAGAAATAGCAGTATACTGAACCTAATTCAGTCGTATATTGAATGCCATTCAGTCGTATACTGAATAGGGTTCAATCGTATACTGAATGCAATGCATCCAATAGGTACTGATAATCAAAATATTACAAAGCAGATTCATACCTTCAATATATTACAACAAACCATTAAAGTATCATTGCAGTCATTCCGCAGCGGTAATGAATTAATTCCGCCAACGGGTTATTATAGTTTATATTCCAATTGACGTTTCTTTCCGCCAACAGATATTTCTATTTTCACCCCATTTTCGTCAAATGCCTTGTTCAGGAACTTAGCTTTGAATATAGGGAAGGAAGCTGTATTTTCGACGGATAAAGAATAGTTATGTAACGTACAGCGTCCGAATCCTTTTATCTATATCAAAGATACAGTTGTACGGGGTACTCGTAAACGATAGGCAGTTGAACGCCAGCCTTCTTTTCTTTCATTGAAATTTTCTTCTCGGCAAAGCATTGCAGTTTCACGTTGCTTGGGCCGTCATAAACTGTAGTCAGCATATTATTCTTTCTGTCTATATTTACAGTACCTTCACACAAATGGTAGTTCAGATTCACTACTCCTTGGGCGTTTCCACGGCTTCATCTACAATTACAAAATAAGATTGGTCTACAAAGAAAACAGAACGTCTGTGTTTCAAACCATCATAATGCGGATTCTCAGTCACCAGAATCTGCTCATTGCCTTCGGGCTTCCATAGTTTGGTGACAGACTGGGTTGTTTGCAGGTTTTCCCATCCAATGTCAACGTATTGTGAGAACTTGTCCGGCGAAACCAATTACGAAGTTTCATTACTTCATCATCACCGGCATAGACGTAGGAACCGCTATCCGGGAAGAGATTCCGGCCATTGAACCAAAACTCAAAAGTTCCGTTGTCCGGCTGGCAGTGCCATTCCCCTTGGGACCGGCCTTTACAACCATTACGGTAGCATCCTGCTTCCAGCCGTTTCTGAAAGTAAAGAAGCCGGAAGTCTGCGCACCGTGAGAAAGGTTGGGCAAGGGAGCGCCTTCACGACCTTCTGTGGCATAATAACGAATCCACTCACAATCAGGAAATAGCTTGAGCCAATCCTGATAATTACGGATTTCTGCCGGACGGTCTCCCAACTTGGCATCACTGAAACAAGGATTACTGTAATCCGGAAAACAAATGTTGGCATAAAACTCAATCATGCTCTTGACTGTATTCACGTATTCGGCTGGAAATTCCTGACGGAAGCCATTAACATCCGCCATACGCAAAGCCTTGCAGAAAATATTGATTGCCGCCAGATGATAATGCGGGTCCAATTCATATTGACCACCATCCGGATAGACTTGTTTTTAATTTCGCGGTTCAAAATGCTTATCCCACTTTTCTCCATTCGCTTGCTTCCTTAAATTCGGGAAAACGCACCCGCATATACCATGCGCTGAGCTTCAAACAACAAGTGGTTACCCTGATCCGAGTAATTGCCAAGAATATGCAGTGCATGCCGGTGATAATTAATCAGAAATTCAGTCAAGAACTCCGGAGTGAAAGCCTTTGAAGAAACGAACAACAGGAATTGCAGCGTTTGATCCTGCAAACGGTTGCTCACCTCCAGAGGACGCCATGCAAAGCGTACATTTTCCGCATTTCCCTTTACCTCGCCTGCGCTGACCAGTTCGTATTCTTCTTTCTCTACCGCTGTCAAAGGATTCTTTTAATCCAATCCATATATTGGTATGCCCATTCTTTAGCATATTTCTCGTCTCCAGAGATTCGATATGCCTTACCCATTGGGTGAACCATTTGTGGCGGTGCAATTGCCAGCGCAACTCATTGTCTTGTACCGGCCAATATTGCCAGTTGATATCTTTGCCGTAATTATAAGAAGGCTGATATCCTTTGTGCACAAAACGTATGTTCCAAGGCATCATCCGCCCATTTCTGTTCTTCCTTGGAGATCTTGATATTCTGCATATCGATATCGGGATGTCCTATGCCGGTACGTTGGCGGTAATAGTCCAATAAGGCTTTGGCAGCCTCATCCCATTGTTGTCGGTCATATGCGGCTTTCACTCTCCAATCCCGGATAATCCAGATTCAGTAAGTCGAAAGCTTCCTTCCGCAACTGCTGTGCTTCCGCACATAACACAACCAGCAGAAAAGTAAAGCTAAGAATATACTTTGTTATCTTCATGGTATATTAATTTTGTTTATAGCGATTTATAATCAATTCCTTTTACTTGCATATATCGGGTTAAAGCCTCCAGATAGTAATAATCGGCATAATTGATAGGTGTATCAATTTCAGAACCATTAGGCAATGAACCTGTAGAGTGCATCAGGATAAATCCCTGGTTAGTACCAACCTTTGCCAAGTAAACGTCGGAAGAAAGAGACTTAAGCAGTTTCTCGGCGTAATCAAAATAGACTTGTCCGTCGTCTACAAGAGTACTGAGTTCTATCAAGGCAGAAGCTGTGACAGAAGCAGCGGATGCATCACGAGGTGTTTCCGGTACGTCCGGAGCATCGTAGTCCCACAAAGGAATCGCATCGTCAGTCTTTACACGTTCCATGATTAATGCCGCGATATTTTGAGCCTGCTGTAAGAAAGCTGCATCTTTCGACTCGCGATAACAAGATGTATATCCATATACTCCCCAAGCTTGTCCGCGCGCCCATGAGGAATCATCATTTTCCCCTGATGCGTACATTTCATTTCTACGCTGCCATCGCTATTGTAGCTTACTACATGGTAGGACGAATGATCATTCCTAAAGTGGTTTTCATTGTTGTCTCAGCATGTTTCAATGCGACTTCTTTATACTTGGGATCATTCGTAAGATGATTGACGTAAAACAATAAATCCAGATTCATCATATTATCAATAATCACAGGGAAATTCCACTTCCCAAAATCCCAGGAACGGATACAGCCTATGTTCGAGTCGAAACGACCGCACAAATTATCAGCAGTCTGTACCAATATCTGACGGATAGTGTCGGCAGGAGACAGACGGTGCGCATTACCATAACTGCAATTCACCATGAATCCGATATCGTGTGTACCTTTATAATCTTTCAACGGATATAGGTAATTCGTAAATTTCACCGCATCTTTTTCAAGTCTTCTATACCAGTCAACTGATATGCGTACCACAAGTTTCCGGGAAAAACCGCTTGTCCAATCATAGATGGAACTGCAATATCTACGGCTTCCCAAGGCATCTTTCACAGGTTTCATCCGCAAGGAGTCTTTAAAAGTTACAGGCTCTCTTTGTAACTGGCTACAGAGAAAATCCATATCGTATCCCGTCCAGATGGAACGGGGCAACAAGACTGAATCCCCTACATCCGCCACTGTTTCTTCCAGTTGTTGCACAGAAGTGTCTATCGCGTTTTCAACCAGCCGTAATCTTCCTTTGGTTGACTGGGTGAACAGCCAGAGAATCCCTGCAATGTAGCAACTGCGTAACAAAATAATAAAAATTTCTTCATAAATATATGCATATTCTATAGGTTATATCTGCTCAAATTATCATCCTTACATACAAGGATGGAGAAACAGTAAGATGTTTATACTTTCTCCATCCATTGTCAGTTCATACCCAGAAAATGAAATTACTCAAATCCCGGATTGTTTTCTCCATTCAAAGCCGCGTTCGATTGGATTTCGGCCAATGGAATGGGGTAAAGTTCATGCTTGCCTGTGGTAAAATTGTGGCCTGCTACGTAATTGGACTTAGCCCATTTCACCGGATTCCAATCTTTACGTGCAGCATCCGTTATATATTCATCTGGTCCCGGAATCCATGATTCCATATAGTTCTGAGCAGCTTTTAAAGATGCTTCCAGAATACCCCAGCGCAATAGATCATATTTACGTTGACCCTCGTAGCAAAGTTCAAAAGCACGTTCCCAATACAATGCTGTACGGAATCTGCCGGCATCATCACCATCCGGAATAAATGGCAAATCATACAATTTCGGAGCCTTCAACAAGCTTGAATAATTGGCTGTACTTATAGGAGTAGCACCGGCACGTACACGGACGTCATTCAATAATTTCCATGCTTCGGTTGTGTTGCCGATTTCGTTATAAGCTTCAGCTGCCATCAGAACAGCATCGGCATAACGCAACGGAGCATAATTGACGCCTGTATTGTTGGGATCCACAAAACCCGGAGCCATCCATTCTCTGCGCCATTTGCCCGGATATCTGTTCAGATTTTTGTTGATATCGGCAGAAGTATGCGATTTTTCCTGAGTTTCTTTATTTTTATTCCACTTGATAGCATAGTCCACGAAATTCACGTCACGACGTATATCCTTTATGCTTCCATCCTCATTTGACTCATAGAAAGACTTCCAATATGGTAATACCACAAAGAAAGCATTGGCACGTCCCATATAACTGCTTGTGCCGGGATAACTTCCCGGAGCATCTACAAGTGGCCCGTTGTAAGTTGCCCACACACCGGCATTGTCCTTCAAACCTTGGTTGGGTTCGAAAGCAATTTCCCAAAGAGATTCCTGATTGTCCAATATCAGCTGAGAATAGTTCTTAAACAGTTGCTCATAACCACCTGCATAAAAATCATGATAGCCTTCAGCCTTTAGAGCTTCCCATTCTTTAATCACCGCTTCAAAATATCCCTTTCGGGTAGTATCATCCGGACGGGTCAATTGACGCGATGAACAGTTCAGGCTATAGCCAGCGCGTTGCAAATAGACACGCATCAGTAAAGTACGGGCAGCACCGCTACAAGGTATTTCAGAAGAAGCCACTTCACGACCAGATTTCAAATATGTTTTTGCATAATTCAAATCTTCGATGATTTGGTCATAAATCAGCTCACGGTCGGTACGAGGTTTGGATGTATTAGCAAAACCATTCGTATATTCCGTGCTGAACGGTACATCACCAAAGAATTTCACTAGGTCAAAAGCTATGTAGGCACGGAGGAATCGAGCTTGCCCGTCAATTTCCTGCAGGTTTTTGTTTTCTGCGAAACCCGACATGGCCTCAATGCTGGCAATAGCCACATTGGCACGGTCGAGAGCTTGGTAAGCACATCTCCATACACTGGCAATCCAAGTATTAGAAGCATTGTACAGATAGTGGGATATGTCACGGCGAGTTCCGTCCGAACCGGTTCCACGCACCATGAACATATCGTCCGACCCAAAGAACGGCATGATATTTTGTCCATAATAGTCTGTAGTTTCAAGACAGTCATAGATTCCGACTACAGCCATCTGGGCTTTTCCTTCTGTCACGAAATAAGTATCTTTCTCGTAGAATGAGCTGGGCTTTTCAGTCAGGTCACAAGAAGTAACCCCTACAAGCATCATTGCGCCAAGCGCATATATCATTTTGTTTTTCATCTTATTATTCCCTTTTTTAATTCTAATTAAAATGCTACGTTCACACCAAATACGAAAGAGCGGCTTCTGGGGTAAGCACCGAAATCGACACCGGGAGTCAATGCGCTACTCATGGTAGATACTTCCGGATCGAAACCGGTATAAGGAGTCCATGTAAACAAATTATTGCCCGTTGCATACAAACGCAATTTGGTCAGGCCGATTTTATTTATCACTTTCTTGGGGAAAGTATACCCTAAAGTGATATTACTCAATTTCAAATAAGAAGCATCTTCAATGGCCCAAGAATGAATGTAGGTGTTGTTGGAACCGTTATCACCGAAATGAGCTACTGTTTTTCCCTGGTTCACTGCTGCCAGTTCTTCCGGATTCGTAATCAGTTCACCATTGGCATTAATAGTCACCCAACGATGAGCATCATCAGCTACCGACAGAACGTTTTTATTAGTAAGGGCAGTCTTGGTATTGGTCAACTTAGTAGCATTCAGTACTTCCGCACCATAGCTGTAAGTAAAGAAGATGCTCAAGTCAAAATCCTTCCAACTGAAAGTATTGTTGATACCGCCATAGAAATCAGGCAAGGCATTACCAATAATGGTCTTATCACTTTCAGTAATTTGGTTGTCTTCACTACCGTCCACGTTCTTAAATTTCCAGTAACCTGGCTGGATATTCTTCTTGTCGCCATGATAAGGTACACCGTCCTTCAATGTATAAGTTTTGGTTGTAGCATCGTAATTGAAGTCTTCCACCTGATACAATCCGTCAGTCACATAACCGTAGAATTGTCCCAATGGTTGATTTACTCCAATCTGATGGGATGCCCCCGCACCGCTATAACCAAAGTTGGCCAGATACAACTGTACATCTTCACCTGTCAGTTTCTTAACCTTGTTCTTGTTGTGGGAGAAAGTAACCGAAGTGTTCCAAGTAAAATCTTTGGATACGATGTTTGCCGTATTGATAGTCAAATCCACACCCGAATTTTGAGTTTCGCCTGCGTTGATAACCATACTAGTATAACCGGAAGAGTTAGGCAGTTTGGCATTCAGCAGCAAGTTGCTACTGCGATTGATGTAGAATTCCGGCGAGAATGTGATACGCTGGTTCAAGAAACCAAAATCTATTCCTACGTTGAATGTCTTATTTGCCTCCCATTTCAAATCGGGATTAGGCACCTGACGAGAAGCATAGCCTGCTTGTGCACCGTTGCCATTGGCAGCAGTAACAGAATTCATAAGAGCAAGACTTTGATAACTACCAATACGATTGTTACCCGCAAGTCCATAACCGATGCGGAATTTTAAGTCGGAGAAGATTCCCAGATCCTTGATAAATTCTTCTTCGCCTAAACGCCATGCAGCCGAGAAAGCCGGGAAATATCCCCACTTGTTGTTCTTACCGAACTTGGAAGAACCGTCAGCACGGACTGAAGCAGTAAAAAGATATTTATCCATCAGGTTGTAGTTTATACGTCCAAAGAAGGAAAGCAATTTATCATCGTAGTTTTCACTGGAAGTGGGAACACCTGGAACACCCAGTGAGAGGTCTCCCAAACCTATTTCATCATTCGGAAACTGACTGGCACTTGCAGAAAAGCTGCGTGACCATCTTTCCACATATTCATGTCCGGCAATGACTGTAAAGTCATGAATTTTGTTTTTCCAAGAATAGGTCAAAACATTGGAAGTCTGAAAACTGCTATTTTCCAAATTAGTAATTGAACCTTGAATACTGGAACGCTTACCTGTAATAGACTCATCACCATAGAATACATCATTACGGCGAGTCTGATAGCGCATACCTACCGTACTACGGAAAGATAGTCCTTTCAGCAGCTTAATGGTAGCGCCACCATTGGCCTGGAAAGTACGCCATTCCCTATCGTTGAGCTCTTCTGCTGCCGAAATCAGCGGATTCTGCATAACGTTGCCATTATCATCTGCCAACAGAGGATCTTCGCCGTATAATAAATCTTCATCTACCCCCATAATACCTACTGTAGGACGATACTGCAAGATGTGCTGCATCTTGTTGAAGCGGTCACCACCTTCTGATGTACCCATGCCTTCCACACGCATCTGGTCGTAACTGATACGTGAATTTACCGTTAACCATTTGTTTATCTCATGATTCATGTTGAATGAGATGTTATGCTTTTTACTACCGCTGTATACCATAGCACCTTCTTCGTTGTAATATGAGTAAGCCAGACTGTAATTCATCTTCTCCGTCTTTCCGGATACACCTACACGATAGTTTTGAGTAATAGCATTACGACCCAAGGTTTCATCTTGCCAGTCGATACCCTTGCGACCATTATATATGGAAGCGAGATCGCTGAACTTACCGTATCTCTCTTCCCATTTGGTCATACCATCCGCACCAGAATCTCCTGTACCCATTCTCCACAATGTACGTTCGTAATCCAATCTGGCAAATTCACCGGCATTAAGTACATCCAATTTGTTTGCAATCTTTTTGACACCGACATAACTGTCAAAAGTCACTGTAGCCTTGCCACCTGATTTACTACCATTCTTCGTAGTGATTACAACTACACCATTGGCACCACGAGCACCATAGATGGCAGTGGCCGAAGCATCCTTCAACACGTCAATGGTTTCAATTTCAGCGGGGTCGAGGGTAGACATACCGTCTTCACTGGGAAAGCCGTCGATAATGTAAAGAGGTTCGTTACTTTGGGTGATAGAGATACCTCCACGCACACGTACGGAAATGGAAGCACCCGGAGTACCTTCACTCTGCTGCACCATCACACCTGCCATGCGTCCGGTCAAGGCTTGTGTAACATCACTTACTGGCACTTTAGAAAGTTCTTTGCTGCTAACGGAGGTTACCGACCCGGTCAAATCTCTACGAGGAACGGCAGCATAACCAATTACCACAACGTCTTCCAGTAATACGGCATCAGCCTGTAGAGTCACATTGATTACACTTCGGTTATTGACTTTCACTTCTTGCGGAGTCATACCTACATACGAGAAAACCAATACATCTTTGGATGCATCATTCACTTTCAGAGTATAGTTACCATTTACGTCGGTAACTGTTCCAACACCGGCAACACCTTTAATGGTTACACTACCTCCAATCACTTCATATCCTTCACTATCAATCACCTTACCGGTTACTGTCAAACTTTGTGCGTATGCAGCCAAACTGACAAAAGCGAGGATAAACATTAAAAACAATTCTTTCAATTTGTACATAATAAATAATCTAAGGTTTAACTTTAGAATTTTTCTGATGACAAACATACGACAAGCACTAAAAAAAGTGCAAAAGTATTGTTTTTGTTACTTTTACTTTTACACTTTTTCCATACCAATATTGTTCACTACACACTATTTTTGTGCAAAAACAACTTCACAGATTACCACAAAAGGAAAATCATCCGATTAAGCAATAGCTTTATCTGCTTGGATTGCACGAAAAACAAATTGTACAAAACATCTTTTCAAGGCTTATTTCAAGAAATCAGCTCGTATCGGAGCAAAACAGTCAATCAAAACTCCAGGCTCCAGACAAACGCAGCCATGCAAAATATCCGGTTCAATATAAATACCGTCTCCCGCTTCCACAATCTTCTTTTCATCACCCACTGTAAACTCAAATTTACCACTTACCACATAAGTCGTTTGCGTGTGGTAATGCGTGTGAGGAGTTCCTATAGCCCCTTTCTCAAATTTGACTTTAACCAACATTACTTGCCCATCATAGCCCATAATCTGTCTGGCCACACCTTCACCTGCCGGCTCCCACGCTTTTTCTTTCTCTATAATAAAAGTATTGCTTCTTGTTTTCTTAATAGGACTATCAGGCACTCTATTATTGGCATTCAAACCCGTTACCGCAAAAAGAACTACTCCAATCATACATACACATCTTTTCCATGTTTTCTTTTTCATAATTAGTAAACTTTAGTTGATTAAATATATTATTCTGATATTGTTTCAAATTTATAAATAGTGACCTGCCGATATCTTTCTCCCGGCAACAAACTTGTAGCAGGAAATTGAGGATTATTGGGAGCATCGGGGAAATGCTGCATTTCAAGACAAAATCCATAATATCGGCCATATTTCTTTTCACCATGACCAATAAGATAATCCATATTTGAATTTGGAATATAAAATTGCATTCCCGGTTCAGTAGTGTATGCTTTCAACACTCTACCGGATATAGGTTCCACTACGATAGCTGCCAACTCTAACGAATCTGGGTATTTATCCAGTCTATAATTCACATCATATCCTTTTCCCATTTTCTGTACTCTTTTTTCCACCGATTGTGGAGAAGTATAATCATATACAGTACCCACCACAGGCATTAACTCTCCGGTAGGGATACCCATGGAATCGGTAGGAGTTATGGAATCCGCATAAATCCTATAAATATGATTCAACACGTTTCTGGTGCAACCTGTCAGATTAAAATAACTATGATTTGTAAAATTAACTACCGTAGGCTTATCCGTAGTAGCTGTATATTCCAGAACAATCTCATTATGATTAGTCAGTTTATAAGCTATTGAAAGCTCTATATTGCCGGGAAATCCGCCTTCCAAGTGAGCACTTTTGTATTTGAATACCACGATAGCCGTATCTTTGACGGTATAAAATGTGTCTGTTTTAAAGACTTGACGATTGAACCCGTTTGTTCCACCATGAATGGAATGTTCTTTATTGTTTTTTTCCAGATGATAAGTTTGCCCGTTCAAGCTGAATTCTGCATTTCTAATGCGATTGGCAAACCTTCCTACGGTAGCTCCAAACTTAGGATGTCTTTCCAGATAAGATTCCAGACTGTCAAATCCTAAAACCACATGTTCAAACTGCCCTTGTCTGTCAGGAACGGAAACGTCAGTCAGCGAAGCGGCATAATTTGTCACTTTGATAGACATGCCGCTTGCATTGGTCAAGGTGAACATTTCTATCACATCACTTCCTTTCCAAATGCTACCATCCTTAAATACAGACGGCCGACATAAATCCGTTTGCCCCCACGAGACCGACAACCCCAAGATGGTAATCAACGTTCCAATAATACGCATCTTCATAACCTGATGATTTATACTATTTCTTTCCATATTCTGTAGGCAAACAACCGATATACTTCTTGAAACGTGCCGCAAAATAAGAAGGAGTGTTATATCCCACCATAAAACTGATTTCTGAAACGGTATACTTTCCTTCTTTCAATAACTGGCATGCCCGATTAAAACGTATCTTATGTATAAAATCAATAGCCGATTTTCCCGTTATTGCCTTTAATTTCAAATGAAGATTTGAACGGCTCATATTCATCTCACGCGCAAACTGTTCTGTAGAAAATTCCACATTGTCCATGTTTTTCTCAACGACAGCAATAGCCTTTCGCAACAGTTCCTCATCCATCGTATTGCTCGTAAGCTTTTCCGGTCTTATTTCCGTCATATTGGAATATCGCTCGAATATGCGATAACGTGTACGCAGCATATTCAGAATCTTGGTTCTCAACACTTCCATAGAGAAAGGCTTGGCAATGTAATCATCGGCTCCTACCTGTAAACCTTCCAACTGATACTTGATATCCACTTTGGCAGACAACATATAAACCGGAATATGACAAGTACGTAGATTCTGTTTCACTAACTTGCATAACCTAACGCCATCCATTATAGGCATCATGACATCTGTTATAATCAAATCTACATCCTTGTCTTTCAGAATATCCAGCGCTTTTTGCCCATTCTCCGTTTCCAACATATCAAACAGCGCAGACAGACCGTTCACCAAGTACCGTCTCAGTTCCCTATTGTCCTCTACGACCAAGATAGTACCACGTTTACCGTTTACTTCATCCGTACTATCCTCTTCCCCGAACTTTTCGTCATCACCGATATAAATGTCATTTGCATTGGTGGAATATACACGTTGTTCTCCTTCATTCCCACTTCCTCCAAGCAACTCTTCTTGCGTATATACGGATTCATCCTGCGGCAGATAAATCGTAAAGGTAGAACCTTTACCGACTTCACTCTGTAGAACAATCCGCCCATGATGTAATTCCACCAGACGTTGAACCAATGAGAGTCCGATACCACTCCCTTCACGTCCATTTTCTATCTGATAGAAACGTTCAAAAATCTTTTCCTGCTTCTCCAATGGGATGCCAATGCCCGTATCTATTACTTGCAAGACAAGATTGTCATCTTCTATGTAAAGTTTCACAATGATACTTTCGCCGACTTCGGTATATTTAAAGGCATTCGAAAGCAGATTATTTGCAATTAAATCCAGATAGTTCTCATCGAAAAGAACATTTTTATCTTGCAACTCTGTATAGAAGTTATAGTCTATATCCTTCCTTTTAGACAAACTTTCATAATTCATAAAACAGTTCAATATCCGCTTATAAGCATTGGAATACACAGCCCTGAGTTCAAATATCCCTAACTCAGCACGCCGGAAATCCATTAACTGATTAACCAAATGCAAGAGGCGGTTGGTATTCCGCTGCACATAAAGCAACTGCTCATGCTCCCAATGCCCGCTGATACGATCAAGTAATTCCTGCAAGGGCGCAACAATCAAAGTCAACGGAGTCCGTAACTCGTGCGAGATATTAACATAAAAACGGATTTTCATCTGGCTTATCTCTTCCCGCTTTTCTTTATCAAGCCGTTCCATTCGTATTTCAGCCTGCATACTCTTGCGTAGCCAGAAGAAGCGTACGATACCGAACACCAACAAAGCAAACGACAAAGCAAACAAGGAAAGCGCCCACCAAGTAGAATACCAAACCGGCAATATATGTATATGAAGTATGGCGGGTTCCTCATTCCATTTACCATCATTGTTTGCTGCTTTTATACAAAAAGTGTAATCCCCTGCTGGCAAATTGGAGTAAGAAACAAGGCTGATATCATTCTGCTTATACCATACATTATCATATCCCTCCAGTTTGTAGGTAAATGTATTATGTTTACCCGCTATATAATTGGAAACGACAAAAGAAATGGCGAATGAATTCTGAGATGAAGATAAAGTTATACGATTCACGTATGTAATACTTTCCTTTAAAATTCCGGTTTCATCATCCGGTAATACCTCCTTATTATGAACAAATAATTTATTGATCACAGGTTTGGGAGCATAAGGATTATCAATCAACGTTTCAGGACGGAATGAAGTAATGCCGTTGACTCCACCAAACAACATGTAGCCATTGTCTTTTCGACAATAAGCCCCAGCATTAAACTGGTTGCCTTGTAATCCGTCCATAATCGTGAAATTACGAAACTTCCCACTCTCCGAATTCAGGCAACTCAACCCTTGGTTCGTGCTTATCCATAAACGCCCGTAAGCATCTTCCAGAATTCCATAAATAACATTACTCGGCAGACCGTTTTCTGTAGTATATTGCAGAAACTGCTTATCACTCTCTTTCAAAGCAAACAATCCGTTACGTGTTCCAATCCACAGATATCCGGAAGATGTTTCGTAAAAACAATTCACAAACGCTTGCTTCAACACAGAAGCTATCTGAAAATCCGTATTAGGGAGCAAAGAGGTACCTACCTGGTTAAAAACAGAAATTCCCATTTCTCCCCCAGCCCATATACGTTTCTTTGAGTCACAAAACAACAAGCGATTGTATTGCTGCAATTTATGCCCGTCCCCATCTACATCAACAATCGTAAAATTGCGTTTATCTATATCAAAATGCAATAAATATTCCAGCGATGCCACCCAAAGCCCCCCATACCCGTCTGAAATAATAGAATAGATATTATTGCTCGGCAAATTGCTATTGTGACGATTATAATATTCTATGTAACCGGATTTACGATGTAAAACCATCATTCCTCCGGCATGTGCCCCCACATATATTCTATCTTGTACCTCATCTACATACACCGTCTTGATATCCTTGAAAGGTACATCCAGATTGCCCGAATTGAATAGATAATTCTTATATAGCTGAGAGGCATTATCATAGTAATTCAAACCGCCATCGCTCGTGCCAATCCACAAATTATGCTTGTTATCCTCAACAATGCAACTGACCACATTATTACTGAGTGAGTTCAAGAACGGGACATGTTTGATACGCTGGAAACGGTTACACAAAGGATGATAATAATTCAGCCCTCCCCAGTAAGTACCCAGCCACATGCCACCCTGCGAATCTCTGAAAATACTCCGGACCGAATTCTGCGATAAACTTCCTTCCTGAATCTCAGAGCTTTTAATGGACGAGAAACAGTCTGATCCCTCCTTGTAGATATTCAATCCACCATAGGTTCCCACCCATAGGCGATTCTCTGTATCCAGTGCTAAAGAACGCACATAGTTTGAGTTCAATCCTGATTTCCCATCTTCATAACGATAATTCTTCAGCTCCTTTGTCTTCATGTCGTACAGATAAAGTCCATCTCCCTCCGTAGCCAGCCATATTCTATTAAACATCTGGCACAGAATGGCATGAACCCGGATGCCGGCAGGCATATCCACCAGTTTCTCCAAAATACCGTTTGACAAAGTATAAATATATACACCTTCCTCAGTACCTATATAGATACAATCATCCTGACGTACCAAAGCTGCCGGCTGCAATCCATGCAAAGAAGAGGATAATGTATCCGAAAGGAAACACTCTTTCTTTACATCAAAAAGCAGAATGCCTTCGGCAGTACCCAACATCAACCAATCTTTTTTTATCGGGATAATACTGGTCACAGCTACGTTCAAGCCATTTCTCTTATAATAATAATTGGAAAATTCATCTTTATAATGATTGTAAAGAGACAACCCCTCACGAGTTCCTATCCAAATCCGGTCTGAATCATCCATTGTGATGCAACGGGATATATCGCTGGCAATACTATTGGGATGGGTATATTGATGGCGATATACAGTAAAGTTGTAACCATCATATTTATTCACACCATCATACGTCGCAAACCATAAATTCCCTCCCTTATCCTGATTAATCGCAAAAATCGTACTATGCGACAATCCTTCCTCCAAACCAATATGGGAAAAGTGAATATCTTCAGTGATATCGGCATTCAACATGTAGGGGAATAATACTTCTAAAAGCACTAACAAATATTGCTGTATTTTCATGTTTGTAATCTATTATGAGGCAAATAAATAAAATACATTAGCAAAAGTAAATATTAATCTGTATTTTCTTGCCAATACTTTCCGGTATTATTCGCAAAGGTACAAAAGAGAATCCTGGAACCGGATTAAAGATTCGTCCATCACTATCTGTCGGTGCTACATCTATATATCCTGCTTCGCAAGTGATGTACAATATCCCCTTATTTTTTTTTATGGAAGCTTCTCGCGTACTTATCCTCACCTCTTCTTTGGGCGACGCGATAACTGGCAACACAAGGTAAGCCGAGTCATTGCAACGTTCCACGCTTATGCTCACTCCTTGTTCTGAAAATGCATAGTTCACCTCTACCAGTACTTCTCCCTGCTTTGGAGACTGTTGATTGATATCAACCAAATGAGAATTTACATTGAATCGGCAGAACCCGTTTTCTATAAAACAAGTAATGTCCGTATTCAAATCGTCCAGATTACTATATGCAACTCCATCCTGAGTCAATTCAACCCGGGGGGTACCTCCCATCAGATATTTACGGACATTGTCCTGCATATTGGGAGCTTCAATCAGTTTATACTGGTTCATAGTCGCAGCAAATATAGGTCCTGCCTGAGCATGCCACAACAACGAAAGGGCACCTCCCATTGGATGAGTCCCTTTCACTTTATATTCGGCATCATATCCGGTAAATGTGGCACGCCAATCTCCTTGGGATAAAAGCCACGTACGAATATCCTTAAAATGCTTCACTCCGTAAACGGAGTCACGGGGAAGCTTTTCCAAAGAAGTCATTTTCACAGGAGGCAGTTCCAAAAAAGAAGCCAACGCCTTGGCATGCCCAAATGTATGATGAATACAAGGAGAAACACCGGATGCAAAATAATGCATTCCTCCATAAAGAAGTCCACCATGAGTAGCCTTACTCAATAAACGGATATTGCGGCGAATGGCTTCCAGACATTCCGGATGACGGGCAGCAGCCATCAGATAATAACCTCCCATAAAGCCATCACTGGTACGCCCGCCCCAATAAGTCCATTTAAAGCTTCGTGTTCCCCAACTGTTGTCCCAAGCGCCATCGGGTAACATAAACTCAAGATGAGTTTCCATAGAACGTTCCACAAGCGAAAATAGTTCCATGTCGTTTGCCATCACTGCATAATATGCCATATTAGGCAGTGATTCTTCTACATTATAAAGCAAATCTACCGGACGGCAACCGTTTGGAGTTTCTGAGGCGATATTAGGTCCCTCGCCATACAAGAAACAGTCATTCGCGGTAAAATATTCTTTTAATCCGCGAGCTATCTCTCCGGCTTCCTTCTTAAATTCAGGCCGATTGCACATCTCACCGATAGCGTATAGTGCATAGGTTGCCGAAGCAGAATAGTTTACATTCATATTTCTCATGCCTTCTCGCCTTCGGCTATAAATGAAAGGATTGTTCATCATAAACTCACCAGCCTCTACCAATCGCTGTTTCCAATGATGATGGGTTGAATCATCCAATAGATGTCCGTGATAATGCAAAGCTTCATAAAGAGCAATCGCTGCAAATACCGTCGTACCGTTCCAATCCGATACATGTACATCGTTCATCCATGACCCGTCCGGACGGTGTACATTCTCCATCCACGCCATCAAGCGCTTGGCTCCGAGCAAATATTTTTGGTTCCCGGTCTTTTCTGCCAAATACATCAAAGGAAGTACGGCATCACCTATACGTCCATGCATACGGGCACATGCAGGGCACAAGACTCCTCCATCAAGTGCGGAATCGGAACAAGTGTACTGATAAGCCAGAAAAGCATCCATCCATTCCGTCAACAGCTTATCCGCTTCACTACGCAATGAATCATCAAAAGAGTTCGCATTTACATTCCGTGCTTGTCCTGCCAAAGATGATACACAAAACAGCACCATCATAAACAACATGTTTTTCATATCTCTTTCATGGTTAGATTTTAATGCTCAAAGTTAGTCCTTTGTTATCAGTATTTCACTCTCTTTTTATTCAATATCATGCCAATGGGCGTTTAAACCTCTTGTAATATTGTTGAATCAATGCTAATATTGTTGAAAACTCACTTGCCAAAACAATATTGGTACACTTTTAAACATAAGGAAGTCTCAGTTAAACACAAACGGACTACTTTAGCTGCGGGAAACAAATGTTCTTAATTCTTAATGCTTTATGAGACACCTACCTTTATTAATGTGTACTGCCTTCTGCGGATTGTATTCCACACAGACAAAGGCGGCAGACACAAAAAACGAAAAGCCCAATATTCTTTGGCTCACCTTTGAAGATACTAGTGCATACGAATTCGGTTGCTACGGCAACAGAGGAGTACATACTCCCAATGCGGACAGCCTTGCCGCCCGCGGCATACAGTTTATGAACGCATGGTCCGTAGCTCCCCAGAGCTCGGCTGCCCGTTCTTCACTGATTACCGGATGCTATTCAAGCACTTACGGCATGGACATCCATCCTGTGCCCTACGATACACCTGCTGACATCTTCTTTCCACAGAAATTACGCGAAGCCGGATATTACTGTACAAACAACAGCAAGACACACTACAACTCTACCACTGACAATAAAATATGTTGGGACGAATGTAGCAACAAAGCCTCATACAATAGTCCCAAACGAAAAAAGAACCAACCCTTTTTCGCTGTATTCAACACGGTAACCTCACACATGGGACGCATCCGAACTTTCCATACAGACGGACGCAGAGATTACACACGGGAAGGCATATACCCGGCACTGCTTTCATTGCCTGCTTATGTTCCCGACTTGCCGGAAGTACGTTCCGACTATGCCGGTCATTTAGAAGCAGTACAAGACGTGGATACCTGGCTGGGATTCTTCCTGAAAGACCTGAAAGAGAAAGGCTTGGATGAAAATACAATTATATTTTTCTTCAGTGACCACGGCGGTTGTATACCCCGTGGTAAAGGATATTTGTACGAAAGCGGTCTAAAAGTACCTCTGATTGTCTATTTCCCGCCCAAATGGCAACACCTGGCCAAGCAGGCTTCAGGCAAAGAGTACAGCTTGGTCAACTTCACGGATTTAGGGCCTACCGTACTTAGTCTTGCAGGGGTAAAACCACCCAAACAGATGCAGGGCAAAGCACTTTACGGCAAGTTTGCAAACAAAGAAAAACGCCAGATGCAATTTGCATTAGCAGCCAATCAATTGCATCATTTCATGCCGGTACGCGCCGTTACCGATGGGCGTTTCAAATATATCCGTAGTTATATCCCCTATCGTCAGTTTGCCCTGCGCAATTATTATCAATGGGGAATGCCTTCCAACAAAGCATGGGATAAACTAGTATTGGAAGGGCATAATACCAACCCTAACTGGAAACTGACTTTCGAAGCCCATCCGGCAGAAATGCTGTTTGACCTTGAAAAAGATCCGGATGAACTGCACGACTTATCCGGTACTCCCGAATATGCAGAAATCTTGTCCAAAATGCGCCAAGCACTATCTGACCATATTCGTGTCACCGGTGATTTGGGGTTCTTCCTTCCCACTTCACGCACCGGTCATATTCTTTACGACAAAGTGCGCAAGGAGAAATATCCTCTGAACGAACTTTATACTCTTGTTGAAACAGCTGGAACAGCAACCACCGCCTCTCTGTCTATGTTAGAAGAAGCAATTACCAATCCGCTATCCGAAATGAGATTCTGGGGAGTAGTAGGATATGCCAAACTTGCCAGAGAAAAGCAAATATCTTCTTGTCCGCAAGCCTTGTTGGCACTCCTCCAAGACAGTAATCCCTACATCGCTTCCGAAGCCGCCTATGCCGCAGCCTATCTGGGTAAAAGTCAAGAAAGCGTTGCCCGCCTAATTATTCCCACAGAGGAAAAATACAGAAAAATAGGGTACTCTTCACTGGAATGCTTATCTTTAGACCCTGATATGCGTGACTGTATCCGTCCTTTCCTGTCGGAGCTGAGAGAAGCCGCAGAAACCCTGCCACGCCTTGAAAACGAAGATGCCGGACTCATGGCGCGGGGAATCCTCGTGAACTTGGGCGAAATGGATATTCAAGACTTGTATGGTCCTGAAGCTTATAAAAGAGGTCTGAAATTTAACTATGGTCGTAGAGCAATGATACCGTTGCCCAACCAAAAGGAATAAATTTATGCGTAGTACAATCAAAATCGTAATTTTATTGTTTTTCATATGTACTTCCATGTCCGGAGCTTCGTTTCCGGACATGGAAAAGTATATGCGCCAACATGCCTTGATATGGGAACAATTACCCATGCAATGGAATGAAGGTGCTTTTTTAGGTAATGGATTGGTCGGCATGATGGTATATGCCGATTCCACACTCAATGCATTAGTTTTCCATCTGGGACGTCCCGATGTCACAGATCATAGGAAAGCTCCCTACCGAAAAACCTCCATCGGCACGGAAGAGGCAGATAAAATGGTGGATTTTTGCAGGCTTGATGTCGGTAAAATGCTATTATTCCCTGAAGGGAAGATACTTTCAGGCACTTTTTATCTCGACATTTACAATGCCGAACTGACCGGACACCTAAAAACAGACAAAGGAGACTTGACTTTCCACGCCTATACTCCCCAACCCGAAGAAGTGAATATCGTGGAAGTTTCCTCCGGAGTCCCTTACCGCTGGAAGGGGATTCCCGGGAACCCATGCTCTCCCCGCATAAGAGTATTTCCCCATTTGAAAGAAAAATTAAAATACAAGGACAACCCCGCACCTGTCGTCAACCAAAAAGACAAAGAAGGTAGTTGGGTACAGTCCTTGTTGGCGGGAGGAGATTATGCAACCTACTGGAAAGAGGTGCCGGACGGAAAACCACGTTCCGTATTGTACGTATCTACAGCCAATGAAGTGCCGGCTTCATCCCTCTCTCTTGCCAAAGCCATCAAGACCGTAGAAGCAGCACAGATTACAGGAACTAAATTGTTGAAACAAAAGACACGCCAGTGGTGGAATGCCTACCACGAACGTTCTTTCCTTTCCATTCCGGACAAAAAACTGGAGAACTTTTATTTCATACAGATGTACAAACTTGCCACTTGTTCTCATCCGGATGGCCCGGCAATGGACGTAATGGGCACTTTCTTCAAACTGAGCCCATGGCCCAGTTTCTGGTGGAACCTAAATATACAACTGACTTATATGCCCATAGGACCAGCCAATAGGATGGAACAAGGCAAAAACTTCCAGCGACTGATGGATGAAGTGTTTCCTTCACTTGTCCGTTCTATTGAACCATGCAAGATAGGTGACTACACCTGGGCATTGCAAAACTATTATATGTACCTGCGATATGCCGGTGCTGACTGGCAAGATATCAAACAACAAGTAGTTCCAAAAGCACTGGACGCATTTGCCGTATTCGATAAAATACTGTGTTATAAAGAAAACACATGGCATCTCACCCATATTGAGTCTCCCGAATATGAAGGGTTCCAAAAATACAATGACAGCAATTACGGATTAGCTTCACTGAGCTGGTTGCTCCAAACATTGATAGCATGTCATGACAGAACTTCAAGCACTCATCCCGACTATGCACGCTGGAAAGAAATCCTGACACGACTGGCTCCATATCCCACCAATGAAAACGGTCTGATGATTGCCGCCAACAAACCACTGGAGAAGTCCCACCGCCATTATTCGCACCTATTGGCCTTCTACCCTTTCCGACTTTTACATCCCGATGTACCAGAGAACCGTAAACTCCTGGAGAAATCCATCGAACACTGGTTGTCTTTAGAAGATGGGAAAGGATTAGCAGGATATTCCTATACCGGAGCAGCTTCTCTATATGCCTATTTGGGTAACGGTAACAAGGCTTACGAACGCTTGGCACATTTCATCAACAAACCAATCGGAATCAGCATTCTGCTACCCAATACATTCTATGTGGAAAGTCAAGGTAAGAATCCGGTAATAGAAACCCCATTAAGTGCTGCGGCCTCCCTTACTGAGCTGCTTATACAAAGCTGGGATGAGACTATACGTATCTTCCCGGCTGTGCCAGACCATTGGAAAGATTGTGCTTTCCATGCCCTCAGGACGGAAGGAGGATTTACCGTCTCGGCTCAACGCCAAGACGGAAGAACCGAATGGGTCAGCCTGACCAGTGAAAAAGGACAACCTTGCCGTATACAGTTATCCGGATGGGATGCCGTCCATCAGCTATCTGCAGGACGTACCGTCTCCATCAAACCGCTGGGTAATGAGACCTATGAACTGGACCTGAAAACCGGAGAAAGCGTAACGCTGGCCCCTGACAAATCAACAAAATGCAAACTACGCCTTATCCGGGCAAAAAACAAATCCCAATCCAACTTCTATGGAGTGAAATCAAGAAAAGGTTTGCCCGAAATAATGGAATGGCCGGAATTAACTCCCATCAAGGAACGTGTGAATGTACAGGCCGACTCTGCTCGTATCCGACAGATTGTCGACGGCTGTTGGGTGGCCGTAGGTACCAATAAGTCCCATGCCATACAACTGGACTACTCCCGTCCCTTTCAAGGACAGCCTTCTTACCGTTTTGAGCTGAAACAAGATGACAACACTCTGGAAGGCTACTCTAAAGGAGAAACCAAAGGTCGCGCCGAACTATGCTATTGCTATGCCGTATCCGACGATTTCAAAAACTATCCGGCAGATGAATATCCCAATGCTCAAAAGATGAAGACCGTCTATCATTATGGCAAGGGAAGTTGCCCGCAAGGTTCATCCATGAGCTACACATTCTCTGTTTACATTCCACATACCCTTGACAAAAACGTATCTACCATCTTTGCCCAATGGCACGGCATGCCAAGCCGTACACTTGTGTCCGACCCTGATGGCAAAGTAATGAGACTCAGTACCAAGGAGTTTCTGGAACTGGAGAGGCGAATGATTTTCAAGAAAAATACGGCATATGATAAAATTATCAAAATCAACGCCCAAGGAGATACCCTCTACAGAGCAGGGAAACCGAACGGTTGGCTGATAGAACAAGGCGGTTATCCCCCGCTTGCCTTCGGCTTTTCACAAGGTTATTTCTACATCAAAGCCAATTCGGACCGCAAATGGCTGACGGACAAGACCGACCGCTGTAATGCCAATCCTGACAAGGCAGAAATCATGCATCCAGTCACCTCTACCTTCAAAACCTCGACAATAGCATATAAAATGCCATTCGAGAATTTCCCCAAAGATTGCTGGATAACTTTTCAGGTAAATATAGACTGGACCGAATATGGAAAAGAAAAAGAAACCATTCTTAAACCCGGACTTCTTGACGTAACCATGTCCTACCGTCAATCAGAAAAGGAAGTGAAAGAACATATCGTAAACAATGAGGAGATACTGATTGGCCGCAATGACGAAGAAGGATATTACTTCAAATTCGGCATATACCGTGTCGGCAACAGTACCATTCCGGTTTGCTATAACCTAGCCGGTTATAAAGAGCAGTTCCGAAAAGTAACGACAAGAATCACGCAATTTTAAATCCCATATTTTTCAACTCAACACAGAACGATTGATTTCTTGTTTTTTCGTAGAAAAACAAAAAAGGAAGAAATAATAGCCGAATTCAACAAGCAACAAAAAGCCCGCCACCTTAATGGAGACGGGCTTGAAAAGTAGCTCCGAGGGGAATCGAACCCCTATCTAAAATTTAGGAAATTCTTGTTCTATCCGTTGAACTACAGAGCCTCAACTGATAATCAGCGGAATATGTAGAATATTTATAGAACTTCTACACTATTTTTACACGACGCAAGCTGATTACGGATGCAAAGATAATGTATTCTGCCGATTTTCCGAAAAAAGTTTTGTTAATCCGATTAACTTTCCGAAATTTGCTGCCTATGTAAACGGAATAGTAATCCTCAAATAATCTATAGTAATTCGTAAGTTATGGCAAACGACATGATGGTCAAAGAACTGGAGCAAGTGGTAGTCCGCTTCTCCGGAGACTCCGGCGATGGTATGCAGCTCGCCGGCAACATCTTTTCAACAGTTTCGGCTACCGTGGGCAATGATATCAGTACATTCCCCGACTATCCGGCAGATATCCGCGCCCCGCAAGGCTCACTCACCGGTGTTTCCGGTTTTCAGGTACATATCGGTGCAGAGAAAGTCTATACCCCAGGTGACAAATGCGACGTATTGGTAGCGATGAACGCCGCCGCACTGAAAACCCAATATAAGTTTGCTAAATCCACTGCTTGTATCATCATCGATACAGATGCTTTCCAGAAGTCAGACTTGGAAAAGGCCGCTTTCAAGACCGATAATCCGATAGAGGAAATGGGTATTAAGCAGGATGTCATCGCCGCCCCCATCTCGAAGATGGTGAAAGACTGCCTTGCCGACACCGGAATGGACAACAAGTCCATGCTGAAATGCCGCAATATGTTTGCAGTAGGCCTGGTATGCTGGCTGTTCAACCGCGATCTGAAAATAGCCGAAGATTTCATCCGCGAGAAATTCGCCAAAAAGCCCGAAATTGCCGGGGCAAATATCAAGGTCATCCATGCAGGATATGACTACGGACACAACACCCATGCTTCCGTAGCCCATACATATAAGATTGAAAGTAAGACTACCGTTCCCGGCAGATACATGGATATCACGGGGAACAAAGCAACTGCTTACGGTTTCATCGCCGCAGCTGAAAAGGCTGGCTTGAAGCTGTTCCTCGGCTCCTATCCCATTACTCCGGCAACCGATGTACTGCACGAACTCTCCAAGCACAAGTCTCTGGGCGTGATGACCGTGCAATGCGAAGACGAGATTTCCGGTTGCGCCACTTCTATCGGCGCCGCTTTTGCAGGTGCGCTGGCTGTGACCTCCACTTCCGGTCCCGGTGTCTGCCTGAAATCGGAAGCTATGAACCTGGCAGTCATTACAGAACTTCCGCTGGTTGTGCTCGACGTGCAACGTGGCGGTCCTTCTACCGGTCTGCCCACCAAGTCAGAGCAGACAGACTTGTTGCAGGCATTGTTCGGCCGCAACGGTGAAAGCCCAATGCCCGTCATCGCCGCCTCTTCACCCACAAGCTGTTTCGACGCAGCCTACATGGCAAGCAAAATTGCACTGGAGCACATGACCCCGGTCGTATTGCTGACCGACGGCTTTGTTGCCAATGGCTCCGGCGCCTGGAAGCTGCCCAAACTGGCAGACTATCCCGCCATCACCCCTCCCTACGTGACTTCCGAAATGAAGGACAACTATACTCCGTACAAACGCAATCCCGAAACAGGTGTCCGCTATTGGGCCATCCCCGGACAAGAAGGCTATATGCACATCCTCGGCGGTCTGGAGAAAGACAGCAATACCGGTGCCATCTCCACCGATCCCGAAAACCATGACTTGATGTGCCACCTGCGTGCCGAGAAGGTTGCCAAAATCCCCGTACCTGATGTAGAAGTGCAAGGCTGTGCAGACGATGCCGATTTGCTGATTGTCGGTTTCGGTGGTACATACGGCCACTTGTATTCGGCCATGGAAGAGATGAACAAGGCAGGCAAGAAGGTTGCCCTCGCCCACTTCACTTATCTGAATCCGCTCCCCAAGAACACGGAAACCGTTCTGAAGAAGTACAAGAAGGTGGTAGTTGCCGAACAGAATCTCGGACAATTTGCAGGTTATCTACGTATGAAGATAGACAACTTCACCCCGTACCAGTTCAACGAAGTCAAAGGACAACCGTTCGTCGTTGCCGAGCTGGTCGCAGCGTTCAATAAATTAATTGATAATTGACAGTTGACAATTGATAATAACCATGCGTAATATGCGGATTATCAATGACCAGCCACCAATTATCAACTATCAATTATCAACTATCAATTATCAACTATCAATTAAAAAAGATTATGTGCGAATATACAGCAAAAGACTATAAAAAAGGACAACCCCGTTGGTGTCCGGGTTGTGGTGACCACTTCTTTCTGGCTTCACTGCACAAAGCAATGGCAGAAATCGGCAAAGCTCCTTGGGAGAATGCCGTCATCTCAGGTATCGGCTGCTCCAGCCGTCTGCCCTATTACATGAATACGTATGCGATGCAGACCATCCACGGACGTGCTGCTGCCATCTCTACAGGTGCCAAGGTTGCCAATCCCAACCTGACGGTATGGCAAATCTCCGGCGACGGTGACGGTCTGGCCATCGGCGGTAATCACTTCATCCACGCCGTACGCCGTAACATCGACCTGAACATGATTCTGCTGAACAACCGCATCTACGGTCTGACCAAAGGTCAATATTCTCCGACCTCTCCACGTGGTTTCGTCAGCAAGTCGTCTCCCTATGGTACGGTAGAAGATCCATTCCACCCGGCAGAGCTTTGCTTCGGTGCCCGCGGCCGTTTCTTTGCCCGCGCGGTAGCTACCGATGCTCCGGGGACAGTGGAAATATTGAAGGCAGCCATGGCTCACAAAGGGGCTTCCGTTTGCGAGATTCTGCAAAACTGCGTTATCTTCAATAACGGTACGCATGACTCCGTAGCCAAAAAGGAAGACCGCGCCAAGAATGCTATCTACTTGAAACACGGCGAACCAATGCTCTTCGGCGAGAACAACGAATACGGACTGATGCAGGAAGGCTTTGGTCTAAAAGTCGTGAAACTCGGTGAGAACGGCATTACAGAGAAGGATATCCTTATCCACGATGCCCACTGCATGGACAACACCCTGCAACTGAAGCTTGCCTTGATGGAAGGTCCCGACTTCCCGATTGCACTCGGTGTTATCCGCGATGTGGAAGCTCCTACTTACGACGATGCTGTTCATGAACAAATCGAAGAGGTGTCTGCCAAGAAGAAGTATCACAACTTCGAGGAATTACTGATGACGAATGATACGTGGGAAGTAAAATAAACCACTAAGATTTTTGCATAAGTTGCTTCCACACTTCCACTCATCTGCCGAAATTTCTTATCCAACGGCATTTCAGATGCTGTGGAAGCAACTCAAAAGTATGGAAGCGCATTTTGCTTCCACACTTTTGAGTTGCAATATTAATAGCTTGTATCATTTCTTATTAATATTATGTTTGCACGAAACAAATAAGGTGCAAACATGATATTAATTTCCTAAAAGTAAGAGTACCTCCCTATCCTTTCTCTCACAAACCGCAGGCTGATAGTTCCTTCGTTCGAGTAATCCTTCCCAGATAAAGGTCAAAAACACTCCCACCCTGAAAAGAAAATGCAACCACTGCAACTGCACCAGATTTTATTGCAGCGATAGAACAGACCTCCGACGAACAAGACTTCAAGGGAAGAGAGGGAAATTGTGGAATACCTACTGTGGATTTTTTCCACATCTCCACACCACAAACACCCGAACTTTCCTTTTTCCCGATAGAAAATAAGCAATTGATTATCAATATTATTCATCCTTAAAAGGATAGTCTGCCTTTCGTTTGGCATACCTCTTGCTAAAATATCCGCCGAAAGGACGTAACATTTATAATAAGATAAATCAATTATTTTTCAGTAGTATGAAAATCAGGATGAGAAAACGGTGTGACATTCCACATTCAGCGTCGCACTTCCAAAAAAGTTTGATTATTGCAAGTTGGTTATTAACATTTCTTTTCACCGGAACAGCCTTTGCACAAGAGAACCGAACCATTACAGGCATTGTAAGAGATGTAACGGGAGAACCGCTTATCGGTGCCAGCGTCATACAGAAAGGCACCAACAACGGCGTCATTACCGATGTGGACGGCAACTTCACACTGACCGTTCCTGCAGATGCAACACTCTCTATCGCTTACATGGGCTATGCTACCCGGGAGATAAACCTGGCAAAACGAAAAAAGCAAGGCGACCTGAAGATTACACTCAGCGAAGATACCCAGCAACTGAAAGAAGTCGTAGTAACGGCAATGGGTATCAAAAAAGACACGAAACGTGTCGGCTATGCCATCAGTACCATCAGTGCAGACGAATTGGTAAAGGCAGGAGCACCCAACTTTGCCTCTGCCATGTACGGTAAAGCACCGGGAGTCCGCATCACACAGACACAAGGCGGTTCTGCCGGAGCTGTCTCCATCAACGTACGCGGACTGACTTCCATCACTGGAAATAACCAGCCACTCATCATTCTGGACGGTGTACCCATCCGCAACGGCGGCACGGGTAAAGGCACGGACTTCGCCGAATTTGGCAACGACGGACAAATCCGTTCCAATGGTCTGGTAGACATCAACCCAGAGGACATCGAGAGCCTCAGTATTCTGAAAGGAGCTTCTGCCACAGCTCTCTACGGCTCGGAAGCTGCAAACGGTGCGGTAGTCATCACTAGCAAGCGCGCCAAAAGCGGCAAGCTGACGGTGGACTTCAATGCCCAAGTCATGGCAAACTTACCGGCTTATCTGCCAAAAGTACAGACCGTATACGGGCCGGGAACCTACAACACCGCATACAGCGATTATGAGAAACAGACGGGAGGCTTCTATCAGAGAACCCTAAACGGACAAAGCTACAAAAGCCTCCGTTCCACCACCTTGTCCTTCGGCCCGAAATACGACGGCAGCGAGGTACTTTACTGGGACGGGAAGATGCGCCCCTACCAGGCACTGACCGACAACCCGTGGAAAGAGTTGTTTCGCACCGGCTGGACCCAGACTTACAATCTCGCCATCTCACAAGGGACGGAAACCACCAGCAACCGCTTCTCCTACACATTCATGGACGAGATTCCCAATGCCCTGACCGGAAGCTTCACCAAACACAACTTCAAGCTGACCGGTTCGTATCAACTGGCGAAACCGCTGAAACTGGAATACTCCCTTAACTACATCGTACAGAATGTAGAAGACCGCCCGCAAACCTCGCTCAACCTATACAGCGGTTTCGGCAACATGTTCTCCACCTTCCTGGACATTCCCTATCTGAAACAAAGTTACGTCACCAGTCTGGGATACCGTAATACCTTTGTCGGAGGAAACGCCACGCTGACTCCTGAGGAATCATGGGCCTACGACCCCAGTTACGCCACCGGAGTGAACAACATGCTGTGGAATATGTACCATCACCATAGCGACGAGACAGAGAACCGGCTCATCGGTATGATTCGCCCCACCTGGCAGATAACCAACTGGCTGAGTCTGCGTGCCCAGGTTTCAACTGATATCACAGATGTGAAGCAAACACTGAAATATGAAAGCGAACAACCCAATTCCCTATACGACCCCAACGGCAGCTTCCAGTCCATCAACCGCCGTTACGACATTGTTTATGGAGATGTTATGTTGAACTTCAACTATAATATCAACCGCTTCGACATTGCCGCCACCGTAGGCTGGACCGGACGCTACGAAAATATGAACAATATGAGGGTCTCCACCAATGGCGGGCTTGTCACGGAAAACTGGTTCGACCTCAATGCCAGCCGCTACACGCCAAGCAGTACCCTGCAACGTATGGAACTACTGAAAACCGGATATATGGGTACACTGAGCCTGGGATGGGACAACTATCTATTCCTTGAACTGACCGGACGCCAGGAACGCTCGTCTACCCTAAAAGACCAGAGCTTTTTCTATCCTTCCACCAATCTGAGTTTCCTCTTCACCCAAGCCTTCCACATGCCGTCATGGTGGAACTATGGAAAACTGCGCCTCTCATACGGTATCGTAGGAAATGCTCCTGAAACCTATACCGCCAATATCGTCTACGAGCAAGGTTCGGACAACGGATTCACCTGGAACACCATTCCCTCTTCATGGGGGAATGCAGATATCCGTCCGGAAAAGAAGTACGAATACGAGATAGGTCTGGAAAGCAAGTTCTTAAACAACCGGTTGGGTATAGATATATCCTACTACAACAACCGTGTAAAGGACCAGATACTCTCCACGCCGCAACCTTCCACATCAGGCGTAAAGAATGTGTTGATGAATGTGGGCGAGGTAGCCAACCACGGCTGGGATATATCAATCAGTGCCACTCCCATACTGACCAGAGATTTCCGCTGGGACCTGACAGCCAACTATGGTGTATATAAGAACAAAGTAGTGAAACTGGCTGATGGAGTGCCCTATCTGGAAATACTCAACTCCGGAGGCAGCGGAATAAAAATACAAGCTGTGGAAGGCCAGCCAATGGGTGACATCTATGCACAGGTTCCCCAAGTGAACGAAAACGGTGAGTACCTCGTTTCCGATAAAGGTCTTTACCTCAACCAAACCGAATTGCAGAAAGTCGGCAACATCAATCCGGCAGGCGTAGGAGGTCTATTCAACTCTTTCTCCTACAAGAATGTATTCCTCGATTTCAGTATCGACTTCCGCATCGGAGGGGATGTCATCAACGAAATGAACCAATATGCCACCGCAGTGGGTCTGACACCCGAATCCCTGAAGTACCGTGATACGGAACACGGCGGACTATCCTATTACTATCCGGGCGACAACAATTCCAGCGGAATTCCGGTACAAGTAGACCCTTCCACGGGTGCCGGCCCCAACGGAGAGATAATCTACCACGACGGCATCATTCTTCCGGGTGTAGTGGCCTCCACTGGCGAAAGAAACACACGTATCATTCCGGCAGGCTATTACTACAACACCACCTATAATTGGGGAACGGAGGCCGAACAGCTGACATACCGCCATTCGGTATTCGACAATTCTTATGTCAAACTGCGTGAATTGACCATCGGCTACCAATTTCCCGAAAAGATGATTTCCAAACTGGGACTGGGCCGGCTGAGTGTGTCGGTCTTCGGACGTAATCTCTTCTACTTCTACAAAGCACTGAAAAACTACGATGCGGAGTCGTCCGTCGGAACATCCTGGGCCAACCAGGCTACCGTGGGAAGTTCTACCACAGCTACCCGCAGTTTCGGTGTTTCACTTCGTGCAAGTTTCTGACAAAACAACCATCCAAAAAACAACAAAGAGTATGAAAAAGACAAAGATATTATCTCTTGTTTCATTGGGAGCATTCCTCTTGACAACATCAGGCTGTACGGATTATGACTTCGACAGCAAATACGAAGACCCCTCCAAAGTAACCCAAGTCACCATCAGTAATCTGATGGTAGGAGTCTTCCAAAAAGTAAAGGACTATGATGTTTACGAATACAACCGGTTCTTCGGATTCGATTCACAGTTTACGGGCAAGTATGCACAAACCTTCGGCTACTCCAACACTACGGATATGTATACCCCCGGCTATATACCCGCCATTGACGGACAGTGGGACAATGTGTATTCGGCACTGGCCCAGTTCCGCAAGCTGGAATCTCTCTACGAGGAAGAAAGCGCGGCAGAACAAGCCCAGGACGAGGCATTCTATCTTGCCGCCAAAGTACAGTTGTACGATTTCTTTGCCGCCACAGTGGACGTTTTCGGGGATATGCCTTTCTCGGAAGCTTGTACGCTGCCGCTTACCAACGATGTAGGTAAATCGTATGCTCATTATGACAAGGCCGAGGATATTTATAAAACCATTCTTGACGAGCTCAAAGAAATTGCTCCGCGGTTCCGCTCCATCCCCACACCGAGGAACTTCAATACACAAGACTTTATCAACAACGGGGACATGGACAAATGGGAACGCTATGCAAACTCCTTGCGACTGCGCCTTGCCATGCGCGTAGCCGCGCAAGGAGACTTGCAGGCAGAAGGCCGTACCGCCATCAAGGAAATCCTGGAAAATCCGTCGGCCTATCCGTTGATAGAGGAACAAGAAAACAACATCCTCATTGTCAACCAGAAGTCTGGGCAACTGAACTTCACTGCAGGCCACGGACTGGGTGACTGGGTAACCAACCGACTCGCTTCGGGCGCCATCATCGACCGCATGCTGGGCCATGGCAACTACGATATGACCTGCAATGACCCACTGAGCGGCGTTTATGTGAAAGGAGAAGACGACCCGCGCATCCTACTCAACTTCAATCCCGTGAAGATTACCAACCAGAACACCGGTCAATTGGACGAACACCGTTATCTGGGCACAGACCTTACCGTGGCAGATGAGCTGACGGAATATTACAACTCGCAGGCACAAGACGAAGTCAATACCAGCAACACCGGTTTCTCACAAATCACGCAGAAAGGTTTCTTTTGGGAAAACGACAAATTCGACATGCTGATAATGGCCTCACCCGAAATCCATTTCCTGAAAGCGGAAGCCTATGAAATGGGGTATGGAGTGGCAAAGAATGAAGCGAAAGCGGAAGAAGAGTTCAAAAAGGCTGTCAGCCAGTCCATCACGCTTTACTACTATTACGATTCGGTAAGTACGGGTGAAAACGCACGCCGGTATGATGCCCCTACCGCCGAAGAAACCGCCTCTTTCGCCGCTGCCAAATGGAACAGCACGAAATATACAGACAAGATGGATGCCATCATTACCCAAAAGTGGCTGCATTTCGGTTTCCTAGCCAGTCGTGAGGCATGGAGTGATATCCGACGTACCGGCTATCCGTCCGGCCTGGCCTTCCCCGAAGTGGCCGGTACCATCACAAATGTGCCGAACCGCTGGAGATACCCGAATACGGAAGTCAACTACAATCCCTACTATAAAGAGGTGTCAGCCGAAGACACTTACTACCACAAACTGTTCTGGGCAAAATAAGGACTTTGTTCGCAAACCCATTTTGCCCGAAGAGTATATCATACTCACCACAGAATAACACGGATTAACACAGATTGCCTTAGGAGTTCTGATAATAAAGAGCTTTTAGCAGTGTTAATCCGTGTTATCCTGTGGTGAGTATGTATTTGCCCCCTCTGTTTCTTTTATTCCGAACAGTATCCCTCCTTTTTTAGAAATCTTAAGGATTTCCCGGTAGGGAGATTGCGGGAAACCACTGTCTTTAATGAACGACGGACAAACATCGCTTCCGCAAAAACTGAACTATAACATAACGGACTAAATGAAAAAGTATCCAAATGACTTGATTGGCGACATCATGAAAGCCTTCGGCAAATATGCCGACCGACCGGCATTCGTCATCGAAGACACGGCCTGCACTTATGGAGAGCTGGCAACTTGCGTACAGAAAATATCCTCCCTATTCAAGGACAGAGAAGACAAAATTATCGGCATCGTCGCAGAAAACAGACTGGAAACATACGCATCCATACTATCTGCACTGATTTGCGGAAAGACATACGTCATCCTGCATCCTTCCTACCCCAAACATAGGAACGACAGAATTGCCGACTCGGCAGGTATTCGCCTCGTGCTGCATACCGAGAATATCCATGTCTTGAACCTCGACACCCGGAATCTGGAACTGATATGTACCTCCGAAATAGAGCAGGCAGAGAACTCCGCCACGTTCCATGCCGCAGAAGACATCCTCCATACGGCAGAAGAGGAAAATGCCTACATCATCTTTACCTCCGGAAGCACGGGCGAACCCAAAGGAGTACCCATCTCCCGCCGTAACCTGAATGCTTTCTATACCGCCTACCACCGCCTCGGCTGGCAACTGGACGAGAACGACCGGATGCTGCAGATGTTCGAACTCACTTTTGACGTTTCCATCGTATCCTTTCTATATCCGCTGACGCTGGGTGCTTGCATATACACCGTTTCTCCGGAAGGCGTGAAATACATCAACGTAATTGAAACTCTGGAAAAATACGACCTGACCTTCGCTGCCGTGGCCCCTTCACTGCTCCAGCTGCTACGTCCCTATTTTCCGGAGATACACCTCCCCGCACTTAGATATCTAGTGGTTACTGCCGAGGCTTCTGACGCGGAGCTGTTGGATGCTTTCAGAAAATGTGTCCCCAATGCCTCTTTCATAAACCTATACGGACCGACAGAGGGAACCATCTACTGCACTGCCTACCGGATACCCGTCACCTCCTGCAAGCATCACAACGGCATGACCGCTATCGGAAGGCCTTTCGAAGGCATCGATGCCCTAATTATGGATAACGACGGTCGCCCGCTGCCTACCGGAGAAACCGGCGAACTATGGATTAGCGGCAATCAAGTGATGGGTGGATACTGGAATGCTCCCGAAAAAAACGGGGAATGCCTCGTAGAGACCGCCAATGGAAAAGTATACTACAAGACGGGAGACCTCTGCCGGATGGATGCCGACGGTGACATCATCTATTGCGGACGAAAAGACTCACAGATAAAGATACAAGGATTTCGCATTGAGCTGAGCGAGATTGAACATGTGGCAAAAAACTTTTTCAACGGTGAATGCCGTGTAGTCGTCATTCCCAAATACGACAACGACAACCAGTGCGAACTGCATCTCGTCGTAGAGAAGAAACAGCTCGACAAACAGCAGATAGAGGAATATCTGTATAGCAGGCTTCCCTACTACATGATTCCCAAGCATATGCATTGCCTGGAACAGTTTCCGCTGAACACCAGTAGCAAAACAGACAGAAAGAAAATACAAGAACTAATTTAAACTTGACAATGGATACACAGACTATTTTGAATGAAATGAGCCTCATCTTTCGGGAGGTACTGAAAAGAGAGAACATTGTACTTGACAATGAGACCACCGCCCAGGATGTGGAAGGATGGGATTCACTGACCAACATGCAACTGATAAACAAGATAGAGAAGAAATTCAATGTACGCTTCACCTTCAGAGATATTGTAAAACTCAAAAACGTGGGAGACATCTGCCATGCCATTTTAACCAAAACCAACTAGGAAATGTCATTCATATCCCTGAACTTCGTCGTACTGTTTGCGTGTACTTTCATTCTATACCATACGCTTCCTTCACGATTCAGAAAAGCGACCTTACTGACAGCCAGCTGCCTCTTCATAGGCTTCTACCACCTCACTTTTCTGATAACGGCCCTCATCCTCACGCTTACCACCTTCTACCTTGGCAAATGGATAGGACAGACCAAGCGGCAGCATGCAGCTGGTCGTGAGCTGGTTGGCATTCCGGTATGCCGACCGGCTTACAGACTGCCACATCCTTTTTCCGCTGGGAATCTCTTTCTATACTTTCCAGGCCATTTCGTACCTGACAGAAATCTATTGGCAAGAAGAACCTGCCTTCCATGCTCATGAAGTTCCTTTCCGGTCCCATAGAAAGAGCAAGTGACATGCTCCCCCAACTGAAGTCCTGCAAAGCTACGGACTATACATCCATGGTCTACGGAATGAGACTGATTGTCGTGGGACTAATAAAGAAACTGATACTGGCCGACTCCATCGCCCCATACATAGACGGTGTCTTCGGGTCGGTATACACAGCCTCGGGCGTGCAATTACTGATGGCATGCCTCCTATATCCGATAGAGCTGTATGCCGACTTCTCCGGATATACCGACATCGCATTGGGAGGAGCGCGCATGCTGGGATTCAAGCTCAGCCCAAACTTCAACCGGCCGTTCATTGCACAGACCACTGCCGACTTCTGGCGCCGATGGCACATGTCGCTTTCATTCTGGGTACGCGACTATCTGTACCTCCCGTTGTCCTCGAGCCTGCGTGGATGGGGACAATGGGGCGTATTTCTAAGTCTGGCGCTGACCTTCACGGGACTGGGTATCTGGCATGGTGCCGGATGGAACTTCGCTGTCTACGGACTAATTCAAGGTGTCATCATCTTCTACGAGATGAAGACCACGACATTTCACCGCAGACTGAAAGCCCAATTGGGAAGCCGCTTATATGCCACACTATCCGTCGTAAGGACCTACCTACTTTTTGCCGTATCTCTGATATTCTTCCGGGCAAGTTCCATGGCCGAAGCGTTCCACTACATCAGCCACCTCTCCTTCGGCGTACATTACAGTTGGAAGGAAATGAACATCGGAATGCCGGACCACAACAGCATTGTGGCAGGAAGCGCACTCGTACTGATATTGGTTTACGAATATTTCATGTCCAAGCATGATTTGCTGGAAGCCCTCGGACGACAGCCGGCAGCCGTAAGATGGAGTATCTATTATCTGCTCGCCATAATACTCTTCACACTGGGACAGTTCAACTCGGACAGCTTCATATATTTACAATTTTGACAATAAAGACACATGATGAAGAAAAACAGCGAACGGAACGCAGCCATACGTTTCATGAAAAAGCTATTTATCCTTTTTATCCCTTTTATAGCCCTACTGGCAGTCTATTTCCTGGACGACCCTTTCATGGTCCTGAAGAACTATGAACGATACGACCAAACCCCGGTTGTACTAAACGAAGGGCACGTGGGGTGGCAGATGTATCTGAACAACCGGGATACTATCCCCATCGACTCCTATATCATGGGAAACTCCTGCACTATGGCTTATCAATGCCATGAATGGGAAAAATACCTCCACGGTGGAAGAGCCGTACGGTTATTCGGAAATGCCGAAAGCCTTGCCGCCGTCTGCCTGAAGCTGAAGGCACTGGACAAGGCAGGTGCAACAATCAAGAACCTGCTGCTGATTATCGACAAGGAATCATTGCACAACGACCGCTGCCTGACCGGACATTCCAACATTCTGCCGCCCGCCATATCGGGAATAAGCAACTTCAAGTTCCAGAAGGAATTCTGCCAAGCCTTCTTCTACCCGAACTTTCTCCTCCCCTATCTGGACTACAAGCTGTTCCACACCTATCGCCCTTACATGAAAGGGGTGATAAATCCCTATGGCTCCACCCGAAACCCGGTAACCAATGATGTGCTGAATCCCAGGGAGGAAATGATAAAGGAAGAGGGAGATAAGTACTGGGAAAACCGGAAAGGAGAATTCACCAAAGAGAAAATGAAGAATTATAGAGACGGGAAATACCGGGAAGCCCCCCAAGTGCTCAGGGAAAAACAAGTCAGCTTGTTGCAGGAAATAAAGTGGATTTGCCGGAAACATGATACCGATGTAAAAATCATTATCAGTCCCGACTACCTGCAAGTCAACATAAACCCTGCCGACGTAAAGACACTGAAGCGCTTCTTCGGAAAACGGAATGTATTTGATTTCACCGGTATCAACGAATACACGGAAGACATCCACAATTATTATGAACCGGGTCATTATAGGCCCGCACTTGGGAAAAGGCTGATGGAAAAGATATATGAACCTTATATCTTGTCACCGAACGCCAAATCTCCGGCATCTCCCAGCCCGGGAACGATATAGGAATGCTCGTTCATCTCCGGGTCGATTGCTGCACACCACAAGGTCACTTCATCTCCAGGGAACAGCTTTTCCAGATGCTCTACGCCCTGCCGGCTGGCTATGACACAAGCTATCTGCAACTTGGCCGGCATCCCCTTGGTGACGAAGGCCTTCCAGGCCAATTCCATACTTTCTCCCGTGGCAAGCATCGGGTCTACAATCAATAATGTCTTCTTGGACAAATCCGGAGTAGCGATGTATTCGATGTGTACATCCACCGTGCGGCATTCCTTATCCTTATAATAACGGTAAGCGGAAACAAAAGCATTCCCGGCATGGTCGAACATATTCAAAAACCCAGTATGTAAGGGCAGTCCGGCACGGAAAACAGTGGCAATCACCACGTCGTCATCGGGTGTACTGACCGGCGCCACCCCCAAGGGAGTCTGTACCTGCTTGACGGAATACGTCAGTTCCTTACTCATTTCATACGCCATTATCTCTCCGATGCGTTCAATATTACGGCGGAAACGCATACGGTCGCCCTGGACTGCTACATCACGAATTTCCGCCACGTATTGGTTCAAGACAGAATTTGTCTCGGCAAAGTTGATAACCTTCATAATTATAGAATGTTTTGATGTGCAAAGTAAACGAATTTCACCCAATTTGCAACATTCAGTTAGCAGATATTGTTATGGTTTTATAAAAGACTTCCTATTAGAGAAAAATTTCTCTAATAGAGCTTTTCTTTAAAAAGAAAGTATTACTTTTGTAGGCGAAAAACAAGGGACCTGCTGAAAAGCAGGGAAAAAGAGCTTTTCTACACCCGTTTTCCCTTGTAAATCAAAGGTAACGGAGATTAAGGAAAGAGATTATAAACCAAATACCAACATTTTAAATCATTAAAAGAAATGGCAAATTTAGATTTAAGCAAGTACGGTATCCAAGACGTGAAAGAAATTATCCACAACCCGTCTTACGATGTACTGTTCGCAGAAGAAACCAAACCAGGTTTGGAAGGTTTTGAAAAAGGTCAGGTAACTGAACTGGGTGCTGTAAATGTAATGACAGGTATCTATACCGGTCGTTCTCCTAAAGATAAATTCTTCGTAATGAATGAAGCCAGCAAGGATTCTGTATGGTGGACTTCTGAAGAATACAAAAACGACAACAAACCTTGCTCTGAAGAAGCTTGGGCTGACTTGAAAGCTAAAGCTGTTAAGCAGCTGAGCGGCAAGCGTCTGTTTGTTGTTGATACCTTCTGTGGTGCCAACCCCGCTACTCGTATGAAAGTACGTTTCATCATGGAAGTGGCATGGCAGGCTCACTTCGTAACTAACATGTTCATCCGCCCGACTGCTGAAGAACTGGCTAACTACGGAGAACCCGATTTCGTATCATTCAACGCTTCTAAGGCAAAAGTTGACAACTACAAGGAACTGGGTCTGAACTCTGAAACAGCTACTGTATTCAACTTGAAGACCAACGAACAGGTTATCTTGAACACTTGGTACGGCGGTGAAATGAAGAAGGGTATGTTCTCTATCATGAACTACAAGAACCCGTTGCGTGGTATCGCTTCTATGCACTGCTCTGCCAACACTAACATGGAAGGCACTGACTCTGCTATCTTCTTCGGTCTGTCCGGTACTGGTAAGACTACCTTGTCAACTGACCCGAAACGTCTGTTGATCGGTGACGACGAACACGGATGGGATGACGAAGGTGTATTCAACTACGAAGGTGGTTGCTATGCTAAGGTTATCAACCTGGATAAAGAAAGCGAACCCGATATCTACGCTGCCATCAAGCGTGACGCTCTGTTGGAGAATGTTACAGTAGCTGCTGACGGTAAGATTGACTTCGCTGACAAGAGCGTAACTGAAAACACTCGTGTTTCTTATCCTATCTACCACATCAATAACATCGTTAAGCCGGTTTCCAAGGGTCCTCACGCTCACCAGGTAATTTTCTTGTCTGCCGACGCATTCGGTGTATTACCTCCGGTATCTATCCTGAACCCTGAACAAGCTCAGTACTACTTCTTGTCTGGCTTTACTGCTAAGTTGGCTGGTACAGAACGTGGCATCACTGAACCGACTCCGACATTCTCTGCTTGCTTCGGTGCTGCTTTCTTGAGCTTGCATCCTACTAAATATGCAGAAGAATTGGTTAAGAAGATGAACAAGGTTGGTGCTAAGGCATACTTGGTTAACACTGGTTGGAACGGTAGCGGCAAACGTATCTCCATCAAAGATACTCGTGGTATCATCGACGCTATCCTCGACGGTTCTATCGACAAGGCTCCGACGAAGGTTATTCCTTTCTTCGACTTCGTGGTTCCTACTGAATTGCCTAATGTAGATCCGAAGATTCTTGATCCTCGCGATACTTACGAATGCGCTTGCCAATGGGAAGAAAAAGCAAAAGACCTGGCTGGTCGCTTCATCAAGAACTTCGCTAAGTTCACTGGCAACGAAGCAGGTAAGGCTCTGGTTGCTGCTGGTCCGAAGCTCTAATCTGACAATAAAGTTAGAAACATATGGAAAAGGTATCTCCTCCGGGAGATGCCTTTTTTCTTTTTTAATATCTCTATCTCATTGATAATCCGAAAGTTTTAGTAGTTTTGCAGAAACCATTATTCAAATAAAGCAATATGAAAAGTATCAAATTGATGTTGGCAGGCGCAAGTTTGTTGCTGCTCTGCAGTTGCAGCGCCCAAACCCAGAAAGAGACCCAAGTTGCCAATGCAAATGAAAGCAAAGAGAATGCGGTGATTGAAACCATCATGTCACGCCGCAGCATCCGCCAGTACAAACCGCAAGCCGTGAATCGCGACACCATGCAGATTATCCTGGATTGCGGTATCAATGCACCCAACGGACAGAACAAGCAATCGTGGGAAGTGCGTGTAGTGGATAACCCGGATTTCATCAACGGCATCACGGAAATCTACAAGAAGGAAAATCCCAAAGCCGCCGAAGACCCGAAATTCAAGAACATGTTTCGCAACGCTTCTACAGTAGTATTTATTGCCAATGACCCGTCTTATGACCTTTCGCAGATTGACTGCGGACTGCTGGGTGAGAATATGATTCTATCAGCCTGGTCCATGGGAATCGGTTCTTGCTGCTTGGGCGGTCCCACGCGCTTCATGACCTCTACTCCGGCTGCTGCCGAATACCTGAAGAAACTGGATATTCCGGAAGGCTATCAGCTACTTTACTGTATCGCTTTCGGCTATCCGGACGAAACGCCCACTGCCAAACCCCGTAATGCGGCAAAGGTAAAATTCATCGATTGACTTTCGTTTGAATGACGACAATAAAAAGGAGTGCCTCACCTTTCGGCGGGGCACTCCTTTCATATATAACAACTAAAACTCTTCTGTTTATCAGTTCTTGTTTGCGCGTTTACGCTCAAGCTCATCGAGGATAACCTTACGCATACGCATTGATTTAGGAGTAACTTCCACATATTCATCCTCCTTGATGTACTCCAGTGCCTCCTCAAGAGAGAACTGTACGGGAGGAATCAGACGTGCCTTGTCATCCGAACCACTGGCACGCATATTGGTAAGCTTCTTGGACTTCGTTACATTAATCACCAAGTCGTTGTCATGGGAATGCTCGCCCACTACCTGGCCTGCATAAACCTCTTCCTGCGGGAAAATGAAGAATTTGCCGCGGTCCTGCAACTTGTCAATGGCATAGGCAAAAGCCGTACCGGACTCCATGGCAATCATAGAACCGTTGGTACGCCGTTCAATCTCACCCTTATACGGTTGATATTCCTTAAAACGGTGTGCCATGATAGCCTCGCCGGCAGAAGCGGTCAACACGTTGGTACGCAGACCGATGATACCGCGCGACGGCATGTCGAACTCAAGATTTACACGTTCGCCGGCACTTTCCATCTTTACCATTTCACCTTTACGACGGGTCACCATATCAATCATCTTGCTGGCATATTCTTCGGGAACATTGATGGTCAGCTCTTCGATAGGTTCGCATTTCACGCCGTCAATCTCCTTAAAGATTACCTGCGGTTGCCCTACCTGCAACTCATACCCTTCACGACGCATGGTCTCAATCAGTACGGAAAGATGAAGCACGCCACGGCCGGAAACAATCCACTTGCCGTCTTCCTCGCTCTTGCGCACGCGAAGTGCAAGATTCTTATCCAACTCCTTCATCAAACGGTCGTGGATGTGGCGGGAAGTAACAAACTTACCTTCCTTACCGAAGAACGGAGAGTCATTAATGGTGAAGAGCATACTCATCGTAGGTTCATCAATGGCAATAGGCGGCAACGCTTCCGGATTTTCGTAATCGCAGACCGTATCTCCGATTTCGAATCCTTCGATACCTACCAACGCACAGATGTCACCGGAAGACACTTCCTGCACCTTTACACGGCCCATACCTTCGAATGTATGCAATTCCTTGATTTTTGATTTCACGATACTCCCGTCACGCTTTGCCAAAGACACATTCATGCCTTCTTTCAATATGCCACGGTGTACGCGGCCCACAGCAATACGCCCGGTATACGAAGAATAATCCAGCGAAGTAACCAGCATTTGCGGTGTACCCTCCAACTGTTCGGGGGCAGGAATATTCTCCAAGATACAGTCCAGAAGCGGATAAATGTTATCAGTCGGCTGCTGCCAGTCGGTACTCATCCAATTATTCTTGGCAGAACCGTAGATAACGGGGAAATCCAGCTGGTCCTCGGTTGCATTCAGGCTGAACATCAAGTCGAACACCATCTCGTACACTTCTTCGGGACGGCAATTTGGCTTATCCACCTTATTCACAACAACGATAGGTTTCAGACCAATCTGCAGAGCTTTCTGCAATACAAACCGTGTCTGCGGCATAGGACCTTCGAAAGCATCCACAAGCAGAATGCATCCATCCGCCATATTCAATACACGTTCCACTTCACCTCCGAAGTCACTGTGTCCCGGAGTATCAATAATGTTAATCTTGGTGTCTTTGTAGTTGATAGAAACGTTCTTTGAGAGAATCGTTATACCTCGTTCACGCTCCAGGTCATTGTTATCCAACATTAATTCACCTGTGCTCTGGTTGCTGCGGAAAAGGTTTCCGGCCAAAAGCATCTTGTCAACGAGCGTCGTTTTCCCATGGTCCACATGGGCAATAATTGCAATGTTTCTAATCTTTTGCATATAATACCTATTATTTTCAGGCGACAAAGTTAGTGATTTTGGATTAGATATGCAGTATAGATATGATTTTTTTGCTGAATATCATTGTGATATAAAAGTTTATCCCTATCTTTGCAGCCCCGAAAGGGAATATTTATAATAACTTTTAATTAAACATTATGTATTTAGACGCTGCTAAAAAGCAAGAAATCTTCGGCAAATACGGAAAGTCTAACACTGATACTGGCTCAGCTGAGGCTCAGATAGCTTTGTTTTCCTACCGTATTGCTCATCTGACTGAGCACCTTAAGCTCAACAGAAAGGATTATAGTACAGAAAGAGCTTTGACTATGTTGGTAGGTAAACGCCGTGCATTGCTGACTTACCTGAAGGATCGCGACATCACCAGATATCGTGCTATTGTCAAAGAACTCGGCTTGCGTAAGTAATCTACTTGCGGCAAAACCATTAAAAAAGGAAGTTTTCCAAAAGGAAACTTCCTTTTTTGTTTATACTCTATCTATAATTGCAATTTATTGTCATTGTTAAACAGTAATATTATTTCAACCTCATAATTCTCAATACAACATACGGAGTACCCGGTAGTTTAACACCTCTCATCTTCTTATCATATACCCGATAGTCCCCGGCCTCTATCACTTCAAAAGTAATTGGATATTTTTTGGTGGTCATGTTCCATACATCAATGATATCAACTTTGAATTTTTGCCCCTCTCTTGGTCTCTCATAACAAGCATTCTTAACTGGAAGGTTAAACAGCCAGTAATCTTTTACCTCTTTACCAAAATACACAAAGTAATATCCATCCCCAGCCGTAGAGGTCATCATATCACGACTGATATCGGCCATTTGTATCGGATTTGGGGCCGCTTCCATGATTTCTTTCAAAAAACCGACCCTTTGCCAGCTCTCACCTTTCAACAAACCACCTTGTGCCCAAAATATAGGGTCATCATCCTCTTGGAGACACTCTCCATGAGTAACATAAATTCCTCCCATTATTCCGTTTAGAATCAAGAAAATCATTTGCTGCGCACTTAACCTCCCCCAACGGCTAGACAAATTCCCTTCATATCCCACTTCATCACAAATTACCGGTTTACGATATATATTCCATAATAAGGCTGCAGAGGTAGAAGTCTGAACAGGATTTTCATCCTGAATGCTAACATGAGTAAATTCTGGTCTCCAATAATCAAAATAAGTAGCAGTAGCCCCATGAATGGAACATAAATGATTATAGGGATCATTTTCCACAACAGCTTTAGTCAGCAGATTCCAGTCATCAACAGTTTTAGCCTTTACATAATCCCATTCATTTGCCACTGACCACCAAACATTATGAAAGGAAGACAAGCGGGCCGTTATATATTTAATATATCTGACATTCACCTCATTGGACATCGCATCAAATCCCCAACGTCCTTTGTCATAAGGATGAAAAAGGATCAAATCAGCCTCAATACCTAACTCGCCCAACTTTTTGATACACTTTTCGAGATGTTGAAAAAAAATAGGATTGAATCTTTCGAAGTCCCATACCTTCACTTCATCACCTTTTTCATCCCGAGTTACTTCCTTCACAACAAAAGGGTATAGAATAGGTTCATCTTTTACTAAAACATAATTTTTGGGAAATACACACATACGTATCTTATTGAAACTTGTTTTTGCTAAAGACTTCAATGTGATGGTCCGAATATCTTCTTGCATGTGTACCCAAGCGTATGAAGTGGTTCCCATAGGATAATAGCGAGTTCCATCAGCATATTTAAAGTTATGCAAACCATCTATCACCACCGGTCCATGATTATTCTTTCCTGGAGCAACAACAGTAAACTGCCCTTTCCGTTTATTCATAGAAGTAACATTGCTGGAGGTTATATATTTCCATTCTCCAACTATAGTAGGCATAAAACGAATCCGGTAGGTATTATCGCCATCATAGAAACCATAAACCGTTTTACTTTCTTCACCACAAACAAAAGTAGCCGAAAGTTTATCATCAAAAGGATTATGTTGTGAATGATGCTGAAACACCAATTCAAATTGTCCCCAACATTCTACTTGTTCTTGAGCACAAACCTTTCCGGTGTTGCAAAATACTAGAAAAGTAATTAAAAAATAAAGATAATGTTTCATATTATCATGATAATTTTAATGTAAATCCTTCAGAAATAGGACACTCTCCTTTGTATAATCTTTCGGCTACCCTAATAACAACGGTATAGTCTGCCTTATACCGTATAGTTATTCGTTCAACTTGCTATCATTTCATAGAAGTCACAGTTTGTTTACCAGCTTTCAATTTATAACTTCTTCCCATCCATCTAAAAATACCATCAGTCTCTGGAGGCAATGATATTTCAGCCCGTATTTCTCCCTCTTTATCTATTTTATAACTCACAGAAATATCCCCTTTAGGATGAGGTATGGAACCACTTAAAATTTTAAGTTTACCAGGTTGAGGAGCTATCAACACCTTTCTGAAGCTTGGTGACACACTTTGAATTCCTAAAATAATACGAAAGAATTCAATATTAGGACTGGATCCCCAAGCATGACAGTCACTTCTCGACGGTTCTGGTTGTTCTGCCCAAGTAGTAAGTCCCAAACTCAACTGTGTGTGCCAAATATCCAACATATCCAAATAATCATTTCCTAAACCCACTTTCGCAAGTGCCATTTGTAAATAGTACCTAAAATAGATAGAAACTTTTACAAGTTGTTGATTTGATAACAATGTCTGCATCAATTCTCTAGCTTCTTTCCCTTCCACAACTCCCGATAAAATTGCTAAGATATTAGCATGTTGTGAAAATCTATCTCTTAACGGTGTATCAGCAAATAACTTGCGGTCGGCATCCCAGTATTTATCCCGAAAACCTGCAACTATATGAGAAGCTATCTCCCGATAATGAATTGCCATTGCCTTCTCACCAAGATTATCCTCCATATCAGCAGCCAATTGAAGGCCTATAAGAAAATGAAGGTCCTGTAAAGATGATTGTCCGTCAGGGAGTCGGGAAGGTTCACCATTTACAAAGCCATCCGCCCAATCTGTAAAAAACCAATATGGTATTCGTGCCAAAGAAGAATCTTCTCTCAGATATCTCTCGTAATAGCCAAGAATCATACGAACGTAGGGTAACTGTGCAGCTATATATTCTTCATCATCTCGGTGCATCCAATAATCATGAACAGTCGCAATCCACCAAATGGAGTATGGTGGAATGAATTGGTGCAAATTAGTAGGATAACGGCTCATGGTTATACCATCTGTAATAACCGACTGCCGACCATTATTGATGGCATTACGCACCAAACGATCGTCACGACTATTATAAAGGGTAACCATTGCTTGTATACGAGTATCACCAAAATATTGTAGTTGTTCGTAATAAGGACAATCCATATACGACTCATGAGCACAAAGGCGGGCTGTTCTCCATCCAACAGACAATATTTCACCTAATTCGAACATTTCAGGGCTCGAAAAACTTGAAACTCGTTCAAACGGATAGGCAGTAAATGTTCCATATATATCATGTAGTACTAACGGTTCGGATGCGGTTTCTATCTCTAACAAAACATAACGGTACGTACGCCACCACAAAGAAGTAAACTGCCGATTGTTTCCACCATCAGCGACAATACAATCATTATAACCCCAGAATTTTTTTCCTTTCACAGTATTCCTATTCCCTTTATAACGAGGAATAGGCTGATTTTCTGGTATATCTTCATATAACGATTCTGCATATTTGATATTGATCCTTGCATCTTTACCTTTACTGAATTTAAGATTCAAATAAGCAGTAGTAAGATAAGTTTGATCAAGCAAAAGTTTAACTTTAGATAATTTTGGAATATCATAATTCCCACTATCAAGAGGAAAACCAGTCAACCCCGGCATTCCTTGCACACTCCGTAATTTTTGTATCCGCTCGTCACGCAATTCCATTTGTGGAATGGCACGAGGTACCAATTGCCAGCCAGGATAATCCATAGCTCCTTTCCCACCGCCCGATATTATAGGTACAGCAGCTTTCCATGAAGAATCATCATAGCTCGGCATTTCCCAATACCAAGGATAAATAGAAGATTTAATAGAATCACCTGGACCAACAACAAAATATGTTTTTAAATCAGTCTTTATAGGGCTATAGCTTACATTCCTTATCCCCCTCCAACTCGCATTAGTATTAACTATTTGTTCTCTATCACCATTTCCCTGCAAAATAAAAGCGGTCTTCCGAAAGCTCATTTGTGCCACAGGATTGTACTCGCCAAAATTCCACACAACAGAGGCCAATGTATTACTACCTTTTCTTAACCAAGATGCAATGTCAACTGTTTCATAAGCCCAATTATACACATCACTACGGGCAGGTCCCAAAGAAACCATCACCCCGTTTACAAATAACTTATACCGATTATCTGCTGATACATGTATTCGAAAAGTCTCCGGCTTTTCGGATAACTCGAATGTCTTACGAAAATGATACACTCCATAATCATTTACCGGAGAATTTTCCACTTTTATCCATTGCGCAGCCCAACGCTTTGCCAGTAGCTCCAGATTACTACCACTGCTATTTTGCTGACCATATACTGACAATGCCAACATTATTGATACTATTATCAATGCCCCTTTCCTCATATTCATTGTAGTTTATGATTATTATTCATACAATCATTCTTCCTCATTAATTCTCATAGACTTATAACCTCTCATATAAGTCATTTCAATTCTCTCGGGGATAAATCTTCATCACATATCCTCCACCAGGAGCCATAGTGAATGTTACTCTCCGATTAGCAGGAATATCCATTATCTTTTTTTGATAATCACGAGCTGATTTATCTGCATTCACTCCATCACAAAAGATTTCAGCTTGATAAGCACCATCCCCTAAAAAAGACAAATCCACTTCCAATGAACGAGATTCCCAATTCGTCATAGACCCAACATACCAGATCTTACCCTTTTGGCGAGCGACAGTAACATACTCTCCTATTTTTCCATTCAGAGCAATTGTATTATCCCACACAGTAGGTACCCCCGCTATATATTCAGTACACTCTTCTTCTTCCATATAATTTGAAGGACTATCACACAACATATTAAGTGGAGATTCAAATACGACATATTGTGCTAATTGGCGACAGCGGGTGCCCATACTCATCGCTTCGGAGCTTACAGCACGAAAATTACTTTGGGTGGCATTACGCATAGCGCCTTGAGTATAATCTACTTGTCCTGCAAGCATACGAATGAAAGGAAACGTTACATCATAAGTTACAAGATCAACGACTTTATGTTCAAATTTCAATTGTTCTAGTCCATAAATCCCCTCATTGTTTACTACATTGGGGAAAGTACGATGTAACCCCGTTGGTTTATAGGTCCCATGAAAATCAAGCATTAATTTATAACGGGCGGCAATCTCCGCTGCTCTATAGTGGAAATCTACCATAAGCTGGTCATCTCTATCCATAAAATCAATTTTGAAACCTTTGATGCCCATTTCTGAATAGTGCTTACAGATACCTTCAATATCCTTATTAAAAGCGTAATAACCTGTCCATAAAATCAAGCCTACATTTCTGGTTTCAGCATAAGCAACTAACTCCTTAAGATCTATTTCCGGAACAACATCAAAAAGGTCAGCTTTTCGTGCTGTTGACCAACCATCGTCAAGAATTACATATTCTATGCCATACTTTGAAGCAAAATCAATATAATATTTATATGTTTGGTTATTAATCCCAGTTTTAAAATCTACATTAAACAAATTCCAGTCATTCCACCACTCCCAGGCCACCTTGCCAGGTTTTACCCAAGAATAATCAACGTCTTTACATGCAGGAGTGGAAAGTTTATATACCATATCATTATCAACTAATTGATAGTCATCTTCTGCAACAATGATAACACGCCAAGGGAACTCCACTCCCCCTTTTGAATATTGCGCAATATAATCTTTACGTGAAAGGACTTTCGATTGTATCATATTATACCCTCCTTGACTGACTTCCTCTGGATATGGAGCAAAGACTCCCTTTAAAGAATTAGCAGTATCACCAGAATAGAGGAACATACCAGGGTAAGAAATAAGATCAGCTTCTGTAATACCAACCTTCTTCCCATTCATATTTTCGACAACAAGTGGAAGAAAAGCTAACTTATTCTTTTTCCAAGCTGAAAGTTTGGCATATTCATAAATGTTTTCAAAAGAATTAAAGTACTGTTCTTCAAATGTGTCATACTTTCCATAGACGTAAGGAATGAAAGCATTATAATCAGAAGGAAAATTAAAAACAGCTTGCTCATCTTTTACCTTAAACGGCTTCTTAAGAGTAGAGATAAAACGATAAGCTATTCCTTCGTCATAAGCACGAAAGACAAGCTTAAATCCATCTTTAAAATTGAAGGTTAACTCATTGTATTTATCTATAATGGTTTTGCGTTTGTATATCGGAGTTTCTATCAGTTGATTGACAGTCTTAGTAGATGAGCCAGACAGACGACAATTCAGACCAAATACCATTCCATTGTCAAGCATCATAGAAATAGGGGAAGGAGACAATATTAAATCACCAGCATGAGAAACCGAATATTGAATAGTTCTGCCCACAGAAATATTAACCTCAAGTTTCCCTCCTGGTGCAGTGAGAGTAAATGTTGACTGTGAAAATACATTTGTACACATACATAACAATAACAGGAGTATTATATTTTTCATCATAGTAAAATTTTATTTAATATATTTTCTTAAACGACTCGCTATAAAAGCAGCCTGCTTCTTTTGTGCATCTTCGAAATAGTGAACATGATCCCTTAGTTCATCAACGCCCAAATTCATTGTAAAAGTATAGAGATCTATTATTGGAATTTCATTTTCAATACATACCGAATCAGCTATTTCATTGTAGCGCAAAACATCCTTATTATAACGGCTAAATGCCTTGGATTTAGCATTATGTATGCTGTCCACTATCCAAGTCGTACGAATCCAAATCGGATTGATATTTTTCTCCTTCAATATATGGAATATTTCTGCAAGATTGGTACAATAATCATTTTCTGTCACCTGAATAACGGAAGTTTCAGGATGGCGTTTAATATCATGCAGACCACAATTAAGCAACATATAGTCTGGTGAGAAGCCTTGTTCTTGAAGCTTATGACGAAGGTAAAGCAACACCATATGAGAATCACCACCGTTAGCCCCCATAGGTACATCAAGATTTTTAAATGCAGTACCATCATCTTCTTTACGTTCCATATTGGCAATATCTGCAATATGTTCTTTCAAATAAGGGCCATATTCTATAGAAATACTGTCACCTATCAGAAATATGTTTTTCTGGGAAGATTTACAGCTAATCAATGTAAACATTACCAATATAAACAAGTACTTCTTCATAGTTCTTTTTTAATTTCCTGGGTTGATTTTTTTAAAATATTATCTTTTGATTGTATATTCTCTGTTTTTGTTCCGGAGAGATGGAGAAAAATCGGCACTTCATCAGAGCAAATGCTATTTCTTACAACACCTGTTCTCACATTACGCAAATGAATGAGCGAAGGAGTACGCAAAGTCCCTTGTGCATGCAGATTACTGATAGCCAGTTGTATTACATCATCGGCAATAATGGCCGGTCGATCTTCTATCTTCTTGAATGAAAGTCTAATACCGTTAAGTTCTATGTTCTTAGCATGACGTATATAAAATCCATAAGCAGGCAACTTACCAAACATATCACAACGAGGATAAGCTTTCTCTTCTTCAGGAACATCATTTATAGTCAACACTTTCACCGGTTTATCAGGATAATTTTCAAAATATAATGGTTCATTCCCTCCTACAAAAGAGAGGTTTATATTATTGAGAACAATACCCTCAAGAGGCGCTTGAGGTATCCCTGTTAAAGTACAACCATATTTTTCAATACCTGTTCCCATAATATTACTGATAAGTACATCTTTCAATTGCCCAATAACAGGTTGCTTACTATCCTGATATTCACGCGCTCTATTGGCAAGACGTACAAAAATTGCTGTTCCTTTAATATTACTCATAGATATATTGGTAACAATAACACGTTCCATTTTTGCACCATCAACTACCATAAGTTCTATACCACCTAAACGAGTATCATATACTACACAATTATTAACAAGGATATCATGAAAAGCTCCAGCAGTTTCTGTTCCAATTTTTATACCTGAAGCATTAGTACTAATAATACAATTATTTATGGTCACATTACTACAACTCTCTGATTTCGAAAAACTTTTAAGTACAATACCATCGTCTCCACTGAAAATATTACAATTAGAAATGTGTACATTTCGACTATCTACAATATTGCAACCATCGGTATTTCGTCCTGGAGTATCCGCATAACGAGGAAGGTCCATATTCTGATTTTCCTTACTATCAACAGTCACTCCATTTATAAGTAAATGGTTACATGAATGATATTTCTGAATCCACCACGAGCCATTGCGCAGAGTTATATTCTCCACTTTTATACGGCTACATGCTTTAAAATGAATAATATGAGCACGTATCAAACCGCCGGCTACCAGTTTATCACCATTACCATCAATTGTTCCATTTCCTATAATAGAAATATTCTCCTGATTTTCACCATATATCAACGTTTTACCCAGATTATATTTTTCGGAAGTAGCAGGGTCCTGTATTTGTATATTTCTATAATCCTCAGCTTGTTGACTACCCAATAATTTTGCTCCAGATGCAATGTGAAGTGTTACATTACTTTTCATTGTTATCGTACCTGAGAGGAAACATCCATTAGTCAAATATACAGTTCCGCCACCAGCTTTGTGGCATTCATCAATGGCAGTCTGTATCGCCTTAGTATCTATAGTTATACCATCTCCTATCGCTCCATACTCAGACACATCCCACTTCGTTTTTCCAGCATATATGCTACTAGGAATAGATGATATTACCAATATGGCAAGTAAAATTTTTCGTATCAACATATTTAGTTTTTGTTTGGTGTATTATTCTTCACTATCACTTTTTATTCAAGCATCTTTTCTCAGCTACCCTAAAATCAAGTTCAGAAATCTTCTAGCACTTTTGGGAATTACAGCGATTTCCAATAGCAAATCGCTGTAATCCCTATTTTACATTGCTGAGAATCAATTTCAATACTCCTTTTTATTGTATATTATTCCCATTACATATTAGTTATTTTCATAACCTACACTTTGTCTCATATTTGGATTATTCTCAAGCTCAGCCCTTGGTATAGGATAATAGAGATCTTTGGTATCGTAATGAGGTTGCCCTACTCTAGTATTGGTATACCAGCGAGTGATTTCATCGCTTAGTGATTTCCAACGGCACACGTCTATCCAATGTTGAACTCCTTCTCCACAAAATTCTTTAAAACGCTCTTCACGTAAATCATTTTTCAGTTGTTCACCACTTGTTACAATATCAATATCAGAAGGAGTGTTTATAGGAAGATTATAAGCACGACGACGCACTTTATTTATGTACTCACGGGCTGTAGCTTCATCATTGCCAAGACAAGCTTCTGCATACATTAAAAAAACATCGGCTAAACGCATCAAAAACATATTAATACCCACACTATTACCAGTATATGGGCTATCACCTACACAAGCGTTCATAGGAATATATTTGCGTAAACTCCAGCCTTGATAGGAATCTTCAATATCCTTATATTTCATCACTTCTGTTAAAACTCCTCTCATCGTTACAGGTGTACCAGGCTGTAGAGCAGCTATATGCAAACGTGGGTCCGTACCAAATCGCTGTATATTAGAGTCATGGAAAAATATATTTCCCCATCCTGCAGATTCTACAGCACCTGCTTTATTTTTAAAACATAATGCAGCCAACAATGCATACTGAGATCCTTCACTGTTCCAAAAGTTAGCTCCCGAATTCCCATTTTTAAGATTGATTTCAAGTATCGATTCCTTATTAAATTTCGTCTGATTTTCATTAAACATTTTCTCATACTCATCAAATGATACCAGCTCTTTTCCAGAATTGTCTATTACACTTTTTAAAGCAATTTTAGCAGCATCATTATTACCCATATACAAGTTTAGTTGACCAATATAGCTTTTTACAGCCATTGAAGTAGGACGCGGAAAGTCTTTCTCCTCACTCCAATTTACAGGCAACAGTTTTTCAGCTTCTTGATAATCCACCAGTATTTGTGCGTATACATCTTTCACTGGACTTCTGCTTATATTAAGCACTGCTGGTGTAGATGCTACTTGCAAACGCAAAGGGATTCCTTGCTTATCGCCATCGCCGTTGGCTGGAAATCCCTCACCAAATAGGGCTACAAGCTGTTGATGAGCCCATGCTCTCCAAAAAAGAGCTTCACCTTTCATCTGTGACAAACGTTTAATATTCTCCTCAGTAAATTTATCACGATTTATTCGTTCCACCTCTTCAAGTACAGTATTTGCACAAGATATCATTTTATAATGTGCATACCATAGAGTGGTAATATAAGTATTTTCAGGAGTTATCTGATTAGTAGCTAACTGATTCCAGTATGCATCTCCCGTCCATGCCATATCAACTGTGTGATCTGTTATAAATGTACCTTTAGCAAAAATACGTTTGCCATATAAACCTACCTGAGTCATCTGACCATAAATAGAAGTTACGACTTGCTCCATATCTGCCATTGTTTTTGGGAAAAGGGTAGGAGACAATCTAGAGGGATTGGAAATATCCAAAAAATCATCAGAACAACTATTAAATAGTATAGCTGCCAGCAATATCATTACTATCTTTTTCATATTTTACATTTTAAAAAGTAAGACTTAGACCACCAACTACTGAACGTGTTTTCGGGAATCGTTCTTCGGTATAATGGTTACGTTGCAAATATCCTCCACCAATTTCAGGATCGCCTTGGAATTTGGATATAATCAATAAATTGTCACAATTCACATATAATTTCATCCCTTGTATATGGAACCGAGACAACAAAGACTTTGGAAGATTATAACCAAAATGAAGATTCTTCAGCTTCAAAAATGAACCATCTTCTACAAAATAAGAAGATACATTTTTGAAGTTTCCGTTAGGATCTGTATTGGTTACACGCGGATGGGTTGAATTCCTATTTGTTTCACTCCATGCATCAAATACCTTATACGTGGTATTAAAATCCCCATAAAAACTTCTTTCGTACACTTTAGCACTATTAAAAATATCAACTCCAGTATTTGCTGTCCACCCCATGCTGAAGTCAAATCCCTTCCAAGATAGATTCACATTTAGACCATAGATAACTTTAGGCCAAGGATTACCGATAAAAGTTTTATCTTCTTCTGTAATTTTACCATCTCCACTAATATCTCGGTATTTTAAATCTCCTGCTCCTGTTCCAACTTGTTGAAATAACCCATCTGGAGATTTTGCATTTAATGCATCAATCTCTGCTTGATTCTGTATAATTCCATCAACTATATAACCATACATTTGTCCCATAGGATGATTATTCTCAGTACGATAAATAGAACTATTCAAAGCTATTGAAGTACCTCTCCAAATAATAGGATTAATTTGATCACTCAATTTTATTACTCTATTATTATTAGTAGACATAGTAAAAGCTACATCATATTTAAAATCTTTATAAGAATCTCTCCATTGTATCATAAACTCAAAACCTTTATTGCTAATTTCACCAATATTAGCAGTGTAAGATGGATTTGTAGCAAAGATATCCGACTGATAAGAGCCTGATGATGGAGGAGCACCAATATTATAAAGCATATCGGATGTTTTTTTATTGTAATATTCAATAGTTGTATTCAAACGATTATTTAAGAAAGAAGCATCAAGAGCAATGTTCCACTGTCTTACATCCTCCCATTTGATAGCAGCATTAGGAATATTAGTATACCAAAATCCTCTATTTACATTTTTACTATCATATGAATAGTAAAGATAATTACTGGTATATGCTGGTTCATATAAGAACTGTGGCACAGTATTATTACCTATACGTCCAATACTTCCACGAAGTTTCAATTGATTTAGCCAATTCAGCTTTTCATTATCACTTATAAAAGATTCACGAGCTATATTCCATCCTGCAGAAGCAGAGGGAAATACTCCAAATCTATTTTCTGCACCAAAATTATCATAACCATCACGACGAATACTGGCTTCTACCATATATTTGTCATCATATGCATAATTAAGACGCGCAAATTGTGAAAGGCTACGGCTTAATCCTTTAGTACCAAGAGCTTCAGTACTTCCCGAACCAAGGCTCATATCTTCCACAGGTTCTACACTAAATCCAGTTTTCCACCCACCAGCCGATGAGGATTCAGCTTTATATGCTTCATAACCAACCATTCCTTTAATGTCATGCTTGCCACCAAAGGTACGATCATATGTCAAAGTGTATAACATTCTAAGATTGTATGATTCACCGTAATCTTTTGTATAACGTTGTTCCTGCGAGAAATTCCCGATATTCCAATATTCTTGAAAATTATTATTAGCATACGAACTATAATTCCCTGACAAATTGGCTTGTAAGGCTAAGCCATCAATAATTTCCCAATCGAAAATTAAATTAGCTCCTCCTTTGTAAGACCTATTGTTGGCATGCACAGAGCCGAGTAAAGCTGCCGGATTAGGACCTTCATAGTATCCACCAGCAGGCTGTTTTCCCCAACCGCCACCTGATGTATTTTCAAAATCATAAGGTTGCATAGTAGGAACCTGCCTATAATATATGCGACCCGATGCCCCTGCAACGCCATATACTGACGGAGTTTTGTCAGAAAACCCTAATGTAAGAATCTCGGTCATTTTAAACCGTTTGCTAAACCTCGTTTGGCTAGCAAAACGTAACTTTCCAGCACTATCCAAAGCCCCTTTTTCAACACGCTCATTTCTAACATATTCAGCAGAAGCATTAAAAGAAGTCATCTCACTACCACCCGTTACCTGTACAAAATAGTTTTGTTTTAATGCATTTTGCCATACATAATCATTCCAATCTGTATCAGGCAATGAAGAAGGATTATCCCATCCAGATGCTGGATTATTCGTAAATCCAGCAGCAAGTTTCCTATCAATATAATCAGCAGTTCTCAGCATATCAGGTATATCTATAGGTATTGCTACACCTAGATTTGCTTTTGCATTTACAGTTATTTTTCCAGGATTTCCCTTCTTTGTGGTTACCAAAATGACTCCACCGGCACCACGGGCACCATAAATGGCTGTAGAAGCAGCATCTTTGAGTATTTCAAGTGATTCAATATCATTCACATTAGGAACTTCTCCCGGAACACCATCGACAATCCACAACGGTTCAGAACCATTTACAGATGCGGCTCCACGTATGATAATACTACCATTGGAAACATCTACTCCGGCCACACGTCCTTGCAAAACACTAGTTACGTCCATATTAAGGTCATTGTAATCACTAGCTTTTACAGACGCAACAGATCCCGTTACATTAGATTTCTTTTGTGTTCCATAACCAACAATTACAACCTCATCAAGCAACTCAGTATCTTCCCGGAGGGTAATATTCACACTACTTTTACTTTTTACCGAAACAGATTGAGGAGCATATCCCACATAAGAGAATCGCAACATTACATTATCATTAGGTATCTCTATGGAATAATCCCCATTCATTCCGGTAACAGTAGCTATCTGTGTTCCCTCTACTATCACAGTTACACCTACTAAAGGCTCACCAGTAATATCTTTTACGATACCTGTCACTTTTCTTTGGTTAGCAACAACTGTATCTCCTTTAAGTTTCACCATAATTTGCTTATCAATTACCTGATAAGTATAATCCGTTTCAGAAAAAAGGCTTCGCAATATCTGATCCAATGTTGCTTCTTTCAGATTTATAGTTACAACTTTATTTACATCTACTTTCGAATCATTTATAAAAAAGGAATAATCACTTTTCGACTCAATTTCTCTAATAACCTGTGATATAGGCACCTTTTCCAAACTAAGAGACAGTTTCCCTTGTGCATATGACATAGATATACTTGTCAATAGTACAAATAAGAAGTTCAATAATCTTGCATTTTTCATAATTCTTTTTTAAAATATGTTCTTACTTTTAAGCATATCACTCCCTGAACCACATTTTTAGAGCAAGGTGGCACAACTTTTATCGGCAAAAAATTAGCTTGTTGATAAAAAAGGAGTAAGGAACGATTTTAAAGTAACATTTCTTACAATCGTATCATCCATTTCCTAAAAAAAATGGTAATGATTAAATCTTCTTCTACTTCATTTTCATATCATCTACTTTGGTTAATAAATCTCCTTTGTTTAAATTTTACTTTTTTATAAGTGTGTACACAGTATTATCCCTATCTTTTTTATACTGTAATGCAGAGGTATAAGACATCAAATCGAGTATACGATCAAGTGATTCGTTTTTGACCTTAAATGAAAATCTCTCACTGAGGATTTCCTCTGAATCACAATGAATCTTACAACCGTACCAATATTCAAGGCGAGGAATAATAACGGACAATTGTTCATTATTGAAGTCAAGGCCATTATAATTTCGCCATGCCGAATATCTATCCGCATTTTCAGCTTCGATATTTATTTTTCCAGTATTCAAACAAACAGTCAGCTTTTGGTTTGGCTCTAATTGCCTACTTTGCTGTTGACCGTCATTCGCTACTCTACAATCAACTTTTACCCTACCTGTCAATAGTATCGTTTCTACCGTATTATTGTGTTTATCACAAAATACTTCGAAGGAGGTTCCTAATGCGGTAATAATTACATTACCTACTTCCACTGAAAAAGGTCTTTGAGTGTCACTTGCCACATCAAAAAAAGCTTGCCCGTCCAATTTCACAACTCTTTTATCAGACGGAAACTGATCTGGATAGGTAAGTTTGCTTCCAGCTCCCAATCTGATATTTGTTCCATCATCAAGAGTAAATATGTTCCTATCCTGATTTCCTGTACATACTACATAAATATAAGAGTCTTTCTCAGAATGATAAAAGAACATAGTTCCTACGCTAAATATAAGCAATATCGTAGCTACTACACCATACCACCGGAGGAAAGGATTCCTATATCTGCTATTTTGCCTTTTTCCAGCATCAATATGTCCGGAAACACGCTTCCAGATTTCTTTTTTATCCGTCAAGTGTTCTATAGACACCTCAGGGTCCATTCCCCACTGATTTTCCATTTCCTGCTTTACAAATTTATTATTAAGCAAAGTTTGATCATCAATTGGTAATCTACCTTCCAAGGAATCAATGTATTTTCTAAAATCGTCCATTTTCTTGCTCTATATTCTAAATACAACTTTTATATTCTTATCCCCCAAACAAAGATGATCTTTTTTCAGAATAAATCTATCAGAACAAATATTATTAATAGTTCAAGGTTAGATTTAATATATTTAATAGCCTCATTTATATGCCTTTCCACTGTCTTCTCAGAAATATTAAGTTGCAACGCAATTTCTTTATAAGATTTATAATGTTTACGGCTAAGTGTGAAAACGATCTTCCTTTGAGGTGGCATTTCACCGATAAGCCGTTCAATATGTATTTCGAGTTCTCTGGCTTCAAGTTCATTTTCGATATGATATGAATATTCCAAAGCATTATCAATTGTCAATTGATAAAAGTCATAATTAAAGTGTTTTGCCTTTGACTTATTAAATATATGATTACGAGTAATAATAAACAAGAATCCTTTAAAGTTTTCATCTTCACGAAGAAATTGCTTTGAGTCCCATAGCTTCATAAACACTTCTTGAACAATGTCTTTAACTTCTTCCTTGTTCATTATATATAAAGATGCAAAATGGTAGACTTTCATCCAATAACGATCATATAACTCTTCAAATGCAACTTCACTTCCGTTTTTCAATTCTAAGATAAGTTTTTTTTCATCCATTTTGGTGTATTATACTATAGTTTTAGATTCTAAGCAATACAAATATACTAATATTATATAACTGTTTACATAATGACCGAAAAAAAATTATCGCATACTAATTTTTATTATTAGCCCTAAACCCACACTCTAAACGCCAACCTATTTTCAAGACTCAAGGCAAAAACAACCTTTCTAATTAGATGAAAAGAAAAAAGAAATGCGTAATTTTGTATCCATGAAAAGGAAAGTATCAGCAGCAAATCTCTCGATAGCAATTACTTTTCTATTAGTACTGCTATCATTTGGCTTCGGATATCGCAGTTATTCGCAGGTAGAACAGCGTGTGGTCTCTGACTTGAATCAGGCGCTGCAACGCACAGTATTGCAGTACAAGGGGTTATGGTTGAACTTTGATACGATCCGAACCTATACCAGACTACAAGAAGTGATGGGCTCCCCCGTTTCTGTAAGCAGTCCCAACAAAGCCTTTACCGAAGCATTGGCCATTACCGCACTGAAAGACATCTCCACACTTTCTCTGCACATACTGAAAGATAATAGTGTGGTCAGCGTATTCAATGAAATCCCTGCCGGATGTCTTGCCAGCGATACATTGGTATGGCTCTCCACTACAGTCGACACCCCGGGAGTGACTCTTTCCTTCCGAGGATACGCCCATTGCTCAGCTACCATGCTTTTAAGTCTGTCCCAACAGACGATTCCAGCAACATTGCTATTGGCAGCCCTACTATGGGGAGGATTCACCTTCTTCTATTTCCGACGTACAAGAACCGACGCTGACACCGGCAACAAGAAACAGCAGGAAAACACCATCACTTTCGGCAACCTTTCGCTTTCCCTCCAGGAAGCCTGCTTCTATAATGAGCGGCAAGAGAAACTGAAGCTCACACCCATGCAATATACACTGATGGAGATGTTCTATCTTTCTTCCTCACACCTACTTTTCAAGTCTGACATCTGCCAATCGCTATGGCCGGGAAAAGACAATGCAGACGAAACGCTTTACACATTGATACGGCGTCTGAAGCCCATTGTCGAGGACAACAGCAACCTCAGAATAACAACAGACCGTGGCCGCGCCTACGGACTGGAAATAAGAACCTAAACATTATAAGAATCATGAAGACTAACAGACTTATTCTATTAGGGCTAATCTGCCTAACTGCCGCAATGCCGGCAACTGCTCAAAGCCGAAGCGAAAAGAAAACACGTATCGAACGTATAGTAAAGGAGGCCATAGCTGCCAGACAATACAAAATCAACGTAGACCGGATGCAACCGATGAGAGGCAGCAGCCGTAGCCTGACCACCAACTATACATTGGAAGTCAGAAATGACTCTGTCTTTTCCTATCTACCTTACTTTGGAGTGGCCTATAACGCTCCCTATGGAGGAGGCAAAAGTCTAAACTTCAACGCCCCCATCACCGGATACACAACCAAGCCTCTCAAAAAAGGCAAAACCCAAATAGACTTCAAGACTCGCAGTGAAGACGACAATTATGAATACAGCCTCACCGTCTTTCCCGACGGTTCTACCAGTATCCATATACAGTCCATGAACAAGCAGTCCATCTCATTTACCGGAGATATGGATACAGAAAAATAGCCATTCCCCGAAGAGTAAGAAAAGGCATTGTCAGTCTATTGTCAGGCAAATGTCAGACAACTATCCGCTTTTTGTTTCTTCCATCCCGGCAGAAAGCGGATACCTTCGTGTCCCGAAATCAAACAACAACCGGAACATGAAACAGATAATATGTATTCTTGCCCTGCTCCTAATGAGCGTCACGACAACAAAAGCACAAACCAGCCCGGCAACACCCTCCATCCGAGGTAAAATTCTCACAGAGGAAAAGCAACCGATAGAGTTTGCCAACATCGCCCTCCTTTCCGAAGATTCCACCTTCATACAAGGAACGTGTAGCCGAAGCGACGGTAGTTTTGAACTTCTCCCTCCCGCTCCCGGAAACTATCTACTACAAATTTCTTCCATCGGTTACAAAACCCTTTGCCAGCCTTGCCCCACCGGGAGTACCCACAACTGGATATTGCAAACCGATGCCGTGCTACTTGCGGAAACCGTCATCACCGCCGCCCGCCCGTTTTCCGACTAAAGGGCGGAAAGTTGGAGACAAGCGTACGGCAAACCCTGCTCGCATCCTTGAATGATGCCAACGACGTATTGAAACATATCCCCGGACTACGCTCCTCTGATGAGGGGTATACCGTTTTTGGCAAAGGGACACCGGTCATCTATATAGACAACCGCCTTCTGCAAGACAACTCCGAGCTGCAACGCCTCTCTGCCGCCGATATTGAAAAAGTGGAGCTCATCACCAACCCGGGTGCAGAGTACGATGCTACCGTTAAAGCCGTTGTACGCATACGCACCGTACGTAACAAAAGAGACAGTTTTGGCGGTAATTTCCGTGCAGGAATCACCCAACGGAGACGCAACAGCCATTACGGACAAGTCAATCTGAATTATCAGAAGAAAGGACTGTCCCTGCTGGGCATGCTGTACACCAATTATGAAAACAGAAAACGCCACCAGGAGGTTCGCTACCAGATACCGTCCGAAATACAATGGGATGTAAATAACCGGGTTCACTTATATAATAAGGGACTACTTGCCGGAGGAAAAGCAAGCGCCAGTTACGACTTCACCCCCCAACACAGCCTCGGTGCCTCCTATGAGTTTCATCGTACCCCCGATTATCACAGCAGTGACCATTCGGCATATACCGTCCGGGCAAATGAAGAATTGGCCGATCACACCATACATTCCTCCCAAAACTTGCAGCAAACCAACCGGCACCAGCTGAATGCCTACTATCAGGGCAGCATAAAGCAACTCCACATAAACTTCAACACCGACCTGGTATACGGAAAAAGTTATAATCACCAGGAGGCTAAAGAAGAAAGCCAGACCGAAGGCAATCGCGACATCAGCTCTTTCAACCACGCCGACAACCGCCTTTATGCCGCCAAGTTGATTCTGACCCATCCCCTTTGGAAAGGGTGAACTGAAGACCGGTGCCGATTACACCTTCATCCGGCGAAATGACAATTTCCTGAACCGGCAGCACATACTTCCCGATACAGACAGTCGAATCGACGAAAGCAAGTCTGCCGTCTTTGCCGAATACTCACTGACATTAGGAAAAATCAGCCTTCTTGCAGGACTGCGCTTCGAGCATGCCGTCTCCGACTATTGGGAGCAGGAAAAGTACGTGTCCGGTCAAAGTCGTACTTACAATGACTGGTGCCCCAACCTATCGGTAGACTTTCCTCTCGGCAAAGCCCAAGCCAATCTCAGCTATACAGCCAAAAGCAACCGCCCCAGCTTCTTCCAGCTACGTAGCACACTGAGTTATAACAACCGTTTCATCTACGAAGGCGGAAACCCGCTGCTCACCCCCGAAACCAACCACGACCTGCAGTTCACGGCCCTTTACAAGTGGGTACAATTCGGACTTAACTACCAATACCGCCGCAATGCCATTGCCTTCATGACCAAAGAATACGAGGACAATCCGGATGTTGTCATCTTCACTACCGGAAATTTCAAACGGATGCAGTATCTCACCGCCTCTGCCCATCTGTCACCCACCGTCGGCATCTGGAAACCGGAGCTCGGCATCTACTTCGCCCAACCGTTCTTCAAAGTCACCAATCAAGGCAGTAGCAAGAATATGAACCGCGGCAGCATTTACCTCTTTCTGCAAAACAGTCTCCAGCTTCCGGACGAGTGGATTCTCTCCCTTGATGCCGACTACCAGAGCGAAGGCAACTTCGGCGCCATGCTGCAACGTTCCTATTGGGGCATAAACGCCGGCATCCGCAAAACATTCTTCAACAAAAGGCTGACGCTCGGACTGCAAGCCAATGACCTGTGGAATTCTCGGTATGGCTCCTTCATGCTGTTCGGTCCCCGGCTGACCTATACGAAAAAGGCAAACCCGGACTCGCGCAGCTTCTCCCTGAACCTAAGCTATCGTTTCAATGCAGCAGGCAAAGCGTACAAAGGAAAGCACGTATCGGAACAAGACTTGAAGCGGCTATAAACAGAACTTTGGGGAAGAAAGAGAAACAGAACAGAAGAATATTATACAAATAAGCCGACCACCGGAGATATTTCAGCAATATTTTCCCTCAGAATGTTGCATCAAGTAAAAGTTTCTCTTATTTTTGCGGTTTAACAGCTATAAATTATAACCTTTAGACAGAAAATACTATCATTATGGATACCAGCAAAATCGTAGGAGAAAAAATAAAATCACTCCGTGAAAGCCAATCCATCAGTATGGAAGAACTGGCACAGCGTTCGGGACTTGCTATCGAACAGATTGAACGTATAGAAAACAACATCGACCTCCCGTCACTGGCTCCCCTCATCAAGATAGCTCGTGTGCTGGGTGTACGTTTGGGAACTTTTCTTGACGACCAGGATGAGAACGGTCCCGTGGTCTGCCGTAAGGACGAGTCGCAGAACAGTATCAGTTTCTCCAACAATGCCATCCACAGCCGCAAGCATATGGAGTATCATTCACTCTCCAAATCCAAAGCCGACCGCCATATGGAGCCGTTTATCATTGATGTGGCCGCTACGGACGACAGTGACTTTGTACTCTCCTCACACGAAGGCGAAGAATTCATCATGGTGATGGAAGGGACCATGGAAATCAGTTACGGCAAAAATACCTACCTGCTCGAAGAAGGTGACAGCATCTATTACGATTCCATCGTTCCGCACCACGTACACGCCTATGAAGGGCAGGCAGCCAAGATACTTGCAGTAGTTTATACACCAATTTAAATTAATGGAAAATTAAAAGGTGAAAATGGAAAATGATAAATACTTTCTATTTTCACCTTTCAACTTTCCACTTTCAACTTCCACATCATGTTATACGAACGTACCCTCGGCCAATGGTTGGAACATTGGGCCGAAACAACACCAGACAAAGAATATATCGTTTACTCTGACCGCAACCTGCGCTTCACCTGGAGCCAGTTCAACCGCCGGGTGGACGACATGGCCAAAGGACTTATCGCCATCGGCGTGGAACGGGGAACACACGTAGGTATCTGGGCAGCCAATGTACCCGACTGGCTGACTCTATTATACGCTTGCGCCAAGATAGGTGCCGTCTACGTAACGGTAAACACCAACTACAAACAGTCCGAGCTGGAATATCTCTGCCAGAACTCCGACATGCATACCCTCTGCATCGTCAATGGCGAAAAGGACAGTGACTTTGTGCAGATGACCTATACCATGCTTCCGGAACTGAAGACTTGCCAACGCGGACACTTGAAAAGCGAACGTTTCCCTTATATGAAAAACGTCATCTACGTGGGGCAGGAGAAGCACCGGGGCATGTACAACACGGCCGAAATACTTCTCTTGGGCGACAATATAAAAGACAGCCGCCTGAATGAACTCAAAAGTCAAGTCACTTGCCACGATGTAGTGAACATGCAATACACGTCCGGCACTACGGGATTCCCGAAAGGCGTCATGCTTACCCACTACAACATTGCCAACAACGGTTTCCTTACCGGTGAGCACATGAAGTTTACTGCCGACGACAAGCTCTGCGTCTGCGTACCATTGTTCCACTGCTTTGGCGTGGTACTTGCCACCATGAACTGCCTGACACACGGCTGTACAGAAGTAATGGTGGAACGCTTCAACCCGCTGGTAGTGCTCGCCTCTATCCACAAGGAGCGCTGCACGGCACTTTACGGCGTACCCACCATGTTCATTGCCGAACTGAACCATCCGATGTTCGACATGTTCGACATGTCCAGCCTCCGTACGGGTATCATGGCAGGTTCCCTCTGCCCGGTAGAGCTGATGAAGCAGGTGGAAGAGAAAATGTACATGAAGGTAACCAGCGTTTACGGGCTGACCGAAGCTGCTCCCGGAATGACCGCCACCCGGATAGACGACCCGTTCGATGTACGTTGCAATACCGTAGGACACGACTTTGAACATACGGAAGTAAAGGTTATCGACCCCGAAACCGGAGAAGAGTGTCCCGTAGGCGTACAAGGTGAAATGTGCAACCGCGGATACAACACCATGAAGGGTTACTACAAAAACCCGGAAGCCACAGCCGAAGTCATTGATGAGAACGGCTTCCTGCACTCGGGAGACCTTGGAATAAAGGACGAGGACGGCAATTACCGCATCACAGGACGCATCAAGGACATGATTATCCGCGGTGGTGAAAATATCTATCCCCGCGAGATAGAAGAGTTCCTCTATCAACTGGAAGGCGTAAAAGACGTGCAGGTAGCCGGCATTCCCTCTAAAAAGTACGGTGAAGCCGTAGGCGCTTTCATCATCCTGCACGAAGGAGTGGATATGCACGAATCGGATGTACGAGACTTCTGCATCGGCAAAATATCACGCTACAAGATACCCAAGTATATCTTCTTCATCAAAGAATTCCCCATGACAGGAAGCGGCAAGATACAGAAATTCAAGCTGAAAGACCTGGGATTACAACTTTGCAAGGAGCAAGGGATTGAGATTGTGTAATAATAAAGGATAAAGGATAAGGAATTAAGGATGGGTTTATGCCTATATTAAAGTCTATGCGACCCCAATCATCCCTTATCCCTAATCCTTTATCCTTAATCCCTAACCCTTTATTTTTCTTCTTTTTCCGGATATTTCATATTCTCCTCTTTCATCTGTTCCAATACCTCATGCAGGTATTTGGCAGACTCCCATTTAGCCATCGGAAGGTCGTGGAGCAGGTAGTTGCCACAATCTTGCGGAGCGGCACCGGGGACTTCACCTTCATATTCGGCAACAAAGCGGAAGGTGTCCTGCATCAGTGTCAGTATGTCCTGCGGCTTCAAGTCACCTTTCATCAGCAGATAATTACCGGTGAGGCAGCCCATAGGGCCCCAATAGATAATCTTGTCCTGCCACTGCGGGTCGTTGCGCAGGTAGGTGGCGGCAAGGTGTTCGATGGTGTGTAGAGCACCTTGTCCCAAGGCAGGCTCGCGATTGGGCTCTTTCATACGGATGTCGAAAGTAGTGACTGTTTCTCCGTTCACTTCATCCTGGCGGGATACGTAAATGCCGCGCAACAAGCGGATGTGGTCGATTGTAAAACTGGGAATCTTCTTCATGAGTTATGAGTTATAAGTTATGAGTTATAAATTATCAGGAAGTGTGGAGAGAAAAGCCCACGTCGTAAGGAATGAGCGTTCTGCCATCGTCCCCCAGAAATCGGCATACTGCGAGGCATGGTCGTCCACCCACGGCGTGTCACTGATGATGCGGAAACTGAGGAAAGGCGTATTGTATAGATAACAAGTCTGCGCAATGGCAACCGACTCCATATCGACGGCAAGACCGTCGGGGAAACGCTGCTTAATGGCATCCAGCTCCGTACGGTTTGTAATGAATTGGTCACCGGTGCAGATAAGTCCGCTGTGAATATAGCTTTCCAATCCGGTGCCGTTCAACGACAAGGCGTGCTCCAACAAGGAAACACATCCCTCATACACAGCAGGCATTTCTGCCATCTGCCCATATTCATACTCATTGCCACACCATACATCATGGTACACCAAACGTTCACTCACCACTACATCCGTCACTCTCAAGCAGGTGTCGATGCCACCTGCCACACCGGTACTGATAACGCAGTCCGGAGCAAAACGGCGTATCAGCTCCGTAGCTCCTACCGCCGCATTCACCTTGCCGATGCCACACTGCGTAAGTATCACACGATTACCGCCAAGCAATCCTTCTACATAATGCAGATTGCCGTCACCCGACATTTTCTTATCCTGCAAGCGTTCCACCAGTTGGCGGTGTTCGCTGTCCATTGCACTGATTATCCCTATTGTCATATCTATAATAATTTAAGCTTGCATATTATCGTTAAAGCACTTTAATCTTTTTTTGGAAAGGCAAAGGTACAACATTCTGCCGATAACGTGACAATAACAATCTGCATTTATGTATCTTTGCCACAAAAGCGAAGATAGGCTGCACCTCAACAAAACTTTTTCATGCAAGCATGAAAGTTCTGTATTCGGTTTGCACTATCTTTGCCCCACAATTGATTAATTGATAACTCATAACTTATAACTCATGAAGAAGCTTCTTCCCGACCTTATTGCCATCTTGGCATTCGTCCTCCTTTCCTTCGCCTACTTCTTCCCGGCGGATATAGAAAACCGTATTCTTTTCCAACACGACACAGCTGCAGGAGCAGGTGCAGGACAAGAAGTCAAGGAGTATTACGAACAGACGGGCGAACGCAGCCGTTGGACAAACTCGCTGTTCGGCGGTATGCCCATGTATCAGATAGCCCCTTCGTATGACTCCACCAAGTCACTGCAGTGGGTACAGAAAGCCTACCAACTCTTCCTGCCCGACTATGTGTGCCTCACATTCATGCTGATGCTCGGCTTCTACATCCTGCTGCGCGTCTTCGGCATACCGGTCTGGCTGGCCGGACTGGGCGGTATCATGTGGGCATTCTCGTCCTATTTCTTCATCCTGATATCTGCCGGACACATCTGGAAGTTCATCACCCTTGCCTACGTGCCGCCCACCATAGCAGGCATTGTACTCGCCTATCGTGGGAAACTGCTGTGGGGAGGCATCCTCACCGCCTTATTCGTGGCCCTGCAAATCACCTCGAACCACGTGCAGATGTCCTATTACTTCTTCTTCGTCATCCTTTTCTTTGTGGGAGCCTACTTCGAGAAAGCATGGCGTACCAAGACATTGCCCCAGTTCTTCAAGGCAAGTGCCGTACTGATTGTGGCAGCCCTCGTCGGCATAGCCGCCAACGTATCCAACCTCTATCACACCTATGCCTACAGCAAAGAAACCATGCGCGGCAAAAGCGAACTGGTGCAGACCGGCGACGCTGCCAAGCAGACCAGTAGCGGGCTGGACCGCGACTACATCACCCAGTGGAGCTACGGCATCGACGAAACACTGACTCTGCTGGTGCCCAACTTCAAAGGCGGAGCATCTGCCGCCCTCAGCCAGAGTGAAACCGCCATGAGCAAGGCAAACCCGATGTACAGCAGTCTGTACGGCTCACTGACACAATATTTCGGTACCCAGCCCATGACGTCGGGTCCCGTCTACGTCGGAGCATTCGTCTTGTTTCTGTTCGTACTGGGATGCTTCATCGTGAAAGGACCGTTGAAGTGGGCATTGATAGGAGCCACCTTCTTCTCCATCGTCTTGTCCTGGGGCAAGAACTTCATGCCGCTGACGGATTTCTTCATCGATTACGTCCCGTTGTACAACAAGTTCCGCGCCGTGTCCTCCATCCTTGTCATAGCAGAGTTCACGATACCTTTGCTGGCTATCTTTGCCCTGAAACGCCTGCTCGAAGAGCCGGAAATCTTAAAACAGGAAAAGAAGCCCCTCGGCATCAGCCTGCTGCTCACTGCAGGCATCGCCCTGCTGCTTGCCGTTGCCCCGGGCAGCATCGGCTCCGGCTACGTGCCCGCCCAAGAGGCACAGATGCTGCAGAATGCCGTCAACCAGCAGATGATACCCGCCAACGAGCTCTCCGGCATCCTTGCCAACTTGGGAGAGATGCGTGCCGAACTCGTCAGCAGCGACGCCCTGCGTAGCTTCATCATCATAGGCATCGGCTGCAGCCTGCTCTGGCTCTATGCAAGCGGCAAGCTGCGCAGCTCGCTGACCATTGCAGGTATCACCATACTCTGCCTGGCAGATATGTGGGGGGTCAACAAGCGCTATCTGAATGATGCCCAGTTCGTGCCCCACTCCATCCGTACGGAAACCTTCACCAAGACAAATACAGACGAGCTGATACTACAAGATACCAGCTTGGACTATCGTGTATTGAACTTTGCCACCAGCACCTTCGATGACAACAACACCTCCTACTGGCACAAAAGCGTCGGCGGTTATCACCCGGCCAAGCTGCGCCGCTACCAGGAAATGATAGAGCATCACATCTCTCCCGAAATGCAGGCGGCCTACAAGGCCATTGCCACCGCCGGAGGTGAGATGGACAGCGTGGATGCCAATAAGTTCTGCGTACTGAACATGCTGAACACCAAATACTTCATCTTCCCTGCAGGACAGCAAAGACAAACCGTTCCCATCCTCAACCCGCACGCCTACGGCAATGCATGGTTTGTAAACAAGGTGCAGTATGTGAACAACGCCAACGAAGAGATTGACGCCCTGGACAGCATCATACCTACGGAGACAGCTGTAGTGGATGCCCGCTTCAAGGATGTACTGAAAGGTGCCACGGAAAGTTATAAAGACAGCCTCTCCAGTATCCGCCTGACAAGTTACGCACCTAACCGCCTGACGTACGAAACGAACAATGCCCAAGACGGTATTGCCGTATTCTCCGAAATCTATTATCCGGACGGCTGGCACGTAACCATCGACGGACAGCCTGCCGAACTGGCACGCGCCGACTATATCCTGCGCACAATGCATGTTCCTGCCGGACAGCACACCATCGAAATGCGCTTTGACCCCACCAGCCTGCACGTGACGGAAGGCATCGCCTACGGAGCACTGGCACTGCTGGTGATAGGTATCATCGTGGCAGTGCTGATAGCCAAAAGGAAGTATGTAAAGGCATAAAAAAATATCATATCATTCCCCCATAAGCACCCGACGCATTCCGCTATTCATACCCTGATACGGAATGCGTCGAGTGCTTATGTCCATTCCGTTATCCCCTCATGTTTGTTCTGTCATTCCCTTATGTCTGTTCTGTCAACCCCTATATATTGATGAAAAACCACGGCTGTGAAGCATATTCTTCACAGCTGTGGCACGTCTTCTTCACGACTGTGGAAAAGGCGTACCACAGCCGTGCGCACGTGATAAACCCAAAGGCTTCTCAAGACAAACCACCGTGCAAAACACAACAGAAGCCTATGCAAGAGACAAGAAAGCCCGGTCAGATGCGCAAAAAAACCGTTTCTACCCTCCCGGGTAAAAACGGCTCAAGTCAATAATACATGAAAAAACGCTATTTAGAGAGAGTCTCTTCTATAACGGAATGGTTCTCTTCCTTCTTCACTCATCATCAGCAGTTCTCCGAACCGACATCAAAGTTAGGGAAGCATAACAAGAACAACAAATAGAATCTACGAAAAGGCATATCCCATCGACAGAACGGAAAAGAATGAACCCTACAATAGGGAAAAGAATGAAAAAAAAGCTATAAACAGTCGGCAGAACGATATATTTCAGTAACTTTGCTAACGTGAAAACAGGCTGCACCCCAGCATAAAAAAATGAACAGTATGGAAACTACCAGACAAAATAAAATAGCCCGTCTCCTGCAGAAGGAACTGAGTGATATCTTCTTGTTGCAAACCAAGTCCATGCCCGGCATACTGATTTCCGTCAGTGCCGTACGCATCAGCCCCGACATGAGCGTGGCACGCGCTTATCTCAGTATATTCCCCTCGGAGAAAAGCGAAGAAATAGTCAAGAACATCAACGGAAACATGAAATCCATACGCTTTGAACTGGGTACCCGCGTACGCCACCAACTACGCATTATCCCCGAACTGAAGTTCTTCGTAGACGACTCACTGGACTATCTGGAACGAATTGATGAACTGTTGAAATAATGTCCCTTCCCTTCTTTATAGCCCGCCGCTACCTCTTCTCCAAGAAGAAACACAATGCCATTAATATCATCTCCGGCATTTCGGTGTGTGGAGTGGCATTGGCTACGTTGGCGTTGGTATGCACCTTGTCCGTGTTCAACGGTTTTCAGGACATGGTGGCAGGCTTTTTCACAGCCTTCGACCCGGAACTGAAAATCACCGTCCGCGAAGGTAAGGTTTTCGACCCGCACGAAGCGTGCATCCGGCAAGTACACGCCCTGTCCGAGATTGACGTGTGGACGGAAACACTGGAAGAGAATGCCATGGTGCAGTACAAGGACCGCCAGGCAATGGCCGTCATCAAAGGAGTGGAGGACAATTTCGAACAGCTTACATCCATCGACAGCTTGCTCTATGGGACGGGAAAGTTCCTGCTGAGCGACTCGGTGGTGGACTATGGTTTTCTGGGTGTGGAACTTATATCCGAGTTGGGCACCGGCATTCAGTTCGTGGACCCGTTGCAGGTCTATGCCCCCAAACGGAACGTACGGGTAAACATAGCCAACCCCACTGCGGCTTTCAACCGGGAGTATCTCTTCTCGCCCGGCGCCATCTTTGCCGTCAACCAGCAAAAATACGATTCACGCTACATACTGACGTCACTCGACTTTGCCCGCCGTCTGTTCAATTATGACACGGAAGTCTCTGCCATCGAGATGAAACTGAAACCCGGTTCCAACATCGGCTCCGTACAAAAGAAAATAGCAGGCATTCTCGGCGACCGGTTCATTGTACAGAACCGCTACGAGCAGCAGGCCGATGTTTTCCGCATCATGGAAATAGAGAAACTTATCTCTTATCTCTTCCTCACCTTCATTCTGGGTATCGCATGCTTCAATGTCATCGGTTCGCTGTCCATGCTGATACTGGACAAACGGGAGGATGTGGAGACACTGCGCAACCTGGGTGCCGACGACCGCCTCATAGCGCGCATCTTCTTGTTCGAAGGCAGGATGATTTCTGTATTCGGCGCCCTCTCCGGCATCGTTTTAGGATTGTTGCTGTGCTTTCTGCAGCAACGTTTCGGGTTGATTTCATTGGGGGGAGGCAATGGAAGTTTTGTAGTGGACGCTTATCCGGTAAGTGTACATGCCACGGATATTATTCTGGTATTCTTAACGGTCATCACTGTAGGCTTCTTGTCCGTATGGTATCCGGTGAGATACCTCAGCAAGCGGCTGCTGAGAAAAAGATAAAAAAAACAGTTACTTCTTACGGATAATCGTCAATCCGTCACGCAGGGGGAGAATGACTTTCTCCACACGCGCATCCCACGCCACCAAATCATTGAAGGCTTTGATACTGATTGTCTGCAGGTCTGTGCGATGGGGTTGTTCTTCCAGCACATGGCCATCCCACAAGGTATTGTCGGCAATGATATATCCACCGCCGGAAAGGCGGGCGAGCACCATTTCATAATACTCTATGTATTTACGCTTATCTCCGTCAATAAAGGCAAGGTCGAAAGTGAGGTCCAGTTGCGGTACCCGCTCCAAGGCATCGCCAATGTAGAACCTGATTTTATCCGCGTAATCGGAATTCTCCAGCCACGGACGGGTGAAGTCCTCCTGCTCGTCGTTGATTTCAAACGTATGCAGCATCCCGCCCTCCGGCAGTCCTTCTGCTATGCAAAGTGCGGAATATCCGCTATAAGTCCCTATCTCCAGCACCTGCCGGGGACGAATCATCCGTACAAACATCTTGAGCATACGCCCCTGCAAATGTCCGGAAGCCATGCGGGGATATAGCAACTTGACATGCGTGTCGCGATAGAGCGCTTTCAGATAATCGCCCTCATCATCAATGTGCTGCAAAATGTATTCGTCAATTGACATGGCAAATGAAAGAGTGGAAAAATGAAAGAATGAAAAGTGCAACAAAGTTGCGGCAACCTTTCATTCCTTCATTCGTTCATTATTAATTATTACAAGTATCTGTTACTATTGGGTAGCACACTGTCTTCTGCATGCTTCAAGGCATCTTCCACTACATTGATTTCGAGGAAGGAAGTCTTTGTACCTGCCTTACCACTACTCAAATAACCCACCATGTCCGTAGGACACAAGCGGCCTTCCTTCAACAGACGGCGCAAGGCGGCGAAGTAATACTCCTGTCCGTTGGCAAGTTCGGGCATATAGATAGCCTCTACACCGTATGAAAGTGCCAGGTGACGCATGGTCTTTTCTTTGTAGCAGATGGCCAGCACCGGATATTTACCACGGAAAGCGGCAAGATTACGGGCTGTACGGCCGCTGTAACTGTCGGTGATGATTGCACGGATCTTCAGTTTGGTAGTGGCTTTTACTGCTTGTTTGGCAAGGAAAGCCGTTACATCGTTGCTGTTCTCATCCAATGGAATACGAATATCATTGTCGGGCAACTTGTCTTTTTCCGCTTGCGCGGCAACTTTGGTCATGGTCTTCACGGCTTCCACCGGATATTTTCCATAAGCAGTTTCACCGCTCAGCATCAAGGCATCCGTACGATAATAGATGGCATTGGCAATGTCCGTCACTTCCGCACGGGTGGGGCGTGGGTTGGAAATCATGGTATGGAGCATCTGCGTGGCAACAATCACCGGCTTCTTGGCAAGAATACACTTGCGGATAAGTACACGTTGGATGCCGGGAATGCGTTCCTGAGGGACTTCGATACCGAGGTCGCCACGAGCCACCATCACACCATCCGCCACTTCCAGAATTTCATCGATATTGTCGACACCTTCCTGATTCTCAATCTTGGCAACAATACGGATGTCGCTATTGTGGGCGTCGAGGATTGACTTGATGTCGAGTATATCCTGCTTGTTGCGCACAAAAGAGTGGGCAATGAAATCTATATTCTTCTCAATGGCATAAAGGATATTGGTGCGGTCCTTCTCCGTCAAAGAGGGCAGATTGATACGGACACCCGGAACGTTGACGCTCTTGCGGCTGCCCAGGGTAGCTTCATTCTGTACTTCGCAGAGCAGATAGTCGGGAGTCTTCTCCACAACAATCAACTCCAAATCACCGTCGTCAATTAGGATATGGCCGTCCACATCCAAGTCTTTAACAAAGTGGGAGTACGAAACAGAAATACATTCACGGGTAGTTTCCTGTTCCGGATTGCCTACCACCTTCACACGGTCGCCTACCTTGAAAGGAATGGGCTCGGCAAGGACAGTAGTACGGACTTCCGGTCCTTTCGTATCCATCAGGATGGCAATACGGTTGGAAACCGTACGCACATTGTTTATCAACTTCTCGGCACCTTCACGGCCAAGATGTGCAGTATTCATACGTACAACATTCATACCTGCATCGAACAACTGCTTTATAAAATCAACATCACAGCGCTGGTCAGAAATCGTTGCGACAATCTTCGTTTGCTTCAATAACATAATCTATATACCTATTTTATTTAATAATCTTTTAATGCCTCCATGGCCAGACGGTAGGAGTTCAGCCCGAAACCGAGAATGACACCCTTGCAAGCGCAGGAAATCATGGACACATGACGAAAAGCCTCGCGGGCATGTACATTAGAGATATGCACCTCAATCACCGGAGAAGTGACCGAACGGATAGCATCTTGCAGAGCGATGGACGTATGGGTGTAAGCACCCGCATTCAAAATGATGCCGTCCACATCAAAACCTACCTGCTGAATCTTGTCTATCAGCTCTCCCTCAATGTTGGACTGGAAATAGTCAATCTGTACATCCGCATATTTCTTACGGAGTTCGGCAAGGTAGTCTTCAAAAGTAACGCTACCGTAAATGGAAGGTTCACGTTTGCCCAAGAGATTTATATTGGGGCCGTTAATAATCTGTATCCTCATAACACAATTTTTTATACCTTTGCGGTGCAAAGATAGTGCAAACCGAAAGCAGATGCAAATTTATTTGCAATTTGCTGAAATGCAGCCTATTTTCGCGAAGCAAAGGTAGAAAAAAGAAATGAAATCAGAAGAAAAATCCACGAATAAGGAGAAACAAACGCTGATAATCAGAAAGTACCACCAGTATCTGAAACTGGAAAAAGCACTCTCACCCAATACAGTGGATGCTTACCAAACAGACTTACAGAAGCTGCTGCACTTTCTGGAAGGAGAGGGTATCGCTATCCTTGACACTACCCTGGATGACTTGCAGCATTTTGCCTCCGGACTGCACGACATCGGCATCCATCCCCGCTCGCAGGCACGCATCTTGTCGGGCATCAAGTCATTCTTCCATTTCCTCGTCATGGCCGACTACCTGGAGGGAGACCCCAGCGAACTGTTGGAGGGACCCAAAATCGGATTCAAGCTTCCAGAAGTACTGACAGTGGAAGAGATAGACCGCATCATCTCCGCCATTGACCTAGGCACAAACGAGGGGCAACGCAACCGGGCCATCCTCGAGACTCTATACAGTTGCGGCCTACGGGTATCGGAACTGTGCAACCTGAAAATCTCCGACTTGTATTTCGACGAAGGCTTCATCAAGGTAGAAGGTAAGGGCAGCAAACAGCGCCTTGTACCCATATCGTCCCGTGCCATCAAGGAGATAAGGAACTGGTTCGTGGACCGCAATGGAGGCTGGAAAATCAAGAAGGACTTCGAGGACTATGTATTCCTGGCACGCTGGGGCAAAAATATCTCGCGCATCATGGTATTCCATCTCATCAAGGAACTGGCGAAGAAGGCCGGCATCACCAAAAACATCAGTCCGCACACCTTCCGCCATTCCTTTGCCACCCACCTGCTTGAAGGAGGCGCCAACCTGCGCGCCATACAAAGTATGCTGGGTCACGAATCTATCGCTACAACAGAAATTTACACACATATTGACCGGCACAGATTGCGCAGTGAAATCATAGAACATCATCCCCGCAATATAAAGTACCGCAAAGAGCGGGAAATTCATTAAATTATGATAAAATTGCTGCGCGAGTTAACAAACTGTAATAGGATTTAATATCTTTGCGTTGTTGTGTCCATGCCCAAACAGCACACTAAAATGGAATAGACAAATTTCAATTACAAACAATTAATTTATACCTAAAATGACTAAGAAATTGTATCTGCCGTTTTTAATGGCAATGGTTGTTGCATTAATGACATCGTGCAGCAAAAAGATGGGTGAATTGTCATCAGATTATTTCACCGTAACTCCTCAAGTTCTGGAAGCTGTGGGTGGTAAAGTTCCCGCTACAATCAACGGAAAATTCCCCGAAAAGTACTTCAACAAGAAGGCTGTGGTAGAAGTGACCCCTGTGCTGAAATGGAATGGCGGCGAAGCTAAAGGCCAGTCGGCTGTGTTCCAGGGCGAAAAAGTAGAAGGTAACGACCAGACTATCTCTTACAAGATGGGCGGCAGCTACACTATGAAGACATCTTTCGACTATGTACCGGAAATGGCCAAATCCGAACTGTATCTGGAATTCAAGGCTACAGTAGGCAAAAAGACTGTCACTATCCCTGCTGTAAAAGTAGCTGATGGTGTAATCTCCACTTCTGAGATGCTGGAACAAACATTGGGCAGCGCTAACCCCGCCAATGGTGACGACGCTTTCCAACGTATCATCAAAGAAAAGCATGACGCCAACATCATGTTCTTGATTCAACAAGCCAACGTACGCGCCAGCGAATTGAAGACTGCCAAAGAATTCGGCAAAGAAGTGAAAAACATAGACGAAGCTGAAAACAAGAAAATCAGCAACATCGAAATCTCCGCATACGCTTCTCCCGATGGTGGTGTAGGCTTGAATACTACACTGGCTGAGAACCGCCAGGACAACACGGCTAAAATCATCAACAGAGATTTGAAGAAAGCAAAAATCGATGCAGCAGTAGACACCAAGTATACAGCTCAGGACTGGGAAGGCTTCCAGGAACTGGTATCCAAATCAAACATCCAAGATAAAGAATTGATTCTTCGCGTTCTTTCCATGTATCAGGATCCTGAACAAAGAGAACAAGAAATCAAGAACATCTCTTCTGTTTATAAAACTTTGGCTGACGAAATCCTGCCGCAACTGCGTCGTTCACGCCTGACTTTGAACTACGAAATCATCGGTAAGTCTGACGAAGAAATCGCAAACCTCGCCGACAGCGATGCCAAGCAGCTGAACATCGAAGAATTACTGTATGCCACCACCTTGACTAAAGATGCTGCCAAGCAAGAAGCCATCTTCACAAAAGCTACTCAAATCTACCCGAACGATTTCCGTGCTTACAACAACTTAGGTAAACTGGCTTATCAGGCTGGTGATCTTGACAAGGCTGAAAGCTACTTCAAGAAAGCTCTCTCCATCAAGGATGCTCCTGAAGCAAACATGAATCTCGGTCTGATTGCCTTGACCAAGGGCGACAGAACAGCAGCAGAAAGCTATCTGAGCAAGGCTTCCGGTTCTAAGGAACTGAACGAGGCATTGGGTAATCTGTATGTTGCTCAAGGACAGTACGACAAGGCTGTCAGCTCATTTGGCGACACTAAGACTAACAGCGCTGCTTTGGCACAAATCCTGGCTAAGGACTACAACAAGGCTAAGAACACACTGGCTGCTATCGAAAGACCAGACGCTTATACTGACTACCTGATGGCTGTACTTGGCGCAAGAACCAACAATACATCTATGGTAACCAGCAGTCTGAAGAATGCCATTGCAAAAGAACCGGCTTTGGCAAAGAAGGCTGCTTCTGACCTGGAATTCGCCAAATACTTCACTAACACTGACTTTATGAATATCATCAAATAATAAAGGTTAGATTGAAAAGAACGTGCCCGGCATAGAAATATGTCGGGCATTTCTTTTTATTCACACCAAAAAGAAGTATTTTCGCGACGAAGTATCAGAAAAAGAACCGGAATGAAGAAAATCTATCTTGCATACCTTCTGCTTATTATATTGTCTGCCTGCGGCAGCAAAAATACAAATTCAGTCTACCTAAATGGTGAAATCAAAGGGCTGGGGAATGATACCCTTTATATATATGGTACGGACAAGTTCTATAACCGTATGGACACTCTGCTTGTCAAGGATGACAAGTTCTCTGCAACCCTCACCACCGACACACTTGCCTCTACATGGTTGCAATTCAGTGACGGTACGGAATATCCGCTTTACCTGGACAAAGGAGACAACATAAAGATAAAAGGTTCTGCCGCCGAACTTACTTCACTGGAAATCACGGGGAATGTTCCCAATGAAGAACTGACCGCCTTTCAGAAAGAGTTGAAAGGTTTGAGTACTCCCTCGGAGAAAGCATTGGAAGAAAAAGCAGAAGCCTTCATCAACAGCCATCCTTCTTCACTGGTAAGTATCTATCTGCTGGAGAAATATTTCGTGCAAAAACCGCAACCGGACTTCTCCTTAATCAAAGAAATGACAGAACACATGACCGGAGGCCTGAAAGACCGCCCATATGTGGACGAACTGCTTGACCTTATCCAAGAAGAAGAGAAGGTATCCGTCGGGAAAACCATCCCTTACGTCAACCTGCCCAATACCAAAGGCACACAAATCAGCCGTACTAGCTTTAAGGACAAATATCTGTTGATACATTTTTGGGCATCTTGGGACCCGCAAAGCATGGAAGCCAACGCTGCCCTGCGCCGGATTTACAAGAAAGAAGAAAAGAACAAGCTATTCGCACTCTGGGGCATTTCCTTGGATATCGACAGAAAGGAATGGGAAGAAGCAATCAAAAGAGATACTCTGAAGTGGGAACAGAGTTGTGATTTCTCCGGATGGAACACAGCGCCCATCAAACAGCTCGCCATACAAGCATTGCCTGCCAATCTGTTCCTTAGCCCTTCCGGAAAAATTGAAGGGAAGAATATGAGTGAGGAAGACATCAAAAAGAAACTGGAGGAGATAGAGCAAAAGGAAAAAGAGAAGAAAGAGAGTGAAAAGAAACTCAAAAAACAAAACCGACGGTAGCCTATCCTGCCATCACTAACCCCTAATCACTAAAAACGTGCTCATAAAAGTTTTTGGAGCGGCTGTTCAAGGTATTGACGCAACCCTCATCACCATTGAAGTCAACAGTTCCAGAGGCTGTATGTTCTATTTAGTCGGTTTGCCGGACTCTGCGGTCAAAGAAAGCCATCAACGTATCATATCTGCTTTGCAGGTCAACGGCTACCGGATGCCGACCAGCAATATTGTCATCAACATGGCTCCGGCTGACATCCGCAAGGAAGGTGCAGCTTACGATTTACCTTTAGCCATCGGCATACTTGCCGCCAGCGAAGTTATCCAGTCCGATAAGCTGGAACGCTATCTGCTGATGGGTGAACTAAGCCTTGACGGCAGCCTGCAACCTATCAAAGGAGCACTCCCCATTGCCATCAAGGCCAGAGAACTGGGGTTTGAGGGTATGATTGTACCGCAACAGAATGCCCACGAAGCGGCAGTAGTAAACAATCTGAAAGTGTACGGAGCGGGAAACATCAAGGAAGTTATAGAATTCTTTAATGGCACGCAGGAATTAACCCCTACGTTAGTCAACACCCGCGAGGAATTCTATTCCCAGCAGAGCAACTTCGATTTCGACTTTGCAGAAGTAAAAGGACAGGAAAATGTGAAACGAGCCTTGGAGGTAGCTGCTTCGGGCAGCCACAATATACTTCTCATCGGTTCGCCGGGCAGCGGTAAGTCCATGCTTGCCAAGCGTCTGCCATCTATACTTCCTCCCCTCTCTTTGGGAGAGAGTCTGGAAACGACCAAGATTCATTCTGTTGCCGGAAAGTTGGGCAAAGACGGTGGACTCATCTCGAAACGCCCGTTCCGCGCCCCTCACCACACCATTTCTACGGTAGCGATGACCGGTGGAGGAAGTTTCCCCCAGCCCGGTGAAATCAGTCTGGCACATAACGGAATTTTATATCTTGATGAACTGCCAGAGTACAGCCGTAACGTATTGGAGGTTCTTCGCCAACCGCTGGAAGATAGGAAGATTACCGTGTCACGCATCCGATGCAATGTAGAGTACCCGGCAAGTTTTATGCTGGTAGCCTCTATGAATCCGTGTCCATGCGGGTATTACACGCATCCCACCAAGGCTTGTGTATGCAGTCCTGGACAAGTACAAAAGTACCTGAACCGCATATCCGGACCTTTGCTCGACCGTATCGACCTGCAAATTGAAGTCACCCCACTCCCCTTTGAAGAGATGGCAGATTCTCGCCCCGGCGAATCGAGCGCCACCATACGCGAGCGTGTGATACGTGCCCGACAAATTCAAGAAGCAAGGTATGCAGACATTCCCGGCATATATTGTAATGCCCAGATGAACAGTAAACTGCTTGCTCGCCACGCCCGTCCGGATGACAAAGGACTTGCCATGCTCAAAACTGCCATGAACCGCCTAAACCTTTCGGCCCGCGCCTACGACCGTATATTGAAAGTATCACGCACCATCGCCGACCTGGAAGGCTGCGAATTGATACAGCCGGCACACTTGGCGGAAGCTATCGGATATAGAAATCTGGATAGGGAGGACTGGGCAGGATGAAAAAGGGATTAGGGATTAGGGATTAGCGGTGAGCGATTAACAGTCAGCCCCTTTAATCCCTAATCTCTAACCCTTATTTTTCTATCCGAATGCGCGCATCCACCGCTATCACCTGCTTTTCAGTCGCCAACAATGGATTGATATCCATCTCCTTGATTTCCGTTGCAAAGCGCAGCAAGGTGGAAAGCCGTACAATAATTTCGGCAAATTTATCTTCATTCACTCCCTTCTGCCCACGCGTACCTTTGATAATCTTATAGGCACGCAACGAGTGAATCATGGAGTAAGCCTCCTCGTAGGACAACGGTGCAAGACCGGAAGATATATCCTTCAGCACCTCCACAAAAATACCGCCCAGACCGCAGAGTACCACATGTCCGAACTTCTCTTCGTATTTGGCACCGATAAACAATTCCGTACCCTTCAGCATCGGCTGCACCATGATAGCACTGGCTTCGGGAATCTGCATCATGCGGTCGAACTCCAACGCCAAATGCTGCTCTCCCTTGATGTTGAGCACAACACCGCCCACGTCCGACTTATGCACCGGCCCCACCACCTTTGCCACCACCGGGAACCCCGTGCGACGCGCAAAGGCAAGCACTTCTTCCTTGTTGTCCGAAACAAACTCCTCCACAATAGGAATACCTGCAGAGCGGAGCAATGCCTGCACATAGTGCGGGGCGATATAACCGTCCGCAGGAATGGAATCTATAATCCGGCGGATACGGGGAACATCCACTCCAAAGAGCTCGATTTCATTATTGGCAGGCCGCGGGGCATTCATTATCCGCGAAAGTGCCGTGCCGAGAGTCACCTCATCGGCAAAGTTCACATGGCCCTTTGCCAGGAAAGCGGCAACCTCGGCTCCCGCCGTATTGATGGAAGGAAGAATCGGAAAAATCGGCTTCTTGCAATGCAGCATCTTCTCGTGCAGCACATCATACATTTCAAACATGGTCACCAGCCCCGGAGTGCCGAAAATAGCCATTACAGCATCAATATTGTCAAACTTCTCCTCACAATACTCCAGACAGAGGCGCAGATGTTCCGGCGTACCCGTAGCCAGAATATCAATGGGATTCCCCACAGCCGCACCGGGGAAAAGCTTACCCTTAAGTTCCTCCGCCACCGGTCCTTCCAGTTTCGGAACATTCAGTCCACCCTTACTCAATGCATCGGTCAGCATCACTCCCGGACCGCCGGCATGGGTAATGATGGCGAAGTTTTTCCCTTTCAGTTCCGGCAGTGTGAAGATACAACCTACGGTCGTCAGCTCCTCGCGCGAATAGCAACGCACAATACCCGCCTTACGGAACAAGGCCTCTACCGCCGAATCGCTACTGGCAATGGCCCCCGTATGCGAACTCGCCGCCCGGCTGCCGCTTTCGCTACTGCCCGCCTTGATGGCCGCAATCTTGCAGCCCTTCTTGATGAGCGAGGATGCATGAAACAGCAGACGGTCGGGGTCACCGATACTCTCTATATAAAGAAGTTTTATTCTGGAATCCGCTTCCGGATTGAAGTGTTCGTCCATGTATTGCAACACATCCTCCACGCCGATTTGCTTGGCATTGCCCACAGACCATACAGAGTTGAATTGCAATCCCTTGGTCACGGCGCTCTCCAATATGAACACCGCTGTGGCACCGGAGCTGGAAATCAGGTCCACCCCTTGCGGATGCAGTTGCGGGATGGGCTGGCTGAATACACTGTGATGCCACGAGTTCATAAAACCGATACAGTTGGGGCCTATCAGAGAGGCTCCATACCGGTTCACCGTTTCCAGTATGCGATCTTCCAGCACAGCACCCTCATGGGTCTCCTCACCAAAACCGGCAGAAAGGATAATGAACGCCTTCACCTGCTTCTCCGCAGCAAGCATCTCCACCGCATCGGGACAAAGCGCGGCAGGTATGGCAAGGATGGCTAGGTCCGTATCGGGAATGTCCTTCACATCCGCAAAGGCAGCAACACCCTGCACTTCAGTCTCTTTCGGATTCACGGCACGAAGCTCACCGGTATATCCGCCGCTAAGCAGATTTTTCAGGATAGCCCCTCCGGGTTTGTGTACATTGTTGGATGCCCCCACTACCACAATACTGGCCGGGTGAAGTAATTGGCTTGTTATCATAGTCTGTTTTACATTAAGTTAATGATTCATGCACAAATATACATTTTCCATACATAAAAGCAATCGGTAAAAGAGAAAATAAGCTTAATCCCTTTGCAAAATATAAATAAGTTTACGGAAGTATATATATTTGTGCCGTCAATAACAATACGCAGAAAACTACCCTATATGGAAAGCCGTGTCAAAGAGATAGATTATCTGAAATGCATCTTCATCACCCTGATGATTATCTTCCACCTTGTATATATAGGCGACAAGTATCCGTATGCGAAACAAATCGTCTATACGTTCCACATGTCCGCTTTCCTGATTATTTCGGGCTATCTGGCCAATAACCGGAAGGATGCCCGAAGCTTTCTCCGCAAGTTTCTATGGATTTTCATTCCGTATGCCTGCATGGAGGCGGCCTATACGGTGATGTCTCATTTCCTGCCCGTACGCGAAAGTGTAGATGCCATTACTCCTACCGTATTGCTCGACAAGATATTCCTCCATCCGATGGGGCCTTACTGGTATCTGCATACACTGATTCTGTGCAGCCTCATCTATTATATCACATTCCGCTATGTACGGCTGTCGGTTGTCTCCCGGCTGGTTGTGACCGGTGTCTGCCTGTTTGCCCTTTCCCATTGGGGAGGATTGATGAACTTCTCCAATGCCCTCTATTTCCTTATCGGCATGACAGTGAGCCAAAGCGGGCTTCGTTTTACACAAGTCTTTCGCGCCACAACCTTCGCCATTGTTCCATTCGTAATACTATGCTGTTTTCCCGCCAATCTGGATAGGGGTACTCTGGCAGGAGTCGCCATCACCTGGCTTTCCATCAGCCTGCTGTTGGCAGCCTACGGCTATCTGCCGGTACAAGCCAAACGGCTTTCCTTCTTTATAGGGCGCAATACGCTGGTCATACTCCTTTTCTCACCCATTTTCACCATTCTGTCCAAGGCGTTTCTGCCCGTGTTCGCCTTCGACCCTACGGGGATGCTGTTCCTTGTCACTGCCACCGCCTTCACTCTTAGCGGCTGCATGGGTATGGCGTGGGCTATGGACAAGATGCACGTTTCCAGATTCTTCTTCGGGAAGAGGACTATATTGTGTTGAGACGGTTCACGTCTTCGCACACAAAGGGAAGTTTCACCACAAACTCCTTTTCGTCCTTAAGAATCTCCACCAGCGTGCCGTATAGGGCATACTGCCGTTGCAGGTTCTTCAATCCCGCTCCATTACTGGCCACATAGTTGCGCAACTGAAGATTGTTGCGTACCGTAATCCCTTCGTTTCCTATGGATATATGGACTATCAGCGGCGACTTCTTTGTACTGATATTATGCTTCAAGGCATTCTCCACAAGCATCTGTATGCTGGCAGGAATGACGAGACAATGATGATTCCGCAAATCATCTTCTATCTCCACATGCAGCGCATCGCCAAAGCGGATATGCTCCAGGTATAAGTACGACTCTACGAACGCCAGCTCTTCCTGCACGGTCACCATAGCCCTGCCGTGCGTAGTAAGCAGATAGCGGTACACCGTAGACAGCTTCTTGGCAAACCGGTTCGTCTTTTCGGTATCCTGATAAGCAAGGGAGGCAAGGACATTCAGACTATTGAATAAGAAATGGGGATTAATCTGGTTTTTCAGCACCTCGAACTGATACAGCGCCTTCTCCTTCTCGATGACAGCCATCTGCTTCTCCATCTCCGAACGTTGCAGGCTATAGAAGAATATCTCTATCTGCAGAACGATAATCCAGTTCCACGGCACTACCGGCAGGGAGTTTCTCAGGATATGCCAGAAATTTCCATGCCCGCCCATCAGCAGGAAGTTCAAGATGTACGTCAACAGAACAGCCAGTGCAGTGGTCAACACGATATCCACCAGAATCCTCACCGCATTGTTGCGCTGTTTCAGTCTTTTATATATCAAGTTGATAACCCCAAAGTCGATGAACCCCAGCCCTATGCACAAAGGAAGATTCAGAAAGAACTGCACCATGATATTCGCATACCACGGCTTACCGCTGATGACGTTATAAACGCACCCTATGACAAGCAACGAGACGGAAACCGTCAGTATAAAAAGGAATATGTATCTCTTATGCCTCATAACTTATAACTCATACCACTCCGTCCACCCATTTCAAGAAATCGGCCACGCGACTGCGGCTCACCAATACCTCGTGCGGGCACTCCGGCTCGAAGTAAAGCTTCAAGCGACTGCCGAAGTACCTGGAACTCTTCCGGATGGACCTAATGTTGGATATGCAGCTCCTTGAAACCCTAAAGAAAACATCCCTATCCAGCATTCCCTCCAACTGGTCCAGCGAGTAGCTGATGATATACCGTTTCCCGGAGAAGAGGTGCAGATAAGTCAGCTTGTCCTCACTATAAAAGAAAGCGACATCCGGAGTTTCTACGTAGCGGAAGGTATCGCCCACCTGCACCAGAAAACGGTTCTTCTTGTTGGCTGCCAAGTAGCCGAGTTCCAGTTGCCGATATTCGGGAGCCTCAGAACGGAGGGCACTGTTGCGCTCGAACTTGCACAAGGCTGCTTCTAGGTCGCTTTCTTCAATGGGTTTCAGCAGATAGTCGATGCTGTTTACCTTGAAAGCCTTGATGGCATATTCGTCGTAGGCGGTGGTGAAGATAACGGGCAAATCGACGGGACACTGCTCGAATATCTCAAAGCTCAACCCGTCGGACAAGCGGATATCTACAATCATCAAGTCCAGGCTGCCCTGACGCAAGAGCAGTACAGCCTGCTCCACGCTCTCTGCCCAGCCCGCCAACTGCCAGGAAGGGCGCAGCCGTTGCATCATACGCTTCAGCTCTTCGTAGGCGAAGCGCTCATCTTCTACTAATAAATACTTTACCATAAAACGTGTCTGTTATTGCGACAAAGATACTATTTTACCTCTTGTCTTTACTAAAATGGCATTTGTCATTTCAGCGTATACCTGAATCCCACCGTCAGGCGCAGAGTCGGTCTGAAGCAAGGCTCGTCCTCATCGTTCTTGAAGTTATTGAGAAAACCTTTCAAACTACGGTCCGACATACTTATTCCGCGTATCCAGTTACCGCCCACTCCCAGATAAACAGCCGTCTTCCTACTCAACTGGTACGAAGGACTGATGTATGACCTCAGCATGACGGTAGAATAGATTTTCGATTTCCCGTCGACTTCCATCACGGCAGACATGCCGTCCATATCGAGGGCGGTCAGTTCCAGCTTCAGCTTCTTGTTCAGCCAGGTGGCGACGGACACTTTCATGCCGCTGGACATATCCACTTTCAGCTCATACCTGCCGGCATTCCTCCAACTGAAGTACATCATGGGCAGTATCATCGGGATACCGTAAGAGTTCGTCAACCCCGCACCGATACCCAAGTCGAGGTTCTTCCGCAGTTTATAGACAAAGATGATTGCTCCATTAGCCAGTAGGGTCTTCATGGAAACCCCGTCCAACGGGGCATAGACACCGCCGCCCACAGAGGCTATGATACTCCACTTGTCGGACAGGGGACGGATGTGGGAGATATTCAGACTGGCATTCAGCAGATTGTCCGGATTCAACTCCCGCGCCTGCCCCTTATTATGGAATACGCCATAGGCAGCATTGACGGTTGCCGACCACGCCACCAGCCTGCCCTTGTCGTCATGCCTGACGGAAAGCGGCAGGTTATACCTTCCCGATACCATCATCAGGCTGCCCGAGCCATACTCGTTGCCGAGGTCATCCTTCAACGAACTTTCGGGCAGATAGTCGTAACTGATATAGCCTTGACCCCGGCAGCAGAACGGCCACGCCGCAAGCCACAACACCAATAGAATCACAGAGTTTGTCTTCATGGGAATATGCAAATGTTTTCTGCAAATATAGTCCTGCGGCAAGTAAGCGGGAAGCATTTACGGACGGGGTGCGGAATGGGGAAGACGAAATGCGGAAACCGGAAGGCGGAATGATTCCATGTTTTACGTTACGCATTTCACGTTACGTAAAATACATAATATTTTCGGGATAAAACAAATATCAGGTGAAGCACCCATCAATCTCCAAACTAATTGTACCTTTGCGGAACTTTAAACAAAAAAATGATGAAAGAAGAAACTTTCGATTATTCCAAAGTTCCCCATAACTTCGGCTTATGCGCTACTGACACATGCCCTTATACTGACACCTGCCTGCGCCGGATTGCATATACGTATGCACCCTCAAACAACATCTTCCTATATGTACTGAATCCGAAAGCAATAGAGTCCACAGCGGGAAAATGCAAATATTATTGCTCGAATAAGAAAGTGCGCTATGCCAAAGGCTTTATCCATACGGCAGAAGCCATCTCTGTCGGCCAGTCCGGCACGTTCCGCTACCGGCTCATCGGCTTATGGGGTATCCGAAGATATTATCAGAAGCGGAAAGGGGAAACTTTGCTCTCACCAACCGAGCAGCAACAAGTCATTGCAATTGCCCGTAACTTAGGACTCCAACGGGCGGAGTACTTCGACGCTTATGTAGAAGAGTACGACTTCACATGACGGCTCCGGTCACCTCACATGATAACTCCGGTTACCCCAAACGGTAACTTCATTTACACTACGAGGTAAAAGGCTTTACACTATGGTGTAACGACCGTTACAATATGGAGTAACGGCCGTTACACCATATGGTAAACGGCTTTACATTAGAAGGTAAACAAGCGGTAAATACAATACGCTGATTTAAAGGGAAGTATTCAGTATAAGACTATGGCAGTATTTCACCTTCCGCTGTCACCTTTACGTAGATTTCCCTTTCCCCTTGCTCCATCTCTACCAAAAAGTAACTGCCATCGGGAGTCTCAATAAAGTCGGCATCATCAATGACATAACCGGGATGGGCAGCCGTAACGGCGTTCTTCACTACATCCTCCAGATGTCTCTTACTGATATCCCAGATAGTATAGGCCCATGCACCCTCAGCGGTGAACATCACATCCTTGCTGATACTTCCGTGCACGATTTCGACTTCCGTCATGCCGTTCTTTTCTTTTTCAATATCCACAATGCGGGCATTGGGATATTTCTCTGCTATAAAATCTTTGATGGCAGCGGAAATATCAGAAGGGAGATAATCTTCGGGAGAACCGCCGTTGTGCGCATCGGCCACTTCCTTCACCAGAATGCCGTCCTCCGAATAATAGAGGTCCATTTCCTGATTACCTTTCTCCACTTCGATGATGTAGACAACAGCCATTTCCTTACGTTCCAGCTTGTCTACATCTTCCACCTTCCATACATTATAATAGGTACTACTCTCGTAAGAGCTTCTCACCGGAGCGGGAAGGTCTGCATAACGGAGGTCGGTTTCGGTCATCTGCCATACACCGTCTTTGGTGAACCAGGCCTCCTTTTCGAAATTGTCCTCATGGAAATCAGCCACATAATATGCACCTTTTGTTTCCCATTCTATACGCTGGGCATTGGGATGCTCCTTGGCCAACGCATTACTCAGTTCCGCGGGCACGGAGATTCCGTCGTTGTCGTCATCATCACAGCTTTGCAAGGCAAAGGCAAACACGCCTAACGCCAATAATAAGAAGTACTTTTCCAGTTTCATAGTCATTTCGTTTTTTTACATTATCAATACCAAGTTTGTTCATTTTGTATGGCAAAGATGAAGCCTAAATCTGGAAAGAATCTGGAAGAATACTCATATTTTGCAGAAAACAGCTATCTTTGTGCCACTAAAAGCGTTCATAACAAAAGAGATACATAATAACACAATGGAAAAGAAATTCAAACGTACCACCGTGACCTCGGCATTGCCGTATGCCAACGGCCCGGTTCATATCGGACACCTGGCAGGCGTTTATGTTCCTGCCGACATTTATGTCCGCTACCTGCGACTGAAAAAGGAAGATGTAATCTTCATCGGCGGCTCCGACGAACACGGAGTGCCCATCACCATCCGCGCCAAGAAGGAAGGCATCACCCCGCAAGACGTGGTGGACCGCTATCATACGCTTATAAAGAAGTCTTTCGAAGAGTTCGGCGTTTCCTTCGACGTGTACAGCCGTACTACTTCAAAGACGCATCACGACACGGCTTCCGACTTCTTCCGCAAGCTGTACGATAAGGGAGAATTCATCGAAAAGACCAGCATGCAGTATTACGACGAAGAAGCTAAGACCTTCCTTGCCGACCGCTACATCACCGGCGAGTGCCCCCACTGCCATGCCGAAGGCGCTTACGGTGACCAATGCGAGAAGTGCGGCACCAGCCTCAGCCCCACGGACCTGATTAATCCGAAGAGTGCCATCAGCGGCAGCCAGCCCGTGATGCGCGAGACGAAGCACTGGTATCTGCCGCTGGACAAGCACGAGGAATGGCTTCGCCAATGGATTCTGGAAGACCATAAGGAGTGGCGTCCCAATGTTTATGGCCAATGCAAGAGCTGGCTCGACATGGGCTTGCAGCCGCGTGCCGTGAGCCGCGACCTGGATTGGGGTATTCCCGTTCCCGTAGAGGGCGCCGAGGGCAAAGTGCTCTATGTATGGTTCGACGCCCCTATCGGCTACATCAGCAACACCAAAGAGTTGCTGCCCGACACATGGGAGAAATGGTGGAAAGACCCCGAAACGCGTCTGGTACACTTCATCGGAAAAGACAATATCGTGTTCCACTGCATCGTGTTCCCCGCCATGCTGAAGGCAGAGGGTAGCTACATCCTGCCGGACAACGTGCCGAGCAACGAGTTCCTGAACCTGGAGGGCGACAAGATTTCCACTTCACGCAACTGGGCGGTATGGCTGCACGAGTATCTCGTTGACTTTCCCGGCAAGCAGGATGTGCTGCGCTACGTGCTGACCGCCAACGCACCGGAGACAAAAGACAACGACTTCACCTGGAAGGACTTCCAGGCACGTAATAACAACGAGCTGGTTGCCGTTTATGGCAACTTCGTGAACCGCGCCCTGCAACTCACCAAGAAGTACTTCGACAGCGTAGTGCCCGCCGCAGGCGAACTGAACGACTACGACCGCGAGACGCTGAAAGAATTTGCCGACGTCAAGGCAGAAGTGGAGAAGTTGCTGGATGTATTCAAATTCCGCGACGCACAGAAGGAAGCGATGAACCTTGCCCGCATCGGAAACAAATACCTGGCAGACACCGAGCCGTGGAAGCTTGCCAAGACGGACATGGAGCGCGTAGCCACCATTCTCCACATCTCGTTGCAGTTGGTCGCCAACCTTGCCATTGCTTTCGAACCGTTCCTGCCCTTCAGCAGCGAGAAGCTTCGCAAGATGCTGAACATGGACAGCTTTGACTGGGCAGAGCTGGGACACACCGACCTGTTGCCTGCCGGACATCAGCTGGGCACCCCCGAACTGCTGTTCGAAAAGATAGAAGACGACGTCATCCAGGCACAAGTAGACAAGCTGCTTGCCACCAAGAAGGCAAACGAAGCCGCCACCTACAAGGCAAACCCCATCAAGCCGACCATCGCCTTCGAAGACTTTGAAAAGCTGGATATCCGCGTAGGTACAGTGCTTGAATGCGAGGCAGTGCCCAAGATGAAGAAGCTGCTGAAGTTCAAGATTGCCGACGGGCTGGAAAACCGCACCATCGTCAGCGGCATTGCCCAGCACTACAAACCGGAAGAACTGGTAGGCAAGCAAGTGCTGTTCATCGCCAACCTCGCTCCACGCCAATTCAAGAACGGGCTGGTAAGTGAGGGAATGATTCTCTCTGCCGAGAATTATGACGGCTCGCTGGCGGTGACTTCACTGCTGAAAGAGGTGAAGCCGGGCAGCGAGGTGAAATAAAACAGTAACAAGGTAACGAGTTAACAAGGCTACAAGGAGGAAGGAAAAGCCTCGTGGCCTTGTTAACTCGTTGCCTTATCAACCAATAAACTATGTCCGATACATCACTCAAAGAAAAAACAGCCAAAGGCCTCTTCTGGGGAGGATTCAGCAACGGCATACAGCAGTTGTTAAATCTGGGATTCGGAATAGTCCTTGCCCGTCTGCTGGATGCTTCGGATTATGGTATGGTAGGGATGCTTACCATCTTCTCCGCCATTGCCGCCGCCTTGCAGGAGGGTGGGTTCATTTCGGCACTGACCAACCGGAAGGAGACTTTGCACAAGGATTACAACGCCGTGTTCTGGTTCAGCCTGATGTGCAGCACTACTATATATATATTACTCTTCTTTGCCGCACCGCTGATTGCCGACTTCTACGATACGCCCGAGCTGATACCGCTGTCCCGTCTCTCCTTCTTGGGATTCGTCATTTCCAGCATGAGCATTGCACCGAGGGCATATCTATTCAAGAACCTCAGAATCAAGGACACTACCGTCATTTCTATTTCAAGTCTGATAGTCTCCGGTATTGTGGGCATCACATTGGCGGCAAACGGATTCGCCTATTGGGGGATTGCATTGCAAAGCATCTCTTTCATCACCGTAATGACGATTCTTAACTTCTACTTCTCGCATTGGAGACCCCGCTTCCGGTTCGACTTCACACCCATTAAGGAGATGATAGGGTTCAGCAGTAAGATAATCATTACGAATATCTTCACCATAATCAATAACAATTTGTTTTCCGTCTTGTTGGGTAAGTTCTATTCGGAACGGGAAGTGGGTAACTTTACGCAGGCAAACAAGTGGAACAGCATGGGACATACCACGATTACGGGCATGATAAACGGCATTGCACAACCCGTCTTTACCCGGGTTGCCGACGACAAGGCACGGCAACTTGCCGTATTCAGAAAGCTGCTGCGCTTCACCGCCTTTATCTCTTTCCCCGCCATGCTGGGATTGAGCTTGGTATCGAAAGAACTGATTATAATCACTATCACGGAGAAGTGGCTGCCCAGTGCCGATATCTTGCAACTGTTATGTATTTGGGGAGCATTTATTCCCGTCATCAATCTGTTCTCCAACCTGCTCATCAGCCGGGGGCATTCTTCTATCTATATGTGGAGCACCATCAGCTTGAGCCTGCTGCAAATAGTAGCTGTATGTGCCATATACCCATACGGGTTGGAATGGATGCTGCGTATTTTCGTCATTATCAATATCGGCTGGCTGTTTGTATGGTTCCGTTTTGTCAAGAGGGAGATAGGATTAAGACTGCGCGATATGCTGAAAGACATCTCTCCTTATCTCTCCCTATCCATTGTACTCGTAGTATCAACTCACTATGCCACTCAGCCCATAGAAAACCTATACTTAAATATGGCAGCCAAAATCATTATGGTAGCTGGGCTTTATGCACTGGTTTTGTGGAAACTACAATCTACCATCTTCCGGGAAAGCATTGAATTCCTCTTAAAGAAAAAAAGAGTATGAGCCGCATAGCCTACATCATATCCGCCTACAAGGATGCCCCACACTTGGCACGCCTGGTTGCCGCACTGGATGACCGGGCAGACTTCTACGTGCACATCGACCTCAATGCCGATATACACCCTTTTGAAGAAGCCTTGGGAGACAAGGTTACTTTCGTGCCCCGCCACCGGATAAGCTGGGGAGGATGGGAACAAGTGGAATATCAGAAAGAATTGCTTGCCGCCGTATTGCACAGCGGTATCCCCTATACCCGCGTAGTATGCCTAAGCGGGCAAGATTACCCGTTATGGAGCAACAACGCCATCCACCGCTATTTCGAGGAGCATCAAGACACTGAATTCATCGGCGGTTTCAACCTGACACGCTGCACCGTGAAACAGCAGTTGCACAAGATAACCCATTACCACCCTTTCCGTGATCTGCCTTGGAAGAGTATATGGTGGAAGAACAAACTCATTGTAGCATCGCGCAAGCTGGTACAGATACTCCCCATCCGGAAAGCCCCTTTTGCACCCTTGGAAGGCAAGCAGGCAGATGTCTATTTCGGTTCCGACTATTGGGCCATCACGTTGCCCTGCGCACGATATGTATATGAAAAGTTGTGTACGGAGGAGAAGCTGGTGAAGTATTTCAGAACCAGCTTTGTACCCAGCGAACTGTGCATACAGACCATCGTATTCAACTCCCCTTTTGCCTCAAAAGGGCTTCTTTTAGAGGGAGAATACCCCGGACTTACCCGTCTCACCCCCTTGCACTACATAGACTACGGCGCATCCATCCGCGTGATGACACTCGAGGACCTGCCGGTATTGCAGCAGTCTGGAAAGATGTTCTGCCGGAAAGTGGTAAGCGGGGAGTCCGACACACTGATAGAAAAACTCAAGTCCGATTTCGCAAAAGAAGATTGAAATGGAAAGTGCTCCTTTCAACTATTATCATTATTTTTGCAGACATCAATCAAAAATGGTATCCATGGTGAAGCAATATACCCCAGAAGAACTGACCCAACTACATCAGGTGCTATACGAAATACTGGAAGAGATTGTGCGCATCTGCGACAAACACAATATTCCCTATTTTGTAATCGGCGGAACAGCAATAGGGGCACTCTATGACAAAGCGATTCTTCCTTGGGATGACGACATAGATATAGGTATGAAACGGGAAGACTACAATAAGTTTCTCCAGATAGCCTCCCAAGAACTGAGAGAACCATACTTTCTTTCATGGATACATACCGACCCTCATAGTCCTTATTACTTTGCCAAAGTCAAGAAAAACAACACCTTGTTTGTCGAAGAGATGTTTAAAGATGTACCTATGCATCAGGGAATCTTTGTCGATATATTCCCTTTTGACCGTATTCCAAACAATAAGCTATTAAGGAAGATACAATATGAAGCCGTCAACTTTCTGAAATGCTGCCTGATGGGAAAAGAGGTATGGCTATGGAAACACTTCGGAAAATATCAAATATCCAACCCTACCAATCGTGGAGCTGTTGCCTGCCTTCTGAACCGGATAGTTGATATGACACTCTCTAAAAAGACAATCTACCGTTTGATGGTGATAATGCAAAGTTGTTTCAACTCATGGAAAACTTTGTATTACAACAATGTGATTACCACTACCGACCATGTTTTGGAGACGAGTCTCAACCATTTACAACCAATCAAATTCGGTCCACTTTATCTGAAAGCACCTGATGGATTGGAAAACTTTCTACGGTACAACTATCCCACTTTACACCGGTATACAGAAGAAGAGCAGGACAAGATAAACAATCATTATCCGGCAGTTCTTTCTTTCAACATACCAAATGACCATATAGCCACCTCCTAATCCAACAAAATTGCCATGAAACCAGCCCTTGTAGATGTATCTGTACTGATTCTTTTCTTCAACCGCCCCAAACTGCTGGCGCAAGTATTCGAACAAGTGAAGAAAGCACGCCCCGCACGACTGTTTCTCTATCAGGACGGCCCGCGCGGCGAGCGTGACATGCCGGGCATAGAAGCTTGTCGCAAAGTAGTGGCAGACATCGACTGGGAATGCGAAGTACACCACAACTACCAAGAGAAGAACTACGGCTGCGACCCATCGGAATACATGGCACAGAAGTGGGCATTCTCCTTGTCGGACAAATGTATCGTGCTTGAGGATGACGACGTGCCTGCCGTCTCTTTCTTCGGCTTCTGCAAGGAACTGCTCGACAAGTATGAGCACGACACACGCATCAGCATGATTGCCGGATTCAACAACGAGGAGATTACACCGGACATCACTTCCGACTACTTCTTCGCCACCACCTTCTCCATCTGGGGATGGGCGAGCTGGCGGCGGGTGACGGACCAATGGGATGAATTCTACACCTTCCTGGACGACAAGGAGAACATGCGGCAACTGAAGAACCTCATCCACACACGGCGCTACCGCAAAGACTTCATCTACATGTGCCAACGCCACCGCGAACACGGGAAAGCCTATTACGAAACCATCTTCCACGCTTCCATGTTGTTCAATTCGGGTCTGAGCATCGTGCCCACCCGCAACATGATAAACAATCTGGGAGCCACTGCCGACTCCACCCACTTTGCCGGCTCCGTGCACACCATGCCGCGCGGTTACCGCCGCATCTTCACCATGAAACGCCACGAAGTGGAGTTTCCACTGAAGCACCCTCGCCACGTCATCGAGAACACAGCCTACAAGGATAGCGTTTACCGCATCATGGCATGGCGGCATCCCTGGATAAAGATTGCACGGTCGTTCGAGGAACTGGCGTTGAACCTACGGTACGGCAACTTCACCATCATATGGCAAACGCTGCAAAAGCGTATCCGGAAATGGATGAAACAAGACCGGCATCTGTAACAAGAAAAAACATTCAAAAAAGAAGAAACGAACAACAGTCATGAGAGTACTACTTATCAATACATCCGAACGCATCGGCGGCGCAGCCATCGCCGCCAGCCGTCTGATGGAATCACTCAAGAACCACGGCATCAAAGCCAAGCTGCTGGTACGCGACAAGCAGACCGACCAAATCTCCGTTGTGTCACTGGACCATAACTGGCGCATGGTGTGGAAGTTCGTCTGGGAGCGCATCGTCATCTGGAGCGCCAACCGCTTCAACAAAAAGAACATCTTTGCCGTGGACATAGCCAACACGGGGACAGACATCACCTCACTGCCCGAATTCCAGCAAGCAGACGTCATCCATCTGCACTGGATAAACCAAGGGATGCTCTCGCTGAAGAACATCGAGAAGATTCTCACCTCGGGCAAGCCCGTCGTCTGGACCATGCACGACATGTGGCCCTGCACCGGCATCTGTCACCATGCTCGCGAGTGTACCCACTACCAGCAGGAATGCCACAACTGCCCCTTCATCCATGAAGGCGGAAGCAAGCGTGACCTTTCCTACCGCATCTTCCGGAAAAAACAGAATCTATATCGCAACCGTCACATCAACTTCGTCACCTGCAGCCGCTGGCTGGAAGAACGTGCCCGGACAAGCGCCCTCTTCTGCGGGCATGCTGTGACATGCATCCCCAACCCCATCAACACCAATCTCTTCAAGCCCCGCAACCGGCAGGAAGCCCGCAGCCGTTGCCTACTGCCGCAAGACAAGAAACTCATGCTGTTCGGCTCGGTGAAGATTACGGACAAACGGAAAGGCATCGACTACCTGATAGAATCGTGCCGACTGCTGGCCGACAAGCATCCCGAACTCCGGGAACAGTTGGGTGTCGTCGTCTTCGGCAACCAATCGCAACAACTGGAAAACCTGCTTCCATTCAAAGTCTACCCGCTGAACTTCGTCAGCAACGAACACCAACTGGTGAACATCTACAATGCCGTGGACATCTTCGTGACCCCCTCGCTGGAAGAGAACCTGCCGAACACCATCATGGAAGCCATGGCATGCGGCATTCCCTGCGTCGGATTCAACGTGGGCGGCATCCCCGAGATGATAGACCACCTGCACAACGGCTACGTGGCACAATACAAATCCTCGGAGGACTTTGCCAACGGCATCTACTGGACGCTGACCGAACCCGACTACCCCAGCCTCTCGGAACAAGCCTGCCGGAAAGCCATCTCCCACTATTCGGAGAACGTCGTCGCCAAGAAATACATTGACCTTTACAACAAAGTGACCGGAAGAAATGCATAACCACCCCACCCCGAAATTCAGCATCATCACCGTGACCTACAATGCCGAAGCGGTACTGGAGGACACGATTCAAAGCGTTATCTCGCAAACCTACCACCACGTGGAATACATCATTGTGGACGGTGCGTCCAAAGACGGCACGCTCTCCATTATCGACCGTTACCGCGACCGCATCACCCGCATCGTGAGCGAACCGGACAAGGGACTGTACGACGCCATGAACAAAGGTATCCGCCTTGCCACCGGCGATTACCTCTGCTTCCTCAATGCCGGCGACAGCTTCCACGAGGACGACACCTTGCAGCAGATGGTGCGTTCCATCTCCGGCAACGAACTACCCGACGTGCTGTACGGCGAAACGGAACTGGTGGACAAGGAAGGTCACTTCATCCGCATGCGCCGCCTCGCCGCCCCGGAAGTGCTTACCTGGCGAAGCTTCAAGCAGGGCATGCTGGTCTGCCATCAGGCCTTCTTTGCCAAAGCTTCCCTTGTAGAACCCTACGACCTGCAATACCGCTTCTCCGCCGACTTCGACTGGTGCATCCGGGTGATGAAGAAGGCAAGGGCGTTACACAACACCCATCTCACCCTCATCGACTATCTGGAAGAGGGAATGACCACCCAGAACCGGCAAGCATCCCTGCGCGAACGCTTCCGCATCATGGCGCGGCATTACGGACTGATGAGTACCGTAGCCCATCATGCCTGGTTCGTATTACGGGCCGTGATAAAGAAATAGCACAAATTTCGAGGACAAATATACTTTGTTCCCGCAAGACCTATACCTTGCGGGAATCTCCCCTATACCCAGCTCCCTACAGTATAGGAGTGAGTACCCAAAACATCCCCATGTTTTCACCTAAAACATCCGGATGTAATGGGGCAAAACATCCCCATGTTTTTGGGTAAAACATCCGGGTGTTTTGGAGAAAGACATCCGGATGTTCTGCATATTAAGTCCTATACCGTGAGGGGCTAAGTCCTAAGACGTAGGAGATTAAGTCCTAAGGCAAAGGAGGCTGGGTAGCTGCAAGCAGCGCCTTCAACTCTTTTACCCCTTCCGAAGCTCCCTTTTGAATGACATGTATCGGACGCATGACGTGCGTGTCCACCGGCTTGGGGTCTATCAGATACACTTCGGCGGCACGGGGCACGTAGTTCAGCAGTCCCGCGGCGGGATAAACGTTCAGGCTGGTGCCGATGATGACGAAGATGTCCGCCTGCTCCACATACCGGATGGCAGTCTCAATCTCCGGCACCGACTCGCCAAACCACACGATGAACGGGCGGAGTTGCGTGCCGTCGCCCGCCTTGTCGCCCAACTTTACTTCATATTCCTCCGGCGCCAGTTCCTTGACGAAATGCGGATTATAAGGGTCACGGCTGGAACAAACCTTCGTCAGTTCCCCATGCAAGTGTATCACGTGCGTACTGCCGGCACGCTCGTGCAGATTATCTACGTTCTGGGTGACGACCGTCACATTGAAATCCCTTTCCAGGTCGGCAACACCCAGATGCCCGGCATTCGGCACCACATCGAGCAACTGCTTGCGACGTTCGTTATAGAAATTAATGACCAGTTCCGGATTACGTGCATACCCCTCGGGAGTCGCCACCTGCTCCACCGGATATTTGTCCCACAGTCCGCCCGCATCACGGAATGTGCTGATGCCGCTCTCGGCGCTCATACCGGCACCCGACAATATGACCAAGTTCTTCATTTTCTGCTCCTTTCCTTTATTAAAGTAAGACAAATATAAGAAGAATGTTCAAGTTGTGATATAAATAAGAAAAATTAAATACTTAAAAGCCTTATCATTCAAATAAAAGACGTACTTTTGCCACTCATAAATTTGCAATAGACTGGAAAAGAAACCAATCCGGTCGTCAACAAAAGAATCTTATGGACAAATTCAGTTATGCTATCGGCCTTGGAATAGGTCAGAATCTTTTAAGCATGGGTGCCAAAGGCATTGCAGTAGATGACTTTGCACAAGCAATCAAAGACGTTTTGGAGGGCAACCAGACGGCAATCAGCCACACAGAAGCCCGTGACATCGTCAACAAGTACTTCGCCGAACTGGAGGAGAAGATGAACGCAGCAAACATAGAAGCCGGCAAAAAGTTCCTGGAAGAGAACAAAAAACGCGAGGGAGTTGTTACGCTTCCCAGCGGACTTCAATACGAAGTTATCACAGAAGGAAACGTCGGTCACTATGCCAAAGCAACCGACCAGGTACAATGCCACTATGAAGGCACACTGATTGACGGAACGCTGTTCGACAGCTCCATCAAGCGCGGCCAGCCTGCCACATTCGGTGTAAACCAAGTGATACCCGGTTGGGTGGAAGCCCTTCAGCTTATGCCCGAAGGTGCCAAGTGGAAACTCTACATCCCCAGCGACCTGGCATACGGAGCGCAGGGTGCCGGCGAGATGATTCCTCCCCACAGCACGCTCGTATTCGAAGTCGAATTACAGAAAATTTTATCTAAATAAACAACAAGTAAAAGCAAAATGAAAAAAGTAACATTTCTCATGGCTCTTGCAGTAGCTGCCGGTATGGCATCTTGTACTGCTCAAAGTCCGAAAGCTGATTTGAAGACGGACATCGATTCATTGTCTTACGCCATCGGTATGGCACGTACAGAAGGTTTGGACCAGTATCTTGCACAGCAAGGAATTGACTCAACCCAGATGTCAGAATTCCTGAAAGGTTTCAACGAAGGCGCAGCCAAAATCGATAAGAAAGACGTGGCTTACATGGCCGGTCTGCAAGTAGGCCAGATGGTCAGCAAGCAATGGGTGGAAGGCTTCAACCAACAAATCTTCGGCAACGACTCTACACAGAGCATCAGCCGCGAAAATCTGCTGGCAGGTTTCGTAGCAGGTGTCATCGGCAAGGGTGGTGCTATGGATATGATGAAAGCTCAAGAGTACATGCGTACTCAGATGGATGCCATCAAAGAAAAAGCAACCGCAGAAAAGTATGCTGACAACAAAGCTGCCGGTGAAAAGTTCCTGGCTGAGAACAAGGCTAAAGAAGGTGTAGTAACTACCCCGAGCGGTCTGCAATACAAAATCATCACCAAGGGTAACGGTGCCGTTCCTGCCGACAGCAGCAAGGTGAAAGTAAACTACAAAGGTACGCTGATTGACGGAACAGAATTCGATAGCTCTTACAAGCGCAACGAACCTGCTACTTTCCGTGCCAACCAGGTAATCAAAGGCTGGACAGAGGCCCTCACCATGATGCCCGTCGGCTCTAAGTGGGAACTCTATATCCCCTACGACCTGGCATACGGTTCAAGAGAAACCGGTAGCCAAATCAAGCCGTTCTCTACTTTGATATTCGAAGTGGAACTGCTGGGTATCGAAAAGTAATGTAACAATCCGAAGGGAGGGGCAAAACCCTCTTGATACTTCTTTTAGGCGCGGATTACGCGGAATACGCGGATTTGGTAAACTAAATCCGTGAAATCCGCGTAATCCGCGCCTTATCGTTACCCCTCACTTTTATTCATTTTTCCGTCCCTTTTTATAGATAAATTAAAATAAAGTCCTATATTTGCTTACTATTTGATAACAACAAGAACTTTACTTATTTACTATTATGGAAAAAATAGACAATCTTGACCGGCAGATTCTGGAAATCATTTCCCAAAATGCCCGTATCCCTTTCAAGGACGTAGCTGCTGAATGTGGCGTGTCACGTGCTGCCATCCATCAACGTGTACAGCGCCTGATTGACCTTGGCGTTATTGTTGGCTCAGGCTATCATGTAAATCCCAAGTCCCTTGGATACAGAACCTGCACTTACGTAGGAATCAAGCTGGAAAAGGGCTCCATGTATAAGACGGTAGTTGCCGAGCTGGGCAAGATTCCCGAAATCGTAGAATGCCACTTCACCACTGGTCCGTACACCATGCTGACCAAGGTATATGCCCGCGACAACGAGCATCTGATGGATTTGCTGAACAACAAGATGCAGGAGATTCCTGGCGTAACCGCTACCGAGACCTTGATTTCCCTGGAACAGAGCATCAAGAAGGAGATTCCTATTTGCCCCGAGAAATAACGAACAACAATGGATTTCTTGAACGAATATCATCTGTCGGGCCTTGTCATAGGTATCTGCACATTCCTCATCATCGGCTTGTTTCACCCCATAGTTGTGAAAGCCGAATATTATTGGGGCACCAAGTGCTGGTGGATTTTCCTTTTACTCGGCATCGGCGGCATCATTGCCTCCCTTTATACGGAGAACATCATGATAGCCTCCCTTTTGGGCGTCTTTGCATTTTCCTCGTTCTGGACCATCAAGGAGATATTCGAGCAGGAAGAACGAGTGAAAAAAGGCTGGTTTCCCAAGAATCCAAAACGAACTTATAAGTTCTAAGGACAAAGGTTATAAGGAATTTTATCCAAAAGTCTTGCATATTTCAATAGAAAATGCTACTTTTGTCCCCGCTATCCAAGCAAGGATGCATCGGACTTGTAGCTCAGTTGGTTAGAGCAACAGACTCATAATCTGGAGGTCCCTGGTTCAAGCCCAGGCTGGTCCACAAACAAGAGGCTCATTCTTAATAGAATAGAGCCTCTTTTAATTTTTGGACTCCGCTATACAAGCCCGGTATTTGTGTAATAAAACAACCTTCATCATGAAATACGGAGTATCTCCAAATACACTGCTCATAACTGCCGGAACCATATGGTCATTGGCAGGAGTCAATATTCTGCGTATAGGCCTGACCTGCTGGATAGATGACGGACATTATTGGCTATTCAAAGTCTGCGAAGCCAGCCTGGTATTCCTTCTGTTCTTCGGCATTATTTTCCATAGGCTATACAAGAAACATACTCTCCGTATCTCACAGAAGAAAGGGAAGCACTGCCCCTTTTCCTTTTTCGACGTAAAAGGATGGATTGTCATGATAGGCATGATTGCAATGGGAATTGTAATACGTACCTGCCACCTTCTGCCCGACTCCTTCATCGCAGTGTTCTATACCGGACTTTCTCTCGCGCTTCTCGGCACCGGGCTACGCTTCATCTGGTATTGGTGGAGGAACAGATAACTCCGGATTCACCGATTCCCATCCTATGCAGGCTCCGGCAAAGTGCTGACCGCCTCGTTCTTTATCCTTTCAGGCTTATTGCTATTCCCCGGCAATTTCCAAGCCATGCTGTGGCCCTTGGCCCTTATCCTCATCGGCATCTTCCTTCTCAGACATCACCATAGGAGAAACTGGACACACCAAAGGACAGTGCATCGCCGTGCCAAGATGGTACAACGGATGATGAACAAGAGAATGGGAGAGCAAGAGGAACATAGCACCCGGAGAAACCTACATAGACCTGGACTGCAGTTGGGGAGGAGTGGAACTGCACATACCCGCCGACTGGCAAGTACGCATAGAATGCAGTTGCTTTTGCGGCGGATGTGAAGACAAACGCTGGCAAGGCACACCTGCCAAACAAGCATTCCTTTCCGCCTCTTGTTCGGTATTCCTGCCTGGACAGCTATCCTTTTGTGGTATCATCTGCAGATTGTGGCAGACACTTCATTACAAACAGAAGATTTCACCGCCCCCGAGGCAGAAAAGGCCGCTCCCCTGCCACAAGAAGAAAGTATTGACCGGATCACGATAAAAGACGGCTCCCGGATTCACATCATCAAAGTGGAAGACCTATTATACATCCAGGCTTGTGGGGACTACGCAACCCTGGTGACATCCGACGGAGAGTACATCAAGGAACAGACCATGAAAAACTTCGAGACACATTTGCCAGCAGATAACTTTGTCCGCATCCACCGCTCGGGCATTGTCAACGTAACCCAGATATCACGAGTAGAACAGTATGGAAAAGAGACCTACCAAGTGACGTTAAAAAGTGGCGTCAAGCTACGGGTAAGCCTCTCCAGATACCGGTTACTGAAGGAACGGTTGGGCATATAAATGCCGCAACCAGTCCTTCAGAATACTTCCTGCAGAGGAAAAAGACAATTAATCTTAAAATACAGCGGAATATATAACTTTGTCCAAAGTTATTTGTTCCTTTATCTTGCTATGATGAAACATCTGTATTACATACTTATGTTTACCTTCCTCTGTCTGGGTTTGACTGCCATCTCCCAGGAGGAACAGCCAGACTCACGGAATACTACCGGGAGTCCGGCGGGAATAGTTGTCGGAAGTCCGGCCTCCGAATGCTCCTTTACCGCCTACACACAGTGCGCATCGTACACAGCCACCCACCGTTCACTATTCAATGACGAAAATACCGACTGCTGGACCAACGAAGCGTTGTGTCCGAACAGCCTATACACACATAACCACGCCTCTCCGAAATTCCTGAAGATGAGAATTCTGAAACCAGCCGGGCAACTGGAGCATCTGCTTTCCAGCCATCTGTCTGCCGGAGAGAGCGCCAACCTTTCATTCAATCCCAATGCTCTCCGCTATTCCTGCGGATACTATATCTATGCACTGCTGCATATCCTGATTTAGACTTTATCGGACTTATTGCAAACCATTACCGGAGGTGTATTGCATGTACATCTTTCGCTTTTTTATTATCCATTTCATCACATTAATATCATAACTATGTCCGATTTATTCCTCCCCACCCTTGAGATGATGGGGCTCACTTTTGCAATCGGTTTCTTTGTGGCATTCATCATCAAACTGATAGCCAGCGCAGCCGATTCACTCGATTTCTACAGTTCCCACCAGCAGGAGTTACTCCGCCTGCGCCGCATAAAGAAGTTCCGCCAGAAGATGGAACTGATGCTACACACCCCCTCCATGCACGGAAACATCTTCGGCAACGACACGCGCGAAGACTACAGCCGGGGTGTGGACCGTGAAAACGAAAAGCCTCGAGGCTATTACCACGGAGTAAGCCACGGTGTCTCCAAAAGAAACCTGGTAGACTACTTCTACCCAGAAGATACCCTTATGATGTATCTGGAAGATGCCATCAGCCACCGTGACAACAAGAACAAGACTAAAAAGAACAACGACACCAAAAACAAAGACTAATTATGGAGAATATAGATTTTGCAACCTTGTTCCAAGGATTCGGAACAATGATGGAAAGCGGCTGGCTACTCTCCTCTGCCCGTGTATTTCTAATAGCCCTGGGCCTGCTGCTCATATACCTGGGATGGAAAGGCGTACTGGAGCCGATGGTCATGATTCCCATGGGACTGGGTATGGTCGCCATCAATTGCGGCACTCTTTTCATGCCCGACGGCACATTGGGGAATCTCTTTCTGGACCCGATGCTTTCGGATACGGACGACTTGATGAACACCATGCAGATAGACTTCCTGCAACCGGTCTACACCCTGACCTTCAGCAACGGATTGATTGCATGCTTCGTATTTATGGGTATCGGTACCCTGCTCGACGTGGGCTTCCTGCTACAGAAACCGTTTGCCAGCATATTCCTTGCCCTATGTGCCGAATTGGGAACTTTCCTGACTGTACCCATCGCATCTGCATTGGGACTGTCCTTGAAAGAAAGCGCTTCCGTAGCCATGGTAGGAGGTGCGGACGGGCCGATGGTGCTTTTCACTTCCTTGGCCCTGGCCAAACATCTGTTTGTACCCATCACGGTAGTGGCCTATCTCTATCTGGGACTGACATATGGCGGTTACCCCTATCTGGTGAAGCTGCTGGTACCGAAACGCCTGCGCGCCATCAAGATGACGAGCAAGAAGCCGCCCAAAAACTATGATGCCAAAGTAAAACTGGCTTTCTCGGCTATATTGTGTGCTGTACTGTGTTTTCTGTTCCCGGTTGCCTCACCGCTGTTCTTCTCCTTGTTCCTCGGAGTGGCAGTACGCGAGTCGGGGATGAAGCATATCTACGATTTTGTAAGCGGTCCGCTGTTGTATGGTTCTACTTTCATGCTCGGCCTGTTGTTGGGCGTACTTTGCGACGCACATCTGCTGCTCGACCCTAAAATTCTTAAATTGTTGGTATTGGGCATGGGCGCACTGTTGCTCTCCGGTATCGGCGGAATCATTGGAGGGTACATCATGTACTTCATCAAGCGGGGCAATTACAATCCGGTCATCGGAATTGCAGCCGTGAGCTGCGTGCCTACTACGGCGAAGGTTGCCCAGAAGATAGTAAGCAAGGACAACCCCAATTCCTTCATCTTGGGAGATGCCTTGGGGGCTAATATTTCAGGAGTAATCACTTCGGCCATCATTACGGGTATCTATATTACTATAATTCCCTATCTGTAGCCTGCGTAGTGGGTTTAGGTGACGGAAAGAGGTTGTGGCAATCACAATCTCTTTCTTTTTATGATACATGGGGCAAGCTGTTGCATTTCAGATAAAATCCTTTACCTTTGCCGGCAAACACATTTATCAAGATATCAGGATGAAGAAAGTATTTAAATTGGCCGGAGGATTCATGGTCGGGGCATGCATCGGCTTTGTAGGAATAATAGGTGTAAGAGTCCTGGTTTTAGGAGACTCGTTCGACGGTTTACACAGCAAGTTTGCCGAAACCGGCATGCTGGAGACAGTAGGAGTTTCCTTGTTAGCCATACTGATTCTGCTGTTCTCCATCTTCCTGCAAGTGCTTCTGCACGAAGGCGGGCATCTTGTCTGCGGACTGGCAACCGGCTACCGCTTCGTCTCCTTCCGCATCTTCAACCTTACCTTCATACGGAAAGACGGGAAATTATGCATCAAGCGTTTCAGCCTTGCCGGAACGGGAGGCCAATGCCTGCTTACCCCACCCGAAAGGCCTCTTGAAGATATCCCAACCACCTTGTACAACCTGGGTGGAGTGCTTGCCAACCTGCTGACCGCCATCCTTGCCTTCCTCCCCCTGCTGACCGTAGACGGGCTGCCTTACCTGCTGAAATTCTTCCTTCTGATGCTCTCTTTGATTGGCATTCTCCTTGCAGGGATGAACGGCATCCCCATGAAGATGGGCGGCATCGGCAATGATGCCGACAACATGCGCCTGCTTCTCAAGGACAGCAAGAGCAAGCAGGCACTGGTCACCCAGCTGCGCATCAACGCACTGGTGCAAGAGGGCATGCGTCCTAAGGACATGCCTGCCGAATGGTTCAGCCAAACGGAAGACATCAACTACAAAGATGCCCTGCAGGTCACCATAGCCTTGATGAGCGCCTCGCGCCTGCTCGACTGCGAAGAATGGGAAGCCGCCTACAATGCATTTGAGAAAATAATGAGCCACCGGCACGAAGTCATCGGACTTTTGATAAAGGAAAACGCTTGCGAGCTGCTCTTCACCGCACTGGTGACAAAGAGGACCGCACGGGCAGAAGAATTATATACCGATGAGCTGGATACCTACATCCGGCAATATAAGGATGTGACGTCTTCCAAACAGCGGCTGCTCTGCGCCCTGGCACTCTACCGGGACAAGGACACAGCAAAGGCAAAGGAGATTTACGAAGCCACCTGCCAACGGAAAAACAAATACTTGATGCAGGGAGAAGTCAGTTCGGACATAGCTTTGATGAAATCAATCCTTACCGCCAAGAATGCCTTGTAAGATGGAACGATATTTCTTTTACTTGTTATATCTGCTGCTTGGCTGCTCACTATGCGGTTGTAGCAGAAAACAAGCGCCAAAGCAGACACAAGACCCGGATACGGAGACCACCATCCCGTACGCCGACACCATAGCGGCACCCGTCCCTCCGGCTCCGGCTAAAAGCCGGACAGCCCGCTACCTGGACTCCCTCGGTTTCGTCAACATCGCCGAAGCGGACAGCAGCATCGCCATCGACTTGATGTACACCCGTGCCGACAACTTCACCGGAACCCTATTGTACGAAGACCTGAAAGAAGCCTACCTGCACCCCGATGCCATGAAAAGCCTGAAGCGGGCACAACGCCTACTGAAAGAACAGTACCCCGGCTACAGCCTCATCGTCTACGACGCAGCGCGCCCCTTGTCCGTACAGCAGAAGATGTGGGACGTAGTGAAAGGAACCTCCAAATACATCTATGTCTCCAACCCCTCACGCGGCGGCGGCCTGCACAACTACGGATTGGCGGTGGACATCAGCATACTCGACGATAAAGGAACTCCTCTGCCCATGGGCACCCCGGTAGACCATCTGGGCAGGGAAGCCCACATCACAGAAGAAGCCGTGCTCGTGGCACAAGGCAAGCTGACGGAACAAGAACGTGAAAACCGGCTGCTGCTCCGGCAGGTAATGAAAGAAGCCGGATTCCACCCGCTACCCAGCGAATGGTGGCACTTCAACCGCGTCAGCAGGCAGACGGCAAAGGAGCGATACCGGGTCATCCCTTAACTCTCACCCCCAGCTTGTCCGGAAACTTAAATTTGCTATCGCTTTGACGCGAATGACGCAGATGACGCGGATTTTTAATATTCTTAATCTGTATTATCAGCATCATCTGTGTCTGAAAAATAATCAGATAGAAAGCTGCGAATTTATGCCCCACTTTGTCCTTTTTGAGATAACTTTGCATCAGAATAAATAAGCCAAGCCATGCCTTTATCCCAAGACACCCTCCGCTTCATCCGCGAGCATCGCCGCGACGACGTGCGCAGCCTTGCCTTGCAGGCACGCCGCTACCCTTCGGTAGACATGCCCGCCGCCATCACACAGATTTCCGGCTGGCAGATTGCCAAAGAGAAGATACCCGCATGGGCCGAGAACGAGCATATACTCTACCCCGCCCACCTTTCTCTGGAACAATGCTCCTCCCAAGCAACGGCACAGTATAAAGCGGAGATTATAACTAACCTGCTACATACAGAACAAGAACATCCCGCGCAGAACAGTACCCCCGCATCAGCCGGCACCTTTACCGACCTCACCGGAGGTTTCGGCATCGACTGCGCCTATCTCTCCTCCCGCTTCGGGCATGCCACTTACGTCGAGCGCCAGGAAACCCTCTGCCAGATAGCCGCGCACAACTTCCCTGTCCTCGGCCTGAACCACATCTCCGTCTGCCACGCAGACAGCGTCTGCCATCTGCAAGAGATGGAACCCGTGGACTGTATATTCATAGACCCTGCCCGCCGCGACGGACACGGCGGAAAGACCGTAGCCATCGGCGACTGCGAACCCGATATAGCCGCCCTCGAAGAACTGCTGCTGCGCAAGGCAAGACACGTACTGGTAAAACTCTCCCCCATGCTCGACCTCACCCTTGCCCTGAACGATTTGAAGCATGTACGAGAGGCACACATCGTCTCCGTGGGCAACGAATGCAAGGAACTGCTGCTCTTGCTGGGACAAGGCGAAGGAGTGCCGGCAGACGACATCCCCATCCATTGCGTCAACTTCACCGGTGTACCGGCTCCCCAAGCCCTCGTCTTCACCCGCCGGCAGGAGAAGGAGCGTGCATGCCCCTACACCCCTCAACTGAAATCATACCTCTACGAACCGAATGCCTCCGTGCTGAAAGCCGGTGCATTCCGCAGCCTCTCCTCATTGTATAAGGTGGAAAAACTGCATCCCAACAGCCACCTCTACACCTCGGACCACTTCCTGCCGGACTTCCCCGGCCGCAAGTTCCGGATTACCTCCTCCTGCGGCTTCGGCAAGAAAGAAGTGAAAGAGATGCTGGCTGCCGAGAAAAAGGCGAACCTCACCGTGCGCAACTTCCCCGCCACCGTGGCCGAACTGCGCAAACGACTGAAATTGGCCGAAGGGGGAGGCACTTATCTCTTTGCCACTACTCTGGCAGACGAGAAGAAGGTACTTATCCGCTGCCAGGCTACGGGATAAGACACCAACCCCTATACCTTCCCCTGCACGAGATGTACATCTCATGTTGCTCGAGATGTACATCTCATACAGTCCGAGATGCACATCTCGTGCATCTTTAGCATCAGTCTGCCAGATGACGGCAAAGGGAGATACCGCCGAAAAGGTACTACCTCCAAGAATTTATGTAACCTCATTGTAACTGAATCGTTATCTGTTCTTCAACGCTCCGCAACCTCCACGTAACGGCAACCCTCTACTTTTGCGGCAGATTATTAACAGATAATAACAAGTATGAAACAGATTTTGAGAGCATTCTTATTCTTACTCCTATTCACCGCCACCGTCAATACGGCCATTGCCGACGAAAAAGCAAATGTCACGAAACAAGGAACTGTACGCGGACGTATCATCGACGCTACTAAACAAACCCTCCCGGGCGCATCCATCTACATCGAGAAACTACACACTGGCGTGACGAGCGACGTCAACGGCTTCTACACTTTCTCTAACCTTGACCCGGGAACCTATACAGTAAAGGTGAGCTACGTGGGCTACTCTCCCGTAGAACTGAAAATCACCATCCCCGCAGGCCGTACACTGGAAAAAGACGTCGTACTGAACGAAGGCGTGGAGTTGCAGGAAGTGATGGTAGGCGGCGCCTTCCAGGGACAGCGCCGTGCCATCAACTCACAGAAAAACAACATGGGGATTACGAATGTAGTCTCTGCCGACCAGGTAGGCAAGTTCCCCGACTCCAACATCGGTGACGCCCTTAAACGCATCTCCGGCATCAACGTGCAGTACGACCAAGGCGAGGCACGCTTCGGGCAAGTGCGGGGCACGAGTGCCGACCTCAGCTCCGTCACCATCAACGGCAACCGCGTTCCCTCTGCCGAAGGCGATACGCGCAACGTACAGCTCGACCTCATTCCGGCAGACATGATTCAGACCATCGAAGTGAACAAGGTAGTAACCGCCGATATGGACGGCGACGCCATCGGCGGCAGCATCAACCTCGTCACCAAGAACTCCCCCTACAAGCGTACCATTGCCGCCACCGCCGGAACCGGCTACAACTGGGTGAGCGAAAAGGCGCAACTGAACCTTGGCTTCACCTACGGCGACCGCTTCTTCAACGACAAACTCGGCTTGATTGTATCGGCCTCCTATCAGAACTCACCTTCCGGTTCCTACGACACCGAATTTGTATGGGAGCAGGATGACAACGGCAAGACGTACGTCAACGACTACCAAATCCGCCAATACTACGTCACCCGCGAACGCCAAAGCTACTCCGCCGCACTGGACTGGGACATCAATGCCAACCACAAACTGACCTTCAAAGGCATCTTCAACAACCGCAACGACTGGGAGAACCGCTACCGTACCACGCTGAAAGACCTTGACCCCAACGGCAACGCCACCGTACGCATACAGACCAAAGCCGGTACGCCGGACAACCGTAACGCCCGCCTGGAACGCCAGCGCACCATGGACTTTGCCCTCGGCGGCGAACACCTCTTCGGCGCCCTCTCCATGGACTGGCACGCCAGCTATGCCAAAGCCAGCGAAGAACGTCCCAACGAACGCTACATCGACTTCCAACTGAAGAAACAGAAGTTCGACATGGACCTGAGCGACGAACGCCAACCCTTTGCCAGCCCCAAAACAGGCTCTACCATGACATTGAACGATGAATTCAGCCTGAAAGAGCTGACGGAACAGCAGGAAGACATCAAGGAGCAGGACCTGAAGTTCTCCGCCAACTTCAAACTTCCCTTCAAGAACGGCAACAAGCTGAAGTTCGGCGCAAAGGTAGTGCGCAAGACCAAGGATAAAGAAGTGGACTTCTACGAATACTCTCCTCTGGACGAGGATGCCTTCATGACGAACAGCCTAGCAAATACAGTGGACCAGACCAACAAGAACTTCATGCCCAACAACAAATACCAGGCAGGCATCTACGCCAGCAAGGAATACACCGGCTCTTTAGACTTGAACAACGCTTCCCTCTTTGAGAAAGAGCAGGTGCAGGAAGAACTTGCCGGAAACTTCAACGCCCGCGAAACCGTGACTTCCGGCTACCTCCGCTTCGACCAAAAACTGACAAAAGACGTGGAACTGATGACCGGACTTCGCATAGAGAACACCAACCTTGCCTATACGGGACGCACCTACGATGCCGACGAAGACCTCACCAGCAAGACCGACCGTCAGCGCAACAGCTACATCAACTTCCTGCCGTCGCTGCTCGTAAAGTGGAATGTAAACGATGACTTCAAAGTGCGCGGTTCGTTTACCCAAACCTTGTCACGCCCCAAATACTCGGCCCTCGTGCCCAGTGTGAACATCAAGCGTTCCGACAACGAAATCACCATCGGAAACCCGGAGCTGAAACCTACCGTCTCCTACAACTTCGACTTGAGTGCCGACTACTACTTCCGCAGCATCGGTCTGATAAGCGCCGGCATCTTCTACAAGAAGATAGACGACTTCATCGTAGACCAGGTGAGCACCAACTACGAATACCAGGGTAACACCTACACCCGCTTCACCCAACCCAAGAATGCGGGCAACGCCAACCTGGTAGGGGTAGAGTTATCCTACCAGCGCGACTTCAGCTTCATTGCTCCCGCTCTGAAATGTGTAGGTTTCTACGGAACGTACACCTACACCCACTCCCGTGTGGAAGACTTCAACTTCGAAGGTCGCGAGAATGAGAAAGACTTGAGCATGCCAGGCTCTCCGGAGCATACCGCAAATGCTTCCCTATACTTTGAGAAAGGCGGTCTGAATCTGCGCCTGAGCTATAACTTCGCTTCCGATTTCATCGACGAAATGGGAGAAAGCACCTTCTACGACCGCTACTACGACAAGGTGAACTATATGGACGTAAACGCCAGCTATACCTTCGGAAAGAAGTTCAAGACTACCTTCTACGCCGAAGCCAACAACCTGCTGAACCAGCCGCTACGCTACTACCAGGGCACAAAAGACCGTACCATGCAGGCAGAATACTACGGCGTGAAAGTGAATGCGGGAGTGAAGATTAATTTTTAAACAGCGAATTCTATCTCAACAAGTTATCAACATTAACTACTCAACAATTTAATAATGACAATGAAGAAAATATTCCTTTTACTGTTTATTGCCCTACTCGGCAACGCAGCCATTGCCCAAATCACCGATTACTCCATCTTCGACAAGAAGTTCAACTTCTACGTAGCCAACGACCTCGGCCGTAACGGCTACTACGACCAAAAGCCCATCGCCGAACTGATGGGACAAATGGCAGAAGAAGTAGGCCCCGAATTCGTTCTTGCCACCGGCGATGTACACCACTTTGAAGGCGTACGTAGCGTGAACGACCCGCTTTGGATGACCAACTACGAACTTATTTACAGCCACCCGGAGCTGATGATAGACTGGTTTCCCCTGCTGGGCAACCACGAATACCGCGGTAATACGCAGGCTGTGCTCGACTACAGTAATATCAGCCGCCGCTGGACCATGCCCGCCCGTTATTATACCAAGACGTTCGAGGACAACGGCGCTACCATCCGCATCCTTTGGGTAGACACCGCCCCGATGATTGACAAATACCGCAACGACAGCGAGACCTATCCCGATGCCTGCAAGCAGGATTACCAGCAACAACTTTCCTGGATAGATTCCGTACTGACTGCCGCCAAAGAGGACTGGGTTATCGTTGCCGGACACCATCCCATCTATGCCGAAACCCCGAAGGACGAGAGCGAACGCGCGGATATGCAGGCACGTCTCGATCCCATCCTGCGCAAGCACAAGGTGGATATGTACATCTGCGGGCACATCCACAACTTCCAGCACGTACGCGTGGCAGGCAGCGACATCGACTATATCACCAATTCTGCCGGTTCGCTCGCCCGCAAGGTGAAGCCCATCGAAGGGACCGTATTCTGCAGCCCCGAACCGGGTTTCTCCATTGTATCGGCCAGCAAAAAGACACTGGAACTGCGCATGATTGACAAGAAAGGGAATGTATTGCACACGGTGACGCGCAGCAAATAATCCAAGCCGGCACGCAAGCAGGCGCATTCCCCCGAAGCCCTGCCGAACAACCACTTTCCTCCCACGAAGCAAAAGACCATGTTTCGTAGGAGGATTTTTCCATCTCATACGACAAAAACAAAGCCTATCCGCAGGAATACAAGAAAAAGCCCTATATTTGCATTTGTCAATACATAACTATGATGAAGAAGATACACTTCCTGCTACTAATCAGCCTGCTACTTGCCGCTTGCAGTGATGACGACAAAGAGAAACAACCCGCTTTTGTGACCAATATCACCATATCCGATGCCGGAAAGACCTTCAATCCCGGTGATGCCGTGACCGTCAAAGCCGACGGCTTGCAGAGCGGCGACCAAATCATATTGGACATCTACTGGCCGATAGCCGACAATCCTCTTTTTCCCGAAGGGTATTCACGCTACACACGTGCCGTCACCACGGAGCAAACCAGCAACAGCATTACTTTCCTTGCCCCCGGACATTGGCCCGCCTCACGGGTAGAAATGTTCCTGGAACGGGCAGGACAGCTTCAGCCTCTCGGCCAGATTTCGGTAGCCGACGGACAATCCCCCGAAGAACCATATCTCTACGGTATCACCAACTCCCACGCCATTTACACACCGACCGTTCCCCGCGGCATCACCCGTATCGACCTGGTAACACAAGAAATATCGGAAGTAATCCAGTTCCATGACGACGAAGATTTCCACCTTGCCGCCAACATCCCCGGCACCAACATCCTCTGCGGGATACGGGAGAAAGACGGCAGTAGTTTCATCGACGGATACGACCTCTGCATGCACTATTGGTGTAACCCGGTAGAACGTAACGCAATTACCATCTGCTCGGACTTCAACAACACTGTTTCCCTGGAAATGGCCGGAGATAAGCTCCTCACCTACTGTAGCATCTCTTATCCGGTATATACCCGGTTGAATATGCCACCGATACATACTCCCGAAATACCATTACCGGATGGACTGAAGCCCGAATCCCTCTCACGCTATCCGGGCGTGATAGCCGACGTCCACATGCTGCTCTCGGCCAACAACGGCGACGACACCTTCTCGCCCGTCGTGATAGACATCGCCAAAGAAAAGATGCACTGCTACGACCCCATCAAAGCCGAAGCCTTGATACCTTTCCGGATTATGGAACCATCCCCCGAAAACCCAAACAGCCTGCAATGCAAAGGAGGCTATATCGTTTCCCGTGCCAATGGTGGAGATACGCAATTCTGCTTATGGGATACTACTGCCGGAAACTTGAAAGAGCCTTTCGCCACCTACCCCAACGCCGTACGCTCCGCTGCCATGTACTACTCCAAGGACGGGCAGACAAGGAAACTCTACGTGCAGTTTGCAGGCTATCGTGAAGGCGACTTCATCGAAACTTATGATTTCCAGACAAAGGAATGGAGGATGTTTATGTTCTACGTACCGTTTGCAGAGATTTTACTGGCACGATAACCGGCCCCCTTACTGCTTTTTCTCCCGTAAGTCATCCTTGGGTATGGTCGTCTCACTGCCGTCACGCGTAGCTATGTAGTGAGGAGACATGATTTCGATGCCTGCTTCGTTGAAGGCATCCTGGATATTCTGATGCAAATCAGAGTAAATCTGGCTAAGGCTGTTGGCATCCCTGATATAGGCATTCACTTGATAAACCGGATAATAATCCTGAAGGGAAGTCTCCAATACAAACGGACGGGGATCATCTATCACTCCAGGAGTATTCAATGCAGCCTCTATCAACAGCTGATGTGTCTTCCGCCACGGAACATCGTAGCCAATACTGACCTCCGAATGGATAATCAATCCATACTCACGGGCAGACTGGCTGTAATTGACCGTATGGGAAGACATGATGAAAGAGTTCGGAATGGTCACCACCTCATTCTTCGGAGTACGGATGCGGGTGACGAGCGGTGTTTTCTCAATGATGTTGCCCGTAGTATCGTTCAGCTTGATGCGGTCACCCAGCTTGAAAGGCCGCATGTAGGTTATGACCAGTCCTGCAATGATATTGCCGATAACCGTACTGGAACCGAGCGAAACAATCAAGCCGACAAACACGGAGATTCCCTGGAAGACTCCCGACTTGGAACCCGGCAGATAAGGGTAAATCATGGCAATCATAAACGCATAAAGCAAGAAGCGCACAATATGATAGGTAGGAATGGCCCAATCCGGATAGAAGCCGTTTATCTTCAGCCGTTCAGCCTGCACCTCATTGGCAAGATAACGCACCAGTCTGACCAGATACTTCACCGCATAGCATATCACAAAGATAGTGAACAGATTGGGTATATAGTCGGCTATTCCATTCAAGATGACCTTTATAGGATTCCAGATGTAGGAGAATAATGTATAAGCCAAGCTCTTGGTCTGAGGGAAAATGGAGAATAATAACGGAACCGTCAGCAGCAACTGCAACAGCATGACTACATAACGCACCAGGTTGGCAACAAACACCAGCAGATTGACCTGCTTCTGCGTATCCAGCAATTCATAATCCTGAATAGAGATCGGTTTCAGCTTGGTATCCTTCAGCTTCTGAATGCGTAGTTTGAGTTTTCTGAACAGCCAGTTGGTAAACTTGAACAAGAAGAACTGTCCCACAAGCACCAGGATAAAGTACAAGATACGCTTACCCAACTGCCACAAGCTATGCTCCTTCTGCATGGCTTTCAGTTTGTCCACCACGACATGCCTCTTGCTGGCGGCCAGCTGGTCGCGGGTACAGTTTTCCCACAAAGCATCCTGATCGGTAAAGGAAATGATGACCTTTTCGCCATACATCAAGTCTGTAACAATATCCGTACTCTCTAAATAAACAGAGTCCGGACGCAGATTGAAACGCGTGCCCAATGCTTCGATGACGTTGCTTACATCTTTGGCTCGCTGTTGGGGCGTATGCCCTCCACGCTTGGCATACAGATAGAACAAAGTGTCCTTCTCCACCACCACCGGAATACCCGGTGTCACCGTCCGCAACGAATCAATGCGTTGTTTCTGCAATGCCAGCTTCACCGAATCGGCCGCATAGCCCGCCAACTTCATCTGCTCCATTTCCATCCGCAGGTTCGCCTCATTCAGCCGGGCTGTTTCCAACTCCTGCCGGACAAGCGACAACTGAATCGAATCGGAGTCAGTCCTTGCCACTGTGACACTCCCCACACTATCCTCACCTAAAACACTGAGCACTTTATCTACCAACTGAGCTGACACTCCGTCCGCCAGCATCAACAGCCAACAAAGACAGAAAGCACGGATAACCTTCATATATAAACTTCTTGATTTGATTCTTTAATTATGCAAATATACCCAATAAATGCTTCAAACATACGGAATGTTTTTAACTTCCTATCCTAATCAACATAACTTTTTCATGCAAACATGAAAGTTCTGTATCCGGTTTGCATTATCTTTGTACTCAAAATTGACATACCTATGGATATATTGTTTCTTGTCGGAGGACTGCTCCTCATTCTTCTGGGTGCCAATAGCTTGACAGACGGTGCCGCATCCGTTGCCAAACGTTTCCACATACCGTCCATCGTCATCGGGCTCACCATTGTTGCCTTCGGCACTTCCGCACCGGAACTCACCGTCAGCATATCCTCTGCCCTAAAAGGCAGTGCAGACATTGCCATTGGCAATGTGGTGGGAAGCAATACGTTCAATACCCTGATGATTGTGGGTTGTACGGCCCTTTTTGCCCCGATAGCCATTACCCGTAACACACTGAAACGCGAAATCCCCCTTTGCATCCTTTCATCCTTCGCCCTGCTGATTTGTGCCAACGACGTCTTACTGGACAGCAGTGGGGAGAACATACTCAGCATCACCGACGGCCTATTGCTGCTATGCTTCTTTACCATTTTCCTGAGTTATACTTTTGCCATTGCAAAAAGGGATGGAAGTATGAAGGAACCGGAAAAGGAGCACTTACAGGAAGAAGACGAAATCAGGCTGTTACCCGCGTGGAAGTCCGCCCTATACATTCTCGGCGGACTTGCCGGCCTCATCATCGGAGGTAATTTCTTTGTAGACGGTGCCAGCGGCATAGCCCGCGGATTGGGTGTCAGCGAATCCATCATCGGTCTCACGCTCGTAGCAGGCGGCACTTCACTGCCCGAACTCGCCACCTCCATCGTAGCCGCCTTGAAGAAAAACCCCGAAATAGCCATCGGAAACGTCATCGGAAGTAATCTCTTCAATATATTCTTCGTACTGGGTTGTTCGGCCTCCATCACTCCACTGCGTCTGACGGGCATCACCAATTTCGATTTGTGGGTACTCGTAGGGTCCAGCATCCTGCTTTGGCTGTTCGGTATCTTTTTCGGGAAACGCATCATCACCCGGGTGGAAGGAAGCATTCTGATTCTCTGCTACATTGCCTACACAGCGGTACTGATATACAACCTCTAACAGCAAATTTACAAACACCCTACGCGGTATTTTAAAGATTATCACGTATTTTTAAATAAGGCAAGCTGTACCTCGGCATAAAAAATAAGCAAGCTTATTTTGTTCTGCTCTCAGTTTGCATTACCTTTGTGGTCTCAATATTGAACAACTATGGCAATTACAATCAAGAAAGTAACCACAAGACGGGAACTGGAGCGCTTTATCCGTTTCAACTACCTGCTATACAAAAACAACCCTTATTCCGTCCCCGACCTTTTCGATGACATGCTCAACACCTTCAACAAGAAGAAAAACGCTGCATTCGAATTTTGTGAAGCCGACTATTTCCTGGCTTATCGGGAAGGTAAAATCGTAGGACGTGTAGCTGCCATCATCAACCACAAGGCAAACCAAACCTGGAACAAAAAGGAAGTCCGCTTCGGCTGGATAGACTTCATCGATGATGCGGAAGTCTCCGATGCCCTGATTCGCACCGTGGAAGAATGGGGAAAAGAACGGGGAATGACACATATACAAGGCCCGCTGGGATTCACAGATTTCGATGCCGAAGGTATGCTCATCGAAGGATTCGACCAGCTCAGCACCATGGCCACCATTTATAACTATCCCTACTATCCGCAACATCTGGAACGCATGGGCTTTGAGAAGGATGCCGATTGGGTGGAGTACAAAATCTACATTCCCGACGCCATACCCGACAAGCACAAGCGCATCTCCGACCTCATCCAGCGCAAGTATAACCTCAAGGTAAAGAAATACACATCTGCCAAGAAGATTGCCCAAGACTACGGTCAGGCCATCTTCGAACTGATGAACGAAGCCTATCAGCCACTCTATGGCTATTCTGCACTGAGCCAACGGCAGATTGACCAATACGTCAAGATGTACCTGCCCATCCTCGACCTACGCATGGTGACATTGATTACCGATGCCGATGACCAGCTGCTTGCCGTAGGCATTTCCATGCCGTCACTCGCCGAAGCGTTGCAAAAAGCCCACGGGCGCCTGCTTCCTATGGGTTGGTATCACCTGGCCAAGACCATCTTCTTGAAGAAATATCCCAAGATGCTCGATTTGCTGCTGGTTGCCGTGAAACCGGAGTATCAGAACAAGGGGGTAAATGCATTGTTGTTCTCCGACCTTATCCCCGTCTATCAGCAACTTGGTTTCGAGTATGCCGAGAGTAATCCGGAGCTGGAGCTGAACGGCAAGGTGCAAGCGCAGTGGGAGTACTTCAAGACGGAACAGCATAAACGGAGAAGATGCTTTGTGAAAGGAATAAAATAAGTTCTAAATCCAGAATATAAGCTTGTCAGAAGTCCATAAAAGACATTATTTTTTTGCGAACCCCCGAATTTCTCATTACCTTTGTCGCAATGCGCAATATGAAGGAATAACGTACTTATGGAAGATAACAACAATATGACCCTGCCGCTGGAAGAAGCAGACAACAATATCACAGAGAGCCCCGTTTCCAGCGTGGAATATACCGACGACAACATCCGCCACCTGGACGACATGGAGCATATCCGTGTCCGTTCCGGTATGTACATAGGCCGTCTGGGCGACGGCTCACAGAACGATGACGGCATCTATGTGTTGCTGAAAGAAGTGATGGACAACAGCATCGACGAGTTCAAGATGGGTGCCGGAAAGCGTATAGAAGTGACTATAGAAGACAGTCTGCGTGTCAGCGTACGCGACTATGGACGAGGCATTCCGCAAGGCAAACTGGTAGAGGCGGTCAGCAAACTGAATACCGGGGGTAAATATGACTCGAAGGCTTTCAAGAAAAGTGTCGGACTGAACGGCGTAGGTATCAAGGCAGTCAATGCGCTGAGCAGCCGCTTCGAAGTACGCAGCTACCGCGACGGCAAGGTACGTATCGCCATCTTTGAAAAAGGAACGCTGTTGAGTGATGTGACCGAAGACTCGACAGAAGAAAGCGGAACCTATATCTTCTTCGAACCGGACGCCACACTCTTCTTGAACTATTCCTTCCAGAACCAGTTCGTAGAAACCCTGCTGCGCAACTACACCTACCTGAATACGGGCCTCACCTTCATTTACAACGGCCAGCGCATCGTTTCCCGCCACGGGCTGGAGGACTTGCTGAAAGACAACATGACCAGCGAAGGCCTTTACGACATCATCCACCTGAAAGGAGAGGACATCGAGATTGCCTTCACACACACCAACCAATACGGCGAAGAGTACTACTCCTTTGTCAACGGGCAACACACCACCCAAGGCGGCACACACCAGACTGCCTTGAAGGAACACATTGCCCGTACCATCAAGGAGTTCTACAACAAGAACCAGGAATATGCCGACATCCGCAACGGACTGGTAGCCGCCATTGCCATCGACGTGGAGGAACCCATGTTCGAGAGCCAGACCAAAACGAAACTGGGCAGCAACAACATGTGGCCTGCCGCGCCGCAGGAACACAAGCCCGCCGGCCCCACGGTGAACAAATACGTAGGAGACTTCATCAAGACGGAAGTGGACAACTACCTCCACAAGAACCCGCTTGTGGCCGAAGTGATGCTGCAAAAGATACAAGACTCCGAGAAAGAGCGCAAAGCCATTGCCGGCGTCACCAAGCTGGCACGCGAACGCGCCAAGAAAGCCAACCTGCACAACCGCAAGCTGCGCGACTGCCGCTACCACTTGAGTGACGGTAAAGGCAAAGACCAGGAAACCGAATCCTGCATCTTCATTACCGAGGGAGACTCCGCCAGCGGTTCCATCACCAAGAGCCGCGACGTGAATACCCAAGCAGTATTCAGCCTGCGTGGTAAACCGCTAAATTCCTACGGACTCACCAAGAAAGTAGTTTATGAAAACGAAGAATTCAACTTGCTTCAAGCAGCCTTGAATATAGAAGACGGCATAGAGACACTGCGCTACAACAAAGTCATCGTAGCTACCGATGCCGATGTGGACGGCATGCACATCCGCCTGCTCATCATCACCTTCTTCCTGCAGTTCTTCCCCGACCTGATAAAGAAAGGGCATGTATATATCCTGCAAACCCCTCTCTTCCGCGTGCGCAACAAAAAGAAGACAAGTTATTGCTATACAGAGGAGGAACGTGTGAAAGCCATTGAAGAACTGGGTCCCAACCCCGAAATCACCCGATTCAAAGGTCTGGGAGAAATCTCGCCCGACGAGTTCAAGCATTTTATCGGCAAGGATATGCGTCTGGAACAAGTGTCCCTGCGCAAGACAGACCTCGTAAAAGAGCTGCTGGAATTCTACATGGGTAAGAATACCATGGAACGACAAAACTTTATTATCAACAACTTGGTTATAGAAGAAGATTTGGCATCATGAGAAGAGCTATCTTTCCGGGAACATTCGACCCGTTTACTATCGGACACTCTTCGGTAGTGAGCCGTGCACTGACTTTTATAGACGAAATCGTCATAGGCATCGGCATCAATGAAAATAAGAATACGTATTTCCCCTTGGAAAAGCGCGAACAAATGATACGAGACTACTACCGGAACGAGCCGCGCATCATTGTGCAGTCCTATGACTGCCTGACTATCGACTTTGCCCGGCAGGTAGATGCCAGTCTGATAATACGCGGCATACGCACCGTGAAGGATTTCGAATACGAGGAAACCATTGCCGACATCAACCGCAAACTGACCGGCATAGAAACCATCCTGCTCTTCACCGAGCCGGAACTTACCTGCGTCAGTTCCACCACCGTGCGCGAACTGCTGCAATACGGCAAGGACATAAGCATGTTCATACCGGAGGGAATGGAGATTAGGGATTAAGGATAAAGGATTAGGGATTAAAATGGAAATGATGAAAAAACTATTTACTATTATAATATGTATATGCGCGGTGACGGCGCAAGCGCAAAAGCCGAACAATGAAGCCCTGCGCAAACTGCAAATGGCAGAGTTTGCCATCACCAACCTTTATGTGGACAAGGTGGATGAAGACAAGCTGGTGGAAGAAGCCATCATCAAGATGCTGGCACAACTCGACCCGCACTCCACCTACAACAACGCCGAAGAAGTGAAGAAGATGAACGAGCCGTTGCAAGGCAATTTCGAGGGCATCGGCGTACAGTTTCAGATGATAGAAGATACCCTGCTTGTGATACAACCCGTGAGCAACGGACCTTCCGAGAAGGTGGGCATCCTTGCCGGCGACCGTATCGTAGCCGTCAATGACAGCGCCATTGCCGGAGTAAAAATGAGCACGGAAGATATTATGAGCCGCCTGCGCGGACCGAAAGACTCGGAAGTGAAACTCACCATTGTGCGCCGTGGCGTGGACGACCAGCTGTACTTCACCGTGAAGCGTGACAAAATTCCCATCCTCAGCCTGGACGCATCTTACATGATACAACCCAAAACCGGCTATATCCGTATCAACCGCTTCGGGGCAACCACCGCCGAAGAGTTTGCAGAAGCCCTGAAAAGCCTGCAAAAGAAAGGAATGAAAGACCTCATCCTCGACCTGCAAGGAAATGGAGGAGGGTATCTGAATGCCGCCATCGACCTTGCCAACGAATTTCTGAAGCAAAAAGAACTCATCGTCTACACCGAAGGAAGAGCCGCACGCCGCAGTGATTTCTTTGCCAAAGGTACGGGCAACTTCAAGAACGGCCGTCTCATCATATTGGTGGACGAGTACTCCGCTTCTGCCAGTGAAATCGTGACCGGAGCCATCCAGGACTGGGACAGAGGCGTGGTAGTAGGACGCCGCACCTTCGGCAAGGGATTAGTACAGCGTCCTATCGACCTGCCGGACGGTTCCATGATTCGCCTCACTATCGCCCGCTACTATACTCCTTCGGGCCGTTGTATCCAGAAGCCTTACGACAGCACCGCCAACCTCGACGGCCGCCTAACCGGCGAGAACAGTCAGGATAAGTATAACCAGGAACTGATAGACCGCTTCAATCATGGAGAAATGATTCATGCGGACAGTATCCATTTTGCCGACTCCCTGAAAGCACAGACCAAGCGTATGGGACGTACCGTTTACGGAGGTGGAGGTATCATGCCCGACTTCTTCGTCCCCATCGACACTACCCAGTACACAGACTATCACCGCAACCTCGTAGCCAAAGGCGTGGTTATCAAAGCCACTACCGGCTACATCGAGAAGCACCGGAAGGAGTTGCAGAACAAATACAAGAAATTCGAAGCCTTCAACGAGAAGTTCGAGATAGACGATAACTTCCTTGCCGAAATACGTACGCTTGCCGACAAAGAGAAAATCAAGTTTGACGAGAAACAGTACAACCAATCCCTACCGCTCATCAAGACACAACTTAAAGCCTTGATAGCCCGTGACCTATGGGACATGAACGAATACTTCCAGGTGATGAACAGCACGAACCAGAGCGTGCAGCAAGCTCTAAAAGTGCTGAACGAAGGCATCTACAGCACTATTATCCAATAGCCGACTTGAAACAAACTTAGGCGCGGATTATGCGGATTTAGTTTATCTAACTCCGCGTATTCCGCGTAATTCGCGCCTAAAATCATTCTCCGAACAGCCACTTATTCAGCCACTTGTTGACGTAGATGTTGACCACAGCACATCCAGCACCGATTGCAGCCCCCGCCAACACATCTGACGGATAATGCACTCCCTCGTTCATACGGGAAACTCCCACGGAACAAGCCCACAGGGCAGACGGAGCTATCACATACCATTTAGGATACTTTACACTGAGCGAGGTGGCAAGGGCAAAAGCCGTCGCCGTATGTCCAGAAGGAAAAGACGGGCTGCCTTCATGGCTATATGCATGCACTCTGTCGGGATATTTATCATAAGGACGCTCACGGTCCACCAGATATTTCATTCCATAAGTCACAACAAAAGCCCCCGCTACACTTGTACCTACGTAGACCGCATCTTTCAGCAAACCCTTATCATGTTTTATCCAAGCGGCAACCGCCATCGCCACCGGAACACCGACAGCAACATAGGGCTCCGAACGTGAAATTATCTTATTATAGTTACGGACAAACTTGCCATCCCAACTGTTAACCCGGTGCAAAGTGTTAATATCCCAATTCTGTGCCGAAAGACCGGATACAACAAGGCAGATAAAATATACAAAAAAAATAGCCTTTTTCATAAGTCCTTTATATTAGTTTGACGCAAAGATAGGACAAATAGATAGAGTTTTCACAAAAAAATTCTATCTTTGTTGCCACATTTATAATAATTCGCTAATCATTTCATGAGACTGGAAACTTGCTGCAACCGACAGATTGATTGTATGGTATGTCCCCAAAAATCAGAAGGAGTATTGGTTTACCGCCACTACCCCAAGGGACAACATTTCTCTGCTGAAAAGTGCACACAGAACTGCATGATATTTATGCTGAAAGGTGAATTACTTGTAAACAGTGACGAATATCCGGGCACCACTCTCCAAAGCCGCCAGCTCATCTTGCAAGCCATCGGCTCCAAAGTAGAACTCCTGGCTTTGACCGAAGTGGAATATATTGTCTATTGGTTCACCGAGCTTCCTCTGATTTGCGAAGAGCGCTACAAGGAGATACTGAAACGCTCGGAAGCCCCCTTGACTTATACCCCGCTTACCGCGATTTCCATGCTCGAAGGGCTCCTGAAAAGCCTTGCCTGCTACCTCAACGAGCAACCCTATGCGTGCAGCAAATACATTGAAATGAAATGCCAGGAATTGGTATACATATTGACATGCTACTATCCGCTACACCAAATCAGTACATTCTTCTACCCCATCAGCACTTATACGGAAAGCTTCCAATATTTCGTCATGCAGAACTACGACAAGGTGAAGAATGTGGAAGAGTTTGCCCACCTCGGTGGATATACCACCACCACATTCCGCCGTCTGTTTAAAAATATGTATGGGGTCCCGGTCTATGAATGGATTCTGGACAAGAAACGTGAAGGAATTCTGAACGACCTGCAATACACCAAACAACGCATTTCAGTCATCAGCGCCCGCTATGGCTTTGATTCCCTATCCCACTTTGCCCACTTCTGCAAAGACTCTTTCGGAGACACGCCCCGCGCCCTGAGAAAACGTTCAGCAAACGGAGAAAAGATTTCCATTATCTGCAAAGAGCAAGGCAAAGACCAGGAGGACGAGTAAACCTTTTACTTGTCCGTAAACTTCGCATTCTGCCGGATTACGGAATTATTTCTTTAATCGCTTGCTTTATCGCTGGATTTCTCCTATTTTTGCGAAACATTTACAGAAGTATCCTGATAGAACAAATTTTCAAACTATTAAATAACTTAAATTCAATCATTTATGTGGTTAAGTAATTCATCTGTAGGAAGGAAAGTGGTGATGAGCGTTACCGGTATCGCCCTTGTCCTGTTTCTGACATTTCACATGGCGATGAACCTGGTTGCATTAGTCTCGGCTAATGGCTACAACATGGTTTGTGAGTTCCTGGGAGCAAACTGGTACGCATTGGTGGCTACGGTAGGTCTGGCTGCCTTATTCATCATCCACATCATCTACGCTTTCTGGCTGACTATGCAGAACCGTAAGGCACGTGGTAGCGAACGTTATGCCGTTACGGAAAAGCCCAAGACTGTGGAATGGGCTTCTCAAAACATGCTCGTACTGGGTATCATCGTAATCGTGGGTTTGGGCCTGCACCTGGTAAACTTCTGGGCTAAAATGCAGCTTCCCGAGTTGATGCACAACATGGGCATGCATGCCGACACCCTCACGCTGGCATATGCAGCCAACGGTGTCTATCACATTCAAAACACCTTCAGCAATCCGGTATTCGTAGTGCTTTACCTCGTTTGGCTGGGCGCATTGTGGTTCCACCTCACTCACGGTTTCTGGAGCTCCATGCAGTCTTTGGGCTGGAACAACAAAGTATGGATTAACCGTTGGAAATGTATCTCCAACATCTATTCTACTATCGTTGTCCTCTGCTTCGCTCTGGTAGTTGTCGTATTCTTTGCAAAATCATTGTGCGGCGCTTGCTAAATTCAAATTGTAAATGACTAAATTGTAAATTGCATTATGACTAAGATAGATTCTAAAATACCGGAAGGACCGGTGGCTGAGAAATGGACCAATTATAAGGCTCACCAAAAATTAGTAAACCCTGCCAACAAACGTCGTCTGGACATCATCGTAGTAGGAACCGGACTTGCCGGTGCCAGTGCTGCCGCCTCTCTGGGCGAAATGGGTTTCAGAGTATTCAACTTCTGCATCCAGGACTCTCCGCGCCGTGCACACTCCATCGCTGCACAAGGTGGTATCAATGCTGCTAAGAATTACCAAAACGACGGTGACTCTGTATACCGTCTGTTCTACGATACAGTAAAGGGTGGCGACTACCGTGCCCGCGAAGCTAACGTTTACCGTCTGGCTGAAGTATCCAACAATATTATCGACCAATGCGTTGCACAAGGTGTTCCTTTCGCCCGCGAATACGGCGGTACACTGGACAACCGTTCTTTCGGTGGTGCTCAGGTATCCCGTACTTTCTATGCCAAGGGTCAGACCGGACAGCAGCTGTTGCTGGGTGCATACTCTGCATTGAGCCGCCAGGTGAACGTAGGCACTGTGAAACTGTATACCCGCTACGAAATGGAAGACGTTGTCCTCATTGACGGACGTGCCCGCGGTATCATTGCAAAGAACCTCGTTACCGGTAAATTGGAACGTTTTGCCGCCCACGCTGTGGTAATCGCTACCGGTGGTTACGGCAATGCCTACTTCCTTTCTACCAATGCAATGGCATGTAACTGCTCTGCAGCAATGGCTTGCTACCGTAAAGGTGCCTGGTTTGCCAACCCTGCTTACGTACAGATTCACCCCACTTGTATCCCGGTTCACGGTGACAAGCAGTCTAAGCTGACTTTGATGTCCGAATCTCTGCGTAACGATGGTCGTATCTGGGTTCCGAAGAAGCTGGAAGATGCCAAGAAACTGCAGGAAGGTACACTGCAAGGAAAAGATATTCCCGAGGAAGACCGCGACTACTACCTGGAACGCCGTTATCCGGCATTCGGTAACCTCGTTCCGCGTGACGTTGCCAGCCGCGCTGCCAAAGAACGCTGCGACAAGGGCTTCGGCGTGAACAACACCGGTCTTGCCGTATTCCTTGACTTCTCCGAAGCTATCAACCGTCTGGGTAAAGATGTCGTTGCACAACGTTACGGCAACCTCTTCGATATGTATGAAGAAATCACTGATGTCAGCCCATACGAAAACCCGATGATGATTTATCCGGCTATCCACTATACCATGGGTGGTATCTGGGTTGACTACGAACTGATGACCTCCATCAAGGGACTGTTCGCCATCGGTGAATGTAACTTCTCCGACCACGGTGCAAACCGCCTCGGTGCTTCCGCCCTGATGCAAGGTCTGGCCGATGGTTACTTCGTATTGCCTTACACTATCCAGAACTATCTGGCCGACCAGATTACAGTTCCCCGTTTCTCTACCGACCTGCCCGAATTTGCAGCTGCAGAAAAGGCCGTTCAGGAGAAGATTGACTGGATGATGAACATCAAGGGTAAGAAGTCTGTAGACTCTATCCACAAGGAACTGGGCCACATTATGTGGGAATATGTAGGTATGGGACGTACGGCCGAAGGCTTGAAGGAAGGTCTGAAGAAGCTGAAAGAAGTCCGCAAGGAGTTCGAGAAAGAACTGTTCATCCCGGGCGACAAGGAAGGTATGAATGTAGAACTCGACAAGGCTATCCGTCTGTACGACTTCATCACTATGGGCGAGCTGGTTGCTTACGATGCACTGAACCGTAACGAAAGCTGCGGCGGTCACTTCCGTGAAGAATATCAGACTGAAGAAGGCGAAGCCAAGCGTGACGATGAAAACTACTTCTACGTGGCTTGCTGGGAATATCAGGGTTCTGACGAAAAGGAACCGGTATTGCTGAAAGAGCCGCTGGTTTACGAAGCAATCAAGGTACAGACTCGTAACTACAAGAGCTAATCGGGAAGTTGAACATTTAAAGAATTAAAGAAAATGGATAAAAATATATCATTTACGCTCAAGGTATGGCGCCAGAAGGGTCCGAAAGCAAAAGGCGCTTTTGAAACATACCAAATGAAAGATATCCCGGGCGATACTTCATTCCTCGAAATGCTGGATATCCTGAACGAACAGCTGATTTCTGAAGGTAAAGAACCGGTTGTATTCGACCACGACTGCCGCGAAGGTATCTGCGGTATGTGTTCGCTCTACATCAACGGACACCCCCACGGTCCTGCAACCGGCGCTACGACTTGCCAGATTTATATGCGTCGTTTCAACGACGGCGATACCATCACTGTTGAACCGTGGCGCTCTGCCGGTTTCCCGGTTATCAAGGACTTGATGGTCGACCGTACGGCCTACGACAAGATTATGCAGGCAGGCGGCTACGTCAGCGTACGTACCGGTGCTCCCCAGGATGCCAACGCTATCCTGATTCCGAAGCCCATCGCTGACGAGGCTATGGATGCTGCCAGCTGTATCGGTTGTGGTGCTTGTGTGGCTGCTTGTAAGAACGGTTCTGCTATGCTGTTCGTTTCTGCCAAGGTGAGCCAGCTGAACCTGTTGCCCCAAGGCAAACCGGAAGCATTGCGCCGTGCCAAGGCTATGTTGAGCAAGATGGACGAACTCGGTTTCGGTAACTGTACAAACACTCGTGCGTGCGAAGCTGAATGCCCGAAGAATGTTTCCATCAGCAACATTGCCCGCTTGAACCGCGACTTTATCATTGCGAAACTGAAAGACTAATCCGGTCTTTCTGCAAATAATATAGGATGCGCTTCGGATAAACCTTTTGAGCAAGCTCAGATTTATCACTCAGCTTTCACTATATTTGATTAATATCACAAGAGACTCCTCTGCCGGGAAACCGCCGGAGGAGTTTTTTTATGACATGCCGTTTACTTCAGATAAATTGCCGGCACGCAAATTACGGGGAGAAGCCCCGAAATTCTTTTTGCAGAAATTGGAAAAATGAGGCAGCGATTCAAAGCCATATTTATAGCAAATCTCTGATATAGAAGCATCCGTATAACGAAGTTCATAAACCACGCTTTCCTTCCTCCGTTCCATCATCCACTCGTACACCGGTTGATGAAAAACAGAATTGAATATACGCCGGAAAGTAGCTACTGTATATCCTCCCAACTGGGCAAGTTCCTCTACCGTCTTGACTTTGGCATGATTCTGCAAGACAAAGTAGTGAAAGGAATTAGTATACTGGGCAAGAGAATGTATCAGCATGGAAAGCTCATAGTCGGAGTAGTAATTTCCAAGAATGAAAGCAAGTTCTTTCCGTTTGAAACAAAGCATTTCCCGGCAAATCTTCTCCTCGGACAAATAGGCCTTGGAACTTTCCAGAAAGAGCTGCAACTCGGGAGTAATGGTCAAAGGATAGAATATCAATGGAGGGGTAACCTCTTTCATAATATGGTTATACCGGTCCTCACAGAAGAATTCAGGCTTACTGAACCGGTAACAAACGCATTCCACATCCGTCATGGCAAGTATTTCGTACTTGGAACCAATAGCTTGAAGGATGAACTCACCTGCATGCAACACAGTTCCCGCATACTCCTTACTGTTGACAAGCACTTCTCCTTTCAGCAGGAAAATTATAATATTTTCCTCACACTTTCGCGCCGGCAGATGGAATCCTCTGAGGTGGGAAGCATATATTATTGCATTGTCCACAGCCTTGGGACATTGAGCGCATTGTTTTTTACCTCTGCAAGCAGAAGAGTTGGGCATCGGCAAGTAGATTTGTTTGTTTGTTGCAGTGACAAAAATAGATAAATAATACTCATAAAAGAAACATTCCCCGAAAACTTTCATAAAGAAGTTTCGGGGAATGAATAAAATAGAAGTAATTCAGTTTTTTATTGCGGACAGTGCCGTTTTATTTTTCCACGTTCGTATCATCAGCCGTACTCCATGGACCAACTTCAGGTACAAAGGTTACTTTTGCCGCCTTATTGGCCAGCGTCAGCGTATAACGTATCTTTTTGCCTTCACCCCAGGCTTGTGTATCATTCAAGTCAATGGCGGAAGTTACAGTATCAAGAAGAACGTCTTTCTCATAGATGTCATAGACAACATTGATTTTGGCATTCGTATCCAACGTCTGGGGCATCAACATCCAGGCTGCATTCATTTCCACACCCGTTGTATTCACTTCCAATGCACTGCCGGCAATCGTATGCGCATAAGTGGCTGTTCCTTCTTGTGACTTCCATGTTGAATCATCAAAACCATAAGTTCCCTTATTGTGCACGCCGGATATTGTAAGTGTTTTCAGTTTATAAGTCAAAGCGTCGGCTGCCTTGACAGTGAAATTTATTTGGGTCAGTATATGGCCGAATTTCAAAGATACCCCACTGGCATTTGATGCCTTGGTTGCATCCGTCACTTTCGCGGCTACCAAGTCCGTTTGGGCAGCTACATCTGCTACCGTATAAGTAATGGAAGGATATATAGCACCAGCAGCCGGTTGATTGTACGTCAAGGCTCCGGTACCCGGATTCCCGTAAGCAAAGAACTGCAAGTTATCCGTCATTGGCCAATAATATGTTCCCCCAGTCAAACTCCAGTTGGGAGCACTATAGGTTACTTTAACATCTGTCATGAATTCCTTCATCGCATCAAAAGTCGCAACGGAGGCCATTGCTGTCGCTCCCGTATTATAAGCATACACAGTGAACCCTACCTTCTGCAATTCCGGCAAATCAGTCACTGTGGCTCTCGTAGTGTTACCCACTACTGTTCCCAATTTAATCTCTGCCTTTTGTCCGGCATTCTCTATCTCCTCACTTTCCGAGCAACTCATTACTGCTGCTGCAGCCAAAGCCAAAAATAAAACCTTCTTCATAATTGTCTGTTATTAAAGTTAATATATTTATTTGTCTGTTTGCTATCAATTCACCGGTAGCTCCACATCCGTCTCATCATCCCAATCATCCACATCGCCACCAATCCCTCCATCTCCTTCATCGGTTCCCGGTTCCAAATCATCCACCACAACCTTGTCCTCCGGTACGGGAACCTCGATATGGATTTCCGACCCAGGAACGCCCACATCAGGTTCTTCTTCGCCTCCTCCCGAGGGAGGAGCTGTTTCAATCACTTCCGTGATGTCTACCTTCACCTCTTGAACCGTTTTATCTCGTTTCACAATCTTCAGTGTCAGCAACATAGGACTATCCGCACGGGTCTTGGTATCTTTCAGTAATACAAAACTGGAGAAATACCCCCATAAAAGCCCGTTTTCACGCTTTGTATCCACACATATAGGTACCTCGCTCAAATGGCAAGCACGGTTGCCTATAAAGTAACTTCCGTTCAAGCCGTCCACATGGCAGATGATGCTCGATATTCTATCCCATCCTTCCACCTTTATATCAAAGGAATAATGGTCCACTACCGCTTCCGGCTTCCAGTTCAACGGAAGCGCCACATCACTCTGCCTTATTTCCACCTCGTCCAAAGCCACCACATACAAAGGGTCGGGCGACCAAACCATATCTTCGTGTACATCCAGCCCCGTACAGTGTCCCGTAAAAGCCTCAATCGTCTCATAACTCTCGTCGCCCCGTATCTGTATACTCTCCGTATTGAAGTTATAGGCCACCACCGCATACTTCCCCGGCGGTACCTTCACCTCACCCCCTCCGGCAGGCAGATAACTTTCAACCTTTCTCCCCTGAGTATCTTTCGGATAGAAGATAATCCGCATGGTCTGCGGCAGCTTATCCGTCACCCCTTTCCAATCCAGTTTAATCTGTACTCCGCTAACGGGATAATCATCCAGCATATCGCGGAAGTCACAGCTTCCCAGCATTGGCAACAGTCCGAAGAACAGCCAGAGAATCATATGCCGTGCATCTTTCATACCACTCATCTCCCCGACGTTAGAAGCCATACCAAAGAAATTTTTGCTTTTGTCGGCCCGATAAAGTGATACTTTCCACTGCTGACCCAAACCAAGTCATTTCCATAAGAAGTATATTTCCTGTACTCCGTATCCAAGTATCCAATGCCCACACTGAATTCAATCGCCAGATGCCGAGCCAGTGGACGCACGTATCCATAAGTTATTCCTGCAGCTGCGTAATACTTCCCCCGGTATCCCTTCTCCTTTTTCAACTGAAAATCATAGGTACCTCCTTCGGCATATGCTCCCAGGAAGTGTCCGGACAATCTTCCGCGCGTATGGCGGTTTCCCAACCAGTAACGCGCCTCTGTCCCTCCCGAAAGGAGCTGATAGCAGAAATTACATCCGCTGTCAGACCACCAAGGGCATTTGTACTCAACATTCAAAGACCACCTCTTTCCCAATGGCAGCTCCACTTCTATGTTCGGAGCCAAGGCCAGGTCGTAAAGCAAATTATTTTTTAACGCCAGCACCGTTTTACAAGTATGGCTATGGGATTCTACCGACTTATTCTGCCCTATTACCTGCCCCGACATCATGCAAAAAAGGAGTAGCCAAAAGACATATATAAAAATGCGTTTTCCCATAATTTCGCGTTGTATACAAACAAAAGTAGAAGATAATTACCGAATAAAAATCACTTTCCATCACTCTTTTCAAAGGCTGAAAGGTTCTGTGAAACGATTGAAACAGATTTGCAACTTCTGCCTTATCCGGGACGCTGTGAATAGATTCTTCTCTCTCAAAAAGTCAATCCGTGTGCGAAAACAGTAAAATTCAGTGAAAGAAATACAAAAGAAGTAGCAGGAACATTCTGAAATTTGGAAGATAACAACGGGAACCTTACATTTGTAATGTGATTTTTTTCATAGTATTAGATTTAAGGTTAACAAAGGTTGGAGTACAGCGGTACTCCTTTTTTTATGCCCATACGTTTCTCCGAATGACAAAAAATAGCTATCTTCGATGGCTTTTATAACTGTTAAAGAAGAAAACATCACCACTTGAGCCCATTATGAAAAAACCGGTACTCGCATTGCTTTCCATAATCCTACTTACCGCAGGATGTTCCCAACGGCCTGCTGCCACCACCAAGATACCCCTAACCAGCGCACACCGTGGTGCCGCCACCATCGCTCCCGAAAACACAATGGCATCCGTAGATTCGTGCATCAAATACGGTGTAGGCAATATAGAATGCGATGTCTGCATCAGTAAGGACAGTGTCTTCTACGTACTGCACGATTCCACCCTCGACCGTACCACCAACGGTACCGGCGCCATCTCCCAATGGCTGTCCGCCGACATCGACACACTGGATGCCGGCTCTTGGTTTGCGCCCCGATTTGCCGGACAACGGGTACTACGTCTTACCGACCTGCTACGCAAGGCCAAAGAGCACGGTTTAAGAATCACCATCGACTACCGCAACGGCGGTCTGCACCAATTACTGAATCTGATAAAGGACGAAGGCATGCTGGAAAACTGCAACTTCACCTTCAGCAAGGAGTATCATGCCAAATGCTTCAGAAAGATGGCACCCGAGGTAAGAACCCTGCAAGCCTACATCAAAAGTGAAAAGGACATAGAGCATGTCGTAAAGGAACTGCATCCCGACATCGCTGTCGTCTGGATTGACTCCCTTACCCCGCAATTCGTAAAGAAATGCCGTGAGCACAACCTGCAGGTACTGGCACTTGTCCTGGGGCTGGACGACAAGACGGAAGAGAACCAGAAGGCGGTCGACCTGGGGGTAGACATCATAGCGACGGACCACCCGGAAAAGTTCATCATGAAATACGGGAAACCGTCCATGTAAGGCAAGAGACCTGCCGCGCTCAAGTCAGCAAGTGATAGACACCGCCCACCATTGCCTTGACCACTCCCTTCATCTCCAACTCAAAAAGCAAGGCACTCATCCGGTTGACGGGTATGTCCGCTTCCACCACCATCGCATTGATATGGAGGTCTCCCTGCCGCATAAGGATGCGCACAACAAGCTCCTCCTCTTCCGTCAGTTCCGGAAAGAGATTACGCTGAATACCTTCTGTCCGGGCAGGCTGCTCCGCTACGGCCCAGCCCATAATCTGCACAAACTCTTCCGCACTCTGGATAAGGGCGGCCTTGTTGTCGCGTATCAACCGGTTACAACCGATGGAAGATTCGTCCGTAACACGCCCCGGAACGGCAAAGCAGTCACGATGATATCCCTCTGCCAACTCTGCAGTGATAAGGGAACCTCCCTTTGCGGCAGATTCCACCACAATGGTAGCATCACTCATACCCGCCACAATACGGTTGCGGCTGACGAAATTATGCTTGTCCGGATTCGTCCCGGTAAGGAATTCGGTCAACAGTCCGCCTTGTGCCAGCATGTCGATGGCTGTTTTCCGGTGTACATACGGATAGATGCGGTCCAGTCCGTGAGCAAGGACAGCAACGGTAGGGAGATGATTTGCCAAAGCGGCCCGATGGGCATGGATATCTATCCCGTAAGCCAGTCCGCTTACTACCAGCACATCGGGACAAAGAACGGCCAAATCGCGCAGGAAGTCGGCACAGAATTGCTTGCCGTAATCGGTGGCACGGCGTGTACCTACCATATCGACGACATGCAGGCGGTTGAAATCGGTGTTTCCTTTAAAGAAAAGTACAATCGGTGCGTCCTCACATTCACGCAAGCGGGAAGGGTAAGCCTCATCCTTCAACGTCAGGCAGGAAAGGCGGTTCTTCTCTACAAACTCCATCTCCTGCTCGGCACGCAGAAAGGCAGCGGGACAATCAAGGGCCGTCACTACCCCCGGATTCACACCGGGCATGATTTCGGGGAGCTCCTTCCGCCGACTGAATACTTCGGCAGCACTGCCCGTACCCTCTATTAAACGCTTTGCCCCGATATGTCCTATACCGGGGCAAAGTGTGAGAGCTATACTGCAAATCCGTTCGTCACTGTTCATTCCACCAAAGATTACACGGACTTACCCGGGTTGAGATAAGGGGCAAAAAGGCGGTCGAACAGTTCGCTGTCGCTCAACCGGCCATTGACTACACACACGGTCTCGACCACGCCCTTGAGGCAGACCTTACCGTCGGAAGCACGGAAGATGTCTTGATAGAAGACGTACTTGATGCCTTCCTTCTTCATATAAAGCTTGGAGACAAACTCGTCACCACTCCTCAGGGGAGTCTTGAAAGCCATATTGATACGTGCCACTACCGGGTCTACCCCCTGCTCGTGCAGTCCGGCAAAGCTGACGCCGGCACTCAACAGAAACTCATGGCGCGTATGCTCCAGATAATGCTGATAATTGGCATTATTGACGATGCCTTGCAGGTCGCATTCATAGTCGCGCACCTTCATGGGAAGTTCATAGATATAATTCATATTTACTATTGGACTATTTACTATTTGATACTTAGCCACGTTGTTTCTCCACATCCAAGCCTTTGAACTTCTTCAGTTCTTCTACGGTAACCAGCTTGTAGAGTTTGTCACTGGGACGTATTTTCACCGATTTCATCGAGAAATGCTGGCCTTTCTTTACAGTCTGCACGGGTTTCAAATCGACGCGTGCCTCGTCCAAAGTGACGAATTCGGCACCCGTTGTGGGACCCGTAATCAGCAACTTGTCGCCTACGCTCACTTCGGCTGCTTCTACCAGGAACTCCGCCACACCGATGTTTGAGAAGTAGCGGATGCCCTTACCCACATAGATTTTACGTTCCGTAGCGGCAGAACCGTAGTTCTTGGTCCATTCGCCCAAGCGTTGTCCCAGGTAGTAGCCGTCCCAGAAACCACGATTGAAGACCGTCTTCAAACGTTCGTCCCACCGGGCAATCTTCTCATCGGTGAATGTATCGTCCAGATAGGAACGGATGGCTTCTTTGTAACACTCCACTACCGTGCGCACGTACTCGGGTCCGCGGGCACGTCCTTCTATTTTGAAAACACGAACACCTGCATCCAGCATCTTGTTCATGAAGTGGATAGTTTTTAAGTCTTTGGGGGACATGATGTATTGGTTGTCCACCTCCAATTCCACATCCGTCTCCTTGTCGCGCACCGTATAACTACGGCGGCATACCTGCATGCAAGCACCACGGTTGGCAGAGTGGTTCATCTCATGCAATGAGAGATAACACTTTCCGCTGACTGCCATGCAAAGGGCACCGTGGCAGAACATCTCTATACGTATCTGCTCTCCACTGGGACCGCAGATATTCTCCTCACGGATATGTCGGTAGATTTCTGCCACCTGCTCCAAATTCAGCTCACGCGCCAGCACCACCACATCGGCAAACTGTGCATAGAAGCGCAAAGCTTCCACGTTGCTGATGTTGAGCTGTGTGCTGAGGTGTACCTCCTGCCCTATCTGACGGGCATAGCTCATCACCGCCACATCGGCGGCAATGACTGCCGAGATGCCTGCCGCCTTTGCCGCATCTACAATGGTACGCATCAGCGGAATGTCATGGTCGTATATAATGGTATTGACGGTGAGGTAGCTCTTCATGCCATGTTCGTCGCACGTCCGGGCTATTTCCCGCAAATCGTCGATAGTGAAGGTATTTGCCGAACGGGCACGCATGTTCAGGTTCTCGATACCGAAATAGATGGAGTCGGCACCTGCTTGTATGGCTGCTGCGAGAGATTCGCGCGAGCCTACCGGTGCCATGATTTCGAAGTCACTGATTGAGTGTTTCATCATTTCTTTTTGAATTAGAGTATGCAAAGGTAGGCTTTTTTCTGTACTTTTGCGGACAAATCCGCTTAGATTATGAAGATTAAAGATATAGACCTGGGCCCACGCCCCGTATTCCTCGCCCCGATGGAGGACGTCACCGACCCTGCTTTCCGCCTGATGTGCAAGCACTTCGGAGCAGACATGGTATATACCGAGTTCGTTTCTGCCGATGCCTTGATACGCTCCGTAGGCAAGACCCAGCAGAAACTGAACATCAGCGATGAAGAGCGGCCCGTAGCCATACAGATATACGGACGGGACACCGCCACCATGGTAGAAGCCGCCCGCATTGTGGAGCAGGCACATCCGGACACGCTGGACATCAACTTCGGCTGCCCCGTGAAGCGCGTTGCCGGCAAGGGTGCCGGTGCCGGTATGCTACAGAACATTCCGCTGATGCTGGAAATCACTCGTGCCGTGGTAGATGCCGTGAAGATTCCCGTCACCGTGAAGACCCGCCTGGGCTGGGATGCCAACAGTAAAATCATCGTAGACCTTGCCGAGCAGTTGCAGGACTGCGGCATTGCCGCCCTCACCATCCACGGCCGTACCCGCGCCCAGATGTATACCGGCGAGGCGGACTGGACACTTATCGGCGAGGTGAAAAAGAACCCACGCATGCACATTCCCATCATCGGCAACGGTGATATCACCACTCCCCAACGGGCCAAAGAATGCTTCGACCTCTACGGTGTGGACGCCATCATGATAGGCCGTGCCAGCTTCGGCCGCCCGTGGTTCTTTAAGGAAGTGAAGCATTATTTGGAGACGGGCGAAGAACTCCCTCCGCTGAGTTCCGAATGGCGGCTGAACGTACTCCGCCAGGAAGTGGAAGACAGCGTCAACCTGCTGGATGAACGACGGGGCATACTGCACGTGCGCCGCCACCTGGCAGCAAGCCCGCTCTTCAAAGGGATTCCCAATTTCCGCGACACCCGGATAGCCATGCTGCGGGCAGAGACGAAGGAGGAACTGTACCGCATCTTCGAAGAGATAGAACCGTTGCTGCCATAGGAGAAAACCGCATACGATTTTTACCATCGAGTCCGATACTTGAGCAATCATCCTCACGCTCCTTCTTGAATAGCTTCTGAGAGGGGGGGAGTATTCAGACGCAGATGACAGGCTTTGTTGCCATCCGCATAACTCACTGTCTGTCAGCAAGAAATTTTGCCAACCACTTGCCTTGCCCTTGGCAAACTTTTGCCATGCCTATGGCAAAGTTTTGCCAACGCGGTGGCAAAGCCTTGCCAATGGGAAGGCAAAACCTTACCAACAAGGAGGCAAGAAAAAAAACATTGTTTCTTTGGCAGAAAGAAACAAGTCCCTATATTCGTCTTCCCAAGAAAGAAAGAATCCCATAAATATGTCTTTATGAAAAAGAAAAAACTGCTCAAACAGCTCATCGTAAACTTCCAGCATTCACTTCCGGCAGAAGTTTATCCGCGTACATTGGTATTGCCCACAGACAGTGGAAAGATAATCACCGTGCCCGACTAGCGGAACATCGGCTGCGCAAACCATCGCTTGAACATCCACGTGGCCAGGATATAAATGCCGAAAGCCGATACGAAACCCACGATAGAGTCTATCAGGTAATGTGCCTGGATATAGACCGTAGCCCCGCACAACAGCAGATAGAAAGGAAACAAGCAGGCAAACAGACGCTTGCTGCCACGCCATGCCATAATCATCAGTACCGTAGACATTCCGACGTGCGAACTGGGAAAAGCAGCCGTGGGACGCTCACCCACCTGCTGGGAACTCTCCACCAGGTTGTAGAAGAAGCCGTGCTCATAGCCCGGACCGGGAAGAAGTTCCTGATGGTGATGGAAATAGTCACCGATGGACGGGAAGATACCTTGCGCCACATGGTCGCTTCCAATGGCGGGGAAGTAGAACTGCGGCCCGGCAACGGGGACGAAGATATAAATAAGGTAATAGATGAAGAAAGCGGTGACGATGACGAACGAAACCTTCTCGAAAAGGTCGAAACGATAAAGGAAATACCACACCACCACCAGCAGAATCATCGGATAATAGAAGAAGTATCCCATATTGAACGGCTCGCTCACCCACATCTGCGGAAACCTTTCACAGAACCATACAGCAGGCTGTCCACCAAACATCCACTGCTCCACCGACGCGAACACGTGGTCGAGATTGGGGAATATCCGGTTGAACTCAAAGGTGTCGGGATACCAATAGGAAAGCAGTGACATCTGGATGGCTATGCGCACAAAGGCAGAGAACTTGCAGGGTGCCAGCCGGTAAAGATACATCAGCAGGAACGTCATACCCGCAATGACAACACGGTCTGCAAGCATCTGCACCGGATGATCCATTTCCTGAAAAAGAAACAGAATGAGAATGGAAGTCAGCAAATTGTATATCAGCGTAATCTTCTCTACCGCAAAAAGCCCCTTACGGGTTTCTACCCTTTTAAATAAATCTAAAGCCATCCCTTATCCTTATACCAGGCAATGGTTTCCTTTACACCCCGTTCCAGGTCGTACTCAGGACTGAAGCCCAGTTCCTCGACGGCCGGTGTGATGTCACACTGCCAGTTGCGTTGTTTCATTATTCTATACTTGTCCGAATTGAGCGTACTGGTCTTGTTCTGCCGCTTCGCCCAGAATTCGGCGAGCAAAGATACGACTTTCAATACAATTAACGGACATCTCAGGCGAATAACAAACGGATTGCCCAATTCTTTCCTTATCAAATCGGAAAAAGCACGGCTGCTATACACCTTCCCGTCAGCCAGGAAATAGGCGCGGCGGGACACCTGCTTCTCTATCCCGAGGAAGACGGCCTGCACGATATCCTTTACATATACAAACGTCAAGTCCTGGCGGCAGAAGCCTACAGAAAAGTCCGTATGCTGCCGGATGGACTTTGCCATAAGATAATAATCCTTCTCACGCGGCCCGTATACACCCGTCGGCCGGTAGATGACGTAGGGGAAACCCGGAATACTCTGCAAATAAAGTTCTGTTTTCAGTTTACTGAGTCCGTAGGCGGTATTGGGTGAAGGGGGGTCACTCTCCATAATCGGGTCGTAGGTCCTCTCGCGTACCGGGCCGAACACACTCAGCGTACTGATGAAGATAAACTGCTTGGGAATCATGTTCAGCTCCCTCAGCGTATCGATGAAGTATTTGGTCTGCAGATAATTCACCAAATCGAATTCGTTCTTGTCCACACACTTCGTCACACCGGCACAATGGACAATATAATCAAATTTATTGTAGGTCCCTTTATGTCCCGAGAGTTGTGCCCTCAGTTCATTGGGGTGCGCAAAGTCCAGTTCGAGGAAATGTATCTTGCGGTCACGCAGATACTCGCGGCTGCTGGACGAACGTACACCCGCCCACACACCGAACTTGCGCTTCAACGCCTCCTCCACGATGAAACTTCCGATAAATCCGCTTGCTCCTGTAATTAAAATCGATTCCACTTCTTCTGTTACAAATTACTAATTACTTTTCATCCGGTCCGTCACCTTGACGCTCCTTGTGTTACTCTGTCGCCTCGTTACTCTTCTTCACCGGCTCCACATGGATGCTGACCAGTGTTCCTTTGCCGAACTGCCTTTTCAGCTTGTTCTCCACCGCCGTTGCCGTCTCGTGAGCTTCCTCCAGCGAGATGCTGCCATCCATACGCACATGCACCTCGATGGCACAATAACTGCCGATGCGGCGCGTACGAAGGTGATGCGGCGAGCTGATACCGGGAAAAGAAAGAATCGTCTTCAGTATCTCATCCTCCACCTCGACGGGCAACGATTTCTCCAACAGTTCGTCCACACACGGTATCAACAACTGCACGGCCACCTTCATAATGAAGAAGCTGACAATAACTGCTGCCACCGGGTCCAGCACCCGCCAATGGTCACCCAAAAGAATGGCGCCACCTATACCCGCTGCCGTGCCTATGGACGAAAACGCGTCACTCCGGTGATGCCAGGCATTGGCAACAACCGCCTGCGAATTCAACTTCCTGCCCTTGAATACGGTATATTGATAAAGCACTTCCTTGAAAACGATGGATACCAATGCAGCCACCAGTGCCAGTATACCGGGTTCCTGCAGAGAGCCGCCTTGCAGGAAGCGGTAAATGGAGGAAGCCCCGTTCCAGAAAATGCCGAATCCCACAAACAACAGAAAAATACCGATAATGGCAGTTGCCAGCGTCTCGTACTTGCCATGACCGTAATCGTGTCCTTCATCTTCGGGCTTTGCCGAAATGCGCACAAAAACAATGACAATAATATCTGTAATGAAATCCGACAAAGAATGTACCGCATCCGCCAGCATGGCGGCACTGTGACCTACAATACCTGCAAAGAATTTGAAGACAAGCAAGAGAAAGTTTACCACACTTCCCACAACCGTCACCCGGTAAATGTCTTTTTCCCGTGTGGCATCTGCTTTTTTGTTCAGAGTTTGCATTTCCATCTGCTTTTCGTCTAAGGTACAGCCTATCTTCACTTTGTGTGCAAATATAGTACATAAATCCATTACAATCTGTCGTTCCTTCATTATTTTCAATAGAATGATAATATTTTGAAGTCTGAGTGAACGAAGGAACGTATTTATTTGTTTACTTTGCAAGAGGTAATCACCACAGATTACACAGATTGACACAGAATCTCTATTTATACATAAAATACATCATAACATTATGGCCAAAAAGAAAGAAAAGAAAGCCGGCAAACGCATGAAGAAGAAAGAGCTCGTCAAAGTACTGCTGGAATTCTTCCACACAAAGCAAGACGAAGTATTATCCCTGAAATACATCTTTGAACAACTCCACCTCACCACACATCCGCTGAAGATGCTGTGCATGGACATCTTGTCCGAACTGTCGATGGACGACTACATCACAGAAGTGGACAAGCACAAATACAAGCTGAACAACCACGGCGTAGAGATGTCCGGAACCTTCCAACGCAAAAGCAACGGCAAGAACTCCTTCATCCCCGAAGGTGGAGGTGACCCGATATTCATCGCCGAACGCAACTCGGCACACGCCATGAACAATGATAAAGTGCGTATCGCCTTCTATGCCAAGCGTCGCGGACGCGAAGCCGAAGGAGAAGTCATCGAGATACTGGAACGTGCCAACGACACCTTCGTGGGTACCCTGGAAGTTGCCAAGTCATACGCTTTCCTTGTAACGGAAAACCGTACGCTTGCCAACGACATCTTCATCCCCAAAGAAAAGTTGAAAGGCGGCAAGACGGGCGACAAAGCCATCGTAAAGGTGGTGGAATGGCCCGACAAAGCCAAGAACCCCATCGGCCAGGTAATCGACATCCTGGGGCGCGCAGGAGACAATACCACCGAGATGCACGCCATCCTGGCGGAATTCGGCCTGCCCTATGTCTACCCCGCTGCCGTAGAGAAAGCTGCCGACAAGATACCCGCCGAAATCTCCGCCGAGGAAATAGCCCGACGTGAGGACTTCCGGGGTGTGACCACCTTCACCATCGACCCCAAGGATGCCAAGGACTTCGACGACGCCCTCTCCATCCGCAAACTGAAAGGGGGACTTTGGGAAGTAGGCGTACACATTGCCGACGTGACCCACTACGTGAAAGAGGGCGGCATCATAGACAAGGAAGCCGAGAAGCGTGCCACATCCGTCTACCTCGTAGACCGCACCATCCCAATGCTCCCCGAACGGTTGTGTAATTTCATCTGTTCACTCCGCCCCGACGAAGAGAAGCTTGCCTACTCCGTCATCTTTGAAATGACGGAAAAAGGCGAAGTGAAGAACTCACGCGTGGTACATACCGTCATCAAGAGCGACCGCCGCTTCACCTACGAAGAAGCCCAGGAGATTATAGAAACCGGCAAAGGAGACTTCCAGGAAGAGGTGCTCCAACTGGATAAGCTTGCCAAAATACTGCGTGAGAACCGCTTTAAGGCAGGAGCCATCAACTTCGACCGCTACGAAGTGAAGTTCGAAATTGACGAGAAGGGCAAACCCGTCAGCGTCTACTTCAAGGAGTCGAAAGATGCCAACAAGCTGATAGAGGAGTTCATGCTGCTTGCCAACCGCACCGTAGCCGAAAAGATAGGCCGCGTGCCCAAAGGCAAGAAAGCCAAAGTGTTGCCATACCGTATTCACGACCTCCCCGACCCGGAGAAGCTGGACAACCTGGCACAGTTCATCGCCCGTTTCGGCTACAAGCTGCGTACCAGCGGTACAAAGACCGACATCTCCAAGTCCATCAACCACCTGCTGGACGACATCCAGGGCAAGAAGGAGGAGAACTTGATTGAAACCGTCTCCATCCGCGCCATGCAGAAGGCACGCTACTCCGTGCATAACGTGGGGCACTATGGTTTGGCTTTCGATTACTATACCCATTTCACCTCGCCCATCCGCCGCTATCCGGATATGATGGTACACCGTCTGCTCACCAAGTACTTGGACCAGGGAGGCCGCACCGTGTCCGAACAGAAATACGAAGCCCTCTGCGAACACAGCAGCAGCATGGAGCAGATAGCCTCCAACGCGGAACGCGCCTCCATCAAGTACAAGCAAGTAGAATTCATGACCGAACGCCTGGGACAGACCTTCGACGGCGTCATCTCCGGCGTAACGGAATGGGGACTCTACGTGGAGCTGAATGAGAACAAGTGCGAAGGCATGATTCCTATCCGCGACCTCGACGATGACTATTACGAATTCGACGAAAAGAACTACTGCCTGCGCGGACGCCGCAAAAATAAAATTTATAGTCTGGGAGATGCCATTACCATTAAGGTGGCACGCGCTAACTTGGAAAAGAAGCAGCTGGACTTTGCACTGGTGTAACCTCACCCCCGACCCCTCTCCGAAAGAGAGGGGAGAGGAGAGCAATGAATTGAAAACTTGCGAAACTTGAGTGAAGTGAAATAAAGAATAACCTTACAATATTAAATATCCCCACTTCCCCACTCCCCTCTCTTTCGGAGAGGGGCCGGGGGTGAGGCTTTGCACATGAAGACAATTACTATTACAGACCCTACACAGATTGAGGAAATTATCCGTAAATGCCCATACTGCATAGTGGGCATCACAGACCTTGAAGGAAACCCATATACGGTTCCCATGAACTTTGCCTATCAAGACGGGGTAATATACTTGCATTCCGGCCCGGAAGGCAGTAAAGTGGAGATGGTAACAAAGCACCCGCAAGTTTGCATCACCTTCTGCGAAGGACACGAGCTGGTTTATATGCACCGGCAAGTGGCATGCAGCTACAGCATGAAGTCGCGCAGTGTTATCTGTCGTGGGAAAGTACACTTCGTGGAAGACATGGAAGAGAAGCGACGCGTACTCGACATGCTGATGAAGCAATATACGGAAAATGAATGCAAATATGCTGAACCCGCCGTACGCAATGTCAAGATATGGGAAGTAAAAGTAGAGAAAATAAGCTGCCGGTCATTCGGGTTAAGACCAAGCGAACTATAAATACCATCTGCCGGTCACCTGCTCCACATTGATGGAGCGGATAACCGGCAGAAATATTTACTTTTACAACGGATATTCCTCAAATGCATACAACAGCGTCGAAAGATACCGTTCTCCCGTATCGGGCAGCAGCGCTACAATCGTCTTTCCTTCATTCTCGGGCAACCGTGCCAAGCGGGTAGCTGCAGCAACGGCAGCTCCCGAAGAGATGCCGACCAGCAGTCCCTCATACTTCGCCAGTTCGCGACCCGTACGGATGGCGTCATCATTGGATACCAGCAGCACTTCGTCTATCACGGCACTGTTATAGTTCTTCGGCACAAATCCGGCACCGATACCTTGTATTTTATGGGGACCGGGCTTCCCACCGGAAAGTACGGGAGAATCTTCGGGCTCCACAGCCACAATCCTTACCTTTGGGTTATTGGCTTTCAAGGCTGCACCCACACCACTCACTGTGCCTCCCGTACCTACACCGGCCACGAAAATATCCACCCGGCCGTCTGTATCACGCCAGATTTCTTGTCCGGTAGTACGCTCGTGCATTGCCGGATTGGCAGGGTTGTCAAATTGCTGTAGAATCAGCGAGCCGGGGTTGGCGGCTTTCAGTTCTTCGGCACGGGCTATTGCGCCTTTCATACCGTCGGCACCCGGAGTCAGTACCAATTCCGCACCGAGGGCTTTCAAAAGGTTGCGGCGTTCCAAGCTCATTGTGTCGGGCATCGTCAGTATCAGCTTGTAACCTTTGGCAGCGGCCACAAAAGCCAGCCCTACGCCCGTATTCCCACTGGTAGGTTCGATGATGGTGGCACCGGGCTTCAACAGCCCTTTTGCCTCGGCATCTTCTATCATGGCAAGCGCCACGCGGTCCTTCACACTGCCGGCGGGGTTAAAATATTCCAATTTGGCGATAACACGGGCTTTCAGACGCTTATTCTTGTTATAATTATTCAACTCCAGCAAGGGAGTGTTGCCTACCAGGTCGGTAAGGCGTTCTGCTATCTTCTTCATAATCCAACTGTTTTTAAATTCCTCATTCCCCTAAGGGAAAAGACTAACAATCCGGAGTGGAACGAGGTATGTTATTTCTTACAAGACAAAAGTAGCGCAAAATTGGTTCGTAGAAAATACCACAAATATGGTAAATACGTACTATAAATGAGGGATATGTAGGATATTTGACGAGTATTTCCTATCTTTGTTGCCACTTTTAAACTTAAGGATATCATAATGAGTCCACTCAACTTTACCCACATTTTGACACAAGCAGTCGATGAGCTATCGGAAAGCGAATCATACAAAGGACTGTTTCACCAGCATACGGACGGCAACCCGCTGCCTTCGGCAAAAGTGCTGCGCGACATCATCGAACTGGCGCGAGCCATCATCTTCCCCGGATATTTCGGAAATTCTACGGTCAACAGCCGTACGGTGACTTACCATATCGGTGTCAATGTCGAACGCTTGTTCGACCTGCTGACCGAGCAAATCCTTGCCGGCCTCTGCTTTGCAGGCGACGGCGAATGCAACTGTTGTACCGAGCTCCAACGGGAAGAAGCCGCCTTATTGGCTGCCAAGTTCATCAGCAACCTGCCGGCAATGAGACGTACACTCGCCACAGATGTGGAAGCCGCCTACAACGGTGACCCCGCCGCACAGTCGTTCGGCGAAGTCATCAGCTGCTATCCGGCCATCCGCGCCATCAGCAACTACCGCATCGCACACGAGTTGCTCAAGTTGGGTGTTCCCCTCATTCCCCGCATCATCACCGAGATGGCGCACAGTGAAACGGGAATCGATATCCATCCAGGAGCGGAAATAGGTGGTTATTTTACCATCGACCACGGTACGGGTGTGGTAATCGGCGAGACCTGCATCATCGGCAACAACGTGAAGCTGTACCAGGGTGTGACCCTCGGTGCCAAGAGCTTCCCGCTAGACGAAGACGGCAAGCCCATCAAGGGTATTCCCCGCCATCCCATTCTGGAAGACAATGTGATAGTCTATTCCAACGCCACCATATTGGGACGCATCACCATCGGACAAGGAGCCACCGTAGGCGGCAATATCTGGGTGACAGAAGATGTTCCCGCAGGAGCAAGGATTGTACAGACAAAGGCCAAGAAGTAAGTCACAAACAACCAATAAACAATTAAAATCGTAAATAACTCAAATCAGCAGTTCAAGTAGTTAAATGGTTATCAGCCACTAATGAGAGAAACGAGTGACAACTACCCAGATTGCCGATTCACATAAAGTAAATGCATAGATGAGCGAACAATCTTTTGAAATGATTGCCAAAACCTTCCAAGGACTGGAAGAGGTACTGGCACAAGAGCTGACTGCACTGGGCGCCAACGAAATAGAAATAGGCCGCCGCATGGTATCTTTCAGTGGTGATAAGGAAATGATGTACAAGGCAAACTTCTGCCTGCGTACAGCCATCCGGATACTGAAACCCATCAAACACTTCACAGCCAAGGATGCCGACGAGGTTTACGAACAGATTAAAGCCATCCGATGGGAAGACTATCTGGATACGGACAAGACCTTTGCCGTGGACGCGGTTGTATTCAGTGAAGAGTTCCGTCATTCCAAGTTCGTTTCCTACAAGGTGAAGGATGCCATCGTGGACTATTTCCGCGAGAAGACCGGCGAACGTCCCGGCGTGCGTGTCAACAAACCGGACGTGCTGCTGAACATACACATTGCCGAAACCAAATGTACGCTGTCTCTCGACTCCAGCGGCGAATCGCTGCACCGCCGCGGTTATCGCCAGGAAGCAGTAGAGGCCCCGCTGAATGAGGTGCTGGCCGCCGGCATGATATTGATGACCGGCTGGCGTGGCGAATGTGACCTGATAGACCCGATGTGTGGTTCGGGAACCATTCCCATCGAAGCGGCGCTGATTGCACGCAACATCGCTCCGGGCGTATTCCGCAAGGAGTTCGCTTTCGAGAAGTGGGTGGATTTTGACCAGGAGCTGTTCGACACGATATACAATGACGACAGCCAGGAACGTGAATTTACGCATAAGATATACGGTTACGACAACAGCCCGAAGGCAAACGAAATTGCCACACACAATATAAAGGCTGCCGGCGTAAGCAAGGACGTGGTATTGAAGCTGCAACCTTTCCAGCAATTCGAGCAACCTGCGGAGAAATCCATCATCATCACCAATCCTCCCTACGGTGAGCGTATCTCTACCAACGACCTGCTGGGCCTTTACTCCATGATTGGCGAGCGTCTGAAACATGCCTTTACGGGCAACACCGCATGGATTCTTTCTTACCGGGAAGAGTGCTTCGACCAAATCGGGCTAAAAGCCACCTCCAAGATACCTTTATTCAATGGTGCGCTGGAATGCGAATTCCGCCAGTACGAAATCTTCGATGGAAAGTACAAGGAATTCCGTGCCGAAGGCGAGGAGTTGAGCAAGGAGCGCAAAGAATTTCGTCCGGCTTCTGGGGAACGGAAAGAGTTCAAATCCGGAGAAAGACGCGAATTCCGTCCCCGATTCAGTGGAGAGAGACGTGAATTCGGTAGCGAAAGACGCGAGTTCAACGGCGAACGCAGACCAAGAGAATTCAAGGACGGCGAAAAGCGCGAATTCCGTCCGCGTGAAAGAAGAGAGTTCAAGGATGGGGAAAGACGGGAGTTCAGACCGAGGGAAAGACGTGAATTCGGTGGAGAACGCAGAACAAGGTTGGGTGAGTCTTACCCGGAAAGCAAAAGAAGAGAGGCGGGAAAGAAGGAAGAAGAATAACACGAACAATGACAAGGAGAATGAATGCAAAGAAAATAAGTAAGAGCATTCTTGCACTGCTGATAACAGTACCTGCTCTGCTTGCAACAAACGCTATGGCACAAGAACTGAAAAAGCCGACCCTGGAAGATCTGATTCCCGGAGGTGAGACCTACCACAAACCGGAAAACAAATCGTACCAGTGGTGGGGCGATGCCGCTTGTCTGGAACTTGGCATCGACAATATAGAAGGTACATGGGCTGTCAAAGGATTAGGTGCCAAGCCCGGAGAGAAATTCACTGCCATCACATTGGAAGAAGCCAACGCGCTGCTGGAAGAAAAAGGACTTGGAAAACTGCGTCACTTTCATGCTGCAAAGGCTGTCAACGTACCCCGAGGCGTCAATCTGGGTATTCAAGTCCAAATAGACCCACTCCTGCTGCTGAACACCGGCAAGTACCGTGCCCTCGTCGACTGGAAAAAGAAAAAAGTCATCTGGAGCCAGCCTTGCCCCGCCCAAGCCGCAAATGAGGATTGGAACGAGGTAAGCCGCCATTTGGCTTATACTATCGGCAATAATCTCTATGTGATGACCGGTGACGGGCAAACCCTGAAAGTCACCAACGAACCGGAAGGTATCGTCTGCGGACAAAGTGTGCACCGCAATGAATTCGGCATTTCAAAAGGCACTTTCTGGAATCCTGCCGGGGACCTGCTGGCCTTTTATCGAATGAACGAAAGCATGGTCACCCCCTATCCATTGGTTGACATCACGACAAGAATAGCACTGGTGGATAAAATACGCTACCCCATGGCCGGCATGCTCAGCCATCAGGTAAAGGTAGGTATCTACAATCCGGCTACTCAAAAGACCATCTATCTGGACATGGGCGACCCAAAAGACCGCTACTTCACCAACATCACCTGGGCACCGGATGGCAAAAGCCTCTATCTGATAGAGCTAAACCGAGACCAAAACCACTCCAAACTGTGCCGGTACGATGCTGAAAGCGGAAAGCTGCAACAAGTGCTCATCGAAGAGAGACATCCCAAATATGTGGAGCCGCAATCTCCCATTCTATTCCTGCCATGGGACAGCCACAAGTTCATCTATCAAAGCCAGCGTGACGGCTTCAACCATCTGTACCTATACAATACGGAAGGGGAACTGCTGAAGCAACTCACCTCCGGCCCCTGGCTTGTACAAGACATCGTAGGTTTTAACCGGAACACGAAAGAGCTCATCATCAAGAGTACGGAAATCTCTCCTTTGCAGAGCAACCTTTACGCTGTCAACCTGAAGAATGGCAAACGCAGCTTGATAGGAGACCCAACCGGCATGCACTCGGCACAAATTTCCGGTTTCATGGGAACTTACCTCATCGACAATGCCTCTTCGCCCACTTGCCCCCGTATCATAAAACTGATGTCCACCAACCCGAAAAAACAACGGGAACACACACTGCTGACAGCCAAGAACCCCTACGAAGGCTTTGAAATGCCCAGCATAGAAGTAGGCACCATCAAAGCCGCCGACGGCAAGACAGACTTGTACTACCGCCTGATAAAGCCTACCGACTTCGACCCGGCAAAGAAGTATCCCGCCATCGTCTACGTATACGGCGGCCCGCACGCCCAGATGATAACGAACGGCTGGATGAACGATGCCCGCGGCTGGGACATCTACATGGCAAACAAAGGCTACATCATGTTCAGCCTCGACAACCGTGGCAGCAGCAACCGTGGACTGGAGTTTGAAAACGCCACCTTCCGCCAGCTGGGCATCGAAGAGAGCAAAGACCAGGTGAAGGGCGTAGAATTCCTGAAAAGCCAGCCTTATGTGGACGGAGAGCGTATCGGCGTGCACGGCTGGAGCTTCGGAGGACACATGACTACGGCGCTGATGCTGCGCTATCCCGAAATTTTCAAGGTAGGCGTTGCCGGCGGACCGGTTATCGACTGGGGATACTACGAGATAATGTACGGTGAGCGCTATATGGACACTCCGCAAGCGAACCCGGAAGGCTACAAGCAGACAAATCTGAAAAACCTTGCCGGTAACTTGAAAGGACATCTGCTCATCATACACGACGACCACGACGACACCTGCGTGCCGCAGCACACCCTTTCATTCATGAAGGCGTGCGTGGATGCCCGTACCTATCCCGATTTGTTTATCTATCCCACGCACAAGCACAACGTCCTGGGACGCGACCGTGTGCATCTGCACGAGAAGATAACAAGATATTTTGAAGAATATCTTTAATGTACAATGTACCATATACAATGTACAATTTGCTATGCAGTGCGGGCGTGCAAATAGGGAGTAGATGGTAGAAGAAAGAAGAGAATAAAAGAGAGAATAAATCATTAAGTATAACAATCTGTACAACTTACCTGATGCCCCACAGCACAGACAAATTGTACATTGTAAATTGTAAATGAACCCATGAAAGTATTATTATTAGGCTCCGGTGGCCGCGAACACGCTCTGGCATGGAAGATTGCCCAAAGCCCGAAAGTAGAGAAACTATATATTGCTCCCGGCAATGCAGGTACAAGCGAAGCAGGCGAGAATGTGAACCTGAAGGCGACAGACTTTCCCGCACTCAAGGCCTTTGCCCTTGAGAAAGAAATCGACATGATTGTTGTGGGTCCCGAAGACCCGTTGGTACAAGGCATCTTCGACAGCTTCAAGGAAGACCCTGCCACCTGCCATATCGACATCATCGGCCCCACCGCCAAAGGTGCTACACTGGAAGGTAGCAAGGAATTTGCCAAAGGCTTCATGATGCGCCACAACATCCCCACTGCCCGCTACAAGAGCATCACCGCCGACAACTTGCAGGAGGGACTCGACTTCCTCGCTTCCCTCGAAGCGCCTTACGTACTGAAGGCCGACGGACTGTGTGCAGGCAAGGGCGTGCTGATTCTCCCCACACTGGAAGAAGCTCAGAAAGAGCTGAAGGAAATGCTGGACGGCATGTTCGGCGATGCCAGCGCCACGGTAGTCATTGAAGAGTTCCTCAGCGGCATCGAATGTTCCGTATTCGTGATGACAGACGGCCGCCACTATAAGGTATTGCCCGTAGCCAAAGATTACAAGCGTATCGGCGAAGGCGACAAAGGCCTCAACACCGGCGGTATGGGCAGCGTTACTCCCGTACCTTTTGCCGACGAAACATTTATGGAAAAAGTACGCACCCGCATCATCGAACCTACCGTAAACGGTCTGCAGGAAGAAGAAATCGGCTACCAAGGCTTCATCTTCCTGGGACTTATCAACGTGAAGGGCGAACCGATGGTGATTGAATACAACGTCCGCATGGGCGACCCCGAAACCGAAAGTGTGATGCTACGTATCAAGAGCGACCTGGTAGACCTACTCGAAGGCGTTGCCCAGGGCGACCTCGACCAGCGTACACTGGAATTCGACCCACGCACAGCCGCTTGCGTCATGCTGGTGAGCGGAGGATATCCGGAAGCCTACGAAAAGGGCAAGGTGATGACCGGATTCGAGAAGGCTGCCGAAACAGACAGCATCCTCTTCCATGCCGGAACAGCCACCAAAGACGGACAGACCGTAACCTCCGGTGGCCGTGTCATCGCCGTCTGCTCCTATGGTGAAACGAAGGAAGAAGCCTTGCAGAAGAGCTACCGCGTGGCCGACATGATAGACTTCGAGAAGAAATATTTCCGTCGCGACATCGGATTTGACTTATAAATGAGAACGAAGAGATTCCAGAACCGGATAACGGCAGGGCGGTTCACACTACCCACCGCTATCCTGATTTCAGTATCCTGCTGGATACTGACCGCTGTTCTGTTGCCCGAAACGGAGACACAGCAAAGCGGATATTCCCTTTGGGAAACATTCTGCGACTTCTGCATCCCCACCTGGGCAAACCGTCTCTTCAGCTTTATTCTGTATGCCGTCATCGGGTACTTCCTAATACAGCTCAACAATACGTTCGCCATCATCCGGATGCGGGCATCGGTACAGACTTCTGTCTACTTCCTGCTGATATCCGTCTGCCCCAGCCTACACATGCTGTATGCGGGAGACTTGGCAGCCGCCTCCTTCCTGGTGGCACTGTTTTTCCTCTTCAAGAGCTACCAGCAGGCACGGCCCACAGGCAGTCTCTTCCACGCCTTTGTCTTCATCGGACTGGGCAGCCTGCTTTTTCCGCAGCTCATGCTGTTTGTCCCCATCTTCTGGATAGGTGCCTACAACTTCCAGTCTCTCCAACCCAAAAGTTTCTTCGCTTCCTTGGTAGGATGGAGCGTACCCTACTGGCTGTTGCTGGGACACGCCCTCTACTACGGGCAAATGGAACTCTTCTGCCAGCCCTTCCGCGAGCTGGTGACCTTCGCTCCCACCCGGTTCGACTATCAGCCGTGGGAACTCGCCACCCTCGGGTATCTCCTTGTTCTGTTCATCGTCAGCGCGGCACACTGTCTCATTGCCGGCTATGAAGACAAGATACGCACCCGGAGCTATCTGCACTTCCTCATCCTGCTGAATTTCTGCATCTTTGTCTATATCGGACTGCAACCGGTATTGAGCGTCCACCTGATGTCCTTCCTGCTCATCGGTGTCAGCATCCTGGCGGGACACTTGTTTGTACTGACAAATAGCCGCAGTTCCAATATATTCTTCATTTGTGCATTTATCGGATTATTCATTCTATTAGGATTCAACATATGGACGCTTTTGTAGATACACTCGTACAGCTGCTGATTGACTGGGGATATGTCGGTCTGTTCATCTCTGCCCTATTGGCAGGAAGCATCATTCCGTTCAGTTCCGAGATAGTGATGGTAGCACTGGTCAAGGTCGGTCTGAGCCCGGCACTGTGCGTACTCTCCGCCACCTTGGGAAATACGCTGGGAGGCATGACGTGCTACTACATGGGACGTCTGGGACGTATAGACTGGATTGAGAAATATTTCAAGGTAAAAAGGGAAAAGATAGAACGGATGCAGCATTTCCTCCAAGGGAAAGGGGCACTGATGGCTTTCTTCGCCTTTCTGCCTTTTGTGGGAGAGGCCATAGCCATTGCACTGGGCTTCATGCGCAGTAATCTGATGCTGACCACCACGTCCATGTTTGCAGGGAAACTGGTGCGCTACATAGCTATGCTGTGGGCACTGCAAGGAGCCATTTCGATGATGAATTATTGACATGTAGTGAGTTTGAGCAATAGATGTATAGATACAACGCGTTGGATGTATAGATGCAACGTGCTGGATGTATAGATGCAGCACGCTGGATATATAGGCGCAACAACACGCTGAATCACAGAGAATTAAACTAAATAAAAACATTCAACAAAAGCAGAAGTGATGCAACGAATCATAGAGAAGACGGAAGACGGAAGTGCGACACTGTTTGTACCGGAACTGAATGAACATTATCATTCGGTAAAGGGGGCACGTACAGAATCACAGCACATCTTCATCGACATGGGACTGAAAGCATCCGCTACTGCCCGCCCGCATATCCTTGAAATCGGTTTCGGCACCGGGCTGAATGCCCTGCTTACACTGGAAACTGCCGAAAAGGAAAAGAGACCTGTGCACTATATCGGTATTGAACTCTATCCGCTTGCATGGCCGGAGGTGGATGCGCTAAAATATAGCGACAATCCTCTGTTCGAGGAACTGCATCGGGCTGCGTGGGAAGAAGAAGTTGCCATAACTCCTTATTTCACACTGAGAAAAGTGCGGGCAGATGTCGAAACAATAAGCATTGACAGTTTGTTAATGATTAATAAATCTCCGTTCGACGTTGTCTACTTCGATGCTTTTGCACCCGAAAAGCAACCGGGAATGTGGGAGGAAAAAGTCTTCCGGAATATCCATGCCGCCATGAGCACCGATGGCGTGCTGACCACCTACTGCGCCAAAGGAGTAGTACGTCGCATGCTGCAAGCCATAGGATTCAAGGTAGAGCGTCTTCCAGGCCCCCCCGGAGGGAAACGGGAGATACTGAGGGGAAGGAAAGAGGAAGTGATAAATGGATAAGGAATAGTTGATAATGAATAGTTGATGCCCCCTGCCACAGCGCAGCCAAATTGTAAATTGTAAATAGTAAATTGTAAATGAAAAAGTTTTGTTTTTTACTCCTCATAGCCACCTTGCTCTTCTCGTGCAAGCAAGGAGGCCAACAGAACAAGAAGAATGACGATAAACCCGTGATTACCGTCACCATCGAGCCACTGCGGTATTTCACCGAAGCCATTGCCGGCGATGAATTCACCGTCGTCAGCATGGTGCCCAAAGGTTCAAGTCCGGAAACCTACGACCCCACGCCCCAGCAGCTTGTCGACCTTGCCCAAAGCAAGGCCTATTTCCGCATCGGCTACATCGGTTTCGAGCAGACATGGACGGAAAAACTGACGGACAATGCTCCCCACCTGCAATTCTTCGATATGTCCGAGAATGTGGAACTTATTCTGGACGATACCCATGCACATCATCATAAAGACGGGCATGTACACGAAGGCCATACGCACGCCGGTGGTGTGGAACCCCACATCTGGAATTCCACCATCAACGCCCAAATCATTGCCGGAAATATTCTGAATGCACTCTGCGCCATAGACAAAGCCAATGAAAACGCCTACATGGAACGTTACAACGCACTCATCCGGCGGATAGAGCATACAGACAGCCTCATCTGCCAGATGCTTTCCAGCCCGAATGCCGACCGTGCCTTCATGATTTATCATCCGGCACTTTCCTACTTTGCCCGCGACTACAACCTGCACCAGATTCCTATCGAAGCCGGTGGAAAGGAACCCTCTCCCACCCATCTGAAGAACCTGATAAACTCCTGCAAGAAGGAGAAGGTACGCGTCATCTTTGTACAGCCGGAATTCGACCGCCGCAATGCCGACCTTATCGCCCAGCAGACCGGAACCCGGGTGGTGGCTATCAATCCCCTCTCATACGACTGGGAGGAGGAGATGATGAATACGGCCCAAGCACTGCTCACCCCTCGTTCCCCTAAAGGAGAAGGAGAATAAAGAAAAAAACATGCTCGCATCTCCTATTATAGAAATAAAGAACCTCAGTGCCGGATACGATAACCGGACTGTGTTGCACGATGTAAACCTGACTATCTACGAACGTGATTTTCTGGGTATCATCGGCCCCAACGGTGGAGGAAAGACCACACTTATCAAGTGCATCCTGGGACTGCTGAAGCCCACTGCCGGAGAGATACTTTATCATACCGATTCCCCGTCACCCGAAGTAGCCGGTTCTCAATGCCTACCCCTCAACACTCGATTATCCATGGGGTATCTGCCCCAGTACAGCAGCATCGACCGGAAGTTTCCCATTACAGTAGAAGAAGTCATCCTTTCAGGCCTCAGCAGCCAAAAGCCACTTGCTTCGCGCTTCAATACCCGACACCGGGAAAAGGCCCGCCATGTGATAGCCCGCATGGGACTGGAAGGCATGGAACAACGCGCCATAGGTGCCTTGAGCGGCGGACAGTTGCAACGCGCCTTGCTGGGACGTGCCATCATCTCCGACCCACAGGTCGTGATTCTTGATGAGCCCAGTACCTACATTGACAAGCGTTTTGAAGCCCGCCTCTACGAACTACTGACAGAAATCAATGAAGAATGTGCCATCATCCTCGTCAGCCATGACATCGGTACGGTATTGCAGCAAGTCAAGTCTATCGCTTGCGTCAACGAAACGCTGGATTACCACCCCGACACCGGTGTCACGGAGGAGTGGCTGGAACGGAACTTCAACTGCCCGATAGAGTTATTGGGACACGGAACACTGCCACACAGAATACTGGGGGAGCATAAGCATGCTCATGAATAAGCAAAGGAGGTTGGTTTTACAGTAAACCAGCCTCCTTGCTCTTTCAAATAGTCACCCGGCAATCTTCTTACCCATTATTTATATCGGAATGCCTTATATGAATGGGGCAACAGTAATAAACGGAAAGAATTCTTAGGCGTAACCGGACGTCTGGTCTGTATCACCGGTCCGGCAGGAAGAGGACTCAAAACAGTCCCATCCTCCAAGCTTTCCAGCTTCATCACCTTATCACCGGTCACGATACGCACCTCTACCGGTTCGTCATTGAAGTTCTCTACCACCAGCGTTTTATTGTCATATACAAACAGGCCTACTTTGGAGGGAGCTTCCAGACAGACTCCTATGTCCTTACTCATAATGCGACGAATTTCATTCAAGGCATTGGCCGGAAAATCATACAGATTGCCCATATCGTCGGGAATGGTAAGAACATACAGATTACCGGTAGCATACGGGGCTCTCAACAGAATAGGATAGCCCGAAACTCCACCCGTCAGCGGACGACCGGCACTGACCATCTCCCAAGCATCATTCGTATAATACTGCACCTGCGGAATCAATAAGTCACGTCCGGACTGCCCGTAACGGCCGAAATCATTGACAAGAGCCTTCAAATCAGTACAACGCAACTCGGCTACCTCTGTAAGCTTCTCAGGAATGGCTTTCAGCAAACTGCTTGTCACCACCACATCACGCCCGCTTTGCAGTTGTCTCTTGATTTTAGCCATAATTTCCGTATCCTGTGCAGCTTGTGCAGTCAGCAGAACCACTTGCTGGTCCTCCGGAAAAACAGGACGCATATCCATCGGCAAACCTATCATGCCCAAATAGTTCTGAAGGAAATCATCACCGGCGGCATGAAAAGGCTTGTAGGATTTTATACCCACCGGATTCCCCAGCTTATGAATCAACTTATCCGTCTGTTTCAGCACAACACCGGCTATACGGGCCATCGTGGTAGGTTCTACCGAAGAGCCGTCTTCCAACCGGATGGGAGCAGTCACCTCGTCATAGTTAAAACTGGTGCCCATTCCCTGCCAGGGAGTACGTTGTTTAGGAGACAGCTTCACGCCCAGAAGCTGGTGATAGGCAAAGAGGATAATCTCGGGAGCCTTGGCAAGCATGGTCAAATGAAGCTGCTCGGCATAACGGTCCATACCCATGTTCAGTCCACCGGCGTCTACCCATCCTCCACCGTTATAACCCGGACGCAGATTTTCGAAATAACGGATGATATTATAACTCAGATAGTTCTGCAAATGCTGGTTACCTGCCGGGTCTCTTGTTTCAGTCCCGGTCCAGACACCGTCAAAAAGTTGGGGACCTTCTTCCAGATTAAATCCCAACCCCTGGAAATGGTCGTACCAGTTGGGATATTTGATAATCACCTTTACCTGAGGATTCACTTTCCTGGCAGGTTTCAGCACAAGGTCACGACCCGCCTCGGTCATCAGCTTCAAGCGATAGTCCGTCCAGCTCTGCGCGCCTTTTGCCTTTATCTCTATGTCGGACTTGCAGCTGGTGAAGAAGAAATCATCCAGAATAAACTCATCAAAGTGTTTCGCCGTGTGCTCCGCAATCTTTTGCACCATCTTGCGGTGCTCGGGATTGGAATAGCAGAACGTCTCGAAACTGTTTGCCTCGTTGATGGTATAGGTAATGCCTCCGGCAGTCTCTATACCCCGATCGTGGAAGAATTTCTTTGCCTGCTCCAGAGTGGCATCCTCCACAATCAGCAAGTCCCGGTGTGTTTCCAGATAAATCTTGTCCACTTCCAACTGTTGTGAAATCACATTCCAAGTAGAATCCAGCCAATGGATGTCCTTCATTTTGTCTACCTCGTAAGCACGGACATAAATGGATACCTTGAAACTCTCGTAGGCCTTTGCCTGCATGGTCATATTACAAACCATGCAGAGCAGAAGAGCTACAATTACAAACTTACCTACCTTTATTTTACTGTTCATTGTCATTCAATATTTTCTGAGACGCCAATACCATATACATAAACCACGTAGCATGTCCACCCAAGCAATACTCACCTTCCTGCCACAAGAACGGGAAATGAAGCAGTTCGGGCAGATCGGGACGAATCAGGTTGGTGCCCGGAGAAACTCCACCCGGTATGTAAGACCAGTCGGCACGGTTCACACCATAGGCAGCCTTCATCGTCTCAGCTCCCACACCCGTTACAAACGCTGCCTGGTTGCGTCCCGGATGCATACCCAGCAGATACTGGACAGCATTGAAAATATAGTCCGGTGCAAACAAGTCGGGATAAGCAGCGTGCAGGTAACAATAATTGTAGCCCAAGTGCTGCGGTTCCCACGAACCGGAAGAACGGTTGCCTCTGTCGTGCGGCACCCCATACGGGGTTTTACTGCTATACTCCTGATACATGGCCTGCAACTCCGGCAGTGCCTTGCGGATGGCCTTGCTGAAACGGGCATTGCCCACAGCCTGGTCGAAACGTCCGATGAACCAGCCCGTCTGACGGATATTCTTGCAGATAAGGGCTTGTTGCTTCAAAACGAAATCACAGTACTCCGCCTCCTTCGTTGCCAGATAAAGCTCTACGGCAGCATGTGTTTTCACAGTCAATAGCCGGTTGTTGTCACAACGGGTAATCCTGAACAACTCACGGGCTATTTCCAGACAATCTGCTGCCAGAGTATCATTATGTCCCTTCAGCACGCGTGAAATACCTGCCAGCCAAGCGGCCACCTGTAACTCACGTCCCGGATTGTCTTCCGTAAACACCCAACGGTCATCAGCCGTTCCACTGACATGATCAGTATGGGCCGAAGCATCTCCCAAGTGTGCATATTGCCGTACAGTAGGACACAAAATTCCTCTATAGAGGCGTCCCAATGCCTTCCAACCGGCTACTACGGTCAAAGCCCCGTTTTCCACTTGCTGTAACAAGTCGTTTTTCCCGTCAGGCTGGTGTATCTCTACAATCCGTTTTTCGAAATCAATGGAAGTCTCGTCCCAGTAGGCACCGAAATTCTCACAAGCCATAGCGAGGATATAGGCTTCACCTGCCTGCGACTCCACACGCAGGTCATAATCGCCTGCATCGTGCCAACCGCCTACGTTCAATCCCGGAACAAGATCGCCCGGCTGATATTTGCACAGAGTAGAAGGTCCCTGGCTATATCCGTCAATGTGATTGATATTCGTTTGGGCCATTCGGGCATCGTCCTGGTGACAGAAGTCATGCCATACACGATACTTCTCGTTGACACGCATGTGACACATCTGTACCAGCAGGAAATATTCCACCTCCGCCTGCCAGATTCCTTTATCCCAAACATCCTTTGCAATACGGAACACCGGAGAAGCCGCATCACCGTACATCACCTGATAAAGTCCCTCTTCCGTAATTTCCGTAAAGTCGAACTGCAAATAATGGTAACGCTGGAAATCTCCCCAATCCTTGGCAGCCTGCTGCTTCACCAGTTTCCTGCCATCGGCTGCAATACGGTAGAGGGCAGGTTGCCGGAAATCCGTATCCCGTTTGTCCAATTCGATGACAGCCACTTTCTTCTGTCCGGGATGATAACCCACTTGAGAGGCCTGTACCACCGGTGCATAGCGCCACTCCTTGGTAACTGTGGGACGGATAATCCATCTCACCGCATTCCCTTTCGTTCCTGCCGGAAATTCCGAACGAAGCACAAACCAACCGTTATTATGGTTTATCCGTCCGTCATACAGCATCAAATCTCCCTTCTCACTCTCAATCGTAATCTTTGCCAACTCATCCTGCGGATTGAGCACAAACTTTTTTCCCGCGGCAAGAGGGGCAGAGACAATATCATCGGCAATCATCGGATTATAAGTCTTCCGGTCCAGAAGCAACTGGTCCAGGCTGGCTTTCCCCTTAGGATTGAAGTCTCCGATATGCTCCATATTGGAGGTCTGCTTCATGGTGGGCCCCATCGCCTGATGAGGGAAAACACCCGTCCGGTTATCCATAATCCAGGGCTTGCCCAACAAGGTAGAAGGCACCAGCTCCAGATTGAAACCGAGCTTCCCGGCAAAGCGCTCCGGAACCGGCCGGTCCAAATCAACAGTCAATACCAGATAGTCCTTTTCCCCTTTCACCTTGATAGTATAGCCGAAAGCAAAATCCGGATAGAGCATCGGATTGAACCCCGCCATATGCTTGGCCGAGTCAGGATAGCTCAGTGTGACACGGATTTCGTTGGCAGCCTCATCCACCACCCGTTTCCTCATCTTGGGCAATCCCTGCCACTGCCCCTGCGAAATCTCGAAACGCACATCACCGCCTGCGGCCCTGCGGTCTCCATTCAAAACCAAGGTGACACCCCCTTGGTGTCCTTCAGGATAGACATCACTGAAAACCATCACATTGGCCCCGTGGTTTTCAAAATACCCCGACGGGTTAATCTTGAAGTCCTGGGCTTGCAAACCTGCACAAAGCATCAGTGATGCCGCACCTATTATCAATTTCTTCATACGTATTATTTTAAACGATTATACATTTCCACTCCCAAGCGTACCGTATGATATGGACAACGCCACATACTTACTTTGGGAGCCTCCTTTTTAGGCTCTCCGTCGAAACAGTCGCTATACCATTCCCCGTATTCCTTGTCCACCATATGGTCTTTGACAAAAGTCCAGACCGTATCAACCGATTGTAGATAAACGTCACTCCCGCTGATTTGCCAAGCATTGACACAAGCTATCACCGTTTCAATCTGGCCCCACCATGAGGCATGCTTGGTTTTTCTGTCACCTTTCTTCTCGTAAATCATATAGCCTTTATCACTCATTCCTTCAGCCAGACAAGCTTCCGTCACATCCAATGCAAGCTGATTTGTCTGTTCTATCAAGTCCTGATTTTCCAGCGTACGGGCAGCCTCACAAAGCAACCATCCGGTCTCAACATCATGTCCGTAAGAATCCATTTCGACCAGACTGTTCCACTCATTATCAAAGAACAGATTGAAATGCTTCCTTGACGGGTCGTAAATGCGGTTCATGAACAAATCGACGCAAAACTCAAGCCTTTTCTTCAAGCCATTGTCTTTCCAGCACTGATATAGAAGGGTATAAGCTTCCAACACATGCAGATGGGCATTCATGGTCTTGGGAGCATTATTGTCATATTGGTCCAACTTCTCCCAATTTTCGGTAAAAGATTCCACATAACCGTCATACAACGGCTCACGCCCTTTCTCTTCCAGAACATGATACAGACTGACGGCAGTTTTCAGACTTTCGTCGTTACCCGTCGCCAGATAGTGCTCTGCTAATCCATAAATAGCATAAGTCATGGCATAAGTATACTTAGAAGCATTCACTACTTCACCATCGGGGTTGACCAACCAATACACCCCACCGTTCTTCTTATCAATAAATGTATCGATAAAATAGCGCTGAGACTTGTTGGCAAGTTTCAGATAAGATTCATCTCCAAATGTACGGTATGCAGCAGAAAAACTCCACAGAATCCGGGCATTCAACACTCCTCCTCTGGGAGCATCTACCACCGGAGTACCATTCCGCAATACAGTCCCATAAAAACCGCCGTCAGGCGCCACTGCATAATCCATCCAAAATGGCAGTACACTGTCCCGGACATTGGCAACAATTTCCGCACACAATGTCGACCGTAACGAATTATGCCGAACAGTACATGCACACACGCCCATACATATAAATAGAAGGAAACAAAATGTTTTTCTTGCCATACTTAACTACAAGTTTAAATTGTGGACACTTAATCATCTGATTTGCTCATTCAGGAATACATACCCCAAACATAGTGAAGAATCTCTTTTCTGTAGAAGAGATTCTTCACTTCGTTCAGAATAACAGAACAATATAATTGTCTATTCTTAGCACAATTTTAGAGTCATCAATATCCCTCATTCTGGTCCTCCGAATTGATGAGAGGATTATTAAGAATCTCATTAGTAGGTATTGGGAAAATCTCCTGATATTTCTGATGCTCAAAATAACGGAAAGAATCGCCAGTTTCCCAGCACTCCTCCGGTGTAGAATTGGCTTTTGTTTTCGGGTATTCGCATCTGAACCATTCTTCAGCCAACCCCATACGGCAAAGGTCGAAATATAAAGAGAACTCTGCATTGAGCTCATGACGGCGTTCTTGTGTCAAAGCCACTTTCCATACATCACTTGTATACCCTTTCCGCGTCTTATATTCAGCATAAACAGTCTTTGCATCGGGTACATCGACAACTGTCGTATTCAACATTGCCTGCGGGAAATCAATGGCTTGTACACCAATTTCCAAGTTACCCCACGCACGATTACGCACTTGTCTGATCATCTCCCATCCGGTCGCTTCCTCACCCGTCTCGAAACAACATTCAGCATAATCCAGCAATACGCCTGCATATCGTTTGAAAGTCAATGAAATCGGGCAATACACAAACCCGTCCTTACCCGGTTGCTTTCTCCAATACTTCAACGAATATACGCAAGGTACATTTTCAGAGCCTTGTACATATCCGCTGTAAGAGGGATTAAGCCCCAGCTTTTGGCCGGTAATGGGATGTGTGTCACCAGTACCTACACAAGTGTATTCCTTGCGTTTGTCACCTTGCTCAAAAGAGCGATAATACTCCCAAGACAGAGCCAAGGACCCCCAACCGCCATACTCGGGAGCGGCACACATATAGCCATACCATATCTTGCCGTCATCGTGGCTGTTGCCTCCCCAATTCATATTGCCGTGAATATGATAAGCCACCTCAAAAATGGATTCTTTTGTCCAATGGTTGTCCCAGGCATGAAGATTGGCATAGCACGGCTCCAATGCATAGGTATTACTGGCAATAATGTCATTCAATTCCTTCTTGGCTTCAGTAAATTTCTTCTGATACATATAGAGTTCTGCCAAGAATGCCTTGCAGAAACCCTTCGTAATACGACCGTATTCTCCATCGGCAGGTTCCCAATCCAGCTTTTCCATGGCAAACTTAAGGTCTTCCTCAATAACCTGATAAGTGCCCTCCAAACTTTCAGGACGCGCCTTTCCTGCACTGGTTGTATAAGTCTCGCCCGTAAGCAACATGGGGACAGGGCCAAAGACTTTTGACAGATACAAGTAATTGTATGCACGAATGGCACGCGCTTCGGCTTCAAACTGCACTTTCTTTTCGGCAGAAAGCACGGAAACGTCCACATTCTGCAATCCGGCCAGAAAACGGTTGGCGCGGTCAATACCCTTATAGCTCATACGCCAAGCCGTATCCAGCGAACCTTTATTGGCTAATACCGCATGACGTTGCCATTCGGCATCCCAGCCGGACGCCTGGCAATCCATCGTACTGTGTCCGGCAATAAATACATTGGGCTTAAATCCCCATGTCGTATCATCGCCACTATTATCACTGCCTTGATAGGTATAAAAAGTATCATAAATACCATAAAGCCCCGACTTTATATTTGCCTCATTCCGGTACATGAAATCTTCGGGCAGAATATCGTAATGATCGACTTCCAAATAGTCATCACAAGAACTGGTAGTACCCAAGGTGAGAGCACCCAACAACAATATATGGTAAAAACTTTTTCTCATAATATGATTTGTTTATCTGTTAAGTATTAGATTAGAATTGTACACTCACACCGAAAGAGACGGATAACGGGAACGGATAGCGTCCGCCATCGAAACCTGTCAGCAGCACTCTGTCCGAACCGACTTCCGGATCACCCCATTTGTTATACGAAGAAAGCGTCAATATGTTGTCTGCACTGACAAACATGCGGGCATTCTCCATCTTCGCGTGCTTTACCAAATTCTTCGGGAAAGTATAGCCAAACTGAATGTTCGAAATCTTCAAATAATCGCCTTTCTTAATGAAAGCGTCACTGGAACGGTGATTCTTATTGTGGTCGCCCTTGGTGATACGCGGATATTTGCCATTGGGATTCTCAAGAGTCCAGGCATTCTTCACATATTCTGCCAGAACGTTCTGGTAACCGCCGTCAGGACCATACATAGAAGTCAGACGGGCAGCGCTGTAAGAATAGACATCCATTCCGGCTACCCCATACATATTCATTGAAAAGTCGAAATTCTTGTAAGAGGCAGTAAGGTTCAAACCGTAGGAAAGAGTCGGGAAACCATTACCGATAACCGTACGGTCTTCGTCTGTAATCTGGCCGTCGCCATTCAGGTCGATATACTTGAAGTCACCCGGAGCGGTGTCACCATCCTGGTACTTGCCTGTAGGCGATTGAGCATTCAAGGCATCAATCTCCTGCTGGTTCTGAAAAATACCGGCCACTTTCCAGCCATAATAAGAACCTACGGCATAACCGTTCTGTGTGATGGAGTGATTGTCCCAGTCATCACCATCCTGCGTACCATAACTGTTGTTTTTATAGAAAATAGGGTCACCCACCTCTACCGCCTCATTTTTCAAGGTAGAACCATTTACACGTACTCCTACATTCCAATCACCGAAACTTTTATTCCACGCAGCACTAACCTCAAAACCTTTGTTACGGATATGTCCGGCATTGGTATAGACAGACGTAAAACCGGTAGAAGGACGGATCTGACGATAAATAAGCAAATCTTTCGAGTCACGGATAAAGTAGTCCACCGAGAATGAAAGCTCGTTGTTCATAAAGGCCATGTCCAGACCGATGTTGGTCTGCTCGTTGGTCTCCCACTTCAGGTTGGTGTCAATTTCCTTTTGCTGTGCGATACCGGCTGCATTCATCATGCCGCCCCCGGCCATGACATAATACATACAATCCAAAGAAGAGAGCTGAGGGACAGAAAGACTGGTTCCGCTACCCGCATTACCGGTCTGCCCCCAACCTGCACGTATCTTCAGGTTGCTGAAAAGATTCAGATTCTTGATGAAGTTCTCCTCTGACAAGCGCCATGCCAAAGAAGCGGAAGGGAAAGTACCGTACCGGTTGCCCGAACCGAAGTTGGAAGAACCGTCGCGGCGTACTGTAGCCGTCAGTATATAACGGTCATTCAGACTGTAGGTCAGACGTCCGAAATAAGATTGATAACGGGTCTTCAAGTCACGTCCCCCATTTGTATTCTTGGAGCTGGGGTCGTTTGTCAAAGAAATCTGGCGAATGTTGTCAGCCGGGAAATCACTGGCACTGGTATTCAACCAGACACCGTCCGTATCGCTGATAGAGAAACCCGCCATAGCGCTTACACGATGATGGGCATTCGACCAGTCATAGTTGACAAACGATTCTAAGGCAATCTCCGAGTTCTGATTCTGATTGATAGAATAACTGTCCTTACGGTCCTTCGAACCAAATGTACGAGGATTATAAGGGGTATATCCATCATAACCTTTTGTGAAATAGTTGTAGCTACCGATGGTTTTAAAAGTCAATCCCTTTGCAATGTCCAATTGCAGGAATGCACTGGCCACCAAACGGTCCCATTTGGAAATCTGGTCGGTTCTGGTCTTGGCTGCAGCCACCAGGTTGTCGGCCCCCTTGTTGATGTCACCATCAGACTCTTGTTTATAATGTCCCCATGAACCGTCGGGCAGAACGATAGGCATAGAATAAAAGACTCCATTCTCTACATAGTCCATCGTAGGAATGGCTTGCGCATAACTACGCATATTGCCACTGAAGTGATGCTGGGCATGTGTATAGTTCAAGTTCAATCCCACATGAATGAAATCTTTCACTTTATGAGTGATGTTGGCACGGGCTGTCAGACGTTTGAAATAAGATTCAATGACAACACCTTCATTATTCAGATATCCCACTGAAAGGTTGGCTTGCGTGGCTTCCGTACCACCCGAAGCGGAGAGATTATAGTTCTGCTGCAACGCTGTACGTGACATTTCATCTTGCCAATCGATGCTATTCAATTTGCCAATGTACTCTTCGCCAAAAGCCAGATTGGTCATGACCGAACCGTTACGGCAAGATTCGCGTACTGCCTTGGCAAAGAGATCTGCATCGGCCACGTCTATCTTGTTGTTGTTGAATTGAAGGGAATAGTTGGCAGAGAAGTTGACTTGTGCCTTGCCCTTGCTTCCGTTTTTAGTGGTAATCATGATAACACCATTGGCACCGCGTGTTCCATAAATGGCAGTAGCAGAGGCATCCTTCAGGATTTCAATGCTCTCCACATCGTTTGGATTAAGAAAGTCAATGGAAGTACCGACCTGCACTCCATCCACTACATAAAGAGGGTCGGAACTACCGTTTACGGTGGCTACACCACGAATACGGATGTTGAATCCCCCGTCGGGCGAACCGGAGGAACGGATGACGGAAACACCGGCGGCAGCTCCCTGCAGACCTTGTCCCAAGTTCACCGGATTACGTTTCATCATCTCCTCTGCATTTACAGAAGTAACGGAACCGGTCAGGTCGGATTTCTTCATCGTACCATAACCTACCACCACCACTTCTTCCAATGTTTCGGCATCTTCTTTCAAGATAATCTTCAAGGCATTCATGTTTCCGGTTACTTTAACGGTCCTTGTCAGATAACCGATGTAACTGGCTTTCAGCGTAGAGCCTACGGGACACTGCAAAGAGAAGTTTCCATCCAAATCGGTAATCATACCGTTTGTCGTACCCTCTACGATGACATTGGCACCGATAATGGGTTCGCCCTTCTCATCCACCACTTGTCCCTTTACGGTGGCTACACTCTGCTGCACTACAGCGACACTTGCAAACGGCTGTACGCTTGTTGCAAAGAGAGGTCCGGCGCATGCCAGCGATACTGACATGATGCCCAAATACTTCATCACATTTCTCATAAATACTAAATACTTAGGTTTAACAAAGACCCTGCTTGGAATATACCGGGAATAAGAGTTTTGCCAGTTTGCTGGCACGGCCTTGCCAAGCCGTTGGCAAAGTCTTGCCATTACATTGGCAAAACTTTGCCATTATAGTGGCAAAAAAGGTTTACTCTTTTCCCGGCCTACCGGCAGGAGTGGATTAAATATAGACTTTCAAAGATTAAGTTCAGAAACTCAAGGAAGTGCCTTCAACCTGATTCAGCAACTGCGGTTTCGCCTTCCCGCAATCCACTTTCACTACCTGAATGCGGTTGTCTGTAGGCAGGCATATCAAGCCCTCTGCCTGTTTCTTATCGGCACTGTACACTTTCAGGTTCATCTTGCTCCAATCCATTTCAGAGGTGGACTGCGCCAACTTCAGATGAGGAAGCACCGAACCGTCACGCACCAGCATGATTATCGGCAAGCTGCCTGCTTCAATCTTATGCCATCCGCCTTCATACACTTTCTCTGTCTGATAGTCTATCCACTTTCCTTCGGGAAGGTAAACGGTGCGACCGGTTATACCTGATTCGAGCAAAGGAGCGACCAAAATCTGCGAACCGAAGAGATATTCATCGTCCACCTTCCATGCTCCAGGGTCATCAGGGAATTCCACGAACAAGGCTCTTAACATCGGCAAACCTTTCTCGGTACATTCCTTAGCTTGGGCATAAACATAAGGCATCAGCCGATATTTCATCTCTGCACTTTTGCGGAAAACATCCTGTACACGCTTGCTGTCGTACAACCACGGCTCTGTCGGAGGTGCACCGTGTGCACGAGTATGAGAAGTCAGAAAACCGAACGGCAACCAACGGCAATACAAATCTTCGGGAGTAGATTTTACAAACCCTCCCATATCATGACTCCAGAAAGAGAAACCCGACAAACCGAAGGACAAACCGGCACGGAGTGTACCCAGCATACCCGTATTCGTCGTAGCAGCATCACCGCCCCAATGCAACGGATAGCGTTGTGAACCGGCCCACGCAGCACGAGCCCACATAATGTTCTCGTTATGGAGTTTTTTGGTTATCTCGGATACTGCCATGTCATAGCGCACCGGATAGAGGTTATGCTCATACCAACCACTCTTGCCAGAGGCATAAATACCGTTCAGAGGAGCAGCTTCGCCAAAGTCAACCTTGATGGCACTGACACCGATATTCAAGAGTCCGGCTAACTTGTTCTGATACCAGTTTACAGTCTCCGGATTGGAGAAATCGAGTACCACATCCTCATAAGGAAGTTCCCCATTACCATTCTTTACATACATGTCCTTCTTTATCAGTTCAGGGAAATAACGGTTCTTGGGAGTAAAATAGGGCAACTGCCACAAGCAAACATGGAACCCTTGCGACTTCAGGTCCTTCAGCATCTGCTGGGGATTCTGGAAACGGTTTTCAGAAAACTTATAATCGCATTGCCAGTCTACATCAAACCAACCAGTATCAAAATGAATAACATCGCACGGATACTTATTCTTGCGGATATTAGCAGCCACATCATAACCTTCTTTTTCACTGAAATAAGTGATACGGCTCATCCATGTACCAAAAGACCACAATGGAGGCATACCCGGTTTTCCTACCAAATCAGTGTACTCATCCAAGATGTCTTTCGGCTCACCGAAGAATACGAACAAATCCAAGTTTTCGTCGCCCATAAACATTTTGTTCAGCCCGATATAAGTAGCACCGAAATCACAAGTGACAGGTGCGGAAGTATGCATGAACATACCATATCCCCGATTGCTCATAAAGAAAGGAATGGGCTTGTACATCTGGTCTGTTTCCGGACCTTGTGGGTCTGTAACAAACAGATTTACTTTCTGCCCCACTTTGTTCAACCCTGTAGCAGACTCGCCACAGCCAAAAATCATCTCATCTGCAGTCAGAGTAAACACGGGATTGATACGACGAGCATTGTCGCTTCCCCTTTTAATGAAACTGAAAGGGGTATACTTCACTTGCGTAGAATCAGCATCACGCAAAGTAACGGTTTGACTTAATATACGTCCTGTCTTATCTTTCAATACAACCCTCCAAGGATTCTTGTTTATTTGTACAGTTCCATAATTACCGGCATAGACAATGGTATTTTCCGTTTCGGTTACCTTCCAACTTTCATCTTTACCCGGTTCCTTCGCCAGCATAATGGATGTACTTACCTTAGGTTCCACTGGAGTAGTAAGCATACGAATACGTACTGTACGCGGAGTTACAAAGTCAATCTTAAATTTTAAGTTCGGGTCATTCTCATAAGCAGTAAAAGGGAAATCGAGCATTCTCATTTTACGGGGTTGCGCACCGTTGGTATTGAAAGCCTGACGTGGCATTAAATGCCCCCGTTTCCAATTCACCAGTCCTTCACCCGACTTAACGTCGAATGATTCCAGATGGTCTGCAAAGAATAAAGTATTACTTAAATCAAGGAAGTCCGTACTCATATCCAAAGCCTGATTCATCAAATACGAAGTACCATCATTGACATGCGGCTGTGCCAATGAACTACTGCAAGTGCACACAAGCATCGCCACCGTTAAAATTTTCTTTATCATAATATTAGAATTAAGTGATTTTGCTGTCAAATATATTCCTTTCCAAAGCGAAACATAGGTTATAAAAATGTCTTTTAATACCCAATTTTGTTTCACAATGCACATTTCGGCACCTTTGGAAACAAACAATACATTATTTTTCAACAAACAAATGACATAATCCTCAATATATACACAAAAATAGTCTTGCCTAATCAGAATATTATTTTTAATTTTGAATTATGATATTGTTAACCTTCCTAATTTAAAATTAAGAAATACATGAAGCGCCTATTCACAACCGCCATTTATATCTTGTGTGTTATACTCACCACTTCAGGAAATACGAACGAGAAAACACTAACCATGATGTTTAAACAACTTTCCATATCAGAAGGGCTCTCCAACAATAGTGTCCGAAGCATCTTCAGGGACAGTAGAGGCTTTTTGTGGATAGGAACTGAATCAGGGCTCAACAAATACGACGGTTACTCATTCCATCAATATTATCAAAGTAATTCAGGACTATCCGATGATGCCATCTTTGAAGTTTTTGAAGGGCCGCAAGGCAACATATGGATTAAAACAGCCAACGAATACAGCATTTATGACTATAAAACAGGGAAAATCAGCAACGATTACAAGTCCGTACTTGAAAAGAAACATATACCAAGCAAAAACATTCAAAGAATAGGCATGACTCCCAGAAATGAATTCTGGGCCTACAACCGTAGCAAGCTCTATTTACAAAATGAAGACAAGAACCCCATCAAGGTTTTTCCCCTACAAACTGAAAAAATCTCAAACATATCTATTGCAGTACAGTCCATCTATATAATGTACTCCGACGGCGCATTATACAGTATAGACAAGCAGACCTCTGAAACCAAAGAAATCGCCATCCCTACAACATTCATACCTTTATTGAAAAACCACGAGCCTCATATTTATACCGACCGGAACGAGAATATATGGTTATATACATACCAGAACAGCCTGCTATTGCACAAAAACAGCTTCACCCGGCAATGGGAAGAAATAAAGTTAAACAATGGCCAGGACATGCAATATAACCGGATACAACGCATCCTGGACATAGGCAATGGAAACGTATGGATACTTACCAGCCACAAGGGCCTATTCATATACAATACCTTGAACAAATCAATTACCAACCTGACCCATACCCCTCTAAAGCAGCATACCATTGCCAGTAACAACCTTAGTACAATCTATCAAGACAAAGATGGAATTGTATATATAGGCAACTTTAAACACGGCATATCCTATTACAGTCCGATGTCTCAAATCATACTGTGCAACAAGTCTCCAGAGTACAATGACATCCTGACCTTCTGTAAAGACACCGATCAGGAATTTATATATTACGGTACGGATGGTACAGGTTTAATCCGCCAATCATTGGCAAGTGACTTATATGAAAAAATACCAACCCCTGCCAATATTGTGGTTGATTTATCCATAGACTCCAAAGACCGTTTGTGGATCGGAACTTATCAGAAAGGACTCTTGTGCTACTCAAAAGGGAAAATCAAACAGTATACAGTAAGCAACAGCCACTTGCTCGAAAACAACGTATATACAGTAAAAGTCGACAAATATGGTTATATATGGATAGGGACAATGAGAGGTTACGTTCAAAGGCTGAACCCCGAAACCGAAGAGTTCGACACAGTTCTGTATCGCCCCGGAGAGTTTTTCATCCGAGATATGTACTATGACAGCGACAAATATCTTTATGTAGCTTCCAACGGAGGATTGATCATCATTGATACAGAAAACCAAACCTATAGCCTTTTCGATGAAGACAACCACTTCAGCGAAAAGAATATCCTTACTGTCTACAAAGACAGCCGCAACCTTCTTTGGATAGGCCATTCACATGGAATAAGTGTCTGGGACCAGAAGAACGATTCCATCCTTTTTCTTGACCAGAAGAGTGGGCTTGCCACTAACTTCGTCAAAGCTATTATAGAAGACAACAACAAACAAATGTGGATCGGTACGGGAAACGGTATTTCACGAGTCCAAATAGTAAATGGAAAATATTACATTGTGAATTATACCATAAAAGACGGATTAATATGCAATGATACCAATATACATGCTATACTCAAGTTGGACAATGGCAATATCTTAATAGGTACCCCCAAAGGATATCAGACAATCATTCCCCAAGAAATTTTAGCAACAGACTACCACGCAAACATCTACCTGACAGGGATTGAACTCAAATCAGGAATATACCATCCCAACTTATCGAATGAAAGTTCACTTGAATGCACACAGACCCTTTCTTTTACTGAAAAAGAAAATTCATTCATTTTATCTTTCTCTGCACTTGACTTTGCAGAAACAGACAAAATAAAATATGCCTATAAAATTAACCAAAGAAACTTTGACTGGGTGTACGCAGACAACAATAAGGTCAATCTGTCTATGCTGCCTGCCGGAGACTATACATTATCTGTAAAAGCATGCAACTCACAAGGCATTTGGAGTCCAAACATCAAAGAATTGAAAATCAATATCCTTCCTCCCCTATGGCGCACTTGGTGGGCATACACAATTTATACATGTATCGCCATGTGCCTAATCTTACTGGTTATTCGAAGCCTGCGCATGCGTCACAAACAAAAATTGATTCTACAAACTGTTGAAATAGAAAATGAAAAACAACAAAAAATCAATGACATGAAACTACAGTTCTTCGCCAATATAAGTCATGAACTACGCACCCCTTTATCACTGATTATTAATCCGCTTGAAGAATTTCTCGAAAACCATCCCGAACACCGAAAAGGCATACTTGACATGGTAAAGCAGAACGCCAACTACTTGCTGGAACTCATCAACCAGTTGTTGGACTTCAGAAAACTGGATGCCAAAGCCGAGAGCCTGAAATGCAAACATGACAATATCCTCATCATTCTAAGCGAAATATTCTACTCTTTTGACCCGATAGCACAAAAAAGGAGCATAAACTATACTCTCACTTGCCCGCAACACTCTGTTTTTATGGATTTTGATTATGACAAAATGCGCAAAATCTGTACAAATATACTAACCAACGCTTTTAAGTTCACTCCTAACAAAGGAAGTATCTCAATGAATATTGAGGTGAAAGAATCAAATCTGGAACTGACATTCGCAGATACCGGCTGCGGCATCGAAGACGAAAACAAGGAGAAAATATTCCAGCGATTTTATCAGTCAAGCAAAAATCCGGCAAATAGCGGAGGCAGCGGCATTGGGTTACATATTGCCTCCGAATATATAAAAATGCATCATGGCAAAATCAGTGTCAAAGACAATCATCCTTGCGGATCTATCTTTTTAATTACATTCCCGTTACACCAAAACAGTGAAGTAATCGAAGAAGATGATACAATCAAAATGCAATCGGCAGAAGAAGAATCTCGCCAATCCACTATTCTGCTTGTAGATGACAACTACGACTTTCTCAAGTTTCTCTCTGAAAGTCTTTCCAAACAATATCATATACTGAAAGCCAGCAATGGAAAACAAGCCTTATCCATCTTAAAAAAAGAAGATGCAGATTTAATAATCAGCGATGTCATGATGCCGGAAATGGATGGGCTGGAACTGTGTTCAAACATTAAAAAAGACATACGTTATTCTCATATTCCCATAATACTTTTAACAGCCAAAGCAAGCGAAGAGCACCAATTGGAAGGACTCGAAACCGGTGCCGACGATTATATTACCAAACCATTCAACATGGAAGTGCTAAAACTCCGCATCTGCAAAATGATTGAAATGAATATAAAACGGCAAGAAATCTTCAATCAGGAGATAAAGATCGAACCCAGCCGCATCACCATTACCCCCCTTGACCAGCAATTGATAGAAAAAGCCATCGCCATTGTAGAAGACAATATAAATGAAACGGAATTTTCCGTCGAGGAACTTGCCAGCAGCCTGAACATATCACGCAGCTACTTCTACAAGAAGATGATTAAGATAACGGGAAAGAAACCCATCGAATTCATCAAGACCATCCGCATGAAACGGGCACAACAACTCCTGACAGAAAGCCAGATGCAAATCTCAGAGATTGCCTACATATTGGGCTATAACTCACCCAAAGTGTTCTCCAAACATTTTAAAGATGAGTTCAACATCAGCCCTTCCGAATTCATAAGGCAACATAGCAGAAAAATACAAACCAACGAAGAAGAAGAAGATGGACAGTATCCGGAACAAGATGCTGAAGAGACACCGGAAGAATAGGTTTTACTCCGGTTTATGCTTGCAGAAACAGTTATTGCCAACAAATAATAAACGGGAAACATTATCCTCCCTTATCAGACACAAAAGAGAGAGCCGTTTCACGAAAAGAATCAGCATCTTTGCCAAATAATAACCTTTTCAAAATCAACAAGCATGAAACAAATCTCCAATTACAAGGCATGGGCTTTTTGTATCGCCATGCTACTTACCACAACGTGGCTGTCAGCACAAACAGACACATCCATCCCCAAGCTTATACAGAAAAACGGACGTTACACACTCTTGGTGGACAACAAACCTTTCTTTGTTCTGGGAGGACAATGCGGAAACTCATCCAACTGGGCCTACATGCTGCCCAATGTATGGAATGTGATGAAAGAAATGCATGCCAACACATTAGAAATACCGGTATATTGGGAACAACTGGAACCTCAAGAAGGCAAGTTCGACTTCTCACAAGTGCAGTCAGTATTAAATCAGGCACGGCAAAACAATATGAGACTTATCTTCCTCTGGTTTGCCACCTGGAAGAACGGAAGCAATCACTACATGCCCGAATGGATGAAAACAGATTCTAAGAAGTATCCCAATGTTGTCGGCAAAAATGGTCAAGAAGTAGACTCTCCCAGTCCGCATTGTGAAGAAGCGATGAAAGCGGATGCCAAAGCTTTCGCCAAATTCATGGGTTATCTGAAGGAAGCAGATACACAACATACGGTCATCATGGTACAAGTGGAGAATGAACCGGGGACATGGGGCAGCGTAAGAGACTATTCGAAGAAAGCCCAAAAACTATTCGAAGGCTCCATTCCCCAAGAAATTCTGACACCCACTGTTTGTAAAGAACTGAATGTACCGAAAAATGCAAAAGGGAGCTGGAAGGAAGTCTTTGGCGAACGGGCAGACGAATATTTCCATGCATGGCACGTAGCCCGTTATATCAATTATGTGGCCAAAGCAGGAAAAGAAATTTATCCGCTTCCCCTATACATCAATGTTGCCTTAAGAGATCCTCTGACGAATCCCACAGCAGACCACTATGAAAGCGGCGGTGCAACGGACAATGTCATATCCATCTGGAAAGCCGCAGCCCCTGACATCGACTTCGTCGCTCCGGACATCTACCTCCGTGATGACAAGGCGGTCCTGAAAGTGCTCGAACTATATGCCCGCCCCGATAACGCATTAATGGTTCCCGAAACCATCGGAAGCCCGAGATTCCTTTATCATACCATCGCAAAAGGAATCGGCTTTTCCCCATTCGGCGTAGACCAACGGAGGAACTTTTCTCCAGACATGCAAAGGCAATCCCCCTTATCCGCTGAATATGAAATACTAAAACCGATGGCACACTTGCTGGCTGAATGGAGTGCAGAAGACAGGATACACCCTGTCATAGAGCCTTCCGACCATTCAGAACAGTACGTCAGCTTAGGCAGTTGGAAAGCCATCATCAAATTCGGCAACACCCGTGGAGGGCAAACCGCTGCCGCCGAAAAGCGTCCGGCCAACGGAAAGGCCATGATTATCCAACTTGGCGAAAACGAATTCATCGGTATCGGTACTAATTGCCGGTTCACTTTCGAACCAATAGGGAAAAAACAAGGAAAAGCCTGGCAGTACCTGAAAGTACAAGAAGGATTCTATGACGAGAACGGTGATTTCAAAATGCTCCGTATCCTCAACGGTGACCAGACAGACTGGGGAGGACCGCAAGTAGGTGATGCCCCCAGTATCCTCCATTTTACATTGACAACAAGATAACAATAAAAACATCATACCATGAAACACTCAACATTATCATTGCTAATTTGCATAGGAGGATGTTTCTCTGCATGTAGTCCTACCAATGAAAAAGTCAATCCCCTGACACAACACGAGGACGAAATCACAAACATCATAGCAGAAATGACACTGGAAGAAAAAATAAACATGCTCCACGGAAAAAACATGTTTTCATCGGCAGGTGTCGAACGTCTGAATATACCTGACATAGAATATGCCGACGGTCCCTTCGGCATTCGCGAAGAAATGGAACCGCATTCATGGAACTCCTTGCATTTAAGCACCGATTCCGCCACTTTCTTCCCGACAGGCTCTGCCCTTGCAGCTACATGGAGCACGGAAATGGCATACAAATACGGAGAGGGAATGGCTGCCGAAGCTAAACTCCGGGGTAAAGACATGATCTTAGGGCCGGCCATCAACATACAACGCATCCCAACCGGAGGACGTACTTACGAATATTTAAGTGAAGACCCCCTACTGAGTGGTGAACTGGCTGTCAACTATACATTAGGTGCACAAGACCATCAGGAAGCTGTCTGTCTGAAACATTATGCACTGAACAACCAAGAAAACATGCGCGGATTCGTAGACGTAAAAGTTTCCGAACGTGCCATGAGAGAAATTTACCTCGCCCCTTTTGAGGCGGCTGTGAAGAAAGCCAATGCCTACGGTGTAATGGCTGCTTACAATAAAGTGTCAGGTGAATGGTGCTCGGAGAATGACCGCCTCCTGAATAAAATCCTACGCGGTGAATGGGGATTTAAGGGTATCGTCATTTCCGACTGGGGAGGCACCCACTCCACCACAAAAGCTGCACTGGGAGGTCTTGATGTAGAGATGCCCAACGACAGATATTTTGGTAAGGCATTGCTCGATTCGGTACAAGCCGGTGTCGTCTCGGAAAAAGTCATTGACGAGAAAGTAAGGAACCTGCTTCGTGTGCGGCTGGCTATCCCGGCTGTTCCCAAAGAAGAAGCCAATACCCAAATGACTTCCCTGCCTGCCCAGCAGCAGATTGCCTATGAAGTAGCTTCCAGAAGCATCGTATTGCTCAAAAACTCCGGACTGCTGCCCATAAACACCGAAAAAGTGAAGGACATAGCCGTCATCGGAGACAATGCAGTCCGGCATATGGCTACGGGCGGTGTAGGTGCCGGTGTCAAGGCTTTATATGAAATTACACCCTTGGAAGGACTACAGAAGGCTTATGAGGGAACCAATGTCAAAATCAAGTATGCACAAGGTTACCTGCCGCAGGAACGTTCCTCACGGCACAAGCGCAACAGCAGCGAAACAGCCTCATCAGAGAAAGAAATCAGAGAAAAAAGCGAACGGCTGGTTCAAGAAGCGATTGCCTTAGCCAAAGAGGCGGACTTGGTCATCTTTGTCGGAGGCAACAACCGCGAAGTGGAAACAGAAGGTTCTGACCGCAAAAATATCACTTTACCATCGCATCAGGACGAATTAATACAGAGCATAGCCAAAGCCAATCCAAACATTGTTTCGGTAATGGTAATTGGTGGTCCTGTTGATTTGCAGACAATAGAGAAAAACTCTTCAAGTATTTTAGTATCTTGGTTTAATGGCTCAGAGGGAGGACATGCTTTAGCAGATGTACTGTCCGGGAAAATTTCGCCTTCGGGGAAATTACCTTTCACTTTTCCTATAAAACTGGAAGATTCGCCAGCCTATCATTTAGGGGTTTACCCTCAGCAACAACCAGAAAGGCCACGCGATGTATTCGTAGACCTCGTAAACAGAGATAAATTCCGTGCAGAGCAAAAAGCCGAAGCTGATTATGCCGAAGACATCTTTGTGGGTTATCGCTGGTATGCCACTAAGAATATATCTCCTCTTTATCCATTCGGCCATGGACTCTCTTATGCAAATTTCCAATATTCAGTGTTGCAAGCCAAAATCAACAAAAGCCAAGTGGACGTCAGTTTCACATTAGATAATATAGGAAAAATGAATGCGGAAGAAGTAGCACAAGTCTACATCACACGCCCTCAATCTGCCATCGAACGTCCGGCACACGAGCTGAAAGGTTTCCAGCGAGTAGCCCTAAAAGCCGGAGAAAGTAAAGAAATTACTATCTCCATACCTCTGGAACAGTTGTGCCATTGGGACGAAAAGAAACATGGTTGGACTTTCGAAGAAGGTCCTGCCATCATCAGGGTAGGCAGTTCCTCTGAGAATTTACCTCTGAATACTGAAATCAATCTTATCAATGTATACAAGCCACAGTAGGGTTCAGGTTCCGGCAGAGAGTCTGCGACTGATTTCTATTCAATAAATAACAGCTAAAAAATAAGGCCATTCCAATCATTTGAATTAGAATGGCCTTTTCCATACCTATTGTCATTTATATCCAGCAGCTTTCGCTATTCGTTTCGGGATTTCCGTATTGTCCATCTTTCCTTTAAACAGCTCGGAACCGATGCCTATAGCAAAAACCGGTACATATCCAGCTGTATGATTTACACTCGTCCACCCCACCATGGCAATCTGGTTCATCACTTTCTTGGCTGCGGCAGCAAGAGGTTCAGTACGTGCATAAAGGGTCTCTTCAAAAACAGCTTTCCTTCTTCTAAAAGAAAGTTCGTATTCATCACGCAACATCCTTTCTTGCTCCCAAGATAATGGCAGTTCCTTCCAGAAGCCCATTTTATCAGCCAATAATGATTGTATATCCTCCCAAGAAACTTTATTGTTTTTATCTTTCCGCAAGTTTGTAATATAACGCGACAAGATATCTTGAGATTGCTTCTGACTAGCCAAAGATTTCAGTGACAACTCGTATTTGATAGTCCCTAAACCCATACCACCCGTTTCATGGTCAGCCGTAACAACAATCAAAGTTTCCTTCGGATGTTTCTTGTAAAACTCATAAGCCACTTTCACCGCATTATCCATATCAATGACCTCTTCAAAAGCAGTAGCAGCGTCATTACCATGGCAGGCATGATCTATTTTCCCACCTTCAACCATTAAAAAGAAACCTTTATCCCGGTCCTTGGTCAAGAAAGAGATGGCACTTTCCGTAATTTGTGCCAATGTCATATCCCCTTCCTTACGGTCGATAGCATAAGGTAAACTGGAAGGCGATGCACCATCTTTCTGGATAAGAATCATCTTACCGGCTTGTGCAGCTTTTATTTTAAAATCATCCAGACCTCTGGCTATCGCATATCCAGCCTCCTCAAAGACAGGAAAAACTGTTGGTGCTTCTTTCCCATTGGCAAAAGTTGCAGGCTTCAAAAAGCCACTACCTGCATAAAAGTCGAATCCAGCCTTTGGAAGATCGAGAGCTATTTCGTAATACATGTTACGATCCGGTTGATGAGCATAAAACACAGCAGGAGTTGCATGATCCACGCTGACACTTGTTGCTATGCCCACTTTCCGACCGGACCTTTTCGCTTGTTCAGCAACAGTTTGAAGGACATTCCTTTCATTATCCATACTAATAGCTCCATTATATGTTTTTTTTCCGGTGGCAAGAGCTGTCCCCGCAGCCGAAGAATCAGTAACAGAATTGGAAGCAGAAAATGTTGTAGCAAAACCCGTAATGGGAAATGCAGTAAACAACAATGGTTTTACTCCAATACGGCCTTCCTGCTCCGCAAGATACATTTCCGTACCATTCACTTGATTTACTCCCATTCCATCACCAATAAAATAGAATACATATTTTGCTTGCTGAGCATAAGCCAGACTAAACAAAAACAGTAAAATGCAAATACACCTCAATCGTTTCATATACTAAAAATTTATAGGTTATTATTTTTAATATCCGGGATTCTGGTCTTCTTCATTAATAAGATCATTATTCAAAATCTCATCCGTAGGAATCGGAAAAAGCATGTAGTAGTCATAGAACGGAAAATCGCGTTTCGTCCAACCTTCATTCATCGGATATTCGCAATTGATAAACTGTTCGGCCATTCCCGATCGACATAAATCATACCACAATTCAAATTCAATGTTGAACTCATGACGGCGTTCAATCGTCAGAGCCACTAACCATACATCTGCCGTATATCCTTTTTCTGCCTTATATCTGGTATAGAAGCTCTTAGCATCAGGTACCTCTACTTTTACCTTATTAAGTTTATAATCATCTCTTACATAAGAAAGATCCTCAAAACCAAACACATATTCACCCGACATCCCAGTTTCCAGATTTCCCCACGCCCTGTTGCGAATCTGCTTGATTATTTCCCAACCGGTTGCCTCATCGTTGGTACGGAAACAGCACTCTGCGTAATCCAACAATACACCTGCATATCGTTTCATGGTAAGTGAACAAGGATTATAGTTATGATCTTTTTTCATGGCTCCATGCTGTTCCCGCCAATATTTCAATGTATAAACATTCGGATTATGGTCTGTCCCTACAAACTCTGCATTATAAGCAGGATCAACCCCTATAGCTTCACCGGTATAGGGATTGGTTTCACCCAATGCAACACACGAATACTGCTTTCGTTTATCACCCGGTTCAAACGAATTATAAAACTCCCATGACAAGCAGAATGAGCCATAACCTGCATGTTCCATAGAAGCACAACGGTAACCCATCTGAATCAAGGCATCAGTAAGTTTACTCGCACTACTGGTCATTGTAGAGAATTTATAGAAGGAATGTTCCCAAACACTTTCTTTCGACCAATAATTTCCCATATCGTGAACTGAAGCAAAACAAGGAAGTAATTCATAAGTCTTACTATCAATAATCTGCTTCAACCTTTGCTTGGCAGAATCATAATCATTATTATACATATAAGCCTCAGCTAAATAGGCCAGACACATACCTTTCGTTATACGCCCATACTGGCCATTTAACGGTTGCCAATCAAGCACACCTGTCGCATATTCCAAATCCTCAATAATGAGCTTCCACATTTCATCAGCTGTTTTAGGACGAGGCTTGGCGGGAGAGGTTGAATAGTTTTCACCGGTCATCAACATTGGTACACGTCCAAAGTTCTTACCTAAATAAATATAATTATACGCACGCAAGGCACGGGCTTGAGCAATAACTTCATTTTTCGCCTTTATCCCTTCCTTAAATACGGATTCCTTGACACTCTCCATTCCCGCAAGCAGACTGTTTATACGACTGATAGCAGCATACGAGCACTTCCATGAATAACGGAACTGGCTCTCGGAAGCAGTCCACTCATACTTGCAATAATTAAAATCCCATCCGGAAGCTTGTACATCTAAAGTAGGTAAGTTCGCAAGCATCATATGAGGACGTACCCCCCACGAACTCCCTCCGAAACTATTCGGATAAAGCAATTCGTAACATCCCAATAGCCCCTCCTCAATAGTAGATTCATTGGTAAATATATAATCTTCGGGCAAAAATGTATAATAATCCACATCAAATATACCATCACATGAAGTAAATATAAAGGCTGCCAATCCACCGATAACAGATAATATTTTGTTCTTTCTCATATTCTTATTTTTTAAAATTGTAAACTAAGACCCACACTATAAGTTCTCTGATAGGGATAACGGCCTGAATCATATCCCACCAAATTCAATCTCCCCGTACCTATCTCCGGATCACCGTATTTATTATAGGAAGAAATCGTGAATAAATTCTCAATGCTCCCATAAATTCTCATTCCCCAATCAAAGGTATAACCGACCTGAATATTTTGAAGTCTGAAGAAATCACCTTTTTTAATCCAAGCATCAGACACACGTGTATTCTTATTATTGTCCGAAACCGTCATACGAGCATATTTGGTACTGTGATTCTCTGGTGTCCAAGCATTACTTATATATTCCTGCAAACAATTCTGGAATTCACCCGTTGAATTATGGATAGAAGACAGACTCATCGCTGAATACGATAGAATATCTTGCCCATAAGCTCCATAACCATAAAGCATAAAATCCCATTTACGATAATTGGCATTAATAGAGATACCATAAGTCAGTTTAGGAAATCCATTGCCTATTATATCCTTATCGTCCGCATTGATATATCCATTACCATCTTTATCCCAATAATAGTAATCACCGGGTTGTGTAGAACCGGATTGGTATTTACCAGTGGAAGACGCATTGTTAAGGGCATCAATTTCGGCCTGATTTTGAAAAATTCCTTTTACACGATAACCATAAAACGAACCTATGGCATATCCATTCTTAATAATGGAATGGTTGTCCCATTCATATCCCTTCGAGGCCTCTGTAGCAAAAATAGGATCACCGACTTCCTTTACTTCATTCCTAAGGGCAGAACCATTCACTCCCACATTGACAAACCAGTCTCCAAAAGTCTTACGATAATTCACAGCAAATTCAAATCCTTTATTTTGGATTTTACCGGCATTCGTATAAATGGAAGTAAAACCTGTAGAAGGACGCATATTACGATCCAGCAACAAATCATAAGAATTACGTATAAAATAATCCAATGTTACATTCAAGGCATTGTCCATAAATCCCATATCAATACCCAAATTGGTCTGTTCATTCGTTTCCCAATGAAGATTCGTATCAATTTCCTTGTCTTTGGCAGCTCCCATCTGTTCTGTGTAATTTACCCCATTCCACCAATAATAATACATCTTACTTGTTGAAATCTGGGCAATAGATTTAGAACCGTCACCATAAGAACTACCAGTTTTACCCCAGCCAATACGAAATTTCAAATTACTGAAAATATTCAGATTCTTTATAAAAGATTCTTCATTCAGTCGCCAAGCTACCGAAGCTGAAGGAAAAGTTCCCCAACGATTTGTACGTCCGAAAGCTGAAGAACCGTCACGACGGATTGTACCAGTAAATAAATACTTATCTTTATAAGAATAAATCAAACGACCGAAATAAGAAAGACTGGTAGTTTTAACTTTTAAAGCACCTTCAACGTTTTTAGTAGTAGAATTCAATGTAGAAGCGATGTCACGATAGTTATCCGCAGGAAAATCCTTAGCGCTTCCTTTTAGTTCAAATCCATCTACCGACTGATTGAATGATTGCCCTACCATAGCATTGATATGATGCCCCTTTGTATCAAAAATATAATTAAAGTAGTTCTCACTGTTCCAATCACTACTACGACTCATTTCCATGGAAAAGGTATCCAAACCATCAGAAGTAATGGTACGTTCATTTCGAGGTGAATAATCCCAAGAACTTTTATTGGTTACATTGTAACTGTTGGTGGTTTTGAATGTTAAGCCTTTCAAAATGTCCACTGTCAAACCAAAATCAATCTGTACCCGGTCTGTAAAATTCTTGCTGTCATTATCGTATGCTCTCGCCACTAAATTGTCACTACCTCTCGGTACATCCCCATTCATCTCTTGCAAAGGTACCCCATAACTTCCGTCAGGATATTTGATAGGTACATTCATCAAATTACCGTTTTCATCAAGATGGTCCATAGTTGGAACCGTCAAAGCATATGGCCGCATGTTCCCACCTCCGTGACTACCAGTACGAACATACGCAAGATTAGTATTAACAGTCAGAAAGTCACGAATTTTGCTGACTGCATTAGCACGGGCTGTAATCCGTTCATACCAAGAATTGATAATGGTACCATCATTTTTTGTATAACCTATGGAAGCCATATAGTTGGAAGTGCTACTGCCTCCGGAGGCCGATAACCGATAATTACGCGACAAAGCAGTCCGTGTCATTTCTTTCTGCCAGTCTATAGTTTGAAGTTGCCCTGCATATTGTTCTCCCCAAGCTAAATTGGTCAAGGACTTACCATCCGCCGCTTTACTCTGACGAACACCCCAAGTAAACAAGTCAGCATCAGCAACATCTATCGTATTGTTTACAGACTGAACCGATAAATTAGCAGTAAAGTTGATACGACTCTTGTTCTTGTCACCTTGTTTAGTAGTAATCATTACCACTCCATTTGCCGCACGCGAACCATAAATTGCAGTTGCCGAGGCATCTTTCAAGACTTCAATAGAAGCAATATCAGCAGGATTAACCATAGAAGCACTACTGATAATACCATCAATGACATAAAGGGGATCGGCAGAACCTTGGACTGTACCGATACCACGAATTCGGATTGTGGTTTCTCCGGAAGGATCACCGCCATTTCTCATGACTTGTACTCCAGCAGCAGCACCTTGCAATGCCTGACCTATATTCACCGGATTACGCTTAGCCATTTCATCAACATTCACTGAAGCCACCGAACCTGTAAGGTCACTCTTCTTAACCATGCCATAACCTACAACCACCACTTCGTCCAAGGTTTCTGCATCTTCTTTCAAAATGACCTTCAATGTACCAGCATTTCCCGAGACTTTAATTGTTTGTGACAAATAGCCTATATAACTAACCTTTAGAATAGCCCCAACAGGACATTGAAAAGAAAAATTTCCATTCATATCAGTAATCATTCCCTGGGCAGTACCCTCTACAATGACATTAGCACCGATAATCGCCTCTCCTTTTTCATCCATCACTTGTCCTTTCACTGTAATGACATTTTGTTGTACAATGGTAACACCTACAAACGGTTGTATAACCATTGCCGCAAGAGGACTGGCACATACCAACGACATGGACACAAGCCCTAAATACTTCCTTACATTTTTCATAAATACTAAATAATTTGGTTTAACAAAAGCCCTTCTTTCCATCAAGAAAGAGCTATGAAATATCATTCACAAAATTATTTAGCATAGATTAAACATAAGGGAGAAAAAATAGTATTTTTATGCCTGCTTTTGTTTCATAGTTCATTTCTCCATAATAAAGCAACAAAACAAATACACATTTGCACAAAATATACACCCCTCAAAAACGATAGATTCAAAATTCAATCCTTAATTCTCGCCCATTATAACAAACTGTTTTTGAAGAAGAACTACCTGCTATATTCACAATGAATTTCCGATTCTTAACCATACCTGCAAAACGGCCTTTCCGATCACCTATAGTCAAAAAACGTTTTTCATTATCCCATGTAATAGGAATTTCACTGTAGGCTCCCGACTCATAATTGTAATTATCATTCTCATCTTCATACAGTACAAACTCCCCATTATCGCCCGGATAAATACGAAGTTCAAGTTTATCCCATTTCCGTTCTGTGGCATATTGTACCTCATTGGTAGTGAAAGGTACGATAGAGCCGGCCTTAACATATACCGGAATAATCTCTATAGGAGTGGCACGTTCCACTACTTGCCCGCCATCCAGAATCTGTCCTGTCCAAAAGTCAATCCACTTAGTATTATCGGGCAAATAGACACTACGCGAAACAGCATCTTCTTCAACAACCGGTGCAACCAAGAAAGCACTTCCAAACATAAATTCATCAGAAATCTGATAGGTTGATGTATCATGAGGAGCTTCCATAGAAAGTTGGCGCAAATAAGAATAACCATTTTTAGTAACTTGCCAAGCCGTAGAGTAAAGATAAGGGAGCAGTGAATAACGTAACTTAATGTATTGTTCCTGCACATCAAAAGCCCAATACCCACGTTCACCAAACTGATAAATTTCACGGGGTGAACCTGTACCATGCGAGCGCATCATCGGATTAAATGTAGCAAACTGAAACCAACGCACATAAAGCTGCTGGTAAGCAGGGTCCTTATGTGCCGTATTATAAACATTGCCATAGGGATGCCATGCACCAATATCGGTATTCCAATAAGGAATGCCACATATCGAAAAATTCAAACCTGCCGGAATCTGTTTCTTGAAAACATCAAAACTTGCACGGATATCACCGCTCCATGAACCGGCACCATAACGTTGCGAACCTATATAGGCCGAACGAGTCAATATATATACACGTTTATCCAAGGTGGTAGCACGCTGATTATCCCAAATAGCCTTACTAGTGTACAGAGGATAAATATTACGGACATTTCTTAAAGTCCCTTCTTTCGTCTGAAAATTGAAATCAGACTGTTTGGCACCATAAAATTCCGGTTCTGTAGCATCCATCCACCATGCCGACATACCAAGCTGGAACATATACCTGTTCATATAATCCCATACTATCCCACGAGCTTCCGGATTAAAAGCGTCATAGACTTTTGCCTCACGGGGCGAAGAAACCATAGGATATAATGCACCCTTTTTATCAAGTTCCTTGAAAATTTCCGTTCCATTTCCAAAACTCGGCCATACAGAAATCATCATTTTCACATTCATCTTCCTTAAACTGGAAAACATCTCTTGAGGTCTGGAAAAATTTGGATTAAGAAACTGAATCGCATTCCAAGAAGAATTATCCTCTCCCCAATAACGCCAATCCTGAATTATCCCATCAAGCGGTACGCCCAATTTACGATATTTTTCAGCAACCTCTACCACCTCATCTTGCGACTTATATCTTTCCTTACACTGCCAAAAGCCCAAAGTCCATAAAGGTACCATAGGAGCTTGTCCCGAAAGCTGTCGCAAAAGTGCTACAGTAGCATCGCCATTTCCACCATAAAGAAAATAATAGTCTATCGCTTCACCAGCTTCTGATCTAAATGATGTCCCCATAGGCGTATCATCAAATGTCGTAATCGAATAATTATCCCAATAAAGACCATAACCTTTGACAGACGCGAAATAAGGTACAGCAATCTGCATGTTATTTTGTTCAAGAACCAACCGCTGGTTCCGCTGATTCATCTTGCCAGTCTGCTGTTGGCCCAGTCCGTAAATAACCTCATCCTCGTCCAAAATAAATGATTGCGACACTTCATAAGTATTCTCAACAATAGTCCGCATCTTTCCTCTATCCAAACCGGGAGTATTTTGTCCTGGAGCACTTTGAGTAGGTACAACCTCACCAGCAACATGAGATTCCACCTTCTTTTCCCTTATTCTCTGAACATATTGCAACGGCATCAACTGGACACCGTAGTCTTTTTCAGTCAAGAGTTTACTCCCATCCAGATTACTGAACTGGACACGTCCCGTATTTAAATCTAGAATAACTTCCAACAATGAAGAAGAAGCTTTTACCATATCGTTTTGCCGAGAAACATTGACTTCAACCTGAGTAGGTTCAAGCACCACAGCCAGACTTTTCCTCAGATTGACATTGCCCGACTCCAATGTCTTCGAAACTCTAACAATATTGGGAGTATAAAACTCCACCTTAACAACCACCCCTTTGACTGTCACGACAAAACCATTACTTCTTGCCTGTACTTGGGCAAGCACTACTGTTGACCATAAAATCGCACATAATGCAAATAGAACTTTTTTCATTTTGATATACTATGAAATAAATAGAATCCAATTAATGCAAATATAGAGATTTACAATTCTCTTCAGTGTCCCAAATATTTCTTTGAAAGGGTAAAATTGTTGCCGAATAAATGTTCAAACACATTTATATAGCCTACAGAACACATTTTATACCTCCATTCCTTCCGGCTACCTATAAACACACAATCACCCGTAACAGTATCAACAACAGTAAATTCACGTACCTCGCCATCATTATATTACGGCAACTTTCTCCTGACGGGGCAAGATACATATAATTTTAGAGTTATTCGCCTGACAATAAAGTAATGAAACTGATGGCCGGCAAATGTACCCGTACCAGTCCATTCTCTACCTTCACAGCAGTTTCCTTCATGCAGTCCTTTGTATTGGTCACATAGACTTTCAGTTTCTTCACTTCTGCAGGGATACCGGAGATGACAGCCTCGCAATCCGCCCCATTATTGACCATATGGACGGCATATTCTCCGCGCACCATATTTCCGAAAGCCGCACAGTTTACATTTTTCTTGCTGCTACTGACCGGAATGGCCAAAGCATCGGCCGGAGTGGAGGCCAGTTGCTTGATATTCCAGAAACGTTGCGTAGGACGTAAAGGACCTTTGGAACCATAAATGCCGTCTCCCCACAACAACGAATAGTCTGAAGTGAGTTGCCACTGCAAGATGGACAATGGTTGGCAAATCGTACAAATACGTGTATACAGATTGATTTCATAAAGTGCAAACGTCGACTCATTGAATATCTCGGCATAACCATGAGCAGCGGCATCCGTACTACCCTCACCAACCAAGAGTGGTACATTAATCTCTTTGGCAGCATCCGCCCACTTCCTTAACGTAACATCATCACAACCACGCCATGAATGGAAAGAAACTGCACCAATATACTTATGAGTCTCAGAATTGTTCAAAGCAGGAAGGATAAAATCAAAAGTCGTAGCATCCGAATTGTCGCCAAGCAGCATACGGGTAGGAAGATTCAACTCTGCCAGATAAGCTCCAAACTCCTTAATGAAATCGGCATGCTCCTGCGGCGTGTGAAGGACATCAATACCCAAATCCGATTCATTGAACGAGAACATGGAGAACTCAATACCATAATACCGTTTGGCATACAACAGATAATCTGCCATGGATTTATAAATCTTCTCCTTTTTCCGGTTATCCAGACGATAAGCAATGACACCACCTTGACGGGCATAACTTGCAGGACCTCCGTCAATGGCCCATGCAGGCGGAAACCAACAGCTTAGTATTACTGGCATTCCCATCGCCTTCAAGCGCTTTGCCATGAGGAGACTTTCCTCCACCCGCTTGTTCAATCCCCCATTCTGTGCCACGGCAATAGGATCGGATTCTTCTTCGGGTTGCCACAATCTCCACGGAAATTCCACACGGCCATAAGCTACGCGCAAGTTTTCCAGACAGTAATCTATCACTTTAGGGTCGACAGCAGGATTCTGTAGACGGAAATTCCCTCCAAAGCCTGCAAACAGACTGCCCGGATTCTGCATATCCAATGTAATTTCTGCGTCACTGTAATCTATCACTCCGGAAGCATGCAGTTCCATGGACAATGCAGTTCTCTCAGCCTTTTTCAGAATCGGCATCAGCGAGATATACACAACAGTACCGGTAGACTCTTTTTCAACCGTGACCTTTATAGACTTATTGAACTTGAACTCCAACTTCCTATTGGCCGAAGTAACGGTCAGCTTCCTGCCACTTGTCCTTACTTTGGCATCAATGTAGTTTTCCGGACTTAAAGCAATACAGTAATAGGCTGCCTGATTCAAAGTAGTGTCCGACAGCGCATCAATAGAAATCTCCACCAAGCCTTTTCCCTTATCAGTCACTTTCTGATGGAACTTTACACCTCGCAGAGTAGTCGTCACTTCCTGCATATCCCCCTCACGATGGAAAACGGGACGGACCTGCTTCTCCTTTCCAGTAATCTCCATATCTCCTTTCAAGGTTCCGACACGCAGGGATGACTCAAAATCTATCAATTCACCGTCTACACGGACACCCGTGATATTGCTCCATGCCATCACTTCCGTCTGGGCAGAAAGCGGCAGAGATAATATACCACACAGCAATACAACTATTCCAAACTGGAAAATTCGTAAATTCTTCATAATATCAAATCTATAAAAGGTTGTCATTTCAGTCTGGTATCAATCTCAAACCCCATACGGCTATTATGATAGGGACAATTCCACATACTTGCTTTAGGCTCCTTGTAGCGGGGAGTTCCATCTTCCAGCACCGTTCTGAACCATTCACCATACTCCTTGTCTATCATCCGTGATTTGATGAAGTTCCAGGTGCGGACGGCACTGTCCAAATAAGATTGTTCACCAGTCAGTTGCCAGGCATTGATACAACCGACCACAGTTTCCGCCTGGCACCACCAGGAAGCATCCTTCCTGATTTTGTCCTTATGCCGTTCGTACATCATGGCGCCCATCGGATTGATGCCCTCTTTCAAGGAGGCGTCTGCAAGTTCCAATGCTACCTTCCTGCACCTCCCGATAACCTCCGGGTCACCCAGAGCCTCTGCAGCTTCCGTCAGCAACCAGGAAGTTTCGATGTCATGCCCGTAAGAGTCGATGTCATCCAGATTGTTCCAATTCGAATCACAGTACAATATCAGGTGATGTGTTTGTGGATTGTAGAGCTTGGTTATTATCAAATCTATTACTTTTGTAAGACGTTCGCGTAGGCCATTATCCTTCCATACTTTATATAAAGCTGTGTATGCCTCCAATACGTGGATATGGGTATTCATTGTTTTGGTGGCAACGCCATCTCCATCATATCCCAGCTTTTGGGGAACTCCCCATTCGCGGGTGAAAGATTCTATATAACCATCGTTTACGGGGTCTTTGATTCTGCTCTCCATGGTCCGGTAAAGTTCTATGGCTTTTTGCAGGCTTTCATTGTTGTCCGTTGCTCTAAAATGTTCGGACAGACCGTAGATGGCATAAGAACAGCCATAAGTCTGCTTGTCCGTATTCAGTGGAGTACCGTCTGCTTTTATCAGCCAATACACACCTCCATACTGCGGGTCGATAAAGTGGTCGATAAAATAGCGTTGAGCCCTATCAGCCAGTTTACGGTAGGCAGCATCGCCATACATCCGATAGGCGGTTGAAAAAGTCCAGAGGATGCGGGTATTCAGTACGCCCCCTTTGGGGGCATCCGCTATCGGGGTGCCGTCACGCCCCAATGAACCGTAAAAGCCCCCGGAAGGGTCTACACTGTATTTTTCCCAAAAAGAGAGGATGTTCTCTTTCAAGTCTGAGATTATCTCATATTTTAAAATCTTATCCGCGTGTGATTGCGCTTTTAGGAAAGGTGCAATCAGCAACCATACTGTAATCAGCAAAAAAACGGAAAACATACGTTTCATAATATAGCGATTTAAGGAATTAATCATAGTTACATTGCAAATGTACAAAAAAACAAGTTGCCACTACTCACTACCATCCTTTTTCAATGGATACAATTGGTTCCGATAAAGGCTGTTTTTGGGTACTGAGTCCTTGTTTTACCAGACATCAGCTTTTATTAGCTCAAACGTTGGTATCTGGCAGTTCAAACACCATTGTCTGACAAATATAACAATGAATATCATAAAAATAGAGGAAAAAGACACATTTCATAACGTTATTGGCTACAAACAAAAGCCATCCGTTTCCTTTTTAGTCCGTATATTAGTAGAAAATTTTGTAACTCAAAAATATATACTATGAGAAAGAAACATTTTCTATTTGCATCAGTCTTGGCACTGCTTTGCGGCAGCAGTACGCTGCATGCGCAAGACTTCAAGCTGACATCCTCCGGTTATTTCAAGAACCAGGGAGTCGACGTCATGGCTTTTGATGACATCTATCCCGAAGGACACCAGGGAGGGGTATGCATCATCATGAACGGACACCGTGTGGCAACAAACGGAGACATCCGCCTGGAAGCCACGCCCGGACAATGGCAACCCGTACCGAAACAGCTCGACCGGAAGCTCGGTGACAACAGCATCACCGCCACGCTGTGCTATCCCGACTCCTCACGCCATCTCACCGGATTCAACCCGATGATTTACCCGGACCTCCACCTTATATATACGGTAAACGTGGAAAGCAAAGGTAAAAACATAGAGGTGACCGTAGACCTTGACCGCCCCATTCCCCAGGAATTCATCGGAAAAGTGGGCTTCAACCTTGAATTCTTCCCGGGTTCCCTCTTCGGCAAGCCCTGGATTATGGACGGTCAGAGCGGCATCTTCCCGCAACAACCCAACTCTCCTCTAATGACAACCCAACCCAACTATCTGCATACGGGAAATTATCATGACGGCAAGCAATCGCTGGCAGACATGGACAAACTGATAGGAAAAGGTTACAGCCCGATTGTGGCCGACGACATCATCAGCGAACCTTATGCCAAAGGCCGTAAGTTTACCTCCCGCCCCGACGACCCTTACAACAAAGTAACCATCGAATCATTGAGTGGTGACCTACAACTGTTTGACGGGCGTATGAACCACAATAACGGCTGGTTCGTACTGCGCAGCAACATAAAACCGGGTGTCACCAAAGGGGCCGTCAAATGGATTATCACTCCGAACGTAGTGGCCGACTGGATGTATCAGCCGGTTATCCAGACTTCACAGATAGGTTATCATCCCGCCCAGGACAAGGAAGCCGTCATCGAAATGGATATACGTGACAATAGAAAGGAAACGGCACAAATCATCCGCATTGACGCAGACGGCGAGAAAGTGGTCAAGAACGTCACTCCTGCCAATTGGGGCAAGTTCCTGAGATACAACTATCTGAAGGTGGACTTCACGGATGTGAAGGAAGCGGGACTCTACAAGATTAAATACGATACCTCCGTATCCCCTATCTTCCGCATCGACAATGACGTATATGCCCGCGGCGTATGGCAGCCCGTACTGGAATACTTCCTTCCCGTACAGATGTGCCACATGCGCGTCAACGAAAAATACCGCGTATGGCACGACTGCTGCCACATGGACGATGCCCAGATGGCACCGGCACACAATCATATCGACGGCTACGACCAGAAAGAGGGCCTGTCCAAGTTCAAACCGGGTGAAGTGGTTCCCGGAGTGAACATAGGCGGCTGGCACGATGCCGGAGACTTTGACCTCCGCATCGAATCCCAAGCCGGAGAATCCTATATCCTGGCACTGGCCTACGAAGCTTTCCACCCGAATCTCGACGTGACTTCCATCGACCAGATAAACCGTGTGACGGAAATCCACCAGCCCGACGGTAAGAATGACTTGCTGCAACAAGTAGAGAACGGCGCCCTTACGGTAGTCAACGGCTACCTGGCACTGGGACGTCTCTACCGGGGAATCATCTGCAACGACCTGCGCCAGTACGTACTTCTGGGTGATGCCGCCGCCATGACCGACGGGAAAATCGGTAATGAAGACGACCGCTGGATATTTACGGAGGATAACCCCGGACGGGAACTGTCGACAGCTGCCCAGCTGGCTGCCGTATCACGTGTATTGAAAGGTTTCAATGATACATTGAGTGTGCATTGCCTCGACATTGCTCGCAAAGTATATGCTTCTACCGGAAGCGGCAACAACAGAGCCTTGTTCCCCAAAGTGCAAGCAGCCGTAGAGCTGTACCTCACCACCGGCGAACAACCCTATATGGACTTCATTCTGGACAACCAGGAGCTCATCATCAAGCAGATAGGCCGCATCGGCTGGTACACGGCACGTGTGGAAAAACTGTTCGCACAGATGAAGAACAAGAAAGCCAAAGCCTTTTCAGCAGCTTTCCGCAAAGCTTTGACCGGATATGAACAAGAACTGAACAAACAAGTACAGGAGACTCCCTATGGCGTTCCCTACCGTCCGAACATCTGGGGTGCAGGCTGGGATATACAGCGTTTCGGCTTCCAGCACTACTTCCTGACAACCGCCTATCCGGAAATATTCCCGAAAGCACCGGTATTCAATGCCCTCAACTTCATTCTCGGATGCCACCCGGGCTCCAACCAAGCTTCCTTCGCCTCGGGTGTCGGCGCACAATCAGCCACTGTGGGCTACGGACTGAATCGCGCAGACTGGTCGTACATTCCCGGTGGAGTCATTTCCGGTACAGCTCTTATCCGTCCCGACTTCCCGGAACTCCTGACGTTCCCGTTCCTCTGGCAACAGACTGAGTATGTGTTGGGAGGAGGTTCGTCCCACTATATGTTCCTGGTACTTGCAGCAGAACAGTTGCTGAAACAATAAAAGACAGAGGGGGAACAAAACCCTCTGGATATTTTCTTTTAGGCGCGGATTACACGGATTTAGTTTACTGCATCCGTGGATTCCGCGTAACCCGCGCCCAATATTATAGTATAATGAAAGTGTTTATATACTTTTCACTCTTTCACCAATTATCCGTACGGAACGGAATGGTAGGCAGTTCATTCCCGCCAATCATTGTACCGACCTGGAAATCACGGAAACAATAGCGCACGGCAACGGGATTGGGCACCTTTTCCGAAGAAATCACGACCTCATTCGTCTGCCAGTGCAGCCATACTTTATCGGCAGGATGGAACACACGGTCCTCACCCGCCACTTCGAAACCGCGAAGGTCATAGTTGCGACAGATACCCATTTCCAAATGGTCGAAGGAAACCCATGCTTCACTGCCTTTAGCAGTCCATGACTTATATTGTGGGCCGAAACAGTGTATCTGCTTCAATCCATAGGTAAGGTTCAATGCCAGATAGCTCAAGCGTTGACCTACCTTTGTCTTGTTGCGGGGATGGATATTGTATATCTCATAAGGCTCTACAAGGTCGTTTGTAGAAATCATGGCACTGTTCGGAATCAGGCTTTGGGCACGGAATTGCGCTTCACGTAGGTAAGCAGCTTTCTCTTGCTGGGTACCTCCATAGGCGTACGGCGCTATTTCGGCAAAGTAGAAAGGCAATTCGCCCAGTCCCCATTCTTTGCGCCACAGCTGCACCATATCGGCCAGACGCTCGGCGTATGTTTCATGACGGCCTACGTTAGACTCGCCCTGATACCAGATGAATCCCTTTATGGTATAGTTCTGAAGCGGCTTCAGCATGGCATTGTACATCAGCATGGGGCGGTGCATGGGGTGCAGGCGTTCGATGGAATCGGGGTTGAGAGATATGTCTGGATAGTTTTCCAGCAGTTCACGGCTTATCCAACCTTCTACAGTGGCTCCACCGTAAGCGCTACAGATGATGCCGACCGGAATCCGGAGGGCACGGCTCAACGAAGTGGCAAAATAGTAGGCCGTCGCACTGAAATCGGGTGCGGTTTCTATGGAAGATATGTTCCAGCTACCTTTGCAGTCGGTTTGTGGTTCATAAGTCTGGTGCTTGGGAACGGTGAACATACGCACGCCTCTGTTTTCGGCAGAAGCTATGATGTCATCCGCTCCGTTCATGATGCAACAGCCGGCAAAGCCTTTCAGGGGCATTTCCATATTGCTCTGGCCGGAAGCAAGCCATACTTCACCGATTAGGATATTCTTCAACGTAGTTTTTTCTCCGTCATCAAAAGTTATCTCATAAGGCGTGTATCCTGCTGCCGGAGTTTTCACGGCAAGCAACCAACGGCCATCCTTATCGGCACGGCAAGTCGTTGTCTGTCCATTCCACGAAGGCGTGACGCGTACTTCGGCTTTCGGTGCAGCCGTTCCCCACAGTTTCACTTCAGTCTGCTGCTGGAGTATCATGTTGTCGCCTACCAGTGCAGGCAGCTTTACTTTGGCGCCCAGCGAGGCGGCGCAGCATAATAGAATCAATGCAAGAGTCTTACTTTTCATAGTATATTTGTGTTTAATCTCATATTCAAAACCAATAACGTGAGCAAAAATAGGGCTTTTTTGCTCACGTTCTCCGTTTCATGTGCAAAAAGTGGGTGTTTTTGCACATGTACTCAAACAAAATTATACATAGATGTATTATACATTGATGTATAATTTGTATATTTGTCATTAAATCAAGAACAGAAAGCTTATGAAATCACCTTTTCAATACGGCACACTGGTTGATAAAGAGAGTTTCGTCAATCGGGTAGAAGAACGAAAGCAACTAAAAGAATTGCTTGGATCGGGTATCAACGTAATGCTTATTTCACCGCGCCGATGGGGAAAATCGTCGCTTGTAAAAGTAGCTATGGACGAACTGACACAAGAAGACAAGCATATCCGTGTCTGCTTCATTGATGCATTCAGCATCAAGACGGAAGCTGAATTCTACCGCATCTTTGCGCGAGAAGTCATTTCTTGCGCCGCCTCCACCCTTGAAAAGAGGCTTGAAGATGTGAAACAGTTTCTTAAAGCCGTTTCTCCCAGTATCACATTGAAGAGCGACCCAACCGATACCCTCTCCTTTGACCTGAAATTGGAACTGGAAGAAAAAAGTGTCATGGAGATACTGGAACTACCCGAAAAGATAGCAGCTGCCAAAGGCATACACCTGATTGTCTGCATCGACGAGTTCCAACAACTGGCACTACTACCCGGCTACAAAAGTATGGAGGGAAAAATGCGCTCTGCCTGGCAGAAGCAGCAACAAGTTTCCTATTGCTTTTACGGAAGCAAGCGGCATATGATGATGGACATCTTCAACAATTCTTCTAACCCCTTCTACCGCTTCGGACAAGTACTGTTCCTGCAAAAGATAAAGAAAGAGGAATGGGTGCCCTTCATCGTCAATGCCTTCCACCGGACGAACAAAGAAATCAGCGAACAGCAAGCAGAACAACTGTGCGACATCGTGAAATGCCATTCGTGGTATTTGCAACAGTTGTGCTATTTCATCTGGAGTGGTACGTCTGAAAAAGTGACAGATGAGATTATCGAAATCCGTACCCGCCAACTGATAGACACCAACATGCCTATGTTCATGAACGACACCGAGAACCTGACTGCTGCCCAAACTGCCATGCTTCGTGCTGTAGCCGATGGTGAATACCGCTTCAACTCCATCCCCGTAGTGCGGAAATATGAATTGGGCAGTGCACAGACCATCACACGCAACAAGCGTATGCTGACAGAACGTGATTTCATTGAGAAAGAAGGAAACAAGTATGCTTTCTCCGACCCTATATTCGAGCTTTGGTTCAGAAGGGAGTATTGCTAAATGTGAGAAAGGGCGTGAGCAGGAAGTGATGCTTCCTGCTCACGCCAACAACTAAAGTTTCATAGACATTAAAATGCTTCTTCCTTGTAACTCATACATAGTAGACTCTATTAAGACCATCTTAGTACTTATTCCACTCATGCACAGGTTTCCTATCCTATGATTATCAAACAGCCTCTGGCCTTGAGAATCTATATATTCAGTATGTACATATACATCTGCATTCTCCAAATCCACTTCTTTCAACTCTGATAAAGAATATTCAAGTTCAATAGAGGCATGCATTTTCTCCGTTATCACAACCGGATTAAATGACTTACAACTATATGCATGATTCACTTTCGTAAACTCATTTAGTAACTTAGGATGGTAAAGATTAATATGGCTATTGATTATTACTGCATTTTGCCAGTTCTTATTTACATAGGTAACCACAATACGTATCATATCATCCCTGATTATTCCATCACAAGCAATCAATGCTATTTTTGTTTTCTTTTCTATATATTTGCAATAAAATGGGATTCCAGCAACAATTGCTGATATGACTATAGACAAAATAGAAATTACTAAAGATGCTATTTCCATACAAATTCTTTTTCTAATTCTTCATTCCATTTCTATAATATTTAAAGTTCTCCATGTTTCACTATTCTTATAACGTTCTTTACATCCTTTAGGTACATATATAACAAGTTCACCATTTGTCCTATAAAAAGTTCTCTTTTCAATAAAAGGAGGCTCCTCTCTATTTATATATATTTTCGTAAGATTTGTACAACCGGTAAAAGCATTGTCGCCAATACCAGCAATACTTTTGGGCAAAAGTATAGAAGTCAAACTAGTACATTCCCAAAATGCATTATCATCTATAAAAGTAATATTATCTGAAAAATTAATATCAGTCAAACTATTACACTATCAGTATTTACAACCGATTATTACTCAATATTTTGCAAGCAATAAGTCAGAAATATGGTTGTAGTCTTTAATGGTACATTCTAAAGGGTGAAGATTTAACGCTTTTATTGATTCTTAACTCATTTGTGGTGTCAATACGAGGGTTTCTTCTTTTTTCGATGCAATTTGTTCCCGATATTCCACTTCTATTTTGGCTCATTGTCTAAGCCAGTGCAAATGTACAATATTTTATCCGATATTGTTCGTTATTCTTTATCTTTGGGGGCGCATAGCAAATTCTCTTCCCAAATTTTCATCAAGTACCATATTTCTTTTATCCTATTCATTTGTAAACTTACAATCATCTTCTTTCGGAAAGAAAATCTTGCAATGAAATTGTTGTAATGCCTAATCCAAGTGCCTTGGATTGCAAGAGATTGTCGGAGGTCAACAATATCGGATTCTTATCCTCTGTTTTATATTTCAGTGCAACGGAAAGAATAAGACAATCGGCTTTTTGTGCATCGAAGCCATTAGGAAGTAATGACGAGTCGCCTTCTTCCATGCTGGAATAATTATTAAGAAAAGCCTTGTTGATGTTCTTAACCGCATCGTTGAGTGCTTTCTTGTCAATGCTTTGTTTCAGTTTTAAGCGGTCAAGTTCTTCCAATACTGTAGTAGGAATCACAACTTTATATTTTCCTACTTTTGAGATGATGGTTGGACATTTCACAAACACATTCGTGTCAATAATGAAAATATTCTCCTTGTCTACTACAATCTCCTTCAAATGTTTTTCAGGCAGATTAATTTTCCCAAGAACTGTTACCTTTAATTCACCAGATGCTATGGTTTGAGTCATGGATGGTTTTAATGTTGCAACTTTGTTTTCATTGATTTTCAGTAAGAAGCGTCGAACCTCATCTGACATGAAGTTTTTAAGAATCATCCTATCAGCAACAATTATAGTACAACGGCTTGCACGAGATGTTGCCACATTAAAAAGTTCGCTGTCAAGAGAATAGCTTACAGAAGCATTGGGGATGAAGAAAATGGTATAATCGACGGTCAATCCCTGTATTCTGTCAACAGTTTCTATTTTCAGATTGTCGGGAATCTCCTCGCTGTGCAGTTTCGTGATGAATGTCTTTTGCAATTCCTTGACCGTTTCTTTGAACTTGGATAGAATTGCTATTTGGGCTTCGGGACTTTCTTTTAATATTCGTTCAGTCAAATCAAAGACAGCATTCAACGCATTTCCTGGTTTCTTGTCTCCTATTTTAAGTTCCAAATCGATCAAAGATGGCCCTCCCAATCTATTCAATGCGGGCAAGGATGTTTGTACCTCATCAATATCTGCAACCGAGTTCAGTTCATTGTTGTAGAAGATACCGGTGAATTCAGCTCCTCTCTTAGTCAAACGGAATGTATCACTCAACATGAATGATGGCATAGGAATATTATTGCAAAGAGTATCAAATCCCTTCACAATAGGACTCCATCCACAAGCGTTGATTTTGTCTTCATTGGTTTTAACAATAGGAGCAAGCTGCTTCTGGTCTCCTATCCATATGACTTTGCTTCCTAACTTCTTCGATGCTGCAATCATTGGTAGCAACGCCTGACTTGCTTCGTCTACTACGACATAATCAAAAGGAGTTGTTTCAAGCATGTCTTTCGCCCACCCACTTGAAATGTAGAACGTGGCAAGTGAGAGATGACCGGGCGTGGCATTACAAACGTTTCCTTCATTTGCCAGCAGTTTTGGTAATTCGTGTCGCTCGTCTATCGTCAAGCTTGTCTTTGATACTTTGCCACTTTCAAGATACGGTTTCAAATCCTCTTTGGAAGCAACAACTTTCAATGCTTCATTAGTTAGTGCTGTAACCAACACGCTTTTTCTTTCTGACAAAAGTTGTGCAACTAGCTTTGCCATCCTATATGTTTTACCTGTTCCAGGAGGCCCTTGAATGGCAACAGTATTATGAGATTCCAAACTACGCAGAATGTGGATATTCAGGTCTTCTGTCGCAACGATCTTTTGTGGATTCCATGTGCTTTCTGTCGCAGAAAAATAATCCAAAATTTCTTTTGTTGCTTCACATTCAGAGTTTTGGACAATATCTTTCAAGTTAAGCAGATATTTCAATGGTGGGTCGTTAGGTCCGAAAGCTATGATGGGATTTTGGGATTCAAGCAAATTTGCAAAATCCACGGTAATATTCTTCACCCCAACCAAACAAAATGCAGGGTCTTCTGATTTTGAAATCCAGACGCAATGCGCATCAGAGTAATCACATTGATATTGTTCCCGAAGGTCTGCCCAGGCCAAATCACCCCAGTTCTTGTAACTTGCCATCTCGCCGATAAAGCAGGAAGCTGTCCAGAAAGAATTTTTGCGAGGCATATTATCGGAGATACGCACTTTGAAGATGGAGAAATCTCCTCTAAAGCCGACAAACTTGCCAACAAACACTTCTCCACGTTCTTTCAGAACTGTAGCTTTGGTTGCAATCAGACAACCATACTCTTTCATCTGAGTATTATACTCAGTTTCAAGAAATGCTATATAATCTTCTCGTTTGAACTTCATAATGCATCCTCCTCTGGATATTGGTTCTGCACTCCTTGCGTTTTTGCATAGATATTTTTGACAGATTTTGCATTGTCTGGAATTCGGAAAGACGCAAAGTTGAAGTGCATCTCCTTGAAATATTTCAATAGTGATGAAAAACTATTCAATCTGTCTTCGTGTTCATCCACATTAAGATTTTCCGAATCGAATGTGATAGAAAACGTTGACTGTTTTTTAACGAGATTATCTTTAGAAACTTCTACTATCTCGTTATTAGACCGATACACCAACAGCTTAGCATTTTCTTTTACAACCCATTCCCATTCCATCGGATTTACCTTGAATGGTTCTGTTTCAGTTCTATAGCTTTTGAGAACAATTTTCATCGTCTTCCCTAATTCATCTTGAATCTCCTCGTTTGAATGGTGACATGGAACACCGTCTTCATCGCATTCTCCATATCCTGTTGGGAACTTCCAATCAGGACGTTCTTCCATTAGTTTTTGCTGTGCTTGAAGTTGAGCCTCATACATCTTTTGTTTAGACATTTCGCTTTCTTCCGAACCAACTTTTGCGGTTCGTCCAGACTTTAGTCTCTCCACTTCCTGTTTCAAGCGACTGTTCTCATCCTCCAGTTCCTTGTTACGGCTGCTCAAATCCTTAAAATCTGCAATGTGGGTCACAAGTTCCGTCAAGTCTTCTTCATTCAAACTGTTCTTCAAGGTCTGCAATTGCAGTCTTTCATTTTTAGTCCAGACAACATTCATGCTGACAGAATCTTTGATAGGATACACTTTTGGAAAATGGTTTTCATCAAACAGGTTCTTGTTTGATTCACCCCATTCGTCAATCAACAAACGTGCAGCATTTTTGAAGTTTTCGTCTTCCCAATTTGAGTTATTGCTATAGAGTTCCTTAACTCTTCCATCAATATAGGCATAAGCATCTGCAGAGTTTTTCTGTTTAGAGATTGTAGCTACACAACGTGGGTCAATAAGGATATTGTAGTAGTTGTTCTCCTCATCAGAAATCAATGCAATGATATCTTTAAGCGTTTTATCTATACTTTCAGCTTCTTTATAAAGTTTGTCTTTAGCGACAAAGTTTCCTGCTTGATTCGGATATATTGCCTTGTTTGAAAATTGAAGGTTACGACTTTCAATATATTCGTATAGTACATTTAAATTCTTAAAAAGTTCATCATCGGTAGTTGAAAGTTCAGCTAAAATGGTTACTATGTTTGCTTTCTTTTCAATTACAGAAATTATATCGTGACAAATAAATTCATTGATTCGAAGCCATAACTTGCTATCAACAACTTCAATGGAGTCCTCTATTCCTTCGCACTTCCCTGGCAGGAAATAACGTGTTATTTCCCTCAATGCTCTTTGCGTAATTGAAATATTTTCATTTTCGGGACTTGTTTTTGGAAGAATCTGTATCAAGTATAGTGCTACTTGGCGCAGCGTTTCCTCACTGTATTTTCTATACAGTCCATAACTATTGTAAGTGGCTGTATTACTCCAACTCTGATAACCAGATGTTGCGTTTGATAAATCTATGGCAAACTCTGATATGCCTTTTGCGTCTGTCTTTCCCAAGGATTTTAGATTAATAGAGTTGTCCAACAGAATGTCCTTGTATGACAGTCCTATTTTTCCTAATACTTCGTTCTTCAACACCTCGGGAATACCATTATCAATGAATAGGTTATTGGAAAGGCAGAAAGTTCCATTTTGGTTAGGAACTACCGCCTTAATATTCATTGTTGCTAAAGTAATACTTAAACTAAAAATCGTGTCATTCAACCACTTTGCGCCTAATCCCACAGGAAGATTTGCCAAAGATTTCTTTGATTCAATAGTGGAAATTATATAGTTGACAAGCCACTTGTCAGTTTCCTCCCATGCAACTTTATTCAATGAGTTGTCCGCAACCGTTTGTATGTCCTGCCACTGGAATAGTTCTTTTGTAATTGTATATATGCGTGAACGTTTCGTAATAAACTCTTGCTCATATTTATTGCCATCTGATACGGCAATAAATATGATTGGCTGCAATTTAGAAAGTCTGGTTTCATCGGTATATATGTTTGCATCAATAATATTTTTTACCAAACTATTGACTTTAGCAGAATAGCTCGTAGAATTGAATTTACTATCCAAAGATACGGCAGTTATTGATTTATGAAGCAGCAAAGGTCTCATATCTCCACCAAGTTTTTCTAAAACGTCAAGAATTACGTTTGTAACTCCCTCACCCTGTTTGAAATCTTCTACGTCTCTTTTTAAGAACTCTCCGTTCATGTTTGGGAGAAGAGCGTGTTCTTTGAATAGGAGTTCGTTTTGTGACAGCACAAAAGCCAAGAAACTGTTGTACCATGCAAATTTGTCGTTGCCAGAAACAACATCAAGAGAATCCATAGAACCTTTGGCTTCAATATCAGCACATATATCCTCGGTTGTCCATAACTTCATATCATCATCTTTCCAAAGCATGTGCGCCCATTTGTTGTTGTCTGCAACCAATTTCTCTGGGTATAGTGAAGTGAGCAAATTGAACAAGATGTATTCCGACTCTTGTTTACTTTCTTTGGCAATAATGCAATCTGACAACCTAAGAAATCTTTCAGATGTTGAGAAAGGAGTTACTATTGGATAGCTTGACAGAATCTCTCGCATAGCAGAAACAATTGATTTCTTGTACCAATCTTTATCTAATTTCTCGTGATCCTTTACCGACTTCAAACCATTGCAAAGGTTGAAGAAACTATTAAACAATTCCTCGGAAAGATATCCAACAATAATCTTGAATATATCCGGCAGTTTGCAAAGAATCTTTTGATTAATGCCAACCTCTGTGATTACATTTTTCTCTTCGTCTCTTGTAATTCCATTAAGAATCAAGCTCTGTCGCTCGCTATCTGGCTCAAAGTCTGGACTGTTTACGAATATTGGCATTTGGATTTGTCCTTCTATGCCGACCAATGGGAATACACAGTACAACGATGTTTTATCGCCTGTACTTACTATGTTCTTATTGCTGTCAACTTCACAAGCTGCTTGTAATCTTATGGAACGTTCCGCTTTGTATTTTGCTGAAAGTTCTTCGTCCAATTCTTTTATTGAACAATATATAAAAGTTCGAATCACAGGCTCAGTATCGCCAGCAATAATTCTAAACTGAGTTTGACGAAGTTTGTCTGTAATTGGAGTATCTGTAATACGTTCAATTGATATTCTTTCGCTATTGTCTATTAACTCAACCGAAGACAATTCTTTGCAGAATAATAGAGTTTGCGCAATGTTTTCTTTAAAATTCTCCTTGCCTAATTGTACTGCACGACGCCCCGATTCTGAATTGATATGATAGGTATATGTGGTCCAGTCATATGGTTCGCTATAATACAGTTCGGATGCTCTCATCTTGCCAAGACCTTCGAGAAGTTCTTGTTCAGTAAAACCATCTCTATACATTGTTACGGAAAAGCCGACGATTGCATTTTCATCGCCATACATATTACTTTCAATTGTTACAACTTTGGAAAGACAGTGCGTGGTTAGGAAACCTGTTCCGAAACGTCCTGTACTCTCTGCATTTTCCTTGTCTTCACTGTATTTATATAGCAATCCCAATCTTGCATCAGCAGTAAATGGGTCGCCATCATGCTGAAATTTAACTAAGTCGCCATCAATAAGAATTCGAGCTTTAATACTATCTCTATCCGGGTTGCTTGTTATTGTATCTTTTGCATTTTGCAGTAACTCCCAAATCCATCTTTTTCTATCAATATCATTGGGTTGATTAAGTTCTCTCAAGCGTTTACTTACATTGCTAATATACATTTTATCAAGCAATTTCTTAAAAGCTTTTTCTGTTGATTTAGGAGCTGATATTTGCATATGATTATTTGTCATATAAATTATTGTGGATTAAATTCTCTTGTCAACTTTAATGGTTCTTGTTATTCCATTAGTATTGTTTTATAAGAATAGTCAATTTTTAGAGGCAACATCCTACAATTACAAAATAAAAATTAGGATAAGTATTTTCTTCATTTCGACTCCAACTCTTTTTCAATCTCTTCAATCGTAGGCAAATTGCCACGGAAGTCTTTCGGCAAGGCTTGCCCCAATTCGTAGTCGGATATGCCGATTGGCTTCTGAATATCACGCAAGGCATATTCAGCTTTGATGCGGTCTTTGCTCTTGCAAAGCAACAATCCGATAGTACGGTTATCTCCCTCACGGCAAAGAATGTCGTCCACCGCAGAGCAGTAGAAATTCAATTTGCCGATATATTCCGGCATAAACTCCGTGTCTTTCAATTCAATTACCAAATATCTGTGCAGGAATGCATTGTACATCAGTATGTCAATGTAATAATCATCGCCAGACACCTCTATGTGATACTGCCTACCCATGAAAGCGAATCCGGCTCCCATTTCCACGAGAAACTTCTCTATATGCTTCACCAAACCGATTTCCACGTCACGCTCATTGTATTGGTCGGTAAAAGTCAGCATATCGAATATATATGGGTCTTTGAGCATGGATTTAACATCGTTTGCTTCCGGTGCTGGGAGGGTTTCAGTGAAGTTGTTTGCTAACGCTCCATGCTTGCCGTAGTCGTCAAGTTTAATGGCTTCTTGCAGATAACGTGTATTCCAATGCGATGTAATACTTTGAATCATGTACCAATAACGAGCCCGAATGTCCTTGACCTGTTGTAAGAGAATAAGATTATGCGTCCATCCCAAATGCTTTATGGGGAGAGTGAAATTATATTCTTCTAATTGCGCAATCACTGATTGCGTAATTGGAGAAACAGCTCCTTTCACCATCGTAAGTTCTTGATTATATTCGTTGAAGAACTGTATCATGCACTGCATGTTACGTACAGAAAAGCCTTTTATCTCGGAATAATCATTCTTCAAATCCACAGCCAACCGTTGCAAAGTTTTCTTGCCCCAGCCGTCTGCATCTTGGCTTTGCTGTAACATTTCGCCAACGTCCCAATACATCCGAAGCATTTCTTCGTTGGCGGCATAAATTACTCGTTGCTGAGCAATCAGTACCCGTTGTTTGATTTTGCGAAGCAATGCAGCATAACCACGAAAGTTATCTATCAAGTTATCAGTTACTTGTATATTTATGTTCTTAGCCATACTTTTCTTTAATTCAATCACAAAATTACTATTTTTATTCGGTTGTACATCAAATTCTTACGATTATTGCTGGTTACATCCACTCAATTATTATCTCCGCATCGAAAAGCCCCTCTTTTGCTGTTGTTCGTAATCCCCCTCCACCACGTTATCGACTTCCCGTTTGGCTTTGATTTGCTCCCGGCTATCCAAATTTCCTTTTTGCTTGGCGGTAAGATACAGTAAATCCCCGGCTGCACGGTGTGATTGCTTATCGTCACCGAACAGGTTTAGGGCACTCTTGATGTCTGACACTTGTTCCGCATCGAAACGGGGCTTGTAATAATCCCTTGCCAGACGGATGATACTGTGTACCGCCTTGCGGAAAATGTCGCTTGTTTTGAGCAAGAGAAAACTGAGACAGCCGATAATCCGGTCTTGCCATGAAATGCGGTTTTTGAGCCTTGTAGTCTCTTGGGTATGTTCTGCTTCCTTACGATTCAACTCAGATAAGTGTTTACTCTCCAGCTTCAACAGTTCCCGTTGGTGGTCGCTCTGCATAGTTTGGATTTTACACTGCAACTGCTCAATGGTTTCCTCATGCGTGGTAATCTCATGGCGCAAGTCCTTTATTTCGCCTTTCAGAGCCTTTGACTTGCCCGTAGCCCAACCAACTGCTGCATTGAGGAGTTCGTTTCCGTTCTCCTTGTTCAGTCTGGAGCGTTTTTCACTGATAGCCTTGTCAAGGTCTTCACTCTGCCGTTCTTTTTGATTAGCAGTCTCGATAAGAGAGTTGGCTCTGTTTTCCGCCTCCTGCATCTTCTGATTGGTCATTCCCAACTGATACTCCCGATACTGCCTTGTGGCATCAAGTCGCTTCATTTCCTCTTTCTGCTTCTCTATGATGTAGTCGTTCCTCTCCAAATGTTTCTTGCCTGTGACAGACTTTGACTGTCCACGCTCCATCAGCAGGATGTCGGATGCCAAGGTCTGCATTTCGGTCATATCCTCGTCATTGAGCTTTTGGCTCTTGCCTGTATCGTGGTTCATCCAATTGTAGCTAACACTTGAAAAGGGACCCGGGTAGCATTTGAAACGTGTACCACCCGATAGGTTTTGCAAAGTTAATTAAATTTGTTTATTTATCATATCTTGTGTTTCTTTCATTCTGTACGATTTTCCCGTCATGTTCAGTAGAATCGCCTTGTGCGTTAGCCTGTCTACCATTGCTGTAACTAGTACTTTGTCTGCAATAATCTCGTCCCATCTGTTGAATGCGAGATTTGTTGTAATGACGGTTGTTTTCTTGTCAGTTCTGAGTGACAGATGGTTGAACAACATCTCCGCTCCCGCCTTGTCACAAGAAACGTATCCGAACTCGTCGCAGATGACCATGTCGTATCGTTCGAACTTGTTCTCGAGTGCCCTTAGTGTCATTGCGTTCCGGCATTCCCTTATCTGCGTAAGCAGTCTGGGCACGGAAGTGAACAGTACGGAGTATCCCGCGTTACAGGCCGCAATCCCCAAGGCTGTAGCCAGATGGGTCTTTCCGGTACCGGGATTCCCGTATAGTATAAGGTTGCGCCCTTCCTTGATGAAATCAAGTGTCTCAAGGTTTGGTAGGCCTTCCGCGCTTCTGGCGGAAGCGCGTCCGTGTCTATTTCGTTGAGGTATCGCAACTGTGGGAACGCGGCATTTTTGATGCGATGCCGACGCTGGTTCTCCGAGCGGTTTTCTTTTTCCTGACGCAGGAGTTCGGCCGTGAACATCCACAGGTTCCATCGTTCATCAAGTCCTTGCTGTATAAGCAGGTCGATGTCGCGTCGTACCAGAGGGAGTTTGAGGTCGAAGGCATACGCACGTATCCGTTCGCGTATGGAGTCTTGATTTTCGTTTTGTTCCATTGCTATGCAATTTTTATGTTGTTAGACGGTAACTTTGTTTACAGGTTGTTGTGTGGCGCCACATCCGATCATCGCCGAAAGTGTGTCCAATGTCTGTGAGGCCGATTCTTCAATGGCGGTCTGTTGTGGATCGGACGGGGTCAGGGTGGCCGCGTCTTGACGGACGTTTGCGGTTCCATTGCCGTCACTGGCCAGCATCTCGGCGCTCAATTGTTCGGAAGACAGGCGTTTGAGTCCCGGAGGACAGACGGTCTGCCGCAGCCAGTATGTCGGCATAAGTGCGCTGGTTGTCACGGGTAAACACGAGCAGTTCGACAAACGATCTGGGAGAATCCGTAAAATGTTTGCGAAACAGTGCCGCCACGTCCGGGTGTACCTGTCGCATGGCCGTGGATCGTCCCAACGCCGCAGGCTTGCGAAGGAACGTGCCCAGATAGTGCATCAGGTCGATACACCAGTCACCGAGACGCCGGGAGCGTACATGCGTGGCTACCTTGTCGCGACCGTCAAGCACGACAATACGCTCGGAATACATCTTTATGGGTACCTCCCGACCGACAAGCCGGTCAGGCACAGAGTAATGCACACCATCGACGGTAATGGTGGAATACTTCCCGACACGGGCATGCCGCTGCTCAAAGCAGCCCATGTCACCGTGGTCAAGCGGCCGCAAAGCCGCAATATCGGCCTGTACGCGCTCCTTCTTCTCTTGCGCAGACATGTTGGAAGCCTCCCCGTTGAGCCTGTCACAGACCTTGTCAAGATGACACTGCGCCTGCTCCAGCGAACCGAAACGGACATCATAGGCGAAAGCCCGCCGGCGGATATGTTCCACCGAACGCTCCACCTTACCTTTCTCCCATCCCGAACGCGGATTACAGAAATGAGGGGTGAAACAATAGTGGAGTTCCATGCGGCGCAGGGCATCGGTATGTTCGCGCTCCTGTCCAAGGAACTTCTTGACGGCCACCCGCATGTTATCGTAGGCCATTACTTGCGGCGTGCCCCCCAAAGCACGGAAGCAGTTGCGGTGTGCTTCCATCAGGGCCAACGTGTCCTCGCGGGGAGAACAGGTATGCCCGCCGCAGGTTGCTATGGTTCATCGTGAACACGGCCATGTGCAGCTTCGTCTTGACACCGGCAATCCAAAGTGTCAGCACGCCCCAGTCAAACTCGCACCGGAACCCCGGTTCATACTCCTGGCGGATGAACGCCGCCGGGGACTTGGCTGGAGCGGACACCGCCACTTCCAATGCACGGGCATACTGGCATACCGTCGAATAGGCAATCTCTATGCCTTGATCGCGCAACCGGCGCCACATGTCAATCTTGCGCATCTGCTGCTTGCGCAATCCGGCCGCGGCATTAGACCGGTTGCGGGCCATGAAGCCGTCTATCGCCTCCATCACCTGCTGGTTCATCACTCTGCGGACACGTTTGCTGCTGTCATAGCGCACCGGCTGCTGCAGGTACGTGTCCATTGCTTCCGCATCGGGGTTGTCACCGACCGCTTGTTCGAAAGCCCGGAGATACTTGCGTACAGTCTTGCGGCTCATGCCGTTACGACGGGCGATCTCACGGATGCTCAATCCGTCACGCCTATAGGCGAGAATTATGGAATCTCTTTCTTCCATGTGGTACATATTATGAACGCCATTGGTTTTTATGAATATACCAATTTTGTTCGGTTAAACATACCCATGGGTGGGGCACTTTTTAAATGTTGTTCCGGGTCCCTTTTCAAGTGTTAGCTACACTTTAGTTGCAAAGATAACAATTTTCGGTTATAAACGAATATTTCTATCAACTCTTTCGTTCATAACCTAAAAAATTTGCGAAAAAGGCTAGATTTTCGGTTATAAACGAAAGATTCATTTAGACAAGCAAGGAGGATATTTCCTTTCCGCATCCCCCTTTATCGGCCGGATATTCCCTCTATAGAATCATCATTGTTGCATCTATACTTCCACCGCGCTGCATCTATAGATGCAGCAAATCCCTTAACCTATCCTAATAATGCTGCTTATTGTCACCTATTTAGAAGCGAAATCATTATATTTGCGCCCATATATGCCAATACGTTGACTAAGCGATGGCAAAACAGCTTGTAAAAAACAAAACTGAATAATAACGAATTTCATCTGAATGAAACAGTACAAAACCGTAAACAACCTTGTAGGCTGGATTACCTTCCTCATTGCAGCGACGGTCTACTGCATGACCATCGAACCTACTGCAAGCTTTTGGGACTGCCCGGAGTTCATCACCACCGGCTATAAGCTGGAAGTAGGACACCCGCCCGGCGCACCGTTCTTCATGCTGGTAGCCAACCTATTCTCACAATTTGCTTCCGATGCCTCCACCGTTGCCAAGATGGTGAACTACATGAGCGCGCTGATGAGCGGCGCATGTATCCTGTTCCTTTTCTGGAGCATCACGCACCTGGTACGCAAACTTGTGGTGACAGACGAAAACAATATCACACGCGGCCAGATGGTTACCATCATGGGTAGCGGTCTGGTGGGCGCACTTGCCTACACGTTCAGCGATACCTTTTGGTTCAGCGCTGTGGAAGGCGAGGTGTATGCCTTCTCCTCACTGTTCACTGCCGTCGTATTCTGGCTCATACTGAAATGGGAGGACGTTGCCAACGAGCCTCACAGTGACCGCTGGCTGATTCTCATTGCCTACCTGACCGGTCTGAGTATCGGCGTGCACTTGCTGAACCTGCTCTGCCTGCCCGCCATCGTACTGGTATACTACTACAAGAAAGTACCCAACGCCAATGCCCGAGGCTCCCTGCTGGCATTGCTCGCTTCGGGCATACTGGTAGCAGCCGTACTCTACGGCATCGTGCCGGGTATCGTGAAAGTGGGCGGCTGGTTCGAACTGCTCTTCGTCAACACGCTGGGCATGTCCTTCAACACGGGTGTCATCGTATATATCATCCTGTTGGCAGCCTGCCTCATCTGGGGTATCTACGAAAGCTATACCGAACGCAACAAGGCACGTATGGCACTCTCGTTCATACTCACCATCGCCATGCTGGGTATCCCGTTCTACGGACACGGTACCAGCTCGGTAGTTATCGGTGTCATTGTCATTGCCGCATTGTGGCTCTACCTCCGTCCGAAGACGCAGGCAGCCGTCAAAGAGAAATTCCGCGTATCGGCACGCACGCTGAACACCTCGCTGCTCTGCACCATGATGATTGTCATCGGATATTCCTCGTATGCACTTATCGTCATCCGCTCCACCGCCAACACGCCGATGGACCAGAACTCTCCGGAGGACATCTTCACACTGGGCGAATACCTGGGACGCGAGCAGTATGGCACACGCCCGCTGTTCTATGGCCCTGCCTTCTCCTCGCAAGTGGCGCTGGACGTGAAAGACGGTTACTGCGAACCGCGCATCAAGTACAACGGCACGAAGTTCATCCGCAAGGAGAAAGCTACACCCGATGAAAAGGATTCGTACATCGAAATCCCCGGACGCATTGAGTACGAATACGCCCAGAACATGCTGTTCCCGCGTATGTACAGCAGTGCCCATACACAACAATACCATGCCTGGCAGGACATCAAGGGTTACGATGTGCCCTATGACAAATGCGGCAACATGATTATGGTAAACATGCCCACACAGTGGGAAAACATCAAGTTCTTCTTCTCCTACCAGCTCAACTGGATGTACTGGCGCTACTTCATGTGGAACTTCGCCGGACGCCAGAACGACATACAAGGCAGCGGAGAAATTGAACACGGCAACTGGATTACCGGTATCCCGTTCATCGACAACTGGCTGGTGGGCGACCAGAGCCTCTTGCCTCAGGAACTGAAAGACAACAAGGGACACAACGTATTCTACTGCCTGCCCCTGCTGCTGGGTATCATCGGCCTGCTATGGCAAGCCTACCGTGGACAGAAAGGCATCCAGCAATTCTGGGTAGTCTTCTTCCTCTTCTTCATGACCGGTATTGCCATCGTGCTCTACCTGAACCAGACTCCGAGCCAACCGCGCGAACGTGACTATGCCTACGCCGGTTCGTTCTACGCCTTCGCCATCTGGATTGGTATGGGTGTGGCAGGACTCGTCCGTCTGCTTCAAGACTATGCCAAGATGAAGGAACTGCCTGCTGCCGCCATCGTTTCCGTAGCCTGCCTCTTTGTCCCCGTGCAGATGGCAAGCCAGACTTGGGACGACCACGACCGCAGCGACCGCTACATGGCACGCGACTTCGGCCAGAACTACCTGATGTCCCTACAAGAAAGCGGCAACCCGATTATCTATACCAACGGTGACAACGATACCTTCCCCCTCTGGTACAACCAGGAGACCGAAGGTTTCCGTACCGACGCCCGCACCTGCAACCTCTCGTACCTGCAGACCGATTGGTACATCGACCAGATGAAGCGCCCCGCCTACGACAGTCCTTCTCTCCCCATCACGTGGGACCGAATGGAGTACGTAGAAGGCACCAACGAATACGTCCCCATCCAGCCTGAGTACAAGAAAAGCATCGACCAGCTCTATGCCGAAGCCGAGAAGCAGGCACTGGACGGTAATCCCGAAGCACTGGTCAATGTAAAGAAAGAATTCGGTGACAACCCGTATGAGCTAAAGAATATCCTCAAGAACTGGGTGCGCAACAAGAATCAGGACTTGAAGGTGATTCCTACCGACAGCATTGTCATCAAGGTAGACAAGGAAGCCGTGCGCCGCAGCGGCATGATGATACCGGGCGACTCAATCCCCGACTACATGCACATTTCGCTGAAAGGCAAACGCGCCCTCTACAAGAGCGAGTTGATGATGCTCGAAATGCTGAGCGAGGCCAACTGGGAACGCCCCATCTATATCGCTGTCAGCGTAGGCAGGGAGAACCAGCTGAACATGGAGAACCACTTCGTTCAGGAAGGTCTTGCCTATCGTTTCACTCCGTTCGACACCAGTAAGACGGGCGTGACAATAGACTCCGAAAAGATGTACGACAACCTGATGAACAAGTTCAAGTTCGGTGGCATCGACAAGCCGGGCATCTATATCGACGAGAACGCCATGCGCATGTGTCACTCTCACCGTCGCATCTTCTCCCAACTCGTGCAGCAGCTGATGCGTGAGGGCAAGAAAGACAAGGCAAAAGCCGCCCTGGACTATGCCGAAAAGATGATTCCCGCCTACAACGTGCCTTACGACTGGCAGAACGGTGCCGTACAGATGGCGGAAGCCTACTACCAACTGGGCGAAACCGCCAAGGCGGACGAGATGATGAAAGCCCTTGCTGACAAGGCTGTAGAGTACCTGACCTGGTATCTGAGCCTGGACGACAACCGCTTCATGATTTCTACCCGTGAATTTGAATACCACTGGGCTGTACTCGATGCCGAGGTGAAGGCCATGAAGAAGTACAACTCCAAGCTCGCCGAAATCTACGAGCCGAAGGTGGAAGAACTGTATAATATGTATGTGGACAGAATGAAGGAGTGAGAATAAGGATTAGGGATTAAAGGATTAGGGATTAGCCTGTGCAGTTCATCACTAATCATTAACCCCTAATCCTTAACCCCTAATCCTTAAAATCCCTAATCCCTTAATCCTTAATCACGTGTTTATAGAACAACCTCCTGAGTTTTTTCGCAAACTATATCCCGGTGCAGTCTGGAGGATGGACCCCAATGAAAAAGCCGTTTATCTGACTTTCGACGATGGCCCTATCCCCGAAGTAACTCCCTGGGTGCTCGACCTGCTGGATAAGCACAACATCAAAGCCACCTTCTTCATGGTAGGTGACAACATACGGAAGCATCCGGACGAATTCCGGATGGTCGTTGAGCGTGGGCACCGCATCGGTAACCACACCTTCAACCATATCCGTGGATTTGAATACACGGCCAAGAATTATCTGGGAAATACCGAACAGGCGAAGATTTTCATGGAAATGGGTGGGGACATCAATTGCAATGTGGAGAAGGTTCTCTACCCTCTCTTGTTCCGCCCTCCCCACGGCCATATGTTCGCCAACCAGTATCTCACGCTGAAACGAACCTACAAGATTGTGATGTGGGACCTCGTGACCCGCGACTACAGCAAGAAGCTGCGCGGTCCGCAAGTGCTAGCCAACGTGATGCGCTACGCCCGCAACGGCTCCATCATCACCTTCCACGATTCCTTGAAATCCTGGTGCAACGGAAACCTGCAGTACGCATTGCCGCGCGCCATTGACTTCCTGAAGGAAGAGGGATATGAATTCAAAGTATTATAAACTTGAAACAGCAGAAAGTTACCAACATCTGCTGTCACAATAAATTCTACATAAAATAAGAAGGGGTTGTCTCGGCAAAAGGCAACCCCTTACATTTTATAGGCTCATGTCCTGTTCCACAAGAATAAACAGATATTTTATAATTACCAAGTAAATGTACATCTGTATTCATCCCATTGGTCTTTTACAACCAGTTCCGTAGGATAACTGTCGGAATTCAATGTCCATGTAAAATACATATCGGACACAGAGTCCTCGCCATTGTATGTATAATGCCCTGCAAGCGGCAGATGTTTCGTAGCCTTACCAAGCATGCCTCCATAATAGACATATATCATCTCGTCCATATCCACATCCAGTATTTCATCAAACAACATCAGGCAGCCCTTATTCTCGATAGGAGCTGTTATATTATCCGTCGTATAGTCTATGGCAGCACTATACTCCCACTCGTCATTGCTGTCGATAATTCCGTCACCATTGAAATCACCACTAGCTACATAGCGTGTGGAAGTCTTCACCACATCTCCATCCTTATAGGTGATGTTCGTTATTTCACCATCGCTTTCAGAGCGTTTCATTACAACCAGATGGCCTTCAGTGTCGTATTCCATCTCCCAAGTAAACTCATCGGCATCGGGAGTACCAGCGTGGTCTATTGAGTTGCAAAATTCCACATAACCATCGCTGTTGAGCTGCAAGTTCAGTTCTGTAACATCGCCCTCTTCATCCGTCACGGTGATTCTTGCTCGGTCCTTTGCAACATCTGCCTTTGTAGTAGCGGGAAAGTACTCAAAGACGGCTTTATCCCCATCCTCAGTTGTAATGTTCGTCACCAGCCCTTCTTCATTGTGAGAAATCGCCATGCCCGAAACCGACTTCGGAAGCCCTCCCGTAAACACTTGCGAAGGATTGACCACAGTGGCGGTGTTTTCGCCACCCTCACCATTCTCATTTTCGTCATCGTCACTGCAAGCAGTGAATCCCAAGCACAACGCCACACCCAACATGGAGGCAGCCATCATTTTAAACATTTTCATAAGTTACAAATCTTGTTTTATCCCCATCCCTCTAAGGAAAATCCATAATAACAAAAGTATAAGGAATGCCGTCCGTATCTCACGACAACAAGACTCTGCCATTCAAACCCGGACAGATACTTTTGGCCATTTATCATTCCCAGACAAAGCTTAATATTTTTTGCAAAGTAATAAACTTTTCCTTTCACTCCTTGTCACTGAAAAAGGTGATTTTTCAGCCACATACAGAAAAAATTCAGCATCTCCAATAAAAAGCAAAATGAATAAGACGTATATTTGCAACAACTAAGCACAGATTGAATTCCACTAAAATATACCGATATGAGGGTACGCCATACTAAGCTATTATCACTCCTCTTTTCTTTAACCACTATCCTGCTTCACGCCGGAGAAATACCAACAGACACTCTGTTGGCACACTTCTACAACCGGGCAGCCAATCTCATGGAAGAAGGACACTACGATGAAGCGCAACGTAGCTTCGACAGCGCCTTTGCCACCCGGAACGTAAAGCACTCCTTCATGTATCCCATCTTGCTGAACGAACAAGCCACACTACTGATCTATGTGGGAAAGACAGAAGAAGCCTTTGCCATGAAAAAAAATGTGCTCCCCTACCTGCCGCAGATAAATGATTTGGAAAAGCACATCAGCGTATACAACGATTTGGGCCTCCTCTACCGTCAGCACCAAATGAATGACTCTACACTCTACTATTACAATAAAGCACTGGACAGTGCCTTGCAATATGGGGACGAAAGCTGGATAGCCCACATCTGCAACAATGTGTCCATCCTATACTTCAATATCAGGCAGCTGGACGAAGCCGAAAAGTATACCGACATGGCCGCCGAACATGCCGCCAGAACCGAAGACCCATTCGTAGCTTTCACCACCTGGCAAATCAGAGCAACCATAAAGGCTGAACTAAACAAGCTGGATGATGCTGAAAAATCCAACCGCAAAGCCTGGAACATTGCCTGCCACGGAGAGGGAAACGAAGACCTATGGAAGATACGCTGCCTGCCCGGCATGCTGAGACTCTTTGAACGAAAAGAACAACCCGATTCCATAGACCACTACTTGAAATTGGGGAACAAACTACTACAACGGGTACCATCCAACTCCATCGCTGCCATAGGATTCATACAATCGAGGGCAGCCACCGAAACAAACCGCAAAAACTATGCCCGCGCCTTGAAGGACTTCCACTGGCTGCGTAACCGGAAAACCGGTACCGAGCCCAAAACATTATTTACACAAATGGCACGATGCTACGATGCCTTGGGAAACCCCAAACTGGCCTACACCTATATGGATAGTGCCCGCATGTGGACTGATACGCTGGCACAGCACAATCTGACGCAACAAATGGCAGAATTCAACGTGAAATATCACACACAAGAAAAGGAATTGGAGATAGCCCACCTGCAACAAGAACAACTGGAACACCAAGCCTTCCTGCTAAAAGCCTCCATTGCTGTAGCCCTTCTGTCCGGTCTTGCTCTCATTACTTTGTTGACGCTCCGCCACAAGAAACGAATAGCCGAAAAGAAGATTGAACTGCTAAAGCAAGAAAACGAACTGAACTCGGCACGCCGTTACATTGAAGGGTTGGAAGAGGAATGCAAATATTTTGCCAAGGAACTACATGACGGCATAGCCAACGACCTGCTGGGGCTGCAAATGAAGATAGAAACTTCTGCCAGCAAAGGGAATGAGCAGGAACTGGCCTCACTCGTCAGCAAACTGAGAAACAACGTGCGGAATATCTCACACGAACTGATGCCTCCCGAATTCGAGCATCTCAGTCTAGACCAGATACTCGACCGTTATGCTGCCAAACTGACCGAGAACACCGGCATAGAGGTCAGCTATCATCCAACGGAGAACAACGCATCACGCCATCTTCCCAATGAAACCGCTTATGAGCTGTACCGCATCGTACAAGAGCTCACCATGAACATCGTGAAACATGCCTCAGCCAGTCATATAGTCATCAGTCTCCGTGCCGACAATGAAAATAAATATACCCTGCAAATTACAGACAACGGTAAGAATGCAAACAAGCAACAAACAGCAACAAACAACAATGACGGCATAGGATTGCGCACCGTAAACGACCGTATCAGAGCCATCAACGCTACCGCCAATGTATGCTCGTCAACAGAAAACAACGTTTTCACCCTACTGCTTAACATAAACGAATGAAACCAAACAAAGAAACATACAGAATACTGGTAATAGATGACCACCCGATTGTTGCTGAAGGCATCATCGCATTGGCCTCGCAACTCGAAGGAGTGACGTGCAAAGGAGCCACTTGTGCAAAAGACGTGGAACAACTGACCCTCAAAGAGAGATTCGACCTTTGCATCATTGACCTTGAACTACCGGATATGAATGGATTCCAACTCATATCCCACCTTCACAGCCAGATACCCGAATGCGGCATTTTAATCTATACCATGCATGAAGAACCTTGGATCATAGCCAAATTATCCACCCTAAACATCAACGGAGCTGTTTCAAAAAATGCCAGCACCAGCGAATTGAGAGACGCCATCAGTACACTGAAAAACGGAACCAGATACTTCAGCAATGTTTTCAGCGAACTGGACAAGGAAAAACAAAACACCCTACCACATGCACTTCCCGAATTGTCGAGACGTGAAAAAGAAGTGCTCGCCTATCTCTCGCAAGGACTGAGCACTTCTGAAATATCCCAATTACTATTTCTCAGCATCAATACAATACAGACTTACCGGAAGCGCCTGATGGAAAAACTGGAGGCCAAAAACGTTGCAGAACTTGTCTACAAGGGGAAGAGCTTATTCTGAGAACACTTGTCATTCGCCCAGACAGTTACAAGCCTCCAGCTTCTCAAGCTTCTCCGTCTGAAAAGGAAGAAAATCAACTTAGCGGATACTCACCGTCATCGGATTGCGCACCTTCTGTGCAAAATCAGCCATGTATCGGTTCCAGGCTTCAGCAGTCTTGATGTCCGCGCGGTCCCAGGCAAAGCCCCAGTAATACACGTAGTCAGCGCCCGGCTCATAGTCGCTGACAACCAGTACATGACCGTCCGCATTGTTACGCATCTTCTTCTCCTCTATGGGGAAAAGCACGGTTTTGGCTTCCTTCACAACGGCAGGGAAAGCGGCCCCCATAAATATCTTGCCATTATCCGGTCCGGTAGTGGGGTCTACATACGTCATATAGCCACCGGCGGCATCAGCCACCACAGCACCGTCCGGTTCGTGCAGCACAATACCGGTAACAATGGGCAAAGATTCCTTTAGATTGCTATACGAAACGGCAGTACGGTTCAGATGAGAACCGGCATCCAGCGTAATCAGACGCGTTTCCACCACCGCAGTATCCCCTTTCACAGCCAACGGATTGAACTCCAGCTTCACCGTGAAGCGCAACGGACCGTTGTCCAGCACCTCCTGCGTCTTGTAGCACCACGGATAGATAATGGTATCATTCACCATCAATGCAGACACTCCGGCTCCCAATGTTGGGCCTACTGCATAGCAGTCCATGCCATAACCGTGGTCTATATGATAGGAGAATGTGCGTACCAGCTCATCGGCTGCCTTCGGGTCTGTCTTGCGCAATTCATTAACCTGCTTCCAGGAGTCTGCATCCAGTTCCTTGGCATATATGTCTTCCAGTACCGGTGCAGCAGTGCCTCGCTTCGTAAACAAGTCGTAGCCGAAACCGCGTTCACCCCTTGCCTGCAATGCAGGACCGTAGGCACGGAAGCCTACCAAGTCGTTCTCCCAGGCCATGTCGTCCAGACGTTCGGGATACTGCCGCCCACAAGCCCTTACCTCCACATCGACGGGAGTACCGGCCTGGACGGTATATGCAGCCGATGCATTGGCAGCTACCGTCGCAGGGAAGATTAATTTGTCATCGTAGGTCACTTGGTAAGGCACCTGCTCCCCTTCGACATTCAGAACCACAATCTGTGCGGTGTCTGCCAGATTCAGAAGGTTTGAGATTTCGGTCATGGACACCTCTACCATCTCATCGGAACGGTCCATCGCTAACGGATTGGTTACCGTAACAGTCACTATCTTGCTATCGTTGCAAGCAAGACAGCAGAGGGCCGCCATACATAATAAAAGAAAGTTTCTCATATAATCATTGCTTTTTCCTAATCAGTTGTATAACTTTCTTTTAGGCGCGGATTATACGGATTTTCCTTATCCTTTCCGCGAAATCCGCGTAATCCGCGCCCAAAAGAAAAAGGTGACAAGTGACATTATCCTGCCACTTTATCACCTTCTCAATTATCCTTAAATTTATTTCGGTTGCTTTCCGATATAAGCCAAGATACCTCCGTCTACATAGAGGATGTGACCGTTTACCGCATTAGAGGCTTCCGATGCCAGGAACACTGCCGGACCGGTAAGTTCTTCCGGAGCCAGCCAGCGGCCTGCCGGAGTCTTGGCGCAGATGAACGAGTCGAACGGGTGACGGCTACCGTCGGCCTGCTTTTCACGCAGCGGAGCAGTCTGCGGGGTAGCGATGTAACCCGGACCGATACCGTTACATTGGATGTTATATTCACCATATTCAGAGCAGATGTTGCGAGTCAGCATCTTCAAGCCACCCTTGGCAGCGGCATAGGCCGACACAGTCTCACGACCCAGTTCGGACATCATAGAGCAGATATTGATAATTTTACCGTGGCCCTTCTTCATCATGGCAGGCAGAACAGCCTTTGATACGATGAACGGAGCATTGAGGTCGATATCGATTACACGACGGAAGTCAGCAGCCTCCATCTCGTGCATAGGAACACGGCGGATGATGCCGGCATTGTTTACGAGGATATCAACAGAGCCTACTTCCTTTTCAATCTGGGCTACCATGGCCTGAACAGCAGGTTCATCTGTCACATCACATACATAACCGCGTGCCTTGATACCCTTTTCAGTATAGGCAGCCAAGCCTTTGTCTACCAACTCCTGGTTGATATCGTTGAAACAGATAGTTGCTCCTTGCTCTGCAAAAGCTGAAGCGATAGCAAAACCGATACCATAAGAAGCACCTGTAACAAGGGCTACTTTACCTTCCAAAGAAAAATTCAAATACGGATTCATAACGTTAAATTATTAAGTTTAAATAAGTGATATTCTATTTATGTACGATTTGCAAGTAGTTTATACTCAATGGAAACTTTATTTTGGGAGAATGCCTTCCCTATAAGGAAATCGCAGCGAATGCTTTTCGTATCGTAGCTTTTCACATCATCGGGATGCTCAGCATAGCGAATTTCATAGTTCGTTTTCATGATTGCACTACATTTAATAGGTTATAACTTCAGCCATCAAATACACATCGTTTGCGTACACGATGCAAATGTAACAAAAGAAAATGGAGAAACCGTATAAATTTGTGTCAATTATATAGCAATATCGTTCAAAGATTCGTAAAAAGAAAAAATCTATACCTATAGTGCCAACAAGAGGGGGAAAGAATAACAAAAAAACCCACTAAAACTTGCGATTTTAGTGGGTTTTTAGCTGCAATTAGCTGTATCGTAGTTGGACTACCAGGATTCGAACCTGGACAAACAGAACCAAAACCTGTTGTGCTACCATTACACCATAGTCCAAACATAGGGCTTTCTGTTAAAAAGCGGTGCAAAGATAAAAGGAAGCCCCGAAATATCCAAATATTTCGGGGTTATTTTTACTGCCGAAGCATCATTTCCTTAATTACTTCTCTTTAGGCTACCGTTATTTGGCGATAATCAGATAGTAATTCTTCTTGCCGCGCTGTACCAGCAGGTATTTTTCGTCCAGCAGGTCGGCTGTCGTAATCACCTGGTCGAAAGCAGCCAGTTTCTCCTTATTCAGAGAAACGCCACCGCCTTGCACCAGCTTACGCATCTCGCCCTTGGAAGCGAATACAGCAGCATTATCCACGAACAAATCCACCGCCTTCACACCGGCAGCCAGTGCATCACGGGATATTTCGAACTGGGGAACACCCTCGAACACAGCCAGCAGCGTATCTTCGTCCAACTTCTTCAGTGCATCGGAAGTTGCATTGCCAAACAAGATGTTGGATGCATCCACAGCAGCGTTATAGTCCTCTTCGGAATGAACCATGATAGTCACTTCCTTGGCCAGGCACTTCTGAAGGACGCGCAAATGGGGAGCAGCCTCGTGCTCGGCCGTCAGAGCGTCAATCTCCTCCTTGGACAGTGCAGTGAATATCTTTATGTAGCGTTTGGCATCCTCGTCGCTCACGTTCAGCCAGAACTGGTAGAACTTATATGGAGAAGTGTAGCGCGGGTCGAGCCAGATGTTTCCGGACTCTGTCTTGCCGAACTTGCCACCGTCGGCCTTCGTAATCAGCGGGCTGGTCAGTGCAAATACCTCCCCACCGTTCGTACGGCGAATCAGTTCGGCACCGGTGGTGATGTTACCCCACTGGTCGCTGCCACCCATCTGGAGCTTGCAGCCTTTGGTTTCATACAGATGAAGGAAGTCGTACCCCTGCAACAGCTGGTAGGTGAATTCCGTGAAGGAAAGACCGTCACGTGCCTCACCGTTCAGACGCTTCTTTACAGAATCTTTCGCCATCATATAGTTCACGGTGATGTGCTTACCCACTTCACGGGCAAAATCGAGGAAAGTGAAGTTCTTCATCCAATCGTAGTTGTTCACCAACTCGGCACGGTTGGGGGCATCCGAATCAAAATCCAGGAACTTAGAGAGCTGGGCCTTCATACCGGCCAGGTTGCGCTGCAACGTCTCTTCCGTAAGCAGATTGCGTTCGGCAGACTTTCCGGAAGGGTCACCAATCATACCCGTAGCACCGCCAATCAGTGCCAACGGCTTGTGTCCGCAACGCTGGAAGTGACGCAAAATCATCACACTGCAAAGGTGCCCGATGTGCAAAGAGTCCGCAGTAGGGTCGAAACCAATGTATGCAGTCACTTGTTCCTTAGCCAGAAGTTCTTCCGTACCCGGCATCATATCGTGGAGCATGCCACGCCATCTTAATTCTTCTACAAAATTCATCGAATGATTAAGTTATCTGATTAATTATTTAAGTGATTATCTATGAATTGTTTGATTCCTATTTTAATCTGCGCAAAAATACGACTCTTTATTCGAAGAAACAACTCTTAGGGTTTAAAAAAGACTTTGCAGACATTTCTCCGGAGTGTTTCTCCAAGCTCCTCGGGAGAGATGCCGCGCACTTCGGCAGCGCGTGCATACAATTCCCCGATGGAAACTTCGCTTTCATCCGTTTCGATGAACAGCCGGTCGGCAGGTACCCGGCACAAGGCTGCTTCCTGGTATTTCTCCCCGAATGAAAGGTAAAAGCCATGTTTCAGATATTCCTCCGCCAGCGCCGCCTTGCCACGGAAACCATGTATTATCCACGGATTCGACGGGCGCAAGTCCCGCTTCACCTTCAGCAGTTCATCAACCGCCTTCACCAGATGAATCACCAGCGGCTTTCCCACTTCCTCTGCCAAACATGCCTGGCACCTGAACACTTCCACCTGCAAATCCATCGGAGCATCTGCCAGCTTGTCCAGCCCGGCTTCGCCCACGGCAAGTACTTGGGGATGGCGCACTAATTCCTCCAGGCCGCACACCCTGCTAGCCACAGCACCTTCAACTCCTGAGTATCCACCTCCACTCCGACCTATATGCCAGGGATGTATCCCCACCGAATACCATCCGCCGCTCTGTGGAGAGAACGTTTCGGGATAGCAATTTGCAATGGCAGTTCCGGGTACTTGCGGAAGCCGGTGTGTATGTATGTCAACTGGAATATTCATGGAACGGGATCATATCCGGAACCTCCCCAGGGATGGCAGCGCAGAATGCGCCTGACTGCCAGACAAAACCCCTTGAAAGGTCCGTGTTTCTTGATGGCCTCCACCGCATATTGCGAACAAGTGGGGGTAAAACGGCATGAAGGCCCTATCATGGGCGATATGCACTTCTGATAGAAATAGATGGGAAGCAGCAGCAGATATGAAAGCAGACGCTTCATGACACCTGCGGAGTTTGCTCGGCTTCAGCATTTGCCGCTACCTTCTCGGCAATGCGTGCCAAAGCTGTCTTCATACGGTCCTCAATGACAGAAGAGTCTACCAACTGGTCCGAAAGATAGATGAAGGCCACGGCCAGACGGCACTTTTTTTCCGTCAGCACGGCCAGCAGTCCGTGTTTGTTCATGCGGTAGGCTTCACGTATCTGGCGTTTCACGCGGTTGCGCTTCACCGCCCGCTTGAAACGGCGTTTCGAAACACTTACAAGAATGGAAACGGGTGCCTCCAGCTCCTCCACCGGCAGATACACCACACGCAAAGGGAAAACCGAAAACGAGCGTGAGCCGCCCGCAAACATCTTCTCTATCACTTTCTTCTTGTCCAACCGTTCGGACTTACGCAAGGTATTTGGCATGGGGTGATGAGTTATAAGTTATGAGTGATGGGTGATGAGTTATGAGTGATAAGTTATGGGACGATACAAAAACGAGCTACAAGTACCTGGCAACATAAAAGCACAACCACTTGTAGCTCAATTTTATAAATCCATTGTTATGCCTACAAGCTATAAGCAAATCACTCATAACTTATAACTCATAACTCTTTTTACTTTCCTTTATTATTCTCCTTGATAAACATGTCAAGCGCCGCCGTCATTGAGGGTGCCTGCACGCTGGGAGCTTCCAGGTCAAGACGAAGTCCGGCATCACGGACTGCCTGGGCAGTGGTAGAGCCGAATGTTCCGATCTTGATTTCCTTCTGGTCAAAATCAGGGAAATTCTTCTTCAAGGCACTGATGCCTGCCGGACTGAAGAACACCAGCATGTCATAATCAAAAGCCTCATCTGCAGCAAAGTCATTGCTGACAGTACGGTACATGACAGCTTCCGTGTGCTGAATCTTATTCTTATCCAGCAGATTCTTCACGTCATCATTGTGTACATCCGACATTGGTACCAAGTACTTTTCAGTCTTATGCTTAACAATGGAAGGTATCAAATCGTCAATCTTCCCGGTGTTTCCGAAGAAAATCTTACGCTTACGATACTGCACATACTTTTGGATATACAGAGCAACGGCCTCCGTCACGCAGAAATACTTCATTGTTTCGGGAATTGTCACACGCAATTCTGTACACAAGTGGAAGAAATGATCAATAGCATGACGCGAAGTAAAAATAACGGCAGTATGATCCAAGACCGAAATTTTCTGTTGTCTGAACTCTTTCGCTGAAAGGCTCTCCACTTTGATAAATGGGCGAAAATCTATTTTCACACCATACTTCTCGGCGATGTCGTAGTAAGGAGATTTCTCTGATGCCGGTTTCGGCTGCGACACAAGTACTTTCTTAATTTTCAACGTCCTAAAATTTTATTATCAAATAACTGTTTAGCTGCATCACACCTTGATATAACACAAAACAAGGCATGATTTCAAGGGCACAAAAGTACACAATTAAAAGCAAACCGCCATATAAATTGTTACAAAAAAGCTTTAACCACTTGTATAACATCAATATTTTAGCAAAAAAGGCTAAAATCAATCCGATTATTATCGTCAGCTGCAAACTCAAATCAAAATAGACTACGAACAGGGCAAACGGGAAAAGGGCGAATCCCAAGTAATAAAGTAGCGTAGAATAGGACTCAAGCCATAGCGTTGTAACACTTTCGTCAAAAAAAATCCAACCCAGAAAAGAGTAGAGCATCCACTTCAAGCACAAATAGAAGAGACACACACCGATGTAAATCCCCAGCAGAAGCCCCGGCGACACATGACGTACCAGTTCCGGCTGTATATCATTGAAGTAGCTGAAGATACAGACACCCGCAAGGATGCAAGTCTGCAGGATGAGCAGCAGCAAATAGCGCATATCGGCGGCTGTGGAAGTGGCAAATATGCTGGTACGTTCGCGATGAAGCAGGAAATCCTTCACCAGTTGCAGCAGGAACTTGCGGCTGCGTGACAAGACATAGGCCGACAGAAAGAAACAGCACAAAAGGACCACGGTGATGCCATCGTCCATTCTCGGAGAATATGGAATAGGAATCCCCTCCGTCCCCACTACTGCCCAAGCCATCAACAGCCCTATCATATTGCAGCGAATTTACGGATGGAGGCGTCCCACAAGGGAGTGGTATATATCAGTTCCACGGCTTCCTGCGGTGTCTGCGCCACATGCCAGATGGCACCGTGCTGCGTACGCATGAAGTTTTCGTCCACCGCCTGCCGGAGCATATCGAGCAGAGGGCCGAAATAGTTCTTGACATTCAGTATCACAATCGGGTTCAGATACAGTCCGAGTTGCTTCCAAGTGATGATTTCCAGCAGTTCTTCCAGGGTGCCGCAACCACCGGGCAGGGCGATGACGGCATCGCTCAGGTCGGCCATTGTCTTTTTCCGCTGGTGCATGCTTTCCACTTCCACGAGTTGGGTAAGTCCGGTGTGATGCCATCCCTGCTCCACCATGAAGCGGGGAATGACGCCCGTCACCTCTCCCCCTGCCCGGAGTGCCGCATCGGACACAGCGGACATCAGTCCCATATTTCCCGCACCATTAATCAGGCGAATTTGCCGCTGCCCCAGCAGAGTGCCCAGCTCACGGGCTGCATCGAAATAAACGGAATCTATCTTTGTGCTCGAAGCACAATATACGCATACGGAATTTATCTTGTTCATCATCTTGTTACCTCCTTTTTTAGGTACCGCCACAAAGGTACATGATTTCGGGGAGATTTGAAACAAATTTCTTTCTTCCCACTTACGACGGGGGATTTTTCATAAATCAATAACGGATTATGTGTGCCGCAGGCACTGATAAGGCACATTAAACAGAGCTACACCCTTTGCCCCGGATAGCTACACCCTTTGGGGTAAATGGCTACACCATGTCAGGGAAAGGGTGTAGCCTTATATAAAAGGTAAAATTCCCTGTTGACATATAGTGATGAAAGCAGGGAATCGTTCACTTTATTGAATCAGAGGACCTTATATATCAATATTCGAGCCAAAAGTAATCCGTCAAGGTCAATCCGATTAATAGGATTATTCCCGCAATAAGCATAGAGACTTGTATTGAAGTAATTTTCAGCAGAAGGGTCCACCGTCGTAAACCTTCCCAGCGCAGCATCATACATGCGTGCCCCATAATCATACAGATTCAACCCCTTCTTGCCATCGTACTCCTTGCCGTTGTATTTATAAGGCTGCACATTGCCTGAACTTGCAAACACACCACCGAAGGGATAGTAATGGTTCGCTTCCTCAACAGCACCGCTGGAACTGAGGACTACGCGGTTGTTTCCCTGATGGTCCTGCAGGTAATAGTGATACTTCTTGTCCGAAAGCGTAACATACCCCTCTTCCGTAAGAAGAAGCTTGGCAACACCGTTTTCATAGACCACATTGCAGCAATACACCGTAGGAACCAGATTGCCCGAACCATCTGCCTCCTTATACATCATGCGCCGCTTGATGCCGTCGGCAGTATAGCCATACTGTATGAAACCGCCGGAAGCAAAAGTGACGCCTGTTGGCAAATTTAATACATTATACGTAATATCGCTAATTCCCTTGTTTAAATCTTTGGTCAAATTGCCGTTCGCATCATAAACGTACTCGTTCGCCTGCTTCACACCGTCCTTGAACTCGAAGCTGCCGTTGTAGGCAGAAACTAACTATTTCCAATGAATTCAAAATAAAGATTCCCTACTTACAATAGTCATGCAAGCAGGGAATCATTTAAGTTGTCTAATCCGAAGATGCGATATCCCAAAGCAGCAGATGAGGGTATCTGCTACAATGGACAGATGAATATTACAATTTCAAATATATTATATATAAGGTTCTATTCTTTACATCAAACACAAAAAAGGCGACAGCATTACCTGACTTCTTGTAGTAAAAAGAGTGATATCCGTCTTGTGTACCTAAAGATTTGTTAGCCTCTAAAATCCATTTGCTACGTTGAAAATCTTCCCTTTTTAAAAAAGCCATTTTATAATAGGTCTCAAACTTGGTACTATCAACTTTTTTCGTCCAGTTTTTTTTCCCCCACAATAAAGAATCTACCTCATATTCATCATCAAATAGAACAAACGAGGAACTTGTCAAAAAACGTTGTACAGTGCTATTTGACAATTCATATTTTTCTACAACATCATAATCTTGAATATTCCAAGATTATGAATAATCGAAAGACTCTATCTCAACTTTATTCACGCCTAATATTTGGGCTATTTCAATATCAGTCTTAGAATGATAACTAAAAAAATAGTGCCACACCATACCCAATAGAGAAAACGCCAATATTGTATATATAGTTTTCTTATAACGCATAATATCTATTATTTATAAAAACCATTTCCTACTACCAAGAGGTCTATTAATGCGATGCCCCACTTTTCCTAAACCATATCCATATATTTCGTATAAAATATCTGTATCATCAAAATCCATTCTGTCTCATATAGTACATTATTCTTTTTGAAGGACAGTACAATAATAAATATTTTTCCAATTCACTAATATAGATACAACTGTAATAACTCTTTGGATCATTCAAACAGTTCTCGAATGCCTTTTCTTCATCCGTTTCACCTTTGTTTATAATCCACGATAATTCATTCCTATATTTCAGTTGTGTTATAGAATCTATGGGACAGTTTATCCATTTTGTAACTTCAACAGTATCTGGTAGAGACACATACTCCCAATTATCTTCTATCTTAGGATAAGCAGAGTCAATAAGAACATCTTTTAAGCGATAAACAAACAACTCAAAATAATCTCCATGGCTCCAACCGATATAATCTTTATGATAAGCAATCTTAGCATTTCCATTATAGTTTGGAAAAAGAATTTTAAAGTCTTGCTTTTTTAAAGGAGTAAAATTCATTTCCTTTATGATACCATAAGTAACGCCAAGAATTATCACAGTCAATATTGTATAGCCTATTTTCTTCATTACACTCTATTTAACTACTGGAACGATTGCATATCCATAACCATATATCAAAAAATCCTTTCCATCACCTGCTCTACCGGGTCGGCCAACCCATGTCGCAAAATTGCGGAATGGTCGATTATCCATCGTAAAGTCATACTTATCCATATACTTTTCTGAACCAATAAAGACTTTCCCGGTCTTATCATCTATTAAAGTCATTTTCAATGTACCATAAACTTTTCCAGTATTGGTTAACCTCCATATAAAATTTTTATATATAGATTTGTTCTGACTAAAAGACGAGGTGTTTACGCCATGTAGCTCAATCTTACTTTGATCCACGAATAACGGTTCTCCCGTTTTATTCCTCCACCATGTATCAGCCTCATCTTTGGTCAGATAGCCATCATAGTCAGGTCTGTCTTTCAAACTGGTATAACTTGTCACGTAATTGGAACGCGCTTCATCATCTACCAACCCTCCGTAGCCTAAACTATAGCTTAACGCTTCAGAATGAGACATACCTTGCTTAAAGTTTGATTTATTCATTATAATGGCATCCCCTTGCAACCCTTCATCATCAGTACCCAATAAAAAACCACTTTCATCATAAATAGGACTTACCAATCCTCCTGTTGGATCTATAAAGCGCACTGGATTATTCAAACAATAAGCATAAAGTCCGGTATTGAAATACTTCTCTGCCAACGGGTCATTCGTCGTAAACCTTCCCAACGCCGCATCATAATGTCTCGCCCCATAATCATACCAGTTCAAACCCTTCTTTGAGTCATATTCCTTACCGTTGTACTTGTAAGGCTGAGCATTGCCCGTGCTTGCAAATACACCACCGAAGGGATAGTAGTGGTTCGTCTCCTCCACTGTGCCGCTTTGGTTAATCACTACACGGTTATTCCCCTGATGGTCCTTCAAGTAGTAATGATACTTGCTGTCACTCAAAGTAACATAGCCCTCTTCGGCAAGAAGCTACTTCTGGGCTCCGTTTTCATAGATCACATTTCCGCAATAGTCAGTTGTGGTGGTTGTACTACCATCTTATGGACTGTTCTCTGTTTTGTACCGTCAGCAACATAGGTATAGGTGATCGTGCTACCATCACTGAGCAATACCGTACTGGGCAAATTTAATGCATTATATTGAATACCGCTAATTCCCTTGTTCAAATCTAAAAAAGGCTATCCTAACATGCAAGATATAGGAAATCTGATGTTAGGATAGCGATTAAAATCATTCTACTTGAGATAATCAACTCACATCAGAGCAAGATAACACCTCATATTTATCATTCTTTCTTAATGCAAATATAGATGGAGTTTCATTTTCATAATAAAGCCCTATACTACCGGTATGATGAAAATAGAAGAAGAATTGTTCCTTTGAGTTATATATAAAGTTTCCATAAGGAGCAATTCCTTTCATAATGCAATCTAATGCAACAGATAGGTAAGCATCCCAATCATTACAGACACAACAGCCAGAATATCCCTTAGCAATATTCGATTCTTGCAATATATGCAAGTAAGATGCCGTCTCTTTAGACAAAAATTGAGGATCGTAGCACAATGTATTCTCTTGAATATTCCAAGTATCTATGCAAAAGTCCCACCATGATGGACTAAAGATAGATAATTCATCTACAACTGCACCAAACAAATCACAAAATAGAGATTTCATGTCGTCAATGCTAACTGAATCTTTTTTTATGTATATTTCAATTTTATGCCCTTGAGCATCAATACCAGAATCAGAATCAAACTTTACCCAACAGAATGGGAAAGATTCACCTTCTTGCATTTTTAATATCTGTTTTCTCATTTCGAAAGCTCCTTCCATGGGATAAAAATCCCTACATCACTTTTATGTTTATTAATTATGAAATTCCCATACTTATCAGCATCTTTATACCATTCTAAGCCTTTACTTGTCTCTTTATAAACTTTATAAAAACTACCACCATGCTTTGTTTGGTCTTTTACCCACCATAGCCCATCTGATTTACTTTTATAAAATAGGCCTCTAATGGGATGTTTCATTACTTTAGAGGATCCTTGTTTAGTCAAATTCCATAATCCTCTAATTGTATTCAAGTTTGATGTCTTTGCAAAACCAGGTAAAGGAGGGGTTCCCGCCATTGGAGCAACACCCGTTATTACTCCATCTATTCCTACCTTATAGGTAAACCGCGTTTGTTCACTATAATAGGTAGAGCCAATATCTAAAAGATAATAACCCGCATATCCCCAAAAGCCAGAAATTGGTTCTAAAGCTCTAGTCCCTACTTTTGTCAAAGCATTAGGTACAGAAACAGCCACTTCATCCAAAGCCACAACGTCTTTCTTCGGATCGAATTTATTCCAATCAATGTCCTTTACATCTACAGTATCAGTTCCCAATGGATCAATATAATTCAACGAATTATTTAAACAGTAAGTAAACGGGCTCGTTGAATAATAGTTTTCCGCAGACGGATCCACCGTCGTAAACCTCCCCAGCGCCGCATCATAATGTCTCGCCCCATAATCATACCAGTTCAAACCCTTCTTTGAGTCATATTCCTTACCGTTGTACTTGTAAGGCTGAGCATTGCCCGTGCTTGCAAATACACCACCGAAGGGATAGTAGTGGTTCGTCTCCTCCACTGTGCCGCTTTGGTTAATCACTACACGGTTATTCCCCTGATGGTCTTTCAAGTAGTAATGATACTTGCTGTCACTCAAAGTAACATAACCCTCTTCTGTAAGCAGCAACTTCTGCACTCCGTTTTCATAGATCACATTTCCGCAATAATCAGTTGTAGTGGTTGTACCTCCTATCTTATGTACAGTCTTCAACTTTGTGCCGTCAGCTGCATAGGTATAGGTGATGGTACTCCCGTCACTGAATGTCACCACACTGGGCAAATTTAAACAATTATATTGGATATCAGTGATTCCCTTGTTTAAATCTTTAGTTAAATTGCCGTTAGCATCATACGCGTACTCGTTCGCCTGCTTCACACCGTCCTTAAACTCGAAGCCACCGTTGTAGGCGGAAGCCGTCACGGCATCGTCCACACGGGTCAGCTGATTGCCGTTCAAAGTGTAAGTCAGGTTATCAATCAAACCGTAACTGGAAGCAGCGGTCTGACCGTAACGTTGCAGGGTCTTGATGTTGCCGTTTTTGTCATAGGCGGTTACATTCTCACTGAAACGGTTGGTGTTCGTATTGATGCCGGCTGTTTCACCGTAGGTGGCGTTCATCAGGCGGCTTAATCCGTCATAAGTGAATTTGTAACCGCGGACTGTACTTTCGTTCCCGGACTTCCAGGTCATGCTGCTGATATTGCCATTGTACTTCGCTGTACCCACACCCGTGTTGTAGTACACGTTCTGTGTGAAGCATGTACCGCTGATGCCCGTCAGCCAGCTACGCAGGTTGTAGGCATATGTCAGTTTGTTGATGCTCGTTCCGTGATACTGCTTGGTCAGCAAACGACCGAAGTTGTCATAAGTGGCTTTTCCACTGCCTCCCAATGTATGCTCCACCTTGCTCACCCTGTCAGCATAGTCGTAGCTGTAAGTGTATACTTCCTCTCTTGTAGTCTTTCCGGAAGCGGGAAGTAAATAAAAAACTATCCTAACATGCAAGATATAGTAATATCTGATGTTAGGATAGCAATTAAATAGATTATTTCAAGAATATAAAATACTTATTTATTTAAGATATACAAAACTCCAGTTTCGCAATCTGTATTAAGATAAACTCCATGATGAAATAACAAATAAATCAAATATTTTTCTTCTGGATATGACAAACCAACAGAAAGTACACCTTTCTCATTAAAAAGCAAAGAAATAAGATTTTCTACTTTTCCTTTATAAATTGAATCTATGTATGGCTGTGGAGTTACCATACAGTCCATTTCCTTTAGTGAACAAAATGTAATGCTGTCTATACCCAATGTCTGTTCTAATAAAATTGGAAAAAGTTCATATCGATATTTCTTATTAGCTACCCCATCATTCAGAAATAGGTACATATCTCCTTCTCTTGGAACTATCGAATATACACTATCTTTGTATTCTATATTCATTGCAACAAAAGGGCTTTGCCAAGTAGAATCAACAAACATATCTTCATACCTCTCACTTGTTTTATGTACACACATTACAAATAAGAGATTAATACCCAACATAAGGATAATCTTATTCCAACAGTTTTTGGGGTATTTTCCTTCCACGATATTCCGTTCTTTTTGCATCTCCTGTTCTTTTTCTAATTTTATTCTCAGTATTAATAGCACGAATTTCTCTCATGGGTATTCCATTTCCTATATTTTCATAAGACATAATACCTTTATCTACATCCGACGAATGCTGTAACTCATGGATTAAACCAATTCTTGGTGTCCGATGATTTCCATTAATATCCGTTTTAACATCAGGGTCATAATTTATAATGCTTCCTTGCGGAATGTCTTTTTTAGCTTTTTCTCTATCAAATCCTGAAGAATTAGACTCTCCTCGTTTAGTCCTTGTTATTGAATGAACATTCTTACTTTTCTCCAGTTCAATAATCATCTCACCAATTTCCTTATCATCCTTCTTAAGTTGCTGCAAATCTGCTTTCACGTCCTTTTGATACTTGGTATCAAATCCAAAGAACATTTTCACATTATCTATCAAACCATTCGGGTTCGGATTTACAACAATTGTATCTCCATTCACATCTATGTTATTCACCGGATTATTCGCCCCATACTGATACGGTGACATCGAATAATACTTCTCTGCAAACCTGTCATTCGTCGTAAACCGTCCCAACGCAGCATCATAATGTCTCGCCCCATAATCATACCAGTTCAAACCCTTCTTCGTATCAAGCTCCTTACCGTTATACTTGTAAGGCTGGGTATTGCCTGCAGTGCCAAACACACCACCGAAAGGGTAGTAATGGTTCGTTTCCTCCACAGTACCTGACTGGTTGATTACTACACGGTTGTTACCTTGATGGTCCTTCAGATAGTAATGATACTGCTGGGTACCGGTCAGGTTGATGTAACCCTCTTCGGTGAGCAACAACTTCTGGACTCCGTTTTCATAGACCACGTTTCCGCAATAGTCCGTCGTCGTGGTGGTAGTACCTATCTTATGGACTGTTCTCAGCTTTGTGCCATCGGCTCCATAAATATAGGTGATAGTACTTCCGTCACTGAACGTTACTGTATTTGGCAAATTTAAACAATTATATGATATACCGGTAATATTCTTGTTTAAATCTTTAGTTAAATTGCCGTTGGCATCGTAGGTGTACTCGTTCGCCTGCTTCATGCTGTCCTTGAACTCGAAGCTGTTATTGTAGACGAAAGCTGTCGCGTTCTCGCGGAAACGGTTAGTGTCTGTACCAATGATTGTAGTATTATCATAGGCGGCGTTAACATTTGCTTTAAAGCTCATTGAATAAATTTTGCCATTGGGCCTTCATTACTCCACTTGGCAAGTTAGACTGCTAATATTTCTATTATAGTGGGTACCCTATAAAAAGAAACAGCGGATGTTTCCACCCGCTGTAATAGAATTGTTATAAAAATATTATTCAATTATTTGTTTTTTATTTTTAATATAAAATAGAATAAGAGCATAATAAAAACCTCAGATAATACACCTGGTAAATATAGAAACCCTATCATTATATCAAAATTAAAACGCCAAAATATAAAGAAAATAGTAGAAAGAGAGACAACAAGTATCAATTGCAGGCAACAATATAATAATGTCGTTTTAAGATTAAGCCTCAAATTCAATAATAATAATAAGAAGAACAAAACCGTTCCTAAAACAAACGTTATTGATCCTACAAATAATTCAACTGAAAATAAATCTCCTAATGATATACTTTGACTTTCCATATCTATTCAATTTTAACTTGTCTCTTTTTAGGATCATAATTTAGTGACTTAAAATTATCTTGATACTCTTTAACTATACTATTGGGCCTTGGATCTATAATTACTGGTGCCTTATCTTTTACAGATGGGTCTTGTTTCAAAACATCAGCCGCAAAAGTTCCACAATTATTATTCCTTAATGAATACTCTTTCCTCTTTGAATTAGCATTCTCCGCTATTTTTGATTCTGCATAGTTTTTCATTTCTTTAAACTTATCACTTTCAATATATGCTCCTTCTATTCTTCCGGCATGTCCCGCTTGTTCAGATATTATTGATAAAGTTTTATTCAATGATTCCAATGTAGGCTTTTTATCTTGTCCTATTTTTACATTTGGAACAGCGAATGTTCTGACAACTCCTTTACCCTCTTTGTCATATCTGCCATATTCATAATATTTAGTCACTCCTGTTTTATTATCAATCAATAATACTCCAGCATGACCTAAATTCCCAATTTTACCAATAGGAGTTGATATTTTATAATCAGGGAAGGCAATATAAATACCATCCTTCCCGTTAGGGTCTATACAATTTATAGGATTACTATAACAATAAGTATACAAACTTTCTGAATAATACTTCTCTGCCAACGGATCCACCGTCATAAACCGTCCCAACACTGCATCATAATGCCGTGCCCCGTAATCATACCAGTTCAAGCCTTTCTTCGTGTCATATTCCTTGCTATTGTACTTGTAAGGCTGAGTGCTTGTTGATGAAGCGAATACTCCTCCAAACAGATAGTAATGGTTTGTCTCCTCTACCGCTCCGCTCTGGTTTATGACTACACGGTTGTTCCCCTGATGGTCCTTCAAGTAATAGTAATACTTGTTGTCGCTCAAAGTAATATAGCCCTCTTCGGTAATCAGAAGCTTCTGGGCTCCGTTTTCATAGACCACATTCCCGCAATAGTCCGTTGTGGTGGTAGCGCCACCTATCTTATGAACCGTTCTTAGCTTTGTGCCGTCGGCTGCATAAACATAGGTAATCGTACTTCCGTCGCTGAACGTTACTGCACTTGGCAAATTTAAACAATTATATTGAATATCGGTGATTCCCTTGTTCAAATCTTTGGTTAAATTGCCGTTCGCATCGTAGGTGTACTCTCCGACCTGCTTCACGCCGTCCTTGAGCTCGAAGCCTCCACCGTAAGCAGAAGCCATCACGGCATCGTCCACACGGCTCAACTGATTGCCGTTCAAGGTAAAAGTCAGGTTGTCTATCAGGCCGTAGGCACTGGCACCAGTCTGGCCGTAACGTTGCAAACTCTTGATGTTACCGTTCTTGTCATAACCCGTAACGTTCTCCGAGAAGCGGTTCGCATTCGTGCTGATACTTGCTGTCTCGCCATAGGTAGCGTTCAGTACTCTGTCAAGACCGTCATAAGTGAATTTGTAACCACGGACAGTACTTTCGTTCCCGGACTTCCAGGTCATGCTGCTGATGCTGCCGTTGTACTTCGCAGTACCCACACCCGTGTTGTAGTACAGGTTCTGCGTGAAGCGTGTACCACTGATTCCAGTCAGCCAGCTGCGCAGGTTGTAAGCGTACGTCAGTTTGTTGGTGCTCGTTCCGTGATACTGCTTGGTCAGCAAACGACCGAAGTTGTCATAAGTCGCATCGTACAGAGTGATTGAAGTGCTGCCAAGACTATGCTGCACTTTACTTATTCTGTCCGCATGGTCGTAGGTATAGGTATATACTTCCGTGCGCGTGGTCTTTCCGCTGGCAGTATGTGTATGTGTCACACCAGACGGCTTGTTGGAGAAAGTATAAACCGTACTTGTGATGTCGTAGCCACTGAGCAAGTTGTTCTGCACAAGCACGGTAGGACTGGAAGAAGGATTCCCCCCTGCAGGGTCAGCCGTCCCAGACTGTCGTACAAATAATACATATAGGAAATGTTATCCAGATAGGAAGTGCCCGTGCTGTTAAGCATCCGGAGAGTACGGATGTAGTCCTGCATGACCTACATCATTTGATAGACCTAAAAAACTATCCTAACATACAAGATATAGCATATCTGATGTTAGGATAGTAATTAAATAAATCTCATTGAAAAAAGGCAACTTATATTAGAGTAATATTTTTTATTTAGTATGCAAAAGCTTTATAATCTCACCATTACTTTTTCTTATTTCCACATAAGATTGTCCACAGAAAGTCAGCGCACTATCATTTCCATTAGGAATATGCCCTTCTATTACCCATATTCCATTTACCAAGTTAACAGAAAAAGGTTTTTCTTTCTCTATACTTTCCTTTCCATAAATTTCCAATAGTACGCATTCCGCTATCTTTACTGCAATATCCGCTGTAGGTATAAATCCCTCTGCAGGAACATAGCTTTTCATATCAGTATAAAAATCTGTTGAGAGACTATCATTCATTACATACTCAATCTGTTGAGATGATTGTTGATCTTCTCCGACCTTCGATGTACTGTTTGTACATGACATCGCAAATAGCATTAAAGCAAAAAAATAAGTCCTATACATATTGCTATCTTTTTAAAATACCCAATGAATATGTTCTCTCTGGCTAACAGGAATGTTTAAATCTGGCTTTTGTAGCAATTCTTTCATTCTTTGTTTACCCTTTTCAGCAGGAATATCTTTCGGATTAATATTATTCTTTCGTTTAGGATCTTTGGGATCACTAGGAAGATCACTAGTCACTATTGATGTTTTCTTACTATAAGGATTATATTCTAACAAATCGCCACTCGACGTAGCCAAATAACCATTTTCTTTTGTTTTCTCAATATATTTTATATCAGCTTTTGAGAATTTATTATTTATATGCTCTGCGTCCGCGTCTCCATGCGAATGAATCGATCCTACAAATCTCTCACCGTTAGGAGGTAAGCTTATAGATACGCTGTGCTCTCCTTCATTGGCTGCACTATAAGAATATCCCTTTAGCTTTCCCTTTTGCTTAACTTCATAAATAGAAGAGCCCATTTCACGTTTACGTATAATAGATGCACCATTATAATACATACCCCAATCTTTAGCTGCTGCTCTTTTAGTCTTAAACAGATCACCAGGAGCATATTCCATACCATTTGGGTCTATGAACTTTACCGGATTATCGGCACAATAAGTATACGGACTCATCGAATAATATTTCTCTGCCAACGGGTCATTCGTCGTAAACCGTCCCAACGCAGCATCATAATGTCTCGCCCCATAATCATACCAGTTCAAACCCTTCTTCGTGTCAAACTCCTTACCGTTATACTTGTAAGGCTGGGTATTGCCTGTAGTGCCAAACACACCACCGAAAGGGTAGTAATGGTTCGTTTCCTCCACAGTACCAGACTGGTTGATCACTACACGGTTGTTACCCTGATGATCTTTCAAGTAGTAATGATACTGCTGGGTACCGGTCAGGTTGATGTAACCCTCTTCTGTGAGTAACAACTTCTGAGTACCGTTTTCATAGATCACATTACCGCAATAGTCAGTCGTTGTGGTTGTACTACCTATCTTATGGACTGTTCTCAGTTTCGTGCCGTCAGCACCATAAGTATAGGTAATCGTGCTACCATCACTGAACGATACCGTACTCGGCAAATTTAATACATTATATTGAATATCGGTAATTCCCTTATTCAAATCTTTCGTTAAATTACCATTGACATCGTAGGCATACTCCCCTGCAGCGCTTGCACCGTTCACAAAGGCAGTGTTTGTACCGTATGCCGCGGTACTCACGGCATCGTCCACACGGCTCAACTGATTGCCGTTCAGGGTGAAAGTCAGATTATCAAGCAGGCCGTAGGCACTGGCACCAGTCTGGCCGTAACGTTGCAAACTCTTGATATTGCCGTTCTTGTCATACCCCGTCACATTCTCACTGAAACGGTTGGCGTTCGTGCTGATGCCTGCTGTCTCGCCATAAGTAGCATTCAGCATCCGGTTCAGTCCGTCATAAGTGAACTTGTAGCCGCGGACGGTGCTTGCCGTTCCTGCCTTCCACGTCATGCTGCTGATGCTGCCGTTATACTTGGCAGGCCCGTTGCCGGTGTTATAATACAGATTCTGCGTGAACTTCGTTCCGCTGACACCCGTCAGCCAGCCGCGTACATTATAGGCGTAAGCCTGCCTGTCCGCGTCGGAGCCGTGCAGCGACTTCGATTGCAGACGACCAAGGTTATCATAAGCATAGGCAGCAAGCGTCACCTTCGCCCCTCCCAATGTATGCTCCACCTTCAAGAGCCTGTCCGCATGGTCATAGCTGTAAGTGTATGCTTCCGTCCGGCTGTCCTTCCCGCTTGCCGTGTGCGTATGCGTCACCGTCAGCGGCTTGTCCGTAAAGGTATAGGCCGTGGATGTCACGTCGTACCGGTAACGGAAAGCGTACCGCTCCAAGTCAGCATGCTCCTATATGAAATTCCCTGCTTACATCCAACATAAGCAGGGAATTGTTTAGATTATAGAATCAGAGATTCTTAATATATCAATATTCGAGCCAAAAATAATCAGGTGTACGTAAAGTATCCCACAACAAAATACCACCGTTGGAGCTACATGAAATTACAATATTGGGAATATTATCAATCCGGTATCGGAACGTACTATCTATGACCCTTTTTCCACAATATAATACCGTATCCAGAGATGTGACACGTATCTTTATTTTTAAACTATCATATCCGCTTTTATCGAAACGGGTGATTTCCATTCCAAGCCAATCTTCATGGTAGTCCAATATTTGGTCATCCGTCTTGTTCACATACAGTCCATTAAAAACAAGGCTGTCATTCACCCAACATTGGATATAATCTTTACCGGTACGCTCCTTAAAACCAGTACCTACTCGAATCATGAAATCATTCTCTGAGTCCAAATGACCAATGCACGCCACCAGCATGGCAAGTATGATTATAAAAATAAATATACGTGTCTTCATATTACTGCCTTCTTTTAAGTTTTTGCCTCCAGTTAGGAATATGCCTATTCAACTTGTTATGGATATAATTATCTCGGACTGTTTGTATCTGAGAACGGTTTAACTGAGTTGCTTTAAGATAATCTCCATCAAAATCTTGAATAACTTTTTTCTGTGTCATCAAGTTTTCCACATTCATTGTATGCCCCAATCCTCCTGAATGACCAAGTTCGTGAGCAAAAGTCCGGTTATCATCATTGTTCAACATATTAGAAACCGCTTTCGTTCCTATTTTCACATCCAGACTATTTTTATAAGTCTCAGCCATAACTACACTTTTATCCGTTTTTGTCAACATATCTTGATCAACAATCTGCAAAACGTGTTCAGTGTCCTTTATATCATCCACCGAGTTGACAGTTCTCAATTGCATATCCATAGTCGAAACAAAGTCATCACCTGAAATCGTATATGCGGCATTCACTTGCTCTACTATTTGTCCAGCCAAAGTCTTTATATCAAGCTCCTTATTATTAGAATTATTTATCAAAGCCGCTCTTACCGTAATTTTATATTCTATCTTATCCGTTTCACGATTATAATGGGTTTGCACGCGCCAATCATTTCCATCCGGATCAATGCGACCGACAGGCTCATTTCCACAATAGACATAAGGAGATACTTTAAAATGTTTGTCATATAAAGCATCAACCGTTGTAAACCGTCCCAGCGCCGCATCGTAATGCCGTGCCCCGTAGTCATACCAGTTCAGCCCTTTCTTCGCGTCATACTCCTTGCCGTTGTACTTGTAAGGCTGAACATTGCCTGCACTTGCAAATGTACCGCCGAAAGGATAGTAATGGCTCGTCTCTTCTACCGTGCCGCTCTGGCTGATGACTACACGGTTATTCCCCTGATGGTCTTTCAAGTAGTAGTGATACTTGCTGTCGCTCAGTGTAACATAACCCTCTTCGGTAAGAAGCAGCTTCTGGACTCCGTTTTCATAGACCACGTTTCCGCAATAATCGGTAGTGATGGTAACGCTGCCTATCTTATGGACTGTTCTCAGCTTTGTGCCGTCGGCTCCATAAGTATAGGCGATGGTACTTCCGTCACTGAACGTTACTGCATTCGGCAAATTTAAACAATTATACGATATTCCGGTGATTCCCTTGTTTAAATCTTTAGTTAAATTGCCGTTGGCATCGTAGGCGTACTCGTTCGCCTGCTTCACACCGTCCTTGAACTCGAAGCCACCACCGTAGGCGGAAGCTGTCACGGCATCATCCACACGGCTCAACTGATTGCCGTTCAGGGTGAAAGTCAGATTATCAAGCAGGCCGTAGGTACTGGCACCAGTCTGGCCGTAACGTTGCAAACTCTTGATATTGCCGTTCTTGTCATACCCCGTAACGTTCTCCGAAAAGCGGTTGGCGTTCGTGCTGATGCCTGCTGTCTCGCCATAAGTAGCGTTCAGCATCCGGTCAAGACCGTCATAAGTGAATTTGTAACCACGGACAGTACTTTCGTTCCCGGACTTCCAGGTCATGCTGCTGATGCTGCCGTTGTACTTCGCAGTACCCACACCCGTGTTGTAGTACAGGTTCTGCGTGAAGCGTGTACCACTGATTCCAGTCAGCCAGCTGCGCAGGTTGTAAGCGTACGTCAGTTTGTTGGTGCTCGTTCCGTGATACTGCTTGGTCAGCAAACGACCGAAGTTGTCATAAGTGGCATCGTACAGAGTGATTGAAGTGCCGCCAAGACTATGCCGCACTTTGCTTATTCTGTCCGCATGGTCGTAGGTATAGGTATATACTTCCGTGCGCGTGGTCTTTCCGCTGGCAGTATGTGTATGTGTCACAGTGTTCGGCTTGCCGGTAAAAGTATAAACAGTGTTCGTCGTATCATAACCCTCCAGCAAATTGCCTTGAACCGTTTTTGTGATGCGTCCCTCAAAGTCATAATAATTAGCCGAATAAAGTTTTGTACTGCTGCCAAGAACAGTAATCACACTACCGGTGACATATCCTTTGGCATCGATTGTTGCCGCAGGAAAGTCGGCATTATCGAAACCGGTCAGACTACGGAAGGCATAGTCGTCATAATAGTTTACTCTATGGACTTCGGGCGACACCAAGGCGAAGCTTGATGTATATCCACTGTTACCCAAACCGCTGTTGCTATTCACCCGTGTACATGATACAATAACATTCGAAACTGTAGCCGTATTCGTATTGGAACAAACGCCCTGCACTGCCAGACGATGGAACTTATCATACAGATAGAAACTCCACTGCTTAGAGGCATACTGCTTGCCATCCTGGGAAAAGATCATATTGTCTGCCTCATCGTACACATAGCTCACGGCAGAAGCACCTGGAAGCTTTTTCCAATTACAACGGTTACGGTTGTCATATTTGTACTGGAAAGCATATTGATCCAGGTTTGACACACTCTGATACATCGGTTGTAATACGAAGCAAAGGTTATCCAAATCGTTATACACATAATAAGTATCATGCTGCTCGCTACCCTGCATCTGGCGTTCCAGCAATATATGGCCTTGTTTGTCTGTGAAAGTATAAGAAACATGTTGGTCTTCGTCAATACGTTTCACCACGCGCAACTGTCCGGCTGCATAAGTACCGTTGTTGACAAGTGCCCCAGACGAACTTACCGAATAGTTAATGCAATTCACATCGGAAGAATTAGCCAGATAATCCATAGTTACAGGTTTTGATGCCCATGCCGCTCCCGGAGAGTATCGCTTCAGAATGCGGTCTAATGGGGAAACACTGTAAACAGGCTTGCTGTAGGGACGGGAATCACTTGAATAGTTGCCCGGAGCCGCACTTTTGATAGCCGAAGGAGACATATAAACAGAGGAGGAAACAATTGGGAGCCAACTCTCCGAACGACGTCCTGCGCCATCATATTCTTGTAACGATATCAAATTACTTCCGGCAGGAGTAATTCCCTTTTGTACCTTCTGGAAGAGACGCCCCAAGCCGTCATAATAATCATAACTTGCCATATACTTGCTACCTGCTGCTGCAGTCATAGCATGAGTGCGAACGTAATTCTGCGAAGTGCCGTCAGGAGACCACTGATAGAAGTACGAGGCAATAGGATTTTGGTTATGATCCTGCACATCAGATAAATCACCCAAAGCATTATAGAGATAGAAATCCTTAAAACCAGTTGCTTTTCTTATCTCCTTCAGCCCATAAGAAGGATTGTGAAGCCAGGTTGTGACCTCGCATTCCGGGAAGGACGTTTTCAGTGCATAGAGGGCCGTCGTATTGGGTGAACCGGCAGAACACAAAGCATCCAAACCTGTTGTTCCGAGCCGAGACACTACTTCCGCATAAGTGATACCTTTGAGACGGGCAATCGGCAAAGAATATTTATAGCCCCACAAATAGACCACAGACATGTTGTCGGGAGTAGTAACTTCCACCGGATTCCATTTACTATCATACCTATAAGAAACAGTTCTTTTCTCAGGATACAAACTACTATATTCTTCACTGGACTGCAAGGTGAATTTAGAAAAGACGTCCCCGTACGTATTATTCAGATACAGCGTCGCTCCTCCCGATGTTCGTTGGTAGTTCTGTACAGCATCAAGCACGTTATTAGCCTTGAATTCATCTTTGTAGGAAGAAACATCCGCTGCATAAGCATAGCTTTCCATTACATAGCCCGAACGGCTGGTACTTGTGCGGCAAGTAGCTATCTGGTTACGACTGTTGTAGGTATACAGTTTTTCCTGCGTCACCGGTACACCATGGGCATATTCCGTCGAAACTTCCCGTTTTAACCGTATATCATAGGTAAGATGCGGATATAAAGTTATCTCAAAACGTCCGTGATAAGCCAATGGATTTCTAAAGCTCACCGTCTGTCCTCCGATGTTTTCATTATAGGTGATACTGCCGGAATAGCAATTAACCGGACCCACATAGTTGTCCCTTACACGGATGTTGGTCAATTCTTGCCACTTGTTTGCAATCTCATATTCATAGGTGTCTTCCCATACCAAGATATTACCGGCATCATAGATACTCTTTTTCAGTAGTCGCCCATTATAGTTGGCAGGCATATAAGCCAAGGTAGCATCATAATCCTGGCCGGCTATGTTACTGAATACGAGTTCCTCTCTCCCCGCATCCAGAAAATCGCGCTGCCTGACGACACGGCTGTAACCTACAGGATTGGCATTGGGCGCAGAAGCTGGTGGAGTTTGCGCCTGAGCATAAAAACGGCGGAAAGAGTGGTAACTGGTAGAAGGGCATATCACTCCTTCAGGAGTTGTGGTATAGCTTCCGCGCCGGACATTAAAATCATCATAGAACTTGACTGAGAACATCAGAATGCCAGAGGTCTTGTGATTCTCGCTTTCATACAAGTAACCGGTACGTTCCAACACTTCACCTGTATTATTCTTTTTAGTAATGGTCTTGATTCTCACTCCTCCGCCAACTTTCTGCAATGTGTCTTTGTTTACTGCAGTTCCACCGCCTCTATAGGTCAAAGTAGCAGAACTGGCATTGCGGGTAGAATAACCTTGATTGGTAACTGCAGAACTCAATGTACTTGTCAGGACATAATCTCCCGCTTCCAATGTGAACGACTCGTTGACATGATACACATGCCCACTGGTATTTTGTGAAGTCACTTTGTACGATTTAATGACACTTCCTCCGGCACCGAGTTTCCGCAAAGTGGTTCCGGAGCCGGTGACTTGATTGACTTCATAATCGGGAAAATTGACTTGAGCATCCACCGTCACTACCTGCGTGGTGGGCAGAGTGAAAGTAGCGGAAGGCGTCACTATCAGGTCGTTGTTGTTGACAGTATTGACACCTTTGACTTGTGCGTCATACTTATTCAAATCCTCTGCAGAAATGAAACGATTGTCTCCTACAAAAGTGTGAGGTTCAAACTCAAACTCCACACTGCCGCCCGTAGGATATGTGATTTTCTTCAGCATATTGGCCGTAATATACTCCCGGCTACAATTTCTGACAGCGGTAGAACCGGATAAAGGAACATTCGTCAAACCTTCCAGGGAGGGAATCAATGTATGAACACGGTTTGTAAGCGTGGAAGTATTCTGCTGTCCATTGTAATATCCCCAATAGTCTATGGCAAAAGAAGTCTTATAAGGCAAGTTCACAGCTTCATTATAAGTGAATGTATGCTTTTCACCCTGCGAAGTGCCATTTTTTCGAAGTACAGAAAGCAGTTTCAGACGTTTACGAAGTACGCTGGTGGGTATGGTAGACGACGACCCATAATCGTCCGATGACAAGTAATTACCGCCGACTGATTGTTCGGGACAAATGAAGTAATCATAATTGAACTGGTAAGAATACACATCCTTCCCGTCCAACTTACTCTTTATTTTCATGTTTGTCAGTTTTCCGGTAGTTCCCGGATAGCGGTCTTCACGACTTCCCATCTCGAAAATCACTTCTTCCGTATCGGTTTCTATCTTGCTTAAATAGCAAGTCTGTGAAATGCCGGCAGTAAAGTTCCGTTTTATATAGTCATTGTCCGGAGGAGTACCTACGGTATAATACTCCGACATAACAGGCACCGAATAGCAACTGGCGGTAACATAGGTTAGAGTGATAGTATGTCCCGTCACATCCGTCATACTTGTCAGCATATAAGTCAAGGGAGCATTGGAAGTTACAAATGCATAAGGCCTGAAGGCATAAGATGTGCCTGCTTCATCTGTAATGATCACTTTTTCAGCACTATGCCACACTTTGCAATTCATCCTGGAACCGATAATGACAGGAGTCTGATTTTTGGGGTGCAAGAAGTATTTGAATGATCTTCCTCCGGGCAATGCAACTTCAAATATATCTCTTTCACCTTGCCCTATAAGGCCTTCATTAATAATTCCATTGGTCGTATTACTCGTATTGGGGTCGAACATTAAATTTCCCCACAAATTCATCAGTTCCTCGGTACCCGAACGGTAGTTCAACGTATCAGCACTCTGTACTTTCCAGTGATATTTTATTTTCTCCCATTCAGCCCAAGTAGCAAATGTACCAGAGGTCGCGTCTACCTTGCCCACAGCATTAAGGTTGACGCACCCTCCTGCCAAAAGATTCCAACCAAGACCTACCCACGTAGCTTCTTGAGCCACCTTGACTCCGCTCGCATGATAAGACAACGTAATGGGTAGTTCTATACGCCCACATTTAAGGGTATATAGCGGTATAGAGATATCAGGTGTTCCTGTGTATTCACTTACAGGAATGTTTCCATACAATTGCATACCTGCCGCTTCGGGAATAGCAGGTACATAATCATTTATCCGCAGAAGATGATTATTCATATCTCCACCGTCCTGTGCACGTACCGACTGCGTTGTACCACATAACATAAGAAGAGCTAACAATACTTTTATTCTATTTTTCATATTCAATGAAATTTATATATTTCTTAAATAAGTGCGCCTGAAGTAGGTATTTCGGCTTCCGGCACACTTTTTTAGTTTTGTAATACTTGTTTTTACAGTGGCATCGCCTGCACGCCCAGCACACTGGCTATGGTGGCAATGATGGTACCCACAATTTTCAAGATATCTTTCCAGGTTTCTTTGCTTATTTTCATAATTCCATGTTTTAAAGATGATTGTTCTAAAATTCTTTACTTACCTCGAAGCACGGACACTGCTTCACCCACTCCCGCGGCTCCACCTTCCCGTCACCGTCCAAATCGGGACTGAGGTCGCGGTGGCCGCATACACGGGCATTCCGGAACTGTTGTAGCAGCTGGTACACCAGCAGGTGCAGGGCCGAACGCTGCTCCGGCGTACGGGTATCCTTCGGATTTCCCCGGGCATCCAGCCCGCCTTCGTAGCAGATACCTATCGAATACTTGTTGTGACCGCGGCAATGCGCACCGGGCAGTTCCAAGGAACGGGTTCCGAGCACAGTACCGTCTCTCCGGATATAGTAGTGATAGCCCGTCGTGCGGAAGCCACGGCGGCGGTGCTCTGCCTCCAGAGCCTCGGAAGTAAGCGTACAGCCCTCCCGCGTGGCGCTGCAATGCACCACGATGTAGTTGATTTTTCGCATAAGATTAGTTAGTGATTAATGATTGAAGATTAGTAATTTATGATTTGACGATTTACGATGTACGATTACTTTTCGTATCATAAATGCCTGCATAGGCGCGGTTATTTAGCAGTACGAATTTCAATCGTACATCGTAAATCGTCAAATCGTAAATGGCCTTATCCCAACGGATTTTCACCTTGGTCACCGTCGTTGCCACCCGAGCCACCGTCGTTGCCGCCCGAACCTGCCGTGTCCTGAAGGTCGAAGCGCACGCACTTCACCCCGGTCACCAGCGAACGGGTAGACACCGTATGGTCCAGATTACGCTTGGAGGTGGGCAGAAAACGCACTCGTAGTGTGGACTGGGTAGCCGACACCTTCAGAGGGTCTTCCACACCGTTCATGGTGGACTTCATCGTAAGGCGGAAAGTACCCAGACCGTCCAGCGTCACGCTCTCGGAAGACTGCAGGTGGCGAGTCATCACGGTCACCAGGTTGTCGATGACATTCTTCGAGTCACCCGTAGAGAGGGAAGACAACTCCGCAATCTCCTTAGCCACCTGCTCGGTGTCCACATTCCCCGTCAGCACCACGCGGGGATAGAAAAGCTTCTTGCCCTCTTTGTTGGCAAGAACCGACTGAAATGATTTGTAAATTACTGGCATAGTAGTTTTGTTTTAAAAATTAATAGTTTGTCTTGAAATTCAAGGATTCGTTTTTTTCAAATGAAACAACATTGTTTTATTTTCGTGTATTAAGCTTAACCACATTGCAAAGATAACGCTATCCGGAAAAGTGTGCAAATTAAAAAAACCGTTTTTCTTCATGAATTTATTCACAAATCGAAAACTTTACTTACAGCACAGGCTCAGCAGGTATCGCCCCGGTTGCCGTATCTTGCCATGACTCTCGCGCAAGGCATAGAAGCCCTTCCACAAAGGGTGGCCGATAGCACCGAAATTACTTTTGAGGATAATGGCATACTGCTCTTGCGGAGGAATATGGAACTGCTTCAGATTGAAAAGCAGCCCGTCCAGGTTGCGGTCCGTGCCATCCTGCGGCGGTTGCAGTTGCTCTATTTTCCGAAGATATTCCCCCTCCGCGGATGGTACATCCGCGCCCTCAGTGCCCCCGGTTCCGGGGGAACTATGGAGGAGGGGATTTTCTTTGCTGTGTTGTGATGTGCTATGCTCTGCTGTGCTATATGTACCCGATGTCGCATTTTCGGGCTTAAATGCTGCACTTTCGGCAGCGGACGGCACGCTTCCATTGGCAGACGGCACTCTCCCGGCGGCAGTCGGCGCGGCCTCGTCATCGCTCTGAGAATCATCCACCAGACAATAACGTGTGTCTATGGCGGAAGATTTCCGGCGCTTGGTACTGAACAGATACTGCCGCTGTATCTCGGCAGAAGTCAGGATGGCGTATTTGCCGAAAAGGGCGGCATTGAAAATGCCGTACTCCACAGCCAGGGCAAGAATGCGCTTCACGTCGGCAGCCGTCTTTTCATAGAGGCAGGCGGAAAGGTCTTCGTAGAAAAGCTCGTCGGCACACACGTAATAGCCTTCATCGGCATAAATACAGGAGAGGGCGCCCAGCAGAATGGCAAAGGAGCCGTCACCCTCACGTTTCATGATGCGGCGCACCAGACGGTCGTGCATGAAGTCTGTGTTCAAGGGGAAATAGTCAAGTCCCCGTTTTTTGATTCTGGACATGGTTTGATGATTAGGGGTTAGTGATTAGGGGGAGAGAGCGGCTTGTATCATTCTATATCACCTGCTTCGCATAGGCGTTTCCGCTTGCGGAGCACGCTTTCGCGCACTACCTTCAAAGCATTCAGAATAAGATACATACGAAGAGTACAGTCCGAAATTTCAGTGATGACCGGATAACGGAGGGGATTGCTTGCTGGAAGTGAGCGACGGTAGCGGGCGTTGCTCATCGCCCTACGGCATTCCTTGCAATAATTGTCGGGGGCAAGCGTACGCTTGTCTACATAAAAAGAATCAACGGGTAGTTCTCTGTGGCAACATCCACAGAAACGAACATTTTTTTCAATAATCTGTTCCATAACCATTTTTTGTTAAGAATTAGTACAATAATATTTTTTTCGGCACGCCCCTGCCAAAGATGCTTGTAGGGGCTGTTTGCTGGAAGTATATATCCAGCGTATTCTATCTATACATCCAGCGCGTTGCATCTATACTTCCAACGCACCTCATCTATACATCCGGCAAGGCGGATGCCCATTTTTTCAAATTCGTAAGTATTTTTGCTAAATTCGGATGCTTCCGGATAAAAGACCAGATGTGTATTTTCCATAAATCCCTCCCTTTTATTTGCATTTATAAAACATGATATGTATTTTTGTCCCAACAAAGATAATGTTGTTTTCATTTATAAAACAAACAAATCGGGAATTAAATTCTTAAATAAGACGTAAGACAGTATAAATGAGGAGATAATAGTTTCTGGATAATTTACACGTAAAAACTGAAGAATATGGCGAATGACAAAGACCCGGTATTTTGTGCGGCAGACATCATAAAACGTGCCAAACTGGCGAAAGAATTCAAGACAGACAGCGAACTTGCCGCCTTTCTGGGTATATCACGCTCCACACTGAGCAACTGGAACGCCCGCAACAGCATCGACTTCCCCCTGCTGCTGGGCAGCCTGGACGACGTGGACTACAACTGGCTGCTGACGGGAAAGGGCTCGCCTGCACATCATTCAAAATTCTGTGACAATGACTTGGTACAAGGTGAAGTGGAAATACTTCACACACCGAAAACAGCCGACCCTATGGACGACCGTAGCGTGACCCTCTATGACATCTCTGCCGCCGCCAACCTGAAGACACTGCTGGCTGACCGCCCGCAGTACGCCTTGGGGCGGATTGTAATTCCCAATATCCCTGTGTGCGACGGTGCCGTCTACGTCTCGGGCGACTCGATGTATCCCATCCTCAAGTCCGGCGACATCGTAGGCTTTAAGTCCATCCGCGACTTCACCGACGTCATCTACGGTGAAATGTATCTCGTCTCCTTCGAGCGGGGCGGCGACGAATACCTGGCAGTGAAATACGTCAACCACTCGGAACGGCCGGACTGCATCCGTCTGGTGAGCTACAACAACCACCACGACCCCATGGACCTGCCGCTGGCGGCAGTCAATGCAATGGCCATCGTGAAGTTCTCGATAAGGAAGAATATGATGATGTAGAGGGCGGCATTATCACCGGAAATTTCGTAAGAAAGCTCCTGGCAAGGATCATTCAACAAGTAAACAGAGAAATTATACAAAAAAAGCTTGTAATTTATTCTTTTATCTTATTTTTGCGATGCCATAGGCATAATAATAAGTATCCGGAAAAAAACATGCTTATTCCATCCAATAGAACAAAGAGGGAGTGCATTCTTTCAAGGTTATGTTTTCTAGTGCTTTCAGTATGGGTGTCCCTACCTTCCGCAGCACAGAACAATCCCTACAAGATAGACGATGCACTCTACCCCATCTACCAGCGGGCTTCCAAGCAGGCACGCCAGCAGGAGGGGTTGCTGGTGGCCGACACTTTGTATCAACAAGCCCTGAAACTCGGTGACAAAAAAGCACAATGCCTGGCATACACTATCCCCTTGCAGTTCTATATGTCCCAAAAAGACGACAGCAAAATAGAAAAGGCATCCACTGACCTGAAAGAGATTTCACGCGCCAATAACTATCTGCAATATTATTATTACGCCTGGAGCAGCGAAATCATCTACTTCCTGAACCAACAACGCTCATTGCTCGCCTTGCAGAAAGCGGAAAAAATGAAAAAGCAAGCTTTTGCCGACAGATACCCTTACGGCATCTTCAGCTGTATCCGAACCATGGGGCATATCTACAAATCACGCGGAAACTTCGACCTCTCCGCCCAATACTATCAGGAAGCCTTGGACTATATGCTGAAGAATATGCCCGACCAGGATCCCAGCCAATTATACTCAAACCTTGCCGAATATTACCGTAACACCCAAAAAGATTACGCCACCGCACTGGACTATTGCGAAAAAGCCTTGAAGAGCGCCAAAACAGAACGGAACATAGCCCAAGCCATGATAGAGAAATGCCTGATACTATTCCGGCAGGGGCGTATAGATGAATTCAACGACTGCTATAAAGAAGCCGTACAAATGGCAGACCGTTGCAAGCTCTCTGCCAACGTTTCCCTACTGATAGCCCACATCAGCAAGAACATACTGGACAAACAGTATGAGCAGGCCCATGCCCACGCTGACCAATTGTCCGAGGAAGGCTTGCAACAACATGCTTACATTTACGAATACGCCAAAGACTATCCCAATGCCATCAAATATCTGAAAAAATACCACCAGCAGTTGGATTCGACGAACAATCTCCTGCAACTGTCGGACATCGCCGAACTGAACACCCAGATAGGCGCCGAACGTCTGAAAATGGAAAACATACAGGCCACCTCGCGCTACCGCATCACTCTTTTCAGCATTGTCACCGGCTTTTTGCTGTTATCCCTGCTTTTCCTGATGCTCTACCTCCACCGCAAACGTAAAGTCAACCTCGAACTATGCCACAAGAACGAGGAACTTTCCGAAGCGCGCGACCAAGCCGAAGCAGCCAACAAGGCAAAGAGCATCTTCCTGCAGAACATGAGTCACGAAATACGGACACCGCTCAACTCTATCGTGGGCTTCTCACAACTCATCACTTCCCCCGACGCGAACCTTTCCCAAGAGGAAAGGCAGGATTTCTGCCATCTCATACAGCACAATTCCGACCTCCTCCTTACACTGGTGGGGGACATCCTCAGCGCAGCCGAGTTGGAAAGCAACAGATACACCATGAAGATAGCGCCGCACAGTTGCAACAAGCTCTGCCGGGAAGCCATAACCACCGTTGAACACCACAAGCCCGAAGGCGTGAAGCTCTACTACACCTCCGAAGTGGACGACTGCTACGAACTGAGCACCGACGGACAACGCGTGTGCCAGATACTCATCAACTTCCTTACCAATGCAGAGAAACACACCACACAAGGCGAAATCCACCTGCACTGCTCCCTCACAGAGCATCCCGGATACGTCACCTTCTCCGTCACCGATACCGGTACCGGCATTCCCCCGGAATACTCGGAAACCATCTTCGAACGTTTTGAAAAGGCCGACAACTTCGGGCAAGGCACCGGCCTGGGACTCAACATCTGCCGCCTCATCGCCGAACGGCTGAAAGGGAAAGTGCTGCTGGACAAGGAGTACAAGGAGGGGGCAAGGTTCGTGTTTGTACTGCCGGTGAAAAAATCCATTTGAAGAGCAAGACCAAAACAACAAAGGCTGCCTCTTCTGCATCCTCCGAAACATCGGTATCTGCAGAAGGGCAGCCTTCTATATAAATAGCCGTAAAGCTATGCTGATTATAAACCGAATGCGGCTTTCACCTTGTCCACATAGTCCAGCTTCTCCCAGGTGAATAGCTCTACCTCTATATCTTTGTTGCCTTCGTAGCGGCTCTTGAAGTGCTTGACGATGGTCTGCGGCTCGCGGCCCATATGTCCGTAGGCGGCAGTCTCCTGATAGATGGGGTTGCGCAGTTTCAGGCGGTCTTCTATCGCCTTGGGGCGGAGGTCGAACAGCTCGTCAATTTTACGGGCAATCTCACCGTCGCTCATATTGACGTGGCTGCGGCCATAAGTATCTACGAAGATATTGATGGGGCGTGCCACACCGATAGCGTAACTTACCTGTACCAGCATTTCGTCGGCAACGCCGGCAGCTACCAGATTCTTGGCAATGTGGCGGGCTGCATAAGCTGCGCTGCGGTCTACCTTAGAGGGGTCCTTTCCGGAGAAAGCGCCGCCGCCGTGGGCACCCTTGCCGCCGTAGGTATCTACGATAATCTTGCGTCCCGTCAGCCCGGTGTCACCGTGGGGACCACCGATTACGAACTTGCCCGTGGGGTTGACGTGATATGTGATACGGTCGTTGAACAGTGCCAGCACCTTTTCATGATGGATGGAGGCAATGACACGCGGCATCAGAATCTCGATTACATCCCGGCGGATTTGGGCGAGCATTTCCTCGTCGGCCTTCAGCTGGGCGGCATCGCTGTCGTCGGCAGGCTGGACGAAGTCGTCGTGCTGGGTGGAGACTACGATGGTGTCGATGCGTACCGGCGTGCCGTTGTCATCATATTCGATGGTAACCTGGCTCTTGGCGTCGGGACGGAGGTAGGTCATCACCTTGCCTTCGCGACGGACATCTGCCAGCACTTGCAGGATGCGGTGTGCAAGGTCCAGTGAAAGCGGCATGTAATTCTCCGTTTCGTTGGTGGCGTAGCCGAACATCATTCCCTGGTCTCCGGCACCTTGTTCCATGGGGTCCTGTCGCTCCACGCCGCGGTTGATGTCGGGGCTCTGCTCGTGGATGGCGCTCAGCACGCCGCACGAATTGCTCTCGAACATATACTCGCCTTTGGTATAGCCGATTTTCTTGATTACTTCGCGTGCGATGAGAGGCATGTCAACGTACGCTTTGGTTTTCACTTCTCCAGCCAGCACTACCTGACCGGTAGTAACCAGAGTTTCGCAAGCTACTTTCGAACTGGGGTCGTAGGCCAACAGTTTGTCAAGCACAGCGTCCGATATTTGATCGGCCACTTTGTCGGGGTGTCCTTCAGACACCGATTCGGATGTGAATAAATATCCCATTTCAGTTGAGAATTGATAGTTGATAATTGATAATTCAACGAATGGCGGAAGGAGGTGTGTGGAGTAGATGCATCCGGCACACAAACGTGCCGTCAGAAAAGGATGTGTTTTAGCATTTTTTTCTGTGGTTGCAAGCTACTCAAATCTCTCCACATATCGTTTTTCGGGGGCAAAGATAGTGCAAACCGAACGCAGAACAAAATGAACTTGTTCATTTTTTATGCTGAGGTGCAGCCTATCTTCGCTTTCCGGAGGCAAAGATAAAAAAGAAATCTTGTATCTGCGCTACAGATAGCAGAGATTAACACTGATTTTGCAACAATTCCCCGATTGTCTTTCCCAATACCGGATGCACCACGCCTGAAGCAATCTCCGCCAACGGCTCCATCACGAAACGGCGTTCCTGCATCAGCGGATGAGGAAGTTTCAGTTCGGGAGTATCCAGCAAAACGGGAGTACCGTCATCGGCAAAACAGAGCAACAGGTCGATGTCTATCACACGGTCGCTATACACTGCATTGACAGACTTATGCGTACGCCCCATCTCCCGCTCGATTTCCTGCGTCGTTTGCAACACCTCCAAAGGTGCCAAAGCAGTGCCTACGCAGAGTGCGGCATTCAGAAAAGTATTATCGGAAGAAAAGCCCCACGGGGCAGTAGCATAAAAAGCAGATAGGGAAATCACTTCCCCTATCTGCTTTCTTATCTTTTGGACGGCCATGCGGAGGTTCTGCTCCTTATCGCCGAGATTGGTACCAAGACTGAAATAAACAACCATAATTACCGGTCTGTAATCAGCATCGCATCTCCATACGTACCAAAGCGGTACTCTTCCTTCAATGCCACATTGTATGCCTCCATCACCTGCTCGTAACCGCCGAAAGCGGCAACAATCATCAGCAGGGTACTGAGCGGCATGTGGAAGTTGGATATCATGGCATTGGCCACGGTAAAGTCGTACGGCGGGAAGATGAACTTGTTGGTCCAACCCTCGTATTCCTTCAAATGTCCGTCGGTGCTGACGGTGCTCTCGATGGCACGCATCACGGTGGTACCTACGGCACAGACTTGGCGGTTCAGGTCTTTGGCATGGTTCACAATCCGTACGGCTTCCTCGTTCACAATCATCTGCTCGGAGTCTGTCTTGTGCTTGGTGAGGTCTTCCACATCAATGTCGCGGAAGTTACCCAAGCCGGCATGCAGGGTGATGTAGGCAAAGTCAATACCCTTGATTTCCATACGCTTCATCAGCTCGCGGCTGAAGTGCAGGCTGGCGGTAGGCGCCGTAACAGCTCCTTCGTTGCGTGCAAAAATAGACTGGAAACGTTCGGCATCGTCCGGCTCTACGGGACGGTTGATGATGCTGTGGGGCAGCGGCGTTTCGCCCAGCGCATAGAGCGCCTTCTTGAACTCATCGTGCGGACCGTCGTAAAGGAAACGAAGCGTACGCCCACGCGAAGTGGTGTTGTCGATAACCTCAGCCACCATAGAGTCGTCGTCACCGAAGTAGAGCTTATTGCCGATACGTATTTTACGGGCAGGATCCACCAGTACATCCCACAACCGGAGCTCTTCGTTCAACTCACGCAACAAGAACACTTCAATACGCGCACCGGTCTTTTCCTTGTTACCGTACAAGCGGGCAGGGAAAACCTTGGTGTCGTTGAAGATAAACACATCTTTGTCATCAAAATAGTCCAGAACATCCTTGAACATCTTGTGCTCAATCTCACCCGTCTTACGGTGCAACACCAGCAGACGTGACTCGTCTCTGTACTTCGTGGGGTGCAAAGCTATCTTCTCTTCGGGAAGCTTGAATTTGAATTGCGACAGTTTCATAATTAGTTATGAGTTATAAGTTATTTATTATTTATATCAGTCTGTTTTTAGTTATAAGAGGGTATGAGTTATCCGGCAGTATGCTACACTTCATAGCAAATAACTTATAACTAAATATCTATCTCCTGCGCATCTATCCACTCTTTGAAATCGAGGGGATTGAGGCAGTCCACCAGCCGGACATCGCCTACACGGGTACGCTCCAAGGCGGTGAGGTGGGCACCGCTCTGCAAGGCTTCACCGATGTCACGTGCCAAAGCGCGAATATAGGTTCCTTTACTACATACTACGCGTACTTTTATCCACGGTTCGGCAATGCCCAGTCCGTCGTCCAACAGCTCTATCTCGTCGATGACGAGCAACTTGGGTTTCAGCTCTACCTCCTCTCCCTTGCGGGCAAGGTCGTAGGCACGTTTCCCGTTCACCATACATGCCGAGAAGGCGGGAGGCACTTGCTGTATCTCGCCGATGAACTTCTTCAGCGTCTCCTCCACCAGTCCGCGGGTAATGTGTTCCGTGGGATAGGTAGCATCTATCTCATGTTCCAGATCGTAAGAGGGAGTGGTGGCGCCCAACCGGATGGTGGCGACGTACTCCTTCGTGTGATACTGGAATTCCTCAATCCGTTTCGTGGCCTTGCCCGTACAGACTATCATCACCCCCGTAGCAAGCGGGTCGAGGGTACCGGCATGGCCTACTTTCAACTTCTTCTCCTTTATCCGCCGGCAGATGTGGTAACGCGCATGTCCCACAACCTTGAACGATGTCCATCCCAGCGGTTTATTGAAATAGAGGACTTCTCCTTCTTTAAAATTCATTGGCCTCTCCCCTAACCCCTCCCCGGTAGGGAGGGGGATAAAATGGTACAACTTAATATTTTTCTCTTATTGATTTCCGGAGTAATCAGTCTTTCCCCCACACAAGGAGGGGACTTTAGCTTAATATGAGCGTTATGACACCGGCTATCGCGCAATAGATGGCAAAATAAATCAGCTTGCCCTTCTTCACAATATTTATCATCCACTTGCAGGCCAGGCAGCCCGAAACAAAAGCAGCCAGGAAACCTACCACCAGCGAAAGCGTCGGAATATCCCCTGCAACCGCCTCACCTTTCATCATCTTCATTCCATCCAGCAGTGCCTCGCCCAGGATGGGAGGCATCACCATCAGGAAAGAGAACTGTGCCAGCTTCGCCTTGTTGTCGCCCAGCAACAGACCGGTTGCAATGGTGCTGCCCGAACGGGAAAGCCCCGGAAGCACCGCGCATGCTTGTGCCAGACCGATGATAAAGGCATCCTTCATGCTGATGTTCTCCTTCTGCTTCGGCTTATAATAATAGGAGAAAGACAGCAGCAGAGCTGTCAGCAGCAGGCAGCAGCCCACAACGACCAGTCCCGAACCGAAAATGGCCTCTACTTCGTCCTTGAAAAATACCCCCACAATGCCGATAGGTATCATGGATACCAGTATATTGATGACGTAACGTGTCTCCTCGTTCATCTGCCACTTGAACAGTCCCTTGAAAATCCAGTCAATCTCTTTCCAGAGTATCACCAGCGTACTGAACACCGTAGCCACATGTACCACTATCGTAAAAGCAAGATTCTCCTCTCCCTCAATACCGAACAATGCCGAACCGATGGCGAGGTGTCCGCTACTGCTCACCGGCAGATATTCGGTCAGTCCTTGAATAAGCCCAAGGATAAGCGCTTCAAACCATTCCAATTTGTTTAAGTTTTTAAGTTCTTGAGTTGCCGGAGGGGCTGTCCGGAAGCTCTGTTACTACTTTCTTTCTGATTATTTTTCAGACGCAGATAACGCAGATGACACGGATTTCTAATATTCCAATCTGCGTCATCTGTGTAATCCGCGTCTGAAAGTTTACTCCTCTGCACAACAGCTTTTAGGCTTGCGCAGCACGGCATATATCATGAACACAAACCCCAGCAGGCAAACTACCGGAGCCACCTTGATGCGTCTCACACTAAAAATGTCCGGCTCAAAGGTCGTCGGGGTAGACACGGGGCCGGTCATCAGAAGAAAACCAATGATAACCACCGCCATTCCGATGCCAAGCAGGATAAAATTGGTCTTATCAAAAGCGAATTTCTCTTTACTCATCTATACATTTACTATTTTACTATTTACAATTTACTATTTGGAGGCTGCGATAACAGTACTTTCTCTCTATGCACTTCAAGGCGTTAAATATAATACAGTGTGCTTGCCTTCATCCTCAGATATTTGTTGATGGAAAGCAAAGCGCACAGCCACGTAATAAGTACACCGAACACCAGCACGGCACCCGACACCAGCACCATCACCTCGGGCGTAATCACCTTGACCAACTCCGGTTCGTAGGACACCAGCCAATAGGCGGCTCCCCACAGAATGCTGTCGGCTATGAAAGCGGCCAGCACACCTATCCAGAAATTGCGCCGCAGAAACGGACGACGGATGAATGCCCAGCTTGCTCCCACCAGCTTCATGGTGTGGATAAGGAAACGCTTGGAATATATAGCCAGACGGATGGTGTTGTTTATCAGCGCAAAGGAGATAAACGTCAGTATCACAGCCAGCCCCAGCAGCATCAAGCTGATATTCCTTATATTATCGTTCACGGCATCTATCAAGTCTTTCTGATAGAGCACTTCCTGGATATTGGTATTCTTTTTAATCAGTTTCTCTATTTTGGCGATGCTGTCCGAATTGGCATAGTCGGAATGCAGCTTGATTTCGATGGAGGCAGTGAAAGGATTGTAGCCGAGGAACTCTTGCGGGTCCGTACCCATCGCCTCAGTCTGCTCGCGGAGTGCCTGCTTCTTGGAAATGTATTCCGTCTGCTTCACAAAAGCCTCCTTGTCCAGCCTCTTCTGAAGCTTCAAGATGTCGCCCTCCTTCATGTCGTCACTGACAAGCACGGAGAAACTGATGTTCTCCTTGACGTACACGGAAAGATTATGAGCCGCGAGCACAAAGAATACAACCAGCCCCAACAGCAGTAACACCAGCGTCGTACTGATGCTGGACGTAATGAACTGCATGTCAAAATAGGATACCGAGTTATTCTTTGCTTTCATTATATCAATTATAAGTTACGAGTTACAAGCTACAAGTTATGTAAATCAGTCGCTATTAATCATTAATCCCTAATCCCTTTTCTCACCCTTTCTTCCTGAACACGTAAATCATGGAACTGCTGCGTTCCTTCTTCACCAACGCGCTGAACCAGGCCAGTGTACCGGTCACCATTCCCCACAGGAAAGTACACGAGTGCCTCATGTGCTTTTCTGTCAGCATGGAGACGTAGAAGGCATCGAACGGCATGGGATGCCGCTCTGCCATGATGAAACCATGCTTGGAACCGAATTGCTGGATGGTGCCCGGTGTGAAGTGCCACAAATGGCGGGGCACATCGTAGGCAGCCCAGTAAGCCCCGTATTTCTTTGCGTCGAAAGAGGAGCAGTTGGGCACAGCTACAATCAGTACCCCCTTTTCAGTCAGCAGGGAGTGCAAGGTTTCCCACGTTTCGTTGAGGGGTTCCAGATGTTCCATGACATGCCATAGGGTGATGACGTCGAAACTGCCCGGTGCAAAATCTTTCAATGCCGTATGGGGTTTCACATCCAGATTGAAGTGTTCTTTGGCAAAGGCACGCGCCTGCGCACTCTTTTCCACAGCTTCCACCTGCCAGCCGCGACGCTGCATGGCATCGGCAAAGTAACCAGTCCCCGTACCCAAATCCAGCAGGCTGCCCTCCTTGCGGTGTGCTTCACGGAGCACAAGGCGTGCCTTGCGTCCCAGCATATAGTTGCGCACCCAATGGTACACGGAGTTCATCGCCCCCTTGCGGGTATCGGTATGTGATATGTAATCAGGAGTTTCGTAGTAACGACCGATTTCAGCCTCCACGGGAAAGTCTTGCGTGAAAAGGAAACCGCAATCCCGGCAGCGGCACAAGTGGAACATTTCGCCCGAGGCATAATGGTCTACACATGTCAGGGCACGCTCCAAATGCGTTCCACCACATAACGGACAAGCTTTTATAGTGAGTTTATTCATCGAACGTTCTGCCAATAAGGAAGTGCAGCCCGAATGAAACAGACCACACCATACCTAAATTTGGTGCAAAATAACAAATAAAAAGTGATTTATAGGGTTTCCATTAAGGAGATTTAAGAAAACAAACACTTGCTCCGGCCAGCCGGCGGAACGAATGACCAACTGTTCGATATTAAGCGGACAACTGTCCGATAATGAACAGTTTTCGAAAGCATCTATTCATTGATTATCAACAACTTAAATCTTTGGCATGGGAATTGACTATAATTAGGCGAAGGCGTTTGAGAAAAAGATTAGTTGGAATGCAACTTTTTAATCGGGAACAACGTCTAAAAGAAACAGAGTAAGTAACAACAATTAAAAATAAAGATTATGAAAACTACAAATTTATTCAAGGCAGTCGCATTCGTAGCAATGACTATCGTAAGCGTTATGAATACAGAAGTGAAAGCTCAGGAAAACAACTTCATCACCAATGAAGAAGTGAAAAACGAATTAGTAGTTGCCAAGACCATCTTTAAGCAAGACGGTGCACAACTTTACCGGCACATCCGTTATGAATACTCTTATGACGACCAGAAACGCCTGACCTGCAAAGAAGCCTCCAAGTGGGACGGTGCAAAAGACGAATGGACACCTTACTTTAAGATGACATACCAATATGGCAATGATGAAATCACCATGTCCTACGCACGTTGGAACGAGTCTCACAAGGCTTATGACAAAGACATGAAGAAAAGTGTGTATGAATTGAACGATGAAAACATGCCGGTAGCTTACAAACTCTACAATCAGGACGCGCCAAAGTCCGAATTGACCCTGGTAAGCTACAACAGGACTGACTACGTAGCGAATATTCTGGCCATGGCAGAATAAAATTTAAAGTTTATAATATGGAAAGCACGAGCCTCACGGCCCGTGCTTTTATTCTATATACCGGTGTCATCATACTGATGTCATCGAGACTTTTCTATCCCGTCAGCCGGCTACCTCTTCTCCTTTCAGCGTAGCCGAACTGGATTCGGTAACCTTCACCATCACAAAATCGCCCACACGGTGCGTGCCACGGTCAAACACCACCACACGGTTCTGCTCCGTACGGCCGAACAACTGGTCGCGGCTGCGTTTGGAAACACCTTCCACCAGCACCTCGTACGTCTTGCCCACGCAACGGGCATTCGCCTCGGCAGAGAGACGGTTTTGCAAGGCGATGATTTCATTCAGACGGCGAATCTTCACCTCCTCGGGCACATCGTCCGGCAGATGCTTGGAAGCATGCGTACCGGGGCGTTCGCTGTACTTGAACATGAAGGCGGAATCGTATCCGCACTCCTCCATCAGCGAGAGGGAAAGCTGGTGGTCCTCCTCCGTCTCACTATGGAAACCGGAGAATATATCCGTAGATAAGCCACAATCGGGGATGATGCGGCGGATGGCTGCCACGCGGTCCATATACCACTCGCGGTCGTACTTGCGGTTCATCAGCTTCAGGATGCGGCTGCTCCCACTCTGTACCGGCAGGTGGATGTGCTTACATACGTTGGGCATGTCGGCAATGACCTGGAGAGTTTCGTCGCTCATGTCTTTAGGGTGCGAGGTAGTGAAACGGATACGTACGCCCGGCGCTGCCTCTGCCACGGTGCGCAGCAGCATTGGGAAAGTAATCGTCTCTCCGTCCGGCTTCTCGAAGCGGTAGGAATTGACGTTCTGTCCCAGCAGGGTGACTTCCTTATAACCCTTTGCCACGAGGTCGGCCACTTCATTGAGGATGCTTTCCACATCACGGCTACGCTCACGGCCACGGGTGTAGGGAACGATGCAGTAGGTACAGAAATTGTTGCAACCACGCATAATGGACACGAAGCCGGAGATGTGGTTTCCGCAGATGCGCGAGGGAATGACATCCCGATAGGTCTCTGTAGTGGAAAGCTCCACGTTGATGGCTTTCTCACCGGCCTCTACCGAGGCAATCAGTTCGGGCAGAGTAAGATAGGCATCCGGCCCCACCACCAGGTCCACATGATGGTTGGTGATTAAGTCGTCCTTCACACGCTCTGCCATACAGCCCAGCACACCCACTATCAAGCCGCGTTTCTTCTTCTTGAGCGAGTGGAAGAACTCCAGACGGTTCAGAATCTTCTGCTCCGCATTGTCGCGGATGGAGCAGGTGTTCATAAACACTGCATCGGCTTCCTCCAGGGTGTCGGCCACCGAATATCCCGCCATCTGCATGACGGATGCAATCACTTCACTGTCGGCCACATTCATCTGGCAGCCGTAAGTCTCGATAAACAACTTCTTGTTGTCATCAGCAGTTGCAGATTTAAAGTCTGCTCCCGTTACTTTTTCCATAATCAGTTCGTTTAAAATCAGTTTATATCATAAGTTGGTATCTGTCATTCGGAGCGCAAAGATACTTCTTCCCTCCCAATAAACGGATGAAATGAAAGAAAAATGCCATTACAAGTTGTCAATCTGCGCCTTATCAGCTAATTTATGTTAAGAGAGCAAACATTTTCCGAGTGTTAATTTGGCATAGAGCAAATTAATTCACAAATTTGTGGAATGAAAGAAACATTAGATTTTTTCATAGTTAAGGTTTAGGTTAAAAAAATTAAGGGGAGCTGTGAAGCTGCCCTTTTTTATTACCAATTCCTTGGCTGTAATCAGATTAAATAATTAACTTTGCCCAAAAGCAAAGATAAGAGATAATTGCACTATCTTTGGGTGGAAAATCAAAAAGAATATGGAAGATGTCTTCAAGTTTCTGTTAGTTGCGGCTGTCATAGTAATCGGACTCGTCAAGCAGTTTAAGAAAGAAGCAAATAAAAATGCTGACAAGAGTCCCGATATACCTATGCCCGACGTTGACAACCCATTGCCCGAATACTGGGGCGGAGATACTTACGGAGGCTTTATTCCCAAAGGCCCCAAGCCGGCAGAAAAGCCCAAGCCGGTATCCAAACCGTCTGCCAAATCCAAGCACACTTCCATAAAGGCTTCCCCTCCCTCCCCGGCATCCCGTCCGCAGGAATCCGATGAAGTAACGTCCGAATACGGCATCCACTCGGCAGAAGAAGCGAGGAAAGCCATCATCTGGTCAGAAATACTTCAACGGAAATATTAAAGACAGTCGATAATTGCAGAACCAATTACGAGCCCCTTCAGAATCTTTACACGAAAAAATAACTATTTATATTATGGCACTCAATTACATTTCGGCAGCAGAAGCTGCGAGCCTGATTAAACATGGCTACAACATCGGCTTGAGCGGATTTACTCCCGCAGGAACAGCCAAAGCCGTTACGGCTGAATTAGCAAAAATCGCGGAAGCAGAACATGCAAAAGGAAACCCGTTCCAGATAGGTATCTTCACCGGTGCTTCTACCGGAGATTCCTGCGACGGTATCCTTTCACGCGCCAAAGCTATCCGCTACCGTGCTCCTTACACCACCAACGCCGATTTCCGCAAAGCCGTGAACAATGGCGAAATAGCCTACAACGACATCCATCTCTCACAGATGGCGCAGGAAGTACGCTATGGTTTCATGGGAAAAGTGAATGTTGCTATCATCGAGGCATGTGAAGTTACTCCCGACGGTAAAATCTACCTGACGGCTGCCGGCGGTATCGCTCCGACTGTCTGCCGCCTGGCCGACCAGATTATCGTGGAACTGAATGCCGCCCACAGCAAGAGTGCCATGGGTCTGCACGACGTCTACGAACCCCTCGACCCTCCTTGCCGCCGCGAAATCCCCATCTACAAACCGAGTGACCGTATCGGCCTGCCCTACATCCAGGTAGACCCGAAAAAGATTGTCGGCGTAGTGGAGACTAACTGGCCGGACGAGGCACGTTCGTTTGCCGCCGCCGACCCGCTGACCGACAAAATCGGACAGAACGTGGCCGACTTCCTTGCCGCCGACATGAAACGCGGAATCATTCCGCCTACCTTCCTGCCGCTGCAATCTGGTGTGGGCAACATTGCCAATGCCGTACTGGGTGCTTTGGGACGTGACAAGACCATCCCGCCGTTTGAAATGTACACAGAAGTTATCCAGAACTCCGTTATCGGACTTATCCGCGAAGGCCGCGTGAAATTCGGAAGCGCCTGCTCACTGACCGTAACGAACGACTGCCTGGAAGGCATCTACCAGGATATGGACTTCTTCCGCGACAAGCTGGTGCTCCGTCCGTCGGAAATCTCCAACAGCCCGGAAGTGGTGCGCCGACTCGGTGTTATCTCCATCAACACCGCCATCGAAGCCGACATCTACGGCAACGTGAACTCCACGCACATCGGCGGTACGAAGATGATGAACGGTATCGGTGGAAGCGGTGACTTCACCCGCAATGCCTATATCTCCATCTTCACCTGTCCGTCCGTTGCCAAGGAAGGTAAAATCTCGGCTATCGTACCGATGGTTTCGCACATGGACCACACGGAACACGATGTCAATATCATCATCACCGAACAAGGTGTGGCCGACCTCCGCGGCAAGAGTCCGAAAGAGCGTGCACAAGCCATCATCGAAAACTGTGTCCATCCGGACTACAAGAACATTCTGTGGGATTACCTGAAACTGACCGACGGCAAATCACAAACTCCCCACGCTCTGCGCGCCGCACTGGCTATGCACGCTGAGCTGGCCAAAAGTGGAGACATGAAGAATGTAGACTGGGCACAGTATAAATAAACCACTCCCTCAAAGGCGGAGAAAAACCGCCCGAAAGATATGCCGCGTTGCATGTATATTTCCGGTTTGCTGGATCTATATATGCAACGCGTTGCATATATAGATGGAACACGCTGCATCTATAGTTCCAACAACAAGCTATTTCAGTACCTACTACATCCCTGTATCAATTCCTGGCAAAACCTCCTTCTTACCGGTAAACTCACTATCTTTTGCTTCAGTTTCCTTTTCAGTTTCTTCAATCGATCTCTCACCGAGCCAACGCTTATCGTTCGCATTGAGTGAAAAACTGCAATAATTTGTCCAGAGAAATACTTGCCTCCATTTGATCCCTCCTATTCATTGAAAACGGGCTGTCCTGGAATCACTTCCCGGACAGCCCTTCCTTCACATTTAAAATGAAGATGCAGAGAGAGTAGTATGATGACACTCTATTCCTGACCTCCCCCTAACGCCTTGTAGAGGTTAATCAGGCTTTGTATTTCAGAAAACCGGTTTGCCGTCTGTGCCAGTTGTGCGTTGAGCAATGTCTGCCGGGCGGTAAGCACCTCCAGATAGGTGGTGTTGCCATGCTCCATCAGCAGGGAAGTGCTGCGGGCAGCTGTCAGCAAGGAAGCTACCTGCTTGTCCAGCAGTTCGCTTTTGGATAGGCTTGTCTGCCAGGCAGTCAAGGCATCGTTCACCTCGCTGCCTGCATTCAGCAATGTCTGCTGGAAGGCAAGGGAAGCCTCCTCCTGCTGGGCACGGGCTATGCGGTACTGTGCAATGACCTGCCCGCGGGCAAAGAGCGGCTGCGTCAGCGAACCCACTGCCGAAGCCAGGAACTTGCCGGGATTCACAATCATTGAACCGGCAGAATTGGTCCAGCCCGCACTCCCGCCCAGCGTGATGGAGGGATAGAAGGCAGAGCGCGCCGCATTGGTGCCGTAGAACGCCGCTTCCAGTGTCCGCTCAGCCGAACGGACATCAGGACGGCAGGAAAGCATCTGAACAGGAATCCCTATAGAAAAGCCCACGGGGAACTGCTGCTCTGCCAGCACACCGCGCTCGTAATGACGGGGCGTCTCTGCCAGCAACAGCGCAAGGCTGTTCTCCACCTGGTTTATCTGTTCTTCCAAATCGAGCACGGAAGTCTGCACCTGATAGTACGTGGCCTCCATCTGCGACACGGCGGATTCGTTCGCCATGCCCGCATTCATCAGGGCACGGGTGGAAGCAACGGTTTCCCGCCACGTCTCTTCGGTCTGCCTGGAGATGGCAAGCTGCTGGTCCAGCATCAGCAGGGTATAGTAAGTATTGGCTATCCCGGCAATGAGCTGGGTACGCACGGCCTGGCGATAGTCCTGACTCTGCGCATAGAGCGCCTTCGACTGTTTCTTGGCATTGCGCATGCGGCCGAAAATATCCAGCTCCCAACTGGCAGTGACGGGCAGCGAATAGGTCTGTGTGGCCTTGCGGCTGTCAAAGCTGCTCACCGTGCCCTGCGGCGCAAGGGCAAAGGAGGGCAGGAAGGCAAGCTTTGCGGACAGCAGGGTAGCTTCGGCTTCCTCCACGCGGAGCTGTGCCGACTGGTAGTCGGTATTGTTCTGCAACCCTTGTCCGATGAGTGCCTGCAGATGTGGGTCGGTGAAAAGCTCGTGCCAGTCCATGCCGCCCAGGCCAAGGTCCAGGCTGTCTTCGGTGGCAGCCGGAGAACCGGCGAGGCTCTCCGTAAAAGCTGCCATTTCTTCCCCATAGAGGCCGTCGGGGACCTCGGTAGCGGGTTTGTATTTGGTGTACACGCCGCAACTGCTGAACAGCAAACCGGCGGCGGACAATAGGATGATATGTTTCTTCATTGTTCCAATCTGTTTTTATTTTATTTTCCTCAATCTTTCGCCCGTTCTGCCTCACTCTTCTGCTTTTCAAGCAATACCTGCATATCGGCTTCTTCCTCCATTGGCGGACGAACCTTCTCCTGTAAGTACTCGAAGATGATGTAGAACACCGGAACGACGAAAAGCAGCGCTAGCGTTCCGATGAGCATGCCGCCTACTACGCCCGTACCCAGCGAAGAGTTACCGTTGGCGCCCGCACCACTCGAGAACATCAGCGGAAGCATACCGAATATCATCGTCAGCACCGTCATCAGGATAGGACGCAAACGGACCTGGGCGGCCGAATAAGCTGATTCCACAATGCCCATTCCCTTGCGGCGCCGCTCGATGGCATACTCCGTAATCAGGATGGCCGTCTTGGCGAGCAAGCCAATCAGCATAATCACACCCGTCTGCAAATAGATGTTGTTCTCCAATCCCAGAACCTTGGCAAAGAGGAATGAACCCATCAGCCCGAACGGTACGGAGAAGATGACCGCAAACGGTATCAGGAAACTCTCATAAAGACATGCCAGGATGAGATAGATAAGGAAGATACAGATGGCATAAATAAAGACAGTCTGCGCACCACCAGTATTGGCTTCCTCACGTGCCATACCTCCGTACTCGTAACCGTAGCCCAGCGGCAATGTCTGTTCTGCCACTTCCGCAATCACTTTCTGCACTTCACCGGACGAATATCCTTCCGCCGGATTCACATTAGCGGCGATAGCGCTGTACAGATTGAAACGGTTTGCCGTCTCCGGACCGAGCACCTTGTTCAACGTCACGAACTGGCTGACCGGAGCCATCTCCGTACCGTTGCGCACAAACATATTACCCAGTGCCTGTTCGTCCAGACGATATTCGGGCGATGCCTGCATCATGACGCGGTACACCTTGCCAAACTGATTGTAGTTGGAAATATAGGCACCGCCGCAATAGCTGCCCAATGCGTCGAGCACCGCACCCGGCGAGATACCCGCACGCTTGCACTTGGCAGCATCCACATCTACCGATACCTGCGGGAAATTCATGGCATAAGAGGTATACGCCATAGCCACTTCGGGACGCTGGTTCAACGTACCCAGAAACTGTATCACTGCCTCGTAGAACGTAGCCATGTCACCACCCGTTCTGTCCTGTAGGTTCAGCTCCAGGGAGTTACCCATACCATAGCCCGGAATCATACCCGGCTGGAAGCTGAATATCTGTGCCTCCTTCACACCGTAGAACTGTGCATTGAGACGGGCCACCACAGCGTCGGACGTGTGTTCGCTCCCCTTCCGCTCGCCCCAGTCCTTCAGACGGATGATGATGGTACCGTAGGAAGTGCCCTGACCGGACATCAGTCCGTATCCTGCCACCTTGGAATAGTGTTCTATCTCGGGAGTGTTTTTCAGGATGTCCTCCAGCTTGTTCATCACCTTCGTGGTTTCTTCCAGCGTGCTTCCCGGAGACGTGCTGACGTTCACCATGATGACACCCTGGTCCTCCTGCGGCACAAGCCCCGTCTTGGTGGTACTCATCAGGTAAACCAGCAATACGACGGTAGCCGCCAATGAAGTCCACACCATCCAGCGGTGGTGGATGAAGAACATCACACCTTTCTTATATTTGCCCAGCACGGCGTTGAACGAGGCATTGTATGCCGCACGCACCCGTCCGTTGATGCTCTTCGCACTCTTCGTACCGTCCGACGGACGCATCATGATGGCGCACAAGGCGGGGCAAAGCGTCAATGCCGAAATCATGGAGATGCCCACCGCCGTTGCCATCGTGACACCGAACTGCGTATAGAACACGCCCGAAGTACCGCCCATAAACGTCACGGGGATAAATACCGCCATGAACACGCAGGTACAAGAGATGATGGCCATCGTCACATCGCCCATCGCATCCTTCGTGGCAAGGTAAGGGGACTTGTATCCGGCATCGAACTTGGACTGCACCGCCTCCACCACCACGATGGCATCGTCCACCACCGTACCGATGGCAAGCACCAACGCAAACAGCGTCAGGATATTGAGACTGAACCCCGCAGCCACCAGGCAGGCAAACGTGCCGACCAGCGACACGATAATGGAAATGGAGGGTATAAGCGTACTCTTGAAGTCCTGCAGGAAGAAATACACCACCAGAATTACCAGTATAATGGCAATGACCAGTGTCTCCACCACATTGTGTATGGAAGCGAAGAGGAAGTCGTTGGAACTCATCATCGTCACAAATTCCGTCCCTTCGGGCAGGCTCTTCCTCATCTCGTCTATCTGTGCGGTAATCTGCTTGTTGACGGCGGTTGCGTTGGAGCCTGCCGTCTGGAACATCATGAAAAGTACCGCCGGCTTGCTGTCCATCTCACTGCGGAAACTATAGGTCAGCGTACCCAGCTCCACATCCGCCACGTCCTTCAGACGGAGCACGGAACCGTCGCTCTGCGAGCGTACCACCGTGTTCTGGAATTCCTCCACACTCTTCAGGCGTCCACGATACTTCATCGTAAACTGGAACACGTTCTTTGAATTCTCGCCCAGCGAACCGGTAGGCGCTTCGATGTTCTGCTCGCCCAATACGGCGGTCACATCCGAAGGGACCAGTCCATACTGCGCCATCCGTTCCGGTTTCAGCCAGATGCGCATACTGTAGGTATCACCCAGCTCCATTACGTCACCCACACCTTCGATACGTTTGATTTGCGGAATCACGTTGATGTCGAGGTAATTGGCAAGGAACGTCTGGTCGTAGCGCCCGTCGGTGCTCACCAAAGCGCCGATTTGCAGGAAGCTGGTCTGCCGCTTCTGGGTAGTCACACCGATTTTCGTCACTTCGGCGGGCAGCAGTCCCTGCGCCTTGGATACGCGGTTCTGTACGTTCACCGCAGCCATGTCGGGGTCCGTGCCCTGCTTGAAATAGACTTGTATGGTGGCAGAACCGGCATTGGTGGCGGTAGAACTGATGTACATCATGTTCTCCACACCGTTGATGCTCTCCTCCAACGGCATGATGACACTGTTCAGCACGGCTTCGGCATCGGCGCCGGTGTAGTTGGCACTGACATATACCGTAGGAGGCGCAATGTCAGGATATTGTTCCACCGGCAGCGTAAAGAGCGAAATGAGCCCTATCACCAGAATCAGTACGGAGATGGAGATAGCCATCACCGGCCGTTTTATAAATATGTTTCCTTTCATCTTAATGGGTCATTGATAGTTGATAAAATAGCAATCATCATTTCACTTGCGTTCCTTCGCGCAGCAGTCCGGCACCTGTGGAAACAATCTCGTCACCCACTTTCAGTCCGTCCAGCACCACGTATTCGCGTCCGTCATTTATTCCTGCCACGGTAATCAGGGTAGAGACGGCCTTGCCATCCACTACCTTGTATACCAACGTCTTGTCCTGCAACTGTACGGTGGCTTCTTGCGGAATCACAATGCAGTTCTTATACGTGGCAGGCACCACCACCGTGCCCGATGCCCCGCTATGGAGCAGGCGCGATTCGTTGGGGAAGACCACGCGTGCCACTACCGTACCCGTCTGGCGGTCGATGACACCACTGATGGACTCGATGGTACCTTTCTTGTCGTAGACGGAATTGTCGTTCAGACGCAGCTCTGCCGCCGGCATGTTCTTCAGCGCCTCGTCCATGCTGCCGTACTGGCGTGTCAGGGCGAGCAACTGGTTCTCGGTCATGGAAAAGTAAACGTACATGTCGCTGTTGTCACTGACCGTTGTCAGCGGTTGCGGCAAGCTGGGGCTGACCAATGCCCCTGCACGGTAGGGCAATGCCCCCACCACCCCGTCGCTGGGACTCTTCACTTCCGTATAGGAGAGGTTGTTGCGTGCGCTTATCTCCTGGGCCTCGGCCTGCGAGAGTTGCGCCTTGGCGGTAAGGTAGCTGTTTTCGGCAGTCTTCAGGCTGAATTCCGAAACCACTTTCTGCGCATACAATTCCTTGTTGCTGTTATAAGTCAGTTCGGCAGTAGCCAGTGCGGCACGTGCCGCTTCCACATTGGCAACGGCCGTTTTGAGTGCAGCCTTGTAGGGAACCTGGTCGATGATGAAAAGCAGTTGTCCCCGGCGCACCTTCTGCCCCTCGGTCACACAAAGCTTCTCGATGGTACCCGACACTTGCGGATAAATATCTATGTCCTGCCGTCCGCGTATCGTTGCTGAGTACGAAGTGGAAAGCTCTTTGTCCGTCGCCTCCACTTTCATGGTAGCATAAGAAGGTTTCATTCCGGAAGCATCCGATGCCTGCTTGCAAGATGCCAAACACATTGTACAACCGACAATCCCTATCAGCCGTATCCATTTCCTGTTCAATGTAATCATACTTTTTCTCATTGTCTTTTTGTTAAAACTGGTGGCAAAAGTAGGAGAAAGGAACAACGCCATAATGACCAATTACACTCCAAAGATGTTCCTTTTTCGACATTCATCTTTTTTAAGGCTAATGAATTGTCTATAAATGATATATAGAACAAGAAAGCCGCATAATGGAACATCCCATATTTCCCATTATTCACCAACTTTGCAAAACGAAAAAGGAAGAATATGGAGAAAGGGAACATAAAAATCGTAGAAATCGCGGACTTTAAAAACAGCGAACATGTCCTTGACTATGTAGACAATGACTTTGTCATAATCAACAGTCTGGAGGGAAGCCCCTACAATGAAGATACAATAAGATTGGGATGCTTCCTTATCGCTATCTGTCTAGAAGGCTGCATCCAGTTGGACGTCAACTACAAAACCTACCAACTGGAAGCAGGCGACTTACTGCTCGGCCTTCCCAATACCATTATCAGCCACGCGATGGTAAGCCCGAAGCACAAGATAAGGCTTGCCGCATTCTCCACACAGTTCCTACAACGCGTGGTCAAGATGGAGAAGGATACATGGAATACCGTTATGCATATCCACAACAATCCCATAAAGTCTGTCGGGGAGGAAGGGGACAAGGAAATCTTCAAATTCTACCGAGAACTGCTTATGGCAAAGATAAACGACGAGCCTCATCACTATCACAGGGAAGTGATGCAATACTTGTTTTCTGCCATTTTCTGTGAGATGTTGGGACACCTCAACAAAGAAGTGAACCCTTCAGAAATGACAGTCGATACAAAAGAAAGCATCAAACAGTCCGACTATATCCTGCGTAAGTTTATAGAGATGTTGTCCAAAGACAACGGCATACACCGTTCTGTAGGATATTATGCCGATGCACTCTGCTATAGTCCCAAACACTTTTCGAAGGTCATCAAGCAGGCATGCGGACGTACACCGCTGGACTTGATTAACGAAAGTGCCATCGAGCACATCAAGTACCGGCTGAAGCATTCGGACAAGTCCATCAAGGAGATTGCAGAAGAATTTAATTTCCCCAACCAGTCTTTCTTCGGGAAGTATGTGAAGTCTTATCTGGGTATGTCTCCGGCACGCTACCGCAATACGAAAGAGGAATGATTTCCCCTACTCTTGGGGCTCACTCCGTAAAGGTCTGCATTAGGAAGCTAAACCTTAACTTTACGACGCTAAAGGTCAACTTTACGATGGCTAAACCTCAACGTATCACTTCATCACACACCGCATCCTGGAAAGCGCGTGCTTCCCTGCCCGACAGTGCATTCTGGTTCATGATGGCAAAGGCTATCTCGTGTCCGTTGCGGGCTTTAAGGTAGCCGGCCAGACAGTTGATGGCGGTAAAGGAACCCGTCTTGGCATGTACATTTCTGTGGGAAAGGGTGCCTTTCTTCATGCGGAACTCCAGTGTACCGTCCACGCCGCCAATGGGCAAAGCCTTATAAAGTTTCTGGAAAACATCCGTACGCGAGTAGGCATATCGCAGGAAAGAAACCAAGAGTTCCGGTGAAATGTAGTTGTAATTGGAAAGGCCGCAACCATCTGCCAGATTATACCTATCGGGGTTATATCCCATCTCTTTTATCAGCATGCGGATGGCGGAAAGCCCGTCCTCGGCAGAGACACGCTTCTTTCTGCTGCTCTGCACACCCAACCGGCAGAGCATGGCTTCGGCATTGAGATTATCGCTCTCCTTCATTATCTGTTTCACCACATCCTGCACGGAAGTTTCATAGGAAGCCATCCGCACGGAAAGACTGTCTTGCCGGAACTCGCCGAAGAGGTAAGAGACTTCCGCTTCTGCCGCCGGAATGCACCGGATGCCTCGTGCCTGCAACCGTTCCATAAAGGTATGCATGAAGAAGTCCTGCGAAGAAAATATATTGACCGTACCTGCACGGCGGGCATCGACGTTGCCCGTCACGGTGATGTTGTTCCCGTTCACCAGCCAGTCGCGCGACACACGGAAACGTCCGGCAGAAGGGGTACGGCTTTGGGTCTTGTTCGTCAGTGTATAATAGGAAGAGGCGGGAGTGCATTCAAGGCGTGCGCTGTCGCCCCGTTCGCCGGGTGTGGCGGTAACCTTCACCACTCCTTTATTCAGCATCAGCGGTGAGAGGTAGGGCTGGAAGGAATAGGGAGTATCATCCCACAACCAGCCGCTGCCCCAGTACAAGGAGTCTTTCATGGAGACATCTCCATACACCTTGCCTTTGATGACAGAGAAGGGGAAACGGGCCACGGCAGCCACCAGGGAATCCAATGCCTCTTCATCAAACTCCGGGTCGTAACCGCCTATCACATACATATTCCCCTGCAAGGTATCGCGCTCAATGGTTCCCTGATACCACACTTCCGTACGGAACGGCTCGTCGGCTTCGGGACGGGAAAGGGCGGTAATGGTGGTCAGCAGCTTCATAGTGGAAGCGGGACGGGAAAGCTTGTCCGCCTGATAGCCGTACAAGGGCTTGCCGGCAGTCAGGTCATAGACCGAAATGGCCACATTAGAGCCTGCGGGAAGTTTGTGTTCTATCAACGCATCAATCCGCGCAGAGAGCGGCTTCACCGGAGTTACCGTCTCTTGGGACCACAATGGGAGCAGGCAGACGGATAAAATTAACAGCAACAATATCCTTTTCATAAATATATTTATCTTTAAAGGCAAAAGTACGACAATCTTACAAATGAACAATAACCAGGTAGTCTTTTCATAAATTATATCCAGCCATCCATCTTAATATTCCTTTAAAAATACTACTTTTACATAGGCAAAATCTCCCAGTTACTATCACTCTAAAATTGATGTACCATGAAACTACAACTTACAATTGCCAGCTTTACAATATGCCTCCTTTTCTCCCCCATGCTTCGGGCACAAGAATCTCCGCGCATTGTCAGTTATGACTTAACCGTACAGATTGATGTACCGAACCGACAGGTCGAAGTAGGCGGTTCGTTTGAAGTTGATTTCCAGGACAGTGACTCAATCTCGTTGGTACTATGGCGCCATGCCCGTATCGACACACTACGCCACAGCAGCCGGGAGATAACCTACCGTTTCGATACGCTTGCCCCGGCACCTGCCCAATTCATTCCCGACGGACGGACCTTGACCCTCTACCGGCCGGCAGGAGCCGATGACCGCTGCCGCATAAATACCCGTTACACACTCTACATGCAGGAAGTGCAGGGCCCTGCAAAATCATTCAATGACCATTGGATTGAACTTGGTTACTATACGGGATGGTATCCTGTCTGCAACGGTAACCGGGCAGATTATTCGCACTTACGAATCGGTATCACTGACGGTTATACGGTGAGCGGTTCAGGTATTATTTCCCATACAGAAGAAGGGATGTGGGAAATGGAGCAACCTTGGGAGAATTTCGACAATGTTATCCTGGCTTCACCCATGCTGAAAAGCCGCCGCATCAATGATAACGGAACTACCATTGAACTTATCTATACAGACTTCCCGGATGCCGGTGCAGACTCGGCACTTCAATGTTGCCACAATGCCTTGAAATTCTTCCGACGCCTTTATAAAATTGCGGGAGATGAGGATATTTACATGAAATTCCTGCTTTCAGCTTCCGGTACCTCAGGAGGGTACAGCCGTAAAAATTTCATTATGCTCAGTTCCCGAACATTCAATGAATATGTACTCAAGAACACCGCCCACGAAATCGGCCACTTCTGGTGGAACAAGGCTCCGGTGGAATCTTGGCACGACTGGCTGAACGAATCTTTTGCCGAATTCAGTGCTTTGCAATACATACGCCACGCCCGCGGCGAGAAAGCCTATGCCGCTTACATCGACGCCTATCGTAAGGAAACACGCCATATCCGTCCTATCTGGGGTATTGACCGCAACGACCGCGAAGCGCATCTTGCCCTCTATAGGAAAGGGTCAGTACTACTCGCCGACCTGCTTGTCCGGGTGGGTGAAGAACCTTTCTTCAACTTTCTGGCAGGTGTCATCCAAGCCCATATAACAGACACATCGGCTTTCCTGGATTTTGCAGAAAGCCGATTGGGGCGTAAAAACCGGGTCTGGATTGAAAAGCGGTTAAAGGAATAAACACCTGATTATTCTTCAACTGTTCCTTTCGCCACCGGCTTCTCAAAATGAGTGCCGCACTTCCTGCATACATACTCCCAATGCTCAGTGCCCGGAGGTGCGGCCGACAATGCCGCAATAACAGCAGCCACCACAGCACGCACCCGATGGCTCTTCTTCAGCACAAACTTAATCTCATCCGAACCGCAATGGGGGCAGTACCTCAACTGTTCCGGAATCATCTGGTTCCGTTCAAGCAGACGGAGGGCATTGTCATATTCGTCCTCATAGACAAATATATCCACTCCCGTGACATCACGGACATATCCGCGCATCACGGAAGACATGTTTTCATTATGCAAAACAGACGCAATGCCCTCATTCTCCAAGGCACCCTGAATGACGTGTGCCTGGAAGGCATCGTCGCAGGTGATTAGCTTTACGGTTTTCATCTTTTATGTTTATATGAAACAATAGTCATGGGTTCTACAATGCCTCCTTGAATATCTCTCCCACCGTGGGGTGCGGAAAGACAATCTTCTTCCATTCATCGGCAGTAAGTTTCAGTTCAATAGCCATGCCTGCCAGCGTGATGATTTCCGAAGCGGGATTACCCAAAACATGTGCCCCCAATACGGTATCGTCACTGCCCAACAGTAACTTGCAGACACCGTTCACACCTTCGTTCTCGGCGACGAAACGGCCACTATAGGCCATCGGCAGCTTTACGGCACGATAGGCAATGCCTCTCTTCTGCAGGGATTCTTCTGTCTCGCCCACACCGGCTATTTCGGGATTGGTATACACCACGCCGGGGATGGCACGATAACTCATAGTGTCCTTCCGGCCAATGATGGAATGTATGGCTACTTCCGCCTCGCGGACGGCTGTATGCGCCAGCAAGGAATATCCCGTCAAGTCGCCGCAAGCATATACTCCGGGAACTGAAGTCTGCATCTGTCCGTTGACAAAGACATTTCCGCGCTCCGTTCTTTCCAAGCCCAGATTCTCCAATCCGAAGCCTTTCATTACCGGACGGCGCCCGACACTCATCAGAAGCCGTTCGGCAACGACGGAACCGGGACCGTCGGCTGTTTCATAATTCACCTGGATAAGGGAAGAAGCTTCGGCAGTATCCGGCATGACAGACACTACTTTTGCACTCAGCATGAACTTGATTCCCCGCTTGGCGTACTCTGCACGGAGCATACCCGCCAGCTCTCGGTCCATACCGCCTCCCAGTATCTCGTCCAGCATCTCGACGACGGTTACCTGCACTCCCAGGCTGTTGAAGAAAGAAGCGAACTCCATACCGATGACACCGCCGCCGATGATGGCAAGCGAAGCGGGCAGTTCCTTGTTGTCCAGCGCGTCACGATGGGTCCAGTAAGGCACCTTGTCTATGCCGGGAATGGCAGGGACAAAGGTTTCGGAACCGGTGCAGAGCAGCAGGTTCTCGCATTCGTAGGTTTCTCCGCCGCACTCCACATGATTCTTGTCCGTCACTGTGGCCTCTCCGCTGACAATCGTCACACCATGGGCAGTCAGCTTTCCTTTGATTCCCAATACCAGCTTGCGTACTACCTTCTGCTTGCGGGCAATAATCTTGGGCAAATCAAACGATACTTCGGGCACACTGACCGCATACTTTGCAGCATGGCGGGCTCCGTCATAGGTCTTGGCCGAATACAACAAGGTCTTGGTAGGGATACACCCTTCATTCAGGCACACTCCACCGAGACTCTGCTTCTCAAATAGTACGACACTCAATCCTACTTTTCCGGCAGCTTCGGCAGCAGTATATCCCGCAGGACCTCCACCGATAATGGCAACTTGGTATTTCATGGAATTAATGGTTAGTGGTTAATGATTAGCGATAATTTGTGCGCAAGTTAATAAAACCCGTATTATCCGGCAAAAAAGAGTACTTCTTTCTTTCGGAGAATACAGCGTAAAGAGGAAATAATTATCTTTGTCGGGCAGCATTTACAAAGAATGCCACGTCCAATGGACATAAATCAAATAATAACCAACATGAAAACGACTGACTTATTCCACCCCATCCTTCTGTTCGCTCTTTTTCTTTGCGGCCTGGCTGCTTGCAACAACGACGATGACCTTCGCCTCTCACCCATGCAGGAAACTACTCTGAATGGAGATGGCTCTACCCTGCAGATAGACCTGACACGTAGTGACTGGCGCATTGCCTCCATCACTACCCTCGACGGAATCACAATGGTAGATAACAACAACCGCCCCCTACAGTTGGAAGGCTTGGGAAGCCTTCACTTCCGCTGGTTTGACCTCACCCGCGAGAACGAAACCCGGCTCACACTAAAGACTGAAGATAATTTCGACGGAGAAAAACGCGGGCTTATCCTCAACCTTGAGATGAAGACGGGCTTCTACAAAGAACAAATCACCATACGGCAAGCGCCATGCGAGAATTTCTATCAGATAGAATCCATTGAATACAGCGTGGGAAATAATGACGGGGTGGAAGAAGCCGGGACGGAACCCGACAAGAGTACCTATAAAGATGAAACTATGGGCAACACAACCGGAAAGCATGACCATTATCCGTTCATCAACAAATGGACAGAATACGCATTCTTGCTCAACGACCACTCCAACGATGTCTTCAACTGGATAGACCCGAAGAAACGCAGCATCTACCTGCCCGACCGTATAGAAGACGGAAAGGTGGTGATGGGGCAACAACAGCTATTCTTCCTTGCCCAAGGCAAGTACTACAAAGAAGACGAATTGAGATATAAACATTTTGAAATGGATATAGTGGGCATGAAATGGAACATATACACTTCAACCATCTACTACAAACGGCTTCAAGTGACATTCACCGCCACTCTTTCACGTCCCGGTAGCGATACAAAGAAGATACTCAAGGGTAAATTCATGCAGAGATACCCTTATGACTGCTCGGAAATACATCACGAAGTAAAGGATTCTTTAGAAGATTAGAGTCCGGTGTCTGTCAGACAAGACTCCACCTCCTCCCTGCTCAATGCCGGAGCTTGCCCATCGGCAAGCTTACGGCATACCAGCCGACCGGCCGCCAGCGCTTCCACCTTTGTTGCAAATGGCAGGCGACCGCTCAAAGCAGGTATAAAAGGTTGATATATCAGGGTATCAGCTCCATGCAGCACCACGTAGCCGTAACCGCCTTCCACCTCCATCACCCGGCATTTCAACTCATTGCCACCGCCGGCAGTATGACCCGAACAGCAAGAAAGGCATACCGCCATCACAGCCGGTACACCTATCTTTATCATAATAAACATCAGCTTCATAAGTTCCGTTCAGTTATGGGGCGAATCAGACTTCCTCTTCCTCATCGGGTAGAAGTTCGTACACATCATCAAAGTAGCTGGTACCACTTGTTCCCGTCAGCACAAAACCACGTTCGCCGGTAGAGAAACCAACGGCAGCCCTGCGCGAAGAAGCACCGGAAGGATAATTATGTACATCTGTAATGGGGGTAAAGTCGTCATCGGAATCGCCGTACCATAAGTCTTTGTCAGGGTCGTACAGCCAGTAGTCGCTGCTCAGGGAAGTGCTGTTACGTATTCCCGTAGCCACAAACCCTCTGCCCCCAATGACGAAAGATACGGCTTCGGACCGTGTGATGGCGTAGTCATCGTCATAGTCATTGTCGGAGTCCGTATCGGCAATGTCACGCAACTGGGTCCAGTTGCTTCCGTCGAACTTCCAGAAATCCACCAGATCGGTACTGTTGTTTCGCCCGCAACAGATGTAGGCCACCTCATCGATGACGAATGCCGTACCGAAGTAGCGCTTCTCGCCTCCATACCCGCTCACCGCTTCCCATTGCGAACCTTCGGCGCCATTGGGGTTGAAACGGTAGAAGTCCATCTTGTAGGCACTCTCGCTGCCGGTAGCGTCGCTGTTGCAGCCCGTACCGACATAGCCATATCCGCCTATACTGAAAGCCAGGGCACCATCGCGTACTCCACCTTTGAAGTCGTCTTTCCGTGTCCAGGTATCCGTGGCAGGGTCATACTCCCAGGTATCTGCTACACAGTAGGACGAGGAGCCGTCCTTTACGGAACCGGTCGTAATGTATCCCTTGCCATTCACGGCAAAGCCCACGGCAGCCTTGCGCCCGGCAACGGGCATGTCGGCACACTGCGTCCAGCTGTTCCGGCTCATGTCATACTCCCAAAGGTCGTTCAGGTAATCCTTGTTCGCTCCGTAGAAGCCGCCACACAAATATCCATAATTGCCGATGGTGAAGCCGGAGGCATAAGCGCGGTACACACCGTTATAGCTGGCTTTCTTCATCCACTGCCCCTGAGTGTATTCATCCTCGTCCGTACAACTGCCGGCAATGCACACGATGGCCAGCAACATTATTCCTACCAATAGTCTGTTCATTGTTTATTGTTTTTTTAATGATTAAGCTTTATACTTCCCACTTTCCAAAACAAGAAGCTGCGGGAGGTCCTTTTTGTCTGTCCGCAAAAGTAAACCACCGCAACCACACCGACAAAAATAACCGACGAACAGTCCGAAATTCCCGTTAAACGCCTTTACCGATAAAAAACGTCCGAACGCCGATTTTTGTAGGAAGATATAAAAGTTTTGCCTTTCCTTTGCCGCCAACTAAAAGAACAGAAATGAAGAAGTCATTGTACAGCTTATTCGCAGTCCTCGCTATCTTCTGCGCCTGCCAGGACGAGAACTCGCAGCTTGGAAAGAGCCTCGTGGAAAGCTCCTTCTATAATGTATACGCAGACACCTGCTCGGTAGACATCAGCACCATCCTGCTAGACTCCATAGAGACCCGGGGCGACAGCATCTGCCAGCTAGGACATTACCGGAGCAGCGCCTGGGGAGAAGTATCCGCCACCTACTATGCCGAATACTCCACGTCCGACTTCACCCCCAACACAGACTATACCTATACCCTCGACTCCCTCGTACTGCGAATGATACCTTCGGGCCATTTCTGGGGAGATACCCTGACGCAACAGCGCATCTCCATCTACCGGCTGAAAAACCCTATCGTGCTGGACAACGACGAGGACCTTTACAACAGCACCGTACTCCCGACGGAAGATGCCCCACTCTTCAGCTTTACCTTCACCCCCTGCCCGGGGCGGAAGAAGGAAGTAAGCGTCCGCCTGCCCGACTCATGGGGACAACAACTGCTGAATGACCTCGTGGCCCAGGATGACTACTTCGATACCCAAGACAAGTTCAAGAAGAAATTCCCCGGACTGGCCTTTGTTCCCGAAAACGACGGGCAGTGTATCACCGGATTCATGGTGAACGACTCTGCCATGAGCATCAACCTCCACTATCAGGAAGTCTCCAACCAGCGGACCGGACAAGTGCTGACTTTCAACGTAAACACCGACTATGCCTATACCGGTATCCGGCACGACCCCACCGGCACCCACCTTGCTTCCCTGAAAAGCGGAATAGAGAACCTCGTCCACTCCAGCGACATGGGTTGCCTGGCCTATATGCAGGGATTGACGGGTTACTACAACCAACTGGAATTCCCCTACCTCAACAGCCTCGGAAGTGCCGGACAGATAGTCTCCATAGAGAGCGCCACACTCTACCTCTATCCTCTGGCCCGGAGCTACAACGAAGTGAGCCAGCTTCCCAATGACATCCGCCTTTATATCACGGACGAGAACAATGTGCTGGAGGACTACGTATACGGCAGTGACGGCGTAACCGTACAGACCGGCGACCTGACCATCGACGAGATGTACGGGAAAGAGACCTACTACTCCTTCGACCTCACCGAATTCATCCGCAACAACTACGGCACTTCGGGCATCAAGCGGCAGAAACTGCTGATGAGTCTGACAGACGAAGAAAGCACCACCACCTTCAACCAGGTCATCTTCACCAACGACCCCGAACAAGAGAGACAATGCAGATTAGACGTAAGATTCAAAATATACAACGAGCAATGAAACGCCATTACCGGATTCCCCTTCTGCTGTGCAGTCTGTGTACGGCAAGCCTCACCGCCGTGGCCCAGAACACCACCAACCTGCCCACCTCCATGTACGGAGTGGGCGAACTGAGTGCCGGTGACGGCGGACGTTATGCCGGCATGGGCAACACGGGCATCGCCCTGAACCGTACCGGATTTCTGAACACGCTGAACCCCGCAGCCATCACCCGCATGGACACCGCCTGCTTCACGTTCGATGTGGGTGTATCTGCCTCATATGCCCGCTACTCCTTTCTGAGCGAACACAGCTCCAACTTCACCGGCAACCCCAACCGCATCAGCATGAGCTTCCGTGTCCTGCCGCGCTGGTATGCCCTTGTAGGTGCAGCACCATACAGCAGTGTGGGCTATGTCATCCAGACCGAAGAAGAGATAGAGGGAATGCCCGGCAACTACACCTACTCGCTCTTTGAGGGTACGGGCGGACTATACCGGTGCTACGTCACCAATGCCTTTGCACTGAGCAGGCAACTGTCGGTCGGCATCAACCTGGGGATGATAGTGGGCACAGTGACACAGAGCGAAACGCAGGAAAGCGCCATTGTAAAGTACGAATCCTCCAAACGGGCCTTTTATGCGGACTTCGGCATACATTACGAATGGGGTGCGACCGGACAACAGAAGTGGGCGGCAGGGCTGGTATTTGCTCCCTCCCTTCCCATCAGCCACGACAATACACTGACTTACAGCAACTCATCTACCAGCGAGAACCTCGACAAAGGATACCACAGCCGTACACAATATCTGCCCATGCACCTCGGCACCGGCCTCAGCATGACCACCGAACGCTGGGTGCTGACCGCCGACTACAACTACCTGGACTGGAGCCGCAACTCCTCCTCCTACACTTCCATGAAATACGAGAACCAGCACAAAGTGAACCTGGGAGGCAGCTACATTACCAAGCCACGCCTGGCACGTTCCACCGAGCTGATGGGCGGAATAGGTTTCGGCAACTCCTATATCAATCTGAAAGGCGGGAAGATGCAGTATCTGGAAGCCAGCGTAGGGGCGAGCTTCCCCATCCGGTACTCCTATCTCTCGCTGGGCGCCACGTGGCGGAAACAACTGAACTCACGCAGCAATCTGATGCAGGAAAGCCGGTTCAGTCTGAATCTGAACTTGACGTTCGGGGAAAGAATTTCGAGAGCAAAACTAAAGTAATACAAGGTTCCGGTTCACCACAGATTACACGGATTTTACACCGAATGATTATCATTTGTTGGATCTATATATGCAACGCGTTGCATATATAGATGCAGCACGCTGGAACTATAGATCCAACAAACAAAGTATATAGTATCTGAAAACGGGGTATTACAACACTGCCAGCCTGGACACATACCCTTTTACCCTTTCGCGGTAAGCATCGCCAATGGGGACATCCTTCTGCTCGATGAGCAGTGTGCTGCGCCCGATGGCGCTGATGCAGTCCATGCGGACAATAAAAGAACGGTGCACGCGGATAAATTCGTCCGCCGGAAGTTTTTCCTCCATGTACTTCATACTGCATAGGCTCAAGACAGGTTTGGAGGCACCCTTGCAGAAAATCTTGACGTAATCCCCCAAACCCTCTATGTAGTTTATCCGCTCCAGGTCGAGCCGCATGATGCGGTTGTCACACCGCATGTAAATCACCTTCGGAGCCTCTTCCAGACCTTGCCTGTGCTTGGAGTCGGACGTACCTGCATCTTGCAAAGAGAACCAGCGTGCCGCCTTGCTGACAGACTGGAAAAACGTGGAGAAATTGAGCCCGTCCATCAGATAGTCCAACGCATCCAGGCGGAAACACTCGGCAGCATAGCGGTCGGTGTCTGTAATGAAAATGACACGAGTGGACGAGGACAAGAGCCTGCAAAAATCCATTCCGTTGATTTCACCTTCTTCCACCGGATAGATGCCGACAAAATAAACTTCCACTTTTGTCTCATAATAATCCTTCAGCGCTTCAAGAGGATTGCCGTACTTTCCGTGCAAAGAGAGAAAAGGAACCTTGTCGATATACTCTTCCAACCTTCCGGCAATCTCCGGGTCTGCATGTAAAATGGCACAATTCAAATTCATGTTCGTTTCTTTTTTACATAATGGACGCTGCCATATCCGAAAAACTGCAAACAGAAGAGCTAAAATTAAGCTTTATTTATGATTCAAAGATTACCTGCATCTACAGAAAGACTAAATTATCAGGAAAATAAAGTGCTCACTATGAATAGTTTCAAAAAAATAAACTTATCTTTGTACGTACATCCTCACAAAAAAGTAAAGGCTATGAAACAACAGAAACTATTCCACCTCGTATTGTCCGCCATATTGATTGTCTGCACGACCGGCTGTTATGATAAAGACGAAATTAAAGATGCTGAAAAATATCTGTTCAAAGATATTCAATACTCTTTTGAAGAAGAAGGGGATGGATTCAGTACCTATGATGTAGAACTCCTGCCTTTCATCATGGAAAACAATTTGAACAGCAGTATTACCACCACAAACTCCCCCTTTGAAGACACATGGCAGGAAACCACCTTTCAGAGCAACGACCCCGAAGCATTTGTATGGATGGGGGAAGAAGATGTGTTCGTCAATACCCCTTACATGTTTGGAGATGAACTATTGTTAAGTGGGGCAACCATAAAATATGGCAGCGAAACAACAAAAGCCAAAGGTCCAAACAGCAGTACTTCCACCATCAGCATACAACCTCACTGTCGGCTCATCATAAAAGGAACACTACACTACAGCAAGCTTGTAGCTACCTATACGCTGACATTCGTAGGTGAATATACAAAAACGGAAAAACAGATAAAGGGAAAGTTCATACAAACAACTCCGGAAAGCTACACAGGAGACATTACCATGGAACCGATAACGGCAGATTAAAACGGAATCGCATACGTGGGCACACCCTATTGCTCACCCTCTCCGTTCCTCCAGTAACCGGATAAACTCCTCCTCCTTGACGGGAAGAAGCACTGCACACTTGCCCTCGCCATATTTCACGAGCACATAGCGCATCACCGCAAACCGCCCTACCTGCATGGAAGAAGCACGCTCCACAGAAGTGATGTCTTTCATCAGAATTTCCTTACTCCGGGAGAAACGGCCGAAGGACAGCACCAACTTCCCGTCGGGCGTTACGGTATAGGTGGTATGAATCAGCTTCTCGATAATAACCACCAGCCAAAGCATGAAAATAGCAGCCAGGAACGGAGACTTGTACCAAAGCATATAGACGGCGAGAATACCTATCAGGATGAGAAACAGATACTGCCCCATAGCAATGCGCGCATGAAAGATTCGATTCATTTTATCTGATTTTTGCCGCTAAGGTACGTATTTTTATGATAACAACTTCTTCATTAGTATCTCCATTTCTCGAACTTCCGTCACATTCAGCTTGCGGCAGACCGAAGCACATAACAATTCTACCCGTTCCGGCGAAAAATAAATCAGTTCTGCAATCTCCTTTACAGACTGTCCAAGAGCTACCAGCATACATATCAGTTCTTCATCCTTATCCACCTCCGGAATAGACTGATAAAGTTTCTCTAAAAAAGAAGGATAATGAAAAATAAAGATTTCACGGAATACAGCCTCACGAGTTCCGGACAACAAAGCCTCCGAAGCATTGGGAGAATCTTCCGAAATCATTTCGCGCAAAGCTCTGGCAATCTCCTGCATATTAAAAGGTGTCACTGTTTTCTTTGTTTTCATTGTATCTTATTTCACCATTATACATATTTACAATCGTTTTGATACAAATTTGCAAAATATGCACAACCTAACCATAAGAATACGATATACAATCTGATATACAATTTCATATTATATTTATTATCAAATAATTAACAAGAAACAAAAAACAAGTCCATTGTTGTAAATTTTAAATTAAGAAATTATATCTTTGCCTTACAAAACAAACAGTCCACAAAATATGAATGCCAAAAAACTTTCATTTTTACTTCTGATTCTCGTAGCTGTAGCCTGCACCAACCGCTCCACCTCTTCGGAACAAGACGAAATGAGGCATTGGAACAATGTCCTTCAACAAATCAATGCCTTACTACTCGAAAACAAAGCGCGACAAACGTTGGATCTTGCCAAACAGACCTTGCCCGAAATCCTGGAATCGGCAGAAAAAAACGGAACTACAGATACCCTGATTTACTATGCCCGCAAGATATTTAATGCCTGCGGGAACAATTACATAAACACCAAACAATACAAAGACGGCATCGACTATATGGACAGCATTGGGAACCATCCCCTCATCCGCGAACATTGCCCGCACGAACTGCTGAGCTTCAAGGCCGGACTGAACCAACTGTATGGCAATAACCCGGAAGCTGTCCGACTGGCAGAAGACTACCTCCAGTTACCGGTCTGTACCAGTGCCAATGACTTTATCCGGCAGGCAGAAATCATAAGCGGTGTCTACATGTACTCCGGAAACAATCTACCCAAAGCTATCCAAATTTTGGAAAAAGCAATAGATGTCTACCGGAAAGGTGGAAACTTCCCGAACATGCTGCGGATAATGTCACGGTTGGGCATCTATTACCACCTCAGTGGCGAATACGAGAAAGCTATAGCCACTAACCAAGAAGCCATAGCCACTTACAACGACAGCATAGCACCTGGAAATGTAGTGATTGCCTACGGAGAACAAGCTAATCTCTACGCCGAACTGGGTATGTACGACCAGGCCCTGGAAATGAACAAAAAAGCCCAATACTACTCCATGCTGAAAGACAGCTTCGGACTGGGAGACTTGTACCGCTACCGTGCCCAGATCTTTCGTAACATGAATCAAAAGGACTCTGTATTCCACTACCTCAGGCTGGGAGAAAAGTTGTCAATGATACAAAACAGCTTTAAGGGCGTATTCGTAAACAAAGTAGAAACGGTAAACAGTTATCTGGACTATCCCGACTCTTTGGAAAAAGCACTGCAACTTGCCCTTAGCATCTGTCCCGATACCGTGCGGATGCCCCAATGGGCCAAATACCAACTCAACCTCCACCTAGGCCGGGCCTTACTGCAAACCGGGAAGGAGCAAAACGGCATACACCTGATAGACCGGGCTGCACAAGACCTCATCAACATGAAGTTCATGGAAGGCCGCGATGCCAACGAGATATTAATGGATTACTATCTGGCCAAAGGCATGAACGACGATTTTGCTCGTTGCTACATCCGTAACCGACAGTTTGCCGATTCTCTGGACAATAACGAAAAGAAACGTGCTGTGGCAGCAGCCAACATCCGGTTTGATGCCAACCAAAAAGAGAAAGAAAACAAACTGCTCTCGGCACAAGTGCAATGGCAGCAACAGCAGTTGTTCTACAACATCTGCATCTCCATTACATTACTGTTGCTACTTATCACCACTACAGCCTATTTCATCATCCGAAGGAAGGCCAACCACCAGCTTATAGAAAACAACAAACGGGAAATACAGACCCTCATTACCCGGCAGCAAGACCTGAACCGCCGCAACGAACAACTGACGGAAGAAATAGAACGGGCCATGGCTACCAATAACCTCAACTCCATTCGCCAGCTCACCGTGCAAAGCCTGCTCAGCAGGGAAGATGAGAACACATTCCGCCGGTCGTTTGCCACCATACATCCTTCTTATCTGCCCAAGCTCCGCGAAAGTTATCCTCAACTGACCCGCAACGAAGAATTGCTGGCCATGCTCATCTGCATGAACCAAAGTACCGACGAAATAGCCCTTATCATGGGAATCAACCGGAATAGTGTAAACGTAGTCCGTTCGCGCATGCGCAAGAACATGGAATTGCCCAAAGAAAAATCCCTGGATGAAGTATTGAAACAATACCTTACATAACAAATAAAAATAAGCCCGCTTATTTTGCTCTACGTTTGGTTTACACTATCTTTGCAGCGTTTAATACACAAAACCTATGGTAAGAAAGTTCGATTTTCTCGTTATCGGCTCCGGACTTGCCGGTATGAGTTTTGCGCTGAAAGTAGCGCATAAAGGAACAGTAGCCCTCATTTGTAAGGCAGGTTTGGAAGAGGCAAACACTTATTTTGCACAAGGAGGTATCGCCTCTGTCACCAATCTGGCCGTAGACAATTTTGAAAAGCATATCGAAGATACCATGATTGCGGGTGACTGGATAAGCGACCGTGAAGCCGTAGAGAAGGTGGTGCGCAATGCCCCCGAACAAATCAAGGAGCTTATCAAATGGGGAGTGAACTTCGACAAAAAGGAGGACGGAGAGTTTGACCTGCACAAAGAAGGCGGCCACTCCGAATTCCGCATCCTCCACCATAAGGACAATACGGGTGCAGAGATACAGACCAGCCTCATTGAAGCTGTGAAGCAACACCCCAACATCACCGTACTGACCGACCATTACGCTGTGGAAATCATTACCCAGCATCACCAGGGAATCATCGTTACCCGCCACACCCCCGGCATCAAGTGCTACGGTGCCTATGTGCTGAACGAAGCGACGGGCGAGGTGGATACCTTCCTTTCCAAAGTCACCATCATGGCAACGGGCGGTTGCGAAGCCGTTTACCGCCATACCACCAACCCGCTGGTGGCCACGGGAGACGGCATTGCCATGGTCTACCGTGCCAAGGGAGCAGTGAAAGACATGGAATTCATCCAGTTCCATCCCACAGCCCTTTTCCATCCGGGAGACCGCCCCTCGTTCCTCATCACCGAAGCCATGCGCGGTTATGGCGGCGTGCTGCGTACCAAAGACGGAAAAGAATTCATGCAGAAGTACGACCCGCGACTCTCACTGGCCCCGCGTGACATCGTGGCGCGTGCCATCGACAACGAAATGAAACAGCGCGGTGAGGACCATGTGTATCTGGACGTCACCCACAAAGACCCCGAAGAAACCAAGAAGCACTTCCCTAACATATACAAGAAATGCCTCAGCATCGGTATAGACATTACAAAGGAATACATACCGGTAGCCCCCGCCGCCCATTATCTCTGCGGTGGCATCAAGGTGGATTTGGACGGACAGAGCAGCATCCGCCGCCTGTACGCCATCGGCGAATGTTCGTGCACCGGACTGCATGGTGGCAACCGTCTGGCAAGCAACTCACTGATTGAAGCCGTGGTTTATGCCGACGCGGCAGCCAAACACGCGCTGAGCGTACTGGAACGTTATGACTTCAACGAAGACATTCCCGAATGGAACGACGAAGGTACCATTTCCACCGAAGAACGTGTCCTCATCACACAAAGCATGAAGGAAGTGAACCAGATTATGGAGGCATACGTAGGTATTGTCCGCAGCAATACCCGGTTGACACGTGCCTGGAACCGACTGGACATACTTTACGAGGAGACAGAAGCACTCTTCAAGCGGAGCAAGGCTACCCGAGAGCTGTGCGAACTGCGCAACATGATAAACGTAGGATACCTGATAACAAAGCAAGCCATGGAACGCAAGGAAAGCCGCGGACTGCACTACACGATAGACTATCCGCACGTCGGGAAGTAACTAAAGTAAAACTCGCGCCACTATACTGGCACGGAAAACGAACATGGTCATTTAAACAAAGCGCCCGGATGCTTTCTTCAGAGCATCCGGGCGTTTCCCGTTATCCATACCTGCACAAGCAGGAGACATTATCAATAGTTTGACTTCTTTACTTCGAAATAAGCCTGCGGATGCAAGCAAGCCGGACATACCTGAGGAGCTTCCTTACCGGTGTAGATGAAACCACAGTTGCGGCACTGCCATACCACTTCGCCTTCCTTGGCAAATACGCTGGCAGTCTCTATATTCTGGATAAAAGCGCGATAACGTTCTTCGTGTCCCTTTTCGGCAATGGCGATGTTACGGTACATAAGAGCGATTTCGGGGAAACCTTCTTCGTCTGCAATATCAGCAAACTTAGGATAATCCAATGACCATTCTTCGTGTTCGCCGGCAGCAGCTTCCTGAAGATTTTCCAGGGTAGTGCCGATAACACCTGCAGGATAAGAAGCGGTGATTTCCACCATACCGCCTTCCAGCCACTTGAACATACGTTTAGCGTGTTCCTTTTCCTGGTCAGCCGTTTCTGTGAAAATAGCGGCGATTTGTTCGTAACCTTCTTTCTTGGCTACACTTGCAAAATAAGTGTAACGCATTCTTGCTTGTGATTCACCAGCGAATGAAGTCAGCAGATTCTTCTCAGTCTGAGTTCCTTTAACACTTTTAGCCATAGTCTCTTTTTTTATTAGTTAATATAATTACGTATAAATGTCGTTCGTACTGTTTATAAACAACACAAAATTACGAATTTAGTTTGGAATAATCACACCTCTGCCCCATCGGATTTATTTATCGTCTTATAGAAAGAATCTATCTTCACCGATAACCCGAAGAGGTATTTCAGACATAATTAATAGCACATATCTGATAAGGAAAACAAAATACATCACAGTTGTGTTCACTAATATCCATTATTTTATCTACTTTTGCAGGCAATTTGCAATATATACATTACATTCTGTATAAAAAAACGTATAAAAAAGTAGATTATAATGAAAGCGTTCGGATTCAGACCAAAGCTATACACGGCTTTAAAAAATTACTCTAAAGAACTGTTCATGGCAGACCTGATGGCAGGTATCATTGTAGGTATCGTTGCCCTCCCGCTTGCCATTGCATTCGGTATCGCCTCCGGCGTATCACCGGAGAAAGGTATCATTACGGCTATCATAGCCGGTTTCATCATCTCCCTGATGGGTGGAAGCAAGGTACAGATTGGAGGACCGACCGGTGCGTTCATCGTCATTATCTATGGCATCATCCAGCAATACGGTGAATCGGGGCTGATTGTCGCCACACTGATGGCAGGCGTACTGCTCATCCTGCTGGGAGTGTTCAAGCTGGGAGCTGTCATTAAGTTTATCCCCTATCCCATCATCGTAGGTTTTACAAGCGGTATTGCCGTCACCATCTTTACTACGCAGATTGCCGATATCTTCGGGCTGACGTTCGGAGGAGAGAAAGTTCCGGGAGACTTTGTAGGAAAATGGATGATTTATTTCCGACATTTCGATACCGTTAACTGGTGGAACACGATTGTAAGTATTGTCAGTATCTTCATCATTGCCATTACACCGCGGTTCTCGAAGAAGATACCGGGGTCACTTATTGCCATCATTGTGGTGACAGTGGCAGTCTGGCTGATGAAAGTATATGGAGGCATTGACTGTATCGATACCATCGGCGACCGTTTCAGCATCCGTGCCGAACTGCCGGATGCCGTGATGCCTGCCTTGGATTGGGAAGCGATAAAGAACTTGTTCCCCGTAGCCATTACAATCGCTGTACTGGGTGCCATCGAATCTTTGCTGTCTGCCACCGTGGCCGATGGTGTGATAGGCGACAAACACGATTCCAACACGGAACTGATAGCACAAGGTGTTGCCAACATGGCTACCCCGCTGTTTGGCGGTATCCCTGCCACCGGAGCCATCGCGCGTACCATGGCAAACATCAACAACGGAGGAAAAACTCCCGTAGCAGGCATGGTGCATGCAGTGGTATTGCTGCTTATCCTACTGTTCCTCATGCCGCTGGCACAGTATATCCCAATGGCTTGCCTGGCGGGTGTACTGGTCATAGTATCCTATAACATGAGTGGTTGGCGTACGTTCAAGGCATTATTGAAGAATCCTAAATCGGATGTCACGGTACTGCTGATTACTTTCTTCCTGACCGTCATCTTCGACCTGACTATTGCCATTGAAGTAGGTCTGGTGATTGCCTGCGTGCTGTTTATGCGCCGCGTCATGGAGACTACCGAAATATCCGTCATCAAAGATGAAATAGACCCGAATGCAGAATCGGACATTGCAAGCAATGACGAGCACCTGATAATCCCCGAGGATGTGGAAGTATATGAAATAAACGGTCCTTACTTCTTCGGCATCGCCACCAAATTCGAAGAAATCATGGCGCGGCTGGGCGACCGCCCCAAAGTGCGCATCATCCGCATGCGTAAAGTTCCGTTCATCGATTCTACCGGTATCCACAACTTGACAAGCCTTTGTGAGATGTCCCAAAAGGAAAAAATAACCATTGTGCTCTCCGGTGTCAATGAAAAGGTACATAAGGTACTGGAAAAATCGGGCTTCTATGAGCTGTTGGGCGAAGAAAATATCTGTCCGAACATAAATGTGGCACTGGAAAGGGCCAAAATGATTATCCAACACTAATCCCGGCATGGCACGAAAAAAAAAGAAACAATCGCAAGGCGTCTATTATCTTATATTGTTTATATGTGCGGTCTGCCTTGCCTATGAACCCGTTGCAAAGATACTTTCGGATGCCAAGCAAAAGAGTTCTACGCCTGCCAAGATAGAACTCACGGCAGGCACACGCCTTGAAATACCGGCAAAGCTGAAGAACGTCTCCGAACAGATTCTCCAGCGGAAAGGATACACAGTATCCTACAACAAAGATTTAAAGATACCCAACTGGGTAGCCTGGGAACTCACTCCCGAAAAACTGGTGGAGCGTGAAAGCCGTACAGACAAGTTCTTGCCCGACCCCGACCTGCCTGAGCACGAGGCAGTAACCACCGATGACTACAAAGGAGCCGGCATGGACCGCGGACATATGTGTCCGGCCGGTGACAACCGCTGGCACTGGAAAGCCATGCAAGAGAGCTTCTACATGACAAACATTTGCCCGCAGAACCACAATCTAAACCGTGGCGACTGGAAAGAACTGGAAGAGTCATGCCGCCGTTGGGCACAAGAAGAAGGCAAGATATACATTGTATGCGGTCCTATTCTCTATGACCAACGTCACCGTACCATTGGTAAGAAGCACAAAATTACAGTGCCCGAAGCATTCTTCAAGGTCGTTCTGTGTGCAGACAGCAATCCCCCCAAAGCCATCGGCTTCATTTATAAGAATGCATCAGGCAATCATCCGTTGGACAGCTACGTCAATACAGTGGACGAAGTGGAACGGATTACAGGTATCGACTTCTTCCCCGCCCTTCCGGATGAAATAGAAGAGAAGGTGGAAGCCGAATATGACTTGAAACTGTGGTAAAGGAGCTATTCCTTTACCCAGGCATCTACAATCTCGGCTACATAAACCCGGTGCAATCCACCGTGGTCACCGCCATACCAACGCTCGTAGACGGAATGGTCGAGAAAGAGTTCTTCTTTCATATCGGTAATGAAAAGCTTGCGGCACTCCAATCCCAGGCGGTCCTGCTCAAAGAGAATGTTTCCCCGTTCGGTAACAATAGGATTCAGACCAGTTTCCTTTACCTTATCCACTTCCCTACCCGATTTACTGCCACAAAGGTTGTAAATGCTCCGGTTTTCCTTTCCTAAAAAAGAAAGGGTGAAATATTCGTTCTCCTCCATAAACTCATACGTATAGCGCTCGGAACGAATAAAGACAAACACCACCGGCTTGTTCCAAAGCCAGCCAATACCTCCCCAACTGGCAGTCATGGTGTTGAAATGTTCTTTACTGCCTGCCGTAACCAGCATCCACTCTTTGCCTATCACTTCGAAGAAGTTCTCGCTTAAATCTTTAATTGCTATTGATTTCATAAGTATATTATTAATAAGAAACACTTACCGGTATACCCGTTTCACGTATCCGTTCCGCAATGCGATCCAGTTCCTCATGAGTGGCCTTCTGCAAATCATGGTCGGGCGTTTCGCGGTCGATGGTATAAATCATCACTTGGCGGGGAGCAATCTCCTTGACAGCTTCCAGCCAGGGAAGAACAAATTTATCGGATGTATTATCCATATCTTGTCCTTTATAACTTCCTTTGAGAAACATGGTCTGGATAATGCAGTTCCCTTTGAACGCTTTCATCCCTTCTATAATCTCCCGGATGGAGTAATGTCCGGTAGGACGGTCAAGTACACGGACATACTCTTCATCTACCGTATCCAGTTTAAGGATGTTGTTGTCAATCTTGTTCAAAGCCTCGAATACGGCAGGACGATGAATAAAGGTAGAATTGCTCAGTACGCTCACCTTTGCATTCGGAAAATACTTGTCGCGCAAGGCAAGTGTATCTTCTATGATTTCGGGGAAACGGGGATGTGCCGTCGGTTCTCCATTACCGGCAAAAGTCAGTACATCCGGTGTAGGTCCGTTTTGCTGCATGTCCCGCAGGCGGGCTTCAAGGGCCGAACGGACTTCTTCGCGCGTAGGCAACGGCTGTTTGGGACGATAGTCGGCATTGAAGCCACATTCACAGTAAATGCAGTCGAAAGTGCATACTTTGCCGTCTGCCGGCAATAAATTTATTCCCAAAGATACTCCCAGACGGCGAGAATGAACGGGACCGAATATGGGAGATGGATAAATGACAGTCATACTATTTACGATTTGACGATTTACGGTTTGATTAATGCTTAAACAATCTTACCGCTCCAAAGTTAAGTGAAAACTATGGTATCTGGCAATGTTCGGCTTGCAAAAGTTTACCCATAAAAGAAAATATTCCCTTTATAAAGCATACATCTCATGTTAAAAAAGTAAATCATACATTACATTTTATCTATTTTACTTGTTTATATGTAAAGTATACATTACATTTGCAGATAGCATCTAAATGCATAGTATTATGAGAAAGAACTATTTATTTCCAACCACTTTCAGAAAGATAGGTTGGTGTTTATTTGTCCCATTCGCCATCACGTCCTTCATCTGCCTTTTCGACGGCAGCAATGAAGATTGGTTGAAGGTAAACGCGTTGTCAGTAATTCCCTGGGGTATTATCAAGAACTCTTTATTCGACGAGTTGAGTATGATAGGGCTTACGGTTTCACTCTTGTTCATAGCTTTCTCAAAAGAAAAGGACGAAGATGAATGCATTGCCAATATTCGTTCAAACTCTCTTATCTGGGCTACCATAACAGCGTATTCCCTACTGATAGTATGCACTATGCTGATTTATGACATGCAATATCTTAATTTTGTATTTATAGACTTGTTCATGATATTGTTTCTGTTCATCATAAAGTACAACATTGAACTTTATAAATTTAGGAGGAGCAACAATGACTAATACATTAAGGGTAGAAAGAGCCATCAAGCATATGACCCAACAGCAATTGGCTGAAGCCATAGGAGTGAGCCGGCAAACCATCAATGCCATAGAATCGGGAAAGTATGTCCCTTCCACCTTGCTGTCATTGAAAATATCAGAGATATTCGGAAAGACTGTAAATGAAATTTTCATGTTGGAAGAAAGTGACAGATAAAGAGAAGACTCTAAAAAACTGTTTTAATTTTATTTCAGTTTTCTTCTGAGGCAACCTGAAAAATAAAATTAAAACAGTTTCTAAAACTTGATACGCAGTTGCATCTGCAAGTCCGCTTTCCTATTTCCCGGTATCTCATCATTGCCCGAACCAATCGTCTCCCTATCCTGATAAACCGTCTGTCCGAATTTGGCAAGAAACATGAAGTTCTTACTCAAATCATATCGCAGATGAGCGGAGTAACGGAACCCTTTGCCATAGAAGGAAGGGGTATAGAAAGTATATAACAATCCACGCTCGGAGGCGTAAACACGCGAATCGTAATCGTCCGTATGAAACCAGGTTCCCTGCACGGAAACTGACAGAGGGAAGGGGAAAGTGTACGAGCAAAGTTGAGTACACTGATAACCTTGCCGTCTATCAAAGCGATACCCTTTCCCATCCTGCTGACGGAAGTGGTTATAATCTATTGTAGTACGAAAGATATATCTTCCCGGCATATAGGTCAGCCGATAACGGAGTTTATGGTGATAGATAGGTTCGATAACTGCACCGCTTGTACCCGTCACGTCTCTTTCTTTCTGTTTGTACCGATAATTAAAATACATCGAAAGGCTCTTTCGAGGAGTATAAGTAACCTGAAACATGGCATCCACTCCCTTTGAGGGCTTACTTATACGGTATTTCCACCAAGGAAAAGAAAACACATCCAGTGAAGTGAAAAACTTCCACCGGGCGAAAGGTGTGGCCTCTGCTGCCAGATACCATCCGTTCTCATTCTGCGGCATACTGCTTTCGCCAAAGGAATGCCCAAACAAAGTCCAATAATCATATGAATAATACCGGTGAACAAGTAGCAGATGATAATCGGAAGAAAAACCATACTTCAACCGGTTCAGCAACGCATAGCCTTTACTGCCGGTTGCCGCCTCCCCCACCCACACCAAACGGCCCAGACGATACCTATAATCCATGCCCACATTATAGAAATCACTTCCATGAAGATTGTACTTTGCATACTTGTTCAACCGAGGCTTGTAAGGATGGTTGAAAAAATAGTAAATCCCCGTCACTCCCACCTTCAGAGAGTTCTTTTCATAGGTCATGTTTCCACCTATCACCTGCAAGGCAAAGGCATTCATTTTATCTGCCTCCTTCTGCGTGCGATGCAATCCCGTCTTGTAAATGGAAGTTATCTCGCCATCCTCCACCACACCGTCCATGGAGCGATGCGAATAGAAAGCCGAAATATCCAAGTAAGGCAATACTCCCACCGTTGCCGCCACTCCCCGGAAATAATTGTACTCATCGGTAGAACTATGCTTACGGATGCCTCCGGTACGATATTCTGTTGTAGACATAGAGAATGTTTTTCCTAAACGAAAATCCGTACTAAGTACCAGTCCCTGCCCGAAGCTCAGACGGTAATTGCCCAATGCCAAAGCCTTCAGCCGCCCCAGATTCTTTATCAGAAAATAGAAAGAATAGTAATCATAGCCTTTTCTGTTGTGCAGGGCAAAGAAGGGTTCTCCGGCATCCTTCTCTCCCGTCACGCCTATTTGGAGATAATCTCCATAATGAAAATTATAGCGCAAAGAATGGTAAAGGGAAGGTCCCAGGTAATTCTTCTCATATCCTTTACGGATATAGAACGGTACATCCAAACGTGCCAATGTTTCGTGTTTCCCGTATTTCAGTATAGATTTTAAAGCAGGATACCCCCTACCCGCTTTCACTGCCCGCACACAGACAAAGGGCAGCAGTAGGTCGATGGTACGTTTATCCATCTCCTCCACCAGTTGCAATTCATAAATGGTCTGCATCTGTCCGTGTATATAGACATAAGCCAGAAGATTCTCTATCTGTATATCCGTAAGAAAAGGAAACTGCTCCAATTGCCGTTTAGTGGCGGCATTGAGGTTGACAGGCTCTTGCAGACGTCGGGACAACTCCTCCAATTCATCTTCCCAACCGTATTCTTCCTCATTCCCGATGGAGAGTTGTTCCAAATTTTCTTCCAAAAGAAGTAAAGGCTGTTCTTTCTGAAGGCCGGATATATTTTGAGCTTCAAGCATAGGAGTCATTGACAGCATACTTACAAAAACTCCTATCTTGAGTAATTCCATTAATAGTAGGTCACTTTCATGTTTTGGGAAGCGAAGTTACCTTAAATAAGTTAATTGAGCAAGGAAAAATCAACATGATGCAACAACATTACACAGAATGGTGTACTTTTGCAACATGAACGCAAGGCTTAACATAGTAATACTCATCATGTTTCTTTCTCTCGGAAGCCTGAAATGCTTTGCACAGCAGCAACCACAGTCTGCTGCGCAAAAGAGTGTCTATCTTACTCCCATGTGCGTTTACGAAGGAGATACCATCCCTTATGTCAAGCTCCCCACTGTCTACATCTTCAAGCCGCTTAAATTCAAGAACAAGCGCGACATGAACAAGTACTACAAACTCATTCGTGACGTAAAGAAGGTACTTCCCATCTCCAAGGAGATTAACCGTGCCATCATTGAAACCTACGAATACATGATGACCCTGCCCACCGAGAAAGCCCGCCAGAAACACATGAAAGCAGTAGAGAAAAGCTTGAAGGAGCAATACACTCCCCGCATGAAGAAACTTACCTTTGCCCAAGGCAAACTGTTAATAAAACTGGTAGACCGACAGACCAACTCCACCGGATATGAACTGGTAAAAGCTTTTATGGGCCCTTTCAAAGCCGGTTTCTACCAGACTTTTGCCGCACTCTTCGGCGCCAGTCTAAAAAAACAATACGACCCTATGGGAGACGATGCATTGACCGAACGGGTGATATTGATGGTAGAAAGCGGACAATTATAAACTGATGTTTATTCCCGCCTTGCGTGCCTGCGAATGTTGAAATTGGCGTTTCACATTATATGTCTTTCCGTCTTTGACGAACTTAGAACCGGTCTGCTTGAACCAGAAGTCCACTTTATTTTCCACACAAATTCTGCGAAGGTCCATCACCCATTCAAAATCACAAGGGCGGGCTTCGTAACCGGATTCTCCCCCTGCAACTATCTGTTCAATCCATTCGCCAACAGCATAAGTACTTAAATCTATCCTTTCCAGCAGCGGTTCACAGATTATTATCTTATGCTTTATGGGAGCTCTCCTATAGATGGGCAAGCGATAATCGGCGCAAGTCTGGTTTTCAACCGTACAACAAATGGTTACATTATCATATCCGTCTCCCCAATCATCGGGCAGACAGTCAGAAAAACGGTCTATACGCTTGGTAATCATCATAAAATGCAGGTCACTGCGACAACGAATCATCTCCCATGCTTCGGCCCGCCATTTGTCAGCATCTTCCACAAAGAAATCGGAAGTAAAGCAGGTGTAGACAAATGTTCCAGGTGGTATCTTGAATTCTCCGTTACGCTTTTTACGCAAAGGCAGGTCAAAGTTTTTTGTCCGCACCACCACCGAACTGTCCACCTCTCGTCGGGCATCACCACGATAAACATAACAATGCTTGCAACCTGCACTCAATTTATGGCAACCATGCCATAAGTTCCACATCATCGACTTCGCAACAATACCGTTCATTCAAACAAAAAACTTATCGTTAACACCATGTTGAAAACTATGTTAGCAACATAAATAATCAGTTATTAAACAATTGATATTAAGCTATATATTCAGTTAATAACAGAATGAACAATTGTTTATTACTACCTATTCGGGTTGTACCTCTCCTGCCATCGGAAGCTCTTTCCAACCTTCACCAAATGCATCATAAGCATCGGTAACCACTACAAAAGCCTTTGGGTCTACTTCCCTTATCTTCTGCTTGATACCTACCACTTCCTTGTAACTCACCACAAGAAACAGCATTTCCTTGTCTACATTGGTATAAAGACCACTACTCTTGATGCAAGTGGCTGTACGGTCCAAATCTTTAAGAATATAGTCGTGCAAAGCGGTAAGGCGCATATCACTGATGACAAACAGTATCTTGTCATTCTTCTCCCCATTTATCACATAGGCCAATACCCTCGAAGTGACAAAAATAGCTATCAGTGAATAGAAAGACAAATGCCACGAAGGTTGTGTAGCATCATCCGGATTTCCGATACCGAAACCGATAACCAATAGGCCGAATCCCACCACAATGCCATCTACCAGCAGTATCGCCTTTGAAAAACGTATATGGCAATATTTCTGCAATATCATCGCCACAATATCCGTACCTCCTGTAGTAGCCCGGCTACGCACTACAATACCACAGCCTATACCGATAACCACCGCACCAATCACAGAAGTCAGCATCAAATGGTCGGACATATTCAGACTGCCACCCAGCAACTGTGTAGGGTCCAACTGATGGAGCGCTTCTTCAGAAGGATAGGAGAGGAGAGACAGCACATTCATGGCAAGCGGAGTGAATAGTGCCGCCACGATAGTACGTGCTCCCAATTTTGCTCCCAGTACCAGCACGGAAATGATAAGCAAAGGAATATCAAACATATAACCGAAAGTACCTACCTGAATAGAAGGGAACAGATTATGAAGCACAATACTAGCTCCATACACCCCGCCAGGAACAAGATTATAAGGATTGATAAAGTAAACAAAACCTGCTGCCAGAATAGTACAACCTACAAAAATGCCTATCCATGAAGATATTATCTTTTTCATATCGATATGATTTATATATATTCAGCAAAGTTACTACAAAAAAGTGAAATGCGGAAAGATATAGTGATAGAATTGAGTTACAAGGGTTTTGGTTGAAGTGGCGATAATCCGTGAAGCCATTACAATCCCTGCCGAAGCCAAATCCTGACGCCGCTACGTTACTTGTTCGTAACCATGCCCGAAAATGCGACAAACGGGTACGAATAGCGAAACAAGGCTCTAAGGAATAGTGAGTTATCCATAACTCATGCGAAAAATCAGGTTACGGAAAAAGATTGCGCCGTTCCTCCCCGTTTTGCGTACCAACACCGGACTCTTCACCAACTAATTTTGAAACCCAAAAATTAAGGACAATGAAGAGTACATTTTCAGTAATCTACTACCTCAAGCGTCAGGTAGTGAAAAAGGACGGGACAGTTCCCGTCATGGGACGCATCACGGTGGACGGCAGCCAGACACAGTTCAGCTGCAAACTGACTGTCGATCCGAAACTGTGGGACACCAAAGGTGGACGTGTCACGGGCAGAAGCACGGCGGCACTCGAAACGAACCGTATGCTTGACAAGATGCGGGTACGCATCAACAGGCATTATCAGGAAATCATGGAGCGTGACAACTTCGTCACGGCGGAGAAGGTGAAGAACGCCTTTCTCGGACTGGAACACCGCTACCACACGCTGATGCAGGTGTTCCGCCAGCACAACGAGGACTACGAGAAGCAGGTGGAGGCAGGCATGAAAGCCAAAGGCACGCTGCTGAAGTACCGCACCGTTTACAAGCACATGCAAGAGTTCCTCGACATCCGCTACCATGTGAAGGACATCGCCCTAAAAGAGCTTACCCCGGCTTTCATCTCCGACTTCGAGATGTTCCTGCGCACGGACAAGCACTGCTGCACCAATACCGTGTGGCTGTACGTCTGCCCGTTACGGACGATGGTATTCATCGCCATCAACAACGAGTGGCTGACGCGCGACCCGTTCCGCGAGTATGAAATCAAGAAGGAGGAAACAACACGCAGTTTCCTGACCAAAGATGAGATCCGCCTGCTGATGGAGGGGAAACTGAAAAACGCCAAACAGGAATTGTACCGCGACCTCTACCTGTTCTGCGCCTTCACGGGGCTGTCGTTCGCGGATATGCGCAACCTTACGGAAGAGAATATCCGCACCTACTTCGACGAACACGAGTGGATAAACATCAACCGCCAGAAAACGGGCGTGGTGTCCAACATCCGCCTGCTCGACATCGCCAACCGCATAATCGGCAAATACCGGGGACTGTGCGGGGACGGCAGGATATTTCCCGTTCCGCATTATAACACGTGCCTTGCCGGTATCCGTGCCGTCGCCAAGCGTTGCGGCATCACCAAGCATATCACGTGGCATCAGAGCCGCCACACGGCAGCCACGACGATATTCCTCTCCAACGGTGTTCCCATCGAAACGGTCAGCTCCATGCTCGGACACAAGAGCATAAAGACGACGCAGATTTACGCAAAGATAACCAAAGAGAAGCTCAATCAGGACATGGAGAACCTTGCCGCAAGATTGAACGGCGTCGAGGAATTTGCAGGTTGCACCATCTAAAAAGAAAAGCCATGAAACGTGACACAATCATCATCGAGGACAAGGCAGTCAGCGTAACCGGTAACGACGTGTGGATGACCGCCACCGAAATAGCCGGATTGTTCCATACGACCGTCCGGCAGTGAACGCCGCCATCAGAGCCGTCCGCAAGTCGGACGTGCTGAACGACTACGAGGTGTGCCGCTACATGCAGCTTGAAAACGGGCTGCACGCGGACGTGTACGCCCTTGAAATCATCATCCCGGTCGCTTTCAGGGTGAATACCTACAACACCCACCTGTTCCGCACATGGCTGGTGGGAAGGCACTCTCACAAGAGAAACGGCAGACATACGTGATGTTCATACAGAACGGAAAAGCCGGGTATTGCTGATTGCACATACCCCATAAGACAAGTAAACGGGTAGCACCACAAAGGTGTCACCCGTTTACTTTTCATGAAACCGCCTCACTCCAGCGGCTTGCGGTAGTTCGCTTCCAGCACCCGCGCAGCCCCGTTTCCGGGTAAAGCACCTTCCCTCCCAAAAGTATGAAGGGCAACACGCGGTTGTTGCGGTATTCCTGCAAGGTGCGCCGGCTCACACGGAGCAGTTCCGACACCTCGCCGTCCGTCAGGTAACGTTCCCCGTCCAGCGGAGGACGGTAGCTTTCCAGAAATGCGGACAGCCATTTCGAGCCTTTGCGCATATCCTGCACCACAGAGGCTATCGGCTCGTCTTCCATCGTAAAAACATCGTTGTTCTCGTTCATCATAACTTCGGATTCAGTGGGTGAATAAATCAAATCATCTGCCGTGCGGATAGAGCGTGCCGACAAGCGGTATCAGCCGCTTCACCTCCTCTGGCTTGTAATAGAACCTGCGGTTTATCTGCGAGTAGCCGATAAGCCGCCTGTCACGCAGCGTCTGCAACGTGCGCGGGCTTATTCTCAACTGCCCGCAGACCTCCTCGCCCGTGAGCCATCTTTCCATGCGCCCGTGTCGCTTTTGCGCCTCAGGGCGGCGACCTTCTCCGAGAGTGCGCCGAATGCCGCCACCATCATCTCGAAAGTCTTTTTCTCGATAGATACTATTTCCATATTCATGTCATTTAGAGTTTGCCGCAAAGGTAACGAAACGGCATACAAGACGTATCGTTTTCCGCTGAAAGGCTGCCTGTTGCGCCGTTTGACCGGGTTACGGAGCCATCTTCCGCAAAAATCTTACGTGAGTCACGTAGTGAGTTGTTAAAGCCCCTTTTGTTTATTGCCGAATTTTGTCGCAGAAACAAAAAGAAAGGACTGAACATGAAAGTGATAACAATGGAAAGTTCCGCCTACAAGGAGATGATGGCGCAGATTGCGAACATCGCAGGGTACATCCGCGAGGCAAGGGACGAGAAGAAACGGAAGCGGGAAACCGAAGACAAGCTGCTTGACACGGCACAGGCGGCGAAGATGCTCAACGTGAGCAAGCGCACCATGCAGCGTATGCGCACCGACCACCGTATCGAGTATGTGGTGGTACGCGGAAGCTGCCGCTACCGCCTTTCCGAGATACTGCGGCTATTGGAGGACAACACAGTAAGGAACGAGGAAGGGACAATAGACACCCTGTTCCACAACCACACGCTGCGCACGGGCGGCAAACCAAAAGGAAGGAGGACATAGCTATGGAACTGCTCACACGAAACAACTTCGAGGGCTGGATGCAGAAGCTGATGGAACGGCTCGACCGTCAGGACGAACTGCTGCTGGCGATGAAGGCTGAGGGGAAACAGCCCACTATCACGGAAAGCATCCGCCTTTTCGACAATCAGGATTTGTGCATGTTGCTCCAGATAAGCAAACGCACCCTCCAACGCTACCGCAGCGTAGGCGCATTGCCCTACAAGACGCTGGGCAAGAAGACCTATTACAGCGAGGAGGACGTGCTGACATTCCTTTCCAACCATATCAAGGACTTCAAAAAGGAAGATATAGCCTTCTACAAGGCTCGTATCCATAATTTCTTTCATAAATAACCCATTAAAACATTTTTCAGATGGCAAAGAAAAAAGACGAAAAGGACGTGCTGGTAGTCCGTGACGAGAAGACAGGCGAGATCAGCGTGGTAGCCGGGCTGAACGCGGACGGCACACCCAAGCGCACACCCCGCGAAAGCGGAGAACGCGCAGAGTTTCCTGCAATTCGACCGACATGGCGACGTGCTGGACAACTTCTTCAAGAACTTCTTCCGGCAGTGCAAGGAACCCAGCCGCTTCGGTTTCTACCGCATTGCGGCAGACCAAGCTGAAAATCTCTTAGAGGTGATGAAGCAACTGCTGAAAGACCCCGAAGCGAACAAGGAGCTGCTCGCCCCTCACAAGGTGGACACCTCCGACTATGAGAAGAAGGTGCAGGAAGAGATGGCAGCACAACAGACAGAGAAACAAGAACCTCAAAAACAGGAGAACATGGAACAACGGAAAGAACAGCAACAGGACAAATCCGAACAGATGCAGGGCAAACGTGGCTACCAGCCCATCGACGAGAGTAAAATCAACTGGCAGGAGCTGGAGGACAGATGGGGCGTAAAGCGGGACAACCTTGAAAAGTCCGGCGACCTTACGAAGATGCTCAACTATGGCAAGTCCGACTTGGTAAAGGTCAAACCGACCTTCGGCGGCGAATCATTCGAGCTGGACGCCCGCCTCTCCTTCAAGAAGGACGGTGAGGGAAACATCAGCCTCGTGCCGCACTTCATCCGCAAGGAGCAGAAGCTGGATGAGTACAAGGAACACAAATTCTCCGACAATGACCGGAAGAACCTCCGCGAAACGGGCAATCTCGGTAGGGTCGTGGACATTGTGGACAGGGAAACGGGCGAGATCATCCCCTCCTACATCAGCATCGACCGCAAGACGAATGAAATCACGGACATTCCGGCAAGCAGGGTGCGCATCCCGGAGCGCATCGGCAAGACGGAAATCACCACGCAGGAGCGGGACATGCTCCGCGCCGGACTGCCCGTACGCGACAAGCTCATCGAGCGCAACGACGGCAGAAAGTTCGTCACCACCCTGCAAGTGAACGTGGAGCAGCGCGGCGTGGAGTTCGTGCCGGGAACCGGCAAGTCGCCCCGTACCGCACAGACACAGGAAACCAAAGGCGACACATCGAAAAGTCAGGCGCAGGGCGGGGAAAATGCCGCACAGACCAAGAAGGAGCAACGCCGCAACACGTGGACGAACGAGGACGGCAGCATCCGCCCCATCAGCAAATGGAGCGGCGTGAGCTTCACCGACCAGCAGAAAGCCGACTATGTGGCGGGTAAAGCCGTGAAGCTGGAGAACGTGACCGACAAGCAGGGCTTCCATGCCACGATGTATATCAAGTTCAACCCGGAGAAGGGACGCCCGTACCGCTACGACACGAACCCTGACAATGCACAGCAGGTTGCTCCGTCCAACGAGAGCCGCACGCAGGTGGCGGTGAACAACGATGGCAAGACCAACGAGGCTACAAAGAATCTGAGAGAGCCGTTGCAGAAAGGTCAGACCAACCCGAAGGACGCCCGCCAGCAACAGCAGCAGGAGAAGCCGCAGAAGAAACGGGCAAGGGCATGAAAATGTAATCCCGTGTCCGCCACTGAATCAAAATAAAATCAAAGTATCAACAAAAAAGAAGAAGACATGAAGACAATCATTGCAGAAAAGCCCTCCGTGGCACGTGAAATCGCCCGCATCGTGGGCGCGACAAAGAGAGAGGAAGGATATTTCGAGGGAGGCGGTTATGCCGTGACATGGGCATTCGGACACCTCGTTCAGCTTGCCATGCCCGACGGCTACGGCGTGCGCGGATTTGTCCGTGACAACCTCCCGATTATTCCCGACACATTCACGCTCGTCCCCCGTCAGGTCAGGACGGAGAAAGGTTACAAGCCCGACAGCGGCGTGGTGTCGCAGATAAAAGTCATCAAAAGACTGTTCGACACAAGCGAACATATCATCGTGGCGACCGATGCCGGACGCGAGGGAGAGCTTATCTTCCGCTACCTCTACCACTATACGGGTTGCACCACTCCTTTCGTGCGCCTGTGGATCAGCTCTCTCACCGACAAAGCTATCCGCGAGGGACTGCGGAAACTCGAAGACGGCAGCAAATACGACAACCTCTACCTCGCCGCCAAAGCGCGGAGCGAATCCGACTGGCTCGTGGGCATCAACGGCACACAGGCGTTATCCATCGCCGCCGGACACGGCACGTATTCCGTGGGGCGGGTGCAGACACCAACGTTGGCTATGGTATGTGAACGCTACTGGGAGAACCGCCGCTTTACGTCCGAAGCATTCTGGCAGCTCCATATCGCAACGGACGGTTGCGACGGCGAAGTCGTGAAATTCTCATCCTCCGAGAAATGGAAAGAGAAAGAACCGGCGATGGAACTATATAATAAGGTAAAGGCGGCAGGTTGCGCCACTGTCACGAAAGCCGAGCGCAAGGAGAAGACGGAGGAAACTCCCTTGCTCTACGACCTGACCACGCTCCAGAAAGAAGCCAACGCCAAGCACGGCTTCACGGCGGAACAGACGCTTGAAATCGCGCAGAAACTCTACGAAAAGAAGTTGATAACCTATCCGAGAACGGGAAGCCGCTACATCCCCGAAGACGTGTTCGCTGAAATCCCCAAACTGCTCGCTTTCATCGGCACACAGCCCGAATGGAAAGACAAGGTGCGGGCAAAAGCCGCCCCGACACGCCGCAGCGTGGACGACGGCAAGGTGACAGACCACCATGCCCTGCTCGTCACGGGTGAGAAACCGCTCTTCCTCTCCAAAGAGGACAATACCATCTATCAGATGATTGCCGGGCGCATGGTCGAGGCATTCTCTGAGAAATGCGTCAAGGATGTGACCACTGTCACGGCGGAATGTGCCGGAGTGGAGTTTACCGTAAAAGGCAGCGTCGTGAAACAAGCCGGATGGCGTGCCGTCTATGGCGAGGAAAAAGAGGAAATTACCATCCCGGCTGGCATGAGGGCGACACGCTGACACCGAAAGGCTCGTCCATTACCGAAGGAAAGACCAAACCCAAGCCGCTGCATACCGAAGCCACCCTGCTCTCGGCAATGGAAACGGCGGGCAAGGAAATTGAGGACGACGCACTGCGGCAGGCGATGAAGGACTGCGGCATCGGTACTCCCGCCACACGCGCCTCCATCATCGAAACGCTTTTCAAGCGCGGTTACATGGAACGCTGCAAGAAGTCGCTTGTTCCCACCGAAAAAGGACTTGCCCTCAATTCCGTCGTCAAGACGATGCGCATCGCCGATGTTGCCATGACGGGCGAATGGGAAAAGGAGCTGGCGCGTGTCGAGCGCGGGAACTGTCCGACGACACCTTCCGCAAGGAGATAGAGGCGTACACGTGAGATAACCTCCGAACTGATCTCGTGCGACAAGCTCTTCGGCAGCCGTGACTCCGGCTGCGCGTGTCTAAGTGTGGCACGGGCAGGATGCGGTTCTACGGCAAGGTGGTACGCTGCGACAACACGGAGTGCGGACTGCCCGTGTTCCGGCTGAAAGCGGGACGCACCCTGTCCGACGATGAAATCAAAGACCTGCTCACCGAAGGGCATACCAAGCTGCTCAAAGGGTTCAAGAGCAAACAGGGCAAGAGTTTCGATGCTGTTGTCGCCTTTGACGGGGAATATAACACGACTTTGTGTTCCCGGAGGCTAAAAGGACAAGAAATTTTCAGGACGGAAGAAATAGTATTAACTTTGCCACTTGTTCAGAGTAATGAATTGTTCTTCGATACCGGATTACACTCATACTTTGGATTTAGTGGTGGCACTCGGAGGGATACCGAGTGCCTTTTTCTTCCTTTTTCCAACCGATTATCCCGTTAATTATCAATCCGCTAAATCCAAAGTAATGAACAACAAGAAGAAAAACGAGGGTCAGACCGACTTTTCCTATTACGGTCTGTACCTGCTGGACTATCTCCGCACGAACAAGTTTGAACAGGCTGACGACACCGCTTTCATACGGGAACGGGCCGACCGTGCCGCCGAAACGTATGAGAGGGCACGGCTTGAAGGCTATCCCGCCGATGGTGCGCAGGAACTGGCGATGGACACGCTGCTGCGCGGGCTGCATTATTCCCGTTACGCCATCCTCCGCGAAGTCGTGGAAAACGAGTTTGCCGATGAAGTGCCGGAAGAGAAGCGTGAAGCCTTTGTCCTGAAACTGCTGCCGCTTGTCGGCAACGTGTTCTCCGTCTATGACCTCTCGGATGACAATTTCGCCCTGTCTTCCGATTACGACCTGCTCTACACGGAGCTGACGGGAGCAACCGTCCTTTACTTAGACGAATATGGCGTTTAACCGCAAACAGAAACTGCGGGACAACATCGAGGCGATACGGACGGCATTCATCCTTGACAGGGAAAATAGGACAGCGACAACCGAAGAGCGTGCCATACTTCAAAGGTACTGCGGTTTCGGCGGTCTGAAATGTATCCTCAACCCTGCAAAGGAACTGACGGATGCCGTCCGGTGGGCGAAATCCGACCTCGAACTGTTCGCCCCGACGGTGGAGCTGCACAGGCTTATCCGTGAGAACAGCAAGGACGAAACAGAGTACAAGCGGTTTGTGGATTCGCTGAAAGCGTCCGTGCTGACCGCTTTCTACACCCCAAAGAGATAACCGACGCCATCGCGGACGTGCTGGCGGATTACAGCGTCCGCCCGCCCGTCTCGAACCGTCGGCAGGTGTCGGCGTGTTCGTGGATTCCATGCTGCGGCACAGCCCCAATGCGGATGTGATGGCTTTCGAGAAGGATCTGCTCACGGGTACAATCTTGAGGCATCTCTATCCCGACCAGAAAATGCGCACCTGCGGTTTTGAGAAAATCGAAAGACCGTTCAACAATTATTTCGACTTGGCGGTGTCCAACATTCCGTTCGGTGACATTGCCGTGTTCGACGCGGAGTTTCAGCGGAGCGACTCTTTCGGCAGACGCTCCGCCCAGAAAACCATCCACAACTATTTCTTTCTCAAAGGACTGGATGCCGTGCGTGACGGCGGTATCGTGGCGTTCATCACCTCGCAAGGGGTATTGAATAGCACCAAGACCTCCGTGCGTAACGAGCTGTTCAGTCAGGCCAATCTGGTATCCGCGATACGCCTGCCCAACAACCTGTTCACGGACAACGCGGGCACGGAGGTGGGCAGTGACCTGATTGTCCTGCAAAAGAACCTCAGCAAGAAGGAAATGTCGCAGGACGAGCGGCTGATGACCGTGATACAGACGGACACGAAAACCGCCCTGACCGACAACGCCTATTTCATCCACCACCCGGAACGCATCGTGCATACGATGGCGAAACTTGACACAGACCCCTACGGGAAGCCCGCTATGGTTTATCTGCACGAGGGCAAGGCAGCAGGCATCGCCGGGGATTTGCGCCGTATGCTCGACGAGGATTTCCATTACAGGCTTGCCATGCGCTTGTATTCGGGTTCAATCCGGCAGGCAGGAACGGAAGAAAAAGTTGCCGTTCAAAATAAAGTAGAGCGTCCTGCCATAAAATTGGAAACAGTATCCTCGGCGCAGACGGTGGAAACTCCGACAGAAAAGCCGCAACCCGCAGATGAAAAGCCGGAGATAGAACCGCGCCCGCAATATTCCGCAGGCGTGCAGCTCACCCTGCTTGACCTCTGGGGGATGACGGAAGAGGTCAGCCAACCGAAAACCTCCAAAAAGAAAAGACGGTGAAAAAGGCAGTTACGGCAAAGTCCACTCCGCCCAAACCGAAAGTCACGGTTACACCGACAGCTCCAACTGCAAAACCCGCAATGGAGAATAAGGAGGTGAAAGCGGAGAACACCGCCAAGCCTGCCGACCCGGACGACATCTATACCACACTGGACTGGGATACCAATCCTCCCATCAACGGTTTCTATGAAATGATGATGGGTTTGACGCCGGAGCGTAGGAAAGAACTTCGGGAACTGGCAAGGCAGCATAACGAGAAACAAGTGGCGGAAAAGACGGAAGTGAAAGCCGTGCCGGAAACTTCCCGTGAGCAGCCACGACAGGAGGAAACACAGCCGGAGGCAGTCGCCGCACCTGCCGTTACAGATACCCCATCGGAAGCGGTGGGGACTTTCCTTTTCCCCGACATCGAAGCGGAAAAGCCGAAGGAGGAAGTCGTGGACCTTTCTCCGCGTGCCTACCACCGCACGCCGGAGATGCACCTGCGCGAAGGGTCGCTGGTGGCTGACCGGGGGCGTCATAACATCGGCTACCTGAAAGACATCACGCCATACGGGGCGACATTCCAGCCGCTCGACCTGAAAGGATACCAGAAGGAAAAGGCGTTGTTGTATGTGTCGCTGCGTGACGCCTACGAGCGTCTGTACCGTTATGAATCGCTCCGGCGCGAGGCAAATGTTCCGTGGCGAGAGCATCTGAATACCTGTTACGATGAGTTTGTCATGCGCTACGGCAACCTCAACGCCAAGCAGAACGTGAAGTTAGTGATGATGGATGCGGGCGGGCGCGACATCCTTTCGCTGGAACGGATGGAAAACGGAAAGTTCGTCAAGGCGGACATCTTCGAGCATCCTGTTTCCTTCGCGGTGGAGAGCCATGCCAACGTAGGCTCTCCCGAAGAAGCCCTGTCTGCGTCGCTCAACAAATATGGTACGGTCAATCTCGACTATATGCGGGAGATAACCGACAGCACGGCGGAGGATTTGCTCACAGCCCTGCAAGGCGCATCTATTACAATCCGCTCGTGACCGGTTACGAAATCAAAGACCGTTTCATCGCCGGAAATGTCATAGAGAAAGCGGAACGCATAGAGGCATGGATGGGTGACAATCCGAAAATGAGCGTATGCCGGAGGTGAAACAGGCGTTGGAGGCTCTGAAAGATGCCGAACCGCAGCGCATCGCCTTCGAGGATCTGGACTTCAATTTCGGGGAACGCTGGATTCCGACGGGTGTCTATGCCGCCTACATGAGCCGGCTGTTCGACACGGAGGTGAAAATCGCCTATTCCGCAAGCATGGACGAGTTTTCGGTGGTGTGCGGCTACCGCACCATGAAAATCACGGACGAGTTTCTGGTGAAGGGGTATTACCGGAACTATGACGGTATGCACCTCCTAAAACACGCCCTGCACAACACCTGCCCTGACATGATGAAGTCCATCGGCAAGGACGAGCATGGCAACGACATCAAGATGCGCGACAGCGAGGGCATACAGCTCGCCAACGCCAAGATTGACGAGATACGCAACGGCTTCTCCGAATGGCTCGAAGAGCAGTCGCCGCAGTTCAAGGAGCGGCTTGTGACGATGTATAACCGCAAGTTCAACTGTTTCGTGCGCCCGCGCTACGACGGCTCCCATCAGACCTTTCCCGACCTCAACCTGAAAGGGCTGGCAAGCCGGGGTATCAAGAGCGTCTATCCCTCACAGATGGATTGCGTCTGGATGTTGAAACAGAACGGCGGCGGAATTTGCGACCACGAGGTGGGAACCGGTAAGACGCTGATAATGTGCATCGCCGCGCATGAGATGAAGCGTCTGAATTTGGCACACAAGCCGATGATTATCGGGCTGAAAGCCAACGTTGCGGAGATTGCAGCCACCTATCAGGCGGCATATCCCAACGCACGTATTCTGTACGCTTCGGAGAAGGACTTTTCGACCGCCAACCGTGTGCGCTTCTTCAATAATATAAAGAACAACGACTACGATTGCGTCATCATGTCGCACGACCAGTTCGGCAAGATACCGCAGTCACCGGAGTTGCAGCAGCGCATCCTGCAAGCAGAGCTTGACACGGTGGAGGAAACCTCGAAGTGCTACGGCAGCAGGGAAAGAACGTGTCGCGGGCGATGCTGAAAGGATTGGAGAAGCGCAAGCACAACCTTGAAGCGAAGCTGGAGAAGGTGGAACACGCCATAAAGTCACGCACGGACGACGTGGTGGATTTCAAGCAGATGGGCATCGACCACATCTTCATAGATGAGAGCCACCAGTTCAAGAATCTGACTTTCAACACGCGCCACGACCGTGTGGCGGGATTGGGCAACAGCGAGGGAAGCCAGAAAGCCCTTAATATGCTCTTTGCCATACGCACCATACAGGAGCGCACGGGCAAGACTTGGGGGCGACGTTCCTCTCCGGCACGACTATCAGCAACTCACTGACGGAGTTGTACCTGCTGTTCAAGTACCTGCGCCCGAAGGAGCTGGAACGGCAGGACATCCGCTGTTTCGACGCTTGGGCGGCGATATTTAAGAAGACGACGGATTTTGAATTTAACGTGACGAACAACGTGGTTCAGAAGGAGCGTTTCCGCTACTTCATCAAAGTGCCGGAGCTTGCCGCCTTCTATAATGAAATCACGGACTACCGCACGGCGGAGGATGTGGGCGTTGACCGTCCTGCCAAGAACGAGATACTGCACCATATACCGCCCACGCCGGAACAGGAGGACTTCATACAGAAACTGATGCAGTTCGCCAAGACGGGCGATGCCACCTTGTTGGGCAGGCTGCCGCTTTCGGAAACGGAAGAAAAGGCGAAGATGCTCATCGCCACGGACTATGCCCGGAAAATGGCACTCGACATGCGCATGATAGACCCGAATTACGAAGATCATCCCGACAACAAAGCGAGTCACTGTGCCAAGATGATCGCGGAGTATTACCAAAAATACGACGCCCAGAAACACGCAGTTCGTTTTCTCTGATTTGGGGACATACCAGCCGGGCGACGGGTGGAACGTCTATTCGGAAATCAAGCGCAAACTGACGGAGGACTACGGTATACCGCCAAGCGAGGTGCGCTTCATTCAGGAGTGCAAGACCGACAAGGCGCGGAAGGCGGTGATAGACGCCATGAACGCCGGGACGGTGCGTGCTGTTCGGCTCCACGAGTATGCTCGGCACGGGCGTGAACGCACAGAAACGGTGTGTGGCTATCCATCATCTCGATACGCCGTGGCGACCGTCCGACTTGCAACAGCGTGACGGACGCGGAGTTAGGGCAGGTAATGAGATTGCCAAACATTTCGCCGGGAACAACGTGGATGTAATCATCTACGCGGTGGAGAAGTCACTGGACAGCTACAAGTTCAACCTCCTGCACTGCAAGCAGACGTTCATCTCGCAGCTGAAAAGCGGCGCGATGGGTGCGCGTACCATCGACGAGGGGGCGATGGACGAGAAATCGGGCATGAATTTCTCGGAATACATGGCGTTGCTCTCCGGCAATACCGACCTGTTGGACAAGGCGAAACTGGAAAAGCGGATCGCATCGCTCGAAGGGGAACGCAAGTCGTTCAACAAGGGCAAGCGTGATTCGGAGTTCAAGTTGGAGTCGAAGACGGGCGAGTTGCGCAACAACACGGCTTTCATAGATGCCATGACGGAGGACTGGAACCGCTTCCTGTCGGTGGTGCAGACCGACAAGGAGGGCAACCGCCTTAATATAATAAAGGTGGACGGAGTGGATTCCGCCGATGAGAAGGTCATCGGAAAGCGTTTGCAGGAGATAGCCAAGAATGCCACGACCGGAGGGTTGTACACGCAGGTCGGTGAACTTTACGGTTTTCCGATAAAGGTGGTGAGCGAAAGGATACTCAAAGAGGTTGGGTTCACCGACAACCGCTTCGTGGTCGAGGGAACTACAAGTACACCTACAACAACGGGCATCTGGCGATGGCTGACCCGTTGGCCGCCGCCCGCAACTTCCTCAACGCGATGGAGAGGATACCCTCCATCATCGACCAGTACAAGGCGAAGAACGAGGTGCTGGAGATGGAGATACCGCAGTTACAGGAGATAGCGGGTAAGGTGTGGAAGAAGGAGGACGAGCTGAAACAGTTGAAGTCGGAGCTTGCCGCCCGACCGAAAAATACAGCTGGAACTTGCGCCGCCCACGCCCGAAGTCGCAGAAAAGGAGAATGAAGGGCAACAGCTCAAGCCGGAAGCGGAAGATGTGAGGAACAGGCAGGCGCAATATCCCGAAAATGCACCGCCGCAGATACGCAGTCCGGCGGATAGTATCGTTGCCAACCATGTCATAATCGGGCATACGGGACTGTATGCCAAGGAGGAAACCCGGTCCAAAGGATTGAAAATATAACCTTAGGAATTTTATCTGAAGTATTAATAGGGCTATCCCAAAAGGTCTAAAAGTAAATTTTATCCTTTCTGCAAGTATCTATAGGATGGCAACTGCATTTTTTTCTTTTTGGGCAGCCCTTATTAAAATTTATTCTTATTTTAGGTTATATACATTCATGTCCATTTATGTAAAAAATTCCTGCTGACCTTGTTTATGTCTTGTCAGTCACCATTTGCAAAACCATATTTGACCCTCAAAGAGGCTGAATTTGATAAGTAACTTGCTACATACTCATAATAAGGAGCTAAATAGAACACGAATGGGAAATACACAAATGCTAAACTAAAGAAGATATTGGCCAAAATAAACGCTATACCGAGAGAGAAACTTGATTTTTCAACTTCCTAAAACGGTGTTGTTCAAACATTTCTACTTATTTGTACTTGCCAGTTGAACCTACGCTTCCCTAATAAAATGTCTATGGTAAAAAGTTAAAAAATCCTCCCACTTTTGTTAGATATATTTTTTTGTGTAATTTTGTAATCGTTATGCGGCAGTAATAATATACATATTAATACGAGTTAGTAATCCTGTAGTTCTCATATGCTACGAGGAGGTATTAAAGGTGCGTTTCGACAATGCATCTACTGTAGTATATTATTGCTTAATCCAAATGAATATTATAAATTTAGGAATTCTTGCTCACATTGATGCAGGAAAAACTTCCGTAACCGAGAATCTGCTGTTTGCCAGTGGAGCAACGGAAAAGTGCGGCCGTGTGGATAATGGTGACACCATAACGGACTCTATGGATATAGAGAAACGTAGAGGAATTACTGTCCGGCTTCTACGACATCTATTATCTGGAATGGAGTGAAATGCAATATCATTGACACTCCGGGACACATGGATTTTATTGCGGAAGTGGAGCGGACATTCAAAATGCTTGATGGAGCAGTCCTCATCTTATCCGCAAAGGAAGGCATACAAGCGCAGACAAAGTTGCTGTTCAATACTTTGCAGAAGCTGCAAATCCCGACAATTATATTTATCAATAAGATTGACCGTGCCGGTGTGAATTTGGAGCGTTTGTATATGGATATAAAAACAAATCTGTCGCAAGATGTCCTGTTTATGCAAACTGTTGCCGATGGATCGGTTTATCCGGTTTGCTCCCAAACATATATAAAGGAAGAATACAAAGAATTTGTATGCAACCATGACGACGATATATTAGAACGATATTTGGCGGATAGCGAAATTTCACCGGCTGATTATTGGAATACGATAATCGCTCTTGTGGCAAAAGCCAAAGTCTATCCGGTGCTACATGGATCAGCAATGTTCAATATCGGTATCAATGAGTTGTTGGACGCCATCACTTCTTTATACTTCCTCCGGCATCAGTCTCAAACAGACTTTCAGCTTATCTCTATAAGATAGAGCATGACCCCAAAGGGCATAAAAGAAGTTTTCTTAAAATAATTGACGGAAGTCTGAGACTTCGAGACGTTGTAAGAATCAACGATTCGGAAAAATTCATCAAGATTAAAAATCTAAAGACTATTTATCAGGGCAGAGAGATAAATGTTGATGAAGTGGGTGCCAATGATATCGCGATTGTAGAAGATATAGAAGATTTTCGAATCGGAGATTATTTAGGTGCTAAACCTTGTTTGATTCAAGGATTATCTCATCAGCATCCCGCTCTCAAATCCTCCGTCCGGCCAGACAAGCCCGAAGAGAGAAGCAAGGTGATATCCGCTCTGAATACATTGTGGATTGAAGACCCGTCTTTGTCCTTTTCCATAAACTCATATAGTGATGAATTGGAAATCTCGTTATATGGTTTGACCCAAAAGGAAATCATACAGACATTGCTGGAAGAACGATTTTCCGTAAAGGTCCATTTTGATGAGATCAAGACTATCTACAAAGAACGACCTATAAAAAAGGTCAATAAGATTATTCAGATCGAAGTACCACCCAACCCTTACTGGGCCACAATAGGGCTGACTCTTGAACCCTTACCGTTAGGGCAGGGTTGCAGATCGAAAGTGACATCTCCTATGGTTATCTGAACCATTCTTTTCAAAATGCCGTTTTTGAAGGGATTCGTATGTCTTGCCAATCCGGATTACATGGATGGGAAGTGACTGATCTGAAAGTAACTTTTACTCAAGCCGAGTATTATAGCCCGGTAAGCACACCTGCTGATTTCAGACAGTTGACCCCTTATGTATTCAGGCTGGCTTTGCAACAGTCAGGTGTGGACATTCTCGAACCGATGCTCTATTTTGAGTTGCAGATACCCCAAGTAGCGAGTTCCAAAGCTATTACAGATTTGCAAAAACTGATGTCTGAGATTGAAGACATCAGTTGTAATAATGAGTGGTGTCATATTAAAGGGAAAGTTCCATTAAATACAAGTAAAGACTATGCATCAGAAGTAAGTTCATACACTAAGGGCTTAGGCGTTTTTATGGTTAAGCCATGCGGGTATCAAATAACCAAAGGCGGTTATTCTGATAATATCCGCATGAACGAAAAAGATAAACTTTTATTCATGTTTCAAAAATCAATGTCATTAAAATAATGGAGCGGTCAGGAAATTTCTATAAGGCAATACGGTTGGGATATATACTTATCTCCATTCTTATCGGATGTATGGCATATAATAGCCTCTATGAATGGCAGGAGATAGAAGCATTAGAACTTGGCAATAAAAAAATAGACGAGTTCCGAAAAGAAATAAACAATATCAATATTCAAATGATAAAATTTTCTCTATTGGGTGAAACAATACTGGAATGGAACGATAAAGATATCGAGCATTACCATGCACGGCGTATGGCAATGGACAGTATGCTCTGCCGTTTCAAGGTCACCTATCCAGCAGAGCGCATCGATAGTGTGCGCAGTCTTTTAGAGGATAAGGAACGACAGATGTTCCAGATAGTTCGGTTAATGGATGAACAACAATCTATTAACAAGAAGATAGCCAATCAAATTCCGGTTATTGTGCAGAAAAGTGTGCAGGAACAGTCCAAAAAGCCAAAACGAAAAGGTTTCTTAGGCATATTCGGCAAAAAAGAGGAAACACAGCCAACGGAAACCACGTCCATGCTTTATTCACTCAATAGAAACGTAATCAACGAACAGAATACGCAAAGCTGCCGATTGTCAGAACAAGCCGATAGCCTTGCAGCTCGTAATGTTGAACTTAACAGGCAGCTGCAAGGATTGATATTCCAAATAGAAGAGAAAGTACAAACCGACCTGCAAAATAGGGAGACTGAAATAGCCGCTATGCGTGAAAAGTCTTTTATGCAGGTAGGCGGTTTAATGGGTTTTGTCCTTTTGCTGTTAGTCATCTCCTATATTATCATACACCGTGATGCAAATAGTATCAAACAATACAAGCGCAAGACAACGGATTTGATAGGGCAATTGGAACAGTCCGTGCAACAAAATGAGGTACTCATAACCTCCAGAAAGAAAGCGGTATATACTATTACCCACGAGTTGCGTACACCGCTGACGGCAATAACAGGCTATGCCGAACTGTTGCAAAAAGAGTGCAGCAATGGGAACAATGTGCATTTCCTTCAAAGCATACAACAATCCTCCGACCGTATGCGGGCTATGCTCAACACTCTGCTGGACTTCTTCCGCTTGGATAACGGCAAGGAACAGCCAAAAATGCAACCTTGCAGAATTTCAGCAATCACGCACATCCTTGAAACGGAGTTCATGCCCGTTGCCATGAACAAGGGACTGTCCTTGACCATGAAGAACGGGAATGATGCTGTTGTATTGACCGACAAAGAGCGAATAGTTCAAATCGGTAACAACCTGCTGTCAAACGCCATCAAGTTCACAGAGAAAGGTGGTGTGTCACTGACTTCCTGAATATACAACGGAGTGTTGACACTGACCGTCGAGGACACCGGTACGGGCATGACCGAAGAGGAACAGCACCATGTGTTCGACGCATTTGAACGCCTCTCAAATGCCGCCTCAAAGGACGGTTTCGGACTTGGACTTGCCATCGTTCATAATATCGTGACGATGCTTTGGCGGAACAATCCGTTTAGACAGCAAGAAAGGGAAAGGCAGTCGTTTCACAGTTGAAATTTCTATGCAGGAAGCTGAAGAACAGCTTGGATATACAAGCAATACACCTGTTTATCATAACAATAAATTCCATGATGTTGTCGCCATCGACAATGACGAGGTGTTGCTCCTGATGCAGAAAGAGATGTACGCCCAAGAGGGAATACACTGCGATACTTGCACCGATACTGCGGAACTAATGGAGATACTACGCCGGAAAGAATATAATCTGCTGCTGACAGACTTGAATATGCCCGGTATAAACGGCTTCGAGTTGCTGGAACTGCTCCGCTCGTCTAACGTGGGCAATTCACAAACAATTCCCGGTGGTCGTGGCAACCGCTTCGGGCAGTTGCGATGCGGAGGAACTTTTGGCAAAAGGCTTTGCCGGATGCCTGTTCAAGCCGTTCTCCATATCGTAACTGATGGAGGTTTCCGACAGGTGTGCCATAAAAGCGACACCGGACGGGAAACCGGACTTTTCCGCCTTATTGTCCTATGGCAATGAAGCCGTCATGCTGGAAAAGTTGATAACTGAAACTGAAAAGGAAATGCAGGCGGTACGGGATGCAGCAAAAGAAAAAGACCTGCAAAAGCTGGATTCCCTGATCCACCACCTGCGCAGTTCGTGGGAGGTGCTCCGTGCCGACCAACCGCTGAATGTACTTTACGGATTGCTTCGTGGCGATGCTCTCCCGGATGGTGAAGCGTTAAGCCATGCCGTGACTGCCGTGCAGGACAAGGGGTGGAAATAATACGGTTGGCAGAAGAGGAAAGGAGAAAATACGAAGATGAATAAGACAAAATAATTGTGGTGGAAGACAACATCGTGTATTGCGAATATGTCTGCAATATGCTGTCACGGGAGGGCTACCGCAATATGAAGGCTTACCACCTCTCAACCGCGAAGAAACATCTGCAACAGGCAACAGATAATGATATCGTGGTTGCCGACCTGCGTCTGCCTGACGGCAGTGGCATAGACCTTTTGTGCTGGATGCGAAAGGAGGGAAAGATGCAGCCTTTCATTATCATGACAGACTATGCCGAAGTGCATACCGCAGTGGAAAGCATGAAACTCGGCTCGATAGACTATATTCCCAAACAGCTTGTGGAGGATAAACTTGTCCCCCTGATCCGTTCCATACTGAAAGAACGTCAGGCAGGACAACGCCGTATGCCTATATTCGCCCGTGAAGGTTCCGCCTTTCAGAAAATCATGCACCGCATAAGGCTGGTAGCCGCCACCGATATGAGCGTGATGATATTTGGTGAGAACGGCACGGGCAAGGAACATATCGCCCATCTCTTGCACGATAGGAGCAAACGTGCGGGCAAACCATTCGTGGCGGTGGACTGCGGTTCACTCTCAAAAGCACTTGCGCCGTCGGCATTCTTTGGACACGTCAAGGGTGCGTTTACAGGTGCGGACAGCACCAAGAAAGGGTATTTCCATGAAGCGGAAGGTGGCACGTTGTTTCTGGACGAGGTGGGCAACCTCGCGTTGGAAACGCAACAGATGTTGCTACGTGCCATACAGGAGAGGCGGTATCGCCCGGTCGGTGACAAGACAGACCGGAATTTCAACGTCCGCATCATCGCCGCCACCAATGAGGATTTGGAAATCGCGGTGAGTGAAAAACGTTTCCGGCAGGATCTACTGTACCGCCTGCACGACTTCGGGATAACCGTTCCTCCGTTGCGTGACTGTCAGGAAGACATCATGCCGCTGGCAGAGTTCTTCCGTGATATGGCAAACAGAGAGCTGGAGTGTAGCGTGAGCGGGTTCAGTTCAAGCCCGTAAAGCGTTGCTGACCCACGCATGGCCGGGCAACGTGCGGGAACTTCGGCAAAAAATAATGGGTGCTGTATTGCAGGCACAGGAAGGTGTGGTGACGAAAGAGCATCTTGAACTTGCCGTTACGAAACCGACCTCGCCCGTCAGCTTCGCCTTGCGCAATGATGCGGAGGATAAGGAACGGATAATGCGTGCGTTAAAGCAGACAAACGGCAACCGGAGTGCCGCCGCTGAACTGCTCGGAATAGGCAGGACAACATTATACAGCAAACTTGAAGAGTATGGACTTAAATATAAATTCAAGCAATCATAGCCCATAATTCACTGAATTTGGCTATCTTTGCATAACATTTGAGAAAAAACGGCGATTTGCAGGAGCTTTTCGCCGCCAACATATAGGATAAGACCGCAAGGCGTTTCAAGCGAAAATCTGGTAAATTGGAACTACGGAGACGATTGCGTGATGCTTATGCTATGCTTACGCATAGCGTGCATTCACGTACTCTCCGTAAAGGCTTTACCAGAGCCATCGCTTGAAGGTAGTGTGATTACGCTACTTTTTACCCTTGCCTAACGAAAGGAAAAGATTTATGGGTAAAGTTCAGATTCTCGCCGTACTGACGATGGACGGATGTCTTTCTTCAGAGTTATATGATAAAGCACATCAGGATTTGTGCCTTGACCGTTGCGGTCTTGATGAAATCAGGAAGAAAGCCTTTTACCGTGTGACACCGGACTATTCCATTTCAATGCTGCACGAATGGAGAAAAGACTGCACAAACATCCGTTACCTCGCGGAAGCCACCGGACACGGCGGACTATATCAACGGACTGCTGCGGATGCACGCTGTGGATGAAATCATACTATACACCGTTCCTTTCATATCCGGAAGCGGACGACATTTTTAAGTCGGCTCTGCCAAACAACACTGGACGCTTTCCTCTTTGAAAAGCTATCCCAACGGTGTATGTCGCATTATCTATATCCTTGATAAAAAAGCAAGATAGCCAAAATGTGCGGCAAGCATACATTTCTATTTTCAGGAATAGAATAAATGTTCCGATTACAAACAATTTAAGTCGGAGATAATTTGTCCTTGTGAAAAAATACTGAATTTTATACCTCTGAAATCCAGTACTTTGTAAAATTGAGTGTTGGATTTTTTATTTTCTGCCGCGTTTTTTGCCAATTATATTCATGTGCGCACGCAGAAAACAAAGTGTAATTTTCAAAATTGACAGAACCATGAATTATTTCTTGTTGGCGGAAACCGACTTTTTCCGCCTGATAAACGAAGCCGGTGACTGCAATATGGAAACGGCATACACGGCTTTTGCCACCCAAGTGATCGAACTGTGTAACGGTAGCAGGGACGCGAACCTTACCGTCATCGCGCTTGCATACATCGAAATCGAGTTGCAGCACCACCCCGTGCGCAACCTGTCAGAAGAAAAGAGAGAGATTGCCGCCTATGTCAGCAAGGCCCTGTCTTTCGTGAGGAAGATGCAGAAATTCCTTGCCACGCCCCAAGTGCCGCCACTGATATCCGCCAACAACACAACAGAAACCACCACCAGCCTCCTGCAATGGACGGGCAATGCCATCGACCTCGTGGAACTTATCTACGGCATCGACGAGATGGGCTGCATCAACAACGGCAACATGCCGCTCAAACAGCTTGCCCCGCTCCTTTACAAGATATTCGGGGTTGAGTCGAAGGACTGCTACCGTTTCTACACCGATATCAAACGCCGGAAGAACGAAAGCCGCACCTACTTCCTTGACAGAATGCAGGAGAAATTGAACGAGAGGATGCTGCGCGATGATGAGTTGGATCGTATGAGGAGATAAAAAACAAATTCATTAGAATAAATCACATCAATTCAATTCATTATTTTGTTATATTAGAAAAAGATATTAACTTTGCATTGAAATTGATATAGTCATAATTCAGATGAACTCAATACACGATATAACAGACTACATTATCTTACGAGTAAAATCGGAAGATAGATTTGCGTCTTTAATAAATTTAAAGTTGCAGAAGTTATTGTATTATGTTCAAGCATGGTCTTATGGTATCAATAAAAAACCTATGTTTGACGGCGAGTTTGAAGCATGGATTCATGGTCCGGTAAATCGAGAAATCTACAATCGATTTAATTCTACAAAATATCTCTATTCAGAAATCAATATTGATGATTGCATGAATCACAATGTGAGTTTATCATCAGAAGACGCTGAATTCATTGACTTTATATTGGAGAATTATCTTAAATATAGCGGTGCTGAATTAGAACGATTGTCCCACAATGAGATGCCTTGGATTGAAACACGTGGAGATTTAAATGTAAATGAGCGTTGTGACAAGGTTATTACTCCAGAACTAATGATTGAGTATTATGGGAAAAAATGGGAAACTATTAAATCTTAATTCAGATTCTCCTAAATACGGAAACAAATCATTAGTTACCAAAGAACAAGAAAATGAGTTAAAGAGAAGGAAGATAACTTTTTCCTTCTCTTACTTTAAGCAGATACCTAATTTTCAGATTGGAGAGTGTTCTAAGGGATGGCATATTGGGCTTCTTGAACGATTAGGTGCTTTGGGTACTATGACACCGCAAGAAGTATTAGAAGAAAATAGAGGTAGTATTGCATTAAGATGTCATCCAATAGATTGGAGTGCTAAAAACATTCCTATTCAACGAAAAGATTTAGATTGGCTACCAAAAGAAATATTGGACAATGAGACAGATTTTCCAATAATGCAATTTTCGATAACAAAAAGTACGGGGCGTATTGTAGGTTATTTTGATCGGGATTCTTCTATATTTCACATAGTATTATTAGATCCTGAACATAATATACAACCGGCAAAGAAAACTAATTATCAAATACAACCAACTACAAAAGGGTTATCTCAATATGATGATTTATTAAATAAGTTGGAACGAATTAAAAGTATCGTATCAGATTGTTCTGATAAAAAGTGCAAATTGCATTCACATATTAGTGTTATAGAAGAATTACATGACAATATTGTTTATATAGGACTTGATAATGACTTCTATAGCACTTATCAAGAAATCTTAAAGAAAATTCCATTGCAAAAAATTTTGGAAAACGGAATCTTAGTAAGTATGGATAATGCTTAAGTTCTAAAAAAATGAAGAAAGGTTTATGGTAAGCCTTTCTTCATTTTTTTTACTTCTGCTGCAACAGATATTTCAGGTTATCATCGCCCGCGATGCGCTCCAGTTCCTCCTGCACAATCTGCTTCACCTCTTCCTTGATACGCCGGTAGTTCGCCTGCACCGTTTCTTTCATGCGGTCGTTGCCGTCCTCGTCCGTGAAATCGGTAATGACCGGAATTTTCTTGTAGGCACGTTCCTCCCGCTTCACCTTCTCGGCATCCACCACAATCTCGCAGTGAAAAATTCTTCTGCTCGATGCGCTCGTTGAAATTGTCAGACACCGAACCGACGAACATTCCCTGCGTCAGACCGGAAATCTTGCTCGGCGGAATGAGCGCATCCATCTGCGTGTTGATGGAGGTGGAAACATCCTGCCGGTTGATGGAGATAGACTGCCGTTTCTGCAACACCTTACCGAACCGTTCCGATAGTGTCTTTGCCGTTTCACCTACCACCTGCCCGGAGAAAATGTTACCGACCGTGTTCATCACCACCTTCGCCTCCTTATCGCCGTAGTCGCGCACCAGCTGGCTGAAATCCTGAAATCCCAGACACACGGCAACCTTGTTGCTTCGGGCGGTGGCTATAAGGTTGTCCAACCCCTTGAAGTATATCGTGGGCAGCTCGTCGATGATGACCGATGACTTCAGCATTCCCTTCTTGTTGATGAGTTTCACGATACGGGAGTTATACAATCCGAGAGCCGCCCCGTAGATGTTCTGACGGTCGGGATTGTTGCCCACGCATAGGATTTTCGGCTCTTCCGGGATTGTTGATGTCCAGCGTAAACTCGCTGTCCGACATCACCCAATAGAGCTGTGGGGAAATCATCCTCGACAGCGGAATTTTTGCCGACGCTATCTGCCCCATGAGCTGCTCCGCAGCCCCTCCGAGCCAAGCATCCATGAACGGCGGACAGGTAGTTTTCCAGCTCCGGGTAAGAGGTCAGAATCGGGAAAATATCCTCGTAGCGGCGGTTCAAAAACTCGATGGCATGGGGGAACGTGCAATATTTTCCGTCCTTGTAGATTTTGAGATACCATATAATACTGGCAAACAAAATGATAGGTGACTCCACAAAGAAGTCGCCCTGCTTTTGCACCCAAGTTTTATTGAGGTTAAGCATTATCGTGTAGGCACTCTCGTAAGCGTCCGTAATATCCTCCATGAAATCCGGGTGTATGGGATTGCAACGGTGTGAGCGTCGCGGGTCGTCGAAATTGATCACATAGAATCTTCGGCTTCACCTTGTAGCCCTCCGGGTGGTTCAGCAAATGGTTATAGGCAATAGTGGACAAGTCGCTGAATTTGAAGTCATATACATACATCGAAAATCCCTTTTCAATCCTATTTGCATTCTGATGGACGCACGGAAGGGATTCACCACATTGATCCAGCCATTGTTCCAACGCTTTTTGTAATAGAAGCGTGTGGGCAGATTGACCGAATACTCGCTTTCGATGAGCCTCGTTTCCTGCATGAAACTCTCATTCTCGTTGTTGAAAACATCCTCCATCAGGTTGTGCTTCAACAGGCGGCTCATCCACAGCCCGCCCATCAGCAAGGCATACATAGCCCGTGCCGATGGTAAGGATATACAAGCCCGTCACCGCTTCAACCGGCAGCGGCAGAGCCAGTATCCACCAGTTGAGGAAAAACAGCACGAATCCGGTGGCGAGTGCCGTCCATATTCTTCCCCAAGTGATTTTCTCGCCCTTGACCCCTTTCGTACCCAGACAGGACAGGGCAAGCAGCAGGACGGCAAACAGTTTCGTGTAGAGAATGGAATGGAACAGCCCCGCCGTGCGGTCGAAGTTCAGAAGGATTTTGTCCACCACACCGATGTTCACGCCCCATAGCCGGATGGCTTCGTAGCAGAACCAGTACACGTTCATGACCACTAAAATGATACTCACGGCACGCAGAAAATCCATGATTTTCGCCAGTGCCCTCAAATCGTCTTCTTGTTGTGACATACATTGATTTTTTAATTGTTGATACTCCGATTACAAACCCAAGCCCTTGCGCTTTTTCTTCTTTTTGCGCTTCATCGCCCGGATGAAAGCCTCTTCCTCGGCATCTACCGCCGGACCTTCGGGAGTGAGCAAGCCCATTCCGCCCGATACGTCTTCACGGTCGTATGCGGTCTGTCCGTGTGCCTTGTCCGCAGCATCCATAGGGATGGATAACGGTATCGGCGGTTGTCCGGCGTATGGCAGGGTGAAGTGTTCCTGCAAGGCATTCGCCGAAAGCTCCTTGCCCATGCGCGAACCGTTCAGCACACATCCCCGTGCGGTGGTCGATGAAGGTAGCCCCGTAGATGCGCCCTTCCTCCGTGTAGCGCAGTACGGTGTCGATGCCCTTCTCTTTAAGTTGGGAAACAAACCTATCCTTGTCATAAGTGCCTTGCAGCACGGAAAGAACGGTACGTTTCGTCATGTCTGCCAGTTTCCTGTCCTTAATCTCCGATCTGGAACGTACAAACTTCTTCTGCATGGCTTCATAGCCTGCGGACTTCCCGAAGAGCGAGGACTTGAACGGGTTGCCCACCTTGTTGCCCCTGCCGTCCGTGACGGAATAGACCAGCCCGTGATATTCCCGTCCGCGCACGTTACCCCTCGCTTCCTCCACCGTCAGGTTATAGATGGAAAGGAGCGCACGGTATTCGCCCATCGTCTGGAAACGGTACTGCCCGTTCAGAGCTTTCACGGTGCCAGCCACCTGCTTCTTCACATCGCCTGCTGATGCGTCCACCTTGCGCAACGGGTTATCCAATCTCTGATTTTTACGTTCTGCCGGATGCAATCCGTACTTCTGTTCCAGTTCCCTGCGAATACGGTCGCTGCGGCGGTAGAGAAAATCCCGGTTGAGCCTTTTCCCGTTTTCGTCCACGTTGACCGTTACGATGTGCAGGTGGTGGCGGTCTATGTCCTCGTGCTTGAAAACAAGATAAGGCTGGTTTCCGAAACCGAGTTTTTCCAGATACTCGCGGGCGATATTCTGCAACTCAATATCGGTCAGCACATCCTCTGGGTGCGGGTTGAGCGAGATATGCACCACCGGCTTCTCGACCTTCATCTGCGGTGGCAGGAAGGTGTGGAAACCCTCCATCGCCTTATGTCCACCGTTCCCGAACCGTCATTGTAGATGCGGTTGGTGGTGGCCGCCCTGCGCCTCGTTAATCTTCTCCCCGTTGTAGGCAATCGCGCCGTACAACGAGTCTCCTACACTGATTTTTGCGACCATTTTGCTTCCATTTCTCTCGACAATTCCACAATCTGACGGCTCAGTTTCACGAGTTCGACGGTGTGTTGCTCCAGCTTGTAGAGCAACGCCATCGCTTTTTTCTCGGAAAAATGCAGCCTCAATTCCTTCACGACTTGGTTGTAATTCGTCCCCACGGCGCGGAACTGCGCATGAAAATCCGATAGCTTGGTGTAGTAGTCCACCAGCGTCTTGTCCACCTTCAGCACCTTGAACGGTTGCCCGAAGAAGTGCGCTTTGAGGAAAACCGACCTTGCATAGACACCCGATTTTCCAAACATGGCGAGGAAACGGTTGTGTTCCTCTTCGTTGAAACGGACGGTGTAGCGGTACACCGCCGGATCGAGTTTGGGATTTCTCCCTGCTTTGCTTTTCCTTTTCTCTTTCATATCACTTTGGATTTAGCGGATTGACGGCATAAGCCGCCGCTTCTGTTCACGGCACCGCAGTTCTGAAAGGCTTTCCGACTTCGGAGGGAAAGCCCGTCCCCTGCAAGGGCAAGTGCTTTTCGTGGCTGCTCAAAATATTTTGAGCGGCTGAAAAGACATCTTGCTATGTTCAGGTGAACATAAAAATCCGTCAGGGACGGATTGGGAAGATACCTTTCAGGACTCCGGCTGCGCCACCATCGGCGAACCCTGCTGTCCGGGGGCAAAGTTACGCCCTTAAAGCGGTATCGGACAGATGCTTGACCCGGTCAATGACTGCCAACCGGCGCAACGTGCTGCCACTTGCTTGGGAAGTGATACAAGTTTCAAAATATCATTGTTTATTTGCAGCATGATTCGGATGAAGGACTGAAAGCACACCCCTTCAATCGGATGTTCGGACAGCAATCCGGGCATCTGTCCAAACGGTCGGAAGCGGGTGTGAACGGACAACCGGATTTCCATTCCCGTATTCATGCGTATGAACCAAGGCTTGGACGGGTGGATATGCAATCGGATGTCCGCAGGCTTGGACGGATTGGTGAACAGGTAAATGAACGGACGGTAAAGCGTGCGTGCGTATGAATGGCAATACGCTGCCGTGACCGGACAGATGTGTAACTTAATAAATTATCAAACAAATGAAAGAGACAACTTATGTGGCAATCTCCACGCAGAAAGGAGGGGCCGGAAAGACAACCCTGACAGTGCTTGTGGCAAGCTACCTGCACTATGTGAAAGGCTACAACGTGGCCGTGGTGGACTGCGACTTTCCGCAGTACAGTATTCATGACATGCGCAAGCGTGACCTGAAAGCCGTCATGGAGGACGGGCATTACAAAGTGATGGCGTATGAGCAGCTCAAGCGGCTGAAGAAAAACCCGTACACAATCAGATGCAGCCGCGCGGAGGATGCGATAAGAACCGCCGAAAATCTGACGGAGGCACAGCCCGACCTTGATTTCGTGTTCTTCGACCTGCCGGGTACTATCAACAATGCCGATGTGGTACAGACTATCGCCAAGATGGACTACATCTTCACACCCATCATCGCAGACAGGGTGGTGATGGAAAGTTCCATCAAGTTCGCCACAGTCATTAACGAACAGATGATAAGCACGGGAAAATCCGGCATCAAAGGAATCTACCTTGTGTGGAACATGGTGGACGGACGCGAGAAGACGGAACTATACAAGGCATACGACAAGGTATGCGCCGAGTTCGCCCTGCCTATCCTCGAAACATTCCTGCCGGACAGCAAGCGTTTCCGCAAGGAAACAGCGGCGGAGCGCAAGGCGGTGTTCCGTTCCACGGCGTTCCCTGCGGACAAGACACTGGTACGCGGCAGCAACCTTGACCGCCTTGTGGATGAAATTCTCGGTATCATCAAAAATTGAGTGTCATGGCAAAGAAAGCAAGAATCGAGGACATCGACAGTGATGCCATAATCAACTCGTTCCGTATGGACGATGCAAGCATACCGCCGGAAGCAAGAAGCACGGACGGCAATGTATCGGATCTACCACCGAAGGAAGAACCGCAGTCGGCCGGACCCCAACCTGCATCACGTCCCAAAGAAGAAACGGAACGCAGGCGCAGGAACGGCAAGCCGGAGAAGACGGATTACGATTCCATGTTCGTGCGGGAGTCCAATGTCACGGCAAGGCTCGGAAAACAGGTGTACATCCGAAAGGAGTACCACGACCGCATACTGAAAATGCTACATATCATCGGAGGTAACGAGGTGACTATCGCCGGTTTTCTTGACAACGTGCTGACCTACCATTTCACACAGTTTCAAGACGAGATAGCGGAATCCTTCAAGCGACACATGGAGTCATACAATTTATAAACATTTTAATCAATAACAACATGAGAAGAAAGATGAATGACAGTCAGGCGGACAGCCTGCAAACAAGAAAGAGTGAGAGAAACGTTGCCCGTGCAGCGAAGTGTGCAACCGACAAAGGTCTGGGAAAGACCTGTGATGTTCCCGGAAAGGGAAAGGGCAGCAAGCCTATTGCGGCTTTCCTGCAATCGTCGGAAATCAAAACACGACAGTGCATATACATCTCCCGTGAAGTCCATGAGAAAGTCGCTATTGTCGCCAACCGATTGGGAAACGGATTGAGCATCGGCAAGTTCGTGGACAATGTTCTCCGTGACCATTTCAGACAATACGGTGAGAAGTACATGGAACAGATTGAAAACGCCAAAAAAGTGAGATTATGACAAAAGTATTCTTGATTGTATCGGTTGCCTGCAACGTCTGGTTCCTGCTCATGTTATTGTCTGACAGAATAACGGAAACAAAATTCGTCCGGTTCCTCAAAGGGGCTGCCGGATTATGGCGGTCGTTGGGAACGAAGAGTGAAAAGCAAGATACCTTGCATAGTGAAGCCTCGGATGAAGATGCGGACATCATCGGTAAGAGCCGTTTCAGGATGGCTCCAACTCGGACAACCGCTGCCATATCGACGCAAGAAGCAGCCATTTCGGAAAAAGGCATTGAGCTGTCGGAAGAAGAGGCTACTTTTGACGACGGAAACACGGAAACCGCATCGCGCCCGACACAAGTCCCGGAGGATAAACTCGATGAAACCTTCACGAGCATATCGCCGGAGGAACTGGAATACGGAGAGGATGAGCCGGAGGATGATGAACCGGGCAAGGGACAGGCTTCGGGAAGTGCATTCGAGGACATCGACATGGCAGTACGAACAATAAAGAAGGACTCACCGTCCGAAGCGGAGATGCGACACGCTGGAAAAGTCATGACGGAGCTTGACGGGACGGAGCTTTACTCCAGAATAACGGAACGCTTGACCGACGAAGCAATGAGCGAGAGGCTTGCCAAAGCAATGGCAGTCTTTGTGGACACGGTAAACACTACCGTGGCACAAGCAAAAAGCAAAGTGTTCGTCGTGCCTGACAACATCGAGGAGTTCGACATCCGCAACTATGTATGACAACTGAAAAAGGAAAGAACATGAAGGAATGACAATCAACCCACGCGGCGAGGAGGTGCAAGGCACATCCGGTACGCAACGGACAGCACCCAAGTCCGTGGAAACAAAAGGGCGACCACTAAACCAAAGTAAAGTAAAAAAGTATCAACCGCCCGACAAAGGACCATCCACCCTTTCGACGGCAAAAAACAAGGACAGTTTATGAACAAGAACATCGTAAGAAACAGAAAAACAATCCTCTCTGCGGCACTCATCATCATGCCGCAACCGCCTCCGCCTTCGCGCAGAAACGGCATCGCGGGCATCAACGAAGCCACCTCTATGGTGAGTTCCTATTTCGACCCCGGCACGAAACTGATATACGCCATCGGCGCGGTCGTCGGGCTTATCGGTGGCGTGAAAGTGTACGGGAAATTTTCATCGGGCGACCCCGACACCTCAAAAACAGCCGCAAGCTGGTTCGGCGCGTGCATCTTCCTGATTGTAGCCGCCACCATCCTGCGCTCATTCTTCCTCTAATATAATAATGTATGGCTGAATACCCGGTAAACAAGGGTATCGGTCGTCCGGTAGAGTTCAAGGGGCTTGAAGGCTCAGTACCTCTTCATCTTCTGCGGAGGTCTGCTGGCTCTCTTCGTCCAATTTCGTCATCCCTCTACATGGTCGGCATCGACCAGTGGATATCATATCCTTCGGCCTTGACATCGTCCTCCCTCCTTGTATGGCAGACCTTCGCGCTGAACGCCCGGTACGGCGAACACGGGCTGATGAAAATGGGAGCGGCACGGAGCCACCCCCGATACCTGATTAACCGGCGGCGGATACCCCGTCTGTTCAAACGACAACGAAAGGAAGAAAGACAATGAGGAATACATCGAAAATGACAACACTGGAAAACAAGTTCCCGCTTTTAGCGGTGGAGCATGGCTGCATCATCTCAAAGGACGCCGACATCACGGTGGCTTTCGAGGTGGAGCTGCCGGAGCTTTACACCGTGACGGGCGCGGGTACGAGGCGATACACGGCTGCTGGTGCAAGGCAATCAAGGTGCTGCCGGACTACTCCGTCGTCCACAAACAGGACTGGTTCATCAAGGAACGCTACAAGCCGGAACTTCAGAAGGACGACATGAGTTTCCTCTCACGCAGCTTCGAGCGACACTTCAACGAGCGTCCGTACCTGAAACACACCTGCTATCTCTACCTGACCAAGACGACAAAGGAGCGTAACCGGATGCAGAGCAACTTCAGCACGCTGTGCCGGGGACATATCATCCCGAAGGAGCTGGACAAGGAAACCACGACCAAGTTCTTGGAAGCCTGCGAACAGTTCGAGCGCATCATGAACGACAGCGGGCTTGTCAGGCTGCCCGCCTATCCACCGATGAGATTGTGGGTACTGAGGAAAAACGGGATTGATTGAACGCTACTTCTCGCTCATGCCGGAGGGGAATACCACCTTACAAGATATTGAGCTTTCGGCAAGGGAGATGCGCATCGGCGACAACCGACTGTGCCTGCACACCCTCTCCGACGCGGAAGACCTGCCGGGCAAGGTGGCAACCGACACCCGTTACGAGAAGCTCTCCACCGACCGGAGCGACTGCCGCCTCTCCTTCGCCTCCCCCGTGGGGTTGCTGCTCTCCTGCAACCATATCTACAACCAGTATGTGCTGATGACAACAGCGAGGAAGCCTTGCAGAAGTTCGAGAAATCAGCCCGCAATATGCAGTCGCTCTCACGGTACAGCCGGAGCAACAGCATCAACCGCGAGTGGATTGACCAATACCTGAACGAAGCCCATTCCTACGGGCTGACCTCGGTACGGGCGCATTTCAACGTCATGGCGTGGAGCGACGATGCGGAGGAGAGCTGAGGCATATCAGGAACGACGTGGGGAGCCAGCTGGCAAGCATGGAGTGCGTGCCGCGCCACAACACCATCGACTGCCCGACGCTCTACTGGGCGGCGATACCCGGCAACGCGGCGGACTTTCCGGCGGAAGAGTTTCCATACCTTCATCGAGCAGGCGGTGTGCCTGTTCACGGAGGAAACCAATTACCGCTCTTCGCTCTCGCCCTTCGGCATCAAGATGGTGGACAGGCTCACGGGTAAACCGCTGCACCTCGACATCAGCGACCTGCCCATGAAGCGGGGCATCACCACGAACCGCAACAAGTTCGTGCTGGGTCCTTCGGGCAGCGGCAAGTCGTTCTTCATGAACCACCTCGTGAGGCAATACTACGAACAAGGTACGCACGTCGTGCTGGTGGACACGGGAAACTCCTATCAGGGCTTGTGCGGCATGATCCGGCGCAAGACAGGCGGGGCGGACGGCGTGTACTTCACCTACACGGAGGAGAAAGCCCATATCGTTCAACCCGTTCTACACCGATGATTATGTCTTCGACGTGGAAGAAGGACAGCATCAAGACCCTGCTGCTGACGCTCTGGAAGTCGGAGGACGACAAGGTGACGAAGACGGAGAGCGGCGAACTGGGCAGTGCCGTGAGTGCCTACATCGAGCGCATCAAGGCAGACCGGAGCATCGTGCCGTCTTTCAACACCTTCTACGAGTATATGCGCGACGACTACCGCCGCGAACTGGCTGAACGTGACATCAAGGTGGAGAAGTCCGACTTCAACATCGACAACATGCTCACCACCATGCGGCAGTATTACCGGGGCGGACGCTACGACTTCCTGCTCAACTCCACGGAGAACATCGACCTGCTCAACAAGCGGTTCATTGTCTTCGAAATTGACAGCATAAAGGAAAACCGCGAGCTTTTTCCGGTCGTGACGATCATCATCATGGAAGCCTTCATCAACAAGATGCGACGGCTGAAAGGGGTGCGGAAACAGCTTATCGTGGAAGAGGCTTGGAAGGCTCTTTCTTCGGCGAACATGGCTGAATACCTGCGCTATATGTACAAGACGGTCAGAAAATATTACGGCGAGGCGATCGTGGTGACGCAGGAGGTGGACGACATCATTTCCTCTCCCGTGGTCAAGGAGAGCATCATCAACAACTCCGACTGCAAGATACTTCTCGACCAGCGCAAGTACATGAACAAGTTTGACCAGATACAGGCGTTGCTCGGACTGACGGAAAAGGAGAAGGGACAGATACTCTCCATTAACATGGCAAACAATCCTTCACGGCTCTACAAGGAGGTGTGGATAAGGCTTGGGCGGCACGCAGTCGGCGGTCTATGCCACGGAGGTCAGTGCCGAAGAGTATCTGGCATACACTACCGAGGAGACGGAGAAGGTGGAGGTTTACCGTCTGGCGGAGAAGCAGTTGGGCGGCGACATCGAAGCCGCCATCCGGCAACTTGCCGAGAAGCGGAGAAACAAGGAAACAACCAACAATTAAAAATGAATTTATCAACGAAAAAAGAAAAATGCGTATGAATTTACCAAAAGTGAAAATGCTGCAAGTCAGCAAGTGCCTGATCGGATTGGCGGTCATGATGCTGCAATCCTGCGACGTGGCCGACAACCTCCGTGACATGCTGTGCGGGAACTGGGAGAGCGTGGAAGGGAAACCGGACGTGCTTATCTACAAGGAGGGGGAAGCCTACAAGGTGACGGTATTCCGCCGGAGCGGGCTGCGCCGCAAACTGAAGCCGGAAACCTATCTCTTGCAGGAGGAGAACGGCAACCTGTTCATGAACACCGGCTTCCGCATCGACGTGTCCTACAACGAGGCAACGGACGTGCTGACCTTCTCGCCAAACGGTGACTATGTGCGGGTGAAGCCGCAGCCGGAGAACCAGACAGAAGAATAACAACCGCTAAAATCCAAAGTAAACATGAGAACAAGAATAACAATGATTGTCTGCCTGTGCCTGCTCCTCGCGGGCAGGGCAAGCGCACAGTGGACGGTGATAGACCCGTCCAACATCGCGCAGAGCATCGTGAACACCTCGAAGAACGTGGTGCATACCTCGACCACCGCCCAGAACATGGTGAAGAACTTTCAGGAGACGGTGAAGATCTACGAGCAGGGCAAGAAGTATTACGACGCGCTGAAATCAGTGAACAACCTTGTCCGGGATGCCCGCAAGGTGCAACAGACCATCCTGATGGTGGGCGACATCACCGACATCTATGTGACGAGCTTCCAGAAGATGATGCGCGACGACAACTTCACGGTGGAGGAACTCGGTGCCATCGCCTTCGGCTACACGAAGCTGCTGGAAGAGAGCAATGATGTACTGACCGAACTGAAAACGTGGTGAACATCCGCTCTCCATGACCGACAAGGAGCGCATGGACGTGGTGGAACGCTGCCATTCCAAAATGAAGCGTTACCGCAACCTCGTGAGCTACTACACCAACAAGAACATATCGGTGTCCTATCTCCGCGCTAAAAAGAAGAACGACCTCGACCGCGTGATGGGGCTGTACGGGAGTGCCAACGAAAGATACTGGTAGCCTATGGATTTCGACAACCTTCACCAGATACTGCGCTCCCTCTACGAGCAGATGATGCCGCTGTGCGAGGACATGGCGGGCGTGGCGAAAGGCATCGCCGGGCTGGGCGCGCTGTTCTACGTCGCCTACAGGGTATGGCAGTCGCTGGCGAGAGCCGAACCGATAGACGTGTTCCCGATGCTCCGCCCCTTCGCCATCGGTCTTTGCATCATGTTCTTCCCCACGGTTGTGCTGGGTACGATAAACAGCATCCTTTCGCCCGTCGTGCAAGGCACGGCGAAGATGCTGGAGGCGGAAACGCTCGACATGAACAAATACCGGAGCAGAAGGACCGGTTGGAATACGAGGCGATGATGCGCAACCCCGAAACCGCCTACCTCGTGTCCAACGAGGAGTTTGACAAACAGCTGGAGGAACTCGGCTGGTCGCCCTCCGACATGGTGACGATGGCGGGGATGTATATCGACCGGGGAATGTACAACATGAAAAAGAGCATCCGCGACTTCTTCCGCGAGATACTGGAACTGCTGTTCCAAGCCGCCGCCCTCGTGATAGACACCATCCGCACCTTCTTCCTCGTGGTGCTGGCGATACTCGGTCCGATAGCCTTCGCCATATCGGTATGGGACGGTTTCCAAAACACGCTCACGCAGTGGATATGCCGCTATATACAGGTCTATCTGTGGCTACCGGTATCGGACATGTTCAGCACCATACTGGCGAAGATACAGGTTCTGATGCTGCAAAACGACATCGAGCGGATGCAGACAGACCCGAACTTCGCTGGATTCGAGCGACGGGTGTATATCGTATTCCTCTGCATCGGCATCATCGGCTACTTTACCATTCCCACCGTTGGGCTGGATTATCCAAGCCGGAGGCATGGGCGGTTACGGTCGCAACGTGAACCAGATGGCGGACGAGCCGGAAGCATGGCGGGCAGCGTGGCGGTGCAGCCGCAGGAAACGCAGTCGGACGTGTCGGCAAATTGCTGAAATAATCAATGTGCAATCATAAATTGGAAAATATAAATGGAATTCAAATCACTAGAAACATCGAATCGTCGTTCAGGCAGATACGCCTGTTCGGTATCGTCTCTCGCTGTGCGCCGTGGTGACGGTGTGGAGCGTGGAACTCCTACCGTTTCGCAGAGAAGCAACAGGAGAAAATCTATGTGCTGGACAACGGCAAGAGCCTGATGCTCGCCTTGTCTCAGGATTTGTCGCAGAACCGCCCGGCGGAGGCACGGGAACATGCGCCGTTTCCACGAGATGTTCTTCACGCTATCACCTGAAAAGCGCGATTGAACACAACGTGAAACGTGCCTTGCTGCTGGCGGACAAGAGCGTGTACCACTATTCGGACTTCGCCGAGAAGGGTACTACAACCGCGTCATCGCCGGGAACATCAACCAAGTGCTGAAGGTGGACAGCGTGGTGTGCGACTTCAACGCCTATCCCTACCGTGCCGTGACCTACGCCACACAGAAAATCATCCGGCAGAGCAACGTCACCGAGCGCAGCCTCGTGACCACCTGCCGCCTGCTGAACGCATCGCGGTCGGATGACAACCCGAACGGTTTTACCATCGAGGGTTTCACCATCATTGAGAACAAGGATTTACAGACTATCAAACGGTAACAGGACATGAAAAGTATCAGAAAATCAATGTGGGCATGTATTGGAAACCCACGACAAACGGAAACGCTTGGCGGCAAGTCTCAAAGGGTATCTGGACGGTTTGCCGCCGGAAACACGCCGCCGCATCGTGCTGGGATGTTCGCCGCCTTCGCGGTGCTTGCCCTTACACCTTCGGCAGAGCCGTCTATGACATCGGCAGGAACGACGGCTCACATATGGAAACGGGACACGCCGGACGGGTGGAACTGCCGACCCCGGCGGAAACAGGCAATCACTTAACACCTTATTTATATGGAACAGACAAAGAATGAACCGACGAAAGAGAACAAAGCCGCTCCCGACACGGGAAAGCCGAAAAAGGAGCGCGAACCGCTGACAGAGGCGCAACGGCTGAAACGGCAGAAGATGATCGTGCTGCCCGCTATGGTGTTGGTGTTCATCGGGGCGATGTGGCTGATATTCGCCCCGTCCTCCGGCAAGGAGCAACCGCCGGGAACGGACGGATACAACACCGAGATGCCCGACGCTGACAAGGCGAACCGGCAGATTATCGGCGACAAGCTGAAAGCCTACGAGCATGGGGAGATGGAAGAGCGTCAGGAGAGCCGCAACCGTGCCATCGGGCAGCTGGGCGACATGTTCGACCGCGAGATAGCGGGAACGGAGAACGGAGTGGACTTCGACCTCGCCAATCCGGGCGGCAAGGAAGAAAGGGCAAAGCCAGCCACGCCGCAGACCATCCAGTCCTCCGCAGCCGCCTACCGTGACCTGAACGCCACGCTCGGAAACTTCTACGACCAGCCGAAAAACGACAATGCGGAGATGGACGAATTGTTGGAGCGCATCGCATCGCTGGAGTCGGAACTGGAAAGCGAGAGGGGCAAGGCTTCCTCTATGGACGAGCAGGTGGCACTGATGGAGAAGTCCTACGAGCTGGCGGCAAAGTACATGGGCGGTCAGAACGGCGGACAGCCATCGGCGGAACAGAGGGCAGAGCCAACTACCGTGCAGAAAGGAAGAAGAACAAGGCAATGCCTATCAGACAGGTGGAGCATCAAGTAGTTTCTTCACTCTCACAGCCCATGAGCAACGCGGAGTTTGTCGCCACTTTCTCGCAGGAGCGCAACAGGTTTTAATACGGCTGTCGGCACGGCGGAGGTATTGACAGGAACACTATATCGGCGTGCGTCTATGGGGCGCAGAGCGTGACGGACGGGCAGACGGTAAGGCTGCGCCTGCTGGAGCCTATGGCGGTGGCAGGCAGGACAATACCCCGGGGTGCGGTGGTGGTCGGCACGGGCAAGATACAGGGTGAGCGGCTCGACATCGAGATTACCTCGCTGGAATACGACGGCACGATTATCCCCGTGGAGCTTGCGGTCTATGACACGGACGGACAGCCCGGCATCTTCATCCCGAACTCGATGGAGATGAACGCCGTCCGGGAGGTCGCCGCCAACATGGGCGGCTCGCTGGGAAGCAGCATCAACATCTCCACCAATGCCGGGGCGCAGCTCGCCTCCGACTTGGGCAAGGGGTGATACAAGGCACGAGCCAGTACATCGCCAAAAAGATGCGAACCGTCAAGGTGCATCTGAAAGCCGGGTACAGGGTCATGCTTTACCAAGAAAAATATTGAAAACAATAAAAATTACCACTAAAATCCAAAAGTAATGAGAAAAGTAATCATCATGTTTGCCCTCGCTATGGGCATCATAACTGCCAACGCGCAGGAGAATGTAACCGTTGAAACGACCAACGGAAGTGAACAACCGACCTTGACGAAGGAGGTCTATCCGCAGAAGGAGGCGGACGGCGACCTATATCACGGGCTGTCACGCAAGCTGACCTTCGACCGCATGATACCGCCGCACGGTCTGGAAGTGACCTACGACAAGACCGTCCACGTCATTTTTCCGGCGGAGGTGCGCTATGTCGATTTAGGCTCGCCCGACCTGATTGCCGGGAAAGCCGACGGAGCGGAGAACATCATCCGTGTGAAGGCTACCGTAAGGAATTTTCCCAACGAAACGAATATGTCCGTCATCACGGAGGACGGCAGTTTCTACACCTTCAACGTGAAGTACGCCGCCGAACCGCTGTTGCTCAACGTGGAGATGTGCGACTTCATCCATGACGGCAGCACGGTGAACCGCCCGAACAACGCGCAGGAAATCTATCTGAAAGAGCTGGGCAGCGAAAGCCCGATGCTGGTGCGCCTTATCATGAAGTCCATCCACAAACAGAACAAGCGCGAGGTGAAGCATATCGGCTGCAAGCGTTTCGGCATCCAATACCTGTTGAAAGGCATCTACACGCACAACGGCTTGCTTTATTTCCACACGGAGATAAAGAACCAGAGCAACGTGCCTTCGATGTGGACTACATCACTTGGAAAATCGTGGACAAGAAGGTTGCGAAGCGTACTGCCGTGCAGGAGCAGATTATTCTGCCGCTCCGCGCGCAGAACTACGCCACCCTCGTGCCGGGCAAAAAGAGCGAGCGCACGGTCTTCACGATGGCGAAGTTCACCATCCCCGATGACAAGTGCCTCGTGGTGGAATTGAACGAGAAGAACGGCGGCCGTCACCAGTCCTTCGTGATTGAGAACGAGGATTTGGTACGCGCGGGTACCATCAACGAACTTCAAGTACGCTGACCATGAGAAAGTACATCGCAATAATCATCGCGTCGCTTGCCCTTTTTACAGGGCAGGCGCACGCCCAGCGGTGTCTGCCGAAGATGCAGGGCATCGAGGTGAGGGCGGACATGGCGGACGGCTTCAATCTCGGCGGCAAGGACGGCGGGTACAGCTTCGGGGCGGCTCTCTCCACCTACACGAAGAAGGGGAACAAGTGGGTGTTCGGTGGCGAATACCTGTTGAAGAACAATCCCTACAAGGACACCAAGATACCCGTGGCGCAGTTCACGGCGGAGGGCGGCTATTACTTCAAGATACTGTCGGACGCCCGAAAGATTGTTTTCGTCTATGCCGGGGCTTCGGCTCTCGCCGGATATGAGGCGGTAAATTGGGGGAAGAAGGTGCTGCATGACGGCTCCACGCTGCACGACCGGGACGCCTTCATCTACGGCGGTGCGCTGACGCTCGATGTGGAGTGTTACGTGGCAGACCGTATCGCCCTGCTTGCCAACCTGCGGGAGCGTTGCCTTTGGGGTGGCGACACACGGAAGTTCCACACGCAGTTCGGGGTCGGTATCAAGTTCATCATCAACTGACACGGGCATGGAAAGGACGGAAATAGATGCTGTCAGAAGGATGCCGCTTGCGGATTTTCTCGCACGGCTGGGGCATGAGCCTGTCAGAAGGAGCGGTAACGAGCTGTGGTATCTTGCCCCGTACAGGGGCGAGCGCACATCCTCTTTCCGTGTGAACGTGGCGAAACAGCTCTGGTACGACTTCGGTTTGGGCAAGGGCGGCGACATCTTCACGCTTGCCGGGAGTTTCTGCAAAGCGATGACTTCATGAAGCAAGCGAAGTTCATAGCGGAAGCCGCCAATATGACGGTTGCCGGATGGGAAAAGCCCGTCTATCTCGAAGCCGACCGAATCCGTTTTTGAGGATGTGGAGGTCGCTCCGCTGCTCCGCTCACTGCTGACGGAGTATTTAGAGGAACGGGGCATCCCTTACGCCATCGCATCCCGTCACTGCTGCCGCTTGAACTACGGTGTGCGTGGGAAACGGTATTTTGCCGTTGGCTTTCCGAACATGGCAGGTGGCTATGAAGTCAGAAGCCGATATTTCAAGGGTTGCATACCTCCGAAGTCTGTATCACTGGTAAAGGCGAATGACATCCCGGCTGACGAGTGCCTCGTGTTCGAGGGCTTCATGGACTTTCTCTGCCGTGACGCTTGGTGTAACCGGTAACGCTGACTGTCTTGTGCTGAACTCAGTCGCCAACGTGGAGAAGGCGGCGGGATTGTGGACGGATACGGGCGCATCGGCTGCTTCCTCGACCGTGACGAAGCCGGACGGCGGACGCTTGCCGCACTTACCATGCGATACGGGGAACGTGTCACCGACCGTTCCTCCCTCTATGACGGTTGCAAGGACTTGAACGAGTACCTGCAACTGACAACGAAAAAACAGAAAAACAACCATCTAAAAATCGAAGAACAATGAACATACTGAACAACAGAAACAAGAGAACATCAATATTCAAGGCAGTGGCGTTATGCCTGATAGCCGCCATGTCATTCACCCTCGTGTCATGTGACGATGACATGGACATCCAGCAGTCCTATCCCTTCACGGTGGAGGTCATGCCCGTGCCGAACAAGGTAGTAAAGGGGCAGACAGTGGAAATCCGCTGTGAACTGAAAAAGGAGGGCGACTTTTCGGGTACGCTCTATACCATCCGCTATTTCCAGTTCGAGGGGGAAGGCTCGCTCAAAATGGATAACGGCATCACCTTCCTGCCTAACGACCGCTACCTGCTGGAGAACGAAAAATTCCGCCTGTACTACACGGCGGCGGGTGATGAGGCGCATAATTTCATCGTGGTGGTGGAGGATAACTTTAGCAACTCCTACGAACTGGAATTTGACTTCAACAACAGGAATGTAAAGGACGACGATCTTACCATCGTTCCCATCGGCAACTTCAGCCCCTTGTTGAAATGATGCGTGTATTCATGACAATGCTCTGTTCACTTCTGACGGTCTGTTCTGTGTCCGCGCAGATCAGCCGCCAAGAGGGAACGGACGGGCAGGCGGCAATCTACCGACTGCCGCTTATGGAACGTGCTTTTTTATGCTGCCGCTACTTTGAAGGCTGGCACTCAGAAAAACACTACCCATACGTCGGTTGGGGTCACAAACTTTTGCCAAACGAGAAGTATTCGGCACGAACCATGACAAAACGGGATGCGGATGAACTTTTGCGGAAAGACCTGCGCAAATTTGTCGCCATGTTCCGTAAATTCGGGGTTGATTCGATTTTGCTTGGCACGTTAGCTTACAATGTGGGACCGGCGAAGCTGTTAGGCAGCAAAACAATCCCCAAAAGCACCTTAATCAAGAAGCTGGAAGCTGGTGACAGGAACATCTACCGTGAGTATATAGCCTTCTGCAACTACAAAGGAAAACGCCACGCCATGCTGCTCAAACGGAGAAAGGCGGAGTTTGCGCTGTTGTATATCCCATAAAAGGACTGACAAAACTGGCAAAAGACGTGCCATATTTAACTTGGCACGTCTTTTGCTCTATCACTTGATAGATTATCGTAGGATTTTCTCGTTAATTGACATCGTTGAGCCATTTTTGCCTATCGGTTTCCAAATAACACTTCAAGTTGTAAGTGTTGTGAGAGCAATACAAAACATAGTTATTAACCATAAAAAGTATAGCGAAATTATGAAGAAAGTATTTAGGAAAATTCAGAAAGGAACAACAAAAATGATTGAACGTATCAAATCGTTGGGGGAAATGGAGACGAAGCAGAAATGTGTAGTTCAACGGTTCGAGATTATCATTCCCCTCCACCAAAAAATAACGACCCAATATATAGCCTCCGCAAGTTTTACTTGCGGATTTTTTAGTTATCGCAGATTGGACAAAGGTTTCTTTGCTACTTTCTTTGTCCGCCATCATGCTCACTGAAAGAAAGTAGGGCGGCTCTCGCCGCCCCGCCACTCAAAAGCGTGTGTAAAGTCCCGTCACCATCGTGAACATTTCCTCCAGCATATCAAAATAGATACCCTCGTGTACGGCAATGTCCTTTGTCTTGCACTCAAAGGTCTTTTTGCTGAACGTCCTGCGGTAGAAGCGCATATTGTAGAGGTCTGCCCCTTCGTCATAGATGATGTCAAGGCGGTTGGCACTTGTTTTGTTCCTTGCAAGGCTCATCCGTAAGCCGTTGCCCATATCTATGAAATCACGGCTACCTGTCATGGCGGTGAAGCGTTTTCCGCCTATCTGCTGTAATATCGTCTTGGCTATCATATCTTTTGTTTTTAGGGTTTTAAGTATTGGCGGTGCGGACACCGCCATCCCGTTCAAAATTCTCGCATTTCGGAAATGGGGGTCTGCCGTTGTAGCCACTCTTTCACACATTCCATATTGTACTCGCTCGTGATGACTGCCGTATGGCTGTCGGTGGCGGTGAAACGTGTGCTTTCGTAATCATCTATCCACCCCTTGAGGGTGTCCGTTCCCCACGCTCCGGTATCGTCAAAGATACCGTCCAATGCCGTGATAGGTTCGCTGAACTTGACTATCAGCGTTTGATAGGTCGTGTTCATAGTCTGTCCTCCTTTCCCTTCTTTGCGTTCAGCCACTTGTCCCGTGCGGCTCGGCACTCGTCCAACGTGGGTTTGACACAAGAGAACAATTCTCTGTCTATGGGGTGGCGGTAGTCGTACTGCACAAGTGTCCGCCTGCGTCTTCCGATACCCGATTGGAAACGCTCGTATTTCTCCGTACCTGCTTCCGCGCAGGTGCTTACTCCGTTGATGGTCATTCGTGTTGTCATAATGTTGCTTTTTAGATGGTTAAAAATGTACTGACAGAACTCTGTTCTTCATCACCATTTCGGGTTGCTTGTGTAGCGTTGGTGCAGGTAGAAATGGTGTGAGCCGAAGCCGTAAAGGAAAACTTGTCAAGTTCGTGCTTCTCGGCAAACTCCTTTACGCTCTTTCTCAATTCCCCCTCACTCGTTGTGAGAGTGAGGAGGTTCACAAATTCAAGGAACATCGTGGGGATTGCATCATCCCACACACAAATCATACTTTCAATTCTTACTTCCATATCAATGTTGTTTTAGGGGTTATGCTATGCCGCTTTCATCCGCTCACGGATAAGGTTGGCGTTCTTGTTCACAAGGTCTATGATGCGCTCGTGATATTCGGTGTCCTGGTTGTGCTTGCCGTGGCACTGCACCACTTCGAGGGTTCGCAAGTCCACCTCTACGGTTTCAATAATCTCATCGCCAATCCTTGCCGATAGTATGAGGGTGTCGGCTTTCTTGTAGTATCCACTGCCAAACACGCAGATGCCCTGCGTCTTGCCCTCGTTGTAATACTCGTCTATGCTTTCAAGCACCTTGACGATTATTTCCTCGTCCGTGATTACCAAGCCGAAGAATTTGGATTTGTTGGCGATGAAATCCTCCGCATCTTTCTTTCGTTGGAGTTGTCGCTGTTGCTCACGCTCACGCCTTTCAATCTCCCAACGGCGTTGCTCTGCGGCTCTTTCCTTCTCGTGTATGGCTTCAATTTTTCGGGTTGCGTTGTCGTGTGCCGCCATGAAATCTTCGGGACAGATGTTCTTCGGGTTACGGAGGTCTTGACCGAGTTTTTTGAGCATACGCAGATAGTCGCACCACATTGAGAGGTTGTCTATCTGATACTTGTGACGCTTGGCAATCAGATATGATGCCCAACATTCATCGGCAGTACGGGTATTGAAAAGAAAGTGTTTCATGACCTCAATCTCACCGCCTTTCATAAGGGTTTCAATTCTTGGGTCTGAAAGCAAGGCTTTGAAAAGACGCACGGGGGAGATGCCGTGGAAATCGCCCTTGAAGCCGTTACGTCTGAGTTGGGGCAATATCCTCATCTTTGGATATGCACAGCTTCTTGCCACCACATCATCGTATAGGCTGTTGTGCGGTCTTACCTCCATATCGCTGCCTAATGCCCACACATCGCAATAGCAGAAAAGGAAGCCACGGAGCAACGCCATGTCCGTAACCTTGCCGTCGGGTGAAATCCAACGCTGCACGACCTCGTGGCAGTAGAAACGCATCGGTTCGCCTTTCCTGCTCTCGCATCTGACCTGCGCCACGCGGATTACCTGATACCCTTTGCAGGTGGTTATCACGCTGAAATTCTGCGTTTCCTTGTAGATGCGTCTGCGTGTGTCCTGCACTTTGAGTTCGGCATGGCATTTGGGGCAGGTGCAGCCTTCAAGGGTGTCGCATAGTCCGCTGTCGCTGTGCCACTCGTGACCGCAGTCGGAACAGGTGATGTTCCCTTTCTTGGTGCGGTAGCCGATATGCTCAACGCAGTGGCGGTATGCCCAATCTATTTGTGTCGCTGATATGGGGCGAAGGTTGGCGGAAAGTCTTGCCACCTCTTTCTGTATCTTGGTCTTCGGTTTCATAAGCCTAAATCAAATAATGAGGGTTGGGGTTGGTTTTCTTTTCTCGCTGACGGTCTGTGGCGGTTCTGCAACTTGCGGAGTTCCTCCTCTTGGTATTTGCGGACAGCGTTCTGACGTGCCTCCGCCTTTTCCTCTGCCGTGAGTTTCACAACGTGGTTCACAACCACTTGGCAGTCCATCGGTTTGCCCACCTCTATCTCGTTTTCCTCATAGTAGTGGATGGCTTGCCCGAATATCTCTCCGTCCGTGAAACCGTTGCAACCGCTTTTCTGCACATAGTTCAGAATGTGGGTCACGCACTCGTCCATGTTCTTGGCAGGGTTGCGGTACTTCTTTGCAAATAGCGCATCTTCCTCCGCACGCTGTTCCAAGTACATATATATCGTTCTCTTGAAATGGTCTGTTCCTTTCATATCGCTGTCATTTTTAGATTATCTGTTTCAGTATCTCTCTCCAATAGGTCGGCTCTACCTCGCTGAGAAGGAAGTCCATAAAGTCCTTCCGTGCGTCCTTGTTCAGTTCGTGGTACAATCTTCGGAAAGTTTCAAAATTGCCGTTGATGTACGTTTCCACCATATACACGAAGATGTTGCCCACCTCGTAGTACCTGCATTGCTGCGCTGCCGTCTTGCTGTTTCTTTTTGCCATGTCGGTAAGGGTTAAAGGGTGAATAACCAAAGGATGAAGCCAAAGAAGGCAATGGTGGAAAGGATAGCCACGATTACACCTATCGCCACTCGGAACACTCCGTTTACAATCTCTCTGATGATGCCCCAAAGGATGCCGAACACCCCGAAGGCGGTGCGCATCATCAAGCCGCATATCGCCAACCCGATGTGTTGCGCCATTTGTCTGAAATTTGCCGTTGCCGTCATATCTTCGCTGTTTTTGATTTTTTTGTTTTTAATGCGGATTCAAGAGCTGAGGGAGTTGAGTTTCAAACTATCTTATCTGCCTCTCGTTTATCCGACATTTTTTTTATGCGTCTTTCTGTCGCATCGGTCGTTTTCGTTTCGGGTGCTTGAAAAGGTAGGGATTAGGGAATGCAAGGTTTTTCGGTCAAAATACTACCCGCAGGGCTGGAGATTTTTACCGAAAACAGGAGGCTTGACCTTGCTTTCCCGTCCAATCCCGGAATTACCTTTGCGCCCAGAACGAAAATGACTGACTGATGCGGCTTACTGAAAGGCGCAAAATGGAGGTAAACGAAAACAGAGGCAGATTGTGTAGAAAAAAACTTCAGGGGAAAATCCGTAAAAAAAAGAATCACCAAAAGGAAAAAGACATCACCGGAAGCGTGAAAAGGGCAAACCACAACAAAGGAAGTATGATTGTTTCCGATCCGACGGAACTTGTTCAGCCGGGTGGCAACAATCATTCTTCCCGGTTTGTCCGGCTGTGTGTGGGCGCCTGTTTCATTCATGGGGCAGGCTGACACACTCTGCATTCACTTTCCGCTTCCGGCAAAAGAGACAGCGAAAAAAGAAAAATCATTTGAAAACCCGTAAAAGCACCTCTTGGCATAGGCGCAAAAGAAAGGGGCATTGCTTCATCTGTCTAAACATCGTTTAGGCGTGAGGCAATGCCCTTTTCTCCAGCTATGCGGTAGTCGGCACACGTTTGTTCCAAACTCGTTTTGGGCAATGGTGTGCCGACGGACAATACCGCTTTTACGGAAAATTCTTATGAATGAGGGGATAAAAAACGGGAGTTTATATCAAAATCTCGAATTAAATAGCTACTTTTGCATACGAAGAGTTCTTTGAAGGTTACGCAACGCGCAGAAGGATAATGCAGTAGATAACTAACTAAATCGTAACCTATTACTATCAAGAGCAATTAACCTACGCTCATTTCCAATAAATTACACTCTTTTCGTAACTTCATTCAGCAAATATACAAAAAATAAGAAAAGACACCAACTGTACAGCAAGTTTTCCACATACAACCGATATGTGTTGAATACATGGTTAACAAAAAGGATAAATTAGGAGATAAAGCATTAATTTACAATGAATAAAGTGGTTGATTATAAAAATAAACCACTGTTCATAAAATCTCTCATCATACCTATATAGAACTAGTTTATTGGATCTATAGATGCAACACGCTGGATCTATAGATGCACCGTGTTCGATCTATAGCTCCAACAAACCCGATATATTGACAGCTTATTAACAGCCCTGTTATTATCTCAGTTTCTTGAATAAATCCCAAATAACAATACCCGCCGTAACCGATACATTCAACGAATGCTTTGTGCCGTATTGAGGAATTTCAATGCAACCGTGCGAATGGTCAATCACTTCTTGTTGAACACCCTTCACTTCATTTCCCATTACCACAGCATACTTTTTAGTCTTGTCCAGCACCAGTTCGTCCAGCATCACACTACCTTCCGCCTGCTCTACAGAATAAACGATGTATCCCTCGGCTTTTAGGTTATCAACAGCTTCAACAGAGTTATCAACATATTTCCAATCTACGGTAAATTCCGCTCCCAAAGCTGTTTTGTGCATCTCCGGATGGGGTGGGATAGCTGTAATGCCACAAAGATAAATGCACTCGATGCGGAAAGCATCCGAAGTACGGAAAACGGAACCTATATTATGGAGACTGCGGATATTATCCAATACCACTACCAAAGGCAGTTTTTCGGCTTCCTTAAATTCCTCTACACTAATACGATTCAGTTCAGTTATCTTCAGTTTACGCATGACAATATACTTTTAAATCTCCCTGCAAAGATACTTTTTTCCGTTTATATCCCGGTTAATAACCGTTGAAAAGGTGTCAATACAATAGGGAAACAATTTTAAAAATAATCCTTGCATTATTCAAAGGTCTGCATATTACAGCAGTGAAACGAACAAACCAAAAAAGTTAAGGAGAATTTTCCAGGCTTCATTCAACATATTTTTCAGCCTGGTTTCATCGGTTTATAACTCTAAAGTTATTAACTTTGCATATTATTAACAACATGTTAATGCTGTTTAGCAGAAGTCTTATTATCAACGGATAAACTTAAAAACCCCGGTTTATAAGCATAAGAGTAAAATTCAGCTTGATACTAATAACTTCATGGGCAAGAAAAATCGTATTTATTTGTCCACACTATTAACAGCCTATCATCACTATCAAAGGATTTTTAAAGAAGAAAGAGAAATTAAAAAATATAATTATGGATAATCTTATAGAAGCTATCAAGCAGCTGAAGAAGGAGAAGAACGCAATCATTCTGGGCCATTACTACCAGAAAGGTGAAATACAGGATATAGCCGATTACGTGGGCGACAGTCTGGCTTTGGCGCAATGGGCAGCCCGGACGGAAGCGGACATTATCGTGATGTGCGGCGTTCACTTCATGGGAGAAACGGCAAAGGTGCTTTGTCCCGACAAGAAGGTACTGGTGCCTGATATGGCGGCAGGCTGTTCGTTGGCAGACAGTTGTCCGGCAGACAAATTCAGTCAGTTTGTCAAAGAGCATCCCGGATATACGGTGATATCCTATGTGAACACAACGGCTGCCGTAAAGGCGGTGACCGATGTGGTGGTAACTTCTACCAATGCAAAGCAGATTGTGGAAAGCTTCCCCAAAGATGAGAAAATAATCTTTGGCCCGGACCGGAACTTGGGTAATTATATCAACTCCATTACCGGAAGAAATATGTTATTATGGGATGGCGCATGCCATGTACACGAGGAATTCTCGGTTGAAAAGATTGTTGAAATAAAACGGCAGCATCCCGATGCGGTGGTACTGGCACATCCCGAATGCAAGAGTACAGTCTTGAAACTGGCTGATGTGGTAGGCTCTACGGCAGCTTTGCTGAAGTACGCAGTGGCACATCCCGAAAAGAGCTACATTGTAGCTACCGAAAGCGGTATCCTGCACGAGATGCAGAAACAATGCCCGCAGACAACATTTATTCCGGCTCCTCCCAACGACAGCACTTGTGCCTGCAATGAATGCAGTTACATGCGGCTGAATACACTGGAAAAGCTTTATGATTGTTTGAAAAACGAATCACCGGAAATAAAGGTGGATGCTGAGATTGCAGAAAAAGCAGTGAAACCGATTAAGAGGATGTTGGAAATATCGGCTCAACTGGGGTTATAATGTGCTGATATGCCAATGTGCCAATGACCTTTCGGCGTGACAGCGCAGCCAATTAGCACATTGGCACATTAGCATATCAGCACATTAAAAACATTATCTCATTAAGAACTTACACAACTTGTTAGTGGCCAATGCCCGGTGACTGATTTTATTCTTCAGTTCATTCCCCATTTCTGCAAAAGTCTGCGTATATCCTTCGGGAATGAATATGGGATCGTAACCGAAGCCTGAAGCGCCTTTTCTGTTTTTCGTGATTTCTCCTTTCACGATGCCTTCAAACAGATGTTCCTTTCCGTCGATGATAAGTACAAATACGGTACGGAATTGTGCCTTACGGTTCTCGATGCCCTCCATATCTTTCAGCAACTTCTTCATGTTTGCTTCCGAATTGTGTGCATCGCCGGCATAACGGGCGGAATATACACCCGGTGCCCCACCAAGGGCCTCCACTTCCAAACCGGTATCATCGGCAAAACAATCCAGATGATAGTTATCGAAGATATATCTTGCTTTCAGCAAAGCATTTCCTTCAAGTGTGTCTGCAGTTTCCGGAATGTCAGTATCGCATTTGATATCCTTCATGCTGAGAAGTTCGACCTTCTCTCCCAAAATGGCAGTCACTTCTTCCAGTTTGTGTGAATTGTTGGTGGCAAATACAAATTTCTTTCTCATATTATGTTCTCCTTATACTTGTGGCTTATACAAGTCCCTATTTCACTTTCAACCGGTCGAAACCTTCTCCGTATACACCGATGACGGAACTTTGGGAAATGAAAGCGTTCGGGTCTATATCTTTCACCATCCGGAATATTTCTACCGATTGGCGTTTGTAGGCAAGGACGACCAGTACCTTCACGTTGTGTTTACTGTACCAGCCGATACCGTCGAGTACCGTTACACCGCGATGGGTTTCTTTGGTGATGCGGTCGGCAATCTTTTCATATTCTTTGGAGAAAATAAAGAACTGGACGGATTGCCGGGCACTGTTGACTATGTAGTCCAGTACAAATCCGATGACAAACAAAGTTACAAAACCAAATATCACACGTCTCCAGTCATGGAATACCACATAACAGGAACTGATGATGATGAAGTCGCAAGCCATAATCATGCGTCCCAGCGTGACATCCTTGTATTTATGGATGATGGCTGCAATGATGTCCGTACCTCCCGTGCTGCCGTTGCAGTTGAACACGATACCCAGTCCGGCACCGCACATTGCCGCACCTATCAGGCAAGCCATGAAGTCTTGTCCTTCGCCCAGCAGTTGGGGAGGGACGCCGTCCGAACCGTTCACCAGCAACTGGAAAAACCATAAGAAGAAAGTGAGTCCGAAGATGGCAAACGTAGTCTTGATACTGAACTTCGGTCCGAGTATCTTGATGGCAAAAGTCATCAGTACGGCATTGATGATGAAGTATGACCACTGGATGGGAAATCCGGTGGCATAATAGATGATGGCACCGATACCGGTAGTACCTCCGGTCGTAATCTGATAGGGAATGAGGAATGCCGCCCATCCCAGTGCATAGCTGATGAGTCCCAGAGTGATGAAGATATAATCCTTCAGCTCTCTCGTCACTTCCGCTTTGGTTGGTTTTGTAATTTGCATATCTGTTATTTGACAACGATGTTCACAATCTTCTTCGGCACTACGATTACTTTGACGATGGACTTGCCTTCCATCCATTTTTCAGAACGTTCGTCGGCCAATACAGCAGTCTGGATGGCATCCGATGCCGCATCTGCCGGGAACTCCATGTTGAACCGTGCCTTTCCGTTGAAGGAAACCGTATAGTTGACCGTATCTTCCACCAGGTATTCTTCGTTGCATACCGGCCACTTGGCATCGCATACGGAGCCTGCATTGCCCAGTGTCTCCCACAACTCTTCGCATACATGCGGAGCAAAGGGAGCCAGAACGATGATAAACTGGTTCAGGATTTCCTTCTTGCTGCATTTCATTCCGAACAGCTCGTTTACACAAATCATAAAGGCACTGATACTTGTGTTGTAAGAGAATTGCTCAATGTCTCCCGTCACTTTCTTAATCAGTTTATGGAGGGATTTCAGTTCTTCCTTGGTGGCAGGTTCATCTGTTACCAGATAATTGTCGTTGCGGTCGTAGAACAGTGACCAGAATTTCTTGATGAAGCGGTGCACACCGTCTATTCCGTTTGTATCCCACGGCTTTGATTGTTCTACCGGGCCGAGGAACATTTCGTACATGCGGAGAGTGTCGGCACCGTATTTGTCGACAATCATATCGGGATTGACAACGTTGAACATGGATTTACTCATCTTTTCCACAGCCCATCCACAGATGTACTTGCCGTCTTCCAGAATAAACTCGGCAGTTTCGTATTCTGGACGCCATGCCTTGAAAGCTTCAAGGTCCAGAACATCATTGGATACGATATTCACATCCACGTGGAGTGGGGTAGTGTCGTACTGGTCTTTCAGATTCAGGGACACGAATGTATTGGTATCTTTGATGCGATAGACGAAGTTGCTCCGTCCTTGAATCATACCTTGGTTCACCAGCTTTTGGAACGGTTCTTCGGCTACGGAAATGCCGAGGTCGTACAGGAACTTATTCCAGAAACGGGAGTATATCAAGTGACCGGTGGCATGTTCGGTACCGCCTACGTAAAGGTCTACATTGTGCCAGTACTCATCCGTTTTCTTGTCTACAAGTGCCTGGTTGTTGTGCGGGTCCATATAGCGCAGATAATAGGCGCTTGAACCGGCAAATCCGGGCATCGTGTTGAGTTCCAACGGGAAGATGGTGATGTTGTCTATCTTTTCGTTTTCCACAACACATTTGTTCACAGTATCCCAAGCCCATTTTGTGGCATGTCCCAATGGAGGTTCACCGGTTTCGGTAGGCAGGAATTTGGCTACTTCGGGCAGTTCCAAGGGTAGGGCACTTTCATCAATCATATAAGGCATGTTGTCCTTGTAGTAAACCGGGAACGGCTCGCCCCAATAGCGCTGACGTGAGAAGATGGCATCACGCAGACGGAAGTTCACCTTTACACGTCCCAAGTTATGCTCTTTCACATATTTCTTGGTAGCGGCAATCGCTTCCTTGATGGTCAGCCCGTTCAGTGAGAGGTCGCAATAGGGAGTAACGCCTTCGCGTGGAGAGTTGCATACAATGCCTTCCTTGGCATCGAAGCTCTCTTCGCTTACATCGCAGCCTTCTACCAACGGACGGATTTCGAGACCGAAGTGCTTGGCAAAAGCATAGTCACGGCTGTCGTGCGCAGGCACAGCCATGATGGCACCCGTACCGTATCCTGCAAGTACATAGTCGCTTATCCAGATGGGAACTGCCTCACCGGTAAAGGGATTGATGGCATAGCTTCCGGAGAATACACCGGTAACGCTACGGTCGGCAATACGTTCGCGTTCGGTACGTTTCTTGGTGCGTTCCAGATAAGCGTTTACTTCATCTTTCTGTGTGTCGGTGGTAAGTTGCTGTACCAGTTCGCTTTCGGGAGCCAATACCATGAAGGTGACGCCGAACATGGTATCTGCACGGGTGGTGAAGATAGTGAATTCCAAATCGCTGTCTTTTACCTTGAATTCTATTTCAGCGCCTTCGCTGCGTCCTATCCAGTTCTTTTGGGTTTCTTTCAGGGATTCGGTCCAGTCGATGGTATCGAGTCCGTCCAGCAAGCGTTGTGCATAGGCAGATACACGGAGACACCATTGACGCATCTTCTTTTGAATGACGGGGAAGCCGCCTCGTTCGCTTACGCCGTCCACCACTTCATCGTTGGCAAGTACGGTTCCCAGCTGAGGGCACCAGTTTACCATCGTCTCGCCCAGATAGGCTATACGGTAGTTCATCAGGATTTCCTGTTGTTCCTTTTCGCTCTTGGCATTCCACTCTGCGGCGGTGAAACTCAGTTCTTCGCTGCAAGCCACGTTTATTCCTTCGGTACCGGTTTGGCTGAATGCTTCAATCAGTTCCTGGATGGGACGTGCCTGCTTTTCATCGTTGCAGTAGTAGCTGTTGAACATCTTTTGGAATGCCCATTGGGTCCAATGGTAATATTCCGGTTCGCAGGTACGGATTTCGCGGTTCCAGTCGAAAGAGAAACCTATCTTATCCAACTGTTCACGGTATCGGTTGATATTGTTGACGGTCGTAATTGCAGGGTGCTGTCCCGTTTGTATGGCATATTGTTCTGCTGGAAGTCCGTAAGCGTCATATCCCATGGGATTCAGTACATTGAAACCTTGCAGTCGTTTGTAGCGGGCGTAAATATCCGAAGCAATATATCCCAGCGGATGACCTACATGCAATCCCGCACCGGAGGGGTAAGGGAACATGTTCAGTACATAGAATTTTTTCTTCGTTTCGTCTTCCGTCACTTGGTAGGTTTTGTTTTCCACCCACCTTTTCTGCCATTTCTTTTCAATTTCCCTGAAATTGTATTCCATAGTGGTACTTATTAATATTTTGTTGAAAACATTGTTTATTCAATGGTTAAAACCGGTTAGTATTCGGTTAATATCGGTGCAAAGTTACGGGTTTATTTTCAGATTTGTAGCGAAGTAACATAAAAAACAATGGCAAAGACTTGATAATTCACTTTTTATTACTTACATTTGTGATGTGCTTTTAAAACTAATTTTTTGTTTGTAATACAAATAATAGCTAAATTAATTCAATAGGATATTTACTAAAAGATTTTTAGGATATAGCGAAGGATGAAGTCTGGGAAGATTTCATCCTTTGTGTTTTTTGTCTGTGTATTCGGCAGATTGTTGTTTATTATTCTGCCGATAAATGAGAGTTCGTTCAATAGGCTTCTAATAAGGGGTTTAAAGATTTACTAAAACTCGAAGGAAGATTTACTAAATCTTTCCTCCCGTTTTAGTAAATCCTCCCTGAACATTATTTATGGTTGGTTTCATTGTATTGAAAAAAGAAAGTACGTATATTTGTGCGACTTATCGGAAGTGTATGAACGCAATGAAAAATTATACTTATCATCTTGTTGCCGTCCTTACGGTAGGTATTTGGGGGCTGACCTTTATTTCAACGAAAGTATTGATTGGGCACGGTCTTTCTCCACAGGAAATATTCTTGCTTCGTTTCCTGATAGCTTATATGGGCATTTGGCTTATTTCTCCCCGAAAACTGTTTGCCGACAATTGGAAAGATGAATTTTGGATGTTTTTAGGAGGCATGACAGGCGGTTCATTCTACTTTTTTACAGAAAATACAGCTTTGGAGATTACATTGGCGACGAATGTGTCGTTTATTGTCTGTACGGCTCCGTTACTCACCACCATTCTTTCTTTGTGGGTTTATAAAAAGGAAAAGGCTACCCGTGGATTGATGGCTGGTTCTTTGCTGGCATTGGTTGGTGTGGCATTGGTGGTTTATAATGGTAGTTTTGTATTGAAGATTTCTCCTTTAGGTGATTTCCTTACTTTGCTTGCAGCTTTTTCCTGGGCATTCTATAGTTTAATAATGAGGAAAATGTCCAACCGTTATGGTATAACTTTCATTACCCGTAAGATATTTTTTTATGGAGTATTGACTATTCTTCCTGCATTTCTGATTCATCCCTGGAATTTCGATATTGTCCGTCTTCTCGAGCCGGCTATTCTGTTCAATTTACTTTTCCTGGGTGTATTGGCTTCCTTGATTTGTTTTGTAGTCTGGAACGTAGTATTAAAACAGCTGGGAACGATAAGAGCTTCCAACTATATTTATCTGAATCCTCTCTTCACTCTGGTAGGTTCTGCTTTTCTGCTTGGCGAACAGCTTACTATAGTTGCTTTGATGGGGGCGGTGCTGATATTGGGGGGAGTTTATTGGGCAGGAAAGAAATAAATACAAGATAAATGGGGTTGTGTCTCACGACACAGCCCCATTATTAATGTGATTTAGCAAAATTCTTTTTATGGATTACATTTGAGTTCAGCAGACATTAAATAAGTATTATATGGTAGCCACATAGACATAATGAAATAAAGTATATTTCCTTTGAGTGATATGGGGTGAATATAAGAACCATACAATTGTGAATATTGCCAGCCATCGACTAGTTTTTGTGGTTTACTCCATTCCCCTATAATATGATCTGCTGTTCGGAATGAGATATCATAGCGTGTACTATTGAAATAGAGCAATATCCATTTTTTAAATTCTGGATGATAAGCGATGGAAAGTTCTCCAGATATATCATTGAATAATGGAGTGGCTGCAGTTTCATTTCCTTTAATCCATCCACTTCCATTCCAAAATTCGTATTCTGTTTGATTTTCAATATTTTCTTCTAAAAAACGAGCAAGATGAGGCTTATTGTCACGTCCAGTAATTGTACCCACCATATAAATATATCCGTCTTTTTTGAAATAGCTTACTTGACCAAAATTACTTGTTGAACCAAATTTTACATTTTGGCAACGTGTCCAAGTAATTCCATTGTCTGAAGATTTGTAAAGACTTGAAAAGTTAGTTATCCATCCTGCCCAATTACGAATATTCATGTAATGAACATAATCTATGCCATTGGCACGAATGGCTGCTGTGGGAATAGAAGTCCAATCTCCATTACCACTTCCATCTTTACCTCCATAACATATTTCACGAGCATTTTTACCACTTTCATCCATAGTAGCACCATTAATGGTGAGCCCATCAGAAAGATCTTGATCGTCAGAGAAAAGCAAAACATTACTTCTCCAGTTACTCCCATTGGGTCCTGGATTTACAAAATTTGGATAAAAGTCACTACCGAATGTATCGCCGAAAAAAAGTCCATAATGTCCGGGTTGTAATTCCCAAACAATACCTAAATCTGTACCACCTACATTGTATAATTCATTAGTACGATTATTTACTTCAAATTCTACAATAGGTAATCCGTTTGTGCCATTTATTTCAGCACCAGTAATACGGGATACACATTTTAAATTTGAAAATTTTAATTCTCTAGAATAATTGACGATACCTTTATTGACTATCAATTTGGAAATTTCTGATGACTGATTATTATTATCTACTGCAATAAATTCAAAATAAAATGTAGAAGAATCATCCTTTTTTATAATATATTCAAATATATATTCTGGTGATAAATTTGATTTTATATATTTCTCAGAAATATTATTAGTATCGTTAATTTTATTTATTACTAAATAAGCTAGTTGATCGAATTCTTTTATTGATACTTTGATAGATATTATACCATTAATCGCAGTAATTTCATTTTGAGAAAGGTTAACTTCTAAATTATAACTATTTACTTTATCTGTATCCGAATTTTCACAACTTGTAAGCCCCCATATAGAAAGGAGGCTTGCAAGTAATAATACATGTATTCGTATCATGATTTTTTATAATTTTGTAATATGTAATAGCGCTCCTCCATCCCTTGCCAGATTCAGTTCAATGATATCCTTCCTTGTAACTTTCCGCACCTGTCTGTCCAGATTGTTTGGATTCCGCTCCACATCCTCCGCATCGGTATAGATCGTTGCCTGGTAGTCCCCCTCACTAAGGAAGTCCAATTTCAATTTCAGATTCCTTTCCGTACCGTTGTTTAGCGAGCCCACCCACCAGTCCGAACCGCTCCTGCGGGCCACCGTGACATGCTCATTCATTTTTGCCAGCGGAACTCTTATCTCATCCCACGTTCCCGGCACGGTACGGAGCACCTCGAACCCCGGTTGACCTTCATAAGCCTTTGGCGTATCGCACAACGAGGTGAGATGGTTTTCCAAAACCACATACATGGCCAACATATGGCAGCGTGTGCTCATTACATGAGGATTTACATACTGTATCTTGAACTCCGAGCGCGGCAGTGCCCTGAACCCTCCCAGGTGATAGTCCGTCGCTCCTGCCAGCATCCTGGTGAAGGGTATCGCAATGTCATGGTCCGCATTCACCAGCGTGTCCCATTTGCATACTTCATAGTTGAGTGTCCCCTCCCGTGTGAATTCATTCGGATACGTCCTTACCAGTCCGGAAGGCTTGCTCGACCCATGGAACTGTATGAAGAGCCTGTGTCTTGCCGCACATTCCAGTATCTCTTCTTGGATGTGTATCATCTCTTGGTCATTACGGTCCATGAAGTCCACCATGAGTCCTTTTACTCCCCATCCCTCATAGAGCGCAAAGGCTTCTTCGAGTTTGTCGTACAACGGTCTCCAGTGTACCCACAGATGTATGCCAACTCCCTTGCTCCTTGCATATTCCACAATTCTTGGCATGTTCAGGCACGGTATCGGTTTTGTAACGTCCGCATTGGGTCCCGCCCATCCGAAATTGAAGTTGTCATCATAGTACCAAGGAGTCTCTGCATATCCGTAGATTCCATGTGCATCCAAGCCATTGCGTGCTGCAAAATCGATGTAGTACTTGTTTGTATCGAAGTTGTTTCCCGGAGAGAACGTGCTGTCCGGCACGACATTCCCGTTCCACCATGTGAACGTGGTCCTGCAAGGCTTAATCCATGAAGTGTCTTCAATCCTGCAGGGCTCGTTCAGGCTTGTTAGTATATTCGTCTCCAGCAATCCTCCCACCCGGTCTGCAACGGAGATTACGCGCCACGGTGTACGGTGCGGGAAACTGTCTGTCTCGACCTTTATCTTCTCCTGCCCCAGTTTTGGCGAGAGCTTTCCCACCAGTCCACCCTTCTCCTTCACCAGGTACATTCCCGCATAGTCCCTTATGGCCGCTTCAGTTATAGCCACTGCCACCCCGTTGTCGAACTCGAATGTGGCGGGCATCTCTATCAGCCTTTTCCTTGCCACCTTGTCATATCTTACATGACTGTATACCCCTTCGTGTGTATTCACATACCCGGGCAGGTACATGAGCAACGCCATCGGGTTTCCTTGCAAGTTGAACTGTGTCCTTTCATCATACATCACGTATGAATCCCATGCTTTCTGTTCCGGAAATTCATATCTGAATGCTATCCCGTCATCGAATGCTCTTACAACTAGGTTCACTGTTCTCTCCTTCCCATTCCTTTCCACCAGGGGCACTGTCATCTCGTTGCAGTAGTTCCTCGCTCTGCGGACCTTCCCCACTATCAGCTCGTAGGCCTCGTCTATTTTCCTCCTTTGTACCTTTCCCGCCTTGAGCCCTGCCCCGAACTCCCCGCTGTCGAACTCGAATCCCAGCCTTGAGTCCTCCAGCAGCTGCTGTTTCCCGTATTTCACGCTGTAGGCCACTTTCTCAGGTGCTATGTCCAACACAAGCTTCAGCTTCCCGTCGGGAGATGCCACAGAGAACTTCTGCTGGGCTGAAGCGGTACCAAGGCAGAATAGGAGGGCACATATAATAAAAAGTTTTCTCATTTTTATAATAATATATTTAGTTAGAAAATACAAGCGGAATTTACATTTTTCAAATTCCGCTTGAAATATGATAGTATTATTTAGGGTTTTGTACTAAATTAGAATTACGTTGTAGCTGATCAAATGGTATTAGCATGAGATTACGTTTTGTATCATTAGTAGGCTGGTGTTCCCACCAAGTACCTTTTGTGAAATTATTATCAAAACGAATAAGTTGACTTCGACGTAAGCCTTCTAATGCAAATTCTACACCAAGTTCTTGAAGAAAACGACCATATTTTACTGGAACTCCATTACAAATTGTGGTAGCTTCTAATTCTGAACCGGTTAATTCATTGGTTGTATCGAAGTTTCTTCTACGTACTTCATTTACTAATTCGGCAGCTTCTTGTGAGCTACCTCCTGTACGGAGTATACATTCAGCTTTCATCATTAATACTTCGGCATATCTCATAATGACATAATCATTATCAGGAGTACCTGTTGCACCTATTTTGATTTCATATTTGCCAAAACGATACCCTTGATACATGGTAGCATCTCCACTAATATTAGTAACATCTTTGGTATAACTGAGCAGCATTTGTGGGTCTCCGCACCAACCATTTGTCCATAATGGAGTACCATCAAGTGCATATTGTTGTCCCATGCGCCATGTTTTTTCTAAACGCTTATCACCTTCTATATAGTTATCAAAGAAAGTAGGAACTCCGACGCACCCACCATCAAGCCAAGTGGCTTGGAGGTTGAAAGTTTGCATTTGAGAATAGTGTAAAGTTTTGCGTGCCCACATATAAATTTGACCACCTGATTTGGTTTCATCGAATGGAATTACAAACATTGTTTCATTACTCAATTCGTTATTTGTAGAAAATGGGAGTGAATAATCTCCGTCTAGTCTATATTTATTAGTAGCAATAATTTCATTGCATAAATTTTCACATTCATTATACATGGGAGTTCCTATCCATGCTTCAGCATTCAAATATAGACGTGCCAAAAGCATTTTTGCGTTCCATTTATTAAAACGTCCATAGGTGTTTAAGACATCTTCACTTAAGTTATTGATATTATTTTTTAATTCCGACTCAACGAATTCAAAAACTTTAGACCGTGGCTCTGTTGCTGGTAAATAACCATCAGGAACATCAAATCGATCAATAATGGGAACATTACCAAAAGCTTCTAGTAGTAAGTAATAATAAAATGCGCGAGCTACTTTTAATTCTGCAATATAATTTTCTTTACCATTCATTTCTATTGTTGAATTTTCAAATTGGTAAAGAACTCTATTAGCACTTGAGACACCTGAATATAATGCATTCCATATATTGTTTAGATGTGCATCTTCTTCCATCCAAGAATGTTGGTGTAAGCGAATATAAATACCTCCATCATACCATAAGCCATGATTTTTAACTGGAGTAACACAAACATCGGTAGTTTCTTCTAAATCCCACCAGTTTGAATGTTCTGTTAAGGTACGCATACTGGAATATATGGGAACCATGGCTGCCAAGAATTCAGATTCAGTTTTATAAAAGTCTTTTTCAGGGATGCTACTAAAAATTTCTTCATCCAAATTGGTACAAGAACTGAATAAAGAGATAACAGCTAAAAATGCACCAGTAATATATTGTTTTTTGAACATTGCTGTAATTTTTTAAGGTTAAAATAAAAGATTTAAGCCAACAGTGAACTGACGTGTAGTGGGATATAACTCGCCTGCACCAGATCCTTCAACACCAGGAGCAAGTCCTTTAATACTAACTTCTGGATCTAGTCCTTTATAACCAGTCATTGTGAGTAAATTATTGCCTGCTACATATAGACGAAGACGTTGAATGACTTTTTGTTTTTTAAGATTAAATGTATAGCCAACATTTATATTATCCAATTTTACATAATCACCATCTTCTACATAATAACTTTGCATAGCAGGAGCACCTTTTACATATGAATTACTACCAAATGGTTTTTCCAATACTGAGCGAGGTAGATTGCCTTCTCCAATACGTGAGGTTGTTTCCCAATGCATACGTTGGCGGTTCAAGACTTGAAAATTGAATGCACCGCGGAACATAACAGATACGTCGAAACCTTTATAGCTTAATGCTAAATTTAGACTTCCATAAGTTGTTGGAATACCATTACCAATAACTTTTTTGTCGCCATTATCAGCATCAGTCAATAATTTGGGTTGACCATCAGCACCATATACCATCCATAAACCATCAGATGTAAGACTATGAGTCTGGAAACCATGGAAATTACCAACGGGATCACCTTCTCTTACTATGTGAGTATGGGTTTGAATTGGTGAACCGGTAGCTCCTTCATACCAATAATCTTTTTGATAAAGTCCATTTGATAAAGAAATGATTTTATTTTTGTTATAGGAAAATGTTCCTGTAATGTCAAAACGTAAATCGCGTGTTTTAATAGGAGTACCACTTAATAACAATTCGATGCCTTGATTTCTAATTTTTCCAACATTTGCCATCATACTTGATACAATGTAAGGTGGAGTTGGTACTTCATAGGTAGAAAGTAGATCTGAAGTTTCACGGTGATAAATATCAATAGAACCAGAAAGTCTATTTTTTAGGAATGAAAAATCAAGTCCCAAATTTAACTCACTCTTCGTTTCCCATTTTAAATCGGGATTAGGATTTTGGTATGGACCTGCACCTTGTGTCCATTTTCCATTAATATATGCATATCCACCATAATTTAACAAATACATGGATAGTAAATTAGATGTGACTTCATTACCTGTAACGCCATAACCTATGCGAACTTTTAAGTCATCTAACCATTGGATATCTTGCATAAAATTCTCTTTGCTAATGCGCCATCCTGCTGATATAGCAGGAAACCAACCCCATTTATGGTTATCTCCAAAGCGTGATGAACCTTCACGGCGTAAACTGGCCATAAACATATACTTTTCATTGTAATTATAAGTCAATCGACCAAAAAATGAAATTAGTTTATGAGTATTTCTATAACTGGTCATAGCTGCCTTATTATCCTTCATATCATTCATAGAACCAATATTCCAAGGTCCAAACATATCTGTTGGAAAATCTTTTGCCCATTGATATATACCTTTAGCATCATCATCTTGGTAACTATAACCTATCATGGCACCTAGATTGTGTAAACCTAATGATTTGGTATAATCACCTACCAATTCTAAATTCTTTTGCATTGTATTATCAGCCCAATTCCAAACATTACCATAATCTCCGTTTACCACAGTAGTCATATGTTTAAATGTATTGCTTTTATTCTCCATGCGATCAAAACGTTGCATAGCTCCCATCACACTTAGATTAAGACCTTCAATTGGTGATAAAGTTATTTTCCCGCTCATCATTAATTGATTGTATCCTTCTACATCATATTCTTCATTAATCATGGCAACCGGATTATAAGGTTTAAGATTTACTTTATATTCCGTATAATTTCCATTTTCATCATAGATAGGGCGGGTAGGATTTTCTAATAAAGCATTTAAATAGGCTGCATACCATGCACGTTGTTGGGTGACATAACTATCATTGATATTGAATTGAAAGCGTAATTTATTATTGAACATATTATGATTTAGACCTATTTTAGCTGTAATAGATTCACGATCTGTATGACGAATGACACCTTCACGTTTGCGATAATCTATGGAAGCTACGTAATTGGATTCAGCGCTACCACCTTTCAAAGAAAGAAAATGATTGTGGCTGATAGCTGTACGACTAATAGCGTCCACCCAATCAGTGGTAGTTCCCTCATCTTGAATACCTGGAAAATCAGGATCATCTGTTAATCTACGATAATCATTGGCTGTTAACATATCAGCATGTTTTGCAAATGTTTCAAATGAGATAGATCCATTATACTCCATGGAAAGTTTAGTCGCTTTAGCACGATTGGTAGTAATTACAATGACACCATTTGTACCACGAGTACCATAAATAGCAGCTGCAGAACCATCTTTTAGCACATCTATAGATTCTATGTCTTCACTTGAAATAGCTGTTAAACTACCACCTGGAATTCCGTCAATAACGATCAATGGACTAGTATTACCAGATAATGAATTAACACCTCGAATAGTCATTTCGAGTCCTAATACAGGATCACCAGTATAATTTGAAAGTTGAAGACCTGCTACTTTTCCTTGAAGGAGTTGTTCGGGACTTTTTACCATCCCGGCAAGAAAATCGTCTTTTTTTACTGATGTAATAGCACTGGTTACTTCACCTTTTTTCATGGAACCATAACCTACCACTACCACATCATCAAGCTGAAATACATCTTCTTCAAGAATGATGTTTAAAAAAGTAGTTTTATCGTTAGTTGGAATGGTGCGAGTAATGTATCCAATATAACTTACTGTTAATGTACTGCCAGGTCTTAATTTTATCTCAAATATTCCGTCAATATTTGTTGAAACTCCATTACTGGTGCCAGTTTCCAATATTGTAACTCCTGGTAATGTGTTGCCTTTTGCATCTTTTACGACACCTTGGAAGTTTTTGGTTTGTGCAATAGCTAATTGACATATGCATAACATATATAATATTGTCATTAGTCGAATTGTATTGGACAAAGTCCTTTTTTGATAAAAATTTAGCATAGATTCAAAGTGATAAAATGTTTAGATAAATAATTATATATTTCTCAGAGTATTTTAAAAAGGTCGTACAATTTCTAGATCGTCTACTGAAGGTAATGTTGGAAATTTAGCATGTGGTTCAGTTTGATACCAAAATACAACAGAAGAAATGTCTGATTTCTGATCGAGATATCGGCCGTCGTTACGCCATCCAAGATCTTGAATTGTAACTTTTAAATCCTTTTCAAAACGGATTGGATCAAGTATGTGCCAACGATACATGCCAAAACGTTGTTGTGAACGATAAACTCCATCTGGGCGAATAATCTGATGTAATCCTGCATAAGGAGTAGTGAATTCTTCATATTGATGCGTCGTTTTATTTTCAAAGTTGTAAGATCCGCAAAAGTAATCTTCTGTACCAGTACCGCAGATTGTCGGAAATTTCTTATCACCATCCATGAAGAATTTAATTTCACCTTCACCCCACCAACCGTTATTATTCACTTGCCAAGCAATATATGTACCAACGTATTGTCCTTTACCTTTAATACCATCAACCAATACATGGTCAGAATTTATATTAGGATTTGAGCGACGGAATTGTGCATGAAAATAAGCTGCATCCTCAGGAACTTCTGTTAAAGTGTAGTTTATTTGGTAATAAACTCTCATTTCATTATTGGGGTCAATGTTTTCCATTGTAATTTTACATTTTTTGCGGAAAGGCATTTGCCAATAACAATTGAACGCACTACCAGGGTTTACACAAACTGCTAATGAACTTAATGGAGAATATAGTCCCCAACCACTGCAGAAAAAATCACCTATAGGGCACTCTACAGAAGGTTCTTTTTCATCATCCCAATAAAAGCGAATAATTGTTTTTCTCCATTCACCTGTTGGTGTCATCCAAATTTGTTGTATAGAACCAGGGCCTTCGATTTCTGCTAAAGTAAAAGTTTCGTTAGGGCCAATGTTTACATAAGGATTGACTTTCCAGCCTTGCCCTAAAGTTTTAGCTGCATGATGTGCATTAGCTTGATTTATTTTTTCTTTATCTGTAATTGGATCAGCCATACCACCTTTACCTTTCTCACCTGTAAAGTTTTCAGGGCTGATGGAACGTGTCTTGGCATTGGATAAGCGATATAAATTACCCATATTCATGTCAAGTCCATTAAAATTTTGAGCGTAAATGCTTATAGTTACCATACATAAGGCTGCTAAGATAAAAAATTTGATTTTCATGGTTTAAATAAATTAATTGGTTTATATACTTAGTTAATGGTTTCAGCAAGTTTTGCCAGTTCAAGATATTTCTTGTATAGTTTTTCGTAGATGAGGGCTCTTTTCTCATCCGGCCGGTATTCAGCCTCGATGTCCGACCCCATGTGCCTTGTCGCCTCGTTGATATCCTTGTACACCCCTGCGGCAACTGCCGCGAACATTGCCGCTCCCAAGGCACAGGTCTGTTCCGAGCGTACCACACGGATGGGCATGTCCAGCACGTCCGCCAGCGTCTGCATCACGAAGGGCGCCTTCTTGCTGATACCTCCGATGGCATTGACCGAATCAATGCGCAGCCCCTGGCCCTTCATATGCTCCACAATACGGCGGGAACCGAAGGCGGTGGCTTCCACCAGCGCACGGAATATTTCCGGGGCGCTGGTACCCAGCGTGAGTCCCGCAACGGCACCCTTCACGTTCTGGTCCGCATCGGGGGTACGGCGGCCGTTCATCCAGTCCAGGGCGACAACACCGTCCTCGGAGGGTTCCATGTCCTGGGCCTCACGGGTGAGTTCCACCAGCATGCCGTCCAGAACTTTCTGCCTGGCCTCCCCTCCGGGGATATCTTTCAGTGTCCATGCCAGCATCTTCCTGAACCAGGCGTAGATGTCTCCGAAAGCCGACTGTCCGGCTTCGAAACCGATGAATCCCGGAAGCACCGAACCGTCCACCTGGCCGCAGATTCCCTTGATACAGCGTCCGCCTACCTCGTCTTTGCCGGCAACCATGATGTCGCAGGTGGATGTTCCCATGATACGTGTCAGTATCCCCGGGGCGACGGATGCGCCTACGGCTCCCATATGGGCGTCCAGCGCCCCCACGGCCACGGCGATTCCTTGGGGAAGTCCAAGCCTGTCTGCCCACTCGGGTGTCAGTTCCCCTGCCTTGGTGTCGCTGGTGTGGGTTTCTGTGAACAGATGGGGGAGCATTTCCTTCAAGGCCGGATTAAGTTCTTCGAGAACTTCGCCGGAAGGAAGACCCCAACAATAGTTAAGAAGTATCTCTTAAGTTGACTTTAAAAGATTGTTTTGAGATTTTATACTATGACAAGTTGTATATATATATAAAATGAGAACAGTAGAAATAGAGTATCTATTTTCTGCTGCTCTCATTAGAGTAATAAGCTATTTAGTAAGTTTTGTAATTTATCCTTTTCTTATTTTTATCCACCTTTTATCCTTTTCTGTTCTATAAATTAAGAACAAAAGAGGGGATAAATAAGGAGGAAAAGAAGTTCTACCCAAAAAGTAGTCCGTTCTTATTTCATAATGTGGTTTATTAATTCTTCCGGTGAAAGAGGTGTGATACCAAAAATATAGCTTTGACCAGACTGAAATGGTTCAGTCAGTTCAAAGTTCTCATAAGCGATACCACCAGGTATCGGAGATTTACTTGCCCAATAAGTATAACGACCATTCACAACTCCTTCTAACTCATTACTTGGATTGGAACAATACCAATATTGCGTTGCTTTTTTACCAGTATATTTCCAATGTGTATGTGTATCTTCAGCATATACAGCTTTTGTAGGGTCTTTCTCATCAGGTGACGCTATAAACCATACACCTCCATTTTTATCTTTTATCATTTCTGCCACTGGAGTATGGTTATGTTCTGTGAAATTAGAATCTTTATAGCTCGGCCATAATTGGCCGGCTTCTTTCGTTTTACCATCTGCGAGATGTAATGTCCTAAGTCTTGCTTTGTTTCCCATAGTAGCTGTGAGTATAAAACGATTTAGCTCATCTGACTCTTCCGTGGTATACGTAGTTAATTCAAACTCATAAGGCTTTCCTTCTGTGAATTTAGTCCGGACATAGATATCCGCACCATTATCAAAAGTTTCACAAAAGAAATACACAGTAAGTGTTTCAACTCCATTTTCCTTTGCTATTACTCCGTGAGCTGGATAATATTGATTTGGGAATGAGGGAGCTTCAGGAGTATTCCCACTCCAAAAACGTTTTCCGCGAACATTATCAAGTTGACTCCATTCCAATTCTGAGAGCCCCCTATTATTTTTTGCTTTATCAATTGGTTCAAAAGCAATGAAATTGGTAACAACAAATTCATCATGTTCTAAATAAGGTGTATAGATACGAATTAGCCCACGTGGACCTCCTAATGGAGCAATTCCTATTCGGATACCATTTGCAAATCCCCAAATGGGTTGTGCTTTTGTATTTTGAGCAGGTTGTAACCATATTCCATTTTTTTCCGGAGTTGCTAAAGTTTCCGGAGCTATTTGTAGGTTAGTCTGTCCATAAAGGTAGTGTATTCTGCATGCAAAGAATAAAAGTGTAAATAGAATCTTGGTTTTCATGATTTTAAAAGTTTAAAATTAATTTTTATGTGTCGTTTATGGTAGTTCATATCGTTTTTAGCATGATTTGGTACTGCAAATATAAAAATGTTATAACGAATTAGCAAAATAATTTGCAGATTTAATTTTTATGTTTATATTTGCATCGTGAGAATACGATAAGTGCTACTGATTCAAGAGGTAACCTAAAAGTATAATACTATTATATAGCAAAAACGTTACACAAATATATGTCGTCACTAAAAAAAATATCGCTGAAGGATATTGCTGAAGCTGCAGGCGTTTCAACAGCATTGGTTTCGTTCGTTTTGAATGGGAAAAAGAAAGAGTATCGCGTGGGAGAAGAAACTGCCCAACGCATATTGAAAATTGCCAATGAAATGAACTACCAGCCTAATCTTGCGGCCAAAAGTCTTCGTAGTGGCAAAACAAAAACAATAGGATTAGTGGTTTCTGATATTTCCAACCCATTTTTTTCTCAATTAGCGCGTGTATTGGAAGATGAGGCAACCAAACGGGGATATACCGTACTTTTTGGAAGTTCAGATGAGGATAAGGATAAGATGACCCGTGTTGTTAGTAACCTTATTAATAAAGGGGTAGATGGACTCATCATTGTTCCTTGTGACAATTCTGAGAAATCCATCGCTTCACTTGTGAACAATAATATCCCTATTGTTTTGTTCGACCGCTATTTTCCGGAAATCAATGTCAGCTATGTGGCGTTGAATAACTTCAATGCTTCCTATATATCAACCAAACATCTTTTGAATGCAGGCTATAACGCTCCTTGTATGGTGGCTTATGATGTCAACCTTATCCATATGAAAGAGCGTATCCGTGGTTATAAAAAGGCTATGGATGAAGCCGGTAAGAGAAACTTGGCTAACGTGGTCTTTTTGAGGCAGGATGCTCCCAGAAAGTCCGCAGACCGTTTGTTGCCTAAAATGATTGATGGCGGTGTAGACGCTTTTCTTTTTGCCACCAACATGATTTCATTGGCTTGTTTATATACAATAAAGGACATGGGAGAGGAAATTATTGGTAAAATAGGTTTAGTGGGTTTTGACGGTAATCCGGTATTTGACTTTTTTGATGCCCCTATATCCTATATTCAGCAGCCTATAGATGTTTTAGTACAGAAAGCACTTGAAATACTGATAGATATCATTATTAACGGTAATACAGTGCAGTCTGTGCTTGCCGAGGGAGAATTTATTGAAATGGCTCCTTAGGAGAGCTGTTTTTTTTACATGATAGCTTAATCGATTTAGTTAATTTTTATATTAATCTCAATAAAATCAGTTGAACCATGAGAAATTCAAGATTAATCGGTGGAAAGCCGAAAATTGGTATCAGACCTATTATTGACGGTCGTCGTGGAGGTATCCGTGAGTCATTGGAGGATATGACTATGGCCATGGCCCATAAAGTGGCCGAGCTTTATTCTTCTGTCTTACGTCATAGTGACGGCACTTCCGTAGAGTGCGTCATTGCAGATACAACTATTGGTGGAGTGGCTGAAGCTGCCATGGCGGCTGAAAAATTCCGTAATAGTGGAGTCGGTGTTGTACTTTCTGTAACTCCTTGCTGGTGTTATGGATTCGAAACTATTGATATGGACGGAGAAATGCCAAAAGCCATTTGGGGCTTTAATGGTACAGAACGTCCGGGTGCGGTTTACCTGGCTTCAGCATTGGCAAGCCATACACAGAAGGGATTGCCTACTTTTGGCATTTACGGACGTGATGTACAGGAGGTGACCAATATGGAGATACCGGAAGATGTACAGGAAAAATTGTTGCGTTTTGCCCGTGCAGGTATAGCTGTGGCTACAATGAAGGGGAAATCCTATCTTTCAATCGGCAGTGTATCCATGGGCATTGCAGGCTCTATTCCCAATCCTGATTTCTTCCAAGAGTATTTGGGCATGCGTAATGAGTATGTGGATGCCAGTGAGATAGAACGTCGTGTCCAGTTGGGCATTTATGACCATGAAGAGTTCGCACGTGCCATGGCATGGACAGAAAAGTATTGCAAGAGTAATGAAGGGACAGACTTTAATCCGGAACATCTGGTATATTCCCGTGAAGAGAAAGATGCCCGTTGGGAATACGTGGTAAAAATGACTCTTATTTTCCGTGATATGATGATTGGCAATCCCAAATTGGCTGAAATGGGGTTCAAGGAAGAGTCAATGGGACACAATGCGATTGCTGCGGGTTTCCAGGGACAGCGCCAGTGGACGGATTATAAGCCTGACGGTGATTTTTCAGAAGCTATACTGAATACTTCTTTCGATTGGAACGGTATCCGTGAAGCATTTACTTTCGCTACGGAAAATGATACGTTGAATTGTACTTCAATGCTCTTCAATCATCTATTGACCAATACTGCACAGATATTTGCGGATGTGCGTACTTATTGGAGTCCGAATGCCATAGAACGGGTAACGGGTAAGAAATTGGAAGGTAAGGCGGCAAACGGTTTCATTCACCTGATCAACTCCGGCTCTTGTACGCTTGATGGAACAGGCTGTCAGACACGTGACAATAAACCGGTAATGAAGCCTTTCTGGGAAATTACGGAAGAGGAAGTAGAAGCTTGTCTTTCTGTAACCAAGTGGCATCCGGCCAGTCGCGAATATATGCGTGGCGGTGGTTATTCTTCCCAGTTCCTGACTCGTGGTGAAATGCCGGTAACAATGTGCCGTTTGAATCTCGTAAAAGGTCAAGGTCCGGTATTGCAGATTGCCGAAGGCTGGACAGTAAATTTGGATAAGGATGTTTTCAAGGCTATCAATGAACGTACTGACCGTACATGGCCTTCCACTTTCTTCGCTCCACGTCTGACAGGTAAGGGGTATTTCCGTGATGTATATACTGTTATGAATAACTGGGGGGCTAATCATGGCGCTATCAGTTATGGTCATATCGGTGCTGACTTGATTACTCTGGCTTCCATGCTTCGTATCCCGGTATGCATGCACAATGTTTCTGAGGAAAATATTTTCCGTCCCAGTGCATGGACCGCTTTTGGCGAGGATATGGAAGGCAGTGACTATAGAGCTTGCAAGAATTATGGACCTCTCTATAAATAAAGGAAACAGGCGTTATGTTGAAATCAACCAAACTGAAAAACACTCTGCTGGTAGGTGCAACTGCAATACTTGTATCATGCGGCGGACAAAAAGAAATCAAGATGGGAAGTTATGCTTATGATGCCCAGTTCTTAAAGGACCACGGCATTGAATATACTGAATTGGTATCTGCTGATGGGAATTCTAAAGTGATGGTTATTCCTGCATGGCAAGGCCGTGTAATGACTACTTCTGCTTCCGGCGATGAAGGTGATAGTTACGGCTGGATTAATTATCGTTTCATAAATGAAGGCAAAGTCAGTTCTCAATTTAATCCGGTAGGAGGTGAGGAACGCTTCTGGCTTGGTCCGGAAGGTGGTCCGTTCTCACTTTATTTTAAGGAAGGACAAGAGCAGGTTTATGATAATTGGATAGTTCCTCCGGTACTTGATACTGAAGCTTTTGACATAAAGTCGCAAGACAACAGTAGTATCCGTTTTGTGAAAGATACTCGTTTGACAAATGCTTCCGGTACTACTTTTGATATGAATATTGACCGTACTGTATCGTTGATGGATGCTGGTGAAGTGGCTGCCGATTTTAATATCCAGCTTACAAATGATATGAAAATTGTAGCTTACAAGAGTGAGAATAAGATTACCAATACAGGTGACAAGGCATGGACAAAAGAGGGTGGTCTTGTATCTGTGTGGATGCTCGGCTGTTTTAATCCTACACCGACCACTACTGTATTCATTCCTTATAAGCAAGATGCGGAAGGAACAATTGTGAATGATGAATATTTCGGTAAGATACCGGCGGATAGGCTGATAAAGGAAAATGGTATTATCTATTTCAAGATTGACGGGCTCTATCGTTCCAAGCTGGGATTGCCGGCTTCACGGGCAACGGATATTTGCGGAAGTTATGATTCATCGAAAGGCGTACTCACAATCCTGTGGTGTAGTCTTCCCGAAACTCCTTCAGTCTACGTAAATGGCCAATGGGGACCTCAGGAAGATCCGTTTGCCGGCGATGTAATCAACTCTTATAATGACGGTCCGGTAGAAGACGGTTCTATAATGGGACCTTTCTATGAAATTGAAACGTCTTCTCCTGGTGCGGAGCTGGCTCCCGGTGCCTCATTGGTCCATACGCAAAAGGTGATTCATGTACAAGGTAAGGATGAACAATTGGTTCCTATCGTGCAAGATTTATTTGGAGCAGATTTGAATGTAATAAAAACAAAGTTTCAATAGGGTAACTATATAATGGAGAATTCGTATGGAATCAAATAAAATAATACCGAAAGGAATCCTCTTCCCATTCATTCTGCTCACTACTCTTTTCTTTGCCTGGGCTGTGCCGAATAATCTGACAGATACTATGCTTGCAGCTTTCAAGCGCATCATGAGTATGAGTGATTCAAAAACAGCTTGGATACAGGTAGTGTGCTATTTGTTGGGATATGGATGTTGTGCTGTTCCCGGTGCCTTGTTTATCAAGAAATACACTTATAAATCAGGCGTGATGCTGGGGCTTGGTCTATATGCATTTGGGGCTTTACTGTTCTATCCTGCCATGCTTAGCTCGGGAGTGAATGTTGATTTCAGCTTCTTTATGTATCTGCTGGCAATCTTTGTTCTCTTTGCCGGACTTTCAGTTCTGGAGACGTCTACTAATTCTTATGTATTGGCAATCGGTCCTGAAAGTACCGCGACACGCCGTTTGAATCTGTCTCAGGCCTTCAATCCGTTCGGAGCGATTACGGGAGTGGTGATCAGTCAGATTTTCATCCTCTCACAACTGAATGGAATGACAGCGACAGAGCGTGCCCAACTTCCGGCTGGGGAGCTGGCCGCCATCCAGGGGCAGGAATTGAATGCTGTTACTACTGCTTATGTGGTACTTGGTCTGGTGATGTTGGTGCTCTTACTTGCTATTCGGCTTACCAAAATGCCTAATCTTAGTGAAAAAGGTGAAAAAATAGAGTTTGGTGCCACTCTTCGTCGTCTTATAAAGAATAAGAATTATGTATGGGGTGTAATAGCACAATTTTTCAATATTGGTGCACAGATAGCCGTATGGTCATTCGTGATCCGTTATGCTATGGTACAGCTGAATTTTGACGGTGTATTGGCTTCTTTAGGAGATTCTGCTTCTGCAGATGCTGTTGTAAATGCATTACGGGGAGTGGAACCGGTAGCTGCCGCATTCTATAATTGTTGTGAATGGCTTGGATTGAATGATTTGCTGCCACGTACAGCAGAACAGGCTGCAGCTACTTACTATATCATGTCACTTATTCTCTTTGTAGTAATGAGATTCGTATGTACTGCCATGATGAAATATGTGAAAGCTTATAAACTCTTGATAGGACTTGCGCTTCTTGCTGTAATGTGTTGTTTGGGTGCCATGTTCGGCAAGGGCAGTTTCGGCGTCTATTGCCTGATGGGCATTTCTGGTTGTATGTCATTGATGTTCCCGACCATTTATGGTTTTGGTCTTACAGGTTTGGGGGATGACACTAAGATTGGAGGTTCATTCATGGTAATGGCTATTGCCGGTGCTGCCGTTCTGACCCAAATTCAGGGTATTGTCTCCGACCAGACGGGTAGTATTATGGCTGCATATGTTGTACCGGCCGTTGCTTTTGCAGTGATTGCCTATTATGGGCTTTTCATTGCAAGAAAACAAGAGTTAACAACCAAATAATGCTTTAGAGTATGGAATCAAACAAGAAATACGTTATTGGTCTTGATTTTGGTACGGATTCTTGTCGTGCACTGGTAGTGGATACATATACTGGCCGTGAAATGGCTACGGGGGTAAGTTTTTACCCCCGTTGGAAAGCGGGGCTTTACTGCGATGCACACAACAATCGTTATCGCCAACATCCATTGGATTATATTGAATCCATGATAGAGGCTGTACATATAGCCTTATCAGATTTGAAGGAAGAAGAGATTGCTTCTATTTGTGGATTATGTTTTGACACAACTGGTAGTACTCCTGCTTTAACCGATAAGGCAGGAATGCCATTAGCTTTATGTCCCGAGTTTGCAGAAGAACCGGATGCTATGTTTATTCTTTGGAAAGATCATACAGCTGTTCGAGAAGCTGAGCAAATCAATGCACTGATCAATAAACGTAACCTTGATTATTTACTTTATGAAGGTGGTACTTATTCATCAGAATGGGTATGGTCAAAGGTTTTACATATTATCAACACAAACGTCGCTATAAAGGATGCTGCTTATGCTTGGGTAGAACATTGTGATTGGATGACCGGATTAGTAACTGGTAACACTATTCCGGAACAGATCTTTCGTAGCCGTTGTGCTGCTGGACATAAAGCAATGTGGCATGCCAGTTGGGGTCTTCCTTCCGGCGAAGTTCTCGAAGAACTTAATCCGGCCTTGAAGGAAATGCTCCCCCATCTGTTCACAGAAACCCACACCAGCGACACCAAGGCAGGGGAACTGACACCCGAGTGGGCAGACAGGCTTGGACTTCCCCAAGGAATCGCCGTGGCCGTGGGGGCGCTGGACGCCCATATGGGAGCCGTAGGCGCATCCGTCGCCCCGGGGATACTGACACGTATCATGGGAACATCCACCTGCGACATCATGGTTGCCGGCAAAGACGAGGTAGGCGGACGCTGTATCAAGGGAATCTGCGGCCAGGTGGACGGTTCGGTGCTTCCGGGATTCATCGGTTTCGAAGCCGGACAGTCGGCTTTCGGAGACATCTACGCCTGGTTCAGGAAGATGCTGGCATGGACACTGAAAGATATCCCCGGAGGGGAGGCCAGGCAGAAAGTTCTGGACGGCATGCTGGTGGAACTCACCCGTGAGGCCCAGGACATGGAACCCTCCGAGGACGGTGTTGTCGCCCTGGACTGGATGAACGGCCGCCGTACCCCCGATGCGGACCAGAACGTGAAGGGTGCCGTTGCGGGACTCACGCTGGGTACCAGCGCCCCGGAAATATTCCGTGCGCTGGTGGAAGCCACCGCCTTCGGTTCCCGCCGTATTGTGGAGCATATGAAGGGCCAGGGGCTGCGCATTGATTCGGTCAATGCCATCGGAGGTATCAGCAAGAAGGCGCCCTTCGTGATGCAGACGCTGGCGGACGTGCTGGACATGCCCATCCGTGTGGTACGCTCGGAACAGACCTGTGCCTTGGGAGCGGCAATGTTCGCGGCAGTTGCCGCAGGGGTGTACAAGGATATCAACGAGGCGACAAGGCACATGGGGTCGGACATCGAGGCTGAATACCGGCCGGATGAGAAAAGAGCCCTCATCTACGAAAAACTATACAAGAAATATCTTGAACTGGCAAAACTTGCTGAAACCATTAACTAAGTATACAAACCATTAATCTATTTAAAACATGAGAATCAAATCATTAATTTTGGCGGCCTTATGCATGGTCACCGTGGGTGTTTACGCCCAAAGCAACTACCCGTTCAACGGTTTGGAAATGAACATGGGTAACCTGTCAAGACTGTCCGATGCGAAGACACGTTCCATCAGCCCCGAGAACTTCACGGGCGAGAAGGGCAAGGGCGGCATGGCCGATCCGGTCAGGGACAAGGACCAGCGGAATGTGGCCAACGCCCACCATGCGGCCAAGGACCTGGGCAAGGGTTGGAAGGTAAACCCCTTCATCATCGTGAAACCGGGAGAGACAATCACGATTGCGGAGATCGAGGGTCCGGGAGCCATCCAGCAGATCTGGATGACACCGACCGGGAACTGGCGCTTCTCCATCCTGAGAATGTACTGGGACGACGAGAAGGAGCCTTCCGTCGAATGTCCGGTGGGTGACTTCTTCTGCAGCGCATACAATGAATATGCACAGCTCTCCTCACTGGCCGTTTGCGTGAATCCGGGCAGCGCCTTCAACTGCTACTGGAAGATGCCTTTCCGCAAGAAAGCCCGTATCACGCTGGAGAACATCAACACCGCCGAGGAGATGCGCCTGTACTACCAAATCAACTACACCTTGACAGAAGTTCCTGAGGACGAGGCCTACTTCCACGCGCAGTTCCGCCGCTCCAACCCGACCCAGGAGTCGCTGCACACGCTGATTGACGGTGTGAAGGGCAAGGGACAGTACGTGGGTACCTACCTGGCGTGGCGTGTAAACGACAACTGCTGGTGGGGTGAGGGGGAAATCAAGTTCTACATGGACGGTGACAGGGAATATCCGACTATCTGCGGGACCGGGACTGAGGACTACTTCTGCGGTTCGTACAATTTCGAGAACCAGAAGACGCGCCAGTACCAGGAGTTCACCACCCCTTATGCCGGCATGCACCAGGTAATCCGTCCCGACGGGCTGTACCGTGCGGTGACCGCTTTCGGGCTGTACCGCTGGCATATCCTTGACCCGGTACGCTTCGACAAGGACCTGAAGGTCACGATACAGGACCTGGGATGGCGCCATGACGGACGCTACAACAACCAGAAGTCGGATATCTCGTCGACCACTTTCTGGTACCAGGCCGAGCCGCATGCCAAATTCCCGGCTTTGCCGAGTAAGGACGATTTGGAAATTCCAAGATGGTAAAATTGGGTATACCCGATATTTAAAATTACGTTGTTTTTTTATTAACTATTAAATCAAAGTATTATGAGGATTTCTTTTAAAAGGAATGGTTTCATAGCATTGGCATCAATGCTATCATTTGCAGTGTATGCAGGGGATAATTTGCCCCTTGCAACCGCTGCATCGGGGACAAATGGATCTATTCAAGTATCTGAGCATGGCGTAGATACTTCTAATGAGATTCAACAAGCGAGAGTAATACAAGGAACAGTTCTGGAAGAAGGGACTAATGAACCTCTTATTGGGGTAAATGTTGTCGTTAAAGGAACTACTATAGGTACAACTACTGATGTGGAGGGAAAATATTCGATAAGAATACCTTCTGATAATGCTGTGTTAGTCTTTTCTTATATTGGTCAAAAAACAGAAGAATATTCTGTTAAAGGCTTGAAATCTTTGGATGTTATTATGAAAAGTGATGCTACGATGTTGTCTGAAGTCGTTGTATACACTGGTTATATGACTCAGAAAAAAGCTGACTTAACCGGATCGGTTGCATTGGCGGATTCAAAAGACATCAAGAAGACTTCCGCTAACGTTATGAAAGCTATGCAGGGTAAGATGGCCGGTGTGAAAATTAGCAACAATGGCGGTAATCCTGCAGAAGATATAGGCATTCAAATTCGTGGTCTTTCTTCTTTGTCTGGAGCTGTTACTCCATTAATTGTATTGGATGGTATGCCAGCTGAAGGTCTGAATCTACGTGACATAAATTCAGGAGATATTGAATCTATTCAGGTATTGAAAGATGCTGCTTCTGCCTCAATTTATGGTGCACGTGCTTCTGGTGGTGTGATTTTAGTCCAAACTAAAAAAGGTAAAGCTGGTAAGACTACCATTGACTATAATGGTAGTGTTTCTGTAAGTTCTATAATAAATAGACCGGAAATGATGAACGCCACAGAATGGGGTACTGCTGCCTTCCGCGCTGCTGCTTATGATGAGTGGGCTTATGGTTCAGGCCTATTATTACCCAATGGCTTTGAGTATGAGTATCATAGAGGTGATAATGGAATGCTGGTATTGGATAATATGAAAATGAAAGAATATTTGGATAATAATCAATTGGTAAAAGCAACTGATACAAATTGGATGGATGAGATTTTCCGTACAGCAGTTTCTACAAATCATCAGTTGACTATTTCTAATGGTTCGGATAAAGCTAAAAGTTTGTTTTCATTAGGGTATACTAACAACCAAGGTACACAAATTCATTCTTTTTTCAAACAATATTCTGTACGTGCTAACACGGAATATAGTTTGATTAAAGATCGTTTGAAAGTAGGAGAAAATTTAGCTATTTCTTATTTGCAGTATAAAAGTCAATGGGAAACCTTTTTGGCTATGATTATGCCACCTATGGTTCCTGTTTATGATGTAAATGGTAACTGGGCAGGACCTGCAGGACTTGATGATTTTGATAATCCGGTACGTAAAATGACTATGGGTAAAGATAATATCAATAATTATGTGAAAATTATTGGTAATGTTTTTGCAGACCTGAATATTTGGAATGGTATATCTGCTAGAACTCAGTTTGGTATAAATTATGGTAACTCTTATAGTAGAACAGTAGATGGGGCTTATGTAGAGACTGGTTTTAGAGGCAATGATAAAAATTATGTAAGAAATAACCAGTCCCATCCGTTAAATTATGTATGGACTAATACTTTGTCCTATAATAAAAGTTTTGGAAAACACCATATTGATGCTGTATTTGGTAGTGAGTTTACCCGTTATGTACAAGAAGGTTTTTATGCAAGTAGAGAAGGACTTTATTTGGAAGATCGTGATTTTGCCGGTCTTAGTGTTGCTACCGGTGATGAAATTGATGTAAGTAGTTCTGCTGATGAATATACTTATTTCTCTCTTTTTGCTAAGGCCAATTATTCATATGCTGGTAAATATTTGTTGTCTGCAACTGTACGTCGTGATGGTTCTTCTTTGTTTGGTGTCAATAATCGTTATGGTGTATTTCCTGCATTTTCTGCTGGTTGGAGAATTAAGGATGAAGCTTTTATGGAAGATGCGGACTGGTTGTCTGATCTGAAAATTCGTTTCAGTTGGGGTACGAATGGTAGTGTACAAGGATTACCTCGTGGTTACACAACTACTCCATTTACTACTAATTATTTTGATACTGCATATCCTATTAAGGGACAAGCAACCGGCGCTTTGCAGTCTGGCTATAGAAGAACTTGGATTGGTAACCCTGATTTGAAATGGGAAACAACCAAACAAACAGACTTCGGCGTTGACTTTGGATTTTTCAATCAACGTTTGACTGGTTCTTTTGACTATTACTATAAGAAAACAAATGATATCTTGGTCCAGACTCCATATATCGCAGCAATGGGTGAAGGTGGTGAACCTTGGGTTAATGGTGCTAGTATGAATAACCAAGGTGTAGAATTTACAGTATCTTTCAAGAGTGACCCCTCCAGTGAATTCCAGTGGGCTGTTAGTGCCAATATTGGTACATACAAAACTGAATTGACTGACCTTCCTTCCAATGTAATCAATAAGTATGCTGGTGATGGTGTACACGATTTGATTTTAGGACGTTCTCCAAATTCTGCTTATGGTTTGGTAGCTGATGGTATTTTCAAAACTCAAGAGGAAGTTGATGCTCATGCAGACCAGCCAGGTAAAGCAGTTGGACGTATTCGCTACAAGGACTTAGATGGTGATGGTGTAATCAATGAAACATATGATAGAACTTGGATAGGTTGCTATGACCCGGATTTCTTTGGAGGTCTTAATTTTGATTTCGCTTATAAGGGTTTTGATTTGAACTTGTTTTTTGAGGGTATGTTCGGTAATGATGTAAATAGCGACTGGAAGAAAGAGAGTGATATTTGGCTTTTCACCAATCCTGCATGGAAAAATCATGCAACTCGTATGTTGGGCGGTTGGTCACCTGACAATCCGAATTCTGATATTCCGGCTATCTCGAATAATACTGCCAATCAAGAACAAAGATTCTCTTCTTGGTTCATAGAAGATGGTTCATACATTAAGTTGAGAAATATTGAATTGGGTTATACATTTCCGACTAAGCTTATCAAAAAAATGCATATGAGTAATCTGCGTTTGTATGCTGCTGCATATAATGTATTTACTTTGAAGAAGTTTTGGGGAGATGACAAATATACAAGTTTCGATCCAGAAAGACCTTCTTATCATTATCTTACACCATTTACTTTCAATTTCGGTATCAATGTTTCTTTTTAAACTTAATTAATAAATTATTATGAAAAGCAAATATATAACTTTATCAATTGCTCTATGCTCTATATTGGGAGTCAGCAGTTGTGATTCATATTTGGATATCAATCCTAAACAAGTTCTGGACCAAAATATACTTAACAAACCTAGCGATATAGAAGGTTTTGTCACAGCAGCCTATGCCCGTATGTGTGAGATGGGGTCATTGGATTCCTCTCCTTATATGTATTGGTGGAGTGGTTCTATGCGTTCGGATGACTGCTACAAAGGTGGTGGTGGTGTTGCTGATGCTGTAGGTTCTTTTGGTAACATATCACTTTTTACTTATGTAAATCCTAATACTGGTGCATTGGATGGTACTTGGTATAATTCTTATCAAGTTATCCAAAGATGTAATACAGCAATTCAAAGAATGGCAAATTTTACGGAAGAAGAGTTACCTAATAAGAATAGTTTTATGGGTGAGATGCTCTTTATCCGTTCATTTACGTTGTATCGTTTGAAAAAACTTTGGAAATATGTACCCTATATTGATGAGAATGTAGTAGGTATGTCAGATGCTTTTGAAGCAGTACCTAACCGTGAATTGGATAAGGGGAATGATCTTTACTTATGGCAACGTATTCTTGATGATTTTAAAAAGGCCGAGGAATTATTGCCTTTGGATCAGATGGATAAAGGTCGTGTAAGCCGTAATGCTGCTACTGCTATGGTTGCTAGGACAATATTAAATATGGCTTACGAACAGGATGACCGTCATCAAGTGATAAATATCAATAAGGAATTACTTGCAGAAGCTTTGCCTTATATTGATAAAATTATTGATCAAGAAGGTGGTCGTGTAGGTTTGGAATCTGATTTTGGTAATAACTTTTTGGTAGAGTATGATAATGCTACTAAAGAATCCATTTGGGAATTACAATTTGCTCTTGATAATAATTTTCATACAGCAGGTCGATTTAATCGCGCTGAAGGTTTGAATCATCCATGGATGTGGCCCGAAACACAACCTGGTAATTTTGTATTTAAGTGTTGTGACTTTAACCATGCTAGCTATACGTTGACTAATGCGTTTAAGACAGATGAAAACGGTTTACCCCGTTTCGAGGATTATAATGAGGATGATTATGGTCAATATATTAAAAATTCAGATGGTTCTTATAATTTGGATATCGTTAATTCTGGCGCTAAGCCTTACTTTGATAAGTATACATGGGATCCCCGATTTAGCCATACTATCGTAGCTCCTGGACAGCCTTGGAAGTATGATCCTGATTTATTATTCCATTCAACTGCTACTCGTGATCCGATTACTTATAGTTTCTTGAAACCCATCAAAGATATGCCACATCCTGATTGTGGTTGTATTGCTTATGATGGATGGCAATTTAATTCTATGAATAAGAAGATGATTCGTTACGATGACGTGTTGCTGTGGAAAGCTGAGATTTTGATTCAATTGGATAGAGAAATGGAAGCCCTGCCATATATTAACCAGATTCGTACTCGTGCTGCCAATAGTTTGGTTCGTTTGACTCAAGCTGACGGTTCATATACAATGAATTATCATATTGCTACTTATCAGCCGGGTATTAACTGTAATTGGACTAAGGACTTTGCATGGAAAGCCTTAATGTGGGAAAATCGTCTTGAATTTGCTTGCGAAGGTCATCGTTTCTTTGATTTGCAGCGTTGGGGATTGTTGGAAAAGACAATGAACGAATATTTTGCTATTGAAAGAACTCGCTTCGATTGGTTCAATGATGCTCGTTTTACTGCCGGTCGTGATGAGTACTTTCCGATTTCCCAACCACAAATGAATTATTCAAAGGGTAACTATACGCAGAATCCGGGATATTAATGTTTAACTATTAAGAAGAAAATTATGAAAAAGATAGTAACCATTTTTACAATGTTGTTGGTAGTGTTATCACTGTCCAGCTGCTATGACAGAGATGTGCTTGATGACAAGGGCTTGAATTATTTCATGCCTACGCCTGAGAATGTGCAGTATATTCAAGATAATGCTACTACAGTGACATTGACTTGGAGTATTCCTTCAGTAATTCCAGAAGACTTCAGACGTCCTATTTCAGTACAGATTCAAATAGTGGAAAATAATATTTATAGAGATAGAATAACCTTGGTAAATGAGGAAACCTCTCATACTTTCACTATTGATCCTGCTAAGAAGTATCGCTATATCGTTAAATTGGTAGGTACTTTTACTGAGGAAAATCAAGAAACAGGGCGTACATCTACTGTTACTTCTGAGGGTGTAATAGTTAATGTCGAATAGTTTCGAGAAGGATTTTTGTAGTTAATGATAGAGAGTGGGCTTTTACTGGTATTTTTCTGAGTCAGCTCACTCTCTATTTTAATATTTGATATAAGGCGAATGGGTTATCTGGTTACGATAAATTGAAAAATGAATCAATAGACATGAAAAACATATTATTTATAGTATTCTCTTCGTTTATATTTTTATTTGTTTCTTGTACTTCTGAACAAGAAACTGAAACTTATATTCCTATTGATGAAATTATACCTTTGGATACTCATTTGATTCCAAATAAGGATACAAAAATTGTATCAACAACATTGAATTTTAAGGATATTGATGCCATAGATTATTTGCTGGTTAGAAAGAGTGTAGGTGACAGCTATTCAGCTAAGATAAGTCAAAGCGAACTTACGTCTGATTATATTTTCAATTATACCATCCAAAAAACAGATCCACAGAATTTTCGGCTAGTATTGGCTGCCTTTTACAAAGATGGTAATATGTCGAAAGAACTCTCTTTGAATGTGGATAACCGTTGGGGTTTTTTTATTCGTAATGTTACTCGTATAGCTCGCGTTACAGGGAGTATAATAAATGGAGAAAACTTTCCAAGTCCTAATAATACTGCGACAAAATGGAATGTAGGAGGAACAGATCTTGGCATTATTTGGGAGATGCAGCCCGGAAAATATGGAATTTTCTTTGGTGATACTTTTGGGTATGACTTTAAACCGAATCCGGCTAATCCTGGACCTAACGGAGGGAGTTGGCGTAGTAATGTGCTGGCTTTCTCGGAGGATAATGATTTAGAAGATGGATTGTCATTCAGTAATATGGCTACTGATGATAAAGGGTATGCCCGCGAGATAGTATATGGAGGAAAAGATTCGTCAGGTAATGGTGATTGGACTTCTATCCCAACAGCTGCTATTCGTGCTAATGGAATAGATTATGTGCATTATTTTAATATGAGAAATTGGACGGGATGGATTACAAATTATTCGGGAATATATAAGTCGGTTGATAATGGTTTGACATGGGCTAAATGTAAAGATATAACCTTCTCATCTTATAGTTTCTTTGGCCAGGTAGGGTACTTTAAGAAAGATGGATATGTTTATATGATAGGTACTCAAACGGGGAGGGATAGCAATGCTAAATTAGCACGATTTCATGAAACAGATATTGAGAATAAGACAGCTTATGAATATTGGAATGCTTTTACTAATCAATGGATAAAAGGCAATGAAAATGAGGCAACAGTATTAATAGAAGATAAGGTTGGTGAACTTTCTTTTATATATAACGAGACACATAAGAAATGGATAATTGCTTATTTCAATGCAGATAGATATAATATAACTATGCGTACGGCAGAAGACATAACTGGCCCATGGAGTGAACCCTATGAGCTTGCTAATGGTAGAGAGTATGCCCAATTGTATGGTTCTTACATTCATCCGTTGTCGGTAACTGGTGATAATTTATATTTTACGATGTCAATGTGGATGCCTTATAATGTTTTTTTAATGAAGGCTGAATTGGCTGATATGGGAGAGTTTTAATTATATTGATAAATATAATATCATGAACACACGCACATTAATTATAACTTTTGTTTGGATGATAATGTCCAACATAGGCATCTGTGCTCAAGAGCATTGGGATGCACAAGAGAGAATTGAGTTGAATAAGGGTGTTTTTCCGAAGAATTTTAGTAAAGCTATTGATGCTATACAGTATGATTTATTAGGAATTGAGAGAGGAAAAAGCCATGTGAAAGTGATAGATAACAACACTTTGTACATAAACCTTTCTTTTTCGCTTAAAAACTCTGTTCTGCAAGGTGATTGGCGTATAGCGGTAAAGCCGGATTTTTTACCTTCGTTCCATTGGGCGCCACATCTTACTCCTACTGATAGAAATGTCATCGATCAACATGTATTCCGTTCTCCTGCCCTTATTGTAGCAGACGATCATCAAACTCTTATTCTTATTCCCGATTTGGATATTATGCAGAAGGGGACTCCTGTACGATGGTATATGGATATGGACGCATTCTCTAATACACTTATTCTCGGAATGTGCAATAACCATGTATCCGAACACGTTCTGTTTGAGCGTGATCAAGAAACTACTTATCCCAAAGGAGATATTGAAATAGGCTTTTATTTGATGTATTCTGATAGCAAGGAAGTATTGCGGAATCCTTTCAAGAAGCCGTTAGAATTTATGTGGAGTCGATGGGGGCATACTGCATATGTGAAAGGTAATCCGGTGAAGGAGAGCCTAGAAACGTATGTGAAACATACTTATAATTGGGCTTTTAATTCATGGTCAGAAAATGTGTGGCAGCAATTTGAGTTAGATGGGAAAAAAGTGGGTGCTCCCGTATTTATTGTGAATGTTACTCAAAGTCCTAATTATCCGGGAGAGATTAATGAACGTGAATTTCGTTCTATCTGGAATCAGGCATGGTTCAGTTCATTGCGTTCTGCAAGTGGATTATATCGATATGCAAGAAGAACCGGTAATAGGGAGCTTCTTGCAAAAGCAAATTTGACAAAAGAACTGGCTCTGTCATTTCCGCAGAGGAATGGTTTTTTCTATGGACTTATCGGTACGGAAATGCATGAAGTAGAGATTGATGGTAAAAAGTATAATCGGAGCAAGGGGTGGAATACCTATTATTGGGGAAATTCCAACAGAAATCCTTATACCTGGAATCCGAAAGAATCTCCGTATCATATTCTTGATATGAGTTGGACAGCATTGTTGATGCTTCGGTGGTATGATGAATTAGAAAAAGATGCCCGTCTTTTGGCTTATGCAGAAGATTATGCGATGGCTTTACTTGGAATACAGTATGAAAATGGTTTTTTCCCTGGCTGGCTTGACTTAAAGACAATGCAGCCGATGAACCATTTGAATGCTTCTCCTGAAACATCTTTATCAGTTACTTTTTTACTTAAACTGTATGAGCTTACACATAAGGAAGAGTATAAACGGGCAGCATTTAGAGCTATGAATGCAGTTATCCATGAAATTATCCCGGTTGGGAAGTGGGAAGACTTTGAAACCTATTGGTCTTGTTCTCGTTACGGTTCGGATAACTTGGTAGGTAAAAAAGTTTTGCGGAACAATATGCATAAACAGAATAATTTTTCAATGTTCTGGACAGCTGAAGCCTTACTGGAGTGCTATCGTCTTACCTCAAATAAAGAATATCTTGATTATGGACAGCGTACACTTGATGAATTGCTGATGACCCAAGCATCGTGGCAGCCGCCATACATGTATGTAAATGTATTGGGTGGTTTTGGTGTGTTGAATGCCGATGGTGAATGGAATGATTCACGCGAAAGTCTTTTTTCCGAACTCATCATTCAATATGGAAAACTTCTTGATAAGCCAGAGTATATAGAACGGGGATATGCTGCACTTAAGGCATCTTTTGTAATGATGTATTGTACTGAAAATCCTCAAACCAAACAGCAATGGGAAAAAGTTCATCCGTTCTTTGCTTCAGAGGATTATGGATTCATGATGGAAAATTACGGGCATGGCGGCCGTACAAATCCGGCAGGTGAAGGTATGGGTGAGTTTACAATCTATGATTGGGGAAATGGAGCAGCGGCTGAAGCGTACAACCGCATCCTTGATAAATTTGGAAAAATAGAATAATGATTCGTTAACATTAATAATTCAACTATGGTAAGATCAACTTTAACTTTATTGGCCCTATTTAATGTGGCTATACTGTTTCCGGGTAAAGCAATGTCCCAGAACAGTGAAGGGCGGGAGTTTAACGGTAAGTATCAAAAGGAATATCTGGATAAGATTGCATTTCCTATAGGGGGAATCGGCGCCGGAATGTTCTGTTTGGAGGGAACCGGTGCCATTTCGCATGTGTCTCTCAGACACCATCCTGATGTGATGAATGAGCCGTATACCTTTGCTGCGATTTATGTAAAGGGGGTTGAGAACGGAGCAAAGGTATTGGAAGGGCAGGTTCCGACTTGGAAGTTATTTGGTCCTGCACAGAGTGGTTTAGGTAGGGGAGACAAGACGTACGGTCTTCCACGCTTTGAAGAAGCGGTATTCCAGGCACGTTTCCCTTTTGCAACTGTAGATTTGAAAGACAAGGATATGCCTTTGGCTGCAAAGATTACGGGTTGGAGTCCTTTCATTCCGACGGATGCGGACAATTCCAGCTTACCGGTTGGAGTACTGGAATATCAGTTTACAAACACTTCCGATAAGGCTATCGAGACGGTATTTTCTTATAATACCAAAAATTTCATTGATGGTCAGGGTACTATCCGAGGAGTAAAGAACGGGTTTGTTTTAGAATCCGATCAGAACAACAGTGGGCTAGCTATTTATGTGGACAATGCTGCTGCTGTTGTAGACCATTGTTGGTTCCGTGGTGCCTGGTTCGATCCGCAGACTGTGGTTTGGGATAATATTCGCTATGGGCGGATCGCTGATAAGCAGCCGGTTAAGGGTGTTGCTCCGGGAGCGTCTGTTTATGTTCCGCTGACGTTGCAGCCGGGAGAGACAAAAACAGTCAAGGTAAACTTCTGCTGGTATCTGCCCGATTCAAACCTTTCTATCGGTGGTGCCAGAAAGGTAGGACAGGCATTTACGGGGATGCCCTGCAAGGGAACGGCTTCCGGTCAGCAACCTGTGAGCGGCTTTGTCGGCAAGCAGTTGCTGAACTCGTTCGATAAGGGTGGAGATGGACTGACGGGTATTATTCAGTCTCCTGAGTTCAATATTGGGAAAAGATATCTGAAGTTTCTGGTAGGTGGAGGCAGTCAGGCTGACCGTACTTCTGTAAATCTTGTAGTAGACGGAAAGATTGTAGAGACGGCGGTCGGAAATCAGACGGAGACTCTGAGTGAAACCGTATGGGATTTGAAACCTTATCAAGGAAAGAAGGCTTTTGTGAAAGTCATTGATTTGGATGTTTACCCGTGGGGACATATTTTGGCCGACCAGTTTGTGTTGACAGACAATAGGAATGAAGATATTTACAACTTGTCTTCTACATCCACCTTACTTGCCGATTTTGAAAGTAACAGTTGGGGAGACTGGCAGGTTGTGGATTCTTCTGAAGAAGAAAAACAATTCCTGGCAGATGAAGGAGATGTCGAAGCTACCTACAGACCTTGGTACTCGGAGCGCTTCAAGAGTTTGAATGAGGTTATCGGCTATTGGGATGCAAACCAGGCGATGCTGGAAAAGAACAGCCGGCTGTTCAGTGATGCATTCTATAGTTCCTCTTTGCCGGCAGAAGTACTGGAGGCTGTTGCTGCTAATTTAACTATATTGAAATCTCCTACGGTATTACGTCAATGGGATGGAAGATTTTGGGCTTGGGAAGGATGTCAGGATTCTTTTGGCTCTTGTCACGGAAGTTGTACGCATGTGTGGAACTATGCACAGGCTTTGCCCCATTTGTTCCCGTCTTTGGAAAGAACCTTGCGTGAAACGGAATTTAGGGTAAGCCAGAATACGGAAGGACACCAGAATTTTAGAGTCAACTTGCCTATTTCGGCACCGCCTCACAACTTCCATGCTGCTGCCGACGGACAGTTGGGTGGGATTATGAAAATTTACCGTGAATGGCGTATCAGCGGGGATACACAGTGGATGAAAGACCTTTTCCCGGCAGTGAAAAAGAGTCTTGACTATTGCATCCGTACATGGGACCCCTTGCATAAGGGCTATCTTGAAGAGCCGCACCACAATACTTATGACATCGAGTTCTGGGGACCGGACGGCATGTGTACAAGTTTCTATTTGGGAGCTTTGACTGCGTTTATAGAGATGGGCAAGGAGCTGAAGCAACCCGTTAAGGAATATACGGCCCTGCTGTCAAAAGGCAAGAAATACATGGAAACTGCACTCTTCGATGGAGAATATTTCATACAGAAAATTCAGTGGGAAGGGCTTCAGGCTCCCAATCCGGTTGATGTAATGTCTTTCGGGGGAAGTTATTCCGAAGAGGCCCTGAAATTGCTGAAGGAAGAAGGGCCAAAATACCAATACGGTACCGGTTGTCTGTCCGATGGAATTTTAGGGATGTGGATGGCTTCCGTATGCGGACTGGATGAAGTGCTGGACAATGAAAAGGTCAGGAGCCATCTGGTGGCCGTACACAAATACAATCTGAAACATGACTTGATAGACCATTTCAATCCTCAAAGACCGGTGTATGCTTGTGGTAAGGATGGCGGATTATTGCTTTGCACATGGCCGAAGGGTGGTATGCTGTCACTGCCTTTTGTATACAGCAATGAAGTCTGGACCGGTATCGAATATCAGGTTGCCAGTCATTTGATGATGAAAGGTGAGGTGGAAAAGGGCTTGGATATTGTCCGTGAATGCCGTGAGAGATATGATGGAAGAGTAAGAAACCCATTCAATGAGATAGAGTGCGGCCACTGGTATGCACGTGCCATGGCAAGCTATGGAATGTTGCAGGGGCTTACAGGAGTGCGGTATGATGCTGTTGACAAAACCATGTACATCAATTCTAAGATTGGTGATTTCAAAAGTTTCATCAGTACTGATACCGGTTTCGGAACTATTGAATGGAAAGCAGGAAAGCCTGTATTGAATGTGGTTTATGGCAACATTGATGTGAAACGCTATAATGTTTCGGGCAAGATTGTGGATTGAGGTCGATTAGGATAGGGATGTACAATCAAAGACAGATTAAGATGACAGAGAAGAAGAAACTTCTTGTTTTGTGTGTTGCACTATTTTGTTTTATAGCTGTTTCTGCACAGCAGAGAATGTCTGTATCGTCTCCTGACGGAAAACTTAGATTTTCTCTGAAAGTGACGTCGGAGAGTGTTTCATATGACATCGACTATAGGAAGCAGCCTCTTATAACAAATTCTTTGCTTGGTTTCAGCTTTGATAGCGGAGAGTTCGGAAGGAATCTTAAAGCAGGAAAGGTGCAGCGTAAAAAGATTGATGAGACATACAAGCTCATTGTCGGCAAGACAAGTAGTGTACGTAGCCGTTGCAATGAAATGACCGTTCCCATGCAGGAACGGTCAGATTCCGGCCGTCTGATAAACCTGGTTGTAAGGGCATTCGATGACGGGATAGCATTCAGATATGAATTTCCGGAACAGAAAGCATGGGATTCATACGTGATGTACGATGAAAGGACACAGTTCAACTTGCAAGGAAACCCGATGGCGTTGCTCATGTACCTGCCCGGGTATGTGAATACACACGAAGGGGTATACAGTCATGTAAGATATGACAAGGTGGCAAGGAAAAGGCTGATAGAGATGCCCGCCACATTCGAGTTCGACAACGGGGTGGCAGTGGCCATAACCGAAGCGGCCATACGGGACTATGCGGGAATGTACCTGATGAAGGAGAAGGGTGGGCTGACTGGAAAGCTCTCGCCAAAACTGGGGCAGGAGAAGATAAAGGTCGAGACAGACAACTTCCCACACCGTACCCCGTGGCGCGTAATCTCCGTTGCAGACCGGGTGGGAGGATTGCTGGAGACGAATATACTAACAAGCCTGAACGAGCCCTGCAGGATTGAAGACACTTCATGGATTAAGCCTTGCCGGACCACGTTTACATGGTGGAACGGGAATGTCGTGCCAGACAGCACCTTCTCTCCGGGAAACAACTTCGATACAAACAAGTACTACATCGATTTTGCAGCACGCAATGGCTTGGATGCACATGGAATCTACGGATATGCGGAGACTCCTTGGTACTATGATGACAACTTCAATTTCGGATGGGCGGGACCCAATGCGGACGTTACAAAACCGATACCGTGCCTGAACATGCCGAGAATTGTGGAATATGCAAGAAGCAAGGGGGTTGGCATACATCTGTGGGTACACTGGAGACCGTTGTACGACAAACTCGAAGAAGCCTTTGCGCTCTATGAGGGATGGGGAGTAAAAGGACTCATGGTGGACTTCATGGACCGTAATGACCAAGAGATGATACGCATCCAAGAAGAGATACTGGAATGTGCGGCAAGACACAGGCTCTTCATACAGTTCCATGGGTCGAGCAAGCCTTCCGGACTGGTAAGGACGTATCCGAATGAATTCACACGGGAGGGGACACTCAACTATGAAGTATGCAAATGGGACACGCTGGTGAATGCGGACCATGACATTGCGATACCCTTCACCAGGATGCTGGCGGGAGCGACGGACTATCACCTGGGAGGGTTTAGGGCACTGCCGCGCTCGGAGTTCAAGATACAGTATGTAAATCCTCATGTAATGAGCACACGCTGCCATATGTTGGCCATGTATGTGGTTTTGGAAAACCATCTCACCTCGTTGTGCGATACGCCAAAGGCTTATGAAGGTCAACCGGGGTTCGAGGTGCTCCGTACCGTGCCGGGAACGTGGGATGAGATAAGAGTTCCGCTGGCAAAAATGAATGAGCATGTCACGGTGGCCCGCAGGAGCGGTTCGGACTGGTGGGTGGGCTCACTGAACAACGGTACGGAAAGGGATCTGAAATTGGAATTGGACTTCCTTAGTGAGGGGGACTACCAGGCAACGATCTATACCGATGCGGAGGATGTGGAGCGGAATCCAAACAATCTGGACAGACAGGTACGGAAAGTTACAAGGAAGGATATCATTGAACTGAATCTGGCAAAGGATGGAGGAGCGCTATTACATATCAGAAGGTTATAAGGGTGATGTTTATCAGTTGAAATTGTATTTCAATCAGTTGTTAGTTTGTTAGGATAAGAAGATTGTTCCAGGATAATATTTTTAATCAATGGATTTATAGCATGAACAGAAGAAATTTTATAAAGAGAGTGGGCCTTTTGGGGGCAGGATATGCGCTGAATAAAAACTTGATGTTTGCGAATTCAGGCGTAGCTTCGACAGCTACCTCTTTTTCGTCGTTTCCAACAGTAAGGAAGCCTATATCGGAAAGGAACTTCAAAAGTCCTGCCATTGAAAAGGCCATTGCTACTTTTAAACAGAAGGTCAAGAATGAAGAACTGGGCTGGCTGTTTGGGAATTGTTTTCCGAATACGTTGGACACAACCGTTTTTTATTCAGAAAAGGATGGCCGACCGGATACATATGTGATTACCGGTGATATTGATGCCATGTGGTTAAGGGATAGTTCTGCCCAAGTATATCCGTATTTGGATTTCATGTCTGAAGATAAGAACCTGCAAAGACTGATAATTGGCGTTATCAATAAGCAGACCTCCTTTATATTGAAGGATCCGTATGCCAATGCCTTTTATGATGATGATACGAAGTATACAAGATGGAACAGCGATCATACGGAGATGAAACCGGGTATTCATGAGCGTAAATACGAGTTGGATTCGCTTTGCTATCCCATTCGCCTGGCATATGGATACTGGAAAAAGACAAATGATGCTTCTCCTTTCGATGCGCAATGGAAGAAGGCGATAGAAACCATTTTAAGGGTCTGCAAGGAACAGCAGAGAAAACATGGTAACGGGCCTTATAGCTTTCGCAGAACTTCGGAATGGGCTATAGATGCTGTTCCTATGGGTGGAGTGGGCTATAAAGTAAATCCGGTCGGATTGATTTGCTCTACTTTCAGGCCTAGTGATGATGCCACTATCTTTCCTTTTCTCGTCCCGTCCAATTTCTTTGCGGTGGCCAGTTTGAGGCAGGCTTCCGAAATGGTTCAAAAGATAACCAAAGACAATGTACTGGCTGATGAACTGTTGGCGTTGAGTAAAGAAGTTTATAATGCTTTACAGACGTATGCCGTGGTGAATCATCCGAAGTTCGGTAAAATCTATGCTTTTGAAATAGATGGCTTTGGATCGGCTTATCTTAGTGATGATGCCAACGTCCCTAATCTGCTGGCGTTACCCTATCTGGGTGGTGTTGATAGTGATGATGCAATTTATGCCAATACCAGAAGATTCGTGTGGTCGGAATACAATCCTTATTTCTTTAAAGGCTCTTATTTTGAAGGGATAGGAGGACATCATATTGGTACAGACATGATATGGCCGATGAGTCTGATAATGAAAGCCTTGACCGCTCAAGACGATAAAGAGTTACAGCAATGTATCCAGATGCTCCAGAAAACGCATGCCGGTACCGGATTCATGCACGAGTCATTCCACAAGGATGACCCCAAGAAATTCACAAGGAGCTGGTTTGCATGGGCCAATACATTGTTTGGAGAATTGCTGTGGAAAACATTCAATGAGAAACCTTATTTATTGGAATACTAATCATCTAATTAATCAATGTAAATAAAAACTTATGAGAAGAATTACAAAATTCAGTTTGTTACTCTCCCTTGTTCTGGGATTGTACTTTCCTGCTGTTTTTGCACAGTCGAACATGACGAATGAAATGTTTGACTTGGCAAAGTTGAAATCGGGTGTAAAGAACAAAAGAATCTCCAGTACAGACCCTACCGGAGGCAACAGAGATCATCTGGAACCTTTCAAGCCGGGTGAGAAACGTATCATTGCAGACATCAAGGGAGCAGGGGCCATCAACCATATTTGGGTAACCATTGCGCCTCCTCCTCCCACGTTGAGCAGAAATGATATTATTATCCGTATGTATTGGGATGGCAACGATTATCCCTCTGTAGAGTCTCCTATCGGACCTTTCTTTGGGCAAGGATGGGACGAAAGATATAATTATGCATCATTGCCTCTTTCATCAGGTCCTGAAAACGGTACCGGAATGTCTTGCTACTTTACCATGCCTTTTGAAAAGGGAGCACGTATTGAAATCGAGAATCAAAGTGACAGGAATATCGATGCCTTCTATTTCTATGTAGATTATCTGGAAATGGACAAGCTTCCCAAAGATATGGGCAGATTCCATGCGTGGTACAACCATAACCTCACGGAGGCCCTTCCCGAAGGTGAAACGGAATGGGGGCTTACCGGAGAGCAGAAACCGAATACTACTGGTAAGGACAATTACGTGTTTGTAGAGACACAAGGAAAAGGTCATTTCGTTGGTATTAACTACTATGTACACTGTCCTACTACTATGTGGTATGGTGAAGGGGATGATATGTGGTTCATTGACGGAGAAAAAACACCTTCATTGATAGGAACGGGTACGGAAGATTTTTTCAATACTTCCTGGTGTCCTAAAGAGGCATTCTCGCATCCTTATTTCGGGTATCCTCGTGTAAATAATGACATCGGCTGGTTGGGACGTACCCATGTTTACCGCTTCTTCATAGCTGATCCCATCTTCTTTGAGAAGAGTGTTAAAGGAACGATAGAGCATGGTTCTAATAATAATTTGACGTTGGATTTAGCAACCGTTGCCTATTGGTATCAAGATTCAGCCGTTGCTCTTCCAGAAGCTCCTACGAAAGCACAAAGAGCACCGAAGCCTTTCATCAATCACATGGACATACATCGTTGGCGTGACGCTTGGCGTAAGTCCAAGGGTAACAAAGCCACTCTGTGGGGCAACGAGTAAGCTTTGGTAGCGCTCTTTTCTATACATTCATAGGCTGATATTTATATCCGGGGTCTTGCCACTATAGTGGCAAGACTGTGCCTCTATATTGGCAAAGTTGTGCCACTATAATGGCACGACTATGGAAGAATAGTTCTACGGAGCAGCAAATTCAATAAATCATTAATAAAGGTACGAAATGAAGAATATTCCCAAAAAGCAATTTGTGGGCTGGATGCTGATGCTACTGTTGTGCATCAGTAGCTCGGCATTTGCCCAGTCGCCTAAGAAGGTGACCGGACGTGTGATGGATGCACAGGGTGAGTTGCTCATCGGTGTGAATGTGACGGAGGCGGCAGACCCCTCCAATGGTGTGGTGACGGACATCAACGGTACGTATACGATTACGTTGAAAAGTAATAAGCCGTCATTGAGGTTCTCTTATATCGGCTTCAAGGACAAAGTGGTAGCGGTAGGTTCCAAAGGAGTGCTTGATGTAGCTTTGGAAGAAGACGTGGCAGCCCTTGATGAAGTGGTGGTAGTGGGCTTCGGAACGCAGAAGAAAGCTTCTGTGGTCGGCTCCATCACCAATATCGAGCCTGCCAAACTTGCCGCGGCTCCCAGCCGTTCGCTCAGTAACAACCTGGCGGGTATGGTTCCCGGTGTGATTGCGGTTCAGCGTAGTGGTGACCCTTGGTTCAATAACTCCGACTTCTGGATTCGTGGTATCAGTAGCTTTACCGGCAATACTAATCCGCTGGTATTGGTGGACGGCGTCGAGCGTTCGCTCCACGACATCGATCCTGAAGAAATCGCCTCCTTCTCCGTGTTGAAGGATGCCGCCGCTAGTGCCGTCTACGGTGTGCGCGGTGCCAACGGTGTAGTGATGATTGAGACCAAGCGTGGTAAGATTGGAAAGCCGCAGGTGAACGTCCGCTTCGAACACTCCTTTACGCAACCCATCAAGATACCCGATTACATCGGCAGTGTGAAGTATCTGGAATTGATTAACGAAATGTATGCCGAGCAAGGTAGAGCCCCCTTTGCCAGCGAAGCCACCTTGCTGAACTACAAGAATCAGACCGACCCGGAACTCTATCCCGATGTGAATTGGTGGGACATCATCTCCAAAGACCATGCAGACAACACGAAGGCAAACGTTAGCGTCAACGGTGGTACGGACATCCTTCGCTATGCGTTGGTGGCAGGATATTACAATGAGAACGGTATTATTGAACGCGACAAGAACCAGGAGTGGGACTCTTCCCTGAAGGTGAGCCGATATACGGTACGTTCCAATGTAGATGTGAATGTGACTCCCACTACCTTGTTCCGTGCCAATGTGGGCGTGTTCCTGCAAACCCGTAACGCTCCTCCGGGAGACACGGAAACCAATCAGGGCATTTTCTATCAAGCCATGCGTGTACCTCCTTACGTGCATCCGGCCATCTATGCCGATGGACGCATTCCCCGTGTGATGCACAAGGAGAACCCTTGGGCGTGGGCCACACAGCGTGGATACGAAAAACTAAACCACAATAAGATTGAATCCCTAGTATCGTTGGAACAGGATTTGAAGTTCATCACACCGGGACTGAAGTTCAAGGGAACCTTCTCTTTTGACAAGTTCTCGGCAACTTCCGTGACACGTTCCAAGAACCCCTATTACTACAATCCCGCCACCGCACGCGATGCAGAGGGCAACATCATCACTGATGTGCAGACCACCGGACAAGAGTTCCTGGGCTATGAAAAAGGAGCTAAATGGGGAGACCAGTCCATCTATCTGGAAGGAATGCTTTCGTACAATCGTGTTTTCGGTGACGTACATGATGTGGGGGGGATGTTCTTGTACAATCAAAAGGACTACAACAACGGAGAAGCGCTTCCTTATCGTACACAAGGTATAGCTGGAAGACTCTCGTACACGTACGACAGCCGTTATATCGCCGAGCTGAATTTCGGTTATAACGGTTCCGAAAACTTTGCCAAAGGCAAACGCTTCGGCTTTTTCCCGGCAGCGGCGATAGGATGGATTGTGTCTCAGGAAAAGTTCATGGAGCCGCTTTCAGGTATCATCTCCAATTTAAAATTGAGGGCTACTTGGGGTAAGGCAGGAAACAGTGAGTTGGGAATCAGGGGAAGAGCAGATTACAGACGTTTTGCATATATTTCTACTATCGTTGATACGGGTTCTTATCGCTGGGGTACGGATGCAGAGATATATCGCTTGGGACGTTCGGAAGGTGAGATTGGTGTACCTGACTTGACCTGGGAGACTGTGACTAAGATGAATGCTGGACTAGATTTGGGGTTATGGAACAATAGCGTGAATATTGTTATGGATGTGTTTAAGGAGAAGCGTGAGGATATCTTTATGAAGCGTACCAACGTACCTGGTTCTGCCGGATTCAACCGCCCCGTTTGGGCCAATTACGGCAAGGTCGATAATCAGGGATTTGATGTGTCTTTGAATGTCAACCACAAGTTCAATAGCGATTGGGCCATTTCCGCTATGGCAAACTATACCTACGCACACAATAAGGTTGTGGAAATAGACGAACCTGCCGCCATCTTGGGTACATACCGTTCGCAGACCGGTAAGCCTGTAGGGCAATTGTTTGGCTTGATAGCCGAAAGGCTCTTTACGGAAGATGATTTCGATGAAAACGGTATGCTTAAGGAAGGGATTCCCGCACAAAAATTCAGTGATATGAGTAACCTGCGTCCCGGTGACATTAAATACAAGGATTTGAACGGGGATGGTGAAGTGACCGCAGTAGATGCAACAGCCATTGGCGGTACACGTATTCCTGAGATTGTCTATGGTTTTGGAGCTACAGTAAGCTATAAGTCGTTCGATTTGGGAGTATTCTTCCAAGGAACAGGTAAAACCTACCAGCTCCTGGGCGGAGAGACCTGGTTACCGGGTTCCTCTTTAGGTGCCGGTAACATCTATTCGAATATTGACGACCGTTGGACACCCGAAAATCCGAGGCAAGATGTATTCTGGCCCCGTATGGGAGACAAGGCTGTGGCAAACAATGAACAAGCTTCCACATGGTGGTTGCGTGACATGAGTTTCCTGCGCTTGAAGAATCTGGAACTTGGATATACCCTTCCGCAACGTTGGACTACCAAAATTGGCATCCGCGGCTGCCGTTTGTTTGCAAGAGGAACCAATCTGCTGACGTTTTCCGACTTCAAGCTTTGGGATCCCGAACTGGAAACTACCGATGGATTGAGATACCCGCAGATGAAATCTGTATCAGTGGGCTTTAGCATCAATTTCAACAATTAATCAAGATACGAAGAAAATGAAAAAATATAAATCTATAGTAAAAGCTGTCTTATTGTCGTGCACCCTGGCATTGACAACAAGTTGCAACGATTTCTTGGATAAAGCTCCCGATGACCAGCTTACCATGGAGATGATTTTCACGGATAAGATAAGGACCGAAGACTGGTTGGCAGGTGTCTATTCATCTATTCCCAGCCCCATGTGGGGGTATTTCAAGGCACAGGGCTATAACATCATGGGCGATGATATCACCATTCCCCAAGACTGGTCGCCGTATGGATGGGGCAATGTGTATGCCTACACCACCGGAAACTGGAGTCCTATCTCTACATGGGACCCCTATTATTGGGTAGAATTGCACAAGCGCATACGTTCCGGCCTTATCTTCTTGCAAGAGGCAAAAGTTCTTCCGGAAAAAGACCTGACGGAATCTTATGTCAACCAGATGAAGTACGAAGTCCGCTTCCTGATAGCCTACTATTACTCTTTGATGATTGAGTTGTATGGTGCCATACCGTTTACTCCCGGTGTGCTTGTTTCCGTCGATGCGCCCGAATCGGAGATGATGACTTCCCAAAGACCCTATGCCGAAGTGGTAGATTGGATTGACAAAGAGCTGCTGGAAGTGTCAGAACATCTGCCCGCTGTCTATCCCAACAATACCGATTGGGGCAGGGCCACCTCTATCATGGCTTTGGCAATACGTGCCAAAACGTTGCTATTTGCCGCAAGCCCGTTGTTCAACGGAAATCCGGACCTCAAGGACTGGAAGAATTCGGAAGGAGAATTCCTTTTTGATGCCGAAGCCAAGCCGGAAAGATGGGAAAAGGCTGCCAAAGCTCATCTGGACTTGATAAAGGCAGCCGAAGCAGCCGGACATAAGCTGTACTATGAATATAATGTGGATGGAAGCATCGACCCCTTCATGTCTTACTACAACATGTCGTTGAAACGCTTCTCAGAAGGCAACAAGGAGATTCTTTTCGGACGCCCCGAAAATGTGGACCTGAACTACTGGCAGGCTCATCATCTGCCGAAAGGTATCGGTGGAAATGCCGCTATGGGTGTCACTCAGGAGCTGGTGGACGCTTTTTATATGAAGAACGGTGAAATGCCTATATTGGGATATAACGAGGATGGTTCGCCCATTATCAACCCGGAATCGGGGTATGTGGAAAACGGATTCTCTACCAATACAGAGTATAGAACCACGAAGTGGCCGGGCGGCGGACCTTCGAACCTTGCCAATAAAGAAACCGGTGTAAGCCCGGTAACAGAAGAAGGTACCTACAACATGTATTGCAACCGGGAGCCTCGCTTCTATGTTTCCGTCATCTATAATGGCGCATGGCTGGGAGTTGATAACCGTCGTGTGGACTTCCTTCAAGGAGGCCGTGATACGGATATGACTTTCGACTCTCCGCAGAACGGTTATAATGTCCGTAAGCGAATCTCTTTGGATGTACTTCCCAGAGATGGAAAGTATGTATATCAGCCGGGTATCTTATACAGAATGGCTGAAGCGTATTTGGGCTATGCGGAAGCATTGAACGAGTCTTCGCCAGCTCCCACTCCCGATGTATATAAGTATGTGAACTTGATTCGTGAACGTGCCGGAATTCCCGCTTTGAAGGAAGGGCTGAGTAAGGAAGAAATGCGTGCCGCCATTCAGCAAGAACGTCGGGTAGAGTTCAATTGTGAAGGTATCCGTTTCCATGACCTCCGTCGTTGGAAGATTGCCGACAAATACCTGGGCGGCAAGCTTTATGGTATGAATCATGACGGTTCTGAGAAGAGCGATGATGTGAACAATCCGAAGGCTTTTTATAAGAGAACTTACTATAAGAGCCGTACCTTCAACAAAAGAATGTATTTATGGCCCGTTCCGCAGGCTCAGATGGACATCAACCCCAATTTGAGACAAGCTCCCGGATATTAATAAATAATTAGAGAACAAGTATGAAATCAATAAAATTCATTTTTAGTGCGATGACATTGGCATTTGCTGCATTGACATCCTGTTCGGATGATAACAGTGTGGACTTGTCCAATCGTAAGTTTGTACGTATTGACCAATCATCGGTTTATTTGGAGATTGACGAAACTGCCACAGTTACCGCTTCTGTTGATGACCTGGCAGGCGATTCCTATCAGTTGAAGTGGAGTGTCCTCAACTCCGATGTGGCTACCATTGAAGGTGTGGAAAATAATGCAGCTGTAATTACACCTGCTGCTGTTGGAAAAACGGTCATCAAGGTAGAAACGGCTGATGGCAAGTTGTGCTACTTTAGCGACTTGACTGTTACCAAGACTCCTAAGACGTGTTACATTGACTTTGGTGTCATTGATTCTCCGGCTCCGTTTAACAACTATAGGAATCCCAGAGACCCCGGATTGGTAAATATGCTCGACCATAGAGGTCGTCCTACTACTTTCGGCATCGAGGTGGACAAACCGTTTTCCGGAGAATTGGCTCGCGGTTTGAATAATAATTTGGGTCTTCCAAAAACAGCTTCTGAGGATATGTTTTTCAGCGACGGTATTGCTATTCCGCTCAGTGGATTTAAGGTGACAGGTCTCTCTCAAGGAACAAAATATACGTTCAGTTTCTATGGTCACATCAATGACCGTGGAACTGAAACCGAGTTCCATGTAATCGGAAAGAACGATGGCGTTGCTTATTTGGTTAATGACGATAATTTCGATAGAACGGTAGAGATTAAGGGTATTGAGCCTAATGACGAAGGTGTTGTTTATATCGAAATGAAACCGGGCCCGAACAATGTACAATGGGCCAAATTCTTTGGCGTAAATACCATGGTACTTTCAGAAGAGGAGAATTGATGTGGTTTTATAGACCATAATCCTTTCTATTGAAATAATACTGTCAGTGAGGAGAGATACCGTTTAAACAGGCATTCTCTCCTTGCCTTTTTAAAAAACATATAGTAAAATAGTTTATGAAAATTAATTTGAAAGAAGTTTCTGTTTTCTTGTCTGCCATTCTATTGGCAGGCTCGTATGCCGTGGCTCAGAACCCATACAGATGGACGGATGAGCTGGAGTTATTGAAAAGAGTGGATAAATTGCCGGAGTATCGCACTGGCTCTTATGTGGAGCAGTTCTCGAGTTACGACCGTACCGGAGGCAATGATGATGGTTTTGCGGGTACTTATTCTTTCCTTCGTAAGGAAGGTGATAAGTTGGTGATTGCTGAGATGGAAGGCCCCGGAGTCATCAACCGAATCTGGACTCCTACACCGACGGACAATATGCTCTATTTCTATTTTGATGGACAGAAAGAGCCCGGTCTGAAAATAAAGTTCTCGGATTTGTTTTCCGGTAAGGTTTATCCGTTTACAAAGCCCGTTTGTGGCAATGAAATCGGTGGTTTTTATTGTTATCTGCCCATTACGTACAAAAAGTCCTGCAAAATTGTTTTCGATGGACCTAAATTGGAATTCATTCAGATACAATACCGTAACTTGCCGGAAAAGAAGGTGGAAACCTATACCGGTGAATTCTCACAGCAGGATAAGGATTTGTTGGCTGAGGTGAATAGAATATGGGCTGACTTGTCTCCTGCTGTAACGAATTATACCTTTGGAAAATCAGCTGGTGTACAGACGGAAGAAAAGGTATTTACACTGAGTCCGGGAGAAGAAGTTTCTTTCTTTGAGATGGCAGAACCGGGACGTATTGTAGGTATGTCGATTGATGGCGGAACATCTTTCGAAGGTTTATACAAAGATGTGATTCTTTCAGCTAAATGGGATAATGAGAAGGTGGAGGCTATTTATGCCCCCGTTGCTGATTTTTTTGGATATGCCTATGGAAAAGGAGCAATGCGGAGTATCTTAATGGGTAAGCAAGGTACTTCCAACTACTGCTATCTGCCAATGCCTTTTGACAAGTCAGCTTCTATGAAGATGATTTATAAAAAGAGAGAAGGTATTCAGCAATCTCCTATTTCTGTAAACGTTAAAGTGTACTATAACAGTAATAAGCGTAATGTGAAGGAAGAGGGTAAGTTCTATTCTGTATGGCGTAGAGAGAAAACTCCTCTCGGCATTTTCCATAAGTTTGCTGCACAAAAAGGAAAAGGACATTATGTAGGAACCATCCATCAGGCACAAGGCCTGCGTCCGGGAATGACCTTGTTCTTCGAAGGGGACGACAGCACTTACGTAGATAATAAAATGCGTCTGCACGGCACCGGTTCCGAAGACTATTACAACGGTGGCTGGTATGCTTTATTGGATCGTTGGGACAGAGGAAACAGCCTCCCTCTCCATGGTTGTCTGGATTATTCACTTCCGATGGCCAGAACCGGTGGATACCGTTTCTTCTTGGCCGACAAAATGTCCTATGAGAAGGAAATCTATCATGGAATGGAACATGGTGAAGTAAAAAATAATTTCCCGGTAGATTATACATCTGTTGGATTCTTCTATGCAGCCCAGCCATTGCAAGGCAGAGAAGAGCCTACTGCTGAATTACGCACTGTATATCAGCCGACAGAACATATTTATTTCCCTCAATTGATGCAGCTGAGTCTTGGTGGAGGTGTCCAGGTAACAAATGAGCGTGGAATCCGTATGACCACCCAGCATGGAGGAGTAGTGCGCATCATGCTGAACGATGTGCCCGAAGGAAAATATAAAGTGCTGATAAACTATTTTGAGAAACCGAATGGTGCCGACTTCCAGGTTTGGCAACGCCAGAAGCAACTGTCCGGATGGATCTCTACTAAGAAGGACAAAGAAGTGTCTAAAGACAGAGTACATGTAGGAGACATCAATTTGACGGAACAAACCAATTCGGTCACTTTCCATGTGAGAAATAATAACGGTGGGGACCAGTTTGAACTGGGACTGATTATCCTGGAAAGAATGAAGGAATAGATGTGGGAATGTGTACTTGTATATGGAATTGATAAGAATGAGAACTAAACAAATTTTACTGTTCGGGCTTGTTACCTGTAGTTTGACGGGCAATATGGCTTGTAAGGATGCTGATAGTGAAAAAACGCTGTGTATTGATAATGTACGCATGATATCCCGTGTCACGGGTGATCCTTTGCCGGGAGATACATTGCTGAATCCCAATAATACCGGACCTGACTTTGATGTATATGGAACGGATTTGGGGTTAATGTGGCATATGGATGGAAACCGTGTGGGCATGTTTTTCGGAGATACCAGTGGAGAAGGTTTTGTCGTGAATAAAAATGGTGGCAATGGTTCCAACTGGCGTTCCAACGTACTGGCTTTTTCATCGGATACAGAGCTTACAGACGGTCTTAAAATAGATTCAATGCTGCTTGATGCCGATGGTAAGGCGCTTGAGGTATGTGCGGGCGGTAAGACGAATCCGGAGGTATACCAGACTTCCATCCCTACGAGTGCTATTCGGGCCGGTAAAACGGATTGTGTCCATATTATGAACATCTATGATTGGGGAGCGCCTCATGGACGCTGGCTTACCAATTTTTCTTCTGTCTATACTTCCAATGATGACGGTCGGACATGGGAGCGGCGTGAAGAGGTGACTTTTTCTCCCGACAGTCATTTTTCGCAAGTGGCTTATGCCAAACGTGACGGATGGATTTATATGCTTGGCACACAGGCCGGACGTGGTGATGCTGCGTATCTGGCGCGTTTCCTTGAGAAAGATCTTCTGGATATGAAGGCCTATGAATACTGGAATGGTGAAAGTAAAGAGTGGATACGTGGAAATGAGGCTGCCGCTACTCCGGTATTGAGAGGTCCCGTAGGAGAAGCGTCGCTGATATGGCACAAGAAGTTTGAGCGTTGGATTCTGACTTATAATTATGATCCGAATCATGACGAGACTCCTTTGACCAAAAGGCATGCCATTCTTTATTGTACATCGAAGGATCTCGTCCAGTGGAGCGAGCCGAAAGTATTGGCGGAAGCGGACAGATATCCAGCTTTGTATTGCGCTTACATACATCCGTTGAAAGACAATGATGACCAGCTTTGGTTCATCATGTCCATGTGGGGGCCGTACAATGCTTTTCTGATGTGTGCCGATATGAAGCTGGAATAATAATCACTTGACTTGAATTGGATATGAAGCTTAGGAATTTATTTTTATTAATAGCTCTCTCGTTACCGGTTTGCTTGTCTGCACAGACAAGCAAACAAATCTATCTGCAACGAGCCGATTCTTTGCTTCAGCAGATACTTACTCTCTATAAAGTGGAGAAGTATGGCCTGCTGACGGAAACTTATCCAAGAAACCCGGAGCAGAGAATTACATATACGGCCAATACCGGCGTTGTTGTTAACCAGCAGGAGGTCTCTTTTTTGTGGCCTTATTCAGCCTTGGTATCCGGTTGTGTTTCTTTGTATAAGGTTTCCGGGCAAAAGAAGTACAGAAAACTGATGGACCGGCAGATAAAGCCGGGACTGGACCTTTATTGGGACTCTACCCGGATTCCCCATTGTTACCAGTCGTATCCGGCTTTTGCAGGTCATAATGATCGTTATTACGATGACAATGACTGGGTGGCCATTGATTTCTGTGATTACTATGAACGGACTGGTGACAAGGAGTATCTGGAAAAAGCCATCCAGCTGCATGACTATATTTATTCCGGATGGTCCGAAGAGTTGGGGGGAGGAATCTATTGGTGCGAACAGAAGAAAGAATCAAAAAATACTTGTTCGAATGCTCCGGCTACTGTTCTCTGTATGAAGCTGTTTAAGTTGACTAAGGATGCGAAATACCTTGAGCAAGCTAAGAAGACCTATCAATGGACCCGTGACAATCTTTGTGACCCTTCTGACTTTGTATATTGGGACAACAAGAATTTGCAGGGAAAAGTGGATCCGGCCAAATATACTTATAACAGCGGGCAGATGATTCAGGCCGGTGTACTTCTCTATCAGGCAACTGGAGAAAAGCGTTACCTGAAGGAGGCGCAGCAGACAGCCGAGGGTTCCTGCCGTTTCTTTCTGAAGGTACAGCCTATTGCAATAGGAGAGATGAAATTCTTCCCGGGAACTCCTTGGTTTAATGTAATCTTGTTCAGAGGCTTGAAGGCACTATATCTGGTTGATAGGAATGAGGCGTACATAAAGACCATGATTGAGAATGCGGATTATGCCTGGAACTATACGCGTGATGAGAATGGCTTGTTTAGTAATGATTGGTCGGGCCACAGAGAAGAGCAGTTCAAAAGTCTACTGGAGAATGCTTGTATGATTGAGCTTTTCGCCGAGATCAGCGAATTACAATGAATAAAACCTTTAAACACAATAAACAATAAATAAACAGAAAATGAAAAAACAGATTGCAGTATTGGTATCCGCCTTGCTAATGGGTGGCGGTACCTATGCTCAGAATGGTGCTCAGGCGCAAAAACCGAAAGCCTACATGGTGTCTGATGCACATTTGGACACACAGTGGAACTGGGATATCCAGACCACAATTAAGGATTATGTATGGAACACGATCAGTCAGAATTTGTTTCTGCTGAAGCAATATCCGGAATACATCTTTAATTTTGAAGGTGCGGTCAAGTATGCTTGGATGAAAGAATATTATCCGGCGCAATACGAAGAGATGAAGAAATTCATAGAGAGCGGTCGTTGGCATATTAGTGGAGCCAGCTGGGATGCCACTGATACGCTGGTTCCTTCCATAGAGTCTGCGATTCGTAACATCATGCTCGGCCAGGATTATTACCGGAAGGAATTCGGTGTGGAGAGCACGGACATTTTCTTGCCGGACTGTTTCGGTTTTGGCTGGACACTTCCTGCCATTGCGTCCCATTGCGGACTGATTGGTTTCTCTTCCCAGAAGTTGCAGTGGCGCAACAAGCCGTTCTACGGCAACGACAAATATCCTTTCACTGTCGGCTTATGGCAAGGTATAGACGGCTCTACCATCATGATGGCTCATGGATATGATTATAACCAGCGTTTTGAGGACGAAGACTTGTCGGAAAACAAGAATTTGTTGGAATTGACTACCCACTCTCCGCTTCACATGGTCTACCGCTATTACGGTACGGGAGACATAGGCGGTTCACCTACATTGGAGTCTGTACGTGCCGTAGAGAAAGGCTTGCAAGGCAATGGTCCGTTGCAGATTGTCAGTGCCACGAGTGACCGGATATATAAAGACTTCCAGCCTTACGCAAGCCATCCGGAACTGCCCAAGTTCAACGGTGAACTGTTGATGGATGTTCACGGTACCGGATGTTATACTTCCCAGGCTGCCATGAAGCTGTACAACCGTCAGAATGAGCTTTTGGGGGATGCAGCGGAACGCTCTTCCGTTGTAGCCGAATGGCTGAACCAAGCTTCCTATCCCGGAGCTGCATTGACTGAGAACTGGCAGCGTTTCATTTTCCATCAGTTCCATGATGACCTTACGGGAACAAGTATACCGCGGGCTTATGAATTCTCATGGAATGACGAGTTGATTTCCCTCAAGCAGTTCTCCGGTATTCTGACTTCCTCCATTGATGCTGTGGCAAGAAAGATGGATACCAGGATGAAAGGGATACCGGTGGTGCTTTACAATGCGCTTGGATTCCAGGTTTCCGATATGGCAGAGGTGGAACTTGCCTTGCCAAAGAAACCGAAAGGGATTACCGTATATGATATGAATGGCCGGAAAGTGGCCGCCCAATTGCTGTCCTATGCCGATGGTAAAGCCAGACTATTGATAGAAGCCGTTGTGCCTGCTACCGGTTATGCGGTATATGATGTCCGCACTTCCGGTTCGTCGGCTGACACCCGGGTATCTGTGGATTCCAATGCATTGGAGAATTCCATTTATAAGATAACGTTGGATACGAAGGGTGATATTGTTTCACTGTTTGACAAGAAGAACGGCAAGGAGCTGGTGAAACCCGGTAAATCCATTCGTCTGGCACTCTTCACGCAGAACAAGTCCTACATGTGGCCTGCTTGGGAGATCTTGAAGGAGACTATAGACCGGGAACCGGTTTCCATCACAGAGGATGTGAAGATGACACTGGTGGAGGATGGTGAGCTGCGCAAGTCACTCTGCATCGAGAAACGTTATGGAGAGTCACTCTTCAAGCAGTACATCCGTTTGTATGAGGGTAGCCGTGCCGACCGCATAGACTTTTACAATGAGGTGGACTGGCAGTTGTCCAATGCTTTGTTGAAGGCCGAATTTCCTTTGAACATGGCAAATACGGAAGCCACCTACGATTTGGGACTTGGAAGTGTGAGGCGGGGCAACAATACGGAGACTGCCTACGAAGTCTATGCACAGTATTGGGCCGATTTGACTGACCGTAGTGGAAACTATGGCGTGTCTGTCTTGAATGACAGCAAATACGGCTGGGACAAGCCGGACGACAACACCCTCCGCCTGACCCTGCTGCATATCCCCGAAACAGACAAGGATTATGCTTACCAGAACCGCCAGGACTTCGGGCATCATTGCTTTACATACAGTCTGGTGGGTCATGCCGGTGGACTTGACAAGGCTGTCACCATGGAGAAGGCGGAGATATTGAACCAGAAGCTGAAAGCTTTCCGTACCGATAAACATAGGGGTACATTGGGTAAGGAGTTCTCTTTCGTCTCTTCCAATAACCGCAATGTCATTATCAAGGCATTGAAGAAAGCCGAGAACTCGGATGAGTATGTAGTGCGTGTCTATGAGATAGGCGGTGAGAAGGTGCAGGATGCGGTACTTTCTTTTGCAGGCGAAATTGCCAGTGCCTGCGAAGCGGATGGCACTGAAAAGAGTATCGGTTCGGCCGAATTCAGTGGAAACGGGCTGTCTGTAAGTATAAAGCCTTATTCTATAAAGACATTCAAGGTACGTTTGAAGTCATCGGGCGAGGACGCTTATCAATTGCAGTATGCCTCTTTACCGTTGTCCTATAACTGTAAATGTTCCTCATTCAACGAGTTCCGCGGTGAAGCTGATTTTGAGTCGGGTTATTCGTTTGCGGCAGAACTGTTGCCCGAATCCCTGACTGTAAACGGGATTCCTTTCCAGCTCGGCGAGAAAGATGCCGCCAACGGAATGACGTGCAATGGTGATACTATTGTTCTACCGGAAGGTAAAAAGTATAATAAACTGTATTTTCTGGCTGCCGCTACGGACGGGGACTATGCCGCCACTTTCCGGTGCGGAGGGAACAAGAGTGAGGTCATTGTACCTTCCTATACCGGATTTGTCGGACAGTGGGGACATTCGGGACATACCAAAGGTTATCTGAAGGATGCCGAAGTGGCTTATGTGGGAACTCACCGCCACTCTCCTACAGCCGATGAGGCCTATGAGTTTACCTATATGTTCAAGTTCGGTGTCGATATTCCGGCAGGTGCTGCCAGCCTTATACTTCCGAAGAATGAAAAGGTTGTTCTTTTTGCTGCCACATTGGTGGAGGAAACTCTGAAACCCGTCCAGGTTGCCACTAGCTTGTTCCATACAGCCATCCGTGACAATGAGATGGAGTTGAACAGTGTGGAGGTGGAAAAAGAAAACCTGTTGAAGGGTGCGAAGATTATCGCCTATTCCGGCTATTTTAATGATAATGAGAAGCCCGAACGTATCGTTGACGGGGATGTCGATACCAAATGGTGTGAAGTGGGAAGTGCGTTGAACTATGTGGATTTTGATTTGGGTGAGGCGAAAACTGTGAGCGGTTGGAAACTGGTGAATGCAGGCCGTGAGGACAAAGGGTACATTACTTCCGCTTGCTTCCTGCAAGGCAGAAACAGCCAGACTGAAGAATGGAAGACACTTGACAATATAGATGGAAACCGGCAGAATGTCGTATCACGTATGATTGACACTCCGGCGCAGGTACGCTATGTACGCTTGATGATAACCCGTCCTATGCAGCATGCAGGAGGAAGGGTGTTACGCATCAATGAGATGGAGATTTACTAAAATAATCGGTTATGATGAAAAAACTAGTTTTTGTAATTCAGTTGATATTTCTCTATAGCGGTTTGGCTATGGCCGACCCGGTTATCTCTCTTAAGACATTGTTGCATGAGATGACAGACCGTTCCGTGCTGGCGCGTTGGCCCGAAAATGCCTATACGTGTAAGCAGTTCAGCAGCTACGACCGTAGTTCGCATAACATGACGGATAAGCGTGCCTGGTTTGGTAATTTCGACCAAGGACAGTTTATCCGCCAGGAAGAGAACGGAGGGAGGACGGAATATGTGATGATGGATGCCGAAGGCCCCGGTGCCATGGTTCGTTTCTGGATGACTTTCTCCGGCATAAATCGGGGACAAGGGACTCTGCGTATCTACATAGACAATGAGGAAAAACCGGTAATTGAAGGCAATGTACGTGATATATTGAGCGGACAAGTCCTTTGTGGAGAACCTCTTTCAACTTCAGTACCCGATGAGGCTCCGATGGAAGAAAGAGGGCATAATTTATATTTGCCCATACCTTATGCCAAGCGGTGCAAGGTGACTATCGAATCGCCGGACTTGAAGATTACTCCGGAGGGGAAAATTGAGAGTAAGACCATTGTATACTATGCTATCAATTACCGCACTTATACTTCTCCGGTCAAGGTGATTTCTTTCTCGGCCAAAGAGTTGAAGAAGAATGCCCGGCTGATAGCTGCTGTCAATAAGAAGCTGTCGGAAGGAACACCTGGTATTGATACTCCGCTTGCGGGAGGAGAAAGTACGCTCAATCTGGCGACTTCTCTGGCTCCGGGTGAAAGCCGTAGTTTTACGATTGACGGCTCTCGTGCCATTCGTCGTCTTTCGATGCGGATTGATGCTGATGACCGTCGCCAAGCACTTCGCTCTACGGTCTTGTCCATTGCCTTTGATGGGGAACCAACTGTCTGGGCTCCGGTCGGTGAGTTTTTTGGGGTAGGCTATTATCCCGTTGCAACTGGTACGTGGTATACGCGGGCCGTGCAGGATGATGTGATGAGTGCATGGTGGGTGATGCCTTTCGAGCGGAACTGTACGATTACCTTGACCAATTATGGGGAACAGCCGGTGGAGATATCCAAGGCTGCTGCAGTTAGTGGAAAGTGGCAGTGGGATGAGCGCTCCATGCACTTTGGTACCACATGGCAGCAGTTTACGCATATCCATGCCCGGGGCGATGAGTTTGCCCAGGACCTTACGTTTGCCGATCTTAAAGGTAGGGGCGTGTATGTGGGAGATGCGGTTACTGTCTATAACCCCAACTTGGGTTGGTGGGGAGAAGGAGATGAAAAGGTGTATGTGGACGGTGAAACCTTTCCGTCACACTTTGGAACGGGTACAGAAGATTATTATGGCTATGCCTGGGGGCGCTATGAACCGTGGATAAACCATCCTTTTGTTGCCCAACCCATAGGAGATGGTTGTTATGCTCACATAGGTTTGGCGCAGAATACCCGTGTTCGTAGTTTGGATGCGATTCCGTTTACCCGGAGCCTGCGCTTTGACATGGAGTTATTCGATTGGTCGAATATACACCTTAATTATGCTCCGATAACCTTCTGGTATATGCTTCCCGGAGGCGAAATACAGCCGAAACCCTTTGTGAGCGATGTACGCGAACGGGTTGCCAACCAGCCGTCAGATATTTTCGGTTCAGGGATGAGTCTGGTTGTGGAGGGCGAAGTCATGCAGCCTCGTCCGGGGCATATGGGTTCTGTTGAATTGCAGACCAACTTCCACCCCTTGTGGAGTGAGGGTATGCAGCTCTACTGGAAAGAGTTTAAACCGGGAGATAAGCTGTCATTAGTTTTTGACAGTGAAGTGGAAGGAACTTATTATGCGAAAATACAGTTCACTGTGGCGCCTGATTATGGTACATTTGCCCTTCGTGTAAATGATAAGGTGATTACTCCGGAAGTCAGTCTGACCAATGGAGAAGTGTCTCTGCTTTTGGTGAATCTTGGGCGGGTCAATTTGAAAAAAGGAAAGAATGAGTTGCAGATTGAGTCGATTGCACTGGCTCCGGGACATGATACCGGTTTCTTTGGGATTGATAAGTTGACTCTTCGCAAATAATTCTGTAGACGTCTCTATCGCAGGGATTGTACTTGTATGGATAGCTTTGGATAAATAAAAGTCCAAGGCTATCTTTTTTGTATCAGTTCTTTTTCTATGATAAAATGCTATCTTTGTCCTCAAAATAATAGGTAAGATGAAACTTCGTTCACTCTATATCCTTTCTATTGTAGGGCTGCTACTGGTAATTGTGGTGCAGATTGGTGGTATGATGTATGCTTACGACAATACCAAGAAAGAGGCGGAACGCGCACTGAACGAATGTTTCCGTCTGGCTTTTATCGAAACGGTGGACAACGAGATTAATAATTTACCGTTTCCTGACATGACTATCCCTTTTTACTCGTATCTATCCAAAGACAGTATCAGGTCTTTCGAAGATGAGATGTTTTTAAACTATCAGCAGGCAGCTTCCTTTCTCGAAGATGTATATCATGTCGCCATTCCATTAGATGTGATGGCGAGGTTGGTAGAGAAGAAACTGAAATGGAAAAATATAGACCGGACTGTAAATATCCGTCCTGCGACGGACAGAAGCAAGCGTTCGGTATATGTACGGTTCAAGTCTGTTCTTTCGGAAAAAGCCTGGTTGAATGAGAAGAAAGGAGAGGCCATTGAAGCTGTCATGTTTTCTCCTTTTATACCGCTTGTCAAGGATATAGTCTTTTTGTTCCTTCCTACGCTTCTCTTGGTTGTTTTTCTGGTGTACAGTTGGGCCAGGCAAATGGATTCCATACTTAAACAAGGTAATGATATTGAGAAGCAGCGGTCTGCTTTTTATGTGCTGGCAGAGAAGATGAGGTTGCCGATAGGTGAGGTACGTAGTCAGATATCGGAGAGCCGGTGGGCAGATATAGAAGCCTCGGGGCAACATTTGCTGGACATGACAGAACATACGCTTACGGGAGCTAAGCAAAGCGAACGGCAGCGGCAGGTGCGCAAGCAATATTCTTTTAAAGTCTTTTCGATTGTCGGGTTGATTGCCGGCTGTCTGCTGATGGTAGTCTGGTTTGTCTATCTGTACCGTGCTTCTTTCAAAGAAACTGCCTATCAGGTAAATGATTGTTTTGAAGCAGCTTTTTATGACGAGGTCTTGAAACGCCGCCTTTCTTTGCTCTACGAACAGACTGATAGGGATGGAAAGGATGAATGGGAAGAGAGTGTTGAATCGCCTTTTGCAAAGGAGCAAAGGGAATTTCTGGAGAAAGAGCAGTCGAAGTATAAGGTGAACCGCTTTGGAGTGGTACATATGTACAATCCGGTCGATTTGAATTATCGACTACGCTCTGCTTTGATTATGCAGCGCAGCATCAATGAAAGCGGAATGGAACTTCCTCTCTCCGTGCAGTACCTCGATTCTGCTTTTGCTTCCAGGTTGGAAGCCTTGGGAATGACCTATAAGAGTGGTATCCGCCAGTACTACGCTCCCTCCGATAGTACAGTGGTGGAAGCAGGATATGCCTCGGCAAAATATCAGGATATTTCTTCCCGGTTTATACCGTTGAAGGAGGACAGCATCCTTTGTATACAAGGTGTGGTGAAGAATCCGTATCGCTACGTCATAAGTTCCGTATGGTATCTGTTTCTGCCTCTTTGGGTGATGTTTTTGGTGGTGTTGGACTGTATTCTCGGCCAGGTGAAAGTTTTGCGTACACAGCGGCATTTGGAGCAATTCCAGAAGGATTTTACTTATGCTATGATACACGACATGAAGTCTCCTCTGAGTTCCATCCTGATGGGAGCTCATATTCTGAATAGCGGCAAATTGTCCGGTAAGCCCGGAAAAGAAGAGAAATACCGGCAGGCGATGATGGAAGAGTGTGAGCATCTGCTTACCCTTTCCAATCGTGTACTGGTACTTACCAAGCTGGATGAGGGACATTTGGAACTCCATCAGGAAGAGGTGCCTTTGCGGCCTTTACTTGATGATATAATTGCCAAAATTTCTCTGAAAACCAGCAAAAGGGTAGAATTTACGACCGTTTATCATCGTTGTGAAATGGTGTATGCCGATGCCTTCTGTTTGCGTGAAGTGTTGGGCAATCTGCTGGACAATGCCATTAAATATTCCCATGAAGAGGTAAAGATAGATATTATTTGCGAATCGGAGAAAGGCTTCTGCAAGATAAAGGTGTGTGACAACGGATTGGGTATTCCCTTAAAAGACCAGTCTCTTATCTTCAACCGTTTTGAACGTTCTGCAGCAGTCGGGCGAAGTGGAAGGGGCGGTGCTGCAGGTTTTGGTCTGGGCCTGAATTATGTACAGCAGGTGATGCTGGCACATGGCGGCAGGGTAGAAGTGGAAAGTGAAGAGGGGCGCTTCAGTGAATTTACACTCTACTTTCCTATTGAGACTGTATAAATTTACCACACGTGGAAATTCAATCCTTCTGATTTGTCAGTAATATAGGAGTCTCCGCCGAATGAGCGTAATTGCCAGAGGATGTAAAGGTCGTCGAAACTCATGACAGCCAGTAATATTCCAAATCGTGTGACATCATAATTGCCACTTGTCATACCATATATAAGGGGCAATATACCCAGTAGCAGGAAGGGCAGCAGGCATGTGGTGCGATATTGCCACATGCGTATCGGCGAAAACAATCTGAACAACAGTTTATGTAGGAATAGATTTACCAGGACAGCTGCCAATATACACATGAAGAATCTGACCAGCGATAGATGGCTGGTTGTTTCTCCATGTATCGACTGAAACAGAATCAGCATTGGTACTGCAAATACTATGGCAGCTATGATGCCGTATTTATTAATCCTCTTGCCCGAAACTACTATCTCTGTCCCTTTTCGGCTTTTTGTTATTGAAATATCTGCTTTCATAGTGTGGATTTTTTGTATTGATGTTGCAAAGGTAGAGTGGGGCACATGCTTCATAAGTTATCGCTACGTTAATATTAGGTTAAGAGGCGTTGTTTTCCTCGTTTATTTTATAGCAATATGACTGTTGCATTCATTCTTTTCCTTATTTTTGCAATATATAATAAACGCATTATGATAAAGTTATTGTTGGTAGAAGACGATGCAAGCTTGAGATATATAGTTCAGGGCGGGTTGGAAGATATGATAGGCGGTTATGAAGTGATTGCTGCCGCCAATGGCGAGGAGGGCTTGAAACAGTGGAAAGAACAACATCCTGATGTGATAGTATCTGATATAGAAATGCCCGTTATGAACGGTTACGAGATGGTGAAGCGTATCCGCGAGACAGATGGGGAAACTCCGATTCTGTTCTCCTCTGCCCTGATATCTCCTAAAGATGTGGTAAAAGGTTATGAAATCGGTGCCAATAACTATATAAAGAAACCGTTCATTCCCGAAGAACTGGATGCACATGTCCACGCCTTATTGAAGCTTTCCAAAGGCGAAAAATCGAAAGACACGAGTCAATGCTACAAGATAGGCAAGGAATATGTGTTGGATGCCACACATGCCACTTTGAAACATGCTTCGGGTGTAAACAAGACTTTGACTGTGCGCGAGACAGGTTTGTTGCAGATGCTTTGTGAGAAGCGGGGAGACGTTATCCGTCGGGAAGCTATCTTGGATAAATTCTGGAATACGGAAGATGATTACTTTGCTTCCCGCAGCCTGGATGTATTTGTGACGAGACTTCGGAAATTTCTTTCGGAAGACGAGTCGGTAACCATTAAAACAGTGAAAGGAGTAGGATTGATACTGATAGAAAATTAATAATGTATCCTTCTATATTGCAATAATTTAGCAGTACATGTACTGTTCTTCTGGTTTATTTTCGTTATTTTTGTATAGCAGTATTATATGAATATAAAGAAGGAGGGTATATGCGTATAAAACGGAAAGTCAGTATCTCTTGTCTTGGTGGCCGTTTGGGAATCTGCCTGCTGTTGGCTTTTGTGCCGCAATTGCTTTTTGCGCAGGAAGACAGTGTACGTTTCATTCGTGACAGTATACAGATACAGCCGGAATTCAATGAATCTCTATTCTCTCCTTTTGAGCTTCCTTCTGAAAACTCTGCCCCTTCTTCCATGTTTCATCCGGAGCACTCCTATTCCCTGCCCGATTTTTCACTGAAAGAGTCTCTTCGTCTGCCTTATCAGACCAATCCTTCCCTGCTATTTCGGGGAGATTACAGTACAAGCGGTGTATTAAGACAGTTTCCTCACGGTATGTTATTCGGTTCCGGTGGGCAGACCAGCGTACCGGGTATCGGACGTTTCAACAATGCTTCCCTGGGATATCAGCATGCCTTTAACCAAAGGCTGACGCTCCAGCTTGGCGTAGATGCCATGAAGATAAATATGATTCATTCCACCGGGCAGGCTTTCAGTACTTCGGGAGCTTTGCGGTATCAGGCTTCGGACCGTGTAGCTTTTAAGGTTTTCGGTTCGTATGCCATAGGAAATACTTACGGGATGGATACCCACCGCTACGGTGCCACCATGTCTCTGGATATGTCCGAACGTTTTGGTATGGAAGTTGGAGTACAACGTTATTACGATGCTTATCGCGGTCGTTGGGAGACGGTTCCCGTTGTGATTCCCTATTATAATTTCGACAAGTTTAAATTAAGTCTGGATGTAGGTGGAATCTTGTATGAGATTCTGCGTAACACCGTCTTTGATAATAGAGGGGGCAGTGGCGGAGCGACTATTGCCCCACCACGTTTTCAGATGCCGCCATTGAGATAAGATAAGTATAAATCAGCTTTTTGTAGGGACAATCATCAAACAGTTTACTACTGTTACATAATATTATTGCTAATGTAGAAATACTTTCATGATATTTCGTTTATTTTTTGTTTTGCTGTTCGTTTTTGTGCGGACAGTTGTCCGAAAATGGACATTACTATAAAATAGTTATTCTTTGATAATCAGTGATTTAATTCTTTGGCACGCAGATTGACTATATATAGGCGAAGGCGGTTACGAAACAACAACCTCCTCAGAGAAAGAAGTAATAACAATAAAAAATAACGATTATGAAAGCAACAGTATTTTCAAAAGCAGTGGTAATGATGGCAGTGGTAATGGCAAGTGTAATGAACTTTTCTGCAAGTGCGGCAACTCCTGCCGATTATGTGAAAAACGAGGAGATGACCGGAGAACTGATGACCGCCAAGACTATCTTCCGCAATGAGGACGGACACCTTTTCCGTCACCTCCGCTACACTTACACTTATGACAGTGAGAACCGTGTGACGAGCAAGGAAGCTTTCAAGTGGGATAGCGTAAAGGAAGCCTGGGTGCCTTATTTCAAGCTGGATGTTGAATACACTGACAGTGAAGTTGAGTTGAACTATGCCCGTTGGAACAGTAGAACTAATGGTTACGACAGCTATACGCAAACTACCGTTTACGAACTGAATGACAGCAATGCGGCTTTGATGTTGGCAAGTACCAAATAAAGGATAATATATCAAATACAAAAGAGCCAAGTATCGTGAGGTGACACACCTTTGGTACTTGGCTCTTTTTCGTTGAGGAAATGTATTATTGTTTCTCTGTTATCAGTCCGACAGCATAATTCAGCACTGTATCTTCATCCTTCATGAAATCTGCTACGGTTTGGGATACTTGATGATGGGGCGGTATGCCTATACCTTCCATAGGGAAACCTTTGGGGGAGACGTCCGGCTGGCGGGTAGGGATACGGAAATAGGTCCGCTGTTTGGTACAGAAAGGACGGGGGCCATTGCCGGTATCCCCTCCGGTAGCTTCGCCGATGAGGGTGACATTTCCGCTTTCCTTCATGTCGAGTGTGAAGCTCTCGGCAGCAGAGAGCGTATATGTGTCGGTCAGCAGATAGATTTTACCTTTATAGGCGTCGGCTTCGGGCTGCATGATGTAGCTCTTGCTGACGCAGTGTGGTTGTGCTTCGCGGATGAAGTACTTGCAGATGTTTACTCCATTCATGCTGTTTCCTCCGCCGTTTCTACGTACGTCTATAATGAGGTATGGTAAATCCTTGACTTTGGGATAGACCGCCTTGAAATCTTCCATGACGGGGTTCATCATGGTTTTGATGGTAAGGTAACCAATGCTGTCTTGTAATATCCTGCTCTCCACAGTTTGTTCTTCGTTATCCGGAAAATAGTCCCTTTGTTTCAAGGGAAGGGTGACGGTCAGAGTATCGCCCCCTCTCAGCAGTGTATAGTTTCTTAGGGTGTCTGCATAACTACGGAACGCATCATAGGCTGTACGGAGCCGTCTGTGGGGGACGGTAGATGCTTCGGTATATTTTTCGTTCTGTTCAATCCATTGTTTATAGGGGAGTCCGTTGATAGCTATAATCCGGTCTTTGTCCTGGAAGCCGTATTCTGTCAGATAGTCACTGGGTTTGTCAACGAACAAGGAATCCTCTATAAAGGCTACGCGCTGATTGGCTGTGTACCTCTTGTAGCAGGGAATGGCGTGGGCGCATTGTAAGGCAGAGATGTATTCCTGCACTATCAGTCCGTAGTCTGTGGTGGTCTGCGCCTGGCGAACGCGGGCGTCACAAGCTTGATACAATGAATCCATATTCAGATGCTTGGCTTGGTATAATGAATAATTCTCCATGACAATCTGGTGTATTTCTTTGAAATCTTCTTCAAACTGCGAGGGGGTTAACGGTAGTTCCGCGATGTAGAAGTTTTCTACATCAATCTGCTTGTCATTATAGAAATAGTTGGCATAAACATACAAACCACACCAAATGGTTGCCAGTACAGCCATCACGATGACTATTACTTTTGAAATTTTTTTCAGAATCTTCATGTTTTATAGAGTTTAGTCGATATTTGCTTTTTCGGCAAAAATAGTAATAATTTTTGTTAATCTTATTTTTCTAACTCCTTATTTGCCAATAATGGTAACATGGAGGTAACTAACTGAGCTTCAAGTGCCTTCTTGTACGATGTCTGGTAGTTGGCTAACTTTGCAGCCGTAAATCAAAACATACTAAGGAGAAGTGATTATGAAGAACTATCAGAAAGTAAATGTGCCCGCAGGCGAGGCACGTGTCGAGTTGCACGATTCATTGAATCTGACTGGTGCAGAAGTATCTATCAGCAATTTGCCGGCTGGTGCAGGAGTACCTTTTGTGCATTCGCACAAGCAAAATGAAGAAATTTATGCCGTCCTCTCCGGACGCGGCACCATGGTGGTTGACGGAGAAACCGTAGAACTGCAGGCGGGTGACTGGCTTCGCGTGGCTCCGGCAGGAGAACGCCAATTGTCGGCTGCGGCAGACAGCGCCATCAGTGTGATTTGTATTCAGGTGAAAGCCGGCTCTCTGGAAGGCTTTACGATGACGGACGGTGTGGTGAAGTAAGAGGAAGTCACACAAGTAAAATTAAGGTGATAGGGGATGGTCTGTGGTGCAGGCTATTCCCTATTGTCATATGATGTGCAGTGATTTATTGACTGCGATTTGTTTTAAGTCAAAATAATCATATATTTTGTACTATACCTAAGAAAACAGACTATGTCAACTGATGCAATAAAACAGAAATTATGATTAAATTGAAGAAAGAGCATTGTTTCTGTCACATAGCGAGGACCCAATCAAAGAGCTTAAAACAAAGAATTGAAAACATAATATCATGCCCCAGCATAATGCCATCAAGCTTTTCGAAGCGAAGAAAGTCCGAACCGTTTGGGACGACATAGAAGAAAGATGGTACTTCTCAATAGTAGATGTGGTGACAGTCTGCTGTATGCCTATCCAGTTACGTCTCCGATAGATTGAAAAAGGAAAGATATAAGAGGAAACGTGTTTTCATTTTGTTCTTGTTTTGGGCGCAAAAGTAATAAATATCTCCGTTAACCTAACATTAACGTAACGATAACCTAAAAGCTTTTTACCACCTCCTATCTTTGCAATGTCGAAAGGGAACAACTCCCCCAAAGACAAGAACTTGAAACAAAATGTATAACTTAAAAAATAGAACCATTATGAAGACTTTAGTAATTTCAGCAATCATCGCAATGACCTCTTTAGTAAACGTAGTAAGCGCAGCAGCCGTTAACCGTACAGACAACTTTGCCTATAATACCGAAACCAACGACGGCCGTGTGGAAACACAAACCGTATTCAAAGTGGAGAATCAGAAATTCCTGCACCGCCACCTGAAGTACAATTACATTTACGACAACTCCGGTCGCATCTCCCAAAAAGAAGTGCTGAAATGGAACGAATCCACGCAAAGCTTTGAGAAGCACCACAGTCTTAACTTCTTCTATACGGACGACGTCACTGTGGAATACGCCCTCTGGAACGAGCAAAGCAATGCCTACACCGACATCAAGCAGAAAGCCGTCTATCGGCAGACCGACAGCAGTGTCTTGCGCTACCTCAGCTACGAATGGGACGAAAAGAACAATGACTGGAGCTTGACAGCAGACCATCACATGACGGATGAATCTGTGCAGCTATTGGCAGAGAAATAAGAACAGATTTGAATAAGCTGATTTTCTGTAATTATATAGGCAATGCGTTTTTTTGTTTTCCGGCACCAGGGAAGGCAGAGTTTCCCGGTGTCGGAGAGGGTGTTCCTCGGTGCCGGAGAAATACCCATTTAAAAGGCGTTTGGAGTGGCATTACGCATTGCAACATTGAAACGCTAAAATTGTCAATAAGAAAAAGGATGATACCATGCTTTTCAAACATTAATTTTTGATACTTACCGACTTTTTTTAACCCTATTTCGACTTTTTATTTGTACTTTTGCACCGGATTTCTTAATCAATAGTGCTCGAAATTCGGTTCTCATCTTTTTTATATTCCCTGATGAGGCCGTTTGTAGCGCATTGTGGCAGATGTTGTACTGTCCGGACTCTTATGGTTCATTATTAGTATTTCCGAGGGAATGAACAGAGGTTAACGGCTTATAGTTAACGGTTAGAGGAAAAAATAATGAACAACAATACATCTATTTTTATTTCATGAACAAACTTATGGTTTATTCTGCTCTGGCTGTCGCTCTGATGGCCGGAGAGCCTTGTCTTGTGCATATATATGCACAAGACAAGGCTGTGCAGGCGATGACACTCACGGCACTTTACAATCTTGCTGACCAACAGAGTCAGAAGGTGAGGGTGAGTGAGGTGGCTTTGCAGGCAGCCAGCGAAGGGGTGGCAGCAGCCAAATCGGCTTTGCTGCCGAGTGTGGATTTGAGCCTTCAAGGCAGTTATACGGGCAATGCCTTCATGCTGTCGCGAGGTTTTTCGACCGATGGAACGACCGATTACATCGTGCCGGGTATGGGAGCTATTCCCGTGGCAAACGGTAAGCAGGACACCCCCCATTGGGGAAATAGTTTCACGGCTCAGGTGTCGCAGGTTGTGTATGCCGGTGGCGCTATCCGTTCGGGCATCCGCATGGCAGAATTGGGCGAAAAAATGGCAGAACTCGATGTGGAGAAGAACCGCCAGGAGGTGCGCTTCTTGTTGACGGGTTACTATCTTGACCTCTACAAGTTAGGCAATCAGATAGAAGTGGTGCGTCAGAATATCGCACTTACGCAGAAGGAGATTGACCAAATGAAAGCCCGCCGTGAGCAGGGTACTGTTTTGCAGAACGACATCACTCGCTATGAATTCCAGTTGCAGGGTCTTGAACTCACACTGGCAAAGCTCACCGATGCCTCTACCATCATCAACCATCAACTGGTTACAACGCTTCATTTACCGGAGCAGACGGTTATAGTTCCCGATAAGAATGAGCTCAACACAGAAATAGACGCACTCTCGGCAATCGCCGTTCAAGACACATGGCAGCAGACGGCAACGGACAACAATCTTGGTATCCGCCAGGCAACGGTTGCCACAAATCTTGCAGAGCAGAAGGTGAAGCAGGCAAAGGCGGAGTCATTGCCTTCGGTGGCTGTCGTGGCAGAGAATCATCTCTTTGGTCCTTATACACAAGACCTCGTCCCGAAGGATTGCAATGTAAACGTGTGGTTTGTCGGGATAGGCGTAAAGTTCAGCCTTGGCAGTCTTTGGAAGAACAAACACCACATCCGCAAGGCACGTACAGAGCATCGGCAGTCGAGGGAAGCGCTCGCCTTGGCTCGTGAGGGTGTGGAGAATGCTGTACAGGCAAACTACACCAACCTCCTTACGTCCTACACCGAGGTGAAGACACAGCAGAAGCAGGTGGAACTTGCCAATCAGAACTACTCCGTGGTGCAGAACCGTTATCAGAACGACCTTGCACTCCTTACCGACATGGTCGATGCCTCCAACATGAAACTCTCTGCCGAAATGGCACTGGTCAATGCCCGCATCAGCATGCTTTATAATTTCTATACACTCAAATACGTAACAAATACTTTATAATAATGGAAAAGAACAAGATACACATCTATTTATACAATGCGCTCATCGTGCTTTGCCTCTTGGGTGGAGCCGTTTATGTGGTGAGCCAGTTTATGCACTTCGGCGGTGGAGAATTTACCGACAATGCCCGTGTACGCCAGAACGTCGTGCCTCAGAGCAGCCGTGTGCAAGGCTTCATCCGTGAGGTACGGTTCGCGGATTTCCAGCAAGTAAAGAAAGGCGATACGCTTGCCATCATCGAGGATGCCGAATTTCGCTTGCGACTGGCCCAAGCCGAGACCGACCTTATCCGTGCCGAACACGGTTCGCAGGGAACGGCAAGCAGCATCGTTACCACCAAGACAAGCATGACCGTTACCGAAGCCGGCATCGAATCCGCACGTGTACAGATGGAGAATGCCATGCGTGAGGATACTCGTTTCAAGAAGCTCCTCAGTCAGGATGCTGTTACCCGACAACAATATGATAAAGTACATACGGGCTATCTGAGTGCCAAGGCAGCCTACGAGCAGGCGGTTCGTTCACGTCAGATGCAGTCGGCTGTTGTGGCCGAACAGGGGCATCACCTTTCCGTTTCGGAGCAGGGCATCGAACTGGCTCGTCGTGCCGTCGACCTCGCCCGTCTCAACCTCTCCTATTGCTACATCATTGCCACTTGTAACGGTACCGTTGGTACGAAGGATATTCACGTAGGTCAGCTTGTCAATCCGGGCCAGGTACTGGTGAGTATTGTTGACAATGGTGAACGTTGGGTTGAGGCAAACTACAAGGAAAGCCAGTTGCCTCACATCAAGGTGGGTGGTAAGGCTGAGATTACAGCCGATGCCGTTCCCGGTATACAATATACGGGTACGGTGGAACGTATCTCTGATGCTACCGGCAGTGCCTTCTCACTTATTCCCATCGACAATGCCACGGGTAATTTTGTGAAGGTCGAACAGCGCGTCACCGTACGCATCAAGCTCGATGAGAATGCTGATGTTGCCAGGCTCAAGGGCGGTTATAATGTGGAATGTATCGTTGAGGAGTAATGGGACAATTGACTGAATTCTTTATGAAGAGCGCCGGTGGCCCTCCACCCGGCATGGGCTTTTCCATGCCTATGATGAAGGGATGGGTGCCTCGCCGGATACAGCCGTGGCTGTACGTGCTGACCGCCTTTTGCTTCCAGTTCGGCGGTGGCATCTACCTTGGCGCACTGGATGGCATTCGTGGCACCACCGACTTCATGATCGAGGACGTGCTCTTTCTGCTTTATGCCACCCTCGCGGGCATGGCTGTCTATTTTCCGATGCTTTTCCGCATGAAGTTCCGCTTCACCAACAAGCAGTTGCTCTGCGGTTCTGCCATCGTTCTTGCCGTATGCAATGTGCTGACGATGCATTGCCAGTCGATGCCTGTGCTCATGATAGTGTGCTTCATAGCCGGAATGGCTAAGATACAGGGCACGTTCGAGTGCATGAGCAACATCCAGCTTTGGATTACCCCCCGACGCGATTTTGCCGTTTTCTTCCCCGTGCTTCACATCATCCTGCTCACCGCCATCGAGAGTAGCAGATGGCTTGCCGCCTGGTTCGGTCATCATTTCACATGGCAGATGATGCACGTCTTCACCATCGGCACTATGTCGTTCGTATTGCTCACGCAGGCCATCTTCTGCCGTCCGTTTTGTCCCATGCCCCAGCGTCTGTCGCTCAAAGGTATCGACTTTCAGGGAGCATTGCTCATCTGCGGACTGATGCTCGTGGTGTCGTACATTGTGGTGTACGGCGACTATTTCATGTGGTTCGATACCCTCCGCATACGCCTTCTGTTCGGTGCTGCCATTGTGCTTTCCGGCATTGTGCTCTACCGCCTGCGCTACTACCGTTACCCCTACATCGAGCTTGGTCTTTTTACACGTCGCAACGTTGTTCCCATCCTCCTCGTCACCTTCTTTGCCGAACTCGCTTTCGGTGCTGAACACACGATGGAAGAGATACTCTACAGCGAAGTCATCCGGCTGGAGGAGCTGACCAAAGAGTCGCAGTATATGTGGGCGCTTCCCGGCATGTACCTCGGTATTCTGCTCGGTCTCTATTGGCTGAAAGTCAAGAAGTGGAAGGTGTGGAAACTCTTCGGCATTGCCTTCATCGGTATCGCACTCTATGGCATGCTGATGTACTTCACGCTTGACATAAACGTCAATATCGAGCAGTACCGCTTTGCCATCTTCTTGCGAGGATTTGCGTATGCCATCCTTGCCCCGACATTGATGTGGGCTTTAGACGAATCAGTGCCAAGTCTTGAGCAGTTCTTCATGGGCTTGTTCGTGTTCAACATCCTCCACATGTATCTGGCAGGAGCGGCAGGTTATGGCATTTATACCACTATCTTCTCGCACTTTATGAACGACAACATGATGAGCTACGGACAGCAACTCACTCTCACGCATTTGGATATGGCGCACTTCAACCTCGGCGAATACGTTGGCCGCGACTTCCTGCACTCCATGATGATGGTGGCAATGAAGCAGGTCTATGGCTATGTTATCTGGTTCGCTTTAGGCCTTGCCGCCCTCTTCCTGCTGTGCGACATTCCTGCTGTCCGTACAAATATCCGCAAAGTTCCCCGCTGGCCGGTTTATGCCATCGAGTATCTTGCGAGAAGGAAGTAAAAGCGCCGGCAAAGCAGAAGATTTCATCGGCAGTGATATTACAACTCTGCGCATCTGTTTCTGGGCAAACAGTGACATCCGTATCACGGCATCCGGCACTACCCGTACCGAGGGACTTGCGCTGAAGGGAGGCCTTCTTTTCTCCAAAAATGACCGGTATTGATTCGGGACAGACGGGCATCATCGTCAATCTGGCCGGTAGTGAGCGTGGAGTGGATGATGGAGAAGGAGGTGGAGGCATTACTGAAGGAGCGTCTCAGTACCCGTGGCTTTACGTTTACCAACATACAGTCGTCCGTGAAACCCAACGATGTGCTGCAAGCTGCCATTGTCTACCGGTGGAAATATGTTACCATTCTTGAAGTTGCAATGACAAGCTCATGAGAACTCATTGGCAACTTGATTCTTTGGGGAAGGTACTGATTGTGTACGCGGGTACTCACAAATAAATCAAGCGGTAAGCCATCTATCTTTTTCTTTGCTAAGATTTATTCGTCCGATACTTGTTGAATTATCGTCCGACAGCTGTTGCAGATTCGTCCGACAACTGTCGGACGATAATTCAACGGCTGTCGGACGAATAAGTTTTAGTAAGCAAGAATTTAAAATGCAGTATTGCAGGAATTGTTGCTTAAATAGGGAATGTAGTAAATGGGAGACTGGCAATATAGACTACCGATTGGGAGCTCGCAGGCGACGGCTGTCGGGGGTCATTGAAGCTATGAGGGCACTGTTGAAAAGGAGAACACTTTCTTTGCCGGCACGGCTTCCTGTATTTTTTACGTCCACAGTGAAGATAAGCTCGTCATCGGCTGTGAAGTTTGCCTTGTTTACTTTCAGATTGCTATAGCTGAAGCTGGTATAGCTTAGTCCGTACCCAAAAGCCCATTGCACGGATACAACCGCGTCATAGTCGTAGGCCCCTTCCATTTTTTCCACTTCCTCGCTCACCTTGTAGTCGTAGTTGATGAGTGAGTTGATTTCTTTCGGATAGGTGAAGGGCAGCTTTCCACTGAAGTTTTCATCACCGCTGAGCAGGTTGGCAAGGGTGTCTCCTCCGTAGTTTCCCGGCAGAATGATGTCTACTACGGCCTTTGCCATCGGCTCTATTTCATTGATGAGGCGGGGACGGCCTTCATTCAGTATAAGGATGACGGGTTTTCCCGTAGCAGACAGTGCTTTTACTAAATCGAGCTGATTGCGCGAGAGGGTCAGGTCAGTCAGGTTGCCGGGAGTTTCACAATAAGAATTTTCACCGATGCAGGCGATGATGTAATCGACTTCTGTGGCTGCTTTCACGGCTTTTTCGATTTCCGGCTTGTTTTCGGCCCAATAAGCCCCTTTTTCATTGTAGGTGACGCCGGGTGGCGTCATTAATGCGGCTTATGGGTACTTCGCCTTCGTGTACAAGTTCTTTCAGCAGTGTACAGAAATCCCATTCATAAGGTTCCATGGCCATGTCGATACCTGCGTTGATGGCGATTTTGATGGCTTCTTTCTTGTCGGCTGCCACTTTTTCGCGGCGCCAGAGGTTGTTGATGTCAGCCCAGTCCGTGACAAGTACTCCATCCCAGTTCAGTTCTTCTTTCAGCCATTAGGTCAAGAGTTTGTAATTGGCGTGTACGGGCAATCCGTTGACAGAACACGAATTTGCCATGACGGATAATGCTCCTGCTTTTACACAAGCCAGGAAAGGAGCAAAGTGTTTCTCACGAAGGTCTTGAGCCGAGATGTATACCGGTGTACGGTCTTTTCCGGTGAAGGGGACGCTGTAGCCCATATAATGCTTTAGAGGAAAGAGCGTTCCACCCATTGTGTAGGTTGTCCCGTGATTTTGGTCTAGTCCATAGATGCAGGGTATGCCGATTTCTCTCATGGCCTATTTTCTCTTCAAGGGTCATTTTTTTCAGTAGGGCTTCCACTTTCTGCTCTATTTTTTTGTCTTGTGGAATAGCTGGAGCAGCTGCTTGCTGCGCCATTGTTGGCAGGAGAAACATGCTTGCCAACAAGAAAGATTTTATTCTATTCATGGTAGTGTGTATTTGGGTTCAACAATCATTTGGATGTTTTGGTATTCTTCTTCATCAACCAGTGTTGTTTCAGCCACTCGCGTACCGGTTCGTCATACAGTTTGAGGCAAGCGTATGCAATGGCAATGGAGAGTACAAAGACGGATACGGCAATGAACAAGTGCATTCCTGCCGGTGCGTCGGGGTTATTCCGTGCCCAGGCTATCTGCATGTATATCAGCGGGAAGTGTGTGATGTACAGCGGATAGGATAGTTCGCCCAGGAATTTGCAGAGGGCTACGGAACGCTTGCCCGTGACGTTGCTGCCTGCTCCCATAGCCACTATCAGCGGAAAGAGGGCGAGCACGCTTACGGCTTCGTAGACGCCGTTCATCCATTGGCTGGTCTCGCCTCCGATGCGCGGTATCACGAGGATAACAGTCACCAGCAGGGAACACCAGTAGAATCCTCTCTTCACCTTCACCTGCTTGCCTATGCGAGACAACAGCAGACCCATGAAGAAGGGATAGAGCAGGCGTGAAATGCCTATATAGAGCTGGCCGGGTGTCAGGCTCCAGCCGCCGATGAGGGTGTAGGCGGCTTCTCCCCGCGATGAAAGAAGCCCAAAGGTATCTATGTTGAGCGTGACGTCGAGCGTAAGGCAGGCAGAGAGTCCGATGAATATGCCCAGTGCCAGTTTGGAGAAGCGGCGGATGAATAGGGCATAGAGCACATTGGCAATATATTCCCACATCAGCGACCAGGTGGGGCCGTTCAACGCGTTTGTCTCCCACCAGCCCCGGATGTCCCATGAAGTGGGGGTGGGGAACATAAGGCAGCCCAGGAGTGTCATCAGCAGCACGTTCCACCACGGTGTCTGCATCACCATCGGGAAGGCGGAGCAGGCACTGAAGTAGAATAGGGAGGCGCCGAGGAGTGTACCCATAATCACCATGGGGTGCAGGCGTACCAAGCGTCGCTTGAAGAAGTCCCACGTTGTCATACGGTCCCAGCGGTCGTCGTAGGCATAACCGATGACGAAGCCGGAGAGTACGAAGAAGAAGTCCACGGCCAAGTAGCCGTGGTTCAAAATCTGGTGGGCAGGCCCTGCGGAATAGGTTTCAAAAAGATGGAAAGCTACCACGATTATTGCGGCTACGCCGCGAAGCCCGTCCAGTATTTCGTAACGCGGCTTGGATGCTAAATAAGTTGTTGTCTTCATTGGAATTATGTTTGTTGTTAGATTAATATTCTTCTAAAATGCGGACGTGCCATGACTCACCACAGATTACACAGATTATTTTAGGAGCTCTGATAATCAGGAACTTTTATCGGTGTTAATCTGTGTAATCTGTAGTGAGTGTGTATTTTGACATATCCTCAGACAATCCGGATTCCCGGCATAACTTTATTTCGCGGGCAAAGTTAGTCTGCAATTTCTCCGGGCATTTCTCTTATTGTTTATTAGGATTGTCTTATATTTGCATTTACTCCCCTTCAGGGAGATATTTTACCCAAATTATGAATGATAATGCAGTGCCTCGGCCGGAAAACACTTCTTTTACCTTCGACGATGTATGCCTGGCTCCCGGCGAGCAGATAGGTCTGCATGAGCAGGCAACGTGGGAGTTGTCGTATATCATCGTAGGCTCAGGCATGCGGCTGATAGGTGACCGTACTGAACCTTTCGGGAGTGGGGAAGTAGTGATAGTTCCTCCGGAGATACCGCATTGCTGGTATTTCGAGAATGATGTGACAGATGCGCAGGGGCATATTGCCAATATCACGATAACTTTCGGCCGGGAATTTCTTGACAACTGCTGTGTTGCTTTCCCTGAGCTGCTGGAATGTACGGAGAAGCTGAAACGGAAAAGGGATGCCGTGAAGTTCGGGAAGGAAAAGTCGGCGGCTATTGCTTCCGTCCTCGAGGAGATGCGTCCTTTGGGGAGGGCTGAACGCATCCCGCTGATGATAAAACTGCTGCTTATTCTTGCCGGGAGCGAGGAAGAGAGTGTGGTGGGGCAGTATCAGAAGATGGACCCGGAACGGGAGCGAATGAATAGGATACAAGTCTACGTCGTTTGTAACGCCAAGCGGGATATTACGCTGGATGACGTTGCCCGCCACGTGGGGATGAACCGCACTTCTTTCTGTATCTTTTTCAAGAAAGTCTCGGGGAAGACTTTCGTCACTTATCTCAATGAATACCGCATTGAGCTTGCCTGCCGGCTGCTGAAACAACAAAAGGTATCCGTAGCAGAAATCTGCTATCAGGTGGGATTCAACAATGTTCCTTATTTCAACCGGGTTTTCAAGAAGATGAAGGGCGTTTCGCCGAGTGAATATGTCTTTTTGTAAGGGAAAAGGGGAAGATACGAAAGGTGTGGGCATAAAAAAAGGAGTACCGCTGTACTCCAACCTTTGTTAACCTTAAATCTAATACTATGAAAAACACATTGCAAAGGTACGGACTTTTTGCTTATCTCCAAATAAAGCAAATAAAAAAGGCTGTTTTATAACATGTTTTAGGAAAATACGTCTCTTTGTTAAGGCTTGCTAAGGTTTTGAAGCCTCTACGCAGCTGTTTTCTAAAAAAGAATTATCTTTGTCACATTAAGTTTTGGGCCTTACTTGACGATTTTCTGCTCTCTTGGCTCAAAATCCTGGAAATTAAAAATTAAAGACTTGTATGCACGAAGATATTGTCCTTACCCCGATGATGAAACAGTTCCTCGACTTGAAGGCAAAGCATCCCGATGCTGTCATGCTGTTTCGTTGTGGTGACTTCTATGAAACCTATTCCACCGATGCCGTCGTCGCGTCCGAAATCCTCGGTATTACCTTGACCAAACGTGCCAACGGCAAGGGGAAAACCATCGAAATGGCGGGCTTTCCGCATCATGCACTCGACACCTATCTGCCCAAGCTGATACGTGCCGGCAAGCGCGTGGCCATCTGCGACCAGTTGGAGGACCCGAAGTTGACAAAGAAACTCGTAAAGCGGGGCATCACGGAGCTGGTGACGCCGGGAGTCTCCATCAACGACAATGTGCTGAACTACCGGGAGAACAACTTTCTGGCTGCCGTACACTTCGGCAAGGGTGCCTGCGGTGTGGCTTTCCTGGACATATCTACGGGCGAATTTCTGACGGCGGAAGGCCCTTTCGACTATGTGGACAAGTTGCTGAACAACTTTGCCCCCAAAGAGGTGCTTTTCGAGCGTGGCAAGCGGTTGATGTTCGAAGGGAACTTCGGCAGCAAGTTCTTCACTTTCGAGCTGGACGACTGGGTGTTTACCGAGACTTCCGCCCGCGAGAAGCTGCTGAAGCATTTCGAGGTGAAGAACCTGAAAGGTTTCGGTGTGGAGCATCTCAAGAACGGTATCATCGCTTCGGGAGCTATCCTGCAATACCTCATCATCACGCAGCATACGCAGATAGGGCATGTCACTTCGCTGGCACGCATCGAGGAGGATAAGTACGTCCGTCTGGATAAGTTCACAGTGCGCAGCCTGGAGCTGATGGGGTCGATGAACGACGGCGGTAGCAGTCTGCTGAATGTGATAGACAAGACCATCAGCCCGATGGGTGCCCGCCTGCTGAAACGCTGGCTGGTATTCCCGTTGAAGGACGTGCAGCCGATTAACGAACGGCTGAATGTAGTGGAATACTTCTTCCGCCAGCCCGATTTCAAGGAGTTGATAGAGGAGCAACTGCATTTGATAGGTGACTTGGAGCGCATCATCTCCAAAGTGGCGGTAGGCCGTGTCTCTCCGCGTGAGGTAGTGGCGCTGAAGGTGGCTTTGCAGGCGATAGAACCCATCAAAGCGGCTTGCATGGATGCCGATAATGCCAGCTTGAATCATATAGGCGAGCAGTTGAACATCTGCCAGTCCATCCGCGACCGCATAGACCGGGAGATAGACAATGACCCGCCGTTGCTGATTAATAAGGGCGGTGTCATCAAGTCCGGTGTTAGTGCCGAGTTGGACGAGTTGCGCCAGATAGCCTACTCCGGTAAGGATTATCTGTTGCAGATACAGCAGCGCGAGAGTGAGCTGACGGAGATTCCCAGCTTGAAGATAGGCTACAACAATGTCTTCGGTTATTACATCGAAGTGCGCAACACGCATAAGGACAAAGTGCCGGCAGAGTGGATACGCAAGCAGACCCTTGCCAATGCCGAACGCTACATTACCCAGGAATTGAAGGAGTACGAGGAGAAGATTCTCGGTGCGGAGGACAAGATACTGGTACTGGAAACACAACTCTATGCAGAATTGGTGCAATCATTGAGCGAGTTCATCCCCGCCATTCAAATCAATGCGAACCAGATAGCGCGTCTGGACTGCCTGCTCTCCTTTGCCACGGCAGCGCGCGAGAACAACTATATACGCCCCGTCATTGCCGACGACGATGTGCTGGAAATCTGCCAGGGACGCCACCCGGTGATTGAGAAGCAGCTCCCCATCGGCGAGAAGTATATTGCCAATGATGTGATGCTGGATAGCCAGACGCAGCAGATTATCATCATTACGGGTCCCAACATGGCGGGTAAGTCTGCTTTGCTGAGGCAGACGGCGCTGATTACGCTGCTGGCTCAAATCGGCAGTTTTGTGCCTGCGGAGAGTGCCCATATCGGGTTGGTGGATAAGATATTCACCCGTGTGGGTGCCAGCGATAATATTTCCGTGGGCGAGTCTACCTTTATGGTGGAGATGAACGAGGCGGCGGATATCCTGAACAACCTTTCTCCCCGCAGCCTGGTGCTGTTCGACGAGCTGGGGCGCGGTACTTCTACATATGATGGTATTTCCATCGCCTGGGCGATTGTGGAGCATATACACGAGCATCCCAAGGCAAAAGCCCGAACCTTGTTTGCCACGCACTACCATGAGCTGAATGAGATGGAGAAGAGCTTCAAGCGTATAAAGAACTACAACGTTTCGGTGAAGGAGATAGATAACAAAGTCATCTTCTTGCGCAAATTGGAGCGCGGCGGTAGCGAACACTCTTTCGGTATTCATGTAGCCAAAATGGCAGGTATGCCCAAAAGCATCGTGAAGCGTGCCAACGACATACTGAGACAATTGGAAACGGACAATCGCCAGCAGGGAATCTCCAACAAGTCGATGGCAGAAGTAGGAGAGACGCGCGGCGGCATGCAACTCAGCTTCTTCCAGCTCGACGACCCGGTGCTGTGCCAGATACGCGATGAGATACTGAATCTGGATGTGAATAACCTGACACCGCTGGAGGCACTGAACAAGCTGAATGATATAAAGAGGATAGTGAAAGGGAAATAACCGGATAGGGGTGTGTCAAAATTCACCACAGATTACACGGATTAACACAGAATGAGCTTAATCTACTGATAATCAAAGATGCTTATCTGTGTAAATCTGTGTAATCGGTGGTGAATACCAGTTTCGACACATCCTCATCCGGATTGTTTCAAAACACGGCTGGTTTCTTATAGTTTGACTTTTCCCTCCAACCGTATATCTTCCGATGAAGCCCCTATCAGCAGCTTCACCGTTCCGGGTTCTACAACGAACATCTGCTTTTCTTCGTTCCAATAGCCGAGCTCCTCCTTGGGAACGGTAAGCGTCACTTCCCGGCTTTCACCAGCCTTGATGGGGATACGCTTGAAGGCGCGCAACTGCTTGGAGGGACGTTCCACTTTGGAGTCCGGATAGCTGGCATAGAGCTGTACAACTTCTTCCCCGTCGCGTCCGCTTGTATTCTTCACTGATACCGTCACGCGGATGTTCTTCTTGTCTTGCTTGACGGATTCAATCTTCTCGTATGCAAAGTCGGAATAGCTCAGACCATAGCCGAAAGGATAGAGCACCGGGCCCTGGTGGTACATATACGTGCGTCCGTTGCGGATGTCGTAGTCCATTATGTCGGGTAGGTCAGTGATGTCTTTCACCCACGTCTGTACGGTACGTCCGGCTGGATTCACCTTGCCGAAGAGTACGTCGGCCAGTCCGTTGCCCTGCTCCTGACTGCAGTGGGTGATGTGGACGATGGCAGGCACGTGCTCCTGGCTCCAGTTGATGGTGTAGGGGAAGCTGCTGACGAGCACCAGTATGGTATTGGGATTGGCCTTGAGCACCAGCTTCACCAAGTCTTCATCGGGCAGCATCAGCGATTTGCGGTCCACGGCTTCGCGGCCGTCACTGGGGACGGGAGAGAACTTCCAGTCCGCACGCGTGCCGTAAGGATGGTTTCCTACACACACGATGGCAACGTCGGCGGCTGCAGCAGCCTTTTCTGCCTGGCCCATGCGGTTGTCTTCGGCGTGGATGATTTCGGTTCCTTCTTTCACAGCATTGCATATGCCACTCAGAATCGTTGTTTCGTAAGGCGGGGTACCACTATACCAATCTTGCACGATTTTGTCCGAATACGGGCCTATAACGGCTATTTTACGCAGCTTTCCGGCATCGAGTGGCAGGAGTTTTTTGTTTTTCAATAACACCACGGACTTGGCGGTGACTTCCCGTGCCAGCCTGTGGGCTTCTGCTGTCATGAAAGGCGGTGTCTCCGTACTGTTCTTTCCGATAGAGAGATAAGGGTTACGGGAGTTGTCCCCGTCCAGCAAGCCGAGCTTGAGGGCGACGAAGATGTTCCCGCGGATAGCCTTGTCGATGTCGACTTCGGTCAGTAATCCCTTTTCCAGAGCTTCCTTGACGTAAGGAACGTATGCGTCGAGAAATTGTCCTGTGGTGGCTTTTACTACGGCAGCGGCACCTTCCGCAAAGCTCGGAAAACTCTTGTGCGCTTCAATCAGCAGTTTCAGGGCACCGCCGTCCGTACAGATGATACCGTTGTTGCCCCACTGCTTGCGGGTAATCTCTTCGAGGCAGGGATGGATGGACATGGGGATGCCGTTCCAACTGTTGTAGGCGGCCATGAAGGCACGGCTGCCTCCCTCGGTGATGCCTTTATAGAAAGGATAAGCATAGTATTCATGGAACAAGCGCGTGTCGAAGTCGGAGGAAGTGCTGTCCCGTCCGTCTTCGTTGCTGTTGGCAAGGAAATGCTTCATCAGAGAGGCGGTTTTCCAGTAGCGGGGATGATTGCCTTGCAGGCCGCGTACGCTGGCGATGGTGAGTTGGGCGGTGAGGAAGGCATCTTCTCCGAAACTCTCCTCGGTACGTCCCCAGCGCGGGTCGCGGGCAAGGTCGGCATTCGGAGCGCGCATCACGAGGGCATGACGCTTGTTACCGGTGGTCTGCATGTAGTAGCGGGCTTCTTCAGCGGCTTGTTCCGCTACTTTCTGCACCAAATCGGTGTCCCATGTGGAGCCCAGACCGTAGGACTGGGGGAATATGGTGGTGGGGCAGTCGGTAGGGACTACTTTCCCGTCTTCCGTTCTTTGGCGTCCGCCCCACATGGCAGGCCCGCCGAGGGTCAGCCCGTGCAGTCCTTCGTAGTGTCCGCAACGGGGAATGTTGAAGCGAGGGACACCGAGGTCGGTGGAAAGAAGGTTTATCTTTTCATCCAATGTCAGGATGGAAAGAAGATGGTCCACGCGCTGTTCGTCGGTGAGCGTGGTATCTTGGAAGGCTTGTGTTTGTTGTGCGCTTGTCTGCAGGCAAAGCAGCAGAGAGAAAATGAGGAGTAGTGACTTGTTTCTCATGGTTCATTAGGGTTTAATGGATTCAATGTAGTGCGTTGTCATAGCAAACATTCTTGGTTGTTATCTCAATCTATACCTTTTGTCTGCACGAGATATGCATCTCATGATGTACGAGATGTATATCTCATGCAACTTGAGATGTGCATCTCGTACATGAAAGGATAGGGGATTATGGGATGGACATTCGTTGCAACTGTCCGTCCTGCGGCAGGCAGAGCAATCCTTCAGCTTTCTTTTCGTCTGCCAGATACTTCTTCCACGTAATCTTGTCCCATTTCATCTGGTCTGTGCATTGTGCCACGGGGATATGGGGGATGGCCGAACCGTCCTTTACAAGAATGACGATGGGCAGGGTGCCGCACTCGATATGGTTCCATCCCGGAGCATACACCTTTCCGGTCTGGTAGTCTATCCATTTCTGCCGTCCGGGGAGGTAGACATCCCGTCCGCTGCCCTCTTCGAGCATGGGTGCCACGAGGAGATTGGAACCGAACATGTACTCGTCCTCTACCAGCCATGCACCCGGGTCGTCGGGATACTCCAGCAGCAGGGCGCGGAGCATCGGCCAGCCGTTTTCGGTGCACTCTTTGGATTGTGCATATACGTAGGGCATCAGTTTGTACTTCAGTTCGGCACAACGGCGGAAATAGTCTGTGAACTCTTTCCCGTAGTACCACGGCTCGGTGGGAGGTGCTCCGTGCACGCGGCTGTGGCTGGTGAGGAAGCCGAAGGGCAGCCAGCGGCGGTAGAGGCTTTCGGGGCTTTGGGTCACGAAGCCGCCTATGTCATTGCTCCAGAAGCAGAATCCGCTCAGTCCGATGGAGAGGCCGCTGCGGATGGTTCCCTCGAAACCGGTTTCGGTGGTTGCGGCGTCACCGCCCCAGTGCAATGGATAGCGTTGTGAGCCTGCCCATGCGGAACGTGCCCAGATAATGTTTTCACCGTGTATCTTCTTGATTACCTCGGCCACGGTCTTGTTGTAGCGCAGGGGATAGAGGTTGTGTTCGTATAGTCCGCTACGGCCGTTGGCATAGATGGCATCCAGCGGAGCACCTTCACCGAAGTCTACTTTGATGGCGCCTACACCCATTTCAATCAGGTTGCCGAGCTTCTCTTGATACCACTGTACGGTTTCGGGGTTGGTGAAGTCCAGCACCACGTCCTCGTAGGGGAGCTGTCCCTTGCCGTTGCGCACGTACAGACCGCGTTCCACCAGCTCGGGGAAGAACTTGTTTTTCGGAGTGAAGTAGGGAAGTTGCCAGAGGCAGGTGCGGAAGCCTTGTGACCTCAGGTCGGTGAGCATCTGCCGGGGATTGTCGAAGCGGTCGGCGGCAAAGGCGTAGTCGCACTGCCAGTCCACGCCGAACCAGCCGGTATCGAAGTGGATGACATCGCTCGGTATCTTGTTCTCACGCAGTTTCCGGGCTACATCGCGGCCCTCTGCTTCGCTGAAGTAGGTGATGCGGCTCATCCAGGTGCCGAAGCTCCACAAGGGGGGCATTTCGGGCCGTCCTACCAGTGCGGTGTATTCGCTCAGCATCTCCTTCGGCGAACCCAGGAAGATGAAGATGTCCATCGCTTCGTCTGCCATGAAGAGTTTGGTGGCTCCGATGTAGGAACAGCCGAAGTCGCAGGTCACGGGGGCGGAAGTGTGCATGAACATGCCGTAGCCACGGTTGCTGAAGAAGAAGGGTATGGGCTTGTACATATCCGGGGTTTCGGGCCCTTGTGGGTCGGTGACAAAGAGGTTGACTTTCTGTCCGGCCTTGTTCAGTGCGGTGGCAGACTCGCCGCAACCGTAGATTTTCTCGTTCGGCGCGAGGCTGAATACGGGATTGATGCTGCGTGAGTTGTCCGAGCCGCGCTTGATGAAGCTGAATGGAGGTACCTTGACCTGCGTGGAGTCGTTGTCGCTCCAGCAACGAGTCTGTGTCAGCAGGCGTCCGTCGGCATCTTTCAGCACCAGGCGCCAGGGGTAATTCTCGATGAGCAGGTTGCCGTATCGGGAGGTGTACAGGGTACCTTTATCCGTCTTCTCGGCTTTCCAGAAGGAGCGTCCGTCGGCAGGCTTTCCTATGAGCATGGGGTCATCGGCATCTTCTTTCGGTACGATGGGCGAGGTAAGCATACGGATGCGGAGGGTACGTTCGCTGACCGGTTCGACGGTGAACGTCAGTTGTGGATTGTTGTCGTAGGCCGTCTCCGGGAAGTCCAGCGACTGGAGGGGCTGGTGCAGGTAGGTGTTTGCATTGAATGCCTGGCGGGGCATCAGTTGCTGGCGTTTCCACTGGACAGTCCCCTTGCCGGTGGAGGTGTCGAACGATACCAGGCTGTCGGCAAAGAAATAGGTGTTGCTGAGGTCCAGAAAATCCTGGCTCATGTCTTTCGACTGGGAAAGCAGGTATTGCACGCCGGCATTTGTTTTCAGTTGGGCATGTGCGGGCGGGATGGCAGTTGCTGCTAGCAGCATAAAAGCTGCCCCTTTCATCAGTTGTTTCTCTTTCATGATAAATATATGATTTACGGTTGTTGTTTCGATGCCGTAAAAGTAGAGAAATCTACACAGATGAAAGGGGTAGGTATGTTGCTTATGTAGGGCCTAAATGTTTATTTGGAAGCTTTCTTTCCGTAGAAACACATAAAATACACCCCGATAATGACAAATGGGATGCTGAGCCATTGGCCCATGTTCAGCGACATGCTGTCTTCAAAGTTCACCTGGTTTTCTTTCAGGAACTCGATGAAGAAACGGAAGAGGAAGATTTCCGTCAGGCAGAGGCCGAAGAAGAAACCGCGGTGATAGGGTAGGGAAGCCTCGGCTTGCACGGCGGTTGATTTCCGCTTGGTGGTGCTGAAGTCTGTTTCGAGCTTGGTTTCTTGTTTTTTCTGTCCGCGTTTGTATAGCCAGACCATCCCTAAGAAGAAGATGAAGTAGGCGATGGCTTCGTAGAGCTGTGCCGGATGGCGGGGCAACATGTCTTCTCGTTCGAAGATGAATGCCCAGGGCACGTCGGTCGGTTTGCCGATGATTTCGGAGTTCATCAGGTTGGCAAGGCGGATGCAGCAGGCGGTGATGGGAGTGGCAACGGCTATCATGTCGAGCACGTCCATGTAGTGCATCTTCGTCTTGCGGCAGTACATCCAGAGGGCGATAATCAGGCCCAGCGTGCCGCCGTGGCTGGCAAGGCCGGTGTAACCCGTCATTTTCCATCCTGCGGCGGTCTGCTTGATGGGGAGAATCATTTCAACGAAGTGGTCTTGGTAGTAGGCCCAGTCGTAAAATATGCAGTGGCCCAGTCGTGCGCCTATCAGTATGCCGAAGAAGCAATAGAAGAAAAGAGGTTCGAATTTCTTTTCGTCTATTTTGCGGTCGCGGTACTGGTGTTGCACGATAAGGTAGGCAAAAGCGAGGCCGATAATCCATAACAAACCGTAGTAGCGGATGGATATGCCGAAGAAGTTGAATAGTTCGGGGTCGGGGTTCCAGTTGATGGTGAGTAGTGATAACATATTTATGAAGAATTAAATTACTGAATTACGGGGTTGTTCGGGACAAAGGTATGAAATTATCTCGTTTGGCAGTTCATCGTGGCAGTTTATTTGAATTTCTCCGCCACCATCCTATACGTCGGCACCTCAATCCCTTGTTCCTCTGCAGCCGTAATCATGTCGAACAACAAGCCTTGTACTTCGCTCTGATGTCCTTTGGCCATATCTTTCTGCATGGAGGCGGTACTTTCAGGGGCGAGTTTGTCTATTACTTTGAGGTTATACTGCACGATGTCTTCCTTGAATTCTATACCCAACTTCCTGCCCAAAGCTGCACTCTCTTGTGACAGTCCGATAAAGGTGTCGCGCACTTTGCCCGGTTTCTGGACTTCGCCCATAGGTACGTCGTAATAGGCTCCGGTGACGGCCATAGCAGAAATGAAGGACCACTTGACGAATGTGTCCCGGTTGATGTCGTCGGAGATTTCGGCTTTGATGCCGCTTTCCTGCAAATCGCGTTGCACGGCTTCCAATGTTTCACGGGAAACAATCGTGCTGCGGTGTGCTCCGTAGACGAGCCGGAAAATCTTTCCCATCTGCGTGATTTCTCCCCGTCCGGATACGAATCCTACGATGTAGATGCAGCCGTCGAGCACCGTGACGCCGGGGACCAACCGCTGGATACGGGGACCGGTTCCGTAAACATTCAGGATGGGGATTACCACTGTACGCTCGTGTGAGGCACGTTTGATGAGTTCCGTAATGGAGTCTACGGAATAACCTTTGACGCAGACGAAGATAACATCCGCTTTGCCTTGGAATTCTTCTGCGGTAAATGCCGCCACTTTCAGACAATGTTCACCTTTCAAATCGGAGTGCAGTTGCAGACCGTTCCCGCGTATGGCGGCAAGGTGTTCGCCACGTGCAATGCAAGTGACGTCTTTGCCGGATAATGAAAGAAAGGCGGCGATGCTTCCGCCTACGCCGCCGGTACCTGCTATGAGGTATTTCAGATTACTGTTTGCCATTTGTTGTGTATGGTTTATTGAACGTAGTTTTCCTTTTCCATATAGTAAAGCCCTTCGCCCCGGTCACCGTTTTCCATGTCTTCCAGCTCTACTTTGAAGATACGGTAGGGAAGGTCTTTTTTGGGATGCTTGGGCATGTCTACTGTCAATAGATAGGCGTTGCCATATTCGTTGCTGTCGAAATATTCTTTTATTTCCTGCTTCATCAGCACGGGGACTTTCTCGCCGTCTATCCAGACGGTGACTTTCAGTTGCCCGGGGCGGGGAGCCATCTGGCATTCTCTGGCTTCTTTGTTTTGTTCTTGTTGCTCAATGTCACTCAGGTTTTCACCGTGTACCAATGACTCGGGCTTTGTTTCTTTCATCCATTGGTAGGTACGTGTCAAGCTCATGGGACGGACGTATATCTGATAAGTAGGCATGGCTCCGGGGATGCAGAAAGCACGCAGGCCATAAGCTTCCATACGATGATAACGTATGTCGAGTGTAGTGTCGCGGTCGGCGATGAAATCCCAGGCCCAGAACTCCAGGCGGTGTTCAGTCTCGGGCAGCCCGCTTTTCATGGCAATGTGCGCATAGGAGGGCAGATAAATAGAGGCTGCACTTTGATATTTCCCTTTGGGTATACGGGCCGTGTAATGCCCGTCTTTGTCGGTTATGGCTTCTATGATGTCATTGAACTGCGGGTTTTGCCACCAGACGCTGGCACTGTCTATCGGCTGTCCGTTGTAATCAGTCACCCGTCCGTGAATGGTTACCGAGTCTTGCTGTTGTGCATAAACGGCAGTACAGGACAATAAGAATAAAAGGAAGATAATCTGTTTCACAGTATTGTTATTGTATGGAGTTTATTAGAAAATGGCAATGTACTTTCTTTGTACATTGCCATCTGGAATGAATATCATTACACATTGAACCTGAAGTGCATGATGTCCCCATCCTGCACCACATACTCCTTGCCTTCCACGCCCAGCTTTCCGGCTTCGCGCACAGCGGCTTCGCTGCCATACTTGATATAATCCTCATACTTGATGACCTCTGCCCGGATGAATCCCTTTTCAAAATCCGTATGGATAACGCCGGCGCATTGTGGAGCCTTCCAGCCCTTGCGATAGGTCCATGCCTTTACTTCCATCTCTCCGGCAGTGATGAAGGTTTCGAGGTTCAGCAGGCTGTAGATAGCTTTAATCAAGCGGTTACAACCGCTTTCTTTCAGTCCCAGGTCTTCGAGGAACATCTGTTTTTCCTCGTATGTCTCCAGTTCGGCAATATCGGCCTCGGTCTGGGCGGAGATGATGATAAGTTCGGCATCCTCGCCCTTGATGGCTTCGCGCACCTGCTCTACGTACTGGTTGCCGCCGGCGGCACTGACGTCATCCACGTTGCAGACGTAGAGCACAGGTTTGGTAGTAAGCAGGAACATCTGCTTGGCGCATTGTTCCTCGTCGTCGTTCTGCGGGATGACGGTGCGGGCGCTTTGTCCTTGTTCCAGGGCATCCTTGTAGCGGAGCAGGAGTTCGTACTCTATCTTTGCAGCCTTGTCGCCACCCACCTTGGCTATTTTCTCTACGCGCTTGATGCGGTTTTCCACGGTTTCGAGGTCTTTCAGTTGCAGCTCTGTGTCGATGATTTCCTTGTCGCGTACGGGGTTCACCGAGCCGTCCACGTGGACGATGTTGCCATTGTCGAAGCAGCGCAGCACGTGGATGATGGCGTCGCACTCGCGGATGTTGCCCAGGAACTGGTTGCCGAGTCCTTCACCTTTGCTGGCGCCCTTCACCAGTCCGGCAATGTCTACGATGTCGCACACGGCGGGTACGATACGCCCCGGGTGAACCAGCTCGGCGAGCTTCGTCAGTCGTTCGTCGGGTACGGACACTTGCCCCATTTGGGCGTCGATTGTACAGAACGGGAAGTTTGCCGCTTGTGCCTTTGCGCTGCTCAAGCAGTTGAAAAGAGTGGATTTTCCTACGTTGGGAAGGCCCACGATACCAGCTTTTAATGCCATAGTGTTATCTTGTTTTTTAGTTATTGTTCAGTTAATTGGATGCAAAGATAGTGCAAACCGAAGGCAGAATGAAATGAACGCGTTCATTTTTTATGCTGAGGTGCAGCCTATCTTCACTTTTTTAAGCAAAGATAGTACTTACCGGGGAAAGTGGGTATGTTAATTTGCATTAAAAGCACGAGAGTAAAATGATAAATTGATAGTTTTGTCGCAATTATAAATTTAAGTATCATTCTATAAATCAATGCGATTATGAAAAACAAAGTAAGAAAAATTCTGATGATTTTCTCATGTCTCATCGGTCTGTCTTTTACATTATCTGCACAGAATCCTTATCTGCCGCTTTGGGAATTTATTCCTGATGGTGAGCCCTATGTGTTTGAGGATCCTGACTGTCCCGGCAAGTACCGTCTTTATATTTATGGTTCGCACGATAATCTCAAGTGGATGTATTGCGGACGTGACCAGGTGGTGTGGTCGGCACCCGTAGAGGACCTGACCCGTTGGAGATATGACGGCGTGATATTTAAAGTCAATGAGTCGCCCGAACTGTATAAACTGAATGCTGATGGAACCGACGACGTGCTTTTTGCCCCTGACGTGACAGTAACTACCGATGCCGATGGTAAGAAAACTTACTACCTCTTTCCGAATAATCAAGGTGGTGGACGCAATTCCATGATTGCCAAAAGCGACCGTCCCGATGGCCCGTTTACGGTATGCAATTGGAACAAGGAACGTCCTCGTGAGACTTTCGGCTGTTTGGGATTCGACCCCGCAGTGTTTGTTGATGATGATGGACGCGTGTATGGTTATTGGGGATTTGGCATTTCGCATGGCGCGGAGTTGGACCCTGCTACCATGTGCACGGTAAAGCCCGGTACCGAAGTGGTGGAGAACATGATTTCGGGCTATCGGCAGGAAGGTATATTCCGCTTCTTTGAGGCATCTTCTATCCGCAAGATTGAGGATAAATATGTGTTTATCTATAGCCGTACTACCGCTGAGGGTGAAGATGGCCTGCCCAACGCCAGCAACTATACGTTGGCCTATGCCTACAGCGAGCATCCCTTGGGCCCGTGGACCTATGGTGGGACAATCATCGATGCGCGGGCGCGCGAATATGATGAAAAAGGCAATGTGATAGCTTCGGCCATGCCCGGTGGAAATACGCATGGCAGTATCTGCAAGATAGGTGAGCAATGGTACGTGTTCTATCATCGCCAGATAGGTACCGATTGCTATGCACGCCAAGCTATGGTGTCGGCCATTGATGTAAAGGTGGAAAAAGGAAAAGGCGGGAAAGTCGTGATTTCACGCGGAGAGTTCAACTCTGAAGGTTTCCTTCTTGAAGGGCTCAATCCTATGCAGCGCATCTCGGCCGGGCTGGCTTGTTGGCACACCAATCCCGGAGGAATCAAAGAGGTCTATCCCCATTATGTGTATACGGGGTCTTATATCCGGCCTGTGTACCGGGATAATAATCCCTATGCCGGCGATAACAACCACAAAATCCCGTTCGCTCCGGTGGTGAATAACACAAGTGGGTCGATTGTAGGATATAAATACCTGAATATGAATGCCGTTCCGCGAGATAAGTCTTTGCAGATGCAGTTAAGGTTGAAGGCTGAAGATACCGACGGACGCATCCGCATCATGCTGGGTAGCCCTTGGACAACAAAAGGCGGTGTAGAGATAGGACTTGTGAATGTGAAGGCTGGCAGCACTTGCAGGGAGTTCTATGCTTCGCTCTCTATTCCGGCAAAGCTGCATAAGGGAAAGCAGCCGCTCTTCTTTGTCTTCGAATCAGAAACCGAAGGCCAGTCCATCTGTGAGTTTTATGATTTCCTCATGTTGGCACGCCCATAAGTCTTTATACTTATGGAGGCGGATACTTATCTTGTGAGACCTTCTAAATAGAGCTATTGTATTAGTTCACAGTACTGAACACTTTGTTACATCCCGTCGGAACAGATTGTTTCTCTTGTATGAAACGACTTGTTTCGACGGGATAAAACGATTTGTTCCGTTATAGGAAACACTTTGTTTCCTTATAGAGAACACTCTGTTCCATTATAGGAAACAAACCGTTTCCATAGTCGGAAATGAAATGGGGCATATGCTTCATTGATACCGCTATTACTTTTCCTCCTCGAATATTCGGTTGAAAACTTGCCGCAGCTGTCCTTCGTCTGCGATAATGGCTTGGAGCTTCTTCAGCTGTTCCGCATTCTTGCCCTCGGGAAACCAGAGCTTCAGATAACCGCCGGGTGCATATTTTGCCATGAGATGCTGATGGAACCGCTGGTAGTGCCACTCCTTGTCGGCGGCAGGATTCTGTTTCAATCCGTACTGCACGGTGCGGCGCAGGGTGATGTCCGGGTCGATGATACGGTCCGCTTCGGCAACAATCTTGCCGTAGATGCTACGAGGTTCGTGGTCTGTAGAGGCCCGGTGGTCCTCTACGGCTTCTTTCATGAGGAGGATTTCCGTGTCGGAGAACCATTGCCGCAGGGTGGAGTCCGCCATCAGTATCTCGCCGGAGACAAGGTGGTGGGTGGCGCGGTCGCGGCACAGTCCCGTGTCATGGTAGGCGGCAATGACGTATGCCAGGCGTTCGTCCGCTTCGGGATATTGCCGGGCGAGGGCAAGGCTTTCTTCGATGACGGTGCGGACGTGTGAGAGGTTGTGTGCCTTGTCAAACTCCTTGTACCGGGGAATGATTGCTGTCTCGATGTAGGTAATGAGGGTCTCGGGTATCATGTGGCATTCCTTTTTAGGAGGCGAAGATATAATAAAAGAGCCGGAATGTGCGAATCATTCCGGCTCTTTTATGAAAGGTTTCGGTTATTGTTGTTAGGAATAAGATTTCTTACTTTAAGAGAGAGTTTGTCAATTACATGTTAGGGTTGTCCATGATTACTGTCATCTCGGGAACCAGTATGTATTCGCCTTTCTTGTTGTTCCATTTGTAGTATGTGGTAGTCATCGTCTTGCCTTGGTAAGCATAGCGGATGCACATGTCCTTGCCCCATGTATTCTTGGTGCTGTTCCATTTCAGGGCTTCGCTTTCCGTCATGCGGTTCTGGTCGTCGTACTTATAATTGTACTTCATATAGTTGGCGAGCGTGTTTCCGTCCATCTTGTATACGGTCTCTGCCACCTTCATGCCATTTACTTCTTCCGAATTGTAAATGAGGTTGCTCTTATTGTCGGCTGAGGCATTTAATCCGCAAACTAAGAGAAGTGCTGAAACAATCACTGTTTTTAAAGATACTTTTGCTTTCATGGTTTTATGTCTTTTTTAGTTTAACTTTCTATTTTCTATCAATATGTCATTGATTTCGCTGCAAAGGTACGTATTAAATTGACATAAATATAAATATTGGATTAAATTTTATCAATATGTCAGTAGTGAGGGCTTCGGTATGCTTTCTTTTTGGTAAGATTGGTGAATAAAAAATATCCGGCAGTGAGGTTACCGGATATTCTGAGAAGCAAACTGTATTTGGAAAGGATTGCTTCTGTTGCTTTCTGATTGTAAGTTAAATAAAGTTATTGGGCTGTTTAGTGTGCCTGCAACCAGTTGTTTCCCCACCCACAATCGGCTTTCAGGGGTACGTGCATGCGATATGCCTGCTCCATCTCTTCGATTACGATTTTCTGTACAAGCTCTTTTTCTGCCTCTGGAACGCTGAAATTTAGTTCGTCATGGACCTGCAAAATCATCTTTGCTTTCAGATTGTAAGCTTGGAAGCGCTGATAGATGTGTGCCATCGCTACTTTTATGATGTCGGCGGCACTTCCCTGGATGGGAGCATTGATGGCATTCCGTTCGGCATAGCCCCGGACCACCCCGTTTCTTGAGTTGATGTCCGGCAGGAAGCGCTTGCGGTGGAAGATGGTTTCCACGTAGCCGTTCTCGCGCGCCACCTGGATGCTTTTGTCCATATACTCCTTCACTTGTGGGTAGGTTTCAAAGTAGCCGTCTATCAGTTCTTTGGCTTCCTGACGGGAAACGCCCATGCGTTCGGCAAGCCCGAAGACGGAGATGCCGTAGATGATGCCGAAGTTTGCCGTTTTCGCTTTGCGGCGCATGTCGGCGGTTACGTCGTTTATATCTATCTTATATATCTTGGCGGCGGTGGCGGCATGGATGTCGTGCCCGCTGAGGAAGGCGTCTATCATGTTCTTGTCCTCGCTGAGATGCGCCATGATGCGCAGCTCTATCTGAGAGTAGTCGGCAGAGAAGAACTCGCAACCGTTGTCGGGGATGAATGCCTTGCGGATTTCCTTTCCGTCTTCGTCGCGGATGGGGATGTTCTGCAGGTTGGGATTGCTGGAGCTGAGGCGTCCGGTGGCTGTCACCGCCTGGTTGAAGGAGGTGTGGATGCGTCCCGTGCGTGGGTTGATGAGCTGGGGCAGGGCATCTATGTAGGTGCTCAGCAGCTTCTTCAGTCCGCGGTACTCGAGTATCTTTCCGATGATTTCGTGCTTGCTGCGGTAGCTTTGCAGCACCTCTTCGGAGGTGACGTATTGTCCGGTCTTGGTCTTTTTCGCTTTCTCCACGATTTTCAGCTTGTCGAACAGCACTTCGCCTACCTGCTTGGCGGAGCTGATATTGAATGTCTCGCCAGCCATCTCGTAGATTTCCTTCTCAATCTCCTGCAGACGGACGGTGAAGTGTTGGGACGATTGCTTCAAGGCTTCCGTGTCGAGCAGCACTCCGTTGCTCTCTATATTAACAAGTACGGGGACGAGCGGCATCTCTATTTCGTAGAACAGATGTTCGGCACCTTGCTCCTTCAGTTCCTTTTCCAGCACGTTTTTCAGTTTGAGGGTGACGTCCGCATCCTCGCAGGCATAACGGTAGACATCTTCGGGTGGAAGGTCGCGCATGTTCTTTTGGTTTTTGCCTCGCGCTCCAATTAGCTCATCGATGTGGATGGTCTGGTAGTGCAGGTAGATTTCCGCCAGATAGTCCATGTTGTGTCGCAGTTCGGGTTGAAGCACGTAGTGGGCAAGCATGGTGTCGAAAAGTTTGCCTTTCACCTGGACGCCGTAATTTTGGAGGATAATCATATCGTACTTGATATTTTGTCCCACCTTCATGGATTTCTCGTTTTCGAAGAGGGGACGGAACTCGTTTACAATTTTTAAGACTTCCTCTCGTTCGGCGGGAACGGGTACGTAGTATGCATGGTTTTCGGCATCGCTGAAGCTCATTCCTACAAGTTCGGCGTCCATTGGCTCGGTTCCGGTAGTCTCGGTATCTATTGAGAGAATTTCGCTTGTAATTAACTTTTGAATAATTTCCGCTCTTTTATCTTCTGTATCAATGAGTTGGTAGTCTACATCGAGCATTTCTAACCGCGTCAGATTTGAATTTTCAGAAACGCCCGTCCCCTCGCCCGCAAAATTTGCAAACAAATCGCCTTGAATCGGGGCGCTGTTTTCGGGAGTGGAGGTTTGCGACTGGGCAAACAGAGTCCCGGCAAAGAGGTCGGGTACCGGAGAGGTTGGAGTAGGGGAGGACGAATTGCCGCTTCCCTTTTTAAGTACCCGGTCGATGAGTGTGCGGAATTCCAACTCCTCGAAAATCTTGCGGAGTTCTTCTTCGTTCGGTTCTTCGCGGACGAGCGAATCCATGTCGAGCTGAATGGGAACATCTGTTTTGATGGTGGCAAGGAATTTGGAGAAGGTTATCATCTCGCGGTTGGTTTCCACTTTCGTTTTCAGTGCGCCTTTCAGCTGGTCGGTATGTTCCAGCAGGTTTTCGATACTGCCGAATTCGGCAATCAGTTTCTGTGCGGTTTTCTCGCCCACACCCGGACAGCCGGGGATGTTGTCGGAAGCATCGCCCATCAGTCCCAGCATGTCGATGACCTGCTCGGTGGTCTGTATGTTGAACTTCGTCTTCACTTCTTCGGTACCCATCACTTCGAATCCACCAGTGTGCTTGGGGCGGTACATAAAGACGCGGTCCGATACCAGCTGGCCGTAGTCCTTGTCGGGGGTCATCATATAGGTGGTGATGCCCTGCCGCCCGGCTTCGGTGGCAAGCGTACCTATCACGTCATCTGCCTCATAGCCGGTTACCTCAAGGATGGGGATGCGGTAGGCGCGGATGACGTCCTTTATAATAGGTACGGAAAGGCGGATGGCCTCGGGTGTCTCCTCGCGCTGTGCCTTGTATTGCTCGTAGGCCTCGTGGCGGAAGGTGGGGCCCGACGGGTCGAAGGCTACTCCTATGTGTGTGGGATTCTCTTTTTTGAGCACTTCTTCCAGGGTGTTTACAAAGCCCAGAATGGCCGAAGTGTTGAATCCTTTTGAATTGATTCTCGGGTTCTTGATGAACGCGTAATAGGCTCGATATATCAGTGCATAGGCATCGAGCAAAAACAGTTTATCGATTGAATTCATACATTTAATCCTTTTTTTCATGGTAAAAGTACAAAAAAATACCGTATTAACCGTTTTATTACTATTTTTGTAGGCAAATAGCGATGCATGGACAACTCATCATTGATAAAATCTCCGATTTCTGAGGAATTGGAGGACTTCAAGAAGCTTTTTGAAAGTACCCTCTCCAGTTCCAACCTTTTGCTGAACAGCGTAATTGCGCATATCCGGCAGAAGAACGGGAAGATGATGCGCCCCATTCTGGTACTTCTGGCTGCGAAGCTTTTTGGCAAGGTATGTCCTGCAACCCTGCATGCTGCGGTTGCGTTGGAACTTCTTCATAACGCCAGCCTTGTGCACGATGATGTAGTGGACGAAAGTACTGAACGCCGTGGACAACTCTCCGTTAATGCCATTTTCAATAATAAAGTAGCCGTACTGGCAGGCGATTATCTGCTTGCAACAGCGTTGGTGCAAGTGAGCATGACCCGTAACCATGACATTATCGATATCGTCTCTTGCCTGGGGCAGGATTTGGCAGATGGTGAACTTCTGCAGCTTTCCAACGTCAGCAATCTTCATTTCTCCGAGGAAGTCTATTTCGACGTTATCCGCAAGAAGACGGCCGTGCTCTTTGCAGCTTGTACGAAGGCGGGCGCTCTCTCGGTGGGGGCTAGCGATGAAAAGGCGGAATCTGCGCGTCTGTTCGGTGAATATATCGGGCTTTGTTTTCAGATAAAGGATGATATTTTCGATTACTCCGAGAGCAAGGAAATAGGCAAACCTACCGGAAATGATATGGTGGAGGGGAAGTTGACTCTGCCCGCGCTTCATGTGCTCAATACCGTGAAGGATAAAACAGCGGAAGAAATTGCCGTAAAGATAAAGAATGGGGAGGCAACGCCTGGCGAAATAGCCCATTTAATCGAATTTACCAAGCAGTATGGTGGCATAGAGTATGCTTCGCAAGTGATGTATGATTATAAGGGAAAAGCCCTTTCTTTGTTGGCTTCTTTGCCCGATACGGAGGTAAAAGCGGCGCTTACCGGGTATCTGGACTATGTGGTGGAACGGGAAAAATAACAGAACTGTTTTCGGTTGATAATATGAAAAAGCCTGATGGAGTGGATTCCATCAGGCTTTATTTATAGGTAAATACAGCTTTCTCTTAGAAGAATTTCATCTCTTCACCCTTGATTTCCGAAAGCAGCAGGTTGGCAAGACGACTGGTTCCCAGACGGAACAGTTCGTTGTTCAGCCATTCTTCGCCGAGCACTTCCTTGACGATGGTGTAATAAATCAGTGCATCGTTCACGCAGTTGATTCCTCCTGCGGGCTTAAAGCCTACCTTGATACCCGTCAGCTCGTGATATTCCTTGATGGCCTGGCACATAACCAGGGCGGCCTCCGGCGTGGCGGCAGGCTGCTGCTTGCCGGTGGAAGTCTTGATGAAATCGGCACCCGAATACATGGAAAGGATGGATGCTTTTTTGATGTTCGAAGCCGTCTTCAAAGCTCCGGTTTCGAGGATTACCTTCATGTGGTGCTCTTTGCAGGTTGCCTTGAGTTCTTGTATCTCCTCGCACATGCCTTCATAGTCTCCCGCCAGGAACTTGCCCACCGAAATAACGATGTCTATTTCATCAGCGCCTTCCATCAGTGCCATGGCAGTTTCTGCCACTTTCACTTCAATGAAAGTCTGGGAGGAGGGGAAACCTGCTGATACACAAGCTATTTTTACATCTTCCACTTCCAGCGTGTCTTTTACGACTTCTGCAAAATTGGGGTATACACAGATGGCTGCCACATTCTTCAGGTCGGGGAACTCTTCGTCGAATTTATTCACTTTCTGGGTGAATTTCATGACGCTTTCGTCGCTGTCCGTACTGTTCAGCGTGGTGAGGTCAATACAGTTGAAAAGGAATTTCTTCACCTCCGGCGTGTTGTTTGCCGGCACTTTCTCTGCAATGATTCTGGCAGCTTGTGCAGCTATTTCCGCATCATCCAGTTGGGTGTTGTACTTTGCCAGGGCGGCGTCATACTTACTCTGGGTAGGCTCATTCTTCTCCATGGTCTTTCAATTTGGGGTTATTGATATGTCTTGTCTGGTCACGTCTGGTTTTCTTCTCGAAGTTGCGGCGGAAGGCGTCTGTCAGATTCACTCCGGTCTGGTTCGCAAGGCAGAGAAGTACCCAAAGAACATCTGCCATCTCATCGTCGAGATTGTCTTTTTCTCCTTTCTTGAAGGATTGGTCGCCATACTTGCGTGCCATGATGCGGGCGAGTTCGCCCACTTCTTCGGTCAGTATCGCCATATTGGTGAGTTCGCTGAAATAGCGCACTCCGTATTCCTTTATCCAGGAATCCACTTGTTTCTGTGCTTCTTCTAACGTCATTATTCCTTGTTTTTTGTATCCATACAGATGGTCACCGGACCATCGTTCATCAGTTCTACCTTCATGTCGGCACCAAATTCGCCGGTACCTATTTCTTTACCTAATGCTAAACTCAGTTCCCGGCAGAATTGTTCGTACAGCGGGACGGATATTTCCGGTCGTGCTGCCTGTATGTAGGAAGGGCGGTTACCTTTCTTGGTGGAGGCGTGTAGGGTGAACTGGCTGATAACCAGTATTTCGCCGCCTGCCTCAAGAATGGATTTGTTCATCACGCCGTTTTCGTCATCGAAAATGCGCAGGTTGACTATCTTCTTGCAAAGCCAGTCAATATCTTCTTTTCCATCGGATTCTTCGATGCCTACGAGTATCATGAGGCCTTTTCCAATGGAGGCTTTGCAGGTTCCGTTGATGGTGACGGAAGCGTGTCCGGCACGTTGTATCACTACTCTCATGTTATTCTTGTCTTTTTGAGGGAACAAAGTTACGAATTAATTCGTTGTGTGCATGGCTTTACAGACGGATTTATCAGTTATTATTTCTCTGAGAAATAGGTCTGGATGATTTTGGCTTTCGCTTCTCCCACCACGGCGGCAAGCTCCTCGGCAGATGCTTCGCGGATACGCTTCACGCTTTTGAACTCCTTGAGCAATGCGCTTTTCGTCTTTTCGCCGATGCCTTTTATCTCGTCCAGTGCAGAGGCAATCTGCCGTTTGCTGCGTTTGTCGCGGTGGAAGGTGATGGCGAAGCGGTGTACTTCATCTTGAATCTGCGTCAGCAGTCGGAAGAGGGGGGTGTTCTGTTTCAATCCGATGGTCTGGGGAGGGTAGCCATACAATAGCTCGGAAGTGCGGTGTTTGCCATCTTTGGCAAGTCCGGCAATGGGGATGTTCAGGCCAAGCTCGTCTATCACCTCTTTTACGGCGCTCATTTGCCCTTTTCCACCGTCGGTGATAAGAAGGTCGGGCAGGGGTGTTTTCTCTTCTATAGCGCGCTGATAGCGCCGTTTTACGACCTCTTTCATGGAGGCATAGTCATCCGGTCCCTCTACGGTCTTGATATTGTACTTGCGGTAATCCTTCTTGGAAGGTTTCCCCTTGACGAAGACCACGCACCCGGCCACGGGGTCGGAACCCTGGATGTTGGAGTTGTCGAAACATTCTATCTGCATGGGCAGGCGGTCCAGGTGCAGCTCTTGCTGTATCTCTTTCAGCAGGCGCACGGTCCGTTGCTCCGGATTCAGCTTTTCGGCTTGCTTCAGGCGGTCGGCTTTGTACTGCTTCACGTTGAGGATGGAGAGTTCCAGCAGCTTCTTTTTGTCTCCCCGTTGCGGGATGGTAAAGACGACATCTTTCAGCTCCATATCCAGCTCAAAAGGCACGATGATTTCGCGAGAAAGGCTCTTGTATCTTTCCCGCATTTCGATGATGCCGAGAGAGAGCAGTTCTTCTTTGCTCTCATTCAATCGTTTCTTGTATTCAAAGGTGAAAGCCTGGTTGATGGCACCGTTCGTAATGTGCAGGTAGTTGACGAAAGCGGACTTTTCATCGCTGTCTTCTTCGATGGAGAACACGTCGATATTGTGCAGCACGTTGCTTACCACTTCCGATTTTGCCCGGTAGTTTTCCAGCAGCAGGTATTTTTCCTTTATCTTCTGTGCTTCTTCAAACTTCATTTCGGCTGCCAGTTCCTGCATTTGCTGGAAAAGCATCCGTTCTATCTCCTGGGTATTCCCTTTGAGTATTTCCTTGATTTCAGCGATGTTTTTCAGATACTCTTCCTGGCTTTGCTTCCCGATGCAAGGTCCTGCACAGTTCTTGATGTGGTATTCCAGGCAGACATTGAACTTCCCGGCACGTATATTCTCCGGAGAGAGGTTCAGGTGGCATGTACGCAAAGGGTATAGATGCTTGATGAGGTCGAGTAATGCGTACATGGAAGGTATATGGCTGTAAGGGCCATAATAGGAGGAACCGTTACGGATTATCTTCCGGGTTCTGAATACACGTGGAAAGTATTCGTTCTGCACGCAGATGCTGGGATACGTCTTGTCGTCTTTCAACAGTACGTTGTAGCGAGGCTTGTATTTCTTGATAAGATTGTTTTCCAGCAATAGCGCGTCTTCTTCCGTATTCACCACGATATATCGGATATCTGCAATCTTGCTGACCAGCACCCTCGTCTTTCCCGGTTCGTGCTCCCGGTTGAAGTAGGAAGACACTCTTCGCTTCAGATTCTTTGCCTTTCCTACATATATAATAGTCCCTTCGGTATTCAGATATTGGTAAATACCGGGACTTTCGGGAAGGTTGGATACAATCCCTTTGAGGTAGTCGTTAGTTCTGAGCTCTTCCATAATACCGACGTTTCACCACAGATTACACAGATTAGCGCAGATTTCTCTTCGATAAAACTGTGTTTTGTGGTGGATAAATAATCTGTGTTAATCTGTGTAATCTGTGGTGAAATATGAAATGGCTAAAGCGACAGCACAGCCTCCACTTCCACATCATCTCCAAACACATCCTTGCCATGAAGCTCTTTCAGCTCGATGATGAAGTTTACATACACTTTCTTGGGGTTCATCTGTTTCACCAGTTTGCAGGCGGCTTCCATTGTTCCACCGGTTGCCAGCAAGTCGTCGTGTAGCAATACTACATCGTCTTCATTGATGGCATCCTTGTGCATCTGCACGGTGTCTTTGCCATATTCTTTATCATAGCTTTCTTCAATGGTTTCTGCAGGAAGCTTTCCCGGTTTGCGGATAGGTACGAAGCCTGCCCCTAGTCTGGTGGCGAGAATGGGGCCCATAATGAATCCTCTTGATTCTATACCCACTACTTTGGTGATGCCTTTGTCCTTATACATCTCGTATAGTGTGTCCGAGAGTTCCTGCAAGGCGCCAGGTTCCTTGAACAAGGTAGTTACATCGTAGAATAGAATTCCCGGAATGGGGAAGTCGGGTATTTCTCGGATGCTTTTGGTAAGAGTTTCTTTGCTCATAATCAGTTTATTTAATACGTTTATTGAATTCTTTGTTTCACGTGGAACTTTGCGCCCTATCGTCCGCAAAGTACCAGTAGCACGTTGATGTCGCTTGGAGATACTCCCGGAATCCGACTCGCTTGGGCTATTGTTTCCGGATCTATCTTCATCAGCTTCTGTCTGGCTTCGGTGGAAAGGGATTGAATGGAATTATAGTCAAACTTGCCTTTTATCTTGATGCTTTCCAATCTTGCCAATTTATCCGCAATAATCCGTTCGCGTCCGATGTATCCCTCGTACTTGATGAGTATTTCTGCAGCTTCTACAATTTCTTCCTTTCTATCGGATATTTTATCCAGTTCTCGTTTAAAGGCACTGACGTGTTCGGCAATGTTCTCAATCGTTATCTGCGGACGGTTTATCAAATCTATCAATTTGCATCCCTGGCGCAGTGGAGTTGTGCCGAGCTGCTCCAATACCGGATTGATTAATGCCGGTTTCATCGAGTAATTCCGCGCGAAGTCTATAATCCGGTTCACGGCTTCACGTTTTTCTGTCAGCAGCTTGTACCGCTCTTCCTTGGCGAGTCCCAGCTTCCAGGCTTTTTCCGTGAGTCGCATGTCCGCATCATCCATACGGAGCAGGATGCGATATTCGGCACGGGAAGTAAACATACGGTAAGGCTCGTCCACACCTTTTGTTACCAAGTCATCGATTAAAACGCCGATATATGCTTCATCCCTTGCAAGGGTGAACGGTTCTCCGCCGTGGCAATTGATGTGGGCGTTGATACCTGCCATGATTCCTTGTCCAGCTGCTTCCTCGTAACCGGTTGTTCCGTTTACTTGTCCGGCAAAGAACAGATTCTTTATATTCTTCGTTTCCAGCGTATGTTTCAGTTGGGTGGGGTCAAAGAAGTCGTATTCGATGGCATAGCCCGGGCGGTAGATGACGAGGTCTCTGAACGCCGGTATCTTTTTCAATGCTGCAATCTGGATGTTCATGGGCAATGAAGAAGAGAATCCATTCAAGTAGAGCTCTTGGGTTGTTTCCCCTTCGGGCTCCAGGAAAAGCTGGTGCTGCGGTTTGTCGGGGAAAGTCACAATCTTGGTTTCTATACTGGGGCAATAACGTGGGCCGATACTTTGGATTTGTCCGTTGAAAAGGGGAGAATCCGGCAGACCTTCCTGCAGGATGCGGTGTGCTTCTTCGTTGGTGAAGCAGGTCCAGCAAGGGAGCTGTTTCAAATGGCGTACATGAGTGTCCATGAACGAGAACTTGTGGAAGTCACATTCTCCGTCTTGGATTTCCATATCCTCATAATGCACGCTGCGTCCATCTATGCGTACGGGGGTTCCCGTCTTCATGCGTCCAAAGGTGATGCCATGCTTTGCGATGGATTCGGTTAATTGGTAGGATGCAGGTTCTGCCATACGTCCACCTGGAAGCATGGTACGTCCCACGTGCATCAGTCCATTGAGGAAAGTTCCTGCGGTGAGTACTACACATTTGGCATGGAACGTTACTCCCCATAATGTGACTACTCCCGTAATCTCACCGTTTTCAACGAGGATTTCCTGCACGGTATCCTGCCAGATATGCAGGTTGGGGATATTTTCCAGTATCTCTCTCCATGCCCAGATGAATTTGTTGCGGTCGCACTGCGCGCGCGGACTCCACATAGCGGGACCTTTGGAACGGTTCAGTATACGGAACTGTATGGCTGTCTGGTCTGTCACCAATCCCATATATCCTCCCAAGGCGTCTATTTCGCGTACTATCTGTCCTTTGGCGATGCCTCCCACTGCCGGGTTACAACTCATCTGTCCGATTTTGTTCATATCCATTGTGATAAGACAAGTCTTCGAACCCAGGTTTGCAGCAGCGGCAGCGGCTTCGCATCCTGCGTGTCCGGCGCCGATTACAATAACGTCATACTTAAACTCCATTCGTTCAGTGTATTTTAAAACTGTGCAAAGTTACGAAAAAAGTTGTATGCCGGGACGTGTCATATCTTAAAATCCGGATATATCTTCTTTGGCATTGCTTATATTTCCGTATCCAGCATCATACTTATTGCTTGGAATGCTTAGGTTATAGACATATTGCTTGTGTTTGGCTTAAAATACAATCAAAATGAAGCTTTTTGAATACTATTGCTTTTCTTTTTGAAAAAGATACATACCTTTGCAGCGTTTGGATATTAAAAAGTGTTTTGATTGACTAATTTTAAGGAAGAGAAGCATGAGAAAGAAATTCTTCTTGTTAATCATTGTCTGCCTGGTTATGGGGGCGGGAGTGATGGCTCAGACGTCTACGGTCTCGGGAACAGTATTTGCCGAGGACAACAATGAGCCGATTATTGGGGCATCGGTATTGGTGAAGGGCACAACGCTGGGGGCCGTGACCGATATCGAAGGTAAATTTACAATCTTGAATGTGCCGGGCACGGCAAAGACAGTGATTGTCTCTTTTGTAGGTATGCAGAAAGTAGAAGCTGCCATAAAGCCTGCTATGAAGGTGGTGCTGAAATCGGATTCGGAACTGTTGGATGAAGTGATGGTGGTGGCTTACGGCACGGCCAAAAAGAGCAGCTATGCAGGTTCGGCTTCTTTAGTGAAAGCGGATGCGCTGAAAGACATTCCGACGACCAGCTTTGAAAACGCGTTGAACGGTAAAGTGGCGGGCTTGCAACTGACGAATAATTCCGGCCAGGCGGGTTCCGCACCGGCCATCCGCATCCGTGGCATAGGTTCTATGAATGCCGGGAATGAACCGTTGTATGTAGTGGACGGTGTTCCGGTCTCTTCGGGCAATACGGGGCAGATGAGCGGTGAGCTCTATTCTACCAACAACATCATGAATACGTTGAACCCGGAAGACATCGAATCTATTTCTGTATTGAAAGATGCGGCGGCCAGCTCGCTTTATGGGTCGCGTGCGGCAAACGGCGTCATTCTGATTACTACCAAAAAAGGACAGATTGGCAAGCCGGTGGTGACGCTGAAAGCCGAAGTGGGCTTCACGCCCTGCTGGGCAACGGACAACTATGAAACGGCCAGCGTACAGGAGAATGTGAATATGCTCTACACCGTATTTCACGATGCCCGTACAAGCGGTAAGGGCGAAACGGACGAAAAGGCGGCAGCCTATGCCATAGGCCAGTTGAACAGCCGTTTCAACAAACATGGCTACCAATTTACCACAAATGGTACGGGAGCTTACGAGAACGTCAATATCCTTGAGTACGACAACTCCGGGCGTGGAGGCAAATACTACGATTGGGACAAGGCATATTTCCGTACCGCCATTTACCAGACCTACGATATGTCCGTCAGCGGTGCTACGCAGAATACCAACTATTACACTTCCCTTTCCTATACCCAGGACGAAGGACGTTTGAAGATGAACAGCTTCGACCGTGTTTCCGGTCGCCTGAACCTCACCCAGAAGGTGGGGAAATTCCTTGAACTGACCACCAATGCCAGCCTGGCGCGTACCAAGAAAAGCGGTTATAATGATACACGCAACACGGGCAGTAATTACTTCATGCAGACCCGTAACTTGCTGTGGGGACTCTACTGGCCCACTGATTACAAGACCGGCGAGCTCTGGACCGAACGTTACGGTAGCTACGCCTACAATGGGCTTTATTATGACAAAGAGTGGGAGAACGGTTCTACCAGTACCAAAATCATAGCTGCGGAGACGCTCACCCTGCATCTGATGCCGGGCCTGGACCTTCGTTCTATCTACTCTTACGACAATACTACTGTAAAAGACCATATCTATTACAGTGCCAATCACTATAAAGGCTCGGCAGACAATGGGAATGTCAACGAATACCGTACTACATACGAGAAGATGGTTACCTCCACTACCGCCAATTATACCGGCACCTTCGACAAACACACAGTTGGCACCATGGTGGGGTTCGAAGCGGAGAAGAACAAGACAGACTATGTGCGTGCCACAGGAAGCAATCTTGCGGTCAGCACCATTCATACAGTTTCTACTGCCGGAACGCAGACTTCTGCCGGATATTCCTGGGGAAACTCGATGGTGTCCGTGCTCTCCAAGTTGGATTATAATTACGATGAACGCTACTTCATTTCCGGTTCTTACCGCCGCGACGGTTCTTCCCGGCTCAGCAAGCAGGAACGTTGGGGAAACTTCTGGTCAGTGGCAGGAGCGTGGAACATCATGCGCGAGGGTTTTATGAGCAAATATTCTTTCCTGAGCAACCTGCGTATACGTGCCTCTTATGGTATTAACGGTACGCTGCCTTCGGACAATTACGGCTATATGAGCTTGATGAGCTATACCAGTAAGTACATGGGTAACCCGGGCGGTACAATCACTACCGTCACCAATGACAAGCTGTCTTGGGAGACGAGCTACAACACGAATGTGGGTATCGACTTCGGCTTCTTCGGCCAGCGTCTGCGCGGTACGGTGGAATACTTCAACCGTGATTCGAAGAACCTGCTCCAGGATGTTCCCATTTCGATGGTTACGGGATTTTCCTCTACGTTGCGGAACGTAGGATGCATCAACAACCATGGGGTAGAGGTGGAGTTGAGTGGTGACATCATTGATAGTAAAGGATGGTTATGGAGTGCCGGTGTCAACGCAACCTTCCTCCGTTCTGAGGTGAAAGAGTTGTATGGCGGTGCGGACATTATCTGGTACGACCCCACCAGTAGCGACAGCCGTGCGCAATATGTATACCGGGAAGGTCAGTCCACGCTGGCTTTCTATGGATACGAATGGGCAGGTGTGGACAAGACCAACGGCAAGAACGTCTACTATGTAAATGACCCCAAGAATGGCAAGGCCGGAGATTTTGAGTATAACGGGCGCGGAGCTACTTATGACTATAACAATGCCAACTACACCATCATCGGCAATGCCGTTCCCAAAGTGTATGGGGGCATCAATACCTCGGTCTCCTACAAAGGCATAGCCCTTTCGTTGGGCTTTACCTATAAGATAGGAGGAGACTTGTACGATGGAGCCTACATGGATGTGGCCGACGACGGTTATTATTGGGAGCGTATCCGTGCTAAAAGCTACTACAACAACCTTTGGACGCCAGACCATACGAACGGTACAGAGCCCCGTATCGAAGGTGTAGACCTCGATGACCCGCAACAATACAGCAGCCGCCACTTGTTCAATGCCAGTTATCTGCGCTTGAAGAATCTCTCATTGGCCTATACGCTGCCCAAAGCCATGACCCGCAAGGCTTTCATCGAGAATGCCCGCCTTTTCTTCACTGCCAGCAACCTTTGGACAATAGCCAAATACAAGGAGGCAGACCCCGAAGTGAGCGAATACGGCACACGTGGTTGGGAAACCCCTATCGGAAAAACGTTTGTCGTTGGCGTTGAATTGAAATTTTAATGAACTGGAGGAACTAACAATGAAAAAGATATATCATTTATTGGCACTTGTGATACTTGGTGCCTTTACATTCACTTCGTGTGACGATTTTCTGGATATGCAGCCCACCAACTCCGGAAATGCAGAAGGTGCTGTCGGTACGGTAGCCGATGCGCAGGTGGTTATCAACGGTGTGATGAGTGCGATGACCTCATCGTCCTATTACGGCAGAAACCTTTTTATGTACGGTGATGCCAAGGGCGGTGACCTCACGATTTTTGCTGCCGGACGCGGACTGGATGCATTCTATACGTTCAACCACACTTCCAACAGCAATACTTATTCCGGTTTCTGGAGCCGTGGATATTACTGCATTCTGCAGGTCAACACCTTGTTGAGCAACATTGAGAAGCTGGAAGAATCGGGCAGTATGGAAGACTTTTCCGAAGCCAAAGGGCAGGCGTTGACTCTGAGGGCGCTGTTCTATTTCGATTTGGTCCGTCTCTACGGGCTTCCTTACAATTACAACAAGACCTCTTATGGAGTTCCCAATGTAACCGAGCCGCTTACGGTGAACGCCCAGCCCACCCGTGCTACTGTGGAGGAGAACTATCGCCAGATTCTGCAGGACTTGTCGGACGGGGCGGCCCTGCTTGCCAAGAAGAAGACAAAGCAGAGCGGATATGCGGACTATTACACCAACATAGCCCTGCAAGCGCGTGTGAAACTCTATATGGAAGATTATGACGGTGCTTTGAACGCTGCCCGGGAGATTATAGAAAGCGGTGTGTACAAACTGTATGAGCCTGCCGATTGGACGGCTTCCTGGAGCAAGCAGTTTGGTTCCGAGTCCATCTTTGAGCTGGGCATCACCACTGAGGAATCAGACCTGGGAACTTCTTCTTTGGGCTTTTACCTGATGCGCTACGGACAGTTGAAGAATGCCATGGGCTGGTATCTTGCCAGCGATTATTTCTTGAACCGTCTGGGTGAAGACGAGACGGATGTGCGTTGGGGAATCATGGACAACGATGAATACTGGGTGGACAATGAGATTGAACGCAAGGGAGCCTGCTACAAGTATATGGGCAGTACCACTCTGGCAGGTGACGGCAAGGCAACCAATACAGCCGTCAATATCAAGATAATCCGTCTTTCCGAGATATATCTGATTGCCGCCGAAGCAGCCTTGCACTCCACGAAGCAGGAAGCAGGCGCAGATGCCGCCGCCGGTTACCTGAATGAAATCCGCAGGCGTTCTCCCGGACTGGCACCGGCCACTGCCGCTACCATTACCGATGATATGATTCTGGACGAGCGCAGCAAGGAGCTTTTTGGTGAAGGACAACGCTTCTTCGACATGATGCGTATGGGCAGAACCATCGAATTCAACGACGATTTTCAAGATATTCCGGTGAGTCACCGTGGAAAAACAATCGACCGTACTTTCGAGAAGATTGTGCTTCCTATTTCGCAGGATGAGATAAATGCCAATCCGGCATTGGAGAACCAGCAGAATCCGGGATATTAGTCATTCCCTGCTGTCTATTGTTTGCTACTCCTTGTATATCAGGGAGGTATTTTGCCAACAAGTTGTCACTGCCTTGGCAAACTTTTGCCACGCCTATGGCAAAGTTTTGCCAACGCGGTGGCAAAGTCTTGCCAATGGGAAGGCAAAACCTTGTCATAGGCGTGGCAAGAAAAGCGGAAAAAGGTGCCTTTGATGAATTTCTTTGATAAAATGAGATGGTAATACCTTGATATTCCACAAAAATACTATTTATTGGTTCGAAATTTCTATTCTTTTTTTCTGAATCGGCTTATCTTTGCTTTCGTAGAAACCAATAAAAAGTTATAATACTATGAGAAGATTTTTCCTCATATCGTCATTCTTGACGTTGTTTGCAATCGGAAGCTCGGCGCAATGGAAGCCGGCAGGTGATAAAATCAAAACGGACTGGGCATCCCAGATCAATCCCGCGAATGTGTTGCCCGAATATCCTCGTCCCATCATGGAACGGAGTGACTGGAAGAACTTGAACGGACTGTGGAATTATGCCGTTATAAATAAAGGTGAGCATCTTCCGGCAGAGTTCGAAGGGCAGATACTTGTTCCTTTTGCCATCGAATCCTCCTTGTCCGGAGTTGGAAAAAGAATCAATGAAAACCAGGAACTGGTCTACCAGCGCAGTTTTGAAATTCCTTCTGCCTGGAAGGGAAAACAAGTGCTGTTGCACTTTGGCGCTGTCGACTGGAAAACGGATGTATGGGTGAATGATGTGAAAGTAGGCAGCCATACGGGGGGATTTACTCCGTTCTCTTTCGATATTACTGCCGCCCTTTCTGGCAAAGGCAATAATCAGTTGGTCGTAAAAGTTTGGGACCCAACGGATAAAGGACCTCAACCCCGTGGAAAGCAGGTCAGCAATCCGGAAGGTATCTGGTACACTCCCGTAAGCGGTATCTGGCAGACGGTATGGATGGAGCCGGTTGCCGGAAAACATATCAAGAACCTCCGTATCACTCCCGATATTGACCGTAATCTGTTGACAGTGAAGGCTGAATTGAATAGTGCATGTCCTTCCGACTTTGTGGAAGTGAATGTGTATGACGGCAATCAACTGGTAGCCACCGGCAAAAGTATCAATGCAGAGCCGGTGGAGGTGTCCATGCCCCGGAATGCCAAGTTGTGGAGTCCGGATTCCCCCTTCCTCTATACGCTGAAAGTGACTCTGAAAAGCGGAGGCAAGGTAGTGGATAAGGTGGACAGCTATGCTGCCATGCGTAAGTACTCCACCCGTCGTGACGCGGATGGCATCGTACGCCTGGAACTAAATAACGAGGCTTTGTTCCAGTTTGGACCGCTGGACCAGGGTTGGTGGCCCGACGGACTGTATACAGCTCCCACAGACGAGGCTTTGCTGTATGATGTACAGAAGACGAAAGATTTCGGTTTCAATATGATTCGCAAGCATATCAAGGTGGAACCGGCACGTTGGTACACACATTGTGACCGTTTGGGTATCATCGTATGGCAGGATATGCCGAGCGGTGACCGTAATCCGGAATGGCAGAACCGCCGCTATTTCGACGGAACAGAACTGAAACGCTCCGCCGAATCCGAAGCCTATTATCACAAGGAATGGAAGGAAATAATGGATTGTCTCTACTCTTATCCGTGTATCGGTACATGGGTACCGTTCAACGAAGCCTGGGGGCAGTTCAAGACGGTAGAGATAGCCGAATGGACGAAACAGTATGACCCGACCCGTCTGGTGAATCCGGCAAGTGGCGGTAACCATTATACTTGCGGTGACATGCTCGACCTCCACAACTATCCCCAACCGGAGATGTATCTGTATGATGCACAGCGTGCCACGGTTTTGGGTGAGTATGGCGGCATCGGCCTTGTCTTGAAAGACCATATCTGGGAACCGAACCGCAACTGGGGATATGTTCAGTTCAACTCTTCCAAAGAAGTGACTGATGAGTACGTGAAATATGCCGATATGCTGTATCAGATGATAAAAAGAGGTTTCTCGGCAGCCGTCTATACACAGACCACGGATGTGGAGGTGGAAGTGAACGGTCTGATGACTTACGACCGCAAGGTGATAAAGCTGGATGAGAAACGCGTGAAAGAGATAAATACACGTATCTGCAATTCACTTAAGAAATAGGGGCATTTACAATTTACCATTTACAAAGTACAATTTGGCTGCGCTGTCATCTGCATAGTTAAATTGTACTTTGTAAATGGTAAATTGTACATTAAAAATGTTGTTATGAAACGATTGATTATAAAGCTTTTCCTTAGTCTGTGCCTATGGGCGGTATTGCCGGTCTGTGCGCAGGATGCTGTTCATTACTATTTCAGAACGATGGATATCCGGAACGGTCTTTCGCAGAACACCGTGTATCAGATTTTGCAGGATAGGAAAGGCTTTATGTGGTTCGGAACCAAGGACGGTCTGAACCGTTATGACGGATTGTCTTTCCGTATTTACAAGAAAGAGAACTCCGGTTTAGGAAAGAACTTCATAACTGCGCTCTACGAGGACCGCCGGGGAAATATCTGGATTGGTACCGATGGGGGAGTCTTTATTTACGACCCGGTACTGGATTCCTTTACCGCTTTCGATGAGGCCAGTGATAACGGCAGTATCATCAGGGATTTCGTCACCATGATTGGAAGTGACGAGGACGATAATATCTGGATATCGGTAGAAAACCAGGGGTTGTTCTGCTATAAACCGGATGAAGGGAGGCTGCTGAACCATCTGCACGATTCGGGACTGCCCAATGTAACCCGCTTTTGGCTGAATGGGAATACGTGTTGGCTGGCCTTGTATGCGGATAATCTTTACTATACGAAAGCTGACTTTGAAACTCCTCTGCAGCCTTTCAAGGACGCGGAAGGAAATGAGATTTTCAAGAATGATATTATCAACTGGCAGGTCAGCGGACCCCATAATTGTGTGTATATCGCTTCGCTGAACGGGTTGACAGAGATAAACCAGACTACCGGCAAGACGCGGAAGCTGCTGAACACCTATGTGAGGGCTTTGCAGTTCAAATCTGACAACGAGCTGTGGGTGGGCGCAGAGTCCGGCTTGTATATTTACAATCTGACGAATGACAAGATTACCCATTTGACCGTTCCCGACCAGGATGATTCGTATGCATTGTCGGACAATGCCATTTATTCGCTCTGCTGCGACAAGGAGAACGGCATGTGGATAGGGTCTTATTTCGGTGGAGTGAACTATTGTCCTTATCAGTGGACTTACTTCGAGAAGTTCTATCCGAGAGACAATCTCAGGCATTTCGGCCGTCGTGTACGGGAAATCTGTGAAAGTAATGATGGCACCTTGTGGATAGGTACCGAAGACAAAGGCTTGTTCAATTACAATCCGGAAAACGGAAAGATAGAGCCTTTTGAGCATTCGGCCATTTATCAGAATGTTCATGGCCTTTGTCTGGATGGGGATGATTTGTGGGTAGGTACGTTTTCCGGTGGTCTGAATCGGGTGAATCTTCGGACCAGGCAGGTGAAACATTATGCCAAGGGTGAGAGTGAGAATTCCATGGTCGCCAATGACGCCTTTACCATTTGCAGGACCACTACGGGAGACGTGTGGATAGGCACCACGTCCGGTCTGTTGAAGTACAATCGCTCTACAGATGACTTTACCCGGATTCCTCAGCTGAAGAATATGTTTACTTATAACATTCTGGAGGACTTCAACGGAAATCTGTGGTTTGCTACTTTTTCTAATGGAGTGTTCTGCTACAATGTAAGAAGCCAGCAGTGGAGGAATTATCTGTCTAATGAGAATGATTCGACCTCTCTTCCCTACAATAAGGTAATCAGTATCTACGAAGACAGCAGGAAGCGTCTGTGGTTCATGACGCTGGGTGAGGGCTTTTGCCGCTACAATCCGGAAACGGACAATTTTACCCGTTATGACATGTCGAAAGGATTTCCGAGCAACACTATCTACAAGATGGTCGAGGATAAGCGGGGTAACTTATGGATTACTTCCAATTATGGTCTGGTCTGCTTCAATCCCGATACGGAGAGCAAACATGTCTATACCACGGCAAACGGGCTGCTGAGCAACCAATTTAATTTCCAGTCCGGTTACATTGACAAGAAGGGACGCATCTATTTGGGAAGTATCAACGGATTCATAGCCTTTGACCCGGAAACTTTTGTGGAGAACACTTTTCTCCCTCCCGTAGTGATTACAGATTTTTATCTGTTCAACAAACGGCTTTCGGTGGATAGTCCGGATTCTCCTTTGGAGAAGAGCATCACCTATGCGGATGAGATAGAGCTGGATGCCGACCAGAATTCTTTCTCTTTTCAGGTTGCAGCCCTGAGTTACCAGGCACCCGAAATGAATGGTCTTGAATGTAAGCTGGAAGGCTTTGACCGCGACTGGTATACGGTAGGGCGGAATTCCATCATCAACTATTCAAACCTTCCTTATGGAAGCTATACATTGCGTATAAAAGGTTCCAACAGCGATGGCAAGTGGAACGCGACGGAACGTGTGCTCGACATCCATATTCATCCTCCTTTCTATCTCTCCACTTGGGCGTATGCTGTTTATACGGTATTGGCGTTATGTTCACTGGCTGCTGTAATTATCTATTTCAGAAAACGGACCCGGCAGAAGCATCAGCAGGCTATGGACAAGTTTGAGCGGGAAAAGGAACGGGAGTTGTATACTGCGAAGATAGACTTCTTCACGAATGTGGCGCATGAGATACGTACACCGCTTACACTGATAAAGAGTCCGCTCGAGAATGTATTGGCTTCCCGTTCTGTTTCGGATGACATCAGGGATGATTTGGAGACCATGGAACTGAACACCAACCGACTGCTTGATTTGGTGAACCAGTTGCTGGACTTCCGGAAGACGGAGACACAAGGCTTCCAATTGAATTTTGTGGAATGTGACGTGTCTGAGCTCTTGCAGAAGACGTATAAGCGTTTCAAGCCTTTGGCACGTGAAAGGGGGCTGGCATTGAGTATAGAGACTCCCGAAAGCTTGTATGCTTCGGTTGATAGGGAAGGGCTTACCAAGATTATCAGCAATCTGCTGACCAATGCGATAAAGTATTCGGAGACCTATATACGCATCAGGCTATATTCGGAAGGTGAAAGACTGCTGCTTTCTGTATGCAATGACGGCCTTGTCATTCCGGTAGAGATGCGCGAGGAGATTTTCAAGCCGTTCATCCAGTATAAAACCGGTACCTTGCGCTCTGTACCCGGCACCGGTATCGGGCTTGCACTTGCCCGTTCATTGGCCGAACTCCATGAGGGTACGTTGTGCATGGAAGATTCGATGGAGAACAACTGTTTCCTGCTGTCACTTCCGCTGAAGCACGAGCAGACGGTGGCTATGGAGCATAAAGAACCGGTAACGGGCGGGGAATCCTCTGAGGAAAGTGGTGCAGGTACTGCCTTGGAACAGCACCGGTATACTCTTTTGGTGGTGGAAGACAGTCTGGAAATGCAGGCATTTGTTGTGAAACAGCTCTCTTCGGAATATCGTGTGCTGACTGCCGTGAATGGGGTGGAAGCTTTGAAGGTGTTGAAGGAACATACTGTAAATCTTGTCATTTCAGACATTATGATGCCCGAGATGGATGGATTGGAGCTGTGCGAGCATCTGAAGTCCGAGCTTGACTATAGCCATATACCGATTATCCTGCTTACGGCGAAGACGACTCTTCAAGCCAAAATAGAGGGAATGAAGCTGGGGGCTGACGTATATATAGAGAAACCTTTCTCCGTGGAATATCTGAAAGTTTGTGTGGCCAATCTGCTGAACAACCGTGAGAAGCTACGGGCTTCTTTTGTCAATTCTCCCTTTGTGCAGACGGGCAGTATGGCAATGACAAAGGCAGATGAATCTTTCCTTAAAACATTGAAGGAAGTGGTGGTTGCCAATATGCAGAATCCGGATTTCTGCCTGGATGATATGGCAAGCCTGCTGAACATGAGCCGGTCGAGCCTGAACCGGAAGATAAAGGGCATATTGGATATGACTCCCAATGACTACATCCGTCTGGAGCGGTTGAAGAAAGCGGCGCAGCTTTTAAAGGAAGGAGAGTGTAAAATCAATGAGGTTTGCTATATGACCGGCTTCAATACTCCTTCCTATTTTACCAAGTGCTTCCAAAAACAATTTGGTATTCTGCCCAAAGACTTCGTGAAATGATAGCATGGAATGCTTGCTAAATATAACAATCCAATCAAATGCCCCTGAGGTGTCTCTCAGGGGCATTTTTTGGATTTATAATTGCATAGATTGAAGCGATATTTGCATTAATTTTAGCTTTATGCGGATATATTTGCATCCGAAAGCCAACAATTTATAATACTATGACCCCTATGCCTATGACGTAACAAATCCTAATCAATGTTCTATGATTGGCAGAAGTGACTAATCACTTTCTGCGGTGTATTTAAAAAGCGGGCGTTAGTTTCCGCATAGTTTTAAAATCTAATTCTATCAAAAATGATCAAGAAAATCTTATTCTTATTCTTTGTTGTGTTTGCAGCTACCGCTTATTCACAAGATGTGACCATAACGGGAACGGTGACGGATGCAAATAGTGAGCCTTTGGTGGGCGTGAATGTATTGGTACGGGTGTGATATTGACGGTCGGTAACTCGGTATGTAGTTGTCTATAACGGATGATTCGCACTGGAAGAAGTGGTTGTCATCGGTTATCAGACTGTGAAGAAGTCCGACTTGACAGTTGGAAGAAGAGCGCTGCAGGAACACTGGTCAGCCAGATGCAGGGTTTGGGGAACGCATTCTATTGAAATTCGTGGTGTCGGTTCCTTGAGCAATAACTCTCCGCTGTGGGTTATTGACGGTATGATTACAGACCCGGGTGTTGATTTCAATCCTGCGGATGCAGAGTCCATCCAGATTCTGAAGGATGCTTCTGCTGCTGCCATCTACGGTTCGCGTGCTGCCAATGGTGTGATTATCGTTACTACCAAGAAAGGTACGAAAGGCCCCATGAAAGTGAATGTAAGCGTAAAGGAAACATTGGAATGGAGTCCGAAGTTTGACTTGATGAATGCGGCAGAATATATCAAGTATAATGATATTGCCTACAATGAAGCCATCAAAGACGGTATTGCCACTGTAAACAGCACTCAGAAACACTCACAGTATGATACCAACTGGCAGGATGAAGTGTTGAAGACTGCATTGGTTCAGGACTACAACGTATCGCTTTCTGGTGGTGGTGATTCCGGTAGTTATTTTGTATCAGCCGGTTACTATAACAATGACGGCGTTTCTTATGGAAATACTTTCGACCGTTATAGCTTCCGTGTCAATACACAAGGTAAAAAGGGCTGGTTCTCTTTTGGTGAAAACTTGGCTTATTCACTCACAAACACAGACCCGAACCAGACAAATACCTACAATGACTTTTTGCGTATGATGCCTACTATTCCTATCTATGATGAGAATAATCCGGGTGGATATGGCTATGGTGATGCAGCCAAGTATAATACGTTCGGTGTAAACCCGATTGCCCGTGAAGATTTGGAATACCGTCATTTCCGTCAGAATCGTTTGAATGGTTCTTTATGGTTGGAATTCAAGCCTTTCGAATTCCTTTCTTATAAATTCAACGGTGGTATTGACCTTTATTTCTATGAGAACTCATGGTTCCGTGGAGAAGGTAACTGGACTCAGAATCAGGAACACCGTGATCCGGAAAGCCAGAAGGCACGCGACAACACCTACAACATGTTGATTGAGCACACGTTGAACTTCAATAAGGATTTTGGTAAGCATCATGTGGATGCCGTGGTCGGTACTACTTACCAGCACCATGAATGGGAAGGTTTGTGGGCTTCCCGTCTGAACTTCCCGATGTTGGGTAACGGTGATTATCTGACAGTATTGAATGCCGGACAAAGCAACCAGCAGAATTCAAACAGTATCAGTGAGAATGCGATGATTTCTTATCTGGGACGTGCTAACTACATTTATGATGATAAATACTATCTGACTGCTACCTTCCGTCGTGACGGTACTTCCCGTCTGGCTAAGGAAAACCGTTGGGGTAATTTCCCCTCATTCTCCGGTGCCTGGAGAATCTCAAAGGAGGAATTCTTTGATGTGTCTTGGATTAATGATTTGAAGATTAGAGGTAACTGGGGTCGTCTTGGTAACTCTTCCATTGGCGATTGGGATTATATCGGAACTATCAACCAGAGTATTGTAACTGTATTCGGTGGTGCTATTGTTCCGGGTTCTACTCAGGTGAAACTGGTGAATGCAGGTCTTGTTTGGGAAACAAAAGAAACGGTGAATGTAGGTTTTGATGCCAGCTTCCTTAACCAGCGTTTGACTGTTAGTGCAGAATATTACAACTCAAAGACCAGTGACGTATTGGCTGAGACTCCGATTGCTATTTCTACCGGTAATCAAGGAGGCTCTCCGTGGAAAAATGCTGCCAGCTTGCGCAACAAGGGCTTCGAGTTTACACTTGGTTGGAAAGACCAGATTTCAGGCTTTAAGTACAGCGCTTTGCTGAATGTGACTACGATGGATAACGAAGTATTGAGTTTGGGTCGTGATGGTACTAATAGAGACTATATTGATTCTGGTCAGGCAAGAACTGAACCGGGCAGATCTTTGGCTGAATTTTATTTGAGAAAAACAGACGGTATCTTCAAGACGCAAGAACAGATTGATAATTATGTGACATCTACGGGTACCCCCATTATGATTGAAGGAAAACGTCCTCAATTGGGAGATGTTAAGTATCTTGACTTGGATGACAATGGAGAAATTACTGATGCTGACCGTGATTATTGCGGTAGCCCCTGGGCCAAGATGCAAATGTCATTGGTATTCAATGCAGAATGGAAGAATTTCGATTTCAGTATGATGTGGAACGGTCAGTTCGGTAATAAGATATATAACGTATCCCGTTGGCAAGGACGTCTGTTTGCAGACAACTCCAACTATATCCGCTTTGAAAAGGGTGAAGAGCCTTACCAGGTGAATCCTAACTCCAATACCCCGCGTATCATTTATGGTGACTTCCGTAACTCCCGTGATGCCGACCGTTTCTTGGAAAATGGTTCTTATTTCCGCATGAAGAACATCTCTATCGGTTATAACTTTAAGCAGAAATGGCTGACCAACTTGGGTGTTGAGAAACTTCGTCTGTATGCTACCGGCAGCAATCTGATTACTATCACCGGATATTCCGGTCTGGACCCTGATTTCAAGGGTGCGAATTCCGTTTGGAACAGTGGTACGGACAGCTTTGCATATCCTAATACCCGTTCGGTAATGTTTGGATTGGATTTGACCTTTTAACTTATAAATCAGCTTATAAATTATGAAAAAGATATATTATGGATTAATGCTTGCAGGTGCCTTGACGTTGTGCACCGGATGCAGTTCGAGTTTATTGGATATTGATAATCCCAATGAAGTAACCAACGATACTTATTGGAATAAGCCGGAAGATGCGACAGCCGGTGTAAACGCCTGCTACAGTTTCTTTTATAAGGAAGGTACTTGGATGCGTTGGCTCTCTTTCCGCTATGACTTGACTTCGGACGAAGGATGGAGTTCTTCTCCTTGGATTGAATTGGGCGACTGGACACGTTTCCTCTACAATAACTATAATTTTTACGAAGGCAACAACATTCATTGGGAACATTTCTATGTAGGCATTTTCCGTTGCAACCAGGTGTTGAGCTATGTGCCTAATATTGAAATGGACGAGACTACAAAGAACCAGGTATTGGCCCAAGCTTCTTTCTTGCGTGCATTGTGGTATTTCCAGGTAAATCTATTGTGGGACAAAGGAACTATGCCGTTGGAGCCTAAAGATGCTTCCTATATACCGGAAGATGCTTCTGAACAGGAAATATGGGATCAGATAGAGAAAGATTTGACTTTTGCCATGCAGTATTTACCGGAATCTTGGGATGCTGCCAACCTGGGACGTGCTACCAAAGGTGCCGCTAAAGCATTGCTGGGCAAGGCCTATATGCAACAACATAAGTATGACAAGGCGAAGGAACAATTGCAATGGCTGATTGACAAAGAAGGCTCTTTATACGGTCTTATTGCAAACCGCGAAGATAACTTCACCGACTTAGACGAGAATAACAAGGAAGGCATTTTTGAAATTCAGTTCGATGACCAGAACAAGGGTGGTACGGGTAATGATGCCAGTATGGCATTCGGTTTCCAGCGTACTCAGTTCTATGCTCCGAGTGGTATAGGTTGGGGAGATGGTAAGGCACGTCGCTGGTTGGTAGATGAGTTCTTGAAAGAGAAGCGTGTTGACGGAAAGAATGACTTGCGTTTGTATGGTAGTATTCTGTACCGTGGATTCTCACAAGACTTCCCCGACCAGCCGAAGAAATATTATGGATTTGAAAATGCCGATTGGAATGACGGTTGGGGAACTGACCCGGAAGACTGCTACATACGTAAATACAATACTGCTTACTATCGTGATGCAGAAGATTACTTTGCCCGTAACAATTATCGTATCATGCGTTATGCAGATATCCTGATGAACTATGCAGAGTGTCTTGTTGAAACGGGTACTAATCCTGCCGATGCTGCTGTTTATGTGGATAAGGTAAGAGAACGTGCCGGTCTGGCCAAGTTGAAAGATAGTCAGTGGAAAGACTGCTTGAGCTCTAAAGATGCCTTTATCAAGCGCCTGCAGATGGAACGTACTTTGGAACTCTGTTTCGAAGGTTGGCGTTGGGCTGACTTGAAGCGTTGGGGATTACTTGATTCTCAGGCTGGAATTGATGAGCTGAAAGCCCGTGACAAGGATTTCAATAACTTTATCGTTGGTAAGCACAGACGTCTGCCTATTCCGAGAGATGAGGTGGAAAACAGCACGGTAGGTGGTGTTGCACATCTTACTCAGAATCCTAACTATTAATAACCAAAGAAGGCTATGCCTGGAAGCCTGTTCTCATTCAGGATGCTTCCGGCATAGCTTTCTTTTCTTAAATCTTATACCATATGCTTGTCTGTAAAAAACTACTATTACCATTCGCTTTTGCTTGCTGCGGCAGCTTGTTTGCGCAGAACATCCAGAATCCGGTACTTCCGGGAGTGGCGGATGCCGGCGTAATGAAATACAACGGCAAATACTATATTGGCGGAGTCTACACAAACGGGGATTTTTATGTGTCCGATGATTTGGTTCATTGGGGGAAGCCTATCCATGTCGTGACGATGGACAATGACTGGACAAAGGGTACCGGAGCCGGAGACAATCAGATTCATGCCAATGATATGATTTATCTGAATGGAGATTTTCACTTGTACTGGTCGGTCAATTATTGGGGAAAGGACAAGCATGCGGTTCACATTGTACATGCGCAGAGCAAAGATGCTCTGGGCGCTTATACAGAACCGAACAAGAAGACATGGATGGATAACCGTATCGACCCCAAATTTTTTAGAGATGATGACGGCCGGTTATACATGTATATGGTACGTTTCACCGATGGAAATACCATCTGGGGACGCAAAATGAAGAACCCGGCAGAGTTTGCCGGCGAACCGGTGTGCCAGTTCGCCTCATTGCCGGACACATGGGAAACGATGGATAACAGAGTGGCGGAGGGACCGTGGGTCATGAAGTATAGAGACCGCTACTATATGATGTACAATGCCAACCACACCTCTACAGAGTGGGGCAATTATCAGTTGGGAGTTGCCGAGGCAGACTCTCCTTTAGGTTTTCAAAATGGTAATAAATATAGCTATCCGGTTGTAGGATGCAATCAGACGCAACTGGAGGAGAAGCAAGTGGATTTATTGCGGTATGGCCGCACGTATGAGCCGTTGTTTGCTTATACGGAGAACAAGCCGGGAAGCGACTGGACAAAAGCGACCTACGATGACTCCGGCTGGAAGAAGGGGGAGACCGGCTTTTCGTCGCGTGAAGTGAAAGGCTCCACCACCCGGCATCTGGGTACTTGGTGGAATACGCCCTCCCTATGGTTGCGAAAGACTTTCTCTGCCGGTAGCGAAACCGGCAATCTGGCACTGCGTGTCGCTCACGACGGAGATACCCGGATTTATCTGAACGGAACACTTCTCTACGAGAAGCAGGGGCGTGATTATTGCATCGTAAACCTGGACAAGAAGCTGCGTGCTGCTTTGAAGGAAGGCACGAATCTGCTTGCCGTAGAAACAAACAAGGGACGTTCGCAATTCTTCGACGTTTCTCTGTTCGATATGAAAGACGGCATTGCCGACGATATTCTGATGACTCCCGGCCAGCCCAATATCCTGAGAGGCCCCAACGGATTTGAATGGTGGCTGATTTATATGGCAAACAAGAACAATGAGCATCGGGGACAATATATCAACCGCGTCCAGTTCTTTGATAAAACTTTGTTTGTAGACGGTATCACCGGTCCACGCACGGCGGGTTATCATCCCGAACCTTCGATGCCCACATTTGCGGGTAGAGGTGAGACCGCTTCGTTCGGTGTGTTGAAGCAAGTGCAGCCGTCTGTGGCCTATTTGTTCGAGACGGGAGTCAAGACCGAGGGCGAAGCCGGTGTCATTGCCTGGTGGAAGGATGCTGATAACTGTGCCTACGTAGGTCTGGATGCCAAGAACCGGAGTTGGTATTTGCGCAGGCTTGTAGACGGTAAGGAAAACAAGGAATCCTATGCCTTGCCGGAAGATTTCCGCTGGGGCGTTTACCACCATCTGCGCATCGAGCGCAACGACGGCTGCCTGAAGATTTGGCTGGATGAAATTCCCGCACCGGGAAAACATGTCTTTGCAGAAGCTGTTCCGGCAACAGAAGCCGGTGTTCCCGGAGTGTTCGACGAGACAAAGGCCGCCTTATTCGAAGGCACTACCTATACCATCGGTTTTGATGATGCACATTGGCAACTCTCGGAGAATGAGGAATTGCTGAAGGGAGATTTCCTGAACGATTATGAATTCAGCTTCCAGTTGTCCGGTTTGTCCGGACAAGACAAGGCAGGCAGTTATCCGGTCTATGTGGATAAGGATAACTATGTGAAAGCTCAGTTCAATGGCGCTACCCGTATGCTTGAGGTGGCAGCCGTGAAGAAAGGGAAGACTGCCTGGAAGAAAGAATTCTCATTGGGATGTCTGCAAACGGTCTATCCGGATGTGAAGTATACCGACTTCATAGAGAAATGTTATCGTTTTGCTGCACCTGCATGGCTGGATACCCTTTACCTGAATCGTCATGAAGCAGGCAACAAATCCGAGTTTGTAGATGACATGTTCGGGAAATTTGACATAGAGTACCTGAATGGCAGCGAATGGCATCCGATAGAAAGCAAAGGTAGGGGAGTAGCTGAGCATCCTGCGTATAATTATTGTACCTTTACTCCGGTGAAGGCAGAGGGTATCCGGTTCATCAACAAGGAAGCGGGGGATTTAGAACGCCATATCTATAAGATAGGCGTACACGAGTTGTGGAAAGACTCTTATAATTTCCGTGCAGTACGCCGGGGAGACAAGCTGTATCTGTTTGTGGATGGCAGGGAATTGGGTACGTTGGACATTCGCTATCCTGCATCCTGCATCGGGTTCTGTTCGGAGGGCGGTTCTCCTGCCTATAAGGGAGTGTTGTATTATCACATAGGGCAGGTTCCCGGTCAGATGAAGCCTTGATTGGATGTCGGAACCGCATTTTTGTCTTGAAATTTGTATATCGAACAATGAAATTGTAATAGGCTGGTAATCAGCATGCTTAAATTACCCCTATCTAAGTATATGACTTAGGGTACCTAAGTATACGACTGAGATACCCTAACTATACGACTGAGACCCCCTCACTATACGAGGGAGATGAGGAAATGAACTTAATGTAAATATTTATCTTGAAATAGAAACCATGAGAATCATGAAAAAGAATTTTATATGTATGTATCTGTTTCTGTTGGCCACGCTGGCTTCCTGCCAGTCCTGCTCTTCAGACTATAAGGATGTGGACGATATTGTTGTCGAAGGAGTTGAAACGCCGGTGCTTTTGGGCGACCCGTTCATCATGTTGCACGATGGCACTTACTATGCCTATGGCACCCATGCGGATGAAGGCATCGAAGTCTATACCTCCGATGATTTGAAGACTTGGAAGTATAAGGGCATGGCGCTCCAGAAGAAGGATGTCTGGGCCGACCGCTGGTTCTGGGCACCGGAGGTCTACGAAGTGAACGGGAAGTTCTATATGTATTACTCGGCAGACGAGCATATCTGTGTGGCAACAGCAGACTCACCTGCAGGACCATTTACCCAAAGTAAGAAGGAACCGATGATTGCCGATGAGAAATGCATTGACAACTCTCTGTTTATTGATGATGACGGCACGCCTTATCTCTTCTTTGACCGTTTCAACGACGGGCTCAACATCTGGGTGGCCGAATTGGAGAAAGACCTCATGACTATCAAGAAGGAGACCATGCACCCTTGTATCCACGTCTCTCAGGCATGGGAGGAGGTATGGCCCCGTGTGAATGAAGGCCCGTTTGTCATTAAGCGTAATGGGCTCTACTATATGACCTATTCTGCCAATAGCTATGAAAGTCCTTTCTACGGCATAGGTTGCGCCACAGCTACCGATTTGATGGGTACTTGGACCAAATACGAGGAGAATCCTTTGCTGCAGAAACCCGGAGAACTGGTTGGAGTGGGGCACAGTGCCACCTTCACAGACAAGGCAGGCAAGCTTCGTATTGTTTTCCATGCCCATAAGGACAAGAGTAGTATCCACCCACGTGCCATGTACATCAGTGACGTTTCTTTCGAGAAAGTGGATGGTGTGGACCGCATGAGAATCAGCAAGGACTATATGACCCCCAAAGTAGTGAAATAAGAGATGGATATGAAGAAGAATTGTATATGGCTGTTGTTGCTTTGTCTTTGCTTTGCAGGATGCAAGGAGAAGACGGTTGTAGAATCAGACTATCTGCCGATTGCCGACCCTTACGTAATGCTTTACGAAGGCAAGTATTATGCTTACGGCACTGGAGGTACGGTAGAAGGAGAAGGCTTTGCCTGCTTCTCTTCCGATGACTTGAAAAACTGGACGCGTGAAGGCCAGGCGTTGTCGGCCGCAGATTCCTACGGTACGTGGGGATTCTGGGCGCCGGAGGTCTACTACATCGAATCGAAAAAGAAGTTTTATCTGTTCTACTCCACCGAGGAGCATATCTGTGTGGCAACGGCAGATGTTCCCCAAGGCCCGTTCCGTCAGGAAGTGAAGCAGCCGATATGGGATGAGAAGAGTATCGATACCTCTCTATTCATTGATGATGACGGTACGCCTTACCTTTATTTCGTGCGTTTTACAGATGGCAACGTCATCTGGGTGGCAGAGATGAACGATGACCTAACCGGCATCAAGCAGGAGACGCTGACAGAGTGCATTAAGGTGGGAGAGCCTTGGGAACTTTCGCAGGACAAGCCTGCTAAGGTGGCCGAAGGTCCTTCAATTTTGAAGAAAGAGGGTGTCTACTACCTGGTTTATTCAGCCAATCACTTTGAAAGCAAGAACTACGGAGTGGGTTACGCGACTTCGAACAGCCCGATGGGACCGTGGAAGAAATACGAGGGAAATCCGATTCTGCAACATGCCGACGGCTTGATGGGTACCGGTCATGGAGCACCCTTCTGCTGTAAGGACGGTAGCTGGAAATACATTTTCCATGCACATTGGGATTCCACGAAAGTACAGCCGCGCACTTCGTATATCAAGGATTTTGCCATTTCCGACCAGGGAACGGTTTCTATCGGTGGCTCTCTTATCCGTCCGCAGGTATTGGGCAGTACATCACCCGAAAAGTAAAATGAAAGAATGAAAAGAATACATTGTATGAAGAAGTTTCTTGTATTATCAGTGTTATGCAGTCTGATAGCCTGTTCCTCGTCATCGGCTACAAAAGAGGATAAACCGGAAGAACAACAGCCGAAGAATGTCTATCGCAATCCGGTGATAGATTATAGTTTGCCAGACCCTTCTGTCATTGAGGGGGATGATGGTTACTATTATTTGTATGCCACCGAGGACATACGCAATCTGCCGATTCACCGTTCCAAGAACCTGGTGGATTGGGAGTATGTAGGTACTGCCTTTACGGACCGTACGCGGCCTGATTTTGAGCCGAACGGCGGTTTGTGGGCGCCGGACATCAACAAGATAGGTGATAAATACGTGCTCTATTATTCTATGTCTGTTTGGGGAGGCGAGTTAACTTGCGGCATCGGTTGTGCTACTGCCGATAAGCCTGAGGGACCTTTTACGGACCACGGAAAGATGTTCCGCAGCAATGAAATCAATGTACAGAACTCCATCGACCCTTTCTATATAGAGGATGGAGGGAAGAAATATCTTTTCTGGGGCAGTTTTCGAGGAATCTATGCGATTGAACTGTCTGATGACGGACTCTCTCTGAAGGACGGCGCCACACCGCAGCAAGTGGCAGGAACCGCTTACGAAGGTACCTATATTCACAAGAAGGACGGGCATTACTACTTCTTCGCTTCCATAGGAAGTTGTTGTGAGGGATTGAAGAGTACTTACACTACTGTTGTAGGCCGTTCAGATAATCTTTTCGGCCCCTATGTCGACAAGAATGGCGGTAGCATGATGGATAACAAGCACGAAGTGCTGATTCAGAAAAGCAATTCCTTTGTGGGTACCGGTCATAATTCGGAGATTGTGACGGACAATGCCGGCAATGACTGGTTCTTCTATCATGCGGTGAGCACAAAGAAGCCTGAAGGCCGTGTATTGATGTTGGATAAGATTAGCTGGGAAGACGGATGGCCGACGGTAGAAGGCTCCGTTGCATCCACGGAAGCGGAGAAACCGAAATTTTGACAAGTATGAAGAAATCTATTTTAATCTCCTTGTTGGCCCTATTGATGATGGGCTGTCAAGTATCGGGTGGCAGTTCCTTGAAAGTGGAGGAAACCACTGTTGAAATGCGGAAGAATCCCGAAGGAGTAGCTGTATCGGCTCCCCGTTTCTCATGGCAACTGGTAACCGACAAGCAGGATGTGATGCAGACTGCTTATCAGATTGAAGTGGCGGACTCGGAAAAGGGCTTGCAGGCCGGCTCCGGGCTGGTATGGAACAGCGGTCGTGTGGAGTCTGGCCAATCGGTGCTAGTGAAGTACGCAGGGGCGCCTTTGGAGTCGGGACAGAAATATTGGTGGCGTGTCACTGTATGGACAAATACCGGTGACAAGGCGCAAAGTAGTATCCAATATTGGTCAATGGCTTTGCTGGACAGTTCGGACTGGAAAGCCGGCTGGATTGGACTGAACGACAGTACAAACTTGAAACTGGACGGTGAGCGGACCATCCTTCCGGCACGTTATCTGCGGAAGGAGTTTGATTTGCCGTCACAGCCGAAGCGTGCAGTCCTTTATGTTTCGGGAGTAGGCTCTTCCGTATGCTATATGAATGGCGAGAGGATTGGAAATGATGTATTCGGTCCTTTGCCTACCTGGTACGATGCTTCTGTATCTTACCTGACTTATGATGTCACCCCCTTGTTGAAGTCCGGTACCAATGCGATAGGCGTGGCTCTGGGCAACGGCCGCTATCTTTCCATGCGCGCCAATGGGATGGTAGGTTTTGGTTTGCCCCGTCTCATGGCGCAGTTGAATATAGAGTACGACAATGGTGAGACGGTGTCGGTAGTCAGCGATGATTCCTGGAAAGCGACGAACCACGGTCCTATAACTGCGAACAACGAATTTGACGGTGAACATTACGATGCCCGCTTGGAATTGGGTAAATGGACGGAAAGCGGCTATGATGATTCCGGATGGCAGTTGGCCGAACGGATGGAGGCTCCCAAAGGAAAACTTGTGGCACAGCTCTCTCCGAGTCTGAAGGTGATGGAGGAGATAAAGCCAATATCCGTTAAATCGGTAGGTGATGGAAGATATATCGTGGATATGGGGCAGAATATGGTAGGAATACAGCAGGTGAAACTGCGTGGCAAGAAGGACAAGCCCATTACTATGCGTTTTGCCGAAGTGCTGAAGGACAATGGTACGGAACTGTATCTTGACAACCTGCGCAGTGCCCTTGTCACGGATATTTATACTCCTGCCGCTGACGGTGAGTTTGTTTGGGAACCGTTGTTTGTTTACCATGGTTTCCGTTTTATGGAAATATCCGGTTTGGACTATGAACCGGCAGCGGATGATTTCACCGGTAAGGTGGTGTATGATGAAATGGCAACGAACGGTACGTTCGAGACTTCCGAGGAGTTGATTAACAGACTTCACAAGAATGCCTATTGGGGAATCCGTGGAAACTATCGCGGTATGCCTACCGACTGCCCCCAGCGTGATGAACGTCTTGGATGGCTGGGCGACCGCACTACCGGTGCCTATGGTGAAAGTTTCATTTTCGGCAATGCCTTGATGTATAAGAAGTGGCTTGTGGATATAGAAGAGTCCATGAATGAAAATGGAAGTATCTCTGTGGTATCTCCCCGTTACTGGACCATCTTCCATGATGACGTGACTTGGCCGGCTGCCTATTTTTACGTAGCCGACATGCTTTGCCGCCAGTTTGGCGATGATAGCTCCATCAAAGAGCGCTATCCGTCCATGAAGCGCTGGGTAAACCACATGACGGAGACCAAAATGAAGGACTATATTCTGGTGAAGGATGAATACGGGGATTGGTGCATGCCTCCCGAGTCGCCGGAGCTGATTCATTCGGAGGACCCTGCCCGTAAGACGAACGGTGAAGTGTTGAGTACAACGGTGTTTTACAGCATTCTGCAACTGATGGAGAAGTTCGCGCAAATGAACGGACTTCCGGCAGATGCCGAAGAGTATGCCGCACTTGCTATTAAAATCAAGGACGCTTATAACAAGAAATTCTTCAATACTGAGACTGCACAGTATGACAACAATACGGTGACGGCAAACCTGCTTTCCCTCAGACTGGGTCTGGTTCCCGACGGATATGAAGATAAAGTATTTGCCAATGTCGTGGAGAAGACGGAAAAAGACTGTAAGGGACATGTCAGTGCCGGTGTGCTTGGCATCCAGCATCTGATGCGCGGACTTACCGAGTACGGCGGACTGGAACTTGCCTATAAGATAGTGACCAATGACACTTATCCCTCATGGGGTTACATGATTAAGAAGGGTGCAACCACCATTTGGGAATTATGGAATGGTGACACGGCAAATCCGGCGATGAATTCAAGAAACCATGTGATGCTTTTGGGAGATCTGCTGATATGGTTCTATGAGGATCTTGCCGGCATAAAGAATACTCCCGCTTCCGTCGGGTTCAAGCAGATTCTGATGGAACCGGTATTCCCGGAAAAACTGAATTATGTGAATGCTTCGCATGTATCGCCTTATGGCAGAATAGGAAGTTCCTGGAAACGTGATGGCAATAAGCTGGAGTGGAACGTTGAGATTCCTGCCAATACAACCGCTACGGTCAAGCTGCCGCTTGACTTCCATGTACAGGTAGATGCCGGTCAGGCGGGGATTCATTCCGTGGAGGAGGCTGACGGTAAGCTGGTAGTCGAATTGGGCTCCGGCAAGTATGTATTCATGTCTGAATGATATTTTTCTAACAACAATAAAACAGATGTAACTATGAGACTAAAAAGATTGTTTTTGGGGGTAATGCTTTTGGTGGGCATTACGGGTGCCGGAGCGACAAATGCTGCTCCGGAAGACATCTCTGCTTCTATTTCCTTGAAAGTGCCGGGGAATGATGCCAAGCAATATCCGCTGGCCTTGCAGAAGATGCAGGATGGTATGTACAGCTGCCGGGCTTCGGAAAAGTTACCGTTGGACATCATCCGCCAGGTGGTGGACAAGGATGGCAAACAGCGCATTACCGTCACACTCAAGGCGCTGGAAAATGTGTATTTCAACTACGGGGAACAGATAAAGACCGGTTACAAGCATTCAGACTGCCAGTTCTACATGCCGGGCTTCTGGTATCGCCGCAACCTGCGTTCGCCGAAGGAAGCCCCTTCTTTCCACACATCGGACAGTTGGCTGGTGCGTGAGGACCGTTTGAGCACTCCGCTGACGGCAGCTTTCAATCCGGCAAGTGGTACGTCCATGTCGGTTATCCGTATTGACAAGTTCGACAAGGAAGCTTTGACCACTCATAAGGAGGGAGAGGTAATCTTGTCCGGTGAGACTTCCATCGGATATACCGGTTTCTGCAATGTGGATGGTATGACTGTCTTGGCATACGGTTTCCCCTATAAGGAAGCACCGAAGACATATATCCGCAAATTGACGCTGGCTCCTGCCGTTGAGGCTTTCCAGTTGCTTCGTAAGGGTGACAGCATCTCCATGACTTGGGAGGTGTCCGAAAGGAATGCTGCCGATTTTTCGGAATGCGTACAGCGCACCTGGGAGTATTGTTATGACACTAACCGTCCGAAACCGGTTGACACACCTTACACGGTAGACCGCATGAAGGAGGTGATGAGCAACTTCTTCGTGGAAAGCTATGTTGGCAATACCCCCACTCATTATTATTCCGGTGTAGAGTTGGAGACTGCTACTTGTGCCAATACCGATGTTGCCGAAGTGGGCTTTGTGGGACGTACATTGCTGAACGCTTTCAATGCTTTGGAGTATGGCAAACAGCAGAACCGCCAAGACCTGGTGGACAATGCCAATCATATCTTTGACACTTATCTCCAGAACGGTTTTTCGCCTGCCGGTTTCTTCAACGAAGTGGTACACTACAACCGCGGCTTCAAGGAAACCAGACATAGCATCCGCCGTCAGTCCGAGGGAGTGTATGCCATCTTGAACTATTTGAACTACGAGAAACAGCAGAAGCGTAAACACCCCGAATGGGAGAAACGCATCAAGGGCATGCTGGACAGCTTCCTCAAGTTGCAGAACGAGGACGGCAGCTTCCCGCGCAAGTTCAAGGATGATTTCTCTGTCGTGGATGCCAGCGGTGGTAGCACGCCTTCGGCAACATTGCCTTTGGTGATGGCGTCCAAGTATTTCAAAGACAAGCGTTATCTGGCAAGCGCCAAGCGTACGGTAGACTATCTGGAGAAGGAACTGATATCCAAAGCCGATTATTTCTCTTCTACGCTGGATGCCAACTGCGAGGACAAGGAAGCCTCCTTGTATGCTGCTACGGCTGCTTATTACCTGGCTTTGGTTACCAAAGGAGAAGAGCGTGCACACTATGCCGGTCTGGCAAAGAAAGCCGCTTATTTTGCCTTGTCATGGTATTATACTTGGGATGTTCCTTTTGCCGAAGGTCAGATGCTGGGAGATATCGGCTTGAAAACCCGTGGTTGGGGAAATGTGTCGGTAGAGAATAACCATATCGATGTATTTATCTTCGAATTTGCCGATGTGCTGCATTGGCTCTCCAAAGAGTACAACGAGCCGCGCTTCTCTGACTTTGCCGAGGTGATATCCACTTCCATGCGCCAGTTACTGCCGTATGAAGGACACATGTGTGGCATTGCCAAAGTAGGCTATTACCCGGAAGTGGTGCAGCATACCAATTGGGATTACGGACGTAACGGAAAGGGATATTACAACAATATCTTCGCTCCGGGCTGGACGGTTGCTTCTTTGTGGGAGTTGTTCACTCCGGGACGTGCGGAGCAGTTCTTGTTGAAAAAATGATAGTCTAAACAGTAACCAATATTGTATTTATGAATAAGATGATGACTTTGTTGGCAAGCGTGATGCTATTGGCATCGGCTTGCACGGGCAAACAGGCGAGTGAAAAGACTGCTTCTGGACTGGAACCTGCGAACTTCCGTACGGAAGTGGATGGCAAGCAGACAGACTTGTTTGTTTTGGAGAATAAGAATGGTATGGAAGTTTGTATTACGAATTTCGGTGGACGTATTGTATCAGTGATGGTGCCGGACAAGGATGGCGTTATGCGTGATGTGGTGCTGGGCTTCGATTCCATTCAGGACTACATCAAGTTCCCTTCGGATTTCGGCGCTACCATCGGACGTTATGCCAACCGTATCAACCAGGGTAAGATTACAGTGGATGGGGTAGAGTATCAGCTGCCGCGCAACAATTACGGTCATTGCCTACATGGAGGTCCCAAGGGATACCAATATCAAGTGTTCGATGCCCGCCAGTTGAGCAGTCAGGTTCTGGAGCTGACTTATCTGTCGAAAGACGGAGAGGAGGGCTTCCCGGGTAACCTGACCTGCAAGGTCACTTTCTCGCTGACAGATGACGATGCCATCGACATTCGTTACAGTGCCGAAACAGACCGTACCACTGTTGTCAATATGACGAACCATTCTTACTTTAACCTGGACGGTGACCCCTCCAAGTCCAATTCGGATTATCTGCTCACTATCGATGCAGATGCTTATACCCCCGTGGACAGTACCTTCATGACTACCGGTGAGATTGTTTCCGTAGAAGGTACGGATATGGATTTCCGCACTCCTACTGCTGTTGGCGCCCGTATCGACAATGACTTTGAGCAGTTGAAGAACGGCAAGGGCTATGACCACAACTGGGTACTCAATACGAAGGGCGATGTCACCCGCCCGTGTGCCACCCTCGAATCTCCCTCAACGGGTATTGTGCTTGATGTCTATACCAACGAACCGGGCATTCAGATTTATGCCGGTAACTTCCTGGATGGCACACTGACCGGAAAGAAAGGTATTGTGTACGGTCATCGTGCTTCTGTCTGTCTGGAGACTCAAAAGTATCCCGATACGCCCAACAAGCCGGAATGGCCTTCTGCATTGCTGAAGCCGGGAGAAAAGTATGACAGTCATTGCATCTATCGCTTTTCGGTGAAGAAATAAATATAGGGGATGTGTCATCTGTGTGCTATCAACCGTTTTGATACCCTCTTATTGTATGGCCTTTTTTGTGAATCTAAAATATAATATACAATGAGACACTTTAGTGTTTTTTTATTGGCTACTTTATTCCCTTTGATTTTCATGGGTTGCAAAAGTGAGGAAGACTCTTATCCTCCTATTCATTATGGATACAATTTAGCATTTGTCGATGAAAATGGCAATGATTTGATTGAGGGAATGCAAACCGGTCTTGGAAGAAATGGTAAGCCTGCTTTGAGAGAGAAAGATTACTCCTATAAATTGGTAGAACCCGATTCTAAAGATGACTTTACCGGACCGGACTGTATCTATGTGGAAAGCAGGGACGGACTTTTTACTTTGGCAATCTTTGATGCACTATGGGATGGATATAAATATGACAAGAAGCCTGAAGTATTGAGGCGTACGTTTGTTTGTCCCTATATCTTTGGTGACGGAGAGGAACATTCTATTATTTCCCATTGGAAGTATAATGATGGTTATGGCAGTGTTGAACTTATTAGAGTAACTATAGATGGTGTGGATGCCCGCATCGAATCAGGAGCAGACAAATATTACCCGTTAGTTGTCGTTGTGTTGACAAAGTAACTTGTTTTTCTTAAATACTCTGTCTTGGTAAAATCAGCACTTTATCAAGACAGAGTTTTTATTCTTTGGAATTACCGCATCGCCAGCGCCTTATTCTCCGCCTCCTCCATAATCTCCCGTTCTCCCGGCCCTTTGTCATTGATGCCGCAAAGGTGGAGGATGCCGTGGATGATGACACGGTACAGTTCATGTTCGTAGTTGTTATCGGCGAACTGTTCCGCATTGGTGCGTACGGTATCAAGGCTGATGAAGAGGTCACCGCTGAGACGGTTTCCTTCGCAATAGTCGAAGGTAATGATATCTGTATAATAATCATGTTGCAGATATTGGCGGTTCACTTCGAGTATCTTCTCGTCCGAGCAGAAGATGTAGGCGATTTCACCGACTCTTTTTCCGTAAGTGGCGGCTACGGATTTTATCCATTCCGTGGTTTTACGCTTCTTGATGGATGGCATTTCCACGCCGTCTGTCTGATAACTAATCATTTTATTTACAATTTTACGATTTACGATTGAAATTACATTCCTGTGATTAAGACAGTTTCTTTAGAAGAAGAACATATAACTGATAATAATCGCTGCAATGATGCCGGAAAAATCGGCAATCAGCCCACACGTCACGGCATTCCTCGTTTTGGTGATACCTACGCTGCCGAAATACACAGCAAGGATATAGAACGTAGTATCCGAAGCACCGCGTACCACGCAGCTCATACGGCTGACGAATGAATCGGGACCATATTGCTTCATGGTGTCAATCATCAGTCCGTTGGCACCGCTGCCGCTCAGTGACTTCATCAAGGCAGTGGGCAGGGCACCTACAAAACTGGTATCTACACCGAATAGTCCTACTACATAACCGATACCGTTCACCAGTATATCCATGGCGCCGGAAGTGCGGAAAACGGCGATTCCAACGAGAAAAGCAACCAGATAAGGGATAATGCGTATGGCAGTGGTAAAGCCTTCTTTGGCTCCTTCTATAAAGGCATCGTATACATTGATTTTCTTCCATAGCCCCCAGAGGATGAACAGCAGGATGATGGAGAACAGCAGTATGTTGGCAATTAAAGTGGAATATACACCCATTTCATCACGGCTAATCTGTGTGAACAGATAAATGAGTGCGGCAAAGAAAAGACTGATGCAGCCAATCAGGATAAGTATGGGCTTGTTCAGCAGGTTGATGCGTTGTGCAATGCTGACGGCAATGACACCGACAATGGTCGAGATGGCGGTCGTTATCAGTGTGGGGATAAAGATGTCCGTGGGTTGGGCGGCACCCATCTGCGAGCGATACATCATGATGCTGACGGGGATAAGTATCAGTCCCGAAGTGTTGAGTACAAGGAACATTACCATCGGATTGGTGGCAGTATCCTTTTTCGGGTTTAGTTCCTGAAGTTCCTTCATGGCTTTCAGCCCCATTGGGGTAGCGGCATTGTCCAGCCCCAGCATGTTGGCAGAGAGATTCATGAATATGGAACCCATGGCAGGATGTCCTTTCGGTATTTCGGGAAAGAGACGGCAGAATACCGGACTCAGCCAACGGGAGAGGGCATTGATCATGCCGCTGTTTTCGCCTATTTTCATCACGCCGAGCCAGAGGGCGAGTATTCCCGTCAGTCCCAGGGATATTTCAAAAGCTGTTTTGGAAGAGGAGAAGGTGGAGTTGACGAGTTCTGTGAATATCTCCACATCACCCATAAAGATGAGTTTGCAGAGGGCCACGATGAATGCGATGACGAAGAATGCTACCCAGATGTAATTTAAAACCATGTATCGTTACTTTGTTTCTAATGGATTAATATTTGTTTTCGTTGGCAAGATTCCAGGCGTTGAGGAAAGCTGCTTTGGTTATTTCTATCATTTTCTCCCAGTTCAGCCGATCGGTGTGGTCCGAAGGCTGGTGATAATCGGGATGTCCGTCTGTGTGGTACCAGATGATGGGGATGTTGCACAGGGCAAAAGAAGCATTGTCACTTCCTCCCGTGGGGCGGTCCCAGGCGCGGTAGTCCGGTTGCAGGCGCAAGCTGTAGCGTGCAATGTCCTGCTTCAGCCAGTCGCCGAATACGGGGTGGGCGGCGGTGTAGAAGTAGACAACGTGTTGAGGCTGCTCGGGCTTATTGTTACGGCCTATCATGTCGAAATTGAGATAACCTTTCACCTGGCTGATGAAAGGACAGCTTTGTACAAAGTATTTTGAGCCGAGCAATCCCTTTTCTTCCCCATCCCAAAAGGCAAAGATGACCGTGCGCAGAGGCTTCTGTCCGGTGGCAAGAAATGCACGGGCTATCTGCAGGACGGCAGAGACACCGGAGGCATTGTCGTCTGCACCGTTGTATATCCGGTCGTTTGCCAGCGTCTCGTCCACACCCAGATGGTCGAAGTGGGCACCTACGATGACATATTCATCCGGTCGTTCTCCCGGGATGGTTCCCAATACATTACTCATCTGCAGGATGCGGTGGACGCCTTGTTTAAGGATGGCGATGGAGTCGGGATGCACTTGCCACCGTCCCCGTTGTTGGCGTTCCTTGTTGTAAGCCTTGAAGGGTTGGTAATAATTGTCCTTTTCCAGCGGGGCAATGCCGGCTTCTTTCAGGCAGGATGCCAGATAGCGGGCAGCCAGTCGTGAACCGTGCATGCCTGCTTCGCGTCCTTGCAGCTCATCGTCGGCCAGAAAGCCGACAATAGCCTTGGCCGAAGTGCGGCTGATGCTTTGCAACCCCTTTTCTTGTGGAGATTGTGCATGTAAGGATAGTGCGAAAGAAAGGCAGCAGATTGCTCCCAAAACAGCTTTATACATGTCGTACGGTTTTAAGGATTGGACATACCGGTTGCAAAATTAAAGATAACTTTCCATAGTTTCTATATAAATGTAGTATTTTTGTCCATTGGCGGATGAATTCAAATCCGTGTAAATCAAATGAGAGAAGGATGAAAAAGAAGAATGAAGCAGTGGAAACCGTCTTGTGCGAACGTGTGCTTTCGGCAGAAGAAGTGGCGTGCATCTCGGTACAGATTCAGCAGGAATTGGAGGCGTATATCGACCCGGTGAAAAGGGAGTATCTTCCCCGTTTCTTCAAGACCGGAAAGGGGCAGTATGGCGAGGGGGATAAGTTTCTGGGAGTGGTGGTACCCAACACCCGGCAGGTGGCAAAGCAGCACAAGCACGAACCTTTTGGGGTAATGGCAACCTTGCTTCAGAGTGAATGGCACGAGTGTCGCCTTTGTGCCTTGCTGATGTTGGTGGAGCGATTCAAAAAGAGCGATGAAAAGGGGAAAAAGGAGATTTATGACTTTTACCTTTCGCAAACGGGCCGTATCAATAATTGGGATTTGGTCGATTTGTCTGCCCCCGGCATTGTGGGCGAATATTTGAAAGACAAACTTCGTAAAGACCTCTACCGGCTGGCGGATAGTCCGCTGCTTTGGGACCAGCGCATTGCTGTGGTATCTACCTATACTCTTATCAAAAATGGTGATTTCATCGATATATTAGCCCTTTCGGAACGGCTGCTCCATCATAAGCATGACTTGATGCAAAAGGCGGTAGGATGGATGCTCCGGGAGATGGGTAAGCGGGACAAGGACTTGCTGGTACAATTCTTGGAGAAGTATTGCAGGACGATGCCGCGAACGATGTTGCGCTATGCCATAGAGAAGTTTCCGGAGGAGGAGCGCAAGGAGTTTATGAAGCGCTGATGGGGAATGAAAATCGTTAAACTGTATTTTGCTCTTCTTGCCAACAAGTTGACAAGTTTTTGCCACCTTATTGGCAAGACTTTGCCACCGCGTTGGCAAACTTTTGCCATAGGCATGGCAAAGTTTTGCCAAAGGTGAGGCAAAGAGTTGGCAAAATTAGTCTCTGATGGTCAGTGCGTTACCAGAGGTAGCCTTCTGCGTAACTATCAAATTCTGTAGCCATGCCGGCATCCAGATGTCTGAAGACGTTCAGTACGGATTGTTGCTCTTCGGGGAGCAGCAGGCGTTCGCCTTTGCGGGCGCGGTAGTAGGTGCGTTGGCCGAAGCCGGCTATCAGGTTGGCGATGGCGATTCCCCGCTTGTTGTAGGGTAGGCTGTTCAGCATGTTCATGAAGCCTTTGGCGTAACGCGCCTTCTGACTGGAGCGGTAGAAGGGGCATTCCCCTTTGACGGTGGCAAGGCGTTTGGGGCTGATGATTTTCCAGTAATCCTTTTCGGTAGGCATGCTCTGCATGGCGAGCTGGCGGAGGCAGGTGGCAGCCTTGGGGCATTGACCGTTGAGGCACAAGGGGTAGTCGAAGGGGACTTGGGTAAAGGATATTTCTTCTTTCATAAGTAGCGTGTTCTATGCATTGTGCTTTCAGCAGGGGGGAGATTCGGCTTGCTGTCAGTAAATGGCTGGTTATTTTACACAAATGTAGGAAGAAAGTGTGAACCTGCAAATATATTTCAAGTATATATCTTGCTACTTCTATCGTTTTTTCTGTAATTTGCCTCCGAGCAGCATAATATTCCGTTGTATGGAGCGTGCCAGGTATGTCATACGCCCTTTACTTATGTGAAAAAAGAAAGGGGATGAGTGCTATCTCAAAATAAATTCGTTATTTTGCAGGAAACAAAAGGAATATCCCTATGATTACTTATCTTAAAATAAATGGTTTTAAGTCATTTCATAATTTTGAAATGGAGTTTACCCCTTTGACCATTGTTGCAGGAACAAATGCTGCTGGGAAGAGTAACTTGTTTGATGCATTGAATCTGTTGTCACGCTTGGCTGAAGTGGACAAAATACATACAGCATTCAGAGAAGGGCAAAGAGGTGATTTGTTTGAACTATTCACTCAGTATGATGAACATGCTTATGCCGATGAAATGGAGTTTTGTGTGGAAGTGCTGGTAAATCGTGAAGTGACTGATGCTTGGGGAGCTACTGCAAGATTGAAATATACGAGGTTGCGTTATGAACTAAAAATACATCGCTTTGTAAACTCCAGTGGTATTGATGATTTAGAAGTTGTTTATGAACATTTGGCTACATTGAAACATCAAGAAGACAAATGGATAAAACTTTTGCCTAAAGAACAAATAGAATTTTGGAGACCTAAAGTAATTACAGGGAAACGTGGTCAACCTTATATCTATACACAAGAGCAAAATGAATTGCCTACGGTATTTGTTCCTCAAGATGGTGGTGGAGGTAACAAGCGAAGTTTTCCCCTGAGAAATGCTACGCGTACGGTATTGAGCAGCATTGATTCTGTTGATTTCCGCCATATTCTGGCCGTGAAGCAGGAAATGATCAGTTGGCGTTTCTTACAGTTGAACCCGGAGGATTTACGTCAACCCACAAGTAAGAGGACGGGAGAAGATGTCATTGGTGTTTCTGGGAAAAACCTGGCTGCAGCATTATTTAGGATTCAGCAGGAAGATAAATATTCATTGGTAGAGATATCTCGTGAATTAAATAGTTTTATTCCCAACTATACCCAGGTCTTTGTAGAAGATGATACAGAAAACAAGCAGTATATCATTTATCTGAAGAATGTGGACGGAAAGAAATACTCTTCCCGCGTGTTGTCCGAGGGTACGTTGCGATTGCTTACGCTTTGCATCCTGCAACACGATATGAAATACTCCGGTTTGCTTTGTTTTGAAGAACCGGAGAATGGCATTCACCCATTTAGGATAAAATCAATGGCGAAATTATTGAAGGATTTGACCACTAACTTTGAAGACCATGATCTACCTTTAAGACAAGTGATTGTGAATACGCATTCTACCGTTTTTGTCGGTGAAATTCAGAAATGGGAAGATGATTTGAATGTTTCCATCCATTTTGCGGAGATGAAATCAAGAGTGCTTTCTTTGCCATCGGGCAATAAGGTGAAACTCGATGTTTCGAAAATTATACAAGTTCCTAAAGAAGGGCAATTGACTATCAATTTCTCTGAGCAAGAACGAAAGCTTTCTTTGCAAATGATTAAGGAGTACTTAGAAAATACCCTAAAGGAGTGGTAATATGGCTAGACAATTATTTATTGGATTAATCACGGAAGGCCCTACGGATGTACGTTTCTTGCAGAGTGTGGTGGAAAGGACTTTTATTGATGTGGCTTTTGAATGCGAGAATGATTTAGAACCATACGTGAAATGCTTGACTGTGGAAAAAGTGCGACTTAGTTTTAATGAATATGTAGAGAAAGCTTCACGTCGAGGAATGGAAGAGATGGGTATGGATATACTTTGTGTCCATACAGATGCTGATAGTAAGGATACTAAAAGAGCCTATGCTGAAAAGATAAATCCGGCCAAAGAGTTCTTGTCTGATAAGAAAGGGGAGATTTGCAAGAGTCTGATTCCTATTGTTCCAGTGAGGATGGTAGAAGCATGGATGCTTGCTGACAAAGAACTATTAAAAGAGGAAATGGGTACAAGGATGTCGGATGAAGAATTGGGTATAAATCGTATGCCGGAACTTTATCTTGATCCTAAGGCTACCATTATACAAGCCATAGGTAAATCTAATCGGACTACGACACGTAGGCATAGGAAGGATTTGGATATTAGTGAACTATATGCTTCCATTGGTGCGAGGTTGGAATTGGAAAAGTTGCATCTGCTTCCTTCATATAGGCAATTTGTGGATGAGGTCAGAGAAGCCTACAGACAGTTGGGATTGTTACGGTAATGTGGAAAAATCAATAGGAAATAAAGCAGTGTTTGGAACATGATAGATAGTATGGAACAAGAAGATTTTGATATACGCAACCAGCAGCCCGTCACCAGCCGAGAACGTGATTTCGAGAACGCTCTCCGTCCGTTGAATTTTGAGGATTTCAGCGGGCAGGACAAGGTGGTGGACAATCTACGCATATTTGTGAAAGCTGCCCGCCTGCGTGGCGAGGCGCTAGACCATGTGTTGCTTCACGGCCCTCCCGGATTGGGAAAAACAACACTCAGCAATATCATAGCCAACGAACTGGGGGTAGGCTTCAAGATAACTTCCGGTCCGGTACTCGACAAGCCGGGGGATTTGGCGGGAGTGCTTACCAGCCTGGAGCCCAATGATGTACTTTTCATCGACGAAATACACCGGTTGAGCCCCGTAGTGGAGGAATATCTGTACTCAGCCATGGAGGACTACCGCATAGACATCATGATAGACAAAGGCCCTTCTGCCCGAAGCATACAGATTGATTTGAATCCTTTCACGCTGGTGGGAGCTACCACGCGTAGCGGTCTGTTGACAGCTCCGTTGCGTGCCCGTTTCGGTATCAACCTGCATCTGGAATATTACGATGATGATGTGTTGAGCGGCATTATCCGTCGTTCGTCCGGCATCCTCGATGTGCCTTGCTCCGTAAGGGCTGCCGCCGAGATTGCGAGCCGCAGCCGTGGCACACCGCGTATTGCCAATGCATTGCTGCGGCGTGTACGCGATTTTGCCCAAGTGAAAGGTTCGGGGAGTATCGATACGGAAATCGCACAGTTTGCCCTCGAAGCCCTGAATATCGACAAATACGGTCTGGATGAGATAGATAATAAGATACTCTGCACCATCATCGACAAGTTCAAAGGCGGCCCGGTGGGACTGACCACCATTGCCACCGCTTTGGGCGAAGATGCCGGCACGATAGAGGAAGTCTATGAACCGTTCTTGATAAAAGAGGGTTTCCTGAAACGTACCCCCCGTGGGCGTGAAGTGACGGAGCTTGCCTACAAGCATTTGGGGCGGAGCCTCTATAGTAGCCAGCGTACCTTGTTTGGCGACGAGTGATTCATTAATCACTAATCACTAACCATTAATCATTAAAAAGAAGTGGCCGGATTAAAATCATTGGCAAAGGAAACTGCCATTTATGGGCTGAGCAGTATTGTGGGGCGTTTCCTTAATTACCTGCTGGTGCCCGTATATACCATGGCGATGTCCGCACAGAGTGGCGGCTATGGCGTAGTGACGAATGTATATGCGTGGGTGGCCCTCATGCTGGTATTATTGACGTGCGGCATGGAAACCGGTTTCTTCCGCTTTGCCAATAAAGGGGAGGATGACCCGATGCGTGTGTACTCCACGACATTACTCAGTGTGAGTATGGGGGCGCTTACTTTCCTTGCATTGGGGCTGCTGTTTCTCGACCCTATTGCCGGATGGATGGAGTACAGTGAGCATCCCTGGTACGTGGGCATGATGATGATTGTGGTGGCGATGGATGCTATTCAAAGCATTCCTTTCGCTTATTTGCGCTACAAGAAGCGTCCCATTAAATTTGCGGCACTCAAACTGCTGTTTATCTTCCTGAATATAGCACTGAATCTGGTCTATTATGTAGGGATGAAAGGGGATGACGTGGGCTATGCCTTCCTTTTCAATCTGATATGCACCTCTACCATTATGCTTTGCATGATTCCGGAGTTACGCGGGTTTGCTTATGTGCTGGATAAAAAACTGTTGAAGCGGATGCTTGCTTACAGTCTGCCGTTACTGGTACTTGGCTTGGCGGGTATCTTGAATCAGGTGGCCGATAAGATTATTTTTCCTTTTGTCTATCCGGATGAGGCGGAAGCTACCGTGCAGTTGGGCATTTATGGAGCTGCCAGCAAAATTGCTATGGTGATGGCGATGCTTACACAAGCTTTCCGCTATGCATACGAGCCTTTTGTCTTCGGAAAGAGCCGGGACAAAGACAATAAGCAGGTATATGCGCAGGCCATGAAGTTTTTCATCATCTTTACACTGCTGGCATTCCTGGCTGTCATGTTCTATCTGGATATTCTGCGCTATATCATCGGCCCTGATTACTGGTCGGGATTGCGGGTAGTGCCTATCGTGATGGCTGCCGAAATCTTTATGGGTATCTATTTCAATCTTTCCTTCTGGTACAAGCTGATTGACGAAACGCGTTGGGGAGCCTACTTCTCCCTGATAGGTTGCGCGGTGCTGGTAGTGATGAACATACTTCTGATTCCCCGATACAGTTATATGGCTTGTGCCTGGGCAGGATTCTGTGGCTATGGTATCGCCATGCTTCTGTCCTATTTCGTAGGGCAGAAGAAGTATCCCATTCAGTATGACCTGAAGGCTATCGGTAGTTATGTGCTGCTTGCGGCAGTACTCTATCTGGCTGCCGAATATGTCCCGATAGAAAATATCTACCTGCGTATGGTGTACCGTACCGTTTTGTTGCTGGTCTTTGTGGCCTATATCGTGCGGCGTGATATGCCTCTCGGCAGCATACCCGTCATCAGCTGGTTGATAAAGAAATAAACTACTGAATAGTAAATCGTCAAATTGTAAATATCATGGATTCTGACAACAGAAATACCTTCGCTATCAAGACTTTTCTGAAAGACTATCTTGATTTGCGTAAAGACAAGGACAATGAACTGGAAACTGTAGATTCCATCCGTAAGGGAGTGGAATTCAAAGGAGCCAATCTTTGGATTCTGATATTCGCCATATTCATGGCCTCGTTGGGATTGAATGTAAACTCCACAGCCGTGATTATCGGTGCCATGCTCATCTCGCCGCTGATGGGGCCTATCATGGGTGTGGGGCTTTCTGTGGGGTTGAATGATTTTGAATTGATGAAGCGGTCTTTGAAGAGCTTCTTGATAACTACCTTGTTCAGTGTGACCACTGCTACCATTTTCTTTCTGGTGAGTCCCGTTGCCGAGGGGCAGTCGGAATTGCTGGCACGTACGTCACCCACCATTTATGACGTATTCATCGCCTTGATGGGTGGCTTGGCAGGTGTGACGGCGCTCTCTACCAAAGAGAAAGGAAATGTGATTCCGGGTGTTGCCATTGCCACGGCTTTGATGCCGCCTCTCTGTACGGCAGGCTACGGGCTGGCAACGGGTAACTTGATTTATTTCCTCGGTGCATTCTATCTTTATTTCATCAATTCCGTGTTTATCAGTCTTGCCACTTTCCTGGGCGTGCGCGTGATGCACTTCCAGCGCAAGGAGTTTGTGGATAAGAACCGGGAGAAGAAAGTACGTAAATATATCGTCCTGATTGCTATCTTGACCATGTGTCCCGCTGTCTATCTGACGGTAGGTATCGTCCAGGATACCTTCTTTGAGAGTGCTGCCAACCGTTTTGTCAACGAGCAGCTCTCCTTTGAGAATACGCAGGTGCTGGACAAGAAAATCCATCACGAGGGCAAGGGCCACGAAATACGTGTCGTGCTGATTGGGCAGGAGGTGCCCGAAGCTTCCATCGCCATTGCCCGCAGTAAGATGAAAGACTATAAGCTGGACAATACCAAGCTGATAGTCCTCCAAGGCATGAACAATGAAGCGGTGGATATTTCTTCCATCCGTGCCATGGTGATGGAAGACTTCTACAAGAACAGCGAGCAGCGTCTGGTGGAACAGAAACAGAAGATTGCCACACTGGAGCAGAATTTGGAAAGATACAAAACCTTCGATGAATTGGGCAAGAAGATTATCCCGGAACTGAAAGTGCTCTACCCGTCGGTAAAGACCGTATCAATATCTCATGCGATTGAACTGGCGGTAGATTCTGTACGGGTGGATACTGTGACCCTTGCCGTCTTGAAATTCGGCAAGCATCCGGGTGCGCACGAGAAGGAAAAGATTGCGGAGTGGCTCAAGGCGCGTACGGGTGCCAAGCAATTGAGGCTGATTACTGAATAATACAAGAATTGACGGAATGAAAATAAGATTTATACTGATAGCTGTCTGCTTCCTTTTTTCTCTGCCGGGACAAGCGGATGAAGGGATGTGGATGCTGGGAAATCTGAACAAGCAGACACGCCAGACCATGAAAGAGTTGGGCTTGCAGATGTCTGTCAACAAGCTATACAATACGAAACGCCCGTCGCTGAAGGATGCGGTAGTCAGCTTCGGAGGCTTTTGTTCCGGAGTGGTGGTGTCCGGGATGGGCTGGTGTTTACCAATCATCACTGCGGCTTCAGCAGCATACAGCAACACTCGTCTGTGGAGCACGACTATCTGAAAGACGGATTTGTGGCACGTAATCTTAGTGAAGAACTGCCTAATCCGGAACTTTACGTCCGCTTCCTCTTGCACCAGCAAGACGTGACCCGTCGGGTACTTGGAGCAGTAAAACCGGATATGAACGAATCTGAGCGTACAAGTGTAGTAGATTCGGTGATGCTGGTCATTGGCGAAGAGGTTTCTCGTAAAGACTCCACGCTGATAGGCATTGTGGATGCTTACTATGGAGGCAATGAATTCTGGCTTTCCGTTTATCGCGACTACAATGATGTGCGTTTGGTATTTGCACCCCTTCTTCAGTGGGCAAGTTCGGCTGGGACACTGACAACTGGTATGGCCGCGCCATACGGGCGACTTCGCCGTATTCCGTATCTATGCCGGCAAAGACAACCGTCCTGCCGACTATTCTCCGACAATGTTCCCTACCATCCCGAATACGTGGCTCCGATATCTCTGGACGGTTATCGTGAGGGTTCCTTTGTATGACGATGGGCTATCCGGGCAGTACGGAACGCTATCTTTCCTCTTTGGCATCGAAGAGATGATGACCACCACCAACCAGGCTCAGATAGATGTCCGTGGTGTGAAGCAGGCCATCTGGAAGCGTGAAATGGATAGCCGTGACAGCATCCGCATCAAGTACGCTTCCAAATACGACGAAAGTTCCAATTATTGGAAGAACAGCATAGGAGTGAACCGCACCATCAAGAAACTGCATGTGCTGGACAAGAAGCGTGCCATGGAGACCGAACTCCGTCGCTGGATACAGCAGACACCGGAGGAGCGGGAACATCTGCTGCATCTTTTTCCGACCTGGAGCTGAACTACAAGAGCCGCCGTGATGCTTATCGTGCCAGAGCTTACTTTGCCGAATCTTTCCTGAACGGTCCGGAACTGGTGCAGCTTGCTTTGTCCATCCTCAACTTCGACTTTGAGGGGAAGAGAAAACGGTGGTTGCCAATCTGAAAGCTATCGTTGAGAAATATGCCAATCTGGACTTGGGCATTGACAAGGAAGTGTTTACAGCACTGTTGAAAGAATACCACTCCCAAGTGGATTCCACCTATCTGCCCGAGCTCTACCAGACGATTGCGACAGAATACGGAGGTAACGAGCGTACCTATGTGGATAGTCTTTATGCCCGCTCGGAGCTGACCACCCCCGTGGATTGAAGCGTTTTCTGGAGCAGGACACCACCTATCAGATATATAATGACCCTGCCATCAACTTGGGCATCGACCTCATCACGAAGCTATTCGAGATGAATATGCAGGTACAGCAGGCTTCCGGTGAAATCGAGCGGAATGAACGTTTGTTCAACTCTGCCGTGCGACGTATGTACGCATCCCGTAACTTCTATCCCGACGCCAACTCCACCATGCGTTTGAGTTTTGGCACTGTCTGCGGTTATGCCCCTTCGACGGAGCGGAATATGATTATTATACCACCGCGAAAGGTATTCTGGAAAGTCAGAGCCCATGCAGGCGATGTGGATTTTGAAATGCAGCCTGAGTTGCTATCCCTTCTTTCCTCCGGTGATTTCGGTAGATATGCCGATGAAAAGGGAGAAATGAATGTCTGCTTTATCTCCAATAATGACATTACGGGAGGCAATTCCGGCAGTGCCATGTTCAATGCCAAAGGAGAACTTCTGGGGCTTGCCTTCGATGGGAACTGGGAAGCCATGAGCAGCGACATCCTTTATGAGCCGAAGATGCAGCGCACCATCGGGGTGGATGTACGCTACATACTGTTTATGATTGAGAAGTATGGGAAGGCAGGAAATCTGATTCAGGAACTGAAGCTTGCCAATCCTTAACGTGTGCCCCTGCCTATACTTTTATGGGTGATATTTTCTAAATCACTCCACGGATACGGTCATCGAATGCCGAGAGTGCTGCCTTTGCACCTTCGCCCATGGCAATGACTATCTGCTTGTAGGGAACATTCGATACATCCCTGCCGCATATACCCCGGAAGTGTGGTACGGCAGAAAGCGTCAATCTTAATCTCCCGGTCGGAGTCGTTTCCAGCTTGTCGCGGAAAGGAGCGCTGTTGGCTGCCAAACCGATTTGCACGAAGATGCCGTCTAACGGGAAGTCGCGTTCCTCGCCGGTAAGGCGGTCCTTGATGCGGATAGAAGTTACTTTTCCCCGTTTCCATCGACTTTTACGGTCTGTGACGAGGTGAAGATTTCCACATTCGGCAGGCTCCGGGCTTTCTCTTGCAGCACTTGGTCGGCTTTCAGTGTATCGGCAAATTCGAATACCGTTACCTTCCGGCAGATGCCTGCCAGGTCGATGGCAGCTTCAATCCCCGAGTTACCTCCACCGATAACCGCCACATGCTTGCCTTGATAGAACGGACCGTCGCAATGCGGACAGAATGCCACGCCGCGTCCTATGTATTCCGCTTCGCCCTCCACATTCAGTTTGCGCCAGCTTGCCCTGTGACAATGATTACTGCCGGTGCATGGAACACCTCGCCGCCTACGGTGGAGACACTTTTCCGTCCCCTGCAACTTTACTTTCTCTATCTTACGCTCCTCGAAAATCTCTATCGGATAGTGCTCTATATGTGTGCGGAGTGCGTTGGCAAGTTCTGCACCAGTAGTCTGCGGCACGGAGATAAGGTTTTCTATGCCTACCGTCTCCTTTACCTGTCCGCCTATGCGCTCGGCAACAATCGCCACCCGTAGGCCCTTGCGTGCAGAGTAGATGGCTGCGGAAGCTCCGGCTGGTCCACCGCCCAATACCAGCACGTCGAAATCTCTCTCTATCGGTGCTTCGTCCTCTTGCGGAGCACTGCCGAAGGCTTCTTCCAGCTTCTGCAAAGCTCTCCTAAAGAACCGCGACCTACGTGAAGCAGCTTGCCATTAGCGTAGACTGACGGCACGGCTTGTATCTTCAGCGCATCCACTTCCTCTTGATTAAGCGCCCGTCCACCATCTCGTGGGTGACGTGCGGATTCAGCAATGCGATGATGTTCAGTGCCTGCACCACATCCGGACAGTTGGTGCAAGTAAGCGATACATACGTTTGCAGGCTGATGTCGCCTTGCAACGCCGGATGCGGCGACGAATTGCTTCGTCCGGCAGATTTTTCCCTTTCCATCGGCATTCAGCACGGCAAGTAGGGGAAGTGAACTCGTGTCCGCCGGGGATGCCGCGGAACTTGATGCCGGTTTCCACATCGTCTTTCAGCAATGTGAACTCCAACACGGGTTCTCTATCTCACTCATCCGGCAGGAGAGCTTGTCGGAACAGCTTGCCACATCCTTCAAGAATCCGATAAGCTCTTGTGCCTGCTCGTGACCCGGATGATAGGTGATGTGAAAGACGTAGCGGGCTTCCAAATGCTGGAATACGCTCCGCACCTGGTCTAATATAGTTGTTTCTAACATGATTAATAGGGTGTTTGGGGTGAGAAAATAGTCTTTTAATATGTTTGATATAGAGTAGTTGCAGAACTTGTGAGGAAGTACTCCAATACTCCTTCGAAAGTACTGCGGTACTCCTTTGAGTACTACAGTACTTCTGTACAAGTACTGCGGACGTCTTAAAGGAAAGCGGACGTCTTTCTATGGTGAAAGCGCCCGCTCCTCCTATTACTTATCAAATCTTTCCTACAAGGTCGATGCTCGGCTTCAAAGTTTCCGCTCCTTTCTTCCACTTGGCAGGGCATACTTCTCCATCGTGTGTGGCAACAAACTGTGCAGCTTCTACCTTGCGCAGCAGCTCGTCGGCATTGCGTCCGATGTTGTTGTCCTGTATCTCGGCAATCTTGATTTTACCCTCGGATTTACGAGGAATGTGCCGCGATATGCCATGCCTTCCTCTTCAATCATCACGCCGAATGCGCGGCTCAGTACGCCTGTGGGGTCGGCAAGCATGGGGTACTTAATCTTGCGGATGCTTTCGGAAGCATCGTGCCATGCCTTGTGCACAAAGTGCGAGTCTGTGCTTACAGAATATACTTCTACGCCCATTGCTTGGAATTGGTCATATTTCTCTGCGATGTCTACCAGCTCGGTAGGGCATACGAAGGTAAAGTCTGCCGGATAGAAGAAGAAAATGGCCCATTTACCTTTTACGTCTTCGTGGGATACTGTTTTGAAACTTCCGTTTTGGAAAGCCTGAACCTTGAATTCAGGGAGTTGTGAGTTGATGATCGGTTCCATAATTTTTCTCTTTTAATAGGTTTAGTTTTTGTTTTACCAATGCGAAGATTGTGCAGACAGAATGTAGAAGCCAGTTTGCTTGATGATGCTGAGGTGCAACCGACCTTCGCTTTTCTGTTTGCAAAATATAGCATTTTTCCCCGATAGAACAAAATCCGATTGAAAGATTTTATGGAGCGATAGATGAAATCTATACGACTGCTTGGGTTGCTTTCAGTGAGAGCATTTCCTTGGGTACGGAAAGTTTTATCTCCTTAACCAGCACTTCGAGCAGCGTGTGGCGGATAAAGTTCTTATTGGTCAGCAGCACGACCTGGCGGGTGGGGCAGGGGATGGCGAAGGAACGTACCAGCTCTTTCTGGGCATCGCCCAGTTGCAGAACGGCCAGTTCGGGGATGAAGGTCACGCCTTTGCCGCTTTCTACCATGCGCATAAAGGTCTCCATGCTGCCCAAGTGATAGGCAAGCTGGCTGGCACGTGCCGACTTCATCTGGCAGAAGCGCACCAGCTGGTCGCGGAAGCAATGGCCCTCGTCGAGCAGCCAAAGCTGTTCGCCGTTTAGGTCGGAAGTACGGATTACCTCGTTGTTGAAGAGGGCATCTTCGCGCGACACGTAGGCAAAGAACTGTTCATAGAACAACGGCGTCTGCTGCAACTCTTCCATACCTGCCAGACTCGCTACGATACCTGCATCTATCTCTCCCGTCTGCAGGGCTTTCTTGATGTCGTTTGTTTTCATTTCGACTACCCGGATGTCGAGGTCGGGGTATTTCTTCATCAGCTGCGGAAAGAAACGGGGCAGGAGGTAAGGAGCTACGGTGGGAAGTATGCCCAGCTTGAAGGTGCCGGTCAGTGAGTGTTTTCTTCTTCTATAATATTCTTTATACGGTTGGCTTGAACCAATATATTCTGTGCTTGTTCTATGATGTGGATACCGACGGGAGTGGGGCATACCGGCTGCTGGCTGCGGTCAAAATCCGGGTGTCCAGTTCCTCTTCCAGTTTCTGAATCATGGCACTGAGGGTGGGCTGTGTCACGCGGCAATATTCGGCTGCTTTGGCAAAGTGGCGGAACTGGTTGACGGCAAGGATGTATTCCAATTGTTGTAAAGTCATGATGAACAAGGCATTTGAAGGTTATGTATAGACTTCGTCTATGCAAAGATAGAAATTATCTGTTTGACAAGCCTTGATTTACCCCTTATCTTTGCAATATCCAAAAGGAAAATAGTATAAATATTTAAAACAATAGAATTATGAAAACTTTAGATTACTTGCATTTGAATGAAAAGAAAGTGGCTGGCGTAACATCAGCATTGCACCAATTATTGGCCGACTTCCAGGTACATTACACCAATTTGCGCGGTATGCACTGGAACATCAAGGGACACGGCTTCTTTGTGCTGCACGAGAAGTTCGAGAGTATGTATGACGATACCGCCGAGAAGATTGACGAGATTGCAGAGCGCATCTTGATGCTGGGTGGCGTGCCCGAGAATAAGTTCAGTGAATACCTGAAGGTTGCCAACGTGAAGGAAGTGTCCGACATCTCTTGCGGCAGTGAGGCTGTGGACCATATCCTCGAGACTTACGGCTACCTGATTGGTGAAGAGAGAAAGGTAATTGAACTGGCAAATGAAGCTGGCGATGACGTGACGGCAGATTTGATGACCGGCTACCTGAAAGAGCAGGAGAAAATGGTTTGGATGCTCGTTGCATTCAGTACGAAAAGCTGCACGAAATAAAGGATAAAGAGTCGTGAAAAAGGATAGGGTGATAAAACGGTAGCGGATGCTGCCGGTTTTATCACCCTATTATCTTTCTATAGTTTATATCACTTCTTCTTCGGTGTCCGTCTTGCCCACCCTTCTTCACTGAAGTCGGGCTCTGCATCCTTAAAGTCATTGTTGCCCTGGAAGAACTGTTTCCAGTCATCCTTTTTGCCACGGGCTTTGGTGTAACCCCGCTCTTCGCGGCTGGGCTTGCCTTTCTTCTTGTCGTTTGCAGGACTTTCGGCCTTTTCGCTGCGTTTGCCGGTGGCATCGTTCCGTTTGCCGTCTTCCTTGTAACTGCGCTTCTTGCTGTCAAACTCTTTTTTCCCATGGCTTCCGGCTGTACCCGGACGTTTGCCCCTCGGAGCCTCCTTACCCTCGTCTCCGGCAACCTCTACGGATACTTTACGGCCGTTCCAGCTGGCGCGGTTCAGGGCCTTCACTACATTGGTGGCTTCCTTTTCCTCCACTTCGAAGAAGGAGAACTTCTGCATCAGGTCAATTCGTCCCAGCTCTACACGTCCACGTGTATTGTTGTTCAGCAGGCTGATTAATTCGTTGGGGAAGAAGTTGTCCATTTTACCCAGGTTGATGAACAAGCGGGTAAAGCCGGGTTCTGCTTTGCGGCTGCTTCTACGGTCGTTGCGGTCGCCCCTCTCGCCACTTCTTGCACCACGCTCACTACCGGTTGCTGTCTCTATCTCGTCACGGCCGCGATAGTAATCCAGGAAACGGTTGAATTCATGCGAAACCATGCGTTTAATCAGGTCCTCTTTGCTCAGCCAATCCAGCTTGCGGTAGATGTCGGTCATAAAGTCGGCGATTTCCTCCTCGTTCACTTTCACCTTTTCAAGATCGTCTATCACTTTGAGCAGTTGCTTTTCGCATATCTGTTTGCCGGTGGGCATTTCGCCTGCAATGAATTTCTTGCCGATGATGCGCTCAATCTCGCGCATTTTGCCTTTCTCTCGCAGGTTGATGATGGCGATGGAAGTCCCGGTTTTGCCGGCACGTCCCGTACGGCCGCTGCGGTGGGTATAACTCTCGGTGTCATCGGGCAATCCGTAGTTGATGACGTGTGTCAGGTCGTCCACATCGAGGCCGCGTGCGGCAACGTCCGTGGCAACCAGCAGTTGTAGGTTGCGGATGCGGAACTTTTGCATCACGGTGTCACGCTGCGCTTGACTCAGTTCGCCGTGCAGCGAGTCGGCATTATAGCCTTCCTGCATCAACTTGTCAGCTATTTCCTGCGTTTCTTTGCGGGTACGGCAGAAGATGATGCCGTATATCTGCGGATAGTAGTCCACAATACGTTTCAGGGCAGCATACTTGTCTTTGGCATGTACACAGAAGGCTACGTGTTTCACGTTGCTGGTGCTTTCATTTTTGCGTCCGATGGTGATTTCCTTGGCATCGCGCAGGTACTTCTTGGAGATGCGTGCGATTTCCGGGCTCATGGTAGCGGAGAACAGCAAGGTGTTGCGCTCCTGCGGCACATCGGCGAGAATGGCGTTGATGCTGTCTGTGAATCCCATGTTCAGCATTTCGTCCGCTTCGTCCATAACCACGTTCTGTATGGTGGCGAGGGACACGGTTTTGCGTTCCATCAGGTCCAGCAGTCGTCCCGGTGTGGCTACGATGATGTGTACACCCCGTTTCAGGGCGCGTATCTGGCTTTCGATGGACGAGCCTCCATATACGGGCAACACTCGCAAGCCATCGGTATATTTAGAATAATCGTTCAAGTCGCCTGCTATCTGCAAACAAAGTTCGCGGGTGGGGCAGAGAATAAGTGATTGGGGAATTCGGTTGTTGACGTTAATCTTCTGTATGAGCGGCAGGCCGAACGCTGCGGTCTTTCCTGTTCCTGTTTGTGCCAGTGCTACTACATCATTGTTTTCTCCTAAAAGGTAGGGAATTACTTCCTCTTGTACCGGCATGGGCTGCTCGTAACCCATTTCTTCGATGGCGCGGCGTATCTCCGGCGACACACCGAGCTCTTCAAATGTCTTCATTAAATCTTCTGTATATCTTTATCTTTATATTTCGGGCGCAAAGATAGTGCTTTTCAATGGATAATTGATAATTGATGGTTGATAATTATGCAATTACATGATAAAATCGTTTTTTATTGGCTACTCATTATCCATTATCCATTGTCAATTATCCGTTAAAAGAATGTCTTGCAGTCTCTTTCTTTCTTCTTTTGTCAGACCGATGCCTCTTTGCAGGTAGGTGTCGGTATCTCCATACCTTCGTTCCATTTCTTCGATGGCGGCATTCAGGAAATCCTCGCGTGCCGAGAAGAGGGTGGTGATGGCCTCTTGCGAGCGTGCCGGAAGCTGGTAGGCGTATCGGGAGGCCGCCGGGATGTTGAAGTAGTCGTTGCTGAGGCGGTAGTCTTCCATGATGATGTCTTCGTCCACTCCAAGGGAGGCAAGCACAAGTGCCGATACGATGCCTATGCGCCCTTTGCCCGACGAGCAATGGATAACGACGGGATAATTGTTCTTGTCCAGCAGAATATCGAAAATCCGGCGGTATTCTTTGGTGTAGTTGCTGATGAGCTCGCGGTTCATCTGCTCCACGATTCGGTAGACAGTGTCGCTCTTGATTTTCTGTTCCTGCACACCTTTCAGGATATACTCCATGTCGCCGGTAGGAATGGGGATATGGATCACTTTGAATTCCTGTTGCAAAGGGCTTTGTCTGTTCGCTTCGACAGATGAACGCAGGTCGATGATGGTCCTTATGCCTATGTTCTTGAGCTCTTTGCGCGAACACGGTTTCAGCTTGTCTATTTCGGCAGAGCGATATAACATGCCCCAATGCACTTTCTTTTGGGTGGGATAGGAGGAATAGCCTCCCAGGTCCCGGAAGTTCTGTATGCCGGGGATGTTGATGTTGCGGGTGGCAATCTTTACCCGGTATTTGTCGGCGAATACAAGTGTGTAGTAGTATCGTTGTGTAGGGTCGGTAGTGATGACAGTCATCTTCAGGTCGGAGATGTTGGCGACGGCAACGGGAACATCTTCGGGGATATGGTCGGGATTGGTCGAAGCATATACCTTCACATTTCCTTTGATGAGGGGGGCCATTTCCCATTTTACAATGCAGTTGCCCACGTTGTTTTCTTCGCATACAACGGAAATGTGAGGGGAAGTGCCGCTGCAGGAAGGGAGCAGCACTGCCAAAACAAGCAAGTTCAATAAGTTCTTATACATAATTCGTAACCTCTCTGATGTCGTCAGTCACAAATATATGTAATTTACCCACAGAAGGTAACAGCAATGCCAAGCTTTTATATTTCTTTTTTGAACTTTAAAAAAACTGCTATAGATTCTTTCGTGCATAGGCAGGTTGGTTTACAATGTTACATCAGCGAACCGGGAGGTGGTAATGGGGGGAGTTTCCCTTGGGGCTTTTGTCTCCATGACAGCATGATGTAATTGAGTTGTTTTCCCACTTCTCCGGGTTTAAAGTGTATTTGTTCTTTCAGTTTTACTTCGATTTCCCTATATACATGCAGTGGTACTCTGGCGTATGGGCTAAAGGTCGTGAAATTGAAATTCACTTCCATTACTTTCCCCGTATCCGGACTGAGTAGCATGGTTATTGTGAACTCACGCTTTCCGAGTTCATCTGCCATGGCTTTGGTAAAAGCTTCGTCCACAATGAAGTCTGCTTGTTTACTCATGGAGCTATTGTATTCAATTACTTTTTTTTCATTCCAGCTACCGATGTATATTTTTCCTGTGGCTTTATATACAATATCTTTGTATGTCAACTTGTTCTCTTTGTTATAAAGAGTCACAAACTGGCTACCGTCATCTACGTCACATTGATACGTATAACCATCTACCTCGAAAGTGGTGGTTTTTTTATAAATGACTGTTCCTTCAAGCGATTCTTCTGTTCTGATAGGTTTATCCTGTGCTACACAAGGGTAGATGTATCCTATAAGCAGTGTAATAAGCAATAGTCTTTTCATTCGTCACAATTTTTAGTTGTTAATTTTGTATGTTGCTTACATTAGCGAACCGGGAGGAGGTAATGGGGGGAGTTTCCCTTGGGGCTTTTGCATCCATGCCAGCATAATGTAGTTGAGTTGTTTTCCTTCCTCTATGGGTTTAAAATGAATTTGTTCTTTCAGTTTTACTTCGATTTCCCTATATACATGTAGTGGCACTTTGGCGTATGGCTCAAAGGTGAAAAAATTGAAATTCACTTCCATTACTTCTCCCGTATTTGGACTGAGCAACATGGTTATCATAAGTTCCGTTTTCCCAATTTCATCTGCCATGGCTTTGGTGAATGCTTGGTCTACTATGAAATCTGCTTGCTGACTCATGAATCTGTCATATTCAATTACATTGCTACTCCAGCTGCCAATATATGTCTTCCCCGTGTCTTTATACACAATCTTTTCGTATGTCAGTTTGTTTTCTTTGTTATAAAGAGTCACAAACTGGCTACCGTCATCTACGTCGCATTGGTACGTATAACCATCTACCTCGAAAGTGGTGGTCTTTTTATAAATGACTGTTCCTTCAAGTGATTCTTCTGTTCTGATAGGTTTGTCCTGTGCTACACAAGGGTAGATGTATCCTATAAGCAGTGTAATAAGCAATAGTCTTTTCATTCGTCACAATTTTTAGTTGTTAATTTTATGTTGGGAAAAATATTGGTGATATCCGAATACTCTTTAAATGGATAATTGTCGTATCCTTCCTGACGGAAAGCATTAACGACATTATTAGATATATAGGTTTCAAAGATATCCAAGAATGAAGTTGTAACATGACCTTGCTGATTTACATATTTAGTCAATGAAGTTGTTGCTCTTAGGCGTTGGCTTTTTGCATATTTATCTTGTTTTTTGTCCGTCCACTCCGCGCTCCTTTGTAAGAACAGGTATTGCGCATAGTGCGCTTCTATCTCTCTGTTCATCATAGAACTTTTGAACGATGATATAGGCTCTTGTGTGGTTTGGAAAACATGGAACATTTCATGCAGAAGGTTGTTTGCTTCCAATTCTTCCAATCCGATGTGCAAGGTATGCTCTTCCCAATTGTAGGAATACCCTTTGCCGAAATCGAATTCCAGATTGATTTTGTTGTTTTTGACTTTCTCTTTCAGTTGGCTGTATAGGTCTCCTCCCAAACAGTCTTCCATGATTCGGGCTGTCATGTTTTCGGTGATTACCCATAAAAGCGAGTCTTGGTCGGCCTCTTTCTTGAATATATTTCCTGCCGGAGTGCCCGATGAAGAGCCGGAACCTCCTGAACTTCCTCCTCCAATCCACACATCGCCGCTTCCTCCTCCTTCACTGTTCCAGTTGCTATTATTTATAAGGGCATCATCTACCCAATAGGAATGACTAACGCAGTTGGTATAGCTGTATTCCAGCTGGTCTTTAGGTCCGGTATATACATCCCAGCATTGGGTGACGGTTATTACCGAACGGGTCTGGGCATGAGGCTTGAATGTGAGTCCTTGCGCATTCTCTTCGCCAAATACCAGATAGCTTAACAAGTCGAATATGAACACTTGGTCGCTTTCTCTTATGAGTTCGTCATCACGCTTCAATGGAAGGAATTTCATCCATCCGTCTTTGATGTGCAACAGCCAGATGGCATCGATGCAGTGTGGCTTGTCAAGGCGGTAGAGGGGAACGAAGATGCAGGTCTCTTCTTCTTCGGTCAATTGGTAGGTGAAGTTCCAGAGAGGAATGCCGTATTTCAACAGGAAAGGAGCGGTGAAATGCTTTTCTTCTTCTACTCTGCGTAATGCGGAAATCACGGCTTTCAGGGTAGAGTCGGTGTAGGCAAAGAAGTTTTCCGGCTTGAATAACGCTTGCCGGGTCAACGGGATGTTGTTTGCCGGGAATCGGGGTTGATAGAAAGATTCTTCTGTTTCGCAAGAGGCGAGCATTCCTAAAAGAACGCACAGTGCAAGGTAGATGTTTTGCCATTTCTGCTTAGGAGGGGTTGGAGAGTGCTGTCTGTTTCCTTTTCTATTCATAGCGCGAATGCTTAAGGTATAAAGAATAGACAAATAAAGCAAAAAAAAAGCAGAAATGAAAGGAAAAACAGGAGAATTTTGTTAATCCGGAAGCTGTCCTACCACAGATTGCATGGATTTTCAGGCCGTGTAATCTGTGGTGAACACCCTTTTGTAAGGGTGCCTATGGTTGGTATTTCCGTGCTTCTGCAAATTCCTTTGAAACGGAGTTATTGAAACTCTTGCATACCTCGGCGGCAAACTCAATGCCGCATTGGATGATTTTGTCCCAAGTGGCCTCGTCCATGGTATCGAGGTCCTCGTAGCGTACATTGTACTTCAGCAGCCCGAAGATGATGCCTGCATTGAAGTTGTCGCCCGCACCGATGGTGCTGACCGCTTCCAACGGAGGAATGGAGTATTCTTTGGAAATTGTGCCGGTACGCAATGAAACCTGCTCCGCGCCGGCCGTGCAGAGGAAGTTGCGGCAGTAGAACTTCACTTTGTCCTTGTATATCTTGTCGGCCTCCTGCAAGCCCCACATATAGAAGAAATCCTCCTGCGAGCCGCGTACAATGTTGGCGTATTCCAGATTCTCGATGATGGTGGGAGCCAGCTTGATGGCCTCCTCTTTATGGGACGAACGGAAATTGGGGTCGTAATAGATGATGGCATGCATGTCGTGCGCGCGTTCCAGCAGTTCCAATACCTTGTCGCGCAATACGGGGTTTAAGGCATAATAAGACCCTATTATAACGATGTCGTCCTCTTGAATCTGCGGATATTCCACGTCCAGGCGTTGTTTGGGATAATCTTTGTAGAAGATGTATTCCGCATCGCTCCGGTTGTTCAGGAAAGCGAGTGATACGGGGGATTTCCCGTCGGGGAAGACATTGACATGGTCTGTGGGAATATTGTTCTCGCGCATGAAGTTGAGGATGATATTGCCCACGTGGTCGTTGCCCGTTTCACTGATAAAGCAGATGGGAACGCCGATACGTCCCAGTGAAACGATGCCGTTGAATACCGAACCGCCCGGAACGGCCGCTGTGGGCTGTCCGCCACGGAATATGATGTCCAGTATGGTTTCTCCTATACCTATTACTTTACGCATAACGATCTTGATTTTTCTCCGAGGTAACCGCCGTGATGGCGTTTGGAGTAGTCTTCAATAGTGAATCCTGTTTCTTTCATGGTCTGTACCACCAAGATGTCGCCGATGACAGTCATGGCGGTGGTCGAAGTCGTAGGCGTCATGCCCAGTACACATACTTCTTGCGGTTTCCCGGTGCTGAGGCATACATTGGATTCGTGTGCCAGGGGGCTGTCGGGGTTTCCGGTGATGACGATAAACTTCAGCTCCGGGTTCAGGTTATGTGCCAGCTGTGTCAGCTCCACGATTTCGCGAGTTTTGCCCGAATTGGAGATAAGTAGCAGCAAGTCGTTCTCCTGAAGAATGCCGAGGTCACCATGCTGTGCTTCGCTGGGGTGCAGAAAAACGGAAGGAATGCCGGTGGAGCAGAAGGTAGTAGCGATGTTCATGGCTATTTGTCCGGCCTTGCCCATACCCGAAGTTACCAGTTTCCCTTTTTTGCGGTGCACTTGTTCTACGATGAGTTCTACAGCTCTTTCATAAGCGTCCGTCACTGGAATGTTCAGTACGGCTTGTGCCTCTTTCTGCAAAAGCTCTTGAATGGATGCAATCATACTTAATGTGCTAATTTGATTAATGTGCTTAAAATTATAGCAATTGCAAATATCTGCAATTTTCTATAAACGGCAATAAGTTTTATTGTATTTTTGTCGCCTCAAATAGTTTGAAACGTCAGAATGAAGAACTTAAAAGAAAATTTACTGCCAACTTTCAATCAATATATCCTGCCCAATGGCATGCGCATCATTCACGAACCCTCAGCCTCCAAAGTGGCTTATTGTGGTTTTGCCGTAGATGCGGGTACGCGCGACGAGCTTGAAAACGAGCAGGGTATGGCGCATTTTGTGGAGCACCTTATATTTAAAGGTACCGCCAAGCGCAAGGCATGGCACATTCTGAACCGCATGGAGAATGTGGGCGGCGACCTCAACGCTTACACCAACAAGGAAGAGACGGTGATTTACTCTGCTTTCCTGACCGAGCATTTCGGCCGTGCCTTCGAACTTCTGGTGGATATTGTATTCCACTCCACCTTTCCGCAACGCGAGATAGAGAAGGAGACAGAGGTGATTATCGACGAGATACAGTCCTACGAAGACAATCCTTCCGAGCTAATCTTCGATGATTTTGAGGACTTGATATTCAGGGGGCATCCCCTGGGACGCAACATTCTTGGCAATCCCGAGCAGTTAAAGCAGTTTCGCAGTGAGGATGCTGCCGCATTCACTGCCCACTTCTACCATCCCAACAATATGGTTTTCTTTGTTCTGGGTAATCTGAGTTTCAAGAAAGTTGTGCTTATGGCAAAAAAACTTCTGGCGGATATACCGGCAACACCGGTGCATTATGGTCGTACTCCGCCTCCCCTCTATGTACCCGAGCATCTTGTAGTGCATAAGGATACTCACCAGGCACATGTCATGATTGGCAGCCGGGGATATAATGCATACGATGACAAGCGCACCGCACTTTACCTGCTGAACAATGTCTTGGGTGGCCCGGGCATGAATAGCCGCCTGAACGTCTCTCTCCGTGAACGTCGTGGGCTGGTCTATAACGTAGAATCCAACTTAACTTCCTATACCGATACGGGAACTTTCTGCATCTACTTCGGTTGCGACCCTGCAGATTTGGACTACTGCACCCGCCTGGTATATAAGGAATTGAAACGCTTGCGTGATGTCCGGATGACTTCCTCGCAGCTTGCGGCCGCCAAGAAGCAGCTTATCGGGCAAATCGGTGTAGCTTCGGATAATAATGAGAACAATGCGCTGGGTATGGGAAAGACTTTCCTGCATTATAATAAATGCGAAACTTCCGAAGCCGTGTTCCATCGCATTGAACAGCTCACTTCGGAAGCTCTGTTAGAGGTGGCGAACGAGATGTTTGCCGAGGACTATCTTTCGACGCTCATTTATCGCTGACCGCTTTTTTTATTTGAAAACCTGCAACATAGGACGTCCTATCCATACTTGTGGCTGTTTCAGCCCGAAGATGTGGGCAATGGTGGAGGCAACGTCATACTGCATCATGCTTTCGTGGAATTCGCCTTCTTTCTTAATGTTCTTTCCGGAGATGATGAAGGGAGTCTGCATTTCCTGCATGGTCTTGCCGCCATGTCCTTTTTCAATGCCTCCGTGGTCGGCAGTAACGACGAAGATTGTTTCTTTCAGCATGCCTGCCTCTGTAACGGCCTGGATGATGCGGCTCACATAACCGTCGAGTTCTTTCAGTTTGGCGTAATATTCAGGAGTATTGTGTCCGGCTTGATGGCCTACATGGTCGGGGTTGTCAAAGCAAATGGCAAGAAGGGTCGGTTGTTTCTCCTTGATATACTTTTCTGCCATACCGCATAAGGCTTCGGGATGTTTGTTGTAGTCGGGCGCTTGCGCATAGTGGCTTAAGGCAAGAGTGTCTACAAGGTATTTGATACCGTCCCATTCATACAGGCAGCCTATTTCCGCTTCCGGCCGGGCATCACGTAGCAGCTGGAAGATGGTAGGAAATATGCCGTGCTGGTTCAGTACGCGTGACGGAAGCTCGGGAGTCTTGGAGCCCCATTGCGTATATCCGTGCAATTCAGGACCTGCCCCCATAAACATGCTTGCCCAGTTGACGGCGCTGGAGGAGGGAAGTACAGTCCGTTTTTCTAATGTATAAGAACCGTCTGCCATCAGTTGCTTGATGTGGGGGATGTCTGCTTTGGGAACACTGTAGCTACCCCAGCCGTCAAGACCGATGAAAACTACGTGTTTTGCTTTTCCCTTGGCATTGCAGGGAACTGAAAAGAGGCATGCCACTGCTAGGGCGATGAATAATGTAAAAGTCAGTTTCTTCATGTTTTCTTTAGTTCTTATTGTTAACATGAAACAAAGTTACGGGAAACGTACCTAGTTTTAGTACGATATCGTACATAATCCGGCCGATTTTATATCGTTTCGTTCTTTTCCAACCGTTGCATGCTGAATTCACAGCCGCAATACTGCTGGTTGTAGAAGTCATACTCTTTCAGCAGTTGGTTGCGCCGCTCCTGGAGCCCGCCTTTCCGCCAATTCTGTTCCCAGAAGAGGGTATCCGGATAGAGCGCGGCGGCACGGCGTCCGGCTTCATTGATTTGCTCCAGGCTTTTCCAGCGCGAAGAGGCGAGGGTAGTGGTGAATACGGAGAAACCATGCTCGGAGGCGTAGCGGGCTGTCTCTGTCAGGCGCAGTGTGAAGCACTTTAGGCATCGGCTGCCACGTTCCGGCTCGTTTTCCAGTCCTTTTATAGTGTGCAGCCAGTGTGCATAGTCGTAGTCCGCGTCGATGAAATCGAGGTTTTTGGAGGTTACGAAGCGGATAGCCTCCTCTTTCCTTATCTCATATTCCGCCTGCGGATAGATGTTGGGATTGCAGTAGAATACGGTGGGGCGTATGCCGTTCTCCAGCATGCACTCGATGATGGCAGAGGAGCAAGGTGCGCAGCACGAATGCAGCAGCACCTTGTCTTCACCGTTGGGTGTCTGAACTTTCAACATTATACTTTCAGTTTAATCTTGCCTTTCACCAGCAGGCCGGTCAGCCCCACAATGACAAGCGAGAACATGAGGGACTTGAGCAGCCCCGGTACACCGCTTCCCAATGCCTCGGGATAGTGCAGATGCAGCAGTTGCTGGACAGCATACCAGATGTAAGGGATAATATAGCAGGTCAGCGTTGCCGTACCTGCAGGTTTGATGATATCGAACCAGTTGGTTTTGCCTTTCACGTCCGTCAGCCAGTAGAAGAAACCGAACAGCGGGAAGAACATGGCGAGGCAATAGAACAGCCATGTCGGTGTGGCTTGTATTTTGGATATAATCCAGAACGGGTGTGAGACGAGGGCAAGGACAAGCATTCCTACGCCGAGGGCACAAAGCATGCCGATGAATCGTCCCGGCCGTTCCCGGTCGGCATAGCGCTGCATGAGCAGGGAGGTCAATACGCCGGACATACCGAAGGCATGCAGTGTCCAGTCACTCGGGATAAAGGGAAGCAGGATAATCCGGCTGCCGTACTCTCCCGGTATCAGGTCTGAATGGCTGATTACGGCAAGCAATACGACCACGAACCAGGCAATGGCATTCTTCCGCAGGTTCTCCCGAGTGAATAGATAGATGCCTGCACATACCGCATACGTCCAGCCGATAAGTCCGAGGATGCCCCACCAGCTTATCTGGAACGGTTTCCCGTTCATGTCCTTGTAGATGACGAGGAAGGCAAGCAGAAGCACGCCTGCTGTTTTCATTGCGGTGAAAAGGACCTTTTTCGTTCCTACCGCTTTGGGATATACCCCCCAGGTGAGGAAGAAACCGATGACCATCAGGATGGAGAACCATGGGTGCGAGAGGCCGCCTTCGATGCCTCCGCTGTTCAGTGAAAACAGTCCCATGGCAATCAGTGCCACTGTCCGCCAGAAGATATGGGCCACGACTTGCAGGGTGTTGTCTCCCTTTTTGTACCGGTTTTGTATGGCAAAGGATACGGACATGCCCATACAGAAAAGGAAAGCGGGGAAGATGGTGTCGGAGAATCCCATCATGTCTTCGTCCATCCTGGCATGCATCAGCCAGTGGGGCACGTTTTTCAGTCCGGGAATGTCGTTGACAAAGAGCATGAGGAACATGGTGAGTGCGCGGAATACGTCTACCGCGGCAATCCGTTGGAGTGTTAAGCTTTTCATGATAGATAATTTGTTTGGGGGTTTTGAACGCAAATATAGGAAACTATTCTTTCCGATGCTACTGCTTTGCAGGATTTCTTGCTATATTTGCATGAACTTTATGGTCATGGAAAGGAGATTGTTCATTTTTTGTTTTCTTGCCGTCGTAGTATGGCAAAGTGTGGCTTTGGCTGCCGGCACGTCGTCTTTCACTGCACTGACGGCTTCTTTGGATGAGGCTATCGAGGCGCATCGGCACTATGTCGCCGTGCGTGAAGGGCGCATTGCCCGGCTGAAGCGCCAATTGCTGGATGCCGACACCGCCAATCTCTCTTTTTTTCGATGGAATGGAGAAATTTATAAGGAGTACAAGGCATATATCTGCGACTCTGCCATCCATTATCTTCGTGTCAATCTGGATTGGGCAGAACGCTATGGCCAACGGAATGCAGCACTCGAAACAAGGCTGGAGCTTGCCCACCTGATGGCTTCGGCAGGCATGTACGAGGAAGCTGCCGAACTCTTGAGGCAGACGGACAAAGCCTCCCTTCCCCCCCATCTGATGCCGGACTATTACAATGCCTGTCATAAACTTTACACAGAACTGAGTTTCTATACGCTGGACGATTCTTTCAAGAAGCATTATCAGGCTTTGGCTACCCATTATGACGATTCTTTGATGCAGGTACTTCTGCCTTCATCCCCCCTCTATCTGGAACGAAGAGAGACGCGGGAGGCCGCTGCAGGCCATCCGGACGAAGCCTTGAGCATCAATGATACGCGTCTGGCACATGCCAAGCCCAATACTCCCGAATATGCGCTGGTGACCTATCAGCGCTCATTGCTCTACCGCCGGCTCGGGAACCGGGAGGAGGAGAAGCGCTATCTGGCTTTGTCTGCACTGACCGATATTCGCCTGAGCATCACAGACCATGCCTCACTCTGGAACCTGGCGGAACTTCTTTATGAGGAAGGGGATATGGAGCATGCCTACCGTTACATCCGTTTCTCGTGGGACGAAACCAACCGATACAACGCCCGTAGCCGCAGCCTCCAGACTGCCGGCATCCTTTCACTGATAGACCTCACTTATCAGGCCATGCGTGAGAAGCAGAATGACCGGCTCCGGCTGTACCTCTGGCTCATCAGCGCTTTGATTGTGCTGTTGGTGGTGGCAGTGGGCTTTATCTACCGGCAGATGCAGCGACTCTCTGCCGCACGGAACAAGCTGGAGCATGCCAACGAGCAACTGCAACTCTCAAACAACATCAAGGAGGAGTATGTGGGCCGTTTCATGAATCTCTGCTCCGTTTATATCAACCGGCTGGATACCTACCGGCGGATGGTCAACAAGAAAATCTCTGCCGGGCAGATGGAAGAGCTGCTGAAGATGGTGCGTTCCCGCGAGGTACTGGACACCGGACTGAAGGAACTCTATGATAACTTTGATACTGCCTTCTTGCACCTTTTCCCCGATTTTGTCGATAAATTCAATGACTTGCTGCAGCCCGAAGAACGCATCGTGCTCCGTAAAGGCGAGTTGCTGAATACGGAACTCCGCATTTTCGCCCTGATTCGTCTGGGCATCGACGACAGTTCGCAGATTGCAGAATTCCTCCGTTATTCCGTAAACACCATCTATAATTACCGTGCCAAGGTGAAGAACAAGGCCCGCATTTCGCGCGAGGACTTTGAAATACGGCTGATGCAGATACGCTGACAATACGTCAAACCGGCTTTTTGAATCCACTTTCTGCCTTTCTCTTCTTCTGATTATATTTCTGATTATTAGTTGTTTGTTTGTTCATGCTTCTTCACTCCTTCCACCTATTCCCGATTCGCCGGTACGAGGTGTTCTTATCTTTCCTAACTTTGGGGAAGCAAAAGCGAATATCGCAACTAATACTATAACCAAAATTATTGCCATGAAACATTTATTAGCGACAAGCATTACCATCGCCCTGCTCTCTTTGGGCCTTGCGGGATGCGGTGAGAAACAAGCGACAAAAGAAGTAACTTCGGATGCATTCGTAACCATTCAGGGTCAGGACTTGATAAAGCCCGACGGTACCAAACTCTTCATCATGGGTACCAACCTGGGCAACTGGCTGAATCCGGAAGGATACATGTTCAAGTTCAACAAGACCAATTCCGGCCGTTTCATCAATGAGATGTTCTGCCAGTTGGTGGGACCGGACTTTACGGCCGACTTCTGGAAAGCATTCAAGGACAATTATGTAACGCGCGAGGACATCCGCTTCATCAAGGAGCAGGGTGCCAACACCATCCGCCTGCCTTTCCACTACAAGCTGTTTACCGACGAGGACTATATGGGGCTGACCGCCGCCCAGGACGGATTTGCCCGCGTGGACAGCCTGGTAGAGTGGTGCCGCGAATCGGACTTGTACCTCATCCTCGACATGCACGACGCTCCCGGCGGACAGACAGGCGACAACATCGACGACAGCTACGGCTATCCCTGGCTGTTCGACAGCGAAGCCAGCCAGCAACTCTACTGTGACATCTGGCGCCGGATAGCCGACCGCTACAAGGACGAACCGGTCATCCTCGGCTACGAACTCTTCAACGAGCCCATTGCCCCTTACTTCGAGAACATGGAGGAACTCAACGGCAAGCTGGAAGATGTATATAAGAAAGGTGTAGCCGCCATCCGCGAGGTGGACAGCAACCACATCATCCTGCTGGGCGGTGCGCAATGGAACGGTAATTTCAAGCCTTTCAAGGACTCCAAGTTCGACGACAAGATAATGTACACCTGCCACCGTTACGGAGGCGAACCTACCCAAGCTGCCATCCAGACGATTATCAACTTCCGCGACAGTGTGAACCTGCCCATGTACATGGGTGAGATAGGCCACAATACGGACGAATGGCAGGCCGCTTTCTGCCAGACGATGCGCGAGAACAACATCGGCTATACCTTCTGGCCCTACAAGAAGATGGACGGTTCTTCTTTCGTCGGCATCACTCCGCCGGAGAACTGGGCAAACATCGTGTATTTCTCCGAAGCACCGCGTGCCACGTACAAGGAAATCCGTGAGGCACGTCCCGCGCAGGCCATGTCCCGCAAGGCGATGATGGACTTTATCGAGGCATGCAAACTGAAGAATTGTGTGGTTCAGGAGGGTTATATCCGGTCATTGGGAATGAAGTAGCGGGTGCTGCCTCGCTGCAAACAGTACGTATCAAGTCCCAGAGGATGAGATGCCGGGACTTAGCATGAAAGAGGTAGGGACTGAGCTGTACACACCATAGGACTGAGCACCCAAAACATCCGGATGTTTTAGGGCAAAACATGGGGATGTATTGGGATAAAACATCCGGGTGTTTTGGGGTAAAACATGGGGATGTTTTGGATAACAACATCCGGATGTTATGGATATTCACTATACGGGTGTAAGGACTTCAGTTCCTATGTCGTTAGGGTTAAGTCATATTCCCTTGTATGTTGGGGATTATCAATGGTACGGACTGATTATGATTACTTACTTATATAACAACTTAATTATACAACAATGAAAAAAGTATTATTCGGTTTGGCTCTGGCTGCTGCCGCACTGCCTCTTCTGGCGCAGCAGAAGCCCGTCTATCTGGACGCAAGCAAACCTATTGAAGAAAGAGTGGAAGACGCCTTGAGCCGTCTGACCCTGGAAGAGAAAGTGAAGTTGACTCATGCGCAAAGCAAGTTCAGCAGTGCGGGTGTGCCCCGTCTGGGCATTCCCGATGTATGGACGGACGACGGCCCCCACGGCATACGTCCCGATGTGTTGTGGGACGAGTGGGAACAAGCCGGATGCACCAACGACTCCTGCGTGGCTTTCCCTGCCCTGACCTGTCTGGCGGCAACCTGGAACCCCGAAATGTCTCTCCTTTACGGACAGAGCATCGGTGAAGAGGCGCGCTACCGCAACAAGTCCGTCCTGCTGGGCCCCGGTGTCAATATCTACCGCACACCGCTCAACGGACGCAACTTCGAGTATATGGGTGAGGACCCTTATCTGGCCGGAAAGATGGTGTCGCCCTATATCCGGGGCGTGCAGCAGAACGGCGTGGCTGCCTGCGTGAAACACTTCGCCTTGAACAACCACGAAGTGAACCGCCACACCACCAACGTCATCGTGGACGACCGTGCTCTTTATGAAATCTATCTGCCTGCTTTCAAGATGGCCGTGCAGGAAGGCGGAGCGTGGAGCATCATGGGTGCCTACAACCTATACAAAGGCCAACATCTTTGTCACAACCAATACACATTGAACGATATATTGAAGGGCGAATGGGGATTCGACGGCGTAGTCATTTCCGACTGGGGCGGCACGCACGATACCCGGCAAGCCATCACCAACGGGCTGGATATGGAATTCGGCAGTTGGACCAACGGGCTCTCGAACGGTGCCAGCAACGCATACGATAACTATTATCTGGCAAATCCCTATCTGAACCTCATCCGCGAAGGTAAGGTAGGTACCACGGAACTGGACGACAAGGTACGCCGCATTCTGCGCCTTATCTTCCGTACGGTGATGAACCCCGACCGTCCGTGGGGAAGCATGCTCTCTCCGGAACATTACGAGGCTGCCCGCCGCATCGGTGAGGAGGGCATCGTACTGTTGCAGAACAAGGGCAATGTGCTCCCGATAGACTTGAACCGGGCTAAAAAGATTCTTGTAGTGGGCGAGAATGCCATCAAGATGATGACCGTAGGCGGTGGTAGTTCTTCCCTGAAGGTGCAGCGCGAACTCTCTCCGTTGGACGGCATCAAGCAGCGTGTGGCCGGCAAGGCCGAGGTGGTCTATGCCCGTGGCTACGTGGGCGATGCAAGCGGTGAATACAACGGGGTGGTGACCGGACAGAATCTGAAGGATGACCGTACTCCCGAAGAGCTGATAGCCGAAGCCGTGAAAGAGGCCCGGGATGCCGATTATGTCATCTTCATCGGTGGCCTGAACAAGAGCAACGGCCAGGACTGCGAGGACTCCGACCGTGAGGGTCTGGGCTTGTCCTACGGTCAGGATGCCGTTATCTCCGCACTGGCCGGGGCGAACAAGAATCTGATTGTCGTCAACATCTCCGGCAACGCCATTGCCATGCCGTGGATGAACGAGGTGCCTGCCATCGTGCAGGACTGGTATCTGGGTTCCGAAGCCGGCAGTTCCCTTGCCGCCATCCTCATGGGTGATGTCAATCCCAGCGGCAAGCTTCCGTTCACCTTCCCCGTGAAGCTGGAGGACTGCCCGGCCCACAGCTTGGGCGAATATACCGGCAAACGGAGCAAGGACATCATCGACATCAAGTATAATGAAAGCATCTTCGTGGGCTACCGTTGGGCCGATAAGCAGAAGAAGGTGAAACCGTTGTTCCCCTTCGGCCACGGTTTGAGCTATACCACTTTCGAATATGGCAAGCCGACGGCCGACAGCAAGACCATGCAGGCCGACGGTACGCTGACCGTGAAGGTTTCTGTAAAGAATACCGGAGCGCGCGAAGGGCAGGAAGTTGTCCAACTGTACATCAGTGACAAGAAGTCCTCTCTGCCTCGTCCCGTCAAGGAACTGAAAGGTTTCCAAAAGGTGAAACTGGCTCCGGGCGAAACAAAGGAAGTCACATTTACCATTGATAAGGAGGCTCTTAGCTTCTTCGATGACACCCAGCACGCTTGGGTGGCCGAGCCGGGCAAGTTCGAGGCTGTCATAGCAGCTTCGGCAGCCGATGTGAAGGGAACGGTTCCTTTTGAATTGAAATGATGTAGGAAAATAAAGTTTCCTTTTAGGTTATTATCAAAGATAGTGTAGATGGAGGGTGTGGCCGTGAGGTTGCACCCTTTCTTTGTACTCTTTACAAGCCAATATGTTTTCTTATATTTCTGAGTTTCTTCGGGTTGGCTAAGGAAGATGCAGAGCTGGATGTTAGAGTCAAAGCAGTGATGTTTTGTAGTAATGGGTGAGTTTTTACCGCCGTGTTTGGGCAGATTTTCATCTTTTATATTTATTTTTGCAGAAATCAATGTTTAATAAAAACTATCATGAAGAAGTATTTAGCAGAAATGATCGGGACAATGGTTCTTGTCCTGATGGGATGTGGTAGTGCTGTCTTTGCCGGAAGTGCGGCGGGGGCGGTTAGTGCAGGTGTCGGAACGCTGGGAGTGGCTTTTGCTTTCGGCTTGTCCGTTGTGGCGATGGCATACGCTATCGGAGGAATCTCGGGCTGTCATATTAATCCTGCCATTACCCTGGGCGTTCTGTTGTCCGGCAGGATGAGCGGGAAAGATGCAGCCATGTATATGGTGTTTCAGGTTATCGGGGCGGTTATCGGTTCTGCCATTCTTTATGCATTGGTGTCTACGGGCGCTCATGGTGGTCCTACGGCTACCGGTTCCAATGGGTTTGCTGACGGAATGATGTTGCAGGCATTCATTGCAGAGGCTGTGTTCACGTTTATCTTTGTGCTGGTTGTGTTAGGTTCTACTGATTCCGAGAAGGGGGCGGGTAATCTTGCAGGATTGGCCATTGGTCTTACGTTGGTATTAGTGCACATTGTTTGTATTCCTGTTACGGGAACTTCTGTCAATCCTGCCCGTAGCATCGGTCCGGCACTGTTCCAGGGTGGCGAGGCTCTCTCTCAGTTGTGGCTGTTCATTGTAGCTCCGTTTGTGGGTGCTGCGCTGAGTGCCGTTGTATGGAAAGTGCTTGCTGCAAAAGAAGGTAAATAAATGTCGGCAGACAGTGCCTTAAGAAGAGGCGGCTGATGGCAGAAAACTTATAAAGGGAAGCCCTCCGTCCGAAACTTTGAAGTTTCGGACGGAGGGCTTCCTGTTCTTTCCTTATGCTTGCTATATCTTGTGCCTTATTCGTACAGCGATTTGGCTATACCCATTTCCAGTCCACGAAGCTCTGCCAGTCCGCGCAGACGGCCGATACAGGAATAGCCGGGATTGGTTTTCTTCTTCAAGTCGTCTACCATCTGGTGTCCGTGGTCGGGTCGCATCGGGATAGAGACACCACGGCGTTGTTGCAGTTCAAGGAAGGCTTTCATCACGTGATACATGTCCACGTCTCCTTCCAGGTGGTTGGCTTCGTAGAAATTGCCTTCGGCGTCGCGTTGTGTACTGCGCAGATGGACAAAGTTGATGCGGTCGGCAAATTGCTGCATGATGGCTGCACAATCGTTGGCGCTGCTTACACCGAGCGAACCGGTGCAGAGGCAAAGACCGTTGCTCTTGTTGGGAACAGCGTCAATCAGTGCCTGGAAATCGGCAGCACAGCTCATGATGCGTGGCAGGCCGAGGATGGAGCACGGTGGGTCGTCCGGATGGATAACGAGCATGACACCTGCTTCGTCGGCTACCGGAGTGATTTCTTGCAGGAAATAGATCAGGTTGGCACGCAGGCGTTCCGGAGTGATGCCCTTGTAGCGGTCCAGTTCCTGTTGGAACTGTTCCAGGGTGAAGCTTTCTTCTGAGCCGGGAAGTCCGGCAATCATGTTGCGTACAAGCAGTTGTTTGTCTGCCTCTGTCATCTGTTCGAAGCGGGCACGGGCTTTGGCCTTTTCTTCATCGGTGTATTCGCCTTCTGCACCGGGACGACGTAGCAGGAAGAGGTCGAAGGCGATGAAAGCGGCACGTTCAAAGCGGAGGGCACGACTGCCGTCGGGTAGTTCGTAGGCGAGGTCGGTACGTGTCCAGTCCAGTACGGGCATAAAGTTGTAGGTGACAATGTGAATGCCGCATTTGCCCAGGTTACGCAAGCTCTCTTTATAGTTGTCGATATACTTCTGGAAGTCTCCGGTTTGGGTCTTGATATGTTCGTGTACGGGTACACTTTCTACTACAGACCAGCGCAGACCGACGGCTTCAATCATTTCTTTCCGTTTCTTGATTTCCTCTACTGTCCATATTTCCCCGTTTGGAATATGATGCAAGGCGTTTACAATGCCGGTAGCCCCGGCTTGTTTGATGTCCCAAAGGCTTACCGGGTCGTTGGGACCGTACCAGCGCCAGGTTTGTTCACAAAGAATCATGTTATTTATTGTTTGATGATTTGCAATTTACTATTTACATCGCGAATGCGTTGAACCCTCCGTCCACTACAGCCACCGTACCGGTGACAAAGCTGGAAGCATCGCTGATGAGGTATTGGATGGTTCCGCAAAGCTCTTCTGCACGGCCCATACGTCCGAAGGGAGTTTGGCGAATCACATCTTGCCCACGTTCCGTGTAGCTTCCATCCGGGTTCGTCAGCAGGGCACGGTTCTGCTCTGTGAGGAAAAATCCGGGTGCGATGGCATTTACACGAATACCTTCACCAAACTTCTTGGCAACTTCCGTAGCCATGAAGGCTGTGAAATTGGAGATACCGGCTTTTGCGGCAGCATATCCGGCTACACGCGTCATGGGGCGGAAAGCAGCCATGCTGGAGAAGTTGACAATAGCACCTGCCTTCTGCTCCACCATCGGTTTGAGGAAGACTTGTGTAGGCAGTACGGTACCGGTCAGGTTTAATTCAAGCACCCGTTGGAACTCTTCTATCTTCAAATCGAAGAAAGTGCCCGTGGGCGCGATGGTGGCGCCCGGCATATTTCCGCCGGCTGCATTCAGCAGGGCATCTATGCGGCCATAGGCTTTCAGGATGTCAGCCAAGTTCTGTTCCAGCAGTTCACGGTTCATCACGTCGGTTGTCAGGAACATGGCTTCTCCACCGTTTGCCTTGATTTCTCCGGCAATGGCGTCCCCTATTTCTGCCTTGCGTCCCAAAATGACGACCTTTGCACCTTCTTCTGCCAGATGAAAGGCGATGGCTTTCCCCAATACTCCTGTTCCGCCGGTTATGACCACTACTTTGTCTTTAATGTTAAATAAGTTTTTCATGATTCGTTCATTTAAAAATTACGTTGTGTTTTATTTGATTAGCGTTGCAAAAATACGGAATAATCTGTTGCACTGACTAACAATCATACAAAAAAGATGCATTTGTTGTCCGGAAGAAAGTGCTATTTCCTTATCGGGTTGTCCAATGCCGTGGCTTGTATATACAGTAGATTGAAGTTGTCATGCGGTTTTAGGATACGGTGGGCATAATAAAGATTCAGGTAGTCTTTGCGTGCAGGATTCAGGTAGACGGCAGTACGGTAGAGGTCTTTGCAGAAATTCTGTATCGAGCTTTCCCAGCCGCTTATCTGCTGGTAGGGCCATTCACTGAGGCCCTTTCCGACGTAGGAAGCCAGGAAATCCATGGCTTTGTAGAAGTTACGTCCATCGGTAGAGGTGATGTCATCCAGCTTGATTCCAAGATTTTTTGCCATCAGCATGATGTCAATAAAGTGGGTCAGGTTGTACTGTGAGTAGTGGAAGGCAAGGGTACGTTGCAGTTCGTGCGGTTGTCGTCCGTCAGGAGCTATCTGGGGGAAGATACGTTTTTGGGGGAAGTCATTGATGATTTCCTGCGCCAGTTTCTTGTTACCGGTATAGAGGGCGAAAGCTATGATTTGGGCATCGTAGGCTACGCTGTGGTTGTTGGCACTGGCTGCTTCTTCCTTACCTTGCGGACTGGCGAGCATCCAGTCGGTCAGTTTGGAAAACCATTTCTTCAGTTGTTTGCTGTCCTGGGTAGTAAATGCTTTTGACTGTTCTAGCAGTGCCACAGCATCCAGCATTTCTATGAAGGAGTAGGTGTCTATCAGCCCATAGCAGCGACCTTTGTCGTTATTGTGTCCCGGCATCATTTGTGCATATTCCAGGTTGGGGTTCATTCGGGTGTCTTTGTTCAGAAACCATACGCGGATAAGTTCTGTGGCTTTCCGGGCATACTGCTCTTCTCCGCTGAAGTACCAGACCAGAGCCAGGGTAGTGATGCGGCCGGCTGTTGTTCCCAACCGATTACGGTCTAGTTTGTTCAGTTCAGGATTGGATACGCCGTCGCGGTTGATGTAAGGCAGGCCGTTTGGCTTTGTCGGGTCGGGCCAATAGTATCGGGCTTGGCTCATATAGTCATGCTTGTCACCGCTGGCAGGTGTTTTTTCTTTCATCATGACAGAAAGGGGCTGGGCGTCCAATAACCTGTCCGCTTCCGCTTTCAATATCTCGTAAGTTGTGGCATAGAAAGGCTCGTGAATAGAGTGTTTTACATTTGCGAGGTGTGCTGTGTTCCAAATGGATTGTGCTTGCATACAAGATGCCAGGAGCAGGAAGGCAAGCGTCCATTGTATTGTTGCTTTCGGTTTCATGTCTTATTTTAGAGTGATGGACTTCTGTAATACCAATAAGCTCTCCGGTCCCATATTGAACAGCAGGTCTATGATGCTCAAGTTGGGCAGAAACCCGAGTCTCTCTTGAAACACTTGATAATAAGGTTGTGGTGAGAATTCTGTATCTTCCAGAGAAAAATCCTTTTTCGGATGAATGCGTTCGCGGAAATCCGCTTCATTCGGAGTGAATTCAGTCCGGTATTCGGTGGTGCGTGCCATATCGGGCTGTATGTCTATCAGAGAACAGATAAGATGGCAAAGTTCTTCGTTGAAATCGACTAAAAACTCATACTTCTTTTCATAGAAAGGGCGGAAGTCGTCTTTATAATATTCAAAGAAAGGAGTGTGGTTGTAGGCAGATTCTATGGCATTCCAGTGCAGATGCCTCCAGTTCCCGTGGTCTGAAATGCGTATATCGCGCATCGGGCATTTTAGGGTATTCGGTTTGACGGTGGGGATGGAAAGGGCCAGTTCACCGTCCGGTACGGCAATGGTACAACGGTTCCGGTAAGTCTGCTTCATATAGTGGTCATGCTGTTCGATGAATACTTTATCGTATGCCAGCAATTTGGTATAATATTCTATGGGAGCCAAATAGGCGGAAGAAAGAAAAACTGTTTTCATCAGTATATTTACGATTAGATGATTTGCGATTTACGATTGAAGCTACTGTGCATTGTTTGTATTTTCATTTTTATTCTTTCATTTGTTTGTCATTCCACTCTTTTCCATATCCTGCCCCATCGGTAACCGCTGAAAGGTCCTGTTCCCTTTTCTTTGGAGAACCAGATGATAGATGCCTTGCCTATGATGTGGTCTTTGGGGACGAAACCGAAAAGACGGGAGTCCGAAAGATTGATGGCATTGTTGGCACCTACCCAGTAGTAGTCTTTGGTAAAATGGCAGTGTTGCACGGGTTTGCCTTCCACATAAAGGGTGTCGTTTTTGATTTCGGCTTGTTTCTTTTCGTGAAGTACCAGGGTATTTCGCAACAAAGTCTTGTTCCACGGATATACGCGCACGGCTTTGCCTTTGCTGGGGATTATCAGAGGTTTCAGTATCTCCATAGAATCTTCCTTGACAATAGGTTCTATCCAGCAGTTCCCGTTCATGGCTTGTTCCAGCAAGTAGTGTTCATAACGGCTGAAACTGCGTATATTCTTTGTTGAGTCCTGCCCCAATAGTTTGTTGGGAGCGATGGAAAGTATGGAAAGCAATGAATCCAACTGTCGTTCCCGTTGTCTGGGGTAAGAATAAAGAAACTTCTGGTTGGGCGCATTCTTTTCGGAAGGAATCACTGAAAAAAGCGAATCTATCAGCAAGGTATCTCCGGGAATACCGATGCAACGGCTGATGAAGACTTCCCGTCGGTCAATCACGGGTTCTGAAAGATTGGCAGGATTGTTGAATACAAGAATATCCTCTTTCTGCACCGGACTGTCCGCCCAGCGATGATACCCCCATAACTTCATGAAAGGAAGCCGCAGACCGTAGCTCCACTTGTTTACAAGAATACGCTCACTTTGGTACAGTGAATTTTCCATGCCGGAAGAGGGGATAAGATAGGAAGTTGCCACACAACCCCGAAGCAGCACCACGACGAGTGCCACTCCAACTATTGTGATTGCTATCTTACACCCTTTTTTCATTTAATGCCGTCCACCCACTTGAATATCCGGTTCCAGCGTATCTTACCGTCAAACCAGCCCCGGTCTTTGTCCAGTGACAACCATACTACGATAGGCTTTCCTACGACATGGTCTTCCGGCACAAAACCCCAGTATCGGGAGTCGGCGGACTTGTCGCGGTTGTCGCCCATCATCCAGTAGTAGTCCATATTGAAGGTATAAGAGTCGGTCTTTTCACCATTGATGTAGATGCCGTCTTCCTTGACTTCCAGTTTGTTGCCTTCATAGGCAACGATGCAGCGTTCGTAGATAGGCAGGTTGTCCTCGGTCAGCTTGATGGTGGCGCCTTTGGCAGGAATCCATATCGGGCCGTAGTTGTTGCGGTCCCATTTAGTGTAAAGGTTCAGCGGATACATCTGTCCCGAGAATTCTCCCGGTTCAGTGATAATATTACTGATGAGTTTCTTGTTGCCCGAAAGGGTCTCGTACATCTTTTTGGTGAGCGGAAGATGATAGACCGGTGCCAGCCTGCCTTGGGCATCCCGGCGGTCCAATCCCATTTCAATCAGATTCTCTTCCCAGCCCAGACCGTCGGTCATCAGTGTCTGGTCTTCTTTGCTGATGCCCAGTTCACGGAACATATCATCGGTGATATAAGGACCTGTAGTCTGTACAAAGTAGTTGAACTGCATTTCTGTAGGGTTCTCGATGGCTTTACCGTCGATGTATACCTGTCCTTTCTTGATTTGCAACGTATCGCCGGGCAGGCCTACGCAACGTTTTACATAGTTTTCACGACGGTCAACGGGGCGTATGACAATGTCACCGTACATTCTCGGATTGGAACGGATAAGATTACGTCCGGCATTGTAGTACAGGTCGTAGACAGTACGTTGCTGCTTGCGTGTCAGGCTGTCCATATTCACCTTGTTGGGATACACGCGTTTTCCTTCTTCGTAAGCAAGGGTATAGAAGTCTGTCTGCTGGAAATTGGTGGCTACCGTGTCGCCTGCCGGGAAGTTGAACACCACAATGTCATTCAGTTTCACTTTGCCGAAGCCTGGTACACGCTTGTATTCCCATTGGGGCCATTCGATGTACGATTTGGTGTTGAATACCGGTAGTGTATGTTGTGCCAGCGGCATGGAAAGCGGCGTATTCGGTACGCGCGGACCATAACTCATCTTGCTGACGTAAAGGAAATCGCCTACCAACAAGGATTTCTCCAATGAGGAAGACGGTATCTGATAATTCTGGAACACATAGATATTTACGAAGTAGACGGCTACCAGCGCAAATACGATGGCATCCACCCAACTCATGATGCTGCGTACGGCAGGATTCTCCGATTTCTTCCAGAATCCCCAGGGTATCTTCTTACTGATGTAGATGTCAAAAATGAAGGGTAGTACAATCAGTCCCAGCCAGCTTTTTACCCAAACCAGAAAGGCAAGGTAGAGCAGGGTGACTATACTGAATTTAATCCATTGGGTGCGTGTTGCTTTTCTCATGATGTTTTAGTCTTTTAAAAATGGAAACAAGTCACTCATTCCCAAAGCACCTTCGTGCTTGGCGGTATATTCGGCAGCAAGGACAGCTCCCAAGGCAAATCCCCTGCGATTCTTGGCATCGTGGGTGATAGTGATACTGTCGGCTTCGGAGTCGTAGCGGATGCTGTGGATGCCCGGTACTTCTCCTTCGCGGATAGAACTTATGGATAGCTCATTGGCTGCACATTCCGTAGAGCCCGAAACGGTTCCGTCGGGAGCTTGGAAAGTCCCTTCTACCCATTTGTCCTTACGGTCGAGATTCTCCAGAATACCTTCGGCAAGCGTGATGGCCGTTCCGCTCGGAGCGTCCATCTTGTGGATGTGGTGCGTTTCGCTCATTGTCACATCATAGGCAGGGAATTGGTTCATTATCTTTGCGAGGTACTTGTTGACGGCAGAGAAGATGCTTACTCCCAAGCTGAAGTTGGAAGACCAGAACAGTGTCTTGCCGCCTTCGGTACAAAGTCTCTTTACTTCGTCTCCATGTTCTGCCATCCATCCCGTACTGCCGGATACCAGTTTGACCCCGGCGCGGAATGCCTTCATATAGTTATTGTATGCAACCATGGGGTTGGTGAACTCTATGGCAACGTCGGCGCTCTTGAAGGCTGCCGATTCAAAGTCTTCCTGATTGTCGACATCGATGATGCTTACAATTTCGTGTCCGCGGCCAAGGGCTATTTTCTCGATTTCCTTGCCCATTTTTCCGTAGCCGATTAATGCGATTTTCATTGTTTCTATCTGTTTTTATTTAGTTTATCAACAAACTATAGGTCGCAAAGATAATCTTTTTCTTACATTTGTGCTCAACATTAACGTCTTGTTAACATGGAACAACTACTGCATTATGTTTGGAAGCACAAAATATTTCCTTTGTCATTGCTCCAGACAACCTCCGGCCGGCCGGTAGAAGTGATAGATCCCGGTTTGCCGAACATGAATGCAGGCCCCGATTTTTTTAATGCCAAACTGAAAATAGACGGTACGCTCTGGGTGGGCAACGTCGAAGTGCATACGCAGGCATCAGACTGGCTGCTCCATAGGCACGACCGTGACAAGGCGTATGATACCGTCATCCTGCACGTGGTGGGCGAATCGAATTGTGATGTGTACCGCACGAACGGTGAGCTGGTTCCCCAGATGGTGCTCACTTGCCCCGACACTGTCCGCTTGCGCTATGAAGAGCTTCGGCAGACAGAGATTTATCCTCCCTGCTATTCCATCCTTGCCTCCCTCCCAAAGCTGACCGTCCATTCCTGGCTGTCCGCTTTGCAGGTAGAGCGTTTTGAGCAGAAAGCATGCGTCATATCCCAGCGGCTCGAACGCTGCAATCATCATTGGGAAGATGTTTTCTTCATTACTCTTGCTCGTAACTTCGGCTTCGGGCTGAATGGGGATGCTTTCGAGGCATGGGCAAACCGCCTTCCATTCCGCGCCGTAGACAAGCATCGGGACAGTCTGTTTCAAGTGGAGGCTTTCTTCCTGGGGCAGGCAGGCCTGCTGGAGGAGGTCTCGGCAGAGGCAGATGATTATTATTTGATACTTCAGAAAGAGTTCCGCTACCTGCAACACAAGTTCGAGCTGCCAGCTCCCATGTCTGTTGAGCAGTGGCGGTTTCTGCGTCTTCGTCCCGATAACTTTCCACATGTACGCCTCGCCCAGCTTGCCTGTCTGTATCACAAGGAGCAGTCGCTCTTCTCGCGTGTTATGGAGGCTGAAACGCTGGAGGCGGTGAAGAAGATACTGGCTGCCAAGACTTCCGCGTATTGGGAGGAGCACTTCAATTTCAGAAAGGTTTCACCCCGGAGGGAAAAGCGGGTAGGGGACGGTGCCTTGAATCTGATTGCCATCAATACGGTCATCCCGTTTCTTTATGCTTATGGCCTGCACAAGGCCGATGACGTTTTGTGTGACCGTGCCACCCGTTTCCTTGAATCCTTGAAGGCCGAAAACAATCACGTAACCCGACTTTGGGATGGTGCCGGTTTGCCGGTATCTACCGCTGCCGATTCGCAGGCTCTGCTTCAACTTCAAAAGGAATATTGTGACAAGAAAGACTGCTTGCGTTGCCGGTTTGGTTACGAGTATCTGAAACATAGATGATAATAATTATCGCCCCATAGCCTTAGCATTTTATTACTTTTATATTATCTTTGCGCATTGAAAAATAATCCGAGTATATGAAGGCTATCCGCTTTGTTTTTTGTCTGTTTGCGGCACTCATGCTGACGACTCTCAATGGTCTGGCTGCCGAAGAGGAGGATTTCAAGACATTTCTCCAGAAATTCACGTCCAGTGCTTCATTCCAGTATTCCCGAATCAAGTTTCCTTTGAAGTCTCCCATCGCCCTCTTGAAGGATGACGGTGAGACGGAACAGACTTTTCCCTTCACCCGCGAGAAGTGGGCATTGCTAGACGAAGAAACGCTGAAGGAAGGACGTACTACCGAAGAGGAGGGAGGTACCTATATTTCTCACTTCACTGTCAATGAGCCTGCCCATAAAGAGTTCGAAGCAGGCTATGATGAATCAGAACCTTCCCTTCGTGTGGTCTTTGAACTGACGGATGGCAAGTGGTATGTCACCGACTGCTATAACGACTGGTACAACTTCGATCTCCCTATCAATGAACTGGAAGAAACTATTCAGGCGGTACAAGAGGAAAACAAGGCTTTCGAAGAACTTCATCCTTGATGAAGTGGGGGCAGAAATCCGCCTCAATCATTATTTTATCCTTCTTCTGTACGATTTATGCCCCTCTTTTTCCAAAAAGAGGGGTTTCTTTGTACCGTACTAATACATTGAAATATGCGGTTACAACTTCTTTTGATGCAACTTCTCTTATGTGTCCTCCCCGGTATGGAGATGGGCGCTTCCTGCCGGCTTACCGCCTGGGTCGTGGAGGATTCTTCCGGAAAAGTGGAAATTACATGTATCGGCGATACGATGGATATTGTATCTCCGGACGGGCTGTCCCTTTGGTATAAGGAACGGTTGACGGGAAACTATGAGATTACCTACCGGGTACAAGTGGTGGTTGAGAATGGTAGCTACGACCGTCTCAGTGACTTGAATTGTTTTTGGGGGGCCGATGACCCCCGGCATCCGGATGACTTCTTTGCCCGCAGTGCATGGCGCAACGGCGAGTTCAAGAATTACAATACGCTGGACCTTTACTATGTGGGCTACGGCGGTAATGATAATGGAACTACGCGTTTCCGTGAATACCATGGAGAGTATTATGGAGTGGACGATGCAAAGATTAAACCCATCTTGAAAGAGTATACCGATGCCGCCCACCTTTTGAAGCCCAACCATTGGTATGAAGTTAAAATCCGTGTGGAGAATGGAGCCACCACTTATGCCATGGATGGTGAAGAGCTTTTCAGCTTACCGGTTGCCGATGGCAAAGGAGACGGCTATTTCGCCTTACGGTTGTGGCAGAACCACGTACGTTTTGCAGATTTCCAAGTAGCAAATATCGATAACCTTAAATAAACAGACATGATGCAATTCAGTAAATGGAAAATAGGAGCGGTAGCGCTCGTTTGCATGTTGCTGCCGGGCAGTGTACACGCACAAATCGTGAAGAATGAGCGCTTGCTTTCTTTTGAGGAGAAGCAGGTTCCGGCGTTTGTCACTACGGCAGCCGGTTCGCAGTTGGGCATTAGCGACGAACATTATAGGGACGGCGACCACAGTTTGAGCTGGACTTTCGAGCCGGGTGCCGCACTGTCTATCAAAAAAGACTTGAAATTTGAGAAGAAAGACCCGACGGGGAAAGACACCTATCTTTCGGCTTTCATCGTATGGGTGTACAATGAGCAGGCCCAGGACAAGCAGATTCTGTTTGAGTTCCTGAAGGATGGCAAGGTATGCACCTCTTTTCCTTTTGGCATCAACTTTACCGGTTGGCGCGGAGCATGGGTATGTTATGAACGCGATATGCAAGGTACCCCGGAAGAAGGGATGGACGAAATCCGAATTGTAGCCCCCGACGTGAAGGGGAAACTCTTTTTCGACCATCTGATTACTGCCAGCAAGGTGGATGCCCGCCAGCAGACTGCCGACTTGCAGGTACCGTTTGTAAATAAGGGAACCACCAACCACTGGCTGGTTATCTACGAACACTCCTTGTGGAAACCGGACATCCCTCTGACAGAGGTGACCGAGGCGCAGAAGCAGGATATACGGGTTATGGAGAAGCGTTTCCGCGGCATGCTCTACACACCTTCCGCGCTTTCGGACAAGGAGATGCAGTCCATCCGTGAGAAGTATGATTTTTATCGGATTACCTACAAGAACGGCAAGGTAGCAGGACGTCCTATCTATTTCGTACGTCACTCCGAGGCATACGAACGTATGGTACCCGATTGGGACAAAGATATGTTCTCCAGACTGGGGATAGAGATAAGCGACTATTTCAACCTGATGAAACGCGTCGCCATCGCCTACAACAATGCGGAAGATGCGGCGCTGAAACACGAGTTGAAGCAGAAATTCATCGCCATGTACGATAACGCCACCGACCAGGGTATTGCCTACGGCAGTTGCTGGGGGAATATCCACCATTACGGATATAGTATGCGCGGTCTGTTTGTGGCTTATTTCTTGATGAAGGACGTGTTGCGTGAGGTAGGTAAGCTGGAAGAGGCGGTACGTACGCTCAACTGGTATGCCATCACCAATGAGGTATATCCCGAACCTGCCGTCAACGGTATTGATATAGATACGTTCAACACCAAGTTGCAAGGCCGCATAGCCAGCATTCTGATTATGGAGGATACACCGGAGAAACTGCAATACCTGCGTTCCTTCTCCCGTTGGCTGGACAAAGGCTGTCTTCCTGCGCCGGGATTGGCCGGTTCTTTCAAGCCGGACGGTGCCTGCTTCCATCATTGCAACAATTATCCTGCTTATGCAGTGGGCGGTCTGGACGGTGCCACTAATATGATTTACTTGCTGAGTGGTACCGAGTTCCGCCTGTCCGAGCAGGCACACGAGACGGTGAAGAAAGTGCTTCTCACCATGCGTTTCTATTGCAACCTGAAGCAATGGTCTCTCTCCATGTCCGGACGCCATCCCAACGGGGGAGGAAGTCTGATACCTATCCAATATGCCACGATGGCCATTGCCGGTACGCCGGATGGCAAGCAAAAGTATGACCCCGAAATGGCCGCTGCCTATTTGCGCCTGGTTGCCTATACAGAAGCTCCGGACAAGAATGCGCCCGACTATCTGCCGAAGGCTTCCACTCGCCACGAATTGGAGATGAAGAAGTTGCTTGAAGCCCAAGGCTTCCGTCCGGAACCCGACCCGCAAGGCAATCTGGCTTTGGGTTACGGTTGTGTATCCGTACAGCGTCGCAGCAACTGGGCTGCCGTAGTACGCGGACATTCCCGTTACCTCTGGGCTGCCGAGCACTATCTCCCCGCCAATTTCTATGGCCGTTATCTGGCACATGGCAGCATGCAGATTCTTACCGGAAAAACCGATGAAATGGTTACTTTTGCCACCAGTGGCTGGCAGGAGGCCGGTTTCGACTGGAATCGTATTCCGGGTGTCACGAGCATTCATTTGCCTTTCGACCAGCTGCGTGCCCGGGTATTGAATGTCGATACCTTCTCCGGCATGGAGGAGATGCTCTATTCCGACGAAGCTTTTGCCGGCGGTTTGTCCCAAGCACATCTGAACGGTAACTTCGGTATGGTGCTGCATGAACATGATAAGTATAACGGTTCTCACCGTGCCCGCAAGTCGTTCCATTTCTTCGACGGCACCATTGTATGCCTCGGTACGGACATCGAAAACCTGAATACCGAATATCCAACGGAAACCACCGTGTTCCAGCTTGCCGCCACCACTCCCGAAACCCGCCGGTACTGGGAGTCCTATCAGAGTGACGGACAGACTTATATAGACCCCAACGGCGTAGGTTATTACATTTCCAAAGCCTTCCGCCCTGATGCCCGGTACGAGAAGAACTTTCCGCAAGTGACCGTGGGCGAGCGCAGCACCAAGCCTACTTCCGGCGATTGGGTGTCCTTGACATTGCAACATGGCAAAGCCCCGAAAGGCGCTTCCTACGAATATGCAGTGCTGCCCCACACGGATGCCGCCGCTTTGAAGGCATTCGCCAAGAAACCCACTTACAAGATTCTCCGGCAAGACCGCAACGCCCACATTGTGCGTTCTCCGGCAGACGGTCTTACTTCTTACGTCTTGTTTGAGACTCCGCAGGCTCTGCCCGACGGCGGATTGTTGCAGAAAGCCGATACATCGTGCCTTGTCATGATACGCGAATATAAGGACAAGCTTCTGCTGACTGTTTCCCAACCCGACCTGGCCTTGTACCGTGGTCCGAGTGACGAGGCTTTCGATAAGGACGGAAAACGTATTGAGCGCAGTATCTATTCACGCCCGTGGACTGACAATGAGAGTCAGGAGATTCCCGTAACCGTTACTTTGAAGGGACAGTGGAAGGTTGCCGAGACATCCTATTGCAAGGTGTTGTCGGCAGACAAGAAGCAGACAGTGCTGCGCTTTACTTGCCGGGATGCTGCAAGTTTCGACGTGGAGCTGAAGAGATAAAGGTAAAACGTAGCTTTGCTTTTTAATCTTTTATATTTACAGAAGTATCCTGTAAAAGAGTGCTTTGCTGAGGCTTTCCGTTTCACTCGCTGAACGAACGTCATTCAGTCAGGGACTGAATGCCTTTCAGTCCCTGACTCATTGTACCCCCTTTCAGAAGGTGTTCTGGATGGGGGTGGAAGGAATGTCGGAAGATAGGAGTATGGATGGTAAAAAATACGGAAATAAAGGCTTAATACATTCCGAGCAGATTGCTTACCGCCGCCTCATAATTTGCCAGCTTCGTGGTCTTGTGTATGGTCTTTCGCGCCTTGCGGTCTCCGTCCGGCAGCAGGTATTCCCAGAAGCTTTTCATTTTCGTCAGCAGTTGCGTGTCTCCTCCTTGCAGTAGCTCCCGGTAGCTGTTGAACACTTCGGTGTGCAGTTGTCCCACCTTTTTCGCCATTTCATCGGAAGAAACCGGGGTTCCTTGCTTGTATTCCAGCGCCAGGGCAGGATTGGCGAGCAGCCCACGGCCGATGACGATACCTGCCAATCGGGGGAACCGTGTGGCGATGGAACGGATATCTTCCGCGGTATGCAGGTCGCCGTTGTAGAACAGAGGATGGGTGCACTCCTTGTAGAAAGCCTCGAATCCCTCCAGGTCTACCTCCCCTTTGTATTGCTGCTTGCCCAGACGTGGGTGCAGGATGATGTGTGCGAGGGGAAGCTCGTTGAACAGCGGCAGCAGGGCAAGACACTCCTCCGCCTGCTCCCAACCCAGACGCAGCTTCACGGAGAAACGGATGTCGGGATGCCGGTCGATGGCTTCGGAGAGCAGCGCCTTCACTTCTTCGGGATAGGGCAACATGCCGGAGCCATTGTGGCGGCGCGCCAGCATAGGGAAGGGGCAACCCAGATTGATGTCCGCTTCCCGGTATCCTTTTTCGATGAAAAGGGACATTATGTGCTCCAGCTTGTCCGTATCCGGAGCAATGAGCTGGGGGATAAGATGCAGGCCCGGATTGTTCTCCGGACCGATGTCACGGGCATCTTTCCGCCGGATTTCTCCGTGCTCCATGCGTACGAAAGGAGAGTAATAGGTCTCTATGCCGCCGAATATGCGTGCATGCGCCCGCCGGTAGACGGCATCGGTATAGCCTTGCAGCGGGGCGAAGTGGATGGGTAGTATGTTCTCGTTCATGGCTGCAAAGATACACATTTTTACTTCCGGTCTAAAGTAACCATAGCTTTTTCAATTCAAAGGAAACTCCTCTAATTCCTATAAAGGGGAGCCGTGCAGCTCTTTCCGGCTTCTTCTTTTTGCGGCATCTCGAACGATATTTGTTTGGTTTGCCCGCTTTGGGTTAGGGTTATCGTTATCTTTCCGGGGTTTTTCGATTCGCAACGTGGGTTTGCAGCATGAATTTTCTCTTCTTTTTCCTTCCACAAGAGGGCGCAAGGGGTATCTGTTGCAAGGATGTCACCATTTTCAAGTCTCAGTTCTCCTGGCTGGTAGAAGATGATTTCCGTTATTCCCAGCTTCTCGTGGCGTGCGGCTTGTATCTTTTCCGTATTGGCAAGTATCTTTATCGGCAGGTCTGCGGCATATTTTGCGACGGTTGATACGGTCGAGATTCCCGGACGTACCAGGTAGGCATATTCTCCTCGTTGCGGGCGGATACCGTGATTGGTATTCAGACTGAACAATGCTGTGTCGCAAGCTATCCGGTATTCGGCTTGGGGCAATAGATTGACGTAGGCGGTCTGTCCATGAAGCACCCAGTCTGTGGCAGTCTGCACGGAACCATTCTTCAGAGTATGTGTTTTTCCGTTCACCATGTACTGCACCTTTCCGTCGCGGTTACATTGGTTGAGGGTAGTAAATACTTCGGCTTTTCCTTCGGTGTTGCGGATGCCTGCCCCAAGACATACATATTCGTCGTCGAAGTAGAACCAGGCTTTGTGGCCTTGCAATCCGTGGCGGTCCAGCATCATGCCGCAGGCTCCGTAAAGGCTGTCGCTGACACCTCCGGCAAAGCTGTTTCCATTATTGCCGCCTTCACCCCAATCGGGGATGGGCAGGGGGGCATTGTCTTGTTCGGCGGTGATACCGGGATATTGGCGGTTATTGAATATCTTGAAGAAATTTCCGTTGTATTCTCGTCCGGTGACGAAAAGATAGTTTACTCCATTGGAGGCATAATAGTTGAATTCACCGTCACCATTGCCAGCTTCGTTGCCTACGGTACGGGTAGAGGTCATGCGAGAGCTGGTCATGTAATTGTTGCGGCGATGCACCATGTAGTCGAAGCGCCAGAACATGCGGTTTCCCGTCAGGCTGTTGTCTCCGCTGATGTGTTGCAGTGCCTGCTTCATGCTGTTGCGGGCATCGGAACTGCTTAGTTTGTAGATTCTCTCAGCCAATGTTTTTATGGCAGAAGAGTATTGGTTGCTACTGATGAACCGCCCTGCATTGTTGGGGTCGTGCTGTTTGCTGTAGAATATCCATTGTACGCCGTCGGTGAAGAGCCGTTGCAGTAATTCCAGTCCGGGGCTTTGGAAACGGGTATCCTTGCAGAGTTCCAAATAAGCTAAGGTTGAGTTTACGAACTCTTTGCCGTAACTGGTGAAGTAGAGTTGTCGCCCGTGGCCGCAATGTTGTCCGAAGAGATAGTCGGGCTGGATGCCTTCGGAAGACTGTATGGTGAGCAGTTGCGTCATCCGTTCTTTGAAGTCTTCCATTTGCGCCTCGTTTTTGGTCAGGATGCTGGCTGCAAACGAACCCATGATGATGTCGGCTCCGTTGGCTCCCGTCATGTGCGAGGGAGCTGCATGCTCGTAACTCCAGCGTAAGTATTTGATGGCCTTGTCAAAAAGTTCCGGGTTCTCATTGATTTCGCGGCTCATCAACACTACGCTGACAGAGAGCTCTTTGGGGTAGGGAATGTAGCGATACCACCAGTTCTTTGCTTGGTGGTTGGTGTCTACCCAGAAGCAGAGTGCTTTGAGATAAGATTCTTTCAGTGCTTTGTTATGATAGAGTGCGTTTTGTGGATGTTGGTAGGCACAAGCCAGGGTGATGAGGTTCTGCACATGCTTACGGGGTGAACCGTCGGTGGCATGGTAATTGAGGGTGACGAATGCACCTTCAGGAGAAAGAGATTTAATCAGTCCGTTGACGGTCTCTTTCGATGGGTTCCGGTCAAGGTACTTCTCATACATACGATTGTAGATGGTCTCAAAGTCGGAAGCATGAGCATGAATATTTGCTAATATGATGCACAAGGCAATTACTGCAATGGTTTTGATATTATGGGTTTTCATGTTGGTACTTGTTATGTTAGGGTGTTTATGAATCAGGGAAGAGCCTCGCGGTTCCTCCCTGACAAAGTTAATTGATTAAGGTCTATAAAAAAATTTTAAGGTTAGAAGTCTTGTGTTGATAGTACGTTTTTCTTCACTACTCGGTTACGACTACCGTGTATTCGCGCACCACGGAAGACTCTTGCTTGTAATTGCCGTTGGTACCTACGAAGGTAGCGGTATAGGTGCCGGGAGCGTTGTAAGTGTATTGGTAAGAGTCAAGACTTTGGGTAACATTCTTCAATCCGGTGCCTGCATCGGGGGAACATGCATTGACCACAAACAGATTGGACACCAGCCAACTGTATTTTAACTCGGTGTTGGCACTGGAACTGTGAATGAAGAAAGCATTCATATCTTTGAAATTCCAGATACCGGAGGTGTTATTGGTAACTGTACCATAGGCACGGTTAGAGGTCATACCCTTCTGGTCGCTCAGGTTGTGGCGGTGCAACATGTTGATGGGGGTAAAGCCGAACGAGTTGGCGGTGAAAGCCGTTTCCTGTCCGTTGGTCATCTTGTTCACAATCTGCATATTGCCGAAGGTGAATCTGGATTGTGTGGCCGATTTGTCTTGACCCCGGTAGCAGATGGCCACAGCGATGCGTTTGCCTAAATAGGGCTTCATGTCCACTTCAAAATCTTGTGCCTTTGGAGTAGCGGGGAAGTCGGCTGCCGGAATCAGGGTTTCCCAAGCGTGCTGTTCCACCAGTACGGAGTCTACTTCAAAGTTGCCTTTCTCCAGTCCGGGGAAGTCGGCAGACACATACATGGTCAGTATGTTTTCCGGTTTTCCATATTGTGGAGTCAGCTTGAATTTTAAAGTTGAAGTTTCTACTTCTCCTTCGTCCACTGTGGTACGTTCTCTATATTTATATTCTTTTCCGGCCTCACCGCTGTAAAATGTGAGGAAGTCCGGATCGCCGTTGAAATGGAACTCTACTGGAGTTCCACTTTTTACGGTAATGGTCTGGCCGTCGAAACTTACACCGTCTCCGGTTGCCACGTTTACATTCAGTTCGGCATCTTTAGTAAATTCACTCTCGCAGGAAGCAAGGGCGAAGGTTGCGATACTGACAGCTATCAATAGTTTATTTAGTTTCATAATATTATTCATTTATTTGGAATGATTATCCTTGTTTCACTCACTTGATTACCAACCCGGATTATTTTGGGTGATAGCTTTGTTCACAGACATTTCACTATCCGGTATCGGGAAGTAATTATAAGCATCTGTTATCTGGAAAAAAGTGTAGACACTATAATTGGGTCCTGTAGACCAATTGGCATTGGCACCTTGCAAGGCGCGGGGAGCCAGCTCATTCATGTTTTTTACATATTCACCCCAGCGGATGAGGTCGTAACGACGGGTATACTCAAAGCAAAGTTCCATAGCGCGCTCGTCTTTTACTGCCTGGCGGAAGGCCTCCTTGCTGAGACTGCCTTCTTCGTAGGGAGCGATACCGGCACGGTTACGCACGTCGTTCAAGCATTTATAAGCCAGTGTAGTGGGAGAAGCACTGACTTCGTTCTCAGCTTCGGCCACCATCAGCAATACATCCGAGTAGCGTAGCAACGGGAAGTTGATAGAGGTGTAGTTCTTGTTCTTCTTCGACCCGTAAAGCTCATATTCTCTGCGGTATTTTCCGCAAGCGCGTGAGTAATTCTTTTCGGAGTCGGCTTCACTCTTTTCGTAGTCGCCAGTCTTTTTGGCAGCGTCACCTTGACCGTAGCTATAGGATACATCCCAGTACTGGTTTTTCACCTCTTCCATTTTGCCGAACTCGAATTGGCGTCCCGTAATACCTTTCTTGCTCACGGCCTCTACATATTCGAATGGTGCAATGCTCCAGTTCATGCGGTTGATGTCGCCGTTCGCCTTGTAGAGCTCATACAGCTTAGGAGTCGACCAGAAGTAGGCATAACCAAATCCGGGGTCTTTGGCATCCAGCAGGGATTGGTCGGTAGACTGGTCTGGACATTTGATGCCTATCAGGTTTCCGATACGTCCCTCCGCTCTTACTTCGGAAGTATAGTCACCGGCGAATTCGGCTTCCCATATACTTTCATTGGCTGTAGTATTGTAGCGGTTAGAACAGAGGTCGATGAATACGTCCCAGTAGTTGGCTGTCAGGCTATGTCCTTCGCCCATTACCTTTTGTGCGTATGTGCTGGCTTGTTTGAAATAATTTTGAATGGCTGTAGCGTCTCCACTGGTGTTGTCGCGGAAGTGCTCGCCGGCACGGAATAAATAAACGCGTGCCAAGATACCCCATGCTGCGGAACGTGAAACGTGTCCTGGCTTATAACCCAGTTCTGCAGCTGTGGCAAGCCCTTCGGCACACTCGGAAATTTCAGTGGTGATGAAGTCATAGATAGTCTGCTTGTCTGTACGGGGAATATCGAGCCCGGTCACGCTATTTGTCGAAGTGGTTTTGAAAGGAACGTCTCCCCAGCCTTGTACGAGCGTAAAATAGTAGTAAGCACGCATAAAACGTGCTTCCGATGCATATTGCAGACGCAACTTGTCGGATATGTCATCCGTCTTATCTATGTTCTCCAAGAATGTATTGGCACGGTCGATACCGGTATAAAGTGTTTGCCAGAGGTTGCTGAACTGTGGTGAGCTTGAATTGGCATTATTACATGCAATGGCACCGCTGGTTTGCGGATTACGACCGCCACCGTAGTGGGACAAATCGTCGGCACCCGTCATGAACATATACTCGTTTCCGTAGAAGTTCTGTGAGGTCAGTGGAGCGTATACAGAGGTCAGGAATGAGAGAGCTTCTTCCGCATTATTAAAGTAATTGTCGGGAGTCAGCTTGGTCGGTTCTTTGTCCAGGAAATCGCAAGATGCCATTGCCAGACAAGCGAAAGATAATATAATTGTTTTTATTGTTTTCATATATATTCCAGTGTTTTAGTGGGATTAGAAACCTAAGTTGATACCGAAACTTACGGAGAGTGCACGTGGGTAAGACGAGAAGTCAAGGCCCGGAGTCAAGCCTCCGCTACGGATAGATACTTCGGGGTCGTAGCCGGAATAACCGGTAATAGTCCAAAGGTTTTGTGCAGCTACGTAAAGGCGTGCGTTGTCAATTTTATATTTTTTCAAGAAAGTCTTGGGTACGGTATAGCCCAGCGTCACAGTTTTCAGGCGCAGGAATGAAGCGTCTTCTACTACGCGTGAAGAAATCACGAGATTGGAACTTGAGTTGGTAGCTGCCGGAATATTACTGTTCGGGTTTTCCGGTGTCCAACGGTCGGTATAGCTGGCATATTGATTCAACTCACGTTTCTTCTGGAAGCCACTGTCGAAGAACAGGCGGTTGGCATTCAGTACATCGTTGCCGTAGCTCCATTGGAAGAATACGCTTAGGTCGAAGCCTTTGTATTCGAAATTATTGGTGAAACCACCGGTATGGATGGGCAGACCGCGTCCTATCATGGTACGGTCATTGGTATCTATGACGCCGTCACCGTTCAAGTCTTTGTACTTGGGCATACCGGGCTGTGTATTGCTTTCGCTTACGTAGTGGGGAATGTTACCCTTCAGCGTGTAGCTGCTGCCGCTTTTGTCAAAATCATCATATTTATAGGTACCTTCGTAGATATATCCGTAAATCATACCCATTGGTTGTCCTATTTTGGCAATATAATTGGGCTGGCTGTTGAAGTTCTGGTCAAATCTGGCGGTACTCAACAAGCTAGTCTGATTTTCGGCAAGTTCCAATACTTTATTTTTATTGAAGGAAATATTGAAATTACTGCTCCACTTGAAGTTTTTGCTGTCTATGTTCACGGTGTTCAACGTCAATTCAATACCGTCATTGCGTACTTTACCGATGTTTTTCATGGCTGTCAGATAACCTGAAGAGTAGGGAAGGGTGGCATCCAGCAACAAGTCGCGGGTAGTCTTACGGTATAGGTCGGCAGTGAAGCTGATGCGTTCATCGAAGAATCCCAGGTCAAGACCTAAGTTCCACTGTTCGGTAGTTTCCCATTTCAAATCTTCATTAGGCAGAGAGATAGGAGCTACACCGACATTTCCGTTGTTACCGTCGAAAGGATATACGGTGTTGGTCATGCTGGTGGTGGCATGGCTTTTAATCATGTCCAATAAGGCAAGGTAGTCATATTCGCCGATACGGTTGTTACCCGTAAGACCCCAGCTCAGACGGATTTTACCACTTGAAAACCATTTCTTATAATTCTTCATGAAGTCTTCTTCGGAGAAGCTCCACGCCAGTGAGCCTGAAGGGAAGTAGCCATAGCGATTCTTCTTACTGAACTTGGAGGAACCGTCTGCGCGGAACGAGGCTGTGGCATAATATTTAGACTTGTAGTTATAGTTCACACGTCCCAGATAAGACAGCATAGACCAGGAAGACAAGGTAGAGGTACTTTTGTCGAAAGTGCCTTGACTCATACCGGCCATGCCCAGTGATTCGTTGGGAATCTGCTTCATGCGTAATGAATAATATTCATAGTCAGAGTTCTGCAATGTTACACCGAGCAGTGCGTTCAAGAAGTGTTTGCTTTTGAAGTTGGTCTGATAAGTCAGGATGTTTTCGTTCAGCCATGTCAGACGTTGTTGGCGTACTACTTCTGCATTCACTTTGTCGGTAGAAGTAGGACCACCGTAGCGGGTCTTGGAATTATTGAAGGTGTCGGTGTGACGGTTGTCGTAAGTCCATCCTCCGGATACTTTTAGCTTTAATCCCTTGATAAACTCGTATTCTACATAACCATTTAACTGGAGGTTGTTGACGTAGTATTTGCGGTAGGCGTTCTTCAGGTCGGCTATGGGATTGAAACGATAGTCATTTGATGCATCCACATCGTCATCCACGAGGTCGTTCAATAAAGAATCGAGAGACTTGCCGGGATAGTTAACCGGGCGGTATCCCCATACGCTATAGAAAAGGTTGTTCATACCAGAGTAAGAACTTGAGGAAGGAGATGAACCACTCTGGATGGAACGAGAGAAGTTGGAGTTGAAGTTTATGGTCAGCTTACCGCGTTTTACCAAAGTATTCAGACGGCTTTGCAGGCGCTCGTAATTGGAGTTGAGCAGGATACCATCTTGGTCGTAATAAGAAAGGGATGCATTGTAGCGTATACCTTCCGAACCGCCGGACAGACGAACATTATGATTTTGCTGCCATGCTGTGCGGAAAATTTCGTCTTGATAGTTGTTTTGGGCAATACCCCGGTAGTCGTCCAGTGTCCATTGGTGACCTTCGTATAGAGGGAGGTATTTTTCGATGGCACGGGTGGGATCTACTTCGAGTTGCAGTTTTACGTAGTCGTAAGCATCCATCATGTCCAGCTTTTTGGTAACGGTGGAGATACCGAAGCTGCCGTCATAGCTGAGCTGTGGTTTGCCAACTTTTCCCTGCTTGGTGGTGATGATAATGACACCGTTGGCACCACGCGCACCGTAGATGGCTGTGGCCGATGCATCTTTCAAAACATCAGTCGATTCGATGTCGCTCGGGTTGATAGCAGCCGCCACGCGTGCATCTTCCACCGGGAAGCCGTCGATGATATAAAGTGGGGTATTGTCTTGTGTTAGCGAGTTGTTACCACGGATAGTGATGGTCATCGTACCACCGGGCATGCCTTCACCTGAGCTTACGTTTACACCGGCGATACGACCGCCCAATGTCTGGTCGAAAGATGCAGAAGGAGTCTTGAGCAAGTCACTCATGTTGACTTTGGATACAGAACCGGTCAAGTCTTTCTTACGGACTTCCTGGTATCCCACAACAACCACTTCATCCAATGCCTGGGCATCTTCTTCCAATGTGATATTGAATGTCCGTTGGTCACCTACTTTGATGTCTTGGGTCTTGTATCCAATAAAAGAGAATTGAAGGATGTCGGAAGGTTTTACGTTGCCCAATGTAAACTTTCCTTCCAGATCTGTGGTAGTTCCGTTGGTGGTTCCTTTCACAACAACGCTGACACCGGGCAGTTCTCCCATGGCGTCGACAACTTTACCGCTTACTTGGCCTCCGGTCTGTGCGTGTATACCAAGTACACAGCAGAAGAGCATTGCAAGTAGCATAAAGGTTACTTTTTGTCTCATAAATATTAATTTAATTAGTTATTAATAAAGGTTGTTTCTTCGTTTTGTACTCACTTTAGAGTTGAATCACATCGCAAATGTAGGAGATGGAGTATACAAATGCATTGGTTAATAGTTCGCAAAAAGTACGAATTCGTACAAAACTTGCGAACTATACCACTCTTGTACTTTTATTTCCTTTCACTTTGGTTCTTTGCTTCCTTCACCTCTTCCAGTAGGGCAGAGAGCGTTTTTACCTTGTCCGGATGGGCTTCTGCCACATTGTCTTTTTCGGACGGATCGATGGAAAGATTGTACAGTTGGGGCTGCGGGGCGTTTCCCATTTCTGTTTTCGTCCAATACTCCAGTGCCGGCTTGTCGCTGGGCTCTATGTATTTCCAGTCTCCCTGGATAATGGAGAGTGTATTGTCCAGATTCTGTTGTACAATATAGTCACATCCGGTAGTATCGGTTCCCAGAAAGTTGTTGAGCTGGTCGCGGCTGTCGGGAGCGATGCCTGCTTCCAGCGGATGGTCCAGCAGGGCGGCGAGTGAAGCGTATACATCAATCATGGAGAAGGGGGCCTGTTGTTTGCCGGGCTTGATGCCATTGGGCCAGCGTACAATGAAGGGAATGCGGGTACCGGCATCGAAAGCGCTGTACTTCCCACCGCGGTAGTGCTTCATGGGAGTATGGCCGTTCAGCAGTTCGCGTGCCTGGTCCTGATAGCCGTCGTCTATGACGGGACCGTTGTCACTGCAGAATACAAAAATGGTGTTGTCGGCAATGCCGAGGCTGTCCAAAGTGTGCATGATTTCACCCACGGTCCAGTCCAGCTGGAGGATGACGTCGCCACGTACGCCCAAACCACTCTTGCCGGCGAAACGCGGATGTGGCACGCGGGGAACATGTACATCTTGCGTACCCATATAAAGGAAGAAAGGTTCGTCTTTATGGGCTGTGATGAAGTTCTTAGCTTTGTCTGTAATCACGTCGGCAATGTCTTCGTCTGTCCAAAGGGCAGATTTGCCGCCGGTCATCCAGCCGATGCGGGGGATGCCGTTGATGATGGTGTTATTGTGCCCCTGGCTGGGTTTCATCTTGACGAGTTCGGGGTTTTCGAGACCGGTGGGCCAGTCACCGACCTTGTGGTCGTAGCTCACAGTGATAGGGTCGTTGGGGTCGAGACCCACTACATGTCCGTTCTCTACAAAGACGCAGGGAACGCGGTCGACGGTAGCGGGGATGATGTATTCATAGTCAAAGCCGATGTCTTGGGTGTTCGGTTTGATGGAGTGGTTGAAGTCTGTACCGCCTTTAGGGCCCAGGCCGAGGTGCCACTTGCCCACTGCTGCAGTGGCGTAGCCTTCTTCCTTGAACATATCGGCCATAGTGACGCAGGCGGTATCGATGATGAGTTCGGAATTGCCCGGAGCAATGCCGGTATTCTTCTGTCGCCAGGGATACATGCCTGTCAGCAGGCCGAAGCGGGAAGGGGTGCTGGTGGAAGAAGTGGCATAAGCGTTGGTAAACTGCATGCCTTGTCCGGCAAGGCGGTCGATGTTGGGAGTGCTTACTTTGGTGGCACCGTAACAACTCAGGTCGCCGATGCCCAGGTCATCAGCAATCAGATATACTACATTGGGCTTCTGCGGAGAGTGCTCCGAAGTCTTGTCTTTAGATTGGCTTCCGCATCCCGCTATCAGGGCTGCACCGGGAAGCAGAGACCACAAGGGGGAAAAATGCTTCATAGTTCTTTGACTTTAGATTGTAATTCTGAGGTCAAAGGTAAGAGGTTTTGTGGAATCGGGTGTATAAGGAAGTACAAGGGAGGGGAGAAAAAGTACAAACCGTGTCATGCGATGGCTTGATGTACAATATTAAGATGTCTCTTCACTGTCTTCCGTACTTTCCTCTCCTCCATTCTCTCCTTTGCGGTAGGCCAGCGGGCTGACGTGGTAAATGTCCTTGAAGCATTTGGAGAAATAGCGTGAAGAACTGAAACCTATCCGGTCCGAAATTTCGGTGATATTCAGTTCCGGATTGTTGCGCAGCATCAGGGCACCCTTCTTCAGGCGGATAGTCAGGATAAAGTCGTTCGGAGTTTGCCCGGTGATAGCCTTCAGCTTGGTGAACAGATTGGTGCGTGCCATTGCCATTTCACGTGCAAAGACGTTGACGTTGAATTCCGTATCGTCCAGATGTTTCTCAATGACTGTCATGGCGCGGTCCAGAATCTCCTTGTCTATGGGATTGGTGGCAAGCATCTGTGCGAAAGCCTGTGGTTGCTTGCTGAACTTCTCCTGCAGAAGAATACGCGAGTTTACCAGATTGTTGCAGCGCGAAATCAGCAGATTGGTGTTGAACGGTTTGGTGATGTAATCGTCCGCACCGATGCGCAGTCCCTCGATGTTCTGTTCGATGGCAGTCCGTGCAGTGAGCAGCACCACGGGGATATGGCAGGTGTTGAAGTCACTTTTTATCTGTTTGCACAGTTCCGTTCCCGACATGTTGGGCATTACTACATCGCTGACTACGATATTGGGCATTTCGCTGCGCACCAGTGCGAGTCCTTCCGCTCCGTCGGCCGCAGTCAGCACTTCGTAGAAGGGCTTGAAGATACCTGCCAGCATGTCGCGGATGGAGTCGTTGTCTTCCACTATCAGGATTTTTGCATCCGGGAGTCGTTTGATGGGAGCACTCTCTTCCAGCTCCGCCTTGAGCAGGGCATCGTTTTCCGGTTTGGGAATTTCTATTTGTTGCACACTGTCTGCATTCTTGTTTATTTGCTCTTCGTCAAACTGTGCGTTCCCCAATTGCAGGTTTACGATGAAGCTGCTACCTTTGCCCAGTTCGCTTTCCACACGGATGGTGCCGTGATGGAGCTCCACGATACCCTTCGTCAATGCCAGGCCGATACCCGTACCCGTCTTGCTTGCATCTGTAGAGTCCATTTGGTCTATCTGGTAGAAGCGGTCGAATATCTTGTCCACTTCCCGGGCATCTATGCCGCTGCCGGTATCGGTCACGCGGATGACGGCATTGCTGCCTTCGGTCTTGATGCTGAGGGTGATGCTGTCTTCCGCCTTGGTATGCTTGACGGCGTTGGACAGCAGGTTGTTTATCACTTTCTGCATCTGTTTTTGGTCATACCATACTTCGAGGCTGTCTGTTTCCTTCTCGAAGTAGAGGCTGATTTGTTTGGCGCTGGCATATTCCAGGAAAAGCAGATAGTTTTCGTATAGGAAGTTCACGATGTTGTGTGGACTTACCTTTATCTTCATGTGCCCTTGTTCCTGCTTGCGGAAGTCGAGCAGCTCGGTGATGAGTTCCCGTAGCTGTATGCTGTTCTTGTAGATGCCCAGTACCTTGTTATATATGGCAGGCGTGAAGTTCTGGAGTTGCATCAGCGTTTCCACTTGGGCCACGATGAGTGTCAGCGGGGTGCGGAATTCATGGGAAATGTTGGTGAAGAAACGTAGCTTTGACTGGTTCAGGGCCTCTACGTCACGAATGTGCTTCTGTTCGTACTTCAGTGATTCCCGCAACTTGATTCTGGACTTGTAGGTACGCACCAGATACCAGAGCAGGATTCCCGTCACTATCAGGTAGATAAGATAGGCAAGGGGAGTCTTGTAGTAGGGAGGCAACACGTGTATGGTAAGGTGGACTTGCGGACAAAGGCTCTCGTCTTTTCCGTTGGGCTTTATAATCAAGTTATAGGTTCCGGCGTTCAGGTTGGTATAGGTGATGTTGTGCAGTCCACGGGCACTGTTCCAGTCGTTGGAGAAGCCTTCCAGCTTATAGATGATGTCGTCTTTGTTGGCGGCTACATAGTTTGAAGTGGCGAACTCTATGCTGAACATGGACTGGTCAGCGTTGAGCGTAATCTCGGGGGTGCAGTACAAGGCTTGCTGCAGGATACCGGTCTCATCTCCCACTTGTATTTCCGTTCCGTTCACAATGAGGCGGGAGAGGATGATTTTGTAGGGTTTTGGTGTGAAGTTCAACTCCATTTCGTGGAAAGAAATCATTCCCTGCGTGCCTCCCAGGAATATTTCTCCGTCACGGGTCACGCAAAGGGCATTCTCATTGACGGCAGTCATTGGGAAACCGTTTTCGGCACTGTAGTTCAGGAATGCCTTTTGCCGGTAGTCGAAGATGGAGAAGCCTTCGTTGGTGATGAGCAGCAGTTTGCCGCTGGTGGGGGATTCCTGCGTCTCGTAGATGCAGTCGCTGGAAAGGCCGTTCTTCGCTTGGTCAAAGTTCTCGAAGTCGTTGCTGGCAGGGCGGTATAAGTCCAGTCCGCTGCCCGAAGTGGCGAACCACAGATTGCCTTTGCTGTCTTGGGTAATGTTGTTTACATTGTTGTTGCTGATGCTGTGTGGGTCGGCAGTATCATGGCGGTAGTTGGTCAGTTTGCCGGTATCGAAACGGTAGCTGAACACACCTTCGCCCGTGGCTGCAATCCAGAGCGTACCGTTGCTGTCGAAAGTGACATCTGCCACCATCTTGATTTTTTTGCCTTCTTTGCTGTCCTGGAACAGTTGTTGGCATTTCCCGTTGGCAGGGTCGAAGAGGCAGATTCCGTTTTGGGTGGCTATCACCAGGTGGTCTTGGTAAGGCGCGATATCGCGGATGATGTCGGAAGGCAAGGTCTCCGGATTACCTGCTTCCATGCGGTAGTGTGTGAATCGCCCCGAGCGTATGTCCAGTCTGTTCAGTCCGCCCAGATGGGTTCCTATCCAGATGATGTCTTTGGAGGCATCATAATAGAGAGCCTTGATGTTGTTATGGGAAATACTGTTGGGACCGATTTCCGGGCGGAACCATTTGAACTCACGGGTACGGCGGTTGTAATAGTTCAGTCCGCCCCCTTCGGTGCCAATCCACAGATTGCCGTCCTTGTCTTCGATGGTGCGGCCTACAACCGGATTGCTCAGCCCCTTCTTTTCGATGGGCGAATACATATAGCGGCTGTATATCTCGTACTCGGGGTTGAAGTAGTTGACGCCGCCAAAGTAGGTCCCCAGCCACAGCGTTCCTTGGTTGTCCTTTACGATGCACCAGATGGAAGAGTGTGTCAGTCCGTCGCTCTGGGCATCACTGGCAGTGTGGTTCTGGAAGAGTCCCGTACTTTTGTCATACCGGTTCAATCCGTTGAATGTCCCAATCCAGATGTTTCCCAGATTGTCTTCACAGCAGGCTCGCACGAAGTTGGAAGAGATGCTGTAAGGGTTCTTTGCGTCGTATTCAAAGATTTCGATGGTTCCGTCGGTCTTTACATGGTGCAGCCCTTCTTCCCAGCTGCCAATCCATAACTCGCCTTCGCTGTCTTGGTATATGCTGGTGATGTTGCCTTTCAGGATGGGGTGGGTCAGCTCGTTCTTGTCCAGTTGCAGGCGGTATGCTCCGTCGGTGGTCGTTCCAATCCACATTTGTCCTTTGTCCAGATGCATACAGCAGATTTCCAGACTTTTTCCGGGAAGCTGGTAATAGAGGTCAAAGTTCCCGGTCTGCTCGTTATAGCGGTAGATTTCATTCTGTTTTCCGATGAAAAGGGCCTCTTTGTAATATATGCTGTGTACATTTCCTTGCAGCAGGGTGGTGAATCTTTGGGTGGCAAGATTGAACTCGGCTACTCCTTCCGTACAGAGCAGGTAGATTTTTCCGTTACGGTTGCCGGCCATGCGCAGCACGGTGTTGCAGAAAAGGCTGTAAGGGTCGTTCTTCTGCAGCTTGTAAGTTTGTATGTCTTCTCCGTCATAACGGTTCAAGCCTTCTCGGGTTCCAATCCATAAGACACCGTTTTCATCGATGTAAAGGCTGTTCACGGAGAATTGTGACAGACCGTCGTCGGTTGTCAGATGGTTGAAGGTGATGTTCTGCGCCTGCAGGTTGCAGCAATCATGCTTACTGAAACAAGAAGCAGCCGGATGATAAACGTTCGCACTTTTCGGGTAGTTTTAAGGTTTCAGTTACAAATATAGGTATATTTTGTACAAGACTTCTTATTTATTAGGCAGTTTTGCGGCTATGTTTGGATAAATGTATAATTTTGGAAGCGCGCCGAACGATACTTGTCTTTTGATAGATGGCAATCGGCGTATCTTTGTAAACAAATTAATTCATTTATTATCATGAAAGACCTTTTATCTATTGTATCTCATTTTCAAATGCAGGGTACGGTTCGTGAAATCAAGCCTTTAGGCTCAGGCCTGATTAACGATACGTACAAAGTGACCACCGTTGAGGCCGATGCGCCGGACTATGTTCTGCAACGTATCAATCATGCCATTTTCCAGAATGTAGAGATGTTACAGTCTAATATCGAGGCTGTGACCGGGCATATCCGTAAGAAGCTGGAAGAGAAAGGAGAGGCCGATGTCGAGCGTAAAGTGCTTCATTTCATCCCCACGGCCGAAGGGAAAACCTATTGGTATGACGGTGAGAACTACTGGCGTATCATGACTTTTATTCCCGTGCCAAGACTTACGAGACGGTGAACCCCGAATATTCCTATTATGCGGGAACTGCCTTCGGTAATTTCCAGGCTATGCTTGCCGACATTCCAGATACATTGGGCGAGACAATTCCCGATTTCCACAACATGGAGTTCCGCCTGAAGCAACTCCGTGACGCTGTGGCTGCCGATGCTGCGGGACGTGTGCAGGAGGTGCGGTATTTTCTGGATGAGATAGAAAACGCGCTGATGAAATGTGTAAGGCAGAACGTCTGTACCGTGAAGGCAAACTGCCCAAACGGGTATGCCACTGTGATACGAAAGTAAACAACATGATGTTCGACGAAGACGGTACGGTGCTTTGTGTCATTGACCTGGATACGGTGATGCCCAGCTTCATCTTCTCCGATTATGGCGATTTCCTTCGCTCAGGTGCCAACACGGGGTTGGAAGACGACAAGAATCTGGATAATGTGAACTTCAATATGGAAATATTCCAGGCATTTACCAAGGGTTATCTGGAATCGGGCAAATCCTTCTTGTTGCCGATAGAGATTGAGAATCTGCCTTATGCGGCTGCCTTGTTCCCATACATGCAGTGCGTACGCTTCCTGGCAGATTATATCAACGGTGATACTTATTATAAAATCCAGTATCCGGAGCACAATCTTGTGCGTACCAAGGCTCAGTTCAAACTGTTGCAGAGCGTGGAGGAGCATACACCGGAGATGAAAAATTCATTGACTCATGTATCTGAAAAGTTTTTAATGACGATAGCGGCAGCTCTTTGCATGTTGCCGCTATCTGCAATTAATCCCAAAATAGTAAAATGAAAGAATTGAATGTAAAGAAAGTAAGTGCGGCCAATATACCGGTAGAGTCGGTTCCGGCTCTTCTGGATGAAGAGAAGGTGGCGTTTCAGCCCGTAAACACAGTGAATTGGGCTGCTTTTCCTTATACTCCCGATGTGGAATTCCGCATAGCGCATACGGAAGATGCCATTCTGCTGCATTTCAAGGTAAGGGAAGCGAGTGTACGCGCAGTTGCAGGCCACGATAACGGTCCGGTTTGGGAAGATGCGTGTGTAGAGTTCTTCTCTGTGCCTGCCGATGACGGAGTGTACTACAATATGGAGTGTAATTGTGCCGGGACTCTGCTTATTGGGGCAGGTGCCGGACGTGGAAACCGCCAGCATGCCCCGCAAGAGGTGCTCGATAAAGTACAGCGTTGGGCTTCTTTGGGACGTGAGGCTTTCGACGAAAGAGTAGGTGAGTGTGCCTGGGAAGTGGCCCTGGTCATCCCTTATTCCGCTTTCTTCCTGCATGACATCACTTCGTTGGATGGAAAGACGCTCCGTGCCAATTTTATAAATGCGGTGACAAGCTCCAGACTCCCCATTTCCTTTCCTGGAATCTGATAGGTCTGGAGAAGCCGAACTTCCATTGCCCGGAGTTCTTCGGTACCCTGCATTTCGAGTAGTAGTAGAACAAAAATTACTCAACCTGCCCTCACCACTATCACCGCTTTTCTGAAACTCCCTATTCATCGCCCTTTCAAGGGTGAGTGAGCAAATAAAAGGGTGAGGGCAAATTTTACCCTCACCCTTCCGAGCGTACCCGGTTGCTTCCTGCTTCTTTCCCCGTCTTTTATAGGACAAGACAGACCATTGTCTACAGAAACAGTATAATAAATACCCTTTATATACTTAATCCGTTAGTTCACAACACTGAACAGTTTGTTCCAGCATTAGAGAACACTTTGTTTCAGTATAGAAAAACACTTTGTTTTCATATAATGGAACGAACTGTTTTGTTAAGGGAAACAAAGTGTTCTCTATAAGGAAACAAAATGTTTAGTTAAAGGAAACAGTTTGTTTTACTTAGCATACTGCCTGGAATGAATGTGCATCAAAAATAGTAAAAGACAATGCAGGAACTATTGTAGAGGAATATAGAAAGGGCACGAACTACGCAGACTTACAGAAAAGAATTTATTCATCCGTATTGTCTGCGTGATTCGTGCCCGAAGAAGGGTGTTTACTTCACGATTCCTTTGGAATTCTTGATGAAGTTGATGATATTGTGTATCTCGTCACTCATCGGTACTTGGTCTTCAATCTTCTGCAAGGCATCCTGCACGCTGAAGTTTCCCTGGTATACCAGACGGTAGGCATTTACGATATGGCGCAATACACGTTCGGTCACCTGGTGTTTGTGTTGAAGCACAGCAGCGTTGATGCCGTGGTATTCTGCCGGATTACCGTTCATGATGATATAGGGCGGCACATCTTTTGATATGCGGCAGCCTGCCTGAATCAGTACCCAACTTCCAATGTGGCAGTATTGGTGCAGAATGACATTGCTGCTCAGAATGGTACAGTCGTCTATCTGACATTCTCCGGCTACGGTAGTCTTGATACCCAGTACACAATGGTTGCCTATCTGCACGTCGTGGCAGAGGTGTACACCATCCATCAGGTAGTTCTCATTACCGATGCGGGTAGCGCTTCCTGCATGGGTAGCACGGCTGACAACCACGTTCTCGCGGATGTCGTTATTATCACCGATAATCAGCATACTGCTCTCTCCCGTATAGTGGAAGTCTTGCGGTTCGGCACCCAGAACGGCATTGTGATGCACCTTGTTCCCTTTTCCCATGCGGGTACCGTGCAGAATTTTGCACCCGACATAATAATACAGTCATCACCGATTTCCACGTTCCCTTCGATAAAAGCAAAGGGCTGGATGGTTACATTCTTGCCGATTTTGCGGCAGAATCTACATAAGCTAACGGACTTATCATAGTAATTAGCGATTAATGATTAATGATTAGTGATAAATGGTTAGTGATTAGGATTTACTATTTCATTAATCGCTAATCACTAATCACTTATCGCTCATTTTATTCTCTTCCTCCTCCAAGCGCTTGATACAGACTGATGACTGCCTGCATGCTGCTGAAGGTGTCGGATACTTCTGCAAGCTGTGCGCTGAGGTAAGACTGCTCGGCAGACAAGACTTCCAGATAGGTCGACGTGCCTAAGTTAAACAATTCTTTTGTATCTGAGGCAGCTTGGCGGGCAGAATTTACTTGAATAGTGCGTGAAACGGCTTTGTCCTTCTCCATTTGATACAGGTGCAGGGCGTTGCTCACTTCATTTCCGGCATTTAGCAGGGCGGTTTGGAACTGAATCTTAGCCTGCTCCTCTTGTGCCTTGGCTTGTTTCAGACGGGCAATGTTGGCACCGCGATAGAACAAGGGTTGCGTCAGCGAACCGATGGCGGAAGCCAGCAGTTTACCCGGTTGACGATACCTGCACCGGAGTTATTGGTCCAGCCTCCCGAACCGCTCAATGTAATCTGCGGGTAGAAAGCGGCACGGGCGCTGTTGGTATTATAGTAGCTGGCAGCCAGTGACATCTCGGCAGCTTTCACGTCCGGACGGTTGGATAGCAACTGCAAGGGGATACCTACTGAAAATTCCGTAGGCAGCTGTTGCTCTTCCAGCACACCGCGTGCGATGCTCTGTGCCGGTTGGTGCAACATCAGGCAGAGGGCGTTTTCGGTTTCGCGTATGCTCTGGCGTATGTCGGGCAGTGATGCCATGACTTGAGCGTAGGCAGTGCGGCTCTGCTCTACGGCAGCAGAAGTGGTTCCGTAGATGCCTGCATCTTTCATGGCTTGCACGGTCTCCAGGTTCTTTCAGAATCTCGACGGTGCCTTCGGTGATTTGCAGTTGGCGGTCCAGCATCAGCAGGGTGTAGTACATGTTGGCTACGCCGGCGATGACTTGCGTCTGAACGGCTTGTTCGTAGAATTGCGTCTGCTTCAAGCTAACCTTTGCTTGTCGCTTCGGGTTCAGCAGTTGACCGAAGAGGTCGACTTGCCAGCTTGCGGTGACGGGCAGGGAGTAGATTTGTGTAGCCTTTCCCTTGTCCCAGCTGCTGACGGTTCCTTGCGGAGACAAGGCAAGCATCGGAGCATAGGCAAGACGGGCAGACATCAGTGCGGCTTGTGCTTGTTTCACGTTCAAGGCGGCACTGCGCAGGTCACCGTTGTTGGTGAGTGCTTGCTCGATAAGTGTCTGCAGCTGCGGGTCTGTGAACACTTCTCTCAAGGCAGATTACCGAAGTTGGCCGTATCTGCGGCTAATGTATCGTTCACGGACGCCGTGTCGCGATACAGTCCGGCAGTTGTTATGTCTTCGGGTCTGTCGTATGATTTGTAGATGTGGCAACTGCTCAATAAAGCAGTTGCGCACATCAGGCATATTATTTTCTTCATAATCGCTAATCGTTAATCACTATTTTGTATATTGTTCAATCTCCGGTTCTGCATCCGAGTTGTCCACATCTTCCCATTCCATCGGCTTGAATTTCTCCTGCAAGTACTGGAATGCCACGAACAGTGCGGGCACTATGAAGATTTGCAGAATCATACCGATTAACATACCGCCGATGGCAGACGTACCCAGCGTACGGTTACCGTTGGCACCCGCACCGGAAGCAAACATCAGCGGGAGCAGACCGACAATCATTGCCAACGACGTCATCAAGATAGGACGCAGACGGGCTGCGGCACCCAATACGGCTGCCCAGGTGATACTCATACCCATTCTGCGGCGTTCGAGGGCAAACTCTACAATCAAGATGGCATTCTTGGCCAACAGACCCATCAACATGATGAGGGCAATCTGCATATAGATGTCATTGGACATCGTACCCAGAATCATTTTCAGTGCCGGGATGCTGCCCAATGCGCCTATACCGCCTACAAAGAGGAAGCTACCCAGCAGACCGAACGGCACGGACAGCAATACGGATAAAGGCAGGATGTAGCTTTCGTACTGGGCACTCAGCAACAGATAAACGAATACGAAGCACAATATGAAGATGAGTCCCGTAGTGCTGCCACTCGTTTCGGCCTCTTCACGCGCCATACCTCCCAACTCATAACCGAAACCGGCAGGCAGGTTTTCCTGCGCCACTTCGGCAATGGCTTGCAGAGCCTGACCGGAAGTGTAGCCTGATGCGGGAGCCACCATCACCTTCATGGAGGTGTAGAGGTTGAAACGGCTGATGACGTCAGGACCATATACTTTCTTGATGGAGATGAACTGCGTGATAGGTGCCATCTCGTTGCCGTTGCGCACCTTGATGCTTTGCAGTGTTTCCATATTCTTGGTAGCATCAGGTTCGGCTTGTACCATTACGCGGTACATCTTACCGAAGCTGTTGAAGTTGGAAGCATACAAACCACCGTAATATCCCTGCAAGGTAGTCAAGATATCATTGGGGCTGATGCCTGCTTTCTTACAAGCGGCAGCATCAATGTCCAGCTGGTATTGCGGGAAGTGGGGTTGAAGGAGGTCTTGGCGGAGTTGATTTCCGGACGCGCTTCCAGGGCAGCAGTATAGTTGTTCACCACGTCGAAGAAGTGGTCCAAATCACCACCCGTCTTGTCCTGCATGTTCAACTCGATGTCGCTTGAAGCCGAGTAACCGGAATCATAGGCGGCGCGAAGAACAATACCTGCGCTTCCTTGATAATCTTTTGGGCGCGCATGTACAAAGTAGCGTACACAATCGTGGAGTTCTGCATCGTGGAACGTTCTTCCCAGTTCTTCAGCTTGATGATGAGTGAACCGTAGGAGGGCCTTGACCGCCCAAGAAGCTATAACCTGAGATAACGGTACGTGACTGTACGGCAGGGTCTGCAGCAACCAAGCTGTCCACACGGTTCAAAATCTCTTGTGCGCGTTCTTGTGAAGTGCCCGGAGGCAGTGTCACAGCGCCCATGATGGTACCGGTGTCTTCGTTGGGCACCATACCGGTCGGGTTATCTGCATGAATACGCCCAACAGTACAATAGAGCCGATAACCAGTCCTGCCGATATCCAGCGTTTCTGGATGAAGAACAGCACTTGTTTCTTATACTTGCCCAGGATACCGTTGTATGAGTCATTGAAGGATTGTTTGAACTTGTCGGTAGTCATACCTGCCAACGCCAGCACACTGATGATAATCATCAAGCTACACAGAATGGGGTGTTCGCTGAAGCTGAACAGACCGAAAATCATGCCCAGGATAGCTACCGTCACGAAGAGCAGTGTAATGCCGGGACGCATCAACCGGCCTATAGAGTCGGCATAACGTGCAATCATAATTTTGCGCGCTTCCTTGGCGGCAACGCCTACACGCTCTTTCAGACTTTCGTGTCCTCCATTATGAGGTTTCAAGAAGATGGCACACAGCGCAGGACTCAAGGTCAGGGCGTTCAGAGCCGAGAAACCGATGGCAATCGCCATGGTCAAACCGAACTGACGGTAGAAAGTACCTGCCGTACCTCCCATGAAGCTCACGGGAACGAATACGGACATCATCACCAACGTAATGGAGACGATGGCACCACCCAGTTCACTCATGGCGTCGATGGAAGCTGTACGGGCCGATTTGTAGCCCTGGTCCAGCTTGGCATGGACGCCCTCGACGACGACGATGGCATCATCGACCACAATCGCAATGGCAAGCACCATGGCCGAAAGGGTCAGCAAGTTGATACTGAAGCCAATCAGTTTCAATACAAAGAAGGTGGCAATCAACGCCACGGGAATGGCGATGGCGGGAATCAACGTGGAGCGCATATCCTGCAGGAAGATATACACTACGATGAACACCAGGATAAAGGCCTCGATCAATGTCTTGATTACCTCATGTATGGAAGCGAAGAGGAAGTCGTTGGCACTCTGTGCAATGTTTATCTTCAAGCCGGCGGGCAGTTTGCTGGAATAGTCGTCCAGTAGGGCCTCGATATCCGAGATGGTCTGCGTGGCATTACTGCCTGCCATCTGGAAAATGATACAACTCACGGCTTTATGTCCGTTTACCATATTGTTGAATCCGTATGACAGACGACCCAGTTCTACACTTGCTACGTCCTTCAAACGGAGTATTTCACCGTTCTCCAAAGCCTTGATGACAATGTTCTCAAACTCCGTAGTTTGTTGCAGACGTCCTTTGTAACGCAGAGTATACTGGTAGGTTTGGTTACCGCGCTCACCCAACTGGCCGGGAGCCGCTTCGATGTTCTGTTCGCTCAAGGCGGCAACCACATCGTTGGGGATAAGTTTGTATTGGGCCATTACATCAGGTTTCAGCCAGATACGCATGGAGTAGTCTTGTCCCAATACCATGGCATCGCCCACACCGTTGACACGTTTCACCTCAGGGATAAGGTTGATGTTGGCGTAGTTTTCCAGGAACTCGATGTTGTACTGGTCTTTTCATCATAGATGGAGAATACCATCAACATGGAAGTCTGGCGCTTACGGGTGGTTACACCGATTTTGGTAACTTCGGCAGGCAGCAAGCCTTGCGCCATGGAAACGCGGTTCTGTACGTTCACCGCTGCCATATCGGGGTCGGTACCTTGCTTGAAGTAGATGGAGATGTCGCCCGAACCGCTGTTGGTGGCGCTCGAACTCATATACATCATATTTTCCACACCGTTAATCTGGTCCTCCAGCGGAGCGATAACGGAGTTAAGCACCGTTTGGGCATTGGCACCTTGGTAAGTCGCACTTACCGATACGGTGGGAGGTGCAATGTCCGGGTATTGGGTGATAGGCAAGGTAGCCAGACCAATAACTCCTAAGATTACTATCAGGATGGAAATTACCGTTGATAGTACCGGACGGTTAATAAATCTATCTAATTTCATTTCATGAACAATTAAGGAATTAAAATTGAAGAATTTTTTATTTTTCATTCTTTCATTGAAACGCAGTCTGAATATTGCCTTCTTTCTGGTCTTTCAGGGCCTTCTGGTATTCGGCTTCCTTTTCAGCAGGCGTGATGGGCGTGATGGACTGTCCGTCCTTCAGGTTCTGTACCCTTCGATAACGATTTTTCGCCTGCTTTCAAACCTTCCGTCACGTAATAATACTTGCCGTCGTCTAAGCTGAACACTTTGACTTCGGTATTTTCAGCGTATTGTCCGGTTGCAGTACGAATACGAACTGCTTGTCCTGGATTTCGGTAGTGGCGGTTTGTGGAATCATGATGACATCATGCAGCGGGTTGGGGAATACCACATTGCCGGTGCTTCCACTACGCAGCACGTTGTGCTTGTTGGGGAAGAGGGCACGCATGGTTACCGAACCGGTAGTCTGGTCAATGACTCCGCTGATTGTCTCCACGCGGCCACTGTCGGCATACATGGTTCCGTCGATGAGCTGCAACTGTACATTCGGCATCTTTCCAGAATTTCCTTGGTGCTACCGCCTTCACGAATCTGTGACAAGAGTTGGCGTTCGGTCATGGAGAAGTAGGCGTACATTTCGGAGATGTCGGCAACGGTAGTCAGCGGGCTGGCTACGGAAGGACTAACCAAGCTACCTACGCGGTAGGGAATGCTACCTACTACACCGTCACTGGGGCTGGTTACACTGGTGTATGACAAATTGTTCTTGGCATTGACCAATTGGGCATTGGCTTGTGCTAGTTGTGCCTTTGTCTGTGCCAGCTGGTTTTCGGCCATTTGCAAATCGTAGTCACTGATGATGTTTTCTTGTTCAGTTCACGTTTGTTGTTTACAGTCAGTTCTTGTGTGTTTACGGCAGCTTTGGCTGTTTCAACAGCAGCTTTGGCCGAATTTACGGCTGCCTGATACTGTACGGGGTCGATGCTGAACAACACTTGTCCTTTGCGCACTGTTGCGCCTTCATCCACGTGCAATTTTGTGATGAACCCACTCACCATCGGGCGGATTTCTACATCTTGTTTACCCTTGATAGTAGCAGGGTAGCTGTTTGTCAAGTTGGCAGTGGTGGTCTTTGCCTCAATCACTGCAAATTCGGGAGCTTTACCCGTTCCTTTGTCGCCTTGTCCGCAACTGCTGAGCAGTGCCAGGCAACATGCCAATAATACTAATCTACTCTTCATACTCTTTTTGTTCTCTGTATAATTTTATATTCTTCTTTTTCGATTCTTGAAAGGCGTTTTTGTGTGTAATTCATGATTTAGAAATAAGGCAGGAAAGAAAACTGAATACTCCTATTCAGTTTTCGTCTGCAAAAATATTCTTTTCTTAGTATATAAGGTGTGAAACACTTCCTTTTTAACTATGTTTCATACATAGATGAGAACGAAAGGACATTTTTGATTAAAATACTGTAAAGCATACCGCTAATTGGCAGATAACCTTTATTTTGCAGCATGTTAGAACGTAAACGCCATACTAAAATGAAGCCGCTTTTCCGCAGGTTGTTGGGGGTGTTGCCATAGCTGCCGCACTGTATTCTTGTGCCAGTGTGGGCCGTATTGAAGGAGGACCTTATGATGAGACTCCTCCGCGTTTTATTTCCGGTACTCCCACGCCCGGCGCACTCCATCACAATAAAATAAACTTTCCATTGAGTTCGATGAATTTATCAAGCTTGACAAGCCGAATGAGAAGATTGTAATATCCCTCCGCAGGTGCAGCAGCCCGAAATTAAGTCTAATGGGAAGAAGGTGGTCATCACTCTGCAGGATACATTGAAACCCAATACTACTTATACATTCGATTTTGGTGATGCCATCCAGGATAATAATGAGGGGAATCCCTTGGAGAATTTCTTCTATTCTTTCTCTACGGGCGACCGTCTCGACTCTATGGCTGTGGCCGGTACAGTACTGAATGCGGCCAATCTTGAACCGGTGAAAGGAATGCTGGTCGGTCTGCATGCCAATCTGGCCGACTCCGCTTTACCAAACTTCCTTTGAGCGGGTGGGGCGTACGGACAGTCGCGGACGCTTCTCTATCCGTGGAGTGGCTCCCGGCAAGTATCGCATTTATGCCTTGCAGGATGCCGACCAGAATTTTGCCTATTCCCAGCCGACGGAAGTGATAGCTTTTAATGACTCTATCATCATTCCTTCCATGGAAGAGCGCATGCGCCAGGATACGACCTGGATAGACTCGCTGACAGTAGATACGATTGTAGAACGTCAATATACCCACTACCTTCCGGATGATGTTCTGCTGCGTGCTTTCAAGGAGCTTTCCTTCTCGCAACGTTTTTGAAGGCCGAACGGTTGACTCCGGAGAAGTTTTCGCTCTATTTCACTGCTCCGGCAGACACGTTGCCTTTATTGAAAGGATTGAACTTTAATGAGGAAGATGCGTTTGTTATAGAACAGCCTACCGGCCGGAACGATACAATTCATTATTGGATAAAGGATTCTCTGCTCTATAAGCAGGATTCCCTGAAAATGAGTATCACCTATTTGTATACGGATAGCTTGAAACAATTGGTATCCCGTACCGATACTTTGAATGTGCTGGCGAAGTTGACATACGACAAGCAGCAGAAACAGAAGCAGGAAGCGAAGGAAAAGGAACAGAAAGAGCGTGAGAAGAAAAGAAGAAGTTGAAGGAAGGTGAGGTGGAAGAGCCCGAGCCGACGGAATTCTGGCTGTAGATGTGTATGCCCCTTCTGCAATCGATGTATATGATTATCTTACTCTGTCGTTTACGGAGCCGGTGGCAAGCATAGATACCACCGCTTTCCATCTGAAACTGAAAGTGGACTCGTTGTGGCAGGATATCCCGTTCGACTTTATGCGCGACTCTTTGGACTTGAAGCGTTATAATCTGTTTGCCGAATGGGCACCCGGCGAAAGCTATACATTTGAAGTGGATTCTGCTGCCATACGCGGGTTGTACGGGTTGTTCTCCGACAAGATAAAGAAGGACTTCAAGGCCAAGAAGTTGGAAGAGTACGGGCAGATATTCTTTAATGTGCATGGAGCGGACTCTCTGGCTTTGTGGAACTACTGGACGGTCAGGACAAAGTGCTGCGCACGGTGCCGGTGGTGGATGGGAAAGCCGATTTCTATTTCCTCAATCCGGGCAAATATGGAGCGCGGCTGATAAATGATACGAATGGGAATGGCGTCTGGGATACGGGAAACTATGCCGAGAAGCGCCAGCCTGAAATGGTTTACTATTATCCGATGGTTCTGGAGCTTAAAGCGAACTTTGATTTGACCCAGGAATGGGATATTAAGGCCAAGTCCCTGGATAGGCAGAAGCCGGACGAACTAAAAAAAAAACCAGATGAAGACAAGAAAAGCAAAACAGGAACAAAATAACCGCAGTGGCAATAGCAGCCGCAACAGTGGTAGGGGCCATAGCTATTAGGCGGAAGCAATTGTTCATTCTGTTGATGGTGGGAGCGGTCTGTTTGGGAACCTCCCAGTCTGTTCAGGCCCAATGTACTGCAAAGAATGAAGCTTTCCAGTCGGGCGAGCATGTCATGTACGATTTATATTTCAATTGGAAGTTCATTTGGAAGAAGGTGGGTCTGGCAAGCCTCACTACCAATGCCACGACTTACCATTCCGAGCCTGCATTTCGCTTTAACTTGCTTTGTGTAGGCAGTAAAAGACCGATTTTTCTTCAAGATGCGTGATACGTTGACTTGTTATGTCAGCGATAGGTTGGAGCCGCTCTACTTCCGTAAAGCGGCGGAGGAGGGAAGCCGCCATACGGTGGACGAGGCTTGGTTCTCCTACTCGGACGGACTGGCGAATGTAAAGCAGAGACGCACTTGGCACAATCCCGTGCGTGAGGCTCAGGAGATGGAATACAGTGATAGTCGCTGTATCTTCGATATGTTGAGCATTTTGGCGCAGGCGCGCTCTTATGACCCTAAAGACTACAAGGTAGGGCAGAAGATACTCTTCCCATGGCCACAGGACGCAGGGTGGAAGAGCAGACGTTGATTTACCGCGGCAAGGAGGAGGTCAAGGCGAATAACGACACCGTTTACCGCTGCTTGGTATTCTCTTTCGTAGAGTACAAGAAAGGTAAGGAGAAGGAGGTCATCACCTTCTTCGTATCCGATGATAAGAACCACCTTCCCATTCGCTTGGACATGTATTTGAATTTCGGTTCGGCCAAGGCATTCTTCAAGAGTGTCCGGGCAACCGCTATCCGATGACGTCTGTGGTAAGGAAAAGTGATGTTATCCCCTTTCTAAATACACTGGATTCGAAAGTGGCAATCAGTTTTCCCTCCTGGTTGGTGACGTCGATCTGGTAATATCCGGTGGTGCGGCCGATGTAGCGTTCGCGTGCTTCGGCATACAGTACATCGCCGGTCCGCTGCTGCGCAGGAAGGTGATATTGGACGAAAGAGAGAAGGCCAATGTTCCGTGGAGTTGGCTGCTGCTGCCAGTGCCAGGTCGGCAAGGGTGAAGATGGCCCCTCCTTGCGTACGGCCTCCTGCATTGAGATGCTCTGCCGTGATAACCAGGCGTGCCTTGCTGTATCCTTCCTTTATTTCTATCAGTTCTACACCTGCATTCGTGGCGAAGCGGTCGTTCTTAAAACTCTTGTGCGGTCATGGGGAGTAATGATTAATGTTTAGTGATTAATGATTAATGGGTGGAAAATATGTGCTTCCGGACGCAAAAGTAACGATTTTAGCCATTAATTGAATTATTTAGGCGGGTCAAATCTGTACACTTGCTCTACTTTTGCAGCAGGAAAAATCATAAACTCTTAATAAATAAATCCCTTATTATGAAAACAGTCCTCACTACATTGGGAATCTCCCTCCTTGTATTGGCAGGTTGCGCAGGGCAAAAGCAGGCTGAAAGCAACTTTATCCAAGAAAACATTGATAATGCTGTGGCTCAGGAGACAATTCAGACAGACATTATCGAAAATCCGGTAAAATCCTTAATCCCGTACCATTGATAAGGATGGGAACATTGTCTATGTACCTATCGACGATTGGTGTTCCGGCTTCTTCCCGGTAATATCTGGCATATGTACGAGTTGACCGGTGACCAGAAGTGGCTGCCGCTGGCAGAGAAGTATACCGAGGATTTGGATTCGGTACAATACCTTACCTGGCACCATGATGTGGGCTTTATGATTGGCAGCAGCTACCTGAACGGATACCGTTTTGCGGGTAAGGAGGAGTACAAGCCGGTCATCATACAGACAGCCAAATCATTGTCTACCCGTTTCCGCCCTGCAGCAGGCGTACTTCAGTCATGGGATGCAGACAAGGGGTGGCAGGCTGAACGTGGCTGGAAATGTCCCGTTATCATTGATAATATGATGAACCTCGAACTGCTGTTCGAAGCTTCCAGGCTGTCCGGTGACTCCACTTTCTACAACATAGCCCGGAAGCATGCCGATACGACTATGGCTAACCATTTCCGTGAGGACAACAGCTGCTATCATGTGGTGGATTATGACCCCGAAACCGGTGAAGTCCGTAAGAGACAGACTGCACAAGGCTATGCCGACGAGTCTGCTTGGGCACGTGGACAAGCGTGGGCCTTGTACGGCTATACCATGTGCTATCGCTATACACACGATGCCAAATACCTGGAACAGGCTGAAAAGGTCTACAACTTTATCTTCAACAACAAGAATCTTCCGGAAGACTTGGTTCCCTACTGGGATTTCGACGCCCCAATATCCCGAATGAACCTCGCGATGCTTCGGCAGCTGCCTGCACGGCGTCCGCCCTTTACGAGCTGAGTACTTATCTGCCGGATAAGGGATACAAGGAAACCGCCGACCGGATTATGGAAAGCCTCGCTTCTCCTTCCTACCGTGCCAAGGTGGGTACCAACGGCAACTTCATCCTGATGCACTCTGTGGGCAGTATTCCTCATGGTGCGGAGATTGATGTACCGCTGAATTATGCCGACTATTACTTCCTGGAAGGATTGATGCGTAAAAGAGACTTGGAAAAATGAAAACTCAATTAAATATTTTGTTAGGTGGTTTAGGTTTGTTCGCCTTGCAGGGCTGTAAAGCCCCGCAGGCGGAACAATCCGTCCAGCCGAATGTCATTTACGTTTTCCCGACCAATACCGTAACCAGGCGATGGAGTTCTGGGGCCAGGAAGGTTTTCGCGAGAAAGTAAACTTTCGGAATGACCCGGTGCACACCCCGCGCTTGAATGATTTTGCCCGGGAGTCGGTGGTATTGACATCTGCCATGAGCAACTGCCCGTTGAGCAGTCTCCACCGTGGTTCTCTGTTGACGGGAATGTATCCTAATAAGAGTGGTATTCCATTGAATTGCAATTCGAGCCGTCCCATCAGCTCCTGCGTGAGGATGCTGTGTGTGTGAGTGATGTTTTCTGCAATGCCGGATATGACTGTGCCTACTTTGGCAAACTGCATGCCGACTTTCCTACCCCAACGACCCCGAACGTCCCGGACAGTATGTGGAAGACCGTGTACCTGTATGGGATGCCTATACGCCGAAAGAACGTCGTCATGGGTTCAATTACTGGTATTCCTACGGTACCTTTGACGAACACAAGAATCCGCATTACTGGGATACGGAAGGCCGTCGCCACGACCCGCGCGAGTGGTCACCGTTACACGAATCGGGCAAGGTGGTGTCTTATCTGAAGAACGAGGGAATGTACGCGATCCGAAGAAACCTTTCTTCATTATGGTAGGCATGAATCCTCCCCATAGTCCGTACCGTTCTTTGGACGACTGTATGGAGGAAGATTTCAATCTCTATAAAACCAGCCTCTGGACAGCCTGCTCGTCCGTCCGAATGCCGACTCCAAGATGCCCAAGGCAGAGAGTGCACGCTACTACTTTGCTTCTGTGACGGGTGTCGACCGTGCTTTCGGTCAGATACTCGATGCCTTGAAGGAACTCGGACTGGACAAGAATACCATTGTCGTGTTTGCCTCCGACCATGGAGAGACCATGTGCAGCCAGCATACGGAAGACCCGAAGAATTCCCCATACTCCGAGTCCATGAACGTTCCTTTCCTGGTTCGTTTCCCCGATAAGATTAAGCCTCGCGTGGACGACTTGATGCTTTCCTCGCCGGACATCATGCCTACCTTGTTGGGGCTTGCCGGTCTTGCCGACTCCATTCCGGCCGAGGTGCAGGGCGCAACTATGCACCGCTTTTCTTCGATGAAAAGGCGGATATTGTACGTCCCACCGGCGCTCTCTACATCCAGAACTTGGATGGTGAGAAAGATGCAGAAGGTATGGTCCGTTCCTACTTCCCTTCGTCGCGTGGCTTTAAATCGGCGCGCTACACGCTGGCGCTCTACATTGACCGCGAAACCATAAGCTGGTCAAAAGCTTGTTGTTTGACGATGAAAAGGACCCGTATCAGATGAATAACCTTTCTTTGGAAGAAAACCAAGAAGTCGTAAAAGACCTTTGCGCAGAGATGGGCAAAGTGTTGAAAGAGATTGATGATCCTTGGTATAAGGAAGGTATCTTGAAGGATATGATACCTTATTGATTGGAAATGGGTTATAGATAATCCTCCATAAATTGCTTGAACGTTTTTGCGACCCGCTTCGACTGATAGTGAACTATTTGTCGGAGCGGGTTGTTTGATTCAGAATGGAATAAATTACCAATACGTATTAAGTAAATGATGGAGATGAAGTACAGACTATGGGCTTGTTTGTTGTTTTGCCGATGGTCCTTTGGGCGTCCGGGCGTCCGAAAGTGGCTGTCGTACTCAGTGGGGTGGCGCCAAAGGGACGGCGCATATCGGTGCTCTGAAAGTAATTGAAGAAGCGGGTATCCCTATAGATTATGTGGTGGGCACTAGTATGGGGCCATTGTGGGCGGTTTGTATTCTATCGGATATACCCGCAGCAATTGGACAGTATGGTGAATGCCCAGAACTGGAAATTCTTGCTCTCGGATGCCCCAATCCTAAGGATGTGCTGCTGGATGACCGGTTGAAGTCGGAGCGCTATGTACTCTCCATTCCGTTTTCTTTGAAATCTGCCGCTGTTTCGGATGCGGGTATCATAAAAGGGAAGAACCTGGCACGTTTGTTTTCCACATTGACAGAAGGTTACCAGGATTCTGTGGATTTTAGCCGTCTTCCTATTCCGTTTGCCTGCGTGTCGGAAAATCTGGTGAATGGCAGCGAAGTAGTGTTCCATGAGGGAATACTGGCCACTTCCATGCGTTCCAGCATGTCCATTCCCGGTGTGTTTGCTCCGGTAGACCTGGATGGAATGGTGTTGGTGGACGGTGGAATGGTGAATAACTATCCGGTAGATGTGGCGCTTGCCATGGGGCCGACTACATTATCGGGGTGGATGTGCAGAGTCCGCTGCTTAAGGCTTCCGAACTGAAATCGGTGAAAGACATCTTCGGGCAAATCATCAATCTGCAAGGAGAGAAGAAATACCGTGAGAATCTGCGTAATACCGATGTATTGATAAAGGTGGATGTCACCGGCTATTCGGCTGCAAGTTTCACCAAAGAGGCCATTGACACTCTGATGGTGCGGGGAGAACGTGCTGCCATGGACAGTTGGGACGGACTGCTTGCCCTAAAACAGAAGCTGGGGCTTGCAGACGATTATCAGCCTCGCCGTCCGGGACCTTTCCGCTTACCCGGCGTGGCTGTTGATAGGAGATTCCCGTTGATTCCCAAATAGCCGCCCTGCTGTGCGGGAGAACAAGTTGAATGTCGGTTTTCGCTTTGATACAGAAGAACTGGCGGCGTTGCAGGCAAATACGGACTTCTATTTCGGCCGGCAGCGCGAGTCGCTGGTCAGCCTTACTGCCCGTCTGGGCAAGCGTACACTGGCACGACTCGGATATAGTTACCAGTGGGACGGTGGATGGCAGGCGGGACTTGCCTATCAGTTCGACTATAAAGATATGAATATTTACAATGAAGGCAAACGGGCGCTGGATTTGACTTTTACACATCAACTGGTCCGTATGGGGGCGGCGAAGGACTGGAACAATATCCAGGTCAGTCTGGGCATTGACTTTGATTACTACCACTATCATGATTTGCTGTCGCTCGACCCGTTAGCTTCGGCACTGTTTGAAAATTCGTCCTTATTCAGTTACTTTGCCGGACTTGTGTTCAACAACTTGAATGAGAGGAGCGCCCCTACAAAGGTATGTCGTGGGCGGTATCCTATCATCTCTATACGGATAACTTCTTCCAGTATAAGGACAACAATCCTATTTCTGTTTTCGATGCCCGTTGGCAGGGATGTTTCTCTCCCTCGAGTAAGTTCACTGTCACTCCTTCGTTTTATGGACGCGTATTGTCCGGAAGCGGTAATTATCCTTTGCCATCATTAATATGGTGGGGAACCATACCGGGCGCTATATGCCACAGCAGATACCGTTTACGGGCATCAACCGTGCGGAACTGTCACAAGCCGCACTGCTGGTTGCAGGGCTGAACCTCAGACAGCGTATCTTGAAAACCAGTATATATCAGTGATGGGCAGTTATGGGCGAAACTCCGGGAAGTTTCATCAGATTCTTGACTCTTCCGAATCGGCTGATATGGCAGGGTAGGCATCGGCTATATGTACAAGAGTTTTCTGGGACCAGTGGAGATACAGTTGAATTGGTCCAACCAGACGAAGAAAGTAGGGTGGTATGCTGGGTTCGGATTCGTATTCTAACGAGGATATATCAAAATATTACATGGATTTTATTTTTCAGACAAAGAACAGAAGAACAAGAGAAAAATATGTTCTTTTGTTCTTCTGCCTAAAACTTACCCCCAATCTGTATGATTCTGCGGTGAGTTATGATACCTTCGTTATTTATTCAGCTTCCATTCGCTTCCGTCCTTACCGTCCTTAATCTCGAAACCGAGCGCGGTGAGTTCATTGCGGATTTTGTCGGATGTAGCCCAATCTTTGTTGGCTTTTGCCTTTGAACGCTCTTCCAATAGCATGTCCACTACCTTGCCGAAGGCAGCTTCACGCTCTTCGTTGGAGGCGTTGTCTCTTGTAATCCTAAGATGTCGAAGCAGAAGAGGTGGAAGGTTTCCTTCAATTCTTTCAGGTCTTCGGCTGTGATGGAATCGTTTCCAGCTAGGATATTGTTTACCATCTTGGCGCCGTCGAAGAGGTGGGCGATGACAATCGGTGAGTTCAAGTCATCATTCATGGCTTCGTAACACTTGGCACGCAGGGATTTCACGTCTATGGTGGAGGTTGCAGCAGGGGTAATCTTGTCCAGTCCATGTACAGCATCCATCAGTCTTGCCAATCCCTTTCGGCGGCTTGCAGAGCTTCGTTGCTGAAGTCTACCGTACTGCGGTAGTGGGCTTGCAGGGTGAAGAAGCGGATGGTCATTGGGCTGTAGGCTTGCTCCAGCATGGGGTGTGTGCCTTTGAAGAGCTCTTCCAATGTGATGAAGTTACCGTAAGACTTACCCATTTTCTGTCCGTTCACGGTCAGCATGTTGTTGTGCATCCAATAATGTACCATATCTTCTCCTTGGGAAGCTACGGATTGTGCAATCTCGCATTCGTGATGCGGGAAGATAAGGTCCATACCGCCACCATGAATGTCGAAGTGCTCGCCCAAGTATTTCTTTCCCATGGCTGTACATTCGGCGTGCCAGCCGGGAAGCCGTCGCTCCACGGGAAGGCCAACGCATGATGTGTTCCGGTTGCGCACATTTCCAGAGGGCAAAGTCTGCGGGTTGTGCTTCTCGCTCTGTCCGTCCAGTTCGCGGGTGGTGTTGAGAACATCATCCAGGTTGCGTCCGGAGAGCTTGCCGTAGTGATGGTCCTTATTGTATTTTTCTACATCGAAATAAACGGAACCTTCACTTTCGTAGGCATATCCGTTCTTCAATATCTCCTTTACAAGTTCTATCTGTTCGATGATGTGGCCGCTGGCATGTGGCTCGATACTGGGAGACAGCACATTCAATGCATCCATCGCCTTATGATAGCGGTTGATGTAGTACTGTGCCACTTCCATTGGTTCCAGTTGTTCCAGACGGGCTTTTTCGCAATCTTGTCTTCACCTTCGTCGGCATCGTGCTCCAGATGGCCCACGTCGGTAATGTTGCGGACATAGCGCACCTTGTAGCCGATGTGCGTCAGGTAGCGGAACAGCAGGTCGAAAGTGATGGCAGGGCGTGCATGTCCCAAGTGCGGGTCACCGTACACGGTCGGTCCGCAGACATACATGCCTACATGCGGTGCATGCAGCGGTACGAACAGCTCTTTTTCTATTTAAAGTGTTGTAAATGGTCAGTTGATGTTCCATAACAGTTGATTATTAGTTCTTTTAGGAGTACAAAGGTATAATAAATCTGTGAAAATCTATAATGATATTCTGTTTTATAAGAGTAAATGCAACGGATTTCACCTTCGTTTATTACTTTGTATCCATGAAGTCAGATAAACGTGTATTGCTTGGCATGAGTGGCGGCACGGATAGTTCCGTGGCCGCCATGAGGTTGCAGGAAGCCGGTTATGAGGTGACTGGCGTGACTTTCCGTTTCTATGAGGCAGGAGATGAGACCGGGTATTTGAAGATGCACGGGCTCTGGCCCTGAAGCTGGGGATGAAACACATTACCTATGATGCACGCGAGCTTTTCCGTTCGCGTATTATCCGCTATTTTGTGGAAGAGTATCTAAGGGGCGTACTCCCGTTCCTTGCACGGTCTGCAATAATGAGCTGAAGTGGGCGCTGTTGGCTAAAATAGCCGATGAAAAGGGGATTTATTGGATTTCTACCGGACATTATGTGCGTAAAGTCTTGTCCGGAGGAAAGTATTATATAGCTCCTGCTGCAGATAAGGACAAAGACCAGACTTTCTTTCTGTGGGATTGAAGCAGGACATCCTGCAGCGTATGTTGCTTCCGATGGGAGATATTACGAAAATGAGGCGCGCTCGTATGCGGCGGAGCGTGGTTTCGGGCAGGTGGCTGCGAAGAAAGACAGTATAGGTGTGTGCTTTTGCCCTTTGGATTACCGTTCCTTTTGAAGCGTGAGGTTCCTGAAACACTATTACCCGGTAAAGGTAGATTCGTCGATGAAAAGGGGATTTCTTGGGATGGCATGAGGGCTATCCGTTTTATACCGTAGGGCAACGTAGGGGCTTGGGTATCCATCTGAACAAGGCTGTTTTGTGAAAGAGACAAGAGTGGAAAGCAATGAAGTCGTTTTAGCTCCGCTCTCTTCCCTCTACAGGCAGGAAATGTGGCTGGGAGAGTGGAACCTGGTGGAGAATAGTCGTGTGCTGGGTGCAAACGAGGTTATTGTGAAGATACGCTACCGTAAGCAGGCAAACCGGTGCAGGGTGACTCTTACGGTGGAAGGTCTGTTACGTGTCCGTCTGATAGAGCCGCTGGAATCCATTGCACCCGGGCAGGCAGCGGCTTTCTATGATAAGGACGGATACTTGTTGGGCGGTGGAATTATTCTCTGAACCTTACATTCGTTTTATAGCTTCTCGAACAAAAGATAGTAAATGTTGTTAATTTTATGAGACGTCTTTTATGAGAAACTTTTAAAACGAACTGTAATATGAAAAGGATATATATTGTAATGTTGTTTGCTGCTTTAGCAACCATAACTTATGCTCAGACGGATGATAAAGGTTATCAGGAGGGAGCTTGGGTATTGAAAGGAGTGACTGGTCTTAATATGTCACAGACTGCCATGGCCAACTGGTCGGCAGGAGGTGAGAATTCCATTGCTGGAAATGCCTACTTGAATGCATCACTGACACACAAGAAAGGAAACTGGCTCTGGGTCACCAACATGGTGCTGGACTATGGCTTGTCGAAAACCAAATCTCAGGGATGAGGAAAAGTAGTGATAAAATAGGGCTTTCCACTCAGTTGGGATATTCTACAGACAACGTCTGGTTCTATACACTGATGGGTGATTTGAATACCCAGTTTGCCAAAGGATATGACTATCCCGACAAAGAGCACCAGATTTCCAATTTCTTTGCTCCTGCCTATTCGAATATCGCCCTGGGTATGGAATGGAGGCCTAAGAGTAACTATTCTCTACTGCTTTCACCCGTTTCCACCAAGATGACTTTCGTGACTGATGACTATCTTTCCGATTTGGGTGCTTTTGGTGTAGACCCGGGTGACCACTTCAAGATAGAGGGTGGCGCTTTTGTGAAAGCCCGTGCTGAATTGCCCGTGATGGAGAATGTGAATCTGATTACTACGGCTGATTTCTTTACTCCTTACAGCAAAGATTTTGGAAACATAGATGTGAATTGGGATGTACTTATCAGCATGAAAATCAATAAAGTATTGTCGGCTACCATCAATACAACTCTGAAGTATGACAATGATGTGAAAACGTTTGATGACAATGGAGTGAAGAAGGGCGCCAAGGTGCAGTTTAAGGAAGTGCTGGGAATTGGGCTGGCATATAATTTCTAATCCTTGAGGCTGATTGTTGAAATGAAAAGTAAAGTCAAAACGTACTGACTGATTTGTAAAACGCGGATTACGCAGATTACATGGATTTATTAATTTATCCGCGTAATTTGCGTAATCCGCGCTTGATTTTATGATATAGTAATTTACCGGTTTAGTTCCAGCATTTCCTCTATATACTCCCTCGTGTTGCTGAGCCGGGGCACCTTATGCTGTCCGCCGAGTTTCCCCTTGCTATCCAGCCAGTCATGGAAGAGGTTGGGACGGGCGACGATGATTTCCAGCGGTTGCAGCGCCAGGTTATTCTGCCTTTTAGCCTCGTAGTCGGAGTTCACCTCTTTCAGGGTATCGTCCAATACTTTGGCGAACTTCTCCAGGCTGTCCGGCATTTGTGCAAACTCTATCAGCCACTGGTGGCGGCATTTGGCATGCTTGTCCATAAACACGGGAGCAGCAGAGTAATCTACTACTTGTGCACCGGTCTCGGCACATGCCCTGGCAAGTCCTCTCTTCCGCGTTATCCACAATCAGTTCTTCGCCGAACGCGTTGATAAAGTGCTTGGTACGTCCGGTGATGACGAACTTATAGGGTTCTTCGATGTGAACTTCACCGTATCTCCAATCATATATCGCCACAAACCGGCAGAAGTGGAGATTACCATGGCGTAGTTTTGTTCAGCTCCACCTCCTCGAGGCAGAAGGTACGCGGATTCTCCTTGCCTACATCTTCAAGCGGGATGAACTCGTAGAAGATACCGTAGTCAATCATCAGCAACATGGCAGGGTCGGCAGGGTCGTTCTGCGTGCCGAAGTAGCCTTCGGAGGCGTTATAAGTCTCTACATAATGCATCTTGCTGCTGCGGATCACGTCTTTGTATTGCTCGCGGTAGGGAGTGAAGGCAACGCCGCCGTGGAAGAATACCTCCAGGTTGGGCCATATCTCTTCGAGGCTCTGCTTTCCCGTCTTTTCCAGTATATGTTTGATGAGTACAAGCATCCAGGACGGTACGCCGGAAAGGTTGCTTACATTTGCATGGATGGTTTCGCGGGCAATGGCCTCCATTTTGGGCTCGAAGTGCTCCATCAAGGCTGTCTGCTTGCTGGGTACGCGGACAAAGTTTACCAGTGGGTTGATATTTTCTATGAGGATGGCGGAGAGGTCGCCTACAAGACTGTGGTTGGTGTTCAGGTTGGGAGCGTGGCTGCCTCCAAGGATAAGCCCTTTACCGGAAAAGAAACGGCTTTCGATTCTGTCCCAGATAGATGGCGACGGCATCCCGTCCTCCCTTGTAGTGCGTGTCGTGCAAGGACTCCCGGCTGACGGGCAGGAACTTGCTCTTGTCGTTGGTGGTACCCGATGATTTGGCGAACCAACGTATTTCCGAAGGCCAGAGCAGATTCTGCTCACCGGCACGCAGGCGGGTTACATAAGGCTTTACTTCTTCATAAGTCTGTATGGGAAGGCGCTTCTTGAAATCTTCATAAGTACGGATAGAGGCATAGTCATGCTTCTTTCCCCATTCCGTGTTTGCCGCTGTCCGGACGAGGCGCTGCAGTAAGCTGTTGCAATTCACCGGCATGGCTGGTGTATTGTTCGATTTCTTTCAGACGGGGAGCAAAATATACCTTATTCAGAAACTTTGTAATATTCATCGTTCTTTGTGAAATCTTATTTTAAACCGCAAAAATAATCTTATTTATCGGCATCTCTATCTTTTTCTTTTTTTTCTATCTTTACGGACCTATAGAACAATAATTCAAACAAAAATATCATGAGAATAGGTATTTTGACTTCAGGAGGCGACTGTCCCGGCATCAACGCTACCATTCGCGGTGTATGTAAAACAGCTATCAACCATTATGGAATGGAAGTAATTGGCATTCACAGCGGTTTTCAGGGCTGCTGACCAAGGATGTGGAGTCGTTTACCGAAAAATCCTTATCCGGTTTGCTGAACTTGGGAGGTACGATGCTCGGTACTTCGCGCGAGAAGCCCTTTAAGAAGAACGGCGTGATGTCCGGCGTGGACAAACCGGCACTGATAGCGCGGAATATCGAAGAGATGGGGCTTGATTGTGTAGTCTGTATCGGCGGGAACGGTACGCAGAAGACAGCCGCCAAACTCTCTGCTATGGGGCTGAACATTGTGTCTGTACCTAAAACCATAGACAACGATATTTGGGGAACTGATTTCTCCTTCGATTCGATTCTGCCGTCAGCATTGCTACGGATGCCATCGACCGGTTGCACAGCACGGCCAGCTCGCACAAGCGGGTGATGGTGATTGAGGTGATGGGGCACAAGGCAGGTTGGATAGCCTTATACTCCGGTATGGCAGGCGGTGGTGACGTGATTCTGATTCCGGAGATTCCCTATAATATCCACCGTATCGGAGAAACGATTCTGAATCGGCTGAAGAAAGGAAAGCCTTACTCCATCGTGGTGGTAGCCGAAGGTATACAGACGGACGGGCGGAAGCGTGCCGCCGAGTATATCGCTCAGGAGATAGAGTATGAGACGGGTATCGAGACCCGTGAGACTGTGTTGGTTATATTCAGCGGGGCGGCTCACCCACACCTTTGACCGTAACCTTTCCACACGTATGGGCGGACATGCCACGGAACTGATTGCCAACGGGCAGTTCGGGCGGATGATTACCTTGAAGGGGAATGAAATAGCTTCTGCACCGCTGGAGGAGATTGCGGGCAAGTTGAAGCTGGTGACGGAAGACAATGACTTAGTTGTCCAGGGACGTCGGATGGGAATCTGTTTCGGCTAATTTTTCTTGTGGGGATTCTTCAACAGCTTCTGCCATGGGATTTTCTTCTGTGGAGGTTTCTGTTGCATGGTTTCGCTCCTTGGCTGCCTGGACTTCCTCCTTGAAAGCGGCATCCTTAATTTTTCAATGCCATCTGTGCCGCATTTTGTTGCGACTCCTTCTTGGAATAACCGGTGCCGGTACCTGCCGATATCCCTTCGATGCGGACTTCGGTGTGGAACATCGGATTGTATTCTTCGTCGAGAAACTGCTCGATAAGCTCGAATGACACCTCCATTTTGTTCTTCTGGCTCCATTCGATGAGTTTTGACTTGAAGTTGACCTCTTTGCGAGACATCTTGTCGAGGTCGATATAGTTTTGAAAATCTTCTCTTCCATGAACTGCTTGCAGCGGTCGTAGCCCTGGTCCAGATAAATGGCGCCGATGAAGGCTTCGAATGCATTGCCGTACATGTAGCTGTTGTGGGATGAGGAGCGGGTGGAGTATTTCACCAGTTTGTCCAGTCCGATTTCCACGGCCAGTTTGTTGAGTGTTTCCCGCTGTACAATTTTGGAACGGGTATTGGTAAGGAAACCTTCGCGGCGTCCTTCGAAATGGCGGTAGACAATATCTCCTACAATGGCGTCGAGGATAGCATCGCCCAAGAATTCCAGCCGTTCGTTGTTGATGGGACGTCCTTTTCGGAGCGCATGGAGATGGATTTATGCAGCAAAGCCTGCTGATAAACCTTGATGTTGCGAGGGAAGAAGCCGAGAATTCTGTAAAAAAAAATAAGACTCTCTATCCTTGCGGAACAAGAGCCTTATTTTATCTATTTGGTTACGTAACACGACCTTATTATTCTGCGTATTTCTTGAAAATGACACACGCATTATGACCACCGAATCCAAAAGTATTGGACAAAGCTACGTTCACTTCGCGCTTTTGTGCTTTGTTGAACGTGAAGTTCAGGTCATAGTCGATGTTTTCGTCGTTATCACCCTCTTCGTGGTTGATGGTCGGAGGAACAATGCCATTCTTGATGGCGAGGATGCTTGCAATGGATTCTACCGCACCGGCAGCGCCCAGCAAGTGGCCGGTCATGGATTTTGTCGAACTGATGTTCAACTCATACGCATGCTGTCCGAATACCTCTTTGATTGCTTTTGCTTCCGAAATATCACCTACGGGAGTAGATGTACCGTGAACATTGATATAATCTACTTCTTCGGTTTCATTTCTGCATCTTCCAACGCATTCAGCATCACTAACTTGGCTCCCAAACCTTCGGGTGAGAGGCTGTCAGGTGATGAGCGTCGGCAGACATTCCTACACCGGCAACTTCCGCATAGATTTTGGCACCGCGTGCCTTGGCGTGTTCCAGTTCCTCGAGAACGAGACAACCGCCACCTTCACCCATGATGAATCCGTCACGGCTTGCGCTGAACGGACGGGATGCAGTTTCGGGAGAATCATTGCGGGTTGACAATGCATGCATGGCATTGAAACCACCTACACCGCAAGCGGCGATGGCAGCTTCCGAACCACCGGACACGATAACATTTGCCTTACCCAAACGGATGAGGTTAAACGCATCGGCAATGGCATTTGTGGAAGTGGCACATGCAGAACAAGTTGCGTAGTTGGGACCATGGAAACCATACATGATGGAAATTTGTCCGGCAGCAATGTCCGAAATCATCTTGGGGATGAAGAACGGATTGAATTTGGGGCCGTTTTCCTTACCGGTCAGGGCATAGTTGCCCGCCTCTTCTTCGAATGTACGGATGCCACCGATACCGGCACCGAAGATGACACCGATTCTGTTTAAATCCTCATTTTCGACGTCAAGCCCAGAGTCACCTACCGCTTCTTTGGCTACTGCAATGGCATATTGTGTGTACAAGTCCATCTTGCGGGCCTCTTTGCGGTCTATATATTTGGTAGCATCGAAGCCTTTTACTTCGCATGCAAACTGAGTCTTGAAAAGCGATGCATCGAAATGAGTAATAGGTCCTGCTCCACTAACCCCATTCACAAGATTTTCCCAGAATTCGGGAACACTGTTGCCAATGGGAGTAATGGCGCCGAGACCTGTTACTACAACTCTTTTAATTCCATGTTATAAACGAATGGATAAGATTACTTAGCGTGTTCTTCGATGTAAGATACAGCATCACCTACAGTACCAATCTTTTCAGCCTGGTCATCGGGAATAGAGATACCGAATTCCTTTTCGAATTCCATGATAAGTTCTACAGTGTCAAGAGAATCAGCTCCCAGGTCGTTAGTGAAGCTAGCTTCGTTAGTAACTTCTGATTCTTCTACGCCTAATTTATCGACGATAATCGCTTTCACTCTTGATGCAATTTCAGACATAACTTTAAGTTTTAATTAATAATTAGTTTTATTTCTTTAATTTTGCGGTGCAAAGGAATGAATATTTATCGTTCCTCGCAAATATTTGATGAATTAAATGCACCTTTTGCACATTTTCACGGTTTTGTGCAGTAATAGGAGGGATTATGGGAAAAATATCGCAGTTTTAGCGTCGGGAAGTGGTACGAATGCCGAGAATATCATCCGTTATTTCCGGGAAAAGGTTCGGCACGTGTGGCTCTGGTTTTGACTAACCGGCAGAATGCGTTTGTTTTAGAGCGTGCCAAGGGGCTGGGAGTGCCTTGTGTCTGGTTTGCCAAGAGCGATTGGGAAAGTGGAGAGCTTGTTTTGTCGACGCTTCGAGAGCATGATATTGATTTTGTGGTATTGGCAGGATTCCTGGCACGTGTGCCGGACAATATTCTGCATGCTTATCCCAATAAAATGATAAATATACATCCTTCGTTGCTGCCCAAGTTCGGTGGAAAGGGAATGTACGGCGACCGTGTGCACGAGGCAGTGATTGCTTCCGGCGAAAAGGAAAGCGGTATTACCATCCATTATACGAATGAGCATTATGACGAAGGCGGCATTATCTGCCAGCAGAAATGCCCCGTATTGCCGGGCGATACGCCGGAGGAGCTGGCGCAACGCATCCACCGGCTGGAGTATGAATACTATCCGAAGGTGATAGAGGAGTTGGTGGAAGGCCCTCTCCCAGTTATTTATAGAATCGGTTAAGGGAGAGGATGGCCTCGTTCAGCTTACGGTTGTCTATCTTGTAGTTTTCCAGGGATTCAATGCACTGTCGCTGATTTCTATATATCCGGAAGGGTGTTTTCCAGAATAGTATGATTTTCTACGATAAAGGCATAATTGAGATTGTCGCCCACGATATGCCAGTTCCGTGGACAAGTATCGGTTATTAAATGCCCCATACTGTAATCGGAAGGTGGATTGGTTACACCCAGCACTTTATTCATTAGGGTTGGTGCAAAATCATAGTGCGTGGTACGGTGATGGTAGGTATGTGGCTGTTCTCCCGGTTCATATAATAGGAAGGGGATATGTGTTTGTACCGGTGAATAATTACTGCCGTGGCCCCAATAATTTTATGATTCTCATTGAATTCTTGTCCATGGTCTCCGGTAATGATGACCAGGGTATTGTCTAGCAGTTTCTTTTCCTCAAGTTTGTGGAGGACGCATCCCACCAGTGAGTCGGCTTCTGCCACGCAGTTGTAGTAGAGGTTCAGGAAAGGAGTAGGGTCTATGTCGTTGTTCAGTTTCATATAGTCGGCGAACTCCCAGGACGGTTGGAAACGATAAAGCTTGTCCTTCGGCACTTCATATCCGTGTGCCAAATCATAGAAGAGAAAGGAAAAGAAAGGTTTTGTACCGCTGCCCAGCGTATCGAGTGCTTGCAGATAATCTGCTGTAATACGGCAGTCGCGGTCATAAACGGTTTTTCCTTCGGTATGGGTACGCAAGTCGGGTACCTTTGAGAAAAGTATTTTGGCAAATGGCGGGTTGACGATTGTAGCACTGGGATAAATACCTATCTGATAATTCTGCTTCAATAGTTCTTCTATGAGCAGGGCTGTATGCCCGATACCTCAAAATCAGTCCAGTAGATGGATGAGAGACTGAAGAAAAGCCCGAAGATACTTCCACGTGTGCCATTGCTGCTGCTTAGATGGGAGGTGAATCTGCTGCAACTGTCGGCAAAGTGGCTGATATGAGGTGTAATGTCCTGGTTAAAGGCGCGGTAGTTCCATGAGTCTATGGCTATCAGCACTACATTCTTGGGGTTGGAATGGACTTCGTATTTCAAAGAATCTATCGGATAGTTGAGGTCAGCAGACTGCTTTTGTTGTTGAAGTTCATTTTAATGACATCCTTGGATGAGACCACTCCTAACTTCATCATCAGGCGGGTTGCCGTAAGCGGGAAGTAATAGGGCAGGCAGGGGCGCTGCGAATCACTGAAGTCTTTGCGCTACGGCGGCATAGGCATGATAAAAGTTAGAGAATAGTGCAAACAAAATCAGAGTGGCAAGTACAGGACGGAAGCCACAGCGGTGAAAGCGGGTATAACAATGGCCTGCAAGTATTCTTAGCAAAGTATTGGCGGCAAATATACCCACTAATACTCCTGCAATCTTCAGATAAAGCCAGAAGCTGAATGTGAAAATCTCACTGTTGCCCTCTCCAACCAGGAGATTCAGTACAAAACCATTGATATGGAACTTGTAAAGACTGTACACACTGCCGTCTATGTAAGCAAGTATATTGAGTAATGATACAAGAATAATGTGTGTGATGGCGGCGGCTTGATGGCGCCGGACGGTAATGGCTACGATTAAGGATATGATGTAAGGAATAAGTGCCCACAAGGCGGCATGTGAGCAAGCGGCCGTTATATAAAACATCCAGCCTCCCACGTCCATCATGGCGAGCCGGGGACTGTGAATCAGATAAAACAGAAATTGTATGGCAATCGTCAGAGTTGAAATTGCATAAAAATAAATCCTTCACTGAGTGATTTCTCTAACTGTATTTTTGCATTGATATTGTAATGTTTTGCCTATAGTTTCCTCTGATTCGGCATTGATAGTAAAGGCGTGAGGAGCTTATATAGTGACGTCTTTGTATTATCGGGCTGTATCTCTAAATGTATGTGCTACTTTGGGATATAAGTGTAAGCATCTTTTCTCTTCGTAGCGGGTAGTCTCCCGCAATTTTCAAATTGTTCGGGATGTGTTTTCAGTGCTTCGCTGTCCCTTCTCGGGTCATACATTTGTAGATATGCTTCTGCCAGGTTGTCGGCGGTAATAATCGGTTCCGGGGTGGGGAGCGATGCGGTAGTCGGCTTTGATGTGAAAGAAACGGCAAAGGGCATCCAGGGACATACGGGTGGCATTGGCTTTTCCGTCGGCTGAATAACCGGCTATATGGGGAGTTCCAAGGAACACTCTATTTAATAAGGTAAGATTGATATCAGGCTCATTCTCCCATACATCAATGATGGCATCGGAAATCAGTCCGTCTTCTAAGGCATTCAGGAGCGCATTGGTTTCAATCACCTCTCCACGTGAGGTATTGATAATGACGGGACAGCGTTTTAATGACCGGAAGAAAGTATGGTCTGCCAAATGGAATGTTTTGTATGGCCCTTCCTTATATAAAGGTACGTGGAAGGTGAGGATATCACATTCTGCTGCGAGTGCTTGCAAGGAACTGAAATCGCTCTCTCCTTCCTTGTCTTGCCGGGCAGGTCATTCTTCAGGACACGCATGCCCAGTTCTTGCCCTACTTGGGCTATTTTGCTACCCACATTGCCTACGCCGATGATGCCTAATGTCAATTCGGACAGTTGTACTCCTTTGAGTTGTTGCAATAATAGTAAGGCTGATTGCACGTATTGAGCTACGGATGCTGAATTGCATCCGGGGCATTGGTCCAAGCGATGCCTGCTTCACGGCAATATTCCGTATCTATATGGTCGAAGCCTATGGTGGCGGTAGCAATGAAGCGGACTTTACTGCCTTCCAGCAATTCCTTGTTGCAGCGGGTGCGGGTACGTATAATCAGTGCATCGGCATCTTTTACCAACTCCGGAGTGAAGTCTCTGCCGGGAGTATAAATCACGCTGTCGGCTATTTTTCGATGGCTTCCTTAATAAAAGGTATCTTGTTGTCAACAATGACTCTCATAATGCTGCTGTTCTTTTCGACGATTCTCCATCGTGCGAAGATACGACTAATCCGTCAAAGTGGCTAAGTAATGCCCGGAAAATAATTCGGCTTTTCCGTTTTAAGTTTGCATTTCTGCCCTCACCGCTCTCACTCTTTTCTTCAACTTCCTATTCATCGGCATTGCAGGGTGGGTGAGAGCAATCGAAAAGGGTGAGGGTAAATTTTGCTCTCACCCGTGTTTTCTTCCGTTCCGCATCCTTCTTCTTCTGTTGCATCCTTTTCATTCTTTCGTTTTACTTTTGATTCTTCAGCAGCCCACGTTAGTGAGCCGTGATGTTCACTTGAGTGAACTAAACAGCTCACTAGTGTGGTTGAATTGGTTCATAACAGTGGGCCGATGATGAATAAAGTAGTTTTCGGAAGGAGATAAGGTGTTTGAAGGATAAAACAATGAGCTAGTACGGATTGGGCAATGGGGATGTGCCCGATTCCGTACTTGGTTTTGTAACAGACAGCAAGTGATTGCTCATCTTTATTTTATGTTTTATAGGTGAATTTGTGTTTTGTCAAAAGGAAAGCGAAATAGACTGCTATATGAGGATTATCTTGTACATTTGCAGCTGAAACTTTTAGAGATGAGAATAGGATACGACGGAAAACGGGCTGTGCAGAATTTTACGGGATTGGGCAATTACAGCCGGTATGTGGTGCAGTCATTGTCAGCCTTTGCTCCGGAAAACGAGTATTGGTTGTATGCTCCGGTACACCGTGAAAATCAGCAACTCTCGTCGATGGTGGCCGAAAGCCGGGGAACGGTATCGGTACATTATCCGTCTCATTGGCTCTGGAGAGGAATGACTTCGTTGTGGCGCGTGGGAGGTATACGCAGGACTTTGAAACGGGACAACATACGGCTGTTCCACGGATTGAGTAACGAACTTCCCTTGACCATCCATCGGGTACGGGAAGTAAAGAGTGTGGTGACTGTTCACGACCTTATTTTCCTGAGACTTTCACATTGTTTTCGTTGGTCGACCGCTTGATTTATAACTACAATGCCGCTATGCATGCAAGCATGCAGACCACATCATTGCCGTGAGTGAGTGTACCAAGCGTGACATCATACATTATTATGGAATTCCTGCGGATAAAATTTCCGTTATTTACCAAGGGTGTAGTTCTCTGTATGCCTGCCGTGTCGGTAAGGATAAGCGCAAGGAGGTGATGCGGAGTTATCGGTTGCCCGAACGCTATATCTTGTCGGTGGGCACCATTGAGGAGCGTAAAATGCGCTGACCATTGTGAAGGCTTTGGAGTATCTGCCCGATGAACTGCATTTTGTTCTGGTAGGGAGACCCACAGCCTATATCCATCAGCTGAAAGAGTTTATGACAAAAGCCGGATTGCAAGACAGAGTACATTTTCTGCATGGTATCCCTTCGGACGATTTACCTGCCATTTATCAGTCGGCTGAGACTTTTGTATACCCATCCGTTTACGAAGGTTTTGGCATCCCTATTCTTGAGGCTTTACATTCCGGCATTCCGGTGGTAGCAGCAACCGGCTCTTGTCTTGAAGAAGCGGGGGCATTCATTGTATGTGAGTCCCCATGATGTGGAGGGATTGGCGGCAGCGATTGCCCGTACACAAGAGCCTTCTTTGCGTGCCACCATGATTGAGGAGGGGCTGAAGTGGGCACAGCGTTTCACGGAGGAGCAGATGGCGCGTGAGACGATGGAGTGTTATCGGAAAGTATTAACAAAAGAAACCTAAGATATGAATTATTTGGACCGCAATGAGTTTAACTACGCACCTTCGCAAGAGGTGGTGGAGGCTCTGAAGAATTTTGATATAAACAAACTCTGTTTCTATACCCGTATCTACGACGAAGGCAAGAAGAGCATTCTGTCCGTTTATCTGTCCGAGACTTACGGAATCGATGAGCCGCAGGTGCTGTTGGGTTATGGTGGAGAAGATATATTGAAACAAGCAGTCCACTATTTCCTGACCCAAGAGGATGGGAACAAGACGATGCTCATTCCTAAATTCTCGTGGTGGTACTATAAATCCATTGCTGATGAAGTGGACGGGCATACGTTGCAGTATCCATTGTATGAGGATGGCAATACCTTTAAATATGATTTCGCTGCCATGAAAGAGATGGTACAGCGTGAGAATCCCAAGGTCTTATTAATCGCTTCGCCCAATAATCCCACCGGTAACGGTCTGACCCCGCAGAATTGGACGCTTTGTTGGCTGAGTTGCCCGTAACAACCATCGTTTTGGTGGACGAAGCCTATGCCTCTTTCGTATCTACTGATACGGACTATATTAAAATGCTGGTTGATAAATATCCCAACCTGATTATTTCACGCACGCTTTCCAAGTTCTACGGATTGCCCGGATTGCGCATGGGGTTTGGGTTTATGAGTAAGGAGTTGGCCAGCTTTGGCAAATACAGCAACAAATATCTGGTTATAACCGTATCTCTGAGGATATTGCTATTGCCGCACTGAAATCGGATGCGCATTACCGGAATATAGCACGGCTGATGAATGAGAGTCGTGCCTGCTTTGAAGCGGAGATAGGGACGTTGCCTGGTTTCAAGGTATATGAGTCGGTGGCGAACTTTGTCCTTATAAAATATCCGATTGTCTTGAAAGAACGCTTACAGAAAGCTTTTGCCGACGAGGATTATAAGGTGAAGTTCATGAATGAACCAGACATCAATACCCATTTGCGTATTACATTGGGGCGTCCTGAACAGAACCGTATTGTCATTGACACCATTAAAAATTGCATTACAATGAAAGCGGTTATATTGGCTGCAGGGATAGCTTCGCGTTTGCGTCCGTTGACTGATACCACTCCAAAATGTCTGTTGAAAGTTGGAGAGCGTTGTTTGCTGCAAAGAGCCTTTGATGCATTGCTGCAGAATGGCTTTCGGGAGTTTGTCATTGTCACCGGTTATAGACAGCAGCAGATTGTGAACTTTCTGGAAGCTCATTATCCGGCATTGGAGGTTACGTTTATCTATAATGAGAAATATGCTTCTACCAATAATATCTACTCTTTATGGCTTACACGGCCTTATGTAGATAAAGAGGACATTCTGTTGCTGGACAGCGATATCCTTTTGACCCGCAGATTGTAGCCAAGTTGCTTGGATATGGTCAAGCGGATGCGTTGGCTCTGAACCATCATACATTGGGGAAGAGGAAATCAAGGTAATAGCGGACAATGATGGCAAGGTGTTGGAAATCAGTAAGACGTGCTCCATATCCCGAGCTATTGGCGAGTCTATTGGCATTGAGAAGATGTCTGCCGCTTATACAGAAGCGCTTTTCCGGGAATTGGAGGTTATGATTACCAAAGAAGGTTTGGATAATATCTTCTATGAACGTGCTTTTGAGCGTCTCATACCACAAGGACACTCTTTCTATGCGCTTGACACTACCGAATATTTTTCTGTGGAGCTTGATACGGTGAATGACTTTGAACAAGCACAGCGGTTGATTCCTTCACAACTTTATTAATTAATGGGCTGATTTTTATGGCAGATTATGATATACGTCCTTTGCAGCTTCGTATTTTGAAGATATTGCTTGCTGTGGATAAAGTTTGTAAAGAACATGGTTTGCGCTATTATATAATGGCCGGTACTATGCTTGGTGCAGTCCGTCATAAGGGATTTATCCCTTGGGACGATGATTTGATATCGGTATGCCGAGGGCTGATTATGATTTGTTGATGTCTCATTCCAAGGAGTGGCTTCCCCAGCCTTATGAGGCTGTCTGCGCAGAAAATGATCCGAATTATCCATTACCTTTGCCAAGATACAAGATGCGGATACGACTCTTATTGAGCGTATGCATTTGAAATACTTGGGAGGTATCTACTTGGACGTATTTCCATTGGACGGTGTACCGCAAAGCAACCTGAAACAGAGGATTCATTTTGCCCGGTATGAATTTTACAAGCGGGTGCTCTATTTTATCTACCGCGACCCTTATAAGCATGGGAAAGGTCCCGGCTCATGGTTGCCGCTGCTGTGCCGGAGACTTTTACTACTGCCGGCGTACAGAGGAGTATCAGAAATGTGATGACCACCTATGACTTTGACAAGTCTTCTTTAGTTTGTGATTATGATGACGGTATGCGCGGCATCATGCCCAAGGCAGAGCTGGGAACTCCGACTCCCGTTTCGTTTGAGGACGAAACTGTGTGGGAGTACAAGATTATGATACCTATCTGACCAGAAAATATGGAGACTACATGGTTATACCGAAACAAAGCGGGCAGAGACAGCATAATTTCCACTATCTGGATTTAGATAAGCCCTACAGAGAATATGGAGCCTGATTACCGGTGTAACTGAAAGTCAATGATGTAATAATGCTATCAATGATTAGAGTTGTCCGGTCATCTTGAAGTACTTTTCCAATACAAGAAGGGATATCAATTGTTCCCGTTTTTATTCTTGAATTGCTCTATATACTCATGTGCATGTTCGATTATTGCTTGAGCTTCATCAGTATGAGCCATGTAATATTGCAGTCTTTCTTCCAAATCAGAGAAGTCCGGTTTGATTTCAATGTAGTGATAGTTAGGAATTAATGTGCCTTCCATGAACCAAGTTTCACAAGTAGGACGGGGCATTACGGCAATAGAGTTGGAAGACATTACCCATTTTAGATTGCTGGCAACATCATAGCCTTCTATGGCTAGAATAAATTTGTATTCCAATTGTTCTTTAATGGTCAATTTTCCAATGCACCACGTAGGATTGATAGTATCCCGGCTGATATCTCCCAAATCGCACATGGGATGGCCAAAATACATTTTCATGAATTTGATTCGCTGCTCTTTGTCTGTTACTTTTCCGCGAAAGACAGCCATATCTTTTTCTCTGTAAATTTTTCTTGTCACGGACAAAAATAAAATGCCTTATCTTGTTGAGTTTCATAATAACCCGTTTCCGTTGTTTTCAGTTATAAGACGGCTTTTGAAATGGATGGGATTGGTGGGACGAAATCCACATCACCGGCACATAGGTTCAACCGTAGTTGTTGGGAAAACCAGCGGGTATAGCAGCGGGTATCATAGATATAGACTTTGTGCCCTTTTAGTTTATGTTCTGCGAGTGCAGGTACCGATTCGGGCAATATTGCACCCGGTAAAAGTTTGTTATAGTAGTTTACTCGGTATAAAATGTAGTCTTTATCTTTTCTGTCGGATAAAGATGCCAACTTATGACGAAGCTGCATCTGAAAGAATATATTGGGTATCAGCATACCGAGCATATTCTTTATATAATAGATAAGTTTGATGTTCTTCCCGCTTCTTAGGGCATACAATAGTTTGTACTCCATTGATTTCGTTTTTATTCAGTAGGTGCATTGTATGAAATATGATGCAAACTTATATAAATAAATGAGAACTTCAATTGAATTTATCCTTTAATTATCATATTCTTTTGTAATAAAGAGTTGCTCTGTTTTCAGATTTTGAGTAGTCTGGTTTGTTTTTCGTTGTTAACGCTTACTTTTGTGCCGAATCAGCAATTCTAATAAATTTGTTATGACCAAATTCTTAATTATCCGTTTCAGTTCGATAGGGATATTATCCAGTGTATGGGAATTATCGGTGGAATACGTGAACGGTTTGCAGATGTGGAAATTCATTGGATTACCCGGAAAGATATGGTGGGGACCTTGTCGATGGATGGCAGGATTGATAAAATCTGGGCGTTTGACAAGGAGACCGGACTTGCCGGGTTGTTGAAAATGGCGGCTGATTTGAGAAAAGAGCATTTCGACTACATTTATGACGCTCATAGTAATATCCGTTCCAACATATTGAAGCTGATAGTGTCTCCATTGCCTTTGTGAAACCTTACGTTGCTTTGCGGAGCAAAGAGAGAGGCAAACGCTTTTGTTGTTTAAACTGGGAATCAATCATTTCGACAAGCCTTTCAGGGGATGGTGTCTTTTCAGAAACCATTGAAGAAATGGGGAATTACGCATTTTCCGGACAACTATCACGACTGGCATTTCCCGGATGAAATACGTAGCAAGTATGAGAACTTTGTAACCAAAGATATGATTACGCTGGTGCCGTCTGCCAACTGGGAAATGAAACGCTGGCCCGTTTCCTATTGGAAAGAATTGGTTGCCCTTCTTCCTGAGTATAAATTTGTTATTCTGGCTGGTCCGAAGGATACTTTCTGTGAGGAAATCAGAAGTGCTGCACCGGAACGGGTAGTTAACCTTGCGGGACAAACCTCATTGATGGAGTCTTCTTACATAGTGTTGCGTTCCAATCTGGTAATCAGCGCTGATACGGGTTTTATGCATGCCGCTGATTTGTTCCGTGTTCCTGCTTTTGCCTTGATGGGACCTACGGCCTTCGGTTTCCCTACGGGACCTACGGTGGAAATACTCGAAACAGCCCTGCCTTGCCGTCCGTGCACCAAAGACGGACGGGGTAAATGCAAGCTGGCTGTTTATCAGAAGTGTATGGTGGATATTACCCCCAACAAGTCGCTGAAAAGATTATTGCTTCTCTTGGTTGATGGCGCCTATCGTCTTTGTAGTGGAATAACCGTCTACGAAAGGGATAGTTACTGTTTCTTGGGCGTACTCCTGCCTACAATGTTTTCTATGGCATAGTCGCCACCTTTACCAACACGTCCGGTGCAACTGTCTTGATGAGATTCAGAGGGTGTCTTCCGTAAAATCACTACGTAGTCCACTGCTTCCAAGGCTGCCAGGACTGTGGAGCGGGCGTTTTCATCATTGATGGGGCGCGATTCCCCTTTCAGACGTTTTACTGAGCTGTCCGAATTCAATCCTACGATAAGTACGTCCCCAGTCTTTTGGCCTTTTCCAGATAGCACACGTGTCCTTTGTGCAGAATGTCGAAGCAGCCGTTTGTGAATACGATTTTGCGCTCCTGTGCACGCAGTTGTTTTATAGTATCTGCAAGTTGGGGAATAGGAATAAGTTTGCTGGCCGGTTTCCCGATTTGTAGCTCGTCCTGCAACTCTTTGAACAGAATGGGGCTGGTGCCTATTTTCCCGACTACAATGCCGGCCGCTTTATTGGCAAGATAAATGGCATCTGCAATAGGGATACCGGCTGCCAGCGCAGCTGCTAAAGTTGCCACGACAGTATCGCCTGCACCTGAAACGTCATATACTTCCCTTGCTTCGGTAGGAATGTCTTGTGAGGCTTCCGGAGCTATATATGACATACCTTTTCGGAACGTGTCACTAATAGAGAAGTAAGGTTATACTCCTTCAGTATCCGGTCTGCTGCGCTATGGATTTCTTTATCCTCATTTTTCACATCCACTCCCGAAACAGCCGAAAGCTCTTTCAGGTTGGGGTGATGATGGTTGCGGAACGGTATTTCTCCCAATTTGTCCCTTTGGGGTCTATAATGACCTTCTTCCCTTGCCCGGCAGAGGCGGATATAACCTGCTGGCATACTGTATCATTGCATACTCCCTTGCCATAATCCGAAATCACGACAATGTCCACTTCGGGAGTGCACGCTTCACGGCATCCAGCAGTTTCTGCTCAATCTCTTCGTTCAGGCATTCATTTTCTGTTTCAAAGTCCAGCCGTACTACTTGCTGGCTGTTGCCTATTACGCGGGTTTTGGTGATGGTGGGGTGTTCTGTATAAAACAGTTCGTTTCTGATGCCCAAATCAGCGAACATCTCCTGCATTGTGTTTCCGTTGTGGTCGTTGCCAAGCAGGCTGACGACATACGGCGAACAACCCAGTCCCAACAGATTTCTTGCCACATTGGCCGCTCCTCCCAATACATTGTAGGTACGGGTGACACGGACCACTGGTACGGGGCTTCGGGAGAAATCCTTTCACGTCCCCTATGTGGTAAGTATCCAGCATCACGTCTCCGATGACAAGCACCTTCTTTCCCTTTATACTGTTTAATTCTGCGTTCATAATAGGTTGTTTTTAATTGGTTTGCCCAGTATATAAGCGGATGTTCCTCTGTGACCCGGAAAGACTTGACACCGCTTCTTTCGCCGCATTCCGTATCCGATTTCTTATCTCCGAACATATAGGATTGGGATGGGTCGATTTCATATTTCTTCATCGCTTCCGTCACCATGAAAGGAGAAGGCTTACGGCATTCGCAATGTTCTTCCGGAGCGTGAGGGCAAGTATAGAAATCGTTCAGTATAACTCCATGTTTTTCCAGCTCTTGGGCGAGTGCCCGGTTGAACTGTTCGGCGTCCTCCAGTGTAAAGTAGCCACGTCCAATACCGGATTGGTTCGTGATGACAATCAGCAGATAACCCAATTCTTGAAAATACGGAGTGCTTCGGCTACACCGGGCAATAATTCAAGCTCTTGGGTCTTATAAACGTAGCCGAAATCAACATTGATGGTACCGTCCCGATCAAGGAAAATCGCTTTATTCATGGGAGAACAGTTTATTGTCAACGATGCCGCACAAGATATGTCCGATGGTAATGTGCACTTCTTGAATCCTGGCAGATTCGGCGTGCTGTATAATCAGCGGGTAATTGCAAAGTTCCTTGCACCTTCCTCCATCCCTTCCCAGGAGCCCTATGGTGGTGATGCCCATAGATTGTGCCTTCTGCAAGGCATGCTCTACGTTGGGAGAGTTGCCGCTGGTAGAAAGGCCTATCAGAATATCACCTTTCGTTCCCAAGGCTGCCGTCTGCCGTTCGAAAACGCGTTCGAAGCCATAATCATTGCTGACTGCGGTCAGGATGGAAGTGTCGGTTGTCATGGCGATGGCGGGCAGGCCTTCCCGTTCGGTCACGAAACGTCCGACGAGTTCGGCAGCGATATGCTGGGCATCGGCTGCACTGCCGCCGTTACCGCAAAGCAAGACTTTGTGCCCTTGTCGAAGGGCTTGTACTATCAGATTGCCGACGGTTTCGATGTCGGTAAGCATTTGCCGGTTGTTCAGGATATTTTCTTTGAGCCTGATACCTTCTTGGATGGACTGGATGATATAATCTTGCATAATTTTCTAATCTCGTTGGTACAAAGATACGACATTTCAGAAATGAAGCTTGCTTTTGACGAAATTTTAAATTGTCTTTGCTTTCTCCATTTCAGTCTGCTGAAGAGAGTGAAGAATATGCATTCTTCAATATCGAATCCTCTTTGCTCGGCATATAGAGGTATTATTTTCATGAAGTCATCGGCGGGAATACCCAGTTGGCTGAAGGCATTCATGGACATTCTGATACCGGGTACTTTACCGAGCTTCAGGCGGTTGATGTCAATGAGGGCGAAGTGATATTTGCCGTTTGTCTTCCGGTAAAATATATTCTTGGGATTATAGTCCAGTGGCAAGACCTTGTTCAGATGTAATTGGAGAGTGAAGTCTACGAGGTCATGTCTTAGCCGTTTTTCTCTTCTTCCTCCATTTCCGTACCGAACATATCCGTAACAAGCGGGTAGGGAGGTATTCGGAAATAAAGTATCCGTGTGGAAGAAACCATTCTTTTGATTTCTATATAAGCTACCGGAGGGCGGTCTCTATTCCCGTTGCAGAAAAGTTCTGCATATTCAAAGGCGCGCTGCGCTTTGCTTTGCGGAACCAAGTGTAAATGAGGCAGTTTATGAGGGCAGGTCTTTTGTATTTCTTGATTACGAAGTCCTTGTCTCCGAACCGCACTCTTTCGACTGTGTTCCTTCGGTTACAATAAACCTCTTCCCGTTCATATTCTTCCGATGGGATGGCTCGGATATAACTCTCGTAGGCGGCATAGTGCGGATGAATATGTACCTTCATTGCTTTTATTTACATTTTACTTCTTTGAACGGTGCAAAGATAGTGCAAACCGAAAGCAGAACAAAATGAACTTGTTCATTTTTATTTTGAGGTGCCGCCTATCTTCGCTTTTGAGCAAAGATAATCAAAATGTATCATCTGGTCGGAAATATCGTATGCTTTTTGGCGAACTCGGCTTCTGCCGGGGTGGGCTCTTCACCTACCACCTCCATTTGGGGGCTGATGGCGAATCCTTTCTTGCATGGGTCGAGGATACTTTGGCCCAATCCGCTCCAGTAGTAATCATCCAGTTGGAGCAGGTTCAGTAAGGTGGGGTACATATCGATTTGTCCCATCACTTTATCATAACGCATGCCTACCGGAGAGTTTACTATGATGAAAGGGGTGAATGTCTTGTCGGATACGATACCCTTGCCACCGGGGCGTTACACAATTCTTCACGGTAGGTAGCCAGTCCTTCGTGGTCACCGGTGATGACGATAAGGGTCTCGTCGTATTGTGGGAGTGTTTTCAAGTACTCCACGAATTTTCCTATCGCCTTGTCCGTATAGCGTGCAGTGGTCATGTAGTCATTCATTTTCTGTGGAATGGCCGGAGAGAAATGAATCTCTTTCAATTCTTCAGGCAATTTGAAGGAGCATGGCCGGAGTAGGTCACCAGCTGCATGTAAACATTCTCCCCTTCTTCCAGATTTCCCCTTCTCTATTTTTGGCGGCATTGCGCCAGGAAGGAGCCGTCTCCGGTACGTTTGTGCGTGCCAAAGGCTTCTGTCAGTTCAAAGTCATGATAAGCAATGATGGTGTCGGTCCCGAAACTGTAGGCTATGACGCCTTGGTTCCAGGTCGATACTTTATCAATGGTCAGGAGGTAGTTGCGCGAGTTCTTCTGCTGATGCATGGCTTTTGCAGGGTTCCGTAGGTGTGGTCAGGATATTGGCTGCTGTATGTGCCGCTGTTGATAGGCAGCATACCGGCGCAAAGCAACAGCTGTGCATCAATGGAGCGCCCTCCTTTCACTTGCGTCAGTACGTGGGGGCGTATAGGGTGGTGGAGTCTTGCAGCAGTTTGTTGAGATATGGGGTAATCTCTTGCCCTTCCACTTCCCTTTCGAGTACCCAGCTTTCCAAAGATTCTGCCAGGATGACGATGCAGTTGTTGCGGATTCCGATACGTCCGGCCAAAGGGTGATGTCCGGTTTCTGGCTCAGCCACTCCTTTATCTCTTGCTGTATCTGTGGGTGGCCTCCTGCTTCTGGTTGATGAGGTCATAGCATAGGCTTCCGAAGACGGTATACATGGAAGTGGTGCTTGCACACAGATAGGCTTTCTGGCGGACGGTGTTGTATGCTTCCTTGAATCCTCCTTTGGCCAGGGTGGTGATGGCAAACAGCAGGATACCGATTCCCAAAGCTCCTCCGTAATACTTGTATGATGTTCTTCCGGCGGTATTTCTTTGTAATGCCAATAAAGGGGATACTGGCAATGGTAGATAGAGGGAAGAAGATGTCGTACCAGCGGAAGGAGTCGTAAACGCTTCCGGTGAAATCGGCGAGGTTTCCAGAAAGTCCATAGCTGTTAAGTGGGATGGCAGTATAGTAGGTGCGGAAATACATCAGGTTGACAATCAGCAGTATATCCAGCAAGAGCATGATGACTATCTCTGTTTTCCAGAGCCGGAAGAACTTATAGGGGACGAGAAGTACGAGGGTGGCTATTATTTTGGTCGCATAAAATTCGATGGTAGAGAATGAAGCGAATGTGGTGGGTATGCTCCAGATGAAATCGAATAGCAGGAATTTGAAAAATGGTGATTCCGAACAAAAGAGTCACTTTATCTGTTGCCCCTTGTTGGCTGTTGGAGCAATGAAAAGATTTCTTCTCATAAAATAGTATTTTTAAAATATTGGGGTGCAAAGATAGATATTTTAGAGAAGAAAAAGCTTCATAAACAGCAACTTTTGGAGGAAAGTTGATAAAAGTCATTTTTTCCGGATTGATGCAGTATATAAAGAATTCTTGTATTTACTTTGCAGACGTTTAAAGCAAAGAAAGCAAAACTGTTACAAACTAAGGGCTGGATTTTATTGTTCTATTGGTAATTTGAGGTGGCGATTGTGTCGTTGCCGTGATATTTTGAGTGTATGAAGAAGCATTATTTATTTTCGTTTCGGTAGCCTATTCCTATCCTATACTTCGCCCGCTTCAGGACGAAATCAGGCGTAGAGGGATGAGGTCGCATGGTTTGTTGAACCAGACTGCCCGGTTCTGTTGGATCAAGATGAGAGGTGGCTTCAATCTGTTCAGGAAGTGATGGATTATCAGCCTATTGCCGTGTTTGCGCCGGGCAACTATATTTATGATTTCTTCCGGGAGTGAAAGTTTCCTTTTCATGGCTACCCCATCAATAAGCGTGGCGATGAAAAGGACGACCATTTTCTGTCCGCGGATGGTTCGATGTCTATTGCACGCAAGGAGAAACGAGCACTCTTCCTTTCAAGGAACTTGAGAGGAAATACGGCTTCTTCAAGGTATACGAAACGGGCTGGTGCAAGGCGGATACTTTCGTGAAAGAACGTGCGCACACTCCTCATAATGCACGTCCGGTAGTCTTGTACTCTTCTACATTTACAAAGAATATAACTTCCGCCCCTCATCTGTTTGATACCATCAAGAGACTGGTGCACGAGAAGGATTGGGATTGGATTATTTCGTTCCATCCGAAATTCTCGGATATGGAAGTCCTCAAGAAATACAAGGAACTGGCTGCATCCTGTCCCAACATTACTTTCCACGAGAGCGGACTTGTCGATGCCAAGCTGCTGAACAGTGCGGATGTGCTGTTGTCCGATGCTTCGTCTGTGATTGTTGAGGCAATGATGTTGGACAAACCGGTGGTGACCTATTGCAACACCATGCCGGGAGCTCATTTGCTGAATGTCACTGACACGGATGCTGTAGAGGGAGCGATAGAAAGGCCATTTCCGTCCGGCGGAACTGATGGAACGGATGCGTGCTTATGTGCACAAGCATGAAGCCCATCTGGACGGTGAGTCCTCTTCACGGGTACTGGATGCCGTAAACAACTACATCTGGTATTTTCAAGGTAAGACCAGAACCAAGCCCTGGAATCTGGTACGTAAGTTTAAATTGCGATGGCGGGTGGGTTATCCGTTGATGGCCACTTTGCGGTTATGGTAATTGTCATAGCTTATGGAGAACACTGAGACACTACCTCTGATAAGTATTATTGTACCGGTCTATAATGTAAAGAATTACTTGGAGAAATGCCTGCAATCCATTTGCGGGCAGACTTATAAGAATCTGGAAATAATATTGATTGACGACGGCTCTTCCGATGGTTCGGGAGAGCTTTGTGATTTATTTGCCCAAAGGGATGGACGGATAAGAGTTTTCATCAGGCAAATGCAGGTCAGAGCGCAGCCAGGAATAGAGGTTTGGCGGTAGCTCAAGGTGAATTCCTTGGTTTCGTGGATAGCGACGACTGGATTGAGTCGGATATGTACGAATTCTTGTATCGCCTGTTGAAAGAGAATGGAGCGGATATATCCATTTGTTCGCATTATAGGGACAAAGGTGGGAAGAGTGTGGCGAAGTATGCTTCGGGAGAGCAGTTTGTGTTTACTCGTGATGAGGGTATTCGCGCTCTGGCAGTAGACAAACATGTCAGAAACTATATGGTGGATAAATTGTTCAAACGCAGCCTGTTTGCAGGTATTGTCTTTCCGGTTAATCGTGTTTTGAGGATTTGGCCATTTGCTATCGGGTATTTTATGGAGCAGAGAAGGTTGTGATGCAGGATACTCCTAAATACCATTATATGATACGAGGGGAGCACGATGCAGAGCAGGTATAATCCCCAGAAAGAATATAACCTTTTCAGAGCGTCTACGAGCAAGTGAAGTTCATACTTGAAAAGGTATATGGGATAAAGCTGGAGTTTATGTCATGCGTCGTGGAATACGCTTACTGGATCATACAATGATGGTAGAAGCCTCTATTTCCACTGATGAAGTCATTCGTGATGTGATTACCAAAATGCATGAATTTGACTATGTCGGTTATGGGCAATTGGGCTTTTCTCTTTCTTTGAAACGTTATCTTATTTATAATCATAAGGACTTCTATCGGAAAGCTTATCGGTTGATAAGGTCAATCTTCAAATCGAAACGTCATAAGTATTAAAACTGATTGAGTATGGCTGAAATAAAGATGTCTATTATAGTTCCGGCATATAATGCAGAGAAATATCTGAGCGTTGCCTTGATTCATTGGTAAATCAAGATTTGTCGACCAAGGAATATGAGGTTATCGTAATTAATGATGGTTCAACAGATAGAACCGGAGCTATTTTACATGAATATTCCAATCGTTATTCTTATTTTCATTGCATAACAGTAGAAAATAGCGGTGTCAGTGAGGCACGAAATTATGGTTGTCGGAAAGCTAAAGGAAAATATTTTTATTTGTTGATGCGGATGACTGGATTCAAAGTAATGTCTTACAATATGTTTATGACTCTCTTGAAAAGGATGAATTAGACATTTTGGTAATGGATTTTCAGTATTGGGATGAAAAGGAAAACTTCCCAAAGAGTTTAATCGAGTGTCTGATGAAAAGGTCTTGTCGGCTCAAGTTTGGTCTGGAACGGATTTTATGCAACAGTTTTGCCACAAGTGGTCTGGTGCAATGCTTATAGAGCCTCTTTCTGGCAAGAACATAAATTGAAGTTCTTGCCTATTCGTCATGAAGATGAAGAAATTATTCCCAGAATCTTCTTTTATGCAAGGCGTGTAAAATATTCATCTATAATTTTCTATCATTATTATAAGAATTCAGATTCGTTTATGATGAATTATGATGAACACGCTTCTCTTTATATGCTTCAGGCTATGGAGAGCTTGGAAGCATTTAGACAAAAGAATGTGAAAACGGAAAAAATGAATAGTTTTTAAAAATTTGATTGCAAGAAGGCTATTGACTACTTTTCGTATAGGAATAAGAAAAGGGATACCGGCAAGATTCCAGCATGAGATGATTGTGCAAATGAAAGCAAAGGGACTATCACCGTTACCTAAAGGAAAGGGAATTATGCATATCTTTTATATAAGTATGCCCCTTCTTTATTTATTGCATATTATCGTAGTAAAGAGAAACGAAAAGAAAATAACTTTTGGACTAAATGATAGCTTTTATGATGTAGGGAAAGTGATTTGTATTAGAGTCTGAGTTGAAACTAATTATGAAGCGAATTTTATTTTTCATGAAGTGTTTCCTTGTGGAGGAGCAGAAAGGGTTACAATTGATATAGCTAATTATCTATCTGGCTATGGTTATGAAAGCTTTGTGGCTTTATGCCATAAAACGTATGATGTAGCTGGTATAGAAGTCATAGAACTTCCTAATAAGGACATTAATTCGTTGGAGAATGCAAATGCTTTTATTGAAATTATAAATTCACTCTTTATTGATGTTTTGTATTGCCTATACATCTTTTGAAACATCTGGATTACATCATGGACGGTGTTCATTGCAAGCTGGTATTTGCGCCGCATAGTATTCCTTTATGGGAGGCTGTGGCAAAAGTGGCAGATAAAGGAAAACGCGCCGAAGGTTCGTGGTTGAAAATGTTGAAATGGCGTTTTATAACTTGTCCAAGGGAAAAATGGTTTCCGAAATATGATAAGCCGTTTATTGAACAACATAAAAATTTGTATGGACGGGCTGATGCATATGTTGTATTATGCGAAGATTATAAATATAAGCTGATAAAGAAACTTGGTGTACCTTTGAGAACAATAAATTTCACGTGATACCCAACTCTGAAAGGCAAATTCTTTCGGTCAACCATCATAAGAAGAAACAAATATTATTTGTAGGGCGCTTTACTTATGTTGATAAACGTGTGGATAGGTTGATTGATGTTTGGAAGCGGATTTATAAACAAGTGCCGGATTGGGAGCTGCTTCTGATTGGTGATGGTGTTGAAAGGCAGAATCTTCAGCAGAAAGCTACTGCCTACAATTTGCAAAGGATTCGTTTCTTGGGCTATCAGGAAGATGTGTCCGGTTTTATAGGGAGGCATCGGTGCTGTGTCTGACATCTACTTTTGAGGGGGGGGCTTTGCTTGACAGAAGCGCAGGCGAATGGAGTAGTGCCCGTGGCTTATGATTGTGGCGCCGGAGTGCGGGAGATAATTTCACCGTCAGGAGTGAATGGATTTCTTGTATCGCCTTTAATCAATCTAAATATGCGCGAACACTGTTGAAGCTATTGAAGAACCCCGATATGTTGAAACAAATGCGGCAGAATGTTGTCGTGAAAGCGCAAGAGTACTCTCCGCAGATTGTGGGAAAGAAATGGAAAGAGTTGTTTGAATCTTTGTGATAGACTAAAAGCTTTGATGTATGAATAGTGATGCTTTGCCGTTGGTTTCTGTTATCATACCTGTTTTAATACAGAGAAATATATTGAGGATTGCATTTTAGTGTGATAAATCAGAACTATAGCCGATTGGAAATTATAATAGTGAATGATGGGAGTACTGATGGCAGCCGTTCAATAATCCAGAAATATATGGAAGTTGACAGGCGTATTGTTTGTATAGACAAGAAAATGAAGGGCTGCCTCTCGCCAGGAAAACCGGGATATTGAAGGCAAACGGAAAATATATCCAGCATCTTGACAGTGATGACACGTTGATTGATGGAGCTATTGAAAAGTTAGTATGTAGGGCAGAAGAAACTGATGCTGATATTGTTGCATCTTCTTTCCTTTTGTTATCCGGACAAGGGGCCTGTTCTTTCAGAGCCTTATACATTCGGTGAGATTTCAGGAATCAGTTATTTTAGGCAGAAATTGAATTTGCAGGCTTATTGGAGTGTGTGGTCTCATTTTCAAAACGTTCATTGTTTCTTAACAACAAGATTGAAACTGTCGCCGATATATCGATAGGTGAGGATGCCATCATGATGACACAATTGATTCTGGCGGCTGATAGGATTGTTTCTTTGAATATTCCTACTGTTAATTATTATAGAAATTCGTCCTCGATGTCTTGTCTGCCGAATGAGGAAAAGTATAAGGATTTCAGGGCTTATCAACGATGGATTGAGAAATATGTGTCTGCCAAAGGTTTGTCGGAACAATTGGGAAAGGAGATTGCCTATATGCATCTTCAGACTGCATATACGAGTCTTTACTGGAAACAATACGGGATGTTGTAGATGACATGAGACGGTTGGTTGCTGATGTGAAGCGATACCCGGATTTGGTTGAAAATCTGTCCAGGCGGGAACGTAAGCTGTTGAAGGCTTACAAGCTTTCAACCTTTGGGGAATTTGAGGGTAAAATATTATATCTTAAAAACAAACTATAGAATGAATATATTGCACAAGATAAAATGTAAAATATATCGTTTTCTTCTGAAAAATGGAATGTTGGCTCCTAAGGTGGTACTTTTGATGGATGGTGGGGTCTGCTCACAGATGCATCAGTATTTGCTGGGACATCTTTTGGACAAAAGGATATAGGGTGGAATATGACTTGACCTTCTTTAAAGAGTGGGGAGCGATATGGATTATCATTTTGTCAGAAACTTTGATTTGCAGAAAGCATTTCCCTATTTATCTGTAAAGAAGGCTTCGAAAGTAGCTGTTGACGTGTATAAGAGGAAATATTATAATTTGGGGAACAATACGTTGAGTCGGGAAAATGACTTTTCATTTCTACAAAGAAGCCTCCGGTCTATTTAGGTGGTTATTATCATGTTCCGGCTGATATTTGGCTTCCTGCATTCCGGTCGCTTTTAGAGTAATGCCCGAGGTGCTGGATGCACAGAATAAATTGCTGTATTCAGAGATTGGTTCACGTCCTTGTTCCGTAGCTGTTCACGTAAGGCGTGGGGACTTGAAAGTGGAAATTCCGGCTTACGGCAAACCTGCTTCATTGGAGTATTTCAAGTCGGCAGTGGCTTATATGCAGGATAGGGATATGTCTTCTTTCTTCTATTTCTTTTCGGATGAGCCGGACTGGGTGAGGGATGAACTTATTCCGCAACTTTATCTTACGGAAGGTAATTGTAAGGTTGTCGATATAAACGGTTCGGATAAAGGATATATGGACTTGTTTTGATAGCCTGTTGTCGGCATCAGATTACCAGTAAAGGGACTTTGGGCAAATACGGTGCTCTCTTAGAGGATAATCCGGAAAAGACAGTAGTCCTTTGTGATGATGAAGTGGAATATCCGTGGAAGGAACTGTTTCTGAATCCGGTGTTTTATAGAGCCACTTCGTTATTGTTCTCAATGAATGAATAATATGGCGTATATTTACAAATTATAGAAATCTACATTTATCGATATGAGACCTAAACTAAGCATTATAACTGTAAACTTTAATAACAACAGTGGTCTAGGCAAAACGTTGGAAAGCGTCAGACACCAGTCTTTTCCTCTTACGAGCATATCATTATTGATGCCGGTTCCAAGGATGGTAGTCTGGAAACAATCAAGCAGTATGCGGAAGGAAACCCACATGTGACATTCTGGGTGTCAGAACCGGACAAAGGGATATACGACGGAATGAATAAGGGAATAGAACATGCTGGTGGAGAATACTTGCAATTCCTTAATTCCGGTGATTTTCTGGTGGGAGATGTTTTAGGTCAGGTGGATTTTGATGGGACGGAATACATTTATGGCGATGTAAGGGTTGCTGTTTCGGTAGATAAGAAGATAGATATACAATCTCCTTTTCCTCTCGACCTTGTCTTCATTTTACTGAAAGATACCATTTGTCATCAAGTGTGTTTCATTCGTCGCTCCCTTTCAATAATCAACGATACAGAACGGACTATATCTTGGCATCCGATTGGATTCATATTGTAGAGAATATCATCCTGAAAGGATGCAGCTATAAACGTGTGCCGGTATGCATTGCCGAATACGACGGAAATGGAATCAGTGCGTCCAGCGGGTCTTTAGGGTAGACGAGCGGATGCGTTGGATAAAGGATAACATACCGGCAGCATTTTATGATAGCTTGTTGGAACTCGATAGAACCCGGATGGAACTTAATGAATATAAGAATTCCGAGTTAGGTAAAATAATCCCCATAGTGAGCCATACAAGGAGGTTCTCCAAACGTGCCCGGAAACTCGTTCTGTTCTTGTATAGAATAAATTCCATCTTCTCGTCCTCATCAAGGTGGAATAAGAATCAAAAAAGAAGTAGTGATATGGATGTCGTGATATGTGTTTCTTCCAAGGACTGTCTGATTGTCAAAAGACTGTTTTATATTCACCGGAATATAGGAAGTGATAATATTTATATTATAACAGACAAGCATAGTTTCGGCTTCTTTTCAAAAGGTTCCGGAGCAGATATAATGTCAGTCTGGTTGATGAGGAAGAGATTGTTGCGGACCGTCGGCAGCTGGAGGCAATAGCCGGGCGGCACTTCACATGTGAGTATAGATTCGGATGGTATTACCAGCAGTTCCTCAAGATGGAATTTGCGCGTAGCCGATACGCCAAAGATTATTATCTGATATGGGATAGTGATACCATCCCTCTTAACCGGTTGTCCTTTTACCTCAAATAAAATGATATTTACTCCGAAAACAGAATATCATGAGCCCTACTTCAGGACGATGCAGGCACTCGTCGGCTATGACAAGGCTACGGACTATTCTTTTATTGCCGAACACATGCTCGTTTCTGTTTCTATTATGAAGGAGCTGATTCGGAAGATGGAAACTTCCGGCATTCCGGGCGATTCATGGTTTGAGAAGGTTATCAATGCAGCTCCTGCGGATGAGAAGAATGGATTTTCTGAATTCGAAACTTATGGAACTTATTGCCATTACAATTATCCGGATTGTTTCATCCTGAAGGAACTCCGCACATTCAGAGAAGCAGGAAACGTTTATAGTCGTAGTATCTCTAAAAGAAAGCTCCGGAAATTATCCAGGAAATACGATACTATTTCGCTGGAAAGCTGGAGCACTCCCGTAAGTCTATTAGGAAATTGTGCAATGATATGGAGGAATACATATTCTATCCATTGATGAAGCTGGTTTCAAAATTGCGGTAAAATTGAATAGGAAAGGAAATAAAGGGGATGATAGCGTGGAAGAGGGATTTTAGTACCCTTCCCACACTGTCAAATCTTTAGAAGCAATAACCCAATGAGAGCATCAGGTTGCGGTTTTGTTGCTACCGTTCTCAATATTGTCAGTCAGTCCCCAGTCATATCCGATGGAGAGTTGATATTTCTGACAGAATTCAATACCGGCTTTTAATCCCAGACCGAAGTCGAAACGTTTCAAGGCATTGTCTCCGAAAGCGCTGGCAGAATCATAGATATTCGTAAATCCTCCTACTGCGTCAATTGAGTAGTCCGTTTCTTTCATCTTGCCGAAGAGACCGACGGCAAAGTAAGGGCCGAAGTTGGCAAATAGGCTGATGTTCTCCGTTACGGCATGTTTGTAGCCCATGTGTATGGGGATTTCCAAATAGTAAGGATTGATTTTAAGGATGCGCCACTGGCGCTGACTTGTGCTCCTTTAGGGACAGCAGTGCAGCCATGTCGAGATAAACACCTTGGGCTATCTGGGACAAGTCTTTCTCGGCCTTGATGCCGATATGGAAACCTACCTTGCTGTCAAAACCATCGGTGGAGAAATTACTGGAATTCATACCTGCCATCGCTCCCCATTTGAGGTCTTCTTGCGCGTGGATGCCCATAACGCCGGTCATCAGTAATGCGAATAAAACTAAAATCTTTTCATGTTGTTTATTAATTAATGTTGGTGCAAAGGTAATGCTTATTAGAGAAATGTGTTTAATCCTTTTGAATATTTTCAATCTTTATAAGGAAGCATGTAGCCTATTATATAACCGATTTTTCGGGGTCGAGCGCATAACCCATATTCTGCATATACTTCACTTCTGCGGAAGATGTTGTGTAGAAGGTATTTCTGACTGAACCTTTGTAAAGTCTATAAAGAGGGACGGTTCCAGGCATTTCGTTTTTGTAAATATAGCCTTGAATGTATGATGTTTTAAAATTATCGTAGTTATATCCTTTCTTTTGCATGTCTTGGACCTCATCCCACGAGGTTGTATAGTATGAATTCTTTGTAGAAGATTTATATAGTCTGTAAATAGGCACAGTCCCGGGTCTGCATTTTGAATACATATCCCTGAACATAATTAGTTAATATAGGGTCAGGAAGATAGCCAATATTCATTTTGTCTATTATTTCTTCATATGAAGATGAGTAAAGGTGTTTCTGTCTTTGCCTTTGTATACCCTATAAAATGGATTCACTTCTTTCACAACGATTTTTGCTATCAATATAGGCAAGTACAGCTTCTTTTACTTTTGCTTTTAATCGGGTCGGATATTAAGTCATAGATAGGATATGTCGCATTCCAGTCCGCGTCAATCAGTTTTGAATGCTTGTCGTCTACGGATTCCGACCAAGCTCCTAAGTTGATGGTGTATGAAGTGCTTTGGTCGGGAGTCACGGTTATTGATGTCCCGGATGTGGATCCGCCGATTGATTTGATATGGCATTCCCAATTGGTGTTTTTGTTTGTTTCTGTTATTTCAGTTTTATTCCATGCTCCGTTGGCATTTAAACCTATAGAACTGAGATTGAACTTGGCTCCGGCACTTACAGTTTTGGTCTTTTCAGTACGATTTGTTTCTTCTGTTATCGCTGATTTATAATCTGCAACATATTTTCCTCCGACAATAATTTGGGTCAGTACATGAGTTCCATACATTTCTACGATTTTGCAGCAGAATATTTATTGAGGTCTTCGATGAAAGTCGCGGATAGGTATTGGGACAATGTACTTATGTCTGTATTCAATAAATATCTTCTTTGCTTTTCAGGACTTCAGCTCTTGCAAAGGAGTATTTGGTAGAGTAAGATGACATGGTGTTTGACTTGAAACCGGTTTTGATTGTACCAGAGAAGAATCCTTCGGCATCATCTTTAATGCCTATTTTGCCTACAGACCCTTCGAAGTTGGTATCAGTGATGACTTGGTGCAGAAAGGAGTATGCATCTTCTCCGGCAAACACTCTTTGGTCGATTATGCCTATAAAGGGTTGTCGAATCTGTCTTTATGGTCTTTGACGAATGCATCCACATCTATTATTCTTAATTTGGTTGAATTCTCGCCCATATATTCTTCGGTTATGTCATAGCCATAACCTAATACATCATATATGCCATCACCTGCGGTTCGGGTATTTACGCTTTGAGGAAGTGACGTTGAATCGGGTTCGATGACACTTTCATCGGAACAACCGGATAATGCAAGTATTATCCAGCTCATAAATAGAACTAACTTTTCATGAATTTCGTATACTTTTGATTGATAAATTAATTGTTTGCTGAGTGCTTCTATAGCGTGAAGCTGCCATATAGGAATGCTTCATCGGACTCTATTTGAATGGAGTAGTTGCCGCATGATTCTTCATCCAGGTTGATGCTGATATTTGTTGGAGCATCGCATGTTTCTGAATAGACGGTTTCACCGGTCGATTCGTTGATGAGGGTGATGGTGACAGTGGGCAATGTCTCGTTGAAGTCGATGCATACTGTATTATTATATAAGTAGGCATTGGCAGTTTGGATGATACTACGAGATATAGGGTGTTTTCTTTACTAATCGGATCTTTTCTTTGCTTGGTTAGGGCAATTTCTGTAAAAGGATTGTTTTCTTTTGTGCGTATGTCACAATATTGCTTAAAAGAATGTCGCAATTAAGATAGACAATAGTTTTTCATCATTATACACTTTTTGATTATTGATGCCGCAAAGGTCGGTTTAATACGGCAGGATAAGTGTATAATATTGTATAATTTCGGTGTATAATGGCGTATAATATTGTATAATTGTTGTACTTGCTAATGATTGTTATGATTGGCTAGATGATTGGAGATTCTTTTTAAAGCTTCCTTAAGAGATATCTCTTTGTGTGCAAAGCCCATTTTGTTTTCTAATATGCGGTCTGCCTTTTGTAAATAGTATCCCGTTCGCAGCTCAATATATGGCAAAAGTGGCTTATCGGGAGGTTTGTCAGGTACAGACAACATAAGTAGATTTCGTCTTCTGTCAGGTGATATTTTGATTGTAGTTCCCGGCAATATTATTCCAACATTTGTTGGTTTCTGCAATTAGTTGTAGCCAGTCACCTTGATGCATTATTTCTGATTCTGCCTTTTCTTTATGAGAGCGGATGATTAGAGTCATCTTGTTGTATACCTCAGATTGTTCGAACAGAACAAGTCCTGCCTTATACAGCATTTCTTTTCGGTTCGGTTATTGGGCTTTGCTTTCTTTTCTTATAGGATAGGATGATTACAGCTACAATGAGGGTTAATGTGATTATTGATATACTTATGATAGAGTAATGGGTGTGTTTGCTGATTATGTTTTGCTTGTTGCTTGGCATCCCTTGTTCTGCGCAGACAATGGCATCGGGCTGTCTGGACTTCTGCATGCTGTCCAAATAGGCAGAGTAGTTGCGTTCCATCTCTAAGGAAGTAGCTAAGTCTCCTTGCTCTTTGGCTATGTCTGCTAGATACATGTAAGCCCCGGCTTTGGTGGCATAGTCTGTTGTGAAAAGGGATTTTTGTAGGTAGTAGCGGGCAGAATCATATTGCAATATTAGGTAATATGCGCTTCCAAGTAGTTCGAAAGCTTTGTAGCATGTTGTGCGGTCTTTCTGTACGCCAAGATTCTGTTTGGCGAATTCTATAGCTTTCTCTCCGTTTTCCATCCAGTTGTATAGTTGGCATAGTGAGGAGAACACATTTTCTTTTAATTGTATGTTGGACTGTTTTGGACGATAGCGAGTGCCTTCAACATCATTTTTCGGCTTCGGGATAGAATTCCTCTCCTTTTCCATTCGGATGAGTCCTCGTCGTGACAGAACTTCTGCTTGAAGAACAGAGTCCTTTAGCTGAATACCTATTTGTTGTGCCAATTGATAGCTGGAATCGGCTTGTGTATTTAGGTTTTGTGAATAGTATAGATAACCTATATTCAGGTAGATAAGACTTAATAGACGTCTTTCTCCTGCTTTTTCAGCCAAGGGCTTTGCTATGAGGTATTGAGTCATAGATTCTGTTCTTCTCTGTGAATCCCGGTAGACGCAGCCGGAATAGTAATGGGCCCTTGCCCGCTTTTCTATGTCGTTTGTGCCGTTGTAGTAGGTCAGGGCCGATTGTATCAGGGAATCATTGGTTTGGATAATGTAGTTCTTATCTCTTGCTTCTGTCATTAATAGGTCATAATAAGCACTGTCAGCTTGGGTCTGCAGGCTGTTTGTCGGGAATGCTTCGAGCATAGATAGGGCAGTGTCCGGTTGCTGAACGATGAGCGAGTCAATTGCAATCAGGTACTTATTATAGTTCACTCGGGTATTGCAAGCAATGGACAGAAGTACGATTAGGACAGATAGGGTTGTGATAATAGCTTTTCTCATGTGGTGAACAAAGTTCTCAGTTAAGTCGGGTGCAAAGGTACATCTTTTCATTATTTACTCATATAATTGCTTGGGCATATTGAAGTTTGAAGAAAATTGTGTGGAAGTTAGGAGTAAAGATGGAAAATAAATGAGCCGGCTATTATTAAGATGACAATGTATGAGTGTACATGGTGCTGGAGAAGTATGCAAGGACACAAAGAAAGTAGAGAATGTGGGCATTTAGGCAGAAATAACCTGAAACCCTTTTCCATTCCCTCGTTTTCTTGTATCTTTGCGACCTCATAATTCACTTAACTACAAGCAATGAAGGAATTTCTGCAGCTGATGCGACGCTTTGTGTCGCCTTACAAGAGATATATCGGTTGGGCAATCGTGCTCAATGTACTGTCTGCCATATTCAACGTATTTTCATTCACATTGTTGATTCCTATTCTCAATATCCTCTTCAAAACGGGGAGAATACCAAAGTGTACGAGTACATGGAGTGGGGAGCGAAGGCATCAAGGAAGTGGCGGTGAATAATTTCTATTACTACGTCACCCAGATGATTGAGACACACGGGCCACAGATGACATTGCTGTTCATGGGGCTTTTCCTTGCTTTCATGACCATGCTGAAGACTTCCTGCTATTTCGGTTCTTCCGCCATTATGATTCCCCTTCGTACGGGAGTGGTACGCGATATCCGCGTGATGGTCTATTCCAAAGTGATGCACTTGCCGCTCGGCTTTTCTCTGAAGAAAGGAAAGGGGACATCATTGCACGTATGAGCGGTGACGTAGGCGAAATTGAAAACTCCATTACCAGCTCACTGGATATGCTGCTCAAGAATCCTATCCTGATTCTGCTTTATTTTTCCACTCTGATTGTAACCAGCTGGCAGCTGACTCTGTTTACTGTCCTGGTATTGCCGGGTATGGGCTGGCTGATGGGAAAAGTCGGCAAGAAACTGAAACGTAAGTCGTTGGAAGCCCAAGGGAAATGGAGTGATACCATGTCGCAACTGGAAGAGACGCTTGGTGGACTGCGTATAATCAAGGCTTTCATAGCCGAAGACAAGATGGTAGACCGTTTTAAGCAATGCAGCGACGAGCTGCGTGATGCCACCAACAAGGTAGCCATCCGTCAGTCGTTGGCACATCCGATGAGTGAATTCCTCGGTACGCTACTCATTGTATTGGTACTGTGGTTCGGTGGTCTGCTTATTCTGGGCGACGGCACTTCCATGGAAGCATCAACGTTCATCTTCTATATGGTGATTCTGTACAGTATCATCAATCCGTTGAAAGACTTTGCAAAGGCAGGATACAACATTCCAAAGGGTCTGGCATCCATGGAACGTGTGGACAAAATACTGAAAGCCGAGAATCCCATTAAGGAACCGGTAAACCCGTTGCCGCTGCACGGGATGAATGACCGGATTGAATTTAAGGACCTCTCCTTCAGTTACGACGGCAAGCGCGAAGTGTTGAAGCACGTCAATCTGATGGTGCCCAAAGGACAGACCATTGCACTTGTCGGCCAGTCCGGTTCCGGCAAGTCGACATTGGTGGATTTGCTGCCGCGCTATCACGATGTGCAGTTAGGTGAGATTACAATTGACGGTGTGAATATTAAGAATTTTCGCATCCACGACCTGCGTGCGTTGATAGGAAACGTGAACCAAGAGGCCATTCTGTTCAATGACACCTTCTTCAACAACATTGCCTTCGGTGTGGAAAATGCAACTATGGAGCAGGTGGTCGAAGCGGCAAAGATTGCCAATGCCCACGACTTCATCATGGAGACCGAACTCGGTTATCAGACCAACATTGGCGACCGTGGCGGCAAGCTTTCCGGCGGACAGCGCCAGCGTATCAGTATTGCCCGTGCCATCTTGAAGAATCCGCCTATCCTGATACTCGATGAGGCCACTTCAGCACTCGATACCGAAAGCGAACGACTGGTGCAGGAGGCTCTGGAACGGCTAATGAAGACCCGTACCACGATTGCCATCGCCCACCGCCTTTCCACCATCAAGAATGCGGATGAGATTTGTGTACTCTATGAAGGTGAAATCGTGGAACGTGGTAAGCACGAGGAACTTCTCGAGAAGAACGGCTATTATAAGAGACTGAATGATATGCAGTCTCTCTCATAGAAATAAAATTCTGCGTACTTTGCTTCCACCCGCTTGTGCTAGGCTGTTATGACTAAATAGGAAGTTAATTTCCTGCAAACAGCCTATTAATTCTTCTTTCTCTTCTATATTTCTTACGCAGAATCTATGATGCAGGTGGGTGTTGACGGCTGCCGGCAGAGTGTTTCACGGCTGTTAGGCGATGATGAATAAAGAGTGTTCTTTTACCTTTTACGCTTTTTAATATCTGCTTGCTTCCATTCTATCACTAATTATCCTATTTTGCAAAGAACACATACATAAACATTGCAAATATCATGAAAAATTATATCCAACGTCTACGACGACAGCTACTATGACTATCAGTCCAAGTACTCTTAATCATGTAATTCAATCGACCCCGATAATACTATAACTGTAAATATTTAATATTCGCCTACCATGAAAATAAAAGTTGGTTTGATAGGGTTCGGCAGAATGGGGCAAATGTATTGGGAGGAAATGCAGAAAAGCGGTCGATGGGACATCGCATATATCTGCGATACCGATCCGGCCTCCCGAGAATTGGCAAGAAACCTTTCCCCTTCATCCAGAATCATATCCGATGAACAAGAAATCTTTGATGACCAGAGTGTAGAAGCTGTTGGTCTTTTGCATTGGCAAATTCCAGAAAGAACAAATAGAGAAAGCTGTCCGGAGCAATAAGCATATCCTGACGGAGAAACCCATTGCCGATACCATTGATAAGGAATGGGAAATTGTGGACCTGATTGAAAAGTATGATCGCATTGCCGCTGTCAACCTTTATCTGCGGAACTCCTGGTATCACCAGGCTATGAAGCAGTTTATCGATGAAGGCGAGATTGGCGAACTGGCTATCTTGCGCATCTGCCACATGACTGGATTGGCGCCGGGCGAGGGACACGAATATGAGGGTCCCGCCTACCACGACTGCGGCATGCACTACATAGACATTGCCCGCTGGTATGCCGACAGTGAATACAAGACCTGGCATGCCCAAGGCATGCGGATGTGGGACTACAAGGACCCTTGGTGGGTACAGTGCCACGGTACGTTCGAGAACGGCATCGCCTTCGATGTCACACAAGGCTTCGTCTACGGACAACTCTCCAGAAACCAGACTCATAATGCATATACGGACATTATCGGTACAAAGGTATCGTGCGCATGACGCATGATTTCCGGACTGCCGTAGTGGAACTTCACGGCGTGAACCGTACGCTTCGCCTGGAGAAACCGTTTGGCGGAAAGAACCTGGACAAGCTCTGCAACATTATGGCCGACTCCATCGAGAGCGGGAAACGCGATCCGAGATTGCCGCAGATGCGAGACTCGGCCATTGCTTCCCAATACGGATGGACCTTCCTGGAGGATGCGCGCCGCCACGACCTGCCCGGCATAGGCGACTTGCAGACGCTGGAGGAAATCAGGAGCGCCGGAGGCATATGAAAGAAGGTTACGGACTGCTCCGTCCGAAGAAGACGGTAGTCTGATGCCTACTGTAATTAAGGATTGTTTTAAAACTCATTATATTAACCGATTTTAAAATCTAAAGAACCATGTCGAAATTTACAAGAAGAGAATTTCTTAAGACCGGAGGTTTAGCTTTGGCGGGTCTTACCATTGCTCCAAGCAGCATTTTGGGTAAGAGCCACGGACACGTGCCTCCCAGTGACCGTTTGAACATTGCTGCCGTAGGTATCGGCGGTATGGGACACACCAACATCAACCATGTGAAGGCTACGGAAAATATCGTGGCGCTTTGTGACGTAGACTGGCGCTACGCGAAAGGTGTGTTCGATGAGCTTCCCAATGCGAAGAAGTATTGGGACTATCGTAAGATGTACGATGAGATGGGTAAGGACATCGATGCCGTTATCATCGCTACTGCCGACCATACACATGCCATCATTACTGCTGATGCCATGACGATGGGCAAACATGTATATTGCCAGAAACCGTTGACGCACTCCGTATATGAGTCCCGTCTGCTTACCCGCCTGGCCGCTTCTACGGGAGTAGTTACCCAGATGGGTAACCAGGGTTCTTCGGACGAGGGTACCGACTTGGTATGCGAGTGGATATGGAACGGCGAAATCGGTGACGTGACGAAGGTGGAATGTGCTACCGACCGTCCCATCTGGCCGCAAGGATTGAATGTTCCCGAAAGGAAGACCGCATTCCCAAAACCCTGAACTGGGATTTGTTTACCGGTCCTGCCAAGATGAATCCATATAACGAAATCTATCATCCCTGGAACTGGCGCGGATGGTGGGATTATGGTACGGGTGCTTTGGGCGATATGGCTTGCCACATCCTGCACCAGCCGTTCAGAGCTTTGAAGTTGCTGTATCCTACCAAGGTAGAAGGTTCATCTACATTGTTGCTCAATGCCTGCGCTCCGCAAGCACAGCATGTGAAGCTGACTTTCCCGCACGTGAGAATATGCCGAAGGTGGCTATGCCCGAAGTGGAAGTTCACTGGTATGATGGTGGCATGATGCCCGACCGTCCGAAAGGCTTCCCGAAGGAAAGCAACTGATGCAGAGCGGTGGCGGTCTGACTATCTTCCACGGAACGAAGGATACGCTGATTTGCGGTTGCTACGGACAGAACCCGTGGTTACTTTCTGGCCGCGTGCCCAATGCACCGAAGGTTTGCCGCCGTGTGCCGAAGGCTATGAATGGCGGTCATGAGATGGACTGGGTACGTGCTTGTAAGGAAAGTCCTTCCAGTCGCGTAATGCCTAAGTCTGATTTCTCCGAAGCAGGACCGATGAATGAAATGGTGGCAATGGGTGTATTGGCCATCCGTCTGCAGGGCCTGAACAAGACACTGGAATGGGACGGAGCCAACATGCGCTTCACCAATATCGGCGACGACGAGACATTGCGTACAGTCATCAAGGACGGCTTCAAGATACACAACGGCCATCCGAGCTTCGACAAGACATGGACAGATCCGGTAAATGCCAAGGCTTTTGCAGAAGAGCTCATCAAGCATAACTACCGTGAAGGCTGGAAGTTGCCCGATATGCCCAGATAAACATTAAAAGAGCACCGGAAACCAGGTTCCGGTGCTCATAAACGAATACTAATTATTTAATTTTTCAGATTATGAAGAAAATATATTATCCTTTGGCTTGCTGCCTTATTGGCGGTATACTCGCTTCTTGTGGCGGCGGTGCAAAAATCGAACGCTACGGAGGAAGCAGCGGCTCCTACTACTACTGCGGTGTCTTATTCCAAGTCTCTGAAAGCGCCTGAAACGGACAGCTTGAACCTGCCGATTGATGCGGACGGTTATATCACTATCTTTGATGGAAAGAGCTTGGACGGATGGCGTGGATACGGTAAGGACAAAGTGCCTTCCAGATGGATTATTGAGGATGGTTGCCTCAAATTCTGTGGAACCGGTACCGGCGAAGGACAGACCGGTGAGGGCGGTGACTTGATTTTCGCCCATAAGTTCAAGAACTTTGAGCTGGAACTGGAATGGAAGATTTCCAAAGGTGGTAACTCCGGTATCTTCTATCTGGCTCAGGAAGTTACTTCAAAGGACAAGGACGGCAACGAAGTATTGAACCCATCTATATCTCTGCTCCCGAGTTCCAGGTGCTGGATAACGCCAATCATCCGGATGCCAAACTGGGTAAGGACAACAACCGTCAGGCTGCTTCCTTGTACGACATGATACCGGCTGTTCCGCAGAACGCCAAACCTTTCGGCGAATGGAACAAGGCAAAGATTATGGTATACAAAGGTACTGTAGTTCACGGACAGAACGATGAAAACGTACTGGAATATCACTTGTGGACTAAGCAATGGACTGAAATGTTGCAGGCAAGCAAGTTCAGCGAAGAGAAGTGGCCCTTGGCTTTCGAACTGTTGAACAACTGTGGCGGCGAAAACCACGAAGGCTTTATCGGTGTGCAGGATCATGGCGACGATGTTTGGTACCGCAACATCCGTGTAAAGGTTCTCGACTAATTCCTTCTAAAAGATAGTACTATGAGAATCAAACATATGATGATTTTGTCAGCACTGTGCTTATCCATGATGGCCACAAGCTGCAGCAGCCACAGCACGGAAACGGCGCCGGAAACGACGAAAAGGAAGTAGCCATCCAGCTCTACTCTGTAAGAGACTTGGTGAAGGACGGCAGTAACCTCGACCAGATTCTGAAGGATTTGGCTGATATGGGCTATACCAGTGTGGAGGCCGCCAACTACAATGACGGTAAGTTCTACGGCAAGACTCCCCAGGAGTTCAAACAGATGGTGGAAAAGAGCGGTATGACCGTGCTTTCTTCGCACACTACCCACGGGTTGTCGGACGAGGAACTGGCTTCGGGCGACTTTACGGAAGCCTTGAAATGGTGGGATCAGTGCATTGCTGCCCATAAGGAGGCCGGTATGGAGTATATCGTGACTCCGTATCTCTCCGTTCCCAAGACATTGAAAGACTTGCAGACCTACTGCGACTATTACAATGAAGTGGGCAAGCGCTGCCAGGCTGCCGGTTTGAAATACGGTTACCACAATCATGCCCATGAATTCCAGAAAGTGGAAGACAAGGAGCTGATGCTGGACTACATGCTGCAACACACCAATCCGAATATGTATTCTTCCAGATGGACGTTTACTGGGTAGTGCGCGGCCAGAACAGCCCGGTGGATTACTTCAACAAGTATCCCGGACGCTTCACCATGCTCCATATCAAGGATCACCGCGAGATTGGGCAGAGTGGTATGGTAGGTTATGATGCTATCTTCAAGAATACGGATACTGCTGGCGTGCGCCACATCGTAGCTGAGATTGAGAAATACAGCTGCCCGTAGAAGAGAGTGTGAAGCAGAGTCTTGACTACTTGCTTGATGCTCCTTTCGTGAAGGCATCGTATAGCAAATAAAACATGATGGCGGCTATTCATTCATAAGCTCGGCCGCATCATTTTCTTGACGCGGGCACAACCGGATGAAGAATCCGGGTGCCCGCGTTTTTTCCTTCCGAAGTCGGCCGGAATTTCCCCATTGCTTTGTCTCCCATTTTAGGATGCGGGTGGTGTAGGTGTTTTCGCGCAACCACTTCTCCGCACGTTCTATTAGGTGGAAAAGCTCTTCGGTCTTGGCGTCGCGCGGCAGTTTGGTCTTGCATTTTTCTGTTTTATCCAGTTGATGGCGTTCACGCTGTCACTGTAGATGGGCATGTCGAAACCTTTCTGTTTCAACAAGGCAAGTCCGTGGACAATGGCGAGGAATTCGCCGATATTGTTGGTTCCATACATCGGCCCGAAGTGAAAGATTTCCTGACGGCTGGCGACGTGTACTCCCGGTACTCCATGGCACCGGGATTTCCGCTGCAGGCGGCGTCTACGGCAAGGCTGTTTTCCGCGACGGCGGTGGGAAGGGGAGCGTCGGCGCCGGGAATAGTCTTGGCAGGAGAGGGAGCCGACCGCTTGATGTACGTGTACGGCGAAGAGGCAAAGGCTTTTCCGCTTCCTCGCGTGATTCGAATGACTTGTATTTTGCTCCTTCGTAGCCTTTGGTCTGCAGTTGGCAGTCTGTCCAGGAAGTGTAGATACCCGGGCTGACTCCCGCCCATACGACGTAATATTTTTCTTTCTTCATAACTGCGGACAAAGGTAAAAAGAAAATCCGAACAACTTAACTCTTTCATTTGTTTCTTTGTATGGCGGATATAAAATAAAGAAGAGAAGTCTCAATAAAAAGAAAGGACAAAAATGAAGAGAACATTTGCAGAAGCCATGGCGCATCGCCGTAGTTATTACTCTATCGGCAGCGATTCGCCAGTACTGGATGAAGAAATAGTACACATTATTCGTGAAGCCGTAAAGAATGTGCCGTCAGCTTTCAATTCACAGTCTACAAGAATTGTATTGTTGCTGGGCGACGAACATAAAAATTGTGGAACATCGTGAAGGAAACCCTGAAAGCACGCATCTCTGCCGAGGCTTTTGCCAAGACGGAAGCCAAGATTGACGGCTGTTTTGCCAGCGGACACGGTACTGTGCTCTATTTTGAAGATACTTCTGTAGTCAAGAAGCTGCAGGAAACATTCCCTTCCTATAAGGATAATTTCCCCACTTGGTCACAGCACACCTCCGCTATGCACCAGTTTGCCATCTGGACTATGCTGGAAGATATGGGGTTGGGCGCCCCTGCAACACTATAACCCCTTGATTGACGACGAGGTACGTCGCACCTGGAACCTGCCCGACAACTGGATGATGATTGCACAGATGCCCTTCGGTACACCCACTGGTGAACCGGGAGAAAAGGAATTCGAAGATTTAAGCAAGCGTATCAAAATTTTCTCTGATACAGAGGCGTTTTCAGCTTGGAATTGCTACCTTTGCAGGAAACCTGTAACTCGTAGCAGATATGATACGTATTTTCTACATGGGAGCCGGTAAAACTACTTTAGGAAAGGCTTTTGCCCGCGAAATGAATGTGCCGTTCATTGATTTGGACTGGTACATCGAAGAACGTTTTCACAAATCAATCCGTGAATTGTTCACCGAGCGGGGAGAAGCCTCTTTCGTGAATTGGAGCGAAACATGCTGCATGAAGTAGGGGAATTTGAGGATGTCGTGGTCTCTACCGGTGGCGGTACTCCTTGTTTTGACAATATGGAGTATATGAACGGTTGCGGGCAGACGGTGTTTCTGGATGTACACCCCGATATTCTGTTCCGCCGGCTCCGGGTGGCGAAGCAGCAACGCCCCATCCTGCAAGGCAAGACGGACGAAGATTTGCGCACCTTCATTGTGGAGGCGCTGGATAAGCGTGAGCCTTTCTACTCGCAGGCCCGTTATCGCTTTGATGCCGGTTATCTGGAAAGCCGCAGCCAGATTAGCGAATCCGTGCAACGGTTACGCCAACTTTAGGACTTTAATCCCTTGTAAATGTGTATTTTTCAGTCCGAGGAGCTGGATATATTAGATTTATGTGTATTTTGTCGCCCCTTTATAAGACACACTATAGTGGGAAAATAGTAAATTGTAAATAGTCTAATAGTAAATGTACTGATGAGAAAATGGCGTATTGAAGATTCAGAAGAGCTGTACAACGTAACTGGTTGGGGCACTTCGTACTTTGGTATCAATGACAAAGGTCATGTTGTGGTGACACCGCGTAAGGATGGGGTTGCCGTCGATTTAAAAGAGTTGGTGGACGAGTTGCAGTTGCGCGATGTAGCGGCTCCGGTATTGGTGCGTTTTCCCGATATTCTGGACAACCGCATCGAGAAGGTGTCCTGCTGCTTCAGACAGGCAGCCGACGAGTACGGGTATAAAGGAGAGAACTTTATTATCTATCCCATTAAAGTGAATCAGATGCGTCCCGTGGTAGAAGAGATGATTAACCATGGGAAGAAGTTCAATCTGGGGCTGGAAGCGGGTTCAAAGCCGGAGTTGCATGCTGTGATAGGGGTCAATACAGACCCGGGTTCCCTCGTGGTTTGTAACGGATATAAGGACGAGAGCTTCATTGAACTGGCACTGTTGGCACAGAAAATGGGCAAACGCATTTTCTTGTTGTAGAGAAACTTAATGAGTTGAATCTTATTGCCAAGATGGCGAAGCAATTGAAGGTGAAACCTAATATCGGCATTCGCATTAAATTGGCTTCCAGTGGAAGTGGCAAATGGGAAGAAAGCGGAGGAGATGCCAGCAAGTTCGGACTGACATCCAGTGAACTGCTCGAAGCGCTGGACTTCTTGGAGAAAAAGATATGAAGGACTGTCTGAAGCTGATACATTTCCATATCGGCAGTCAGATAACCAAGATACGCCGCATCAAGAATGCTTTGCGTGAAGCTTCGCAATTCTTTGTGCAGCTGAACAAGATGGGCTTCAACATCGAATTCGTGGATACCGGTGGCGGTATGGGAGTTGATTATGACGGTACACGCTCTTCAAGTAGCGAAAGCTCCGTCAACTATTCCATCCAGGAATATGTCAACGATGTGGTGTCGACTTTCGTTGATGTTGCCGACAAACACGGGTTCCCTCATCCCAATATCATTACCGAAACGGGACGTAGCCTGACTGCCCATCACTCCGTGCTTATCTTCGAAGTGCTGGAAACGGCTTCCTGCCCGAAATGGACGACGACTGGGAACCGGGAGAGGATGCTCACGAACTGGTGAAGGAACTGTATGACATCTGGGATAATCTGAGCCAGCGCAGTATGCTGGAACCTTGGCACGATGCGCAGCAGATACGCGAAGAGGCACTCGACCTTTTCAGCCATGGCATCGTCGACCTGAATACGCGTGCACAAATAGAGAAACTCTACTGGAGTATCTGCCGCGAAATCAACTCCATTGCCAGCGGCATGAAGCACTGCCCCGAGGAATTCCGCAAGTTGAGCAAGCTGCTTGCCGACAAGTATTTCTGTAACTTCTCGCTGTTCCAGTCATTGCCCGATTCCTGGGCTATCGACCAGATGTTCCCCATCATGCCCATACAGCGGCTGGATGAAAGACCCGACCGTGAGGCTACCTTGCAGGACATGACTTGCGACTCGGACGGCAAGATTGCCAATTTCGTCAGCTCGCGTGCCGATACGACCACCCTGCCGTTGCACTCGTTGCGCGACAAGGAACACTACTATCTGGCGGTTTTCTGGTCGGAGCTTATCAAGAGATTCTGGGAGATATGCACAATCTGTTTGGTGATACGAATGCCGTGCATGTGTCTGTCAATTCAAAGGCTACACCATCGACCAACTGATTGACGGCGAGACGGTGGCTGAGGTGTTGGATTACGTGCAATATAATCCTAAAAACTGGTACGTACGCTGGAAACTTGGGTGACGCAGTCCGTCAAGGAAGGGCGTATCTCTGTGGAAGAAGGGAAGGAATTCTTGTCTAATTACCGTTCCGGACTGTACGGATATACTTATTTGGAATAAAATGGAGAAACTGACTGTAATAAAGGTGGGTGGCAAGATCGTAGAAGAGGAAGCCACCCTCTATAAGTTATTGGATGACTTTGCAGCCATCGAAGGCTACAAGGTCTTGGTACACGGAGGCGGACGCTCGGCCACGAAGCTCGCTGCCCAACTGGGTATTGAAAGTAAAATGGTGAATGGCCGCCGCATCACTGATACCGAAACGCTGAAGGTGGTGACCATGGTGTATGGCGGACTGGTGAATAAGAATATCGTTGCCGGCTTGCAGGCGCGTGGTGTCAATGCACTGGGCTTGACGGGAGCCGATATGGATGTAATCCGTTCGGTAAAGCGTCCCGTGAAGGAGGTGGATTATGGGTTTGTGGGCGATGTGAAGCAGGTGAATGATGCTTTCTTGGCAGACCTCATTCATAAGGGTGTGGTTCCCGTGATGGCTCCGTTGACACACGATGGAGACGGGCACATGCTGAATACGAATGCCGACACTATTGCCGGAGAGACCGCCAAGGCTTTGGCAGGTTTGTTCGATGTAACTTTGGTGTTCTGCTTTGAAAGAAGGGTGTGCTGCGCAGCGAAGACGATGATGACAGCGTGATTCCACAGATAACGCCGGAGGAATTTAAGCAATATGTAGCCGATGGAGTGATTCAAGGTGGCATGATTCCAAAATTGGAGAACTCTTTCGAGGCGTTGAATGCGGGTGTGTCCGAAGTCGTAATCACTTTAGCATCAGCCATCAACGGGAACAGTGGAACCCGTATCCGAAAATAATTCAAAAACGGCAATAGGCTGTAACTTTCTGAATACTTAACCGTCAATTTATTAGAGATGCAAGAACTCAGCTTTCGCAATGACATTCTCCCGCTGAAGGACAAGCTCTTTCGGTTAGCCCTGAGAATTACGTTCGATAGGGCAGAGGCAGAGGATGTCGTGCAGGAAACGCTGATAAGGGTCTGGAACAAGCGTGACGAGTGGTCGCAATTCGGCTCTATCGAAGCCTATTGCCTGACAGTGGCAAGAAATCTGGCGATAGACCGTAGCGAGCGAAAAGACTCCCGTACCGTGGAGCTGACCCCGAAATGGAGCAGGCCTCCGATGCATCGGGCCCTTACGAGAAGCTGGTGAACAAGGAACGGATGGCGTTGATACATCGGCTGATGAACAAGCTTCCCGAAAACAGCGGTTGATTATGCAGCTTAGGGATGTGGAAGGTAAGAGCTATAAAGAAATAGCAGCGGTCCTGAACTTGACCGAGGAGCAGGTAAAAGTGAACCTCTTCAGGGCGCGGCAAAAGTAAAACAAACGTTTATTGATATAGAAGGTTATGGACTCTAAATATATAGAACAACTCTTGGAACGCTACTGGCAGTGCGAAACTTCTTTGGAAGAGGAAGCATGCCTGCGTGCTTTCTTTAGCGGTAACGATGTTCCCGGACACTTGCTTCGCTACAAGGACTTGTTCGTATATCAGCAGCTTCAGCAGGAAGTGCATTTGGGTGAGGATTTTGATGCCCGGGTGCTTGCCGAAGTGGAAGTTCCGGTGGTCAAGGCAAAGCGCATGACATTGACCGCACGTTTCATGCCGTTGTTCAAAGCCGCTGCAGTAGTGGCAGTGGTCCTTTCTATGGGGAATGTGATGCAACATTCATTTTTCTCGGATGTAGAGGAGGTGGCCGCAGCCGATACTATCGGTAAACAGATTTCCGCACCGTCGGTAGCTCTTTCGGGAGATGTGCCCGTGTCTCATGAAAAGCAGGTAATGGATAGCCTGCGTCGGGTGGACAAGGATCTGGAAATCAGTGAATAGATATTTTCATTTGCTTTTAAAATAACATTTTCATTTGCTTTAAACATAATAGTTAGTGTGCTTTATTAAAACAACTTGAGGCTGTGAAGTTTCAATTCTCTCAAAATCTTATAAAACTAACTAAAATAGAAGGGACGCCGCGTGATGCAGCGTCCCTTTATTGTTCTTATGCGTTTGATAGGATGGAGATGGAAGGACATCCGTTCAATAAAATGGTGAAGAGCTTCCCTCGGAAGCCCTTCACCATTTCGTTAATATATATTTCAGAGAGAATTCGGTTTAGGCTCAATTAATCTTAAAACCTATATTTCCTATTTAATCTATGTTTTCTATGTTAGAGTTTATACAGTCCTTTCTTGGGATAGTCCAGTTCCGGATTACCCTTGTAGCCTACACTGCCGCTTCCGCTGGTGCGTACTTTCAGGAAATCTGTGGCATGGCACTTGATGTCGCCTGAACCGGCAACACTGGCGGATGCTTTCTTGGCAACGAAATCGGAAGCAAACAAATCACCCGAACCTGCCACACTGTATTCAGCTTCTTGGGTGCTGCCACTCAGGATAGCGGTGCCCGAACCGGCAACGGATGCTTTGGTGAAGTTGGCCGTTACGTTGTTCAGCTTCATGTCACCTGAACCTGCAACGGATACTTGGAGGTCATTGCAAGTGATGTCGCTGCTGTTGATGTCTCCCGAGCCTGCGATGGAAATATCGAGGTCTATGCAGGAGATGTTGTTTCCACTGATGTCACCCGAACCGGCTACGGAAATTTTGAGGTTGTCCGTCTTCAGTCCGTTTTCAGTTCCACGTCTCCCGAACCTGCCACGGCAATGCCGTTCAACTTTTCTGCGGACACACGTACTTCCAGTTTATTGTAGGATACGCTGACATTCTTCTTGAAGCCGATGTAGAGAGTATTGTCCTTGACACGGATATCCAGTAAGTCTACAATGTTGTCCGAGGTGTATACTTCCACTGTCGGTTTGCCGGACTTCTGCGTGTAGGTCACGTCGGGGCTGCCGGCTACACTCAGCTTGGTGAAGTTGTTCACTTTTATGTCTTTGGTTACATAGTTCTTGCTTGCCTTGACCGTCTTGCTGCCGAAGCCTCCGGAACGGTATGTGTGTTGTTGTGAACAAGCGGTTGTACTGAATGCCAATAAGGCGATTGCGATAAATGTTGTTAGAGCTTTCATATTTTTTTTTTTGTGATTCAGTATTTATTAGTTAGACGTGATTTGCCTTGAAAAGTTGCATGTAGAAATGCTTTTCAAAGGACGCTCGGTCATCATACTTTAATCAATTATTGTGCCACAAGTGTAAGTCGCTGATAACTAAAGTGTAATAACTTTTACATAGTGTTCATTATCGGACACTCCGTCCGCTTTGTCAGGTGTTTGCTTGCTTTTTGGACGATTCTTTGTTCATTTGCAAAGCCTCTTCCCCGCCCTTCCTACGGAGAGGCTTTGATTTATGACAGTAAACCGCATTATAGAAGATAAAGAGCTAGGTCCTTTGTTTGTCCGGGTCAATGCCCGGGCACGGCGTCTCACTTTCCGTACAAAGGAGGATGGAATTCACGTGACCGTGCCTCCCGGACTTCTCTTGCCGAGGTAGAGAATGCCATCGAGCAGCTTCGTCCGCGTTTGAGGGCTGCCAGACAGAAGCAGGTCAGAAAGCTGATTGATTTGGATTACCGCATTGATACGGAGTTCTTCAAGCTGACGTTGGTCGGCGGACAACGGAACGGTTCTTGTCCCGTTCCGAGTTGGGAGAAATGCAGATAATCTGTCCGCCGGATGCGGATTTCTCGGATGAGAATCTGCAGGCTTGGCTACGTAAGGTGATTGAGGAGGCTTTGCGACGGAATGCAAAGATTATTCTTCCTCCCCGCCTGTATATGCTTTCCATGCAACATAACCTTCCTTACAAGAGTGTGAAGATTAATTCCAGTAGCGGGCGTTGGGGAAGCTGTTCCACGCGTGGCAATATCAATCTGTCCTATTACCTGGTACTTCTTCCCAAACATCTGATAGACTATGTGTTGCTGCACGAACTGGCGCATACCCGCGAGATGAATCACGGGAAACGTTTCTGGGCTTTGCTCGACCGGATGACTGATGGAAGGGCTCAGGCATTGAGAACAGAACTCCGGAAATACAAAACGGAGATATAGCGGTCTGCCTCTTCTATCACGTTTGAAAGGTATCTCAGAAAGTTAATACCGGTATGGATAATGCGAGATTATTAACAGAAGCAAAATGTCATGTTTGATTATAAAGAAATAGAACGAACAATCAAAGATAACCATCTTCCATTTCAGGAAATAGGAGATGTCGATAAAGAGATTTTAATACAACGGTTATATGACACATTTGTAATTGGAAATCCTCGTGCATTATGGCTGAAATTTAAATATGTGCCATATAGTATAGATTGTAACATGGAAGATCCTTATTTTCATCTATTGGATATAATTGACAAAATATCGTTTTCTATTGATTATTGGAACAGGGATTTTATCGTTTATAAAGCAAGAATGTCTGATATACATATATTTATCGGCGACTGTGAGGGGCTTGACGAATATTACTTGGTAACAGAGGATTTTATGGAACTGTATAGTATAACAGACCATGATGATTTGCTTTATATTGATGTAAGAAAAATAAAATGAAAGTTGATAACGTCTGACAACACTCCTTGCTGAGCTTTTTATTCCTGCGCCAGTTGTTTTACCTCTTCTCCTTCCTTCTCGAACCGGTATTCTCCTCCTTTTCGCTAAGCTCAAACAGGGAAAGCTTCTCGGTTGCATTGTTCACAATCATCAGTGCGCTTTGTTCGGCAAAGCGTTTCACCTCGAGGATGAAAGGTTCTTCCGTCATGGTGCGGTTCACCAGCAGGCTGTCGTTGATGAAGATGGAGGTGGAGTCTCCGGCAAAGCCTTTCGTCAGTGTGATGGTATAGGTTTCGATGAAGTTGCGGTTTTCCGCTTTCTGTTGTTGCAGCCTCATGCTCATGTAGACAAAGATGACGACTACGAAAATCACGGCAAAGGCAAGGATGCCGTTGCCTACCATAAACTGTTTGTTGGTATTAAGACGATGTGCCATATACGGTTGGTTTTAAGAAACACTGCAAATGTAATGAATAAAATTGAACCGGAGGATAAACATTTGAACAAATAGGAAAGAATGCTTTGAGGGCAATTCGCTAATATTGCGGTCGTAAAACAAATTGTTAAAGATACTATGAAACTGAATTTCATTTTGGGCTCTTGTTTTCTGTAGTTGCATTGCAGATGAAAGGCTGGTGGAACCCTGAAGGGCTTCCTCCGTTTGTTCGTTTTCCTGGGTTGGAGCAGGAAGTTTACATTACGCGTGATACGTGCAAAAGTGTAGAGGGACGTTTTCCCGGCTTCTCCCCTTTTCGTGATTTATCCGGACAAGCCGTGCGATGCTTCCGAAGCGGCGGCGTTGACGGATGAATTGGTATTGCGTCCTATGCGCACACCTATTCGGGGACGGTCTGTGTGATGAACCCTTGGGAAAGGAGTATGATGCGGTGAAGGATTTGGAAGCTTATAAGAATTTCCTGAACAAGATGCGTGTTTTACTAATCTGAAGATAATCGGTATAGGTAAGGGGCGACGTTCGTTAATAGAACCATTGCCGGACATGCGGGTGCTGTTGCCGGTATCGTATCGCTGAATGGCCGACCGGCCAAGACGGCTGAGGGTGCCGCCCCGTTCCTGCTTTTATTGCCGGAACACACAGTCGGCAGGTAGCGGCAGCCTATATCTTGCAGAATCAGGCGGAACCGGTGCGGAAAGAAGACGGGTTGGCTTGTTATGCCAACCGGAAGGAGCCGTTACAGCAGGTTGTGGTGAGTGCAAACAAATACACTTCCCTGAAAGAGGCTTTGCAGAAGCCTGGAAGACTTTGCTTTGCAAGAACTACCGTTTCAACAATTACGAACATACTTGGTACACGGAGCTCAATTCGACCAATATGGTACGTATGAGCTGGAGCCGTATATCATGCCCGAAGATTGGGGAATCACTCGTCGTGTGATGAAGAAAGACCTTATCGGTACAGGCGATTTCCTATGGTATGAATTCCATCCGGAAGCTACCTTGAAGGCAGAAAAGGCTTCTGTGCCGTTGTTGCTTTGCTGCATGGCAACAACAATGATCCGCGTACGCAGGCTGAGACATCCGGCTTCATTGAGCTGGCGGCTGAGGAAAACTTCATTGTTGCCGAACTGGAGTGGCAGGGCAACGGTTATGCTCCTATGGGGTTGGACGGCATCGAGCAGGTGGTGTATCATCTGTTGAAGACCTATCCGCAGATAGACCCTTCGCGGGTATATGCCGAAGGGCTTTCGGCAGGAGCCGCCACGGCTACGGGACTTGGTATACGCAAGTCGCACGTATTTGCCGCTGTGGGTGCCCAATCGGCTGGGCTGACCCCGACCGGTATATGTTCGGTTACAGTGGCGAAGCCCTGATGAACGAGGCGGTGCAGAAACGGGGCAGTGTGGAGACCGCTTATTTCTCTGTGACGGGTACGGACGACGAAGTCGTGCCTTTGTAAACGAAAACAATTGGCGCACCAATGCCTTCTTCTGTGCCTGGACTGCCTATCAGACCATGAACGGCATGGAGGTGAGCAGCCGGCCTGACTTTTCCAAAGATGCCACCTTCGGCATAGCACTAAAGGATAGGAAGTGATTTCCACCAACAAGCGCGTCACGATGGAAGCGGGAGTACTTTACAAGGGAAACATTCCGCTGATTAAAGTCGTGGCTGTGAATGACTACGGTCATTGGAACTTCAAGCCTGATGCACGGTTGATGTGGGATTTCATGAAACAATTCTCCCGCGATCCGCGGACGAAGAAACTGGTTTATGGCAAGCGATGATTGGCGGCTTTTATCGGAAGTAATCTCTATGCAGGCCACGGCTCTTTTTTAAGGGAATTAGAGGGAGCCGTGGGTGCTGATAAGGGATGTACAAGGTTTATTGATACTCACTCGGATTTACGCCGAATTGCTTTTAAAGCAGGTAGAGAAGTGGGGAAGAGTATTGAAACCGGTCATGTCCGCTATTTCGGAAATGGTATAGGTTCCTTCCTTGATTAGTTCGGCTGCGCGGTTCAGTTTATAGGTTCTGAAGAAAACGCTTGGATTCTTGCCGGTTAACCCTTTCACCTTGTAGTAAAATTTGGTACGGGAGATTTTGAGTAATTCGGCCATCCGCGTGATGTCCAGTTCCGGATTATCCAGTTCATTTTCCATTAGTTTATACAGTTCTGTCATGAAGGCCTCGTCTTTTGGGGTAAGGGCAAGTTCTTTCATCTGGCTTGTCCGGGTATTGTTCGTCAGGAAACTACGCATTTTATCACGGTTCGTCAATAGTGATTCAATCAGGGCCAGTAAGTAAGCCGGTTCAAAGGTTTGGGCACGTATGCGTCTGCTCCGGTATGCAATCCTTCTATCTGGTTTTCCACGGTGGATTTGGCGGTTACCAGAATGACGGGTATGTGACAGAATTGCAGGTTTGCTTTAATCTCTTTGCAAAGCTGGTAACCGTCTTTGTCCGGCATCAGTACATCGCTCAGTATTAAATCCGGAGCTTCGTCTACAATGGTCTGGAAGATGTTGGTGGAATTGAGTCGGCTGATGATGTGATAATGCGGGTCAGCAGAATCTGCAGATAGTGCATGATGGCCGGGTCATCGTCTACTATGAGTATTGTTTTCGGACTTGTTTTACCTTCACGGGCAGCATCCGGTTCTATTTTCGCAGGTTCTATGGAAGTATTGTTCAGGAGTGTTTTTGCCATAGAACCGTTCCTCTTTTGTGTACGAGAAATCGTCTGCGGGCAGAATCAGGATAAACATGGCTCCGTTCCCTTCTTTCCGGTTTGCCGCTTTCAAGTGTCCGTGGTGCAACCGGGCAAGGCTGCGAGCATAATAAAGCCCGATGCCGGTTCCCCAATTGTAAGTCCCTTTGTTGCCTTTTATCTGATAGAACCGTTCAAAGATTTTTCCAGCTGTTCTTCCGGAATGTTTTCTCCGGTGTTGGTTACGGAAATCCGGATATACCGGACGCTTTTGTCTTGTTCTGTCAGGCAGAAGAACTCCTCGGCTTCTTGGCGTGTGACGATGGCGAACGAGATTTCTATTTCACCTCCTGTAGGAGTAAACTTCATGGCATTGGAAAGCAGATTGCTCAGTATTTTCTCTACTTTGTCTTCATCGGCCCAATAGAGGATGTCATGGTGTAATCCCTGAATGCTAAGGGTTATATTCTTGCTTTGGGCATTGATGTTGAAGAAACTGATGATTCGTTTGATGGTGGAGGCAAGGTTGGTCTGTTGGACCTCCAGTCCCAGATTGTCGTTGTCTAATTTGTTGAAATCGAGCAATTGGTTGACTAGCTGGAGCATCCGCAGAATACCGTCTTGCAGAACATTCAGTAGTTCCCGGTTGGCACTGTATTGGCCGGGGCGGCACACAGTTGTCTGATGGAACCAACATCGTGGTCAGTGGTGTCCGGAACTCATGGGATATGTTGGTAAAATAGCTCATGTATGTCTTATTCATTTTCTGCTCTTGTGCTTTTTCTTGTTCGGCGCGGCAGGCGGTTTCTTTTCAATTCTTACGCGCCGCCAACTGTGTATAAGTGTACCGGCTATTCCGATGATTACCAGAGCATATGCACATCTTGCCCACCAGGTATTCCAAGGAGCAGGTTTGACGATGATGCGCAACTGTTTTCTTCTCCGATTATGCTTTGGTCTTCATTGGTGATTTTACTTTGAACATATAGGTTCCTGTGGGAAGGTTGGCATAATAAGCTTCCCGGTTGGTGTGTGCATTTATCCAGTAGCGGTCAATGCCTTCCAATTGGTAGTGATAGTGTATTCGTTCGTATTCACTATAATCCAATGCGGCAAATGATATGCTGAAGCTGGTCTGGCTATGTTTCAGATATACGTCCGGTTGGTAGGAGAGGTCCTTGTCGATGATTGCATTCTTTCCGGGATATACAAGCTTGTTATGAATCTTCAGATTCTCGAACGTCAGGGGAACATCGTATTTGAAAGGAGTTTCCACCGGATTGAAGAATGTCATTCCGTGAGTGCCGCCGAATACTAAGGTTCCGTTTGAAAGTCGGCAGGATGCACGGTCGTAGAATTGATTGCCGCCGATACCGTCGCTTGCATAGTAGTTGCTGATTTGATTGGTCCGGCGCTCATATTTACTTAATCCGTATAATGTGGATATCCATAGGTTCCCTTGCATATCTTCTTCGATGCTGCAAATCTCTGTGCAGCCAATGCCGGATATGGGAGATAATTTATGATTCTGCGAAGTATATCGTAAAAGACCGTTATGGGAGGTTCCAATCCAGATATCTCCTTGGCTGTCTTCGTATAATACGGAAGGGATAAATTTAGAACGGCGTATGCAGGCCAGGCTGTCTGCCCTCGAGATGTCCGGTATCCGGATTTTCCATGTATCCGGATTTATTGAACGAATCTTGTTGGCAAAGGAGGCAATCCATACTTCTCCATTGAGAGGGACGTAGGGTAGGAGTAAAGGTGAAAAATGACTGGGGATAAAGTGATACGGGTGTGAATACCTTTTCACCTTTTCAGGGCATATATTGCCTGGCTGAAGCTGCCTGCCCATATTGTTCCGTTACGGTCTTGCGTTATGCACAGTACGGAAGGGACGGAAAAATACTCGTTGCTTTTAATTGATTAGACTCGAGCACGCATTTTATGACTTGATTGGTATTGGTGGCAAGCCAGATGTGCCGGTCTTTGTCGTGATAGATGTGTCTGACAATTATATTTTCTGTGTTTTGTGCAGGTAGGATTCTACTGATATTCACAGCTTCTATATGCTTGGTATTCAGGTTGTAGATATACATTCCGTCTTTCAGGGTGGATATATACAAGTTGCAGGAGTCGGCATCGAGGGCTATGATGGATTTTGATGGAAGAACGAACGCAGATAATTGTTGCTGTTGAAACGCTCCTTATAATGATAGCGTACGGTATAGCCTTGGTCCGGCGAGCCTATCCACAGATTCTTGTGCGAGTCGGTGTACATGCATTTGATGCCATGTTGCGGGACTTCAAATGGAAATCCGTTTTCCTTTCATGTATGACGGTGTTTTCTATGTGGTTGTAAAGGAACGTATGCTTTTGCGTGCAAATCAGTAGCCTGTTCTTGTCGTACGGGTGTATATAGGTGATGGCGGCTTTCGATAAGATGGGATGATTACTTATTGCTTCGGGAGTCGTTTTGAATCTTTGCTTTCGGTATCGAATATGAAGAGTCGGTTCTTGCTTGCCAGCCATAGGGAGGTATGGTTGTGCATGTAAGAGTAGGTAATCTTCTGCGGCATGGGTATGGAGTCTGTCAGTTGCATGTTTCGGGAGTCGTAGCATCGGATGGATACGGGGTTGACGGCCCACAGACAGTTGTTGTTATCTATGTAGCAGGTCTGTTTATAGGTCTTGTCCGGGTCAAAGTTGATGAAAATACGGTTGAAAGTGTCTGTTTCAGGGTTATAGACGCAGAGATGTACCACCATGTTTAGGAAGATTTTTCCATCCTTGCTTTCTATGAACTGATGTCCGTTCCTATTATTATAGGGCACGTTTATGGGTATCTGGCAGAAGTTGTCTTGGTCGGTATATCGGCATGTTCCGTTGGTTGTCGCTATCCATAAGCGTTTGCGTGAGTCCATGAAAATATCCTGGATTCTATCTCCGGGCAGTTGCAGTGAGTCGTTGGAACTGTAATATTGCCGGTATTCGTGTGCGTTGAATCTGTTCAGTCCTCGTGTGGTTCCTATCCAGATATAGCCTTGCGCGTCTTCTTGGAAATCCGTAATGTTTTGGTTGGAAATGGTTGCCGAAATTCTATAAACATCCTGTTTTTCCGCTTCTGCTTTGGCGGTTGTCGGTTGGCACGAAGACACCGCTATTGCAGATAAAGCTATGAGGGAAAGAATGATTTTTTCATATATGAAGTGTATTAAGGTATGTTCCGCGGAGAGTGTTTTTACAATGGAGCAGACAAAAGTAGAAAGAAAATAAGTAGGTGATATTTGCTGTAACAGTGATTTTTCGCTTGGAATATGCTGTATGGCATGTTTTGAACATATTGATAATCTTTTGAACGTACAAGAAACAATATCTGAACATATAGGAAATGTTTTGTATTTTCTCAATATCCTCTTATCTCCTCTTTGATAAAATTGTATCGGAAATCCTACAATAAGTGAATGTAGCTTTTATTAACAAATCTAATTATTTAAGCATTATGGAAAACAACTTTAAAAGAAAGCTGATGGCATTCTGGCTGTTCCTTTGGGTGGGAATACCTTTTATGCTGGCGCAAAGTCCGATGATGATATCGGGACGGATTACAGATGATTTGGGAGAACCGATGATTGGTGTGAGTGTACTTGAAAAGGGCACCTCTAATGGAGTGATTACGAATATGGAGGGAAATTATTCCTTAAAGGTAAAGCAAGGTGCCGTCATTGTCTATTCGTACATCGGATATGTGACACAAGAACTGAAAGCCGTATCAGAGAGAATGAATATAACGATGAAAGAAGACACCCGGACGCTGGATGAAGTGGTAGTGGTGGGCTATGGTGTACAGAAGAAGAGCGACCTGACAGGCGCCATTTCTTCCGTGAAGGCAGAAGACATCCAGAACCGCTCTATTACCCGGGTGGAAGAAGCCCTGCAGGGCAAGACAGCCGGTGTACAACTGATATCCACAACTTCGCAACGGGTGCTTCGCCTACCATTCGTGTCCGTGGTTTTCATCGAATGGTACTTCCGATCCCTCTATGTGGTAGACGGATTGATAGTATCCGACTTGAGTGCTGTGGATCCTAATAATATAAAAGCATGGAAGTCCTGAAAGATGCCGCATCCGCTGCCATTTATGGTGCGCAGGCCGGTAATGGCGTAGTGCTTATTACCACAAAGAGCGGAAGCAAAGGAACCAGCAGCATTTCCTACGACTTTCAATATTCCATCAGTAGCCTGGCGCAACGTCCCAAGCTGATTAATTCACAAGAAGCTTTATTGCAAAGAAGGAGCAAGACCCTACTTTTACAGATGATAATATCCAGGAGCTTATTACCAGCGGCACATGGGACGGTGTATCGACTACCGATTGGTATGATGTGGCTTTTAATGCTTCGCCATCCTCCCATCATACGGTCAACTTTCAGGGAGCGAATGACAAGGGCTCTTTCTTCCTGTCATTAAACAATCTGTATGACAATGGTATTCTTCGTGAAAACAAGGATACCTACAAGCGGCTTTCCGTCATGCTGAATGCCGACTATGACATTAAACCTTGGTTGAAGGTAGGTGTTACTGCCAATTATGCAAAATATACGCAGAAATCCATCAATGACGGTAGTGCGGGCAATTCATATTCCAGTATGATTGCTACCGTGATGACCATGGCTCCTTATTATGCGGACACTTATGCAGCCGATGCGCTTCCTAAACAAATGGAGGCATTGATTGCCAACGGCTTTACTTTGCTGCGCAATGACAAGGGCGATTATTACAGCTGTCTGGTTCTATGGAACAGATACATCCTATGGTAGCCATCCGCATGAGCGACAAGAAAACTTCGGCAACAGTCTGATGGGAACGCTCTATGCCAACCTGACTCCTTTCAAAGGATTTGTGTTTACTACCCGGCTGGGTTACAGGGAACTGAACGCAAACACTTATCAGTATAACAATCTCTATTACGGTTCGGCTTCCGCCAATAATAAGGATAAGAACGGGGCCAGCCGCTCCAACTCCTCTACTACCTATTATCAGTGGGAGAACTTTGTGAATTATAGTACGGATTTGTGGGACAAGCATCATGTGTCTGCCATGCTGGGTATGTCCTACAGCGAGAATAACTTCACTTATGTTTCTGCCGGTGTAGACAAGACTGCCAAGCACGATCCTTTGTATGCCGACGTTTCGTATCCTGCCGGAGATGCCGTGAAGAGTACCGCCGGTTATAATCTGATTAATCGTAAGCTGTCCTATTTCGGCCGTTTGGCTTACGATTACCAGAACCGCTATATGCTGCAAGCGGCCATGCGTGCCGATGCAGCCGATACTTCCGTGCTTCCGGGTACCAATCGCTGGGGCTATTTCCCGTCGGTATCAGCCGGTTGGGTCATTTCCAACGAGCGCTTTTCACGGAAAGAACAATACCCTCTCACATTCCTGAAGTTGCGTGCAAGCTGGGGCAGAATGGCAGCACAAGCAATCTGAGCGGTTACAAGTATTCCAATTCCCTGGTGACTTCGGCTGCCGGGTACTCTTTCAGCAATACGGCGATGAAATATGTCACTTCTGCCAAACCTTCGCAGCTCTATAATCCTGACTTGAAGTGGGAAACCTCCGAACAGCTGGATTTGGGTATGGATTTGCGCGCTTTCAACGACCGCTTCTCGTTTGGTATGGACTGGTATCAGAAAAGACAAAAGACTTGATTGTTTCCAACATTGTCATTCCTTATGAGGCGGGAAACTCATCGGCTCCGATGAATGCCGGTAATGTGACGAATAAGGGTTTTGAGTTTGAGGCCGGATGGAAAGACAAAGCCGGTGATTTCAACTATTCTGTGACCGCCAATCTGGCCACTTTGAAGAACGAGGTCACTTATCTGGATCCGCATGTCAGCGGCGGACGCATAGAAGGCGCCACTACAATGGCTTCGAACGGTTCGTTCTCCGCATTCGAGGTAGGCTATCCGGTGTGGTATTTCAGAGGCTATCAGGTCGATCATCTGGATGACAAGGGCAATCCCGTATTCAGGGATAATACGGGTGACGGTACCATTGATGCCAGTGACAAGGCGATGATTGGTAAACCGATGCCGGACTTCACATATGGAATCACGTTGACCGCCAACTACAAGAATTTTGATTTTCTGATTTTCGGCAACGGCTCCGTGGGCAATGACGTATTCATGTCCTACAGTTATAACTCCATATCCTATACGCTGAAGGAGATGTACGACCAGCGCTGGACGGCGGACGGGACTACCAGCCGTAAGTTTGCACGGCCGCAGAATACGAATGCAGACAAGTATGGCTTGTCCGATGCTTATATTTTGACGGCTCTTATTTCCGCATCAAGCAGATACAGCTGGGATATACGTTGCCCCGGACGGTTACGAAGAAGTTCCTGGTCGACAAGCTGAGAGTATATGCCTCGTTGGATAATTTCTTCTTGTTCACCAAGTATCCGGGACTCGACCCGGAGGTTTCCTCCACGGCTACCAGCGGTATGGGCGTGGATTACGGAAATTATCCCACAACGAAGAAGGTGGTGTTCGGTTTATCAGTTACATTTTAAATAATAAATAGAAGAAATATGAAAAGAAAATATATCTTGTCCGGACTGTTGGCGTGTGCACTTACATTTTCCGCATGCGATGTCGATTTGCTGGATATTCCCCAGAAAGGTGTAGAGAATGAAGAGAATTATTATCAGACGGATGAACAGTGTGAGTCTGCCATCGCTGCTGTCTATGCGTCCTGGCGGAATGCTTATTCCGGGCGTGGTGAAAGCCTCGCAGTATGCCAACGGTTTCTTCCTGAAAATTTCTTGGCAGACGATTTCAATTCGGGTGGTGCCCGCTCCGACCAGGTGTATGCGCAGGAGATATACGAAAGTGCGATAGTGGCCACGAACGGTTGGGTGGAAAACTATTATAAGAGGTTGTATGCCACGATTTATCTGGCCAATCTGGTGATTGAGCGGTTCGATGCCGCTGAAAGTGAAGTGAAGGCAAGAAACATTGCCGAGGCCAAATTCTTCAGAGCCATCTGCTATTTCGAACTGACCACTTTGTGGGGACTCCTCCTTTGGTAGATAGGGTATTGAAGAATTCGGAAGAGTATAAGGTGCCCAACTCCACTGCCGAACAGTTGTGGAAATTCATGGAGACAGACCTTACGGAAGCTATAACTTCCGGGAAACTCACTTCGAAAACGAGTTTGGAAGACAGGGACGGGGAACCCGCGCCACGTTGGAGGCTGCCCGCTGCTTGTTGGGAAAGATTTATCTGTATCAGGAGAAATATGCCGATGCCAAAAGTGAGTTGGAGAAGGTCATTTCTTCCGGCAAATATGATTTGATAGCCGATGTCAGCACATTCTATCATCCGGCCTCTGCAGGCTGCAAGGAGTATGTGCTGGAGTGTGTGCGCCATTACGACCCTTCCAACATGTATTCTCAGGAGGGCTGGTTCGGCATCTTGGCCAATTGGGGATTCGGCTATGGCTTTATAGCCGGTCCGGAAGCGTCCATGCACTATAAGTTCAACACTACCAGCGGTTACAGCTACTTCAATCCGTCGAAGTCTTTGTACGATGCCTTTATGGCTGAGGAGGGTGCCGACGGGTATCGCTTGAATGCCTGGATCAGGACCTGGGAGCAGGTGATTGCCATGAACATTGCGGTGAACACGACTACCAACAAATATGCCAGCGAAGGCTATTTCCGTCTGAAATGGCTGGCAAGCACCGATGACGAATTTGTAGGGTATTGGTGTGGAAACCAGAGCAATACTCCGGTCATCAGATATGCGGATGTGTTGCTGATGGCTGCCGAGGCTTGCCTCCAGGCGGGAGACCAAGCCGGTGCCGACGAATATCTGGGCAGAGTGCGCGACAGGGCCCGTCTTCCCAGAAAGAGTCATGTGACGCTTTCCGATATAAAGCTGGAGCGCCGCTTGGAACTTGCTATGGAAGGCATGCGCTTCCAGGACCTGAAGCGTTGGGGATGCTCCGGCGGTATTGGCGGATAAAGGGAAAAGTTACCGACTTTCCAGATTGTACCTGACCCGAATAATGACCTCACTACGGCGGCAGGCATCTACAACGCCCGTTATACGACCAAAACCACCTATGTCGATAATGAAAAGTCGTTGGCGGGTTGGACTCCCAATCGCGACGAGTGGCTGCCGTTTCCTGAAAATGAATTGAGGTGAACAGCAACCTGAAACAGAATCCCGGTTATTGATTTATCCTGAGAAATTCACAATTCGGTTTAACTATATAAAGAAGAAAACATGAAAAGAAACTTAGTGATATTTGCCCTGCTGTTTGTTTGTATGGCTATAGGGCGCAAACGGTATTCAAGAATGAAGAGGTAGAGGTTTCCTTGTTGAAAGAGAAGACTTGGGTATTTTCCACTTGGGACTATACTACCATGTATCTGATAGAGGGCGAAGACAAGGCCGTGCTGATTGATACCGGCACGCGTTGTGCGGATTTGGATAAGATTGTGGGACAGATAACCGGGAAACCGCTGGAAGTAATCGTCACCCACATGCACCCCGACCATGCCGGCTGCATCAAGTATTTCGATAAAGTATGGATGCATCGGGCCGATACGGTGCTGGTGCCCCAGCATGCGGCGGATTATCAAGGAGAATTCCTCTATATGGAAGAAGGACAAGTGTTCGACTTGGGTGGACGCAAGCTGGAAGTGGCATGGATGCCGGGCATACGCCCGGCTCGGTGGTACTCCTGGACAAGGCAAACGGAGACTGTTATTCGGGTGATGCGTTCGGCTCGGGTGAAGTATGGCTGCAGTGTGTGCCGATGTCTCCCATCGCCACTTTCCATGAGTCGTGTTGCCGTATGGAAAAGCTCATGAAGGAAGGGCACATCAAGGATATCTGGTGCGGACATTATCCTTATCTGAAATCTTCTTTGCCGCTGGCCTATATTCAGACGATGATACGTATTTCCCACAGGCTGATGAATGGAGACCAGGAAGGTTCGGAACCTTATTCCAACTATTTCATCAAGATGCCTCCCACTGCGAGGAAGTTGGCCGAAGGCCGGGCGATGATTGTATATGATTCGACTAATATTCCGGAAGCCCGGTAACACACATAGCTATTCCTTTCTCACTTTAAGGCGTAGTCCTTGTATGCACGAGATGTACATCTCATGTATATCGAGATGTGTATCTCGTGTTGTATGAGATGTGCATCTCGTGCATACAAGAGCCAGCTGTTAAAAGCATGAGGGTTATGCCTTCACTCCTGAAAGGCATAACCCTCATACAACAAGTAGCCCGTCCTTCTATTTGCCGTATTCGCTCGGACTTACTCCGAACTGCTTCTTGAAGCTCTTCGAGAAGTGGGACAGCGTGCTGAATCCCGTCATGTCCGCAATTTCCGAGACGGTATGTTTCCCTTCCGTTATCAGTTCGGCGGCACGGTTCAGCTTGTAGGTCTTGAAGAAGGTGCTGGGGCTTTCGCCGGTCAGTCCTTTACTTTATAGTAGAACTTGGTGCGTGATATTCTCAGCAGCTCGGTCATGCGGGCAATGTCCAGTTCGGGGTTGAGAGCCTCGCTCTCCATCAGGTGGTAGAGTTCGGTTATGAAGACGTTGTCTTGTGGGGAGAGGATGTTCTCTTCTATCTTGTCCGTCTGCGTGGCCTTCCCAGCATGGTGCGCGCTTTCTCGCGGTTCTTGAGCAGCGACTTGACGAGCGCCAGCAGGTAGGTAGGGTCGAAAGGCTTGGTCACGTAGGCGTCGGCTCCCGTGTCCAGCCCTTCCACCTGGTTTTCCACGGTGGCTTTGGCCGTAACCAGGATTACGGGCAGGTGGCAGAGCTGCAAGTCCTCCTTTATCTCCCGGCAGAACTGGTAACCGTCCTTGCCGGGCATCACCACGTCGCTCAGAACCAGGTCGGGTGACTCCTCATGCAGCGCCTTCAGCGCATCGTCGGCATTGAAGCGGCAGATTACCTTGTAGTGGGCGGAGAGGAGGGTGCGCAGGTAGTGTGCCACTTCGGTGTCGTCGTCCACCACCAGCAGGGTGGGTTGCTTCTCGTCGGTGCCGGTCTTGTTCTCGGCAGGCTGCGAGGCGGCGGCCAGCGGGAAGGCTTCCGACTGGTTGCTCTGTTCCGTTGCCCGTTCGTCTTCGGCATACGCGGCGTCGTTCACGGGCAGGACGAAGGTGAACACGGCGCCGCTTCCCTCTTCGGACTGGCTGGCTTTCAGTTGCCCGTGGTGCAGTACGGCTAGGCTGCGGGCGTAGTACAGGCCGATGCCCGTTCCCCAGTTGTAGGTACCTTCGGCTTGGTTGCCTATCTGGTAATAGCGTTCGAATATCTTCTCTATCTTGTCTTCGGGGATGCTCTGTCCCGTGTTGGCCACGGACACTTTGACGTACTGCGTGATGCGCCCGTCGGCGGACAGGCCGAAGAGCCGCGCGGCTTTCTCACGGTCTATTACGTCGAAGCCGACACTGATTTTACCGCCTTGGGGCGTGAACTTCAGGGCATTGGACATTAGGTTGTTGAATATCTTTTCCACCTTGTCCTCGTCCAGCCACATCAGGAAGGTGTCTTCCAGTCCGTAGGTGTTCAGGTCGATGCCCTTGTCGTCGGCGTTCACCCGGAAGATGCCCACCTGGCGTTGCAGGCAGGCGATGAGGTCGGCGCGCTTCACTTGCAGGCGCAGGGTGTCGTTCTCCAGCTTGTTGAAGTCCATCATCTGGTTGACGAGCCTCAGCATGCGGTTCACGCTGCGTTGCACGATGTGCAGCAGGTTCTTGTCCGCACCCTCTATCCGCGGATTGGCGCAGAGCTGGTTCACGGGACCGGAAATCATGGTGAGCGGTGTGCGGAACTCGTGCGAGACGTTGGCGAAGAAGCTCATGTTCATCCGGTTCACCCGTTGCTCCTGCTCTTTCTCCAGGCGGGCGCGGCGGGCGGCCTCCTTTCGGCGCGGACGCGGAGCAGGGCACGCAGGAAGAGAAGGGCGAGGGCGGTTGCCAACAAGAAGTAGATGCAGTAGGCCCACCACGTGCGCCAGGGGCCGGATATACGCGGATGCGGATGGAGTTCTCGGCCTCCACGATGCTCCGGTCGTTGTTGGTGATTTTCACGTGGAACACATACTCTCCGGCAGGCAGGTTGGCGTAGTAGGCCTCGTGGTTGTTGCGGGCGTCTACCCAGTAGTTGTCGAAACCTCCAGGTGGTATTGGTAGTGCACTCGTCCGTACTCGCTGTAGTTCAGGGCAGAGAAGGAGATGCTGAAACTGTTCTGGTCGTGCTCCAGGTGTATGTCGGGGCAGTAGGAGAGGTGCTTGCCGATGGTTCCTCCGTGCAATTGCGGACGTATCAGCTTGTTGTGTATCTTCAGGTCGCTGAACAGCAGCGGGATGTTGCGCTTGATGGGCACGTCGATGGGGTTGAAGAGCGTGAGCCCGTGCGTGCCGCCGAATGCCAGCGTCCCGTCGGGCAGACGGCACGAGGCGCGGTCGTAGAACTGGTTTCCGCCTATGCCGTCGGCGGCATAATAGTTGGTGAAGCGTCCGGCTGTCCGGTCATATTTGCTCAGTCCGTATTGGGTGCTTATCCAGAGGTTGCCTTGCAGGTCTTCCTCGATGCCCGATATGTCGAGGCAGGAGGTGCCGGGCATGGGTGTCATCCGTCCCGTTTCGGGATGGTAGCACATCAGCCCGTTGCCTACGGTACCTATCCAGAGAATGCCGTACGTGTCTTTGTACAAGGCCGTGGGGACGAATACGGAGCGGCGTATGCAGGCTTTCAGGTCCTCTTCCGCGATGTCCGCCGTGCCCGTCTCCAGGTTTTCGATGTCGATATGCTTGATGGGTTGGTAGAAGCCCGTCACCATCAGCCGGCGGTTATCCATCATCGCCAGGCCGGGCACGAAGGTGAACCCTCGAAGAGCTTCATCGCCTCGAATTCCTTCTTGCCGGGGCGCAGGGCATAGACGTTGACCGTGGCGGTGCCTATCCAGATGGTTCCGTCGGGCGACTGGGCGATGGACATGGGCAGGAAAATCCGGTGCCGTTCCTCTATCTTCAGCTGCCCGTCGGGCGTGTAGCGGGCTTTCAGCACTTCATTGTTGGTGATGGTCATCCATAGGTTGTTGTCGCTGTCCACCATCAGCTGGTTCGCGTAGATGGCTTTCTGTTTCTCTTGCTCGCAGAACGTTTCGGGGTCGATGTGCCTGATTTCGCTGCTCTTCGTGTCATATACGTAGATGCCGTCCATCAGGGTGGAAATCCACAGCTTGTGGTCCTTGCCGGCGCTTAGCGACACCACGGACTTGTTGTTCAGCTCGGAGCGCAGGTAGTTGTCGTTGTTGAACCGCTCCTTGTAGTGGTAGCACACGGTGTACCCTGGTCCACGGAGCCTATCCACAGGTTCTGCTGCGAGTCGGTGAACATCTGGCTGATTCGGAAGCGGGGCATCTCGAAGGGGAATCCGTTCTCGCCCTGACGGGTCACGCTGCCGGTGCCGGTTGTAGTAGAACATGCCGTGTCTGGCGGTGTTCAGCAGCAGGCCGTTGTTGCCGTAGGGTGTATGTAGTCGATGTCGGCGTTGCACAGCGTGGTGTTTCGGGCGATGGGCTGCGGCAACGGCTTGAAGCTGCGCGTGCGGGTGTCGAAGATGCTGAGGGTGTGGTTGCCGGTTATCCACAGCTCGTTGTTGTGCAGGTACGAGTAGTAGGGATAGCCGCTGAGGGCGACAGACTCTTTCAGCTGTAGGGTAGATAGGTCGTAGCAGCAGAGCCCGGTGGAGGTCATTACCCAGAGGTTGTTGTCGGGGGCGATGTGACATTGTGCGTAGAAGGCATTTCCGGGCTGATTCCGGGCAGCACGCAGGTAATCTTTTCCTGGGGTGGTAGGCGTAGAGCTGGAAGCCGGTGTTGAAGAAGATGCGCCCGTTGCGGTCTTCCAGAATCTGCCTCACGTTCTTGTTGTCGGCCTCGATGGGGATGATGCGGAAGTTGTCCTTGTCGGTGTATAGGCACACGCCGTTCACGGTGCCCACCCAGAAGCGGTTCTTCGAGTCGCGCAGCAGGTGGGTAATCTGGTTGTCGGGCAGTCCCAGCGAGTCGTCGGTGCAGAAGTACTGGTGGTAGTCGTGCACATTGTTCTTGTTCAGCCCGCGGAACGTGCCTATCCATATATGGCCTTGCGTGTCTTCGGCTATGGCGGTGACTTTCTGGTTGGAGAGGTCGTTGGCTATGACGGGCTTTCGATTTCGGCATCCCGGTTTTCGGATAAGGGCTCTTTGGCGTCGCATGCCGACAGGCAGACGGCATACAGAATTCCGGCCAGCAGGCGGAACAGGGTGCGGAGGATTTTCCGGTTAGACAAGGTCATATTAAAAGGTTTTGAATGATGTGCGAAAATAAGGATAAAAATTGAATATAAGTTGCTTTACAGCATGTTTTGAACAAAATGCAAACATTTGAACCTACGGGCAAGCGCTTTTAAACCTCCGGGCAAATCCTTTTACATGCCGGCCAGCCCTTCCGGCGCAATCGGCGTAATATTGCAATCGGAAAAGTGAACAAGTGAACAACTTGTCAACTCGTTCGCTGAAAGCAAGTCAAAGACAAATCATCAATTTTAAAAACGATATACAACCATGAAAAGACAACCTTTATCCATGCTTGCGTTGGCCTCCCTGCTGATTCTCTCCTCTTGCGGACAGACAGCGGGCGTGAAGACCGCCGGCGCGCAACAAACCACGGGCGAAATCGTCGCCTCTTCCGAAACAGCCATCGCCCAGACCGAGTCGGGCAAAGTGGGAGGATTCCTGCAAGACGGTATTTATATATATAAAGGTATTCCCTACGCCAAGGCAGAGCGCTTCATGCCGCCTCAGCCTGCCGACAAATGGGAAGGCGTGCGTAGCAGCCGCATGTTCGGTCCCACCTGCCCCAGGCGGTGCGTATGGGCTGGGGTGCCGACGAGCACGCTTTCGCCTTCCACTGGGACGACGGCTATCCCGGCGAAGACTGCCTGCGGGTCAACATCTGGACTCCGGGCCTGAACGACGGCAAGAAGCGTCCCGTCATGGTGTGGCTCCACGGCGGCGGCTATGCGGCAGGCAGCGGACAGGAACTTCCCTCCTACGACGGTTTCAACCTTGCCAAGAAGGTGATGCGGTGGTAGTCACGCTCAACCACCGTCTCAACGTCCTCGGCTTCCTCGACCTTTCCGCTTACGGCGACAAATACGCCAAATCCGGCAATGCCGGCCTGCTCGACCTCGTGGCGGCACTTCAATGGGTAAACAAGAATATAGCCGCGTTTGGCGGCGACGCACAGAACGTAACGATTTTCGGACAGTCGGGCGGCGGCGGAAGGTATCTACATTGCTTGCCACTCCGTCTGCCAAAGGGCTCTACCACAAGGCCATCGTTCAGAGCGGCTCCATGCTTCGCACGATGGATGCCAAGTACTCGCGCCGCATCGGTGCTGCCGTGATGGACGAGCTGGGACTGAAAGCCTCGCAGATAGACGAGCTGCAGAAGATGCCTTACGAACGTCTGCTGGCCGCCGGTGAGAAAGCCGTTGCCAAGGTGAAGGCCGAGGCCGAGAAAGAGGACGGCGTATCCACCTTCATCTTCGGATGGGCGCCCACCGTGGACGGCGACGTGCTGCCCGCACAACCTTTCGACCCGCAGGCGCCTGCACAGAGCAAGGACGTGCCCGTGATGATAGGAACCACCTTGCACGAGTTCACCATGAGCACCTACGTGCCTGCTTTCCGCACCATCACCAAAGAAAGGCCGTGGAATTCTTGAAACAACGCTACGGTGACCGCACGGACGACTTCCTCGCCGCCTTCGAGAAGGCTTACCCGGCTACCAGCCCAAGGATTTGGTGGATGTGGATTTCGTATTCCGTCCCGGTGCGGTGGAGCAAGCCAGACTGAAAGCTGCACAGCAGGGCGCTCCGGTCTATATGTACATGTTCGCCTGGGAATCTCCGGTGCTCGACGGCATGTTCCGCAGCACGCACTGCATGGAGATACCTTTCGCCTTCAACAATGCCGTGGCCCACGCCTCCATGACGGGCGGCGGTGCCGAGGCGCAGGCCCTGGCCGAGAAGATGAGCGGCGCCTGGCTGAACTTCGCCCGTACGGGCAATCCCAATGCAGAGGGCCTGCCCCAGTGGGATGCCTATACCGAAGAGGGAGGAGCCACGATGTTCTTCAACAACCGTTGCGAGGTGAAGCACCACCACGACAAGGAGTTGCTGGAGGTGGTACGGGCGTTCCCTACACGGGGATTCTGAGGCTTTAAAATGAAAGCGATACCCAGTTAATTCTAATAATTGACTTGTAACCATAAATGTAACTATAAATCTAATTTTAAACTAACTAAAATGAAACGAATCATGAATCAAGCAGCCCGAAAGAGACTTGCCGCTATGGCACTCTTTCTCTTAATCTGCCTTCCTTTCTCTCTGGCACAAGCCCAGACCGTGAAAGTGACCGGCAAGGTGACTGACAACCTGAATGAACCGATGATTGGTGTAAGTATCGTAGAGAAAGGTACTACCAACGGTTGTATTACCGATATTGACGGTAATTATACATTGAATGTGAATCAGGGAGCGACAATCATTTTCTCTTACATCGGCTACGTAACCCAAGAGAAACAAGCCGTTGCCGGTGTGATGAACATTGTCTTGAAAGAAGACAGCGAGACGCTGGACGAAGTGGTGGTAGTAGGTTACGGTGTGCAGAAGAAAAGCTCCGTGACAGGAGCCATTTCGCAGGTGAAGGCCGAAGACATGCAAAACCGTACTATCAGTGATGCTTCACAAGCCTTGCAGGGTAAGACAGCCGGTGTGCAGTTGATTACGACTTCTGCCGCTCCGGGTTCCTCACCTACGGTACGTGTGCGCGGTTATTCGTCCAATGCGGCTTCCAGTCCGCTTTATGTGGTGGATGGCGTACGCATGAGCAGCATTGCCGGTATCGACCCCAATGACATTGCCAGTATGGAAGTGCTGAAAGATGCTGCTTCCGCTGCTATCTATGGTGCTGAGGCCGGTAACGGTGTTATCCTTATATCAACAAAGAAAGGTAAAGCCGGACAAGGAAAAATTACGTATGACTTCCAGCTTTCCACGCAATCCATTGCCCGTATGCCCAAGTTGCTTAATGCAGAAGAATACGTTGATTACATGTCGGAAAGCAGTGCTTTCGACCCCAATTTCATAAAAGCCAATTGGGATGGAAAGACCAGTACGGACTGGCTGGATATTGCCTTTGAAAATTCATTGATGATGAAGCATAACTTGGCTTTTGCCGGAGGTGGCGAGCAGGGCAATTATTATTTGTCGCTGACTTATCTGGACAATGACGGTATTGTAAAGGGAAAGACGATGTTTACCAACGTATGACGGCTACCATTAATGCCGAATACAACATAAAGCCTTGGTTGAAGGTAGGTACGACAAACCAGATTGAGAAGTATAACACCCGTGGCGTATCTACGCAGAATGCGTATGGTAGCTTCCTGCAATCCGTTCTGATGATGGATCCCTTGACTCCTGATACTTACGCACCCGATAAATTGCCTGCCCACATGCAGAACGCTTTGAATCAGGGTAGCACATTGTTGCAGGACGAGAACGGCAATTATTATGCCTCTTCTCTTTTCTATGAAGGTGAAAACTACCATCCTACTGTGATGCGTAAGAGCACCATTGGCCGTAACAGCGGATTCAATGTCAATGGTTCTATCTATGCGGATTTCACACCTATCAAAGGCTTTACCTTTACTTCTCGTTTCGGTTATCGTTTGGGAGGCACTCGCTCTGCCAACACAAGCCTGCCTTTCTATGGCAATTCGACCCAAAGACGTGACTATGTAAGTATCAATAGTCAGTCTGCTACAAGCATTTACTATCAGTGGGAAAACTTTGCCAATTATGTGAAGTCATTCAACGGTCATACCATCAATGCCATGTTGGGTATGTCGTTCCAGGAATCTTCTTACGACTATGTAAAGGGATCTCTCGATCCGGATGGTGAACATGCCGTACTTCAGAACAATCCGTTATTCTTTTATCTGAATTACGCTGCTTCCTCAGCAGTCAAAGGTCTGAATGGTGAAAAGACCCGTTCTGCCAAAATGTCTTACTTCGGTCGTGCAAGCTATGACTACATGGGTCGCTACATGGCGCAATTCTCCTTGCGTGCCGATGCAGCCGATATGTCGCAATTGCCTGTTACGAACCGTTGGGGTTACTTCCCGCAGTCTCTTTGGGATGGACGGTTTCAGAAGAAAAGTTCTTTGAGCCTGTAAAGGAAAGTGTCAATAGCTTGAAGTTGCGTGCCAGCTGGGGACAGAACGGTAGCCTTTCCGCATTGAGCGGTTATGCCTATAGCACGGATATGGCTTCCAGCGGCATTTATCCGTTGACTGGCGGCAATGGCTTTACTACCGGAGTAAATCCTGCTTCATTGGGTAACGATGAATTGAAGTGGGAAACTTCCGAACAGATTGACTTTGGTTTGGATGCTCGCTTTTGCGTGACCGCTTGACCTTCAGTGTGGACTATTATGAAAAGAAGACGAAAGATTTGTTGGTTTTAGATACAAAACCTTCTCTCAGTATCGGTGGAAAGACTTCTCCGATGAATGCCGGTAACGTAAGCAATAAAGGTTGGGAATTTGAACTGGGCTGGCGCGATAATATCAAGGATTTCAGCTACAGCATTCGTGCTAACCTGGCTACGTTGAAGAATGAAGTAACTTATCTTGACCCTTCGCAACCTCGTCTGAATGGAGCTTCTTTCCATACTTACCAGCTCAGTTTCTTTGAGAAGGGATATCCGGTGTACTATTTCCGTGGCTATCAGTTCAATGGTTTGGACGAGCAAGGCAATCCTACTTTCAAAGACCTTGATAACAGTGGCGGCCTCAACGAAGGTGACTTGACTTACATTGGCGATGCTATTCCTGACTTCACGTATGGTATAACCTTGACGGCAGCTTACAAGGGACTTGACCTGACAATATTCGGTACTGGTTCACAAGGTAACGATATTTTCATTGTTACTATCGTCCCGATTATAAGACAAGTAACCGCCTGAAAGAGGTCTGGTATGATAATCATTGGTCTGCCAACAATCCAACCGGTACGAAGCCTTTGGCAAATGCCAACAATATAGACCAATACATTCAGTCGGATGCCATGGTTTATGATGCTTCTTTCTTCCGTATCAAGCAGATTCAGTTGGGTTATACTTTGCCGAAATCATTGTTGAAGAAAGTGTTTATCAATAACATGCGCCTTTATTGTTCACTCGATGATTTTATCACTTTCACTAAATATCCCGGTTTCGACCCAGAATCTTCAGCTAACGCTACTACAGGCATGGGTATTGATATGGGCGGTTATCCTGCTTCCAAGAAAGTGGTGCTTGGCTTCAATATAGAATTCTAACTTTTAAATTTAATGTATAAAACAATGAAAGCAACACATTATATATATGTACTTTTGCAGCCTTGTTCACTTTGGTATGTGCCGGTTGTGAAGATCGCTTGAATATTGAAAAGCATGGTAGTTTGGGAGGTCCTGAAAATTACTACCAAACTGACGAGGAAGCTGAGGCTGCCGTGGCTTCTATGCTTATCTCTTGGCGTGATATGTATTCTAACTGGTTTTATGTAAAAACTGTCTTTCTGACGATGCCTATACGGGCGGTGGCTCTCGTGGTGATAATGCTATGATGGAGCAGTTGAATGAATTTACGTTCTTTACGGATAACGGTTTGATTTCTGGTTTGTATTCCGGGCTTTATGCTGTGGTTTATAAAGCCAATCTGATTATAGAGAATGTCACAGGAGATTCATCGGTCATGAGACGTGCCGTAGCTGAGGCAAAATTCTATCGTGCATGGGCTTATTTTGAGTTGGTGACTTTGTGGGGAATGCGCCTTTGGTGGATCACTTATTGGCTCCGTCTGAGTATCATGTAAGCAACAGCACGCCTGAAGCTTTGTGGGCTTTTGTGGAACAGAATCTTGAAGAGGCTATTTCTTCAGGGCTTTGCCTTCCAAAGCTAATGTGGACGATGCGGATGCTACTTCACGTGTTACGCTTGAAACTGCTAAAGCTTATCTTGGCAAAGCTTATCTTTCCAAGGTAAATATTCTGATGCTGCTACTGTTTTGGACGAAGTCATTGATTCTAAGAAATATGAGCTATATCAAGGCAGCTTTGACATGTTGGGACATGCTGTGACCAACAATTGTAGTGAATCTATGCTTGAAGTGCAACGTCGCAAAACAGCGAACAAGCTTGGAATCAGTTCGTTCAATTCTATATCATGTTGGGCTGGCGTACAAGTCACATGTCATACGGCCCCAAGGCATTGTTTGAAGAAGGCATTGCAATGGGTACTTATGGATTTTCAATCCTACTAAGTCATTGTATGACGCTTTTGTTGAAAGAGAAGGCGTGGACGGTTATCGTCTGAAAAGTACGATGCGTACTTACGAACAAATGAATGAAGTGGAAATGGCTATCAATCCGGGTCTTTATTTAGTTGGTAACGAAGGTTATTTCTTTGGAAAACCCGTCTTTTGGGCTCAGACAACATTATCGACCAAAGTTGGTTCCAAAGTCTTCAATATACTAACCTGCGTGTGATGCGTTATGCCGAAGTATTACTCATGGCCGCTGAGGCTCATGTAATGGGTGGTGGCTCTGCCGACAAGGCTGTGAAGTATATTAATGAAATCCGTACTCGTGCCAAGCTTGCCCCACTTTCTTCCGTGACATTGGATGATGTGAAGAAGGAGAAACGTCTGGAACTCTGTTTGGAGAGTGTCCGATTCCAAGATTTGGTTCGTTGGGGATGCAAAAGCTGTGTTGGGTGAGCAAGGTAAGTTTATTCCGGCTTATGGATATTTCCCGAAAATTGATCCTTCCACAGGTGAAGTGATGAAGGATGCTCAAGGTAATCCGATATTTGAATTTAAATTGGAACCGGAAAATACCAAAAATTCTGTATATGGCTTCCAAGACAAACACATGCTGTTGCCTATTCCTTACACAGAATTGAATGTGAATCCCAATATCAAGCAAAATACAGGTTGGTAATTCTAATAAAACATGAAAAGATTCTTAACTCCCCTTTTCACCTTTTGCGTGGCGCTGGCTGTGAATGCACAGCCGGTGCCCGCCACCGGTTCGCCCGTGCTGCGTGCCGACAACATTGACGAAGTGGTCAGTGCCCTGACCCTCGAAGAGAAGGTGCACCTCGTCATCGGTTGCGGCATGTCGATGGGCAGTGACTCAAGTTCCCCGGTACTGCCGGACGTACCTACGACATTCCCCGCTTGGGCATCCCATCGGCTTTCCTTGCCGACGGACCGCACCGCCTGGCGATGGCTTCCAAACGGGAATTCGACAGCCGCACCTATCACGCCACCGAATTCCCCTCGAGCACCACGGTGGCAGCTACGTTCGATCCCGATGCCGCCTACCGTGTAGGCCAGGCTCTGGGCACCGAGGTGAAAGACTACGGTATGGACGTGCTCCTCGCCCCGGTGTCAACCTGATGCGTAACGCCCTCTGCGGACGAAACCACGAGTATTATGCCGAAGACCCGTGCTGGTGGGCAAGATAGCCGCTGCCTACATCAACGGCATCCAGAGCGAAGGTACCGGCACCTGCCTGAAGCACTTCGCCGTGAACAACCAGGAAACCAACCGCAACAACAACGACTCCCGACTGACGCAGCGCCCCTTGCGCGAGCTTTATCTGAAATGCTTCGAGATAGCCGTCAAGGAGGCTCAGCCCTGGAGCGTGATGACCGCCTACAACAAGGTGAACGGCAAATACACCTGCGAAGACCGCGAACTGACCGAAGATATCCTCCGCAATGAATGGGGATTCAAGGGACTGGTGATGTCCGACTGGAATGCCGGAAAAGATGCCGTGACTTCCATCGCGGCAGGTAATGACATGTTGCAGCCGGGGCAGGAACGCCAGTACAACGCCATTCTGGAAGCCGTGAAGAACGGCACGCTGGATGAGGCGCTCCTCAACCTCAGCGTGAAGCGTGTGCTGGAGTTTGTGGTGAAGAGCCACACCTTTGCCGGTTACAATTATCCCAACGAGACCGACCTCAAAGCCCACGCGCAAGTGGACCGCCGGGTAGGTGCCGAGGGCATCGTGCTGCTGGATAACAAGAATGCGCTGCCTATGGCTGCCGGCATCAGGAAGGTAGCCCTTTACGGCACTACTTCTTACGACATGGTTCCTGCCGGTATGGGATTCGGCAGTACGGGCTTCGGATATTATACGGTCTCTATGGTAGAAGGCTTGCGCAATGCGGGCTATACGGTAGATAAGGATTTGCTGAACCGCTACAAGAAGCACATGGCCGACGAGCAGAAACGCCTCTTCCCCACGGTCGCCCTCCTTTCGCATTTACTCCGCTGCCCCGTGCCGAAGAGTTTCTGCCCACTGCCGAGGAACTGGCCGCACAAGTGAAAGCCAATGATATCGCCGTGCTTACGCTGGGACGTGTCAGTGGTGAAGGCTGCGACCGCCGTGTGGAAGATTTCCTCTTGAAGGAGAACGAACTGGCTCTGATAAAGCAAGTGTCTGCCGCCTATCGTGCCGCAGGCAAGAAGCTGGTGGTGGTTCTCAACATCTGCAGCCCCGTGGAGACCGCTTCATGGAAAGAGCTGGCAGATGCCTTGGTATGCGCTTTCCAGCCCGGGCAGGAAGTGGGCAACTGCATTGCCGACGTGTTGACGGGTAAGGTGAACCCCAGTGGAAAGCTGCCCATGACGTTTGCCGTGAAGTATGGCGACGCGCCGTCGGATGCCAATTTCCCCTTCGACTATGAGTTCAAGATGCCGTCGTTCGCCATGGGTACCGGCATGAACTTCAAGTCCGACAAGAAAGAGGAGAAGCCGAAAGAGCCGGAACGCAACGTCGATTTCACCCTCTACGAGGAGGGCATCTACGTGGGTTACCGTTACTTCGATACCTTCGGTAAAGAGGTATCTTACCCTTCGGCCACGGGCTGAGCTATACCACCTTTGAATATGCGGTGGAAGAGGCTGCCATCGACGGTGACCGCTGCCGCATGAAGGTGAGCGTGAAGAACACCGGCAAGGTGGCAGGCCGTGAAGCCGTGCAGCTCTATGTCAAGGCTCCCGAGGGCGGCATGGACAAGCCCGCCAAGGAACTGAAAGCCTTCGGCAAGACCCGCCTGCTGAAACCCGGTGAGAGCCAGACCCTGACATTGGAGTGGAACGTGATGGACATGGCCTCCTTCAACGAGAAAAGCAGCTCTTGGGAGTTGGCCAAGGGTGAATATCAATGGATGGCTGCCGCCTCTTCGGCCGACGTGCGTTGCACCACGGTGCAGAAGGTGGCAAAGGCACGCAAGCAGAAAGTGCACGATGCCATGCGGGCACAAGTGCCGGTGGCTGTGCATCCCATGGTGAAGAGATGAGGTGTGCATATACATCACCTGAAAAACTGATATATATCAATCCGTTTTAGAATGGAAAGCACTTATTTTGTAGTACATTTTAAAATCTATGCCATGAAAAGATTGATACTTTCTCTTTTGCCGTCTGCTCGTTGTGGATGGCAAATGCACAGAATCCTGCATGGGGACCACAAAGCAAGGTCGTGACCGACAGCATCTACAGCACGGTGCTGAAGACGCACCGCGCCTATACCATCTATCTGCCTCAGAGCTATGACAAGGAGGCAGACAGGAAGTATCCCATTCTCTACCTGCTGCACGGCATGTCGGGGTGAATACCAGCTGGTTTACGGACCAGCGTGTGAAGGACGTGATGGACCAGTTGACGGCATCGGGCGAGGCGTGCGAGATGATTATCGTCAGCCCCAACGCCGGAGGCAATCCGGCCACGTGCTGGAACGGCTACTTCAACATGCCGGGATGGGCTTACGAGGATTTCTTCTACAAGGAGTTCATGCCCTATATCGAGAAGACCTACCGTGTGGTGGGCGACCGTCAGCATCGTGCCGTTGCGGGCCTTTCGATGGGTGGAGGCGGAACCACGAGCTACGCGCAGCGCTATCCCGACCTCTATTGTGCGGCATACGCCATGAGTGCCTTGATGAACATCCCCGTCAGTGGTGAGGCGGCGGGAAAGACCCCGACCCCACAAACAAGATGGCTGTACTGACTCGTTCGGTGCAGGAGCATAGTTGCATCAAGTATGTGCTGGAGGCTGATGAGGCCCGTAAAGCTGCTCTGCGCACCGTGCAGTGGTTTGTGGATTGCGGTGACGATGATTTCCTGCTCGACCGTAACATCGAGTTCTTCCAGGCGATGCGCAATGCCGGCATTCCTTGCCAGTTCCGCGTGCGCGACGGAGGGCACACCAGTGAATACTGGCATTCGGCATTGTATATGTGTTTGCCTTTGTGAGCCGGTGCTTTGAGAAATGAGATTTGATTCCCTTCAACTTTCTCCAACTCCTTAAACAATTAAAATGATTATGAAGAAATTTACACTTTTATTTACTTTGTTGCTGATGTGCAATGAGCTTTGCGCAACAAGCCTTGTGGGGCGGTGCTCCGGTAGTTTCGCCGGAGATTCACGATGACAATACGGTCACTTTCCGCCTGAAGGCGCCGAAAGCCGTGAAGGTGCAGTTGACGGGTGACTTCCTGCCGCCGCACACCATCCAGACACCGAGGGCGAGTATGACGCTCCGGGCATCGTCGATATGAAGGAGGGCAAGGACGGCGTGTGGGAATATACCACTGCCGAACCGCTGAAACCCGAACTTTATGGCTATGCTTTCTTTGTGGACGGGCTGAAAATAATGGATCCCGGCAACGTCTATATGATTCGTGATGTGGCAACTGTGACGAATGTGTTCATCATCGGCGGTGACCGTGCCGACCTCTACAAGGTGAACAAAGTGCCTCACGGAACAGTGAGACGTATGTGGTACAATAGTCCCACGCTGGGCATGGACCGCCGCCTGACGGTTTATACACCCGCCGGCTACGAGAACGGCAAGAAGCGTTATCCCGTCTTCTACCTGCTGCATGGCGCCGGAGGTGACGAAGAGGCATGGATTGCCTTGGGCCGTACTTCACAAATCCTGGATAACCTGATAGCGCAGGGCAAGGCAGAACCGATGATTGTAGTGATGACCAACGGCAATGCCTGGCAGGATGCCGCTCCCGGTGAATCGCCCAAAGGTTTCACTGTCCCTTCCATGAGTCCGAAGGAACGTGCTTCCGCTCCGGAAGGAGGCTTCGAACTTTCTTCCCGGAAATCGTGAAATTCGTGGAGAAGAACTTCCGCACATTGCCGGACAAGAAGCACCGTGCCATTGCAGGCCTCTCGATGGGTGGCTTCCACTCTTGCAGCATCTCGAAGTACTATCCGGATATGTTCGACTATGTGGGCTTGTTCTCGGGTACTGCTTCCAGAAACGATAAGTCCACTTGTCCGGTCTATACCGACTTCGAGGGTAAACTGAAGACGCAGTTTGCCAAGAAACCGGCACTCTATTTCATCGCTTGCGGCAACCGTGACTTTGTCTTCAAGAGCGTGACGGACTTCCGCAAACTGCTCGATGACAACGGTTGCAAGTACGAGTATCTGGAAACGGGCGAGGGACATATCTGGAGGAACTGGCGCATCTATCTGACGGAGTTCGCGCCGAAGTTGTTCAAGTGACTTCGTGCCGATTGATTCACCCTGCACTTCGCCAATCCGAAGTGCAGGATTATAGACTATCTGTTTAATAACAAAATAACAAACTCATTATGAAAAGAATTTCTATTTTATCAGCTCTGTTGCTGATGTGTGCGATGACTTTCGCGCAACAAGCTCTCTGGGGCGGTGCCCCCGTGGTATCACCTGAGATACACGACAACAATACAGTAACTTTCCGCTTGAAGGCGCCGAAAGCCGTAAAGGTGCAAGTAACCGGCGACTTCCTGCCTACGCAGAAAATCAAGACTCCTTTTGGTGAGTTTGATGGTCCGGGTGTGGCAGATTTGAAAGAGAACAAGGACGGTGTGTGGGAATTCACTACTCCCGAACCGCTGAAACCGGAACTCTACAGCTACACTTTCCTGGTAGACGGACTGAAGATTAACGACCCTGCCAACGTCTATATGATTCGAGACGTGGCAAGCGTGACGAATGTATTCATCATCGGTGGTGACGAGCGCATCGACCTTTACAAAGTGAATAAAGTTCCTCATGGAACGGTATCTAAGGTATGGTACAACAGCCCTACGCTGGGTATGGACCGCCGTCTGACTGTCTATACGCCTGCCGGATATGAGACAAGCGGCAAGCGCTATCCCGTCTTCTACCTGCTACACGGCATGGGTGGCGACGAGAACGCATGGAGCGAACTGGGACGTACGGCACAGATTCTGGATAACCTCATCGCCCAAGGCAAGGCCAAGCCGATGATTGTAGTAATGACCAACGGTAACGCTGCGTTGGAGGCTGCTCCGGGTGAATCGTCACTGGGTTTTGCCGCTCCCAGCATGAATCTGCCCAAGACGATGGAAGGTTCTTTCGAAACGGCTTTCCCCGACGTGGTGAAATTCATTGATAAGACTTACCGTACACAGGCCAACAAGAAGGGGCGTGCCATTGCTGGTCTCTCTATGGGAGGTTTCCACTCCATGCACATCTCCAAGCAATATCCGGACATGTTCGACTATGTAGGGCTGTTCTCGGCTGCCATCATGCCCAACAAAGATGTGAAGTCTCCGATTTATGACAACCTTGAAGTCAAACTGAAAACCCAGTTTGCCAAGAAACCGGCACTCTATTACATCGCTATCGGTAATAAAGACTTCTTGTTCCAGGCCAATAACGACTACCGCAAGATGTTGGACGAGAAGGGTTACAAATATGAATATTATGAAACCGGAGAAGGTCATATCTGGAAGAACTGGCGTATTTACCTGACAGAATTCGCACCGAAGATATTTAAATAAGATTATGAAGAAGAATATCATATCCATGGCAGCAGCAATGGCTGTTTTGTCAGCTTGCGGACCGGGTGTGCCGCAGCTTGGAAAGTCCTCTCTGGATGAGGTGATTGGCGCCATGACCTTGGAGGAAAAGGCGCATCTGGTAGTGGGTACCGGTATGGCAGGTTTCTCGGGTGACAGTGCCGTAATCGGTGCAACGAGAAAGCTGGTGCCGGGTGCGGCAGGAACCACATACCCGATTGAACGCCTCGGCATTCCCGCTGTGGTGCTGGCTGATGGTCCCGCCGGACTGCGTATCGACCCCAAGCGTGAGGGGGATTCGGCTACGTACTATTGTACTCATTTCCCTATCGGAACTTTGCTCGCCTCTACCTGGGACCAGGAACTGGTGGAAAGTGTAGGTCAGTCCATCGGTAACGAAGTGCTGGAATACGGTGCGGACGTGCTGTTGGCTCCGGCGCTGAACATTCACCGTAACCCGCTTTGCGGACGTAACTTCGAGTATTATTCCGAAGACCCGTTGGTGTCGGGTAAGATTGCCGCCGCCTACGTACGTGGTGTGCAGAGCAACGGTGTGGGTACCAGTATCAAGCACTTTGCTGTGAACAACCAGGAAACCAACCGTATGGCTACGGATGCGCATGTATCTCCACGCGCCTTGCGCGAAATCTACTTGAAAGGGTTCGAGATTGCCGTGAAGGAATCCGCTCCTTGGACCGTGATGTCCTCATACAACTACCTGAACGGTGTCTATACTTCGGAAAACAAGGAGTTGCAGACAACGATGCTGCGTGACGAATGGGGCTTCAAGGGTATGGTGATGACCGACTGGTTCGGTGGTAAAGATGCTGTGGCACAGATGGTGGCGGGCAACGACATGTTGCAGCCCGGTCTGCCCAAGCAGTACGAAGCCATCGTGAAGGGTGTGCAGGACGGAGCGTTAGATGAAGCCATCCTCAATCAGAATGTGAAGCGTATTCTGGAGATGATTCTCCAGACTCCCCACTTCAAGGGATATAAATACTCCAACAAGCCTGATTTGAAGGCGCATGCTGCCGTTACTCGCCAGTCGGCAACGGAAGGTATGGTATTGCTGAAGAACGATAACGGTGCTCTGCCGCTGGCTGCCGACGTGAAGAACGTGGCACTCTTCGGTTGCACTTCCTACGATTTCATTGCAGGCGGTACAGGTTCGGGCAATGTGAACCGCGCTTATACCGTTTCGCTATTGGACGGCTTGAAGAATGCCGGCTATGTGGTGGATGAAGCGCTGAAGAATAGCTATGAAGCTTACCTGAAAACTGAGAAAGAACGTCTGTCCAAAGATAAGAAAGAGTGGTTCATGCCCGATACCCGTCCGGCTGAGATGGCTGTTTCCGCACAAGTCATCCGCGAGCAGGCTGCCAAGGCCGATGTGGCACTGGTGACGCTGGGACGTACCTCCGGTGAGTTCCTTGACCGTATGGTAGCCGACTTCAACCTCACCAAAGAGGAACAGAACATGTTGAAAGCTGTGTCCGATGCTTTCCACGCTGCCGGAAAGAAGGTAGTGGTGGTGCTCAATATCGGTGGTGTGATTGAAACCGCTTCTTGGAAATCTGCTCCCGATGCCATTCTTTGTGCATGGCAGGCAGGCCAGGAGGGAGGAAACAGTGTGGCTGACGTGCTGAGTGGCAAGGCTTCTCCTTCGGGCAAGCTGACAATGACTTTCCCGGTGAAGTTTGAAGATGCCGCTTCTTCCGACAACTTCCCGATAGACATGCGTGTGAGCACCGACCTCATGAACAAAGGTGGGAAGAAGAACGACGTGAAGAACGTGGACTATACCAATTACGAAGAGGATATCTACGTGGGTTACCGTTATTTCGACACCTTTGGCAAGCAGGTTTCCTATCCTTTCGGTTACGGTCTTTCCTATACTACTTTTGCTTACGACAAGGCTGCTGTCAAGGCAGACAACGGTGTCTATATCGTATCTGTAGAAGTGAAGAATACCGGTAAGGTAGCAGGGAAGGAAGTGGTTCAGCTTTATGTATCCGCTCCCGATGTTGCTGCCAACAAGCCCGAAAAGGAACTGAAGGCTTTTGCCAAGACCAAGGAGCTGAAACCGGGCGAAGCGGTTGTGGTGACGCTGAAAGTGAATGCTGATGACCTGGCTTCCTACGATGAGGCTGCATCGGCATGGGTGGTAACTCCCGGAAACTACAAGTTCCTCGTCGGAGCTTCCTCACGCGACATCAAGGCTATGCTGGAGGCTGAAGTAGCTGCCGCAACGCAGAAGACGAACGACATCCTGAAACTTCAGGAACCGATGAGTCTCTTGAAGAGATGAGAGTAGGATTGTCTGAAAAAATAACAAATCATACCCTAAAAAACATCCTGTTGTACCCTTTGGTATGGCAGGATGTTCTTATCTTTGTACCTCGTATAAACAGATAGTGCAACTATTATAAACCAATATCACAACCATGAGTAAAAAGTTAATCTTATCTTTAGCCCTATCAGGGTTAGTACTTACTGCTACGGCGCAGACCACTATTGCGCCTGCCATTCCAAGAGACGAGAAAATAGAACAGCAGATTGAGACTTTGCTGAAGAAGATGACGCTTGACGAGAAAGTCGGTCAGATGTGCGAACTCACTATCGACCTCCTGCAGAAACGCGCCAATCCCTTTGCCGGCCTCGACCCGAAGAACATCACGGTGAAGGACCTGCAAAAAATCATCAAGAGATACAAGCTTGAAAAGGAATTCAAGCTGGGCAAGGAGATGCCTTCGCAGGATGTGATGATGAAGCTCTATATGCGTATCCAAGGCATTGAGAATGCCAAGGGCTTCCAGTTGGACGAGGCGATGCTCGACTCTGTCATCGGAAAATACAAAGTAGGCTCCATCTTGAACGTGCCCAACGGTGTGGCACAGAGCGTGGAGAAGTGGCAGGAAATCATCAAACGCATTCAGGAGAAATCCATGGAGGTGATGGGTATTCCTTGTGTGTACGGTGTAGACCAGATACACGGAACTACCTATACGCTGGGTGGTACTTTCTTCCCGCAAGGCGTCAATATGGGAGCTACCTTCAACCGTGAACTGACACGTGAAGGTGCACGCATCTCCGCTTATGAAACAAAGGCGGGAAGCATTCCCTGGACGTATGCCCCGGTGACCGACCTCGGACGTGACCCGCGCTGGCCGCGTATGTGGGAAAACTATGGTGAAGACGCCTACGTCAATGCCGAAATGGGACGTGAAGCAGTTATCGGTTTCCAGGGCGAGAACCCCAACCTGATTGGCGAGAACAACGTTGCCGCTTGTATGAAGCACTATATGGGTTATGGTGTTCCCGTTTCCGGTAAGGACCGTACGCCGTCTTCCATCACCGAGCAGGATATGCGTGAGAAGCATTTTGCTCCTTATCTGGAAATGGTGAAGGCAGGTGCCCTCTCCGTGATGGTGAACTCCGCCATGAACAACGGTCTGCCTTTCCATGCCAACTATGAGCTACTGACCAAGTGGCTGAAAGAAGACCTCAACTGGGACGGTATGATTGTGACTGACTGGGCGGACATCAACAACCTTTATAGCCGCGACCACATAGCCAAGGATAAGAAGGAAGCCATCAAGCTTGCCATCAATGCCGGTATCGACATGTCTATGGACCCGTACGACTGGAAGTTCTGTACACTCTTGAAGGAGCTGGTGGAAGAAGGAGAAGTCCCCATGAGCCGCATTGACGATGCTGTTCGCCGTGTACTGCGCCTGAAGTACCGTCTCAATCTGTTTGAAAAGCCCTATTACGATTTGAAAGACTTCCCCTTGTTCGGTGGTGCAGAACATGCCGCCGCCGCCCTCCAGGCTGCCGAGGAATCTTTGGTACTCCTGAAGAATACAGACGGTATATTGCCGCTGGCAAAAGGCAAGAAGTTGCTGGTTACCGGTCCGAATGCCAACTCCATGCGTTGCCTCAACGGCGGCTGGTCCTACTCTTGGCAGGGTGACAAGGCCGATGAGCATGCAGGCCAATATAATACCATCCTCGAGGCCTTCACCAATAAATTCGGTGCGGAGAATATCATCTACGAAGCTGGCGTCACTTATAAGCAAGGTGGCAACTGGTGGGAAGAAAACACTCCGGAGATAGAGAAAGCTGTAGCTGCCGCTGCGGCTGCCGACTACATCGTGGCTTGCATCGGTGAGAACTCTTACTGCGAGACTCCGGGTAATTTGACAAACCTTACCCTCTCCCAGAATCAGCTTGACTTGGTGAAAGCTCTTGCCAAGACCGGCAAACCCATCGTCCTGATACTGAACGAAGGCCGTCCCCGTCTGATTGCCGACATCGAGCCACTGGCTAAAGCGGTTGTCAATACTATGCTTCCGGGTAACTACGGCGGCGATGCGTTGGCAAACCTCATTGCCGGCGACGCCAACTTCAGCGGAAAGATGCCTTTTACTTATCCGAAAGAAATCAACTCACTGATTACGTACGACTACAAACCGTGCGAACACATCGGCAAGCAGATGGAAGGTGCTTATAACTACGATGCGCAAGTGTCCGTACAGTGGGCGTTCGGTTATGGATTGAGCTATACCACCTTTGCATACAGCAACCTCAAGGTGGATAAGTCGGACTTTACCGCTGATGATGTGCTTACTTTCACCGTTGATGTGAAGAATACCGGCAACCGCATTGGTAAGGAAAGCGTGCTGCTCTTCAGCAGCGACCTCGTTGCCTCCCTTACTCCCGATACCCGCCGTCTTCGCGCTTTCGAAAAGGTGGAACTGAAACCGGGCGAGACAAAGACCGTGACACTGAAACTGAAAGGCTCCGACCTTGCTTTTGTAGGCTATGACGGCAAGTGGATTCTGGAGAAAGGTGACTTCCGCATCCAGACGGGTGACCAGACAGTGAACGTGGTTTGTACGGATACCAAGAAGTGGGAGACTCCGAATAAGTGATACGACAAGGTCTTTTAGACCTTTAGAACCATAGTAAAGGGGCCGATAGCATGAAACAAGCTATCGGCCTTTTATTTTTCCGCGTTGTCTTTCAACAGTATCTTCTTTCCGCTTGTACCTCCTTACTTCTTTTCCTGAAACAATAGAGATTGTATGCATGAGATGTACATCTCATGTTGTTCGAGATGCACATCTCGTTGTGCTTGACATGTGCATCTCATGCAGTATGGAACGTGATAATTCATTTCATAAAGTATAAGCTTCTGTCTCATAAGATTATATGTTTTACCCCTTATCTTGAAGTGTTGAAAGGGCGTGTCTGTAATATAATTCCCGTTTGAACCGTTAAATCAATCTTTTTTTCTCTAATATTTTGTAGTCGAACAGATTATTTATATCTTTGCAACCGAAAACGGATGAAAGGTGGAGGGGCGATTAAGCTCCTCTTTTTTGTTCCTAATGGTTAATCTATGATAGAAAAGAAAACTGTTTGTCAGATTGTTGACGAGTGGCTGGCAGGAAAGGACTACTTCCTCGTGGAGGTGACAATCAGCCCGGATGACAAGATTTTGGTGGAAATAGACCACAAAGAAGGTGTTTGGATTGAGGACTGCGTAGAGCTGAGCCGCTACATCGAGTCCAAGTTGAACCGTGAGGATGAGGATTATGAGTTGGAAGTCGGTTCGGCCGGCATCGGACAGCCCTTCAAGGTACTGCAGCAGTACATTAACCACATCGGCAAGGAAGTGGAAGTGCTGGCAAAGGACGGCCGCAAGCTCAGCGGCGTGTTGAAGGAAGCCGACGAACAGCATTTCGTCGTGACCATTCAGAAGAAAGTGAAAGAGGAAGGTGCCAAGCGTCCCAAGCTGGTGGACGAGGACTTGACCTTTACGTATGAAGAGATAAAATATACTAAATACTTAATCAGTTTTAAATAAGACTATGGCCAAAAAAGTAGAAACTGTCAGCTTGATAGATACATTTTCGGAATTTAAGGAACTGAAGAATATCGACAGAACCACGATGGTAAGCGTACTCGAGGAGTCGTTCCGTAGTGTGATTGCGAAAATGTTCGGTACCGATGAGAATTACGACGTAATTGTAAACCCGGACAAGGGTGACTTCGAAATATGGCGTAACCGTGAGGTAGTGGCAGACGAGGATTTGGAAAACCCGAACCTGCAGATTGCATTGTCCGAAGCACAAAAGATTGATGCTTCTTATGAAGTGGGCGAGGAAGTGACGGATGAAGTTATCTTCGCGAACTTCGGTCGCCGTGCCATCTTGAACTTGCGCCAGACACTGGCCTCCAAGATATTGGAACTGGAGAAAGATAGTATTTACAACAAATACATTGATAAAGTGGGTACCATCATCAATGCGGAAGTCTACCAGATTTGGAAGAAAGAGATGCTGCTGCTCGATGATGAAGGCAACGAACTGTTGCTGCCCAAGACCGAACAGATACCGAGTGACTTCTACCGCAAGGGCGAGACCGCCCGCGCCGTAGTGGCACGTGTGGACAACAAGAATAATAATCCGAAGATTATCCTAAGCCGTACGTCGCCCGTCTTCCTGCAACGTCTGTTCGAAATGGAAGTACCCGAAATCAATGACGGACTGATTACCATCAAGAAGATTGCCCGCATCCCCGGCGAGCGTGCCAAGATTGCCGTTGAGAGCTACGATGACCGTATCGACCCGGTAGGTGCCTGCGTGGGTGTGAAGGGTAGCCGTATTCATGGTATTGTTCGCGAGCTTCGCAACGAGAATATCGACGTTATCAACTATACGTCCAATATCCAGTTGTTTATACAGCGTGCCTTGAGCCCTGCCAAAATTTCTTCCATCCGCTTGAACGAGGAAGAACGCAAGGCTGAAGTGTTCTTGAAACCCGAAGAGGTGTCGCTGGCTATCGGTAAAGGCGGTTTGAATATCAAGCTTGCCAGTATGTTGACTGAGTACACCATCGACGTGTTCCGTGAGTTGGATGAGGCCATAGAGGATGAAGACATCTACTTGGACGAATTCCGTGATGAAATAGACGGTTGGGTTATCGATGCCATCAAGGCTATCGGTATCGATACGGCTAAGGCTGTGTTGAACGCTCCCCGTGAGATGTTGATTGAGAAGACGGACCTCGAAGAAGAGACGGTGGACGAGGTATTGCGCATTTTGAAACAGGAGTTTGAAGAGGAGAATGAATGATTTACGATTTTACGATTTACGATTTACGATTAGAGTTTGATTGTAAATGTAAGTCGTTCCGCTCCGAGTATTATCAATCGTAAATCGTAAATGGTTAAATCGTAAATAGAAAAAATTGATGACGATAAGGTTAAACAAAGTAACAAGAGATTTAAATGTAGGGATTACGACGGCTGTCGAGTTCCTGCAAAAGAAGGGATTTACCGTTGAGGCAAATCCGAACACAAAAATTACGGATGAACAGTTCGAACTGCTCAAAAAGGAGTTTAGTACAGATAAGGACCTTAAGATAAAGTCGGAGCGTTTCAGCCAGGAACGTCAGAGCAAGGACCGCAACAAGGCGTCCGTGTCTATTGACGGCTATAGGGAAACGCAGGAGAAAGCGAAGCCCGAGGAGATTAAGACGGTTGTTCCGGAAGACGCACGTCCGAAGTTCAAGCCGGTAGGCAAGATTGATTTGGACAAACTGAACCGTAGACCTGCTCCTGCTCAGGAAAAAGAGAAAGAAGCGGAAAAAGCGGTAGAGGAGAAGAAGGTGGAGGAACCGGCAGTTGTAGAAACGCCGAAACCGGAACCTGCTCCTGCTCCCCAACCGGAACCACAGCCGCAACCGGAGGTACAGCCGGCATCTGAACCCGAGCCGCAGCCCGTTTCGGAACCGCAGCCACAACCCGTTGTCAAGGAAGAGCCTGCTCCGGTTGTAGAGGCTCAACAAGAACCTAAAAAGGAAGAAATGATAGAAGCGCCTGCTCCCGCACCGGTGGCTGAAGAAGCACCGGTTGAAAAAGAGGGGAAAGAAGAAGGAGAAGAAATCTTCAAGATACATCAGCCTGAGTTTGTTTCGAAGATTAATGTTATCGGACAGATAGACTTGGCGGCCCTGAACCAATCCACACGCCCGAAGAAGAAATCGAAAGAGGAGAAACGCAAGGAGCGTGAAGAGAAGGAAAAGATTCGCCAGGATCAGAAGAAGCAGATGAAGGAAGCTATCATCAAGGAAATCCGCCGTGATGACAGCAAGTTGAAGGATACCGCTGCCGGCGATGCCAACGGCAAGAAGAAACGTGTCCGTATCAATAAGGAGAAAGTGGACATCAACAATGCTTCCAACTTCCAGCGTGGTGGCAACGACCGTGGACACGCAGGTGCCCAGCAAGGTCAGGGTGCCCGCCCGCAAGGTGGAAACCAGCCTGGTGGAAACAATGCCAATAATAACCGCAACCGCAATAAGGACCGCTTCAAGAAGCCGGTCATCAAGCAGGAGGTTAGCGAGGAAGATGTAGCAAAGCAGGTAAAGGAAACTTTGGCACGCCTCACTTCCAAAGGAAAGAACAAAGGTGCCAAGTATCGTAAGGAAAAACGTGACATGGCTTCCAGCCGTATGCAGGAATTGGAAGACATGGAAATGGCAGAAAGCAAGGTACTGAAGATTACGGAATTCGTGACGGCCAACGAGTTGGCAAGCATGATGGATGTTTCTGTTACTCAGGTCATCGCCACTTGTATGAGCATTGGTATGATGGTATCCATCAACCAGCGTCTGGATGCCGAGACCATCAACTTGGTGGCTGAGGAATTCGGCTTCAAGACAGAATATGTAAGCGCAGAAGTGGCGCAGGCCATCGTAGAGGAAGAGGATGATGAGGAAGATTTGGAACCTCGCGCTCCGATTGTAACGGTGATGGGTCACGTAGACCACGGTAAGACTTCATTGCTCGACTATATCCGTAAGGCGAATGTGATTGCCGGTGAAGCGGGTGGTATCACACAGCACATCGGTGCCTACCACGTGTCGCTGGACGACGGACGTAAGATTACATTCCTCGATACTCCGGGCCACGAGGCGTTTACCGCCATGCGTGCCCGTGGTGCCAAAGCTACGGATATTGCCATCATCATTGTGGCTGCTGACGACAACGTGATGCCGCAGACAAAGGAAGCCATCAACCATGCCATGGCTGCGGGTGTTCCTATTGTATTTGCAATCAATAAGATTGATAAACCGACTGCCAATCCCGACAAGATTAAGGAAGAGCTGGCTGCCATGAACTTCTTGGTGGAAGAGTGGGGCGGTAAGTATCAGTCGCAAGATATCTCTGCCAAAAAGGGTATCGGTGTACCCGAGTTGATGGAGAAAGTGCTGCTCGAAGCAGAAATGCTGGAGCTGAAAGCAAACCCGAACCGCCGTGCTACCGGTTCCATTATCGAGTCCTCATTGGATAAGGGTCGTGGCTATGTGGCTACGGTACTCGTTTCCAACGGTACCTTGAAAATGGGCGACATCGTGCTGGCGGGTACCAGCTACGGTAAGGTGAAGGCTATGTTCAATGAGCGTAACCAACGCATGCAGGAGGCTGGTCCTTCTACACCTGCCCTGATATTGGGCTTGAACGGTGCACCTGCTGCTGGCGACACGTTCCACGTAATCGAAACGGAGCAGGAAGCACGCGAGATTGCCAACAAACGCGAACAGTTGCAGCGTGAACAAGGTTTGCGTACGCAGAAGATGCTGACGCTCGACGAAGTGGGCCGCCGTCTGGCGCTGGGTGACTTCCATGAGCTGAACGTGATTGTGAAGGGTGACGTGGACGGTTCTGTGGAAGCGTTGAGCGACTCTTTAATCAAGCTGTCTACGGAGCAGGTGCAGGTAAACGTAATCCACAAGGGTGTCGGTCAGATTTCCGAATCGGATGTCTCGCTGGCTGCCGCTTCGGATGCGATTATCGTCGGTTTCCAGGTACGTCCTTCGGGTGCTGCCGCCAAGATGGCAGAGCAGGAGGGTGTGGATATCCGCAAGTACTCCGTCATCTACGATGCCATCGAAGAGGTGAAGGCTGCCATGGAAGGTATGCTGGCACCGACATTGAAGGAGCAGATAACGGCAACCATCGAGGTGCGCGAAGTGTTCAACATCACGAAGGTGGGACTGGTGGCAGGTGCCATGGTCAAGACCGGAAAGGTGAAACGCAGCGACAAGGCCCGTTTGATACGCGACGGTATCGTAATCTTTACGGGTGCCATCAATGCCCTGAAGCGCTTCAAGGACGACGTGAAGGAGGTAGGTACCAACTTCGAGTGCGGTATCAGCCTGACAAACTGCAACGACATCAAGGTGGGCGATATTATCGAATCTTACGAAGAAATAGAAGTGAAGCAAACATTATAATTGAATAATGTGCAAATATGCTAATGTGCCAATTGGCTGCGCGTACAGAAAATGCCGCAGGGCAATTGGCACATTTTGCATATTAGTTATTTGCTCATTGACCCATTAGCATATTGGTACATTAGCATATTGTCACATTGGTACATTAATTTTATGGCAATTATAGATATCATCATATTGGCTGCTTTCGGCTTGGGCGCAATCATCGGCTTCATGAAAGGTTTTGTGAAGCAATTGGCCTCTCTGCTGGGGCTGATTGTCGGTCTGCTGGCGGCAAAGGCTTTGTATGCCTCGTTGGCAGTGAAGCTGTGCCCCACGTTGACAGACTCTATGACAGTGGCGCAAGTACTGGCATTTGTCTTCATCTGGCTGGCTGTTCCTTTGCTCTTCTCCCTGGTGGCTTCTCTGCTGACCCGGGCAATGGAGGCCGTCTCGCTGGGCTGGCTCAATCATTGGTTGGGGGCTGGTCTAGGGGCTTTGAAGTACCTCCTGCTGACGAGCCTGCTGATTGGTGTCATCGAATTTATAGACGGAGACAATACGCTGATTAGCAAAACAAAAAAGAAAGAATCAGTGTTATATTATCCTATGGAAGAGTTTGCCGGGATATTCTTTCCCGCGGCAAAGGCGGTTACGGAGCAGATTGTAAACGGAGACTTTGACTGATACCGTGAACCGTGATTTTGTAATTCATAATTTGTAATTATAGAAGTGATGCAACAAGAAGAACCCAATAAATATGTAAAGGAACTCACTCAGGAGAAGTATAAGTACGGTTTCACGACCGACGTGCATACAGACATCATTGAGCGCGGGCTGAATGAAGATGTAGTGCGGCTTATCTCTGAGAAGAAGGGAGAACCGGAATGGTTGCTGGAGTTCCGCCTGAAGGCATATCGCCACTGGCTGACATTGGAGATGCCTACATGGGCACATCTCCGTATTCCCGAAATAGATTATCAGGCCATATCCTACTATGCCGACCCTACGAAGAAGAAGGAAGGACCGAAAAGCATGGATGAGGTAGACCCTGAGTTGATAAAGACTTTCAATAAGCTGGGCATTCCGCTGGAAGAGCAGATGGCGTTAAGCGGTATGGCTGTGGATGCCGTTATGGACTCGGTGTCTGTAAAGACTACCTTCAAGGAGACGCTGATGGAGAAAGGAATCATCTTCTGCTCATTCAGCGAGGCTGTACGCGAGCATCCCGACTTGGTACAGAAATATCTCGGTTCGGTGGTGCCTTATCGTGACAACTTCTTTGCGGCACTGAACTCGGCGGTGTTCTCCGACGGTTCTTTTGTCTATATCCCGAAGGGGGTACGTTGTCCGATGGAGTTGTCCACCTATTTCCGCATCAATGCCCGCAATACGGGGCAGTTCGAAAGAACCTTGATTGTGGCGGATGATGATTCGTACGTTTCTTATCTGGAAGGGTGTACGGCTCCGATGCGTGACGAGAACCAGTTGCACGCGGCCATTGTGGAAATTGTGGTGCACGACCGTGCAGAAGTGAAATACAGCACCGTGCAGAACTGGTATCCCGGTGATGCCGAGGGCCGGGGTGGTGTCTATAACTTTGTGACGAAGCGTGGCCATTGTAAAGGGGTGGACAGTAAACTGTCTTGGACACAAGTGGAAACAGGTTCGGCCATTACCTGGAAGTATCCGTCTTGCATCCTTTCCGGCGACAATTCGACAGCGGAGTTCTATAGTGTGGCAGTAACCAATAACCATCAGCAGGCAGACACGGGAACAAAGATGATTCATCTGGGCAAGAATACCCGGAGCACCATTGTGAGCAAAGGCATTTCTGCCGGAAAGAGCGAAAACTCTTACCGCGGCTTGGTGCGCGTGGCACAGAAAGCGGACAATGCTCGTAATTACAGCCAGTGCGACTCCTTGCTACTTGGTGACAAATGCGGCGCGCATACTTTCCCCTACATGGATATTCACAATGAAACGGCCATCGTGGAGCATGAGGCCACTACCAGCAAAATCAGTGAGGACCAGATATTCTACTGCAATCAGCGCGGTATTTCTACGGAAGATGCCGTGGGGCTGATTGTGAACGGTTATGCCAAAGAAGTTTTGAATAAACTTCCGATGGAGTTTGCCGTAGAAGCGCAGAAATTGCTTGCCATTTCGCTGGAAGGAAGTGTGGGGTGATTGGACGATTAGACGATTTACGATTTACGATTGAAGTTTGATTGTAGATGTGAATCGTTTAATATCTAAGGAGTAATATCAATCGTAAATCGTAAATAATAAAATCGTAAATATAAAGATGTTAGAGATAAAAGACCTGCATGCCAGCATCAATGGCAAAGAGATATTGAAAGGCATTAACTTGACTATCCGTGACGGTGAAGTACATGCGCTGATGGGACAGAACGGTGCCGGTAAAAGTACGTTGAGTAACGTGTTGGTGGGACATCCGGCTTATGAAGTGACGCGCGGCTCCATCACCTTTAATGGCAAGGACTTGCTTGCCATGAGTCCTGAGGACCGTGCACATGAAGGAATCTTTCTTTCTTTCCAGGCTCCGGTAGAGATTCCGGGCGTGTCGATGGTGAACTTCATGCGTGCTGCCGTGAATGAGCAACGCAAGTACCGCTATCTGCCTGCCTTGTCCGCCAGCGAGTTCCTGAAGCTGATGCGCGAGAAGCGCGCCATTGTGGAACTGGATAACAAGCTTGCCAACCGCAGCGTGAACGAAGGTTTCAGTGGCGGTGAGAAGAAGCGTAACGAGATATTCCAGATGGCGATGTTGGAACCGACTTTCGCCATTCTGGACGAGACGGATTCCGGATTGGATGTGGATGCCCTGCGTATTGTGGCCGACGGTTTCAACAAACTCAAGACTGCGGAAACCAGTGCCATGGTCATCACCCACTACCAGCGCTTGTTGGACTATATCAAACCCGATACGGTACATGTACTGCTGGGCGGACGCATCGTAAAAACCGGTGGACCGGAATTGGCGAAGGAGATTGAAACACGTGGCTTCGATTGGATAAAGAAGGAAGCAAGTGAATTATAAACTCATAATCTGAAAACATGAGTGTAGAGCAACAATATATAGACCTTTTCTCTCAGACGGAGGCGATGATATGCCGGCATAGCGCCGAGGTGCTGAATGCGCCGCGTGCAGCTGCTTTTGCCGACTTTGAGCGTCTTGGCTTTCCTACCCGTAAGCAGGAGAAATACAAATATACGGATATCAGCAAGTTCTTTGAGCCGGATTATGGCTTGAATTTGAATCGGTTGGAAATTCCGGTGAATCCTTATGAAGTGTTCAAGTGCGATGTTCCCAACATGAGCACTGCCCTTTATTTTGTGGTGAACGATGCTTTCTATGGCAGGGCTTTGCCCAAGTCCCATCTGCCTGAAGGGGTTATCTTCGGCAGCCTGAAGGAGGTGGCCGGGAAACATCCCGATTTGGTGAAGAAATATTATGGCAAGCTGGCTGATACGGCAGAGGATGGGGTGACGGCGTTCAACACGGCTTTTGCGCAAGACGGCGTTCTGTTCTATGTTCCTAAGAACGTGGTGGTAGAGAGACCCATTCAGTTGGTGAATATCCTGCGTGGTGATGTCAACTTTATGGTAAACCGCCGTGTGCTGGTTATTCTGGAAGAGGGTGCGCAAGCGCGTTTCCTGGCATGTGACCATGCGATGGACAGTGTGAACTTCCTGACAACACAGGTGATAGAAATCTTTGCCGGTGAAAATGCTGTTTTCGATTTTTATGAACTGGAGGAGACACACACCAGTACGGTGCGTATCAGCAATATGTATGTAAAGCAGGAAGCCAACAGCAATGTTTTGCTGAATGGCATGACTCTGCACAACGGTACTACACGCAATACAACCCGTGTGACGCTCGCCGGTGAACATGCGGAGTTGAATCTGTGCGGTATGGCCATTGCAGACAAGAACCAACATGTAGACAATCATACGACGATTGACCATGCCGTGCCCAACTGCACCAGCAATGAACTTTATAAATATGTCCTTGACGACCAGGCTGTAGGTGCCTTTGCCGGTCTGGTTTTAGTGCGCCCTGACGCACAGCACACCAGTTCGCAACAGACCAACCGCAATCTTTGTGCCACCCGAGATGCACATATGTACACCCAGCCTCAGCTGGAGATTTATGCAGATGACGTGAAGTGCAGTCACGGCGCTACGGTGGGGCAGCTCGATGAAAGCGCTCTCTTCTATATGCGGCAGCGTGGTATTCCGGTGCGCGAGGCGCGCCTGCTGCTGATGTTCGCTTTTGTCAACGAAGTTATCGACACCATCCGTTTGGATGCTTTGAAAGACCGTCTGCATCTGCTGGTAGAGAAGCGTTTCCGGGGGGAACTGAACAAATGCCAGGGGTGCGCCATCTGCAAGTGATAGCTTATAATTTCGATTCATTATGAACAACGATATAAATAAGAGTAGTATCTTGGCTCCCCTCCCTATGGGAGAGGGGCTGGGGGAGAGGCTCCGGGCTGATTTTCCTATCCTTTCCCGTGAGGTATATGGCAAGCCGTTGGTCTATCTGGATAACGGCGCGACTACGCAGAAACCCCGCCAGGTAGTAGATGCCATTACGGACGAGTATTATTCGGTGAATGCCAATGTGCATCGCGGGGTGCACTTCCTTTCGCAGCAAGCTACAGAGCTGCACGAGGCCTCGCGTGAGACGGTGAGACGTTTCATCAATGCTCGCAGCACGAATGAGATTGTCTTCACCCGTGGTACGACGGAGAGTATCAACCTGCTTGTCTCCAGCTTCGGTGAGGAATTCATGCAGGAGGGGGATGAGGTGATTCTTTCTGTGATGGAACACCATAGCAACATTGTTCCCTGGCAACTGCTTGCCGCCAAGCGTGGAATTGCCATCAAGGTGATTCCGATGAATGACAAGGGCGAACTCTTGTTGGATGAATACCGGCAGTTGTTCTCCGAGCGTACCAGGATTGTCAGTGTGGCGCATGTCTCCAATGTGCTGGGTACGGTCAATCCCGTCAAGGAGATGATTGCTTTTGCCCATGGACAAGGCGTTCCGGTGCTGGTGGACGGTGCGCAGTCCATCCCCCACATGCCGGTGGATGTGCAGGACCTGGATGCCGATTTCTTCGTTTTCTCCGCTCACAAGGTGTATGGTCCTACGGGGGTAGGGGTGCTTTATGGTAAAGAGGAGTGGCTGGATAGGATACCTCCCTATCAGGGTGGTGGAGAGATGATTCAGCATGTATCTTTCGAGAAAACTACTTTCAACGAGCTGCCGTTCAAGTTTGAAGCCGGTACACCGGATTATATCGGTACCACCGGGCTTGCCAAAGCTTTGGACTATGTTTCGCTGGTCGGGATGGACAAGATTGCCGCCTATGAACATGAATTGACCCAGTATGCTATGCAACGGCTGAAAGAGATTCCCGGCATGCGCATTTTCGGAGAGGCAGAAGAAAAAGGCAGTGTCATATCGTTTCTGGTAGGTGATATCCATCATTTCGATATGGGGACGTTGCTCGACCGTCTTGGCATTGCCGTACGTACGGGGCATCACTGTGCCCAACCGCTGATGCAGCGTCTTGGCATAGAGGGAACGGTGCGTGCGTCTTTCGGACTTTACAATACCCGGGAGGAAATAGATGTACTGGTGGCAGGTATAGAGCGTGTCAGCCGGATGTTCTGACAATTTTTTCACTCTTCGTTGCAACTTTCCCTTATATGCCAGCGTCTAACTATATAAGTAACTTTAAAAAAACAGATTATGTTAGTAACAACAACTCCGACTATTGAGGGTGGACGCATCACCCGCTATTATGGCATCGTTTCCGGTGAAACAATTATCGGTGCCAATGTATTCCGCGATTTCTTTGCCAGTATTCGCGACGTGGTGGGTGGGCGAAGCGGTTCTTATGAAGAAGTGCTACGCGAAGCCAAGGAGACTGCTTTGCGCGAGATGCAGGATAATGCCCGAGCCATGGGAGCCAATGCCGTGATTGGCGTTGACCTTGATTATGAAACAGTAGGAGGCAGCGGCAGTATGCTGATGGTTACAGCCTGCGGTACGGCAGTAACGGTGGAATAAGCTTGCTTTAAGTATTCAATATAGGAAGATACAAGAAATGGCAGCCTGATGAATGGCTGCCATTTCTTTATAAATAGTTTCTTTTATCGGTTATTTGTACCAGTCCTTATAATTTGCTCCATTGGAATTGACCCAATCCATAAAATGTTCAAAGCTCTTGTCTATCGGATGGCTTTCAGGAGTATTGAAGCTTGTTGCTCCGCTTAAATGGATAGCAAAAGGATAATTGCCGTTGGCTATATAATAGCTTGTCGGTACAGAAGATAAATCCTCTCCTGTATGGAACAAAGTCATGTCTGCCTTTTCGGTCGGAGGATAATTCACCAGATGCACTTCTGTGCGTGGTTTTCCCAATCCGTCGTGTACCATGATGAACGGATTGTAAGGAGGAACTCCAAGCGTCTCATGGGGCAATGGGCTCTTGAAGGTGTTTTTTATCTTATATGTGGCGGTTTTTCTATTTCCTTCTGTTACATTGACTGCGCTTAGGAATACATTGACGGTTGCTTTGGAAAGGTCTGCATCCAGTCCTTGTCCGTTGAATGTTGTGGAGGTTGCCAGCATTTCGGTTGAGGTATTGCTGCGTTCTGTATTCAGTTGGTAAGCGAAACCATTTTTGAAGGTGGCGCCGGACCAAAGCAACTCATAGGTATCTTCTGTAGAAAGAACCTGATTGTTGCTATTAAAATTCAATACGGACTGGTATCTTACAATGACATCATTCAAATCATAGTCACCCTTGCTGGGCCAGCAGTCTTCGAAAGCGACGATTCCTTTGTATTCCAGACTGTATTTCTTATCCTCATCACCACTGCCAGGCTTAAGATCAGGAATATCCGGATTGGTGATGGCTTCTATGGGATTAGACCATACATTGAACTGGCTATCGTTGTAATCCTCGTCTGTCCAGTCCTCGAATGATAACACAATAAAATCATCGATACGGAATGCGGCTGTATGTGTACGGTTGTCTTCATTCAGCTCTGTAGTAGAGTAGAAGGGGGTACTGTTTCCGCCATAGAAACTGTCGTTCAATAGGAACCATCCGATTTTTACTCCATTGGGAAACACGGTACCTTGGTCCACTCCGTTGGAGTCTATGTAGTGAAGCTTTACACTTTCACCGCCTTTTAGTCCGGAAGCTCTTTTATTGTAATAATCATCCATCAGAGTATTTGGGAAAACAATACATTTGGGAGCTTTTTTGATTTCACTTAAAGATGCACCTGTCTTGTAGCAATAATAACCGAAGGCACTTGCTGCACCGCTGCCCCCTCCAATCATCCGGACATACACTTCTGCATCACGTCCTTGCGGGTCATTGATTTCGAAATCTATACTTTGCCGGTATTGTTCCGGGCATGTGCCTCCTTCTGTCAAGGTCTTGTTGATAATTGTCAATACATCACCGGGAATTGTAATATTATTGTTTTTATCTAAATAATTAGGATATCCTCTTTTGCTCCATGTTCCCAATGTATGGTATCCTTTGGGTGCCTGCCAACCTGCCCGTGTTTGCGGACTGTCATCGGCTGTATCCCATTTTATATAGGCAGTGATGGCATTTTCTGCAATAACTGTCTTGAAGATGTTGGGCACACCTATATAGGAAGTATAGATATATGCTTCGTCTCCATAATCCGAACTGATGATTTCCTTGCCGTTATATGCACCGTTGCCGTCCGTCATGCGTCTGATGACCGGTTTCAAGTCTGTGCGTTTCATTATCTGACCGTTTTTGTCGATGGTGAACGGGTTTTCAAGATAGATTTCAAAAAGTACTTTATAACCTTCGGGGACATCGTACTTTACATTGACTTGGATGGAAGATGTTGTGGAAAAATCAAAAGAGTTGGGAGTCTTTTCATCGTCTTTCCCATTATTGGGATTGTAGACGTCGCGTTCGCATCCCATGAATAGGAATGCCATCATAATGCTGCATAATGTACAAACCATCATTTTGCATGTAAGCTTAGAGCTGATAAGTTTCATAATCCCTTTGTATTTAGCTTGTTAATCCGTTACAAAGGTATTATAAAACTTGTAATATTTATCTATTTCATGCTCTATTTTTTCATTAAATACAAAAAAACAAGAAAAAGGGCTGCCTATTTGCTTATTTCGTTTCAAATCAATACTTTTAGGCTTTCGTTCAACCTTTTAATACGAATCATGCTATGGACCAATTACTTTTCTGGCTGGTTCCGGCCGCTTCCGTTCTGGCACTTTGCTTTGCCTGGTTTTTCCACCATGAAATGATGAAAGAGAGTGAGGGTACTCCTCAGATGATTAAGATTGCTGCTGCTGTGCGCAAAGGTGCCATGTCCTACCTTCGCCAACAATACAAGATTGTGGGTTGGGTGTTTCTGGGACTGGTTATCCTTTTCTCTGTTATGGCATACGGATTCGGGGTGCAGAACTCCTGGGTGCCGATTGCTTTCCTTACCGGAGGATTCTTCTCCGGACTCTCCGGCTTTCTGGGCATGAAGACGGCTACATACGCTTCGGCGCGTACTGCCAATGCAGCCCGCAGTTCGCTGAATGCCGGATTGCGAGTGGCTTTCCGCAGCGGTGCGGTGATGGGACTGGTCGTGGTTGGCCTTGGTCTGCTTGATATATCTTTCTGGTATCTGTTGCTGAATGCAGTGATTCCGGAAGATGTAATGACTCCCACCCATAAACTCTGCATCATTACCACTACCATGCTGACTTTCGGCATGGGCGCTTCCACGCAGGCATTGTTTGCACGCGTAGGTGGCGGTATCTATACAAAAGCTGCCGATGTAGGTGCCGACCTTGTGGGAAAGGTGGAAGCCGGTATCCCCGAAGACGACCCGCGTAATCCTGCCACGATTGCGGATAATGTAGGTGACAATGTAGGCGACGTGGCAGGTATGGGGGCTGATTTGTACGAAAGTTATTGTGGTTCTATCCTTGCTACGGCTGCCCTCGGTGCTGCGGCTTTTATTCACTCGGGTGATACACTGATGCAGTTCAAGGCCGTAATCGCTCCGATGCTGATTGCAGCCGTTGGTATATTGCTTTCCATTATCGGTATCTTCTCCGTGCGTACCAAAGAGAATGCGAAGATGAAGGACTTGCTGAACTCACTGGCTTTCGGTACTAATCTCAGCTCTATTCTGATAGTCATTGCCACTTTCTTTATCTTGTGGTTGCTGAAACTGGACAATTGGCTGTGGATTTCCTGCTCCGTGATAGTAGGTTTGATAGTAGGCATTATTATTGGGCGTTCTACGGAATACTATACTTCCCAATCCTACCGTCCTACCCAAAAGCTGAGTGAAAGCGGAAAGACTGGTCCGGCAACAGTTATAATTTCCGGTATAGGCTTGGGAATGCTATCTACGGCTATTCCGGTGATTGCCGTGGTGATGGGTATTATTGCTTCTTATCTCTTTGCTTCGGGCTTCGACTTCTCTAATGTGGGACTGGGGCTCTATGGTATTGGCATTGCCGCGGTAGGTATGCTTTCTACATTGGGCATCACGCTTGCTACAGATGCTTACGGACCGATAGCCGACAACGCGGGTGGCAATGCGGAAATGTCCGGTCTGGGTGAGGAGGTGCGCAAGCGTACCGATGCGCTCGACTCTTTGGGTAATACTACAGCTGCTACGGGCAAAGGCTTTGCCATCGGTTCCGCCGCTTTGACGGGATTGGCTTTGCTGGCCTCTTATGTCGAGGAAATCCGTATTGGGCTGACCCGCCTCGGGGCTACCGAATTGTCGCTTCCTCATGGCGATGCCGTGGCTCTTCAAGATGCCACTTTCTTCGACTTTATGCATCACTATGATGTGACGTTGATGAATCCAAAAGTTCTTTCCGGTATGTTCCTGGGTTCGATGATGGCATTTCTTTTCTGTGGATTGACGATGAATGCGGTAGGTCGTGCGGCGGCCCATATGGTAGACGAAGTGCGCCGCCAGTTTCGCGAAATCAAGGGAATCCTTACGGGAGAGACGGAGCCTGATTATGAGCGTTGTGTGGCAATCTCGACGAAAGGGGCGCAACGCGAGATGGTGGTTCCGTCACTGATAGCTATCATTACTCCGATTGCGACGGGACTTATTTTCGGTGTTCCCGGTGTACTCGGCCTGCTGATTGGCGGATTGAGTAGCGGTTTCGTGCTTGCTATCTTCATGGCAAATGCCGGTGGTGCATGGGATAATGCCAAAAAGTATGTGGAAGAAGGCAACTTTGGCGGCAAAGGCAGTGAAGTCCACAAGGCTACAGTCGTGGGTGACACCGTAGGAGACCCGTTCAAGGACACATCCGGTCCGAGCTTGAATATCCTAATCAAGCTGATGAGCATGGTAGCCATTGTGATGGCAGGGCTTACGGTTGCGTGGAGTCTGTTCTAAAAAGAGTTTTTCCCCGTATCCCACCAAAGGCGGGTGGCGCCGTTATCTGCGCCACCCAGTTTTTCCGTGAGGGTGGCGTATTGTGCCGGGTCGGCAGTGGCGGCGTCCGTCGAGAACGGAAGGCGGCGGATCATGATATCCGTATCAATCACTTTTCCGGTGTTGCTTTGGACCTTGAAAAGTTTGGGGTATCCGGTACGGCGTTGCTCGGCCCATGCCTCATAACTTTCGGGCCAGCATGCCAGCCACTTCTGGGTAATAATCTTTTCGAGTTTTGTCTCTATGTCTGCATCTTCTTCCCATTTTGGGGAGATGGTAATCAAGGCTTTCATGTCCTTGCCCACCTTGCCGCCTGAGACTACATCTTTATAATCGGCAGGGGTTTTATTGCTTTCCAGATATTCGGAAGCACCGGCACAGTCCCACTGTGTAAATGAAGTACTTACACCGTATTCATAGCATGTGCGGGGATTTTCTTTGGTATAGCCGCGGAGGGCTGCTTCGGCCCTGAGTAGCCAGACTTCTGCCGCACTCATCAATACGGCTCCGGTCTTTTCGCCGATGGTGCTTGTGTTGAGGGAAGAGCAGGAACTGTAAATGTTGGCGTCACCGTCTTTCATGGGTAAGCCGATGGGAATGCCTAACAATTGCTCTCTACAACCTTCGAGCAGGGCGGTGTTATACCATTTCTTGCCACGCGGGTCCTCATAACCGTTGACAATGGATTCCATCGAGGCATTCATGTAGACTTCACCCCAACCGGCAACGGCACACAAAGGATTGATATAGTTCTTGCCCATTACAGCGATGGTTTCCCTTGCACCTTCCAGTACACCTTGATTGTCATTCAGTGCTTTGGTTGCTTGGTCTTTGGCAAGTGTTGCATCCACATTGGAGATGCGCATGGCAAGGCGCAAACGCAGTGAGTTGGCAAACTTCAACCAGTCCTTCAAGGTCTTGCCGTTGGTCAGCATATCATACTCTTTGAATTTGTTGTTGTCACCTCCTTCGTCCAGGTATTCCCTTATCAATTGCTGCCCTTCGTCCAGGTCTGCAAAGAAACGTGTATAGGCTTCCTGCAGTCCGTAAACCCGGGGTACCTCACCCAATTGGTGGTAGACCAGCGGACCATATGTATCGGCAATGCGGTGCATCAGTTCTACTTTCAAGATTTCAGTAATGCCGAGATAGCCTTTCAGGTTGTCATTGCCATAAAAGTTCTTTTCTGCCTTCTGCACTTCCGTGTAGACATATCCGTAAGTACATTGCCATGCAGCATTGGTCCAGCCGGAGTTCAGGTTGTAGCAGGCGTTGGATTTCATGAATTTAGGAATAGGGTCTATGAAGTAGCCGGAGAACATGTCGTGGTTTAGGGATTGTGTCATCTGCCATACCCAGTTCAAGCCTACAGAACCTATATTGAAGTAGATACCCGACTGTATGGGTTCGAATGGAGCAGTCAAGTTCTGGAAGTCTATTTCCTTTTTGTCATCCGAGAAACCTCCTTTGATTTCGTTGTCATTCTCAAAACCACCGGTACAAGCTGTAAGCAGCAGCATGCTATGGCAGAAAAGGAATATGATGCACTTGTTTTTCATAAGGTATTCATTTTAAAAGGTAAATCTTAGGTTAAAGCCGATATTCCGGGTAGTAGGCATGCCAAACACGTCTACTCCTTGATTGTTGTTGCCTACGGACATCACTGCATCGGGGTCGAACGGTGCTTCCTTCTTGAAAAAGCACAAGTTGCGCGCTGCCAATGATACGTCGATTCCCTTTATGAATCTGCTATTTTCCAGTATCGTTTTCGGGAAAGAATAGCTCAGTGATACTTCACGGAGTCTGATGCAGGTTGCGTCGTACATATAATATTCGGAGATGGCATTTCTGCCGCCTACTGCACTGTAGAATGCTCTCGGGTCGTTGAACTTCTGTCCTTGGTATTCTACATATCCCCGGGTTCGGGCCTCTTCGGTGACTTTGGTCACGCCGTTGGCATCCAGTTCGGACTGTGTCAGTGACATGACTTCGCCGCCGAAGCGGAAATCTATCAGGAAATAGAGCTCCAGGTCTTTGTAGGTAAGTGTATTGCTCCATCCTATAGTGAAGTCAGGATTGGCATTCCCAAGTAAATCCTTGTTTCCGGTATTTCCCAAAGGCCTTTTGCTGGTTTCATCAACCATGATGCTGCCATCCTCATTACGGCGGAAAGCATTTCCATAAATATCCCCCAGGCTACCTCCTTCTTTGACGCGCATCTGATAGCCAGCATTGAAACCTTCTTCGTAGTAGGAAAATTCCGGATAGTCAGGATGCAGGGTCACTACTTTGTTTTTGTTGGCGGACATGTTGATGAGACTCTTCCACGAAAAGTTTCTGTATAGTAGCGGAGTGGCGTCTACCGTCAGCTCAAAGCCTTGGTTGCGTATTTTTCCGGCATTGACATACCGGTATTTGTAGGTGGAGCCCGTGGGGTTGTCCATTCTCAATAACTGATTCTTGGTATTGGTCTGATACCAAGTGAAGTCCATCCCGAATCGGTGGTGGAAGAAACGCCATTCTGTACCGAATTCGATGGAGCTGCTGATTTCCGGTTTTAGGTCACCACGCTGTTCTACGGTATTTACATTGATACTGCCGCCTACCATGATGATGTCTACCGGATTGGTGATTCCTATCGGAAGGTCATTACCGACTTCCGCCCACGAAGCACGCACTTTGGCAAAACTTATCCATTGGGGTAGGGAGCAGGCTTTGTTAAGAATCCAGGTAGCCCCTATGGAGGGATAGAAGAATCCGGTATTCTTGCTGTCCGTGTAGGCCAGTGTGGATGACCAGTCGTTACGTGCGGTAATGTCCAGGTATAGTAATCCTTTCCAGCCCCACTGCATGGTGGCAAATACTGATTGGAGCGTGCGTTTGCTGTCGATGCTCTGGTTTACGGCTGCTTTGGAGTCCATCACTACATTGGGGACGGTAAATACATTCGGTTTGTAGAGGGAAGCAAGCCTTGAGTCTATTGTCAGGGAGTTGACTTTACTCATGTTGATGCTGGCACCCAGTGCCGTATTGAGGGAAAAGTCATCAAATTCCTTGTTGAACAAGACCATTGCGTCACCGTAGACTTGGATTTCCTGGCTGTCCGACCAGATGTAACGTCCGTTTTCCTTGTCCTCGTATTTGCCGGCGATGTTGGGAGCTGTAGTGGCATACATCTTATTGTCGAATTTATCACTGATATAATCCACATTACCCCGTACCTGCAGGCTGAAGTAGTCCGTAATGTGCAGATTGGCTCTGGCCGATGCCACAGCGCGATAACGCTTGTAGCCACTGAGCACGCGGTTTTTCAGCCAGTAGGGATTCTGTCCCCATTCACTGACGGTACCATCTCCATTCTTTTCAATCCAGTTTTGTGTCATCATATTGCGGTCGGCATTCCACGTTTCAAAGTTTTCTCTGTAAGTGCTCATGTCTACGCCACGTGGGAAACTGTACAAGCTGACCAGCGGATTCAGATAATAGCCGCCGGTAGCAGGGGAGTTCTTGACGGTTTGGGTCATTAGTGTTGCAATGCCGTCCAGTTTCAGCTTGTTGTTGAAGAGGCTGGCCGTTTCGTGTAGGTTCAGGTTATTCTTCTGTAGTTTGTTATTGTCCACAATTCCTTTAGCCGTGGTGTTGGCGTATGAGAAATAAGTTTGTACCTTTTCATTTCCGGTAGTGATGGCCAGCGAATTGAAAGTGGTGATGCCATTGCTGAAGAACTCGCCTATGTTGTCATAGTCCGTTACATTGCCTTTTGTACCCCAGCTTGCCGTACCGCCATCTTCGTTCCGGCCGTATGTATTTTGGAATTCGGGGGTACTGATGGCGTGACTTACGGTCAGGTTGGAGGAGAATGTAACGCGCTGCAGTCCGGCCTTTCCCTTTTTAGTGGTGATCAGAATGACGCCATTAGCTGCCTGCGAACCATAAAGCGCGGCGGCAGAAGAACCTTTCAGGATGTTGATGCTTTCTATGTCGTCCGGATTCAAGTTGGAAATCCCGTCACCGGCATCACGGTTCAATCCATCGTAGTTACCGCCGATTACGGTGGAGGTGGATTCTGTTGAGCTGTTCAGCATAGGAACACCGTCAATTACGTACAAGGGCTGGTTGTTGCCGCTGGCAAATGCAGAGCGTGCACCGCGAATGACGACTTTGGCAGAACCTCCTAAATTGGCGGTTTTATTGATTTGTACTCCGGCCGTCTTTCCTGCCAGTGTATTAATCATGTTCGGCTCTTTGGCACGGGTCAGCTCATTGCTGCTTATCTGTTGGGTAGAATAGGTCAATGAGGACATTTTCTTCTGGATACCCATGGCGGTTACCACTACTTGCTCCAGGGCGAGGTTCTTTTCTTCCATCCGGATGTGGAGATTATTTCTACCGTTCAGGGCAATGGTTTGCGGCTCATAACTGATGTAGGATACGACAATAGTGGCATAAGGAGGGATATTCATACTAAATTCTCCTTCGGTATTGGTGATAACACCATTGGCGGTCCCTTTTTCAAGAATGTTGGCACCGATAATCGGTTCGCCTTTGGAGTCCGTCACCTTTCCTCTTACAATAGCCATTTCCTGCAGAGTGTTTGTCTTATCCTCAGCACTCCTGCTGTTTTTGGTTAAAACGATGTTTTTGCCTTCCATCACATACTTGATGTCTGTCCCTTTGAACATTTGGTCAAGTACTTCGGAAACAGTTTGGTTGCTTGCATTGATGTCGACGGTACGGCGTACATCGACGTTCTGTTTGTTATATACAAATAAGTATTCTGTTTGCGATTCAATTTGCTCGAGAACTTGCCCTACCCTCAGCCGGGCATTTTGAATGCTGACCCTGGCATTCTGAGAGTAGCAGTTCCCGCTGTACACCTGAAATATAACAAGCAGGAGAAGGAATAATGTGATTTTCATAGGTTTGCAATAATTGCTTAAAATCTAATTTTTTTAGATAAAAAAGCCTCATCAACAAAATTTTTCTCATATCTTTGTCACTGTGTTAAGTTAATAAATTGATTAAGGTCGATTTTTGACTGTTTCGGATCGGAAAGTATGGGGGTACTTTCCGATCTTTTTTTCTTACTCATATATAACAATTGAATCCTTTTCTTCGTTGATGCGGAACTTGAAAGGATGGTCTTTCGAGATGGTCCGCAGTATATGTTCGATGCCGTCCTGCTCTCTGAACTTGCCGGTAAAGCTGCCGTAGTTCAGCAGTTGAGGACTGGCAACGGTTATCTTTACATTATAGTATTTCTCCAGTCTACCGAGGATACCGCTGAATGGAGCGTCGTCAAAACAGTATAGTCCCTCTTTCCAGCGTAGATATTCATAGGAAGGAAGGACGGCCTTTCTACATTTTCCGTTTTCATTGAGAAATACCTCGTCTTTCTGCAACCTGGTGATTATCTGGCTGCTGTTGGCCGGATAGATATCGACGATACCTTCCACCAATGTGGTTCCGAACTCATGGCTCCCACTGTAGGCACAGACGTTGAAACTCGTTCCTACAACTTTTACCTTGTTCGTTTCTGTATGTACATAGAATGGGATATTCTTGTTTTTGGCTACTTCAAAGTAGGCCTCTCCGTCCAATTCCACATTTCGTTCGTTGCGTCCGAAGTTGGCGGCATATTTCATGGTGGACTTGGAGTTCAGCCATACGCGTGTTCCATCGGCGAGGGTAATTTGGGCCCGTTGTCCGGCAGGCACAGTGACTGTTTGCAACTGCACCTCCTTGTTATATAAAAAGTCGGAGGTGATGAAATAACCGGCAATGGCGACAATGGTGACGGCGGCTATACGGGCCGCCCAGCGGAGCATCGGCATGATGTGCACCGTTTTCTTTTCATTGTTTCCCTGCTTGTCCGAGAACAAGGAAATGTCGTATATCATGCGCTCTTTCAGGAAGATGTTCCGGTTTTCATCCGAGGCGTCTATCCAGTCGAGTATCATCTTTTCTTCTTCAACGGAAGTAATACCTTTGAAATATTTATATAATAGCTCTTGGTTCATTGTCAATAATTTATTTCTTTTCTAAAACGTGCTCTTTTTACCTTTTGTATATATAACCGGAAAGTGGGCGGTAACCCTATTCCGTAGAAGCATTTTTTAGGATATTAATATTATGAGTATGGTAACAAGATAATCTTTCAGTCTCAGCCGGAGAATCCGCAGCACTTTGGTGATGTGTGCCTCTACGGTTTTAAGTGATATGTCCAGACTATCGGCAATCTGCTTGTTTGCCAGGTTCTGGTATCGGCTCAACATGAATATCTTCCGGCTTTGCTCGGGCATTTCCTGTAAGGTCTTATTTACGATATGCTGTATTTCCGTGTTGAATATCTGGTCCGGTTCGCAGGCTTTCAAGGTGGAGATGCGTAAGTCCAGTTCGCGCAGGTTGTGGCTGCTGATGGTTTCTTCCGCTCGCAGACGCACCTGCTTGTGCTCGAGTACGTGCAGGGCTTTGTTCTTTATGATGGTCAGCAGCAGGGCATGCAGGTTACTGTTTTCTTCCCAGCGGTCTCGGTTTTCCCATAAGGCAATCATGGATTCCATCACAACGTCTTCCGCTTCTGCTTTATCCCTGAGATAAGAATAAGCAAAAGCCAAAAACTTTTCTTGGTTCTCCTGGAAAAAGCGTGAGAAAAGATTCATAGTATGTAGGCTCCTTAAACCGGACATTAATTGAGGTTCTTTATGGAATATAAGGCTTTACATAGCAAAAAAACATAATCTTTTTGGAATATGCAAGCATTATGCCTTGTTTTTTCAGAGCCATTTCTGGCAGTATTGACAAAAAGAAAGCCTGATGGGGTTCCACCAGGCTTTATATACTTAAAGAATAAGAAATTTCTTATTTCTTTTCCGGTCTTTCTTGTCTTTCCGGTCTCGGAAGCAATACTTTGCGTGACAGCTTAAATTTTCCGGTCTTCGGGTCGATGTCGAGAAGTTTTACGTCAATTTCATCACCTTCCTTGATACCGGCTTCTTCTACTGTTTCCAGACGTTTCCAGTCGATTTCGGAGATATGGAGCAAGCCGTCCTTACCCGGCAGGAATTCAACGAATGCACCGTAAGGCATAATGGAGCGTACCTTGCCTTTGTAGACTTCGCCTACTTCGGGGACAGCTACAATCCCTTTGATGATACGCATAGCATCATCGATGCTCTTCTTGTTGGTACCGGCGATTTCGATTCTACCGATGTTGTCCACTTCTTCAATAGTAATGGTAGCACCGGTTTCTTCCTGCATACCTTGGATAATCTTTCCACCAGGGCCGATGACAGCACCGATGAATTCCTTGGGAATGGTCATTGTCTCGATACGCGGAGCGTGAGGTTTCAGGTCTTCGCGAGGCTCGGCAATGCACTCGGTGATTTTGCCCAAGATATATTCGCGGCCTTCTTTAGCCTGCAGCAATGCCTTTTCGAGGATTTCGTATGACAGACCGTCCACTTTGATGTCCATCTGAGTGGCGGTGATACCGTCTTTTGTTCCGGTCACCTTGAAGTCCATGTCGCCCAAGTGGTCCTCATCACCGAGGATATCGGACAATACGGCATATTTGTCTTCGCCTGCATTCTTAATCAATCCCATGGCGATACCTGATACCGGTTTCTTGATTTTCACACCTGCATCCATCAATGCCAGAGTTCCGGCACATACGGTAGCCATGGAAGAAGAACCGTTTGATTCGAGGATATCGGATACCACGCGTACTACATACGGATAGTTTGCAGGAATCTGACCCTTCAATGCACGCCATGCCAGATGGCCGTGGCCGATTTCACGACGGCCTACACCGCGCTGTGCCTTGGCTTCGCCCGTAGAGAACGGAGGAAGTTGTAGTGCAGAAGGAAACGTTCTTTCCGTGTTCCAATACGTCGTCGATAATCTTCTCGTCCAACTTGGTGCCTAAAGTCACAGTAGACAAAGACTGTGTTTCGCCACGTGTAAAGATAGCGGAACCGTGAGGGCCGGGCAGGTAGCTGGTCTCACACCAGATAGGACGGATTTCGGTCGTCTTACGTCCGTCAAGGCGCTTGCCTTCGTCCAGAATGGAACGGCGCATCGCCTCTTTTCCACATCGTGATAGTAACGGTCGATGAGGGCTGCCTTTTCTTCCAGTTCTTCTTCGGAGAACTGTGCCTTGAATTCTTCGCGGATGGCATCGAAAGCATCCATGCGTTCGTGCTTGTTCTTGTTTCCGGAAGCGGCAATGGCATAAGCCTTGTCGTAGCAAGCGTTGTGAACGGCCTTACGGAGTTCTTCGTCGTTCACTTCGTGGCAATATTCGCGTTTCACGGTAGAGCCTACTTCTTCTGCCAGTTCCATCTGTGCCTTGCACTGAATCTTAATGGCTTCGTGTGCGGCCTTCATCGCTTCCAGCAAGTCCTGCTCGGAAACCTCGTCCATTTCGCCTTCCACCATCATGATGTTTTCATAAGTGGCGCCCACCATCAAGTCCATATCGGCTTGTTCTAGTTGTTCGAAGGTAGGGTTGATGACGAATTGTCCGTTGATGCGTGCTACGCGTACTTCGGAAATAGGTCCGTTGAAGGGGATATCTGAAACTGCAAGTGCGGCAGAAGCTGCGAGTCCGGCCAGAGCGTCGGGCATATCTACGCCGTCTGCTGAGAAAAGAATGATGTTTACGTATACCTCTGCATGGAAATTATCAGGGAATAAGGGGCGGAGAGCACGGTCAACGAGGCGGCAAGTGAGGATTTCGTAGTCAGAAGCGCGTCCTTCGCGCTTTGTGAAACCGCCGGGAAACGTCCGAATGCGGAGAATTTTTCTTTGTACTCTACCTGTAATGGCATGAAATCTGTTCCGGGAACTGCGTCCTTGGCGGCACAAACAGTAGCTAAAAGCATGGTGTTGCCCATACGAAGCATTACAGAACCGTCTGCCTGTTTTGCCAGCTTTCCCGTTTCGAGCGTGATGGTTCTGCCATCAGGAAGCTCGATCGTCTTAACAATTGGGTTAATCATAAAAATGTTTTATATCTAATTTTCTTTCAAAATTCGTGCAAAGATACATAATTTATTCATGTAAAATGGTGGGAATGAGATAAAAAGTTTGTATTTAGTTGTTTTTGCAGTTTTCTATATGGAAGAACGAGGGAAAATGCTTTGACTGAACTTGAAAAGAAGTATATTTGCAGGCACGTTTGCAAAACAAAACTGAAGATACGATATGAAGAAAATCTTTTATGGCACTTGCTGCAATAGCATTGGGTGCATGTAATTCCGAACCGAAATTCAAAGTAGAGGGTGAAGTGTCTGGTGCCGACGGCAAGATGCTTTATTTGGAAGCCTCGGCATTGGAAGGTATTGTTCCTTTGGATTCTGTAAAGCTGGAAGGGATGGCTCTTTCCACTTCAAGCAGGTACGTCCGGTGTCTCCGGAATTTTACCGTCTGCGGGTAGACGACAAGGTTATTAATTTCTCGGTAGATTCGACGGAAACGGTTTTGGTAAAGGCACCTTATACCGATTTCGCCACTGCCTATACAGTGGAAGGTTCTCCGAATAGCTCGAAGATAAAGGACTTGACGCTGAAGCAGATGAAGCTTCAGGATAATGTGAATGCATTGCTGCAGTCGGTGCAGGCACATAAGATAGGTGCCGATGTTTTTGAGGACAGTCTTGCCTCTTTATTGAAGAACTATAAGGATGAAGTGAAAATCAGCTATATTTTGCCGCTCCCAATACGGCTGCTGCCTATTTCGCCTTGTTCCAGAAGTTGAATAATTATTTGATTTTCGACCCTCTGAACAATAAGGAAGACATTAAGTGTTTTGCAGCCGTGGCAACCAGCCTGAACAATTATTATCCGGATGCCGACCGCTCCAAGAACCTCTACAATATTGTGATAAAGGGAATGAAGAATACCCGTACTCCGCAGCAGAAGGTGGTGGAAATCCCCGAAGAGGCAATTTCCGAAACCGGCATCATCGACATTAACCTGCGTGACATGAAGGGCAATACACGTAAGTTGAGCGAACTGAAGGGCAAGGCTGTTATTGTGGACTTCACTGTTTATCAGAGTGCCGTTTCTGCTACACATAATTATATGTTGCGCGACTTGTACGACAAGTATGCCGCCCAGGGATTGGAAATCTATCAGGTTTCTCTGGATGCAGACGAGCACTATTGGAAAACAACTGCCGACAATCTACCTTGGATTTGTGTGCGCGACGGCAATGGAATTTATTCGTCTATAGCGGCTTCTTATAATGTGAAGAATGTGCCTTCTGTGTTCCTGGTCAACAAGAACAATGAGTTGAGTGCCCGTGGAGAGAGCATTAAAGACCTGGAGGCGGCAGTGAAAGCATTGCTGTAACATGTTATAAATAAGAAGTTTTCGTTTAAATATGTTACAAAGCAGCCTTTATGCTTGACACGCATTGTATAAAAGGCTATCTTTGCAAAGGAAAATCGGAAAGAGGGTTCCAGCATGCTGACCATGTTGGAATTCTTTTTGTTTATAGTACCATTAAAACTAACATAACATTTAAGGAGGAAAAGTATGGCTTATATGTCAGAAGACGGCTACAAGAAATTGATGGCCGAATTGAAACACCTGGAGACGGTGGAACGTCCCAAAATATCGGCTGCCATTGCCGAAGCGCGTGACAAAGGTGATTTGTCGGAAAATGCAGAGTATGACGCTGCCAAGGAAGCTCAAGGTATGCTTGAGATGAAAATTAACAACTTGAAGCTGACCATTGCCGACGCTAAGATTATTGATGAGTCGAAGTTGAAAACCGATTCTGTACAGATTCTCAATAAGGTAGAGCTTAAGAACGTGAAGAATGGCATGAAGATGGTTTATACTATCGTTTCCGAAAGTGAAGCCAATCTGAAGGAAGGAAAGATTTCCGTCAATACTCCGATTGCACAAGGTCTGCTTGGCAAGAAAGTAGGTGACATCGCAGAAATTAAAGTTCCGCAGGGCATGATTAACCTGGAAGTAGTGAACATATCCTTTTAAAGGAAGGCAGGTCCGCATACGGGCTTGCCTTATTTTATAATTTATAGCTATGGCAACAATATTCAGTAGAATTATCGCAGGTGAAATACCTTGCTACAAGGTGGCGGAGGATGACAGATTCTTTGCGTTCCTTGACATCAATCCGTTGGTAAAAGGTCATACATTGGTCATTCCCAAGCAGGAAGTGGATTATATCTTCGATTTGAACGATGAGGATTTGGCGGCGATGCATGTTTTCGCCAAGAGAGTGGCGCTTGCCATCGGCAAGGCCTTTCCGTGTAGAAAGGTAGGAGAAGCGGTATTGGGGCTGGAAGTGCCTCATGCGCACATACATTTGATTCCTATGCAGAACGAAAAGATATGCTTTTCTCCAATCCCAAACTGAAACTGACGGACGAAGAATTCAAGGCTGTGGCAGAAGCTATCCGTGCAGTGCTTTAATCGGTTTATTTTCCTCCCTAAATAAACGGAAGCGGGAGTTGGACTTCATCCAGCTCCCGCTATTTTGCCTTCGGCACCTATCCTTTAATTTTTAATTTAAATGTATTCCTCTCCCAGTTTTATCTGGGCATCATTCACATATTTGCGGATGGTATGTTCTTCATCTTTCTTGCAAATCAGTAATACATTGTCCGACTCGGCTATGAGATAACCTTCCAAACCGTCGATAACTGCAAGTTTGTTGTCGGGCAGCACCACGATATTGTCTTTGCTATTATAGATGAGGGATTTACATTTTAAGGCTACATTGCCTGCTTCATCTTTGGGAGACAAATCATACAAAGACCCCCAGGTTCCTAAATCAGACCAGCCGAAATCGCCTAATGACACATATACATTGTCTGCCTTTTCCATGATGCCGAAGTCTATGGAGACATTGGGGCAAGCAGGGAAGTTCTCATCAATGAATTGTTTCTCTTGGACTGTTCCATACACATCTTTGCCGGGGGCCAGTTTGGAAGTCAGCTCGGGCAGCAGGGCTTCGTTTGCCTTGATGATGGTATTTACGTTCCACATGAACAGACCAGAGTTCCAATAGAATTCTCCACTTTCCACGAATACTTTTGCCAGTTCCAGTTCGGGCTTTTCAGTGAAGGTTTTACCTTGTAGAAATTATCACCGGCGGCTTCGGCTATTTGTATATAGCCATATCCGGTTTCCGGACGGTTGGGCTTGATGCCGAGTGTCAGCAGATTGTCCGATTGGGAAACGAAGTCCAGCCCTTTTCGATAGCTGCCAGAAATTCGCCTTCCTTCAGGATTAAGTGGTCCGAAGGAGCTACCACTATATTGGCGTTCGGATTCAAGGCGCGGATATGATAGGAAGCCCACGCAATGCAGGGGCTGTATTCCTGCGTGTCGGCTCCAGTAGAATCTGTTCGGGTTTAAGTTCGGGAAGCTGTTCTTTTACAAGGTCGGCATACAAGTCATTTGTTACGATAAGTATATTTTCCATGGGGATTACCTGCTTGAAGCGGTCGAAGGTTTGCTGCAGCAAGGAACGTCCTGTACCGAAGAAATCCAGAAACTGTTTTGGAAGTGTCTTGCGGCTGAATGGCCAGAAACGGCTGCCGATTCCTCCGCCCATAATTACACAGAAATTATCCTTATTGGTTACCATGCTATTGATTTTAAAAGTTTCTGCTAATGTACTGCATATTTTACAAACAAGGAATGATTCAAGCAGGTTTTATCGTTTTTTCGCCTTTTTAGGAAAAGTATTGCAGGTTTAGAAAAAGCTGTATCTTTGCACCGCATTTGAGAAGTCAAACATGCCCAGATGGCGGAATCGGTAGACGCGCTGGTCTCAAACACCAGTGGATTCACTTCCATCCCGGTTCGACCCGGGTCTGGGTACAAGCAAATCGGTTAAGTGGTTGGATATCAATACTTAGCCGATTTTATTTTATGTCTATTGTTCCCGTTTTGTTCCCACACGGACTTATTCGTCAGCTCTTTAAATGGGATTGAATACGCTTAAATATTATTCTCCTTGCAATATATTGAATAGATGGAAAGCGATAAGTATTAGTCAAGGAATTGCTTACCAATACTAAAATTCAACACTTTATCAAGTCTATGAAACAATCGGGGTACAAAACACATTGAAAATGCAGTCTCAACCTAACTGGAGGGAATGAAACTCGTTTCTAATCTTTTGCCATTCCTGAAATCAGTGCTATCAGATTTTTGTAGCCTTATTATGGTATCCTGTTTTACGCAATAAGATAGCAGCTGTGAATTGAGGCGTGGGTTCTTCAATAGATATAGCTGATAATTCAGGATATTGCGTTATTGAGGTACTTGTGCCTATGCTTATCCAATTACCACTTTTCACCATCTGCAAAAGTAGTGTAGAGTCGTTTGTTTCAGCGTTTGGCTTCAGATTGAGTTTGTATCGCATGGCCAATTCTTCTATGATAGTTCGCATATACGTTCCCATAGGAGGCAAGACAATAGGCTTACATTCCATATCTTTCAAACTCATGCTGATACCATCTTGATTGTTGCATTTAGCAACCATGATTTTCAATTCCGATTGAAACAGCGCACGAGATTCAAGTAGCGGAGATATATTCCCGGGTAAAAAGTCAGAGCCATATCTACTTTGTCTTCGAGAACTAAACCTGCAAGCTCCCGTGCGGAAGATGAATGATGTAATTGAAGTTGAATCTCCGGGTACATGTCAGCGAAAACTCGTATTGATTCTATAAGCATAGTCCGTAAACCGGAAAGAACCCGACTTTAAGAACACCTGTATTTATCCCTTGTAAATCCGGATTCTTTGTACTCCTTTCTCAGCCTCTGCCATTACTTTCTGCGCATGAGGAAGGAAAGCACTTCCGGCATCAGTAAGATATACTTTCTTGCCGATGCGTTCGAATAATTGAACTCCGAGATATTCCTCTGTATGTCTGATACTTTGAGAGAGAGTACTTTGGGTTATAAAAGGCGTCTGGCTGCTTCCGTGAAATTCAAGACGGAAGCGAGCATAACGAAATATCGCAGGTGAGTTAATTCCATAAGTAATTTTAATGGTAACAATAAAACAATTAATTGTACAAATATACTCAATTTAAACGGAAGGTAGTAATTTTGCAGCCAAAAAATTGATATGATAAAAAGAAGCAATGCCGAATGGTTTAGGCGAATTATTTCGTTCATCCTTTCTCTATTCGTCCTTGGTATAGGCGTAGCCCTTACCATCAGGGCTAATTTAGGGTCTTCTCCTATTACCTGTCCTCCTTATGTACTAAGTATGATTCCTTCATCCCCTTTGACTGTGGGAGGCTGGATTTTTGTATGCAGTTTTTCTTTGTATTATTACAATGGGTACTGCTGCGCAAGGATTTTCAGAAAATTCAGATATTACAACTCGGTATCTGTCTGTTGTTTGGTTTTTCTCCGATTTGGGCATGTGGATAACCGAGCCGTTACAATGGGGAGATACTTTGTTGGGTTATGCCGCCCGTTGGGTTCAGTTGGCTGTAGCAGGTGCAATACTCGGTGTCGGTGTTATTTGGGAAGTTCGGACGATATTCTCCTAATCCCCGGTGAAGGTTTACCAATCACCATTTCAAGGGTTTTCCATATAGATTTCGGTAAGGTGAAAATCGCTTTTGATGTTTTGGTAGCTGTGGCTGTCATTTGCTGTTACATGGCATTTGGTCGTTGGAGATGGGATCTTGTCGGTGCAGGGACGCTTTTTCCATGTTTTATGTTGGAATGGTCGTCAGGTTTGTTTCGCCGCACATGAATTGGTTGAACCGCTGGCTAACAGGTGGCAGACCGTCAGAAGTACTGGACATTTCTTCCGGGGATAAACCTTTGGTTATCACTATATCACGACAATATGGCAGTGGCGGACATCAAATTGAGAGATTCTTGCCAAAGAACTCGCTATTCCACTATATGATAAAAGCATAATTGATAAAACTGCTGACGATTTGGGCTATTCTCAAAAACGGTAATGGAGCGTGAACAAACCACAACTCCCATGCAACTATTAGAAATGGTCTTTTCAGACAGTGGTGGTGTCCTTCCCGACATGAAACTTTCTGAAGATGATGCCATCTTTGTTACAGAGAGCAGGATTATCCGTGGTTTGGCAGCAAAGGTTCTTGCGTCATCATTGGAAGATGCGCTGATTTCGTGTTGCGTGACCGTCCCAACTGTTTCCGCGTGTTTGTCCGGGCAGATATGCAACAGGCACGTAATCGAGTTGTGGAGGAATATAGTATTCCGATAGAAAATGCAGAGACTGAAATCGAAAAGGTTGATAAAGAACGTGCCACCCACTACTGGAGATATACTGGGAAAAGTGGTCTGATGCCGAAAATTATGACTTAGTGCTGAATAGTTCCAAAACGGGAATTAACAAGGCAGTAAAGATGATAAAGGATGCCGCACTGCAATAAAAAGACGCAATCATGACAGCCAAAGAGATATGGATTCTTGTACTCGCATTGCTAAGCTATCTTGTGATAGCTATTGACGGGTCAATCGTTTTACCGGAATAACTCAAATTGCGAACTCCTGCATCTTGATCAGGTACAATTGTCTTGGTTCAGAATGCCTACGTTATCGCATTTGGAGGATTTCTGCTTTTAGGTGGCCGAATGAGCGATGCTTTCGGCAGAAGGAGTATATTGTCTGCTGCGCTTGTTGTATTCGGCATCGGCTCGGTCGGCACGGGCTGGCATTTGAGGAATACTCAATCATCTTTTCCGTTTTGTTCAAGGAGTGGGGCTGCCCTTATGGCACCCGCCGCACTCGCTTTGATAATGGACTATTTTACAGGGCAGAAACTTGTTAAGGCAGTGGCATGGTATAGCTCGGTTTCGGGAATAGGGATGTGTTTCGGGCTGCTTGTCGGCGGGACGGTAACTGATTTGCTTTCGTGGAGATACGGCTTTTCCTGAATATTCCGCTGGTTATGCTGATGCTGTGGATTACTTGGCGTTACGTTGATAAAAGCCACATCATAAAACAAGTTCGATGTGTTTGGTGCGGTCATTTCAGTATTAGCAATATTCTCGGTCAATTATGCCATTGACGGTGCGGAAAGTGTAATACCTTGGCTGGCTGTCGGTGCGGTGTTGTTGGTTATCTTTATAATGATTGAGAAACATGCAACAAATCCCGTTATGCCTTTGGTCCTTTTCGCATCAGCAGGCAGAAGAAGTGCATACCTGACACGGGCTTTTCATCGGCTCGATGATGGGCTTTAATTTCTTTATCTCTGAATTCATGCAGATTGAACTGCACTATTCGCCATTACGGACAGGTTTCGGGTTTCTACCTTTGACATTTCTTACATTTGTGGCAGCAATGTTGGTGCCAACAGCAGTCAAAAATATGGAAATTTCCCGACTTTGTTATGTGGACTTGCCTGCCTATTGGTCGGATTTGGAGGAAGTCTTTTATCGCCGACAACAGCACATATGTTTTCCATGTGGCTATTCCTATGACGTTCATCGGCTTCGGATGCGGTCTTGCCATGAGCCCTACAACAAATATGGGCATAGAAGGTGTGGCTCCTGAAGATTCCGGTGCGGCATCAGGCGTTGTCAATGCCGCCCACCAGATTGGTGGTGCGATTGGTCTTGCAATTATGGTTTTGCAGGTAAACATTCGACTGAATTTGTTGATAAAATCCACATAGCCATGGGTGTAGCCTTTATATTTGTCTGCCTTTCCTTATGCACATCTGTTCTAAAAAGAAGAGAATTTGGAAACGGAATGCCTGAATACAAATGTCACTATTATTCGGTCTGATTACGTTGAGAGTTTTGCTGTTGTTTTACATTGAAATGCCATTGTCTTGTACCCGGTCGATTTTCCAATCATACCGACCCTCCGCAACATCGCCAACCTCATTGAGTGTATGACGATGTTTTATTTCATCAAACGGTTTCAGATGTTCCGCATAATCACAGAGCCATGTGCCGACCGCTTTCTGCTGTTCGGTTGTTTCTCCGTACTCCTGCATCACACTCTTGATGTCTGCGGCTTCGGACGGGGCGAAGATTGATTTGTGCTGCTCCTTACCGAAATGGATAATCGCATCGACGGCTCGCCTGAACACCTCGCTTGCCTTGTAAAGAATGTCCGCAATGACATTCAGAATATCCCGGCTCGCTTTCAGCGCACCCTGCAACATTCGGATGGTCTTGTCTTTCTCCGTAGTGGCTCGGCTCACTGCCATGTTGATGCGGTGCTGTTCCCCGGTCTTCTGCTCCTGAAGTTGCCAAAGAGCCTTGTCCCTCTCCATGCCAAGCGAACGGTTCTGCGCCAAAGCCCTGTCACGCTCGGCTTCCGCTTTCTGCTTCTTTTCGGTCAATGCCTTTGTCCGTTTCTCAACCTCTTTTGACAGCATCGGGAAAGGCTTTCCTGATATGTTCGTTTTCGGCTTTCAGTTTGGCATTTTCCTTTTCGATGGCTGCGTACTTTCCTTTTCCCAAAAGATTGGCAATGCCTGATTTTATGCTGTCCGTGTTCTCCCGGTCAGCTTCCCGTACCCGTTCCTCTTTATCGGCAATCTCGCTGTCAAGTTCCGCACTGCGCCGCTGCCTTTCCTCGTTCTCGGCTTGCAGTTTTTCCTGCTCCGTTTTGGCTTTGTCCGCTTCCCGGACGGCTGCATCCCTTTCGGCTTGGCTGCTTCCTTTTCCGCTTGGGCTTGCTCGGCTTCCTGCTTCTGCTTGGCGATGATGAAGTCCGTGCGCTCCAGATGCTCCTTGCCCGTCTGCTTCTTTGAGGTGCCCTTTCCATCTCCAGACACTCAGCCAAAATGGTCTGCATATCGCTCATGTCCTTCACGTTCAGCTTGCAGGACTTGCCCGTGTCATGGTTCATCCAGTCCCATACTATATGGGCGTGAAAGTTGGGCTTCCATGTGGCGGTGTCTCCGGGAATGACATAGTGCCCCTCGTCCCGGTGGATGAAGACTTGCAGCGGTGTGATTCCCCAACGCTGCCTGCACACCTCGCAAAATGCCGCAACTGCTTCATCGTGGTGTCTTCCTTGATGACTACCACGCCCTCCTTGATTGGCGTGCTGCCCCGTACTATGGTCACCTTTCCGGTCTTCCTGTTCACCTTTTCCCGGTCTTTGGTCTGCATAGCCCGACCTGTCTTCTCCTTGACCATTGCGGCTATCTGCCTGTTGCGCTCGGCAAGCGAGGTGTCGCCCAATTCTGGTGATACCCATGCCTCGTTCTTCGCCATGAGGTCGGTGCGTATATAAATCTTCTCCTTGCGGATGTTGGCGAGGTATTCTGCTGTCCGCCTGTTGTGTGGTCCGCTGCTTCCTACGTTGCAGGGCTTTATGTTGATGGATGTCTTCTGTGCCATTGAATTTGCGTGTTTGGGTTTCTTAATGGGTTATTAGGGCAAAGCCTTAATCGGAGGGTGCAGGGAGAGGGTCACTTCCTGCTCGGGTTCTCAGGGGTCGAGACCTCTGAGCGGAGTTTCAAAGAGAGGGTCACTCTTTGGTCAGGGGCGTTGGGGCTGACAGCCTCCGACCGGGTTCTTAGGGCAGAGCCATAAGTGGGACGGGCAAAGCCCAGCCTCGGGAGAGCCCACAACTACGGAAGCGAAGCGTGTAGTTATAGTGGGCTATACCGGAACAAGTCCGGTAGCTCACACTCCGCAAGCGGAGCAACGTCCAAATCTGCATTCTGCGCCTTTCAATCCCCGCGCATTACTCCGGGTCATCCTCACCGCCAATCGTTCCGTATAGCGTCTCTTTGGGACTTTCCGTACCGTTTTCGTCAGTTGTTCCGTCCCCACAGTCTATGATAGGGGATTCCCGGCTTCGTCAGCCTCCCACATATCAGACGGTGGATAATGACTGTCATCATCCGGTCTGTCGGCTGACGGGTTGGAAATTTCAGACGAACAAAGGGAAGAAGAAAGGACTGCTGCGTCTGCCGCCATGCTGTCCGTTTCCTGCCCTCTGGACTGGCTTTCATCCACTGCGGCATCCTGCCCGTTTTCTGACGGCAAGCTATCGGAAACAGGTGTCCGCACATCGCCCGTCTGTCCTTTGGTGGTTGCCGAAGGTCTGACATAATGGGGATTGGTTATGAGGACACCCCGGCATACCAGCCTGTGAGGAAATGCAGGGAATGGACGGAAGTACGGTTGTTGGTTCTGGTGGTCAGCATGCCTAACCTGTTAAGGCTGTCGATTAGCTTGCCGATGGTCTTGCGGTTGCAACCTAAAAACTCCGCCAGTTCCACATCGGAAGCTGCCACCTGTCCCACCTCCAAAACAATCTCAACGCCTTTGATTTTATAAGCGGTTCTCACCCGTACCGCACCGGTCATCAGCCGGTACAGGCACTTCTGCCTGAAAGCGGAAGATTTGCCTTCCAAAAGAAAATCCCACTGCCCGGCTGAAAGGATGGTGCAGTAGTGTATGGTCTGTATCTCTTTGCACATGGTCTATGATTTTATGGTGTTACAACGGTCATCTATCTGCCCAAACCATATCCACGTTCAGGCATATAGTATTCCCTGTCTGCCGCTATGCGGTTCAGCACGTCCTGCAGGCGGTCAAGCTGTCCGCTGTCAAGCACCCGGATGGCGTTGATGGTTATCTGCTGTGTCGCTATCCTGCGATGTTCGATGTTCGTCTCGTTCATCGTCCCGTCACCGTCCGCATGGACGGAACGGAGGTAGGCATTGACCGCTTCCGTCTGTTCTTTGGACGGATAAGGTGCTGCCCATCTATCTTGGATGTAGTCAATCATCCGGCTGACCGCATTAGCCAATATCGGGTCTCGCTGTGTGATAGATTGTATCAACTCTATTTCTTTCATACGAATATCATTTAAGTCAGGTCTTACGATTATTCATTCCATAGTTGATTTTGTTGACTTTGTTGAAGATGATTTCAAAAAGAGGGAAAAAGAAAAATAGAGATGCTGTACGCAATCTTTTTCTTTTTTTGGGCAGGCAAAATTCTTTGTTGAATTTTGTTGATGGTGTTGTTGAATGGTAACTCCTTTATTTATATGCCTTCCCTTATATTTCATCATATTCAACAATCTCAACGGTAGTCTTTTAATTTTTCACGGGTAACGGTATAAAAGCGTCCCACTTTTTTGTGCGATACAGAATACTTCTGTCCTGGCAGCACGGATATTTGATAGGTGGAGTAAGACAGCGCATTGGGTGCAGGCTCCAATTTCCAGCACTGCTGCAGAACATTCCTCACCTGATGGCGTTCCACCTTTACCATAGAATAATTGAACAATGCCAATAGGTCGTTGATACAGAAATCCACCACATTCACCTGCATTGTGTCCATGATGTCAAGTAACAGTTCTGCCATATCAAGTTCAATGCGGCTACGGTTGCAGCGGATGATTTTCTCCAATGCTTCCGTGCGGATAAGTGACGGAGCAAACCACATACGGCTTTCTTCTTTGGTAGTCAGATTCCGATGTTGTAGATAGTACAGAAATGCGGGTATCTCATCTTTCAATTTCTGAAGAAAGGAGGTGTCGTCCGTTACCAATCTACGAATCTTTCTTACCCAATAGCGTGTTTCTTCTGGCTCAATGTAAACAGGGAAATTTTCATTATTGGAACACAATACGAATTTAGCGAAGAACTGCACTTCATAACGGTCTTTGCCCTTAGCCTCCATCTTGTACGAGTGTGCCGTACTAAGGTTCTTCAATCGCTCGCTATCTTCCCTGCGGTTGAGTAACACCTCATCCACAACAATCATCAGTTTGCCTGCCCAGTCGGCATTAAACTGGCTACGGAAGTCCTCATTGGTGTTGAATGTCACATTCTCTTGAAACAACGCTTTCAGAAAATTCAGGAATGTACTTTTACCCGTGTTTCGTTCTTCCGACACTAATAGAAGTATTGGTAACTTCTGTGTTGGTTTTAGGTACAACAGTTGAAGATAATCCATTCCCAATTCATATTGCCCACTAAAGATGTGTTCAATCAATGAATGTATATGTCCAAACTCACCTTCTTTAGGAATGTGGGTTATTGGCTCATAGAGATTATAAAAGTTATTCACGTTCAAACGGTAATCTGTATGACTGGGCATCGTGCAGAATCCGTCATATTTCGGAATGAGTGCCGCTTCATCCTTGCCGTGGTCTAATCGGAATACGCTCATTTTCCATTCAACCCGCATTTTGCGGAAAGAACCATTCATCATTGGCTGATTGATAATACGAAACAAGGTTGTGCCTATACGGACATACTCTTCTCCGATATTCTCAACTTCTCCATTTGTAGGAGCCACAGGTACATTGTCAATCTTTTCCATAATCAGATATTCTATTAGTTTCCCCCAAGATGCGCTTCACGTCTGAGAGGCGGTATCTTACTTTGTTGCCTACCTTGATTGCTTTAAGGTAATTGCGCTTGTTCCAAAGCCATAAGGTGGTGTCGCATACACCACACATTTCCTTGACTTCCTCACGTGTCAGTAGCTTATCTTCATTGGTGGCTTTGAGTGCAATTGCCACCTCATTCACCGCACGGTTAATAAGCTCATTAGAGAAGTGACGTAAGTCTTCACTCGTAATCTCCAATTTGATATTAGCTGTGCTGTTGGAGATGATTTGCATTAAATCTGTCATAGCATATATGTACTGCCCATAGTCCGACACAATCACTTTGGCAGCATTATAAATGATTGTGCCACCGCTCCGACATTGGAACGATGGCACAAAAGTATAAATGTAATTCGCTATAATTTAGTAATTTGCATTTCGCTATTTTCGCCGAAATACAGAACGAAAGAAACGAAATGTAAAGCAATCAATTGGGTTCATCTGAAAATGGTTTTATCTCAATGTCAACACTGGATTTTGAATAAGTTGGTCTATAACAGGATGGTAAATAGCTCCATCTGTAACCGCTGTGATTGTCGTGACTTTATTACCTCCATCCTTCGATGAAGCACCGCAATGGTAAATCTGTTCTTCTGGAGTTTGATAATCAATGACTATATATCTGTCGTGGAATATACCCCCAGACGTTTGCAACGAAATGGTGACATTGGGGTATTCCCGACAGAAATCGTTAAACTCGGTTTGGTGCAACCGATTACCGATATTGTCAGAGAATACCACAACATTCACATTAGCTGGAATATCTTTGAGAAGTACCAGTGTCTTCAATCCGATGTAATTATCAACCACAAAAATCGTTTTCTTGGCGGTGGCATAAATATGTTGGTAAGCCAAATCCGATTCAACTGGCTGACCGTTGAGTATCATCCAACCTCTCCTTACTGAAGGATTGCCAAAATCAAGCATGACATTTGCCAATTCCGACTTTGTCACTACATTACCAAGTGTATCTATAATATTGGCAACCTTGTCATCAACAGCAGATAGAGATTTACGCAAGTCAAGCAGGTCTTGTGTGTTTTGGGTTGTCTGCAAAGACAGTTGCAGATATTCCCTTTGTCCTAATAATGGCTGATTATCTACGATATAGTCTTTCATCTGCTTGAAGATACGAATCAAAGCTTTGCTTTGTTTGGTTGCTAAATCTCCTCTCAGCACAGTCATAAGCATATATATTCCTTGTTCGGTGAAAGCATAAGGGTTGTATCTACGACCGCCCCAACTTGAGGTGGAATTTTTGCACCTCAAGATTTCACACTCTTCATCGGACAACTGAAACATGAAGTCTTGCTCAAACTTTTCAATGTTGTTCTTCACTTGGCGATTAAAATCTTTGGTGCTATAGCCATAGATGTTGGCTAAATCCATATCCAGCATTACACGGACACCTCTGATGTTGTATATATAGCCTTTCAGATATTCGGCATTGATTTCTTGGGTGATGATATCTTTATCCATATCATTAAATTAAATGAGTTCATACTTTTAGTTATTTACTTCTGCGAGGTAAGCCTTCCACTCATTGATAAGCGACCGTTCAATACCATTGTCTTTTATTTTCCCTCTGCTCGTACTGTCATTCAACTTCTTGATAGAAATTTGAAGGTTACGCACGGTTTTCAAGTCGCAATTAGGAAGTTCATTGGCAAGCAATTTATGGAATGTTGTCACATCACAGCCTGTCAGAAGGTCTTCCTCTTGGAGGGCAAAATATAATCGTGCCAAATCAGCGCCTGTGTGCTGCGTTGAAACTCTCAATTTTATCTTCTCCAAAATCATTTCTTGATTTCCATGAAGATAGTCTTTCAATGTGCGTGATGTATGCTCACCTGTTGGCGATTTTTCTTCTATTGGCTTATCATTAATAGACAACCCCTTAATAGTTGTTTCTACCACACAATCATCCTCAATAGCCTGTTTCTCCCGATGAAAATCCTGCCAATCTTCTCTTGTCCGCATTTTATTACGAATACTACTGTTAATGACTACTTTAATCATTAAAGCGGCTATCCTCTTCTCAAAATAGTTGTTCGCAGGGTTATGTATTTCAGCTTCCAATTGGGCAACCAAGGTTTCATAGCACTTACCGTAATAAAGCCATGCCAACATTGCAGGAACTATTGAATCGTTTTGCAGATTGTGAAACTCCTCAACCAATAATCTTGCAGCATCGGCGTCTGCCGAATAACTTTGCAGACGATATTCGTTGGCAAGGTCTCCATGACACTCACCGTGATACTTACGCATCATTTGAGGAGCGAGTTTCCATCCTAATTTGAAAACCTTTTGTAAACCTGTTGCCGATTTGTTGTTCACTTCGGCAACGAATCTGTCATATTCTTTCGGATGGTTGTTGAGCCATTCTTTAATATCCTGTTTGAATTGTTCGAAATCTTGCTTTGCCATAGTCTTTCGCCTTATTAGTCCAACAAGTGAACAAGTTCTTGTTTCATTTCCTCGTCTATCTCCCTATATCGGCGGAATGCCTTGCTGCCTTCCTTGTGTCCCGATACAGAAGAAACAAGATCTGGGTCTTTCACCTTCTTATACATATTTCCAATGAATGTCTTTCGGGCAGTATGCGTAGTTACTACTTCATACAAATACTTCTGCTCTGGGTTCCGAGTAAGTGGGTTAAGCACTGTGACAATCCTGTCAAGTCCAGCCATTCGAAACACTTCTTTGATGGCTTGATTATATTTCTGCTCTGATATAAAGGGAAGCAAAGTTGTTCCTGTATAATCTTTGTAGCGTTCAAGTATGGTCTTCGCAACACTATTCAGCGGCACTCTTATTGTTCGGGGATTATGGCTGCGTGTCTTTTCTTGTATGTATTCTAATGCTCCATTCACAATGTTTTTCTTTGTGAGCTTATAAAGGTCGCCTACACGACAACCTACAACAGATTGGAACACAAAGATATCACGTTGAATAGCAAGTTGTGGACGAACAGACAAATCAGCTTCAAACAATTTATCACGCTCTTGAAGTGTAATATAAATAGGTGTTCCATAAAGACATTCTTCCAAAGGGAACTTGTCAAACGGACGATTGGTGGTCCTGCCTTGGTTATAGCACCATATAAAAAAGGTACGTATGCGTGAAAAACTATCTATAAGGGTGTTCTTTCCTCTCGGTTGAGGGGTTCGCTTCTCGGGAATGGTCTCGTATATATCAGGGTATTCTTCCGCATAAGCGTATTCGTTCTCCATAAAGTCCCACATATCGGCAAGTGTCTCTTTGGTTATGGTATGGATGTCAAGGGAAAAGTGCTTCATTCCACGTCTTGTTTTTCTGACAAATAATTCATAGCGCATGAGTGCCCTTTTTACTACACGAAAGTTCTTCTTCCGTACTTCCGAAAGACTATGCTTCTCCAAAAACTCATCAAAAAGTTCGGCAAAAGTAGGCGGATTCTCTATTGCCAGTTCTTCTTCTGTTTTATACTTTTCGGGATGATGGAATTTATCTATGACTTCCCCGAGCCATTCACTTCCGGCATCCTCCTTGTATTCCTTCTCAATCATTCGGGTCAATGCCTGCACTTTATGGTTCAAATCCATCTTTTCGTTTTCCGACACCAAAGCTACACGGTCTTTATAACCTTGTCGTTCAACACTCCAATGATTGGGGTTGATGACAAGTTCACTTGCTGCCTTGATGTCTTTCTTTCCATCACGCAAACGAAAATAGATGGTAGCCTTCGTATCTATGTCGTTCTTTTTGGCAGTCTTCCGTATGAATGCAGTCACTTTCATAGGCTTCGATTTTATTTCTGGATTGAACACTGCAAAGATAGCGAATTGTTCCCAAAATGTTCCCGGTTATCCCGAAATAATTTTAATCTCATTAAATTTAATTTTGTTTATTGCTATTTGTAGAACATTGAAATATAACGATATAGCAGTTATATTTCCATTAAGTTAGAGTTGTTCCCATTTGCTAATATTTAATATTTCAAATGCGGGTCTGGGTACGAAATAAAGAAGCGGGGAAAGTTTTAATGCTTTTCCCGCTTTCTTTTTATACTTATCTTTTATGCCCTTTGCTCATGGGAACAGATATCTGGCAAGAGATAGAAGTACTGAATCAAGAATTTGTGAGGCTTGGTATCAGTCAGTCGGTAGACTATGAAAAGTACTACCTCTATTCGCTTATTACCCATTCTACTGCTATTGAGGGCTCTACACTTACCGAATTGGATACCCAGTTGCTTTTTGATGAGGGGGTAACAGCCAAAGGAAAGCCGTTGGTCTATCATCTGATGAATGAGGATTTGAAGAAGGCATACGAACTCGCCAAAGAAGAAAGTGCACAAAATGCGGAAATTACGCCTGTTTTCTTACAAAAATTGAATGCTGCTCTAATGCGTACTACTGGGAGTGTATATAATGTAATGGGCGGTTCTTTTGATTCTTCTAAAGGTGAATTTCGTTTGTGCGGCGTTACTGCTGGGGTGGGCGGGTGTTCTTATACGAGCTATCCTAAAGTTCCCGCTAAAGTAGAAGAACTTTGTTCTATATTGAGAGAAAAGCAAAAGAATATGGAAACATTTCGGGAACGATATGAATTGAGTTTCAATGCTCATCTCAATTTGGTAACCGTTCATCCGTGGGTAGATGGCAATGGGAGAACGGCTCGTTTGTTGATGAACTATATCCAGTTCTGCCATCATCTTTTTCCGACGAAAATCTTTAAAGAAGATAGGGGCGACTATATTCTTTCTTTGCGGCAGTCGCAAGAAGATGAGAACAGTCAGCCTTTCTTGGACTTTATGGCAGCGCAGCTGAAAAAATCATTTGCGTCAGAGATTGAGAAATACAATACTGGACGTAAAAAAGGTTTTAATCTCATGTTTTGAAAAGCGACGATTCCTTCCTGATAAGCTCATATAGGCATTAGCTGATTGTGCTGTATCATCCTTTTGTATTGGGTTATTCTCAAAATATTCTCTTCTCGGCATTAAATACAAAATAATGGGTGTAAAATGCAAATTTATTTCGTAGATACTGTTTTCGCATTTATTTTTTTCTAAATTTGCAGTAGCTGGAATCTTATCTAACTATTTAATTATTAAATGTTTGCCAATTATGACAAAACATGTTCCTCTTTTTTTACCTCTCGGAAGTATTCGGTTACTGACGATATTCTTCTCTTTTTGTATAATCTTTGTTCATCCGGCATTGGCTGACAAAATGGCTGAAAGCCCCGAACTTTTCGATACTGCTTTCACCTTGCAGGAAAGGCTTGATATTCCCGACGGGTTTGTTCAAAGAGAGATGGTCTATATTTCCATTCTTTTAGGTACATTGGTGCTGTGCCTCTTCTTTTTCTTCATGCAGAGGCGGATGAAGAAATTGAGGGAAAGGGACCGGGAGAGGTATCTGCAACTGTTGGAAGGCATTCTTGATAATCTTCCCATTGCGGCAAAAGTGAAGGATGTGAATGATGGGATGCGCTATACTTTTTGGAATAAAAAGGCAGAGGAACTCTTTGAATGTTCGGCCAGAGAGGCTATAGGCAAGACGGATTTTGAAACAATGCCAGAGGCTGCGGCTTTAATTAGGAAGGAGGATGAAGAGTTGGTCAAGACGGGGATTCCACAAGAAGGTATACGACGTTTTTTTACCAAGAAGAACGAGGAGCGGTTTACCTTCCAGAACAATAATTTTATAAAGCTTTCTGATGGTCGCAAGTGGATTGTTTATACTGCTTGGGACATTACTGATTTGAAAATCATGGAGCGCAAGCTACGTCTGGCCAAAGAGGAGGCTGAGGAGTCCAACCGGATAAAATCGGCTTTCCTGGCCAATATGAGTCATGAGATACGTACTCCGCTCAATGCAATAGTTGGTTTTTCGAGTATTTTGGCCACGGAAGTGTCTGAGGAAGAACGGGTGGAGTATCTCGATATTATAGAGCGGAATAATGAACTGCTGTTGCAGCTCATCAATGACATTCTGGATTTGTCGAAGATAGAAGCCGGTACATTGGAGTATGTCTATGCTAACGTGGATATCAATAAAATGGTGTCCGAGATAGAGCAGGCTACAAGTATCAGGCTGACCAATAAAGACGTGCGTCTGGTCACGGTTACGCCATTGCCCGGTTTGCTGCTGTATACCGATCAGCGCAGAATTACTCAGGTATTCAATAACTTCATCAGTAATGCGCTGAAGTTTACTGCTGCCGGTAGCATTACCATTGGTTACGGAATGCCCGAAAATAGCTATATCCGTTTTTATGTCACCGATACCGGGACGGGGATATCATCTGAGAATGCGCAGGGGATTTTTAACCGCTTTGTGAAGCTGGATTCCTTTAAGCAAGGTACCGGACTGGGACTGGCCATTTCGCAAAACATTGTGAAGGAACTGAAAGGAGAGATAGGGGTGGAGTCACAGTTGAGCAAGGGCTCCACTTTCTGGTTCACGTTGCCTTTTTATAAGATGGACGCGCACCGTTCTATCTTTCCTTGATGCTGCAAGCTCAATCCAATGAAGGGACATCGATTGTCTGGCTTTCCTCGTTCCAGTTGTCAAGGGTGAATTCTCCGGATGATTCTTCGGAAAAGATGTCTCCCAGAGTGAGGGTCAGGGTCAGTTTGGAGTTTGCTTCCAAAGGTCCGTTCAATGTTTGCTTGAAACTTTTCACGTTTCCATTTTTCAGTATGATGCTCATCTGGAATTCCGGTTTCCCGAAAGAAGGGAAGAGCATGACGGTGGCGTTGCTCATTTGTGTACCGTCGACGGAACGGACCAGAGGGAAGGCTACTGTGCGTGGGCTTCCTTGAGGAGCGGCGGTGTAGAAATTCAGTTCTCCAGCAATATTGGTGATGCGCACCACCATGCTGTCGATGCTCGAACTGAGGATGCCGTTGTTCTTGTCCTTGATGATTACTTTCAGTCCGGTCACTACCCGTTTGAGGGATGCTTTCAGGTCCTCACTTCCAATGTTGGCAGGCTGGACGGCGTGTACCAGGTCGAATACCGGATAATAGGTTGTGTCCGCTTCCATTTTGAATAGGGAGAAGTGTTGCCGGGACATGTCTTCGCCTAAGATGTAGACCGGGTCCCTCATGAGAGGATGTGCATAAATCGGCTCCTCGTATTTAGGGGTTCCCCAATAAATCATGTTATAGAGACCTGCGGGTAAGGATAACTCTCGATTGACGCCATCGTTATAGAAAGCTCCGTCTTTAACTTGGTAGTAACCGTAAAAAGGTGTCAGCTTCCGGTTTATGTAGTTTCCATAATAAATAGAGGTGCCCGCCTTGCAGGGCATGATGGTCAGTATGCCGGTCAGCGGGCTTTGTCCGCTTTCTGTGGACACGTCCATCAAAAGTCGTGGTGATACCAACTCACTGCTTTTTTCTATCTGGGGCGGATTGTCATCGGCGCAGCTTGCCACGATTGCGGCAAGTACTGCAAATACTACTAATTTTTTCATTATCTGTTAAGCTTTAGGTTGTTCTTCCTTGAGAACGTTTTTAGAAAGAAATGGTTCTTTGTACTCCGGAGAAAGTATATTGGGGATGGAAAAGTGAGGTGAAACCAATTCCGGTATTGAGGGGAATGGGAAGAATAGCCCCTCTTCAAAAGGCTTAGAGAAGGGACGGAAAACAAATTATACCTTTTTTAGTAACATTTTAGAAGCCTTGATTAACGAAATCATATACTCTTCGTAACAATTTCTCGACATTCTTTTCTTGTTCCTCCATACATTTGCATCCGAGTTCTTTGGTATTAATTGAAGAACACAATGAATCTTTGATATTAACCATTAAATAATGTACAATGAGAAAAACATTCTTGGAAAAGTGCATAAATCTGCGTTTATGCCGTGTTGCATTGGTACTTTTGTTTCTTGTACCTGCAATCAGTAGCCTGCAGGCTAATCCTTCTCAAAACAAGACCATTTCGGGTGTTGTGACATCGGCTACGGATAGTGAGCCGTTGATAGGTGTCAGCGTGCAGGTGAGAGAAACCGCTACGGGTGGAATTACCGACATTGATGGCCGGTATTCGGTAAGTGCCCAACAAGGACAGACACTGGTGTTTTCTTACATCGGTTATCAATCACAGGAAATCAAGGTAGGTACTTCTTCCGTCATCAATGTGGTGCTGAAGGAGGACACGGAAATGTTGGATGAAGTGGTTGTAGTGGGCTATGGTGTCCAGAAGAAGAAATTGGTGACGGGTGCCACTGTTCAGGTGAAGGGTGACGAAATAGCCAAGATGAATACAACCAATCCCTTGCAGGCTATGCAGGGACAGACACCGGGTGTAAGTATTGCTTCGACTTCCGGTCAACCGGGTGCTGACATGAAAGTGAGTATCCGTGGTCTTGGTACCGTGGGAAATAGTGCTCCTCTTTATCTGATTGATGGTGTGGGTGGTGATATTTCTACTTTGAATCCTGCCGATATTGAAAGTATAGATGTACTGAAAGATGCGGCTAGTGCGGCTATCTACGGTTCGGCCGGTGCTAATGGTGTAGTGCTTATTACTACCAAGCAAGGTCGCGAAGGTAAAGCGCAGATTAGTTTCGATGCTTATTATGGAATACAGAATGTAGCTCGTAAGGCTAATATGCTGAATGCAAAAGAGTATATGGCCATTATGGATGAGCAGGCTTTGAATAGCGGACTTTCGGCTTACGATTGGAGCCAATACCAGTCTATTTACGATGCCAATGGCAATGTGTATGATACGGATTGGGTAGATACTATGTTCAAAGATAATGCCACAACGGAGAGCTATACGCTGGGTGTCACTGGTGGAAGCGCAACTTCCACTTATGCCCTTTCGTTAGGATATATGAGTCAGGAAGGTATTGTCGGCGGTTCGGATGTGTCTAACTATTCGCGTTACAATTTCCGTGTGAACAGCGAGCACAAACTTTTCAAGGATATTTTGAAAGTGGGCGAGCAGGTGAGTTTTGTATATAAGATGAATAACGGTATCAGTGTAGGCAACCAATATAATAATACCTTACGCGGTGCATTCGGAACATCGCCTATCGCTCCTGTCTATAGCGATAATAATCTTTATGATTCACCTTACAATGACACCAGTACCAGTGACTGGAATAAAGGTGATGGAAACCCTTATGGTTTAATGATGACCGACAGCAACAATGAGAACAAAACGGCTACTTTTTCCGGTAATGTTTATGCTGAATTGCAGCCTGTCAAGAATTTGAAGATAAAGTCTGTATTCGGTGTGGTTTATGGTTCCAGCGAATACCGTAGTTTCAAGCCTCTCTACAAGTTCAGCCAATATATATATAATGAAGAACGTACTACCGTATCTCAGAATGCCAATCACTCTTTGGGTATGACATGGACCAATACGGCTTCTTATGACTGGACTATGGGAGAACATTCGTTCAACGCCTTGCTGGGTATGGAAGCCTATCGTTACGAGGGCACTTATATCGAAGCTAAAAATGGTATGCTGAAAGAAGGTTTTGATGATTGGGAACATGCTTTTGTGGGCAACGGAACGGCCTCCGATTCGACCAACGGCTTGGGTGCCAGTGGCAATCCGCATACCGAGAGCCGCAAGGTGTCCTATTTCGGCCGATTGGGTTGGAACTGGAAAGAAACTTATATGGTCAATGCTACTTTGCGTGCAGACGGTTCGAGCAACTTTGCCAAAGGCAACCGTTTTGGTTACTTCCCTTCGGTATCGGCAGGATGGACCATTACTAACGAAAAATTCATGGAAAATACGCAAAACTGGCTCGACTTCCTGAAACTACGTGCCAGCTGGGGACAAGTGGGTAATGCCAACATTGACGCATTCCAATATCTGGCTCCTATCAAGAGTACCAATACTCACTATCTTTTCGGTAGCGGTTACGGCGATTCGGATGCTGCGGCACAGCTCGGAACCAACTGGGGAGCTTACCCCAGTCGTCTGGCTAATGCGAACATCAAGTGGGAGACTTCACAGCAGACCAATATCGGTCTTGATGCCCGATTCCTCAACAGTCGCCTGGGTGTTAATTTCGATTTCTACATTAAAGATACTAAAGACTGGCTCGTGGTGGCTCCTATTCTTGCTACTGCCGGAGCAGGTGCTCCTTATATTAATGGCGGTGGAGTGAAAAACACCGGTGTGGAACTCAATCTTACTTGGAATGACCAAATAGGCAAAGACTTTAGTTACAATATCGGTATCAACGGTGCCTACAATAAGAATAAGGTCGGAGAGATTCCTAACGACGATGGTATCATTCATGGCTCTACCAACCAGTTGTATGACAATACTCCTGAATTCTATCGTGCCGAGAATGGTAAGCCTATCGGTTATTTCTATGGTTTCAAGACAGCAGGCATATTCCAAAACAATCAAGAAATAGAGGATTGGATTAAGGCTGGTAACGGTGTGCTGCAAGCTGACGTACAACCAGGTGACGTGAAGTTTGTGGACATCAACCATGACGGACGGGTGAACGAGCTTGACAAGACCGATCTTGGTAACGGTATTCCTGATTTCACTATGGGCTTCAATCTCGGTTTCAACTGGAAAGGACTTGATTTCTCTGTAGTGGCCAACGGTGCTTTCGGACAGCAGATTGTCCAGAGCTATCGTAACCATACCTCCAAGCAAGCCAATTATACTACTGCAATTTTAGGACGTTGGACAGGAGAGGGAACCAGCAATCGCATACCTCGTGTCACAGACCAGAATCTCAACTGGCAGTTCTCCGACCTCTACGTGCAGGATGGTGATTACCTGCGAATCAGTAACATTACTTTGGGCTACGACTTTGCCAAGCTACTGAGATGTAAGGTCATCAGCCAGTGCCGTATCTATGCTCAGGTACAGAATGCGTTCACATTTACCAAATATGACGGCATGGATCCGGAAATAGGTTATGGTCCCGAAGGAGATAACGGACAAGGTTGGGTATCGGGCGTTGATTTAGGTTATTACCCCCGTCCCCGTACCGTATTGTTTGGTGTTAACTTGAAATTTTAAAATATAGACTGATATGAAGAAAAACAAAAATATATTTATGGCAAGTGTCCTGCTCCTGAGTTTGGGACTGGCTTCGTGTACCGACAGTTTTCTCGATGTTACGTCGAAGACTGAATCTTCAACCGGTACATTCTATAAGACTGAAAAAGATGCTTATCGTGCTCTGATAGGTTGTTATGATGGTTGGCGCCAGACTTCATCAGCCATGATGGTAGGGTTTTATATGGCTTCCGAGGTGATGAGTGCCGAGTGTTTTGGCGCTACCGGAAATGCCGATGGACGTGGCTATCAGGCCATTGACCGTTTTGACATCTCCCAATCGCCGGCTGACCTCAACCTATACGAAGGTGACTGGAAAAATTATTATGCGGGCGTCTATCGCTGTAACGAGCTGATAGCTCATGAAGAGCAGATTGTATGGAATGAATCGGATAGCAAACGTGGTATCTATATGGGTGAATGTCGTACGTTGCGTGCATTGCTTTATCTGGATATGGTTCGTTTATGGGGGAATATCCCACTCTTTCTGGAACCGGTAAACGAAAATCGCGCTCCTTCACCTGCCAAAGAGGTGTTCAGTGCCATATTTACTGACTTAAAATATGCTATCGAGAATATTCCCGGTGACGCTTATCCCAAGGCCGACTATACCAAGAACGACGGACATATTACAAAATATGCCGCCGAGGCTTTGCTGGCACGTGCCTATCTTTTCTATACCGGATATTACGGTGAAGAACCTGCAGAAGTGACTCGTGCCGAAGCTTTGGCTGCTGTAGAAGACGTAATCGCTTCAGGAGAATATGGTTTGGTACCGCAATTCAAGAATTTATGGCCGGCTTCTTCTGCAAAAGTGGCCGAAAAAGGAGACTATGAAACTTTGAAGGGTACATATGCCGGTGATGGGAACAAGGAAACCATTCTTGCGTTGAAATTTACCGCTACTCAGGATTATAACGGGAATAATGACTCCAACCGTTGGCAGGTGATGTTGGGTATGCGCCAGCTTAATGCTGCTCCCTATTGCAAGGGATGGGGCGCATTGACGGTAAATCCTGATTTTGTGGAAGCGTTTCCCTCTGGTGACCTCCGCCGTTCGGCTTCTATCATTGATTTGGTAGGGGAAGGAATCACCGGTTCGGCCGACTTTACCACCAGTTTTAATGACTGGCGTGAATATACCGGCTATGCTGTGAAGAAGTATGCTCCCCTTTGCTATGCCGATGGAAGCCATGCCGGTAAGCAGGATGGTAGCGGTGACTTCCAGACACAGAACCGCCAAGACTACGTTATTATCCGTTATGCCGACGTATTGTTGATGGCCGCAGAACTGGGTAGCCCCAATGCGCAAACTTATTTCGACCAAGTGCGTAAGCGTGCTTATCAGGTTGATGACAACGGAACAGTATCGGCCAACTATCAAGCTAAGAGTGTGTCTCAACAAGCTATTATGGAAGAACGTCGTCTTGAATTTGCTTTTGAAAGCATTAATTATTGGGATCTCCTGCGTCAAGGTATCGACGTGGCAGCCGAGAAGCTCGCCTTGAATGGTGTCAAGGTGAAGAGTGGAGGCACTGATGACGCGGTAACCATACGAGCCGACCGTGTGAAAGCCACCAAAGGCTTGAGCCAGATTCCTTATAATCAAATTAACCTTTCGCAGAGTGTACTTGTGCAGAATCCCGGATGGTGATGGTGAGTACCATTAATAGAGTAAATAAAAAAATAAAAAAACAATAAGATATGAGACTTAAATCATTCTTTTCCATATTGGCAGGAGCGGCTTTGATATTTTCCGCTTGCTCGCCCGAAGAGTACGAGATGGGGGCAAAAACCTATGTCTCCGATGATCTGGTGGAAGGTATCGCCTATACGGTGACCCCTGATGCCAATGATCCTAATACGATTCATCTGACTTCGCTCATCAAGGGAGCCACTCCCTTGTGGGTCACTCCAAGCGGTCCTTCTCAAAAGACCACTCTTGACTTGGCACTTCCTTTTGCCGGAGAATATAGCGTGACTTTCGGCGCTTCCACACCGGCAGGTCCGGTATATGGCGAACCATATACCTTCAAGGTAGAGACCAATAACTTTGCCATGCTCGAAGACCCTATCTGGGCTAACCTTGCAGGTGGAGTGGGCAAGAGCCGTAAGTGGGTTCCCATTGACAAGAACTTTGGTATTGGCCGTTGTTCGGGACCGGTGATGTACATGAGCCACACTGATGTGAAAAATGATGGAAGCAATATTACCGACCTTATGATTGGTAGCGCCAATTGGGCTCCCAACTGGGATCCGGGTATCCAATCGTGGCTCATTCCGGCAGACGACCCCTATTTCCAGTCGTACATCACTTTCGGCCTGGATGCTGTGAAAGGCTGTACGGTGGAACTTCATCGGGTGGCTGCTTCGGGCACGACGGATGCCACCGGAACTTTCAACTTGAATGTGTCTGACCCGAAACGCCCTGTCATATCTTTCTATGGCGGTACCTATTCATTGCATAACGAGGGTTTTGATGATGTCTGTTCCAACTATACCAACGACATCAAGATTATAGAATGTACTCCTTATCTGCTGCAGGTAGCTACGATGCGTACCAATAGCGAAGGTCCGTGGTGGCTGGTGTGGAACTTCATTTCCGAAGAGGCTTATAATGACCCCAGTATCATACCGACTGAAGATCCGGGTTTGCTTCAGCCTGCCGAAGTACAACAGCCTGTCATTGAAGATTTGGCAACCAAACTGTTCACTACTGAAATCAACGGTGTCACCTATGTGGGCAATGAGGCACGCTTCCTCATCAATGATGAAGAACCTTATGACTGGACATGGTGGAATGGTGGCTCTGCTGCTTGGGAAAGCGTAGTGAAGGGACAGTACGGTTCTTCATGGGCACCTGTGGCCGATGCTTCCATTGCCGACTATGAGCTGGTATTGAGCAGCACGGCCGATGGCTACAAATGGGATGACGGTACCAATGCCGGTAAGCTTGCCATTGAAGACGGCAAATTGAAATTTATGGATGCCGACGGCAATCCGGTTGAGATAACCGTCCTCACCGCTACCGGTGATAAGCGCACGGTGGAAGTGAAGGGAAGCGAGTTTACCGTAATGGCTTGCGATGTCACCAGCTCTTTCCAGATGGGTGTGCCTGCAACGACCAATGACAAGGGAGCCGTGGATTCTTATCTTTGTGCCAACCTCAACTACAAACCTATCGCTACCGGACCTACCGGGCCTACTGAAATCAAGGTAGACAACAGCAAGGTACAAATTCTTTTCGGTGACGGAAATCCCGATCGTTTGCGCTTGCAGTTCTACAATCCTTGGGGCGGTGGTGACGCGGGATGGCCGATCGACATCACGAAGGTGAAGTTGAAAAAGAACCAGACGCTGAAGATACAGTACAAAGTGCTGAGTGGAATCACTTGGAACGAGGGCGCGACTCCTAAGACCGTGATTATGGACAATAACATCGGAAATGCTTGGGAAGATGACTGCTACAACCTGGCTCATGCCGTGGCCTTTGACACTGCCGAAGGAGCTGTACAGACTGTGTCCGTGACCAATACCACCGGTGCCACTGTGACTTACGAAGGAAGCAGCTGTATCTGTATCGGTATCCAGAATAAGGGGCTTGCCACTGTGGCTGCCACCGAAGACGGACAGCCGGATGTGAAGGTTGAGATAATTTCGATGACCATTGAATAACCACTTAAATGAATTTAGTATATATGAAGACAAAGATATATTTAGGAATACTTTCACTTGCACTGGGCCTTTCGTTGGCTTCGTGTAGTGAAGATGACGACTATACTATCCACACCACTCCGATTCTGAATGAATCGTCGGTGGTGACGGGGTCGTCCGATGTGACCGCCACTACCGCTACGCTCCATGCCACGCTCTCCGGGTTGGATGGCATGGATGCCGGAAGCTATAAGACCGGTTTCTTCTATGGTTCTGCGCAAGACAACCTGCCCGAGGACGTGCAGGCCGCTTATGACGGCAGCGCCTTCAGTGCTCAGTTGAACGGGTTGAGCAATAACTCCACGCTCTATTATCAGGCTTATGTATGCTTGCAGGGTAAGGTGTATTACAGGGGCGAGGTGAAGAGCCTGCTCACCACCAATGCCAAGGTGGCTACTGCCGATGCCGCATCTGTCGACTTCGCTTCGGCTGTATTGGGTGGAACGCTGACCGATGCTACGGCCGATGCTACTTGTGGTGTCGTTATCTCTACTTCATCCGATGTAGAAGCGGTTCGTGCAGGTCTTATTGTGAAGAGTGAGGAACTTAAGGACAGCTATTCATTCGTCCATGAAGGGTTGGTGCCCGAAACGCAATACTATTATGCGGCTTACCTCAATCTGGGTAGCGGCATTGTGTATGGTGAGGTGAAGAGTTTCACTACTTCTGCCTATGACTTCGACCTCGACAATGACCTTGTCGACCTGGGACTCTCCGTGAAGTGGGCTCGCTTCAATGTGGGCGCCAAGAGCGAGACCGGAGCGGGTGGCCTTTTCGGATTCGGTGACCTGACCGGATGCAACAATAGCATCGACCCTGCCGACTATGCTTCGGCCGATACTTATAAAACGGCTTCCGACTTGGCTTTCCGTGCATTTCAAGGGCGTGCCACACTGCCTACTGCCGATGATTTCGAGGAACTCTTCACGTTGTGCCAGAAAGAGTGGACTGAGCAGGATGGAGTGGCAGGTTTCAAGTTCACCGGTCCTAATGGTAATTCCATCTTCCTGCCTGCAGCCGGTACGCGTGTGGCAAACGATGTGACAGCGCTGGGTACTGAAGGATATTACCTCACCGGTACTGTCAACTCTTCCAATGCAGAATTTGCGGTAGGTTACCAGTTTGCAGCTTCTGTCAATCACCGTATCACTGCCGCAGTTTATCAAGGTATGTCTGTACGCGCTGTTTCCACAGCCAAGAACGTACCGTTCAACAAGGCTCTGCTCTATCAGAAGTGGTATCTTGACAATGGCCAGGACGGTAAGCAGCACGTGTTTGAAGGACCTTTCACGCAGTGGGGTGTTACGGACAACTGGAGCACAGTTTCCAACGGACAACCCAACATTGAACAGCAGATTCATTGGGAGATGGGTACGGATAATGGCTGGATAGGTTATACTTACGGAAAGGACTATGGTTATATGGAGCTCAAGGAGGACGGTACGGTGAATATTCATCGTATTGCCGAAGACGGTACCGTGACCGATGAAACCGGTAAGTTTACGATTGACGAGGCGAATAAAGTGATTGACATCGACATAGATGTGCTTTGTGCCAATACTTGGATTGGCACGAAGAGTGGTAAGCTGAACATTCTGTCGTTGACTGCCGACGGCTTGCAGATTGCCCTGCCCGATGGCGACTATGGCTATTCGTTGAACTATTACAGCCAGGCCAAGGCCGATGCCGATGCGCAGGTTCCTGTATTGCTCAATATCGCCGATTCATCATGGGCAGGAAGTTGGGATGCACTGCTTGTAGCCATTTCACCCGAAGACTTGGCTGGACAGCACACGTTTGTTTTCGAGGGAACTTGTACCGATGCTATGGTGTTTACGCTTGACTTTGCCGGTATGGCGAAGCGCTGTCCCAATTCGTTTGTACGCATTGACGACATCAAGCTGGACGGTACTTCCATCCGGTTTGATGCCAACCGCTTCTATTATGGCGACATTGAAGGAAACGGCAAGTACCGTGTTCAGTTGTTCAATGCTTATGGGGCGGGTTCTGTAGGCAATGCTGTTCCTCTCAGTCCGTTCAGCAATGTAGAAAATCAAGGTACCGAGCCTGCCATCCATTTCAAGGAGAAGCTTGAGATTGTCTGCACCGTCATTACCGACGGTACCGGTGCAGGTATTTATACGCCCAATCTGGTTACTGTCAATCCGGATTGGGGAAGTGCATGGGGATATAACGCAGGAGCTGCGTTCGAGGTGAAATACGAGAACTTCCAGTACAGCCTTGTGGCTTCTCAATTCGACATTAAGTACGAATCTGCCGACTATGCGGCAGGTTCCATCATGACCTTCGTTGAAGTGGCTGACATCTACAAGTATTTCCCCGGTTTGCATGCCACGCTTGACAACCTCTATCTGGATGGCAAGGAAGTGACATTTGATGCATCCAAAGTGCTCGATGCCAATGAATCCCCGAAGTATCGTCTGGAACTTTGGAATTGCTATGGGGCAACAAAGGATAAAGGGTGCGCTTTCGGTACTCCTGATGGTGATGTTATCAAGGAACTTGGTTTCAGCAGTTCTATGGAAGTGAAGTTCACGTTCCACACTCTTTTCTCTGTTCCTGAATGGTAAGAGAGATAGACGGAAATATACTGGTTAGATAGGAAATCCGGGATGCAAGTCATCCCGGATTTTTTGTTTTGCTCTCACCGGTGTGTCTCGTTCTGATATGGATTGAAGAACCATAGAGAGAATAAAATAAAGGAGGTGGTTCGTAAGGCGGCGCTTTGATAGCTCTTTGCCTTGTACTTTGTTCGGACGGGATGGGTACTTATTGCGATAAACATAGTGATTTTATGGTATCTCCACTAAAGTGGTCCGCCTTGTTCATAGTAGTGAACAAATCAGCCCACTTAGGTGAACAAACCAGTTCACCTAAGTGGGCCGTTCATGAATCTTTGTACTGAACCGGACAGACAAAAGGGCGGAAGCGGAGAAAAGCAGGGGCTTTCTCTAAGATTGGCTGCTATTTTCCTTCGTAATCAAAGTATTCAAAGTCTGCATATGCTTTTGAGGTTTGAGAACCGGAGATGGCATACAATCCCAGCATGATTCCCGTAAAGCCACCGGCAGTTTCTGTACTGATATAGCGCGTATTCATTCGGCCCAGTTCTTTAAAGTCCTTTCCGTTTGTGGCATACTCGAACGAATAGATTTCGTTGCTGCCTTTTACACGGAGTTGTACTTTCCCCTGGGGCAGAATAACTTCCTTTTCCGTATGGGTCAATTCATTCAATTGGTAGCGCAATACTACAGCTTGTTTCCCGTCTGCCAATTGCTTGACAAATAAATCGTAATGGGACGGTTCGAACATGTAGACCGTCAGGCCGGCTTCGTCGCCACTGGCGGCTTTTTTCAGTTGCATGGAAGTGGTGGCTGTGAAGTCGATATGTTCTTGCCGGCGGCCGACAAAAGTAGGACTGCCTTTCCCGTTGTTCAGGTTTACGGAGGTTGCTTTCAGACGGAGGTTACCGGAAGCAAAGGTATAGTTTTCCGGATGATAGTTTCTGATATGAACCCATTCGGGACCTAATTTGCCGTTTTTGAAATCGGTGCGTGCAGGCTTGGGGGCAAGAGGATGTTGCGGTAGGGTTGGCACATCCATTTGCAGGGCTATTGTACCATCTCCGTTTACTACCGGCCAGGCATTCTTGTCCCAGCGCACGGGAGCAAGGAACGTTTCGCGTCCCAGCAGGTGATGGTTGCCGCTTTGCGGACGGAAAGCGAGACACACCATCCACCACGAACCGTCAGGGGCTTGTATCAGGTCGGCATGGCCGGTTCCTTGTATCGGGCTGTTTTGTGCATTCTTGTTGATGTGGGTCAGGATGGGATTGGCGGGGTTCTCTTCGTACGGGCCGTCTATATCGCGGCTACGGGCTATTGTCACTTTGTGGCCGTATTCCGTGCCGCCTTCGGAAATCAGCAGATAATACCAGCCGTCTTTCTTGTAAATGTGCGGTCCTTCAGGGTGCCGTCCGCCCGTGCCGTTCCAGATGCGTTTGGACTCGTTGAGTTGTTCGCCGGTTTTGGGGTTGATTTCGCACAGATAGATACCTACGCCCGGATTGCTGACAAGGTAACACTTGTCGTCTTCAAAATAGAGGGACGGGTCTATACCGCCTTGCTTGAGCCATACGGGTTCTGACCATTCGCCACGCGGGTCGGTAGTGTGTACAAGGAAGTTGCCTTTGTCGGACACGTTGGTGGTAATCATGTAGAATGTACCGTCGTTGTAGCGGATGGTGGGTGCATAGATTCCTCCCCACGGGCCGGCGTCGTGAAGCGGCAGTTGTGAGGGGCGCGTCAGGCAGTGTCCGATTTGTTCCCAGTTGATGAGGTCTTTGCTGTGGAACAACGGTACGCCCGGAAAATATTGGAAACTACTGTTGACCAGATAAAAGTCATCTCCTGCGCGGCAGACACTCGGGTCGGGATGGAAACCGGGAATAACGGGATTTTGATAACCTTGCCGGTTTTGTGAAAAGCAGGACAGGCTGAGCGCCAGTCCTAAAAGTAACATCATCTTTCTCATAAATACATTGTATTTTAAATAGTTTATCAGATATATGAATCAGGGTAGTTGAAGGAAGTGTTTATACACAAAAATAAAGTATTCTTTCGGTTCAAGCAAGCCGGATGTGTCTGATGTCATTCAATGATAACTTTTGAGCCCTATTCGGAAACAAATGATACCGTTGCAGATAACATGGCATCGGTGTGTTTTCCGCCTTTTCCGCTACTTTTGCTTTCACTGATTTAACCATTATTTTTAATACGTAAAGACATGATGAAGAATATCATTGAAAAATTCCAAATTTGCCTGGTGCTGTCGGCACTGCTTTTCTCTTCTTTCGTTGCCGCATGTTCCGGCAATGATGATACTGTGACTCCAGAAATAACGATTCCCGCGAACATTCTGACAGATGGAATGACTTTCTCCAAGACCGGAGGAACAAGTACGCTGAACATCAAGTCGAACGTTGCATTGGAAGTTACCAGCAGCGCACCGGAGTGGTGTAAGGTTACTGCCGAAAGTTCTGCTTCGAATAGTATTTTGAAGTATACCGTTATGGCAGAAGCCAATACAGACACGAGTGACCGTGAAGCCAAGGTAACGGTGAAAGCCGGAGGCAGCGAAGTAGGGAGCTTCACAGTGAAACAGACGGCTGCCGACGGACTAATCATATCCAACTCTACCTCTTTCGACCTGCCAGCTGCGGGAGGAGATGTCTCTGTAGTGGTGGAAACCAATGGTGACGTACAAGCCGTTTCCGATGTTTCTTGGATAAAGGCGGTCAATACCCGTGCCATGGAAGACAAGATTTTCAAGTTTACCGTCTCTCCCAATCCTTTGGGAGCGCGCGAAGGCCATATCTCTTTTACTTTGGGTAGCCTGACGGAGACTGTGACCGTAAAGCAGGGTGCGGGCGAAACCGGCAATATGGAAAGCGATGCCAGGACACTTGCCGCCAAGATGTATGCAGGTATCAATATCGGCAACACGCTGGAAGCTTGTGATAACAAGAACAAGATAGCGGGCGAAACGTTATGGGGAAATCCTAAAGTGAGCGAGGCATATATCAAAGGGCTGAAGGCATTGGGATTTAATGCGGTGCGCATCCCTTGCGCGTGGGATTACTACATTGTGAATCCATCGACCTATGAGATAGATGCTGCATGGCTCGACCGGGTGAGCGAAGTGGTGGGCTACTGTGTAGCCAATGATATGTATGCCATTGTCAATATCCATTGGGATGGCGGTTGGCTTGAAGAGAGTATCACCCATGGTTACAGCAGCGAAGTAGATGCCAAGCAGAAAGCTATCTGGACACAGATTGCCAATAAACTGAATGCTTATGACGAACACCTGCTCTTTGCCGGATGTAACGAACCCGGACAGCAAGACCAGGGGAACGTTGGCACATCGGCCATAGATGTCATCTTGAAATACGAACAGACCTTCATTGATGCCGTGCGTGCCACCGGAGGAAATAATGCGAGCCGTTGTCTGATTGTGCAAGGTCCTTATACCAATATTGACAAGACGGTGAATGACTACACGATGCCCAAGGATGAGGTACCCGACCGTCTGATGGTGGAAGTTCACTTCTATGATCCCTATCAGTTCACCATGATGAACCATGACGAAACCTGGAGCAATGTATTCCTTTATTGGGGTAAGGATAATCATGTATCCGGTTCCATTCATAATGCCACCGGTTACGAAGAAGATTATGTGAAGCAGCAATTCCAGAAGATGAAAACGGCCTATGCAGATAAGGGAATTCCTGTGATTGTAGGCGAGTATAGTGCCATGAAGCGGGCAAAAGAAGACAAGATAGAGGGGACTTCTGAACTTGCCTATCCTGATATTGACCAGGAGATGCATAACAAGAGCCGCTCCTATTGGAATGAGGTAGTCACCCGAGAGGCGAAAAAACACGGTTGTGTCCCCTTCTATTGGGAAACCGGCGGTGACATGAACCGTGGTACGGGTACGGCGAAGGAGGCTTATGCCATTGAGGGCATCATGAAGGGAGCCGCAGCCGGTCAATACCCTTATTGATTGAGTGGTGGATAGAATAAAAGACAGTTTTTAAAAGTATCATACAAATAGGTTTTATAGGTTACAAGGATTGTTGATATAGTTTTTTTGATTGGTTACGGAGAAGTATGTCCGCGAGGGATATGCTTCTCCTTCTTTAAAAATCCTTGCCTTTTCTTGCTTTTCTGTTCGTTTTTCACTTCATTTGCAATAAAAATAACTTCCCTTAGCTCTGATAGTATGAAAAGACTGCAACTACTGCTCTTGTGGGTTTGGATGGTATGTTTCTCTGCTGCTTCACACGACTACATGTTTAAACATTTGGAAGTGAAAGACGGACTTTCCAATAATCAGGTTAATGCTATTTATAAAGATTCAAACGGATTCATGTGGTTTGGTACAGCTTCGGGGCTGAACCGCTATGATGGTTACAATATAAAGATTTATCGCAGCCAGAAAGATGATGAGAAATCTCTTCCCGATAGTTATGTCGAGGATATACAAGAAGATACGTCCGGTAATTTGTGGATACGTACGGGAGGCGGGTATGCCATTTACAACTCGGCTTCCGATGTTTTTGACCGTAATGTGGAAGCCTGGATGTGGAACATCGGTCTGACCGGAAATCCTTCGCTTATCTATATTGATAAGGAAAAGACTTTCTGGATCTATATTAATGGTAAAGGTGTTTACAGCTATAGAGAGGAACAGAAAAATGCCGTAGCAGTAAAGGGGGCGGATGAACTGCTTGCGAAAGCCGAAGTGTCCGACATGAAAGAATGCGGCGAAGGAATCCTGCTGGTTCTGAGTAACGGTATCTTGGCTTGTATAGATGAGGAAAAGCAAAATATCAAGTGGACCAATCCGGGCATTGCCGAAGATTGCAGGGAAGTAAAGAATGCTACCTTTGATTTGTTTGTCGACCATAGTGGGCGGGCGTGGATATTCAGTGTGGAGGGGATGTGGATTTATAGCCTTTCTCAGAAGGTTTGGGAACAGCGTTCTCCCCGAACGGACACCTACAATACCGTACGTGCAGTGGCACAGGATAAATACGGATGTATATGGGTAGGCAGGGATCAGGATGGCGTTGAATTGATAGAACCGGCGGGACGGAAAATCCGTCTGGCGAATGAACCTAATAACGGGCGTACTCTGTCCAACAATACAATAACGGCTCTTTATGAAGATGAGGCCGGTACGATGTGGGTGGGAACCTACAAGAAAGGCATCTCTTTCTATAATGAAAGCATTTTCAAGTTCGGTATTGCCGATGTAGGCGACATCAATTGCGTGGAGGACGGAGGCGGTGACATCGTATGGCTGGGAACCAACGACCGCGGGCTGGTGCGCTGGAATAGCGTGACAGATGAACGTATGGTTTTTTCGCATACGGCAGATCCCCACTCTATCTCGAGTGATGTCATAGTCTGCCTTCTTCGGGACAGTAGCGGCAGAGTGTGGGCAGGTACTTTCTGGGGCGGACTGAATTGCTATGATGGGAACCGCTTTATCCATTACCGGTCCCGTAAGGGAGACAGTAACTCACTGGTCTACGACAATGTATGGGCATTGGCAGAAGATGCGGACAAAAATATCTGGATCGGTACGTTGGGGGGAGGATTGCAATGCCTGAATCCTCAGACGGGGATATTTACCACCTATTCTACAGGTAATTCAAACCTTGTGTCGGACTATATCTCATCCCTCTGCATCAGCTGTGACAATAATCTGGTTATCGGTACTTCGGCAGGGATGGCTTTCATGGACCTGAGGACCGGCGAGATTACAAATTTTGCAGGTACAAAATCGGGTAAGACCAGACTTTCCAACCAAAATATCAATCAAGTTTACGAAGATAGTCGCGGTTTGCTATGGATAGCCACGCGTGAAGGCTTGAATGTATATGACAGCAAACGGGATGAATTGTACGAAGTGCCTATCAAGCCCGGTTTCTCCAAACTATTGATATTAGGTATTACGGAAGATGAAAACAAAAGTATATGGATCAGCACCGGAGGAGAACTGATAAACGTGGTGTTGTCCGTTGACAGCAAGACGGAGCAGCCCGTGTTCCGTTGCTATACCTATAATGACAAGGACGGGTTGCAGAGTTGTGACTTCAACCAGCGTTCCCTCAAACGACTGCATACGGGCGAGATTGTAGTGGGAGGACTGTATGGGCTGAATCGCTTCCAGCCGGGCAACATAAAGTATAACCGTACGTTGCCCAAGGTTATGTTTACCGGTTTCCAGTTGTTCAATGAAGACGTGAAGGTGGGCAAGGAGTATGCAGGACGTGTCATCTTGAAGGAAGCTTTGAATGAAACAGAAGAAGTTGTCTTGGATTATAAGCAGAATGTGTTCACGGTGCTGTTTGCGTCGGACAATTTCGTGCTGCCCGAAAAGACACAGTATTTCTATAAATTGGAAGGATTTAATGAGAACTGGCTGACGAGTATGTCCGATATGCATCGCGTTACCTATACCAATCTGGCTCCGGGGACTTACATCTTAAAAGTGAAGGCTACAAACAGTGACGGATATGCGGGCACTGAAGAGGCTTCGCTCAAGATTGTCATTCTTCCGCCTTTCTGGATGACTCCGTGGGCATATATCGTTTATGCTCTTCTGATAGTAGGAGTTGTTTCCTTTTCACTTTATGCCGTACAACGGAGGGAACGTAATAAGTTCAGAATCCGCCAGATAGAGGAAGATGCGAAGAAGAGGGAGGAGTTGAGCCAGATGAAATTCCGCTTTTTTACGAATGTCAGCCATGAGTTGCGTACGCCGCTTACGCTGATTATATCGCCGATGGAAAGTATGATGAAGGAGATTACGGACGAAAAACTGCATGGCAAGCTGCAACTGATGTACCGCAATGCGCAGCGTTTGTTGAATTTGGTCAACCAGTTGCTCGATTTCCGTAAGAATGAGATGGCAGGATTGCATCTCACTTTGTCCGAGGGGGATATTGTGGCGTATGTGCGTAGCATCTGTGCTTCTTTCCTGATGCTTTCTGAAAAGAAACATGTACATCTGACATTTTTTTCGGCCATGGAATCGCTGAATATGTCATTCGACGAGGATAAAATTGGTAAAGTTGTGATGAATCTTCTATCCAATGCCTTCAAATTTACCCCGGACGGGGGACGTGTGGATGTGGCATTGGAAATGTCGAAAGAGATGTCCGGAAGATTGCTGATAAAGGTATCGGATACCGGTGTTGGCATTAGGGATGAAGACAAGGAGCGAATTTTTGAACGTTTCTATCAGGTGGAGCAGGAAGAACCGGAACACCAGTCAACGGGTAGCGGTATTGGCTTGAGCCTGGTACGCGACTTTGTGACGCTGCATGAGGGCACGGTGCGCGTTGTTGACAATGTGGGGTCCGGTAGTGTGTTCCTGATTGAGCTTCCGGTTAAACATGTGCATGTAAGTCCTTCCAAGCCTGCACCGCTTGCAGAAGAGGTGGAAGAGCATGAGGAACTTTTGCCGGATATGGAAGAGGAACCGCTTCCGGATGATTTGCCGGACGATATGGAGGAGGATAATGAAGATGAAAAAGAGAAGCCGTTGGCCCTGATTGTGGATGATAATGAAGATTTGGTTGCCTTCATGAAAGATAGTCTGAGCTTGTATTTCCGTATACAGTCAGCTTCTAATGGCCGGGAAGCTTGGCAGAAAATACCGGAACTGATGCCGGATGTTATTGTCAGCGACGTAATGATGCCCGAGATGGATGGAAATGAACTGTGTCGCTGGGTGAAGACCGATAAACGCACGAGTGACATTCCGATGATATTGCTCACTGCACGGCAGGCTGTGGAAGATAAAGTGGAGGGGTTGACCATCGGTGCAGATGATTATGTGACGAAACCTTTCAATGTGGAAATCCTGATTCTGCGTATGCGCAAGCTGATTGACCTGAGCAAGAAGCGCAAGGCAAAGTCGCTCATCGACCCCGAACCGAGCGAGATAGCCATTACTTCGCTGGACGAAAAGTTGGTGGAAAATGCCATCAAATATGTGGAGGCGAACATCGGTCGGTGTGACTTGTCCGTAGAAGAGTTGAGCCGGGGATTGGGTATGAGCCGGGTACATCTTTACAAGAAACTCTTGCAGATAACCGGTAAGACACCCATTGAATTTATCCGTGTCATCCGTCTGAAAAGAGCGGCGCAGATGCTGCGCGAGAGTCAGCAGAATGTATCGGAGATAGCGTATCAGTTGGGCTTTAACAACCCCAAGTATTTCAGCAAATATTTCAAGGATGAATTCGGTGTTTTGCCCTCTGTTTATCAGGAAAGAGAGGGCAAATAACAAAAGATACCCTTTATGGAAACATATTGTTTTTTAAGGGAATCAAAAGCGCCCTTTTGTTTCAACATCAGGGGGGCTCGTTTTTGGAGGAAATTTTCTATTTTTACATCAGAGAAAATTCACTTTAAAAACAGTAATATGAAATTGAAAAACACTTCAGTTTATTTGCTTGCCGGATGGATGCTCGCCGCATGTTCCGGAGGCGGATTCCAAAAGACCGAGAACGGTGTTGTTGTGGAAGTCAAGCAGCAGCAACCGACGGATGTGCGTAAAGTAAGATTAGAAGTAATGGGCGAGAAGCTCATTCATGTATCGGCTACTCCTGAGAAGGAATTCTCAAAGGAGCAGAGTCTCATTGTGATCCCTCAACAGAATAAGACCGACTTTAAGGTCGAAGAGCAGGGCGATGAAGTGACTGTCAAGACATCGGAATTATGTGCCATTGTGTCCAAGACAACGGGTGAGGTACGCTTCACGGATGCCGACGGCAAGCAGATTCTGGCTGAAGACTCTGACGGGCGGACCTTTACTCCGGTGGAAGTGGAAGGTACGAAAGGATATACAGTACGTCAGGTATTCCAGTCGGCAGGCAATGATGAGGCTTTCTATGGCTTGGGCCAGCACCAGGCGGATGAGTTCAACTATAAAGGTAAGAATGAGGAACTGTTCCAGTACAATACAAAGGTGTCTGTACCCTTCATCGTGTCTAATAAAAACTACGGTGTGCTTTGGGACAGCTATTCGCTCTGCCGTTTCGGTGACCCGCGTGACTACTCACAACTGGGTGATGTCTTCAAACTTTATGATAAAGAGGGCAAGGAAGGTGCTTTGACCGGTACATATATTCCGGGCAAGAAAGATGTGGAAACCCTTGTACGTCGTGAGGATTCTCTTTATTTTGAACATCTGGACCGTGCCGCACATCTGAGTAAGGTGATTAATTTGCCTGCGGGTTTCCCGTTCGGAGGGTCTGATGTAGTTTATGAGGGAGAAATAGAACCGGCAGAAAGCGGCTTATTCCGTTTCATCCTTTACTATGCAGGCTACATGAAAGTATATATTGATAATGAGTTGGTGGTTCCCGAACGTTGGCGTACGGCTTGGAATCCTAACAGTTATAAGTTTGCTGTCAATCTGGAAGCGGGCAAGCGCGTTCCGTTGAAGATAGAGTGGAAGCCTGATGCCGGTGTTTCTTACTGCGGTCTGCGGGTATTGAGTCCGGTGGCTGATGAAGAACAGAACAAACTCTCCTGGTGGGGTGAAATGCAGAATGAAATAGACTACTATTTCGTTTATGGTGATGATATGGACGATGTGATTAGCGGCTACCGTACATTGACAGGTAAATCCCAGATTATGCCGAAATGGGCGATGGGTTACTGGCAGAGCCGTGAGAAGTACAATACGCGTGAGGAGGTTCTCTCCACCTTGAAGGAATTCCGTGAACGTCAGATTCCTATCGACAATATCGTAATCGACTGGCTGCACTGGAAGCAGGATTCTTGGGGAAGCCATGAGTTCGACCCCGAACGTTTCCCCGACCCGAAAGGAATGGTCGACTCCATTCACGCCATGAACGGACGTCTGATGATTTCCGTATGGCCCAAGTTCTATGCTACGACCGAACACTTCAAGGAATTTGACGAAAAAGGCTGGATGTATCAGCAGGCTATCAAAGACAGCATCAAAGACTGGGTAGGCCCCGGCTATCTGGGCTCTTTCTATGACGCATACGATGCCGATGCACGCAAGCTCTTCTGGAAGCAGATGCAAGACCACTACTATCCTCTGGGTGTTGACGCTTGGTGGATGGATGCCAGCGAACCGAACATACGCGACTGTACGGATTTGCAATACCGCAAGGACCTTTGCGGCCCGACGGCACTTGGCCCCTCTGCCAAGTTCTTCAATGCATACGCACTGATGAATGCCGAAGCTATCTATGACGGACAGCGCGGCGTGGAACCGGACAAGCGCGTCTTCTTGTTGACACGTTCCGGCTTTGCAGGGTTGCAACGCTATTCTACTGCCACCTGGAGTGGTGACATCGCTACCCGTTGGGAAGATATGAAAGCGCAAATCTCTGCCGGCTTGAACTTTGCTGTCAGCGGTATCCCTTATTGGACCATGGACATCGGCGGATTCTGTGTAGAGAACCGTTATGTGGCTGGTCAGATGGAATTCAACAAGACTGGACGTGAAAATGCTGATTACAAGGAATGGAGAGAGTTGAATACCCGTTGGTATCAGTTCGGTGCTTTCTGCCCGTTGTTCCGTGCACACGGCCAGTATCCGTACCGTGAGGTTTGGAATATCGCTCCGGCAGGACATCCGTGCTACAACTCCATCGTTTATTATACGAAGCTGCGTTACAACATGATGCCGTATATCTATTCTTTGGCAGGTATGACTTATTTCAATGATTATACCATCATGCGTCCGCTCGTAATGGACTTCACAGCTGATGCAAACGTCAACAATATAGGTGACCAGTTCATGTTCGGTTCTGCCTTGATGGTGGCTCCGGTTTACGAATATGGCGCACGCAGCCGCGAGGTTTATTTCCCGGCAAGCTGTGGTTGGTATGACTTCTACTCCGGCAAGTATGTGGATGGCGGCCAGAAGTTGACAGTAGATGCTCCTTATGAACGTATTCCGCTCTACGTATGCGAAGGTGCCATTGTACCTTATGGTCCGGACATGCAATACAGTGATGAAAAACCGGCTTCGGAAATCACCCTCTATGTTTATACGGGTAAGGACGGCGCATTTACGCTCTATGAGGATGAAGGTGTGAACTATAATTATGAGAAGGGACAATATGCCACTATACCGTTTGCCTATAACGATGCTGAGGGTACACTGGTTATCGGCGACCGTACGGGTGACTTCCCTGGTATGCTGAAGGAACGTACTTTCAATGTAGTGAAGGTAAGCAAAGACCGGCCGCAACCGTTCGACTTAAAGGCTAAAGGTACAACGGTGAAGTATGACGGAAAAGCACAAACCGTAAAATTATAATCAGAATGATAGACGACGGTGCCAGGGAGAGAAGTCTTCCCGGTACCGATCTCGTCGTTCCTCGGTGCCGGGCACTTCCCCACTTCTGAATAGCTGTGAGAGAGGAGTAGGCACTCGATAATCTTTTAGATATTTATTACCATGAATAAAATCATATTGTCTTTGGCCATCGGGCTGTCCCTATTGGCCGGTTGCAATGCTCCTAAAGAGGTAGCTGGCGATGACCGTAGCTTGGATTTTACTGCCGACTGGGCCTTTCGCTTGGGAGATGATACGGCGGCAGCCCGTCTGGATTATAATGACGCAGACTGGCGGAAACTGAACTTGCCCCACGATTGGGCTGTTGAAGGAGAGTTCAGTCGGGACAATCCGTCAGGAACAGGGGGAGGTGCTCTGCCTGGTGGTATAGGTTGGTATCGTAAGACTTTTATTGCCGATAAGGTCGATGAGGGCAAGCGCTATCGCATAGATTTCGATGGTGTCTATATGAACTCCACCGTTTATATTAATGGGCATGAACTGGGAACACGCCCCTATGGATACATCTCGTTTAGTTATGATTTGACTCCTTATATCAAATGGGGGGAGAAGAATGTGATTGCTGTAAGAGTGGACAATGCCGAACAACCCAATTCACGTTGGTATTCCGGTTGCGGTATCTACCGTAATGTGTGGTTGACGAAACTGAATCCGGTGCATGTGGCACAGTGGGGTACCTACGTGACGGCAGAAGAAGTGTCGAAGAACAGTGCCCGGTTGAAGATACGTACCAGTTTACAGTACGATGTAGAGACGCAGACGGAAGATTCCGTGCAGCAGGCCGACGGTACATATGTTGTGTTCGATTCGGAAATTATTCCTCTGATTGATGTCGTCCTGCAATCCCGGTTAGTGGATGCCGACGGTCATGTGGTGGGTGAGGCTGTGTCGGAAGCTCAGCTGATGCCTGTCGCTCCGGCAGAAATGGAGCAGGAAATAGAATTGAAGAATCCTAATCTCTGGAGTATTGATGCACCTTATATGTATAAGGTAGAAAGCATCCTCAAGAATAAAGAGACCGGCGAGGTACTCGACCGTTATTATACTCCTACCGGCATCCGTACTTTCCGCTTCGATGCACAAAAAGGATTTATCCTGAATGGTGAACAAGTGAAGATAAACGGTGTCTGCATGCATCATGACCTGGGTTGCCTGGGAGCTGCGGTGAATACGCGCGCCATCGAGCGCCAGTTGGAGATTCTGAAAGAAATGGGTTGCAACGGAATCCGTTGTTCCCATAACCCTCCTGCACCGGAGTTGCTCGACCTTTGCGACCGTATGGGCTTCATCGTGATGGACGAGACCTTTGATATGTGGCGCAAGAAAAAGACCCGCCACGATTATTCACGCTATTTCAACGAATGGCACGAACGCGATTTGACTGACCTTATCGTGCGTGACCGCAATCATCCTTCCATCTTCATGTGGAGCATCGGCAACGAAGTGCTGGAGCAGTGGACGGATGCCAAAGCCGACACCTTGAGTCTGGAAGAGGCCAATCTGGTCTTGAACTTCGGTCACAGTGCGGATATGCTGGCAAAGGACGGGGAAATGTCCGTCAACTCACTGCTGACAAAGAAACTGGCAGATATGGTGAGAAAGCTCGATGCCACGCGCCCCGTGACGGCAGGCTGCAACGAGCCGAACCCGAACAATCATTTGTTCCGTTCCGGTGCGCTTGATATTATCGGCTTCAATTACCATGACGACTGGTTTGCAGGTGTTCCCGAGAACTTCCCCGGCAAGCCGTTCATCGTGACGGAAAGTGTTTCCGGCCTGATGACACGCGGTTACTACCGGATGCCGAGTGATTCGATGTTCATCTGGCCCGAACGTTGGGACAAGCCTTTCTATGATGCCTCGTTCTCTTGCTCCTCCTACGACAACTGTCATGTTCCTTGGGGCAACCGTCACGAAGGTACTATGCGTCATGTGAAGAACAACGACTTTATCAGTGGACAATACGTCTGGACGGGCTTCGATTATATCGGTGAGCCTACTCCTTACGGTTGGCCGGCACGCAGCTCTTACTTTGGCATTATCGACTTGGCCGGCTTCCCGAAGGATGTCTACTACATGTATCAGTCCGAGTGGCGTCCGGATAAGGCGGTGTTGCATCTTTTCCCGCATTGGAATTGGACGGAGGGACAAGACATCGATTTGTGGGCATATTATAACAATGCCGACGAAGTGGAGCTTTTCGTGAATGGAAAGTCGCAGGGTGTGCGCAGCAAGGGAAAAGACGATTTCCACGTCATGTGGCGCGTGAAGTATGAGCCGGGTACGGTAAAGGCTGTTTCCCGCAAGGAAGGAAAGACTGTGGCCGAGCAGGAAATCCGGACAGCGGGCGAACCTGCGCAGATTCGTCTCAGCCCCGACCGCAGTACCATTCAGGCAGATGGCAAAGACTTGAGTTTCATTACGGTTGAGATTCTGGACAAAGATGGAAATTTGTGTCCGAATGCCGAAAACGATGTGACCTTTGCCGTAGAAGGTGCCGGCTTCATTGCTGGAGTGGATAACGGAAGCCCCATCTCTATGGAGAAGTTCAAGGACAACCACCGCAAGGCTTTCTACGGAAAGTGCCTGGTGGTACTGCAGAACAACGGTGAACCGGGTGGTGTCAAGGTGACGGCTACGGCTGATGGGCTGGAGAAGGCGACGACGGCGATTAAAGTTAAATGATAATTTGATGTGCTAATTGGCACATTAGCATATTAACCAATTAAGACATGAAGAATAAATTTTTAGCAACCTTATTTCTTGCATGCTCCATCAGTACCGTGTCTGCACAGACACCGGTCTATATGGACGATGCACAACCTATTGAAGCACGTGTAAAGGATGCTCTCAGCCGGATGACACTGGAAGAGAAGGTAGCCCTTTGCCATGCGCAGAGTAAATTCAGCAGTGCGGGTGTTCCGCGGCTCGGCATTCCCGAGCTTTGGATGAGCGACGGCCCTCACGGTGTCCGTGCCGAAATCAACTGGAATGACTGGGGATATGCCAACTGGACCAATGACAGCATTACCGCTTTCCCGGCCTTGACTTGTCTGGCCGCTACCTGGAATCCGGACATGTCTGCCAAGTATGGCAAGGCCATCGGTGAGGAAGCGCGCTATCGTGAAAAGGATGTGTTGCTGGGCCCCGGCGTCAACATCTACCGCACTCCGATGAACGGGCGTAATTTTGAATATATGGGCGAGGACCCTTATCTGGCCAGTGTGATGTGCGTACCTTACATCCAGGAGTTACAGAAGAACGGAGTGGCAGCTTGTGTCAAGCACTATGCGCTGAACAACCAGGAACTGTGGCGCGGACATATTGATGTGAATCTTAGCGACCGTGTTCTGTATGAAATCTATCTGCCGGCATTCAAGGCTGCAGTAGAAGAGGGAGGTGCTTGGAGCATTATGGGCGCTTACAATAAGATTCGCGGCCAGCACGCCTGCCATAACGATTTCACACTGAACAAGATTCTGAAAGATGACTGGAAGTTCGACGGCTGTGTCATTACCGACTGGGGCGGTGCCCACGACACCTATGAAGCTGCCGTCAACGGTCTGGATATTGAAATGGGGTCTTACACCAACGGTCTGACGTCCGAGAGTGTATTTACCTATAACGATTATTACCTTGCCAGCCCTTACCTCCAGATGTTGAAGGATGGCAAAGTGCCGATGTCTACGATAGACGACAAGGCTTCCCGCATTCTTCGTCTGATATTCCGTACGGCGATGAACCGTCAGAAACCCTATGGTTCGGTAGCTACGGAAGAGCATTATGCCGCTGCCCGCGAGATAGGCAATGAGGGCATTGTGCTGTTGAAGAATGCTCCGGTGGTAAAGAAAGGTGCCCCGTTGCTGCCGATTGATGCAGCCAAGTATCAGAATATCCTGGTGGTGGGCGATAATGCCGTACGCTTGCTGAATCAGGGAGGAGGCTCTTCCGAACTGAAAGTGAAGGATATGGTATCTCCGCTGGATGGCTTGCGTGCCGTTTATGGTGATAAGGTAGCCTATGCGAAAGGCTATGCCGCCGGTCGTCCGATGTACGGCCGTGCAGATGAAATTCCGCAGAATGTGGTAGACTCACTCCGTGCAGAAGCCGTGGAAATGGCGAAAAAGGCAGACTTGGTGGTACTGGTAGGCGGATTGAACAAGAACCACTTCCAGGATTGTGAAGGCGGCGACCGTCTGGAATACGGCTTGCCTTTCGGGCAGGATGAACTGATTGAAGCTTTGCTGGGTGTAAACAAGAATCTCGTTCTGGTGCTTCTCAGCGGTAATGCGGTGGAAATGCCGTGGGTATCCCGGGTTCCTGCCATTGTGCAAGGTTGGTATTTAGGCTCCATGGGTGGCAAGTCTCTGGCTGACATCCTGAGTGGTGCGGTGAATCCAAGCGGAAAGTTGCCCTTCTCTTTCCCTGCCAAGTTGACGGATTGCGGTGCACATGCTTTTGATGAACTCAGTTATCCGGGCGACAGCATTAAGCAGGAGTATAAGGAAGATATTCTGGTGGGCTATCGTTGGCACGACACCAAGAAGGTTCCGGCACTCTTCCCCTTCGGTCATGGCTTGAGCTATACTACCTTTACATATGGCAAACCGGTGGCTTCTGCCAAGGCCATGGCTGCCGACGGTACGCTGACGGTGACAGTTGCCGTGAAGAATACGGGTAGCATTGCCGGAAAAGAGATTGTACAGCTTTATGTAGGCGATGATAAATGCAGTGTGCTTCGTCCTGTAAAGGAACTGAAACATTTTGCAAAAGTCGCTTTGGCACCGGGCCAGGAGAAGAACGTGACTTTCACCCTTACTCCGGATGATTTGAAGTTCTACGATGAGGCTTCCGCAGCTTGGAAGTACGAACCGGGTAAGTTCAAGGCATACGTTTGCGCTTCGTCTGCCGACGTCCGTGGTGTAGTTTCGTTCGAAATGCAATAATCTTATAATCAGTGCGTAACCACTGCAAAATCAGTGCAACTGTTTTGCAGTGGTACTGCATACCTTTTGCAGCGCTACTGCAATTGCTTTGCAGCGTCACTGCAAAAGGTATGCAGCAATGCTGCAAAGTGTATGCAGTAAGTTTGCAGCCTGAAATCAGAATCAAAAAACAATATGAAGACACTTGCCACTCTATTTCTGCTTGCAGCCTCGTTGCTGCTTCGTGCAGCCGATGCGCCTGCCGACAGTTGTAATCATCAGTTGTACTATACGTCACCTGCCGCTATCTGGGAGGAGACTCTTCCTTTGGGCAACGGACGCTTGGGCATGATGCCCGACGGAGGCATTCTCCGTGAGCACATTGTGCTGAATGAAATATCATTATGGAGCGGAATGGAGGCGGATTATAGCAATCCGGATGCTTCGAAGAGTCTGCCTGCCATCCGGCAACTGTTGTTTGAGGGAAAGAACCGAGAGGCACAGGAGCTGATGTACAGCAGTTTCGTTCCGAAGAAGCAGGAGACTGACGGGAGATATGGAACCTATCAGGTATTGGGTGATTTGGATATAGATTTTACCTACAATTCTTCATTATCCATTCTCAACTCTCCATTAAACAACTATCGCCGTTGGCTCAACTTGCGCGATGCGGTGGCATACACGGCTTTCAGGCTGGAAGATGTCGATTATCGCCGTGAGTATTTTGTTTCCCGTGACCGTGATGTCATGCTGATTCATCTGGTTGCCGGACGTGAAGGGACTCTGAACTTCTCTGCCCGTTTGAGCCGTGCAGAACATAGCCTGGTGACTGTCCAAGGGAACACCCTTTTGATGGACGGCATGTTGGAAAGCGGTAAACCCGGTTTGGATGGTATGAAATACCGTGTGGCGATGCAACTCGTGCAGAACGGTGGTGAATCATCTGTCAGCCCGGGAAATGGTATCTGCTTGAAGAACGGGCAGGAAGCCTGGTTGATACTTTCTGCCGCTACCTCCTATGCCGCTGCCGGTACAGACTTCCCGGGCGAACGCTATGCGGAAGTCTGCGACAGCTTGCTCCGTCCTTTCACCACCCCCGCTAATTCTCCATGTTCCATTCTCCATTCTTCATTATCCAACCATGTCACTGCCCACCGTTTCCTCTACGACCGTGTTTCCTTGACGCTTCCTGCCACGCCGGATGATACGCTCCCGACGAACGAGCGCATCCTCCGCTTCACACAGCAGGAGTCGCCGGCATTGGCTGCTCTGTACTATAACTACGGACGCTATCTGCTTATCAGCAGTACCCGTCCCGGCAGTCTGCCGCCCAATCTGCAAGGACTCTGGGCAAATGGAGTATCGACTCCCTGGAACGGGGACTATCATACGAACATCAATATCCAGATGAACCACTGGCCCTTGGAGCAAGCCGGACTTTCCGAACTCTATCAGCCGTTGACAACGTTGATGGAGCGCCTTGTCCCTTCGGGAGAAGCAAGTGCGCGTACTTTCTATGGCGATGAGGCAGATGGCTGGGTGCTCCACATGATGACCAATGTATGGAATTACACCGCTCCCGGTGAACATCCTTCCTGGGGAGCGACCAATACCGGTGGTGCGTGGCTGTGTGCCCATCTGTGGGAACACTATCTGTATACGCAAGACAGGGATTATCTGCGTCGTATTTATCCCGTCTTGAAAGGTGCCGCCCGGTTCTTTAGTTCCACCACCGTGCAGGAGCCTTCTCATGGCTGGCTGGTAACTGCCCCCACTTCTTCTCCGGAAAATAGTTTCTATGTGCCGGGTGACAGCGTGACTCCCGTCAGCATCTGTATGGGTCCCACTATGGATGTGCAACTGCTCACCGAGCTTTATACCAATGTCATTACCGCCGCCCGCCTGCTGGATTGTGATGCGGATTATGTGGCGAAGCTTGAGGCGGACCTGAAGAGATTCCCACCCATGCAAATCAGTAAGGAAGGATATTTGCAGGAATGGCTGGAGGATTATAAGGAAGTGGATGTGCACCATCGCCACGTTTCCCATCTCTACGGCCTGCATCCGGGAAACCTGATTTCGCCGGAGGCTACCCCCGAGCTTGCCGAAGCCTGCCGGATGACCTTGAACCGTCGTGGAGATGAGGGTACCGGTTGGAGCCGTGCTTGGAAGATAAACTTCTGGGCTCGTTTGGGTGACGGAAACCGTGCTTGGAAACTCTTCAAGAGTTTGCTGCATCCTGCTGTCGATGCTGCGACGGGAGGTCATGGTAGCGGCACTTTCCCTAATTTGTTCTGTTCGCATCCTCCTTTCCAGATTGATGGCAACTACGGTGGCGCGGCGGGAGTCGGCGAAATGCTGCTGCAAAGTCATGAGGGCTTTATCCATCTGCTTCCTGCCCTGCCAGATAGCTGGACTGCCGGCAACTTCCGTGGAATGCGCGTACGCGGCGGTGCTTCCATAGACCTGGACTGGAAGGATGGACGGGCAACGAGGGCTGTTGTTACCGCTCTTGTTCCGGGTAAATTTACAGTAAAGATGCCCGCAAGTGCTGTCCGTGCCGAAGTGAAGGTAGGAGGACGCACGCGTACTTACAAGAAACCGGTATTCTCGTTGGAGTTGAACAAGGGAGAAGAAGCGGCGGTGTATTTCTTCTGATGATTCGGACAGAAGAACAGAAGATGTTTTAGACAGAAGAACAAAAGAATAGAAGGACAGAAGAAATAAAGCAAAATATGTTCTTTTGTTCTTCTGTCTAAAAAATAGTTCCCCGACAAAAATCTCAAGTTATTTGTCTTTCGCGCCCGAATGCTGTACATTTGCAGCGCATATAGAACAAATATCTTGGATAATTATGAAAAATAGAGTACGTTTTTTCTTCTTGTTTCTCGGCTTGCTGGGAGCGTTGGCAGTTCATGCACAAATCAATGAGTTGCCACGTTCCACACCCGAGGCAGAAGGAGTCCCTTCCAAGGCTGTCACTGCCTTGTTTGATTCACTGATGGCATTGCCGAAAACAGATATCCACAGCGTGGTGGTGGTGCGTCACGGCAAGGTCATCGGAGAAATCTATCCGGCTCCGTTCGCGCCGGAATATCGCCATACCATGTATTCCTGCTCCAAAACCTTTGTCGGGGCTGCCGTAGGACTTGCCATTGCAGACAACCGCTTGCGTTTGACAGACCGCGTCGCCGCTTTCTTCCCGGAACTTCTTCCTGATTCGGTTTCCGCTAATCTGGCAGACATGACTGTCCGTGACCTGCTTACCATGACGTCGGGTATCACTCCCGACTGGAATATGCGCAACCTCACTTCCGACTGGATACGTACCTTCCTTGCCAAACCGGTGAAAACTCCGGGCAAGAAGTTTGAATATGATTCGATTAGTACCTATATGCTTTCTGCCATTGTGCAGAAGGTGACGGGCATGACCTTGCTGGATTATCTGAAGCAGAAGCTTTTCATCCCGATGCATATCACGGACGTTGCGTGGGAGATAAGCCCCGAAGGCATCAATACCGGTGGCTGGGGACTGCATATCCAGAGCGAGTCGTTGGCAAAATTCGGATTGTTGCTGCTGAACCGGGGTGTTTGGGAAGGCAAGCAGTTGCTTCCGGCTTCCTGGGTGGAGCAGATGATGACCAGACAGATAGGAGATTATGGCTATCAGATGTGGCTTTGCGAATATCCGGGTGCTGTACGTGCTGACGGGGCTTTGGGACAATACATTCTGATTGTTCCGGATAAGAATATGGTAGTGGTCATTACCGAATGTACATTGATAGGCGGTCGTCGGCAGCGTCGTCTGGTCTGGAACCGCTTGTTGCCGGAGGTCGGTGACCAGGTATTAGCGCCCGGTAAGGACTACAAGCGCCTGCAGAAGAAACAGCGTTCTTATCAACTGCCGTTAGTGCAAGGAAAGGCTGCTTCCTCCCTTTCACAGAAATACGCAGGCAAGCGCATCCTGCTCGGAGAGAACAAATACGGATGGCAATCCATCGAACTGCAATTCAAGCAGCAAGAAGTAGTGATGACTGTGGTGGAGAAAGACGGAAAGACATACAGTCTTCCGTTTGGCTATAAACAATGGTCGAAAGCGGCAATTGATGGCTATCCTCCGTATTCGGTTGCTGCAAAGGGGCGTTTTAGGGGTATAGAAGGCCCTTTCCAGGTGGCAGGCAGTTATGCGTGGGCGTCACCTGATGCTTTGCAACTGAAAGTACATTATGTCAACTGGATAAGCGCTCTTGGGCTTACGCTCTGCTTTGAGGATAACAAGGTACTCCTGACTGTTACGGAGAATTATTCTTCGGGTGAAGGGGTGACTTTCGAAGGTACATTAGCGCATTAAAATAATGAATCGTATTTTGCTTACTCTAAAACGGCCTTTTATCTGGCTGTACCGTTTCCGGCACCGTTGCGGCTACGGTGTACATTCTCCTTTTGCCTTTAACCTGATTACGCATGTAATTTACGAAAGTACGGCTTATTATAAATATGAAGAGCTGGCCAAGGCACAGAAGCAACTGGAGCTGGAGAAAGATAAACGTTGGAAGTACGAATCGAAGAAAGTAAAACGCCTTCTGTTCCGTCTGGTAAACTATACCCAGCCGGAGACCATTGTAGATGCCGGTACGCTTGCCGCTTCTGCCCTCTATTTGAAAGCGGGGAAGGAGGGGGCAGATTATACTTCGGCTTCCGACCTTTCCGAGCTCTTTCTGGAGAGTGGCGTTCCCGTTGATTTCCTTTATTTGCACGATTATCGTCATCCCGATTTTGTAGAGGAGGTCTTCCGCATCTGTTCCACCCGTACCAGGGGAAAGTCTGTTTTTGTAATTGAAGGTATCCGTTACACTCCGCAGATGTTTGCCCTCTGGAAACGTATGAAGCAGGACGGGCGGGCGGGTATTACGTTCGACCTTTATGACCTTGGTATCATATTCTTCGATAAAACAAAGATAAAACAAGACTATATTGTCAACTTTTGATTATCTTTAGGCGTTTCAATAGTGATTAGCGGTTAGTGATTAGTGCTTAGCTCCACTTACTGGCTGCTAAACATTAATCTCTAACCCCTAAACATTAATTCCTTATGAAGATATACACCAAAACCGGAGATAAAGGAACCACCTCTCTTGTAGGTGGAACCCGTGTACCTAAAACGCATATCCGCCTTGAGGCATACGGTACGGTGGATGAGCTAAATTCCAATCTGGGTCTTCTCATCACGTACCTGCTTGACGGAAAGGATAAAGATTTTCTGCAGCAAGTGCAAGACAGACTTTTTGCCGTAGGCTCTCATCTGGCCACAGACCGGGAGAAAATGGAGCTGAAAGAAGCCAGTATCATCAGCTCGGAGCAGGTGGAAATGGTGGAACGGGAGATAGACCGTTTGGATACTCTTTTGCCTCCTCTTTCAGCCTTTATTCTTCCCGGCGGAAGTCGCGGTGCGGCACTCTGCCACGTTTGCCGTACGGTTTGCCGTCGTGCAGAGCGTCGGATTCTTGCTCTGGCCGAACAAGTGGAAATCTCTTCGGAATTACTGGCTTACGTGAACCGTTTGTCTGATTATTTGTTCGTCCTTTCCCGTAAAATGAATCAAGACGACAAAAAAGGTGAAATATTTTGGAATAATAGTTGCAAGTGAAATAAATTGTTATACTTTTGCCGAAAAATAGAAATAGGACTTAATATTCACAATTTTAATACTAGAGACTATGTATTGGACATTGGAATTAGCATCTAAATTGGAAGATGCTCCTTGGCCGGCAACTAAGGATGAATTGATAGATTATGCCATGCGTTCGGGTGCTCCGCTTGAAGTGATTGAGAATCTGCAGGAAATGGAAGATGAGGGCGAGATTTATGAAAGCATAGAAGATATTTGGCCCGATTATCCCAGCAAAGAGGACTTTTTCTTCAATGAGGAGGAATATTGATACGCTTTAAAAGAAAAAACTTACCGGTATGTCTGGTAATATTTTGAAACATAGGGAGAAGTAATTCCAAAACCGATAACTATGGTTGAAGAATTACTTCTTTTCTTTTTAATACCCCCACACTACAATAATAATGAATGTACAAGAAGCAACGACACGCCGGTTACCGGATTTGAAGGGAAGGTATCTGCCTGAAAACTGCCGCGAAACCATAAACACGATTTTAAAGGAGACTTACGGCTACGAACAGTTTCGTAATCTTGAGATTTACGATGACTTGTCCAAGGGAAAGGAAAAGCTTTGCATTTCACAGGGACCGCTGATAGAGAACGTTATACTGGAGGTTGAAAAGGCTTGGAAAGGTGAAACGCAGGTAGACAATATCTTGCTGACTGCCCCTACCGGCTCCGGAAAATCCTTGTTGTTCCAGCTTCCTGCCATCTATTTGGGGAAGGAGTATAATCTGCTTACCATTGTGGTTTCCCCTTTGAAGGCGTTGATTGTAGACCAGGTGGAAAGTCTGCAAGAACTGGGGTATACGCGTGTGGCATACGCCTCGTCCGATTTATCGCCGGAACAGAAGATGGAGGTTTACCGGCAGGTGCGTGAGGGGGAGATTGATTTGTTCTATCTCTCGCCGGAATTGCTTCTCTCTTACGACATCAAGCATTTTGTAGGCGAGCGCCGCATCGGTCTGGTGGTGGTCGATGAGGCGCATACGGTAACGACATGGGGCAAGGAGTTCCGTGTGGACTACTGGTTCTTGGGGCGCTACCTGACTGCTTTGAAACAGACTCTCGGCTATAATTTCCCGTTGTTTGCATTGACTGCTACGGCTGTCTGGAACCCGAAAGGAGGTAATGATATGATATTCGAGACTATTCGTTCCTTGCAGATGGAGCCTTGCGTGCTTTATGTAGGTACAGTGAAGCGCCGGAATATTAGCTTTGACATCCGTCAGATGGAGATGGAGGATGGGGAGACATACGACAAGGCAAAGCAGCGCGTGGTGGCTGCGCGGGTCGAGGACTTCCTGGACGGGCACAAGACATTGCTCTATTATCCTTTTGCGGGTGGCATCGACATGCGTCTTAAGACGTGGGTGAAGCCGGTAGACTGGCGTCTGGTGGCTTCCTATTATGGCAAGAAGGACAAGGAACAGAAAGCTGCCATTGTGCAGGAGTTCAAGGAAGGAACCAAGAAACTGATTGTGGCTACGAAAGCCTTTGGTATGGGAGTGGACATCAGTGATATAGACCGTGTATACCATGTGGCGCCATCCAGTACGTTTGTCGACTATATTCAGGAGATAGGGCGTGCCGCGCGTGATACGGAGATACAGGGTATTGCCGCTACCGACTACCATGAACGGGATTTCTATTATATGAAGCGTCTGCATCAGACGGGGAACATTGCCCAGGAACAGCTGGTGCTTATTCTGAGAAAGCTCATGGAAGTGTACCGCATGAAAGGGGAAAAACCGGAAATCATGGTGTCTTTGTCCGATTTCGAGTTTGTGGTGAAACTGCCGCGTACAAAGAACAAGCTGGAGTATGAAGCAGAGTTGGGACAGCTCATCAAGACTGCCTTGCTTTGGCTGGAAGACGATTTGATGCAGCGTTATGGAAGGCATCTGCTTGAAATCAGCCCCAAGAATCTGTTGACCGAAGGATATGTCCAGGACAAGACGGGTGATGTCTTTGCCCGTGAATTCCATAGCTATCTGACAAAGGTAGAAGGGGAGGACGGGGTTTACGTCGTACGTCTGGAAGCGCTTTGGGAAGAGCGTTTCCCCGAGCTTGGCTACAATGAGTTCAAACAGAAGCTGAATAATGGAACGTTGCGGGAAGGTGCCCGTGCCGTATCTGTAGGCAAGCATGAGGTGTTGTTAAAGGAAGATGCCACTGTCATCCGTGAGCGGATGGATGCCTTGTTCAAGAGCCTGACAATGATGCTGAAAACGGCATTGATAAAGTCGAAAGGACGTTTTGATGAAGAAGAACTGCGGACTGTCTTTGCCGAGCATGGCATGGACGTGCGCTCTGCCAAACGCTTTATCGGTTCCCTGCTGGAGAGCCGCACGGAGGAAGGCCGCAGTGTGAGCTATATCAGCAGCGTGAAAAAGAAGGATTCCAATGAACTCTCTTTTACGGTGACCAAAGGCTTTGATTTGCTTTTGTCGCGCTATCAGAAACTGTTCAGCCAACGTATAGTGGGCAGTAAGGGAGACCGCCTGCTGTTTTATTGCACTCCTTTTTCGGACTTGAATATGCTGCTTAATCTGCTTTCTATGCTCGACTGCCTTTCGTTCAGTGTGGAGGGTGGCGGTACGCCTTGCGTATTTGTCCGTTTCAATGACCCCGAAACTCTGCAGGAACTTGCGCTTGGCGATGATTATCGCAATCTGATTCTGGATACCAACGAGCAGATATTCCAGGAGCAGATTGACTTGTTCTCTTTCTTCTTCGGAACAGATAAGCTGACGGATGAACAGCGCTGGGACTTTATAGAGGATTATTTTACGGGAATGGGAGTGGACGACTTGAAAAAAGTTTGTGTCCTTGTAGCACCAATTCGTTGAACAGCCTTTCCAGAGTTACAGTTCATCTTTGCTTTTACTGTAAAGATTGTGAGTAATTAGTCTAAGTGCTCCTGCAGAAACCGTTGCAGGATGCGTGCATGGTTGTATATCGGTGCTTTGGAAGCATATAGTAAGGTTATGGTATGGTGGTGTTTTATGGTGTCAATGAACCTAAGGGCGGCTTCCGAATTTTCCAGTTCCTTGCGATACATGGCTGCAAACCCCTCCCAGTGTTCCGCTTGGTCTTCGTGAAACCATTTTCTTAATTCAGGTGAAGGGGTAATATCCTTTTCCCAGACATCGTATTTCAGATGTTCCTTTTTTATGCCGCGAGGCCACAGCCGGTCCACCAATACACGGTAGCCGTCTGTTGCATCGGGTTCTTCATATACCCGTTTGATTCTGATTTGTGTCATGGCTGTTCTCTTAATTTTGCTTCCATTTTGATGGAGCGTGGGAAAACGATATTATTTTCTAGATGGATGTGCTGGTGCAAGGCCTCTTCAAATGCTTTAAGCTGTTGGAGTACGAGGCGGTAACTGTTGCAGGCATCTTCTGGAGCTGTATAGCCGTTGGTCAGATGCTCTATGTGGCGATAGCGTTCTCCTTCAATGTCATGTTCTGCCATCATGACGGATATGGGAGCTTCGATGCTTCCACAGTGGAATTCGGGCAGTGGAGTATTTTCCAGCTTTGCCTTTACCATCTCATAGATGTAGGGAAACAGTACCAGTTCCTCTTTGTCGAGATGGGCATTGAGGTCGGAGAGGGAATCATGAAAGAGAGCCTGCACATTGTAGAGTGACGGATGTTTTTCACCGTGTACGCGGCATACTTTATCCAGCAGTTCTTCAATCTCAGGACCTTGTGTACGGATATTACGGTGGTGGATTTTGAGAATATAGTCCACCAATAAGTCCAGAGGCCAACTCTTGAAATCAATATTTTCGGAGGTTGTCGGAGCCAGATGCTCTATTTCTTCTATCACCTTCTCCATATCGGCTCCGGCAGTTTTACTGGCTTCGGGAAGCAGTGCGGAACCATGGCAGCAGAAATCAATGCCATATTTATCAAATATCCCGGCATTGTTGAAGTTGTCGGCTACGATTTCGCCGACTGTCATACGTTTATAATCCTTCATATGTTATCTTGTTTTTGTTTTCCACAACATTGTGGAAACCTGCTATATATACAATTATATGGCGGATAATGTTTGAAGGGTTATGATTATTTGAGTTTCCTTGCCCGGTTCTTTCATTTAAAGGAATTGGAGGAGTTATCACTTCGCTCCGCTCCGTCAGGAGTTGAAGAAGTTAAAGTCGATACTTCTGTGAATACATACGCACGAGTATTGGCTTTAACTCCTAAGCCGACTTGTCGGCTGATAACTCCTTTAAATGAAAGATTCGTGGTTTCCTTGTCTATCCTTCTACTTTTTGGAATGCCAGCCGTTCGTCTCCATTGGCCAGAAGGATGATGCCGCAATATTTGAATCCGTGCTTCTTCAGTATGTATTGCAGGATATGATTGTCCCGGTGGGTATCTGCACGTAGGTTGGGTATTTGTTCGTAGCACCATTGCAGGCAGGCATTGGCCACTCCTTTGCTGTGTTCTGTACTTGCCAGCCGGTGAATGACGCCGTAAGGAAGCGTATCTTCCACCCATTTTCCTTCATAGATATGCGTATATGTGGGGTCGTTTCCACGGATAAAGGCGAAGGTTCCGATAATTTCTTCGGTATCGTCGGTGCACACATAGCTGTTTCCTTGTTCGATGTCTGCTATGACGATTTCCCTGGAAGGGTAGTTGCCTCTCCACTGCAGCATATTTCCGTCTTTCCGCATGATGTGCTTCGCTTGTTCAAAGATGTCCATAAGGATTGCAATGTCTGTGGGTTGCGTCTTTCTGATTTTTATCATAGCTTTTTATTTTATCTGTGTGGTATCTTTCTTTGATTCAGGTTGCAAAGGTAATGCGTTTTGTGATTCATTGTTCTCGTAAATGAACAAATGCTAACATACGTTGTTTCTTTAGGAAGAATTTGCATATATTTGTCCCGTAATATTAAACACAATTGATTATGAAAAAGATTTTTAGTGCTTTCGTGATAGCTGTATGCTGTATGTTTATGGCTATGCCTGCCCAGGCCCAACTATTGAAGTGGGGTGTTAAGGGTGGTGTGAATATGACGAAAATAGATTGGGATGGCGGATATAAGGGAAACAAGGATAATTCTACCGGTTTCTTTATTGGTCCGATGGCTGAGTTTACCATTCCCATTGTAGGCTTGGGTGTTGATGGTGCTTTGCTGTTCTCTCAGCGCGGCAAGGACGAGGTGAAGCAAACAGGACTGGAAGTACCCGTAAATCTGAAATATACCATTGGCTTGGGTAGCTTGTTGGGTATTTATATAGCTGCCGGTCCCGATTTCTTCTTCGACTTCAAGAAGAAGGATTACGTAGACCGCAAGAAGGCTCAAGTGGCACTTAATTTGGGTGCCGGTGTGAAGCTGCTGAAGCATCTTCAGGTTGGCGTGACCTATCAGCTCCCGATGGGCGACTCATTTACGTGGGAGGAGGCGGGTAAGGCTTTCGGTGCCAAGAATAAGACTTGGCAGGTGTCTGCGGCGTATCTTTTCTAAATCTGGCAAAACGATTTGTGGCATATAAAGAAGGCTCTCCTACAAAGGAGGGCCTTTCTTGTGTTTTGATTACTTTTCTACAATTACATCTACTGGGGCAGGTGCGTCATCGTGGAGTGGGATAGCAGCTTCGCGACTAGGCTGTCTACCGTCTTTGATGGCGAGTACCCATTCCCCATTTGCTTTTATGGGGTTGAACATGAACCCCATACTACTACCTGGAGTGTCAGAATCTGAACGTGGCGTAAATTCTATTTTGTACTTCACGTCATTGTTTCCTTGTGTAGAGAAGCTGAGGTAATCAATTGATAACGAATTACCGGGAAACGCTGGAAACGTTTGGTCAGTGCTTCCCGTTGCTGTATCGTTAGGGGTTTGGCTATACCAGCGTCATCAATGGAGTAAAGCATATCAAGAGCTTTGTCAGTCTCTTTAGCTTTTAGAAGATCCATACACTGTGTACATAATGTAAGAACAGCGCTTGAGTCTGCAGCAGTCAAAGTAGCTACAAACTCGTCTTCTGCCTCTTTCTGTGTCTTCATCTTCTCTTCGTGTCCTTTTGTTGAACATGCTCCGAGTAGAAAGCCTGCTGAGAGAAGAAGCATAAAAAGGATTTGTTTATTCTTCATTGTCGATATATTTATTAATCATGCATTGTTAAAGAAAAAGGTGCGTCACCTTATTATGACGCACCTTTATTATATTACCGCATTTTAGGATGCGATGAGTTCTTTACAAAATTATCTGTTGGCAATAGTACCATCAACAGCAATGGCAACTTTAGCACTTACTGTACCCCATGTGTATGTGACCTTTACAGGAACCATGATGGTGAAGTCTTTAGTGTTACCCATATTGTTCTTGTAGTTCAATACTACAGAGTTCAACTTGCTGATGTTGGTAGTTTTGATGTCAATCGGGTTAGAAATTGCAGTACCACCTACTTTATCAAGGATTGTCAGCTTGATAACGTCCTTGTTGATAGGCTTCTGTTCACCGATAACATTAACGTCACAAGTTGCATTGTCAATATCCAAAGTTATTGCGCTGATACCGTAGTATTCGTACAAGTTAACGTTGTTTTCTTTAGCAGCTTCATATACTTTGTCTTTATCATTGTATACGATAACCGGTTTGTCGCGCCAGTCGTTGGCCTTGAACAAGTTACCAAGTAATACGGAAGAACCGTTAGCCTCTGCATCCAAGAACTTGGCTTTGTCGTTGCTTTCAATATCCAGCGGACGCAAGAAGCGAGCGTTGAAGTTGTAAGCGGGAGCCAGTTCAATTTCGCAGTCACCATAAACAGCGGATACCTCGATGATGGCAAACTGTTGGTTAGGCTTGTTTTCGTTATGACCGAAAGGTTCAAGAATACTTTTGCTTCATCGTTGTTTGCATAAGTAATTGTCTTGGCTGTCTTATCAAGAGTTGCGATGAGAGCGGTTGCTCTCTTTTCCCCAGTATAACTTAGTGCTGCTCTTGCTCTTGTCAGCTTCAACTGTACTTACAAACAACTTCTTTCCACCTATAGTCAGACCATCGTTCTTAGCAGAGAACAAGTAGCTGTACTTGATTTCCATACCTTTGTCTTTGTTGTTCCAGATTTCACCATAAACCGGCTTGGAAGCTTCTGATACAATGAATTCGATGCCTGATTTTTCAACTTCTTTTCCTTCTGTTACGTAGTGATAGAAGTAGTCATCAAGATTCTTCACATAATTTGCTACATTGTTTGCTGCATCCGGAGCAGGAACATTGGTACGTACAGTATCTCTGTCAGCCAAAGCTGTTTCAGCAGGATACCAGAACGCATCACGTTTGTTACCATAACTTGCAGTAGTCGGCAATTCTGCTATGGAAATCTTGATACCTACGTAAATAGCGTAAGTTGTTCCACCTGCTACAGGTTTGTACTTGCCATAAAGTGTCAAGGCGCGATCTTTGTAATCCTTGATGAGTTGGTCTCTTTGAGTCTTATTGCTAGTCCAGTTCAGGATAGCATTTGTACTAGTGTTACCGTCAGGAGTTTCAGTAACTACACCGTAAGTATTGTCTGCTGCAAATTTATTAGCAGCTGTTACTTGAATGAAGCCACCCTTACCGTCTGCTACATAAGTTTCGTCTTTTACAAATGTATAACCCTTTGTGAATTCTTCCTTGGTCATACCCAGTTCTTCAAGAATCTTACCGGACATGTCTTTCCAAGTGATGGATACAGTTTGTTCACCACACAAGTACGGCAACTGCGGAGTGCTCTTGTCAATAACAATTGCATCAGGAGTAGCGGCTTTTTCAGTGATTTCCAACTTGATGTAACCTGCTAATACTACATTATTTGTTGCATCAACCAGTTTAACCAATACTGCCGGACGACGACCGATAGCACTTCTGCCAATCTTTTCTGTGCTTCCTTCAGGAATAACCACACTTTCTTCTTTGTCGTTTACATAGCAAGGAGTGAAAGTACCGTCTTCTTCCAATTGAGAGTAAGCATTTTCCTCTGTATCATTGTCACCGCTGATATAGTGAACAGCTTCAAACTTGAGAGTCAGATTATATAGCTGGGCAGCTTCAGCAAGACTCATGCTTTTGTGAGTGGTTGCAGTAATTTTCTCTCCAAAGTTTTCTACATGATGGATACACAGTAAATCTGCCAATTCAATAGAACCACCATTGTATTGTGCAGGAACAGTATATACGTTTTCGATAGCTTCCTTAGCTGTCTTATACAGTTCAGGTTTACAAGTGTTTTTTGTTACGATTTTGCTGTCATCGGTATACGCAATGGCTTTAAAACCTTGAATCATCGGCATGATGGCTGCATAGTCAGAAGTAACTGTAGACTTTTCTTCACCTTCTTTTTCGCCATTAACCAATGTTGCTTCCAGAGCTGCGATAGAAATATAGTTGTTTTCACCGGGAGTGCTCAAATTGCCCTTCTTCAAATCCTCTACAGAGAGTTTGTATGTAGCATACATTTTTTCGCCGTCAATGGTCTTACCTGCGTTTTGGAAGATAGGGGTTACCACAGCAGGAGTAGCTTTTGTAGCTACATATTCCGGAGTAGCTGCCAAGAATTTCCACTCAATATCTTTCAGCTTGGCATTTAGCGGGTTCAAGTGATAGTACATTGCGCTGGTTGAAGGCATCCAATAAGTTTTCTTAGTGGCATCTTTCAAAGTAATCCAATTGGTAGCACTTGTACCTTTCTTGATTACATAAGCTACATTGTGGTCATCTTTACTTTCTATTGCGTTCTTTTCAGCTTCGATGAAATCACCGTTGGCATATTTGTATTTAGTAGCTTCTACTCCGTCTTCATACAAATCAGGAATGAATACCAATGCTTTCAACTTAGTAGTCAGAGAAATAGTCTTTTCAACCAATTTGCCGTTCTCATCCTTCATGTTACCAAGAGTCAGAGTCTCATCCTTTGTATTCCAAACAGCCGAAAGTGTTCCTTCCGGTAACCATTTCGTAGTTTGTACTTCATACAAAGGATCTTTACCCTTTTCTTCTGTTACTTTCACCCAGTAGCCAGCTTCTGCTTGGCCATGCAACTTACCAGTTTCTTCAGTACCTGGGTAGTAATAGATAGTTTTAGCGTCTTGACCAGCGCTACCGTTGCCCGGTTCACCTTTTTCACCGCGTGCAGGGAACTCTGTTTGTACATTGTCTTTAGCCCACCAATAGTCACCGTTAGCGTCTTTTACAATACTCCAAACGGGAGCGTTTGTGCCGTTTGTTCCGTTCTTGATAGGATAAGATTCGCCATTGCTTAATTTGATGACAATGCCATCTTCTGTTTTGTCAACGCCGGTAATGACCGATCCAGCGTCAATCTTAGCTTGAAGGTCACTTACCAGCTTTTCTACTGCTGATACGCGATTATCCAAGCTTTCGATGTCGTCATCATAGTCCTTACAAGACGTGAACGTTCCTGCAGTGCCCACCATTAAGGCGCTGAACAGGATCCACTTAGAAACTTTTGTTCATAATTGAAAACTTTAAATTTATAAATTTAAAAAAAAAAAGTGAATAATCTCTCATTTTGAATCCCTTTCGCATACTTGTTTTGTTGTCAAGTATTCCGTTACTTCGCAGGTAAGAACCATCTTGATCAATTATGTGAAAAGAGTTTAATATGGTTGTAATGCCTCTATAATTGTTTATAACATTTTTAAGTCATGAAAGATGAAAAGTGAAAGATAGGTGGAATTCTGATAATATGACAGAGGTAAAGGATTACGATAAAGGAAATCAAAATATTTATAGGGAAAGAAAGACTTAAAAGTGTTATTTTGTGAGTTTTGGCTTAAAGGGAAGTTGTTGAAATGAGCAAGAGGACTCTTTCCTCAAAGAGATGTTTCTTGCGGGAGGAATAAATATGGACACATCTAGGCTATCAATAAAATAAAAAAACTATGCCGAGATTCCATTGCTTACAAAGAAATTACCTTCTCGTTTGCTTCATCAATCTTCTCTGTTGTTGAAAGGTTTGAGATAGGTTTCAGTAACATTTATCGATGAATGTCCCATCGCTTCGGAAATAATGCCGGGTGAATCTCAATAATATGCCATTGTGGCACGTGTGTCTTGCCGAATACGAACTAAGATGTGAACTCATATTCAAATGTGTTTTAAAGCTGACAGCTGATAGTTAAAACGCCTCAAAGCTGATTGATACTCTTTATAAGCCGCTTCTGTACCATCCTTGCTACGTAATATGGGAATAAATAAGGTGAGTTCTCGTCCTTATTGGATACCATGTGTACCAGCTGTAAGGCTTCAGGGGATAGAAGTACCCGTAAGGTGCGACAGTCTTTCTTCTACGATAGGACAATACATTCCTTGCAGGTCTTTCTTGTGCAAAGCTAAATCGACAAATGGGAGACCACGCATCATAAACATAAAACAAATAGCATTTTGGCCTTTTGAAGGCTTGAGGAAGGAATCCTTTTGGACAAATCCATTTCTGTCCGCGAACTAAAGTTCCTATATCAGAAGCTTCCAAAGCTCTTTTCTTGTCTGCTTTAGTTCCTGTATACACATGTTCAAATAATCTAGGAGTATAACGGACACATCGTAAATCTACAGCTCGATTGTAAGCCGAGCGAATGACTCATTATAGGTAGAAACGGTGTTCCAACTGCAATCCTCGTTGACGCAGGTGCATTTCAAAACGTTTCAAAACCACTGGATTCAATTTGCGCAGATGCAAATCCCGATAGTTATTGAATGCGGAAAACACATTCAATGTAGATTGGTAAATATGGGCTGTTCCCCATCTTCCATTTTCTCGAAGCTCTCCAATAATAGTTGACAGCATTTCTTGTAAGGTAATCTCTTTCATCTTCAATTTAAATTATACATTCTCTTATTAATAATATGTATAAGTACAATCCTTTATAATGCAGAACATACGTGCAAATACACTAATAATTGGGGCGAACAACAATCCCATTAACAAAAAAGTGCGCTTAAATGCAGATTTTTCGATTAATTATAAAAAAACAGCATTATTATTTGCTCATTTATAGAAAAACAATTATGTTTGCACGGAAAATTCCTCCGTTACCTGCGAAGTAACGGAAAAGAAATCATAAACAAATCTGCATAGAAATGAATAAACAATGAATACTTATAATGTATCTTGATATAGAGTGTTTAATAATATATTATTAATGTAATTTAAAACGATTATGAGAAAAGATTTGTTAAAGTGGTGCTTTTAGAGCATTGGCGTTCGCTACGACGTCTTTCATCAGTAAAGACTATGATGATGACATCAACCGTATCGACGACGAAATCGGTCAAATAAACCAAAGCCTCGATGAATTAAAAACTTCTATTGGGAACGCTGGAGTAAAAAGCGTAACTTATGACTCAACTACTGGTAAATTGACTATCGTAGATTCTAACGATAAGTCAGTTTCTTGCACAATTGCCCAAAACCTTCCTGAGTATACTGTTGAAGTAGCAGATGGAAAGATCGTATTGAAGAAAGGTGGTCAAGAGGTTTCTTCTGCTAATCTTCCTTCTGGAGCTGCAGAATTTGATCCCGCTAAATTAACTGTAAAATGCTCAAGGGAAGTTTTGTATGATGGCGCTAAGACTAGTGTAAAGATTCCTACTAGCAGTATTGCACTCATTGAAAAAGACGGTGTCGTTGTAGGCTATAAAATTACAGTAGATGGCAAAGAATCAACCTTCTATATTGCAGATGCACTTCCTTTGACAAGCTTAGTATTTGTTCCAGAAGCATACTTGAATGGTGTTGAAGCAATGAGAGCTACAAACTTGACTTACGACAAATGGACTGTAAACAATGCCAGTAGTAACTGAAAAAATTTGGAACGCTCCTGCAGCACCTGCTTCAGAAAGTAATATCACTCCGGATATGGTAGCTTATTATCACGTAAATCCGGTTGGTGTTACAATGAAACAAATCAAATCATTAGTTCTGAACGCTGACGATAAAGAATTTATTGGTACCCGTGCAACCGGATTTAAGATTGCTGATATTGATATGGAAAAATGCTCCATTGATAATGGCATCTTGAAAGTTGTATTTAAAGGTAATGTGAAGCTATCAAAAGATTGATGCTTCCAAGATTACTGTTTTAAACTTGCAAGCAACAGTTGAAGTAAATGGTGGAACCAAGACTATTGCTTCTGACTATGCCGCTATCTACAAAGCTGTTATGAAGGATTTTGTTTTAGCTAATGCCAAAGGCGCTGCTACATCGTACACATTTATATGGTGCTGATAATGCCCACAGTCTTATAGGCAAAGCTGAAGATGCAATCAATGAAGAGCCCATGTGCGAAGTTGCTTACAATAATATCAATGGTATTGACTTGTCTCAATATGTTGAAACACACACTACAGAATGGACAGATACAGATCCTTTGAAGCAAATCGGTACAAGTGACAAGACTATTGCTAACGACAAATTAGCAGATTATGGTTTGAAGTTGGTTTTATAGCTTGTCTGACTATTATCAAGGTGACAACAAGACTCTCAAAGTAGCTTCTTTGCCAATCTGAATGGTAGTGTATTGACTGCCAAGGTGGGTAATGTTACCCAAGATCCTATCGCTGCAGTTGGTCGTATGCCTTTGGTTCGCGTAGAACTCCAAAGAGCTTCTGACAGTGAAGTCGTAAACGTTGGTTGGATTAAAGTTCAAATCACAAGAGGTGAAGTTGCGGTACTAACTACAATAAAGTTTGTGGTGATTTGAAGCTGCAATGCGCTCCTAAGACATATAACTTGACATTCGATGAAATGAATGTTAGCATCTACCAAAAGTTGGGCTTGACCAAGGAAGACTTCCATACTATTTATGAACTGAAATCTAGTAGCACTAATGCTTCTGGTCAAAGATTGCAACTTTGAAGGCTGACGAATTCAATTGAAATCGTTGAATTGAACGATGCCGATCCTAATGTTGAAACAGTATGTTTGGCTTGGACTGTAACTGATACAGACCAATTGGATGCTGTCGCAAATAATAACGGTCAGTTAATCGCCACTGCTACTTGTGCCTAAGAATGATAAGTCACGTGCAGACGTTACTGTCACATTAACTGCCACTGTCAAGACTCCGGTTGCAAGCTTCGATGACGGAAGCAAGAATGCTGATTACTGGTACAATTCTATGAGCAATGTGAGAATGAATGTGGAAACTCCGGGCAATGGTCACACTTGCGCATTCAAGGTTGATGTAGACAATGTATTCGAAGGTAATGCACCTTCATTCAAATTGGTTGGCGGTAACAAACTGCAAGTGCAGACTTCCAATTAGACAAGATTACTTACCAATACATCTTCTCAGCTGAAAACGAAGGTGTTGAAGTATTGGGTAATGATGGTAAGACTTATACATTGACTGTTTCTAATGATGGTAAAGAGCTGTTTGCTGATGATGCTTCTGTAGCTAAGATTAAAGGTACTGAAGTTGAATATCAAGAAACTGATGAAGCTAAGGCTATACTGAATACTTATTCTCATAACGAAACTCCATTCTCAGCCAAGATGGATATGGTATTGACCAACCAATGCAATATGCGTTTACCGATGACTGACGGTAAGTTCAATGCAGACTTCTTACGATCAATGTACATGCAAATGAGGGACAGTTCTTTGTAGATGCTACAGATGACGGCTATACAGTAAATGTACTTGACCTTGTTTATCTGACAGATTGGAGAGACTACAAGTTCGCCAAGGGTACAAGCGCAAGCGGTATAGAATACGATGGTACTGGTTATTATGCTTATTATGATGTAGAATCAATTGTAGCAGATACTGATGGCATCACTACAAATATGAACAACAATGATATTGAAACCAAGTTACTGAAAGATGTAAATAATAATATCAAGATTACCCAAGCTAATTCTACTGTTATTGCTAACTATGGTACCTTGACTTATGTGAATATCGGCAACAATGTAAAAGCATTCAAGATAAAGGTTCCTATTACTGTAAATTACAAGTGGGGTTCTGTCAAGACTGCAGTTTACATGGATGTTAAGTCTACCGAAGGTAACTAATATCACTAATAACTAAAGTAAACAAGTTAATTAGACGATAATAAATAAGAGTGGATATAATCTCACAAAGATTATGTCCACTCTTCTTTTTATAGTACCTCCGATAATAAACCAACTGTCAGAACTTGACTATTACACGTTATTAAACAACTTCCCAGTACCCCGATGTTCTACTGCCAATCCGAGTTATCAGTCCCTCCCGTTTAAGCAGCGCTATTCTATTTTTTATTGTTCTCTCAGAAAGTTTTAGCACTTCACTCAACTGTCCAATGGTTATATATGGATCTTGTATAATTGCTTCCAATGTACTTTGGGCAATCTTTGGGCAATCTTTGGGCAATCTTTGGGCAACATTAGTTTCATCCTGCCCCATATTACTCAGTGATGTTCCGGTATTGTCCTTCATTCTGACTACATTACCGCATCCTTCATGTACGGGTATGAACATGAGGAAGTAACTGCGTTCCTCATCGGTTTCGATAGAAGCACGTGGTGAACCGTTTTAGCCAGCTCATCTTGTATTGTAGGAATTCCAGTGCAGCGACCTTCTGTCAAGTCCAGTTCTTTTCAAGAAATCGCCCAGGCGATTATTCTTGTATCGACGTGAATGGAGACTTTTACATTCTCGCAAAGCTTCGTTTGATATAGAACGATCCGGTCCTGAAAGGCTTAATATTCTTATCCCTTCCGGTTCTACAGTTATCTCCACTTCTTGCTGTTCTTGATAATCGCGATGATACATCGCATTGACACTCTCCTCAAGTGCCTGATACGGATAATTGAACCACCGTTCCGACTGCATCCTATCTTTCGGTTTCGAGACATATTCTGTTATGACAACGTCTTTTAAATATTGCATCGCTCCTCTAATGATTGTTGGAACAGAGCCTTTGAACGTCTTTTCTGAAAAGCGGTTAGGGTTCTGTATCTTACCTTCAGGGAAAACCACAATGGATATTTGAGTATATGGAAAGAACTTTTCGGGGTGGTTACTAAACATCATGGCAGCCACGTTCTTTATCATCCGATTCTCTGTAGGTCCAATCAGCAAATCCATCCGTTCAAGCAGATCCATTGTGCCAAGGTGTTTCAATTCACCCACCATCCGACTTCTTACCTCTTGCAGATACTCACGAATCAATACATAATCAATATCCTCTTCTTTGATATCAGGATTGCCACGCCCATCAAAAGGCACACGGCTTGCCATATCCCGCAATTCATCGAGTACCTCACCTTTAGCAACAATACTACTCGTACCAGAACGTATATAAAAGCTTCGCATCATTGCCATTCGTCACATCCATACGGATTGAATACGGACGATTGACACCTGTAGGTGCCCATATTACTACAAGGTTTCTTCCATCCACTTCTTCAACAGAAATGCGTGGCAGATAATATGGAGCAAACAGATTATTGAAACCCACCATCTGTAGCTGTATCTTATCCAACTGTTCAGTCGGCACACCGGCAACAGGACGTTTAGGCATACCGTTTTCTTCTTCTACACCTACAACAATATAACCTCCCCCAAGATTATCCAAATCATTGGCAAAAGCACAAATAGTATGGTATATACTCGCAGGATTCCAACCTTTTTTGAACTCCACCCGATTACTTTCCACTTTATTACGATGCAGCAGGTCTTCTATGTTTATTGGCAGTGACATATAGTGTTCAATTATTTAATTCCACCAAGTAGTATAGTATGGTGTATTCGTATTGCAATTTTCAATGCGAAGTTTCTCGCAAATATAAGAAATATATTCGTCTCCCTTATATTCATCTAATTTATTTATATTGCAGAATAAACCTTTTATAAATAAATTGGAAATGAATAGAAATGAAATTACCTTACAAGAGATGTTCTCCTCAGTCATCGGGGAACTCCGGGAAGGCGGCAGGTGGGGGACGGCACACATCTACCAGTCAGCCGTGAATGCATTCTCGGCATTCACCCAATGGCAACCGATACCCATGCAAAGCTGAGCCCGACCGTACTGAAGAGATTCGAAACTTCCTTAGGCAGGAGGAACTGCAGTTGGAACACCGTATCCACCTACATCAAGACAGTACGCTCAGTGTATAACCGGGCGGTGGACAGAAAGTACATACGGTATGTACCCAGACTGTTCGAGCATGTATATACCGGCACACGGGCGGACAGGAAGAAGGCGCTCGAGGGCATCCGACATCAGCAGCCTGGTAAGGGGAGACGGAAAGGAGCCTGCAAAGAGGGACGCTCCCAAACACAGCAGAGAACAAGGATTTTCTTCGTACTCATGTTCATGCTCAGGGGCATACCCTTCGTGGACCTGGCGTACCTGCACAAAAGGGACCTGCAGGGGAATGTGCTGTCTTACACAGAAGGCGGAAGACGGGACGGGCGCTGACCGTGTCACTCACACCCAGAGCCATGCAGATGGTCAGGATGGTGGCGAACAGGATCCTGATTCCCCTATCTGTTTCCCATTCTGCAGAGCGAGGTACGGAAGCGGCATACCGGGAATACCAGTCGGCACTCAGGGGATTCAACCAGCGGCTGGCAGTACTCAGGCAATGCCTGGGAATGCAGTCGGCACTCAGCACCTACAGCCAGACACACCTGGACACAATGGCTTACCATTGCGAGATACACCCAGAATCATATCGGAAGCCATGGGGCACTCCTCCATCACGGTGACGGAAACCTATCTGAAGCCTTTCAGCAACAGAAGATTGACGAGGCCAACCAGAGGGTAATTTCTTTGTAAGAAGCGGAGCGTGTACAGTATAAAAGACGTTACTTCTTTTGATAGGATAGAATAGATTTGTTGCGCATTTTCTGGAGTCTTCAAAATGAGTTTTGAGGAACGGAATGGTGTTGTCTTCTGGAGCTCCCATCGGTGCTATCAATGGACTGTCATTCAACCTTTTGAACTGAAAATACATACTTTTATTCTTTGAGAGCCTCATTTCATCCCTTTCCCACTGTCATCTTTCTGGACTTCCAATCCTCTTTCCAATATCCCAACGGACTGTTTTTACTATTCCAAACAAAAGGCCTATTATTTTACCGCCCTGATTAAGCAGAAATTAACAAGATTTCATTACCTGCGAAGTAACGGAAAACCTTGACAACAAGCAAGTATAGAAAGGGATTTAAAATGAGAGATTATTCACTTTTTATTTTTTTTAAATTTATAAATTTAAAGTTTTCAATTATGAACAAAAAGTTTCTAAGTGTGATCCTGTTCAGCGCCTTAATGGTGGGCACTGCAGGAACGTTCGTGTATGGGACTATGATGACGACATCAGGACTTGCAGGGACAACTGAGACAAAAGCTTCACCGATGACCTGAATGCAAGGACGCTGCACTTTGCAGACAGCGGTAGATGAAATACAAAACTGCCAAAACGAAGCCAAAGTCTGCCAAAGCTCAAAGAAGCTCTGGATAAGGCTGGTTCA